>Ga0335085_10000001_pt1 | contig 3096523 bp, 2553 predicted proteins | sample Lox_Sample_45_FD_206712 | JGI IMG/M metagenome (GOLD analysis project Ga0335085, IMG submission 206712) | Soil microbial communities from Loxahatchee National Wildlife Refuge, Florida, United States - Lox_Sample_4.5 | ecosystem: Environmental > Terrestrial > Soil > Wetlands | place: USA...
CGTGGGCCGCAAGCTCTTCAACAGCAATTAGTTAGAATCTACAAGAATCCGTAGGTTTCAATTCGGGGCTAGAATCTGGTTCGGGACCAGGAGGTCGGTGGTTCAAATCCACTCGCCCCGACCATTCCTTTCACGGGCATAACAGCCATGAGAGCAGTGATTCAACGAGTCAGTCGCGCGAGCGTCGTTGTGGACGGCCGCACCACGGGCGAGATCGGTTCCGGCCTCGCGGTCCTGCTGGCCGTCGGCCGCGACGACACCGCCGCGACCGCTTCGGCGATGGCGGAAAAAATCATCAACCTCCGCATCTTCAACGACGATCAGGGCAAAATGAACCGCTCGCTTCTCGATACGGGCGGCGCTCTGCTCGCCGTTTCCCAGTTCACCCTCTATGGCGACGCCCGCGGCCAGCGCCGTCCCAGTTTTCTCGAAGCCGCTCCGCCCGAAAAAGGCAAGGAACTTTACGACGAATTCGTCGCCGCGCTTCGCCGCCTTGGTATCCGCGTCGAAACCGGCGTCTTCCAAACGCACATGGCCGTCGAACTGGTGAACGACGGTCCGGTCACCATTCTTCTCGACTCCGAGAAAAAATTCTGATCTCTTGAACTCCACGCGGGCGCCGCAGCATCCAAGATGGAGTCCGACTCTATGACCGCTTGTCACCGGGCTTCGCGTGCTTTAGCCTGTGAAGGAGAAAAATCCCATGACTGAAATTCGACGAATTCTGGATCAAATGGACCGGGCTTTCGACGGCGATGCGTGGCACGGACCTCCCCTGAAGAGCCTGCTCGATGGCCTGACGGCCGAGGATGCGTCCACGCATCCCATAGAAAACGCGCATTCGATTTGGGAACTCGTCTACCACATCACCGCATGGAACACGGTTGTGAACGAGGAGCTTCTTGGAGCCGTCGTGGAAGTTACTCCGGAGCTCGATTGGCCGCCCGTTTGGGAAGTCACGGAAGTCGAATGGAAGCGCACCGTTCAGAATCTCGTCGACGCGCGGCGCCGCCTGCGCAAGACGGTCGAATCCCTACGCGACGACCAGTTGGACGAGAAGCCGAGTAAGCGTACCGAAAACTCGCGCTACGTAATGCTGCACGGCGTGGTGCAGCACGACCTCTACCACGCCGGGCAGATCGCGATTCTCAAGAAAGCGATCCGAAGCGAGCGTGCCGCGCACGCATGACCACTGCTCAGGAAAAATCGACGCTCACGATTCGCGCTCCGCAGCCGAAAGACTACGCTCGCATGGCGGGGCTCGCCGCTCAGCTTGGATACGCATCGGAGGCCAGTCAGATTGCGAAGCGCGTCTCCGGCATGGAATCTTCTCGAGACCATGCCGCGTTCGTGGCGGAACTGCCCAGTGGAGAAATCGCCGGTTGGATTGGCATATTCATTTACCGGTGCCTCGAAGCGGATGCGCGCGCCGAAATCAGCGGCCTCGTCGTCGATGGTAGCCTGCGCTCGCAGGGAATCGGGCGCGGCCTGCTCGATCGCGCCGAGCAATGGGCTCGCGAAAATGGCTGCGCGGCGATCGGCTTGCGCTCCAACGTGATTCGCGATCGCGCGCACGCGTTCTACGAACGGCTCGGCTACCGTCACATCAAAACACAAAAATCATTTCGCAAGGATTTGTAGCGAACCGCACCGCGCTGCCAGGAGGCTCGTCGGGGACCATGGACTGGACGGCTGCAACTGCCTTCTTTGGCGTCATCGCCGCGCTCGTCGCATTCTTCGTCATCTTCCAGTTCCGCAAAAAGCCGAAGGCCAAGGAAGCCAGCCGAGACCGCAAGTCGTACTGGGGAATCGGTCTTCAAGCCGTCGCCTTCTGGATCACCTGGTTCTTTGCGCGGCGCTATTTTTCGCCCATCGTTCCCATGCCGTGGATCGCGGAAACGGGCGTCACGGCGTTGACGCTCATCGTAGCAGGCTCATCCGTGTGGCTTTGCGCATCGGCCGTCCGCACGCTCGGCAAGCAGTGGACCTATGGTGCGCGCGTGATTGAAGACCATGAGCTGATCATGCAGGGCCCATACTCCCGCGTGCGCAATCCCATCTATCTCGGAATGTTTGGCATGCTGCTGGCGTCCGGCCTTGCCGTGGGGCGCTGGCCCGTGGTGATCGCGGCGATCGCCATTTTTCTGATTGGAACGCGGATTCGCATCCGTGCCGAAGAAGCTCTTCTTCGCAACGCCTTCGGAGAGAAGTTCGAGGCCTACGCGCGCCAGGTCCCTGCCTTCGTTCCCCGGCTGTCCTGAGTGGTCCAGGCCGAGCGGCGTCGCAACTTGATGCTTGCGGCACACTGCTGCCGCTATTTTAGCAGATATATCGTAATACGATATAATGGTAACGAATGGCGACCACATCCAGGCTGCAGACGGATTACCGCACGCTGGCGGACTTTCGCTACCAGATCCGGCGCTTCCTGAACTTCAGCGAATGCGCCGCTCGCGTGGCCGGCGTCGAGCCTCATCAGCATCAGGCGCTGCTCGCCATCCGCGGCCTGCCGGACGGACAGCGCGCCACCGTCGGCGCTCTCGCCGAGCGGCTCCAAATTCACCATCACACCGCCGTCGAACTCAGCGACCGCCTTCAACAGAAGGGGCTGATCCGCCGCGCGCGCAATGAACGCGATCATCGCGAAGTCCTCCTCGAGCTCACCCGCCGCGGCGAACGCCTGCTTCAGAAGCTCTCGCGGGCGCATCGCGCCGAGCTTCGCAGCGCGGGACCAAAACTGATCCAGGCCCTTCGCGCGATCGTCGGCGGAAACGGTGAAGGTGCGCACCCCTCGTCGCAACGCATTCACCGGAAGACAGCCGGCCGGCAATGAGCGCCGGGAGCATCAACGGATCGACTCCCGCGGGAGTGCAGGCGTATGGCTACCGCGTGGCGCTAATTTCCGTGCTGGCGGCGGCCGTCGGATCCCTCGCCGCAGTCATCGCATATGCGCTCTACAACCTGATCGGCCTCTTCACGAATATCTCGTTCTATCACCAGTGGTCGTTTCATTTTCGCAGCCCGCAGCACACGCCGCTCGGCTACTGGGTGATCCTCATCCCCGTTGCCGGCGGCCTGCTGATCGGCCTCATGGCCAAGTACGGCTCCGAAAAGATTCGCGGGCACGGAATCCCCGAAGCGATGGAGGCCGTGCTGATCTCTCGAAGCCGGATTCCGGCAAAGATCGCGATCCTGAAGCCGCTCTCTGCCGCGATCGGCATCGGCACGGGCGGTCCGTTCGGCGCGGAAGGTCCCATCATCCAGACGGGCGGAGCATTCGGTTCGCTGGTCGGACAGTTAATTCCGATGACGGCGGTGGAGCGGAAGGTGATGCTGGCCTGCGGAGGCGGAGCGGGACTTGCGGCCACTTTTAATGCGCCGATCACGGGCGTGCTGCTCGGCCTCGAACTCCTCCTCTTCGAATTTCGGACTCGGTCGTTTATTCCGCTGGTAATCGCGAGCACGATGGCCGTTGGAGTCCGGCGTCTGCTCTTCGGCGGCGGCCCGATGTTCGAAACCGGCGCCGTCGATTTCAATTTTCTTCCCGCGCTTCCCTACTACGTACTGCTCGGGCTGATCTGCGGAATCGCCGCCGTGGGTTTCGCGGAGGCGCTCGAAAAGCTTGAAGGATTCTTCGATGGCATGAAGAAGATCCCGAGCGTGTTCCATCCCGCCATCGGCGCGCTGGGACTGGGCATCGTCGGATTTTTCATTCCGCGCGTGCTCGGCTCGGGGTACGACACGATCGAAGACATCATCAACAACCACATCGCTCTCACGGTGGTCGTCCTCGTGCTTGTGTTCAAGGCTTTCGTTGTGCTGCTCTCGCTCGGCTCCGGAACGTCCGGCGGGACCCTTGCGCCGATGTTCATGATCAGCGCGGCGCTGGGAAACGTGTTCGCGGTCGTGGTGAACCGGATCGTTCCCGGCGCGCATCTTTCCCCGGCAGCATTCGCGATTGCGGCGATGGGAGCTTTGCTTGGCGCATCCGCTCGCGCGACATTCACGTTTATGTTCTGCGCGTTTGAAACAACTCGCGACTTCCACGCGCTGCTTCCGGTGATGATGGTCTGCATCGTCGCGGACGCGGTGGCCTATTACTGGATGCCCGCCTCGATCATGACCCAGAAGTTCGTGAAGCGCGGCATGGCCGTTCCGGGCGAATACGAGCCGAGCGCGCTGAAGTCCATACGAGTGGCCGAAATCATGGGCAGGAACGTGGCTACAGTTACGCCGGACACGCCGGTCGGCGAAGTGGCGCAGAAAATTGCGAGGAGCGAGCCTGGCTTCGATGCGATGCAGGGCGTGCCGATCGTCTCGAACGGCGGCGAACTCGTTGGCGTCGTGACGCAGCGCGATCTGCTGCGCGACCTGAAAGAAGATCCGTCCGGCGCGCGTCCCGTGCTGCCGGAGAAGCCGCGCGAACCAATCGTCGCGTATGAGGATGAGTTGGCGTACGACGCGCTGTTGCGCATGCTGCAGAATGACGTGGGGCGGTTGCCCGTGGTGACGCGACAGAATCCGAAGGGGCTGGTCGGCTTCCTGAATCGCGCGAGTTTTCTCACCGCGTGGAAGCGGCACATCGAAGAAGAATTTGCGCGCGAAGGAGGATGGCTCGACGGGTGGCGAGGATCGGGTCGCGGCTTCCCGCGAAGCTGGTGGCCAAAGCGGACCGGCAAGCCCGTCGAAGTCCCGCCGCGATCGCATCCCGAGATCGACGAAGAGCCGTAGTGGGCCGGCCTAGAAGCCACCTCCGCCTCCGCCACCGAATCCGCCGCCTGCCCCGCCTCCGCCGCCGAATCCCGAGCCGCCGGAACTGCTGCGCGGCGCCGCGGCCATCGCCATTCCCACCTGGCTCGACATCAGGTTCAAATCGGTGACGAAGAGAAACGGCTGGAATCCCGCACCGTAGGGCGCCGAATACCACTGCGGCGGCTCGATGGCGATTCCCGAAAATGCCTGAACCCATTTTTTTTCGACGCGCAGGGCCATTGCGTACGGCAGATATTTCTCGAAGAGTTCTGGAGCGTTTTCCATTCGCTTGATGCGGTCGCTCTCGACGCGACTGAGAAAATCCTCGAAACCGAGGACTTTCGCGAAAGTCTTGGCCCCGGTGCTCGTGCGCGCGGGCATGAACCAGCCGAAGATGCAGATCACAGCCGCAATAAGTGCGCCCGCAAAAAACCAGGTCAACGGCGCCATGCCAGTTCTTCCGGCGTACCAGATTCCGAAGAACACAACCATGAAGCCGACGACAAGGCCGCCGCCGATGTAGCCCTGGCGCACCGTGTCCGGGCGATGCAGGTAATAGCCGTCGGAAACGAGAGCGTTGAAGATTCCGTCGCGAATCGCCGGCAGGTGCGTATAGAAATGATTCTGCAGATCGGCGAGCTGCACGTCGGCCCTGCCACCGTTGTCGAAGAGCGCCGAGAGCATTTGGAGCTCGTGCGGGCGCGCGTCTTTCCAGTCGTTGGGCTGCCTCTTCATATGAAAAATGTAGTCGCGATGGTGCGTCAGTCCCAGAAGGCCGCTCTGCTCCTTCTGCTCGATGGTGAGGTAGCCCTTGACCGCGAGGTCGACGAGCGTGGCAGTGATGTCGCGCATTCCTGCATCATCATCGACGAGAGTGCCGCATTCGGCGGGCGTGAGATTGTCGGGCGGGTCGTACTGGACGGTGACGGCATCGCGCTCGGGATCGCGGCCGCGCGTCCACCAGAGCCAGAGCATGATGCCGAGAGCGAGAAACGGAAGGAAAAGCGGCCAGTTGCTTTCGAGGAAAAGTGAAATGCGCTCGGAGGCGGTGGGCTCGTGAACGAGGCCTTTGTCGAATCCGACGACGGCGGTAAGCCCCTGGTGATAGCCGAGCGGTCGATTCGAGTGGACCTGGATCACGTTGTCGCTGATGGTGACTTGCGCATCCTGCGAGCGCGAGCCGAAGACGCCGGTGTAAGCGATGGCGCGAACTCCCTCGACTCCTTCAGGCAGCTCGATCTGCGCGCTGGCGGTTTCGATGGGAGCGTCCCACTCCTCGCCGGTGACGTTCCAGTAGAGCTCGTCGTGGTCGCTGAAGAAGCGCAGCGCGTCGAGCACGCGATAGTGGAGAACGATGGTGCGTGTGGAATTGTCGGGTTCGGGCACCCAGATCTTGAGTTTGAGGTAGTGGCCTTGGTGGCTCTGATCGACCTTGAGCGAGGCGCCGGAATCGTCGGTGGCGGAAACGCGGTCGATGAAGAGCGTGTAGTTGAATCCTTCGGGGCTTGGGTACTGGATGGGAATCGTGCGATAGATGCCGTGCCAGCCCTCGCCGACGAACTGCGCGCGAATGCGCTCGGTGACGTCGATGGTGGAATCGCGATGGACGACGACCTGCTCGTCGAAATTCTGGATGATAATCTGGCGGGCGGCCGCGGGCAGCGCGATGAGAAGCGCGAGAGCGCAGGCGCGCAGAAGGACTCGCGGTCTGTTCATGCGGGAATCAGCTGGCGGCACCGCCGAAGCTGACCTTCGGCACTTCGCGCTCGGCCGGGGCCGTGATTTCGAAGAACTCGCGCGATTTGAAATTGAACATGTTGGCGATGATGTTCGACGGGAACTGGGCGATTTTGGTGTTGAAGTCGCGGACGACGGCGTTGTAGTAGCGGCGCGCGTTCTGGATGCTGTCTTCAATCGAATTCAGCGTGCCTTGCAACTGATTGAAACTCTCGACAGCCCGCAATTGCGGATAGGCCTCGGCGAGCGCGAAGACTTGGCGGAGGGCGGCGGTGAGCATTCCTTCGGCTTGCGCCTTGGCGGCGGGGCCGGCGGCGGTCATAGCCTGATTGCGGGCGGCGACCACACCTTCGAGGGTGCCCTTTTCGTGTGCGGCATAGCCCTTCACGGTCTCGACGAGGTTCGGAATCAGGTCGTAGCGGCGCTTGAGCTGGACGTCGATGTCGGACCACGCGTTGTCGCACTGGACTTTGAGGCGGACGAGGCCGTTGTAGATGCCGATGATGAAGATGACGATGAGCGCCAGAACGATCAGAACAATGAGAGTCATCATCTTTTGCCTCCACAGCCGCCGGGAGAGAGGGCGGACCCAAGTCGCGGGGTAAGGATACGGCGAGAGGCGGATGGTGTAAACCTCCAAGTTCCCCTGAAAAGAGCGGCGTGACGAAATGGCGTTTTTTGGCGATTAGACTGGGTGCCGGTCCTTTGTTTTCTATAACTTACGAGGAGTTCTAATTCCCCGTTTGGGCGATTAGAGAAAAGATCGCTAGTGACGTGCGGCCGTCGGCTGGATCTTTTGGCTTCAGGGGTTAAAACCCCTGAAAGAAGGGCGCCGGGTGCGCCGGGGCTGAAGCCCCGGCCTCCTGAAAAGCTTCGCTGGTGCGCGATCGCGTGGAACCGTAGATTAAGCATTGCGACGAGCCTTTGTTTTCAATGAGTTGCGGCGATTTTTAATCCCCGAACCGTAGATTAAGCCCCCCGACTCGTGGCTGGCGTCTCGCGACGCGAGTGGCGGGTCGGCAGTGAGGCATATGCCGCACGGGGCGAGAGAGAAGGCCGGGAGCGCGTACAGATTAGAAAAATGTAAGTGATTGATTTCGGGGCGGTTACGGCGATTTCTAATCTTCAGAGTGAAGATTAGAGAGACAAGGATGCGAGGAGGGACGGGAGCAAGGAGGGACCCGGCGGAACAGAAGCGAAGAAATGCCGTTTTTTCGCGATTAGAAAAATGTAAGGTCGCGAAAAGGCGGGGGTTAGCGGAGTTTCTAATTTTCCGTTTCGCGATTAGAAATTGAACCGGGAGGCAGGAGAAAGCTGAGTTAGGCGATCGCCGAGTCATCGGGCCCTATCTCCTTTCGTTTCAGCGCGTCGTGCACGAACACACGGCCAGCGCACAGGCTCGGTCCATGTATCCTTCCTATTTTCAGAAAGATACAAGAAAGTATAGCATAGCAAAGGGGTAAAAGTCAAGGAAAATTGACGAGATGAAGGAAATAAAGGAGATAGAGGAAGTATGGGAAAAGACGGGATGCGCCGCCCGATCCGGACTTGGTTACCTGGATCGATAGTCAGCGGAAACCCAGGCTAATGTTGCGAGGGGGTTCCGGGCGAGACGAGAGTGACGGTGTCCCGGGGCAGGTCCAATCGAAACACTCTGCCGACACGAGTAAATTCGCGCGGCCCAATGCCTGGTTCCCCCCAGTCCTTGAGCAAAATCACATTGTCGCTTTCAAACTTCACGGAGGTTGCCGCCCCCATGACCGTCCCTTCGTTGCTGATCTTGCCTTTCTTGAATGAGTCGAAGACTAGTTTTGTCGCGTACCCTTTGCCGGCTTTCTCGAGCCAAAACACGGTGGTGTGCTCCGGACGGGCCGTCGAAAATACGACCAGAACCCTTTCGGGAGAGGTCGCCATGGTCTGTGTGACGAAAAGCCAGCCATCTTCCGGCGAATTTCTGCCCCCCGTCCTTGGAAACCCAAGCCACTGATTGAACGGAACAGGGGGCAGGATCAGCGTCCTATGTGACCCAGCCATCCTTTGCCTGACGTCACAGTTTAGCGATGCCAACGCAGCATCCAAGGCCTTCAAATTCTCGGTCAAAGAAAGAGTAGCGTGTGACTCAAGCAATTGGTCGAAGTCAAGGTAGTCCCATCTTAGAAAGCCGTAGGCGACGATTGCCTGAGACAGACTGCGGCCTCCAGCCTGTTCGGTGCTCGGACGAGAGAGTTGCGCCGGTGTCGCGAGCACCAGCGCCAAAGCGCAAGCGGCCGCAGCGAGCACGATATTTGCCGTTGCCGCAATGCCACTTCTGAGAGCTTTCATCGCGAGGTCTCCCGCGAGAGGAAGGTCAACTTCGAGAGTAAGCCTTCCGGATCGCAAACGGTCTCGTCATCGGGGATCGTGATTCTGAACGCAGCAGGTATAGCGAAAACTGCCACATCGGTGGTTCTATCGTCGAGCTGCCTGAGTTTGAAGAGAAGACGCTCGCTCCAGCAGCGCCAGAGAATCCAGTTATGGATCCGCGATAGATAACGAACCATGATTTCACCATTGCCTTCGTCGTTGGATGCCGTCTCGGCAATGGTACTGCGAGAGATGGTGCGTGAGAGCGCGGGAGGAGGAGGGCGATTGTCGTAGCAGTCAGGAGTTACGGCGGATTGTCGCTGCGGACCTGCGTCCTACGCGACGGCCTTCGGCAGAGAGGTACGCGCTTCGCGCGGATCTTTTACCCGGCACTCCGCTACGCTCCGTGCCGGGCTACGTACGGTCGCGCCTCCGGCGCTGCAAAAGGCGAGCCCGAGAGCAAGGCTTGCGTTGGGGAGAGGCCACGCAACGGCGCTGCGGTGTCCGAGACAAAGCACCGTGACGCGCAAGAGATCCGCTTACCACGGCTCAATAAGTGACGGTGCGCTGCACCTCAAATTCGACGATCTTCGAGTCTCCGAGGACCACATTGATTACGTCATGGACGTCCCAATAAGGACTTGTCACTGGAGCCTTGAATGTCTGAGTCTCGCGATCGATTTCGGCCTTGGTCATGGGTCTTTTCGACCACCACTGGAATGTCAGTCGATCGCCGCTTACCTTGCTAGGGGTCCCTAACAACGCGAGCAGGTCTGCCTTGGTCAGCCGCAGTTTCAAGCCCCCAGCCGTGTGTACGTCGCCATCGAAAGCGGGGGTCGGTTGGTACTGAATCTGGCAGGGCGAGGTGGACCTGCTCCCTGCGACAAGTTTAAATCCACTGAGTTCGTATGGCGGATCGAACCTGTTCGATTCAAAGAGAATTTTGGTTTTGTCGGGGCCCTGAGAGACATAGCCGATATAGCCGATCGGTTCTACTTCTTGCGAACATCGGCCTATGTTCGCAGGGCCCAACTTATTCTGAACGTCAGCGAAGGTACTTTTCTCCAGGCTGAAACCCAAGAGAGTTGAATCCGAGCGCACGCCGGGCTTCGGAATGTGCTGTCCACGAGAGGCTGAGGATCCCGGGAGCAAGAGCAAGGGCGCAATCGCCGACACGATTGCCGCGAGCGCGACGCGGCTGAGTCTTGCGTATCGCGTCTTATAGACTGCGGCGATGCGGCTTCTGAGCGCCTTCATCGGACGAGACGGTGCGAGGACAAGGATCCAGAAGGCTTGTCCCAATAGACATTTACGAAGAACAAGAGAAGGCCGGCTGCGATCGTCGCGTAGCTTCCGAAACCGAATACAAATTCCGCGCGGTCACGCTCTTGCCGAGTGACATAAACGAGCGTGTTGTGATTTACCCTGAGTTGGAAAGTCCTGCCGTTTGCGGAGTCGGGTGTGCGCGGCATGTGAGCCCAGTAGCTCAAATGAATGTAAGCCCCAGAAAGAACGCCGAGACAGAACACAAGAGCCAGCGCGCAGATGAGAGATTTGCGAAGTAGCGCCAAGTTTTTCGTCTGACGGGTCAGTTTGCGGAGCGAGGGGTTCATCTGGTCCAGCAGCATCGTTAATGGTACCGCGAGATACTTGACGGCCGAGGAAAGGACGCAACCTGCGATTGTCGTAGGCGTAAGCGGTGGCGGGTGTCGCTGCGGCCCAGGGTCCTTCCGGTGCCACTTGTGAGATGGCGTCATTTCAGCGGAAGCGAAGGGTGGTGCGGGGCGGCGAAGCGAGCTTCGCCGAGTGACGATTTCCCCGGACGCGGAACGGCGGCAAAGCGGTAGCAAGCTACCGCACTCCAAGTCGGGAGAGGCGAGCGACGGGTGATCTCGGGCTTCGCGATCTGCGCCCTGTGGGTCAGCGAGCGTCGGTGTCGATGTGAACGCTCTTGAGTTCCTTGATTTGCGTGATGGCGATGGCGCGGGTTCCGTTTCGCATGAACACCGGGCCAGTTGCCTGCACATACTTTCCTACAAAGGGCATCATCTTCTCGCGCTGGCTGGAATCGGGCATGTCCTTAGAGATTGGGAAATAGATCAGGCCGCTCTTGGTGAGGATGATGATGGGTGAACCGTGCTTCACGCAATCCAGGGTGCACTGCAAGCTGAAGCTGGTGGCTGTCCCGGCTGGATTTTGGATGGGACAAGCAAGATCCCGAACGGCGCCTTCGATCGTCATCGTCTTTGCGTCGGGTGCCATCGTAGTACCCTGACGCGCGAGCGCTGCACCGATAAGCAACACGGACAAAGTCGTAACAGCGAGTACGCGAAACGAAGCGGGGCTTTTCATATTCACCCTTCAGGATTGGCCCGCCAAAGCGGACAGGCAAGCAGAAATCCTGGGACCTTTCTCTCACTCGGCGGCGTGACGCAGACCCATTTTTCCGATTTGGCCGCCTGAATTGGGGAGGAGTGTAGCAAGTGGCGTGCGTATCGGCAAAGGTCGGAGGACGTAGCCTTCGGTCGCGGCGCTGCGGCGGAGAGCGGGCACAGCGTGCTGTGCCCCTACGGAGAAAACTGCGCGCTGGCGGGGCGAAGAGAATAAAGGCGCCAATCAGGAGATTGGCGCTCCCAGGGCGCGCTGCGCGCGAACGCGGGACTGGCGGTTAGCGGGGAGGGACGAGGGGGTCGGCGACTTTGGGGGCGAGGCCGGCGGGGGACCAGGCGTCGACGATGGCACGGGCGAGACGGGCGATGGTGATTTCACCCTCGTTGTCGGGCGTCCAAGATTGGTCCTGATTATCCCAGGTGAAGATGGAGATGATGACGGGGCCGCGCGCGGTGTAGACGAGGGCGACGTCGTTGCGGACGTCGTCGAGCGCGCCGGTCTTGTGGGCGACGGCTGAGAGATTTTCGCTGGCGTCTTTGCGCTCGAGGTAGCGCGGAATGCCGTCGTTATCCTGCTGCTCGCGGAGGATGGTGATCATCTGGAGGCAAAGAGCGCGGTCGCCGAGATCGCAGCGGTAGATGCTTTCCATGACGCGGGAGATTTCTTCGGCGGTCGTCTTGCCGAGGCCGAACTGCTTCTGGTCGGGCGGCATGGGGCCTTCGGCGGGCTTGAAGACTTTCTTGTAGAAGTAGGTGTTCTTGAGGCCCATGCGGGCGAGCATTTCGTTGGTGGGCTTGAGGCCGACGGCGTCGATGAGCATGTTAGTGGCGGTGTTATCGCTGAGGTCGATCATGAGGGTGATCGTGTCTTTCAGAGTGAGCTTGAGGCCGGGATTGAGAAGATTGAGGATGCCGGAGCCGATGACCTGATTGTCTTTGGTGAGAGTGAGCGGAGCGGAGAGCTGGAGTTTGCCGGCTTTGATTTGCTCGAAGGCCTGGAGCATGAAGGTGAGCTTGATGATGGAGGCGGTCTGGACGGGGCGAGAGGCGTCGATGGAGACGGTATCGCCCGTCGCGAGATTCTTGGCGTAGAGGGCGACGTGGCCGTGGTGGGCGGCGGCGAGGGAGTCGACCTGCTGTTGGAGGGTGGAGGCGGAAGCGGGAAGGGCGAGGAGAAGGATTGAAAGGATGAGATTTTTCATGGCGGAAGAGTGATAGCACAAGGTGGAAAAGGGAAAAAGGCAAAACCTGTTGGAACCACAGATGAATCCGCCTCCGGCGCGACAGGCACAGATAAGCACGGATAAGGCAAGAGCAACATCAAACGCTCACCGCAGAGACGCAGAGAAAATCCAAAGGGCAAGAAGTCGAGGGAAGCAATTTCAAATTTGAAAACATTCAAAGGCCAAGAGAGGTCCCTCCGCTACGTCCCGCGCCCGCGCTGCGCGCGGGAAGAACGAAGACGCGGGACTCCGGTCGGGATGACAAGATCGGCGCGGCGTGAAAGCGAAGGCGCCGAGAAGCATGCGAGAGGCAACTGCAGATCCTCCGCTATCCCGCGCACGTCGGCGAAGGCAAACGAGAACCGCACGAGGTGGCGCGAGGATCTTAGCGGCGAAGCGAGCTTCGCCGAGCTACGGTTTCCTCCGCGCCTGCCGGATGTGAAAGCGGTAGCAAGCTACCGCAATCCAAAATAGCGGTGCCAAGGCACAAGTCGCTAGCGCCGGGGCTAAAGCCCGTTCATTTCTTGCAGAGCTTCTTTCGCGCGACGTAAAGCGTCGCGCTCCCCGGACTGAAAATCCGTGGCTTCCACCCCAAACCCAAAGACTTCGCCTTCACGCGCTACTCCAGGGAGCCGGAGGCGGCGGCGGCTGGAGGCGGAGGGATGTCGTCCTTGGGCGGCGGCGGGGCTTTGCGGCCGACGCCGAGGTGGTCGTAATTGAGCGCGGCATTGAGGAGAAGCATAAAGGTACCGTGCGTCTCCTGGCGCCACATCGGATTATTCGCGAAGAGGACGACGTGGCCGCGGCCGACGGGCACGTCGACGACGGCGGGAGCATTGGCGAGTTCATTGCCGCCAGCGAGCATGCCGCTGACCCAGAGATTCGATTCATCGGCGAAGCGAATGACGACGCGAGGCCACATGGTGTAGGGCGGAATCATGCCGCGCATCGCTTCGCGAACGTCTGGCGAGATGTAGGTTTCCTGCTCGGCGCGGGTGCGATGCGGCTCGGCAGATTGCGGATTCCACGGGCGGCCCTGCGGGATATCGGGATCGGTGACGGAGCCGCGTCCGCTGGGACGGCCTTCATTGGCTTCGCCTCCTTCACCGCCGCCGAAGCCTCCTGTGGGCGCAACGGAAACGCGGAAGACGGGCGCCTGACTGAAGTAGACGGGAACCGTGTCGTCGTAACCGTAGGAAATGGGGCTGCCCTTGTCTTCGACCTTCGCGTTGAAGATCGAGCCGCGGGCCTGAAGCTGATGCGTGGGAACGATGGAGACGCCGGACGTGATGCCGAGGTCGATCGGGAGCATGGTGCTGGAGCTGACGGGAATGAAGAGGCCGCCGTCCTCGATGAATTTCTGGATGTGAGCGGCGCCTTCGAGGCCCATGCCGCCGCGAATGTCGGCAGTGTGGTCGAGGATGCCGAGATTGGGAGTGAGGGCGGTGGTTTCCCATGGAATGGCGCCGCCGAAATCGGAGCCGTCGGGCGTCTCGCGCTTCGGGATGCCGTTGAGGAGACTCGAGAGATTGAAGGCGGCGGGCGGGAAGATGATGACGTCATATTTCGCGCGGAGATCGGAAGTATCGCGAACGACCTGATCGGAGATGTAGGAGTAGGGGATTTTGGTTTCGTCGAGTGCGAGGCGGAACCAGCCTTCGCCCTGCGTATTGGTCCAGGTGTGAAGGAGGGCGATGCGCGGGACGGAAATTTCGTGGCGCGCGATTTTGGAATCGACGGAGCCGGCGCGAATCGTGAGGCCGAGATCCTTCGCGGCGGCTTCGAGCTGATCCTTCAGATCGGAAGGATTGCCGTCGGCCGGGATGATGAACGAGCCGGCAGCGTATTTCGCGGAGCTGGATTCGAAGGGCTCTTCCGCGGCGAACATTTTCACGTCCTTCAGGCGGAAGCGCAGCGTGGCGAGCGAAGGAACGGCGTTGGCATCGACGAGGAAGAAACTGCCAACGCCGGCTGATTCAAGTTTGCCGGAAAACGGGGCGGGATCGGCGACGAGAGTCATGGGCGCCTTGAGGATGGCGGTGTCCGTGATGCGAAGAGTTTTCACGTTCGTGAGCGGGCCCATGGTCCAGCCGGTATCGTCGTAGGGAGTGGGATCCTTCACGTTGAAGTATTGCGTGTCGAGAAGCATGTCGGCCATGCGACTGTAGGGCTGGTCCATGCGGACGACGTAGCTGCCGGCGGGAATTTTGACGGGCGATGCGGCTTCGGATTTTTTCTCGCGGGATTTTTCGCCGCCATCCGGATTCATGCGGGAGGCAGATTCGGGTTTGGCTTCACCGGAGGCGTCTTCAGCCATAGCGCGGGACTTGCTGCGCTCGGTGGAAGGCTTGGCTTCGAATTCGCGGTCGATGCGATCGACTTCAATTCCTTGCTGCTGGAGCAGGCGGGCGAGGCGGACCTGGAGCGTGGGGCGGCGGCCATCGTTGACGATAACCCAGGCGGCGGGGCCTTCCGTCGTGGCTTTCGCGACAGCGCGCTTGCTCTTCAGGTAGAAATTCGAAAGAAATTCCTGCGCGTGATCGGCGGTGTAGCCGAGCGCGAAGAGGAGGCCGCTCTCCTGCATGTTGGTATTGTCGCGCATGGACCAGGTGATTTTCGGGAGCGGCGGATTTTCGCGGTACCACTCGCGGGACGTGTCGGAAGGCGGAAGGGTGCGGACGCGCGTATCGGCGCCGCCATTGCCGAAGGTTTCGTAGAAGCGGCCGATGGAATTGTGGCCGGTGGCGACGTAAAGCATGTAATTGGGCGCCCAGCCGTCGTAGAAGCCGTGTGTCCAGACGCCGGGAACGCCGCGTTTAGTGAACTGCTCGACTTCATAGTGGGCCATTTCCTGAAATTCGCTGAAAACGATGGGATCGAGCCATGCGTTGTAAGGGCCGGTGCCGGTCATGGTGTAGAGATAAGGAATGGACTCGTGAAGGTCATGAAGGACCTGCGGGTGCCATTCGAGGAAATTCTTCATCTGGACTTTCGAGAGCTGGAGGGCCATGGAGATGTTGTCGCGATTGTTGTCGTGCCCGACGTAGTGGCCCCAGTAGATGAGGTTGGGCGCGGGCTTATCGGGATTCGCCTTGCGATAGTTGTAGAGGTCGACCATGCGGTCGCGGCCATCGACTTCGAGAACGGGCGTGATGAGGAAGACGAGATTCTTGCGGATTTTCTGAATGTAGGGCGAGTCCTCCACGGCGAGCCGGTAGGCAAGTTCCATGAGCATTTCGGGGGAGCCGGTCTCGGGAGAATGGATAGAACCGGAAGCCCAGTAGAAGGGCTTGCCGGTCGAGATGAGCTGCTGGGCGTCTGCGTCTGTGATTTTGCGCGGGTCGGCGAGCCTGGCGGTGATGTCTTTGAGGTGGTCGAGCTGATTGATATTGGATTCGTCGCTGACGGCGACGAGCATGAAGTCGCGGCCTTCCTCGCTTTTGCCGACGGTGAAAACTTTCACGCGGGGGCTGGCGGCAGCGAGGGCGCGGTAGTAGCGGTAGATGTCTTTCGTGTAAGTGAGTTTATTCGGCGCGCCGATGACGTAGCCGAGGATTTTTTCGGGCGAGGGAACGGTGTCCGAGGCGGGAAGATGATCGACGAGCTCGGTGAGGAGGTCGGGCTCCGTAGTGTATTCCTTGATTTTAGCGGAGTAACCGGCGTCGATGGGATCTGCCGACGCCGAGGTCGAATCATGCTTCGCGGCCGGTGTTGTCGTGTTATTCGCGGCAGCGGCGCTATTGGGGCCGTCGTTCGGACCGTGGGCAAATGCTACGGAAAAGATGCCGGTCAGGATCAGGATTACGGCCGCCACGAAGGACATGAGGTACACGTTGCCACGCGCCGCCCCGGACTTCGCCACACCCATCGCCACACGCATGTTGATTCTCCTCGAATGAAATTTCGAAACGATGACACGCTCCCCCGAGCGTTGGGAGAGACGCACGATAGCATGAGGGCGTTTCATCGAATTGAATTCTTTCGGGGACGGGGCGCGCGAGAGGGTGTGCTATTTTAGGGGTTTCCCTGCCTGAGAGCGGCGAAACCGAGAGAGCGGATGGCGAAGAAGGCGGCTGCGGCAAAATCTGAAGAGGCGGTGACGACCGAGGACATCTTCGGCCCGGGCGGGCTGCTGGAGCGAAAGCATCCGGGATACGAGTTCCGGAAATCGCAGCTCGAGATGGCGAGGATCGTCGATGACGCCTTCGCGAAGCACCAGCACGCCGTGATCGAGGCAGGCACGGGAACGGGAAAAACTCTGGCGTACCTGATACCGGCGATACGCAGCGGGCGGAAAGTGGTGGTGTCGACAGCGACGAAATCGCTGCAGGAGCAACTTTTCCAAAAGGATGTGCCTTTTCTGCAGAAGAATTTCGCACCGAACCTGAAAGTGGCGCTGATGAAGGGGCGCGCGAATTTCTTGTGCCGCGCCAAGGTGCACCAGATGGAAGGGCAGCCGGTGCTGAAGGGCATCGACGAGCTGGACTGGTTCACGCAGATTCGCGCGTGGGAAAAACTGACGGAGACGGGAGACCGGAGCGAGCTGACGTTCCTGCCGGACGACTCGGAATTGTGGGGGCGCATCGACGCGCGCAGCGATCTGTGCACGGGGCAGAAGTGCGCGGAATTTCAGACGTGTTTCATCACGGCGATGCACCAGAGGGCGCACGAGGCGGACCTGATCATCGTGAATCATCATTTGTTTTTCGCGGACCTGGCGATCCGGCAGGACGATTTCGGCGCGATCCTGCCGGAGTACTCGGCGGTGGTGTTCGACGAAGCGCACGAAATCGAGGACGTGGCGAGCGATTATTTCGGGCGCGGCGTTTCGAGTTACCAGTTCGACGAGCTGTCGCGCGATACAGAAGCGATGCTGCGGATGCTGCAGGTGGAGGCGTCGGTGCTGCGGAAGTACCTGGCGCGGATGCGCGAGCGGGCGCGAAGCTTCTTCGAGAATTTCGGGGAGCGGGAGGGACGGTTCCCGTTCGAGCCGGCGGAGCGGGGTGCGTTTCTCGAACGGAACCGCGCGTCGTACGACGAACTGGCGGCGAGCGTGAAGCGCGTGGAAGCGGAGCTTTCGGCGCTCTCGCCGAAACCGGAAGAGGTGGTGACGCTGGCGAGGCGCGCTGCGGATTTGCGGCGCGAGCTGGCGTTTCTGCTGGAGAGCGAAGAGAAGAGCTACGTCTACTGGTACGAGCGGCGCGGGCGCGGACTTTTTCTGGCGGCGACGCCGATCGACGTGAGCCAGATCTTGCGCGAGCAGCTTTTCGAGCGGTTCGACACGGTGGTGTTGACATCCGCAACGCTGGCGGTGGAGGGAAAGTTCGATTACCTGAAACAACGTCTGGGCGTGATGCCGGCGGCGGAAACGGTGCTGCCGCAGGAATTCGATTTCCAGGAACAGGCGATGCTGTACATTCCGCGCGGAATGCCGGATGTGCGGCACCCGACTTTCGGCGAAAGCGCGGCGGAGGAAATCACGAAGCTGCTGGAAATTTCCGAGGGACGGGCGTTCTGCCTGTTCACGAGTTACGCGCAAATGAAGGATATCCACGAGCGGGTATCGCGGCGCGTGAAATTTCCGACGATGATTCAGGGGACGGCGCCGCGGTCGACGCTGCTCGAGCGTTTCCGGTCGACGCCGAACGCGGTGCTGTTTGCAACTTCGAGCTTCTGGCAGGGTGTGGACGTTCGAGGCGAGCAGCTTTCGTGCGTGATCATCGACAAGCTGCCGTTCGCGGTGCCGAGCGATCCAATCGTGGCGGCGCGCGTGAGGGCGCTGCAGGAGGATGGGCGGAACGCGTTCGCGGAATACCAGGTGCCGGAGGCGGTGCTGGCGCTGAAACAGGGATTCGGGCGGCTGATCCGGTCGAAAACGGACCGGGGCATCCTGGCGATTCTCGATAACCGCATCCAGCGAATGCAATATGGTAGAATTTTTCTCGAGTCGCTGCCCGCATACTCGACCACGCACGACCTCGCCGAAGTGGCGCGCTTCATGAAAAACTCAGGGGCGTAGCTTCGGAGCGGGCCGCGGCTGCCGAGCGCCGGTTTCAGAATAGGATCCAGCCATGTACGAGGTTTTCGTCGACGAGACGTTTGCCGCCGCGCACAACCTGCGGAATTACAAGGGAAAGTGCGAGAACCTGCACGGGCACAATTACAAGGTGCGCGTGGCGCTCTCCGGAGCGGAACTCGACGCGAGCGGGCTGCTCTACGATTTCGTCCACCTGAAGGGCGTGCTGCAGACGGTGATTCGCGGGCTCGACCACAAGTACCTGAACGAAATGAAGCCATTCGACACAGTAAATCCCTCGGCGGAGAACGTGGCGCGCTATATATATGATGAGACGATGAAGCAGCTGCATCAGTCGCCGAGCGGGGCGGCGGTGTCGAGCGTGACGGTGTGGGAGACGGAAACGTCGGCGGCGACGTACCGGCCGTAGCGGAGCCGTAGGGAGATGAATCGAGCGTTTCTGATTGTCGGGATTCCGGGAGTGGTGACGTCGTTCTGCTGGCTCGCGTTCGGATGGGGATGGCGGCTGGCGGTGGGCGTGACGGCGGCGGAGCTGGTGGCGTTCACGGGCGTGGTGATTTACGTGCTGCGTCGGCAAAGCCAGCGGGCGAGCCAAACGGAAACGCGGCAGTAGGACCTGCAAGCGATTGCGCCATGGTCATCACGGAAATTTTCCAATCGATTCAAGGAGAAGGGACGCGCGCGGGGCTGCCGTGCATCTTCGTGCGTCTGACGGGATGCAATTTGCGGTGCACGTGGTGCGATACGGCGTACGCGTTTTATGGCGGAGAGAAGATGCCGATCGACGCGGTGCTGGCGCGAGTGCGCGAGCTGGCGGGCGAAGGCGAGCGGCGGATTCCTCTCGTTGAAATCACGGGCGGCGAGCCGCTGCTGCAACCGGAAACTCCCGAGCTGGCGGCGAAGCTGCTGGAGCAGAACTACACAGTGATGATTGAAACGAGCGGGGAGCGGTTCGTGGGCGTGCTGCCGCGCGAGGTGATCAAGATCGTCGACGTGAAGTGTCCGGATTCAGGCGAGGCGAATACGTTCGATGAAACGAATCTTGGCGCGATGGATGAGAAAGACGAAGTGAAGTTCGTGATTTCGACGCGGCGCGATTACGAATTCGCGCGCGATTTCACGCGAGAGCACCGATTGAGCGAGCGGATTCGAGAAGTGCTGTTCTCGCCGGTGTTCCCCGACCCGGAAGGCAAATGGGAGGGATTGCAGGCGCGCGAGCTGGCGGAATGGATTTTGGCGGACCGGCTGCCGGTGCGGCTCGGATTGCAGCTTCACAAATTCATCTGGGACCCGGCGATGAAGGGCGTGTGAGCGAATCCTCGAGTCCGCGAGGGGTTCTATAATCTACTTGAGATGAGAATCGCGAAGGAAAAGGCGGTGGTGTTGCTGAGCGGGGGCATGGACTCGTGCGTCACAGCGGCGATCGCCAACCAGACGCATGAACTGGCGCTGCTGCACGCGAGCTACGGGCAGCGGACGGAGCGGCGGGAGCGGCGATCATTCGACGAAATTGCGGATTTTTATGGCGTCCGGGAGCGGCTGGTAATCCAGCTTGACGCGTTCCGGCAGATTGCCGGATCGGCGCTCACGGATGAGAGCGTCCGTGTGCCGGAAGAGGGCGAAGCACTGAGAGCAGGCGCCGGAGTTCCCGTGACATACGTGCCGTTTCGCAATGCGCACTTTCTTTCGGCGGCGGTGAGCTGGGCTGAAGTGATCGGAGCGACGGCGATTTTCATCGGCGCGGTGGCGGAAGACAGCTCCGGATACCCCGATTGCAGGCCGGAATATTACGAGGCCTTTCAGAAGGTGATTCGGGAAGGCACGCGCCCGGAAACACATATTCGGATCGAGACTCCGGTGATCGCGATGCGGAAAAGCGAAATTATTCGCAAGGGAATGGAATTGGGAGCGCCGCTCGACCGCACGTGGTCGTGCTATCAATCCGATGACGAAGCATGTGGAATGTGCGATAGTTGCCGGTTGAGGCTCCGCGCTTTCGAGGAAGCGGGAGCAGCGGACCCGATCGCATATCGGGCGCGAGTTGCGCCTTAGTCTTCTATGAGCGAGGAGGTGGACCACCGATGAGACGATGGATTCATTTTGCGGCAGTCGCGGCGCTGATGCTGGCGTGCGCCGGAATCGCCGCGGCACAAGGCAATAATGAAGTCGATGGGAAAGTGCTGGACCTGCAGGGGAATCCGCTGCCGGATGCTACGGTTACGTTGAAAAACGAGGATACCGGGCAGACCTTCAATCTAACGACCGACAAGGCCGGAAAATTCGTGCAGCTGGGGCTGAAGGCCGGGATCTATGACATCTCCGTGTCCACGACCAACCCGAATATTCCTCCCTACCAGCAGAAGTTCCAGGTGAAAGAGGGCGAGTCCGGGACGCTCGTGGTCAACTTCAAGGACATCATGGAGAAGTACGGGAACTCGGAGGAAGCCAAGAAACACGAAGAGGAAGTGAATGCCTTCAAGAACATGAAGACGCACTTCGATGCGGGCGTCGCAGCCATGACCGAGGCCAACGGCCTGCAGCAGCAGATTCGTTCGGCCACCGCGGACCAGAAGACCGCTCTCGAGCAGAAGCGCACGACGGATTGCCAGACGGCGGTGACCGAATTCGAGGCAGCGTCGAAGGGCGTCACGGTGAAGCAGGCGAAGAACTATGAGACCGTGTGGAGCAACCTGGGAGCGGCTTACACCTGCGTCGGCAAGTACGACGAGGCCGCCGGCGCCTCGCAAAAAGTGGCGGATGCGGACCCCAGTGCCGTGGCCTACACACGGCTTGGCACCGACCTGGCGAATGCGGCGGTGGCACAGACCGATGCGGCGGCGGCACAATCGAAACTGACGGATGCCAGCGGAGCGTGCGACAAGGCGGCGGGCCTTGATCCCGCGGCCGCAGGTACCTGCTGGAAGAATCTGGGAATTGTCCTCTATAACAAGCAGCGGCAGAAGGACGCCGTGGCACCATTGCAAAAGGCAGCGCAAGCCGAGCCGAAGGATGCCCAGACATGGTTCCTGCTGGGATCTTCACTGGCCGCTGGAATCGATGCCAAGCAAGAGGGAGGAAAGGAAATTTACGTCATTCCTCCCGGAACGGCAGACGCGTACCAGAAGTGCATAGACGCCGCGCCGAGCGGGCCGTACGCGCCGCAGTGCAAGGCCGGCCTCGATGAGCTGGCGCAATTGAGCGGCGGGGTGCAGACGTCGGTTGGGACCAGGAAGAAACACTAGCGAGCTACTGCTGGAACGGAGCGAGACTCTTCCGGCTCGAGCGGGAAATCGACAGGGGGCCTTCCTTTCGGCAGTGCGATTTACCCTCTCGACCGGGACCCGCAAGAGTGCTATGCTCCCGCTCGCAAAATACGAGTTGCCGGATAGCCGAAGTGGATTCACGCCAGCCCAGTACCCAGCGCCGCCGCAGTGAGCGAGTAGCGGAGTCTCTGCCGATCGTAGTCCGCGGAATCGATCTGCTTGGACAGCCATTCGAAGAGCGCACATCGACGCTTGCGTTCAACCTGCACGGCTGCCGCTACGCCTCGAAACACCATCTGCCGAAGAACACCTGGGTGACGGTGGAACTCGCGCGGAAGGCGGAACTGCACAATGTGCGCGCGCGGGTTGCGTGGATTCAAAGGCCGCATTCGGTAAGGGAATTCTTTCAAATTGCCGTTGAGCTAGAGACGCCCGGAAACATCTGGGCGTTCGAACCCGTTCCGCCCAGCTGGGAAGAGCTCGAAGCTGCATCTCGCGCTCACCGCAGCGCCGCGACGCCACAAGCCGAGCCGAAGGAAGCGGAGCGGTTCGAATCAGAAGAGGCTTCACAAATCCCGGTTTCCATGGACAGGCCAATGGGTGACACGACACGTGAGTCTTCGGCCGCCGCCGAGCCCTCTTTCGCGGAGGCGTCGGCGGGGGAAAGTCCGCTGCTTCGCGAGCTGAGCGCGGAACTTGAGCGGCGCGCGCAGCAGGCGGCGAACGATGCGGCGGAACGCGCGAGCGAACGGATTCTGCGAGCGGCGGAGGAAGCCGAGCAGAAGCGGTCGTCGATCGCGGACGAGTTCCTGAGGAAATGGAAGGAAGAGTTCGAGCAGGCACAGGCCGGAGCGCAGGAGCAATTCTCCGTTCAGATCGCGGCGAAGCAGAACGAATTCCTTATGGAGCTGAAATCGGGAATCGAGGACAACCTGAGCCGCGTCCAACGGTTGATCGAAGAGGTGGAGAAGAAGACGGAGGTGCTGCGCTCGGAGAACGATGCGGCTGCGGAAGCGGCGAGCCGCGTGGCGCACGCACGCCTGGAACTCGAAGCGGTGGAAGCGGCGCGGGCGTCGCAACCCGCAGCGCACGCGACGGAGCGCGCCAAGGAAGATCCGGCGGGACTGGACGCGGCATCGGCAAGCTGGCGGCAGCGAATCGAATCGGAAATGTCGCTCGCACAAGGCCAGTGGAACGAGCTGCTGCAGTCGTCGCTGGACAGCAACATGCAGCGGCTGATCGAGCAGCTTTCCGAGCGATCCGAGGACGTGCTGCGAAGAGCCGAGCAGAGGATGTCCGACCGGTTCACGGAGATTCGGCAGCCGCTGACGCAGACGGCCACGGAGGCGCGCGAAACGCTGGCGGAAGTGACGACGTCGCTCGAGGAGGAGCTGGCGCGCGCCCGCGGATCGCTGAAGGAGATCGAAAATTCGGCGAGCCGGATGAACGAATTTTCGGCGCAGCTCGAGGCGGCCACGCAGGACACGCTGAATGAATTGCGGCGGCGGCTGGAGGGCGTGCTCGACACGCAGACGGAGGAAATGAAGAGGCGGCTCGAAGGGATCGCGGAAAGCGCCGCGCAGAAGGTGGGGCCGGTCCTGGACGGGCTGGGACAGAGAGTGCTGGAGCAGACGCTCGCGGAGATGGATGCGAAGGTGGCGCCCCGGATGGAGCGGCTGCCGCAACTGCTGCGCGAGCTATCGACGCGCGAAATGCAGATGGAGGAAGGGCTGCGCCTGCATCGCGAGCGGCTACGCCAAGTGGCGGAGAACACGCAGCGGGAAATTTCGTCGCATCTTGTATCGGCAGCGGCGGAAGTGCGCAACGACTTCGAGACGGCGCGGAGAGAAGCCATCGCGCAGTGGAACGAGGAGCTGGAGGCAAGCGGCGTGCGGGCATCGCACGCGACGGCGGAATCAATCGAGCGCTCCTCGCACTGGTTCGAGCAGGAGGCGCGTGCGCGGCTGCAGGTGCTGGTGGAGCAGACTCTGGCGACGGCAGGCACGGGGCTCAGCGAGAAATCGGAAGAGGCGAAGCAGAAGTTCGCGAGTGAACTCGAGGCGGAGACGTGGCCTCACGTGGCGCAGATTCGCGAACGGCTGGATTCGTTCGCGGGCGAGCTGACGAATTCTTCGCGGTCGCAAATCGAACAGGCGGCCGAAGTGGCGGCGGCGGCGTTCGGGCAAGTGCTTCGCGGAATTTCGGACCAGGAGGTCGAGCACTTCGCGAACGCGAGCCAGGGAGTGGTGCGGAGCCGCAGCGTTGAGCTTGAAAGCTCGGCGCAGCGGGTTCTGCAGGATATGGAAGAGAGCGCGCAGGGACGTCTGGGCGATTTTCGCGCGCAAATGGCGGCGCAGCTTGAGGCAAGCCTCGCGGAAGGCCGCACGGCCGTGGCGGGCGAGTTTCAGTCGTTGCTCGACGTATATCAGGCGGAACGCGACACGCGTCAGAAGGAATGGGAACAGAATCTGGAGCGAATCGGCGACGAAGCAACGCACCGGCACGAGGAACGGCTGGAGACGGCGTGCGATTCGTGGATGATTTCGTCGGTCCGGCGGCTGAACGAGCACGGCCAGAATGTGATCGAATCGCTGATGCGCTCGACGGATCAAGGACTGCGCGATTCATGCGCGCGGTTCTTCGAGGGAATCGCGGAGACGCTTCGCGACCGCGTAAATGGATCGGGGATCGCGGCGTCGGCGTATGCAACACTTCAGCGGGATGCCGCAGACGTGGCGCCACCACCACCGGCACACAGCGAAGGCGCCAGCAACCATCCAAACGCATAATCCGCATAGCGAATTCGGTCGACTGCCTAGAAGGCCCGCGTAATTCCCGGTCTATTTTCCGCCTGCAATCTCGCGAACTGAATTCCCCACATACTGAATCTGTTCGGGCGTGAGGCCCGGATGAATGGGCAGGCTTAGGACGTGCTCGCACGCTCGTTCGGCATTCGGAAAGGTCCGCGGTGGATATCCGAGCTGCGAGTACGCGGGCTGGAGGTGAAGAGGTTTCGGGTAGTGGATCGCGGTCTCGATTCCGCGGTCCGCGAGCTGCGAAATCATGGCGGCGCGATTCTGAGCGTAAATGACGAACTGATGGTAGACACACACGTCGGCGGGATCGTCTACGGGAATAGCGACGCGAGAGTTATCGAGAAGGCGGCGGTATTCGCGGGCGTTCTGCTGGCGCTTGAGGGTCCACGGGTGAAGATGACGCAGTTTGATTCGCAGGACGGCGCCCTGAAATCCCTGCATGCGATAGTTGTAACCGACGAACTGATGTTCGTAGCGCGACGTCTCTCCATGAGAGCGGGCCGCGCGCGCGAATTTCGCGATTTGGTCGTCGTCGGTGGTGAGCGCGCCGCCTTCGCCGTAGGCCCCGAGATTCTTGGTGGGATAGAAGCTGAAGACCGTAGCGTGGCTGAGGCTTGAAATCATGCGGCCGCGATAGCGCGCGCCGTGTGCCTGGGCCGCGTCGCCGAGGATGCGGACGTCGCGGCGAAATGCGATTTCGCGAATGGGGTCCATGTCCGCGGGGCGGCCGTAGAGATGCACGGGAACCACGGCGCGAGTGCGCGGCGTGATGGCGCGCTCGATGAGATTGGGATCGAGATTCGCGGTCTTGGGGTCGATGTCGACGAAAACGGGCCGCGCGCCGCAATACGTGATCGCTTCCGCCGTGGCGATAAAAGTATTCGGCGTAGTGATGACTTCGTCGCCGGATTGCACGCCGAGCGCCAGCAAGCCAAGATGCAGCGCGGCGGTTCCGGAGCTGAGCGCGACGCAATGTTTCGTTGCGCAATAATCGGCGAACTCGCGCTCGAACGCTTCGACTTCCTCGCCCTGCACGAAGGCGGCGTTCTGGCAGACGCGATCGAGAGCCGGCAGGATTTCGTCCCGGAGCGCGGCATACTCGGACTTGAGATCGAGAAACGGAACCTTCATTGCACCACCCGGCGACAGAATACTTGCCATTGTAAGCGCTAGATGTGGGTCAGCGTGCCTGTAACTTTCGTGCGGCGCAGCGCCCACGCGAAGATGACAAACGACAGCGGAATCAGAATCAGGGCGAAAACCAACAGTGCGCCGATTGAAGGCCACAGCTCGCGCCAGCCGGCGCCCGCGAGAAGCGCAGCGCGCATCCCTTCGAGAGAATATGTGACCGGAATCAGCCGGGCGAGGATCTGCAACGACGAAGGCAGAACCGCGACCGGATACATCATTCCTCCAACGAGCCCCGAAACGCCGAGGACAATCCATTTTGCGGGATTGCCGCGCTTGAAAAGAATCTGATAGCTCGCCGAGAGAACTCCGAGGCCGAGGAACGCGAACACAGAAGCGATGAGGATCACAACGGCTCCCGGCCAATTGGCATGGTGGGGCGCGAAGCCGAAGAGCAGCACGCCCCAGGCAAGGTACACGCATGTGCGAAGGGCGAGCGCGACGAACGGATAGACGGCGGAGCCTGTGAGAATCACGGTGAGAGGCGTCTGCGTGACGAGCAATGCCTCGAGCGTCCGGTTCTGCCGCGCCTCCTCGAGGCTTGAATCGAACGCGCCCATCGAGACGCTGAGGTAATCGAAGAACGCAAAACCGACGAGCGCGAAAGCGAAGTAATCGCTGCCCATCGGCAGCAGTCGCGCGAGATCGGGCGTTTCGACGAACCGCGAAAGATAATAGAAGGTGGCGACGCCAAGCAGCGCCTCGAAAACTTCGAGGATGAGAGCCGTGCGGTAGCTGCGCGCAATCGCGAAATCGCGCAGGAAGAAGGCGAGGATTTTGCGGAGCGCTCGCGCCGCGTTTTTCACGGAAGCACCTCGGGGGTCACGGGGCGGCGCGTCAACTTGGCCATCGCTTCTTCAAGGCTGCTCGCGCCAGAGGCGGCGCAAAGCCTTTGTGGCGAATCGGAAGCCACAACGGCGCCTTGGTCGAGCAGGATGACGCGATCGGCAATCTCCTCGATCTCGCGCAGCAAATGCGAAGAGAAAAGCAGCGTGGTTCCCTGGCGCCGCACCAACTCCTCCTTCAGCAAGCGCCGAAAATCGCCGGCCGAGAGTGGGTCGAGGCTGCGTGTGGGTTCATCGAGCAGCAGGACTGCAGGCCCGTGAAGCAGCGAACGCGCGAGCCCGAGGCGATGCATCATGCCGGTGGAAAGGGTGCGGACCTGACGGTCGAGATCGTCGGCGATTCCGAGCCAGCGCGCGACCGCGGCAATGCGTTCGCGGGCGTGAAGGCCGGTTAGGTTGTTCATCGCGGCGAAAAACGAAAGGTTCTGCCGGCCGGTGAGGCGCGCATAAAAGCCCTCGTCGCCGCCCGTGTGGTACCCCAGTTGACGCCGCGCGCCGTCGGGATGCCGCTCGACGTCGAATCCGCCCACGATGGCGCGGCCGCGCGTCGGCACAATCAGCGTCGCCAGAATTCGCAGCAGCGTTGACTTGCCGGCGCCGTTCGGACCCGCCAGCGCGACGGCCTCGCCTCGCTGGACCGCAAACGAGACGCCGCCCAGCGCACGTTCCGTGGGCCGCGCGAACGGGTAAAGAAGCGCCTTCCATCCAGAAAGCGACGGCGGAAAGTGCTTCTCGAGCGACTCGACGAGAATGGCCGCTTCGGGCATCAGTCGCGTTTATAACCGAAGTCGCGGAGGTGAATCCAGTTCGGCGACCGAATCGTTTCCAGCGTGCCGCGTCTCCGCGATTGCTGTTCGGCAGGAGTCCCGGTAGAATGCTTGGAGTTTGCGACGATCCGGCTCGGGGTCGGGCGGATCCCACAACTCGCAAACGCGCAGAACCCGCAACCCGCCGGCGCATCTGCGGAGACTCCAGGGGACAAGTGGACGATGGACGCTGCGCTCTCCGTGCACTCAGTCGTGGTCGCCGCGAACGATCAGGTTTCCTGCCTCCTCGGCGAGGAATCAGCCATCCTCAACATGAAGAACAGCGTCTACTATGGCATGAACGCGGTCGGCACGCGTATCTGGAGCCTGCTGAAGGAACCTAGGACCGTGCAGGAGCTGCGGGACGCGGTTCTCGACGAATACGACGTCGAGCCAGCGGAGTGCGAACGCGACTTGCTTGAACTGCTCGAGCAATTACGCCGCGAAGGATTGATTGAGGTGCGCGCGACCGGCATGGCTGGGGCAGTTGGGGCGGCTTAAGCCGCGAATCTGGCGCAAACGGCCGCGACTTTCTGTGAGGTGATGGGTTGAAATCGGCGATGGACAAATGGGAGACGTTCCAGCGCCTCAGCGGGTTCGAGCGAGGAGTCGCGATTGAGGCAGGTGTTGCGCTGCCGGTTACATGGGCAGGCTTGCGGCTCGCCGGCTTCCGCCGCTGGAAGAGCGTGCTCGCGCGGCTGGCATCCTGTCCCGTTGAAAACTCGACGGCCACGCCTCTTCTCGAAGGCGCGCGCACAATCGCGCGCATGGAAGCGGCTGCCGCCAGGAACGTTCTATTCCATCCGACGTGTCTCGAGCGCTCTCTCGTGTTGTGGTGGCTTCTGAGGAGCCGCGGGATCCTAGCGGAATTGTGCGTCGGCGCTCGAAAGGACGGCGAGCGCTTTGAAGCACATGCCTGGGTCGAAGTCGACGGCGCGATTCTTAACGACCCCGGCGAACCTCATGTGCATTTTGTCCCGTTCGACGGCCCGATTACTCCGGTGGAGACATCCTCCCCTTGAGTGGCATCGCAGGCATCTTCCATCAAGACGGGGCGCCCGTTGACGGCGGTCTCTTGAGAGCGTTGACGCGCTTTCTCTCCTATCGTGGACCGGATGGGCGCGAGACCTGGACAAGCGGTTCGATCGGACTTGGCCACACACTGCTGCGCACGAGCACGGAATCGGCATCTGACAGACAGCCGGCAAGCCTCGATGGGCGGTTTTGGGTCACAGCGGACGCGCGGATCGATTGCCGCGAAGACTTGAAGAAGAATCTCGAAGCGAGTGGGCAGAGGCCCTCCGGCACGGCCGCCGATTCCGAACTGATCCTGAGCGCGTACGCAGCCTGGGGCGAGGAGTGCGTGGACCGACTGCGCGGAGATTTTTCCTTCGCACTGTGGGACTCGCGCGAGAAAAAGCTCTTCTGCGCGCGCGATCACCTCGGAATCAAGCCCTTCTACTACGCGCGAATCGGATCAACCTTCATTTTCAGCAATACGCTCGATTGCGTGAGGCTGCATCCCCTGGTCGGCGGCGAGCTGAACGACCAAGCAGTCGTCGATTTTCTGCTTGTCGGCGTGAATTGCGATGAAACGACGACGACGTTCCGTGATGTCCAGCGCCTCGCACCGGCTCACTGCCTCACGATTTCGACAGGAGGAATTTGCACCAGACGCTACTGGTCCCCTCCCACTGACGGCCGGATTCGCTATCGTGACGCAACGGAATACGTCGAGCACTTTCAGGAATTGCTGCACCGTGCCGTGAGCGACCGCATGCGTGGCAGCCGCGTCGGAATCTTTCTCAGCGGCGGGCTGGATTCGGGAGCGGTGGCTGCCACGGCGCGCCACCTAACGACTGCAGAGTCAAAGGCCGTCGACCTCCGGGCTTACACTGTCGTCTATGAATCTCTCATTCCCGATTCCGAGGGTCCGTTCGCGCAAAAGACAGCAGAGTTTCTGCACATTCCTATTCGCTTTCTTGTAAGAGACACCCTAAAACCATTCGAACGCTTGCACCATCCAGATTTCGCATGGCCCGAGCCGGTCGAGGACCCGTTCTTCGCGGGCTTGTTCGACGACTTCCAAACGATCGCGAAGGACTGCCGCGTCGTGCTCTCCGGTGACGGTGGCGATGATCTGATGCGTTTCCAAATGTGGCCGTTTGTCCGCGACCAGATACGGAATCGCGAATGGCGCAGTCTTTTTCTAAGCACTCTTGGATATCTTTCCGTCCGCCAGGTCCCGTGGCGTGGAGCCCTTCGGCGCGTGCGGCGCCTTTTTGGCCGCGACCCGCTCGCTCCGGTTTTCCCGTCGTGGATTCGAGATGACGTTCTGCGCAAATTGGATTTCAGAGCGCGATGGGAGGAACAGATGAGTCCGCAGGACCCATTCGGTCACCCAGTCTTGCCGAAAGCCCATGCGGCCCTGCGCTTGCCGCAGTGGTCGTGCAGCTTTGAAAACTCCGATCCCGGCCTGACGCGATGCCTGGTGGAATTGCGGCACCCGATTCTCGACTTGCGCGTCATGGCGTTTCTCCTCGCTTTGCCGCCCTTTCCCTGCTTCTTCGAGAAGCGTCTTTTGCGCGAATCTCTCAGCGGCCGAATACCGGAGGACGTGCGCAGGCGGCCGAAGTCGCCGCTTGCCGGAGATCCGCTGACCGCGCATGTGAAAGCCGCGGGTGCCCCCTGGAGCCGGCCCGACCGCTGGTGCGAGGAAATGGATCGCTTCGTCGTGCGCTCTGCGATCCCGCAAATAACAGGCGAAAGTTACTCCGAAGAAGCCTGCGCCGCTGTTCGCCCTTTCTGCCTCAACTTTTGGTTGCAGTCCCTTCGACGAGTCCGGTATATACTTTCGAGGGAGGCAGCGAATGGCTAACCCCGGGAAACCGGAACTCAAGAAGCCTTATGCAACGCCTCAATTGACGGTTTACGGAACCGTCCAGGCGCTGACGCAAAGAACTGGGAACGCCGGAAGCTTCGACAGTGGAGCAAGGAGAGGCACTAACCTCAAGACTCACGTTTTTTGAACGCTCGAGGCCGACAGAAGGTCCGTTTTCTCGGCCATTGATTCTCGATTTGGAATCTCCTTCGTGGCGCACTCCTCCCTACTCTTGAAGGCCGCTTCGCAGTTGAGCTACCGCATTTTCGGACTTTGCGTCTCTTCGAATGAGGCGATTCCGGGACTCGAGCCTTCAGCCCCGATAGCCGAAGCGTCCGACGTCGAGATCCACTTAGGGAGTCTGCCTCATGCGCACGAAGCTCTTCGCGATTCGCGCGAGATTCTCATATATCGAAGCCGCTGGCACGACGAAGCCGGAAGACCAGAACTGCAAATGTGGCGTCTCGCAGAGTCTGGCCTCCTACGAATCGATTGCGTAGACGGTACGCAGTTCTGGATCGACGGCGATGCGCAGCACCTGTGGGCTACCTGGCCGCAAACGCTGACACTCGAAGACGCCGCCTCCTACCTGCTCGGCCCAATCCTGGGAATTCTGCTCCGATTCCGCGGCATCACCTGCCTCCACGCAAGTGCCGTTGCCTTCGGGGATTTAGCCGCCGCCTTCGTCGGGCCTCCCGGCAGCGGTAAATCCACGACGGCCGCGGCCTTCGTTCAAAGAGGGCACGCGGTGCTTTCGGACGACATCGTCGCGCTGGTCGAGCGCAGAAATTTGTTCTGCGCGGTTCCCTCCTATCCTCACATCAGCCTTTGGCCCGAGTCGGTCGGGATGCTCTTCGGCGATTCCGACGCTCTTCCGCACTTCACGCCTGACTGGGAGAAGCGGCGGCTTGCGCTCCGGGGAAATTACAGGTTTGAAACCCGCGAATTGCCGCTTGCGGCGATTTACCTGCTCGGCCCGCGTACATCCATATCTGTCCCTAGAATTGAGCCGCTCGACACGCGTACCGCGCTGATGGCACTGCTTCCCGAAACCTACGCCACGAACATCCTCGACGCTCAAATGAGGGCAAGCGAATTCGAAGTTCTCGGCAGGCTCGTGAATGGGATTCCGATTCGAAGGCTGTCGGCTCGCGACGAATCGGCAGGTCTCCAACTGCTATGTGACCACGTGCTTGCCGACTTTAGAACCCTAACGACGCCCTAATGGCGTTCGGCGGGTCTGCGCCGGATGGATTAGGTTCGCGTTCCGAAGTGAACCACGCAGGTTTCATTCTAAACAACTGCATCTTCCGTTTAGTATGTGCCGTATCGAAACATGCTAACATTCCCGGCCATGTTTCAGGCTCCTTGCGCGCCAATCGAGTTTCTTGATTGGACCAACCAGCCCTATTCCATAACCATTCTCGAACGCAATCGGAACTCGGAAGGGGCCGAGTGCGCTATTCCGTTTTCCGCAAAATATCCGGATCGGCCAACATTAGGAGGGTTATCGCAATGAAGATGAGGGCTTCGTTGCTGCACTTTGGTGCGGCTGTCACCGTCGTTGTAATCGTCGCGATCGTTGCGTTTTCCGTTGCTCACCGCGAGATCAAGATGCGCGCTGGATCTGAAACACGGGCGAGACAGGTGACTCACCTGACCGAGCACCAGATTGCCGATAGCTACGGGGAGATGCCGCTGCGATTTGAGAAGAATATCGGCCAGACAGCTCCCGAGGTGCAGTTCCTCTCCCACGGCAGCGGATATCAGATTTTCCTCACCCCGCAGCAGGTCGTGCTCGAGCTGAACCATCCCGAACGGTCGAAGAAGTCCCTGGTGAAGGCCCGAACGCGCGCGGCGCTTTCCCGGCGCGCTTCGGTTCTTCGTTTGCATTTCGATGCCGCGAACTCCGATGTGGAGATGACAGGGATCGACAAACTGCCGGGGAGAATTGACTACTTCATGGGCAAGAACCCACGAAATTGGCACACCGACGTTCCCTCCTACGGCCGCGTCGCGTACTGCAGCATTTACCCCGGCGTGGACGCCCTTTTCTACGGAAGCCACCGGCAGCTCGAATATGACTTGGTCGTAGCCCCGGGCGCAAATCCTCGGCAGATTTCTCTCAGCATAGAAGGCGCGCGCAGCATGAGGGTCGACCGGTCGGGCAATCTGGTTATGCACGTCTCGGCCGGCGATGTCGAGTTGATGAAGCCGGCCGTGTATCAGGAGGTCAGCGGAAGCCGGCGGCTGGTCGCGGCAAATTATGTGGTGACCGGCAATCGCGTGCACTTTTGGATTGGGTCGTACGATTCGAACGCGCCGCTCGTCATCGACCCGGTTCTCAACTACTCCACCTACCTGGGCGGGGGCCCCGGCAACAGTTTCTGGGGATATGACGGAGGATACTCCATCGCAGTTAACGGCAGCGGCGATGCATTTGTGACTGGAAGCACGTCGTCCACGACGTATCCAACCACCGCGAGCCCCATTTCTCCTAGTGCCGGAGCAGACATTGCCGACGATGGAGCAGCGTTTGTCACCGAGCTGAATCCAACAGGCACGGCCGAACTCTATTCCAGTTATCTCACGGGCGATGGCGGCGAGGCGGGCTACGGTATCGCGATCGATCCCCCGGGCGGAGTTTCTTCCGATGTTTACGTGGTCGGTGAGACATTCTCCGACAACTTCCCCGGCACCGGCGGCGCCACGGGCTTTGAACCCAATCCGCCGGCAGATATCCTCACCGTTGGAGCGGGCTTTGTCGCGAAAATCGATCCTACCAAGAGCGGAGCGGCCGCCCTCGTTTATTCGTCCTATCTAGGTGGATCCGGTAACATCGGGGAGGGCTTCGGCGATTTCGCCAACGCCATCGCAGTCGACGCATCGGGCAACGCCTATGTCGCCGGCTCGGTCATTTCGACCGATTTCCCGATGTCCAGCCCCTCGACCACGATTCAGGGCTTGACGAGCTCGCTCGGCGGAAATGCGTTTCTCGTCAAAGTCAATGCATCGGGCTCCGCTCTTGCGTACTCCACGTACCTAGGCGGAACGAGCCCGGGCACGTCGGACTTTGACTTCGGCGATGAAGCGCTCGGCGTAACCGTCGATTCGTCAAGTAACGCCTACATCGTCGGCACCACGACATCCGGGGACTTCCCCACGACCGCCAGCGCCTTCGAACCCGGTCCTTTGCCGACCATCCAGAACGAAACGGGCTTCGTCTCGCGAATCGACACCACGAAGTCGGGAGCCGCTTCCTTGATTTACTCGACCTTCTTGGGCAGTCCCGGCCAGAGCCAGCCTGCTACTGACCACGACTACGGAGTCGCGATTGCTCTTGGACCGAGCAACGTCGCATTCGTAACGGGTGGGACTTCGTCTCCCGATTTCCCGACCACCGCGGGCGCGTATTCGACTTCGGCACCCTCCGGAAGCGGCGTCGCGTTCTTCACCAAGGTCGATACGACGCAGACCGGGTCAGCCTCTCTCGTCTACTCGACGTTCCTCGGCGGTTCGGACGGAGATTCTGGCCGCGGCATCGCAGCCGATTCCTCCGGCAATGGGTACATCGGTGGTGCGACTCAGTCCGCAGATTTCCCGATCACTCTGGGAGCGTTCCAGACTGCCATTGCCTCCGGTGGCAGCGGAGACGGCTTCATCGCGGAGATCAACCCGCAGAAGAATGGCACGGCTGACCTAGTGTACTCCACCTACTTCGGCGGCAGCGGCAGCGCCAACGGCATCGACGTCATCAACGCGCTCGCCCTCGACTCGACCAACAACGTCTACGTCACGGGTCAAACGTTTTCGTCCGCGGGATTTCCCGTCTATCCGGCGAATGCATTTCAGACCAGCCTCACCGGCAGCGACAATACGGCGCTTTCGGCCGCCTTCGTCGCGAAGCTGACTCTCGAGCCGACTCTCGCCTTCAATCCGCTCACTCTCCCCTTCGGCAATCAGGCGGAGGGGACGTCCTCGACTCCGATGACCGTCACCCTGACGAACAATACGACCTCGGCCATCGCCATCACGATTCAAACGGTCACTGGCGCGAATCCGACTGACTTCACGCAGGACGCCGGCACCACCACTTGCACCAGCTCCGTTCCCGCTGGATCGAGTTGCACCATCGGCATGATCTTCACGCCGACGACCTTCGGCTCCGAATCGGCAACGTTGCCAATCGCCTACACGGCAGGCTCGAATGCGCAGGCCGTGCAGAACATCAGTATGACGGGCACCGGTACTGGCACACCGAACTTCACGCTTACGCCCGCTGGTCTGACGTTTGGCGGCCAGCTGATCACCACCACCAGCGCATCTCAACCGGCAACTCTCACGAACACGGGCACGACCGCCATATCCATTTCGATCGCCGTCAGCGCAGGCTTCGGCGAGACCGACAACTGCCCCACCGGCAGCGGCCAAACTCTGGCTGGCGGCGCGAGTTGCACGATCAACGTCACCTTCACACCCGCTTCCTCTGGCCCGGTCACGGGTACGCTCACCGCCACTTCGAGCGGCGTCGCTCAGACCACGCAGCTTACCGGCACAGGGTGGGACTTCTCTCTGACTTCTCTGCCGTCTTCTCTTACGCTCACAAACGGCAGCGGGAGCTTTACGGGCACGATCGCGGCGTCGACCGGATTCACGCCTACGGTCAACGTGAGCTGCAGCGCGTCCATTTCGTCCGCCACCTGCACGCCTTCGCCCGGCTCCGGCATGCCCGGCACGCAGATTACATTTAACGTCATGCAGACTGCCGCCGTACCCCCGGGCGTCTACCGAGTGCCACCCGTTGCGCCGCGCCTTATCGTTCTCGCCGCGATAGCAATGCTTCTCTTTTCGCTCTTGCCGTTCTTGCGGCGGCGCCGCATTTGGCTGGGCGTGGCGGGAGCGATGGTGCTGCTCGTGGGATTGTCGGCGTGCTCGAATAATCCCAAGGGTCCAAGCAGTTTCTCGCTGACTATAACGGCCAGCAACGGTGGCGTCTCGCACACGTACTCCGTGTCCGTCTCCAACTAGCCGGATCCAGCAGGGCCGCGCGTCTCTCTCAGGGCGCGCGGCCCTTTTTCTTTAACCTGCGTGTGCTCGGCATGATCCTCGAGACAACCTAGCCGCCCCTGAAATGATCTAAAGCAATCCGAGCCGATTCGGCCCAGGCAGGGTATGATTGCGGGCTTTCGGGGCCAGCCCATTTCCCATTCGGAGGCCGTCGTAGATGAAGAAGGTTCTTGGCTTGTTCGCATTCATTGCTTTGCTTGCGGGACCTTCCCTCGCGCAGACCCCCAAGTATGAAATCACGCTCGGCCCCACGTTCGATCGTTACACCGCCCCGAGCGGCTATTATCTCGACATGGTCGGGTGGGCCGCTTCCGGCGAATACAACTGGCGTAGGTGGATCGGCGCACAGATCGACGCGTCCGGCGACTACAGCGACAAGACGCTTCTCGGCTTCACCAGCATCCACAGGCTCATGATCGGCCCGGAGTTCTTTCCCTTTCGCCATCACAAGCTGACGCCCTGGGGACACGCTCTTTTCGGCGAGGCCTACTATCGCAATACAATTCCGGCTAACGGCGGCTTCCCCTCGAAGGTGAACTCGGACGTTGCCTTTGCCTGGGAGGCGGGCCTTGGCGTCGACTTGAATATCAAGAAGCGCTGGGGCGTTCGCATGTTCGAGTTCGACTATGACCCGACGCGCTTCTACAACAACAAGCCCAGCCAGCCCAGCTACCGCATCTCCATCGCGGTGATCTATCGCATCGGTTCGCGGAACAAGTAACGTCCGCCTCACGCTGTGAAGTGGCGGGCTCTCGCACGAATTTGCGCTTGCGAACTGGGCGAACCTCGTAGCAGATTACGAAGCCGTGGAACTCATCCTCAAGGAAACTCGCGCCCGACGCGTCGCGCTTCTGGCCTCGCTCGCGCTCGCCGGACTCGTTATGGCCATGGCTGGCCGCCTCTGGCTGGCCGATCGGTGGGTTGACTCCCGCAGCATTCCTTCCATCGAGCGCGGCATCCACCTTGAGCCAGGCAACGCCGACGCCTGGGATCGCCTTGGCCGCGCTCAGCAGTGGGACCTCGAGAATCCGGACACCACAGCCGCAATCCTCGATTTCCAGAAGGCTGTCCGCTACGAACCAGAGTCTCCCTATTACTGGATCGATCTCGGCGGTGCATACGAACAATCGGGAGACATCGCGAAGGCGCGAGCCGCCTTCGAACATGCCCGCGCCGTCTATCCCATCTCTGCACAGGTCGCCTGGTTCTACGGAAATTTTCTCCTGCGCCAGCAGGATTCCGTGGCCGGCATGGAGGAAATCCGCCGCGCTGTACGTTCCGATCCGCTGATTCGGCCTCTCGCCATCTCGCGAGTCTGGCACTCGGGTCACGACATCGACTCCGTCGTCCAGATGTTGCCGCCCGAACCCAACGCCTACTTCGCGACGCTGGATTTCTTCGCCTCCGCTCACGATCCAGATCCTGCCCTTGTCGTCTGGCAGAAATTGCTCGCTCTCGGAAAGCGGCTTCCCCTCGCGCGCTCCTTTCCCTTCCTCGATGACCTGATTCACCAGGACCGCTCGGCCGATGCTCGGCGCGTCTGGCTCGAAGCTCTAGCCGCCGCCAGCCTTCCGCACGATCCTCCCGCGGATCAATCGCTAATTTGGAACGGCTCCTTCGCGCAGCCTTTCGCCGAGGGCGGCCTCGGCTGGCGTTGGGATTCACCCGTTGGCACCGCCATCGATTTCGATACTGCCCGCGGTGCAGGCTCGGGCCGCTCACTTCGCATTGATTTTGGCGGCGGGACGAATCCCGAACTTGGCTCCCCGTCCGAATACGTTCCCGTCGAACCGGGCCGCGTCTATAATTTTCGCGCCTACCTTCACACCGATCGCATCTCCACCGAAAGCGGCATGCGCTTTTCCATCATCGATCCCAACCATCCTCAGGCCGTCAATATCGTCACCGAAAATTTCACCGGCACCAATCCCTGGAAAGAAGTCGACGCCCAGGTTCCGGCCGGACCCGAAACTCATTTTCTGCTCGTCCGCCTCTACCGCTACCCGAGCCGCCTTTTTGACAACAAGTTGAGCGGCACGGTGTGGATGGCGGATCTTTCTCTCGTTCCCTCTTCAGCACCCGCGGAGGCGCGCAAACCATGAAGGCCATCCGCGCGGGCCTGTATTTCCTCTTCGCCTTTGCCGTTCTCGCGTTTGGCGCCGTCGAAGTCTGGTCCGAATCGGTTCTTGAAATCGGAGCCGCCGCGCTGCTGCTTGCGTGGGCAATCATCGCGTATCGCAACGCCGATGAAAAATGGGAATGGAATCCTCTGAACTGGCCTCTGCTCGCGCTGCTCGGAATCGGCCTCCTGCAGCTTCTTTTGCGCACGACCGCCTACGCGTTCTTCACGCGCGAGGAACTGCTGAAGCTCGCCGCATACTGGATCATCTTTTTCCTCTCCACGCAGGCCTTTCGCGGCCGCAAGGTCCTCACGGAACTGACCTCCTTTCTCGTCTTCCTATGTTTCGCCGTATCGCTCTTCGGAATCGCCCAGCACTTCACTTCCACCGATAAAATCTACTGGCTCCGGACACTCACGCAGGGCGGCGACCTTTTCGGCCCCTTCGTCAACCGCAACCATTTCGCCGGCTTCGTCGAGCTCACACTTCCCGCTGGCCTGGCTCTCATGGCCTTTGGCGGCTTGCGTCGCGAATTGTTTCCTCTCGCGACGCTGCTCACCATGCTGCCTGTCAGCGCTCTCGTCCTCTCCGGCTCCCGTGGCGGGATTGTCTCCTTCGTTTTCGAGCTTGGCGTACTTACCCTCTTGGTTCGCAGCCGCCGCTCGAAGGAAGGTCCGCGCATGGCGGTGCTCGCCATTGTTGGCCTCGCCGCTCTCGCCCTCATCGTATGGATCGGAGCCGATAAGGCCATCGAGCGCTTTTCCAGCTTGCCCAAAACCGACACCTCTCTCGCCCGTCGCGCCAGCATGGCTCGCGCCGCAAGTCACATCTTTTTCGAGCATCCCCTCCTCGGCTCCGGCCTCGGCGCTCTCGTCGTCGTTTATCCTCGCTACGAAACCGTTTACGATGGCCGCGTCGTCGAGCACGTTCACGACGATTACATGGAAGCTCTCGCCGAAACCGGCCTCGGAGGCGCTGTTTGCGGCTTTTTCTTCCTCGGCTTGCTCTATCGCGGCGCACGCGCGAATTTCGAAGCCGAGCAAGGGCACTTCTCCCGCGCCGTCCACGCCGGAGCCATCGTTGCCCTCGCCGGGCTCCTCCTTCACAGCTTCGTCGACTTCAATTTGCATGTCCCCTCGAACGCCCTGCTCTTTCTTCTCCAGGCTCACCTAGCCACTTCGGCGCCGCCGTTCCCGTCCGAGAATCCGATGCAGCGCGTGCGGCGTCGCAGTCGCCACGAGCGCGCCGAGGTTCCCGCTTGACGCTCCCTCGCGCCCGCGCTCCGCGCTCCATCCTGCCGATTTCCGCCGCGGAGCTTTGATCCATGCTCGCCGCAGTCGCCGGAGCCATCCTCCTGACATGGCTTGCCTGCGCGGCCATTCTCGTCGGCCTCGGCTCGCTCGCCCTTCGCGGATTTCGTGATGTTTTCTCTCTGTCCGACGCTTTCTGGTTCGGCCTCATTGTTGCGGTCGTCCTCCTCGAATTCTGGAACCTCGTCTTTCCGATCACCGCGCTGCCCGACGTCGTTCTCACTTGTGCTGCCGCACTGGGCGCATATCTGAACCGCGCCTGGCTCGCCGAAAAACTCAATATCCTCGCCTCTCACCGTCTGATTCTCGCCGCCTTCGTCGCGATTGCCGTTATCATCGCGCTTCGCTGCGCTGGTCCGTGCGAGTATTACGATACCGGCCTCTACGGCGCTCCCGCCATTCGCTGGATTCGCACCTATCCCGTCGTCTTCGGCCTGGCCAACCTTCACGGCCGCCTCGGCTTCGCCAGCTCTGTTTTTCTCTGTCTCGCCGCGGTCGGCCAGGGCCCATGGAAAAATCTCTACTTCCATCTATTCGCCGGCCTGATGCTCTGCGCCTTCTGGACCGCTATCCTCCCTGCCTCTGCGCGCATCCTGCGTCATGCTGAACCAACTTCCGCCGACTGGTTCCGCGCGCTTCTCATCATTCCCGCGTCCGTGTGGTCGGCGCGGAGCAGCGTCGTTGGCACCACCACTGATGAGCCCAGCGCGATCCTCTGCCTCATCGCAGGTGCAATTCTGTTCTCGCGTCTCGAGCGAAGGGCCCCCGCCGAAGCAACCGCGCCGAGTGCGTGCCTAAAAATCGTTCTCGCAGCCACGCTCTTCACTCTCGCTGTCACCTTCAAACTGTCGGTCGTCGTCTTTGCTTTCCTCGGCTGGATCCTCGCCTTCGCGCTGCTCTATTCGCTGCCTCGCGCAAGTCGCTATGTCCGCGCGGCGTTCGTGGCCGCCGGCGCTTTGCTGGCTCCCTGGATCGCGACGCAAGTCATTCTCAGCGGCTACCCTTTCTTCCCCAACTCCCTCTTCGGGCTACCCGTGGATTGGCGGGTTCCCAACGGCATTGCGCCCCTCTACACGCTTTGGGTCCAGTCCTGGGCGCGAATTCCCTTCTCAAAGGTGGCCGAGACGCGCGGATTCTCGTGGCTTCATCCGTGGTTTCACGCTGCCATCCGCGATCGAGCCTCCTTCCAAGTGCCCATCGCCATCGCGCTCGGCGGTGCAGCCATTCTTGCCTTCGCGCGCTCATCACACCAAGCGGACGAACCTCGCCGCCTGGCTGGTCTTTGGCTCTTGCTTCCCGCGCTCGCCGCGATTCTGTTTTGGTTCTGGATGGGCCCTGACGTCAGGTTCGCCCAGGCGCCGATTTGGACTCTTGCTGTTATCCTCGGCAGTCTCGCGATCGTTGCCATCCAGCGTCGCGTGCCCGTATTGCGTCCCCGGGTGCTCGCTGCGTTGCTGCTTCTTCCGATGGCGTGGTGCTTGTTTTCATTCGGATGGCGCCATTCGTACCGAGTGCTCGAATCCGTCGACGGCTTCATCGAACTCCCTCAGCCGCGCGTCGCGCCGCGAAGCAGTCTCTCTGGTGTCGTCGTCTACGTTCCCGTCGAAGGGAATCAGTGCTGGGACGCGCCTCTCCCCTGCACGCCCTATTTCAATAAGACGCTCCGCCTCCGCGATCCCTCCGACATGCGCTGGGGATTCACATCGGAGGGCTTCCCCGAATTTCCGCCATATTGAAACTCGCTCAGGCTTTGGGATTGCCGGTTCGGGAAGCTACAATTCCCCGCGCGTTCTGGGGCGCCTTTCTTGATGTCGAACTCTTCGACGATTCCGCGGACTCGCACCGTCGACAAACGCTGGACCGAGCGCAATTGGACGCTCCCTTTCGTCCTGATCACTCTCTTGGTCAATGCCATCCACGTCTGGGCTTTGCGCTGGTTCCTTGAGCCCGACGGCGTCAGCTACCTCGATATCGCCTGGGCCTACGCCCGCGGCGACGCGCGCAACGCCGTCAATGCCTTCTGGAGCCCTCTCTTCTCCTGGCTGCTTGCCGCCGTCTTCCGCTTACTTCATCCCGATCGTTTTCGCGAGCTTGCCATTGTTCACGCTTTGAATTTCGCCGCGTTCATGCTCGCTCTGGCCGCTTTCCTCTTCCTGATCCGGGAAATCCAGAAATGGGAGGTCGCGCTTCCGTCGCCGCCGACGATGGAGATGCTCGGTCCGGGGGCGCTCTCTCTTTTGTCCTTGGCGGCTTTCGCCTACGTCTCCCGCTACACCTTCAGCCCGTTCATCGATCAGCCTGACATCTTTGTCGAGGCGCTCGTTTTTGCGGATACGGCTCTCCTCGTCAGAATCGCTCGCGGCGACCGGCGGTCCCGAACATTCGCAATTTTCGGTGCGCTTTTGGGCTTGGGCTACCTCACGAAGACCATTCTGTTTCCCCTTGGCATTGTCTTCCTCGCCTGCGTTTTCTTCGCAGCCGGCCACACCCGCCGCGCGCTTGCGCATACCGCCATAGCCGCGGTTATGTTCCTCCTGATCTCCGTTCCGTGGATCGCAGCCGTTTCGCAAAAGGAAGGCCGGCCCATCATCGGCACCGCCGGCCACATCGCCTATTTCGTCTACTCCCGAGGTACGGACGCCTCGGATCTGTGGATGGGTGGCCCCGATGGAATCGTCCCACTTCATCCCATTCGCGTCGCGCTCTCTTCGCCTCCCGTCCTGCTGTTTCCTTCGACGCAGGGCACCTTCCCGCCATGGTACGATCCCAGCTTCTATTTCGCGGGCGCTGTAAATCGCTTCGCGCTTCGTAGTCAGCTCAGGATTCTCCGCGAATCCTTCGCTTCCTTTGTTCAAGTTCTATCCGAGAAAAAAGGCCCACTCATCGGCCTCCTTGTGCTTTTCCTTTTTGCGGGACCGCGGCGCTATTTCGGCGAGTTTCTCAGGCGCTGGCCTTTGTGGCTTCCTTCGGCCGCCGCGCTCGGAGCATATGCCCTCGTCGAATTTTCCGTTCGCCTCGTGGAGCCCTTCTTGCTCGTCCTGTGGCTCGCCCTGCTGTCGGCGGTGTGCGTGCCTCGCTCCTACCAGGGGCGCCGGCTGGTTTCCGCGATGGTGGCCGTGGTCGTCTTGCTCTTGCTTTTCCCGCTGGCGCGCGCCCCCCGCAGCGACTTCGCCGCCATTCGGGCGCCATTCCAGCCCGGCGAACACCTGTGTGGCGCCGAGTGGACGGTTGCAAAGGCGCTTAGAGGTATGGGACTTGCGAACGGAAGCCACGTTGCCGTGGTCGGCCAGGTTCCGGGTCATACCGACTGCTGGGCAGCTCTGGATGGGCTGACGATTATCGGCGAGATACCGTCCTCAGGCGCAGCCGAGTATTGGGCCGCCTGGCCCGATCAGCAAGCCCACATCCTCCGCATCTTCGCCTCTGCAAGCGCCATGGCTGCCATCACTTACACGATGCCAGCCTCCGCCGCGCCGTCCGGCTGGCAGCGGATCGGTGATTCGCCCTACTATGTCCATCTCCTCGCGGCGCAAACCCCTCCCTAGCCGCCTTTTGCTCCTAATCGCCGAGGATTTCGCCTCCTTGCTCTCTCACTCAGAATCTCCTCGTTGACACAAGTATCTTGCGTAAGCCATAGTGTCTCGGGGTCATTTCTATCGATGGTGGGTAAGGTCCTCTCGTTTTTGGACGGCATCCGGGTGTCGTTTGCGGCGTCGGCGATTTGTCTGGCGTTGTTCCTCCCGCAGGGCGTCCTCGCTCAGCAAAACCAACAAAAAGAAGAAACTCCCAAGCAAACCAACGAGAGAATCCAGCAGCTCGCCGATGCGGCGCGCGCTCACCCCGTCGATACCCCTATCGGGTCCGGCGACCTTCTTCACGTCGACGTCTTCGACGTGCCGGAACTTTCTCGCGATCTGCGGGTTAGCGATGCTGGGGACATCAGCTTCCCGTTGATTCCGGGGAAGATTCGCGCGGCCGGGCTCACTTCGTTTCAACTGGAAAGCCAATTGGAGCAGTTGCTCGTCGAAAACGGACTTGTCTCTCACCCGCAGGTTTCCGTCTTCGTGAAGGAGCAAAACAGCCAGCCCATCTCGGTGGTGGGAGCTGTCGCCAAGCCGATGGTCTACCAGGTGATCCGCCCGACCACCCTGCTTGAGGTGCTCGCCGATGCCGGCGGAATCAGCGACGACGCCGGAAGCGTCGTGATCGTCACCCGCCCGACACATCCCGGCGAGGCTCGGCTCGAGCCCGCCTCCGAGTCCAGCAACAGCACGCCGGACCAGCAAATCATCACCGTGCGCCTGCAGGATCTGCTCGACTCTGGCGACATGAAATACAACATCCCGGTGTATGGCGGTGACGTCATAAGCGTGCCCAAGGCCGGAATCGTTTACGTGATGGGTGCCGGAGTTGCGCAGCAGGGTGGCTACGTCGTCCAGAATCACGGCGAGCAGATTACCGTCCTTCGTGCGATCGCCCTGGCACACGGATTGACCGTCTACGCGAAGAAAGACCACGCCATCATCATGCGGACCAACCCCCTCACGGGTCAAAAGGACGAAATCCCCGTCCGCATCAAGGACATCGAGAAGCACAAGGCCGACGACCTGGCCATGAAGTCGAACGACATCCTCTACGTTCCCGATAGCGCCGGACTCAAGATCCTGGCTCGCGGCGGTGAGGCCGCCATCGGAATTGGAACTTCCGTTGCCGTGTACCGCGCGGCGTATCAATAGACATGAGGCCGATGGAAGAAGCCCCCAAACTCGCGTTGCGTGACCGCCGGTTGGGCGATTCGCTCGCGGTGGTTCCTGCGCCGTCGGTCCTGCCTTGGGATCAAGTGCCCCGCGAACCGCATCTGCTCGACTACCTCATCATTCTCCGTAAGCATCAGTGGCTGATCCTCACGTTTCTGCTCACGGTAGTCACGGTCGTCACCATCGCTTCCTTCAAGATGAAGCCGGTCTATGAAGCGGCGGCCCGCGTCGAGGTTGATAAGGAATCGCAAAACGTTCTGCGCTTCCAGGATGACAACTCCTACGACGAGTACATGGACTCCGAGGATTATATCGAGACACAGGCCAAAATCCTGCAAAGCGAAACTTTGGCGTTGCAGACCATCAAGTCTCTCGATCTCGGTCACTATCCGGAGTTTGGAGGCTCGCAGACCTCGCTGGCATTCACCCAGGGAGCTGCATCGCGGCGTCCGGCCATCCTGAGCGCATTTCTCAGCCGCCTCAGCGTGAAGCGCGTGCCTAATAGCCGCTTGATCGAGGTGCGTTTCGAAGCTGAGGATCCTCAGCTCGCTGCGCTTGTGGTGAATACCCACGTCCAGAATTTCATCGAGCAGAACTTCCGCAGCAAGTACGACGCGACGACGCAGGCGTCCACGTGGCTTTCCTCAGAACTCGAAGAACTACGCTTGAAAGTCGAGAAATCCGAGGACGATCGCATAGCCTACGAGCGGCAGAACCAGATCTGGCAGATCGACGAAAAGCAGGACATCACGACCCAGAAACTCGCCGATTTGAGTAAGGCGGTGACGGACGGGCAAACGGAGCTGGCGGAGAAGGAAGCTCTGTATCGGATGGCGAAGGAAGGGAACGTCGATGCGCTGCCAGCCGCGCGAGACAACGTAGTGATCCAGGATCTGCTCAGGCGAAAATCACAACTCGATGAAGACTACGCGGAAGCTGTGAATCAGTACGGTCCGAATTTTCCGAAAGTCCAGCGGCTTGCGGCTCAGCAGAAGGAATTGGACGCGGATCTAGCGAAGGCTCGGATAACTCTTGTCGAAACGATTCAAACCGAATATGAAACCGCCAAGGGCCACGTCGGCTTGCTTCAGGAGGCGCTCGACAAGCAGAAGTCCCAGGCCAACGACCTCGCCGAAAAACTCGTCCAATATCACATCCTCCAGCACGACGCGGAGGCGAACAAGACCCTGTATGACGGGTTGCTGCAAAAGCTGAAAGAAGCGGGAATTTCAGCCGGGCTTCGTTCGAGCAACATTCGCATCGTCGATCCGGCCCTCGCGCCAACCCAGCCTTCGCGCCCGCAGAAGAGCCGCAACATTTCGCTGGCGTTTCTCGTCGGACTGATTGGCGGAATCGGCCTCGCCGTCTTCCGCGAATACCTGGATAACACCGTGAAGTCGCCCGACGACATCGAGGCGCTCACCGGCTTGCCGTCGCTCGCTGTGGTTCCATCTCTGTCAGGCTCGAACGGGCATCACGGACGCCTGGCGCGCCTCGCGGGAGAAGCCGCACCGCAACCCGTCTCCGGCCCAAGGGTGGAGCTGCTCTCCTACATTCAGCCAAAATCGCAGATATCGGAGGCGTTCCGCGCTCTGCGCACTTCCCTCTTGCTCTCGCAAGCGGAGCATCCGCCGCAAGTGATCCTCGTCACCAGCGCGCTCCCGCGCGAGGGCAAAACGACCGCCGCGGTCAATCTCGGCGTGACGCTCGCGCAACTTGGCGACCGTACTCTCCTGATGGACTCGGACTTGAGGAAACCCGGAATTCGGCGAGCGCTGAATCTGACCATCGGCAAAGAAGCCGGCCTCAGCTCCTATCTCGCGGGCGTGTCCTCGCTCGACGAAGTCATCGTTCCGCATCCGACCATTAGCAATCTTGCCGCGCTGACCACCGGCCCGGTACCGCCGAGCCCCGCCGACCTTCTTTCCTCGCTCAAAATGAGAGAAGCGGTGGCCGAGCTTCGGCGCCGGTTCAAATTCATCGTGATCGATTCGCCGCCCATCATGGCGGCCACGGACGCCGTAATTCTCTCGGCGCTCACTGATGGGGTGCTGCTGGTAGTTCGAAGTGGCGACACGCCGAAGGAAGCATTCACGCGCACACGCGACCTGCTGGCGGCGGTCAGGTGCCGGATACTCGGAGTGGTGCTGAACGCCGTCGATTCTAGCGCACCCGATTACTACTACTCGTATCGCTACTATCCATATGCCTACGGGTACGGATATGGAGAGGACGTGGCTAAGGGTTCAGGCTCAGAGAAGGACGATGCACCGGGAGCTTAAAGTGAGGACACAATCTTGCGCTTCCTGATTACGGGCGGAGCCGGCTTCGTCGGGTCCCACCTCGCCGAGGAAATGCTGAATCGCGGCGACGAGGTCTTCATCCTCGATGACCTCTCGACAGGCAGCGTGGAAAACGTCCGCCATCTCAAGGCCGTAAGTAATTTCCACTATTGCTTCGATTCGATCACGAACAAGGGGCTCCTCGCTGAGCTTGTGGACGAAGCGGATGTGGTCGTGCATCTTGCTGCCGCCGTCGGCGTGCGGCTGATCGTCGAAAGCCCGGTTCGCACGCTGGAAACGAATGTATACGGCACGCAGCTCGTGCTCGACGCCGCCTCCAAAAAGAGGAAGCTAGTTTTCCTGGCTTCGACTTCGGAAGTCTACGGGAAGAATAACAGGGTCCCCTTCCGCGAAGATGCCGACTTGGTCCTTGGGCCCACGACAAAAGGGCGCTGGAGCTACGCGGCCTCCAAGGCGCTCGACGAATTTCTCGCCCTCTCTTACTGGAAGGAAAAGAAGCAACCGGTGATTATCGTGCGGCTTTTCAACACCGTCGGGCCGCGCCAAACGGGCCGCTACGGAATGGTGCTGCCGAATTTCGTTCGGCAGGCGCTCGAGGGCTCGCCAATTACGGTTTTCGGCACGGGAGAGCAGTCGCGGTGCTTCTGCGACGTTCGCGATTCCGTTCAGGCCATGCTGCGGCTGATGGCGAAGGATGCAGCCGTGGGCGAGGTCGTGAATATCGGCAGCGACGAAGAAATTTCGATTGAAGGGCTCGCTCGCCTCGTGAAGGAACGCACCAACAGCGCGTCCGTGATCCAGCACGTTCCATACGATCAGGCTTACGAACCAGGATTTGAAGATATGCAGCGCCGCGTACCCAACCTCGAGAAGCTCCAGCAGTTGACATCATTTCGCCCGGCAACGCCCCTGAATGAAATCGTGGATCGCGTCGTGGCCTCGTTCCGCAAGAAGCCGGTCGTTGGGCTCACGCCAGCTCTCGGCGTGGCCTCGGCGGCCGCAGCCACTTCCGAATAACAAGGGTGGAGGCCCGCTCGTGGCGTTTATCTGGGCTTTTTCGAGTGGATCGAAAGTTCCTCCCATTCTGATCACGAGCGGAGAATGAGGCCTTCCGTGCCCTACGCGATTCGGAGCGATTCGCAATCCATCGCAATCCCAACGCAGGAGTCTGCCAAGCGCGAAGGACGTCCGGTGGTGTGTATTTTTGCCGGCCTGCTCGTTGTGGGCGTATTGATGAGGCTCTTCGTGGTTGCAGCAGCCGGCAATCGGCTTAATGCACCGTGGGGCGGGGGAGGCGATACGTCCGCTTATGCCCTGCTGGCACACAACCTAGCCACAGGGAAAGGATATGGATATGCGGGACATCCGACGGCCTTTCGCGCGCCGGCTTATCCGATCGAGCTTGGGGCGCTGATGAAAATCTTCGGCGGCCGTGCATTCGCGGCGGATCGCGTGGTCCAGTTCGGGATGGGACTCCTCATTGCCTTGTTGTGCGGGGCAATTGCAGGTCGCTTATGCGGGCGCAAAGCCCTGTTGCCAAGCATTACTGTCGCGCTTCTTTGTCCGACTCTGATTGTGATGACCGGTGAGATTCTGACGGAAACGAGTGCCACTCTGATCGCGACGCTCTTTCTGTATTGTCTCGTTCGGTTTGTGCAAGAACACAGCTGGGTTACGCTGGCCTGCGCTTCGGTTCTTGTTGGGATTGCGGCGCTCGTGCGATTCAACATGGCGGCTTTTGGCATCGTCGTGCTGGGGCTGGTTCTTTGTCAGCATAAGATTCCGAAGTGGGGCGGTGTAGCACTGGCGATACTACTCCCAGCCGTGGTGACGGGGCCATGGCTGATTCGCAATTTTCTGGTCTTTCACACCGCGCCGACGTTCTCAACCGAGAGCGGTCCTGCAGCCGTAATGGGAATGCTGACCCCCCAGGGCCGGGCGATGCCGGGCGACTCCGAAAGACTCAGAGAGGCGCTGGGCTGGGTGCCTCCGGCGGATCTGGAAACAAATGATGCAAGCCGCAACAATCTGGGTGATGAGTCAGACCTGAATCGAAAGGCCTGGCATGTGGCCTTTCAGCTTTGGCGCCAGACCGGCTGGAAACTGATCCCTCTGGAGACGGAAAAACTTTCGTTTTTCTGGCTGAGCACTGACCAACTTCTTTGGACGCATTCCTTCCGCCCGGTGGTCCGCACAGCACGGGCTGGAGGAGTGCTGATTTACTGGGGACTCTTGGCGTTGGGTATCGCGGGTTGGTTCCGATTGCGCAAATTTGAGCCGCAAATCGCGCGCGTATTCTTGCTCTATGCGGCCTTGATTACGATCCTGCATCTTCCGTTTGATATGAACACGCGCCTGCGAATGCCCTTTACTGATGGGCTGCTGGCGGTCCTCGTAGGAATCTGGTCTCTGAGATTTCATGCGATTGACCGCGGCGCTGAAGTGGTTCTGGCGGCCCTCGGTGGAGCAACGGAGTAAGGGATGGCAACAATCGATCGAGTAGTCGTCGCCCGGACGTCATCGCTCCAAGATCTGCGGCGGTCTCCCTACCTCATCGCGTGCGCGGCCTTGGCTCTCCGCTTGGCGGTTCTATTCGTGACGTGGCACGGGGCCACGCCCGATCAATTGAGCGGTTCGTACGGTTACGAGGCCGGAGCCGTGGCGAAGTCGATCGCCTCCGGGCATGGCTTCAGTTCGCCACTGCCCGGAATCGATACCGGGCCGACTGCTTGGTTTCCTCCGGCTTATCCCTTCTTCCTGGCGGGAATTTTCAGACTGTGCGGAATCTATTCGGTGAAGTCGCATATCATAAGCCAAGCCGCGAACTGCTTGTTCGTTTCGCTCGCCATTTTCGCGATCCACGGGACAGCCCGGCGGTCCTTTGGCATAAGAGTGGCAACGATTGCGTCCTGGACGTGGGCTTTCCTACCCAGTGCAGTGCATATTCCAATCGCTTATGTTTGGGACACCGCGTTAACGGCAGCGTGGCTGATGCTGATGCTCTGGGCCACGTTGGTGTTGAAAGAATCACGGCGGTCCATCGCTTGGGCCGCTTACGGCGGCGCCTGGGCGATGGCGGCCATGATTAACCCTTCCCTGCTCATGGTCCTACCGGGGTTCCTCGGGTGGCTCGCCTGGGAGGGACGGCAGCGTTTGGAATCATCGCTTCGCAACGTCGCGATTGCGCTGATTGTACTTCTGGCTGGCATGGCTCCGTGGACTGTGAGGAACTATCACGTCTTCGGCAAGTTTGTTCCGGTGCGATCAGTTTTCGGCATCACGCTGTGGGAAGGAAACAACCCGGTCGCCGTGGGCGTAGATTCGTTTCGTATGCTGCCAGTTGATAACGCACAGGAGGCGAAAGAGTACCAGCGCGTAGGCGAAATCGAATACGCGAAAACGAAGCAAAAAGAAGCTCTGGTTTTTATGCGCTCGCACCCTGGAACAACGATGCACCTTGTGCTTGGGCGCATTGCAACCTTCTGGTTGGAAGCAAGCGATAGAGCAAACAATGTCTGGTCGCGAGACCCTTTCTATGTGAAAGGCCTGCTGGCTCTCAATGCACTGATGACGCTGTTTTGTTTGTTCGGAGTTATCACAGCTTTGTCTTCGCCTCATTCCGGTCTTGGGATTCCGTACGCGGTCGTGCTGCTGTGTTTCCCCTTGCTATACTATGTGGCCTATGCGTCGGCACGCTTTCGATTTCCGATGGAACCTGTTGAGGTGATTCTGGCAGTGTACGGAGTGGCACGGATCCTGGGCTGGGCGCAGGAACGGCAAATCTTCGCACTACCCGGCAGATGATACAGAGGCAGGTAATCGCGATGCGCACACCCGTTACGAGCAGGGGCACTGAAGAAAATAGAGCATCTCGCCGGCCGGCACCGACGCCGATCTCGTCCGGCGGATCGAACCGCAAACGGACGAGCACGACGCTCTCGGTGATCGTGCCGGCGTACAACGAGCAGTTTCTCGTGGCCACGAGCCTCGGGAGGCTGCGCGTGCTGAGCGAGTCGCAGCTGCTGGGTCACGTGAAAGTGATCGTGGTCGACGACGGGTCGTCCGATTCCACCTGGCAATCGATCAGCGAGTTTCGCGCCACGATTCCATCTGAAGAACACGATGGAAAGTTTTCCTGGGCTTTCCTCCGCCACGAGAAAAATGCGGGGAAGGGTGCGGCAATTCGCACGGGACTGGAGCAGGTGGACACGGAACTTGTTGTGATTCACGACGCGGACCTGGAATACCACCCGCACGACCTGCTGAGCATGGTGGAAGTATTCCTCTACGAGGACGCAGACGCCGTTTTCGGGTCGCGCTTTATGCCGGGCGGATACAAGCGGGCACTGTTCTTCAAACATGCGCTGGGCAACAGCCTGCTGACCTTCCTTTGCGACTTGGTCTGCGACCTGAACCTGACAGACATGGAAACCTGCTACAAGATGGTGAAAGCAAATCTGCTGAAGAGCATTCCGCTCGAAAGCAAGACCTTCGACGTGGAGCCGGAGCTGGCCATCAAGCTGGCCAAGCGAGGCGCGCGAATCTTCGAGGTGCCCATCAGCTATTCGGGCCGCACCTACCGTGAAGGGAAGAAGATCGGGTGGAAAGACGGCATTCGCGCGCTGTGGGCCATTCTGCACTATGCGGTGTCTGACAAGCTATATACCGCCGACGCGTATGGCGCGGAGATTCTGGGACGGCTGAACCGCGCGCCAAAATTCACGCGGTGGATGGCGGACGTGATCCGGCCATACCTGGGCAACCGCGTCCTGGAAATCGGGGCGGGAATCGGAAATATGTCCGTGCACCTGATGCCGCGACCCTCTTACTGGGCCACCGACGTAAATCCTCACTATCTCGACTATCTAGTGGGGCTGCGGACGACGCGTCCCTACATGCAGGTGGCGCAAACGGACGCGACCGACGAAAGAACGTATCCGGAAGGCCAGTCGTTCGACACGGTGGTTTGCCTGAACGTGGTGGAGCACCTCCAGGACGACGTTGGGGCGCTGCGAAACATCTGGAATGTGCTGGAGGACGACGGCCGAGCGATTATTCTCGTCCCGTATGGGCCCAAGCTTTACGGAACTTTGGATGAGGTACTGGGGCACTACCGCCGATACACGGAAGACCAGCTCGTGGATGCATCACAACAGGCGGGCTTCCGCGTAGAGCAAGTGCTGAAATTCAATCGCCCCGGCGTGGCCGGCTGGTGGCTGAACGGAAAGGTTTTGAAGAGGCGAACGTTTGGCCTGGGGCAGATCAAGATGCTGAATTTCCTCACGCCCCTGTTTCGCCTTCTGGATTCGTGGATTCCCCTTCCGCCGCTCTCGATCATCGCCATTTTGCGGAAGGAGCACAACAACGCCGGCATCTCTCCGGACCAGGCCTCGGCGGCCGGCGGGGGTACTCGATAATTCCGAGCGCGACAATGGAACCATCGACGGCCGCAATCGCGCGTGACGCTTATCGCGGGCAAACGCGCGCCACTTCGCGGACGAGGCGTTTCGAAATTCCGCTGCTCGTGCTGTTTCTTCTGAGCCTGCCGTTCAGCAATCCGTGGGTTCACGGCGACGGGGTGGGCTATTACGCCTTCGCTCGCGCGCTGCTGATTCAGCACAATCTCGACTTCCGCCAAGATTGGCTCGATGCGAATCTGCAGTTTCGACTGGCGCACACGGACGCAGACGGCAATCTTTCAGAGGGCGACTTCACTTCGACGGGCCACATCCTGAACCATTTTTCAATCGGTCCCGCCATTCTGTGGGCTCCGTTTCTGATCGTGGCGCATGCGAGCGTCCTTCTAGCTGACGCGCTCGGCGCTCACGTCGCAGCCAACGGATTCTCGCGGCCGTATGTTGTGGCGATGGCACTTGCGACGGCGATTTACGGCTTCCTAGCCATATGGATCTCATTTCAAATTGCCTGTCGATACGTGGAGGCGCGGTGGGCGTTCTTGGCGGCCATCGGGATTTGGTTCGCGAGCTCGCTACCCGTGTACATGTACTTCAATCCTTCGTGGTCCCACGCGCAGTCCGCGTTCGTGGTGGCGCTCTTCGTGTGGTATTGGGACAGGACTCGAGGCTCGCGGACGCGCATGCAATGGGTGGCGCTCGGGGCGATCGGCGGGTTGATGATGGACGTGTACTACGTGAGTGCGGTGCTCCTTCTCCTGCCGCTGATGGAATCCGCCGCGCAGTGCCGAAAGACTTTGACGGCTGGCGGCGTGCGGGAGTGCGCGAGACTGTTCGCGAATGATGCGCTGCTGGCGTGCGCAGCGTTTTTAGTCTTTATGCCGACGCTGATTACGAAGAAAATCATCTTCGGCTCGTATCTCAGTTTTGGGTACACCGAACACTGGTATTGGAATTCTCCCGCGATTCTCAAAGTGGGGTTCTCGTCGGAGCACGGATTGTTTTCGTGGACGCCGATCCTGCTGCTTGGTGTGGTGGGCCTTTTTTTCCTTGCGAAGAAAGACGGCGTTCTTGCGACGTATCTGCTGATTACGTTTGCAGTGTTCACGTACGTGATGGGGTGCTATCAGAACTGGCACGGGCTGGCGTCGTTTGGGAATCGATTTTTCATCTCGCTGACGTGTTTTTTTTCCCTGGGGCTTGCGGCGTTTTTCGAATGGCTAGGGCAGGAGATCGGTAAGACGCGCGCAATGAGGGCGGGTGCCCTGGCAACGGCTGTTCTAGTCCTGTGGAATTTCGGGCTGATGTTTCAGTGGGGGACGCACTTGATCGAGGCTCGGGGACCCATCTCGTGGAGGGAAGCCGCATATAATCAAGTGGCGGTGGTTCCGGGCGAAGCGACGCGAAGCTTGAAGAACTACCTGGTGCATCGGGGAAGAATGATGCAGCGCATCGAAGAAGAAGATGTGAAGCAATTAAGGTCACGAGGCGACTAGGACCAGGCATGAGCACGGCTGAAAGCACGCTATCGAATCCGCCGGTGATTCGAATTACGCCGCCAAGCAATTGGTGGGTGATTCCCGTTCGGGAGCTGTGGGATTACCGCGAGCTGCTCTACTTTTTCGTGTGGCGCGACATCAAGATCCGCTACAAGCAGACGGCGGTAGGTGCGGCATGGGCCGTGCTGCAACCCTTCCTGACGATGGTGATCTTCAGCCTCTTCTTCGGCGTGCTGGCTCACATTCCGTCGCAAGGCCTGCCATATCCAATTTTCTATTACAGCGCGTTGTTGCCGTGGATGTACTTCGCGGGATCGCTGCAGAACGCGACGAACACGATTGTCGACAATCAGCGGGTGATCACGAAGGTGTACTTCCCGAGGCTGGACCTGCCGATTTCGGCGGTACTCTCGGGGCTAGTCGATTTCGCCATCTCTTTCCTTATGTTTGCCGCGATGATGGCGTACTATCATGTGCGTCCAACCCTCGCGATTCTGTGGATGCCAGCGTTCCTGCTGATGGCGCTGCTGGCGGCCCTGGGGGTGGGACTGTGGCTCTCCGCGCTGAACGCAATTTACCGCGACGTTCGCTACGTAATCCCTTTCTTGATTCAATTCTGGCTGTTCGCGTCGCCCGTGGTGTATCCGAGCTCGCTCGTGGCCGCGAAGTGGCCGAAGTGGCAGTGGCTTTATGCGCTGAATCCGATGGTGGGAGTGATCGAAGGATTTCGCTGGTCGCTCGCAGGACAGGGCAAACCTCCGGGAGAATTGGTAATGGTTTCGTCGGGAGTGGTTCTAGTGCTGGTCGTCAGCGGCTTGGCCTATTTTCAGAAAATGGAAACGACGGTGGCGGACGTCGTTTGATCCGGGTGAAATGAGCCAAACGAACAGGGCGGTGATTGAAGTTCGAGGACTCGGGAAAAAGTATAGGGTCGGCGAGCGCGAGCCCTATAAGGCTTTGCGCGACATAGTCACGCGCGCTCTGCGCGCGCCCTTTCGCCGAACGCAGAAGACCGAGCAGGACACTCTTTGGGCGGTGCGCGACATCAGCCTCGATGTCCAACAAGGCGAAGTGGTTGGCCTGATCGGTAGGAACGGCGCGGGGAAGACGACGCTGCTGAAGCTGCTCTCGCGCATCACGCGGCCGACAACGGGTCATGCGGAGATTCGAGGGCGCGTGGGCAGCCTGCTTGAAGTGGGTACGGGATTCCATCCTGAACTCACAGGGCGCGAGAACATCTTCTTGAGCGGCGCCATTCTCGGCATGAGCCGCCGGGAGGTTCGGCGCAAGTTCGACGCGATCGTGGATTTCGCGGGCGTCGAGCGGTTCATTGATACGCCGCTGAAGCATTACAGCAGCGGAATGCAAATGCGGCTGGCGTTCGCGATTGCGGCGCATCTGGAGCCCGAAATTCTGCTGGTGGATGAAGTGCTGGCCGTCGGCGACCTGGAATTTCAAAAGAAGTGCCTCGGCAAAATGCAGGAGGTATCCGACAGCGGCCGCACGATCGTTTTCGTGAGCCATCAGATGAATCAGATCCGGCGCTTGTGTCGGCGCGCGTACTGGCTGGAAGGCGGCCAGATCGAGGAAGAGGGGCCCGCGAACCAGGTTGTCGGCAAGTACGAGGCAAAATTGTCGTGGAGCGCTAGCTCAAAGGTGAGAGAGGCAGGCCGGGCGACCGTGAAGGCTCGTTTTCTGAGCTGGCGCATCTGCGACCCGGCATCCGGGCTTCCGAATGTTCTGGCGTCGACGGGCCGAGTGCGCGTGGAGTTCGAGCTGGCGCTGAACATCCCATTGAGAATCGGGCACCATGGGATTGGTATCTACAACACCGATCGACAACTGCTTTGGGGCACGGCCATGGACAATCTGGAGCTGAGTCCGGGCACCTATTTCTTCGCCCACGAGTTGCCGGATCTTCCCCTTCGACCGGGTCCGTACACATGGAGGGTGAGCCTTTACGACGAGCATGGATATCTGGATTCGTGGGATTGCATACCGGAAATGCTGGTCACTACGGAACCCGTGACGCACCAGAAGGACGAGTGGGCGGGTGTGCTGAACATTCCAGATGCATTCTCGATCGTCGCGAAGGTGGAGCAGCCGGCGTAGCCCGGGAGAGCATCACAGGAAATCGACGCAGGGACAGAAGCCGCTTGGGAGGCTTATGGTCGAGACGATCTCGGTAATTGGATTGGGAAAGCTTGGTTCGCCGTTGGCGGCATGCGTAGCCGCAGCGGGATTCAAAGTCCATGCGGTGGACTTGGACGCGAAAAAAGTAGAGGCGTTGAATCGAGGGCTTCCACCAGTCCATGAACCCGGGCTTGCGGAAACAATCCGCGACTGCCAAGGACGCTTGCACGCCGGTCAGGATGCGGAACAAGCGGTCCGCGAAACCGACGCTACGTTCATCGTCGTGGGCACACCCAGCGAGGCTTCGGGCAGCTTTTCCCTTCGTTATGTGCTTCCGACGTGCGAGGCGATCGGTCGAGCCCTTCGGACGAAGTCTCGATTTCATCTCGTGATTCTGACGAGCACCGTAATGCCAAAGTCGACTGGCGGCGAGGTGAAAACAGCGCTGGAGCGATTCAGCGGGAAAACCTGCGGACGCGATTTCGGGCTGTGTTACAGCCCTGAATTTATCGCATTAGGGACAGTGATTCGCGATTTCTACAATCCGGACTTTCTGCTGATCGGTGAGTCGGATGAAAGATCTGGCGACATGCTTGCAGGAATCTACCGCCGCGTGTGCAAGAACTCGCCTCCCGTAGCGCGGATGAATTTCGTCAACGCGGAAATTACAAAGCTCGCGGTAAATACGTTCATCACGACGAAAATCAGTTTTGCCAACATGATCGCACGGCTTTGCGAGTGCTTGCCCGGGGCGGACGCAAATGCGGTGACAGGCGCGCTGGGGCTGGACAGCCGCATCGGCGGAAAGTACTTGAAGGGAGCGGTCAGCTACGGTGGCCCTTGCTTCCCGCGGGACAACCGCGCCATGGCTGCGCTAGCGAATCAGGCTGGCGCTTTCTCAGACTTGGCCGTTGCCACAGATCGCTTTAACCGTGCACAAATCAAATGGCTGGCGGAATTGGTGAAGCGGCATCACGCGCGCAGCGGCTCTATCGGGATCCTGGGACTCACGTACAAGCCAAATACGGATGTGATCGAAGAGTCGGTCGGCATGCTACTGGCGCAAGAGCTCTCGTCCGACGGGTCTCAGGTGGTTGTCTTCGATCCAGCCGTCGACGCGGGCAGAATTTCTTCGGTGAACAGCAAGCTGCTCCTTGCGAACTCAGCCCGCGAGTGTGTGCAGGCATCCGAGGTGGTGGTCCTGGCAACCTCCTGGAAGGAGTTCCTCGATCTTGCCGAAGACGATTGGGCGCGTCGCGGAACTTCGCGGGTCGTGATTGATTGCTGGCGAATGTTGGAGAACCTCGAGCACGTCGACGGCGTGCGCTACATCCGGCTGGGATTCGGCGAAGCACTCGAGAAACGCGTAGGCAGCCCCTTGAGCGCGGACTGACAACCGATGCTAACCATCTTTTCCATGCCAAAGGCCTTCCGCGGCCATATTGGAGTCATCCAGCGCAATGCCATTCGAAGCTGGACGCGCCTCTCGCCGCGGCCTGAGATCATCCTCTTCGGCAGTGACGAAGGAACGAGAGAAGCTGCGGAGGAGTTTGGAACTCGACACGTACCGGACGTGGCTGTGAATGAATATGGGACTCCGTTGCTCGGCGACATATTCCGTCAGGCGGAAGCCCGCGCCAACGCGGAGATCGTGTGTTACGTCAACGCCGACATTATTGTGCTGAGCGACGCTCTGCGGGCGATAGATCGGGTTCGGGCAAGGCTGCAGAGATTTCTCCTCATATCCGAGCGGATCGATTTGGATATCACCGAGGCGCTCGCATTCAATCCTGGCTGGGAGGCGGCACTCAGCGAGCTCAGAAAGCGCGACGGCGTGCCGGTCGGTTACACAGGGATCGATATTTTTGTTTTTCCGAAGGGGACGTATCCGCGAGTGCCCGATTTCGCGCTCGGGCGCCTATGGTTTGACCAGTGGCTGATCAAGGCGGCTTTGGAAAGCGGGATTCCAGTGGTGGACCTCTCGCGCGTCTCACCTGTCATCCACCAGAACCACGATTACGGTCACGTGCCGGGAGGAAAGGAATGGGTCTGGAAGGGGAAAGAGCAGAAGCACAACCTTGAGCTGTATGGCTCACCGCCTCATTCCCACACGTTTCTGAGCGTAACGCACGAACTCACCCGCGGAGGTGGAATTCGACGTGTAAGGCTTCGGAAGAAACTGTTTAAGACGAAAGAATTCGTGTGGGAAGTCTTTGTGAAGAGAACCGCCCGGCTCCGGAGCGCTCTGGGATTCAACAGAAAGCACTGGCAGACCGGGCCGACCCAAAGCAACTAGCCAACGGCGAAAATCGATATCGGCGCGCCGGCAAGCAATTTCGGGACCAGCAGGTGGTCAGCCGAAGGCTGAACTTGAGCACGGAAGAGAAGAAAGGAAAATCATGAGCGCCCCGGCGCGCACGCTGGGCGGGACGTCGAAGACAGCGGGTGTCGGTTTTTCCGTTGTGCTAAAGTGCCCCGCCTGCACCAAGACAGTCGAGAATTCCACGGGAGAGAAATCAAACGGCTCCTCACTGTACATTTGTGAGGGGTGCGATCTCCACTTCTGGCATCCCGTCGCCATGCCGGATCGAGCCTGGTATGAAGCTGCGTATGCCGGGCGAGATCACACAGCGATGCCGCTGGAGCCAGGGCACCGGTTTTTTCTCTCCGATCCTGCTGCGCCGAAGCGCGGGCGCTTGCTTGACATTGGATGTGGCGTGGGGAACTTTCTCGCTGCGGCACGGGACGCAGGCTTCGAGGTCACCGGAGTCGAATTCGATGCTTCGGCGGTCGCATTCGCGCGGAAGCACTATGGCTTGCAGGATGTCTTTTCAGTGCGGCCGGAAGAATTTCGCGAACGATCGCGGCAAACGTTCGATGTAGTAACGAGCTTTGAGGTTCTCGAGCACCAGGACGATCCACAAAGATTCCTGGAGACCGCGAACGATTTTCTCGCGCCCGGAGGGTTTTTAGCCGTCAGCGTCCCCAATCGAGAGCGCTGGCAAAAAGGTTTGGAGCCACTCGACTATCCGCCGAATCACTTGACGCGCTGGAGCCCGAAGGCGCTCAGAAATCTGCTTGAACGCAACGGATTCGAAGTGATGACACTGGAGAAGGAACCTCTTGGGATTCATCGCGCCGCGCAGGTGCTGAGTGCAGGCTTGCGGACCGGAATGGCGTTTCGAGTCGCGGGCGAACGAACTCCCACAATTTCGGACTTGGCCGAGATGAACCCGGGGGACGTGCGCAATACGCTGAGGCGGGTGTCGGAGCAGCCACGACATCGAGTGGCGGCGCAACTCGCCGTACTGAAAGCCTGGGCAATGATCCCGCTGGCAACCTTGCTGCTGCCGTACCTGCGTCTGCGTGGGCACAGCGGCCTTTACCTCTACTGCCTGGCACAAAAGCAGGCGATAACCCCAGGCCGCTCAGAAGGCAGAGTATAAAAGTGCCAGCACCATTCGTCACAGTTCTAGTCGACACGTACAACCACGAGCGCTTCATCGAACAAGCGATTGGCAGCGTCTTGAAACAGGATTTTCCGCTTTCCGAAGCCGAAATTCTCGTGGTCGACGATGGATCGACGGACCGCACTCCCGACCTGGTGCGGCGGTTCGAGCCGCGGGTGAGGCTGCTTCAGAAGGCGAATGGCGGCCAGGCGTCCGCGTTTAATTTCGGCATAGAGGCAGCACAGGGAGAGATCGTGGCGTTTCTCGACGGCGATGACTGGTGGGCGTCGAATAAGCTCAGTCACGTGGTCTCGGAAATGAGAAGCGACGCTTCAATTGGGATTGTGGGCCACGGCATCGTCATCGTTCACCGCGATGGGCGCCACGAGAGCGAAACCCTTCGCGAGGGCTTTCGCTTCCAGGCCGACTCACTCGAAGGAGCGAAATTGCTGCGGCGGCGAGGAGCCTTTTTCGGCACAAGCCGGATGACGATCCGGCGCGACGTGCTTCGAAAGATCGGAGCCGTGCCGGAAAGCATCGCCGTACAAGCCGACGAATATCTGTTTACGATCGCGGCCGCGCTGGCCCCGGCCCGCATACTTCCAGAGTCGTTGACGTACTACCGCTATCACGATTCCAATGCATTTCAGCTTTCCGATTTTGACCAGGCCAAGTTGCGCCACAAACAGACATCCTTGACCGCTCTTGCGCTCGCCATAGATCAGAGACTCCAGAGCGAAGGCATCGACCGAAGCACGCGAGAGGCGATTCTCAAATACACGCGAAGCAGCGCTGTCCAACTCCGGCTGATGTTGGATGGAGGATGGTCGTGGGAAACGGCCCAAACCGAGTGGTCGTTGTATCAGGTAACGCACCCCGATGCCCCGCTGCTGCACCGTGTTTTCAAGTTGGCGGTGGTGCTGGGGACCGCCCTTCTTCCACCAAGAGCCTTTTATCGGCTCCACAGGAAGATCACGCAGAGTGGCCTTTACAACCGGATGCGGCAGCATTGGCTGCCGATTCCCGAGATGGCGCATCTTCGCAAGGAAACGCGAACGGGATCGTAAACCGTGACACATGAAAATACTGATTGCGATCGGGGTCCAGCGGCAAGCCGAGGCGGGCGCTGCGAGCGTGGTGCTGAATCATGCGCGCGAGCTCGAAAGAAAAGGACATACCGTGGATTGCTGGTTCCTCGATGACGTCCTTCCAGAGTCGACTGGTCCAAAACGATTCGAAGGGTTGGTTTTCGCCTTTGCGATCATTAAGCGCATTTCCAGGGAACGAGAAAGATACGATGTGGTGAATTTGCACGCTCCTTGGGGTTGCGTGTACGGAGTGCGGCGAAGATTGGGCCGTGTTGCATCCGCTCCCCCCTATGTGCTGACGATGCAGGGGAGCGAAGAGCGATTCGTCACGATGATGCGGCGGGAAGATCGAAAGGGGCTGGCTTCCAATTTCGGATGGAAGAACCGGCTCTGGCACCGCGTGTATCATCAAATGATGTACGACATTTCGATTCGAACCGCTGACTATGGGGCTGTGGCGAATCGCGAAGCGTGGATTTGCGCGGAACTGAAGCATGGCCGAGAGCCGGGCAGAATCAGATTCGTACCGAACGGAGTGGAGGAGCAATTTTTCGGGGCGCGGGACTATACGGACAAGAGTGGCCTGAAGTTGCTTTATGTGGGTACGTGGCTGGATCGCAAGGGCGTCCATTATCTGGCCGAGGCTTTCCGGATCGTGGCTGGCGAAAGCTCCAAAACCCTTCTCACAGTGGCTGGGTGCGGTCAAGCTGAAGAACTCGTGAAGGCCTCTTTCGCGCCGGACGTTCGAGATCGAGTCCGGGTTCTACCATTCGTCGGGCGGGGGGACATGCCTTTCATCTATGCGGAGCATGACATCTTCGTGTTTCCTTCACTGGTTGAAGGGATGCCACTGACTTTGTTGGAGGCGATGGCCTCGGCAATGCCGGTCGTCACGACGAACACGAGTGGCATGGCCGACGTCGTGGAAGACGGATACAACGGTCTGCTGGCCACTCCGGCAGATTCTGCTTCGCTCGCTCGGTCAGTAAGCCGGCTGCTGGCGGCCAGCAGCCTCCGACGTGAGTTGGGTCAAGAAGCGCAACGGACAGCTAGGCGCTATACGTGGCAACGCGTCACGAGTCGATTGGAAGAGATTCTGATGCTTGCGGTGAGCGAGGCGCGACGGAAGTGAGATACGCCGTGCTAAACCTTCCGCGCATTTCCGATACGGCGCTGACGTATGGGAATAGGCTGATCCCCGCGCTGCGTCATCCGGTATTCGGATGGCTTGGACTGCGTCCCGTCCTGGCACAGCACACAGCGGACGAACACGATGCACTTCGCCGCTGGGCTTGCGACCGAGCAAGAATCGTGGAAATCGGAGTTGCGGAAGGCGTTTCCGCGCTTGCAATGCGACAAGTGATGTCGGAGACGGGGAGCCTTTATTTGATCGATCCGTTTCATCTCAGCCGACTGCAGACACTCAATTTCACACGGCGTGCGGCACACAGAGCGGTGGAAAGCTGTTCGCGCGGCAAGGTGGTATGGATCGAGGAGTTCAGCTTCAACGCGGCCTTGGGATGGAACAAGCCGATTGACCTGCTCTTGATTGACGGCGATCACTCGCCGAGAGGCGTTCAGCAAGACTGGAGCGACTGGAACAGGTTCGTCGAGCCGGGGGGAGTCGCCATCTTCCACGATGCGCGGCTGTTTGACGGCGGCTGGACGAGCGCCGATTACGGTCCCGTCCGCCTGATCGATGCGCTTTTCCGAAAGGGGCAAGCATCGAGTTGGAGGATTGTGGAGGAGGTTCATTCTCTGGTCGTGGTGCGGCGAGATTAGTAACGCGAAGTAGCAGCGAAGAGCTTCGAAGCGAATGCTGACACTTGGGATCAATTATTCGCAGATGCACGATTCGTCGGCGTGCCTTGTGCGCGACGGCGAAGTGCTGTTCGCCGTTGCGGAGGAACGCCTGAGCCGCGTCAAACACGATGCCCGCTTTCCCGTGCTGGCGATTCGCGCCTGCCTGGATTCAAGCGGTGTACGGCCGGAGCAACTCGACTTCGTGTGCCAGGGGTGGTCGCGGCCTCGCGCGGGATTTCTGCATGATCTGCGCTGCTATGCGCTGGGCAAACAGCCGGTCGATTCGCGCGCCCTGCTGAACACGACGCGCCACTTCGTGAGCATGCAACACCAGCGGAGCGGCGAGAATCGGTTCCGGCAGATGTACGGGCCGATCAAAGCGCGCTTTCGCTACGTGGATCATCATCTGGCCCATGCGATCAGCGGATACGCGTTTTCGGGGTTTGACGAAGCCGCCGTCCTGGTGCTCGATGGCCGCGGCTCTTGGGAAGCGACGTCGCTGTGGCACGGACGCAAGGGGCGGCTCGAACATGTGTGGACAATTCCCTGGCCGAACTCCCTGGGCTTGTTCTACGCGCAGTTTACGCAATATCTGGGTTTCCAGCCGTACAGCGACGAGTGGAAGGTGATGGGATTGGCGCCATATGGCAGGCCAGGCGTCAATCTTCGCAACTTCATCATCCCCGATGACAATCCCTATCAGGTTGCCGCGCGGCATTTGATCGGCAAAGACTCGGCGCCCACGGCCGCGATCGAGGCAGCCCTCGGACCCAAGCGCCCGCCCGAGTCGGAAATCAGCGACCGGCACAAGAATCTGGCTTTTGCGGTGCAAGATTCCTGCGAACAGGCGATGCTGACGCTCGCGCGGGCCGCTGTTGCAACGACCGGCTGCCGTAATTTGTGCCTTTCAGGTGGAGTCGCCCTGAATTCGAAGGCGAACGGAAAAATCCTCGCGTGCGAACTGGTGGATCAATTATTCGTGCAGCCGGCCTCTGGCGACGACGGCGTCTGCCTCGGCGCGGCGCTGGCGCCGTATCTGGATGGGCGGGGAGCTTTACCCACTCGAGCGATGCGGCACGCATATCTCGGACCCGAGAGCTCGGAACCGGAGATTCAAAGAGCCCTGGAAATCTACAAGCTGCGATTCGGCCGCCTGGGGGATCCAGCCGCGACCGCCGCGGAACTCTTGGCGCAGGGAAAGATTCTGGGATGGTTTCAAGGACGCATGGAGTTCGGACCGCGAGCGCTTGGGAGTCGCTCAATCCTGGCCGACCCGCGCGATCCTGAAATGAATGCGAAGGTCAACGAGGCCGTAAAATTCCGGGAATGGTGGCGGCCTTTTGCGCCGTCACTCCTCAAGGAAGCCGCCGGCGATTACCTTGAGTCAGCAACCGATTCTCCGTTCATGATCCTGACCGCACAGGTCAAGGAGGACAAGCGATCTGTGATTCCCTCCGTGACGCACGTGGATGGCAGCGCACGGCCACAAACGGTGGAGCAACAAACGAATCCTTTATACTGGCGCCTGATCGACGAGTTTGGAAAGCGCACGGGCGTTCCCGTCGTCATGAATACGTCCTTCAATCTTCGCGGCGAGCCGATTGTATGTACTCCTACTGACGCAATTCGCACTTTCTTTAGCTCAGGGATGGACGCGCTCGTGATCGGAAACTTCGTGGTGGAGAAGTAGCGTGCAGGAGACTCCGAAGTGGATCAGCTCTCTTTTCCTGCGCGCACCGGAGTCCCTGCGTTCCGTCCGGCGGATTCCTGTACTCGGCGAAGTCGTCCATCGTCTGAGCCATCGAATCGTTCCTGCCGACAAGAAAGTCTGGGCGCAAATCGAATCCGGCCCGGCAAAGGGACTGTGGCTTGAGGTGAATCCGCGCACGGGGCAGGATTATGTGAGAGGCGAGGCCGAAGAATGCGTCCAGGACATCTTGAATCGAAATCTGCGCGCTGGAATGGTCTTTTATGACCTGGGAGCAAATATCGGCCTTTTCTCCCTGCTGGCCGCGCGCCTCGTCGGCCCCGGCGGAAAGGTCTTCAGCTTTGAGCCTGAGAAGGCAGTTGCCGAGCGCCTTCGCCGCAACATCGCACGAAACGAGTTTTCGAATGTCGCGGTTATCGAAGCCGGAGTCTGGTCATCGAGTTGTGAGAAGCAGTTTGCGCCGGCCGATTCGGCGTCACCCGATCACGGAACCGGAACTTTTGTGACGGGTGCAGCCCGCTCTGGTGCTTCGATTCGGTGCATTTCATTGGATGATTTTGCACGCACGGCGCCGCCGCCTGACATCATCAAGTGCGATGTTGAAGGCGCAGAAGTGGAAGCGCTGCGTGGCGCTCAAGATCTTATCGAGAAGCATCGGCCACGGATCGTCTGTGAGATGCATTCAACGGAAAACGAGCATGACTTTCGGCAGATTCTGCAGCAACGCGACTACGATTTCTTCGTGGTCGACGATCATCATTTGTTCGCAACGCCCGCAGGGAGGCCAGTTTGATGCGCCGCGAATCGCTTGAAAGGTTCGCCTGCGCGAAGTGCGGGACCGGTCTGCGCATTGGGGCAATCCGGCAAGAGGAGCCCGCTTCCGGCGAAATCACCGACGGTCAAATGGAGTGCCCGACCTGCGGAACGATTGCCCCGATCGTGCGAAACATCCCTCGGTTCGTGGGCTCGGAATCCTATGCGGCCTGCTGGGGCTTTCAGTGGAATCGCTTCGACCGGATTCAAATAGACAGCGTCATGAACAATGATTTGAGCCGCGACCGTTTCTATAAGACCACCGGGTGGCCCTCCAAAATGGAAGGACAGCGCATCCTGGAGGTGGGGTGCGGCGCGGGCCGCTTCACGCAACTCGCGCTCGAAACAGGCGCCGAGGTCGTTTCCTTCGATCTCAGCTCCTCCGTGGAAGCTGCATGGCGGAACAACGGTGGCCATCCGAATCTCACGCTCTTTCAGGGAAGCATTTATGAAATCCCACTGCGCAAGGGGAGCTTCGACAAGATTTTCTGCATGGGTGTACTTCAGTTTTGTCCAGATGTTCATGGCGCGTTTCAAAGCATGCTTCCCTTCTTGAGACCCGGTGGTGAGATCGTGGTCGACGTCTATGAAAAGTCCGAGGGATTCCCTCCCCTAAAGACCTTCGTTCGCCCGATCACCAAGCGGATGGGGGCCGAAAGTCTTTACAAACTTCTGAGCTGGGTCATTCCCCCCGCTTTCGAATTGAAGAAGGCAATTCACGCATTCCCGCGTATCGGACCAGGGCTCTCCAATCTGATTCCCATTGGTCCGATCTCGCATGTGTCGCGAGGGTTGAACTATTCGGATGAAGAGTTGAAGCAAGTGAAGATTTTGAGCGCTCTGAACATGCTCTCGCCGAAGTTTGAGCATCCGCAACACATGGAAGACGTCCAGCGATGGTTTGCAGAGAGCAACCTCGTCGGTGTGGAACTGAAGCGTGGCTACAATGGGATCAACGCAAAGGGCAGACGCCCCGACTGAAATGTGGATCGCGCTCCTGGGGCGCCGCGACACGCCGACGGATGGCGTCGAGGACTATTGCACGTTCCTTGGATCCGAGCTGGAAACACGCGGAGTCGTGCTCGAGAAGCTTCGAGTGCGATGGAGTGAGGTGGGCTGGCTGCGCGCGCTGCTTCAGCTTCGGACAGACTGCACCGGTCGAAGCGGGCAGTGGGCGCTGATCCAGTACACCGCGATGGCATGGTCAAATCGCGGTTTTCCCTTTGGCGCGCTCTGCGTCCTTCGCGTGCTCCACAATCGTGGCGTTCGCTGCGCCGTCGTATTCCACGAACCCTGCCGGCAGGGCGGGTCGCGATGGATCGACCGTATTCGCGGCGCCTGCCAGGACTGGGTTGTTCGCCGGCTGCATCGGTCGGCAACAAAGTCGATTTTCGCAGACGCCCCGGAAGCCATTCATTGGTTGGCGGCCAAAGATCCCAAGGCGGCCTATGTTCCGATTGGAGCAAACATCCCCGAACGGTCCTTTGCGACATCGGCACGCAACGGTGGACGGAAGACCGTCGCGGTCTTTTGTCTGAGCGATCCACCCAACCGATCTCGAGAAGTCGCGGAAATTGCGGACGCATTGCGCAAGGTAACCGCAACTGGAATCCAAGCGCGCGTCGTGTTTATGGGTCGCGGAACGGCCGAAGCCAAGCAAGAAATCGGCGAGGTCTTCGATTCCAGTCAGGTTGAGGTGTTGAATCTCGGAATTCGAAGCCCGGATGAAATCAGCATGACCCTCTCGCAGTCGGATGCGATGCTTTGTGTCCGCGGCCCACTCTACGCTCGGCGCGGCAGCGCGATTGCCGCGATCGCTTGCGGGCTGCCCATCGTTGCATATGGCGGCGCCGCGGAGGGCACACTCATGGAAGAGGCGGGCGTGCGCTTGGTTCCATATCCCGATCGCAGCGCGTTGGGAGTCGAACTCGCGCGTGTCCTTTCAAATAGCGAGGTCTGGCAGGAACTCCACGAACGGAATGTTCTGGCGCATCAGAAGTACTTCTCCTGGAGCGTGATCGCATCGGGTATGTTGAGAGCTCTGGGCGCCGCGGAAAAGTTCGCACCATGAAGATATTGATCTACACGGAATACTTTTACCCGATTCCTGGCGGCGTTCAAACCGTAGTGTCTGACCTGGCTCGTGGCCTCAGCGAATGGCAGGCAAAACAGGGCACCTCGGAATCGTTCGATGTAACGGTCGTCACGCGCACCCGTGAAAGCTGCCCCGAAGACGCGACCTACCCGTTCAAACTGGTTCGCCGCCCGAGTTTCTGGAGGCTCTGCCAGATCATTCGAGGCGTTGACGTCGTGCATATTGCCGGACCCGCGCTCTTGCCTCTCACAATCGCATTTTTGCTTCGCAAGCCCATCGCGGTCGAGCATCACGGATTTCATGCTGGGTGCCCCAATGGTTTGCTGTTTCTCGAAGATGAGCAGGCGCCTTGCCCGGGACACTTTATGGCGCGGCATTACCGCAGGTGCCTCGCTTGCAATCGCGCGGCTGTTGGAACATTCAGAAGCCTTTACTGGCTGATGATGACTCCCGTGCGCCGTTGGCTGAGCAATCGAGCCGGCGCGAACATCATGCCGACCGCGTGGCTCGGCAGCGTTTTGGCCCTGAACAGGATGACTACCATCCATCATGGCGTGTCCAACCGAGCCTGCTGCCAGGATCATCGGCCCGGCGGCTCGCTGTTTGCCTTTCAAGGACGTCTTGTATCAACGAAGGGTGCCGGGCTCCTGATCGATGCAGCACGCATTCTTCGCCAGAACGGTCTGAGTGCCGACTTGAAGTTCATAGGTGACGGGCCCGAGCTTCCGGTTCTAAAATCTCGTGGAGCTGAACTCGGCGCTCATGTGGAGTTTAAGGGGCACGTCGCCAGCGAAGACTTGGATGAGATCGTTTGTGAGGCCGCGGCTGTGGTGATGCCTTCCCTCGGCGGAGAGGTCTTCGGTCTGGTGGCGGCCGAAAACATGATGCGCGGGAAAGTCTTGATTGTGTCTGATATCGGAGCGCTTCAAGAGGTGGTCGGCGAGGCGGGGCTAACATTCCCGACAAACGATGCCGCAGCTCTGGCGGACTGCATGCGTCAGGTTCTCGAGGACTCGGACCTGCCGCGTTCTCTCGGCAGCGCCGCCCGAGAGCGAGCGTCGCGGTTATTCGATTTAGATAAGATGATCGAGGCTCACATTTCCGTGTATCGAGAGTCTTAGTCTTGCTTTCGAGAGGGATCGATTCCTGATGTCACTGCAAAGGGTCATTGCATCTGCAATGGAATGGGTTCCGCAGAACATTCACATTGCGATGCGCGGCAAACGAAGCCAGCCCAGCAAACTGGCGAACGCGATCCATGCTGTCCTAAACCGGCTGCCGGTCCAAAGGTACCCCGTGTTGAAATGCTCCGGCGTTCTCGACGGCTACCGCATGAAGATCGATTGGAAAAAGAACCGAAGCTTTGCCTACGGAACGTATGAACCTGAGGTCGTGCGAGCCATATCGAGGGTCGTATCGGCGGGAATGACGGCTCTCGATATTGGAGCGCACAGCGGGTTTTTCACGCTATTGCTCGCGAAGGTTGTGGGCCCGAAGGGCCGAGTCGTCGCGTTTGAACCCTTACCCGCAAACTTTCGGATGTTGCAGGAGAATGTAAGGTTGAATTCGCTCATGAATGTGCGGTTGGAGAAGCAAGGCGTGCATTCCAATTCCGGTCAACTCACGTTCGAGGTTCCCGACGCCGAGTCTTTCCTGCTGGCGGGACCGATGCATCATGATGATGAGCGCCCAACGACCATGGTGCTTGCGACATCGCTCGACCTGTATGTCTTCCAGCACGATATGAAGGTTGACTTTATCAAGATAGACGTGGAGGGCGCCGAGGACGACGTTTTGAAAGGCGCAGAAAAAACAATCAAGGCCTTCCATCCCGCCATGGTGATCGAAGTCCACGATCTGGACAAACAGAGCCGGCTGCATTCTGGGCTTGCGGTCCTGGCGGCCTTAGGTTACGAACTCGAGCCCCTTGGCGAGGCTCTCTACACCACTCACGTGCTTGCTCGCTGGAAAGAGCATGGTCAACTGAAAGGCCAAGCGTGATTGGCAACCGCATTCCGGCCATGAGAAATCAGTCCCTCATAGGGATAGGCCTGTTCGCCCTTGGCATCCTGTTGGCTTGGCAAGTTGGCGGAAAAATCGCGGACGATGATTTCCGCACGATCGAGTTCATTGCGATCGGTTTCGCGGCGTGTGGGGCCGGTTTCGCCATCCTCCGAAATTGGCGCTCCGGATTCTACTTGTTCTTAGTCTGGCTGCTCTTCGAAGACCTCGTCCGCAAGTACATGGGGAACGACCTCATCCTCTTCTTTGGCAAGGACGTGCTCGCTGCTTTGACCTACATCTCGCTCTTCGTGGAGATCAGAAGAGGCCGGGAGAAGACGTTCCGTCCGCCTTTTCTGGTCCCCCTGGCCGTATTTGTGTGGCTGGGCGCTATTCAGATCTTCAATCAGAACTCCCCGCACATTTTGTTCGGACTTCTCGGTTTCAAGGTGTATTTCTACTATATCCCCCTTTTGTGGGTCGGTTACGCGTTGATACGGGACGACGAAGAATTGCGCAAATTTCTGCTCATCAACACGTTTCTCGCATTCATTATCGGAGGAATCGGCATAGCTCAGGCCGTTGTCGGCAATAGCTTTCTGAACCCGCCTGTCCTGGCGCCCGAAATCCGCGAGTTGGGCAATCTCGATAAGGTGACGCCGCTTTCGGGGCAGGTCTTCAATCTTCCCGACTCCGTCTTCGTAAGCGCGGGCCGGTTCGGGTTTTATCTGGTTCTCGCCTATATCGTCGTAATGGGGACGGCCGGCTATTTGCTCCTGCACAGCACGACTCGCGGCCGCAAGCTCGTTTTCGTGACTGTGGCAGTATTGGGCGGGGCGGCGCTGTTGAGCGGCTCGCGTGGCGCGGTTGTGTACGTAGCGGCCAGCACGCTTGTTCTTACCGTGGGCTTCCTCTGGGCCGCCCCTTGGCGCTGGAGACAAGCGCATCGACTTGTAAAAGCAATCCGCCGCTCCATCATCATGGGCGCTCTGGGCCTCGCTGCAATTCTCTTGATCTTCCCAGAGCAAGCCGGATCGCGCATCGCCTTTTACACCGAAACACTCAATCCCGGCAGCTCGGCATACGCAGTCACCAACCGCTCATGGGACTACCCGATTCAGAATTTGCTGACCGTCTTCGTCGAACCCAACTGGATCTTGGGAAACGGAATCGGCGTGGCGTCACTGGGCGCTCAGTACGTCGCCAAACTCGTACACCAGCCGCTGCCCGGCTTGTGGGTGGAAGAGGGCTATGGAGTTCTGATCATTGAATTGGGGATCATTGCGCCGTTCCTGTGGTTCATCTGGACTGCCGCGCTTCTTTACAGTTTGTGGAAGATAGTCCGGCAACTTCGCGAGACGCGCTTCGCTCCGATCGCTCTCGCCGTCGTCTGGTACGCATTCCTTTTGCTCTACCCTCTCACGTATGGAGGATTGGCCGCGTATCAGAACTACGTCAGCAACGCATATCTCTGGCTCCTCACTGGTATCCTCTTCCGCCTGCCCGAGATTTTGGCTAAATCGCCGGTACCAGACTCCGTCGTTCCTCGCCGAAAGCGGAGACTGGGTTTTGCACTTTGAGTCGGTGACTTACAGATCCGCTCTACGGCAAGTGAGATGACCTCTTCCCGAGATCGATGCTCGTGAGCACCGCAGGACCAAAGCCGCGCATCGCCGTCGTCTCGCCCTTCATTGACAAACGCCACGGCACGGAGCGTCGCGTCGCGGAGTGGATCGCCAGCCTCGCCAACGACTTCGAAATCCACGTCTACAGCCAGCGAGTTGAAGATCTCGACCTAGGCAGGGTCACATGGCATCGCATTCCGCGAATGCCGGGGCCGCACCTTTTGAACTACATCTGGTGGTTCACTGCCAATCACCTCTGGCGGACTTGGGACAAGCGGTTTCGAGGCATTCGTCACGATCTCGTCTTCAGTCCAGGAGTGAACTGCCTCGATGCGGACATTGTGTCCGTGCACGTTGTATTCGCGGAGTACCGTCGGCGATTGGGAGAGGAACTTCGCCTCGGCGCCAACCCTGTATGGCGCTGGCCGCGCATTCTGCATCGAAAGCTGTACTACGCTCTGGTCAGCTTCCTCGAAAGTCGAGTCTATCGAAACCCACGGACCATGCTGATCCTGATCGCGCGCCGGACGCAGCATGAACTGGAACGCTGTAACTCGGGGAATCGCGATTTCCCTGTGGTTTACGTCGGCCTCGATCGCGAAATTTTCAATCCCGAGAATCGTCTGTCCCTGCGCGACCAAGCGCGGTCGGACATGGGCTATGCATCGACCAGATTCGTCTTTCTCCTCGTCGGCAACGACTGGGCCAACAAGGGCCTGCCTTCCCTCTTGCAGGCTCTAACCCTCCTAAGGGAATTGCCGATCGACCTTCTTGTTGTGGGGCGCCAGGACCCCAAGCCATATCTGTCGACGCTCGCCAAAATGAACTTGCTTGGCCGCGTGCAGTTCCAGCTGCCTCGAGCCGACGTCGAATTCTTTTATGCTGCAGCCGACGCGTATGCCGGCCCCTCGTTGGAGGACACCTTTGCTCAACCGCCGGCAGAGGCAATGGCATGCGGGCTACCCGCAATTGTCTCTTCAACGAACGGAACGTCCGAGATCATCACAAGTGGTGTAAATGGGCTCGTCCTCGCTGATGCCACAGACGCCTGCTCGCTCGCGGCCATTATGAGACGGCTGTACGAGGATGTGGACTTTCGGGAGAGGCTCGGCCACAGCGCCGCCAAGTCGACCCGGCAGTACACCTGGGAGCGCAACGGCCAGGAAATCGCCACGATCCTTAGAGACGTGCTTGCCGGCACGACCTCGCTCAGCGGGAAGAGCTCCGACCAAAGAATGGCGATTCCGAAGGGATCACTGAGCTGACAGCGATGGCTCCCGTCCGCGAATCGCCAAGCCGTGCGGTGACCCGCGTTCTGGCGCTCTTCCCCGAATTGCTCGGTCCAGGCGGTGTCCAGGAATCCGGAAGGTTGACCGCGCTTGCCCTGTCAAAGATTGCTTCCGATCAAGAATGGTCGACAACCTTCCTTTCGCTGAATGATCCGAAAGGGATTCAGAGTTTTTCAATCGCCGGCAAGCAAGTTCCCTTCATGGGCTTCGATCGATCGAAGCTGCATTTCGCGCTTTCAGTCTTGCGAAAACGCTCGACGACCCGTCTCGTACTCGCTGCACATCCGTACCTGGCTGTTCCTGCCGTGCAAATGAAAGTCGCCAATCCAAGCCTGAAGATCGTTGTGATGTCGCACGGCGTTGAGGTATGGAAACCGCTCCCGAGGCTCCGGCGCGGTGCCTTTCGCAGATGTGACCTTTTCCTCGCTCCCAGTCGATGCACGGCTGAGAGCATCGCCAAGTTCCAAGGTATTCAGGAAGAACGGATAGTGAGACTGCCTTGGCCGCTCAACCCCGACCTTCTCCATATCGCCGACCGCTCCGCCGGCCTTCCCGTACCCGCGGACTTCCCCAAAGGAATAATTGTGCTCGCAGTTGCCAGGCTTGCGGCTTCGGAACGTTACAAGGGAATCGACCGGCTCATCCTTGCAACAGCCAATCTCCGTACAAAGATCCCGGACCTGTCCCTGGTGGTCGTCGGTGGAGGTGACGACCTGGAACGCCACAAGCAGTTGGCGCGTGATGCGGACATCGCTGATCGGGTCCGCTTTTTCGATGACATTTCGTCAGCGGACTTGGCCGCCTTCTACGCCCATGCGGACGTCTTTGCTCTCCCAAGCACCGGAGAGGGTTTCGGCTTTGTCTTCCTCGAAGCGATGGCTTTCGCCAAGTCGGTCATTGGCGTTCGTGCTGGCGGGGTTCCCGACATAATCGCGAATGGAGAGAACGGCCTCTTGGTCGAAGCCGGTGACAGCAATGGGCTCCAGCGAGCGCTGGAAAACCTTCTCATTAACGAACGGCTTCGCTCTGAAATGGGACAGAGAGGGGCGCAAATCGTTCGCGCGGAATATCAGTTTGCGACTTTTCGGTCCCGAATTCGAGAGATTCTGAATAATTGCCTGCTGGAATCCAAAATCCTGCAGTAGTACCCTTTTGGGGGCGCCCTTTGCAGTGTCGTACCCTCAGCCCGCATCCGATGACGACGCCGAATGATTCAACTGCGCTGCCCTATCGCGAATGCGAGTTCTAAAGACGGTTCAGTCGTACTTCCCTTTCCAGGACCGCGGAGGTCCCGTCTCCAAGGTGCGTGCGCTTGCTCTGGGCCTGGCAAAGCGCGGTCACGCGGTTACGGTGCTAACTGCGGATCTGGGGCTTCGCGATCAAATTGCTCCAGACGGGCCGTACCGGCCCTGTCTGTGGGGCTCGAGTTGTCGATTGGACGGAGTGGAAGTCGTCTATCTGTCTACGTTCACTCAGTATCGCGCAGTCACGCTAAATCCGGCCGTGATAGGATTTTGTCGGGCTTCCTTGAACCGCTTCGATGTTGTTCATTCCTACGGCTTGTATGACCTGTTGGGTCCGGCCGTGAGTTATTTTTGTCGCCGTCGCGGAATTCCGTACGTGGTTGAGCCCATGGGCATGTATCGTCCGATCGTTCGCAGCCTGAAACTGAAACGTCTGTATCATCGGACCATCGGCAGGCCTTTTGTGGACGAAGCGCGGTTTCTGATCGCGACCTCAGAACAGGAAAGGCGGGAATTGCTGGAGTCGGGTGTTCACTCCTCGCGAGTCGTAATTCGAAGGAACGGGATCGAACGGCCAGTAACTCTTCCTCCGCCAGGCCAATTCCGCCGCAAATGGAAAATTGACACCGGAGCGAAGGTCGTTCTGTTTCTTGGCAGGATAGTCTCGAAGAAGAGCCCGGATCTCCTGCTTGAGGCCTTTGCCCGCTGGCGAACAAGAAATCAAGCCGCCCAGGATTCCATCCTGGTCTTCGCTGGCCCGGACGAACGAGACGGTTTCGCGGATGCACTCAAGGCCCGCGCTGCCCAGCTCGGTCTGGCGCGAAGTGTCTTGTTCGTGGGACCACTGTATGACGCCGGAAAATGGGAGGTCTATCGCGACGCGGATGTCTTTGTCCTCCCCTCACAAAACGAGAATTTTGGAAATACGGCCGCCGAATCTGCAGCCGCAGGTACTCCAGTAATTGTCACCGACCGCTGTGGCGTTGCTCCTTTCGTTGGGCGCGCTGGGCTCGTTGTTCCCCACGATTCAGTAGCCATTGAGAAGGCTCTCGATCGCCTGTTGCTGGATCCACAACTGTACGAGGAGTGTCGCCGCGGCTGTTCCGAGATGGCGGATGCCCTTTCATGGCAGGAGCCGATCGAAGAGAATGAACGTCTGTATCAGTTATGTCTTTCATCGCCGTTTTTGGAAGAGGCGGTCGCCTGACAGGTTGTGCTTCAACGAACCGCGAGAAGTCGCAGGGTAGCTTGGGAGCGCGCTTGGGAAGCGGAACCAGTAGCGGACTTCGAGTCGGCGTAAGCGAGTCAGGACTTTCTCACTCGCAGACGTCTATGGGCACAACGGATGCACAGTCGGCGCGCCTCGACACCAGTGTTGAGGCCCGGCGCCATCCGGTTTTCCGCTGTGGCCTGTACATCGTCAATCTCCTGCTCCTCTTCTCGGTGCTTGGACTGATTTACTCGACCTTGTGGGAATATTCCACTCGCAGATATCTGAAGGGCTTCTCCGACGCGATTGTTCCCGCAAGCGTTCCGCCCGAGCAGAAGATCGAGGCAATCCTTGGCTGGATGGCGCGTGGTCCTGCGCGCCGCCCGGCAGGACCGTCTGCTGCCGTCCCCGATCGCGACCCAACGGAAACCCTCAACTACAACTCTCTCCTGCAAGTTTGCGGAACGGCCACAAACGCCTTCGTCAATTTGGCGGACAGCAGCGGTCTTGCTACGCGCCGGCTGCTCCTCCTGGATTCAAACCGCAATACAAAGCACGTTGTCGCCGAGGTATTCGTGGATCGCCGTTGGATCATCGTCGACCCGACGTTCCGAACGATCTTGCGTGGCCGTGATGGCGCAACTCTGACGCGGGAAGAGCTCGCCGATCCCGCCGTGTTTGCAGAAGCCACACACGCGATTCCCGAGTACGACGCTACCTATACGTTCGAGCGCACCGCTCACGTTCGCCTTGCGCGTCTGCGTCTCGTGGGCGTGCCTCTCAGAAGGGCGCTCGACCTTCTGCTTCCCGGTTGGGAGGACTCTTCCACCGTGACTTTGCTTTTGGAACGGGACTCCCTGGCAGCAGTGGCATTAACCCTGGCGCTCACTCTGTTCCTCGGACTCTTCCGAATCCTGTTGCGATCGTATGGAGAGAAACACTTGGGGATTCACTCCATCCACATGCGCGAGCAGCTTCGACGAGCCTTTCAGGCGTTTGTCCATACAACCGGTTAGACACAAATGTGCGGAATCTGCGGGGTCATCGGGGTCGAATCGAAAGAAGCGAACGAGCGAATAGTTCGCCGAATGCTTTCGGCGATTGTGCATCGCGGCCCCGACGGCCAGGGCGCGCTGATCTCCCCGCCAGTCGGCCTTGGAAGCCGCCGGCTGAGCATCATCGACGTTCAAGGCGGCAGTCAACCCATTTGGAATGAAGCGGGCGACGTTGCGGTTGTCTTCAACGGAGAAATCTACAACTTCCGCTCCTTGCGGACGGAACTCGAATCCTTGGGCCACCGTTTCACGACCGGCTCCGATACCGAAGTCATCGTCCATGCGTACGAAACCTGGGGAGCATCCTGCACGCAACATCTCAAGGGAATGTTTGCTTTTGCGGTTGTCGAGCTTTCGGAAGGTCGCGACTCACGACCAGCCAAGGTGCTCCTTGCTCGCGACCGGCTCGGAATCAAGCCTTTGTACTACGCTGCGCTCAACGGTGTCCTGTATTTTGCGTCCGAGGTGAGAGCCCTGATCGCCAGCGGTGCCGTTCCGGTGCAGGTCTCTGCTGCGGCCGTTCCTTCATACTTGCTCTTTGGTTCAGTCGTAGAGCCCTGCACGTTTGTCGAAAATGTCTTCTCACTCCCGCCGGGCCACACTCTTTCGATTTCCATTGGCAAACCGTTTGACGGCGTCAGCCCGCAGCCATATTGGAAGCCGGCGATGTCCAACAAATCCACGGAATCTGAGCCCGCGCGGCATTCGGTTGTGGAATCGCGGCGACATGTTCGAGAGCTTCTTGAGGACGCGGTCGAGGCTCATCTCGTTTCCGACGTTCCGATTGGCATTTTTCTCAGCAGCGGCATCGATTCAACGGTGCTTGCCGCCCTCGCCAGCCGCGCGCAAAACGGGATTCACACTTTCACGGTCGCTTTTCCGGAATCGGAATTTAGCGAAGCCGCAATCGCCCGCGAGACCGCGAAATCCCTGGGGACAAATCACAGCGAGCTCGCGCTTTCGGAGCAGGATCTGATTTCGCGGTTGCAGGAGGCTATCGGAGCTTTCGATCAGCCCTCCATGGACGGCGTGAACACCTACTTTGTTTCCTGGGCGGCACGGCAGGCGGGATTGAAAGTCGCGCTTTCGGGGCTCGGTAGCGACGAACTTTTTGGCGGGTACCGGTCATTCCGCGCCACGCGTCAGATCGCGCGATTGACGGCGATGGCCCACCTTGTTTCCGGTCCCTTCCGCTCCTTCGTTGCCGGCCCTCTCAGCCGCGTGATCTCTATCCGCAACTCGCGCGATGCCACCGGAAAGGCTATAGCCGCGTGGCTGAATCCCGGCTCGCTCCCGCATCCTTACTTCTTCACCCGCACCCTGTTCACGTCGCGCACGGTGGTATCTGCCTTATCTGCCGCGCCTATTCACTGGCAGAGCACGCCTTGGGCAACCTCGCTCTCCGCGGCGGCCGAGGACGCGCGTTTGACAGACGGTTTCACTGCTGTCTCGTGGCTCGAGCTTCGTTGCTATCTTTTGAATACCTTGCTGCGCGACACAGACGCCATGAGCATGTCTCAATCCCTGGAGGTTCGCGTGCCTTTCCTGGATTCGGACCTCGTCGACTACGTGCTTTCGCTGTCAGAAGAGGCGAAGGCGAATCGTGCGCAACCAAAAGCTCTGCTCGTAGAATCCCTGGGAGATCTGCTTCCGAAACAGGTAACTGCTCAACCGAAGCGAACGTTCACCTTTCCCTGGGAGCTCTGGCTGCGTGGGGACTTGGGAAAACAGGTGGGATCGAGCCTCGAAGACTGGTCGCCGGTCCTCGCTGCTCACGTCCGCCCGGAGTTTCCTCGCGCCGTGTGGAGCGATTTTCTCAGCGGTCGCACTACGTGGTCGCGTCCATGGAGCCTCTACGTCTTGAACGAATGGGTGCGGCGGAATGTGGCTGTCGATCCAGCGGGAAAAGAGGACCGGCCTGCCCCAGCAACGGTAACAGCCGCATGACTCGTTTCACGACATTCTTCTCGAGTGCCAAATGATCATCCTGGGAATCAATGCATATCACGCGAATGCCTCGGCCGCGATTGTCGTTGACGGCCGTCTGGTCGCCGCCGTCGAAGAAGAACGCCTCAATCGCGTTAAATATGCTGCGGGATTGCCTGCCCGCGCGATTCGCTTCTGCCTCGATTCCGCCGGTGTGAGCTTGTCGGACGTGGACCACATCGCGATTCCGCGCGATCCGTGGGCTCGCATCGGCACCAAGCTACGCTACGCGGCTCGCATGCCCCGATTCGCGCTCGATCGTCTCCGAGTCATGGGGCGTTTCGGTGGCATTCGCGAGGACCTTGCCAGCGCCTTTGAAATCGCCCCGGAGAACATCCGTGCTTCGTTCCATCGCGTGGAACACCACCGCGCGCATATGGCGAGCGCATATTTTGTGTCTCCGTACGATCGCGCCGCCGTTCTCTCCGCCGACGGCCTCGGCGACTTCGCAAGCGCCATGTGGGCCCTCGGTGAAGGCCCGCGGATGCAGACTCTCGGCGAAGTGACGTTTCCTCATTCGCTGGGGATGTTCTACACCGCCCTCACTCAATACCTGGGCTTTTGGAAATTTGGCGACGAGTACAAAGTCATGGGACTCACCGCATATGGCGAACCCGAGTTTCTTGACGAGTTTCGTCGCATCGTTCGGGCCGGCCGCGGAATGAAGTTCCGCCTCGGCCTCGAATACTTCACGCATCAGACGCAAGGGCCCGAAATGACCTGGCGCGATGCGAACAGTACGCCCGTGCTCGGCCGGCTTTTCTCGCCCTATCTTGAGAAAAGACTCGGTTCCGCGCGGAGCAAGTCGGAGCCCTTGACGCAAAAGCATCACAACATTGCCGCCAGCATGCAAGCGGCGCTGGAAGAGGTCATGACTTCGCTTTGGACCAACCTCGCGGCGACGACCTTCGAGAAGTCTCTGTGCCTTGCCGGTGGCGTTGCCTTCAACTGCGTCGCCAACGCTAAAATCCTTGGTCGTACTCCATTCGAGAACATTTTCGTTCAGCCGGCGGCGGGCGACGCAGGACTCTCCATCGGCGCGGCTCTTGATGTCTACCACACTCTGCTAGGACAACCGCGGCGGTTCGTGATGGAGCATGCCTATTGGGGGCCCTCTTTCTCCAGTTCGGAGGTTCGACGCGCTGTCGACGGCTTGCGCGGCTCAGGCGAGGAGATTCCGATCTCTGAACTGGATGAACAGTCGTTGCTCGAAACCACGGCCCGTGCCATCGCCGACGGAAAAATCGTAGGCTGGTACCAGGGCGCGACGGAGTGGGGGCCGCGCGCGCTCGGCAATCGAAGTATCCTTGCCGATCCGCGCCGGCCCGAGATGAAGGCCATCCTAAACGGCCGAATTAAGCATCGTGAGGAGTTTCGTCCCTTCGCTCCTTCCATTTTGGAGGAGGCGACCGGTGACTTCTTCACGGAAACGCATCCTTCTCCCTTTATGACCTTTGCATATCCTGTCAGGCCCGAAAAGCGAGCCGTCATTCCCGCACCGACTCACGTCGATGGAACGGCAAGACTCCAAACTGTGAGCCGCACCGCAAACCCTCTCTACTGGAAGCTTCTTCGCACGTTCGGCGATCTCACTGGCGTACCCGTTGTGCTGAATACCTCGTTCAACGACAATGAGCCCATCGTTTGCCGCCCCGAAGAAGCGGTCGACTGCTTCCGCCGCACTCAGATGGATGCCCTCGTCCTCGGCAACTTCTTTATAGAAAAGAAAGCGGCGTCTTTGACCAAGGAGCTCGCAGCGGGAGCCGTGGACCACCTTGCATAGGACGACATGCACATCCTGCTGTTGAACGAGTATTACCCGCCCGACACTTCTGCAACCGCAAAGATGGCGGCGCAGGTTGTCGAAACGCTCGCCCAGAAGCACCGCGTGACGGTTGTCGCCGGTCGCCCTTCCTACGATCCCGAGGAGTCTTACGACTACTCTCTTCTTCGCCGCGATACTCGCGAAAACGTGACGATCGAGCGCGTCGGGTCCACAGCATACCCACGCCACAGGATGAAGCGCCGGCTCGCCAACTATCTCTCGTATCTCGCCCTCGCCGTCCCTCGTGCTCTTGATCTTCGCGCCGACATCGTCATGTCGATGACCGATCCGCCCGTCGCCGGAATTGCCGGCGCATTTATCGCGCGTATGACCTCTCGTCCGTTCGTCTACAACATTCGCGATTTGTACCCCGATATGGCCTTGGGTGGCGACATCGTCAAGCCCGCCGCGTGGGTGCGGCGCTGGGAGGATGCGCATCGACGAGCGCTGCGACAAGCCGCGCGCGTCATCGTCCTCGGCGAAGATATGGGAGAACGCATCATCTCGAAGGGCGTGACGCCGGACCGTGTCGCCATCGTACGGGATGGAAGTACTGAACCCATGTCAATGCCGGAGGCAAGTCACCCGATCGTGAAGGAGATCCGCTCCGGCTTCCCCTTTGTCGTCCTGCACGCCGGCAATCTGGGGTTCTATGGCGCCTGGACCACCCTGTCGAAAGCCGCGGATCTTCTGCGCAACGAAGGGCCGGGACTCGTGTTCATAGGAGACGGGGCGAATCGCCCCGCGCTCGAGGCCGAAACCAGGGGGCTCCAGAACGTCAGGTTCCTCCCCTTCCGGCCCGCAGCGGAACTGGGTCACGTCATGATGGCGGGGGACATCCACATTGTCACTATCCGCCGCGGCCTGGAAGGAGTCGTCGTGCCCAGCAAGCTCTATTCGATCCTCGCGGCGGGACGTCCTGTACTTGTGATTGCCTCCTCGAAGAGCGATGCCGCGCGAATTGTGACGGAATCCGGATGTGGTTTGGCCGTGGATCCTGACGACGCCGAGGCCGTCGCCAGTGCCATCCGCGAGCTCCGGAATGACCCGGAGCGCCTCGCCCGGATGGGTTCCCGCGCCCATGAAACGGCCATGAAATATGCTAGAGTGAAAGAGTTGCAGCGTTTTGCCGGAATTATCGACGAACTAATCCAGGAAAGAAATGGAGACGGAGACGGCCATCTGGAATCATAAGAAGGTACTCATCACAGGCGGAACCTCCTTCATCGGCTCGCATCTTGCGGATGCTCTCGTTGAGCGCGGAGCCGACGTTCACGTTGTCGACGACCTCACTAGCGGAAAACTCAGCAACATTGATGGTCATCTGAAAAGCAGGCGCGTCACATTTACCGAGGCAGACCTGCGCGAACCTGGCGTCGCCCGCTCTGCAATGAAGGGCATCCAGGTCGTGTTTCATCTCGCCGCGGACCACGGCGGGCGTGGTTACGTGGACCTCCACCAGGCTGGCCCCGCTTCGAATCTTTTTCTCGACGGCCTCATTTTTTGGGAAGCTTTGAAGGCGGGCGTGGAGAAAGTCGTCTACGCATCCTCCGGCTGTGTCTACCCCAACTACATGCAGACGGACGCCAAAAAGGAAATCTATCTTCGCGAAGAGGACGTCAAGCCTCCGCATGACGCCGACAACATGTACGGCTGGGCCAAGCTGATGGCTGAGCTCACGTTGCAGTCATACCATCGTGAGCACAAACTCGGCGCGGCTTCGTGCCGCTACTTCACGGTCTATGGTCCTCGTGGAGTCGAGAACCACGCGGTCATCGCCATGATTGCGCGCGCTTTCGTTCGCCAGGATCCTTTCGAAGTCTGGGGCGACGGCACTCAGATTCGTAATTGGACCTATGTCGACGACATCGTCAGCGGAACGATTCTTGCCGCGGAAAAGATCAACGACGGCACCGCCGTCAACCTGGGAACGATGGAGCGAGTCCGCGTCCTTGACGCCGTTCATATGATCACGGAGCGCGCCGGGTACAAACCGCAGCTTCGCTTCCGGCCAGACATGCCCACGGGACCGATTAACCGCGTCGCGGACAACAGCCTCGCCAAGAAACTTATGGGCTGGGAGCCCAAGACACCCTTCCGCGATGGGCTCAACAAAACGATGGATTGGTATTTCGCCAGTAAGCGGAAAGAAGACGTTCGAGACACCCTCGAAACAATGCTCACGGCCCGCTGAGTGGGGACTTCCGTATGCCGTCGTCGACGGATCTGATTGCCTTTGGCATTGCGCTGGTTGCGTCGCTCGGTCTCACCATTCCCGTCCGGCGCCTCGCTCTCCGCTACGGAATGGTGGACCTGCCCGGCCCTCGCAAGGTTCACGTCAAGCCGATTCCGCTTCTTGGCGGGATTGCCATCTATCTCGGCTTCGTTCTTGCCATCCTGCTTACGCGTCACGCTCTGCCTCAACAGCAGATTGTCGGCATCCTTGCGGGCGCTACGCTGGTGGCCTTCGTCGGTATCCTCGACGACGGAGGACTGCTTCATCACCAGGTGAAGCTGTTCGTCGGAATGCCGATTGCAGCTGTCTTCCTGATGGCCTCTGGAATTCGCGCTCAAGTCTTTTCGCAATTTCTCCCCGGCAGGGTCGGCTTGGCCCTCGACATCGCTGCCACTCTTTTCTGGGTTGTTGGCATCACGGCGTCTTTTAGCATCCTCGACCACATGGATGGCCTCTGTGCGGGCATCGCAGCCGTTGCCGCGTTCTTCTTTACGCTCTCCGCCAGCATGAGCGGCCAGCTCATGGTCAGAACTCTCGGTGCGGCATCGGTCGGCGCCGCGCTGGGATTCTTACGCTGGAACTTCAACCCGGCGAAAATCTTCATGGGTGACGGCGGCGCGATGCTTCTCGGGTTCCTGATGGCGACTCTCGGTCTCAAGGTCCGCCCAGAGGGAGCGTCATCCCTGGTTACCTGCCTTGTGCCGGTCCTTATTCTTGGCGTGCCGATCTTCGATACCACGCTGGTCTCGATCTCCCGTGCGCGCCGCGGTCTGCTCCCCTTTACCTCGCCAGGTAAAGACCACACCGCACATCGCCTAGCCAATCTGGGACTCGGCCACCGAGGGGCGGTTCTCGTTCTCTACGCTTCGGCCGCTGTATGTGGAGTTGCAGGACTGACGATTCCCTACCTTTCGGCACAGAAGGCATATCTCCTGGCCGCTCTCGCAATCCTGCTCGTGCTGGCTGCCGTCTTTCTTCTGGAGAACGCCCCCTACGAACGCCAGGCGAAACTTCAAAAGTCCTCGTCGGCTCCTTGAAACGCGCCCCGATTCTTGTGGAATGGTCCTTGTGGGATATACTTACCGCCCGAGTATTTCTACGGAACGCAGTGTTCCTGGAATCGGGGATCCGCGGGGACACGGGCGCCTGACGCTCTTCATTCCATTTTTTGGGTGAAAACGAATTCTAGTGTGAGCATGCTTGCCACGGACGAAGACGGTGCCAGAAAGACACGACGGAACGGCCGGCCTGGCCTTCTCTCTACGCCCGAAAAGTCATAGAGTTGCTGTAGTCGGCGGCTCCGCGGCGGGGCTGTTCACTGCCTCGCTCTTGGCACGCGCTGGCCTCCCGGTCCGCATTTTCGAGCGGATCGAATCGCTCGACCCGGCGGCTCGCACCCTCATCGTCACTCGTCACATGCGGCATCTGCTCGGCCCCATGGCGGATGGCAGTGTCGTGAACGAGATCCGGCGCTTCGAGCTATTCACCGACGGCCGGACCGCCACTATCGCGCTCAAGCATCCTGACTTGATTATCGAGCGGCGCACGCTAATCCAGAACCTGGCGGAGGAAGCCCGCCGCGCTGGCGCTACGCTCGAACTCGGTTCCCGATTCGATTCACTCCGGCCAAATGACCGCGGACTCGTGCTCAATATCTTTCGCGGGAACGAGCAAGCCCAGGAAGAGGTTCACGTCGATACGGTGATCGGCGGCGACGGAGCTCTCAGCCGAGTTGCTCGTGCCGCGGGCTGGGCTCCCCTTGATACGGTCCCGCTGGTCCAGGCCATTGTGCCGCTTCCAAAGGATATGTCCCCGGATACCGCACGAGTCTGGTTCATCCCGCAGGACACTCCTTATTTTTACTGGCTGATTCCCGAATCTCCTGAGAGAGGAGCGGTTGGTCTGATCGGTGCCGACGGCAACCAGATGCGGCGGCATCTGGAGCGTTTCCTCGAAAAGCGCAAGCTCGAGCCGATTGAGTTCCAGGGTGCGCGGATTCCGGTCTACAAGCGCTGGATTCCTGTTTGTCGAAAAGTGGGCGAGAGTTTGGTTTACCTCGTCGGCGACGCCGCGGCCCAGGTGAAAGTTACGACGGTGGGTGGCATTGTCACTGGCTTCCGTGGCGCTATGGGGGTCGTCGACGCCATTCTCAAAGGCGGAGGGAGCCGCCAGCTCAAGAGCCTCCGGCGCGAGTTGGATTTGCATCTCCTGGTGCGCCGCTCGCTGCACGATTTCCAGCAAGCGGACTATAGCCGCCTCGTTGACCTTCTGAACGATCCGGCCAAACAATCGCTGGGCGAATATTCGCGCGACGAGGCCTGGAAAATGTTGTGGCGTGTCTGCGTGCGCCAGCCGCGTTTGATATTGCTCGGTCTCCGAAGTTTATTGGCGCGGCGCCATTCGGCTTCGGACCTTACGGAGTAGCTGGCGCACCTGGGTACTCTGCAGCTTGAGATTCGGTTAGACTCATTCCCTCTTCGCAATGGACCCAAACAGAAGCGCGACGTCTCGCTACCGCATTCTTGCCGCCATCGTTCTTCTCGCGGTCTTGGGAGCGGGTATTGTCGCGTTCCGCGGAGTCGGCCGCTGGCTTGTGGTCCAGGATCCACTTGCCCGCGCCGACGCCATCGTGGTTCTCAGCGGAAGCATGCCTTATCGCGCCGAGGCCGCCTCGGAAGTCTACAAGAGCGGTTATGCGTCGGAGGTTTGGCTCACGCGCCCTGCCAGTCCCGCGGCCGAACTGGCGGAGATGAACATCCAATATACGGGCGAGGAGGAATACAACCGCGAGGTATTAGTTCACGATGGAGTGCCCGCTGCAGCAATTCGAATCCTGCCCGGCGAAATCGTCGATACCGAGGAGGAAATCGACGAAGTCTCTCAGGCGCTCGCAAGCTCTCGGAAATCGGGCGTCATCATTATTACCTCGGGTCCGCACACGCGACGCGTCAGGGCACTTTGGCGCCGCCTCGCGTTGCCGGATCAGCGGGCCATCGTGCGTGCCGCGCCCGAAGACCCGTTCGATCAAGATCATTGGTGGAGGAACACTCGCGACACGTTTGCAGTGGTTCGCGAGATTCTAGGGCTTCTGAACACCTGGTCGGGATTGCGGGTTCGCCCGCACGGGCGTTAGTTCTTGCGATTCACCCCGTCGCGTCATCTATCCGTGAATCGCGCGCCTCTCGCCGGCGTCAAGAATCTGCCAGCGGTCCCACTCCGCCTTCCGGGTCAGGTCTCGCAGCCTGAGTTGCCATTCGAATCCGATTTCTTCGTCCGCGGACGAGTAAAAAGCTCGCCACGAACCTGTTGGCGCTCCCGTCCCGTTCGAGCTCGAGTTTCTCTCCTCGGAGCCCGCATCTTCCGCGGGATCCTGGCTGCGGAAATCGACCAGCTCCGAAAAATTGAGCGGGACGCGGAAGAACGTGACGTCCTGGTCGGGCGCCTTCGCTCCGTTGCCATTTCCATTCTCAGACGAGAAAGACGAGTGCAGTAGATGCCCACGCAATTCCAGGGCCTGGCGCTGCAGAATCAGCTCGAGCGACGGAGGCCGTGACGCTGATCGGTTCTGCGGCGCCAGTCGCAGTTCCCACAATGTAAGCGAGTCAGCTTCCGACTCCGAATCGGGATAAAAATCGATCGCTCGGCTCTGCCAGCTCGCAGTCTTGCTCTCCGGAAGCACTTCCGTGATCGTCGCCACGGTATGGCTGCGCCAGCGCTCCAGCTTCACCGATCCCACGAAGCTTCCGAACCTTCGAATGAAGCTTCGGTTCTCCTCGCTGATTCCGAGCGTCTCCTGCCAGAATCGGTCGCTCAGCCGGAACGCAAGCGTGTACACCTGCTCGAGGGGCATCGGCGCGGATTCTCCCAGGCGCCGGCGGAACTGCGGATCGCTGATCTCCTCCAGTTCCTGCACCCGGTCTCCGAGTTTCCGGACCATCCACGACTGGTGCCGCAACACCCTTTGCCAGTGTGTCGCCAGGACATAGAAAACGAAGCAAACGATCACGCAAATGCCGACCGCAGACCACAGGATTTCCATCGACCGAACTCCTCATCCACGAACGTATGCCTATGTTTCGCGGGATTCTAACACCAGATTTGGGCGCTTTTCACGGATTTCGCCTCGCCAGACCGTGAGCTTCCCGAGAATTGTCTTGGCCCGGAAACTCGCGTATACGAGAATGAAAGTGCGGTTTCTCGCTGTTGTCTAGGTTTTTTTCCGGAGAAGGTTGTGAGGATATCTGTTATCGGAGCCGGATACGTCGGCCTCGTTACGGGCAGTTGCCTCGCTGAGATCGGGCATGAAGTAGTCTGCACGGACAGCGACACATCTAAACTCGACCTGCTCGAATCGGGGCGAGTCCCCATTTTCGAACCGGGTCTCGAGCCGGTCATCGCCAAGGCCCGCAAAGCAGGTCGGCTCAGTTTTCGAGCGAACCCCGCCGCCGCCGTCGGTGCCGGAGATGCCATCTTCATTTGCGTCGGCACACCGCCTTTGGCAAACGGTGACGCGGACCTTAGCGCCATCGACCACGTAGCCCGCGTCGTCGCAACCGAAGCCCGCTCCCCAAAGCTCGTCATCGAGAAGAGCACGGTCCCCGCCCGAACTGGCCAGGAACTGAAGCGTGCGCTCTCCGTCTACGGTCGCAAGTCCGGGGTCGAATTTCGCGTCGCCTCGAATCCCGAATTCCTCCGCGAGGGCACCGCCGTCTCGGACTTCCTGCACCCCGACCGGATCGTCGTCGGCGTCGAGGACGAAACCGCCGAAAAACAAATGAAGGAGATCTATCGCCCCGTCCTCGAGCGCAAATTCAACTGTCCGGTTCACGCGCCCTTCTGCCCGGAAACTGCTCCCCCGGAATGGCTTGTGACCACCATCAGCAGTGCCGAGCTGATCAAGCACGCCTCGAACTCTTTTTTGGCCGTCAAGATTTCCTACGCAAATATGCTCGCCGACCTCGCGGAGCAGCTGGGTGCCGATGTGCAGGAGGTGGTTCGCGCCGTTGGCATGGATCCGCGTATCGGCTCCGCATTCTTGAATCCCGGGCTCGGCTTTGGCGGTTTTTGCTTGCCCAAAGACCTGCAGGCCTTCGTGCATCTTGCCGAACGCTCGGGGATCGACTTCGCGATGCTCAAGGAAGTCGAGCGAATCAATCACCGTCGCATTGAGCGCTTCTTCGAGAAGATTCGGCGCGCTCTCTGGGTGATCAAGGATAAGCAGGTTGGCGTCCTCGGACTGGCATTTAAGCCGAACACCGACGACATTCGTTTTGCCCCCGCGATTGAACTCATCGAAAAGCTTCTTGGAGAAGGAGCGCGGGTTCGCGCCTACGATCCGGCCTCGATGGACAAGGCTCGCGCCCTATTGCCCCAGGTTGAATTCGGAAAGTCTGCCTACGACGTAGCTGCGTCCTCTGAAGCTCTTGTCATCGCCACGGAATGGCCTGAGTTTCGCGAACTTGATTGGGCCCGTATCCGCGACGCCATGTCTCGCCCTCTGGTTCTTGATGGACGAAACCTCCTGTCTCCGGCTCAGATGAAGTCTCTTGGCTTCGAATACCACTCGGTGGGGCGCCCTGTGTAGGATGGGCGGGCTGTAGCGGAAAACTACTTCGGCCGGCTGGTCACCGACACCGTCTCGCGGAAATGTTCGTAGGTTATTTGTAGGCCCCGCTCCAGGCTCACCTTCGGCTCCCAATTCAAAATTCGGCGTGCCTTGGTGATGTCCGGGCAGCGTTGCTTCGGATCATCTTGCGGCAGTGGACGAAACACGATTGGCGCGTTCGATCCCACCAGCGCTCTCACGCGCTCCGCGAATTCGAGAATTGTGATTTCCTGCGGGTTACCGACGTTCACCGGCTCGTGCTCGTTCGATTCCAGCAATCTGTAAATTCCATCGATCAGGTCCGACACGTAGCAGAAGCTTCGCGTCTGTTTTCCGTCGCCGTAGACCGTGATCTGCTCCCCCGTCAAGGCTTGGTACAGAAAATTTGGAAGCGCCCGTCCGTCATTCAGACGCATCCGCGGCCCGTAGGTGTTGAAGATCCGCACAATCCGCGTGTCCAGACCATGATGCCGGTGGTAAGCCATCGTCATTGCTTCGGAGAACCGCTTCGCTTCGTCGTAGACGCTGCGCGGGCCGACCGGATTCACGTGACCCCAATAGCTTTCCGGCTGTGGGCTCACGTCGGGGTCTCCATAGCACTCCGACGTCGACGCCAGTAGAAACTTCGCCTTTTTCGCGAGCGCCAGTCCAAGTACGTGGTCCGTGCCGGCCGAGCCAACTCTCAGCGTCTCTATCGGAAGCTTCAGGTAGTCGGGCGGGCTCGCGGGAGACGCGAAATGGAGCACGGCGTCCGCCGCCCCCGGCACATCGATCGATCGCGACACATCGCTCTCGATCATCTCGAACTTCGGATTAGCCAGCAAATGCTGTACATTCGACCGCGATCCCGTCACAAGGTTGTCGATCGAGACGACACTCCAGCCCCGCTCGAGAAAAAGCTCACACAGATGCGAGCCCAGGAACCCCGCCCCTCCGGTGATGACAGCTCGCATCCTTCGCTCCTAGGTCCCAGCCTGCGCTGCTACTTTGCCGCGAACCCGGTCGTGTGGTCGGCCACGATTCGCCAACCCTCCGGGAACTTCCTCAAATCCAGGGTGAAAACTCCAGCGGGACTGTCCTTTTCTCGCTGAAGCTGAAACTGCCCCACAACGAATGCTGAATCCTCGCACCCAAGATGCACTTCAACATGCGAAAACGTCAGCCGCCCCATCGCCATTCGATCCGGGTAGTTGTGGTGGTACCGCTCGAGCACCGCTTGCCATCCTCGAGTGACGCCGTTTGCCCCGATGAACAGCGTCTCGCCCGACTTCCAATAGTAGCCCATGAACGAATCGATATCCCCGCGATTCCAGGCCTCTTGTTGCACGCCGAGTAGCTCCCGAATCTGTTCCTCCGCGCCGTGCGAATTGGCGCCTCGCTCCCCATGGCTTTCTGGCGGCCTCGCACTTCCGTAGGCTGCGAGAATCGTGACGGCGCACACAACGGAGAGCCCCAGAATGATCGCGGCCTTCATCCACCGGCTATTTGCCATGACAACCCCCTTTGTTTTCAAACCGCCCGTTGTATCGCATCCCGATTATCTCGGCAAGCTGGGATAGCCTCCGCGGGCTGACCCTGTCCTCTGGTACGGTCGTTCTATTGTCCCTTCCACTTCGAAACGGCACACTATGCTCAGGTTTGGGACAATGCTAATCGCAGCCTTCATCTTCGTGATGTCGATGGCAACGGTCATCCAGTTCGCCGCGCTGTCGTGGCGGGCGGGCCTCCTCCGTGTAGCAGCCGAGCCCCTGGCGGCCGATTGGGAAGCCCTGGCCTCTTCGACCTCTAACTCATTGATTTCAAACGGCTTCGACCAGGTTTCAGCCTATAGCAAGCTGTGTCCGGAGCTGGCGACTGGCTCGGTTCCAAAGCTACGCAGCGTCCGTCTCTATTCCCGGCTGATCAGCTTCGTGCAGAGCTCCTGCTCGGCCCTGGCCCCGTCCCTCAATCTAGGCTGGACAGCCCGCGAGATGGCCCTTTGCACCCGCTACGCAGCTGTGACCCTCTCGCACCGCCTCGAGCGCAACCAAGCTCTGCTGGCAACCGTTCGCTCCTTCTAAGTCCCCGGGCTCCAGAACGCCGCGATTTGCCTTTCGCCTTTTTTCCGCCGCCCCCTCCCGCATAGTTGGCTGATACGCCATGACTACCCCCATTTCATCTCCGCCTCGTCGGCTTGTATGGAATAAATTAAACAGGCACTCCTAGGAGTCAGACAGCGGGGATTTGTCGCCGATTGTGTCGCGCCGGAGCACTTTCCCCGAACGGCTCCCGGTGCTCCCTCTCCCGCCATCAGGCGAGCGGGTATGAGCGGGCGGTAGGAGGAATCAGGCATGAAGCATCAAGCTCTTCAAGACGCCCCGAGTCCGCGCAAGCGCTGGCCCGCGCTCTGCACGTTGGCCATTCTAACGGCCTTCGCCGCGCTCTTCGCGATCACGTCGGTGTCGGTCCGAATCCCCCCTTCGAAGCCGCCTCACTCTGCTCTCGGGAGCGAGGTCCTCGCCGCATACGGAAAGCTGCCTCTTGTCTTCGAAAAGAATCTAGGCCAGACGGATCCCCGCGTAAAATTCCTGGCGCATAGCAACAGCTACACACTTTTTCTAACGCAGAGCCAAGCCATTTTCGATTTCGGCGCCTCGGCGCCAAAGAACGATTCGCCCGTCCGCCTCGTCCTCAGTGGGTCCAATGCCTCCGCCCAGATCCAGGGTGCGGACCCGCAGTCCGGGCACACGAATTATCTGATCGGAAACGATCGCTCCCGCTGGCACACCAATGTCCCGCTTTACGCCAGCGTGCGCTACCGCAATGTCTACCCTGGAATTGACGCCGTCTACTACGGTAACCGGAGTCAGTTGGAAACGGACTACCTCGTCGCCCCGGGGGCGAACCCCGCCAAAATTGTGCTGCACGTTGAGGGCACGCACTCGCTCGCGCTGAACCACAAGGGAGACGTCGTCATCGCAGGCTCCTCCGGCAACGTCATCTTGCGCCGCCCATTGGTCTATCAGAAGATTGACAGCAAGCGCCGCGAAGTCGCAGCCAATTACGTTCTCCGCGCGCCGCGGCTCGTCGGACTCGAAATCGCCGGTTACGATTCCACGCAGCCGCTCGTCGTTGACCCCGTCATCGACTACTCCACGTATCTCGGTGGCTCGAATGGGACGGCTGGCGGGCTCGCTAACAATACCGCCACGGCAGTCGCCGTCGATGCCAACGGCGACGCCTACATTACGGGCAGCACCAACGCCTCGAATTTCCCCGTAACGTCTGGCACGTTTCAGGGACAGAACAACAGCAATGGCGCTCTCAAGTACAACGCATTCGTGACGAAGCTTAATTCCACCGGCACCGCTCTCATCTATTCAACCTACCTCGGCGGTACCAACAGCGACAGTGCCACGAGCATCGCAGTCGACTCGAACGGCGATGCCTATGTCGTCGGCGCCACTTCGTCCGGAGACTTTCCCACGATCGGTTCGGGCGTTCCTCCCATCCAATCCACGTTTCCCCCTGGAAACAGCGGCTCGACGGGTTTCTTCGCTGAACTCGATCCCAACGGAGCCAGTCTTCTCTACGCCACCTATCTTGGCGGAGACGGAACTCAGGACAGTCCGGAAGGCGTGGCCGTCGATGCGAATGGATACGTCTACGTTGTGGGCCTAACCAACTCCACCACGTTTCCCGTCACCTTCAATGCGCTGCAGATCGCCAACAACAGTGTCGGCGCCAATGGCGCGAGCTTCAACGTCTTCTTGTCTCGGATCAACCCGGCTCAATCCGGACTCGCCGGCCTCGTTTATTCCACATATCTTGGCGGCTCAACAAACGACGGTGGCTACGCGATCGCCGTCGACGCAAATGCCAACGCATACATTGCCGGTTACGCGGCTTCCTCCAACTTCCCGATCACCGTGAACGGATACCAGCAAAACCGGAATGGCAGCACGTCAAACAGCTTTCTCGCCCGCATCGATACCGTGAATTCCGTGCTCCTATATTCGAGCTTCCTCGGCGGCGGTGGTGTCGGCCCCGATCAGGCAAATTCCATCGCGATCGATTCCAATGCCAATGCCTACATCGCGGGCAAGACCTACGACACCGCCTTCCCCACGACGATCGGCGCTTACGAAACGGCCTTTCCTACGACTTCCGGCGGATACACCGGCTATGTGGCGCGCTTCGACACAAGCAAGTCCGGGAGTTCCTCGCTCGTCTACGCCACCTACCTCGGCGGCAACATTAGCGGCGATCAACCGCACTCAATCGCCATCGATTCGATGGGGAACGCCTATCTCACTGGAGAGACTTGGTCCGGCAATTTCCCGGTGACCCTCGGCGCTCCTGAAAACACGGGGATTTCTGGTCTGCAGAACGGTTTCATGACGGTTTTGACTTCCGACGGAAGCACCGTTACCTTTTCCACATATTTTGGTTCGAACAACAGCGCCGGCTATGGAGTGGCACTCGATTCCCTGGTGCCGCCGGATGTCTACATCGTCGGCTCCACGAACTCCAGAACATTCCCGGTGACCACGGGCGCCTTTCAGACCACTCTGCAGGGCGCGAGCGACGGTTTCGTGGCCATGCTCTCTCCCGCCGGTACCCAAGGAGTCTTTGCCAGTCCTACTACGCTGAGTTTCGGCAACCAGCCGGAAGGAACGCCGAGCTCTCCGCAAACCGTCACGCTCTACAACAACACCCAGACGTCGCTCGGCAACATCATCATTTCAATCGTCGGCACGAACTCGTCTGATTTCGGCCAGGTCAACAACTGCCCGAACCCCGCGAGCCTTGCCGCCGGTTCAAGTTGCACGATTACTGTTACTTTCGATCCTTCCACCACCTCCGCCGAATCGGCCACGCTGGAGATTGACGACACCAATTCGAGCGGCAATCTGACCCAAACTGTCGCGCTCACCGGCACGGGAACCACACCCCCTTCCGGCGTCGCCCTGACTCCTTCTTCCGCGAACTTCGGCTCGCTAACCGTCGGCTCGTCCAGCAATCCACAAGTCTTTACCCTGACCAACAACACTTCAGCCGCCCTCACCATCACCGGCAGCGGTGTCACAATCACAGGCACGAACGCCGCGGACTTCGCGATTCAGGCGAGCACCTGCCCCGCCTCTGGCTCGACCCTTGCCGCGCATTCGAACTGCATCATCACTGTCGTCTTTACCCCTTCGCAGCCCTCCGCTGAATCCGCCACGCTGAGCGTCTCCGATAGCGATGCGAGCAGCCCCCAGACCTCGGCCCTCTCGGGCACGGGAACGGCGCCGTCGGGTTCCGTGACGCTTGCGCCCGCTTCGATCGCGTTCGGGAATGTGAATGTCAATTCCACATCGCCCGCGCAGAACGCCACGCTGACCAACAGTAAGACAACCGCGCTCACCATCACCTCCGTCACCGTTGTGGGCGCGAATGCATCCGACTTCACCGCCGGCAGCAAGTGCGGCGCTTCTCTCGCGTCAAATGCCAACTGCACCATCGCCGTGACCTTCACGCCCACCACCGCCGGCGCAGAATCCGCCACGCTCTCCATCGCGGATAGCGATGCTACAAGCCCTCAAACCGTCGCGCTCTCCGGCACTGGGGTCGCCTCCGGGCCGGACTTCACGGTCTCTGCTTCGCCGTCGTCCGCCTCTGTCACCACTCATGGAACAACGTCTACCACGATCACCGTTAGTTCTCTCGACGGGTTCTCATCGCCGGTCACTCTCAGCTGCAGTTCGCTCCCGGGCGACGCCATGTGCTCCTTCGCCCAGAATCCCCTTACGCCGGCCGCCAACGGAACGGCGTCGACCACGGTGACTATCACGACGAGCGCTGGAGTTTTCGCTGCGGCTCCTCCGTCCTCGCCCGCGCGGCCTTATCCGCCCGCGTGGATTTGGATGTTTGCGATTTCGGCTCTGGGCTTCTTCGGGATGTGGAAAATGGCGGGACGCGGGTCGCGCCGCGCAGTGTGTGCGCTGGCCCTGCTCTCCATCGCAGCGATGGCCAGCTGCACTGGCACGCCCAGCACGCCGAAAGGCTCCTACACGGTGGCGCTCACGGGCCAGTCCGGCTCAGCGACTCACAACTTCAAATTCTTGCTGACCGTCAACTGAACGGCTCTGCGTTCGCGGAAATCAGTACGCCCAGCGCATCAATACCGCGCCGGTCGTGTATCCTGCGCCCACCGCAATCAACAGCACCAGGTCGCCCTTGCGCACGCGCTTCTGTTCGACGGCGTCGACCAGCCCCAGCGGAATGGTCGCAGCCGTGGTATTTCCGAACCGGTCGATATTTACAAGCACCTTTGAATCGTCCACTCCGAGCCGCTCCTGCATCGCTCGGATGATTCGCAGGTTCGCCTGGTGCGGAATCACGAGGGCGAGGTCCCGGCTCGTAAGCCCGTTGCGCTCCAGCACCTGGCACGCCAGCTCGCTCATTCTCCGCACCGCGTACTTGAACACCTGCTGCCCTTCCTGGTGAACGTAGTGCATTCGCTTGTCCACCGTCTCATGCGACGGCGGATTCAGCGAACCGCCTGCCGGCATGAAGAGATTGCAGCCCCCCGAGCCGTCGACGTCGTGCGCGAAGTCGATGATCCCTTCCGAGTCCGATTCCGCCGGCTCCAGCAGCACCGCCCCGGCCCCGTCGCCGAACAGCACGTAGGTCGCGCGATCCTTTGGATCCAGGATCGACGTCATGATATCGCTTCCGATCACCAGCGCCTTCTTGTGCGCCCCCGACCCTACGAATTGCGCGCCCACCGTCAGCGCGTACGCGAATCCTGAGCACGCGGCCGAAAGGTCGAAGCCCCACGCCTTCGTCGCTCCGAGGCGGTTCTGAATCAGGCACGCTGTGGCGGGGAACAGCATGTCCGGCGTTACCGTCGCAACCACGATCAGCCCGATTTCCTCCGGGCCCACGCCCTTCGCCGCCAGCAGCTTCTTCGCGGCTTCCGTGCCCAGATGTGACGCGGCTACTCCCGGGTCCGCGTGGTGCCTCTCGCGGATTCCCGTGCGCGTCCGAATCCACTCATCGGACGTTTCCATCACCTTTTCGAGGTCGAAATTCGTCACCACGCGCGGCGGAACGTAGCCTGCGACTCCGGTGATTTTGGCGGCAATGCGTCTGCCCATTCTGTCTCCCTGATTCGTTTGATTTGCCGCGCGATTGTATGCAATCCGCTCGGTGTGTGACAACAAAAAGACGCCGATTCGGCATCATCCGGCGGGTCAGTGCGGCAGGATTTCGTGGCGGTAGGTGATCTTCGCCGTTTTGCCCAGCATCGCGGCCACCGAGCAATATTTCGTCTGGCTCAATTCGATCGCGTCGCGGACCGCCTTCTCGTCCAGCGTCCCCTTGAGCCGGTACACAATCTCAATCTTCGTCCACACTTCCGGCGGCTTCGGCGCCCGCTCCCCGGAAATCGTCACTTCGATCGACTCCAGCTTCTGCCGCTTCTTCTCCAGAATCATCGCCACGTCTACCGACGTACACGCTCCCAGCGCGCCCAGGAGCGTCTCCATCGGACCTGGGCCATCATGGTGCGTGCTCCCCGCATCGAACTGAATTGTCTTCCCTGAGGGCATCGTCGCAAGGAATTTGTCACCTCCGCCCCATTTCACTGTTGCAGTCTGCACAATCGTTCTCCGATCCCGATCCCGTTTCTGCCGCCAAAATTGGCGCTCCAAGACTTTAATCGACTTTCGAGCGCTGCGTCCAGCGCGTGCACAGCCAACCTCGCCTGTCGTTGGGGAATCGAATCAACTTTCGCGCGGAAAACGTCGGGCAGAAAAAGGAAAGGGCCGCCGTTCCTGGGACGGCGGCCCTAGGGGGTCGTGCTACTTCAATCCTCTGGTCGGGCAGAGGGCCCAACCGGGAGGAAACCGAAGGAGCTACGCGATTCTGCGCAGCATCCGAACGACAAGAGCCTGCTTCTTTTCGAGCTTCTTGCCGCTTTGAAGCTTTTTCGCTGACTTGACCGGATTCGATTTGCGTGTCATTGCCATCCTCCGTGCGACGTCTCTGTTACGGGCATTCTTGGGGGCACGGGCAAACCGAACCCAGCCCGCCGGGTCTTAGACGATCGCCCTCAGCAGGGCCCGCTTTTGAAGCGTCTGCTTCTTTTCAAGCTTTTTGCCAGCTCCCAGTTTCTTTCCAGACTTGACCGGCTTTGCCATTTTCGTTTCCTCCGTGTAGGTAGCCTTCGCGGCTCCGCAATATCTTATTGCAATCACCGCGCCAAACTGATGGGTGACGCCGCGCCACATTCAGCCATTGAAAACACAGGGCTTAGCTCGGCTCTCCCGCCTTCTCCTCTCTGGCCGCGTCGAAAATTCGCTGAGTTTTTAACCAGCCGTTGACTTTTTCAACGCCAGGGTCACCCGCTCGAGCCTCCATCTGCCATTCGGACCCGTATCCCGCCTCTCCCTTTCGCTTCCGTCCTCTTCGCGTCTCAAAATCCGACCCGGCCCGCGCGCTTTTTGCGCTACCATCCCTGCGCGGCGGACCGATGAAAACCCTCTGGCAGGATCTCCGATACGGCGCGCGCCTCCTGGCGAAGGCGCCCGGCTTCACGACAATTGCCGTCATCACGCTCGCGCTCGGCATCGGCGCGAACACCGCCATCTTCTCCGTCATCAACGGCGTGCTTCTCAACCCGCTTCCCTACCCCGATCCCGGCCGCCTCGCCGCCGTCTATGCCACCACTCCCGGCAATCATCAGGGCCCCGTCAGCTACCCCAATTTTCTCGACTGGCAGCGCCAGACGCAGGCCTTTTCATCCATCGCGATGTACCGCAATCAGGACTACAACTTCGCCGGCACTGGAGAAGCCGCCGAACGCCTCAGCGGCTACATGATCTCCGCAAGCTTCTTTTCGACGCTCGGCATCCGCCCCGTTCTTGGCCGCGACTTCGGCCCCGCCGACGACGTCGTGGGCGCCGCCCCCGTCGTAATTCTTGGCGGAGGCTTCTGGCAGCGCCGCTTCGGCTCCGCGCCCGATATCGTCGGCAAGTCGATCGCCCTCAACGGCACCTCCTACGAAGTCGTCGGCGTCGTCCCTTCAACCTTCAGCTTCTACGGCAATGATCGCGACGTCTACACGCCCATCGGCCAGTGGCAAGATCCCTCCTTCCACGACCGTCGCATCGACATGAGCGCGCACGCCATCGGCCGACTCAAGCCCGGCCTCACTCTTCCGCAAGCAAGCGCCGACATGGACGGCATCGCCCGCAATCTCGCCGCTGCGTTTCCCGTCGCGGACAAGAATGTCGGCATCGCGCTCGTCTCCATGAAGGACGACATCACTGGCAACGTCCGTCCCCTTCTCGTCGTCCTTTTCGCCGCGGTCGGCTTCCTCCTTCTCATCGCCTGCGCCAACGTCGCGAACCTCCTGCTCGCGCGCTCCATGGGCCGCTCGCGCGAATTCGCGATTCGCGCCGCCCTTGGGGCCAGCCAGGCCCGCATGATTCGCCAGCTTCTCGCCGAAAGTGTTTTGCTCGCCGGCCTCGGTGGAGCGCTCGGCATTTTCCTCGCCTTCCTCGGCACCAAAAGCGTCCTTGGCATTCTGCCGGGCACCTTGCCTCGCGCGAACGACGTCTCCCTCGACGCGCGCGTGCTTCTCTTCACCACCGCGCTCTCGCTCCTTGCTGGAATCGTCTTTGGCCTCGCTCCCGCGCTGAAGAATTCCCGCGTCGATCTCCACGAAGTCCTCAAGGAGAGCGGCCGCGGCTCCAGCGGCGCTCGCCACAGCCTTCAGGGAATTTTCGTTGCCGTCGAAGTTGCCATGGCCATCGTTCTCCTCGCCGGCGCCGGACTCATGCTCCGCACTCTCGCCGCCCTCTGGCGCGTCAATCCCGGCTTCAATCCGAGCCATGCCATTACCTTCTCGCTCTCCATGCCCGGCACCACGGCCACCACTTCCGCCGAGACTCGCGCCCGCCTTCGCTACTTCGACGACAAAATGCGCTCCATCCCCGGCGTCGAAGCGGTCTCCGTCACGCTCGGCTCTCGCCCCATGATTCACGATTCCTCGCTGCCCTTCTGGATCGAAGGCGAGCCCAAGCCCTCGAATCTCCAGGACATGCACCCGGCAATGTTTTATCTCGTCGAGGCGGGTTTCCAGCAGGCGATGGGCATCACTCTCGAGCGCGGCCGCTTCATCACCGCTCAGGACCATGAGAACGCGCCCATCGTCATCGATATCGACGACGTCTTCGCGCGCACCTATTTCTCCGGCGAAAATCCCATCGGCAAGCGCGTCAACCTCGCCACCTTCGACGTCACCGCCGAAATCGTCGGCGTCGTCAGCCACGTCAAGCAGTGGGGCCTCGACGCCGATTCGAAATCGGCCATCGAAGCGCAATTCGATTACCCCTTCATGCAGCTCCCGGAAAGGCTCATGCCGCTCGTCGCCGATTCCGTCGCCGTCGTGATTCGCACGGACGGCAATCCCGTCGCCGTCATGGACCCCGTCCGCCGCGCTGTCGCCGAAATCGATCCGCGCGACGTCATCTACAACGTGCAGACGCTCGACCAGGTCGTCGCGCGCTCCTACGCCGCCCGCCGCCTCTCGATGACGCTCCTCGGAATCTTCGCGGGACTGGCGCTCGTGCTTTCCTGCGTGGGAATCTACGGTGTGATCTCTTACTTGGTTGGCCAGCGCACCCGCGAAATCGGCGTCCGCATGGCGCTCGGCGCGCAGCGCGCGGACGTCTTCCGCCTCGTTCTCGGCCAGGGCGCGCGCATGGCTCTCATTGGCGTCGCCATCGGCCTCGCCTCGGGACTCGCTCTCACGCGCCTCATGTCCAATCAGCTGTTCGGCATCAGCCCTCACGACCCGCTCACCTTCGCCGCCACCGCTCTCCTCGTTATGGCCGTTGCCGTCCTCGCCTGCTACATCCCCGCTCGCCGCGCCATGCGCGTCGACCCCGTCACCGCCATCCGCTGCGAATAGCTCCCCGCCTGATCATTGCGGATGGAAAGAAGTGCGCTCCGCCTCCGTTTCGTTAGTGGTGGTGCCTGCCCAAAAGTCTGAGCAGCTGCAAAATTAAATTGATGATATCGAGATAAATTTTGATGGCGAGATGCATGGCATCCGGCCACGTATTGGCGCCGACATTCTCCTTCTTCAGTAGCGAGTTGAAATCGAAAACCAAATAGAGTGTGAAAACGGCCACACCAAATCCAGACAATATCCTCTGTTTCACTCCGTCCATCGAGGCGAATAAATTGAAAATGCTGAAGAGCAACAAAATCGATAGTGCGATGAAAAGCGGGAGCTGAAGGAACCCAAAATCAACATGGGAATACATCCCGAGAAGGGCCGTCGCCAGGACTATGATCGAGGTTAAGATGAGAACTTTGCGGCCCAGTCCCTCTTCTACGTTCAACAGCACGTATTCCAGCTCTATACCTGTGAGGAATGACCAGGCCGAAAAGAGCGGGAAAGAAATGCCCAACGGCTTATCGATTCCCCAAAATAGCAGCAATAAAAATAGGCCAAAAGCGAGTGCAAGAATTGAATAGAAAAAACCGCTCGAAAAAATCCAGCGATAGTCGGGGGCTGTGTCCTCGGCCACACGGTCCAAAATGTTTTCACCGTCTGGAATATCCGCATAGGGGTTTGCGTTTTCAAGTTTCGGGTCAACGCGTTTGAACAACAGAAATATGAAATGCGTCGTAAGCCAAGTGATAAAAAGCTGCGCGCTAACGATAAACAATGTCTTCGAGAATAAGGTTGGAAAAAGACCGTTCACCTTGGTTGGCAACCCCCGGCCTAAACTTAAGCACCGCGCATCGTACGCTTGCACTGCTCGTGGGACAACGCGTTACGTGAGATACGAGCCTAACCCCATCCCGCGTTGACTTGATCGCCCTCGCATCCTAACATCCACCCCGAAGGGCCTTCCCTTCACTCCATGATTGGCCAAATCCTGGGCCACTACCGCATCTTGGACCAGCTCGGCGCCGGCGGCATGGGCGTGGTGTATCGCGCCCACGACGAGCAGCTCGACCGCAACGTCGCCCTCAAAGTCCTCCCGCCCGGAGTCCTCGCCGACGAAGGCGCCCGCAAGCGCTTCCGCCAGGAAGCCCTCGCCCTCGCCAAGCTCAATCATCCCAACATCGAAACCGTCTACGAATTCGGCAGCCAGGATGGCGTCGATTACCTCGCCATGGAGCTCATCGCCGGCCAGCCTCTGAACGAAAAATTAAAGACCGGCGCCGTCACCGACCGCGACCTCATGCGCTTCGGCGTCCAGTTGACCGAAGGCCTCGCCGCTGCTCACGAAGCCGGCGTCATCCACAGCGACCTCAAGCCCGCCAACATTTTCGTCACTCCCGACAACCGCCTCAAGATTCTCGATTTCGGCCTCGCCAAGCTTCTCCGCTCCGGCGAGGACAACGACATCACGCAAACCCTCACCTCGCACACCGACGCAATGGCCGGCACGCTCCCGTACATGTCTCCGGAGCAGCTTCGCGGCGAAGAGACCGACGCCCGCAGCGACATCTACGCTGCCGGAACCGTCCTCTACGAAATGGCCACCGGCTCGCGCCCCTTCCCCCAACCTCAGGCCGCTCAGCTCATCGGCGCAATTCTCCACACGGAACCGCCCCCGCCGCGCACCTTGAACGAGCGCATCCCGCCCGGCACCGAGGCCGTAATTCTGAAATCCCTCGACAAATCTCCCAGCAGCCGCTACCAGACCGCCCGCGAATTTCGCGCCGCGCTCGAAACCCTCACCACCACCGGCTTTGCCACCTCGCGCCTGCCGTCGGATTTCGCGGCCGCGCCTTCCGGCCCGCTTTCTCCCAGCGCGATGGCCGCGCTCGCGCAGCCGAAATCCAAAACCATTGCCATTGCCGCCGGATCGAGCATCGCCGTCGTCGTGCTTGTCGCGCTCCTTCTCGCATTCGATGTTGCTGGGCTCCGCTCCAAAATCTTTGGGCGCGCCCAAGCTCCCGCAGCGCCCCCGGCCACTGAAGTCGCTGCGTTGCCGTCGGTCGCCGTCCTGCCTCTCGTCAACACATCGAAGCTTCCGCAGCAAGCCTGGCTCTCCACGGCTCTTCAGCAGATGCTCACCACGGACCTCGCCGCCGGTGAAACCCTCCGCACCATCTCCGGCGAGGATGTCGCTCAGATGAAATCCGATCTCGCCTTGCCGGAAGCCGATAGCTACAACCGCGAGACGCTCTCACATATCCAGAAAATTCTCGGCGTCGACTATGTCGTCGCCGGCTCCTACGTCGCCACCGGGAAGGGCGATCTGCGTCTCGATTTGCGCCTCGAGGACGCCCGCTCCGGCCAGATTCTCGCCCCCGCCAGCGCCACAGGCCACAGCGCTCAGGTCACCGATCTCGTCGACATTGTCACGCGCGCCGGCATTGAGCTTCGCAAACAGCTCGGCATCGAAGGTCGTCCAGCCGCGCTCGACGCTTCGATGAAAGCCTCCATGCCCTCGAATAATGCCGCCGCCCTCCTTTACACTCAGGGAATCGAAAAGCTTCGCAACTTCGATGCGAAAGGCGCTGCCGACCTGCTCCAAAAAGCGGTCAAGCAAGACGATTCCTCCGCCCTCGCCCACTCCGCTCTCGCCGAAGCCTGGTCCGCTCTCGGCTACGATCAGCGCGCCAAAGACGAAGACACCAAAGCGCTCGCCCACGCCGACGGCCTTTCCCCAGAAAACAAAGGACTCATCCAGGGCCGCATTGCTGAGTTTTCTTCCCAATGGGACGATGCTGCCAACTACTACAACTCGCTCAAGACCCTCTATTCCGGCGGCATCGATTACGGCCTCAGGCAGGCAGCGGCTCAAACGCGCGGCGGCCACGCCAAAGATGCACTCGCCACTCTCTCCGCTCTCCGGGCCACCCCCGGCCAAGCCGGGGAAGATCCGCGCATCGACCTCGCCGAAGCCGATGCCGACGAAGCTCTCGGCGATTTTACGCACCAGGAAGCCGCCGCCGCTCGAGCCGAGGAAAAAGCCACGAAAGCCGGCATGCGCCGCGTCGCCGCCGATGCCGATTGGCACCATTGCGCTGCGCTCGTGAATCTCGGCGACTCGGCAAAAGCCAAACCCGCTTGCCAAAAAGCCGTCGACTCCGCCAAAGCCGTCGCCGATCCACTGCTCGAAGCCCGCAGTCTCACGGGACTCGGCAACGCCCTTGGCAATGCGGGCGATCTCGCTCACGCTCTCGAATATCACAAAGAGGCCCTGCAGCTCGTCCGCGGAATCGGCGCGCAGCGCGATGTTGCCGGCGCTTTGCTCAACATCGCGTGGCTGATCTATGCGCAAGGCGACCTCAAGACCGCGAACAGCTATTACCAGGAATCGCTCGATACCTCTCGCCGCATCAGCAACAAGCAGGGCATCGTCGATGCCGAAGGCGGCCTCGCTGGCGACGTCTACGCCTCCGGCGACTACCGTTCCGCGCAGCAGATTTATGCCGACATGCTCAAAACCGCTCGCGAAATCAAGGATCAGAAAAACGAAGCCATCGCCCTCAATAGCCTCGGCCTCGTCGCATTTCAGTTGGGCGATTTGCCAACGGCGAAGAAGTATGTCGATGATTCCCTTGAAGCCGCCCACAAAGCCGGCATGGACGCCGACTACGCCGCCTGGCTTTGCACCCGCGGCGATATCGAACTCGCGCAGGATCAGCTCGACGCCGCCGGGAAAGCCTATCAGGAATCGCAGAGCCTGAACAACAAGCTCGGCAATTCCTCCGGCCTCGCGCAGGATGACGCCGAGCTCGCGATTCTCGCGCTCGAACGAAAAGACCCGCAGAAAGCCGCGGACCTCGCAGGCAAGGCCGCCAACGCCTTCCACGACCAGAAGAATGCCGACGCCGAACTCGATTCCCTCGATACGCTCATTCGTGCCCTAATCGATCAGAAGAATCTCCCCGAGGCGCACAAAGCGCTCGTCCGCGGCCAGGCCCTCCCCGCGCAGGACCAGGGCATCCGCCTCGCCTTCGCCACCGCCGGCGCGCGCCTCGCGGCTCTCGAAGGTCAACCGATTCAGGGCTTGCTGAATTTCGACGAAATTGTCGGCAAGGCGACACAGATGCACTTTAAGAGGCAGGAGCTCGAAACGCGTCTCACGAGGGCCGCAATCGCTCTGCAATCAGGTCGTAAACCCACGGCGCTGGCCGACATCAAAAGCATTCAGGCGGAAGCGCGCGCTGCGGGATTCAATTTGCTCGCGCGCAAAGCCGCGGAACTCGCGAACACACATCCGCCCTCTTCGTCCTAATCGGCGTGTGAGGTGCTTCGGAAGGGCGGGGACTTCGCGCCTTCTGCATCCCCGCGCAACCGGCGATCCCGCCGTAACTCGCTCAAGTGGAGGGCTTCAGAATCTGTGTGAGAACCACCGATCCACGTCAGGGCACGGCTTCAGCCGTGCCGTAACCCGACACCATTTGGAGCGGCTTCAGCCGCTGAGAGGCGATTTACCTTAGTTCTTTCGCGCGCCGCACCCTACCGCGCCCAGCGCCGCCGGTACAAGCCCAGCAAACCAAGCCCCGAAACCAGGCTCAACAGCGTCCCCGGCTCTGGCGCGGTCGTCCCCGTACCTGAAGTGATGAAGTCCACCGTCGGCGATGGCGCGCCTGGTAGATCGCCGCTAGCGCACACGTTTGGCGTCCCGGAAGCATCGCAGGGGAACTGATCGCCATCCGCGTCGAACGCAAGATCCAAGTAAAACGCCAGACCGTTGCCGCCGTTCGCAAGCTGCGAAAGATCGTTGATTGTAAGCGTCGCGATTCCCGTCGTTGAGTCGATCACGACGTTCATGACGTTGTCCGTCGCGAGCGTATTGACGTCGTCCTGGGAAAGGCCATCCGTGTGAAACACGTTGTATCCGCCGAAGTTGTCGAAGTTGTCGTCCGTCAGGATGCCGAAGCTCGACGAATCGTCCTTAAAAAACGTCCCGTCCGGAATCTGCACGGTGATCGTCAGGCCCGTCGCGTCAGTAGGGATAGGCGTGCCGGCGTCGAACTGAAACGCGTATGACAGCTCGCAGGAACCGTTGCCGGTGGGCGAGCCGAAGCTGAAGGGGCAGAGACTCTGGTTGTCGATTAGCATCCCGTTGGATGTGCTCGACCCCGTCGCCTGCAGGTACGAGGGTCCGTCCTGCCCATAGTTCGACTGGGTGTGGGTTGGAACGGTACCTGCACTCGCTGCCGAGCTGATCAGCAGAGCTGCGGCGCACAGCGCCAAAAGTACCAGTACATTTCTAGGTCTGCGCATGGACACTCCTCTGGGAGATAGAGCTAGGCTATAGGAACCGCTGCACTTTGCTTTCCATGCCAGTCAGGGAATGCGGTGCCATCCACACATTTTGGGGTCCCTCAAATCGTTTGCTTTCTTGAAGTTGCGCAGATGCCCAGACCCGCCTTCATCCGCCGCAGCCGAGCCGCCCCGCAGTCTGCAACTCATTGCACACTATTGCCATGCCGTGGGCCTAAAGGACCGAATTCCGCTGCAGTCGGAATCCCTACAGGTAGGACCTACTCCGCTCGCTCGCCTTCACGCCCGGCCTCAGCGCTCAGGTTCCCGAGTGCTTCGACGCACCCGCTCCCGCCTCTACCGCAGGCCGTGGCGCCCGCCTCATCGTCTCGACGAACACCCGCACGATCCCCGGGTCGAACTGATTCGCCGCGCACCGCTCCAATTCCGCGAACGCGTCCTCCGGCGTCCGCGCCTTCTTGTACGTCCGCTCTGACGTAATCGTGTCGTACGCATCCGCAATCGCGATCACGCGCGCCCCTTGCGGAATATTCTCCCCGTCGAGCCGGTCCGGATACCCCGTCCCGTCGTAGAACTCGTGATGATGCCGCACCATCTTCCGTATCCGCGCCATCGCCTGCAGCGGCTCCAGGATCTTCGATCCCAGGTCGGTGTGCGTCTTCATCGTCTCCCACTCGGTGGCATCCAGCGGGCCCGACTTGTTCAGGATGACCTCGGGTATCCCGACCTTCCCGATGTCGTGCAGCAGCGCCGCCAGCCGGATTTCCTCCACTTCTTCCGTCGCCAGCCCCATCGCCTGCGCGATCATCGCCGCGTACGCGGACACCTTCTGCGAGTGCCCCTGCGTGTAGTGGTCCTTCGCATCGATCGCCAGCGCCAGCGACGTCACCGTCTCCACCACCGCCGGCGGCAATCCGTCCTTCGCGTCGCCTGCGCCCTGCTCCAGCGACCGCGTGAACTGCTCGAGCCGCCTGTAAATCTCCTCGAATGCCTCCGGCCCCGTCGCGAACAGGCGCTTCAGCGTCACTCCCAGGTACGCCTCGAGCACGTCCTTCTTCCATCGCTTGTGGTCGTTCGGGTCGCCCTGCTCCGCGCTCGACACCGAGTTCCCGCCCTGGTGCTTCGAGAGGTACATCGACGAGTCCGCCACCTGAATCAATTCCTGCGGCGTCGACCCGTGCACCGGGAAGCCCGCGATTCCGAAGCTCGCCGTAATATTTTTGTCCCGCAGTAGCGGATCGGACGCCACCCACCCGCGCAGTTTGCTCGCGAGTTGCCGCGCCTGCTCCACCGTCGTTTCCGGCATCAGGATCACGAATTCGTCGCCGCCGTATCGCGCCACCACGTCCGACCGCCGGCAGTTCTGCTCCAGGATGTGCCCCACGCGCTGCAGCACCACGTCGCCTTCCAGGTGCCCGTAGAAATCGTTCACGAACTTGAACCGGTCCAGGTCCATCAGCACCAGCGCGAACGGCCGGTTCGCGCGCGTCGACCGCTTCCATTCTGACGACAGCGCCTCCATCAGGTACCGGTGCGTCTTCACGCCCGTCAACCCGTCCGTGATCGCCTGCTCCTGCGCCTTCTGGAACGTCTGCGCGTTGTGCAGCGCGCCCGCGAACAAATCCGCCAGCGTCCGCAGCAGTTGCACTTCGCCGCCGGAAAATTCGCACGGTTCCGACGACTCCACGTACAGCACGCCCAGCAGTTGCTCCGCGTAAATCACCGGCAGCCCGATCGCCGCCTGCGAACTCGGCAGCACCGTTCGCGGCGAACTTGCATTCATCTCGCGAATGATTCCCACCTGTCCCGACCGCGCCACTTGCCCGATCAGCCCTTCGCCCAGCATCAGCCGCCGCCCCAGCGCGTCGCGCCGCGAGCCCGCCTCCGCCTGAATCACCAGCTCCTTCGCCGAATAATCCAGGATCGCGATTCCGATGTGGTCGTAGGTCAGCCCGTGCTCGATCTCCCGCGCGATCTTCGAAAGCATCTCCTCCGGATTCAGCGTCGTGATCGCGTGGCTCGAAACGTTGTTGATCAGCTTCAAGTGCCGCGACTTCTTCTGTTCCTCCGAGAAAAGCCGCGCATTCTCGATCGCGATCGCCGCCTCGCTTGCCAGCACTCGCAGCAGTTCCACGTGCCCTTCGTCGAACGCCCGCTCCTGCCGGCTGTGTACCGCCATCACTCCGATCGGCTGGTCGTACAGAATCAGCGGCACCGCGCAGATCGACGCCACTTCCGCCAGCGCCTGGAACCCGCGCCGCTCCGCCTCCTGCGCGAAATGGTCCCGGATCAGCATCGGCTGCCGCGTCCGCACCACGTGCTCCACCAGGTGCTTCCCCGCCGGCCGCGAGTACTTCAGAATCCGCTCTCCGTCTCTCAATTCGATTTCGAACCGCACTTCCTGCATTTTTTGATCGTAGAACGCAATGAAGAAGCTCGCCGCGTCCAGCAGCCGCCGTATCTCCGAATAGATTCGCTCGAACAGCGCATCCGGCTCCAGCGTCGAGCTCAGCGCCCTTCCAATTTCGTTCAGGATGTGCAATTCCTCGCTGCGCCTCGATGTCTGCTGGATCAGGTAGCTGTTCTCCACTGCCATCCCGATCTGGTGCCCCAGCGCCAGCAGCAGCCGCAGTTCCGCCGGAGTGAAATTCCGGCTGTCCGGCGTTCCCAGCAGCAGCACTCCGAACACTCGCTCCTTCGCTTGCAGGCTGATACCCACCACCGTTCGCAGGTGATTGCTCAAAAACAGGTGCCGCGCGTGGCGGAACTGCTCCTCCTTATCCAGCTCTTCCCAGTTCGCGTCGCGCACCAGTTCGCGCAACACCACCAATCCTCCCAGCCGCGCCACCAGCGCCACCAGGTACTCATCCACCTTCTGATCCTGAATTGCAGCGCAGAACGAATCTCCCAGTCCCGTCACCACCACCGATTTCGGTCCGCCCGCCTCGCCGTACTGCATCACCAGCGCGCCCGCCGGGATGCGCACCACGTTCAGCACGCGTTCCAGCGCCTGCGCCAGCATCTTCTGAATCTCGCCGCCCACGAAGCTCGACGTCGCCAAATTCAAATTCGACAGCGCCAGCATGTTCCGCTCGACGCGCCGCCTCTCGTCCTCATACACCACCATCACCATCAGCACGCCCGCGAACAGCTCCGGCAGCAAATCGAGCGGCGCGAGATCCTTCGTCGCCAGCCATCCCAGGTGCGGCTGGAACGCGTCCACCAGCCGCAGCACTCCCCAGCCGGCAAACGTGATCGTCAGCAGCAAGTCCGCTCGCGATTCCTGCTTCCGCGCCTCCAGCCAGAACGTCCGCGCCACCAGCAGCAGAATCACGCCCACCGCCAGGCTCAGCGGCACCGAGATGAATCCCGTCGCGTACGCCAGCGCCCAGGCGCTCGCCAGTCCCGCCACGGCCGCCACGGCGCGAATCGCCAGCTTCGCGCGCGCGTATAGCAACGCAGCGCAGTAGAACGCCACCGCTGCCATCACCAGCAGCCAGTCGTTCAGGGCCACAACCGAGGAGGAATTGTCAGTGCGAGGGCTGAAAACGGGAGTCAGGGCGTACAGTGCAATCAGGACCCAGCCGGCCGTCCACGCGACCACGTACTCCTGCCGCTTCTGCCGGTACATGAAAAGGAAAAATGCGCCGAGCAGGATTGCGCCTGTGAACAGTACAACCGCACTTGTATCACCGTGGGTCAGCAATAGCCGCTCCGCGTACCAGCGCAATACGGACGTTCTCCGAGAATAGCAGAAAAAAGAAACCGCTCCGGGGCGCGCGTCGACACACGTTTCCTTGCGGTCAACGTCTCCCGGAGCCGCAGAAACCGACCGAGAATCCTGAAGCTGCGGCGCATCTTCACACTCCCGCCGCTCCCTCCGACTATGGAGTCCCGCCCCCACCCGGTCAACGGTACCCCCGTACCAAGCTCTGTCGAATCAGTCACTTGCGACCCTCTTCCGTAGGCCAAACGACGAACCCATCGCCGAGTTTCGGGCCCATTTTGCAAGATGAGGAAATCGCGCTTTTTTCGCGATTAGACTTGGTCTCGGCCCTTTGTTTTCAATGACTTGCATGGCGTTCTAATATTCGGTTTCGCGATTAGGATTTTCCACGCGGTGGATGATGAGTCTTTCGGGTTCGATCCAGCGGCCGTCGTCGGTAAGGCAGGCGGAGGCACGGACAGCCTTGATGACGTCGTTGGCGGTGACTCGGACGGACGAAACCTGTTCGAGGATCGTATCGAGGACCATCCGCATATTGGCGTAGCGGCGGCCACGAAGGCCGAGGGCGTCGATGTGGCGGTAGATCGCGGAGTGGTGGGCGATGCCGTAGGATTCGGCGATGTCGTCGGGGCTATGCCAGTCGAGGTACTCCTGCTCGATAGCCTCGCGGTCAGGATGGTTGCAAACGCTGCACTTACGGGAATGGCGGCCGGGAGAGGCGCGGCGAGCAGTGGCGGCGGAGGGCCAGTGGCTGTGAGGCGATTTGTGCTTGGATTGGGTTTTAGGTTCGGGCGGGGTCTCGGGGCTGTCCGGCACGGACCGGCCTTGAGAGGCCAGGAAGTCCTTTGCTCTCTCGAAGATAGGCTGACTTTCGTCTCTCCAGAAACTGCGCTCCCCCATGTGTTTCCCCCTTGGTGCGATATTTGAAAAAAGCCGAATCTATTATAACACGGGATTGACAAGAATGCAAGACCCAGTACTATACGAAATGATAACTCATTGAAAAGGCCGGGGTTAGCTTCGGGAGTTCGCTCGAGAGACGAGGTTTGGAGGCGCCCGCTGGGGGAATCACGGTTATGTCGAAGAAAAAGAAGGAGATAGGGGCGAGCGAGCGACGAGAGGCGGAAATACGGGCGTGTACCGTCGGGAAGCCGGATGTGCTTGGCGGGCCTGCGGATTCGCGAGCCCGAGTGACACGCCACTCCCGCTATCGGATAGTGGGTAAGCTTGAAAATTGAGGATTTATCGCCCAGCCTGTCCGTAAAACTGCCCTTTGTATCCCTTTACGGGCGTGCCGAGCGTCTGCTCAAAAATAAGCTGGCATACGGGCATGTCAGGAACTAATTGGATTCTAAAACAACCATAATTACAGATTTCGAGTTGAATGGAGCCTTTGAAACCAGCGTGAATCGTCGGGGCTGTTATATGAATCCCAATACCAATTCTTGCTAAAGAACTCTTACCTTCAACCCTTGCTGCGATTCTAGAATTGATAGGGAGTTCGACTTTCTCTTTTGTCCAACCGAGCATAAATCCGCCCGGCTCCAGAATGTATCCCCTATCCGACATCCTTCTACTTCTTGAATACTCGTCCGCAAAATCGTTGAACGAATACCCTTTTGCCCCAGGTTGAACGATCTGTTGTTTAGTCGGAGCAGTGATTTCGGGTCTAATCCACTCCCTGATGTTTACAGCTAGTTTTAGGTCGAGGCTGGTAGAACTATAACAAGATGAGTCAGGCAGGGGTTTAATGATGATTTGGCGGGTATCGATCGCAACCTGTATCTCACGGTCTGTGAGAATCAAAGCTAAGCTCCGACTGAAGATTGCTTGACCCAGACCCTCCAACGTCCGGACGCACTTTCCCTAGGAAGTTCGACCAAAACTCTGTTCGACATCCTTCCTACCTCACTGACCTCCAATTTTCCCTTACTCAAATTGTTTGTGGCCACCGTAACTTCCTCTTGCCCCCCATCGGCGCGCGTTATGTAGACCGTCTTCTCTGCTGGTATAAATCCGTTTTTAACCTTGCACTGTATTCTGAGGACGTGCATATCGTTCTCCTCCTTGTTCGCCTTACCCTCGGCTTTATATAGCATACATTCGACCGTTCGGATGTGACAAAGGATTCACAATTTCCTCGATCTTCCACCCATAGTCTGAAATTCCCGTTTCCATCACCGATGTGACCCCGGTCTAGGGCTCGCTCGATTTTGCCGAAGCGATTCGCTAAGATGCTTTGTTTCAGCAAGTGAGAGGAATTGCGCCGAATGAGTGCCGGAAAACCTCGCGTCCGCTTTGCTCCCTCGCCCACGGGCTACCTCCACGTCGGCGGCGCTCGCACCGCGCTTTTCAACTGGCTCTTCGCCCGACGCCAGGGCGGCACGCTGCTGCTCCGCATTGAGGATACGGACGTGGAGCGCAACAAGCCCGAGCTGGTTGACGGCATCCTCCAGGGGCTCAAGTGGCTTGGCGTCGAGTGGGATGAAGGCCCCTACTTCCAGTCGAAGCGCCTCGAAAAGTACACCGCAGCCGCCCAGCAGCTTCTCGCGAGCGGCGCCGGCTTTGCCTGCTACTGCAAACCTGCCGCCTATGCCGGGGCCGATTCGGGCGCCGAAACCGAAAGCGAGGGCGACGACGAGGGCACGAAGGCTCAAAAAGGCGCCTTCTGCCCCTGCCGGCACTTGAGCGCGGCCGAGCTCGCCGCCAAGGAAAAAGAAGGCATCCCGCGCGCGATCCGCTTTCGCGTTCCCCGCGAAGGCGTCACGAAATTCGACGACGCCGTCTTCGGCCCACGCGAAGCCCAGAACAGCGAAATCGAGGACTTCGTCCTTCTGCGCTCCACGGGCCTGCCCACCTACCAATTGGGCGTGGTGGTGGACGACATCGACATGGGCATAACGCACGTCATCCGCGGAGCCGACCACCTTTCGAACACGCCGAAGCAGGTGCTCATCTACCGGGCCCTTGGCGCAGCGCCGCCCATCTTCGCGCACGTTCCGCTGATTCTGGGGGCCGACCGCACGCGCCTCTCGAAGCGCCACGGAGCCACCAGCGTCGGCTCCTACGCCGAGGAAGGATTCTTGCCCGAGGCGTTCCGGAATTTTCTGGCGCTGCTTGGCTGGTCTCCCGGCGACGACACAGAATTCATGCGGACTCCCGAATTGATCCAGCGCTTCTCGCTCGAAGGCGTCAGCCGCACCAACGCCATCTTCGACCGCGCCAAGCTCGAATGGTTCAACACGCAATATTTGCAGAAGCCGCCGGTCGAGGATCTGCTGCCGGAGGTGGAAGCAGAATTGAAGCGCTCGGGGCTTTGGCAGGAACGCTGGGCGGGAGCCGACAAGGCCTGGTTCACGCGCGCCGTGGATTTGATCCGGCCGCGCACGCGCTTCCTCACGGACTTCAGCGGATGGGCGCGCGCCTTCTTCACCGACGATTTTCCCTACGAGCAGGAAGCCTGCGAAAAATTCTGGAAGGACGAGCGGCTGGCGTCGATGCTGGGAAAACTTGCCGACTCGCTCGCGGCTCTGCCCGACTGGAATCACGATGCGTGCGACGCCGCTCTTCGCGCGCTCGCGGCCGCCGAAGGCGTGAAAGCAGGCCTTCTGATCAACGCGACGCGCGTTGCGATTGTGGGCCGGGCCGTCGCGCCGCCGCTCTTCGATACGATGGTCACGCTCGGAAAGGACCGCACCGTCGGCCGCATCCGCCGCGCGATTCCGCTCCTCAGGGGTTAAAACCCCTGAGGAGGGAAATTTGTTTGTCTTGTTTACCCGGCACTTCCGTGCCGGGCTACAGTTTGTGTCGTCCCTTCGGGACTCAGGATGTCTCTAGTGGGAGGGGGAGGCGAAGATTTCGGGGTGAAGCGGCTTTGCCGTCGCGCTGGCGGCGGCAATTTCGAGTTTTGCATCGACGGGAACTTTCACCGGCGGCAGGCAGCTCGAATCGTTGCAGGCCTGGTAGCGCAGCGTGATGGGAATCGTCGCGGCGCCCAGCGCGGCGTCCGCCTGCGCCGTGAGCTTCAGCCGCAGCGTGACGCTGCCGGAGTAAACGTCGAGCGCCTTGTCCGGCGAGAACGGGAATTTTTCCTGCTTCCCGTTCGGATACAGCGTATCGACCAGCGCGAATCCTGCCGGAAGTTGCGGAGTCACAGTGGTGGGAATCAGGTATGGGTCGAGCGGCTTGTGGGAATTCATGTGGTAGCCGCGCGCGATCGAGACAACGATCGCGACCTGAAATTCTTTTCCGCGCGGCACGGGCGCGAGAGAAACGTAAGCCTGCGGCTTCACCACGGACGTGGCTGGCATCGGCGGATTCTGCGCGGCGGCAACCGCGATGCCGATTGCGCCAACCGCCGCGATGCAAATTGCAGCAACAATTCCGAAACAGCCAAGCCGCATTTCTCAGACCTCGATCGGAGAGCCGATCTGTTGCGTCAGGATGCGGCTCATCACCTGGTTCAGCGTTTCGCCCGTCTTGTCGAGCACGAAACTCTGCGCCGCGTCCGACCAGCCGAGCTTGAAGCTGGTGGTGAGCGCCGAAATCCAGATTTGCCGCACCGGAGTGTTGGGACTGATCACGAACCGCGTCTCGTCTTCATCCTCGAATTCGATTTCGAGCTTCCCGCTGCCGCCCTCGACTTCGAAGCCGTGCACGTCGCCGAGCGTTTGCAGGCGCTTCTGCAAGCTCGCGAAGGCGGCATCGCATCGTTTCCGGAATTCCTGTTCGTCCATCATCGAAGTGGGGCGAGCGGCATCCGCGTCAGGAAGTTACGAGCCCAGCAGGTTCTGGATGTCCTTCTCGAGTTCGTCTTCGCTCACCATGCCCATGTACTTCTTCGCGATTTTGCCGTCGCGCGTGATCAGGAAGCTGGTGGGGTATCCGATCAAACCGCCGAACTTGTCGGAGATGTCGTCGTCGCCGAGAACGATGGGATAGTCCATCGCCATCTTGTGGCCGTCCACGTCGAACTGCACCTTCTGCACGAACGGCGCGACCACTTCCGCGCCTTCGTCGTCCATCGCGACGCCCAGCAGCGTGAATCCCTTGTTGCTGTACTTGTGCTGGAAATCGATCAGCCACGGAATTTCTTCGCGGCAGGGATCGCACCACGTGGCCCAGAAATTCACCAGCACTACTTTGCCCTTCAGGCTCGCCAGCGGAACGTTGTTGCCCTGCAGATTCTTGAACGTCACGTTGGGCTCGTCCCGGAAAGGTCCCGTCGATTTGCCGCTCGCGTGGCTGGTCCCCGAGCCGCATCCCGCGAGCATCGCCGGAGCGGAGAGCGCGAGCGCCAGAAGAACGGACTTGAAAACCTTGGTCATCGAAAAAACTCCCGTCAAAGTGTAAATCTCTTCAGAAATGTCAGTTTACCTGAAAGCCATGCCAAGCGGTTAAAGAAGACGAGTCCGCCCACCGCGAGCAGCAAGACTCCGCTGAAGACCTCGACCGCATGGAGATGCTTCCGGAACCGCTGATAGAACTTCAAGAAGCCGCCGATGCCGAGCGCAGTGATCAGAAAAGGAATCGCGAGTCCGGCCGAGTAGCAGACGAGCAGGAAAACGCCTCGCCCCAGATTCTGCTCGGTCATCGCCAGCGTGAGAACGCCGCTCAGGATCGGGCCGATGCAGGGCGTCCAGCCGAATGCGAAAGCGAAACCGAGAAGAAATCCGCTGAGGATGCCGGGCTTGCCGCCGACCTGGCGGAAGTGGACGTCGCGATTCAGCCAGCGCGTGAGCGACGGGCCGAGCAAGAAAATCAGCGCGAGCGCGTAGAGCTGAATCGCCTTCAGCGCGCCGGCGCCGAGCTCCGGCCGCAACTGCAGCAGGATTCCCGCCGCGACGAGCACGCCGCCGACGATCAGCCCGACGCGAATGGAAATCTTCACGAGCCACCCGATCAGGTGGAGGCCGAAAAGAAGAATCAAAGCGCCGGCGATGGGAGTGAGGTAGCGGCGATTCTCCGCGAGGAACGTGCCGACTGCGCTGGCTGAAGCGCCGAACGCGACAAACACGATCGAGAAGCCCGTGACGAACGCGAGCGCGGAAGTCAGCAAGCCCGCGCGCGGCGCCTTCCCTTCCTTGAGCTGCTCGACGCCGATGCCGGAGAGCATCGAGATGTAGCCGGGCACAAGCGGCAAGACGCACGGCGAGAGGAACGAAACGAGTCCCGCGATGAACGCCGTAAATACGGAGAGTTCCATCGAAATGTTTACGCTTTCAAGCCAAGTGTTGGATGTTGCGGCAGCCGCGCTCGATGCTACGCGAACGGGCGTTTTCTCACAACGGTTAGACGCAAGACCGCCGGTTTCGCTACGGCGCGGGCAGGCGAAGGGAAAACCCGCCAGGTGGCGCCCGCGCGCGCCAGCCGCACGGGATGCCGCCGCAGGGCGGTTCCCGCAAACCATTGCAGCGACGGCAATTGCCGGTTCGCGGCGATGGCGCGCCATCTGCTTTGGTGAGAGCTGCGGGCTCGCCGCTGGAACCGCGAACGACGAAGCGATTCGGCGTTCGCGGTGCGAGCCCGTTGAAATTTCGGCGGGAGGGACGCATGACTCCAAACCAAGTCACCGCAACCCGCATCGCGGCAGCGTTCGCCGCGGTGGCGGCGTTCACGCTGTTCGGCAGGGCGCTGGCGGCGGACTTTGCCGGCGTGGCGCTGACGATCGCTGCGATCGCGCTGGACGGAGTCGACGGCTACCTCGCTCGAACTCGCGGGCTGGCGACGCCGTTGGGCGCGCAGCTCGACATTTTGGGAGACCGCATCGTCGAAAATCTTTTCTTCACGTTTTTCGCGGTCAGCGGACTCGTTTCGTTCTGGATTCCGGTGCTGTTTTTCGTGCGGGGAACGCTGACAGATTTCCTTCGCGGCCTGGCTGCGCGTTCGGGCCGCAGCGGCTTCGGACGCAACTCGATGCTCGAGAGCCGCTGGGCGCAAGCCGTGGTGACATCACGCGCGAGCCGCGCTGCTTACGCCGTGCTGAAGTGCGTGTGCTTTTGCTACCTCGGATTTCTTTTGCCGCTGCGGCAAATGCCGGTCGAATGGTTTGGTCCCGCGCGCGCGTGGCTGACGGATGCGGGACACGCGCTCGTCGCGGCGACCGTGATTTTCTGCGTCGTGAGGGCGCTGCCGGTTCTCTGGGAAGGACGGCGGTATCTCGCCGGAATCGAGAGGCCGGTGGCGAATGCGGCAGCGGAGGTAACGCGATGAACGCGTCCACACGCGTTGGCGCCTTCTTCGATTTGGACGGGACGCTTCTGGCGGAACCATCGCTCGAATGGCGGTTCATCGGGTATCTCCTGGAGCGCGACGAAATCACCACAGCCAACGTGCTGCGTTGGCTCGGGCGATCCGCCGTCACACTTGCTCGCGGGCCGCGCGCGGCGTTCGAGGCGAACAAGCTGTATCTCGCGGGGATCCGCGAATCGCTCGCGGAGGATTGGCAGAGGTCAGGCGCGCTCGAGTCAATTCCGCTATTTCTCGGCGGCGTCGAACGAATCGCGTGGCACGCGAGCCGCGGGCAGAGGATATTTTCCGTGAGCGGCACTCTGGCACCGCTGGCCCGCGGCGTCGCGAGCGCGCTGAACAGCAACATCGAGGCGGTTGCCACGGAGCTGGATACGTGGGAAGGCTATTGGACCGGCGCCCTTGCCGATGAGCACGTGAGCGGCAACGTGAAAGCTCGCGCCGTCCGCCAACTCGCTGCGCGCCACAACTTGCGGCTCGATGAGAGCTACGCCTATGGAAATCGCGTTTCGGACCTGGCGATGCTGGAGTGCGTGGCGCATCCAACGGCCGTAAATCCGAGCGCGCGGCTATCGCGCATCGCGCGCCTGCGAGGTTGGCCGATTTTGGAGTGGAAGGCGCTGCGGCCAGCGCCTCGCCAAACGTGCGGCCAAAGCGCGCCATGGTTCGCACCGAAGGTGGCGCGATGAGAACGCGGCGCGAATCAGCCTTCTACGAGCGGCCATACGCCCCGACGGAATGGAACCGCGCTGCAGAACAACCAGAGCGGTCCCGCGGCGCGGCATCGAGCTGGCTCGAAGAAACGCGACGGGCCTGCGGCGCATTCGAGTGGGTGACGTTCAGTTATCTCGGGTGGCTGCTCGCAGTCTTCACAATTTGCCATCGGAACCTCGCGCAGGCGAAGCTCGACATCGCGCTGCACCTCACCGTCGCGCTGATGATTCTCTCGGTAGCGCGTGCGGCGGCGCGGTCGACGAATGGGCTGCTGCAATTCGCGCGGCACTGGTATCCGCTGCCGCTGTATCTCTGGCTCTTCGAGGAGCTTGGCGGCATCGTGCATACGATCTTTCCCGTGTGGTTCGACCGGTTCCTGATCGAGTTCGACTACAACCTTGCGGGAGTGCATCCTTCGGTGTGGCTTGCGCGCCTCGCGAATCCGGCGCTGAACGATTTCATGCAGTTCGCCTACATGAGCTATTTCCTCTACCTGGTGATTTTGCCCGCGATTCTGTACTCGCAGCGCGAGCGAATCGCCTTCTGGACGGTGATGACCTCGACGGCGATCGCACATTATTCCGTGTACGTGATTGCGCTGTTGTTTCCCGTCGAGAGCCCTTACTACTCGCTCGCTTCGCTGCACATAAAGGAGCTGACCGGCGGAGGAATCACGGCAACGATGAATTTCATCGAGCGATTCGGGCGCGTGCATGGCGCCGCGTTTCCATCGGCGCATGTGGCGGGATCGATGGTGGCGATTCTTGCGTCGTGGCGCTACCGGCGCGGGCTATTTTGGATTTGCCTGCCGTTCTTTGTGTGCATGTGCGTGGCGACGGTTTATGGGCGCTATCACTACGTGGCGGACGTGCTGGCCGGACTCGCGGTGGGGACGGCGGGATTTCTTGCGGGCACGCGCTTGATGGCAAGCACCGGCGCGGCGCCGAAGATCGCGGAGGACGGCAAATCAGGTTGACGGTTGGCGGAAGGGTATTTTGTGCCGTCCCTGAAGGGACTCAAAACCAAGATTTGTTTGTCTTGGTTACCCGGGACTGCCGTCCCGGGCTACAGTTTGTGGCGTCCCTGACGGGACTCGGGATACCTCAGACGCGTTTGTTACCATGATGGCCAAGCTGCAGATACGAGCACGGAATCCTGCGGGACTCAAAAACGTTCAAGCTATGAGTCAGGCAGCTTATAAGTCGGGATGCTTCGTGTGCCATTCGGTGGCCTGTTCATAGGCGTAGGCGATGGTGAGGAGCCGGGCTTCGCTCCAGCGCGGACCGATGAGCTGCATGCCGACCGGGAGGCCGTCGCGCGTGAATCCGCAGGGAACCGACATGGCGGGATGGCCGGTGAAATTGACGGGGCGATTGAGCCGAACGAGAGCAGAGCGAACGGTTTCTTTTTCGCCGGCGATTTCAACCTCGGCCTGGCCGATGAGCGGCGCGGGAATCGCCGACGAAGGGGCGAGGATCACATCGACGCGTTCGAAGGCGCCCTGAAAATCCTTTTCGGCTTCCACTCTGGCGGCGAGGCCGGCGATGTAATCGACGGCGCGAACCTTGCTTCCCTGCTCCAGGCGGTAGCGGACGTCATCGCCGTATTCGGACGCGCGAGCGGGAAAAAAGCCCTGCGATTCGTGGTAATGCGCCGCTTCGGCGAGCGCGATGTTGGTGACAGGTGCGAGGGTGCCGGCGATTCGCGGCATGGGAATTTTTTCGATGCGCCCGCCCAACGAGCAAAGGACTTTCGCAGCGGCATCGAGCAGAGCGCGGACTTCAGGGTGAATGCGGTCGAAGTAATAGTCGGAGGGCCAGCCGATGCGGAATCGCTTCGGCCGGGTCGCGCGAAGCTTGCGGTAATCGGGCCGGACGACGCCTTTCGGGAATGCTCCGGCAAGCGCCTCCAGCAAAATGCAAACATCGGAAACGCGGCGCGCGAGCGGTCCGGCGTGGTCGAGGCTGAGAGCGAGAGGAAAGATGCCCTCGACGCTCACGAGGCCGAACGTTGGCTTGAGACCGACGATGCCGCAAAGCGCGGGCGGCACTCGCAGCGATCCGCCGGTGTCGGTGCCGACAGAACCAAAACAGAGCCCCGAGGCAAGCGCGGCCGAGGAGCCTCCGGTGGAACCGCCGGTAATGTGCTCGCGATTCCAGGGATTGCGAGCGGAACCGAAATGCGGATTCTCGTTGGTGATTCCGTAGGCAAATTCGTGAAGGTTCGTTTTGCCGAGAAGAATGGCGCCGGCGCTTGCGAGATGCTTCACGACGTCCGCATCTTCATTGGGAACGAAATTGGCGAGAATTTTCGACGCGACGGTGGTGCGGATTCCGCGAGTGAAAATGTTGTCTTTGAGCGCGACGGGAATTCCGTGCAGCGGGCCTTTCCATTTGCCGCGAGCGATCTCGCGCTCGGCGGCGCGCGCTTCGCGGCGGGCGCGGTCCGCGACAACGGTGATAAAGGCGTTCAGCAGGGGATTCAAGCGTTCGATTCGCGACAGCGACGCGTTGACGAGATCGACGGGCGAGATTTGCTTGCGGCGAAGAAGAGCGGCGGCTTGCTCGATGGAAAGGAAGGCCAGGTCCGATTGCGGGCGCGGCTTGGGCGGCGAGGCGACGCGTTTCATCAGAAGACCTTCTCAGGCCGGCGCAGGTTGCCGACGGAGCCGACGTTGGCGATGCGGAAGGTGACGAGGTACTGATTCTCATTTCGGATGGTGCCGAAGGAGAACTTGCGGTACTCGAATCCGATGCCGCAACACGAGCCGTTGTAGCTGAGCTCGGCGATCTGGTTCTGGAATCCGTGCACCGTGAAATCGTAGCTCGCGCCGAAGGTGACATTCAGACCGGGCCGCGTGAGATCGCCGTAGCCAAACAGAGTTCGCACTTGATTCGAGCGCTGCTGGAAATTCACCGGCGGCGACGGAGGGTTGAGCGGCAGGTTGAGAGTGGAGAAATGGGCGAGCGTGAGAAATGATTGCTTGTAAGGCTTGAGCTTCAAGAGAGTGCCGATGGCGGTCATACGATTGCGCTGCGGATCATAATTCAGAATGAACTGCGTGTCGTAGCGCTTTCCCGGTTCGATGGTTAGGTCGCTGACGATCGGAGAGAAGCGGCGAGGCTCGTCGGCGAAGGCGAAGGGCGAGAGGTCGTCGAGGGTCTGGAAGACGTTGCGCTGCCCGGGAACGAGCGCTCCGCCGAAGGTGGGATCGAAGAAATATTTCTGCGCGAGCTGCCAGGTGACCAGCTCCTCGGGATCGCCGCCATCGGTGCGGCGATAGAGGCGCTGGGTGATGCCGTACTCGACTTCGTTCGTGTCGGTGAGCGTTTCGTCCTCGTCGAAACGGATGAAGCGGCCGAAATCGTTGACGCCTGTTACGTAGTTGTAGGTGATGTCGGGCTCGATCGTGTGCTTCCATCGAGTCCCGTCGCCGTCCCAGACGCGCTCGAAGGTAGGCGGGCGCAGGTCTAGCGAGAACTCCTCCGTGTTGCGAAAGAATCCCTCGTCGATGAACTGCTGATTCTGCATCTGCCCGCCGTAATAGGTGGAGCGAAACGTGAAGCGCGAAGTGACGTCGAACCAGGGGCCAAAGTGAACGGGAAGCGTGACGCTGGGCGAGAACTCGGTGCGATCGACGAAGCTCGAGGTGTCGAACGGCGTGACGGTCTCGCCGCGATGGACGGCGCCAGTGAAGGCGTCGAATGAAAAGTAGAGCGGAAGCTTTTCGAACGGCGCGCGGTCGACGGAGCTGAAGCGAGCCTCGGGAGCGGTGCGGAGAGTAATCGAGGTTTGTGGCGTGGCGCTGAGGAAGTTTTTGTAGCTGAGCGCGGCGAAATCGAGACTGAAGCCGTCGAAATTGTGCGAGAGAAACGCGGTGTTGGTTACTTCCGAGTTCACGGCCTGCGTGTAAGTCTCTGACCAAGCCAGGCGGAAGGTGAGCGAGCTGAGCTGATCGAGATCGGCGACGGCGCGCCAGTTGCGTGGCAGGGCTGCGGTGAATAACAGATGGGCCTCGTGGCCGCCCTGGGGAAGCGGAGGACCGGCGGGCTGCTCGAGGCCGCGGTCGATGAGGCCGAAATAATTGGCTTCGAGGCGGGCGTTTTCCCAGGGGCGCATGCGGAGTTCAGCCTTCTGGTTCCAGCCGCGCTTGCTGAAATACTCGCTGCCGAGGGTGACGTCCATCCAGTCCTTCGGCGCCCAGTAGACCGACTCGCCGAGAATCAAGCCTTTGCGGGAGCTGTCGCCGAATTCGGGAATCAGGAATCCGGAGGTGCGGCGCTTTTCAGCGGGAAGAGTGGCGAACGGAAGATAGAGCACAGGAACCGAGAAGACGCGGAAGTTGCCATTTTCGAGGTGAACGGATCTTTGGAGCTCGACGGTTGCGAGCGGGGCATAGAACTTCCACGTGGGGCGATCGGGGTCGCAAACGGTGAGCCACGCATTGCGAATGCGATAGGTGTTTTCGTCGAGGCGCTCGGCCTCGTCAGCCTCGAAATAGAGGGGATTGGGGCTGATGAGGAGCGTCGGCGTGGGGCGGCGTTGCAAAGCGAACGTGGCGCGGACATGGTGGAATTTGCCGCGGCCGGTGCGCAGCTCGTACTCGGCGGCGTCGGCCTCGACGTGCTGCGTGAGGTAATCGAGCTGGACGTGGCCGCGGGCGGTGACGACGTCCGTTTGCTCATTCCACTCGATGTGGTCGGCGCGAAGGCGCAGATTTTCGTAGTGGAGGTCGACACTGCCGTCGGCGTAGTAGATCTTGCCAATTTCGCCGCCCTGACGATCGGCTTCGAGCGTGACTTCGCCGCCGGGCTGGATGAAGCGCGAGGGCTGGGTCCCACGAGCTGGCTGCTGCGGCTGCTTCTGGGCCTGGGTTTGCGTCTGGCGATTGGCTTCGGCCTGAGCCGGCAGGGGGCGGGGCGAGGCGGCGAGAATCACGAGAAGGAGGGCGACTAAGGGAATGGGTTTGCGGGGCGATTCCCAAAATGTCGCGGTCGGCATCAACTGAAATTTTCCGCAAACAAGAAAATGAGCCTAACACGCACCCTGCGAGGTCGCAATGCGCTGTTCCCGCGCGCCACGGCCGGCAAAGGGGCATTTCCGGGGCTCGCGAGAGGATGAGAATGGGTAAAGCGGCGCGCGCGTTGCATCGCTAGGTTGCGCGAAGCGTTGCATGATAGGCGACATCTTCGCTTTACACGGCACTGGCCGAGCCGCGCGCGGCGTGCTACTATCTTCGCGTTCCACTGGAACCTCCGCAGCGCAAAACGGACCAGTGATACGAATCTGCGATAAGTGTGGCGCCCTCCTGTTGGATGAAGCGGAAGAGTGTTCCTTCTGCAGGGTCGATGCCGAGCAAAACGAGCAGGATCAGCTCGAACAAGACCATCTCGAACAAGATCAGGTTCCCGAAGCTGTAGCTGTAGGGGTCGCGGCCCAAGCCGAAGCCGAAGAGCCCGAATGGCGGAGAGAAGTCTCGCGCCGCCTGCAGGAATACCGGGCGCGACGCCGCCATCTTCATCCTGACGATTCCCAGTCCGGCCTTCCATTCCACGAGGAGGCGCAAACCGAGGCGGAAGAAGTCCGCCTGCGGCCGCGTGCGCGTCCAGCGGCGCGGCAGCGGCAAAACGAGCGCGTCGAGATCTGCATCCAGCCGGAGCTGGATTTCGCAAATCCGCTCGACCGCGCGCATCCGCAAACGGCGTTGGTGCCGGTGGCTTCGGTGGCCGAACGGCGCACGGCGGGCATCATCGACGCTGTTTTTCTGGCGCTGACGTTCGCGGGCTTCCTGGGCTTGTTTCGGTCGCTGGGCGGCCAAATCACGCTGGCCAAGATGGACGCGATCGTTTATCTGATGGTCGCCTACCTGCTTTATGGCCTCTATTTCGTGGTGTTCACGACGCTGGCGGGAGCGACTCCCGGAATGCAGCTTCGCGGCTTGACGATTGTGCGGCTCGACGGCAGTTTGCCGGACACGCGGCAACTCGGGTGGCGCAGCTTCGGATATCTGCTCTCGGGCACGACGCTGATGCTCGGCTTCATCTGGGCGTTGTGGGACGAAGACCACTTCACCTGGCAGGACCGCATTTCGCAGACGTACGTCACCGCCGCAACGCCTGTGGGAGACTCGGATGCGATCGAGCTGCCTCCGGACATCCACGCGGCCCGCGGGACATTCGGACACTGATGCAAGGCGGCCGGTAGTCCGGCAGGAATCCAGGGCGTAAACTGGGAAGGGCGAGCCATGAGCCGCGGCTTCGTGAATCAGAAACTCGGCAAGCGGAATAGCCGCCGCGCGGAACTCCAGCGCGCCAAGAACGAACCCGGCAAGGCCTGCTGGCCGCAAAGAGCGCGCGAAACGCGCGAGCGGCCCGAGCGCCGCACACCCAGCCGCAAATCCTCCTGAGGGTCTCCAGCCGATGCTATAATCGGGATTCGCTGTCGCTGGACCGAATGCGGCGCGCGGGGCGGCAAGCCGCATCTAAATTGGCGAACGGCAAAGCGCCGAGTGGCTGAGCGAATGACCGGCTGCTGAGCGGCACGCAAAGGGAAGGCACCAATGAGTCCTCTGACCAAAAAGATTGTGATCGCCCTATCGGTGGTAATCCTGCTTTACGTGACCACGGGCTACGTGCGCGCCCGGTCGTCCGCCGATCAGGCGTTTCGCGCCCTGACGGTGTACAGCGAAGTACTGAATCACGTTCAGCGCGATTACGTCGACGATCCGAACATGCACCAGGTGACTTCCGGCGCGCTGCACGGCCTGGTGGACACGCTCGACCCGCAATCCGCCTATCTCAGCCCGCTCGAATACACGGACTTCAAGGAAAAGAGCGCCGCGAACGCAAAAGGCGGAATCGGCCTCGCGCTGACGAAGCGGTTCGGATATATCTCGGTGATCGGAGTGCTGCCGGAGAGTCCTGCGGAGAAGGCTGGACTGCATTTCGGCGACGTCCTCGAAAAGATTGCCGGCTTCACCACGTCGCAGATGGCGGTCGAGCAGGCCGAACTCCTGCTGAGCGGCCAGCCGGGAACGGTGGTGAAGATTTCGGCGATCCGCCGCGGCAAAATGGAGCCGCAGGAGATGGATCTGACGCTCGCGAAGCTGGCGCCGGGAAAGCTCGTCGAGACGAAGCTCGAGGGGGACATCGCGTACTTGCGCGTGCCTGAATTCGATTCCGGCATGACGAAGCAGATTCACGACAGGCTCGCGCAGTTGAGCCAGGAAGGCGCGCACAAGCTGATTCTGGATCTGCGCGATTGCGCTTCGGGCGAGGCGCAGGAAGGCATCTCCACCGCGCAGCTCTTCCTCAATTCCGGCACGATCACGACCCTGAAGGGCCAGACGATCACCACGGAGACTGCGACCGCGAATCCGGCGAAGGTGGTGTGGACGCAGCCTGTCACCGTGCTGATCGGCAATAGCACGGCGGGCCCGGCGGAAATCGTCGCGAGCGCGATCGCCGATAATCATCGCGGCGACACCGTGGGGGATCGCACCTACGGCACCGCCTCGATGCAGAAGCTGCTTCAGCTCGATGATGGCTCGGCACTGATTTTGACGGTGGCGAACTACTACACGCCCGCAGGCAAGGAGATTCCGGCCGATGGCGTGGCGGCGACGGTGGAAGTTCGGCCTGCCGCTGAAGATTACGCGCAGTTGACGCAGCCCGGGCCGCCTCCGCCGCCGCCCGGCCAAGTGGTCTCGCCCGACGACGCCGTTCTGAATAAGGCGATCGCAATTTTGAAGGGCGCAGACGCGCAACGAAAGGCCGCGTAGCCGCTCGTGCGACCGTCGCGCGGGAGCATCGCCCCGCCGCCAATTTTTCCAGTTGCGAATCCATTTTCGCGCTTCCGTGTGTGCCACTGGATTTTCGTTTGCGGCAGCGTCCTCGTGTTGCTCCTGGCGGGCTGCGCTAAGAAATCCATCTCGAAATCTGAGCTTCGCGCTGTGACGCACGAGATTGTGGCGGCGGCCCAGCAGGTCAGCGCGCACAAATCGGAAGTCACCATTCGCCCGGAAGCCCATCCGACGATCCCCGGCCTTCCATCCGAAGTCGCCGCCGATAATATCTACGTCTCGCTCTCCGACGCCTCGCAGGCGACGCCGCTCGAAAACGATCTCGCCTCGATCGCGCGCCGCCACGGCCTGAAAGTGATGGCGACAACCTCCGGCGGAATCGTGCGCTTTGATTTTGTCTCGAACGGAGTCCGCACGCACACGATTCACATCGTCACGCCGATTGCATCGCAGCCGGATGGCTCGGCGCCGGGCTCCGCGCGCGCGCCGCGGCTCGCGATCATCCTCGACGATCTTGGTTACGATCGAGCTGCCGCCGATTCGCTGCTCGCGCTTCCCTTCCCGTTGACCGTCTCCGTAATCCCCCACCTGCCGCTCTCCAGCGAAGTGGCCGAGGACGCCTATCGCCGCGGCGACGAGGTTCTCCTCCATCTGCCGATGCAGTCCGAATCGCAGGACGTCAGGCAGGAGCCCGTGGAATTGCGGGTGGGGATGAATTCGCAGGAAGTGCAATCGGCGTTGGAAGGAATGCTGGAAACGGTGCCGCACGCGGCGGGCGTGAACAATCACCAAGGCTCGCGCGCCACGGCAGATCCCGCCCTGATGCGCGAATTGATGCCGGCCCTTCGCGCGCACGACCTCTTCTTCATCGACAGCCGCACCACCACCGCGACGGTAGCCTACGAAACCGCCGAGAATTCCGGCGTGCGCGCCGCTTCACGCAAGGTTTTTCTCGATGACACGCCCACAAAGGACGCCGTGCGGGCTCAACTGGACCTTGCGGCGCGGGACGCGGCTCGCGACGGCTTCGCGATTGCAATCGGCCATCCCCATCCCGCCACCATCGCGGCTCTTGCCGAAACGGTGCCGCAGCTTCAATCGCGCGGCATTCGCATCGTCTTTGCTTCGGACGTGGTTCACTAAGCTAGCCGGGACGCTTGCACCGCGCGCGCCGCAGCTCCCTCAGTAATCGCCGCCCGTTCCCTGAAACAACGGCGTACAGGGCACCGACTTGGCTTCCGTGCCGTCGTGCACGGCATAGCTGATCGGCCTGCCGTTGCCGTACGACGACCACAACGCTGACGCGCCGTGCTCTCCATTTTTGTTCAGCGCATAGAACTGCAAATCGAAAAGTTTCAGCCGCGACTTGTCGAAGCTGTAGTTGTGCACCACGCGATGCAGCGCTTCGAGACACGCGTCGGTCGGCGACATTCCCTTGCGCATCATTTCGACGATCGTGTGGCCGCCGCAAATCTTGATGTTCTCTTCGCCGCGGCCCGTCGAGCCCGCCGCGCCCACCTCGTTGTCGACGAAGCACCCCGCGCCGATGATCGGCGAATCGCCCACGCGGCCGGAGATTTTCCACGCTAACCCCGATGTGGTCGTGGTGCCGCAGATGTCGCCCTTCTCGTTCACCGCCAGGCAATTGATGGTGCCCGTCGGCGGATGCGATACCACGTGCTCGATCCACGCGCGCAGTTCCTGCTTTTCCGGCGTATCGAGCAGCTCGCTCATCGTCTTGTTCCACTCCGGACTATCGAGGCCGGGCCGCCAATCCTTCGAGCTCTTCGCTTTCCACGCCAGCCACGCGAGCCGTGATTCCTCCGTCAGCAGGTTCATGGTCTGAAAGCCCATGTCCTCGGCGAACTTCGTGGCCCCCGCGCCGACCAGAAACGTGTGATTCGTCTTCTCCATCACGTCTCTTGCGACCAGCGACGGATTCTTGATTTTTTCAATGGCTCCCACCGCCCCGCTTCGCCCCGTGGGGCCGTGCATCACGCAGGCGTCGAGCTGCACCACTCCCTCTTCGTTGGGCAGCCCACCGTAGCCCACCGAGTTGTCGTGCGGGTCGTCCTCCACCTTCGTGACCACCGCGAGCACCGCGTCCAGCGGGTCGCCGCCACTCTTCAGTATCTTCATGCCGTCATCGAGATGCTTCAGGCCGTTGTGCGCCGAAATGATCAGCGGCCGCGTGCCTTTTCCGGCCGATTGCGGACGCGCGATGGCCGGTGCGGCTCCCAGGAGTTTTCCGGCGCTCGCCGCCACGCTTCCCGCCAGAGTCGAAAAGAAGAATTTCCTGCGTGTCCACTTTTCCATTTTTTCGCCTCACACAAAATGATTACGGAATCCGAGCGCAGCATAATTCCGCATCGAGGATTCGACAAGCGGATTATCTTTGGCGCGTCTGCCGGCGCTTCGCATTCCGCCGCCAACGCCACACCCTCTTGCCTTTTCCTCCACCGCGGCTCAACATGGGCGGCTCGCGCATTCCCGCGCGGAACTGCTTGTGTTGCACTCGCATACTCTCGATACGGGAGGCTTCATGATCCGAGGAAACACTAAGGGCCTTTGTCTGGCTGCGGCGCTTTTGGCTGTTGCAGTGACCGCGCCCGCGCAGAAATCGCACAAACGGCAGGCCGCCTCGAGCCCAGCCCGGCCCGACGCTCTCCGTGCCATGTTTGACGTTCGCTCTTTTTCCGGAGCGGAAATTTCGCCGGATGGAAAGAGAGTGGCCTGGGTCGAGAATCTTCCGGGCCCAGGTGGCGCTCCCTCGTCGGACACCGCGATTTACGTCGCTGACGTGAACGCTCCCGAGCATCCCGCGCGAATCAGCGCCGGGGACGGCAAAGTTTCCCATGAGGAGCACGATGCCGTCTGGTCGCCAGACGGCAAGCGCATCGCCTTTCTCTCGGACGCGGCGAGTCACGGGCAGCTCCAGCTTTTCGTCGTCGATTCTGCCGGCGCCAAAGCGAAGCCCAAGCAGCTCACGCACTTCAAGGGCTTCGTTTCCGATCCAGGATGGTCGCCCGATGGAAAACAGATTGCGGTTCTCTACACGGAGAATGCCACACGCGCCGCGGGTCCGCTGGTCGCTGAAACGCCGGATGAAGGGGTAATCTCCGAAAACTATCTCGAGCAGCGTCTCACGCTCGTCGATCCATCAACTTCTGTGGTGAGAGAGATTTCGCCCGCGGACACCTACGTCTACGAATATGGCTGGGCGCCCACGAGCGACCGGCTCGTCATTTCTTCGGCGAAAGGCAATGGCGATGACAATTGGTGGGTGGCCAGCCTGTCCGCAATTGACGCAGCTACCGGCGCAATGCAAACCGTTCTCGCAAAACCAGAGACGCAGATAGCGGTTCCGCGATGGTCGCCTGACGGAAAGCAAATCGCGTTCATCGGCGGACTGATGAGCGACGAAGGCGTCACCGGCGGCGACGTTTTCGTGGTTCCTGCCATCGGTAGCTCGGCGCAGAACGTCACGCCGGAGATGAAGGAAAGCGCGTCATCGATCTCCTGGCTTCCCGGCTCAGGCGCCATTCTCTTCACGGCGATCGCGGACGGCGAGACGGCCATCAATCGCCTGGGTCTGGCCGGCGGCGGGATTTCGCGGCTGTGGTCCGGCGCCGAGAGAATCTCGCCCGGCCACTTCAGCCCCAGCATATCGGTTTCGAGCGATGGGAAGATCTCCGCCGCGGTGCGTCAATCCTTCGCGCAGCCGCCGGAGGTCTGGGCCGGCCCGATCGGCAATTGGCGGCAGATTACGCACAATAATGCCGGTCTTGAGGCCGGTTGGGGAAAAGCCGTGAGCCTGCATTGGACCACCGAAATCGGCACGGTGCAGGGGTGGCTGGTTTACCCGCTGAACTTCGACCCGGCCAAGAAATATCCCATGGTCGTCGCGGTCCACGGCGGACCGGCTTCCGCGAGCATGCCGGGCTGGCCAAGCCGCTGGTCGTACTTCATGACGCTTCCGAGCCGCGGCTATTTCGTCCTGTTTCCCAATCCGCGCGGCAGCTACGGCGAAGGCGAGAAATTCACGAGCGCGAACGTGAAGGACTTCGGGGGAGGCGACTTCCTGGACATCATGGCCGGCGTGGATCAAGCCATCAAGTCCGCGCCCATCGACCCGAACCGCCTCGGAATCACGGGCTGGAGCTATGGTGGATACATGACGATGTGGGCTGTCACGCAGACAAGCCGATTCCGTGCGGCGGTTTCCGGCGCGGGGCTGGCGAACTGGGTCAGCTACTACGGCGAAAATAAAATCGATCAGTGGATGATTCCCTACTTTGGGGCGTCCGTGTATGACGATCCGGGCGTTTACGCCAAGAGCGCGCCCATCAATTTCATCAAGAATGCGAAGACGCCGACGCTGGTGGTGGTCGGGGACCGCGACGGCGAATGCCCGGCGCCGCAATCGTTCGAGTTCTGGCACGCCCTAAAGACGATGGGCGTGCCGACCGAGATGGTGGTCTATTCGAGTGAAGGCCACATGTTCGTCAATCCCGCGCATAACCGCGACGTGATTCAGCGGACCGCGGCGTGGTTCGACACTTACCTGCAGATGGTTCCATAGGCCGAAAGTCAGCGACGCCCTTCTTTCGCCTGTCAATCCGTACAGGAATGGGGACTAGTCCGAAATCTGTCCCGTCGGACTATTTCGCTCTTCCAATCAAGGGAATAGCCTTTCTGGGAGCGGCGTGAAATGAGTCCTGACTTTTCATGCTGCGGAAGGAGTCTAATGTCCCACTGGATTGGTACCACGTCTCCCTCGGATGCCGGAATGTCGGATTTCAAAGAATGCCTGAAGCACTTGCGCGACGGCCATGCAGAGGAAGCCCTGTTGCACGCGCGGCGCGCCCTGGGTGTTGCGCCCAAGAATCCCTTTTATCTCTCCTATACGGGCTTACTGGCGGCTCTCGCGGAAAAGCGCTTCGGCGATGCGGAAACCCTGTGCCGAGAAGCCGTGGGGATGAAGCACAACCACGCGCAACTCTATCTGAACCTAGCGGAGGTCTATCTGCAGGCTGGCCGCACGCCGGACGCGATCAACACGCTGGAACGGGGGTTGGTGTCTGCGGGGCGCGATTTTAGGATTCGCCGGGCGCTCGAGAAGATTGGCATGCGCCGCGAACCGGTGCTGACGTTCCTGCATCGCAGCCATCCGATTAACCGCACGCTCGGACGGTTGCGTCATCGCTTTAACGGCCCTTCGAAAGCGGCCTGACGTCACATCATCGCGTTTCGATTTGTCTGTGCTCGGCCCGGGACGGAACCTTGGCGGGAAGACCTCCCGGGCCTCATTTTTCCAGGATCTGCGCCGCGCTCGAAATTCTCGCCTTCCGTAAACCAGCCACACACTCATCAGCCCCATCGCTAAAAGGCCCAGGCTGCCCGGCTCGGGAATTCCCTTGGCGGGAGGCGGCGGCACCACGGGTATCAGCGGCACGGCGGGCGAACCCCCGCCCCAGAAGATCGGGAGAATCGGCGGGACAAAAACGCCGCCTGCCGGAGTCTCGGCTGGAGGCGGAGGCAGCCCAAGGGTCGGCGTGAAAGGCAGTTCCGGGGCAGGCGTCAGCTCGGTTAGCTCGGGCGGCGTGGGATTCTCCAGCGCCGTGCGGTTGGGCTCCTTCAGCGCCGTGGGAGCTTCTGGAACCGCGGACAGCCGGTTGCCGCAGCGGGTGCGCGCCTCGTGCTGGCCGTCGGTCAGAACGGTCTCGCCCTTGTGGAGCAGGAGCTTCCGGCGGGTCCAGTAGACGTGGTCGCCCATGCGGTAGGAGACGTAAAAGGCCTCATCGCGGTCGAGGCGAACGACGCGGACGCGGGCGAGGTTGAAGCTGGTATAGTGCAGAGCCACCACCGGATCGTGGTCAACGGCGCTGCGTAGTTCGTGTTGGTCCCTGGCACCGCCGGGAATCACGGAATAGGGCAGCAGCGGCTGCGGGCGTAGACCCGCCCCGGTCAGAGGCACGTCGGTAGTGGGCGGCCGTATAACGGCCACCGTTGGCGCCATGCGGGCCGGTGAGGGCGCCTTAGTGCGAAATTGCCAAACGACGAGAAGAAGAGGAAGGACCGTTGCGAGTAGAAGGACAACTTGTGATAGTCGCCATGAAGATTGGATTAACTCGTCGGATTTTTCCCAAGCCTTGCGATACCAATACCACCCCATTGTTCAGTTGCCCACCTCCAGCGACTCCCCGAGCCGCTGGTCCCAAGATTCACTTCCTGCTGCGATTCAGCTGAGAGGCCACACTTCATCGGATGCGCACCGGTTCGCCCGGCTCCCCTCCAAAGAAGAGCGAAAGCATACCCGGTTTTCAGGGGATGCGCATTAAGTTTTCGTGATTGGGAGAAGGGGAGGGTCGGATGCAGCCCTTTGAACCGGCTGGGAGGGACGTGGAGGCGACGTGGCGGGACGAGAGGAAGGCGCGGGCAGAGCTCCCAGCGCAGGACGAGGACTGGCCGCACTTCGGGCCCCCCTCGTCCCACGCCTATCGAAAGACGCCGAAACTCAGAGGCGACCCATCAACAGGAGTATCAGCAAGATCACCACGATAAGGCCGATGCCACCGCTTGGATAGTAGCCCCAGCCGCGGCTATAAGGCCAAGCCGGAACGCTCCCGATCAAGGCAAGAAACAGGACGACAAGAAGAATCAGAATCATGGCTCCTCCGTCTTTCAAAGTTCGCATATGAGCAACCCCCGGCAATGCCGGCCCAGTTCGCCTAGGCCGTGCGTCTGGATCCCGCGGCGACCAGGGCGATGCCTCCGACGAGCGCGATTCCCCCGAGGACCGGCGGCAGCGGAATGGTCTTTTTCGTGTCCTTCGTGGCGTGAATTGGGCCGACATCAAGGACGCGGTCCCTCTTCGTGTACGTAATGCCCTGATATGCCAGAGCAAATACGCCGAGAACGATCAGAACGATGCCGACGATCGAGATTGGCTTCATTTTTCGGTTCCTCTCTCAAACGGGCGGAAGAAATCGACGCGCTGCACGCTGTTACAGTTATAGGGCGCTTCGACCGAGCCGGCCATACGCGAATGCCCCTAGCGAAGAGCGCTTTGTTTACTTACGCCTCGAGGGGAAATGCCGGGCAGCGAACGGGAGATCAGCCCTGACCGAGAGGCAGGAAATACTGCGTGCCTTTGACGGGCTGGCGGAGACGGCGGAGGAGTTCCTGGAGATCCTGGTTGCGCTCGACGAAATCGATTTCGGATGTGTCGACGACGAGCAGATTCGATTTCGAGTAGCGGAAGAAGAAGTGCTCGTAGGCGTTTGCGACAGCTTCGACATATTCCGGAGAAATCTGCGTTTCGGCCGGATCGGCCTTCTTCGAAACGCGCTTGCGGAGGACCTCGGGTTTGGCCTGGAGATAAATGACCAAGTCCGGCGAGACGATCGACGGGGCGAAAGCGTCGAAATATTTTTCGTAGAGCTTGAGCTCTTCGTTGTCGAGATTGATGTAGGCGAAGATTTTGTCCTTCTCGAAGAGGAAGTCGGCGACGATCGGCGCGGCGGAGTCTTCAGGGCGCGCCTCCATGAGGCGGCGGTGGCGCTCGTAGAGGTAGTACATCTGGGCGCGAAAGGCGGCGCCGGGCTTTTCGTCGTAGAAATCGCCGAGAAAAGGATTGTCGTCGCAATCGAAGATGCGGCGCGCGTGCAATTGTTCGGCGAGCACCTTGGCGAGGGTGGATTTGCCGACGCGAATCGGGCCCTCGATGACGACGTATCGCGCGGACTTGAAGCGGGGCTCAGCCATGGACGCGCGATTATAGCAGACGCCCTCCGGCTGCAAGGTGAATCGCGCCTATTCGTAAATCCCGCCGGTTGCATCAGGAAGCTCGCCGGAAGCGCGCGGTGAAGTGGCGCAAGAAAGGCGCCTGATAGGTGAGTTCGAGGCCGCGGATTTTTTCGCGGCGGCGCCAGACTTCCAGGACCACCTCGACGACGTAATCGATATGCGATTGCGTGTAAACGCGGCGCGGAATGGCGAGGCGAAGCAAATCCATCGGGCCAGGGAGCTCCTTCCCGTTTTCGTCGCGGCGGCCAAACATCAAAGTGCCGATTTCGACGGAGCGGATTCCGCCTTCGATGTAAAGCTCGGCGGCAAGGGCGACTCCAGGAAATTGAGTTGGAGGAATGTGCGGGAGAAAGGCGCGCGCGTCGATGTAAACCGCATGGCCGCCGGGTGGCTGGACGATGGGTACGCCTTCGGCGGCAATGTGATTGCCGAGGTAGGCGGTGGAGACGATGCGGTACTGCAAATAGTCTTCCTCGAGCGCTTCATTCAGGCCGACGGCGATGGCTTCCAGGTCGCGTCCGGCGAGGCCGCCATAGGTGGGAAAGCCCTCGGTGAGGATCAGCAGGTTGCGTTCGGCTTGCGCGACGCCGTCGTCGTTCGTGCAGAGAAAGCCGCCGATGTTGACGATGGCGTCCTTCTTCGCGGACATGGTGCAGCCGTCCGCGAAAGAAAACATTTGTTGCGCGATCTCGCGCGGCGTCTTGCGCGCGTAGCCGGGTTCGCGCAGCTTGATGAAGTACGCGTTTTCGGCGAAGCGGCAGGCGTCGATGTAGAGCGGGATCTCATAGTGCATGCAGATTTCTTTCACGGCTTTGATGTTGGCCATGGAGACAGGCTGGCCGCCGCCGGAATTGTTGGTCACCGTGAGCATCACCAGGGGGACACGCTCGGGGCCGACGCGCGCGATCAGTTCCTTCAGGCGGACCGTGTCCATATTGCCTTTGAAGGGATGCTGGCGGGAGGGTTCGAGGGCTTCCGGCGTGGGCAGGTCGACGGCCTCGGCGCCGACGAACTCGCAGTTTGCGCGCGTGGTGTCGAAATGCGTGTTATTGGGGACGACGTCGCCCTTGTTGCACATCACGCTGAAGAGGATGCGCTCGGCAGCGCGGCCCTGGTGAGTGGGAATCACGTGCTTGAATCCCATGATGGATTGGACCGCGTCGTGGAAGCGGACGAAGCTGGGCGAGCCGGCGTAGGACTCGTCGCCGCGCATCATGGCGGCCCACTGCTCGGTGGACATGGCGTTGGTGCCGGAATCGGTGAGGAGATCGATGAGGATGTCGTCGGAGGCAACGAGAAAGAGGTTATAGCCAGCCGCTTCGAGGAATTTTTGGCGCTGCTCGCGGGTGGTCTGGCGAATCGGCTCGACGCTCTTGATTCGAAACGGCTCGATGATCGTTTTGGCCATGAGATTCAGGCAGCCCGCGAACGGCGGGCGGCGCTCCTCAGAGAGGTTGGTGGTGCGGCGGGAATTGTGCGGCATCGGCGGGTGAAAGAGCAACAGAGGCGGCAAATTTGACGTAGAGGAAGTAAGGGAGGTAGAGGAAATGCGAGGACCGGAGCAGTGGTTGCGCTGAAATACGAATAGCTCACCACTACAACTCCCCAGCAGGTCAAACATGTGAGTCGCTACTTGTGGGCGTAGTGTTCGCTGCCGATGAAGTGTAGCGAAACATAGGGCTCGTTGCCGACCACCCAGCTGTCGTGGCCGGGAGGGCCGGGCGGAATGTAGAAGAGGGTGCCGGCGCGGAGTTCGTGGATGGCGCCATCGTCCATGGCGGCAGTGGCGCAGCCGGAGAGGACGAGGCCGACGTGCTCGACATTGCAGCGGGAGGCGCCAACGCCGGGCCCAACGTGGATGGACCACTTCCAGCCGGGCTGGTAGGTGGCGCGGCCGATGGTCATGCCGCCGATGCGGACGAGTTCGAATTTTCCCTTCTCGAAGTTGCGGATTTCATCCGGCCGTTCGAAGCGCTTCAGGATCACTTCCATGTCGGGCATAAGTCCTCGCGATGAGGGTGTTCCGTACTCCATTCTAGGTTAGCGCAGAGGCGCAAGGGCGTGGCGGCGAACGGGGATGGAGAGCAGCGGGCGGTCAATTTGGGCGGTTGAATGGAAAGACAGACGGACTTCGGATCAGGCGCTGACGACGCGGTCGCGGCCCTGTTCCTTGGCGCGATACAAGGCGGAGTCCGCGGCGCGAAGAAGAGAGTCGCCGGTCGCTCCATGTTCGGGATAACTGGCGATGCCGATCGAGAGGGTGACGCGATCGAGCGCTTGACCGCGGTATTCTGCGATTGTTTGCCTGACGGCTTGGCGCAGTTGCTCGGCGCGCTGGCGGATCGCTTCTCCCGAGGCTTCGGGAAGAATTAGAGCGAACTCTTCGCCTCCATAGCGGCACAAGACGTCCTCGCCGCGAAACAGAGAGCGGATGACGTTGGCCAAGGAACGCAGCACCGAATCGCCTGCTTCATGACCGAAGGAGTCGTTGAAGCGCTTGAAGTGATCCACGTCGAGCATCATAACGCCCAGCGGGGATTTCCTTCGGAGGGCGCGGCGAAGCTCGCGGTCGAGAGATTCCTCCATATAACGGCGGTTGAAGAGGCCGGTAAGCGGATCGCGAACCGACTGCGCGCGCAAGACTTCGCGCAGATTGAGATTGGCGAGAGCGAGACCCGCGTGCTCGGCTAGGGTTTTGGCGAGCCGCTGCTGCGACTCTGGGAACCTGGGAGCGGATGCAGCGCCGGGTGCGTGGTTGCGTCCGCTATCCAAATACAACAGCCCCAGGCCCTCTCCGTGAGCCATCATCGGGACGCAGAGCGCTTGCTGGGGATGCACACCACCGCCCAGGTGGGCGCAGGTGAGTGCGGCGGAGCTGCCGTCCAGGACATGAACCCGGCCGCGACGCAGGGCCCAGCAGTCTTTCGGGGCGAAAAAGCGCTCGGCCAGGGCCGGCTCTCCCCACGTGGCGGTGACTTCGACCAGATCGCGAGAGCTGGCGATGATGCCGACAGCACCAGAAGAGCCCGGGAAGAGAACCTGGGCGCGATCGGTGATGAGTTTGTGGGCTTCGTCGGCAGAGAGGCAGGATTGGAGGAGGTCGGCCAGGTCTCCGAGAATGGCCGATTCGCGGTTGACTTTGTCGAGCTCCTCATAGAGCTCGGCGTATTTCTTGATTTGGCGATTGAGCTCGGACCAGCGGCGTAGAGAAAAGACGCCAAGGCTGAAAGCGAGGACGACACCGACAACGATGAGCTCGTCCACCTTGGAATCTTTGTGCCGAGCGATCCATTCGGCAAGCGATCCCGTGTCGAACAGGAAGACCGAGATGACCGCCAAGGCGAGAATCCCCAGGATGACAAAGAGATCGCGGCGGGCCTGATTTCTGGCGGCCCCCGAGAACGGCGGCAATGTTTCGCTGCGGCGCGGCATCCGACTTTCTTTTTTACTCTGAAACGAGAGGGGATTGAACATTAACGGGAAGGGGGTGTTCCGAGAAGCCACGAGGGCGACTGAGACGGTCGGCGAGACTGGATGAGGCGTGCAAGAAAAACGGGCGGGGACGTTCTAATGGCAGGCCGGAGCCGCCGGCCAAAGGAACGGCCATGAAAACCCTCCTGCTTGGCTCAGCTCGAACAACGGTTAGGAGAACCTTTCCGGTTCATTCGGCTCTGACTCCAACGAGATTGCGAATTCCGCGGTTCGCGGAGCTGGCGCTTGCGATGGCCGCGATGCTTGCGTCGTTGCCGTGCGCGACGCAGGCGCAGGGAACGGCGCGCACGGACGGATGGGTGGTAATTCCCCTCGAAGAGTACCGGGCGCTGCATGCACGGGCGTTTCCGGGGGAGCGTCCGCCTGAACAGCCGCCCGTGGAAGCGACGCTGACGCGCGTCGAATACAACCTGCAGATCCATGGCGGGGTGGCGTCGGGCGCGGCCGACCTGACCGTGGATGTGCTGAAGAACGGCTGGGTGCGCGTGCCGATTCCGACGGGACTGCTGATCCGCGAGGCGAAACTCGAGGGCAAACCGGTATCGCTGGTGGCGGGTGGACAAAACCGCAACGGGCAGGTGTGCGCGCTGCTATCACATTCGGGGCGCGCGACGCTGGCGCTGGAAGTGGATCTGCCGGTCGAATCAACGGCGGGCGAGGAAAGCATCGCGCTGCCCGCAACCGCGTCCGGCGTGACGAAGGCAACGATCGAGCTGCCGCAACAAGGAGTCGACGTGAAGCTGAGTGGCGGGCTGCTGGTCGACACGAGCGCGGCGGGCGCGCAGAGCAAGTGGCTGGCGTACGGGCGCGGAGGCGAGCCGCTGAGGTTTGCGTGGCACCGGAAGACAGAGGATCACCGGGCGGAACAGCCGCTGCGACTGCGCGGGTCCCTGACGGAACTGGTGGGGCTCGGCGAAGATTCGACGGCGATTTCCGCGGAAGCCGATATCGAAGTGACGCAGGGCGTGGCGAAGGCGGTACAGATTGAGATCCCGGCGAACGTGACGATCAATCAGGTGCAGGGCGCGATGGTGGCGGACTGGGAAGCGAAGGATGGCGAGCTGACCGTGACGTTCCTCGAGCCGGTGGAGCAATCGACGCGGTTTGAGGTAGCGGGCGAAACGCGGACGCCGCGAGAAGGCGAGATCGCGATTCCCGTGCTGCGACTGAAGGATGCGGAGCGCGAAACGGGCGGAGTCGCGGTGGATGTGCTGGGCGCAGGAGAAATCAAAGATTCGAAGATGCAAGGGCTGGAAGCGGCGGACGCAACGGACCTGGGCGCGATGGTGGCGAGCCGCGAATCGCCTTCGCTGGCAGCGTTCCGGTTCCGGGCGGGAGATGCGCAGACAGCGCGAACGCTGCGCGTGGACGTGGCGCGATACACGCCGCAAGCGGTGTTGATGGCGAACATCGAGGAGGCGCGGTACCAGATCCTGATGAGCAACGACGGTAAGACTTTGGCCCAGGCGCGGTATGCGGTGCGAAACAACGAGCGGAACTTCCTGAAGGTAACGCTGCCGGCGGGCGCGACGCTGTGGAGCGCGTCATTGGCGGGACGGCCGGTGCGGCCGGGGCAGGCGCCGGATGGAGGGCTGCTGCTGCCGCTTGAAAAAGCGAAGGCGGGAGGGGCGGAGGACAGTCCGGCGTTCGAGGTGGAGGTGGTCTATGTAATGCGCGGAGCGCCCTGGGGAGAAAAGGGGCAGGCGGCGCTGGCGCTGCCTGCCGTGGACCTGCCGATCTCGCGAACGGGGCTAGTGCTTTACTACCCGCCGCTGTTCAAGGTGACTCCGGAGGCGGGTGCGTTCCGGACGGAAGCGTACGAGAACCCGAGTTCGCCGACGCTGAGCGGCAGTTTGAATGGAGGCGTGTCTGGCGGCGTGGGCTACGGAATGGGTCCGGCCGCGACGCCGAGGCCCGCAGATAAAGACGACGCGAACACGCGCGCGCTGGTAGACCAGTTCCGCGCCGAATCGCCTTCGGGGAAAGTGGCGGGAATACTGCCGGTGCAAGTTTCATTTCCCGCCTTCGGGCCCTCGGTGTTTCTAGTATCGGAATTGACGGGCGAGAATCAGGCTCCTGCGGCGGAATTGAATTATCAGAGAGAGAAAAAGGGAGGCGCGCGATGAGAGCGATCCAGGGATTTTTGGCGGTTGTGATGGCGTGCGAAATGGCGTTTCCGGCGGGCGCGTTGGCGCAGGAACGAAACGTGATTCCGGTGCCGTCGCCGGGAAACGTGACGCTGCCGGTGGATGAATACAATCACCTGCTTGAACTCGCGAGCCATCCGGTGAAAGGGCCAGAAGCGGCGCCTCTGCCGTACACGATTCAGAGCGCACGGCTGCAATTTCATGCCGGCGAGAGCGCGGCAAAGGGAACCGTGGAGCTGCAAGGCGAAGTGCTGCACGACGGCCTGACGAAAGTTGCGCTGGCAAGCGGCATGACGATTCTCGACGCGCACCAGAATTCGAAGAGTCTGCCGTTCGAAGAAGAAAACGGGACCGATGTGGGAGTGCTGGGCGGGCCGGGGCAGTTTGCGGTGACGCTCGACGCAGGATTGCAGGTGAGCGCGGAGGCGGGACGCGCGTCGATGATGGTGCCAGCTCCTGCGGCGGGAAGCGTCGAGCTGACGCTGACCGTGCCGGGAGACCGCACGAGCGTGCGAATCAGTCCGGGGCTGATAACAAGCCGTACGTCGGAAAACGGGCAAACAACAGTGGAAGCTACGCTGGTGCCGGGAGCGACGGCGAATGTTGCGTGGACGACGCGCGAGGTGGCAACGCCGACGGCGCCGAAAGAAGTGCGATTTCTCTCGGATGTGAAGACGCTGGTCTCCGTGGGCGAAGCGGATCTGGGAATCGCGGCGCTGGCGGATGTGACGGTGGTGCAAGGCGAGCCGTCGCAATTCAACGTGGAAATTCCGGCGGGATATGAAATCACGGGGGTGACAGGAGCGTCGCTGGATTCGACCGAAACGAAGGCGGGCGTGCTGACCTTGAAATTGAGCCGGCCGGCGCAGCGAAGCTATCAATTCCTGATTTCGATGACGCGGTCGATTGGGGAGACGAAGGCGGATGTGCCGTTTGTGACATTCGAAGGCACGCAGAGGGAAACGGGCGAAATCCTGGTGGAGGGAACCGGGACGATCGAAATGTCGGAAACGGAAGGCGGCGGATTGAAGCGGATGGACTTCAAAGAGGCGAGCCCTTACCTGCGGGCGCTCGCGCGATTTCCGCTGCAGGCGGCGTTTCGGTATCACAGGCAGCCCGCGGAGACGCCGAAACTGGCGCTTGCCTGGACGCGGTTTCAAGACAGCGGCGTGCTGGCTGCTGTGGCGGAGCGGGCGACGGTGACGACACTGGTGACGTCGGAGGGGCGGTCGCTGACGGAAGTCGAACTGCGGGTGAAGAATCAGGCGCAGCCATTCCTGAAGGTAGAGCTCCCGGCGGGAGCTAGCATTTTGTCGGCGGAGGTAGCGGGAGAAAAGGTGAAGCCGGTGGTTGGGCCGGATGGGAATCGCGTGCCGCTGCTGCGGGCAGGGTTTCGTCCTACGGACGCATACACGGTGTCGTTCGTGTTCCTGCACTCGGGGACGCCGTTCGCGAAGAAGGGCGGGTCGGAGCTGACGCTGCCGAAAATGGATGTGCCGATCGACATGCTGGAGTGGGAGGTGTTTCTGCCCGCGCGCTACAAGGTGAAGGATTTTGGCGGCGACGCGATGGCGGCGTATCTGGTGCCGGAGGCGTCTGAGGAAGTAGCGGAAGGCGAGGGAGATGCGTCCGACGAGGGGCGCGCAGCTGCCGCGGCGGGAGTGGCAGGGTTGGAGCCGCAACGGCTGCTGCCGGGTCAATTGGGGGGATACGTTGTGGATCCGTCGGGGGCAGTGGTGCCGGGCACAATCGTGAATGTGAAGCAGCTGACGACGGGGCAGGTGACGACGGCGAGGGCGGATCAAATGGGACGATGGCTGGTTTCGAATGTGGCGTCGGGGCCGGTACAGGTAACGGCAATACAGCCGGGATTCAATCCAATCATGCAGCGACTGCAGTATGACGCAAACAGTCCTGCCGCGGATAATTTTGCGATGAAGGTGGGCAGCGTGTCCCAAAGCGTGACAGTGACGTCGACGGCTATGGCGACGGATGAGGCGGTGGAATCGCGCCGGATCGAGCGCGACTTCAAGCGGAACGCAGAGATGGCGCAGACGCAGCCGTCGGCAAACGTGTTCAAGCTGCAGCAACGCGCGGCGGGCGTGTTGCCGATTCGCGTGGATGTGCCGCACGCGGGAAATTCGTATCACTTCGTGAGGCCGCTGGTGCTGGACGAGGAGACGAACGTGACGTTCGCGTACAAGACGAAATAGCACGCGGCGACGGAGCGAGGATTCGAGCGCGCGCAGCGGCTGGAGCTACTCGGAGCGGAGCGCGTCGATGGGATTGACGCGAGAGGCGCGGCGCGCGGGAGCGAAGGCGGCAAAGGCGCCAGCCAGGGCGAGCAGCAGTATGGCGGCAACGAAAGGCAGCACGTCGTCGGCGGCAAGGTTCGGCAGGCGGCTCGCAAGAATTTTCGCGACGGCGATCGCGCAAGGAATGCCGATCGCCATTCCGGCCAGCACCAGAGCAAGAGCTTCCTTCACAACAGAGAAAAAGACGGCGTTCGTCTGCGCGCCCAGGGCGAGGCGCACGCCAAATTCGCGGGTGCGGCGGTTGACGGCATAACTGAGCAGGCCGTAAAGACCGATGAGCGCCAGAAAACCTGCGACCACACCGAAGAATGTGGAGAGCGAGGCGAGCATGCGGTCTTCGGAGAGATTGATGGCGATGGCGCGGGACATGGTTGCGGTGGAGCGGACGAATTCGCGGCCGAGCGAGCGGATTTGCGCGTCGACGGCGGGCATGATGGCGAGCGGGCCAGCCTGCGAGCGGACTTCGAGGTATCCCCATTCTAAAATGCGGGAATCTTCGGCGCCGGCGACCTGGAACAGCGGAAGGTAAGCGATGAGCGGGTCGTGTTGGTGAAGGTCACCGAAGCGGGCATCGCGAGCGATGCCGACGATCTGGAGATTCTGGCGCGGGTCATGGTCACCAATGGAAATGGCGCGGCCGACCGCGTCTCCGGCAGGAACGAGGCGGTCGGCGAGAGATTGGCTGACGATCGCGACGCGCTGCGACGTGGTGGTATCGCTGGGCGCAAAGTCGCGGCCACGGACGACAGAGGCGCCGAGAGTCTGGAAGAAGCCCGGAGAAATAAAATAAAGATTCGCCTTCGGGGCGGAAGCAGATCGATCCGACGAGGGGAGGAAGACAGGTTCGCTCCACCGATTGACTTGCACGGGCGAGGAATCGGAGAGCGATGCCGAGGCGACGCCGGGAATCGCGGAGACGCGAGCGAGGAGGTCGCGTTTGTAGGAGGCGATATCGAGGCTGCCGTAGCCGCCAGGGTCCGGAGTAAGACTGAAGACCGCGACGTGCTGGGGATCAAAACCGAGGTCGGCGGTGGCGAGATGGTGGGCGGTGCGAATCAGAAGCCCTGCGCCGACGAGCAGCACGACCGCGAGCGCAACCTGCGCGGCAACAAGCCCGCGGCGGAGCCAGCCTCCGCGGCCGCCGACAATCGTGCGAGCGGCGGCGTAAAGAGGCGCGCTTTCCCGAATCGTGAGCCAGCCGGGAGCGAGACCGAAGAGAATGGTGGCGAGAAAGACGGCGGCGATGGTGAAGGCGAGAACGAGAAGATCTGGACGAAGAGAGATAGTGAGCTTTACGGGGCTGTTCCACATCAGGCTGAGGAGGAGCGGGCTGGACCATTGCGCTAGAACCAGTCCGACAAGGGCGGAGGAAGCCGCGAGGACGAGGCTTTCAGTAAGGAGCTGGCGAAGGATGCGGCTGCGCTTTGCGCCAAGAGCGAGGCGCACGGCAATCTCACCGGAACGCGCGGAGGCGCGAGCAAGCAGAAGAGTGGCGACATTGAGGCACGCCAATAGGAGCAAGGCAGCGACCGCAGCCATGAGGATCGCGGCGGATTGAGAGAAGTCCCTGCGGAGAAAGGATTGGCCGCGAGAACCCGGCACGAGTTGAACGCGGCGGGCGAGATCTTCGGCAACGTCTTTCGATGACAGGCTCGCCGGCTCCGTGTCACGCAGAATCGAAGGCCAGAGGACCTGAAGCTGCGCGTCGGCCTCCTGGAAAGAGACTTTATCGCGAAGCCGCGCCGTGACGAGGAGCGGCATGGATTCGAGGTTTGAGCCGAACAATTCGAATGGGGCGGCCTCGACGGGAATGGTGGCGTCGGCGGAGACGTCGATCTGCGGGCTGGAGAACCCTTGCGAAGTGACGCCGACGATCGAATACGGGCGGCCTTCGACGCGAATCAACTGGCCGACGACATGCGGGTCGGCACCGAAGCGGTCGCGCCAGCATTCGAAGCTGATGACGGCGACGTTCGAGGAGGCGCCGGATGAGGGATGAAAGTCCGAAGGCAGGAGAGTGCGGCCGAGAATCGCGCGGACGGGATATGTGGAGTAGAAGTCACCGGAAACGTATTGAACAGCCGCGAGTGACGGAACGCCGCGGACTTCGACGTTGGACATGGGGAGAAGCCAACCGGAAACGCTGGAGAAAACGGACTGGCGCGAGCGGAGTTCGTTCAACTGGGCGTAGCTGACGGCGCGGGGACTATTTTCAGCGGTGACTTCGTTGATTTCGACGAGTTGCGCAGCGCGCGGGACGTCGAGCTGGCGCAGGGAGATTGCGTCGAGCAGCGTGAAGATGGCGGTGTTCGCGCCAATCGCGACGCCGAGCGACACGATGATGATAAGCGCGAAGAGCGGATTCTTCGCGATTTGCCGCAGGGCGAAGCGGAGGTCGCGCGTGAAGGCATCGAGAAACCGCATGACGCCGACTACGCTAGCGCGTTATCCGCGCAGCGGCAAGCGAACGGCGACACGACGAGGGCGCCCGCGACTCACCAGCTCTTCGAAATGGCGGTGATGATATGCGCGAGCGCATCGACGTCGCGCGTATCGATCACTTCGCCGGGAGAATGCGAATAGCGCAGCGGCCAGCCGAGTGCGACGTCGACCGAGCCATAGCGAAGGAAGGCGGAGCCGTCGTTGCCGCCACCGGTGACGCCGTATTGCACGGGGATTTGATTCGCGCGCGCGAGTTTGATGACGCGTTCGACGAGATCAGGACGGACGATGTTCGAGTTGTCGACAGCGCGAATGACGAAACCCTTGCCGATGGGCGCATCCGCGAAGCGCTTCGATTCGATGGGCGAATCAGAGCTGACGAACGTGTCGACGGCGAAGACATAGTCGGGATGATTCCCGACGCCCAGGCGCTTCGCGGTGGCGGCGGCGCCGTTGAGGCCGATTTCCTCGGCGGTGGAGAAAACAAAGGTGACGTTGCGGTCCTTCAGCGGGCCGCCGAGCGCCCACGCGGCGGAGATCAGCGCAGTGTCGCCGACGCGGTCGTCGAAGCTGCGTCCGTTGGCGCGTGTGCCAAGCAGCGGCCGATAGGCTTTGGGAATCGTGACCGTGTCGCCGACCTTGATGCCGAGTTTTTCGACTTCATCGGGCGTGCGGGCGCCAACGTCGACTCGGATGGCTGTTCCGGAGTTGCGGCCGCGTGGCCATTCGAATTTCGGGTCGTCCCAACCATTGGGCAATTCCATGATTGCGTCGTGGTCGCCGTTGGCGGCGTGAACCAGCGCCGGATGGCCGAGGAAGAAGCTGGGCTCGCCGCCGCCCTGCGACGTGACTTCGAGGCGGCCGTCGCTTGAGATGGATTTCACCTCGTAGCCGATTTCGTCCATGTGCGCGACGACGAGGATGCTGGGCGTCTTCGCTCCGGCGGGAGCGGTGCCGACTCGCAGGACGAGATTGCCAGCGTCATCGGTTTCGGGCTTGGCCCACGGCGGGAGAAGCTTCTTTACCTCGTCGCGGACAGGACCCTCATGGTTGCTCACGCCGTACGAGGGGACGAGCGCACTGAGGATTGCGACGTTCGACATATGGGCGCCGGGAGCGCCCATGGCGGCATGCTCCTCCCCGCTGGCCATACCTCCGCCGGAACCGCTGGGAGTGGAGGCGCCGACGTAGAGTCCGACCAGACGGCCCAGCGCGCCCAGGTCTTTGGCGCTAAGCGTCTCGGCAGGAGTGTCGGGCCAGGCGGTTGCAACGCCGAGGTGCGCCCACTTTGGAGGAAATGACGGAGCGGCAAGGTAGCTTGGCGGCGCGATGCCAGAAGAATAATCGCTCGCAAAAGGAATCTGGTTCGAATCGGCGAGCTGCTTGAGCTCGGCGGCAAGACCTTCGAGGCTGCCGTCGGTTTGCGACATGCCAACCAGAACGCCGCTGCCGGGTTCGCGGCGCGGCGCGCGATGCATGCCTTCCGCCCCAGGAATCGGCCCGCCGGGAAGCAAGCGGCCGACATAGACCATTTCATCGAACTGGCGCGTTTCGAGCAGGCGTTCGAGTCCACGCGCGCCCGTCCGCTGCTGAACGACAAACGCGACAGTGAGAGTACCCTTCACCTTTGCCGAATCAAGATTGCGAAGCACGTCCACCAGAATGGCTGCGCCGAAGCGATCGCCCATCGAGGTGCCGGCCAATTCGCTGCCGGCGAGATCGAAGAGGCGGCGGCTGATGACGACGGGACTGAGATTGTCGATGCCGGCCCTGCGGACTTCGGCGGCGGACGTCGCGCCGATGTCGATGTAAATGTTCTCGAGGTCGGTGAGGCGCGGCGGATTCATGCGGCCGGGCTGAAGATGGACGGAGAGGCCGGCAACGACGCCGTCGATCCACTTGCCCGTGTTGGTTTCGACTTTCACAGGCTGGGCGGAATACAGCTCGTTGTAGATGGGAGGCAAGCCATTTTGCGGAAGGCGCTGGACTCGAAGATAGCCGTCGTCGGTGATGCCGCTAACGACTAAGCCAGGCTCGTCGATGGGCGCGACAAGGAGGCGGCTAGGCGAGCCGCTGCCAATGGTCACGATGACGTCGCCGAGATTGTCGATGACGGGATTCAAGTTGGAGAGCTTCGACCGAATCTTCTGTCCGAGCTGAGACTCGTAGCCCGAAACGGCGGGAGTCGAGACAAACTGGCTCAGATCACTTTGCGGGCTTCCACCCTTTTCCGATGCGGTGGTACCGGCGCTGACTGCGGTTGGAACCACAAACAAGGAAAGCAGGAGAACGAGAAGGGAGAGATGCGGACGATTCATGATTGCGCCTCGCTGCGATTGGAATCAATACGAAGCGGGGAATGTATCGCAGGCGGCACGAGGGTGCAATTCGAAACGCAGACGAGGTAGGCCCGAAAAAAAAGAGCCCGCCGCGGAATCAAACCACGGCGGGCTCAAATTCGCGAACCGGTTCAAGAGCAGGACTAGTGGCTGTGCCGCCAGTCCCAATACTCTTTCTGCTCCTCGGCGCTCCGGTGGTTGAAGTCTTGGTGAGGCCTGTGGGTCTCGACTTCCCATTGCTGATAGACCACGGTCTCGTGGTGATCCCAGCGATGATAATCGTGATGGTACTGGTCGTAGACGCGGACACGCGCCGCACAACCGGAGAGCAGAACAGGGGGCCCGATCAGTGCTGCAGCCAACAACAATGACGTGAACATTCGCCGCATCTTGAGTTCCTCCTTGCCGGGCTTTCTCGATTCTAGCGTCGCGGGAAGCCAGGCAGCCATACAGCATCCTCCCGCCTTCGCTGCATAAAACCCCGCAGATTGGGAGAAGTTGCCGCTGTAAGCGTGCACTTGCCGGAGACTCAAACTCGCGCCCCTTCAACTTGAGTTACTCTCCTATGAACTTGCCTTCCGCTCGACCGCGCGCTTTAATACGAGGCACCTCCCGGTGCCACGGAGGGCAGCCATGAGTGAAACCCACGGCGATCCCGGGGAATCCCTGACAAACCGCCTCGAGGCGGCTACCGGGGAATTGCAGGCGCTCGAGCAGATGGTGAAATCGGGGGAACTCGATCAGCGCGTGCTGCGCGAATTCCGGAACGCGGTTGACCACATCCGGGGAACTGCGTGGGCCGTGCAACAGTGGGTGGGCCTGCAAGGCACCGGGGATCCCTACGCTGTACTGCCGAAGCTTTCAGCAGAGCGCGTGCGCCGCGCCACGCAACTGATTAACGATATCGTGCTCGACGTTCAGGCAATGGATATTGGAGTCGAGACAGAGGGCATCAAAGAGCTATTCCATGCGGTGGAGGACCTGCAACGCCGGCTCGCCGCGCTGATCAACCGCGAAGCTTAGCGGGCGTGAGGCACGCCCAGGTCGCCATCCTGAACGGCCGATCTGTGCTGCAGATAATAACCGTAAATGCTGAGCCCGAGCCCGCCGAGGAACAAAGTTGGCGAAAGATAGGTGGTAAGAATCGGCTGAAGCGGGAAGGGGAGTTTCATCGCGCTGTAGCCGCCTGCGAAGTAGCCGATTACGGCAGCGAGCAGCATGTAGAGTAGCCCGCGGCGAATCTTGGAGCCGCCGTCGTCACTGATCGCTTCAGCCTGAGCGCGCGGCATCGGCGGAAGCGTCTCGCGACAAAAAGCACACTGAATCGAGCGCGCAGAAACCCGCTTTCCGCAAAATGGGCATTCCCGGATCGCCATGCCAACCCCCTCCAGATAGTCTATCGGGTAGAGTAAAAGCAAACTGGCTGCCATCAGCTAAGTCATTTAGAAACAACAAATTACAGGGACTTTGAGCAGCTCCCGCGGGCAGTGGACGGGTGAAATCGTTACATTCGGGGCATCGCTCTACGAACCAAGCCGGCCCTCCGAAATTCCAGGCCCTTCCCGGGCGTATGTTAGGATGTGCACACCGATCTCATGGCCAACAAGGCAACCATGAACTTTGGCGAAGCTGTACGCATCGCCACGGCAAGTCTGTGGGCGCACAAGCTCAGGAGCGTCCTGACGCTGCTGGGCGTCGTGATCGGAGTGATGTCCGTGATCGCGGTGGTAAGCATCGTCAACGGGCTCAACCGCTATGTGGCCGAGAAGGTGTTCAACCTCGGTGCGGACGTCTTCCTGGTGAGCCGCGGGCCCATCATCATCACGAACATCGATGATTACCAGGAAACGCAAAAGCGGCGAAAACTCCGGCTGGATGATTACGAATGGGTGCGAGACAACTGCCGAAGCTGCGCGGCCGTGGGCGCGAGCATCGACAAGCAAAACGCGCTGGTGAAATACGGGACGGATTATCTCTCGAATACGCACGTGCTCGGCTGGACCGGTGAAATGCCGCAACTCTATGAACTCGACCTGATGGAAGGGCGGCACGTTACGCCGCTCGACGTGTCGCATGCCACGCCGGTATGCGCGATCGGATACGACCTTGGCCAACAGCTGCTGGCGGGTACCGATCCGATCGGCAAAGAGATCCGCATCGACACGTTCGGGTGCCAGGTGATCGGCGTGGGGAAAAAGCTGGGAAGCGTGATGGGAATGTCGCGCGACAACTGGCTGATCCTGCCGATCACGACATTCCAGAAGGCATACGGCAGCGATGATTCGATCCGGATCTGGGCGAAGTCGGTGAAGGGCGCGGCTGGCGTGGACGAGTCGATGGACGAAGTGCGGCTGCTGCTGCGAGGACGGCGGCATGTGGCGTATAACTCGCCGGACGATTTCGCGATCGAGACAAACGATTCGTTCCTTTCGCTGTGGGGCAGCATCAGTGGCGCGTTTTTTGGAGTGACGATCGTGATCGCGTCGATTTCGCTGATCGTGGGCGGAATTGTAATCATGAACATCATGCTGGTGAGCGTGACGGAGCGCACGCGCGAGATCGGGCTGCGAAAATCGCTGGGCGCGCGGCGGTTCGATATTCAGCTGCAATTCCTGATCGAGTCGAGCACCATCTCTGCGATCGGCGGCGTGTGGGGCGTGATACTGGGCATTCTGCTGGCGAAGTTCGTCACGCTGACCACTTCCCTGCCGAGCTCCGTGCAGTTGTGGTCTGTGCTGATGGGATTGATCGTGGCGACCGGCGTGGGATTGTTCTTCGGCGTGTATCCGGCGTCGAAAGCGGCGCGGCTGGATCCGGTGGTGGCGCTGCGGGCGGAGTGAAAGGAAAGCAGTGCGCGAAAATCGCGGTTTCAGCGAACTCAAGGAGGCGGTGGGGCTGGCGCTCGACGCGCTGCGGAGAAATCCGCTGCGGTCGTGCCTGACGATTCTCGGAATCGTGATTGGCGTGAGCACCGTGATCGCGATCAGCGCGGTGGTGAACGGGCTCGATTCGAACGTGATCGGTTCGGTCGAGTCGATGGGCTCGAACATCATCATCTGTTATCGCTTCTCATGGGCAACCATGGGGCGGCTGCCGGCCGACGTGCTGCAACGCAAGGAGCTGAAGGCGGAGTGGGCGGACGGGATGAACGATCTGCCGCACGTTGTGGCGGCTGCGGCGTCCGCGAGAATTTTCCACCCGGAACTGGGCGTTGGAAGCAGCGACGTTCGCCGCGGGGACACGCGCGCGAAAAACGTGATCCTGCAGGGCAATCCTCCGGAGATCGCGAAGATTTATGACTTCAGCCTTTACCGCGGGCGATTCTTCAATCAGACCGACGAAGAGCACCGATCGCCCGTCGTCGTGCTTGGCTACGACACGGCGGACACGCTCTTTCCGGGAGGCGAGGATCCGCTCGGCAAAGAGGTGCTGCTTGAAGGGCGCGTCTTTACGGTGGTAGGCGTTCTCGAGCACCAGAAGCAGGCGTTCGGCAACGGCAAAAATCCTGAAGACAATATCGCAATTGTACCGCTGGCGACGATGAACAAACTGCATCCAGAGTTCAGGGACTATACGCTGTTCATCAAGGCGACCGACGCGCAGTATGTGCCGGTGGTGGTCGATGAGGTGCGGGATTATCTGCGGCGAATGCGGCGGCTGGCGTCGGACAAGCCAGACGATTTCGCAATTTTCACGCCGGACGCGTTCATCGATCTCTGGAGGCAAATCTCAAGCGGAATCTTCGTTGTGATGTTCGCGGTGGGTTCCGTCGCGCTGCTGGTCGGCGGAATCGGCGTGATGAACATCATGCTCGTCAGCGTGACGGAGCGAACGCGCGAAATCGGTGTGCGCAAGGCGATTGGCGCGAGGCGCGTGAACATCCTGATGCAGTTTCTGCTCGAAGCTGTGACCCTGGCCGGAATCGGCGGCGTGATCGGAGTGCTTTTTGGCTCCGCGCTGGGCCTCTCGGTGCGACTCGTATTTTCCGGGCTGCCAACTTCGATATCCCTTTTCTGGGTTGCGACAGGCCTCAGCATCGCCGGCATGATCGGAGTTTTCTTCGGAGTGTACCCGGCATGGAAGGCGTCGAAACTCAATCCCGTAGAAGCCCTGCGGTACGAATAGGACAGAGGGCGAGGGATGAGGGACGAGGGAATCCATACCGAAATCAAAAGCTACCGCGACCTCTTGATCTGGCAGAAATCGATGGACCTTGTCGTTGCGAGCTATGAGGTTGCAAAAAAGCTACCTCATCACGAGGCTTATGGTCTGACTGCACAGATTCAGCGAGCGGCCGTATCGGTTCCCGCAAATATTGCCGAAGGGCACGGCCGGAAGCACACCGGCGACTACATTCATCACCTCTCGATAGCGCGGGGATCGCTCGTCGAACTAGAAACGCACTTACTTATTGCGGAGCGGCTTCGGTACCTGCAGAAGCAAGACGTTCAACCACTCCTCGCCGCGACCGACGAAATCGGGCGGATGATTTCGGGTCTCGTCCAAAAACTGAGGGCGGTGAGCCGTTAGCCCACGATCTCGCCCCTCACCCCTCGCCCTCATTCCTCACACGTGCCGCCTGCCAGTCTTGGCAATGACTCCTCAAATGGCGCTCGCGCGACGCCGCACTCCGTAATGATGGCGGCGATGAATCGCGCTGGCGTTACGTCGAACGCAGGATGTGCGGCGTGAACGTCGGGAGAAATGCGAACTCCAGCGAGATGAGTGACTTCCTCGGCGGAACGCTCCTCGATGGGAATCTGCTCGCCTGACGAAAGCGAAAGGTCCAGCGTTGAAATCGGCGCGGCAACGTAGAACGGTACGGTGTTTTCGCGCGCGAGCACTGCGATTCCGTACGTGCCGATTTTGTTCGCGGTGTCGCCGTTCCGCGCGATGCGGTCGGCGCCAACCACCACCGCGCCCACTTTGCCCGTCTTCAGGAAGTGACCCACCATGTTGTCGGTGATCAGAGTGAGCGGGATGCCGTCCTGATGAAGCTCCCACGCGGTGAGCCGCGCGCCCTGCAGATACGGACGCGTCTCGGGAACCAGAACGTCGATCTTGTGTCCCGTGTCGACGGCCATGCGAATCACGCCTAGCGCCGTTCCGATGCCGCCGGTGGCAAGAGCGCCCGCGTTGCATTGAGTCATCACGCGGCCGGACTGCGGAAGCAGTTCCGCGCCGAAGCGCCCGATGCGCTTGTCGGCCTCGCGCCGCTCTTCGTGAACCTTTTGCGCCTCCTCAACGAGCGCCGCCTTGATGCGCGCGATTTCCTCCGAACCGTCCCGGACCGCCCCGCTCGCCAAGTCGTCGAAACGGCGCTTGAATCGCTCGATGGCCCAGAAGAGATCGACGGCAGTCGGTCGAGTACGCGCGAGCGTGTCGCAAATCGTCGCGAATTCGCCGCGCAAGTCACCAAGCGTCTTCGCGTGCGATTTTTCGACGCCGATCGCCACGCCCATCGCGGCGGCTACACCGATGGCTGGAGCTCCGCGAATGATCATGTCCTTGATGGCTTTCGCCACGCCGGTGTAATCCGTGTAGGTGTGGTAGATGACTTCGCCGGGCAGGCGGCGCTGGTCGAGCATCACGACGCCTTCCGGCGTCCAGCGGATTGGTTCAACCGTATGCATGATCTTTTTTTAGGCGCGGGAGCACGATGCCGGCACAATCAACGCTTCAGCGCAAACTCAGATTGTAGCTCATTCGCGGCTTGCCCCTCATTGCCACTCATCGCGGCAAAGAGCGCATGCCGTGCGACGCCGTAAGAAAAGCGATAAAGAGAAACGAGTTATAGCTGAGGTGCAGCAAATAACTCGCAACGACCGTCTTAGTGAACGCGCGCGCGCAAGTGAACACGATCCCGACGACGATCAGCAGGCCGATCTGTCCCCAGCCGCCCCACAATTGCATCGCGTGAAGCAGGCCGAAGAGCGTGCCTGTGGCGAGGATGCCCACCGTGACGCCGAAACTCCGCGCAACAACTGGATAAATATAGCCGCGGAAAATCGTTTCCTCGAACCAGGGAGCGAGCAGGATGCTCAGCAGCATCAGGAAGAGTGCAGTGCGGCGATCCTGAAAGAACGCTTCAATCGGCAACTTGGCCTTTGTTCCCACAACGCCGGACGCGAGCTGAATCAGAATCGAGAGCAAGAAGCCGCTCGAAACGAGCCCAAGGCTAACGACCGGGAGCGACGCCGCTTCAAGACGCAGCGGACGCCAGCCGACCGTCCGCCAGAATGGCACACGGAAACGCGACCGCACGTGCACGAAAAGATGGGCCAAGATCGCGAAGGAAATCACGATCTGATCGAAGATTACGAAAAACGTCCGCCCGGTGGCGCTGAGCCGCACGCCGAGCGACTGAATGACAACGGCAAAAAGAAGACTCAGCGCGACGATTCCCACCCACACGCCGGCGAGAAGCAAAAGGTCGATCCAGCCCCACGGAACGCGCAGATCCTCGGGAACAAAGCGTGAGGGCAAGCCGAATGGATCAGGATGCGGAACCGCGCCGTCCGTTCGCGTCTGCTGTGCCACTTCGTAGGACAGGATCGATTGATCCCCAGCAGAAGGGCCACTCGAAGTGCCTTCAGAGAGCGGCTGTCCCGGCGGAATCGGACGGTTTTCGTCGAGGCTCATTCGGTGTCTCGATTTCCGCTCGCTCTGCTGCAAGGAAAACGCGCGCTGCCTAGCCCGCCGTCATCTTCGCGCCATCGAGCGCACGCACCAGAATCCGCCCAGTATAGGATTTCTTCACGCGCGCCACTTCCTCGGGCGTTCCCTGCGCGACGACTCGGCCGCCCGCTTCGCCGCCCTCAGGCCCCAGGTCGATGATCCAGTCAGCCTGCTTGATCACGTCGAGATTGTGCTCGATGATCAACACGGTATTCCCCAGCGAGACCAGGCGGTTCAGCACGTCGAGCAGCTTCTTCACGTCGTCGAAGTGCAATCCCGTGGTCGGCTCGTCGAGAATGTACAGCGTGCGCCCCGTCTGCCTGCGCGAAAGCTCGCGCGCCAGCTTCGTCCGCTGCGCCTCGCCGCCGGAAAGAGTTGTTGCCGACTGCCCGAGCTGCACGTAGCCGAGCCCGACGTCGACCAGCGTCTGCAGCTTCTGCTGAATGGCGGGAATATTCTCCATCACCTTCAGCGCTTCCTCGATGGGCAAGTCGAGCAAATCCGAAATCGAATAGCCCTTGTAATGAACCGCGAGCGTCTCCGCGTTGTACCGCTTGCCGCGGCAAACCTCGCACGTTACGTAAACATCCGGCAGAAAATTCATTTCGATGCGCCGTTGCCCGTCGCCCTGGCAAGCTTCGCATCGCCCGCCCTTCACGTTGAAGCTGAAGCGCCCCGGTTTATAGCCGCGCTCGCGTGATTCCGGCAGCATCGCGAACAGCTCGCGGATTGGCGCGAACACTCCGGTGTACGTCGCGGGATTCGACCGCGGCGTGCGCCCGATCGGCGCCTGATCGATCTGAATCACCTTGTCGATATTCTCGACGCCCATGATCGCGCGGTGCTCCCCCGGCTTCTCCATCGACCGATAAAGCTTCGCGGCGAGCGCGCGATACAAAATATCGTTCACCAGCGTCGACTTGCCGGAGCCGGAGACTCCCGTCACAACCGTCAGCAGCCCCAGCGGAATCGTCACGTCGATATTTTTCAGATTGTTGCCGTGCGCGCCGAGAATCGTCAGCGTGTTTCCGTTCTGGCTGCGGCGCGTTTCCGGCACCGCAATTTTCATTTTGCCGGAGAGATACTGCCCCGTCAGCGATGCGGGATTCGCAGCTACTTCGTCAGGCGAGCCCGACGCTACCAGATGCCCCCCCGCATTGCCCGCGCCTGGCCCGAGGTCGACGACGTAGTCCGCGCGGCGAATCGTCTCCTCGTCGTGCTCCACCACCAGGACCGTGTTGCCCAAATCACGCAGCGTTTCGAGCGTCGTCAGCAGCCGCCCGTTGTCGCGCGCGTGCAACCCAATCGACGGCTCGTCCAGTACATACAAGACGCCGCGCAGCCGCGAGCCAATTTGCGTCGCAAGGCGAATGCGCTGCGCTTCACCGCCGGAAATCGTCGCGGCGGAACGATCGAGCGTCAGGTAGCCGAGGCCCACCGCGAGCAGAAAATCGATGCGTTCCGCCACTTCCGCGAGCGGCCGCGCCGCAATTTTGCGCTGCCGCAGCGAAAGGTGCCCGCGAATCTTGTCCACCGCTTCGCGCGCCCCCGACAGCGGCAATGCCGTGAAATCCGCGATGGAAAGTCCCGCAATCTTCACGGCCAGGCTCTCGGGGCGCAGCCGCCGCTCGTTGCAAGCTGTGCATGGCGCGGGAGACATGTACTGCGTCAGCCATTCGCGATACGTGTCGGAATTCGATTCCGAAAGGCTGCTCTCAAGGTGGCCGAGAACTCCCTGAAAATTCAGGCCCTTGTGCTTCCCGCCGTTCTCCGGATTGCCCTGCAGGATCAGGTTCTGCACTTTGCGCGGAAATTTCTCGAATGGCGTATCCAGGTCGAATCCGTGCGCGGCCGCTGCAATTCGCAGCGTTCGCTGCAAAGACCCCGAACCGGAACCCGGACCCAATCCGCCTTCGAAAAGCGGCTTCATCCAGTCGACAATCACCTTTGCCGGATCGAAATCATATTTCGAGCCCAGCCCGTGGCATTCGGGGCACGCCCCGTACGGCGAGTTGAAGCTGAACGATCGCGGCTCCAGCTGCGGCACCGAAATCCCGCAGTCCGGACACGCCAGCTTTTCCGAGTAGACGTGCTCTTCCCCGCCGACCACCGCGATGGTCACCAGCCCGCCCGTCAGTTTCAGCGCCGTCTCAACCGACTGCTCGAGCCGCTGCGCGATTCCGTTCTTCAGCAGCAGCCGGTCCACGACGATTTCGATGGTGTGGTTCTTGCGCCGGTCCAGCGGAATCGGCTCGTCCAGATTCACCAGCTCGCCGTCCACGCGAGCGCGGACGTAGCCGTCCTTCGCATACTTCTCGAATTCCTTCTTGTATTCACCCTTGCGCCCGCGCACTACCGGCGCGAGGACCATCACGCGGTCGTCAGGCTTCAGCGCCGTCACCGCCTGCACGATCTGTTCGGTGGACTGCCGCGTGATGGGCTTGCCGCACTTCGGGCAGTGCGGCGTGCCAATGGCGCTGTAGACCACGCGCAGGTAATCGTAAATTTCGGTGATTGTCCCCACGGTCGAGCGCGGCGAGCGCGTTGTCGTCTTCTGCTCGATCGCAATCGACGGCGAAAGCCCCTCGACCGAATCCACCTCCGGCCGTTCCATCTGGTCGAGGAACTGCCGCGCATACGCCGAAAGCGACTCGACATAGCGGCGCTGGCCTTCCGCATACAGCGTGTCGAACGCGAGCGATGACTTGCCGGATCCGGAGAGCCCTGTCACCACCGTGAGGGTATTGCGAGGGATTTCGAGGTGGATGTTCTTCAGGTTGTGCTGCCGGGCGCCCCGGACGATGATTTTCTTTAGGCTCATGCGAACCCGGGCCCCTACGGATGAGCCCGCCGTACACTGGCAAAAATGGTCCCAGCGTAGCAAACCAACATAGCAGGGCTCGCGACCCGGGGTCAAGGGAGCGGCTGCAGGCGGGAAAAGACGCGCCAGACCAGCGGGCACCGGAAATCGCGCTTCACCGGCTCCGTCGCGTAACCCAAGGCGCTAGAACAGCTTCCAGGTCGGCCCGCATCCAACGCCCCGCGCTTCCCTGCCGGTAGAAGCCCCAGGTAAGCATGGAGCCGCTCAGCACCGCCTCGATGGTCCGCGCCAGTTGCTCAGGCTTGGCGGCGCGGGCCAGCTCGCCCTCCTCGCGAGCCGCTTCCACCAGTCGGCGCAGCCCGGCCCGTGTCGCCCGCGCATGGATCAGCAAGAGCCGCCGGAAGTCCGGGTCGGTCAGGTCAATTTGGAGGTAGGCCAAATTTCGCGCGAGGGCCGCCGGAGACGCGGCCATCCCGGCCATGCAGTCGGCATAAGCGCGCAGGGCCGCCAGCGGCGACGCATGCTGCTTGGCCAGCACCTCGATCGAGTCGCCGGCGGTGCCCGCATATTTCTTCCATAGCGCCAGCAGCAACTCGCGCTTCGACCCGAAGCGCTGCACCAAAACCGCCGCCGTCACGCCGGCTTCCTTGGCGATCGCGGCCAGCGTCAGCTCGCCCGGGCCCACGCGGCTCATCACGGCCTGCGTGGCGGCAAAAAGCTGGCTATCGCTGACTTTTCTGGGGCGCGCGCACATGGGCTCTTGACATTTCTCAACGGCCGTATAGTATCATTACTAAACGCTCGTTTAGTTTGCACCATCCCTGAACCGAAAGGAACTGCCCCATGCGCATCGTCACCTATGGCGGCGCCGTCAGCCTCGACGGCTTCCTCACCGGCCCCAACGAATCGATCGATTGGATTCAGTTCAGCCGCGGCGCTCAGGAGTACATGGCTGCTTTTTGGAAGAATATCGACGCGATCCTGATGGGACGCAAGACCTATGCGTTTTCAGTGGCGCATCAGCCCTCCGCGCAAAAAACCAACAAGAAAAAAACCGCCCGCAAGCCGCCCGTCCGTCCCACTTACGTCTTCTCCCGCACGCTCGAGTCCATCGATGATCCGAACGCGCAGCTCGTCACCACCGACGCCGCGGAATTCGTGCGCGGCCTGAAGCGAAAGCCGGGAAAGAATATCTGTCTGATGGGTGGCGGTGAACTCGCGCAGTCTCTGCTGGCCGCCGGCCTCGTCGACGAAATCGGACTCAACATCCATCCGGTGCTTCTCGGCTCCGGTGTTCCGGTCTTTCGCGACATCGGCCGGCGAATGAAGATGACGCTCACCGAATGCCGCCAGCTCGAAGGAGGCTGCATCCTGGCGCAGTATCAGGTTCAGCGCGGCGAATAGCCCTCGAAAAAACCGGGAAACTACTTCCGTCCGCTCACCGGAGTGACCTTCTTCACATTGTCGTCGGGTATGCGGTCGACGAGCAGCAGGAACGGATCGATGCCCGCCTGGTCGGGCAGTTCGTCCACCGTAAACGTTTCGCTGCCGTGCAGTTGCGTCACGTGGACGCGGTTGCGGTAAAGCGTCTTCCCGTACTGCTTGCCCTTTTCGGGTTTGGCGAACGCTCCGATGTCGATCCAGTCGTCGACCGGCACTTCGGTTTCGTTGCCCTTGGGGTCGTCCTTGAATTTCCGCGATTCGAATTGAACCGTGACGTCATATTTTCCGTCAGGCCGCTTCACCGCCGTCGCGTCCAGCGTGCGGTTGGAGAACAGCGTGATGTCTTCGAACAAATCCTTCAGGAGATATTGCTTATCCGGCGGCGTCTGGGCGGCAAACGCGTCGATCAGCCGCCACGAAACCGGATATGGCGGAGGCGCGTACGCGTACTTCTGCACGATCTGCCGCAGCGCCTGGTTCACCTTGTCCTCGCCGATCATTTCCTTCAGGTAAAACAGCACGACGCTCGCCTTCTGGTAATGCACGTAGCCCTGATTGTCCTCCACCGTCAGGAGCGGCCGTTCCTTCAGCCGCTCGCGTCCGCGCGCACTCAGATAGCGGTCCATCTCGTAGCGTAGGAATTTCCGCATCATGTCGCGGCCGTATTCCTTCTGCATCACCATCAGGGCCGAATACTGCGCCAGCGACTCCGAAAGCAGCGTCGCGCCCTGCATGTTCGCGCCCACCACCTGGTGCGCCCACCACTGGTGCCCCATCTCGTGCGCCACTACGTAGAAGACGAAGTCGATGTCGTCCGGATGATCCAGGTTGGCGATGAACCCGATCGATTCCGAATAGGGCATCGTTCCTGGAAACGCCTGCGCGAACCGCGCGACGCGCGGAAATTCGATGATGCGGGCTTCCTTGTGGTAGTAAGGCCCGAAATTCTCCGTGTAGTAGGCTAGCGACTTCTTGATCGAGTTCAGCATCCGCGGCACGTTCCACGGATGGTCCTTGTCGTAATAAACCTCCACTTTGATTCCGTTCCACTCCTCGCGGGCCACTTCATAGCGCGCCGAAATGAACGAATAGAAATTGAGCGATTCGTGGTCGAGCTTGTACTCGTAGTAGTTGCGATCGTTCTGCTGCCACTGCCTTATCAGGGAGCCGGGCGCGACAGCCGTCTGGTCGGCCGACGTGCTGATCACCGTGTCCACGTTCACCCAGTCCGAATGCCCGCCCAGATACGTCTCGCGACAGTCCGCCGTGCAATCGCGCTCGAGAGCGGGCATCAGCTCCTGCTCGCCCAGTCCGTATTTCTTGCGATCGTTCGGATCGGTCAACTCGCGGCCCGATTCGTAGCCGATCACCGGTGCGATTGTGTTGTTGAAAAACGTGCCGTTCTGGACGAGTTCGCGGTTCGTCACCTCGTTCTCGAACCCGCGCGTCGTGCTCTTCACGGTGAAATGAATCAGGCGCGTTTCGTTGGGCTGCAGCGGCGGCGAAAAGCGGTACATGCGATAGAGCAGCCGCGTGTCGTCTTTGATCAGCGTGGCGCCCGGAATCTGGATGTCGGTGTCGTAGTTGCGATCCACGTTGAAATGAATCTGATCGACGGGCTGCGTGTACGGGTTGTAGATGGTTTCGTCGGCGTTCATTAGCATGCCGCGCGTGGCCGGATAAATGTCGATCGCGTAATGAACGTCGCGCACGCGCGGCATCGGCGTCTTCTCAAGCGGCTTGTAAGTCTTTTCGTAATCCGCTTGGCGCCGGTCGATCTCCTTCGGACCGAGCAGCTGATTCAGGATCATCGTGTTGTAGATGATCCATGCGCCGGTGGCCACGAAGGCGACCCCGGATACGATTGCCAGCGCGCGCACCGGGCCGCGGAACCGCAATCGAGCGTTTCGCCAGCGGTCTCGCCAGGACGGCTGCTTTCCGCGCGGCCAGAAAACGATAGCCGCCACCGAAAGCACTCCACAGAAAAACAGCCAGTACAGCGTGAACCAATTCCAGGAGGTGCGAAACGGAGCGTCCCCGTAGAAGTCGGAGTAAATCACGTCGGGACGGTTCGCGAACTTGAGCATGTTCGTCGCCACGTTCAACGGGCGCCATATGAAAAAGTTCGCCGCCAGAAACGCGATGTAAATGAAGTAACCGACGTACTTGTTCGGTGCGAACACATGAATGAAGAAGGCGAGGACAGCGACGAAGAGCATCCACGAGCCGTCGCGCAGGAAAAGCTGCTTCGCGTACAGCGCGAATTGATACCGGTGATAGCCCTCCGCCATCTGCACGATCACGCCGCTCACCATCGCGCAGAAAATCACGAGACCGGTCATCACGATGATTGCCGTCAGCCGTGACGCGTAGGAGACCCAGTCTGGCGCCGGCGTCGAATCCGAGATTTCGTCCATGCGCGTGTCGCGGTCTTTCCACACCAGCACGCCCGCGTAATAGGTGATCAGCGCGACGAGGAACAGATACAGCGAACCGGCGATCGTTTCGAGAACCGCGTAAGTCACGGGCAGCGTCGTGATGCCGTAGATCTGTGTGGCGCCGAAAATGAGTTGCGGGACGCAGTTCAAAAGCCCCGCAACCACGATCACGATGAACGGCGTACTCTTTACCAACCCCAGCAGGTGAATCCGGGTCGAGGCGACGTATTGGCTCCATCCCGCATCCGCGATGTGAACCTTCGGAACTGCGATGGCTTGCGCCGGCGCGGACGCTTGCTCGGAGTCGGTAAGGCGCACTTTCTTTTTCCGCTCTGCAAAGCTGAATCGGTAATACGCAAATAGAAAGAACAGCAATGCAACGCCGATCCACAGGAGCCGGTTCCAGAAGAGCAGGCCGCTTACGCCGATGGTCATATGATTCTTGTCGGCCACCGTCCAATACTTCGTCGCAAGCACATACGTGCGAATTCCAAAGGGATCGAGCAGCGCCGCGATCTTCTCGCGCTCCACGTTCTGCACGAAGGCATCGGCCGTCGCGTACCCCGCGAGCAGGACAAGCGCGGCGACGAACGAAACAATCTCATTGCGCGCCAGCACCGCAATGGCGAAAAGTATCGCCGCGATGATGATCGCGTTCGGTATCGCGAACGCCAGTATCCCCCGCAGGTGTGCCGACCAGATGACCGGGCCCCAGCGATCCGGGTCGGTCCAGGGCATGTACTTCGCCAGCAAGATTCCGACGGAAACGCCCAGCATCGGAATTATGGATACGATCGTCGCCCCCGCGAATCGCCCCACCAGAAAGTCGAAGCGGCTCATCGGCGTGGAGAAGACAATCTGGTAGGTGTTGAAGCTGAAGTCGCGCGCGGCGCTCGAATTGACGAATGCCGGCACCATCAACAGCACGAACAGCCCGATGAAGGAATAGAAATTCTCGACGACGAAGGGCGCGTTTCGAAACGTATTCGTCAGCGCCCCTCCCACCACCAGGTGATCCGTGCTCTCCGCCGTGAAGATCATCGCGGCGATGACGAAGAAGAACACCCACAGCATCGTTGACTTCAGCCAGTAGCGGATTTCGAACCAGAGAATCTTCCCTAGCATCGGTGTCTCAGTTCCAGCCGCGAATCTTCGTGAAGAAAACGTCTTCAAGATTGGGCGTCGTCGCCGAGAAGCCGTCTTCCGGCGTCTTCTCGCCAAGCACGTGCAGGTATGGCCGGCCGCCCACCAACCGGCTCGAAATCACGCGGTAGTTCTTTTCGTATTGCGGCAGCTCCGATTTCTGAATCGAGCGCTGCCACACGCGGCCCTGCAGTTCCGCGATGGCCGCTTCCGGCCGGCCCTGGTACAGCACGCGCCCCTCGTGAATGATCGCCATGTTGGTGCACAGGTCCATCACGTCTTCCACGATGTGCGTGGACAGGATCACGATCACCTGCTCGCCGATCTCAGCGAGAAGATTGTAGAAACGGTTGCGCTCGCCGGGATCGAGCCCCGCCGTGGGCTCGTCGACGATGAGCAGCTTCGGGTTGCCGAGCAGCGCCTGCGCGATTCCGAACCGCTGCCGCATGCCGCCGGAAAAGCCGGTGAGCGCCTTCTTGCGCACGTCATATAGATTGCAGCGCCGCAGCATCGCCTCCACCAGCTCCTTGCGCTCCTTTGCGTTCGCCACTCCCTTGAGCAGCGCTATGTAGCTCAGCATGTCCTGCGCGGAGATTCGTGGATACACTCCGAAGTCCTGCGGAAGATACCCGAGCATCCGGCGGACGTCTTCCTTCTGGCGCAGGCCGTCGAGATTGCCGAGTTGGATCGCACCGCTGTCCGGCTCTTGCAGGGTCGCGAGCGTGCGCATCAGCGTCGACTTGCCCGCGCCGTTCGGCCCCAGCAGCCCGTACATGCCGCAGGGAATCGTCAGCGAGACATTGTCGAGAGCCTTTACGCCGTTCGGGTATGTTTTCGAAAGATTTTCGATTCTCAGTTCCATGCGCCTCTCCGACGTTCCTATACGGGCGTGAACTCGAAAAAGTTGCGCCTATCTTGGGCGCGGGTGGTGGGACCCGCAGAGTCTACTTGAGTTCGAGGCGCAATTCACTCGGCGGCCGGGAGCGAAAGGCGAGCAGAAGGCGAATTCGAAGGGCTACAGAGTTTTCTGTAACGAATTTTTACTGGTGGTCTGGATTTTTTACCGGGGGAGACCGCACAGAAGCCTAGTGTTTTCATAGAGTTAGTTTGGCTTCTCGCTTGCGAGTAAGAATGGCGTCAGGGGGGAGGAAAGCCGAGGATCCCTTAGGGGATTGAGGGCTGGGCCGGCTTCCTTCCCCCGGCCACTTCTCGCCGTTCTCGTTAGCCCCCTCCAAGGTACACTTCGCGGCGGAAGTGTGTCTGGGACTCCCTCTGCTGGCTGCCTTCCGAGCTGATTCAAGCCTTCGATACATCTGATTCGCAATATCTATGGCGGCACGCCGAACTGCGCGCCGGATTTGGGCCAAAATTCGCTAGAATCGGTGACATCCAATCGTTGCCGGCTGGGGCGTGGTCCAATTGGTAGGACACCTCACTGTTAATGAGGACGGTGTTGGTTCGAGTCCAACCGCCCCAGCCAAACTTCGCGCTTGCGGCAAACCGGCCGCCCAGTCAGTCGCGGACGACCGGAAATCCTGCCTCGGTCCAGCCGCGCCAGCCGCCATCCATCGAGATGACCTTGTGGTAGCCCATCTTCTGGAGATTGTCCGCGGCGAGCGCTGAGCGGAAGCCGCCGCCACAATAAAGGACGATGGTGGTGTCCTTGTCCGGGATCGTCTTCTCGATGTCGCGCTCGATCACGCCCTTGCCCATGTGAATGGCGCCGGGAATGTGGCCGCGGGCCCATTCGGATTCCTCGCGCGTGTCCACGAGAATGAATTTGTCGCCCGAGTCCATGCGCTTCTTCGTCTCTTGAAACGTTTCTTCCTTGACGCGCTTCTTCGCGTCGTTCACGAGCTTGAGAAAACCTTCGGGATGATTGGGAGCCATCGTTCGTTCACCTCTTCAAGTGAATTTCACCCTATTTTCCAATTTCGGTTTTCCTTTTTTCAATCTATTTCATGTCGCGCCAGTTGGGCCCCACCTTCGTCTCGACAAGCAGGGGAACGCGCAGCGTGTGCGCGCCTTCCATCACTTCCTTGACGATTTTGCCGAGGCTCTCGATTTCGTTCTCCGGCGCTTCGAAGAGTAATTCGTCGTGGACCTGCAGGATCATGCGCGACTTGAAGCCGTCGGCGAGACGGCGGTCGAGCTCGATCATGGCGAGCTTGATGAGGTCGGCCGCTGCGCCCTGCATGGGCGTGTTCATGGCGGTGCGCTCTGCGAAATTCCGAAGATTCGGCTGCGGCGAATTGATCTCGGAGATCGGGCGAATGCGGCCGAAGAAAGTCTTGCTGATTCCGGTTTTTCGGACCTCGGCGATCCGGTTGTCGAGGTACTTCTTCACGCCGCTGTAGCGCTCGAAATAGGCGGCGATGAATTTCGCGGCTTCGGCGCGGTCGATCGAGAGCTGCTGCGCGAGGCCGAAGGGCGAGAGGCCGTAAATCACGCCGAAGTTGATGACTTTCGCGATGCGGCGATGCTCCCGCGTCTGCATGAGCGGCGGGACGCCGAACACTTCCTGAGCGGTGCGAGAGTGGATGTCCTCGCCGGCGCGGAAGGCGGCGGTGAGAATCGGATCCTCGGAGAGATGCGCGAGGATGCGCAGCTCGATTTGAGAATAGTCGGCGGAGAGAAGTTGATGGCCGGCAGGTGCCACGAAGGCCGCGCGGATTTCGCGTCCGAGTTCGGTGCGAATCGGGATGTTCTGCAGATTCGGATTCGAGGAGCTGAGCCGCCCGGTGACGGCGCCGGTCTGGCTGAAGCGCGTGTGAACGCGCCCCGTGGCGGGATGAATCAGGCGCGGCAGGACGTCCGCATAGGTGGATTTGAGCTTCGAAAGTTCGCGAAACTCGAGAACTTTTTTGGGAAGGTCGTGAACGAGGGCCAATTCCTCGAGAATGTCGGCGGCGGTGGAGCGGGATCGCGAGCGGCCGCGGCCCTGCTTGGGTCCCTGTAGGTTCAGCTTGTCGAAAAGAACCTCCGCAAGCTGCGTCGGCGAATTGATGTTGAATTCGAATCCCGCCAGATCGTGGATTGCTTTTTCGAGAGCACCGATTTCCTGCTGCGTCTTCGCAGAGATGATGTCGAGTTCTTTCTTGTCGACGAGGACGCCGGCGGCTTCCATGCGGGCGAGAACGGGCGCGAGCGGTAGGTCGATTCTCTCGTAGATTTCGAGCAGGCCTTGCCGTTCCACTTCTTCGCGCAGGATGGGAGCGAGACGGAGCAGGAAATCGGCGCGCTCGCCGGGAGCGCCGGAGAGCGTGCAGTTCAAATTGCGGAGGACGACTTCCGCGAAGGCATGGTTCGCCGTGGTGGGACGCAGGAGGAAGGAGTAGAGCATGGTGGCGTGGCGAATTCCCGCGACGGTGCCGGGCGCACCGGGAACGGCGAGCAAATTGAAGAGCTTGGGATCGTGGACGATTTTCGGCTGCTTGGGATCGGAGAGCCATTTTTTCATGGCGGCAAGAGTGGTGTCGTCGACGCTATTCACCGCGGCGCGCGCGGTGGCAGGTTTTGCGGAGGCTTCGACTACGAGGACGCGGTTGCCGAAGCCTTCCTCGTCGGGATCTTCGGCGTCGAGCGACAGCCACGCCGCCGCTTCGTGGCCGCGCGGCAGCGAACCCAGAAACTCTTCCAATTTTGCGGGAAGGTCGAGGGTGACGTAGTCGGTCTTCTGCGTGTTGACGAGCGGCGCGATCTCGCGCAGCAGCGACGTGAACCCGAGCTCGACGTAGAGCTCGCGGAGCGCGGCGGAATCCGGCTCGGCAATTTCAAGGGTGTCGAGGACGAGCGGAATGGGAGCGTCCGTGGGAATGGTCGCCAGCTGCTTGCTGAGCCGGACGAACTCGCCATATTTCTGAAGGGCTTCGCGATAGTTCGCGCGCTTCACTTCATCGGCATGCTTGAGCGCCTCTTCGGCGCTGCCGTATTGCTGGATCAATGTGCGGGCGCCGACTTCGCCGATGCCGGCCTTGCGGCGTTCCCCGGGGGCGGGCTTTTCGTTCGGATCGCGCGCGCCGGGAATGTTGTCGATCGAATCGCCCATGAGGGCCATCACGTCGGGCACTTTTTCCGGCGGCACGCCCATGATTTCTTCCACTTTTTTTGCGTCGAGGAGAAGGTCGCCCTTCATGGGATTCAGCAGGCGAACAGGACCGCCAACAAGCTGCATCAGGTCTTTGTCGCTGGTGACGATGAAGACTTCGAAATCCTCTTCGCTGGCTTTTCGAGCGAGCGTGCCGATCACGTCGTCGGCCTCGTAGCCGGGAAATTCCACGATGGGCAGGCGCATAGCCTGGCAGTAGCGCCGGACGTATGGAATCTGGAGAGAAAGGTCGGGCGGCATCGGCGCGCGCTGCGCCTTGTAGTCGGCGAAGAGTTTGTCGCGGAAGGTGGGCGCGGAGACGTCGAAGACCACGCCAAGGTAGTCGGGCTTCCAGTCCTTCATGAGTTTGCGGACCATGTTAGCGAAGAGGAAGGGGACGTTGGTCGGAACGCCCTGGGCGGTCTGGAGGCGCTGCGGCATGGGGGCGTAGAAGGCGCGGAAGATGTAGCCCATCGCATCGATGAGGAAGAGCCGTTTTTTGGCGGTAGCGGGCATAGGAGGTGTTTGCGCGGCTTCGGCGCGGGCGATGGGCCGCTGAGAGTCGCCGAAATCAGGGAGTATAGCATCGGGGCGACGAAATCGCGTTTCGCGATTCGTCTGGGACAAAGGCTCTAAACCACAGATGAACACAGATGAACGCGGATAAAACCTCCTCGACGGGAAGGCGTGAAGCGGAAGTGCCGAACTGAAGCCGCCTCCGGAAGCCAAGAGCCCCGGCAACCGTAGATTAAGCATGGCGCCGGTCCTTTGTTTTCAACGAGTTACGAGAGAAATTAATCCCCGTACCGTAGATTAAAGTTCGCTGGAGTTTCGCTCTGGGCTCGCGTGTTGCCAGCGGAGGGATCCCTCGGCACCGCTGAGGCGCAGAGGGCACGGAGGAACGAGAGGATTCAAGGGAGATCGGGGAGCAAAACATAAGAAAAAGGGCCCGGGATTTGTATAGATTAGAAAAATGTAAGTGGCTGATTCGGCGGAGGTTGCGGCGATTTCTAATCTTCAGTGTATAGATTAGAAATTGGCTGGGGAGCTTCCGGCGCGTCGCAGGGGAGGGTCGCCGGAGCATCCGATTTGTGCCTCTAGTCTCTCATTTTCCTGCTGACACTATTTTATCATGCGTGGCAACTTGACATGGGCATTTCAAGTCTGCAAGGCACAGAGCGAATTGGGTTTACGAAATCGCGATTCGTGAGTAGAAATCGAAAAAAAATGAAAAAAAGCCAAAAAGCTTCGGGCTGCAGCGAGAGGGACCCCGAACGTGAGAACCAAGCACGCCGAGCAGGCAAGAAAAATGACTTCTGTCGCCCGTTACACGGGCTCGGGGGACAGAAACGTCGCGCGCCCGCGGCTTACGCCGGCGGGCTACGCTCTTGCGCCCGCTACGCGGGCTGGACGAAGAGGCTGCATCAAGACAGACCCTACCTGCGCCGCGAGCGGGAGAGGGAATCACTTCGAGGGGAGGCGACAGTATAGGGCGTCGCTGCCGACGTCGAAGACGCGGTTCCAACGGGCGCGGAAATTCTCCTGAGCCGCATCGGCGGCGAATTCGATCAATTGTTCCTCGGAAAAGTGGCGGCGAAGCTCGGCATAGAGCTCGTCGCTGACGTTGACGGGCGCGCCGACGAGAGTATCGGCCAGGCGAAGCAGGGCCTGCTCGGGCGGAGGGAATTTTTCGAGGTCGCCACGGAGAACGGCGTCGATTTCGTCATCCGAGAGGCCAAACATTCTGCCGCCGGCAGAATTGGCGTCGACTCAAAACGGGCAGCCGATGCGAGCGGCGGTGCGCAACTGGATGATGGAACGCTGGCGGAGCGGGACGGCGGCTTTTTGGCCGAGGAGCCATTCGGTGAGGATATTGATCCAGAAGACGCGCGGGACGCGGGCAGAAATCTTTTGAGGTGTGAGGTCCTTGCCGAGCATTTTGCGGACCTTGTTGAAGACAAGGCGCATGAAGAATGACGCTTTGTTTGGATCGATGCCTTGGATGCGGGCCATAGAACCTCCTCGATATAAGTTTAGGAGGATTTCGGCAGAAGGCAAATGGTGGCGGGAGGTAGAGGAAGCAGGCAAAGTCCAAGGCGAAGCGATTTCAAAATTTCGGATTCAGATTTGAAAGGAAGACGAGAACGAACCGCAGAGACGCAGAGGCCGCGGAGAAACGGCAACACCAGAAAAGAGCCAACGAGACGCCGGCGCTACAGCGGCCGTTTCTGAAAAGAGCGAAGAGCGAGGCGATCGTTTTATTCGCAGCGGAGGGCGCTGATGGGATCGACGCGCATGGCGCGGCGGGCGGGGATATAACACGCAAGAAGCGCAGCGCCCACCAGAATTGTAGATGCGCCAACGAAGGTGATGGGATCAAAAGGCGCGACACCGAAGAGAAGGGCGGCGATGAGGCGTCCTGCAAGCGCGGCCACAATAAGCCCCGCCGCGAGACCGAGCAGCACGGGAGCCATGCCCTGGCGCAAGACGATGCCCAGAATGCCGCGCGAGTCCGCGCCAAGCGCAATGCGAATGCCCAATTCACGGCGGCGCTGTTCGACGGAATAGCCGGTGACGCCGAAGATGCCGAGAGCTGCGAGCAACAGCGACGAGAGGCCAAAGAGAAGGACGAGCAACATCTGGAAGCGGCGGGCGGTGACGGATTCAGAGACGACTTGGGACATGGCCCGGACGGAGATGACCGGCACTTCCGGATCGATCTTGTGAATCAAAGCGCGAACGGCGGATGCGGAGTCGCGAGGATCGCCGGAAGTGCGGAGCACGAAGGAACCGGAGGAGGGAACAGAGATGCTGTTGAACCAGGAGGGAACGTAGACCATCATGCGCGGCGCGCGATCGAGGCGGACCGTGCGGACGTCGGCGACAACGCCAATCACTTCGCTCGGAACATCCCCCGCCCATTGCGCGATGCAGGTCTGGCCGATCGGATTTTCACCGGGCCAGAAGCGCGCGGCGACGCTTTGAGAAACAACAACGACCTTGCGGCCCGCGTCGGCCGGCGTAAATCCGCGGCCCTGCAAGACGGGGATTCCCATCGCGGAAAAGTAATCCGGACTGACAGGGCGGTAGCTCGCGACGGGCGTCTCAGTGTTCGACGCACCGGGAATCGTGATGCCGGTGATGCTTCCGTCACCCGCGAGAGGCGGAATGCTGACCCATCCGACAGCGCGAACGCCGGGAAGCGATTTGAGGGCGTCCAGGGAGCGATCGTAGAAGCTGAGACGAACGGAAAGCTCGGCGTAACTCTGCGGAGGAAGGTCGATGGAGGCGACGAGGACTCTTTCAACGGCGAAACCGGCATTGACGCTCAAGAGGTGCAGGAGGCTCGAGACGAGCAATCCAGCGAGAATCAAGAGGCTGGTGGTGAGCCCTACCTCCACTCCCACGAGGCTTTCGCGAAGCCGGCGGGTCTTGCGGCTTTCGGAGGCGGTTGTCGAGGCTGACTTCAGCACGTCGAGCGGCTGGAGATGCGCGAGACGCCGCGCCGGAAGGATCCCAAACAAGACGGCCGTGAAGAGCGTAACAGCGAGCGCGAACAGAAGGACGCGCGCGTCGATGGCGACCTCATCGAGGCGGGGAATGCCGGCGGCCGGGCTGTGAGCAAGCGCATCCACGGCAAGATGCGCGACCCAAACGCCGAGGGCGCCACCGGCGATGCTGAACAAAAATGTCTCGGTGAGCATCTGGCGGAAAATGCGGCGGCGTGACGCGCCCAACGCGGTGCGAATTGCGGCCTCGCGCATGCGGCTCGGAACGCGAGCCAGGAGCAAGCAAGCCAAGTTGGCGCAGACGATCAGGAGAACCGCGCCGACTGCCGCGAGGAGGAAAATCAGTCCGCGACGCGCAGGCCCAATGACTTCGGAGTCGAGCGGCTGAAGGGCGGCCGCCAAACCATCGCCGGCGGCCGCTTGCTTCGCGATCTGGGCCTGAACGAGATTCAATTCCGCGAGCGCCTGTTCCGGGCTGACGCCGGGCTTGAGGCGGGCAATCCCCGTGAAATCGAATTCGCCGATGAGGTCCCGCTCGTACGACTTCGGGCCGTCGAGCGGCCGGAAGAAATCCAGCGAATGAGAGGAGCTGACGCCGCCCATCGCCCGCGGAAAGCGGAAGGACGACGGGAGGACGCCGACAATCTGGTGAGGAATGCCATCGAGCACCAGCGTCTTGCCAAGCACGGCGGGATCGGCATGGAAGCGCGCGCGCCAAAATCCGTCGGCGAGAATGACGACGCGGCCGCGGCCGGGTTCGTCTTCTTCGGGAAGAAATGAGCGGCCCAGCGCAGGCTCGATTCCGAGGACGGACAGGATGTTGGCAGAGGCGCGCACGCCGTGAATGACTTCGGGCTCGCCTAAGCCCGTCAGATCGGCGCTGGTCGGTTCGGCGATGGCGACGTCGGAGAAAGAGCGAACCTTCTGGCGCCAGATTTCGAAGTCGGGGAGGTTGACGTCAACGAGGGGATCGAACCGGGCAAGTTGGGGAACGATTTCGCGAACGAGGTAGAGCCGCCCGGGATCGGAGTAGGCGAGAGGCCTGAGCAAGGCGGTGTTCACGACGGAGAAGATGGCGGTGTTGGCGCCGATGCCGAGGGCGAGGGTGAGGATGGCGACGGCGGCGAAGCCGGGCGATTTGCGGAGCGAGCGGAGGCCGTAGCGGACGTCCTGCGCGAGTGTTTCGAGGAAATGGATGCCGACGGCTTCGCGGCATTCTTCCTTGGCACTGTCGAGGGCGCCGAACTCGAGGCGAGCGCGACGGAGGGCTTCGGCGGCAGGAACGCCTGCGCGCATCAGGTCATCGGCGCGAGCTTCGATGTGGAAGCGCAGCTCGGAGTCCATTTCGGATTCGGCGCGGGAGCGGCGGAAAAGGGATCGGAGCCAGGAGCGAATGCGCGGAAGCAGCGGCGAGTTATTCATGGCGGAGGGCCACCATAGGATCGACGCGCATGGCGCGCCGGGCGGGAATGCAGGAGGCCACAGCGGCCAGGGCCAAGAGCAAGAAGGCGACGGCGGCGTAGAGCCAGAGATCGACGGCTCCGACGGCGTAGAGCTGGCTCTTGAGCAGGCGCGCTGACAGTGCGGCGATTGCCATGCCGACGGAGGTGCCGAGAAGCGAAAGCCGGAGCCCCTGGTTGACAACGGATCGCAGGACGCCACCAGGCGCAGCTCCGAGGGCCATGCGGATTCCAAACTCGCGGGTGCGGCAACTGACGGAGTAATTGATGACGCCGTGAACGCCCGCGACGACGAGAACGAGAGCCAGTCCTGCGAAAAGGGAAAGAAGAACGAGCGAGAGGCGGCGCGGACCAAGACCGTCGCCAACGATGTGCTGCATGTCCGTGATGCGGTAGACAGGCTGCTGCGAATCGAGGGAGGCGATCTGGCTGCGCACGGCCGAGGCAAAACTGCCGGGAGATCCCGTGGTGCGGACGGCGAGCGCGAGATTGTGGATGCGTCCATCGCTCTGAGCGAGGGGAAGGTAAATCTCGGGGCGAATCTGGCGGAGGATGTCGGGACGCTGGCGCGCATCGGCGACAACTCCGACGATGGTGAGCCCGAGGGGAGTGGGAGCGTCCGACAGCTGGGCAGCGCGCGAATTGACGTGGCCGAGACGGATGCGATGGCCAATCGGCGAGGAGTTCGGCCAATAGGCCTGGGCCATCCGGCGGTTGATGATGGCGACGCGGAGCGCGCCCGCGTCGTCGTGCCCACTGAACTCGCGGCCTTCGAGGAGCGGAATCCTGAGAACGCGAAAATATTCGGGGCTGACGATGCGCTCATCGGCGTTCAGAGGACCGCCATCCGCGAGCGGGCGCCCTTCGACGGAGAAGTCCTGCGTGTCGAGGTCCCAGGTTTCCATCGGAAGGAGCGAAGTTGCGGCGGCGCCTTCGATTCCCGGAACCGCATCGACGCGCGAGACGAGATCGCGGAAGAAGCGGGAGACGTCCGACGCCTGCGGATAGCGAGTTGGCGTGAGAGGGACGCGCATGGTTAGGACGTTGGCGGCGTCGAAGCCAAGCGGGAGCGTCGTAACTTCACGGAAGCTGCGAATCATGAGGGCGGCGCCGACCAGAACGACGGCGGCCAGAGCGACCTCCGAAGCCACGAGGGCGGATCGAAGGAACGTTCCCGAGGAATCGCTCGAGGCGCCGCGACCGCCATCCTTGATGGAATTGATTACGTTGGTGCGCGACGCTCGCCACGCGGGCGGGATGGCGAAGAAAATCGCCATTCCGAAGGCGACCAGGGAACCGAAAAGGAAAATCGCAGGGTCCGCCTGAATCCGGGCCTCGGTGGCGATGTAGTTGGGCGGGACCAGGGCGATCAGTTCGCGCAATGTGGCAGCCATAATCAGAAAACCGAGCGCACTGCCGGCGACGGAAAGAAGGAAGCCCTCGATCATCACCTGACGGACGATTCGAGCCGGGCTTGCGCCGTGAACGAGGCGGAGGGCGAATTCCTTCTTGCGAGTGGTGGCGCGAGCGAAGAAAAGATTCGCGAGATTCGCGCAGATCGCAAGCAGGACGAGGCCGACGGCTCCGGCGAGCGCACCGAGAGCGGACTTCAATTCACCGACGATGATGTCGCGGACGATGCGGGGTTCGATGGTCCAATCCGCGTATTCGGGAGTCGAGCCGAGATTTTCGCGTTCCATCGAGACGGCCAGGGAATGCAGCTCGCGGCGGGCCTGGCCGAGCGTGATGCCGGCGCGCAAGTGACCGACGACGAAATAAGAACGGCGCGAACGATCGGTGTCAGCGGGATTGAGTCGGAGGGGAAGAAAGAGTTCGCCGCCGAGGAGGCGATAGCGCTCGGGCATGACGCCGATGACGGCGTAGCTCTCTCCATTGAGGCGAATGGTCTTGCCGACGATGGCCGGGTCCAATTGAAAATGCTTCTTCCAGAGATCGTAAGAGAGGACGACGACGTTAGGGCCGCCGGGGCGGTCTTCTTCCGGAGTGAAGACGCGCCCAAGAAGGGGCGCGACTCCATTCATCGGGAAATCGCTGGCGGTGACGCGCGCGCCGTAGATGTAGTCGGGATTGCCAATCTCGGAGAGGTTAAAGTCGGCGGACTGCTCGGCGGCGATCGCGGCAAAGATGCGGGAGCGATCGCGAATATCGAAGAATTCGGGGCCGGAACAAAGAAGCGAAGTGACACCACGCAGGGGAAATCGCGCCTCAAGAACGACGGAGCGGTCGGCGTTCTTGTAAGGGAACGGGCGGAGAAACGCGCCTTCGATGACGGAGCAAAGGGCGCAGGCGGCGCCGATACCGAGGGCGAGAGTGAGAATGGCGACCGCGGCGAAGCCGGGCGATTTGCGGAGCGAGCGGAGGCCGTAGCGGACGTCCTGAGCGAGTGTTTCGAGGAAATGGATGCCGACGGCTTCGCGACACTCTTCCTTGGCACTGTCGACGGCGCCGAACTCGAGGCGAGCGCGACGGAGGGCTTCGGCGGCAGGAACGCCTGCGCGCATGAGGTCATCGGCGCGAGCTTCGATGTGGAAGCGCAGCTCGGAGTCCATTTCGGACTCGGCGCGGGAGCGGCGAAAGACGGAACGGATCCAGGAGCGAAAGCGCGGGAGGAGCGGTGAGCGCGATGAGCTATTCATGGCGAAAAGAATTGGCGCAGTAAGAGCCAAAGGAAAACCAAAGACGCAGAAAGTGAGGCGGCGAAGCAAGCTTCGCCGAAAAGCGGCTTCCACGAGCGCTGGGCGAGCAGCAAAGCGGCAGCAAGCGGCAGCACTCCACGAGGCGGAGGCGAGCGACGGGCGATCTCAAACTTCTGCCGGGAAGGGGCGAGTCATTCATGGCGGGGGCATCCATTTCATTCGCAGCGCAAAGCGCTGACGGGATCGACGCGCGTGGCGCGGCGCGCGGGGATGTAGGCGGCGAGGATGGCGACGGCGGCGAGAAGCAGCGCGACCGCGATGAAAGTGAGCGGGTCAGCGGGACGGATGGCGAAAAGGAGCTTCGAGAGAAAACGCGAGAGAGCCAGGGCGACGGGAATGCCGACGGCGAGGCCGATGAGGACGAGTCGCGCGGACTCGCCGAGGACGAGGCGGAGAACGTCGAAGGGAGAAGCGCCGAGCGTGAGGCGGATGCCGATTTCGTGCGTGCGGCGCGAGACGGAATAGGAGATGACTCCGAAGATTCCGGCGGCGGCGAGGAGCAAAGCCATGAGTCCGAAAAGGCCGAGGAGCCAGGCGCGAAAACGCGGCTGCTGAACGGATGTGTCGAGGGAATTGGAGAGTGCGGCAATGTCGCTGACGGGCAGGTTCTTATCGACCTCGCCCACTTCGTGGCGAATCGTGGAGGAAACACTCGCAAGATCAAGGTTGCTGCGGACGACGACTTCCGCGCCCCAAAGGGGCATCTGGTCGAAGGGGACGTACATCATCGGGCCGGGAGCCTGGCCGAGGGAAACATCGCGTATGTCACCAACGATGCCGACGATTTCGCGCGCGACGGGCGCGGCGGGCGGAAACGCGAACGAAAGCTGCTTGCCCAGCGGATCCTGATTGGGGAAATAGCGCTGGGCGAGGGTTTCGCTGATGACGGTGACGCCAGGGGCGGTCCAATTATCCTGCTCGGTGATTTCGCGGCCCCGGAGAAGCGGAATGGCCATCACGCGGAAATACTGGGGACTGATCGAGACAAAGTCAGCGGCTTCGGGAACGCCCTTGGGCAAAGGCGGATTGCCAACGATTTCAAAGGGCAGACTGGCAGCGCCCTGCGAATTGAGCGGGAGAGGAATTCCGATGGCGGAGTCGCGCATGCCGGGCTGGGATTGGAGGCGGCGAACCAAATCGTCGGCGAAGGCAATCCACTGCTCAGGCTTCGAGTACTGAAAACGCGGGAGCTGGATGTCCGCCTTGACGACGTGCGCGACGCTGAAGCCGGGATTGACGGACGTGAGAGTGGCGAAGCTGCGAACGAGAAGGCCGGCGGCGACCAGCAGAACGAGAGCGAGGGCGACCTCGGCGACGGCGAGGAAGCTGCGCGCGAAGCGACGCGAGCGCGCTTCGCCGGCGCGGCCGGCGTCTTCCTTGAGATTGGACTGAACGTTCGAGCCGGCGGCAAAAAAGGCGGGAGCGAGGCCGAAGATGAGGCTCGCCAGAAGCGAGAGAAAAAACGCGAAGGCGAGGACGGAGGCGTCGACGCGGATGACGTGGATTTGAGGAATGCTTTCGGGAAGGAACGCGACGAGCGCATGAACGCCCCAGTAAGCGAGAAGGACGCCAAGAATGCCGCCAAGGAGGCCGAGCGCGGCGCTCTCCGTAAGGAGTTGGCGGATGATGCGGGCGCGACCCGCGCCGAGCGCGACGCGAAGAGCCATCTCCTTACTGCGGGAGGTCGCGCGTGCGAGGAGCAAATTCGAAATGTTGGCGCAGGCAATGAGGAGGACGAGGCCCACGGCGCCGAGAAGCACGAGGAGGGCGGTGCGGACGTCGCCGACGATGACGCGCTGAAGGGGTTTGAGGCGAATCACCCAGCCGGAATTTTCGGCGGGAAATTTCTTGGCGAGCCGCGCGGCGATGGCGTCCATTTCAGCCTGAGCTTGCTCGATGGAAACTCCCGGCTTCATGCGAGCGACGATGGCGAGCCAGCGAAGACCCTGGCGCGGAATCCACGGGCCGAAAAGCGGATCCTGCGAGACGGGTATCCAGAATTCCACCGACCGAGGCGAAAGCAGAACAGCGGGATCGGCCGAGACGACGCCGACGATGGTGAAGGAGCGCTGGTCGAGGCTGACGGACGTGCCAAGGACGTTCGGGTCGGCACCAAAGCGATCGCGCCACATGCGTTCGCTGACAATGGCCACGGGCTGCGCGCCCAGCTTGCCATCGTCGGCAACGAAGGTGCGGCCGAGGAGCGGCTTCACGCGAAGGGCGCTGAGAAGTTCCGGCGTGATGTCGCCAATATTCACGGCGACGGGATCGCCGTGGCCTGTCAGCGTGAGCTCATGAGTTGCGAGACCGGCAAAATCGCTGAAGACATGGTTCTGATCGCGAATCTCGGTGAAATTCTGGTAGGAAATTCCGGCGGACGGAATTCCCTGCTGGGGTTTCGCCTCGGAAAGGAAAACCAACTGGCTGGGATTCGCTAGGGGCAAGGGGCGGAGGATCACCGGGTCGACGACGCTGAAGATCGCGGTATTGGCGCCGATGCCGATGGCGAGTGTCGCGATGGCGATGGCGGCGAAGCCGGGAGATTTGCGCAGCGTGCGAAAGGCGTAGCGCAGGTCCTGGAAGAGCGCGTCGAAGAAGTGGATGCCGACGGCTTCGCGGCATTCCTCCTTGGCGGCGTCGATGGCGCCGAATTCGAGTCGGGCGCGGCGAAGGGCTTCGGCGCGGGGCGTGCCGGAGCGAACGAGGTCTTCGGCATAGGCTTCCACGTGGAAGCGAAGCTCGGCGTCCATTTCGGATTCGGCGCGAGAGCGGCTGAAGATTGCGCCGAGCAAAGAACGAATGCGCGTCCAGAGCCTCATATTTCCTCCGGGGTGGCGCGAAGGATTCCGCCGATGACGTCGGCCATGCGATTCCATTTTTCGGCTTCGGCTTCGAGGCGGCGCTTGCCGGCAACGGTGAGGCGGTAATACTTCGCCTTGCGCTTGCGCTCGGATTCGCCCCACTCACTCGCGATCCAGCCCTGATGCTCGAGCCGGTACAGCGCGGGATACAGAGAGCCCTGGAGAATTTCGAGACGGTCCTTCGAGATTTGCTGGATGCGGAGGAGAACGCCGTAGCCGTGGAGAGGGCCGAGAGAAACGGCCTTGAGGATGAGCATATCGAGAGTGCCCTGAAGAAGGTCGACCTGCTTGGACGGCATGGGGTTCTCCTAGACGCGCTAGGAGTATAGGGCGAGTTCTCCTAGACTGTCAAGGAGAAGATACTAGTTCTGGTTCACGAGAGGCCCGTGCGAGGCTCTAGGCGAAATCGTGCCAATTCAGACACGGATTTGCTAGGCTGATTCGAGACCGGCCCGGGCAGCATAAACCCGGAATCGCGTGACCTGCGCCGCCATGCCACGTTAACCCTGAAAGCCAAATAGGCGGGTAAGTCCGGTATTTTGTAATGTTTGTGAAATATTTGAAGGCCACCCTGCGTATCAGCTTATGGAGAGACGGAAGACATCGGGGGAGATGAGCACCGCTGAATTGGCGGACGTGCTGGCGCAGGTCCGGGCGGGAGACGCGGACGCGTGGGGCGAGCTCTACCGGCAATACGCGGCTGCGATCTTCCGGTTTTGCCGGCGGGCGCTGCCGACGCGCGAAGACGCAGAGGACGCAACAACAGAAGTATTCATGAAGGTGAGGCAGAAACTCGGGACGTACGATTCGTCGAGGCCGTTCACGGCGTGGCTGTATAAGGTGGCGAGCAATCACTGCTGGGACACGCTGCGACGGAGGCGCATCCGGCAGGATCTGGAAACAGGCGACCTGGAGACGCTGCCGCTGGAGCATCCCGATCCCGACCAACTGGAGCGCCTGCAGACGGAGCACACGAGCAAGGAAGTGCGCGGCGGGCTGGCGAAACTGCCGGACCGGGCGCGGATGGCGCTGGTGCTTCGCTACTACGCGGACATGAGTTATGACGAGATTGCGGATACGCTCGGCGTGCGGCGGGCGTTCGTGGGCGTCCTTTTGCTGCGGGCGCGCCACCAACTGCGCGACACGCTGAGCGGCAAAGAAGGCAACGCCGGAGCCCGAGGCGCGGCTGCGGGGAGCAAGGCATGAATCACTTCGATGAAATGACGGCGCTGCTGTATCTCGAAGGACAGCTGGACGCAGAGCACGCGAGCGAAGTGGCAACCCACGCGGCGGATTGCGGCGAATGCCGCGAATTGCTGAAGGCGCTGGAAACAGAAGGCGTGTGGCTGCGCGAATCGCTTGCCGCGGAGGATGAGGCGATTCCCGCTAGGCTGGCGGAAGCACCGGAACGCGGAGGCGCTCCCTGGGGCTGGATCGCGACGCTGGGGCTGAGCGCCGGCGGCGCGTACACGCTCTGGAGCGGAATCATCGAGCCGTGGCAGGCGCAAGCGGCTCAAGCGGGTTTCACGCAGGGCAATCTTCTTACAATGCTCTTCTTCAGCGGCGCTTTCTGGAAAGGATGGGACGCAATGCGAAGCCTGATGGAATTCGGGGCGATGGCGACTCTGACGGTAGTGGTCTCGTGGCTGCTGCGGCGGCACTGGCGGAGGTTCACGACGTTTGCCGCGGTGATGGGAGTGCTGGTGTTTGCGCTGGCATTGCCTGCGTCGACGAGCGCCGCGGAGACGAAGCATGGCGACCCGAATTTCACACTGCCCGCGGGAGAAGAGGTGCATACGGACCTGATGGTGGCCGGAGAGCGCACGGAGATCGACGGCACGGTGGATGGCGACTTGATTGTGTGGTCGCAGGTGGTGATCGTGAACGGGCACGTCAAGGGAGACGTGATCTGCTTCGGGCAGGAGTTGCACATCAACGGACCAGTGGACGGGAACGTGCGAGCGTTCGCGGAGAATACGGACATCACCGCCGCGGTGGGCAAGAACGTGATGGCGTGGACCAAGGTGTTGAACGTCGAGTCGAAGGGATCGGTGGGCGGTAGCGTGACGGTGGGCTCGACCGATGCGTCGCTGACGGGGAATATCGGCGGCGATGTGATGGGCTTTACGCACGAGATGGAACTGAACGGGCCCGTGGGTGGCGACGTGAGAATTCACGGGGACTATTTGACTGTGGGCTCCGGCGCGGACATCAAGGGGCATGTGCGGTTCGAGGGGAAGCGCAATCCCGAAGTCGCGCAGGGCGCGAAAGTGGGCTCGATCGAGCACATAGTGAAGCAGTCTGAGTCCGAGGTTGGGTATCAAAAGCCGCATTTCTACGTGCATCACATCATCATGTGGGGCGTGGGGTTCGTGTACGGGATGGTGTTCTTGCTTCTGCTGCCGACTTTCTACGCCGACGCGACGGCAGCCTGCAAGAAGTATGCGCCGGCGGCCGGATTTGGGATTTTGTTCCTCTTCGCAACGCCGATCGCGGCCATTATCGCGTGCTGCACGATCGTCGGGCTGGGCGTGGGAATAACAACCCTGTTGCTATACATGGTAGCGATTTTCACTTCGACGATTTTCGTGGCCGGTTGGCTGGGCGAAGCGTTGCTGGGACCCAAGCCGGGAATCGGGCCGATGATCGGGCGGCTGGCGCTGGGCCTCTTCATCCTTCATCTGCTGCGCGTGCTGCCGTACGTGGGCGGCTGGATCCTCCTGATCGAGATAATTTGGGGGATGGGCGCAATGGTGATGACGATCTACCGCCGGCTGCGGCCGCAATTGGCGAGCGTCGCCGCGTAGCGTTGACTGATGACTGAGTCCGGCGGGACGACTCAGGAAACGATGCCGAGATTCTTCCCTACGCGCGCGATGGTTTCGAGAGCCCGCTCGAGATCGGCGCGCTTGTGAGCGGCGCTGACGATGGTTCGCAACCGCGCTTTTCCTTCCGGCACCGTCGGGTAGCCAATCGCGCCCGCGAAAACACCTTCCGCGAATAAATCCTGCGAAAACTGAAACGCCTTTGCCGCGTCGCCAACCATGATGGGCGTGATCGGAGTTTCACTCTTGCCAGTGTTGAATCCAAGCTTCTTCAGCTTGCGCTTGAAGAATTTCGTGTTGGACCAGAGCTTCTTGACGAGCTTCTCGCCGGCCTCGGAGTCGAGTAGCTCAAAGGCGGCCTGGCACGTCGCAGTGACCGATGGCGGATGCGAAGTGGAGAAGAGGAAGGGGCGGCCGCGATGATAGAGAAAATCGATAAGGTCGCGCGAGCCGCAGACGTAGCCGCCAATGGAGCCGATGGCTTTGCTAAGCGTGCCTACCTGAATGTCGACGCGGCCGTGGCAGCCGAGATGGTCGATGGTGCCGCGCCCGCGTGAGCCGAGAACGCCGGAGGCGTGCGCGTCGTCGACCATCATGATGCAATTGTATTTCTCGGCGAGATCGCAGAGAGCCGGAAGGTTGGCGATGTCGCCATCCATCGAGAAGACGCCGTCCGTGACGAGCAGCTTTTTGCCGTTCCAGGTCTCCGTTTCCTTCAGGACGCGCTCGCAATCGGCGATGTCCTTGTGCTTGAAGACCTTGATGGTGGCGCGGGAAAGGCGACAACCATCGATGATGGAGGCGTGGTTCAGCTCGTCGGAGACGATGAGGTCGTCCTTGCCAAGAATCGCGGAGACGGTGCCGGAGTTGGCCGTGAATCCCGATTGAAACACGACGCACGCCTCGACCTTCTTGAATCGAGCAATCTGCTCTTCGAGTTCCATGTGAATCTTCATCGTGCCGGCGATGGAGCGTACGGCTCCGGAGCCGACGCCGTACTTGCGGGTGGCGTCGATGGCCGCGCGGCGCAGCTTCGGGTGCGTCGTGAGGCCCAGATAATTGTTGGAACTGAGATTGATGACTTCCTTGCCGTCGAAAACGGCGATGGGCTTCTGCTCGCCTTCGAGGACCTTGAGGTGAAAATACAGATGCTTCGATTTCAGATCTTCGAGCGCATCGTGAAGATAGCGAAGCTGCGGACGTCCTTCAGTTCCCGGCGCTGGCGTGCTCATGATTCCTCCCTATGAAGATTCCAGCTTACATCTGGTGGAAGGGGGGCTGGCAATGGTTTCCGTGAAGAAAAAAGAGAGCGCGGGCGGTGTCCGTGGGAAATGAGCGAGAAGCGCTACTTGCCTGCGCCGTTGGGGTAAAGCAGAACCTTACTGGCCTGGCCGGATTCAAGCAGGGAAAAGGCGTTTTCGAACTTCTCGAGCGGCATTCGTTCGCGGAACAGCGGCTCGAGATTCAGCCGGCCGTGCTTGAGGAGTTCCGTCATATGGACCCACGTCTCGAACATCCGGCGGCCGTAAATGCCCTGCACGGTCGCTCCCTTGAAGATTACGTCGTTGACGAGATCGAGGGTCACGAGATCTTTGGGAATACCGAGCAGTGACGCGCGGCCTCCCTGCCGCAGCATCTGAAAGCCTTGACGAATAGCTTCGGGATTGCCGCTCATCTCGAGCAGCACGTCAACGCCGCCGTCTGTGGCGTTGCGAACGTGGTCCACGATGCCGGGCGAAGAGGGATCGAGAGCTTCGTCGGCGCCCATCTTTTTCGCCAGCTCGCGCCGGTGCGCGTTGACTTCCGTGACGAAAAGAGTGGCGCAGCCGCAAGCGCGCGCGACCGCGACGGACATCAGCCCAATCGGACCCGCGCCTGTGACGAGAACGTTTTGCCCGGCAATCTCGCCCGCAGTGACGGTGTGCACCGCATTGCCCAGCGGATCGAGAATCGCGGCGTAGTGCTCCGGAATCGCGGGGTCGATTTTCCAGATGTTGCGCGCGGGGATGCGGACGAATTCGGCGAAGCAGCCGTCTGCATCGATGCCGATGATCTTCACGTTCTGGCACACGTGCGGCTGGCCCATGCGGCACGGGCGGCAATGCCCGCAGTTCACGTGCATTTCCGCGCTGACGAAGTCGCCGGGCTTCGTCGAGACGACTTCATCGCCGATCTTTTCGACGACTCCGCAAAATTCGTGGCCGAACGTCATGGGCGGATGAATGCGCGAGGCGGACCAGCGGTCCCATCCGTAAATGTGCAGATCTGTGCCGCAGATTGAAGCGGCGCGAACGCGGACGAGGACGTCAGTGGGGCCAATCGCGGGAACCGCAACCGATTCGAGCTGAGCGCCGCGCTCGGGGCGCGCTTTGCGCAGGGCCTTCATTGTGGACGCGGGCATCGAGTGTGCGGCGGACTTATTGCCACCCAATGCTAGCATACGGCGTTGACCCGCCGAAATGTGCGACGCGGCGGATTTGCGAAGCGGGAAAAAGGCTTGCAGCGCACGAGGATTACTTCTTGAGCTGCAGGATGCCGATGGATTCGAGGGCGCGGAGATACTCGACGACGTAAGCGAACGGGATGGGGCCGTACTCGGCCGAGACTGCGTCGCGAATCTCCTGGGCATTCCTCTTGCCGTCGACGAAATTCAGGATTTCATACGCATAATCGTCGCCGCCGCCCCGCAGACCTTCATAGGCGAACACCTTCAGCGCGCGGGCGCGGTCTGCGCCATAGCGATCGGTGAAGTAGTCGTAGCCGAACACTGACATTGGGCCCTTGGGTTCAACCGCTCGACTGAAGATGAGCAGGCCCTCCCCTGTGGGCGTTTTTCGCGGAAACGGTAAACCTTCGAGTGGATCGCGAACTTCGGCCCGAACAGTCCATTGGCGTGTCGGAATGAAGGGCTCGACCGAGCGTGTCACCTGGGCGTTGTATAGCAGAGTAGACCGAGTCAAGGCACCTGCCTCGTCGGCTTGGTTGCTGTCAACAAGACTGTGACCGCGCCGCAGCAGCGTCGCGCTTCGCTGCAAGTTTCGGATTTCGATCTCGCGCATGACGGGCTCGAATTCCGCTTCCCCCATGGTCGCGAGGAAGTAGCCACTAGCGCCGCCAATAAACGCTGCGCGGAGGAGCTTCGTCGGGTCGATGTTCGCCGCCGCATCGAAATTCGTGTGGATGTAGCGGTCGGGCCAGTCGTTCAGATAGACGGCTGGAATGCGATAGGAGCCGCACTCGTAGACATCGTGATCGCTGCCCGGCGCGAAATCGGAAAACTGCGCGAGCAGGGCCTGCTTGCTGCCTTCGGGCGCCACCAAAGGATACGCGGCATGGCCAGTGGCCGCGAATTCATAGGATTGGTCGTTCACGAATTCGCCGAAGGCTTCCGCGACATCGTTCACAAACGTCGGCAAGCTCATCGGCGCGCGCGTGACGTGGAAGATAGACTTCGTCACCTCGCCGCCGCCGACCATGTCCATGTGCACGACGGCCAGGATGTGCGGCACGAGCTCCGGCTTGCCGTTGAGCAACGCGAGCGTACCTTCCACTTCCGCCGGCCACACAAACCGGAGCGTTCGCGCGGGACGCGGGATTCGCTCCTCTGATATGAGCTTCTGAAGCGTTCGCGCGACTTCGAGAATCGTGACGCAGCCGCTGGCGTTGTCATTCGCGCCGGGCCGCTCGTGGTCGAGATGACAACTGAAGACAATCTCCTGGCTGCTCAGCTTCGGGTCGGCACCCGGAATCGTGGATGTAGCGACGTCGTAAGACCCGGGATGGCGCCCCGCCTTCACTACGGCGTGCAAACGGATCGATTCGCCTCGCGAGAGACGGGCGCGAAGCGCTCGCGCTGTTCGCAGCGAGACCATGAACGCGAAGGTGGGGGTCTTGGGAAACGATTCGAGGTGGCCCCAGCGGATCAGATTGTCGTCCTCGCCTTGCCACGCGTTCGGCTGGTTCAGCGCATAGCTGACCATGCCCACAGCACCAAACTTTTCAACCGCGAGAGCCTCGACGGAACCGCCCGGTTGCGCCGAGACGAGAACGATTTTGCCGCGCACATCCTTGCCTGCATAGTCCTGCTCCGACGTTCCACTTCCCACGTCGATCAGATCCGCGGTGACGTCCGCGCTCTCGCTATCCTCCGCGAGCGTCACGGGCATGGCCTGAAAATCTCCCAAACGGTCGACCGGGACCCACTGCCCGTCTTTCTGTTTGACCTCCCAGAGCTCCGCGAAATCAGCGTCCCAGGCGGGACGCGAACGCTGCGTGCCGTAGAAAATCTTGCCATCGGCAGGAAACTGTTCGATGTGCGCGTCAGATAGCCCGTATTCCCTGGCCTTCTGGACCATGAATTCCGCGGCGGAATGGAAATCGCGCGAACCACGCTGACGATGGAGACGCGCGAGAAATTCAAGGTTGCGCTTCGCCGTCTCGCCGGACAGTTCGCCAGCCATGGCCGACACCGTCTTTTCAGGGAGCAGCGGCGGTTGCTGCGCGCGCCCCGCCGAAGAGGTCGAGAGGATAACGAGGAAAATCCCGATCGCAATTGCGGCGCGTTTCATGGGCAACCTCCGTTCGCGGCGGCGCGATTCTACCTTACCAAGGCATGGCCGCTCCGAGACAATTCGCAGCGACAATCGAAGATATTCCGATACAATCGCGGCCAGTCGACGCGGCTTCGGCAACGCAGCCGAGCAGTCAGCCGCGCTTCACACCGGGAGACGCGATTGGATTTCAGCCAGCGCTTGCGTGAAATAAAGTCCGGGTTCGAGCCAGCCTTCTGGGTGGCAAATTTCACGGAAATTTTCGAGCGGGTCGCGTACTACGCCACAACAGCCGTACTCGCGATCTACCTGAGCGAGCAGCTTCACTTTTCGAGTGAACTCACCGGATGGCTGGTGGGCACGTTTGGCCTGGTCGTCTGGTTTCTTCCAGTGCTGGGCGGAACGCTGGCGGATCGTTTCGGCTTCAGGCGGTCGCTGATGTTCGCGTATCTCGTGATGACGCTTGGCTACTTCCTGCTGGGATCGCTTTCGGCCTCATGGATGGAGCCCGTGCGCCACGCGCTGACGGATAAGTGGCTGGTGCTGGCCATCCTGATGATTCCGGCGATGGGGCCGGGAGTGGTGAAGCCGTGCGTGGCGGGAACCACGGCGCGAGCGTCAAACGAGAACGTGAGGTCGATCGGCTATTCGATTTACTACACGCTTGTGAATATCGGGGGAGCGCTGGGGCCGGTGGTGGCGTTTCTGGTGCGCAAGAAGCTGGGGCTGGGAATCGAGAACGTTTTCCGCGTCGCGGCCTGCTCCGTATTCTTGATGTTCTGGACGACGCTCTTTTTCTATCGAGAGCCGCGACGAACAGAGGAAGCGAAGGTGGGGAGCGTGGGCGCCGCGATTCGAAACATGTTCGTTGTCCTGACGAACGTGAAATTCGTAACGTTCCTGGTGATTTTTTCGGGGTTCTTCGTGGTCTTCTGGCAGCAGTACATTTCGCTGCCGCTGTTCATTCGGGGATTCGTCAACCCAAAGGCGGACGTGGACCTGCTGCTTTCCGTAGACGCGACGGTGGTGATCTGTTTTCAAATCCTGGTCACGTTCATTACGCGCCGGATGACGGCGTTTGCGGCCATGACAACCGGACTGCTGATCACGAGCCTTGCCTGGATCATTCTGGCCGTTCATCCAACGGTGGCCGCCGCCGTAGTGACGCTGTTTTTCGTGGCGGTAGGAGAAATCACGCAAGTATCGCGCTACTACGAGTACGTCTCGCGGCTGGCTCCCTCTGGACAGCAAGGCCTCTATATGGGCTGCGCCTTTCTGCCGATCGCGCTCGGATACTTCATCGGAGGTCCGCTGGGAGGCTACCTGGTGCACCACTATGGAGACGTGCTTCACCGCCCGGCACAAATGTGGTGGGTCATCACAGGCGTGGGAGTGTTCGCGGCGGCCCTGATGCTGCTCTATAACAAGATCGTAAAGCCCGAAGCGGCAAAGGACAGCGCCTGACCGGCTGGGCGAAATCAGGAATGCGTTGCGGCTTCCACGGCCGCGAGCGCTTCGTCGGTGGTGACAAGCCGCGCGCCGAGTGATTGCAGCTCTTCGATCGTCTGCTTGCCGTGCAACGGATTCAGCGTTTCGATCGCGTCCTTCACCAAAGATACTTTACGCCCGCGCGCCAATAGTCCTTTCGCAGCGAGCCTGACGCAATATTCCGTGACGACGCCAAATACAAAATATTCCGCATCCTTGCCGAGTCGCTCGACGATCCGGGTGGTGAGCGGATTATCGAAGACGTCGAGCGTCTGCTTCTCGATGACAAGCTGCTCGCGCGCAAACAGGTTCTCCGGAAGCTTGAAAGCGGAATCGTTGGGAATATTGGTCCACGTGTCCGCCAGCGCTTCGGGAATGATTTCCGCTCCCGGCGTGCCGCGAACGCAATGGCGAGGAAACGTCTTGAATTCGGGGTCATCCGGCGTGTGCCGGCAGGCGTCGGATACGAGTAGCACGCGACCCTGACGGGCAGCGTCGACAAGCCGCTTCAAGTTCGAGATTGTCTTCTCGGCGCCCGGAACGTAGAGGCTTCCGCCGGGCAACATGAAGTCCGCCTGCGTGTCGACTTCCCAGAAAATGACTTTGTGCTGCATCCCGGGCAATCCCTTTGGTTTGATGCGTGAAGCCCTATTTTAGCGCCGAGCGGCTGATACGGCGGCGAACCTTCTCGAGCATCTTTTCAAGCTGTTTGCTGTAGCGGACGGGATATTCCGCCGAGCGAGCGATCTGCTTGTATTTCGAGGGGAGGTGAGACAGCGATTGGAGCGACCGCGCCCGGAGCTCGCCAATCGGCTCGGCTGCGCGGGTGCGCCGGCCGCCGCTCATCACTTGCACCAGAAGCGGCTGGCCGCCGTTTGGAGCCTCTTCCTCAAGGGCGATCTTGTCGTACTCAAACTCGCCGCCAGATTTCGCGTGCCGGAGCACCTGCTTGCGCCCCGGATACGTGACTTTTGCCTGGCTCAGCTTGGCCGCTTCGCGGACTTTGCCGCCGCGCTCGACTTCTACGAGCTTGTAGACCAGGTTCAAATTCGGAGCATCGCCGGGCGTCGCCAGGGCCGTACCGACGCCGAACGCATCGATCGCGGCGCCCGCTTTCAGCAAGCGAGCAATCTTCGATTCATCCAGATCGCCCGAAGCGAAAATCTGCACGTCCTTCCAGCCCGCGCCATCCAATTGGCGGCGCACCCATTGACTGTCTTTGATGAGATCGCCGCTGTCGAGCCGGACGCCGCCCGGCTTGCGTCCCATGGCGATGATTTTTTTCACGGCATTGTGCACGTCATATGTATCGAGAAGCAGCACCGCCCCTTCGGGAAACGCATCGAGAAACTGGCGAAACGCGTCGGCCTCATCTTCATGCGCCATCACCCAGGAGTGCGCTTGCGTGCCATATGTCCTCATTCCGAACTGGAGGCCAGCGAGGACGTTCGACGAGCCCGCGCAACCGCCAATTACCGCGGCGCGCGCGGCCCAAAGGCTTGCAATCGGCCCGTGTCCGCGGCGCGCGCCAAATTCGACCACGGGATGGCCTTGCGCCGCAGTCACAACGCGTCCCGCTTTGCTCGCGATCATCGTCTGATAGCTCAGCGTCGCAAGGAGATAGGTTTCCATAATCTGACCTTCGATGATGGGCGCGGTGACGCGGAGCATCGGCTCGCCGGGAAATACGAGCGTGCCCTCGGGCATGGCCCAAACGTCGCCCGTGAACCGGAATTTCGCCAGATAGTCGAAAAACTCGTCGCGAATGCTGTGAAAAACGGGGTGGCTCCGCAGATACGCGATTTCTTCGCTCGTGAAATGAACGTTCTGGAGAAATTCCAGCGCCTGCTCGAGGCCCGCAGCAATCAGGTAATTGCGCTCTCTCGGAAGATTGCGGACGAAAAGTTCGAACGTGGCGCGCGCATCGAAGCGGGTTTGCAGGTAACCCGCCGCCATCGTCAGTTCATAAAGATCGGTTAGGAGGCCCGAATGTTCGCGCATTTTCCTCGCGCTACCCGCGATTCCGCCGCAGGGTCAAACCGCCGTCGACTAACAAAGTTTCGCCTGTGATGTAGTTGTCCGGCTCCAGAAAAAATCGCACCGCTCGCGCCACATCCTCCGGCCGGCCAAACCGCGAAATCGCACCGCTCGCGATGCGCCGATCGTATTTCCCAGACTCGATGCTTGCCGCAGCCATGCCGGCAGACGTCGCGCCCGGCGCGACCACGTTCACTCGAACGCGATTCCACTCCTGCGCCAGAATTCGCGCCGCATGCACCAGCGCCGCTTTTGGTGCCGCGTAATTCAGGCTCGACGGAAAGGCCTCGATTGCCTGCATCGTCGCCAACAGCACGATGCCGCCCCCGGCGCCACGCTCCATCGCATCTCCCAGGTCCCTCGCAAGCAGCACCGGTCCCACATAATTGGATTCCATGGAGCGCAAAATGGCTTCGCGGTCCAGATCTCGTAATGGCACGCGGGCCGGATCGCCGGGGAAAATCGCACAGCCTGAAATGGGCGTCCCGAGGCGCTCCGCGGCTTCGAGGTAACCCAGGCGGACGCCAGCCTCCGCCAGATCGCCTTCGACAAGGGTGGGCGTCTGGCCGAAGACCCGCTCGATTGCGTCGCGAAGCCGCTCGGCTCGGGCCTTGTCACGGCGAAAACCGACGATCAGGCGAGCGCCTTCGCGGGCCAGCAATGTCACCGTTGCTGCACCAAGGCCTCCCGTGCCGCCCGCAACAACGACAGTCTTCCCCGCGAGCGCCTTCTCCGGGAAGTCGAATCGAAAATCTCGATAGGCCGCTGCCCGGGCCTCATCCCAATGCGGCGAGGTCATCGTTCCTCTGGCTCACCTGGAAGGATTCGGAAGTTCCGAACCGAAACGTGCCCCCAAAGTTGGCTCGGACTGAAAAGACAAAACCCCCAAGCCCCCGGCCCGCTTTAGCAGCAGGCCGCGCCTGGGGGTTTTGCCGGGAATTCTGCGCCGCGTCTTTACTTCAGGACGGCGTCTTTGAAAGCCTTGGCCGCGCGCAACCGAACGACCGTCTTCGCCTTGATCTTGATCGCTTCGCCAGTGGCAGGGTTGCGCCCCATGCGCGCCTTGCGATGCGCCTTCACCGCGCGTCCCAAACCGGGAATCACAAATTTGCCCGTGCCCTTGGCTTCTTTCACGGCGAGCTTGAACAGCTCATCGAAGAAGCTGGCAACCTGCTTTTTTGAAACAGGCTTGTCGGGAGTGCCGACCTTCTCGGCCAGGTGCGCAATGATCTTGGACTTGCTCATCGGACTTGCCATTCGTATTTCCTCCTCAGTTGTGCTCATCGGCCCCGGCTTCCGGGTTGCCGCGAGGGACTATAGCCGTCCTCGCCAGCGAACGCAAGTGGAAACATTGAAAAAAGCCCGAAAAAGCGGGCTTTTTTCCTCAGGGTGGGAGCTGACGATCCGGGGTCAGGCGGAGGCCAGGCTCTCGTAAAAGACTGCGACCGATTTGATTCCGCCGAAATAATTCTCCAGCGCGATGTGTTCGTCGGGCGCGTGAGCGTTCTCGTCCGGCAAGCCGAAGCCCATCAAAACGCAGGGCACCTTGAACGTGTCGTGCATCTGCGTGACGAACGGAATCGATCCGCCCTCGCGGATGAAGACGGCCTTCTTTCCGAAGCCCGATTCGAGCGCGTGAATCGCCTTCTGGAAAATCGGAGCCGAATAAGGAGCCACCCACGGCTTGCCGGTGCTCAGCACTTCGAATTTGCAAGTCACAGTCTTCGGCAGCAGCTTGCGAATGTGCCGTTCGACCAGCTTGGCGATCTTTGCGGGATCCTGATTCGGCACGAGGCGCGTCGAAATTTTCGCGTAAGCCTTCGCCGGAATCACGGTCTTAGCGCCCTCGCCCGTGTATCCGCCCCAGATGCCGTTTACTTCCAGCGTCGGGCGCGTCCACAACTGCTCGACAATCGTGAAGCCCTTTTCGCCGCACAGGCCTGGCGCACCGACCGTCTTTCGAAATTCCTTTTCCTTCCACGGAAGCGAATTCAGCGCCTTGCGCTCCTGCCGCGACACCGTGGCGACGCGATCATAAAAGCCGGGCACCGTGACGTGGAAATTCTTGTCGTGGAGTTTCGCAATCATTTCCGCGAGGATCGTGATTGGGTTCGGCACGGCGCCGCCGAAAACTCCCGAGTGCAAGTCCTGTGCCGGCCCCGCAAGTTCGAGCTGGTAGTAATTCAGCCCGCGCAGCCCATATGTAATCGACGGGACGCCCTTCGCTAGCATCGATGTGTCGGACACCACCAACGCATCCGCTTTCAGGCGGTCGCGGTTCTGCCGCACGAAATCCCACAAGCTCACGCTGCCCACTTCCTCTTCGCCTTCGATCATCACTTTGACGTTAATGGGCAGCTTCCCCGCGGTTTTCTGCAGCGCTTCGAGGGCCTTGATGTGAATGTGGACTTGGCCCTTATCGTCGGCGGTGCCACGCCCATACAGATTTCCGTCACGCACGGCGGGATCGAACGCGGCGCTGGTCCAAAGGTCGAGCGGCTCCGCTGGCTGTACGTCATAGTGCCCATACAACAGAATCGTCGGCTTGCCGGGCGCGCGAAGGGATTCCCCGTAAACCAGCGGATGCATCTTCGTCGGCGCGATTTCGATATTCTCCAGGCCCGCAGCCCGCAGCTTGTCCGCCACCCAGCGCGCGGCCCTCTCTATGTCCGGCTTGTTTTCCGACTTCGTGCTGACGCTCGGGATCCGCAGAAATTCCTTCAATTCATTCAGATGGTCTTCGCGCTTCGACTCGATGTAGTCGATCAGGTTCATCCTAAGATTCCCTCGTACTTCGGCTGTCTCTCTGTAGAAACGCGGCAGCATGCCGCGCTGCAGCATGAAACGAACGTCACATATTACGGAAGCTTACGCGAATTCAGCAAGCTTTTTGAAAACTGCTTTTTTGAGCACGCACGCGCTTTCGCGTCGTTGACTCCCGCCTCCCCGCATTGCACGATAGTTTTGATGATACCGGAAGACGCAAAGCAGCGCCGGAGTTCTCGGGTGTTCACGCGCATCCCCGTCCGCGCGGCAGGCAAAGACACGGACGGGCGCAAGTTCCGCGAGAACAGCCAGACAATCGTCGTCAACGCTCACGGCGGCCTGCTTTACCTCCAAAAAGCCATCGACCTCGGCGCCGAGATCATGCTCATCAATCCGGCGACCGATGAAGAGCAGGAATGCCGCGTCGTCTATCTCGGTGACACATCCGAGAAAGGCACACGCGTCGGCGTCGAATTTCTTTCCCCCAGTCCTCATTTCTGGGGAGTGGAATTCGCGCCTCAGGATTGGCCCGCGCGCACTCCGGCCCCGCCCGTATCCTGATTCAAGCCCTTCCAACCGACGCACAAATTCGCTGTGTGGTTTCTTTTCTGAGGGAGAAACTGCGTGAGGCCGTGCGAACCTACTTCGCGACCGCTCCCGGCACGTTGTAGCTCGAGAGGTCGACGTTGCGCCACTTGCCCGCCATGATTTCATCGCGGATTTCGCTCGCCGTCTTGCCCTTCTTCGATTCCTGGTAGGCGAAGACCGCTTCCATTTTGCAAGTCGCGCAAACGGACGCGTGCTTGTCGACGTAGCAATCCAGCAGGCTCTTGTGCCCCACTTCCCGGTCGCAGTGGCAGTAGCAGGGTTGTTGGTAGAGGACCTTTTTTATCTTCGCGGCGAGAGCATACACATTCTGGTTCACGGCATCGGGAAACAGCTTCGGATCGAGCGTCGCGGGCAAAGGGCCTTGCGGCGGGGTCGCGTGGTACGCCGGCACGTCCATGGTCTCAGCGGCAGCCGGCCTGGCTTGAGGCGACTGCGCCGCGCTTTGCGCCCGCACCAGCGCAAATCCTCCCAATCCCGCGCAGCAAACAATCGCGCCCACCAAAGCCCTTCGCAGCATGCCGCACCTCCCGGAAGCCGAAATTCGCGTGCGGCTATTGTACTACACGGAGCGAAATCATCGAGCGCCCGGGGCCGTTGCGGTTTCCGCTCGCGTTTGCCGCACGATTTCCACCAGCTTTCGCGCCGTCTCCGTAATCGCCTCGGGCTTTCGCGACTTCACCGCTTCCTTCAGAATCAGTTCCCCGCCCACGCCGAGCGCCGCCGACCCAGCGCGGATAAACTCCGCGGCTGTTGATAGGTTCACCCCTCCGGTGGGAATCATGGGGATTTGCGGGAATGGTCCCTTCAGCGCCTTGATGTAGCTCGCGCCGCCAACCTGCCCGCACGGGAATATCTTCACCAGATCTGATCCTGCGCGCCACGCCGTGACAACTTCCGTTGGCGTCAGCGCGCCCGCCATCATCAAAATCCCCGCATCCTTCGCAAACGCGACGGTTTTCACGTCGAGGCCCGGCGACACGATGAATTTAGCTCCCGCATCCAGGCAACGCTGCGCGCTCTCCACGTCCAACACCGTTCCTGCGCCAACCAACACCTGCGGCATGGTCCGCGTCAGCTCGCGAATCAAATCCACGGCGCCCGGCACCGTCATCGTAATTTCGACCACCGAAATGCCGCCCTGCAGAACCGCGTCTGCGGCAAACCGCGCCTCATCCGGCGACGCAGCGCGAATCACCGGCACGATGCCGACCTGCTCGATCTTCGCCCGAACTTCCTGCTTGCCCATCGCGATCGGTCTCTCCGGTCCCGCTCCGTCGTCTAGCGCGAAATTCGCGCTCCTCCGCCCTTCATCACTTGCAGCACTTCCCGTAGCGTCGCCATCGTTGTGTCGCCGGGGGTCGTCATTGCCAACGCGCCGTGCGCGGCCCCGCATTCCACCGCCCATTGCGGATCTTTTCCGCTCAGGAAGCCGTAGATGAGGCCCGACGCGAATGAGTCCCCGCCGCCGATGCGATCGAGTATCTCCAATCCCTCGCGTGGCGTCGCCTCGTAAAACGTGCCTTCGCAATAGCAGATCGCGCCCCAATCGTTTCGCGTCGCCGTCTTTGCCTTTCGCAGCGTCGTGGCGACAACCTTGAATGGATAATCCTTTACCACCGCCTCGATCATTTTCTTGAACCCGCCGACCTCGAATTCCGAATGCTGCGCGTCCATCCCCGGCACTTCATATCCCAGCGCAGCCGAAAAATCCTCTTCGTTGCCCAGCATCACGTCCACGTGCCGCGCCACCTTGCGATTTACTTCCTGCGCGCGCTTCTTCCCGCCGATCGACTTCCATAGCGACGCGCGATAATTCAAATCGTACGAAACGATAGCTCCGTGCTTTCGCGCGGCCTGCATCGCCTCGATCGCCACATCCGGAGTCGTCTCCGAAAGCGCGCAAAAAATGCCGCCTGTGTGGAACCATCGCGCGCCCAGCGAGCCAAAAATATTTTCCCAGTCGATTTCTCCCGGCTTCAACTGTGAAACGGCCGTGTGCCCGCGGTCGGAACATCCCAGCGCCGCGCGCACTCCGAATCCGCGCTCTGTGAAATTTAATCCGTTTCGCGCTGTGCGCCCTACGCCGTCATCTTCCACCCAGCGCACCAGCGACGAATCCACTCCGCCTTGATTGATCAGGTCCTGCAGCAATTTCCCCACCGGATTGTCGACAAACGCGCTCACAAGCGCCGCCTTCATCCCGAAGCATCTCTGCAGCCCTCGCGCGACGTTGTACTCCCCGCCGCCCTCGTACACCTCGAACGAGCGCGTCGTCCAGATGCGCTTCTCGCCCGGGTCGAATCGCAGCATCACCTCGCCCAGCGCCACCAGGTCCCAGCGGCACCCTTCGCGCGATTTGATTTCCACTGACATCCTCACCTCACCCAAATCGAACCGCTTCGCTCCGTCTCGCCGCCATCGCGGGCGTAAAGAACCTCATATTTTGAGTGCCAGGCTTGGCGAGCCGAACGTGGTGATGATATAGGCGAAAGAACCCGGGCCAAAAATGATTTTCTCCGCCGCAAGCCGTGCCGGGCACATTGTCGCATCGTTAACTACCACGGGGAAAGACCGCGAACCCACACTATCCGAATCGCTGCTCGACGTTACAATAATTCGACGGCCAGCATTCTGGGGGAGGGCCGAGTGGTTTGAGAGACGGCGAGTGTTATTCCGGGGCTGAGACCCGAGGGCACAGATAAATGGCTACCACAGACGTTTCGATCCACGCCGGCGTTCCCGCGCGACCTCTCGACTTGAACGGGATCCGCGTTCGAGAGGACGTTCTTTACGCTGACGCGAAAGGTCGGGAGAAAACCAAGCTTCACAAACGCGCGGCCAAAGCCTTTGATAATCTGGGCGACATTCTACGGCGTGTTCTCGAGCCGACGGAGACCATCTTCTATATCGCCGAGGCTCAAATCATGCCGGGCGCCCTTGCGCAGCTCTTCGGTGGCGGATGGCACAGCTATTCTATACCGCAGACGCTCTTATTCTTCACCGAACGTCGCATTATGGCCTTCCGTCTGCGAAAGCATATGGGCGGCTGGACTTGGAATCGAGGACTTAAAGAGTTGCGCTGGGGAGACTTGCTTCAGGCTGTGCCCGGCGGATTTCTGGTTCATTCTCTGACCTTGAAGTTCCGCAACGGGGAGAAGCAGGCCTACTGGCGCGTCCCCTCAGGCGACTCCAAGAAAATCAAATTGCTAGTCCAAGTCCTGCAGCCAAACGGCAGCGGTTTATCAACTTCCGTGGGCGGCATGGTGTCTCTCTGCCCCAACTGTCTGGCAACGCTGGCTCCCGGAAACTATCAGTGCCCGAGCTGTGGGGCCCGATTCAAGGACGAGAAAACTCTGGTGTGGCGCGGGCTTGTAGTCCCTGGGGGTGCGTCGCTCTACGTCGGGGCGAGCGTGCTCGGTGTGCTGCGAGCAGTGTTTGAAACAATGCTCCTATTTGCCATATTTTGGTCCCTCTTCAGTGCCCTGCGAGAACCCAGTACGTCCAAGACGGCAGCGGACTTGTTCGGGGCCGCTGTATTTGAGTGCGCCCTTCTCGTTGTGGATAAGCTGATGGCGATTGCGATTTCGCTTCCGCAAATCCGCGACTTCATTCCGGCCGAGTGACGCGCTTAAAATGCCGACGCACCTCATTCCAGGGCAGCAGTACTGTCACTAAATCGGGCCGCAAGTTACAATGATTGAACAACTTAGTTTCGGAGGGGTGGCCGAGTGGTTGAAGGCGGCGGTCTTGAAAACCGTTAGGCCTCAAAAGGGTCTCGTGGGTTCGAATCCCACCCCCTCCGCCATAAATTTCGCACCGTATTTCCTACAGACCTTGTAAGCGGCGTTGCATTTCTAGAATGGCTCCTCGAACTTCAATCCGGCGCCCGCGCCTCCTACGGTAAAATTATTCAGGTGTCTCCTAGATGAAGTTTTCCCGGTCATCCGCTCTTATACTGGGCGCTTGGGTGTTTTTTGTCGGCGGGTACGCGGCCGCGGCGGCGTTGCTTCCTCACGGTCAGACGCTGAGGACGCTCAACGACCTCACCGAAGCTTTCGTCGCTCTCTTTGCCAATACATGCCTGCTCTGGAACGCGGCTTCACCCTATCGCCGCCGCAATGCATTTTGGATGCTCCTTGCGTTCGGCTGCACGCTCTGGCTCGCCGGTGAGCTCTTCAGCACCTACGAGGACCTTGTCCTCCATCATCAGATCCAGGGCCTCTACGCCGGCGACCTTCTCTTCTTCCTTCACACGGTTCCGTTCATGGCCGCGCTCGCCTTATTGCCGCACGCCCGAAAAATGCGCGAGACGCTGCGTTACGGCTTTCTCGATCTGCTTCTGCTCGCTATCGTCTGGCTCTACATCTACATTTTCGCGGCGATGCCCTGGAAAGCGGTGTCGCCGGATCCGGCCCTCTTCCACGTCCGCGACTTCGAGACCTACATGCTCGAAAACCTCGTCGTCGTGATCGGCTTCGGCGTCCTCTTTCTGCGCTCGCGCGGACCCTGGCGCATCGTCTACGGCAACATCTTCGGCGCGATGTCGCTCTACGCCACCGGGTTTCTCATCGCCGACCGCGCGCTTCTCGCAGGCCGCGTCTACGAGGGCAGCCTGTACGCCGTGCCGTTCATCGCTACTTTCGTCTGGCTCGGCAGTACTGGCATCATTGCGCGCCGCTTGACTCTCGAGCCCGAGCCTCTCGAGGCGGGCCTGCGCCGCGATACGCAGCTCCCTTCCCGCGTCGCCATGGTAGGAGTGCTCTGCGCCGTGCCTCTGGCCTATTGGGCCGTGTTCGTCAGCTCCGCGCCGCAATCCGTGCGGCTCTTCCGGCTGGTCGTCACGCTTGTGACGCTGTTCCTCGCCGCCTCGATCGTCTTTCTGCGCCAGCAGCTCGTGTATCGCGAACGCACGCAACTCGTCCGCGACCTGTGGGAATCGCTCGAAAACGTCAAGCGCCTCCGCACTCACTTCGTGCAGTCCGAAAAACTCGCGTCCCTTGGGCAATTGGCCGCCGGTGCCGCGCACGAAATCAATAATCCGCTCACGGCCATCCTCGGCTATGCCGACGTTCTCACCGCTGAGCACGCGCCCAACACTCGCCCCTACACCATCGGCGAAAAAATTCGCGAGCAGGCGCGCCGCACCAAGGATCTCGTGATGAACCTGCTCAGCTTCGCCCGCCAGGTTCCCGCGGAAAAGCAGCTCCTCGATCTCAACACCGTTCTCGCGGGCGCGGTGCAGCTTCGCACTCTCGATCTGCGCGAGAAAAATATCCGTATCGAGCTCGAAAGCCGCAGCGTTCTTCCAGCCGTCCGCGGCGACCCGAATCAGCTGCTCCAGGTTTTCTATCACCTCATCAGCAACGCGGTTGATGCGATGGACACGATCGGCGGCGGCGTCCTGCTGATTCGCGCGCTGCGCGAGAAGGGCAACGTCATCATCGAATTCTCCGACACCGGCCCCGGCATGCAGGACCCCGAAAAAGTCTTCGATCCTTTCTATACGACGAAGCCGGTGGGCAAGGGCACCGGCCTCGGCCTCAGCATCTGCTATGGCGTGATGCAGGAGCATGGCGGCCGCATCATCGGCTTCAATCGTCCGGAGGGAGGCTGCACGTTCCGCCTCGAATTGCCGGCGGTGCTCGCCGTTTTTCCGCACGTGCCCACTACGCCTTCCGCTCCGACGAACGCCCGTTCTTGAGCACGCCGCCGTTCATTCGAACGGCGCGTGATTGTGTTAGAGTCGCCTCTTTATGGATGCAATCATCACGCAACATCTCACCCGTCGCTTCGGCGCGCTCGTCGCCGTATCCGACGTCAACCTGCGCGTCTCGTCGGGCCAGTTCTTCGGCTTTCTGGGACCGAACGGCGCCGGCAAATCCACCACTATTAAGATGCTCACGGGCCTGCTCGCTCCTTCCTCCGGCAGCATTCAGATTCTAGGGACCGATCTCATCGGAAATTCCGTCGAAGTGAAGCGCCAGATCGGCGTCGTGCCGGAAAACATGGCGCTGTTCGGCCGGCTCACCGGAACCGAATATCTCAATTTCGTCGGGCGCATGTACGGCCTCGATCGCGAAACCGCCGCGAAGCGCACCGCTGAGCTGCTCGAATTCATGCAGCTGGCCGACCAGCGCAAGACTCTCGTCACCGACTACTCGCACGGCATGCAGAAAAAACTCGCTCTCGCTGCCGCCGTCATTCACGGACCCAGAATTCTTTTCCTCGATGAGCCGTTCGAAGGCGTCGACGCCATCGCTTCCGGCACGCTCAAAGCGATGCTCCAGCGCATGATTTCGCGCGGCGCCACCATCTTTCTGACGTCGCACGTTCTCGAAATTGTCGAGCGCCTCTGCAGCCACGTAGCGATCATTCATCGCGGCGCTCTGGTCGCGCAGGGTTCGATTGAGGAGCTTCGCGCCGGCGTCGAAGCCCAGTCCGCCGCTGCGCTGCAACCCGGCGAAGCCTCGGCGCCGGCCGCGCCCGGCGAAAAGCTCACGCTCGAGGAAATTTTCCTCCGTATTGTCGGCGGCACGCGTCTCGCCGATCAGGAGCTTTCGTGGCTGGGCTGACGTTTTCTCCCGACGCGCGCAATCAGTTCGCGGCCATCGCCCGAGTCCGCTGGCAGCTTTTCATCAATTCCCTTCGCACTCTTCGCGGCCGCCTCGAAATGGTTTCGCGCATCTTCATCGGCTTCTGGTTCACGGTGCTCGGCTTCGGCGGGTGCATCGGACTAGGGTTCGCCTCCTTCTATTTCGCCTCTCACGACGAAACCGAATGGCTCGCCCTTTTCCTCTGGCTCATTTTTATTTTCTGGCAGCTTTTTCCCGTGATGGCCACGGCGTTCACGGAAGCCTTCGACTCCTCGAACCTCCTGCGCTTTCCCTTGAGCTATCCGGCATACTTCGCTGTCCGTGTCGTCTACGGCTCGCTCGACCCCTCCACCCTTCTCGGCTGCCTGTGGCTGTTCGGCATATTCGTCGGCATATCCGTGGCGAATCCCAGCCTTATCATTCCCGTGGCTCTCGCGCTGCTCGCGTTTGCCCTTGGCAACATTCTGCTCGCGCGCACGATTTTCTCCTGGCTCGAGCGTTGGCTCGCCCAGCGCCGCACGCGCGAAATCATGGGCGTGCTCTTTTTCTTTCTGATCATCGGCTTTCAATTCATCGGGCCGCTCTTCGGCCGCTTCGGAGGCCGCTCTCATGCCAATCTTTCTCATTCCGTGAACTGGATGCTGCCGTTTGAGCGCGTGCTCCCGCCCGGCCTCGTGGCCTCATCTCTCGCAGACTTCGTCCACGGCAATTTCATCAGCGGCTTCACTGCTTTCTTCTTCTTGTGCGTCTACGCCCTCGTTTTTTTCTGGTTTCTCAGCGTCCGCATGCGCGCGCAGTATCACGGCGAAAACCTCAGCGAAGCCGTCGCGCCTTCGGCGCCCCGTTCGCGCAAGGAGAAACTGCCCGTTCGCCTTGGATGGGACGTTCCCGGCCTTTCAGGCCCCATCGCCGCCATTTACGAAAAGGAGTGCCGCTATCTCTCGCGCAGCGGCCCGATGCTTTTCACGCTGGTGATGCCGCTCGTGATTCTGATGATCTTCCGGCTCGCGCCCGGCAGGGGCGGAGGCGCGAGCTTCGTCAACCGCGCGCCGGATTTCGCATTCCCGATCGGCTCGCTCTACGCCATGCTCATGCTCACCAACCTCGTCTACAACAATTTCGGAGCAGAGGGCTCCGGCGTTCAGTTCTATTTCGTCTCGCCGGTCCGCTTTCGCGACATCATTCGCGGGAAGAATCTCGTCCACTCGTCGGTTCTCGCCCTGGAAATGGTTCTCCTCTGGCTCGGTGTCTGCTTCCTCTACCGCCCGCCCTCGATCGAGTACGCGCTCGCCACCATCGCCGGAATTCTTTTTGCCATGCCCGTGAATCTCTCCGTCGGCAATCTGCTTTCGCTCTACACGCCGAAGAAATTCGACTTCGGAACCTTCGGCAAACAGCGCGCCGCTAACACCACCGCCTTCGCGAGCCTCGGCGTCCAAGCTGTCGTCTTCGGGATTGCCAGCATCGTATTTGTGCTGGCGTTCTTCCTGCACAGGATCTGGATTGCGACTCTCGTGCTCCTCGCGCTCGCAGTGGTCGCGTTTGTTTGCTACGGAATCGTACTCGGCAAGGTCGACGGCATCGCCCTCGCCCGCCGCGAAACCCTCATCTCCGAACTCTCCCGCACGTAGCCTCGAAACCACAGCGTCGAACTTTTTAGCGACAGAGACTCAGAGAGCTCCGAGGCGAATTGAGTTGGCGGCGCCACCTGACGGAGGGGATGAGGCGACGTTAGCGGTGGCGGAGGAGTCGAGGTCGCTAACGTCGCCCGGGGCGGAGATTGCAGTTCACTGCTGCGGATGTGGCGGCTGAGGGTGAGGCGGTTGCGGGTGCGGCGGCTTGGCCGGATGCGCCTGCGGCCGCGGCTGCTGACGCTGCTGCATGGTCCGCATCTGCTGTTCGTGCTTCTGAACCATCTGCTGCGTCTGCTGCTGGTGCTTTAGCTCCATTTGCTGTTGCTTCTGAGCGTCGGCCCGCTGCCTGGTCAGTTTTTGATCCTGCTTTTCCTGCTGCTGCTCGAGCTTCTGGCGGTCCTTTTCCTGTTTTTGCTCGAGCTTCTGTTGCTGTTGCTGATATTTCTGGTCGAGTTTCGGATTGCCGGTGTTCGGAGCCGCTGGATGCTCGATCGCAGGCAGATCCCTCGGGTGAACGGCTGGCCGCGAGGTGGGATTCGTTTCTGGATGGACCGCATTCGGCTGCGGATGCGGTTGCGCACCTTCGCGCTCTTCCGGCCGTCCGGCGGGCTCATGAACCGCGCCCGCTTCGCGAGCCCTCACCACGCCCGAAGCTTTGAAGTCGCCGGGCTTCGGAGTCGCAGCGACGGGAGGCAGCCCATGATTCACCGAAGCGCGGAAGTCACGATCGGAGCGCGCCTTCTCCCTGTCGTTCACTTGCGCGGATACAGGGCCCACGTGGCGCTCGCGCATCGCGGCTTCTTCCTGAGCTGTCGCGCGCGCATCAATTCCGCCGTGCCCGCCGTTGAAGCTGACCCGCGTCACGTGGCGCTCGTTCACGCGCGTCACGTAGGTGTTGTGGATCACCCTGACGTTCACGTTGTTCACGGCCGTGTTGTAGTAGAAGTGGCGGTTTTCCCAGCGTCCACCAACATAGCCGTGGCCGAAGTAGCCGTAGCCGTAGTCGATCCCGCCGTAGAAGCCGACGACAGGTCCCCAATATCCCGCATGGAAGATGTAGCCGTCGCCGCCCCAGCCCCAATAGCCGGGCGTCCAGAAGAAGCCAACCTCCGGCGGTTCAACCCATGTGCCGGGCACCCAATAGTAGTCCGTGCCGTCCCAGGCCCAGTAGCCGGGAACCCAAATGTAGCCCTCGCCGGGGCACACCGGCTGATCGTAGACCGGCAGTTCGGGCGGAGCAAAATTGACGGCGACTCCGATTCCTACGCTGACCTGCGCAAAGCTGGGCGCCGGCGTCATCAATATCACTGGAACAGCAAAGAGCAGGGCGAGCGAGAGCGAACGAAACATCGATCTTGTGCGCATCACTTTTTCCTTTTGCGTGAACGCCCCAGGCCGTGCGTGGCTGAGGTTCCTGGTCGAACAACGCGATAAATCGCAAACCGCAAACGACGTTCCAACGAAATCCAACCGGGGGACGAGGACCGAAATGTGTTTAACTGTCTTCCATCGTAGGGCGGGCCGCCGCTAAGGCCAATCAGGCAATCGCAGTAGATTGGCAGGAAAAATCGCGCGATTCCGCGCCCGCAAAGTCAGTAGGGTAATCCCCGGACGCAAGACGTGCGTCGCCTCGGGGCCGGGCCACGGGCTCTCAGCTAAGGTTGTCGTCCCGAATCCCGTCACCGATTCTTGGCGAGGACCGTCATCCCGAACCCAGCCGCGCTTTTCGCGGATGGCGGTGAGGGATCTGCTTTCTGCTTTCTGCTTTCTGCTTTTTGCTTTCTGCTTTCCTGCTTTCTGCTTTCCTGCTTCCCGCTCGCCGTTTTCCTACGCTGGCGACTTACCCGCTCCCCGCCTTTGACTTTCCACGCGCGCCTTCGCCTTGGCCATTTCCGCCCGCCGTTCACTCTCAACCCTCTGGGAAAGGTCCTCCCACGTAGGATTGTCGTGCTGGATCAGCCAAACTTTCTTTTCGCGCCGCCAGCCCTTGATTTCTTTCTCGCGAGCGATTGCCCGGCGGACGTCGGTGAACACCTCGAAGTGGACTAGCCTGAAGACTCTGTATCGTGTTGTGAACCCAGGGACCAGCCCTCCTCTGTGTTGACTCAGCCGGCGCTCAAGGTTGTTCGTCACTCCCGTGTACAGCGTTCGCACCCCCATCCGCGAAAAAGCGCGGCTGGGTTCGGGATGACAGCCCGCGGGATAAAGGCGGCGATTCTAGTTCGACCGGAAACGAAACGCAAAGAAGCGTGTGCAAATCCGGAGTATGCCGCCCCGAGCCCATCACCGATTCTTGGCAACGATTGTCATCCGGGCCACCCCGCTTTCGGCGAAGGTTGTCATCCCGAACCCAGCTGCTGTTTTGGCAGATGGCGGTGAGGGATCTGCTTTTCCGCTCCCTGCCGTCGCTGCAAAAGACTCGCTCTCATCCCGAACCCGGTCACCGATTCTTGGCGAGGGCTGTCATCCCGAACCCAGCCGCGCCTTTTGCGGATGGCGGTGAGGGATCTGCTTTCCGGTTTTCCCGTCTTCCCCTGCTTTCCTGCTTCCCTGCTTTCTGCTTTTCTGCTTTTCTGCTTCTCTACTCTTCTGCTTCTCTGCTTTTCTGCTTCCGCTTCCCCTGCTTCCGCTTCCCCTGCTTCCGCTTCCCCTGCTTCCGCTTCCCCTGCTTCCGCCCGTCAATACACAAGCCTTCCGGTATGATGGACCCGCCCCCCGGAGGCCCAAATGAAAAAGCAAACCCCAAAGCGCAAGAAAGACTGGCTCGACGATCCCGAGGTAATCGTCTTTGCCGGCGGCGGATTCCCGTCGCGCCAGCCCATCATGAGGACCCTCGTCGCGAACGATAAGGAATTTCTGAAGACCGACACGCTGGACTTCCGCCCCGAACGAATCTTACCGGGCGAATTCGACGATCCGCTCCGCGGCCTGTTCGGTGTGAAGAAGGGCGAGGTGCGCGCCGACTGGCAAAAGGTCGTAGGACAGATCCGCTCGCTGCTCGACGGCGTCTCCGCCGTCACCAAGGATTACGACCTGGATGAAATCACCTTCGAGCTCGGCTTCAGCGCCGAAGGCAAAATCATCTTCGTCGCAAAGGCCGGCGTCACCACCTCCATCAGCGCAAAATTCAAGCGCCGCAAGTAGCGTCATCCGGAACATCAAACCGGGAGGGGGCCGTGCAGCGGTGGAGTTACTACGACCTCGGCTTTTTGGTCTTGCTGTGGCCCCTGCTGTTTGCCCAGCGCTGTATCGCTCGCTTTCGGCCATCGGACTGCAACTGCTTCTCAATCCGGCCAGCGTCGAGGTGCCGGTGCATGGGAACCGTTGAGCCCTTTGGTTGAGACCGGCCAGTCTCCTCGGTCTTCGGTGCCTGATCGGCCGCAGTAAAATGCACGGGATCCCTGAGGTTCTGCAGTTCTCGGTAATAGTACAGTGCGGTCGGGCGCAGCTTCTTGAACCGAAGCCTTCTCAGGAACTCGATTTCTTCTTCAGTCGCATCGCCGCTCATCGACGAGTTGCGGCGGAACTCCTTCAGCCCCGGTTCCTCTTCGGAAGGCCCCTCGGCATTCTTGTCGACAAACTCAAATCTCTTGGCGAATTCCGTCGCGAGCCGCCGGTTCAGCACGATCTCCATGGCAAAGGTCGCAAGGTTGACGTCCCACGATTCGATCAGCGGATCTAGAAACGAAATGCAGTTTCCAAGGGACACGTCGAACACGTCGGTGTCGAGAAATTCGAGCACCGTGACGCGCGTTTGCTCGTAGGTTCGTCCGCTCAGCCGCGCGATCAACTTCAGCCACTTCTCGCTTTCCAGCTCCTCCCGCGCGACCCGCTTGACCACCGTCAAAAGCTTCTCCGTAACCAGGCGCTCGAGCTCGCCGAAAGGCTGCTTCTCAAAAATTGCCCGAATTTCCTTTTCTTTGTCTCGCGCGCACTTGCGCAGAACCAACTCGCGGAACTCTTTGAGCAGCGGCGCGGGCGGCTCGCCCAGGCTGCGGCGCAATCCTTCCTTGCGTTGGTGCTCGGCAAGTTCCGCCAGCTTCCCCGCGGGAAGTTTCAGGAACTTGGCCATCTTGGAGTAAATGTCAGTCCGATCCGGCGCGGGCGGCAGTTTCTTCCGGGTCAGGAGCTGTGAAATGTATGAGTCCGTCACGCCCGCCGCCTGTGCTAGGTCCTTCTGCTCCAGGCCCAGCTCTTCCAGCCGCTGCCGCACTGCCAGGCAAACATCCATGCGCGCCTCCACTGATTTAACTTACTGCGATTAACCAGAGAAAATAATCCCAGATTCCACTTGACACGTCAAGTTAATTAACCTATGGTGGTTAAGTGACTGAGGGATTTCCAAGGTAATCTAAACGAATCGCGGTTATCTACCACCCTCCCTTCGCCAAGAGAACAAGGAGTTCCACATGTATGCACGCCGAGTATCCATGCAGTTGAAGCCCAATAGCATCGCCGAATTCACCCAGAGACTCGAAAAGCAAGTGATTCCCCTGCTTCGAAAACAGACCGGATTCCAGGACGAAATCACGTTCGTCGGTCCCGGCACAACGAAGGCCTTCGGAATCAGTTTGTGGGAAAACAAAGAGAACGCGGATGCCTACAACCGCGGGACGTATGCCGAAGTGACGAAGCTGCTCGCGGGAGTCGTTGAAGGAACACCCGAGGTGGAAACGTATGATGTTTCCAACTCGACCTTCCACAAGATCGCTGCGGTCGTCACGGCCTAAAGGCCAGTTTCGGCTCTCTGAGAGGGGCGGACTGAATCCGCCCCTCTCGGGACCCAACGGGGATCGCGAGAAACTGATGCAACTGCTCTTCTGGATGGTCGACGGTTTGGTGGTCAGCTGGCTGACCGGAAAGGTCATGGGGTTTCCGATGCTTGCCAAAATCGCGAATGGATTTCCTGTGCGCCGCTGCTCTTGGTTCTTCAACCCCATTGTTCCCGGCGCGCTCTCCCGCAAAATGATTCGATGGCTCGATTTCGTCTGTCTCAAGCCGCCCATCGTCAGGACCTGAGCCCGCTCGGCTCGATAGCGAAAGAGGAGGGACCAATGATCGGAACGATAGCAATCGTGGTCTGTGTTATGGCGCTTCTGGGTGTACTTCCGAAGTGGCGCCACAGTCGGGAATGGGGTTACGGTCCGACCGGTGCGGCGGGAGTAATTCTCCTCGTTGTCATCGCGCTTGTGCTCCTTGGCTAAATCCACCGCGAAAAAGAGTAACGGTATCCCTCGCCGTAAGTGTACGCAGGAGACGCTCCAATGAAAACGATCCGCAGATCCGGAATCTTTCTCGTCCTGGTTTTGCTTTTGACTCCCCTGGTTGCCGCCCAGAGCCTTTCGACCTACCGGAAATTTTCGCTCGGAACCAGCCTCGCCGCTCTTTCGAAACAGGTCGACCAGGATCCGCTTCGAGCCGATCTCATCCAGCGCAGCCCCGCGCTCATCCAACAGGTGCTCTATTGGCCGATCGAGACGTCGCCGTATCCCGGCGGCACCGAATCCGTTTCGCAGATTGTCTTCAATTTCTACGATGGCTCGCTTTACAAGATTGCGGTTACGTATGATGGAGACGCCACAGAAGGCCTGACGGACGATGACCTCGTCCAGGCTCTTTCCGTCCGCTACGGCACTGCGAAGCGGTTTTACCCCGAGATCGCACTCCCCACAACCGACCCGTATGCCACGTCTCAAAAAATCGTCGCTCGATGGGAAGATGCGGACACTTCCGTAAGTCTTATCCAGACCGGCAGGTTCAACTCCTTCGGGATCAGCATCTCTTCCAAGAACGTGGCCGCAAAGGCTGACGCCGCCATTGCCGAATCGTTGCGGCTCGCGAAACAGAACGCTCCGCAGAAGGAAATCGACCGCCAGAAAAGCGAAGCTGATAAGCTGGAAGCCGTGCGACAGAAGAACATCAAGGCGTTTCGCTTCTAGCGTCCTGCCAGGCCCAGGGAGAGTTATCGAATGCTTGATCTCAGAAGCAATGAAGTTTTGCTCGCCAGGATGGACGAAGCTTTCAGCGATTACTCGCGCGAAGCCGAGAAGCTCAGCGTCCTCCTGGCCGAGCGCAAGGACCCCTCGAGTTGGACTGGATATCACGACCTGATGAAGCAGCGGACTGCGGAAGTAGCTGCCTACGAGAAATATCGCGCCCTCCGTGACGAGCTCTTCAAGCTCATCAACCCGCCCCCCGACCTCGATCGCCCCCAATCCAGCATCAATTAGCCCCCCGCGCAACCGTAGATTAAGCATAGTGCCGGTCCTTTGTTTTCAACGACTTACGCGGAATTTTAATCCCCGAACCGTAGATTAAGACGGCAGTGACGAGTGATCGGTGACGAGTGGCTGGAAGGGGCCGAGGGAAGGAATCGAGGACCGGCAGGGGCGAAAGAAAAAAGGCCGGGATTTTGTATAGATTAGAAAAATGTAAGTGGCTGATTCGGCGAGGGTTGTGGCGATTTCTAATATTCTCTGTACAGATTAGAAAAGCAGTGGAGGGGCGAAAGTGACAAAATCGCGATTTTTGGCGATTAGAAATTCTTATGTGTTTTGTTTTCAGCATGTTGAGCCTCGCTCTAATTCCCCATTTTGGCGATTAGGAATTGACGCGGAGGCAAGGATGCAAAGAGGCAGAGAGTCAGGGAGTCAGGGAGTATGCCGAGTTGAGCGACTGCGGGATCGGCAGCCATTCAGCGCTAACTCCTTTCTTTTCAGCGCGTCGGCGCAGACACACCCACCAAGACAGCCGGCGGACAAGCATCCGGCGCTGGTGTGCCGTCGAGCGGGCACACAACGATTATTATCATTATTTAACGGAAGGATTATCATAACACGGAAAGGGGCAAAAGTCAAGGAAAATCGGAAAGGTGTGAAACGGAGATCCTTGCGGCGGCCCGGTTGGAGGGGGCAGCGGCCCTGCGTTTCCTAGGCATTGATCGGCCTCTTCAGGTTTAAACGTAGCGCCGCGGTCTTTAGCGCGGCAGTTCTACGGCATTAATCCTTCTTCCATGGTGGCGTCCACTCGGAGGCGACTGAACTCTTTAGCATGCTGACGCCTACCTGGGTGAACGATCCAAGGAACGGATATTCTAGCGGCGCCCGGCACAGACGTTGGCGCACAGGATTTGACCAGATGTACGAAGCGACGCGGTCGGCGGAGTCAGAGGTTCGCAGGATGTGATCATAGTATTTGAATTGCCAAAGGGGCCGGTGGCTCCGTCGAGCGAAGGCAAAAGCCGTCTCCTGTTTGAAAGATTCCACAAACTTGATCAGGTTGCTTTCATCTGCTGCAGCGGCTGCAAGAAAGTGAATATGATCCGGCATGACACAATAGGCGTGGATAAAGAATGCGCAGGCCTTTGCGTGTGCCTGTAGACGCCCGATGATCCATGAGGCGATGCGCGGGTTAGCGCCGTAGCGCCGGCGGCCGGAGAAACAGAGCGTGACGAAATAGAGGCCACGGCCCCGATAGCGGACGGCAGCGAGCCGGATGTTCTTGCGTTTGAAGCCAGTCGAGAGACTCATTTCGCGAAAATCAAAATCCACGGCTGCCGCGCTGAAGACCGCGGCGCTACGTTCAAATCTCTAATTCGATGGTTTTTGTCGTGTCGTTGCCGAGGATGTCGATCACCTTGACCACGACCTGATATTTCCCGGGCTCCTTGTATTCATAGCTGGTCGCGAGCTCGATCTTTGGGTCTTTGCGGGTGCGGTAAGCCTGCCATTGGTTGTGAAATGTGTCGTTCTTGAAGTCCCAGTCCACGGCCCAATAGTCGACCAATTGGCGGCCGTGTCGAAGGGCGGGTCGATGTAGATGAGGTTTATCTTGCCGGCGAATTCGGGGAGGAGCGAAGGGAGGACGTATTTCTTGTCGCCCCAGATGAGGCGATTGCGCCACTCGGTATCGCGTCCGGAGGCGAAGAGTTCGAGGTTGCGGCGGCGATCCTGCGCGCTCTCGTTGACGGTTTCGACGGTCTGAAAGGGGAGCGCGATACGCACCGGTCCTTGCTTCTTGCCGTGCGCGTCGCACTTGCCGTCCCAAATGAGTTCGGTCATGTCGGGGGAATGCTGCCGCGCTGAAGGTCGCGGCGCCACGTTTAAATCTTCAAACCTTGCGCAAGGTTTGTATAACAACGAATTAAGTGGCGCAAGCGCTCCAGGTTGGCGCTGGCAACGTCGCGGAGGCTAGGGGGGAGCAAAGGACTACGCCTGCCCTTGGATTCCCACAGAAGAGCGGGATTTCAACAGGGTGGAGGCGGGAGAGCCGCAAGAATCGCAAGGAAGAACGCTTGACAGAGGAGGGGCGAGTCTATAAGATTGGGGTTTGTCTGTAGTCCTTCCAGCTGGCCTGGGATGACCTGCTCTTTGACAATCGGATGAAACAAGCCAGAACCCGTTTGGTTTTTGGTTCGTCTTTGCCTGCAAAGGCTTAGGCGGATCATTTGAGAATACCCCTGGTTCCGATTCTGTCGGGGCCTGGGGGAGCTCTTCGGTCCCGAATGTACCGGGACTGGAGGGTAACCGAGCGATTTAACAGTTCGTTCCGATCGTCCCGCTTTGCGGGACGGTCGAAACACCGGATTCAAACGAGAGTTTGATCCTGGCTCAGAGCGAACGCTGGCGGCGTGCTTAACACATGCAAGTCGAACGGGTGTAGCAATACATCCGTGGCGAACGGGTGCGTAACACGTGGATAACCTTCCTTCAGGTGGGGAATAACCCAGTGAAAATTGGGCTAATACCGCATAACATTGCGAGGGCACATGCTCTTGCATTCAAAGGCGCAAGTCGCCGGAAGAGGGATCCGCGGCCGATTAGCTAGTTGGCGAGGTAATGGCTCACCAAGGCAATGATCGGTAGCCGGACTGAGAGGTTGGCCGGCCACACTGGAACTGAGACACGGTCCAGACTCCTACGGGAGGCAGCAGTGGGGAATCTTGCGCAATGGACGAAAGTCTGACGCAGCAACGCCGCGTGGGGGATGAAGCTTCTCGGAGTGTAAACCCCTTTCGACCCGGACGAATGTCCGCAAGGACTTGACGGTACGGGTATAAGAAGCCCCGGCTAACTACGTGCCAGCAGCCGCGGTAAAACGTAGGGGGCCAGCGTTGCTCGGAATTACTGGGCGTAAAGGGTCCGTAGGCGGTGTGACAAGTCGGTAGTGAAATCTCCGGGCTTAACCCGGAGGCTGCTGCCGAAACTGTTGTGCTAGAGTGTGAGAGAGGCGAGTGGAATTACGGGTGTAGCGGTGAAATGCGTAGATATCCGTAGGAACATCCGAGGCGAAAGCGGCTCGCTGGATCACAACTGACGCTGAGGGACGAAAGCTAGGGGAGCAAACAGGATTAGATACCCTGGTAGTCCTAGCCCTAAACCATCAGGACTTGGGGTTTGCCCTGTACGGGGCAAGTCCCGTAGCTAACGCGTTAAGTCCTGCGCCTGGGGAGTACGGTCGCAAGGCTGAAACTCAAAGGAATTGACGGGGGCCCGCACAAGCGGTGGAACATGTGGTTCAATTCGACGCAACGCGAAGAACCTTACCTGGGCTTGAACCGCACAGGACCATCCTGAGAAATTAGGACTTCCCGCAAGGGACCTGTGTAGAGGTGCTGCATGGCTGTCGTCAGCTCGTGCCGTGAGGTGTTGGGTTAAGTCCCGCAACGAGCGCAACCCTTACTCATAGTTGCTACCTGCAAGGGAGAACTCTATGAGGACTGCTCCGGATAACGGAGAGGAAGGTGGGGATGAGGTCAAGTCAGCATGGCCTTTATGTCCAGGGCTACACACGTGTTACAATGCGCGCTACAAAGTGTCGCGAACCCGCGAGGGGGAGCTAATCGCAAAAAAGCGCGCTCAGTTCGGATTGCAGTCTGCAACTCGACTGCATGAAGCCGGAATCGCTAGTAATGGCGCATCAGATCGGCGCCGTGAATACGTTCCCGGGCCTTGTACACACCGCCCGTCACATCACGAAAGTGGGTTGTACTAGAAATCGTCGTGCCAACCTTACGGAGGCAGACGCTCAAGGTATGACTCATGATTGGGGTGAAGTCGTAACAAGGTAGCCGTAGGAGAACCTGCGGCTGGATCACCTCCTTTCTAAAAGAAAAGGGAGTACGACCTGTGTCGGTCACAGGTACGGCTCTCCATCCCGATCCTCACGATCGGGCGTTCGGCCGATTTTCGAGGGCGGTTCGCCGCAATCGAAAATCATCTCAGCCGACGGGTTCTGGCCTGTTTTATCCGATGTCGTATAGCACTCAGACAAACGCAAAGGCCCGATTCGAGGTTCCTCGGATCGGGCCTTTTTATTTTCCGTGAGAACTTTGCGGGGCAGGTCAGGAGCTTGTTAAGCAGGAAAATCGGCTCGGAAGCGAAGCCAACGTCGTATGATCCCCTGCGCAAACTTTGGGAGCAGATCACACCGCCCTAATTGGTTTCCTTCGACGTATCGTCTCGCGGTCGGGGGCAATTAACCGTGTCTCGATAGAAGGCGAGTATGTCTCGCGCCTGGGCATCCAGTGGAGCATTAACAACTTTCTCCAGGACGACGCAGATTTTCCCTGGTTCAACCTCCGCAGTTGTGGACTGCTCGGGTGTCGTAACAACGATCTCCATCGACAGGTGTTGCGGCGGTAGTTGGGAAGGGTGAACTAACAAAAGAGTTGGATGTGGCGACTGTCGCCAGTGAAGCTGCGAGTTTGAAAGGGCGTTTATGATGAGCCTAAGATCCGTAAGTGTCACGTAAAGAGAAAGCTCCGGCCGTGTTCCCAGTCGAGGATCTTGGGTCGAGACCGGCAGAACTACGATGGGCGCATGGTATTTTCCGGAACCGTTCACGATGGGACTGTAATAGAACCTGACCGCGACGTCATCTGCCTTCAAAGCATCGTCTAGAACTTGGGGCCGGCCTGAAGAAATTGACCAACCGACCGATGAAGACATCAGAAGGAGGATGACCGTAACTCTCGCTGCCATGTGAATATTCGTTTTCACGGTGCTGCCTCCCGGCCTACGGCCTAACTGTAACTCCGGTGGCTCTACTCCAGACGCGGAGCGAGCGTGACTGCTCAGCGCTGCTTGCCTTTCGAGGTCGATCAACGGAAACCTTGCCCTGTGCGCTGACGGAGTAGCCCCATTTTATGGATCCTTGGGGATGAAAATCACCCCCCGTTGAGGTACCGAAGGTCGAAACGAAGCTCTTCTGAGCCGATGCCGATGAGCTTGCGGGGCTGTCATAGAGTTGGCCTGGTGTGCCAGAGCTTCCTGTGAAAGGGTAGTCGTGGGCCTTTGAGGGATCCTGAAGGTCGGCGTGCGTACCGTTTGTTCCTGTTCCGCTGACGGTCTGTGCCCACTCGCAGTTTGAACAACCTTCGGGGGTGGCCGTTATTTCCATCCCTCTCCCCTCGACGTTAGTGACCTTCCCGCTGTCGTCCACCTGCTGATCTTCGTACGTGGTCCAAGTGATCTTTACTTTGACGCCGCCTACGTCGAGGGTGGTTGAGCCTGGGCCTGTTGTGACACGCTGTTCCGATGACGCCTGGTCGGCGATCCTGTTGGTCTGCTGCTGGGTGGATGCGGCGCCCAGATGTTCAACACGCTGCTGACATAATTCGGGTGCGTTGTTCCGAGGTCGAGATATTGTAAACGGTGCCCGCGACCTTCTTCACGCGGAGACCGTTGCCGTCGTAGGTGATCGTGTTTACGGCGTCGTTGGTCATGTTGCCGCTCGCGTCGAGTGATAGTAGCACTTGTGGTGGTTTGGGCGGGAGGCGTGTCGCCGTGGACGTGCGTCCTTCCCGGTGTAGAGCACGCGGGACGCAGACGTCGCTGGGACCGTCGCGCTCCCCAGACTGAAGAGTTTGCGGAAAAAGTCAAAATCAATGCCTCAGGAGTTAAAACCCCTGATGAGAACGCAGCTTTAATGTCGGAGCTGAAGCTCCGACCCCCTAAACGGCCGAATGCGGGCGCTCCCGCGCAAAGGCAACAAGAGACAAACCCTAAGGCAACTGCAACAGCGGCCCACCCTTCGCAAACCCAGCGAAGGATGGGGCACCCGAAAAGTCAGAAGCGAACCCAAATGCAAGGCCAAGGCCCACGGGCAACGGCGAATTCAGCGGCAAGAAGGGCAAAGCATGCCGCGCTGCGCGCGAGGATCTGAAAAGAGAAAATGGAAAAAGGGCGGCGGGGATAGGCCGACGGAGCAAGCTCCGTCGTGTCGAGATTTTCCAGAGCGAGCGGCTCGGACGAAAGCGGTAGCGAGCTACCGCAGTCCAAAATGGCGGAGGCGATGGGCGAAACGAGCCGGTTGCTGTCACCGGAAGTGGGAGGGGGCGCGAGAACAACGCGGCGAAGAGAAAATGCGAAAGGTGAGATGCGGGTAACAGCAGATCCCTCACCGCCATTCCCGCAGACTGCGCGGGACTGGGTTCGGGATGACAAGACCCAGGGTTGAAGAGTGTGCGAGAACTGAAAAAATCGCCCTCAGCGGCTGAAGCCGCTCTGATTCAGCCCGGTTGCGGCACGGCTGAAGCCGTGCCCTGACGAAAATACCTCGTTCTCACACAGACTCTAAAGCCCAATCCAAATACTGGAGCGCTTTCTTCGCGCCGCTAACAGGGCGGCGCTCCCGGACTGAAGTCCGGGGCTTCCACCCTGAAACCCAATTTCAAATTTGAAATGGCTCTGTTGAGATCCTCGGTTTTCGAGAGGCTGGAAGAGAGATCCCTGCCTGCGGCAGGCAGGCTTCGACTGCGCGTCCCGACGCGAAAATCGAAAAGACGCGATTTTCGCGGGGAAAAGCGTCGGGACGCTCCGCTCGGGATGACAAAGTTCAGAGGTCGTGGCGAGAAAATGGGCGGCGGCGCGCCTTTGTGTGAGGAAATCAACAAAGCCATTTGAAATTTCAAAGAAGGCAACAGCGACGGGCTTCCACCCTGAAACCGAGGCGTCAAGAGATCCCGCGGGCCCAAGGGGGGAGGCTGCGGAGAAAAGAAAAAGCAGATCCCTCAGCTGCGGCCAACGGCAGGCCGGCTTCGGGATGACAATCTCTTGGGGCGCGACTGGCTTTGGTGGGGAGGCGGGCGGTGCGAGTCTTGCCGTCGGGGAGAGTGTGACGGACGCGGCGAAGGCGAATGGGTCCGCGAAGCCGGCCGTGTTGGCGATGCCAGAGAGTTTCCTGACGTGCGCGTTCAAGTTTTTCGAGGGTGGCTGGTGCGAAGGGAGAGTGGCGGCGGCGAAAGCGGTCCGGGTCAGAGGCGAAACGCTTGGCGAGTTTATTGACCCAGGTGTGGCTGACGCCGAGAAGGCGGGCGACGCGTAGGGCGGGCCAGCGGGGCTGAGGAGAGCGCCACCATTGCCAGACGAGCTGCTCGATGACGCGCGATTCGAGGCCGGCACGCCAGGGAAGGGGCGGACGGCGTCGCGCTGCGCGAGCTTTTTGAATGTTGATGAGGCGCGCCTGGCGAGCGCGCGGCGATTTGTGCCCAGGTCCCTTGCCGCCCATCGCGTGATCTTCTCCTGGGGCGAGGTGCGTCACGCGAATCATAGCAAGCGTACATAGATCGTTCAATTATAGGTGCGACGTGGCACTCTTGCGGCGTTTCCTGCCCGCGGGCATGTAACGAACGGGCGAGTAAGGCAGTAAGAGAGAGTAGAGAGGAAAATGGAGCTGCTCGAACGGTTCGCGCAGGGCGAGCGGGACGCTTTCGAGGAACTGTTCCGCACGTTCCAGGGGAGCGTCTATGGGTGGATCGTGCGCATCGTGCGCGATCCCGGCGCGGCGGAGGAGCTGACGGTGGAAACGTTCTGGCGGATTCACCGCGCGCACGCGCGATTCGATCCGGCCGGGAATTTCGGCGGCTGGGCGAGGCGGATCGCTACGAATCTGGCGCTCGACCATCTGAAGAAGGCGCGGCGGGAACGCCCGCTGACGACTGAGCCCGCCAGCGAGCCGGGCGAGAATCCGGGCGCGCAGCGCGAGATGCGCGAGCGCATCGCGCGGGCGTTTGAGCAACTGCCGCCGAAGCTGCGGATTGTGGCGACGCTGGCGCTGGTGGAAGACATCTCCTACGGCGAGATCGCGGAGGCGCTGGGAATTTCGGAAGGCGCCGCGCGCGTGCGCGGGTTTCGCGCGACGAGAATCCTGAGAGAACAATTGAAGGAGTTCGAGGGGCCAATCCATGAACGGAAACGATGAACGGGAACTGCGTGAGCTGCTGAAGGCGGGCGTGACGAGTGTGCGGACCGAGCCGGCGCGGGACCTGTGGCCGGAGATGCTCCGAAGAATGGATCGAGTGCCGCGACGAGTGCCCTGGTTCGACTGGGTGCTGGCTGCGGCGGCTGCGGGCTGCTTGATCCTGTTCCCGCAGCTGATTCCGGCTTTGCTGAATCACCTGTGACGACGCGGGCTTGTGATGGCGCGGAATGGAAGGAGGAAGCGATGAATACGCATCCTTACGTGCGAGGTTACATGGCGGGAATTGTGGTGCCGACGCTGTTTTTGCTGCTGGTGATGTCCGCGTATTTCGTACTGCGCATTGTGATGGAGGTGCCGGTGCCGATCGAGCGCGCGATCGCGTTTCCGATGGCGGTGGTTCCAAACCTGTGGGGCGTGTGGAACATGCTGCACGTGCGCATGCGCGAGGGGCGGCACTTGCCTATCGGAGTGCACGGCTCGCTGCTGGTTCTGGTGATTGCGCCGCTCGTCGTACTGGCGGGAAGCGCGCTGCATTTTGTGTCCGCATCGGGCCGAACGCTGACGTACTTCGGGCAGATTCGAATCGATTACGTGTCGCTGGCGATCGGCGTAGGCGTGGTGATGGTGATCTACTACCTCGTTTGGAAGTACATCGTGAACTTCCTCAACGAGCTGCTGGGAATCGCGTGAGCTAGCCGATTTTCAAGGGCCGGGAGCAAGCACTTGCGCCGGGTAGTAGAGCTGGACATTGTGCTGCTCGAGATGGATGCGCACGTCGCGAAGTTCGCCCTTCTTCTTCTGGCTGCGCGGAACGTTGAAGGTCAGCAGATACTGATTCTGGAGCACCGTATCGAGCTGGCGGAAGATCGGGCCGAAGTCGACGGGCGTCTCGAAACCCTGGAAGAAGGCCTGGCCGCCGGAGTCCCCGGCGACGCGCACCAGATTCTGCCAGGCGATGCTCATGCGGAACGGGAGATCAGCGAGAAACGGGCCGCCGACGTAGATGGTGCTGACGACAACACCCGAGGATTGCACTTTGTGGATGGCGGCGTCGACGTAAGGGCTCTGGATGCCGGGATCGAGACGATCGATGCCACTCGCGATCATGAGGACTTCGTGGCGCATATCGTCCGACGGCCAGTGTGTGGCAAGGTCCTGCAGCGAAACGTAAACGCTGGGCGAGGCGCCGCCCATACGCCCCAGTGGCAGGCGAAGTTTCTTGACGACGGCAGCATGGTCGGCGCTGAAATCGGCGGCGGCCTGTGCGGAACCGTGAGTCGCGTAGAAGAGGCCCACCTGCGTGGTGGACGGTTGCGACGTGATGAAGTCCTTGATCTCCTGGAGATGGGGACCGATGGCGGTGGCACTATCGGCGTCGTCAATGAGAATGGCGAGCTGGAGGCCGGCTTTGTCGCCTTGCGCGGGAACCCAGGAGACGATGTCCTCGCGATTTTTTCTGCTGTAAACGGCGACATCTTCCTTGGAGATTGCGGGCGGGGCGGAGTAGTTCGGCCCGAGCGCGGTGACGACGATTGTGACGGGGGCGGTCTGGCCGGAGGACTGGCCGGCGAGGGAAGGCGAACTCGATACTAGAACGACAGAAAGAAAAAGCGCCAGGGTGAGCAGGAGCGTGGATCTTCGCATGTTGCACCTCTACTTAATGGGATGCCGCTGGAGGTGCAGTTGTTACTTCGAGCGGCACGCTTTGCGCGCACACGTTGGCGCGAGCGGGCGCGAGCGCGGCCCTGCGGGCGCATGAGGCAAATCTAGTAGACGGGCGAGAGGCGCTTGCGGCGCTCAATCCACTCGGCGCTGGCGAAAATGCGCGGCGTCAATTCGATGAGGCGCGGAAGCATGTTGAAGATAGCGACCGGGCCCCATTCCGTTCCCGTGCGAGTGCGGAAGCCCTTGTGGTTGAGCTCCTCGGCAACCTTCGAGAGCGAGATGTCCTGGATGATGAGCTCCATCATGGAGAGGAGGAAATCCATCTCCGACGGCTGCTCCTCGAGGCGCTGGCAATCGCCGGCGACGCGGAAGCCGAACGGCGCGTCTTCGAGACTGAGTTCCGCGGTTGACGGCGAGGGAGCGGCAGGAGCTCCTTCGGCATCGCGCGCCCATTCCACTTCCCATTCGATGGCCATCAAGCGCCAGCCCTGAGCTTCGCGCTTGCGGATGTAATCTGTGTCGATCGGGCCCCTTACCGCTTCTCGGATGCGTTCGAGTTTTGCCATGGTGTTGCCTCCTCGATTAAACGGACGCCCCAGAAATCTTCAAACGCCGACAGCAAACAAAATCTATTCGTAGCGCAGGGCGACCATGGGGTCAACCCGCGCGGCCCGACGCGCCGGAATGTAACATGCGGCGAGCGCTACCGTGCCAAGCAGAATCGCGACGGCTGTGAACGTAAGCGGATCGCGCGCGCCAACGCCGAAGAGCAGAGCGGCGATGAGGCGCGTGAGCGCGAGCGCGACGACAATGCCGGCGACGACGCCGATGGCGGTCAATTTCGCTCCGTGGCTCAGGACAAGACGCAGGACGTCCTTCTGCTGCGCGCCGAGCGCCATGCGAATCCCCAGTTCGTGCGTGCGCTGCGTGACAAGGTACGACATAACGCCATAAATTCCGACGGTGGCGAGGATCAGCCCGAGCGCCGCGAAAACGCCGAGAAGAAACGTCTGCAGGCTCGTATCCTGCATGTTTTCTGAAATCACTTGGTCCATGGTGCGAGGACGCGAAAGAGCGATGGTGCTATCGAGGTCACGAAGTTCGCTGCGGATGGGAATGACGACGCCTTCAGGAGGAACCGCGGTTTTGATGACCAACTGAGTTCCGAAGCCGGGCCAATCGAGAACCGCCGGCAACGGAAAATAGGCCTGAGGGCGGGCCTTTTCGCGGATGGCGGTTTCCTTGACGTCGCCGACCACGCCAATCACCTTCACCGGCAGATTGCCCTTGAAAATCTTGCCGATGGGATCCTGATTGGGCCAGAACGTTTGCGCCATGGCGTGGTTGATGACGGCGACAAACGTGAGATCGGGAGGAGTGTCCATCTGGTCCTTCCCGAACTCCTTCCCCTCTTTCCGCAAGGCTGCGGCCTTGAGGTTCACGTCGGCGGTCCGCTGAACGTCCTGGGAAGTGAAATTGGCTCCGGCGAGAAGAGGAATGCCCATGGCGTTGAAATAGCCCGGCGTGATGTAGCCCCATTCGACAAGCTGTGTCGCGTGCGCGGGATTCGTGTCCCCGGGAACGGTGACGTAGCCGTTGTTTCCGCCTTCGAGCGGAAGAGTGGTGGAGATCGACGCCACTTGAACGCCGGGTATGGCCGAAACGCGCGCGAGAAGCCGGTCGTAGAATCCGCGGCGCGCTTCGAGCGTGGAATATCGCGCCTCGGGAAGATTGATGCCCATGGTGATGACGTTCTCCGGGCGCACGCCAATGTTCGCGGTCCGCATCTGGGCGAAGCTGCGGAGGAGCAAGCCGGCGCCGATCAGCAAGGCAAGCGAGACGGCGATTTCGCCCACGACCAAGACGTCGCGGAGCAACCGGCGGGAGCTGGAAGGGCTGACCACGGCTTGAGCGCTGAATTTCAATTCGTCGTTGAGATTCACCTGGGAAGTCTGAAGAGCAGGCGCGAGCCCGAAAAGAAGTCCAACGAGAAGACTGACGCCGATTGTGAACAGCAAGACGGTGAAATCGATTTCGACAGGATTCGCGCGCGGGATCGGAATCGTTTCAGCGGTTTTCAGGTAGCCCACGGACCAAAACGCGCCGACGAGGCCAAGAGCCGCCCCAACCATCGAGAGCAAAACGCTTTCCGTGAGCAGCTGGCGAATCAAGCGCCAGCGACTCGCGCCCATGGCGGCGCGCACAGCCATTTCGCGCTGGCGTCCCGTAGCGCGAGCGAGCAGAAGGTTCGCAACATTGGCGCAGGCAACAAGCAGAACGAGCGCAACGGCTCCCAGCAGAATCAGGAGTTCCGAACGCGACGAGCGGATCAGGCGTTCTTTCAAAGGAGTGACGACTGGGGAAACGTCGCCGTTAGAGTCCGGGAATTGCTGCGCGAGCCGCTTCGCGATTGTGGTGAGATCGGCGGAGGCCTGGCTGACGACGATGCCTGGCTTCATGCGCGCGATGGCGCGGTAGGAATGCGAGCCTCGCGAGCCGAGCGTCTTGGGCGTCATGTCCATGGGCCGCCAGATGTCGGTATCTGCGGGGAAATTGAACCAATTCGGCATCACGCCGATGATCGTATAGGACTCGCTATCGAGCGCGATGGACTGGCCGATTACGTCCGCACGGCCGCCGAAGTGACGTTGCCAAAAGCCGTAGCTGAGAATGGCGACGTGATTCTTGCCGGCCGCGTCCTCGCCTTCGGCAAATGCGCGACCAAGGCTTGGCTGTACGCCGAGGACACTGAAGAAGTTGGCTTGCGTGCTGATGGTGGTGGCGGTCTCCGCTTCCCCGCCACCGCTGGTATTGGCGGTGTGGTCCCAGGTGTAGAGGCTTGTGCCTTGGAGCGTGCGATTCTGCGATTGCCAGTCGAGATAATCGGGGCCGGTAAGGGGATATGCGCCGGGCGAGGCTTCCGTTTCGGCAAGTGAGACGAGCTGCTCAGGCTGATGAAATGGCAGCGGGCGAAGCAGAACGGAATTGATGACCGAAAAGATGGCGGTGTTTGCGCCGATGCCCAGCGCCAGCGTGAGAATCGCAACGAAGCTGAAGCCTTTCGACTTGAGCAACACTCGGATGCTATAGCGAATGTCTTGCATGAAGGTTGTCATTCCCAGGCCCCTCCCTCGCAAAAAAGACTACTCGTGACGCAAAGCAACCAGGGGATCGACGCGCAGCGCGCGCTGTGCCGGAATAAAGCATCCGGCTGCCGCGACGAACACCAAGAGCGCCGCAACGCCCGCGAACGTGAGCGGGTCATAGGAACTCACGCCGTAGAGCGAATTGGCCATCAGGCGCGTGAGCACCAGTGCGCCGCCGAGCCCGATTAGAACGCCGATGCCGGCGAGCACCAATCCTTCCCTGAACACGAGGCCGAGGACGTTTCGCCGCGCGGCGCCGAGCGCCATACGAATGCCGATTTCGTGCGTCTGCTGCGAGACGGAATACGACATGACGCCGTAGACTCCGAGAATTGCGAGGAGCAAGGCGGCCGCGCCGAAGCCGGCGAAGAGCGTCACGATCCAGCGGTCGTCGGCGAGTGAGCGCGAAACGATTTGATCCATCGTTTCGACGCGCGTGAGCGGCAGATCGGAGTCGATCGACTGCACGGCGGCAGTAACGCCCTTGATGGCGCTGCGCGGGTCGCCGCTGGTGCGAACGGCCATGGCGACGGTGTTCCAGGGGTATTGCCAGAACGCAAGGTCGACCTCGGGAACGTCTTCCTGGCGCGGCCCCTGGTTGCGAACGTCGTGAAAAACGCCGACGATGCGCAGCGCAAACTGGTCACCAAGCTTCTCTGCGAGCGGATCGAGCCGAGGGAGCAGGACCTGCTGGGCCAGCGGATCGAGGTTCGCGAGATAGCGCTTCACAAAGGCTTCGTTCACCACGACAACCGGGGCGCTCCCCGCGATATCTTGATTGTTGAACGCGCGGCCGCGATCCATCCGCACGCCAAAGGTCGAGAAGTACTCCGGCGTGGCGAGGTTCGCTCCGACGACGGGCTGTGAGCCGAGCTCGCTCGCCGGAACTCCCTCGATCCCGAAGGGCAGGCGGTACGCCGGATTGTCCGGCAAATTCGCCGAAATGGAAGCGCTGCTGATTCCAGGGACCGCAGCGACCCGGCCGAGAATCTGCCGATAGAAGGACGCGATCTGGTCCGTGCTCGAAAAGTGCTGGCGGGGCATGTTGAGCCAGAAGGTGAGCACATGATCTGTGCGGACGCCGAGGTCGCGGCCGGCCATCTTCCAAAAGCTGCGAATCGCCAGACCCGCGCCGGTCAGGAGGCAAAGCGCCAGCGCAAATTCCGTCACGACGAGAATGCGCCGCAGCCGCCGGCTTCGTGACGCCGTTCCGGCGCCTCTGCCTTCCTTCAGCGAGTCGACAAGATTCAGGCGCGCGGCCTGGAAGGCCGGCGCGCTGCCGAAAAGCATCCCGCAAAACAGCGCCACCGCCACCATGAAGAGCAGCACCGGCACGTTGACGCGCATATCCGCTTCATAGGGCAGCGTGTTGACCGGAATCATGGAGAGGATGCCCTGCAAGACCGCATAGGCGATGCCGATTCCCAGTGCGCCGCCCAGGAGCGACAACGCCACGCTTTCTGTGAGGAACTGGCGGAGAATTCTGAGCCGCCCCGCCCCAAGCGCGCCGCGGATGGCAACTTCTTTCTCGCGCGTCGCGGAGCGCGAAAGCATCAAGTTGGCAACGTTCACGCAAGCGATCAGCAGAACGAAACCTACTGCGCCCAGGAAAATCCAAAGCTCGGAGCGCGTGGCTGGCGGAAGAAAATCGTCATGCAGCGGCTCGACACTGACGGTCCAATCCTTGTCCGTCTTCGGATGCGCGGCGGTGACCTGCTTCTGCACCAGATTCATGTTGGCCTGCGCCTGTTCCAGCGTGACGCCGGGCTTCAGACGCCCCATGACGAAAAGGTAGTGATCGTCGTAATTTGTCTGCTGTTCGGGCTTGAAGGTTAGCGGCACCACCAAATCGGCGTCGCCACGATCCTCGATGCCGGGCGGAAGCACGCCCACGACGGTGTACGACTCGTTGTTCAGGCGGATCTGCTTTCCAACGATGTCGCGGTCGGCGCCAAAGCGACGGTCCCAGAATTTGTGCATCAGAACGACGACGTGGTCCTTGCCCACCTCGCTCTCTTCGGGCAGAAAGTCGCGGCCTAGCGCAAGAGGTTCGCCGAGCACTTTGCTCCACCAACCCGGAGACGCCACCGAGGCGTCGACCTGTTCGACCGGCGAACCTGGACTGGCGACGTTGAAGCCATTGCCGGTCCACGCGTACATTTCCTGAAAGACGGAACTCTGCCGCTTCCAATCGAGGAAATCGCCGACGGAAACGACGTTTCTCTCGCCTTTCACTTTGGACCAAACCATCACCAACTGCTCGGAGTGAGGATATGGAAGCGGCTGCAGCAGAGTGCCGTAGACAATGCTGAAGATGGCGGCGTTCGCGCCAATACCCAGGGCCAGCGTGAGAATCGCGACGATCGTGAAGCCCGGGGACTTCCACAGCATGCGGAAGCTTTGGCGAATGTCCTGCAAAAGCGTGTGCATCGAACGCCTCCTGATTCGCCCCTGGAAAGCCAAGCCAGCCGGGACTACTCGTGACGCAGGGCAATCATCGGATCCACCTGCGATGCGCGCCACGCTGGGATATAGCTCGCAACAAGCGCGACGGCCGCAAGAAGCACGGCGACGACCGCAAGCGTCGCCGGATCACCCGCGTGGACACCAAACAGCAAGCTCGAGAGCAGGCCTCCGAGCGCAAGCGACGCGGTGACGCCGATCAGCACGCCAGCGATTACAAGGCGCGCTCCCTCGCCGACGACCAGGCGGAGAATCTCGCGCGGCGAAGCGCCCAGAGCCATGCGAATGCCGATTTCGTGATGCCGCTGCGTGACGTTGAACGACATCAGTCCGTAGGTCCCCACAGCTGCAAGAATCAGCGCGAGGGCCGCAAACAGGCTAAGGAGAAGAACGGAGAGGCGGCGCGGCGCGACGTTTTCCGCGACGAAGCTCGCGAGCGGGCGAACATCGTAGATTGGGAGGTCCGGGTCGAGCGATTCCGCGGCCGCACGAACGGCAGATATAAGCGCCACGGGATCGGCGCTCGAGCGAATCACCAGATTTCCGCCGCTGCCGGGCCTTTGCGCATACGGAACGAAAACCTCAACGAGAACAGGGTGATCGACTCCATAATTTTTGATGGTGCGAACCACGCCGACGACCGTCGTCGGAGGCGGAGCTTCGCCGGGCTTGGGCTGATCGAGAAAAATGTGCTTTCCAACGGGATTCTGATCCGGCCAGTAACGGCGGGCAAATGCATCGTCCACGATGCAAACCATGGGCTTTTTCTCGTCGTCACTTTGCGTGAAGAATCGGCCGCGGAGAAGATCGACTCCCATGGCAGCAAGTGCGCCGGGGCTGACGCGCGAGAATTCGGCGGAAGGAAAGTCGCCCGGCTTCGGCATCGGTTGCCCTTCGATCAGGAAGGAGCTCTGCCAGCCGCCGAGAAGTGGATTCTTGAATCCGGCGTACTGAACACCGGGAATTGCGTCAAGCTTTTGCGTCAACTGCTCGACGAACTGCCGCCGTTGGTCGTCGGTCTTGTATTTCACGTCCGGCAAGCTGAAGCGTGCCGTCAAGACGTGGCTGGGATCGAAGCCGGGGCTGGTTCGCAGGACATAAAACAGGCTTTCAAGCGTCAGGCCGGCGCCGACCAGCAAGATCAGGGAAACTGCGAGTTCGCCGACGACGAGAGCATCGCGCAGTCTTCGGCGAGCTCCGCCCGTTCCGCTTCCGGCCGTGCTTTCCTTGAGGGCTTCATTTACGTCTGTGCGCGACGCGTGCAAGGCAGGAAGCACGCCAAACAGGACTCCCGTGACGAAGGAGAGGACAAGGGTGAACGCGAGAACCCCTGTATCGATGCGGACGTCGCCGATTCTGGGGACCGCTCCCGCAGCCGCACTGGCAAGGGCTTGCGTTGCCCACCATGCGAAAAGCAGCCCGAAGGAGCCGCCCAGAAGCGCGAGGAGAATGCTTTCCGTCAGAAGCTGGCGAGCGAGGCGCCAGCGTCCAGCCCCCAGCGCCTTGCGAATCGCGACCTCGCGTTGACGCTCCGTGGCGCGCGCCATCAGCAGATTCGCAATGTTGGCGCAGCCGATGAGAAGCACGAATCCAACGGCGGCCATGAGGATGAGCAAGGAGGAGCGTGCATCCTCGACAACCGCTCCGAGCAGCGAATCGACATGGGCGCTGATGCCCTGATTTGTCTTGGGATACTGCTTTGCCAGACGGTCGGCAATCGATACCATTTGCGCGCGCGCCTGCTCGACCGTGACACCGGGCTTCAAGAGCGCGTACGCGTAGATTCCGGGATGCTCGTCCCTGCGTGCGGCACCGCCCATTTGATCTTCGAGTCGCCACAGCGAAGTGAAAACATCGAAGGCACGCCAGCTCTCATGAAACCGGCTGCTGGGCAGCACGCCGATAATCGTGTACGGCTCACCGTCGAGAATCAGTTGCTTGCCGAGGACGTTCGGATCGCGGCCGAATTGGTTCGACCACAAAGTGTCGCTGAGCATGACGACAGGCGCTGCGCCCGGCTTGTCGTCTTCCGGCGTGATGGCACGGCCTAGAATTGGCTGGACTCCCAGCGTGGGGAAGAGTCCCGCGGTGATGCGGCGCATGGGCAGCTCTTCCGGCTCACCGTGGCCGGTGAGAGTGACGCTTTCCGGCTGGAAGGCCATCATGCTTTCGAAGACGGTGTTCATCGAGCGCCAGTCGTCGAAGTCCGCCATCGAAATGCTCATGCCGGGAACTTGCTGCGAGGACTCAGAGAGGAAGACCAGGCGATTGGGGTGCAGATACGGTAGCGGGCGCAGCAGGACGGCGTTGACGACAGAGAAGATCGCCGTGTTCGCGCCGATGCCGAGCGCCAGCGTCAGAATGGCAACGAAACTGAAGCCCAGGTTCTTGCGCAGCATTCGCCCGGCATACTGAAGGTCCTGCAGGATCGTCCCCATGCGGCCTCCTCCCGAAGGATACGAATGCGAAAAACGAACTGTTCCCGTTTATTCGTACCGCAGAGCCTCGATCGGGTCGGTCTTGGATGCGCGGCGCGCCGGAATGTAGCCCGCAAGCGCCGCAACGGCAAACATCAACAGGACGGCACCAGCCAGCGAAACAGGATCTGCCGGCGTGAGCCCATAAAGCAGGCTCTTGATCAGCTTCCACGAGGCGAAAACCGCCGGCACTCCAATCAGCACGCCAATCAGCACCAGAAGCATCGATTCGCCGAGAATCAGGGCCAGCTCACCAGGCTGACCGATGCCGGACCTCCCTCGTTACCTTGCGTTGCGGTACCGGTTGTCACGGGAAGCCTTGCCAGCGTGGAATCCGCCGCGAGCACTCCCGAAAGCACCGTGTTTCTCGCCACACCCGTTCGCGGAAGGCGAGGCACGTCTTCTTCCGCTCGCCCCAATGATGTAACTAGCTCACAGGATTGGAGTTAGCGGCCATGAAACCCGCCGGTTCCGAGCCTAACTGGCCGCTTGTGGGATAGCCTGTCGCTGAATCGGACGCTGTTTCAGGCCCCGCTAGCGTCTGCGCCGGAGTTTCCCGTCGCGCTTTGCCCCGCGACGCGTTTGTTCTATGATGCCCGCTCGCCTTCATGGCGAAATCCGCTTCGGGCCCCAGGTTTACCGGCTCGCTGGCATTGAGACTGAATGAGCGCGATTGATCTTTCGGCGGATATTGGGCTGGTCGCAGTCGGCCTGGTGACCCTGAACCTCGCGATTGGGTTCCTCATCGCCGTCCGATACAGCCCCTGGCGCTACTGGCCGCACCACCGGTTCAACATTTTCCGCATTCACAATTGGTCCGGCTATGGCGTGCTGGGACTTTCCATTCTTCACCCGGTGGTGCTGCTGTTTTCCTCCACCGCACACTTCCGCATCATCGACGTCATCTACCCGGTTCACTCGCCCAGCCAGCCGCTCGATAACACCATCGGCGCAATCGCGCTCTATTGCGTGGTCCTCGTCGTCGTGACTTCGTATTTCCGTCTGCGCCTGGGCCGCAGAGTCTGGAAGGCTTTCCACTTCGTGATTTACGCTGCGGCCATCGCGCTTTTTTGGCACAGCATCTTCACCGACCCGAACCTCAAGAACACGCCGCTCGATCCCTTCGACGGCGAGAAGGTCTACATCGAAGTCTGCTGCCTGCTGATTGTCGTCTTCGGATTTCTTCGCTGGCGTTACGGCATCCGTCGAGCCAAAGCGCGCGCGGCTTCGCTCGCGCCCAGCGCGCCCGGTCACTCATGAGCCTTTGATGATCTTCCGGATGAACGCCACTTCTTGCTCGCTGTAAGGCCTCCCGTCGGCGTGAAAGATGTCGTGGAACCACATCGCCGGCTGGTGATCCACGTACGGATGCTGCCAGGAATCCCAGGGGTAATAGGTCTGCGTCTTGCCTGCCACGAATCCCCAGTTGATGGCGCCGACGTGATACTTTTTCGCGATCGGAAGCGAGCCCTCGAATGTGCTGCCGTTCTTGCGGGCCATGTATTCCGTGCAGATGATGGGCCGGTGAAAATGTTCGAGAGATTGAATCCGCTCCTCGAACACGGCCGGCTTCTCGTAGCTGTGGAACGAAACGATGTCCGATTCGCTGAGCTGAATCTTCTCCATCGGACTCAGCTTCGCATCGTCGCCCCAGTTTCCGTTCCAGACGCCGCTCGTCAAGGGCTGCGTCGCGCCCGCCTCGCGCACCCAGTCGTACACCTGCGGGAGCAGCGCGAGAACCAGCGCCGTCTTGTTCTTGGCCTCTTCTTTCGCGTAGTTTCCGCCGCCGTCGTTGTCAGGCTCGTTCCACAGATCCCAGCCCAGAACGCGCTCGTCCGACCCAAACGCGCCGATGATGCCTTTCACATACGCTTCGAGCCGCGGATATTGCGCGAGATCCGCCAGCGCGCTGGCGCCCGGGCTCTGCACCCAGCCGGAATTGTGTACGCCGGGGACCGGCGCATGCTGCTTGCCGAGATGCGGGTCAGGGTCCCAGCATGAATCGAAGAATACGAAAAGCGGCCGGATGTGATGCTTCGCGCAAATCGTCAGAAACGTGTCGATTCGCTTCTTGAATCCGTCCGGATCTTGCTCCCACAACAAATCGTGCAGAAAAACGCGCATCGTCGTGAACCCGAGCGACTGCGCCCAGCCAAGCTCCCGATCGATGCGATTCGGATTGAACGTGTCCGCCTGCCACATTTCCAGCTGATTGATCGCGTACGACGGAATGTAGTCGCTTCCCACCAGCCACGGCTGCTTCGCGTACCAGTCGTTCGCCTGCTGCTCGGTCCAGCGCGCGCGAGGATGCGCCGCGTCTTTCGCAGCGGCAATGTTCGCCGCGCACACCATCGCCAATGCAATCGTTAAAGCTCGCAGGCCGCATCGTTGTATTCGTCGCATCCGATCCCTCATGTCTCCTCGATTCGCGCGAGACTTCCTCTGCTCCGCACAAAAACTTACACGCAGATACCAAGGCGATTCAACACTCAATTTGAAGTTCGGGCGTGGCTAGGTTCGACCGTGCAGTAGGGAAGGCCGGTGGACCGTAGTTGACGATCTTAGAACTCGAGCGCTCGGACCTCCTGAATGGCTCTTGCGCGCAGAGTGGCTGTCTGACGAAGCGGCGCTCGCTGTCACTGGGTTCTCGGAAATGTTGCAGGTGCCGAAGTGCCGCATCGGGTTAGAGATTGAGCGCTTACCGCGATTGGCGCATTGCCCTGCGGTAAACCCCGCGCTAACGTGATGAGAAGATGACCCACGGAGATAGGCTGACCCGAAATCTAGCACGGCTGATCGCTTTTGCGTTGGCGTGCTGGATTGCCCCTTCGATTGCGCGGGCACAGGTCGATCAATCGGTGTTGTATTCCGTGACGACCAGCGAAGCTAACTCCGGCGTCCCCGTCAACAAAACGCAAGTCTTCAAGACAGAGATTTTCGCGGCAGACCCCGAAACGGGAAAGCAGCGATTGCTTTTTTCGGATGCGAATTCCCCTTTCCTTCTTATGCCTGGCGGCGGGATGCAAGGCGGCATTGCCGCCGCAGGCGGGAGAATCTTCGCCGAGGGCATCTTGCCCGTGCAGACCCTAGCGCACACACCAACCTTCGATCCCAGCGCACCCGCGGCCATCTATGAGCTATCCACGGATGGTTCGGGGCAGGCGCGCAAGGTTTTTGACATGGGAAGCGCCGAGCAGCGCGTAAACTTCCGCAGCCTGTTCTTCAATTCCTCAGGCACGGAGTTTGGCAACATCAATTATGTCGCCGGGAAGTGGTACCTCTTTGTCCACGACACTGAGACCGGGAAACTGCTGCGAGAGTCCGAGCTCATCGCTTGGAAATTCGGTTCCGTGGACAATATCGGTTGGATGGCGGACGAGAAGCGATTCTTCTTTACGGTCGACATCTCGGGGGACGACCCCGAGGCATGGTGGACCACACCGAATTCTCCCGTTGGGACTTACGTGATGAATGAAACGGGCTCCGTCGAGCGGCTGGCGCCGGAGGCGGCGCTACATCCAAAGATTGCGGGGATGCAGCCATCGAATGATTCACCCGCCGTCTTCATCGGGTCGCTGCCAGACGGCGGATACTTGCTTCAGGATTACCAGAGCGGTCCAACCAATGAGAGTGACGCATGCCTCTATGAGCCGAGCCTGGCAAACCGAGCACACGCGTGCCTCTACGAGTTAGACCTCGTGAGGAAAGCGCAGCGAATTTTTCCTTTGGCCGTCGATGGCGTTCCCGGTGCATTTCATTTGTCGCGATCAGGCAATCAGTTGGTCTTTACGGCTACGAAAGTCGAATACCAGAAGCAGCCAAAGTTCAAGGCGACATCGATGGTAAGCGTCTGGGTTCTGGACCTGCAATCGGACAAGGAATGGAAAGTGATTTCTTTCCCACCAAACGGCAATATGCGTCCCGTCGGGCCCTGGTTCAATCTGATCGGTTGGCTCGCCAGCAAATAAGAGAATGCTTCTGTAGCCGGCCTTTCAGGACGAAGGCTGGTGGGCCTGGTTGACGATCTTAGAACTCTTCCGTTGGGTCCACTCGTCGCAGGGATTCCAAACTTTGGAGAGCTCTCACCGCTCTGATATCCTGCGGCGAATGGACGAGCATGAATGGGCACGAAGGTTGAGGGCGGGCATAGGGGACCGCCGCTTGTGGCGTCTCCGAAGTAAGACCGCCATCGCCACGGCCCTCGACCTGATTGCAGTTGGAAACGAGATGTCCGGTGCTATGGCGGACGCAAGTACAGGGGACGCCACGGATGCGGTCGGCTGTCTTCTCCGAATGGGCGGAGAACTATTATTTGCGGCGGCGAGATTGTTGTCGGAGGGTGAGCACTATGCCGGTTGCGCTCTCCTTCGACAAGTTACGGAGATTGAATACCTAACGTGGACCATCAGAGAAAAACATCGCAGCGCGGTTGATTGGTTGAGAAGTACCCATGCGGAGCGAATGAAAGTATTTGCGCCCGCTCAACTGAGGAAGACATCGAAGGGCCGATTTCTTGATAAGGATTACCAAGATCATTGCGAACAAGGAGGCCATCCCACGATTAGAGGGATTCCGCTCCTCGGCGGTAAAAATGAGGCAGTCGGCCAGCTATTTTTGGTGGACCTCCTAACACATTCTTGGAGAACGTGGGATCAGGTCGCCGCTTGGTCGCGTGAATACCCTCGAGCGTCAAAGGCGGTCGCGGTCCGAGGTGATCGGATCAGTTGGCGCCTACACGATTGGGGCACCGGAGATCCAATTTACAAATTGATGGTTGAGCGCTACCCAGAGGAACAGAGAGGTCTGTCTCCGCCCAGGGATGCCTGCTAGTCGTATGGCGATGCTATCCTCTCCGCCGCAGGAGGAAGTGCTTGTGAGCTTTGACGAAGCTTGGACTGTCGTAGCCGTTTCCCGCGACGGGGAGGCGGTTTCTCCTAGGTTGCGGCCTCTTCTTCAAGCCGTTTACAGGGATTGCCTCTCTGAGCCTTTGAAGCTCGTCAGCCTCAAGAGTAGTTTGGAGAATTTGTTGCAGTTTCTATCGCGGGACGGCCGGACGAATGCAAACTGCTGGGCGGCTGACTTGTTTTTCGCAGATTGCCAGGGCTGGGAACGCGGCTGGGCCGATCCTGGCTGGCCGAGCCGTAGCTCGCAGTTTTCGCCTGACGCGAACTCTGAATCGCCCGCCTACGCAAAGAAGCTCCGGCGCGGCAGCCTTCCCTCGCTCCGCGAGCGAAGGCTGGTGGGCCTGGACTGACTTGAACAGTCGACCTCGCCCTTATCAGGGGCGCGCTCTAGCCACCTGAGCTACAGGCCCATTTAGGTTGGATATCCATGATACGGACGCCTCCCGCATGGGTCAAGCCATGCTCGCCCTGGTGATTTCCGCGCGCGAACGCGCTCTTTCCCGCTAGAACACACGCCCCTTCGACGGGACGAAGGGTAGGCCGTTGAGATCCGGTTGGTTAGGCTGGCTGGCCAGACAATTTAATCGGATGCAGTCTCGGCCGGGTAGTTGAATAAGAGCTGATTGCCATCGGGATCATCGACCACCAGGAGACGGTAGCCCCACGAACCGTCCTTCACCGCAACGCCTTTGCCCTCGAGTTCCGCGCGCAGCGCGTCCACCGCAGCCGTCGCGGCATCGCGCGACGCCGGTTCGACGTTCAGCGAAATGAACATCACAACCTTGCCAATCTTCTCCGGCCATGTGTCGGCCAGGATAAGCGCGCAGCCCTGCCGGTCGACTTGTGCAACGGACGCTCTGCCGTCCTCCCTGTAGCACCAGGGGCTGGTGAAGCCGAGCCGCTCAATGTAAAAGCGGAGCGAGGCCTCAACGTCGCTCACGTGCAGGATGGGGCGTGCGAACCAGTCTGTCATGGGCTGAATATCCTCGAATGAAGAGAACTTCTTCCTGCGTTTTGTGCTCTACGGCTATCTTAGACGCAATCAGACGACGCGAGAGCAGTTTCCGCCAGCCTTCGCGTGTTCCTCGACCATAGCTCTTCCCGCTAGAACGCGCGCGCCTTCGACGGTACACTTGCCCCGCATTCGCTCACGGGAGGATCTTTGCTCCTCGATATCGTCCAGGCCGGAGATCCCGTCCTGCGCCAGCTCGCGCGTCCGCTTTCGCAGAACGAAATCCGCAGCGACGCCATCCGCAAGCTCATCGACGACATGCGCGAGACCATGTACGCCGCTCCCGGCGTCGGCCTCGCGGCGCCGCAGGTGGGCCATTCGCTGCAGCTCGCCGTAATCGAAGACCGCGAGGACTACCTCGACGACATTCCCGCGGAACAGCTCGCCGAGCGCGAGCGCGCGCCCGTTCCCTTTCAAGTCATCGTCAATCCCCAAATCGTCGCCGCCTCGAAAGAGTCTGTCGATTTTTTCGAGGGCTGCCTGAGCCTCGCCGGCTTCTCCGCCATCGTACCGCGCGCCCGCCACGTCCGCGTCAAATGCCTCGATGAGCGCGGCAAGGCGAAAACCATCGAAGCCTCCGGCTGGTACGCACGAATTCTGCAGCACGAAATCGATCACCTGCTTGGCAACATCTACATCGACCGCATGCGCAGCCGCACCTTCACGTCGCTCGACAATTTCAGCCGCTTCTGGGGCGAAGTCTCGATCCGCGAAATTCAAGAGAAATTGGACTCGACTCGCCGCGGCGCAAGCGAGTAGATTCTTGCCGGTGTTCTGCTCGGCTTTCCGGAGCTTGCGCCACGGAATCATTTTATCGAGGGATCATGCGAAAATTTGCGCTGCACTTTGGCCCGCTCGTTTTGCTGTCGTTCCTGTTTCCACCCGCCTTTGGGCAAACAGATAAGAAGCCCGCCGCCGACCTCATCATCGATCACGCGAAGGTTTGGACTGTCGATAAATCGCAGCCCACGGCCGAGGCTGTTGCCGTCCTCGGCGACCGCATCGTCGCGGTCGGCTCGAATGACGAAGTCGATGCCTGGCGCGGCCCGCATACCCGCGTCATCGACGCCGGCGGCAAGCTTCTGATGCCCGGATTCAACGACTCGCACGTTCATTTCGTGGATGGCGGCGCGCAGCTCGATAGCATCCAGCTGAACGACGCGACCAGCGCTGAAGAGTTCGCCCGCCGCATCGGCGAGCGCGCCAAGGTCACCCCGAAGGGCGAATGGATTCTCGGCGGCGATTGGGACGACACGAAGTGGACCCCGCCGGTGCTTCCCACAAAGGAACTCATCGACCGCGTCGCGCCCGACACTCCCGTCTGGGTCGGCCGCTACGACGGCCACATGGGAGTCGCGAATTCCCTTGCGCTCCGCCTCGCCGGCATCACGGCGAAAACTCCCGATATTCCCGGCGGCACCATCGTCCGCGACGCGCAGGGCAATCCCACCGGCGCTCTCAAAGACGCCGCCATGAGCTACATCTACAAGGCCATCCCGCCGATGTCCCACGCGCAGCGCATCCACGCCGCGCAGCGCGCCATGCTTCACGCGGTGGCCGTGGGCGTCACGAGCGTTCAAAACATGAGCGCGGGCCTCGAGGACATCGCCGCCTACGCCGAACTTCTCGACCGCGGTGAATTGACCGTGCGCATCTACGCCGCGCCGCTCATCGAGCACGTGCACGACTTCGCGAAGATTGGCGTCCGCCGTGCCTTCGGCTCTCCGTGGCTGCGCTTCGGCGCCATGAAGGCCTTTGCCGATGGCTCGCTTGGCTCGCGCACCGCTTATTTCTTCCAGCCTTACAGCGATCAGTCGGGCAACTATGGCTTGCTCGCCGCCGATATGCATCCCATCTCGCTGATGCGCGACCGGATGATGGAAGCCGACGCGGCCGGACTCCAGCTCTGCACGCACGCCATCGGCGACCGCGGAATCTCCACGATTCTCGATCTGTATGCCGAGGTTGTGAAGGCGCATGGTGAAGCGGACCGCCGCCTTCGCATCGAGCACGCGCAGCACATGGCCGCAAAAGATTTCGACCGCTTCGCGCAGCTTCACGTCATCGCTTCCGTCCAGCCCTATCAGGCCATCGACGACGGCCGCTGGGCCGAAGCCCGCATCGGCCACGATCGCGCCAGCCGCACGTACGCATTTCGCACGTTCCTCGATCACGGCGTCACGCTGGCCTTCGGCACCGATTGGGATGTCGCGCCGCTGAATCCGCTGCTCGGTGTCTACGCCGCAGCCACGCGCGCCACTCTCGACGGCAAGAATCCCAATGGCTGGTTCCCCGAGCAGAAGCTCACCGTCGCCGAAGCCGTCGAAGCCTATACGATGGGTTCTGCGTATGCTGAATTTCAGGAGAAGGAAAAAGGATCGATCACCGCCGGCAAGTTGGCGGACATGGTCTTGCTCAGCGACGATATCTTCACGATTCCGCCCGAGAAAATTCGCGACGTCACCGTGTTGAAGACCTTCGTCGGCGGCAAGCAGGTGTGGGATGCCAGCCATCCCACCGGCGGCGAGCCTTCGAATCGCTAGCGTCGGCTGCTCACAGCTTGTTCAATCCATCCAGCGCCGCTACCTTGTACGCCTCGGCCAGCGTCGGATAGTTGAACACAGTATCGCGGAAATACTCGATCGTGCCTCCGTAGGAGAGTACCGCCTGCCCGATATGAATAATTTCCGTCGCGCGCTGCCCGATTACATGCACTCCAAGCAGCTTCAGGTTGTTGCGGTCGAACAGCAACTTCAGCATCCCGCTTTCATCGCCCAGCATCATGCTCTTCGCCAGCTCCGCGTATTTCGAAATTCCCACTTCGTACGGCACCTTCGCGGCGGTGAGTTTTTCTTCTGTCTGCCCGACCATCGAAATTTCGGGAATTGTGTAGATGCCGTAGGGAAATAATTCCTGCATATTCTTCGACGGCGCCCCGAACATGTGGCAGCTCGCCAGGCGTCCTTGCTCCATCGACGTGCTCGCCAGCGCGGGAAATCCGATCACGTCGCCCGCCGCGTAGATGTGCGGCACGGTCGTCTGATATTTGTCGTTCACGCGAATGCGTCCCCGGTCGTCCGGCTGCAGCCCCGCCGCCTCCAGGCGCAGCATGTCGCCGTTCGCTTGCCGCCCGACGCAATAGAGCAGGCTGTGCGCCTGCACCTTCTTCCCGCTTTCGAGTTCGGCAAACACGCGGTCGCGCCCCGCATCGAATCCCACGCGCGTCACCTTTTCGCCGAGCCGGAATGTCGCTCCCATCTGCCGCAGGTGGTACGCCAGCGCTTCCACGATTTCGCGGTCCACAAAATCCAGAATCGCGGGCCGCTGGTCGATTAGCGTGATTTCCGATCCGAGCGCCGCCATGAACGATGCGTACTCGAGGCCCACCACTCCCGCGCCCACCACGATCAATTCCTTCGGCACGCCGTCCATGCCGGAAATGTTGTCCGTGTCGACGATCCGCTTGTCGTCGAACGGAATCTCCGGGTTCCGCGCGGGCCGCGTGCCGCACGCGATCAGGATGTTCTCGGCGCGCACCAGCGTCGTGCCCGTGTCGCTTTGCACTGTCACCGTGTGCGGGTCCGCGAACTTCGCCGTGCCCTGAAAAATCGCTACGCCGTTGCGCTTCAGTTGCGCGCGAATCACTTCCGTTTCGCGGGCGATGATCGTTCTCACGCGCGACGCCAGGTCCTGTACGGAAATGTCGCCATTCCCCCTGCAGAACGTTTTCACCGCGAAACCCGTCAGTTGAAAAATCGCCTCGCGAACTGTTTTGCTCGGAATCGTTCCAGTGTGAACGCACACGCCGCCCATCATCAGCGTGCGGTCCACCACCGCCGCGCGCTTCCGCAGCTTCGCCGCGCAGATTGCGCCCTTTTGGCCCGCAGGGCCGCTTCCGATCACCACGAGATCGAATTTCTCTTCGGTCATTTTTGCAGGCTGATCCGGCTGAAATTCACGCGCTCTTGCGCCCACAATCTGGCAGGGCAATCTTACAGGAATGTGAACACGCGCGCTGGAATCCGATTCGCCAGCGCAGCTTCTCCGTCAGGCGCGCTCAGCGTCATGCTAGCGCGATCAGGTCGATCTCCACGCGCACATCGCGCGGAAGCCGCGCCACCTCCACCGTCGACCGCGCCGGTGGCTGATGCGTGAAATATCGCGCGTACACCTCGTTCATCGCCGCGAAGTCATTCATGTCCTTCAGGAACACCGTGGCCTTCACCGCCTTTTCCAGCGACGATCCCGCCGCCTCGGCGATCGCTTTCAGGTTCTCCAGCACTCGCGCCGTTTGTTTCGCCACGTCGCCTTCCACCAGTTGGCTCGTCGCAGGATCGAACGCCACTTGCCCCGAAATAAAAATAAAGCCGTTCGCGCGAATCGCCTGCGAATACGGCCCGATTGCCTTGGGCCCTTTGTCCGTCGAGATAACTTCCGTCACAGTGCCTCCTCGCAACCCACAATCTCGTGCGTGATCTTAACAGATGCTGCGCGCATCAATCGCCGCGCGATGAAGATCCATACCGCGCGCGAAAATCCTGCGGTATTCCCTTCGCGTACATCCACGTCCGAAAGAACTCGCCCAGGTCTTTGCCGCACGTCGGCTCGACGGCCGCGCGCAAATCGTTGATCCCCACTTCCTCCCCGCGCAGCAGGCTCACCAGTTGCCGCAGCCCCGCTCGCACGGGCGCTTCGCCGCACTGATCTTCTAGTGCCGCATACATTAGCGGCGCCTTCGCCAGCGCGATTCTCTGCTGCTCCGGCGGGTCGGTCATCGTCGTCACGCCGAGCGGCTTCTCCACCGCCTGCTTTGCCGCCGCGTCATACCGCCGCAGGTAATCCTCGATGCGTTTCTGCCGCGCCCCTGCGCCGTTGCGCGCTTCGTCCACCACAATCGTCGCGTACTCCGGCAGGCCTTCGCCGATCGCCAGCGCCGCGTCCGGCGCGGGATACATTTCGTCACCGAACCAATTCCTCGCCAACGCGTGCGTCACTCGCTCGACGAACTCGTCGCTCGAAATTCCCAGCGCCAGCGCCTGCTCGTTCACCAGCGCTCCGCCGGGAAATGCCACGGCCGCCGCCGCATCTTCACCCGCCCGCGCGCGTACTTCCGGGCTCTCGACGATGTGCGGCGCGTGAATATTCGCGTCGAACTCGCCAAAATCGTTTTGCAGCGTTGCCCACGCCTGCGCGATTCGCTCCGCGCCCGCCCCGGTGTCGCCCCCGAGCGGCTTCAGCGTCCAGAAGACTACCGTCCCCGAATTCTGCCGCAGCGCCGTCTCAACGTAGCGCCCGCCCACCACAAACACCGCCAGGTCGTTCGTGCGTAGTTGATAGCGGTAGATCGCCTCGCCGCCCTCGCGCTTTCGACCCGCCGTCTTCCCGCGCGCCAGCACCAGAAAATCCGACGGCACCCGCACCGTGTACATCATCTTGTCCGGACGCTTCGGATACGGCGCCAGAAAATGCATCGGAGGCTGCGGCAGCGCCGCCCACCCGCGCGACCCGAGGTGAAAATCATTTCCGCCGACGGTGATGCGGTAGCCCGGATCCGCCGGCTGGCTCAACTCGTATTCGACGCTCAGCTCGCGCCTCTGCCCGCGCGCCCAGGGCTCCGAAAATGTGATGCGCCTCGCGTTCGGATGATCGTGCTGAAGTTCCTCCGGGAGATTTGCCGCCTCCGCGTCGCGCCCGCCCAGTTGCGCCCGTAAATTCTTCCGCCCGAACGTCTGCTCCGCCGGCAGATCGATGTCGATGAACCGCAGTTCCGTCGTTCCCGTATTCCGCAGCGCAAACTGCCCGCGCACATCGATTCGTGCTGGCTCTACCGGCACGAAGCGGATCTCGCGCTCCTCCTTCTCAACCGTGTATCCGGGCGCGAGCGGAGTCGCGCACGCCGACGCGCACACCAGAATCCCAAGCGTCACAATCAAAGCGGGCAGCGCGCGCGAATGTGTGCAATCCAAGATGCAGAGATTTTACCGGGGGGAATTGCAAAGGGAAAATGAAAACAGATTCAGCCTGCTACGGCCCGCTGCAGCCCCGCAGCTGCGATCCCACGGCGCGCGGCTACGATCCCGAATAGTGCCGCAGGATTTCCTTATCGCTCGCGCCGTGCTTCCGGTACGCCAGGATCGCGTTCGCCTCTGAGTCCGGCACGCCGCGCCGCGTCAGCTCGAGCAGCGTCGTGGTGCGCACGCCCACATTCTTCAGCCGCGCCAGCGACGCGCCCGCCAGCACCGGCTTCCCGTCGGCGCGATGCTTCGCCACTTCCAGCACGATCGCGTCCGACAAGCCCGCCAGGTGCATCGCCGCCAGCTCGCCCGCATTCCTGCCGAAATCGTTCATCTTCGCCAGCTCGAAAATCGTGTCGTCCGCCAGCCCCGCCTTTTTCATGTCGACCAGATCGTCCGAGCGGAACGGCTTCCCTTTGTTGCGATAGATTTGCAGCGCGTCGACGCACTGCGCGTCCGAAAATCCCGCGTCGCGCAGCAGCAAAATTTCCGGAATTTCTTCGGTGGAAATTTTCAGCGACTTCAGTTGCTGCACCGCGCCGTAATCCATCCCGGCGCGATCGAGCATCTGCGTATCGATCCGCGGAGCGCGGTTGCACCCCGCCAGCATCGCGCCGACCGTCGCGGCCAGCGCCGCAATCGCCGCCAGCGCGAGCCGCCTTCCGCTGCGCCTGCGACCGTGCGCGGAGCGAATTGAGGGGATTCTCTCCACGCATTCATTTTACGCGCTCGCGCCGCACGCCTCTCGCGCCGCGCCGCGCAATGTCGCGCAACGATAAATGGCGCGCGGCGTTGCCTTAATCGCACTGCTTCTCACGGCCGCGCCCCGCGCTCACACGTTGTAGACGCGCTCGATGTCGAAGACGCCCGGTATCCGCTTGATCCCGCTCAGAATCCGCTCGAGCTGCTTCCGGTCCGCCACGTCGAGCGCCACTTCGATTCGCGCGCGCAAATCCTCGCCGCCGCTTTCGAACGTCCGTATGTTGGCGCGCTCCTCGCTGATCACCGCCGTGATCGCCGCCAGCATGCCCGGCCGGTCCTCCGTGAAAATTCGCAGCCGCACCGGGAACGTCGCCTGCGTCGCCCCGGCCCATTCCACCGGGATGCGCCGCTCGGCCTCGTACAACAGATTCTCCACATTCGGGCAATTTTTGCTGTGCACCGCGATGCCGCGCCCGCGCGTCACATACCCGATGATGTCGTCTCCGGGAATCGGATTGCAGCATTTCGACCGGTACACCATCAAATCGTCATGCCCGCGCACGACGATCGTCGCGTCGTGCATCCCCAGCATGCGCTTCACCGCCGACACAATCTTCGGCTGCGCCTCTTCCGATTCCGCTCCCGCCGCTCCCGCGCCGGTCGTCGGCTGACCCGTCGCCTTCGCCAGCACCTGCCGCGCCGACCATTTCCCGTATCCCAAATCCGCGAACAAATCCTCCGCGCGCGAGCATCCATATTCCTGCGCCACGCGCTGCCAATCCTCGTCGGGCACTTTCTTCAGGCTGACGCCCGCGTTCCGCGCTTCCTTTTCCAGCAGCCGCCGCCCGACGTCCGTCGCCTGCACGCGCTCGTGCAAATTGATCCACTGCCGGATTTTGCTTCGCGCGCGCGACGTGTGCACGAACGACAGCCAGTCCCTCGACGGCTCGTGCCCCTTCTGCGTCAGAATCTCCACCACGTCGCCGTTCGCCAGCGCGTGCCGCAGCGGCACCATCGACCCATTCACCTTCGCGCCCACGCACTGATGCCCCACTTCCGTGTGCACGCCGTACGCGAAATCAATCGGCGTCGCGCCCCGCGGCAGCACCACCACGCGCCCCTTCGGCGTGAAGGTGTAAACCTCCTCGGGATACAGGTCCACGCGCAGCGTCGAGAGAAATTCGCTCGGCTCCTGCATTTCCTGCACCCACTCGATCAGTTGCCGCATCCAGATGATTCGCTGATCGTCCGCATGGCTTCCCGCTCGCCCGTCCTTATATTTCCAGTGCGCCGCGACGCCCTGCTCCGCGATGCGGTGCATCTCCTGCGTCCGTATCTGCACCTCAAACGGCTGCCCCGCATGAATCACCGACGTGTGCAGCGACTGGTACAGGTTCGGCCGCGGCATCGCGATGTAATCCTTGAACCGTCCCGGGACCGGGCGCCAGATCTGATGAATCACGCCCAGGGCCCCGTAGCAATTTTTCACCGTGTCCGTAATCACGCGCACCGCCAGCAGGTCGAACACCTGGTCCAGCGTCCGCTGCTGCTTCTGGATTTTCAGGTGCAGCGAATAGATCCGCTTCACGCGCGCCTGCACCTCCGCCGGGATTCCGCTCTCCACCATCTTGTCGCGGATCGCTCCCGTCACTTCCTGCAGGAAGCGGTCGAACACCTTCTGCTTCGTCGCGATTTTTTTCTGCAGCTCGAAAAACGCTTCCGGCTCGATGTACCGGAACGCCAAATCTTCCAGCTCGCCTCGAATCAACCCCATGCCCAGCCGGTTGGCCACCGGCGCGTAAATGTCCAGCGTCTCGCGCGCGATTCGCTGCTGCCGCTCCGCATCCAGGAACTCCAGCGTCCGCATGTTGTGCAGCCGGTCCGCCAGCTTCACCATCACCACGCGGACGTCGTTCACCATCGCCAGCAGCATCTTCCGGACGTTTTCCGCCTGCCGCGCTTCCGGCGCCAGCAAATCCAGCCGGCTGATTTTCGTCGCGCCTTCCACCAGCCGCGCCACGTCCGGCCCAAACGTCTCCGCAATCTGCTCCAGCGGAATTTTCGTATCTTCGACAACGTCGTGCAGCAGCGCCGCGCACAGCGACGTCACGTCCAGCTTCATGTCCGCCAGCAGGTGCGCCACTTCCACCGGATGCGATAGGAACGGCTCGCCCGAAAGACGCGTCTGCGTCTTGTGCTGCTCCGCCGCAAAGTCGTACGCGCGCCGCAGCAGTTCCAGGTCGTCGCCCGGCCGGTTCCGCCGCACCTTGTCCAACAGCTCGACAAAGCGCAGGTCCACCGCCCGCCGCGCCTCCGGCCTTATCGAAGGATTGCCTCCGCTGCTCATTGGTTCCCTATTCTACGCTGGAGAGATGTACCCACCAAATTCGGTGTCGGCGCGCACCCAAAGACGCAGTACTAGCCCGGGTGGCGTGCCCTTATTAAAAACTTTCTACTTGACGCCGCTGTATATCAGCGCGTAATAATCCGCGCTGCATCCGTTCCCGATCTCCGCGGGCGCGAGAAAAAAAACAAATGTTCCGACCTGACATCCGGTTTTTCGACGGCCACGAAGGTTTCTCACACCGAAGCGAGACCGTTCGGTGGCGGGTAGAGAGTCTTAGAATGCCGCGCCACCCTTGGAACCCGCCTAACCGGAGCGGTGAATCATGTAAGTGGTGTAGATACATTCGTTTGTTGACCGTAGCAATTGTTGGCTCGGCTATTTTGTGCCTCTACGAAAACACTGCGCTGGCGCAGACCGTGACCGCTACGGTTAACATCGGTGCCCAAACCCCAGGGCCCATAGCGGTCAATTCGGCGACCAACAAGATCTATGTCGCAACAATCGCGCCTGCGGGGATCGGATCAGCGGCGACCGTCGTAGTGATTGATGGGGCCACCAACGGAACCTCGACGGTTGGTCTTTCCGAGAGCGTCCAAGACATAGCGGTCAATTCAGCCACCAATGAAATCTATGCGGTTGGATGCGGCGATCTTGTTTGCGACGGCTACGTCGCGGTCATCGACGGTGCCACCAACAGTGTCAATTGGGCAAGCGCTGGGTGGCGGCCATCAGCGGTAGCAGTCAACTCAGCGACAAACAAGATTTACGTCAAGAACTACGACAGCGTGACGGTAGTCGACGGGGCCACCAACAGCACCGGAACCATCAGCGTCGGTGCTGGCTACTGGGCATCCTCCTGGGACAGCCACAGACCACTGGCAGTAAATCAGGCAACGAACAAGATTTATGTCGCCAATTGGAGTGACAACAGCGTCACTGTTATTGACGGAGCTTCGAACAACACCATCACCATCAACGATGTACCCAGCCCTTCGTCACTCGCGGTTAATCCCGTGACCGACAAGATATACGTCACCGGTTCTGGTGGGAGCTTAGCGGTGATCGACGGTGACACAAATAACGTCACTAGAATCAGCGGTGCATATTCTGATGCAGTGGCAGTGAACCCAGTAACCAATCAAGTTTACGTCCCCAATCAGGGAGCTGCGCAGGTTGCTGCAATAGACGGGCTCACTAATAGTATTAGTATCGTCAACGTCGGAAGCGGGGTCAGCGCCATAGCTGTCAATCCGGCGACAAATAAGATCTATGTGGCAAACGCTGGGAGCAACACCATTACAGCGATAGATGGAGTCACCAACGATACCGGCACCATTGACGTGGGCCTCGGCCCAAATGCGATAGCAATCAATTTAATTAACAACATAGTATACGTCGTGAACATCTGTGGCAACGATCCGACGTGTAGTAGCGGAGGCACGGTCAGCGTCATCGACGGCACGCCGTCCCTCGACGAGCTCGCCGCGATGCAAGCCGAAAAGCTCACCGGCGGGCAGTACGGGGAGGGCGGAAAGGGTTTTGACTACTCCCTGGCATTTAAGGATACGCATGGGAACCGCTACCCTCCCAGTGACGGCAACTCATGTGAGGTGAGTTCCGCACCGCTGCCATGCTGGATCACGCCAGCCGACATAAACGACCCGAGTCGAGGTTACTGGTACTGGGACAGTAATCCTGGTTACGCCGGGGTCCTTGCCCCCGATTACGGAGTCGATTGTTCGGGACTCGTTACGTGGTCGTACAATACGGCAGCCGGCGCGACGACGCAAGCACCTGGCACGGGCAACCTCCCTATTTTGTGGGCCCAAGTAGGCGTCGGCGTAGGCAGATTTAACATCACGTCCATTTCCCGGTTGGTGGGCACAGTCGAGGTCACAACAGGGAAGATCCCCAACGGCTTTCGGCAGGGGCGCACTGTACAAATTTCCGGCGTTGCCGACAAAAGCTTCGACAGCCCCAAGGGCGGAGCCTTCACGATCGCCTCCGTGATTTCGCCCACTCAGTTCACGTACGCCCAATCCGGCAACGACTCCTCCTCTTCAGCGGGAGTGGCAGCGAGCGAAAACATCGACGGCCAGTGCACTGACGCGCAATCAATTTTTCTGACGAACGACCTAGGTGATACCAGTAACCCCGGCAGTTACGCGGCCCCCTCCGACCTTCGAGCAGGAGACTTGCTTTGCTTCAGATACCATACCAATGGGGACCCAAACGGCGATGCGGGAGGCCATGTCGCCATGTACGTAGGCAGTGGGACGACCGCCGACTACGACGGACGCCCGGCCGACACCATTGAGGACTACGAGCGAAGCAGCTCATGCCCGATCAGGTGCAACGGCGTCCAAGGGTGGCACGTAAATTCAGGAAGCGGATATCTCGCCCGGGTCCTCGAGGACTCCGCGGGGACCCAGAACTGCGCGCTTCCCAGCGTGGAACAGAACAGTTGCTTCGATTTTCTCGGATACCGTAGGCCCAAGGCAGCCCAGACGGCCATTCTCCTCCAAGTACACTCTCCGGTCAGTTTGAGCGTCACCGACCCTGGCGGCTTCACAATCGACGCGAACGCCTGGGTCGTCACACCTCACGAAGCGTACCGGGCCGCCGGTAGTCTCTCGTACAACGACTACTCGCCAACTGGCGACGACATGGTGTTCTCGCCGGTCCTCGAGAGCGGGCCCTATATCGTGCGGGTAATTCCGAAGCCGGGTGCGACTCCTGACGAGACCTACAGCCTGACCGCAACGGTTGGCTCGAACACGACCACTCTGGCTGAGGATGTTCCGATCAGCCAAATTCCGCCCGCTGGCTACGGCTTGCAGTCGAACGGGACCACCGTAGCCCCTTTCACTCCTATACCCAGCGTGAGCTTCGGCGGGTCGGTGCAGCAGCCGCTGACGAATGACGGCAACGGCCACTTTCTGGCGACGGTCACGATCACAAATCAAGGCAACGTCACAATCGACTCGGCGCAAATCGGGACGGCAACGCTGGGCACCGCGTCGCTAGCATCGACGCCAGCTTCGATTACGAATCTTGCGCCCAGCGCAAGCACGACGGTCACGCTCAGCTTCCCGATTACATCCGCCCTCGCCACCGCGACGAGCGCGCCTTTGAAAATCAGCGGCACATATTCCGCCGGAACTCTTTCCGGCAATTGGTCACTGACGTTCCGCAGCGTCACGTTGGCACATTAACTCTGGAGAGGACTCAAACATGACACGCACAATTTACCTGGCAATGGCCGCCCTCGTTGTTCTCTGTCTCGCGTCTGCGGCGCGAGCCGATCTGGTCGATGTCACGCTGACCCAAACGAGTCAAACCGCCGCGGCGGGATCGACCATCGAGTTCGATGCAACGATCACGAATCTGTCTTCGACCGACACCGTCTTCCTGAACGGAGATAGCTCTGTTACCTCGTCGCTTCTTCTGACGGTAGACGACACGCCGTTCCTCGTGAACTTCCCGCTTTCGCTCGGTCCCGACGAATCGAGCGGTCCGTTCGCGTTGTTCGACGTCACCATCGATCCCAGCACGCCGCCGGGCACCTATGATCTCAATGCCTTTTCCATCCTTGGCGGCCTGGACGACAGCGCCTCGGACATCATCGGCACAGCGGACTTCTCTGTCATGGTCGAGGGTGCTTCTGTCACGCCCGAACCCGGGACCCTCGCTTTGCTTCTCCTGGGCTTCCTCGTGACGGGAGCGCTCACCCGATTCAGATCGCCAACCCTCGCTATTCGCCACTAGCAACGCCTCTTCTGCGAGGCCGCGCCGGTCCGTCGCGGAGGCCACAGCGCCGGAGCGACCCCGCGGCAGCCAAGCGTGCCCAAACTATGCTTCCTTTTCATACTCGATTCTCGGTGCTTCGTTCCCTCTTTTCCGTTCTTTCGGGCGTCGCGCTTGTTCCCGTCCTTCTTCAGTCGCGACTCCTAACTGCTTTATTTGCCTCGCCAGCTTTGCTTCCCCTAGAATGACATAGAGTCAAATGCCCCTATCGCACTAGGTACAAATGCACCTATCGGGCGCTAGGTATGAATGTCCTTGGTCGACTAGGTACATTCGTCCACTGCCGCGACTTTCAAATCCATGCTACCGTGGGCCGTTTTTATGCTTCGCGGAATTTCGCGGAAAGGAGGATGAAGCCCGGATGCCTCGCCGATCGCCCAACTGGGCCCGCTCCGCGCCTCCACCCCGCCTTTCAGGAGGCCGGGGCCTGCCTGTCGGCAGACACGGCTTCAGCCCCGGCGTACCCGGCACCCTCCCCTCAGGGGTTTTAACCCCTGAAGCCAGCCTCTCACTTCCCGGGACGCGGCTCCGGCAGCCCAGAGCGAAACGCAGGCGAACCTTAATCTACGGTAACGGGATTAAAAATTCCCTTAACTCCTTTCGAATCAATGAAAATCGCAAGCTTAATCTACGGTTGTCCGGGCTCACCGCTTCCAGAAACCGACTCGCTCCCGCAGCGATTCGAACTGACTCCTTGCCTCCCTGTCTCCTTGCATCCTTGCCCCGCGTCACTTCTAATCGCAACTGTTCATTATTAGAAATCGGCGTAAGCCGCATAAACTCAATCACTTCCAAAATTCTAATCGCAACAAATCCTGCTTTTCCTCTGCTTCCTCCGGCTCCTCAACATCCTCAACTGGACATCCTTTTTTTGCTGCGCGCCTCTAAGGAGCAAAGAACCCATCGAGGAGGCGAATCCCATGACGCAGCGCGGGGCGAGAAAGCACGAAGCGGATGCGAGGCAGGAAGAGGCGGCGTTTCGGATGCCGAGGTTTGGCGCGGGGCTGCGCGAAAATCTGAAGGAACTGTTCCGGCCGGGGCCGAGGCGCAGCGCGGGCGCAACGATGGCGAGCAGCGCAGGGGCTGGGCTCGCGAGCGACGCGTGGAGGCCGGACGCGCACTTCGCGCGCGTGGAAGCGCTCTCCGTGACGATCCACATCTCCATCCTGGCGCTGCTGCTGATTCCGCTGGCGCGCGTGGCGGCTCCGCAGCGCGCGGGCGCGCCGGGTCCCTACGACATCTATTCGGCGGCGGACGTCGCAGCCTTCCTGAAGCACTTGAAGCAAACGAGCGCGGCGGCCGCGAAGCTTGGTGGAGGAGGCGGAGGGGGCGAGCGGAATCCGCAGCCGGCGAGCGCGGGAATGGTCCCGCCCTTTTCGTGGACGCAGCTTGTGGCGCCCCGCGTGAGGCTGCCGCAGAATCCACAATTCCCGGCGCCGCCTTCGGTGCTGGGTCCCGACGGGATGAAGCTGCAGAGCCCGAAGATGGACAACTGGGGCGAGTCGATTTCGCGCATCGTGAACGGGTCGAGCGGGCAGGGCGGGCCGAATGGAATCGGGAACGGGCACGGCGACGGCCTCGGCGACGGCGACGGCAATGGAGTGGGCCACGGCCACGACTGGGGAATCGGCGGCAACTACCCCACGGCGGGAGCGAACGGCTACGCCGACGTGGTGTGCCTCTACTGCCCGCAGGCGCAATATTCGAACGAAGCGGTGAAGGCGAAGTATCAGGGGAGCGTGATGCTGACCGTGGTGGTGACGCCGGACGGGCGCGCGACGGATGTCCAGGTGGTGAAAGGGCTCGGCATGGGGCTGGACGAAAGGGCCAAAGTGGCGGTGAGCAAATGGCGGTTCCGGGCGCCCGTGGGGCCGGACGGAAGGCCCGCGGCCGTGCGGGCGACGGTGGAGGTGGTGTTTCATTTGTATTAGGAGTGCATCTCAAATTTCAAATTTCAAATTTCAGACGCAAGAGGCAGATCCCTCATCGCCATTCCCGCATAAGACGCGGATGGATTCGGGATCACAGCGCGAGAGGAGAGCTTCAGGGGCTGAAGCCGGGTTTATTTGCGGCGATTCATGTCGCGCCTGAAGGCGCGACCCACAAAGCGAATGCAAGCGAAGCCGAAGGGGCGAAGGTTTTGCAGTTCCTCTGCTTCCTCTGCCTCCTCTACTTCCTCTACCTCTATTTGCCTTTCGCGATGGGGAAGCCGGCGGCGACCCAGTCGGAGGCGAAGTCCTTGGGAATGGCGATGAGGCGGAGGCGGGTGAAGTCCATCGCGCGCAGAGCGGTGAAGGCGGGGCGGACGTTGGGGCATTTCGCGAGCGGGCAGCAGCCGCAATAGATGACGAGATTTTCCGCGCGCGGCAGCGGCTTCGCGAAAGTCTTCAGGTCGTCGAGGCCCTGCGACGTGAGCGCCGGGCCGTGGAACGACGCGCCCGGAATGTGCGCGCCTTCGAAAAGAGTGTGGAAGCCGACGCAAACGATGGTCGGCTTCTGCGCGGCGGGAGCGGCGGCGAGTTCGCGGGCGAAGTCGGCGGGCGAGACGGCCTGCGCGGCGGTCCAGGGATCGGGGGAATCAGCGCGCAGCCCGGCGGCGATGGCAGCGGGCGCGGCGACGAGCGCGAGGCTGAACGTCTTGAGGATGTCGCGGCGAGGGAGCATGGGCGCCTTGGTGGAGATTTTACCGCACAGACGCAGCAAGCGCGGAGAATTCGACGAGGGCCGGGGCTAAAGCCCATCTTTTTTTGTGAGGCTTCTTTCGCAGGGCCTGAAGGCCCTGCTCCCCGGACTAAAGTCCGGGGCTTCCACCCCAGTGAAGGGAGAAAAAAAAGGGGCGGAAGTGAATCCGCCCCTTCGAGAGAAAAAATGCGAACGGCGCAGGAGATCAGGAGCTGGGCTGCGCGGCCCCGCCCGGCGGGTTGAGCATGCGCTGCTGCTTGATCACCTGGACCTTGTGGACCAACTCATCGGCCTTCTGGTTATCGGCGTCGCGCGCTTCGGCGGAAGTTTCGGTGTCGGCCTTGCGGCGATAGAGCAGGTTGAGGTAGGCCATGGCGTCGTCGTAATCGGACTTGCGGTCGATGGCCTTCTGCGCGTAGTCGATGCCTTCATCGATCACCGAGCCGTATTTCTGGGCGTATTCGGTGGCGAGCTTCGCGGGCAGAGGATCGGTTTCGCGCAGCGGCTTCTTCGAATCCTTGTTGTAGGCTTCGCGGATTTCGGCGTTGCCGTGATAGGCGATGGACCAATCGATGACGGCGATCCAGTAGTAGGGCTCGGGATCGTTGGGCGCGAGCGCGATGTGCTTCAGATGGTATTCCTTGGATTGCTGGAGCATCTGCTCGTTGAAGGGATTCGCGCCCATGTTGTAGAGAATGGAGCCGACGCCGTCGATGGCGCCGAGATTGTTGGGGTCGTCCTTGAGGATGTCCTCGAATTCGGCGACAGCCTGCTTGCCGAGGTTCATGTTCTCGTCGGAAGGCGCGCCGGGAATGAACTGGCTGGCGTAAGCGGTGGCGAGATACAAGCGGGCGTTGGTGAGGTTGGGATCGAGATCCTTGGCCTCTTTGAAGTCCTCGATGGCGACGTCAAACTGGGCGGCCTTGTAGGCCTGCACGCCCTTATTGAGTTTGTCGCGGGCCTTGAGCTTGTCGCAGCCGCCGAGGGCGACGACGAGCGACGCGAGTGTGACGGCGAGGAGAATCCGGTTCTGGAGCTTGCGGTGCATGCAATGCTCTCCTTGATGATAGCTGGCCGGCGCGGGATGAAGGGGCGCGCCGGCCAAACCGTTATCGATTGCGGCCTGCCAGGAAACGCGACAGCGGCGCCAGTTACTGGCCGGCTTCGACCTTGTTGGTGATGAGGCCGACGTGGTCGATGCCCGCAGCGCGCATGATGGAGATGGCGCGAGCGACATCGGAGAATTCGGTGTTGTCATCACCCTTCACGAAGGCGACCTTTTCGGCGCGCTCCGCGAAGATTTTCGTGAGCATGGGCCCGAGAGTATCCCAAGTGTACTTGTCCTGATTGATGCTGACATCGCCGCCGGCGCTGACGACCACGACGATGGTCTTGTTCAGGAGATTGGGATCCTCTTTCTGATTCGGCGGAGAAGGCTGCGGAACGATGGTATTGAGACCCTGAGACGTGCTGGGCTCGATGACCATGAAAATGATGATCAGGACGAGAAGCACATCGATGAGAGGAACGATATTGGGTTCAGACATCGTTCCCTTGTTACCGCCAACTGCCATTCCCATCGTAAAACTCCTTTAAGAAAAAAACGCGACCGACCGGCCGAGGCCCGCTAGGAACCAGTGGACGGCGGAGGAGGCGGCGCGTTCCTCTTCTGGACCTTCTGGGTGAGAAGGCCAATGTTATCGACACCCGCCGCGCGAACTTCATCGACCGCGGCCTTGACCTCGCCGAACTTGGCACGCGCGTCGGAACGAACGAAGACAGTCTTGTCGAGGCGATTGGCGAGAGAGTCGCGAACGTGACCCTGCAAATCGGCCAGGCTGACCTTCGTGCTTCCGAGGTAGATGCTGCCATCGCGCGTGACGGCGACGATGATGGCATCGTCCTTGTCGGCGTTGGGCATGTCTTCGGGATTGTCGACGCGGGCCATATCCACGGAGACGCCCTTCTGCAGCAAGGGCGTGACAACCATGAAGATGATGAGAAGCACCAGCATGATGTCCGCCATCGGAATGACGTTCGGAGCGGCCATCACCGCAGGTGCTTTTGGCTTATACGCCATGGCTTACTTCTTTCCGCCTCGGCGGGTGATGAAGTAGTTGATCAGCTCCATGGAGGAGTTGTCCATCTCCACGTCGAAGGCTTCCACCTTATTCGTGAAATAGTTGAAGGTCCACACGGCCGGGACGGCGACGAGCAAACCAAGCGCGGTGGTGACAAGGGCTTCAGCAATACCGCCGGCGACCGCGGAAAGACCGGTGGCCTTCTGAGCCGAAATGCCTTTGAACGCGTTGATGATGCCCATGACGGTTCCGAACAAGCCGACGAATGGAGCGGTGGAGCCGATGGTGGCGAGGCCGGAGAGGCCGCGCTTCATTTCAGCGTGAACGATGGCGACGGAGCGCTCGAGGCCGCGCTTGGCGGCTTCGATGACTTCCTCGTCGCCTACCTGAGCGGAAGCGGCCTGGAACTCGGAAAGTCCCGTGGCAACGACCTTGGCGATGTGGCTCTTCTTGTTGCGCTCGGCGATGGAAATGGCTTCGTCGAGCTTGTTGTCCTTGAGCGCGCCGGCGACCTGCTGAACGAAGACGCGGGACTGCTTGCGCGCCGCGCTGTACATGAGAGCGCGGTCAATCATGATGCCGACCGACCACGCAGACATGATGAAAAGAATGCCGACGACCGTCTTTGCGGGAATGCCCATGTTGTGCCACATGGTGACCAGATCCCAGCCGACCTCGCCGCCTTGCTGCCCCTGAAACAACAGAACACCGGCCCAAAGTAAATTCGCAAGCATAGAATTTGCTCCTCCTCCATTCCTCACAGAACGATCGCGGCAGCGAGATTTCTGCCGGTCGGAAAAACGAATCAGCCCAGCCCCCAAGAGAGAGCAGGCTGGGCTGCCCCCTGCTTAACCGCCTAGAGTAAAGACGACAGAGATCGTGGTATCCACCTCGACCGGCTCGCCATTGAGGAGAGTCGGCTTATAACGCCATTCGCGAACGGCGTCCATAGCGGACCTCATCAAGAGAGGCGGTCCGGAGATGTACTGCAATTCCTGAACGGTTCCTTCCTTGGAGATGATGGCGTGCAGAATCACCGTGCCCTGAATGTGAGCCGTCTTCGCAATCTGCGGATACTGCGGCATCACCTGGTGGATCAACGAGGCAGCCTGAACGTTGCCGCCAACACGGATGCGCGAAGGCGTCGGCCTCGGGGGAGGCGGCGGTCCACCGCCGGTGCCTCCGATAATGCCGCCAAGAACTCCGCCCGCGGAGCCGCCCGGCATTCCACCGGGAACTCCGCCCACGACGCCGACAGCACCGACGTCGGGAGGCATTTCCTGCTCCTTAATGATGTTGACCTTCTTGGGGATGACGGTCGGCGCCATCATCTTACCGGCCTGAATCAAACGAGCTACAGGCTTCACAATCCTCACCGGGGCGGCGGGCGGCGGAGGTGGCGGAGGCGGGGCCGGGGCTACGAGAAACGTGGTCAGCATCTGCTTCGGCAGAGCCTCCGTGACCAAAAGGGGAATCAAAATCATAACGCCCACGAGCGCAGCCTGAATGATGGCCGAGAGGACCACCGTCCAGGGCTTGTTGGTTCTGGTTGGATGAGCGCTCGAGACGACAAGATCGTCAAACATCACTACCTCCTTGCCGCTGCCACTACGCGCTTTTCGGCTGCGGATCCGGCGCGAACGGCGGCTCCCTTGTTGCTTTGACCCTGATACTTATTCCAAACCACGACGAGCGGTGCAGCGATGCCAAAACTGGAGTACGTTCCTACCACAACTCCCACGACCATGGCAAAAGAGAACGCGCGGAGAACCTCGCCCCCCATGAGGTAGAGTACCAGTACCGTCAAGAGCGTGAGCCCGCTGGTCAGAATCGTTCGGGACAAAGTCTGGTTAATGGACTTGTTGACAATATCGGGAAACGAATCGCGACGCATCAGACGGAGATTTTCGCGGACACGGTCGAAGATTACAATCGTGTCATTCATGGAGTAGCCGACGAGAGTCAGAAGCGCTGCAATCACGGTGAGGGAAATCTCGTAGTGGCGAAGGGAAAAGAACCCTAGAGTGATCAAAACGTCGTGAAAGCAGGCGATGACCGCGGCGGCGCCGAAAATAATGCGGTCGCCCCAGCGCCCAATCATACCCTTCAGGCCCGCGCCATAACCTCCGGTGCGGAGGAACAACTCGCCGCCCGAAAAGCGAATGGCGATGTAGATGAGCATGCCGCCGAGGGCGTACATGGTTGCCCAAAACGCCTGATGACGAAGCTGCTCTCCTACCTTGGGGCCCACGCTATCGACGCCACGAATCGCAAAATTGCCCGGCTCAAGGCCGGAAGACAGCGCGTTGAGGACGGCCGGAGTGACCCCCTCGACAGATTTGAGTTGGTCGAAGTTCGATACGATTCCGAGCCTATCGCGGGCGTCGGTCAGGCGAGCCGCGAGCTGCTTATAGCGATCAGCGGCAGCGGGACCAAGGCCCAATGGGTCCTTCTGGGTAAGGAAGGCCGCAAGGGCGGCAGGCGTGACCGAGTTGAAGTCGGGCTTGCCGGACTCCTTGCCAAAGGTCTTGTCCAGGGCGTCGAGAACGCGCTGGCGGTCGACATCGAGGGCCTGATCGGTCTCGCCAGTCTGCTCGAGACTGATCTGGACATCGTTGCGGGAATTGGGGTCGGAAATGTCGCTAATCGGGGTGATCGTACTGTTATGGAGTCCGGCTGACTGAAGCCCCTTGCGAATCTCATCGACGGGCGGGGGGGTGGCGAAGCGAACGACGACGAGCGTGCCGCCACGGAAATCGATGCCGTAGCGCAGTCCCTGGCGCCACACGGAAATCCAGCCAACCGTCAGGAGGATGAGCGAAAGGGTCACAAAATACTTGGCTTTGCCCATCCAGTCGATGTTTACGCTGTGAAAGAATTCCATAACCGAGTCTTATCCGCCTTTATTTGACACCGACGTTTCGGGAATTGTTCCCGAGGGCGCGGCGCTCGCTTAAATGCTCAATTCAGCCTGACGCTCCATGCGCCCCAAGTGGAAGTCAAAGATGGCGCGGGAGACGTAAATCGAAGTAAACAGGTTCGCCAGCAAACCGATGATGAGGGTGATGGCGAAGCCCTTGACCGGCCCGGTTCCGAACAGGAAGAGGAAGGCGGCCGAGACGAGGGTAGTGATGTGCGTATCGATGATAGTGAGGAAGGCCTTGTCGAAGCCGACGTCAACGGCGGAGGCAGGAGCCTTGCCGTTGCGCAGTTCCTCGCGAATGCGCTCAAAAACAAGCACGTTGGAATCGACACCCATACCGATGGTCAAGACGACACCCGCGATGCCGGGCAGAGTGAGCACGGCTCCGGAGAACGCCATGAAGGCAATCAAGATGACCAGATTCAAAATCAGGGCCACAACTGCATTGACACCGCTGAGACGATAATAGACCACGAGAAAAATCATCACGACGAGCAGGCTGCCCGCGGAAGCGCGGACGCCCTCGCGAATGGAATCGATACCGAGCGAAGGACCGACGGTGCGCTCTTCGAGATAGCGGATCGAAGCGGGCAGCGCGCCGGCCTTCAGAACGAGCGCCAGATCCTGCGCGGACTCCTGCGTAAAGTTTCCTTCGATCATGCCGTTGTCGTTGATGCGATTGTTGATCACCGGGGCGCTGTAAACCTTGTGGTCTAGGACGATCGCCATGCGGTGGCCGATGTTGGCCTCCGTGAAGGGTCCGAACCGCGCAGCAGCGGCCGTTGAGAGCGTGAAATCGACTTGATACTGGCCGGGATAGTTCTGGCTCGGCGAGGGAGTGGCGCCACGAAGGTCGGTTCCCGTGATGATGGGCGCGCGGTCGAGAATGTAATAAGCCTGGCTCGAAGGCTGGCCCGGCGCAGATTCCGATTGCCCAGGAACGATTTCGGTGCCCGGAGGCAAAACGCCCTGATGCGCGGCGAGAGCAGCAGCCTCGGAAGGATAGGTCTGGTCGTCGGCGACACGCTGCAATTCGAGCTGACCGCCCGCCTGGATGACGGCCTTGGCGCGCGAGGGATCCGCTTCGCCGGGAAGCTCGACGAGAATTTCGTTATCGCCGCGGCCCGTGAAGGCGATGGTCGGCTCGGTGAGTCCCAAGCCATTGATTCGGCGCGTAATGGTCTCAAGGGACTGGTCCATCGTGCTGGTGCGCAGGGCGGCGAGGACGGAAGGCTTCATGGTGAGCAAGTAGCCGTTGGGCTCACCGGCAGCAGGCGAGAGATTCCAGTCGAGAAATTGCTGGGTGACGATGTCGCGGAAAGTGCCGGAAGTGGCGAGGGCGACATTGCGAATGAGAATCTGGGTGTCGCTGAGGCGCTGAATGTCACCGACGGTGACGTTCTTTTCGTGAAGCTGCCTTCGCAAATCGTCGATGGCCTGGTCGCAGCGCTGGCCGATGGCTTCATCCACCTGAACCTGAAGAACGAGATGGCTTCCGCCCTTCAGGTCGAGGCCGAGCCGAATGCGGTCCGCAAAATTCTGCTTCACCTGCGCCCAGGAATTCGGGAGCTGAGGCATGCCAATCAGGCCATACAGGCACAGAAGGATGACCAGGGAAATAAAAATGAACTTCCATCTAAGCTGAGAACTCATGCGGTCTTACTGATCTCCTTCTGTTGTGGATCGGCCTGAAGCCCGGCGATGGCGCTCCGGGAGATTTTGACCTTCACCTGTTCGGCAATGCGCAACTGCACGGCGTCCTCTTCGAGGCCCATGATGGTGCCATAGATGCCGCCATTGGTGATGACTTTATCGCCCGTCTTGAGATTCTTAAGCATTTCAGCGACCTTTTTCTGGCGCCGCTGGGCGGGCATAATCATAAGAAAATAAAAGACTCCCATGATCAAAATCAGGGGCAGGAAGAGCCCGATGGAACTCGGCTGGCTCGCCTGGAGGAAGAGGGCGAGGCCAGACCAAATTGCGAGAGCAGAAATTGTCAGCATTGCGCCTTTTCTGTCACCGCAGGTACGCCTGCCGCGCCCGGCAAGCTGCGAAGACCGCCACCAAAGATGCTGCCCCGCCTCTTACGCTCTCAAGTCTGCTTAAATTTGCCTATTGAGGCGTGCCTGAAGGTCAGAGCGGAATCTTTCGAGACTTCCAAAAGCGATAGCCTCCCGAATTTTGCGCATGATGTCAAGGTAAAAGTGGAGATTGTGGTGGGTGTTCAAGATGGAGGCGAGCGGCTCCGCGGAGGAATAAAGGTGCCGCAAATATGCACGCGAATACCGGCGGCAAACGGCGCATCCGCAAGCGGGATCGACAGGGCGCTCGTCTTTCGCAAATTGAGAATTGCGAATCAGCAGCCTGCCCTCGGATGTGAAGAGGCAGCCGTGTCGCGCGCTGCGCGTGGGGAGAACGCAATCCATCATGTCGACGCCGAGCGCAACATAGTCGGGAATTTGTTCGGGTTTGCCGACGCCCATGAGATAGCGCGGACGATCGGACGGAAGACGCGAGGCGGCGACCGCGGTCATCTCGCAAGTGACGGCGTGCGATTCGCCCACCGCGAGGCCGCCAATCGCGTAACCGGGAAAATCGAGTGCGACGAGCGCGTCTGCATTTTCGCGGCGCAGGTTGGCGTGCGTTCCTCCTTGCACGATGCCGAACAGCATCTGGCGCGATGCGTCGCCGCGATCGCGGAAATAGTCGCGCGAACGCCGCGCCCATGCGAGCGTGCGCTGGGCCGCGTCGCGAGCGCGGGATTCGTCCGCCGGAGCTTCGATGCATTCGTCGAGGACCATGATGATGTCCGCGCCGAGAGCGATTTCGATTTCGAGCGCCTTTTCGGGAGAAAGGAAATGCTGCGAGCCATCGAGGTGCGAGCGGAAGGTGACGCCTTCGTCGGTGACCTTGCGGAGATCGCTGAGGCTGAAAACCTGGTAGCCACCCGAATCGGTGAGGATCGCGCGCGGCCACGACATGAACTTATGCAGGCCGCCCATCTGGCGGACAAGTTCATGGCCGGGGCGCAGATATAGATGATAGGTGTTGGCGAGAATGATTTGCGCGTCGAGAGTTTCGAGGTCCTGCTGCGTTTGCGCCTTGACGGTGGCGGCGGTGCCCACCGGCATGAACGCAGGCGTGTCGATGACGCCGTGCGGCGTCGTCAGGCGGCCGAGGCGCGCGCCGGTGGGATCGGTGGCCAGAACTTCGAAATGAAAGCCCATCCGGGCGAGTGTATCAGGAGAACGCGGCTGCCAAGCCCATCTTGATCAGCACGAACACGAGCCAGAGGGCCAGGATGGAGCCGAATGCCTTTCCGAATGAAATCTTCTTGGGATTCGTTGCGCTGAAGCCGATTCCCTGCAGCACCAGAACCCAGAATGTAAAGAGGTCGAGCGATTTGAGCAGTGATTGCAACCACTGGGCAGACCCGTCCGGCAGCAGCGCGGCAGGATTGGAAGCGACAAGGTTCTGCGTGTCGATCGTACTTGGGTCCTTTATAAACAAGATCAGAATCCCCAGCAGGCCGGTGATCACGTACGGCATCCAGGAATGCGTCACGATGCCCAAAGATGTCGAAAAGCCGATTTTCGATCCCGCCATAATGTTGAACAGAGCGAGAAGCAAAGCGGCGACAATCACCTCGACGACCGGAGTGGCCACGACGACCCCCACGTAACCGACCACACCCGCGATCTTCGCCTGTCTGTCCAAGATGGCGTCTCTCTGGTCTGCCGGAACCTGTTCCATCCGCTGTTGCGCGCGCGGGCTGTTCGCAATCTGGCGGTCGATCACCTGTCGCCACCCAATGCGCGACCCGATCAAAGCCACGATCACGACCGACACGAGGATCAACACCACCATGGGCAATACCCACGTGGGGCGCTGCACGATAGACTCGAATGTTTTTCTCGGTTCGAAGAAAACCCCAAAAAGCCGGCCGAATGAGCTGACCTGCGGAGCCGGTTGCGGGGCAGCAGTCGTGGTTGCCATCGTTTCCTCCACTCCTAGGACGTGTGTCGTGCCGAGCTATCTTTCAGTACGCAGGGCGAGCCGGAAAATTACGTTTCGCGGCGTGGAGTTTACATCAAAGTGGCCCGGCGAAGAAGGAGGAGCGAGGGGGCGGCAAGGTGCGCGGCCCGACGCGGGCGGCGGTCAGGGAAGAGGCGGGACGGCGGCGATCAGCGACTGTGTATAAGGATGCTGGGGAGCGGACAGAATCTGGGTGGCGGAGCCGATCTCGACAACCTTGCCGGCTTGCATCACGGCGATGCGATTCGCGAGCTGGGCGACGACCGGGAGACTGTGCGAGATGAGAATCAGCGTAAGCGAAAATTCGCGCTGGAGCCGCGCGAGAAGCTCGAGAATCTGCGCGCCAATGGAAACGTCGAGCGCGGAGACGGGCTCGTCGGCGAGGACCAGCTCGGGACGAAGAATCAGAGCGCGGGCGATGCCGATGCGCTGACGCTGGCCTCCGGAAAATTCGTGCGGGAAGCGGTCGAGAGAATCGGCCCCGAGGCCGACGGCGTCGAGAATTGCGGCGGCGCGCTTGCGGCGCTCCTCGCGAGAGAGCTGCGGCTCGTGAATGGCGAGCGGCTCGGAAACGATGGCGCCGACGCGCATGCGCGGGTTTAGCGAGGCGACTGGATCCTGAAACACCATCTGAATGCGGCGACGAAGCGATCTAAGGCTCGCGCCGCGCGCACCGAGCCAGTCCTCGCCAAGAAAACGAATCGTGCCGGAATCGGGCTCGGTCAAGCGCACGAGGATGCGCGCGAGGGTCGTCTTGCCGCTGCCGGATTCGCCGACGATGCCGAGAGTCTCGCCGCGGGCGACCGAGAGGCTCACATCATCAACCGCAACAGCACGGCGATTCGACTGCGCGAAGGCGCCGGTCTGAACGGGAAAAGTTTTGCGGAGACCGGCGGCTTCGAGGAGATTTCCGTTCGAGGCGGCTCGATCCATGGCGGGTGTTACGGCTTTTGGCCGGTAACGAAGAGCGAGGTTTGCGTCAGCTCGATGTCGGGCATCGGGTCGGCGGCGCCGGGCTCGACCGGCAGGAAGCGCGGGTAGAAACCCGAATCTTCGCCGCTACGCATCGACGCTTCCAGCATGTTGCGCGTCTCGACGTATGCGCGATCGCCGCGATGCCAGCCGGCGACGTGGAGCCAATGATCGAAGGAGCGCATGTGCTCATCGAGTTCGCTTGCGAGCACGCGCAAGCCGGCGTTCATGAAGAGCCTTTCGAGTTCGCTCTTGGGCAAGGCGCGCGTGTGCGAAGGGTCGCGCGCGATTTCGATGCGGTTGCGAAGAGCCGCGGCCTTCGAATCCTCAGGCACGAGCATGTCGAGGACGCCAGCGCGGCCGCCGGGGCGCAGCACGCGGGCCATCTCGCGGACGACACGCTGCGGATCGGGGATGTGATGGAGGCTGTAGCTGGTGACGACGACGTCGAGCGAGGCGTCGGCAAAGGGCAGAGAGCCCGCGTCGCCGAGAGTGCAATAAAGATTCTCGAGCCCTTCGGCTCGCGCCGATTGGCGAGCGCGTTGCAGGATCGTGGGCGTCAAATCGAGCGCGACAATCGAGCGCACGTGCTTTGCGAAGCGCAGTGCGAGCGTGCCGGGGCCGGAAGCAAGGTCCGCGGCGCGATCGCGCGGGCCTGCTGCTACCAGTCGCGCGAGAGTCTCGGCTTCGCGGACACGCTCCTTCACGGCGAAGTTGCCGAAGACTTCCGCGGTGCGCGTGAAGCGGTCGCGAATCAGGTCCTTCTGCTGTTGGTCGCTCGTCGGCGTCATATCAATTCAGGAGACAAGAATACACCGAGCTTCGTGATTCTGTTCCACTCGGCGAAGGCCCGGTACAGCGGAATCGCAATCGGCGATGTGGCGTTCACAGCGAGGACCAAACGCGCAGCCGGGAGGCAAGGCATCGAGGGCAGGCACGGAACCGGGAATCGGCACGAGCGATTCGCGCTTCAGGCGCGGCGCAGCGCGCAACAGGCCCGCGGTGTAGGGGTGGAGCGGGCGGCGCAGGACTTCGGGGGTTGGTCCCGATTCGACGAGGCGGCCTGCATACATGACGATGGTGCGATCCGCGATCTGCGAGACGACGCCAAGATCGTGCGTGATGAAAAGCAGCGAGAGCTGTAGTTCGCGGCGAAGCTCGGCAAGCAATTCCAGGATTTGCTTCTGCACGGTGACGTCGAGGGCGGTGGTGGGCTCGTCGGCAATGAGAACGCCAGGACCCGCAGCGAGCGCCATGGCAATCATCACACGCTGGCGCAAGCCTCCGGAGAGCTGATGAGGATATTGGCGAGCGCGAGTCTCAGGCTCGGGCACGGCAGCGCGCTTGAGGGCATCGATGGCGCGACGGCGGATCTCGCCGTCGCTCATGCGCGGTTCGTGCACGCGAATCGCTTCCTCCACCTGAGTGCCGATGCGCAGCACCGGGTTGAGCGCGGTCATCGGCTCCTGAAAGATCATGGCGATTTCGCGGCCGCGGATGGCGCGCAGTTGTGGCGTCGATGCCGAGGCGAGATCGATTTCCCTGCGCGAGGCCGCTGAATCATTCGAGAGGCGCAGGCGGGCCTGGCCACTGAGCCGCGCGCCGGGCGGAAGAAGACCCATCAGCGCGAGGGCGAGCATCGTCTTGCCTGAGCCGGATTCGCCAACAATGCCGAGAGATTCGCCGTCGGCGAGGGAAAAGGAAACGTCGGCCACGGGACGAATCCATCCAGCGAGCGTGGGCAATTCGACGGTGAGACCCTGCACTTCGAGGCGTGCAGCCATAGCAACATGATAAGTCGTTGGCGCACGGAGTGCGGCATTTTCGCGGTATAGATTGCTTATGATTCTCCAGGAGTGTCCGACCTGCCATAGCCGCGTCTCGTTTGCCAATCGAACGCCCTACTGCCCGAAGTGCGGGTGGAACCGGGATTCGGCGCTTTCGAGCGCGCGGATGAGCTTGAACTCACTCCCGATCGCCATACTGATGTTCGGGGGATTCCTGGCATTCATAGTGTTCAGCTGGCACTTTCGAAATCCGTGGCAGATCGCGATATTTGCGGGCGTGCCGAGCCTGGGCATGCTGATCAATTTCATCGCGATGAAAAGAACGATTCGCAAATTGCAGGCGATGCCGTCGAGCTCGAATGGCACGCCGGCGGCATCGGCCAACTCCTGGGGCGGATTCAGCCCCAGCGCTTCCAGCGCGCCATCCCCATTGCCAGCGCCAAGCGCAGCGGACGAAGCGCTTCTGGCAACGCCGAGGCCGCGCCGGATTCGAATGTCCAGGCGAGGAAAAATCAACATCGGGGTGGGTCTGGGAGTGGTAGCCGTCTTCGCGACCGTCTTCGGTGTACATGTGTACGGCGTGTGGTCGCGGACGCAGTCATTCGAAACGTTCGAAGGAAAAGATTGGCTCATGGCAGGCTTGGGCGTGCTGGTTCTTCTGATTCCATGGGGGATGTGGCGCTCACAAAAGAGAGAATGCGAGCTGCTGGAGAACGGAGAGATCGCAATGGCGTCCGTAACGCGCCAATGGAACGATGACAAGAGCAATTCATCCGTCGGATACGAATTCCAGGATTTTAAAGGGCAAACGCATCAGGCTGTGTGCTTCGACTACACGCAGAAGCTCTATTCCGGCATGAGCGTGCTGGTCTTCTACGACCAGGACAATCCGAAGAGAAATATCGCGTACTGCTCGACCCAACACGAAGTGATCGCGTAAGGGCGCGCGCCCTCAGCGGCTCGCGAGGGGAATCACGAAGCGCAGAGCCGTATGTGTCGCTGAGAAGCTGCAGACCTTGTTGTCGACCAGCCCTGCGGACTTGCCGGCCGCAATCACATCGATTTCGCGGATGTGCGTCTGTCCCTTTGGGTAGACGACCCAGATCGCGCCATTTTTCGCGACCGATTTTCCGAGCGCTTTGAGCCGCGCGAGGTCGGTGCGAGCTTCGGCCGAGAAAAAGACAAGATCCGCGCCAGGCACTGCCTCGCCGCGGGAATATTCGGGAACGCGTGCGGCGAGATCCTTGAAGAATTCGGCGCTCGCCACACCGAGCACTGCGATCTTTTGTCCCGGCTTGACGCCGAGCTTATCGATGAGCAGGCGGTGGGAGTAATCGCGCTCCGGCTCCCGCCCCTTCTTCGCTTTTCGTGGAATGCGTGAGACCGGCATCCTTGGGAAGCGCCTTGCGGTTGAAAGATGTGGCGGGATTATACCGCCGTTTACGCGGGCGCCCGTCTGGGACATAATCCGCGCGGAAGGCTTGTCGAAAGAGGTGCCGTCATGTTTCCCGGCTTCCGAGCGGCTCTGAATTACCACCCGATGTTCGTGCACTTCCCGATTGTGCTGTGGCTTGCTGCATTGCTGTTCGAGGCGCTGGCCGTGTGGCGCGGGAGCGATGAGATGCAGCGCACCGCGTCGCGCATGCTCTACCTGGGAACTCTCGCGGCGCTGGTGACGGCGATGACCGGTTTCGCAGCGCAGAAATCGATTCCGCCGGGCGATGCGCAGCGCGTGGTGGGAATCCACGAAACACTGATGCTCGTCTCTACCAGCCTCGCGCTGCTGCTCTGCCTGTTTGCGTTCGTGCAGCGGAAGAATTTCACGGCGCAACTTCGCAAAGCGATGCTGGTCGGGCTGGTGCTCCTCGCCGTCGTGATGACAATTGGCGCCGACCGCGGCGCGGAATTGGTCTACGGCTACGGCGCGGCTGTGAACTGGTCCACGGCACAGCAGCAGAAATGAAGAAGAAACCCGAGCCCAGCGCGCCGCGATCGCCGGCCCAAGCCTACGCCATCGGCATTGTGGTGGCGCATCTGGCGCTCTCAATCGCGCACGGGCTGGCCCACAGCCACCTTCACATCGGGCTCAATCTCCTGCAGAAGATCTTCGTGTATCTCGTGATTCTTGCGGCGCCGCTCGCAGCGGGATGGCTCATTTGGACGCGAAGGCTGCGGCTTGGAGGCGCGCTGCTGGCCATTTCGATGGCGGCCGCGCTTGCGTTCGGCGTCTATTACCATTACCTCGCGCCCGGACCCGACAATGTCAGTCAGACCGATGCCCCGGCACCCTCAAACTGGCGGAGCTTGTTCGACGATACGGCGATGGACCTTGCACTGCTGGAAGGGCTGGGGATCGTGGCCGGAGCGGTGCTTTTTGTGAGGTCCAGAAGCACCGCTCAAGCCAAATCCTGAGAGAAATTCCCAGCGAATCAGTAGTCGTTTGCGGAGCCTTCGAGGAACGCGCGAAGTTTGCGGGAGCGCGACGGATGGCGCAGCTTGCGCAGCGCCTTCGCCTCGATCTGGCGAATGCGTTCGCGCGTGACGGCGAACGACTGGCCGACTTCTTCGAGCGTGTGCTCGCTGCCGTCGTCAAGGCCGAAGCGCATCTTGATGACCTTTTCCTCGCGCGGCGTCAGCGTCTTCAGCACAGAAGAAGTCTGCTCCTTCAGGCTGAGGTTGATGACGGCGTCGGACGGCGATACGACCGCCTTGTCCTCGATGAAATCGCCGAGATGCGAATCTTCCTCTTCGCCGATCGGAGTTTCGAGAGAAATCGGCTCCTGCGCGATTTTCAGAATCTTGCGCACTTTCGCGACGGGGATGTCCATCCGCTTCGCGATTTCTTCCGACGTAGGCTCGCGGCCCAGCTCCTGTACGAGCTGGCGCTGCGTGCGGACGAGCTTGTTGATCGTCTCGATCATGTGCACCGGAATGCGGATGGTGCGAGCCTGATCGGCGATGGCGCGCGTGATCGCCTGGCGAATCCACCACGTGGCGTACGTGGAGAATTTGTAGCCGCGCCGCCATTCGAACTTGTCGACGGCCTTCATCAAGCCGATGTTGCCTTCCTGAATCAGGTCGAGGAACTGCAGGCCGCGGTTCGTGTACTTCTTCGCGATGGAGACGACCAAGCGGAGGTTCGCCTCGATCAATTCCTTCTTGGCCTGCTCCGCTTCGGCCTCGCCGCGGACGATCACCTGAATCGCGCGCTTCAGCTCAGTGGGGCTGACCTCGCTGGCGACCTCGATTTCCTGCAGCTCCTGGCGACGGGCGCGCAGGTCCTTGCGCGCTTCCGACTGCACCTCGCCCTTCGAGGCCTCGACGCGCCGGTCGAGCTTCACGATTTCGCGCTCGAGGAAGTGAACGCGCTCGACGGTCTGGCGAATCTTGTCGATCAGGCGCTTCTTCTCGAGCGGATTGAAATCGATCTCGCGCACGCGGTTCGACATTTCGACGCGCGTGCGCGCCAGCGCATAACGCGCGCGGATGTACGGCCGCTTCTTGGACTTCGCGATCTTTTCGAGCTTCTGGGCCTGCTTCATCGCCAGCAGATAGAGCTTCGCGATCTTGTCGATCTGCTTGAGGGTTTCCTTCGTCTTCTGCTCGATCTTTTCTTCGGTCAGCTCTTCATCGTCGAACTGAACGATTTCCTTGATCGAGCGCGAGCCGTTGCGAAGGTCTTCGCCGACCTGCAGGACTTCCTTAAGGATCAGCGGCGCGCGCGAAATCGTCTTCAGGACCAGAAGCTGGCCCCGCTCGATGCGCTTCGCGATGGCGACTTCGCCCTCGCGGGTGAGCAGCGGAACCGTGCCCATCTCGCGCAGGTACATGCGGACGGGATCGTTCGTCTTCTCGAGCGTACCCGGCGTCAAATCCAGTTCGCCGTCTTCCGATCCGGCTTCTTCCTTTGTTTCCGTGGTTTCCGAAGAGTCCGCCGCAGCGAGCGCAGCTTTCGCCGTCGACAGGTCTTCATACACATCGATGCCATACCGCTCGAATGTAGAAAGCAGATCGTCAATTTCTTCCGAGGAATGAACCTCGGCCGGCAGGATATCGTTCACCTCATCGTAGAGCAGGTAACCCCGCTCCTTGCCCATTGCGATGAGCTGTCGTACCTGATCGTATTTTTCCTCAAGAGCCAACGTCACGCCTTTTCCCCCTCGCCAGGACGAGTGGCCTGCGCAGAATTCTTCCCAAGCACGAAAGGCCGGGATCCGACACCCCGGCGCGCTTGCTCAGTGTATTTAGACGGATAAGATTTAAAACGACGCCGCGAACTCAGCTCCGCTCCCAGAGCCTGTGCACGACTCGCCCGTACCGACACATCTATATGATGCGCCACACGGCCCAATCGCTTCTTCCAAAACCCAACGAGGATACAACAGTAAGTAACGGGGCGTCAACGCAATGCCGCAAGGGGTATTGGTACCGGCGCAGGCGCGAAAACCGGCCGCAAAGAGGCCCGAGGCATGGTCAGGCCGCTCCTTGTTGCTTTCGGGCCAGCCGGCGGCGCAATTCCTCCTTTTCGCGCAGCAGGCGGAGCAACTCCTCTTTCGAAGGCTGGGATTGGATCTTCCTCTCAAGCTCGGCCAGTTGCTCGGTGATTTGGCGGCCCCGCAGGGAGTCGAGGCAGCTCTCCGCGGCCTCCCACGTGCCCTCGGGGGAGGCATCGAAAAGCACCTCGAAGAGAATCTGCCGGTCGCGGCCTTCGAGCGCCCCTGCCAGTACGGCAGGGTCGGGCTCTTCGCCGGCTTTTGCGATGAGCATCTCGAAGATCCTCTCAGTTTCGAGGCCGCGGTGAAGGCCGCCCTCCGCGATTTCATGGGCAAGCTTTTCGCGAAAGCCCTGCGCCTCCACGAGCATCCGCATGAGCTGCCGCTCGGCCGGCTTCACGACCGGCGCAAGCAGCTCCGCCTTTGGCTTCACCTCGCTGCGGCGTTCGGACGCGGCACGTCGCAGAGCTTCACGCAGGACCGGCTCGTCCACGCGCAGTTCGGACGCGATGCGCGTGGCCCACTCCGATCGAAGCAGGCGGTTCGGAAGCCGCTGGACATAAGGCATCAGGAAATTCAGCGAGGCGAGCTTGCCCTCCGCGGTGGTGCGATCCATCTTGCGCGCGCGAGCGATCAGGTAATCGAGATAGGTGGGCGACTGCGAGAGCAATTTGCGATACGCGTCGGCGCCCTGCTCCTTCAGGAATTTGTCAGGATCGGCGCCGCCAGGCAGGGAGAGAACGCGAATGTCGAACTCCTTTTCGAGGAGCAGGGCGAGCGAACGGTCAGTTGCGGCCTGGCCGGCGGTATCCGGGTCATAGTTGACCACGATGCGGCGTGTGAACCGGGCGAGCAGCTTGGTTTGCGGCTCGGCTAGGCTGGTGCCGCAACTCGCCACCACGTTCGTGAATCCCGCGCGCGCCACCGCAATCGCGTCCATGTAACCTTCGACGAGAATGCCGAAATCATTCTGGCGCAGGCCTTCCTTGGCGCGGTCGAGGTGGTAGAGCACATTGCTCTTCGAATAGATGGGCGTCTCGGGCGAGTTCAGATACTTCGGCATGTCGTCGCCCATGGCGCGGCCGCCGAACGCGATCACTTTCGCCGACTCATTCGCGATCGGAAACATGATGCGGCGGCGGAAGCGGTCGTAGAGCCGGCCGCTCTGGTCGCGCGAGAAAAGCCCTGAGGGTTCGAGGAGCTTGTCGGGATATTTCGCCTTCAGGTGCCGGTACAGCGCGTCGCCGGAGGAGGGCGCGAATCCGAGCCCGAATCGCAGCATCGCGTCGCGGTCCAGGCCGCGGTCTTCGAGGTACGCGAACGCGACTTTTCCTTCCGCGCTATCGTGCAGTTGACGCGCGAAGAACGCGGCGGCTTCGCGGTGCATTTCGACCAGGGCCGTGCGCTGCTGGTTCTCGCGGCGCTCTTCGGGCGAGCGGTCGCGTGGGCGCGGAATCGGTATGCCGCACTTTTCGGCAACCGTGCGGACGGCTTCAGGGAAGGTCGACTTCTCCAGTTCCATCACGAACTGGAAGACGTCGCCGCCCACGCCGCAGCCGAAGCAGTGGTAAATCTGCTTCACGGGATGGACGGCGAACGACGGCGTTTTTTCGTGGTGGAACGGGCACAAGCCCGTGAAGTTCGCGCCGGTCTTTTTCAGGCGGACGTATTCGCCGATGACGCGGACGATGTCCGCCTGCTGCTTGACGCGTTCCGCGAAACTTCCAACCTCTGCCATATCAATTAGAAAATGGAAAAGCGAAAAGGGAAAAGGGGAACCGCCAGCCTGCGATACCTGACCTATCCCTCGTCACTTTGTATCCTGCCGCAGCTTTTTGGTCGATCGAATGTAGCCATTAACCAATCGAATCGCGCTGACAGCTGTTGCGTCCAGCATCGCATACGTTTCTTGCGAAATGTAACCGGCATCCAAAGCGGTCGTCAAATGGTCGCGCACCTCGTATAACGAACCACGGCTTTGGCGGCAAAACTGAAGGTTCTCCTGGTACGAATAGCGACCGAATCCTTCCGCCAAGTTCGCTGTGACAGAAATCGCGGCTCGCTTGATTTGCGCCGACAGTCCGTAGGTCTCCTCCTTGGGAAAGCCCGCAGCCGTTCGATATATGCCGCCTCTCAGTTGGCGCGCCAGCTTCCACGTCTCCAGATCCTTGAAATCGACAATCCGCTTGCGTCCACTCGGCGAGGCGCTCTGGCCAGTTTCCATTTTCACTTTTCCAATTTCCACTCTACTGCTTCAACTCAGCGATCGTAATCGCAGTGCCGCCGCGATCTTCCGCTTCATGGTGAATGCGTTCGACGAGCGGGTGGGCAGACAGGAATTCGGCGAGGCCGCGGCGAAGCGCGCCGGTGCCGTGGCCGTGAATGATGCGCACGTTCGGTTTGCCCGCGAGCGCGGCTTCGTCGATGAATTTGTCGACCAGCCCGGAAGCTTCCTCCACCGTGCGGCCAATCACGTTGATTTCATCCATCGCCGATTCATCGCTTGCGCGTGCGTGGACCGTGATCCCGGTCGGCCTCGCGGGCGCACTCACGGCAGTGTTCGCGACCTTCGCTCCCCCAACGTCGACTCCCACAATATCGGCAAGCGGGACCTTCATCCGCATGGGGCCCGCTTCGACTTCCGCGCTGCGGCCGTCGTGGCGGCGGAAAATCAACGGCTGCTTGAAATTTTTCACGATCACCCGCTGACCGGCCGAGAGCTCTTCCGGGGGAACCGGCTTCGGCGGAGCCTCGGCCATCGCGCCGAGGTCGGCCTGCGAGGAAGCAAGAGCCTCGACAACGGCAGCATCCGCTTCGGCGCGCATCTCCGATTCGATTTTCCCGAGACGCCGCGTGCCCTGGCGCTCGAGCTGCGCGCGCAGCGTGCGATCTTTTATATCGGCAGTGAGCTGAGCGACCTCTTTCTCCAGCCGCTTCTGCGTTTCGAGAAAAGCCTTCTCCAGTTCGGCGATTCGCTTTTTCTGGCGATCGATCCAGTCCGTTTGAAGCGAGCGGCGCTCGGATTCAAGCTGCGCCAGCTCGTCGCGTGCCTGTCGTCTGAGCGCTTCCATCTCATCGCGGCTGTGATGCAGGTAGGCAATCAAGTCGCGCGCCTCGCGCGATTCGGGAGAAAGGCTTGCCTGCGCATGATTCACAACGCGGGCCGGCAAGCCGAGCCGCCGCGCAATTTCAATTCCGCTCGAAGTGCCCGGCACTCCCACGAGCAGCCGGTACGTGGGACGGAGATTCTCTTCGTCGAACTCCATCGCGGCATTCACGATGCCCGGAGTGGTGGATGCGTAGGCCTTCAGTCGGTCGTGATGCGTCGTTGCGAAGGTAAGCGCATGGCGATTCCGAAATTCCTCGAGAAGCGCCACCGCGAGCGCGGCGCCCTCTTCGGGAGCGGTTCCCGTACCCATTTCGTCGACCAGAATCAGCGACCGATCCGTAGCCACTTCAAGCATCGACTTCAGGTTCAGCATGTGCGCCGAAAAGGTGGAGAGGTCGGCCGCGATCGACTGTTCGTCTCCGATATCCGCCAGCACGCGATCGAAAATCGGAAGCTCCGCGGCTTCCGCAGCCACCGGAATCGCGGATTGCGCGCAGAGCGCGGCGAGTCCCACCGTCTTCAGCGAGACCGTCTTACCGCCCGTGTTGGGACCGCTCACAACCATGACGGTTTCCTCGCCTCCAAGGCCAAGCGTCAGCGGCACGGCTTTGCGGCCATGCGGCCGGAGCATCGCTTCGAGAACGGGATTGCGCGCGGACTCGAGGCGCAACCCGTTGCCGCTCGAAAACTCCGGCATGGCGCAATCGAATTCGCGCGCGTAGCGCCCGCGCGCGAAAATGGAATCGAGATGCGCTATGGAAGCCGCGGCGGCGGCGAGCGGGCCTCGCTCGCCTCGCAGGCGCTCGGTGATTTCCTCGAGGATTCGCGCAATCTCGCTGACTTCCTGCTCGCTCAGTTGAACGAGCCGGTTGTTCAGGTCGATCGCGTCGAGCGGCTCCACGAAAACCGTCTGCCCGGTGGCGCTTGCTGCGTGAACCACACCCGGCACGTCGCGGCGTTCCGAGGCGCGCACGGGAATCACGAAGCGGTCGTTGCGCAACGTGATGTAGTTCTCGCCGGCGATGTCGCCGCGCGCGCGCAGAATCGCTTCGAGTGAACGCTGCACCTTCTCGCGAGCCTGCGCGATTCCGGCGCGAATACGCTTGAGTTGGGGCGAAGCGTCGTCGCTGATCTCGCCGTTCGGAAGCACGGCGCGGCGGATCGCGGTCGCAACGTGGCGGAGATCGGGAAGCGCTGCAGCGCGGGCCGCGAGCAGAGGAAACTTCGCGGCGTCCGACTTGAATGTCTGGCGAACTGACGCCGCCGTTTCGGCCAGCGAGGCGACGTCCAGAAGTTCAGCAGGCGAAAGGACAAGACCCGGAGCCGCGAGGTGCGCAAGCCAGCCTTCCGGATCGGCAAGCGAGCCAAAGCCGAGTTCCGATCCGGCGCGCAGATATTCAGCTGCTTCGCGAATGAGCGCAAGCTCGCCGCGCAGCGCTTCGGCGTCCTGGCTGGGCCCGAGTACCTCTATGGCTCGCCGGCCCGGCGCGCACGTGGCGAATCCGCCGACGATACCCTTCAGCTTGTCGAATTCGAGAATTTCCTCTGCGGGGCGCGACACAATTTCCTCTGAAAGATTGTACCTGTTACCGAGCGGAACGCGCGGCCAGCGCGGAGCCGAGCTGCAGGGCCACGTCGTAGTGCGGGTCGCCGGGCCGCGGCCTCGAGCTGCCGAACACCGTCACGACCTTGCTCTTCGATTTCATTTTCGCTTCTTCACCGGACGCCCGAGCGTCTGAACCATCGCCAGCCCAATCGCATCCAGCGCAGACGTGGCGTCCCGGCCGTGCTCTGTATCGTTGTTGCCGAAAATTGCGAATACCAGGTGCTCGCCGCGCTCCGTGGTCGCGTAACCCGAAATCGACCGCACATGTTCGAGCGAGCCGGTCTTCGCCTGAATCACGGCGGGCCCGGTGATTTGCTTCATGCGAGAATCCAGCGTGCCGTCGACGCCCGCGATTGGAAGCGTCGAGAGAAAATCAGCCCCCCAACTTTGCTGCGAGGCGTAACGCAGCAGCGCGACCATCGCTCGCGGCGTCACCAGATCGTCGCGCGCAAGACCGGACCCATCGGAGAGCTGCACATCGCCATCCGTAACTCCCGCCGCTCTCAGAAAATCCTGCTCGACCTTGAGACCATTCTCCGTCGAGCCGAATCCCGTTTTCTCCCGCGCGACGGCGCGCAGCAAGAGTTCCGCGTGGAGATTTTGGCTGATCTTGTTGGTGAGCCGGATCGTCTCAATCAAGGGCGGCGAAACGTGATCCGCCAGAACCAGCGGATTCGCACCGGCCGCGCTGGGCATCGGCGGCGGAGGCGGCGGCGCGAATCCATTGTTGTCGCTCGTCTCTGGCGCTGGCGCATGCACCGCACGGGCGACTCCCGTCACGCGAACGCCTCTCTGCTCGAGCAGTTCTTTCAGTTCTTGCGCCGCGGTCTGTGCGGGCTGCCTCATCGCCAGATCGAGATTGACGGGCGCGTGCCCAAGCGGAATCGTCCCCTCAAGGCCCAGGAAATTCGCCCCCGGCTGCCTCACAACCGCAAAGTACGGATTTCCGTCAGGCGCAGACGTCGTGATCTGCGCGGTCAGTGTAGTCGCTGCCACATCCGGCTGCACCGTCAGAATGGCCGGATCGCCTTCGCGCGCGCCGGGCTGCACTTGAATCGAAACCGTGTTGTCGTTGAAAGAGATCGCGCTTACCGGCGCGCCAAACTCAAAAAACAGATCCCCGACGGCCCAGCCTTCCGGGTAAGGATCGTACGGAAAGTAGCTGTCGTCCGCGACGATGTCGCCGTCGACCTCCTTGAGTCCCTTCGAGACCGCCGCATCCGCCATCTCGGCCAGGATCTTCTCAACAGGACCGTCGCGTTCAGTTTTCAGTTGATAGGGAAACTTGCGATTGGAAAGATCGGGATCGCCGCGCCCGACCAGCACAAGATCTCCTGCCAGCTTGCCGTCCGCTTGCATCGCCGCCGGCGCCTCGAGTGTCGTGTGAAACTGGTAGTTGCCGCCCAGCGTGGCGAGCGCCAGTGTGGTCACGAATATCTTGGCGTTGGACGCCGGCATGAAGAAATGGTCCGAGTTCAGGTCGTACAGAACCTCGCCGGTGTCTCGATCCACCACCAATATTCCCCAGAAAACCCGATTCGCATGCGCATCCGCAAGCGCCGCCTCCACGCGCGCGCGAAACAGCGCCACATCGCCGTGCACCGGAGCTTTGGCCGCCGCGGCTCGCGACGAAGGACTCGCTGGCCGAACGGCCTTCCGGTCGGCGCCCGAAGCGCACAAGGCCGCAATCAACGCCAGAAGAATGGCGACGCACGCGCTGCTGCCTCTCACTGACATTGCCGGCGAAGTATCCTTTCGACGCCCAATCGCGAAGCCCGCGATTATAGTCCATCGCTGCCGCGCAGGCGCGACAACGCTCCGGGTTGCGTTCAGGCCAGGAAACTCATGTATGATGGTTGCTCGAAATGAATTCGCAAGGGGGACTCAAATGAACAAGTTCCTTTCTCTGCTGCTGGCGGCCGCCCTCGTTGGTATCCCGGCCCTCTTGAATCCAACGTCTGTTCGGGCGGACGACAAATCCAAAGACGAATCGCGTCTCGAAAATTCTGGCGAAGTCATGAAGGAGATCCTCGACATCCCCGACGACATTCCGCAGGATCTTCTCGACCGCGCCGATTGCGTCATCGTGATGCCTTCCGTCATCAAGGGCGCCATAGGCATCGGCGGCAGCTATGGCCGCGGCGCAATGACCTGCCGCAGCGGCGACAATTTCCAGGGTCCGTGGGGCGCGCCGACGATGATGGCCCTCGAAGGCGCCAGCTTCGGCTTCCAGCTCGGCGGCCAGGCAACCGACTTCGTTCTCCTCGTGATGAACGGCCGGGGCGCCAGCTCGATTCTGAACAGCAAAGTAAAACTTGGCGCAGACGCTTCCGCTGCCGCCGGGCCCAAGGGCCGCACGGCCGAAGCAGACACGGACGTCACCATGCGCGCTGAGGTCCTCACGTATTCGCGCGCGCGCGGCCTCTTTGCCGGCATCTCTCTCGAAGGCTCCACGCTGCGCCCGGATAACGACGCGAACGAGCGCATCTACGGCAAGAAGCTCGACGCCAAGGACATCGCGCTCCACGGAGCTGTTCCGATTCCCGGCGCGGCGAGACTGCTGATCTCCACGCTCAACAAACACAGCCCCAAGAATCTCTCGAAGTAAGGCAGTCCCCGAATTCGGGCCGGAGTGAAACATTCCGGCCCGCCCGGCCCTTTGGAAGAAACCCGAGCCCCGATTTTTGGGCTTGACTTCCAGCCAAACATGACCTATGGTCATCTTTGAGCGGAGGTCATTTGGATATGCAGCCTCTTACACCCTTCCGGGTCGAATCGAAACGCGGCCCGCGCGCCAATCCCCGCTCCGGCCGCCGCGAACGCCACCGCGCCGAAACCCGCGAGCGCATCTTCCGCGCCGCGCTCCAGCTCTTTGCCGAACGCGGCTACCAGGAAACGACCGTCGAAGACATCACCGAAGCCGCCGACGTCGGCAAGGGCACCTTCTTCAACTATTTCCGCACGAAGGAACATGTCCTCGCTCAGTACGGCGAGGAGCGCGTGGCCGCCGTCGAGGGCGCCCTGGCGCGCGCGCGCAGCGGCCCTGAATCGGTCCAGGCCGTTCTCAGGGATCTGGCCACCGATCTCGCCGGCCAGTCTTCAGAGAGCCCGGAACTCCTGCGCGCTGTTTTCGCCGCGAACATGTCGTGCGAGCCCGTGCTTGCAGAACTCCGGAAGCGCATTCACCGCGCGCGGCGTCTCCTCAGCGAGATCTTTGCGCTCGGTCAGGAGCGCGGCGAAATTCGCCGGGACATTTCCGCGGACGAACTGGGCCGGCTCATCCGCCTGATTTTCATGGGCGTCACCGTGGCCTGGGCGGTGAACCCCGAAGGGCCGCTTCGCAAGACGGGCGAGCAGGTTTGGGCCCTTCTGTGGCCCAGCCTCGCCCCTCGAAAACACAAAGACAAAAACCGCAAACGGCGAGTCCTCGCGGGCTCGGGGCTCATCCACTAGATAAGCGATCAGGAGGCTTTTCCGTGATTCGCGTTGGCTCCATCACACTTTGGCACAAAGCAATCATTGCAGCGGCAACGCTGCCCATCTTCGCCGCCGCGGCGGCCGCTCAGCTCCCCGCGGGCGCAACCGCAAGTTCACAGTCTTCCGGAGCTCCCGCGAGCGCTCTTGCGCCGCCGGCGCAGAGCTCCTACTCCGGCAGCGTACCGGGCAAAGCGGTTCCCGGAGTTCTTCCGCTTTCCCTGCAGGATGCAATCGATCTCGGCCTGAAAAATAATCTCGGCGTTCTGCTTTCGAGCGCGGACATTCAATCCGCGAAAGGCCAGCGCTGGCAGCAACTCAGCGCGCTCCTGCCTCACGTGAGCGCCAATCCCTACGTCGACGTTTCGCAGGTAAACCTGAAGGAATTCGGCTTCAGCTTCAGCGCGCCCGGCTTCAACATTCCCAGCATCGTCGGGCCGTTCTCGTACTTCGATGCTCGCGCCAATCTCAGCCAGCAGCTCTTCGATTGGAAGGCGATTCAAAACGCGCGAGCTGCGAGCGAGCGCCTGAAGTCGAGTGAGCACACGTACAAGGATGCGCGCGACCTAGTGGTTCTCGCGGTCGGCTACAACTATTTGCTCGGAATCGCGGACGAAGCCCGCATCGACACTGCACAGGCTCAAGTAAAAACGGCCCAAGCTCTCTACAACCAGGCGAAGGACCAGGTTTCCGCCGGCACCTCTCCGGCAATCGACGCGCTCCGCAGCCAAGTCGAGCTGCAAACGCGCCAACAGCAACTGATCCAGTCGAAAAATGATTTCGCCATTCAGAAACTCACACTCGCTCGCGTCATCGGCCTCGCGCCCGGCCAGGAATTCGACTTGAGCGATAAGTCTCCTTACCAGGCCTTCGAAGGCATGACCGTCGAAGACGCGGAGCGCCAAGCTTACGAGTCGCGCTCCGATTTCCAGGCCGCGCTCGCCGACGTTCGCGCGGCCGAATACGCGCGAAAGGCGGCCTCCGCTGAGCGTTATCCGTCCCTCGGCTTCACCGCCGATTACGGCGTCGCCGGTCAGCATCCCGATGCTTCGCACGGCGTCATGGACGTCCGCGGCACTCTTACAATTCCGATCTTCCAGGGCGGCGCGATTCACGGCGACATCCTCCAGGCTCAGGCCCAGCTCGAACAGAGCCGCGAACGGCTTGAGAATCTCCGCGCCCAGATCGACGCCGATATACGCACGGCTCTGCTGAATCTTCAGTCCTCGTCCGATCAGGTCGCCGTCGCCAAGAGCAACATCGACCTCGCGCAGCAGACGCTCGCCCAATCGCGCGACCGCTTCTCCGCCGGCGTTACGGACACCGTGGAAATCGTCCAGGCTGAAGAACAGGTCGCGAGCGCGAACGAGCAGTACATCTCGAGCCTCTACAATTTCAACTACGCCAAAATCTCTCTCGCTCGCGCGCTCGGCAGCGCGGAAGCGGGAGTCAAGGAATACTTCAAAGGACACTGAGCCATGCCTACGAAAACCGATACCGAAGTCGCTCCCAATCCTCCGGCAGAGAGTCAGAAACCGGCGCCTGCTTCGGACCATGCGCCCGCCGCGCCTCCGCCCGCGCGCTCGCGCAATTTCTTCGTGTCGCGTCCGCGCGCTCGCATGTTCCTCATCGGCGCGATTCTCGTGGTTCTCGTCGGCGGCTTCTTCGCGTGGCGCTACTTCTCGAGCTACGAATCGACCGACGACGCGCAGGTCGACGGCCACCTGATGCCGCTCAGCGCGCGCATCTCCGGCTACATCGCGAAGGTGAACGTCGACGACAATCAGTACGTCACCGCGGGCACCGTCCTCGCTGAAATCGATCCCAAGGATTACCAGGTGGCAGTCGACAAAGCGCAGGCCGATCTCGACGACGCAATCGCAACGGCGCAGTCGCTGAACATCACGGTGCCGATCACGCACGTCAGTACCACCAGCCAGACCTCCGCCGCCGAAGCCGACGTCATCAACGCTCAGGCCGGCATCTCCGCGGCTCAGCAGCAGTATGACGCGGCTCAGGCGCAGCTCGCGCAGGCTCAGGCAAATGACGTGAAGGCGCAGAGCGACCTCGCCCGCTACAAGCAGCTCGTCGAGAAGCAGGAAATTTCGCAGCAGCTCTACGACCAGGCTGTCGCCGTCGCGAAATCCAGCACCAGCGCTGTGGCCGCAGCTCAGGCCTCCGCCGCCGCGGCCGAACAGCAAATCAGCCAGGCCAAAGCGAAGCTCGCGCAGACTCAAGCGAACCTGCAGGCGGCGCAGACCGGTCCGCAGCAGGTTGCGTCCAGTCGCGCGCGCGCTCGTTCCGCCGAAGCCGCTGTGCAGCAGAAGCAGGCCGCGCTCGAAGCGGCCCAGTTGAATCTCGGCTACACCAAAATTTACGCGCCCGTCGACGGCGTCGTGATGAAAAACGCCGAAGTCGGCATGAACGTGCAGCCCGGCCAGCAGCTCTTCACCATCGTTCCGCTCAACGAGGTGTGGGTCACCGCCAATTTCAAGGAGACTCAGCTGCACTACATGCGCCCCGGCCAGCGCGCTGAAATTCACGTCGACGCCAACGGCCGCACCTACAAGGGCCGCGTCGACAGCATCGCCGGCTCCAGCGGGGCGCGCACCAGCCTGCTGCCCCCGGAAAACGCCACCGGAAACTACGTGAAGGTCGTACAGCGCATTCCCGTAAAAATCGTGCTCGATCCGGGAGAAAACAAGGACCACTACCTCCGGCTCGGCATGTCCGTGGAACCCAAAGTCTTCGTGAAATAACGTGCCTTCTCAGGGCTCCAATTCGCAGACGCTCGAACTACGCCTGGACGAACCTCGTCGCGCGATCAATCCGTGGATTATCGCTTTGACGGTGACACTCGCCACCTTCATGGAAGTCCTCGACACCAGCGTCGCGAACGTTTCCCTGCCTCACATCGCGGGAAGCCTTTCCGCCACCAACGACGAGAGCACCTGGGTCCTCACCTCGTATCTCGTCTCGAACGCCATCATTCTTCCGATGAGCGGATGGTTCTCGTCTCTCATCGGCCGCAAGCGCTTTTACATGTCTTGCGTGGCTCTCTTCACCATCAGCTCGTTCTTGTGCGGACTCGCTCCGAGCCTCAGCATGCTCATTTTCTTCCGCGTTTTGCAGGGCGCGGGCGGCGGCGGATTGCAGCCGAGCGAACAGGCCATCCTCGCCGACACGTTTCCGCCGAGGCAGCGCGGTATGGCCTTCGCGGTCTATGGCATGGCCGTCGTTCTCGCTCCCGCGATTGGTCCCACTCTTGGCGGCTGGATCACCGACAATTTCAACTGGCGCTGGATCTTTTTCATCAACATTCCGGTTGGAATCATTTCCCTGCTTCTTACCAACCGCCTCATCTCCGATCCGCCTTACATGCACCGTCAGGATCGCAGCAAGAAACTCAACATCGACTACATTGGCCTCGGCCTGCTCGCGGTCGGCCTCGGAACGCTGCAAGTGATTCTCGATAAGGGCGAGCGCGACGATTGGTTCAGCTCTCACTTCATTCTCATCATGACCATCGTTTCCGTCGCCGCGCTTGTCGGCGTCGTTTTCTGGGAATGGACGCACAAGGATCCCATCATCGACCTGCATCTCTTCAAGGACCGCTCCTTTGGCGTCGGCGTCCTTTTGATGTTCATGGTGGGATTCGCGCTGATGTCGAGCACGGTCCTCATCCCGCTGTTTCTGCAAACGATGATGGGCTATACGGCGGAGCAAGCGGGACTGGCGCTCATGCCCGGCGGCTTCGCCATCATTGCCGTCATGCCGCTCGTCGGATTCCTCCTCGGCAAGTACGACGCTCGCAAGCTCTTGGTGTTTGGTTTCGTCCTGCTCTCCGTCGCGCTCTTCTACATGACCCACTTCAATCTCTCGATCGATTTCCGCCACGCTGCCGGAGCGCGCACCGTGCAGGCCCTGGGCCTTGCCTTCCTGTTTGTGCCCATCAACACCGCCGCCTACGCTTTCCTGCCGCGCGAGAAGAACAATCAGGCCTCCGGCCTGATCAATCTGGCCCGCAACATCGGCGGCAGCGTCGGAATCTCCTTCGTCATCACCATGCTTGCGCGCCGCAGTCAACTCCATCAGGCCAACCTCGCGAACAACGTCAATCTCGGCAACGGGCGCCTGCATGCCATGCTCAACGGCGCCACTCACATGCTGATGTCGCATGGCTCCAGCGCCTATATGGCGTCGCGCCAGGCGTACGGCCTCGTCGCCGGAATGGTGGGACAGCAGGCAACTATGCTTGCCTACATCGACGACTTCTGGCTTGTTGGCGTGGCCGTCGTCGTCATGATCCCCTTCATCTTCTTCATGAAAAAAGTGAAGCCGGGCGGGCCGATCGCAGTACACTAATCTTCGGAAATGCTTGGGACCCTGAATGCAGCGCAGCGGGTCGCGTTCGGTGTTCTGCTGTGCTACCTTCAGAAATGGCATGAAGATTCGCATCATCACCGTCGAGCGCGAATACGGTAGCGGCGGCGCCGCCATCGCCGAAAAGCTCGCCAACCGCCTCGGCTGGAAACTCTGGGACCGCAACCTCACCGAAGAAATCGCCCGCGTCGCCAAGGTCAAGCACGAAGCCGCCTGCCGCTGCGACGAGCGCGTCGATCCGCTGCTTAGGCGCCTCTTTCGGGTCTACGCCCGCGGCAGCTACGAGCGCACTCTTCCCGTCACGGACACGCAGTATTTCAACGCGGACACGATGGTGAAGATGCTGCACAAAGTGATCGAAGACGCCGCTTCGCACGGCAACTGCGTCATCGTCGGCCGCGGCTCACCTTATATCCTCCGCAACCGCCCCGACGCTTTCCACGTTTTCATCTACGCGCCTGTCGAGGAAAAGCTCCGGCGCCTTCGCGCCATCGGCCAGCCCGAAAAGGAAGCGCGCCAATTGATCGAGGAAGTCGATAGCGAACGCGCTGCTTTCATCCGCCATTACTTCGGCAAGGAATGGCCCTACCGCCCGCTCTACAACATGATGATCAATTCCCAGTTCGGCGACGAGCACGTCATCGACTCCATCCTCCAGAACATCGCCGCCCTCGAAAAAGCCTCCGCCCCCCAAGACGCCGTCAAAGCCTCCTGACGATCCGTCTTTTCGTTGCGATGTCGCCGAACCCTGGCGAATATCGGCCGGCGTGTTAGGATGCCGTTCGCTTGTACGCCATCGCTCAAGACGCCCGGTTCGCGCTTCGCGCCTTCGTCCGAAGCCCCGGCTTCGTGCTGGCCGCCCTGCTTTCGCTGGCGATCGGCATCGGCGCCAATACGTCCATCTTCAGCGTGGCAAACGCCTTGCTGCTCCGCCCGCTTCCGTACAAGGACGCAAACCGGTTGGTCATCCTGTGGAACCGTTCACCTGGTTTGGGAATCACTCAGGATTGGTTTTCACCCGCTCAGTACCTCGACATCAAGACTGGGCACGCCGGGTTTGAGGATGTGGCGATCGCCATTGGCGGAAATGAGAACTTGACCGGTGCGGGCGAACCGCAACGCGTCGGGACAATCCACGTCTCTTCCAATCTCCTGCCAATGCTCGGCGTCCGGGCGGAATTAGGCCGGCTCTTTGTGGCAGATGAAGATTCGCCCGGGCGTCCAGGAACGGCGCTCTTGAGCGATGGGATGTGGACGCGTCGTTACGGCCGCAATCCGCTCATCCTAGGGCAATCGGTAACGATCAACGGACAGCCCTACCAGGTGGTGGGAATCCTGCCTCCAAGTTTCCTGTTGCCGCGCGACGTCCTGCCGACTCTGGGCGGCGCCGAGCAAGCGGACGTCTTGCTTCCCCAGCCCCTGCCGGCATCCGCTTCACAGATTCGGACGCACGAGGACTACAACATCATCGGCAAGCTGAAGCGCGGCGTGTCCCTGGCGCAGGCGCAGGCGGAGATGGAAACGATCACCGCGCGGCTGCGCCACGATTATCCGGATATCTATCCGCCGAACGGCCGGCTCACTTTCGGCATCGTCCCGCTGCGAGAGCAAGTTGTCGGTGACATTCGAACTGGCTTGCTGATTCTGCTGGCCGCGGTTGGCTTCGTCCTCTTGATCGCCTGTGCCAACGTGGCAAATCTGCTGCTGTCTCGGGCCGTCGCCCGTCAGAAGGAAATTGCGGTCCGAACCGCTCTCGGCGCCACGCGCCGGCGCCTGATTCGCCAGTTGCTGACGGAGAGCCTGATTCTGGCGCTGTGCGGCGGCGCGCTGGGAATCCTCCTCGCTTTCTGGAGCGTTCGTTGGATCGAAGTTCTGGGAACGAAGACGATTCCCCATCTCTACCAGATCCGGATCGATGGACGCGTTCTGCTGTTTACGTTGTCGCTTTCGATCCTCTCCGGTGTCTTTTTCGGCCTCGCGCCCGCTCTCCGCGTCTCGGGCCTTGATTTGCACTCGGCGCTCAGCGAGGCGAGCCGGGGCTCGGCTGGGGCAAGCTCCGTTTGGCGCCGCGGCAATCATCTTCGTCGTGCGCTAGTGGTCAGCGAACTGGCGCTTTCTGTCGTCTTGTTGATCGGCGCGGGACTCCTTATCCGCAGCTTTATCAGACTGCAGAGCGTGCAGCCCGGCTTCGAGCCCCGCAACGTGCTCACGTTCGAGTTGACGCTCAGAAGCCGGCGCTACGCCGATTCGCAAACTGTATTAAACGCCTATCGCGACCTCTGGGCTCGCTTCGACCGCTTGCCCGGCGTGGCATTCTCGGGAGGCATCAGCGAACTGCCGCTTACGCAGTCTCTGGCGTGGACCCCGATCACGGTCGAAGGGCGCACACCGCCGGCGGGGGAGAAGTTTATCAACGCGGATCTGCACGTGGTTGGCTGGCACTATTTTCAAGCCATGGAGATTCCGCTTCGCGCAGGCCGCTTCTTCAACGAAAGCGACAACCTTGCGAGTCGTCGCGTTGTGATTGTCGACGAGCGAATGGCCAGGGAATTCTGGCCCAACGAAGATCCTATCGGGAAACGGATTCACGTCGTCCAACTGAAATCCGACGACCCCTGGCAGACGATCGTCGGTGTCGTTGGCCGCGTGAAACACGAGTCTCTCGACTCGAATCCGCGCATCACTTTCTATCTGCCGCAAACGCAGACCCCCTCGCGCGAGATGACCATCACACTGAGAAGCGGAGCCGATCCCCGCGCTCTTGCTTCGGCGGCGAAGAAAGAACTGGCGGCGGTTGATTCGGACATACCAATGTTCGCCGTGCGCACGATGTCGCGGATTGTGGAAGAATCGCTGGCTCGGCCGCGATTCCTCGCCGTCCTGCTGGGCTTCTTCGCAGTTGTGGCTCTCGCTCTGGGAGTTATCGGGATCTACGGCGTGATGGCGTATCTCGTCAACCAGGGCGTGCGGGAAATCGGAATCCGAATCGCTTTGGGAGCCACGCAGCGGGATATTCTCCGTCTCGTGGTGCGCCAGGGAATGGTTCTGGCGCTCGCGGGCACGGGAATTGGCTTGGCTGGGGCCCTGGCCCTGACTCGCTTGATGCAGAGTCTGCTCTTCAGCGTCAATGCTGCTGATGCACTCACGTTCAGCGCCGTTCCGCTTCTGCTGATCGCGACTGCGCTGATCGCGTGCTACATCCCGGCGCGACGCGCTGCCCGCGTCGATCCGATGATCTCGCTGCGGTGCGAATAACGGCCTGATTCAGAGGACAGCATGATTTGCCCGATCTGTGAAAAGCGGCCGGCGAAGCGGTTCTGCCCGGCCAAGGGTGAGAAGATTTGCGCCGTTTGCTGCGGGCGCGAGCGCGAAGTCACTATTGACTGCCCGCCCGACTGCTCCTATCTCGTCACGGCGCACCGATACGAAGCCGAGCACCGCAAGCCGCTCACGCCCGAGGAATTTCCGTATTCCGACGTCGAGTTCCCTGTCGAATTCGTCTACGAACGCTGGCCCGTCGTCACAGGACTTGCCGGCACGATTCTCGCCTTCCAAACCCAAGACAAGGAACTCAACGATAGCGCCGCGCAGAGCGCGCTTGCCGCTCTCGCGGAAACCTATCGCACGCTCGGCACCGGGATTTATTACGAGCGCCCGCCTGACGCGGCCGTCGCTCGCGCTCTCTACGTCCAGATCAGCGGCTTCCTTCACGAATTTCGCAAGCAGCAGGCGGAGCGCGCCGGATTCCCTTCGCTCAAGGACTCCGAAATCTTCCAGCTCCTCGTTTTTCTGCTCCGCGTCTGCAAGCAGGAAACCAACGGCCGCCCGCTCTCGCGCGCCTTCCTCGGCTTCCTCCGCCAGCGCTTCCCTCTTCCCGCCGCTCAGGCCGAAGCCCCTCGCATCATCGTCCCGTAACGGCGATGATTGACCATGGTCTTTGACTATGGTACGATCCCGCCATGGAAGAAATCGCCATCTCGAAGTTCAAGGCAACTTGCCTCGCCGTCCTCGAACGCGTCCGCAAGACCCGCAGACCGATTCGCGTCACGCGGTTCGGCGAAGCCGTCGCGGAAGTCCTGCCGCCTTCGCAAAAGCCGCCGAAAAAGCGCTGGCTCGGTGGCCTCGCCGGCACGGGGCGAGTCGTGGGCGACATTGTTTCGCCCGCGACCGACGAAAAAGACTGGGATGTTCTGCGCTGATGAAGCTCCTGCTCGACACTCACATCTGGATCTGGAGCTTTCTCGAACCCAGGAAAATCGCTCGCCGCGTTGCCAAGGCCCTCGAAGACGTCTCCGTCGAAAAGTGGCTCTCGCCGATCAGCATCTGGGAGTTCATGGTCCTGGCTGAAAAGGGCCGCCTCGAGTTGGCGATCACGCCGGCAGAATGGGTTTCCCGCGCCCTGAACGAATTCCCCATCACCGAAGCGCCTTTGACCACCGACGTCGTCCTCGCCATTCCCACCGTTCAGTTGCGCCATCGGGATCCCGCAGACCTGTTCCTCGCCGCCACCGCGAAAACCTTCGATCTCACCATCGTCACTTCCGATTCGTATCTGCTATCGGCGAAGGGTGTCTCCGTGCTCGCCAACCGCTGATTCGGTTTGCCCGCGCCTCACCTCTCGGCGTGGCTGCCTGCCGCGCCATCCGCTTGCGTAACGATCGCATCCTGCCGGGTCATCTGCATTCCGTTAGGCTGCGGCGCGCGCGGCGTTGTCCCTGCAATGAATGCTGCGAGCGAGAGCAACGCGAGCACCACCGTGAATGCGGACACTGTCTTCAGTCGCACTCCTCGAATCGCCTTCGGCTCCGGCGCCAGCGTTACAATCACCGGCTCCGCTCGCTTCGCCGTGCCTCGCTTCGCCGCACGTTTCCGCTGCCTCGTTCCTGATCCCGTTCTCGCCATCGCTATTCTCCTCCCTGCAGTACAAGCGCCAGTTGTGGCGAATGCCATTCCTGGCTTCCTCGCGGTTCCGGCCGCGAGCCCAGCCCGTACTTCTGCCTCAACCCATCGACCATCGTCTTGATTCTCTTGCGGTATTCTTCCGGCGCGTTCCCGTAGCCTCGGTAAAAATCGTGATACTGCCGCACGAGCTTCGGAAACTTCGCCTCCAGAAACTCGATGAACGGCTTCCACGACGACGGCATCAGGAACAGCACATTCGCCGCGAGCCACTGCGCGCCGGAATCCCGCGCGGCTCGCGCCAGCGCGTCCAGGTCCTTCTCGCGGTCGGTCAGTCCCGGCACGATTGGCATCGCGTTCACGCCGACGTTGATTCCCGCCTCGCGCAGCTTCCGGATCGCCTCGAGGCGCAGGTCCGGCCTCGGCGCACGCGGTTCCAGCATGCGGGCCAGACGCGTCCGCACCGTGGTCACCGTCATGTGAATCGTGATCGACGACCGCTCCGAAATCCGCCGCAGCAAGTCGATGTCGCGCACCACCTGGTTCGATTTCGTCGTGATCGAAAGGCTCAATCCCTCGCGCTCCGCCATCCGCTCGAGGATCGCGCGCGTGGTTCCAAATTCTTTTTCCGCTGGCTGATACGGATCGGTCGCCGTGCCGATGGCAATGTGTTCGCCCCAGATCTTTTCCGACGCCAGATCGCGCTCCGCGAGCGCGCCTGCTTCCTGCTTGACGTAGATCTTCGATTCGAACTCCCCGCCGTCCAACTCCATGTATTCGTGCGTGTACCGCGCGTAGCAGTAGTGGCACCCGAATTCGCATCCGCGATACGGGTTCACCGTCCACCGGAACGGCACGCGCTCCGAATTACATTGGTTCAGGATTGATTTCACCGGCAGGAGAAAATACTCCGTCCCGCGCTTGGCTTCAGCGCGAGGGGAGGATGCGGCGAGGCGCGCAATGCCGACCAGTTCCGTACCGGGCTTCACACTCCGGTCGGGGACCGGAGGGGGCGCGGAAGCACAGTTCGGGGGCTCACAATTGCCGTGGCGAGCGGCTGTGGGGAAAAGGGTGAGACTGGCCTCCTTCGGCGCGGTTTTCCGGCGGCGAATCGTCGCCGGACCGTGTCGAAGGATGGGAGAAGTGGCCATTGAGAGCCTCGCCGCACGGCCCACAATATATTCGCTTTTGTTTCGCCATGTCAAGCGAAAAGTTTCGCTATTGTTTCGCCTGTCTTCCCGGCCAGCTTTTCCCCTCCAAAATCCCGCCTTCCGGCCAGCTTCGCCGGCCCTTGCGAACCGCTATACTCGTCCAAATACCCTGAGGCCTAGCCCTGTGTCTGAAGTCGGCATACTGATCATAGACGACGACATCGCCAGCCAGAGCGCGCTCAAAAACGTCCTCGATTCCGAGGGTTGGCGCGTCCGCATCGTCCCCCTGGCTCGTAACGCCTTGCGCGAACTCGCGCGCGGCGAATGGGACCTGGTCATCGCCAACATCGCCCTCACCGACATGCATGGCCCTGTCTTCGCCATTCTTCGCGAGCTGGCCCTGGCCGACCCGCAGTTGACGCCCTCCGCCAACGAGGGGGCCGGCCCGGCCCAGCTTCCGGCCGAAAAGCTGCCCGCCAGCGCCAACCGCGACTCGGACGCCGATCCGGTCGAGGCCGGGTCCAACGGCAACGGCCATCGCAAGCGTCTCCGCGTCCTCTATCTGGTGCCCGCGCTGGCCGTCAAGGACGTTCAGCCCGTCCTCGAACGTGAAGGGCTTCCCTATACGCTCAAGCCCTACCATCTCCACGAGTTTCTCGAAAAGGTTAGCGAGCTTCTTCTCGAAGCGGGCGCCATCGAAGATCCTATTCGCAGCATGCGCAGCTTCGTCACCGCGAAGAAGCGGAGCCGCCGGCGCACCAGCCGCGATTCCCGCCGCGGCACGATGTTCGCTTCCCGCGAGGACTATCAGATGACCGAGGAAGAACTGGCCGAGTGGGAACGCCAGGAAGAAGAAGAGCGCAAGAAGCGCGAGAAGGAACAGAAGAACCGCGAACACCTCGGCTAGTTTTTGTTTTTGTCCGCATCACCTCCTTTATTTTTTCGGCGTGAACTTCCGGACCGCGCTGCGGTCGCGCGTCTCCGCGAGTAATTCTGCAGCGGTCTTTCCAAGAGCGGGATGGCGCGCGGCAGGCGCAATTTCCGCGAGCGGAACCAGGACGAAGCGCCGATCGGCCATGCGCGGGTGCGGCACGTCCAGCTCTCGCGAATGAATTTCCTGGTCGCCGAAGAGCAGCAGGTCGACGTCGATGGTTCGCGGGCCTTTGGGCACGCGACGCGCGATTTCCTCGCGGCCCAGGGCGCGCTCGATCTCCTGCAGCGCGGCGAGGAGATCGCGCGGCGGTAAATCCGTCTCGGCTTCGACCACGGCGTTCAGGAACCAGGGCTGGTCGCGGAGGTCGACCGGCTCGGTTTCATAAAGTGACGACCGGCGAGTCACCCGGATGCCGCGCGCGGAGAGGGCCTCGATCGCGCGAGCGAGGTTTGCGGCGCGGTCGCCGAGATTGGAGCCCAGAGAGAGGTAGATTCGGGTCATGACTCGCCGCCCAGGCTAGAGGCTCGCTCGACGCCAGGAGCGAGGATTTTGAAACCACAGATGAACACAGATGAACGCAGATGAAGAGGGCGAAAGCAGTGAAATCGGGTTTTTTCGCGATTAGACAGGGCACCCGTCCTTTGTTTTCAATAACTTACGAGGGCTTCTAATAATTGGATTCGCGATTAGAAATGACGACAGAGGCGAAGGTGATGCAATCGCTGTTTCTTGGCGATTAGAAATGAAGGAATCGTTGAAAATAAAGGGGTTAGGAAAGGTTCTAATTCCCCATTTGGCGATTAGGATTAACGCAGGAGGCAAGGATGCAAGGAGGCAGGGAGGCGAGGAGAGGAGTGAACGGCCGAATCCATACAGTGAAAAGGCCCCGATCTTGTATAGATTAGAAAATTGCAAGTTGCTGATTCGCTGAGGGTTGCGACGATTTCTAATCTTCAGTGTATAGATTAGAAATCGTGGCCAGGAACTGGGGTGTGGAGTTGATCCGGGCATCAGCGGCGATTCCAAGAGCGCTCCTTTCGCAGCGGTGCCGAGTCTCCGCAGAATTCGCGGAGCGAATGGGCACACAATCAATTATTCTCAATTTAAGGGAAGACGTATTATAACATGGTAACGGGTATTTGTCAAGAGAATACTAGCGTGTCATGGCTGACACACTTTGAGCCGACCGCCCGGCTTGCCGTTTGTGGAACTCTGCAACGCCTATAGCTCCGCTCGTGATTCGAGCGACTCGTACAATGCGAGTATGGCCGGCGTCCAGATAAAGCCCGCGGTTTCGCACGCGTGGGTGCGCTTCCTTGCGGCGCTGGGTGTAGTCGCTATGCTGGTCGCCGCCTACATCTACTTCTTCGGCGTTCAAACAGGCGCCACGCTGCTGGCGAGGTACAAATATCGGGGCATCCCGGCCGCCATGCAAACGCCGGTGCCACTGAAGGATTTGTCGGTCTCGAGCATCCCACACCGGAAGCTCTCCTGGTTGGGGTATGAATTGGAGCTCCCGTGGGACGACGTTGACGAATCCAAGAGCAAAACTGGCGGAAGAATCCACCTCACCGCGTTTCGCTCTGGAAATGTGTTCTGGTTCTCTTGCTTTCCGCCGGATGAATTCGTGAAGGGAGTGATGAAGGATACGAAAGTCGACCCGGAGACCTTTCGGCGGACATATGGTGACAAAGCGTCCCAGTCGGACTACGAGTTCATCCGAATGATGCTGGCGGTCACTCCCAGGACGATCACTCCGTTCACTTCAACCCAGCAGTCTGTAAGGGATTCTACGCTGCTACTCCTCAAAGCAATGGCGGTTCCTGAGGCAGCTTCAGGGATTTTCTCCATTGGGGTCGCGGGCCGGAAGGGCTACCAGTTTGGCGATCCGGGAAAGGACCCGCAGGAGGTTAGAGATGACCTCTATGGCAGCGACGACGGAGTTGAACTTGCCTTCTTCTTGAAGCCGCATGGCTCCGTCCCCGCGATATCGCAGGCCGAGATCAACCGCGTGCTGCAAAGCCTTCATAAAGTCTCCGACCCCGCCACCGACGCTTCGCGCTAAGATTTGCTCGCAACCTTCCGGAGAACCATGATGGCCAGCTATGTGGCGTTGTTGCGCGGCGTGAATGTCGGCCGGAACCTGCTGAAGATGGAGAGGCTGCGCGAATTGTGTGCGAGCGCGGGGATGAAGAATGCGCGGACGTACGTCCAGAGCGGCAACGTGGTGTTCGAGGCGGAAGGACCGGCGGCGAAGTGGTGCGCGGCGCTCGAGAAGAAGCTGGCGGGCGAGACGCGCCTGCCGGTGTCCGTGATGGTGCGCACCGCGGCAGAAATGAAGAATGTGCTGGCGGGCAATCCCTTCGCGAAGGAAAAGGGGATCGATTTTGCGCGGCTGGGAGTGGTGTTCCTGCAGGAGGCTCCGTCGAAAGCGGCGCTCGTTGCGATGGAAGCGATGAGGCCGAAGATCGGCAACGAGCGGTTTTGCGTCGCGGGGCGCGAGATTTACATTCATTGCCCGGATGGGTTCGGCCGCGCGAAGCTGTACTTGCTCGACAAGGTCGTCGGGCAACGAACCACAACGCGAAACTGGAATACGGTGGGAAAGCTATGCGAGATGTGCGGGGAGTAAAGGCCCTGGCGGGCAGAAGGCGAGCCGTTCGCCCAGGATTCAAACCCAAACACGAAAAAGCCTCAGGTCTAAAGACCTGAGCTACAGGACCTGAGCTACAGCGACGTGGCCTACAGGGCCTGAGCCACATGTCACCGCCAAGGGCCGGGCCAGAGGAGTTCATTGGGATCGACGGGAACGTTGAAAATGTCGGGGATGATTGGGACGGACCTTTTCTTGATGTAAAAGGCGGCGCTGGACCAACGCCAGTCGTCAGGCTGCGCGGCGAGCTCGGCGGTCACGGGATTGTCGTGGATGTACGCCAGCTTCCTGCTGAAATCGGCGGCACGGCGAAGAATGAAATCGAAGTAGCGCGGTTGCCAGACTGCGCCTCGTCTGTTACGCGTCTTCGCGATCGCAAAGCCGGAAGCACTCTTCCAGTCCCTCATCAGTTGCGGCAGAAACGATTCGGCCGTCCATAGCAGCAGATGGGCATGGTCGGGCATGATCACGTATGCATAGAGCGAGAATTTGCGTTCGGTTCGAGCGCGGGCCAGTTCGTCGAGGCAAATATCGCGTTCAGGCGGCGAGAGTAGCGGAACGCGCTTCGCGAGATTTGTGGTGACGAAGAAGAAGCGGCCGGCGAGCTCGATGCGTCGAAGTCGCGACACGAGTGGATTTTAATGTAGCTCGGGTCTTCAGACCCGAGGATTTTGGGAGACAGGACAGGCCTAATGACGTGCAAGAGCCTAAGGCCCACAAAAAAGCCTCAGGTCTAAAGACCTGAGCTACAGAACTGAGCTGCGAGCGGAGGGCGGGATGCTACTCGTGGCGGAGAGCGACGAGGGGATCGACGCGGGCGGCGCGGCGCGATGGCAGCCAGCACGCCACGAGCGTGACGCCGATAAGGAACAAGGGCACGGCGGTGAACGTGAGCGCGTCGTGCGGGCGCACGCCGTACAGGAACGAATTGAAAAGTTTGGCTACGGCCAGCGCCGCGGCCAGGCCGACCACCGTGGCGACCCCGGCGAGCAGCATGCCCTGGCGGACGATCAGGCGCTGCACGTCGCCGATCTGCGCGCCAAGCGCCATCCGTATGCCAATCTCGGAGGTACGCCGGCTGACCGAATAGCTCATCACCCCGTAGAGTCCCACAGCAGCCAGCAGCAAACCGACAAAACCGAAGACGCCAAACAACGTGCCCGCAAGCCGCGGAAGAAAAAGCGCGTCGCGAAGATGCTGCTCCATCGTGGCTTCGTTATAGACGGCCATCGCGGGATCGAGTGAACGAACCACATCGCGGACGGCGCCCTCCATCGTTCCATAGTTTCCGGCCGTGCGGACCAGCAGCGTGTATCCGAGAAACGCGGGGTCGCTGCCCGTGCTTTGCGCGAGCGAACGGAAAAGCACGGGGCGAAGTTCCTCGCCGAGCGTGCGCGATTTGATGTTCTTCACCACGCCGATCACTTCGTACGTGACGCCGCCGCCGATCACGCGGCGCCCCAGCGGATTTTCTCCCCCGAAAATGCGGTCCACAAAAACCTGGTTGACGATCGCGACCTTGGGACCATTCGGAGCCTCGTTCGCGAAGTCGCGGCCCGCGATCCGAGGAATGCCCATGGTTTCGAAGTAGCCCGGCGTGACCATGTAGAGGTCTGTGATGTCATCACCGGAGCCCGACGATGGCCGGCCCTCCGCGCGGAAACCGTCGCTGCGGTGCCCCTCGGAGAGGGGAACCGTATCCGTGCAAACGGCGGAGATCACGCCCGGCAGCGCCGCGACGCGCTCACGCAGCTCGGTGAGGAATTGCGTGGTGCGCTGGGCGGAGTAGCCGTTGACGCGCGGGTCGACGGACAGGATCAGGATGCCGCGCGAGCGGAAGCCGACGTCGATGACGGAAGCGCGCTGCAGGCTGCGCAGGAAAAGCCCCGTGGCGCAAAGCAGGACGAGCGACATCGCGATCTGCGAAACGATCAGAGTGTTGCGCAGCGTCCAGCGGCGGCCGGGGCGCGCGAGAGCGTTTTCGCCTTTCAGCGCGTTCACCAGGATGGGGCGCGACGCGGCCCACGCAGGCGCGAGTCCAAAAAGGACTCCGGCCCCAATGCTGAGCGCGAACGTGTAAAGGAGCACGCGCCAGTCGACGCGAATGCTGAGGTCAAGCGGCACGGGCACGGGAAAGCGGAACGCGGAAAGCGCTTTCGTGGACCACAGCGAGAGCGCAAGGCCGAAAAGGCCGCCGCAAAGGGCGAGGAGCACGCTTTCCGTGAGCATCAGCCGCCGCAAGCCACCCGGCGTGGCGCCGAGCGTGAGCCGCACGGCCATCTCGCGATGGCGACTGGCGGCCTGCGCAAACAGAAGGTTCGCAACATTCGCGCCTGCGATGCAGAGAACCAGCAGTACAACGATGCTCAAGGCGGCGAGAAAGGTGAGGACGGTCGAGCGTTCTCTGGGCGGGAGCGAACCAGCCTCCTCGAATCGGAACCCGGTGCCCTTGTCGGTGGCCGGATAAGCGACAGCGAAACGCTGCGCGAGAGCATGAAGCTCAGCCGCGGCCTGCGCGCTGGAAACGCCGGGACTGAGGCGTCCGATAACCGCAAGCCAGTGGAAGGCGCGCGACGTCCGATTGGGAACGCTCGGCGCCAACTGTTCCACGTTTCCGAGCGGCACCCAGAATTGCGGATCGAGGATCAGGTCGACGCCGTGAAACGCGGGCGGCGCAACCCCAACGACCGTGAAGGGACGCTCGGAAAGCGTGACAGACTTTCCGAGAATGGCGGGATCTGCGGCGAAGCGGCGCTGCCACAGACGATAGCCAAGGACGATGACGGGGAGCCGCTCTTCATCCGCGGCGAAACCGCGCCCGAGCGCCATGCGCAGCCGCGCGACGTCGAAATAATTCGATGTAGTTGCCTGGCCCCAAACGCGCTCGGGCTCGCCGTTGCCTCCGATCGAGGCCGGGACGAGCTCGTAGTAGGCGGCTAGCCCGGAGAAGGACTTCGCCTGGTCGCGGACGTCCGTGTAGACCGGCCATGGGAATTCGTTGCAGCACGCATCGCCATCGTGCGTGGTGTGCAGGGTCATAAGCGTTGAGGGATCAGCGACGGGCGCCCGGCTGAGAACAAACTTGCTGACCATCGAAAAAATCGTGGCGTTGGCGGCGATGCCGAGGCCGATCGAGACGACGACCGCGACCACCAAACCAGGCGATTTCGAAAGACGACGAACGGTATGCGTCAGATCCTGTAGCAAAGCGGCCAAGATGATTCTCCCGTTGCGCTCACACCCGGACTTCGCCTATTGGTACGCTGCGGCAAGGCAGATTGTTCCCGGGTCCCGCCGGGCAGAGGAACGAAGACGGATAGGAACCGAAAACCTCAGGTCTGAAGACCTGAGCTACAGGAGCGGGAGCTACTTGGCATGGCTACATTGCGGCGGGATGAATTTGCGGATGGGGGGCGAAGTCAGCGGGAGGGAGGGAGCCGATTTTGGTGTGGATGTCGTCGCGGCGGTAGGTGTGCGTCTGGCGGCAGGACATGCACTTCACGTCGAAGGTGTCAGGCGCATCGACGACGTGCTTCACTGAGGCGTCGAGCGCGCCGAGGAAGTAAAGGAGGATGGGACTCCCGCAGGTGGGAGTCTTGCAGTCGACAATCCAGTAGACGTAGTCGGTCATGCCACCTCATTTTACCGTCGCGGGCCTCGCGTGAGGGCAGGTCCTCGCGCGGCCGTAGTGAATCAGTATGGATGAAACGGGGCGGAATTGTCGAACGGGCGATGCGGTCAACGCATGGGTATCGCTTCGGCCATGCGGCCTACCTCTTGCAAAAGGGGCAAGAGTGGCGGGGGCGGCGAAGCAAGCTTCGCCGAGCGATGTTTTTCTCTTGCCGCAGCGGGCGGCAAAGCGGCAGCAAGCTGCGCGCACTCCAAACTGGCGGAGGCAGATCATCTCGAATTTTCTGACGCGACGGCGCGCCGATCGGCACCCGTAAAACCTAATGCCAATCGCCGCCGCAGCCGCAATCGCGGAATGGACGGAGGAGTCGCGCGCGGGCACGGCATGCCGTGCCCCTGCCGGGAAAAACTGAAGAGGCTAGAAGAGGCCGGGCTGGCGGCGGGGGGCGTCGATGCCGAAATGCTTGAAGGCGAGGGCGGTGGCGACGCGGCCGCGCGGGGTGCGGTCGAGCAGGCCGAGCTGCATGAGGTAAGGCTCGTAAATTTCCTCGATGGCGTCTTCGTCCTCGCTGAGAGAGGCGGCGATCGTGTTCAATCCCACCGGGCCGCCGGAATATTTCTGGATGATGGTGAGGAGGAGGTTGCGGTCGACGTCGTCGAGGCCGTGCTCATCGACGCCGAGCATGGCGAGGGCGTCGCGGGCGACGCCGAGAGTGATATGGCCCTGGGCGCGGACTTCGGCGAAATCGCGGACGCGGCGGAGCAGGCGATTGGCGACGCGCGGCGTGCCGCGGCTGCGGCGGGCGATTTCCGAAGCGCCTTCCTCGTCGATGACGATGCCGAGAATTTTCGCGGAGCGCAGCACGATGCGCAGCAGATCGGCGGGCGAGTAGAACTCGAGCCGGTGCACGATGCCGAAGCGCGAGCGCAGCGGCGCCATGATGAGTCCGGCGCGCGTGGTGGCGCCGATCAGCGTGAAGCGATTGAGCTGGTAGGGATGGACGCGGGCGCCCGGTCCCTGGCCGATGATGAGGTCGACGCGAAAATCCTCCATCGCGGGATAGAGAATTTCCTCGAGCGCGGGCTGCAGGCGGTGGATTTCGTCGAGGAAGAAAAAATCGCGCGGATCGAGCGACGTGAGGATGGCGGTGAGGTCGCCTTTCTTTTCGAGGAGCGGGCCGGAGCTGACCTTGATGTGCGAGCCCATCTCGTTCGCGAGGATCGTGGCGAGCGTGGTCTTGCCGAGGCCGGGCGGGCCGTAGAGCAGGACGTGGTCGAGCGCCTCGCCGCGCGCGCGGGCGGCCTGCACGGCAATTTGCAGATTTTCCTTCACGCGATCCTGGCCGATGTAGTCGGCGAAGGAGGCGGGGCGAACGCTGGCCTCGATGCGAGCGTCTTCGTCGAAGGCGCGGCCGGAAACGATGCGATGGCCGGGGTCGGTCAATTCGGTCCTTCAGAAGTCGGATCTCGAAAAGCACCCACCCTTTGCAAAAGGCGCAAAGGATGGGGCACCCGCAAAACCAAAAAGTCCAAACCTAAAATCTAAACCCTGAACCAAACTCTGTTCGTGGCGGACGGCACCCACCCTTTGCAAAAGGCGCAAAGGATGGGACACCCGCAAAACCAAAATCCAAACCAAAACCCGAAACCAAGCTAGACCAAACTCCATTCGTCGCGGCCAGTACCGACCAAAACCAAAACCCTAGACCAAAACTCTAAAGCACGACTCTATTCGTCGCGGCCAGCGCGGGCGCTTTTCTGCATCGCGGAGCTGCCGAGAAGCTGCAGCGCGTCGCGAAGCAGATGCTCGAAATCGGCGCCGGAAGCAGGTCGCGCCTTTTCGATGGCGCGCTCGACGGAGCGCTCGTCGTAGCCGAGATTGACGAGCGCGGACGCGACGTCCGATTCCAGCTGCGAGCGCGTGGCAGGCTTGCCCGCTTCGGGAACGTCGACGGCGACGAGCTTGTCGCGCAGCTCGACGACGATGCGCTCGGCCGTTTTGCGGCCGACGCCGGGAATGCGGACGAGCTGCACGAGATCGCCCTTGCGAACGGCGGGGACGAGCTGCTCGATGCTCATGCCGGAAAGAATTTTCAGCGCGAGCGACGGGCCGACGCCCGACGCGGAGATGAGGAGCTCGAAGCACTGCTTTTCGCGCGCGGTGATGAAACCGTAAAGCGCGAGAGCGTCCTCGCGAACGTGCGTGTAGGTGAGCAGGGTGGTTTCGGCGTGGAGCGGGCCGAGGCTGGCGAAGGTGGAGAGCGGGATTTGCACCTGGTAGCCGACGCCGTTGACGTCGAGCAGAACCTGATTCGGGCGCTTATCGATGAGCTTGCCGCGCAGAGAGCCAATCATGCGCAGCGATTATCGCCGAGCGGTGCGAGGGCGTCAACGAAGCGGGCTGTGGCGCGGCGGAGGCGCCGCAACGGTGACCGAGGTGCACTCGCGACAGGAAACGGCGGAACGAAGTGCTTCAATTTGAAGCGCGGGCGCGTACGAAATTTCGGAGGCGCGCGGCGAAATACGAAGATTCGGAGCGAGAGGCGAGCGCGCAACGTGCGAATCCGGGACGGCAGTGTTCGCGCGCGCGACGATTGCGCGACTTTTGTGAACAGCGATTTCCGCCAATGTTTTATTGGTGTTTTTGCTCGCCGACCGCGAGCGCGAACGTCTAATGCAGATACAAGGGGCGAGCGGACTCAGGAGGAAAGGACCCATGTCACGAAAAGGACTCGGAACGATTTTAGCGGCGGTCGCCGGGCTGGCGCTGGCACTTGCGGTGCCGGCGGGAGCGCGGAACAGCAACGCAGGAACCAATTCGAAGGTAACGGCCACGGTCGAGATTCTGAACGACGCGAGCCTGGGGGGAAAAGAAGTGAAGGCCGGGACGTACCAGGTGAAGGCGGACGACACGAAGATCACGCTTCTGCGGAACGGCAAAGTAGTGGCGGAAGCGCCGGTACAGTGGAAGGAAGATTCGGCGAAGTCGCACGGCTCGCAGCTGGTGATCGAGTCGGGCAACGTGCGGGAAATCCATTTCAACGGCAAGACGAAATATGCCGAAATTGCGCCGACCTCGGAATCGGCCAGCGGCGGCGAACGATAGCAAGATCGCAGACCCGGAAGACGGCGGGCGGCGCTGAGCGGTTGACGGCGCTGCCCGCTTTTTTTTGGCGCGAGCCGAAACGGGAGCAAAGACCTCAGGTCTGAAGGCCTGAGCTACAGAACCTGAACGCTCGAAGAAGGGGGCGTGAAATTTATTTCACGCCGTCGATGAGATCGACCGAGTCGATGATGCCGATGACGGCCGTGTCGATCGGGGAATTGGGGCGGCCGACGGCGGTCATGGCGGAAAAGCCCTCGGTGCTGAGGAGGACGCGCTCGCCGGCGCCGGCATCGACAGCGTCGACAGCGAGGACGGGCTCGCCGCGGTCGGAGCCGTCGAGATTCAGCGGCTGGACGACGAGGATTTTCTGGCCCTCGTGCGAGGGAGCTTTTTGAGTCGCGACGACGTCGCCAATCACGCGGCCGATGAGCATCAGCCACCCACCTGGATTCGACGGAGTTCTTCCAGCAATTGCTCCCGATCCTGCTTCGCCTTGTAGAGCCGCCGAGATTTCTGGTTGAGGAATCGTTGGCCTTTGATCGGGCTTTCCTGGAGAGACTGCGCCCAGCCGCGAAGCTGGCGCGAAACGTCCTCGCAAAGAGATTTCAAATTTGAAATTTCAAATTTCAAATTTCCGAAACTGGGCAGCCGCTCGATCAAGCACAACATCGAGCGGACTTCGCCAGCCGAGCCGCGCGCTATGTAAAGAAACTTGAGGATGTCCGAACTCGTTCCGCGCTCAAAGCCTTCGGCCACGTTGTTCGACACGGACACGGCGGCGCGCTCGATCTGATCGCGAAGGCTGCGCTGACGCAAGAAGGCTCGGTCACTGGTGAGCTTGTATACCCGGGCGGCCAGCTCAATAGCCGCTTTCCAGACAGGAAGGTCCTCAAAGCGGGAGTACTTCATGCCGGATCCTTCGCTATGTTCACGGAGTCGACGATGGCGACGATGGTGGCCTCGGTGGGAACTTCGCGCGGAAGAAACGGGAAGCTGGCCTCGCGTCCCCGGCAGTAGTAGACCATCTCGCCCGCGCCGGCGCCGACGGAATCGAGCGCGACGACGGGCTTGCCTTTGTCGCGGCCGTGGCGATCGAGTGGCTGCACGATGAGGAGGCGCTGGCCTTCGAGCGACGCGTTTTTCATGGTGGCAACCACGTTGCCGATCACGCGCGCGAGAATCATTGCCGCGCCGCCTCCTGGATTTCGCGGAGCTCTTTCAGCATGGCTTCCCGATCTTGCCGCGCCTTGTCAAAGCGCCGCGACTTCTGATTCAGGAAGCGCTGGCCTTTGATAGGACTTTCCTGAAGAGATGTGGCCCAAGCGCGGAGCTGGCGCGCGACTTCTTCCGCACTTGATTTCAAATTTGAAATTTCAAATTTCAAATGACTGAAGGCCGAAAGGCGTTCGAGCAAGCACAGCATCGATCGAACTTCGCCCGAAGAGCCGCGCGCAATGTAAATGAACCTCAACAGATCCGAAGTGGATCCGCGCTCGAATCCCTCAGCGATATTGTTCGAAAGCGAGACCGCCGCGCGTTCGAGCTGGTCGCGCAAGCTGCGTTGCCGCACAAATGCGCGGTCCGAAGAAAGCTTGTAGACCCGGATCGCCAGCTCAATCGCCGCGTTCCATACGGGAAGTTGTTCAAACCTGTCGTACTTCATATCGTTACTTTCTGCGCGCGGCGAGTTCGGCTTCGTGGAGCGAATCGAGGTGGACCGAATCGACGATGCCGACGATGGCCGCGTCGACGGGCCGGTCCTTGCATTCGGAGGCCATGCGGGCGGAGCTGCCCGAAACGATCAGCACGGTCTCGCGGAATCCGGCGTCCACGGTATCGACGGCGATCAGGTAGCCGGATTCGTCGCCGCCTTCGGGATTCACCGGCTTGACGATGAGGAGTTTCTTGCCTTCGAGGCGCGGGTCCTTGCGCGTGGATACGACGGTGCCGACGATGCGGGCAAGCAGCATAAGTGAAATCGAAAACCGAAATGCGAAGCGAAGAGAATCCGGACACGGACGAAGGCGCTTCGCCTCAGTCGCGAGCCTGCGTCCGGGCGGCGAGGCTTGCGGCTATTTCGCCGCGGCCATCGCCGTCTTGCCGATGGGCAGCACGTCTTCGAGCGACTGGTGCGGCCGCGGGATGACGTGAACCGCGATGAGTTCGCCCACGCGGCGAGCCGCCGCGGCGCCTGCGTCCGTGGCAGCTTTCACCGCCGCGACGTCGCCGCGAACCATGGCCGTGACGTAGCCCGAGCCGATCTTCTCCCAGCCCACCAGCGTGACCTTGGCCGCCTTCACCATCGCGTCGGAAGCCTCAATCATCGCCACCAGGCCGCGTGTCTCGATCATTCCCAGTGCTTCGCCCATTCTTTACCCTCCGCCGAGCAGAGAAAACAGTTCTGAGTCCGGAGTCAAAATTCCAAAATCAAACCGCCCCAACTGCCGCCCCGTGCGGCTGAAGCTACCGGCGCTCGCGATCGCGCCGCACCGCGTCGTCGATCAGTGCCTCAAGCTCGCGACGCGTCAGCGTCACCGGTTCCGTGTCGTTCGCTGACGTGACCGGGCACTGAGCCGTGGTCGATGCAGCCGTCTGAGTGCCGTAGCGAGCCCGAGCCGCGAGCAATTTTTCCACATCCCCGCCGGAAAGCAAGACCTGTTTACCCAGAAGTTCGGTGACCAGCGCAACGCGCGCGAAGTGCTCGGTCGTCTCCATGCGGAAGAAGGCGGTCAGCAGGTCAGGGCCGTAGGTGACCACGCCGTGATTCGCCATGAGGATGGCGTCGTAATTTTGTACGAGAGGCTCGATGGCTTCGGTCAGCTCGGGCGTTCCCGGTGTGCCGTATCGAGCCACGGGAATGCAGCCCAGCGAGACGACGAGTTCAGCAAGGATGGCGCGATTGAGCGGAATCCCGGCGGCCGCGTAGCCGGTGGCCGTCGGCGGATGCGCGTGGACTACGGAGTGGATGTCCGGGCGGCGGCGATAGATCAGCAGGTGCATGGCAATTTCGCTCGAAGGATTGCGCCGGCCGGAGATCTTCGCGCCGCTGAGATCTGTGATGACGAGGTCGTCCGGCGTCATCATTCCCTTGCTGATGCCGGTGGGCGAGGTAAGAATCCTGCGCGGGTCGAGGCGCACGGAGATGTTGCCGTCGGTGGAGGCGACGTAGCCGAGGTCGTGAATCCAGCGGCCGGCGAGGCAGATGTCGCGCCGGTGCTCGTCTTCCGTCTTCAAAGCGCCGGGAGCTATCGAATCAGAATACAGTTCCGCCTCCGCGACAAAATGCGGGCCCGAAATCCCTTAGGCGTAGATTCCGCGAAGCTTCAGCGCGCGGGCCACGCGGTCGATCGCCACAATATATGCGGCGATGCGGTTGTTGACGCGATGCATTTCCGCGTAACGCACCACCTCGTTGAAGCTGAGGTCCATCACGTCCTGCAGCCGCTCGTTCACTTCGCTTTCGCGCCAGAAGAATCCTTGCCGGTCCTGCACCCACTCGAAGTAGCTTACCGTGACGCCGCCCGCGTTTCCGAGAATGTCCGGTATGACGAAGATTCCCTTCTTGTCGATGATGGAATCCGCATGCGACGTGGTGGGCCCGTTCGCGCCTTCGCACAAAATCTTGCAGGTCACGCGGTTCGCGTTCTGCGCCGTGATCTGATTCTCCGTGGCCGCCGGGATCAGGATGTCGCAGGGCCGGAACAGCACTTCCTGCGCGGACATTTTCTCGCCGCCGCCGGGAAAATCCGGGAGAGGCTTGCGCTGGCCGTAGACCCATTCAACCAGCTTCGGTATCTCGAAGCCGTTCTCGTTGTAAAGGCCGCCGTGGATGTCCGCAACGCCCACAATCTTGTATCCCGCCTCATGCATCAGGATGGCAGCCTGCGAGCCAACGTTTCCGAATCCCTGGATGATGACGTTGCAATGCTGGCGGTACATTCCCAGCTTATGAATGGCTTTGTTGCAGCACATCATGATGCCGCGCCCGGTGGCTTCCTTGCGGCCCTGCGAACCGCCGAGTTCGAGCGGCTTCCCAGTGACCACCGCCGTCGTGGCCTGGCGCACGTGCATCGAGTAGGTGTCCATCACCCACGCCATCGTCTGATCGTTCGTGCCGAGGTCCGGCGCGGGCACGTCCCGCTCCGGCCCGAGCCATTCGCTGAGCTCCGCGGTGTAGCGGCGCGCGATGCGCTCGAGTTCGCCGCGCGAAAGCTGCGTGGGATCGCAGATCACGCCGCCCTTGGCGCCGCCGAAGGGAATATTCACGACGGCGCACTTCCACGTCATCCAGGCCGCCAGCGCACGCACTTCGTCGATGGACACCGTCGGCGCAAAACGAATGCCGCCCTTACCAGGCCCTCGAACCGATGAATGCAGAACGCGATATCCGATGAAGACTTCGAGCTGGCCGTTGTCGCGCGCAACGGGGATGTAGACCGTGATTTCCTTGCTGGGATACTTCAGATATTTGTAGACGCCGTCTTCGAGCCCCAGTTTCTGCGCCGCGGTTTCGAAGCGGGCTTCCGCGGACTGATAGACATTCAGTTCATCTTGCGCGACGACGACAGACATGGCACCCTCCCAGCCCCCAAGGCCGCGCCCATCTCGCAGGCGCAGCGCCGCACATCCCTCGCTTAAACGGCAGAGCTATGGGACAGCGCCGGTCAGTATACGGAGAGGCGCACGGACGCGCAACATGGCTGAGGGCTGAGTACCGATGCGAAACAGTGGGGGGAAGCTAGCGAGTCGCGCGGCCGTGCACGAACTGTTCGATCAGAAGCCGGCTCAAGCGAACATGATCGTGCCGTACGACGCTGTCCTGCCGCAACAGGTCGCCGGTAACATATTTCAGCCCCATGCGATTCAGTTCGCTGTAGGACGGCGCCACCTGCTCGGCGCCGCGAACGTTGTAGCGCCGAAGCAGCCTGGGCGAGACCGTTGCGCGGTTGATCACGGCAAAATCGAACAGCTTCTTGTGCGTGTGATCGTAAATCGCGCGAACATGTTCCGCCACCGAGTAGTGCTGCGTTTCGCCCGGCTGGGTCATCAGGTTCGCGATATAGACGCACATCGCGCGCGAATGCATGATGGCGTCGACCACGCCGTCGATCAGCAGATTCGGGATCAGGCTGGTATAGAGCGAGCCGGGACCGATGAGGATCAGGTCCGCTTCGCGAATGGCCTGCAGTACCTCCGGCAGCGGCCGAACGCGCCGCGGCACAAGGCGAAGCTGCCGGATGGGCTTGCGCGATTTCGAAATTTTCGTCTCGCCGTCGACGACCGTCCCGTCTTCCAGCTCCGCTTCCAGCGTCACATTCTGTTCGGTCGACGGAAAAATCCGCCCCCGAATTGCCAGTACTTGCGCGGAGACCCGAATCGCTTCGGCAAAATCCCCGGTAACGTTTGTGAGCGCCGTCAGAAACAGGTTGCCGAAGCTGTGCCCTCCCAGCCCGCGCGCTCCGGGAAAGCGGTACTTGAAAAGATGCGTCAGCAGGTGCTCGTCCTTCGAGAGCGCCACCATGCAGTTGCGGATGTCGCCGGGAGGCAGAACGCTGTATTCCCGGCGCAGGCGGCCGGAGCTGCCGCCGTCGTCGGTGACCGTGACCACCGCCGCGAGATCTGTGATAGGGCGGCGCGTCTTCTCCTGGCGCCTCGCGCCCAGATATTCTTTCAGCCCGCGAAGGACCGTCGACAGACCCGTGCCTCCGCCAAGCGCAACAACGCGCGCGGGCCGAAACCGGTACCGCGAGTTATTTTCCACTGGCAAACGGAGGCTAGCCGCCGGAACTTTCCCGTTCAGGATAGAGCAATTCGGTGAAGCGAGGATCTTCCTGCAAGAATGAGAAGTCCTCATCGTTGCGGGCGTGATAGCGGTTCTCCGGCCGCAACTGGATCGCAACTTTCAGGTTTTCCATGGCCGAATCCGCTTCGCCCGTCAGGCAATCGAGAGCGGCCATGGCGTAAACGATGTGGTCGGCCTTCGGCGCCGCTTTCCGGGCGCGATCGAAATGCTCGCGCGCCTCGTCCCAGCGACCGAGATTCATCAGCGCCACGCCTTGCGTGTAGTGATCTTCGGCCGATTTCACCGAGGGCGCGGGAGCGCGCGAAATCCGCTGGTCGCAGATGCGCAGATGCATGTTCGCGCGGTCGATCAATTCCTTGCTGGGGCCTTCGAGGACGCGCTCGAACGACTGCTTCGCGCGATGAAACTTCTGTTGCTGAAAATGCTTCAGCGCCTCTTCATAAGCCTTCATTTGCTGGTTGCGCGCTGGAGCGTCGGGATCGGGAGGCGCTATAGCCGCCTTGGAACCCTTGCCTAACTTCTTTGTTTTCAGCAGCTTATGACTTCTGGAAGAGCTGGTCGTCCGAATCGCGCGACGCTTCATATTGCGAAACATAGCAAAATCGCAAATTGGCGTCAATCCAGCCCCTACAGGTCTTTTCTAGGCTGATACTTAAGTAGATAAGGCAATCCGGCGGTTGGCCCGGCGCGCCGCGCCATTTTCGGACCCTTTGGACTGCCGTCCAGCGGCCCGGTTTCAGCCGAATTGGCCCCTTTTTGAGTGTATAATTCGCGCGCTCGACCTTCTTAGGAGGCGCATGACTCCCGACGCAAATTCCATGGTCTGGATTCCCGTATGCTGCGGGCGCGTGATGCGCTGCAATATGTTCCGGCAGGCGGACGGCGGAGCCTACGCCGCCCTGGTGTGCACGGTCTGCAACAAGAACATCACGCTCGAGCGCGAGCCTCTCGCGGCGGCGAACACCTACGGCGAGGGCTCGAGCGTTCTGAGCCTGCTCGGTTCACCCAAACCGCCAAAGACCGACCGGCGCTCGATCAGCGACATCGGATCGGACGCACCAACGCTTTAACCTGGGTTCTCAGGGCCTGTGCGCGCGCATGATTGGCCAGACCATTTCGCATTACCGCATCGTGGAAAAACTGGGCGCGGGCGGAATGGGTGTGGTCTACAAGGCGCAGGACGTGCGCCTGGAACGGGCGGTGGCGCTGAAATTCCTTCCTGAAAATCTCGCGCAGGACCCGTTGGCGCTCGAGCGATTCCGCCGCGAAGCGCTCGCCACTTCCGCGCTGAATCACCCAGGCATCTGCACCATCTACGACATCGGCGAGCACGAAGGCCGCCCGTTCATCGCCATGGAGTTCATCGACGGCCAAACGCTGCGGAGCCATATCAACGGCAAGCCGCTGGCGCTCGAAGAAATCCTCGACCTCGGCATCCAGATCGCAGACGCGCTCGATGCCGCGCACGCGCAGGGCATCGTTCACCGCGATATCAAACCCGCGAACATTTTCGTCACGAAGCGCGGGCAAGCCAAGGTGCTCGACTTCGGCCTCGCGAAGCTCCTCAACAAAGGCGTTGGGGGCGGGGGCGATTCCACCGACCAATCGACGGGGCCGACATCCATCGTCGGCATCATCAGCGGGACGCCTTCCTACATGTCGCCGGAACAGGTGCGCGGCGACGATCTCGATGCGCGCACCGACGTTTTTGCGTTCGGCCTTCTGCTTTACGAAATGGCCACGGGCAAGCAGGCGTTTGGCGGCGGCACCGGCGGCATGATTATCGAGGCCATACTGACGAAGCCTCCCGCGCCGGTGCGCAGCATGAATCCCGAAATTCCCGCGCGGCTCGAGGAAATCATCAACAAGGCGCTCACCAAGGATCGCGAACAGCGGTACCAGAGCGCGGCGGAAATTCGCGCGGACTTGAAGCTGCTCAAGCGGAGCGTCGAGTCCGGCCAAAGCCTCGCAACTACGACGATGCCCGCCGCCTCGTCGCGGCCCGCCAGCCGCAAATGGATCGCGATGGCCGGCGCTGCCGCTGGGGTTCTCGTGCTCGCCGCCGCAGCGTGGCTTCTGAACGCGCGGCGCGCGAACGCCCTGGGCCAAACGGACACCATCGTTCTGGCCGACTTCAGCAACAGGACCGGCGACGCCGTCTTCGACGATACATTGCAGCAGGGCCTCGCCGTGCAGCTCGAGCAATCGCCGTTTCTCAGCCTCGTCTCCGAGCAGCGCATCCAGCAGACGCTTCAGCTGATGGGGCGGCCGCGCGGCAGCCGAGTCACTCCGGAAATTGCCCGCGACCTCTGCGAACGCACGGGGAGCAAAGCCTACCTCAGCGGCTCGATTTCGAGCCTCGGCAGCCAGTATGTGATTGGCATCAAGGCCGTGAATTGCCAGACAGGCGACTACCTTGCACAGGAGCAGGTGACCGCCGACCGCAAGGAACATGTGCTGAAGGCGCTGGGCGAAGCCTCGACCAAGCTACGCGCAACGCTCGGCGAATCGCTGAAGACCGTCCAGAAACTTGACACGCCCATCGAGCAGGCCACCACGCCGTCTCTCGAAGCGCTGCAGGCGTACAGCCTCGGGCGCAAGGCGCTTCTCGGCAAGGCGGATTACAACGACGCCGTGCAGTTTTTCACGCATGCCATCAGTCTCGACCCAAACTTCGCCATGGCGTACGCTTCGCTCGGCACCGCGTACCAGAATCGCGGCGAAAAAAGCCTCGCGGCGGAAAACACGCGAAAGGCGTACGAGCTTCGCGGCCGCGTCAGCGATTGGGAACGCTTCTACATCGAATCGCACTACTACCATTTCGTGACGGGCGATCTCGAAAAGGCGCGGCAGGCGTATGAACTGTGGGCGCAGACCTACCCGCGCGAGCAAGTGGCTCGCAATAATCTCGGCGTCATCTACCAGTCGCTCGGCAAGCACGATAAGGCGCTCGCCGAATTCCAGGAAGCCGGGCAGGTGGCGACGCGTGACGCGCTCAACTACAGCAACGTGTTCGTCTCCGACATTCATCTGAATCGCCTCGACGAAGCCGCCACCACCGCGCGCGACGCCATGGCGCAGCACCTCGATTCGCCGGACCTCCACTTCTATCTCTACCAGCTCGCATTTCTGCGAAACGACGACAAAGGCATGGCGCGACAGGCCGACTGGGCCGCGGGCAAGCCGGAGGCAGAGGCCACGTTGCTTTATTTCGAGGCGAATTCAGCGGCGTACGCCGGACAGCTCGCGAAGGCTCGCGATCTCTCGCGACAGGCAGTGGCAGCCGCCCAGCAAGCCGGCGCAAAGGAGATTGCCGCGAGCTGTGAAGCGGCTGCCGCTTCGTGGGAAGCGTTTTACGGAAATTCCGCCGAGGCGCGCCGCCATGCCATCGCCGTCCTCACGCTCTCGAACGGGCGTGACCCGCAATATGCCGCCGCGCTCGCGTTTGCGGTGGTGGGAGACACAGCGCACGCGGAAAACCTTGCCGATGATCTTGCCAAGCGCTTCCCGGAGGACACCATCGTCCAATTCGATTACGTGCCCGCGCTGCGTGCCCGGCTCCTGCTCAATCGCGCCGAGCCCGCCAAGGCCGTCGACGCACTGCGCGCCGCGTTGCCTTACGAATCGGGCATCCCCGGCACCAGCACCTTTTCGATGAATTTGTATCCGGTGTATCTGCGAGGTGACGCGTACGTTGCCGCGCATCAGGGCCGCGAGGCCGCCGCTGAGTTCCAGAAAATTCTCGACGACCGCGGCCTGGCGCTCAACGAGCCTATCGCCGCTCTCGCACATCTCGGCCTTGCGCGCGCCGATTCGCTTGCGGGGGACGATCCCCACGCGAAAACCGCCTACGCTGATTTTCTCGATCTCTGGAAGAGCGCCGACGCGGATGTTCCGGTCCTGAAGCAGGCTCGCTCTGAATCCGCCAAGCTGCGGTAAGTCTCTCGCCGCGCGCACCACCAGGCGCAAACCGCAAAATGCATCGAAGCGCAAAAAAAAGAGCGGCCGCGTCCGGCCGCTCCCCTTTTCTTTCCGCTTCTTTCCGCGACTGGTAAATCGGATCTATTCAGGCTTCGCCGCGCCGCTCTGAACCGACTGAGCCAGAAGCTCGCGAAGCTTGCCGGCGATGCCGACGGCCTTTTCCTGTGATTCCTCGCCGAGCTTCGACTGTTGGTCGCCCAGCTCTGATTGTTGATCGCCCAGCTCCGACTGCTTGTCCCCGAGCTTCGATTGCTGGTCGCCAGCCTGCGATTGCAAGTCACCGAGCTGGCTCTGCAAGTCGCCCAGCTCTGACTCCAAGTCGCCGAGCTCCGATTGCGTGCCGCCCTCCGCGCTGATGCGCTTGGCGTCCGCTTCCACTTTCTTGAAGTCGCCGCTCATGTCCGGGACTTGAACCTTCGTTTCGCGCTGCTGGCGCCCGAGATCGCGCTGCTTTTCGCCGAGCGCGCGCTGCTTCGCGCCTAGGTCGGATTGCTGCTCTTGGAGAGAAAGCAGAGGATCAAACAGGCTGCGGGCGCGCTTCACCGTAGCCTCGTCTGCGATCGAATAGGATTTTCCATCCATGTGAAACGAAATCTTATTCGGAGTGATCTGCGCGTGGAGCGCGGTCTCGTCGTCTTCGCCTTCATCCCACAGAGTGCAAAGCTTGTCGCCCATCGCGATGCCGACGTGATCGTCGTCGGAAGTCGTGGCCCAGCAATGGTCTCCGCGGCCGTCGACGTGCATGTTCACACGTCCGTGGGTGCGGCTGACGATGCTGAATGTGTCGTCCGCATATTTCGATTGCGCTTGCGCCGCGAAAGGCGCGCCGCTTGCAACCACCAAAGCCGCCGTCACAACTGCCACGATTCCCGTCAAGCTCACCACCATTGACTTCGCCATGGCTGCGCTCCTTCGATCTGCTCAATGTCTTGCGAACGATTGCCTTTTACGCCGGCTTTCTTACGCTGCTTACTCTGGCTTGGCGATGCCCTTAGCGATCGCGTCGGCAAACATATCCCGCAACTGTTGCGACGCCTCGCGAGCGAGCTCGCCCTGTTTCCGGCCAATCTCGCCTTGCTTCCGGCCGATCTCACCCTGCTGGCGGCCGAGTTCGCCCTGCTGCCGCCCGATTTCACCCTGCTGGTGCCCTGCGTCGGACTGGAAGCGCGAGATTTCAGCCTGCAAACGGCCCAGTTCCGATTGCAGATGCCCCAGTTCGCTTTGCGTTCCGCCGTCTTGCTTGCGGAGCGCGTCCAGTTCCGCGCGCACGCGTTCCAGTTCCGGCGTAATGTCGGGGATCTTCACCTTCACGGCTTCCATCTGCTCGCCGAGCGCGTCCTGCTTCTTCCCAAGTTCGTCCTGCTGGCGCCCGAGCTCATCCTGTTCCTTATCGAGTTCCTGCTCCGGAGCGAAGAGCGCCTTCGCCTTGGCGATGAAACCCGGGTCCGTGATGATGTACGACTTCTCATCGCGCTCGAACCAGATGAAGTCGCCGGAGATTTTGTCGCGCAGCGCCCGCGCGTGGTCGGCGTCCTCTTCCGACCCTGACATCGTGACGTCATTCGTTCCCTTCGTCACGATCACGTATCGCGGGCCCCAATCCCCGGAATAATTTCCCACGATCCTGTACCGTGCGCCGCCCTGCTCCGCGATCTCCCGCGCCTGCGCCGCCAGCAGACGGTACTTGACCATCCCGGCTCTGTAACTCGCTGCCGCCGCTTCATAGGCCGCCATGGCGTTCCGCACCATGTCCATTTGCGCCTTCGTGTTGGAATCAGAGAGCTGCTTCTTCGCGGCCGCCACTTGACTCCTCGCTTCGGCCATCTGCTCCTTCATCGACGCCAGCGCCTCGCGCTGATGCTGAATTGCTTCACGCACCTCGCTCGATTCCGCAGACTGGGGCCAGCCTGGCGGCGTCACGCCTTCGCCCTCCCAGCCCACCGGCGGCATCGGCGGCATCGCCGCGACAGGCGTTTGGAGAGCCATTGGCGCCGCGGGAGCAACACTTGGTGCCGACGGCATCGAAGGAACTGCTGCCGGCGGCGTCATCGCCTGGGTCCCTGCGGCTGCGGGCGCCGGACTCGCTGCCGGTGCGGGAGCAACAGCCGGTGCTGGCGGAACTCCAGGCGCGCGCTGCGCCGGCGGAGCCGGACTCGCCGGAGCCACTGCGGGCTGGGGAGGCGGCGCTGGCTCCTGGAAGTTGTAAATTGACGGGTGCACGGCCGCCGTCAGCACCAGCACAGGCGCCGCCACCGCCACCAGCAATGCCGCCAGTGAAGTCTTGATTCGGTTCGACATCGCTCCCCTCCACGCAAGAATTCGATCGACTCTCTTTTCGGCCTGCCCTGCTTTGGCCATCGACACCCCATGCCACCAGACTCGCTGTGGCGCGCCTTCGAGAGCCGTGAAAAATCCAAGAAGAGTTTCCGCGTACCGCGTCCGGTCCGCTCCGTTCGCCAGCGCCGCTTCGTCGCTCGCGTGCTCGGCCAGATCCGCCAGGTGCCGGTCGAGCCACCACGCCAGCGGACTGAACCAGAAAATCGCTCGATGAATCAGCGCCAGCCGCTGCACCAGCGCGTCCCGCCGCGCCACGTGCGACACTTCGTGCACCATCACCGCTTCAAGTTCCGTCGGCGCCCACGTCCGCCACTCCGCGGGAAACAGGATCACGGGACGCCACACTCCCAGCGCCACCGGCACGGACAGCAGCTCCGATTCGCCCAGCCCCGGCGCCGCGTGCAGACCCGCCGCAAGCGATGCCGCCGAAAGAATTGCCAGAGCGTCGCGGTCTTCGATTGGCGCGGCCGCGCGTTCCAGCCGCCGCCCGAATCGCATCCCTACGATCACGCGCGCCAGCAGCATCAACGCGATTGCCAGATATGTCCCCACCGCGAGCAGCGCCCACGGAATCTCACGCCGCGCGGGTGCGGGTGTTGCAGGTGTTTCGTCCGCAGGCGTTGCGTCAACCGGCGCGAACACAATCGCGCTCTCTGTGCCTGAGCGACGCGACGCCCGATGCGGAACGATTGCGGCTTCGTGCTTGAAATGCAGTCTGCTTCCCTTCGCAGTCTCAATGGAAATCAGCGTCGCAACTTCGCTGCGCGCCGCGGGCGCAGACACCGCGCTCGTCGCTGCATGCTCTGCAGGAGCCGGAGCAGCCGCGGCCATCTTTGTCACCGGTGCATCGCCCGCCACAAAGCCCGGCACGGGCACCGCCAGCGGAATCCGCGGCAGCACCAACGCCGCCAGCGGCATCGCCAGCGCTGCCACCAGCACGCCTCGCCACGCAGTCAGCTTCACGCGTACGCTCTTCACTCGCAGCGCCCCCAGCGCTGCCACCACGAAGCATCCCAGCGCCAGCGAACGCGCCGCCGGCTCCGCGATGTACGTCAGAAAACGCCAACTCTCTTGAACGATGTCCGCTCTCATGGCTAGGCTTCCTTCTCCGGCGAATCGTTGCCCCGCGCCTCCGAACTTCCCGGCGCGCCGGCCTGCAGTTTCTTCTGCATGATCTTTCGCGCGAGCCGCTCCAGTTGCTCGCGATCCAGCACCGCGTTGTCCACCATACCGATCACCAGTTGCTCGGCCGAGCCGCCGCAGAACCGGTCGATGATGCTCTTCACCGCCCGAACCGCCACGTTCTGCCGCGCTTCCGCCGCCCGGTAAATGTACGTCCGGCCGTCGATCGAGTGCGTCACGAACCCCTTCTGCTCCAGCCGCCGCAGAATGGTCCGCACCGTCGATTCCTTCATCGGCCGCGTTGACGCCAGCGCCTCTCGGCATGATTCCGCCGAGCACGGAGCGTTGGCCCAAACGTAGTCCATGACGATTTGTTCGACTTCTCCCAGGTTCTTTGGACGTCTTTTGTTTGTGTTAGTCATTGTAGCGCTACAATGTGTAGCAGACACGGACGACCCTGTCAAGCATATTTTTTCGGCCTGCGGTTTCCCCTTCTCAATAGGAGGCCCTCGCGTTGCTTGTTCGGAACCACTTGTGCTGCAACGCGTTGGCCAGCGTGGGTGGCTATGTTATAACTAGCCGCTGCCTCGGTTCTGAGGGAACTTGTGCCTTTTATTAATTTCCCTGCGCGGGAAATAAACTGCAAGCTTGTCTACTATGGGCCCGGCCTCGGCGGGAAGACCGCCAACTTGCAGTGGGTGTACGACCACACCAATACGAATCAAAAGGGAAAGATGGTCTCGCTCGCCACCGAGACCGACCGCACTCTTTTCTTCGATTTTCTTCCGCTGGACCTCGGAACCGTGCGCGGATTCAAGACCCGCTTCCACCTCTACACCGTTCCCGGACAGGTTTTCTATGAAGCCAGCCGCCGCCTGATTCTGAAGGGCGCCGACGGCGTGGTCTTCGTCGCGGATTCACAGGAAGAGCGCCTCGACGCCAATCTCGAAACGCTCGACAACCTTCGCGAGCATCTGAAGGATCACAATCTCGATTTCGCCACGATTCCCTACGTCCTTCAGCTCAATAAGCGCGACCTGCCCAACATCATGCCCGTCGACGACCTCAAGAAGAATCTTCAGGTCAAAGGCGAGCCCACCCTCGAGGCCGTCGCCATTCAGGGCACCGGCGTCTTCGATACCCTCAAGGAAGTCGCCAAACTCGTCCTCGCCGAACTCAAGAAGAACTCCTGAGCGTTCCTCGGCCTGGTGGCCAGTGTGCCAGCCACTTTGCACCACAGACTATGCGAGAAAAAGCTGGCTTCCCCGGATGCTATTGGGTCGCGCGGCAGCTCCGGTCGCCGACAAATATCTCTAGCTTCGCCAGTGGATAATCCGTGCCAATCTGATATCCGTACGCCGACAGATCGTCTTCAACCTTGAGGTTTATCGCCAGAACAAGCCATTGTTTCGAGCCAGGCTCAGGCACTTCCAAGCGAAATATTCCAGCGGGTCCAGATTTGGTGTGTGGCACGCTTGCCATAGTGCGCGCGACCATCTGTTCTAGCTTTCCATAGGCTGCATTGAACGCGTCGATGGCATCTTGCGACTGCGAATCCTGCATGTGTTTGCCGAGATCAGAAACCCTTTTGACCTGTTTGATGACGTCGGAATGCTCTTCTGAGGAATACAGGAGGACATCAAGTCCGTTTCCGGGCACGGTCCTTCCCTGCCAGCACGAAACGGTTCTACCCTCGTATCGGATCGCCTTTTGTGCATAAGCGGACGCGACAACGATCCACAGAATGAGAATGGAGCCAAGCGCATTCGTTATTCTTGACAACAGGGAACAGGTAGTGTCGTTTACATCGCCCCTTTTAATCATGCGATTCTACTTTCTGCCGGGTGCCACGTCCTTTGCGCCGTTTGCAAAGAGCGCGCGCCTTTCGCTCGACCCATCAACTGCTTGCCCAGCGCTTCGCCAAGAATCCTGCGATGCCCAGTGCGGCGAACCAGGCGACGAACGCAGATGGAAGTCCCCAGCGCAGATGCCACATTGACCGCAGATCCCAAAGTCCGATCCCAGTTTGCACAATAGCGAGCACCAGCATGACCTGAGCTGCCCCCTCGCGTTTGAAACTCGTACCTACCGTCCACAGAAATGCCGCAGCTAACGGCGACCAGAAGAGGAATCCGGCAGTCGCTGTCGGAGACGTGCCGAGTTGGGAGGCGACGCCGCTCACATTCAGATCGAAACCCAAAAGAACAACGAAAACAATCGCTATGTGCTGCGACAGCACGATGCCCTTCTCCACGGGATCTGCGGCAAAGTGCCAGAGTGCCGCGCCGTGCGCAAACATCGCGAGCAAGAAAACCGTGCTGAAGTTCGCCAAATCGGCGGAAACAAGAAACCTGGACCACACGAGAAACGGAAGACCCATGAGCAAACTGCAAAGAGCACCAACCGCCCGCCATCTTGCTTTCACCGACAAAGCAATCCAGGGAAGGGCGTTCAGGACCAACAGGCCCGGGAGCACGACTCGAAAGAAATCTTTTCCGTAGGGGTTCTTGAACGAACCAAGCAGGCCACCCACAAAAATCAGCAACGCGAACGCGACAAGGTAGGCGGCTCTTGATTGACCTTGTGTCATGACGCTCGCTCCCCGCTTACGTAAACGTTCTATCGGATCGAGAGACGTAAAGCCTAAAAACAATGACACCGGCAATGAGAACAGCCACCCCAACGATTGCCGCGAATCCGCCCGCGGACATCAGTTCGATTGCCAGGACGCCAACCCCGCCCAAAGCAACGCCTCCGGCAAGGAAACGATCGCTGAACATACGATGAAAAGCATAGCCACACGTTAGACCGAGCCCGGCAACCAGCGCCGCAGCCAGATGATGATGCCTTTCAAAGAAGGCCTCAACTTCGACCACGATCACGACTCGCCCCGCGCATGGCTCTCGCCGCACCTCTTGGCGCGTGGCCAATCCTTAGTGGTTCGGTGAATTCTCTTTCTCGACATCACGGCGCAGGCGGATAATACCACGCCGTGCCGACCGCGAGGCTCCCTCCAACGCGGTGGGTGCCACAGCCCTTCGCGGATTCTGCGGAGGGTGCGCGAGGACGCACCGGATGAAGCATCCTCCGGAGCCACCTGCATCATCATTATGGCTGCAGTTTCAGCGAACAAAGTAATGAACACGACGACGAATCCAAGCGCTGTCGGCACGTCGCAGAAAGTGCGGCTTTGGCTGACAAGCGAGATCGGCATATTGATCTTGCTGGCGCTGGCGCGAATTGCGATCCAGACCGTTTTCAATGGGCGCTATGGCTGGCATCGCGACGAACTGGCCACGCTCGAGGATGCGAAGCACCTGGCGTGGGGATATGTGGTGTATCCGCCGGTGACGCCGTTCATTTGCCGCGTGTCACTCGTACTTTTCGGGCCGTCGCTGGTGATGCTGCGCTTGTTCGCGCTATTGGCGCAGGGCGGCGGGATGGTGCTGACGGGGCTAATGACGCGCGAACTGGGCGCGAAACGATTCTGGCAAATCGTGGCAGCGCTTGCGGCGGCGATCACGCCGGTGTCGCTCGCGTCGGGGACGATGTTTCAGTATGTCTCGTTCGATTATCTGTGGTGGGTGCTGATCGCGTACTTCATGATCCGGCTGCTCAAGTCGGAGGACGCGCGCTGGTGGCTGGCGATCGGCGCAGGGATCGGGCTGGGCGCGATGACGAAATTCACCATGGCGTTTTATGTGGCGGGAATTGTCGGCGCCGTCGTGCTCACGAAGACGCGGCGGTATTTGCGGAGTCCGTGGCTGTGGTGCGGCGTCGCGATTTCGATTTTGATTTTCCTTCCGAACCTGGTCTGGCAGGTGCATCACAACTTCATCTCGCTCGACTTCCTGAAGTACATACATGCGCGGGACGTGAGGGCCGGCAAGGCGGACGGCTTTTTGCTTCATCAGCTTTGGGTCGACGCAAATCCCGTGACGCTGCCGATTTGGCTGGCGGGGCTGTACTACTTTTTCTTCGTCCCTGAGGGGAAACGGTATCGCGCGATTGGGTGGATGTACGTGATTACGCTCGCGCTGTTCGTGATCGCAAAAGGCCGCGACTACTACGTGTCGCCCGCATATCCGATGCTGCTTGCGGGAGGAGCGGCGTGGTTCGAGCGGTGGGGCTCCATGCTGCCGGAGGAACGGGCACGAATTGTTCGCCGGGTGGCTCTGCGGGCGGAGATCGTCAGTGGTGTGCTGGTTGCGTTGATGGTGATGCCGATCCCGTCGCCGAGCTCGCGCTGGTTCGCGATCGCCGACAAAATCAACGGCGGCAATTTCAACGAGGAATTCGGGTGGCGGGAAATGGTGGCGGAGGTGGCGCGCGTTCGCGATTCCCTGCCCCCGGAGCGCCGGGTTCATCTGGCGATTTTCGCGGGCGATGCAGGACAGGCCGGCGCGATCAATTTGTATGGCGCGGCATACGCTTTGCCGAACGTGATCAGCGGATCGAATTCGCAGTGGTTCCTGGGGTACGGCGATCCGCCGCCGGAGACTCTGATCACCGTTGGCATTAAGAAACAGGAACTGGAACGCGGGTTCGAGTCGGTCGAATGGGCGGGACACTTCGAGAGCCGGTACGGAATCGAGAATAGCGCCATAGGCAACGATCGTCAGGATATTTTTATTTGCCGCGGGCTGCGCGAGCCCTGGCCGCAGTTCTGGAAGAATCACCACTGGTACGGATAACGGCCTTTCAAGACCGCCGTGAGCCCGCGATGAGGATGTCCACCAATCTCCGCGCGCTCTGCTGCCAATTCGGGCTCGACGCCACATTGGACACGCCAACCAGAGCCCACAGCAGATCCATGGGGTCGACGTCTCGCCGTATGTCGCCACTCTTAATCGCGCGCTTCACCAGGGCGCGAATCGCCTCATGGACCCGCGCGTACGAAGCCTCGAACACCTTCTTGGGGTCTCCCACCAGCGTATTCACGGCGGGAGCGATCAGTTGTTTTGCAGCGATGGAATCGACGAACAGCAGCAGCCACGCCCGCAGCGCCTCGATCGGAGGCATCCTCCGCGCAAACTCCTGCTCCGCTGCCGCCAGCTTTTCCAGACCCGACCGGTAAACCGCCCCTAGCAGCTCTTCGCGCGTCGGAAAATGGCGATACAGGGTTCCCGGTCCGACCCCCGCCTGCTTGGCGATATCATCCAGACTGGCGTTCGCGCCGTGCATCGTGAACGCCTCCCTCGCCACCTCCAGGATGCGCTCGCGATTGCGCTCCGCGTCAGCGCGCGGCTTCCGGCGAACCGATTGTGAGAGTTTCTTAGTCATCCCGAAAAATCCTTGCAACCGGAGATAGTCTCCGGTAATCTATATAAGCGGAGACATTCTCCATTTTACAGAAAACGATGCTCCGATGGGAGGAGAAATCACAATGACGAAACAGATGAAGCTCGGAGGCCTTTTCACCCTTCCCGGCGCCTCGGCCGGCGTCCACCGCATGGGCTACGGCGCCATGCAGCTTGCCGGCCGCGAAGTCTGGGGACCTCCGCGGGACGTGGACGCTGCAATTGCCGTTCTGCGGGAAGCGATCGCCGCCGGCGTGAACCATATCGACACCAGCGATTATTACGGACCGCACGTCACAAATCAGATCATCAAAAGGGCGCTTCATCCCTATCCCGATGGGCTGGTAATCGTAACCAAGCTGGGCGCCCGCCGCGGCGAAGACAAATCGTGGATCCCGGCGCTTTCGCGCAAGGAGCTGACGGACGGCGCTCACGACAATCTGCGGAATCTCGGTCTCGACCGTCTCGACGTCGTCAACCTTCGCGTCGGTGGAATGCTGGAGCCGTCGGAAGGGCCGATCGAGGAGCCGCTCACCGCGCTTGCCGAGCTGAAGCGCCAGGGCTTGATTCGCCACATCGGCCTCAGCAACGTCACTCCGCGGCAGTTGCAGGAAGCCCAAAAGATCACGGACATCGTTTGCATCCAGAACTTCTACAACGTGGCGAATCGCAAGGACGATGCTTTCATTGACGCCCTCGCGCAGCAGGGCATCGCGTACGTTCCCTTCTTCCCGCTCGGAGGATTCACGCCGTTGCAGTCCTCCGTGCTCGACGGCGCCGCAGCATCGCTCGAAGCCACACCGATGCAGGTTGCGCTTGCCTGGCTTCTTCAGCGTTCCCCGAACATTCTGCTGATTCCCGGCACTTCTTCGCTGAACCATCTCCGCGAAAATCTCAGTGCCGCAACTCTGGAGCTTCCTTCGGAAATAGTCGCCCAGCTCAACGCAGTCGGCCCCAGCATCCCGGCGGCCGGTCACGCAGCACACTAATTCGATGTTTGGATTTTGATTTCAAAGGAGCAGCCATCATGAAAGTTTTCGTCACCGGAGCTACAGGTTTCATCGGTTCAGCCATTGTTCTGGAACTCATCAACGCGGGCCATCAGGTTCTCGGTCTCGCCCGCTCCGACGCAGGCGCCAAGTCGCTGGCGGCGGCTGGCGCTCAGGTGCAGCGAGGCGACATACAGGAGCTCGATAGCCTCCGGAGCGGCGCGGCCGTCTCCGACGCCGTCATTCACACCGCCTTCATCCACGACTTCACGAAGTTCAAGGAGAACTGCGAAATCGACAGGCGCGCCATCGAGGCTCTCGGCACCGCCCTCGCCGGTTCGGATCGCCCCCTGATCGTCACTTCCGGGCTCGCTCTTCTGTCGAATGGTCGACTGGCGACCGAGGATGACCCGCCGTCGCCTGTGTCCGACGCATATCCTCGCGCCTCGGAACACACAGCGGCTTCGCTGGAGGCGCGCGGAGTGCGCGCGTCCGTCGTTCGCCTTCCGCAAGTTCACGACCCCGAAAAGCAGGGACTCGTCACCTCTGCCATTGCTTTAGCTCGCCAGAAGGGCGTTTCGGCCTACATCGGCGACGGCACGAACCGATGGGCGGCTGTACATCGTCTTGACGCTGCCCGTCTCTACCGGCTGGTGCTTGAGAAGGGTTCGGAGGGAGGCAGATATCACGCCGTCGCGGAGGAGGGCTTGCCGACTCGAGAGATCGCCGAGGCAATCGGCCGCCGGCTCAGCGTTCCGGTTGTCAGCAAGTCGCCCGAGGAGGCTGCGGAGCATTTCGGCTGGCTGGCTCGATTCGTGGGAATCGACTTGGCGGCTTCGAGTGCCAAAACACAGGCACAGCTGGCATGGCAGCCCACGGGGCCCGGCCTCATCTCCGACCTCGACACCCCGTTCTCCGTCCATCCTCGCGCAGCCGTAATTTGAGAGCCCGCGCCAGGATTGGGGCGATGAGGATACGCCATGACAAAAAGAACGAGCCGAGCCAGACGAGACCGAACAGGATTAGCCATCCTCGCTTCGAGAACACCACACCCACCGGTGACACGTGCGCGGCTACAAGCAGGCAGAAGTCCATAAGCAAAGCGGCGCGCAACGAAAATGCGCAAATCAACGCCGTAAACTTAGTGAAAAGAAATATCGAATTCCTCGTCCTCCTTGCTTACTTTTCCGAGCAGCCGCCTCGAAACACGATTCCACTCACTATCCTATCTCGTGTCGTCTCAGCGCGTTTAGAACCCGTGCTTGCAATTGTAAGCAAGATGCTCCTCACCCGCTCTTCGCGCCAGTTTTGTGCTATCAACTAGGATGGGATTTTTGTCGCCCGGGGGTGGAATGATTAAATCGATCGCGCAAGAGGCCCATGGCCCCTAGATCGCCCTCGTGGCAAACCGCCGCACGCGCTGCCTGTGCAAACGGCGCCTCCGAGACAACCTATGATTTTTTTAATCGCCAATATGGGATATTAGAACCCCTCGTAAGTTATAGAAACCAAAGGAAGGGCACCGAGTCTAATCGCCAAAAAACGCGAAATCGCCATCCATGGCCGCGAAGGCATATTCCAAAAATGGAATCCGCTGCGGGCGCCCGGCCTCAGCGGCCGCTACGCGTGCGCCACGCCGTGATGGAAGCTGGCAACGGCTTTCGCTTCATCTGTAAAAGTTGGAATGGACTGAACCAGCCGCGTCAGTTGCAGCACTTCCTGCACGTGCCCGGTGGGATTCAGCACCTTCAGCGCCCCGCCCTGCCGCTCCAATGTGACGAACGACCGCACGATCGTGCTGATTCCCGAGCTGTCGATCTGGTCCACCGAGGCAAGGTTCACCAGCACGTCGCACGGCCCGTTCTCTGCCAGCTTGCGCAACTCCGCGCTCAGCATGTCGTTTGGACGCCCAATCGTTACGCGCCCGTGCAGGTCCAGGATGGTTACGCCTCCCGATTTTCGCGACGAAATTTGCAGGCCCATGTCGTTCTCCTTCAAGCCCACCCGGTCGTCTTCCGCCCCGTAGCGCCCGGCCCACCCTCAGCGCCGGGCATTATACCCCCTCCCGAGCCGGCCGGCGTCAAAAGGTCCCATTTCGGCACACCAAACCGCCCGGTCCCTGCCCTGGGAAATATGCGCCTGAAAATAAAACGGGAGGTGAAAGGCCTGGCGGCGTTTCCACCTCCCGGGGTGGGTGGGGTGATTACCGGAATCAACCGGCCGGACGTTAAATCCGGCGTAGGGTTCCAGCAACCCGGCTCATCGCCGGTGCCACGTACATCTCCAATTACCATACGTCGCGAAAGAGTGTCAACGGCAATCGTGGGCGTTACTGGCCTTCTCTTGTATTTCGCCAATTTTTTCCCTCGGCAGCCGGGCGAACTACTTTACGACCCCATGCAAAAAGGATTTTCTACTACCTCGAAAGAGTACTGGAGCGAAGGGGAGGCGGCGCAAATTTGGTCATCGGCCGGGGGCCGCTCGCGCCGGCAGGCCGTCGAGCCGCTCGCGCACTTTTCGCCCCAGGTCGCGGGCGGCATAGGGTTTCTGCAGCACGGGCAAGTTCTGCTGCAACACCTTATTCATCAACGCGATATCCGGGCTGTAGCCCGTCGCGAAGATCACCGCAATCTCCGGCTTCAGCGCCGAAATCCGCGCATACACCTCCGGCCCATTCAGCTTCGGCAGTACGACGTCCAGCAGCACCAGGTCGATCCGGTCCTTGTGCTCCCGGAACGTACGGACCGCCTCCTCCCCATCGGCCGCGGCGATCACGGCGTAGCCGAGCTTCGTCAGGGTCTCGACCGCCAGTTGGCGAAGCCCCTCGTGATCCTCAGCCACCAAGAGCGTTTCTTTGCCTCCACGAACGCGCGCCGATTCTTCGTGCCGCTCCACCGGCGGAGGCGCGAGCGAGTTCAGCGGCATATAGATCCGAAACGTCGTCCCGATGCCGACCTCGCTGTAAACCTTGATGAAGCCGCCGTGCTGGCGCACCACGCCGTATACGGTCGCCAGTCCGAGCCCCGTACCTTTCCCCAGTTCCTTCGTGGTGAAGAACGGCTCGAACATGCGGTCCAGAGTCGCGGAGTCCATGCCGGTGCCCGAGTCCGTTACCGAGAGCATTGCGTAATCGCCGGGACGCGCAAGCGGCTGCAGCTTGCATGCCTCCTCATCGAAAAAGACGGGCGCCGTTTCGATGATCAGCCGGCCACCCTCCGGCATCGCATCGCGCGCATTGATGCAGAGATTCATCAGAACCTGCTCGAGCTGCGTGGGGTCGGCGCGCACCGCCGGCATGTTCGCCGCCAGATTCGCCTTCACGTCGATATTTCCCCCGATGACCTTTTCGAGCAGGCTGAGAGTTTCGGCGACGCTCTGGTTCAAGTCCATCTCGCGCGGCTCGAGGATCTGGCGCCGCGCGAAGGCCAGCAGTTGCCGCGTCAAGCCTGCGGCGCGCTTGGCCTGCTGTTGCACTTTTTCGAAATGGCGGCGGAGCGGGGAGCCGTCCTCCGTTTCTTCCAGCCCCAGATCGGCCCAGCCGATGATCGCGCCGATCACGTTGTTGAAATCATGCGCGATGCCGCCGGCGAGTTGGCCGATGGCTTCAAATTTCTGCGCCTGCAGAAGCTGTGCTTCGAGCCCCGATCGTTCCGTCACATCCTCCACCAGAGCTTCCACGCACTCGTTGCCGAATTCGTCCTTCGACTGGCGGCCGCTCAAGCGAACCGTGATCAATCGTCCGTCCTTGCGCTTCCACTCGACGCTGGCGTCGATTCTCCCGTTTCTCTCATACTCTTCGCGAAGCGCCCGGCGCCTTTCCCGATCGCGAAAAATAGGTTCCGTCGTCTTGATCGCAAGCAATTCCTCCTGGGAGTCGTAGCCAAGCATACGGACGAGCGCCGGATTGACGTAGGAAATGGTGCCGTCGGGAGAGGTCCAGTAGATTCCGTGGGAGGCATTATCCACCAGGCTGCGATACCTGGCTTCCCGCTCTCGAAGCGCTTCCACCGCCTTTTTTTCCGATTCACGAAGATCCCGCTCGTCTTTCGCGCGGCGGAGAGCCATGGGCAGGCGGTTGATGTGGTCCTTGAGAACGTAATCGGAGACGCCCTGTTTGATGCATTCCACGGCCAATTGCTCGCCGAGCGTGCCGGTAAGCAGAATCAGGGGGACATACGGAGCGATCTCCTTGACGGTTGCGAGAGCGTCCATTCCGGTCCAGCCGGACATCCGGTAGTCCGTCACCACCACGTCGATGGGCTTCTCCTTCAGTTTTTGCTGGAACTCCTCGAGCTTCGAAACGACATCTGCCGTGAAGGTGAGCCCGGATTTCTTCAGCTCGTGCAGGCACAGGTCGACATCGGCCTTGGAGTCGTCGGCAATCAGCAGCTGCCAGGGACGGCTCTGCGTCGAGTCACTCATGAGAATCTCGCAAGCCTCCGTTCACTCGGCCGGTTCCGCAAACGCCGCCTCGGGAGGGCGGCTGTTCAGAAGCAGCCAATACAAGCCCAACTGCCGGACCGTTTCCTGAAACTCGCTGAAATTGACGGGCTTTTGAATGTAACTGTTCGCGCCGAGCTTGTAGCTTCGCACCAGGTCGGTCTCCTCTTTCGAAGTGGTCAGCACAACCACCGGAATGGACTGGGTCCGCGGATCTGCCTTCACTTCGCGCAACACGTCGAGGCCGTCGACTTTGGGCAGTTTCAAGTCGAGCAGGACCAGGTTCGGTTTTGTCTTGATACGGCCGGAAAATTTTCCCCGCCCGAAAAGATAGTCCAAGGCCTCTTCGCCATCGCGGACGGTCTCGATCCGGTTGGCAAGCTTGCATTTTTCCAGCGCGTGCAGCGTGAGGATGGCGTCCGAGGGATTGTCCTCCACGAGAAGAATTTCAAGCGCTTCAGGCGGTTGCATGCGTCACCTCTCTTGAGAAATCTCTGCTGGCGATGGCTGACCCAGCGTGAAGAAAAATGTGGCACCCTGGCCGGGAGCAGATTCCGCCCAGATTTCGCCGCCGTGCCGGTGAATGATGCGTTGGACCGTGGCGAGACCCACTCCCGTCCCCTCAAATTCCGTCTCAGAGTGCAAACGCTGAAAGACTCCAAACAGCTTGTCGGCGTACTTGCGATTGAAGCCCACGCCGTTGTCCCGCACGAAGAAAGTCTGAGTTCCATTCGACTGCGGCAGCGCGGCGACTTCGATCCGCGTATGAGGCTGGTTGCGCGTGAATTTCACGGCGTTCGAGATGAGATTCGCAAAAACCAACTTGATCAGGCCGGGGTCGCAGTCGGCGTCGGGAAGGGGCTCGATCTTCCATTCGATGGTTCGGCCGTTTGCGCCCTGCGTGAGATCCTCCATGGCTTCCCGCAGCAAAGTGCCGAGGTTGACCTTTTCGCGGGAGAGCTGCTTGCGCCCAATTCGCGCGAGATTCAGCAGATCGTCTACAAGGTGGCCCATGTGACCAGCCGCCTGGAGGATACGGTCGAGGTAATCCCTCGCGTTGGGCGAGAGCGTCCCGCCAAGTTCGTCGTTCAGGATGCGGGCAAAGCCGTCGATATGCCGGAGGGGCGCGCGCAGGTCGTGAGAAACGGAATAGCTGAACGTCTCAAGCTCCTTGTTGATGGCCCGGAGTTCGGCGATCCGTTTGTTCAACTCTTCGTTCAGCTCCTGGATGCGCTCTTCGGAGCGAGCCCGCTCGGTGATGTCGCGGATCGCGCTCGAGATCAGTACGCCTTCTTCGGTCTCAATCGGAGCCAGGCTGATTTCGACCGGGAATTCGCTGCCGTCCTTGCGGCGGCCCCGGAGCTGCAATCCCGCTCCCATCGGCCGCCTGGCGGGAGAATGCAGGTATTGGCCACGGTGCTCCACATGTGGGGTGCGGAACCTCTCCGGCACCAACGTCTCGACGGGCTTTCCGATGAGCTCTTCGCGCGAATAGCCGAAGAGCTCTTGGGTCTGCGCGTTAACTACCTGTATCTCCCCCTTCTGATTCACGATTACAACAGCGTCGGGTGCGGACTCGACGAGGCTCCTAAAGCGGTTCTCCTCGATCTTTCGTTGCGTAATGTCTCGATTCACCTCGAGAATCTGAGCGGGTTTTCCGCCGGTGTCCCTCTGAAGCGCCCATCGGCTGGAAACCGTAACAGCCACGCCGTCCCGCCGGTAGTGGACCAGCTCACCCTCCCACGATCCGGTTCGGTAGACCTCGGCCTCAATCTCCGGCAAAGGAACCGGAAACCGGGTGTGGAGGAGCTGATGACTCACCTTGTGCAAGGCCTGTTCCCTCTGCCAGCCGTACATCCGCTCGGACCCTCGGTTCCAATAGCGAATCGTGCTGTCGATACCCCGCACAAAAATCGAATCGTGCGTCAGGTCGAGAAGAGCCGCTTGCTCCCGGTAGCTTGCCTCGCGAATCCGGAGATCGAGCTCCAGTTCACGGCGATCCTGAACTTCCTTTTCGAGCCGGGCGTTGGCCTGCATCCACTGTTGCGAGCTGGGCACACTCATCGCTGCGGGCATGAGCCGGCCAAGCAGAATGGCCGTCGGCACGGAAGCAGCTGCGGTAATTGCCTTTATGCCGCCAGCCAGCCAGTAGTCGGCATGCCACAGGTTCCAAACCTCCATGGCGTGAGTCATCCCACAAGCGACGATGAAGACTCCGAACAGCACGAACATCCAGCTGAAGGGGACGTCCCGGCGCTTCCGGACGAAAGTGAAAAGAGTCACGGGAATGGCGAAGTAGGAAAGCGCAATCAACGAATCGGAAATGACGTGCAGCCACACGAGTCCTGTATTCCAGAGATAGCAATACCCATGCGGCATGAAATCGCTGGTTCCGAAAAGGTTCCGCCAAAAGTCCATGCTTCGCTCCCGTTGGCAAGAAGCAAGCGAGCAGTTTGGGAAGGGTTACGTTTTCGGCAGGAGGAGAGGTGCTCCGGCCGCGTCGAATCTCTTGCTGGCGGGAATCGGCCCGTAGTACCCGATGCAGCAAGATTATACGAAGGGGATGTCTATATTTTCAGGGGCGAGGTGCGAAGTCAAGAGTCCAACGCGGGTGATGACGCGGAAGGCACCCCTCCGCGGGCTTCAGTGGCCGTTGGAGGGCTGCTGGGGAGGATGAGCGGCAAAGTATTCGCTCAATCCGCCGACGAGATGCTCGACTCCGCCGCGAACACCTGTATCGAGCGCCTCGACCACGTCCTGTACTTTCTTGCCCTTCACCGGCTCATCCTGGGAGTAGCTGTCGGTCCAGATGGTCATGCCGGACTTCGGATCGACGAGCTCGAGCTGCATGGAGAAGCGGCCCACCAGCTTCGGCTTATCCACTTCATAGAGCGCGAAGAGGCGACCGCGGATGATGTAGTCGGCACGCACTGCGCTGTTCATTCGCGAGACGGAGCGGTACTGACCGGAAGAGCGCAGGGCGGTGATGAGAATGTCCTGCACCATGTCGGCGGGCGGTTCGGCCCAGCGTTCATATTCGTAGGTGCCGAGCTCGACGGGCCCGGAGCCGAACACAAGCCGGTCGTCACGATAAAGATGCGTCGTGGCGATGCGTCCAACGGAAAGCGTCACGGGAAATTGCTGGCCCGCGCTCGCGGGTACGGAGCTTGGAGCGACATCGAGAACGTAGTAGCTAACCGGCCTGGGAGCACCGCAGGCGGAGAGAAACGCCGTGAAGGCCAGGATCAGTGCGGTCTGTTGGACGCGTCGCATCGTTATTTTCTTCCTCTCCATCTATTGCGGCATCGCCTGGCCGGGCTGACGCGGCTTGGCGCCGGAAGAACGGATCAGCGTGTACGGCCGGGTCTTGATGGTTTCCGTGAACGAGTTCAGGTTCGCGGTGACGTGCCGCAAATTGTCGATGATTTCGTCCAGGTTCTCGGAGTTGGCGCTCATGGTGCGGTCAAGCTGATCGGTGAGCGAAGCCGCGGACGCCATAGCCTTGCGCATGTTGACGATCGCTTCATGAACGTCGGGCCGGTCCTCACCGATCATGGCGTCGATGTGAGAGAGCGCGTCATTGGCTTGGGCGGAAGTCTTCTTGAAATCGTCGAGGAGCGGGCCGATCTTCGCGCTGGCCGAGTTCATGTTTTCGAGCGTCGCGTGAACCGCGGGACGATTCTCTTCGAGCATGCCGCGCAGGTTCGCCAGACTCTCACTGACGTTCTCGCGGTTGCGAGCATTCATCAGGTCGTTGACGCGGTCCATCGTTTCCTTGAGGGCGACGACGCGCTCGTTCATATTGTCGATGAGTTCTGTCGCATGCGGCCCAAGCTGCGCGATCATGGCTTTGATGTCGTCGAGACTCGTGTAGTCGATCGATTTGAGAGTCGAACCGGCGGGAGCGCGCGGAGCGTCGCGGGTGCCGGGATTGATGCCCAGAAAATTATCGCCGAGCGGGCTGGTGCTCGTGATGGTCGCGGCGCTGTCCGTCTTCACGGGAATGCTCGGATCCACGGAGAAGTCAATTTCCATCCGAGTGGGGTCCTGCGGATCGGGACGCACTTTCGAAATGCGGCCGATGGAAGGGCCGCCGGCGTAGCGGACTTCCGCGCCGGGACCGATGCCTCCCGCATTCTTGAAATACGCGTGATACGGGATGTTGCCGCTCTTCGTGCTTCCCGACATGAGAGCAACAGTGACGACCAGCAATGCCGCCACGACCAATACGAACAAACCTACCAGAGCCTGCTCGCGTTTCGATTCCATCCGCTGCCTCTTCGATTTTCGATCCGATGGCCAAAAAGCCGGAAATGTGGCGGGAGTATATACCACGGCCCCCGCTTTTCAAGCGGCTAACGGCGCTCGGGCGGAGTTTCTCCCGTCAGCATTTGCAAATAATCGATTTCGCCTGCCAGTTCCGGTTCCGGAATGCGATCGAGGAACTGGCGCACGCGCGGCTGCTGGCTCGCGCGGATTTCAGCCGTCGTGCCGCTGGCGACGATGTTCCCCTTGTCGAGAATGATCATCCGGTCGGCAATCAAAAATGCGCTGGCCAGCTCGTGGGTCACGACGACGATGCTGATCCGAAAAGCCTTTTTCAATTTCAGGATCAGGTCATCGATGCCGGCGGCGATGATGGGATCGAGGCCAGCAGACGGCTCATCGAAAAACAGGATCTCGGGATCCATGGAGAGAGCGCGGGCGATGGCCGCGCGCTTCTTCATTCCGCCGCTCAACTGGGCAGGCATGTAGTCTTCAAATCCGGAGAGGCCGACTTGGTCGAGTTTCAAGCGAACCATGATTTCGATGGTGGAATCGTCGAGCGGCGTGTGCTCGTGAAGCGGAAGCGCCACGTTTTCACCGACGGTCATTGAGCCGAAAAGTGCGCCTCCCTGAAATGACATTCCCATTTTCTTGCGGAGGTCGTCGCGCTCCGCTTCCGACATGACCGCGAAATCACGGCCGCGAATCCAGATCTCGCCCGAGCTGGGACGCTCGAGGCCGACCAGCGTGCGCAGCAGCGTGCTCTTGCCCGAACCCGAGCCGCCCAGGATCACCATGGTTTCGCCGGCAGGAACTTCGAAGTTGATGCCGTGAAGAATTTCGCGCTCGCCGTAGTTTACGCGCAGGTTGCGGACCAGGATGGCGGCTGCACCATCCTGCGGCGGGGGTTCCGGTTTTTTCCTGTTCCCGAACATATTCTTCTAGCGCGGCGCCGTAAGATAAAAGATGGTCGTGAAAACCAGATCCACGGCAACCACAAAGAAAATCGATTTCACCACGGCGGAAGTGGTCGAGCGGCCGACTTCCTCGGACCCGAGTCCGGTGGCGAAGCCCTCCGAACAGCCGACCGCGGTGATCACGACGCCAAACATGACGCTCTTCACCAATCCAGTGAAAATATCGCGGCGAACGAGGGCATCGAGAGTGGCGTGGAAATAGGTCATCACCGTGAAACTGGCGCCTGTGACTCCAAAGAACGCTCCGCCGCAAATACCCATAAAATCGGACCAGGCCGTGAGACACGGCATCATCAGAATCATCGCGAGGAATTTTGGCGCGACCAGGAAGGGAACGGGCTCGAGCGCCATCGTTTGCAGCGCGTCGATTTCCTCGTTGACCTTCATTGTGCCGATTTCCGCCGCGAAGGCGGAGCCGGAACGCCCGATCACAACGATCGCCGTCATCAGCGGACCGAGCTCGCGCGTCATCGAGATGGCGACGGCGTTGGCGACCAGCTGAATCGCGCCGAGCCGTCGCAATTCGTACGCGCCCTGGAGCGCGAGAATCGTCCCGACAAAGAAGGAGATGAGCGAGACAATCGGAAGGGCTCGAACGCCGACGGACATGGCCTGGTGAACGGCGGGGCCCAGACGGAGCTTGCGGCCACGGAATGGTTCGACGAAGACGGCGCGAGCAGCGCCGCCCGTAAGGCGCGCCAAGCCGCCAACATAGGCAAGGCCGTTGATGGTAGCCGAGCCGACCGACTCCGTGAACGCCATCACTGACTCCAGACAAACTCCGAGCGGGGCAGGCCGACGGCCGCGAAGAAATTGCTAGGTCGTCGAAGCGGCGTTGCTGCCGCCGCCCAGAGCCTGTTCTTCCGTCTCGTGAACTTCGAAAACCTTAATAAGCCGAGTGAGCTCGAGCACCTCACGGGTGGTTCGGCTCAGACCATACAGAGCGAATCCGCTCTTAAGATCGCGCGAAACCTTCAGGCCTTCGACCAGAGACGCCACGCCGGCGCTATCGATATATCGCACGCTTTTCAGATTCACCACCACGCGAGGCACGCGCTTTTCCTTCAAGAGATCGAGAAGAACCTTGCGCACCTGAGGCGAGTTGTAAAGCGTGATGTCGCCGACGACATCGACAACAGTGGCGTTCCCGGATTGCCTGGTAGAAATGTCCATCGAATTGGGGCCCCCTGCAGGACGTGGGGAGTGTTTTGCCAGAGAATGGGTTCAGATGCAACGAATTTCAGTACGAAAAGGGGGATGTGCAGGGATGGAACATTGGATGGGAAGTTGGATTGACGCACAGCATCTACCTATGTAGATTTAGGCCATGGGCGTACGACTTCGCACCTCGCCGCAAACATTCGCGGTGCTCGAATCGCTGCTGCAACATCCGGCGCAGTGGCGGCACGGATATTCCTTGAGCCAGGAAACCGAGCTGCCGTCGGGGACCCTCTATCCCATTCTGATGCGGCTCGAAAGGCTCGCCTGGCTCGAAACGAAATGGGAGGAGCCGGGAAACCTGGGGCGTCCTCCGCGGCACCTGTACCGGCTGACGAGCCAGGGGCGGGCGTGGGCCGTCGAAGAGTTGCGCGCCGCAAACGCCAAGGGGATGTGGAAGGCAGCTCACAGTGGAGCCTGAGATGAACAACGAGCAAGCGTCGTGGCAAAGAAGACTTGCGGCCGCAATTGCACGCGGCGCCGTGCGAACGTGGCCCGACGAGACTCGGTATTGGGGCGCCGCACTCGAGCGGGAGTTAGAGGAAGTCGAAGGCTCAGCTGCTTCGGTGCGCTGGGCCGTAGGAGGAGTCATGCTATTCAGCAGAGCCTGGATCGACCACGTGCTTCGCTCGTGGAAGCGGCCGGCGGGGGTGCCGGAGACGGGACCCTTGGCAACGCTGGCAGAGAGCGCGAGGCGCGTGCCGCGGACGCCGCGGTTTGTGACGATGTTGTTGTTACTCGCATCGTTGGCGATCCTGATGATTCCGGACGCGCGCCACGCCATTAGCGCGACGTTTGACGTATGGAGCGATACGTGGAACGAGCGGTGGGTGGAGACGAAGCCCTCCACGTTGAGTCATCTTCGCGAAGTTGCTGAACGCAACCGCGATACCCAGGCGATGGCTCTGCTTGCTTTGGTTTCTGACGACCACACGGAACGAATACGGATGGCCGAAGAAGCGGTGCGGCTCGATCCTTCCCTCACATGGATCTATGCGGAAGTGTGGACGCAGGACGAGCGAACCTCGTGTTGCCATAGGGTCCTGCCTGGGGGATGGGTTGAGGCTCTGGAGAAATGGGATCCGGAGAACGCGGTGCCGCGACTCGTTGCGGCGGATCAGATGTTGGCGCAATTCGAGGCGGACTGGACGAAGAACGATTACCGAGGGTGGTACGAGAACAGCGCGGAAAAGCATCTGAAGGGCAACGCGCAGTGGCTGGCAGCGATGGATTTCGCGTTTCAGGCTCCCAAATACGAAAGCTATTACCGGAACCGATGGGAACTCTACCGGGACGTCTCCCAACGTTATGGGTTCCGCGATACGGGGATGGCTCGAGAAGTTCTGCTGTTGCTTCCGCTTAACCGAATTGACGACGCTGAAATCTACAGCTCGATTCTGCTGGAACGAGGGGATGAGGCCGAAAAGGCCGGCCGAAAACAAGAGGCCGAGGAACTCTATTCACGACCGCTTCGTGTCAGCGAGTCGATGGGCGCGCAGTCCCAAATAAGCTTTGAACGCAGTGCGTGGGCCCACATCGGCCTTGACGCCATGAGGAGACTCGAGCCGCTGCTCGCAAAATCCGGCCGAAACGCCGAAGCAGCTTCGCTCCAGAGCCGGATGGACGCCGTCCAGGCTGGTTTCCTTCCGCCCAGTCCGGAAAGGGAATGGGCCTGGAGCGAGACGGGCTGGGAGGGCTTAGCGATCCGGTTCTTGACGTCCGCGGTGCTCTTGCTCTTCGGGCTGTCCGTGGCGAGTTTGTTGGCGATCAGCATTGGACGCAGGGTGGAATCTCGCGGCCGAGTCCTATGGAGCGTTGGGGTCGACCTCTGTCCGATCCTGCTGCTGGTCGCATCGGCGGGGCTATACGTCGCCTATCGTCCGGTTGCGTTGGTCTACGAACAGTACATGTCATGGACGCTCCCCATCTCCAATTTTCGCACGCTGCTCTACGCGCTTCGCACACCGTATGAAAGTCCTGACGGGATGGTGTGGTTCTACAGCTGCTTTGACCCATACCACTACTGGATGGCGGCGATCGTGGCCCTGTCGATTGTCGCGCTGTACATCCTGTTTCGGAGAACGCTGCGAAAAGCAGAGGCGTGAAGGTCGAACCGGCGGCGCAGAGCAGAGGGCTTCTAGCTGCGATGGTCGAGAGGGATGTAGCTGCGCAGGTCGTGGCCGAGGTAGACCTGGCGTGGGCGCCAAATCTTCTGCTCGCCGTCGAGCAGCATTTCTTCCCACTGCGCGATCCATCCGGAAGTGCGAGGGATGGCGAAGAGAACCGGGAACATCGTCACCGGAAAACCCATCGACTGGTAGATCAGACCAGTATAGAAGTCAACGTTGGGATAGAGGCGTCGCGTGATGAAGTATTCGTCCTCGAGGGCGATGCGCTCGCACTCGAGTGCGATGTCGATCAGCGGATTGCGGCCCATCACATCGAAAACCTCGTAGGCCACATGCTTGACGATCTTGGCGCGCGGATCGTAGTTCTTATAGACGCGGTGGCCAAATCCCATCAGCAGTTTCTCGCCAGCCTTCACGCGCTTCACATAGGCCGGGACGTTGTTCACGGACCCAATCTCGAGCAGCATGCGCAATACGGCTTCATTCGCTCCGCCGTGCAGCGGGCCGTAGAGCGCCGCGGTGGCGGCTGCGGTGGCTGAATACGGATCAACGTGGGAACTGCCTACGCCCCGCATCGCGCTCGAAGAGCAATTTTGTTCGTGGTCGGCGTGCAGAATGAAGAGAACATCGAGAGCGCGCTCGAGCGCGGGATTCGCGCGATACTTCAGCTCGGTCGTGCGGAACAGCATGTTCAAGAAATTTCCCGCGTAGGTCAGATCGTTGTCCGGATATGCAAACGGCATACCAAGGCTGTGCCGGTAGGCGAAGGCCGCGAGGGTGGGCATCTTGCCGATGAGGCGATAGGTCTGCTTGCGGCGGGAGTCAGGATTGAAGATGTCCTTCGCGTCCGGATAGAAGGTGGAAAGCGCGGCGACAGTCGAAATGAGCATGCCCATCGGGTGGGCGTCGTAGTGAAATCCGTCGAGAAACTTCTTGATGCTCTCGTGAATGAAGGTGTGATGCGTGATGTGATAGGACCAGTCGGCGAGCTGGGCTTTCGTGGGAAGCTCGCCGTAGAGAATCAAGTAGGCGGTTTCTAGATAGGTGCTCTTCTCGGCGAGCTCTTCGATGGAATAGCCGCGGTAGCGAAGGATTCCCTTGTCGCCGTCGATGAAAGTGATCTTGCTTTTGCACGACGCGGTGTTGGTGAATGCCGGGTCGTAGCTCATCATGCCGAAATCGGAGTCCTGAACCTTCATTTGGCGAAGATCGAGGGCGCGAATCGTTTCGTTCGTGACGGGCAGCTCGTATTTGCGGCCGGTGCGGTTGTCGATTACCGTGAGCGTGTCGCGCGGAGAGGCGACGGCCGCCGGTTCGCTATTTGCAACCGAGCCGATTTTTGTAGGATTCATCGACAGACCCTTCCAGCACGTTTCGCGGAAGCTGCAACTCTCGAGTATACACTTACCACGCCAAACAAGATTGCGCTAGTGCGCGAATGTGCTCGAATCAACAAAGGATGCCGAGCACAATTCACGCAATACGTATCCGTATGGGCGTGACACTTCTTAGGATGAGCCGCCGGATAAAGAGGTGGTCTCAACCGGGGCGGGCGCGAGGGCGAGTTCCGAGCGGTTGCGGCCATTCTGCTTCGCCCGATAGAGAGCCTCGTCGGCCAATTGAAGGAGCGCTTTCGAATCGCTTCGCGACGGTTCCATACTGGCCGCAACTCCCAGACTCGCAGTGACCTGAACTTCGCCTGCGTCAGTCTGGACGGGCTTCGCGGCAATGGCCTTGCGAATCCTTTCTGCGACGCTGAGGGCTGCAGTGGCGTCAGACCGGGGAACGACGATCAGGAATTCCTCGCCACCATAACGGCCCACCGAATCATACGGACGCAAAGTGGTCTCCATGGTCTTGGTGACGGCCTTGAGGACGGAGTCGCCGGCCAGATGACCATAGGTGTCGTTGACGTTCTTGAAATGATCGATGTCGGCGATGATCAGGCCGAATGAGCCGCCTTCGCGTTCCTGACGGGACTGCTCACGCCGAAGCGTCTCGAGTATCACGGCGCGGTTGGCAACGCCGGTGAGGGCGTCGTGCGTCGCGCGGAAGCGCAACTCATCGCGAGCGGCGATCAGATTGTCCTGCAGGTCGAGAATCCGACGCCCCACCCGCAGGCGAGCATGAAACTCCGCAGGATCGAATGGCTTCGTGATGTAGTCATCGGCTCCCGCTTCGAGGCCTTTCAACAAATCCTCTCTTTCCGTGCGAGCTGTCAGAAGAAGAATGTAGACGTAAGGGCGGTCGCCCGACTGCTCGCGAACCATCCGGCAGACCTGCGTGCCTTCCATCCCGGGCATCATCCAGTCCAGAACCGCCAAGCGCGGGGCGTCGTCGGCTGACAGGAGACGAAAGGCCTCTTCGCCATTGTTGGCGCTGACGACTTCGTAGTCGCGCTTGACCAAGAAGGCTTCCAGGATGCGGCGAGAGAGAAGACTATCGTCCGCGATCAGGATCTTGGTCTTGGGCTCCGGCTTTTTGCTTCGGATCATCAACGTTTTCGCGAATCTGTCAGCGCGCAACCTTTCGGAAGAGTCCTTCAAACTCGGCGATGAACCGCGAGGCCTCTCGCTTCACGCTCTCCCACTGTGAATGCAGTTGTTCCAGCTTTCCGGCCCGGGCGAGCATCTCCAGCTCGAGGGCTGCTCGCGAGAGCCGCTTGCCGCCCACGTTTGCCGACGCGCCTTTCAGGTTGTGCGCCAGTCGCTGCAAGAGGGCAGCATCGCCAGCCGCAAGGGCTGCCTCGACCTCGGCCACGTTCTTGGGCCACTCCTCAGCAAATAGGTGCGCGACCTCTTCGAGGAGCGCCCGGTCGCCATCCAGGCGCTCAAGCGCCGAGGCCAAATCGATCACGTCGTGCGATTCTTCGGCCGGTTGCCGTCTTGAAGACGAGGGCTCGTCGGGTTTCATCAGTCTTGTCCTTTCCAGTGAAGCAAGCAGAGCGGGAGCGAGAATGGGCTTGGTTAGGTAATCGTCTGCGCCCGCTTCGAGGCACCTTTCGCGGTCGCCTTTCATGGCATGGGCGGTGAGCGCAACGATGGGAATGTGCCCGCCGGTTTGGCGTTCGCGGGCTCGAATGGCGCGGATTGCGGCAAGGCCGTCCATCTCTGGCATCTGGATATCCATCAAAACGAGAGCGATGCTGTTATCGTGCTCCAGGCAGGCGAGCGCCTCGCGGCCGTTCTCCGCGATGACAAGCGCATGGCCGTGTTTTTCAAGAAGGCGCTGCACGAGCAGCCGATTGACGCGATTATCCTCCGCGAGCAAGATCCGGAGGGTTGTGTGCTTCGTGAATCCTTTGACCGGCCTGCGGGCGGGGATGGGGGCGACGGTCAGCCGCGAAAGAATTCTGGCTATTTCGTGCGAAAGCTCTGAGGGTTGTACGGGCTTCGTCAAGTAAGCGGAAACGCGTAGACGCTTGACGCGCGTTCGGTCGCCGTCTCCCGTGGAACTCAGAAGAATAATAGGGAGCGACTGCCCCTGCTCCATTCCCCTGACGCCTTCGACGAAAGCGAATCCATCGGCATGGGGCATTTGCACGTCGGTGATGGCGAGAGCGAACGGCCGACCCTGTTTATTGGCTTCCTGCAGCTTTGCGAGAGCCGAATCGACACTCGAAACGGCTTCAGGACGCATTCCCCAACGAGCGAGCAACTCGATGAGGATGACGCGATTGGTCTCGTTATCGTCGACGATCAGAACACGCGCTGCCTCGAAAGCCGCGTGATCGACGATCTCGGATTGTTCCAGGCCGAGCGAGCAGATGCCGAAACGTACGGTAAAGTGGAAGGTGCTGCCTTTTCCGATTTCGCTCTCGACCCAAATCGTTCCGCCCATCATGGCCACCAGACGAGCCGTGATGCCGAGCCCCAGGCCCGTTCCGCCGTACTTGCGTGTGGTCGAAGCATCCGCCTGAGTGAAGGGTTCAAAGATCAATCGCAGTTTTTCCCTGGCGACGCCGATGCCGGTATCGCGAACTCGAAAGTGGAGGAGGACGGATTCGGAGGCGAGATCGTCATTCTCGACATCGACGGCCACTTCACCTTTTTCCGTGAATTTGAGGGCATTCCCGACGAGGTTCACCAGGACCTGGCGAAGGCGCCCAACGTCTCCAACCAACTCGTCGGGAACACCCGGGGCGACGCGCCAGGTGAGCTCGAGGCCCTTCTGGTGCGCGCGGAATCCGAGGGTTTTCATGGTTTCGCCGAGACCCTGATTCAGGGAAAACGAGGCGGGCTCCAAATCGAGTTTCCCGGCTTCGATCTTCGAGAAATCGAGAACATCGTTCAGCACCCCGAGCAGCGAGTCCGCGGAGCTCTTCACCATCGTCAGGTACTCTCGTTGCTCCGCACTGAGTTCCGTATCGAGCGCGAGCTCCGTCATTCCCAGAATTCCGTTCATCGGAGTGCGGATTTCGTGGCTCATGTTGGCGAGAAATTCGCTCTTTGCGCGGCTGGCCGCTTCGGCGGCTTCTTTTGCGCGCAAGAGGGCTTCCCCGGCCAGCTTGCGCTCCGTGATGTTTTCCATGATCGCGAGCCCGTAGAGCAGATTGCCGGCTGCGTCGCGAACCGGGCTCACGCTGAGGCCAATCCACAGGACTTCGCCGTTTTTCGCAAGGAAGCGCGCCTCCAGTTTGTCGGCGGGAACATTGCCGTGGAAATGACGGCTCGCGCGTTCGACGATCTGCTCGCGCTCTCCGGGATGCGCGACTTCAAGAAATTTCAGCTTCGCGAACTCCTCTTCCGTGTATCCCAGCATTTCGCAGAGGACGCGGTTGACCTTGATGAAACGGAATTCGGGGTCGATGAGACCGATGCCGATGGGGCCCTCTTCAATCGCAAGACGGAAACGCTCTTCACTGACGCGCAGCGCATCTTCCGCACGGGTGCGCTCCGCGATCTCCTTTTTCAATTCCCGCGTTCGCTCTTCCACGCGCGACTCGAGTTCGGCATGGGCCTGCTGCAAAGCCGCCTCGTGTTCCTGAATCCGGTTCAGCATTTCGTTGAATCTGTCGAACAGGAAACCGATCTCGTCCTTGCTCCGCTTGGTTGCGCGAATCGAATAGTCCTTCTGAACGGAGACTGTGAACGCGGTGCGAGCGAGATCGAGAATCGGCTCGGAAATGGCGCGCTGAAGGTTCGACGAAAGCAGGTACGCAGTAGCGAAGGAAAGCAGGATAACGATCAGCAGGATTTCGACGAATCGCTTCGTGCGTTCGTAGAGGCTCTCGAGATTGGACTTGAGATAGATCGTTCCAATCGGTTCGCCGTTGAGCCGGATTTGCCGAAACAGACTGATGTAGCCCGCGTGAATCTCGGATGTGTCGGAGCGAGCGGGCGGAAACGGCTGGACTCGGTCCGAACCGTCGCGGCGGTATGAGGCGAATACCGCTCCGTCGCGCGTGTAGATACACGCTTCCACCATGTTCGGCTGAGCCCGGAGCGACTCGAGAGTTTCTGTGGCGGATCGCGAATCGCCGAACTCGAGGGCGGCCGTGGTGTTAGAGCCCGTGATTGTCGCTGCGACCGCCAGCTCGTTTTCCAGGGACGAGCGGAAGGCGAGCAGATCGTAGACGGCGAAAATCGTGCAGGCCAGGAAGATCGAAGCGCCGCAGGTCAGGAGGACGATGCGCGTCAGCTTTTGACGAATGGAACGGTCTTTGGCGACGCGCATATCAGCCCTTCCCATTTATAGGAACGTCGCGAACGATTCGAGCCAGCGCCAGCAGTTTCGAACTGATCTGCAGGCCCGACCGCTCGGCGGCGTCCGGGTTGATCAGGAAGTGCACGCGCGCCTCTTCGATGGTGAACTGGATGGCTCCGCCGGACGCGGCAAAGCCGTCTGTTTCGCCAATCGCCAGAGTGTTGGTTCCTCGTAGAGCGGCAAAGACCTCGGGCAGGTGCTTTCGTTCGGACGAGCTGATGAAAAGGATGTGGCAATGGCGCGCTTCCGCCACGTCCTTGCAGCGCATGATGATCACCGGATGCTCGCGAATCGTTTTGCCGCGCAGGACGTCGTCGATCGCTTTGCCAAACGGATCGTCACCCAAGATGCAAATGGCAAAGGAGGAAGTCGGGCTGGAAAACGTGCTCGGGGGCCACTCGATGAATTTCGCGAAATTGAACAGGAAAGCGGCTTTGAGCTGGTACTCGCCGGGCGAATCTGCTTGAGAGCGAACGACGCGCGCGTGAAAGCCCAAGGCGAGGATCAGCCCGGCTACAAGCGTGAGTGGCCTGGCGTTGAGTGCTCCTCGTGACCGCCCGCGCGTTTCACCCCGCTTGTGTCGCACTCGATTCTCGGACATTGGATTCGAGGTCAAAACTGCCAAGTCCACGCGACATAGGCGCTGCGCTTGATCAGCGTGGTCCCCGCGCTCTCTGTCGAGTCAACGAACTCCTCATGCCGGTCTCTCGCGAGATTCTGTCCCACAAAACGAACTGACGATTTCTTGCTCAGTTGCCAGGTCAATCCGGTATCGACACGTGTGTACGACGGGATGACCGGATCCTGAAGACGGCCGGAGAAGTAGGCGGAGGCGTCCCAAAACAGCGCGTGGGTGAGCATCAGATGCGAGCGAAGCTGGATGGAATTCGCCGGGCTGCTTCCCTCCGCTTCGGGAGCCGATGTGGTGTCCTGGCTTTGCGGCTCCGCGTGCATATGGATCTGTTCGAAGCCGTACCCCGGGCTGAGCGTCCAACGGCTCAACACCTGCCAATGCATCGCCGCCTCGAACCCGTGGGACTCCCCATGCATGAGGTTTTGGTAGACCAGAGGCATGACAATATGAGTCGGTGGGGGAGCAGCTTCATCGAAAGGCGTTCCAGGCTCAGTTGTGAACTGGTTGTGATACCAGTTGTAGTAGCCCGTCACATCCAGGGAAAACCGGTCGTTCAACTCCGTTCGATAGCCGGCTTCGAACGTGCTGGTTTCTTCATTCTTGATATTGGGATTCCCCGTCAGGCGGAGGGCGACCGGTCCATTCGGTCCGTCGAATCCACCCAAACTCGCGCGAACAGCTTCATCGGTTTCCGCCGGCGTGCGATCCGCATCCGACGCAGCCAACCAAAACGTTCTCCGTGCGGTGGGCGTCCACGCCAGACGCAAGTTCGGCATCGCATCAAATCCGGTGTAACGGTTGTGTTCGAGTTTTACGCCGGCGGTCAGGAGGAGCCGGTCAGGCACGACGGCGACTTCGTCTTGTATGAAGGCGCTGAAGAGGTTGAGATTGACGTCGGGTGGATCGAGCGATACGAAGAGGCTGCCGATGGTGTGGGATTGCGAATAGCGGTATTCCCCGCCCCAGATCAGGTTTTGGCGGTCGCCCCATGCAAAGTGATGCTGGAAGGCGATGTCAAATGTCTTCCGCGTTTCGCCGAGGTTGTCATCCCGCTCATACTGGTCGTAGGAAAGCTGAAGCGTAGTTCCGGATTCGGGCGAGTTTGTGTGCGTCCATGTCCCTTGCAGCGAACCGCCGCTCAGATTCACCTGCGCCTCGACAGGAATGAGCGGCGAAGTGATGGAACTGATTCCCATCCCCGGATTCCCTTCGCGACCGCTGTAGATGTCTCCTTCGACCGCAACGCTGTCTTTCGGAGACCAGTCCGCATCGGCACGGAACCCCAGCCGCCCGAGATGCCAGCCGTCACCTCCATCGCCACCGGTCAAACTCGGAAAGTGATCCTCATTGCGATACTTTGCAAAGGCGCGGAACGCGATCCCGTGTCCGGCACTTCCGCCGTATTGGAGCGTGCCAAAACCCTGGTCAAGGGTGCCTCCTCCGGCGACCACGAGCGCTCCCTGAGTGTCAGACGCTTTTTTCGTGATGATGTTAATTACGCCGTTGATGGCGTTGGCGCCCCAAACTGACGCGCCCGGTCCGCGAATCACTTCGATTCGCTCTATATCCTCGAGAGGCATGCCGACGACATCCCAGAAAACGCCGCCGGTCGTCGGCGTATAGACGCTCCGACCATCGACCAGGACCAGCAGTTCGTTCGCGAAGCGGTCGTTCAACCCACGCACGGTGATGGCCCAGGTGTTGGCGTTGATTTGCGCGACGTCCACTCCCGGAACCATACGCAGCAGGTCGGGAATATTTGTAGCGCCGGAGCTACGGATGTCCTCCGCACTGATGACAAAGACCGCGGAAGCGATTTGCGAGAGCTTCTCCCCCTTTTTCGAAACGGAAGTCACCTCTATGTTCATGAGGTCCTGAAGACTTTGGCTCGCGAGGTCCGCTTTTGGTTGCTGGGAAGATGCGGGAAAAGCAATCGCTGCTGAAAGATACAGAAGAAAGGTCAACCGCCAGGCGAAAACCAACGGACATCGGGTGCCACTTCGATCCTCTGTCGTCACGAGGAGCCGCGCGCGGAGGCCAGTCGCACCACGCCGGTCGCCGTCCAGGTTCCTGAGTGCTGCCCCCACCGCATCCTCCCTCTCGCGTCGACACACGCCCCCGTGCGTCCGGAAATGAAGTTGATGCAGAAGGGAGGCCAAAGACAGCATGGTTGGGATACGCTAACTGCTTTGTTTTCAGACAACTACCGTCAGGGTGTCTTCATCCGGGGCAGCCGATGTTCCCAAACTTGTTCCAAGCCCGCCCGGCCGCCCCACTGTGAAACTCATGTTAAGCCTCGATTACAAGTTGGCGAGGCCCCAAGCACCGTCTTGCTTCCGGGAGGCGATTTCCCGTATGGTGTGGGCGAGAAAAATCCCGAGAGAATCGATGAAGCGAATCCTCGTCATTGAAGACGACAAAGACATCGTCGAACTGGTACGTTACAACCTCGAAAAAGACGGGTTTCAACTGCTTAACTCCAGCGATGGCGCCACCGGGCTGGCGCAGATCCGCAAGGCGCCGCCCGATCTCTTGATTCTCGACCTCATGCTTCCCAAGTTGTCGGGTCTCGAGATTTGCAAAGAGGTTCGCAAGGACGTAAGCCTCAACCGCCTGCCCATTTTGATTCTCACGGCCAAGGGCGAGGAGGCAGACCGCGTAGTCGGCTTGGAATTGGGCGCCGACGATTACGTCACGAAGCCTTTCAGCCCGCGCGAACTTGTCGCCCGCGTGAAGGCGTTGTTGCGCCGCTCGGAACCGGGCGGGCCATCTGAAAAACTACTCGAAATCGGCGTCCTTCGCATCGACCCCGCAGCCTACCGCGTCACCCGCGGAGGAAAAGCAGTTCCTATGAGCACTCTCGAGTTCCGTCTGCTATATTTTCTTGCGGCTCGGCCGAACCGTGTCTTCACGCGCGACCAACTGCTGGACGCCGTCTGGGGCACAGAGCGCTTCGTCACGCCGCGCAGCGTCGACGTCTACGTCCGTCGTCTGCGCGAGAAGATCGAAGCCGACCCGCAGCACCCGGCTTACATGAAGACCATTCGGGGGGCCGGCTACCTGTTCGAGACTCGTGCGAGCTAAGCTTTTCTGGCGACTCGGCCTCACGTATCTCGCCCTGCTCCTGGGCGTCCTCGTTGCCGTCGATCTCTACTCCGCGCGGGTTCTTCAACGGAACTACGTGCGCGCCGCCGACGCCAAACTCGGCTCCCTTCTCGATCTTGCTTCGTCTCGTCCTCCCGACCTCAACAATTCCATCGCGGTCCAATCCTGGGTCGCCTGGCTAGCCAAGAGCGGCGCTCGCGTCACCTTGATCGACTCTGCGGGACGCGTCGCCGCCGACTCCGAGCCTGCGCTTGAATCCTCCCGGAACGAGCTTGACTCACCCGAAGTTCAGCAGGCGTTCGCCTCCGGCCAAGGCAGATCGGTCCGCGACAACGCTGCCACGCAACGACAGTTCGTCTATCGCGCCGTTCGCTCTCGTCCGGCGACCGGGCCTCCCTTTGTCATCCGCTTGGCCCTTCCGCTGGCGGATGCGGATTTTGCGATGGCTGAGCTTCGCCAGCGACTCCTTGCCGCGTCGCTCGCGATTCTGATCGCCGGTATCATTGTGTCTCTGGTCTTTTCGCGCATGCTCACGTCACGCATCGACCAGTTGAAGGATTTCTCCCACCGCATCGCGCACGGCGACTTCAAGCCGCTCCGCTTCGGAGGTCCGCGCGACGAACTCGCCGACCTCGCCGACGCCCTCAACGAAACCGCTGCTCGCCTCGACGCCACCATCGAGTCGTTGAGCCGCGAACGCAATCGCTCCAGCACAATCCTTCGCAGCATGGTCGAAGGAGTCGCCGTGATTGACGCTCACGAGCGCCTCGTTTTCTGCAATCGCGCGTTCGTCGACACTCTCAATCTCGACGCCGCTCGCAGCGAAGGGCGGCCCGTGATCGAGGTGATTCGCAACTCCGATCTTCTGGAGTTGATTCGCAGGGCCCTGCAGGGGGACGAAGGCCTGCAAAGCGACATCGCCATGGGATTCGTTCAGCAGCGCGCCTTTTCCGTCACGGCCGCGCCCGTCAAGCCCTTCGAACCTGCCGCGGGGCCACGCAATTCCTCGGGAGCAGCTTCCCTCGAAGAAAAGCCTTCGGGCGCCGTCGTCGTTCTTCACGATGTCACTGAACTTCGAAGGCTCGAACGGGTTCGCCAGGATTTCGTCGCAAACGTGTCGCACGAATTCAAGACGCCCCTCACCGCGATTCAAGGCTTTGCGGAGACGCTTCTCGCGGGGGCCCTCGATGATCCCTCCAACAATCGCCGTTTTCTGGAAATCATTCGCGAGCACGCCGCGCGCCTGGCGCGCCTCACCGACGATCTCCTCAAACTCGCGCGCATTGAGGCAGGCAAGCTCGAGGTCCAGTTTTCCGCCGTCAACCTGGCGGACCTGATCGAGGGCTGCGCCGAGATCAGTCTCCTTAAGGCTGGCCGCAAGCAAATCGCCCTCGAGATCGATCTTCCGGCTTCTCTTCCTCCCGTTCAGGGCGACTCAAGCCTCCTGCACGAAGTGCTGCAGAATCTGCTCGACAATGCCATCCAGTACACCCCGGCAGGCGGCAAGATCCACGTTACGGCCTCCGTCGATTCCGGTACTGTCGTCGTCGCCGTCGCGGACACCGGTATCGGAATTCCTGTTGTGGACCAGGAACGGATCTTCGAGCGCTTCTATCGTGTCGACGCAGCTCGCTCCCGCGAGGCGGGAGGTACCGGCCTGGGCCTCTCCATCGCCAAGCACATCGTCGAAGCCCATGGCGGCCAGATCCGGGTGGATAGCGAAGTCGGCCGCGGATCCACGTTCTTCTTCTCGGTTCCCCTCTCCGCCTGAACGCGGCAACGATGTCACCAAATGTTGACTTCCGTTTCATCGCGTTGCAATGGGACAAACGCATAGTAATCGTGGTGTGAAAGGAGGAGCCGAAAGGCTCCGCGCGGCCAAGGGGATGTCAAATTGGGATCGACAAGAATGGGCTCGGAAGTGGTTTTGCAGAACGTGCTGGTGAACTACCTGGTGTCGCAAGCGCGCACCGTGGAATCATCCGTCAACCGTGCGCTATGGGCTCTGCTCGAAAGAAATGAGCGCATGGCTAGCGAGGTCTTTCTCACCGAGCCTCGCATCAACGAAATGGAAATCGTCATCGATGAGCATGCCGTTCGCATGCTGCGGCAGAGCGATTTGCAGGATGCTGATATCCGACTGATCGTCGCGACGCTGAAAATCAACAACGATCTCGAACGCATGGGCGATCTGGCCGTCAACGTCAGCGAGCGGGCGATTTCGCTCGCGGGAATGGGCGAAATTGAAGCCCCGGCTGATCTGGAGCCTATGACCACCGCCGTCCGGGCAATGGTCTCGAAGTGCTTGGGCGCCCTGATTTATCAGAATGTGGAGCTCGCAACCCAGGTCCTGGAGAGTGACGACCTGGTTGATCAGTATCGCGACCGCGTCTTCGAGGGCTTGCTTGCCGGGATCACGAAAGATCCCGCGCTCGCGGCCCCCAACCTTCACTTCGTGCTGGCCTCGCGCCATCTGGAGCGCATCGCCGACCATGCGACCAATATCGCCGAGGATGTCCTGTTCTGGGTGCGCGGTATGGAGGTGCGGCATGGCCGCGCGAAGCGCCTGGAAGTGAACCCTGAAAAGGCGCGAACGGCTGAAATCACCTCGTAACGCCGAATTTTCAACCGAGAGTCATCTGCCATTCAAGTACCGCCCCTACCGTTACCCGAACGGCTGTTTCGTCGCGGCAGGATGAACGCAGCCCCAGGCGACTGAGTAGCGCCTTCCGTCGATCCGAACGGAATTCGGTGTCGCCGGTTCACCTGCCGTGGAGGCGCGGTTTGCCCACCGAACCCCGAGACCGCGCCTCTTCACCCCAATCGTGCCAGGGCGATTTCACTCCGAATTCTCTTGGATGTAACACAGCAGTAACAATCTGGAAAAAGGATAGCGCCGGGGGATACAACGACTATGAAAAAAATGATCCTGATGGTGTGCTTGGTTTTCGGGTTGTCCACGGCCTTAGGAGCGGATTCAACCATCCTCCTCAACGCCGCTGGTGCGACCTTCCCGTACCCGATCTACTCCAAGTGGTTTAGCGTGTATCACGACAAGAATCCGAACGATCAGATCAACTACCAATCTATCGGCTCGGGCGGCGGCATCCAGCAGCTTAAAGCTGGCACCGTCGATTTTGGCGCCTCGGACATGCCTCTGAACGATCAACTCCTTGGCACGTTCAACTTCAAAATCATTCAGTTCCCCACCGTTCTGGGTGCCGTCGTGCCCACGTACAACATCCCGGGCGTCAGCACCTCTCTGAAGTTCACCTCGCAGGCTATTGCTGACATTTACCTCGGCAAAGTCACCAAGTGGAACGACAGCGAGATTGCTTCCAGCAATCCCGGCGTCCAGCTCCCGGGCAACGACATCGTGGTTGTCCATCGCTCCGACGGCAGCGGCACCACCTTCGTATGGACCGATTACCTCTCCAAGGTGAGTCCCGATTGGAAGGAGCACGTCGGCAGCAACACTTCCGTGAACTGGCCCGTGGGTCTCGGCGGCAAGGGAAACGAAGGCGTTGCCGGTCTCGTCGAGCAGACGCCGAACTCCATCGGATACGTCGAGCTCATCTACGCTATCCAGAACCACATGGGGTACGGCCTGGTGAAGAATGCCTCCGGCAACTTCATTAAGGCCAGCCTCGAATCGGTTACGGACGCTGCTTCCGGAGCGGCCGAGAAGATGAAGAGCGATATCCGAATCTCCATCACCGATGCCTCAGGCGCCAAGGCTTATCCGATTTGCAGTTTTACTTACCTCTTGATTCCCGAGAAGATTTCGGATTCTGCAAAGCGGGATGCGATCAAGACCTTCCTACACTGGATGTTGACCGACGGGCAGGGTATGGTGGAATCTCTGAACTATGCTCGTCTGCCGAAAGCCGTTGTCGCTATCGAGATGAAGCAAATCGGCGAAATTCAGTGAAACATGGGCTCTGAAGCAACCGTCGTTGCGCGCGCGCCGTCCCCCGGGACGGCGCGTGCGTTTCTTCGTCGCCTTCTCGATGGCGATTCGGTCGCGCATATCATCACGCTCATCTTTGCGTCTTCGATCATTCTCATCACGTCCCTTCTCGTCTATCAGCTTTGGGTAACGTCGTCGCCCTCGCGCATTCAGTTTGGCTGGAAATTCTGGGTCACGCGAACTTGGGACCCGGTCTTCGAGAACTTCGGCGCCCTGCCCTTCATCTACGGCACGATTATCACTTCCGCCATCGCACTCGCGATCGCATTGCCTCTGGGGTTGGCGGCTGCCATCTTCCTCGCCGAACTGGCTCCGCGCCGCATCTCGGATTCCATTTCGTTTCTCATCGATCTGCTTGCTGCCGTTCCAAGCGTCATCTACGGCCTACTGGGGATTTTCGTTGTCGTCCCCCTAATGCGCACCGTCATTGGACCAGCCATCGAAAAAACGTTGGGCTTCCTCCCGATCTTTCGAGGCCCCAACTACGGCGTTGGCTTCCTGACCGCCAGCATCGTCCTTGCAATCATGGTCGTGCCCTTCATCATCTCCGTGTCCAGAGAGGTGCTCCTCACGGTGCCTCGAGACCAGCGTGAGGCCGCCCTCGCGCTGGGGGCCACACGCTGGGAGGCAACCTGGAAAGTAGTCGTGCCATGGGCGCGCACGGGCATCATGGGTTCGGTCTTCCTGGCCTTGGCTCGCGCAGTCGGCGAAACCATGGCGGTCACGATGGTTATCGGCAATAGCCCCAAGATCGTCGCGTCGCTTCTGGCTCCCGGCTACACCATCGCTGCCGTGATGGCCAACGAATTCAACGAAGCATTCGGAAATTTGTACAGAAGTTCCCTGATTGAGCTGGGCCTGGTCCTCTTTCTGATCACTTTTATCCTCAACGGCCTGGCCCGCCTTCTGATCATTGCGACGGAGCGCGGAGGAGGTCACGCCGCATGAGCCGCGCTCGTTTGATTTGGCGAAAATCCTTGAATGTCCTGATGCTGACTCTCACGGGGGTCGCCGCCTTCTTCGTAGTCTCGATCCTTTTCCTCATCCTTGGTGTTCTTATCTATCAGGGCGGGAAATCTCTTAACTGGGCTTTCTTTACGCGCCTGCCCGCACCCGTCGGCGAAACCGGGGGCGGCATGGCGAACGCCATCGTTGGCAGCCTCAAGCTGCTCCTTTTGTCGGCCCTCTTCGGCCTGCCCGTTGGATTGATCGCTGGCGCCTATCTCGCGGAATTTGGCGGACGAACGTTCTCGTTCGTCGTTCGCTACACCACCGACCTTCTCAACGGCGTTCCCTCGATCATCATGGGTGTCTTCGTCTGGGCTCTCGTTGTGGCGCCGATGAAAACCTTTTCAACCCTGGCCGGCGGAGTCGCTCTGGGCATCATGGTGATTCCTATCACGGTCCGCAGCACCGAGGAATTTCTGCGTTCCGTCCCACGCTCCCTTCGCGAAGGGGCGATGGCTTTGGGCGCCAGCAAATGGCGGACGATCCTCACCGTGGTGCTGCCAGCCGCGAGAGGGGGTATCATCACGGGTATGCTCCTGGCCTTGGCCAGGGTTGCGGGTGAAACGGCGCCTTTGCTGTTTACGGCTTTCGGAAACCAGTTTTGGAGTCCCGGCTGGATGCAGCCGATTGCGGCCCTCCCGCTGATGATCTATACCTACGCACTCTCGCCCTATGAGGATTGGCATCGCCAGGCGTGGGCCGCGGGACTGGTTCTCTTAGGGCTCGTCTTGATTGCAAACATCGGCACCAGGCTGGCTCTAAGCCGCGGAGGAGCGGCCCGCAGTGTTTGAAACAATCCCTGCTTCGCAAGGACATAGCGCTGTGGCGGCAAAACTCGCACCTCAGATACGGCCTGCAGAACCGACGACAACAGCCTCGGGAAAGGAGACCCCGGTGCGCTTTGAGATCTCCAATCTCGATTTCTTTTACGGGCCGAAACAGGCTGTCTTCGGCCTCAGCCTCAAGATCCCTGCGAACAAAGTCACCGCTCTCATCGGCCCATCCGGCTGCGGCAAGTCGACCTTTCTTCGCACACTCAACCGGATGAACGACACGATCCGCAACGCTCGCTTCTCCGGCAACATCCTGTTGGATGGTCAGGATGTTTTGAAGATGGATGTCGTGCGCCTCCGCCGTCGCGTTGGCATGGTGTTTCAGCGGCCCAACCCGTTCCCGAAATCGATCTACGACAATGTCGCGTACGGCCTGCGCATCAACGGTTACAAGGGACGCCTAAGCGATCTTGTCGAGCACAGCCTTCGCCGCGCCGCACTTTGGGACGAGGTAAAGGACCACCTGCACAAGTCGGCGCTGGCTCTATCAGGCGGGCAACAGCAGCGTCTATGCATCGCCCGGGCCTTGGCCGTCGATCCCGAAGTGCTGCTACTCGATGAGCCTTGCTCCGCCCTCGATCCGGTCACGACTGCCAAGATCGAGGAGTTGATGTTCCAGTTGAAAGACAGTTGTACGATGGCCATCGTCACCCATAACATGCAGCAAGCTGCCCGCGCTAGCGACTACACCGCGTTCATGTTGGATGGAAGGCTCATCGAGCACAACGAAACATCGAAGCTGTTTACGACGCCTTCCGACCCCCGAACAGAGGCCTACATTACGGGCCGGTTCGGATGAGCGCTGGAGGAACCGGGAAATCATGGAACGCCACTGGGAACACGATCTCGAGGAACTGAAGCAGCGGCTTCTCTGGATGGGGAGCCTCGCCGAGCGCGCCGTCCATCAGGCCGTTCACGCCGTGCTCGATGCCGACGAGCACCTGGCGGAGGCCGTCCTGAACGAGGAGGACGCCATCAATGAGATGCAGATCGAGATCGACGAGCGCGTCCAGCGCCTGCTGGCGCTTCAGGCTCCGATGGCCGCCGATTTGCGCCTGCTTCTCGCGGTTTCCCGCATTAATGGCGACCTGGAGAGAATTGGCGATCAGGCTGTAAACATCGCCCAGTCGGCTATGCGCGTGATGCGCCATCCACAGGTGAAGCCTTACGTCGACCTCCCGCGCATGAGTGAACTGGCCGAGGGAATGGTTCGCGATAGCCTGAATGCTCTCGTTCGTGGCGATCAGGAACTGGCGCAAAGCGTCCTGCAGCGCGATGACCAGGTTGACCGCTTGCGCGATCAGCTCTTCCGCGAGTTGCTTACCTACATGATGGAAAATTCCGCCGTGGTCTTCGCGGCCTTTGAGTTGATTCTGGTCGCCAAGAACCTGGAGCGTATCGGCGATCACGCTACCAATATCGCCGAAGACGTCATCTACTTCGTTGCGGGCCGCGACGTCCGCCATCCAGCTCTCGACCGCCGGTAATTCCTGCTCGGCGTTGGAGCCAAATTTTTCCGACGACTTTAGCGATTGTCCTGCCAACACCTAGATGCGGGCCAGCGCGGTCGCCTCGTCTTCGGCCAGATCGAGCACGTTGTCCAGCCGGACCATCTTCAGGAGCATCAGCACGCGTTTCGTAGGCGCAAAGAACGTGCACTTTCCTCCCGCCCGCTTCAGCGTGCTGAACGACCGCACGAGCGCGCCGATCCCGGAACTGTCCAGTTCCGTCACTCCCGACAGGTTGACGGCCACATGCGTCGACCCTGCGTTCACCAATTCCTGAATTTGCCCACGGAACTGCTCTTCCGCTTCCCCCAATTTCAAGGGTCCAGTGAGGTCCAGAATCGTTGCCCGCCCTGCTTTGCGAATGTTGATCTGCATTTTCCCTCGTTTACGTGCCGCAAAACCTATCCGAATTGCCGCTGCCAATCAAGCCCCGTCTCCGGCCGATCGGCTCTCTCGCCCCATTCCTTGACGTCTGTCCCGCCATTTTGCTACGCTGCGCCCCGGTTCCGCTCCCTCGGCGTCTTGATTTTGGCTTCGCCCCGGGGCCGAGCGGGCGCGTCCCCTCCCCGGGAGAGCCCATGGAGACATCTTCTGCTCTCTTTGAACTCGCGGCCGTGTCTCTGGCCTGCCGCGATCGGGATACCCTTCTAAAAACGTTTGCCGCTCGGGCTGCCGCGGCGTTAGACGCCAAAGCCGTCCTGATATGGATGGCCAATCGCGACGGAGAAGAGACGGCTCTAACGTGCCGCACCCATTGGACCGAACCGGGTGAGCACCTCGGGCCTGCAACCGTTGAAGTGGGGAACGGGCTTCTTACCGAGGTATTGGATTCCGGGAAGCCTCGTGAACTCTCCCCTCGCGAGCTTGCCGAGGAGGACCTTTCGCATCTGGAGGGGGCTTCGCGCCGCCGCATCAAGTCCGCGCTCTATGCTCCCATCCCCGGCCTTGAGCGTTCGGAAGGCGTCGTTGAAGTCCTGAACAAGAGAACCGGCGAGTTTACGGGCGAAGATGTCCGTTTCCTGGAGGACGCCGGCCGCTTCGCCGGCCAGGCACTTGCAAATCTCGACGCGATCGAGTCTGAGCGCCAGTCCCAGCTCTCCACACTTGAGCGTCTTACCGCCCTTTACGACCTTGGCCGCACCTTCACCTCCACGCTCGAATTGCAGGAACTCCTTCCGGTCGTTGCCGGCAAAATCCGCGACATCCTTGCCGCGTCCGCCTGCAATCTCTGGCTAGTGGATACGGATGCGGGTGACCTGCGTCTCGCGCACCAGGCGGGCGAGGATCCCAGCGTCGAAGCGGAGGCGCGGGCGCCAGTGGCCGAGGGACTCTTCGCCGAAGTCACACAGCAGGCAACGCCAAGACTGATTGAGTCCCCTGCGGAAGAAGCCGACCTGGAGGAGCGGAGGAAGGCGGCGGGCGATTTCGAAATGGTGTCGTGGATGGCTGCGCCGCTGCGCAAGAACGACGAGGTGCTGGGCGTCGTAGAGGTCATCAACAAGGAAGATGGCTCCTCCTTCGGCGAGGATGACCTTTTCTTCCTCTCGAGCATCAGCGAGCAGGCCGCGGTGGCGCTGCACAACGCGAACCTTCTCGAGTCCGAACGCAAGGTTCATGCTCTCGACGCGCTCCTCAAGATTTCCAAGGAAATCACTTCCACCCTCGATCTCGACCACGTCCTGACCACCGTTGTCCATCAGGCGGGCTCCGTCGTTCCGTTTGACCGCTGCGTCATCGGATTCTTCGACCGCGGTCGTTTCCTGCTCGGCGCCGTTTCGGGCGAATCAGAGGTTCCGAAGACGCGCGAAATGGATGACCTGAAGCTCCGGCTCGAGTGGGTGGCTGCGCAGGAAACGCCGGTTTGCGCCGATCTCTACGACGACGGCTGGCACGCCGATCCGCCCGAAGCTCGCGCGCAATTCGCATCGTTTCTCGAAGAGCACGGACACAACGGAATGTATGCGCTCCCATTGCGCGACGACCAGGGGCGGCTGGGCGTCCTGGCCTTGCTGAGCAGCGACGCCGATTTCCTCACAGATTCGAATAAGGAAACGCTGGCGATTCTGGCCAATCAGACCACAGTCGCCATCCGCAACGCGCAGCTCTATCAACAGGTTCCGCTTGCCGGCCTCCTGCAGCCTCTCGCGGAGAAAAAGCAGAAGCTCCTTTCCGCCGTGCCGGCTGGGCGCTGGCGGCAATACGGCGAGCGAGCGGCGCTGATCGCCCTGGTTCTTGCGATTGTGCCCTGGCCGATGCGTGTGGGAACCGACGCGACTGTGGTGCCCGCGGAACGCCGCATCGTGAGTTCGATTCCCGGCGGAGTGGTTGAGCGAGTCTTCGTCCATGAAGGCGACGTGGTGCAGCCCGGCCAAGTTCTCGCGAAACTCGAAGACGGCGAGGATCGGGTGAAACTGGCGCAAGCCCAAGCCGCCCTCGCGCAGGCGCGCCGCGATCTGGCCGAAGCTGAATTTCGCAACGATCCGTCGGTCGCCGGTCAGGCGAAGATACGAGTCGATCTTCACGGAGCGGAGGTCGCGCTCGAGCAACAACGCCTAAGCGAAGCGCAACTCGACGCGCCGATCGCCGGCGTTATCGTCACACCCAAGGTCGAAGAAAAAACGGGGACGATGCTTCATCCCGGCGATGCTTTCTGCGAAATCGTCCAGCAGGACCACATGGCCGCAGAGATGAGCGTTCCCGAGACAGACCTGCCTCTGCTTCGCGCGGGAAATCGCATGGCGTTGAAACTGAACGCCTTTCCGGCGGCGACGTTCAGCGGCGTGGTCGACCGAATTGGCGCTCAGACAAAGGCGGAAGCAGGAGACCAGTATTTTCTGGTGCGTGCGGTCTTCAAGAATCAGGGCGACTTGGCTCGTGACGGAATGGTGGGGCGTGCGCGCGTAATGGCCGGGGGAGGATGGTTCAGCAGCGGCTGGTATCCAGTCGGATATGTGATCCTGCGCTCTCCGTTTCGATGGGCATGGCAGAAGGCTTGGTCCTGGCTCCCGTGAGAGGAAGGCTCGTCATGAATAGAAACCGCTCTATGTGGCTTGGCATCGCGATCCTGGCGACAATCGCGGCGGGCTGCGACAATTCGACGGTAGCGTCCGGCAATGTTCCCACGACAGCGGAGGCGGCAAGTCCTGCACCGGCATCGCCGCCGCCGTCACCTGCTCCTGCCAAGCAGCCAGTGAACAACGACATTTTGAGCGTCCTTTCAGTGGAGCATCAAGTAGATCTCGCGACGCAGCGCGACGGAGTCGTGGTCTCCCTCGCAAAGGATGAAGGCGCCAGCGTGAAGGCTGGTGATGTTCTGGGGCAGCTCGATGACCGGACTCTGCAGATGGAATTGGTCAAGGCCCGCGATGACCTGCAAGTGTCTGAGAACAACGTCAAGTTCAAGGAAGCGGAACTCAAGGCGAAGAGCGCCGCTTACCGGCGGCAGCAGCAATTGCGCGAGTACGGCCTTTCGAGCGAAGCCGATCTGGAAGCCGCCGAGTTCGAAGCCAAGGGTGCCGAATACGACTTGCATGGTTACGAGGCGCTGGTCGAGAGCGGACACGCGGCCATCCGCCAGTTGGACATTCAGATCGATCAAACGCGGTTGCGGGCTCCATTTTCGGGAGTGGTGGTTCGCCGTTACATCCGCGAAGGTGAATCACTCGCAAAGGGCGATCGGTGCTTCCGCGTGAGCCAACTCTCGCCCCTACAAGTGCAGTTCCAGATTCCCGAGTCTTCGCCGCGACGGCCGGAGCGCGGGGCCGCAGTTGAGCTTTCTCTGATTGAGGATTCGAATCGACCGCTAAGCGCACGGATCGTCAAGATTAGCCCGACGGTTGATCCGGCCAGCGACAGCTACGACGTTGTCGCGCAGTTGACCGGATCGCGCCTTTCCGATTTGCGGCCCGGCATGGCCGTCCGCGTGGTCTGGCCTGCCGCCGCAACCTCTCGCACGAATCCCTGACGAGTCCCGACGATGAGGTTCGGCCCCACCAGCCTGCAAGTCTCGAGCGTCCTCGCAAGGGGATTACGCCGGCCAAAGCTGCGATGGGATCTGCGCATCAGCGAGCAGACTGTCGCCGGCGAGAAGAGCTACGTCATCAAGGTCTTCGAGACCAACTCCTACAACCGGTACGGAGAAACGGAATACGAACTCCTCACGCTCTGCGACGGCAATCGCACTGCGGCCGACATCACAGAGGAAATGAACACTCGCCATCCGGACGAACCCGTCGCGGAGCCGGAAGTCCTCGATTTTCTCGACGGCGTTGAGCCGGCAATGTGGGAGCGCTCCGTCGGAGAGAAAAATCTGGCCGTGCTCGAGCGCATTCGCGACGAACGCAAGAGCCGCGTCGATCAGTCGAGCGTCCTTTATATAAGCTTCCGAGCATGGGATCCCAACAAAGTCCTCGAGAAAATCGACCCTTATTTCGGCTGGCTCTTTACCGAAGGCTTCGTCCTGTTCTCCCTGCTGCTCTTTATCTCCTGTATGTACCTTCTCGCGGGAGACTGGACCCGGATTCAGGCCGATACGGCGTCCTTTTACAGTTTTCAGAACAAGACCGCGTACGACATCTGGGCGTTCTGGTTCATCATGCTGGTCCTCGGCGGAATTCACGAGTTCGGGCATGGCCTCACGTGCAAGCACTTCGGCGGAGACGTGCACCAAATGGGATTTCTCCTGATTTACTTCACTCCGGCGTTTTTCACGGACACCACTGACATTCTCCTCTTCGACCGCGGCTCCCGCCGCTTGTGGGTCATCTTCGCTGGAATCTGGGTCGAGCTCGTGGTCTGTTCTGTTTCGGCGCTTACGTGGCACTTCACGCCGGCCGGTTCGCTCATCAGCGACCTCGCGTACAAGACCATGCTGCTGAGCGGAATCCAGGGAACGCTTTTCAACCTCAATCCCCTGATCAAGGCTGACGGTTACTATGCGCTTGCGCAGTTTCTTGACGTCGATAATTTGCGTGAAGACTCCTTCGCATTCCTCCGCTCCTGCGTGCGGAAGTATTTTCTGCGCGAGGATATCGACCTGCCCCCGGCGAGCCGGCGCCACCGGCGAATCTACGTCATCTTCGGTCTGACGGCGATCCTCTACAGCACAACCCTGATCATCGTTGTTCTCCTGTTTGTCAGAAACGTCTTCGTCAGCAAGTTTGGTGCTTGGGGCTATGTGTTGACGGCCGGCATCGTCTACTTCTTTGCTCGCAAGGGCCTGCGGAAAGCCGTCCCGGCGATTCGCGCGTGGCTGCGCGAGAAGAGAGAGGTGTATATGGCGTGGAAAATGACGCGCCCTCAGCAAATCGGGGCGCTGAGCGTAGCGCTCTTGCTGTTGGTTCCGCCGTTCCCTGCCAAGATCTCCACAGACTTCGTCTTGGAGCCCGGCAACGACGCGCACGTTCGCGCCACCGTCCCCGGCGTGGTTGCAAAGGTATTCGTACACCAGGGCGAGGAAGTCAGCGCGGGCCAGATACTCGCTGTAATCGAGAATCCCGACCTCTCCGCAAAGGCAGAGGTGCTCGCGGAGCAGCTCGCACTGGCCAATGGAGCCGTTCGCAGCACCCAGGAGCGTCCGCAGATGCGGGACCCCGCCGCCGCAATTCGCGAACGGACTCGTCTGCGGGAGGAGCTTTCCGTTGCACAGCGCGACGCCGACGCGTTGGAAATCCGGTCGCCAATCGCCGGGACTATCGCCACAAGCGCGGTCGAACAGAAACCGGGAGAATTCCTTCAAGCCGGCGACGAGTTTTGTCGCGTCGTGGACCGGAATACGATGAAGGCCCGCGTGCTGGTTCGGGACTGGCAGATCAATCGCGTCCGAGAGGGAGCAGAAACCCAGATGAAGGTCACTCCGTACCCGTACCGCACATACGGCGGCCGGATCGAGCGGATTCTCCCTGCTGCCGCGGCGGACCAGCCTGTATCAGATCCTCAAAAGCTCCAACGGCTGGGCCAGGAACTCACTAATTACTTCGCGGTTGTGGTGCGGTTTCCGAACCCTGACGGCTCTTTGAAGGAAGGGATGACCGGTACGGCAAAGATTGCCGCTGGAAACTCGTCGCTGGCGTGGAGGGTCGGTCGAGCCGGTTCGCATTGGCTCCGCTCGCAGATCTGGTAGCCAAGCCATGACCCGAAAGAAAAAGGCCCCCGTTGATGAAGCGGGCGGCCCGAAAAATACGCTGTCGTCGGAAGGCCAGCTCGCTAGCTGAAAGACCCCCTGCGAAGCATGTTGACTGTCAGGCTCTGAGTCTTCTCAAGCTTCTTGCCGCTCGCGAGTTTCTTGCCTGACTTCACGGGTTTTGGTTTCTTCGTCATCGCGTTCTCTCCCGCCTATCGAGACTCGGCAAGGCAATCCTTCAGAGCGAGTCCGGAACCTAGAAAACGTTCCGTACAACCAGATTCTGCTTCTTTTCAAGCTGCTTGCCAGCCGCCAGCTTCTTGTCCGTCTTCACCGGCTTTGCCTTGGTCACCTCAGCCCCCGTCTCTAGAGTAGCCTTTCGGCTCGCCCTCTGCTACTGCAATCCTGACGCCAACTTTACCAACCGTTGAGAATACCGAGAACCCAAGAGCCCAAAGGACTTAGCGCCACCAAACCCCGGCGAATCGGACCTGTAGCAACCCGGCAGCGTTGAGTTTTCTTGGCTGCGGTGAATAATTCAACAGCGCTGCCTTAAAGTAGGCGAAGGAACTCACTCGACAACGTTAATCGATCCCCGGCACTTCGCCGCCCCACAGTGGCATGGTACTCGCTGCGCGTTCTTGGAAAAATGGTAGTCGTAAGCAAGCTCTTCGCCGCGGCGGATCGCTCGTAAGCTGATGAGCCACAGCCGGTTGCGGATTCTTCGTAGGCGGAGGTTCGGGTCGCAACTATGGTTGATCAGCTCGGCGCCGTTCCCGCCCACGGCGCCGTCAATGGCCCAATACGAATTTAGGCATGCTAGATAGTTAAGGCGCCGGCTCCGCCCGCCCGAACCTTCTAGAAAGCGCCTCCGGGTCTCGTTGCGCGAGATTCTTTCCCCGGCATATTCAATGACTTTGCGCCCGGCGGGGATTCTCTGCGCGGCAAATACGCCCAAGCGATGAATTCCAGAAGTCCGGACATGCAACTTGTAGGGAGAGGCTGTCGAGATGCTGGCTCGAGCCACCCTTGCCAAGCCCAGTCTGCTTTGCGACTTCATTCAGAAGGAGAGAAGGCTGCCACCTTTTGGCCAGCGGCAGCCTTCGAGGTAGACCTAGTACACCGCCGCGGCCTTTTTCAAGGTCGTGGTCTTCGCCAGTTTCTTGCCCTTCTTGATCTTCTTTGCCATTTCGTTCTCCTTGCTGGGTGTATGTGTATTGCCCCGGGTGCGCTTTACGAGGCCCGCGAACGCATATGACAAGGTTCCTAAGCTCAATAGCTAAGAATTGAGGGGCCGCAACCAGTGCCGCGGCCCCCCGGGTCCCGGTTTCAGTTAAAGCTGGGGCCGCCAGCCTTCAGCGGGGTGGTCTTCGCAAGCTTCTTGGCCTTCTTCAGTTTCTTCGCCATTCCTTTATCCTCCAGAGAATGGAACCGCCTGCCTGTCATCAAGCAAATCGCCTGCCAACACGCGGCAAACGCGGCCGAGAAACTAACACACGCACTGTGAACAACATAGCGTTTTCCCGAGGTCTGTCGCAGGGGTCTCGCCGCCGGAAACTGTTGAGTTTTTCAGAGAGCGATGAATATTCCAACGTTTCCACGCACCGGAACGGCGCAGCGGTTCACAAGCTGTGCTTCCGGCAGAGGTAGTTCAAGCGGTTCCTGTCCACGCCCAACAGCCGGGCGGCCTCCGATTTCGTCTGCTTGGCTTGCTGCAACGCTTCCTGCACCCATCGCTTCTCAAAGGCCCCGACTTCCTTATCCAGGTCGATTCCGGTCGTCGGCAGCCGGAACCGGTTCCGCGAATCCCGCCCTCCCGCCTCCACCATCTCCGCCGGAAGGTCCTTCAGCTCGATGGAGTCGCCATCCGTCATGATCACCAGGCGCTGGATGGCATTTTCAAGCTCCCGGACGTTGCCGGGCCAGGAATAGCGCTTTAGCGCCTGCATCGCATCGTCGGCAATCGGCTTTACCGGGAGGCTGTTGGCCGCGCAATAGACCTGCACGAAGTATTCCGCCAGCACCGGGATGTCTTCCACCCGCTCGCGCAGGGCAGGAACAAAGATCGGTACCACATGGATTCGGTAATAAAGATCCTCTCGGAACCGGTCCTGGCGAACCATCTCCTCCAGGTCCTCATTCGTCGCGCTGATAAGGCGGAAGTCCACCTTGATGGACTTCTTCCCTCCCAGCCGCATTAGCGCGCGCTCTTCGAGCACTCGGAGCAGCTTGCTCTGGAGTGCCGGCGTCAGCGTGGCGATCTCGTCCAGGAAGAGCGTACCGTTGTGGGCCAGCTCGACCCGCCCTTCCTTCGTGGCGACCGCGCCTGTGAAGGCTCCCTTCTCATAGCCGAAGAGCTCTGCCTCCATCAGGCCCTCGGGCAGGGCTGCGCAGTTCACGCCTATAAAGGCGCGGCCGCGTCGCGGGCTCTGATCGTGCAGAGCGCGCGCCACCAGTTCCTTGCCCACGCCGCTTTCGCCCCGAATAATGACGTTTGTATTCGCCTTCGCCACTCGCTTGATGGAATCGAAAACGTGGCGCATCGAGTCGGTAGCGCCGATCAGGTCGCCCAGGGCCCTCTTTCGGCTGATTTCCTCGCGCAGGATGCGGTTTTCGCGCTGAATGTGCAGCTTCTCAATGGCTCGCTCGAGCAGATGCCGCAGCACGTCCGTATCGATAGGCTTGATGAAGTAGTCGTAGGAGCCCGCATCGATCACCTTGAGGGCACTGGCTTTCTTGTCGTCGGAGCTGAGGACGATCACCAGCGTGTCGATTTCGCTGCCGTCCAGGCGGCCGAGCAGCTCGGTGCATTCCTTCACGCCACCCGAGGTGATGGGCAGCCCGAGTAGCAGGACGTCCAGTTCCGACTCCTGAAGGAGCTTGTAGGCTGCCTCGTAGTCGGCGCCTTCGAGAATCTCGTAATCGGAGCGGAGCGCCGACACAATTTTCGCGCGCAGCGACGCGTCGTCGTCGACGACGCCGATCTTTGGTTTGGCGGAGCCTGGCGCGATGGCTGTTCTCCGGCTCGCGACACGCCAAGTCAAGGATTAGAACGGGAGGGGCGTCTCCGAGTCGCCGCGATTCTAGGTGCCAACCTTCGGGCTGTCAACGCCGGGACGACGAAATCAAGAGCTCCCGATAACGATGCCCACAATGAAGACGGCTACTCCGCCGACCACCACCTGCATCGTCGAGGCCAGCAGCGGCGTATCCATGTAGCGGTGGCGAACGTAGCTGATCACGGCAAGTTCCACTGCGACAACCAGAACCGCCGCGATGAACGCGACATGAAAATTCCCAATCAGGAAGGGCAGCGTATGTCCCAAGCCGCCCGCGGCGGTCATCAGTCCCGTCACCGAACCGCGAATGATTGGGCGGCCGCGCCCTGTCAGCGAACCATCATCCGAAAGCCCCTCGGCGAAGGCCATCGAGATCCCCGCGCCGAGCGAAGCGGCGAGCCCCACCAGAAAAGCGTCCGTCGTTTTGTGCGTTGCGAACGCGGCCGCGAAGATGGGGGCGAGAGTCGATACCGAACCATCCATGAGCCCCGCGAGCCCGGGCTGGATAATTTGCAGCATGAAGAGCTGCCGTCGCGATTTTTCTTCGTCCCCGATTGTTGCGGGGCCAAGGTGCTTTTCCTCCAGGCTCTCGGCGAAATTGTAGTGCTCGCGCTCGACTTCAGCCAGGTCCCCAAGAAGTTTGCGCGTCGAGGGGTCCGAAACGCGCTGCAGTGCGCGTTCGTAAAATCGCCGCGTCTCGAGCTCCATCACTTCCACCTGTTTCCGGACGGTCGCGATTCCCAATGGCCGCACCAGCCAGACCGGCTTCCGTTCGACAAACCCTTTCACGTCCTGCCTTCTAATTAGCGGGATGTGATCCCCAAACCTCTGCTTGTACGTATCCAGCAAGCTCTGGCGATGGCGCGACTCCTCGGCCTGCATTTCGCGAAACACCTTTGCAGTCGACGGGTACGTCTCGTCGAGACCTTCGGCGAAATCCGCGTAGACCCGGCTGTCTTCTTCCTCGAGCTGAATCGCGAGCGCCAAAATTTCCCGCTCGCTCAGATCCTTGAAGCTTCTCTTGGCCATCGCTGTCTCCCATGGCGCAGTAAGAATGACCGATTATATCGGCCTCGCCCGTCAGCAGCCGCATGTCATAATTCGCGGCTCAGACCCGTGAGTCGGCCCGGCAGGCACGGGCATCCATACAATATGAGCGCAACCGCGAGTGACCATCGCATGAAGGCTTGTTCGCTGCCTTCGCCTGCTCCTGTCACCTCCAACCCGCTGGTTTTTTCGGATGCTCCGATTCCGAAGCCCGGACCAGGTGAAGTTCTCGTTCGTGTGAATGCTTGTGGCGTTTGCCGCACGGACTTGCACGTCGTCGAAGGAGAACTGCCGCCCCGCAAATCTCCTATCATTCCCGGCCATCAGGTTGTCGGAACAGTTGACGCGCTCGGCGAAAACGCGCATCGCTTTCCGCTCGGAACGCGCGTCGGCATTCCCTGGCTGCATCGCACGGACCAGACCTGCGAATATTGCCGCATCGGTGCGGAAAATCTTTGCGACCACCCCGATTTCACGGGCTACACGGTCGATGGCGGATACGCTCAGTTCGCCGTTGCGCCGGAGCAGTTCGTATACGCGCTGCCTGAATCTCTGTCCGACGAAGCCCTCGCCCCGCTTCTCTGCGCGGGGATCATCGGCTTTCGTTGCTTGCGCTTGTCTGAAGTGAAATCTGGAGGTCGCCTTGCCTTCTATGGTTTCGGTGCCGCGGCTCACGTGGCGATTCAGGTGGCGCGCCATTGGGGTGTTGAGGTCTACGCTTGCACCAGAGGAAAGAACCATCAGGCTCTTGCGTCGTCGCTAGGCGCCGTTTGGGTTGGCGAGGCCGCGGCCGATCCACCCGTTAAGCTCGACGCCGCGATCGTCTTCGCGCCCGCCGGTGAACTCGTTCCTCCTGCGTTGAAGGCCCTCAAGAAAGGCGGGCGGCTCATCCTCGGCGGCATTCACATGAGCCCGATTCCATCATTCAGCTACGATTTGCTTTACCAGGAGCGCTTGATTCGGAGTGTCGCGAACAACACGCGCCGCGATGGCGAGGATTTCCTACGCGTCGCCGCCGAAATCCCTGTGCGCACTCAAATACAGGCCTATCCGTTAAGCGAAGCCAATCGCGCGCTAAATGACCTCAAGGCCGACCACGTCAACGGAGCAGCCGTGCTCGATTGCCGCGTCTGAGCTCTCGCTTGCCGGCGCGTCGTCCGCGCCGCGATGCAGTTCAACTCTTGATCGTCTGCGATGCCGGATCCCATCGCACGCCACTGCCCCTGAAATAAGATTCGTTCGCCATGTGGCACGCTAGCGCCGCGTGATGTCCGAAAACCACATCCTCCACCACCGGCTGCCTCGTCTTCACCGCCTGGAAAAAATTCCACAGATGTGGTTTCACGTCGTCCCACGACGGCCCAGTGAACCGTATCCCTTCCACGACAGTCTCCTTGCCCAGGGCGACATCGTGCTCCTCGTGCCACTTCGTCTCGTACGCCTCGTGCATCGCCTTCGGAAAACTTGCGGCGTAGTAGCACGGAGAGTCGTCCTCCCCCGACTGCGGGATGTACGTCACGCTTGTGCCGTTCACTTCGAGAATTCCCTTCGACCCCATGAACCGATATCCCTCGGGCGTGTCTGTCCCCAAGTTCAGTCGGAGGTAGACCGGTACGGCGCCCGTCTTTTCATATTCAAAAATCGACGCGTGGACGTCCGGCATGTTTCGCCCGTCTTTCCATCGGACGATTCCACCCATCGCCATGCAACGCTGCGGCGCTTCCTTCGTGCCCAGCATGGCCAGCATCCCGCTCACCAGGTGCACCAATAAATCTCCCGCCACTCCGGTCCCATACTCTTTCCAGCAGCGCCACCGCGCGAACAGATACGGATCGAAAGCGCGCTTCGGCACAGTCCCTTGCCATGTGTCCCAGTCGAGCGTCGTGGTCGAAAGGTCGGGTGGCGGCGGATATTCCCACGCGCCGCACGGCGAATTGCGCCCGTTCGAACCTTCGATCAGGCACAGGTCTCCGATTGTTCCCTGTGCGAGCAGGTCCCTCGCCTTTGCCGCAATGATCCCGCTCACCCGCTGCGATCCCACTTGCACGATACGTCCGGCCTTCTGCGTCGCGTCCACCATCGCAACGCCATCCGCGGGCGAATGCGACATCGGCTTTTCGCAGTAGACGTCCTTTCCGGCGTTCACGGCGTCAACCACAACGCCCTTGTGCCAGTGGTCCGGAACCGCTGCGATCACGCAGTCGATGTCCTTTCGCTCCAGCACTTCCTGATACCGCCGCGTCGTCGGCAGGCTCGTGTTATTCGTGATTTCCTTCGCCAGCGTGTGCCGCCCGTCGTAAAGATCAGCCGCAATCACGCATTCCACTCCCGGCAATTGGATCGAATTGGCCAGCAGTCCCGACCCCTGCATTCCCACGCCGATAATTCCGAACCGCACGCGGTCGCTTGGCGCTACCTGTCGGGCGGCGGCCTTGGCCCACGCAGGCCCTTCCGGCTCCAACAGCACATTCCGCGCCACCACGTATGCTCCGGCCGCACCGGCGCTGTCTTTCATGAACTCGCGTCGCGACATTCTGATCCTCTTCATTCCTTCCCCCGAATCTTGCTCTTGGATTTTGCGTCGCCTGCAATCCCCATAGTTAGCTTGCAGCGTGTCACTGCGTCATCGGTGAGCAGCACGGTGTCTTCACCGGTTTCGGCTCCATCATCTCAACGCGTGTTAGGTTTGGGTCATAGAGGTTGAGCTGCCATTTTCCGTCCCGCCCGATCTGCGGTTTCTCCGTGATTTTGGGATCCCTTTGCAGCAACACCTTGTAAGCGTCATTCACACTCGGCACTCCCAGCGCCAGGTGATGCATGATCCCCAAAAGCCGAGGACTAGGATGCTCGTCGACGTTCAGCATGTATTCCAGCCAGTCCGTTCCCTCCGGCACTCGCATGTCCACCCAATCCGTTTTGTCGTCCTTCATTCCTCCATGCCACGTCTCGTGAAATCCCAGAATATCCTTGTAGAATTTGTCCGCCGCCGCCCGGTCGTGCACCGTCACTCCGACATGAATGATGTGCTGCGAAATTCGCGTGGCCGGAAGATGCTTTCCAAAATCGCGGCTGTGTATCGACCCGGGCATCAACTCCACGAATTCCACCGTATGCCCATCCGGATCCTTTACTTCGAAGCCGCGGTTGCCGTCGAGCATTGGCGGGAGCTTCTCGGGAACCGCCACGCCCTTGCTCGCAAGGTATGCGCGCAAAGCCTCTGCGTCCGTCGTCTCGAACGCAATATGGGATAGCCGGTCTTCTTGAGGATCCTTCAGCTCCGGAAAAACCTCAATGAATTGGTGGTCGTTCACCTTGAAGTAGACCAGCAGCAGCTTCCCCGGGGGATCATCCAGGCTGAATGCTTGGTCGAACCCGAGAACGCCTGTATAAAACTGCCGCGACGCGTCGAGATTGTCGGTTCGCAATCCGATATGCGAAATGCCGATGATCGGTGGCCGCTTCGGAGCCTCCTGCGCCCGCATGATTCGCACGGCAGGCCCATGAGCAACGACCGCAGCGAAGGAAAAAGCAGCGACGACAGGCCACGCGCGCCGCATCAACGAAAATGCCCGCATTTTCTCCTCCCGGCGCGGAAGCATACACCCTTTCGCACGTTGCGTCCCACCAGTTAGAGACCGTCGTAGAGTGTTCGCCCGCAGTTGCGGCGCTTTCTAGCTTGCCGCTTCCATCTGCACCCACCGTCGCTCGCGTGCGCTTGTCGCAATCGCCTCGCATAGCATCAAGCCGGTGTGGCCATCCTCGAACGTGGGAAACGGTCGCGGTGCAGTCATGTCGCCTTTCTCGATGTACGCGTAAAAATCCTTAAAGAGCTGCACGAACGTATCGGGGTAACCCTCCGCATGCCCCGCCGGATAAGCCGCGTACCCTCGCGCTTCGGGGCTCATTAGTCCCGGATCCTTGATCAGTTCGCGATTCGGCTCGCGTCTTCTCCCAATCCACAATGTGTTCGGCCGCTCGCCGTCCCACGCCAGCGAACCCTCGCTTCCATCAATCTCGAACCAGAACCGGTTCTTGCGTCCGGCGCTCACCTGAGAAACGGTCATGACTCCGCGCAGCCCGCCTTCCCAATGGAGGAGGACTGATGCGTAGTCCTCCGTCTCGATTCGAACCTCGTCAAAGTCGCTGCCGCGCCGCTCCTGAAATGTCTCCACCGAACCGCGCGGCCGCTCACGCACGGGAATCACCGTGGCCAGATCCGCGCACAACTCCGTCACTCGTCTGCCCGTGATCCACGAAATCATGTCCATCCAGTGCGTTCCCACGTCCCCCACCGTCCTCATCGACCCGCCGGGTCCGCGCTCGAGTCGCCAGTTCCAATCTGAGCGATACATCAGCCAGTCCTGCAAATAAGACCCGTGCACCATCCACGGTTCGCCGATCGCTCCTCGCCTCACCAGCGCCCGCGCTTCTTGGCACATGGGGTAGTACCGCAGATTGTGCGCCACGGCTGCGGCTCGCCCGCTCTTGCGAGCCGATTCCACAAGCGCTGCCGTCTCACCTGAATCGAGTCCCAGCGGCTTTTCGCACATGACGTGCTTCTTTTGCTGGAGGCATGCCTCCGCCTCCGGAAAATGCAGGTTGTTCGGCGTGCACACATGCACGGCGTCGACCTTCGCATCGCCTGCGATTTCCTCGAGTGACCGATAGCCTCGCGGAATCCCCAGCGCGTTCGCTTGCTCCTGCGTGCGCTCCACTGAGCTCCCGAGCACTCCCGCAACTTCAATCCCCAGCCGCCGCAGCGCCTCGATGTGCGCCCGGCCAACGAATCCGACCCCGATCACGGCTGCCCGCATTGCTCCCGCCTTTCCTCACACCACACGCGCGCGTTCCCGCCCGAGCGGTACCAAGTCTCGCAAAACAACCGCCGCTGCGCCACTCCGCTCGGAAAGAGCGCGCGACCATTGCTACAATGTCGCTGAAAAAGCTGCGCCGAGCAAAGTGAGAGAAGCGAAGGAGGATTCCATGAATGTCCGCAAGATTCCCATCGGTGTCTTCGATCCCGTCTATGCGCATCTCTCGCTCGATTCGATGCTCGAGAAAATCACCGCCCTCGGCCTCGAAGCCGTCGAAATCGGCACGGGAGGCTATCCCGGAAGCCCGCATTGCCCCGTTGACGATCTGCTCGCCGATCCCGCCAAACTCAAAACCTGGAAAAAGAAATTCGACGATCGCCACATCGAAGTCGCCACGCTTAGCTGCCACGGGAATCCCGTCCACCCCGATAAAGCCATCGCCGATCGCGATGCCGAAACCTTCCGCCGCACCGTCCTCCTCGCCGAAAAGCTCGGCGTCAAAGTTATCGTGAACTTCTCCGGTTGCCCCGGCGCGGGCCCGGCCGACAAGAATCCCAGCTGGATCACCTATCGCTGGCCCGACGAATATGCCGCTGCTCTCGATTGGCAGTGGAAGGAAAGGATCATCCCCTACTGGAAGGAAGCTGCTTCTTTCGCTCGTCAACACGGCGTGCGCCGCATCGCCCTCGAGATGCATCCGAATTTCTGCGTCTACAATCCTCGCACGCTTCTCAAGCTTCGCAGCGCCGTTGGCGAAGAACTGGGCGTCAACTGCGATCTCAGCCATCTCTTCTGGCAGCAGTGCGATCCCGTCACCGTGATACGCCTCCTCGCCAATGCCGGCGCCATCTTCCATGTCCACATGAAGGACACCGCCCTCTATAAGCACAACGTCGAGCAGTTCGGCGTCCTCAATTTTGCGTTCGAAGCGAAGGATCTTCCGCACGCCTCCGCGAATTTCCGAGCGGTCGGCTACGGCCACGGCGCCGAATTGTGGAAGACGGTGATGCGGACCTACATGGAGATCGGCTACGACGGAATCATCAGCATCGAAAACGAAGATCCCGAACTCACTGGCGAAGTCGGCGTCGAACGTGCCGCCTACGTGCTGAAAAACGTCCGCGCGGAATTGCTCGCCGAAGCGAATTGATCAGAGCTGAACAAATCTGTTAGGGGAGGAACTTCGCAGCGGCCTTACAGGACAGCCTTGGGGCTCGTGCCCGCCGCTGCGAAAACTGCCTGCACTTCGGCGCGCGCCAGCGGCAGAAAAATCTTCACCACTTCTGGATCGAACTGCGTCCCGCTCGCCTCCACCAGCCGCCGCTCGGCCTCTTCGTACGGAAGCCCGTTGCGGTACGGCCGGTTCGACACCATCGCGTCGAACGAATCGATCACCGACACAATCCGCGAGCCCGTCGGAATCTCGTGCCCCTTGAGCCCGCCCGGATATCCCCGCCCGTCGAAGCTCTCATGGTGGTGCAGAATCAGCAGGCTTGCGCGCTCCATTCCAGGCACCTGCCGCAGCACCGCCCACCCGTATTCCGGGTGCTTTTTCATCAAGTCGTATTCTTCTTTCGTGAGTTTCCCAGGCTTGTTCAGGATGGCGTCAGGAATCCCGACTTTTCCGATGTCGTGCAACAGCGCGGCCGTCTCGATGTCGATTAGCTCACTTCCCTGAAGCCCTAGCTCGCCGGCCACGTGCAGAGCCCATTCCGCCAGGCGTGTGCTATGCACTCCCGTGTTAAGGTCCTTCAGATCGAGCATCTGGTTCAGCGCGCAGATCATCGACGTTCTCAGCGCCGCAAGTTGCTCTTCGACTTCCTTCACTTGCAGCGTTGCCGGCGACCATGCCGCCATTCCGCTCGCCGTCACGCCTCTGGAAATGAACGCGCCGGGGAAGCCCTCGAATTTCGGGGCCGCCCCGGTCGCGCTCGCCATGGAATCACCGATCATCGTCGCGGCTTTCGCCTCAGCTTAGTTCCCGCAGCTCTGATTCGACGTCATCGCCTGCACCGCGCAGACCACGTCCAGTCGCCCATTGCCCATGTTCGGGCCGACCCACACTGCGTGAGCGATATCCGCCGCTGCACGGCTTTGATTCGTCGTCGATTGCAGACTCACGAGCAGCGCCGCAGTTCCCGAGACGAACGGTGCGCTGAACGACGTGCCCCATCCAGCGGAGTAGCTGCCGTAAGGATACGTCGTCACGATCGCTTCGCCCGGGGCCGCAACCCAAACTACCTGGTTGCCGTAGTTCGAAAAGCTCGAGCGCTGGTTCAGGGAATTCACCGACGCGACGCCCATCACGTTCTGCAGTCCGGCCGGGTACACCACTTCCTGCTTGCCATCATTTCCGGCCGACGCCACAAGAATCACGTTCTTGCTCGCCGCGTAGTTGATCGCATCATTCAACTCCGTCGACGAACTCGTCAGGTCGAAGCTCATGTTGATCACGTCGGCTTGGTTCTGAGTCGCGTAGTAGATGGCGCGGAGAATATCGGAAAGGTTCCCCGTGCCGTCCGACTGAAACGCCTTCAGCGGCAGAATCTTCGCCTTCGGCGCCGTTAGGTGAATGATGCCAACCACCATCGTCCCATGTCCGAAGTCCGAACCGCCGTCTCCGTCCACAAGCGCGGCCGAGGATTGACCAGTCTTGGAAGACGGGCGCGCCACCGAATACGAGTTCACCGTCGGGCACGAAGAGCAGCTGCTGGGCGAGGGCTGCGGATCATTCAATTCCGACGCGCCCGCCTGATTTCGCGTGAAGTCGTAGCCCTGCAGCAGGACGCCCTGCAGCGCAGGATGCGTCGGATCCACGCCCGTGTCGATGTCCGCCACGATGGTCCCGGCGCCCAGTACGTTAAACGTGCTTTGCGCCTGCGAAACGCGCAGCATCTGCGCCGCGGGTTGCGTCGAGTAGCCTTCCCACACCGTCGTCCCGTAATAATTCACAGGGTACGAATCGTACAGCCCCGATGGCGCAACTCCTGCAGTGGGTGAGCTGTTCGGGCTCATCGGAATCTGAACCACCTGGTCGACTTCCGCGTCCAGAACGCCGTTGACCAGGTTCAGAACCCTGGCCAGCAGGTTCGGCAACAAGCCCTGAATCGGCTGCACCAGGAACAACTGACCCTGGCCGCCGTCCAGGTTTTGGGTCACCGTGCACCCGGTGAGCAGGCAGATGTTCTGTAGCCCCAGCAAGCCTTTATTCGTCCGCACAATTACGCCCTGCTGCTGCCCACCCGTGAGGCTCGAGAGAACCTGGCCGACGTTTGTCAGCAGCCCTCCGAGCAGCCCCTGAGCGGAAGCTTGGCCGGCTCCAAGGCCGACCATAAGAACCAGCACAATTAGGAATCGGCGCTTCATGGTTACGATTGCTCCTTCTGCGGTCCTGCTGGAATGACCCCAATATTGCCGCGATGACCGTACCAGACTGGCTGGAACCGTCTAAGCCGACAATGGTACGACCGGGTCATTTCCGTCAGTTCTCGCACTAAACCTTCTTTCTAGTACGTTTATTGCCTTCCCTCAGGAGCCTCGTTAATCCTTTAGAATCAGCGGCTTGACCATCGCTTCGCACGTTCGGCGTGGCCGGGTCTACCAAGGGCACGGAAACCTCAGACCCATCAGGCAGCATCGCACGCAGCAGAAGCTCCGGATCCAGCTCGCACTCAAACTGGAACTCTCCGAACCGGTTTGTTGCCGACTCCGCGATCACCTTTCGCCCCTTCAGCAAGGTCACCGGCACCGCGTCGAAGGTCGCCGCCGGGTCCGCGGAGTTCAGCAGCTGTCCCATCAGTGCAACCTTGTCGGAATCCACTTGCGGCTCCAAGCGCAGGTCGATTCGGTGGTCTCCGCTGCCAAACAGCAGTTGCCGCGCATCGGTCGCCGCGGACCGCACGCCCGCCTGCAACGGCGCGCTGAAGGAATCGAAGAGCAGCGTCACAAGCCTCGGCTGAGGTGCAAGGCTCGGCTTCCCATGAATTGCGTACATCGCCTTCACAGTTCTCAGCGCGGCCTGGGGAGGCTCATACGCTGCCTCCCGCTGGGCCATCTGGTGGACCTTCTTCCACATTCCCGCCAGTCCCTCGCACTGTTTGCAACCCGTGTCTAGGTGACTTTGCATCGCGCCCTTTTCTTTGCCTTCTACAACTCCTCTTACGAAATCGGCCCACTCTTCTGTTGAAAAATGTTTCATTTCCTCCCCCTTTTTAGCTTCGGTGGCCCGGACGCCTCCGGCCCACCCAGATCCCCATCACCAACCCATAAGGGTGCCCAAGTCTCTGAAAAATATAGGGGGGATGAAAATAATCTAGGCGGGCTGAGTGTCCGTTAAGCTCTTTCCTATCAATAAGAAAGGGGCCCAGTAATAGGGGTGGGGGTGGCTCTGCCGCAGTTCCCGAGCGGCGCTTTGGATGGCCAGGGTCTTATCTTCGCCCTTCTTCAACCTCTCGTAGAGCAGCCTCATGAATTCCGTCGTGCTTTGGTCGTTCACATCCCACAGGGTCAGCAGGAGCGACTCGGCACCCGCGTACAGCAGCCCGCGAATCAGTCCTAGCAACTCATCCCCCGCGGCCACCACGTTCAGGCCCGTTCCGCACCCACTCAACGTCACCAGCTCAGCCTTCAACTTCAGGTGATACAGGTCGTAGAGGTTCAGGTACGAACTCCCGAGTCGAATCCCTGAGAACATGGGGTTGTCCTGCCGGAAGTGCCCGTGCGTCGCAATGTGAAGGATCCGGCTTTCAGTGCCCTGTTTGCGCAGCGCCTTTTCCCCCTCCTCCGCGCCTATCACCAGCTCCGCTGCCGGCAGCGCCTTCGCAATCGACTTCACTTCCTCCTCGATCAGCGGCGCCCGCTCGTCCGGCACCCCGATAATCAGGGGCTCGCCCTGCGCCTTCGCGCTCCTTTGTTGGCACAGCGCAAACACGCCCGCGCTCGGAGCGTAGGAAAACGTGAATTCGTCGATCAGGTAGTTCCTCCCATCGAACAGCGCATGAAACGGCAAATAGTGCAGCGGCCCGTGTGGCACTACGATGATGTGTTTTGCCCCGCTCACGTTCTCCCGCATCGGAAGGAACAATTCGTTGTACAGATCCTTCAGGTGCGCTTGCGTGGCTTCCAGCAAATTCTTTTCGAACGTCCGCGCGTACTCCGCGCCCAGCCGGAACTTTGAAATCTGGAACCGCAGCATGCGGATCAGGTTTGACGCGCGCGAAATCGGTGTCACCGGAACGATCTCCAGCCTATCGCGCCTCACGATCGCCGCCACCACGCGCTCCCGCAGGGTGAAGTACTCGATCAGCGCAGCCTCCGCCGGAAGGCTCTTCTGGATCGTCTCGAGCGAAACTCCCGCCGATGCTCCGCCGCTCTCCTCCACCGGCCGCGGCATCTCCCGCAGCGCGCGGAGCAAATCGTTCTCGTGCTCGAGAGCCTCATTTTGAAGTTTCTCGATGCGCTCCTGCGACGGCTCTTCCGCTCGCAATTGTTCGATTTCGATTCGGCGGTAGTACCAGTTCAGTTCCTCGCGCATTTCGCGAATGCGCCGCACCAGGTCGCTTTGACCCTCCTCCGTGGCGCCCGGCCCCGGCCCGTGATGCATCAGCAGCTCCGCAAGGCTGCGTGACTTGGCCATCTCGATGTACCGGAAGGATTCTTCCTCAGGATTCGCTCGCGAAGGATCGCTCAGGCACAAATCCACCAGGCTCTCGTACACTTCCAGCCGGTTCTTCATGAACGCAATCTTCAGCTCTTCGCCGCGCAGGCTGCTTCGCAACGCCTCCAGCGCCTCTCGCGCCTTCTGATACGACTCGTACGCGCCTTGAAAATTCCGCTGCGTTCGTTGCACCTCGCCCATCATGAAATGCGCCTGATAGTGCAGGACCGGCGCTTCCAATCTCCCGAGCCTCGCCAGCGCGCGCTCGCATTCCACTCCCGCCGTCGCAGCATCCGCGGTTCTCAGCCCGATGCGCGCAAGCAGAAGATGGCACACCACAGCCTTGCTCGTCAGAAACGAGCCGTCGAAAAACTCCGCTGCCCGCGCGCATAGCCGCCGCGATTCGAACAACCTTCCTTCATTGAACAAAACGATCGCCTGATACAGATCGATCAGCCACGGCCACACCAGGTTCTTTTCTCTTTCGAATTTCGCCCGCGATTCGGCGAACACCTCCAGGGACCGCAGCGCCTTGCCCAGTTGGCTGTACGCCAGAGCCTCATAACACTGGCACTTCGCCTCTTCGTAGCCCATCTTCAGTTTCTGGAATCGCAGATAGCCTTCGTGGGCCATATCTCGCGCTTCCGCGCTCAAATTCAGTTCCAGGTAAATCTCCGCCAGGTCCAGGTGGCACAGCGCCACGTGGTATTCGTCGCCGATGGCTTCGCAGCGCTGTCGCGCCGCGTGCAGCATCTCGATCCCGCGGCTGTACTCCCCGCGCAGGTAGTACAAGTAGGCGATGTTGTAGTCGGCCTGCCCGCGCAGGAGCGGTAGCTTGTCTTCGCCGCAAAACGCGCGCGCGCGTTCGTACGTCGTCAGCGCCCGAGGAAAATCGTTCAGGCTGATGAGGCACATCGACATGTTGGAAAGCGCCACCACCAGCTCTTCCGAATCGCCGTATGGAAGAAATTGCTCGTACGCGCGTTCGTAGCAGGCCAGCGCCTCCTCGAAACGGTCTTGCCGGTGATAAATGTTGCCGACGTTGTTTTCCAGGCGCGCCAGTCTCCGCTTATCACCCAGGCGCGTGAAGATGTCACGCGCAAGGTCGGCGGCCGGAAGCGCTTTCTCGTACTCGCCGAGTAAGATCAGCGGCTGCAGCGACGCCGTCAGCGTCCTTGCGATTTCCTCTGCGTTCCCCACCGCCTCGAAAATCTCCAGCGCCTTCGCGTGAAATTCGACCGACTCCTCGTTCTTCCCGGCAAAGTACAGTGCGTTTGCCTTCGCCCTCAGGCTCGTTCCCTCCACCCCCCTGTTGCCGAGTTTCAACGAAATCGCCACGCCTGCTTCGGCCAGTGCCAGCGCCTTTTGCGTGTCCACGCGGCCGGCCGTCAGCACGCCCGCAATCAGGCGCTCGACGAACTCCTCCCTCTCGACTCCCGGGTGGTCAGCCAGGAATTCCTTTCTGCTTGTCTCGTCTGAAATTTCGGAAAGGCGTGCGATGAGTTCGTCGTCGGAAGGAGTCTTTTTCAGCTTGCTCGGCACTTAAAAACCGCTCTCCGTCAGCCGCCGGCGCAACTTCTCAAGGCAGCGCTGGCGGATGAATCCGATCGATCCCGTTGCGATTCCAAGGTTCTGCGCGATGTCCTGATACGCCCGTGCCGGCTCTTCGAAAAAGAGCATCCGCATCAACTCGCGGCAGCGCGGCGGCAGTTCTGCCATTGCCTGGCGCAGCTTCTGCTCTTCCTCGGCCTCACGTAGGATTTCTTCGGCTCGCGCGGGCTCCGCCTGCTCCATCAGAATCTCAGCCTCTCCGTCAGCGGGTTGCATTCGCTGCGTCTGGCGTTTCCAATGAAAACATTTGTGCGACGTCACCTGCATGATCCATTTCGGCAGCGCCTCCGGCTTGCGCAGCTTTGGCAATTCCGTCAGCATCTCCACACACACCGCCTGAAACAGGTCCGTCGCGTCGTCCACGGACATTCCGTACTTGATCGGAATCGAGAAGATCAACCGCTTGTATTTGTCGATCAATTCAGCCCAAGCCTCCTCGCTCCCGCGCAAGCATTCGCGTACCAGCTCAGAGTTCGTGCGAGCTGCGCGCTCTTCTTCCAGAACCGCACTTCGGGGCGCCATCTTCGTCACCGCATTTCAGCGGACATACAGCTCCTCGACGTTCCACAGCGCGTACGGATCGAGCGTCGCCGGCTCGAAGTTCCCCACGCGCTCCTTCGCGCCCACCAGAATATTCGGGCTCGCCAGGCAGATCACCGGCAGGTCCTCCGATATAATTTCCTGCACGCGGTCATAAAGTTTCCGCCTCTCGGAATAATTCAGCGTGACCAGTTGCTTCTCCATCAGGCGGTCGATCTCCGCCTCCCATGGCGTCGCCGGCTTCGCCTCATTCAAGTGCCATAGATGCGTGCTTCCGTTCGAGAGCCACACATTCATTTCCGGCGTCGGATCGGCATCGCCGCTCGCCAGCCCCATCACCGCGGCCTCATAGTCGTAGCTCTTCATCAACCGGTCGACCACCGTTCCAAAATCGAGCGTCACCACGTGCACATTCATCCCCAGCTGGCTCAGGTCATCCTGGATGATCGTCGCCATCTTCGCGCGTTGCGCGTTTGACGCGCTCGTCAGTATCGAAAACTCCACCGCATTTCCCGCCGGATCCACCAGCGCCCCGCTGCCGTTCCACGTGAAACCCGCCGTCCGCAGCGTCTGTCGCGCCGCATCCAGTGACCGCGCCGGATGCGGAATCTTCGCGTCCACCCACAGCTTGTTTCCCGGCGTCACCTGCCCCCACAGCGGCGTCGCTCGCCCGCTGTAGACCAGCCGCACAATCCCTTCCCTGTCGATCGCCTCCGAAACCGCTTGCCGGAACCGCACATCCGCGAACCACTTCTGCTTCTTCGCGATTTCCGGCAAATTCTTCCCCGCCAAATCATTCAGATTGAAAAACAGAAAGTTGTACTCGAGCCCCGGCCCCAGATCGAACAGCCGGTATCCCCGTTCCTTCTCCTGCTTCTCGAGAACTCCAAAATTCTGCGCGCTGAACCGGCTCAGCACATCCGTGTCGCCCGATTCGAACCGGATCACCTGCGCGTCTTCGCTCGGCACAAACAGAAAAGTTAGCTCGTCCAGATACGGCAGCCTCTGGCTCTCGCGATCTTGCTTCCAGTAATAAGGATTCCGCCCGAGCACCAGCCGCTCGCCCGGCACATACTCCTTCAGCCGGAATGGTCCCAGCCCCGCCACCTGCCCCGCCGCCGTCCCCACTCCCCACGCCTGCGAAAAATTCCCCGATTCGTATGCGCTCCCCAGCAAATGCTTCGGCAGCATCGCCAGGCTGTCGAACAGCCGTTCCGCCGCCGCGTACGGCGCCGCCAGCTCGAACCGCACCGTCCCGTCGTCGATCTTCGTCACCGCAATCGGCTTCCCGCCCACAATCAGCAAATCTCGCTGCGGCGAATGAATCTTCTCGTCCAGATAAACTCGAAAGCTGAACACCACGTCGTCCGCCGTGAACGGCTGCCCATCCGAGAACTGCAATCCCCGACGTAGGTGCAGCGTGTACTGCCTGCCGTCCCGCGAGACGCTCCACGCCTTCGCCAGCGCAGGCTCCGTCTTTTCCGATTCCCGATTGATGTGGATCAGGTCCGCGTTCAGGCACCGGATCACGTCCCGCGACGCGGTGTCCGCTGCCAGCACCGGATTCAGTGTCTTCGGCTCCGACCGCAGCGCCACCACCAGCCGGCCGCCCGTATGCCCGACCGGATTGTCTGTGACCATCCGCTCCGCCGTCGGCGCCTTCGCCGCGGCTGCGTTTGCCGACCGCGCGCTCCCCACCGCCCCGGCCGCCGCCACCGCGCACGCGCACACCACCGCCATCATCACGCGCGCGCCCGGTGCTTGGTGGATTCTCCCCATGGAAAAATTCTTACAGAGATTTGAGCCTTTTTACAGTGACACGGACTTTACCCGTTCCTGGAGTGCATCGGCTGCCGCGTAGTACGCGAAGAACAGCGGCACCAGCAGCGCCGCCGGCAGGAACATCCACCAGTACGATGTCAGCACGTCGAACTGCTGCAGCGACGCCAGCAAGCTGCCCCAGCTCGGTACCGGCTCGCCCACTCCCAGCCCCAGAAAACTCAGCGTCACTTCCGCCAGCACGTACTGCGGAATCAGCAGCGCCAGTTGCGTCAGCACCACGCCGTACGTCTGCGGCAGAATGTGACGCCGCAGCAGGTATGCATCCGTCGCCCCGAACCCCCTGGCCGCCGTCACGAAGTTCCGCTCCCGCGCGCTCAGCACCACGCCGCGAATCAACCGCGCCGGCCGCGCCCATCCAATCAGCCCGATCACGCCGACGATCAGCAGAAACACGCGCCACTCAGGAATATGCAGCGGCAGCGCCGCACGCACCGCGAATAGCAGATACAGCCACGGCAGCGCGAAGAACAAATCGCTTCCGCGCATCAGCGCATCATCAATCCAACCGCCGTAAAATCCCGCCACTGCGCCTACTGCGATTCCAATTCCCACCGACAGCGCCGCCGCAATCAGCCCCGCCAGCAGTGAAAGCTGCCCGCCATACAAAAATCGAGAGAGCTGGTCGCGCCCGTACCCATCCGTCCCAAGCAGAAAAATCCGCGCCGGCGCCTCGACTCCAAACAGGTGCACCCGCGCCGGAATCACGCCCGCAACCTCGTACGGCGCGCCCGCCACGAATAGCCGCACTGGATACTCGCTCGACTTGTCCTCCGCATAGCTTGAATCGCTCGCCGCCGCATACGCGTACACGAACGGCCGCAGATGAAATCTCCCATTCGCATCCACAAAATGCATCCGCGTCGGCGCCGCGAACGGCATTTCCCGGTCCTGCGTCGCGAATCCGTACGGCGCAAAGAATCCCGCGAACAAAATGAGCAGGTGGCACACCGCCAGCGCTGCCAGTGCGATCCGAAGCTTCGTCGCTCGCCTCATCCGTTCGCTCCGCGCGAATCCGTCCGGATTCGCGGATCGGCCGCGAACAGCAGCAAGTCCGCTATCAGGTTCCCCGCCAGCAAAAACACCGACGACGCCAGCACGACGCCCACCACCACGTAAACGTCGCGCGACAGAATCGCTTCCACCATCAGCGGCCCCAGTCCCGGCCAGCTCAGCACCACTTCCACCAGCAGCGACCCGCTCAGCATTGTCCCAATCGAAAATCCCAGCAGCGAAATCAGCGGGTTCGAGGCCGCCGGCAGCGCGTACCTCCACAGCAGCCGCATCCGCCTAATTCCGTGCCCTCGCGCCGCGCGAATGAACGGCGCCTCCAGCGCCTCGATCATCGCGGCCCGCACGTGCCGCACCAGCATCGGCAGCGTCGCTACCGCAAGTCCCAGCGCCGGCAGCACCAGATGCCGCGCAACGTCCGCCGCGCGCGTCCAGAACCCTGCGTCCTCGAGTCCCGGCGAAATCATTCCGCCCGCCGGAAACCATCCTGTGCGCACCGCCACCAGCAGCAATCCCAGGAACAGCAGTAAATCTGGAATCGTCAGCAGCGCCGACGTCGCCGCCCCCGCCGCCCGATCCGTGAATCCTCCGCGCTTCGCCGCGCTCCAGATTCCGATCGGCAGCGCCACAAGCCACGCCAGCAATGTTGCCGTGCCCGTCAGCAACAGCGTGTTTCGCGCGCGCACCGCCAGAATCGGTTCCACCGCGCTGTTGTACGCGAGTGATACTCCCATCTCGCCCTTTGCCACAGACCGCAGCCATCGCGCGTACCGCACCGGCAGCGGCTTGTCCGCTCCGTGCTCCGCGCGCAATCCATCGATCGTCTGCTGCGAGATCTGCGGGTTCACGCGCATCGCGTCGAAGAAATCTCCCGGCGCGAGTTGCAGCAGCGCGAACGAAAACACCGAAATCGCCGCCAGCAGCACCGCCGCGTGCGCGAACCGCCTCGCCAGAAACTTCATCGCGCCGCTCCCGCCAGCCGCTGCTCGCAAATCGATTCCATCGACGGCATCGCCTCCAGAAGCTCCCGCGTATACGCGTCGCTCGGCCGCCGGAAAAGCTCCTCCGTCGTCTTCCGTTCGACGATTCGCCCGTCTTTCATCACGGCGATCTCGTCCGCAAACTCCGCCACGCTCCGCAAGTCATGCGACACATACACAAACGCCATTCCCATCGCCCGCTGCAAATGCCCCAGCAGCCCCAGAATCAGCTCCTGGCTCCGCAAATCCAGTCCCGAGCACGCTTCATCGAGAATCACCAGCCTCGGCTCGAGTGCCAGCGCCCGCGCAATCGCCAGCCGTTGCCGCTGCCCGCCGCTGAATTCGAGCGGCCTCTTCTCCGCCGACTCCGTCCCCAGCGCCACGCTCTCCATCAGCTCAAGCGCGCGCGCCCGCTGCTCCTGGCGCGTCCCGATTCCCTGAATCACGAGCGGCTCCATCACAATTTCCGCCGCGCTCATTCGCGGATTCAGCGCCGACGTTGGATCCTGAAAAATCATCTGAATCTTCCGCCGCATTCCCCGCAGCTCGCGCTTCCCGAGCTTCAGCAGGTCCGCGCCTTCGAACCAAATCTCGCCCCGCGTCGGCTTCTCCAGCAGCGCCAGGCATCGCGCGAGTGTCGACTTTCCCGCGCCCGATTCCCCTACCAGCGCCAGCGTAGTCCCCGCATGAATCGTCAGCTCTACATCGGCAAAGGCTTGCACCTCGCGCGTGTCGCCCCAAAATGCGCGCCCCTGTGCAAATTCCTTCGCAAGTCCGCGCGCTTCCAGCAGCGGCTTCGCACCGCTCGTGTCGCCTGCCGGCCGCGTCTCTCCTCGCGCGCTCATCGCACCAATTGCTCCTGCTCCGCTCTCCGCCCCGGCGTGTGTTTCTTCCGCATTCGCTCCGCTGCTCCGCCACTCGGCCGCAGCATCGCTCGCGTGCACGCGTGCTTCGGATTCCAGTACAGCTCGTCGAACTTCCCGTGCTCCACGATCGCGCCCTCGGACATCACCATTAGCCGGTCCGCGAGGCTCGCCTGAATTTCCGGCGTGTGGCTGATCAGCAGCAGCGACGCGCCCGTCTCCCGCCGCGCCTCGCGCAGCAGATCGATTGCTTCCGCCTGGTTCCTCGCGTCCAGCGACGCCGTCGGCTCGTCCGCCACAATCAGTCCCGGCTCGCACGCCAGCGCCTGCGCGAACACCACCCGCTGCCTCTGCCCTCCGCTCAGCTGGTGCGGATACGACCGGTAGATTCGCTCCGTGTCGCCGAACTTCATTCGCTCGAGCGCCGCGAACGCCGCGTCCCGGCACTGTTTCCACTTCCAGTCGCGGTGCGCGTGAACCACCTCCGCAATCTGTTCGCCCGCGCGCAAGAAAGGACTCAGCGCGATTTCCGGCTCCTGATAAATCATCGCGATTCTCGCGCCGCGGATCTCCGCAAACGCGCGCTCGCTCAGGCCGACAAGCTCGCGCCCGCCGAACGCAATCGATCCCGTTACGTGTGCCCGCTCGCGCGCCAGCAACCCAAGCAGCGCCAGTGCCAGCGTCGACTTCCCGCATCCCGATTCGCCCATCAGCCCCAGCGTTTCGCCGCGCCCAATCTCGAACGACACGTCCGCCAGCGCGCGATGTCCTCGCGCCTCGCCTGTCTTCGCGTCGTCGCGCAGATACTCGACGCTTAGCTTCGCCACTTTTATCAATGTTCTGTCTTTGTCCGGCGAGCCCATGCACACCACTCCCGTCGTCTCGTTCAGGCTAGGGTTTCGCTTCGACGCGGTCGATAGCGCTACGGTTCTACTCGCGCGGTCGCCCGCCGCCCTCCGCGGCTAAGTCTAAGAGCATCAAGCAGATAGAGGCCGCCATTCCTCGTGCGCGCCTGGAAACAACTGGTGTAGAATCAAGTCCGTCGCGCCCCTTTTTGGACTCGGCATCTCAAGTTCTCGAGAATCCACCAGCCAAAATTTCTCACGGAGGAAACAATGCGAAAGCGAATCGTCTGTTGTGCGCTCTTCATTCTCGTCGCCGCCACTCTTGCCACCACGGCCCTCACTCGTCAGCAGGACAAGAGCAAGCGGCCCAGCCCGCCCGAAAAGGCAATGTGCACTCTGCCCAGCGGCAAGACCATCACCACCGATTACTCCAGCCCGCGCATGAAGGGCCGCAAGATTTTCGCGGAAGATGGGCTTGTGCCGTTCGGCAAGGTCTGGCGCGCCGGCGCAAATGAAGCCACTACCTTCGTCACCACCGCCGACCTCACGATCGAAGGCAAGGAGATTCCCGCGGGCAGCTACACGCTCTTCACCGTTCCCGAAGCCGACAAGTGGACTCTGGTCATCAGCAAGAAGACCGGCGAGTGGGGCATTCCCTATCCCGGCGAGCAATTCGATTTTGCGCGCGTCCCCATGAAAGTCTCGAAGCTTCCTTCTCCCGTCGAGGATTTCACCATTTCCTACGCGAAGGAGATGGGCGGCTGCGCGCTGCGGATGGACTGGGAGACCACCCGCGCCTCCGTCATGATCCACGAGAAGAAGTAACCGCCCGCGCGGGGTCGGCGTCGAAGGGGCAGCTCGAGAAGCGATGGCGCCGGTCGTGCGTCCGTCCCGGAGCGTCCGGAATCCAGGAAGTCGCGCAGGCGGAAGCTTGCTGCGGCCGTGCGGCCGAAGTGTATTCCATTTTTGGAAGACGCCTTGGAAGGCGAACGTGCGATTTCGCGTTTTTTGGCGATTAGAACAGGTGCCGGTGCTTTGTTTTCTATAACTTACGAGGGGTTCTAATTCCCCATTTTGGCGATTAAAAAAATCATAGATTTTCTGGGAGGGGTTGCGCGCCGGGAGGAGTTTGGCGGCGACGCGGAGGGCACGGACGTAATCCAGCGAAAAAAGGTCCCGGGATTTGTATGGACTAGAAAACGTAATTACAACTTTGACAAACCCACGCCCCTAAACGCAGCTGGTTGGGCCGTGAAAGGGTAGCATCACAATTACTAGCGTAGGGTGCGCCGAATCATGATATAGTCAGGTCGCTGTATCTCACCAGATACAGCAACGCCCCACTTTGCGGGTGGGGCGGTGAGTCCCGTTGATGGGGGATGTGGAAACTGTCACCCACATCGTAAAGGCTCCTTGCCTCCCTGTCAACTGGAAAATGTGAGAACGCGTGACGCACGTTACAGGTGTGTCTGCATAACCGCCCTGACAGGGCAAAGGATAAGGTGCGTATGAAACCATACTTAGTGAGTTACGATCTGGACAAGCCGGGTCCACAGAACTATCACCCCTTGGTGAAGGAACTGGAGCGCCTAGGTGCCATTCGGATTTTGTACTCTGAATGGATAATCAAGGCCCAATGGAACGCGATCCAGCTTCGAAACCATCTACAGTCGTTTATCGACGTTAATGACGACAAGTTGCTTATCGTTGGTCTTACTGGAGAGGCCGCTTGGACGAGCCTTATGGTGGACAACGAGAGCTTCAAACAATCCATCGCTGCCTGAGGCAGCCTCGCCGGCGGGGATGCGATGTTGCGTCCCCGCTTTCTTTTGTGATTGATGAAACGGAACCACGCGACTCACGATTGTCCTCTGGAGCGACTCTTTTTCTTCGACTCAGGCTTGACCTTTAACAGATCGGAAACAGCCTCCGCGAAGGAGAAAGGAGTTCGAGCAAGCTTTTGATCCTCCGTGCTATGCACCATGGTTTCCCGCCATAGGATTCAGGCTGTTCTTCAAGTTTTGTAGCGACACATTGCCCTTCGCAGTGATTGCCGCGACGAACGGACCCTCATTTTTCCGGCACAAGTTGCGCATTTGGGATCGCGCCTTAACAAGAATGTCGCCAACGTCTCCGACTGACGAGGAGGAGAGAACAAATTCGCGAATTTTGAATCTAACGATCATCTGGCGTTCCAGGTGCCGGGTACGCTGCTTTTTGTCGGCAGTTACCAGTATCCATCGGCGCTTGCCCACCTTTTGCAGCAACTTTGTGTCTTCGACGTTCGCTTTGAAGTGATTACGATGCCTTTGGTATCGGATACCATTACGATCTAGAGTTTCCGCTATGGAGTCATAGTCCACGTTGTTGCACAAATACAGAGTGAAACCCTTAAGCGGCCTGTTCGAGATAGATCGCTTCTTCGATTTCCTCTTCTGATCTGCCATAGTCGGCGGCTAGGCGCGGAATCGTTGCCCCTCCAAGTTTTCGACTCAATAGAAAGGCCGTTGAGATCCTCGAATTGACAAGTACGGGCTTCCCGAAGGCAATCGTGGGATCAATGACCACAATTCGCGGCGCAGATGACGGCGATTCCTTGTGTTTCGCTTGCGTGAACGGGAAAAGCCGCTCCGCGATTCCCTTTGTGTTACGGTCCACGCGCTTCAAAAAGGGTGTGAGTATTTCTCTGAAAGCGTGTTGTCCGCCCGCAGAGAGATTAACAAGCTCATCTTCGCCGTCCAGATAAATCCGCCCGTGTTTTGTCGCTAGTTGATAGTCGGCAAGGGGATGCTTGGATGGCTTCTCCCGTCGCAACTCCTCCACATCGCGCCGGACGTGTCGGATTCCAATTCCGTGCGAGTGCCGGAGGCTTTCGAGCACATATATCTCGACCAAGTTCTTGAAGGACAAGAGTAATGGCTTCCAACTATAGACGGAAGTGAGCGGAGCCGCTCCCGATTGCCCGAGAATCCAGTATCGAAGGACGCTTTCAGCGACGTGCAGATAACGAGAGCCTTCCTCGACCGTGTAGTTGGGGACTTCCCACGGATTGTAATTGCGCTTGATGGGCATTTTTGCCTCCCTCGTAGTACACTACGAGCTAGGCGTGCGGATTCAGTGCTCGCAACACTGGGTCCGCAAAGTGGCTAAGGCCACAGTTTCAAGTGCTCAGGCTCACGCGGTTTCTGGTGGCGCGTCCGCGTGAGTCCCCGTAACTAAGCCTGTTTCCCGTCGTTCCCTTTACCGCCAAGATCGCGCGCTCTCCATTCTCAATCTGCCACGCATTATAGCGAAAATCAAACTCCCTTAAATAGCGGTGTAGGTGCCGTTTGCCTACACGGTGATATACACCATCGATGCCTCGCTTCAAAATCGAAGAGTAGCTTTCGAATGTGTTCGTGCTGATTACAACGTCCGCATCCCTTTGCAGTGAGGGCGCGTATATTCGCCTTGCCACGAGCGATTTTCGCTTTCGGTTCCCATCCGGGGTTTGGCGCGCACAGGATCGCCTCGCCGCCGAGTAGAATCGATAACTGCTCCAAAGCCATTCCTTGGAGGCGAGTGGCAACCGAAAATTCAGGCCGGGCCGCCCGCCAAAGAAAGGAGTGGCACTCGCAAAGCGTCTTCTTCTCTTTGTCAGTGTCCATCTGCGCCCGTTGCGCCGGTGGCGGATTCATCTGTGGTTCCAAAAGGTTTTTCAATCTTTACGGCGTGCATCTCTCTCCGCTCGGAAACCGCCTCGATAGAATCTCGAAATCCCTCTCATCCACCACTCCATCGCGATTCAAATCCGCCCACGCATTGAAGCCCACCTGCCCGATCTTCTTCCCTCTCGACCCCCGCACGACCTCCCAATCCCCACAGTCCACTTTCCCATCGCCATTCAAATCTCCCGGCACGACTTCCATCTGCGAGAGTTTTTCGAGTCTCCCATCGCTCGTTGTCTCCAAAATCAGCCGGTAGGCAACGCTCTGCCCCTCCTGGATTGTTCCCTCCCGCACTTCCTGCGACGCCAGTTTCGGCGTCGTCGTCGACGACACTGCCAACTGATAGTCGCCCTTCCCCCTCCCCGTCAAAATCACCTCGTATTCCCCGTCCGGCGGGTTCTGCAATATCACTCCGGGATTCGACTTGGACGGATACAACTTCGCCTGCGCGATATCCTCCGTCGTTCTTCCATCCGGCATCGTCCCCGCCGTCTGTCCTTCGGAATTCACCACCAGAATCGACACGTTTCCTGGATCCTGTATCACCGTGTACCACGCAAAGTACGGGAGGTTATCCACCAGCCTCTGGTGGATGTACGGCTCCAGTTTCCTCACGATTGGCTCGATCAGCTGCGGCTCCGCTGCTAGCTTTAGCGAATCCAGGTTCACCCAGAACGTCAGCGGCCCTGTCCCCGGTCCCGGAACCGTCCTGAACGGCGAGAGCACAACGGTCTTGAACCCTTCAGTCGACCACTTCGCGTACGCCGCCTTCGAATCAAACCGCCCGTTCAAAAGACAATCGTTGCTCACACCCTTCACGAACCTGAAGTCGCATTCGCGCAGCGTGCCCGCCGTACCTTGCTTGAAAACTGCCAGTTGCGCGCTCGCGATGCTGTTGGCCAAGCGACGCTCGTCCAGCAGCATCGGCCGAAAATAGACGCCCAGGCTTCCCCGGTTCGACTGAGCCGCGCACACGCCCGTCGCCGTCGCGGCAACCGAAAAGTCGAGCCTCAATTCCTCGTACCGGATCCGCCATGGTTTCACGCGAAGCGCTGGCCGCACCAGAATCGGCGGCAGCACCACGCCCGTGATCCGCGTCCCCGTCGCGCAGCCCGGCGCCGCCGCCATCGGGGCCCAGCCTCCGGGACCTATGCTGGCCGCGGCCAAGACTGCGGCGATCACCACGCACCCTTCCGCCCCCAGCTTCCACCCTAGCCTCGTCATTCCTCACCCCTCCCGCAGAACCTCCGCCCGTAAACTTTTGTCAACTTTTTTCGTTTTCTACTCACGATTCGCAATTTTGTAAACTTAATCCTCTCTGTGCCTTGCAGACTTAAATCACAGGTGTCAAGTTGCCACGCATGATAAAATAGTGTCAGTAGGAAAATGAGAGACTAAAGGCACAAATCCGATGCTCCGGCGACCTTCTCCTCCCAACCGCCGGAAGCTCACCACCCAATTTCTAATCTATACACCGAAGATTAGAAATCGCCGCAAGCCTCGCAGAATCAGCCACTTACATTTTTCTAATCTATACAAAATCCGGGGCTTTTTTTGTAGGATTGGCCCCTGTTCTACGGTTCCTGCTCAAAACCGGGTAAGATATTCGGCCGGGCCGATTGTGTCACTCCCGGCGCGCCTGTGGATGCCGTTGGCGCCAACCTCACCTTGGACCAGCATATCCAACCGCCGTCGCGCCGGAAACGGCGCCGGCAAAGTTGGCCGCTGGACGCGGGGCACCAGCTGAAGGAGAAGGGATCGATGGCAAACAGCAGGATCGGAATTTTGACGGGCGGCGGCGACGTGCCCGGCCTGAACCCAGTGATCAAGTCCGTGGTGTACCGCGCGAGCGAAATCGGCCGGGACGTGATCGGCATCCGCCGCGGATGGGAAGGCCTGACGCACATGAACCCGGCTCTCGATGCCGACACCAACTACATCCGCCCCCTGACGCGCGAGAATACGCGCACCATCGACCGCACCGGCGGCACCGTGCTCCACACGTCGCGGACCAATCCGCGAAAAATGTCCGAGTCGAAAGTGCCCGTCCACTTTTCCAAGGATCAGTTGAAGCAGCTTCCCTTCGACGGCAAATACTATGACTTCACTTCGATCGTCCTTCGCAATCTTGAAAGGCTGAAAATCAATTGCCTGGTGGCCATCGGCGGCGACGACACGCTGAGTTTTGCCTCCGTGCTCGACGCCGAAGGCTTTCCCGTGATCGCCGTCCCGAAAACGATGGACAACGACGTTCAGGGCACGGAGTACTGCATCGGCTTTTCCACCGCCATCACACGCGCCAAGGAATTAATCACGCGCCAGCGCACCACGCTCGGCTCCCACGAACGCGTCGGAATCTTCCGGATGTTTGGCCGCGACGCGGGCTTCACGGCGCTCTACACCGCCTACGTGACTTCGGCGCGCTGCCTGATTCCCGAGCATCCCTTCGATCTCGACCATCTCTGCAAGCTGCTCACCGAGGACAAGCGCAACAACCCGAGCAACTATGCGCTCGTGGTCGTTTCCGAAGGCGCCGTCTGGAAGGAAGGAACCATCGGCGAATACGGCGAAGCCGATGCCTACGGGCACCGCAAGAAGGTGGATGTCGGCCACGTCCTGGGCGAGGAAATCAAGAAGCGAACCGGCTTCGACATGATGGAAAGCGACTTGACGTACGACCTGCGCAGCGGCGAGCCCGACGCCATCGATCAGCTCGTGGCCATCACCTACGCGAATGTGGCGGTCGACCTGATTCGCGACGGCGCGAAGGGCCGCCTGGTGGGATTGCAGAACGGATGCTACAGCCAGGTGCCCCTTGCAGGCCTGCCGTCGGGCGCGCGACGAGTCGATGTGCCGAAGCTCTACAACGTCGAACGCTACCGGCCGAACTACACTTCGAAGCTCGGCGCGCCGCTCCTCTTCAACCATATTTGACGGAGAAAATAGATCGCGATCGCGGCCGGATCGAAGAAAGCGCGGCTATTCGCGCGACGGATCGATCGCCACGTAATCGAACGCCGCTTGCTCCTGGCCGTCCGGCGTGCCCTCGATGCGAATTTCATCTCCTGGACGCAGAGCGAGCAAGCCGATCTGCCGGCGCGTGGATGTATCGCCGCTGATTTTCGAGTTGGGAAGATTGTCGTCGGCGATCCATTGATCGACGAGCTGGTTTCCGACGAAAACCTTGAACGTGGATACGCCATCGTTCTGGTCGAAATACTGGACATTCAGCTCGTACCAGCCGGCCGCATCGGAAAAACGAAAACTAGCGACACAAGGTCCTGAAGTTTCGCACTCGACGGCTTTTCCGCCCGAGGCCACCTCGGCGGGCTCGACGGCGATGGGTGCGTACCCTTCGAGATGCATTGATTCCGCTTCGACGCGATCCGGGTAATGCCCCACGCGACCCTTCGCGTCCGGAATTCCCGACGTTCGCAGGAACCAGTTGCAGACGGCGTCGCGCCAGACGATCGAGTGGCCGGCCTGATATTTCAGGCGGCCCAGAATGAACGCGTAGCGTTCGTCGTCGATGCGGCCGCGCAGCGATTCCCAGTCGCGGACGTATTGAGCGGCGCGCCGCGCGCCTTCGTAATGCGAATCGTAAATGTATTGGATGACGGTCTCGCCGGAATGCAGAACGTGCGTATACGGAACGTGATGGAAGAAGAGCAGCAGATTGTCGGGCGTGGCGCCGACAGTTTCGTATAGCTTCTGCACCTCGGGCGAATACTGGCCGATGAATCCGGTTCCAGTGGCGATCGTACGGTCCATTCCGACGCCTTCGTGATCCGCGCGGTGCCATTGCCCCCAGCCGTTGTTCTCGGACGAGGCGACGCCCGGGCCGTAGTGGCTGCCGAGAATGTTCGTGAGAGTGCCGATGCCGAGCGAGCCGGTGTAATCCTCGTAGGTGCGCCACGAGGATAGTTGCATCGCGTCGATGGTGCGCAGCACGAGAGGATCTCTGCCGAAGGTCAAGCGAGTCCACTCATCGATGATGGCTGCGGCTGTGAGATTCGGATCCCACGCGAGACGCGCAAACCCATAGAGATTGGCCATCGCCATCGGATTGCCGAGCCAGTTCGCATCGAGGCCCACGTCGGAGACTCCGGCGATTCCGCCAAGGGGCCGATGAAACGGGCGGCCGCTGATGAGATTCTTGACGGGAGTCGAGCGGCCGCCAACGCGCATATCGAAATCGAGAACTTCCTTCCACATGGGCACGAGAAAAACGAGATGGCGCTGCTGCCCCATATATTCCTGCGTGATTTGCAGCTCGATCGCTTCGTTGGTTTTTTCGAGGCCGCCGAGAAGCGGGGAAACGGGTTCGCGGACCTGAAAATCGATGGGGCCGTTCTTGATCTGGACGATGACGTTGTCGTCGAACTTACCGTCGAGCGGATGAAAAATATCGTACGCGGCCCGCGCGCGGTCGTTTTTCAGATTGCGCCAATCGAGATGGTGGTTGTAGACGAAGGCGCGATAGAACAGGACGCCGCCGTGCGGCTGGAGCGCGCGCGCGATGATGTTGGCAGCGTCGGCGGGAGTGCGGCCGTAGCTTGCGGGGCCAGCGCGGCCTTCGGAATCCGCCTTGACGAGGAAGCCGCCGAAGTCCGGGATCAGGCGATAAATTTCGTCCGCTTTTTTCTTCCACCATTCCTGGACGCGCGGATCGAGCGGGTCGAACGTATCGAGGCCACCCAGGAATTTCGGGCTGGCAAAGTCAACGGAGAGGCCAAGCCGCACGCCCCACGGACGAAAGGCATCAGCGATGCGCGCGAGCTGCGGAAGAAAATCGGCGTCGAGAACCTTCGGATTCGCGTTGACGTTGTTGACGACGCAGCCGTTGATTCCGACCGATGCGAGAAGGCGCGCGTAATCGGCGGCGCGCGTCAAATCGCTTCGCACGCCGCCATTCTCGAAGAAGATGGAGCGGCCGCCGTAGCCGCGTTCGATGCTGCCATCGAGGTTGTCCCACTCATTCACCCAGCGCAGAGGTGTGGACGGCTCCTGCGTTTCACGAAGACGGCTGAGATCCGTGCCGAAGGCGATTTTCCGAAGCAGCGCGAATGCGCCGTAGAGGACGCCTCGATACGTTGCGCCGGCAGCGACGATGCAGTCGTGGCCGTTGACGCGCGCTGTGCTCAGCCAATACGCATCGCCGCGCAGGGTTGATGGCGTGTCGAGGCGCGGGCCGGCGGAACGCAAATCCTTCAGCGTGGCAAGGACAATCGAGCTTTCAACCGGCGCGCCTTGCTGGGCGCGGAGAACGCGGCCGAGCATGCCGCGCACGCCGCGAATCATCTCGCGCTGCGCATTATTGAGGATCGGCGAATCGCCAAGCACAGCCACGCTGGCGGGAAGAGATTGATATTTCGCGCGCTCCGCTTGACTCAGTGGCGCATAGCGCAGCCACGCATCGGCTCCGGTTTCGGCGCGCAGCGGGATTGCGAAGGCCACGATCATCGCCCCACAAACCGCGGCGATCCGCAAGAGTGAACGGAGCTTCACGGCATGTCCAGCCCGAGATACTGTCGAGCGTTCTCGAAGCACAGATTGCGAATCATTCCGCCGAGCAGATTCTCGTCGTTGGGCAGCTCGCCGCTTTCCACTTCGCGGCCAATCATGTTGCAAAGGATGCGCCGAAAATATTCGTGGCGCGGGAACGACATGAAGGAACGCGAATCGGTGAGCATGCCGACGAAACGCGAAAGGAGGCCTGTGTTCGAGAGCGCGTTGAGCTGCGCTTCGATGCCTTCTTTTTGGTCCATGAACCACCACGCGCTGCCGAACTGAATTTTGCCGGCGACCGAGCCGTCCTGGAAATTTCCGACGGCGGTGGCGAAGGCGTAGTTATCCGTCGGATTCGAGGTGTACACGATAATTTTGGGAAGGCAGTTCTCCCGATCGAGCCGGTCGAGATAAGCGCAGAGACTCGCGGCCTGATTGGCGTTGCCGATCGAATCGAAGCCGGTGTTGGGGCCGAGTTCGCGGAAGCGCCGGGTGTTTGCGTCGCGCAGCGCGCCGATGTGCAATTGCTTGGTCCAGCCTTTTTGCGCATCGAGAAAGCCGAAGAAAATCATCAGGAACGAGTCAAACTTTTCCCGCTCGTCCGCCGTGATGTCCGCAGCGGCGCGGGCCTTTTCGAAAATGACTTTGGCCTCGCGCTCCGTGCAGGGCGCCACCGGGCAGTGCGCCAAGCCGTGGTCGGAAAGCCGAGCGCCGTGCGAATGGAAGAAATCGTGACGCGCTTTGAGCGCGTCGAGGAAATCCGGCAGCGTTCCTATGTCGCGCTTGGTGACGCCTTCGAGACGCGCGATCCACTCACGGAAGGCGGCTGGACCCTGCGCCAGCAGCGGGCGGTCCGGGCGGAATGTGGGATAGATGCGGAAACTTGTCTCGGAAGCGGCTAGGGCGCGGTGCGAGGAGAGGTCGTCGCACGGATCATCGGTAGTACAAACGACGCGGACGCGGAACTTCTTCAGGATCGCACGGGCGTTGAGAGACCCCGATTCGAGCATCGGATTCGCGCGGTCCCAAATGCTTTTCGCGGTGCTTTCGCTGAGCAGGTCGTCGATTCCGAAGTAGCGCTTCAGCTCGAGGTGCGTCCAGTGATACAGCGGATTGCGCAGAGTAAACGGGACGGTTCGCGCCCAGGCGAGATATTTTTCGTACGGAGGCGCATCGCCGGTGCAGTAGCGTTCGGCGACGCCGTTGGCGCGCATCAAGCGCCACTTGTAATGGTCGCCTTCCAGCCAGATTTCGAAGAGATCCGCGAATTTTCGATCCGCGGAAACGTCGGCGGCGGGCAGATGCGAGTGGTAATCAAGAATGGGCTCGTTCGCCGCGAAGCCGTGGTACAGCCGCTGAGCGGTTTTCGATTGCAGCAGGAAGTCGTCGTGAATGAATGCCATCAAGTGGTTCCGGAAGCCGGCTTTCCGGTCCGGCAAACAAGGCTCGGATTGAAGGGCGGTGTTTGTCAAGGCTCCTAGCGGCAGCTTCATCGCACGCCAGTAAGAATGTCGATCGTGAGCTGATCGAGGCGCTCGTAGGGAAGGCGTTTCCGCAGAATCTGGTCGCGATCGAAAACGTGATTCAGCAAGGATGAGGCGCTCTTCGTCGAATAGCGTCCGACTTTTTCCGTCTTGGTCGAGTCGGCGGAAATTTCCTTGAGGATCGACTTGATGTCGGAGTCTTCGTTCCAGTGCCGCGCCTTCTCCTTCAGGATCAGGTAGGTGCGCATGCAGCCGGCGGCGAAGTCCTTCACTCCTTCGTAGTCTTCGGTGCGGTAGGCGTGCGCGTCGAAATGGCGAGGGTTTTCGTATTTCACGTCCTCGAGAAATTTCACGAGCCAAAACGCCGACTTGAGATTCGCCGACCCGAAGCGAAGGTCCTGGTCGTAGCGCCCTGGCATCTGGTCGTTCAGATCGATGTGAAACAGCTTTCCGGCTTCCCAGGCCTGGGCGACGCCATGCAGAAAATTCAGGCCGGCCATCTGTTCGTGGGCCACTTCGGGATTGACGCCGACCATTTCAGGGTGATCGAGCGTGGGAATGAATCCGAGATAATGGCCGGTGGTGGCCATATAGATGTCGGCACGCGGCTCGTTGGGCTTTGCCTCGAGGGCAAACTTGAATCCGTAGCCGCGGTCGAGGCTGTATTCGCAGAGGTAGTTCACTGCCTCGCGCAGGCGCTTGATTGCATCGTCGGCGCGGCGGCACGCATCCGTCTCGACGCCCTCGCGGCCGCCCCACAGGACAAATATTTTTGCTCCCAGCTCCGCGCCGATATCCATGGCGCGCATCGTCTTCTGGACGGCGTATGCGCGGACTTCGGGATCGTTGGACGTGAAGGCGCCATCTCGAAAGATGGGGTGGAAAAAGAGCGACACGGTGGTCATTGGAACGACGATGCCGTTCTTTTTGCAACTGGCGGCGAATTCGCGAACGATGCGGTCGCGCTCGGCGGGAGTGGCGTCGATGGGAACCAGGTCGTTGTCATGCAGATTCACGCCCCACGCGCCGACTTCCGCGAGCAGGGAAACAAGCTCCGTCGGTTTCATCGGCGGGCGGACGACGTCTCCGAAGGGATCGCGCCCGCGGTTTCCGACGGTCCAGAGACCGAAAGAGAACTTGTGTTCGGGCTTGGGCTGGTAGGGTTTCATCCGGTTCTCCTTGGCTGTCTCTTATTCCGATCTTCAACACCCATGAATCAGATAAGTCAGGCGATCGATTCTCTTTTGGATTCGTCGAAGCAGGCTGCGTCGCAAGCGGCTCACTTTGCGCGTGGGTCGCTGCGAAGCACAGGAACGTCCGGGATCCGCCGGCGTTGTTTCAAGCGACGGATCAATTTCCGGACACCGACTTACCCGGGCTTGCGCTCGCCAATAAAATGCTTGCCGAAGATAGCTCTTTCGCCGTGGAGTCTCAAGTCGGTTTGGGCCGCTGGAAAGGGCGTCAAACGCGGACTTTGAGAAAAGGTTTTCTTGAAAAAGCGCGGACGATGGGTCAGCTTGGAAATTTCATTTTGGCGACGAGCTTCTGGAAGCGAGGGGCGCTGCGGAGCGAATCAAGAAACGGCGTCACCTCGAGGAAAACCATATACGAATCGCGTTCGCGGAAAGCTCGATCCAGCGAGTCGAAGGCCTTCTCGTTCGCGCTAAGACTGGCGTATACCATGGCGAACCAGAATGGCGGAACATATCCCTGCGCGCTGGCGCGTTTCAACTCGCTGAGCTGCTGTTCGGCCCGCGCGCGCTTGCCCCACCGCGCGTAGGCAACGCCGAGCAGCGCCGGCACGAGCGCGCCATCGCCGCCGTCGGCCAGTTCTTCTTGGAATTGCTGCACGGCCTCGGGATATTTCCCCTCGAAAATGTAAGCGGTCCCAAGGTCTTCGTGGCCGGAAGCGCTGTTAGGGTGCAAGGATAGTAGCTGGCTGGCTTCCTGAGCGGACTGGTCGTATTGATGGGCGTTGAGCCAGACGAGGGCACCCACATTATAAGCGGGGAAGTAGAGTGGATCGAGGGAATGCGTTTGTTGAACCTGATTCAGCGCGTCCTGGGTCCGCCCCATGCAGGACAGCATGATGGCGAATCCATCGCGGGAGCTCGGAAGGCCGGGATTCAGTTCGAGGCCGCGAGTAAACTCCCGATCGCTGGCAGCCCAATTCCAGTCGCCATAGAAATAGGCAAGGGCCAGAGCGACGTGCGCCGCGGGAAGCATGCCGTCGAATTTCAACGCTTGCAACGCATAGGATTTTGCTTTGGGCAAGGCCGCCGAAGGCGCCAGGGTGTCAGTGATTTCGTAATAGCTCGCCAGGCCCTGGTATCCAAGCGCGAAGCTGGGAGAGGCAGCGACAGCTTGCTCGAAATAGCTGAGAGCCTGCGCCTGCGAGGCCTGGGTCGATTGGCTCATGTAATACCGGCCTTTGAGATAGTCCGCATAGGCTTGAGGATTGAGGCTCTCTTTCGCCGCCAACTTCTCCTCTTCCGGAGGCGTGAGATCGAGTTTCGCTGCCTCAACGACCCCTCGGGTCACATCGCGCGTGAGCGCGAGAAAGTCGGGCGGCTCATGGAAGGATCCCGTCCAGAGCGAAGCGCCATCCGTGGCGCGAACGAGTTGCACGTTGACCTGCAATTCGTTGTTTTCCGGTTGCACGGAACCTCTTACGATGGCATCCACGTGCAAGTCATGCGCAATCTCTGTGAGAGGCTTGCTTGATCCCCTATAGGCGTCGGAGACCTCGCGAGGCGCGAGGCGCAACGAGCTGATCTTGGAAAGGCTTTGCAAAACCGCGTCGGTCATGGCGCTGCTCAGGTAATCCTGATCCCCGGCGCTCGAGGGGCCCACGAAGCTGAATGGCAGGACGGCCAGCGAGCTGATGCGTGGAGGTCGCTCGGTAAGCGAACTATTAACAAGGGCAACGGTTGCCAGCGCCACGACCACCAGCGCCACCTGGACCGGGCGGCGCGAAAGCAACGGAACCCGGGCGGAAGCGGCAGCGGTAGGAGAAACGGGGGCCATGAAGCGGTATCCGTGTCGCGGGACGGTTTCGATGAAGCGGGGACTCTCTGGAGAATCTCCGAGCACGCTGCGCAAGCGGCTGATGGCGTTGTTCAGCCCGTTTTCAAACTCAACAAAGGTGTCCTTCGGCCAGAGCCGCTCCTGAAGCTCCTTGCGAGTGACCACTTCGCCAGGGTTTTCCAGCAGCGCCAGCAGGATTTGGAAGGGTTTGTCGTGGAGCTTGATTGGGACGCCCTGTTTGCGCAACTCCCCCGCCTCCACGTGGACTTCGAAAGCGCCAAACCGAAGGGGCGGCCGTTTCGAAACGCTGGGCATCTCGTCCTCTAGCCAGATGGTTGATTATCGGGGGCTTACCGATTTTATCACCGCAGCCTTTCGTGCCAAAAGAATTTGGCTAACCCCAATCGCTACAGCGGCTTCCAGCTTAACCTTTATTTAAGACCCCTTTGATTGACCTTCCACCGCAAAGTTTCATCATCCTTGCCGCCGAGCAGGCATCCGCAGGCAAATCGAGGCGAGAGGGAGAGTGCGGGGTGGCCAGCACATGTAAAATCTCATTTCTGTCGCTGGCGAAGTGTTTCTCAATTGGGCGGCTCTCGGCCATAAGCGTGTGCCTCGTGTTTGCGCTTACAACTTGCGATTGCGTCCTCGCCCAGACTAACCCTGTAAGCGGGATACAGGGATTTGAGACGGGGCTCCGAAAACTCTACTCCCAACTGTCATTGGATCATGTGGCCCATCTCGGCGATGCCAACCCCTTAGGCGCTCAAATTCAATGGGGTGACGACACCCCTACTGAGCCGGGACTGCTCAAGTGCGAAGGCCAGACGAACAACGACCCGTGCGACGTTTACGGCACGCACTCGTACTGCCAGCCCGGCACATATACGATTAAGATCACGTACGACGATCCGCCGAAAGTTCCATTTGGTAGTGGTTCGCGGCACAGCGTGACGACCACGGCAACGATTTCGGCGATTGGAGACTTTGTAATTCTCTCGATCGGTGACTCGGTGGCATCGGGGGAGGGAGACCCCGTCGTCGCATATAAGCGTCTTTCTTCCATGAGTCCGAATCATGCCTTCTGGGACGATCCCGGGTCCGATTACGATCTTCCCGGTGGCACCCCGGAGCAGGAAGAAGCCAGGAGGGATTGCGATCGGAGTTTAATTGCCGGCCCTGCCCAAGCTGGAAGCATGATCGCGAAGACAAACCCAATCACGTTTGTGCACTTCGCCTGCTCAGGCGCAACCGTGTACGTCAGGAATGCAGCCAAAAATTCGAGCACCGCCGTGAGCCAGCTTAGGATCGCGAGACACCACCTTCCGCGGATCGACGTTCTGCTGATCTCCGCAGGGGCAAATGACATACGCTTTACCAAGCCGGATGGCACGCAAGGAGAAGGATTCGGCGATGTGCTCGAACGATGCCTCAAGCCCGCGGATAACTGCAGCGACGACCCAAATTTCAAGGACGACGTCAATTCCAGCATCGCTGGGATTCAGGCCGACTACGTCAAACTCGACCAGGAAATCCACTGCATAAATCCGGACAACGGCACTCAAGAGGAATATTGTACTGACCCGGACCATCAGATCCCCAAGCTCGTGCTCATCACCGAGTACATGGATGAGACCCACATCAAGAGGGTTGATGATCCTTCGACAGAAGGGTTTCCAACTGCGACCTGTGTGGATGCAGGAATAAGGCAGAATGAATGGGAATTTCTGTACAACAATGTTGTTAAGGGCCTCAACGATCAAGTACACGAAGTGAATAAGGTAACGCCCGAGCATCCCTCCCCCCTGACGTGGTATCCCGTTACGGGGATTCAGGATGATTTCATGGCACACGGATACTGTGCCGGAAGCCAAAGATGGATAGTCACCGGACCAGATTCCGAGGCTGCGCTGAATGGAACCCAGGGAACAGGTCACCCAAACGCAGCGGGGCAGCAGGACTACCGCGACCGCATCTACCAAGCGATAGTTGCGGAAAATCCGCCCGTGACGACAGCGAGCGCCACGACCGGCGGCTCGCCCTACCCGTTTGGAACGTGGGCTGGCGAGGATGTTGAAATCACTTTATCCGCCAGCAACGGGATAAAGGAGTCTGGCGTCAATCAGACGTACTACGCGGTGGATAACCCGAACTGCAACTTCGCCGACCTTTCCGCCTCACCCAATGGTCCACAAAACTGCCTGCTTTACAGCGGACCCTTTACGATCTCCAACTCCGGCAAACACACGGTGACATTTTTCAGTGTGAACGCACACGGAACTCCGGAGGCTCTCCAAAGCGTGCCAGTGTGGGTGGATAAAAACCCGCCCTTGAGCAGCACACCCACGACAATGACGATCCTTCACGGCGCAAGTGCGTCCTATACGATTACAGTGGGTCATCAGGGCTGGGATGGTCAAACCATCAATCTTAGCTGCACGACAGATGCGGATCTTGCGCAGTGCACGACGCTCCCCGCTTCCGTCACGCTGGACGAAACAAATGCTACCAACACTTCCGTAGCGACTGTGGTAACGACTCTCGGCGGTGGTCTTCTGCAGCCAAAGGCTCCCGCCCAGCCCAAATCTCCGTTCGGTCCGCTGGTGGCGATGCGGGCTCTGCTTGGTCTTGCTGCGGCCGGGTTTCTGTTTGCCGTGGTAGACACCGTGCGCCGCCGTCGTTGGGCCCCAGCGGCCGGCTTTACTGGGGTGGCTCTGCTGTTCGGTCTGCTTTGCGCCGGGTGTAATACCGCTCTTGGCACACCTGGCACTCCGCCCGGCGCTTACACGGTCACCATCACCGGCATATCCGGTACGAGCACTAACACCGTCCAGGTCAAGCTGATCGTGCAATAGTTCCCATCGCGCGGAAGTGTCGCTTTCCTCGTGGCAATATCCAGAGAGGATGGTCAGTCGCCCTTTTCTTGACCAAGAGGAGTTCTGCTTTTAGGGCGCGTAAGGATTTGTAGCAACGGAGGAATTTGGCTCCCCGGGCTAGATTCGAACTAGCAACCCTTCGGTTAACAGCCGAATGCTCTACCGTTGAGCTACCGGGGAACCGGACAAGGTAGGCTTCTAATCTACAACAGCTTCCCCACTCGTGCCACCTTCAGCCGCTGCGGCTCGAGCTCACTTCGAGGAGGTTCATCAAGGAAAGCAGGTCAATACCCCAACGACAAAAATGCGGCTACTGAAGTTTCTGCTTCGCGGAATCGTGACAAATCAGATTCTCAAAGATCGCCAGCACGTGGCGGCGGTAATTCACCACTCGCTCGAGCACTTGGCGCAGCTGCGGTTCCCGCTCGGACTCGCGGTCCCACTTCGCCAGCACCGCCGCAGGCACCTCGATATCCCGGCGCAACTCCTCCGCCGAATGTCCACGCAGGAATAGCCCGTAGAAAAACGCAGCTTCCCTTTGCGGGAACTGGAATTCCTGCAGGACCTCTTCTAGCGCACTGGGCACCGTGGCCATGGCGAAAGTGCAGTTTACAGATTTCGAAGCGAGCGTCAAGACCACGCCGCGAATCCGCAAATAATTAGTTTCAACCCTCTCATCCCGGTTCTGGTACTGGCCTTTCGCCCATCTGCCAAACTTCCTTGCTTTCAATCAGATAGCGTTCCCGCCTTCCGGAATGCAACTTTTCCTACGACTCCGGGTTTCACGATTATGCTGGGATGCGCCTTGGGACATGCGCATGCCCGGCCGGCCGTAGACGTTTATCCCGCTGCATCCCCCAAAGTGTGGAGGCTCGGACAGGACCGGGCCTCCACTTTCGTCCTACCGGTTGCTCTTTGCGAACTCCGCCCGCGTTCCTCGAAATATTCGCCCGGCCTCGCGCGTTTAATGAAGTGAAGGGTTTCGCAGGAGGCTGCCATGGATAAGAAACTCAGTGACGCAATTGTACGTGCCGTTTGCCTTTTCTTTTTGTTCTCGACGGCGACTCTGGCTCAGCAGTCGCAAGCCTCGCACACCCCGCAGCTGCAGACCCAAAGCAGCCAGGGCAGCATGGCCGGCATGGATATGGACGACATGCAGCACGATTCGCAGGCGAATCCCGACGCCGCTCGCGCCGCAAACGACGCGATGTCCGGCGACATGGACATGAATCCTCACATGTACATGACCGCCCTTCGCCCCGAAAATCCGGCCGATGATCAGCGCGCCCAGGAAATCCTCGACATCCTGACGCCCGCGATCGCGAAATATAAGGACTACCGCGTGGCTCTTGGGGACGGCTTCCGCATCTTTCTGCCCAACGTCCCCCAACAGATCTATCACTTCACGAACCCGCGCTATGCTTATGAAGCCAGCTTCGCCTTCAATCCCGCTCATCCTACCTCGCTGCTCTACAAGAAGATCAACGGCACCTATGTGCTCGAAGGCGCCATGTACACCGCGCGGCGCAACGCCACCGAAGACGAACTGAACGAGCGCGTGCCGCTAAGCATCGCTCGCTGGCACAAACACGTAAATTTCTGTCTGCCTCCCCGAGGCACCAGGTTGCGCGACGTGAACTGGAAGGAATTTGGCCCCGGCGGATCCATCGCTGCGCAGGATGTGTGCCTGCAGGCCGGCGGCCGGTGGATACCTCAAGTCTTCGGCTGGATGGTACACGTCTACCCCTACGAAACCGACCCAGCCAAGATCTGGGCGCACTGATCGCGCGCGCTTTCTCAGCCTGGCGCGCTGCTGTGGAACCTAGCGGCTCGGCGCTTCGGCCTGCCTTGCCACGCCGCCGGTCAGGTTGTAGGCTCTCGAAGGTCGCGATAAGCTGAGCGCGAACCAGCAACTCCATTCCGATATGCACTTCTCGCTCGCGCTCCCTCAAAGTCACTGGCTGTCCATCGCGATCTTCATCGCCACTTATTTGCTGATCGCCATTGAAAGCGGCCGCGGCAGTCACTTGGACCGCACCGCCGCGGCATTTTGCGGAGCCGTCGCAATGGTCCTCGTCGGCAGCGTCTCTCTGCCGCAGGCCTATCAGGCGATCAATTGGGACACGATCATCTTTTTGCTTGGCATGATGATCCTTGTCGCGCATTTCCAGGTGGCGGGATTTTTCGATTGGATTGCGGTTCACGTGGTACGCGTCGCGCGGACCCGTTTCGAGTTGCTTGTTTTACTGGTGCTGGCTTCCGGAATTCTCGCGGCCTTTTTCGTGAACGACACGATCTGCCTCATCTTCACGCCGATCGTGCTCGTGGTTACCGAGCGCCTGAAGGTCCCTCCGATTCCCTACCTGATCGCCGTCGCCACTTCGGCGAACGTGGGCTCCGTCATGTCCGTCACCGGCAATCCGCAAAACGCTCTCGTCGGCGTTTCGGCCCACTTTTCCTTTCTTGGTTTCCTGGCGCACCTCGCTCCCGTCGCGCTCACCGGACTCGCCATCAACATCGCAATCCTCTCCGCCTTTTTCAGGCGCGACATCTTGCACCATCCTCTCGCGGCGCACGCGCCGGACATTCCGGTCAAAGTGCACCGGCCGCTTCTGCTCAAGTGCACCGCCGCGGCGCTTCTCGTGATCCTGCTCTGGATTCCCGGCTATTCGTTTCCGCTCGTGGCAATTTCGGTCGGCGCGTTCATCCTCGTAATTGGCCGGGTGAAGACGCAGCAAATCTATCAGCGCGTCGACTGGGAGCTTCTGCTCTTCTTCGCGTCGCTCTTCGTCGTGGTTCACGGCTTTCAGGCATCCGGAGCCGTCGATGACCTCATCGCGCGCTTTCATGCCGGGCTCGAAGGCGGCACCGTGCGGCAATTATTCGCGGTGAGCGGAGTCATGCTCGTGCTGTCGAATCTTGTCAGCAACGTGCCCGCTGTTCTGCTGTTTCGCCCGATCGTCGATTCGCTGCCGAATAGCCACATGGTCTGGCTCGCCGTGGCGAGCGCCAGCACGCTCGCAGGCAACGCCACGCCGCTCAGCTCCGTCGCGAACTTGATCGTGCTTCAGTTGGCAGGGAAGAAAGTCAAAGTCACGTTCTGGGAGTTCACGCGCGTGGGGCTTCTCGTCACGATTGCCACGGCTCTCCTGGCAATCGCCGTTCTCGCTCTTGAACATCGCATTCTGCCGCAAATGTAAAAAGCAAAAGGGCGCCCGCAAAATCGAGCGCCCTTTCTAAAACTACTCTTCGACGATCAGCACGCTGGTGCGCTGAACGTACAGAAACTACTTCTTCGCTTGATTGTAGTTCTCGGTGACCTGGTCCCAGTTGATCACGTTCCACCAGGCCTCGATGTATTCCGGCCGGCGGTTCTGATACTTCAGGTAGTAGGCATGCTCCCACACGTCGAGGCCGAAAAACGCCTTGCCTCCATCCATGATGGGATTGTCTTGGTTTGCGGTTGATTCGACCGCCAGCTTCCCGTCGCGGAACAGAAGCCACGCCCAGCCTGAACCGAACCGCGTTGTCCCGGCCTGATTGAATTTTGTCTTGAAGTCGGCGAAGCTGCCGAACGCCTTCTTGATGGCGTCCGCGAGTTCGCCTTTCGGCTCGCCGCCTCCACCCTTTTTCATGATCTTCCAGAACATTGAGTGGTTCATGTGGCCGCCGCCGTTGTTGCGCACGGCAGTCCGGATGTTTTCAGGCACCTTGTTGATTTGCGCCAGCAATTGGTCCACGGAAAGATTTTGCAGGTCGGCGTGGCCTTCCAGCGCCTTGTTCAGGTTGGTGACGTAGGCCCCGTGATGTTTGTCGTGGTGAATCTCCATCGTCTTCGCATCGACGTACGGCTCGAGCGCGTCGAACGAATACGGGAGAGCGGGCAGCGTTTGTGTCATCTGCGGAGCGGCTCCTTGTCCAGTAGTTTGAGTCATTTCTACCCCCTAAATCTCATTCTTTAATTCCGGTCTTACCCCATAATTATACGCCTCGCGGCTGTCCGCGAGACGCCATCTGAAATATCCGATGCTCGGGAGGAGTTTCCGATGCCATCTGTCGAACACGTGGAAAAGCATTTCACGGCCACCGCTGCCGTTCGCGACATCGTGATTGGAATGTCCGACGGGCTTACGGTTCCCTTCGCGCTCGCCGCAGGACTTACGGGAGCCGTCGCCGCCTCCGCGCGCGGCGCCGCGATCATCGTCACCGCAGGCTTCGCCGAAATCGCGGCCGGCTCCATCGCTATGGGACTCGGCGGCTATCTCGCGGCGAAGACTGATTCCGAGCACTACGCTTCCGAACTCGACCGCGAGTACCGCGAAACCGTCGAACTGCCCGAAGTCGAAATCGAGGAAGTCGCGAAGGTCTTCCGCGATTACGGCCTCTCCGCCGAACAGATGCAGCCGGTGGTGAACGTAATCACGTCGAACCAGAAGCGCTGGGTCGATTTCATGATGCGCTTCGAGCTCGGCCTCGAAGAGCCCGATCCTGCGCGCGCCGCTCGCAGCGCCGCAACGATTGCCGCATCCTATATCGTCGGCGGACTCGTCCCGCTAACGCCTTACATCGTCATGAGGCAGGTGATTCCGGCTCTGTGGGTATCCGTCGCCGTGACGCTGCTCGCGCTTTTTATTTTCGGCTCGGTGAAGGGCCATTATACCGGCGTGAAACCGCTACGCGGGGGACTGCAAACCGTCCTCGTCGGCGGACTCGCCGCTGCCGCCGCCTTCTTCATTGCTCGCCTGTTCAGTTGACTCTCCGTGAATGACTTGAGCGCGGACTTCGCTTAGAATCCCGCCATGAAGTGTTGTTTCTGCGGCGTGGCCCTTCGGCGCAAAGACGTCGCCATGTGGGACTCGTTTGCCTGTCCCTTCTGCCACAAACTCCTCCGCGTGCGAAGGAACTATCCGGCGCGCATCTTCCGCTTGTTTCTTATCGGGGTGCTGACCGTCGCCGTCCTGTATCTCGTTGGGCTGCGGGGACCCAGACTTCGGCTCGCCATCGAACTTGCTGTCCTGCCCGCTGCGACGATCAGCGAACAGCTTTTCTTGTACTTGCTTCCCGCCAGGATAGAATCCGCAGCGCCTGAAGTACTGGATCTGAGTTGAGGTTCCGCTGGCTTACTGCGGCTCTGCACCCAAGTTGCCGAATGGCCACAGCCCGAACGCCTTCAGCATCGTGTCGTCATGCTTCTCGATCAGCATGCGCGCTGTCTTCTCCGCAGGCCAAGGCGTCGCCAGCCGCTCCGGCCGGTCCGCAATCCAGAACGCCGTCAGCGCCATCACTGTTGCGTCCCGATCGAGAATGTCCGGATCGATCTTGTCCAGCGTGTCCACCGGCGAGTGGTGCGTGTATTTGTACTCCGGCGAGTTCTGCTTCAGGTTGATCCCCGGTAGCCCCGCCAGAATGAAAGGGCCGGTGTCCGTACCGAACTCCGTGTCGTCGTCTACCGTCAGCTTCCCAAATGCCTGCAACGAATCCGCAAGCCCTTCCACCTGGGGAATCAGGTCATCGCGCCCGCCGAGCTGGAACCCCGTTACAGGTCCCTGCCCGTTGTCGAGCACCACCGCCGCCACGTGATTCGCCATTTCGTCCTTATGCGCCTTCACATAGTTCAGCGACCCGTCCAGGCCCTGCTCTTCGCCCGTGAACAGCACGAAGCGGATCGTGCGCTTCGGCTTGAACCCGGATTTCACGATTGCTTCCGCCGCGCCCAAAGTTGTGCTTGTTCCGCATCCGTTGTCTGTCGCGCCCGACGCAAGGTCCCAAGAATCCAGGTGACCTCCGACCACAATTACCTGCTCCGGATTCGTCGTACCGCGAATGTCTCCCACTACGTTCGCGCTCGGCACCGGTCCGTTGCTGAACTGGTTCTGCACGTTGATCTTCAATTCCACTGGCTGCCCGTGATCGAGAAAGCGTTCGAGCTGATCCTGATCCTCGGCGGCCATGCTCACGACGGGGATTTCAAACGCCGTGTCGAACCCAAGAATGCCCGTATGCGTCAGGTGCATTCCCGACGCTTTTCCTCCGCCCTGCCCGCCGATTACGGCCACAGCACCCACCTGATGCGCCGCCTTGAGAAAATCCCCGAATTTGACGAACGCCCCCATGAAATCCGCCGGCGGCTTTCCCTTGTGCACCACCAGCAGCACTTTGCCGCGCCAGTTTGCCTGATTGCTCTTCATCTCGTCGTCGAGCTGGTAGCCATTCACCTCCACGACGCTCGCCGTAACTCCTTCTCCCGCTGGCGTTGAGCCGACCCAGCCCATCGAATCGATCATCAGCCTGCGGTGAATCGGCGCGACGATCTCCGCTTCCGCCAACCCGCGCGTCCATCCGCGAAAGAGCTGCCACGATTCCGTGTGCACGTTCTCGAGCCCGATCGCCTTCATCTTCTCCGTGCCCCACGCGATCGCCTTCGCCGCCTCCGGCGAACCCGTCACGCGCGCACCGATATCGTCGCTCAGTTCGCTCACGTACTCGTATGTGTGGCTCTCCATCGTCCCCGCGCCCGCGATGGCCGCAAGCGCCTTCAGCGTGCCATCGTCCGCCGGAGATTCCGGCCCCGCCGCTCGGGATGCGGACACCATCAGCCACCCCGCCATTGCCAGAATTGCCGCCGCGCATGCCGCTGCGATTCGTCGCTTCATTTCGAAGGATCTCCCCCTAAGATTGGGAATGCAGGCTATCGAGGATAGGGCGAATTCCCGCCGAGCCCAAACTTTTCTTTGACGCGCGTGGGGCCGAATCGTTTTTTCCACTCTTGAAACATTTGCCTCGATTGCGCTACGCAAACGCTCGCCGCCGCATCTAACACAGTGAATGCTGCACGAATACCGTAAAGAGTATTTGTAACGTTTCCGGCGGTTCGAGCGGCTTATAATTCAGTGGCAGTCTGCGCGAAGTATTGGCCCCGCAAACCGAATCGCTTTAATTTACGTCAAATAAGCAGACGGCGAGATGCCCGCGGCAGCATCCCGCCCAAAAAGGAGAATTCGTCATGAACAGCAGTGACTTGCGAGTACGCCGCTGGGTCGCCACCGTCGTGATCCTGGCGGCGATTGCTGGTGGAGCGTTGCTCGCTATTGGCCTTAGAAATTGGTCGGGCACTTCCGTATTCGGCGCGCCAAGTCTTCCCGTAACCGTCGCGCGCGACACGTCCCCGGTTCCTCTCGGCACCTTCGCGAACGGCTTCGCGGCGGTGCTGAAGCCGGCGTTGCCCGCAGTCGTGAATATTCACAGCTCGAAGATCGTGAAGCCGAAGGCCGGCGAAGGGTCGCCTTTCTTCAATGATCCCTTCTTCCGTCAGTTTTTCGGAGATCAGTTTGGAAACGTGCGGCCTCAGCCGCAGCGGGAACAGAGCCTCGGCTCCGGTGTCATCATCACTTCCGACGGCACGATTCTGACGAACAATCACGTCATCGACGGCGCGACCGAGATCAAGGTCGAGCTCGCCGACAAGCGCGATTTCACCGCCAAGCTCGTCGGCACCGATCCTCTGTCGGACATCGCCGTCCTGAAAATCAACGCTACTGGCTTGCCGACTCTGCCCATCGGTGATTCCTCGAGGCTCCAGGTCGGCGACGTCGTCCTCGCCGTCGGCGATCCCTTCGGCATTGGCGAAACCGCCACGATGGGCATCGTAAGCGCCACCGGCCGCGCCATGAACATGCAGATCGAACGCTACGAAGACTTCATTCAGACCGATGCCGCCATCAATCCCGGGAATTCCGGCGGAGCAATGATCGATTTGCATGGCAACCTCGTCGGCATCAACACTGCCATCCTCTCAGGCGGCGGCACAGGCGGCAACGAAGGGATTGGCTTCGCCATTCCCATCAACATGGCTCGCAAGGTCATGGATCAGATCGTCGAGCATGGGAAGGTCATTCGCGGCTACCTCGGCCTGCTTCCTCAGGATGTTTCGCCCGAAATCGCCAAGCAGTTCGGCTTGAGCGAAGCTACTGGAGCTCTCGTCGGCCAAGTCGATTCCAATACTCCCGCCTCTCGTGCGGGTTTGAAGCGCGGTGACATCATCCTGAAAGTCAACGGCGAACCCGTGAAGTCCTCGAACGATCTGCGCCTTAGAATCTCGCAGAGCGCTCCCGGCACAGTTGTTCACCTCTCCGTCTGGCGCGACGGCAAGACTGAGGAGGTGCCCGTTACTCTGGGTGAATTGCCCGCCAACTTGAGTGCCAGCAATAGCAGCCAGGGAGAGAACAGCGGCCCCGGCGCCATGCAGGGAGTCCAGGTGCAGGACATCACTCCTGACATGACCGACCAGCTTCAGATTCCCTCGGGAACGCGCGGCGTGGTTATTACTTCTGTCGACCCCGCGAGTCCCGCGGCCGCCGCCGAGCTACAACGCGGCATGATCATTCAGGAAGTGAACCACAAGCCTGTCAACAACGTTCGCGAGTACCACGAGGCGCTCCAGGGAACGGATGACCACCCGGTGCTCCTCCTTGTCATGTTCCCCGGTCAGGGCGGTGCGACGAACTACATCGTCGTCGAACCGCAGTGATCCCTTAGCGGCTAGGCGAGGGCGCGGCAATTAAACGCGCGCCCTCGCCCTCCGCTCAACCTAGGCGTTCCTTCTGAGGCTTCTCCGTGTTTCCGGGTATTTTCAGGCTGGCACGCGGCCGCTCAAAATCTTCCGTTCACTTGTTCCCGCGAGCCCTGGAGATCCAAGTGCAGTATCAACCCAGCGAGATGACGGATAACCAAGCAACTTCCCCCTGCATCCAGGGTTTAGTTCCATTTAGAAACGCTCACGCCGGGCACTTTCCCTTTTTGATGCCCAGCTGGGCTACGATAAGGGGGAAAAGACACTACTTGTTGGGCTATCGCTTTCGGCACGACTGAGGATAGAATGGTACTTGAGTCCTATTCACCCCAGCCTCTTGACCTAGTACTAAAGTAGTGACGCCCCAATTGTGTCCCAAATGGGGTCACTTGAATCTCTAGAGGAAATGGCAGGGTGAATTCTATGGCGCGGGTCACAAATCGCACCGTCTTTAATGAGGCACTGCTGCCTGACGGTCGCACACGCTGGGATCTCTTCGGTGCGGGCTTCGGACTCGAATGCCTTGTCTTGGCTGTCCTAATCATTCTTCCCATGCTCATGCCGGAGAAGCTTGAGGCCGTCAAGAACTATTGGGTCACGCCCGTCGAGGCTCCTCCTATCGTGCCCTGGAAGCCGCAGCCGGCTCCTGCTCCCAAGAAAAAAGTGGTTCCGGTCAAGAAAGAGTTTGTGAAGGAAATTCCCAAGCCGGCGGAAATCGTTCCGCCCAAGCCCAAAATCTACAATCCCGTGATTTCTTCGCCCATCGCGAAGCCCGTTGCGCGCAAAATCTCCAAAGCTCCCGACATGACGGAAGTCGCCAAGGCTTTCCCTGATCCGAAGCCGCTCTCCATGGGCAGCTCGGCCATTCCAACTTTGAAGAAGCCCCGCGAAGCGGTTCAAACCGGCGGATTCGGTGATCCCGACGGCGTTCCCGCAACAACCGGCAAGATGACTCGCGCGCCGAATATCAACGCGGCTGGCAGCTTCGATCTCCCACCGGGTCCGGGTGTTGGGAATGGCACGGGCGGAGCCAAGGGTGCGCGCGGCGTCGTTGCCAGCACCGGTTTTGGCAATGGAGTTGCCGTCGGCGGCAATGGCGGCTCGCATGGTTCCGTGCAGCAGGGCGTCTTCTCCGATGAGCACGCCACGGCCGCTCCTCAAGTAAGGAAAACGGCCGCCGTCTCGAATTCAAAGCCTGTCGAAATTCTTTTCAAGCCTCGGCCGGTCTACACCGATCAGGCCAAGGCGAAGAAAATTGAAGGGGAAGTTCTCTTGCAAGTCGTCTTCTCGGCATCGGGTGATGTTCGCGTCGAACGTATCGTTCAGGGACTTGGTTACGGTTTGGATGAGTCCGCGGAATCCGCGGCCCGCCAGATTCGTTTCCATCCCGCTCAGCAAGACGGCCAACCGGTGGATTCCACCGCAATCGTCCACATCGTTTTCGAATTGGCATACTGAAGGGGGATGGCAATGCGCACGTTCAAGAATCTTCTGCTCTCACTGTTTCTCGTGGGGGCCCTGGCCGGCTTTGCTTCAGCTCAAACGCAAACAGCGAATGAAACCCAGCCGCGCCCAGGAACTACCACCACCGGCCCTGCCGTCACCGTCAACCAAGCGATCGACCGCATGATCGCTCGCGAGCATGACGAAATCGCCACGATTCGCCGCTATAGCCCGCTGGTCGAAACTTACGTTCAGGACATGAAGCCCGATCCCGATATGGGCGCGCTCCCCGTTCACGACCACTACTTCCTCGGCCAGGCGAACCTCATCAAGGGCATCGTCGATAACTCCATGCTCTCCAAGCGTCATGGCCGCTTCGACGACCTCAATCCCATTTCCCATGTCGCCGGCCTCTTCAAGGCGGACTTCGTTCCCGAAGGTTTCCTCCAGATGATTTACATCGACACCTCCGGGTTCGACCGCCAGCACTACGAGTTCGATTACGTCCGCACCGAATTTCTCGGCGACGTGAAGTGCCTCGTCTTCGACGTCACGCCGCTTCCCAAGTCCGGCCGTGGCCGATTCAAGGGCCGCATCTGGGCCGAAAATCAGGATTACACCATTGTCCGCTTCAACGGCGTCTATACGCCCATCGCCGGACTCAATGGCTACAACCTTCACTTCGACAGCTGGCGCATGAACATGCAGCCCGGCCTTTGGCTCCCGGCCTACATCTTCAGCCAGGAAGCCGACCTTCACGACTTCATCGGCGGCCGCGTCCGCTTCAAGTCGCAGACCCGCCTCTGGGGCTACGACCTGAAGAACGTCGCCCACGAGACCGAATTCAGCGAGCTGACCATCGAATCTCCCACCGCCATCCAGGACCAGGCGGCGGCTCAGCAGGAGGATCGCTCCCCCATCGAAGCCGAGCGCGAATGGCAGCATGAAGCCGAGATCAACGTTCTCGATCGCCTCCAGCGCGTTGGCCTTCTCGCGCCTCCGGGAGAAGTCGATAAGGTTCTCGAGACCGTCGTCAACAATCTCGAAGTCACCAACAATCTCGATATCGAGCCCGAAGTCCACTGCCGCGTTCTCGTCACCGGCACGCTCGAATCCTTCTCCATCGGCCACACCATCGTGATGAGCCGCGGCCTCCTCGACGTTCTTCCCGATGAAGCCAGCCTCGCCACCATGCTCGCCCAGGAGCTTGCCAACATCATCGTCACGAAGCCTTCCACCGATCAGTGGGGCTTCAACGATATGACCAACGTCTCCACCGTCGAGGCTCTCAGCCACTTCTCCTTCCAGGACAACCCGGCCCAGATTCAGAAGGCCAGCGACAAGGCTGTCGAGCTTCTCAAGAATTCGCCGTATAAGGACAAGCTCGGCAACGCCGCGCTTTTCCTCAAGCAGCTTGACGCCGAATCGAAGTCCCTTTCGGCTCTCATCAATCCGCATCTCGGGAACAAGGTCAATCTCGAGCTTGCCTTGGCCTCTTCCGGGCCCGCCCTTCAGCCCGACAAGATCGACCAGATCGCCGCTCTTCCCATCGGCGCTCGCGTCAAGCTCGATCCATGGAACGATCACGTCGAACTGCTCAAGGCCAAGCCCGTTCCGCTCTACTCGGCTCGCGAAAAGATGCCGTTTGAAGTCACGCCGTTCATGCCGTTTCTCACTCGCTATGAGAAGCCCGGCGGCGCCGTTTCAGCGGATCCCGCGAAGGCCGACTTGGCCAAGAAGGAGCAGCAGACTCAGGCTCCTCAACAGCAGCAACAGCACTAGTTTCCTTTTCGCTCCTCCGATAGACCGGCGGCGGCTCGATTTCCGCCGCCGGTTTTTTTTGCCTTTCTCCTGTTGACATCCCACACATCTCAATTCATACTCCTGTGGCTCGACCACAGGAGGCGCCTCGATGCCTGACTCCAAATCCGACATCCTCCAGGGCACTCTCGACCTCATGGTCCTCAAAACCCTCGACGCCATGGGCCCTCTTCACGGTTACGGCATCGCCCGCCGCATCGAGCAGGTCAGCGACGATGTCCTCCAGCTCAATCAGGGCACCATCTACGCCTCGCTTGTCCGCCTTCTTCAGAAACGCTGGATTTCCGCCGAGTGGGGCGTCTCCGAAAACAATCGCAAGGCTCGCTTCTACTCCATCACCGCGGCCGGAAAAAAGCAGCTTCGCGAGGAAGCGGCAAATTGGGAGCGCGTCTCGAGCGTCATCGGCCGCGTTCTCCACCTCGCCCGCCGCTGACCCAACTCCATGACCGATACGAGAAACTCGCTCTTGCCTCATTTCAAATTTGAAATGGCTCTGCTAATTTCCTCGTGGAACGCAACATTGCCACGCGACGGCCGTCGAACTTGTCATCCTGAGCGGAGCGTCCCGACGTTCCTTTGCGCGAAAATCGTGCCTTTCGATTTTCGCGTCGGGACGCGCAGCCGAAGGATCTCTCCTCAAACCTGTCAAAAATCGGGGATCTCAACAGAGAAGTCTCAAATTTCAAATGGCTTTGTTGATTTCCTCACGCAAAGCCGCGCCGCTGCTCATTTTCTCGGCACGACCTGTGAACTTTGTCATCCCGAGCGGAGTGTCCCGACGCTTTTTCCCGCGAAAATCGCGTCTTTTCGATTTTCGCGTCGGGACGCGCAGTCGAGGGATCTCTCTTCCAGCCTCTCGAAAACCGAGGATCTCAACAGAGCCATTCCAAATCTGAAATCCGTTTCCTCCGCGCGTCTCTGTCCAGGAGGCCGCTCATGATCGACCGGTTCCACACTCTCATCTCTCGCCTCCGCGGCGCCTTCTCATCTCGCCGCGCCGACGCCGAATTTCAGCAGGAACTCGACATCCACCTCGACCTCCTCACCCAGGAAAACATCCGCCGCGGCCTTCCGCCCGACGAAGCCCGTCGCCAGGCCCGCCTCCGTCTCGGCGGCGACGCCCACCTCCGCGAATCCCATCACGATGCCTGGACCTTCCCCGCCCTCGATTCGCTCGCGCAGGACATCCGCTTCGCCCTCCGCATGCTGCGCAAATCTCCCGGCTTCACCGTCGTCGCCGTCCTCACGCTCGCCCTCGGCATCGGCGCCAACACCGCCATCTTCAGCCTTCTGAACGCGATCGCGCTGCGCTCCCTGCCGGTGCCCAATCCCCAGCAATTGGTTCTTTTCGAATGGTCCGCTCGCAAGGAGCCCCACGCCAACCAATTCGCGCGCTTCAGCAGTTGCCCCGTTGACGCTCCGCGTAGCTTGCAAAATCTTCCTTCCGGAACTGCTGGATGCTCTGTGTCGTATCCTCTCTTCGAACAGCTCCGTTCTGCGCGCGATATCTTCTCCGGCGCGTTCGCCTTCACTCACGCCATGCCGGCCGTCAAGATCAATGACCGGCTGGACCAGGTTGGCGGCATGTACGTCTCCGGCGAGTTCTTTTCCACTCTCGGCTCCCGCGCCGCCCTGGGACGCCTTCTCGAGCCCTCCGACAATCTCCCGGGCGCCTCTCCCGCCATCGTCATCAGCTACCGCTACTGGAAAAATCAGCTTGGGGCGGACGCAAACCTCATTGGGAAAACCGCCCTCGTCAACCGCCAACCCTTCCTCATCGTTGGCGTCTCCGCGCCCAATTTTCCAAAACTCGATCCTGGATTACCGGAAGAGTTCTGGATTCCCGTCGCTTGGCAGCACGTCGTGGTTTCTCAGGCGACCGGTGAAACGGATCCTGGTGCTCTTGTATTCGAAGTTGTCGCGCGGCTCAAACCCGGCGTCTCTCCAAAACGCGCGGAAGCAGCGGCAAATGCAATCTTTGTTCCCTTTGTTACTAGCGGCCCTCAGCCGCTCTTTCACGCAGAGGACTCGCCGCGCGCCATGCTCACAACCGCGTCCCGTGGTCTAGCCTCGCTCCGCTGGATGTACTCCAGGCCCCTCTTTGTTCTGATGACCGCCGTGAGCCTCATCCTCCTGCTCGCCTGCGCCAACGTGGCGGGGTTGATGCTCGTTCGATCTGCGGCACGGCAACAGGAAATGGCTGTGCGCAATGCCCTGGGCGCTGGCCGCGGGCGAATCATCCGTCAGCTCTTGACCGAAAGCCTTCTCCTGTCCGCTGCTGGCGGCGCTCTCGGAATTCTTCTGGCCGAGCTGGCCGCAAAGTCTTTGGTCGCGTCCTTGTCAGCCAATTCGTTCTTTCCCATTCAAATCGACGCCGGCATCGATTCGCACGTCCTCGCCTTCACTCTCGCCGTATCCACAATCGTCGGCGTTCTCTTCGGACTCTCTCCGGCCCTTCGCAGCTCGCGCGTCGATCTTACTCCGGCCCTCAAACTCAGCAGCACCGCTGCCGGCGCTTCGCCGCGGCATTCGTTGCGGCTCGGAAATGCTCTCGTGGTCGCGCAGGTCGTGATTTCGATGCTCGTTCTCGTGGGAGCAGGGCTCCTCGGCCGGACCCTCATAAATCTCAAGACCGTCGACGTTGGCTTTCCGACCGGCAACCTTCTCCTTTGTGAGGTGGACATGAGGGCCAGCGGCATCAAGGGATTCGATGACCCGCGATTCGATCGCGCCAACCGCGAACTGCAAGACCGCTTCGCAGCCTTGCCCGGTGTGATTTCCGCCAGCTACTCGATGATGGCACCCCTTTCCGGCGGCGCCGCCGACTTCGCATTCGACATCCCCGGCAACAGCTCGACCTCGCATCTGATGGCCGACCAGGGCGCGGTCGGACCCGGCTTTTTCGAAACAATGCGCATCCCGCTTCTCGCCGGCCGGACATTCACCCGAGCCGACTTTGAATCCCCAGCGGATCCCGCGCCAATCGTCGTCAACCAGGCCTTCGCTCGAAAATTCCTCGGCGACCCGGACCCAATTGGTCGGGTTATCAGCGAGCTCCCGAAGGCGTCCCGGCTGCAAGTGATTGGCGTCGTTGCCGACGCCAGGTACGAGAGTGTCCGCATGAGCGTTCAGCCGATGGTCTTCCAGCCCGACAAGTTTGGCTCGCCCACCTTCGAGCTCCGCACACAGGGCGAACCCAAGGCGCTGATTTCCATGGTTCGCGACGCCGTAGCCAGGGTGAACAGCGATTTTCTTGTCGTCGAGATGATGACGCAGACCGAGCAGATCGATAACACCATCTACCAGGAGCGCCTCGTTGCCACGCTCTCGATTCTCTTTGGCGTCCTTGCCCTCGCACTGTCTTGTATCGGTCTCTACGGACTCGTCGCCTACAGCGTCACGCGGCGCACCCGCGAAATCGGCATCCGCATGGCGCTGGGCGCCCAGCCGCGGCAGATTCTCCGCCTCGCCGCGATGCAAGGCGTGCTCCTCACTTTCGTGGGAGTCGCCGGGGGTGTCGCCGTAGCCGCAGGCCTCACCCGCTATCTTGCAAGCTTTCTCTTTGGCGTACGGCCCACAGATCCTTGGACCTTCGCCGCCATCGCAATTCTGTTCGCCGCCCTCGCGCTAATCGCGTGCCTCATCCCCGCCCGTCGCGCCATGCGCGTCGACCCCGTCACCGCCATCCGCTGCGAATAACATGACGTCCTCCGCCATGCATGCTCGAACTCCGGTGCCGGGGACGCTCTCTTGCTGTCTTCCTCATTTCAAATTTGAAATTTCAAATCTGAAATCGGTTTCCTGTGCACGCCTCTGTCTAGGAGCCCGCTCATGATCGACCGGCTCCACGCTCTCATCTCCCGCCTCCGCAGCACCTTCTCCTCCCGCCGCGCCGACGCCGAATTTCAGCAGGAACTCGACGCCCACCTCGACCTCCTCACCCAAGAAAACATCCGCCGTGGCCTTCCGCCCGACGAGGCCCGCCGCCAGGCCCGCCTCCGTCTCGGTGGCGACGCCCACCTCCGCGAATCCCATCACGATGCCTGGACCTTCCCCGGCCTCGATTCGCTCGCGCAGGACATCCGCTTCGCCCTCCGCATGCTGCGCAAATCTCCCGGCTTCACCGCTGTCGCCATCCTCACCCTCGCCCTCGGCATCGGCGCCAACACCGCCATCTTCAGCCTCGTCGACGCGGCTCTTCTTCGCGCCCTTCCAGTCACTAATCCGCAGCGCCTTGTCATCTTCAAGTGGACCGCTCGCACCCAGCCCAAACTTTCTGGCTACACGAGCTTCGCCTCATGCCCTGGCGACCCCGCCACACAGCACGGCTGCTCCTTTTCCTATCCTGCGTTTCGCCTCTTTCAGTCCCGCTCCGACATTTTCTCCGGCGTTGCCGCGGCTGGCGGCACTGCGGAGCTTATCCTGACCGGCGTCGGTTCCGCTCGATCCTCAAATGGCGAGCTGGTCTCCGGAAACTATTTTCAGACGCTCGGCGTCACCGCAATCCTCGGTCGCACCCTTATCCCGTCTGACGATTCGCCATCTGCTCCTCCCGTCGTGGTCTTGAGCGACTCGTTCTGGCAAAGCGCCTTTGGCGCCGACCCCGGAGTCGTCGGACGGTCGATTCGTCTCAACAAAGTTCCCGTCACCATAGTCGGCGTCATTTCTTCCGATTTTCCGGCGCTCGAGCCCGGCCGCACGCGTGCCATGTGGCTTCCGCTCTCGCTTCAGCCTCAGCTCGAAACGGAATGGTTCGGGACAATCAGCGGAGCAAAGCCCTCCATCGCGGCCGGTGACGACATTTGGTGGGTCTACGTCATTGCGCGCCTGGCTCCGCAGGTCAATCTCACCGCCGCCCAGGCTGCCGTCGACCTGTCATTCACCGACGATCTCCGCCGCTCCTCCTCCACGATCTTCCACCCCGGCGATGCTCCGCGCCTCGTTTTGATGCCAGCATCCCAAGGCCTCGCCGGCATGCGCCAGCGGCTCTCGAAGCCCCTTGAGATTCTGTCCTTCGCGGTCGGCATCCTGTTGCTCATCGCTTGCGCCAACGTCGGAGGACTTCTTCTTTCTCGTGCGCGCACGCGCGAAAAGGAAATGGCCCTTCGCCTCTCGCTGGGTGCCGGGCGTTCGCGCCTGATTCGTCAGTTGCTCACCGAAAGCGTCATCCTGTCCTTGCTTGGAGGCCTCCTCGGCCTCTTCCTCGCGAATTGGACGATTCACTCCCTCGTTGCCTTCATGTCGCGCGGAGATTTTTGGCCCTCCCACATGGAAGCGCGTCTCGATCCAGGGGTTCTCTGCTTTGCGTTCGCGGCCTCGATTGCCGCGGGCGTACTGTTCGGTTTGGCTCCCGCCTTTCGAGGTTCGCGCGTCGATCTCGCGCCTGCCCTCAAGAACTCGGCCGGCAGTGCTTCCGGCGGTTCAAGCGAAGGACGCTCTCGCCTCGGAAGGGTGTTCGTTGCCGCGCAGGTCGCGCTTTCGATTGTCGTCTTGATCGTCGCGGGCCTCCTCGTTCGAACCCTGCAAAACCTGAAGGCCATCGACCCGGGCTTCAACACTCAGAACATCTTGCTCTTCGATATCGATCCCACCTTAAATGGCTACACGGATCAGCAGCTCCGCACTCTTTACACACAGCTGCAAGATCGCATCAACTCGCTCCCCGGCGTGATCTCTTCCAGCTATTCCTCCGATTCGCTTCTGAGCGGCAATTTCTGGACCAGCAACATCAAGCTGGAGGGCGCCGCCCACTGGTCCGATGGCGTCGACGACGCCCTGGGCGTCGGGCCTGACTTCTTTGCCACGATGGGTATCCCGCTCCTGGCCGGCCGCTCTCTGACGCTTTCGGACTTCAATCCGCAACTCGCGCCCCGGCCGGTCGTCGTCAATCAATCCCTGGTCCGCACTTACTACGAGAATCAAAACCCGTTGGGCCGCCATTTCTTAGGCCCCTGCGGAGACAAAATCCAATGTGAAATCATCGGGGTCGTTGCCGACGCCAAGTACAATAGCCTTCGCGCCGCCATTCTTCCCACTGTGTATGTTCCGAAGAAGGACGAGCACGCCATCTTCGATGTTCGCGCGGCCGCTGATCCGCATGCTCTTATTCCCGCGATTCGCTCCGTTCTCGCCGAACTCGACGCCACTCTCCCGATCTCCGGCGTCCTGACGCAGTCTGAGCAGCTCGACCGCATGCTCTTCCAGGAACGTCTCGTGGCGCGCCTCTCGAGTTTCTTCGCCGTCCTCGCCCTGCTGCTCACCTGCGTCGGCCTCTACGGGCTCCTCTCTTACGAGGTTTCGCGCCGCACCCACGAGATCGGCATCCGCATGGCCCTGGGAGCCTCTCGTCGCGATGTTCTTCGGCTCGTCATGGGACAGGCCCTTGCGTTGGCCCTTACCGGTGTTGCGATTGGCGCCGCGATCTCGGCCGGACTCACCCGATGGATCTCGACTTTGCTGTATGGCGTGACGGCGATGGACCCCCTCACGTTCGCCGGCACCGCTGTTCTCCTCGCGCTCATTGCCCTCGCCGCATCCTACATCCCCGCTCGCCGCGCCATGCGCGTCGACCCCGTCACCGCCATCCGCTGCGAATAAAATGACACCCTCCGCCATGCACGCGTCTCTCAGACTCTTGAGCGCCGCAGGCGCTTAGGGCAGCTTGCTGCCGCCTCGCCCCGGCCGGCCCACAAGAGAAAGCGACAAGCGCGCCTCCAGGCCCGTCATGCACCTGTCCCCTCGGCCTCCCAAAGTTTTTTCAACTTTTTTCGATTTCTGATCACAAATCGTGATTTCGTAACCCCAATTCTCTCCGTGCCTTGCAGACCTCAAACGCCCGTGTCAAGTTGCCACGCATGATAAAATAGTGTCAGAAGGAAAAATGAAAGACTAAGCCCAAATGCGAATGCTCCGGCGACCTTCTCCTCCCAACCGCCGGAAGCTTCGTACTTCATTTCTAATCTATACACTGAAGATTAGAAATCGCCGCAACCCTAGCAGAATCAGCCACTTACATTTTTCTAATCTATACAAATCCCGGGCCCTTTTCTGGCGCCCTCAACCGCACGGTTTCTCCCGCCACTTGCCGCTTGCTTCTAGCCATCATCTTTCTTCCCGGCGCCGAATGAGCGAAACTCAGGTAGCCATGCCCCGCGAATCCCTCCTCGAATACTTCCAGCCCAATTTCCGCCCCGGACGCGAAATCGCCGTCGCCTGGCGCCGCGGCTACCGCATGCTCCGCTGGAGTTACTCCGATTTGCTCCGCGTCGCGGCCCAATTTGCCGCCGAACTCCAATCCCGAGACGTCGCCAAGGGCGACCGTGTCCTCCTCTGGGGCGAGAACTGCGGCGAATGGGTCGCCGCCTTCCTCGGTTGCATCTTCCGCGGCGCCATCGCCGTTCCCATGGACGCCATCGCCGAACCCGGCTTCGCCGCTCGCGTCGCCCGCCAATCCGGCGCAAAACTTGCCGTCCTGGGCCGCTCCCTGCCTCCCATCGACTCCCTTCCTGCGATCCCTCTCGAAGATCTGGCCGAAACTGTCGCCGGGCGCCCCGCCGCCATCGCCCCCGCGCCCGCGAAGCGAACCGACGCCATTGAAATCGTCTTCACCTCTGGAACCACCGCCGAACCCCGCGGCGTCGTTCTCACCCACGGCAACCTGCTCGCGAATCTCGAAGTGCTCGAAAAAGAGATCGACCACTACCGCCGCTGGGAAAAATTCGTGCATCCCATCCGCTTCCTCGACCTGCTTCCGCTGAGCCACGTCTTCGGCCAGCTCCTCGGAATTTTCCTTCCGCAGATTCTCGGCGGCACTTCGGTCTTCGTCGATACTCTCAACCCCTCGGAGGTGATTCGCGCGATTCGCGAGGAGCGCATTTCCGTCCTCGTCACGGTTCCGCGCCTCATCGAATCGCTTCGCGACCAGATCGAGCGCGACCTCGAATCGAGCAACCGCATCGAACCATTCCGCCGCTCCTTCCGCGCCGCAGAAGGCGAACATTTCGTCAAGCGCTGGTGGCGCTTCCGCAAGATTCGCCGCCGCTTCGGCTGGAAATTCTGGGCCATGATTTCCGGAGGCGCCGCGCTTCCCGCCGCCGCTGAGGAATTCTGGATGCGCCTCGGTTACGCCGTCATCCAGGGCTACGGCCTCACGGAAACCACGTCGCTCGTCAGCGTGAATCACCCGTTCAAGCTCAATCAAGGCTCCATCGGGAAATCTCTCCCCGGCCTCGAAGTAAAACTCTCCGACGACGGCGAAATCCTCGTCCGCGGCGAAAACATCGCTTCCGGCTACTGGAAGGATTCCGGCGTCGCCCCCGTCCTCGATTCGGACGGCTGGTTCCATACCGGCGACCTCGGCGAACGCGACGAAAGCGGCACGCTCTACTTCAAAGGTCGCCGCAAGAATGTGATCGTCACGCCCGAAGGATTGAACGTCTACCCCGAAGATCTGGAAGCGGAATTGCGCAAAGAGCCCGCCGTTCGCGACTGCGTCGTCGTCGGCCTCGAGCGCGACGGCAACGCCGTCCCTTGCGCCGTCTTACTCCTCCGCGATTCCGCCGCGGACGCTTCCGCCATTGTCCAGCACGCGAACCAGCGTCTCGCTCCCTTTCAGCAGATGCGCCACTGGTACGTCTGGCCCGACGGCGATTTTCCGCGTACTCCCACACAAAAGCCTGTCCTGAAACAGGTGAAAGAAACCGTCGAGCGCGCTCTCACCGGTCGCGCCTCGTCCTCCTCTGCCGCGAGCACCGCGGCCTCGCCGGTCGCGCAAATCCTTCAGCGCATCTCTGGAAACGCCGCAGCGAAGCCCGGCGAATCGGCAAAACTCCAGCTTAGTTCCGTCGAGCGCGTCGAACTGATGAGCGCCCTCGAAGACCGTTACCAGATCGACCTGAGCGAAACCGATTTCACGAAGGCCGAAACGGTCGGCGCTCTCGAAAAACTGGTCGAAGCTCCCCCGGAGCGCGCTCGCGATTTCCACTATCCCCGCTGGGCGCAGGCTTGGCCCGTGCGCTGGGTTCGCACCGCCGTCTTCTACCTCCTCCAGCGGCCCGCGATGCTGATTCTCGGCTGGCCGAAAATCATCGGCCGCGAAAATCTTCGCGGCGTCCAGGGACCGCTGCTCGTCATCTCAAACCATTTCGGCTACGTCGATCCCGGCTACCTCATCGCCGCGCTTCCGGGCCGCATTCGCCGCCGGCTTGGAGTGGCGATGGATGGCGAGCTGCTCGAAACCATGCGTACGCCGCCCGCAGGAACGGGCCTCTTCATGAGCCTCTTCCTTCAGACGCAATATTTTCTGGTCGTTTCTCTCTTCAATGTTTTTCCGCTCCCGCAGAAATCCGGATTCCGCCGCAGCTTCGCCTTCGCTGGTGAATTGGTGGACCGCGGCTCGAGCGTCCTCGTCTTCCCCGAAGGCGCGCGCAGCCGCAACGGCCTGATGAATCCCTTTCGCGCCGGAATCGGCCTGCTCGCCACGCGCCTCGGCGTTCCCGTGCTGCCGATGCGCCTTGACGGATTGTTCGAGCGAAAAATCGAACGAAAGCACTGGGCGCCGCCCGGATGGGTTCGGGTCACGATCGGCCCGCCGGTAAAGTTCGACGAAAGCACGCCGCCGGAAGAAATTGCGCGCGACCTAGAGCGGCGCGTGGCCGCGCTGGCGCACGAGTCTTCGCAAAAGGGCGGCAAAGAGGAGGGAAAAGAGACTTAGGCCAATTGCTGCGTGGGCAACCGCAAGCGCGCTTCGGCGCCGCGACGCGACTGGCGGTTTTCCAGCAGCAGCGTTCCGCCGTGCGCTTCCGCGATCTGCCGGCTCAGCACTAGGCCGATTCCGGAGCCGCGCGGTTTCGTCGTAAAGAACGGCACGAAGAGGTTCGCCGAATTCGGGATTCCCGGACCGTCATCCTCAATCCAGACTTCGACGTATCCATCCTGCCGCTCCCAGCCGACGCTGACTCCTCCGCCGGTCTCAAGCGCCGCATCGACGGCGTTGTGCAGCAGGTTGATCAGCAGTTGCTCGAGCTGGTCAGGATCGGCCTGAATTTTCATCTCGGGACCGGCCGAGAGCTGAATCTGCAGCCGCGCTTCCAAGCCCACGACGCGCCGCACCCACGGCCCGACGTCCATCGTCTGAAACACGGGCGGCGGCAGCTTCGCAAGCCGCGCGTACGCGCTCATGAATCGCGCAAGGCCGTCGGTTCGCGCGGCGATCACGTTGAGGCCCGCTCGCATGTCTTCCTGCCAGTCCGCCGCACGGTCCTGCCGCCCGAGCATGCTACCGAGATTTTCGGCGACGGACTTGATGGGCGCGAGCGAGTTGTTGAGTTCGTGCCCGAGCACGCGAATCAGGCGCTGCCAGGCCTGCCGTTCCTCTTCGCGCAGGGCGCGGCTGAGATCGGTGATCACCAGCAGCTCATGCCGCAGTCCGGCTTCGCGAAAACTTCCCCGGTGAATTTCCCATCGGCCCGACTTTCCAGGAAACGCGATCTGCGCGATGCGCGGAGTATCTCCGCTGAGGCATTCGGTGAGGCCCAGCTCATCGGCCGTGCGCCCAATCAGCGCCTCGACGGGCTGGTTCAGCAGGCGTTCACCCGCGCGGTTCGCCAACCGAAGCAATCCGATTCCGTCGAACGCGTAGACCGCGACGTCAATCTCCTCCATTACTTTGCGCAGCAGCGCCGTCGCTTCGAGCGCGCCCAGGCGCTGTTGCCGCAGCGTCTCGCCGAGAGCGTTCACCTCGCGCAGCACTTCGCCAAGCACGTCGTCGTTGGTCGCGCCGCGCGCGCGGATCGAAAAGTCGCCTTCGCGCAACGCAGCCAGCAAATTCGACAGCGTGCGCATGGGAAACACGACGCGGTTCTGCGCGCTGAAGGCGAAGCTCAGCCACGCGATCACGATCAGGACCATCAGGGTCCATTGCACTTTGGAGGAGTAGCCGCCCGTCCACAGAAGGATTATCGCAACGACCGTGCTCGCCAGCCCCGCTGCAAGGGCCGAGAGCAGAATGCGCCGCTCATACGGGAGAGGTTTCAAAGGCTGTATTTTTGGAGGCGCCGATACAGCGCGCTTCGACTGAGTCCGAGCGCCTTGCTCGCGTGGCTCACGTTGCCGCCGTATCGCGCCAGCGCTTTCTGGATCAGGACGCGCTCCACTTCCTCGATACTCATTTCGTCGAGCCGCAGCGAGCCTTCGCGCGCCGGCCGCAATCCCAGATCGCTCGCTCGAATCTGCGCGCCCTGCGCCAGCAGCACGGACCGCTCCACGGCGTGGTCGAGTTCGCGAATGTTGCCGGGCCAGAGATGGTCAAGCAGGATTTGCAGCGCAACCGGCTCGAAGCCTTCGAGCTGTTTGCGATATCGCTGCGCCGACTGGCGCAGGAAATGATGCGCGAGCAGCGGGATATCTTCCCGGCGTTCACGCAGCGGCGGAAGATGGATTTCGATGGTGTTCAGGCGGAAGAGCAAATCCTCGCGAAAGCGCCCGGCGGTCACCTCCGTTTGCACGTCGGCGTTCGTGGCTGAAAGAATGCGCACGTCGACACGGCGCGTTGTGGAGGATCCGACGCGTTCGAGCTCTCCCGTTTCGAGCGCCCGCAGCAGCTTGGCCTGCAAGTTCATGGGGACGTTCGCGATCTCGTCGAGGAAGAGGGTACCGCCATCGGCAAGTTCGAAGCGCCCGACGCGATCCGACTTCGCATCGGTGAACGCACCCTTCACGTGGCCAAAAAGCTCGCTTTCGAAAATCCCTTCGGGAAGTCCGCCGGCATTGACGGTGACGAGCGGACGCCCGGCGCGCGGCGACAGAGCGTACAGCGTCCGCGCGATCACTTCCTTGCCCGTGCCGTGCTCGCCGGTGATGAGGACGTTGGCGTCGGAGGGCCCCACGCGCGAAATCAGATCCATCACCGGACGCATGGCCGCGGATTCCGCGATCAGCGTCGGGCGTCCGTCCGCGCGCAGCAAGCGATTCTCAGCTTCGAGGCGCTGGCTCTTGCGCAAGGCTTGCGACAATTCAATCTGCGTTTTCAGGATCGCCAGCAGCCGCGCATTTTCCCAGGGTTTCTGGACGAAATCCTTCGCGCCGCGGCGCATCGCTTCAACGGCAAGCTCCAGGCTTCCCCACGCCGTCATCACAATGATCGGGAGCGTGCTGTCTTTCGCGCGAATATTCGAGAGCAGATCGAGCCCTTCCTGGCCGGACGTGGTATCGCGCGCGTAGTTCAGGTCCATGAGCAACGCGTCGAATTCGCGGGCTTCGAGCGAAGAGAGCACCGCCGATGGCGAGGCGACCGTTTCGGTCTCGAATCCTTCGCCTTTCAGCAGCAGGCGAAGCGCCTCGCGGATGTCCGGTTGGTCGTCCGCGACGAGAATTCGCGTTCGGGCTGATTGTGATGAATTCATGGGTCGAAAAGATTCTCCGTGAATTTTAGCGCTGTCGATTCCTGATTCGGTTTCCGATGTGTAGCTCATTGTGGCCTCTTCCGTTCTGCTTCGAATTCCTCATTGCCGGGCCCGGTCATTCATGACGCAGGGCAACCAGCGGATCGACTTCCGTGGCGCGGCGCGCCGGCACGTACGACGCGAAAACTGCAACGGCAATCAGGAGGGCGGCCACGGATGCGAACGTCAGCGGGTCGAGCGCGCTCACCTGATAGAGAAATGTCCGCAGTACGCGCGTGAGCCCGATGGACACGGCCAAGCCGATCGCGACGCCTGCGAGCGCGAGCCTCAATCCCTGGCGCGTCACCATCAGAAAGACCTGCGAGGGCTGCGCGCCCATCGCAACGCGGATTCCGATTTCCTGCGTGCGTTGGTTCACCGTATACGACATCACGCCGTAGATTCCGATGGTCGCCAGGATCAGAGCCAGCAGCGCGAACAATCCGAGCAGCCACGTGCGGAAGCGCGGCTCGGAGACGGATGCCGCCATGTTGTCTTGCATGGTGCGCACGTTGACGACGGGCTGATCGCGATCGATGTCATGCACCACGCTCCGAAGCGCCGCTGTTGCCGTCGCAGGATCGAGAGTTGTGCGCAGCAGGACCGAAAGCTGAAAGACGGGAAGGACGGAATCAGCCTGCCGGTATGGGAGATACATTTCAGCCTGGGGATCGAGCCCCAGGCCCGGCCGGACGTCGCCCACCACGCCGACGATTTCCATCCACGGCACCGATGGTTCAGGGAAAGTCCCCAGCTGCATCTTTTGCCCAATGGGCGACCGGTCCGGAAAAAACTCGCGGGCCATCGAGCGGTTGATGACCACGACGAATGGCGCCCTCTCCGTATCGGCATCCGTGACGGTACGCCCCTCGAGAAGAGGAACACCGAGAGTTTCCAGATAACCCGGCGAGATCGTTCGGTATCCGGCGGCGACAAACTCCTTAGGATTCTTCGGCGGCCGGCCTTGAATATTGAAGCGAATGATGGAACCGCCTCCGCTCATGGGCAGGAACGACGCAGCACCGGAAGCGCGGACGCCCGGCAGAGTGTGGATGCGCGCGAGAACACGATCGAAGAACTCGAATTTCTGTTCCGGCTTCTGATACGCGCTTGGGGCGAGCGGAAGGTCGGCAGCCAACAAATGATCGGGAGGAAATCCGGAGGAGACCTCCTGCATGCGCTGAAAGCTGCGCAGCAGCAAGCCGGCTCCCACAAGAAGAACCATCGCGAGAGCAATCTCGATCACCACCAGCGCGGAGCGAACGCGTCGCCCGGCACGATCACCGGTAGATCCTCGCGAGCTCTCGTTGAGAGTTTCGCGAAGATCGAGCTTGGCCGCGCCGAGCGCCGGAATCAGCCCGAAAAAGACGCTCGTGAGCACAGAGATGACGATTGCGAAGACGAGCACGCGAGAATCTATATCGATCACACCCACATTCGATACGCTCTTGGCCGCGAGTTGCAGGAGCGGGGCCAGGGAAGACTTCGCGATCACCAAGCCAAGCGCGCCGCCCGCGAGGCCAATCACCACGCTCTCCGTCAGCAGTTGGCGGATCAATCGCGCGCGGCCTGCTCCCAGCGCCGTGCGAATCGCAATTTCCTTCGAACGCGAGGCTGCGCGAGCAAGCAGAAGATTGGCAACGTTGGCGCAGGCAATGAGCAGGATGAATCCCACGGAGCACAGAAGGATGATGAGAGCCGGGCGAACGTTCTGTACCATGCGATCCTGCAGCCGAAAAACGTCAGCGCTGACGCCGGTGTCGGCGTCCGGATATTGCTTTTCGAGGCGCTGGGTGATCGTCTTCATTTCCGCAGCAGCCTGTTCGATGGTCACTCCTGCTTTCAGCCTCGCGATGGGAATGATCCCAGGATGCCAGTCGCGGTCATCCGGCAAAGTCTTGGCCCAAGGCTCAAACGGAACAAAGACATCCGCAGGCTGCAGGAAAAGAAATCCAGGAGGAAGGACTCCAACGAGCGCGTAAGGCCGAGCATCGAGATCGATTGTCTTTCCGATCCAGTCGCGCGAGCCGCCAAAGCGGCGCTGCCAAAGCGCGTAGCTAATCATGGCGACCGGAGATCCTCCCGCTCGGTCCTCCTCGGGGAGAAATGTGCGGCCGGCAACCGCAGTAACTCCAAGAAGCGGAAAGACGCCGGCGGTCATCCGCCGCGCCGTCAGACGTTCCGGTTCGCCGGTCCCGACACCCGTGAGCGTGAAGCTTGTCGCGCATGATCCCTGAAAGGATTCGAAGGAACGGCTCTGATCGCGCCAGTCTTCGTAGTTTTCGTACGAAGTTGAAATGATGCCCGGATATTGCTGGTTGTGCTCAAGGACCAGGACGATGCGCGACGGATCGGCAAACGGCAGGGGGCGAAGAAGGACTCCATTCACGACCGTGAAGATGGCGGTATTCGCGCCAATCCCGAGCGCGAGAGTTACGATGGCCACAAAGGCGAAGCCCGGGTTTTTCACGAGCATCCGAAGGCCGAATCTCAAATCCTGCAACAGCGTCTGCATTTCCTTCCTCTCACGCCCCCGCGTGAATCCAAAACTCGCCGCTACTCATAGCGCAAGGCAACCAGCGGATCGACTTTCGTCGCGCGGCGCGCCGGGAAATACGAGGCCATCGCCGCAACGGCTGCGAGCACGACCGCAACACAAATGAACGTTAGGGGATCCGTGGCCCTGATGCCGTAGAGCTGGCTTTCGAGATAGCGCATTCCGAGCAGCGCCGCGATCAAGCCCGCGCCCAGGCCGATGGCGGCGAGACGCATGCCATCGCCGACGACCATGCGAAGAACATCCTTCGGCTCGGCTCCGAGAGCCATGCGGATACCGATTTCGTGAGTGCGCTGCGAAACGGCATAAGCCATCACGCCGTAGATGCCGACGGCGGCAAGAAGCATGGCGACACCGCCGAAGACGGCGAGGAGGAGCATCGTCAAGCGGCGTTGGGCGACGGTCTGTGCGAGAAGCTCGTCCATCGTGTGGACGGCGGTGACCGGCTGGTTCGCATCGATGCCACTAACGATGTGCCGCACGGCAGAGGTGAGCTGCGCGGCATCGCCGTTGGAGCGGATGACGACGCTCATCAGGCGCGATGGATCCTGCGAATAGGGCAGATAAAGAGATGGAATCTTGTCGAGGCCCCACTCCCATTCGCGAATATCGCGAACGACGCCGACGATCGTCAGCCACGAGTCCCGCGATTGCGGCTGCCAGGGAGATCGCACAGCCGGCAGATGGATCCGAATCTGCTGGCCGACGGGATTTTGGTTGGGCCAATAGCGGCGGACCAGCGCTTCGTTGACGAGAACCACGCCGGCTGCATCCGGGCCGTCGGAAGCTTGCAGCCCGCGCCCTTGAATCACCGGGATTTCCATCGTGCGGAGAAACTCCGAATCGACCACACGATAGCGCGAAGTGAACGGTTCGGACGGCGACGGCGCTGCGCGTCCCGCGATCTCGAAATCGCAATAATCGGCCCACCGGGTGAGCGGAAGAAAATTGACGATGCCGGCGGACTTCACGCCGGGCGTCGCGTCGACCTGCTCGAGCACGCGATGGTAGAAACTGACAACCTCCGGCGCCGAAGTGTAATGCGATTCGGGCAGCCACAACTGCATCGTGAGGAGCTTCGACGGATTGAATCCGATGTCTTCGGACATCATGCGGATGAAGCTGCGGATGAGGAGGCCCGCGCTCACCATCAACATGAGCGAGAGCGTTACTTCGGTAACGATCAGCGACGAACGGATGAAATGGCTGCGGCGTCCGACTGTGGAGCCGCGGCTTCCTTCTTTCAGGGATTCGCCGAGCTCGGTGCGGGAAATTTGAAAAGCCGGAGCCAGCCCGAAGAGAATCCCCGTCAGGATCGAGACAGCAAGCGTGAAGATGAGCACACCTCCGCTCAGAGAAATGCCCCCGGCGAAGGGAACTTCGTTTGCACCACCGGTCGACAGGGCGGCCTTCAGAAAGCGGGTGCTGGCGTAAGCAATCAGAATGCCCAGCGCTCCGCCAATCAGCGAGAGCAGCACGCTTTCAGTGAGAAGCTGCCGCAAAATGCGAGAGCGGCCAGCGCCGAGCGTGGCGCGAAGCGCGATCTCCCGCTCACGAGTGGCGGCGCGCGACAGCATCAGGTTTGCGACGTTGGCGCAGGCAATCAGAAGGACGAAAACCACAGCGCCGAAAAAAAGGGCAAGAGCGGGGCGCAGGTTGTGAGTCAGCTCGCGCTGAAATTCGTTGATGCGCACGCCGTGGTCTTCATTCGCCTGCGGATACTGCTTCATCAGAGCTACGTTGATCGCGTCCATTTGCGCCTGAGCCTGCGGAATCGTGACGCCGTCCTTGAGCCTTGCAAGTACGGTGAGCTCGTGATTCTCCCGGTTCAGTTGCGCGCGGTTGAACGCGAACGGCATCCAAATGTCGAAGTTCGCGTTGGTGGTGCCAAAGAGCGAGAAATTCGGCGGAAGGACGCCGATCACCGTATAGGGCTTGTAATCGACCTCGAGAGACTTTCCCAGGGCCCCGCGGTCCCCTCCAAAACGGCGCTGCCACATTGCATAGCTGATTATCGCCACCTGTTCGTGGCCTGGCGTCTCCTCCTCCGGCAGGAAGTCCCGGCCAACTAAGGGCTGGATGCCGACCATGTGCAGGAGATTGCCGGTGACACGGACGCCCCATTCCTGCTCGGCTTCCTCGCCACCCGTCACGGTGACGTACGACGGGCGAAGGGCGGACAGCTCTTTGAAGACGTGGTTCATATCGCGCCAGTCGAGGAACTCGGCGGCCGAAACGGTTCCCCGAACGATGTTGCGGTTCGCATTCGTGTCGAAAATGACGACGATACGGCTCGAATTGGAAAACGGAAGCGAACGCAGCACGAGCGCATCGACGACGCTGAAGATCGCCGCGTTTGCGCCGATGCCGATCGCCAGAGTGAGCACGGCGACCGCCGCAAATCCTGGATTCCGCCTGAGCATCCGCAAGCCATATTTCACGTCCTGCAAAAGTGACCTCATTGCCAGCCCCCTGAGAGGTGCGAAAGGGGGCTATTCTACTTTTCTATTAGCATGTTGACAAACTCTTCGGAACCGCCTGACAAGGGTCAGGCTCCGGGCTTCGATGTTTCTTTGCGACACAGGCATCATTCGTTCCTCAAGGCGACGATTGGATCGACTCGCATCGCGCGCCGTGCCGGGATGTACGAGGCCAGCAGCGCGATCGCGATCAAAAGCAGCGCGACGCCGCCAAAGGTCAGCGGGTCCGTCGGCTTCACGTCGAATAGAAGGCTCGACAGCGCGCGCGTAAGAGCGAAAGCCCCTGCCAATCCAACCCCAACGCCCAACACGGCGAGGCGCACGCCCCGGCCGACGACGAGACCCAAGACGTCGCCTGGTTGCGCGCCGAGCGCCATGCGGATCCCGATCTCGCGCGTGCGATTCCCCACGACGTAGCTCATTACGCCGTAGATTCCAATCGCGGCCAGCAGCAGGGCGAGCACTGCAAACGCGGCGATCAAGGCTGTAGAGAAGCGTCGCGGCGAAACGGAATCGGAGAGGAGGTCATCCATGGTCATTACTTGCGTGATGGGCAGGGCCGCGTCGGACTTGTGGATGATCGTCGCGACGGCTTCCGTCAGCGCCACGGGATCCGAAGAGGTGCGAATGACCATGTAGGGCGTCCAGCCGCCGGTGAAGTAGGCATCGAAGGTTGGTTCACCTTCGAGGCCGAATTGATGGACGTCGCCGACGATTCCGACGATCGTGCTCCAGCACGGCGTGGAATACATCGAGCAAAGATTGATTCGCTTGCCGAGAGGGTCGCCCTGCGGCCAGAAACGGCCTTGCATCGTTTCATTGATGACGACGACGTTTTGAAGCTTCCAGTCTTCGGGCGTGAACAACCGGCCCCGAAGCAGAGGAATGGCCATCGCGGAAAAGTATCCGAGGCTCGCGGTGCGAAACTGAAGAACCGGGCGCAGCTCGGCGCTGGGAACGGGGCGGCCTTCGATGGTGAACCGCGAGGCCTGGCGAAGCTGCGAGCCGAGCGGCAGGTCGTCGATGCCGCCGACGCTCTTTACGCCGGGCAGCGCCTGAATCTGTTGCGCGATCTGCTCGAATTGCTGCGATTGCATCTCGGCTCGCTGGAGCTGCTGAGGAAGCGTCAGTTGATTCGCTTGCGCCAGCGTCATGGCGGCCTGCGGAACGTTCATCGTGAGCAGATGATCGGTGCGGAATCCGGGGCTCACTTCGATGAGCCGCTGGAAGCTGCGCAGCAGGAGGCCTGCTCCGATTAACGGGACCAGCGCCATGGCAATCTCCGCCACAACGAGCGCGCTGTGAATCCGGTGGCTTCCGATCGCGCCGGTATCCTTGCCGCCTTGCTTGAGGCATTCGTTCAAGTTGGTCTTCAGCGCGAGTCCCGCCGGCAGCGCACCGCAGATCAACCCGGCAAGCAGGCAAACGGCGATCGTGAAAGCCAGAATCCAGGGATTCAACGTGACGTCGCGCAATACGGCGAGGTCAGGCGGAACAATCGACGGCAGAATCGCCAGGCCCGCGGCCGCGAGCCCGAGGCCGAGCGCGCCTCCCAGAAGGGACAAGAGCACGCTTTCCGTAAGCAATTGGCCGAGGAGCCGCGAGCGGCCTGCCCCGAGTGCCAGCCGCAGAGCGAACTCTCGTTCGCGAGACACGTTGCGAGCCAAGACCAGATTCGCGATGTTGGCGCAGGCAATCAGCAACACAAGGCCGACGGCGCCGAAGAGCACCAGGAGAGTGGTGCGAAGGGCGGAGGCTTCGGGAGCCTCCAGCCGGACGACTTCGACGCCCCAGTGGTGATGGGTATCGGGAAAAGCGATTTCTTCCTGGCGGTTCAGGTCATTCATTTCCGCGCGAGCCTGTGCGACCGTGACTCCAGCCTTCAAACGCGCAACAACGGTGAAGTCGTGATGCACGTGGCTCGTCAAGTCGTCGCCGAATTGGCCGAGCGGCATCCAAAGATCGGCCCAGCGGAGAAGCTGGAAGCCGGCGGGAAGCACGCCGACGATCGTGTAGCGCTGGCTATCGAGCGTGATGGAACGCCCCACGGCCGCAGGATCAGCACCGAACCGGCTCCGCCAGAGACGGTGGCTCAGCATCACAATGGGCACGTTGCCGGCGCGGTCCTCGTCGGGCGTGAAGGAACGGCCCACGACGGGCTTGATTCCCAGCATGGGAAAAAGCGACGCGCTCGCGTAGCTGGCCTGAACGCGCTGCGAGTCGCCTTCGCCGATGAGATTGAATCCCTGGGAGATCGAGTCGTACGCACTCATCTCCGAGACGCTGGCCGCCTGCCGTTTCCAATCGGCATAGTCCCCCGGAGACAGGCCCAAATGAGTAAAGGACGGCAGGTAGGTATTGAAGATTTCGACGATTCGCTGCGGTTCCGGATAGGGGAGCGGCCGAAGCAAAATATTCTGGATGACGCTGAAAATCGCGGTGTTCGCTCCGATGCCGAGAGCGAGCGTGAAGACAGCAACCAGCGTAAACCCGGGAGTCTTCAGCAGAGTTCGGGCGGCATAGCGCAGATCCCGAAACAGCTTTCCCATTCCTTCACCTTTCCGCCCCGATGTCCTCGCGTCCTTGCCCCATCGTTTCGCCGCAGTCCTCAGGCGGCTCCTGCCTGCTTCTCGCCATCAACGATCCAGCCGTCCGCCAAATGAATAATACGGCTGCCATAAGCGGCCCAGGCGTCGTTGTGAGTCACCTGAATGATCGTAGTGCCGTCTTCATTTAGCTTCTTCAGCAGGTCCATGATCATTTTTCCCTGGCTGGAGTGCAGGCTGCCGGTGGGCTCATCCGCCAGAATCAGTTTGGGCTTCCCAATCACCGCGCGGGCCACGGCCACCAGTTGCTGCTGGCCGCCGGACAATTGGTTGGGGAACAGCGCCTTTTTGCCGACGATCTGGAAGCGGTCGAGGATGTCCGCAACCATGCCCTCGCGCTCGGCTTTCTTGATGTCGCGGTAGGAAAGAGGCAGGTCGAGATTCTCGGCAACCGTCAGATTGTCGAGCAGGTGATACTGCTGGAAGACGAATCCAATGTATTTCTTGTGCAGCTCGACGCGCCGGCGGTTGTCGAGCTTGTGCACGGCGTTGTCGAGCAGGTAGTACTCGCCCTTCCAGGCGCCATCCAGCATGCCGATGATGCCCATCAGCGTCGACTTGCCCGCGCCTGAGGGTCCCATGATGGTGATGAAGTCGCCTTCGCGGATTTCCGCGTTGATGCGCCGCAGAACCCAAGTCTTGCCGGCGCCCGATTCGTAGAATTTCTCGACGTCAATTAGTCTGATCAATTTGTTTCTCCTGTGACGCGTTGCGATCCACCGCGGCGTGGTCAAATTGAAAGCGCGCGCGGCCCGACGTTCTCGATGTTATGCCACCTTCGCCTTCCGCTTCGAACCTATTCGTACCTCAGCGCGACCATCGAGTCGGCCGGGTAATCACCTATTCAACCTCAACGACGATCAGCGTCGCGTCATCGGCCCAGTTTCCGCTGCAATACGCTCCTACCTCTCGAAGAATGGTTTTCTGCAAAGATTCGGGAGACGCAGAGCGATTGTCCTGGATCAACTGCAGCAAGCGCGCCTCACCGAATTCCTTTTCGTCGGACCCTGAAGCTTCGGTCACGCCATCCGTGAACAACACGAACCGGTCGCCGGGAGCCAGATCCTGCACGCCGAGTGCGTACGTCTGCAGCTCGAAGACGCCGAGCACACCTCCGCCCTCCACCGGCCGCTCGCACGACCCGTCGCGATGGACGATCATCGGCAAATTGTGACCCGCGTTTGCGTATCGCAGCCGGCGTCCCGACGCATCGAGATGCGCATAGAAAAACGTGATGAACCGGTCGCTCGCGATGTTCTGGCAGATCAGCGCGTTCAGCCGTTCGCAAAGGCGGTCGGGAGACATCGAAGCGGATGCCAGCCCGCGAACCGCCGCCTGCAGATTCGACATCAGCATCGCTGCCGGCATTCCCTTGCCCGCCACGTCCGCGATGCAAATCCCCGCCGAGCCTTCGCCGAAATCGAGCACGTCGTAATAGTCGCCGCCTACCGTCCGCGCAGGCTGCCAGGCGGTGGCGATCGTGTATCCCGGAATCTGCGGAATCCGGTGAGGGAGAAACCCCTTCTGAATTCGCAGCGCTTCCTCGACCTCGCGCTCCTGCCGATGCAACTGGTCGGCTATTTGATTCTGCTCCCGCACCTTCTCCATCTCGCGCTGACGCGATTCCCGCTTCTCGCGGCCGCGACGGACCTGCTGTTGCAGAATTTCGAGAAGACGCGCGTTCACCCAGGGCTTTTCGACGAAGTCACCCACACCGCGCTGCATTGCCTCCACCGCGAGGCCCACCGTCGCCCAGCCGGTCATCACCACAATCGGCGGGGCCCCATCGACTGCCTGCAGCTGCGTCAGGAGATCCAGGCCCTCGCGGCCCGAGGTGGTATCCCGCGCATAGTTGAGATCCATCAGCACCAGATCAAACTTGCGCGAAGCCACCGCATCCAAAATTGCCATCGGCGACGTGACCGCCTCGGTCGTGTAGCCGTTGCCTTTCAGCAACAGCCGAAGCGCCTCAAGCACGTCGGGCTGGTCATCCGCGATCAGAACTCGCGGTTGCACCGTTCCTAGTTCGCTAGTGAGCGGGAGAGCCATCGCTTCCATATATAATGACCCGGCTTAGGAATGGACGGTGAACTGTCCGGTAGGGTCCACTTGGAGATGGGCAGGTCATCTTCCAGCCCGGGGTCACTGTAACACACTGAATCTAAAGCATGTTACGCGACGACGGGCGTCCTGCGGAGGCGATTCATGACCAGTTGCGGGAACTTGCCGTCCCAATTTCGGACAGTGCTCTTGCCGACCCGTCCGGCGCTTCGTGAGCTTCTACCCGGCACCGCCACAGTCTCGTCCGGCTACTCGTATCTCAGTGCAACCATCGGGTCCACCCGCATGGCACGGTACGCCGGTACGTAACACGCGGTAAGCGCCACCAGTGTGAGCAAGGCGGTTACGACCGCATATGTAATGGGGTCGCTGGCTTTTACAGCCAGAAAATTTCCCACGATCTTGCCTGCGGCGAGCGCTCCCAGAATACCCAGGACCAAACCGATTCCCACGATCGTCATGCCCTTCCCGAAGATCATCCTCAGGATGCTCGCGCGTTGCGCTCCCAGCGCCATTCGGATTCCGATCTCGTGAGTTCTTTGGCTCACCGTGTAGGAGACCACGCCATAGACGCCCACGATTGCCAACACGAGGCCCAGAAACCCGAGAGCCGCTGCCAGGCCGGCGCCCATTTGAAACATCATGATTCCGTTCAGGGTGTCCAGCGCCTCCATCATCGTCTTCACGTCGAAGACCGGCAGATCTGGAGCTAGCTGCTGAATCGTGTGTTCGATTTGCGGGATCATCATCGCGGGCGTTCCCGTGGTTCGGACCTGCAGAACCTCAAGCGACTGAGTGTCAAGGTGCTGGGCGGTGGGAACGAAGAAGTACTTTCCGATCGGGCCCGTTACGCCCTGGTATCGCGAGTTTTTTGCAATGCCGACGATTGTCAGCAAGTGCTTGGAGTCGCTATCCATTCGGAAGTGATGCCCCAGCGGGTCCTGGTTCGGCCAATACGCTTTGGCCATTTCTTCATTGATGATCGCAACGTAAGGCGCGGATTCGTTATCGGCGTCCGTGAACAGACGCCCGCGCACTATGGGAATCCTCATCGTTTCGAAATAGTCTGGAGAAATCGCGTTGTATCCCATGCTCGGTTTAGGCTGGCTCGGTGGCGGCTGATAGCCTTCGATTTCCACGGAATCTCCGTTGTTGTAGTACCCCATGGGAACCGACGCTGCCGTGCTCGCCGATTCGACGCCAGGCAGTGCTCTGACGCGCTGGAGCAAGTTTTGGTAAAACTCCCTCGTCTGCGCGCTTGAATACCCGATTTCGCTGGGATCCATCGCGAAGTTCACAACGTGGGAGGGATCAAATCCCAGGTTCGTTTGCTGCGCCTTGCCCAAGCTGCGCATGAAGAGTCCGGCGATGATCAGCAAAGTCAAAGAGCCTGCCACCTGAACGACTACGAGCGCGCTGCGCAGGCGGTGTTTTGTGCCCACAACACCCCGCCCGCCTTCGTGAAGGATCGTCGCCAGATTCCCTCGTGACGCCCGAATCGCCGGAACCATGCCGACGATGATTCCCGTCAGCACCGCCGCCCCCAAGGCGTAGGAGAAGACTCGCCAATCAAATCCCAGGTCGATGTGAATCGGAAGATCGGTGCCCAGAGGCATGGAACTGATCGTTGCGCTTGCCCAATAACCCAGGATGATTCCGCCCACCGCGCCGATGAGGGCCAGCAACACGCTTTCGGTCAGCAGCTGCCGCACCAGGCGGCTACGCGCCGCTCCCAATGCCGCCCGAATAGCCATTTCGCGTTCTCTCACCGTTGCACGCACCAACAGCATATTCGCCACGTTCACACATGCCAGCAGGAGCACCATCCCCGCAAGCCCCAGGAACAGTCCTGACACCACTAGCATGACGTTGTCCGGCGAGGGTTGTGGCCGCGACAGTCTTTCCACGTACACCTGAAGGTTCAGATTCGCGTCTTCTTTCGGATAGTCGGCAGCCATTCGCTTGCTTACGACTGCCAGCGAAGCCCGTGCTTTAGCCAAGCTCACCCCGTCGAGCGGTCGCCCCAACACTGCAAAATTCCGCAAACCGCGATTGGTCATGAAATCCGGCGGATTGCCTTCCAGAACGGCCATGCCCATCGGCAAGTAGCCCTGAACATCCAGCAAGGGATATACGCCGTAGAAGCCCTTTTGCACGACGCCGATAATCGTGGCCGGGTGGCCGTTTATAGCCACTTTCTTTCCAACGATGCTGGGATCGCCGCCAAAATGACTCTTCCAATAGGCGTATCCCAAAACGACTACTGGATCGGCTCCGGCCACCTCTCCTTCCGACGGCAGGATGAGGCGTCCCACAGCTGCCTGCAGGCCGAGTGTCGAAAAGAAATTCCCGGAGACGTAGTTCGTCATAATGCGATCCGGCTTGCCGTTCACGCTCAGGCCATCCATTCCAAACTGATAGCCGAACAAGCCGGAGAAAACGTCGGATGTTTGATTGCGGATGTCGCGATACTCAGCTATCGAAAAGTTGGTCTGTATGTCGCCGGCCTTTTCTTGATGGGCCAGCATCGTGATTTTCTGTCCATCCTTCACTGGCAGCGGCCGTAGGAGGAACAGATTCACCATGCTGAAGATGGCGGTGTTGGCTCCGATGCCAAGCGCCAGCGTGAGAGCCGCAACGATCAGGAAGCCCGGATTCTTCGCGAGCATCCGGACCGCATATTTCACGTCCTGCAGAATCGCTTCCATGGCGCCTCCGGCAAGGTAAGTAATCCCTTGCCTTCTTTTACGCACAAGGGCGCCATTTCGTTCCCGCTTTTTCCGTTATTCGTACCGCAATGCGACGAGGGGGTCGACCCGCATCGCTCGCCGCGCCGGCACATAGCATGCCAGCAACGCTACGAACAGAAGTACGAGCGCAACGCCGCCGAACGTTACGGGATCGGTCGCGCTCACGCCATACAGCATCTTGGCCATTTCCCGGGTCAGCGCGAAGGCCGCCACAAGGCCGATGCCCACGCCAGTCAGCGCCATCTTTGCTCCCTGTCCGATGACCATGCTCAGCACGTCGCCGCGCTGCGCCCCGAGCGCAACGCGAATGCCGATCTCGTGGGTCCTCTGGCCGACCAGGTAGGAGATGACTCCATAGATCCCAATGCTCGATAGCAGCAGGGCAAGGCCGGCGAAAATGCCGAGCAGCACCATCGAGAATCGACGGGCTGCGAGCGAGTCCGCGACCACTTCATCCATCGTTTCCACCGAATAGACCACTTCCTTGCTGTTCACTCGTTCGACCAGGGTTCGTATTGCGCTCGTCAGCGCGAGCGGGTCGCCCTGCGCTCGCAGCACCACCCCGGCGCTCGTGAACAGCGGCATGAACTTGTCCGGAACCTGCATGATCGGAAGGTAAAGCTGAGCTTGAATCGATTGCGTTGCGTCGGTGTCCAGACCCCAATGCTTCACGTGTCCCACGACGCCGACGATCTCCGGCTGAATTCCGAGCAGGTCGACGTTGATGCGCTTGCCGATCGGATCCTGGTTCGGAAAGAACTTCTTGGCGAGGCTTTCGTCGACGACGATAACCGGAGGCGCATGTTCGTCGTCCTGGGCCGTCAGGAATCGGCCGCGCTCCAGCGGAATTCCCATCGCCTTCAAGTAATCCGGCTCCGTGATGTAGAACAGCGACCAGTTCATATCATTGTCATTCGCTGGTTTCGGCTGTCCTTCGAGCCAGAAAGGAACCTCGGAGTCTCCCATCATCGGCAGCGAGCCTCCTTCGAGAGACACCGCTTGAACGCCCGGAATCGCGGCGAGCCCGTCATGTACTTCGCGGATCAGCGCGCGAGCGGCCGGACCGTTCGCTCCGATCCCCGGCGGCAGCGCGATGTTGAACGTGAGTGCGTGGTGCGGGTTAAACCCTGGGTTCACGCTCCAAAGCGCCGCCAGCGTCCGCATCATCAGGCCCGCGCCCACCAGCAGCACGAGCGCCATCGCCATCTCGACCACCACGAAAACTCCCTGGGCCCGATGCTTCGCGCCGCTCGACCCGCGGCCTCCCTCCTTCAACGTTTCCTGCAAATCAGGCCGCGCCGTCTTCAGCGCCGGCGCGAGTCCGAATAGGATTCCAGCAGCGAGCGAGACGACGAACGTGAACAAAAGCACGGACCCGCTCACTCCGATTTCTCGCGCCCGCGGCACGGCATCCGGCACCAATTGGAGAACGACCCCCGTTCCCCACGCCGCCAAGGCCAATCCAAGGACTCCGCCCGCGAGAGAGAGCAGCACGCTCTCCGTCAACAGTTGCCGCACCACTCGTCCGCGGCTCGCCCCCAGCGCCGCGCGGATTGCAAATTCGCGCGTTCGGCTCGTTGCTCGTGCGAGAAGCAGGTTCGCCACGTTAGCGCACGCAATCAGCAGCACGAACCCCACCGCGCCCAGCAGCACGAACAAGAACGGCTCGATGTCGCCCGTGATCGCCTTCTTCAAGGACATCACCGTCACGCCCGTCCCTTTGTCCGCTTCCGGATACGCGACCTCCAAATTGCGGGCAATTCCGGCCATATCGGCCCGCGCCTGTTCCAGAGTGACGCCGGCCTTCAACCGCCCGACTGCTCGCATGCCCATGCCGACTCGACGATCGCGAAACGTCGGATCGTTCCACTGGCCCACCGGGATGTAGATGTCGTTGTTCCGATCGAGATGAAAGCTTGCGGGGATCACGCCCACGATTTCGTAGTCCGTAGCGTTCAAGGTGATCGTCTTGCCCAGAATATCCGGAGCCGATCCGAATCGCCGTTTCCAGAATCCGCCGCTGATCAGGACCACCGGCGCGCCTCCGACGCGATCTTCGTCCTTCGAAAAGGTCCGTCCAATCACCGGCTGGATTCCCAGCAGAGGGAAGAAATCGGCGGACACCATATCGCCGCGCAGCCGCTCCGGCTCGCCGCGGCCGGTCATATTGAATTCATCGCCACGATACGCCGCCATCGAATCAAACGAATGATTGTCCTTTTGCCAGTCGAGGAAATTGGGGTACGAGATCGAGGATTCCTGAAAATTCGCGGTCTTCTGGTAGAGCGCCGCCAGCCGGTCGGACTGCGCGTAGGGCAGCGGGTTCAGCAGCACGCCGTTCACAACCGAAAACAGCGCCGTGTTCGCGCCAATCCCCAGCATCAGCGTCAAGACGGCAATCGCCGTGAATCCCGGCGACTTCATCAGCATCCGCACGCTGTACCGGATGTCCTGAACCAGTGTTCCCATGATTTCTCCCGTCGACTGCCGAATTTGACGCGGCCGGCCTTCGCACAGCGCCGATCCGGCTGTCAGCTGCGGCCGATGTACACCCCGCCGTTGGTCGTCTTCGCCTCAATCGTCGGACCGCCGGAACCCAGTTGAATTGACAGGCTCCTTCCAAGTTCGCCGCTGACCGTAATCGGAAAATCCACGTGCACGCTTCCGTTTACGGTCGATGCTTCCACCTTCGCCGAGTAGTTCTCCGGCACGCTCACATGCACGCTGCCGTTCGTCGTTTCCGCACGCAACCCCTTGCCCTGCCAGCGATCCCCCGCGAGCTCGACCCTCAGCGAGCCGTTGGTGGTTGACCCGTCCACATCGCCGCCCACTTGATCCAGGTGGACCGCGCCGTTCGTCGTGTTGAATCGAATCTCGCCGTGCACCATTTCCAGCCCGATGCTCCCGTTGTGCGCTCGCACGTCCAGATTCGAAGCACTCGGCAGCCACACTTCGTACGACACGTCCCAGTGATGCTCCCGGTCCCTCGAAGGCCCCGACGGCTCGATCTGCCCCGCCCCTCCTGCAATCTTCACCTCGGCTGCGAGTGCCTTGGCCTCCGACTCGGAAGGCGCCGCCGTCTTGATGCACGCCCGAACCAGCACGTCTGCCTGGTTCCAACCGTGAACTAATACCGAACCGTTTTCGCCCGGATCGATCCGCGTCGCTGTTGCCGCGGCAAGTCGTTGGTCGCGAGCCTCGGCATAGGTTGAAAGAGAATCGCTCTCGTAATTGTTCGCAGAACACTCGCGCTCGCTTTGTGGCGTTTGCAAGCCGGTCTTGGCTCGCGCGGTCCGGACCGGAAGAATCGATAGGCCCGCCGCCAGAATCACGGAGAATAGGATGCCTCTCATGGGTGCCTCCTTAGATGAAGCATACGCAATTGACCCTTTGAAGGTTCATTTCGCTGGCGAAAGGCGGACGCCGATCTCACTCGTATCGGAGCGCCACCATCGGATCTACGTGGGCCGCCCTTCGCGCCGGCAACCATCCGGCGAGAAAGGCTACGCCCGTGAGCAGGATCGCGGCGGCAACAAAGACGAGCGGATCGGCGGCTTTCACGCCGTAGAGCTGCGATTGAATCAGGAGCCCGAGGCCGAACGCCACGAACAGACCTATCAGCAGACCCATGCCCGCCATCCTCATCACTTCCTGCAACACCAGCCAAGACACATCCTTCGGTTCTGCTCCAATGGCCATCCGGATACCGATTTCCCGCGTGCGCCTCGCAACCATGTAGGCCAACACGCCATAAAGTCCGATGGCCGCCAGCAGAGCGGCCAGCATGCCCAGGCAGAGCGAGAAGAATGTCAGCAGGCGGTCCGAGTAAACCGACTGATCCGCCTGTTCCGCGAGCGTCATGACGTCATACGTGGGTAGATTGGAATCGAGGCTTTGCACCAGCTGGTGAATGCTCCCAACCAGCGTCGTTGGGTCCTGGCTAGTCCGCACGTAAAACGTTCCGCCGGTCAGATCGGAGTCCTGCGAATATGGTTGGTAGACAAAAGGGTGGCCTTGGTCTCGCAGGTCCAGATGCTTGCTGTTTTGCACCACGCCCACGATCTCGATGTCGAGGGGAACCGGAGGAGTGTGCGATCCCCACACCATGTGCATGCCGACGGGATTTCGGCCGCGGAAATATTTCTGCGCCATCTGTTCATTGATGATCGCGACTTTGGCGGTGGTGGACGTGTCGCTTTCACGGAACTCGCGTCCTGCCAGCAGCGGAATTCCCATCGCTGAAAAATAGTTCGGGCCAACCGAGTTGCGGAACACCTGCATATCTTCGTCGGGCCCCGGCGTATAGCCCTCAAGCGTGAGGTTGCTGCCCCAGTCGTCATTCTGGAACAAAGGCTCTTTGGCAACGCCCACGCCGCGAATTCCCGGCAGCGCCTCAATGCCCTGTCTCAATCGATCGAATAGCGACACGGTTTGCGGCGTCGTGTATCGGTTGAGGAACGGCGACATGGAGAATTGCACTACATGATCGATCTTTACGCCGAGATTCTGCCGTTCGAGGTTCATCAAACTCTTGGCGAAATATCCCGCGCAGACGAGAAGCACGGCGGTAAGCGACACCTGCGAAATCATCAGCGACTTGCGCAGCCGCACATTCGAACTGGCGCCCGAGACGCTCGCACCCTGGTCCTTCAACGTTGACTGCAAACTCGTGCGCGTGGCGCGAATCGCCGGACCCAGCCCGAAGAGAATCCCGGTCACAATCGAAATTCCCACCGCGAACAGCAGGACGCGCGGGTCGAGTCGTGATTCGAGGCCCAGCGCGCCCACACCTTGACGCAGCGAGCCGACCAGCGCACCGAGCGTCCATTGCGCAAGCAGCACTCCCGCAACGCCGCCTACGAGCGCCAGCAGCAAGCTTTCCGTCAGCAATTGACGCACGAGGCGCCAGCGTCCCGCTCCGAGTGCGAGGCGGATGGCTACTTCACGCTGACGAGCTTCGCCGCGGGCCACGAGCAAGCTGGCCAAATTCGCGCACGCAATCAAGAGGATCAGTCCCACCATCGTGAGTAGGACCAGCAGGGGCGTTTGCGCCCCCGTTTGCAGGACGGGCCGGCCGTGCCCGCCTTCGTCCAGCACGATGTGACGCGCCAGAAATCTTTGCGCCGACTTGCTGCCCGGCGAAATTTTCTCTATCGGTATCTCCGCCTCCTCGATGGCGTGGAACGCAGGAGCGATCGCCACCTGCGCGCTCTTTGCCGTGAATCCCGGCTGCAATCGCCCGATGATATTCAGCCAGGCGTCCTTGCGATCCTCCATGCCGTCCCACCCGGGCGTCATCAGCGCTTTCATGGACATCGGGATGAATACGTCCGTCGGACGGCCGATTTGCACGCCTCCGAACCCTTCCTGCGCAACGCCCACGACCGTCAGAGAAGTGCCGTTGATCGTCAGCGGCTGATTGAGGATTTCAGGATTGTTGCCGAAGCGGCGCGTCCAGTAGCCGTAGCTCAGAACAGCCACCGGATTTGCGCCGGCCGCCGTGTCGTCCTGTGCCGAAAACAGCCGGCCCAGTGCAGGGTGCACCCCAAGTATGTCGAAATAGTTTCCTGAAACGAGTTCACCACTGGCGCGCTCAGTTTCGTGGTTCGCGGCCACATTCAGGGACATGCCGTAGCGTGCGAGCAAGCCCGAAAATCCTGGAGCGCGGTCGCGCAAGTCTTTGTACTCGGGATAGGAGAATGACGTCGTATCGTCGAGGTCCGACGAGACGTGGCCGGTCTTCCACCCCACGGCTCGTACATTCACGAGCTGATCAGGACTCCGGACGGGTAGCTCGCGCAGCAACACCTGATCCGTCAGCGAAAAAATCGCTGTGTTGGCTCCGATGCCCAGCGCCAGCGTCAGAATCGCGATGAGCGTGAATCCCGGACTTCGCGCCAGCATCCGGATTCCGTACTTCACGTCTTGGCTCAGCGTCGCCATCTTCGCCTCCGCGCTCCTCGTGCCGCCCGCATCCGCTCACTCATACCGCAGCGCCACCATCGGATCTACTCGCGTCGCTCGCCACGCCGGAATGTAGCAGGCCAGCAACGCGCAAATCACAAGACCGATCGCCACTCCCGCAAACGTAATCGGGTCGGCCGGCGAAACTCCAAAGAGCAGCTTCGAAAGCAGTTGCGTCGCGCCCAGCGACCCAACGATTCCGATCCCCACTCCCACGAGCGCGATCCCCAACCCCTGTCCCAGCACCAACCTGAGTACATCCGCCCGCTGCGCTCCCAGCGTCATGCGGATTCCAATTTCGTTCGTCCGCTGCGCCACGCCGTACGACATCACGCCGTAAATTCCAATCACCGCCAGCACCAGCGCCAGCCCCGCAAAAATCCCGAGCAGGGTCGAGTCCAGCCGCGGCAGCGCTACCGACTCCGCGACGTAGTCGTCCATCGTCTTCACGCCGTACACCGGCACATCCTTGTCGATCGCTTTCACCTGTTCGCGAATCGCCGGAACTATGCTCGTCGGATCGAGACTCGTCCTCACCACGCCCGACATCGATCCGAATCCAATCTGGTCCTCCGGCACGTAGCACTCGGGCGTGTCGCCGCGGTCGAGCGCTTGATGCTTCACGTCCCCCACCACGCCGACGATTTCCCGCCACGGTTCCTTTCCCTCCGTGCCAATCCCCGGCTTGATCCTCTTTCCAATCGGGTTCTCGCCTGGAAAAGTCTCCGCCACTAGCTCCTTGTTGACGATGACCACGTCCGTCTTTCCAGTGGTGTCGCCATCATTGAACACCCGTCCCCGCAGCAGCGGAATCTCCATCGTCCGGAAATAATCCGGCCCCACCGCTCGAAAATGAACGTGCGGTGAATCGTTGTTTCCCAGCGGACGCCCCTCGATCTCGTAGCTGGTCCTTATCGTATCGCCCGAAAGCGGCAGCGGAACGGTCCCGCTCGCGCTCTGAACTCCCGGGATCGCCCGCACACGCTGATAGAGCTGCCGGAAGAACGTTTCGGCCTGCTCGTTCTTCGGGTATCGCGAATCCGGCAGATCGACCGTATACGAGATCAACCCATGTGGATTGAATCCCGGATTCACATTCTCCAGTTTCGACAGGCTCTTGATCAGCAGTCCCGCGCCCGTCAGCAATATCACCGCGAGCGTCATCTCGGAGGCAACCAGCAGATTCCGCGACCGATTCTGCCGCGCGCTTTGTCCTGCGCCTCTGCCGCTCTCCTTCAGCGTTTCCGTCAACTGCAGCCGCGAAAGCTGCATCGCCGGCGCAAGGCCAAAAATCAGTCCCGTTAGAATCGACGCCGCAAGCGTAAAGGCCAGCACTCGTCCGTCGAGGCTTGCGCCAGCCAGCCTTGGAATCTGGTCCGCCGCCAGCCGCGAGAAAAATGCCGTGCCCCACACCGCTACCACGAGCCCGCTTATGCCGCTCGCAATCGCAAGCAGCCCGCTCTCGATCAGCAGTTGCCGCACGATTCGCCCGCGGCTTGCGCCCATCGCCGCGCGAATCGCGATTTCCCGCTGCCGCCCGGTTGCGCGCGCCAGCAGCAGATTCGCCACGTTCGCGCAACCGATCAGCAGCACCAGCCCCACCGCACCCAGCAAAATGTAAAGCTGCGGCCGCACGTCTCCCACCAGCGCGCTAAGCGCCGGCTCCGCCCACAATCCGAGATACTTGTTCGTGTCCGCGTACTGCTTCGCCAGCCGCCGTCCCACCAGTTGCGTATCCTGGTCGGCCTGCTGCATTGTGACGCCCGCCTTCAACCGCGCAATCGCCGCCAGAAAATGCGATCCGCGCTCTTCCGAATCCGGTTTCTGCCCGTTCACCGGAGTCGCCAATCCGGAATAAGTTGTCCACAGCTTCGGCGGATCGGAATCCAGCGGGAACGCGAATCCCGCCGGCATCACGCCGACGATCGTGTAGCTCCGCCTATCGATCGAAACCGCTCGCCCGATCACTTTCGGATCTTCGTGAAACACGCTCTGCCAGAGCGAATGACTCAACACGGTCACGAAATTTCCCGCGCGGTCGTCCCCTTCCGCGAATCCGCGCCCCAGAACCGGCGTCACTCGCAGCAGCGAAAACATGTTCGCGTTCACGCGCGCCGACGTCAGATGCATCGGATCGCCCACGCCCGTCAGCGTGACGCTCGATTGGTCGTACGCCGCCACGTTTTCAAACGTCGTGTTCATCGACCGCAGGTCGGCAATGTCCGGATAGCTCAGCGCGCGCTTCGTTTCATTCAACCGTGAGTGCGTGCCCCAGATTGTCATCAGCCGGTCCGGTTCGGAAAACGGAAGCGGCTTCAGCAGCACCGTGTTCACCACTGAAAACATCGCGGTGTTCGCGCCGATGCCGAGCGCCAGCGTCAGCACTGCGATCAGCGTGAATCCCCGGCTCTTCGCCAGCACTCGAAGGCCGTACTTCACGTCCTGCATCAGTGTCCCCACGCGTCACCTCGCTCGCTCGGCATTCCGGCTCGTCCGCTCATTCGTATCGCAGCGCCACGATGGGATCGACTCGCATCGCCCGCCGCGCCGGCAGGTAGCACGCCGCCAGTGCTACAATCACGAACAGCAGGACGGCTCCCGCGAACGCAATCGGGCTCACGAAAATTCCCGTGTGAAGCGTACCGTCTGCGGACGAATTTGGGTCGATTAGGAAAGAATTCAGCACGCGCGCGGCGCCCATCGCGATGGCCACGCCGATTCCGAGACCCAGGCCGGTCAGCCGCGCGCCCCTTCCAAGCACCAGCCGAAGGACCTGTCGCGGATGTGCCCCTAGCGCCATCCGGATTCCCATTTCATGGGTGCGTTGCGCCACGCTGAACGCCATCACGGCGTAAATCCCGATCGCGCCCAGGAACAGCGCCAGAAAACTGAAATAACCCAGCAGATCCGTCAGGATCTGGAATCCGGCAAACTGGTCGTTCATGAGTGATTGCAGGGGCCGAATGGTCGAAACGGGCTGGTCGGCATCGATATTCCAGATCGTGCTACGCACTGCGTTGGCCAGCGTTGCCAGATCGGCGCCGGAACGCACCACGATCCCCATCGATCTCGACGGGAGTTGCTCGAATGCAGCGTAAATCTCGCGGTCGTGCTTCCCGGTTGTCGAGTTGTAAAGCTTCACGTCCGCCACGACCCCGGCCACCGTCGCCACATGGCTGACGCCGCCCGCCGTGAATTGCACTTTGCGATCCACGGCGTCTTCGCCGGGCCAGAGATATTTCGCGAGGGTTTCATTGATCACCACCACGGGTGCCGCGGACGGCCCGTCGGCGGCCGTAAAGGAGCGTCCTCGCAGGATCGCTGTGTGCAGCGCCTCAAAATAGCCGGGCGTGACCGCGCTGAACTCCGCGTAAGGCATCTCGTCGGCCGGCGGCCGCGGCTTATCGGTTGCCAGCACAGGTACCGCGCCGCAACACTCGCCAAAAGGAATGGACTGGCTCGCTCCCACGCGCTCCACCTGAGGAAGCACGCTGAGCCTGGTCAACAGCCGATCATAGAAGTCACGGACTTCGACCGGCGACGCATACTTCGTTTCGGGCAGGGTCAGTTGAGCAGTGATTACGTTCTCAGGCTGAAAGCCGGGGTCCTGATGAACCAGCCCGATGAACTTTGTCGCCAGCAGCGCCGAACAAACGATCACCACTACTGCCAGCGCCGTCTCGACCACCACGAATGCATTGCGCAAGCGGCTCCCTTGCCGCGTGCTTGAGGCTCGGCCCGAAGCCTCTTTCAGCGTCGCGAAAACATCCAACTTCGAACTTCCCATCGCGGGTGCCAGCCCAAAGATCATTCCGGTCACGAACGCAATGCCGATGGTGTAAACCAGAGTCTCGTAGTCCAGGCTCACCTGCCCGTAATTCGTCAAATACCCGCGCACTTGCTCCGGAATCGAGTTGCCCAGCCACGACACGATCCAGTACGCCACTTCCATCCCCGCCGCGCCCGCCACCAGAAACAGCACAATCGTTTCGGTCATGAGTTGCCTGATCAACCGCCATTTCCCGGCTCCCAGCGCCGTGCGGACTGCCAATTCCTTCGTTCGGCCGGTCGCGCGCGCCAGCATCAGGTTCGCCACGTTCGCGCACGCGATCAGCAGCACCAGCCCCACGATCCAAAAGCAAATCAATATTTCCTGATTTCCCTGATTGCTGCCGATTTCATACTCAAGCGTGTGAAGTACCACTGTCGAATTGACGTTTGTCGTCGGGTACGCCTTCGCCAGCCCCGACGCCAGACCCTTCAGCTCCCCTTGCGCTTGCGCTAGCGACACACCCGGCTTCATCTGCCCGAGCGCGAATATCCAACTCCCCTGGCGATCCGCGCGCTGCTCCGACGAAAGCGCCATCGGAATCCAAACGTTTGACCTTCCCGTCAGCGGAAGCTGGAATTTCGCCGGCATCACTCCCACGACCACGTAGGTCTCGCCGTCGATTTGGATTTTTCTGCCCAGAATTTCGGGGTCGCCAGCAAATCTCGTCTCCCACAATCCGCGGCTGATAATCGCCACGTGCCCCGCGCCCGGCTCATCCTCTTGCGGAAGAAACGTTCTCCCCAGCGTTGCTTTGGCGCCCAGCGTATCGAAAAAATTCCACGTTACGCGCGCGCCGTCCACGCGCTCCGGCGTCCCGCTTCCCGTCAGGTTCAGCGACGCCGGAAGCACTCCTGAAATTTGCTCGAAATCGTGGTCGTCCCGTTGAAAATCGTAGAAGTTGCCTGCGTTGATCAGTCGGTTGCGCGCGCCTGTCTTCGTATTCTCGTCGAGCAGCAGCGTCAGCCGGTCGCTGTGCGGATACGGGAGCGGATGAATCACCCATGCGTTCACGTAGCTGAACATCGCCGTGTTCGCGCCGATTCCCAGCGCCAGCGTCAGCACCGCCACCGCCGTGAATCCCGGGCTCTTCCGCAGCATCCGGATCCCGTACTTCACGTCTTCGATCAACGCGCCCATGGTTCGCTCCTCCGCTCGCTCCTCATTCGTACCTCAATGCCACGATGGGATCGACGCGCATCGCTCGCTGTGCCGGAATCAAGCAGGCTGCAAAGGCGACGCCGCTCAGCAACAGGGCAACGCCGCCAAACGTTAAGGGATCGATGGTGCTCACGCCAAAAACAAAGCTCTTGAGCTGGCCTGCCAGTAGCCCCGCGGCGATCAGGCCGATCGGCACCCCGATGAAGATCATGCGTGCGGCATCCCCCAGCACAAGCGCCATCACATCTTTTCGCTGCGCCCCCAGCGCCATCCGCACGCCGATTTCGCGCGTGCGTTGCGCGGCCACATACGACATCACGCCGTAAATTCCGATGCCCGCCAGCACGAGCGCCAGCACGGCAAAAACCGCCAGCAGGATCATTGTGAATCGCCTGGCGGCAATGGATTCCGCGATCACCTGGTCCATCGACTTGAACTCGAACGCTGCCTGCTCGCTGTTCATCTGCTGCATGGCGGACCGTATCGCGTCAGCGGTGGGATAGTTCGGCGACTGCGTTCTCACCACCAGGCCTGCTCCCTTGGCAACGGACTGCAGCAGTCCGTCTGGCACTTGCGGGGCCAGCATATAGAGTTGAACTCTCACCGTGCCGCTGAACTTGCTGTCGTGCGGCCACTGCTCCGTGTGCCCCACAACCCCCACAATTTCAATCGCGGCGTCCTCGGCTGTGATTTGCCGGCCGATCGGATCCTGATTCGGGAAAAACTCTCGCGCGAAATCTTCGTCGATCACGCCAACCTGGCGTGACTGTGCATCGTCTTGCGCCGTGAAAAAGCGGCCGCGCAGAAGCGGTATCCCCATCACCCGCAAATAGTCCGGACTTACGATGTAAAACAGCGTTTCCGGCCTTTCGCGCCTCGTCGACGGTTTCGGCGTCCCTTCGATCCAGAACGACGTTTCCCAATCGTTGGTCAGCGGCTGAGACGCGTCGGTCACCGATGCGGCTTCGACGCCCGGAATTCGGCCGACTCTGTTCGGAAGCTGCTGCAGCATCGTCCTGATCTGGTCCGGCGTTTCCCTTGCAATTGACGGCGGCAACGCGAGATTGAACGTCATTACGTTCGTCGGGTTGTAACCGCGGTTAGAGCTCCAAAGGTGGGCAAGGCTCCGAAGCGTCAGCCCCGCACCCGTCAGAAGAACGACAGCCAATGCCAACTCCGCGATCACGAAGATCGCCTGCCCTCGGTGACGCGTCCCGCTGCCTCCGCGGCCGCCCTCCTTCAGAGTTTCCTGCAGGTCCGGCCGCGCGGTCCTCAGGGCCGGTGCCAGTCCGAAAAGCACGCCCGCGAGAATCGACACGCCCACAGTGAACACCAAGACCCTCGGATCGATGCCTACGTCGTTGGCTCGCGGCAAGGCGTGCGGCAGAACGCCCAGCGCCGCCTGCGTCCCCCACGACGCAAGGATCAGTCCCAGGAGACCGCCTGCGATGGCGAGCAACAGACTTTCCGTAAGCAGCTGCCGCACCACTCGCGTCTGCGTCGCACCCAATACGGAGCGAATCGCGAACTCGCGCGTCCGTCCTGTTGCGCGAGACAGCAGCAAGTTCGCCACGTTCGCGCACGCGATCAACAGCACGAACCCGACCGCAACCAATAGAACCAACAGCGTGCCCCGAATCTCATAGACCATGCGCTGCCGCAGCAAAGTGACCGACACCCGAGTGTTCTTGTTTGTATCGGGATAGGCCCGGGCCAGGTCCAGCGCGATGCTGTCCAGGTCCGCGAGCGCTTCGTCGACGCTCACGCCCGGCTTCATCCTTCCAATGGCTCGAATCCCCGGATGCGAATCGCGGTGCGTAACCCAGGATTCAGTTGACGACCCTATCGGCACATAAACATCGCCAAGCTCGAAGTTCATCGACTCGCAGCAGAAATAGAAATTTTCCGGCACCACCCCGACAACCGTGTACCCCGTGCCGTCGAGCGTCAGCACTTTGCCCAAAACATCTCGCGACCCTCCGAACTTGCTCTTCCAGAAGCGGCCGCTCAGCATTACCACCGGCGCCGCGTTGTGCTCGTCATCTTGCGGTGAGAAACTCCGCCCGATGACGGGATTCACGCCCAAGAGCGGAAAAAAGTCCGCTGAAATTTCAACCCCGTTCAGTTCTTGCGCCTCTCCCGTTCCCGTCAAATTGAAATCTGCCTGGCGGTAGGCTGCGAGCCCCTGGAACGTATGGTTTATCCGCACCCAATCCAGAAAATTCGGGTACGCAATCGACGCTTCCGGAAACGGCGGAAATTTCTCGGCGACGGCGACGAGTTCCTGCGGCCGCGGATAAGGCAACGGATTCAGCAACACGCCGTTCACCACCGAAAAGAGCGCCGTATTCGCGCCGATTCCCAGCGTCAGGGTCAGAACGGCGACAATCGCAAACCCCGGATTCTTCACCAGGGTTCGAAATCCGTATTTAACATCCTGAATCAGGGTTCCCATTTCGTTTCCCCGTAATCGTTCCGCGAAAAGGCACACCCATCCCTTTTAGACGGAAAACTCCCTTTCGAATTTTGCTGGGATAGGTTCCGAAACCGAGCGGCGCCCGAAGTCTAAACGGCCGCCGTGTGCGACCCGATCGTCTCTTCCACGATGCGTCCGTCGAAGAGATGAATCGTCCGGTCAGCGATGCTCGCGTAGCGCGGATCGTGCGTCACCATGCAGATCGTCGCGCCTTCGCGATGGAGTTGCCTCAGCAAATCCATCACGGCTTCGCTGTTCTTCGAGTCCAGGTTTCCGGTCGGCTCGTCCGCCAGTAGGATGGAGGGCTGTCCAACCAGCGCTCGCGCCACCGCCACGCGCTGTTGCTGGCCGCCCGAGAGTTGCGAGGGATAATGCTTCATTCGATGTGCCATGCCGACTCGCTCGAGAACTTCCTGCACCCGCTTCTTCCGCTCCGCCGACGCCATGCTCCGGTACGTCAGCGGCAGTTCCACGTTCTCGAACACCGTCAAGTCGCCAATCAGGTTGAACGCCTGGAAGATGAACCCGATCTCGCGATTCCGGATTCGCGTCCGGTCCGACAGCGAAAGATTCGCCACCGCCTGCGTGTTGATCCAGTAGTTCCCGTCCGTCGGTGAATCCAGCAGGCCCAGAATCGAAAGCAGCGTCGACTTGCCGCAGCCCGAAGGGCCCGCGATCGACAGGAATTCGCCGTTCTTGATTTCCAGGTGCACGCCGCTCAACGCGTGCGTCTCCACCTCGTCGGTGTAGAAGACTTTTGTCACTCCATCGAGCTTGATTAGAGATTGTGCGGTGGTGTTCATCCTCGCGCTCCTTCGATTTTATGGCACAACTGGCCGTCTCAACCTATCGATACGTTAGTTGGGGCCCCAAAAGTTCCACGTTATTTCAGTTCGACCCGGTCGAACGCGTCGTACGCCGACATATCCGACAGGATCACCGTGTCCCCAACGTCCAAACCCTTTAGAATCTGCACATAGCTGACCGAGGTCTTCCCCAGCTCCACCTGCACGCGAACCGCATCCTTCGCGTCCGACCACGGCCCAACCACCTTGAACAGCCCTACGGTGCTGTCCGCCTCGCCATGCACCGGCCGGCCTACATACAGTACATCCGCCAGCCGCTGAATCTCGATCGTTCCCTCGACGCTCAGGTCCGGCACCGCCCCTTCCGGCAGCGGCCCATCCAGTTTGACGTCCACCGTCCTCGTTCCGTTTACCACCGAAGGATCGATTCGCGTCACGTGCCCTGGGATAATCCCGTTGTGCGTGTCCACCTGGGCCTTTTGCCCGATCAAAATCGCGTTCGCCTGCGTTTCCGCGATCTTCAGTTGCGCCTTCAGCTGCGACGGCTGCGTCACCACCGCCAGCTTCGTTCCCTGCGTCACGCGCGTCCCCACGTCCACGTCCAGTTCCTGGAACATCCCGTCGATGCCCGGCCGCACGTGCAATTCCTGCATCTGCGACGTGTACAGGTCATACAGCGCCTTCTTCTGCGCGATCGCCGCTTCCTGCACCGCCAATTGCGATTGGATCGAGTCCTGGAACGTCTGCACTTCCTTCTGCGCCAGGTCGTTCTCCTTCGCCAATTCTTCCGCCGCCACTTGCGCCTTCTTCACATCGATGTCCGCCGCGATTCCGGCCGCGAAGAGCTTCTCTTCCTTGTCCTTGTCGAGTGCCGCCGTGCGGTATTGCGAACTGATTCCCGCCGCCGTCGTCCGCTTGTCCATCAGCTGGTTTTCGAGCAGCGCTTTCGTCTGCTGATACGTCGCCTGCGCCCCCTTCAACTGGTATTCCGCGTCCAGTTGCTCCTGCTGCAGTTGCGGGTTCCCCATATCCAAAATCACGGTGTCTGCCTTCACCCTTGTGCCGGGCAGCAGGTACCGCTGTGTCACCACGCCGTCCACCGGCGCCGAAATCACATGAATCGTATCCGGCACCAAAGTCCCTAGCCCGCGCACGTCGATCAGCATCGACCCGCGCTTCACCGTGTCGGGCCACACAGTCGCCTTATCCACTCCGGGCGCGGCCGGCTTCAGACGCGAAAGCGCGGCCGTGATAATCACCGCCGCCACCAGCGCCCCGGCCCCATAGAGAATCCTGCGAATCTTTTTCTTGCGTTTGACTTCTGGTCTTACGATGTCCACAGAGACAACCTCACATCTACCTATCGCAAATTGGCTTCCGGCCAGTTCGTTCGGGTAAGTCTTTTATATACTGCTGATTAGGACCCATTTGCAAGTTGCTTTTCCCCTGCTTTGCCCGCTGGTGGGAATCTTTCGTCCCGCTATCGAACACAATTTCCGGCCATTTTGGCCCGTCCATCCGCGTCATCCCGCCGACGATCCCGCTTCCGCGCTCGCTCGAATCTCCTGCCACCGTTTCGGCCGCCTCTTCGCGTCCAGCACCTTCTTCCTCAGCCGGATCGACTTCGGCGTCACCTCTACGTACTCGTCGTCCGCGATGAACTCAATGGCCTTTTCCAGCGTCATTTCCCGCGGCGGGATCAGCCGAATCGCCTCATCCGCCGACGACGACCGCATGTTCGTCTGCTTCTTCTCCTTCGTCACGTTCACGTTCATGTCGTCTTCCCGCGAATTCTCGCCGACGATCATCCCCTCATACACTTCCACGCCCGGCCCGATGAACATCTCGCCGCGCTCCTGAATCCCCCACAGCGCATACGCCACCGAAACGCCCCCGCGGTCGGCCACCAGCGCGCCCGTCAACCGCATCGCCATATCGCCCGCGTAATCCGTCCAGCCCTCCAGCAACGAATGGATCAGCGCCGTCCCGCGCGTGTCCGTTAGCAACTGGCTGCGCAGCCCGATCAATCCGCGCGACGGTATGCTGAACTCCATCCGCACTCGCCCCGAGTGGTGGTTCACCATCTTCTTCATCTCGCCGCGCCGGCTCCCCAGCGACTCCATCACGATCCCGATGAAGCTCTCCGGGCAATCCACCACCAGCAATTCCAGCGGCTCGATCCGCCGGCCGTTCTCCGTGCGCACCACGATCTCCGGCTTCCCCACCATCAATTCGTAACCTTCGCGCCGCATCGTCTCGATCAGGATTGCCAGTTGCAATTCCCCGCGCCCCAGCACGCGAAACGCGTCCGTGGTCCCCGTTTCCTCCACGCGCAGCGAAACGTTCGTCAGCAGCTCCTTCTCGAGGCGCGCCCTCAAATCCCTCGACGTCACGTACTGCCCTTCGCGCCCGGCGAATGGCGAAGTGTTGATCGTAAACATCATCGTCAGCGTCGGCTCGTCGATCGTCAGTGCTTCCAACGGCGCCGGATTCGCCAGGTCCGTGATGCTCTCCCCGATCTGGATTCCCTCCACTCCCGCGATGGCCGCGATGTCGCCCGCCGCCACCTCTTCCGCCTCATCGCGCTCCAGCCCGCGAAACGTGAACAGCTTCGTGATCTTCGTCGGCTGGATCGTTCCATCCAGCTTCGAAATCGCCACTTCCGTCCCGCGCTTCAGCGTCCCCTGGAACACGCGCGTGATCGCCAGCCGCCCCAGAAAATCGCTGTAATCGAGGTTCGTCACCTGAATTTGCAGCGTGCCGTTCGGATCGCCCGCCGGCGCTGGAATCGACGCAATGATTTCCTCGAACAGCGGCAGCAGCGTCGTCGAATCGTCCCCGATCTTCCGGTGCGCCACTCCCGTCTTCGCGTTCGTGTAGATCACCGGAAAATCCAGCTGGTCCTCGGTCGCGTCCAGATCGATGAACAGATCGTAGATCTCGTCCAGCACTTCCGCCGGCCGTGCGTCAGGCCGGTCGATCTTGTTCAGCACCATGATGGGCGGCAGCTTCGCCGCCAGCGCCTTCTGCAGCACGTACCGCGTCTGCGGCAGCGGCCCTTCGCTCGCGTCCACTAGCACCAGCACCCCGTCGACCATCCGCAGCGCTCGCTCCACCTCGCCCCCGAAATCGCTGTGACCCGGCGTGTCCACGATGTTGATCTTCGTTCCGCGAAACGTCAGCGCCGTGTTCTTCGCCAAAATTGTTATCCCGCGCTCCCGCTCCAGCTCGTTCGAGTCCATCACGCGCCGCGGCACGTCCTGGTTCTCGCGGAAGATCCCGCTCTGATGCAGCATCGCGTCCACCAGCGTCGTTTTGCCGTGGTCCACGTGCGCGATAATCGCTATGTTCCTAAGTGCCGTCACTTGTTTTCGGTTTCTAACGCCGGCTTTCAGCGCCCCGATGCTCGAGAGCGTCGAATGTGCGGTTGGAACCCTGGCAGGCTCGTTCTCCGCTTGCGTCCGCTGAATTTTACCATGCCGCGCGCCTCAGCGTCGCGCTGCCCTCTTTTCTTCCTCCAAAAAAAAGGCCGCAAGCGGTTGCCTGCGGCCTCTCCCTCATTTTTGTGCGTTCTGCCGCGCTCGCGCGCGCCAGGTTCAACGGACGCAAACCTTCGTCCGCTGGGTTTAGCTCGACAGCATTCGCCTCTTGCGCAGACCAGCCAGTCCCACGAGGCCGCTGCCCAGCAGCAGCAAGCTTCCGGGTTCCGGAGCACCCGACGAGGGCCCTACGATCGAGTCCTTTTGATAGGTGATCGTCGCGGTGTCGAGCAGTCCGAGCGCAAACTTGGTCAGCGTGTTGCCGTCGAACTCATACGTTTCCACTAGCGTTGGCTTGCCGTTCACTGTCGCATAATCGTTCACCCACAGTGTCGGCAGGTTTCCGCCCAACAGGTAATCGGCAAACAGCAGCGACCCCAGCTGGTTTGTTAGGGAAACTTGGAGTGTAAACTGGTTCTTGCTGTTCGACATCGAGAACGAGGTGAGGTTGAACTGGTTCGAATTATCCGACGAGATCGTGAAAGAATCCGCCTGGCTCACCGACGGTAGCAGCAATCCCCCGACAACGAGCACAACTAAGTACAGGGCCGTTTTCATGTTTATGAAATTAGAGATGGCTCGTAACCCTGTCAATCTGAAAGGTTTTTCCGGTTTTAGGTAACTCCCACTCCTACAGTCATTTACGGACGTATCCTCAGATCCGGTTCGTAGGTTGCCCTACCGGCGCCCCTAAGTCCTTGTAAGAACACCCTTTGGCGCCGCCCGGCACGTTTCACGTCCTGGCCCGCCTGCCCCTTCACTCCCTCCCGAACCTCGGTGGGAAAAATATTGCACATTTCGCCCGGCTTGTTGAAAAGGCGAAAGTCGGTTTTTTCCGTGCCTCCTCTCATCGCCCCGCGGTCCCTGCATCGCGCGCCATCAATTCCTTGGAAAGATAAATCATCTGCCCCACGTGATGATATGCGTGCGCCGCGCATCGAAAGATCGCCGTGAAGCGGTCCTTCGCGAACGGTTCGCGCTCTCCCGCAAACGGCTTCGTCCAGTCTTCCGCCGACTGCTTTTGAATCGTCTCCACCACCATTCGAATCGTGCGATCGAAATCCGCCAGCACTCCCTCCTTCGATTTTTTCTGCGCGTCCGTGAATTCCACGTCGCGATGCCGTACATAACCTGTTCCCGCGATCTGCGCCCCGATGTAGTAATTTAAATTTCCCGTCAGGTGCAGCAGCAGGTGCCCCACGCTGTTTCCATCCGTCGGATTGCCAGCCTGAAATCCAAACGGACGCGCCCAAATCTGCTCCGTCGTCAGCGGATCCACCCATTTGTGCGCGCTCTCTCCCACGTCCTCGTAATACCTCGCCAGATTCGCTCCCACCGTCTCCGCCAGTCCCATCGTCTTGCCTCCTTACGTTGGATTATAAGGATGCCCGCTTGTCTGCCTCGCCGACAAGACGTCTCCCCTGTGGTCTCCTCTTTTCGCTTTTCTCTGAGACCTCTGTGGTTCGCCCCTCCCTAAAATTCCCCGCCCCGCCGCGAGCTCCGGCTTGCCAGGATTTTGCAACTTTTTTGATCTTTTTTCGATTTCTACTCAGGAATCGCGATTTCGTAAACCTATTTGTCTCTGCGCCTTGCAGACTTGGAGCACACGTGTCAAGTTGCCACGCATGATAAAATATCAGTAGTAGGAAAAATGAGAGATTAGAGGCACAAATCGAATGCTCCGGCGACCTTCTCCTCCCAACCGCCGGAAGCTCCCCACCCAATTTCTAATCTATACACTGAAGATTAGAAATTGCCGCAAACCCAAACGAATCAGTCACTTACATTTTTCTAATCTATACAAATCCTGGGCCTTTTTTATTATGTTGCGTTGCTCCACCGCTCGATCCCGGGCGGCCGATCCCTCCTTGCCTCCGCCACTTCCAGCCACTCGCCACTTGTCCCTACCCACTGCCGCCTTAATCTACGGTTCGGGGATCAATTCGAGGATGCGGCGAGCATCCTTCTCCCCACCGAGCCCGCCGCGGCGGACGACCCGAGCGGTCTCTCGACCGGCAATCCGCGAGCCCTGGGCGAAATCAGAGCGAATTTTAATCTACTGTAACGGGATTAATTTCTTCCGTAAGTCGTTGAAAACAAAGGGCCGGCACCATGCTTAATCTACGGTTCCATGGTATCCTCCGCCCGCCGCAGCCTGCCACCATCAAGGGGGAACATTCGTGAACCGGAGCTCTCGAACCTTTCGCGTCTTTCGGGTTCTCGCCGTGCCCATCCTGGCTGCCGCCGGCCTCCTCATGGCCCTGGCCGCCCATTCCCGCACCGCCCGGGGCCAGGAAGGCGGCGCAGCAGCCATCGATTTCAGCGCCATCTTCAATAAGTCCGACGTCATGATTCCCGTCCGCGACGGCATAAAGCTCCACACGGAAATCTATGTTCCCAGGAACGCCAAAGAGCCGCTTCCCTTCTTCATCACCCGCACTCCCTACGGCCTCAACGACGATGAGAAAGGCGATTCGCGCCTCCTGAATCTCTACCGCGAGATGATTCCCGACGGTTACATCTTCGTCTTCCAGGACATTCGCGGCCGCTACGGCTCCGAAGGCAAATTCGTCATGCAGCGCGATCCGCGCGACCGCCGAGATCCCCACTCCATCGACGAGGGCACCGACACCTACGACACGATCGATTGGCTCCTGAAAAATGTCCCCAATAACAACGGCCGCGCGGGCGAAGCCGGCATCTCCTACGGTGGCTGGCTCACCGCTATGTCCCTTATCGAGCCGCATCCCGCGCTCAAAGCCGTTTCCGAGCAAGCGTCGCCCGCGGACATGTTCCTCGGCGATGACTTCCATCACAATGGCGCCTTCCGTCTCAGCTACGGCTTCGAATACGCCGCGGAGATGGAAACCGACAAAACCAATTTCCAGTTCCAGTTCGACCGCTATGACACTTACGACTGGTATCTCGCCCTTGGTCCTCTTTCCAACGCCAATGCCCTCTATCTCCACGGAAAAATTCCCTCGTGGAACAATTTCGTCGAGCACCCTAATTACGACGAGTTCTGGGACAAGCAAGCCTTCACTCGCTACTTCAAGAACCTCGTCCTCAAGGTTCCCAACCTCAACGTCGCCGGATGGTGGGACCAGGAGGATTTCTACGGTCCCGTTCGCATCTACGAGCTGCTCGAGAAAAACGATTCGAAGCACTACAACTATCTTGCCGTCGGACCCTGGAATCATGGCGGCTGGGCGCGCAGTTCCGGCAACAAGCTCGGCAACATCGACTTCGGCAGCGATACATCCGCGTATTTCCGCGCGAACATTCAGGCGCCCTGGTTCGCCTACTGGCTGAAGGACAAGGGCACTCTCCCCGTCCGCGAAGCCGTCACCTTTGAGACCGGCTCCAATCAGTGGAAGAATTGGAACGCGTGGCCGCCGCGCGAAGGCGTCACGCAGCGAAAACTCTACTTCCGCGCGAATGGCGCTCTTTCGTTCGATCCTCCCGGCGCGGAAGAATCATCGAAGGGCGCTTCGGAAGATTTCGACAGCTACATTTCTGACCCCGCGAATCCCGTGCCCTACCGCCATCGGCCCATCGAAGAAACCTACTCCGAAGGCAGCCGCTGGTATTGGTGGCTCACCGAAGACCAGCGATTTGTCGAGCATCGGCCCGACACGCTGACTTGGGAAACGGAGCCTCTCTCTGAAGACGTCACCATCGCCGGCGATATCGTCGCCCATCTCTTCGCTTCCACCACCGGCACCGATGGCGATTGGATCGTGAAGCTCATCGACGTCTATCCCGAAAAGTACGAGCCGGAACACAAAATGGGCGGCTACGAGTTGATGGTCGCCGACGAAGTCTTCCGCGGCCGCTTCTACGAGAGCTTCGAGCATCCCGCGCCGCTCGTTCCCAACCGCGTCACTCCCTTTACCATCGGCCTGCACACGAACAACCATGCGTTCCTTAAGGGACATCGCATCATGGTGCAGGTCCAAAGCACATGGTTCCCGATCATCGACCGCAATCCGCAGAAGTTTGTGCCGAATATTTTTCAGGCCAAGGCGTCTGATTTCCAGAAAGCGACGCAGCGGGTCTACCGTTCGAAGCAATATCCTTCGAACGTCCAAATTCCCGTCGTCCGCAAATGACACGAAAGGAACAAAGATGACCGTGACTCCCAATATGGTCACCACCGCGTTCGACCTGCCGGGTTACCGCATTGCGAAGACCATTGGCCTCGTCCGCGGCGTCACCGTGCGCTCGCGCAGCATTCTCGGAACCATCGGCGCTTCTCTTGAGACGCTTGTCGGCGGCAACATCACTCTCTTCGAGGAAATGTGCGAGAAGACCCGCGAGGAAGCGCTCGAGCTGATGATGCAGCATGCCGCACAGCAGGGCGCGAACGCCGTCATCGGCGTCCGTTACGATGCCAACGAGATCATGCAGGGCGTCACTGAAGTGCTCGCCTATGGGACCGCGGTGACCGCCGAACGCACCGCTTGACGATGAAGATTGGACTTCCCGCTCGCATTTCGAGGTCGCGGTATTACAATCGATAGTTCGCAAACTTTGGGGGATTTGGAATGAAGGTTTTGTTTCGATGGCTCGCTGCGGCGCTTCTTCTCTTCTCGCTCTCGGTAGCGCAGGTTGCGCGCGCCCAGGATGCACCGAAGACCGAGACCGTGCAGTTTCCGTCCGGCAAGAACACCGTCAGCGGCTTTCTCGCTTCGCCTGCAAAGCCCGGCCACTATCCCGCCCTGGTCGTGATTCACGATTGGTGGGGTCTCACCGATTTCGTGAAGCAGCAAACCGAAAACTTCGCGTCGGCGGGATTCGTCGCCCTGGCGGTCGATCTCTATGGAGGGAAGCTGCCGGCGAACGCCACGGAGGCCCACGAAATGAGCCGCAGCATCACCACCGATCAGGGCGTCCTCGATCTGATGAACGCCATCGTTTATCTCGAGACGCGGCCCGACATCGCGCGCGGACGCGTAGGCTCGGTGGGCTGGGCGATGGGCGGGTGGTATTCGATTCAGCTTGCGATGCGCGTGCCGCGCCTCGGCGCCTGCGTCGTGAACTACGGCGTGCTTCCCACTGATCCCAACGACCTCCAGGACATCGCCTCGCCGGTTATCGGAAGCTTCGGCGCCGACGATAAGGGCGTGACCCCTACGGATGTACAGGCGTTTCAGAAATCCATGCAAACCCTGGGCCGCCAGATCGACATCAAGATTTACGACGGCGCCGGCCCGTCCTTCGAAAACCCCGATAATAAGGCCGCCTACCGCCCCCAGGCCGCCGAAGACGCTTGGAAGCGCACTATCGCCTTTCTGAACAAATACTTACACTAGCTCCGCCTTGGTACAGGTTACTTTTTGGCAGGCTCGCCGCGAATCTGGCCAACCGTACCATTGTCCGCCGCGTCCTACTCTTTTACGCTTTTGTGGGGGAATTCTGCAAAGTGGACGAGCGGTTCCAATCCAACCGGCCTATCGATCGGCAGCCCGTCGCGGTGAGCCGTGGCCTGCATCTGGCGATCCTGTCGTCCGCCATCATCTTTCCGCTGGCTTTCTGCATCCTCCTCAAACCGGTGGCTGCGCACGCCGCCTGGGTGGAATTCGCCCGCATCATAAAGATTAAGACGCCCTCGAAGGGCGCGATTGCGAACGCGCCCGACATATCTGAAGAGCGTATAGCAGCGCTGCATCCGCAGCAGCAAGCGGAGTTGCTGCTCGAGGCGGCGGTGGATCACTCGAACGGCGCCGCGCAACAAATATCGAATCGCGCGGAAACGTGGCGCGGACATCTGCGCACGACGCCGCAACTTTCGGGCTTGCTTAACAGCGCGCTGAATTCGCCGGACCTTGGCGTTCGCGGCGCGGCGATTGAAACGGAATTGGCGGCGAACAATCTGGCGAAGAATTCACGCAGCGCCGATTCGCTCGCGGCACAAATCGCGCACGAGCCAGCCGCGCGGCCGTGGGGCCTTTGGATGCTGGGCGCGCTGGGCAATCGCGGGATCGAATCGGACCGCGCGCTGGCGACACTTGTTGCATACACGCGCGACCCGAATGAAAAGACGCGCTACTGGGCGGTCGAAGGTCTTTCCGTGCTCGGCACAAACGACGCGATTCAGCCGTTGCTTCAAGTGCTGCGCGAAGATTCCTCGCCCTCAGTTCGCGAGCGCGCGGCGTGCGGACTTGCACAGTCGGGAACATTCACGAGGGAGCAGCGCGCGACAGCCGTTCCCGCGCTGCTCCATGACGCGGGCGACGCGTCGCTCGACGCGACGACGCATGGCCTGGCGTATCGCGCCCTGCGCGACATCACGGGCGCGCAAGTGGAAGACGACGCTTCCGCCTGGCAAGAGTATTGGTCTGAAAACGCCTCGCGCTGACGCGCGAGACACTCCGCTCAAAAAATCAGGACAGCACGCGAACCAGATTCCGCACGCGCTCGTCGGAAACGACGAAGCGCCGATGATCACTTCCGGGTTCGCGGCCGATCGAAAGCTTCTCGTTGCGATAGCGCATCGGACTCGGAAGCTCGGCAGCCACTCCCGACTGACCCACGTGAATCTCCAAGACTCCCGTAGCTTCAATCACCCGGCGGGCGTTGTGCTCGCGCACTCCACCGCAAGCCATGATAGCGATGCGGCCGCGCGATGCGTCCACTAGGCCGCGAATCGCATGGAGGGCATTTTCGGCCGCAGGTTCGCCGCCTGACGTCAGCACGCGCACGGCGCCAGAGCGAATCACGTCCTCGAGCGCTTGCGACAGATCGGCCGCCATGTCGAAGGCGCGGTGAAACGTGCTCTGCATCGGCTGCGCGAGCTGGACAAGTTCCTTCGTCCGATCGACGTCGACTTTGCCATCGACATTGAGAATGCCGAACACGACCCCATCGACGCGGAGCTGCTTGGCCATGAGTATGTCGCGCTTCATGATTTCAAATTCCTCGGCGCTGTAGCAGAAGTCGCCGGCGCGCGGCCGAATCATGACGTGGAGGGGAATTGAAAGAGCCTTGCGCGCGGTGGCGATGAGTCCCGCGCTGGGCGTGATTCCCCCTTCAGCGAGATCGCTGCACAATTCCACGCGAGACGCGCCGCCGCGTTGCGCTGCGGAGGCGGAATCGACCGAATCGACTGAGATTTCAAGCAGGGCTTTTCTTTTCATCGGGATGAGGACAAATCAGAAAGTGGTAGGCCCGTGCGGGCTCGAACCGCAGACCTCCACCGTGTCAAGGTGGCGCTCTAGCCAACTGAGCTACGGGCCTAAAATCGCTCGGGTTATCTTAACATAGAGACGCCGCGGCGCCTTCCGGACACCCAGGGGCGCACGCGGTCGTCCCCTGGCGATGTTCATCCTGCCGCCATGCATCGACCGCCAAAATACATGTTGCAATGGCAACATCCTTATGTTGTAATGGCAACATGAACGCAGCCAATGCAATACCCAACCGGACCATTTCCGCCATCTACCGCCGGCGCGCGATACGTCTTTTCGAGCCAGTGGAAATCCCAACCTCAACGAGGGACCTGCTGCTAGAGTCCGCGCGGCAAGCGCCCTCCAGCTTCAACATGCAGCCCTATCGCCTCTACTGGGTGGAATCGACGGCGCACCGCGAGGCCGTGGCGAAGCTCTGCCTGAATCAAAAGCCGGCACAAACGGCTTCAGCCCTGGTCGTTGCAGTCGCCGACATCGGCTCCTTCCGCTCCACGGCAGAACTGCAGGTGGGGTGGATGCAACGGTCCGGCTTTCCGGAACACAAAATCCGCGAATACGCCCGGACGGCTCGAATCGGCCGCATCCTTTTCATGCCGGGCCCGCTGGGTGCTTTTGGCGCAGTGAAAAAGGCGCTCTTTCGGCTGCTGCACGCGCTCAAGACGATCGGATTGCCGCCGGTCACGCGCCAGGGCGTGTTCAAGTGGGCGGGTAAGAGCACCGCGCTCGCCTGCCAGAACCTGATGATTGCCGCCGAAGCTGCCGGGCTGAACACTTGCCCCATGGAAGGGTTCGACGGCCCGCGGCTGGCGCGCTATCTTGGCCTTTCGCGAAAGCACCATGAAATCGTGATGGTGATTGCGGTTGGCAAGAAATCGGCCAGTTGCAAAGAGCAGCCGCAATGGCGTCGTCCGATGGAAACGACGGTGACCTTTCTGTGAGTTCCACGCCGAACATGATCCCGGAATCGAAGATTCCCGAGGACATTCTGAAGGATTCTGTCCTCGCGCATATCGCCGCAGCCTACTTCGCCGTTGGCAAGCGCCTAGAACGAAAGACGGGCTGCTCCGCAACGCGCGGCTTCATTCTTTCGACCCTGCGACGCGATGATGCCCTCAACCAAAACCAAATCGCCACGCGGCTTGGTTTCGACCGCACGGTGGTGCACCGCGCCATCAAGACCATGCTCAAGGAAGGATTGGTGTCGGAAAGAAAAGCCAAAACCGGACGAGCCTTGCTGCTTCACCTGACGCCGAAGGGTGAAAAGTATCACGAGGTTCTCGTCCAGCAACGCCGCGATGCCGACGAAAAAACGCGACAAACGCTGACAGCGAACGAACGCGGGACTCTAATTCGACTGCTGAAGCGCATCGCGGAGATGGAATTCTGACCCAAACGAAGTTAACTCGCTTCGCTCTTACACGGTGGCGCGCAAGCGCGACACTTGGGATAAGCCATGGGAGCTAACATGGCCATTCGAGCTATTCGCGGCTCATAGACGACATCTCGCGGGCGAATCGGGTGCGGCGGTCACAGCGTGGTTGCTTCGCTTGGGAGGCAGCCTTTACAATGCCGCCACTCGAAGTCATACGGGGGCGTCCAGTGCAGCACAGCCTTCTCTGCGGTCTCGGGCAGTTCGCTACCCTGGCACTTGCGACGGCTTCGGCGCCGTTTGGGATTCCGAAGATCGCGTTCTGGATGTATTTCTGCGCGGCGCTGCTTTTGATCATCGGCCTTTTCAAAATTTCCAAGGAACTGCCGCAGGAGCACGGCCTCGACAAGGTAATGCCGTTCGGCCGGCTTTTTTTTGCGATTCCCATGACCGTTTTTGGGTCCGAGCATTTCACGGATACGGCGGATATCGCGAGGCTCGTTCCGCACTGGATTCCCTGGCACACATTCTGGGCGTATGCGGTTGGCCTGGGCTTTCTGTGCGCAGGGCTGAGCATCATTGTGCTGGTCGAGGCAAGGCTGGCAGCGGCCCTGGTCGGCATAACCATGTTCATCTTCGTATTGGTGATGGACGTGCCGGGCACCCTGCGGCAATGGCATAACAGATTTTTCTGGATTCTGACGCTGCGAGAACTGTCGTTTGGCAGTGGCGGATTGGCGTTCGCGCTGTCGGCGTCGAGCAACGGAAGGCTCGCAAAACCTCTGGCCGGATGGAGAGCTTTCCCGCGATTCGTCGTGGGAATTGCGTCGGTAGCCTACGGCGTGGAGCATTTCTTGCACCCGGACCACGTGCCGGGAGTTCCACTCGAAATGATCACGCCCGCGTGGATTCATGGGCACACTTTCCTGAATTACCTTACAGGCGTGGCCCTGATCGTGGGAGGCGCGTGCCTGGTCGCCAACAGGAAAGCGCGCATGGCAGGCACAATCTTAGGGCTCACGATTCTGCTGGGGATCCTGTGGGTTTACGTGCCGATTGTCGTTGTCGCGCCAACAAGCGTTGAGGCGCTGAACTATTTCTTCGACACGCTGCTTTTCTGCGGGACCATTCTGCTGGTGGCAGGCGCAATGAAGAAAGAGCCGGCTGCCTGAAAATCTGAAAATTGTGCCGTCCCTGAACGGGGACTTTCGAGACGCGGTTTCCGCCCTGCGCTTCCGCCCCCAACCCGAACAACAGCCATCGATCGGATGGGTTGACGCATAAAAGCGGAAATGGACACACGCGGAGCCTGCCTCCTCGCGTCGATTCGGATTTTGCTGCTACCCTTCCTTGCCAGCGTGGAGGCGTGCGCGGATGGTCGAATCGGCAGCTCCTTTGAATGAAGCATTAGGGCCGCAGGCCTTTCACTCCGAGCCGGAAAGAGTGAAGGCGGGGCACCGGGCGTTGCGCGCCGCCTTCATGGGATTTTTCGTCGACATGTTCGACGTGTACGTGCCGGTGATCGCGCTCGGCCCGGCGATTTCCTATTTTCAGCCCGCGACGCTGAGCCCCGCGATGAAGTCGACTCTCTTCTACATCGTGTTCGCGCTGTCGCTGGTGGGTCGACCCGTGGGAGCGACGCTGTTCGGGCATTACGGCGACAAGATCGGCAGACGCAAGGTCACGCTGCTATCGATGGGAGGATTTGCGGTCGTCACGCTGCTGATCGGGCTGCTGCCGGGGTACGAGGCATGGGGAGTTGCGAGCATCGGGCTTCTGATATTTCTGCGGCTGGTGAACGGCATCTTCCTCGGAGGCGAATACACCGGCGCGAATCCGCTGGCGATGGAATACGCGCCGAAGAATGCGCGGAGCAGGTGGTCAGCCATCATTCAGGCTGCGTTTCCCGTGGCAATGGTGGTGATGTCGCTGCTTACAGCCGAGCTGCTGCGGCTGATTCCCGCGGGGGCGCCCGACGCTCCGTACGTGCGGTGGGGCTGGCGGATACCGTTCTTCCTCGGAGCGCTGCTTGCGGGCGGAGCGTTTGCTTATTACCTGAAGCGAGTTCCCGAGTCGAAGGTTTGGGCGTCGGCTCCAAAATCGGAATCGCCGCTGAAGGAACTGCTTCGCGGGGACAATCTGCGCTGCCTGCTGCAGGTGTTCGTGCTGATGAGCGGAATCTGGTTCACGCTGAACGCTATCACTTCGATTCTGCCGGGAGTGCTGCTGACGATCCGGCACGTCAGCAACGTCACGGTGACGAATGCGCAGCTTGTCGCGAACCTGGTTCTGATGGCGGTGTTCGTTCCGGTGGGCGTGCTTGGGCAGAAGTTCGGACGGCGGGCGGTGCTGGTGGCGTTTGGATTGACGTCGTGCACGCTGGGGCCGTTTTTGTATTTCGAGCTGGTGAGTTCCGGATTCGAGAGTCCGGTGAAGATAATCCTGCTGGTGACGGGCATCAATCTGTGCGCGACGCCGGTGTGGGCGATCGTCACGTCGTACATCACGGAGCGGTTCCCGACCTCCGTGCGAGCGTCTGGATACGGCGTCGGGTACAGCGCCGCGACCATCATTCCCGCGTTTTCATCCTTCTATATGCTCGGACTAAAAGGGCTGGGAGTGCCTTACGCCTACAGCGAGATTGTGATTCTTGCGCTTGGTGGCGTCCTGCTACTTGCCGGGGCGTTGTCGGGTCCCGAGACGAAGCACGTAGACATTTAGGCTAGCGTGACGAGTCGAGGGAATTGCGGACCTTCGCATCGATTCATGGGGACTGCTGCGGCGCGTCCAGTGGCTGCGTCAAGCGTATAATTGTCACTCTCGAACGAAGCGCGATGGCATGACTGAAGGGAGAACTACCGTGGCGGCGACTGGGAGTCCTTTGGCAAATAAGCTGGGAGTGAAAAGGTCGATCCTGGAGGCCGTGGGCGACACGCCAACGGTGAGACTGCAAAAGGTTGTGACACGGGAGATGGCCGACGTAATCGTCAAGCTGGAGTACTACAACCCGACCGGATCGTACAAAGATCGGATGGCCCTGGCCATGATCGAGGGAGCCGAGGCGCGCGGAGCTCTTCGGCCGGGGATGCGCGTGGTGGAATATACAGGAGGAAGCACTGGCAGTTCGCTCGCCATGGTGTGCGCGATTAAGGGATACGCTTTCGTTCCGGTGTCGTCAGACGGCTTCGCGAAAGAGAAACTGCAGGCAATGAGGATCTTCGGCGCCAACCTTCAGATCGTTCCATCGGACGGAGGCAAGCTCACGCCGGAGCTTTTCCGGACGATGATCGAGAAAGCCAGGAAGCTCGGTGAAGAGCCGAACACGTATTACACGGACCAATTCGACAACACAGACGCCATCCAGGGATACATGGGAATCGGCACGGAGCTGTTCGACCAGGCGGGGCCGGAGCTGACAGCGTTTTGCGGCGGAGTCGGGACGGCGGGGATGCTCATGGGCGTGTCGCGCGCTCTGAAGGCGCGGGGCGCCAGGACGAAGATCGTGGCGCTGGAGCCTGCGTCTTCTCCCGTCCTTACGACAGGCAAGGGCGGGGCGCATCGAGTGGAGGGAATCGCGGCAGGGTTTCGGCCGCCGCATCTCAAGGAAGGCGACTACGACGAAGTGCGCACGGTGGACGAGCAAGAAGCGCGCCTCATGGCGCGGCGTCTGGCGAAAGAGGAAGGCATCTTTGCGGGAACTTCATCGGGGCTGAACGTTGTGGCGGCCCTGCAATTGGCGCGGGAACTTGGACCCGGGAAAACCGTCGCGACCGTCGCGGTGGACAGCGGACTCAAGTATCTGGCCGGCGACCTTTATCAAACGTGACACGCAACGATGCCCGGCGCGGGCCGAAGCGGAGTCGGTCAGCTCGGGATCACTCCGGTGCCGGGGATGTTGCTGCCGCGGCCTTCGCTGAGCTTCGCGCAGAGAGCATCGAGCGCGGCTGACTGCGAGGCGACGTAGGCGCGCGCGATTGATTGGAGATTCGCCAGGTTTTCCGGAGCTACGTTGTCCATGTCATTCGCGTCCTGCGGAAGATTCTCCACCTGGAAGCGAGAGTAGCTGCATCCCGGCATGTTCTGAAGCTCGTAATCGACGGCTTCGGAAACGCTATCCATGAAGACCGGAACGATCTGCTTGGCCCAGCCGAGAAGGCCCCATTTCCTGGCGGATGAATAGGCGATGCGATCCTGTCGATCGCCGGTGCCAACGGAAACAATGATGAACGGTGCGCCGGCCTCGGCGTTTGCCCCATAGAGATAGCGCGCCTCCGCGTAGGCTGCCATGGATGGGTTGTTCACAAAGACGCCGCCATCGACGAGGTCGTAGTCCGCCGTGCCGCGAACGAGATGCAGCGGCGGAAAAAAGGTTGGCGCTGCAGAAGTGGCGCGGGCGATCGACACGCACGGCCAGTTGTAATTCGGATTCGCGGCAATCCGGTGGCTCTTGAAGAAAAAAGGCAACTGCCCCTGCAAGTCATAGCTGGAAATCAGAAGAGGGGTCAGCGCAGTGCTGAATTCCGCCGCGCCGAAGAACTTGCCGAGCGTAGCTTCCAGGCCATCGGGCGAATACTTTGGTCCCAGCGCATTCTTCAGCAGGAAAAAAATGCTCTTCTTGAAGATGGTGGCGCCGTTCTGCACGTAGAGGCTGACCAGTTCGTCCGGCGAATACGGCTGGCCGTTGTTGCAGCGCGTCCCAAGACCCAGCGCTATGATCCCGCCGGTGGATGTTCCGGAAATGAGGTCAAAGATGTTGTGCAGGGCACCGAGGCGCTTCTGAAGCTCCGCGAGAATGATGGCGGGAATAATTCCGCGGATTCCGCCGCCATCGATCGAGAGGATCTTGATGCTTTTCATGCTGCCTCCCGCGTCTGTCATTCCATCGCCGGAGCGAATCGCCGTTGAACCTCCGGAGCTACTGATTCTTGACGACCTCCCCACCCTTCATCACAAACTTGACGTTTTCGAGTATGTGCACGTTGGCAAGGGGATCGCCGTCCACGGCAATCAGATCCGCAAATTTTCCAGCCTCGATGGTGCCGACGCGATCGGACCAGCCCAAGAGATCCGCCGCGTTCACGGTGGCAGCTTGAATCGACTGCAGCGGCGTCAGCCCCATCTCGACCATCTTTCCGAATTCGCGCGCGTTCAGTCCGTGCGGGTACACGGCGGCATCGGTGCCGAATGCGATCTTCACGCCCGACTTGAAAGCGTGCGCTTCGTTCCTGGCTGCAATGGGCAGCACAACTTTGGCCTTCTCGATCATGTTTGGCGTGAGGCCGCTCGACTCCATGTGCTGGGCCATCCAGTCCTGCAGATACACGGTTGGGACCAAGTAGGTGCCATGCTCTTTCATCAACGCAATGTCTTCGTCATTGATGTAGCTGCCGTGCTCGATGGAATCGACACCGGCCAGGACCGCGTACTTGATGCCGAGTGCGCCGTGCGCATGCGCTGCGACTTTGCGTCCGAGGCCGTGCGCCGTCTCTACAATCGCCTTCATTTCTTCCGGGCTGTACTGCGCGAGCGCGGGATTGTCGCCCTCGGAAAGGACGCCACCGGTGGCCATGAACTTGATGACGTCAGCGCCGTACTTGATGTTCTCGCGGACTTTTTTCATGACGGCGTCAACACCGTCCGCCACGCCGTCGTTTGAGAAGTCAAACTGCGGCGCCAGAAAATTCTGATCGGCATGGCCGCCGGTGATGCTGAGAGCCGGTCCCGAAGCGAGGATGCGCGGTCCCGGAACGTCGCCCGCGTTGACGGCATCGCGAAGCGCGATGTCCGAATAGCCTCCGGCCGCCAGGTTGCGTACCGTCGTGAAGCCAGCTTCGAGTGTGACGCGGGCATTTCGCGCGCCGATCAAGGCCTCGCGCGGATATGAAATGTGGAGGCCGGCGGGCCCAGCAAGCGATGCCGTCATCGTGAGATGCACGTGGCAATCAATCAAGCCGGGAAGAACCGTGGCGTTCGAGAGGTCGATGATGTTTACGCCGGCAGGAAGCTGCTTCTGGATATCGGCGGCTTTTCCGACTTCCTTGATGCGGTCACCCTCGATCCAGATCATCTGATCCGGCAGGTAGTTGCCCGTACGAACGTCAAGAATCCTCCCTGCCTTCAGGGCGACTTCCGACGTGGGCTTCATCTGCTGCGCGAATACCGGATGAAAGGCGAGAACCGCGAACACAAGAATCGCGAAGCGTCTGAACACGATGCCTCCTCGAAAAGGGCCTGACCGGGAAAGGTCCGCAAACGCGGCCGTGGCGGATTGTATCCCCACCGGCGTGAAGATTCTGTGGTATTTTCGTGCCACATCGTCTCAGCACGCGTTCGAATCCGGCTCCCAGCGCCTTTTATCAATCGGAGGCGACCCATGGATTGGAAGCATTTCCTGATCGCGGTGCTGGTCTCGGGGATTGCCGCGTCATTCGCGGACTGGCTGTTCGCGGGCGCCCTCTTTCACGCCAAATATATGGCTTATCCGGAGGTTTGGCGGCCCAGTCTTCTCCAGGGAAAAGACTCCGGCCCGATTGCGTGGAGCGTGGCGCTTGGCTTCGTGTCCGTGGCTGCTTTCCTCGCGTCGTGCGAGGTCTTCGGGATCCAAGGCTACGCAGGCACGATCAAGTTCGCCTGCCTCGCGTGGCTGATGGTTCCTGTGCCTCTGACCATCACGAACGCGCTGTTCATGAAAATCCACCCGCTGATTGTGATGTCGCACTCGCTCGGCTGGCTCGCGAAGCTGCTGATCGTGGCGCTCGCCGCCGGCTGGCTGCTCGGCTAGCCCTCGCTGACTGATTTTTCACTCAGACACAACTAAAGTCTTGACAGGTCCGCGCGTGCCTGTATGATTATGCAGGAGACTGAATATTCACGCATAAGGACTCATGGGCGTACAGAAACGATTCCGGCAAGGACAGATTTTGAAGCTCCTCGCGAGCCATCAGGTGGCTAACCAGGATGAGCTTCGACGACAGCTGGTCCACCTTGGCGTGCGCGCGACGCAAGCGACGCTGTCCCGCGACCTTCGCGAGCTTCGCCTGGTCAAGACGGCCGAGGGCTACCGGACTCTTGGCGAGGCTGCCGAGGAATCGGCTCCAGCCGCGACCATCAGTCGCGCCGTCAAGGAATTCCTGCTCGATATCCGCCCGGCCCAGAACATGCTCGTCCTGAAGACTCCGCCTGGTGGTGCGCAGCCGCTAGCCGCGGCCGTCGATGCCGAGCGCTGGAAGGAAGTGGCTGGAACGCTGGCGGGCGACGATACGGTGCTCATCATCGCCGGGTCGCGGCCTGCGTGTAACGCCGTCCGCAAACGCCTGGAGGAATTGCTTCGATGAGCGGACCCGCTAGGGTCGCCGTCGTCGGAGCAACGGGCTACGCGGGTTACGAGCTGGCCCGGCTCCTACTTCGGCACCCACAAATCGAAAAGCCGACGTTCTACCTCCGCGACGCGCACGCGAACGTTCGCTGCCTGACGGAGCTTTTCCCGCAGCTTCGCGGCTGGGGCGAAGCGCCGTGCAAAACGCTCTCCGTTGACGCTATCGCGAACAGCGGCGCTCAGTTTGTGTTCCTTTCGACGCCGCACGAGGCCTCGATCGAGCTTGTGCCGCAACTGCTTGCCGCCAATCCCGGCCTGCGCATCATTGATCTAAGCGGCGCGTTCCGGTTCCGGCAGCCGCAGACCTTCGCGGACTGGTACAAGCTCGCTCCGCCCCCTGCCGATCTTCTTTCCGAGGCGGTCTACGGCTTACCGGAGCTGTATGCCGAGGATTTACCTGCCGCGCGAATCGTCGCGAATCCCGGCTGCTACCCGACGTCTGTGATTCTTGGACTGAAGCCGCTCCTCGAAGCGGGCTGGGGCCACGCGTCCCATGGGATTGTGTGCGATTGCAAGTCCGGCGTCAGCGGCGCCGGGAAGGAACCGAAGCGCGAGACGCACTTCGTGGAAGTAAACGAGAATTTTCGCGCTTACGGCGTCTTCTCGCACCGGCATACGCCGGAAGTATCGGATCACCTGGGGCTGGCGGCCGGAGACTTCGTCTTTACCACGCACCTGCTGCCGGTGGAGCGCGGGATTCTCTCAACCCTCTACGTCTGGCTCGAAACGCCGCGCAAGGCGGACGAAATCGAAGGGCTGTACCGCAAATTCTATGCGGGAAGGCCCCTGGTTCGAATCTCGCCGGCCGGGAAGCTGCCCGAACTGCAGGACGTTGCGCACACGAATTTCTGCGACATCGGTTTCGCTCTCGATTCGGCAGGCAAGAGGCTGGTCGTTGTCTCGTGCCTCGACAATCTCGGCAAGGGCGCGGCGGGACAAGCGGTACAGAACATGAACCTGATGAACGGAGTTCCGGAGGCCACAGGACTGATATGAGACTTCTGATCAAGATTGCAGGCGCGCTGCTCGAGCGCGACGAACACGTGCAGGGAATCGCGCGGCAAATCGCCGAGCTTGCTCGCGAAGGGCACGAGCTTCTCATCGTGCACGGCGGAGGCAAGATCTTCACCGCAACGCTCGCGCGGATGGGTATCGAGAGTAAGTTCGTGAACGGCCTGCGCGTGACGGATCGCGAAACGCGCGACGTTGCTGTGATGGTCTTCGCGGGCCTGCTGAACAAAAAACTCTCTGGCGCGATTTCGCTGTCCGGACAGCCGGCTGTGGGCGTGAGCGCCCCGGACGCCGCTTGTTTTCTCGCTGAGCCGATGCAGGTGGACGATTTCGGCTCGCGCCTCGGATTCGTCGGCTACCTTACGCAGGTGAACCTGGATTTTCTCCAATCGCTCTGGCGCGCGGGGATTGTTCCGGTGGCTTCCTGCCTGGGGCTCGGCGCCGACGGCGAAATCTACAACATCAACGCGGATCACATGGCCGCGGCGGCCGCCGAGTTCATCCATGCCGATCGCTTGATTTACCTCACGGACGTTGCGGGCGTGCTCGACGGCGATAAGGTGCTGCGCGCAGTCCGTGGTACGGACGTCGAGGACCTGATCCGACAGAACAAAGTTTCGGGCGGAATGATTTTGAAGCTCGAGGCCGCGAAACGCGCTCTGGCTGGCGGCGTCAGCGAAGTTCGGATCGTCGGCGGCTCAAAGCCCCGGGCCTTGCTTGCGGCTGCCAATGGAGGACGCGCGGCCGGAACGCGCGTTTTCCCTGTAATTCCAGTTGCGAAGTCAGCTCACGGCGCCGCGCAATAATCCATGGCGAAGAAAAAGAAATCGACAACGGCCCGGCTCTCGCCCGCGGCGATTCGCGCGGATGAGGCGCGCTTCTTGATGAACACCTACCGACGCCCGGCGATCGTGTTCACGCACGGGAAGGGCTGCCGCGTCTACGATTCGGCGGGCCGCGAATATCTCGATTTTCTGGGCGGCATTGCGGTCAACGCCCTGGGACATGCCCATCCGCGCCTCGTTCGCGTGATTCGACGCGAAGCCGGCAGGGCGATTCACGTCTCGAACCTTTTTCACAATCCCTATCAAGCTCCGCTGGCGCGCAAGCTCGCCAAATGGTCCGGGCTCAGCCGCGTCTTCTTCACGAACAGCGGAACTGAGGCGATCGAAGGCGCGCTAAAGCTGGCTCGAGCGCACGCTCGCGCGGCCGCTCCGACCGAGCCTCCAACGAAGACGCGGATACTCGCACTGGAGAATTCCTTCCACGGCCGGACGTTTGGCGCCGTTGCAATCACCTATCCTGCGAAATACCGCGAGCCGTTTGCGCCGCTCGTTCCCGGTGTGGAATTCGTGCGCTTCAATGACGTCGCCGACCTCGAATCGAAATTCGACGACTCCGTCTGCGCTATCGTGATCGAGACGATCCAGGGCGAGGGCGGAATCTTTCCCGTGAGCGACGCTTTCTGGCAACGCGCCCGGGAACTTGCCACCCGGCACAATGCTGCTTTGATCGCCGACGAGATCCAGTGCGGGCTGGGACGCACCGGCCGCTTCTTTGCCTATCAAAAGTTCGGCTCGCTGCCGGACATTGTCACGGTGGCGAAGCCGCTTGCGGGCGGTCTGCCGCTCGGCGCCTTCGTCGCGAATGAGGAATTTGCCAGCGCCTTCTTGCCCGGCATGCACGGTACCACGTTCGGCGGCGGTCCGCTGATCTGTGCGACCGCACTGGAATTCCTCCGGGTGATCGAGGAAGACGGCCTGATCGCGAATATCCGGGAGCGCGGCGCCGAACTTCGCGCTGGGCTCGAAAAGCTCGCGGCTCACTTCCCCTTCATTCGCGGAATTCGCGGCGAAGGCCTGATTCTTGGAATCGACCTCTCTGTCGACGGCGCCCCGATGGTTGAAGAAGCTCTTCGCGAAGGCTTACTCATCAACTGCACGCACGACCACATCCTTCGTCTGCTGCCGCCTTTCATCATCCGCTCCCGCGACGTGACCGAATTCCTCGGCAAATTTGAAAAGGTCTTGAGTCACGCTTCGGGATCGCGCAACTCTTCGGCCCGAAAGTCCACGGACTCTGAAACGCACGAGCAGCCCGCTGCCCTGGCTGCCACGAGGTGAAAATGAACTCCGCTACCACCACGCTCACGCTCTCGAACGATGTGCTGACCGGGACGGAATGGAATTCCGCCCAACTCCGCGACCTATTCCGCCTCGCCGCGGACGTCAAGGCGCATCCCGAAAACTATCGCACGGCTCTGGCAGGCCGTTCCTTCGCGCTGATTTTCGAGAAGCCCTCTCTGCGGACTCGTGTGACATTCGAGGTCGGAATCGCCGGTCTCGGAGGCTCCTCCATCTTCCTCGACCACACCGCCAGCCATCTGGGCGAGCGCGAGCCCATTGCCGACGTGGCAAAGTGCCTCGACCGCTGGGTGCACGGAATCGTGGCGCGCGTCTTTTCGCAGCAATCGCTCGACGAACTTGCTTCGAACGCGCGCGTTCCCGTTGTCAACGCGCTTTCGGACCGGTTTCACCCTTGCCAGGCTCTGGCTGATTTCTTTACGCTCGAGGAACGCTTTGGCGGCTTGCGAGGCTTGAAATTCGCCTATGTCGGCGACGGCAACAACATGTGCCATTCGCTGCTGGCCGCGGGCGCCCGCGTCGGAGCGCATGTTCGGGTCGCCACGCCTGCCGGCTACGAACCCGATCCGACAATCGTTGCTGAGGCGAAGCGCGCCGCGCGTGAAAGCCGCGGCAAGGTAGAAATCCTGCGCTCTCCCGAAGACGCGGTGGCGGGCGCGCAGGCGGTGTATACGGACGTCTGGGCCAGTATGGGCCAGGAGGAAGAAGCTGCGGCGCGCGAGGTTGCCTTTGCGGGATATCAGATTAGCGAAGAGCTGTTCGCGCACGCGGCTCCGGATGCGGTCTTCATGCACTGCCTGCCCGCGCATCGTGGGCTTGAGGTGACGGACGGCATGATGGACTCGCCGCGATCGATTGTGTTCGAACAGGCCGAAAATCGCCTCCACGTTCAGAAGGCGATTCTGTTGACGCTGTTCAACTAAGGAGAAGGCATTGCCGAAGAAAGTCGTACTCGCATATTCCGGAGGTCTCGACACCTCCATCATCATTCCATGGCTGAAGGAAAACTACGGCGGCTGCGAAGTGGTCGCCATGATTGGCGATCTGGGGCAGCAAGAGGATCTCGAAGCTGCGCGCAAGAAAGCGCTCGCCACGGGCGCAAGTGCGGCGTACGTCGAGGACCTCCGCGAAGAATTCATCACCGGCTACATCTGGCCGACTCTACGGGCCGGCGCGGTCTACGAGCATAAATACCTGCTTGGGACCTCGTTCGCGCGGCCCCTGCTGGCAAAGAGGCAAGTCGAAATTGCCAAGAGGGTCGGCGCAGATGCGCTGGCGCACGGCTGCACCGGAAAAGGCAACGACCAAGTGCGCTTCGAACTTGCCGCCAAGGCGCTGGCTCCTGAACTCAAGATCATCGCGCCATGGCGCGAATGGAAAATCAATTCGCGCGAAGAAGCGATCGCGTACGCTCGTTCGCACAACGTGCCCGTGGATCAAACCACAAAAAATATTTACAGCCGCGACCGCAACATCTGGCATTTGAGCCATGAGGGCGGCGTGCTCGAAGATCCCGCCAACGCACCTGAGGAATCGATGTGGCAGTGGGTCATATCGCCGCCAAAGGCGCCCGATCATCCGACCACGATCGAAATCGGGTTCGAAGCCGGGATTCCCGTTTCGCTCAACGGCAAGAAGGTCGCCCCGTTAGCGCTTCTCGAGCAGTTGAATGAAATTGCCGCCGCAAACGGCATTGGCCGCATGGAGCTGGTGGAAAACCGCCTCGTGGGAATCAAGTCGCGCGGTGCCTACGAGACGCCTGGTGGAACGCTGCTCGTCACGGCGCACCGCGAGCTGGAGTCGCTTTCGCTCGATCGCGAGACCGCCCACTACCAGCAGATCCTCGCGCTGCGCTACGCGGAGATGGTCTACTACGGCATGTGGTTCACGCCGCTGCGTGAGGCGCTCGACGGATTCTTCGCTAGCTCGCAGAGCCGCGTGACCGGCGCCGTCGGCCTCACGCTGTTCAAGGGCAATATCAGCGTTGCCTCGCGCCGCTCGCCTTTCTCGTTGTATCGCACGAATCTCGCCAGCTTCACGATGACGGGCTACAACCCGAAAGACGCGGAGGGCTTCATCAATCTCTTCGCCCTTCCCATCACTGTGCCGCTCGAAACAGAAGCGACTCGCGCCGCCGAGATGAAATGACCGCTTCGAGTAATCAGAAAATGTGGGGCGGGCGTTTCGAGCTCGGCCCGGACGCGTCCTTCTACGAATTCGAGCGCTCGTGGCAATTCGATCGTCGCCTCCTGCCGGAGGAGTTTGCACTCGATCGCGCGTGGGCTCGCGCCATCGCGGCCGGCGGAATCCTCACTGAGGAAGAGTGCGCGCAAATCGTCGCTGCCCTGGATGAACTAGAGCGGCGAAGCAAGACCGACCGGGCATGGCTCGACCAATCGAAAGCCGAGGACGTGCACCATTTTGTCGAGAGCGCTTTAATCGAGAAGCTCGGCTCTCTCGGTGCGAAGCTTCACACCGGCCGCAGCCGCAACGAAATGATCGCCACCGAGTTTCGCATGTACGTCCGCGAAGCCGCTCGCGACGCCCGCCAAGCGATTGCCTCGCTTGCGCGAGCCATTGCCGCTCAGGCGGACGCGAATCTTGGCGTTCCCATGCCGGGCAATACGCACATGCAGCACGCCCAGCCGCTCCTTCTTTCGCATTGGCTGCATGCTCATGGCGAGGCTTTTCTCCGCGACGCCGAGCGCGTCGCCTTCGCGGCGACCAGCGCCGACGCCTGCCCGCTCGGCTCCGGAGCCCTCGCCGGCTGCGCATTTCCGCTCGACCGCCGCGGGCTCGCGAAGGATCTCGGCTTCTCTCGCCCCACCGCCAATAGCCTCGATTCCGTCAGCGACCGCGACTTCGCCCTCGAGTATCTCTTCGCGCTGGCCACGCTCGCGATGCATCTTTCGCGGCTCGCCGAAGACATGATCCTCTTCGCCTCGCCCGAATTCGCCTTCATCGACCTCCCGGACGAATATTCCACCGGCAGCAGCCTCATGCCTCAAAAGAAAAATCCCGATGCCTGGGAGCTCATCCGCGGCAAATCCGGCCGCATCTATGGCTCGCTTTTTGCGCTGCTCACCACCTTCAAGGGCCTTCCCTCGAGCTACCAGCGCGATCTCCAAGAGGACAAAGAGCCGCTCTTCGCCGCGCACGACCAGTCACTCGCGATGACGCAAATCGCCGCCGCCACTCTGGCCGCCACAAAATTCCGCGAGGGCCGTCTTCGCGAAGCGGCGCAGGACCCCGCCCTCGTCGCCACGGAAGTCGCCGATTATCTTGTCGCCTTCGGCGTCCCTTTTCGTGAGGCCCACGAAATTGTCGGCAAGGTTCTGCGCGCTGCCGAGCAGGAAGGCAAATCTATTCGCGAAATGCCGATGGACCGCCTGAAGGAATTTTCGCCGGCTTTCGGACGCGACCTTAGCACCGCGCTCACGCTCGAATCTGCGCTTGCGCGCCGCGCCGTCATCGGAGGCACTGCTCCCGGCGCCGTTCGCGCCGCGCTCGAAGATTTCAAATCCCGCCTCGCCAAGTTGGAGGAGAAGTGAAAATCCACGACGATTTTCTCGCATGACCACGACCACCACGACCATTTCGGACGCCGACATTCCCCGCGGCTTTTCTTTCGCCGCCACGCATTGCGGCCTGAAGAAGCGCAAGCTCGATCTCGCCCTCTTCGTCAGCGAAACCCCCGCATGCGCGGCCGCAATCTTCACTACCAACCGCGTCCAGGCCGCCCCGCTTCGCGTCTGCCAGGCTCATCTGCGCGAATCCGGCGGCAAAGCCCGCGCCATCATCGTAAATTCCGGCAACGCAAACTGCTGCAGCGGCCCGAAGGGCCTCGCCGCCTCGCGCACCACCGCCGCGCATCTCGCGCGCATCCTTCGCTGCCCCTCCAACGAAATTCTCGTCTCCTCCACCGGCGTGATTGGCGCGCCTCTTCGCGTCGACAAAATTCTCGGCGCTACTCCCGGCCTAGTCGCGGCTCGCAGCTCCACCGCCGCCACCTTTGAGGATGCCGCGCGCGCCATCATGACCACCGACACGCGCCCGAAATGGGTCGCCGCAAAATGCCGCATCGGCGGGCGCACCGTGCGAATCGTCGGCTGCGCCAAAGGTTCGGGCATGATTCACCCGAACATGGCGACGATGCTCGCCTGGGTGCTTACGGACGCCGCGATTTCGCGCGCCATGCTCTCGCGCGCCCTACGCGCCTGTGCTGCTCGCACGTTCAATGCGATCACCGTAGACGGCGACACCTCCACGAACGACACGTTCGCCGTCCTCGCCAATGGCCAATCCGGCGCCCCGAAAATCGTCGCCGAAGACCGCGACTACGCGAAATTCTGCGCGGCCCTCGAAGCTATTTGCGAATCGCTCGCCCTCGCGATCGTCGAAGACGGCGAGGGCGCGCAGCATGTCATCGAAATCCAGGTGAAGGGCGCGGCTTCCGACGAGGACGCCGACCAGATCGCCCGCACGATTGCCCAGTCATCGCTCGTCAAGACGGCTTTCGCCGGTGCCGACCCGAATTGGGGACGCATCCTCGCCGCTGCCGGCCGCTCCGGAGTCGCCTTCGATCCCAACCGCGTCGACATCTGGCTGGCGGGGATTCGCGTGTGCCGTCGCGGGCAGGAGTATCGCTTCGACGAGCGCGGCGCTCACGAACGCATGACTGAAAAGCGCGTCTCAATCCTCGTCGATCTGCGCTCCGGCCGTGGCCGCGCGCGCATGTGGACCTGCGACCTCTCGCAGGAATACGTCCACATCAACGCGAGTTACCGCACCTGATCCTGCGCACTCCATTCCCAGTCTCTATACTGCTCGCGCAGCTTCATCTTCAGCAGTTTTCCCACCGAAGTGTGCGGCAACTCGTTGACAAAAACGAAAGCATCGGGTAGTTGCCACTTGGCGAATTTCTGCGCCAGGAACGCGCGCAGCTCCTCCGCCGGCGCCGTTGCGCCGTCCTTCAGCACCACCACCGCGATTGGCCGCTCCTGCCATTTCGGGTGCGGCACGCCGACGACGGCCGCCTCGCGCACTGCTGGATGGCCGATCAGCGCGTTCTCCAGATCCACGGAGCTGATCCACTCGCCTCCCGACTTGATCAGATCCTTGGCGCGGTCGACGATCCGCAGATATCCCTCTTCGTCCATCGTGGCGATGTCGCCCGTTTTGAACCAGCCGTCCTTTGTCCACCGGTGGTGCTGGTCGGGGCTCTCGAAGTAGCTCGACGCGATCCACGGCCCTCGGATTTCGATTTCGCCCGGCGTCTGGCCGTCATTGCGCGCTTCGCCCTCCGGCCGCATCACGCGCACCTCGATGAACGGCACGGTCAGTCCTTGCATCGCGCGCCTATTCAATTGTTCGTCCTCGGGCCACGACTTCATCTTCGGCTTGAGCGCGCCGACCGTCGCAAGCGGCGCCGTTTCCGTCATGCCCCAGCCGTGCGTGATTCGCAGGTTCGCGCGGTCTAGCGCGCGGATCAGCGCGGCCGGAGGCGCCGTCCCGCCGCACAGAATCTTCACCGGCCGCTCGAACTTCCATCGCCCGGGCTCCTTCTCGAGTGCCGCTTGCACTCCCAGCCACACGGTCGGCACGGCGCAGGAGTGCGTCACGTTCTCGGCCACCATCGTGTCCAGCACCGTCTCGGCATCGACGTTCGGCCCCGGAAAAAAGATTTGAGCCCCGATCATCACCGAAACCCACGGGATGCCCCACGCGTTCGCGTGGAACATGGGCGAAACCGGAAAAACCACCGAACGCATCGAAAGTTCCATCGAGTCGGGAAGCGCCAGTCCCAGACTGTGCAACGCAAGCGCCCGGTGCGAATAGACCACCCCTTTCGATTGCCCCGTCGTCCCCGATGTAAAGCACATTGCCGCCGCATCGTTCTCATCCGCTTCGGCGGCGGCAAAATCCTCCGAACCGCTTGTCAGGAATTCCTCATAGCTCTGCAGATTCCCGCTCGGCCCGCAGCCGCCGAACGGCATCACGATCGCGCGCTCGAAAGTCACCTTGTCGCGAACCTTCTCGAAGATTGGCAGCAGTACGTCGTCGACGATCAGGAACCGGTCTCCCGCATGATTCGCAATCGCGGCGATCTCCGCTGGATGCAGGCGCGGGTTTAGCGTGTGGACCACTCCACCCGCGTACGGCACCCCGAAGTACGCCTCGAGGTGCCCCGAGTGATTCCACATCATCGTTGCCACTCGATCCCCGCGCCGGAGTCCGGCCTTCTGCAGCGCTGAAGCGAGTTGCTTCGCGCGGCGATGGAAGTCCGCATACGTGTACCGGTGAATTGTTCGATCGGGCCGGCGGGAAGCGATCTCGCGGTCGCCAAAGTATCTCCCCGCGCGCTCCAGGACGTGGTTCATCGTCAATGGGAAATTCATCATGGACCCGCGCATCGCTTCCTCCGTTGCAGCTTGCGGCGCATCCTATCACCAATGCGCGGCCCGTCTAGCGTCTGGTCGTCCGTCACTCTCGGTGGGGCATCTCTCACTGCGGAGTTGTTGACTGCCGGAGGGAGTTGCCGCAAGATGCTCCCTGAGTTGCTGGAGCGCTCGCTCCAGTCCGGAGCAGCCGGCGCGCGCGTGACTGCCCTTGGCGGGGTTCTGCACTCAAGCCTCGGAACTCGTGCTTCGCTGCAGCGGGGCACAAGGAGCATCACCGTGAAAAGACTCTACGTCGGCAACTTGTCGTTCAAGGCTACCGAGGAGCAGGTGCAGGCGCTCTTCGCCGAGATTGGCATCACTCCCGAATCCCTTACTCTTCTGCGCGACCGCTTCACCGGCCAGCCTCGCGGATTCGGCTTTGCCGAGATTCGCGATGATGGAGAAGCCGAAAAGGCGGTTGCTGCCCTGAACGGCAAGGATTTTCTCGGCCGCGCGCTCGTCGTCAATGAAGCCCGCCCCCGCGAGGGTGGCGGAGGTGGTGGCGGCGGCCGCGGCGGGCACGGTGGTGGTGGCGGACGCGGCGGTGGTGGTCGAGGCGACCGCGGTGATCGTGGCGGGCGTGGCGGCTACGGCCGCGACCGGTAAAAGCTCCTCTCTCTCTCATCGGCGGCGAACCGCGCGAGCTGGCTTGGCGTGGCTCTACGCGAGCAATTTCACATTGGCGGGCCTGATTCATTCGCCGAACCCAGTGGCATCCCCTCGGCAGCCGCGATAAGCTCCCTCGCCGGAGGATTCGTGATGCCGCGCTCCCTTTTGCTTCTTGCCGTCCTTTTTCTTTTGGCCTTCCCCCTTCAGGCCCAAACTTCACAACAACCTCAAGCAGCGCCTGCCACCAATCCCGCCGATGTTTCATCACCCGACGCGATTCTTGCGGCCACCTACGACGTAATATCCGGCCCAGCCGGAAAGAAACGTGATTGGGACCGCTTCCGCTCCCTCTTCTCTCCTGGCGCTCGCTTGATCCCGGTCGGCGAATCGAAGGCGGGCGGGTTTGCCGCCCGGACTCTCTCGCCTGAGGAATACGTGACTCATGGCGACGCGTACTTTGCAAAGAACGGTTTCTTCGAACGCGAAATCGCTCGCCGTACCGAGCGCTGGGGCAATATCCTCCAGGCCTTCAGCACCTACGAGTCGCGCCATGATGCGAAGGATTCGGCTCCCTTCGAGCGCGGCATCAATGGTTTTCAGCTCTATTTCGACGGTAAGCGCTGGTGGGTCGTCACCATCATGTGGCAGGGAGAAACTCCGTCCACGCCGCTGACTCCCGAATTCCTTTCGAGTCACCCCTAGGCGCGCGTTTCAAAATTCTCGACCGGAGGCTTGCGTCATGTTCCAGAAAGACTTGCTGAAAGACCGCACCATCCTCATCACTGGCGGAGGCACCGGCTTGGGCCGCTCGATGGCTCTTCGCTTCGCGGATTTGGGCGCCGCACTTTTTCTCTTCGGCCGCCGCGAAGATCCTCTAAAAGAGACAGCGGAGGCCATTCGCGCGAAGGGCGGTCGCGCGTCCTATTACTGTGGCGATGTCCGCGATTTCGCGGCGGTCGAGAACATGATTGCCGCCGCTGAACGGGAATTCGGCCGTCCGTTTGGCGGCATCGATACGCTCGTCAACAACGCCGCGGGAAATTTCCTCGCCCGCACCGAAAAGCTTTCGCCGAACGCCTTCAACGCTGTCGTCGGCATCGTTCTCCAGGGCAGTTTTCACTGCACCCTGGCACTCGCCCGCAAATGGATTGCAGCTGGGCAGCCGGGCGACGTTCTGAGCATCGTGACGACGTATGCCGCCGTGAATTCCGGGTCGGGATTCGTCGTACCGTCGGCGTGCGCCAAGGCGGGAGTGCTCGCCATGACGCGTTCGCTCGCCGTCGAATGGGCCCGCCACCGCATTCGCCTTAACGCCATCGCGCCGGGCCCGTTTCCCACCGAAGGTGCTTGGTCGCGCCTCATGCCCTCCAAGGATTTTGAGGAGCGCGCGAAGAACTATCACCCAATGAAGCGCTTCGGCCGCCATGACGAACTCGCGAATCTTGCTGCCTACTTGCTCAGCTCCCAGTCGGAATATATCAATGGCGAGTGCGTGATCATCGACGGAGGCCTGTGGCTCCGCGGCGCCGGCGAATTCAACGACGCCATCGACATTCCCGATTCGGCCTGGGACGCCTTCGACGCCGGCCGCAAGAAATAGGCGGATTGCATTCTTGACCCCCTCCGGCAACCCGGCGCGGCGGCTGTGTTAGAATGGCTTTTCAAGGAGACTCCAGGCGATGAAATTCGGAGTGGTCGTGTTTCCCGGATCGAACTGTGATGACGATGCGTACCAGGCCGTCCGCACGGTTGTCGGGCAGCCTGTCGAATTCATCTGGCATCAATCCGAGGAAGTCTCCGGTTTCGATGTGATTTTGCTGCCTGGCGGCTTCGCCTTTGGCGATTATCTCCGGACGGGCGCCATCGCCAGTTTCTCTCCCGTCATGCGTGCCGTTGAGCGCTTCGCTCGTTCTGGCGGCCTCGTCCTGGGAATTTGCAACGGCTTTCAGATTCTTCTCGAATCGGGCCTGCTTCCGGGCGCGATGCTGCGCAATAAACGCCTCCGCTTCTTGTGCCGCCAGGTCCACATTCGCGTCGAAAGTGCCGATACGCCGTTTACCTGCGCCGCCCAGCCCGGCCAGATCCTCCAGGTCCCTATCGCGCACATGGAAGGCAATTATTTCTGCGAGGCCGCGACTCTCGCGGAACTCAAACGCAACAATCAGATCATCTTCCGCTACGTTCATCCCGACGGCCGCCCGGCGGGCGTCGACGATTTCGAAGCCAATCCGAATGGCGCGCTCGATGCCATCGCCGGCATCTGCAACCGCGAGCGCAACGTCCTCGGCTTGATGCCGCACCCGGAGCGCGCCGTCGAGCTTCCCCTCGGCTCCTCCGACGGCCTCGTCATCTTCCGCTCCATCGTTCAGAGCCTTCGCCTCGCCGAAGCCGCCGCCAGAAACGCCCGTCAGGCAGTCCCCGCCTGAGGCACCGCTCACATCTGGGCTTCGCGGTCCCACGTCTAAATAGGGTGGGCGCGTGCGCCCCTTCGGGAACGAAGGCCGCAAATTCAGGTGTTTTTGTGGACTTGCTCCGGCGCGATTTTGTTGCGACAATCCGCCCGCGGCGCGGCGTGAAGCTGTGATTTTGCCTTCAGTTCGGGCGAAATCGCCCTTGTGGAGGCCGTTCTAATCTGCGGTTTGAAGATTAGAATTTCGCGTAGGTCATTGAAAACAAAAGAGTAAGCAAACTCTAATCTGTACGGGAACGCGCAACTCGATGATCGACACCGAAATCAAAGTCACCCCACAGCTCGCCGCCGAGCACGGCCTCACCCCGGCCGAGTACGCCCGCATCCAGAAAATTCTCGGCCGCGATCCAAACTTCACCGAGCTCGGAATTTTCAGCGTGATGTGGAGCGAGCACTGCTCCTACAAATCTTCGCGCGTCCACCTCAAGCGGCTACCGACGCGCGGAACGCACGTGGTGCAGGGTCCCGGCGAGAACGCTGGCGTTGTCGACATCGGCGATGGCCTCGTCGCCGTCTTCAAGATCGAGTCGCACAACCACCCCAGCTTCGTCGAGCCGTTTCAGGGTGCGGCGACCGGCGTCGGCGGGATCCTTCGGGACATTTTCACGATGGGCGCCCGGCCGATTGCCGTGCTCGATTCGCTGCGCTTCGGTCCCATCGCCCCGGGGCCGTCCGCGGGAAACGCGACCGCCGAGGAAATCGCGCGCAATCGCCACATCCTCGACGGCGTGATCCGCGGCATCTCGTTCTACGGCAATTGCTTCGGGGTGCCGACGGTGGGCGGCGAAGTGCTGTTTGAGCCGTGCTATTCGAACAATCCTCTGGTCAACGCGCTCGCGCTGGGCATTGCGCGGCGCGAAGATCTTTTCTTTGCGAAAGCGCGCGGCGAAGGAAATCCCGTCATCTATGTCGGTGCAAAGACCGGGCGCGACGGCATTCATGGCGCCTCGCTTCTGGCGTCCGCCGAATTCAGCGAAGAATCGCAGCAGAAGCGTCCGAACGTCCAGGTGGGCGATCCATTAATGGAGAAGCTGCTTCTCGAAGCGTGCCTCGAAGCGATGCACACGGGAGCGGTCGTTGCGATTCAGGACATGGGCGCCGCGGGATTGACGAGTTCCAGTTCGGAGATGGCGTCGCGCGGCGGCATGGGAATCGAAATCGAACTCGCGCGAGTCCCGCAGCGCGAGAGCGGCATGACTCCCTACGAAATGATGCTGAGCGAATCGCAGGAGCGGATGCTCCTAGTCGCCGAGCGCGGCCGCGAGCGCGAAGTTTTCGATGTATTCCACAAATGGGGACTCGATGCAATCGAGATCGGCCGCGTGACGGCCGACGGAAAATTGCGGGTGCTCCATCGCGGCGAAGTCGCTGCCGAGATTCCGGCGCACGCACTCGCCGAAGAGGGCCCGCGATACGAGCGCCCCGCTGCGAAACCCGCGGCTGCGACGGCGACGGATTCCCGCCTCATCGAATTCGCCCGCGATGGCGCCGATCTCACGGAGAATTTCCGTCGTCTCCTCGCTTCACCCGCGATCGCTTCCAAGTATTGGATTACCGAGCAGTACGACTCGATGGTCCGTACCAACACGCGGGTCGGCCCCGGCTCAGGCGATGCCGCTGTGCTTCGGCTAAAAGACACGAAGCGCGCGCTGGCTCTCGCCACCGACGGCAACGGCCGCTGGGGATTCCTCTCGCCGCGCCTCGGCGCGATGCACTCCGTCGCGGAGGCCGCTCGCAACGTCGCCTGCACCGGCGCACGCCCGATCGCCGCCACGAACTGCCTCAATTTCGGCAATCCCGAAAAGCCCGAAGTCATGTGGCAGTTTACCGAAGCCATCGACGCCATCGCCGAAGCCTGCCGCGTCCTCGAAACTCCCATCACCGGCGGCAACGTCAGCTTCTACAACGAAACGCTGGGCAAGCCGATTTATCCGACTCCAGTTCTTGGCGTTCTCGGCTTGCTCGAGAACGCCGACAACGCGCCCGGCTCCGGCTTTACCAACGAGGACGATGCAATTATTCTCCTCGACGCCGGAGCGCCGCCCGCCTCGCCCTCTGAGGCGCAGCGCGAACTTTCCTCGTCCGAATACGCCAAGACGATTCACGGCATCTTCGCAGGAACGCCTCCAGCCATCGACCTCGCGGCTGAAAAGCGCCTTATCGAATGCCTCGTGAAGCTTGCCGCCGAGCACGCGGTCCGTTCTGCGCACGATATCAGCGACGGCGGCCTCGCCGTGACCATCGCGGAATCCTGCTTCGCCTCGAATGGCCTCTCCGCGCACATCGTCCTCGATGCCGCGCGCCACGCAAGCCTTCCCGCAGAAGCTGTCCTATTCGGCGAACGCGGCGCACGCGCCGTGGTCTCAGCTTCGCCCGATTTCCTTGCCCGTATCAACGCGATTGCGGCACAATATAATGTGGTGGCAGAGCCGATTGGCCGGGTTGCGCGCGGCGGGTTCCGCATCGAGTTCCGGGGCGCGTTGGTAATCGAAGAAGATATCCTCGCCCTTCGCCGGGCCTGGGACAAGTCTCTGCAGGAAGCACTCGAGAGCGCATGAATTCGATTCCGAGCACCGACGACCACTTCCACGACGAATGTGGCGTCTTCGGCATTTTCGGCCATCCGGAAGCCGCGAAGATGGCGTATCTCGGCGTCTATGCCCTGCAGCATCGGGGGCAGGAATCCGCCGGCATCGCTTCTTCCGACGGCATCGACGTCTACATGCACAAGGCACTCGGCCACGTGCAGGAGATTTTCACGCCGGAGCCGATGTCGCGCCTAGTCGGCAGCGCCGCGATTGGCCACACGCGCTATTCAACGGCGGGCGACACGTCGCTGATGAACGCGCAGCCCGTGCTTATCGATTGCAATAAGGGCAAGCTCGCGCTCGGCCATAACGGCAATCTGACCAACGCCCTCGAAGTGCGCCGCCGCCTCGAGCATCGCGGTTCGATTTTTCAGACGACGAGCGACACCGAGGTGATCATCCATCTCGTGGCTCGAAGCGCCGCTCGGAATCTTCCCGGCGCGCTTGCCGACGCCCTCAATCAAGTGGAAGGCGCCTACTCGCTGGTCTTGCTCGCTCGCGATGAGCTCTACGCAATTCGCGATCCTCGCGGCTTCCGCCCGCTGAATCTTGGCCGCCTCGACGGCGCTTGGGTTGTTGCGTCCGAAACGTGCGCCTTCGATCTGATTGATGCCGAGTACGTTCGCGAGATCGAGCCGGGCGAGATGGTGCGCATTACATCCAGCGGAGTTGAATCGATTCGCTTCGCGCCGGAAAAGCCGCATCAATACTGCATTTTTGAGCATGTCTACTTCTCGCGGCCCGACAGCGTCGTCTTCGGCAGACCCGTGAACGAGAGCCGCGAACGCCTCGGCCGTCTTCTTGCCCGCGAGCATCCCGTGGAGGCCGACCTTGTAGCGCCGGTTCCCGACTCGGGTGTGCCGGCCGCCATCGGTTACGCGGCGGAGTCTGGCATTCCATTTCGCATGGCGCTGATTCGCAATCACTACGTTGGGCGGACGTTCATCGAGCCCGTGCAGGCGATTCGCGATTTCGGCGTCAAGCTCAAATTGAATCCGGTGCGCCGCATGCTCGAGGGGCAGCGCATCGTATTGGTCGACGATTCCATCGTGCGCGGCACCACCAGCCGCAAGATCGTTCGCATGGTTCGCGAAGCTGGCGCCACCGAGGTTCACGTCCGCATCAGCTGTCCACCGACCATTTCTCCCTGCTACTACGGCGTTGATACGCCGCGGCGCGACGAGCTGATCGCCTCGCGCCAGTCCGTCGAGCAAATCCGTCAGTTTCTAGGCGCTGATTCGCTGGGGTATCTCTCTCTCGAATCGCTCCGGGCCGCCGTCGAAGATACGGCGGGAAAATTCTGCACGTCGTGCTACACCGGCAGCTATCCTACGGAGCTGGTGCAACTCGAAGTGGAGGCTCATCGTGGGAGCTAAGGTGGAGGCAGTGGCAATCGAGAAAGACAAGAAGCCGGCGGCCGGCGATCGCGTCTGGCGCGAGGTCGTTTCGTGGTTTTGGGTAATCGTCGCCTTCATCCTGATCGAAGGGACGCTGGTGCAGGCTCGCGTCATCCCCAGCGGCTCGATGGAGCCTACCGTCCTGATCGGAGACCACCTGATCGTCAGCCGGATCGGCTACGACGCCGGAATTCCATTCACCAATATCCATATTCCACTGTGGCGAAATCCGAAGCGGCAGCAGATCATCGTGTTTCGCGCGCCGCTTCCGCAGGAAGGAAACCCCGATTTTATCAAGCGCACCATCGGCTTGCCCGGGGACACTCTCGAGATCCGGGCCGGCGTGGTCTACATCAACGGGAAGGCGCTCTCGGAACCCTATCGCGAGGACCCGCCCAATCCCACCGAGTATCGCGGCCCGTGGCACGTCCCGGCTGGCGAATACTTCATGATGGGAGACAATCGGGAGAATTCCTACGATAGCCGCTACTGGGGCTTTGTGCCGCGCGCGAACATCATAGGAACACCAGTGATGATCTACATGTCCATCGACGCACCCGAGGAGGCGTGGGAGCCCGGACATGTCGGCGAACGTTTTGAAACTTACTTTAACGCACTGATACATCCCAGCGAAGTGCGTTGGAAACGCCTATTCCACACGTTCTGATTTTCACCTCCCAGCCCGCGTGAAAAAACGAACCAAGAAGCAGCCGATGCGGTACGCAGACGCAGGCGTCAACATCTCGATTGCAGAAGAAGCGAAGCGCCGGATTGCGGCAATGGCCGGGAAGACCTTTCGCCGCGGTGTTCTTGCGCCCATCGGCGGCTTCGGAGCCCTCTTTCAGCTCGACCCCAAACGCTGGCGGGAGCCTATTCTGGTGGCTAGCGCCGATGGCGTCGGCACGAAACTGAAGGTCGCGTTCGCCACGGGCATTCATTCCACGGTGGGCGCTGACATCCTGAACCATTGCGTGAACGACATCTTAACGCAGGGAGCCGAGCCGCTCTTTTTCCTGGATTACCTCGCGATGGGAAAAATGGACACGCTCGTCGTGGAGCAGGTGATTGAAGGGATGAGCCGCGCCGCAAAACAGGCTGGCTGCGCCTTGATTGGCGGCGAGACCGCGGAGATGCCCGACTTTTACGCTGCGGGCGAATATGATTTGGCGGGTTTCATCGTCGGCGCCGTGGAACGCTCGAAACAGTTGGACTCCCGCCGGGTGAAGCCGGGCGATGCTCTCATCGCGCTGCCTTCCACGGGCCTGCACACTAACGGGTATTCCCTGGCACGGAAGCTCGTTTTTGGAACCGCGAAACTCGAGCCGGACACCTATGTGGCCGATATCCAAAACAAGATTGGCGCAGAACTGCTGAAGCCGCACCGAGCCTACTGGCCGCTGCTGAAGAATATCCTCGAGCGCGAGTGGGTATCATCCATGGCGCACATCACCGGCGGCGGAATCACAGGAAATCTGCCCCGCGCGCTGCCGAGAAACGTGCAGGCGATGGTGCAGCTCGGATCCTGGCCGGTGCTCCCCATCTTCCGGTACCTGGCCAAGCTCGGAAACATTGACCGCGAGGAACTGTTGCAAACCTTCAATCTCGGGGTCGGGATGATCTTGGTGGTTCCCGCGAAGCACGTCTCCCGTGTGGAAGCCGAACTGAAGCGGCGCCGGGAAAAGTTTTACCTCATCGGGCGAATCGAAAACTCCACCCGCGGACGGGCGCGCGTGGTCTATTCAGGCAAGCTTCCTCTCTGAACCAACCAGGCGGCGAATCCCCACACTCCGCGTAACCGCTGTTTTGCGGCTTCGGGGAACTATGCTAATTTCGGGCGGACATGAAGAAACGGATCGGCGTGCTGCTGTCCGGGCGCGGATCGAACTTTGAAGCCCTGGCAGACAGTATCGACGCCGGGCGAATCCCGAACGCAGAGATTTCCATCGTAATCAGCAATCGTGAGGGTGCGCCGGGAGTCTCCAGAGCCCGCGCGCGAGGCATTGCGGCGCGCGTGATTCCGTCGAAGGGACTCGAGCGCGAGGCCTACGACAAGCTGGCCGTCGCTGCCCTGCGTGAAGCCGGCGCCGACCTCGTTTGCCTCGCGGGATATATGAGGCTTCTTTCGCCGCACTTTGTGGCGGCGTTCCCGAATCGCATACTCAATATTCATCCATCGCTGCTTCCGGCGTTTCCAGGGCTCGAAGCTCAGAGGCAGGCGCTCGAGCATGGAACGAAATTCACTGGTTGCACGGTACACTTTGTGGACGAGAATCTCGACGCAGGGCCGATTATCGTCCAGGCCGTGGTTCCGATTCTCGACAGCGACACGGTGGATACCCTTTCGGAACGCGTGCTGCGCGAGGAGCACCGGATTTACAGCGAAGCGGTGCGCATCGTGCTCGAAGGCCGGTACCGGATCGAGGGCCGGCGCGTGCTGGCGAATTCGGAGACGAAATAGTGCTGGGAAAATTCAAGCCCGCTTTGGAACAGCTCGCCTACGTGAAAAAAGGCGTCGCCGAAATCATTCGCGAGGACGAGTTGAAGATGAAGCTCGCGAATTCGGTGCAGACCGGGAAGCCGTTGCGCGTATATCTCGGAGTCGATCCAACTGCCCCGGATATTCATCTGGGTCACACGGTGGTTCTGCGAAAGCTGAAACATTTTCAGGATCTGGGTCACACAGCGATTTTCCTGATTGGCGATTTTTCCGCCATGATCGGCGATCCCACGGGCCAATCCGAGACGCGCCCTCCGCTGACCCGCGAGCAGGTCGAAGCCAACGCGAAGACGTATCTCGAGCAGGTTTATAAGATTCTGGACCGCGACAAGACGGAGGTTCGCTATAACAGCGAGTGGCTCGGAACGATGTCGAGCTACGATGTCGTCCGTCTCTGCGGCCGCTATCGCCTGGCGCGCATGCTCGAACGCGAGGATTTCCGGTCACGCCTGGACAAGAACTTGCCGATTTCAGTGCATGAATTGCTGTACCCGCTGCTTACGGCCTATGACGCGGTTGCGCTCCAGTCGGATGTGGAAATTGGAGCCACCGAACAGAAATTCAACCTCCTCGTGCACCGCGAGATCCAGCGGGAATACGGGCTGCCGGGCGAGGTGACGCTCACGATGCCGATTTTGGTGGGGCTCGACGGCGAGCGGAAGATGTCGAAGAGCCTCGGGAACTACATCGGCATCACCGAGCCGCCGGGAGCCATGTTCGGAAAGATCATGTCGATCTCCGATGACTTGATGTGGGTCTATTACGATTTGCTGACCGATTTCCCGTCGCCGGCTGTCGTGCGGCTGCGCGAGGAAGTGTCGATGGGCGTGCTGCACCCCATGGATGCCAAGATGCAGTTGGCGCACGTGATTGTCGCCGGGTTCCACGGCGAGGAAGCTGCAAAGAAGGCGGCGGAACAATTTCGTCTGGTGTTCCGAGACCGTCAGGCGCCGACGGAAATCCCCGAAATGAAATTGAAATGGGGGACGCGGCCGATTTTCGCGGTGCTCACCGAAACAGGACTGGCGGATTCGCGGACCGCTGCTGAAAGATTGATCAAGCAGGGCGCGGTGGAAGTGAACGGAAAAGTCGAGAAAGACGTGAAGCAAATGGTAGTGCTGAATCCGGGCGAGGTTGTATCGCTACGGGTGGGGAAGAAGAAGTTCCTGAGAATTGTGGGCACCTGACCTCAGCTGCGCTCGGCGAGTTTGCGCAGCCGCGCGAGCCACGAGCGGTTGCGTCGCGCGACGGCATGCCGCGTGAAAACGAGATCGAGGAACCGGCCGAGAGCGCCCGGCATTTCGTACGAGTCGCGCATTCTGAGGCGCGTTCCGCCGGCGACACGCTCCAAATCCCATCGCTGCGTTCCCCGAACGCCATAGCTATCATGAAATCGCCATTCGAGAAGGCGCTCCCATTCGTATGCAGTCACGACGACCGTAAGGCTCACTTCTCGCCGTCCCAGCTTTCCGGCGATTCGGACCTTCTGGCTCAGCGCAAATTCTGAACGGCCATCCTGCGCTTCGAATTGAGAGTCCATCTCCGCTCCGTACCAGAGCGGCATCCGCTGAGGAATGAAAAACGCGAAGACTTCATTGGGAGGCGCGGCGATTTCAACGCGGAAATTCAGGTCGGCCATCGCGAATCACAACACTTCGACGAGAACGAGCGAAACATCGTCCGAGGGCGGGCCTTCACGCCATGCCGCAACGCGATCGAGAATGCCCTGCTTCATTTCGGCGAACGGCAAGAGCGATGCTTCGCGCACGAATTTCTGCACGCCGGGGACCCCCAGCACTTCGCCGCGTGAGTCGAAGACGTCGGTGATGCCGTCCGTGTAGAGAACGATGCGGTCGCCGGGATCGAGATCGACGTCGAGAGTAGCTTCCACCGCCACCGCGTCCGGCAGCGCGCCCAGTACCATGCTGCGCGATTCGAGCAAGCGCGGTTCCTGGCCGGGCGAGACGACCATCCCCGGCGGATGGCCGGCTCCCGCGAAAACCATTCTCCGCGCGCCGCGGTCGAGACGCGCCGCCGCAACCGTGAAGAAAAAGACGGAGCCGCCCAGGTTCTGCATGACGAAGCGGTTCAACTGGCGCAGCATGTCCGAAAGCGAGGAGCGCGCGCGAAGCTGGGCCATTGTTTCGCTGTAAAGGCGGTTGGCCACCAGCGCGGCGCCGATGCCGTGGCCGGAGACGTCGAAGACGAGAAGATTCAGATGCTGATCGTCCTGCGGGCTCACGAGGCCGAAGTCGCCGCCGATGCGGCGCACCGGACGGAAATAGGTGTCGACCTGAACGCCGCCCCAGACAATCGATTTCGGCGCAAGGCTCTGCTGGACGCGAGCCGCCAGCGCGAGCTCGTCCTCGATTTCCTTCTGCCGCTCCTCGAGGCGCGCGTTCGCTTCGCGCAGTTGGGCCTGGGCGTTCTTCTGCTCGGAAATGTCGGCGAAGGTGATCACGACGAACTGGCGGCCGTCGGGATCTTCCAGAGTGCGGGCGCTGACGATCACGGGGACGCGGGCGCCATCCTTCTTGGGGAGCACAAACTCGAAGCGGTTGCGTCCGGTGCGCAGGCCGCGTTCACGGTGCTTCATGAGGATTTCGGCTTCCTCGGGACTGTAAAAACGAGTGCCGATTTCGCCGAGCGTGTCGTCCTGCGCAAAGCCGGTCATCTGCTGGAAGACGGAGTTCGTGAAAATAATGTGCTGGCAGTCGTCGACCACCATCACGCCCTCGTTGAGCGTTTCGAGGATGCCCTCCATCTGGGCCAGCCATTCCGGTCGTTCGACTTCCACGAGCCCTCTTTAGCAGGACTTAACCGCAGGTAGTCATATTAATTGAATCGAGAGCGGAGTCCAAAGCTCACTCGATTGGATTCACGCGCCTTGTACGCGGACTGAAGTAAAATGGGCCCTCACGGAGTATTCCAAACAAGGACGCGATGAGCACAGGCAAACGCCCCAAGCTGCCCGGACCGAAGGGGATTCCTCTGCTGGGGGTGTCGCTTAATCTCCTGCGAAATCCGCTGGAGCTGCTGAGGAGCCTCGCGCGGGACTACGGCGACATCGTTCGCTTTCCGGTCATCGGCGATTCGCGGATCCTGCTTAATCATCCCGACTACGTTCAGCAGGTGCTGATCTTTCAGCAGAATAAGTTTCATAAGAGCACGCTCAGCAAAAGGGCAACGCAGCGCCTTCTCGGTCAGGGATTGCTGGTCAGCGAGGGAGAGTTCTGGCGGCGCCAGCGGCGGCTGGCTCAACCCGCGTTTCATCGAAACCGCATCAACGAGTATTCCTCGACGATGATCGAGTGCGCCGAGGCGCAGTCGCGAAATTGGCGCAGCGGCGAGACTCGGAACATGGCCGAAGAGATGATGGCTCTGACTCTTGAAGCCGCTGTCCGCACGCTCTTTGGGACGACCCTTCCCGGAGAGGCGCAGCAGGTCGGACGCGCGATGACATACCTGATGCGATATTCGCTCGGGCGGGCGCGCAAGCCGATCAACATTCCGGATCAGTGGCCAACTCCGCGCAACCGGCGCGCCACGCGCGAATACGATTTTCTCGATTCGCTTGTGTATCGCATCATCTCGGATCGCCAGAACCAACCTCAGTCGAATCACCGCAACGACCTGCTCTCCATGCTCATGAGCGCGATGGATGAAGACGGCAGTCAGATGACTCCTCGGCAGCTTCGCGACGAAACCATGACGCTTTTCCTTGCGGGCCACGAAACCACGGCTCTCACGCTTTCGTGGACCTGGTACCTGCTCAGTCAAAATCCTTCAGCCGAGCAGCGCCTCCACGATGAGCTGAGCACTGTTCTCGCAGGCCGCCCGCCCGACGTTGCTGACCTTCTGCGTCTCCCGTATCTGCACGCCATCGTCAATGAAGTGTTGCGCCTATACCCTCCCGCATATTTGTTGGCTAGGACTGCGATCGGTTCGTTCAGCATCGGAGGCTATGACTTCCCGCCGGGGGAGACTGTGCTGCTCTCGCAGTGGGTGATGCACCGTGACGGGCGATACTACGACGAGCCGGACGCCTTCCGGCCGGAGCGATGGCTGGATGGACTGGAGCAACGGCTCCCGGCAGGAGCATATTTTCCGTTTGGAGACGGACCGCGGCGCTGCGTGGGGCAGGGATTCGCGATGCTGGAAACATCTCTTGTGATCGGGCTTATCGCACAACATTTTCAATTTCGACTGGCACCGGGACGCGACGTAATTCCGGAACCGCTGGTGACTCTAAGGCCCAAGCATGGAATCTGGATGACGATCGAAGCGAGATGAGAAACGCCCGCCTTCACTTGACGAACTCCGGCTGGCGTCCCTGATTCCAAGGATCGTAAGTCAGGGCGAAACGGACGCGGTCTGGGATCGGCGGGTGCGAGTAGAAGAGGAAGACATCGACCGGATTGGGCGCGGGATCGGATAAGTCAACTTCCCCGAGAATTTGGAATGATTGGGCTGCGACCTGACTGGAATCGGGCGTGAGCCCGTGAGTGACCTCAAGCCCGTACTGGTCGGCTTGGTGCTCGAAATAGCGGCTGACGGCGCTGCCAATGGGCGTGCCGATGAAAGAGAAGACTGAAACCAGAAGGAGGAGCGCCGGTAGGCACGCCCAATCGTCCAACCCACGAATGCCCCACGCAGCACCCCAACGAGCGAGCACCCATCCGATCGTCCGAAACGCGAGATAGAACAGAATAAGCAGTCCGACAGCAGCGACCGCCAGGCCCTTCCAGATGTGATTGAGAACGTAGTGGCCCATCTCGTGACCCGCGACAAAGACGATTTGAGGCGTGGTCATCTTGGCGATGGTCGTGTCCCAGACAACGATGCGCTTTGATGCGCCGATTCCCGTGACGTAGGCATTGAGCGCAGTGACCTTCGCGCCCGCGTTCATCCAGAACATGCGGTCCGGGGGAATGTCCTGTCCGGCGCGGCGAACCATCTGCTCGAGACTCGCGGTGAGAGCCGGGTCTTTTTGGGCGAGAGGTTCAAATTTGTTGAAAAGAGGATCAATGACGACGGGCTGAAGGAAAATGAGAAAGACGAGAATCGGAAGGGAGAGGAGCCAGAAATAAAACCAGCAGCGGCGTGGCGTCTTTCGAATCACGAGATAGAGGAGCCAGACGAAGAATGTTCCCAAGATGAGGGAGATGATTTCTCCCTTGATCCAGTCCCACGACCACGACGGCCAGCTTTGGATGCTGATTCCGTACTTTCGAAGCACCCATTGTTGCGCCACATCGAAAGGGATATTCAGGAACGCCAGAGTAAGCAGCAGAGGAGGCGCGAAGATGCAGGCTTGCAGGAATTTGCTGGAAGCGGCGTTTTCGGCCCAGGTGCGGTACTTCGGACCCAGCATCCAGCGAAGGACGAACCAGAGAATGATCCATCCGTAGAGAATCGATGCCAGTTGTCCCCAGAAGGAGATTTGGCCAAGGGTATGAGCCTTGCGGTAAAGATCGGGCGGCAGGGTGTATTCCGTGACTTTCTTTTGGGATTCCTCGGAAGGCGAGGCCTGCTGCGCGCTCGATTGAGCACTTGTCGAACTGGCCGGCGAAGCCTGCAACGCTGCGCGCGCAGAGGCGGTGCCGGGAATTGCGAGTGCGAATAGAAGAAGAGGAAGGAGATTTTTCATAAGTCCTCGGGGTGGCGCCTATAGGTGCGGGAGTATGCGCCGTTCGGGTTCCCAGAGGCAAGCGCGGCCGGGCGAACGTCGGGAGGCGATTCCATTTTTGGAATATGCCTTGGAGGGCGGACGTGCGATTTCGCGTTTTTTGGCGATTAGACCGGGTGCCGATCCTTTGTTTTCTATAACTTACGAGGGGTTCTAATTCCCCATTTTGGCGATTAAAAAAATCATAGATTTTCTGGGAGGGGTTGCGCGCCGCGAGGAATTTGGCGGCGACGCTGAGGGCGTAAAGCCCTCGGATCAGCATACGTTTCTGCTACTCATAGTTACCTCCCATATAATACCGCAGAAAGCACCAAAAAGCAAGCACTTTCTGCAGTGCGGGACGGTTCTTGTCGCAAGGTATTCAGCGATCGAGGGTCAGGGATGGCGACCGCGGGGGATACCTCCTGCGCAGACGGACAGGTGACATTTTGGATGGCTGTTCCGAATGGTGTTTGTCACGGATGCAGAGGGGGCATAAGATGGCTTCGACGGCCCAAGATGGAGAGAAATGCCATGAAAATCAGGGAATGGGGGCTTGCCATCGCGCTCGTTTTGCTGCCGAGCGCGGCAGTGGCGGCGGCACAGCAGCCGGCACAAACGCCGCAAGAGCAAAAGCCAGTCGATGCATTGGCAGCGGCAGCGCGCAAGGCGCGCGAACAAAAGAAAGACCAGCCGAAGCCAGCGAAGGTTTGGGATAACGACAGCCTTCCGAAGGAAGGCCAGTTGAACGTGGTCGGCGACACCGGTTCGAACGACCAGAACGCCGAGGCTGGCGAAGCTTCGAATTCACAACCGGCACCAGCGGACGCGGGCGCTCAGACAGCGCCCTCCAGCGAGGATGCAGCAGCGGAAGCCAAGAGAAAGGCTGAAATTTCCTCGGAGATCGCGCAGACCAAGGACCAACTGCAAAGCCTGAACACGGACCTGGACATCCTGACGCGGAAGTACGCGCTCGACCAGCAGTCCTACTATGGCGAAACGGGCTATGCCTCCGACAAGGCAGGCGCGGCCAAGCTGAAGGACGAGGAAAACCAGATCGCAGACAAGAAACAGGCCATCGCGGATGCGCAGAAGAAGATCGATGATCTGACGCGTCAGCTGAACGAGAGCAAGGCGCCAGCGAATCCACAGTAGATTTGGAATTCACCGCATAAATGCCAGAGGGCAAGGCGGCAGCAAGCTGCCGCACACTAAAGGGCGCGGAAGGCGCGCCCCGAAGATTCCAGGCCACTGCGCAACGCACCCACTAGTAATAGCGCACATTTCTCTTGACACACTAGAGCCCGAGGCAGACAATCCCGAACGTATTCGGGATTCGGGGTCTGCGGCGCTCGTACTCCCCCTTCGCGCCGCGCTGGGGTTCAAAAATCTGAGTGCTGGAGCGTGAACCGTGCAATATCTGCCTGGGTGGACGGTTCAGTGTTTGAATCCAGATTGCCCTGCAAGAGGGCACTGGCTTCGCGTGCAGGATGTGACGCAAGAGCTCTGCCTGAACTGCGGGGCTCCGCTTCACAATGTGCCGCCGCCTCTTGCACCGCGGTTGAAGATGCGGCCGCGACCACTGGCGAGCTACCGGCCGATGCGGCGCCCGCGGTAGGCGTCGCGATCGCGGCGGTCCAACAGAATTCTGCGAAGCTGCGGCTTCGTCCTCGGCCGCAGCAAATAGAACAAGAGATAAAAAAGCCCGAGCCGTGCGAAGGCTCGGGCTTTTTCTTTTTCGAAGGCCGCGATCCGGCTAGAAGGCGTAACGCAGCCCGAACTGCATGATGCGCGGATTGGTGAAGAGATAACTGTAGTTTCCCAACTGGCTGGCCTCGTCGATTTCCGGGAATGTCCGTTGACCATCGAACCGAATCTGATTGGCGATGTTGAAGACGTTCCACTCGAATTCGAGGGAGTGCCGGTCGTTGTACGGCATGATCCAAGTCTTGGAGAGCCCGAGGTCCGTACTGGCGTAGCCATCGCCGCGAATTACGTTGCGGGCGCCGGATTCCCCAACGAGGTTGTGGGCGAAACCGTCGACGGCCGTGGGCTGGTCGGAAAACATGTTGTAGACGCAGCCGGGAGCGAAGGAGCTGCAGGGAGCTTCCGTGTTCGAGTCGGTGAGTGTGCGTCCAACGGGAATGGGTGAGCCGGTGAGGTCCGCGGCGCCCCCCAATTGCCAATCGGTTGGCCAGAAATAGCCGTTTGAAATGTTAATCGGGAAGCCGCTGGTCCACCGTGCCAGGCCCGAGAGTTGCCAGCCGCCGACGATGGCGTCGAGCCCCTTGCCCATGCCACTGCCGAAATGGCGGCCACGACCGAAGGGAAGCTCCCATATCCAGTTGGCGTTGAACTGGTGCCGCAGATCGAAGTCGGAAACCGCGCGAAGCTGGTTGGGATCCCAGGCATTGATGATCTGGCCGGTTCCAAAGCCGCCCCAAGGGCCGATTCGCTCGGCGTCGGAGGCCAGGTCAATGGACTTCGAATAGGTGTAATTGAGGTTGAACTGGATGCCCTGTGACATCTGACGCTTGAAGGTCACCTGCATCGCGTTGTAATTCGAATTGGAAAGCGTACGCCAGGCATACAGCGAGGAGTATTGGGCGCTGTAGAAAGAATTGAAGCCTGTCGCAGGGCCGTAGTAGACGCCGCTGAGGTTGTCGTCGGGTATGCCGCCATATTCGTCCAAGATGGCGAGAGCGGTGGTCTCGTTGTAACCGAAGGTGCACCAGAGATCGAAGGCGGCGAGAGCCGGATCGGTGGTCTGAGTGGGAGGACTGGCGCTGTTGGTACAACCGCCTTCGGCGGCGTTGTCCGGCCCGATGCCGTAGGCACCTCCGGCCTGCAGAGGTTGAATCATGTCCTGCCAATAAGCGGCGGTCCCTCCGAGAGCCGCATCCGTGAAGGTCTCATCGGTGACCCCGTTGTTATAGAGCTTCGCGAGAGCACGTGCGGCCTGGAAATAGGTGACCTTCGTCTTGGGATCCGTTAGGTTCATGGGCTCGGCGACGTCCTCTTGAGTCAGGAGGCGGCGGCCGAGATGGCTGATGTAGGCCACTTCAATGCTATTGTTTGACCCGAACTGGCGCTGATAGGAGAGATTGATCGCGAACGAGTAGGGAGTCTTCAGCGCGCTGTCCACGCCCCAGCAGATGCAGAAACCGCCGTTGTCGGAGTCGGTGGGAGGAGTCTCCGGGAACTGGGGAGCCGGAGCAGATTCGTAGACCTGAATGCCGGAAGCGTCGACCTGAGGAAGGGTATTGAAATCCGGGACAAAGCCGGTGCCTGAGAATGCCTCAACCCGGGCGGAGGTTCTGGCGGTCTCAACGTAAGCAGGATTGCCGATGTTGGTGGCAAGGCCGAAGGCGCCGTTCTGGTCAAAGGAGTTCGTCAGCTCCTGGCCAAAATGGTCGTTATACATTCCAAAGCCGGCGCGAATCACGGACTGGCCGTTTCCGCCGAAGAGCTTTTCGAGCCAGCCTCCGGTGGGCTGCGGCGACCAAGCAAACGAAACGCGGGGCGAGAAGTTCTTCGTCTGCCAATTGTAATAGCCTGGCTTGCCATACGCCGGTCCTGCGACGCCAAACTCCAGAGGCGGGATAGCATTGTCCGGGATGCCAGCCTGCATATCGTTGTAGCGCTCGGCAAACCAATTCTGCAGCGAAACGGTAGGAGCAACCTCTTGTCCGTTGGTCTCCCAAACCGGAGACATGAGCTCGTACCGGAGTCCGAAATTGAGCGTGAGGTTGGGCCTGAACTTCCAGGAATCTCCGACGTAGAAATCGTATTCGTCGGAGGCAAAGTGGCGGACGACGGGATCTCCCTGATTCAGTTGGGTGCCGGTGCCGTCGGAATTGAGGTGGTAGTTATACTGGGCGTTTACCTCGGTGACCATGCCGAGCATGCCGATCAACGGGAAGTCATAGCTGTTGTTAAAGCCGGAGTCAACAACGGGGTAGCCGCTGAGATCCGGCGAAAAAGGGCTGTTCGTGTTGGCGAATCCCGCGGTGTTGAGCCAAGAGGCGTTGGCGTAGGCGTAGCTGTAGGAAGAATTCTGGTTGCTGCTTGCGTTGCGGATGATGCGAATGTCTGTGCCGAAGGTGAGCTGGTGGTTGCCCTTGGTCCAGGAGAGATCGTCGACAAAGTTGTGCACGGGAAGCGTGAAGGAGCTGCTATAGGCAACGCCCTGGTCAAGATTGCGAATGTAAATCCACGGCTGGTTGCTATTGCCGGTGTTGCCGATGCTCTGGCGGGTGAGACCGTAGCGGAAATTGTTGACGAGATTCGAGCGAAGCAGAGACGTGTAACCGATGACCATGCCTTTGCTGCGGTCGAGCTGTGTGGTCTCGGGGCCGGAACCGGGAAGAAATTCGTCGCCGGGAGTGATGTCGTCGCGACCGCTGCCGCGCCAGAAAAGCGTGTGGTTGCCATTTGCGGTCAGCCTGTAATCAATGCGGCCGACGAGCCACTGGTCGCGCTCATAAACGGGGGAGGGAAAGCGATAGCCGGAGAAATTCAGGCCATCACCGACGCTGGTGTCGTTCGGAAGGGGATAGGTGTTGAAGTATTGCAGCGCCACCTGGCTGGGGCCTATGCTAAGCGGATCCATTCCAGTGATTTGCGCGGCGTTCAGGGCGTAATTGCCGGGAGCGACGGTGTAGTTGTTGCCGCTCAGACCGGTGACCGTGCCGCCAGGGCATTGAGTGGAGTCCGCGCAGGAATACTGAATGATGCCGTCGCGGAGCGTTTGCGTGGGAATCTCACGCACGGTGCTCTCACCTTGCGCAACGCGGTGACCTTCATAGTTCAAGAAGAAGAACAGGCGGTCTTTGAGGACAGGGCCACCCAGGGCGCCACCGAAAACATTGCGAACCAAGTGGGGCGGAGTATTTGCCTCATCGGAGGCAACTTCCGACTGCTTGATGAACCAGTCGTTGGCCTCGCCGATGCCGCTGCGATTGAATTCGTATAGAGAGCCGTGGAAGCTGTTCGTACCACCTTTCGTGACAAGACCTACCTGCCCGCCCGCGGAGCGCCCTTGATCGATACCGTAGCTGGAAGTGGTGACGCGGAACTCCTGTACGGATTCGAGGGGCACGGGCAGGACGGACTTGAAGGCTTCGCCGCTGCTCTGCTCGTTGTCGTCGACGCCATCGAGGGAGACGTTGCTCTGGTCGCTGCGCTCGCCGTTCACGGCGCCGCTGCGCGTGTCCGTGGTGGTGTCGGCGTCCGGGCGATCGGAGGTATAGACGACGCCGGGCTGAAGGCTGAGAAGCTGCACGATGTCGCGCGCTTCAATGGGAAGCTGTTCGAGTTGCTGCTCGCCCATCGTGTTGCCTTCGCTTGCATCGGTGGAATTGACGATGGGGGCCTGCTCGGTCACCGTCACCGTTTCCTGCGCCTGGCCGATCTTCAGCTTCACGTTGACCGTGGCGGGGAGATTGACCAGAAGCTGAATTCCCGTCTGGTGGTATTTCGCAAATCCGGAAACCTGAATATCCAGACTGTAATTTCCCGGAAGTACCTCGGCAAAAACGTAGTTGCCCTGGGCGTCTGTCATCGCCGTGCGTTCGAGGTTCGTGCCCGTGTTGATCAGGTGGACGGTCGCATTAGGAATAGCGGCGCCGCTGGGATCAGTGACGGTGCCGCGTACAGATGTTGCAGCCTGGCCCCAAGCCGAAGCTGAGGCAAAAAGAGCGATCAGACACACTACGACAAGAAGAGAAAGCTTCGAAAGATGCTTCACGCCCCACCTCCAGAAAATGCGATTCTCCGTGCGGAATGAATTTTCGGAACCCGACTCGCGAACGCCGAAGCGCGCGCAAATGGGAAAGCGCAACCTCCAGGAACGACCCCCACTGGATACTGTATATAGGTCCGCGGCCCCGCGGTTGTCAACGAAATATAGGTTCGATTCAGGATGCGAATGGGGGAGAGCGGAGCACTCAAACTGCCGCAGAGAAGAGCCCTAAAAAAGTGAGCGGCCGGTGGGGGTGCCGGCCGCTCGTGGGCATGGGGGTGATGGAGGTGCAAGCATTCGAGGTGGCGTCCACCCCGAATCCATGAGCAGAATGCCTGTAGCGCGCGGCGACGTCGATAGGCCGCTCGGTTCAATCGGTGCTAGTACAGTCGTACCTGCGCTGTTTCGTCTTCCTTTCGTCCGCGCCGCCAGGCTTGGTTTGCGATGGTTGAAGCCTCGCTGGGGCGGTGATACGCTCGCCGCAGGAAAGGCCCATTGACCCTAGAGAACCCCGAAAGGGCATGCCAAGTGGGAGCTACCGGAGCCAAACTCGACCGCAAGTCTGGCGTGGAGGCGCAAGCCGTAGCAACGGTGCGCCAGCTGCTTGTCGAGCTTGGAGCGTCGCGTGGACTGGAGGAGCTTGCCGCAAGGGGAGCTGCGGCTCACCTCGAACGCGAGTTGGGGCTGGGAAGCCTCGAGCGGGTGGAGCTGATGCTGCGCCTTGGGAATTCCTGCGGCGTGCGCCTGCCAGACCGCGTGATGGCTGAGGCCGACACACTCGATGACGTGATCGGGGCGATTGTCGCGGCGGACCCGGAACGGGAGCCGGGGGAGCTGGGCGCCGAGCATGGCGCGCCGGCTGCCCATGAAAGAGTAGAAAGAAAGGCAGCGACCGCGGCGCGTCCGGAACTCGAACGGCAGATTCGCAGCGCGGAATCGCTGACCGAAATCCTGCGCCTGCGCGGACTTGGCGAGCCCGCGCGCGAACACATTCATTTGTACGAGGATGGAGACACCGTCCGCACGATCACGTTCGGCGAGCTCTACGAGCGCGCGACTGCGGTGGCGACAGATTTGGCGCGGCGCGGCCTTGAACCGGCACAGACCGTCGCGATCATGTTGCCGACATGCGCCGAGTTCTTTACGACGTTTGCGGGGATTCTGCTGGCGGGCGGAATTCCCGTGCCAATCTACCCGCCGTTCCGCGCAGACCGAATCGCGGAATATGCGACGCGGCAAGCGAACATCCTGCGAAACGCGGAGGCGCGGTTCCTGGTTACTTGGCGAGAGGCCGCAGGACTGGCACGGCTTCTTCAACCGCGGGTGCCGTCGCTGCGGGAGGTGCTCGATGCAAAGCACTTGGGCGAATTAGAGGCGCCTTCCGGCGCTGGCCAGCAATGGCGCGCGGTGGAAAGCCTGACGAACCACGCGCGCGGCGAGGACATCGCGTTCCTGCAGTATACGTCGGGCTCGACCGGCGACCCCAAGGGGGTGACGCTGACACACGCAAATTTGCTGGCGAATATCCGGTCGATTATGGCGGCGGTCGACATGAAGGCGCCCGATGTGGCGGTCAGCTGGCTTCCGCTCTATCACGATATGGGGCTGATTGGCGCGTGGTTCACGCCGCTTTTTGCCGGGGTTCCGCTGGTTGTGATGTCGCCAGTGGCATTCCTGAGCCGCCCGGAGCGGTGGCTTCGCGCCATTCACCGGCATCGCGGAACGATCAGCCCGGCGCCGAATTTCGCGTACGAACTGTGCATACGAAAAATTCAGGACAAGGATTTGCAGGGGCTGGATCTGGGCTCGTGGCGCGCAGCCCTGAACGGCGCGGAACCGGTTCAGCCGGAAACCCTGAAGCGGTTCGTCGCTCGCTTTGAGCCTTACGGGTTTCGGCGCGGGACGCTGCTGCCTGTCTATGGGCTGGCTGAGGCATCTCTCGCCATTTCGGCTCCGGCGATGGGCTCGGGATACCGAATCGACCGGATCCAACGCGCGACGTTCGAGTCTTCCGGCAAAGCGGTGGCAGCCGCGCTGGACGATGCCGCGCCCCTTGAATTTGTGGGAGCAGGGAAACCGCTGCCCGACGTTGAAGTTCGCATCGTCACCGCGGAGGGCGCCGAGGCGGGCGAGCGCGCCGAAGGACAGCTTTGGTTTCGCAGCCCTTCGGCTACGTGCGGCTACTACCGAAATCCCGCTGCGACGCGCGACCTGATGCGCGAGGAAGGATGGCTGAATTCGGGCGACTTGGCCTACCGCGCCGAGGGTGAACTCTTCATCACGGGCCGGGCGAAGGACATCATCATCAAGGCGGGCCGCAACATCTACCCGCACGAAATTGAGGTGATCGCGGGCGGCGTCGCGGGAGTGCGCGCCGGATGTGTGGTGGCCTTCGGCGCTCCCGATCAGCGAAGCGGGACCGAACGGCTGGTGGTGACAGCGGAAATCCGCAATCCTGCGGATTCCAAGCGCATCACCGACGAGATTTCTCGAGCCGTGAGCGAAGCGATTGGAATGCCGCCTGATGTGGTGCAGTTGCTGCCCGCGCAATCGATTCCGAAGACGTCCAGCGGCAAGCTGCGCCGTGCCGAAACGCGGCGCCTCTATCTCGAAGGCAATCTGGGCAAGAGGCCAGCAGCGCCGTGGGTGCAAGTGGCGAAGCTTGCGGTCCAATCGGCGGCGCCGCGAACGTGGAGATTCGCCCGCAACAGTGCGCGAGGCGCCTTCGAATTCTTTTACGGCATCTACGCGCTCGCAGCCTGCGGCGTTGTGCTGGTGCCGCTCTGGACGCTGGTGGCCCTGACGCGCGATCCGGATCGCGCCGCGCGCATAGCACATTCGGGCGCGCGATTGATTCTTTGGGGAGCCGGCGTTCCGGTGAGAGTGGAAGGGCGCGAAATTCTGGACGAGTTGCAACGATCTGGCCCCTGCATTTTCGCGCCGAACCATGCGAGCTACGTCGATAATCTCGTCACGATCGCCACGCTTCCGCCGAACGTGCGCTTCGTCGCAAAGGGCGAACTGGCGAACATGAAGATTTTCGGAATGATTGCGCGGCGCACCGGGCAATTGATGTTCGATCGCAGCAATCCCGAGGCGCGCGTGAAGCAGGCGCGCGACGTGGAAGCGGCGCTGGAGCGGGGCGAATCGGTGGCGGTCTACCCGGAGGGAACGTTCACGCGGATCACGGGCATCCGGCCATTTCAGCTCGGCGCGTTCAAGGCTGCGGTCGATGCCAACCGCCCCATTTGCCCTGTGTCCGTCTGCGGTGCGCGGCACATTTTGCGCGATAAGACCTTCCTGCCGAAACCCGGCCGCATCACGGTCACCTTCGGGCCACTGATCGCACCCGATCCCAGCGCTGGAAACGACTGGCGCGAAATCGTTCGCCTGCGCGACGAAACGCGCGCCGTCATCGCTCGCAACTCAGGAGAGCCACTCTTATAGCGGTTGTAACTCTGGAGACACCCGTGCGCAGTCGGGGGCGCCGGTCGAAATCAGGAGCCTTGTCCTGATGTTTGAATCGCCCATGACGAACCCGACCACCGTTGCAGCCCTCGCGGGTTTGCTAATTGGATGTGCGCTCGCTGGCGCCACGGGCGTCCTGTTCGTGATCACTCGGACATATCGCCGCACCTTGAACCGCCTCGTCATCTTCGTTACCGAGCTCATGTTTGTCGGTCTGATGATCGCAAGCATCCTGTTGGTCGGGAAAATCTCGTCGTTTCTGGGAATTGGACCGCACAGCGGTGGATGGTCCGCTGCGATGGCTGGCTTTCTGACGGCATTTCTAGGTGGCGAGATCTTGATCTTTCGTGCGGAAATAAAATGGAGAAAGTCTGTCGGCCTGTGGCAGCGAAATCGCGGTAGCTCCAAAATTTCGCCGGTTACTGAACATCTTGTTCAATACGTCGCGGTTGTTGCCCTATGCGCCTTCTTCGGAGGTTTCGGAGTCGCGGTTCTCTTGGGACCACGGTTCACGCAGATCCCTCGCGGTCTTGCGCTTTACGCCACGACGTCATCCGTTGTCTGTTTAGGTTTCTTAGTCTATCTGCTCCGCAAGGCGCTTCGCCGAAACCGAAGTGACAGAACCGAACCGTCTTCGAGGTAGAGTTTCACGGGCCGAGTTGCTCGTGAACGGGAAGTGTGTGTATCATCCGCCCGCCATGAAAATCACAACATTGGTGTTGCTTGCTGTTCTGGCTCCGTGCGCTTTCGCACAGGCGCCCACTCCCGCGGAAGTCAACTCAATCTATCCGTCGGCCTACGCTCTTTATCTTGATATTCACGAGCATCCCGAGCTTTCCTCGCAGGAAGTTCAAACGGCGACGAAGCTGGCCGGCCGCTTCCGCGAGCTCGGATACGAAGTCACCGAACATGTCGGCGGCACTGGCATCGTCGCTCTGATGCGCAACGGCGACGGCCCCACCATCATGCTGCGCACCGAGCTGGACGCGCTGCCGGTCGAAGAAAAGACGGGCCTGCCGTACGCCAGCAAAGTGCACGAGAAGGATCCCTCGGGCCACGATGTGCCGGTGATGCACGCGTGCGGGCACGATTTGCACATGGCAGCGATCTACGGAACGGCGGCCATCATGGCTCACACGAAGGACACGTGGCACGGCACGCTGATGATCATCGGCCAGCCGGCGGAAGAAACCATTACGGGCGCGAAAGCGATGCTCGCGGACGGCCTGCTCACGCGCTTTCCGAAGCCCGACGCAGGTGTAGCCCTGCACGTCGGCAACGGGCTGGAGGCCGGAAAAGTGGGCGTCGGCGCCGGCTACCGCCTGGCGAGCGCCGATTCCCTCCGCGTAACGATTTACGGGAAAGGGTCGCACGGCTCGGCGCCTGAAAATTCGATCGATCCCGTAGTGATCGCGGCGAGAACAGTAATCGCGCTGCAGACAATCGTGTCGCGCGAAGTCACGCCGGGCGAAGCGGCCGTGGTTACCGTCGGCTACATTCGCGCGGGCACCAAGAACAACATCATTCCCGATGAAGCGGAGCTTGGGCTCACGGTGCGCACCTACAACCCCGCGATTCGCAAGCAGGTGCTGGCGGCGATCTCGCGGATCGTGAAGGCCGAGGCGGAAGCCGCGGGCGTCCAGCGCCTTCCGACCGTGGACCACTACGAATCCACCGACGCGCTGTACAACGATCCCGTCCTAAACGCGCGCCTCACGCCTGTGCTTGCTTCCGCGCTCGGCAAGGATAACGTCGAGACCACCGAGGCTGTGATGGCTTCCGAGGATTACTCCTATTTCGTCGAAGCGGGGATTCCCTCGTTCTTTTACGGACTCGGCGGGTCCGATCCCGAAAAGCTCGCGCAGTCCAAGGCGACCGGGGTTCCGCTGCCTTCGAACCACTCGCCGCTTTTTGCTCCGGACGCGCCGCCGGCGCTCCGCACGGCGATCATCTCGGAGGTAGCGGTGCTGCGAAATCTCCTGAGCGGCTCGGCGGAAGCTCTTCGCAAATCCCTGGCGAATGAGCCAGGCGCGCCCCGTCCCGAATAGCGCAGCCGGGGGCTCGCACCGGCCAACCGCAGGCCCGTCACTGCCCGAGAACGAAGTTCACGGTAACGTACGTCTCCACTTCGACGGGCACCCCGCTCAGCAATGTCGGGCGATAGCGCCACTGGCTCACCGCCGCAAGAGCGGCCCGTGCCAAGATCGGATTCCCGTTCAGCACCTCGAGTTTCTCGACTGTTCCATTCGTTGCGATAATCGCGCGCAATTGCACCACGCCGGAAAGGCGCATGGCCCGCGCAATCTCCGGATATTGCGGCTCTATGCGATGGAGCAGCGCGCCTTCCATGACGCCTTCGCTCACCTTCTGGCGAACTTGCCGAACCGGCTCGGCCGGGTGCGGAGGCGCGACGCGCACTCCATCGTTCGCGGCGCCCGGGATCAGCGGGCCTCCGCCTCCGGGGATATCCGGACCGCCCGGACCCGACGCACCATCCAAATCCATTTCCGCGTCCAGTGTCGGCGGGTGCTCGGGAGCCCTGTTCCTCGCGTTCGGGGTCGGGAACGCGATTTGGTTCATGGCCGGCACAGGCCGTGGCGCTCGATTGCTCACCGGATGGGGCTGGGCGGGACGCGAGGCTCCGCCGCCGTGATAAGGCGGCACCGGAGTCACCACATAAATCCCCGGCAGAACTCCCGGCGTAATCAGCGGCCACAACAGCATGGCCGCCAGGCAAACCGCCTCGAGAAACACCGAAACGACCAGCGCCTTCCGGCGAAGCCTTCGGGCACGGACAATCGCCTCCTGGTCGCTGTCGATCATGCAGGTGGAAAGGCTTCCTAAGTCGCTCATAGACACACTCCTCCTCGTCGGTTTCCACACATGGGAATCAATCCAGCGGTGCTCTGACTGAACCCGCTCGCCGGGTTACGGCTCTAGAGGTCGCGATCTCTTACCTTGATAGACACCGCTGCGACCCCGCAGTGCCCGGGAGTTGCATCGTGGAGCGCCTATGCCGCGTCTAACGTTGTGGAGTCTCCCCCCAGCGGAGGCTTCCGAGGTGCAGTTATGAGCCGAATTTCAATGGAAACTGTCGGTGTCCGCTTGACCGGCTGGGCCGCGCTCGATCGCGACCCGCTCGACGACCGCGTGGAATACACGTGCCCGCATTGCGGCACACGCGGTGCGAAGGCCGCGCGGCGGCCGCGGTCCGCGTACCACTTCACGGATGGATTCGTTCAGGATCTCCAGGGCGAGATGGCGGCATGCCGCGTTTGCCGGCACACGCTGCGGCTTTCGCCGGTTGTCCTGGTCCATGACCGCGACGAGAAGCGGCGGTTTGACGCCGTGTTTTCCGCCGACCTAGCCGTCTCGAAGAATTAAGCCGCGCACGGTTTGCGCGAGCGCTCGGCGAAGCCTGCCTCCGATTTTCCAACCCAACACCAAATGAAAAAGGGGAAGGAGCACCACTCCTTCCCCTCGGCATGATTCCGATTCTTGCGCCAGCGCAGAAGCTAGGTTTCGTCGTCGAGCACCAAATGATGCTCTTCCATGTCTCTGCGGACATGGTTGAAAGCCTCGTCCACATCGTCGGCAAACTGAAGCAGCTTGTATTCCCGCTCGTTGATGGTTCCCGAGCGCACCATGTGCCGCCAGTTCAGCACTTTGTCCCAGTACTTCCGGCCGTAGATGAGAATCAGGTGGTGCGAGGAGAGCTTGCCTGTCTGCATGAGCGTCAGCATTTCCCAAAGCTCGTCCATCGTGCCGAAGCCGCCGGGGAAAACGATGAGCGCCTTAGCCATCTGAGCAAACCACAGCTTGCGCATGAAAAAGTAGTGGAAGCAGAAATTCAGCTCGGGGCTGATGTAAGGATTGGGGCGCTGCTCGTGCGGAAGCTGAATGCTGAGGCCAATGGAAGATCCGCCGGCTTCGGCCGCGCCGCGATTCGCAGCTTCCATGATGCCCGGGCCGCCGCCGGAGCAGACCACGAAGCGCTTCGGGTTCGTACCCAGGGTCATCGCCCACTGTGTGATTCGCTTCGAGAGCTCGCGCGCTTCTTCGTAGTAATTCGACATCTGCAGGTCCGCGCGCGCCGCCGCTATCTTCGCCCGCCACTCGCCGTTGCGGCGACCGCGAGCGCTGCGCTCGGTCTGCTGCAGGTGTTCGAGAGCGCGGTCACGCGAATGGATGCGCGCGGAGCCGAACATGACGATCGTGTCCGCCACTTTCTCCTTGCGCAAGCGGCCGAGGGGATCGAGGTACTCGGCTATGATGCGCAGCGGCCGCGCGCCGAGGCTCTCCATGAATTTTGGGTCTTCGTAGGCCAGCTTCGCCATGGGCAAGTGCCCGGAACGCTTCATTGTTTCCCCCGGAAAAGGCAAACCCACATTCTATTACCTTTCGCCCCGGGCTGCGGCAGACGCATCGAGGATGTTCTCGCAACGCATACGGCCTTTCCTGCAATCGCCGGCTGCCGGAAACGAGGATGCAACGGGGTCGTCGTGGCTGGAATCGTATAGAGTGAAGCAGCAAAGCGATGAAAAAGCTTGAACTCACGTTCGTTGCGGCGCGGGTCCTTGCGCTCGTGGTTCTCGGCGCGATGGCGAGCGGCGTGGCGTACGCGCAGGGCGCTCCAGCGGGACCACTGAGGCCGAGGCCCGGCGTAACGCCTGAGACCGAGCCTCCGCCCGGATTGCAGAAGCATGTGATCCGCACGCGCGTCACGGAAGTCACGGCGCCCGTAACCGTCACGAATCCGCAGACCGGCGAGATGGTGCTGGACCTGACGAAGGAGAAGTTTCACGTCTTCGACAACGGCGTCGAGCAGAAGATCGATCACTTCGATCTGGGCGGCGATCCGCTTTCCATCGTGCTCGCGGTCGAAACCAGCTCGCATGTGGCCGCCATGATGCCGGCGATACGGCAAACGGGAATCGTCTTTACGGAGACGGTGATGGGACAGACGTCCGAGGCCGCCGTGCTCGGCTACGACGATACAGTCGACCTGCTGAAGAATTTCACCACTGACGTGGACGGCGTGCAGAACGTGATCAACACCTTGCAGGTGGGAAGCTCTGGAATTCACCTCTACGATGCGATGGCGCGAGGAATTCAGATTCTGGAGCAGCGGCCTGCGGTGCAGCGACGGATTCTGGTGGTGGTGGGCGAGGGGCAGGATTCAGGAAGCGAGGACAAACTCGGCGAAGTGCTGCGGCACGCGCAACTGGCGAACGTGACGATTTATTCGATCGGACTCAGCTCGACCGCGGCGGATTTCCGGCAGCCTGCGGGACAATACGCGCCGCCGCAGATCGGCCCGCCGGGAACCTATCCCCTGCCGACGCCAAACGGAGTGCCGCCGACTCCGGAAATGGAGCAGGCCGTGCAGCCCAACATGGATTTGGGCGCACTGCTGATCTGGCTGGTGAAAACCGGCAAGAACGCGATCGGGTCGAATTCGCTTGAGACCGCAAGCAAAGCAACGGGCGGATTGCACGTGAGCACGATGCACGACCGCTCGCTTCAGAAAGCGATGGACGCGATCGGAGGCGAACTTCACGCGCAATACACGCTAGGCTACCGCCCACCGGGCGACGAGCCGTCGGGCTATCACCAGATCAAAATTACCGTGGATCAGCCGGGCGTGAAGGTGCGCACGCGGCCGGGATACTACATTCCGCCACCGGAATCGTAGCGGCGCGAGGTAGACCAATCTGGAGGCGGTACAAGCCCGACCCGTGTGCCGGTAAGTGGGCCCTGAGCCCATCACTCGCGCCCATTTGCTTGTGCCTCCAAAGGTTAAAGATGGGAAATGACCCAGTGGGCAATCCGAGTTCGGACCATCGTAGGTTCACGTCCTGCTCAGTGTCGCCGAGATTGAAAACCGCAATATAGGTGGGCGAAACTATCGTCCTGTGCGCTATCCACAGGGGCGTATCCCCCACCCACGCGCGAATGCTCCCCCGATGGAAGGCCTCGTGGTTGTTCATGCTCCGCTGATCAACGGCTATAACGTCCGGGTTGGTGATGAGGCGCAGCGTGGCGGGATCGAGGCTCGGCAAATCGCCGCCGAAGATGAGCGGCGAGCGAGCGATGCACCACAGCGTCATCACGGTTTGCTGCTCGTCCGGCGTGAAATGCGTTTTGCCGGTGCCGTTCTTGTCTGTGATGCGCAGCTTGCCGAGCGGGAGCATGTCCGCGTCGGGCCACGTGTCGCGGTTGCCGATGTACTTCGCCCAATCGCGCGTGTAATCGAACTGCTGGCGCAGCAGCTTCCAGTCGTCCCAGAAATCGTCGGAGATGCGCCACATCTGCGCGTTGGCTTCGAGTTCGGCGGCGTGGGCGAGCGGCGCGGGACCCGGCGAAAGGCTGAGGACCATCGGCCGGCCGCTCTTCACGATGGCGCGATGCAGCGCCGCGATTTCGTCGCCGTGAAACGGCCTCGCGATGTCGTCGGCCTTGATGAAGTCGACGCCCCAGGAGGCGTAGAGCGCGACGATGGAATCGTAGTAGTCCTGGGCGCCGGGCTTCGACATGTCGATGCCGTACATGTCGGTGTTCCAGAGGCAGACGCTCTGCTTGTCGGCGATGTCCGCGGCGCGGTAATGGCTGCCGGCAATCGGCGTGTTCTGCGCGACAGCTTGCCGCGGGATGCCGCGCAGGATGTGGATCCCGAATTTCAGTCCCTTCGAGTGGACGTAATCGGCGAGCGGCTTGAATCCCGCGCCGTCTGCAGCCGAGGGAAAGCGGTTCTCGGCCGGGAGCAGGCGGCCGTACTGGTCCATGGTCAGCGCGGCGCCGGCGCGGTATTCGTGGCCCTGCGCGTGCGGCTCGTACCACTGGATATCGACGACGATGTACTGCCAGCCATACTTCGCGAGATGCGCGGCCATGTAGTCGGCGTTGGCGCGGACGTTTTCTTCGCGCACAGCGGCGCCGTAGGAATCCCAGCTGTTCCACCCCATCGGAGGCGTGGGCGCAAGGTTGGGATTGCTATGCGCCGCGCTGCGATGGCTGGCTCCGAGGAGCGGGGCAAGCGAAAGCGCCAGGCTTAGCGCAGTGAGGCGGAGATTGATCTTCATTTGCCTACCGGAGCGTCTCGGCGAAGAGCTGCGTCAATTTGCCGAAGGCGCGCTCTGCCTGCGGCTGATTGTAGACGGGGTTGCCGGCCTGGGGAACCGTCCAGCCGTGACGAGCGCCCTCGTAGACTTCGCTTTCATACTTCCCTCCCCAGGCCTGGAGCGCGCGGTCGAGCTTCTCGATGGCTTCCTTGGGCATGGAGCGGTCCTCGAATGCGTGCCCGAAATAGAGCCGCGCCTTGATGCGTGGCAAAAGCAGATGCGGGCTCGTGGGCGAATCGGTGCAGAGACCTCCGCCATGAAAAGAGGCAAGGGCGGCGATTTTATCGGGGCGCACGGCGGCAAACCGCATCGCCATCGATCCGGTGAAGCAGTAGCCCACCACACCAAGAGGTCCGCGACGAACCGATTCCCGGCTTAAAAGGAAATCGACGAAGGGGGAGCCGTCGCGCTCCATCGCTTCCGGCGTCAGCGGCCCACTCAGCTCCGCCATGCGCTTCATGCTCTTCTCCTCACCCAGCTTGAAGGGGGAATCGAACATGGGAGGACGCCCCGTGCGATAAAAGATGTTCGGGAGGAGAACGACGTAGCCTTCCGATGAGAGGCGCTTCGCCATCTCGAGGTGGGAGGCGCGGATTCCGACGATGTCGGTGAGATGGATAGCGCCCGGCCAGGGACCTTCGCCGTCGGGCTGAAACAGGATTCCGTCGGCTACGCCATCAGAGGTCTTGATTTCAATTGAGGTTTCCATGGGGCGACCCGCCTTACTTTTTCTCGGGTTCCGGCGGCGCGGCGCCGTTCTCTTCTTCCATGATTGCGGCGGCGGCGGCGATGCGGTCGCCCTCGTCGAGCCGCAGCAGGCGGACGCCCTGCGTGGAGCGGCCCGCCTCGCGAATTTCGCCGGCGTGCACGCGAATCACCTTGCCGTGGCCGGTGATGATCATGACGTCCGATTCCTCGCGGACCTGCACCGCGGCGACGACGGGACCATTGCGGTCGGTGGACTTCAGGTTGATGACGCCCTTGCCGCCGCGCGACGTGACGCGGTATTCCGCGAGAGGCGTGCGCTTGCCGTAGCCCTTTTCCGCGACGGTGAGCATCAGCGACGTGAGCGATTCGCGGATGTGGTCGCTTTCAAGCTCCTCGAGGTTCTGCGTCTCCTTCTTGAACTCCTTTGCGATGATGCCGAAGTCAGGCTGAACGGCTTCCATGCTGACGACGTAATCGCCCTTTGCGAGATCCATGCCGTTCACGCCCCCGGCCGCGCGGCCCATGGAGCGGACCTCCGTCTCGCGGAAGAGAATGGCCTGGCCGTCATGGCTGGCGAGAAAGATCATCTGTTTGGCGTCGGTGAGCTTCGCACCGATCAGCTCGTCGCCGGATTCGAGATTGATGGCGATGATGCCGGAAGGGCGCGGATTCGAGAATTCGGCGATGGCGGTCTTTTTCACCGTACCGTTTTTCGTGGCGAGGAAGACGTAGCGGTTTTCCTCTTCCAGGTTGCGCGCGGCGACGACGGCCGTGAGCTTTTCGCCTTCCTGGAACCGGACGATATTGTTGATGGCCTTTCCGCGCGTAGCCGCGGCGGCCTCGGGAATTTCGTAGACCTTCAGCCAGTAGATGCGGCCTTTGGACGTGAATAGCAGAATGTAGCTGTGCGCCGAGGCTACGAAGAAGTGCTCGACGAAATCGTCCTCGCGCGTGCGCGCGCCGATTCGGCCTTTGCCGCCACGCGACTGATGGCGATAGGTTTCCACCGACGTCCGCTTGATGTAGCCGGCGTGGCTGACCGTGATCGCCATTTCCTCGTCTTTGATCAGGTCTTCGAGCTGGATTTCCTCCACTCGATCGACGATCTGCGTGCGGCGGTCGTCGCCGTAGGACTTGATGACTTCGCGCAGCTCCGTCACGATGACGCCCTTGAGCTTTTTGTCGCTCGCAAGGATTTCCTTCAGTTCGGCGATGCGCTCGCGGATCTGCGCGAGTTCCTTGAGGATTTCATCCACCGAGAGCTGGGTCAGGCGATGCAACTGCAGCTCGAGGATCGCGTCGATCTGGATGTAGCTGAGGCCAAGGCCTTCACCCGAGCCGGCAACCGTGATGCCGTACTTTTTGGCGTCGAGCTTGATGCCGCGAAGCGCCGTTTCCTTGCCGCCCACCAGGACGCGGACCGTCTTGTTCTCGAAGAACTCGTGCAAATTCTCGCGGGCATTCGCGCGGCTTGACGATCCGCGGATGATCTTGATGACGTCGTCGATGTTGTCGAGAGCGATGCGGTAGCCGAGCAAGATGTGCTCGCGCTCCTGCGCCTTGCGCAATTCGTATTGCGTGCGGCGGCGGACGACGTCGACGCGGTGCTCGATGAAGAGCCGGAGCAATTGCAGCAGGCCCAGCTCGCGCGGCTGGCCGCCGACGATGGCGAGCAGGATCATGCCGAAGGATTCCTGCATCTGTGTCATCTTGAAAAGTTTGTTGAGAATGATTTGCGGTTCTTCGTCGCGCTTCAGCTCGACGACGATGCGCATGCCTTCTCGGTCGGATTCATCGCGAACGTCAGCGATGCCTTCGATCTTTTTGTTGTTAATCAGCTCTGCGATATGGGAGATCAGGCGCGCCTTGTTGACTTGATAAGGCAGCTCGGTGACGACGATGTCTTCGCGATCTTTTCCGCGCTGCTCGATGGCAGCTTTTGCACGCACCTGGAACGAACCCCGGCCCTTGGTGTAGGCATCCTGGATGCCCTCCCGCCCGTAGATGTAACCGCCGGTGGGAAAATCCGGCCCAGGAACGATTTTCATCACTTGCTTCAGCGTGGCGTCGGGATTTTCGATGAGCAGGATGGCGGCTTCGATGGTTTCCTTCAGGTTGTGCGGCGGAATGTTCGTGGCCATGCCGACCGCAATGCCGGAAGACCCGTTGACGAGAAGATTCGGGATCCGCGTGGGGAGGACGACCGGTTCGGGTGTGCTCTCATCGAAGTTCGGAACGAAGTCGACCGTTTCCTTCTCGATGTCGGCGAGTAGGTCCATCGCGATGGGCGCAAGCCGGCATTCGGTGTATCGGTAGGCTGCGGGCGGATCGCCGTCGACAGAGCCGAAATTTCCCTGTCCTTCGATCAGCGGGTACCGCATGTTGAAGGTCTGAACGAGGCGAACGAGCGCGTCGTAAACCGGCGTGTCGCCATGCGGATGGAACTTCTTCAGGACTTCTCCCACGACACCGGCACACTTCGAGAATTTGCGACCGGGCAACAGATTCATTTCGTGCATCGCGTAGAGGATGCGGCGATGGACGGGCTTCAAGCCGTCGCGGACGTCGGGAAGGGCGCGGCCGATGATTACGCTCATCGCGTAGTCGAGGTACGACTTCTTCATTTCCGATTCGATATCGACCGGCTGCATCACCGACTGATTCTGTTCGTCTGCCATTAGAACCTCGGAACCGTAGATTAAATTTTGCCAAATCCTTTGTTTTCAACACTTACGATGATTCTTAATCCCCGAACCGTAGATTAAACTTCGCCGAGGTTTCGCCTCCACGGGCCGGCTCAACCGCAGGAAGCACCTCGCTTTGTCGCGCGCTCGAGAACGAAGGCCTTCACGGATTCGAAGGCTACTGCGTTGTTCGAGAAGCGCTGCGGCGCAAAACGATCTTCGAGTTCGCGGAGGAGCGCGTCGCGCTCGGCGTCGTTCTCAGCCTCGAACGCGACGCCCTGCTCGTTGTTGGGCGCAGCCGTCGCGATGGCTCGAAACTCAGAGCAACTGAGGCCGCGGAGGCCGGGAAGCGTTTGCCATGTGAGCTGGTAGAACACTCGGCGCGCTCAGATGTCGAGGTTGACGACGTCGAGGGCGTTTTCCTCGATGAATTTGCGGCGCTCTTCGACGTTTTCGCCCATCAGCGTGGCGAAGATTTCCTCGGCGGCGACGGCATCCTCGAGCTTCACCTTGAGCAATGTGCGCGTTTCGGCGTTCATGGTGGTGGCCCAGAGCTGCTCGGGATTCATTTCGCCAAGGCCCTTGAAGCGCGTAATGGTGAAATCCTTCTTGGCGTCTTCGAGCACCCAGCTCAGAAGCTGTTGCGCATTGTCCTTGGTGGTCTTATCGCCATTGTGCGTAACGGTGAAGGGCGGCTTATTGCTTTCGGCGATGGCCGCACGCAGCGTGCGCAGGCGCTTGTACTCGGGCGAAGCCGCCAAGGCCCAACTGACGCGATGCTCGCCACCGTTTTTCAGCACCAGCTCGTGGAGGCTGTGCTCCTCGTCGTAAACGAACTTCGTTTCCACGTCGAGTTTGGCCTTTTCGATCTCCTTCGCCAGCTCCTGGAGCTTCTTCTTGTCGCCGAAGTCCGCCTTCTTTTCGAGTTCGCTATCGGCCAGCAATTCGACGAGTTTCGGATCGCGGAGCTTGCGGGCGAGCTTCGCGGCCATCTGGTCGTATTCCTGAACGTTCAGAAGAAATTGCGTGAGGTCGCCGCCCTCGAGGGATTTGCCCGTCTTGCCCTTGACGACGTGCTCTTCGGTGGCGCGCTTCATAAGTTCGCGGGAGAAATCGCGCTCGTCGCGAATGTAGCGGTCCATTTTGCCGCGCTTGACGCGATAGAGCGGCGGCTGGGCGATATAGACATGCTCCTTATCGATTAGTTCGCGCATGTGGCGGAAGAAGAAGGTGAGGAGCAGCGTGCGGATGTGGCTGCCGTCCACGTCGGCGTCGGTCATGAGAATGATTTTGTGATAGCGAAGCTTCGCGGCGTCGAAATCGTCCTTGCCGATGCCGGTGCCGAGCGCGGTAATGATGGCGCGGATTTCCTCATGGCCCAGCATCTTGTCGTAGCGGGCCTTTTCGACGTTGAGGATCTTGCCCTTGAGCGGAAGGATGGCCTGGTAGCGGCGATCGCGGCCGCCCTTGGCGGAGCCGCCGGCGGATTCTCCCTCGACGATAAAGAGCTCGCAGCGCGCGGGATCGCGTTCCTGGCAATCGGCAAGCTTGCCGGGTAGGCCGCTGGAATCGAGCGCGGACTTGCGGCGCGTAAGCTCGCGAGCCTTGCGCGCAGCCTCGCGGGCGCGCGCGGCGTCGATGCACTTGCCGATGATGCGGCGCGCGATCGAGGAGTGCTTGTCGAAGTACTCGCCGAGGCGCTCGTTGACGAGCGATTCGACGAGTCCCTTGATGTCGCTATTCAGTTTGCCCTTGGTCTGGCCCTCGAACTGCGGCTGCGGAAGCTTGACGGAAACGACGGCGACGAGGCCCTCGCGCACGTCGTCGCCGGTGATGGAGATTTCGTCCTTCTGCTCCTTGAGCATACCCAACGAGCCCGCGTAGTAGTTGATGGTGCGCGTGAGTGAAGAGCGGAAGCCGGCGAGGTGAGTGCCCCCGTCGACGGTGTTGATGGTGTTCGCGAATGCGAAGATGTTCTCGGCGTAGCTGTCGTTGTATTGCAGCGCGATTTCCATGTCAACCTGGCCGCGCTTGCCCTCGATGTAGATGGGCGAATCGTGCAGCGTCTGCTTTCCGCGATTCAGGTGCTTGACGAACTCGGAGATGCCGCCGCTGAAACGGAATTCGGCTTTCTTGTTGGAGCGTTCGTCGTCGAGCGTGATCTTCAGGCCTTTGTTGAGGAAGGCCAGCTCGCGAAGGCGCTGCGCGAGCGTGTCGAAGCTGTAGACGGTCTTGTCGAAGATGGAGGGATCGGCATGGAAGGTAACCTTCGTCCCGGTCTTTTTCGTCTTGCCAGAAGATTTGAGCTTCGAGGTGGGGACGCCCTTTTCGTAAGACTGCTCCCAGACCTCGCCATCGCGCCAGATTTCGAGATCGAGCCAATCGGCGAGCGCGTTGACGACAGAGACGCCAACTCCATGGAGGCCGCCGGAGACTTTGTAGGTCTCGCTATCGAACTTTCCGCCGGCGTGCAGAACGGTCATGACGACTTCGGCGGCGGGCTTCTTCTCCGTGGCGTGCATGTCGACGGGAATGCCGCGGCCGTTGTCAACGACTGTGACGCTGTTATCGTCGTGCACGGTGACGTTGATTTCGTCGGCAAAGCCGGCCAAGGCTTCGTCGACGGAATTGTCGACCACTTCCCAAACGAGATGGTGCAGGCCCATCTCGCCGGTCGAGCCGATGTACATCGCAGGGCGCTTGCGGACGGCTTCGAGGCCGCCGAGAACTTTGATGGAAGTAGCGTCGTACTTGTGGCCGGCACCTTTGGGGGCGGGCGTTTCTTTGTCACCCATGAGTCGAACGTCTCCTCAGACTTACACCAAGAATTGTCGAGCGGCCGGGCAACGTACACAAAGCCAGGCTGCAAGCTACTCGCTCTTTCGAAAATCTTCGGGAAGGCTGGAGTCGCGCGGAAAAGTGCTCGACACTTGCCTTGCCCATTGGCCCCATATTCTCGCTGCGAAGCAGGATCGAGCTGGGACTCGAAGGGTTTTTCAGTGCTCCATCCCGCCCCATTTCGACAGTGTCGGAGGGGCGCGGCGAAGCGTTTATTTTCCCCCGCGGAAGGGGAACAACCGGAGCTGGCTGCCCTGCTCGCTCTGGCGCGAACGAGAAAAACCGGGTGCCAGATTGTCCGGATGAAGTGCCGGTTCCAGAGAAGAGATTTTAGCGAAATTGGGGCGATTTCACAAGGCAAATCTCAGCGTTGAGATTCGTTGTATCTCTATTGATTTCAATGGGTTATGGGTGCCTTTGAGGCGCCACTGGCAGGCAGATTTGGGGGCGCTGCCGCAGGCAAAAAATGATGTGAGAAATTGGGCGAGTTGACGTTGAAAAGGAGCTGCGAAGATCAGATGCGCATCGGCATGACGACGTAGCGATAGCGGCTGGACTCGTCGGTGAGCGGGCGGAGCTGGCCGGCGGACTGCTCGTCCTTGAGCTCGAAGCTGATTGGCCCATTGGCGGCAGCACCGAGAAAATCAAGCAGATACTGCGCGTTGAAGCCGATTGCGATGGGATCTCCCTTGAATTCCTTCTCGATGGCTTCTTTCGCTTCGCCGTATTCGGGGCTGGAGGCGGAAATCTCGACGCCTTCCTTGGCGAGCATAAATTTCACGGCGTGAGAGCGCTGGTCGGCGAGCTGAGAGACGCGGCGGAGCGCATTTTGAAGTTCGTCGCGCTCGAGAACGACGGTCTTGCTGGCATCGCGCGGGAGAACGGCCTCGTAGTTGGGAAATTGGCCGGTGAGTTTGCGCGAGGTGAGAAGACGGCTGCCGAACTGGAAGAAGAGATGGCTTTCGTCCTGGGCGAAATCGACGGCGGTATCGTCGCTGGCTTCGGCCGAGAGCCGTTGAATTTCCGTCATGGCCTTCTTTGGAATAAGGACGCGCGTTTCCGCAGGTAGACCTTCAAATTTGTGGTCTTTCTCGATCATGGCGAGGCGGTGGCCGTCAGTGGCAACCATGGTGAGTGAACTGGGCTTGAGGACGAGGAGAGCGCCGTTCAAAGTGTAGCGCGACTCCTCGAGTGAGATGGCGAAGGTGGTTTTGGCGATAACGTCGGCGAGAAGCTTTGCCGGGACCTTGACCATGGCGTGGGGAAAATTTGGAAGCGCAGGAAAATTTTCCTTCGACATGCCGACCATCTTGTAGTTCTTGCGATCACAAGTGATCTGTATGTAGTGATTGTCGAGAAGCTTGAACTTGATTTCTTCGTCCGGGAGCAAACGAACGAGGTCGAGAAGCTTCTTGGCAGGGATGGTGCCAGCGCCTTCTTTTTTGACCTTGGCCTCGCAAGAGGTCCGGATACTGAGCTCGAGGTCAGTGGCGGTGATAGCCAGGCGATTGCCTTTCGCCTCAAACAAAAGGTTCGAAAGGATGGGAATCGTCGTCTTGCGCTCGACAACGCCCTGTGTGAGGTCGAGCTCCTCGAGCAGGTCGTACTTCTTTACGCTGAATTCCATTCGGGCCTCTCGTGTCTGCTGTGTGCGGTTACTGTACAGCTTTTTCTATTTTAAATGAATATAAGAAAACCGCCGTCGCCGCCGCAATTGTGAATCGGTGGAAAACTCTGCAACGCGAAGGCGCGGCGGAGTTTATTGCGATTCGCGTCCTGTGGAAGCCCGGTGCACGACGCGGAAAAAAGCCGGCCCGGGGAGGATGCCGCGAAAGTCTTCCACAGTCTTCCACTGGCGAAAGGGCGCCCGGCCGGTCTCCTGCCCCCAAACCTAGCCAAATGAGTCGAGTAGCCTGTTGATTGTCTTGTTCAAATCTTTGTTTGTTTGACGAAGAGTCTCGATTTTATTGATCGAGTGCAAAACGGTGGTGTGGTGCTTGCCGCCAAACTGCTTGCCGATCTCGGGAAGCGACGCAGAGGTGAGCTGCTTGACGATAAACATGGCGATTTGGCGGGGGAACGCAATCTCGCGCGAATTGCTGCGCATCTTCAGGTCCTGGACGCGCAGGCCATAGATCTCACCGACCGCCTTCTGGATCTGCTCGATGGTGACTTTCTTCTCCTGCGTCTCAATAATGTTCTTGAGCACCTGCTGGGCGGTGGGGAGATCGACAGTCACGCCCGTAAGTGAGGCGTAAGCAACGAGGCGAATCAGCGCACCTTCGAGCTCGCGGATATTGGACTTGATAGAGCGCGCGATATATTCCGCAACATCGTCGGGAAGGTGCACACGCTCGCTTTCCGCCTTCTTCTGGAGGATGGCAATCTTGGTTTCCAGGTCCGGCGGCTGAATATCGGCGATGAGGCCCCATTCGAAGCGCGAGCGAAGGCGTTCCTCAATCGAGGAGATGTCCTTCGGCGGGCAATCGGAAGAAATCACGATTTGCTTCTGCTGATCGTGGAGGGCGTTGAAGGTGTGAAAGAACTCCTCCTGCGTGCGCTCGCGAGTGGCGATGAACTGGATGTCGTCGACCATGAGGACATCCATGTTGCGGAAGCGGTCGCGAAGGGCCGCCATGCGCTCGAAACGGATAGAGGCGATTACTTCGTTCGTGAATTTCTCGGCGCTGATGTAGGTGAGCCGCAGCGCGGCGTTGCGGCGCTTGAGCTCGTGGCCGATCGCCTGCATGAGGTGCGTCTTGCCGAGTCCCACACCACCATACAGGAACAAGGGGTTGTAGGATTTCGAAGGCTGCTCGGCAATGGCTTTGGCCGCTGCATGCGCGAACTGGTTCGAGGCGCCGACCACGAATGTGTCGAAGGTGTAGCGGGGATTGAGTTGGTGATTCGACGATTCGAAGTCGAGCTTAGCCTGCGGAGAGATGGCGGAAGTGCCGGGCGTCAGCTCCGATTCCTGAAAGATGTACTCGAGAATGAGCTCAGGATGTCCGACTTCGACCAGGACGGCTTTAAGCAGCTCGCCGTAGGTCTCCGTAAGGCGCTTGGAGAAGAGGCGAGTTGGGACGCGAACGACCAAACGGTCGTTTTCGGCACGCTCCTGGCGGGTCGGGCGAAACCAAGTAGCGAAGCTATGGGGATTGACGCGACGTTCCGTGTGCTGAAGGATTTTGTCCCAGAGATTCATAGCAAAAAAGCGGCCCCTGTCAAATTTCCACCGATGTGGAAATACTGTGGAAAACCCTGATCCACAAGGGAATAGCGATTATTGTGACTGGATTCCCGGTTCGATGCCGCGGTAACCGCGCCCCGTCGCGCGACATTCCCGATGGCCCGCCCAACAAGGCCCAAAAACTCAATCGACGCGAGGCGGGATTCTGCCTAAACGCGAGGGAATGAGCAAGAGAAAACTGAGCGAATCATCGAAGGCTGCTCACACAGAATTCACAGTTTTTCCACAGTATGGTTTTCATGCCCAATCGCCCTCTGAGATTGATTATGTGCTTGAGATTCACTGGTGCCAAGCAAGAGGAGGTGCCGCGAATGCCTTGAAATCAGGGAGATGCCGATAATTTCAGCGCAACGAATCGCGAATGGTAACGAAAGACCACCCCTTCGATGATCCGTGAACCCAGTCGAGATTTCCACAGTTGTGAGGGCACCAGAGCTTGTGGAAAAGGACAAATTTGGATGAAAAGTCTGCGAGTCCTAGGCCGCTAGAGATGAGGTTGCGATTGCGGCACGACCTGGGGAACGACGTTGAGCTTTGCGGGAAGCGAATTCGGCTTATCCGGCCGCGGAAATTCGAAGACGCCCCAGGGGTCGGCCGCGATGAGGATGCGGTCCGCTTCAACGAGGACGGCAACGGGCTTCAGCGGCGTGCCGCCACTCAGCGTGAGGTAATAGATTCCTTCGGGATCGCCGTCCTTGCTGAAGTGTACTAGCGTGTCGCCAATGCCCGCCCAGATTTCGTGCGTCTGGGGATCGGCGGCCATGGCCGTGATGATGGGCTTATCGAACGCAGAGACGCGGCCGAGGTCGCCGAGATTCACGCGGACGCTGCCGGTGAAGCCGAAGGAATTTCGGCCAAAGCCGCGATGATAGCCGTTTGAGAAAGAGTTCGGGCCGCGCGCGGACGAACCTGCCGCGTGCGCGCCACCCGCCCCGGCAGCGCCGCCAGCGGCACCCGCTCCCGCAGCGGCTGGTGCTCCGGTTCCGGGCACGCCAGTAGATGGGCCAGCTCCGCCGAATGCGTCGCGCGCGCCGGGATGGCGGAAGAAGAAATCGGAGGTCGAGCCGAAGACGAAGGCGCCAGGCAGTCCTTCCTGGCCCAGGCCCCCGCCTTGGGGCGTGCCGTTATAGGCTCCCGGAGGAGGCGGCCCGAAGATGTTCGAATCGAAGGGACCATTCTGCGTGGACGCGTTCAGACTGGACGGGTCCACATCAGAAGCCGAGAGATCGACATCGGAAGAATCAAGCGGGTTGCCCGTGGTGTTGAACTGCAGCGCGGCGGAATTGTTTCCCCTCGCTTGGCCGCTGACGCTGCCGAAATTTCCGGCGCCGCCGCGGCCCCGGCCTCCGCCGCCGAACCGCGAGACCGGGCCCATCCCTAACTGGAAATTCGAGCCCTGGCCCGTTACATCTCCAGAGAAGGTAGCGCCCATCGGGCCACCCGCGCCTCCGCCTCCCATCGTCTGCTGCTGGACAGCCTGGCCGTAGCCCGCACCGCGACGAAGGGCTTCGCCGAATCCGGTGCCGACTCCGCCGCCAAACTGGAGATCGTGCGACGACCCGACAGTTAAGAAGGCGCTGCTCTGACTCGAAAAGGACATATCGGAGAAGCCGAAGCTGAACTGGACGCGGTCGGCCGGCCGGTTCGCGCCTTCGCCGAAGACGCCCTCCGGAATCGAGGCTTCGTAGCCGAGATAGCCGTAGCGGTCGTATTTGCGCACGGTTGGATTCGGGATAGAAGTGAACGCGAAGTAGATGGCGCCGGTGGAGTCCCCGGAAATTCTTCCGAAGTCATTCATCGTTTCCTTAGGCTTCGCATTCATGTCATCTGAGTCGTTAGAGGAGCTCGCGACTTCGATGGGATCGCCGAAGGTTCGCACGATTCTTCCGCGTTGATCGACCACCTGGACGAGGTGCTTCGAGGTGAGGCTCGAGACCGCGAATTGATTGTCGGAGAGGGCGACAACGGACGTGGGAGCGACAACGGGAATTCTGTCGAGGAGGGAGCCATCGGGGGCGAAGACGTCGAGCGTATTGGAGCCGCGGTCGGCGACGACGAGATTGCCGCTGGGACTCACGTCGATGTCGACGGCGTACCGAATCGTGGCGCCTTTGGACTTGGCGTTAGGGAAGCGATCGACCAGGTTGCCGTCCGCGCCGTAGACCGAGATGACGGACTCCGGCTTCGCGAGAATGTAGTAGCGGCCGGCGGAATCGCGCTTGATGGCCGTGACTCCGGCGCCGACGGCCGGAAAAACCTTGTCTTGTGATGTGATAACGCTTCGAAGCCCCTGAGCGGACCCGGACAACGCAAAGCCCAGCGCACAGAGGCCTACAACAAGGATCTGACTCAGCCCCAGCCACCCACGACGAGACACAGCCGCCCCTCGACACCAAGAATGGTCAGTTACGAAGATGCATTTATGTATTCCCGCGATGCCCCGGCAAAGTTCCGTGTTCCTTAGACGGAAAGGGTGCCGGGGGACGTTTCAATCCAGGCGGAAATTGAGCCGGTCGATGGCACGGGCGCGGCCAGTGTATTCGTCAACGTCGATCAGGACGGCATTCATCTGGATGTCGTCTTCCGCCACGGAAAAGCGCGCCGGCAGCGAATCGAGGAAGCGCTGAACGATGCCCTGCTTCTCCATGCCGATTACGGAATCGTGCGGGCCCGTCATGCCGACATCGGTGATGTAGGCGGTGCCGCCGGGCAGGACGTGGTTGTCGGCGGTCTGGACGTGCGTGTGCGTGCCCAGGACGGCGGAGACCTTGCCGTCGAGGTGCCATCCCATTGCTTGCTTTTCGGAGGTGGCCTCGGCGTGCATGTCGACGACGACCACTTTCACATCCGGAGGAATCTGGGCGAGCTGGTCGAGTGCCGCGCGGAAGGGATCGTCGATCGGCGCCATGAAAGTGCGCCCTTGCAGATTCAGAACCGCATAAGCGACGCCATTTTTCGCGTGGCCGACGAACAGGCCCTTGCCGGGCGAACCATTGGGAAAATTGGCCGGGCGCAGCAAACGCGGCTGGTGCGGGAAGTAGTCGAAGATTTCCTTGCGGTCCCAGATGTGGTTTCCGCCCGTGAGGACTTCGATCCCGGAGGCAAAGAGATCGTCGGCAAGCCGCGGCGTAATGCCGAATCCGGATGCCGAGTTCTCGCCGTTTGCGATGCACAGGTCGATCGATTGCTGGGCGAGGATGTCCGCCAGCCGGTCATGCACGATCTTGCGGCCGGGCGAACCGACGATGTCGCCAATGAAGAGGATTCTCATGAGCTTGGTATTGTAACGGAGCGGTCCACTTCGCCGTGCGTTACTAGGCCCTGAACCCCACAAATAGGTGGGTGCAACGCGCCTGCTTTGAGGCTACCCCAGCCGAAGCCGGGGCGTGCGCAAGGGCAGGTCGACGGAAGCTCCCAGGGATCCAGTGTTGGTTCAAATAGGCTTTCGCAACGTCACCTGCGTTGCAGGCCATCTCCGGAATTATTCTAGCAGGAATCGCCGCGAGGGTTTTTTCGCGAGGCGCGCTATGCGTCGTCGTAGTCCTCGGTAAGGGACGCGAGAAATGCGGCGAGCGCGTCGACGTCCGCCTGGCTGATGGACATGTGCTGAAATTCGGGAGGCGCGTTGCGCAGAAGCCCCTGGCGCGCGAGTTGCGAGCTATTGATGTAGAACATGACGACGTCCGTGAACTTGAGCTTGCTGCCATTGTGGAAGTACGGGGCGGAGTCTTCCAGGTCGCGAAGCGTGGGCGTCTTGAATTCCGCGATGGTGGATGGCAGGCCCTGATCCACCGCGCAATTCTGGATGTTGGCGCAGACGAGCATTTGTAGATTCGCCTGCGGATTCGGCATGTCGGGATTGAGGTATACATTCCACAGGCCGAGGTCCGCGTACTGAGGATTGCCCGCAACGGCGCGATGACGGAAACGCTCGGAGGCATTCGGATGAGTGGTGGTCGCCGGGAGGTAATCGTCGTAATCGCCGGCCCGCACCGCGAGCGAAGGAACAGTGAGAGACATGAAGGCGCCCGCGCCGTTCGCAGCGTCGTACTCTTCCTGCGACACGCCCGTATTGTGGAAGCGGAAGTCCGTGAAATTCGGCGGAACGTGGCACGCGGCGCAATTGCCTGCGTGCTGCGAGCCGTCGACCGCATTTGTGGCAGCACTCAGGAATATCTTCAGGCCAGCCAGTTCCTGCGCGCCGAAGGCGAAGGGCTGCGCGTGATACTGGAACTTGCCGTAGGTCCCATCGACATAAATCGGATTCGAGAGCGCGTTCACCTGTTGCAGCAGGCTCTGCTCGTATTGCTGCTCGGTCTCGCCGGCGGCGGGCTGAACGGGCACGTGATTGATGCGCAGGAAAACGTCGTAAGGTGAGGCGTAGTAACGACCGTCTTCGTCTTGCTTGAAAAGCAGGCCGTCCATGTACTGCGCGATCAGCTTCGAGACGTCCTCGACGATCGCTTCGTCACTGGCCTGCGAGACGTCGAGCCGGTACTGCGGCGGAAGCAGGCAATCGGCGGGGATGCTCGGATCGGTGCCGAGAAAAATCGTCGCGTAGGAAAGATTGCAGCCGTACTCCGCAGCGGGCGTGTTGTTGCCGTTGTCCTTGCGGACGATCAGCGCGATGTGAGAGATCGCCTCCTGATACTGATCGAATCCCCATCCGAAGTTGCGGCCCGTTAGCGTGCCCTGGACGAGATCCTCGGGCGTTGCGAATTCACCGTCGAAATGAAGGAACGTGGGGCCGGAATGCGGCTGCAGCGATCCTACCATCTGCATGGCATTGCGAGGCGTGGTGGTGATGCCGTTGATGGGCCGTGGAATCGGGCTGTGGTCGATGAAGTCGGCGTAGGTGCGATTTCCGGCGCCGGCCACGCCTTGGAACTCGACGACAAAGTGGCACGAGCGGCAGTTGATGGACTCGCCCGCAAAGGGACCCGGCAAGGGACCATTCGTCGTCTGAACCTGCGCCACCACGGGATCGCCCACCGCGAGCGGCGCGTTGACGTCCGTCATGTTGGCCGCGAAATACTCCGCGAAGCGCGTTTCGACGAACAGGCGCTCGCCAATGTTCTGTTCCGCCGGCGCGCCTCCTTCATTTTCGAGCTTGAATGACGGGGCCGTGCCCGAGCCGCAGGACGAAGCGAAGAGCAAGAGCGCGAAACAGGCTGAGCGCAGAAACAATCGGGCCGATGCTTGTCGTCGAGTACTCATTTTCCTTCTCGATGCGGAGCTGGATTGGCCGAGGTGTCACTCGGTCCGAGGCTCTTGACGTATGCAATGATCTGCCACCGCGAAGGCTCGGGTAGCGCGCTCCAGGATGGCATCCCGTGCCCGAGCACGCCGTTTCTCAGGAGCCAGAACAATTCGCCGTCCGTGGCGTGTTGCACGCGGTCGCTGCGCAGGCTGGGGCGCTTTCCCTTGCCTAGAGCGTCCGGCCCGTGGCATTTCGCGCAGTGGTCGGCGAAGAGCTTCGAGCCGCCGGCTATAGCATCGGTCTGGCCCGCGTAGGGATTCGCGCGCTGGCGATCCGCCTCGGGCACGTGTTTCAGCCAGGATCCGTCGGCGGCTGCGAGGCACAGCAGCGCAGCGAGCGCGATCGGGAGTAGACGGCGCGAACTTCTGGGCGCGGCGTGACGAGCGTCTGCTTTGTTATTTCGAGTCATCGGCCGATTCCGCGCAGGCGGTGAAATAGCTGCTGCACTTCGTAGGAGACCTTGATCCGGTAGATCACGCCGATGCTGTTGGCATTGAGGCCGAAATTCGGAGAGAACGCGATCACGGGGCCGTTCGGAATCGAGAGAGCCACGACCGGACCGAGATACTGCGAGGTCGCCTTCCAGCCGAATCCGTTCGTGTCGCCCAGCCCGCCGTAGAGCTCGACTCCCGCCGCCAGGTTTTCGCGGCACAGCGTGCAGGGCTTGGCGCTCGCGGCGAGGGCGAGTGGACGCGACGCGCCGAGGGCATAGCCGAATTCCCACGGCTCAGGCTCGTTAAGGTCTTTCTCCGTTATGAAATTCTCCGAGAAATTCCAGCCGCGCCAGTTGCTCGAGAGGATCAACTTCATCTCGAGCGACCGCTCCGTGTCGTTCCGCTCGTAGCCGTTGGGAACAACCACGTCCGCAATGCTCTGGTGGCCGACGACCTCGAGAAAGCTCCGGTCCGCCTCGTTCACATTTTCGTATTCGACATAGAGCACGGGATTGATGACGTGCTCGCGTAGGAGCGGGCGGAAGCGGTTCTCCCAGCGGAAGCCGTTGAAGATGGTGCTGTCGTTGGCCGTGGTCTGGCCGCTGAGGTAGATCTCGGTCGTCCACCAGGCGGTGGCGCCGTACTCGAGTTCGAGAGTGCCACTGGCGAAGCGATTCCCGTTCTTCGGTGAGGCGAGCGTATTTTTCATGGCGATCTCGAGGTTGTCGGGCTCCTCGAGAGCGTGCGAGTACGTGACGAAGTAAGGAGGCTCCTGCGCGCGCGCCGGACCGGCAAGGAAGAGCCACGCGGCGGCCAGGGAGAAAATTCCCAGGAGACCCGCCTTCGAAATTCGAGCAGGAAACGCGAGCACGGTGCCTTCCAGTTGCAACTGAGTATCAACAGCGGCAAGAGGCTAGCGCAAGTTGAAACTCAGTGTCAAGAACAAAGTTGTAAATCAGTTGCAACTGGAAATTGACCGCACGTTCGCCGCACCGTCACATTTCGCGGAACGTGGCTGGGCCGGCTTAAAAGAGGAGGGCCTCGCCGGACCCGCGCCATCGAGTCCGACGAAGCCCCGGGTCGCTTAGCGGTTAGAAGTGGAACCCGATCTCGGCGGTCACGGCTCTTGGCGTGACGTAGTGCGTGCCGCTGAACGTCGAGATGAAATTGTAAAGCGCGGTCTTGTTCGCCACGTTGATTGCCGTCACGCGAGCGCTCCACCGGTAGCGGTCGCCACGGAACAGGTTGTCGTCGCCAACCGCGATGTCAAACAAGTTCCGCTGAGCGATCCGCTGCGGGTTGAGATCGTCATTCTCCGTGCCCGGCGCGGGAATCTTGATAAGCGTCGAGCCGTAACCATTCGCGGAGCACACATTCGTGCCCAGGTCCGACGTGATAGGCGTGCCGGTGGGATTCGATGCACTTGGCGGCGTGGGCCGGCTCGTGCCGAGCGACGAAACGCAGAAGAGTCCCGCCTGAAACTGTTGATCGGGACTGAGGCTCGACAGATCGACCGGCCCGCCGTCGGAGAACGGCACGGCGCCGGCGACGAGGCCGCTGTCGTAACGCCAGTTGAATCCGAACCACGGCCCGAGTCTCCACGGCTGGTATTGCAGGTGCGTGGTCTCGTTGAACTTTTCGTCGTGGTCGATGCGGAAGACTCCACCTGCGCCGCCCGGCGTTGCTCCCACACCGCCGAGCTGCGGTTCGAAGAACCGCGCGGCGACGCTCGACATCACCACCTGCGCCGTGAATCCGTGCACGTTGGGAACGGTGGCGCGGATGGCGTAGCCGGGAATCTTCGAGTTGTTCCACGCGATTGGAAATGTGATCGGCGTGGCGCCGAGAATGCTGAAATCGTACGCGTTGTGCGTGTACTTCCAGATGTACTCGGCGTCGACTACGAGATAACGTCCGAAGGCCTGCTGGAATCCCGCGTGGAACTCGTTGCGGAGACCCGGGGCGATGGGCGTCGGCGTATTGTCGAGGTTTCCCGCCAGGTCCGCGCAACCTTCACCCGCAGCGTAGAAAAGCGCGCCCACGACAGGATTGGCGCAGCCGACGCTCGACAACACAAGGTTCTCGTTGAAGGGGCTTTCGAGCGTGCGGGCATAGGAGACGCGGAGAACCGTGCCGGTCTGCTTGATGTTATACGCGATGCCCAGCCGCGGCTCCGCCTGGCTGGCGGTCGAGAGACCATTATAGAAATCGCCACGAAGACCCAAATTGAATGACCAGTTCCCCGCCGTGATGGCGTCCTGCACGTAGAGCGCAAGTTCTTTTACATCTGTGTGCGCGCGATAAAGGTACGGGCTTCCGCCTTGCGTGAGATCGTACGGTGGCAACACCGCGCACGGATCGGGCGCGGGATTCCCGTTGGGGCAGCCGAAATTCGGCAGGAACGTGGGGTCGACGATGCCAAAAGAGTCGTTCTCGGTCAGGAATGTCTGCTCGTAGTCGACGCCCGCCTTGATGTTGTGGATCCCTTTCACGTAGGAAACGGAAGCGCGGGCTCCCGCATTCGTGAGAAAGCGCAACTGCGCGGCCGTTTCCGACTGAAGGTCCGGACTCAGATCCGCGAACGGATCGGCGCTCGGATAGTAATTGTACTGATCGTGGCGGACCCACGCGCCCGCGGTGACGACCGCATTTGCGTTTATGAGGTGAGTCCAGGTCGGTGCTACGTTGAAGGTCCGAATCTGGGAACGCTGGTCGGCTGGACCGACGGGTTGGCCGTCGGGGCCCAAGCCGTCATTGTCGGCGGTAAGTCCCCACCACCCGCTGGCATACTGCGCATCGAAGGAATTGGGGGTCTGGAACCAGGAACGCGTAAAGCCCAAGTCCAGGTGGGCCGAATCCGCACTTGAGAATTGATAGTCAACTCGGTCGAACAAATCCTCCTGGTTGCCCTTGTCGTGGATCACGGTGAGCTCGGGCGGGTCGAGAAATCTCCCGCTGTTGAGCGCGTCGAGCGAAACGAAGTTGCCCCACTTTGTGCCGCCGTAAGCCAGGTCCAAACCCGCCGTCGAGGTTCCGAACGCGCCGTAGGACGCGTAGGCGGTTCCGTGGGGCGTGGTGACGCCCTGGCCGGAACGCGTGGTAACGTCGATCACGAGGCTGGTCTTGCCGCCGTACTCTGCCGGCGGCGCACCCTCGATCACTTCGAGCGACTGAACGGCGTCAACCGGAAGCTGGTTCGAGAAGACCTTGCTCTGCTGGTCGGTGACCGGCTGGCCGTCGATCGAGAACGAATTTTCAGCGTGGTCGCCGAATCCGTGGAACAGCCCATTCGAGTCCGCAGCAACGCCGGGACTCATCAGGGTGACGAGTGAGCTGAGGGAAGATGAAACGCTCTCGAGGGGAAGTTTGTCCGCGATGGCCCTGTCCACATCGGTGTGCGTTGTCGGATCGTTCTCGATCAGGTCCGCGCCGCTTTCGACGGTCACGCTGGTCGCCGTGCCCGCCACCTTCAGCGCGATCTTCAGTGTGATGGGCACCGAAGAACGCACGTCCACGTCCTCCGAGTACGAAGAGAACCCCGTCACGGTAACCGTCAGATGGTAGGGATTGAACGGCACGTTTGGAAAGCTGAAGCCGCCGGAAGCGTCGGTGGTCGCCGTCTCCTCATACGCGCTCACCGGGTTATGGATTGTAACGGTGGCCTTGGCGACGATGCCGCCCGACGGATCGGTCACCGTGCCGCTGATCGTGCCCGAAGTCCCGGTCTGGGCGGATGTGACAAAGGCCGCTGCAAACAAGAACAGAAGTATGAAAAACGAAATTCGCAGCACACTTCTCATAACGTCTTCCTCCCCATGGAATGGTGCGGTTGCGGCTTCTTGAGCCGGCAGCCCGGTTGGAGTTGGAAAGTCGCGCGCCGTCATCCAAGGGAGCGCGAGGGAGAAACGATTGAATTTACGAGAAGAGACTTGCGGGAGGAGCGCGCGAGGAAACGGAATGGCTTACAAACTCGAGGTGCGGGTCGACGGAAGCTGCCGCCGACCGACGGCGTGCGACGCCGGGAGTGGCAAGTACGGGCGTATGCGACAGGCCGATCGCGATCGAATGCGCAAAGTGGCAAACCTGGCACTGCGGATCCTGTGCCGCGTCCTTGTGCCAGTGCGCAACCGAGCCGAACGCAAACACCAGCACAGCGACGCCGACCAGAACGGCGAGCAGGCATTGTGCTGTTTTACGCGACATACGTGTCCCACACACCCCAAACATGGTACTTAGACGTGCTGACGCAAGCAATAGATGCGATTTTTTTGGTGCCTGGATGCCAAGTCCGAGCAGATCGCTCGGGCTCGCCAACCCACCCTTCAAAGATCCCCGCATATCCCTTTGATATACTATCGATGGGGTCAGGCACCGACGTTGCGCGTGAGAGCTCCGATATCGTTTTGATTGGCTCAGACCTGACCAAATTTGCGGCAACGGTCCGCCTCGCCCGCCGCTGCCGGGGCATCATCGTCCAGAATTTCGGGGGCACGCTTCTCGTGGACAGCGTCGGGATTTGTCTCGCCGCGGCCGGATTCCTGTACCCCCTCCTCGCGGCTTCGATTCACGTTTGTTCCGAGCTCGCGTTCATCCTGAATTCCGCCTGCTTGCTGCCCTCATCCGCGTCAGCAAGCAAATAGCGCAAACGCGAGCCACGGCGATCACACCTGCAAAACGTCGCCCTCGCGCGCGAATCGGTCAGTTGGAGCGCTCGATGGCCTTCTCGACCAGGGTGATGCACTTTTCGACGCGCTTGCGCAGCGGACCTTCGAGCTGTTCGTAGCGCTGCCGCATCGAGAAATTTTCGTCGGCGATATTCAGGGCCGCGAGAACAGCTACCTTGAGCGAATCGACGATGTGCGTCGCTTCGGCGACCTCGCGCATCTTCGCGTCGACGTAGGCGGCAAGCTCCTGCAGATACTCGTCGCTCTGGCCCGAATTGACGCTATACATCTGATCGTAGATTTCGATTTTCATGTTCCTGCTCCCGGCCGGTGGCCCATTTTCATCCATCCGGCGGCCGGCGGCAAGCAGCAGGTTTCGCAGAACCGGTTGCGCCGCGGCATCAGGAAGCGCGCAGAGTGGCGCCGAGATTTTTCTCGAGCGCGGCGACGATGCGCGAGGAAAAATCGGTGAGCTGCGAATCCGTGAGCGTGGCTTCCGCGCTCTGAAACGTGGTGCGAATCATCAGCGAGAATTTTCCAGCCGGAACTTGACCGCCGCGGAAAAGATCAGCCGGCTCGATGGCGCGCAGCTCCGGAATCGCGAGCGAGCGGATGGCCTCTTCGACCTTGGCGAAGGAAACGCCGTCATCAAGCACGAGCGAGAAGTCGCGTTCCACGGCGGGAAAGCGCGGCAAGGGCGTGAACCGCAGCGCGGCTTGCGCATTTTCGATGGCGGCAAGCAGAGGCTCGAGCTTGAGTTCGGCGAGAAAGACTGTTTGGCGAATCTTCAACTGATCCGCGATGCCCTGCGCGAGTTGACCGGCGACGCCGATGGCGCCCGCCGATCCGGCGGCGATTTGCGCAGCGCGAGCGCCGGCGAGCCAAGCGGGCGCCGCGTCATGCCACGCAAAGTTTCCAGCTAGCTTGCCGAGGGAATCGAGGTCGCCTTTGAGATCGGCGAAGGAAAATTCGCGAGCGTCCTCGTAAATAGACTTTTCGCGCGCGAGGCCGGTAGCGCCGAGCGTGAGCACCGGCGTTTCGACCGGCTCGCCGTTGCGCAGCTCGTAGGCTTTGCCCATTTCGAAGAGGCGCAGGTTGCGCTGGCCGTGATTCAGGTTCCATTCGAGCGCGCCCACCATGCTCACGATTCCGGTGGAGCGCATCACGGAAGCATCCTCGGCGAGCGGATTGCCGATCACCGCGGGAGTGACGCCGTCGGGCCGGAAGAGCGCATCGCGCTTCGGATCGACCAGCGGAATCTCGAGAATCTCCTGGTAGCCGAGGGCGACGAGGCGCTCGCGCAAGCGGTCCATCGCATCCGCGTGAGGCAAGCGCCGCGCAGGCTGCTTTGCGGGCGGCAGACGCGGGGGAAACTTGTCGTAGCCGTAATGGCGCGCGGCTTCTTCGATCAGGTCGATGCCGCGCGTTACATCCTGGCGCCAGGAAGGCTGCGTGCAGTCCCAGCGCGCGGCGAGCGAGCCGGCGCTGCCGCGATTCACGTCGACGCGAACGGGCTGAAATCCAAGCGAGCTGAGAATTTCCTCGATATCGCGATCTGGAATGTCCGCGCCCATCACGCGAAGGAGTTCCTTGCGCGCGAATTCAATTTTGCGCGGCGCTTCGCGGTGCGGATAGACGTCCACCACGCCGGCGAGAAGTTCGCCGCCCGCGAGCTGCTGGATGAGTTCGGCGGCACGGCGCGAGGCAAGCTCGGCCATCTCGGGATCGGCGCCGCGCTCGAAGCGATAGGAGGCTTCGGTGCGGAGACCGAGGGCCTTCGAGGTGCGCCGAATTGAAATCGGATCGAACCAGGCGCATTCGATAAGGATGTTGCGAGTGCTGAAGCTGATTTCGCTGTCTGCGCCGCCCATCACGCCGCCAACCGCAAGCGCGCGCTGAGGATCGCAGACCACGCACATGTCCTTCGTGAGCGTGCGCTCGATGCCGTCGAGGGTGCGCAACTTTTCTCCCGGGCGCGCGCGGCGGACGATGATGAGGTGTTCGGCGAGGCGATCGAGATCGAAGGCATGTAGTGCATGACCCAGGTCGAACATCACGTAGTTGGTGACATCGACGACGTTGTTGATGGAATTCTGGCCGATCGCTTCGAGGCGCTGGCGGAGCCAGTCGGGCGACGGCTGAATTTTCACGCCGCGCAGAACACGGGCGGTGAAGCGGCCGCAAAGATCGGGCGCTTCGATATCGACGCGCGCGACGGAGGCGACTTTTTCAGAAGATTCCTTGAGCTGCGGATGAACGGGCTTGAGCGGAAGTCGATAGATGGTGGCGGCTTCGCGCGCGATGCCGTAATGGCCGAGGCAGTCGGGGCGGTTCGAGGTGATTTCGGCGTCGAGGACGGGCCCGGCGGACGTCTCGTCGATCGCGTCGATGGCGATGCCGGCGAGCGAGAGGCGCGAGCGGAGGTCGGAGGCGGGCGCCGTGAGTCCGACGAAGTCCTTGAGCCAGGGGTAAAGAACCTTCATGTGCGGCCCCCCGGCGGAAGATTGGGGGATGAAAATCCGGAAGAGCGAAATCGCGTTTTTTCGCGATTAGAAAAATGTAAGGTCCTGAAAAGGCGGGGCTTAGCGGTGTTTCTAATCTTCGACTTCGCGATTAGAAAACTATAGGTTTGAAGCAGGGCCGAGATCGCGTTGCTCCCTCCGGACCGCGGCGCTTTGCGAAATCGCATTTTTTGGCGATTAGAACGGGTGGCGATCCTTTGTTTTCTATAACTTACGAGGGGTTCTAATATCCCATATTGGCGATTAAAAAAATCATAGATTGGGATCCGAGGAGATGCGGTAGCGATTCGAGACTGAGAGGCCATGGCGCCACCCGCTGGGTCGCCTGCGGCTTCTGTTTTGAATCTCGGGCTCATATGAATCGGACCACGCTAGCGCAAAAGTGGTCTTCCAGGCAACGAAAAGTCAGGGAACGGTAGAAGTTGACGGGCGAGCGGTAGCAGGGCGAGGTTGAACGGGAATTGCGAAATCGAGGGCGTGATTTTGGGGACACGCACCGTGCGATTCAATCAACGGTCTTCGTCGCGAGTCTCAGCGTAACTCGTTTGTTTGCAACACCGGCGGAACGGAAGCGCCGTTGCAATCGGACGGGGCCGGGGGGAAAGCGTGAGCTGCAAACTTCGCTCGGTTGAGGGCGTTTGCGAGAAGCTACCGATTCTTGCGTTGGTGATTTTTGTCGCCGCAACTATCGCGTTCGCAGGAGAAAAGTCGAGCATCCGGAAAATCGACTTCAGGAATTTCGCGTACCCGTGGGGCGACGGTGATCGAGGTTCGGACCCTTGGTACTGGATCCTGTCTTCGCCGCGGACTCGAATCAGGACGATGAATGGCGTTTATCGCTCCGAGGATTGCGCTAACGATGATCCAGACGAGCCGTGCCTTATGCTTAGAGTGCGTTCCGTTACATACGGCGATTTGCTCGGCCGAGGAGACGAAGAGGCGGTGATTTCGTTGAACTACAGCACCGGGGGAACAGCGAACTGGGACTATCTCTATGTCTACAGGGACGGGCGCGATTACCCGGTGCTCCTCGCCCGAATGGAGACAGGATCGCGTGGCGCCGGTGGTTTGCTTCGTGTGGTGATTGAACATGGTCTGCTGGTTGTGGATTTCGCTGACAAGGACCGGATGATGGGCGAGTGCTGCTCGGCAGGCTACATTCGCGTGCGGTACCGATGGCGGCAAGGAGAATTCGTGGAGGTCGGAAGGACTCGCGGGGACATGGAGATGGTAGAGGGCCCGCTTGTGAACTACTGGGCCGAAAAATCCCCCGACTATGAGCAGACGGATTTCAGTTCGGACGACGAGAACTGGGAGCGTCCCCTGAAGGCGCCCGAAGAGGTACTGCGAATTATCCGGACGCAACTGAAATCGGCGCCAGACGAGCTGCCAACAAACTGGTTGGTAGCTTCGGAGATCCAACTAGATGGGCCGGAAGAGAAGGACCTGATTGTAATGGGAATCGGGGGGCTGCGGGGGCGCACGTGGTGCCATTCTGGGTCTTTCGACGAACTACCGCCGCATATGTACTCGTTCTGGGCACGGGCGGAGACGGACTGAGTGTCACCAAACGCCGATGGAAGAATTTTCGCGAGATCCAAGCCATCAATCAAACAGCGGGCAAGGTCACCACGACGACTTACCGGTTTGACGGAAACCAGTATCGAGAGTCTTTGTCGGTGACAAAGCCTGTCGACTGATTGCTTCGACAGAGATGGTGGCCGAGGGGCACCAATGGTGCGTGAAAAGCACCAGCGCGGCGGCGAGCATAGGGGTGGGAATTCGGCGGGCGTACGTCTCGTATCTTACTCATAATTAAGGAGATCCGCGAGCGGCGAGGCTTAAGGCTGCGGTTTGGCAGCCGCGGTGCGTTTATAGGCAGCGAGAGCGGCCAGGCAAGGCGGTTGATGGCCCAGAGTGAGATGGGATTTGAGGCTCTCGGAAAGGATTTAGCGATGAGATACCTACGAATTCTGGCGATCCTCGGCATTTGGCTTGGCACGGCGTCATTGGCGCACGCACAGAGAGTAGCGATTGGAGTGGGTGTGGGGATCGGCGCCCCGGCTTACGTGGGCCCGGCTCCCGTCTGCGCGTATGGATACTACGGATATGCCCCCTACGCGTGCGCGCCCTACGGCTACTACGGGCCAAGCTGGTTCGTGAACGGACTGTTCATCGGAGCCGGCCCGTGGGGTCATCGCTTTTATGGACCTGGGTTCCGGCCGTTCGTTGGACGCCCGTTCGTCGGACACGCCTTTGTTGGGCGGCCGTACGTTCGAGGCGGGTTCGTGGCGCGAGGTGGAGTTGTGGCGCGCGGACGGGTGGGCGGTTTTCGCGGAGGAGCCGTGGTTCATGGCGGCGGATTCCGCGGACGCAGGTAATTCGATCTTCCGCTAGTGCACTCCCCCAAAGGCCGGCGGTCACGCTCCGCCGGCCTTTCCTCTTTTATCCGGTGCTTTCTTGCGCGTTTTCCAAGCACCAACTAGACTGCGAACCGCACATGGATTCCCAACATCGCGGTTTCCCCTTTCGATGGGTTCTCCCATTCGCGCAGCTCGTAGTCTGCGTGGTGCTCTTGTGGCCGATGCGGGGCATCCTGTTCTTCGGAATAATCGATTCTATCTATTCGAACGCTGGCTCGACTCCGCCGTGGGAGTCGAAGGGCGTTGATGTCCCGGTCCCCCCAATGACTCCGGATGAACAGCGGAGGGCTGATGCTGGGGCGAAGTTATTTGACGTACGAAAGACGCTGCCGTTGGCGCTGAATATCCCAGTTCTCATCGTGGAACTACCCTACATCGTGCTGAGTCCTGCGAAGAGGGATTGGGTGCCGAAAGGAATGCCTCCCGAAGTTTGGCGAGATCTGAGCTGGCCGCTTGCGGGAACGCTTTTCTGGTGGTTTTTGGGCAAGGGTGTCGAGGCTCTGTTCGCGGCGCGTCGATCGCTCGTGCGTCCACCAATCCACTGGATCGAGACTACAGTCGCCGTAATCGTGTTTGGATCCGGTCTTGTCGCACTCGCAGGGATAATCACCAGCACGCCAGACGACCGGCGCGACACCGAGTTCATGGTGCTGGTGGCTGGCGCCTTTTTGTGGGGCATTTTGGCGACTGTGACAATTGCGGCGCGTCTCCTGCAGCGGAGGGTCGCGAAGCGGAGTGCCAGCAACGCGATCTGCGGCTAGCGATCGTCGAGGTGCATTTTCCCGATCTCACATGAGCGCCTCCCGTGCCCATTTACGGACCGGGAAGCGACGGCGCGACTGCAGTCAGTTGGGGTTGGAGGGGGCGGGGCGATCGCGGTCTTTGAGGAAGCGGTCGTAGCATCCCTTGGCTTGGGCAAGGACCGCGGGATATTCAGGAGACTTGCGGAAGTCGGCGAGAACGGGATCGCGCTGAAGGTACTCGTAGGAACAAAATCCACCATCGATCGCGGACTTGAGCAGCTTCGCGGTGAAGGCGTTTCCAAGGCAGGCATTGAGCGTACCGGCGAAACTGAATCTGGGTTCGGGATCCTTGTACGCAAAGAGCTCTTTTTCGGTCTCTTCCATCAGATGGTCATAGCCTGGAGGTTTGGGGTTCGAGTAACACGCCTCGAGAGCCCGCGGGTGAAAGAACGCGCTGTCGGGAAGCTGATGGAGCTCGGCCAAAGCCTCGCTGATTTTTCCCACGTGCAATAGAAGGCTGGGGCCCACGTTGTTCGTCCACTCCGATCCCGCATCCAGGGCCAGGAACTTTTCCGCGTCATCGAGCTGCCCCGTGAATTCGAAGACGCTGGCGCAGGACCGGAACTGGTAGTTGCCGGGATCGAGTTTCAACGCGAGATTGCATTCATCGGCTGCTTCCCCGCTGACGCTGGCGTAGCGCAAGACGTACGACAGAGTGAAATGAGCGAAGCCGTTCGTGGGACGCTTCTCGACCATCTCCTTGGCTTCGCGATAGGCCTGGGCGAGTCTGCCAGCATCGGCGTCCAAGCTGATGATCTGCTGTTGCGCGTCGGCGAGATTCGGATCCAAGGCGAGAGCGTGCCGCAGCGTGGGCTCCGTGCGCGACATCGCTCCGTTTCCCGGTCCATACTCCTCTTCGTAGTAATAGCGCTTTCCGAGCGCAGACCAGGCCGGAGCAAATTTGGGATCGAGTCCCACGGAGCGCTCGAGCATGCGAACGGCTTGCTTGTTCTGCTCGCCATCGTGCGCCATGGCGACGCTGCGCAAGTAGAGATCGTAGGCTTCTTCGTTGGTGGGACGCGTTCCGGCCTCGCTCGCGTCGCTGGAAGCGCCGAGAGCGGGGATGAGGCCGTCACGCACCTTCGCGGTGACCTGCTGGCGCATGGCGACGAGATCGTCGGCGGGCACGTTCATGGTTTCCTGCCAGAGAACGCGGTCGCCGGCGACGTCAACTGCTTCGAGGGTGAGCTGGAGCTGCTTGCTGATTTTCTCGTAGCGTCCGGTGACGATGCGGCCGACGTGCATTTCTTTGCCGGCTTGCTGCAGGTCGACATCGCCATTCGCATACTTGCCCGTAGTGGTGAACGGACGAATGGAAAGACTGGGTATGGAGCTTAGAGTAGTGGCGACCTCATCGGGCAGGGCCATGCGCAAGAAGTCCACATCTTTATCCTGGCCGAAATTCTGGAAGGGCAGGACGGCGATCGTCGCCGGAGCAGCGGCTACCGTTTGTGTGACACCAGGCGCCGGACCTCCGCGCCATTTCCAGATTCCGAATCCGGCGAGAGCGACGAGAACAATTGCGGCAATGAGCCAAATCCAGCGATTGGCGAAGGATGGTCGCGCGGCCGCAGCGGCGGCGGTGCGCGCGGAAGATCCTGAACCCGTGTCCCGGCGGGCGCGGGCGAGGTCGGCGCGCATTTCCGAAGCGTGCTGATAGCGGACGTCGCGATCCTTTTCGAGAGCCTTGAGGATGACGCGCTCGAGATCGGGTGGAACCTGGGAATTGAGCCGAGACGGTGGCGGAGGCGCCGCGTGGAGGAGTTCATCGGTAAGCGCGGCCGTGGTGCCGCCCTTGAAAGGCAGCGCGCCAGTGGCCATTTCGTAGAGAACGATGCCAAAAGAGAAAAGGTCGGTGCGAGAGTCGAGCGGCTTGCCGAGGACCTGCTCGGGAGACATGTAGGCAGCGGTGCCGAGAGTCGACCCGGGACTGGTGAGGTGCTCGTCGACCGAAAGAGTGTTGGCGTCGGCGAGCGGATTTTGCGAAGAGCGATTCGCGTCAACCTTGGCGAGGCCGAAATCAAGAATCTTCGCGTGGCCGCGGTTGGTGATGAAGATGTTGGCGGGCTTGATGTCGCGATGAACGATGCCGGCCGAGTGGGCCGCGTCGAGGCCTTCGGCAATTTCGATGGAGAGTGAGAGGAGTTTTTCGATTTCCATCGGGCGGCCGGCAATCAAATGCTTCAGTGTGGCGCCGTCCAGAAATTCCATGGCGATGAAGGCGCGGCCGCGGTCTTCGCCGACATCGTGAATGGTGCAGATATTGGGATGATTCAGTGCGGACGCAGCCTTGGCTTCACGGCGGAAGCGGTCGAGAGCCTGAGGGTCGTGCGAAACATCGTCGGGAAGGAACTTGAGAGCGACAAAGCGGTCGAGGCGCGTGTCCTGGGCCTTGTAGACGACACCCATGCCGCCTCCTCCGAGCTTTTCGAGGACGCGATAGTGAGAGACGATCTGGCCAATCAGAGAGGAAGAGTCTGGCATCCAGAGGGGATATTAGGGTGGGGATGATGGCAAGTCAACGAACGAGGACACGCCGGTAAGCGGAGACAGCGGCGAATCCTTCTCGTCCTGAGAAAATCGAATTGGATGGTGGCCTTGATTCGTTGCAAGGCGCATCATCGAGGTGTATTTTTGCGATTCTCAAATCGGCGGTTCTTGCGCTGAATCGTCAGGGAGGCTCCATTGCGTTCGCTCATCTCGCCGAAGTTCTTGTTGGTTGTGCTCGCCGCGCTGGCGGCACTGTGGTCAGGTTCCATACTGCTGGCACAAAAGAAATCCGGCCCGCCCGCCAAAGGCCAAGTCCAAGGGCGTCCGGACGATAATGCCGGATTGAAATTGCCGGCCGGATTTTGCGCGAGCGTTTTTGCGGACGGAATTGGCCACGCGCGCGATTTGACGGTGGCGCCGGACGGCGTGGTGTACGTGAACACATGGTCGGGCCGGTACTACGGGAATCAGAAGACGGTGCCGGGCGCATTTATTCTGGCGCTGCAGGACAAGACCGGCGCGGGAAAGGCGGACGTGATCGAGCGCTTCGGCGAGACGGAGGCGACCGGCGGGCGCGGAGGTTCGGGCATCTGGTTCTACAAGGATGCGATCTACGCGGAGATCAACGACAAAATCGTCCGGTATGCGATGACGGCGGATTCGATCGTGCCGAAAACGGTGCCGGAAACGATTGTCTCCGGGCTGCCGCTGGGTGGAGACCATCCGATGCACCCCTTCATCATCGATGCCGAAGGAAACCTGTATGTGGACGTCGGGAGCGCGACGAATTCCTGCCAGGAAAAAAACCGGACGCTGAAATCTCCAGGCATCAGCCCGTGCACGGAACTCGAGACGCGAGCCGGCACCTGGCGCTTTGACGCGAACAAGACGGATCAGAAATTTTCGCCGGCGGAGCGCTACGCGACGGGAATCCGCAACGGCGAGGGCTACGCGATCGACGAAAGCGGCCACCTATTCGTGACGCAGCACGGGCGAGATCAACTGCACGCGAACTGGCCCGACCTCTATAAGCCGGAGGAAGAAGCGACGCTGCCCGCCGAAGAGCTAGTGCTGCTGAAGAAGGGCGGCGATTACGGCTGGCCTGAGTGCTACTACGATTCGTTCCGCGAGAAGCTGGTGCTGGCGCCGGAGTACGGCGGCGACGGCAAAGGGAAGGTCGGCATCTGCGCGGAGAAGACGGAACCGGTGGCGGCGTTTCCGGCGCACTGGGCGCCGAACGGTGCGACGTATTACGGCGCGAAGGAATTTCCGGCGCGGTATCGACACGGCGTGTTCATTGCCTTTCACGGATCGTGGGACCGGGCGCCTTATCCACAGGGCGGGTACAATGTGGTGTTTCAGCCGCTGGACGGCGAGCGGGCATCGGGGCGGTGCGAGATTTTTGCGGATGGCTTTGCGGGAGGGCGCGAGTCGCCGGGCGGAGCCGCGCACCGGCCAAGCGGTCTTGCGGTGGGACCGGACGGCGCGATGTACATTTCGGACGATGTGCGCGGGCGAATCTATCGCGTCGTGTATCGCGGTGGCGGGGCAAACCCAGGTGGTCACATCACTTACTGTCCGAGCGCAACGGCTCCGGCCGGCGAAATAGGCGGCACGGCCGCGAAGCCACCGGAAGGCACGCATCCGAATGCGGGAGCGGCAGCCGCCATGTCTGCGACGCCGGTGCCGAAGGGAGCGACGCTCGCGATGGTGGACCTCGGCCGGAAGATTTACGTGGGACAGGTCGGCGGCGCGCCTTGCACGGCTTGCCACGGCGAGAGCGGCGAGGGATCGCAGCTGGGACCTCCGCTGAAAACGAAGAAATGGTTGTGGGGAGACGGCAGTTATCCGGAAATCACGAAAATTATCGCGACGGGCGTATCGCAGCCGAAGAAGTACCGAAACATCATGCCGCCAATGGGCGGAGCGCAACTGACGAAGAGCCAGGTATCGGCGGTGGCGGCGTACGTCTGGAGCATAAGCCATCGAAAGTAGCCTGACTGACGTAGAGTTGAGCTAATCCAGGCAAAGCACGGCCGGGCTGAACAGAGTTCGCAAGAATTTCTGGAGGATGGGATGCGACTGAGACGGCGAGGGTGTGGGCTTGTGTTGATTTGCGCAGCCGCGCTTGCGGGCGTGATAACGGAAGCTCCGGCCCTGAGTGCGCAGCAGACGAGCACGCGCGCGGTGACGGCGGCGGAGTACGAGCACGCCGAAAAGTTCCTGACGTTCAACACGGCGCCACTCGCGTTTCACAAGGTGCACGCGACATGGCTGCCGGGCGACCGCTTCTGGTATCGCGACCAGGGTCCGGACGGCGCGGAATTCGTGATGTTCGACGCGGCCCGTGGAACGCGCGGGCCGGCATTCGACCATGCAAAGCTGGCGGAGGCGCTCTCCGCGGCGTCCGGCAAGGCGTACAGGGCGACGCACCTGCCGTTCATGACGTTCGAATTCACGGCGGATGAAAAGGGAATTACGTTTACGGTGCGCGGGCAAGACTGGAAGTGCGACCTCGAGTCATACCGCTGCGCGGCGGAAGGCCAGGCGCGCGAGCCGATGCCGTTCATGGGCCGGCCGGGAGCGCGCGACGAATCGACATCGCCCGACGGCAAGACGGAGGTGTTCATCCGGGACTGGAATTTGTGGATGCGCGATACAGCGAGCGGCAAAGAGACGCAACTGACGACGGACGGAGTGAAGGATTTCGGGTACGCGACGGACAACGCGGGATGGACGCATAGCAACCGGCCCATCGTGCTCTGGTCGCCCGATTCGAAAAAGATTGCGACCTTCCAGCAAGACCAGCGCGGCACCGGAGAGATGTATCTGGTCGAGACGCGCGTGGGACACCCCAAGCTCGAGGAATGGAAATATCCGCTGCCGGGCGATCCGGTGGTGACCACGATCCAGCGCGTGATTATCGACCTGCCCGCCGATTCGAGCGGACCGAAGGTGATTCGGTTGCAGATGCCGCCGGATCAGCACCGGTCGACGCTGTGCGACGACGTGGCGTGCCGCGGCGGCGAATGGGCGGACGTGGAGTGGAGTCCGGACGCGAAGCACCTGGCGTTTGTTTCGACGTCGCGCGACCACAAGCAGGAAAATCTGCGCGTCGCGGATGCGGAAACGGGCGCGGTGCGCGACGTGATGGAGGAGACCGCGGCGACGCAGTTCGAATCGGGGCAGGGCCGCGTGAACTGGCATTACCTGCCGCAATCGAACGAAGTGATCTGGTGCTCGGAGCGAGACGGATGGTCGCATTTGTATCTCTACGATTTGGCGACCGGGAAACTGAAGAACCAGATCACTTCGGGAGCCTGGGCGGTGACGGAAGTGCTCAGCGTGGATGAGCAGAACCGGAAGATCTATTTCGTCGTCGACGGGCGCGAGAAAGAGAATTCCTACTTCAGCCAGCTCTACCGTATCGGGTTCGACGGAAAGGGGCTCGAGCTGCTGACTCCCGAAGCCGGCAATCACTCCGTGGAAATTTCGCCATCGGGGCGGTTTTTCGTCGACAGCTATTCGACGCCGGATACGCCGGTGGTGACGGTGTTGCGGGATGAAAACGGAAAACTGATCTCGACAGTGGCGAAGGAGGACATTTCGAAGCTGGTCGCGGAGGGATGGAAGCCGCCGGTGCCGATCACAGTGAAGGCGCGGGATGGCGTAACGGATTTGTACGGGCTGATGTACGAGCCGACCGATCTGGACAAGAGTAAGAAGTATCCGATCGTCAACAACATTTATCCGGGACCGCAGGGTGGCAGTGTGGGGAGTTGGTCGTTCGTGGAATCGCGCGGCGATTGCCAGGCGCTGGCGGAGCTGGGATTCGTGGTCGTGCAGATCGAGGGAATGGGGAATCCGTTGCGGTCGAAGAAATTCCACGATTTTTATTACGGCAACATGGGCGACAACACGCTGCCCGACCAGATCGCGGGAATGAAGCAGCTTGCGGCGAAGTATCCGTGGATCGATATCGATCGCGCCGGAGTCTGGGGACATTCGGGCGGTGGATTCGCGACGGCGGACGCGATGTTCCGGTACCCGGATTTCTTCAAGGTGGGAGTTTCGGAGTCGGGGAACCACGACAACCGCGAATATGAAGACGACTGGGGCGAGCGGTATCAGGGCCTGCTGGTGAGAAATCCCGACGGCACGACGAATTACGATGATCAGGCGAACGAAAACATCGCGAAGAACCTGAAGGGGCATCTGCTGCTGGCGCACGGCACGATGGACGACAACGTCCCGCCGTACAACACATTGCTGGTGGTGGACGCGCTGATCAAAGCGAACAAAGATTTCGATCTATTGCTGCTGCCGAATCAGCATCACGGATACGGAGCCGAGAGCCTGTACATGATGCGGCGGCGCTGGGATTACTTCGTGCGGTATCTGATGGGCGCGGAGCCGCCGCACGAGTTCGAGATCGCGATGCCGCAGCCGCCGGAATAAGCCGGGCACAAGGAGAAGGGCATGAGCAAAAGTCCGAATGAAGGAAGCATGGATTACATCGAGTTTCCCGCGACCGACGTGGCGAAGACGAAGGCGTTTTACATCCAGGCCTTTGGATGGAAATTCACGGACTATGGTCCTGATTACACCAGCTTCGAAGACGGCCGGCTCGCGGGAGGCTTCACGAAAGATCGAAAGGTGACCCCTGCGAACGGCGGCGCGCTGGTGGTGCTCTACGCGAGCGACCTTGCGGCTGCGGAAGCGAAGGTGCGCGCTGCGGGCGGCAAGATTGTGAAGGACGCATTTTCGTTTCCGGGCGGCCGGCGATTTCACTTTGCCGACCCGAGCGGAAACGAACTGGCGGTGTGGTCGGAAAAGTAGACGGCGGCAAAGCCCGCGCCTCTACGATTTTTTCCTAGGGACCTTTGCGCCCTTCTTGCGGGCTTCCGAAAGGCCGATAGCGATGGCCTGCTTGCGGCTCTTCACGCGGCCGCCGTGGCCGTGTTTTCCGCGGCGAAGAGTACCGTGCTTTCTCCGGCGCATGGCGCTTCTGACGCTCTTTTGGGATGCCTTGCCGTAACGTGCCATTTTCAGTCCTCCAGACGACGCTGCCAACAGAGTGCGTCAATCTGGAAGCAACGTTCCATACCGGATTTTCCCGAGATTCAGAAAAAGGCAGTCGAGGTACTCCGGCGAGCGAAAATCGACCCGCGTAGGCTACGGGAACTGGCGGAGGAAGCGAACGTCGTTCTGGAAGAGCAGCGGCACTTCTGGAACTCCGTACTTCATCATGGCAAAGCGGTCGACACCCATGCCGAAGGCGAAGCCGGAAAGCCGCTCGGGATCGTAGTTGACGAAACCGTAGACCGCTGGATTGACCATGCCCGCCCCGAACAATTCGATCCACCCCGAATGCTTACACACCCGGCAGCCGCTCCCGCCGCACACGTGGCAGGAGGCGTCGACTTCCGCAGAAGGCTCCGTGAACGGGAAGAAGCTGGGGCGCAGGCGCGTCTTCACCTTCGGCCCAAGAAACGCGCGGACGAAATATTCGACCGTGCCCTTGAAATCGCAGAACGTGATGTCCGTATCGACGGCCAGGCCCTCGATCTGGTGGAACATGTAGCCATGCGTCGAGTCGGGATTGTCGCGGCGGTAGACCTTTCCCGGCACGATGATTCGCACGGGCGGCTGCTGCTTTTCCATCGTGCGAATCTGCATGGGCGAAGTGTGCGTGCGCAGCAGATGCGGCGAGCGAGCGCCTTCGATGTAGAAGGTGTCCATATTATCGCGCGCGGGATGATGCTCGGGAATGTTCAGCGCCTCGAAATTGTAGTAGGGCGTTTCGATTTCAGGGCCCTCGACGACGCTGAAGCCGATCGAAATGAAGATGCGCTGAAGTTCCTCGAAGGTCTGGCGAATCAGGTGGCGCGTGCCGAGTTCGGGTTCGACGCCGGGAAGCGAGAGGTCGATTTTGTCGCGAGCGGCGGCTGCGCGGTTCGCGGCGGACTTCATGGCAGCCTCGCGCTCGGCGAGAACGGATTCGACGTGGGACTTGAGCTTGTTCAGCTCCTGGCCAACGACGCGTTTGAGTTCGGGCGGCGCTGGCTTGAGCCAGTTTTCGGTGATTTCTGAAAGGACGCCGGACTTTCGACCCAGCCATTTCACTTTGCTGACGCCGAGATCGATCGAAGCTATGTCTTGAGCCGCATCACGATCGAAGGCTGTGTGGACCTGCGCAAAAAGAGACACGACCTTCTCGGGAATGTCGACGCCCAGTTGGGCGAGAGTTTGTTTTGTCGGATCGGTCGTCATGATCGCGCGCCGAACAACCTCGGGTCTGAAGACCCGAGCTACATGAGAATCCGATAGCGCTAGGCGGCCGGGCGCGGAGCCGCGGGCGCGTTTGCCAGATTCTGCTTCGCCGACGCTGCCAGTGCGGCAAAGCCCTCGGCGTCGCGGACGGCCATGTCCGCCAGGATCTTCCGGTCGATGTCGATACCGCCAAGCTTCAAGCCGTGAATCAACTGGCTGTACGTGGTGCCGTTGTTGCGCGCGGCGGCGCCGATGCGCTGAATCCACAGCGTGCGGAAATCGCGCTTGCGATTGCGGCGGTCGCGATAGCTGTACCGCAGCGAGCGATTCACCGCCTCCTTCGCCGACCGGTAGAGCTTGCCCTTCGTGAGGAAAAATCCCTTGGCATGCTTCAGCAGCTTCTTGCGCCGTGCGCGGCGCTTCGTACCTCGTTTCACCCGAGCCATTGCGATGTTCTCCTGTTGTGAATTCGGAATCCGATTTGCGGGCGGAGAAAACGCAAGCAAGCGGCGTTTCCCGCCGAGGCGGGAGCGCACGGCCAACTGCGTAAATCTCCGCGGCGCGTTTCCAAAGCTCCCGCGAAATTCGCGGAAGCGGCGCAAGCCAGCTTCGCTCGCGCGTCCCCCGGGCTCAGCTATGTCGAGCCTGGGATGAGCCGGCAGGCCCGCCGCGGCGGGTTACGCTCTGCCTGACTCAAAAAAGAGACCGAATCTGCTAGACGCCGTACGGCAAGGCGCGGCGCACGTTCGGCACGTCCGCCGGATTCACTTCGACGTCGCCTGCCAGTTTGCGCTGGCGGCGCGGCAGCTTCGTTCCGAGCAGGTGGCGCTTGCCGGAATGCCAGCGCATCACCTTGCCCGTCGACGTGATCTTGAAGCGCTTGGCGGCGCCACGGTGCGTCTTCAGCTTTGCTTTCTTGTTCTTGGTCACAATGCCCTCGAAATCGTTTGAATTACGCCTGGCCGCCGGCCGCCGACGTCACCGGGCGCGCTGGAGTGGCGGCGGCGCCCTTCTTCGGCGCGAGAAGCGCCAGCAGGATATTTGCTTCCATGCGCGGCCCGAATTCCACCTGCGCGTGATCCGTAATGTCCTTTAGCAGGCGCTCCATTTTCGAGCGGCCGACGCTCTGGTGCGCCATCTCGCGCCCGCGATGAAAAATCATGGCCTTCACTTTGTAACCTTCGCCGAGGAACCGGATGATCTGGTTCTTTCGCACCTGGTAATCGTGCTCAGCGGTGGAGGGCCGGAATTTCACTTCCTTGATGTGCGAACTTTTCTGATGCTTCTTCTGCTCGTGGGCTTTCTTGTTCTGCTCGTAGAGGAACTTGCCGTAATCCACGAGCTTGCAGACCGGCGGCACGGCAGTGGGCGAGATTTCGACGACGTCCAGCCCGGACTCGCGCGCGCGTTTCATGGCGTCGAAGAGAGACATGACGCCGAGCTGTTCTCCGTCCTCGGCAACCACGCGGACTTCACGAGCGCGAATGCGCTCGTTTACTCGAAGGCCACCCGTACCCCGCTCTGCGATAAGCCCACCTCCACAATGCCGTTCCGGTTTGGTCGTGCCGAGATATAGCGCCCCGGCGGTTGCCGGCCCTGCTCTCCCCAGACAGAAAATCCCGCCGGGAAGGACGGGACGGGAAGTATAGCATGGCTCGAAGGCCCGTCTGCAATAGGACATTTACGAGGCAAGTACGGCAATCTTCCGGCAGGCGAATCCTAAGACGAGAGTTCGAGCGCGCCCTTGGGACCCTCGATGCGCGCGCGGAGCTGCGGCTTGTCTGCGGGCCGGACCATCACATCGACGCGGAGGAGCGCGAATGTCTCGCGCAGTTCTTTCGGCTTCGGCCCTTCGGCCGAGAAGCTGGCGATATGGCAGCCGGAGGGCGCGTCGATCGACGGGTGCACGGAATCGTGGCCCCACTCGATGAAGAAGGGGAGAAGGCCGCCGCGATCGTCTTTCAAGCGCAGCGCCTTCCAGTGCAGCACCTTGCCGTCGGGCCGTGCCCGCGAGCCCGCTTCCGGACCTTCGATCGCGATATGCTCGGCCGTGAGCTTCTTCTCCACGGCCGCGATGTCGTCCGTGTGCACGGCCCAGGTGAGGAGATGTGGCTCGCGCATATCGCGCAATTCGGGATAGGCAACGGGCGCGGGTTGCTGCGGATCGGGCGCAATGATTTCGAGATAGCGCCGCGTGCCGAGCCGAAGCAGCGCGTTGCGCGTGCCGCGGCCGGGATGCACGCCGCCAAAGGCCGCGCGAACGCCTGTATGTTCTTCGACGAAAGCGACGCCGCGGTCAAGGTCGCTGATGCCAAGCAGGATGTGGTCGAGCGCGGTCGGAACTTGCGGGGTAGCAGCGCCAAACGACGCGGGTGATGCGAATGCCCCGCCAGCCAGCGCGAGGCCTGCGCTCGAAAGAAATGTCCGCCGCGAGAAATGAGTCATTGGCGCGTCAACTGGTGACCTTCGAATCGATTTCCCCGCGCAGGTCCGCGATGAATTGCTCGACCGGGCGCGGGCCGAGATCGCCCTTCGAGCGATGCCGCACCGAAACGGTGCCCGCTTCTGCTTCTTTGCCGCCGAGGATGAGCATGTACGGAATTTTCTGTAGCTGGGCGTCGCGAATCTTTGCCTGCAGCTTTTCGTTGCGGTCGTCGTGATGAACGCGGAAGCCGGCATCCTGGAGCTGCTGCGTGACCTTCTTCGCGTACTCGTCGAATTTTCCGCTTACCGGAAGCACGGAAGCCTGCACCGGCGCGAGCCACGCTGGAAACGCGCCCGCGTAGTGCTCGATGAGCACGCCGAAGAAGCGTTCGACCGAGCCCCACAGCGCGCGGTGCACCATCAGCGGCTGGTGGCGCGAGCCGTCTTCGCCCACATATTCGAGCTTGAAGCGCCGCGGCAGGTTGAAATCGAACTGCACGGTGGTGAGCTGCCATGGGCGGCCGATGGCATCGACCAGCTTCACGTCGATCTTCGGTCCGTAGAACACGGCTTCGCCCGGCATGTATTTGTACGGGACGTTCATCCGCTTGAGCGTGTTGACCAGCGCACCCTCCGCGCGGTCCCATTCTTCCACGGTACCAGCATAGTCGCCCGGCTTTCCCGGATCGCGCGCGGAAAGCTCCACCTCATAGCGGTCGAAGCCGAAGACGCGCAGCACCTCCCACGCGAACTCGACGCAATCCTGAATTTCCTTTTCGATCTGGTCGGGCATGCAAAAGATGTGCGCGTCGTCCTGCGTGAAGCCGCGCACGCGCAGCAGGCCATGCAGCACGCCGGAGCGCTCGTAGCGATAGACGGTGCCAAGTTCTGCAAGGCGAATCGGCAGTTCGCGATAGCTGCGCAGGCGCGACCGGTAAATCAGGATGTGGCCCGGGCAGTTCATCGGCTTCAACTGGTAGTCGTCTTTCTCGACTTCCATCGGGCCGAACATGTTGTCCTTATAGAAGCCGGTGTGGCCGCTGATTTCCCACAGATGGCGGCGCATCACGTGCGGCGTGAAGACCAGATCGTAGCCGCGGCGAATCAGCTCCGCGCGCAGCCAATCCTCCATCTGCCGCCGGATGATGCCGCCCTTCGGGTGCCAGAAAATCAGGCCGGGGCCGGCGTCTTCCTCGATGCTGAAGAGGTCGAGGTCGGTGCCGAGCCGGCGATGGTCGCGGCGCTTCGCTTCTTCCAGCTTGTGCAGGTATTCGTCCAGCTCTTTCTGCTCGACGAAACACGCGCCGTAAATCCGCTGCATCTGCGGATTGCCTTCCTGGCCTTTCCAGTAGGCGCCGGCGACGTTCATCAGCTTGAACGCCTTGATGCGGCCGGTGGAAGGGATGTGCGGGCCGCGGCAGAAGTCGATGAATTTTCCGGTCGTGTAGAAGGAGACCATCGGCTCGACGGCTTTTTCCTCCACCAGCTCGCATTTGAATTCCTGGTTCGACTTGCGGTAGAGGTCGAGCGCCTCCGGCTTTGGAATCAGCTTGCGCTCGTTGGGCACGTCCTTCGCGGCGAGCTCGTGCATCTTCGCCTCGATTTTTTCGAGGTCCTCGGGAGTGAACGGCTCATCGCGCACGAATTCGTAGAAGAATCCGTTGTCGATGGGCGGCCCGATGCCAAGCTTCACGTTGGGATACAATTCGAGCACAGCGGCGGCCAGCAGGTGCGCGGCCGAGTGGCGGAACACCTGCACGGCGTCCGGGTCCTTCGCGGTGAGAATCGAAAGCTTGGTGCTGTGGTCGAGCGGGCGCGAAAGATCGACCAGTTCGCCGTTGGTTCGCGCGACGAGCGCTTCCTTCGCCAGGCGCGGCGAAATCTGCTGCGCGATCTGGGCAGCAGTGGTTCCGGCGGGCACTTCGCGAACCGCGCCGTCCGGCAGCGTAATTTGAATGGTTGACATTCGCCGCAAATCCTTCGTCGAGGAAACAACTAGCTTACTGGCGCGCGCAGAACGGGTCAAGGCGGCATGTTTTCCGATCTGGCGATGATGTCCGAAAGCTCCTGCATCCCGCCTGAAAGAAATGAATCTGATATTTCGTAGCAGAAAAGAGACCCAGCCGGAGGCAATTCGGGGGGAGAAAAGCACCATGCAAGCCACACAGAGAATTTATTTGCCGGCAGCGGGGAAGGACTGGGCGCTGCCATTCTACGATCCGCTCGTCAAGCTGCTCGGCGCGGATTCCGCGCGGCTGGAACTGCTTGAGCAGGCCAATCTTCGTGCTGGAGATCGCGTTCTCGATATCGGCTGCGGGACGGGAACGCTCGTCGCGCTCATCAAGCAAGGGTATCCCGCGGTTGAGGTGGTCGGCATCGACCCGGATCCCAAGGCGCTGGCGCGCGCCGCGAAAAAAATCAAGAAGGCGAGAGTCGCGGTGAAGCTCGATCAGGGCTTCGCCGATGAGCTGCCTTACGCCGACGAGTCATTCGATCGTGTCGTCTCGTCGTTTATGTTCCATCATCTCGAAGCGGGGAACCGGGAAAACACTCTGCGCGAAGTGCGGCGTGTGCTCAGGCCGGGCGGCTCGCTCCATCTGCTCGATTTCGCCAGCATGGAAGGCCACGGCCACCGAGGCATTGGCGCACACCTCCATTCGCGACGGATGAAGGACAACTCCGACAACAAGATTCTTAAGCTGATGACGCAGGCAGGATTTCCCGAATCCGAAAAGCTGAGCGAGGGCGGTGTTTTCTTCGGTCTTATGCGCGTCGCCTACTATCGAGCCTGGCTGCCGGAACAAGCCTTCGACTAACGGCGGCGGGATTTTGCGCGCGACCGGTGAACCACACGGCGAACGGTTCGACGAGAAATGCGTCGCGGCTTTGAACGAGGGCGGGCCTTCGGGCGTCGTTTCACTTTTGCGGGCCTCGCTTTTGCCGCCCGGCGCACGGGACGCCGCGTCACTCGCGCGGCTCGCTTGATTTCGCGCCGGCGTGCACCGGCCCAGCCGGGCTTATTGACTTGCCGACCGCGGGCGATGCCGAGTCCGTCCGCCGGAACATTGTCAGTGATCACCGATCCCGCGGCCACGTACGCTCCATTGCCCACGCGCACCGGCGCTACGAGCGCCGTATCGCTGCCGATAAAAACGCGGTCGCCAATCGTCGTGCGATTCTTCGAGACGCCGTCGTAATTGCAGGTGATCGTGCCCGCGCCGATATTTGCCTCGCGCCCAATCGTCGCATCGCCCAGATACGTCAGGTGCATGGCCTTGGCGCCTTCGCGCACCACGCTGTTCTTCACTTCCACGAAATTTCCCACCTGCGCGCCGGGACGAATATCCGCGCCCGGCCGCAGCCGCGAAAATGGTCCCACGCGCGCCGTCGCGCCCACGCGGCTCTGCTCCAGAATCGAGTGCGCGCCCACGACGGCGTCGTCATCCACGCGCACGTCGCTCAAAATGCTGCCCGCGCCGATCTTGCACCGCGCGCCGATGCGCGTCTTGCCGAGCAGTTGCGCGCCCGGCTCGATCACCGTGTCCGCGCCGGCCGTCACTTCGGGATCGATCACCACTGTTTCCGGCAGATAAATGGTCGCGCCCTCGGCCATCAGCTCCGCCGCCTTGCGCGAGCGGAAGACGCGATCCACATCCGCCAGATGTGCACGCGTATTGCAGCCGAGAATCTCGTTTGGATCGCCCGCCACCTGCGCGAGCACGCGCTCGTTGCGCTGTCGCAGCGCACCGATCGCGTCCGTCAGGTACAGTTCGTGATGAAAATTCTCGGGACGCAGCGACCCGAGCACCGCCCACAGCTTTTCAAGCGTGAAGCAATAAATGCTGGAGTTCACTTCGCGAATCGCACGCTGCTCCGGCGTAGCGGCCTTCTCTTCGACAATCGCCTGCACGCGCCCTTCGGAATCGCGCACCACGCGCCCGTAATCCGTGGGATTCTCGAGCTCGGCGCTTAGCAAAGTGGCGGCCGCTTCACCGCGCCGGTGCGCATCCACCAGCGCCGCAAGCGTCTCCGACCGCAGCAAAGGCGCATCGCCGGGCAGCACGAGAGCCAGTTTTGCGCTCTTGCGAATCGCCCGCCGCGCCACCTGCATCGCGTGCCCGGTGCCGCGCTGCGGCTGCTGGACCACGGACTGCGCTCCCAGCGACTCCGCCACAGCGCCGACGTCTTCCGCCTGATGTCCCACCACAACCAGCAGTTGCGCGGGCTTCAGTGGCTGGCAGGCCCGAATGACGTGCTCTAGCAGCGTCCGACCCCCTGCTCGATGCAGCACTTTCGCCAGCTCGGAACGCATCCGCGTCCCTTTGCCCGCAGCCAGTATCACGACCGCTGTGTCGCTCGCAGCGCTCATCTCACGACCATTGTCTCCGCGCCATCCCGCTTTCGCAAATCAAAACCGCCCCGGCCGTTCACTCGTTGACATTTCGCCTCGAACGCGTTAACCACGTCCCTATCCTCTCGGCAATACCGCAAATCACGGAGGCCGCCATGTTCTGCTCTCTTTGCGGGGCTCCCAACTCGGAAGGACGCGCCACCTGCCAGCGCTGCGGCGCAGCTCTCGCACCGACCGGCGAGGCCTCCAGTCCGCCCTACGCCGGGCCCCCACAGACGAGCGGCAAGGCCATCGCCAGCCTGATCTGCGGGATTCTCTTCTTCCTTTTTCCGTCGGCCCTGGCGGCTGTCATCCTCGGCCACATATCGCTTTCGGAAATCCGCAAATCCGGGGGGCGCATTTCCGGCCAGGGAATGGCTACCACGGGGCTTGTCCTTGGCTACACTGGCATCGTGGCGATCCCGTTCATCCTCATCATTGCCGCAATCGCGATACCGAATCTGCTCCGCGCGCGCATGGCGGCGAATGAGGCAGCCGCGGTAGGCTCACTTAGAGTCATCAACACCGCAGCCGTTTCATACTCGGCGACTTATCCCAACGGATTCCCGCCCAGCCTTGATTCTCTAGGAGGCTCAGGAACCCCAACGTGCGACCACGCGGAGCTCATCGACACTACGCTCGCCTCGGGTCAGAAGTCCGGGTACGTTTTCAGTTACGCTCTGATTTCCCGCACCAGACTCGCGCCCCGACTGTCGCCGGAGGCCATCCAAGCGGGATGCAGCGAGGCTGGAGGAACCGGGTACGCGGCTTCAGCGGATCCCGTTAGCAGGGGGACCACCGGCCGGAGAAGCTTCTACACCGACCAAACCGGCATCATTCGGTTCGATCCAAGCGGAGCCGCGACTGCGGCCAGCGCTCCCCTGCAATAGATTTTGCGTCTGGGCGAGGCCGTTCAGGAAAGTGCGTTCGCCGAAGCAGGCAGCATGCTTGGCAATTCGGCCGTTTCGGCGCGTTCTTCCGTGGTTTCCGTCCACAGCGACTTGTCGGCCAGCAGCCGCGTGACGATTTGCGTGTGCAGCGCGTGGCCGGCCTTGTGCGCCACGATCCGCGCCTTCAGGGGATGCCCGACCAGCGCCAAATCGCCGATCAAATCCAGCGCCTTATGCCGCCCGAATTCATCTCGAAAGCGGAGCGGTCCATTCAGAATGCTCGTATCGTCCAGAACGATGGCGTTCTCCACCGAGCCGCCTCGAATCAGCCCCATCGCGCGCAAGCCCGCAAAATCCCTCATGAAACCGAACGTCCGCGCCGGCGCCAGTTCGCGGCTGAACGACTCGCGATTCACCACCATCTCCACTTCCTGTGGCCCCACGCTCGGATGGTTGTAGTCGACGAAGCAGCTCACCCGAAATTCGTCGCACGGATAGATCCCGATTCGCCGGTCGCCGTCCACGAACTCGAGCGGCTTCAGCACGCGCAGATACTTCCGCGCCCGCCGCAGCCGACGCGTTCCCGTCCGCGCCAGAAGGTCGATGAACGGCTTCGCCGACCCATCGAGGATCGGCAGCTCCAGCGCGTCCAGCTCCACATACACGTTGTCGATTCCGCAGGAGTACAGCGCCGCCAGAATGTGCTCCGTCGTCGAGAGCAGCACGCCCTGCTTCATCAGGCTCGTCGCGTAGCTCACCCGCGCCACGTTGTGGACGTCTGCCTCGATCTCGAAATTGTCCAGGTCGACGCGCCGGAACACGATTCCCGTGTCCGCGGGCGCCGGAACCAGCCGCACCTTGCAGCGCACGGCCGTGTGGAGTCCTACCCCTTGAATCTCGGCGGGCCGTTGAATGGTGAGTTGATAGGACATAACGCCAGCTTCAGTATCTGCACTCCGTGGACCGTGACGGAACAATTCTACTCCTTTATTTACAACAACTTAGCTTTCGTGCCTAGAGCGAATTTGGCCAAGTGTTGTAAAGATGCAACAAATGTGTCGTTTGTTGTGTGGCGGGATTCGCACAGTCTTCGCCCCCGCTTCTTGGGTCCTTTCGCCTCCCCGGGGCCTGTTAACACCTGCCGCCCCCTTACGTCCTTACCCTCGAAAGGTGCCTGAGTTCCCCAAACCATGAGACCACTACTCATCCTGACCGTCGCAGCCGCGGTATCCTTCGTCGGCATCCGATCGTTCGCGCCGCCCTCCCCGTCGCCTGATTTCGACCTGAAAACCTTCGCCGTCGGCAAGGGGCCCGCCTCAGTCGAAGTCGCCGACGTCAATCACGACGGCAAGCCCGACCTGCTCGTCGCCAACACGGAGGACCAGACCGTCAGCGTCCTCCTCGGCGACGGCAAGCGAAATTTCACTCCGGCACCCGGTTCTCCGTTCGCCTGCGGCAAAGGCCCCAACGACATCGCCGTCGCGGACATGAATGGCGATGGCAGCCTTGATCTCGTCATCGCGAATACCGGCACGCCCTACATCACCATTCTGCTCGGCGACGGTCGCGGCGGCTTCAAGCCCTCACCTCACTCACCCTTTGCCACAGAGTCGCATCCTCACGTTCACGGCGTCGCGGTAGCCGACTTTACCGGCGATGGCAAGCCCGACGTCGCCACCGACAGCTGGGGCCACGACGAAATCCTGATGATTCCAGGCGACGGCCAGGGCAACCTCGTTCTGCCGGGCACGGCCTTTCACACCGGCAAGCGCCCCTACCAGCGCCTTCGCTCCGCCGACTTCAATAAGGACGGCCACCCTGACATCGTCACCACCGACCTCGGCGGTAACACCGTCACAATCCTTCTCGGCGACGGCAAGGGCGGATTCCACGAGCCGCCCGGCTCGCCGTTTGCTGCCGGCGTTTACCCGTGGGGCGTTGCCGTCGATGACTTGAATCACGACGGCAATCTCGATCTCGCCGTGATCCCTTACGATCGCGACATTCAGGATCCGAAGCAGCTTGGCGTCACGGTTCTGTTGGGTGACGGCAAAGGTGGACTCGCCGCGATGCCCGGCTCGCCGTTTTCGCTTGTCGGTTGCAAGGGTCCCGACCGCATCGCCACCGGCGACATCAATGGCGACGGTCTTCACGACATCGTCGTGTCCTGCGCACAGAACGATAAGCTATTCCTGCTTTTCGGAAGTCGCGATGGCGGATATCGAATCCTCACGCGCGATGTACAGACGGGCTGGTCCGGCCTCGCTGTGGCCGATCTCGACGCCGACGGCAAGGACGACATCATCGTCTCCAACAATTCCCTCGGCACCGTGACGATTCTCTTCGGCAAGTAAGCCTGCTGCCCAGTGGCCCGATTCCCGCCCCTTGGCGTACAATAGGAATTCACCCAAATGGCCTCGCCCTTCACAATTTTGCCGACCGGCGCCGTTCCGCCGCCCATGGCGCATCCCCGGCCCTCCTGGCTGAAGGTTCGCTTCTTCGGCGGCTCCAATTACCAGGAACTGAAGCGCATCATGCGCACGCTCGATCTCCACACCGTGTGCGAGAGCGCACGCTGCCCCAACATGGGCGAGTGCTGGGAGCATCGCACCGCCACATTCATGATCCTGGGCAACATCTGCACGCGCGCCTGCGGCTTCTGCGCCGTGCCCAGCGGCAAGCCCCTCGGCCCGCCCGAGGAAGACGAGCCCGATCGCGTCGCGGAAGCCGTCGAACGCATGGGCTTGCGCTACGCAGTGGTCACCTCTGTAAATCGTGACGATCAGCCCGACGGCGGCGCCGCGATCTTCGCGCGCACCATCGCCGAAATTCGCCGCCGCGTCGCCGAATGCAAAGTCGAAGTCCTGATCCCGGATTTTCGCGGCGATTGGTCCGCGCTCGAAACCGTTCTCGCGGCCCAGCCCGATGTGCTGAATCACAATATGGAAACTGTCCCGCGCTTATATCGCCAGGTTCGAAAAGGCGCCGTCTACGAGCGCTCGCTCGAATTGCTGCGCCGCGCGCGCGAATTCGATTCCGCCATGCCCACGAAGACCGGCATGATGCTCGGCCTCGGCGAATCGCGCGACGAAGTTCTGCGCGCGATGGAGGAAATCGCCGCGCAGGGCACGCACATCCTCACGCTCGGCCAGTATCTCCAGCCCACGCCCGAGCATCTCCCCATCGACCGCTTCGTCCACCCCGACGAATTCGCCGAATTCAAGCGCCTCGGCGAAGCGATGGGATTCAAGCATGTCGAAGCCGGCCCGCTCGTCCGCTCGTCCTACCACGCCTTCGAACAAGAAGAGTCCGCCCGCAGCTGATTTTCATTGAGGATTTCGAACGACTGCTTGCTGCAGGGTTCCGAGGAATTGTCCCGCTATGTCGCGCGCGTGCGCCGCGCACGGCGAGTTCGAGGTCAATTGCTGCACGCGTTGGAAGTACTCCGCAGCCTTCGCGTTGCGGCCCAGTTCCGCGTTCAGATTTCCCGCCAGCAGCAGAAACATCGGATTCTGCGGATACCGCTCGACGAGCGGCTCCGCAATCCCTAGCGCCTCGTCGTATTTCTGATCGTACTGCCGCAGCGCCCGCGCCAGTATGAAACGGATGTCCACGGCCAGCAGCACTCCCTGCTCCATCCCGGTTTTCATCTGCCGCACGCCCAGCTCTTTATTTCCGCCTGGAATGCCCATGAAGAATCGCAGCAGCTTCACGATCGGCGAAAGCGTGTCCACGTAGTAGTTGTAGAGTCCCAGTGCCGCGGTCGCGTCTCCCATCTGCGGATCGAGTTCCAGCGCCCGCATCATTTCCGACCGCGCCGCCACGGCCGCGTGTGCCGCGTTTCGATTTTCGCCACGCAGTCCATAGACGCGCACCTTCAGCGCGTAGCCCACGCCCGCGTAGACGTGCATCTCCGCTGTGTCCGATCTTGCGAGTCCCGCCTTCGCCAGGTCGATGGCCTTGTCCGCCAGCGCAAGATATGCCGCATCCTCGTCCCGTTTCTGGTGCGTCCACACCTCGATCATTCCGTACTTAATTTCGAGCGCCTCGCAGTACCGCTCCCACCAGAGTGCCTCTCCTTCGATCAGGTACCCGAGCGGATCCTGCGGCTTCGCCTTCTCCATCGCGCCCGCCTGCGCCACAGCGGTCGCCGTGTCGCCGGAATAAATCGCATCAATCGCCTGCTGCGCCTCGGGCGGCAGCGTCAGATTCTGCGCGTGCACAGCTCCGCCCGCAACAAACAGCGTCCCGCACAGCACGACAAATCCCCATCGCGCGCGCTTCACAAAAGCATCTCGCAAGCCCGTGGTTTGGAAGGGTGGGAATTCATCCCCGCCATGACTCGCTCAGAAAAGAGACCTTCAGTCGTTACTCGCGCGGCGGCGAGCCACGCCGGCGCTGGGAACGAAACGTTGGAAGACTTCCCGAGTCCCGCAGGGACGATACAAACTGTAGCCCGGCACGGCAGTGCCGGGTGAAAAGGCGAACCAGGCCGTTGAGTCCCTTCAGGGACGGCACAAGACGGAAGCAACTGCGAGGCCTGGCATTTATGAGATGAATTCATTTCACTCTCTTCACCCAGCCTAGCAGCCACGCTGTGGTCACGTACATGTCGAAGCATTCCAGAGCAAACGGCAGAAATCCCAGGAAGCCGGGCGCCGGCATCTCGAAAATCTTCCACCGCTGGAACATGGGAAACGTGTAGTGCCATTTCGCCGCCGCCCAATAGTTCCAGAATTCCCAAAACCAGCCGCAAATCCACCCCGCGGCCAGGAACCCGTAGAATCGCCGCTGAAAGCCTTCGGAAATGTCTCCGAGAAACGACGGAAGCCGCAGCCGCCGGTTCAGCGGATCGAGCAGCAGGAAGAATCCGATCCACACCAGGCCAAAGAGGTACGACGCGATTCGCTGTGGCAGCGCCAGCGGGAGAATCAAGCAGGCCGCGCCGCAAATCATCAGAATGATTTCCGTTCGCGCCGAAATTTTCTTCGGCTTTCCCGGAATCGGCGGCAGAATCGCCTGCACCAGGTCCGACGTCTCGAAAATTGCCGGCGTGATCGTCGCAAACGACCAGCCGTAGCCCAGCATCGCCTTCGCCCACTCTTGCGGCACGCCGATGTACGTCCAATTGTGCAGCCGCAGGTTGTACGCCTCGAAGATCAGCCACAGCGGGATCGAAAGCAGTGCCATTCGCGCCACGACGATGGGCGCGTCATTCAGCCGCGAACGCCCCGTGAGCGTCAGCACTGCCGCGTCCGCGATCAGGATGTAGGCGCTCCATGCGAACGGCGTGAAGTACGTCGCAATCGGCTCGACGTGCAGGAACATCAGCCATTCGGCGCCCGCCAGCGCCACGAGGCCCAGCCAGCCGTGAGGCGCGAACGCGCGCCTCCGCCGCGTGCGGAAGAATCCGGCAACGAGAAGCGCAGCCGTCGCCGCTGTGATAGCGATCCCGTTCCGGACCATTCGCTCCATGGTATCGCATCCGGCGGAATTTCCCGGCGGCTGCTCGCAGACGGGCCGCGAACTTGCCTCATCGCGCCTCTCTCTTGGCCCGAGGCTCTGTTATGCTTTGCACCTTGTCGCGATGGCCGAACCTGAAAAACTCGAGCGCGGCCTGGGCCTTGCTGAAGCCACCTCCCTGAACATGACGTTCATGGTCGGCATCGGCCCGTTCGTCGTGATTCCCTTCGTGGTGAAGGCGATGGGCGGCCCTCAATCCCTCATCGCTTGGCTGACGGGCGCCATCCTCGCTCTCTTCGACGGCTGCATCTGGGCGGAACTCGGCGCCGCGCTCCCGCAGGCCGGCGGCAGCTACGTCTTCCTCCGTGAAGCCTACGGCGCGGGCCGCTGGGGACGGCTGATGTCCTTCCTATATATATGGCAGACTCTTTTCCAGGGCCCGCTCAGCATCGCTTCCGGGGCGCTCGGCTTCGCGAACTACTCCACCTATCTCACCGGCGACCCCACCGCCACCAACTCCGCCTCGCCTCTGCTCAGTTCGCATCTCGAGAAGGCCGTCGCCGCCGGAATCGTGATTCTCGCCGTCGTGCTTCTCTACCGGCGCATCGCCACCGTCGGCAAAATGTCCATCGCCCTCTGCATCGTCGTTGTCGCCACGATTCTCTGGCTCATCTACGGAGGCGTCACGCATTTCCACGCGAGCCTCCTTCATTTTTCCGTTCCCATGGCCTCGCTGAACTTCTCCTGGCTGCTCGCCGCCGCGCTCGGCCACGCCACCGTTCAAACCGTCTACTCCTATCTCGGCTACTACAACGTCTGCAATCTCGGCGGCGAGATGAAAAATCCGGAGCGCAACATTCCCCGCGCGATTTTTATCTCGATTATCGCCATCGCGCTTCTCTACTTCGCTATGCAGACCAGCATTCTCGGCGTGATCCCCTGGCAGGAAGCTGCGAGCACCAAAGCCGTCGTCAGCCTCTTCGTCGCGCGCGTTTTCGGCTCGCGCTGGGCGCAGTTCTTCACTGTCTTGATTCTCATCAGCGCCTTCGGCTCGATCTTTTCCGCCACGCTCGGCTATTCCCGCATCCCCTACGCAGCGGCTCTCGACGGCAACTTCTTCTCCATCTTCGCCCGCGTCCATCCAACCAAACGCTTTCCCCACATCTCGCTCCTCGCGCTCGGAGCCACCGCCGTCGTTTTCTGCCTTTCCCTCTCACTCATCGACGCAATTCGCGCCATCCTGGCCATGCGTTGCCTCATCCAATTCATCGGTCAGGCGGTCGGCTTGATGATTCTCCGGCGGCGTTGGGGAGCGGAGCGTCTGCCGTTTCGCATGTGGTTCTACCCGCTCCCCGTGATCGTCGCGATTCTCGGCTGGATCGGCATTTTCCTCGCCACGGGCCGCACTCCGGTTTTGGCCTCGCTCGCGGCGATGACAATCGGTATTCTTGTATATTTGGGGCGCGCCCGTTACGAGCGCCGGTGGCCCTTCGAGGAGGTCGCTTGAACTTGAATAAGAACCGGTTCCGAGCCTGGCTTGCCATTCTTTCCGCGGTGATTGCCGCCGCTCCCGCGATTCCGTCGCTCGCGCAATCCCTCCCTGATGCCGTCGAAGCCATCAACAAGGCTCGCGTCTCCACGCGCGTCCTTTTCGTCACCGCGCATCCCGACGACGAATGGTCCAGCCTGCTCTCGTATCTCTCCCGTGGCATTTTTGCCGACGTCGGCCTCCTCACTCTCACGCGCGGACAGGGCGGGCAGAACGCCATCGGCCCCGAGCAGGGCGGCGAGCTCGGCGTGATCCGCACCGAAGAGCTTCTCGCCGCAGACAGCCACTACGGCGTGCATCAATTCTTCACGCGCGCGGTCGATTCCGGTTTTTCGAAAAGCGCCGACGAAACCCTCAAGGCTTGGGGCAATATCCCGCTCGAAGACATGGTTCGCGTCATCCGCACCTTCCGCCCGCAAGTCGTCATCAACGGCTGGGGCGGCGTTCACTCCGGGCACGGCCAGCACCAGGCCAGCGGGATTCTTACGCCGCAGGCCGTCGCGGCCGCCGCCGATCCGAAAATGTTTCCTGACCAGCTCGCCGAAGGCCTCGCGACGTGGAAAGTCTCGCTCGAAGTTCGCGGCGCGCGCTCCAGCTCCGGCGGCGCGGTCGAATTGCCCGTCAACGAAGTCTCTCCGCTTTGGGGCGAGAGCTACGTCGACATCGCCATGGAAGGCCACGCGCAGCACAAATCGCAGGGCACGCCCGCGTTCTTTGGCAATCCCTTTTTCCGCCGCCCGATTTACCTCGTCGGCGAGGACGAAAAGGGCGAGACCGGCTCCTTTGACTCGAAGCTCCTCGCCGAGCCGATCACTTCGCTCGCGGCTCGCTTCCCTGAATTTCAACAGGCCATGCAGCCCGCGCTTGCCTCCGCCGATCAGGACCTCGCATCCGCTGCAAAATCCGCTCTTGCCCTCGATCGCGCCGCCGCCGTGCAATCGCTTTGCGACGCCGGAAAGCAAATCGCCTCGCTTCGCGACGAAATCGCGAAGCAGCAGAGCAGCCCCGCCAAGTCCGCCGCGCTCTGGGAAATCGACCAGCTCCGCGATCGCATCGATTTCGCGCTCGATAAAGTCGTCGCGCTTGCCGTCTACGTCACCGCCGACCGCCACGAGCTCGTCGCCGGCGAAACCTTCACCGTTAGCCTCGATTTTCCCGACCAGCCCGCCGTCCCCGTCACCTGGCACGTCGACGATTCGTCCCTTCGCCTTCCCTCCGGCTGGACCGCCAAGCTGCAAAACGCCGCCGCCGACTCGCGCAACTTCAAGTTCGACGTTTCGATTCCCGCGAGCGCCGTGCCGCCCAAATCTCCTGCTGACCCCGTCCTCCCGTTCCCGCCTCCGCTCGTTTCGCTCGCGCTGCGCATGTCCGCCAACGGCTTCGATTTCACCATCCACAAGCAGGTCGACTCCATGGCCGCCACCACCACCGGCATTCTCACCTATCCGCTCGAACTCGTTCCCGCCGTCACGCTCACGCCCCAGGAAACGCAGCTCATGGTTCCCGAAAAGCGCGCCTCCGAGCCGCTCACTCTCGTCACGCGCGTCCGCTATCACGGCACGAAGGCCGCGAAAGTTCCCGTTGCGCTCGATGTCCCCTCCGGCTGGACCGCCCAGTCCCCCGCGCCCATCGACTTTTCCGCCGCCGGCGATCAGCTGATTCGCTTCGTTGTGAAGCCGCCCGCCGCCGTCGCTCCCGGCGCCTACAAACTGAACCCCGTCGCGAAGCTCGACGACGCCTCCTTCCACACCTCGCTCTCTCCCATCCCCTCTCTCCCCACGCGCGATTGGTCCGAGCCCGACGACGCTACCGTACACGTCCTGAAACTCACGGTTCCTGCCGGCCTGCACATCGGCTACATCGCCGCCGAAAATGATCCACTCCCCGAAGTTCTTCGCCAGCTCGGCATTCGCGTCGACCTCCTCGACGAAGCTGCGCTCGCCTTCGGCGACCTTAGCCGCTATGACGCCATCACTGTCGGCATCCGCGCGTACGAGCTTCGCCCCGACCTCATGCGCTCGAATCCCCGCCTCTTCGACTACGTCGGCGCCGGCGGCACTCTGCTTGTCCAATATCAGCGCGACTTCGCCTGGAACAAAATGCTCCCCGCGCCGTTCCCCGCGCGCATGCCTGACCAAACGTCTCGCGTCACCGATCCGAAATCGCCCGTGTGGCTCCTCGCGCCGCAGGATCCTCTGCTCAATTCGCCGAACAAGATCACGCTCGCCGATTTCAATGGCTGGATTCAGGAGCGCGGCCTCTATTTCTGGGGCACCTGGGATTCCCGCTACAAGCCGCTCATCGGCTTGCAGGATCCCGGCGAGTCCGAAGCCAAGGGCGCGCTCGTCTACGCGCACGACGGCAAGGGCCTCTACGTCTATACGGGACTTTCTTTCTTCCGTGAATTGCCCGCGGGAGTTCCGGGCGCCTATCGTCTCTTCGTCAATCTGCTCAGCCAGACGCAGCGCACCGGCGCGCATGACTGAAGCCGTTCGCCCCGTGCGCCCCGTGCTCCTTGACTCCGCCGTTCCCGTCGGCTTTGTCGAGCCCTCGATGGTCCGCATCCCCGAGGGCTGGTTCCTGATGGGCAGCGAATCCGGTCAGGATAACGAGCGCCCCGTTCATCGCGTCTGGATCGACGCCTTCGAGCTCGCCGCCTGCCAGGTCACCAATTCCGATTACGCCGCCTTCCTCTCTTCCACCGGCCATCGCGAACCGCTCCACTGGCGCGATCCCGATTTCTCTGCTCCCGCGCAGCCCGTCGTCGCGCCGTCGTGGTTTGACGCTGTCGCCTATTGCGACTGGCTCGCGCGCGTCACCGGCCGCCTCTACCGCCTTCCCACCGAAGCCGAATGGGAGCGCGCCGCGCGCGGCGGCGTCGAGCAGGCGCAGTTCCCCTGGGGCGACGCTCCGCCCGAATCGCTTCCCGATTACGCATGGCGGTGGAAAAAGGCGCCCGAGCCCGTTGGCCGCGAGCGCAACGCCTACGGCCTCTTCGACATCGGCGCCAACGTCCACGAATGGTGCGCCGACTGGTTCGCCGCCGACTACTACTCCGCCTCGCCCGAACGCAATCCGCAGGGACCTGCCACCGGCGCGCGCCGCTCCTCTCGCGGCGGCTCCTGGCGGCACTACACCAAGGTCTCGCGCTGCGCTGCGCGCTCCAGCATTCCTCCCGAATTTCAGTACGCTGACTACGGTTTTCGCGTCGCTCGCCACATTCCGCAGTGATTCATTCTATGAAGGTAGGGGATGCCGCCGGCCCGCGCTTTTTCCAAGGAGCTTCTGTCCTCGGCACGGGCAGTGCAGCGCCGTGCTTTGGAGTGGGGGAGCTTGCTGACGCTTTCGCATCCGGCGAGCGCCAAGGAAATCACAACTCAGCGAAGCTTGCTTCGCCGCCCGGATCGAAATGGGTTTCAGCCCCTGAAGCCAGATTCCGTTAGAGTTTAGGAGGCGATCGTCTCAGAGGCGCCCACACTTCCAAAATCAAGGCACAGACCCGCCCCACAACCGCCTGACCCCCAAGCCTTCCGCCCGGCGCCTAGAAGTTCTTGAACACCTGCCACAGCCAGATTCCGCCGGTCACCACCAGCAGCGTGCCCGACAACACAACCAGCGCCGTGATAGGCCGGCTGAGCCGTTCGATTCGCGCCACCAGCGCCCGCTGTTCGCTGGCCATGGATTCGCCTGCCGCGTCGAGGAAGATCTGATCCTCCTCGCGGGTCTCGAGCGTGCTGCGGTAGATCAATACGCACACTAGCGCAGCCGTCACGACACCCCAGGCTATCAGCAGCCCGTACAGGGCACTTTGAAAGAGTTGCATCATGGCAACCTCCTAGCCCGCTCAGAGGGGAGGAAGTCGGCCGGGGAGAGCTGACCGCGGGCTATTGGCCGGGATTATAGCACCGTGCACCCGGCCTAGCGTCAAGTACCAATTTCACAAGTTGGTTTTGCCGTTCTCTGCGAACTCTGCGTCTCTGCGGTGCTTCCTGGAGTAGGTTCGGAAGGGCGGAGATTCATCCCCGCCGTAACTCGAACAGGAGAGAGGGGCTTTTAGCCCCTGAAGCCAACTCAAACGGCGGGAAACTCGTCCGGGAACCGGATGCCCCAAAAATTCCGCGTCGGGTACAGGATTTCGACCCCCAGGTCGAACCACCCGTCGGATTTCGCCTCGCTCACGCGGATCACGCGAAACTCCCGCGTCTCCTGCGACAGCCCGTTCAGTACTTCGATTTGGCTGCCCAGCGCCGGCGAAAAGGGGACTCGCAGCAGCGCGCCCGTCCGGCTCACCGCAATGGCTTCCGCCATCGTGTCCCGGGGCTCGCCCTGATGATCGTTGCTGAAAATCTTAACTGGAATGCGAATCAGAACGCGGCTCGCGCGTCTTCGCTCCACCATCGCGCGTACTGTGGCCATGACGCCTGCTCCTCCTCATGCCCCCGCGTTTCCCGTACAGCCCCCAATCCTAATGTAGAGGCCCGCCCAGGCCGGGTCAAGCCTTCGCCTCCCCTTTGTTGCCTCCCCCATTACCCCCTCTGTGACCGATTTGCCACCCTCCCCTCGTCCCCTCCGGCGGACTTCAGGCTCTCCTCAGCCTGATAGAATCGTCATAAATCCCAATGGTCAAACGCCTCCTGGTGGGAATCGTGGGTCTAGTCGCCGTGGTTGGCAGCCTGCTGCCCCTGGGCTCTGCGCTCGAGATACTCAACGACATCAAGAACCACGAGTCTCCCTTTTGGTCCAACATCTTGGGCGAAATCCTCGCGTGCTGGATAGCGTTCATGGGATTGTGGATAGGCGCGCGCTTCCTGGCCTTTGCATTCTCAGGCCGGACACGCCAAGACACGGGCTGGGTCACGCCCGTCCTCCTTGGAATTGCCTCGTTCCTTCCCGGCTTCGTTTTCTCGCTGCCGCTCACGTTGCTTTTGGCGCACTTCACGCGGCCTGGTAACGACGAGTTCGACATCATTGCGCTGATAACAAGCTGCTTCATCGGCGTCGCCGCCGCCATCCTGTGCGGCGCGATCCTCCTGAAAAAGCGCAAATCCCAGCAAGTGTCGGCGCCCGCCTCCGCCCTTCGTTGACAAACCCTCCGCTTCGGCCTCAATATGAATTGCCTCTCTTACCGCAGTGCCCAAGTGGCGGAATTGGCAGACGCGCTAGCTTCAGGAGCTAGTTCTCGCAAGGGAGTGGAGGTTCGAGTCCTCTCTTGGGCACCATTCACTCGAAACAAGTTCTTAGCCCTGTAGCTCAGGTCTTCAGACCTGAGGTCTTTCGCATTTCGGGTTTAAGTCCTCCGTGTGGCTACTGCTTAATCGCCGACCCATTCGCCCTCATCTTGAACGTAGACTCCATCTCTTTTTTCCACTCGACACACGCCTTGTCCATCGGACCGAAATCGTAGGCCTCCATTCCGATAACGTTTCCGCTCGCGCCGACCCCAGCGGCCGATTCGGTGCTGCTGATCGCTTCCTTCGCCGCGATCTGATACGTGCCGTAGGTCTTGCTCCAATATCGCTTGTGATGGTCGCCGTATTCCGCCCACACGATCAGATTCCACTGGGCAATCGTCTTCACGTTGCTAGGCAGGTCTTGCACGTATTGCCTGTCGCAGCCGTATCCGATGAGAGCCAGTCCATGCGACTCCGTCGGCGGCGTAAACTTCGCGAAGTTCGGTTTCTTCGCGCCAATCAGGAGCCCAGCCAGCACGAGAATAACAAGCGCCCCATATCTCTTCATTTTTCACCTCCAGGATGGCCGCGGCTGATACTTGACTCGGATACTACTCCCAGAAGCCGCCGCAAGATAGCTCAAACGCCCGGAGTCGCCCACTTGTAGCTCAGGTCTTCAGACCTGAGGCCCTTTTGCATTTCGGGTGGAAGCCCGGGACTTGAGTCCCGGGAGCACCGCGCTCCTCGCGGTGCGAAACGCCGCAGGCAAGATTGAAAAATGGGCTTCAGCCCCTGAAGCCAACAAGCCCCATTTCATTTCGGCAAGGTTTTCAGAATGTGGCCCGCGGCGTAAGCCGCGGGAAAGGAGAGCTATGCGAGCTCCGAGCCCCTTAAGGGGCGTCACAATTGCTTTTGCCTGCCGTGAAATCTGAAATTTGAAATGGCTTTGTTGATTTCCTCCCGCAAAGGCGCGCCGCTGCCCATTTTCTCGGCACGACCTGCGAACTTTGTCATCCCGAGCGGAGCGTCCCGGCACTTTTTCCCGCGAAAATCGCGTCTTTTCGATTTTCGCGTCGGGACGCGCAGTCGAGGCCTGCCTGCCGCAGGCAGGGATCTCTCTTCCAGCCTCTCGAAAACCGAGGATCTCAACAGAGCCATCTCAAATTTGAAATTGTTTTTGCTCAGGCCTGAGGCTCTTTGCCGGCAAATCTTGGTTGCGGCTCATTGTGATGTAGGCCCCCCGGGTTGCCTCAAACCCCTCTCCTCCCCGGCTAGCCCCCCGGATTCCCATTTTGGGAACGCCCGATTTCCCTTGACTCGGGACGCTCTCTGTGGTATACTAGTTGTTCCCTTAAAATTGATAATAATCGTTGTGTGCCCACTCACCGGCACACCAGCGCAGAACGTGTGCCTTCACACGATCCGCTGAAACGAAAGGAGTTAACCCTTGGCTGCCGCCCCATGTAGCTCGGGTCTTCAGACCCGAGGCCTTTCCTTCGCGCACACTCCCGCTCTTTCAGCGCCTTGGATTTTTCTAATCGCGCCCACCGCATATCGCTTGGCGGATCGCGGACTGCGAGTGGCCGGTGACCCGTTTTCATCTGTGTTCATCTGTTTCAAAGGTTTCACTCGCCAGCAACACACGGCGAAAACGCGGCGAACTTTAATCTACGGTACCGGGATTAATTTCTCCCGTAAGTTGTTGAAAACAAAGGATCGGGACCATGCTTAATCTACGGTTGCAGAGGGGCGCGTTTGAAATAGAAGCATCTTCCGTCAGCACTCCCGCCACTTGCCACTGGTCACTCGCCAGTGTGGTTCTAATCGCGAAATCAAATAGTAGAACCTCCTCTAACTCCCGCCTTTTCACCACCTTACATTTTTCTAATCGCGAAGAGTCGCCATTTCGTCTTGCGCTCGCGCTCTCCCGCGCAGTATGTTGCGAAACCGCTGCACGGCTCGAACCTCCGCAGCGCCTGAGGTGCACCTGATGCTCGACCGCCGCCGCTTCCTCTCCACCTGTTCCGGACTCGGTCTCGGTTCCACGCTTCTCCCCGGCGTCCTCTGGGCCCTCGCCGCCGACAAGGACAAGGTCACCCTCGATATGATCGACCAAGCCGCGGCCATCGCCGACGTCACTATCCGCCCCGACGACCGCCAGATGATGCTCGACGCCCTCAACGAGCACGTCAAAGACTTCGACCAGATATACGCCCTCCACATACCCAATAGCGTCGCGCCCGCGTTCGTCTTCGATCCGGTCCTCCCTTCGACGAAATTCGAACGCGAAAAGCGCCCGATGCGAATCTCTGCAGCGCCCGCCGTCGCCGCGCGCGGCGTCCCCAAAAATCTCGAGGACCTCTGCTTCGATTCCGCCCGAAATCTCGGCGAACTGGTTCGCGCGAAAAAAGTCTCCTCCGTCGCGCTCACGGAAATGTACATCGCGCGCCTCAAGCGCTACGACCCGCTGCTCCACTTCGTCATCACCTTCACGGAAGACCGCGCCATGGCCAAGGCGAAGGAAGCCGACCGGGAAATCGCCGCCGGAAAATATCGCGGACCGCTCCACGGCTTGCCTTGGGGCGCGAAGGATTTGCTCTCCGTCGCGGGCTATCGCACCACGTGGGGCGCCGCCGGCTTCGAAGACCAGAAATTTGACGAAGATGCCACCGTGGTCAAGCGCCTCGACGCCGCCGGCGCCGTCCTCGTCGCGAAGCTCAGCCTCGGCGCCCTCGCCATGGACGACGTTTGGTTCGGCGCGAAAACTCGCAACCCGTGGAATCCCGCCCAGGGTTCGAGCGGCTCCTCCGCCGGATCATCTTCCGCCACCTCCGCGGGATGCGTCGCCTTCAGCATCGGTTCCGAAACGCTCGGCTCCATCTCGTCGCCCAGCACGCGCTGCGGCTGCACGGGCCTGCGGCCTACGTTCGGCCTCGTGCCGCGCACCGGCGCAATGGCTCTTTCGTGGAGCATGGACAAGCTCGGCCCGATTTGCCGGGCAGTCGAGGATTGCGCGATGGTTCTTCACGCGATCTATGGCCCCGATGGCGGCGACCGTGCCGTTCAGCCCGCCGTCTTCAATTGGAATGCCGAACTCGACTGGCGCAAGCTCCGCGTCGGCTACCTGAAATCCGATTTCGAGCCGCGCCCGGAAAATCCCCCGCGGCCCTCGAAGCCGGAATCCGAACTCACCGCCGAGGAAAAGAAAAAGCTCGAAGAGCAGAAGCAGCGCCGCGAGCAATTCCGCGTTCACGCCGAGTACGACCGCCGCTTCAACCAGGCGGCCATCGAGAAATTGCAGCACATGGGCGTCAAACTGATTCCCGTCGAGCTGCCGAAATTTCCCTACGACGCGATGACGCCGCTTCTCGAAGCCGAAGCCGCCGCTGCGTTCGACGAGCTCACGCGCTCCGGCCGCGACAAGCTGCTCACGCTTCAAGGGCCCGATCAGTGGCCCAACGTCTTCCGCACCGCCCGCTTCATCCCCGCGGTCGAATACATTCAGGCGAATCGCGCCCGCCTGTTGGCGATGGAGGCGATGGCCAGAGCCATCGAAGGTTTCGACGTGATCGTCGCGCCCACGGAGAGTGAGCAGCTGGTCATCACGAACCTCACCGGCCATCCTGCCGTGATTCTGCCCAACGGTCTGCGTGGCGACGACGCGCCGCCCGCGCAGAAAAATGACAAGGGCGAGATCGAAGGCGACTACGGCGGCCCCGGAACGCCCGTCAGCTTGACGTTCCTCGGCCAGCTCTACGGCGAAGAACGCCTCTGCGCTTTCGCGCGCGCCTATCAGGACGCCACCGATTTCCACCGGCAGCATCCCAAGCTGAGCGTCTGATGATATTCTTTCGAGGGTGCGTATTCCGGCGGGCGGCTCGATGCAGCGCGCTCGCGCTTTCGGAAAACGCCACCATTACGAAATCCACGACAGAAGGTCGACTCCAGTGACGCCTCGAATCGTGTTGTCCGCACTGATAGTGATTCTCGTTGGCGCTTCCGCTTCCACTATGTCTTCGTCCCCGCGAAAGGCTTCGCGTGCGCCCGCGGCGCAGAATGCCGGTACCGCTCCCGCGCAGGAAGGTCAAGTGGAGCGCGGCCGCTACCTCGTCGAAGACGTGGCCCAGTGCTGGGAATGCCACTCGCCGCGCTTGAGAAACGGCACGCCCGACCACTCGCGCTGGCTCCAAGGCGCGCCCATCTGGATTTTGCCCGTGCACACCGATCCCTACTGGGCGGAGCGCGCGCCCGCGATCGCCGGACTTCCCGGATTCACCGAGGAGCAGGCCGAAACGATTCTCGAGCGCGGCGTCGGCCCCAATGGCCTGCCGCTGCGCCTGCCGATGCACCAATACCACTTGAAGCATGAAGACGCGGTCGCGATCATCGCGTACTTGAAGACGCTTCCTGTGGGACTCTCCCCGGAATAGCGCGAGAGAAATTTCGAATGGCGGCGAGCGAAAATTTTCGGCCGGGCGGAAGTTGCAATGTTGAGAATTTACGGCTGCGAGCCGCGCAGCAGGCGAATCGCTTCCGGCAGCGCGGCGCCTTCTCGTTGGCCGTCGGGCGAACGCTCCGCGCCATCGTTCGCGCGCGATTCTTCCGCGTCCGCCGTTTCGCCGGGAGCGAGAAAAAGATTTGCCTGCAGGCCGTGCTGGCGTGTGTAAAGGTCGTAGTAGCGTCCGCCCAGCGCGTAGAGCGATTCGTGCGTGCCGCGCTCGATGATGCGTCCCGCTTCGAGCACCAGAATCTTGTCGGCGCGGCGAATCGTCGAGAGGCGATGCGCGATCACGAAAGTGGTTCGGCCGCGCATCAGGTAGCGCAGTCCTTCCTGAATCAGCGCCTCGGATTCCGAATCGAGGCTCGACGTGGCCTCGTCGAGAATCAGGATGCGGGGATCGGCCAGAATCGCGCGCGCGATCGAAACGCGCTGCTTCTGCCCGCCGGAAAGCTTCACGCCGCGCTCGCCCACGACTGTGTCGTATTTGTCTTCGAAGCCTTCCGCAAATTCATCGACGCGCGCGATGCGGCACGCCGCGAGGATTTCTTCTTCTGTCGCGCTGGGCCGTCCGAACGCGACGTTCTCTCGAATCGTTCCATCGAAGAGAAAACTCTCCTGCAGCACGACGCCGAGCTGCGTGCGATACGAATCGAGGCGAACGGTTGCGAGATCGATTCCATCCACGATCACGCGTCCGCTCGTCGGCACGTAGAACGCGGCAATCAGGCCGATGATCGTCGACTTGCCGGCGCCCGACGGGCCCACCAGCGCCGTCACCGTGTCCGGCGCCGATTCGAAGTTGATGTCGTAGAGGACTGGCTTGTTCGAGTCATACGCGAAGTTCACATTCTCGAAGACCACGCGGCCTTCGACGTGGTCGAGCCGCTGTGTCCGCCGCGGATCCTCGTGCTCGGGCGTTTCGCCGAGCACCTCGCGCGTGCGCTCGAGGCCCGCGAGCGCTTCCGTGATCTGCGGGCCGATTCCGGCAATCTGCGCCACAGGCGCGATGAGCAGCGCGAGGAACATCGTGTACGAGAAGAAGCTGCCGGGCGACATCTTGCCGCTGACGATCTGATGCGCTCCGACGAACATGATCACAGCACTGATGGCGCCCATCAGCACCGTGGCGGAAAGGCTCATCAGCGAAGTCGCCGTCAGAGTCTTCAGCACGTTGTCGAGCAGACGCTGCACGCCGCCGAAAAAGACTTGCTCCTCGCGTCCCTCCGCGTGGTAGCCCTTCACCACGCGAACGCCTCCCAGCGATTCCGTCAGGCGCCCAGTGACCTCCGCATTGATCTTCGGCCGCGCGCGGTAGATGGGCCGGATGACCTTGAAAGCTCGGCTCATCCCCACCCCAAAAATCAGCAAGCCGGTCGCAGCAGCGAGCGTCATCGTGACGCTCGTCTTGAAGAGATAGATGAGGGCGAACGAAGCGGTCATGATCCCGCCGACGAAATCGATCAGACCGGTTCCCAGAAGATTGCGAACGCCCTCGACGTCGCTCATGATGCGCGACACGAGCACGCCCGTCTTGTTCGCGTCGTAGAAGGAGACAGGCAGACGGCCGACGTGGGCCTGCACGCGGGTTCGCAGCTCGGCAATCATTCGCTGCGAGGATTTGGAAATGAGCTGCGTGAGCGAATACGACGAAAGCCCTTGGATCAACGTTGCGCCGAGCACCGCTCCAACGAGCGGGATCAGAAGATGAATCTGGCGTTTGAGGATGACGTTGTCGAGCAGGTATTTGGTCGAGCCGGGAAGGACGAGTCCCGCGACGCGGTTCACGACCATCAGGGCGAAGCCTAGGGCCAGAACTCCGCGGCGCGGCTTCAGCAGCGCCATCACGTCCGGCAGCAGCTTCCACGCCGCTTGCTTCGGCTTGGCCGGTTTATCTTGCGGCGTCCTGGAGGATTCGCCCATGGCGCGGCGCCCGAATGGTTTTCCTTTCGAGCCCGCGTCACTATACCCGCGGCCGCCCGGCATCCCAACGCTTAAGTTCATCCCACATTGGATGCGCGGGAACTGCCGCGCGGCCCAAGTGAAGCATGATTGAAGCAGACGGCTCGGCGGACGCAAACCAGTGAAGGCCGGGCCACAAACGCCGAGAGGTTGTTGCGCTCTGGAAACGGGTGGTACACTTTTTGCATGGCGAAGAAGAAGAAGTCGAAGCCCCCGAAAAAGACGAAGAAGGCGGCAAAGCCGCGGGCTAAGGTCGAACGCCGCAAGAAATCGCCGAGCCGCAAGAAGAAGGCGTCGCGCGGCACGACTCCCAGCGCGAAGGCCACCATTCACCAGGGCGTGGGTCTGGCAAGGCGCGCGCGGCCGGGCGACGATCAGGGCTTGTCCGCCGTGGAAGACGTCGACTCCGAAAGCGTTTCGGAACTGGTTGACGAAGGCCAGGCATTCGAAGCCGAGGTCGTGGACGGCGTGGAGCGCGCGGCCGACCCGGACGAGTCCGAAGTGAAAACCCACGAAGTTCCGGAGGACGACGTCCCCGACGAGTACCGGAACCCCCGCGAGCAGGAAGACTAGTCAGTCGCCGGCAAAGAGCGCCTTCGGACGAGACGCTAGACTCCCACCCTGTATAATCCGGCAATGGATAGGGCGCTCGCCGCCGTCCGGTGGCTGCTGGGGCCGGAAGAATCGGATGACCAGCACCCGGGACACCTTTGGCCTCGATGGATTTTCCTGCGGGCGCTGGGCCTGATTTATTTTTCCGCTTTCTACTCGCTGATTTTCCAAATCCGCGGGCTGATTGGTCCCGACGGAATTCTTCCCGCGCGCGATTATTTGCACGCAGTGGCAGCCGCTCCCGACCTCAACCGCTTCTTTTTTGCGCCGACGATTCTGTGGCTCGGCACGAGCGACCACGCGCTGATGCTGCTGTGCTGGGCTGGCATCGCCGCGTCGGTTCTGACGGTGATCAATTTTTGGCCGCGCGCCTCGCTGCTCGTTTGTTTCGTTTGCTTTCTTTCCTTCATCGCCGCGGCGCAGGATTTTTCCAGCTATCAGTCCGACGGGATGCTGCTTGAGGCCGGCTTCATCTCGCTGTTCTTTGTGCCGGCGGGCATCTGGCCGGGCCTCGGGCGCGCGCACGCGCCCTCACGTCTGAGCAAATTTCTTCTGCAATGGGAATGGTTCCGAATCTACTTCGAGTCGGGCGCCGGGAAGCTGCTAAGCCACGATCAATCGTGGCGCAACCTGACCGCGATGGACGACTACTACCAGAACGGCCCGCTGCCCACGTGGATCGGCTATTACACGCAGCATCTGCCGCACTGGTTCCACGCGTCCACCGTGATTCTGATGTTCTCGATCGAACTGGTGATCGTGTGGATGATGTTCCTGCCGCGGCGGTTCCGAATCGCATGCTTCTGCATCGTGACGCCGTTCGAAATCGGAATCATCCTCAGCGCGAATTACGCGTTCCTGAATTACCTGGTTCTCGCGCTGGGTTTTCTGCTGCTGGATGATCGCGTCGTCGAATGGGTTCTGCCGTCGCGAGTGCGCGCGCTGATTGCGCCGGCGCCGAGAGCACCGGCCGGAGCGGAATCGCTGCTCACGGCGTGGCGCGAGACGTGGGAGAAATTCGCCAAGCCGCTGGGCATGACGCTGGCGGGCATTTGCCTGGGAACGGTTTTTTATGTGGCGACGATTCAGCTCGTGTGGATGTTCGTTCCGGAATTTCCGTTTCCCACCACGCCCGCGCAGATGATCGAGCCTTTTCGCATCGCGAATCTCTACGGCCTCTTTGAAGTAATGACCCACGAGCGCTACGAGATCGAGTTCCAGGGTTCGATAGACGGGAAGACGTGGACTCCCTATCCCTTCCGCTACAAGCCGCAGGACGTAAAGACTCCGCCCGGGATTTATGCGCCGTATCAGCCGCGCTTCGACTGGAATTTGTGGTTCGCGTCGCTCGGATCGTGGCAGCAATACAAATTCGTGGTGTGGACGGAACTGCGGCTGCTGCAGAATTCGCACGACGTGCTGCAACTCTTCGCCGGAAATCCGTTCGCGTCGGCGCCGCCGAAGGAAGTTCGCGTCCTCATCTATCAATATTGGTTCACGGACTTGAAGACGAAGCGCGAGCAGGGAACGTGGTGGCGGCGGCAACTGCTGGGCGAATACGCGCCCGGAGTGGAAATGCAGCCGAACGGCAAGCCGGCGTTGGTGGATGTGCCTCTGGCGAATCCGCCGGAGCCCTAGCGCGCATTGGATTGGGCCCGGCGCCGGTCCGGAGCAAAGCATTCTTTGCGTGCGCGAGGGAATTTCGCTAGCCTGAGCTGACAATGAGGAACGTGAACGCGTGTCCATAAAGCGCAAGGGGAAACCGGCCCGGAGCGACAGCCCGGCGGCGCCGGTCACGCGAGACCAGGTGGCCGCGCATCTTGCCACGCTCTCGAAGCCTGCCAGCATTCGCGAAATTGCGCACGGCATGGGACTGAAGCATCACGGGCGGCGTTTTCTGCCGCGGATTCTGCAGCAGCTCGAGCGCGCGGGGGAAATCGAGGAGAGTAGCGGGCGCTACCGGCTGACCGGCGTGCATCGCGCGAAGAATTCTCCTCCGGCCGGGGGATCTACGACAGCGCGTCCCGCGACACATCCGACGGCGCATCCTGTAGCTCACGCGGCTCATGGGCCTGCACCCGAGCGCAAAGCTCCTGAGCACAAGGCTCCCGAACGCGCGCGCGACCCGAATCTAATTGCCGGCCGCATCGTGGCGCATCGCGAAGGCTACGCATTCGTGGTGGCCGACACGCCGATTCCGCGCGTCGAAGGCGACCTCTTCATCGGCCGCGACGGCCTGGGCGATGCGATGCACGGCGACCGCGTGCTCGCGCGGATCGAGCGCCGCCGCCCCGACGGGCGCGCGGAAGGCCGCATCGTTCAGGTTTTGCAGCGCGAGCATCCCACCGTGGTCGGCCTCTTCCGCTACGGGCCGCAAGGCAATCACGTCCTGCCCTACGACATTCGCCTGCAACACGAAGTGCTGATTCCGCCCGGCGCGGAGCTGACGCCGGAGCTGCGCGAAAAAGTCACCGCGGACTTGGCCTCGAAACCCGGCTTCAGCCGCCGCTCGCGCCTGCCGGAATTGGATGGCGCGGTGGTGAACGTCGAAATCACGCGCTTCCCGAAAGGCGGCCTTCCGCCGGCCGGGCACGTCATTGAAATTCTCGGCCGGCCCGGCGATATCGGCGTCGACACCGAAATCATCATTCGCAAGCATCATCTTCCGCACGAATTTCCCGCCGAGGTGCTCGCGGAAGCGCATTCCGTGCCCCAGGAAGTTTCCAACGAGGATTTGCGCGGGCGGCGCGATTTTCGAAATCTGCCGATCGTGACTATCGACGGCGAAACTGCCCGCGACTTTGACGATGCCGTTCATGTTGCGCGCCTCGCGAACGGCGGCTACGAGCTTCAAGTCCACATCGCGGACGTGGCGCATTACGTCCGGCGCGGCTCGCCGCTCGACCGCGAAGCGCGTCTGCGCGGAACTTCGGTGTACTTCCCGCGCCGCGCCGTTCCCATGCTGCCGGAAGAATTGTCCAACGGCATCTGCTCGCTGAATCCCAAAGTGGATCGCCTGGTGATGAGCGTCATCATGGAGATGGATTCGAGCGGCAACATGGTTCACGCCGAATTCACGCCGGGCGTGATTCGTTCCTCGGAGCGGATGACCTACACGAATGTGTACCGCGTGCTCGAAGGCGATGCGGAGATGACCGAGCGCTACGCGAATCTTGTGGACGAATTTCGCCGGATGAAGGAACTCGCGCTGCTGCTGAACCGGCGCCGCACCGCGCGCGGCTCGATCGATTTCGATTTGCCGGAGCCGGTGATCGAATTCGATGAGACCGGCTCGATGCTGAGCATTTCGCGCAGCGTCCGCAACATCGCGCATCGCATCATCGAGGAATTCATGCTCGCCGCGAACGAAGCTGTGGCGCAGTACCTCGAGCGCCGCGGCGTCGCCTCGCTACATCGAGTTCACGAGAAGCCGGATCCGAAGAAGGTGCTCGAGTTCGAAGAGCTGGCGCACGCGTTCGGATATTCGCTCGGCGTGGAGGACCTTACAGAGCGCCGCGTCACCGTGCGCCACGGCCGCGTGCAGCCTCCGGCGCGCGACAGCAAGACCGGCCGCTCGCCGCGCGGGCGGATGCGTCCGATGAGCGTCACCCTTCCGGGCGCCGAAGAGGTCGACATCCGGCCGCAGCACTATCAGCGGCTCACGGAAAAAATCGCGGGCAAGCCCGAGGAGCGCATCCTTTCTTACCTGATGCTGCGCTCTCTGAAGCAGGCACGCTACGCCGCCGACCCGCTCGGCCACTTCGCGCTCGCGGCGAACGAATACACGCACTTCACGTCGCCGATCCGCCGCTATCCCGACCTCATCGTCCACCGCACGCTGAAATGGGCGCTCGAGAATCCTTCGGCCGCGCCCGCCCCAGCTCCGTCGCGCGCGAGCCATGCCGCAAAGGACAAGCCCGTCGCGACGCTCGGCCCGTACCGTCGCGTCGAGCTTGAAGAAATCGCCACCGAAAGCTCCGAAGCCGAACGGGGCGCCGACGCCGCCGAACGCGAGCTGATCGACTGGAAGACCGCGCAATTCATGGAAAGCCGCCTCGGCGAGGAATACGAGGCGCTCATCATTTCCGTGCAGAAATTCGGCTTCTTTGTCGAGCTGCTCGAGCTGTTCGTCGAAGGCCTCGTCAGCGTCGACCGGATCGAGGAATTCACGGGCCAGCGGTGCGTCTATCGCGAGCACGACCATTCGATTGTCACCGAGCCGTACCGCGGATCGCGCGGCAACGCGCAGCGCCGCACCTTTGCCCTGGGCGATCGGCTGCGCGTTCGCGCCGAGCGCATCGATCCGATGCGCCATCGCGTCGAATTTTCGCTTGTGTAGCGGCCGCGCGCCCGCTATTTTGCAACGTTGCGTTTTTCAGTGCCGCTGTACGGAGGCCTCATGGCTCGACAGTGCCCCAATTGCTTCGCAACCGTTCCCGCGACGAAGCTTCTGCCTTACACGAACGATTTGGTGTGCCCTTCCTGCGGCAAGCCGCTTGAAGTCTCGGCACTCAGCCGCAATCTCTCCGCATTCATCGCGCTGGCCGCCGCCGCATTCGTGTGGTGGCTTAGCTCCCGCTACTACGCCGGCCATCCTGGCGCGCTGGGTTGGGTGTTTCCCGTGCTTTTCAGCTATCTCGCGTACAGCGTTGTCGCTCCGCTGATGCTGATTTTCGTAGGCGATTTGCAGTTGAAGGATTTGGCGGATGTTCCCGCCGTTTCCGAGCACGCAGCTCCGGCCCCGAGCCACCACGCTTCGCATTGAAACGCATCGCGCGGATTCTCTAGGACGCCGGTACCATTGACCCTCCGCTGCGCCCCTCCCAGACTGGTTGCATGGGGCGCTTTTCCTCGCTCGCCGGCCGACGTGTGGAAGCGCACTACCGGGCAGGAGATATAACCCTCTCCGCTGTCGGTACGCTAGTCGCTGAGACGGAGAACTCCGTCTTCCTGGAAGAACATTTTGTGCGCAATGGAACAGAAAAAACGATCCGCTCCGAAATTCCGCTCGATTATCTGATCCGCATCTTGGAAATGAAGGATTCGCTGGCCGAATCCGCTGACTCCCCCGCGCCGCCACAGGCGAATCCAGCTGGCGTCACGCCGCCGCGCTGACGCGGCAGCGCAAAAAATCCAGGCCCGCTTCGCGCCGCCCTCGGTATATTGAATGTCTGAATCGGAGGCGCGGATGAAACCCACCATAGGCTTGATTGGCCTTGGGCTCATGGGAAAGCCCATGGGCCGGAATCTCCTCAAGGCAGGATTTCCCCTCGTAGTTTGGAATCGCACGAAGGAACGGGCAGACGACCTCGTTCGCGAGGGAGCGAAATTCGCTTCGAATCCGCGCGACGTCGCCGCGCAGGCGGACATCCTCATCACCATCGTGAGCGATCCGCCCGCCGTGGAATCCGTACTTTGGGGGTCGAATGGCGCTCTCGACGGCCTTCGGCGCGGAAGCCTTTACATTGATTCGAGTACCGTCTCGCCCGATCTGGCTCGGCGCACTGCCGCGGCCTGCGCCGAGCGTGGCGTAGATTATCTCGACGCCCCCGTCACCGGGGGTACGTGGGGCGCGGAAAAAGGTGAACTGGTTTTTATGATTGGCGGCAAGCAGGAAGTTCTCGACCGCGCGAAGCCAGTCCTCGAAGCCGTCGGCAAAAGATTCTTTCTGCTGGGCCCCAACGGCGCCGGCCAGACGGTAAAGCTCGCGATGAACATGCTGCTTGCCGTCGAAGTGGAAGCCCTCGCGGAATCGCTGGCGCTCGTCATGAAGGCCGGCTTGCCGGGCGAGCGGCTGATCGAAGTGATGCAATCCAGCATGGCGCGCGCGGCGGTGCTCGACGTCAAGGCGCCGCAGATACTGAAGAACGATTATCCGCCGAGCTTTCCCCTGCGCCTGATGCACAAGGATATGCGCCTCGCGCTCGAACTCGCGCGGAAGGAAGGGGTGTCTCTGCCCGCGGGGGCGGCGGCCTTCAGCGCGTATACGGCCGTGAAGGATTCCGCAAAAGAAGACTTGGACTACGCCGCCGTGGCGCGCTTCTGGCGCTCTTAACTGGCGGTCGCTTTCGAGAGTGGTCCGGGCGGCATGAACGCGAGTGGCAGATCGGCCGACGTCCGCAATCCCGCCGGAGCCGCCACAATCGACGGAATCGCGTTCACCACCACGGCCGCTGTCGCCACATCGCCGTGCGTTCCGCCCGGAATGATGAGCGACAAGTTCGGTTCGCCCTTCAACTCGATCGAATCTGCAGGCTCCTTCGCGCCCACGTACATCTGCAGTTCGAGAAGGATCTTCTCCTCCCCGCCGCGCGTTCCTCGCGCGATCTGGTGCACGCCTGCCACCTGCCCGGGCTGGACCTCCAGGAACTCCGTCTTCACGGCTTCTTGCGCGATCACCGGATCGATCGTTTCGGAAATGTCGTCGAGCGACAATCCCAGTCCATCCGCAACCATAGCCACCGATTCCGGCAGGCCGTGGTGCTTGATCACGCCGGCGTTCACCTGCGCGCGAAACTCATCCGGCGTCATGCCCGCGCCGATTTTTTTCTGCAGCGGCAGCCGCCGCTTCGACGCATCCACCACTCGCGACGCGCGCACGGAGTCCACTCGCTGCGACACTGCGCTCAGCGTCAGCACCAGCTTATCCAGCACGAACCCCGGATTCACGCCCACGCCGACCAGCGCCACTCCCTCGTCCTTCGCCGCTGCGTCGAGCTTCGCCGAAAGGTCCGCATGCTTTCGAAACGGGTACGCCAGCTCCTCGCAGGTCGAAACGATGCAGCAGCCCGCGCCGATGCACTCGAGCAATTGATCCATCACGCTCGCCAGATAGGATGATGTCGAATGAATGACCACGTCCACAGGCCTTTCGAGCGTGCTGCGCGCGTCCGCCGAAACCGTCACGCCCCATGGCGCGTGCGCATCGCCCACGACTTCGCCCAGGTCGCGCCCGATCTTGGCCGGGTCCTTGTCGATCGCTCCCACAATTTCAATCGACGCTTTCTGCCGCATCAGCCGCGCGATCGACGCGCCGATCGGCCCCACGCCGAACTGCACCACCCGTATTTTCTTCACCGTAGTTCCTCGCCTTGAAAGTGCCTTGTTAACTTAAAGTGGAAATAGAAAGACCGCAACTGAAATCGCGCGCCCGGCGAATCGCGCCACTTGTCCCGCGTTGTCCCGTCGCCGCATAATGTGCGCCACGTGAGCCTCCCGGTCGAGACGCGTCCCGCCAAGCGAACGTGGTCGCGTACCGCTCTCCAGATGCTGCTGCATTACGGCGGCAGCGCGCTGGTTCTCGCGCTTCTCTTTCACTTTCTTCCCGGGCGCGAAGTGCTGCAGGCTCTCGTAAAGCTCCCGCCGCGGATCTGGCTGTTGGTTCTTGGCGGCTATCTCGCCACGCACCTGTTGGGCGTCGGAAAGTGGCGGCTGATGGTCAATACCGCGGGTGCGGGACTCACTTACCTTCAGGCGGCTCTCTGCTACTTTGCGGGATTGTTCGGTTCGCTGTTCTTGCCCTCGCTCATCGGAGGCGATCTGATTCGCGCCGCGCTCGCAATGCGCTACGGAAAGACGAAAGCGGGCGTTCTGATCGGCAGCTTCATCGATCGCATCATCGATTTCTCCGGCCTCGCGCTCCTCGCGGTTGTGGGAGCGCTCCTGGTTCCCGGCGCGCTCCATCCGGAGAGCCGCCGCGCCTTCTTTTGGCTCGGGGCTGCGGCCGTGGTTGGAGCCATCCTGGCTGCCGCGACTGTTGTGCTGATGCCGATCCATCGCTTCTCCTTCCGGATGCGGCGTCGCGTCGTGCGCCTTCGCCGCGCCACGCAATCGATGGCGCGCCGGCCCGGTGCTGCGGCCGCAGCGTTGGGCGTCAGCGTTACCGCGCAGCTGTGTTTTATCGGGCTTGCGATTGTTCTGGCGGAAGCGTGCGGATTGCACCTGCGATTCCGCGCGTGGCTCTTCGCGTGGCCGCTTGCCAAGATCTCCGCCGCGATTCCCATCACGCAGGGAGGAATCGGCGTCCGCGAAGCGGCGCTGGCCGGCCTGCTTGCGCCGTTCGGCGCTCCGCCCACTCTCACCGTAGCGGCCGGCCTGGCCTGGGAAGCAGTCGTAATCAGCGGTGCGCTTCTGGCGGGCGCTTTTGCTTTTGCGTTTCTCAGGCGCGCAGGGATTTCCCGCGTAGGTTCGATAGAGGAGACGCGCTAGTCTTCCAGCGCGTTAGAGCCGCGACCGCGTCGCGCGAATGTATTCGCGCAGCGCCGTCACATTGGGGCTGTAGGAACCGAAGCGGCCAGCGTCGACCGGAAGGCCCAGCATTTCGGCTTGCTCGATGCTCAGGCCCGCGTCATCAAGTTCCGCGAGGCTGTATCCTTCCGTGGGCACCAGGCGATTTCGGCGCGCCATTTCAACCGGACGTGGCGGCCGATGCGTTTGCCACCGCTTTCTCACGATGTTGAAGAACTCGTCCCAGTCTCGCCGGTTCCACATAACGCCTCCTCGGTGCCCCGGTAGAGGATTTGGATGCGCGACAACCGCTTTCGGTAGCATCGAGTCCCGCGCAAAAATTCCTGTAGCTCCGGGGACAGGAGCGCTGCAGATTCTAACCCCTCATCCTGTGGAAAGTCGCAACGGAATCGCTTTTGTATCCTTTGAGTTATCGCACGATACGCACGCGTATTGTCCGGACCTTCTTACCGGCTCGCCGCCGCGCGACAGCCGGCCGCTCGGGCCTACCCAGCCACTCGCAGGCAGCGGTATACTTCGAGAACGTTAAGCGGCTGTATGAGTCAGGCCAAATCTTGATGAATCAACCTGTCATCGTCGTTCATTACCATGAGCTCTGGCTCAAAGGCGGAAACCGCCGCTTCTTTCTCGGCAAGCTGTTCACAGCTCTGCGTCAGGCTCTTCAGGGCATTCCCGTTGACCGCATCGAGCAGCCGGGCGACCGCTTTCTCGTCCGGCTTGGCGCGGGAGCTTCCCTTGACGAAGCCATTCAGCGTGTCGAGCGCGTTCTCGGCGTCGCCTATTACGCGGTAGCGCGTCCCGTTGAGCGCGATCTCGACGCTATTTGTCGCGCCGCTTGGGTCGAGATCGAGTCCCTTCCGTTCACCACTTTTGCGGTCCGCGCCAAGCGCAGCGACAAGACCTTTCCGCATACCGCCATGCAGATCGAATCCGCCGTTGGGCGCTATCTTCTCGATCAGCTCCGCGCTTGCGGTCGAGAGGTTCGCGTCCAGCTTGGCAACCCTGATCTCACCTGCCGCGTCGAGATCACGCCGGGTCCCGCCCTCGTATACGCCCGCAAGATCGACGGCCCGGGCGGTCTTCCGCCGAATACCGCTGGCCGCGTCACCTGCCTGCTTTCCGGCGGCTACGACTCCGCCGTCGCCGCGTATCTCCTGATGAAGCGCGGCGCGCATTTGACCTTCGTGCATTTCTACGGCACCGGCGCGCGCCCCGGCGAATCCTCCCTGCACGTTGCCGACGGCCTCGCGCGACAGTTGGTCCGCTATCAGTTCAACGCCAAGCTCTATCGCGTTCCGTTCGAAGCGGTTCAGCGCGAAATTGTTCGCTACGCGCCCGAAGATTTCCGCGTTCTCCTGTATCGCCGCATGATGCTGCGCATTGCCCAGGTCATCGCGAAGCGCGATCGTTCTCTCGCGCTCCTCACCGGAGACAGCCTGGGCCAAGTCGCCTCGCAGACTCTCCGCAATCTCGCTGCCGTCGAATCTGTCGCCGCCATGCCTGTTTTTCGCCCGCTGATTGGCGCAGACAAACTCGAAATCCTCGATCTCGCCCGCAAGATCGGCACATACGAAATTTCGTCCGAGCCCTTTCACGATTGCTGCCCGGTCTTCATGCCGCGCACTCCCGCGCTTTTCGCCACGCCGGAGCAGCTCGACGCCGCCGAATCCGGCCTCGACATTCCGTCCCTCGTCACCATGGGAATCCGCGGCGCCTCGGTGCAGAAACTGAAGTACGAATTCGGCCGCGTCGAGGTCTCCGAGGCGCGCCTTCTGGCTTCGTCCGAGAAGGATCGGGCTGCAGCCTCCTAGCCCGGCTGGCCCTCAAACCTCCAGGCATCCGATTGCCCGCAACCGCCATCTTTAGTACTCTCTAGGATTCGCGTTTGCAGCGCTTCCAGCCTTCTACTCAGGGGTGAGGACTTGCGGGGAAAATCCTGGCTGGCCTTGGGCCTTCTCTTGGTCGCCACGCTGGCTGTTTCAGCGTGCAACGACATCATTAATTATCCCGCGCCAAGGATCAAAGCGCTGCAGCCGGATAGCATTAATGCCGGCAACGCTCAATTCACGCTGACCGTCACCGGCTTCCAGTTCACGCCTGCATCCTCCATCCTTTGGAACGGAAGCCCGCTTCTCACGCAGTTTTCGTCCAGCAATGCTCTCACCGCTCAGATCCCCTCCAGCCTCGTCCAGAACCCGGGATCGGCGGTCATCAGTGTTTTCACCCCGCAGCCCGGCGGTGGAATCACGCAGAACCTGACCTTCAACATCAATCCCAATGCCGCGCCGGTTCCCCTGATCACCAGCATCTCGCCGACCGGTGTCCTGGCGGGCAGCCCCACCTTTCAGCTGTTCATCTATGGTTCGAACTTCCTCACTCAGTCGATCGTCACCGTCAACGGCGACAATCGTGTGCCGGTCTACGTGAACTCCTCCACCCTGCAGGTTTCGCTCAGTTCGAGCGACGTCTCTATCGCTGGATTCGTCTCCATCCTCGTCGTGAACCCCTCGCCGGGCGGCGGCGCTTCTCAGCCCGTCATGCTTACCGTGACCAATCCCGTGCCGCGGCTTGGCTCTCTCACGCCTACCATCTTTACCGCGGGAACTACTGCAACGACGGTGCTTCAGATCGGCGGCTCCAGTTTCGTCCCCAATTCGCAGGTCGAGATCGACGGATCTCCCCAAACCACCATTTTTGGCGGCAGCGGATCGCTCGCCATTAGCCTGACGGCCGGCGACTTTGCTGCCGCGGGCAGCCATCAGGTGACTGTCCTCAATCCGGGGCCCGGTGGCGGAACGTCGAACGTTCTCGCCTACGACGTGACTCCCACTCTCACTGCCGGCCTCCCGGTTCTGCTCGATGTCGGAGTCAATGGCGCGGAAGCCAACCAGGGCGTCTGCGGTCAATGTGTCTCTGGCCCTCTCACGCTCGAAACTTCGGGGCCTTCCATCTCTTCGAACGGCGCCGATATCGTCTTCGCCTCGACCTCCACCAACCTTGTTGCGAACCAGTCCAACACGAGCAGCGACATTTTTCTTCGCACCTCTTGTGTCAGCGCGGGAGGCTGCACTCCTGCAACCTCCGATGTGAGCCTCGCCCCCAACAAAGCCGCCTCAAACGGCTCCAGCTCCGAACCGTCGCTCGATAGCGGCGGCGCGCACGTTGCCTTCACTTCCACGGCCACCAATCTCGTTCCCGGCGTTCCCCTTACGCCTGTCGGACGCCAGGTTTACTGGGGCCCTGTCTGCGCATCCACGTCCACCTCGTGTCAGCCCGACGCGCTTGTCTCGATGTCCGCGGACGGAGTCAATCCCGGCAATGGCGAAAGCTACAATCCGATGATCAGCCCCGATGGCCGCTACGTCGCCTTCGTCTCGCTTGCCACCAACCTTGTCTCCGGTCTCACCACTCTCGACGGGGTCACCCCTCAGGTTTTCCTCCGCGATACCTGCTCTGGAACTGTCAGCGTTGGCTGTACGCCCACCACCTACCTGGTTTCGACGCCCGATGGCGTTACGCCCGGTGATGGACCAAGCTCCCAGCCCAGCGTCTCGAACGACGGCACCTACGTCTCCTTTACTTCCACCGCTTCCAATCTCGGCGCCACCGCGCCGAATCCCAATAGCGCGGCCGAAATCTTCCTCCGCAACGTCTGCTTCGCCAACGTCACGAGCTGCCACGGCATCACGTCTCTGGTTTCCACTCCCGACGGCGTCACTCCCGCCAATGGTGCGAGTTCCCAGTCGAGGATCATCAGCAGCGGGCGTTTCATCGTCTTCGCGTCTACCGCCACCAACCTCGTTACGGGAGCTGGTCCCGTGCAACAGGTCTATATGTACGATACGTGCCTCTCCGCTGCGTCCACCTGCAGCCCGTCGTCCACCTTGGTCTCGACGCAGGACGGTGTCACGCCCGGCAACGGCATCAGCGAACATCCCAGCATCAGCCCGGCCTCCGGCACGTCCACTGTTTCTTCCACCACCGGGGAACTTATAGCCTTCGCCTCCCGCGCCTCGAATCTCGGCGGAAACACCGCGAATGGCGTCGAGAACATTTTCGTCCGCCGCGCATGCATCGGCTTTTCCGCCACCACCAGCACTTGCACCCCCACCACTGCCCTCGCCAGCCAGCCCGGCGGCACGTCTCCGCCTCAAGCGAATGCCGACAGCCTCATACCTGCCATCTCTGCCGACGGCCACACCGTCGCCTTCCTCTCCTCCGCCAACAACCTCGTCGCCAACGACACCAACGGCTTTACGAACGTCTTCCAGGCCCTTACTTCCTTCTAACCCACTCCAACCTTTTCTTGACTTTCGCCTTTTATTCGCCTACAATCCTTCCGAATTTACCCCTACCCTTGTCGTAGGAGCCTTTAGCATGCCGTCGCGAACTCGAGTGGCCGCATCGTCGAAACGCCCCTTCTATAACCGGCTCTTCCCTGACTCGCCTGCCGAGCCCGCCAGGTATCAGGCTTTCCTGGTCCTCGTCATCGTTCCTTCGCTGATCTTCTTCATGTCGCGGAAGGCCGTTGACCGCGTCCACCACACGCCGCTTGTCGCCGATCATCCGTCCGCCTTCGGCACTGCTGGCCCGGCCCGCGAACGAGCCGCCCGCCCCGCCTTCGCGCGAATCGCGCCCCGCGATCCGGATTCTCGCTTCTCCAATCTCATCTATTCGCGTGCCATGATCCTGGCCCGCGCACACGACAGCCGACCCTACTGGAAGCACTCGAAGCTCGAAGTTGGCGCCTCCACGGACCGTGCCACCGCCGACCTCGTCATCGAGCACTTGATTCCTTGCGAAAGCATGGGCAGGACCGTCAACCGCGTGGACACCAACGGCAAAATGTCTTACGGCATCCTGCAATTTCAGGATTGGCAGGAGTGGGAGGCGATTTCCGGAATCTCAGGTGATCCCGATAATCGCGACGACGCCATCCGTATGGCCGAATGGGCCATTCAGAATGGCATGATCAATCATTGGACCTGCGCCTCCGTCCTCAAAATGATCTAGCCCTGCCCGCGAATCGACTCGCCGAACGGCCAACGGGAACAGATAGATCTTCCCTATCGAAGCTGGCACGATTCTTATCGTTCCTTGGCGATTCCGCCCAAAGCGCATACTCGGCAGGTCCGAGCTATCTCGCTGGTACAGCTGGTGCGGAAGCGAGGGCGGTTGCGGTGAGCTTCTTATATTCGGCCTTGGCTTGGCGAAGTATTGGGATGTTCGGGTCCGCGTCTTTCCAGGTGGTGAAAAAATCGTCGTAGGCCTTGCGGCTTTTCTCGCGGTCGCCTTGCATCGCATAGGCACGTGCCACACCGAGTTGCGCCAGTGGCGCATACACTTGCCACCAACCCGCCCCCCGCTCACCCAGAAGCTTCTCAAGGTCGGCGACCGCCTTTGTGGGATCTCCGGCAGCCATGTACGCCTGTGCGCGTCTGTAGTTGACGTCCAGGCTTTGATCGTATGCCTCCGCTTCGGCCAGCAAATCCACGGCCTTGCCTGCGTTTCCTCGCTGCCGCTCGATGATCGACCGAATCACCGGCAGGAACACATTCTGTTGCATTGTATCCTCAGGAGCCATCCGATCCAGTTTCGCCGCTAACGCCTCCGCCCGCGTTAGGTCGCCGGCGTCGCCGAATGCATCGGCACAACGCCAGAGTGATGTCGCACTATCGTGATTCCCTTCTCCAGCATGGCGGCAGAGGTTCCGTGCCACGGCATAGTTCCCGACAAAGGATTCAAGCTGGCCCCTCGCAGAAAGTTCGTCGGCAACGTTTTCCATCCGGTTCGCGCGGGTCTGCTGGTTCACAAGCGTTTCGCTGAGCGAGCGGAATTTGCCGAAGTCGCCGCGCAGGAACGCGAACTGCATTTGCAATTGGAGCCAGCCGGTATCATCGGCTGGAAATTCCCCCGCAATGTGTTCCATCGCTGCAGTGTCGTTCTCGAAAAAGGCGATCCGGTAGAGCATATCGAGTTGATAGGAAAACAGGGACCCCTTCTGTTGCCACAGCTCGAGGACTTTCTTGGCGTCGTCAAAGCGGCCCGTACTCAGGAGCACTTGGCTTTTGTTCGTGTAGTAATAGACGGCGGGCGCCGGCGAATGGTCGATCGCCCAGTCGAATTCCCGCAGCGCCTCTTCCATTTTGCCGCGCTCCTCGTAATTGATCCCCAGTAAGTCGGCGGCATTGACGCTGCGCGGATACGCCTGCTGGTACAGAACAAGTACCGCGTATTCCTTATCCAGGTTGCCCGTTATGTTCCAATAATATGTGGAGGTAGCCAGAAAATTCTCTTCTTGCGTCAGACGGCTATCCTTCAACTCGAAGGCGCGAGCGAAATTCTTCCTCGAAGCTTCCTCGTCGCCAATGCCGTGATACGCGCCGCCAAGCATGACGTAAGCAGAGCAGAACTTGGGGTCCAGCTCGACGGCTCTCTCAAAGAGGGCGATGCCCTCGCGAATATTCCCCGAACGATACGAAATCAGGCCCGCTCGGTACGCTTGTAACGCCTCGAGCGAGCTGGTGGTCGCCAGATCAAGCGGCGTGTTGTATTTCTCCAAAGAACTCAGGCTCTCGCCCAATTGTCTCCGCAAATCCGAAGCTGCCTTGCCCAGCGCCGCGACCACCTTATCCTTGCTTTCCGCCTCCTCTTGCCGTCTTGCGATGACCTTCTCGGTCTGGGCGTCGATCGCTTCAAGCGTGATCAGGTATCTGTCTCCGAAGGCGGCAATCTCCGGCACCACCACGGCCTTGAGCCCCTGCCGTTTGCAGATTTCGATGCCGATTTCTCGTGTCACTGCCTCGTTGGGATCCTCGCGCATCGTCCGCAGCGTCTCGTGGACCAATCCTTCCGGGAGGAGGCTCAAGAATGGGGACTCGGTGAGCTTCATTTCGAGAGGCTTGTCGAGGTTGTCGAAAATGGGATCGCCGGTCTTGTTCACGAAGCTCGTCAGTACGATCACATCGCTCTCGGTCAGCACCGGCCGGACGAAATATGCCCGCCATACCGCGATGCCGGCGACCATCAATAACGCTGCGACACCGGTCGCCACGGCAACGCGCCGTTTGTTCCAGGTTCCGTGCGCCGCCCGCGATGGTAGAGCCGGCCCGAGGTCCAATTCCACCGTGGCCGATCCGGGCGGTACGCCGTTTTCGACGTGAGCGATGAAGCGATAGCCGCGACGGGGCAGAGTCTCGATGTAGCGGGGTTCCTCGGCTGAATCGCTCAGCACGTCGCGCAGCTTCTTGATCGCGCTGTTCAGGCCCGTATCGAAATCGACAAAAGTATCTGCTGGCCAGAGTCTCTCGCGGAATTCCTCGCGCGTAACCACATCGCCGGCATGCTCCAGCAAAATCGCAAGCACTTGGAAGGGTTGGTCCTGAAGCTTCAGGCGGATGCCGTGCTTATGTACTTCGCCCGAACGCAAGTCCACTTCGAAGGCGCCAAAGCGCATTTTGCGGGTTCGGGCAGTCACTCCCATAGCGGCGTCTCAAGAGTTCCGGGAGTCTAGCACTAATTGACTAGAGGCCGAAGCAGTATGTACCGGATTAAGTGACTCTCCCTGTAAGTCCCCTAAATTCAGGGGGCTGCACCATCAGAACCAAAACACTTGTAGACCATACGCTCGCCATTGCGCCCCGGGGCCCTTTCGCGCCAAATCTCTCGCGGAATCAGACGAGTCCACGATCGGGAGGCGGCGGTCATGCAACGGGTGAGACAGAACACGACGCTAGAGGTCGCCCTATTGATGGGCCTGACAGTTGCTTTGGCCGCGTGCGGCGGCAGGAGTGAGGCAATCGTACCGACTCCGCCGCCCAGCAATCCGACTCCCTCGATACCGTCGCTGTCGCCGGCGAGTGCCGTTGCCGGCTCCGGTGATTTCACGCTGACGGTTACCGGATCGGGCTTCAACTTCTCGACTGTCGTCCTTTTTGGATTAGCCTATCCCGTTCCCACCTCGCTCGTGACCAGCACGCAAGTGACGGCCGCAATTCCGTCGAGTTTGATTGGTAGCGCCGGCTACATAAACGTTTATGTTCAGACCGGCGGCCCCCTCAATCCAGCGAATCCAGCGCCACTGCAATTCCGCGTCAATAATCCGGCTCCGCAAATCTCATCCGTCGTTCCCGACACTGCATCGGCGGGCGCGGCGCCCTTGGTCGTGACAATAAACTGTTCAAACTGCAACATCTTCAGCGGTCCAAACTTCGACACGCTTGAAGCAACGCTTCTGATCAATGGCAGCCCGCGGCAAGTCAATTCATTCACCGACACACAGCTCGTGACCACACTCTCGGCGAGTGATCTGGCCACCGCCGGGACGATCTCCATATCCGTTGTGAATCCGGACCCTACCGTAGGGCCATCGAACCAGTTCCCTTTCACCGTAACTCAAGCTACAAGCAACCCGCAGCCGACACTGGTTTCGGCCTCGGACGCGTCTGTGCCACAGGGTTGGCCCGGATTCCCCCTCACCGTGTATGGCACGGGCTTCGTGGCGGGGTCCGTGGTGCAATGGGGCGGCTTGGACCGGCAGACCACGGCCGTCAGCAGCACGGAGCTCCAGGCCGCCATTCCCGCGAGCGATTTGACTTCTCCGGGAACGGTCCAGGTGTCGGTCACCAATCCATCGCCCGGCGGAGGCACCACGAACACGCTGCCCATTCAGGTTCAAGCAATCCCGTCAGGCGCCATCGGAGTGATCGATCGCTCCGATATCGGGACCGGCCTCACCCAGCCAACTGGCGATAACGTGTTCGCGGCGATCAGCGCTGATGGACGATATGTCGTCTTTCAGTCCGACCTCGCCAACCCCAGTGCCAACCCATCGGACGGCCCATCTCTCTTGCTCCGCGATACGTGCATTGGCGCGCCAGACGGCTGCGTGCCGTCCGTAACGCCGGTGCCGGGCTCTCCCACTCCGCCTGACAGCTCGTGGAATGATGCCCCTTACAGTCCCACAATCAGCGCGAATGGACGATTCATAGAGTTCAGCTCCTCGGCGGATTTCGTACTCTACGATACGTGTCTCGGCGCGCCGGCTGGCTGTGTCCCTGCCGATCGGACGATCTACACTGCGCCCGATCCCAACGCCGGTGATAGCGTGGGCGGAATCTCGCTCAGCGCCGATGGCCGTTTCGCCGCCTCTATCATCGGAGTCTTCGGCTGCAATTGGGCAAACGCCGTGGATGGCGGCCGGGCAAACGCGTACAGCGAGGGACCCACCATCAGCACTGGCGGGCGATACGTTGCCTTCGTCTCCTCCGCCACCAATCTTGTGGCGGGCCTCCCCGACACGAGCTTTCTCCGGCTCTACCTCCGCGATCTGTGCACGGGCGCGCCCGCTGGGTGCGTCTCCACAACAACGCTCGTTTTGCCGACAGGCGAAGGGGTGAACCTGGACGATCCCTCCATCAGTGCCGATGGACGCTTCATCGCCTTCGCATCGGCGGCCAATGACCTGGTGGCTGGAGACACCAACGGAGCAAGCGATGTCTTTGTGCACGACACGTGCATCGGCGTTTCCTCCGGCTGCACGCCTTCGACTGTACGAGTTTCTGTAGCTCTGGACGGGACTCAAGGGAATGGTGATTCCGGCAAACCGGTCATCAGCGCCGACGGCCGTTTCGTCGTCTTCATCTCCGCGGCGAAGCTGGCCCCCGGAGCGCCCAACGCCCTCGGAAGCGACGTCTACGTCGCGCGTCACTAATTGGCAAGACGTGCCTGGGAAAGTCCTCCGGGCCATTGAGATGCTCGCACAAAGGAAATCTGTCACGGAGGTCGCTATAGTGGTCGGTTACGACAGCGTAAGTGCCTTCATTGAAATGTTCCGGATAATGATGGGAACCACACCACAAAGATACCTTCGAGCAAGGCGAGAACCGAGACGCAACTAGAACGGGAAATTATGAATCCAGCGAGCCCATTTCCACTCGCCTTGCTTTGGCTTTCCGAATCAGATCGAAGCCACGGGATCCATCCACACCACCCTGAAGGCGGTAGCTTCGCCCGGCCAACTTTCTTCATCTTTTTTCGATTTCTACTCACAAATCGCGATTTTGTAACCCCAATCCTTCCTTGGTCTTGCAGAGTTCAAACGCCCATGTCAAGTTGCCACGCATGATAAAATAGTGTCAGAAGGAAAAATGAAGAACTGAGGCCAAAATCGAAAATGCTCCGGCGACCTTCCCCTCCCAACCGCCGAGCGCTCCCCACCCAATTTCTAATCTATACACTGAAGATTAGAAATCGCCGCAACCCACGCCGAATCAGCCACTTACATTTTTCTAATCTATACAAACTCTGGGCCTTTTCTAGCGGCTCGCCGATTCTCTCCTCTGCCGCAGCACAAAAAACGTCCCCGCTCCGGCTCCGATTAGCACTAGCACAATGGCGACGATTACCGTCGGCTCCAGGTGGTGCGAGAGCAACCGCAGAATCTGCCGCCCGTAGATCGCCGCGAGAAATGCCAAAATCCCGTACCGAATCGACCGCCCCAGCGCCAGCGCTCCCAGGAATTTTCCTCGCGAGTACTTCGTCGCCCCGGCCGCCAGCAGAAACGGCACCATCGGAACCGGTGGCGGCGACACGGCTGCGATCGCAATTGCCCAGAACCCCCAACGCGAAAAGATTGTTTCCACCTTCTTCATCGTCGAGCGGCGCACGCGGCGCTTCAATGGTTCGTTCCCGCCCTTCTGGGCCAGGCGATAGGTCAAATATCCTCCAACCATCGAGCCGACAGTCGCCACCGCCGCGTAGTACGGCCACCAATCACGCTGGCCTGCCGCGAGCACAATCGTCAGCGCGTCCAGACTTCCTGGAACCGGTACGAGAGAATTATCGAGAATGCCCAGAAGGATCAGGCCCGGACTGCCGAGATGATGCAGCCAGTGCAGCAAAGTTCCGGAAAGGCTTCTCTTGATGAAGATCAGCAGCGCGAGTTCACCCCCAGGACTGCCCATCGCCTTCACTCCCACGTCGGTTAGGAGCGGACCCACCCACGGTGCTGCCATCCCTTTCAGACTAAGTAGAAACGGTGTCGAACGCCACGAAATTTCTCTGGCAGTCCGCGGCAATTCGCACCGAAGCCGAGGCGGGGGAAACCACGTAGAGACTTGCCGGTCAGAAAGGCGGCGGCCCGAACGGTTTTTCAGTCGGAGGCTCGAGAATGAAGATGGCGTAGCAATAGAGATCGAGCTTCATGCGCTGGCTGGCATGGTGGATGCCGACGATCTCGCCGAACGCCGCGTGAACCTGGTGGGCCTTGTCTTCGGGCTGAAGTCCGAGGAGTTCGCCGAAACGGTTTTTCGCTTTGCCGAAGCGGTCGTTTTCATCGGCAGTGAGCGGCGGGTCGCCTGTTTCGTAGGCGTGGTAGAACTCATAGCGAAACTGTTTCTGATAAAGCGTGATGTAAGCGATTTTGGCGGGATCGGCTGGCTTTTGCAGGTCGGCCAGCGCGGTGGACGTGAAATGTTCGACGGCGGACTCAAGGCCGTCGAAGTCGGTTCGCGCGGCTTTCAAGGGTCCCTTGCGCCTGCGTGCCAGGGATGCGGCAAGCTCTTTGGTGCGGAGGTCGTAGCAGACCCCATAGGCCGCCGTGGCGCGCTTGACAGAGTCCGGACCCGAACCTTTCTGCTGCTCAAATTTTGCGACCCAGTCGGTCGACGTCATCGCAAGAATCTGCGGGCACGCCATCCCAAGGCGATCGGCGGCAGTGGACGCCGCGGCGGGTTTGCGTGGCGGCCGCGTCTGTGCAAAGACAGCCGGCAAACACAGCACGGAAATCAGAATCCCGAGCCGGATTTTCATCACCTCACAATGCTACTTCACCTTGCGCCCGCAGCTTGCGGAAATTTGACGGCAAAGTCCGCGCCCTCCTTCGGCACCGGGGCGCCGGCTGGCAGCACGAGCATCCCGCGGCCGAAACACGTTTTCAGGCGAATGACTTCTGCCGGCTGCCACGAGGCGCCCGGCAACTGAATCTCAACCGTGCCGCCGGAGGCCTGCTTGAGAAGCGCGGCGAAACGCGGCTGATCCTGCTTATCGTGCTGATGGAAGATGACGAGCACGACGCCCGGATCCTTGCTGACGTGCACTTCGATGATCCTGCAGGCGACCACGTTCGGCGATTTTGCTGGCGCCGCTTGGTCCTGAGCGGACGCGGGAAGCGAAGTCGCGAGCGAGGCAAAGCACAGAGCCAGAAGCGAAGCGGTTAGATACATTGGGAATCTCATTGTGTGACCTCGTCAAAATGCGGAATAAACGGCTAGAAGAAGTCCGACGAAGCGAAGCGGGCTTCCATCGTGTCGATTTCGTGTTCGAGCTTTCGCATCACTTCGTCGTTGATTTCATGGTGGCTCCGCAGACTGAGCAGCGCCGCCCGCTGCACGGACCGCACCTGCGCCGTAAGGTCGCGGAACCGCTCGAATTCTTCGCGGCTGTAAGCACCGTCCTCGGACTCATGCTCCTCGAGGAGATCGAGACGGCGGCGCTGCAAACGAATCAGCTCGTCATACAAGGAAGCCGAGTCGGGCACATCGGCATCGCGCGCATGCTCGAGATAGGCGAGCGAAGCCTCCGCCAGGGCACGGCGGGCCTTCTGTTCCTCGGGATTCGGACCCTCCAGGCCCGCGAGTCCCAGCCAGCGAATCAGAGGCGGAAGTGTAAGCCCCTGGACCACGAGCGTCACGAAAATTACGCAGAAGGTGAGGAAGATCATCAAGCTGCGGTGCGGGAAGCGCGTGCCGTCGGCCAAGAGAGTGGGAAGCGACATCGCCGCGGCCAGCGCGATGACGCCGCGCATTCCCGTCCATCCAACGACAAACACGGCTCGCGGATTCGGCAGCGGTTCCGACTGCCTGAAGACTCCGTGGCGAATGCGATTCGAGATCCACGCGCCCGGAAACATCCACAGCAACCGGAGGAGAATCACGACGGCGCTGAAGAGTGCTCCGAGCCAAATTACGTGCTTGAGGTGAGCCGCTGATATTTCCGAAAGGACGTACGGCAACTGGAGGCCGATGAGCACAAAGACGACGCCGTTGAGTATGAACGTAACGGTGTCCCAGACGGATTCGACGCGCATGCGCGCGGCGCGCGAAAAGTAAAAGGAACTCTTGTGGCCCAGGTAGAGACCGCACGCAACCGTGGCGAGCACACCGGAAGAGTGGGCCGCTTCGGCTGTGAGATAGGCGATATAGGGCGCGAGAAAGGTGAGAGTGATTTCGATAGAAGCTTCGTCGATCTTGGATTCGAGGAAGCGCATGAGCTTCCCGATGATCAGGCCGATCAGAATGCTGGCGACGACCAGGTAGATCAGCCGCGCGGCACCCTCGCCCAGGGTGGGCGTGTCTCCCGTGACGAGCATGGCGACCGTGAATTCGAGCGCGACGAGACCCGTGGCGTCGTTGACGAGGCTCTCGCCCTCGAGAATGTCTACGATCCGCTTTGGAAGGCCGACGCGCTTGGCGATGGATGTGGCGGCAATCGCGTCCGTGGTCGAAACCACCGCGCCGAGCACGAGCCCCATGCGCCAGTCGAAGCCGGGAAGAATCCAGCGGCAGGCGGCGGCAACTCCGAAGACGGTGAAGCCGACGAGGCCGAAGGCCAGCATCGAGATGCTGACGAGGTTCTGGCGAAAGTCGCGCCAGGAGGTAAGGAAGGCTGCGGAAAAAACGAGGGGCGGAATGACGACGAGGAAGATGAGATTGGGGTTGAGCTCGACGCGCGGCGCATGTGGCAGAAAACTGAGAATGAGCCCGCCAACGACAAGAACGATGGGGTAAGGCGTGCGCAGGCGTTTCGCCACAGCCGCCAGCAGCGCGACGAAAAGCAGAAGCAAGACGAAGACGAGCTCGAGATTGTGGACAGCCAACGATTCCATGGGGAGGCTCGCGAGTCAATTTTGTCAGATTTCTGTGCCGGAATCCCGCGAGAACCTACGCGGACTTGGTTTTGACTTTGGAGCGGCGCGAACCGAGGAGCGCGCGCTCGAGGAGGTGGTCGATCGCGCGATTGAGTCGGCGCTGGCGCGTCGCTTCGGATTTTGCGGAGTCGAACCAGCGAATGAATTCGCGTCGATGCCCCGGCGGCAGCGCCTCGAATGCTTTCCACGCTTTGGGATGATGCTTCAGGCCGGCGCGCAGATCGGCGGGGACGGGAACCGCGCGCGATACGGTGTCGAGACGAAGTTCGATGCCGACGAGATCGCCGGTGTCGACATGAGCGGCCTTGCGAAGAGCGGTATTGAGCTGCATGCGAAAGCGGCCGCCGCCCGCGGGAACGAGAGTGGTGCGCGCGGATTGGCCGTTCACGATGGCGACGACGGGGATGTATTTCTTGTTTTTGGTGGATTTGCCGAGGGCGCGGGCAATTTCAGTGGGGACGTCAATGTGGCGCATCATCCAGATGCGGTAGATCACGGCCTGGAACTTGTGCTCAGGGGACGGAGGCATGGTTGGGCGAAGATTAGCATGCGGGACGCGAGGGAAGTAAGATTGCGGCGGCGGGGGCGAATGCGAGTTCGTTTGCAGATGGGAGGCGCGATGGGCGTGCGTGAATTGGGATTGGAATCGGCCTACTTGTGTTTCTGGCGGCAACGGTGGGAGCGGCGGAGCATGAAGTGATTCTTCTGTGGCCGAATGGCGCCCCGGGCTCTGAAGGGAAGACGGGCGAGGAGACGGTGCGAGTGACGCCGCAAGGAGATCATGTGATCTCGAATGTGAACCAGCCGTCGGTCACGGTGTATCTGCCGCCGAAGGAAAAGGCGACAGGCGCGGCAGTGGTGATCATTCCCGGCGGCGGCCACGTAGAGATCTGGATCCAGCACGAAGGCTACGCCGTGGCCAACTGGCTGAACGAGCACGGAGTGGCGGGGTTCGTCCTGAAATACCGCCTCGCTCATGCGAAGGGCTCGACGTACACGATCGAAGGAGACGAGCTGCATGATGTGCAGCGTGCGATCCGGCTGGTGCGAAGCCGCGCGGGAGAGTGGGGAATCGATCCGCAGCGCGTGGGCGTGATGGGATTTTCAGCGGGCGGGCAATTGACGGCGCTGGCGGCCACGCGATTCGATTCAGGGAACGCGAACGCGGCGGACCCGATCGAGCGCGAGAGCTCCCGGCCTTCGTTTCAGGCGCCGGTGTACCCAGGACCTCTCGGCGACGTCCACGTGGACCTGGCGAATCTGCCGAAGGATGTCCCGCAGGCGTTCCTGCTCTGCGGCGACGAGGACAATCCGGCGATTTCAGAAGGGCTGGCGGAATATTACGTGGTGCTGAAACGCGACGGCGTGCCGGCGGAGATGCACATCTACACCGGCGTGGGCCACGGGTTCGGATTGCGGAGCGCCAACACAGGGCCGGTGGCGGAGTGGCCGCAGCGATTTTTGGAGTGGATGGGCGCGCGAGGACTGCTGAAACATTGATACACCTCGTGCAGACGAACGCAGCGAGGGCACGCGGCGTCAGGGACTCGGCGTTGCGGCATCTGGAAGCGCGGCGGGCGCGGGGAGAGTCAACGGGCGATTGAGCGTGAGGCGAAGCTCGGTGAATTGCGGCAGGACGACGTCGCGGCCGTGACGCGTGATGAGGAAAATTCCCGAGGCGCAGGTGGCAGCGATGCGGCCAACGCCGGCAGTGGACGCGTCGGTGGCGGTAGAGACGATGGCCTCGATGATGAGCTGCAGCGTATCGTCGGAAACTTTGGCGATGCCGACGGCGGCGCCGATGTTGACGAGCATCCAGGATTTTCCTGGCCAGCCACCACGCATGGTTCCTTCGGAATCGATCTTGGTATGGGATCGCTGGTCGAGCTGGGCGCCGCTGATGGAGGCGACAACCGGGCCGCGAGGCCGCTGCTGCAGGGCGAGATTATCGAACGTGACGAGAAGCGAGCCGGGGCGGCTGAGCCACTTGGGATGGTCGGCGCGCACGACTTTGCCTTCGAAAATTGTGCCTTCGGGAAGCACCACGGTGGAACCGACGCGCAGCGGCTCGATGAGGCGTGCTTCGATGGGATCGCCTGCACGGCTTTTCGAGGCGCTTACGGCGCCAAGCAGAATCACTTTTGCCTGCGTGCCCGGCTCGAGTGTGACTTGGTCGCTATCGGACGAAGGAGCTGGTGCGGACCCGGCGACGGAATCGGCGGGAAGCTGCGAGGAATCGAGGACTGTAGCCTCGAGTGTGGCGATGGGAACGGCGGCAGTGGCCGGCGCGGGATTAGTGATAGCGGAGACGGCGGCGGCGCCAGCGGATTTGGGACGACGCGCGTCGACCTGGCGCTCGTCGGCGATGGAGAGGAAAGCGACCTGAAGAGGGAGATCGCGTCCATCAGGAACAGCGACGCTGGCCGAGCGAAAGACGGGATAATTTTCGTGACGCGGCGTGAAGATTTGAACGATCCAGGGCCAGTGGTCGTTGCGGGGCCGGCGGCGCTTTTCGAGATGGTCAACAATGAGGCGGACGCGAGCATCGACGGGGATCAGCTGGCGCGAGCCGAGATAGACAGGCTGGAAGAGCGCCCCTTCGACGGTGTCGCCGGGTTTCAGCGCTTTGATTTTCAGATGCGAGTCGAGGCGGACCTTCATGTAGAGCGAGGGCCCTGCGGCCGAATGCGCGTTGCCGCCCGCATGCAGGGTGACTGCAAAAGGAAGGACCGAGAAGAGAAAAAGCGCCACAGCTTTGCGTGCGAATGATTTTGGTATCAATAAGGGATTCATGGCGGGCAAAGGATAATACGCGAGCGGCGAGCGTGGAAACGAAAAAGGCTCCGATTGCTCGGAGCCTTCTTCGCGTGAATTTAATCCTGGCGGTGACCTACGTTCCCGCGTCGTTTCCAGCGCAGTATCATCGGCCCGGCGAGGCTTAACTTCCGTGTTCGGGATGGGAACGGGTGTGACCCTCGCGGTAAGACCACCAGGAAACCTGGATTGAAACGGTCTCGCGCGACAAAGCGCGTGGCGTTTCAATGAGCAACTGAAGGAAGCAAGCGAACCGCAAATCCGAGCAAGTAGACGCGTTGGGAAAGTTTTATGGTCAAGCCGAACGGCCGATTAGTACGGGTAAGCTACACGCATTACTGCGCTTCCACCTCCCGCCTATCAAAGTCGTAGTCTTCGACTGGCCTTCATAGGTGGCCGAAGCCACCTTGGGAAACCTTATCTCGAGGCGAGCTTCTCGCTTAGATGCTTTCAGCGATTATCTCTGCCCGACTTCGCTACCGAGCTATGCCACGGGCGTGACAACTCGATCACAAGAGGTCGGTCCATCCCGGTCCTCTCGTACTAGGGACAGCTCCTCTCAAGTTTCCTGCGCCCACACCAGATAGGGACCGAACTGTCTCGCGACGTTCTGAACCCAGCTCACGTACCGCTTTAATAGGCGAACAGCCTAACCCTTGGGACCTTCTACAGCCCCAGGATGCGATGAGCCGACATCGAGGTGCCAAACCTAAGCGTCGATGTGAACTCTTGGCTTAGATCAGCCTGTTATCCCCGGCGTACCTTTTATCCGTTGAGCGATGGCCCTTCCACGCAGAACCACCGGATCACTAGATCCCACTTTCGTGCCTGCTCGACCTGTGTGTCTCGCAGTCAACCCGGCTTATGCTCTTGCACTCCACGGCGGGTTTCCAATCCGCCTGAGCCGAGCTTTGAGCGCCTCCGTTACCATTTAGGAGGCGACCGCCCCAGTCAAACTACCCGTCTGGCCGTGTCCTCCACCCCGTCGAGGGGTGCAAGTTAGAGCGACAGAACTATCAGGGTGGTATTTCACCGTTGCCTCCCCCCCAGCCGAAACCGGGGGTTCCCAGGCTCCCACCTATCCTACGCAGGCAGTACCGTTAATCATGACCAGAGTGCAGTTAAGGTGCACGGGGTCTTTCCGTCTAGATGCGGGCATCCGGCGTCTTCACCGGAACCACAAATTCGCCGAGCCGTTCGCCAAGACAGTCGTTCGATCGGTACGCCATTCGTGCAGGTCGGAACTTACCCGACAAGGAATTTCGCTACCTTAGGACCGTTATAGTTACGGCCGCCGTTCACCGGGGCTTCAGATCAGGCCTTCGAGGCCGCCGAAGCGGCTCTAAGCCCTCCCTTTAACCTTCCGGCACCGGGCAGGCGTCACCCCCTATACGTCGTATTCGACTTAGCAGAGAGCTGTGTTTTTGTTAAACAGTCGCCGAACGCATTTCACTGCGGCCCCCTCGGGCTATAAACCCTAGCGGGGCACCCCTTCTCCCGAAGTTACGGGGCTAATGTGCCTAGTTCCTGAGCGAGCGTTCTCTCGAGCGCCTGTGGATATTCACCTTGTCTACCTGTGTCGGTTTGAGGTACGGGCACCACCCGAACTCCTTAGAGGTTTTTCCCGGCAGCGTGAGATTAGAGACTTTGCGGCCGTGTGGCCTCGGGACCGGTCTGACCGTTGAATGACCCCGTGGATTTTCCTGCGGGATCCGGCTTGCACCGGGCCATCGGGACGTCCATCACCCGACTCCCCTACCCTTCTGCGTCACCCCATCGTCAAACGTTCGTGTGGCGGGACAGGAATGTTGACCTGTTGTCCATCAGCTACGCCTCTCGGCCTCACCTTAGGACCCGCCTAACCCTGAGCGGATTAACCTTCCTCAGGAAACCTTAGACTTTCGGCGACACGAGTTCTCATCGTGTTTATCGCTACTTATGCCGGCAGAGTCTCTTCCGTGGCGTTCAGTAGTTCTTCCGATCTACCTTTGCCACCACAGAATGCTCCCCTACCAAATCGTGCGGCTCGCGCCGCACGAATTTCGCAATTTCGGTCGCAGACTTAGCCCCGTTGGATTGTCGGTGCGTGAACACTTGACCAGTGAGCTGTTACGCTTTCTTTAAAGGATGGCTGCTTCTAAGCCAACCTCCTGGCTGTCTGTGCGCTCACACGTCCTTTCCCACTTAGTCTGCAGTTGGGGACCTTAATTGGCGATCTGGGTTCTTTCCCTCTCGACCACGGAGCTTATCCCCCGTAGTCTCACTCCCGTGCTATTGTCCACGGCATTCGGAGTTTGATTGGATTCGGTATCCTGGATGGGACCCTAGTCCATTCAGTGCTCTACCACCGTGGCAAAACGCACCAGGCTGCCCCTAAAGGCATTTCGGGGAGAACGAGCTATCACGGAATTTGATTAGCCTTTCACCCCTACCCTCAGCTCATCCGAGCGATTTTCAACTCACAACGGTTCGGTCCTCCAGCCGCGGTTAAGCGGCCTTCAACCTGGCCAAGGGTAGATCATCCCGCTTCGCGTCTATTCCCACGCACTAATCGCCCTATTCGGACTCGCTTTCGCTACGGCTCGCTTTCGCTTAACCTTGCGCGTGAGAATAACTAGCCGGCTCATTAAGCAAGAGGCACGCCATCAGGCATTCCGTATCCGAAGACACGGCATAGCCCTCTGACTGCTTGTAAGCATACGGTTTCAGGTTCTATTTCACTCCCCTCGCAGGGGTGCTTTTCGCCTTTCCCTCACGGTACTGGTTCACTATCGGTCGCCAACGAGTATTTAGCCTTGGAGAGTGGTCTCCCCAGATTCCCACGGGGTTTCTCGTGCCCCGTAGTACTCAGGATACCGCTTCGAGTCCGGTAAGCTTTCGGCTACATGGCTATCACATTCTATGGCCCCGCTTTCCAGCGGGTTCACCTAGCCTCCGGATTGGTAACTCTACTCACGCGGTCCTACAACCCCCCGATGCAAGCACCGGGGTTTGGGCTGTTCCGATTTCGCTCGCCGCTACTTTCGGAATCTCGTTTGATTTATTTTCCTCCAGGTACTGAGATGGTTCACTTCCCTGGGTTTGCTCGCACCCGCCTATGTATTCAGCGGGCCGTAAGCCGGTTTTACCGGCTCGGGTTTCCCCATTCGGAAATCCTCGGGTCAAGGCCTGCTTGCGGCTATCCGAGGCTTATCGCAGCTTGCCACGTCCTTCATCGCCTGTTGGCGCCAAGGCATCCACCGTACGCTCTTAGTAGCTTGACCATAAAACTTACCCAACACGTCTCGGCTCTCGCGAGCCGAAATCCCGAGGAACTCTGCAACAGGGTCTTGCAATCCCTGGCGCGGAATTCACCGTGTGCCGCGATCACCCGCCAACTTCAGCGGGAGACATACGGCGCGTATGGACAAGTTCGCCTTTCCACATTGCGCTACTTGAGCAAATTTGCGGTATTGCGTCACGCGAGCCTTGAAACCCGCGCGCGCAATGCCTACTTCCTTCAGTTGTCAAAGATCGCGTTCCGTTCAACAATTTCAGATCGGAACGTCTCCGCTCCCGGCGGAGCGCAACATCTGTTTGGAGCAGATGCTGCGAGCAATAAAAAACCCGGCGTCGAGCGCCGGGCATGTCCGTCCATTCGCTTGGGCCGCGTTTACTCGCGCAGCCTCCCGAACGGATATGCTCGAAGCTCGTTGTTCAGAAACCCGGTATTCGTAACCAACCGCACCTCGTATCGAGTCGGCAGGCCCGGTCCGTCAGAGGACTCCCCGACGGGTGCAGGGCTCCACCAACATCCGGAGAGTATAGCAAATTCCTGTATTTCGTCAAGCGATTGTAATTTATTTTTGTAGATTCTTTTTGTGGATAACCGCGCGGGATTGTGGAAATCTACCCGCTCGTCAGCCCGGCAAAGCCGAACCCCCGAACCTGCTGCCGCATCATAAGAGGCATATGACAGCCAATGCTCCGCAATCGAGCCTTCGACCACGCGAGGTTTTGACGGCGTGGGGGCGGATTCTGACCGGCCGTATCCCGCTGATTTCAATCGAGATCACGCGAGAGTGCCCCTTGAGCTGTCCCGGGTGTTACGCCTACGGCGACACGCATCTGGGCGGCGGCGTGACGCTCAGCCAATTGAACGACTACCGCGGAGATGCGTTGGTCAACGGCGTCTTGGGCCTAGTGCGAAAGCACCGGCCGATGCACGTGTCACTTGTGGGAGGCGAGCCGCTGGTGCGCCATCGCGAGCTGAGCCGGATTCTTCCTGAGTTGGGCAATATGGGAGTTTTCACGCTGGTCGTGACCAGCGCCGTGATCCCGATCCCGCAGGAGTGGATGAAGATCCCGCGGCTGCGCGTGGCGGTTTCCGTAGATGGGCTCCCAGAGCATCATGATATTCGAAGAAAGCCGGCGACGTACGAGCGGATCCTGGCGAATATCGAAGGACGCGAGATTAACGTTCACTGGGTGATCACGCAGCCGATGCTAGAGCGCGCGGGCTATCTCGAAGACTATGTGGCGTTCTGGAATGCGCGGCCGGAAGTAAATCGAATCTGGGTGAGCGTGTACACGCCGCAAATCGGCGAGCAGAGCGCAGAAATGTTGACGCGCGAGGGGCGCGAAACGATTGCGCGGGAACTGCCGGCGCTGACCCCGCGATATCCAAAGCTTCTGTTTAACGAGGGACTTGCGCAGGCGCTGTTGCAGCCGCCGACAAATCCGAACGATTGCGTGTTCGCGAAGATGTCAGTCAACTACTCAGCGGATCTGCGCAGCCGCGTGGAGCCGTGCGTCTTCGGCGGGACGCCGGATTGCTCGCAGTGCGGATGCGCCATCAGCACCGGCCTGCACTGGGTGCGAGGGGTGCAGGTAGCGGGGCCGCTGAAAGTGAATCACTTCATAGCGGGCTCCCTGAATGTGGGCCGCCTTATGAGCCGTGCTGGTTCGCGCGCTGCGCGGTCTTCGCGCTGGTCCGGGGGACCTCCGGCGCTGCAGGACGACGGGTTCGTGCAGATCGAGCCGCGCTGATTTTGCCAGAGCCTCACTTATGATGCTTGAAGAACTCCACCTGCCGTAGCCGCTTTTCGGCTTCGGCCTTCGTCTTATAAGGCCCGCCGAGATTCTTTTTTGTCTTCTCCGACAAGACTTTGTAGCCGCCCTTCACCTTTTTGATCATTTCTTCCTCCTAGCGCATTCTTTCGCGACGAGAGCAGCGCTGCAATTCGGGTTTTCCTGTACGCATGAACCGGAAGGCGCGGGGCAACGGAAGTCGCGCTTGAACTCCCGCAGCCTTTTCGCTAGCGTCGCTGTGTAAGTAACTGCAAACGCCTGACTTTTCCTTTGACCGAGAGGACTCCTCATGTCCGCCAAGGGAGCTGAGAAGAAATTGCGCACCGTGCTGGTGACCGGAGGAACGGATGGCCTCGGCCGCGCAGCCGCGATCCTGCTGGCTGAACGAGGCTACCGCGTCTTCGCTGGGAGCCGCAATGCGGGGCGGCGAGCCGCGCTGGACGACTTGGCGTGCGAACGGAAACTGCCGCTCGAAACTCTGGAGTTGGACGTGTGTGACGACGCCTCGGTGAGTAACGCTGTTTCGGAGGTCGAGCGGCGCGCAGGCCCGGTGGATGTGCTGATCAACAACGCAGGAATCGCGATTGCGGCAGTAATCGAGGAAGTCACGCTCGCGGACCTGCGAAAGCAGTACGAGACGAATATTTTCGGGGTGGTTCGCGCGAGCCAGCGGGTCCTGCCGCCCATGCGCGAGCGGCGCCGGGGGCGCATCATCAACATGAGTTCGATTGCGGGGAAGATATCGTCTCCCATCCTGGGACCCTACAGTTCGAGCAAGCATGCGCTGGAGGCTCTCAGCGATTCGATGCGGTTCGAGCTATATCCCTTCAACGTACACGTGGTCCTCATTGAGCCGGGATTCATTCATACAAGCATGAACCAGACGGCGTCGGAGCTTTCATCGGCATATGCCAATGGGGCTGAGCAAAGTCCATACGGCGCGGTCTACCAGGGATTCCTGAAGAGCTGGAACAAGGTGGTGCATGCGTCGAAGTATCAGCCGGAGGATTGCGCGCGCGTAATCCTCCGGGCCATCGAAGAAACGACGCCGCGGCCGCGCTATCTGGTGACGAAAGACGCGAAGGTAGGCGCGTTCATGCGGCGCTTTCTTCCCGAAAAGACATTCGACAGAGGCATGCGAAAGCAGATGGGACTTGAAGAGGCGCGCGAGGCGATGCGAAGGCAAGGTTCGCGATGAAGTCCGGAAGAGTTTGCGGCGCACGGATCGCAGCCCTCGCGCTTGCTCTCTTTGCGTTTGCGGGCGCGGCTTTCGGGCAGGCGGATGCGCAGTCGCGCAGCGAAAACCAGCCGGTAGCGCCGTTTCGAATCGGGGGGAACATTTATTACGTCGGGGCGAGCGACGTGACGTCGTTCCTAATCGTGACGCCTGCCGGAGACATTTTGCTGGACGGCGGTTTCGTGGAAACGGCGCCCCAGATTGAGGCGAACATTCGGAAGGTCGGATTCAAACTTTCGGATGTGAAAGTCCTGCTCAACAGCCACGCCCACTTCGATCATTGCGGCGGATTAGCGGAATTGAAGAGGCGGACGGGAGCAAAGATGGTGGCGATGGAGGGCGACGCGTCGGTGCTGGCCAAGGGCGGCCCTGGCGATTTCTATCTGGGCAATGACACGAAGTACCGCTTTCCGCCCGTGAAGGTGGATCGAGTGATTCACGACGGCGATACAGTGGAGCTGGGAGGGGTGACGATGACGGCTCACCTCACCGCCGGGCACACGCGCGGCTGCACAACGTGGTCGACGGTGATTGAGGAGAACGGGAAAAAGCTACACGTGGTTTTCATCGGGAGCATGAGTGTGCTGCCGGGATACCGGTTGACCGGGAAGGAAAGCTATCCGGGAATCGCGGCCGATTACGAGCGGTCATTTCGCGTTCTGAAATCGCTGCCCTGCGACATTTTCCTGGCGTCGCACGGAGGGTTTTTCGATCTGACGAGGAAACGCGCAGAGCTGGCGGCGGGCGCGCAGGCAAATCCGTTCATCGACCCCAAAGGTTATCGAGCATACGTGGAACGCGCGGAGAGTGCTTTTCGCAGCGAAGTGGCGCGCGAACAAAAGAGTCACTGAGCCAGCGGACTACGGGTTCGTGACCTGGACGGAGATGCTCTGGTAACGCAGCGGGACGTAGCGTTTCTCCCAGGCGTCGTGAAGGGCGCTTTCGGCGTAAGCGTCGGCGGCGTCGCGATCACGGAATTCAATTGCGTAGGCCCAACTGAAGTCGCGAGGCTCCAGGCGGTCCGCCTTGAGCCAGACGTTCTTGATTCCCGGGATTTTCGCCGCCATTTCTTTGATGCCGTTGATGACGTCCTGCTTCTGTGCCTCCGTGACGCCGGGATTCCACTTCAATTCGACGAGATGAACAATTGTCTTGGGCTGGCCGAAACGATTTTGCCCGGCGACGTAGCCCGCTCCAAAAAGAGAAGCAGCCAGCACACCCAAGCCGAAGACTCGCGCCCAACGCGCAAAAGAATTCCGCATAAATCCTCCGATTGCCCCGCGACGAGTCTACGTGACCGTGGCGCGAAGCGGCAAGAGCTCGAAGAGCCGCGCGGCATTCAGGCTTGACCCTTTTGTTTGGACTCAAGTAGGATGCGCAGCCAAGTTTCAGAAGCCACACCCGGGCGTGGGTCCAGTCAAAGTGGGAGGCGCGATGTTCTGCTCGAAATGCGGCGCGAACGTTCCTGACAATGCAACTTTTTGCAGCGCGTGCGGCCAGCCGACCGGCGGCGTGCCGGCTGCGCCAGCGGCGGCTCAGGCGCGGCCAACGGTGCAGTACGCAGGATTTTGGCTGCGATTTGTAGCATGGATCATCGATCGAGTTCTGCTGCAGGTCGCAGGGTGGATCATCGCGATTCCGTTTGCGGCGTCGTTCGGTATCGAGAACTTCATGCGCGGGGGCGCACCGCGGCCCGAAGATATTATCCGAATCATGGGTTCGGGCATTCGGCTAGCGTTTCTCATGCTGATCGTGGCGTGGCTCTACTACGCGCTGATGGAGAGCTCTTCGTGGCAGGGGACGCTGGGCAAGAAGGCGCTGGGGCTAGAAGTGACGGACATGACGGGTAACCGCATCAGCTTTGGCCGCGCGACGGGTCGGTTCTTCGGGCGGATTATCTCCTGGTTGATCCTGGGGATCGGCTTCATCATGGCAGGATTCACCGACAGGAAGCAGGCGCTGCACGACATGCTGGCGAGCTGCCTGGTGATCCGGAAAGTCTAAGAGCAAGCCGGCGAGCGGAGGAGGGGCTATGTTCTGCCCGAGATGCGGAACGGCGGTTGCGGACGAAGCGGCCTTTTGCGGCAAATGCGGGCAGCCGATGAGATCGGCTCAGGCGCCAGTGGCGCCTGGGACGCTGGCCCCTGCAGCGGCAGGAGCGGTGGCACCGCCTGCGTATGCGGTGCAGGCTTTCACGCCTCCATCGCCGTACGCAGGATTCTGGCTACGCCTGGTCGCATACCTGATTGACGGCTTCATTCTCGGCGTGAGCGTTGGGGCCCTGGTGCTGATCGCGGCGATGCTCCTTGGCATAAGCCTCTTTCACGGCTTCAACCTCGACAGCAATGTCAACCCCGGCGACAATGTGGTGGCTTCGACGCTGGGCGTGATGTTCATTCTGGCGTGTCTCGGATTCGTGATTCTCTCGACTTGGCTGTATTACGCGTGGTTCGAAAGCTCCGAGCGCCAGGCGACGCTCGGGAAAATGGCGCTGGGCCTATACGTGACGGACATGGAGGGCCGGCGGCTCTCGTTCGGGCGCGCCAGCGGACGATTTTTCGCGAAGATTGTCACAGGCGTGATTCCCTTCTTCATCGGCTACATCATGGCGGGCTTCACCGCAAAGAAGCAGGCGCTACACGACATGATCGCGGGCTGCCTGGTTCTCCGGAAAAATTAGAGGATTACCTTCGGTGGTGCTGCGGGAGATTCTTCAGACGCCCCAGCCGTAGCGTTCGTGGTGCACCATCACGTCGCTCATCTCCGCGCGAATCTGCTCGGTGAATTCCGAGCAGCCGAGGATGCGGCCTCCGGGCTCGGCAATGTCCATCGTCCGATAGCCGCGCTCGAGAACACGGTCGACTGCGGTTTCAATCCATTGAGCTTCGATCTCAAGACCAAATGATTCGCGCAGCATCAGGCTCGCGGAAAAAATCGCGCCCAGCGGACACGCCATGTCCTTGCCGGCCAGTGAGGGCGCGGAGCCATGAATCGGCTCGTAGAGGGCGGGCTTGCCCTCGTCGCCGCAGCTCATCGAGGGAATCAGGCCGATGGAGCCAACGATTGCGGCAGCCTCGTCACTCAGGATGTCGCCGAACATGTTCGAAGTGAGAATCACGTCGAATTGCTTGGGGCGCAGCATCAACTGCATTGCGGCGTTGTCGACGTAGAGGTGGTCGAGGGTGACGCTCGGATAATCGCGGGCAATCGCGGTAACGGTCTTGCGCCAGAGAGACGACGTGGCGAGAACATTCGCTTTGTCGACGCTGGTGACGCGGCGGTTGCGAGCGATGGCGCGTTCGAAGGCGTAGCGCGCGACGCGTTCGATTTCCGCCGTGGTGTAGGCGGCGACGTCGCGAGCGCTGCCATCGCGCATTTCGTGTTCGCCGAAATAGATGTCGCCGGCAAGCTCGCGAACGATCTGCATGTCGCAATCAGCCAGGCGGTCGGGCTTCAGCGGCGAAATGGCGCGGAGCGCGTTGCACGGACGGATCGGCCGCAGATTGATGTAGAGCCCCAGTGACTTCCGCAAGCCAAGGAGGCCGCTTTCGGGGCGCTTTTCAAGCGGCAGCGAATCCCATTTCGGGCCGCCGATCGCGCCGAGAAGGACTGCGTCGGCGGAGCGACAGCCCGCCAGCGTGTTCGCCGGAAAAGGCTCGCCGGTACGATCGATGGCGGAGCCGCCGAAGGGGAACTCGCGAAATTCGAAATGATGATTGAAGGCGGTGGCGCAATCGCCGAGCAATTGCACGGCGGCGCGCGTGACTTCCGGCCCGATTCCGTCACCGGGTAGAACAGCAATGGTCTTGCGAACTTCCGTCATAAAAAGGGTCCCTCTTGCTGGGTGCGGAATTTTCAGCTGGCGGTTGCGGCGCTCGATTCGCGGGCGGGAGAATGTGCGCCGCGACGCACGTGGTGAATGATGGTCAGCAGATCGCGGTCGCTGACCTGCTTGGCCTCGTCCGCCCGGGCGATGGCCATGCTGTAGCATTCCGCGAGTTCTGCATCGGTAGTCTCGTAACCCAATTCTTCCAGCCGCGAGCGCAGGGCATTGCGTCCCGAATGTTTGCCGAGGACGAGCCGCCGAGCCGGCACGCCCACTTTTTCCGGGACGATGATTTCGTACGTCAGCGGATTCTTGAGAATGCCATCCTGATGGATTCCGGCCTCGTGCGCGAAGGCGTTGGCGCCGACGATCGCCTTATTCGGGGGAACTGAAACGCCGGTAATCGAGGTGAGCAGGCGGCTGGTGGAATAAATCTGCTCGAGCGAGATGTTTGTGCCTGCAGCGTAGCGCGCCTGGCGGACGTGCAGCGCGACGACGATTTCTTCGAGCGACGCGTTGCCTGCGCGCTCGCCGATTCCGTTGATGGTGCACTCGATCTGGCGCGCGCCCGCAGCGATTGCAGCGAGCGAATTGGCGACGGCCAGGCCCAGATCGTTGTGGCAGTGCGCGCTCAGCTCGATGTTGGGGTAGTCCGCGAGGGATGCGCGGACGCGGCGGAAAATCTCGCCGTATTCCTCGGGGGTCGAATAGCCGACCGTGTCGGGCAGATTGATGATGGTCGCGCCGGCGTCGACAGCCGCGAGCACCACTTCGCATAGATAATCAATGTCGGTACGGCTGGCGTCCTCGGCGGAGAACTCGACTTCGTCGCAGTGCTGGGCGCCGAATCGAACCATTCCAGCAATGCGTTCGAGCGCTTCCCGACGCGAAAGGCGGAGCTTGTGCTTGAGGTGCAGGTCGGAGGTGGCAAGGAAGACGTGCAGCCTCGGCTTTGCGGCCGGCTCGATTCCGCGCAAGGCGGCGTCGACATCTTCCTGCCGCGCGCGAGCCAGAGCCGCCACGCGGCAACCCTTGATTTCACGCGCCACGGCCTGAACGCCTTCGAGGTCGCCGGGCGAAGCGATAGGGAACCCGGCTTCGATGACGTCCACGCCGAGCTGCTCGAGCTGGCGCGCGAGGAGAACCTTCTCATCGCGATTCATGGAGAATCCGGGCGATTGCTCGCCGTCGCGGAGAGTCGTATCGAAGATGTGGACGCGGTCCATAAAGGGTCTTTCAGCCATAGATAGTGAACCGCGAAATGGTCAAGGGAGTCCAATTTATAATTCTTGCATCGCAGATAAATCCAATTTATATAATGAGATAGCCTCAGGGAGGGTGCGACTTTGGACCTGGCGTCGCTGCAGGTGTTCCAAACGGTGGCTCGCGAGAAGAGTTTTTCGCGTGCGGCACAAAAGCTGTATCGGACGCAGCCGGCCGTCAGCATTTCCATTCGCAAGCTCGAGGATTGGGTTGGCCAGCCGCTCTTCATCCGGGGCTCGGGAGCGCGGAATCTGACGGATGCCGGAGTTCTGCTGCTCGAATATGCCGACCGCATGCTCAACCTTCGCGAGGAGATTCGCAAGGGCATCAAGGAGCTGCGCGAGCTCGAGCGCGGCCAGGTGGAGGTCGGCGTGAACGAAAGCTCGATTCACGCGCTGCTGCCGGCGCTGGACCGCTATCGCCACCTGCACCCCGGGGTTCATGTTCGCGTGCACCGAGTCTTCTCGCGCGACGTTCCGCGCGAACTGCTGAACCATCATCTCGACCTGGGCGTGATTTCCTATCTTCCGGAAGAGCGAGAACTGACCACCGTGGAATTCTTCCGCGATTCGCTGGCGCTCGTCGTGTGGCCGCAACATCCGCTGGCGAAGCGGCGCGAGGTGGACATCCGGGAGCTGGACAAGGAATCGTTCGTCGCGCATATCGTGGAGTCGCCTTACCGCCAGCGCGTGATCCAGATGTTCGCAAAGCATCATGTGCCGCTGCGGATGGACGTGGAGCTACCCACCATCGAGAGCATCAAGCTATTCGTGGAGATGAAGAAGGGAGTGGCGATCGTGCCGCGAATGTGCGTGGATCGCGAAGTCGAGCGCGGCGACCTGTGCGCGCTTCGCCTGAAGCAGATGCGGATCGAGCGAAAGCTATATCTGGTTTACCGGCAGGATCGCGCGCTCTCGGCGGCGGCGCAGGAGCTTGTGAGCGTGATTCGCGGGAGGCCCTTGGCACGCAGCTCGCAGCCCCGCTCGGACGGCCACCACGCGTGAGAACGAAGGCGGCTTAGGCCTTTGCGGCAAATTCGTCGAGGGCGGCGCTGATGCGCGACAGTCCCTCGCGGACCTTTTCCGTGTCGCCGCCTACGCCAATCCGGAAATGCTCGGGCGCATCGAAGAACCGGCCCGGTGCGACGCTGGTCTCGTATTTTTCGGCGAGGACCTGACAGAAGGCGTCCGCATGGCCGGTTGTCAACTGAGGAAAGACGATAGCGCCAGCTTCGGGCCAGATCGTGACGAGATCTTTTCGCGAATCGATGAATTCCTTGAGAAGGCGACGGTTCGTTTCGAGCAGCTTCTTCGCGCGCGCCGCAATCTGGGGCAATTGATCGAGCGCCATCACGCTCAGAAGGTCGGCTGGATACGGCGAGACGACGCCGAAGAGATCGTTGAGCCGCCACATTCGCTCGGCGAGGAGCGGCGCGGCGAGAATCCATCCGCAGCGCAGAGCCGTGAGGCCATAGGCCTTCGTCAGGCTGCTCGTGGTGACGAAGTTCGGCCCGAGATGAACAGCAGACTGCCAGGGCAAATCGAAACAGCTCTCCAGATAGACCTCGTCGACGAGGACGTGCGCGCCGAGGCTGCGTGCGATTTCGCCCACCATTTTCAGAGTTGAATCGGGCGTACGAACTCCACTGGGATTGTGGAGATTGGTGATCGCGATCAGCCGCGTGCGCGGGGAGATGGCGCGCTCTACTTCGCGCGGATCCACCTGAAATCCGGCTTCGAATTTTCGTGGGAAGCGGCGGATTTTGGCGCCCAGGTAGTGGGCCGCCGCGAAGATCGCTTCGTATCCCGGCTCTTCAATCAGAATCTCATCGCCGGGCTCAAGCAGCGCCGCCATGGCCAGATGATTGGCCATCGACGTTCCCTGCGCATGTACCACGCATTCGACGCCAACGTTCGCGCGCGCCGCGAGGCGCTCGAGGAGCGGCTTATATCCGTATCCGCCCGGCGGCGAAAGGGAAAGATCCTCGGGGCGAACGTGCATTTCGGAGATGGGATAGTGCTGGACGTCGCTCGCCGCGAGTCCGTACTTCGCTTTGGACCGCAGCTTCGCCCACTCGAGGTAGACCGACCGGATTTCGCGCCGAGAAGTCACTGTGCGTATTACCCGTTGGATTTTGCCCGCCGCCCCAGCCATTGCGACAGGAAGTAGACCGGCACGCCAGTACACAGTATGCACAAGGCGAAGCCGGTGTTACGAGGATATTTATAGATTGCATTGATGACGATAAGCCAGGCAGCGGCTGTGAACGCGCCGGTGGTCCATGGATGCCACGGCACGCGGTATCCGAGGTCCGGTCCGGATTCGCCGCGAGCGGCAGCGCGCCGTTCGCGCGCGCGAAACACGAAGATGCAACTCGCCGTAAGGCCGAAGAAGAGCCAATCCATTACCACGACATAGCTGAGGATCTGCTCGAAGGTGCCCAACGCAATCACGACGATTGTCATCGCGCCCTGCAGAGCAATCGCGAAAACCGGGACGCGCGTGCGTGGGTCAACACGCGCAAAGGATTTCGGCAGGACGCGATCCTCGGCCATCGCGAAGTAGAGCCGCGGGTACGTCAGCACGGACTGGCTGAGGAAGCCGAGGGTCGAAATCGCGATGGCCACGGCGATGAGCTGCGCGCCAAAGCTGCCCAGCGCGCGGTGCATCACCTCCGAAGCGGGCGTGCCGGTGGCCGCCAATCCTCCGGGCCCGAGGCCCTGCACATAGATGAAGTTCGCAGAGACGTAGAGCGCAATCACTCCGAGCACGCCGAGGAGCAACGCACGCGGCAGATTCTTTCGCGGCTCGCGGATTTCGCTCGCGATGTAGTTTGCCGTCTGCCAGCCGCCGTAGGCGAACATCACCGGAATCATCGTTGCGCCAAAAACAGTGAGCAGATCGAACGAGAGGGGCCGGTCGAGGAATGGGTGCCATGCCGGGTGGGGCGCGCTCGGGCGCGTGAGGAACCAAGCGCCGCAGGCAACCACGAGCGCGACGCCGACGATCCGCAGCACCATGAAGAGGCTCTGGACGCCAGTGCCCGCACGGACGCCAAGGAAATTGATCGCGATAAGCAGCACAACCGCCGCAATCGCGAGCGCGCTTTCCGGGATGGATACTCGGGTGAGTTCGCGAAAATATCGCGCAAAGGTGACGGCCACTGCGGCCGTTCCTCCGGCTCCGATTACGAACAGCTCCACCCAGCCGTAAAGGAAGCCGAACAAGGGATGCATGGCGTCGCGAAGATAGGCGTACTGCCCGCCGACTTCCGGCATGCGGTCGGCGAGTTCGGCATAAATGAAGGCCCCGATCAGCGCGAGCACTCCTCCGGCCAGCCAAGCGCCGAGAATTAATGCGGGTGTGTGGACCAGCTTCGCGACTACATAAGGATTGATGAAGATTCCGGACCCGATGATCCCGCCCATGACCACCATGGTCGCGTCGAAGAGCCCCACGCGTGCGGCAAGCTGGGAGGCAGGCCGGGCGCGGGCTGGTGTTTCGCCGGATTGCTTCGGTTGCGCCATTAGCGGCCGCGAATCTATCACGAACCCTCACGGTTTCGTTGCAATCCGGGGACGCCACCTGAAAGCGGACGGCTTTTCGAATCGGGCGGCCTTTGCGCTACAATCTCGCGCCGAGGAGATGGAATGCACATTCGACGCCCCTTCCTGTTCGCCGCCCTAGTTTCGCTGATCCTGGCAATTCCGGTGCGCGCCCAAATCGACGACTCCACGAAGCAGCTCGCCCGCTCGATCTTCAAGCAGCTGATCGAAATCAACACGACCGACTCGGTAGGGAGCACTACCGTCGCGGCGCAGGCCATGGCCAAGCGGTTGCTCGACGCCGGTTTTCCAAAAAGCGACGTGCAGGTGCTCGGGCCAAACCCGCGGAAGGGCAACCTGGTGGCGCGAATCCACGGAACGGGCGCGCGAAAGCCAATCCTCCTGATCTGCCACACGGATGTGGTCGAGGCCCGGCGCGAGGATTGGTCCATGGATCCCTTCAAGTTCATCGAGAAGGATGGATACTTCTACGGCCGCGGCACCGAGGACGTGAAGGACGGCGACGCGATCCTGGTGACGGACTTTATCCGCATGAAGCGCGAGGGCTACAAGCCGGACCGCGACATCATCCTTGCGCTAACGGCCGACGAAGAAGGCGGGACATCGAACGGCGTCGACTGGCTGCTGAAGAATCACCGCGATCTGATCGACGCGGAGTACATCCTCAATCCCGACGGCGGCGACTTCGAGATGGACAACGGAAAGCACCTGCTGGTGGGAATTGAAGCCAGCGAGAAGCTCTACGCGGATTTTCAACTCGAGGTACACAACAAGGGCGGCCACAGTTCGCTACCTGTGCCGGAGAACGCGATCTACCAGCTTGCGGACGGCCTGACGCGCCTGCAGCGCTACACCTTTCCGTTCGAGTTGAACGAGGTGACGCGGACCTATTTCGAAAAGGAAGCCGACATCGTCGGCGGGCAGGAAGGCTCGGACATGAAAGCGATCCTGAGAAGCCCGCCGGACGAGCCGGCGATCGAGCGTCTCTCGAAGACGCCTTTCTACAATTCGCGGATGCGCACCACGTGCGTGGCAACGCGGCTGGCGGCGGGCCACGCAAACAACGCTCTGCCGGGCTTCGCACGAGCCGTCGTGAACTGCAGGATTTTCCCGGGGCACACGCCGGAAGAAATCCAGCAGCAACTGGTGAAGATTCTGGCCGAGCCCGAGATCAACGTGACCGAGTTGAACAGCTCGGGACTGGGCCCGCGTGCGAATCCGCCATCGCCTCTGCGCCCGGACGTGATGCAAGGCCTTGAGAAGGTCGTGAATGAAATGTGGCCCGGTACGCCCGTGATTCCAGTGATGGATGCCGGCGCCACCGACGGCGCGATTTCGCGAGCCGCCGGGATTCCAACGTACGGAGTTCCCGGAGTTTTCATCGATCTGAACGACGACCGGTCGCATGGACGCGACGAAAGGCTGCCGGCGGCTTCCTTCTATGAAGGAGTCGATTTCTACTATCGCTTCATCAAGACGCTGACTTCCCCGCAATAATCTCGACTGAAGAAAGTCCGATGAACCTGCTGCGCAGTGCAATTCTGAGGGCCTCGCAGAATTCGTGGCTGCGCGAGAGCGGGACGCGCTACAAATTCATGCGACGCACCGTGGCGCGTTTCATGCCGGGCGAAACCGCCGAGGAAGCGCTCGCGGCGGCGAAGGAGCTGACACAAGGGGGCTTGGGCACGATCCTGAGCCATCTCGGCGAGGGCGTGACGGATCGCGCGGAAGCCGAGGGCGTCACACAGCACTATCTCGGCGTTCTCGAACGGATTCGCGAGATGGGGCTTCCCAGCGAGCTCTCGGTGAAACTGACGCAGCTTGGCCTCGACATCGATTTCGATTTTTGCCTCAAGAATTTCGCGAAGGTTGCGGAGCGCGTGCCCGCGGAACGGACGCTGTGGATCGACATGGAGCAGAGTCCTTATGTCGACGTCACGCTCGATTTTTGCAGGCAGGCTCGCCGCAGACATCCGAACGTCGGTGTGTGCGTGCAAGCATATCTTTTTCGAACGGAGCGCGATGTGGAGTTTCTGATTGCGGCGGGCGCGCCCGTGAGGCTCGTGAAGGGGGCCTACAGCGAGCCGCCGGAGATTGCGTTCGCGGAGAAGGCGGACGCCGATGAGAATTACTTCCAGCTCGCGCAGATCCTGCTTGGCGCCGAAGCGCGAAGGGCTGGAGTGCGTGCGGCGCTGGGCACTCACGATCGAAAACTGATTCACCGCGTCGCGGAGTGGGCCGCCGGTCAGGGAATTGCGAAAAGCGAAATCGAATTTCAGATGCTGTACGGCATCCAGGGCGCGGAGCAACTGCGGCTGGCTCGCGAGGGGTACCGCAGCGGAGTCTTCATCTGCTACGGATCCTACTGGTTTCCATGGTTCATGCGGCGGCTGGCAGAGCGCCCAGCGAACGTCGCATTTCTCGCGAAGAATCTTTTCTCGCGCTCGTAAAGCAAAGCGGTCCGTTGTGTTTTCGACGCGCCCGAGGCTTACTTCTTGCGCGTGTAAGTCGTCTCTTGAAACGGTGTGTCCTTGCCGTCGGCGCCGGGAGCCGAGAGCGTAATCACGAAATGATCGTCGTCGATCTGGCGCACGCGGGCATGCAACTGCGTTCCCCCCGCTTCCGCGGATGTGCTGGTGTAGTCGATGATTTTGCCGCCATCAGTGCTCGTGCCGGTCAGCCGAGTGATGGCGGTCGACATCGTGTACATCCAGGCGGCCTCATACTGCTTAGTGCTGTTGTTGTAGCCCCAGATGCGGGTGCCCTCGACGGGGCGGCCCATCACGGTGTCCTGGTTTTCCTCCAGGACGAAGCGTCCCCCGAGAATCACGGAGATCTTCGATGTTCCGGTCCACTCGCCGTCCTGGCCGACAAACTTGATCACGCGCGTATACTCGCCGGCACGCTTGGCCAGGAAGGTCTGCTCGGGACCCGGCTTCGAAGACGACGACCGCCGAATTTGAGCGGGTGAGGTTAGTGCACACATCAGGAGCACAGCCGCAAGGGCCGGCAAACATTTAGGGAGATTGACGCGCATCGAAAAATCCTCCGATAGAACTCGTTTGAGAGTCGAGCCAGTCTAATGCGTATTCCCACGGGGCGAGAACAAAAAACGCAGGGAGAATTAGGGCAAAGGAGACGGATGCGATGAACGACGCGAATCAGAATTTTGGCCTGGGCCAAATCGGCCAGATTGGAATCACGGTGACGAATCTCGAGCGCTCGATCGCCTTCTATAGCGACACCCTCGGAATGAAGTTTCTCTTCCAGGTGCCCAATCTGGCGTTCTTTGATTGCGCCGGAATCCGGCTGATGCTGGGCCTGCCGGAGCCAAACGGAGAGACATTTCGCCCGATCCTGTATTTCCGCGTCAACAACATTCAACAAGCTGCGGATACGCTCTCGCGGCGCGGAATCGCGTTCGAAACAAAACCGGCGATGATTGCTCGGCTTGAGAAACACGATCTATGGCTGGCGGGCTTCCGCGATCCGGACCACAACGTGATCGAATTGATGAGCGAGGTTCCGCGCGAGTCGAAGTGACGTCGGTTGGATCGAGGCCCCGAACTAACGAGTGCGTTCGTCGCGCTCGACTTTGCCGTCGCGGAGACGAATCACGCGGTGCGCGTGCGCCGCAATGTCCGGCTCGTGCGTGACGAGGATGATGGTGTTGCCGCCCTGATGCAGGCGCGCAAAAAGAGCCATGATTTCCTCGCCGGTTTGTGAGTCCAGGTTTCCGGTAGGCTCGTCGGCCAGGAGAATCGATGGATTGTTGACGAGGGCTCGCGCAATGGCCACGCGTTGGCGCTGCCCGCCCGAGAGTTCATTTGGCTTGTGCATCATTCGCTCCGCCAGATCCACCTGCGCAAGGGTGGTTTTCGCACGCTTCAGTCTCTCTTCGGCAGGCGTGCCGTTATAGATCATCGGGAGTTCGACATTGTGCAGAGCCGTGGCGCGCGCCAGCAGATTGAACGTCTGAAAGACGAAACCGATTTCCTTGTTGCGGATATACGCAAGCTCGTCGTCATCGAGCTGGCTGACCAGCCGGCCCGCCAGCCAATAGCTGCCCTTGGTGGGCGTATCGAGACAACCGATGAGGTTCATCAGGGTCGACTTTCCCGACCCCGACGGACCCATGATGGCAACGTATTCGCCCTTGCGTATCTCGATGCTGACGCCGCGAAGGGCGTGCAGCTGCTCCGAGCCCATCTCGTAGGTCTTCCAGAGATCCTCGGTCTGAATGACGATCCCCGAAGTTACGAGGTCTTCGCGATAGCTCTGCGTGCTGGTGATTTCGTCCACGGGCATCGAAACTCGGCTCCTGAGTCCGGCCTCCGCCTTGATTCTATGTTCTCAACGCTGAACCACGCGCCGCGAAAAGCGGCGGGGCGCTCTAGCTCGAGGATTCGTCGTGCTTCGGCAGCGAATTGTCGACCTTCACAGGCGTTCCGGGACGCAAGTTCCGAAGAACCTTGTAGCTTCCCGTGACGATCTGGTCGCCTTCTTTTAATCCGCTGGTGACCTCGATGTCGGTCACGCCGGTGATGCCCGTTTGAACGGGCACGAACTCGGCCTTGTTCCCCCGAATGACGAACACGCCTTGAATGTCGGTCTTTTGTGCGCCGGTCGAGGGCTTTGAAGCCGCGAGAGTCACGTTGCCCTGTCCCTGCTTCGCTTCGTCGAGATCCGCTTGCGTCCGAACGGCCAGCGCCTGAATGGGAACGGTCAGGACGTTCTTTCTCTGCGCGGTCTGGATTTTCGCGGTCGAGGAAAGTCCCGGACGAAGCGAATCCGGCGGGTTATCAAGCGTGACCACGACCTTGAAGTCGCGTGCTTCCTGCGTGTTCGCAGTGGTCTGGGTGGTGGCAGCCTGGCCGGAGGAGCGCAGAATTGCAAGCTCACCGACCTCGGTAACATGCCCCTTGAAGGTCTTGTTGGGCAAGGCATCGATCGAGACATCGGCCGGATCGCCATTGCGGATGTTCGTGATGTCCGTCTCGTCGACCTTCACTTCCGCCGTGACGATGCTCATATCCGAGATCGTCATCAGAAAGCTGCCCTCGGCATTCTGGATGCCGGGGACGACGTTCTCGCCCACTCGCACGGCGATATAGCTCACGATGCCATCAATGGGCGCGCGGTAGGTGGTCTTGCGAAGCACGTCCTGTTGATGGGTCAGGATGGCCCGTGCCTGGTCAGCGGTAAGCTGAGACTCTTCGCGCGCGGCGCGCGTCTGCTCGATCGTCGCCTTCGCAGCGCTGAGAGCGGCCACGGCGCTGTCGTAAGTGGCATGGGCCGCGTCGTAGTCGGATTTGGAAATCAACTCCTCCTGATATAGTGACTGCGAGCGTTGCCAATCGAGTTTGGCTTTTTCGAGGTCCGCTTGTCGCTGGGAGAGTGTCGCCACCGCGGCGTCGTAATTAGCTGATGCCGCCTTCATCCCCGCCTCTGCGCCCTGGACGTTGGCCATCTGGGCCTGTACATCGGCGCCGGGCTGAATGCTCTCGAGGTGCAGAAGGACGTCGCCGCGCTTCACGTGGTCGCCTTCCTTCACCGCGATATCCGTAATCTTTCCAATACCCTCGCCCAGCACGTTGGTGTAGTTCTTGGGCCGGACCTCGCCGGAAGCCGTGACGATCGACGTCAAGTCTTCCCGGGCCACTTTACCGGACTGCACCGTTTGGACGCCCTTGTTCACCTGGTAGACGCTGAACAACACGATGCCGCCAAGCACGGCAACGGCGCCTGCCCCAACCACCACTTTCTGCCACGTCTTCATCTCGTCAGCCCCTGAGGAACTCGAATCGTCATAATGCCGCGACCGCAGGTCTCCATCCAATTAGTACGCTTGAGTAGGACGGAATGTTTCTCGCTTAGACGCAGACTATCGGATAACGACAGGAGAATTGTTCGGTCCCGGTCGAGTCCCAATACGGGATCGCCACGGCGCACTGACACGCCAGCGCACAGTCCGCGAAGCGGTTATTCTATTCTGAGTCGCTCACAAATGGAAGAGAAGAACGCGGGGAACCGCCGGAAGCACCGAGCCACCCCCAACGCCAAACTTTCAGGCAACCCGTTTACATCCAACAGGATTCCTAGGTGGCAACGGCGTAGTCTGGGCAAACTTTAATTGACCTGTCCTATCGTACAGGTTAAGATTTCTGACCATCGGGCAAAGGTAGGAGAACATGGGCCGCTCAGCTAAGGTGTTGGTTTCCATCGCTCTGGCGGAGGGTCTGGTATTTGTGGCACTCGCCTATGCGAGACCCCCGCGCCAGGACCAGCCGAGCAAGCAAGACCAATCGCAACAAGACAAAAAGAAAGAGGCCAAGGAGCGAAAACGCAGGGAGAAGGACCTCTTCAACGAACTCGATTCGCAATATAAGAAGTGGCTGAACGAAGATGTGGTTTATATCATCACTCCCGAGGAACGCAGCACCTTCCTGCACCTTTCCACGAACGAAGAACGCGAGCAATTCATCGAGGCTTTCTGGGCCCGCCGCAATCCTGACCCCGATTCTCCCGAAAATACCTTCAAGGAAGAGCACTATCGCCGCATCGCCTATGCAAACGAGCACTATGCCTCGGGCATACCGGGCTGGAAGACGGACCGCGGCCGGATTTACATCATGTGGGGACCGCCCGATGAGATCGACTCTCATCCGAGTGGCGGCACCTACGAGCGTCCGCCGGAAGAAGGTGGCGGCGAGACGACGACCTATCCCTTTGAGGACTGGCGCTACCGCTACCTGGAAGGATGGGGCGAGAACATAATGATGGAATTCGTCGACCCCACCATGACGGGCGAGTACCACCTCACGATGGACCCCAGCGAGAAGGACGCTCTGACCTATGTTCCCGGTGCCGGATTGACCATGGCGGAATCGATGGGCATGGCGAACAAAGCCCAGCGGTTCCAAAACACCGATGGAACGCACATGGCGGAGAACGAAGGCGGCTTTGGCCAGACCCAGGAATATGACGAGTTCACGCGCCTTGAGAACTACGCCCACGCCTTCCAGGCCCCGCCGGTAAAGTTCAAGGATCTGGAGGCAGTCGTTACATCCCGCTTGGTTAGGGACCAAGTGAAGTTCGATTACCGCTTCGATTTCCTCCGGATCACGTCGGACACGGTGTTGGTGCCTATCACAGTGCAGATTCCGACGCGCCAGCTGAGTTTTAAAGAGGCTGACGGAGTCGATACCGCGACGATGAATCTCTTCGCGCGCCTCACCACGCTGAGCGGCCGCATTGTCCAGACCTTCGAAGACACTCTGAACGACGCCGTGCCCGCTTCACTGCTGCAGAAATCGCTGACCACGTCCCAGATTTACCAGAAGGCAGTGCCGCTGAGCCCGGGTCTCTACCGGCTGGATATCGTGCTCAAAGACACGACGAGCGGCAACGTGGGCGTCGTGAATACGCGTCTGGCCGTGCCGCGATTCCAGGACGACCAGCTGAGTTCCAGCTCCCTGATACTGGCGGACGACATTCACCGTGTTTCGTCGAAAGACATCGGCTTGGGACAGTTCGTGCTGGGCGACGTCAAGGTGCGGCCGAAGCTTGACGGCATATTTACTTCAGACGACTCCATGGGCGTTTTCCTACAGGTCTACAACCTGAAGGTCGACGACAAGACGCACCGCGCGGACGCCTCTGTCGAGTTTCGCGTGTTGCGCGACAAGGTGAACGATCCCGTACTGAAGTTCGATCTGCCGCAGAACAAGCTCCCCGAGCACGGTGAGGAACTGACGCTGGAGAATCGAATCACCCTCGGCTCCCTGGCGCCCGGGAAGTACAAGCTCGAAGTTGCGGTCACGGATAATCTGGCAAAGCAGACCATAACCCCTGTAGCGGACTTCACAGTGAAGGCCGCGCCACCCCAAGCCAGTCAGGCTCCTCCAGGGAGGTAGACGGTTTGAGCTCGAAGATCATTCGCGTCCTGGGCCTCGCGTCGCTCGTATGGTTGGCCGCGCTGCCTGCAAGGGCTGCCACGAATGTCGGAAGAATCTCCGGCATCGTGGTCGACTCCGGCGGAATACCGCAGATGGGCGCGACCGTCCTCATTTCCCCAGAGGAGTTGCTCACCGCGTCTCCGCTGAACCTCCTGACGAATGATCGCGGGCGGTTCTCAACCGAGACGCTTTCCCCTGGCGCTTATTCCGTGAAGGTGACTCTGGCGGGGTTCCTGCCGGCCATGGAGCATCACATTCGCGTCACGGATCAGCGCACCACGATCGTGCAGGTCGTGCTCGGCTCCGTCTTCTCGTCGCTCGAACAATTGAGACCCTCGCCGGGTCAAAAGATATCCCCGGACGACTGGACGTGGGTTCTTCGCGCTTCTCCGAACACGCGATCTGTGCTGCGGTGGACGGATGGACCTTTGGTCTCCGACGCAGCGATGAGCGGCGTTGAAGCTACGGCGCAGAACCATGAGGACCGCGTCCAAATGGAGCTGACATCCGGCTCGGACCACCCCGGTTCAATCGGTGCGCCCGATTCTCCGGGAACGGCGGTCGTGTACGACCTTGGAATCGGTTCGACGGCGCGTCTCCTGATGGCCGGCCAATTCAGCTATAGCGATCAAGCGCCGGCGGGAGGCTTTGCCGCCGAGTGGCTGCCTTCTGGCGAGGCTGGCACCGGGCCGGTAGTGATGATGGAAGCTCGGCAGACCCAGATGGGTCCAACCGGCCCGATCTTCCGAGGACTACGAATCTCGGATTCCGATCAGTTGGCAATCGGCGACCGTGTGAGTCTGCGGTACGGAGCAGAAGTTCTCGCTGCGGGGTTTGACGGCACGACGCAAGCGGTTCGGCCTCACGGTGAAGTCGCAGTGCGTGTGGCACGGACGTGGCTCGCTTCGATGATCGTGGCTTCGGGAGCGCCTCAGGACACCCGCTCACAGGGAGCCTTGCAGGCGGCGCTCGACAGCCTCGACGAATTCCCGATTCTGATGATTCACGATGGCCGGCCCGTTCTGGAGAACGGCTGGCATGAGGAATTCTCGATTGACCACGCCCTCAGCAAGAATGCCGACGTGAGCGCCGCCGTCTTTCACGACAGGTCAACCCATACGGCGGTGATGGGCCGCGGCAACGTGACTGGTCCGGATTTCCTCCAGGATTATTTCTCAGACGCGTTTGCGTATGACGGCGGAATCTCAGGATCGACGGGCGTCCGCGTGGCGTACCGTCAAAAATTCTCGGAGAGCCTGAGCGGCAGCGTGATCTACGCCTACGGCGGGGCGCTTGCCCCAACGGAGGTTTCCGAGGAAACGCTTCTTCGCGACGAGCTTTCGACCCAGTACCGCCATAGCGTGGCGGGGCGGATTACCGCGACCATTCCGCACCTCCAAACGCGTGTAACGACGGGCTACAAGTGGATCAATGGACCGGCACTGTCACGCGTGGATGCGTACGGCGAGTCGATGTATCACATCGATCCCTATCTTAGCCTGGAAGTGCACCAACCCATCCCCGTTCCGCTGCCATGCCGCATGGAAATCATGGCCGACGCCGGAAACCTTCTGGCGCAGGGCTATGCGACGCTGACCACGAGCGACGGCCGGGTAGTCCTGGTTCCCTCCTACCGGTTCGTCCGAGGCGGGTTGAGCGTCGAGTTCTAGGTTTTGCGGCGCTACTGGAATTGGGAACATGCCTTCCACAAACGGAATAAGCCCCGATTCCCGTTCCAAGCGCTGCCGTAAGCCATTCAATCTAAAAGGGATGCGAGCATCCCGAATCTCCAATTCGCTGGAAGTAGACGTGCTAGTATCTGCTGAGGAAGTGTGTGAATCGGCCCCGGGCATGAGCCACGTATGAACGACGGTCTGCGAGTGCGCCTAGGAGCGGTAGTCCTTTCTCTCCTGACCCTGACGGCTATTATCTTCGCCGTCCTGAACTACCAGCAGAGTTCGCGCGTCATTCTTCCGGATGATGGCGTCACCTGGATGGATGAGTCCCAGGGCGTGGTAGCCCTGCACGTTATGCCGGACTCGCCTGCAGCGCGCTCAGGAATCAAGCCGGGGGACGCGGTCGACTCGGTCCATGGGGTGCCGATTCGCCGGGCGACGGACGTTGCCCGGGTTTTGTGGCGTCTCGGCCCTTGGAGCCAGGTTGATTACCGTGTTCGCCGGGAAGGCGAGGCCATCGACGTCCGGCTCGTCACGGTTCCCCTGGAGAATCCGGGGTCAATCGACAATTACCTTCGCCTGACCGCGCTTCTCTATCTTTTCATCGGATTGTTCATCTTCGTGCGGCGGTGGAGCGCACCGCGAGCCCTTCATTTCTACATCTTTTGCCTGGTTTCGTTCGTTCTCTACAGCTTTCATTACACCGGCAAGCTGAATTCGTTCGACTGGACGATCTACTGGGGGAACTCCCTCGCCCTTTTGCTGCAGCCTGCGCTGCTCATGCACTTTGCGCTGGTCTTCCCCGAGCGTCGTCACGCGTGGCGATCAAAGCTCGCTGTGGTCTACGCGGTGCCTGTAGCGCTGCTTCTCCTTCAGATTTTCGTTACGAAGGGCTGGTTCGATTTTGTGCCCTCGCTCGGCAGCCGCCGGGTACTTGATCAAATTGACGGCCTCTATCTCGGTATCTATTTCCTGGCCGCTGCGGGCGTCTTCCTGGCGAGTTATTTCCGCGCGCCGAGCGGCATTCTGCGGCAACAATTGAAGTGGGTAGCCGGCGGAACCTTCGCGGGAATCTTGCCTTTCTTCCTCTTCTATATCGTGCCCTACTTGCTCAACGTCGTCGTGCCGTCCTGGATGAAGCTCTCGGTTCTTTCCCTGGCCTTGATTCCACTCTGCTTTGGCTACGCGATCATTCGGTACCGGCTGATGGATGTTGACGTCATCTTCAAGCGCGGGTTGGCCTATACCTTCGCCACGGCCGGAGTCGTCGGCATCTATTTCGGGATCATCGCGTTGATCGGCGTGCTCTTTCACACGACTCTGACCGCGGGTCCCGGAGGCGAAATCATCGCGATTGTGGTCGCCGCCTTCCTGTTTCAGCCCTTGCGCGACTGGGGACAGGGCCACCTCGACCGCTTCTTCTATCGTGACCGCCTGGATTACCGCCGGACCCTCATCGAATTCGGCCGCGCCCTGACGAACGAGTTCCGTCTCGAGCCCTTGCTCGGCTCGGTGCTCAACCGCATCTCGCAGACCCTTCTGGTCGATCGGCTCGCTGTGTTTCTGGAAGACCCGGCGAATCCGGGCCGCTTCATCCTTTCGCGCTCAGTCGGCCTGCAAGGCGGATCCGCCTTGGATCTGAGCTTCCTCGACCCGGCCCGGCCGGCTCTTGCACGCGGGTGTCTCTTCTTCGAGTCGGCGCGGGCGGCAACCGAGGAGACGGATTCGGTTCGCAACACGCTTGAACGCCTCGACTTGAACTACTTCATCGCCTGCCGCTTTCACGATCGCACCGTCGCGGTGCTTGGGCTTAGCAAAACGGTCGACGGCGACTACCTTTCGAGCGAGGACCTGGAATTGTTGTTCACGATCGCCGGATACGTTGCCATCGCGATCGAAAACGCGCGCCTCTACCAATCCCTTGAGCAGAAGGCGTTCCAGATCGAGCGCCTGAAGGACTTTAGCGAGAACATCGTTGAATCACTCAAGATCGGAATCCTTACGGTCGATCTCGCGGATCGAATCGAGTCGTGGAATTCGCAGCTCGAGAATCTCCTCGAGATTTCGCGCCGCGATGCGCTTGGCAAGACGCTGAGCGAAATTCTTCCCCTCGATCTCGCGGCCGAAATTGCCTCTCGCTCGGAGAGCGGGCACGTTTCGGGCATCTACAAGTTCCATCTCAACACGCGAACGAGCCGCCATTTGGTCCTGAACATTTCCGTCGCGCCGCTGGTTGGAAAGAACGGTCTCAGGCTGGGCCGGCTGATTCTCCTCGACGACATCACACAGCGAGCACGGCTCGAAGAGCAAATGGTCCAGACCGAAAAGCTCACGTCTCTGGGCCTGCTGGCCGCGGGCGTCGCCCACGAAGTGAATACGCCGCTCGCCGTGATCTCGAATTACATCCAAATGCTGGCGAAGCAGATCCCGGCGGAAGACGGAAGGCAGAAGACCATCGAGCGAATCGTGAAGCAGACGTTCCGCGCGAGCGAAATCGTCAACAACCTGCTGAACTTCTCGCGCACGGGCGCGGCGGAGTTCAGCCAGGTGGATCTAAACTCGGTCCTCGAAGAGACTCTGACGCTCGTCCAGCATCCCTTCCGTACGTCTCAGGTGAACGTCATCAAGAATTACAAGGAGCCTCTGCCTGCCGTTCTGGGTTCTTCGACCCGCCTGCAACAGGTCTTCCTGAATCTCTTCATGAACGCACGCGACGCCATGCCCGGCGGCGGGATGCTCGAGGTCCGGACGGGCTCGCGCAACGGCTCGGTCGAGGTGGAAGTCACCGACACGGGCAGCGGAATCGCGGAAGAGAACCTCAACCGCATCTTCGACCCCTTCTTCACGACGAAAACCTCGGGACGCGGCACGGGCCTCGGCCTTTCGGTCAGCTACGGTATTATTAAGGAGCACGCGGGCAAGGTCGACGTGCACTCGACGCCGGGCAAAGGCACGTCCTTCCGCATTGAATTCCCCGCGGTCCAGAAGGCCGTTCATGCCTAGAGGCTCGATACTCGTCGTCGACGACGAAGCGGAAATCCGCGAAGGTCTGGAAGCTCTTCTCACGTCCGAGAACTTCGAAGTTACGCTGGCGGAGACTGGCGAAGCGGGCCTCCAGCGGCTCGGGGATCGGCCCTTCGATTTGATGCTGCTCGACGTCAGCCTGCCCGATCGCAATGGCATCGACCTTCTGCGCGAGGTGCGTCGTCGCGATCCTCAGCTCTCCGTTATCCTGATTACGGCCTTTGGCTCGATCGATATGGCGCGCGCGGCCTTCAAGAGCGGCGCGCAGGACTACATCACGAAGCCGTGGTCCAACGACGAGCTCGTCGCGCAGGTTTCGCTGGCGATCGAAGGCCGGCGTCTGCGCGAGGAAAACGTCCAGCTCAAACGCGCTCTTAAGCAGCGCTACAACTTCCCGAACATCATCGGCAAGAGCGAGAAGATGCTGGCGGTTCTCGACCTCGTCACGCAGGTTGCGCCCTCCCGCTCCACCGTACTCATCAACGGCGAGAGCGGCACCGGCAAGGAAGTGATCGCCAAGGCGATTCACTCCGCATCGCCGCGTGCCGAAAAGGCCTTTATTCCCGTCAACACGGGCTCGATCCCTGTCGATCTGCTCGAGTCTCAGCTTTTCGGCCACGTGAAAGGCGCGTTTACCAGCGCCGTCGCTTCGAAGAAAGGCCTTTTCGAAGTCGCCGATCAAGGCACGATTTTCTTCGACGAGATCTCAACCATCAGCCCCGAAACGCAGGCCAAGCTGCTTCGCGTGATTCAAGAGCGCGAATTCATGCGCCTGGGTGGAACCGAGACCATCAAGGTCGACGTCCGCATCCTCGCCGCCTCCAACGAAGACCTGATGAAGCTGGTCCGCGAAGGGCGCTTCCGCGAAGACTTGTATCACCGCCTGAACGTTATTTCGCTGCAGCTGCCGCCTCTGCGCGAGCGTAAAGAGGATATTCCCCTGCTCATCGAGCGGTTCCTCGAGAGGTTTTGTGCAGAGAACACCAAGCCGCCGCGCTCATTCACGAACGCCGCAATGAAGGGGCTGATGGATTACGACTGGCCCGGCAACGTGCGCGAGCTCGAAAACGTCGTGGAACGCGCCGTCGTGCTCTCAACCCAGGAATCGATGGACGCGGACCTGCTCCCCGAAAGCGTGCGCACTCGCGAAATCGTCCGGGGCGTGCGCCTGCAGCTCGCCGAGTTCCTCCCGCCGCTACCCGGCGAAATCGGTGCGCGCGGCAGCGTTCCCGCGCCCTCGCTCTTCGAGATCCTTGAGGAAGTTGAGCGGCGAATCATCATCGACATGCTCGAGCGGACGAACTGGAATCAGACGGAAGCAGCTGAGCGTTTTCAGATTCCTCTTTCGACCCTCAATCAGAAAATCAAGCGTCTGGGTATCGAAACGCGCCGCCGCAACGGCACTACTGTTCGCGGACCGGTGGGCTTCGGCGATGACCCTGCCGAATTTTCTGCCGGAACTGGAAAGTAAACCAATCCAAATCAGGAAACGAGGGGGCGTCCAGCGATGCTCTCGAGGATTTTGTACGGGGCCACTTGCGGCGCCACCAGCGCCGACGGCGGAATCAGAATTGTCTGCTCGATCGCAAATCGCCCCGATAACACGGCGTGCGCTACGCAATCCGTGAAGACGATCCACGTGGCAAGCGGCGGAAACTCCATCCGCATCTTCGGGCAGTTCTGCTGAAAATCGCGGTTCTCCTTCAGGTAGTCGTGGAATCGCAGCATGAACATGTCGTACGGCGTTCGCCCAAATCCCCCGAAGCCGAGCTTCGCGCCCCAATCCTGCATCGTGCGGCTTACGAACCCGTCCTCTTCGGCAAATTGCCGCAAGCCCGCCCGTTCGGCGTGCGCCTTCGCAAGCAGTTCGAAATCCTCCGTCGTATTCCACACGCGCGGCTTTTCGGGATTCAGATTCGTGAAAACGCGCAGGATGCGCCCGCCGCGCGTCGGCCGGCTGGGAAACGCGTCGACGTGAAGCAGATCGTTTCGTTTGTGGAGCGGAAGTCCGCGGCGCTCCTCTTCGATCGGACGAAAGCTCGCGAAATCCAGCGTCCAGCGGCCCGCATAGGGCGAGAGGAACTCTCCTAGGAACCCGATCACCTGCCGGCTGTATTCGCGAAAGATGTCGTGCACGCGCTGAATCGTTGCCGCATCGCCCGCCACTCCGCGCAACACATCTTCCGTCGGGCGATAGGACACATTCTTATGCAGCCGCAGATCGGTCCATTCCTGCGCTAGCAGGAACTCGCGGTCGGCTGCCGGAAACCGGAACGGCGGCTCGCGAAAGAAAAGAATCTGCCCGCGTTCGAGCAGCTCGCAATAAGCGCGTGCCCGCGCTTCGCGTTGTTCCCCCCGCACCCAGCCGGAGCCCTGCCGGTAATCCTCTACGACAATCGGCGAGCTCGGCATCAGGCCTTCGCCTTCGCGGGAGCCGCACCGGAACTGCCCGTCGTGTCCGGCGCCTTGTACCCTCGCGGCAGGAGCGTCGTCGAAAGATCCAAGCCCGAAAGATCGACTCCTTCGAGATTGGTTTCGCGCAGAATCGTCGTCTTCAGACTGGCGCCGCGAAAGTCCGCGCCCTGAACTCGCGCATCGCGCAAATTCGACGCCGCTAGGTCCGCGCCGCGAAGGATCGCATTGCCCAGATCGGCACGAAAAAGCTCCGCGCCCGCAATCAGGGCCTCCGTCAAGTCCGCCCGCTTCAGATTCGCTTCCGTCAAGTCGGCCTTGCGTAGGTCCGCTTTGTGCGCGCGTGCATTCTCCAGATCCGCGGAGCTCAGCTTTGCTTCTCGCAAGCTCGCTCCGTCGAGATTGGCGCCTTCGAACTTCACGTAGGCGAGGTTCGCACGCCGCAGGTCCGCGTGAGACAGATCCGCCCCCGATAGATCCGCCCGCACGCCCGTTTCGTCGCCCTTCACGAATCGTTCGTGCAGCTCCAGAATCTCCGACACGCGCTTTCCCTTGTGCCGGATGCTTCGCGGCGACCTCAATCCTGATCCTTTCACAATGTCGAGAATGCCCATTTTGTCGAGTCCTACATGAATCTGTTGGAACCTCGACATTCTACTAGATTCCGCAGATGATTTTGGAGCGGCCTGCCTTTGGGTTCCTAGCCCCGCATTTCCCGGCACGCTCTTCCTCGTCTGTCCCTTCTGCCGCGTTGTGGTAAGGTTACCGGCATGGAGCCGCTCCAAATTCTGCACAACCGGGCGCGCGCTCATCCCCAGCGAATCGTCCTCGTCGAAGGCGAAGACGAGCGAGTGCTGCGCGCCGCGGCGCAGGCAGTCGCTAAGAAGGTCGCCAAGCTAACTCTTCTCGGCCGCGCCTCGGCCATCCAGTCCCTTGCGGCTCAGCTCGGCCTCACGCTCGACGGTATCGAAATCATTGACCCCGCATCGAGCCCCCGCCTCGAGCCGTACGCCCAGCTCTATTTTGAGCGTCGCCGCGCGCGCGGCACCACTCTCGAAGAATCTTACGCGGCGGCGCGCAAGCCCGCCTGTTTTGCCGCGCTCCGCGTGGCCTTAGCAGACGCCGACGGCGTCGTCAGCTGTCCCAGCGGTTCGCCCGCCGATGCCATCCGCGCCTCGCTCCATTCGATCGGCCTCGCCCCCGACGCTCGCATTCTTTCGAGCTTTTCCATAGTCATCGCCCCTTCCCGCATCACTTCCAGCGCCCCCACCAATCGCGCCCTGCTCTTCGCGGACTGCGGCGTCGTGGCAAACCCTTCGGCGCAGGATCTGGCGGACATCGCCATCCAATCCGCCAGTAGCGCGCGCACCCTTTTCGAGACCGAACCGCGCGTCGCTCTCCTTTCCTTCTCGACGAAGGGCTCCGCCTCGCATCCCTCCCTGGAAAAAATTCGCGAGGCGCTGCGCACCGTGCAAGTCCGGAACCCTGCCCTCGCGATCGATGGCGAACTCCAGGCTGATGTTGCTCTCCTCGATTCCGTCGCCGCCGTCCAGGCTCCCGGCTCTCCGGTTGCCGGACGCGCGAACGTCCTCATCTTTCCCGATCTCAATTCCGCAGACATCGCTTCGAAGCTTGTGGAGCAGCTCGCTGGTGCCACTGTACTCGGGCCTATCTTGCAGGGCCTCTCGCATCCCGCCAGCATCGTTTCCCGCACCTCTTCGCCAGACGACATAACCAACGTGATCGCCGTTACGGCCATCCAGTCAATAGCTCGCAAGCAGACCCTATCTGCCTCAGGCTAAGCCCGTGAACGTAACCCATTCGTCTCCACAAGGCCGTCGGCTTCGCGCCCGTGCTCGCGCGTTCGCCGTCTACGCCCCTGCGGCCCTCTTCCTTTTGGCCTCGATAGCTCTTGCCCAGCAAACCGCGGACGCTCCACGCGAAGAAGTCGTAGCCGATCTTGCAGCCGGCCGCGTAGTCATTGCGGTCGTAAAAGACTCCATTCTGGTCGCAACCGTCGAAAATCCCATCGAGGCCCAGACCCGCCCTCCCATTCCCGTCCAGCTCAGCTCGGAGCGCCTTGCCGTCGTCCTCGGGGCGATTGATTGGTTCTCCCCTTCGTCGCGCCAGGATTTTGCGCGCATCGACCAGGAGCTGCCGCGCCTGCGAGGCCGCGTTCTTGGCGGCGGCCCTCACATCAGTCAAACCGAAGGTGGCAGTGAAGCGTCGGACATTGAAGTCATTGGACAGGGCTTGCTCACGCGGCTGAACACCGTCGCCGGCTACCTCCACAGTAAGATTGAACAACCGGCCGAGGATCCGCTGACCGAACTCGTCATCGCGGACTATCTCACGGGCTACGGCCCGGAGGTTTGGCAGGTCACCTACAATATCGACCAGGAACAGCAGCAGGGCGATTACTGGGACACGCGCGTGATGCGGCCCCAATATCTCCAATTCTGGCCGCCCGAAAAGGGCCAGCCCCGCACGCTCGTCGAGTTCGCCTATCCGCCCGAGAATCCGCCCACACCGCTGCTAGACTTGCTTCGTGCAAGGGACCCGCGTCTCGAGAAGGTCCTTGCCTCAGATTCAAAGATGGCGGAGGTTGCAACGCGTTTTATCGAGGGTGACAGCAAGAAAATTCGTTCAGAGGATGCGCTGCAGTTCCTTCGCGCCGCGCTCGCAGCAATAGCGCCGCCGGACGCGCGACAAACATTTGCCACCATCGGCGAGGAATCCGGCTTTGCCTGGGTTCTTCAGCCTCCGCAGGAGCCGGCCCACGGTCGCCAGGTCGCGTCCAGCCCGCAGCAGACCGGCGCTCCTTCACTTCTAAAGCACCCGAACTAAACTGAGCCCGCGAGGTCCGCTACTTCTTTTGGAGTTGTTCCTGGAGGCGTGCGTTTTTTTCGGCCACAGAGCGCACCAGGTCTTCCTTGTGCGCTACGAGTTTCTTCGCGATTTCCGGGTCCGACAATCCTAGTATCTCCATGGCGAAGATTGCGGCATTCACTGCGCCGGCCTTGTCGATGGCCATCGTCGCCACCGGGATGCCTCCCGGCATCTGCACCGTCGCCAGCAGCGCATCGAGCCCCTTTAGAGTGCTCGTCGCCATTGGCACGCCAATTACCGGCAATGTCGTGCTCGCGGCCATCACCCCCGCCAGATGCGCGGCAGCACCCGCGGCGGCGATCACAACCTTTAAGCCCCGCGAAGCTGCCGAATTGGAGTACTCATGCGCTCGTGCCGGGGTCCGATGCGCCGAGAGCACTTCCATCTCGTAGGGAATCCCGAACTTATCGAGAGTCTTGCCGGTCTCGCTCATCACGGCATAGTCCGTATCCGACCCCATCACAATCCCGACAACCGGCTTACCGCCTCGTCCTGTCGCCACCCGCATTCTCCCCACGTCAGAATTTGTGGATCCTTGTTCCTATACCGCTCCCCGGCCCTTAGCCACATCAGTCGACGCAATGTCATTTCGATGGAAGGAGCCACGGATCTTTATATTACTAACTATGTCGTATGCTATTGCCTTTGCCTCACCCAAACTATCGCTCAACCCGCATCCGGCCAAGATCCTGCCACCACTCGTGTAGTATGAGTTGCCCTCTCGTCGGCTTCCCGCGTGAAACACCTGCCCAGACTCAACCCGAGTTGCCTTCTCGAGGCCCTCAATCGCCACACCGACCTTGGGCGTGCCCGGATACCCTTCGGAGGCCACCACAACGCATACGCTCGCTTTGGGCGACCAGCGCGACTTGACTTCGCTCAGTCGGCCTTCGGCTGCGGCAAGACACGCAGCGGCGAGGTCGAAGTCGACTCGCAGAACGATTGCCTGTGTCTCGGGATCCCCGAGCCGGCAATTGAATTCGAGCACCTTGGGTCCCTCGGTCGTCAACATCAGACCGAAGTAGAGGAACCCGTGGTAGGAAATCCCGTCGGCCTTCAGCCCGGCCAACGTCGGCGCGACGACGTTCTCCACGATCCTGGCCTCAAGGTCTGCCGGAAGGAGCTCCTGGCTGGAATAGACCCCCATCCCCCCGGTGTTGGGCCCCTGATCACCGTCGAACGCACGCTTGTGGTCGCGCGTCGGTGCCATGGCAAGGAAGTCTTTGCCGTCGGTCAGGATGATGTATGAAAGCTCCTGACCCTGCAAACCCTCCTCAAGGACCACCTGTTTTCCGGCGTCGCCAAATTCGCGCCCGTCCATCACCCGGTCCACGAACCCCGTCGCTTCGTCCGGCGACGACGTCACCAGAACCCCTTTGCCGGCGCATAGCCCGTCCGCCTTGATGACGAGCGGCCAATCCACCTCGCAAAGCTCCGCATACACGTCGACGGGCGACTCAAAGATGCCGTAAACCGACGCGGTAGGGATGCCGTGCCGCTGCATGAACTTCTTCGCAAAGACTTTGCTGCCCTCGAGCGCCGCACCCGCCTTCGTTGGACCGAGAATCTTCAGTCCCTGCTTGGCGAACTCGTCCGCGATCCCGAGCACCAGCGGCGCCTCGGGGCCAACGATCGTCAGATCCGCCCCAAGCTTTTTCGCCAGTTCTGCGGCCGCCTTCACATCCTTCGTGTCGAGCGGCACGCACTCGGCGTCTTCGGAGATTCCGCCGTTACCCGGCGCGCACCAGATTTTCTCGACCGACGGACTCTGCCGCAGCTTCCAAACCAGCGCATGCTCACGTCCGCCGCCGCCAATCACCAGAACCTTCAAGAATTGGCCTCCATTTGAGCCCTCGAACGATACGGCGGCTCGTCGCTGAGTGTCAACAGGAGTTCACCTTGCCCCTCGCGCACAAAAATGGTTCTATCATCCGTGATATGCCCTGGGATTTCGCGCTACTGCTGGCTGTTCTCGGCATCGCCGTTCCATTGTTGGGCCGCCGCCGCGTCCGTCAGTTGATGCAGCTCCCGGCCACCACGAAGGCCGACCGGCTTTCTATTTACGCATCTACTATCATATTTCAGTGGGTAATGCTGGCGGTCGTCGCTTGGCGGACATCCGCGCGTCGGGTTTCCCCCGCTGACCTCGGCCTTTCGTTGGGCTCTCTACCTCTGGTCGTGGTCACCGCGCTCCTCCTGTGTGCCGTCGTGTTCGTAAACCAGGTGTTTAGCGTCCGGAGGGTCTTTTCGCAACCATCGCAGAATAGGGGGCCTCTTCCTCAGCTCGCGGCGAAATTATTCCCGCAGGACGCGGTCGAACGCCTCTGCTTCTTCGGTCTTGTCTGCACCGTTGCGGTCTGCGAGGAGTTCATTTACCGCGGCTTCGCCCAATATGCCGGCCAGTCGCTGGGGTCAAATTCGATTGTTATCGGCATACTTTTTTCTTCGCTGCTCTTCGCCCTCGCCCATGTGTACCAAGGACGCCGAGGATTGGTCTCCACATTTGCGGTTGGCCTGATCTTTGCCGCCGTCCGATCATGGACGGGGAGTCTGATTCCAACCGTTTCAGCCCATTTCGTCGCCGATCTTACGGTCGGGTTCCTGGCGCCCCTTCGACAAAAGGCGGCTGCCGAGGTCGAGACTGGCGATCCGGGGTTTCCCAATTCCTCAGTCGAGAAAGTCCGCGACCGACCGTGACCGGCCAGTCTTACGACATAGGCGATTTGGCCATCGAGGCTGCCCTGCGACCGTACGGCATTGCGGCTGATGCGCAGCTGTGCCAGTCAATTCGAGAGTACATCGCTCTACTTCTACGGTGGAATCGTCAGGTCTCCCTCACGACGGTCACGGACCCGATCGAGATTCTGCGATTCCACTTCGGTGAGAGTTTATTTGCAACGAACGCCGTTCCAATCCGAAATGGTCGGCTCGCCGACTTTGGCTCTGGTGCGGGCTTCCCAGGCATACCTCTGGCCCTCGTCAAGCCTGCCCTGGAGGTCGTCCTGATTGAATCGAACGCGAAGAAATCCGCCTTCCTATCCGAAGTAAAGCGGCTGCTTGACCTTCGGAACCTCGAGATCTTTTGCGGGCGCGGAGAAGGCCTGCCGGAAGAGAAGGGGCCGTTCGATGTTGTCGCCGCCCGAGCCATTGGGCGGTTCGATGGTCTACTCGACTGGTCGTCCACGCATCTCGGGGCTGGCGGCAGCGTTGTTTTGTGGCTCGGCGAGGCCGACGCTGAGATAATTCGCCTGAATCAGCCTGAATGGACGTGGCGGGCCCCGATCAAAATCCCGGCATCAGCCCGCAGGGTGCTTCTAGTGGGCCAAAAGTCGAAGTCTTAACCTCGCTCCGACTCCAATTGTTCCACGTGGAACAATTTCCTCGGCCGTCTCGCAAATGTTCCACGTGAAACATCTTGCATCTCACAAAACGCTTCTGCTACATTCGCCCTTCACTTTGGGGGAGCTTTGGCGCGGGTTATCGCCATTGCCAATCAAAAGGGTGGCGTCGGCAAGACCACCACAGCTGTCAATCTCGGTGCCTCGCTAGCTGCATCTGAGAAGTCCACTCTTATTATCGACTGCGACCCTCAAGCGAATACAACCAGTGCCCTCGGTTTTCCGAAAGATCCAGCTCGCCGCACTCTCTACCAGACTCTGATCTTGGGCGAGCCGATCGCCCGCGTCACCATCGACGCTCAGGTCGAAGGCCTCGATCTGATCCCTTCCGACAAGAATCTCGTGGGTGCTGCCGTTGAGCTCGTCTCGGTCGACCAGCGCGAGTACCGCCTCAAGGCCGCGGTCCAGGAGGTTCGGGAGAAATATGAGTACATCCTCATCGATTGCCCTCCGGCTCTTGATCTCCTAACGCTCAACGCCTTGGCTGCCAGCGACTCCGTCCTCGTCCCCATTCAGTGCGAGTATCTGGCGCTCGAGGGCGTCTCCGAGCTCCTCGACACACTCATGAGGCTTCGCCGGACAATCAACCCGGCGCTCGCGATCGAGGGCATTCTCCTGACCATGTACGATGATCGAACGACCCTCTCGAAACAGGTTGCCGCTGATCTTCGGAGCTTCTTCGGAGCCCAGGTCTTTGAGAGCGTCATACCACGTAATGTCCGCCTCGCCGAAGCTCCCAGTCATGGGATGCCGGTGATTTTTTACGACATACATAGTAAAGGAGCGGAGGCCTACATTCAGCTCGCAAAGGAGGTTATCGCCAATGCCGAGAAACGCCTTGGGAAGGGGACTGAGCGCCCTGATCCGGGAGCCGGAACCGCAGCCTCAGCCGCAGCAGCCGGCGGCTCCGTCAGCGGCGGCGGGAGCAGCGACAGCGGCAGCTCCGGCCCTGGCTCCGAGTGACGGGCTCCTTCAGATCGACATCGATCTGATCGATCCCAGCCCGTACCAGCCGCGCACGCGCTTCCGTGAGGAGGCCCTCGATGAGCTCGCTCGCTCGATTCAGTCGAGCGGGATTGTCCAACCTCTTGTTGTCCGCAAAATCGGTGCCCGCTATCAGCTGATTGCCGGCGAGCGGCGTTGGCGCGCCGCGCAGCGCGCGTCTCTGCAGCGCGTGCCCGTCGTGATCCGCGCTGTGCCCGAAGAGCTCGCCCTCGAAATGACCCTCGTGGAGAATTTGCAACGCGAGGATCTTAATCCGATGGAACAGGCGCACGCATTCCAACGCCTGATGGACGAATTCGCTCTCACCCAGGAGCAGGTCGCTGAGCGCACCGGAAAAGACCGCGCAACAATCGCCAATTCCGTCCGACTGCTTCGTTTGGAGGAGCCGATCCAAACCCTTCTTGAGGAAGGCCGCATTACTGCTGGTCACGCGCGCGCACTGCTGGCGGTTCCTGACTCGACCCAGCGCGTCGCGCTCGCACGCAAGATCGCGCGAACCGGTATGACCGTCCGTCAAGTTGAGCGCCTCGCCACGCGCGCCGGAAAACCGGTCTCTCACTCTGCGGCGCCTAGAACAGTCGATCCAAACACGAAGGCAGCAATTGACGAACTACAAAGAGCGTACGGGACGCGTGTTCTTATCACTCCAGCAGCCGCAAATAGGCCCGGACACCTGTTGTTTGAGTACTATACTGATAGTGATTTGGCGCGGTTGTACGACATCCTGATCTCCAAGTAAAACCATTCTTGTAGTTTTAAGGGTGCCATTGGGCGTCTTCGACAGAAAGCGTCAATCTCATGCCGACTGGAGCGGCTTCCTTGAGCATGGGGTCCGCCTTGAGGGGACGCTAGAGTCCCCGGGCACTTTTCGCGTGGACTCGCACGTCTCTGGCGACCTCACGTCGGAGGAAACGCTAATCTTGGGAGAGCGCGCCTCCGTCAAAGCCAAGATCACCGCCAAGGCCGTCATCATTGCTGGCAAGTTTGACGGCACCATCCACGCCCGCACCAAGGTCGAGATCCAGAGCAGTGCGGTCGTCACCGGCGAAATTCAAACTCCGTGCCTGATCATCGAGCCGGGAGCCATCTTCGACGGCCGCTGCCACATGCTCACCGCGCGAGAGCCCGCCAAACCTATTACGATTCCCATCCGCTCTGCCGCTGCTCGCGCCTGACGCTCCAGTCGCCGCTGGCGCTATAATCCTCATTCGCTTCGACGAAAGGGAACTCCCGTGACCGAACCCGTCCGACTCACGCAAACCGCCAAGGCTGCTGGCTGCGCTGCCAAAATGAGCCCGAGCCTTCTCGACTCTGTGCTCAGAAAATTCCCGCGTCCCACCGATCCGAATTTGCTCGTCGGTTTCGAAACCAGCGATGATGCCGGCGTCTACCGCATCACGGACGAGATCGCGCTGGTTCAGACAGTCGACTTCTTTACGCCGATCGCCGACGACCCCTACGCCTTCGGGCAGATCGCGGCAACGAACTCGCTCAGCGACGTCTACGCCATGGGAGGCCGCCCCATTTCTTCGCTCTCGGTCCTGGCTTTTCCGGCCTCCGGTTCTCCCGATACGCTCGAGCAGATTCTGCGCGGCGGCCTCGATAAAATGACCGAAGCCGCCTGTACGCTCGTCGGTGGCCACTCGATTCGCGACGACGAACTGAAGTTTGGCTACGCCGTCACCGGCCTGATTCATCCAAAACACATCTGGCGCAACGTCGGCGCCCGACCCGGCGACGCCATCATTCTCACGAAGCCCCTCGGCACCGGAGTGATTTCGACAGCCCTGAAGCAGGGCCGCGCCGATGCCGACTGGGTCGCCGCAGCCACCACCTCCATGACTCGGCTGAACCGCGACGCCGCCGACGCTCTGCACGAAATCGAGGCGGCAGCCAACGGCGGCGGCCTCGTTCACGCTGTCACAGACGTTACCGGCTTCGGCCTGCTCGGCCACGCCCGCGAAATGGCCATCGGCAGCGGCGTCTCGATGCAAATCGAGCACGCCAGCATCGCGTATCTACCGGGCGCCGTGGAAGCCGCACGCGCCAAATTCTTTTCGGGCGGCCTGAAAAATAATCTCGACTTTCTCGAGGGCTGCGTCGAATTTGCGCCCACGGTTCTCGAAGAATTTCGCGCGCTCCTCTACGACCCACAGACTTCCGGTGGCCTGCTGGCCGCTCTGGCGCCCGAAATCGCGCAATCAGCGATCGCCGCGTTCGAGCGCCGCGGCGTTCCTGCACGCATCATCGGCGCGATCACCGAGAAGCGTTCGCCACTAATACAAATCTCCTGAATCGGATCGCGGGCGAATCATGTACACTCTCGCTTCTTCGCCTTCTTCATGGACCCGATAACGCACGGCATCACGGGCGCGCTCCTCGGCAAGGCCTACTTTTCGAAACGTGAGGCGCGCGTTTCGATCTTTGCCGCCACTCTCGGCGCGGTTTTTTCTGATGTCGACGTCGTCGCCGAAGCGATCTCGCGCGACCCGCTCGCCATCATCAAATACCATCGCGGCATCACGCACTCCTTCGTCGCGCTTCCGTTTTTCGCAGCGCTGCTCGCGTGGCTCACGCGCTGGGCCGCGCGCCGCTTCAAGCTCGAATCGCCGTCGTGGGCCATGCTCACGCTGATTTATGGCGTCGGACTCGCCAGCCACATCATCCTCGACGGCATGACTTCCTTCGGCACCCGCATGTGGACTCCCATTTCGTCCACTCGCGTCGCCTGGGATTTGCTTTTCATCATCGACTTCACCTTCACATCGATTGCCCTGCTGCCGCAGGTCATCGCCTGGATTTACGCTGACCGCGCTCGCAGCGCCTTCCGCGCCGCGTTGATGTGGATCATCTTCACCGCCGCCGCTTTTCTCGCCTGGCGCATCACCATCGCCTTCGACGTCGAATTTCATGTCTGGGTTTTGCTCGCCGCGTCCGCCATCTTCGCGGTCCTATTCTTCTTCCCGGCAATTCGTGCGTGGGGTTTTGGAGTGTCCCGCGTTTCATGGTGCCGCGCCGGAACGTATGTGATGGTTGCGTATCTCTTCGCCTGCGGTTTGGCGCATCACGCGGCGCTGGCTCGCGTAAGGGCCTTCGCCGACGCGAACCACATCGTCGTCGAGCGCATCGCTGCGCTGCCCGTCCCGCCCTCGCTTTTCGAGTGGGGTGACGCCATTCGCACATCCAAGGGCGTTTACGCCGCTCGCTTCGATCTGCGCGATCGCAATCCGCCGTTCTTCCGTTTCAGTCCCGATTCGCCGCCCGACGCTTTCACCGCCCGCGCCCTCGAATTGCCCGAGGTCCGCCTCTACTGGAATTTCGCTCGCTTTCCCGTGATTCATTCATTCGCAGAAGGCGACCATCACATCGTCCAGTTCGGCGAAAACCGTTTCGTCGACCGTCGCCGTGGCGGCCCTCAGCCCTTCACCTACGATGTGATCTTTGATTCCTCCGGCAATGTCGTCGAGCAGGGCTGGCTGACCAACGGCATGCTGATTCGCAATATGCTCCGCGTTGCGCCCAAAAAATCAGACGGTGCGCGATGAAGGTTCTCGTCTTCAGTGATATCCACGGCGATACGCGCGCTCTCGAGCGCGTTATGGCGCAGCCCGCCGACATCTACATCGCCGCCGGCGATCTCTCCACTTTCGGCCGCAGCCTCGAACGCTGTGGCGAAATTCTCGAACCGCTCGGCGATCGCCTGTGGCTTCTGCCTGGCAATCATGAAAGTCACGATCAGACGCGCGCGATCTGCCGCCGCTTCGGCTTTCTCGATTTTCATCGCCAGCTTCGCACGCTCGATTCCGCCGCCGGCCCCGTCTACTGGGCTGGCCTCGGCTACAGCAATCACACTCCGTTTGATACGCCGGGGGAATATTCAGAAGAAGAGATTGCGGCGGCGCTCGCCGCCTTCGAAGGGAAAAAGCCGCTCTACCTCGTCGCCCATTTTCCGCCGCACGGAACCAAGCTCGATCAGTTCGCTCCCGGCAGGCACGCTGGCAGTCCGGCCCTGCGCGAGTGGATCGAGCGCGTCCAGCCCGTGTGGCTCTTCTGCGGACACATCCACGAAGCCGCCGGTCAGCGCGACCGCATCGGCTCGACCGAATGCCTCAACGTCGGCAAGCAGGGCTACACTATCGAGATTTAGGGTACGGAATTTCTGGAAGGTTACTTCAGCGCGGTCTCTGCGGATCCCGCCTTGATCGTGTCACCTCAGCCGGATAGATCACCAATTGTCGCCGGTCGCCCGAGCCTTCGCTCATCGTACGAACTCCCGCCGCGCCGCTCAACTCCAGATGAATCAGCCGTCGGTCGCGCGGGGACATTGGATTGAATCGAAAGGGCTGCCCGGTTTCGCGTACTCGCTGCGCGGCCACTCGCGCTGACAGTTTCAGTTCCTCTAGCCGCGTCTCGCGATAATCTCCGCAATCGAACCGCACGCGATCGTGCAGCAGCGGCTCCAGCTTCAGCCATCGATGCGCCACATACTCGAGCGCCAGCAGCAACTCGCCGTTGTGCGCCAGCAGGATCTCTTCGTCCGGACCCCGGAACCGCACCGTCAGCTCAGCCTCGTCATTCTTGCCGTCCGCGCTCGCGCCCGCCGCCGGCGCAATCTCGTACTCCATCTCGAGACCCATTTCGCGCAGCGCCAGGTCCAGAAAGCGCCTCAACTCCGCAGTCGCGCGCTCGCGGTCCAGCGGTCCCGCGTTCTGCGGGTGCGGACGTCCTTTCCCTTGCGGCCTTCTTGGCGCCGAATCTCGTCGTTCGTTCATTCGCTTTTCTTCTTCTTGAATTTCCCTTTTGCGGGAAGCGGTTGCGTGCGGTTCAAATAATATTGCTGGCCGACGCCGACAAGATTGCTCGTGAACATATACAGGTTCAGCCCGCTCGAAAGCGTGAAGAAAAACGCCGCAAACATCAGCGGCATCAGGTTCATCATTTTCTGCTGTGCCGGATCCACCGTCGTCTGCGGCGTCATTTTCGTCATCAGGTACATTGTGATGGCCATCAAAATCGGAAGGATGTAATAAGGATCCTTCGCCGAAAGGTCGTGGATCCACCCGAGCCACGGCGCATGCCGCAGCTCGATCGCGCCGTTCAGCACGCGCCACAGCGCCCACCAGATCGGCATCTGGAAGAGCATCGGCAGGCAGCTTCCCATCGGGTTGATGCCTTCCCGCTGATAAATCGCCATGATCTCTTCATTCATCTTCTTCTTGCGCGGATCGCTCATCGAATACTTCTTGTAGCGGTCCTGGATCGATCGAATCTCCGGCCCCACCTTCTGCATCTTCTGCATCGACCGCCAGCTTTTCATCTTCAGCGGAAACATCGCGAAGTTGATGATCAGCGTCAGCGCGATGATCGCCCATCCGTAGTTCGGAATATATTTGTACAGCCACTGCAGCACGTAGAGCAGCGGCCCCGCGATCACTTCCGTCCAGCCGAAATTCACCAGGCCCTTCAGCGACGGCTGCACCTTCCCCAGCAGCGCCAGGTCCTTTGGCCCCACGTAAACGCGCATTCGCAGCGGTTCCTGTCCCTGGCTTCCCGCTGCCACCTCCGCTACCGGTTCGCTCTCCTGCTTGCCGTCGACCGTGACGTTGTGGTTCTGCGTTGAATCCCACATCGAAAGATCGGCCATCCCGTCCGGGATGAACACCGCCGCGAAGAATTGGTCCTCGATGCCCGCAAATTGCAGCGGTCCCGGTTGCAGCGCAGGCTGCGTCTGGTTTCCCGATACGCCCAGCTTCTTGTATTGCAGCAGATTCAGCTTGCCGTTTTGTTCGTAGCAGACCGTCACCAGTTGCGACGCTTTGTAAACGCCCTTGTCGCCGAATCCGCCGCGCCACGCGATTGCCGCTGGCACCGGCTTTCCGTCCAGCGTGACGGACGTCTCCACCGTCGTCTGGTAGTCCTGGTTGAACTCCAGCTTCTTCGTGACTTCAAGATGCCCGTCGCTGAAGTGGTAAGTGATCGTCGCCGGGGCTTGAATATCCACCTCGTCCGCAGGCACCGGCTTCCCGTGTGAAACCGCGGACTCCTCATAGAGCCCGCTGTTCGCTTTCGACTCGGCCTGCTCGTCCGTCATCTCCAACGAAAACGGCCAGCCCAGTTCCTGCGAGACAGCTGCGTTCACCAGGTCGAGCGGCTGCGGCGGCTTGTCGTCGTTCAAATATTTTTTCAGCTTCCAGCTTCGAACGCTGCCGCCGCGATTCGAAAGCTCCACGCGATACAGCGGACTCTCGACCACGATCACCTTTTCTGCTGCCGCCTGAATCACCGCTATGTTGCCCGGCTTCGTGCTCGAGGCTGTCGAACCCGCCGATTTCTCCGCATGCTCCGGCGCCGGCGTCTGCGAAGGCGCTACCGCCTCTGGCTTCTCATTTTGTTTTTGTGGGGGTGTAACGGGTGGTCCGAAGAAATGCATCCACGCGAAAAGGACCGCGAGGGCCACGATGATGAAGATGACTCCTCGGGTCTGGTCGGAGAGTTCGCTCACAATTTCTGTCCCTTGGGTGGTTCGAGCTTCAGCTCCGCGTGAAAGCCTGCTCCCTCATCGAAACTTTCCACCCGCGCGGCGCGCGTTTTCTCGTCGTACCCATCCGGCTCCGGGACAGGATCGAATCCGCCCTGCGTGAACGGCCGGCAGCGCAGCAGCCGTTTCGCCGCCAGCGCCATGCCGCGCCGCGCCCCGTGTTTCACGATCGCTTCCCGCGCGTAATTCGAGCACGAAGGATAAAACTTGCAGGCGCCTCCGAAAAAAGGTGATAGGAACACGATGTAGAAGCGCACCAGCGCCAGCAGCGCCCATGCGCCCGCCGACCGCGCCCGCCCGTTCAGAGAGGAATCGTTCAGCTCTGAGCCGTGCCGCTCGGCTTGTCCGGCGCCGCCTGCGGCAGCAGCTTCAGCAGCTCGTTCGCCAGCGGCGTAAACTCCGCCGTCGCCGCCGAGCTGCGCGGATGTATCACAATGTCCCATCCCGGAGAAATCTCCCGTCGGTGCAGCCTTACTATTTCGCGTAAGCGCCGCCGGATTCGGTTGCGCCGGACCGCGTTTCCCAGCGCCTTCTTGATGCTCCACCCGAACCGGCTTACTTCGAGGCCATTGGGGCGAAGAAAAATAGTGAACTCGCGGCTGGCCCGCCGCTTTCCTTCGCTGTACACCGCGTCGTACTCCGCGCGGTGCAGCAGCCGGTAAGCGCGCGCGAACCCTTGCCGCCGGGCCTCAGACACGCGTGAGGCTGTGGCGCCCTTTCTTGCGTCGCTGCGCAAGGACTTTCCGTCCACCCTGGCTCTTCATTCGTGCGCGAAAGCCGTGCTTCTTATGACGGCGGCGCACATGAGGTTGATACGTCCGTTTCGGCAACGATGTTTCTCCTCTGCTTGTCCTCTGTTTCGCCCCGGCTCGCCGGAGCGCATGCCGCGCGAGAACCGCTCGTCTGCCGTCGATTCTCCGGGCTCGGAAACGAATCTCAAGCGCAAGTTAAACGGCTAGTTTAGTCGACCTGCCCCACCCGGTCAAGAAACCCTCGGGTCAGTTACAGAGTAGACATGCTGCGATAAACTGAGGCCCTTATGGGCTACATTTCACCGGTCATCAACCATGCCTCCAAAAACTGAAGTTCGTCGCCTAGCCCGCCGAGAGGAGGCGAGAAGTATTCTCGAAGACTTGGCGGCGGGCCGAATCGACGACATCTGTGTGGCCTATGGCCGCCTGTTCACCTTGTGGAACGGCAATGACCCAGTTCTGCGAGAACTTCGACCGCTGTTCAGAATGCCCGGAGTCGATCCTTGTGGCTCGTTCAGCGTGACCGAAGAGTTTCGGAATCAGGTTGTTTCCTTGGCATTGAGAATATTGCCCTTCTTTCGAGACCGACATTCACCTTCGCGCGAACAGCTACCTACAAAGTGAATCTCTCCGCCCGAACTCTTTCTCGTTTTCCAACACACCCTGCCATCCTGCTCCAGCGCAGCGACCAAATAATGGACACGACCACACACCCGAGGAGCGACTCAAATGAGAAATGTAATCTACGCAATCAACCTCACCGCAGACGGCTGCTGCGACCACACCAAAATGATCCCCAGCGAGGAAATACACGAATACTTTTCGCACCTGATGCGCGATGTTGACCTCCTCGTTTTTGGCCGTAAAACCTATCAATTGATGGTTCCTTATTGGCCTGATATTGCAAAAAGCCAGTCTGAGTCTAAAGCAACGAACGAATTTGCCCGGGCATTTGACGCCATCCCCAAACTTGTCTTTTCACGATCGTTGGACACCTCCGAACCAAATACCCGAATTGTTCGTACGGGCCTTAAAGACGAAATCCTCAAATTGAAGCAGCAACAGGGCAAAAATATTCTGGCCGGGGGCGTAAGCGTTCCCTCGCAACTCATCGAGCTTGGCCTGGTCGATGAATATCGTTTTATCGTTCATCCGATAATCGCAGGAGAGGGAAGACGGTTATTGGAAGGTGTCAGCCTGCCAGAGAGATTCCAGTTGAAACTTGCTGACTCAAAGATTCTTAAGCCTGGATGCGTCGCCCTTCGCTACTTGAAACATTGACAGAAGAACCCTGCGCGCCCCGGTCATAAGTGGCGTTCGGTGCTAACACGCGGCATCCTCCGAGCGACCCGCATGGATCAACCGACGCATGCCGGCTGGCTAATCACCACGCGCCGCAGGGCAGCGGCGGCCGTGGGGCTAAGTACTCTCCTATTCGCGGTCTCCATTCGAGCGGAACTGCATTCCGCTTACACAAATTCTTCATGGCTGCTTCCGCACGGCGTACCGCACCGCTGGCTGACCACAGCATTCAACCTTGGCGTCTACGGCATCGAATGCTTCGCCGCGTTCGAATCCATCCGTGCCACAAGAGGGCGGGAGCGCATGTTCATGATTGGCTTATTCGGTTTTCTGCTCGCGCCAGTCAAAGCATTAGGACCCGAATGGGCTGCACCCGTGGAATTCCTCGAACTCTTTGCGATAACGCTCTCGCTTCTGGCTGCTCTGTCGCTTCTCGTACGCCCGGAAGCCGCCGCCTCTGCCGGCCCGCCAAGTCCGCCTCAATCCTAGGAAACTCCTGCTGTCCTCGAGCCGGAGCGGGCGCGCGGAACTAAACGCAGCGAGTGTTCGTATCCCATTCAAAACAGGGAACTCCCATGACCTCCAGGTCCACGCCCTTGGCTCGGCCATTCGGCTCAAAAGCTCCCGGCGATCCTCCCGCCCCTTGGCCATGGCTGCGCTGGCTGATGACGCTTGCCTCCGCCGCCATCGCCGTCTACGCCAGCCAATATTTCTTCCATCGCCCCGAAGGCCACTTTGGCGAACATTTCCGTCTTCTTCTCGGACACGTATCCGGCGGCAGCATCGCCCTGCTTTTCGGCCCGTGGCAATTTTCAGATCGCCTGCGCGCTCGCGCCCTCGGCCTTCATCGCTGGTTCGGTCGCATCTATCTTGCAGGAGTCGCGCTCGGCTCGATCGCGGGGTTCGGCCTCGCCCTCTTTTCGGACAAGGGTCTGCCGACTCACCTTGGCTTTGGCATCCTGGCCGTTCTCTGGTTTGCAACCGGCCTCATGGCCTACGTCCGGATTCGCCAGGGCGAAGTCCAATCGCATCGCGACTGGATGACCCGTAATTTCGCCCTCACGCTTGCCGCCGTCACCCTGCGGATCTATCTCCCGCTGAGTTTCGCTGCGCACGTCGCATTCGCCCCGGCATACATCACCATCTCCTGGCTCTGCTGGGTCCCGAATCTCCTCGTCGCCGAATGGCTGATTCGCCGCCGCGCGCGCCTCGCCCAAAATGAGCGCGGCCTCGATCCTCGCCATTTTGGAGTGCGGTAGCTTGCTACCGCTTTCGCGGAGACTAACCGCTCGAGAAAATCTCTCTCCGACGGAGCTTGCTCCGTCGGCCTCCGCCTCCCGGCCCCACCTTTTTTGCCTTCGGATTGGGAGCCCAGGCTTTCCCTTCAGCGTCGGAATTTCGCCAGGATCGCAAGCGTCGCGTCAGCGTTCTTCTGCATGACTGGGTCGGTGGTCTTGCTGCGCGCTTCCTTCACGTATCTCGCGGCTGCACTGACGCTCGCCCAAGCTCCATCTTGGGGATTTTCGATCTTCCACTGCCCATTCGACTGTTCAGGGAAACTAGCATCGAAAGCCAAAATTTCCGCCCTACAAGCCGGACGGACAGCAGAAGCTACTTGGGTCTTCCCAGCAGCGCGACCAATATCTCCATAGTCCGCTCGTCGATCTCGCGCATCGCTTCATACGCTCGAACCGTGGCGAACGCGGCCTTCGCGAATTCCTCGCGGCACACTTGCAGCAATCGAATCAGCATGGTCCGCGCATCCTCGCACTCTGCATCGCCGGCGGCAAGATTCTTCCGCGACGAATTTGCGCAAATGCTCACGCCGCGCCATTTCCCATTTTCTCTTTTCCCTTTTCCATTTTCCGCCTCTCCCCGTGCTACCATCCGCGCCGCCCACAAGGCTCCTTCCCGTGCCCACCATTCCCACTGGCGGCAAGCTTTCGACGCCTCTCCGCATCGTCCTCACCCTCCTCGCCCTCTCCGTCTTCCTCAACTACATTGACCGCGGCAGCCTTTCCATCGCCGCGCCGCTCGTGAAGGACGAGCTCGGCCTCTCGCCCTGGCAGCTCGGCATTCTCCTCTCCTCCTTTTTCTGGACCTACACCGCATTTCAAATCCCCGCTGGCTGGCTCGTCGACCGCTTCGACGTAAGTTGGGTCCTCGCCTGCGGCTTTTTCATTTGGACCGGCGCAACCACCATCACCGGAGCGATGCACGCCTTCGCGCCGCTGCTCGCGGTGCGATTGCTTCTCGGTTTCGGCGAAGCAGTCGCCTATCCCTCCTACTCCAAAATCCTCGCGCGCGATTTCTCCGTTCGCCATCGAGGCCTCGGCAACGGCGCCATCGCCGCCGGACAAACCTCCGGCCCCGCCATCGGCACATTCGTTGGCGGTACGCTGATGGCGCGATTCGGATGGCGCCCGTTTTTCGTCGGACTCGGCCTGCTCAGCCTTCTCTGGCTGATTCCGTGGATCAAATGGAAGCCGCGCGTGCACGCCCCCATGACGCGTGGTTCGCGCGCGTCGCTCCCCAGCCTCCTCGAAATCCTCAAACAGCGCTCCTGCTGGGGCGCCTGCCTCGGACACTTTTCCGGCAACTACCTCATCTATTTCCTCCTCACCTGGATGCCCTTCTATCTCGTTCGCGAGCGCAACTTCTCGATGAACAAGATGGCCCGCATCGGCGGCGTCGCCTTTCTCCTGTGCGCGCTCTCCTCGCTCATCTCCGGCCCGCTCACCGACCGCTGGATCGTCGCCGGCGCCTCGCCCACGCGCGTCCGCAAGACTATGCTCGCCGTCGGCCTCGTCGGCGCGGGCTCACTCCTCGTCCTTTGCGTCATCGCGACGCCCACTCTCTCCGTCGCTCTTCTTCTCGCTGGTGCCGGCTTCTACGGCCTCAGCAATCCTCATATCTTCGCCTCCGCGCAGACTCTCGCCGGCCCGCACGTCGCCGGCAAGTGGATGGGCCTCGAGAATTTCATCGGCAATTTTGCCGGCATCGTCGCGCCCGCTCTCACCGGCCTTCTCGTCGAGAAGACCTCGCACTTCTTCTGGGCTTTCGCCGTCACGGGAATTGTCGCCTGCATCGGCGCGCTGTCTTGGATTTACGTCGTGGGTCCCATCGAGGAAATTTCCTGGCCTCGCGCCGCCGATCGCGAGCAAGCGCGCGCTCCCGTTATATGATGGATTCGCTTCTCTCGCTGATTCGGAATCGCGGGGATTTCGCGTTCTTTGCGTCCCGGTACAGCCGGGAATCCCCGCCCCTACTCGCTCGATCGAGAACGGCTTTAGCACGGAGCGCAGCGCCGCGCTTTGGAGTGCGGCAGCTTGCTGCCGCTTTCGCATCCGGTAGGCGCCAAGAAAATCGCAACTCGGCGAAGCTTGCTTCGCCGCCTCGGATCGAAATAGGCTTTTGGTTCGTGAAGCCAGGTTCTTCCCGGCCTCGGCATCCATGAGACGAATTCGTCGCGGTTTCGCGAGGATTTTCCCGTGCTGCGCCTTCGCCAGTTGATTCCGCCGCTCACCATCCGCGCGTCCACAGGACGCCTCGCCCGCGCCTGGGATTTCAAGCAGAAGAAAAATCTCGTGATTCTCTTCCTCGACGCCGCCTGCGATCCCTGCGAACAATTTCTCCGCGAACTCGCCGCCCACGCGGCATCCCTTCGCGACGCCGAAGCCGTCGCCCTCGTCGCGTTTCTCGAGCCGCCTCCGGGCTCGCTCGAAGAATCTCTGCCGCCTGAAATCATCGCCGGCGCCGACGTTTCCGGCCGCTCCGCCCGCGCCTTCCTCGGCGAAGCCGCCGCCTCGCCACGCTCCCGCCTCGGCCGCGGCGTCTTCGTTACCGACCGCTACGGCGAGCTCGCCGCGCAATGGATCGCCGCGCAGCACGAATTTCCCTCCGTCGCCGAAATCTTCTCGACCCTCGACCGCGTCCAGATCGCCTGCGACGAATGCTTCATGCCGCACTGGCCCGCTGAAGAACCCGGCGAATGAGCGCAGGGCGTCGCACTCCGCCGCCGGACGCTCTTCGCGCCCCCTAACCTCGCCATCCGCTTCTTTTTGTCTTGGTGTCTTGGGGAAACTCGCGACTTGCCAAATCGATTTTGCGGTTTGCAGGCGCCGTAAAAAATAAATGGGGGCCCCGTCGGGCCCCCAATTTGCTCTACCCCCAAGATTCCGGTTTCGGCGCGGCGAAACCGGCCCACCCCGGGATAAGAGACAGCCGTCACCTCTAGAGTGCACGCCCGTTGCCACGCCGCGCTTTCCAATCGCTCGCGCGAATTACGCTGTAGACAATGGACTTAGCGCCGCCGCTTCCGAATCCCTAAGCCTTCGCCGCCCCGCAAAATACAGTTTCTTAAAACTTTCTCGCATTTTTCTACATTCTTTTGTAGGTCGCTCGCCGCGATTCGCCGCCGCTCGCCCCAACCTACGCCCCAATCGCCCCGCGCACCGCCCCCGCCAGCGCTTCCACGCCTTTAGGCCACCTTCCCTGCGCTGTGGCGCCGATACCACCACCAGCCAAGCCACGCGGGTACTCCGAGCAGCGCCAGCCAGAACAAAATCGACGGCCCGTATTCGAATCCAAAAAGAATCAACGCCACCGCGCCGTCTTCCAGGTTGCGGAATCCCTCGACCGCAGAATTGCGAATCTGCCGGCCAGTCGATACCGCCCCGCCATTCAGTTCCGCGCGATACTCCTCGTTGAGCTGAACTTTGACGGTCGCATAGCTGACTTCGTGCTCCATGTGAACGCGCTCTCCGTCCATGCTCTCGATCTCGCCTCGCACGCGCTCCAGTTCCTGCTCGGCCTCGAGCACGTCCGACAGCTTCCCGGTCCGCGTCGCCAGCAGCTCCAGAATCCGCTGCTCGGTCGCGCGTGCCGCTTTCAGCCGCGCCGTCAAATCGATGTATTGGTCCGTGACTTCCTGGTTGCTCCGCGTTTCCTCTTCCACATGGCCAAGCTTGCGCAGGTCGCCCAGGAATCCGTCGAGTTGCTTCTCCGGCACTCGCAGCGTTGCCGATACCGACCGCGCCTCTCTCGTTCGCGTGTTCGCTGTCATGTCCTGCACGTACCCGCCGCGCGCCACCGTCAAAGGCTGCAATGCGCTGCTGCTCTGATCGTAATTGTTCGCCAGGATCGTGATCGCCGCCGTCTGGACGATCATCGGCCCGCGAATCTCCGGCCCTTCAACCCTCTTGCCATTCCCCGGGGGCGGCGGTGGAGGCGCTGACAGAAGGGTGCTGAGGCCCTCAGCGTTTGGCGCGACCCACGAGTGATCTTCACCTCCTCCACCTCCGCCCCCGCCAGCTCTTCGGGTACGTGCTCGCCCCGGAGTCGTTGATCCGGGTTTCACTTCGTACACGAATGCCACGTCTTGCTGCGACGGAAGCGCCGCCGGTTTAAACCTGCCGACGACCACGATTGCAGCGATCGCAACAATTGCCACGGTTCCAAAACCAGCCGCCCATCCCAGCGGACTTTGCGGTACAAGTCGGCGTGCAACACCACGCAAGCGGGGCTTCCCGCCCGCTCCAGTCTCGTTCACCTTTTTCGGAAGCTCGCTCGTCTCGCGTGAAAGCAGTTGCGCCAGATTGACCGTTGCCGGACATGCCTCGACTTCCAAATCGAGCATCCGTTCCGATACTTGCCTCAGCTGCGCCGCCAACGCCTGGCACTCGCTGCAATGTTCCAGATGGCTCGCCAGCGCCGACGCCTGCTGCGCGTCCAGCTCGCCGTCGAGATACGCCATCACCTCTTCCGGCTCAAACGCGTGTTGTGGTGAACGCTTCATCGCAATCCCTCGACGTCTCCCCGCACCGGCATCAATTTCTCTTTCAGCGCCATGCGCGCGCGAAACAGCCGCGACCGCACGGTGTTCACCGGCAGCCGCAGCATCCCCGCGATTTCCGAGTAGCTTAGTTGCTCGTACTCGCGCAGCATCAGAATCTCCCGCTCCGTTCGCTCCAGCCCTTCGAGCGCGCGCCGCACCCACAGCGCCGCGTCGCGATCCGTTTCCGCGGCCGCGCAATCCATCTCATCCGTTTGCTCCGTCTCGCGTCCTGCCTTGCGCCGCTCCGCTGAAACCAGGTTCACCGCGATGCCGTACAAGTAGCTTCGGAAACTCGCCCGCGGCTCATACCTCTCCGCGTTGCGCAGCAGCGCCAGAAAACACTCCTGCGCCAGCTCCTCCGCGCGCGCAGGATTTTCCAATCGCCGGCGGAAAAAACCGTACAGCGGATCGCGATAGCGCTCGAAGAGTTCTTGGAACGCCTCGCGGGACCCTTTGTGAAATTCCAGCATCAATTGGTCGTCGCTGTTCATGACTGCCGGGCACCGCCCCAGCGAATCTACAGCATCGATTGCCTTACACACTTAGAATGTCGCGGGAGCCCAAAAAGTTCCCGGAGGAGAGATTGTTATCTGCCTGTCGGCCTTCTTTTCGTGACGGGACCCCAACCCAAAGGCGAAGGAGCCGGCAGGATCCCGGAACTGCAGGCGACGCACAAACCTTACGGCCCAAGACGACAATGTTAGAATTGAATGCTCTTGGGAGCAGGCGAGGACTGAGGGAATGGCGAAAGAACTTTTTGGGACGGACGGGATACGCGGGATACCGGGCGAGTATCCTCTCGACGACGCGACGCTAACGCGCGTTGGACTGGCGCTGGGCGATTTCCTGCGAAACCAGCCGCGCGACGGCGCCGACGGAGTTGCGGACGCTGCGCGCGAAGCGGGTGCGGGCGGGCGCAACGCGGAGCAACCGGCGGCGGGTGGGCGGGCGCGGGTGTTGATCGGGCGGGACACACGGGAATCAGGTCCGCACATTGCGGAGCGGATCGCGCGGGGACTCGAGACGGCGGGGGCGCAGCCGGTGTCCGCGGGAGTGCTGACGACGCCAGGAGTGGCGTGGGTGGTGCACTGCGAGGGATTTTCAGCGGGCGTGGTGATATCGGCGTCGCACAATCCGTACCACGACAACGGCGTGAAGCTGATTTCGTCGGCGGGAATGAAATTTCCGGACGCGGTGGAAGCGGGCCTCGAGAAATTCATCCTGTCGAAGGACGGCTCGACGCCGGTGGCGACGGCGATGGTGCTGGAAGGCAACGAGAAGCTGCACGACGATTATCTGGACGCGCTGCGCGCGGCGGCCCTGCCGGGCGCGAAATTCACGGGAATGAAAATCGTGCTCGATTGCGCGAACGGCGCGGCGAGCAAGTTGGCGCCGAAGCTTTTCCGGTCGATGGGCGCGGAAGTGATGGCGATGAACGACGCGCCGGATGGAAAGAACATCAACGCGGGCTGCGGGTCGCTGCATCCGGAAGGGATGCAGAAGCGCGTGGTGGAAGAGGGAGCGGCGCTAGGAGTGGCGTTTGACGGCGACGCGGACCGCGCGATTTTCGCGAGCGCGACGGGAAAGCTGGTGAACGGAGACGGAGTGCTGCTGGTGGCGGGGCGGTACCTGAAGTCGCAGGGGAAGCTGAAGGGCGAGACGATCGTCGGGACGACAATGGCGAACCTGGGCCTCGAGCGTGCGCTCGACCGCGACGGGCTGAAGCTGACGCGCACGGACGTGGGCGACCGGTACGTGCTCGAAGAGATGCAGCGCAGCGGCGCGAACCTGGGCGGGGAGCAATCGGGGCACATTTTGTTTTTGGATGATGCGACGACGGGAGACGGGATGCTCACGGCGGTGAAGATGGCGTCGATCGTGGCGCTGGCAGGGCCGCTGGAGGATCTGATGCGCGACCTGAAGATTTTTCCCCAGAAGATCGTGAATGTGAAGGTGAAGTCGAAGCCGAAGTGGGAGACTCTGCCGGAGGTGGCGCGGGCGCTGGCCGAGGCGAACGAGGCGCTGGGGAAGTCGGGACGGGTGGTGCTGCGGTATTCGGGCACCGAGCCGCTGGCGCGCGTGATGGTCGAGGCCGAGCGCGAAGAAGACGTCCGCCGGTGGACGGAAGCGCTGGCGGGGGCGGTGCGCGGGGCGATTGGGGCGTAGGATCCCGCAGGCCCGCACTGACATTTGACGCCTAGTTGATAATATATCAGGGCCGCACGGCTGATTGTCTTTCGCTCCCAGGGAGAGCCGAATGAAGAACGACGTTTGTCCTGAATGCGGAAAGCAGCTGCGCAAAGTCACCGGCAACTACCGCTTTGAAGATGCCGGCAATCCGGTTCTCCTGGAGAACGTCCGGCTGGCGGAGTGCAAGGATTGCGGCACCAGAAAACCAATCATCCCAAAGCTCGACCGCTTGATGCACGCAATCGCATTCGCCGTTGCCACTCAACCATTCAAACTCAGTGGAAGGGATGTCTGGTTCCTTCGGCAGTACAGCGGGGTCAACGGCACGGAGTTTGCCAGACTCATTCAGGTTGAGCCGGAAACTCTGTCCAGGTGGGAGAACGAGAAGCAGGAAATGGGTAAAAACACCGAGCGGCTCACCCGCTTCATAGCCGTCACCAAAAGCAAAGACCTCCGGGATCGGATGTTGGAGTTCCTCGAAAAGTACCGGCAACTCACCGATGCCGAATCTCGCCCCCGCAAGAAGTTGAAGATCGACCTCGCCACCATGAAGCCCGAATACGTCTGAAATAGAGCCTCGTCCCAGCGCTTGCTCGAAGCAGCGAGCCCCACATCAGAAGGGCAGTTCAGGCGTCCGTAGAAATACGTACGTAGAAATCAGTACTTGACAAATTGTCAATTCCATGATATCCTGCGGCCGGAGGTTTGCAAAATGTCTGCAGACAACACGAACAATCACCAAAACGCAGTCCTTTCCGAACAACCGCTGGAAACAAACGACTTACAGCAACAAGACGCTCCGCTACCCCCTCCCGATCCTCCCCGCCTTCACCCCCGCAAAACGGATTCCACCCCGTCGAATGTCCCAGACCCCATCGACGTCTCCCCGCGCCACAGCGCCAAGTGCACGATTTGCTCCCATCCCCAACGCGAAGTCATCGAAGAGGAATTCGTTAACTGGCACAGCGTCTGGCACTTAGCCAGGCAATACAAAATTGACGACTACCGTTCAATCTATCGCCACGCTGTCGCCGCCCGCCTCATCGAACGCCGCCGCAACAACATGCGCTGGTGCCTGGACTCCATCCTTGAATGCGCCCCCGGCAAAGTCACCGCCGATGCCGTCATCCGAGCCATCCGCGCCCACGCTTGCCTCACCGAGGATAACCGCTGGATCGAACCCGCCTCCCACGTCGAATTCTCAGTCGTCGCTCCTCGCCAGACTGCGGCGGTCGTTGTGACGCCCGTCGCCTCCCCGGGAACCCGAAGCTTGCGCGACATGAGCGTCCCGGTCTCGCCCGCAATCTCCCAGGCTGGCGGCCGAAGTGAGCGAGCGGTCGTAACCGCTGAAGCCACCATCATCGACATCGATCCCGAGCCCGAATAGCCATGACGCGAGCGAAATCCTGGCGAACTTTAATCTACGGTAACGGGATTAAATTTCCTCGTAAGTTGTTGAAAACAAAGGATGGGGCCCGTGCTTAATCTACGGTTGCAGAGGGGCGCCACACGAAAATCACCTGGCGCTGGGCAGTGCACGCGTCAGCACAAAAGGTGCCGCGGTGGGTAGGGTGTGGTATGGTATGCCGCAACAATGCCTGTCGAAGAAGCAAAGGTAATCACTGCGAGTTCGGTCAGTGGGCGCATCATTGCGGCCGGAATCGTCATCGCGTTCTGCTACTTCGCGTCGTCGGTGCTAGTTACGCTGTTGGTGGCCGTGCTGATGGCGTATTTCCTTGATCCCGTCGTGACGTTCATGGAGCGGTTCCGGGTGCCGCGCGCGCTGGGTTCGCTGGTGGTGGTGCTGGTGACGATTGCGCTGATCGTACTGACCGGCTGGTCGCTGGTGGAGCGCGTGGATCAGTTCGGCGCGGACTGGCCGAATTACCGCCAGCCGTTGCACGCCGCCGCGGACGCCGTGGAGAAAAAACTCCAATCATTCGAAGAGCGCGTGTCCGAAATCGGGCCGGGCACGGAAAACGCGGGCGGCGACCACCTGGTGGCGGTTGCGGAGTCGCATCCCTTCCGCAACGCGATTTTCGCGCGGCTGAGTTCGCTCTATTCGTTCATCCTGGCCGCCACGTTCGTTCCTTTCCTTGTGTTCTTCATGCTGGCGGCGAAGCGGCAGGTGTGGCACGCGACGATGCAGCTTTTTCCTGCGACGGAGCGCACGAGCGTGAAACAGACGCTCTCCGACGTGACGCAAGTGTTGCGCAGCTACGTGATCGGCACGGCGCTCGTGGGACTGATCCTCGTGGTGGCGAGCTGGCTCTTCTTCTGGGGAATCGGCCTGCAGTTTCCGTTCCTGACGGCGCTGGTTTCCGGCCTCTTCAACCTGGTTCCGTACCTTGGAGTGGTGATGTCGTGGATGCCGCCGCTGCTGATCGGGCTGAGGCAATTCCACACGGTGCCGCCGTTCATCGGAATTTTCGTGATGTTGACGTTCTTCCACCTTGTCGCCGCGAATCTGCTCGTGCCGGCGCTGGTCGGCTGGCGCGTGCGATTGAACGCGCTGGCGCTGACGGTCTCGCTGCTTTTCTGGGGCTGGCTGTGGGGCGCGATGGGATTGATCCTGGCGATTCCCATCACGGCGGTGATCAAGGTGATTTGCGATCACGTCGAAAGCTGGCAGCCCGTGGGACGCTGGCTCAGCGCCTGATTTCGAGCGCGTGCAGGCGAGCGATTGACTCCGCCAGTTTTTCCGCGGCGGAGGCCTCTTGGAACATACGAATCGCGGCAATTCCCGAAGCGCCCGCTTCGATGCATTCGCGCAAATTTTCTTCGTTGACGCCGCCGATCGCGATCGCGGGAATTTTGATGGCCGCGCAAACTTCGGCGAGCCGCGCGATTCCTTGCGGCGGACCGAAGCGGCGCTTCGACGGCGTGTCGAACACGGGACCGAAAAAGATGTACGAAGCGCCCGCGCGCTCGGCCTCGCGGGCGTCGTCGAGATGGTGGCACGAGACGCCGATTTCGAAGGAAGCGGGCGCGTTGCCCGCGCGGCACCAACGCACCGCGTCCGCGGCCGGCGCGGACTCGCGGCCGAGGTGCACGCCCGCGGCTCCGGCAGCGAGCGCGACGTCGAGCCGGTCGTTCACGTAGACGCGCGCGTGCCGGCCGGCGGACTCGGCATCGCTCGCGGCGAGGACGGCGTCACGAGTGAGCGAGAGCAGCTCGCGCGCCGACAGATCTTTTTCGCGGAGCTGAATCCAATCGGCGCCCGCGCGGACGGCAAGCCGTATCTTTCGCAGCACAGCGGCAATCGGTTCAGCCGAACCGAGCGAGGCGCGGTCCGTGACGTAGCAGACGATCGGTGCGCGGCGCCCGAGCTCAGGTGTGGTTGACAACGGCGGGCGCCCGGCGGCGAAACGCTTCGAGGACCATCAGCACGTTCATCACGCCGAGTCCCGAAACGGCGCCGCGAAAGAAAGGATTCTTCAGCAGAAACCCAAGCGCGGGATATTGAAACAGAAAGTAGTTCAGCTCCCAGAAGTCAGACCACGGCAGAAGGATCAGCACGAGCCCGATCTCGAGCCAGACGAGAAGGAGAATGACGCGAAGAATGCGTGTCATCATCGGCTAGCGATTATGTGGGATTCCGCGCGGAGTGGCAACCTCGCGCAGGCAGCGAGCACAAGAAAATCTAGACGTGGGATTCGTGCTTCTGAAGAGCCGCGATGCGGTCGGCAACGTCGCGGTAGTCGATGTTGACGGCGTAGACCTGCTGGAAGCTGTCGAGCGCGGAACGCGACTCGCCGGCGGATTCGAGCGCGACGCCAAGGTCGTAGCGAAGTGCAAGCGTGCTTTCCTGGTCGACGCCCGGAGTGTCGAGCGCGCGCTGGTACCAGAGAGATGCGATCTTCGGCTCGCCCTTGTCCATGAAGGTGAGCGCGAGGAGCGTGGCGCAGTTCATCGCGTAGGCGAACGGCTTGCCGTTCTGAATGGCCTTGGCCACTTTTTGGAATTCGCCGATGGCCTCGTCGTAGAGGCCCATCTCGCGATAGGCGATGCCGAGGTTGTAGTGCGTTTCGAGATCCTCGTCCTCGTCGCCCAGCTCGCCAAGCTCACTGCGAAATTCCTGGAAGACTTCAGCGAGCTGGTTGAGGCTCTCGGCGGTCGGCGCGGGAACCGGCTCTTGCGTGACCGGCGGAGGCGGTGCCACGGGAGCCTTGGCGGCCGGCGGCGTGCGGTGCGCAGTTGAAGCGGCAGGCGCGGACGCGACCGGAGCCGCTGGAGGCGCCGCGGCGGGCTGATCGAGGTCATCGATTTCGGAGACGAGCTCGCTGATGAAATCTTCGGTGGTGAGCGGGCCGGTCTTCTGCGCGTGCGGAGGCTGCGGCGTGAGCTCAAGCTCGAAATCAGCGCTGCCCGCGGCGGCGGCCGGCTCGGGCTCGGCGGCAGTCTCGTCGACCAGCTCGAGGACCTCCTCGGCGGCCGGCTCAGGTTCGGGTTCAGGCTCAGGTTGCGCGGGCGCTTCTTGAACTTCTTCGATCTCGAAGGCTACGGGCTCTGGTTCCGGCTCCGGTTTTGCGGATGGCGCGGCATGTGCCGGCTCAGCTTCGGGCTCTTGAGCAACTGGCTCGGGTTCAGGTTCCGGCTCAGCGGCAGGCGCTGGGGCATCCTCGCTGACTTCCTGAACCATGGCCTCCCACTCGTCGGAGAGGTCGACCTCTTCGGTGGCAGCAGCGGCTTGAGGCTGCTCAGGCGCGGGCGGCGCGGGAGCATGCGGCGCGGCAGGCGCAGCGGCGACGGGCGCGGCCGGAATTTCCTCGGCCGGCTCGGGTTCCGGGGGAGCGGCCGCGATTTCGAATTCGGCGGACGGGGCGTGCGCGACCCGACGCGCAGTCGTGGGCATGTGCCGTTCAATCTCGGGAGTGGCGGGCGCGGAGACCTCGGCGTGCGGTTCCGCGGCGGCAGACGCAGCGGGGGCAGCGGCGACAGGTGCGGGCGGTGCTGTGGGCAGCTCGTCTTCGCTAATGCCAGCGACCTTCTGGAAGCGCTGGCGGAGCTCGGCGAAGCGGTCGGCGTTGACCGAGTCGTTCCGCTCGCGGTGAATCTGTTCGAGGATCGAGGCGGTTTCGGCAGTGCGGCGCTCATTGCCGGCGCCGAGATAGAGATCGAGGAGGCGCTCGAGGGTCGGCGTGTGTCTCGGCGCGCGCTGGAGCACGTTTTCGAGCAGGTGCGTGGCCTTCTGCGTGAGGCCGTAGCTCGAGAAGAGGTCGACGTCCGTGAGTGCTTGCGCGACGTAGCGCTGCGTTTCTTCGTCGAGGCCTTCGTCGACGGAGACGGCCGCAGCGGGAGCGGCTTCCGAGTGCTCAGCAAACTTCACGGTTTCTTCGGGCACCGCTTCGGGGTGAGGCTCAGATGCTTCTGCTTCCTGCGGCGCGGGTGCGGCGGGCGCGGTCGGCGTAGCGGCAGCATGCGAGCTGGTGGCTGCGTCCGTGCTCGTTCCGCTGGCGCGGGCGCGCATCTGATTGAGGCGCTCGACGAGGCGCTCGTCGTTCTTGTTGCGGTCGACCAGCTCTTCGAGCAATTCGAGAGCGCGCGCGAAATTGCCTTTGTTGGCGTAGGCGTCGGCGAGCTGGCCCAGAGCCGAATTGACGCGAAAGGGATCGCTCGTGTGGCGGGAGAAGTCCAGGACCATTTCGAGGGCTTCGATCTGGTCCGGCGACCGCTCAGTGCAGGACGTGAGCGACTTGAGGAATTTGTCCTGCTCGCCCGCTTCGATCATAGGCTCGCGGAGTTCGCGCAGCAGGTCGAGAGCTTCTTCGGTTTGGCCCTGCTCGATAAGCGAATCCGCGACCTTGTGAAGGTGCGGATGGTGCGCGTGGCCGCGGGCGAGCTGTTTGCGGCCGCGGTCGGCGGCGTGCTTGGTGTGGCCCGCTTCGAGTTCGAGGTCGAGGATGAGGCTGGTGACGTCGCCGCCGGTCTCCGCCTCGGGATGCGTTTCGAGAATCTTGACGGCCTGCTCGCCCTTCTTCAGAGCGACGAGAATCTTGGCCTTCAGCATCAGCGCCAGGGCGTTGGAGGAATCGACTTCGAGCGCGCGATCGGCGAGCTTGTGTGCTTCCTCGTTGTCTCCGCGCTCGAACAGGCGCTGCGCGTAGTTGAGGTAGGTCTGGGCCGCTTCCTTCTTCTGGCCCATGACGTTGTAAAGCTCGGCAAGCCGCATCTGCACGCGGGGATTTTCAGGCTCGACTTCCAGCAGGCGATGCAGCACCTCGACAGCCTTCTGGGAACGGTTGGCCTTCAGGTGCGCTTCGGCAATCTGGAGATAGAGGGGCCGCGCCTCGCTGAGGACGCCCTGCTGGACGTAGAGGTCGGCGAGGCGTTCGAGTGGCGCGAGTTCCGCAGGCGCGAGCTTGGCAATTTTCTTGTAAATCGCGATGGCTTTGCTGTTGAAGCCGTCACTGAGGTAGACCTGCGCGAGCCGCTCGAAGTATTCGACGGCCTGCGACATGTCTCCCTGGCGGGCGTAAAGGTCGCCCACCGTCATGAGAGTGGCCTGGTCCTTGGGATCCTGACGGAGAATCTGCTGGTATTCGCCGATTGCCTGGGCGACTTTGCCCTGGTTGAGATATTTCAGAGCGCTTTCCAGCGCCTTGTTCTTATTGAAGGCCATGAACGGTTCTGCGTTTCCGTTTTCTGCCCAGCGCCCGCTGCCCGCGCGGCGACACCGCGGCTCAGTCTTGAAGGTTAGCATGCGTGAAAAAGGGGGGTCTATGAACTGCGGGGGGCGTGGTGCCGAAGGGGATAACAGGGCCGGGTATCGAGCAGTACCCGGGTACTAGCGGCGGTGAGACGGCCGAAAAAGCTAGGCAAGGTCGACGTGTTCGTCGAACCACTCCTCCCCTTTTATTTCGCCCCTCGGTACGAGAGGCAGGGAAGTTTGAATGGCGCCGGAGGCCCAGCAGCGGGCTTCACGAACCGGCGCGTAGGAAAAGCGATGGAGAGGCGTGGGTCCGTGGAGGCGCAGGGCTTCGAGATGGTCGGGCGTGCAGTAACCCTTGTTCTGCGCGAGGCCGTATTGCGGATAGAGCTGGTCGAATTCCTCCATGCGGCGATCTCGCTCGACTTTGGCGAGAATGGAAGCGGCGGCGATGGAGACGGAGCGAGCGTCGCCATGAATCAGGGCACGCTGCTCGATGGGTAGATCGAGCTCGAGCGCGTCGAGGAGCAGGTAATCGGGAAAAGGCCGGAGCTGCGAGATGGCAGCGACCATGGCCTGGCGGCTGGCCTGATAGATGTTCCAGGCGTCGATGCGGCTGGAATCGATTTCGGCGGTGGCCCAGGCGAGGGCGTGCTCGTGGATACGGAGGGCGAGCTCCTCGCGACGGTCGGCGGTGAGTTTCTTCGAATCGTCGAGACCCACGATGCGGCGCTTGGGATTGAGGACGACGGCGGCGGCGACGACGGGACCGAAGAGGGAACCTCTGCCTGCTTCATCGAGCCCGGCAATGCGTTGCCAACCGCACTTTCGGGCTTCGCGCTCGTATCTTGAGCCGCAGAGCCGTCCCATCGCGGGCGATTCTAACACAGAGTGTGCGGCGGAATTTTCCACAGAGTGAGGGTGTGATTCGCTGTCGACGGTCAAACGCTTATTTTTGTGCGGCGAGCTTGCCGGCTTGCGCGGCGCCGCGGAGTGCGCCTCGCCGCCCCGGAGCATTGGCGAGAGCGGCGGCGAATTCTTTGGAGGCTTCCGCCGGGCGGCCTTGTTCGAGGAGCAGGTCGCCGAGTTGTTCGCGGGCGGGAACGATGGGACCGGGCGTCACGGGGAGTTTTTCGACGGCATCTTCCTGGTCGGCTGCCTCACGCAGGCGCCGTTCGGATTGCGCTGCGTCGCCTCTTGCCAGCGCCGACCATGCCATAACTTCGCCAAAAAGAATTTCTGTCTGCGTGGCCCAGTAATCGTTGCCGGATTTGCGAAGCTGCGCCGCGATTTCCTGCAGTTGCTTTGCCTGCGCTTCGGCTTCCGCCGGGTGGCCAGTGCGGGCCAGACCGAAACCACGCGCCCAAATCGCAATCGCAGCGATATGCGGCGGAGCGCCCGCAAGAGGGGTGATGGCGGAGGCGTCGTTCCACTGACGCCGTTCGATTGCATAGCGAACAGGCATCGCGGTGGCCGCGTAGGCGATCTTGGGGTCGGCCGTGTTGAGGTTGGGCATGGCCCGGAGCTGCTCAATCACGGCAGCGGCCTCTGTATCGCTCCCTTTCTGCAGGTAGGCGTAGACGAGATAGTCCATCGCGTGGAGCTCTTCGCCCGTATCGCTCTGCTTATTGGCCGCGGCCCGCGCGGCGAGGTTCGACGCGATGGAATCGTCCCAAAGGCCCAGGCGCGTGAATATGTGCGACGGCATGTGCAGGGCGTGCGGCGCGGAAGGAGCGATGCGCGAGTAAGCCCGCGCGGCAGTTAGTCCTTTTGGCGCGAGTTCCGCGTTGTCGTAAGCGTGAATCAAGTAGTGCGGGATTCCCGGATGCTCGGGGTAAGCGCGAAAGAGAGGCTCGAGCAAATCGGCCGCGTGTTTCTGGTTCGCATGCGTCTTGTCAGCGGGCGATGCGGCGGCGAGAAGAGCGAGCGCATAGAAAATCTGCGCTTCGGGATCAGTGACATTTTCGGCGGCCACAATTCCCATCGCTTGCATGTAGTTGCGAACGCGCACCGGATAGGGCTGCGATTCCGCATCCTGATAAATGCAACTGAGTGCCTCGATATAACCGCGTTCGCGTTTCGAGAAGCCGTCGATTTTTTGCGCTGCCTGGATTTCGCGCCAGCCGACCTGAACAGAACCGGGCGCAAGAGGAGGATCCCAAAGCTCGTGAAAATGGGTCATGGCGATGCCCCAGTGTGCCATGGCGCAACGGGGATCCGTTTCCGCGACGCGCCGGAAGGCGCTCTCGGCAGGCGCGTAGGCAAATGAGTGAAGAAGCGCGACGCCGCGGTCAAACTCGGCCTGAACGGCGGGCTGGCAGGAAATCGGGAACGAGACTCGGCCCAGTCGCGCAGGGGCGCCATGGCTGTGCGTTTCCTGAGCGTTGGCGAGAGGAGAAAGGCCGAAAAGAAGGACGAGGAAGACGGCAGAAAAGCGCGGCATTCACGCGATTCTAGCACAGGGGTGCGCGGCAGAAATCGCGGGCCCGCCAGGCAGCTTAGGTCCAGCCGGCGTCGATGGCGTAGCTTTGATTCGTGATGGCGGCGCTGTCGTCGGCAGCGAGAAAGAGAACGAGGCGGGCGACTTCCTCGGGGAGAATCAAGCGCTTCAGGGCCTGGCCCGCGAGAATTTCCTGTTTGTAGGCCTCGGTGAACCAGAGCTTCTTTTGACGTTCGGTGAGGATGGCTCCGGGAAGCACGCAGTTGACGCGAATGCCGCTGGGCCCGAGTTCGTGAGCGAGGGTGCGCGTCATGCCGACGATGGCAGCCTTCGCCGTGACGTAAACGGGAATGCCCGTGGAGGGAATCATCCAGCAGATCGAGCTCATGTTGATGATGGAGCCTTTGCCATCCTGCTTCATCGACGGGATCACGGACTGCGTGAGGAAGAACTGGTGCTTCAAGTTTAGGGCGATGGTGCGGTCCCATAATTCCGGCGTGACGTCTTCCACTTTGTGGCGCGTGTCGTTGCCCGCGTTGTTGACGAGGACGTCGATCGCCTTGAAGCGCTCGAGAATCGCGGCCACCGTTTTCTGGATCGCGGCAACGTCCGTGAGATCGCAATGGAAGTAGGCTGGCGCAGGAAAGCCGGAGGATTGGATCCGCTCGATGAGCGCATTTGCAGCGGGATCTTGAATATCGAGGAATGCCACGCGAGCGTGCTGCGCGGCAAACGCTTCGACGATGGCTTCACCGATGCCGCTCGCGCCGCCACTCACCAGGACGACGCGGTCCTGCAGGCTGGGATAGGTTGCGAAGTTCCCGGGGCTTGCCATAGGGACGTACTTCTTACCGCTTTTTCGGAGGGGATACGAGAAAAAAACCCGCGCTGGGGTCGTCAGTGGTGGAACTCGATGATCTTGGTCTCAAGAGACGATTCGTAGAGGAGCTTTCCAGTCCTGTCGATCCATCCCTGGTGAGTGATCCCTTTTTCATCCCGTATGTAGACAGTTGCGATTCCCCCGTCGAAGCTGTCTGCGGCCTCGTACTGGGCGGGAACCACTAACTGACCCCTCGTGTCTACAAAACCCCAGCGTCCGTTCACTTTGACAGGCGCAAGGCCGTCGCAAAAGTGATGAGCGTCTTCAAAGGTTGCTTCAATCACCCAGTGTCCTTCCTTGTCAATGAAACCGGCTCTTCGACTCTCGCCTCTGCCAGCAAACACAACACCGAGCCCGTCTTGAAATGTGATTGAGGCGGTTCCAGTAAATTGCGGCGGGATCACCATCTGGCCAGAAGAATTAACGAATCCGAGACTAGCTGGGTCGCCGGACCACAGAGGTGCGAGACCATCGTCCAGTTCGCCTACGAGACCGGGAGTTGGTTTAACCAACCAACGGCCAGAATGGTTCACAATCGCCTTGTAGTATTGATCGTTCTTGGCGTCGAAGAGGAGCACGAACGCTCCCCCAAACTTGAACCCGTCGATCTCACGAATCTGCCAGTCCCTAAAGTGTGGCGTTAGCACCGTCCGACCTCGGGTGTCTATATACTCCCACTTGTCCTGAACTTGGACGGCGGCGAGCCCTTCGCTAAACGGGTTAGCGGCGTCGAACTTGGGCGCAATGACGATCTTGCCCTGGTCATTCATGTAGCCCCAGAGGTTGTCATCCCCTTCAATCGACGCGAGACCTTCGGAGAAAGAGCCCGTGTTCTCTGCGTTGACCACGAGCGCGATTTCTCCCGTTGGGGTGAGGTATACCGATTGCGTCGGCTTTCCCGGAACGCATCGTTCAAAGCGTATCAGTCCACCTGAGTACTCGTCTCCGTTGCAATAGCGCTCTTTCGTCAGAATCTTCCCGTCTTCGCGCATCAACACCCATCCATCGTCGAGAGGTACAGCTCTAACATTGACGGGAGAACAGCCTCGTAACAGCTCTGCTAGAAGGGCCCAGCTTGAAATGAGCAAGAAGATGCAGGTAACCACGAGGCGGATTGCAAGTTTCCCAGGATTTTCCATAGGGAGGTCTTTCTTACCACTTTTCGAGGCGATCCCAGAAAAAAAGCCCGCCCCCTGCGAAGGGAGCGGGCGGTGAATATCGGAGATGGGCTGATCTATTGCGTCTCGCCCGCGGCGGCGCTAACCGTCTCGAACTTTTCGACCTGCTTGATGCGGGCGGCCTTGCCCTTGCGCGCGCGGAGGTAATTCAGCTTAGCGCGGCGGACGCGCCCCTGGCGGACGACTTCGATCGAGCTGATCATCGGGGAATGCACTGGGAAGATGCGCTCGACGCCGATGCCGAAGCTGACGCGCCGCACTGTGAAGCTCTCGCCCAGCATCTCGCCGCGGCGGCTCATTACCACGCCTTCGAATGCCTGGATGCGTTCCTTATCGCCTTCACCTTCTCGTAACCGCACATTCACACGCACTGTATCGCCCGGGCGGAATACAGGGTGGTCTTTGCGTAGTTGAGACTCCTGCGCCTTTGCGACGATCGGTTTCATGGCTCTATTTCCCGGCAGACCCGCTCAGGTGGGGCCAGCTCACTCTAGACAATCGCTGATTATAGCGGAATTGGGGCTTCCTGACTACATGAAACTCATGGGGCGGTTCGCCCAGCGCGGCGAAACCATCTCGTCCGCGCAGCAGACGCCAGCCGACCGGAGCGCAACGGAAGGAACCGAAAAGCCGAAGTTCGCGGTATACTCGCGCGCAAAGGAAGGCTCCAATGGACAATTCACCGGAAATCAATCAGGACGGCGTCGGCACGCGAAAAGGCGACTACGAAATTCTGGAACTGCTCGGCACGGGCGGCATGGGGCAGGTCTTCAAGGTGCGCAACGTGTATTCCGACCGCATCGAGGCCATGAAGATCCTGTTGCCGAATCTGGCGGACCAGAAGAATCTGGCCGACCGCTTCATGCGCGAGATCAAAGTGCTGGCGGGCCTGCACCATCCGAACATCGCGGAGCTGCGCACGGCGCTGACGATCAACAACCAGCTCGTGATGATCATGGAGTACGTCGAAGGGACCACGCTGGCGGCGCGAGTGCAGCAGGGCGCGATTCCATATGGGCAGGCGCTGGGGTACATCGCGCAGGTGCTCTCCGCGCTGAGCTACGCGCACAGCCAGCATGTGATCCACCGCGATATCAAGCCCTCGAACATGATGCTGACGCCGGCGGGAGTGGTGAAGCTGATGGATTTTGGCATCGCGCAGCAGGGTGAGCAGGGCGACCTGACGCGCACGAATACAACGGTGGGTTCCTTTGCGTACATGTCGCCGGAGCAGATCAAGGGCGAGGCGGTGGATGCGCGTTCGGATTTGTATTCGGTGGGCGTGTCGCTGTACGAGATGGTGACGGGCCAGCGGCCGTTCCCGGCGGACACGGCTTTCTCCGCGATGCAAGCGCACCTGCAAACGCCGCCGCGGCCGCCCATCGAGCTGCGGCCGGATTTGCCCTCGGCGCTGAGCGACCTGATCGTGATGGCGGTGGCGAAGGATCCGGCGGCGCGGTTCCAGAGCGCCGACGCGTTCGCGGCCGCGCTGCAGAGCGTCGCGCCCAAAGTGGCGGGAACGCTGGCGGATATTCCGCTTCCCGTGGTGCCGATGGCACCGGTGGCGGCAGTTGGGCAAACTGCGACGCCGAGCCGGACAGGGGCGTCGGCATCCGCATCCGCGCCTGCGGCAAAGATTCCTTCGGCTCCGGTGGTTCCTGTTCCCGCAGCGCAGACGCTGCCCATGCCGCCGGCTGCGACGCAGAAGACGCATCGCGGACTCTACATCACGCTTGGGGCGCTGATTGTGTTCGCGGTGGTGGCCGCGGCAGCGGTGGTGCCGTGGCACGCCAAGGCGCACAAGGGCACGTCGTCGGCAACGTCGACAGATGCGTCGGCGACACCAACACCTGCACCCGGGCCGACGCCGGCTCCAGCGCCCGATTCGTCGGGAAGTGCGGCGACACCAAGTCCGGCGCCGAGCACGCCAAATCCCGATGCGACTCCGGCTCCCGCCCCTGCGCCATCAAGCGCGGGCGCTGAACCGGTCGCGCCAACACCCGCGCCGGCGCCGGCACCGTCTCCGGTGGCGAGCGTGCCCGCCCCTACTCCTGCTCCGACTCCGAGTCCAGCGAGGCATCACCGACCGCCACAGATGCCGGCTCCGGACCAGACGCCGGGGCCGGCTCCATCAGGGCAATCGAGCGCCGCGCCGAGCGATCAGGCTTCGGGTGCCGATCCGGCGGAGGAACTGAAGGCGGTGGACCTGGAGAACGATCAGCTATCGAGCCGCGCGAGCGCCGTGAACGCGAGCCTCGACACGCTGCAGAAACAGCAGGCGGCCGCTGGATACGGGCTGCGCGGCGACATCGTATCGTCGCAGCAGCGAATGCAAAATTATCTGGCGAAGGCACAGGCTGCGCTCGACCGGCAGGACGCAAAGGGCGCGAAGAAATACCTCGATCTGGCCGCGGTGGAAGTCGAGAAAATCGAGAGGTTTCTCGGGCGCTAAGGCGAACGCTAGGGCTTGAGGCGCGTTTCGCGGCTCGGCACGCGGAAGGCGGCCAGCAGGTCGGGCCGGTTGCGCGCGGTCTTCTCGAGCGCCTTTTCGCGGCGCCAGCGGCGAATTTCCTCGTGGTCTCCGCTCAGGAGAATCTCGGGCACGTCCCATCCGCGAAATGACGGCGGCCGCGTGTAGTGCGGGTAATCAAGGAGGCAGGGACGCGGCGCGGCGTCCGGCTGCGGAAGGTGCGCGGCGCGTGACGCAATGTCAGCTGCTGCTGCGCCGTTCTCGTCCGTTGCGCTGAAGGATTCGTTGACCGCGGAATCCTCGTTGCCGAGCGCGCCCGGAATCAGCCGCACCACGGCGTCGAGCAGCATCGCGGCGGGAAGTTCGCCACCCGAGAGGACGAAATCGCCAATCGAAATTTCGTCGGTCGCGAGATGCTCGGCAACGCGCTCGTCGACGCCTTCGTAGCGCCCACACAGCAGAACAATGCGATCGAGCCTCGCAAATCGGCGCGCGTCCTCCTGGCGGAAGAGCTTTCCCGCCGCGGACAGCAGAACGACCGCGGTGGCGTCGAGCCGGCCGCGCGCGTGAGTCGAATCACCTTGAGGGCCGAGAAGCGATTCGACCGCCTCGAACAGCGGCTCGGGCTTCATCACCATGCCTTCGCCGCCGCCGAACGGGCGGTCGTCCGTGGTGCGATGGCGGTCGTGCGTGAAATCGCGGAGGTCGTGGATTTGCGTTTCGATGAGGCTCGCTTCGCGCGCGCGGCGCACGATTCCGTAATCGAGCGGGCCGGCGAAAAATCCCGGGAAAATTGTGAGGATGTCGAATCGCATCGTCTGTGCAAGCCTGCGTCGCACGCGAGTCTACGCCAAGATCGGCGGCTTAGGAATCGCGGTTGAGGTCGAGGAGGCCTTCGGGAAGGGTCACTTCGATGCGGCGCGCGGCAAGATCGATTGAGACGCAAATCTCCTGCGCGAGCGGAATCAGCAATTCGCCGCGCGGCGAATCGATGACGAGAATCGGAGTGCCAGCGACGCCTTCGCCGGTGAACTGCACGTCGCCGACGCGCCCCAGCGGCGCGCCGTCGCGGTCGCGCACATCGCAGCCGATCAAGTCTGTGACGTAGTAGCTTCCGGAGGGAAGGTGCGCGCGCTCGGCCAGCGGAATCTGGACTTCGAGGCCGACGAGTTTTTCCGCGTCGGAAATGGAATCCGAGCCTTCGAAATGAAAGATCGCCTGGCCACCGCGGCTTTGGCTGAGCCAGCAGGAACGTACGGCAACTTTGCGGGGCTCCGCGATGCCGTTCCACAATTCGACGGACTTCAGCCGCGCGAGGCGGGCGGGAAAATCGGTGAGGATCTCGCAAGCCACTTCGCCGCGCCGCCCATGGGGACGCAGAACGCGCGCCACAGTGACCCGCGTCGATTGGGGTATGGTCACTACTCGAGGATTTCCAGTGTGAAACGCTTCTTCAGTTTCATCCCGGCCGCGCCCAGAAGCGTTCGGATTGACTTGGCCGTCCGTCCCTGCCGCCCGATCACTTTTCCCAGATCTTCCGGATGGACCCTCAACTCCAGCACCGTGACCTGTTCGCCTTCTACAGCCCTAACCTGAACTTGATCAGGATGATCTACAAGAGCTTTCGCAATCTGTTCCACCAACTCCTTCATGACGCTTCCTCCACAGCCGGCCGGGCTCAGCGGACGATGTCACTCGAGCATGTACGAGAACAATGGACATTGCTTTCCTGTGAAATTGGACGCTTTAGGCGGGCTTGCGGTTGCGTAGGAAGCTGCGAACAGTGTCACTGGGCTGCGCGCCCTTGCTGAGCCAGTACTGTACGCGAGCGTCGTCAAGCTCGATGCCGGCGGGCTTCTTGGCGGGATCATACGTGCCGACGATCTCGACGAACCGGCCGTTGCGTGGGCGCGTCTTTTCGGTGACCACCACGCGGTAGAACGGGTGCTTCTTCTTGCCAATCCGGGCTAACCGAATCATTAACACTCGCAATTCCTCCTCAATCGAATCCGCCCATTATAGCGGACGCGGCGCGATTCGCCTAATGCCAATCCGGGCCGCCCGAGGGGGCAGGAGCCGGGCATCCGGCTGTTCGTTTGCTGCCTCACCCGAGGAGCCAGAGCGGGAGGGCCGCGCGGGCGCACTGCTCGATCGTGTCCTGGTCGCGCGAGGAGAAGGCGTTCGAGCGCTCGCTTTCGACGTCTATGGTGCCAATCACGGAGCCGTCTGCCGGATGGAGGACCGGGACGATTATTTCCGAGAGTGTGTTGCCGAGTGACGTGAGGTACCGCGGATCCTGACGGACGTCGCCAGCGATGATGGGCTTCTTTTGCTGGATGGCTGCCGCCGTGAGACCCTGGCTCACCGGAAAAGTGGGAAATTGGGGAGCGCTCGGGCCGATCCAGGCGATGATGGAGACGAATTCGGAGCCTACGTCGTAGACGCCGACCCAGCGATAGTCGCCAAGCTTCTGGATGAGCTCGGCCAGGCGGCGGGCCTTGATCGTGCGGTCGTCGGCGCCAGCCGCGACCATGCGGATCTGGTTGATCGTGTTGTTCATCACGATGGGCATGGTCAGTTGACTCTTGCCTGAAATTCAGGCATTCTGAGATTCAGGCAGGAGGCCTCGTGGAATCGGCCAAGGTTGGCAAGCGCGGCGCGATTATCGTTCCAGCCAAGCTGCGCAAACGCTTCGGTATCGAGGAAGGGTCGGTAGTCACCGCCGAAGAACGCGAGGACGGCATTCTGATCCGGCCTGCCATTGTGGTACCCATCGAACGGTATAGCCCCGAGCGCAGAGCCGAATTCCTCCTCTCCAACGCCGTGACGCCCGAGGATTACCGCCGGGCTCGCCGGGAAGCAAAGAAACTGGGCGTCGACCCGGATAGCATCCCGCACCGCCGGCCGAAGTAGCCGATGGATCGGCTCTTCCTCGACGCCAACGTGCTGTTCTCGGCCGCGTATCTTCCCAGCTCCGGCCTCCTGAGGCTGTGGCGGCTCGACGATGTCGCGCTTTGCTCTTCGGCCTTCGCCGTCGGCGAGGCGCGAATCAACCTTGATGACGAGGCTCAGCGCGCGCGTCTTGCGAAGCTTGCTGAGAGCCTCGAACTTTTCGACGCGGCTCCGGCGCCGCTTCCCGCAGGCGTCCACCTGCCCGAAAAAGACGCGCCTATTCTTCTCGCCGCTATCGAAGCTCGCGCGACACACCTGATCACGGGTGATCTGCGCCACTTTGGCGCTTACTTCGGCAAGCGTGTCGCGGGCGTCCTGGTGGAGACTCCCGGCGACTACTTGCGACAACGGCGCTAGAGCCATGGGCATGCGTCCCTACTTCAAACCGCCGAGCTTTCCGATGCCGCGCATCTTCATTTTGGCCATGCTGCCGTACTGCTTCATCATGCGGCGCATGTCGGCATACTGCTTCAGAACTTCGTTCACCTGCTGAACGCTGGTGCCGCTGCCGCGTGCGATGCGCTTGCGGCGCTTGCCGTCGATCAGGTTGTGATTCAGACGCTCGGCCGCGGTCATCGAATTGATGACGGCCTCGATGGATTTCAGGCGGCCTTCGTCCACCGAGACGTCCTTGGGAAGCTTCGCGAAGGGGCCGATTTTCGGCAGCATGCCCATCAACTGCTCGAGCGAGCCCATCTTGCGGATTTGGCGGAGCTGATCGCGAAAATCCTCGAGCGAAAAATCGTTGTCGCGCAGCTTGCGTTCGAGCTCGCGGGCCTTCTTTTCGTCGATGGTCTTTTCGGCGCGCTCGATCAGGCCGAGGACGTCGCCCATGCCGAGGATGCGGCCCACGATGCGGTCGGGGAAGAAAGGCTCAAGTGCGTCGTATTTTTCGCCGACGCCGACGAATTTCACGGGCGCGCCCGTCACTTTGCGGATCGAGAGCGCCGCTCCGCCGCGGGCGTCGCCGTCCATCTTGGTGAGAATCACGCCGGTGATGCCGAGGCGCTTGTGAAATTCGCCGGCGGATTTTACGGCGTCCTGCCCGATCATCGCGTCCGCCACGAAGAGCATCTCGGAAGGATTCAGCTCCTTCTTCAGCATCGAGAGCTCGTTCATCAGCTCATCGTCGATGTGCAGGCGGCCGGCCGTATCGACCAGGATCACGTCGTAGGCGGAGAGCTTTGCTTCGCGCGTAGCGCCACGGACGATTTCGAGCGGCTTGTCCGTGCCCGCGCCGGGCCATAGCGGCGTGTTCGTGGACTTGGCCACTTGCGCGAGCTGCTCGCGAGCAGCGGGACGGTAGACGTCCGTTGAGACCACGATCGGGCGGTGGCCGTGCTCGGCCAGCCACTTGCCCAGCTTGCCGGTGGAGGTGGTCTTGCCGGAGCCCTGCAGGCCGCAGATGAGCCAGACCGAGGGGGGCTTGGAGCTGAATTGCGGGCGCGCTTCGCGGCCCAGCAGTTCGGCCAGCTCGTCGCGGACGATCTTCACCACCTGCTGATCGGGCGAGAGCTGGAGCAGCACTTCGGAGCCGAGTGCCTTTTCGCGCACGTGCGCGACGAACTCGTCCGCCACGCCCAGGTTGACGTCGGCATCGAGCAAGGATTCGCGGATCTCCACGAGGCCTGCGTCGAGATGCTCCTCGGTCAGCTTGCCCTGCCCGCGCAGGTTCTTGAAGGTTCGCTGGAGTTTTTCGGTTAGGTTTTCAAACATGCTCTATGGCCACGATTGCCGCTCTTAAGATTCTAGAGTTGCGACTATCGTCTGGTCAAACAACGAAATGTAAAGAGGAAAGAGTGCGACTGCGGCTGAAAGTTCAGGAACGACCAAATACTGTCAGACGCTCTCCACGGCAAGGCGCGGGAACGCGGCGCGGTAAAGCCGATCGTCAAGTGTAAGGAGGCGACACCCTCGACGAAGAGCATGGGCTCCAATGAGGAAGTCTGCCAGAATGCGCCGAGGGCCAAGACCTTCCCGCCGTCGGCGTCTGGCGGCATAATCCTGAAAGGCACGTCCCGCTGCTCGCCAGACATCCTCCTCGAGGTTCCAATCGACAAGAATTCCAGTGTCATTGAGGAAGAAATCGAGAAAGGCTTCGTTTCGCGAAGGAAACGCGAGCAGCTCGGTATAGACGGGCGCAGCGATGACTAAGGAACCCCTAGCCAAAGCAGAATCGATCGCCGAGCGGGCTGAGGCATTGAGGGAGTCTGTTCGATCCCAAAAGGCGATGAAGATGTTCGTGTCGACAGCGGTTGTCATTGGCCGCGCATGCGTCGGAGGTAACGGACAATTCCCCGCCGTCCGGATGGAATTCCGGGATTGCCAATGCCTTGATACTTGTCAAACGCGCTCCTGGTTCGGAGCGGCCGAACGCTAAACTCGGAGCCCTTCTGTTCGAAAAGAAGGCTATCTCCGGGGTGGATCCCCATGGCCCGGCGTATTTCGTGGGGAACCGTGACTTGTCCCTTGCTCGTTACACGAGCCTTTTTTTTCATGGGCACCTCGCTCCTTACTATATCACGGATCTCCTTACTATCGGTCGAGACAACTAGGCGGCGCTATCGCCCGTGGAAAACAAAAAGGGCGGTCCTTGGAGGGACCGCCCGGGAAGATATCGGTGAAGTTGGGCGAAGGCTCAGCTGCAGCCGGAGGTGGAGCCGCAGTTGGAGCACTTGTAGCAGCTGCCGTTGGGAGTCATGAGCATGCCGCACTCGGAGCAATACGGCGCATCGTCGATGGCGGCGCGAGGACGTGTGGCGGTTTCGGGTTCGACGGTCGGGGCCTTCATGACGGCGACTGGAGTAGGCGCGGTCTTGGCGGCTTCTGGAGCCGCGTCCTCAACGGCAGAACCATCGCCATCGAGGTAGTCGCGGGAGATGAACTTCCCGCCGAGCCAGCGGCCGATGTAGTCCACGATGGACTTCGCGTAGCGAATTTCGGGATTGCCGGTGTAGCCCGAAGGTTCGAAGCGCGAGTTCACGAATTTATCGACGAGAGCGCGCAGCGGAACTCCGTACTGGAGCGAAATGGAGACGGACAGCGCGAAAGCATCCATGATGCCGGAGAGCGTGGAGCCCTCCTTGGCCATCTTGATGAAGATCTCGCCGGGCGTGCCGTCCGCATACTTGCCGACGGTAAGGTAGCCTTCGTGGCCGCCGACTGAGAATTTGTGGGTGATGGAATCGCGCTCGCTGGGGAGCTTGCGACGCTTGGCGCCCGCGAAGAGTTCCCGCTGCGCGGAGGGCGCTTCAGCTTCCGTCTTAGTGGCGACCGCGCCGGCAGGAGCTTCGGAGGTGGCAGCTTTCCCGTCGTCCTTCTTGCCGGCGGCGGAGAGAGGCTGCGAGCGCTTCGAGTTGTCGCGGTAGATGGCCACCGCTTTGAGTCCTAGTTTCCAGGACTCAGTATACGCGTCGACGATATCGTCGACCGTGGATTCTTCGGGCATGTTGATGGTCTTGCTGATGGCGCCCGAGAGGAACGGCTGAGCGGCAGCCATCATGCGCAAGTGGCCGCGCCATGCAATCGAACGGCCTCCGCCCATGGAAGTGAGCGAGCAATCGAAGACGGGGAGATGCTCGGGCTTGAAGCCGGGCGCGCCTTCGATGGTGCCATTGGCGTCGATGAAATCGACGATTTTCGCGACTTCCTCGGGCGCATAGCCGAGATGCATGAGAGCCTGCGGGACCGTGTTGTTGACGATCTTGATGACGCCGCCGCCGACGAGCCGCTTCTGCTTCACCAGCGCGAGATCCGGCTCGATGCCGGTGGTATCGCAATCCATCATGAAGCCGATGGTGCCAGTGGGAGCGAGGACCGAAACCTGCGAGTTCTTGTAGCCGAATTTTTCGCCGAGCGCGAGCGCGTCGTCCCAGGACTGCTGGGCGGCGCGAAGAAGCGCGGGCTGGACGTTTTCTTCCTTGATCGGACGCAGCGAATCGCGGTGCATGCGGATGACGTCGAGCATGGCATCGCGATTACGGGGATAGCCGCCGAAGGGGCCCATGCGCTCCGCGATGCGGGCGGACTGAGCGTACGCTTCGCCGGTCATCAGCGCGGTGATGGCGCCGCAGAAGTCGCGTCCGCCCTCGGAATCGTAGGGAAGCGCGAGCGACATGAGGAGCGCGCCGAGATTGGCATAGCCGAGGCCGAGCGGGCGATAGTCGTGCGAATTGCGGGCGATTTTCTCGGTCGGATAGCTGGCGTTGTCGACCAGGATTTCCTGGGCGGTGATGGTGACGTCGACAGCGTGGCGGAAGCCCTCCGTGTCGAACTGGCCGTTGGAGCCAAGGAACTTGAGGAGATTGAGCGACGCGAGGTTGCAGGCCGTGTCGTCGAGGAACATGTATTCGGAGCAAGGATTCGAGGCGTAGATGCGGTCGGTGGCCTTGCAGGTGTGCCAGCGATTCACGGTGGTGTCGTACTGCATGCCCGGATCGCCGCACTGCCAGGCAGACTTGGCCATTTCCTTCATCAGGTCGCGAGCGCGGTACTTGTCGACGGGCTTTCCGTCGGTGACGTTGCGGGTCCACCAGTCGCGATCTTCCTCGACGGCGCGCATGAAATCGTCGGTGACGCGGACGGAGTGGTTGGCGTTCTGGAAGAAAACGGAGGCGTAGGCTTCGCCGTCGATCGCGGGATCATAGCCCTGCTCGATCAGGACGTGGGCCTTGCGCTCCTCCTTCATCTTGCTGTGGATGAATTCCTCGATGTCGGGGTGGTCGACGTTGAGAATGACCATCTTGGCGGCGCGGCGCGTCTTGCCACCGCTCTTGATGACGCCGGCGAAGGCGTCGAAGCCCTTCATGAAGCTGACCGGGCCGGAGGCGATGCCGCCGCCTGAAAGGCTCTCGCGGCTGCCGCGGAGGCTGGAGAAGTTCGTGCCGGTGCCCGAGCCCCACTTGAAGAGCATGCCCTCGGTCTTCGCCAGGTTCATGATCGAATCCATGTTGTCCTGAACGGAATTGATGAAGCAGGCGGAGCACTGGGGCTTGGCCTGGACGCCGACGTTGAACCAAACCGGGGAGTTGAAGGCCACCTTCTGCTCGACGAGAAGATGGGTCAGCTCATCGCGGAAGGCTGTCTTTGAATCGGCGGTGGCGAAATAGCCGCCCTCGTCGCCCCAACGGACGATGGTATCGACCACGCGGCCGATCAGCTGGCGGACAGACGTCTCGCGCTCGAGGGTATTCGGCTTGCCGTGAAAATATTTGGAGGCGACTATGTTCGTCGCCGTCTGCGACCAGGACTTGGGGACCTCGATGTTCTCCTGGCGGAAAATGACTTGGCCCTTATCGTTGCCGATGAGGGCGGTGCGGCGCTCCCATTCAACCTTGTCGAATGGCGAGGCTTTGCCGTCCGTGAAGCGACGGCGAAATTCAAGGCCGCTGGTGCGACGAGTGATCTGTTCCGTTTCCATACTTCCAATTCCGTTCAAAGCCATCCTTGCTTCCGCCATCTCTGCCTCCGCGCCGGCAGTCGAGCCGTCGAATCGTTTTGCCGGAGCCTACAGAGAGGGCGTACCTACTATTCTACTCCCCTCAGAGTGGGTCCGACGTTCGATGTGTACCGAGAAGAACCTGTTGACTACGCCCCGGAGACCGGAGCAAGGAGCGTGAAGAGTCGTTTTTTCAGCCATTCGCGGCTGAAAAAGGGAAAAGCCCAGCTAAGGCGCGCTAAAATATGGCGAGCCGTTGAGAACTGGGGTTATCCCCTGTAAGGATTCGGTTGAACCCGGTGCTTACTTTGCATTATTCACCGGCAGTATGAAGCAGCCAGCGAACTTTTTTCCCCCCGAGTCTGGGAGCGAAGTATCGTGGCATGTGGAAAAGTTGTCAAGGAAAATTCACGGATCGACCACAAAATGTTCGGGAGATGGTGCCCAAAGCGTCTATTCATAGTGGTACATGCGCCGAGCGGCGGACTACTATTTTCATCGCAGCGAGCGCGGAGTTGCTGAAAATATTCGAGATGCGGCGATCGGCGGGCGCGGCGAGGATTCTTGTGACGGCCCTGGCGATGTGCGCCGCGGCGTGCGCGACTTCTACGGCACAGGATACGCCTGCCGCGCGGCCGAACCCTGCGCATTCGATCGCGCGGAAGATTTCGGCGCCCGGAGTGGCGAATTTTGGCGAAGTGACGCCCACTCTCTACCGCGGCGCGCAACCGACGCCGGAAGGATTCGAGACACTGCGGAAAATGGGCATCGCGATCGTGGTCGACCTCCGCGATGGCGGCGAAGGCAAGCGCGAAGAGAAGCAGGTGACGCGGGAGGGAATGAAGTTCGTGGCGATTCCCTGGGGGTGCAGCAATCCAAAGGATGATTACTTCGCGAAGTTCCTGGCGATCGTGCGCGACAACCCGGAGAAGAAGGTGTTCGTGCACTGCCACGTTGGAGTCGACCGGACGGGCATGATGATCGCAGCCTACCGAATGAGCGAGCAGGGCTGGACGGCCGATGAAGCGCTGCGCGAAATGCAGGCCTTCGGCTTTTCGACGTGGCACCGGATGATGTGCGCGGGCCTTTCGTCGTACGAACAGCGATTTCCGAGCGTGGTCAGCGTCAGCCCGGCGTTCCGGAACCTGCGAACGGCCGAGCAGAAGCCGACGCCACCTCCCACGCCTCAGCCATAGCGGCGTTCGCGACTCCGGTTCGAGACAAGGCGATTCCCGTCCTCAAGGCGTGCTTTCCACGTCACCAGCGCGCGGATTGGCATGAGATTTTTCTCTGAAAAGAATGAATAATTGTGGAGACATGACAGCAGCGGCAATCGAAATCGATGGATTGACAAAGGATTACGCCGTCGGATTCTGGCGCAAACGGATGCGCCGATCCCTCGACAATCTCAGCCTGAAGGTCGAAGAGGGCGAGGTGTTCGGCTTTCTCGGGCCGAACGGCGCGGGCAAGACGACCACCCTGAAGCTCCTGATGGGTCTGATTTTTCCGACCGCCGGGACGGCGCGGATTCTGGGGCGGTCGATCGATGACGTGGAGATGCACCGCGAAATTGGGTACCTGCCGGAGCAGCCCTATTTCTACGATCACCTGACGGCGCGGGAGCTGCTCGATTACTACGCGCGATTCGCAGCCTACAGGCGGGCCGAACGCGACGAGCGAGTGGCGCGATTTCTCGAACTGGTCGGGCTAACGCGGGCGGCGAACGTCCAACTGCGGAAATTTTCGAAGGGAATGCTGCAGCGCGCGGGAATCGCGCAGGCCATCCTGCATGATCCCAAGGTGGTTTTTCTCGATGAGCCGATGTCGGGACTCGACCCCGTGGGCCGGCGCGAGGTGCGCGACATCATTCTGGATTTGAAGCGGCAGGGACGGACGGTGTTCTTCTCGACGCACATTCTTTCGGACGCGGAGATGCTGTGCGACCGCGTGGCCGTGCTGGTGGAGGGGAAGCTGCAAGGCGTGGGCGCGCCGGAAGAAATCGTGTCGGTGGACGTGAAGGGCATGGAAATTCTGTTTGAAGCGAGCGAAGGCTGCGCGCTGCCCGCGAGAATCACAGAGCACGCGACCAAAATCGGGGCGCGCTACCGGATCGAGGTGCCCGAGGCGGATGTGTACGCCGCGCTCGATCAACTGCGAATCGCGAACGCGAAGATTCTGTCGGTGACGCCGGTCCGGCCGACGTTGGAGGATTATTTCCTGCGCCTGGTGGGACGCGAGAAGGCGGCATCGCATGCTGTGGAGGTGCTGACGCGATGAGCGCGACGCCGGGAATCGTGGCAATCAACACGTTCCGCGAAGCGGTGCGCGACCGTGTTCTCTACAACCTGATTTTCTTCGCTCTGATGATGATTGGCGCCGCGATTCTGGTGGGGCAGATTTCGATCGGGATCGAACGGCTGGTGATCATCAACCTGGGGCTTTCGACGATTTCGATCTTCGGCCTGGTGATGGCGATTTTTATCGGCGTGGGGCTGGTCTACAAGGAAATCGAAAAGCGGACGCTCTACACGCTGCTTTCAAAGCCGATCCGGCGTTGGGAATTTCTGGCCGGAAAATTCGGCGGGCTGTTGCTGACGCTCGCGGTGAATACAGGGTTCATGACGGTGGGACTGGCGGCAGCGCTCTTCTACGTGGGGCGGCCGTTCGTACGATCGGACGCGTCGATCCTGGTGGCGATCTATTTCATCCTGCTGGAACTGGGGCTGGTGACGGCGTTCGCGCTGTTCTTTTCGTGCTTCTCGACGCCGATGCTTTCGACGCTTTTTACGCTGGCCATCTACGTGACCGGGCTTTTCGCCGGAGACATTCGTGAGTTTGGAAAGTTCACGAAGAACCCGGTAATCGAGGGCCTGACTCGCGTGGTGTATTACGTCCTACCGAATTTTCACAACTTCAACGCGATCGGCGCGGCGGCGCACGGCGACGCGATTCCGTTCACCCTGATCTGGCAGAACACGCTGTACGCGATTCTTTATGTAACGGTGCTCCTGCTGGGCGCGGCGGCGATCTTCTCGAGAAGGAATCTGAAGTGAGCGTGTCCTCAAAGACGCGGTCACTGTGGATCGCGATCATCGGGGTGCCGGTCCTGTTTGTGGGCATGGCGGCCCTGCAGGTGCGGATCGACGCACAGACGCGGACGGAAGCGGCGCAAGAAGAGGAGTTGTTCGTGCGCTCAGGCTCACTGCTGCGAAACCTGAGCCTTGGATACGATTCGCTGCTGGCAGACGTTTACTGGACGCGCGCGGTGCAGTACTACGGCTCGCGAATCGGAGACCGCAACACAGATTTCGGCTTGCTGGCGCCACTGCTGAACATCGCGACGACGCTCGACCCGCGACTGGTGGTAGCGTACCGCTTCGGCGCGATTTTTCTTTCGGAGGGGAAGCCGATCGGAGCGGGGCGGCCGGACTTGGCCGTGGATCTGGTCAAACGTGGCATCGCGGCAAATCCCGGCGTCTGGCGCCTGTACTACGACCTGGGATTTCTCTATTACTTCCGGCTGAAGGACTACAAGGACGCGTCAGCCGCGTATCTTGAGGGAGGCGACCAGCCGGGCGCGCCGATTATCATGCGGCTGATGGCGGCGCGAGTAGCGGAGAAAGGCGGCTCGCTTGAGACCTCGCGGATGATCCTAGCGGAGATGTATGAATCGACTAAAGACAAGTCAGTGAGAAAAGTGCTGATGAAGCAGTTGCGCGGCCTGAAAGCCGCGGAAGACGAAATGCACATCGACGAGTTGAGCGAGCAGTATCGGCAGCGGTTCCACCACAATCCGGCGTCCATCAATGACATGGTTTCGGCCGGATACTTGCCAGGCGCTCCCGTCGATCCGGCCGGATTTCCCTACGTGCTCGGCCGGGATGGAAAATCACACCTCAATCCCGACAGTCCCGTGGAATTGCCCAAGCCGTAGACGTCGCCGAAATTAATTCCTGGATTTGCGAGAGGAGAGCGGACCGAAGTGCGCTATTCGTATCGAAGCGCTTCAACAGGGTTAAGGCGCGCTGCTTTAGTGGCCGGCCACACGCCGAAGATTAGACCGATGCTGACCGAAACCGAAAAGCCGACGATCACAGCCCAAATAGGCACGACGGCCTTCATCGATGTGACCACGGGAATCAGAAAAACGATCGAGCTTCCGAGCAAGATGCCGATAATGCCGCCGCTGCCCGTGAGCGTCATGGCCTCGAAGAGGAACTGCCAGGTGATGTCGCTGCGCCGCGCGCCGATGGCTTTGCGCACGCCGATCTCGCGGGTGCGCTCCGTGACGGAGACGAGCATGATGTTCATCACGCCCATGCCGCCGATGAGAAGGCCGATCGAACTCAGCACGACGATCGCGAGCACGACGCCGCCAATGATGTCATTGAAATTCTGCGCGGCCTCCACCTGCGTCTGAATCGAGAAGTCGTCAGGCTTGTCATACGGAACATTACGACGGCGGCGAAGCACTTCGCGGGCCTGGTCCACGGCTCGGTCGAGTTCTCCCGGATAGGCAAGGATGCGGATGCCGATTTCGTATCCGGTAGAGTACAGCTTCATGAATGTGTAGTAGGGAATGACGACCCGGCGGTCGTCGTTGTTCGTCTCGAAGCCTTCGACCGGCCTTGCAAACACACCGATGACGCGATACGTGGAGCCATCAACAATTACGTCTCTTCCCAGCGCGTCCTGCGCGGCGGGAAAAAGAGCGGTGGCGACGTCCTGTCCAATTACGACGACATTCTCGCGGTGATCGTTTTCGGCTTCGGTAAAGAAACGGCCGGCCAGCAGGGTAGCGTTCGAATAGACTTCGAGATACGCTGGAAAAGTGCCGCGGAACTCGCCCCCCTGAACTTCATTTTTCTGGTAGCGCACGTCGTGCGACTGTGTCCACTGAAACGCGGATATAGCGGTGGCCTTGATCGACGGGCAGAGTTGCTGGACGGCGAGCCCGTCATCGAGAGTCAGGGGCTTCCGCTGGCGCTCCTCTTTCGGACGCCGGCCGATGTGCGGACCCTGGCTGAAGCGGTCGATCCACGCCGTGTCGATGCCCTCCTGCGTGATCATGTCCTGCACGGTGCTCCGAAAACCCTGGATCAAGCCGACGACGAGGATAATGAGCGCGACGCCAATCATCACCCCCAGAATCGCGAGAAAGCTCCGCAGCTTGTGGGCCCGCAGCGTGTCGAGCGCCAAGCGAAGATTTTCGCGATAGTCCTGACGGACGCCCATCGGCTAATTCTCCACCCGAAGAGCTTCGATCGGATCAAGACGCGAGGCGCGCATCGCGGGATAGATGCCGAAGAAAAGGCCGACGGCGGTCGAGAGAAACAGGGCGATGAAAATCGCAAAAAGGGGCGTCGAAATCGGCATGGGCGTGGTCGCGCGCACAAGCGAGGCAATGGCGAGCGCAGCGCCGACTCCGATGGCGCCGCCCGTGGCCGCCAGCAGCGCGGACTCCACCAGAAACTGCATCAGGATGTGACGCCGCCGCGCGCCAAGGGATTTGCGAAGTCCGATTTCGCGCGTTCTCTCCGTGACGCTCGCGAGCATGATGTTCATGATCACGATTCCGCCGACCACCAGAAATACGGACGTGACCCACATGGCGATGGCGAAAATGTTGCCGGTCAAGCTCTGCCAGAGCGACATCAGCGAGCTGGGCTCGATGATTCCGAAATCATCGTCGTCCTGATAAGCCACATGGTGGCGCGCCCGCAGAATCACCCGGGCTTCATCTTCCGCCGCCGGTATCCACTCGGGGTTGCGCGCCTGGATGAAAATTGTGATCGAATCGTCCGGCGCGAGCCAGACCTTCCGGTAAGTGCCGAGCGACATCATGATGAAGTTGTCGCGCGATTGGCCGAGTACCGTTCCGAGTTCCTTGGCCACGCCAACGATTTGATACTGGCCTTGGCCGGCGCGGATCTCCTTGCCGATGGGATCGACGCTGCCGAAGAGCTTCTTGACCACGTCGGCACCGATGATGCAGACGTCTGAGTGGTGAAGCTCGTCGGCTTCCGTGATTAGGCGGCCGCTCGAGACGTCGATTGCCTCCAGGGGTGCAAAAAAAGGAGAGGCGCCGAGGATGTTGACGTCTTCCATCAGGTCATTGCCGTAGCGGACGTCCGCGACGGTTTGTTGCTCGCCGACCACAGCCGAGGCCAACTTCATTTGGTCGCGCAGCGCCTCAAGGTCGTCTGGCCGCAGCGGCGGACGTTTGCGCGCCTTGTACCATTGGGCCTCGTTCGTGATGATACCGAACCGGTCCACGATGAATGCGTTGGCTCCAAGGTTCGCGATCTTCTGGGCGACGTACAGGTTCAGGCCGTTGAGGATCGACATCACTGCGACGAGAGTCGTCACCGCGAGGATCACGCCGAGAAGGGTCAGAAAAGTGCGCAGTTTATGGGCGCGCAGGGTATCGATGGCGAGACGAAGAGTCTCCTCCAGGGCGACACTGGTCTGCCTCGCTTGGCTGAGAAAGCGGGATTTCTGGTCCACGGCTCTATATTAGACGGACTGGGGAGGGGAAAAGTTCACAAGTTTCGGAAAACACGTTGATGGGCCGCCTTGCCCCAGCAAGAATTGAAGCTCTATTGTCCCATAGGGGGCGACGACACGGAACCACAGCGTTCGCGGGTAAAATGGGAGTTGCAACCGAAGGAGGGAGCCTGAATGCAGCGCCTCTCGAACATCCTCGGGATCGCCATGGCCGGGTGCCTTTGTTCGATAGGAGTCGCGCTTGCACCAGCGGGCGTGCCGTCGGCGGGTCGCCAGGAGAGTTCTCCCAAGAGCGAGCAGCGGGCAGCACCGGAGGTGCAGCCTCCCTCGGAAGCCGAGCTACACACCCGGACGGATCGGCTCATCGCCAATCAGCACGACGATGACAAGGCAAATGAGCAGTATGAGCACATCGAGCGTCAAATCGACCGCACTGGCGGGGCCACGCCCAGCATACTGGTTGAGAAAACGTACCGCATAGTGCCCACCGGCAGCGGGACGCTGAAGATCCTGCTGAAAAACGACGGCAAGACGACGGATCCGGAGGAGTACCGAAAGCAGTTGGAATCCTGGAAGGAAGTGCTGGAACTGACTCTCCGGCCCGACGATCCCCGCGCAAAGAACGCTCTCGCCAAGTTCCAGAAGCGAAACCGGGACCGAGCGGAACTGGTTGACGCCGCCAAAGACGCCTTCCGCGAAAAGTGGGTCGGGCGGGAATACCGCAATGGCTACGACTGCGACGTGGTGCAGCTCGAGCCTAATCCCCAATACCACCCCCATTCGATGTTGCAGGAGGCCGTGACGCACGTCCGGGCAAAGGTATGGGTGGACCACAATTTGAATCAGTTGGTGCATGCCGAAGCGGAGGTGATCCGCGACATTTCGTTCGGAGGCGGTATTCTGGGAAAGGTGTACAAGGGGGGCGTTTTCTCGTTCGACCAAGGCCCGGTGGCTCCGGGAATCTGGCTCGCACTGCGTTATCAGTACGACTTTTCCGGCCGGAAGTTCCTGTTCCCCTTCGAGGAGCACCAGGTGGTCGAGTCGAGCCATTATCGCCGCGTCGGCCCGCCGAAGGAGGCGCTGGCACTGGTCCAGAACGAGCTCGCGAGCGGCAAGACAATGACGAGCGACCCCTGACCTTTCGCCGTAACTCTCGCGGGGAGTACCTCTGCGAGGTTCGAGTAATTCTTCGAGGTACTGTGTTAGTGTCCGGTGAAAGGGGAATCCCCATGAGTCATCGGAAGGTCTTCCTCGGAGCGTTGGTTCTAGGGCTCTTCCATACCGTTCCGTATAGCCATACGGTTGCGTACGGCCAGCAGGTGGCGCCTCAGTCAGCTTCAACACCTGCTTCTGCACAAATACCGCCGTCACCGCCTACGTCGCAAACTCCGCCAAAGAAGGTTTGGACGAACGACGACGTTACCGATCTACGTGATCAGTCGGCGATCTCAACTGTCGGCAACCAAGGTTCGAAGGCGACTGGAGCGGGTCACAAAACCGAACAAGCATCGCGAAACAGAGATGCAAGCTGGTACCGAGGCCAGATTGAGAAGCTGCAGGCCAAGATTGTGCCGTTGGACGACAAAATAGGGCAACTTCAGGCGGCACTAGACGGCCAGACAGTAAGCAGCACGCGGCAGTACGGAGGCGTACGGCCAGACGATTGGCGCGATCAGCTCGCGAGGCTCCAGAAGGAACGGGACGATATCGATACGCGGATCGCGCAACTGCGGGACGAGGCGCGCCACGCCGGAGTGGCTGTCAATGCGATACCGTAGGGTACGCTTGCGTATCTAGCTCTCGATGCGCTGGAGTGGTTGGATAGCGGTCAAAATGTCGTCGGGAGTGTAGTCCTTGAGGCCACCTGCGATCTCGCCCGGCGGCAAGCGTCGTAGTGAGTAAACGTAGGGACGCGGACCAGCCCCCAGATCGATGTACCCGACGACCTGAAAATAGGCCCCCGCATACCGCAGTGTAAAGGGGTACTTCCAATCCTGCCGCGCGCGGCAGGACCCGATTTTCAAGTCGCACGTAGCGTCGCCAGCCGTTATCTCATCGCGGACGAGGGGAATCTGGGGGCGGCTTCTGGCATTTCTGGCGATTCTGGTCAGGTCGGCGAGCGCAATCAGTGGAAAAGTCCCCAGGGCTTCACCGGGCGAGAGCGCTGCATAGAAGCGCACAACGCCTTCCACGCAGAGATATGCGGCAATGCCCGTGGTCAGCCGGGAAGGAGATGTCCAGGCAATCCGGCCAAAGATCACGACCTCAAGGAAGCCGGAAATGAGCGAAGCCCGGGCCCAATTGATTCCAAGCCTCCACAGATGCGCTTTGCGCCAGGGCTCCGGAAGCAGGGAAAGCAGGGGACCCAGTAAATACGTCCACACGGTCATCCGCCTCGAGGGATCGGTTTCGAGCAGGATAACCCGGACCAAAGAATGAGGGAGGGCAAAAGTCTCCTCCCTCAGCAAAAGAGTTACCTTCAGAGCGATCCGCTGCTCTTAGTGCGCGGCGGCTGCGGCTTCTTTCTCGATGGGGGCGCCGATCAGGTTGCCCCACTCGGTCCATGACCCGTCGTAGTTTTTGACGTTGTCGTAACCGAGTAGATACTTCAGCACGAACCACGTGTGGGAGCTGCGCTCGCCGATGCGGCAATAGGCGATCACTTCGCCGGTTCCGCTGACGCCTTTGCCTTCGTACAGCTGCTTCAGAGCATCCGCGGATTTGAACGTGCCGTCCTCGTTGGCGGCTTGCGCCCAGGGGATATTGGCAGCGCCCGGAATGTGTCCTGCGCGCTGCGCGGTCTCGGTCATTCCAGGGGGCGCGATGATTTTGCCCGTGAATTCGTCGACCGAGCGCACATCCACCAACTTCGCGCCATTCTTGCGCTCGACGGCGGCGAAGACGTCTTCCTTGCGTGCGCGAATCGAATGATCGGGGCCGGAGGCATGATACGTGGCGGCAGCGATCTTCGGCGCTTCCGTCGTCAGCGGGCGCTTTTCTTCCACCCACCTTTTGCGGCCGCCGTTGATGAGCCGCACGTCCTTGTGGCCGTAATACTTGAGCTGCCACAGCGCGTAGGCGGCAAACCAGTTGTTGTTGTCGCCGTAGAGCAGCACCGTCGTATCGTTCGAGATTCCCGACTTGCCCAGAAGGCCTTCCAGCGCGGCCTTGTCGATCAAATCGCGGCGAATGCTGTCCTGAAGCTGCGACTGCCAGTTCCAGCCGACAGCTCCGGGAATGTGTCCCTGGTCGTATGCAGTTGTGTCGACGTCCACCTCGACGAGCCGCACCTTTGGATCGTTCAGACGATCCGCCGCCCACTGCGTCGAAACCAAAACCTCCGGATGCTTGTACTCTGACATCGTTGCCTCCCTCCCCTTTGACCTTCGAAAATTGTCTTAGTTGGCTGCCTAAAAGCAAAAAGCCCACCGGCCGAGTCAACCTCTGGCGGTGGGCTTCAAAACTCCCGGGCTAGAAAGCCTTCGTTAGACGGCTAGCCTCGTGCCAGAGGACACCTGTGCGCAACACATACAACAGCAGCACTGCGCCGTCCTCTGGTGGCCGATAACCATGTGAAAAGCCTACACGGTAATCCCGGCGATGGCAATGGTCCTAAGCGTCCACAATCCAAAGAACAGGGGTTCGCTAGTTGACAGCAAACGCTGCATCGAAAGAGTAGGACTGTCCGCCAGGATTCGTCACGGTCACTTGTACGGCCCCATTCGGCAGACTCGGTACGGTAGCTTGCAGCGTCATCGAATCCACGAACGTGGCGGCGGCCGCGTTGCCGTCGAATGCGACGGTTGCGCCGCTTTGGAAACCACTCCCGCGAATGGTCACTTGGGCGCCGGGCGCCGCAGAGGCCGGGGTCAGGCTTGCAATGCTCAGCGGGGTTGCACTGAGTTGAGCAACCGTAATGCCCGAACGCGTAAGGAGAAACAACTTCGTCCCGGTCTCGTCAAGCGCAATCGTGCCCTGGTCGTCCGCCGCCTGTTCGGGCAAGGCTAGGCGTAAGACCAGGCGTCCCCGGTGAACATCGAATACGTCGATTCCGCCCGTTGAGATAAACAACAAACTCCCGGAAGGATTCAATGCCTCTTGGTTGTGGGCGCTGCCACCGCTCCCCGGTTGAAAGTTTGCGATCTCCGTCGAAAGACTAACGGACGAAAGCTGGGGATTGTATGTTCCCAAGCTTGCCGAGAAAATATTCCGATCCGTGTCGACGGCTACACTCGTGCCCTGACTCTGTACTCCATTCGCAGTTAAGAGCGTGTTGTGGAGCAAGTCCATAAGGCCGATTTCGAAAAGACCATCGCTCAAGAACGCTTCGGAACCGTCCGACGTGGAAGCAATCGACGTGACGACGAAGCCCGGATTGACGTTCGTGCCGCTTGAATCGCACCCCGCGGTTCCCAAGCAGCTAACGCTTCCGGTGTCGAGATTGAGGAGTCGCAAATTGACAGGTCCAGTGCCTTCAGAGCAAGCGACGGTTACAAGAACACGATGTGTCTCGAGAGCAGACACAGAAGGCTGTGGAGCTGGAGCGCAGTTCTGATCTTGTGCTGTATACACTGGTTCCGTTGCGGTCACCTTTAGCAACGTCGGATCAATCACGGAAACGGTGGTGTCGCTTGAATTGAGGACGGCGAGTTCCGTTCCGTCCGGCGTGAGAGCCAAACCCATCGGCGCGTTGCCGGTTGAAATAGGAGCTAGAAAGGCCTGGGAACCCAAGTCGAATATCTCGATGCGATTGTGGTCGGTGTTGGCAACGTATAGTCGTTGCCGAGGCTGATCGTAGACAATCCCGTTGAGATGGCCAGCCAAAGGGTATACCTGAGCGCTCGCCAGATACTCCACTCCCCCGGTCAGCGTTACGGAGCCATATGCAGTTGTAACAGTCACGTCTGCGGCGCCGGCGTTACCTGGCGGGACGGTGACGTGAAGCGTGTCAATCGGAGTGACACCGTCGACGTTGTTCACAAGTGGCCCCGAAGCAATCACTGTTGCCGGCCTTCCGCCAACGGTAACGGTCACTGGACCGACGTTAGGGGGCATTAGAAACCCGTAGCCGTAAATGTCGATCGTAACCTGTCCCGCGGACGGAACCACATTGGGGTCGGTCGCAAGGATTACGGGGCCATAACTGATGGCGTCCGGGATGACCCCGTACCAACCGTCTGACCGAGTCAGCGTGAGGTTTGCAGGCCCGGGAGTTGTACCCGCCGGAATCGCTAGGTCGAGCTCCTGTGGAGACACCACAGATATATTCGTCGCGGGAACAGTCGAGGAGGCACCGGGAGGTGCGCCTACGTACGCGCGGTAGTTCGCCTTTGGGTCGAAGCCACTGCCAACAATCCCTGTCACAACTCCTTTCGTGAGGCTGGCAGCGCCGAAGCATAGAGCATCGGGAAAATCTATGTAAGGTACGCTATTGAACTGTGTTCCCGGTTCGACGATCACGCTGTTCGTACAGAGACCGTTTAACGTGTAACCCGCCGCCTCGACGGAGTTATCCGGAGCGATGGCGCCGGGGTGGCTGACATCAGTGACTACTAGACCCTCAGCACGTGCTGAAGTCAGTCCAAAAACCATACCCGTCTCGTCGATGGTGAAGGGATCCGAAACCGTAACCTGGGTGCCGAGGGCGAACAATCCCTTGGGCTGGAGGGTGCTGGCATCATAGGCGACTCCCGCGTCTCCAAAGGCGTAGATCGTCGATCCATCAAGGCTGAAAATTCCGTTTTCCGCTCCTCCGTTGCCGCTAAGATCAATTGAGTCGAGCAGATTGAAGTCAGAATCGTAGGTGCTCAAGGTGCTGGGCCCGAACGTATTCGGAGCTACGAAGCGTGCAATCCGAGAGCCGTCCGTGTTTAGAGCGAACGTCGCGGCTGTTGTAGCATTTAGGCTGTTGGAAACCGGGCTGTACGAATCACTGCTCGCGTTATACAGCACATAGCCAAGGCCAGCCGGCATGAGCACAGCTGAGTGATCTCCGCTTCGTGTGACAAAAAACGGCCCAGACGGCGCCGAAGGTGAGTTGGGCGGATCCCGGAGCGTCATCGTTCCGGTGACTGGATTCCAAATAAAAACGTGGCCACCCACATAGCTTAGAATCAAGACTTCGCCCGTCGAGAGCGTAGCCAATTGGACCGGGATGGCAGAGTACGTTCCTGATTGGTTGACGGCAGTAGAGTGCGTTACCTGCAGCTTGTCTGGGTCGATGCTAATAACCTTGGCCAACCCTCCCACCAGCACGTTCTTTCCATCGACAGTCTCGTCGATCGCTCCAGGCTGCTCGACCGGAATCGTGGCGACCAAGTGTACGTCCGTCGAGGAGAAGACGCGGACCTCATTCAAATCGGGGAAGGTTGCAAAGACAAGCTTTCTCGCCATGTCATACACCGCACCGGCCGGTGGGTCGTCGGTCCTCACGAATGTGCTTCGCGTCTGTGCCGCAATTGAGGGAAACGGCACACTCAATGAAACGTCCAGCATAGCCGTCGCGGTGTCGCCGCTGTTGGCACGAGCTGTGATGAATGTGACGGCATTCGAAATCGGCACCGAGTCGATTGCTGCGAAGAAGGTCAGAGTGAAGGGACCGGAGCCCGAACCCGAGACGGCTGGGGCGGGGAGTTCGTACGCCAATTGTATCGTGCCAAAGCTCAAGCTCACATCGGGAGCCGTTCCAGAACTCGGCACGATCGTTGCCTGGATGTTCCCGGGAGACCCTGGGGTAAGTGAAAGAGCACCGGAGGACAGCTTGAGCGCAAACGGAGCCACCGGACCCACAGTAACTGGCAATGAATTTGTGTGATTCACTGATCCGTTCGTACTGGCAATATTGATTGCGACTGGGCCGGTGGGTACCGACGCGTCTGCTTGGATCAAGAATGAATAAGCATTGATAAAAGACGGCAAGACGAATGGGCCCGGAGGAGAAATGGTCACGCCGGGCGGCAGACTTGGGAAGGATATGGTCACCGTGAATTGCGACTCGCCGCCGATTCCCATCCCTTGAATGGTGAATTCTTGAGGTTGTCCTCCTTGTTGAAGGGTCAGGGAATTCGGCCCAATGAGCAAGCTGTAGTCAGGCGGCGGGGGAGGAGGAGGCGTGCTTACGGTTTGCGACCCACCGCCACAAGCGCCCATTAACAGAATGCTGAAGAACAGGTGGAAGGTCAAACATGCGAATGGAGCAAACCTGCCGCGGAATCGCACCATCGGGCATCATCCCAAGCCGGGGCGAGCGTTCCCGGTTATCTGGGGAGGCATTCTACCATTGGTATCTATTCCGTGCAGCACGAACCTTACAGGGCACAGGTCTCCAGCGTTCAGCCTGAAGCGGCGCCCTACACACGTTTGCGACCGACGCTGCCTCAAGCAAGCGGGAGTAGAGTCCCGGTGGTCGATTCCAGTTCAATACGCAGCAGCCAATCGAAATGAAACTTCTCGGCGGCGAGATACTTCTCGAGTTCTTCGCGGCTGCGAGCGTCGAATTCGACGAGCATCTTGCCTTCCTGCATGTTGACGAGGATCCGCCGCGACGTCACCGCCGTTGCGCCTTGCAATCGCCGCGCCAATTCATTGGCGCCCTGGCGCGTCAGGCACGCCAGCGTGTGTTGCGATAGATAGCGAGGCATTCGTTCTCCTGTGCTTCGGCAGCGACTCGACGGCAGAATCCGGTAGAATGCTCAGCCGCGGGCGCGAACCCATCGAATACATCGCGCGCGCCAAAAATGCAAATACCGGACACGCGAAGCGCCCATCCCTATCATCTCTACGACGCGATCCAAGCGCAGCCCGCGTTAATCGAGCGCGTCTTCGCGAACCGCGCGGCGATCGAGCGCGCGGCCGATGCCGTGGCGGAAAAGGGCCGCTTGACGTTTGTCGGCATCGGCACATCGCTGCACGCCGCGCAAATCGCAGCGGATTGGATGCGCGAATTCTCTTCCGGTCGCCACCCCGCGCATTTCGGGCAGTCGTTCGAGCTGCTGCATCACCCCATCGCGTTTACGCCGCGCGACGCGGTCGTCATCATTACGCATACGGGCACCAGCACAGCCTCCGTCGAAATGTTGCGCGTCGCGCGGAATGCCCGAGCTCTGACGATCGCAATCACAGGCGAGGCAAGCGGCGAAGGGATTCGCGGCGCGGATTTCCACATCGAGACTTGCGAGCAAGAAAAATCGTTCGCTTACACGAAGAGCTATACCACCGCGCTCGCGGCCATTGCATTGCTGCTTTTGCGAGTCGCGGAGCACAGGACTTTCTCAGTGCCGCCGAACACACGCGACGAGCTCGCTGCGGTGCCAAGCCTGATGCGCGCCGCGCTGGCTCTCGAGCCGCAGCTCCGCGAAGCCGCGAAAGTTATTGCGCCGCTCTCGCGCCTTCACATTTTCGGCGCAGGAGTTGGCTGGCCCACGGCTCGCGAGGCAGCCCTGAAAATCAAAGAGGCCTGCTATCTCGCGGCGGAAGGCTTCGAGACGGAAGAAATTCTTCACGGGCCCTTCTCGGAAATCGATTCGCGCAGCGCGCTGGTCGGAATCCTCACCGGGTCGGCCAGCGACGACCGCGCGCGCCAGATTTTTCGCGCCGCCGGGGAATTGAAGACGCCGCGCATCGCGCTGGTCACACCTTCGGCGAACCACGGCGTCGAAGCTGAGCAGGTGCTCGTCGTTCCCGAGGCGCGCGAGTGGCTCGCCCCCTTCGTCCATCTCATCCCGTTGCAGCTTCTCACCTATTTCACGGCGCTCGAGCGCAGAGTGAATCCGGACAGCGGCCGGCAGGAACAGCCTCCGCATGCGGCCGCCAGCCGCCACTACAAATACTAGCCTGTCCTCGCGTACAGGTGATTGAACCGAAAAACGACCGCCGGGTTCCTCAATCGGGACCGCGCTGAACGGCTAGAATGTTGCTGAAACACCTGAAATCCATTCGAGAAGAACGATGAAAAAGTGGGATCTCATTCTTTTGCTTTTTGCGGTGCTCGCTCTGGCAGCCGGCGCGCAGGATACCGGCCACGATGCCGGCGGCATGGGCACGCTCGCCGGGAAAGTGCTCAGCGCGCAGGGTAAGCCCGTGGCCGGAGCCAGCGTCACGATGCAGTCCGCGAACGGAGGCAATCCGCACGCCGCAATCGCCGATTCGCGCGGCCGTTTTTTCTTTCCTGAGCTGGTCCACGGTTATTACGACGTGCGCGCCGCGCACGGCAACATGGTCAGCGAGTGGAAGCACAACCTCGAAGTCGTCACCGGTAAGCAGACGGACGTAGAGCTGCGATTGACCGAGGTACGAAAGAGGCCGTCATGAAGCGGCCATTCTACATTTTCGCGCTTTTCGCTCTTCTCGCGCTTGCGATCGCCGTCGCGTCACACGCGCGCGAGGCCGTGGGCAACCTTGCGGGAACCATGGTGGATTCGCACGGAAATCCGGTGGCCGATGGAGTGGTGCTGATTCAGACGTCCGACGGGCAGCATCCGCACGCCGCACACACGGACGCGAACGGCCATTTTGCATTCGAGCGCTACTCCGCGGGCCAGTATGACCTGCGCGGAAGCATCTACGGAGTCTTCACGGATTGGAAGCGGCGCGTCCTGATTCGCGCCGGCAAGACGACGGAGGTCACGCTCCATCTCCCCGCCGCGGTAAAGTAGCGGCCTTTCGCGATTCGCCCCGACCCCGCATCACTCGTAGCGCAGCGCCACGATCGGATCAACGCGCATTGCCCGCCGCGCCGGAATCCACGCCGCTGACAGCGCGACCGCAAACACGGCAGCAACCGCGAAGAAAAACAACCACGGATCGTGGACGGGCACCTGGAAGAGCAGAGACCGAAGCAGGCGAGTCGCGAACCAGCCGCCCGCGAGGCCCACTAAGACGCCGGCCGTCGTCCATCGCGCGACGCTTCCCAAAATCAACCTGAAAATTCCGCCCGGTCTTGCGCCAAGCGCCATCCGCACGCCAATCTCGCGCGTTCGCCGCGCCACCAAAAAGCTCACAACGCCATAAATCCCAATGGCCGCAAGCGCGAGAGCCATCAGCGCAAAAATCGAGAGCAGCAGCGCATTGAAGCGAGGCCGGTCTGCCAGCTTGCTGACGCGCTGCTGCATCGTCTCAATCGTCAAGGGCTGTGTCGGATCCAGACTCGCTACCTCGGCGCGAAGCCATTTCGCCATCGTGTCCGGACGCACGGGAGTGTGAATGATCACGTGGGCACGATCGGAGTATTCGTCCGGATCGTCCTTCCACGGTAGATAGAAACCTGGATCCGGCCGGGCTTGCAGACCATTGTTTTTGACGTCCGCTGCAACGCCAACAATGAGGTGCCACGGTCCGCCTGCGAACTTCATGCTCCTTCCAATTGGATTTTCATCGCCGAACAGTTTGCTGGCGAGCGCCTTGCTCAAAATCACCGAAGTTTCGCCGGGAACGAGATCGCGGTCGTTAAAGGACCGCCCCTCCAAAATCGGAACGCCGAGCGCCGCAAAGTACCGCGGCGTAACCCATGAATATCCCACCATGCCGCCTCGCCCTTCCGTCGTGTGCAGGCGTCCTTCAACCTCCATGCTGGAAAAAACGGTCGCGTTCCCCCGGTCCAACGGTGGAAGCGAATTGGTCAGGGCAACCGATTCCACTCCCGGAACTCGTCTCAGCTTCGTCTCCAGTTGTTCAAAGAAGACTCGCTGTTGTTCCTTCTCCGGGTAGCGGTAGTGTCCCAGAGTAATCTGCGCAGTGATCACATTCTGCACGTTCATGCCCAAAGGAACGTCCTGCAGGTTCCAGAGACTGCGCATTAGGAGCCCCGCGCACGCTAGGAGAATCAACGAAAGCGCAATCTGCGCGGTCACCAGAATCTCGCGCGCGATGCCTCCGGCTGTCGGCTGGATTGCCCTGCCGCTCAGCGCGTGCGGTTCGGGCGAGCGCCACGCTGGGGCCAAGCCAAATGAGATTCCGGACGCAAGTGCGATTCCCAGAGCGAAGAGCAAGACGCGCGAATCGATCGCGGCCTGCTGTAAATGCGGGACTCCCTCCGGCGCGATGGACACGAACACACGCAGCAGCCCGTACGCCACAAAGCACCCCGCTGCGCCTCCCAGCAGACTCAGGAGCAAGGCTTCCGTAAGCGCCTGGCGTATGAGTCGCGCAGCGCTCGCGCCGAGCGCCGCTCGAACCGCGATTTCGCTTCGCCGCCCTGCCGTCCGCGCCAGAAGCAGGCTTGCCACGTTGCTGCAAGCGAGCAGCAACACTGCAAGCACGGACCCAAACAGAATCCACGACGACGCCACCGAATCATGCATTTGTCGGTCGCGCAGCGAGCGAAGGCTGAGAGTGACTTCTCGCTGAAGCGTTGGCGGCGCAAGTAGGATCGACTGTGCGAAGAGCGGCTCCAGAGAAGCTCGCGCCTGTTCAACCGTCACGCCTGACCTGAGCCTCGCGAAGCAACGTAGAATCGGCTGAGGACCGCTTCGCCGGAGGCCGGCCTCGTCCAATGCTTGCGGCGTGAGCAGATCAGCGGGGCTAAGAGTGGGCATCTCAAAACCTGCGGGCAGCACTCCGACAATTTGTGTCGACTGGCCGTCGAGCGAGATCGACCGGCCGACAATGGTCGGATCACCGCCGTAGCGCGAGCGCCACAAACCATAAGAGAGCAAAGCTACAGGTGGCGCGTGGGGCCTGTCTTCTTCGCGAGTAAAATTCCGGCCGAGAAGTGGCTGAATTCCCAGCGTCGAGAGAAATGTTGACTCCACTTTCGCGCAGTTGACGCGAAGCGGATTCTGCTCCGTCAGGTCGCAGTCTTCAGCCCCGGGGACCATCGAGGTCGTCTCCGCAAACGCCGAGGTGTCTTTTCGCCATTCGAGATAATCCATTGCGCCGAGAAATTCCTGCGGCTCAAATGGCGCGATGTAGCCAAAGGAAACTAGGCGTTGGGCTTGGGGATACGGCATGGCACGAAAGAGAATGCGGTCCACTATGCTGAATACGGCGGACGTCGCGCCGATTCCGAGAGCAAGCGTCAGAATCGCCACCACTGTGAAGCCTGGATTCCGCCACAGCATCCGGAGACCGTAGCGGGCGTCAGCCCACAGCGTTTCGAGCCATGCACCGCTGCGTTCGTCGCGGCAATCTTCCTTCAGCCCTTCGATGGCGCCCAACTGCAATCGCGCCTGGCGCTGCGCCTCTGCGGGCGTCATGCCCGCTGCGAGATTTGCCGCAACCTGTTGTTCGAGATGAAAGCGCAGCTCCTCACCCATCCCTTCCTCGAATTCGCGCTTGCGCCGGAACCAAGGCCGAAGATTCATGTGAGCCTCCTGCTTACTCGTTGCGAAGGACCTGCATCGGCTCGACGCGCGCGGCGCGAATCGCCGGCACAAGGCACGCCACTGCCGCGACGGCCAGCACAATCGCGATCACGCCCGACAATGTTGCTGGATCTCTCGGCGATACGCCGAAGAGCATCCCCGAAAGGACTTGCGCAAACGCCGCGGCTAGAATGCCTCCCGCGATGCAGCCGAGCAACGTCACTCCCAGGCCCTGCCACAGGAACTGCTTCACGATTTGCCCGCGCATTGCGCCGAGCGCGAGCCGCAGGCCCACCTCGCGCTTCCGCACCGTGACGGAGTAGCTGAGCGTCCCGTAGAGACCCACGCACGCAAGAGAAACGGCCGTTGCTGCGAAGAAACCTAACAGCACCATGCGAAGACGATTCTCCGAGAACGCGTCATCGAGATGCTCTTCGAGAGGCGTGATGTCGAAGACGGAGCGTGCGGGCTCGATGCGGTGCATTTCTTCCCGAATCGTGTCTGCCAGGAGCGTCGGCGCGCCATGGGTGCGGACAAGATAGTAAGGATCGGGATCAGGAGCGCTGACGCACCAGTACAGGGTGGGAGAGGGTTCGCGGTTCAAGCCCAGTTCGCGGGCGTCACCCACAATTCCACGAATCTCGCCCTTCGGTGTAAAGGTCTGACCTAGCACCTCTACATGGTGCCCGGCGGCCGGGGAGTCGCCAAGATACGCATTCGCAAAGCTCCGGTTGGCGAGAACGTCGTACCCGTCGGGCCTCTCTCGGCACGTCTCACCCGCCAAAATCGGGATCTGCATCGCAGCAAAATAGCTGGGAGAAACATATCGGTTCTCCGCCACGATTTTGCGATTCGGGTCGGCCTGCCCTTCCTCAATCTTGACCTCGCCTTGATTTTCACCTGGAACGCCGGGCAGCACGGCGGTCGTCGCGGTTCCTTCCACTCCGGGCACGTTGCGGAGCGAATCGAGAGTGCGATCGATGCGCTGAGTCAGGCCTTTCATGTCCGCGGTCTCTCCCCATGATCCACTGACGTGAAACGTGAGGACGTGGGTCGTGTCAAACCCGGGAGAAACGTGGCCGAGCTCCTGAAAGCTGCGGAACAGCAGCCCTGCACCTGCCAGCAGCGTCACGGCGAGCGCCACTTGCACACCAACGAGCAGCCACTGGATTGGATTGCGTGCAGACACCTGCGCGACGCTCGAATGCGAGAGCGAGCCGGAGATGCTGCGCCGCGCGCCGCGAACCGCAGGAATCAGCCCGCACACGAGAGTGGCAGCGACGGAACAGGCGAGCGAATAGAGCACGATGCGCGCATCGAGATGAATCTCGTCGACGCGCGGCAGATTCGCGGCGAGTGTTCGGAAAACCCTCGAGGCCGCGCCCGCGATCACCAGGCCCAGTACGGCGCCTGTCACCGCGAGGACGAAGACTTCTGTAAGAAGTTGCCCCATGATCGCCGGGCGCGACGCGCCGAGCGAGAACCTGACAGAGATCTCAAGCTCGCGCTGCGAAGCGCGTGCCAAAAGCAGCGCGACGATGTTGGTGCAGGCAATCAGAAGAAGCAGGGAAACCGAACCAAACAGGATCCAGAGTGAACCGCGCACGCCACCGACGGTGGTTTCCTTGAGCGGCTGAACGTCAACGGCGAGATCGGCGTCCGGTTTTGGATACTGCCGGCCGAGTTGAGCCTGAACGGTTGCCAGATTTGCGCGCGATTGCGCGAGCGTCACGCCTCGCTTGAGGCGTCCGATGACGGTAAACCACGTTGAGTCCCTGCTTTGGGCGAACGGAGCATCGGGAGTACTGACCGACCAGAAATCGACGTCGCGCACGGGAAAGTCGAACGACGCAGGCATGATTCCAACAATCGAGTAGGACCACTTGCCAAAGCGCAGCTTTTTTCCGAGCGCGTTCGGATCGCTGTGAAAGCGCTGGTGCCAGAAGCGGTCGCTGATGATGGCCGCATCCGGGCCGCCGAAGTGCTCCTCTTCCGGCGTGAAATCGCGTCCCAGGGCGGGTGCCACTCCCCATACTTGCAGAAAACGCGGCGCGACCAGGGCGTTCGTCAGCTTTTCCGGCAGCGTGCCCGAAATTTCCGAAGCATCTTCGAGGTAGTAGCCGGTGATCGCTTGGAAGGTGGAGTTCATCCGATTCCATTCCTCCAGCCGAATCGGAGCCACAAAACTTTGAGGACTCTTGATCTTCGGGTTGTACTGCGAAATCTGCATCAGCTCGTCACCATCCGGAAACGGCAGCGGGCGCAGGAGGATTGCGTCGATTGCGGAAAAGACAGCGCTATTCGCGCCGATGCCCAGCGCGAGCGTCAGCACCACGACCAGCGTGAATCCCGGATCGCGCTGCATCATGCGAAGCGCGAAGCGAATGTTCGACCAGAGAGTTTCCAGCCAGAAACCGCGCCGCTCCTGGCGGCAATTTTCTTTCACTCCTTCTACGGCTCCGAACTCGAGCATCGCCCGCCGTCGCGCCTCTCCTGGCTTCATGCCCGCGGCGGTGTGCAGGGCGACCTGCTGCTCGATGTGGAAGCGCAGCTCGTCGCTCATCTCGCTTTCGAATTCACGCTTGCGATGAAACCAACGGAGCTTCATGTGCCTTTCGCTCTCCGCGCCTCAGATTCGTTGCAGAATCAGGGCGACCGCTGAAGAGAGCCTCTCCCACTCGGCCTGCTCTTTTTCGAGTTGCTCCCGTCCTGCCCTCGTAAGCGAGTAATACCTGGCGCGGCGATTGTTCTGCGACGCGCCCCATTCCGCCTGGACCAGACCCTTGCGCTCCAGCCGGTAGAGCGCCGGGTAGAGCGACCCCTGCTGCACTTGCAGGACTTCCTTCGAAACCTGCTGGATGCGCTGCGCGATGCCCCATCCGTGCATGGGTTCGAGAGCGAGCGTTTTCAGGATCAGCAGGTCCAGCGTGCCCTGAAGAATGTCAGTCTGGCTCATGGCCTCCCCTAGTTACTCTACAGGTCGGAGCACATGATGCACGCAGCTCTTGTAGGATGTCAAGGGGAGATTCGACCCCCCGTCGATTCTTGCCTTTTCCAGCGCTTCTGAATTGCAGTCTAAAGCCCATAGAATCAGTCATATAGCTGGTACTAAAACCCATGTACCCAAAGTCTGAACCTTCTGAGCCATTGTTCCGTGCCAGTCCAGATTTCATCATCGACACGTCGGGTTGGGAGCCTGCGATTGCGGGGACGACGGTTCCGAGAGGAGCCGGGGCATGCTACCCAACCCGTCCAGCCCTTCCTGTTGACGTTTTTCTCCCCTGACCCCCGTCAGCGGGCGGGGCCTGTTCGGACGGCCTCGCACCGACGAATCCCGCAGCGCACGCCAAAGGTTCACGCATCCAAGTTGCTTGGCATTTCTCCTGCAACTATTGGGCGCACGGAACGGCCCCTGCCATCTGGCCGGCGCTAAGTGCTGGTGAGTCTTCACGCTGGGGCCAGCCGCCGGCCGATGTGAGGCTTTAAATTGCAGCATGTGACGGCAAAATCCGCCAAGCTCGTGCCGAGAATGCTGGTGTGCCTGCTGTGGGCCACAATTGCCCAGATGCCTGATGCGACTGCGGCGGAGTTGAAGCAGGAAACGATTGGCGCGTTCGACCATTATGTCCGGCTGACGGAGGCAGGGATCGATACCGGGCTGGCCAGCGGCGAACCGTTCCTCTGGGCGGAGCGGCTGCCGACCGACCGGCGCGCGGCAGCGGAATCGGAGCTGCGCGAAGGCCAGGCGGTGATCGAGCGGATCGAGACCTTCGATCGCGGGAAGCCGATGGAATGTCCCGGGGGGATGATTCATCACTGGATCGGGACCGTGTTCATCCCGGGCGCGACGCTTGGCCAAGTGCTCGCGCTGGTGGAGGACTACGACCACCACCAGGATTACTACCGGCCTGACGTGATGCGGTCGAAGATCGTGCGGCAGAGCGGCGATGATTTTGTGGTGGAGATGCGGTTCTACAAGAAGAAAATCATCACCTCCGTGGTGGATTCGACGCATGAGATCGGGTACACGAAGATGGATGCCACGCACGCGCGAAGCCGGTCGTGGACGACGCGAGTGCAGCAGGTGGAGAACGCCGGGAAGCCGGACGAGCGGCTGCTGCCGGAGGGTCACGACGACGGTTTTTTGTGGCGGATGAACACGTATTGGCGATTCGAGGAGAAGGACGGAGGAACGTACGTGGAGTGCCAGACGATTTCGCTGACACGCGACATTCCGACAGGACTTGGATGGCTGATCGGGCCGTACGTGACAAGCGTGCCGAAGGAATCGCTGACGTTCACGCTGGAGATGACGCGGCGAGCCGTGCTGGCGCGGCTGGGAAATTAGCGCCGGGAAACCGCGGCCGGCCGTAAACCGACAAAAAAAGGCCCCGGAGTTGTATAGATTAGAAAAGTGTAAGTTGCTGATTCTGGGGGAGTTGCGACGATTTCTAATCTTCAGTGTATAGATTAGAATTTTGGTGGGGAGCGCCCGGCGGTTGGGAGGAGAAGGTCGCCGGAGCATTCGTTTTGGGCCTTAGTCTTTCATTTTCCTTCCAAGAGCATTTTATCATGCGTGGCAACTTGACATGCGTGTTTCAGGTCTGCAAGTGAGGGCAGGAATTGGGTTTACGACATCGCGATTTGTGATCAAAGATGTACTCGTTCGAGAAGTTGCCGCTCGGCAGCGCTGCTCTTGCCACTCAGCTGGGAAGGCTTTCCGCCCTGAAGCAAACCCAAAGACCCACGGTTTGAAAAGCGAAGAGGAAGGGCAGAGGCGTACGTCTAAGGAGAGGAAGGGTGTCAAAGCGGCGTGAAAAGGGTAGACTCAACCGCAAGCAAAACCTAACCAACGCGGAATCAATGGTTTCGATGGAGGAGCTCCATGGCTTCGATTTCCTTCCAGGTGAACGGCAAGGCACAAGCGGTGGACGTCGATCCGGATACCCCGCTTCTGTGGGTCCTGCGCGATTCGCTGCAGCTCACGGGAACGAAGTTCGGCTGTGGGATCGGCCAATGCGGTGCGTGTACGGTCCACCTTGACGGGAATCCGACCCGCTCCTGCTCGATCGCCGTCTCCGACGTCGCGGGAAAGAGCATCACGACGATCGAGGGCCTTTCGCCGAACAGCACCCACGCGATCCAGCAGGCCTGGATTGCCGAGCAAGTTCCTCAATGCGGCTACTGCCAATCGGGACAAATCATGGCTGCTGCCGCCCTGCTAGCTCGTAAGCCGAAGCCCACGGATGCCGATATCGACCGATCGATGTCCGGCAATATCTGCCGCTGCGGAACCTATCAGCGCATGCGCCGCGCGATCCATCGCGCCGCCGATCAATTGAGCACGGCTGCACCTCAGGCTCAGGAGCGCATCGAGCCGGAAGCCGCGACCGCAGCGCAGGGAGGTGGGCGATGAGTTCCGCCGCCACGAAAGTCAGCCGCCGCAACTTCCTGAAGACCACAGCCGCGAGCGGAGCGGCGCTTGTGGTGGGGTTCCACTGGTCCGGCGCTGCGCTCGCCCAGGATCAGCCGCAGGAAAAGCCGCGCGTGAATCCCTTCAACGCGTGGATTCACATGAACCAGGACGGCGAAGTCATTTTGATCGTTCCCAAGTCTGAGATGGGACAGGGCGTGCTCACTTCGCTGGCGATGATTCTTGCGGATGAGCTCGAACTTGACTGGCGTACGGTTCATCCGCAGCACGCGGAGACGAATCCGGAGATCTACGACCTCGGCACCGGCGGCAGTGGAAGCGTCCTCGATTGCTATCTGCCCCTTCGCCAGGCCGCGGCAGGTGCGCGGCAGATGCTCATAAAGGCGGCCGCCCAAACCTGGGGCGTGGATCCAGTGACCTGCCACGCGAAGGATGGAGCCGTGATTCACAATCCTCGCGCGCACCGGCTCGCATACAGCGAATTGGTGGAGAAGGCGTCGAAGCTGCCGGTTCCGGACCTGAAAACGGTGCGGCTGAAGAACCCAGACGATTTTCGCTACATCGGCAAAGACATTCCGCATGTCGATATTCCGTCGAAGGTGGACGGGAGCGCACAGTTCGGCATCGATGTGAGAGTGCCGGGAATGGTGCACGCGGTGGTTGCGCGTTGCCCGGTATACGGCGGCAAAGCGAAGAGCTTCGACGCGACGAAGGCCAAGGCGGTGCCCGGAGTCCTTGATGTAATCGAAATCCCGGCAATCGAGAAAGGCTGCTTTACCGTGGGCGGGATCGCAGTGATCGCGAATTCGAGCTGGGCAGCCATGAAGGGCCGCGAGGCGCTCCAGATTGAATGGGACAACGGGCCGAACGCCGACATCAGCACGGCTTCCCTGCGTGACCAAATGAAGAGCCTGACGGCGAATCCGGCGAAAATGATTCGCAGCGAGGGGGACGTGGAAGCCGTTCTCGCGAAAGCCGGCAAGAAAATCGAAGCGGAGTACGAATTGCCTTTCCAGGCCCACGCAACGATGGAGCCCATGAACTGCACGGCAGACGTTCGCGATGACCGCGCCGAGCTCTGGGCTCCCACGCAGAGCCCCGACTGGATTCAGGGGATGGTGGCGCAGGTGTGCGGGCTCAAGCCGCCATCGGTGAATGTGCACACGACGCTCATGGGCGGCGGATTCGGCCGCCGTTACCACACGGATTATGGAGTGGAGGCGGCGCAGGTTTCGAAAGCAGCAGGCAAGCCGGTGCAGGTGCTCTGGACGCGAGAGGACGATATCCAGCACGATTTCTACCGGCCGCAGTTCTATCACCACTTGACCGCGGCCCTGGACGAGCGCGGAAAAATTACGGCGTGGCGCCATCGCATGGCGTCGACTTCGATCGCGCTTTTCTGGCGGCCCACCCCGAAACCCGAAGAACAAGAAGTCGGCGGCGCCGTTTGGCTGCCTTACGCGACGAGCAGTTTCCGCCTCGAGTACGCTCCGGCACGATCGGGAATCCCCGTGATGTGGTGGCGGTCGGTGGAGGCATCGAGCAATGGGTTCGTGGTGGAGAGTTTCGTCGACGAGCTTGCGGCTGCGGCGAAGGTGGATCCGCTGGAATTCCGGCTGCGCCTGCTGGGTACGCCGCACAAGGTAGGGCACGCGGAGTCGCCGGACGATCACCTGCTGGACACCGGCCTCATGAAAACGGCGCTACAACTAGCCGCGGACAAGGGCGGCTGGGGCAAGCCCGTCGCGCAAGGCCATGCGCTCGGCATTGCTGCATTTTATTCGTTCAACACGTACGCGGCCCACGTCGCTGAAGTCTCCGTCGAGGCGCGGGGAAAGGTGCGAGTCCACAGAATCACCAGCGCTATCGACTGCGGCCGCGCCATCGACCCGAACGGTGTGAAAGCTATGGTCGAGAGCGCGGTGGTGTATGCGCTCTCGGCGATGCTCAACGAAATCACCGTCGAAAACGGCCACGCGACACAGAGCAACTTCGATACGTATGACCTGCTGCGCATGCGCGACATGCCGCAGGTGGACGTGCACATCGTGCCGAGCACGGCGGCGCCGACAGGGATGGGCGAGCCAGGATTGCCTCCGGTGGCGCCCGCAGTGACGAACGCGATTTTCGCCCTGACGGGCAAGCGGCTCCGGCGGCTGCCGATTCGCCCGGCCGATTTGGCCTAGAGGGCCGCGGCAACAGAAGCACGTGGCGCGGCGATTTTTTGATTGACGGCAGCGGGGTTTGGTAGAATTGAGGTTGCTGGTGGGCTGCATCCCGAAGCTTGGGAGCGGCACCGGAGGCAAAAATGAGTTCAGTCCCTCGCGTCGGCGACGGGAAAATCACCGTTCCCGACATCCTTTCGCGCAAGTCCCTTCCTGCTGGCGATTCGACAACGCAAAAAAAGATTACGTGCCTCACTGCGTACGATTATCCAACCGCGCGCCTGCTCGATGACGCGGGAGTGGATATTCTGCTCGTCGGCGATTCGCTTGCCATGGTCGTGCTGGGCTATGACAACACGCTCCCGGTGACGATCGACGAGATGCTGGTGCACGTGCGCGCGGCGCGGCGCGGCACCAGGCATGCGCTCCTGGTGGCGGACATGCCGTACGGGAGCTACCACGTTTCGCTCGAAGAATCCGTGCGCAACGCGGTACGGCTGGTGAAGGAAGGCGGAGCGGAAGCGGTGAAGGTGGAAGGCGGCGAGCGGCGGCTGGAGCTGATCAGCCGGTTGGTGGAGGCGGAGATTCCCGTGATGGGTCACGTGGGACTGACGCCGCAATCGGTGAACGCGCTCGGCGGGTTCCAGGTGCAGGGCAAATCGTCGGATGCGGCCCGGCAAGTGGAGCGCGACGCACGAGCCGTGGAAGCGGCGGGAGCTTTTTCAGTGGTGCTGGAATCGATGCCGCGCGAACTCGCGGCGCGAATCACGGAGAAACTGCATATACCGACGATCGGAATCGGGGCGGGTCCTGACTGCGACGGCCAGGTGCTGGTGCTTCACGATATGCTGGGGCTCACGATGGGACATACACCAAAGTTCGCGCGGCGGTACGCGAATCTGAGCGCGGAGATTTCGCGCGCGGTTTCCGCATATTGCGAAGATGTGCGCAGCGGGAGTTTTCCGTCGGACGCGGAGTCGTTTCATTCTCCGGCGGAGCTGCGCGAGCATCTGCCGGCGCGCCAGAGAGTGTGAGCGCGAGTAAGCTGACATTCGTCTGCAAAGAAAGCGAAAGGAAGCGCCAATGGACGTGGAAGATTTTCGAATCCTGTACGACTACAACAAATGGGCGAACCATCGCACGCTCGATTGTTGCGAGAAGCTGAGCCAGGAACAGTTCCTTCGCGACCTGGGGTCGAGCTTCGGGTCGGTGCGCGACACACTGGCGCACATCTACGGAGCAGAATGGGTCTGGCTCGAACGCTGGCACGGACGCATACCGAACGAGCTTCCCTCATCGGCTGATTTTCCCAAACTCGCGACATTGCGTGCGCGGTGGGCGGAACACGAGAAGAATCAGGGCGAGTTCATTTCCTCACTGACGCCGAGCGAGCTGCAGCGCGTGATCAAGTACCGGAACACGGCAGGAACTCCATTCGAGGGGCCGCTATGGCCAATGCTGCAGCACGTGGTGAACCACAGCAGCTATCATCGGGGCCAGATCGCGACGCTGCTACGGCAACTGGGCGCGAAGCCGGTGGCGACGGACCTGATCGTGTTTCACCGCGAATTGGCCGCAAAAGCGTCCGCGTAATGACGAGTGCAATTGCCATTTGACGTCGCGGTGCGCGAAGCTCCCACCTCATGGAAACGATTCACACAATCCCCTGGATGAAGCAGATCGGGCAGGAGGCCAGGCGAACCGAGCGGCTGCTCGGCCTGGTGCCGACGATGGGCGCCCTGCATGAGGGCCATCTTTCGCTGATTCGCCGGGCAAAGGAGCAGTGCGCGCCGGTGGTGGTCTCGATCTTCGTGAACCCGAAGCAATTTGGGCCATCAGAGGATTTTCAGAAATATCCCCGGCCGATGGAAGCGGATCGGGCGGCACTCGAAGAAATGGGCGTCGATTATCTGTTCGCGCCGACTCCGGAGGAGATGTATCCGGCAGGCTTCCGAACCATTGTGGACGTGGAGCGACTGAGCGAGCGGCTGGAGGGGCGGTCGAGGCCGGGACATTTTCGCGGAGTGGCGACGGTGGTGCTTAAGCTGCTGGAGATTGTTCAGCCGCGTTTTGCCTTCTTCGGGCGCAAAGATGCGCAACAGGTGCGCATCATTCAGCAAATGACGCGCGACTTGAATCTGGATGCGGAGATCGTGGTGTGTCCCATCGTGCGCGAGGCGGATGGCGTGGCGCTTTCGTCGCGCAATGCGTATCTGTCGGCGGAGGAGCGGAAGGCGGCGACAGTGCTTTCGCGGTCGCTCGACACGGTTCGAAAGCAAATTGATGCCGGAGAGCGACAGGTAGTGCGGTTGCTGGCGAGCCTGCGGCAGGAAATCGAGCGCGAGCGGGCTGTGACGCTGGATTACGCGGAGATTGTGGACGCCGACACCTTTGAGCCGGCAGTGAGCCTGCGTGAGAAATGCTGCGTGCTGCTCGCGGCGCGCGTGGGGAGTACGCGATTGATCGACAACGCGCTGATCGAGGCAGACGGAGACATCCTGCGCGTGACGCTGTAAATGCGTTACCTCGTTGACAGTGGCCCGCGCGGAAACTAGTATCTCCTCGCTTCAAACGGGCGGTGTGGTCCTGGAGGCGATCGTGGAACAAAGACGTAGGGGCGCGTCAGCGGCGTCGGCAATCATTATAATTATGGTTGGCTTAGTGGGACTCTACACGGCATCGCACCGGCCGGAATTTCAGGCAATGCGCTCCGTGGACATCGTGCAGCTACTTGGATCTGGCATGTGTTTCGGCGTGGGCCTCGTGCTGCTGATGTTCACCTTCAAGGGGCCGCAACAACCGTAGGACGACAAGCACAACAGGACGAAAACGAGGGGCACGGATGCTTCGCTTCAGGCGGCGGTTTCGCGAAGCGCCTCGAGAACTTCGTCGGCATGGCCCTTCGGTGTGACGCTGTCCCAAATCTTGCGAATGGTTCCGTCTTCGCCGATCCAGAAGGTCATCCGCACGATGCCAAGGAACGTCTTGCCGAGGAACGATTTCATGCGGCGAGCGCCGTAGGCCTCGACGACGTGAAACTCAGTGTCGGCAAGCAGAGGGAAATTAAGGTTGTGCTTGACCTTAAATTTGGTCTGCGACTCGACGGAGTCGCCGCTGCAGCCGACGATCGCGGTGTTGAGCTTCTCGAATTTCTTGATGGCGTCACGAAACTCGGACGCTTCGTTGGTTCAACCGGGCGTGTTGGCTTTGGGATAGAAATAGAGAACCAGATTCTTCCCGCCAAAGTCGGATAGCGAGACGGTGGAACCATCGTCGGCAACGGATTTGAAATTGGGCGCTTTGTCGCCTTCCTTCAGCATCGGCTTTTTCTCCGCACTCATTTGTATTACGCAAGCACCCGCTTCAAAATTTCGTTGACGATCTGGGGATTCGCCTGGCCGCGCGTTTCGCGCATCACCTGGCCGACGAAAAACTTGAAGACGCCCTCGTTGCCCGCGCGATACTTTGCGACGTTTTCGGGATTCTTCGCAATTATATCGCGCGCGATGCGCTCGAGGGCGGCGGCATCCGTGATTTGCGAAAGGCCTTCGGCGGCGATGATTTCATCGGCGCTTTTTCCTGTTTCAAACATCGAAGCAAAAACTTTCTTGCCGCTCGCGGCGGTGATTTCGCCGGCGTCGATTCGTCGCAGCAGGCCAGAGAGAGCCGCGGGCGGAACCGGGCAGTCCGAAATGTCCTTGCCGGCATCGTTCAGGCGGCGGAGCAATTCGACGGAAATCCAATTGGCAGAGGATTTGGCTGAGGCGCCAGACTCGACGGCGGCTTCGAAATAAGCCGCGAGAGAGCGCGTGGCGGTGAGGACGCCGGCATCGTAGGGCGTGATGCCATATTCGCGGATGAAGCGGTCCACTTTGGCGCGGGGCAGCTCCGGCATGCCGCCGCGCACGGCGGAGAGAACCGCTTCCGAAATTGCGACGGGGAGCAGATCGGGCTCCGGGAAGTAGCGGTAGTCGTGGGCAAATTCCTTGGAGCGCATGGGCTCGGTGCGGCCGGCCACGACGTTCCAGAGCCGCGTTTCCTGCGCGATGGCGCCGCCGGATTCGAGGATGCCGATCTGGCGTTCGATTTCGTATTCGAGCGCGTGAGCCAGATAGCGGAAGGAATTTAGATTTTTTACTTCGGCCTTGGTGCCGAATTTGGACGCGCCGCGCAGACGGACACTGACGTTCGCATCGCAACGCAGCGAGCCTTCCTCCATGTTGCAATCGCTGACGTCCGTGTATTCGAGCACCTGCTTGAGCGTATTGAGATAGGCATAGGCCTCGGCGGGCGTGCGGAGGTCCGGCTCGGAGACGATTTCGATGAGGGGGACGCCGCAGCGGTTGAAGTCGATGTAGCTCCAGCGGTCGGAATCGGCGAAGCCCTCGTGGAGGCTCTTGCCGGCGTCGTCCTCCATGTGGAGGCGCGTGATGCCGATGCGCTTGCGGGCGCCTTCCAGCTCGATTTCGAGCGAGCCACCGGTGGCGAGGGGAAGCTCGTACATCGAGATTTGGTAGCCCTTGGGAAGATCGGGATAGAAATAATTCTTGCGGGCGAAGCGGGAGCGTTCCTGGACTGTGCAATTCAAAGCGAGGGAGGCGCGGAGGGCGAGTTCGAGAGCGCGCTTATTGAGGACGGGAAGCGCGCCGGGCAGACCGAGACACACCGGACAGGTATTCGAGTTCGGCGCGTCGCCGAAGCGAGTTGAGCAGCCGCAGAAGGCTTTGGTGACGGTTTCGAGCTGGGCGTGGACTTCCAGGCCGATGACCGGCTCGTACTTGGCCATCACTTCCCGCGCGATGCGCGGCTCGTCTTGTGTGGTTCGGCTCATGCGGAGCCTCGAATTATAACATCGAGCGCGCGGGCGCCGCGCGGGATGGCAATCCGAGGCTCGCCGACGAGCCCTTGCGGCTACGGCCGATAGCCGCCCTCCGCCGGAAAGCGGATGCGAATCCCGGCCATGAAATTCAGGCGCAAGTCAGGGAAGCCGAAGGCTTCTTCATACTTTTGATTCGCGAGGTTATTGAGGTGGCCGAAGATTTCGACGCCGCGCGGCAGCGCGTAGGCGAAGCCAGCGTTTGCGTCGACGTAGCCCTTGTTGTTGAAGAGGCATTGCAGTCCGAGGGTGCATGCGTAGCTGCCGTAATTCGGTTCGATATCGAGAACGGAGCCCCGAATCGTTGCGTTGGTGTTGAGCATGAGGCGGCCGTGGGTCCAGGTGATGTTGTAGCCGGCGGAGTTGTGCGGGCGGCGGACGAGCGGCTCGCCAGGAGCGAACGGGGAAACGACGTTGGTGGATCCGTCGACGGCGAGAATGGCGGTGTTGAGCCATGTGTATTCGCCATCGAGCTCGAGAGAGCGAATGGGGCGGAGGCGCAGGGTGTTTTCGAGTCCATAAGCGCGGGAATTCGCGAGATTCGCCGAGGTGAAGGTGCTGAGATTCTGGAGCGAGCCGCCGAGGGTGACGATCTGGTCCTTGAAGCGATTGTAGAAATAGGTGACGTCGAGGACGGCCTTGTCGCTGAACAGGCGCTGCTCGAGACCAGCGTCGAAGCTGATGCTGCGCTCTGGCTTGAGGCCGGGATTATTTGTGAACGCGAGCTCGAAGCCATCGGGCGGCCGAATGCCGGTGCCGAAGCTCGTGTGCACGCGCGTGGCGCCGAAGACGCTGCCCGTGGATTGGCGAGCAAGATAGGCAAGCGAGATGCGCGGGTCAACTTGTGTGATGGAATCCGCGGGAATAAACGGGCGCGAGCCGAAGGCGTCGGGCGGCAGGCTGTCCGTCTGGATGTTATCGACGCGCAGGCCAGTGGTGAGAAACCAGCGGCTGGCGGGACTCCAGCGATTTTCGGCGAAGAAGGCAAAGCTGTCGCGCGGCAGGTTGAAGGGATTGCTGTTGGCGTCGGCGACGTAGGTGTCCTTGAAATTCTCGTGGTCATATTCGAAGCCGGCCACGAAGACGTCCGAATCGGAAACGCGGAGCTCGCTGCGAGTGTTCACAACGAGGCGAAGATTGTTGGTGAAGGAATCGCCAGAACCTGAGTAAAAGGCGAAGCGATCGGTTTCGGCGCTGACAGAAGTTACCTGGCGGAAGCGGGGCGTGAACTGCTCGATGTAGTTGGCCTGGTAAGCAAACATGTTGCGGTCCTGCGTAGCGGCACTGGCGGCGATGCCGGGATAGAGGCCATCCGGATCGGAGCCGTAGGGGCCGGGCGTTCCGCTGCGGGCGGAGTCGCCGAAGAAGTGGACATTGAACTGGCGGCGCGGACTGTGTGAATAGCCGAGGCTGAGGAACGAGGTCTGATTGCGGAAGCCGTCGTCTTCCACGGGGCCGCGCGTCTGGAATCGCGAAAGGTCGTATGCCCAGTTGAAGCCATGGTTCAGGCCCGCACCTCCGGTGCCGATATGCGATGTGCCGTGGCTGCCGCCTTCGCCGATGAAGTCGAAATGCGGGGCACTCTCGCCCTGTGTCGTGACGATATCGATCACTCCTGCCACCGCGTTGGAGCCGTAGAGGGCGCTCTGAGGGCCCCGAGTCACTTCGATATGGTCGATACCCTCGGCGGGCAGAGTGGCAAGGTCGAAGCCGCCACCGAAGTCGTTGAGGGGAATGCCGTCTATCATCACGAGGTTGTAGTCAGAATCGCCGCCGCGAATGAAGGCGCTGGTGATGGCGCCGCGAGTGCCCCCCTGGTTGATCTCAACGCCGGGAATGTCGCGAAGCGCATCCGAAGCGCTTTCGGCGCCGCGGTTTTCGATATCGTCGCGGGTCACAACGGAGACGGAGGAGCCGACTTGCGGCGAAAGCTCACCGCCGAGCGACGCCGAGACAACCACGCGCTGCTGCACGGCGCTCAATGTCAGATGCAGATCGACGGTGCGAGCCTCGGGAGAGCGCAAGTCGATTTTTGTGGAGAGTTCGATGAAGCCAGGAGAATTGGCCGCGAGCTGGTACGAGGCGCTCGGTAGCGCGTCGAATTGATACTTGCCATGCGCATCTGTTTGCGTTTCTTCGACGGCGGATGTCGAGCTGAGCAGAGTTACGCGCGCTCCGGCCACGGCGCGTCCATTGGGATCGTAGACGGTTCCTCTGATGGCACCGCCTTGTTGGGGTGAATTCGAACTCTGGGCGATTGCGAAGCTCGGCAGAAAAAGAGCAATTGCGGAAAGCAGCAGAAGCGAAAAACGAAGTCTCATTGTTTCCTCCTCTCCCTCTCGCGCGGGAGTTGAAGGTTGTCCCGATGCACGCGCTGCGAGCGCGAGCCGGGGTGAGACTCCGCCGGTCTCCTGGCTTAGGCGGCATGCAATCGGCGGCCTTCCCATCTCGCGCCGGTGTGGCCGGAGCGAAACAGTGGCTGCGCCGAGACTTTCCGCCTTACAGTCGCGCGGCGGCGACGGCTTTTCACCGTCTTCCCGTGCGCGGAGTCTCGGTGAATTGTTGACGGCGCCCTCAAAAGCGAACGCCGCGTGCGAGGAATGGAAATCTCCCCGCTGATTTGAGACAGGGGCCCGAAAACCCGGTCAGTGCTCGGCCCGCAAGATGACGCGCGGGCGTCCGTTGCGCCGCGTTTCAACTTCGAGCGGCGCTTCGAAAATTTCTTCGAGAAGATCCCGTTCGTAGACTTCGCCGGGCGGTCCGACGCGCAGGCACTTGCCCTTGTGCAGGAGCACGATGCGGTCCGAAAACTCCGCCGCGAGATTCAGTTCATGAGTGACCACGATGACGGTGTGGCGGTTTTCGTCGGCGAGCTTCCGCAGGCGGCGCAGCAATTCGACCTTGCCGCCGATATCGAGATGCTGGGTCGGCTCGTCCAGGAGAAGCAAAGAGGGCTGTTGCGCCAGAGAGCGCGCGAGGATGACGCGCTGCTTTTCGCCGCCCGAGAGTTCGTTCATCCATCGGTCGCGAAGAGCATCCGCGCCGACCTGCGCGAGCGCGTTTCCAGCCGTCAGGCTGTCTTCGTCGGACTCGAAGCGAAGGCGGCGTCCGTACGGATAACGGCCTTGCAGGACGTATTCCCAGACGCGCAGCGGAAAAAGGAGCTCGCTTTCCTGCTGAACCAGAGCGATTCGCTGCGCGCGCGTGCGGAGGTCGAGGTCGCCGACTTCGGTTCCGTCGACTTCGATGCGGCCAGAAAGCGCGCGGACCGTGCCGGCGAGCAGCTTCAGCATCGTGGATTTGCCGCTCGCGTTGGGGCCAAGGATCGCAACGAGTTCCTGGCGGCCGGCTTCGAAGGTTGCGGGGCCGAGCGTGAATTTGGGAGCGGAGCGATCGGTGGCGGCATAGGCGTAGGTGACCTGCTCGACTTTGAGCCGCGCGGGCTGCAAATTGCCGGCGATGCCGGGCTGAGACGCGAAGGGCGCTGTGTGTCCAGCCGCGGCGCTCATCGCACTCTCCGGCGAATCAGGTAGATGAAGACAGGCGCTCCGGCGATGGCGGTCATCGCGCCAACTGGCAGTTCCGTGGGAGCGACGACGGTGCGCGCGAGCAAGTCGGCTACGACGATGGCAATGGCGCCGCCAATTACGGAGGTCGGAATGAGCAGGCGATAGTCCGTGCCGAAAATCATGCGCATCACGTGCGGGACGAGCAGTCCGACATAGCCAATAGCTCCGCTGACCGAGACAGCAAGTCCGGTGAGCACGGAAGCCGAAACGTAAACGACGAGCTTGACCCGATTCAGATTGACGCCGAGATGGCGTGCTTCCTGCTCGCCTGTAAGGATCAGATTCAGGTCGGAGGCCGTGGTGTACATGGCACCCGCAGCGACAAAGAAGATGAGGAACAGGAATCCGAACCAGGCGAAGACATGGGTGCTGGGCAGCGGCGTGGCGAGATCGCCCATCAGCCAGAACGCCATGCCGCGCAGGTCGCGGCCGCTCAGGGTGGTCATCAAGAACATGATGATTGCCGAGAGGAACGACGCCGAGACGATTCCGGCGAGGAGCAGAGTGGCGCTGTCGAGCTGGCCGCCGCGGCGCCCGAGGAAGTAGACCGCGGCGGTAGTAGCCGCGGCTCCAAAGAAGGCGGCCACCTGAATTGCTCCGGGCACGTGCGGGACAAGAATCAGACTCAGGATGGAGCCGAGCGCGGCGCCGCTTGAGACGCCGAGAACGTAGGGATCAGCGAGCGGATTGCGCAGCAAAGCCTGAAAACCGGCGCCCGCGGTGGCAAGACTGGCTCCCACCAGAATGCCGAGAGCGATGCGCGGGAGGCGAAGGCCGAAGATGACGAGAGCGAGATCCGAGGAGACCTGATCGCGCCGGCCGATGGCTCCCTTCACGAGCGTGGTCACGATGTCGCTGATGGCGATGGGATAGGCGCCCATGCGGAGCGAAATCACGACGGCGACGAAGAGAATCGCACCGAGAAGCGCGCAGATTCCTGCGACACGACGTGGCGTCAACGTGCGCATTGAGCGGACCTCGCTATCTCATCTCCATGCGATGGCGGATCGTTCGAGGCAAAGGCGGCCGGATGAATCTGACGGGCGAGCTGTTCGACGACGCCGATGAGTCCGGGGGCGGGCCGGTCGATTTCCTCGCTGATGATTGCGACGTGGCCTTCCCTGACGGCCCGGAGATCCTTCCAGGCTGGGCGCGACCGAAGGTCTTCGAGGGTGCGCGCATCCTCGCCCGAATGACTGCCGGCCATCACGATGTAGTCGGGCTGTAGGCGCACCACTTCCTCAAAGTTGTACTGGGGCCAATTCTGGCTGGAGCGGACGATGGATTCGGCTCCGGCACAGCGAAGCGCGTCAGCGATGAACGTATTTTGGCCGATGGTTATCAACGGTTCGAGCCATACGACGAAGAGGGCGCGCACAGGCGGAACGTCCGCAAGCCGGCCGTGCACGTCCTGCAGCCTGCGATTCAAATCCGCAACCAGCGCGCCGCCCTGCTTTGAAGCGCCCAGCAGGTCAGCAAGCCGCCCAAACGAATCTATCATTCCCTGGACGGTGTGCGGGTTCGTTGTGTAGACGGGGATGCCCAGTCGCGCAATCGCGTCGGCCGTGTTGGCCCAGTTGATGGTTTCGCTCGCCAGCACAAGGTCTGGACGTAACGCAACGATCGCCTCAAGGCTCGGGTTCGAAGGACCGCCCACGTGCGGTTTGGTCTTCGCCGCGGGAGGCGTATCGCAATAGCTTGTGTCGCCGACCAGCCGATCTTCGAGGCCCAGCGCATAGACTGTTTCGGTCAAATCGGGAGAGAGGGAAACGATGCGATGCACTTCGGCAGGAATCACAACGCGCCGTCCGGCTTCGTCCGTGACGATGCGAGGGGCACGCTCCGCTTCGGTCTGAACGATTGGAGGAGCGCTAAGCTGACGAGCAACTGCCGGCGTTGCTCCCAGCAGGAGAGCGAGCCATGCGTTGAATGATCGTTGCCAAATCCCGGGCAATTCAAATCTCCATCCGCGCAAAATAAAAAAGCCTCGCGAAAACAGCGAGGCTCAGAGCCACACTCTTTCTCGCGAAGAGTGTCAGCTTCGACCGGCTTGGGTAGGTTTCCTGACTCTCGACCTCTTCGCAACGGCCATTGTTACTTAGCCGCTTCTCGCGAAGACTTTGGGCGCTGCCGTTCCGGTTGCTTCAGAACGCCCTTCCCGGATCCGCTTATGCAGAGCCAGTGGGTGAATGCTTTTCAGCGCCGATCGATTACAGTGGCGGGACCGTGGCCGGTTTTCACGGCCTTCTTTACTCAAGGAACAGTCCGTGGGACCGTTCGAAGAGCCTCCCCCAAGCCAGCTGAATTGTCAGAAGCGAGTGTAAGCATCCGGCAGGGCGGAGTCAACAAACGCGCGGATAAGGCTTGCCAGGCACTATGTCAATTCAATCGAAACGATTATTCTGAAGTGTGAGTGAAAATCCAGACGCGCAGCCCACTACTCCGCCCCGGCGAAGCTTCGTTCGCCCCCTCGCTCGATGGCTCCTCATCGGAGTGGCGGTTCTGTGGTCGTTTGCTGTGCTGACACTTGTGGCTGCCCGGTGGATCAACCCGCCAACCACGGCAGTGCACATGGAGCGCCGCTTACAGGCGTGGATTCACAACAAGCCCTATCACGAGCGATACGAATTCGTTCCGCTGAGCCAAATTTCGCTCGACCTACAACATGCTGTCATCGCCGCGGAAGACGCGCGCTTCTACCAGCATCATGGATTCGATTGGCATGCGATGGAAATCGCTGCTGAAGACGATATGGAAGGCGGCCGCCTTCGCGGAGGGTCCACGCTTACGCAGCAACTTGTGAAAAACCTGTTCTTTGGAACGGGCCGATCGATCCTCCGCAAGGGCGCTGAGTTCACGCTTGTCCCTGTAGCCGAATTGGTCCTCGGCAAGAAGCGTATTCTCGAGCTCTACCTCAATGTGGTCGAATGGGGACCCGGCGTTTATGGCGCGGAGTCGGCGTGCCGCTATTACTATCGAACGTCGGCCCGGAATATTGACCGGGAACAGTCCGCCCGGCTCGCCGCAGTGCTGCCGTTGCCCTTGAAGCGACGGCCCGAGTACATGAATCGCTACAGCGGGCTCATCGAAGAGCGGATGCGTCAAATGGGATGGTAATCACACATCGCATACGGGAGAAGCCTGGAGATTCGTGCCGATAAGCGGCCTGTAAGGCATGATGTGAGCATGACGCCCGAAGAAAGGACGCGCTGGGTCTGCGAACAGGCTCGGGCCGTGGGATTCGATCTTTGCGGTGTCGCGTTGCCGGAGCAGCTCGAGGAGCTTGCGTTGCTGCCGGAGTGGCTCGAGCGCGGTTATGCGGGCGAGATGGACTACCTGCATGATTCGCGCCGCGAGGATCCGAGGCGTGTCCTGGAGGGGACACGGAGCCTGATTGCCGTTGCGCTCAACTACAATTCGGCGGCTCCCTACTCGATGGAATGCGGCGCCGTGGCCGGTGAATCGCCGCGCGGCTGGATTTCGCGGTACGCGTGGGGTGACGACTATCACGAAGTCCTTCGTGCGAAACTCGAGAGTTTGGTCCTCGCTATGCGTCGTGAGTTTCGCGAGCCGTTCGAGGCGCGGGCCTATGTCGATACGGGACCGGTGCTGGAACGCGTCGTCGCGCGGCATGCCGGTTTGGGCTGGCTCGCGAAAAACACATGTCTGATCAACGAGGAGCTCGGCTCATGGCTATTTCTTGGCGTGATTCTGACGACGCTGGAGCTGGCGCCCTCTGTTGCTCGCGGCGAGGTTCCGCCAGCCGATCTTTGCGGAAATTGCACGCTCTGCCTCGATGCGTGTCCGACGCAAGCTTTCGCAGAACCTTACGTCCTCGACGCACGGCGGTGCATTTCCTATCTGACCATCGAGCTGCGCGGCGCGATCCCTGAGGAACTGCGGCCCGAGATGGGAAATGCGGTGTTCGGTTGCGACATTTGCCAGGATGTGTGCCCGTGGAACCGCAAGGCTGCGGTGAGCAGCGCGCGGGAATTCGGTCCTCGGGAGCGGAGCGTCGCGCCGGAAATCGAGTCACTCGCCGCGTTGTCGCAGGCGGAGTTCAACGAAAGATTCCGCGGAAGCGCGGTGAAACGCGCAAAATGGCGCGGCATGATTCGAAACGCATGCGTGGCACTGCGAAACGCGAGGGTGGAGAAGGCGTCTGAATCGTATCCGCGCGCGATGGCGGTGCTGGAGCGGCTTTCGTCGTCTGAAGACGCGCTCATTGCAGAGCATGCGCGCTGGGCTCTTGAACGGCTGGCGTCGAAGGATTGACATTTTCTCGCTCGTTCGCATAGCGTTACGAAAATCATGGAGGCAATCATGGAGGCAATATGCATTTAGGAGCGCGAATCGCTGGAGAACTCGTCGCGCTGGCACCGCATTTCAGTTTTCCTGAGGGCGCGGTGGCGAACGAGGAGATCGTTCTTCGTTGGATTCATTTTGTCTCAGGCATCACTTGGATCGGCCTGCTCTACTTCTTCAATCTGATCGGATTTCCCACCATGAAGCAGATCGACGCTTCGGTGAGGGGAAAGATTTTCCCGGTGCTGATGACGCGAGCGATGTGGTGGTTCCGGTGGTCGGCGGTCGTAGCCGTCGTGGTCGGGCTGCGCTATTACTTCATCCTTCTGTCTGCCGACGCCCACAATGCGGGAGATCCGTCGCTGACGCTGCGGTGGTTTGGCTGGTGGGTGGTGGTGTGGTTAGCCGCGTTCGTACTTATCTATCCGCTCCAGCTTCCTGCGAAAGGCATTCTAGGGAGCGGCTGGGTGCGCGGGATCGCGATTGCGGTCATCGTCGGTGCCGCGTCGTGGATCGTTCTCGATCTGAATTCCAGCCCGGAATCTTCGAATAGCCATCTTTCCATCAGCGTCGGAGGCGGAATCGGATTGCTGATGCTGCTGAATGTTTGGGGAGTCGTGTGGCGCGTGCAGAAGCGGCTGATTCAGTGGACGCGAGCGAGCGTCGAACAAGGCGCGCCCATGCCGCCCGAGGCGGAGCGCATGGCCCGATGGGCTTACAACGCGTCGCGCGTCGGATTCTGGCTCTCGTTTCCGATGCTGTTTTTCATGGCTGCGGCAGAGCATTATCCGTTCTTGAGTGGGATTGCGCGGTAAGCTTTCGAGCCGGTACCGTGATTTTGGTCGGGTGCATCTAAGTAGGTAGCGAGAGGTAACATGCGAGCGGGCGCGTCATCAAGATCCATCCCAGTTAGGATCGTGGCGGTCCTCGCAGCCGTTGCAGTTGTCGCTGTCCCGGTCCTGGCGGCATTCAGCTATCCGCTTAGCTCAGAAGCGATTCGTGAGGCCTATTTTCTTGGCAATCGGAACGACGAGCAGACGGCGGACTTCCTCGCGAAGTATACACACACCTTTCCCCAACCCAAGAGCGGCCCGTATGTTGAAGAGATTGGAATCGAGACGCCGTTCACGCAAATCGTGAGACACGCCAAGATTACACCGAGCTACAACGCTCCCGACGCGGTGCAGGAATTTCAGGGCAAGCCACTGCCGTTTCGGGTGCATGTGGATATCATGCTGACCTCGAACTACGCCCCCATTCCGCCAGAGAGTGACACGGGCGAATATCAGTGGGTGCCGGACTTCTGGGATGATTTCAAAGTCCACCTGCTCCAGGATGAAACTGAGATTCCTTCAACCGTCAGGCGGGGCGGTCCTCTTTACGCATATGGCGAAAATGAGCTTCCCTATGTGACCGGCGCGCGGGTGCAGGTCGATTACGATCCTGAGAAGATTCAATCGGGACCGCTGACGATCATTGTAGTGACGCCGGGGCACGAGAAAGTCGAGACGACGTTTGAACTTGGCCGGCTGCGCTGAGCCCGCTGTGGAGGCCGGCCCGCGGGCCGTGGATCAGCGGGTGCTGACGTCCCGCGTTTCGACGAATTCGAAGGCGTCCTCGATCGTGCGCGAGTATTTCGATTCGACCTTCGTGAACTGGAATCGGCGGTGCGGCGAGAACCGCGCCGGATCGAAGCTGCCGCGTTTCACGTGAAACACCCAGACGTACTCCCGCTTGCTCTTATCCACTTCACTGCGTGATACGAGAGCTGTGTCGTACTCCACCATCGGGTTCCAATCCGAAAAGCCTCCCGCTTCGACATGAACCGGGGCAGGCATGGTGAAGTTATAGAAGTCGACGTCGTGCGTGAAGATCATCACGTAGTCGACCATGGAGGGTGAACCCGCAGGGCAAACAGTCGGGAATCGCTTCTGGCGGTTGTCGACCATCCACTTGAACTGCGCGGGTGAGAGCCCGTAGCTTGAGAAGTAGAGCTCACACGCTGGATCATCGCTCTCCGATTTCGGCCGGGTTAGGTACGAATCGTCGTCAGCGTCTTCGTCGTCGTCGGAAGTCTTTGCCACCGGGCGCACGCTGGGGGGCTTCGGAGAAGTGGCCGCTGGACTCGGACCCACGTAGACATCGTTCGTGGCGACGAGATTAGCCGGTCGCGAGGAAGTCGGAGCCGGCGAAGCTGTTGCTGCGGCATGCAAAGTAGAGGACGCGGAATGCGCTGGAGCCGGTATCGGAGTGCTCGGCGAGGCTTTTGCGGGCGTCGGTGCCGGCTTTGCGGTTGATTTCGTTCTTGAGCGGGAGACCGAGGGCGATGAATGAGCGGAGGCGCGCGACGTGGCGGCCACGTTCGTGGCTTTAGGTGAATCCGTTCCAGCGGGGATCTCCGGTGCCATCGGTTTGGGCGCCGGAGCGTTCACGGCTACCGTTATCGGTTCAGGATGAGATGCAGGAGCGACCTCGTTCTTCGCAACCGGCTGCGGACTGACCGAAGAAGGTTCGATGCTCCGCGGAGAGGCGGCAGCTTCGGAAGCAGGCTCAGCCGCGGTGGTTGGCTCAGCCGCATATTTCCTTCTGGCGGCAACTGCTGCGCGGGCTGCGCTCGCAAGGCTCACCTGCTGCGGAGCCGGCTTCGCTCCTGGAGTTGCGGCTGCGTCCTGGGGGATCGTGGACTTCGGGAGATTCCCTTCCGGCACGAATCCCTCGAGACCGCTCGCAGTACGGACTTTGACGTAGCCGTTTGCGCGCCCGAGTATCTCGACACTGTCGCCGCATTTCAATTTCGCGGCGACGTTGAATGTCGTGATCGAATCGTAGAGCCACACACGATCTTCGTTGACCGAGCACGTCACGCCTACGCCGCCTGCCAGTGTGCGTGCGGGCAGCGCGAAAGCTACCAGAAGCACGATCAGCGGAATCCGCCGGTTCATGTCGTTCTCCCTGCGAGACTTGAGAGGAATCAGCGCCGCCACTATGAACCGTGGTTCAAAACGGCACAACTGGACAGAGGGACAAGATTCGGGCAGGGCGAAAGGAGACCGAAAAAGCGACGTCAGCAGGCTTCCGGTACGATTGGAAAATCTTAAGTCCTGCTTTCTCAGCAGATTAAGAGAATATTTCCATTCTCACTTTTGCGGATGGGAACTGCTTTGGCGCGAAGCCGCGGCGACGTAAACCGTTTGGGGTTCAGGCCTGAGGATCCTGGTCTTGGGGAGGCGCGGAGAAGTCATCAAGTGGTTCGGCAATGGGTGCGCCTTCAGTATCTCCGCGCTTTTCGAGCTTCCTCTGGGCACGACGCTCGGCCTTGGCGCGGGCTTTTTCGAGTCTCTTCATTTCCTTCTGACGCTTCTGGAACGTGATCCTAGCCACAGTTCTCTCCTTTGGATTGGGGCGACGGAGTACGCTACTCCGCCCCACGAAGGATCAGGCAGAACTACCAGCGCGGCTCGCGCGGCTGCCGCGCAGATTCACTATAATTCTCGTTCGAGAACCCGCCGCGACCGCGGCCGCCTCCGCCGCTTGGGCCACGGGAGCTGGACTTCTCTTTCGGGCGCGCTTCGTTCACCTTTATGTTGCGGCCGCCGACTTCCTTACCGTCGAGAGATGCGATAGCGTTCGCAGCTTCCGAATCGTTAGTCATCTCGACGAAGGCAAAGCCACGAGCGCGGCCGGTTTCCCGATCCATGGCGATATGGAGGCGAGCGATCGCACCAAACGGCTCGAACAGAGCCCGCAAATCGCTCTCGGTCGTCTGAAAACTAAGGTTGCCGACAAAAAGATTCTTCATCTTGCCCTCATCATCGATACGGCGGGTAAAACACCATACCGTCTTAGAAACTCTGTTGCGCCTTGCGCCCGAACTGAGTCTTGCCGGTCCGTGGAGAATGGGTACTGCGATATTCCTCGAGATCCGCGTCAGTAACGCTGTAGTGAGTGATGGGTGGATGATTCGCATGGGTGGCGAGTTCGCGGCGAAGCTTCACGGAGCAAACGTCGGGAGCATCCTGATAGCGGACGAGGCGGCCGTTGAAAGCCTCGTTCGAGATGCTCAAGGTAAATTCGCGCGGCTCGCTCGCCGACTCGCGGACCGTGAAAGTGTACTCACGGACCATAGGCTTAACCTCGAAGCCGACAAACTGAACCAGGATACTGTTGCTCATTTCGAGCCCGACGCCATCGCGACAGGCGAAACGGTCGCCTTCTTGCGCCTCTTTGTCCGGCGCTTGGGCGGGGTTCCTTCGGCTGGTTCTACGACCATAATGCTGGTGACAAATTTCTTCATGCCATGAAGATCAAAATCGATGGAGGTGCGGTCCGCGTCCGACTCGGTGACGACGCCCAGACCGTACTGAAAGTGCTTGATGTAAGCGCCCTCTTGGAGAGCTTTCAAGGAGCCTCCTTTGGTCTAATCCGACTTCCAATGTTCCGGGCAAGGCGGGCCGCCCGGAGGCGCACCCGCCCGCCCATTCAAACGCTACAGGCTAGAGACGTTGGACGCCTGAAGCCCCTTAGGGCCTGAGGTGACCTCAAACTCGACCGCCTGGCCTTCGTTCAGCGACTTATAGCCATCCGACTGAATCGCGGAGAAATGGACGAAAACGTCCTCTCCGGACTGCCGCTGGATGAAACCGAAGCCCTTGCTGGCGTTGAACCACTTCACTGTTCCTTGTTCTTTCACTTAGTTACTTCTTTCTTTGTACTGCTTTGTAGGCTATTTGGTGCCTCTCGAACGCCTCCAGCCGCAAAAAAAACGGGGCTGCAAGTGTTAAACCTGCAGCCCCTTCAACGAATCTAAAGGTTTTACAAGAGCAACAAACGCAAGGACATAATCGCACATTAACGGGCGAAAGTCCAGAGGAATCTTTATTGGTCCTCTACGTGCTGTGCGGTTTTGTATTTCACTGATTTTGTTAGGGTTAGTCGATAGACCGTGCCGCCCAGCGCGCGAAGGCAGAGACCTAGGAGCGCCAGCGGAGGGTGACGGGACCGGACATGGGGTGCCGAAGAGGTGCTCCCGTGCGGAGGGAATCCAGATAGGCGGCCTTAAGGTCGAAGTACCAGCGGGCTTGGCGGTCGGCATCGTCAACGAGCATCATGCGATCGTCGTATTGCAGGCCGAGTGCCTGCTTCTTAATGACTTCAGTGTCCTGACGGATGAAGCGCGGCCCGAGGACGTGAATGATGAAGGAAACGATGGGAAACCAGGGGAGGATATTCCACGCGGCGACGAAATCGAGGCGGCAGAGATTTGGGCGCACGGGGGTGACCGTCGTGCGGCTCGATAGCCAATAGCGGCCCGCGCGGATCTGCTCGAAACGCTGATTGGGCAGAACGAAATCGATGGTGGTAGTAGCGGGTTCGCCAGTAGCGAACTTCAGGATCTTGTACGGCGCGCTATTGGCCGAGGGCCTGTGCGGGCTCATGCGAAAGCCGTTGGGAATGGGTTCGAATTGCTTTGATTTGTCCCGAATACTGCGGCGAGTACGCCACCACCAGGCCTGATGCACGAACGGGCCGTGTGCGGGATCCATCAAACCGATGATGCCATGGTCGACGGTGCAAGGCAGGTCGGCCGACAGGCGCGCAATCTGATAGCGCGAGCTAAAGACAGGCAGCTCGGGCGCAGGCGGTACCGGAGCATCTGACGGACGGCCTTCGGGATTTGTCATGAACGCCCAGACGTAGCCGTCGCGTTCCGCGCAGGGGAAGCTGCCTGCGAAGATCCGTTCACACTTGAGTTTCGAATCGGCCGTGAGTGAGGGTATGTGCTGACACTGGCCGTTATGAGCGTCAAATTGCCAGCCGTGATAGGCGCATTCGACATTCGCGCCATCGAACTGACCGAAGGAGAGGGGGAAGGCGCGATGCGGGCAGACGTCGCGAAGCGCGAAAGGCTTTCCGGCGGCATCGCGACCGATTACGAGCGGCACCTCGAGCAGCATAGCCCGGACGAGCTTGCGACTGCGTATCTGGTCGCTGCGCAGAGCGGGATACCAAAAGCCCCAGAGGATTTCGGCGGCGCCGTTTCTTGGAGCGATGGAAGGGTCGTTCATCGAGAGGTCATCGTAGTACAGGCGGCGCAACGCGGCAAACCCGCGGCGGGACAAAGGGCACGGTCAGGCAACAGGAGAAGAGACGCCAGGGCGCCGAAATGTGCGAATAACCGAGTCGCGTCCGAGAACAATGAAGGTCAGAACCCCGAGCGCGGTGCCGTAGGGAAATTCGAGACAACTGATGGCGGCCACGACCATGCAAAAGACGCGAGAGGTGCGGTTCCGCAAGCATACCGCCGCGCGAAATTTCAAGATCGCGAAAACGACCAGTAGAAAGAAAATGCCGAGTCCAATCGCGCCGAAGATCCAGCCGATGAATGCAGGAGGCGGACTGTTATTGCCTGAGGCGGGTACATGGGCGATTGTGGCGCCGACCACTAAACCCATGAACGCATAGAACAGACCGATGAGAGAAAAGAGAGCGGACACGCCACCCGCGATCATGTAACCGAGAGAAAGTAGTTTGAGGTGCTCGGTGTCAATCAATGCTTGCCGATCCAATTCTTCTGGCATGGAAGCTTTTCCCCATCCTAGTACAGACGGCGGGCGCAGCAAAGATGATTTGGCACGCCTGGCTTCCGGCTTTACCCTGCTCCACCGTTTAGGTTAATTATGCTGTACAAAGCATGTTAACCTAGCTTAACATCAGCGGCACGAGAGGTGAGCCGTGGGCTTCATCGGTTTTGCCGCGATGTCTTTATTGTTGTTTTCAGGCCAGGAGCCACAGAAAGCACCTGCAAGTGTCTGCGGCGCGGTCGAGGACCCGACAGGGGCGGCGGTGGCCGCCGCGTCCATCGAGTTAACCGGCGCGCGGGCGCCACTGGAAACGAAGACGGATGCGAAAGGGCAGTTTTGCTTCAAGGGGCTTGAGGCGGGAGGATATGAGGTAACGGTTCAGGCGCCCGGCTTTCAGAGGGAGCGGCGACGGGTGGAGGCCCGGGCGGGCGAGACGTCGGAGCTGAAGATCGAGTTAAGCCTGGAGACAGTGACGCAACAGGTGACGGTAGCGGAGGGCAATGCCGATACGGGATCACTGAACGTGGCCGAAACCAAAATTGGCGAGGGACTGATCCACAACCTGCCGAGCGAAAGTGTGAATGCCGCGCTGAGCTCGATTCTCACGCTGGCCACACCCGGTGTGGCGGCGGACTCGAACGGTGTGTTTCATCCGCTGGGCGAGCATGCAGAGACATCCTTCAGCGTCGACGGCCAGCCTATTTCAGACCAACAAAGCCGGATTTTCTCAAACCAGATTTCAGCCAGCACGATCCAGGAGATGCAAACGCTTCAAGGTGCGCCACCGGCGGAATTTGGCGACAAGACGAGCCTCATTGTAGAGGCAACGACGCGGTCGGGACTGGGCGCGGGCAGGGCAAACGGGACGGTCGCGCTAGGGTACGGATCCTTCGGGACGCCGACAGCGAGCGTTATGCTGGGGTCGGGTTCGAAAAGGTTTGGAAATTTCATGGCGCTGGATGCGGTAGACAGCGGACGTTTCCTGGATGCACCGGAGTTCGTTCCGCTTCACGCGGCTGGCAACGCAGAAAGCGTCTTCGACCGTTTCGACTGGCACGCGAATGATGCGACGTCGATGCACGTAAACGTCTCGGCGGCGCGGTCGTGGTTCCAGGTTCCGAACACGTACGACCAGGAGACAGCCGGACAGGACCAGCGGCAGCACATGACGAGCTTCAACACGGACGTGGCCTTTTCGCACGTGGTGACCGGGTGGCTGCTGGTGACTGGAAACGCGTGGGTGCGGCAGGACCGGGTAAACTATTTTCCCTCGGCGAATTTGTTTTCGGACCAGCCGGCAACGCTTTCGCAGTCACGGCGGTTGACGAGCACCGGTTTTCGCGGAGATGCGACTTACTCGCACGGCCGGCAGACGGCCAAGGCCGGCGTGCAGGTTCAGGTGACACCTCTCCGGGAGGTCTTCAGCACGGGACTGACCAACGCAGCGTTCAACTCACCGTGCGTCGATGCGAACGGCACGCCGGTGGATGATGCTTCGCTGACCTCTCCAAGCCAATGCGCGGCAGCAGGCTACGCGGAGAACAGCGGATTTCAACAGGCTCTGCTGGCATACGACCTGACCAGGGGCGGGATGCTTTTCAAGTTTGACGGCGCAGCGACGATCCACGAGGGCAGCGCCTACGCGCAGGACAACGTCAAACTGGGAGCACTCGACCTGAATCTGGGTGTGCGATACGACGATTACGCCGGACTGAGCCGCGGATGGGGCATTCAGCCGCGTCTAGGCGCCGCGTATCAGGTGCATGCGACAGGGACAGTTTTGCATTTTTCATATGCCCGCGTGTTTCTGACGCCGTACAACGAGAACCTGGTGCTTTCGAGCGCGACAGGCGCCGGCGGCCTGGCAAATGGCTCACTCGGCGCGACCAGCGTCCAACCGCTCACGCCAGCGCGGCGCAACCAATTCAACGTGGGGTTCGAGCAGCAGGCAGGCAGGAAGCTAAGCGTGCAGGCGGAATATTTCTGGAAGTTCACGGACGGCGCTTACGACTTCAACACGATTCTGAACACGCCGCTGAATTTTCCGATTCAGTTCCGCAAGTCGAAAATCGACGGGGCCCTGGTGCGCGCAACGCTGACTGATGTCCACGGATTCAGTGCATTCACGGTGATGGGGCACAGCCGGTCGCGACTGTTCAGCCCGGAGATCGGCGGAATCAATTTCGGCACAGCGTACGCGCCGGTGGCGCGTCCGGACCACGACCAGGGATTCGAGCAAACGACGAATGTCCAGTACGAGTTTTCAGCGAGGCGGCTGCGTGGCCTATGGATGGGACTGACGTGGCGGTTCGACAGCGGGCTGGTGGTGGTGAGTGTCCCGGACTACGCAACTGCGCTCACCCTGACTGGCGACGAACAGCAGGAGATGGGACTTTATTGCGGAAGCGTCTTCGCGAGGGTGGACGAGCCGCTGAGAACGTGCAATTCGAACCATTACGGCGCAACGCTCGTTCATATCGTGGCGCCGGGAACCTACAACCCAGACACGAATCCGTCGCGAATCACCCCGCACAGTCTATATGACATCGCATTGGGAGACGACGCTGTATGGAAGCGAGACCGATGGGCGGCGGGCGGGAAGATCACGGTTGTGAACCTGACAAACAAAGTGGCGCTGTACAATTTCCTCTCGAGCTTTTCAGGGACGCATTTCATCACGCCGCGAACGGTGCAGGCGGAGATGACTGTTCATTTTTAGGGGATGATTCAGGGAGACGTGCTGTCGATCAGGAGAATGGTTTGCAGCAGCACGGTGGCTCCGTTCGTGCAATCCTGCCAGCGAGTCAGTTCTTTCGGCGAATGGCTGATGCCGTTGACACTGGGGACAAAAATCATCCCCATGGCAGCGAGCTTCGCCATCATTTGAGCGTCGTGACCGGCGCCGCTGGGCAGGCGCATCGTTTTCAGGCCTAGTCGCGCCGCAGCTTCTTCGATCTGACGTTGTATTTCCGGGTCGGCGACGGCCGGCGGGTCGTGCTCCGCTTTCTTGATCGAGATTTCTGTCCCAGTGTCGCTGGCGATCTGCTGGGCACGCGTCTGAATCTCATCTCCCATGCGCGCAATCTTTTCCGCATCGAGATCGCGCAGCTCGATGGAGTGCTTCACCAGCCCCGGGATGACGTTGGTCGCGTTGGGAAACACCTGCAATCTTCCAACCGTACCCACCTGCCGCCCCGGCTCCGACGTGACGACCTGCTGCACCAGTTCGATAAGCTTCGCCGCAGCGAGGAGCGCGTTGTGGCGCTCGGCCATGGGAGTGGTTCCAGCATGATTGGCGAAGCCGCGTATTTCGACATCATATTCGTCAATGCTGACGATTCCCTCGACGACGCCGATCGGCACGTTGGCCTGATAGAGTGTGCCGCCCTGCTCGATGTGCAGCTCGAGATAGCAACGGAACGCGCCGGGAGTGAGGCGCGCTTCAGCGAGACGCGAGGGATCACCACCGAGTTTGCGAATGCCTTCCTCCGCGGTGATTCCATTGAAGACGCGACTCAGATCTTCGGGTCGAAGCTGCCCGGCAGCAGCACTGCTGCCGATGAGTCCACCTTCCTCGTTCGACCAGATCGCGACTTGCAGCGGATGACGAGTGACGACTTTGTTTTCCTGGAGCGTGCGAACAACTTCGATCGCCGCCATGGAGCCCAGATCGCCGTCGAAGTTGCCGCCGCTTGGCACCGAGTCGATATGAGAGCCGAAAAGGATGGGTCTCGCAGCGGCGTCGGTCCCGGGCCGCAGCCCGAAAATATTGGCGGCCGAATCAATGCGTGGTTGGAGCCCAGCAGACCGCATCAGGCCCATTGCGTAATTTCGGCCGGCGATATCGGCTTCCGAGTAGGCCGTGCGGCTGACGCCATCGGCAAATGTGCCGCCCGCGGGCCGGCCGTAGAGGCTCAGGCCTTCGATGTCGCGTCGAAGACGGTCGCCATTGATCCGAAGCTCGGCGGCGGGCCCTTGGGGAACTCGTGCCCTCGAGAAGACTGCACCGGCCGCAGCGAAACCGAGGCTGGACAGCAATTCGCGTCGAGAAACGAACATGGCGACGGAATCCTAACGCAGACCCAGACGCGGCGCTACCCTCGGGAGCTCATTTGACCATCTGCGGCCGGGGCCGCTATAATCCTTGCTTCGGCTGAGCGCTTTCGACGCACCGAATCCCTCGTTTCGAGTCTTACCAGGCAAAGCCCGGTGGGATGGCAACTAGAAGGAAGGCTCTTTGCCCCGGCCTGTTGACGCCGGCGGAACTGCAAGAGCGAACCGGCGAGGACAACTCCAAAGGGAAATCAGGAGCAGTCATGATTAAGGCGACACTTTTGCGCGCGGGCATGATCATCAAGCACGAAGGCGACCTGCATGTGGTCTACAACGTGGACCACCGGACGCCGGGAAACAAGCGCGCCGCCATGCAAACCAAGATGCGAAACCTGCGTACGGGCTCGATGATCGATTACCGGTTCCGCGCAGAAGAGACGATCGAGAAAGTAGTGGTGGACGAGATCGAGTTCGAATACCTCTACGCCGACGGCGAAGGCTACCACTTCATGAACACGGAGAACTACGAGCAGCTTCAGTTGCAGCTCGACGTGGTGGGCGATGCCAAGGACTACCTGATTCCGAATATGCCGGTGTCGATCGAGTATTACGACAACAAACCGATTGGCGTGCTGCTGCCGGATACGGTCGATCTGACTGTGGTCGAGACGGAGCCCAGCATCCAGAAGGCGACCGCGAGCGCCGTGATGAAGCCGGCGAAGCTCGAGACGGGCTTGGTCGTGAACGTCCCTCCATTCGTTGGAACCGGCGACAAGATCAAGGTGGACACTTCCGAGGGGCGCTACATCCAGCGCGTGCAATAAGGCTTCGGAGAGAAGCCCCCCGCCTTCGGTCGGCAATTCTCTGCCGTCTGAATAACTGCCGCGATAAATTACTTGCGTGTATTTCCCGCTGGCATTAGGTTAGCCCGCAACAACCATGCCCATTTGTCCAAGCTGCGGGAAAACATTCAGCGGATTCTCGTTCGGTTCGGAGCCGGCCACGGAATGCAACGATTGCCGCAGGGCGAAACCGACTGTGGCTGCCGCTTCGCAAGCCGCCAACCCGCGGGTCATCTCCAGCAACGCCGCTATCGCGGCTGGGCGCACACCTATCGCAACTTACACACTGGTGGGACTCAATCTGCTGGTCTACCTCGCGATGGGATTCTCTGGCGCCTCATGGACCGATCCCAACATCATGGATGCGGTCCGATGGGGCGCGGACTTCGGGCCGGTGACGCTGAGTGGCGAATGGTGGCGGCTCTTCACCAGCACCTTCGTGCACTTCGGAATCATCCACATCGGCTTCAACATGTGGTGCCTGTGGGATCTTGGCCGCGCGCTGGAATTTCTGATGGGACGGCGGGCGTTCGTGGTGACGTACGTCGTATGCGGACTCACTGCCAGCATGGTCAGCGTGGCGTGGGATCCGTGGCGCGTCAGCGCGGGCGCCTCGGGCGCGATCTTTGGCGTCGCCGGCGCGTTCGTGTCCTATCTGTACTTCAAGAAGACGCCGATTCCGCAGCAAGTGGTCCACCAGAAGCTGAAAAGCCTGGGAATTTTCATCGCTTACAATCTCTTCTACGGTATGCGATCGGGCGTGGACAATTCCGCGCACTTGGGCGGGCTTGTTGCCGGACTTGTGCTGGGGGCCATTTTTCCACCGATGGTTCGCGCTCTGACGACGCCGGCGACCGAACCGAGTCCGCTCGACACCGGGTCTTCTCAAGATTCGAGAAACACGCGAATCGCCGCGACGGTGGCGCTTGCATCGGTGGTTGTGCTGGGCTTGGCCGCGACGAGACTGCGCTCCGCGAACGCGGCGGCGGTGCATTACGGCAGTGGAGTGCGGGCGGCGCGAGCAGGCCATCTCGATCAAGCCTCGCGGGAATTACAGGCGGCTGTAAAGGCCGATCCGAAGGGCCTGTATGCGCTGGCTCTTCTGGGCCAGGTTGAACTGGAGAGAGGGGACCCCAGAGCCGCAATTTCACCGCTCGAATCGGCGATCTCGCTGGACGCGGACGACGTTGAGCTCGAAAACAATCTCGCCCTTGCGTACCTGGGCGCAGGAAGATTCCTGGAGGCGAATGGCGAGATGGGAATGGCGTTCACCCACAACAAAAAAACCTACAGCAAGGGCTTCTTCGTGCAAGGAGTGGCCGAGGATCGAGAAGGCCGACTCACGATAGCCGAGCAGCACCTGCGCGAAGCGCTGCAGCCAGATCCCAAGTTCTACCAGGCGCTGGATGCTCTGGCGCAGGTGGAAGCCGAAGAGGGGCAGTTGGATCAAGCGCGTCAGAGTTATGCGGACGCACTGAAGATCCGGCCAGACGACCCGGTGGCAAGCGCGAACGTGGCCGTGCTGAAGGTCCAGGGGAGCGCGCAGGTGAAGGCGAGCGACCTAGCCCCGATTTCGATTCCCTATGCCACTTTGCTAGTGAAGTCTCCGGCCTGGCCTTACTACCCATGATCCCGCTTCCGATTTGCCGAAGAGACTAGCGGGCGGCGGAGGACTTTGCGTCGGAAGTGGGCCGGCCGAAGACGCGCTCGAAGATGGCGTCGACGGCGCGAAGCTGGCGGCGCAGGTCGAAGGTGTGCGCGAGGGCCTTGTCATCGAGGAATTTGCGGATGTTCGGATCGGCCGCGACGCGCTCCTTGAAGCTGGTCTCAGATTCCCATGCTGCCATGGCGTGAGCCTGAACCCACTTGTAGGAATCTTCGCGCGGCGCACCGTGTTCGACCAAGTCCTGCAGCAACTGACCGGAGAAGACGAGTCCTTGCGTTGAGTTGAGATTGCGAAGCATGCGTTCGGGGAACACCTTCATATTGCGCACGATTTCCGTGGTGCGATGGAGCATGTAGTCGAGAAGGATTGTCGAGTCCGGCAGAATGACGCGCTCGACCGAGCTGTGCGAAATGTCGCGCTCGTGCCAAAGAGCGATATTTTCAAATGACGGCACCGCATTCCCGCGTATGACTCGCGCGAGACCGCAAATCTGCTCGGAACTGACGGGATTGCGCTTGTGTGGCATGGCAGAGCTGCCGCGCTGCTCGCCACCGAAGGGCTCCTCGACCTCCCGAACCTCCGTGCGTTGAAGGTGTCGAATCTCCTGAGCGATGCGTTCGAGAGACGCCGCCACAATGGCAAGTGTAGACAGGTATTGCGCGTGGCGATCGCGCTCGATCACTTGCGATGTGATGGGCGCGACAGCGAGTCCGAGGCGCGCGCAAATCTGGGTCTCCACGTCGGGCCCCAGATGCGTGCAGGTGCCGACGGCGCCGGAAATCTTGCCCACGGCGATCTGCTGAGCCGCGATGCGGAAACGCTCGAGGTCGCGGCGATTTTCGGCGAACCAGTTGGCAACCTTCAGGCCAAATGTGATGGGCTCGGCGTGAATGCCATGTGTGCGGCCGATTTGGGGAGTGTCCTTGAATTCCCAGGCGCGATGCTCCAGCACCTCGCCCAGCCGGATGATGCCCTGCTCGATCAATTTCGATGCGTCGCGGACAAGCAGCGCCTGCGCCGTATCGACGACGTCGTTAGACGTAAGGCCATAGTGCAGCCAGCGCGCGGCCTCGGGATCGCCGACTGATTCCTGAACCGCAATCGTGAATGCGATGACGTCGTGGCGCACCTTCGCTTCGATTTCATTAATCCTGGCCACATCGACACGGGCGCGCTCCCGGAGCTTGGCGGCCGCTTCGCGCGGCACAACACCTGCTTCCGCCAGCGTTTCCGCAGCAGCGAGTTCGACGTCGAGCCACCTCTGGAAGCGGTTCTCATCGCTCCAGACGCGGCCCATCTCCGGGCGTGTATAGCGTGGAATCAAATTCAGCTCCGATAGAGTGGAACCTAACGATGATACCCGAAACCAAAGCGCGGCGCGACGGCAGCGCGTCCTCGGATCAAAACTCGAAGGGACCCAGGGGGGTGCGTTGCGACGCGATGTGGAGTGTGCCGCGGTAGGCAAAAGCCTCGGAACGGCGGCCGAGCGCCTCTTCGGCGGAGATGCGGGCGAGATCGGGCGTGTTGTTTTGTTCGGAGAGATGCGCGAGGACGACGTGCCGCGCATGCCCGTCGAAGACCTCAGAATCCGCGAGAAAGTCACTCACAATCGTATTTGACAAGTGGCCCGTGCGGCTCATCACGCGCTGCTTGATGTACCAGGGATAGGGGCCGAGCTTCAACATGTCGAGATCGTGATTGGATTCGAGGACGAGAAAGTCAGACTCGCGCAGATGGTGTTTGACGAGCTCCGGCATGTAGCCCAAATCAGTGACGACGGCGACTTTGATTCCGTTCGTCCGGAAGGCATAGCCGACTGGGTCCGCGGCATCGTGCGGAATCGCAAAAGGGATAACCTCGATGTCGCCAATCTCAAATCGCATGCCCGCATGGATGTGCTGGACGCGTTCAATCTTCGTCTTCGGACTGTCCGCGTACGCTTTCAGGATTTCACGGTGAGTTGGCTCAGTAAGGTAGGCCGGACATTTCCAGTCCCGAGCAAGCTGCGCGAGACCGCTGGCATGATCTGTGTGTTCGTGAGTGATGAGAATGGCGTCAACCCGGTCAGGGCGCGCGCGGCCCAGTGCTTCGAACCGGCGGAGCATTTCTCTTCGACCGAGTCCGGCGTCAACGAGGAGGGTTGTGCGCTCCGTTTCGAGCAACGTGCAGTTGCCCGTACTTCCTGAGGCCAGGATGGAGATGCGCAGCGGGATACGTTAACCCTGAGCGGCTTCGACCCGAAACTTCTGCCGCCGACGAGGATGTTCGCAGAAAGCTAGCACCGGCGCAAGACCGCAAGTGGCCTGCGGCCCCTGATTTCTCCAATCAGATAACGAGATCTTCCCGCTTGAGTTCAAAGCCGTCGAGGTTTCCGACTACAGATGCGGCGACCCGGTCGGACTGGAAGAAGTCGCGCGCGATCTGCTGAACGTCCTCGGGCGTGACATTCTCCAGCATCGCAATGAGCTCCTGCGGCGTGAAGTAGCGGTTGAAGTACAAATGGTAGCGCGCAAGGCTGTTCATCCGCTGGCCTGTTCCTTCGAGCGCGAGAAGGGTTGCACCTTTGAGATGGTCCTTGGCGCGGCGTAACTCCTCATCGGTGAGGGGTTCGTCTTTTAGCCGCCGCAATTCGTCCAGCACGTTGCGAACAAGCTGCGGAGCGGTCTCGAGCGAAGTGCCGGCGTAGACGGAAAGCATTCCCGCATCACGATAGGCGTTCAACTCGCTGAAGATGGCATAGGCGATGCCGAGACGCTCGCGGATATTCTGGAAGAGACGCGAGGACATGCCGCCGCCGAGAACGTTGTTCAAGACGGAGACGGCGAAGCGGCGTTGGTCCGACATGGGCAGGGCCGGAACGCCGATGCAAATGTGAACTTGTTCGAGTTCGTTCTTTTGGCAGAGCGTGATGTGCGGCACCGGTTGTGGAGCGGCATCCGGGAAGCCGTCCGGAGAAGGAGCAACTTGCGCGAAACGCTCCGCGATGAGTTCGAGCAGTTTCGAATCTGAAAAGTGACCGGCAGCCGTAATGACGACGTTGTTGGGCGCGTACCGCCGGCTAAACCAGGCCTGAATCTTTTTACGGTCAAACGCCGAAACGGTCTCGGGTGTGCCCAGGATCGGCTTGCCGAGAGAATGAGGATTCCAGAAATTTTGGGTGAAGAGCTCGTGAACCAGATCCTCGGGATTGTCCTGAGTCATGCGGATTTCTTCGAGGACAACGGACCGCTCGCGTTCAATATCTTCTTCCGCGAATTTGGGTTCCAGAACCATGTCGGCGAGGATGTCGAAGGCCTTCGGAAGGTGTTCGTCGAGCACGCGGGTGTTGAAGCAGACCATCTCCTTGGCGGTAAAGGCATCGAGCATTCCGCCGACGCTGTCGACTTCTCGCGCGATATCTTCGGCGCTGCGGCGGCGCGTACCCTTGAACACCATGTGCTCGATAAAGTGCGAGATGCCGTTCAGCTCCGCCGGCTCGCGCCGGGAGCCTGAACGCAGCCAAATTCCCACGGACACCGAATGGACGTGTTCCATCGGCTCCGTCAGAACGACTAGGCCGTTCGGTAGAATCTGTTTCTGAACTCCGCGCGCGATTTCCGTCATATCTATATTCTGGCATGCGCCTCCGCGGATGTCATTCGCGGGTCGGCGATTGGTTTACAGATCTGCGCGGGCGAAGCTTCGTGGGCGGGCTGTGGCGGCCCAAGTCCTTTAGCGCGCGCGTGTTATCATGAATGAAAAGTTATGGCCAAACAGAAGGAAAGCGACGCTGGCAATGTCCTCGGCAGATCTGCCGAGGAACTGCGAGTCCTGGCAGAGTCGCTTGGCGAGCCCGCCTTTCGCGGAAATCAGATTTATCGCGCGCTTTACGTGGAGCACCGCTTCGATTTCGGGGCGATGACAGTTTTGCCGGCAACACTGCGGAACCGGCTTGAGAAAGAAGCTGCTATCAAGCTCCCGAAGATCGTCCGCCGCTATCGCGCCGCGGACGGGACCGTGCGGTACGTTCTCGGACTCTCTGGAAGTCATGTTAGAGACGCCGAAGCTGGCTCGTCCTCGACGACAGTCGAGACCGTGTTCATGCCCGAGGAAAACCGACAGACGATCTGCATTTCGACCCAGGCGGGGTGTGCGGTCGGTTGCCGCTTTTGCCTGACAGCGACACTAGACCTCATTCGGAATCTCTCTCCCGGCGAAATTATTGGCCAGGTGCTCGTCGCGCTCGAAGACAATAGCGACACTCTGAAGCCTCGAACGAACGTAGTGTTGATGGGCCAGGGCGAACCTCTTCTGAACTACGACGCTGTCATGGCCGCGCTGCGTATACTGCTCGATCCGAACGGCATGGCAATCTCGCCGAAGCACGTGACCCTCTCGACCAGCGGCATTCTGCCGGGAATCGAGCAGCTCGGCCGGGAGCGGGTTCGCCCGAAGCTTGCCATTTCTCTGAATGCGTCTTCGGACGAGCAGCGCAATGAAATCATGCCGATCAACCGGAAGTATCCGATTGCCGAATTGCTGGCCGCGTGCCGCCAATACCCGTTGCGACCGTGGGAACGGCTTACGTTCGAGTACGTGCTGTTGGGAGGATTCAATGATTCGGCCGAGGACGCTCGACGCGTGGCGAAGCTGCTCGCGAATTTGCGCGCGAAAGTAAACTTGATCCCTTGGAATCCCGGCGACTTGCCTTACCGCGAGCCGGATCCCGCGCGCACCGAGACGTTTCGGAAAATCCTTGCGGAGAAGGGCGTTCTGGCGCTCGTGCGGTACTCGCGCGGGCAAGAAGTGATGGCGGCCTGCGGCCAACTCGCTCTTCTTGAGAGCACAAATACGGGCTCCCGACTGGAACAAATTTCGGCGGTTCCTTAGGGATCCTCCAGCAGTCGATCAGGGACGGATTCCAATGGCAGCCATCATGCGCCCCGTGCTTTGATTTCGGCGATAGCTGAAGAAAAGGTCCCCGCGGCAGGCTGTGCAGAAATCCGAAACAGAAATGTTGGCTTCGCGGATTCCCGCCGTCGTGAGAATCTTGCGATTCGCCTGCTTCAAGTCGAGATAGGCGCGCGGAGAAGGCGGCGCATGTCCCGGCGGCTTCATGGTGAGCCACGGTAGCCAATTGGGGTCATTATCACCGTCCGTAAGACCGTCGAAAGGTCCCGTGAACCAATCGCGCGCGTCGGGAAATTGCGCCGCGAATTCCTTCACCACCTCGTGGCCGACTTCGTAGCAGCATTCCCCGATGGAAGGGCCGATTGCAGCCAGAAGATCTTCTGGCCTCGTACCGAATTCCATCCGCATTCGCCCGATTGCCTTCTCGGCAATGCGTTGAAGAGTGCCGCGCCAGCCGGAGTGAACCGCGGCGACCACGCGTTTGGCGGAGTCGGCAAGCAGGATTGGCACACAGTCGGCTGTCTGAACAGTGAGAAGAACGCCCGGTTCCCGAGTCATAAGAGCGTCACCGGACGGCACATCCCTGGATGCGGTTCTGATCGATGAGCCGACGCAGATCGCGACGTCCGAATGAATCTGGCGAAGCCCTTCGATCCGCATTCCCGCGGCGCCGACCGCTTGGAACAACCGATTGCGATTTTCAGAGACGCGTTCGCGCGTGTCCCAATCAGTGAAGCCGAGATTCAGGACGCGTCGCGGCGAAGTTGTGGGTCTTGGCGCTTCAGCCAATTCGCTGACGCCGCCACCGACCGTGCTAAAGCCGTGAGTCAACCATTCGAGGTTCGCCAATGGCGCGGCCTCGAGTATCTGGAGACCACGCGAGCGGCGAAGCCGCCAAATGCCTCCACTCTCAGGCGAATGCTTCTGTATCCTCACGGAACGCACCGTTCGACGCTTTGTCGTGATTCCAGGCATAGTGAGCGCGGTATCGCGGCTCTCTTTTCAATTATAGGTATAATTGCGCCGCCAGATGGAACGGAAGTTCCTCGGCGATGGGTTAGCTCAAACCTCTGAGGGCGCGTGATCGTCGGACTCGGCTTGGACATCACGGAAGTGGACCGAATCGCTGCGGCCATAGAGCGCCACGGAGCGGCCATACTCGAACGGCTCTACACGCCGAACGAAATAGCTTACTGCGAGAGTCACAAGAACAGGTCGGAACGCTACGCAGCTCGCTTCGCCGCAAAAGAAGCGGCGATGAAGGCCCTTGGGACGGGCTGGCGGTGCGGTGTGCGATGGCGCGACATCGAAGTGACGAACACTTCGAGCGGAAAACCCACCCTTCGGCTGAATGGAGTTGCCCGGCAATTCGCGGAAAAGCTCGGCGTCCGCGCGATTTCGCTCACGATCACGCACAGCGGCAATCTCGCCTTAGCTCAGGTGATTTTCGAGGATTAGCGCGCGCTTCGCCGCGAAGCTATGCCGGCGCCGCTGCCGTCAGCTGGGTGGGCGACGAAGTGATAGAAACAGAATGCCACTGGTTTGACCGATGCAGACCACCGACTCGGACCTTCAGGTAGTTGCCGGTGAGTGCTTCCGTCCAGTTTTCTCCTCTGCGATTCAATGTTAAGGCCCGAACGGTGCGGGCAGCCTGAGTCGCGCGAAAGCTAATAGATTTCGCCTCCCCAGCGGCTCGCAGGGCCCGAGCGCGCTCGCGGATTACGACTGGCGGAACGCGTGAGCCTAGTTTCTCGGCAGCCGTGCCCGGCCGCTCCGAAAACGAGAATACGTGCAGGTACGTGAAGGGAAGCGCCTGTGCCAGTTCGAGCGTCGCAGAGAAGTCGCCTTCAGTCTCTCCCGGAAATCCGACGATAACGTCCGCGCCGATCGCGGCGTTTGGCATCATTTCTCGAATTAGCTTGATGCGCTGCGCGTAGTGCGCGGCGCGATACCAGCGCCGCATTGCACGCAAGATGGCGTCAGATCCCGACTGCAACGGCACATGAAAATGGGGCGCGATTCGCGTGGAAGACGCAGCGAGGGAGAGGAAAATTTCCGTAATGTCCTGGGGCTCAATAGAGCTGAAGCGAAGCTGCTCCAAATTCGTCTCGGCAAGGATACGCTGCACGAGCCCTTCGAGGGTCGGGCGCTCCGCCAGATCGCGACCGTAAGTCCCCAGGTTAATGCCGCTCAGCACGATCTCCCTTGCACCGCTGTCGATCAGAGTCTGAATCCGATTAAGGACATCTTCGGGTGGCAAGCTTCGGCTCCCGCCGCGAACAAAGGGGATCACACAATAGGAACAGCGATTGTCGCAGCCGTCTTGAATCTTCAGGATTCGACGGGTGTGGTCGTCCAGTACCGGCGATGAAGGCGCGCCCATCAGGGTCCGATGCGCCAGGATGTCTCCGCTCAGAATTTTTGCCGGTCCGTGTGCCAGCGAGATCGAATTGCGGTCAAGCCTCACCATGGGAATGAAATCGTTTTCAGTCGCCAGAGTTGACGAGGCGGCCCCGCCATCCAGGCTCAACGCCAGCGACGGAATCTGCTCCTGGTGCGAATTTCCCACCACACACGCGACTCCCGGAATCGCCGCAATCTCTTCGGGGGCGCGCTGCGCGTAGCAGCCGGTCACAATAATCCGAGCGTTAGGGTTCTTCCGATGAATCTTGCGGACGGCCTCTCGAGCCTGCGCATCTGCGGCGGCCGTCACGGTGCATGTGTTAAGCACGACCACGTCCGCGTCGGAGTGCTCGCTCCGCTGGGCGAGACCTGCAGAAAGAAGCTGCTGCCTCAGCAGGGCGGCGTCCGCGTCGGTCGCACGGCAACCGAAGTTTTCGATGGAGAATGTGGCCATTGATAGAAACAGTGAGTACTTGCTTCCGAATTCGAAAGCGAAACAATAGCAGGGTAAACGGCGGGAGAGCCCCTTGCAAGTGGCGGCAAGCTATCTACGTGCCGGCGGAACGGCGCTGGAAGCAAAGCAGAATCAGGTCTGCACGGCGCCGGACGCCGAACTTCGCGAGCAGATTCGAAACGTGGAATTTCACGGTGCGCTCGGAAATGTGCAGCCGGTCCGCAACTTCCTTGTTCGCCAGGTTCTCGAGAAGGCCGTTCAGTACTTCCTGCTCCCGGCGGCTCAGTTCGGCCGGAGAGTCGCCGCGAAGACGGCGTCCCTGGGTGCTGCTCAGGATCGAATCGACAAATCGGGATAGGACCGTCCGAGGAACCCAGAACCCCCCGGCCGCGACGAGTGGAAGAGCCCGGGGCAACTGCTCGCGGGCTTCGTCGTAATTGAGGATGCCCTTAACCCCCTGCCGAAGCAGCGTGTAGCTGTCGGCCTCCTTCAGCTTCTCGCCGACGACAAGCAGCCGAGCGGTGGGAAACCGGTCAAGGATGTTGCCCAGCAAGGCGCCGGTCGCTTGGCGAGCCGCGTGGGCGTCCACGACGAACACCGAGGCCCGCGGAATCTCCAGATTTCGGAGGTCGGGGGCCAGCATCGAGTCCAGTTGTTTCGATACGATTTGAAACCCCGAGCTTTCGAGCAGCCTCCGAAACTCATCCAGGACCATCGGATGCGGCGAGAGAAGGCAGACGCGCAGACTCGGTTTGGGGCTGGCTTTCGGCATCGAGAATTTTAGGCTAGCGAAAATAAATCGAGGGGGCAAGGAGTGGGAAACGAAGGATTTCCTACCAGATACGTCCCCGGGAAGCGCCGAAAATCGAAAACCGGGCAGTCTGTCACGCAAAGAAACTGAGGATGTCAAAATAAGCAGCTAATCAGCAAGAACCGCGGGATTCACGGGATCTCCCGCCTCTTGCGGCTGTCCATTTCGCCGCTGCGGCCGCTTGCTTGGCAGTCCGGCCTGTCGAACCTTATAGAGCAAGGCCCTGTAGCTGATTTTCAAGACTTCCGCCGTCTTCCGGCGGTTCCAATGGTTGGCTTGGAGAACTTTCAAGATCAGGTCGTGCTCCATTCGCCGGGTAACCTGCTGTGCGATACGCTTCAGCGGAATGTTACCGTCGGTCGGCGCATCATAGGAGAAAGTGACCGGCTTGCGTTCCTCGCGATCCCCATAGAACGCTTCCTCCGAGCCCAGGATCACGTAGCGGGCCATGCAATTCTCGAGTTCGCGAACGTTCCCCGGCCAATCGCGCTGCTGCAGCAGTTGCACCGTCTCGCGCGTCAGCGGCGCGGCTTCCCGCTTGAAACGCTGGTTGAACACCTGACGGAGGTACTCGATGATGTGCGGGATATCTTCACGCCGCTCCCGCAAAGGCGGAAGAGTAATGCTGATTACGTTGATCCGATAGAAGAGGTCTGATCGAAAGGCGCCCGTTTCGATCTCCTGTTGAAGGCGACGGTTTGTCGCGCAAATCACGCGCGCGTCCATTCGCCTTTCTTCATGACCGCCGATTCGGTTGAAATGCCCATCTTGAAGGACATGCAGCAGCTTCGCTTGCAAAGCGGCGTCAAGTTCCGCGATTTCGTCCAGAAATAGCGTTCCACCCACAGCGAGCTCGATGCGGCCGGGCTTCGCGGCGGTTGCGCCCGTGAAAGATCCCTTCTCGAATCCGAACAGCTCGCTCTCCAGTAGGGTGCCGGGAATGGCAGGGCAATTTACCTTCACGAAAGGGTTGTCGCGCCACGGCGAGCGGTAGTGAATGAATCGGGCTAGAACTTCTTTCCCAGTCCCGCTCTCACCCAGGATGAGGATCGGGACGTCCAAACCAGCTGCCCGCTCTACACGCTGCCGGACGGCTTGCATTGCCTCTGCCGGGCCGAAATAAATCCGCTCCGGTGGCAGGTCAGGTGGATAAGGAACGGAGAGTCTACCTTCGGCAGCAGAAGCCATCCATGCATGGGTTGCACTCAAGGAACCAAACTGGGGAAGAGGCGACCGGCCCACGCCTGAGCCCCATGTCAGCCCGTCGGGTTGTAAGTCTATGACAAATAACGCCTTATTAGTGCCCGTCGGCGAAGTCCCAGTACTCTACCTCTTTGTCTCGGTGCTCTCAGTGGAAAACTCCACCAGAAAACCGTGGGCACTTTCGGGAAGGCGATTTCCTCAGGCAAAATTCCAACTTCGGGAAGTGAGCCGAGCGGCAAGCCGCAATTAAGAAGTAAGTCCGATTTGGGAAAGGATGAAAGCGTTTCAGAGGCAGCTCGAAGCCAAAAAAGAACGGAATCACGAAGCCTAGTCTGGCAACTCACGGTCAGTCTCAGATGTGAGTTCCTTCTCCGCGTATGATGTCGTAGCGCTCGATGATTGCCGCCACTCCAACGCCTTCCTGCTCCTGATCGTCTTGCCTGTCGATTCGAACGACGCGTCCGTGGGCCCGCACGAATACTTCTGTTCCGCGGGTTATTTCGGCCGGAAGGGTCAGCGTAAAATCGAGTTCGGTACCGGGTGCGAGTTCCTTGTGCAGAGTGAAGTAAACGCCTCGAGTCGATATATCGCGAGTCTGGCCACTATGCGAACCCGGTTCCCTGTTGATCGGTAGGCGAACATTCACCGGCAGGGAAAGATCGTACCGGCGGGCTGTCCGACGCTCGGTCATCCCAGCTCCTCGACTCCAGGATTGAAGTTCACGCAGGATCCCCCGTGCTCGAATTCAGCAATCCCGATTCCAAAGGGCGCTCGCTTTCCTGCCAGCTCCTTCGCAACCGTCCCTCTACCGGGGGCAAGTGACGGTCAAAAAGTGGCGCTCTCCGCAAGCCCTTTGTAACCAGTAACAAACGTTTCTTTACGATGTTCGGGTAAGCGGCGTGAACCCGGTCGCCCGCCGACCAGAAAAATCGCGAGCGACCCACTTCGGCGCAGAATATAGTCTAAGCACGGAATGAAGGGTAGCGCAATTTCTTTGGATGTGCTCTAGATATGCAACTCTTTTCAGGGTCTAGGACTACCCTACCATTCGAGCAAGGCTCGCCGTTGCCTACGACCCTCGGATCGCTGGTGCAGCCGGGTCGGGCGCTTTCGCGGCAGATTCGCGCTCAAGGGCTTCCTTAGCCGCAGCCGCTGCCTTTGCCGCAGCGGATCGCGACCCGCGGCCCGAATCGAGATTGAATTGCCGCATTTTGTAAAGGAGCGCTTTATAGCTTATGCCGAGCATTCGAGCGGCATCTTTTCGGCACCAATTCGTTTTTTCCAGTGCGTCGGCAATCGCTTCCATCTCGGCTTCATCCTTCAAGCCGCGTACCAACGCCTTCAGGCCTTGTTCCTTTGGTGCCGGCGTTTCTTCGCGAGGGGCCATGCGCTGCTGCTGCCCGGTCATTTCGAGCAACTCGCGAAAACTCCCTTCGTCGTCTTCCAGGATCACATAGCGCTTCACAAAATTCTCAAGTTCACGCAGGTTCCCCGGCCACGGATACCGCAAAGCCGCTTCCAGCAGGTGTTTCGACGGATCCGCCGCTGGCTTTTGATACTTCTCGCTGTACTTCACGAGGAAGTGCCGGAATAGCAGCGGAATCTCCGCAGTTCGCTCGCGGAGCGGCGGGATGTGGATCGAGAGAACGTTCAGGCGGTAGTAGAGATCCTCGCGGAATCTCCCGGAGCGCATCGCCTCCTTCACGTCCATGTTGGTCGCAGCCAGGACGCGCACGTCAACATTCACCACGGCTCTCGCTCCCAGCCTCGAATACTGGCCGTCCTGCAATACGTGCAGAAGCTTTGCCTGCAGATGGGGGCTCATCTCTGCGATCTCATCGAGGAAAATCGTCCCCTTGTTTGCCAATTCGAATTTCCCGGGCTTGGCTCGTACCGCTCCCGTGAAGGCTCCTTGCTCGTATCCGAAGAGTTCTGATTCCAGGAGTTCGCCGGGAAGGGCGGCGCAATTCACCTTGACGAACGCCTGAGTCCGTCGCGTGGAACGAAGGTGGATCATTCGCGAAACCACCTCCTTGCCCACGCCGCTTTCGCCACTGATGAATACCGGAACGTCCACCGGCGCAATTTGAAGAATCTGCTGCCGAATCTTGAGCATCTGTGGACTGGCCGCGAGAAATGAAAGGTCCTCCGTCAACTGCTCGCAGTACTCTCGCAGCGCATCGTTCTCGGAGCGCAACTGCTGTTTCTGTCGCACCTTCATGAAAGCCGCATCGAGCTCCGGCTTCTCAAACGGCTTCGTCAGATAGTCAAGCGCTCCCAGCCGAATCGCCTCGACCACCGTAGTCACTTCGTTCGAGCACGACAGCATGATGACGCTCAGCGAACGGTCGACTTGCATGAGGCGCCGCAGCGTCTCCAGGCCGTCTATCTCCGGCATTAGGACGTCAAGAATGATGTAGTCGGGCCGCTGGCCGGCGCCGATCAGTTCCAGGGCTTCCTTTCCGCTGGGCACGCTCTGTACATGAAAGCCGTCCACCTCCAGCAGTGTCTGGAGATACTTGCGAATACTGGGTTCGTCGTCGACGACGAGGATTTTTTCTTTATCGGGCATTTTTGCTTTCACCAATCGCCTCTCCTGAATCCTATTCCAAACTGATGGGTAGGAGGAATGAAAACGAACTTCCTCTGCCTACTTCGCTATCTACCCAGACCTTGCCTCGGTGCGCTTGAATCAATCGCTTCGTGATCGCGAGGCCGAGGCCCATGCCGGAGGAGGAAGGATCAACGCGCACAAACTCCTCAAAGATCTCCTGATGAAACTCGGCAGCGATTCCGCCTCCCGTGTCCGACACCGCGATCAAAACGCTGTTGTTCTTGCCTCCCCACGTGCGCCGCCGCTCTTCGGAGGGGGCCGTTTCAGAGACTCGCCGCTCCCAGAAGTGCGGCTCTGCGAGCAGGGTCACGCGCCCTCCTGCCGGCGTATGCTTCAATGCGTTATCCAACAAATTTGCCATGCATTGCTGCACCTTCTGGTAATCAAATCGAAAGAGTGGCAATTCCGGATGAACCTTGATCTCAAGCGTAACGCTGGCACGCTGAAATGCCTCCTGCCAGCGGCAGGTCAAATCGGTAATGCAATCGCGAAGGTTATTTTCGCGAAGTTGAAGCACAAGCTTTCCGCTCTCGAGAGCCGAGTAGTTCAGGAACATCGAGACGAGTCGCACGAGACGGTCGCAGCTCTCTTTGGACTCGTGCAGAATCTCTTGTTGGCGCTCGCTCAACCGTCCGAGTGAACCCGAAAGCAGCAAATCGTAGTAACCCTTCATTACCGCAAGAGGCGTCTTCAATTCGTGAGCTGCAGATGCCAGGAATACTGTTTTCTGGCGGTTGACCTCCTGTAATCGTAAGTACGCGGCGAGCAGGTTTCGATAAGTGATCTCCCGCTCTTGCATCAGCTCTTGCACAGTCTGACGCATCCGCGCTTCGTCCGCCTCTTCGGACGGGGCCGGTTCGACATATACCACCAGCCAATCCGGCTCCGGCAACCAGCGAATGCGCGCTCGCGTCCGGCCTTCGGAAGGTCCGATGGGGAGGTTTAACTCCTGCTCGCCGCTCTCCAGTTGGCTCAGGATGGGTTTGGCGTCCGACTTAAGGATGTCCCGGAAGAGATTGGTCTCCGGCTTTGATTGCAGGCTGACATTGCCCAGCGCGTCTTGGGCGTGTAGATTTGAGAAGATTCCCCTTCCATCACGACCGCAGACTAGGATGGGTCGGTCCACGGCCTCCAGAAGGATTGCCGCCAGTTGCAGGGCTCCTTGACTCACGTCCTGCGGGGAAGCTGTCAAACCCTCCGGCAAATCTCCTCCTTGGAATCGGAAACTACCTCAGGATAGACACCCTTTCCCTGAGAGGAAAAGGCGAAGGATGAAGAAGTCGTATGCTCGCAAAGGGTCCAGAGGGTGTCAATGGTAAAAGCGTCCTACATTTGCACAAACCTGGAAACAGAATGGAGTAAATTTACACACTTGGCGAGCCGTGGCCCGCGAATCAGCCCACGTCGGTGTCCCTCAACCGATTGATAACACGCCACTTCCGGATAGCCCCCTGTGCAATTTCGACTTTGCATTGAAATTGCCACTGAAGGCGAGTACTAAAACTGAGGTACCGAGTCGTTATGCGAGAGAGCGCCGTCCACCAAAAGCTCGGACTTACACCCCTTTACGAGGAACGTAGGCGGTTCCAAAGAATTCGACTCCAAGTGCCACTCTTCGTGCGCGGAAAGGACTCCCGCGGAGAGCAGTTCTTGGAATTAGCTAAGACTATTGATATCAGTGGTTTGGGGGCGTTCATCACATGTCCCAGGGCTCTAGCGATCCACGATGTCATCACCTTGACGATCCCGGCCCCGTCAATCACTTCCTCGGCCTTGGTCCCCGCGGGCATGCCCCCGATTCAAGCCCGGGTAAAGCGTCACCAGGAGGCCGGCGACGTCCATCTGGTCGGCGTTGAATTCCTGAAGCCGATCGGCTGACCTAGTCCTTCGACTCAACCCTTATGTGCCAATGAACGGAACTACTTTTCATCTAATTGTCCCGGGCCGCAGTCGATCCTCCGGAGCTCGGAGGCCCCGCCGCTAACCCTCGCCCACACAGCGAATTAGGGATGTTTTTTCGGGAAAGACCCGCATTGGGATTGGACCACGCCGTGCTATATTCTTCGCGGCCCCCGCAGCCGTTTCCCCTACAACCTAGGGCAGAGTAGATCTGTCTCGGAACCATGATGGCTCAGTCCGGCGAACCCCCTCAGCCGCAGCCGCAGTCAGAAGAGTCGTTTCTCGATCTCTTGGTCGAGACTCTGCAGGGCCTCGAAGACCCTGTCCGCGGCCAGTTTCTGAGATCTCTCTTTCGCACTTTGGCCCAAGTGGAGCTCACCGACGCGCAGAGCATTGAATACTGGAATCTGATCCTTCAGCGGCGACGCGAGCTATTCGAGAGCGGCGGCCGGCGCGTTTCTCTCCAGGCTGTGATGCTCGACGTTCTCGCCTCAACGAACCTCCTTCGCCTTCCCATCTTGATGGAATATGAGGAATTCAAGAAGCTCCAGATCAACGCGGCTACGGATGCGCTCACAGGCTTGTACAACCGCCGCCTGTTTGACGAGTATTGCGAGAAAGAATTGAATCGCGCGAAGCGCTATAGCCAGCAGCTCGCTGTGATCATTCTGGATCTTCACCGGCTGAAGGAGGTGAATGATCTGCATGGTCATCTGCGGGGAGATCAAGTGCTGCAGATCGCTGCGTCGATCCTCCGGAAGACCCTGCGTTCCTCGGACTTTGCTTTCCGGATCGGCGGCGACGAATTTGCTCTCTTGCTGCCGCAAGGAGATGCCGAACAGGCGCTTACGCTTTGCCGCCGGTTGCGTTCGCAATTCGAGGCCGAACTGCGCCCCATGAACCTGGATGTCCCGGCAACTTTGGATTTCGGCGTTGCCGTCCATCCCGAGGATGGAGAGCGCAAGAACGATCTCTTGAATGTCGCCGATAAGCGCCTGTACGAGTTGAAGGCGCAAGGCCGCGGGTCTGCCCGTGTGATTCCGATGGAGTCGCGTCCGCTGCAGGAAGCGCCGCAGGCCGCCGCGCCCAGCCCTCCGCCGCCTCAAGCGGCAGCTCCGAAGAGCGAACCTCAGCCGGCCAAACGGCCGCAAGCGGCGGCTCCGAGTACATATCCCGACAAGCGAAAGTGGGAGAGAGTGTCCCTCGCGGGCACCAAGGCCTACGCCGTCATCGCGGAAGGCGGCCAGAAAACCGCCAGAGTGATTGATTTGAGCTATGGCGGGGTCGCGTTGATGATGGACAAAGCCGAAGACATCCCGCAACAGTTCAGCGCCATTCTGCACGTGCCCATCCTGCCGCCCGTTCGAGTCATGCTGCGCCGCGCCTATGCGGCGCCTCTCGACGGAGGCCGCACTCGGCTCGGCTGCTCCTTCGTTTCCTGAAGTTCACCCGTGCGCTGTCTCCGCGAGTGGAAATTCTTACTTTAATCCTGTAAAATCAAAGTTCCGCCCTTGGCCTAGCGACGCGACTGTGCTCATGCCTCTCGCGCAGACCGGCCGGGCGACAGGAGTACCACATGAAGGAAGGAATTCACCCCGACTACCATGCCGTGACGGTGCACTGCGCCTGCGGCAGTACCTTTGAGACCCGCTCGACGTTCAAGGGCAATCTGATCCGCGTGGAAATCTGCTCCAGCTGCCACCCCTTCTTCACCGGCAAGCAGAAGCTGATCGATACGGCCGGCCGGGTTGAGCGCTTTCAGAAGAAATACGCGGACAAAGCGGCCAAGAAGTAGGCCCCGCTCGACCCCGACACAATCTCATTTCAGCGCTTTGCTCACCCGCGACTCCGCATGTGGTTCGTGACTGCGGTGCGGGTGTACAATGCCGCTGAGCATGGCCACTCGATCGTCTCCCTTGTCGGATTCGCCTCAGGAATCGCTCGTTGAGACCGCGCCGCCGCGTGTCACTCTGCGAAATTACTTCGCGCACCCGTTCGATTCGGCCATCGCGGCCGCTCGCACGTGCTACTCGCCGCGCCTCATCAATCCCGAAGAGGTAAACGAAAAGCACCGCGTGAACATCGGCTCTGCCACCTACTTCGGCGGCCATCACACGGTTTATCAGCACGCGCATTTCGAGTTCGGCCTCGAGAACGTCAGCCGCCAATTCGTCTGGTCCTTCCTCCACGCGCATCCCTTTTACAACTCCGAGCAGCAAAGCCAGCGTTACGTTCGCCTCGACCGTCCCCAGGCCTTTGTCCCCGAGGCCCCCGGCTTTGGTCCCGCGGAGCGCGCCATTTATCAGAAGGCTGTAGCGCGCGCCTGGCAGTATTACCGCGAGCTGACAGAAATCCTCCAGCCCGGTGCCCGCGCCATTCTCGCCGACATCTGGCACGTCAGCGACATGTCGCACCCCAAGCGCGTGCAGAAGGTCGACCGCCAGTCCGAGAAGCGCGCCATCGAAGTCGCTCGCTACGTTCTCCCAGTGGCCGCTTTCACGACGATGGTTCACACCGTGTCCGGCATCGTTCTTCACCGCCTCTGGCGCATGCACGCCGCGAGTGACACCCCAACGGAAGCGCGCCACGTGATCGGAGAGATGGTCGCCCGCGTCCGCGAGATCGATCCGCAATTCTTCGATCGCTTCGATAATGAGCCGCTCGAAGATCCACTCGAGCAGCAGTCCCCGCCTCGCGACGGAGAAGCCTTCGCGCGCGAATTTGATTCGCGCCTCCAGGGAATGACGTCGCGCCTGATCGATTACTCGCCCTCCGCGATCGAAGCGATGGCCGGGGCCTATCGCGCTGTCCTCGGCCTCACGTGCGAGGAGTGCCCGGACGAGGAAGCTATCGACAGCATGCTGAACCCCGCGCGCAATGCATATCGTCGCGAGACCCTCAACATCGGCGTCCATGCGCCGCTCATGCGCCCGCTCCAGCACGCCAATTTCACCTTCGCCAAGAAAATCAGCCATACGGCCGACAGCCAGGACCAGCGCCATCGCATGGTTCCCGGCTCGCGTCCGCTGCTCACTCTTGCCGACACGCGCTCGCCCGATTACATCACGCCAATGCTCATCCGCGAATCTCCACGCGCGATGGAAATTTACCAGCGCGCGATGGACGAAGCTTGGGCCGCAAAGAACGAACTGCTCGATCGCGGCGTCCCGCGCGAGTTCGCACTCTATCTTCTGCCGAATGCCAAGGCCATCCGCCTCGTCGAGTCCGGCTCGCTCCTTCACCTCCTCCACAAATGGACCATGCGCACCTGCTTCAACGCCCAGGAGGAGATTTACCAGGCCTCGATCGAGGAAGTGGAGCAGGTCCGTGCCGCCTTCCCTGCTCTCGGCCGCTACATCGGCCCGCCATGCTATTTGCGCGCAGGCATCTCCACACCGATTTGCACCGAGGGTTCTCATTTCTGCGGCGTGAAAGTCTGGGTGGACTTCCCCAACGTTCAGCGCCGCATATGACGAGGCGCGGCAGCCTCGTCTACTACCTCACTGCCTGGATTCTTGGTTGCTTCTTCATGAGCGCGCTGATCTGGATTCGCGACATGTTTGCCGCGACGCTTGATCTTCCGCTCACGCGCTCCACCTTCGGCCTTCTCTTCTTTTATTTTTACGGTTTGGTTTTTGGCGCGATCAGCGCCTTCGTGGGAGCATTTCTTCTCCGCAGAATCATGGCCGCGCTGAAGTGCAAGACGCCCAGCCATTGGGCCGCCATCGGCGCGATTCTGGCCCCGGCGCTGATCGCCATCTTCGGCCTCTGGGGGCGTCATCTCGCGGTCGCGCAGCGCCAGGTTCCGCGCATCCTCGGTTTGGTTACCTTTGGTCCTAGAACGGTGATTGAGGCGGGATGGTGGCTCGCGATTCCAGCCGGAGCCGCAACCGCATTCTTTCTCTGCCGCGTGCAGCGAGCCTTCGGCGCTGCGAACCCGGCCGCCGCATCGGACGCCTCGCCCAGCGCTAGCGCTTGAGAATCCGCGTCGCGTTCGGCGAGACCAACTCATAGCGAATCCCGCGCCACTTGATCCGCTTCGTCATCAGCGACTGCAGAAAATTCCAGGAAAACAGAAACGGTACGATGGGCGCCAGCGCCATCCACACCCAGGCCCACTCCGATAGCTTCCCCTTCCATTCAGGAAGCATCTCGTTCACCGCCATCGTGCGCAGCGCGCCCTTCATCGCCGCCAGCAGCGGAATCGCCAGCGTCAGCAGCGCCAGCTGCCCCCACGGATCTCCCGCGATCATCTCCGCCAGCACAACCACCGCCGCATAAATCAGCGTCACGCAATACGTGAGATGGGAAATCATCCCCATCAACCATCGCTGCGGCGAATACACGCGCGTGATTACGATCTGCCGCGTCGTGAACTCCAGCAGCTCGGTTCCCGTCCACGGATGTGGCGTTGCTGCCAGGCATTCCGGGCAAAAGACGATGGCCTTGCCCGCATGATTGAGCGCGTTGGTCATTGCAAAATCGTCGCTCACCGCGCCCGTCCATGCTTCCAGCACCTGCGCGTCGTCGAATGTCTTCCGGCGGATTGCCGTCCCGCCTCCCCAGCAGAAATTGTCCTTCTCGTTGCCTAGCATCGTTGCCACCGCCGCGTTCCACGCCGACGCCATCGCGCTCGCGAATCCGCCTTGCCCGATGCTTCGGCTCGGAATCATCCAGCGATAGGCGGTAGTCGCTCCGATCCGCGGGTCTTGCAGCGGCGCAATCAGCTTGCCTAGCCACTTTCTCGGCAGCCGCACATCCGAATCCGTGAAGACTATCACTTCGAACTTGTCCGCGGGCAGCGCCTCCACCGCGCGTTTCAGGTTGTAGACCTTCTCGGCGCAATCCTCGGGCGGCCCCGCAATCACGATGTGCACAGGCCGCTGGCTCGCCGCCTTTACCCGCTCCACCACCTTCAGCGCCGGATCGAGGCTCGTCGCCAGTGAAAAATAAATCTCGTAGTTCGTGTATTCGAATCGCGTCAGCGCCAGAAGATTTTCTTCCAGCCCCAGTTCATTTCCCTTGCATGGACAAATCAGCGCCGCCACCGGAGCGTAGAATCCGGCGTGCGAACTCAGCCGCCGCTTCACCATCTGGAACCAGGCAACCCCGTTCCATAGCGAATACGCGCCGACAGCCAGTTCAAGGATGACCAGGATGTAGAAGGCGATGATCACTTCGGCGAGAATAGCAAAAACACTTCACTGAATGTATCAGCGCGGCACCAACCTGTACCGAAAAGGAATCCCCTCCGCCCCCTCCTGAAGCCGCCTCCGTCAGGGCTCGCGCCGTCGCGTGAGAACCTTCCGCAGCACGCGGTCGGAGATGCCGTCCAGTTCCGCGCGGAATTTTCCCGCCGCCCGGCGCGCCTGATCCATTAGCGACGGGTCCAGCAGGAATGCCACGCGATCGACGAACGGCCCCGCCGTCATCGTTCGCGCGTCGCGCTTCGAATGCCGCCGTTGTTCGCTTTCGCTGAGTTTCTCGTAGAGCTCCAGGTCGCGCCAGAATTCATCCGCATCCTCTTCCGTCCAGTTGAGCGCCTGTCCCAACGCCACGAAGAATTCCTCGCGAAACAGGTCGAGAACCGGAATCGCGAATTCCCATCCGCGCCTCGGCTTCGCCGCCTTCCGCTTTCCCTTGCCTCGCTTCGCTGGCCGCTTTCGTCCTCGCGCCGCTTGCACCGGCACGCGGACGTTCAGTCGCTTCGGCAGAGCGCCTTCCACGCGCAGCACCATCGAGAGGATTGCTTCGCGACGGATTGTTTCGAGTTGCTCGCGGTAATGTCCCGGTTGGTCGGCGCGGCCGGGGCGTCGATGCTCGGCTGCGTACATGTCGAGGAAGCGCTGCACCATTTCATTCTGGTCGAGCGCCCGCAGTAGCAGCGTGGCTGCTTCGCGCGCGCGTACCACCAGTTCTCTTGGTCGCAGCGGCATGGGAATTCAAGCTCTACGCGAAAGCCCTTCCGCTCGCAACAGGAATCTCCGCGCTGGCCGCAAAATAAAAACGGCCCGGAGTTTCCTCCGGGCCGTCGTTGCCTGAGCCTTTGTTTTTTCCAACGCTTTTGGCGTTTAGTGCACTGGGCTTTGTGCTGGAGGCCGTCCTTGTCCCACGGGTCCTTCTGGTAGCGGGCGAACCTGCTTCTCGAATTTGCCCAGGGCAATTTCGAGCGCCTGCTCGGCCGTCCGGACGTAATGGACTTGCATGCCTTCCAGCATTTCGGGCTTCAGGTCCTCGAGCACGTTCGGCTCGTTCTCCGAGGGCAGTATCACCTCCCGGATTCCCGCGCGCTTCGCGCCGAGCACCTTTTCTTTGATTCCGCCCACCGGGAGCACAATTCCCGAGAGCGAAATCTCGCCCGTCATTGCCACTCGTGGCCGCACCGGCCGCCCGGTCAAGAGGCTGACCAGCGCTGTCACCATCGCCACGCCAGCGGACGGGCCGTCCTTCGGCACCGCGCCCGACGGAACGTGAATGTGCAGGTCCTGCTTGCGGAAGAAGTCCGGGTCGATTCCGTAACGTTCGGAATTCGCGCGGACCCAGCTCAACGCCGCTCGCATCGATTCCTGCATCACTTCGCCGAGATGCCCCGTCATCGTGAATGCCTTGCCGCCGCGCGCCTTGCTGGCTTCGATGAAGACGATGTCGCCGCCCACCGGAGTCCACACCAAGCCCACGGAAACGCCCGGCGTTTGCACGCGCTCTTCGACTTCCTTTTCAAGCCGGATCTTGGGGATGCCAAGCGCTTCTCGAACCACTTCCGGCGTGACGGTCAGCTTGTCCGTCTTGCCTTCCGCGATTCGCCGCGCTTGCTTCCGTACGAGCGTCGCGATCTCGCGTTCGAGATTTCGCACGCCCGCTTCCCGCGTGTAGTGCGTGATCACGTCGCGAAGCGATTCGTCGGTGAACTCGATCTGTTCGCCAAGCTTGATCCCGTGCTCCTTCGTTTGCCGCGGAATAAGGAACTTCTTCGCGATCTGGATCTTCTCTTCCTCCGTGTAGCCTGGAAGCTCGAGAATCTCCATCCGGTCGCGCAGAGGTTCAGGAATCGGGTCCATCCAGTTCGCCGTCGCGACGAACAGCACCTTAGAAAGGTCGAACGGCACGTCGAGATAGTGGTCCCGGAACGTCGAGTTCTGCTCCGGATCGAGCACTTCCATCAACGCTGCCGCCGGGTCGCCGCGAAAATCGCGCCCGAGCTTGTCCACCTCATCCAGCATGAAGACGGGGTCGAGCGTCTCCGCCCGCCGGATTCCCTGAATGATCTGGCCCGGCAGCGCCCCGATGTAGGTGCGCCGATGTCCGCGGATTTCCGCTTCGTCATGCATGCCGCCCAGCGAGATGCGGACGAATTTGCGGCCCATCGCCCGCGCGATGGATTTGCCGAGCGATGTTTTGCCCACTCCTGGCGGTCCGAGGAAGCAAAGAATCGGCCCCTTCATCCCGGGTTGCAGCTTCTTCACGGCCAGGTAGTCGAGAATTCGCTGCTTCACCTTTTCAAGGTCGTAGTGATCCTCGTCGAGAATCTCCTGCGCCTTCAAGATGTCCATCTGCTCTTCGCCCGTTCCGGACGTCTTGGCCCACGGCAGTGATGTCATCCATTCGAGATACGTTCGCGAAACCATGTACTCCGCCGAGGCCGGCGTCATCTTCGCCAGTCGCTTCAGTTCGCGATCGCACTCTTTCTTGGCGTCCGCCGACATGCCGGACTCGTCGACCTTCTTTCGCAGCTCGTCGAGTTCCGCCTGGCCGTCGTCCGACTCGCCAAGTTCCTTTTGAATCGCCTTCATTTGCTCGCGGAGCAGGAATTCGCGCTGGCTCTGGCTCACTTGCTCCTGAACCTGCTCGTGAATCTTGCTTCGCAGCTCGAGCACTTCCTTTTCTTTGGAAAGCTCGTTGATCAAAATCTCGAGCCGCTTGCGCACGTTGAAGGTTTCCAGCAGTTCCTGCCGGACCATCGTGTTCAACGACGGCAGATTGGAAGCGATGAAATCCGTCAGGCGGCCCGCCTGGTCGATATTCATCACTTCGGTCTGGAGATCGTCGGAAAGCTGCGGCGAACGCGCCACCACTTCCCGGAACAACTCCTGGACGTTTCGCTGCAACGCGGTCAGTTCCGCATCGCTTTGTCCTTCCAGATCGGCTTGCCGCTCCACACGTGCCCGCAGAAAAGGCGTCAGCCCAATTACCTCAACCACGCGAATCCGCTCCATCCCTTCGAGAAACGCAACCACGTTTCCGTTGGGCATGCGGACCATCTTGTGAACCTTCGCCAGCGTGCCGACGCCATGAATATCCGTTCCCGTGGGAGCCTCGACGCGCGGATCGAGTTGCGCCACGACGCCGAGCAATTTCTCAGCGCCCTGAAGCGACTCGAGCAGAGCCAGAGAACTCTCGCGGCCTACCGGCAGCGGCATCACCGCTCCCGGAAATAAAACTGTGTCGCGAACCGGCAGAACTCCCAGTTCTTCGATAGTGGCCTTCGTGTCCTTTGTCACCTGTCCCCCTTACAGCCCCGAAACCGACAACCTGATAGACACCTTATCGGCGGCCTTAGCTGTTAGATGCGTCTCCCGGCCGAACGATTTGTCTAAATCTATCTGTACTTATATCAACGACGGTGAGCATATCACACTAAAGTTCTGGTTGCAAATCTATGGATCTTGGTCCGTCCCCAGTGTGGCTATAAATCCCATAGAATCAGCGAGTTAAATGGCCATCAGCCATGTCCGAAGGCGTCTCTCACGAGGTTCAGCGCCTGGTCTCGGTTCGTTACCCGCCCGTCTAGTTGTGCTTCTTCGACCGCGTCCAGCATCTTTTTATATTGGGGTCCGGGAGCGTAGCCCATCGCCTTGAGGTCTTCGCCAGTCAACAGCCGCGGCGGCTTCACCTCCTCGGGCGGAGTCTCGGCCAGGAAGCGCCGGACGAACTCGTAGTTCTGAAGGTTGCGATGGCTCGCCAGGCAATCGAGCCGGTGCAATTCGAGGTGTTCCTCGAACCGGTTGAGCCGCACGAAGCGCTTCAGCGTCGACGGCTTCATCTGCGGAACGTCCTTGAAGCGCAGGTGATTGGCCACCAGCGCCGCGACCTGCTCCGTGTCGTCATTCGAGAAGCGCAATCGCCGGCAAATTTCCTCCGCCATCCGCGTGCCCACCTCGACGTGCTCGTCGAAGCGGATTCGCGTGCCTGGACCCGACGCGGGCCTAAAGGTCGGTGGCTTGCCAACATCGTGCAGAAGCACGCCCCACGCAAGCGTCGGCGAGACACCCGCTGGAAGCTCGTTCAGCATGAGGAGTGTGTGCGTCCAGACGTCGCCTTCCGGATGAAACTGCGGCGGCTGCTCCACCCCCTTCATCTTCGCGATTTCCGGCAGCACTTCCGGCAGAAGGCCCGTGTCGTCGAGAAGCTCGAACGCGCGGCGGGCCGCCCCCTCGGTGAGCAGCTTGGTCAATTCGTCGCGGATTCTTTCGCGGGACACCTGGCGAATCTCTGGAGCTAGGTGCGTAATCGCCGAGAACGTGCGAGCTTCGATCGCGTAGCGGAATCGCGCGGCAAAGCGAACGGCGCGAATCATCCGCAGCTTGTCTTCTGAAAAACGCTGCTCGGCGCGCCCGATCGCGCGAATGATGCCCGCGCTCAGGTCGTCGCGTCCGCCGACGAAGTCGAGTACATCATTGGTCTCCGGATCGAGCAGCAGCGCGTTGATGGTGAAGTCGCGCCGCTGCACGTCTTCGGCGGGAGTCTTCGCGTACTCGACCTTGTCCGGATGACGCCCGTCGGAATAACCGACGTCGGAACGGAACGTCGCCACTTCCACCTGGAGCGAATCGGCCATCACGATGATGACGCCGAACTTTGCGCCCACGTTCACGCTGTCCGGAAAGATTTCCTCCACCCGATCCGGCGTTGCATCCGTCGCAACGTCGTAGTCCACTGGCTCGCGCCCCAGCAGGATGTCGCGCACGCAGCCACCCACGAGATACGCTTGATATCCTTCGGCGCGGAGCCTGCGGCAAATGTCGTTGGCGAATTCGCGGGCGTTCATTCGGCGATTATGAGCGAAAAGCCTTCGCGTTGAAAGTTGGCGGAAAAAAGCAATTCCCTAAACTGCCGTATAATCGCTTCCGATGTCGACTGCGGCAAACCCGCCTGGCACCCCGCCTCCGCGCGGAGCCTTTCCCCGCGCAAGGTCGTTCTGGACCCGCGTGACCGAAGGCATGGAGCTCGATCAGCTCTGGGGGCAGTTCGTCTCCGAGGCCAAGTCCAGCTACGGCCTGTATTCGAAGGACGTCGACTGGGACGAAATTCATCGCGAGCGAAGCAAATTCAAGAGGGTTCTTCGCTCCGCGTGGGCTTTGTTCCAGGCGATGCTGATGAAGCTTTCGCCCGCGCGCCGCGTGCTGCTCTTGATCGCCATCGCGCTGCTGGTGATTCATCCGAATTTTCAGTATGGCCGTCACGAATCGGTGAACTTCGACCTCAGCGCTTTCGGCGCGTTGATTCTCTTCTTCCTCCTGGCGCTCGAACTTGCCGATCGCGTGACGATGAAACGCGACCTGGAAATCGCGCGCGAAATCCAGCAGTGGCTGGTACCAGATCAGCCGCCGGTTGTTACCGGCTTCGATCTGGCTTTCGCCACCCGGCCGCAGAACACGGTGGCCGGTGATTATTACGATGCCTTCCTGCGGCCGCTGCCGCCGAACGATTCCGCCACCGCGCCGTTGCTGATCGTCGTGGCCGACGTTGCTGGCAAAAGCGTGCCGGCCGCGCTGCTGATGGCTACATTCCAGGCCAGCCTGCGCGCGCTTGCGGCGACGCCCGCATCGCTCGACGAAATCGTGCGAGGCCTCGACCGCTACGCGCGGGCGCATAGCCTCGAAGGGCGCCGGTTCACGACGGCGTTCATCGCCGAAGTGGATCCCGCGACGCACGAGATGCGCTACGTGAACGCGGGACACAACAGCCCGATCCTGCGGCGCGCGACCGGCGAGATCGAGCGACTCTCGCGGGGCGGGCCGCCGTTTGGCGTTCCGCTCTTCACCGACGAGGAGCCCGCGTATCCTTCGGGGCGCGTGGAGCTCGAGCGCGGCGACCTGCTTTTCATCTTCACCGACGGCGTAATCGAGGCCATCGACGACAAGGGCGAGGAATTCGCCGAGTCGCGGCTGATTCCGTGCATCCAATCGGCGCCGCCGGAGAGCGCGGCCGATACGTTGAAGCGCGTGATGACCGAGGTAAACACCTTCGTCGGCTACGCGCGCCAGCATGACGACATCACTTCGTTCGTGCTTCGGGTCCTCCCCTAGTCTCTCGGCTCGCGATTGCCGAGCGAACCTCCGAACTGCACCTTCGAGAAACCGAATTTGTCGCGCAAGCGATCCGTGACGCGCGCGAGGCGCTCGAGCTTTTCGCGGCGGCCGGGATCGAGCAGATCGAGCTGGCCGGACCCCGCGGAAAATCCCGAGAACGCGACGCCAACAAGCCGCAGCATCGTTTTTCCGTCCCAGTTGCAATCGAAGAGGGCGCGAATTGTTTTCAGGAGGATTGCGTCGAGGTCTGTCGGCTCCGCAAGAGTGTCGGCACGCGTGATGGTTTTGAATTTCGTGTCGCGGAGCGTGAGCGTGATAGTGCGCGCGTGCAAGCCCGCGTCGCGCAGGCGCTTGGTCGCTTTCTGACAGAGGTAGCTCAAAGTAGCCTCAAGCTGCTCGCGATCGTTCGTGTCGCGGCCGAACGTTTGATTGTGCGAAATCGATTTCGGCTCCGCATCGACAAAGAATTCGAAAGAATCGATGCCGCGCGCCTTGCGATAGAGCGCCGTTCCCCACTGTCCGAAGTTTTCTTCGAGGCGTTCGAGGGAGATTTCCTGAAGCTGCGCGAGAGTTTCGATATCCATTTCCTTGAGCGCGGCCTCGGTGACACGGCCGATGCCGGGAATTTTGCGGACGCCAAGCGGGGCGAGAAAGGCGGCCTCGCTTCCAGCGGGAACCCAGACGAAGCCGCGGGGCTTCGCCTGCTCGCTGGCGACTTTGGCGACGAGGCGCGTGGAGGCGAGGCCGCCCGAGCACGGCAGACCGGTGGAGCCGGTGATTTGGCGTAGGAGTTTGTGCGAGGCGGCGAAAGGATGGCCGAGAAGGCGCTCGGTGCCGGTGAGGTCGAGATAGGCTTCGTCGATCGACGCCATCTCGACGACGGGCGAATGCTGCGCGAGGATCGCGGCGACGCGGTCGCTCCACCGCTCGTAGAGCTCGTGGCGATTATCGAGAAAAACGGCGTGGGGGCAGAGTTTCGCGGCGGTGCGAAGCGGCATGGCGGAGTGGACGCCGAAGCGGCGCGCCTCATAGCTGGCCGAGGTGACGACGCCGCGCTGGTCGCGCTGGCCGCCGACGATAACCGCTTTCCCGTTGAGTTCCGGCCGCGTGAGGAGCTCGACGGAGACGAAGAAGGCGTCCATATCGACGTGGAGGACGGAAGCGGTCGACTCGGGGCCAACGGGCGGCGAATCGTGCTTCGCGCGGAAGTGGGCCAGCTTCGGCATGGGCGACTTTCGGAACTATACACCCGAGGGCGAAGACAGAGCGAAAGATAAAAGGCCCCGGATTTGTATAGATTAGAAAAATGCAAGTTGCTGATTTGACGAGGCTTGCGGCGATTTCTAATATTCAGTGTATAGATTAGAAAGCGCGAGCGGCTGCGAGTAGCCGCAGGGGACAGAGGGTCCAATCCGCGGATGAGCCCGCCTGCGGCGGGCAGGCCACTGTGTGCGGCAGGCAGGCACGATGAACGCGGATAAGGATCGAAGAGCCCTCGCAACCGTAGATTAAGCATGGCTCCGGTCCTTTGTTTTCAACGAGTTACGGAGATTCTTAATCCCGGAACCGTAGATTAAAGTTCGCCGGGATTTCGCTCTGGGCTCGCGCGTTGAGGCTCCCACCCTCGGGTCGGCGTCGGGGCATCTGCCATCCGTCATCGAGCGCTATCTCCTTTCGTTTCATCAAGCCTGCCGACATACGCCGACCCAGACAGCCGTCCGGGCAGGCGTCCGGCGTCAGCGTGCCAACAAGCGGGCACACAACGATTATTATCATTTTTAATGGAAGAACTAGTATATCACACACGACGCTGTAAGTCAAGGAAAAAGGCTCGCTTTCATTTTCTGAAGTAAAGAAAGGACTTACGGTCCCAGCTGAGTCAGGAGCGGATGGCGGAGATGACGCGGGGGATGCCGGCGAGGTCGTTGGTGATCTTAAGGTGGGACCAGGGGCCCTGCTCGAGGAGGGCACGGACGCGCGGGCCGGAATCGTAACCGAGTTCGAGGACGAGGATACCGCCCGGAGCGAGCAATGAGGCGGCCTGGGAGATGAGGCGGGGATAGATTTCGCCGCCGGCGGGGCCGCCAAAGAGGGCGCCGTGCGGTTCGTGGTCGCGGACTTCGCGGGGAAGGGTGTGGGCGGCGTCGCGGGAGACGTAGGGGGGATTGCTGACGATGAGATCGAGGGGCGAGGGATGAGGGGCGAGGGGCGAGAAAGAGTTTGTTGCCTCAGGGGTTGAAACCCCTGCCAAGAAGGCGGCGTTCATGTCGGAGCTGAAGCCGTGTCTGCCGACAGGCAGGCTCCGACCCCCTAGAGGCGAGGGATGCGGGGTCAGGGGCGAGGGCAGGAACGGCCCGAGGAGGTCGCAGAGGAGGAAGTGAATGCGATCGGAGACGGCGTGGCGGGCGGCGTTGCGCCGGGCGACTTCGAGGGCGGCTTCGGAAATGTCGGTGGCAAAGATTTCGGCGTGAGGCAGCTCGCGAGCGAGGGCGACGGCGATGCAGCCCGAGCCGGTGCCAACGTCGGCGATGCGAAGCGGAGGAGCGGGAGCGCCGGTGCGCAGGTCGATCTTGATTCCGCGCGGGCCGAGGAGTTCGAGCGCGACTTCGATGACGTGCTCGGTTTCGGGGCGCGGGATGAGGACGGCGGGAGTCACTTCAAATTCGAGACCCCAGAATTCCTGTTTGCCGGTGAGGTATTGGGTCGGCTCGCCCGCGGCGCGGCGAGCGATAAGCGCGAAGTAACTTTCGGCGGCGGAGGCATCCACGGGCGATTCGGGATGGGAGTAGAGCCAGGTGCGGTCGCGTCCGAGGGCGTGCATCAGGAGAAGTTCGGCGGCGAGTGTGTGGGAGGGGACTCGGGCGGCGCGCAGGCGGGCGATGCCCTGTTTCAGGGCAGAGCGGATGTCGAAAGTGGTTGAGGGTGCGTCGGGCATGGTGGCGGTCGATTCGAGTGTTGCAGATTCGAATTGGAAATTTCAAATTTGAAATTTCGAAGAAAGGCAAAACCTTTTGGAACCACAGATGAACACAGATAAACACGGATAGGTCAAAAGCGACTTCAAGGGCGAGGGATGCAAAGAGCCGGCAGGATGGCGGCGCTACAACTGCCTCCAGAACGCGAGGAGCAAAGAGCGCTCACCTCGCGGCGCGGTGGAAAGCACGCCCAACCTTTGCAAAGGGCGCAAAGGATGGGGCACCCGCAAAACATACTGCAAAACCGAGAAACAAAACCGGGAGCAAAACCGGGACCAGAACCCACACGACAATCGAAACCAAGAAACAAAGCAAAAACCGAAGAACAAAACCGACACCAAGAAACAAGACAAGAACCAAAGAAAAAAACCAAAGACAAAAAGACAAGAAACCAAACACTAAAACCAAGAGCGAATCAGGCGACGCTGAGTTCGTCGCGGAGGCGCTCGGCTTCGAAGTGGGTGACTAGCGCGTCGACGAGGGGGCCGAGCTTGCCGTCGACAACCTGATCGAGCTGATGCAGGGTGAAATTGATGCGATGGTCGGTGACGCGGTTCTGGGGAAAATTGTAGGTGCGAATTTTCTCGGAACGGTCGCCGGTCTTGATCTGGCCGCGGCGCTCGGCCGCGATTTGGGCGTGCTGCTTCTCCTGCTCCATTTCATAGAGGCGGGCGCGAAGGACGCGCATGGCCTTGGCGCGATTCTTGATTTGGGATTTTTCGTCCTGCTGAGAAACGACGAGGCCGCTGGGAATGTGCGTGATGCGGACGGCGGAATAGGTGGTGTTGACGGACTGGCCGCCGGGACCGGAGGAGCAGAAGGTGTCGATGCGGAGATCCTTCGGCTCGATCTTGATATCGATTTCGTCGGCCTCGGGAAGGACGGCAACGGTGGCGGCGGAGGTGTGGATGCGGCCCTGCTGCTCAGTGGCGGGCACGCGCTGGACGCGATGGACGCCGCTTTCGTATTTGAGTTTCGAGTAGACCTTGTTGCCCTGAATCGCGGCGACGATTTCCTTGACGCCGCCGATGGAGGAAGCGGAGCTTTCGAGGACTTCGACGCGCCAGCCCTGCGATTCGGCGTAGCGCGAGTACATGCGGAAAAGTTCGCCAGCGAAGAGCGAGGCTTCATCGCCTCCCGTGCCGGCGCGGATCTCGACGATAACGTTCTTTTCGTCGTTGGGATCGCGCGGCAGGAGCAGGATTTTCAATTCGCGTTCGGCAATTTCGCGGCGCGCTTCGAGCGTGCGCTCTTCGTCGTGAGCCATTTGCTTCATTTCGGGGTCGTCGGCTTCGACGAGAAGCTGCTTGGCGCCCTGCAAGCCCTTTTCGATTTCCTTCCATTCGCGATATTTGGCGACGATGTCGCCCAGCTCGGAGTGCTGTTTCGCGAGCTTCTGGTAGCGGGCGGAGTCCGAGTGGACTTCGGGCGACGAAAGCTCGAGGGTCATTTCGTCGTAGCGCGATTCGATTTGCTTCAATTTTGCGAATAAATCAGCCACTTTGATGCTCCAAAGAAAATGGAAAAGGGAAAATCGAAAATGGAAACAGGCCGGCGAAAACAGCGCCCCGGAGGGGGCGGCGAGGATCGCTAATAGAAGGAAGCGAACATTTTGTTGCGACTGAGAACAGGATAGCGTCAATTTCACGGCGAGTCAAATTGCGGGGAAAAATGGGAAAAGGGTGTGCGGTGATGGTGACCGAGGCGGAGCGAGGTCAGAAGTGCTGGATCCGGGTGGTGACCTGATGCCAGAAGGGAATGTGGCCAATGCGAATCAAGAGGATCTGCATGAGGAGGATGACGAGCGAGCCGCCGATCGTAGCGGGATGGAGTTTCCTCCGCGACCACAGATCGAAGGCGACCATGGCGACGAGGAAGACGTCGATGGTGGCGAAGAAGACGAAGGCACTCGAGAAGACGAAGGGAAAGGGCCAGCGAGACACGGCAGGGCCCATGAGCGCGACCGTGGCGAGAATCATGAGCCGCTTGTGCGCGGGTCCATTGCGGCGGGCGCGGAGTCCGAAGAACGCGAGCAGGGCAAAGGCGGATAACTGGAGGACGTCTTCGCCGAAAAGGACCTCGAGGGGCATGTCGAAGACCGCATGGCGCCGCACCGCGTCCACCAGGACGGCAAGTCCCATGGGCACCATCAGAGCGGCAACGCCGATGCCGAGGATGCCGAGACGCTTGTGCAAGTCAACGCGATTTGCCGAGACGAGGGCGACCTGGGCGATGAGGAGGACTATCCAGAGGGAGAAGAGAGCGCCGTGGATGTGGACGATTGGGCTGGGAAGCTTTGCGCGGAACATGCCGGCGAGATAATAGGTGCGAGCGAAGCCGATGAAGACCATCGCGAGAGCGAGCAAGGCCATGGCGAGAAAGAAATAGTCCTCGGCACGCTTCTGGATGGGGCGGCTTGTGATGGTTGAGGCCATGATCCTCTCGAAATGGGGCGATGGATTCTGGTTGACGGCGGTGCGAGATCGGCGGGTACGTTATCACGGCCGCGAATTGGCGGAAAATGGAAAAGGGGAAGACTAAACCCTTTTGGAACCACAGATGAACACTGATGAACACTGATAAAGAAACGGAAAAGAGAAAAGGGAAACGGCAAAGCGAAGAAGCAGATCCCTCACCGCCGTTCGCGAACAGCGCGACCGGGTTCGGGATGACAGCCCTCGCGTGGCGATTGGCTACGCTGACGACCGGCTTGGCTTGCAAAGGGGGCGGGGGATTCGGAGAATGAACGGGTGAGCGAAGCGAAGGGAGCGAGGTGCGCGGGTGAACGAGGTGGGTGAGGGGAAATGAGTGGGCGGAGTGAACAGGCGGAGTGAAAGAGGCGAAGGAAGATGAGTGAGGCGGTGTACATCGTGGGCGCGGCGCGGACGCCGATTGGGAAATTCGGCGGGATGCTGGCGGATTTTACGGCGCCGGATTTGGGAGTGATCGCCGTGCGGGCGGCGCTGGAGCGGGCGTTTGGCGCGCCGTTGCCGAAGGAAAGGACGCCGGGCGAAGCAGCAGCGGCGACGGCGGCGGTGCCGTGGCGCGTCGATGAATTGATATTCGGGAACGCGCGGCCTGCGGGAGTGGGGCCGAATCCCGCGCGGCAGGTTGCGTGGCGGGCGGGGCTAGGCGACGACGTGCCGGCATTTACGGTGAACATGGCGTGCGCGTCGGGACTGCGCGCGGTGATGCTGGGGTGGCAGCAAATCCTGCTAGGACAAGCGGAGATTGTGGTGGCGGGCGGGGCGGAGTCGATGAGCCGCGTGCCGTACCTGCTGGATAGCCGGTGGGGATTCAAGATGGGGAACCAGCCAGTGACGGACGCGATGTACCGCGACGGATTTATGTGCCCGCTTTCGAAGATGGTGATGGGCGAGACAGCAGAGACGCTGGCGGAGCAGTACAAGATTTCGCGCGAGGAGCAGGATGCGTTTGCGATGGAGAGCCACCGGCGAGCGGCGCGAGCGGCGGCGGAGTGCAGATTCGGCGCAGAGATCGTTGCGGTGGAGATGGTCGATAAGAAGGGGAATGCAACGCGGTTCGAGAAGGATGAGCATGTGCGGCCGGACGTGACGATGGAGGCGCTGGGGAAGCTGCCGCCCGTCTTCAGCAAGACGGGAACGATCACGGCGGGAAATTCCAGCGGAATCACGGATGGCGCCGCGGCGGTGGTGCTGGCGAGCGAAGAAAAAGTGCGTCAGTTGAAGCTGAAGCCGCTGGCGCGGATTTTGGACGCGCAAGTGGCGGCGGTGGACCCGCGTGTGATGGGAATTGGGCCGGTGCCGGCGGTGCGGACGCTCGGGAAGCGGACGGGAACGCGCGTGGAGGATTATGCGGCGGTGGAATTGAATGAGGCGTTCGCGGCGCAGGTGATTGCGTGCGACCGGGAATTGCGGTTCGACCGCGAGCGGCTGAATCCAAATGGCGGGGCGATCGCGCTAGGGCATCCGATTGGCTGCACGGGAGCGCGCATTGTGACGACGCTGGTACACGAACTGCGAGGGTCGGCGCAGGGCGGCGTAGCAGGAAAAAGGGGCCTTGCCACTTTGTGTGTGTCGGGCGGAATGGGCGTGGCGATGGAAGTGGAAACTGTCTAAGCTGCTAGCCGGAGCGACGCAATGGCCCAAAAAGTTCGCGGCGTGGAAGTGCTGGGAACGCTGGCACTGGCAGCGCCGAAGATCGAAGACTTTCAGCATGTGAAGTACAAGATCGACGGCGCAGTGCTGCGGCTGACGATGGACCGGCCGGAGCACAACCTGCTGAACGAGCGCCTGCTGGCGGAAATCGCGGCGGGGATCAATTCGGTGGGGGAGCGGGCGGACATCAAGCTGATCGTGATCGATTCGGCGGCGAAGGCGTTCTGCGGGGGGATCGAGCTGGGGGAATACACGCAGCGGCGCGTGTTCCAACTGCTGGACGCGTTTCACAACACATTTTCGGCGATGCTAGACACGTCGAAGCCCGTGATGGTGGTGGTGAACGGGCCGGCGTTTGGCGGCGGCGCGGAATTGACGGCGCTGGCGGACCTGGTGATTGCGACGCCGAAGGCGAAGTTCGCGCAACCGGAGATCAAGCTGGGAGTGTTTCCTCCGCTGGCGGCGGCGATCCTGCCGAACATCGTGGGGCCGAAACTGGCGCTCGAGCAGGTGCTGACGGGCGAGAGCATGACGGCGGAACGGGCGCACGAGCTGGGGCTGGTGAACTGGCTGGTGCCGGAAGACGAATTGGATAAGAAGGTAGAGGATGTGGTGATGCGCGTGACGGCGCAGTCGGGGCCCGTGCTGACCATGGCGAAGAAGGCGATCCTGAGCAGCATGGGGATGCCGTTGCGCGAGGGCGTGCGAAGTTCGATGAAGGTGTTCCTGAACGAGCTGGCGGACCTGGAGGACTCGCAGGAAGGGCTGCGAGCGCTGGTGGAAAAGCGCGCGCCGAAATGGAAGAACCGGTAGGGCAAGCGGCAGCAGCAAAGCGGACGCGGAACGCGGATGAACGGACTGACGCTGTTTGGGCTTTTCGCGGTGACGGCGATGCTGGTTTGCTACGCGCTGGAGCAGCGAAGCCGCTGGTTTACGCTAGGCTTCGCGGGGGCGTGCGTGCTGGGCTCGGCGTACGGATTCCTGCAAGGCGCGTGGCCGTTTGGGCTTGTGGAAGCGGTATGGTCGCTTCTGGCAGTACGACGATGGGCAAAATCGAAGTAGAGTATCCCCTTGCGGCACCGGCGGCATTGGCCTTGCGGCAAACCACTGTTACAATGCACCCACATGGCTGACTGGCGTCAGATTCAAGCACGAATACGCAAGGCGAAGAACGCGGCGGACCCTTCCTCGAAGCTCAACGAACTCTTTCAACGCACGCGAGACGGGATGGTGGCGTGGGAGCTTGCCGTGTTGGAAGAGAAGAACGAGCGGATGGAGGAAGCCGTGAGGTGGTATACGACTGCGTTCCAGCGCTTCCGGCGCGCGGAATGGAAGAAGAAGGCGGAGGAGGCGTTGACGCGGCTGGGAGCGGAGATTCCAGCGGCGGATGCGGCGTCTGGAGCTGAAGTGCGGGAAGGGGCCGCGACGGAGGTTGCGGCTGAAGCTTCGGCGGATGCAGCGGATGAAATGGCTGCGCCGCGAATGCGCGAAGAGGCAGAGGGAGAAAGCAGCGAGATGGAATCAACGGCGGAGACAACGGGAAAACCGGCGGCGGCTGCAGATAGCGGGCCAGGCGGACACAAGAAGCGGCGCCGGGGGCATCGCGGCGGGCGCGGACGGCGAAAGAGGGGCGGCGCGGGGGCGCCGTCGTTGCCGAGCGAGGCGTTCGCAAAACCTGCGGCGCCAAGTGCAGTGGCGCGCGAGGCACAGGAATCGAGAGCAGCGACGAGGGATTTCGAGGAGGAGCGGCCCAGCGCGCGGCGGGAGAGTCCGCGGCCGGCGGCCATGGAGCTTCCGGAGCCGCAATTGCCGTCAGAGCGGGTGGCGCACGGGCGCGGCGATCCGGCGCTGGCATCGCGCATGGCGCGGCTCGAGTCGATGCTGAGACGGCTGCTATCGAGTCCGCTGCATAAGGTGGACCAGGTGGACGAGGCGCCAGCGGGGCCGGGAGTCTTCCTGCTGTCGGATGCGGACCAGATCACGTCGTACTACGTGGAAAATTGCCAGACGCTGCGAGTGGGGTTGGGGAACCTAGTGCGCGGGAATCGCGGCCGGGCAGGGCATCGTGGCGCGAGCCGAAGCTTTCCTGAGATCGACCTGAAGGAAAAGCTGGCGGACCACTTGGGGATCAATCAGTCGAAGGTGTCGCAATACATGAAGGACCACTGCGTGGTGCGATGGATTCAACTGGATGATGATGCGCCACACCTGGCGCACTTCGCGATCAGCGTGCTGCGCACGCCGCTCAACCTGGACTAACGGAAACGGGAAGCAGCCGCTTAGCGGCGAAGTCTCCTGCCTGCGGAAAAATTCCTGCAAAAAGAAAGGGCGTCCCGAAACGAACGGGACGCCCGTGTAAACGATTGAGCCTGCGCTAGAAGTTCAGGTGAAGCTGGAGCTGGAGGAAGCGCGGGCTGCCGATTGTGTGTTGAATCTGTCCCAAGCTGCCTTTGGGAGGAATCACCGGCGGACCTTCGTAGTACGGGAAGAAGTCGACGTCGTTATTGGGTGTGTCGAAGTCGGGGTGGTTGAACATATTGAAGGCGTCGACTTCGAAGCGCAGGCGGAAGCGCTCGGTGAGAGCGAACTGCTTGGCCAGGCTCATATCAAAACGTATCTGGAAAGGCCCCCGGAAGGTGTTGCGACCCGAAGTGCCGTAGAGCGACTCGTAGTCGTCGCACCCGGATGCGTCGCAGGGAGGCACTCCGTTCGTGCCGGGCGCGACAAACTGGGGTGCAAAATCCGCTGGATTGAGCACCGGCTTGCTCGCATCGACGCCGGTGGTGCCTTGCAACTCCGCCTGCTTGGGAGTTACGCCCGTGGCGAGAGGCACGATGGGGTTGCCGATCTCGTCGAGCGTTCCGAAGAAGAGGCTGCCAACCGAACCGGAGTAATCGTAAACGCTGTATGGCTGGCCGCTCTGAGCCACTGTCTGTCCACCGATGACCCATCCGTTGAGGGCCTCGCCCAACATCTTGCTCTTGGTCAAGTCCGGAGGCGTGTAGCTGTAGTTGACGAGGAACGTGTGGGTTTGATCGAAGTCTGCCGACGCGTAGTTCGCTCTCGGAGTGACTGGATTGTTCCCAGTGACGAACAAACCCAGCCCGCTCTGTTCGTCGAGAGCGTGCGACCAGGTATATGCCCCGGTGAGTTGAAACCCATGCGAAAGGCGCTTGTGGACCTGGACTTGCAATGCGTTGTAATTGGAGATGCCGTTGGCCTCGTAGAGCACCGAATTCATGTCGTAGCCGATATAAGGCACGCGAATCGGGGCATTGCCCGAGTACTCGTTGGTGTAGACGGGCTCGTTATCGAGGCAATTCGACGAGCAGTCCGCGCTGTAAGACAACGGGCTCGTCCCGCCGTAAGAATACATTTCGCCGTTCACAGGACTCGTGGGCGTGGCGATCAATGGCTGATTGAACGGGATGGGAAGTACTTCATGGAGGCCGTGGTTGCCAACATATCCGACCTCAAACAGCCAGCTGTTGGACAGCTGGTATTGAAGGTCCAGCGTCCAGTTCTGGGTGTATGGAAGTTTATTGTTGATGTCGTAGCCGCCGAACAGGAACGGGCCAAAGAGGTTGCCGGCCGGCCAGCATCCAGGGTAACCGCAGGCGGTTTGCGCCAAGTTGGGTAGCAACGCCAGGAAACCGGCGGCGGTACCGGGGGGCGGCGGTGGCTCAGTGGTCCCAAACGGTTGCGAGAGACTTGCGTTTTTCGGGGAAGCGATGGGCTCGACGAACGGCGGCGCGAGCGTGACGCCGAAGGGGCCGTTGAAGCCAGCTCCAGCACTGGGGGAGAAGTAGCTGAAAAGTTCGCCGCGGTCGTAGTAGATGCCATAGCCCGCGCGCAGGGTTAGCTTGGTTAGCGGGGACCAGGCAACACCCAGACGCGGTGAAAAGCCCCACTGGCGCTGATTCATCAGAGAGTCACCGGGGCTAGCAACTTCCAAGCCCGAATTCGTGATGGTGTCGGACGCGGCGTCGTACGCGTAGAGACTGGGGTTAAAACCGGTGAGCCGGCCATACTTCTCCGAGAGTGGGCCGTCGAAATCCCAACGCAGACCCGCGGTAACCGTCAGGTTGCTGCGGAGCTTAAAATTGTCGTTCACGAACAGTCCGATCGTATCGGACCTGTAATAGCGGTTCGCCTCACCTTCGAATGCATCGCCGCTCTTGACCGTCCCTTCCACGAAGGTCAGGAAGGAAGCGAAGTTGAGCGTGTCCGTGTTCGTGTTGTTGTTGATGACGTTGAGCTGGGTATGATCCAGCTGGAAGCCGGCGCTGATTGTGCTCTTTCCTTTCACCCAATTCAGCGTGGAACCATACTCCCATTGATTCTGGTACATACCGGCATCACCGAAGCTGGTGCTGGGACCAAACTCCAGCCCATAGCTGAGAGTGGGGTCATCATGTGAGATATCGAATTGCGGGAACGTGGCGGAACCGAGCAGGCTGATGCCCATGTCACTCGGCGAGAATCCCTGCTGGGTTGCTGCATAGGCGCGCAACCGCGTGAATCCAAGCATCTGTTCCCATGTGAGATTGGGCGACAGAGTGGCGGTGTTCGTGAGGGAAAATACCTGGCTGCCCGCCAAGAGCTGCTGAGAGAATCCCAGGAGGGATCCGACGGCACCGAACGGGTTGGACGTAGGGTTGTTCTGAATGTAGTACTTGCCCGACAAGCGGTCCCTGGAGCTGAAGTCGTAGTCGACATCCACAATCCCTTGATCGACCGTCGCAAGCGAATCGGGTCCCGTAACGACTGCGTCGTACCCGAGGGTTGTGGCTTCGGTTCCAGTGAATTGAGGACTCGGAATCAGAAACTGCCCGTTGGGAAGCTTGGCGTTCAAGAGATTCATCGCGGCCTGATTGATCTGGCTCGCCTGAAAACACGTTCCTCCCGTACTGCAGCTTGGGAAGTAGCCGTAAGCGGGATCGTTCAAGGCATTGACGATGCCCTGTGCTGTGCGGTCGTCCGTCAAGGACTGCAGAACCGTCACATCCTTCTGCGAGGGCTGCTGGTCGGCCGTTCGAACACCCTGGTAGGAGACGAAGTAGAAGAGCTTGTTCTTCTGGATCGGACCGCCGAGTGTCGCACCGAACTGGTTGCGGTTGGAAAACGGTATGGGAAGTCCCTCGCCGGTCAGCGGATTTATTGCGTCATTATAAAAGTAATAGTTGGCGTTCATGGCGCTGTTCTGGAATTGCTCCCAAACGGATCCATGCATCAGGTTGGTTCCTGATTTCGTCGTAACGCTGATGTGCGCCCCGCTGTTGTTTCCCTGCGATGCGTCATACATCGAGGCATTGACGTCAATTTCCTGAATCGAATCGGGAGGCGGCGTGGGAAGGGCCTGGCCGATCGCTCCGTAAACGGAGGTACTGGTTTGGATCCCGCCTCCGGCGCCAAAATTCTCGCCTGTGTTGAGAACAAACCGGTTCTCACCCACTTGGCTGGTCGAATTCCCGTTGAAGATGTTGTTCGTGCTGGTGCCGTTCAGGGAAAAACTGTTGCTGGTGTCCCTGTTCCCGTTAGCGAAGATCGCCTGATTGCCAAGGCCGCTGTTGGTGCCGGAGCCACCCAAGAAATCGGCGTGAACGCCGGGACTGAGAATCGCCAACTGCGTAAAGCTGCCGGTACCGAGCGGAGTTTCCTGGATCGTCGTTTGGTCGACAACGTAGCCGTTAGTGGTGTCCGTCTGATTCATAAGCGGCGTGGCCTCGACGACCACCGTCGAAGAAATCGCGCCCGGGGAGAGCTTCGCATTCACGGTGGTGGCGCGATTTCCCTGAACGATAATCGAGGAGTGGGCTTCCGTCTTGAAACCCTGCTTGGTGAACGTTACCTCGTAGGTGCCGATGGGGAGGTCGACGACGCTAAAGGAGCCGTCGTCCTTTGTCGTAGCGGTGACCTCGAGGTTCGTGCCGACGTTGCGGATGTTGACGGCGACGTTCGGGACAACCCCCCCGCTGGCATCGGTGACGGTGCCGTTGATGGCGCCGAGGGTTTGTTGTGCGCGAGTCGGAATGGAAATCATCGTGAGTAAGGCAACCACGGCCAGGAAACACACCCACCTCATTGTTCTAAACACTCCACCACCCCCATATTAAAAAGATAGCGTCCACTGCAAAACTTATACCGACTCTTAAGGACGATTGGCTTTTACCCTGAACCAATTCGCCCGTCAAGACGACGTCTGTGGATATTCTGCCGGAATCGACGAACGCCATTGGATACACTCCGAAATTGAACGAACCGAGAACGTACGGTTACAGTTCTGCGATGGAGGCGGCTCGGCGAGGAGAAAAACACTGCGACCTGGAGAGAGGTCAGGGCTCGCTTCGAGGCGAGCCCCGACCGGCGAATCTTACGTGCGGCGCTACTGGCTCAGCGACGGCTAAAAGTCCAAATGCGCGCCGATCTGAATCTGACGCTGCGCGATGAGCGAGTTGCTCGACGCGGTGACGTGCAGGAAGTCTGTGTTGTACGTGAGAGTCGGCGCCGTCGAAGTGCCTCCCGCAGTATAGAGCAGCGTATCCACGGCGGTGGCGTTCACGTGGTTCAAGAGGTTGAAGGCCTGAGCAAAGAGCTTCAGTTTGAAGCGTTCCGTGATGGGGATGCTCTTCGAGATCTGGAGATCCACATCGGCGGTCCGGGGCATCTGGAAGTTGTTGCGCGGGATCCAGAACGGCCGGTTGAGGGATGTACCAGAGCCGTTGAGCCCGGTGGAAATCCTGCCAAGTCCACTGGGCGCGTTGCCGGAAGCAGTACCCGTAATGGCGGCTCCGGATTGTGCGGTGATGATGGGAGCGATCGAGAAGCCGTTCAGGAGCATCTCGCCGAGGCGGCTGCCGTGGTAGTACGCCGGCTGCCAGACGAGCAAAGCGGTGAAGCGGTGAGGGATGTTGAAGTTGGATGTGCCTCCCTCCAGACCGAGGTCATACGGGTCAAATGCCTGAAGCACGGGAGTCCCCGTGCTCGAAGACTGGCCGTTATCCCAAGCGTGGGAGTACGTGTAGAAGGCCTGCAACTGGAGCCCGTTGGTCATTTGGCGATTGAACTCGAACGTAACGCCGTTGTAATGAGACTTGACGGTGCTTTGAATGTCGGTGATGGCGCCGAAGTTCGTGTTAGGCCGAGTGCCGCTGAACAAGGGAGTCGTGAAGGTCTGGCCATCATATGTGCCACCGGACACGGTGTAGGTGATCGAGGTGGTTGGCTCGGGAAGGTTGTGATCGATGTATGTGGGGAGATCACGGCCGATGCTGCCGAGATAGGAGACGGAAACGGCGGTGTTGCGAGCAATCTGATGCTCGAAGACAGCGTCGAACTGGTGAATGAGCGGAAGGCTGAGATCACCCGAAGCGACTACGACGTTGGGAGGATTGAGAGCGCCGCCGGGCGGTGCGGGGGCGATATCGGGATAGAGAGGGGCGCCGCCAGTGGTGGGGAGGAAGGTGAAGGTCAACTGTCCAGCCGGGTTGCCGGTCAAGGCGATGGCGTTGAAGAGGTTGGCGTTGATGATGCGGCCGTAGTAGATGCCATATCCGCCGCGAATGACCGTGGTGCCATGGCCGCCAATATCCCACGCCGCCCCAATGCGGGGGCCGAAGGAGTGGTTATCGGTCTGGAGGCTGCCCGTCTGAGGCAAGAGGCTATTGGGAATCTGAGCGCTGGGCAGACTCTCACGGTCGTAGCGGAGCCCGAGGTTGAGAGTCAGGGTGGGGCGGATGCGCCACTGGTCATTCACGAAGAGGCCCGTATCGACCGTGGTGAAACCAAATCCGAGCGGGCCGAAACCCTGGAAGAAGCCGCTGTAGCAGCCGAGGCCGGCACAAGGCGGGGTGGTGAAGCCGTCCTCAAAAGCGACATAGTCGCTGATGAAATCGACGCGGTTGCTATAGGAATAGGCGCCGAAGCCCTCGAAGAGATTCTGGTCAATGTCGTTGACACGATTGATGTCGAAGCCGACCTTGATCAGGTGAGTGCCGTGGCTGAGTGAGAGCGTGTCGGACCACTGATAGCGGTGCTCATCAGGATAGGCCGGACGCTGGAGGAAGTTAGGCATGCCGAACACGATTCCGCCGCCGCCCGAGATGGTGATCTGAGGCGAGAATCCCGTGGCAGCAGTGGGCTCACCGGGTAGGACGGTATTGTTGGACTCAAATTCGAAGTCTCGCCCATACTCAAACAGGAACTCATTCGTGATCGTCGGGCTGATCGTGGAATCGAGGCGCGAGATGACAGTGTCGTCCTTGACGAAGTCGTCGCCGAAGCTGTCAGTGCCGCGGGCAACGACCGCTCCCGTCTGAATGCCGCCGGGCGAGGCCCAGCGCATACGGTTGTATTCAAAGGAGGCGTGGTTGTTGCCGTTGATTTGCCAATCGATTTTCGGAAGCATTACGAGTTCATCGCCGGTGCGTGGAACGGTGCCGGTGACGCTCTGAAGGAATGAGAGCCCTTGTTCCGCCTGAGGCTGGGAGATTCCGCGAGAGGTAAAGGTGCTGAGCTCGGCGCTGGTGAAATCCGCAAAGAAGGCGGCGGGGTTTCCGGGCACGGCGACGGCCGGGAATTTGCGGAGCTGTTGGTCGGCGCTGAAGAAGAAAAAGAGCTTGTCCTTGATGATCGGACCGCCCAGCGTGCCGCCGAACTGGTGCTGCTTGTCTTCGGGATTGATGTGGGTGGTCGTATTCACGCCATTGACGAGGACAGTCTGGACGGCGAAAGGATTGATGGCGCTGAAGTCGCTGTCGCGGAAGAACCAGAACGCCTCGCCGTGAAATGTGTTCGAGCCGCTCTTGGTGACCGCGTTGATGACGCCTCCGGCGGCGCGGCCGTATTCGGCGGAATAATTCGAAGTGTTGACCTGGTATTCCTGAATGGAAGCTTCGCTGATCGAGTAGCTGATGCGCGTGCGGCCCTTTTCCTCGGAAAAGAAGGCCTGATTGTTATCGCCGCCGTCGACGGTGTTGTTATTCAGCAAGCCCGAGATGCCGCGGTAGCTGACGAGGCCGAAGCCTCCGTCGGGGTTCGCGCCGGGCGTGGCAAGCTTCAGGGCGGACCACCGCCGGCCGTTGATGGGCAGGTTCTCAACGGTCACGGAGTTCATGTTGATGCTAAAGTCGGGGCGGTCCGTTGTGATAACGGGCGCCTGCGCCGAAGAAACGACGACGGTAGCCTGAGTGGTCGCGACCTGGAGGTTCGCGTCGACGGCAGTAGTGAGGCCGACCTGCACAATCACGTTTGCTGCTTGGAAGGTGCTGAATCCCTTGAGCGACACTTCCACGGTGTAAGTGCCGGGAGCGAGGTTGTCGACAACGTAGCGGCCGTTCGAGTCGGTGGTGGCTCTGGCGATGCTGTTGGTGGCGACGCTCGTGGTCTTGACGCTCGCGCCGGGGACCACGGCCCCGGTTTGGTCGCGTACAGCGCCGATAATGGCGCCAGACGTGGTGGATTGGGCGCTTGCCAGGCGCGGCGAGCAGGCACAGAAAATCAGGATGAAACAAACAGCCAAGAAGGAGCTGCGAGGCACAGCCAAAGCTTCAAGCCTTGAAAACACTTCCCACCCCCTAGGGACTTAGGATTGCGTTGCAACGGGTTTTACCCGGAAGTGCGAGTGCGGTCAAGACGACCAGCTGTGGATATCTCGCCCCGTCTCTTAATAATCTTCTGACCTTATTCCCGTGACTTGAAACCCGGGAGAATGGACGGTTACAGTTTCTTAAAACCATACTCGATTCAAGGTCAGGGCATCGAGAAAACCACCTATTGGCCTCAGGAGGCCGGGAACTGGAGAATTGAGGCATGGGCGGGTGGGAGGCCAGAAAGGGGCAAAAATCGACCGAAAACTGGGTTTTGGAGGTACCCCCGAAATCCCCGTTGGCTGCATATAGCGACCGTTCAACCCCCCAATTGCACCTTTGGACGCTGTTGCCTAGACTCCCCGGGGGATAAGGCGCAAACTTTGGTACTGTAACGAGTTACGGGGGATTGTACCCGTTGGGGTCGGTTCTCAGGCTTCCCGGCCAGGCTCAAGACGCTCGCACTCAGAGGAGAGGTACAGACTGATGGCTATAACAGTTCGCAACCGGCTTTGGAAGTCATTTGACTGGGCATTGTGCAAGACGGCTGGGGCCGCGTTCGACACGATCCAGTTCTTCAACAAGCATAATCCGAACCCGTCTTTCACGCCGAAGTGGTCGGATAAGCCACTTCTGAAGTCGTGGGAGAAGTCGAAGCCGACACTCGGCTGGCCGCGAACGACCGATTCGCTGTGCCCTGACTGCGTGAAGGAAGCGCGCGACGCAATTTTGAACGGCAAAAAGGACTGGACCGATCTGGTTCACGAGAAAGTGGGCGAAATCAAGGCCCAGATTATCGAGCGCGACGGCCAAGTCTGGATGGTGAAGGAGTGCCCGACCCACGGCAAGTACGAAGATCTGATGGCCGTCGACTCAAAGTTCCTGGAGTGGATCGAGAAGAATTTCCCCGGCCGCGATATTCCTGCGCACAACGACGAAGACTTGCACCGGCACGGCTCGAGCACGGTGCGCTATGGGCGCGGCTCGGTGCTGACGGTCGACCTGACGAACCGCTGCAACATGATGTGCGATCCCTGCTTCATGGACGCGAACCAGGTGGGATACGTCCATGAGCTGAGCTGGGAAGAGATCCAGGAGATTCTGGATAACGCGCTGAAGATCAAGCCGCGGCGGCAGATGTCGGTTCAGTTCTCCGGCGGCGAGCCGACGATGCATCCGTACTTTTTGGATGCGGTGCGGTATGCGCGCAAGGTTGGCTACAACAGCGTGCAGGCCGCGACGAACGGAATCGAGTTCGCGAAGAGCAAGGAGTTCAGCAGGAAGGCCTTCGAAGCGGGCATGCGGTATGCGTACCTGCAGTTCGACGGCATCGGCAACGACGCGAACAGCCACCGTCAAGTGGGGAACCTGTTCGACGTGAAGCTGCGAGCGATCGAGAACATGCACGAGGCGGGAATCGAAATCGTGCTGGTGACGACGATCGTGAACAACGTGAACAACGATCAGGTAGGACCGATCGTGAAGTTCGCGATGGATAATCCGAAGAAGATTTCGTTTGTGTCGTTCCAGCCGGTGTCGTTTACGGGGCGCGATGAGGACATCACCCCGGAACGGCGCATGCGGCAGCGCTACACGCTCTCGCACCTGGCGAAGGACGTGAGCGCGCAGGTGGGCAAAGTGGAGCCGACGCGCGACTGGTTCCCGATTTCCTACATCGCGACGTTCGCGGGGTTCTCGGACCTCTCGCATGGCCCCGATTCTCAGTGGGGCTCGCTTTCCTGCGGATGCCACCCGAATTGCGGAGTCGGCACCGCATTGATGATCAACAAGGAAACGAAAGAGTGGGCGCCGGTGCCGCGCTTCCTGGACGCACCAGGCCTCACCAAGGACGTGACCGCGATCACGGACGCGGCCCGCGGCAAGAATTTTTCGAACTTCATGATGGCGCTGGCATTGCTGAAGAATTACAAGCCGTTCCAGGCGCCTCCCAGCCTGAAGCTGAAGGACCTGTGGATGAAGTTCGACAAGACGTGGGCGCTCTCGAAGAACGCGGACAAGAAGTACGGCCGGACGAATCCCGAGCGCACCTACGAAGATGCTATGAAGCGCCGCGCGCAGGATCCGTGGAATTTCCTGTTCATCGCGGGAATGTGGTTCCAGGACCTTTTCAACTACGACTTCCGGCGCACCGAAATGTGCATCATCCCGTACGCGACGCAGCAGGGCGAGATTTCGTTCTGCGCGTACAACACGGGCATCGGCTGGCGGAAGATCATCGAGAACATGTACAAGAACGCGACGGTGGCCCAGTGGTATAAGACGCACGGCAAGCATGAAATCTATGCGAAGGGCAAGAAGGTCGATCTGGCGAATTACGAACACTCGCTGAGGATCGACGCCGACGATGCCGCCCGCGTGCGTCACCTGGAGCACGACATTCCGCTGACGGCGGCCGAAGAGGACCGCATCCGCCGGAAGAAGGCGCTCGAGGAGGCGGCGAAGGTTCGCAAGATTTACGAAGAGCTTGTGCTGAAGAAGCCGCAGGAGAGCGTCGTCCAGATCGGGACGATTCAGCAGATCCAGACGGCTGTTCCCGGCGCAGGCGTGAAGCCGGTGCAGATTGCCCCGGCAAACGGCAACGGAAACGGCGCGGCAAAACCGGTTCAGGAAATCGCCGAGCCGGTGGCCGGCGACTGATTTCTCCCTCCATCCCTGGCGGATTTACTGACAGCCCCGGCGAAAACCGGGGCTGTTTTTTTGGTCGGGTTTTTCATGGCGGGAACAAGTCTGTGGCGGCGGTGTCTTTACCTGTAAGCGAGGAGGACACCGTGAGCGAGCGACCCAGTCTTGGTTTGTCCGCGATTTCGAAGATCGAATCATCAACAGGCAAGCTCGAGAAATTGTGGCGGCTGATTTTCCTATTGGCCTGCGTGGCGGTGATCTCCGTCATGTTCCTTTGGCTGACGAACAGCGCGCAGCAGAGCACCGCCCATGCCACTGGTCCTGATGGCGCTCGTTACGATCCGAACGCGCGATAGTTGGTTCCGGCGCCAGGCATCGCCAGGCATGCTCCTTTCAGCGCTGGCCAATCGGATGGATTCTGCGGATGGTATAATTGGCGGGACGCCCGGCGAGGTAAACGGACTCCATGCCGATTTACGAATACGTTTGCAACGATTGCGGCGAGCGCTACGAGCGCATCGTCTTCAACCAGAAAACCGCCATCACCTGCCCGAAGTGTTCGAGCCGGAGGCAAACCCTTCAGCTTTCCGTCTTTGCCGCGCCCGCCAACGGCACCAAAGCCAATGGCGGCTCTTCGCCGATGTCAGGCGGAGGCTGCTGCGGCGGGGGCGGGTGCGGCTGCCACTAGCCGCGAGTTCCCTTCATCCCAGATGTGAGTTGGCTGCGTTCCCAGGACGTGTGATTACCGCGTGCGGCTACCGTTGCGCGAGTAGTGCGTAACGTAGGACGGCGGCTCGAGGCCCGGCTTCAGGCGCGGGTCCGGAATCGGGCTCGCCGGAATCACTGGAAGCGGCAGAACACCGGCCCAAATCGGAAGCGCGTAATCTTCCTCATCGTCCTTGGGCGGGCCGGTGCGGACCTTCGCGGAAACTTCGTTGAGCGGCAGCGCGAGCACCGTTGTGGCCTTCAGCTCCGCGTCGGTGGGATGACGCACATCGTTCCAGCGGCCGCGCACGATGTGCTCCGTCAGCGCCTCGAGTGCGCGCATTTTGCCGGCGGAATCTTCAATCAGCGTCGCGCGCCCCAGAACCACAACCGATCGGTAATTCATAGAATGATGAAAGGCCGAACGCGCGAGGACGAGGCCGTCGATGAGCGTCACCGTGACGCAGACGTCGACGCCTCCCGCGATCGTGCGAAGCATGCGGCTCGCCGCTGAGCCATGAATGTAGAGAGTCTCGCCGACGCGCCCATATCCGGTGGGAATCACGTAGGGCTGGCCGTCGACGACGAAGCCGACGTGGCAGATGAATCCCTGGTCAAGGATACTGAAGACCGTTTCGGCGTCGTACTTGCCGCGGTCGGGCAGTCGTTTCACACGGGTGCGGTCAGTGGGGGCAAATGGGCTCATATATGTAACAAGCGTAGCGATGCCAGCGGCAACCGGCAAGAGCCAATCTGGCCCGGAGTCATCTACGGAGCATGCGGTCGGCCGCCAGGTTTACTGGGACTCGGCAGATTCTCTCGCCCTTGGCTCGCCGCGAACGACGCGGAAGCCCGTATATGCGGCATCGGCGGCACGATACTGGGCCTTTGGGTCCGAGGGGCGGTCCGCGCTGCCGCCGAGAGTTTTACCGCTCCCGTCGGATGAAATCGCCCACTCGGCGACATTGCCGCCCAGGTCGAAGACGAGTTCCTCGCCCTCTTCGCCCTGGCCGGAGAAGGTGCCTACCTCGCGAAGCAGAGGCGCATTGCCCGGCAGCATCTTGACCTTCTCTTCGAGCCGCTCCGCATCCTCGGGATTCAGCGAATAGCCGGCCCAATAGTCGAGGGTGTTCTCGCCCGAGCGCTCTTTGTAAAGCGCCGCGACTTCAGTCTCGTTCGGAAGACGGAACACTTGACCGGTCTGCTTGCTCAGCCATTGGCAATAGGCTTTCGCCTGCTCGAAGGAAATCCCATTCGCGGGATAGTTGCCGGTTCCTTCGTCATACTTGTAATTCTTATCGAAGGACGCGTATTGGGCGCGCGTGACTTCGAAGCGTCCGATCTCGATGCTGCCGCGCTTGACCACTTCGGGTACCAGCGCGCGGCCGCTCATCGAGCCGTAGTTCACGCCGGACTTCCGAACCGAGCCGCGCCGCAGCGCGACATCCAGCGGAGAGCCCTTTTTGAACGCCTCATTCTCGGGCGGATTTGCGTGGAACAGATACTTATCGAACCACGCGGCTTCCTCATTTGCTTTGCGCAGTTGGTGCGAGAGCTTTCGCGGCCCGTGCGCTTCTCCGGGAAACAGAACCAGCTTCACGGGAACTTTGCCGATCCAGTACAAGGCGCGGTAGTAGGTCCAGCTCTGCTCTGTGGGAACCTGGCGGTCGATGGTGCCGTGGAAGATCAGCGTCGGCGTCTTCACGCGGTCCATCTTGAAGACGGGTGATTTCTGAATGTAAAGCTGAGGATCCTCCATCGGCGATTTGCCGAAGTAATAGTCGTCAAAGGCCTCGCCGAAATCGACGTTGGCCCAGTCGCTGATCCATTCGACGTCGCCGGCGCCGACGACCGCGACCTTGTAGCGATCCGGATCGGTCACGGTGAGTTGAATGGAGAGGATCGAGCCGTTCGACCAGCCGAGCGCACCGATTTTGTCTGGATCGACCAGCCCCTTCGCGATCAGGTTGTCAACGCCCTTTTCGATGTCGGGAATTTCGAGATCGTAGTATTTGCCGCAGCAGATCGATTCGACCCACTTCAAGCCGTAATCCGAGCTGCCGTGATAATTAGTCTTCAGGACGAAGGCGCCGCGCTGCGTCATCATCTGCTGCGAATAGGCCCAGCTTTCCGCCCAGGCATCGTGGTCGGCGCCCGCGGGGCCGCCGTGCGTTGCGACGACGAGGGGGTATTTCTTTCCGGGCTGGTAGTCGAAGGGATAGTAGAGGATGCCCTCGACTTCGTCATCGTTCGCGCCTTTCCAGTGAAGAACCTCGGTCTTCGCGATGGTCTTGTTCTTGTATTGGGGATTCAGAGAGGTCAATTGGACAGGCGAAGCGACCTTCGCGCCTTCGAGCTGCGCGCGGAACCACTGAGTGGGCGTGCTCGCGGTAGAGTATTCGTAGATGAGCGTGTGGCTGTCGTCGCCAAGAACGAAATCGAAATAATTCTTGTTTGTGTCGCCGGCGATCCACTCGCGCGTCCAGGTAGAACCACTTCGCGTAAATCGTGCGGGCTTTGTGTGGACGCCGTCTTTGAGCAGCGTGATGAATCCGTCGCTGGTTGGCTCAAGGTCGTAGCCCATGGCTCGGTCCCAGTCGAGGTTCACTTCGCTGACGGAATTTGAAGCGAGATCATAGAAGTAGAGCTTCTGAATCGAGGCGGTGTAGAAGCGCGGCGAATCGGAAAACGGCGCGATGATGTAGAAACCGGAGTTATCGCGCGCCCAGCGAACGCGGTCCGGCAGGATTTTGCGGCCGGGAAGAATTTGAGTATGCGCTCCCGTCGCGAGATCGACGATGTAGGTGACAGGAGGCGTCTTCTCGTCCCACGCATAGCTAAGTTCGCGCCGGGCCACAGCGACGGCCTTCTTGCCGTCGTACGAAGGCTCGAAGAACTGAATCCAGTCGGAGTTGTCGGTGAGGCGAGTGACCTTCTTATCCTTAAGAGACAATTTGAAGAGGCGGACGGGAGGTGTGTGCGCTTCGTCGTCGACGATGTCGCTATCGTCTTTGTGTTCCTTCGTCGTGCGCTCGTAGAGCGAGGGATCCTCTTCGGCGCTGAAAAGAATCGTGTCGTTGTCGAGCCACTCGAACTGGTGGATTCCACGCTCGAAATCGGTGACGTGCCACGGCTCGCCGCCATGCGTACTCAACAGCCAAAGCTGCATGTGGGCGATGTCCGGCTTCGGTTTCGGCAAAGGCCGGGAGCTGAGAAACGCGATCGTGTCGCCTGACGGGGACCAGCGCGGATTCGAGACTTCGTCTTCGTCGCGCGTCAGCTGAATTTCTTTTTTGTCGGTGAGGCTGGAAAGATAGAGGTTGCTGATGCGCTGGTCCTTATCCTTGTCGGCGGTGCTCTTCACCCAAACGGCCCACTTGCCATCAGGCGAGATGCGAAACTGGCCGGCGGATTCCGTGAAAACGAAATCTTCCGCCTTCCAAGAGGAGTGCTTACTCTCGCCGGCCTTCGTGTCGTCGGCCGGTGCGCGTGAAGCTGCGATGATCGCGGCGACGAGTGCGATAAAGATGATCAGCAGAGACCGACGGCGCATAGCGTGTCCCCCCTTTGTTCCTGAATGCGTCGCAGACACTACCACACGGATTTACGGCAGCCAACCGAGCACATGGATTTGCATCCGCATGCTGACCCAACTGCCACGCCTGGATGGCGGCGGAGCTGAAGTCGCCATGACAATTGTTCGGGCGTCCAGAGACGCGGGCAATTGCTCTCGAACCGCCCTGGACGCCCGACAATTTACGTGGCTCCGGCCGCCGGGCGGCAGCCGAATGTCTCAGAGCCCTTTGACTTCTTTGACCTCCACAGGGCTGCCGGCGAATACGGTGGGCGCGCCAGCCTCCGCGGCGGCCTTGTTATACTCGGCGACATCCGTCTTCAGCAGCTCGTTGAACTTCGTGAGTTGTTCATCGAGTTGACCGTAGAGTTCCTTCGCTTTTGCCATCACAAGCGGATTCGGCATCTGGCCGTAGCCTCCCGCTCCCCGGAATCCGACGCTCATGATCTGGCTCTGCAGCCTGGCCAGGGCAATAATGTCGTCTTCGGACACATTCGGCTGAACCTCCGGGTTGATGAAGACCTCCTTGATCGCGGCCAGTTTCTTCGAAAGCTCTCTTCCGCGGGCGATGACCGGCTTGTACTTATTTTTCATCGCTTCGTCGTTGCTGCTTTGAACCATCGACGAAAAGTCGCTGATGCCTTTGTCGATTTCATCGATGCGGTTGAGCATTTCGTTCATCGCGCTAGCTTCGCTGCGGCCCTTGAGTGCCGCTTCCGTCTGCGCGCGGAAAACGGCGGGGTCGATGTGGAGATTGGGGTCTTGTGTAACGGTTGCCGTCTGCGATTCTGTATTTCCGCTGACGGTGACCGAGATTTTGTAGGTTCCAGGGACGACCATGGGGCCGCGATTCGGATTGAAGAATCCGCCCTCATTAGGAGGCGGAGCGGACTTCAGCCGTGTCGGTCCTTCGTAGCGCATGTTCCAAACGAAGCGGTTGATCCCGGCTTCCGAAGGTCCGTATTCGGTCGTGACCGGCTCCCCCTTTTCCGTGGTGACGACGATTTTTACCGCAGTTTCGTGCTCGCGCTTCTGTTCGGGCGACGGCTTGATTTCTGATTTCAGGTAGTAGTCGACGACAACTCCCTCCGGTGCATTCGGCGCCGTGTAGCCATTGTGCTGGCCTTCGTCGCTGCGCCACCGATGCATCATGATGCCGTCTGCCGGCTCGAAGAGATGAAAGGCGCTCGACTGGATTTCGGGAGTGAGTTCCTCGAGGGGCCGAATGTCGTCAAAGACGAAAATGCCGCGGCCGTGAGTTGCGACAACCAGATCGCGCGGATTCTTCACGAATGTGAGATCCCAGGCGGGGGCCGTCGGAAAATTCGCCTTGATGGGATTCCAGTGATCTCCCCGATCCGTCGAGTAGTAGAGGCCTGTGTCGGCTCCAGCGACCAGGAAGCCGCGCTGGTTGGGATCCTCGCGCACGACGTGTAGCGGAGAATCATCGGGGAGCCCATCGACGATCTTTTGCCATGTTGCACCATAGTTGGTGGTCCGGTAGGCGTAGGGATGGCGGTTATCGAGCATGTGGCCGTCGAAAATCGCGTATGCCGTTCCCGCATCGAAGGGTGAAACTCCGATCTGGTATACGCGAGCCCATTCTGGAGGCCCAGGAATGTGCGCGGTGACATTCGTCCAGGTCTTGCCGCCGTTGCGAGTTACCTGTACGTATCCGTCGTCCGTTCCCACCCAAATGACGTTCGGGTCGGTGGGTGCGAGCGTGATGCACATAATCGTGTCGTAAGTCTCGGCGCCACTGATATCGTGATGGACCGGGCCGCCGGGAATTTCCTGCTTACTCTTGTCGTTGCGGGTCAAATCGTCGCTAATCGGCGACCAGGTTTTCCCACCATCGGTCGTCTTGAATAGCACATTGCCGCCGAGATAGACCTCGTTCGCGTTCGTTGGAGAAACGGCGATCGGCGTGGTCCAGTTGAAGCGGTATTTGAGATCCGCCGGTTTTACCTCCTCGACGCCCTCGATGTACGGCCGGATGAATTCGCTGATGTGCGTCTTCAGATCGAGGCGGCTGATTTCTCCGTTCTGCGCGTCGCTGTAGACGATATCCGGATCGCTAGGCGCAGGCACAGAATACTCGCCGTCACCGCCCGTCGTTGTGTACCATACGCCGCCGCCGACGTTGTTGTGACTCAAATCGGAAGAAGGGCCGCACCAGGCACTATTGTCCTGCAGGCCGCCGCAGACGTCGTATGGAACGCGGCTGTCGGTAGCCACCTGGTAGAACTGCTCGATCGGCAGGCCGTCGAGGAATTCCCACGTCTTCGAGCCGTCCATCGAGAGGAAAACGCCGCCGTCTCCGCCCTGAATGATCCGGTCCGGATCCTTCGGATCGATCCAGATCGAATGATGGTCGGAATGCACGCCGCGGTCGGCTGTGTGTGCCGTCTTGCCGCCATCATCCGATTCGACGAGATTGAAGGAAAGGGAAAAAAGCTTATTCTCGTTTTCAGGGGAGACGGCCATCTTCGAGAAATAGAACGCACGGACGTCGAGGGCGTGGTTATCGGTGACGCTCGTCCAGGAATCGCCGAGATCAGTGGACTGCCAAAGCATTCCCTTTTTCGCCCCGATCAGCGCATAAACGTGGTCTGGATTTGAGGGCGCGACGGCGACGGCGATGCGGCCCAGCGGTCCCTCAGGAAGTCCCTTCGTCAACTTCTCCCATGTTTCGCCCCCATCGGTCGAGCGATAAAGGCCGCTGTTTGACCCGCCATCCACCAAGGTCCAGGGATACCGCCGGAATTCCCACATCCCCGCGAAAATCACCTTCGAGTTTCCCGCGTCGAGCGCGAGATCGGAGACTCCCGTCGTGTCGTTGACGTACAGCACCTTCTTCCACGTCTTTCCGCCGTCGGTCGTTTTGAACACGCCCCGATCAGCATTCGGCGCCCACGTATGGCCCATCGCGCCCACAAAGACGGTGTTGGGATCGAGCGGATCGACGGCGATTGCCGAGATCTGCTGCGTTTCGGCCAGGCCCATGAATTTCCACGAATGCCCCGCATCGGCGGAGAAATAGACGCCCTTGCCGTCAATCACGTCATTGCGGACGTTGCTTTCCCCCGTGCCGACCCACACGAAATTCGGATTCGATGGGGCCAGCGCAATTGCCCCGATCGAAGCCGTGCCTTCGTGTTCGAAAATCGCGTTCCACGTGAGGCCGCCGTCGACGGTCTTGAAGACGCCGCCGCCAGCCGCCCCGACGTAGTAGATGTCGGGATTTCCCGGGATTCCAACGACGCTGGTGACGCGGCCCCCCGCTACCGCCGGCCCGAGGTTACGGAACTTCAAATTTGCCAACACGTCGGGCGTCTTCTTTTCGGCAGTTTCGTCGCCCGCCCGACTGCTCTGGACGCCGCCAATGAATGAGCCAAGCAAAAGTGCAACAACCAAGCAAGCAAAACGAACACTCTTCATGATTTATCTCCTGAAGATATGGTGATATCGATGAGGAACACGCAGGCAAAACGTAGTCGTTCCGATGGATCGCTAAAATCCATAGTCCAAAAGTCTTTTGGTTGCGCTCGCCGCGTCAGGCCAACAGGAAAGCGCGGCGGAGCTTATTGCAGAGTTTCGACGGAGATCCCCGACGCCTGTCCTTTTCGCCGATAGATTCGCTCGGTCGCCTTCTGAAAATCCGCGGGCCTTGCATCCGGGATATTTTCAAACTTTTGCGGATTGCGATCGATCAGCGGAAACCAGGAGCTTTGAATCTGAATCATGATCCGGTGGCCTCGAAGGAACGTGTGATTGATGTCCGGCATCGTGAAATCCACGGACTCAATCTTGCCCGGCACAAACGGCTCCGGCTTTTCGAAGCTCCTTCGGAACTTGCCCCGCATCGGCTCCCCGCGAACAAGCTGTTCGAAACCTGCCATAGTGACGTGCGGTGGGCCTACATCGTTTCGAGAATTTTCGTGTTTCTCCGGTTCCTCGGGCAGCTCCGCAGGGTAGACGTCGATCAGCTTGACGATGAAATCGGAATCGGTCCCCGTGGTGGACACGAATAGCCGCGGCAATACGGGGCCGGAGAACGTGATGTCATGATCCAGCGGCGGAGTCTGGTAAACGAGAACGTCCGGCCGTCTGGAAGCGAAGCGCTGGTCCGAATCCATGTATTCCTGCGGAACCTCGAGCGCGGCATAGCCCACGAACGGAACCGGATGGTTTGGATCGCTTACGTATTCGTCGTATCCGCGCTGATTTGCAGGGTCCTGGACCGGCGGATCGAATGACAGACCTCCGTGCTCGCGAAGATAAAGCATCTGCCGCTCGACGTTCTTCGGAGGCCAGCTGGAGTATTTCTTCCAGACGTTCGCTCCCGTCTGAAAGACGTACGCTTCGGGCAGATTGGGATCCGCGCTTCCCTTCAGGTAGTGCTCGAAAAACGGAAAGAGGATTTCCTTGCGGAAAAGCTCGCCGGTATTCGAGCCGAACGTGACGTTCCCGAGGCGGCTGCCATCGTAATGCGCCCATCCACCATGAACCCAGGGGCCGACGACGAGAGCATTGAAGATTCCGGGATTGTGCTTCTTGATCGAATCGTAGACCTTGAAAGGTCCCGCGAGGTCTTCCGCGTCAAACCAGCCGCCCACAGTCAGCACAGCGCAATGGATATTCTTCAGGTGCGGCGCCAGATTCCGGATCTTCCAGTAGTGATCGTACGTGTCGTGCGCGACTTGATCCTCCCACAAAGGATTGTCGCCCTTGAAGTAACGCTTCTCGGCGTTCGCGAGCGGCCCCATATCCATGTAGAAGTCGTAGCCGTCCTCGGTGCCGTAATCGAACCGCTCGAACGTCTTCGGCGGCAGCGTCGGCTCGGGCTGCGGCTTGAAGTAAACGTAGAAGCTGAAATTGGCGGCGAGCATGAACGCGCCGCCGTGATAGGCATCATCGCCCATGAAAAGGTCCGTCATCGGCGCTTCGGGAGAAGCAGCCTTGATCGCCGGGTGCGAATCGATGATGCTTGCCGAGGTGTAGAACCCAGGATACGAGATACCCCAAATTCCCACGTTGCCGTTGTTGTTCGGCACGTTTTTTAGCAGCCAGTCGATCGTGTCGTGCGTGTCGCTGCTGTCGTCGACGTCATTCGGGGATTTCTTCACGTCGATGTGCGGCGTCATCTCCAGGAATGTACCCTCGGACATGTACCGCCCGCGCACGTCCTGATACACGAAGATGTAGCCCGCCTGCTCGAGTTCGAGTGTCCCCAACGAGCGCCGGTAGTCGTCTGGCCCATACGGAGCGACGCTATAGGGTGTCCGCGTCATTAGAAACGGATACTTTCTGGAAGTGTCCTTGGGGACGTAGATTGACGTGAACAAATGCTTCCCATCCCGCATGGCTATCCGGTATTCGTATTTCGTGTAGTGGTCTCGCACACTGAATTCTTGCGGGCCTTGAGCTCTGCCGACGGCCGATACGGCAAGCGACATGAGAATAGCAAGAAGCGGGAGGGCGGAGATTGCCAGCAGGGCTGACGCGGGGCGCTGTCTCATTTTGAGCCTCACAAGGGTAATCCAAGACCAGCGGCGCACGCTACACTCACGGCCGTAAGTCGTCAAGCGGTCGGCGAGCTTGCCGAGGCTTTGGTTGAACCGCCCCGTTCTTGCTTGGTATTCCGAGCAGACCAGATTTCCCGCCTTGCAAGACCCCCTTGCTTCTGGTTGATAGGTAACACTTTGGCACAAGTCCTGCTTTTTTGCGTTGTGAGCCCTCCCCCGCGCGGTTACGTTAATTCTGCGATTTCTGCTTGGTAAAGGAAGCAGAGCTGAAATCGTTTTCTTTTGGCCTAATTCGACTGAAACCGCGGCTTAGGCGGCCGAGGCTTGGGATGACACCGATTACACACAGCGACTCGTTCGCGCGGGCTCTATTCCGCGGGTTCCCTCTTACTCCGACTCTCATACCTGCGACTCTGGCCATCTTTCGTTCCACTCTCAGGCATAGCGTCGGAGGCAAAGCTTGACCGTCCACTCCTTCCGTCTCACGAATGTTTTCTTGGCCCTGGGCCTTACTGCCTGGCTCGGATTGCCCTCATCGGGGCGCCCGCCGCAGATTGTTCGCCGCCAGTCTTCCGAATTCCACGACTGGACCAGCCGCCACTCGATCTACCCGCAGATCGGCCCAATGGCTGCCATGCAGGAGGCGTCCCGTGATCCCCGCGCCATGCTCGCCTGGGGCCGGTTCCAGCGCAATATCCAGAGCCAGCTGTTTGGCCGGAGACCCCCTCTCGAGCGGCCAGTCCGCCCGCGCCCGCTGCGCACAAGCCTCGATCGAGACTGGAGCATCAATCTCGGCACCAATGGGACGGCGCCAGCCATGTACCCAGCGAAGTTCACCTTCGATATCAACGCCAAGCCCAGCTGCGCCAACGATTTCGTCGTCTTTCCGGTCAACGCAAACGGAACCTCCACGCAGCCCAACATCGTCGCCTTCGATAATCTTTACAGCGGGACCGCCGGCGGCACCGGCTCCTGCAACCGGACAGCCTCTGGATCGGATACGGGAACCGCAGCCACGGCTCTCTGGTCTTACAGCGTTCAGGGCATCACGGGGGGCGGTGCAATTCCCACGTCACCGGCGATTTCCTACGATCCTGTCGGTTCGGAAACCGGCACTAAGGTTGCGTTCGTCGAATCAAAAGCGGGAAGCCCCGCGCACTTCCACGTGCTCGCCCCCAAGACCGGCGATGGCAAGAACGCGGGGAATCTCCAAAGCGTTCTCAGCCCCAAGGTCATCAGCACCTTCACAACGAGCAACCCGACGGACAACAGCGGCACCGCAACCGATCTCGCGCTCGGAGCTTTGACCACGGGCACCGACACGCTTTCGTCTCCGTTCATCGATTACGTCAACGATGTGGCGTACGTTGGAAACGACATCGGTGTTCTGTATCGAATCAAGGACGTGTTCTGCACAGGTGTGAACCACGACTGTGCGGGCGCCAGTAAGCCACAGCCCAGCATCGACACGGGCTGGGCCACAGGTGGCAGCGTCACAGTGTGCACGGGCAAATTGACCGGCCCAGTGCTCGACTATGTCACAGGCGGTGTCTTCGTCGGTTGCTCCGACGGGAAGCTTTATAAGGTTTCGCAGTCGGGTACCGTAACTTCACTCGCTGTGGGCGATGGAGTCGCCAGCAAGACGTACGGAGGGATCGTCGATCCTCCCGTCGTCGACGGTCCCAGTGGCTACGTTTACGTGGCAACGGGCTCGGCGAACAACGCTGCGTACGGTGCCTTGGTTCAGGCCTCGACGAGCAGCCTCAGCAAGCTCTCAACTGTTCAGGTGGGCGCCGGCAACCAGTGCGATTTGCATTCGCCCACATTCAACAACGCTTATTACACGAGCCCTACCTCCGCCGGAGCTCTGGCGTTTATCGGTGGCGCCACCGGTACGGTGGGGCCGTGCACTGCGACAGGCGCCACGGGCGGAAATATCAACGTCTATGGCGCGACATTCACCGCTGGCGTTCTTAATTCCGGAACGCCCGCTCATAGTGCTTCCGTCGGCAACCCCGGCAACGAGTTTGCCCCCATGACGGAATTCTTCAACGCAAATCTAGGAGGCGGCGAGGATCTTCTCTTTTTCTCGGTCCTTTGTACCGGCGCCGATATGGCCGCCTACAACATCACGAGCGGCTGGACCACGACGTACCTCGCCGGACCTGCTACCTATGGTTACGGCACAAGCGGCATGATCGTTGACAACGAAGCCGCTACGAGTGGTGCGAACTCGACGCCTCAGGCCTCCAGCATCTATTTCAACGCGCTCAACGAAAATGCGACCTGCTCGAACCCACAAACGGGAACGAACAATAACGGATGCGCCGTCAAACTGACGCAATCGGGATTGCAATGAGTGAAGTTCGCGAAAAGACGAACCGGGAGCCGGCCTCGAAGGCGAAACATACCCCTGCCGGCAAAAAGCCTTATCGTCCCCCTGCCTTCGAATGCGAGCAGGTCTTCGAGACCATGGCGCTCGCCTGCGGCAAATTGAACCCGACTCAGGGCCAGTGCCGCTTCAATCGAAAGAATTCCTGATGCCGTTGCACTCATCGCAGCGCGACGCGATCCACTTGGAACTGGCCGTCGAGGTTCTTCGTTCCTCGGGCGACCTCCGCTTTCGGGCCAACGGAGCCAGCATGCTTCCGTCGATCTTCCCGGGCGACATTCTTCTCGTTCAAAGCCAGCCGATGGCGAAGGCCCGTTGCGGCGACGTCGCGCTTTGGTCTCGCGATGGCCGGTTCTACGCGCATCGAGTCACTCGCTTGCTTCAGGATGGCCACAGCACCGCGGTTGTCACCCGCGGCGACGCCCTGACCGCGGAGGATCCGCCGGTTGGCCGCGACGAGTATCTTGGGGCGGTTCTCGCAGTCGTTCGCCGAGGAAGGCTCATTGAGCTGTCGGCCAAGCCCACATTCGCCAAGCGATTGCTCTCATACTTCATTCGACGATCCGACGGGTTTGTCTTATGGCTGCTCAGGGGCTATGCGTTTCGGCTCCGTCTTGCGGGGGATTCGTCGTCCGCTTACGCTTCACCCGGACGGCAGCTTCAGGGTGACTTGTGATTCCGAAAGCCGAAACTTCGGAGGCGCGCCGCCCGCAGGGTTCGCAGTCACTTCAAGTGACCGTCGAGATTGGCGGCATCCCCATCGCATTGCGCGGGGGTGACTCCGATTTCTGCGGTCTGATTGAGCGCCGCTACGCCGGATTCGTGAATCCCAAGGCGCGGCCTGCTTTCGAGTTCGACTTCGATCTTCAGGCTCCAGCCGAGCCGTCCGATGAAGACGCGCGTGTTTTCAAGAAAGGCTTCGTGTGGTTTTTCGAGCGCGGAGACTTTTGCGCGACGTGGGACCTGCGTTCGCGTCGAGGCCGCATACGCCAATCGCCCAATCCATATTCGCTCGATACGGTCCTTCGCATCGCCCACACCCTCATTCTCGCCCGCGAAGGCGGATTTCTCGTCCACGCCGCTAGCGCGATTCGCAATGGGCGCGCCTTTCTCTTCTCAGGCGTTTCGGGTGCGGGCAAGACCACGATGGCGCGCCTCGCTCCGCCGGACGCCGACGTGCTGACCGACGAGATTTCCTACGTGCGATTCTGCGACAGCGGTTACCGCGCATACGGCACGCCGTTCGCTGGAGAACTCGCGCGAGTCGGCGCGAATCTTTCGGCCCCGTTGGACACGCTCTATTTTCTGGTTCAGGGTCCTGAAAATCGCATCGAGCCGGTTGGGCGGCGTGAGGCGGCTCGCGCCCTGATGCGCCACGTCCTGTTCTTCGCTTACGACAACGAACTCGTCCGGCGCGTATTCGACGCCGCCCTGGCCTTCGTATCGAACGTGAACGTCGCCCAGCTCGTTTTTACGCCCGACGCCCGTGCCTGGGAGCTGATTCGATGAGCGAGAAATACATCGCTCGAAGCCGCGCAGTCGCGGCCCGAATTCTCGACGGCGAGATGATCATCATGTCGGCGGCGGATTCCACGTTGTTTACGTTGAGCGAAGTCGGCACCATCATCTGGCAGGCTGCCGACGGCTGCACGCCCCTTTCTGAGATCGTTCGCGATCGCGTCTGCGCGGAATTCGACGTTCGATTTGACGAAGCGTGTTGCGATGCGGACGCCTTTGTCGAGGGGCTTGCGGCTCGCGGAATTCTCCAGATTTCAAGCCAGCCCATCGCGGAAGACGTGGAAGTTCAGGTGCGAGTCGCCTAATGAGCTTGATGCAACAGCTGAATCAGAAGGCGCTCCGGCTTGGTGTGCCCCTGAGCGTTCATCTCGACGTCACGTATCGTTGCAACGAGCGCTGCGAACATTGCTATCTCGAGCACGACGATCGCGGAGAAATGACGGCGGAGGAAATCCGCGGCCTGCTGGAGCAGCTTGCGGATGCGGGCGTTTTCTTTCTCACGCTGAGTGGCGGCGAGCCTTTGGTGCGCCGCGATTGCTTCGAGATTATTGAACACGCGCGCTCGCTTCAATTCAACGTGAAGCTCAAGACCAATGCGGTTCTGATTCGCCGCGAGCAGGCTCGGCTTTTGCGCGCTCTCGGCGTCGAGCAGATCCAGATCAGCCTCTACTCCCATCGCGCGGAAGTTCACGACTCGATTACCCGTCTGCCTGGGTCTTTGCAGCGCACCCTTGACGGCGTTCGCCTGTTGAGGGAACAGGGCCTCAAGGTCTCGCTCGCGAATGTCCTGATGAGATCCAATTCTGCGGATAGTGAAGGTGTCCGCGCCATCGCTGCGGAGATGGGTGCGCACTATACGCTCGATCCCACGATTACCCCGATGATCGACGGCAATATTGGCATTCTCAAATACCGCGCCTCCCCCGATGAAATTGCCTCCGCGTTCCGCAATTCCGGCTTGGTCGGCGACGTGGAGGAATTCTGCGCGCCCCCTGCTCCGGTCGACGACTCGATCCGTGAAGGCCTTCCTTGCAGCGCCGGTCACACGGCCTGCTACGTTTCTCCCTACGGTGATCTGTACCCTTGCGTCCAGTTCCCGTTGACGTGTGGCAACGTGCGGCGGCAGCCGTTTCTTGATATTTGGCAGAACTCACCGCAACTGCGTGAGGTGAGGTCGATTCGCGGCAAGGATCTTCAGACCTGCTCTTCGTGCTCTCATTTGGGGAGTTGCACGCGCTGCCCCGGTCTCGCTTTCATGGAGGGAAACATGCGCGGCCCGTCGTCAGCGGACTGCGAGAAATCGTTCCTTCGCACAGGCATCCCTTCGGCCGGAATGATGGCTTCCGCGGCCAAGCCTGTTTTCTCGGTGGGATCTCTGGTCCAGATTCAGGTGTAGCCCTTCTCTCCCGCCATAATTCGCTCTACAGCACTCGGGCCGTCTTGAGTAAGGCTTTTTTCTGTGGCTGCTTTGCAACAAAGAGGCGTATTATTGGTCGATCGCGGTGAGTCGATGAGTTCAGTTCCCCGCGACCCGACCGACTAGCGTTCGCCTAGTGGCTGTTGTCGGCTGGCCCAGCCGGGGTTCGAATCTGCAGTCCTCTTGGAAACGCCGGTGAAACTGAGTCTCCGTCTCATATTGTCCCTCGTCGTGGGGATTACGCTCGTCACCTTTCTGATCGCTCGCAACCAGGTGCGATCGGAAAAGAGGGGCCTGCGCGCCGATTTGGTGCGGCGTGCGGAGATTTTCGCGGAAAGCCTGCAGGAAATTGTTGAGCCCGCACTCGAACGCGGCTCCCGTGAGCAATTGCGCCGCATCGTCGACCGATTCGGCAATCGCGAAGGCCTCGCGGGTGTGGTTGTTTATGACGACGCCGGCCACATCCTGGCGGAAAGCGCGAGCCTGGTTACGCGCTTTAGTCCCCCACCTCCGCCCAAGCACTTCGACGGCCCCGAACAAGGCGTGAGTCAATTTCTCAACCTCAATAACCAGCAGATGCACGCCTACTATCTTCCGGTTCCCGTGGATTCGCCGAAACGCGCGGACGCAGTCCTCGCCGTCTTTCACGACGCGAGTTATATCGAAGCTCAGAGCGAACGGATCTGGCGCGACACTCTGTGGCATGTCATCGCGCAGGTTCTTCTGGTAGTTTTTGTCACGATCCTGATCATTCGTTGGACCATCGTTCTGCCAATTTCGCGAACGGCTCAGTGGATGAAGGACCTTCGCACCGGCCGCGTCGTTTCTCGGCCTCCACCGCTTCCTGCTGAGGATTTTCTGGCGCCGTTTTCTCAGGAGGTCATGAACCTCACCAAGAGCTTGTCGGAAGCCCGAGCTGCAGCGGAAGAAGAGGCCCGCCTTCGCGATACAGGAGTCTCCCGGTGGACCGCCGAACGCCTTCGCGTCAGCGTGCAGAACAAGTTGGGTGGCCCGCTGTTCGTTGTTTCGAATCGCGAGCCCTGCATGCACGTCTATCGCGGCAAGAACATCGAATCCGTGGTGCCGGCCAGCGGCCTGGTCACGGCGCTCGAGCCTATCCTTCGCGCGTGCGATGGCACCTGGATCGCCTTTGGTTCTGGAGACGCCGATCGCGCCACCGTGGACAATCATGACCGCCTGCGCGTTCCCGTGGACAATCCCGAGTACACTCTGCGGCGCGTCTGGCTCTCGAAGGAAATGGAGCAGGGCTACTACTACGGCTTTTCGAACGAGGGCCTATGGCCCTTGTGCCACATTGCTCACACGCGGCCCGTTTTTCGAGCCAGCGACTGGCAGGCCTACCAGGACGCAAACCGCCTGTTCGCTGATGCGGTTCTCGATGAACTTGGTTCGGCGGAACACGCCCTGCTTCTCGTTCAGGATTATCACTTCGCGTTGCTTCCGCGCATGGTCAAGCAGATCCGTCCCGACGTTCGTGTTGCCATCTTCTGGCACATTCCCTGGCCGAATCCCGAAGCCTTCGGCATCTGCCCATGGCAGCGCGAATTGCTGGACGGCCTGCTGGGTGCGGATATCGTCGGCTTTCAGACGCAGGCCCACTGCAACAATTTCCTCGAGACGGTCGACGCCGCTCTGGAATCCCGCATCGAGTGGGAGCGTTTCGCCGTGAAGCGCCACGGCCACAGCACTTTCGTGCGGCCGTTTCCCATCAGCGTCGATTTTCGCGATTCTCAGCCCACAGCTGAACTCGCGGACTCGCCCTACCGGGTTCGTGCCGGCCTGCTCGAGAAGCTCGGTATCAAGGCGAGCTTCCTCGGGATCGGCGTCGACCGCGTCGACTACACCAAGGGCATCATCGAGCGCCTCCGCGGCATCGAGCGCTTTCTCGAGAAGAATCCGTCCTACGTCGGCAAGTTTGCCTTCGTGCAGATTGGCGCGCCCAGCCGCACCCACATTCAGCGCTATCAGGATTTTCTCAATGAAGTTCAGGTCGAGGCCGACCGGATCAATACCCGCTTCCAGACCGCGGACTGGAGGCCCATCGCCCTTCTCCTCCGCCATCACGCCCACAGTGAGATACTGCCCTACTACCGCGCTGCCGACCTTTGCCTCGTCACATCTCTCCACGACGGCATGAATCTCGTTTGCAAGGAATTCGTCGCAACGCGCGACGACGAGGAAGGGGCCCTCATCCTCAGCCAGTTTACGGGCGCTAGCCGCGAGCTGCGCGACGCCATCATCGTCAACCCGTACGACGCCGATCAACTAGCCGAGGCTATCCGCACGGCCCTCGAAATGGACGCGCACGAGCGAAGCACGCGGATGCAACGCATGCGGCGTATCGTTCGCGAGCACAACGTCTATCACTGGGCCGGCACATTGATTTCCGACCTCTCCGAGATTCGCCTCGAAGAGCCCCAGCCTGAAGTCTTGCCCCTCACCCAGGAAAGCGTCTCGTCCTAACGTTTCTCGCTTTCATTTCCTGATTTATTCGATTCGGATTTCTGATTGGACAGGCTTTGCTTCCCCGCCTTAGCTTTCTCGCATGGCCGAACAACCTCTGCCTTTCGCCACCATTCAGATTCCCGATGTCGATTTCCTTCATCAGGTCGCAAGCCGGATTGCGGCCGCCGATCCCCTGCATGAAGTTCTCGAGCAGGTCGTCGTCTTCGTTTCGTACGTCGTGAAGTGCGATTCCTGCTTCGTCTACGCCCTCGAACGCAGCGAACTTGTGCTCCGCGCCTCCATGAATCCGCATCCCGAGGCCGTCGACCGCCTGAAGCTTCAGGTGGGCCAGGGCATCACCGGCTGGGTCGCCGAGCATGTCGAGCCCGTCGCCATTTCCCGCGGCGCCCTCGATGATCCCCGCTTCCGCTATTTCAATGAGCTTCCCGAGGACCGCTACGAAGCCTTCCTTTCTGTCCCTGTGCTGTGCCGCAACCGCCTCGTCGGCGTCATCAACGTGCAGCATCGCGCGCCGCACGTCCACACCGAGCGCGAAATTCGCCTCATCTCCACTCTCGGCTTTCTGGTTGGCGCAGAAATTGAAATGGCGCGCCTCGAAGTCGAAAACGTCGCCCTATCCGAGAAGCTTGAATCCCGCAAGCTCATCGAGCGTGCCAAGGGCATTCTTCAGCGCGAACTTCACCTCTCCGAGGAGCAGGCCTACCTCGCCCTGCAGAAGCAAAGCCGCCAGCGTCGCAAGACTATGAAGGAGATTGCTGAGGCCATCATCCTCAGCGAAGACGTGAAGCGCCAGCCCCGCTGAACTGCTATTTCATTCGTCGAGCGGCCAGGTGGTCTGACAGTGCCGGGTGAGTACTATGCGGGCCTGGCCGCTCGAACGAATGCGCAGATTCTAACCTCGCTCCATCTCAATTCCGTTCGTCGAAGTTTCGATGCACCGCATCGACGTTGTCGATTGAATCTCCGCCCCCGGCAGGCACCGCGCATCAAGCCTCCGCAACCTTCTCGCGTGAATCGGCCGCCTGGGGTATCCTTTGACCGCGAAAAAATCTAAAGCCGGAATCTTCAGTCCCGGTGGCCAAATTCTTCTGGGGGAATCGTGAAGTATGAAGACCGCGACCTTGACCGCGACCGCGCTCTCGGCATGGACCGCCGCATCACCCGCCGTGATTTCCTGAATGGGTTCAGCGTCGCCGTCGGCGGCTCGCTCCTCGCTCCCTGCGCTGCCTCTCTCACTCCCTTCGGCTCTCCAGCATCCGTTTTCGATCTCGAAAAAGGCGGCGCGTACTATCCTCCGGCCCTTACCGGCATGCGCGGTTCCACGGACGCCGTCATGCGCGTCGGCCACTCCCTCCGTGACGGCAAAAAATGGTCCGCGCCCAAGCCTGATCGCGCGTCGTACGACCTCATCGTCGTGGGCGGCGGTATCAGCGGGCTTTCCGCGGCTTATTTCTTCCGCAAGCTCGCCGGTCCGAATGCGAAAATCCTCATCCTCGAAAATCACGACGACTTCGGCGGCCACGCTCGCCGCAATGAATTCACCGCTCCCGGACGCACGCTCATCGGCTACGGCGGCACGCAATCCATCGCGGGACCGAAAGGCTACAGCAAGGAAGCCATCGGCCTGCTTCGCGAACTCGGCATCGACGTCCAGCGCTTCTACAAATATTTCGACCGTAGTTTCGACCGCTCGCAGGGCCTCTCGCGCGCCATCTTCTTTGACAAGGAAACCTTCGGCGTCGACCGCCTCGTACCCGGTCGCGGCTCGCTTCCGTGGAGCGAATTCTTCGCCCGCACGCCTCTTTCTCCCGCTGCGAAGAAAGATCTCGTCCGCCTTCACACCGCCAAAGTCGATTACCTCCCGAATCTTTCCCCCGCGGACAAAAAAATTCTCCTCTCGAAGACCAGCTACAAGGAGTTCCTCCTCAAGTACGTCAAGGTCGATCCCAGCGTGATTCCTTTTCTCCAGAAGGAAACCTACGGCCTCTACGGAGTCGGCGTCGAAGCGGTTCCCGCGGGCGATCTCGCCGGCCTCGGTTATCCCGCCTTTCAGGGCATCGATCTTTCCGGTCCAGATGGACCCGGCCTGGGCGTCGAAGTCACGAAGCAGTCGCTCGACGAGCCTTACATCTTCCATTTTCCCGACGGCAATGCCTCCATCGCGCGCCTGCTCGTGCGCTCCCTAATTCCCTCCACCGCGCCCGGCCACACCATGGAAGACATCGTCACCGCGAAGCTCGACTACGCCCGCCTCGACGATGCCGCTTCGCCCGTTCGCGTTCGTCTCAACAGCACTGTCATTCACACGCACAATGTCGACGATTCCGCGAATGCTCGCGAAGTCGAAGTCGTCTACATTCGCAATGGCGAAGCGCATTCCGTGCGCGGTTCTGCCTGCATTCTTGCCTGCTGGAACATGGTGATCCCCTACATGTGCCCGGAAATGTCCGAAAAGCAGCGCGACGCGCTCCATTACGGCGTCAAGGTTCCTCTCGTTTACACCAACGTCCAGATTCGCAATTGGCAGGCGTTCAAGAAGCTCGGCATCTCCGGCGTCAGTTGTCCCGGCGGCTACTTCGATTCCGTCGCGCTCGATTTTCCCGTCAGCATGGGCGAGTATCACTTCCCGTCGAATCCGGACGATTCCTGCCTCCTCCACATGGAGCACATTCCCTGCTCGCCCGGCCTTTCGGCGCGCGACCAGCAAATCGCCGGCCGCCAGGAACTCCTCACCACCACCTTCGAAACTTTCGAGCGCCACATCCGCTCGCAGCTCGCTCGCATTCTTTCGCCCGGTGGCTTCAATCCCGCCTCGGACATCCAGGCCGTCACCGTCAACCGCTGGCCCCACGGCTACGCTTACGAATACAATTCCCTCTACGATCCGATCTGGCCGCCGGAGCAGCAACCTTGCGTCATCGCCAGGCAGCCCTTCGGTCGTATCTCGATCGCGAATTCAGACGCGGAGGCTCGCGCCTACACCGACGCCGCCATCAACCAGGCATATCGCGCCGTCGGCGAAGTGGCGCGCTTCACGAAAACCGGCGCCGCGCGCGCCTAAGCTGGAAAGGCCACATGAAGATCACCGACGCCAAAGTCATCATCTGCTGCCCCGGCCGCAATTTCGTCACGGTCAAGATCACCACCGAAGACGGGATCTACGGCCTCGGCGATGCCACCGTCAACGGCCGCGAGCTTGCCGTCGCCAGCTATCTCACCGATCACGTTTTGCCTCTTCTCATCGGCCGCGATGCGCGACGCATCGAAGATATCTGGCAGTACCTCTATAAGGGCGCCTACTGGCGCCGCGGCCCCATCACCATGTGCGCCATCGCCGCGGTCGATACCGCGCTCTGGGACATCAAGGCTAAGAGTCTCAACGTCCCGCTCTACCAGCTTCTTGGCGGCGCCTCGCGCGATTCCGTCCTCGTCTACGGACACGCCAGCGGCCAGGACATCGAGGCCACCGTTCGAGCCGTTAGCCACTATCTCGAACTCGGCTACAAAGCCATTCGCGCGCAATCCGGCGTTCCCGGGCTTGCCAGCACCTACGGAGTCGGCCGCGGAGACATGTACTACGAGCCTGCCGAAAAAGACGCGCCCAAGGAGAATCTCTGGTCCAGCGAGCATTATCTCCAATCCGTCCCGCCGCTTTTCGAACGCCTCCGCCGCGAATTCGGCTCCGAGGTTCACCTTCTGCACGATTCGCACCACCGCCTCACGCCCATCGAAGCCGCCCGCCTCGGCAAAAGCCTCGAGCCGTATCATCTCTTCTGGCTCGAGGATCCCGTTCCCGCCGAGCTTCAGGAAAGCTTCCGCCTGATCCGCCAGCACACCACCACGCCGCTCGCCGTCGGCGAAGTCTTCAACACCATTTACGATTGCCAGCTTCTCATCGAAGAACAGCTCATCGACTACATTCGCACCACGGTGGTTCATGCCGGCGGGATTTCACATCTGCGGAAAATCGCTGCTCTCGCGGAGATCTACCACGTTCGCACCGGCTGCCACGGGGCCACGGACCTCAGTCCCGTTTGCCTCGCTGCTGCGTTGCATTTCGATTTGAGCGCCCACAATTTCGGGATTCAGGAATATATGCGCCACACGGACGAAACCGATAAGGTCTTCCCTCACTCCTACCGCTTCGAAAAGGGCGTGATGCACCCGGGCGATCGCCCCGGCCTCGGCGTTGATATCGACGAAAAGCTCGCCGCACAATATCCCTACGAGCGCGCCTATCTCCCCATCAACCGCAAGCTCGACGGCACCATGCACAGCTGGTAGCCGCTCACGATTCCTGAGACAGCTTCATGTCAAACTAGAGTCTGAAGGGAATCCATTTCATAAATTGCTTGCTCTACTGGTTTTGGGTGGAAGCCCGGGACTCTCAGTCCCGGGAGCACCGCGCCCTTTGCGGTGCGAAAAGCGCTCGAAAACGAAAATGGGCTTCAGCCCTGGGATTTGCCCCTTGAAGTTGTCTTTGTTGTTCTCTCCAGTCCTTGAATTCGCTTTTTCCCCCATCAGTGTTTATCTGTGTTCATCTGTGGTTCCAAAATCTCGCCTTTCACCAGATCCTCCGTCGTTTCCCGCCGCCGAATCACTCGAAACTCGCTCCCCTCCACCAGCACTTCCGCAGCCCGCTTCCGCGAGTTGTAATTCGACGACTGCACGAACCCGTACGCTCCCGCCGCCCACACCACCAGCAAATCGCCCGGCTTCACTTGGGGCAGCGGCCAATCCCGCGCCAGAAAATCTCCTGACTCGCACACCGGCCCCACGACATCCACTCGCTTCGTTGCCGAATCTCGCGCGCCGCCCGTCACCTTCGTCACCGGGTGTGTCGCGTCATAGAGCGAAGGCCGGATCAAATCATTCATCGCTGCATCCACAATCACGAACCGTTTTCCGCGATTCTCCTTCACATACAACACGCGTGTCAGCAACACGCCCGCGGGCCCGATCAACGTCCGCCCCGGCTCGATCAGCACCCTGCATCCAAGGGGTCGCATCGCGCGGTCCAGCGCGCTCGCGTATTCCTTTAGATCGAGTGGCCTCTCGTTCGTGTATCGGATTCCCAGCCCGCCGCCGATGTCGACGAAATCCAGCTTCACCCCTCCGGCTGCAAGCTCCCGCACGTACGCCGCTAGCCGCGTCGCCGCCCGCCGGAACGGCGCGAGCGACACGATCTGCGATCCGATATGCGCGCTGATTCCACGCCACGTGATCCACCGCCAATCCTTGTGTGCCAGATACGCGCGCCGCGCCTCCTCCCATTCCATTCCGAATTTGTGATGGTGATGTCCGGTCGAAATGTGCGGATGCCCGCCCGCCAAGATGTCTGGATTCACGCGAATCGCCGCACCGGGCTTCGCTCCTCCGGCCTTTACGTGTCGCGCGGCCTCGGTCTCCAGCACTTCGAGTTCGGCGTTCGATTCCACGTTGAAGAGCAGAATTCCCGGCGGCCCCGTTTTCGATCCCTGGTACTCGATCGCTTCGCGGATTTCCTCGCGCGTCTTCCCCACTCCCGAAAAAACGATTCGCTCGCCTGCCACGCCCACGCGCCGCAGCCGATCCAACTCCCCGCTCGAAACAATGTCGAAGCTGCTGCCCAACCGCTCGAAAAGCCCTAGAATCGAAAGATTCGAATTCGCCTTCAGCGCGTAGCAAATCGTGTGCGGCAGCGTTCCCAGCGCGCTATCGAGCCGCCGGTACGCATCCTCTATGCTCTTCTGGCTGTAGACGTATACCGGCGTGCCAGCCGCTTCCGCGATCCGTTCGAGCGCCACGCCCTCGCACTGCAATTCCCGCTGTCCATCCCGCGCCGCGCTATACGAAAACTCCGGCGTGTATGCTGCCGGATCGCTTCTATCTCGCCCGATTCCCTTCTTTGCCACGCCCTCGGTCCTTTCCGGTCGTGCCCGACTGCAAATTCACCAATCCCCGAATCGCCCATCATACAACGCCTTCCAAGAATCCCCACGTCGCCGCTCGCCCGAGCCGATTCGTGCTCTGGGGCCCCTTCGCGGAGGCAGCGCAATTTTTCGTTTTTCAAACCCCGGCTATAGGACTACGATCGCGACTTTGTTACTGTTCAACCCATCGGTGTTGTGCTAACGTTACTCGTTTTTATGTTTGCAGTAATTCGGTCCACGGTGCAGGAGTGGACGGATCATGGGGGGAAGGCCAATCCGGGGGCCCGCGAGGTGATGAATCAGCCGCCGGGCGAAACTCCGGCGAACTTTGATCTACGGTACCGGGATTAAATCGCAGCGTAAGTTGCTTATTATGATAGACATAACAAATCTTAATCTACGGTTGGCGGGGGCTCCCGTCGGAGAACCCGGTTTCGGGCTGTGAGCCTGCCGATGCCCAGCCACCACAAGCACGACGACCGAATGGACCAGCTTCGCCGCCTCAACAGCGAAGCCGAAGCGGGCGGCGGTCCCGAGCGCCGCGAACGCGAGCACAAGCAGGGCAAGCTGAGCGCCCGCGAGCGCATCGACTTGCTCCTTGATGAAAGGTCATTCGAGGAGCTCGACAAGTTCGTCCGCCATCACTGCTCGGACTTCGGCATGGCCGACCAGCGCCCGGCCGGCGACGGCTTCGTTACTGGCTACGGCCGCATCGCTGGACGCCTCGTCTACGTCTTTGCGCAGGACTTCACCGTATTCGGTGGGTCGCTCTCAGAAGCCAACGCCTCGAAGATCACCAAAATCATGGATCTGGCGATGCGCCAGGGCGCCCCGGTCATCGGCCTCAACGACTCTGGCGGCGCGCGCATTCAGGAAGGCGTGATGTCGCTGGCCGGCTACGCCGACATTTTTCTCCGCAACACTCTTGCCAGCGGCGTCGTCCCCCAGATTAGCGCCATCCTGGGGCCCTGCGCCGGGGGTGCCGTCTACTCGCCAGCGATCACCGATTTCGTCCTCATGACCCGGGATGCCTCGTACATGTTTGTCACGGGCCCGGACGTCATCAAGACGGTTACTCACGAAGAAGTCTCCAAGCACGAACTCGGCGGCGCGATGACGCACAACGAGAAAAGCGGCGTCGCCCACTTCATCGCGCGCGACGACGCGGAGTGCCTCGCCATGATTCGCGAGCTGCTGAGCTACCTCCCCTCGAACAATCTCGATGATCCGCCCCGCCGGCCGACGACTGACCCCTGGGATCGCACAGTGGCATCTCTCGATTCGCTAGTTCCCGAGGATCCACAGAAGCCATACGACATGAAGGACGCGATTCACGCGGTCGCCGATGACGGCGAATTCTTTGAGGTGCACGAGCATTTTGCCAAGAACATCGTCGTAGGCTTCGCGCACCTCGACGGCCGCTCCGTCGGCATCGTGGCCAATCAGCCCGCGTTTTTGGCCGGCGTGCTCGATATCAACGCGTCCGTGAAGGGCGCCCGCTTCGTTCGCTTCTGTGACGCCTTCAACATTCCTCTGATTACATTCGAGGACGTGCCCGGCTTCCTTCCCGGCACGCAGCAGGAGTGGGGCGGCATTATCAAGAATGGCGCGAAGCTTCTCTTCGCGTTTGCGGAAGCCACCGTCCCGAAGATTACGGTAATCACGCGCAAGGCCTACGGCGGCGCCTATTGCGTCATGGCTTCGAAGCACATCCGCACGGACATCAATTACGCCTGGCCAACCGCCGAGATCGCGGTCATGGGCCCCGAGGGCGCCGTAAACATCGTCTACAAGCGCGAACTCGACCGTGCCGCGGAGGCTGACCGCGCCAGCCTGCGGCAGGAAAAGATCGAGGACTTTCGCGACCGCTTCGCGAACCCCTACGTCGCCGCCGAACGAGGTTACATTGACGCGATCATCGAACCGTCCCAGACTCGTGCGAAACTGATCGCCGCGCTGCGCTCACTCGAAACGAAGCGTGACCTCAATCCGAAAAAGAAGCATGGCAACATTCCGCTCTGAACGCCTTGGGTGTAAATGGACGGAAATGGGCCGAAGTTAGCGTTTACTCATTATTTCCACATCCGAATGAGCGCTGGCTTTCTTCCGCACTCTCGTTATAGGATGTGCAGGTTTTGCGCTTGGGGGAATCACAGAGGCGGCGGGGGAACCGGTATGGCGACCAATGGAGCCAAGACGCTCTTGGGATCACTCGATGGGCTCATCGAGAAGTATCACCTGTTGAAGCATCCTTTTTATCGTGCCTGGGTGGAAGGGAGCCTCTCGCGGCAATCCCTCGGCCTTTACGCCCAACAGTATTACCAGCATGTCCGGGCGTTCCCTGAGAACCTGAGACAGCTTTCCGGCCGCACAGCGGGCGAGCTGCAAACGCTGGTGCGCGAAAACCTTGCTGAAGAGCTCGATCCCGCGGGTCCGCATCCGGTGCTCTGGCGGCAGTTCGCGGAATCTCTCGGCGTCAGCGGCGATTCGCTCGATGAGGCGCGGCCGCTTCCCGGCATCGCCGCTCTGCTCGACACTTACGACGAAGTGGCCGCGCAGGGCAGCACCGCGCAGGCCGTCGCCGCATTCTACGTCTACGAAGCGCAAGTTCCCGAAATCGCCACCAAAAAAATTTCCGGGCTGCGGCATTTCTACGGAATCACGGAGCCTCGAGCGCTCGCCTACTTCGCTCTTCACGAAGAGGCTGATGTGCGTCACCGGGCCGCCTGGCGAGGCTGGCTCGCAAAACAAAATGATGGAGAAGCCGTTCCGGTCTTGTGTGTGGCGGAGCGCAGCTTGAAAGCATTGTGGGGAGCGCTCGACGCGGTGTATCCACATACCTGCGCGAGCCGCAACTAAGTCAAGACAATCAGGCGGGAGTTTTCTTCAGGATTTTCAGGCCGTCCCTCCCGGCAACGATTGCTTCGGTGGCAAATCCCAGAAACAGTCCATGCTCGACGACGCCGACAACGTGATCGAGATGATGCGCGACCTCCTTCGGGTTCGCCATCGGCCCGAACGCGCAATTCATAATGTAGTGGCCGCCGTCGGTGACGTACGGCTTTCCATCCTTATTCACCCGCATGGAGGGATTTCCGCCGAGAGCCTTTAGCTTCCGCTCCGTAGCTTCCCACCCGAACGGCACAATCTCGACCGGCACCGCGAACAGCGAGCCGATGGCTTCGACGAGCTTGGTCTCGTCCGCGACCACGCACATGCGTTTGCTGGTGGAGGCGACTATCTTTTCACGCAGCAGGGCGCCGCCATGCCCCTTAATGAGAAAGAGGGTGCCTGGCTGCACTTCGTCGGCGCCGTCGACCGTAAGATCGATCTGCGATTGCTCGGCGAAGGTGGCGAGCGGAATCTTCAGGCTTCGGGCCTGATGCTCGGTCTGCTCCGAGGTGGGGATACCCACGATTCGAAGACGTTCCTCATCGATCCGGCGCGCCAGCGCGCTGACGAAGAGCGCCGCCGTGCTTCCGGAGCCAAGACCAACCACCATCCCATCTTCGATCAGCTTCGAGGCCGCGTCAGCGGCAGCTCGCTTCCATTGATCCTGTTCACTCGACATTTTCGTTCCGCCCATCGGGTGGCCGCTCCGCGCGGCATCGTACTTCGCTTGTCGGGAGCTTACCAAGCGCCTGTAGACTTTGCATGCTAAGATTTCGCGTCGTCATCGTGGCCGCATGTTCCGAAAAATCCTGATTGCCAATCGTGGTGAGATCGCGATCCGGGTCCTGCGTGCATGCCGTGAGCTGGGCATTCGCGGCGTTGCCGTGTTCAGCGAAGCGGATCGTACTTCGCTACACGTCCGCCTGGCGGACGAAGCTTATCCGATTGGCCCGGCGCCGTCGCGAGAGAGCTATCTGGTGATCGACAAGATTATCGGCGTAGCACGACAAGCCGGATGCGACGCGATTCATCCCGGCTACGGCTTCCTCGCCGAGAATCCGGCTTTGCCCCGCGCCTGCGCCGAAGCGGGATTGACGTTCATCGGGCCGACGGCTGAGGCGATGCAGAGACTCGGGTCGAAGACAGCGGCGCGCCAGCTCGCCCGGGAAATCGGCGTGCCAACCGTTCCGGGCACGATCGAGCCGATCGACAACGCGGAAGACGCACTGACGACCGCGCGGCGCATCGGATTCCCTGTTGTCCTCAAGGCCGTGGCCGGCGGTGGTGGAAAGGGAATGCGCACGATCGAGCAAGAGAGCGAGCTTGCGTCGGCCTGGCGCAACGCCGGGTCGGAGGCGCAGAACGCATTCGGAGATGGGCGGCTTTACCTCGAGAAGTATCTGCAGCGGCCGCGGCACGTGGAAATCCAGGTCTTCGCCGATCAGCACGACAACTACGTTTACCTTGGCGAACGGGAGTGCTCGGTGCAGCGGCGCTATCAGAAAGTGATCGAGGAAGCGCCGTCGCCGATCATGACTCCCGAACTGCGCCGGGCGATGGGCGAGGCTGCAGTGAAGCTCGCGCGAGCCGGCGGCTACACCAACGCAGGGACGGTGGAGTTTCTGGTGGATGCTGAGAGGAATTTCTATTTTTTGGAGATGAACACGCGGCTGCAGGTGGAGCACCCCGTGACGGAAATGGTGACGTCGCTCGATCTGGTGAAACTGCAGATCGCAATCGCGGCAGCGGAGCACCTGCCTTTCGCTCAAGGCGACGTCGCATTGCGAGGCCACGCAATCGAGTGTCGGGTTTACGCCGAGGATCCTGAGAACAATTTCTTCCCATCGCCCGGAAAGATTCTCGAGCGCCGGGTGCCGACCGGCCCGGGCATCCGGCTTGACGAAGGCATTTATGCGGGATGGACGGTCCCGAACGAATACGATCCTCTGCTTGGAAAGCTGATTGCGTGGGGAGCGGATCGCCAGGAAGCGATTGCGCGCATGAAGCGCGCACTCGAGGAGTATTACGTCACCGGGATTCGAACGAACGTGGCGTTGTTTCAGAGAATATTGGATTCGGAGGACTTTCAGAAAGCCGAGATCTATACACGCTGGCTGGACGATTTTCTGAAGCCAGATGCCGGTGCTGCCAGCCTCCACGGCGTGCTGGATTCTCAAGCGGAGACCGCAGCTGCGATTGCGCTTGCGATGTGGCAGGAATCGCGCAACCGGCACGCCTCGGTGGCAAGTGCGGGTGCGCCAGAAGCGGCGCAGTCGCAATGGAAAGTGACCGGGCGGCGCGAACAAACTAGCCAGGCAACACGCAGGTAGGTGTCAGGCTTCGAGATGATGATCACGTGAAGAGCGAAATCCAGCTCGGCGACCGGCGGATGACCGTCGAGACGTCAGTTGCGGCCGGCAAGACGCAATTCGCGATGGATGGCCGTCCCGTGGATGCGGACGCCGTGGAGATCGCACCCGGAATCTATTCCATCCTGCTCGAAGGCCGATCCCTCGAAGCAAGGGTCGAGACCATCGGGCAGAAGTTGCGTGTGACGGTTGGGGGCCGCGAATTTTCCGCTGCGATTTTCGACGCGAGGCAGTGGCGGCGGAATCGCGGGGCGACCGCTGAGGCAGAAGGGCGGCAAGAGGTGAGCGCCCCGATGCCGGGCAAGGTGGTGCGGGTGCTGGTGAAGGCGGGCGATGCGGTGGAGCGGGGCCAAGGGCTCATAGTCGTGGAAGCGATGAAGATGCAGAACGAAGTTCGCTCGCCTAAATCTGGAACTGTGGAGCGCTTGCTGGTGGCTGAGGGGCAGGCGGTGAACGCGGGCGAGGCAGTCGCCATTGTGAATTAGGGCGAGGCGGGCTTTTCTTCAGGCAGCTTGCCGGCGGACTCCAGAATCTCACGAGCCAGATAATTCGTGACGTGAGCCTCGTCGCGGGCTTCCGTCAGATATGCCTCGCGCAGCAATTGTTCCTTGCGATTGCGGAGCATCTCGCGAATGCCCTGCTGCACCTGCGGATCGGAAAGCTGCCGCTGCCCAGCGGGCTCCTTCGCAATCAGCTTGATGATAATGTAGCGCCCATCCTTCATTTGAATCGGGCGGCTCACTTCCCCCGGTTTCAGCGCAAGCACGGTCTTCTTCAATAGGGGATCCGAACGGTTGAACGAGGATTCCGGATTGTAGCCGAGGTCGCCGCCGGTGGAGGCCGTCCCATCCTCGGAATAATCCATTGCGAGCTGGGTGAAGTCCGCGCCCGCGCTCAATTTCTGCGAAAGCATCGCGGTCTTGCGTCCCGCTTCGGCTTCGTTGGTCGCTTTGTCATTCTTGCCATTGTGCACGGAAGGATCTGGCCGCGGTGTAACGACGATCTGTGCGATGTGGTACTGGGGCTCGGCGAAATTGAACTGGGTGCGATTGGCGTTGTAAAAATCGGCGACATCCTGGTCGGTGATGGAAACCTTCGCGATCACCTCACGGTTCAACACCTTCTGAATCGAAAGCTGGCGGCGGATGTCGCTCTTCAAGTCGTCGACGGTCAAACCCGATTCCTTCAGCCGGCGCTGGAATTCCTCTTCCGTGTAGGGAGTCTTAGACGCGGTGAATTTGTCTTCCACTTCGGCATCGGTGGCCGTCAAGTTCAGCTTGGCGGCACGCTCCAGCAGAATTTCGCTGTTGATAAGCTCGTCCAGGATATTCAATTCTAGGGACAGCGCTTCTTCATGGGAGGGATTCGGCGAGTCGGGATTCATCCGGGAGCGGAGGTTCTTTTCCACTTCCTCGCGCGTAATCTCGTGGCCGTTGACGGTGGCCCAAACGTCGGGTCCGGGAGCCATCTCGCGTTTGCAAGACGCCAAGGCACTCGCGGCAATCGCTGCGAGGATCAGAACTCTTTGTTTCAACCAGAGCTCCTTCCGGCGGGGACTGCTTAGGCGGCCTTCTTCACGCGACCCGAGCGGATGCAGGCGGTGCAGACGCGAATCTGCTTGCGCACGCCGTTGACGACCGCTTTTACGCGGCGGAGGTTCGGATTCCAACGGCGCCTGCGAACGTTGTGCGCGTGGCTGATGGTGTTGCCGTAGCTGGGTTTCTTGCCGCAGATTTCACAAGCGAGTGCCATTTCCTATGCTTCTCCAAAGAGAAAGATTCGAATTTCGTGAACTTTGATGCTACCAGAGAATAGGGCGGAAAGCGAATTGCCCCGCCGCGGCCCGAGCCGGATACTCGAACCGAACGCGCCTCCCACGCCGCTGGGAGCGGGTTCTTCAGGACAGCCTGGGCACCAAGTTGCGAAGCGCCGCAGCCAACCCCTCGCCCGACAGAATCCGGAGAACTGACGACGCCCCGGCGGCGGCACCCTCTTCCGCATAAGCGACCTGGCGCGGAAACCTTTCGTGCAGGAGGCGCTCGACCGCAGCCACGCGCGGCTCGGCATGAAAACGGCGCTGCAACGAGAAGTCGCAAAGAGCATTTGCTGCGGCGAGCAGACTCATGCCCTGGTGGTGAGCCATCCAGTTTCGGACGATTTCGTGATTGCGGTCTGCGTTGACCCGGCGTGGAGTGAAGTCCCCAGCCTCGTAGAAGCCGTAGGCGGAAAGCCATCCAAGTTCAGTCATTTTCCTCAGGTTCTTGATGGCATTCGCAGGGTCGAACATCAGAGAGAGAAACGTGACGTAGGGAGCGACGACGAGATCGCCTGAATGGTCGTCCTTGTGAATGGCCAACCCCGGGACGCCGAACGCGTGATAGAGATAATGCCCGTCGGGATTGCGCTGGTTGCAGGACGATTCTGAAATTCCCCACGGAATCGAGTTTTTCGCCGCGAATTTCTGCTGCGCACGAATGGCGGACTGGACGCTGCGCTCCAGGAGCGTTTCCGGATGCGCCTTCATCCAAAGGCACGGCATTAAGTATTCGAACCCGGTGCCGCTCCAGGAGAGGAGCACGTCCTCGTCGGCGAAGGAGCGGAAGGAACGCTTGAGGTGAAGCCAGCTTTCCTGTGGAGCTTCACCCTTGGCGATGCCAATGAAGACGGCGGTGCGAGCCTCGGAAGCGAGCAGGTCGTAGTTGTAGCTGCTCAGCGCTCCCTGTTCCTGTTCGTAGCCAATCGAGAAGGCGTGCTTCTTGGCGTCGTAAAGGATGCTGAAGTCCATCGCTTCGGCGAGAGATTCCGCTGCGCCAGCGACGTCGCGAAGGCGTGCCAGCAGGTTTTCGGTTTCGACGATCGATTGCTCGAGGGCAGCGCGGAGACGCTTTCGTGCGGCGGAATCCGAGGACGAGGATTCGGAAGCGGCGGCAAGATCGTCGTTCATTTTCCGATGGAGTCTCGGAATTGACTCAAGGGTCACGGAACTCGCAAAGGTCTCGATCTCAGCCTGCGGCAGCGGGCAAATGTCCTGGAACTGCGGATCGAGCCAAGGCACGAACTGAGACGCAAACTTGCGCAGGGTGGTGACGCGGGCCGAAAGCTCCCGAATCGACGCCGCAATTTCCTTCGGTGCATCCGATCTAGCGACGCGCTCGAGAAGGATCACAACATCGATCTCGAAGGCGCGAAGGGCTTCACACCAGGACACATTCGATGAGGGAAGGGCGTCGACTCGGCCTTTCAACTCGCGCACTAGAGGGACGAGTTCGCCGCCGTGGGCACTCTGCGCGATAGTCTCCGCGACGATGACGACGTGGTCGCGAATGCCGTCCCACAACGCCGGCTGCAGCAACGGCCTGCCAATCATTTCGAGGCAGCCCTGCTTCAGAGTCCAGAGGCTGCCGACCAGATTGCCATTGTCCACGGTGGAGATGAAAAGCGGCGGAACGGGCTCGAGCGTGTCCGTGGTGTACCAATTGTAGAAATGCCCGCGCCACTTAGGCATGCGGCTCACGGTGCGGAGAGTGTTTTCGGTTCCCTCGACGAATTCGGACAACGTCAGAAACCCAAGATCGCAAGCTGCGAGCCGGGAATTGAGCAAGAGCCCGAGATTCGTGGGCGAAACGCGGTGCGCGACAAGCGGCGGAGCGTCCTGAACGATGTCGGGTATCAGCCAATTTTCTTCCGCATTGCTGAAGTCGCGGAAGAAGCGCCACGTGCGAAGGGCAGCGCCCCGAACCGCTCCGCGATCGAGGTCCGAAATGTCGGCCCCGGCCTGCTTCTGTGGGCGATTGAGCCATTCGCAGATCCAAATGGATGAGGCCCACAAAATCAGAAACGGCGCAGCGATTTCGAGAGCGCTTGGATGGACCAGATAGACGAGGAGCGCGATTATGGCGGTGAACAAAAGGCTGTATTTCAAATAGCGATCGACAAGATTCGCGCCCAAGGTGGAGGTTTCTGCGTCGGCGGCCGTTTCCCATTCGAGGAGCCGCTTGTGGGTGAACTTCATGCGCACGATCGCGCGAACAACGGCATCGAGTCCGACCAGACTCTGATGGCAGAGAAAGGCGAGACGGACGAATGCGCGGGCGATCATGCCGGCCAGATCGATTGCGAGATTGCGCCAGAATTCGAGTCCGAAAAGAGCTTTGCCGGCGGTGAGCACCTGGAGTCCGAGCTGAAAGAATGCCGGCAGCAACATCAGGCCCACCGCCGCGAGAGTCCAGCGCAAGACGTCGCCGTGATAGAAGAGCCAGCCGTACAGGAGGAGCGAGAGCGTGGCGAATTCGAGCAGGCTGCGGCGGAGATTGTCGATGATCTTCCAGCGCGAAATGTGGCTCAGCGAATTGGGGACGAGCTGGCCGAAATAGTTGGGAACGCGCGGAAGCAAGCCGAAGAGAATCTGCCAATCGCCGCGCACCCAGCGATGTTTTCTGCGGCTGAAGGCGCTGAAATGGGATGGGTAGTCGTCGACGACTTCGATGTCTGAAACCAGGGCGGTGCGGGCATACGCACCCTCGATCAGGTCGTGACTCAGAACCTTATTGCACGGGAACCGATGTTCCAGGACTTTCTGGAACGTCGCGATCTCATAGATTCCTTTGCCGGTGAAAATCCCCTCGCCGAAAAGATCCTGGTAAACGTCGGAGACGGCGCGTGTGTACAGATCGAGGCCGGTGTCGCCCGACACCAACGAAGCGAATCGGGATCGGCTGGTTGACTTGATGCTGATATCGACGCGCGGTTGAAGGATGCCGTACCCTTCGACCACCGTATTCGTGCTGGGGTCGATGACCGCGAGGTTCAACGGATGCGCCATAGTGCCAACGAGCTTTCGCCCGGCGCCAAGGGGCAGCTGCGTGTCCAGATCGAGCGTAATAGCGTAACGGACGTCCTTCAAAGCCGAAAGGTCCCCCGTCTTGACTTGAAATGGATCGCCCTGCTTCAGCAGGAAGCGGTTGAAGTCGAGAAGCTTCCCGCGCTTGCGCTCCCAGCCCATCCAGAGATCCTCGGCGGCGTTGTAGGTGCGCGGACGGTGAAAGAGGAAGATCCTGCCATTGTTTTGATGGCGGTACTTTTCGTCGAGCTCGCGCATTAGGTTGGCGCAAAATTCGACAAGTTTTTCGCGTTCGTCGAATTGCTGAGTCGAATCCGGCAAATCGGTGAGAAGCGCGAAATGAAGGTTGCGATCACGGTTCGCAAGGAAGCGCACCTCGAGGCCCTCTGCGGCCTGCCGGACCTGGTCCTCGCTCGTGAGAAGCGTCGGAACGGCGACGACGGTCGTGCAGTTAGCGGGAATGCCATTCGAAAAATCGAGTTTCGGCAAGCGGCGCGGCGGGAACCACCGGGTGGCGAGCAGGTTCATGATCGTCACAGCGCATTCGAGAGCGGCAAATCCGAGAAGAGCTACAGCAATGATTCCCGGTTTTGCGCGCAGCAGGACGAGGAGTAGTGCCGTAATGCCCAGCCCGATTAGCTCGATGCCCGGAAGATAGAAGAGATCCGGCCACCGGAGAATCAGCTCGCGGACTCGGCCGAGAAATCGCGGACGGTAGCCGATTTCTTTCTTCAGAATCTCACGGCCCGCATCCACCAGATAGTAGCCCACGTGCGTGCGGCGTTCTCTCGTTCGATCCGACGAGGCCGGCCGGGATTGCGCGAGTCGGGCGAGAACGACTGCTCTTCGCGCTGCTTCCGGCTCGGTGCAGTTCGCGTGATCCGAGAGTTCCGCGACGCTCGCGCGATAGGAGTCCCGCGTGGCATAGTCGGAGCGCTGATACGCCCCCTGGGGATCGAGGCGGAGAATTCTCTCGGTCAGCGAAGCCTTCTCAAAGAAGACTTTCCAATCGGTGCCGACCAGCGCGCAAAGGGTGTCGACGAGCACCCGCAGGCGCATTGGCCTTGTGTCTGGGCCGGAGGCAACACCCGCTTCACGATTGTGTTCGGCGATTGCAATCTGGGCCAGAACCGCGCCGATGCGCTCGAGCAATACCAACTCGAGGAAGGCCTTCAAATTCCAGATTTCCGACATCTTCAGCGGAAGCTTGTCCTGCAACGCGAGGAGCACCTCAGCGAGGCACGCTTCTTCGAACTGAAAATCTGTAAATCGCAGGAACGCGTCGGCAAGTGCAAACGACCTGGGGACCCCGGGCTGGCGGGGCGCCCTTTTGACGTGGGGAAGATCCGAGGCGGTCTGCAGGACCGCGCGGGATTCGCGCAACGCAAGTTCTACGATTGCTGCGTTGTCGGATAGGGCCTTCGCACTGGCGCTCGGAACCGCGCGGCTTGACGTCTCGCCACGAAGGCCCTTTGCGGCATCCGTGATCCGTTCCGCGGCGAATTTCCAGCGGGATTCAAGCAGCGTGTGCGAATTCTCGGCATCGCTCGGGTTCCAGCGAAGAGCCTCGCGCAGCACACTGTTCTTGGTGGAATGCCATCCCTCGGAATAGCGCGCGCTGTGGGACGGCCGCTCCGAGTCGGGGAAGTGGATTTCAAACTCAAAGTTCGTCTGGTGTGTCGTTGCCATCTGCGCCTCAGTCTTTCCGGTCGTCACCGATACCCAGCTGCTTGAAGTTCGAACATTTCCGCGTAGTGGCCGCCAACGCGGATCAGTTCGTCATGCGGACCCTGCTCGGCAACCGCGCCGTTGTCGAGCACGAGAATGCGGTCCGCCATTCGGACGGTCGAGAATCGGTGAGAAATCAGAACTGTAGTTTTGCCCTCCGTGAGCTCAGCGAACCGCTGGAACACCTCGTGTTCGGAGCGGGCGTCGAGCGCAGCGGTGGGCTCGTCGAGGATTAGCACCTGCGCGTTCCTCAAGTGCGCGCGGGCGAGAGCGATCTTCTGCCACTCGCCACCTGAGAGGTCTACGCCTCCCTCAAACCGGCAGCCGAGCAATTGGTCGTACTGGCGTGGCAGCCTTCCAATGACGCCCTCGGCATAGCTCTTGCGCGCCGCGGCCTGTATGTTCGGCCGGTCAAGCAAGGCTTCGATGCGGCCAACGCCGATGTTTTCAGCCGCGGTCATGTCGTAGTGCACGAAATCCTGGAAGATGACTCCGATCTCTTTCCACCATTCCTCGAGGCTGTACTCGCGCAGGTCGATCCCGTCGAGAAGTACCGAGCCCGCAGATGGTTCGTAAAGACGCGTCAGTAGTTTCGCGATTGTCGTTTTCCCCTGCCCGTTTTCTCCGACCAAAGCGATACGCTCGTGGGGCCCCAGATGGAAGCTCAGGTCGCGCAAAACGGGATTCGAATGCCCGGGATACGCGAACCATACGTTGCGGAACTCGATCCCTTCGCGCATCGGGCGTGGGGCGATCAGACTTCCCGGCTTGGTCACAATCGTCGGTTCGACGGCAAAGAAATCCAGCAGGTCTGTCATAAACAGCGCTTGGTCCGCGATACCGGAGAACGTGGAGAAGAAAGCTTGGATGTTTGTGCTCGCGCCGGCGATTGCCCCGGCCAAGAAAGTCATTTGGCCGAGTGACAGGCCGAAGACAGTCCTGTAAATAACGTAGGCATACGTGCCGTAGTAACCGAGCGTGCCGAGAACTGTCAGGAAGCCTCCGAAGAACAGCTTGCGCTTCGCCAGGCTGACGGTCTGACGGTGCAACTCATCCGACAGAGTCTTGAACCGCCGGACGAGGAATGGACCCAGCTGGAAGAGCTTCAGCTCTTTGGCGCTCTCCCGGCTTCCGGCCAGCAGGCGAAGGTATTCGAGCTGGCGCCGGGCGGGAGTCTGCTTGAAATTTAGCGAGTAGCCCAAGAACGCGAAGTGGGTTTCGCCCAGAAATGCCGGAATCACGCACAGAAACAGGAAGAGCAGCATGAGGGGGGAAAAGAGAAAGATTCCAACCGCCAAGCTGACCGTCGTGATTCCTTGCTGAACCAGGAGACCGGCCATCTGAATCATCATGACGCGGTCCGTGCCCTGGACTCGGGCGCGCTCGAGTTTGTCGCAGAACGCGGGATCTTCGTATCGCGCCAGGTCGAGCCGGGAAGCGTGTTCGATGATCCGGGTGCTGACGTGCCGCATGTACCGGTCGGCAAGCACGCTGTCGCAGAAGTCAGTGACTCGACTCAGAATCGTGGCCACGCACGCAAGTCCGAACTCCAGACCAACCAACCACCAGAAGAATCCCGGCAGCGGCTTATGCAAGGCGGTCAGGCCGTAGATCGCATCGATGATGACTCTTGTGATCGCCAACATCCCGAGGGGTATGAAGGACACGACGAGGCGCAGCGCGAGGCTGGAACCGGTCGCCAGGGGAGCTGCCTCCCAAACCATCTTGAGGAGGGGCGGGACGTTCTGCAGGGCCCGGATTCGCTCGCGCCACTTGGGCGGGGCTTGGTCGCGCTTTGCATTGGGCGGGTTTGTCATCCGATCTCTGCTCCTGTTAGGTCCGCCGCGGCCCTTCCGATTCTGCGGCTCGTGCCAGGCAACAACAGCGCCTGGTGGGACACTCGCAGGTTGTTTGGGCTGGGGGTGATTGCGAAAAAGCTGGGTCTCGCCACCCGGCCATCATCGAATGTGGCCGGAGGCATTGGTTCAAATTGCCGGTGGAGTCTCTTCAACCAAGTCTCGAACGAGTTGTTGCGGCAACTGGCCCAAGAATCTCTTCGCTTCTTCTCGCTGCGATCCATGTTCGCTCATATCTGTCACAACTTCAGGCGGTGCACGTTGGCTTCCAGATCAACAGGGGCGTAACCCCAAGCAAATACTGGGTTTAATGGCCGCAGTCTGGTCTTTGAGATGTGTATTTTTGACCGCTCCGGAAAGATTTACCAAGCGTTCAGCCCATCCACGACAACGTTCGTGAAGCGCGTGGCCGACGCCAAACGATTCAGATTCCTTTACGGGCGTGGCGGCGTTGGCTCAATCGGAGTCAGCCTCTTGATTCAGCGCCCGACTCTCTATGCGCGCCTCTCGCCTGAGCGCCGTGGTTACTGGGACCGCAAGGCCACCAAACTTGGCTTCTCGTATCGTCTTGTACCGGGCATGAATGGGACGCCCGTTCGTCACGGTGAATCGATCGAGCGCGCCGAAGCTCGAAACGGCCGCCTTCGAATGCGGCTCGCAGCAGGCAGCGAGCGCATCGTGGACCATCTGGTCTTGGGCACCGGTTACCGGGTCGATGTTTCGCGGTGTCCGCTGCTCAGCGCGGAAATTCTTGAGAATCTGGCGCGCGTCGACGGATATCTCGTTCTCGACTCCGGGCTCGAAAGCTCTGTCTCCGGCCTCCACTTCCTCGGAGCGCCTGCCGCTTACAGCCTCGGTCCATTACTGCGCTTTGTTGCTGGGACTGAGTTCGCGGCTCCGGCTGTGGCGCGCCGCATCAGGCTCGCTGCAAGAAGGCCTTCGTAACCTGCGAAAATCGGCCGCTTTTCGGGGTTCCCGCTTAGCAGCAAATACCTTAAAATCGAGGGACGTTCCCGCAGTGGGCGTGTAGCTCAGCTGGGAGAGCACCTGCTTTGCAAGCACGCCTTCATCTCACCTAAGTCGTTGAATCGGCGTCTTTTCACAGTGCAAACCCCTCTGCAACTTGGGCTACTAATTGGGCTACAAAAAGTAAGGGTATTTTGTCGTTGGATGAAGCACGGCGGCCTGGACCCTCGCGAGAGTATCCGGGCCGTCTCACCTCGTGCCGCTCGCGGTTGCCCAGAACAGGCCACCCTCCCCCTCACAACCCTTTGGTTAACAGACTCGAAAACAAATTCATCACAAGTTGCCAGAGCCGAAAAAAACCGAAGGTAATCAGCAAGCTCGGACCAACGCGACAAGCCGGATTCCCCTTCTCCTTTCAGCTCTCACTCGCAGTTTATTGTGATTTATCACCGCCTGCGTCGCAGTGTAAAGACACCGCAAGAAAACGAGCACGTGTTTCGGGAGCTCCCCCGAGAACTCCGATCCCATTCCTTCTTTTCACTTTTCTTCAGTGCGCTTACGGCACTATCTTGAAGGCTCGCTCCATGAGCGCTACTTACTTTGTGCGCGACGAAATGCACCGTCTCCCGGTCGGCCATGCAATCTGCGTCGCAAAAATCGCGAGTATTGTGGAACCTTCAACCAAGCGAAACCAGAAGGCTTCGTGCCACTGAACTGGTCTTGGCCAATGTCACGAATTCACTAAAGTAGCGTTTCCTCCAAAGATTCAATAAGATTAACGAACGGACGACGCACAAGCACTCGTGACATGCGGGAGGCCAAATATGGCCGCTGAGGATTTGGTCGTTTTTGATACTTGTACGCTCCCGGAATACTACAACGATGTACACAAGATATTATCTTTACCACGCGGATATGTTGTTACCTATGACTACAGCGCGGGCAACATCGATACAGATGCGCTCAACGTTCTCAAGCGGTTAGTAGGCTCCCACGAGAAGAGACGTGTTCTTTTGGCGTACATGCAGTCCAACGACTATAAGAAGGGTGATTCATCCCCTGAGTCACCAACTCTTCCTGAGGGTTCATTTGCTACCCTTACGCGCTTGGCCGAACTTGTTGCCGTCCGGGAGCTGACCAATAATAAGAAGACTCGATTCTATTTGGACCTCAAACTATTCGGATATCCTTTCGATCGACGCCAAACCATCGCAAACGATATCGTAACTGAACTTCGTAAACGGAACGCCATCCCAATGCGCACCTACATCGCGCTGTGCCCCGACACAGCCAGTAATGTTCTTTTCGCTCAAACTGGCACGGACGAACAAGGATTTTCGACGGTTGTGGACGGGCTATCAACAAGCCCGAGTCAGTTCTACCGCGACACGTTCTGGAGAATCTACAAAATCACTTCTCGCACAAAACCCTTGATTCCCTTCTGGCCCACAAAACCAGCCAGTCTCGAACCCCTTCAGCGAGTCGATGCTCAGCGCACAGAATCCTACTTGTCAGTCCGAGACCAATCCACGATCTTTTTCCACTTTCAGTTTCACCGTGGACGCGAACATGGCCCGGAATATCGAATTCGGAAAGTTAGAGTCGAGGTTTCGCCAAAGTCGGTTGCTGATCCCGCCGTCGCTTTGTTCAATACTCGCTCTTTCGGTCAGGAAACAGTGGCGGTTAAGATCCCAGCAACTTCGAGCCTGTCGTCTCAGGACATACGCTACCAATTTGAGACTAGCCTTCACGACGCTGATGATAGGAAAGACTATCCCTACGGTCCAAGTCTAACGATCGCCGTGGAATATCGAAAAGCCATCGTCCCAACCATCCTCGCCCTTCTTCTTGTTTCGATCGCTAGCGTCTTGTTTGCGTGGGCGGCCTTCTCAACCACCGTGGTCACTGCAACACCGGTAGCAGGAAAGGTTGTGCCGATGTATTGGCGTTCGGCCGCGGTCTTAGCCGGTGTCATTGCTACTTTGTATTCATACTACCTGTGGACGGACGAGATTACCCTTGATCGAGCACGCCGATCTTGACCGATATGCGGCTCATACGGAACATGGAGCACAGAGGAGCTTTGCGTTCATGGAACCAAATACAGCGGCGGCAAAACGTAGCGCTATGACGCTACTAGCACTAAGCGTTCGTCAACCTTGGGCACACGCGATCCTTCACGGCGGCAAAACCCTCGAGAATCGATCCTGGCCGACACAGTTCCGAGGGACAATCGCCCTGCATACTGGTCGCTCCATGGAGCCCGACGACGTGGCGGCGTTCTTCAAGTTCATCGAAGACCGAGCCCTTGGTGGCACTTGGTTGCAGCGCACCGACGTAGATACCTTGCCTCGTGGCGCCGTCGTGGGTCTGGTCGATATCGTCGATTGCGTTAAGAGTTCTTCCTCCCCGTGGTTTGAGGGGCCATATGGTTTCATTCTGGCGAATCCTCGTCCGATTCGCCCTATCCCTTGCAGGGGGGCGCAGAAACTCTTTGACCTGCCACCTGATGTGCTTATGGCATTGAGCCAACAACTATGAGAGTTGCATGATGTGTGGTTTGCGTTTGAGCCATCTGTGAACGTCGTCCGTTCCTTCGGCCGCAGCGAGTGGTATTAGCGGGAGGTTTGCGATGTTTCCCGTGGATGGCTGGCCAATCAACGATCAGGAACTGTCGTTCGCCCGTTCACTGCTCCAAGACCTCGCCCCGCTGGGTTTCCGCATTCACACAGACACTGGTCAAGTTCAGTTTACGCAATCCGCACCAAACTCAACAGATTCTTACCGTGATTTCTACGCTGAGGCCCATCGTCTTTTACACAGGAAGATCATCGCCGAGAAACGCGCGCAGATCAGGGATTTTGAGACCACTTTCGGGGACGCGGTGTTTCTTGAAGGCGATCAGCTCGACCTCTCTTCCATTGACCCTCGGCTTCGACCTGTCGATCTAACACGCAAGGGAAATCCGGCTCCACGGGACCTAGCCGTTGTCGATTACGTGAGAACATATCAAACTGTTCAATCCCGTCGATCCGTCGGACGAGAGAACGTATACATTCTCGAAGACCATGGTCAGCCAACGCGACCCGTTATGGGTGTCCTGGTATTGTCAAGCCCTAGATATTACCAGCCACACCGCGACGAGGTCCTGCGATGGCCTTCACCCTCACAAGTTCGCCGACTTTCCATGCGTCGACAACAGAGACTCCAGAAGACTCGCGTGACAGGCCTCAATCGGATCATGCAAGTGGCCGTTTGCTGCGCGCTTCCACCCTATAGCCGTCTCGGAGCGGCTTCTCTACTAGCGGTGGCGCCTTTCACCGCGATCGTCCGAGAGGATTTCCAACAACGTTGGTACGATCGCACGTCCAACAAGGATCCCGATCTCGTCGCAGTTACTACTACAACCAGCATGGGGCTGACCGGCACTCCGTTCCAAGCTCTCTACGCCTCAATGTTTTTTGACCCGCACTCGAGCGATATCAAAGGCGAGAAATGGAACAGAGACAATACCGTCTACGCGAGGATTGGCCGAACCCACCCATGGCTTCCGAATGTCATAATTCGAGCTCAGGACCCTCGAGTCGATTTCCAAGGCCTTATCTCTGATCGTTCCTGGAACCTCGCTCTCGCTGTCGCCGGTCCCTCAATTGATCCAAAACGCCGTGACTCGATTCTCGCCAACATGCCCGCTAAACTGCGCCAACAAATGCTGAAATTTGCCCTTGACCGCGTTGGGCTTAGCACACGTATCTTTTGCGGTAACCGAATAGGGGTGTTTCTTGGCGCCATCGACAGACCATCTCTAACCGACTTAATCGAAGGGAGACCTCGCGGGGCACGACCTTCATTGAGCTGGGAGAAATCTGTTCGACGCTTTAAGTCTGAATACGGCTCTCCTCAAGTAACCCAACACCTTAGCGAGAACCGCCAACGCGCGGTCCGCGAGCGCGCCGCACGCGCGCTTGGGACTACACGGGCCCATATCCTGCTATCACTTCACTAGTCTCATAGGACCAGAACGAGAAAGACCCCATCGACCATTGCAATCGAGTGGATGATCGAAGAGGCGACACAGGCTCGCTTGAGGTGCACCCACCACGGGATCTGCGGGCATATCAATCGCTTACGTGGCGCATCTCGTAAAAATAATCCCGCCAAAAGCATCACGCTTTCGTCAGTGGCATGACTCGCCGGAGCATGAATTTCTGCTGATCCTGCGCTATTCGCCCCAATCGTTCTTGCATGAGACTGGATTCGGGAAACGAGGTTAAACCTTGCGAGGAATGCAGAAGGATGAGGGCGCCGCCAGGGGCCTTTCCTCCGTTCTGAACTCTCGCCGGCTTCGCGTCTTCACTCCCCCCCGACGCGCCAATGTTCCAGCACACCCAACGTTTTATTGTGGGTTCGTTACTGGTCGATTATATCCAACCCTTTCATTTGACAGCACTTCGGCCGAGCAATATCATAGCCTGGAAAGTAGCCCCCTTTAGCTCTACTTGAAGTGTTTGCCGAAACATCGAGATGCGAAGAGACCATGACTTGACGTTTGCCAGTTTGTTCTCCGGTTGCGGCGGCTTCGACCTCGGTTTCATTCAGTCCGGCTTCCGTTGTATCGGAGCCTTTGACATCGATCCTCTCGCAATCCAACACCATTGCCAGAACCTTAACACCGAAGCCGTAGTTTGCGACTTGTCTCAGGAACTACCACTCGCACGCAGGACTGCTCCGGACGTTCTTCTCGCTGGTCCTCCCTGTCAAGGTTTTTCCCTGGCTGGAAAACGAGATCACAATGATCCTCGTAACAAGCTGCTCGTTCTTGCGGCTCATGCCGCTCGTAAATTTCGCCCGCTTGTCCTCCTAGTTGAAAATGTAGCTGGCGTCCGAGCAGGATCTCACGGCCGCTATTGGGGAGCACTTCACGAAATTATGAGAATGGCCGGCTACCAAACGCGCGACTTGGTTTTGATCGGATCAGATTGGGGAGTTCCGCAGATGCGAAAGCGGTGCCTTTTCCTCGCGTGGAGGACCGGCCGCGCTTTGCCTAACGAGCTCTACGGCTCCCCTGGCGGAGTTCTGCGTGACGCGCTACGAAATCTTAAGGACACCGCAAACCACACTCCGAAATTGATCGAATCGAGCACCAGGGTGGGTATGATTGCTCGCCGAATCAAGCCCGGCCAAAAGCTCTGCAATGTGCGACTTGGTCGCCGTTCGGTCCATACGTGGCAAATACCTGAGGTCTTTGGTCCAACTACCAAGGACGAACGCAGACTCTTGGAACTTTTGGTCCGTACTCGACGTACTTATAGAACTCGCTCCAATGGCGATGCGGACCCGGTCCTACTAAGCACCATGAAGTCACAGGGAGGACCCAGAACGGTAGAATTACTAGCTTCCTTGGTTTCAAAAGGCTTCGTCAGGAAAATTGGCGGGAGATTCGACCTAGCGAACACGTTCAACGGAAAATTCCGTCGTCTGGAGTGGAACCGCCCCTCGTTCACTGTAGACACCCGCTTTGGGGAACCGGGGTACTTTCTGCATCCAAGCGAGAACCGGGGTTTCACCGTTCGTGAGGCTGCCCGTATTCAAGGATTTCCCGATTCGTTCTGCTTCTTTGGAGACACACGCGGACAATACCGATTGATTGGTAATGCCGTTCCGCCTCCCATGGCGCGTTCGATTGCACAGATAGTTAAATCTGCGCTTCTAGGGTAGCCGTTCCATCGTTCTTCTTATGGAAAACTCGATCTCACAGCGAATCCAGCGTTGGGCGTCAGAGGAGAACGGCGACACCGATTTCAACTCTATCCACGCAGAAATAAGCTATCTCGCCGCCAAACGCTTCGACCGTTACGTCCCTACCTTTGGTACTTTCCAAAATTTTGAGTCACGGCTCGAGAAATGGCTTGAGAACCAGATCCCGGAAGACGACCGCAAAATCCTATTCCGTATGGTTCTTTACCTTTTTTTCCTAGGACACGAAGAGCTAGTCGCGCTTCAACGGGCGGCCCTTCGCGGGCCCGTCATACGCTGGCTCATTAACACACTTGGTTTGTCCATAGACGCAGTCGACCTCGACGCCAAACTGGATGCTGCTATACAACGGACTTGGTTTTGCCCCATCACGGATAGCGCGAATATACAGGACTTCTATCACGTAAACCGCATAACCAATGTCGAGGACCGGATTCAATGGCGCGCCTTCGCACGGATAACTGGGGGGGACTCAACGAAGCTCAAGGAGTACATGGCCCAAAAAGGCCTTGCGACAGTTGCTTTAATTGAAGACATCGTTGGTTCGGGGAGTCAAATGTCGGACCTGGAGCCTCTATTTAAGACTCTCCCCGAATCTACTCCGGTTCTTCTCTGTCCCTTGATCGTTTGCCCTAACGGAGCTCAGGTTGGCCGTTCTCTGGCGAGCAATTATCCAAATGTGTCCTTCGATCCCGTCATGGAGCTTCTGCCACAGTCTTTTGTTACGGCTCTCCCCGACCCTGATGAGCCGGCCTTTTATGCCACCGTGCGAGATTTGATTCAGCGAATATATTTGGTAGTTTCCTCCGGTGAGCCCGCATCAAACATAGTGAAACCCTACGGACCCTTCGGTTGGCAGAACACTGGAGCTCTTATCGTCACATATTCAAATACGCCCGATAATACCCTCCCCGTTATTCAGCATGCGTCGAAAACCTGGAACCCGCTCTTTCCGAGATCCTCGAGGATTGATTGATGGCCACACTAATCAATCCATTTCATGAACTCTATGTTACGGAGACCGCAAGGCCCGAGGAATTTGTAGAACTCTTTAGTCCGGTGCTGGTTCCCCATGCGCTCTTGCTATTTCAGACCGGCAATGTAGTCTTACGCGGAACGCAAGGCAGCGGTAAGAGTATGCTGCTAAATTTGCTCCGTCCTGAAATTAGGTGTGCCTACCAAGAGGCCGGTCAGGCATTTCCAGTGCCTCGGAAACTGTCACAGTTCATCAGCGCGGGAATCAATTTAACGAAGAGCGGAATTTTGGACATTGGACAGAGACCAGTCACTAAGAACAGCGAAGACGACGAACGATTGTTTCCGCTGTTCTTTGCGGATTTTCTCAACTACTGGATCGTCCGCGACATCCTGCGAACCCTCCAAACGATCGAATCTGCACCCGACCTATTCTCCTATGTTGCGTTCGAAAACAAAGACAGGTTTGCCCAATTACTTTCGTCCGCTGAATGCTGGTTTGGGTATCTGGAGAAAGCCGAGGGATTTGATGGACTACTGCGTGCCATCGACCAGCGAATTCAGTCGTATCGCGCATTCCATCTTGCCAACGCCTCTGCTTTGCCGGATTCGCTGGTAGACACAAAAACGACTATTGGTGAACCCATTAGCCAAGCAGTCCAATGTCTTTGGGAAAGCGAGACTCTGAGTGAACAAGTACCGGTTTTTGTCCGAATCGATCAGCACGAGGTTCTGTCCAGAAGTGATGACCTTAGACCAACAATTGGCATTGAATACCGCCGCATCATTAATAAAGCCTTTAGTCGGCGTGATCCGAGAGTTTCCTATCGACTCGGCACGCGTCGATACGCATGGGGTGACGACCTATCGGTTTTCGGAACAAACACACCGCTCGAGATCCTTCGCGACTATCGAGTCGTCGACATCGATTATCTGTTGACCCGCAAGGAGGATCGCAGCACTTGGATGTTTCCGAGGTTTGCGGAAGACATATTTCGCCGAAGGCTGAGCCACGCAAAGCTACGTACCAAAGCGAAGAGCCCCCTTCAAGAGGTTTTCGGTTCCAGCCCCAGGCCCTTCAAGGCCGCCAAGGACTACGTTGGGACTAATAGTGTCGACAGAGCATTGAAGATCGAAGATACCTGGACAGACGAATGGAAGAACTTCGTCAAACAGTTATTCTTAACTGATCCGCTTGCTGCAAAACTCACCGAGGCGTGGCTTCGCCAGAAAGGCCCTGGTGGGCTACCAAACGCTGAGGTCGCCCACCTCCCGCGCAAACGGCCATGGCCGTGGGATCGAGCCTATTGGAAAAAGGAACGGCTTCGCCAGGCCCTTTTCCAACTGGCCGCCCGCTGCGCACAGAGGCCCATGTGGTATGGACGAGAGAATTTCCTCTCCCTCTGCGCTGGGGGCACCCTCATCTTCGTTAGCGTTTGCCAGCACGTCTGGGATGCCTTCCTGCGGTCTCAACTCGGAGTTCCGGACTCTCAGCAAATCGACCCCACTGTTGACGGTATCCCCGCAGGGATCCAAGCACTGGGCATTGCAAGCGCCAGTTCCTATTGGTATGAAAAAATCGTTGAACAGTCAGGAGGCGGCGAAAGGCGGAGGTTCATCGATTTCTTGGGACGCCATTTCTATTCCAGTCTGATGAACGACAGAGCCATGTCTTACCCAGGACACAATGGTTTTTCTTTGCCTAACGACGAGCTAGAGTCTGACGTCCAGGTCGCGAGATTTCTGAACGACGCTGCCGACTATGGTGACCTTCAGAACGCTCCACACACGACTAAGAGTAAAGGTGGCGAGCAGCGAACGAAATGGTACTTGAACCCGATTCTCTCCCCACACTTTAAACTTCCTGAATCACACGTCAAAGAACCGGAATACATTGATCTTCGGCAGTTACGGAAATGGCTCGGTGGTCTTGGAATCGTTGAAGCTGAAGCACCGAAGACCAGCAAGACCGCAGCTAACAATCCTGACAGTCGACAACTATCATTCTTGTGAACGCTATGACCTATCGCCCATGGGGGCTCCTGCCTTGGGTGCTCACCCACCTGCCTAGTTGCTCTTGGTCCGTTTTAGGCTGCCTCGGGACCGAGGAAAGATGTATAGCTGCCTGGCAATATCTATCACAAAATGCCACGGTTGATCGGGCCTACTTCTGTCTCGTGAAGGACCCAAACTCCAGATTTCAAGCTGACACTGCGGCTTCTATTGCTCAACGCACAGTACAGTTTCAGCAGGCAAGGGGCAACATCTCAGATGTTCATGAGCATGCACTGTTCGCCCGAACTGGTGAGATCATGAAGATCGCTGAGGGCTTTATCTCAGCAGGAGCGTCGAACGTCCTACTTGACGTGACTAGTTTTCCCAAGCGTTTCTTTTTTCCTCTCGTCAAAATTCTCATGAAATCGCCGCAAGTGCGATCATTCATGGTCACCTATACGATGCCGCTCCGATATTCCCACGAACCTCTCGCCGAGGATTTCCAGGAGTGGCGCGCACTTCCACTCTTCTCGGGATCGGAATACAGCACGAAACCCGAAATGCTCGTTGTCAATGTGGGCTACATGGCCATGGGGCTGCCGGATCAGATTGAGCATGGGAGTCCTAGAATGGAGGTCAAACTGCTGTTTCCGTTTCCGAATGCTCCTGCTTCTTACCAGAAAACCTGGCGGTTTGTGCACAAAATCGAACAAAACGTGAGGGGAGCGCAGACGGAAATGAAGCACGTTCATGCTATGGACGTGTCCGACGCTTTCGATCACATTAGCGCTCTAACAGACCAAGGTCGGCGTCCGGCCGTCTTCGCGCCTTACGGCCCGAAACCGATCTCCCTTGCGATGTGTATCCACGCCCTTCTGACCGAGAATCCCGTCTTTTATACGCAACCCCGAACATACAATCCCGAGTATTCTAAAGGTGTCATGCAAATCGGGGGCGAGATGGCCATTCAAGCATACTGCTTGCGTCTCAATGGTCGGGACTTGTATACGCTTCCAGCAAGCTCAACGTGATGCTTAGCGAGCTCCTTTTTGCATGCATATCCGAATTTTTCGCAAGCAGCTTTGAAGCTCGTCGGCAAGCTGATGTTCCCATATTCTTAAGGTCTTAAAGCCCAACAACCGAAGTTCACGCACAACTTTCCTGTCCCTCTTTTTGGTCAAAGCGAACTTAAGTCGCCAGAACGAGGAATTGTTCTTGGGAACGTGCCCACACGTCGTGCACCCGTGCCAATAACAGCCGTCAACAAAGACAGCAACTTTCTGTCGATCAAAAAAGAAGTCCGGTTGCCCGAGGACCTCTTTCGGTCGCACCCGCCACCCTCTAATACCGGCCCGAATCAGCCCCGCACGAAGTCGACATTCGGTTGAGCGATTTCCACCGCTTCGAATCTTTCCAAAGATCCGAGAACGCTCAACCGGCGTGTGCTTGAAGTCATTCGATAGAGCTCTCAGTCTGGCGTACAAGGCTCACTCCTGGTTTTCGCTATGTCCTCGATAACATTTCTTAAGCGGCCTTTACCGCTTGAGAAGATCAACGGACGAATCTCTGTCTTGTATCCGTGCAGCTGAACTGAGCACTGGATACTTCCTTTTTAACTCGTCGTACATGGCATATGCCACTCGTCGATACGACGGATGACCCGATGCGGCAGTCCGAAGTTCGCAAATATAGACCACCTCTGCGAAATCCATCTTAAACAGCGCCCTGCGTCGGAACGCGAGAGGCAGGACATAGTCTGCATTCGAGGCCCTTTTCCCGTTTGAAGTTGAAGTCATCACCTCCCAGAGTGCGCCGCAATCCCCCATCAAACGCTGGAAACGATCAGCACGACCCACCACGTCAACTGTGTCCGGCATCTCATAGCCGTGGGCGGTGGTGTAAGACTGCAGGATCTGTATGCATCGTCGATGCCTATGAAGATCTCGAAAACCACCAATGTCCATCAAGACGTCAAATTGAAATGATTGCCCTGCCGCATAAGGACGGCTCAGCTCATCGTATGGTCCCCGATGTTTCACACCCAAACTAAGGATTTCCTGACGACGCTGCGCAGGTAAAGACGACACCGCTTGTACAATTTGTCGGTAAGAGTGATGGCTCCTTTCATAAAGCAGTGTAGCCGCAACCTCGATTTCTAAGGTTTCCGGTTCCACCAGGTTCACTGCCTCGCTAGCTTCGATCTGAACTCCTTGCATGAGCTCTTTCGCCGCTTCAGAGATTTCACATTTTGTTTTTCCATCGTATTCCGTCGCTTCGGCGTACTTCACAAGAGTGGGTGCTACTGCTGGCCTTGAAAGGAATTCGTCGAAGGCCGAGAAATTAAATTTCTCCTCACGAGCTTTAAGCGATTCGAGCACTCTCTCCAATCGTTCGACCCGAAGGTCATACGGTGTCGAGTTCGCGGCCTCTTTCAGCATTCCCGCGATATCGCACAGTTCCGGATGGTCATCCCCGGCTAGCCTAGAAATCTGGGCCTCGAGCGTACGCGCGCTGACGATTTGGCCAACCGATGTGTTCGTGGCCAACGGCAAGAGGTACCTCGCTATGTCAAAAGCACGCGCACGTATCGTTCGCTTGTACTTGTTATCGTCAAGATCCGCCGGCTTCGGTACAAGCCGTGCGAAGTGGTTGAAACAAGCTTCCGAAAGATCCTCGTATGCCTCAAACAACTTCGAAACGATGACCGTGAATTCGCTCTTCACGTTATCCGAAAGATCGGGCACAAAATACCCGCTGCTTTTGAAGTTTTGATACCGGCTCGATCGCTCCTGGCCGTCCCACCGAGGTTCGTCCACGATTGTGATTGCCGCAAGCATGGACACGTTCTCAATCGCAAAGCTCAAATGCGCAAGATCCGCGATCGATCGATGGCCATATTGGAAATAAAGGGTGTTGAGAAAATGCTCGGCTTTCTGATGCGACAATTCCTGGAGCGCTTCCTTCATTGACAAGGCGGACCGAGAGTATTTCGCCATCGCATAGGCATGTATCTCAGGGTCGATACCCGTCAGGCAGTAGACGCGAGGCTTCGGGCTCCCATCAACGTTTGATTTTGCGATTTCTTCGCTTCCCGATTTCTTCGCTTTCTGCGGATTTCTGGTGTTCACCCAAGCAGATTAACACCGGGCGTCGACGAGAACCAACGCTTGCGACAGCTCGCGGACTGGCGCATTCATCACAGCCTCACGCGTGCCTGGCCACTTTGCTGTCAAATAGCGGTAGCGATGGAGACGCCCCATCAAACCGCTTTGGGCCCCATAAGGCCAATATCAGATCCCCGCGCCTCGCAACCTGGAAGCAAACAGACCTCAGCTGTAGCCCGCTTCCCGGCTCCCTCACTTCAATATACGCAGAGCCCGACACAGTATTCCTGCTCTTCAAGGCTTGCCACAAAGGCGATTCGTCTGCCCATTTCCAATTGACTCTCCGCCCACCAATGATTCGCTCGAGGACAAAGCCCTCCCCTTGGGACCTCCAGTACGACAGCTCACAGTTCCACAACCCAAGGGACCGCAAGCGCAACATCATAGCTTCGGGACTTACCAAATATTTGTGCGAAAGTTCTTCGAGCGAATTCAATGAAAATGGTTGTCTTTTGACGCTTCTCTTAAGATGTCTGGTAGGAATCAGGAGCTCCCCTGCTCCTAAGTTGCAAAGCCGTTCTTCTCGTTGGTCCGTATTGTGTGGCCCGAATTTAACTTCCGGAACAATTTCGTAAAAGAACGTGTGGCACAGTTCATGCGCAATGGTGAACCGGTTCCTGGTCGCGCTGGCTTCTTCTCGTAAAGTAATTCGGAACCCTTCGTAATAGCTTGATCCAAGTGGTTCTATGTAACCATCCGATGGCAGACCACGCACACTTCTTGTTTCACGCACATTCCGTTTCCGGAGACATGCATCCAGATCAACAATGGGTTTTGCTCGCGTTGAGGTCCTCGCAAGTTCAGTGACAAGGCGGCTCAGTGCCGCGTCGGCGCCGCCTTCACTGACTCCGAGCCGCTGCGTGAACAACTTGACCAGCTCCGAATTCTTACTTGTCAAATAAGGACGCTGTCGCACCGCTGTTACCAGCCTTGCCGCAGGTTTGCTTATAACGTCTGTCCCAGTCCCCAACACTCATCGGTTGCGTTGAGCGCCGGAAGGACACCGAAACAGGTTGATTCTTGTTGAGCTTATATTCATCCCGCCAAGCGTCACGCATGCGAAATGCCTCTCCTGCTGGCACCCGTGGATTGGCCTCCACCCACTCCCTAAATGATGCCTGGCTCGAAACCCAAACAGGATCAGCCATTTCCTTCTCGCCGACAAGGTACCCGACGCTCTCTCCCAGCAACGCCGCTATTCGTTTTAGGAGCTTGACGCTCGGATTAGACATATTGAAAGGCTCTTCCATAAGGGCGTGCAGATACGAGAGGTTGATTCCTACGTCGTCCGCAAACTTTTCGTAGTCTCCACCGCGCTCGTTTATAAGCTTCCGCAGACGCTCCCCAAAATCTTGGCCATTGAGGTTCTTATAAAATGCCTGTCTCCGAAAGTGCCCCCGACGGATGGCTCTTAATGCTTCGAGGAGCTCTTCATCTTCAAACTCGATACCCTGAGACAGGGCACCTCTGTATCCGATATCTTTGGCATTTATGAAAGAGCCTTTCATCATTCTGGAGACCGAGGGGGGAACCAAGCGGATTGCAGATTGTCCTGCTTGGGTTGCAATCTCGTTTTCTTGACCTACTCCGTAGCTTGGTGCAACGCACAGCAAAATGATGAAATCGTATGTAGACGCCCGTGACCGGTCCGTAAGGTAGACCTGACTGGGCGTAAAGTCGGGATTGTTACGTGGGTGTGTGTGGTCTCCGGGCCAGTAGAGATCAAACTGCGGGTCACTGAATTCACCTGCTGAGACGAGCTTTCTTATCCTCTCCACGAGTCTCCGAAGTTCTTCGTCTTCTTGCAGACTTAATCCTGTCAGCGGGGTGGCAAGATACCCAACCAGTTCGTGTCCAAACAATTCGATTTCATTCGTAAGGTCGCTGAGCTTTACTCCAATTGCTCGGCACAATTTCTTGAGGTTGTCCGGGCTTGGATCCTGGATACGCCTAAAGATTTTCGAGATCGTCGACTGTGCGATCCCGGATACCTCTTCCAGCTGCGGCTGGCTCAGTCCGCGGTATTCCACGACCTTCTGCAGCCGCCCAACCGCAAATTCGATCTGCTCCTTGGTAAGTTGCTTCATCCGCATTTCTCCTGCCGTAAGAATAATTTGGGCTCGGCTGTCCAGCAAGGAATACGGCTAGCATACTAGCGTCGCCCTATTAGAAGAGGCTAATTCCTTGAGAATACAGCTTCTTATTCCGGGAGTATTCCTTTACGCAGTATACATCCTGGCGTACTTTTTAACCGGAGGCGTGCCGTGATCACCATGCACTTCGGCCGATTCGGAAAGTTCAGGATATCTCGGCCAACCAAGCTAGAAATCCTAGGATTAGCGCTTGTTCTCCTATTTGTAGCTATTCTGTTGCTAACATGGTGGCGTTAGGGGTTTGGCCCCTCCACTGTCCACGTCGCGCTAAGCTCATGTGTTCCATATCCTTGGTACTTATTGACATCTACCGAGTATTTGGTACAATGGCCTGGGAACATGCCATGCACTCCAAGTCAGACCGACTGCTCACACTGGCTGCAAAGCGACAGATCCTTCGCTCGAAGGACATCTTTGACCTCGGCATTCCCCGAAACTACCTGCCCCGCCTTGTCCGAAAAGGCGTCCTCAGGAAGCTAGGCCGAGGGCTTTACGCATCGACCTCATCCCGCGTTACCGAGCATCTGTCGCTCATCGAAGCCGCCCATAAGGTCCCGAAGGGCGTCCTTTGTCTTCTCTCCGCACTTCAATTCCACAAGTTCACAACGCAGGTCCCCCATCACGTTTGGATGGCCATCGATGTGAAGGCTTGGGCTCCTCGCGTAACCTCCCCACCGGTTCGCTTCGTGCGGATGTCCGGCGCAGCTCTCCATTTCGGCGCGAAGGAATATCCCGTTCGCGGCGCATCCCTCAAGGTCTACACCCCGGCGAAGACAGTTGCCGACTGCTTCAAATTCCGCAACAAGATCGGCATGGATGTCGCGCTGGAAGCTCTTAGGGAGTGCCGACGCCTCAAGAAGGCTTCCATGGACGAACTTTGGGCAGCAGCCAAAGTATGCCGAGTGGCGAACGTCATGCGGCCCTACCTGGAGTCCCTCTAATTGCCAAAACCGACGCTCAAGAATGTTCCAGCCTCGATCCGCCAGAAGCTGCTCAACCTTGCCCACGAGCGCAATCAGGACTTCGGACTCATACTTACCAAGTACGCCTTAGAAAGAATCCTCCTCCGTCTCAGCAAATCCAAATTTCGCGACGTTTTTGTCCTGAAGGGCGCTCTCCTCTTCGAACTCTGGACACACCAACAATACCGTCCCACCCGAGACGCCGATTTCCTCGCAAGGGGAAACAACTCCCCAGAACGCTTCGTTGAGATCTTCCGCGAAATCTCGACGGTGAAAGTCGAGGACGACGGCTTGCGTTTTGACCCAAACACTGTCAAAGCGGAACGGATCAAGGAAGATGCCGATTACGAGGGCGTCCGCGTCACATTCACCGCCGTTCTGGACAAAGCCCGAATCCCAATACAAATCGACGTCGGCTTCGGCGATGTCATAACACCTGGCCCCATCGATACGCAGTACCCGACACTCCTTGAACTGCCGGCTCCTCGCCTGCTTGTCTACCCGCGCGAAACCGTCGTCTCCGAAAAGTTGGAGGCCATCGTCAAATTGGGCATCGCAAATAGTCGCATGAAGGATTTTCATGACCTCCACAGTCTCTCCGTGACATTTGAGTTTGACGGAAAGACGCTCGTTCAAGCAATCCGTGCGACATTCGAACATCGGCACACCGAACTCCCCGCCAACGGCATTCCGCTCGCATTCACGCCTGAGTTCTACGCCGATGACAACAAGGTCAAACAGTGGAACGCCTTTTGCACCAAGAATAGTCCGTACGTGAAACGTACTGAATTCAAAAGCATCATCGCTCAACTCACTTCATTCCTCGCTCCCGTAATTCAGTCAGCGCGCGACAATCAAATTCTCAACAGCACTTGGACTCCCACTCGCGGTTGGCAGCCTCCCTCCGACCAACACTAGACATCCTCTGTTTCGTTGCGTAGCCACTCGGGCTCATTCCCGTTGGTCCTTGCCTGTCCTTCCGATTAAAGAGCGCCGCTTCGTCGCACACCGGCTGCTTGCCTCAGGTCTCCACTAGCACGCTTCGCGCCGCGATAACACGGCGGCACTCATGCGTGCGGCCCGTTCCGACCTTGAACCGCCAGTCCTCTGCACCTGTCCCCTGTTTCGCGTCCTTGCTCCCTCGGCTGTGGGTGAAGGGAGCAAGGACTCCCCGAAACAGGAGGACGAAAAACATGAAAGTCGAACAAGCAAAACAGATCGCAAGCAACGCCATCGAGCAGCTGAAGCAGGCTCTCGAACGGGGCCACAGTGAAGCGTTGAAGGAATACCTGGCCGCAATTGCCCGATTCCATCGCTACTCGTGGCACAACATCATGCTCATTGCCTCGCAGAACCCCAGCGCCACTTACGTCGCCGGATTCCACACGTGGCACAAGCTGGGTCGCTTTGTGAGAAAGGGCGAGAAAGGAATTTTGATTCTCGCCCCGATTATCCGCAAGAAGGCCACGAATGCAGATGAGGTCGAGTCTGAGGATTCACCGTCAGCCGTTGGATTCCGTGCAGCGTATGTCTTCGATGTCACCCAGACGGAAGGGCAAGAACTCCCGACAATTGACCGCGTCAGCGGCGATCCTCGCGACTACCGCGAGCGCCTCGCTAGTTTTGTCGCCCAGCACGGCATTGCTCTCGAGTATTCCCAGGACATCGCGCCGGCCCGTGGTACGTCGTCAGGCGGCAAAATCACCTTGTTGCCCGGCCAGTCTCCGGCCGAGGAGTTTTCGACCCTCGCTCACGAAGTTGCACACGAAATGATGCACCGCATCGAACGGCGGAGCAGCACATCGAAACGCATTCGCGAAACTGAGGCCGAGGCTGTCGCGTTTGTCGTCTGCAGCGCAATCGGACTGGAAACCGGAAGCGCGGCTCAGGACTATATCGGCTTGTACGGCGGCGACGCGAAGCTCCTCGGCGAGAGTCTCGAACACATCCAACGGACCGCAACTCAAATTCTCGACGCAATTGGCACGGATGTCTTCGCCGCACCGCCCTGCTAGGGCAGGGCGGCATACAATCGTCGCCTCGTTGCTTGCTGGTAATTATGTCGTCCGCAGACTAGAATTCTCCTGCTTCCAATAGCTTAATGACCCAGAGGCAAAACCTGGATGGCGCGCGGAAAAGGGAAAAACAGCGGGGCGGGACATCCGAAGAAGCGCCCGATCGAGCGATACGAGCACACGGACAAGAAGCGCATCAACAATCCGCCAGTGGGACTGGTGACGCCGGAAACAGACCCGCTGCTCCCAACCCACAAGGTTTACGACTACATTGATCCCGTTCCGAGCGTGAAGCCCGGCAAGGATCTGGACTACGACCCGCATCTCGACCCACAACTCGTTTGGGCTGGAAAAAAAGAACATGCTTCGTTCGAAGTCCCTACCGTTTCGCTGCACGTGCACGAAACCATTGATCCGCGCACGATCATTGAAGCCGTCCGCAGGCGCAATGGCAACGGTCGACCCACGCAGCCGTCGCTCTTTGAGCGGCCCGAGGAGCATCTTGCGCTGCGCGACGCAATCGACTTCTACAAACACTCTCACGGCTGGTCGAACCGTTTGATCGCTGGCGATTCGTTGCTGGTGATGAACTCACTGCTCGAAAAGGAAGGTATGGCGGGCCAGGTTCAGATGGTCTATATCGACCCGCCCTACGGCATTAAGTACGGCTCGAATTTCCAGCCGTTCGTGAACAAGCGCGACGTGAAGGACGGCAAGGACGAAGATCTTACGCAAGAGCCGGAGATGATCCGCGCCTTCCGCGACACGTGGGAGCTCGGTATCCATTCCTACTTGACGTATTTGCGCGACCGCCTCTTACTGGCCAAGGAACTCCTGAACGAATCTGGCTCTTGCTTTCTCCAGATTAGCGACGAAAACGTGCATACAACCAGATCGGTCATGCAGGAGGTCTTCAAAGAAGAGAACTTTGTGTCTCTGGTTTCTTTTGCCACCACGACAGGTTTCGAGTCGCAGGCCTTGCCGAGGGCCGGTGACTATCTTCTTTGGTACGCCAAAGACAAGACTCGGATTAAGTACCGACGGCTCTTTCAAGCCGCCGACCGGAAATCCGGAGACAGGGGCTACCGCTGGGTTGTTCTAAAGGATGGCAGTACGAGGTCATTAACGGCCTCGGAACTTAGCGGAAGCGAGTCAATTCCCCAGGGAGCGCAACTATATATCCCAGACAACTTGATCTCGCAAGGCGGAGCGAGCCAACCACAGCCTTTTGAATTCTGTGGGAAAACCTATGAACCCCCGGCAGGCTCGCACTGGAAAGCCAATTATCCGAAAGGAATGTACCACCTCGCGTGGGCAAATAGGCTCCATGCTTCGGAAAATTCTCTCCGCTACATCCGCATGGCTGACGATTTTCCTTGGCGTGATTCAAACAATCTTTGGACTGACACGCTTACGGGCCAATTCACTGACCCAAAGGTTTACGTCGTTCAAACGAATACGAAAGTCGTGCAACGATGCCTTCTGATGGCCACTGACCCCGGCGACCTAGTCTTCGATCCTACCTGTGGCTCTGGGACGACTGCCTACGTCGCAGAAGAATGGGGCCGACGTTGGATCACCTGCGACACTTCGCGCGTCGCGATCACACTCGCCAAACAGCGGCTCATGGCGGCAGAGTTTGATTATTACGAGCTTGCGCATCCAGAAGAAGGCGTTGGCAGCGGATTCCGTTACAAGACTGTTCCGCACATCACGCTCAAATCCATCGCGAACAATCCCGAAATCCACGAAGGGATGACGCGCGAGCAGATCGACGTAGCCATTTCCAAGTACGCCGACCAAGAAACCCTCTGCGACCAGCCTTGCACGGACAAAAGCCGCGTGCGCGTCACCGGCCCTTTCACGGTCGAGGCCGTGCCAGCACCCACCGTTCGCTCTCTTGAAGAAATCGACGAAGGCGACACAGGTTTCGGACCCTCGCCTGCAAAAGCGCAAGAATCGCTCGCCGACTTCCGCGACGCTGCTACGCCGCTGCTCGACGCCTCCGTCGCCCGCAAAGGTGCAACTTTGCGCCAAGCCGAATGGCGCGACGAACTGCTGAAAACGGGGCTACGAGGGAAAGGCGGACAAAAAATCGACTTCTCGCGGGTCGAGCCGTTGGCAGGAACGCGGTGGCTGCATGCGGACGCGGAGACCAAAGGCGTAAAGCCCGAGCGCGTCGTTTTCTCGTTCGGGCCGGAGTATAGCCTGCTCGAACAGCGGCAAGTCGAACTCGCCTGGGAGGAAGCACGAACCCTCAGCCCCAAGCCTGCAATCCTGGTGTTCGCCGCCTTCGAATTCGATCCCGAAGCCGCCAAAGACATTGACGGGATGACGAAAGAAAAAACCGGCATGATCTTTCTGACGGCGCAGATGAACGCAGACCTGCTCACCGAGGACTTGAAAAAGAAACGCGCCTCGAATCAGGGCTTCTGGCTGGTCGGCCGCCCCGATGTGGACTTGCGCCACGCCAAGAGCGATGCCAAGGGTAAATGGGAAGTCGAAGTCCGTGGCTTCGATTACTACAACACGCGCACGGGCAGTATCGAATCCGGTGACACCTCCAAAATTGCGATGTGGCTGCTCGACACGGACTACGACGGGCGTAGCCTTTACCCCCGTCAGGTCTTTTTCCCGATGGCTGACGATGACGAAGGCTGGGCACGACTGACGCGAAACCTCAAAGCCGAAATCGACTCCGATCTGATCGAAAAGTATCGCGGAACCGTTTCGCTACCTTTCGAGACCGGTCCAAACAAGCGCATCGCAATCAAACTCATCGATGACCGCGGAATCGAAAGCTTGAAAGTGGTGGATCTGAAGTGAACGTGCAAGCCCAAGCTGGGTCCGCGACTATCGATCAGCTCATTATCAATTCCCCTTACGAGGAGCCGCGCGAGCATTGGCGGTACGACCGCGAAACGCGCCTATTCACGCGCGAGACCGTGCGACGCAAGGCCGGATATGTCCGCGCGTCAGAGAAGTCCCGGTCGTTCGATGATCCTGGCATTTTTGTCGAACTGCCGCTTGTGAACCAGATTCGCCCGCGCGTGAAGTCCTGGCGCGAGGCGGACTATCCGGGCGCAAGTGGAATCACCAAGCGGCTCCTGCAGCATTGGCGAGACCCTGAACAACGCGACTCAAATCGCCAATTCTTCTTTTGCCAGTTGGAAGCAATCGAAACGCTGATGTGGCTGGCGGAAGCCCCCGCTTCGGAGCGCGTCGGCGTCGACATTCCCGGAGACAGCGGGCCGTTCCCGCGACTTTGCTGCAAAATGGCCACAGGCTCCGGCAAGACGATCCTAATGGCCATGCTGATTGCATGGCAGGCGCTGAATAAGGTCACCTATCAGCAGGACAAGCGATTCTCCAAGAATTTCCTGCTAATTGCGCCGGGGCTGACTGTAAAAAGCCGATTACAGGTTCTCGTCCCCGGAACCTCCGGCAATTTCTATACGGAATTCCAAATCATCCCGCCCGGCCTTGAAGACAAACTTCGCCAGGGCCAGACCTGTCGCGTTCTCATTCACAACTGGCACAAATTGGACTGGGAAACCGACGAGCAGATTCGCAAGAAGCGGAGCGTGGATAAGCGCGGGGCAAAGAGTGACGAAGCGTACGTCCGCGATGTGCTTGGCGAAATGGCCTCCGCGCAAAACATGGTAGTCATCAACGACGAAGCCCATCATGCATGGCGCGTCCCACCCAAATCGCGCGTTGCTGGCGTCTCAAAGGACGAAATGAACGAAGCCACGAAATGGATAGGTGGCCTCGATCGCGTCCACCGTGCCCGCGGTATACTCACCTGCTTCGACCTAACCGCAACCCCCTTCGCGCCAACTGGCAAAAAGAGCGGCGAAGAAACCCTCTTCAGTTGGATCGTCAGCGATTTTGGCTTGAACGACGCGATTGAGTCGGGATTGGTGAAGACGCCGCGTGTTGTAGTCCGCGACGACGGGCGCTTCAACGCACAGTACAAATCGCGCTTCTACCACATCTATTCCGACCCGGATGTGAAACCGGACCTAAACCGCAAGGAGCGGCCCGAGACACCGCTCCCGGGCCTGGTTCTGAACGGCTATCATCTCCTCGGCCAGGACTGGCTGGAGACCGCGAAACGCTGGAAGAAGCAGAAACTGCCTACGCCGCCCGTCATGATCACTGTCGCAAACACCACATACACGGCAGCTCGCGTCGAATTCGCCTTCGGCCGCAACCGCATTAACATTGAAGAACTTTGTGATCCCGAAAAGCTGCTCCACATTGATTCCAGAGTATTGGAACAAGCTGAAGAAGGAGACGAGCCTGTACAGTTGGGTCTCGGTGCGTCGGGCGAAGATGAAACCGACGAATCCGGCGAAGTCAGGACGGAGAAAAAACTGTCCAAGAAGGAACAAGCCGAATTGCTCCGCCGACAGGTCGACACGATTGGGCGTCCGGGAGAACCGGGAGAAAAAATCCACAACGTCATTTCCGTGGGCATGTTGTCTGAGGGTTGGGATGCGAGGACTGTCACCCACATCATGGGTCTCCGTGCGTTCACTTCCCAACTCCTATGCGAACAGGTCGTCGGTCGCGGTCTCCGTCGCACCTCCTACGATGTTGATGAAAAGACAGGCTTCTTCCAACCCGAATACGTCAACATTTTCGGCGTTCCGTTCACATTTCTCCCGCACGAGGGCGGGGGAGACGAGCCGCCCCCGCCCCCAACCGCAGGCAAGACGAGGATTGAAGCTCTGCCTGATCGCAAGAAGTACGAAATCGTATGGCCCAACGTCTTGAGAGTCGATCATGAATATCGCCCCATGCTCATCCTGAACATGGATGAAGCGAAGCCCCTCCGCCTCGACGCGTACGAAACACCTACGAACGCGCAGCTCGCTCCCATCATCGAAGGGAAACCTGACGTAACGAAACTGTCGGAAATCGATCTTCGAAAGCTAGCCGATCGATTCAGGATGCAAAGAATAATCTTCTCCGCCTCCGGTGATATCTACGAACAAATGAAGCTGACGTGGAAAGGAAACCGCGAATATCTTCTCGCCCAAGTCATTCGTTTGGTAGAGCGCTACATTGAGAGCGATAAGCTGCGAATCGATCCCGAAGTGTTCAATACGGACGACCTGCGGCGACGAATTCTTATTGCACTACACATGCCCACGATCGCAGAGCACCTGAAACAAGCCATCCATTTCCAGAACACGGAAGCGCTGATTCCGATCTTCGACACCGAGCGGCCCATTCGTGCTACTGGCGACATGCTTCCTTGGTATACGAGCAAGGCCTGCGAACACGTCAACCACTCGCACATCAACATGTGCGTTTTTGATAGCCGATGGGAAGCCAGCGAGGCTTTCGAGCTGGACCGCAGCCCTCATGTCGCCGCGTGGGCCAAGAACGACCACCTCGGTTTCGAGATCACATATTCATTCAAAGGCGTCATCCGCAAATTCCGCCCAGACTATTTGGTGCGACTCTCAAACGGCAAGACGCTGATTTTGGAAGTGAAGGGGCAGGACAATCAGGAACAGCAGACCAAGCGTGAGTTCTTGGCCGAATGGGTGCGAGCGGTAAACGGTCACCCTGGCTTTGGGACGTGGGCGGCGGATGTCTCTCATTACCCCAGCGATATTCACGAAATCCTTCAAAGACAGACCACTTGAAGCACTGCTGCTTTGGCTTCCCAGTGTCTGGTCGCAATCGTCTTAGTAGTCGAAGTGTTTCCAACAGAATCCTGAATTAAACCCGCCCAAGTCACGCAAACGAGAAGCCATTCTGTGAGTTCCCTTCGGAATCGTGTTTTTCCTGCCTGCCCTTCCTGCGGAAAGACTGCGCCTAGACCGCCCGCTTCTTCTGTCAAGGGCGTCCGCTTCGCTCCCGTGAACGCGAACCCCACGCGCCCTTGACAGCGCGGGCGGCTAGTCGCCGGGGACCGCCAGAAGGGCATTTGCTTTTTATGCACCGCTCCGCGTTGCCTCGAAAGCAAAAATCAAACCCTTCAAAGGAGTTCACATGCAAGAAACCAAACAACAACCATTGTTTTCGCTTGGTCAAGTCGTCGCCACACCCGGTGCGTTGGCCGCACTCGAAAAGGCAGGTCAAACCCCGCTGGAGTTCCTAGCGCGCCACGTTCACGGCGATTGGGGCGAACTGTCGGAGGAAGACCGCAAGGAAAACCAGTTCAGCTTGGAACGCGGGTTCCGGCTGTTGAGCAGCTACCGCACCGATGCAGGCGACACGAAACTTTGGGTGATCACCGAGGCTGACCGGAGTGTCACCACGATTCTTTTGCCAGAAGAGTATTAAGAATTTCACGAAATCAAGAAAAAGGAGAACCAGAGATGAATACGCAAGAAGCAGTGAAATCGTTGCAAGAGTACGTGAACGTCCCCATCGCGGAGTTGACAGAGTCCGGCACCAACCCACGCAAGACGTTTGACGAGGAAAGATTGAAAGAGCTCGCCGAAAGCATCCGCAGCAAAGGCGTCCTGTCGCCGCTCCTAGTGCGGAGAACGAATGACCACCTGGAGATCGTCTCGGGAGCAAGACGCTTTAGAGCCGCGCAGCGGGCGGGTTTTCGAGAAGTTCCTGTTCGCATCGCTGTACTCACGGACGAGGAAGCCCTTGAAACGCAAATCGTGGAAAACCTCCTTCGCAGCGACATTCACCCTTTCGAGGAAGCACAAGGCTTTCGCGCGTTGCTCGACCGCGAAGGCGCTGGCTACACCGTGGAGAAAATTGCGGCCAAAACCGGTAAGGCCGCGTCCTTCATTGCCAAGCGGCTTCGCCTCCTAGGCCTCGTTCCGCCAGTGGCCGAAGCCTTCACGGCGGGTCACATCGGCATCGAACATGCGTTGCTGATTGCCAAACTCGCTGCGGACGTGCAGGAAACAACGTTGACGCATTGCTTTGATGGGTACTACGCAGCGAATGAGAACGAACGCAGCCTCGTACCCGCGAGCCGTTTGCAGGCATGGATTGAGCAGAACGTGTACCTTAGCCTCAAGTCCGTTCCGTTCTCGAAGGACGACGAAACGCTGGTGCCGGAAGCCGGGAGTTGCACGAACTGTCCGAAGCGTACGGGGTTCAATACCTTGCTCTTCTCCGAAGTACGGGAGGATTCCTGTGCGGATGCCGCCTGTTTCAATCGCAAGCTCGACGCACACATCGCGCAGCGGGTTGCGAAGGTGCCGAAACTTGTGATGATTTCGGAGAACTACCACACGGCAGGGGAAACGCCCGTTCTCCCCCGTCGCAACTATGTCGAGGTCGTGACGCGGAAAAGCAAGAAAGGCAGGGACGCACGACCAGAGGAACGACTCTGTGGCCATCTGACTCCGGCTATTCACGCGGATGGCATGGACAAGGGCCGTCTCGTAAAGGTCTGCGCAGACCCCACCTGCAAGATTCACTTCGGGGAGCGGCAGGAACAAGAAAGGCAGCGGGTCCAATGGAAGGCGGAAAAGAAGGCCGCAAACCAGAAGGCGAAACAGGCTCTCGCGTTCCGGCACCGGCTTCTTGCCGATGTGCTCAAGCGGGTAAAACCGCAACTTGGGACCGATGAGTTGCGCATGGTGGCGCAGTTTGTGTTGCACTCGCTGTCGCACGAACTGCTATGCCGCCTGGCCAAACGCCACGGCTTCGAAAACCCGAAGGACGTTCACGATTGGCAGATGGCCGAGAAAGCCCGGACGCTCTACAAGAAGGCAGACGCCGCTGAACTCGCTGGGCTGATCTTCGAAGCCATGCTCATCGGCGCTGCCGGAAGCACGACCGTAAGTAAGGATGATGACCTGCTAGCGGAGGCGGCTTCCTTTTATAAGGTTGACACGAAGGCATTGCACCGCGCCGTCGTCAAAGCCGAGCAGGAGAAAGTGCGAACGAAGGCACAAGCGACGCGAACGAACGAGAAGCCAGTGTCCAAGAGAAAAGCGGCCCGCAAGTAGACCACTCGCATGACCGGAGGGGCCGTCCTTCACCGGACGGCCCCGTTCTCCATGGCCTTGGATACACGCAAGCCTCGATTTCTGGATGGAGCTCCATCTGATTCACGCCTTCGGATGTTCGCGCCACCTGGCGAAGTGCAAGCCAGTCATTTTTCGCGCGATGCGTCTCTTCGTTCTGCCTTTCTTTCTCCAACGATCCGCATCGTCACGCCAGTCACCCTGCCAACGATTTCCGCCTGAGACGGATAGTCGAATCGCCGCACCTGGAGCTGAGCATAGGGATGTGGAATGACCAGCAACTGTCCTCGGTCAACCTCGCACCAGCTGCATACGTATCCGTCGCGGAGCTCCGTGAAATAGATCGGCCGTTCATACTCGTTCTTCCATTTCACGTTGCTGACCTTTCTTTGGCTCGCGTCAATCTGCACAAGAGAGCCGGGACGGATGATTGGAAACAATGTGAAATCCTCCAGACCCACATAACCGTACATAGACTTGCGCAAGTCGAGGTGCTGCAATAGGCCAACAGGAACTTCGTCCCACTTTTCGACGACACGAGCCAGCAGGTTCGTTTTCTCGAACCGAAAACCCGCCTTGAATTCAACAGGGACCGCTACGTTTTCACTTTCTGCCTCTTCCGCTCCGCTGTTCAGTAGATGCGTTCTGGGCAAACCGATCGATGCGCTGTCTCGGTTAAAGTCTCCGATCTGCAAACCGAACTTCGATGCCACCTCCGAAAATCGTCGATGGTATAGCACGGATACTGAATACAGTTTGAACATGCCGGGTACGAATTTATCCATCTCAATGTCAGTGATCCAGTTGTGCGATAGATAGAACTCCTGGTTCTGCTTCAGCGCCGCGATCTTCTTGCTCATTTCTTGCACGTCCCGCGTCGAGAGTCCCAGACGCACCCGGACCGCCTTCAACCATTTGCCAGCAACGAGGTTCGACTTGCTTGCATTCACTGGCGGGCATCCTACTCTCGGCATCAGTCTATGTCCAGCCACGTCACTCTCTTAGCTATATTCTTCCGCGCCTCTTTGTGTAGAAAATCTTCGAAGTGGTCGCAACTGCGGCCACTAGCCTGATTTCTTCCCACCAGCTCGACAGGTCGCATATATCCGGTTCGACCTCAGGGACAATCCATGCATACAGCGGACCGGGTACGCCAGATCCTTTCAATGAGAGGTTTGACCCTCTATCAAGTGTCTCAGCGCTCGGCCGATATTTTCGGCCAGTCGTCGCCTTACTACGTCCCGCAAGGCTTCTATCACGAACTTTCCGCAGGCACCCTCGGCCCAAACATCCATCAACTGGTTGCCTTCAGTCGGATTTCCAACTATCGCCTCGCTGATTGGCTGGCCGTCTTCGGATTCCGATTGGACGTTATCCCGCGGTTGCAATTGCTCATCCCGTGGAAGGGGACAGTTCTCCTTGACTCGTCCATTTACGACGAGGAGCAGTGGATTCCTTGGTTTGCTGACCGACTCTCCAGGTCCGACGTTCCCGCCATCGCACCCTTGAGTCAGGTGTTACGACTGGATGCGCCGAGGCGCGCCAAGGATTTGCTCACCCTAAGCAAAACGCGATTCCTCTACGCCAAAATAGGTTGGGACGAGTTGTTCGCATTCCCGGAACTAGGGCGGGGAAGCATTGCGCGAATTGACACACGCCCAATCCCGGACCTGCTGTCGGCTATTGGTCCAAGCGCCAGCAAGCGCATATTCCTTGTCGAGCACGACCACTCTCTCAACTGTGGACACCTCAGACGGCTCGACAAACGGATTTTGCTCTGCTCGACGCGCTTCCCGTTTACGCAAGCGGAGTTGAGGCTCGGACGCCGCGCCAGAATCCTCGGGACGATAGACGCCGAAATCCGACCGTTCGTCGCACAATCTGGCCCTGAACGCGCTCCGGGCACACAGACTCCGCCAAAGGAGGCCTCTGCACCCGCCGACGCCCTCGGCACGGACCTACAACAGTTGCTTCGAATGGCTCGATTACGAGTTGGCATCTCCTTCCGGGCAGCCTCGATTTTGAGCCAATGGATAGCCGATACACTTGCCGATCAAACGTATTTCGCGGCACCTGGCACGTTGTCCGACTATGAAAATGTCTCGCCGCCGACCCATCACATTCAAAAGATTGTTTCCCTTTGCGTTCTTTATTGCATTGATTTCTGGACGTTCCTCCGCGTTAGGGGTCTGTCGGTCGATGAACTCGGACACGATCCATTGCCCGATGAAATGATCCCGCGCACGGGTCTTCCCCGACACCGCCCCACCAACGAAAAGGTCGAACCAAAACATCTTGCCGGACGAGGCAGCCCGGGATTTCTTTCAACACTCATTGACCAATGGGAAGCATTGCCTCTCTTCATCACCGGCGCCCTGCCCGAGATCTCCCGGCTGAAAAACGTATCCTTGTCCGACATCTTCTGGGTCGGCGGGAACCAAAATCCAGTCCATCCGTGCCTCGCCGGTGCAGCGCTCGTGGCAGTTAACCGCCGAGTCAAAATTCCGTCACGAACGACGGCACCGACAATGTGGGAGCAACCCGTGTACATCCTTCTCCTGCGGGATGGCAGCTACGTCTGCGGCTCCTGCGTCTTGAGGCAGGGAGTTCTGACGGTTCACCCACATTCCGACACGCCGAGCAGTTCAATCCGACTTAAAAACGGAGTCGACGCTGAGGTGATTGGCGAAGTCACCGCGATTCTCAGGAAAACTGGCTAGCGGACCTGTTGCCCGATCCGGTTTTCTTCCGAACTACTCAGAAGGAGCGAACATCTGTCGGACACGGCGAACGCGGAGGAGCGTCGTATCTCAATGCCCTCGCTGTTCTTGGCAACCGGTGCTCGGAACTAGCGAACGCGGGTCGAATGATCTGGATTCCCGCATCGCCGGGTGCGAGATTGCCGGCAGTGCAACGCGTGGACTCAACCAAACACGACGGAGGCGCTCGAACCATGCTCAATATCTCCGACACAATTCGAAGTACACGAACCGTGGATGGAAGAGTTGTTCTTGATGTCCGTCGCGGTCGAATGTTCTCTGTGAACCCGGTAGGCTCGAAAATCCTTGAACTACTGGAGCAGGGACAAGACGAACCACGCATCGCGGAAGAAATCAGCCGCCTCTATGCCATGAACATCGAGGTCGTCCGACCCGACGTTCAAGATTTCATTGAGGCTCTGCGCGAGCACCATATCGTCCGGGCCACCGATTCAGTCGAATCCAAATCAGATCTGCACATCTTGTGACGAATCGATGAAACTGCTTGACCAATCCGACCTGGAGACATTCCGCCTCATCATCTTGAGGCGCGGAGGTTCGGAAATCCTTTTGTCGTCCGGCGATTCTGGTTGGTCCCTGTCTTCCGTGCACGTAAGACGCCAAGAGCGGATCGCTCCTCAATTGATCGCAAGAGTGAAAGAACATTTACGGATGGACGCGTATTGCCTGTTCGCCCCAGGTTTCACGACAACCGATGGAGCCGCGCCCACGGCAAAGTATGCCGTTCTGGAATCCATCTGGCACAACGAAAAAGCCCCCGCGGGGACTTGGTGGATTCCTCGAACGGCTGCCGCGTGTCAACGCGTTCATCCCGTTGAGGATCGCAAGGCGATTGCAGAATCGCTTCGCGAGATGGATTCATACGCCAATGAATCGAAGATTGGCCCATTTGGCAGGCCCGGATGGCTCAGGGAGATGTTTACTTGGTCTCAAGAGCAACTTAGCACGTGGGGCTTCCCCGCGAACGGCAATTTCCGTCAATTCAACTTTGGTCCAACCTTCAGTCTGATTCGCCTCGAAACGCGCGGCCCCGCTGTTTGGTTTAAGGCCACGGGCGAGCCGAATCTTCACGAACTACCCATTACAAGGTGTTTGGCAAGGCTCTTTCCGGGGAATCTGCCTCAAATGCTTGGCATTCATCCTTCATGGAACGCGTGGCTTTCGGAAGAGCTTTCGGAGACCACGCTCGACCAATGCGCGGACCTCACCAGATGGGAGAACGCGGCGGACAACCTCGCTGAGCTTCAGATCGCATCGATTGGAAAGACCTGCGCGGTCCTGGATGCGGGGTGCCGCGACCTAAGATTACAAGTACTTGTCGATCTGATTCCGCGCTTCGTTGATCGGATGTCCGAACTGATGGCTGCCCAGGTCAAGCTATCTCCACCGCCCCTCACAGTCTCTGAAGTCGAATTCCTTGGGGCTCGATTGCGCGAGGCCTCTCTATTCCTTCAAGACCTTGGGCTACCGGACACACTGGGACACATCGACTTCAATCCCGGAAACATCGTTGTATCCCCGGCGCGTTGCATATTTCTGGACTGGGCGGAAGCCTGCGTAACGAATCCACTTGTCACCTTCGAATACCTCCGGGAACACGCCCGACGTGGTCTCTCGCAAGGTGCGACCTCATTGGTGCGAATCGCGAACGCTTATCGCCGGCCTTGGACGACTCTCTTATCCTCCACTGAGCTAGCACACGCACTCACCGTTTCGCCTCTGATCGCGGTTTTCGTCTATGCCATTGCCAACGGCGCCTGCAGCTCACCTGAGACGCTTCACGGCACCGCGCATTCCGGATATCTCCGCAGCTTGACCCGCCGGATGCACTCCGAGGCAACACTGCTCGCCAAGGGAGAAAACAGCGTGACAGTTAGCTCACCAATCTCAAGTCAGCCCGCTGCATTTCAGTCTCCAGTCTGAAGGGGAGGGTCACTTAGATGTTCTTTCTTATCCTAAAGGCATACATAAAGCTGATTCATTTTGATTTTTCCATCGGCCGCAGGGCTTTCGCGGACCTACATGAGAAGGTCCGTGCTTGCGCTGTTGGGACGAATGCGACCGCACACGGCGATGTCGAGCGAATCTGTTCGGCAGTGGATCTGGCATGTATCTGGTACTGGAAAGAGGTGCGCTGCTTGCAGCGATCCGCTGCCACCGCGTGCTTGTTGAAACGGCACGGCGTGGCAGCGCAGATGGTCATCGGGGCGCAGCAAATTCCTTTCAAGGCCCACGCTTGGGTCGAAGTGAACGGACGCGTCGTCAATGACAAGCCCTATACGCCAGAAATGTACTCCGTGCTCGAACGATGCTGAACAGTCGCGTAATCGCAGAACCGAGGTAAGGGATATGAGCATCATGTTCGGCCGATGGAATTTCGAGGGTGAGCCACCGGAGAGTCAGTACGTCGACAAGGTGCGGTCGGCGCTTGCTCTCTACTCTCCAGACGATCACCACGTTTATTCCAGCGGCGGCGTCAGCATTCTCTATGATGCTTTTCACACTACGCGCCAGTCCCGCCTCGAATATCAGCCATTCGTAACAAGAACAGGCTGCGTAGTGACTTGGGATGGCCGCCTCGACAACCGAGAGCAGCTTATTGCCCAGTTAAATGATTCGCTATCCACCGAGTCGGCGGACGTTTCAATCGTGGCGGCGGCTTATGATCGATGGGAAACACAATGTTTTGAGAAGCTAGTTGGTGACTGGGCCCTCTCGGTCTGGAACCCGACGAACCGCTGCCTCACGCTTGCCAAAGATCCAATCGGTCCACGGCACCTCTATTACACGTTTGACAAGAAACAAATCACATGGAGCACGGTCCTTGAGCCCCTCATATTGTTTGCTGGGAAGGCCTTTACGCTTAACAAGGAATACATTGCCGGCTGGTTCTCATTTTTCCCGGCTGCTCATCTCACCCCCTACGTGGGTATTCATTCCGTGCCGCCGTCTTCTTTTGTCCGCGTCGAAGCCCAAGGGCAAACAATCCAGAATTATTGGAATTTCGATGGGAAAAAGAGAATTCTGTACCGCACCGACGCAGAATACGAAGAACACTTTCGAGCCGTATTCTCAGAATCCGTCCGCAGACGTGCCCGTTCCGATGTCCCCATTCTTGCGGAGCTAAGTGGCGGGATCGACTCTTCCTCTATCGTATGCATGGCAGACACTTTGAAAGCTCACGGTCTCAGCGACGTTCCCCGAATCGATACGGTTTCCTACTACGATGATTCTGAACCAAACTGGAATGAGCGTCCCTATTTCACGAAGGTAGAGGAAAAACGCGGGCGCGTCGGCCGTCACATCAACGCTAACGCGCGGATTACCATTCTTCCCGAATATGAAGATGGACGATTCGCGGCAACACCTGGCTCCGGCGCAAAGCCTGACGCGATGCATCTCGAATTCGCGCGTCATTTGAAATCCGAAGGGAATCGCGTCGTCTTATCGGGGTTGGGCGGAGATGAAGTGCTGGGTGGCGTGCCCACACCCATTCCTGAACTTGCGGACCTCTTCGCACGCGGGAATGCAGGCGAGTTTGGAAAGCAAATCGTACGTTGGGCGCTGGCAACGCGGAAGCCACTCTTGTATCTGTTTGCCGAAACTCTACGCTCGTTCTTGCCGGTCGGCATACTTCCCCAGCCTCGCCACAAGAGGCATCCAGAATGGCTCTATCCAAGCTTTGCAAAACAGAACAGGGTTGCGCTGTCCGGTTATGACACCAGGCTGAACTTATTCGGGCCCTTGCCAACGTTTCAAGAAAATTTGGAGACCTTGGAGGTTTTGCGGCGGCAGTTGGCATGTTCCACTCTGCATTTCGATCCGCCACTTGAGAGGCGCTATCCTTATCTCGACCGGGACCTCCTGGAATTCATTTACGCAGTCCCGCGCGAACAGTTGGTCAGGCCAGGACAGCGTCGCTCCCTCATGCGTCGCGCCCTCGCAGGAATCGTCCCCGACGAGGTCCTCAATCGGAAAAGAAAAGCACTGGTCACGCGCAGCCCCGTCATCGCTATCTCCTCGGAATGGGATCTTCTCGTTCGGATGACGGACCACATGGTTAGTGATTCTCTCGGGATTGTTGATTCGAAATTGTTCCGCGAAGCGCTCAAGAAGGCGCGACTCACGTCGGGGGAGCAGATCGTGCCCTTGATGCGAACCGTCGCTGTCGAAATGTGGCTCAAGAACATCGTTCGCTGGGCACCTCAGCTTACTGGTGGAAGCATTACAAACGGGCGCAGGGAAGAATATCTCGCGGGCAAGTCCTCTCTATTCCCGAAGCAAGCCTTCTTCTCAGCTGAGAACTATTTCAATAAAGAAAGGGGGTGATAGGCATGGAATACACCAAGCCGGAAATCGTTGTGGCTGCGGACGCAGTCTCGGCGATCCAGAATATGGCCAAGCCCATCGGAATGACGGACAACATAATCCAAGACGAGTCCGTCTCCGCGTACGAAGCCGACGAATAACCCGACTGCCGGGAGATGTAGTTGACACGTCTTGCGCCGCGCGGAAGCTATTAACGCGACAACCAGCGTGCGAAAGGCGGAATGTCTCGCAAACCAGTTCCCCAGTGCCTGAAACTGAAGTCTTATCTCAGGGGCACTATCTCAATGAAGAAAGGAGGTGATACTCATGAAGTACACCAAGCCGGAAGTCGTTCTGGCCGCGGACGCTGTCTCGGCGATTCAGAATATGGCGAAGCCCTACGGGACGCCGGACAACGTGCTCAATGAACTGTCGGCACCATCCTATGAGGCCGACGAGTAACGTCATCCCAGGGCGCTGAATGGGCCCCCAGTGCCCTGGTCTTCTCTTGGTCTCAGATGATTCGCTCGAAAAATTAATTTGATGGTTGCAGTCACTCCAAATTCAAGGCCGCTCGAACCGCAGGCCGATTGCGGTCTGCGCACTCGTTACTTGGCGACCGGCACATCGGGAATCCGACTGCGCGAGACACGCAGTTGTTCCCATCGATCATACTGTCGCGCATTCGACTTAGTGCGGAATTCTTCACCCTTCAACCAAAATGCGAACCAATCGACATTTCCTTGCTCGGACGTCAGCCTCTCCCAGGGCTTCACCAGTATATGAGTCCCGAAAGGGAGCCAGACAAACTCGACCGCCTTTCCAAGCTCAGAGAGGCCAGAGAACGTCTGCCAGCCCGCAAGAGGACCAGTAGCGCCGTAATATTCGATCCTAACGGCGGCTCGTACCTTATCAAGATTGAATCCGGGAGAATTTATCAGCCACGACGCGAGCGACGCTCCCACCGGGGGACCTCCGATTACTGAACTGTAGTTCTCCTTCTGACCTCCCCACAGAATCGAGTTCACATAGCCGCCATCAAAGCCATCCGCGACAGTTGCCGCGACAAACTGGTATTTCGAGTGCGTGAGTGCATACTCGACGTAAAACACTGTTCGGCTGAAACCGATGATGCCAATGCGCGTTCGATCGATCAAACTTCGTCCGTCCAGATAATCAATCGCGCCTTCGTACGCCGCCATTTGACGGGGCGCTTCCTCCGGCGTATTGGCGTATTCGGCGTCTTCCCCAGCATGGCTCGAGCCACCAACCTGCAGCACGACGAACCCTAGAGCCGCAAGCGGCTGCGCCGCGAATGCGCTGGTATATGGCCCGTCTATCCAGAACTGACTGTCGTCGAAGCCGTGGGTCTGGATCACGAGGGGGTAGCGCATACCCGGCTCATAATTCGGCGGCAAGTATAGTCCTCCAACTACTTCATGTCCGTCTCTAGCCGTCCATCTTACGGCCTCGACCTTTCCGAATTGGATATGGTCAAACTGCGGATTCAAATCGAGCAGTAATTTCTTTCGACGGGTGTCACTGTCCAACACAAAAATCCTCGGCGGGGTGTTCATATCCTGCTCTAAACGAACTTGCAGCGCATCACTGCCGGATTTACTCTGCCCCGCAGGTTTCACCCTCGTCCAAACGGAATTTCTCTCTTCGTACGTTTCGCGCGGCGCGCCTGTGCCATCCGCGAGAGCGAGGGTTCGGGACTTCTCATCCCAACCTGCAACCCTTAACCCCTCATGCGAGATCTCTGTGACTTTCCCGCTTGCGACATTCACTTCCGCCACAAACGCATATTTCTTACGAGTCTCCAGATCGGCACCGCCAGCCACATCAAGCGGAAGGTAGGTTCCCGACAGAACCACTGATGTCCCAGCTCGAATCCAAGACAAACCGTTATTGTGCCAAGAGAGCGGTGCGTCCAGCAAAGGCGCGATTCGGAGGCTCTTGGTATCAAGTAACATGTACTGCAGCACGTTAGACGGCCTCCCAGGTTCTTGCGCCGCTATGATGTACGGATGGAGTAGCTTATCCTCAAACTCCGACCATGCCCCGGGAACCTTCGCCAGATATACAGGCAGCACCGCATAACGGCCACTAGGTGACATCGAGAGTGGGAGATCGCTCCTGATAAAATCCGGTGTCGCGACTCTTAAAGGCCCTTTCCCGCGCCCCTGAACAAATAACTGCCCGTAAGTCGCGCCGCTCTTTTGAACGTTGTTACAGTCACCAATCAAGAGGTCGGATGCGTATTGCGTCGTGATCACAATCCCATGCCTTCTGGTCTGTTCTGTATCCAGGATTCTGACCGGAGGCGAATCCGCCTCAAATACAATCTCTGAGCCGTCCTTGCTTATGTCGAAGGATGTTACGGACGTTGGATGACGAGTTAGCTTCGCCAACCGTGTGGTATCCACATTCAGACTGTACACCTCGGTTGTTTGCCCTGGATTCGCTCCAAGGAAGACTAACGTCTTGCTGTCATTCAGCCACTTCACATCTCTGATTGCTTCCCGATTGGTCGAACTCGACATCGTGAGAAGGACACGTGGCCTTGGTTTCTCAAATGCCTCTTTAGTGCGGAATAGAAGAATTGAATACTCGTTCGTGTTAAGTGCAACGTTCCCCTTTCTTAGGAGAATGACGAATTGTCTCCCGTCGGGAGAAAACAAGCCTATCGAATCTCGCGCTCCGGCCGAGAAATCATCTGGCTCTGCCCAGCGCGTCATTTCGATAGCATCAGCGACGGTCACCCCACGTTTTTTCTGCTCGGCCAGCGCACGGATAGGGAAAGCGAGGCTCATTGGCAATATCACGAGCGACAAAAGTCCCCTCAACAAAATGGATGGAAGACCACTTTTCTTCTGATAGATGGGCATGCCGAGAGTTTTGGGGTTAGAAATTCAGCTTGAGGGAGAGTTGCAGAGACCGGGGTCCGCCCTCTTGGAAAAGAGGATTCAATCCTCCCAAGCCCTTGTTCAGCATTTGGACGGACACAAAATACGTCGTGACGCCTGGCCCCAAGTAATAACCGAGCGGATTTGCGAAGTTCGGGTGGTTGAAGAGATTGAATGCGTCGGTACGAAATTGAACGTTGACGCGATCCGTTATCGCAAATGTTCGAGCGAGCGAAAGGTCAGTCTGTGTTAGCCCAAAACCATGGAGATCATTTCTTCCTTCTGAACCCTGCTGGCCGGCAGGAGGTGCTGTGAACGCTGCGGGATTCAACCCCATCCCGCCAGGACACGCTTCCCCGAACACCGAAGCGCATTGTGGTCCGCGTAAATACAGACTTTGGCCCGCCACCAAGTCCGGGCGCGGGTCGGCACCGTCAATTGTCGCCGTAAGGGCCAACGCATTGAATGGGAAGCCGCTCCGCGCGACGACCAACCCCTCAACTGACCAACTTTTCGTCACATACGCGAGTGGCCCTTTTTTCACTGCGGATGGAATCGCATACGTCAATGCTCCCGAGAAACTGTTGCGAACGTCGAAGTCAGACGACGAATAGTCATTGGCCGCAGAAATCACCGCACTTGAAACGGCTTCGACAATGTCATTCGAGGAATTATCAAGAGAATGGGACCACGTATAGTTCACGAGCGCCTGGAGGCGGCCAGCAACGAGTCGCCGGTACTGTGCCTGGAGCGCGTTGTAGTTTGACCGCGCATCGTTCTGCGTCAGCACAAAGGAGCCCAAGAAGTTTGCATTCGGACTGCTGATTCCTTCTTGTCTAAGGAGATCTCTACCCGCTTGGCCGACATAGGTCAGCAAAAACGCTTGTTGTCCCCCAAACGATTTCTCCAAGGCCACATTCCATTGGTAAGATCGCGGCACCTTCAAGTCCGGTGCAAAACCGTGTGTCGCGTTGGGATACGGAGGCTGAAGTGACAAGGAGGGAAGATAGGGTGCGGAGTTGCTCAATGGCAATGACACGTTGAAGGTGTCCAAAGTCGCGTAGTTGGGGAAATAAAAGCCAAGATATCCAACTGCGTCCGAGCCTAGGTCATAGAACACACCTGATCCCGCCCGCAAGACAAGGTCGCCCCTTTCCGTCAATTTGTAGGCCACACCGATTCGCGGCGCAAAGCTCGTATATCTCGTCTTCCATAAAGGCGTTCCCGGCGGTGCGAGGGCAAGCTCCGCGGGATTGTCCACGTTCGTCCAAGATGCGAGTGTCGTATTCGCACGACTTGACGGCGCCGGGCTCAACTCCCAGCGGAGGCCGTACGTAATTGCGAGGCGAGAGGTAGCCCTCCAGGTGTCCTGACCGTACAGCGATGTCGTTTGAGACAGGAAGGATGAAGGTTTGGTGCCTATCCCTTCAATCGCAAGAGCCTGACCTGTGGACACCAAATCCGGTACGCTGTCGACTTCGTACAGCAGTGCCGACTGGTAAGGCCGCAGATCGAGATAGATGGCCCTATAATCGACCCCAAACTTTATCTGATGCGCACCGCGAGATACGTTCAGATCGTCGGCGAAATTAAGCTGCGTACTCCGATTATTTGCTACTCGGCCTGCTTCGTAGTATCCAGTATCGAACGTTTGAAACGCCAAAAGTGCGTTCCCAGGGTTTGCTAGACCAGGCCCAAGAATACTCGCACCTGGAGGAACTGCCCCTCCAAATGAGTCCAAATTGCTCGCAAAGCTCGAGCTCTGCGTTGAGTAATTCCCACGAAGGTTATCCGAGATCAACGAACTCATCGCAAACGTCCCACCCAGAGTAAGAGTCCTTGTCCGAACGTCCGTCGTGTCCAGCTCGTTGAGGCTTTGGGTCCGCTGAACCGTCTCTGACGGAGCCTCGTTATAGCGGCCAAAGACAGATATTTTGCTGTTGAACGTATGGTCGATCCGGATGCTTCCCGCATCCAGTGTGGCGGGATTGGAGAAATTTCCCGTGAACGCAGCAGTGTAAACCCCTGGGACGATCGTTCGATCATTCGGCTGGGGATATGCGTTCAGGAAGGGAGCCACCTGGCTGGGGGCGGTCGCACGCGCGTATTCTGAGGGTACTTCCACGACCTCTGTGTTTGGTTGTCTCAGGCGAGCCCCTTCGTAAGAAACAAAGAAGAACGTAGTATCGCTGTGAATTGGCCCCCCAAGAAATCCGCCGAAATCATTATGACGCTCCGGCGCGCGGGGTTCCCCGGCTCGATTAGCGAACCAGTCATTTGCGTCGAGGACGGTGTTTCTAAAATATTCATAGAGCCCGCCATGAAAGTTATTGGCTCCAGAGCGCGTCGTCAGAATGACCTGGCCGCCCGGCGAACGCCCGAACTCAGGAGCAAACGACGACGTTTCGATGCGAAATTCCTGTAATGCTTCGACAGAGACCAAGCTGCTCGTGCCACCGAGCGCGCTGAAGGCCTGTGCACCACCCGTTCCCGAGGTTCCCAGACCAACCAACGGCGACACGCCAAAATTCGCGGAAACACCATCAATGAGAAAGTTGTTTGAGCTCGTCCGTTGACCCGCAATGCTGAACTGCCCCTGGCTGCTCGAATTCGATGGCGCAATTACGACGCCCGGCGTCAGTTGCAGCAGCGTGTTGAAGCTGCGTCCGTTGAGAGGCAGACTTTCGACAAAGTTTCTGTCGATAACTGTGCTGACCGAGCCACCCTCCGTGTTGATTAGGGGTGCGCCACCTTGCACCGTGACCGTTTCGGAGATGGCACCAATCGGCAGAGTGAAGTTGATGCCTAATGCGTCTTGAACGTTCAAGATGATGTCTGGCTTGATGAGTGTTTTGAATCCCAATTTTGCGACTTGAAGCCGATAGGACCCGGGAGGAAGGTTTGGCAGGACATAAATGCCATCGTTGTTTGTCTTCGTGTAGTTCTGAACGCGGGTGGCATCATTCACGATCGTCACCTCCGCCCCCGCGACCACTTTACCGGCTTGGTCGAATACGGTCCCGCTGATCGTTCCGTTTGGAGACTGTGCAGCCGCTGAATGGGCGAAAAGCAGGCTCGCGACAACAAAAGACATGACGTAACGCAATCGCACGCGGCATCTCCTCTGGCAGACGGATTTGGTGGCGCTCTCTCGGTCTACGCAGGAGAATCCGCGCTTGTACCATTCCGCTGCCATCGAAGAACAAATCGACGATATCAAAGGGGAATGCGATTAGGGGTGATTTGGCGCGAGTTGAAGGTAGGCGTACAGCAGCGGCTTGCCGCTTGGCTTTCTGCTTCCGCCTTTGGGTTCAACCGTCACGAATACAGCATCAATCTCATCCAGTTCTTTGGGATTATCGAACTTGAGTACCCAACGTTGCTTCGCTGCGTTGTCCACGTAGAAAATCCCAAGATTTAAGGCTTGTTCTCTGTCGGGCCCGCGCCGGCCCCAGGCTTGAAACGTACTCGCGTCTCGCACTCCCGGCGCTTCGTCCAAGTCATAAGCATAGAAGATGAGCGATTTGCCCTTCGTATAAAAGACACGTCCATATGCCTTTTGTGTCGCACCGTCGCGGCCGACATCGTAGACCTCGGCCACATACAAATCCCGCGCTCCCATTAGCTCGCGTATGTCGCGGTCATGCGAGAGGAGTTCGTCCTGCTTGGCAACCCTCTGTTCCTGCTCGCGGAGTTGGCCAGAGAGATCTGCGATTTGAGTCTGTAAGCTCACGTCCTTTGCGCCATCCAACGCTCGTTGCTGGTTCGCCGAGTCTAGTTCAGCTTGGATCTTTTGCAGTGATGCCTGAGCCTCGCCAAGTTTCTCCGCGAGGCTCGCTCGTTCGCCTGCGACTTGCCCTTTCTCGGCGTCGTCCGCCTGGAGAGATTGCTCCAAATTGGCTTGTGCGCTCTTCAATTCGTCGAGCGACCTTGCCTGCTGTTCGGTCTGCTTGCGCAGTTCTGAAATCAGCTTATCGCGCTCGGCCAGTTGGGTCTTTAAGACCTCGCGCTCGTGGCCGACATCGCTTATCCCCTGTTCTAGGGCCTCAATTCGAGTGTCCGCGTTGTCAGAAATCACGCGACCAACTTCGGCTGTGTCGCTCTTCCCAGCGCGGTACGCAGTGATTCCTAGTGCGATAGTGAGTAAGACGCAAGCCGCAAAAGGCATCCACACATGGTTCCAATTCACTCGCGAGCGTCCATAGCGCTCTCTGTGACCGAACGCAAAACCTCTCGTTTCCTGGCTGGTCGATACACCAGCACTCTCGTGAGAGGCATCTGAATCTGTGCCTTTCACAGCGAACGGGCCAGTTAAATCCCTTTGAGGTATTGCGGATTCGTCAGCACAATCAGCGGCTAACTTCGATGCTAGTAGGGGTACACCAAGTTCAACGGCGGCCTCGAACTCTTTCAATGCTTGCCTGCACTCGGGGCAGCCTGCGAGATGCGTCTTCAGTTTCTTCCGCTCTTCCTCAGTCAAGTCGCCCGAGGTCGAGACGGCGCAAAGTTCGAGGAATTCGTCATGGGCGCCCATTCTCGAATGCACCCCCGGATCCTCTTTTTCCGCTACTATTCCTCATGTCGTTCAACAACCCGCACATTACTCCCAGACATCTGCTTTCGCAACTTAGCCAAACCTCGATAGTAGTGGTGTCTGACGTTCCCGTGCGGCTGCCCCAATTGTTCGCTAATCTCCGCCAACGTATAGCCCTCAAAAAAGTGCAGCTGCAGTGTTTTACGTTGATCCTCCGTCAGAGCTTCCATGACTTTTTCTAGACCATTACGCCCGAATACCGCCTCCGCGGAATAATCGTTCTCTATGGTCGCAACGCCGACCAGTCCACCACCAACGCCCTCAACATCCTCGCGCGTATAGAACTGGCGCGTGACCAGGTATCGACGCCTTGAAATCGCCTTGTGATACGCCATCTGCACAATCCACGAGCGTGCAGAGCTTTGTGAACTGTCGAAGATGCTCGATTTTCGATGGATGAATAGAAATAAATCTTGGACCAGATCCTCGGCTTCTGAGCCGTCTCCCAGAATCCGCGCAGCGACGCTTCGCAGGAGTCGCCCATACCGTTGAAATAAACAGCCGAGGGCTTGTTTATCTCCCCGACCGACTCGGGTCAGCAAGACCTCGTCGGTGGCCTCCGATTGCAGTTGCGACTGTTCAATTGCTATAGAAGTTTTATCCGCTATCTCCTGAGAAAGCGGTAGCGCTGGAAATCGGGTTGCGGCCAAATCACCCACATCTACCTCAGCAGTCTGGAACGCTCTGAAAGCCTGTTTTATTCCCCATCGCCTAATGCCAAATTGTCGGTAACTGACCCTTGGCCCATAGCCGACAGTCGAGCACGATAATCGCCGACATGGCACGACGTGGAAAGCAAATTCAACCTCGCTCTGGAGTCGAAAAAGCGTTTGGCCAGGTCGTTCGGACCATTCGAGAGGAAGAGATACACATATCGCAGGCTGAATTAGAAAAAAGAACAGGCCTCAATCGGACATTCATTAGCGATCTTGAAAGAGGTATCCAGGGTCCGGGCATTAGAACAATATTCCGCATCGCTAAAGGCCTCGAAACATCTCCAGACTCGCTTTTGCGGCGGACAAGCCGCTCGAAATTCTTCGAGTTTCCGGTCGGCAGAGACGTGCGCTGAAAATACCGCTCTCAGCCTATTTATGCAACAGATTTATAGGCCATTAGCAGATTCCCGTCTCGATGCTTGGTCTGTAAGTTTGCTCAAGCCAATGGACAGTCAGCCTCTAGTTCTGTTTGGAAGAAAGATTCGTGCCGTTCGAGATGCCGCACATGTCTCCCGCGAGGTAGCCGCCGAGAAGTCTGGCATTACCGTGAACTACTTGGGTGAAGTGGAGCGAGGCGAAAAATGGCCTTCGTTGGAAATCATTTGTGCCATCGCCACGGCCCTGAGCGTTTCACCCGCGGCATTTTTCGAATTCGAAGCTCAGGAGACAGATCCTGCTACGCTGGTCCAAAAGCTCCATCAGATCCTCGAAAATCGCACCACCGAACAACGGCAGCAAGCACTCAGGGTTTTGAGGGGCCTCCTGGAACCATAACCATACCTAACGCCTCAGCCTCAGCCTCAGCCTAAGTCCGCCCTGTCAGCACTGCATGCTTACCCGAGGAATGCTCTCGGGCTCGACTCGTCACGTCGTAATCGCTTTGAAAGAACCTTCGTCCGCAAATAGACACAGCTTGGTGTAGCAAGTCAGGAATCGACCGACTATTGGTCGGCCCTTGTTCTATTTTGCTAGGTAGAGAACCGGCGGCTGCGGGGGAGAAACCTTGAATCTATCGATTGGCCATTTTCTGGGCCATGGTGAGAAGAAGCTTACGATCTCTTTCTTGAGACTTGCCCAGTAATCGCCGGAATTTGTTGAGATAGCGCGCATCCTTACCCTTACTCCCCCAACCAATCTCGTTGGAGGACTTACGCTTCAGGAGATTCGGCAGTTCAGGCGCCTCTTGCCCCTCGTAGAAGAGTTGATAGAGTGGACATTCGAGCGCGCGAGCGAGCTTCTCGAGCGTTTCGACTGCGGGGACAGTGTGGCCATTTTCAACGCGGGAAATATAACAACGAAGCAAGCCTGTACGCTTTTCGACGTCGCCCTGGGAGAGCTTCTTCTGTTCCCGCATTTCGCGCAGGCGGTCACCAATAATCATGCGGCATTATTGCATCTCACTTTGTGCTCAGCAAGAGGCTCATTTCGAAGTCTGACTGTATTGACGCCCGGCAGGTCCACGGCGTAGCATCCTCCCGAACGGTGACGGTTTTAAGCTGTTACTAGCGGATTCCCGCTGTCGGCCAAGGCTATGCCGCGGGCGAACGGCCCCCAGCGGCGCGTCATGAAGATGTCTCCATCAATTCGTCCGCCAAATTCCCGCCGACATCGGCTGCGATCCGGTTTCTTGCTGGTTTTCTTTGCTGTAGCCCTCTTGCTTCTGGCCACGTTCGGACCGTGGTTCTATAGTCGTCATTTCTTCTTCGTCTTGCTCGCGGTAATCTTGACGACCCTTTGTATTGGAATCGCTCTTCAAGTTCACTTCTTTTTCTTGACACGCCGCGAACAACACGAGACTGCAGGTGTCCTTGACGCCACCGAGCGGGAATTCCAATCGATCTTCGATAGTGCCCTCGACGCCATTCTGATCCTTGATGACAAGGGGCTTTGTCTCGAAGCCAATCCGGCGGCCCTCGTCCTTCTCGGGACCCGGCGCAACGAGCTCATCGGGGAATCGATTCAAAAGTTTCATTCACCTGTGGACAATTTCGAGGGTGCTTGGAAACAGTTCCTTGAGCGCACGGAGATCAAGGGCGAAGTGCAACTCATCGGACAGAACGGCGGCAACGTTTTCGTTGAATACACCGCGAAAGCGAATTACCTGCCTGGGCGTCATGTGGCGATCCTGCGCGACATCTCCCTGAGAAAAGAAGCTGAAGCCGCGCTCCGCGCAAGCGATGAACGCTTTCAGCAGATGGCCGACAACATCCAGGAAGTCTACTGGATGCTCGACGCTAAGACGAAACACGTCCTTTACGTCAACCCAGCGTATGAAACGATCACAGGACGCCCCCTCGCGAGCCTTCGCGATAATCCGGCTTCTTACCAGGAGACATTCCATCCAGAAGACCGTGTTCGCGTTCTCACTCGTCTTGATGAAGCCACTCGAACCGGGCAGTTGGATGAAGAGTTTCGAATTGTTCGACCAGACCACACTGTTCGCTGGGTCTCCGTACGAGGTTTCCCCGTGCGCGATTCCACCGGCGTTATTCGCAGACTCGTTGGAGTTTCCCAAGATATTTCTGCGCGCAAGTCCGCCGAGGAACAGATGGCAAAGAATCTTGCATTAGCCGAGTCCGCATGGGCCGAAGCTGACGCCTTTCGCAAAACCACCCTGGCACTTACGCAGAACCTTAAGATGGACTATGTTTTGGACACCTTGCTCGAATCTTTGCTCAAGCTCATCCCTTGCGAATCAGCACGCGTGTTGCTAGTGGAAACAGATACGCGCCTCTTTCTTGGACGTGAGCTTCAATACCGCCGTGCAACGGGCCGTACTACCAAGAGCCCCGATACTCTTGATGCCAAGGAAAGTCGATTTCTTATGCAGGTTCTTGTCACTAAGAACAGCGTGCTGATTTCTGACACCAATGACGAGCCGGAGTGGTCGCGGTTCAAAGGACATGCGCACATGCGGTCATGGTTGTGCGTTCCCCTCGTCGCTTCGCAGCAGGTGCTGGGTTTGCTGTCGCTAGGCGATGCTCACCCCGGTTTCTTCACGCATGAGCATTTACGGCTTGCCAAGTCGCTCGCCATTCCCGCCTCGGTCGCGATTCAAAACGCCCGCCTCTATGAACGTGCAGAAATCTATGGCACCGAGCTCGAGCAGCGGCTTGCGGACTTGGAACAAACCGAACAGGCCTTAAAGCAAGCCCAGGACGGCCGCACACTTTCAGAGGACAAATTCACGAAGGTGTTCCGATCGAGTCCCATCGCATTTTCCATCACAACCGTCGACGAGGGCCGCTTCATCGAAGTGAACCAAGCATTTGAGCGCAGATACGGCTATTCCAACAAGGATCTCGTCGGCCGCACCGTTTCCGACATCAGTGTTTGGGGCAATCCGGCCGAACGCGCCGAGATGTTAAACGAGGTTCGCAGCCAGGGTCAGGTCAGAAACCGCATTACGCGCTTTCGGACACGCTCCGGTGAACTGCTATACACAATCTATTCCGCGGACATCATCGAACTGGACGGCCAGCAATGCCTTCTGGCAGTTTCAGAGGACCTGCCCGAAGGTGGGAGCCTGCAAGAATCCCTAAATCAGAAGGCCGCCGTCAGCCGCTAGCTTGCCCTCTCGCGCCCTTCGGGCGCCCAAACCGTATACTCCAACTCTAGCCGTCCATGGACACTTCCTGGAGCCCGCTTCTGGCTAACTTGTTGGCTGCTGACGTTTCTGGGCAGAAACATTGTCCCTTTGTAAAAAGATAGGGACGACACGAAGACATAAGGTCTGACCGAGCAAAACATTTGTACTCGCTTAGATTGCAATCGCGTTGACCATTTGAACTGATGTCCGCATCCTCATCGAATTAGCTGCTGGGATAATTGCCTCTGACATACCGACTTCGATACACTCGAATCTCCTTATGTCATTCGCGGACATCAGGCAGATCCTCGAAAACAATGCCTACAACGATCTGATAGGTCGAGTCGAAGACGAATGGCTAGAAGCCAAAGGGCTAAATCCATACGACCTGGATTCCCCGGCCGGCCGTTACGAACTTGCAAAGGATGTCAGCGCTTTCGCCAACAACTCAGGCGGCTTTATCATCATTGGCCTCACAACCGAAGTAAACCAAGCTCAGCAAACCGAAACCATAACGGCCATTACATCTTTTCCTCAAGAAGGGTTTCGGCCTCATCGCTACATCTCAATCATCGAAGAATACATCCATCCCAATATCGAGAATTGTCGCGCAATCTGGGTACCGACCAGTCAGGCGCAAAACCAGGGAATAGCAATCATCGAGGTTCCCCCGCAAAACCAAGACTGCCAGTATTTCTTGATTGCAAATGTCGTTGAGTCGGGAGCGAATATCAAGCAGATCGTTTTTGGCGTTGCGGTCCGAAACGACAGCTCGAATGAACCCTTTACGAAAACTCAGCTCTATCGCTATACCCAGCAGGGCAAGAGTCCCACGACCCAATTACTCGCCCGCATGAACGAGAAGCTGGATGCGCTCATCGTGCAATCTCAGCAGCAGCCCCCGGAAGCCGACCCCGAATCTCAGTACGCCGCCCGAGCAGACGACATTCTCGGCGAGCAAGAACCATGACAGAGACTCCTCCGCGTCCGGTATTCGTCTACTCCATGTCCGCGCGAGGCACGGCCTTCAAGAATTTCTTTGAACCGGGCGAACTGAAGAGAATTATCGAAAACCCCGGGCAATTGCGACCAAGCGGGTGGGATCTCACAACGAGAGACCGAGCGAGAATCATCAAAGGTCAATACTTCGAAGTTTCGAGCGCCGAACGAAAGCGGATTCGGGTTTATCAAGATGGTTCGATCATCGCAAGAGTATACGGCGACGAGGACTTCCTTTCTTGGGGACAAAACAAAACTAATTTCCGGCAGTCCCCTCGTGTCAACACGATCGCTCTCATCGAATTCACTCTTAACTTTTGCCGCTTCTGCGCTCAACTCATTCCATTTCTCGAACCACAGCCGCAACAGGTAAATCTCAAAGTCGACATACGCCATGCCATTATCGGTCAGCAAAAGCTTTTTCTTATTCCCTACGCAGTCTCAAGTTGGGCTTTCACTATGACCGATGGCCGCCACTACGCCCCAGAAGAATTCATGGTAAGGACTATCGCCACCGACGCGGATGCGTTGCATTTAACGCCCGGCTACGCCGCATACAAACTCGTGCGCCAAATTTTTTTCTGGTTTGGAGCTGAGAACGAACAAATCCCCTACAGCTCGCAGGCTTCTACCGGCGAAAGATACGTCGACGAAGACCTTATCATTCACTCTCGCCCCTGATAGTCCCCAACATCGAGGACTCCAACCCCGTTTTCTACCCGACTTTTGAGTCCTTGACCAATCGGACATCCTGTCTGACGCTTGCACTGCGTTAAGGTGACGGTCGTCACTTATGATGCGCTTATCTAAATTGTATGGTGGCATAAAATGAGTAACTTCCCGAAAGTAGACCCTCTATTTTCGACGGAGCGTCTAGGCGTAAATGCAGTTGCACAGTTTGCGGCCGCGCGTGGACTCATCTGGCGTGAGAACAGCGTAAAAGATATCGGAATCGATGGTCAGTTGGAGTACGTCAGCGGTTCCGGATTCGCGACTGGACGTATAGTCGCACTTCAGATCAAGTCGGGTCCATCCTTCTTCGCCCAGGACGATAGCGAGAGCTGGCAATTCTACCCGGAGGAGAAACATCGTCTTTATTGGGAGCGCTTTCCGGTTCCTGTGATTTTGGTGCTCCACAAACCCGACTCGGAAGAAACCTTCTGGGTTGATGTTCGACAACTGTACCGCAGCGGTGTTCAGGATGAGCAGGTCGGAGTGTTAGTCCCCAAAGCGCAGGAGTTTAAGGTCACGAGCCGAAGCAAGCTGTTCGATAATGCCGGACTTGTCGGAGAGGAATTCGCAGAGTCTTTAGATGAAGTACTAAAGTTGCTGATTATTTCTCGGTCTAAGAACGCTTCATTCCCGCTATCGTTTTTTCAACTCCTCGTGAACGGACTTACGAATATTGGCCGATCGCTCTATTTCGGAATGGACCTCGTAACAACACAGGTGGAATCGAATCTCTTTAGGTCTGAGACTGAGTTCGGCATGAGCCTCGGATCCGAAGAATATGACTTCCTCTTCCGCTACATTACGTTCCTTGTCTCGCAGGACCTCGCCAATGTCGACTTTGGAGATTGTCTGGTCGACTGGAACGAAAGAGAATTGGTACCACGCTTCATAGCTCCGCTGTCGTCGAGAGGCCGGGCGCTCGTTCGGCTCATTGATCAGACGGAGGACAAATTGCGATCTGCCGGCGTCCTGGCCGGTTCTGATTCCGTTCGCGTCGCGCAAGAACATCTCTTTCAAATTGTTCCCACCGGATACGACATACAGCGGATGCCTCTGATCGCGGAATTCGAGAAAAGCATCATCAGCGGTCAGTCCTGAAATCATTTTCTAGCGCGCTCGGGCGGGCCATCGAGTCGTTATTTGCGGGCCAGAAGTCCGCTTGTAGGGAGCCGCTGATGAGAATCCCTCCTACTTGACAGGCCACTCGGGAATTGGGCCGACAGCCACCGGAGGCGGGGGGAGTTGGAATATCTGGGCTGTTGAAAACACGTAAGTTGCTGAACACACGAAACGTGAAACTCGCCACGAAATCGACTTCAACTGGAGCGTGGCAGATTTCCGACGTCCCACTCGTTGGCAATAGAGTTCCGCGATTTCCTCCAGGTTGCATGCCGTTTAGGCACCATTCATTCTCCGAAGTGCTCGCCTAACCCCATCCGCTACCCGCATCGGAAGCGTGCATAGAGGTCAGGCCGAGTGCAGGAAGCTAACGGAGCAGCCCGAGTGTGTTTAGCCTGTACGTCATCGCGGCTGTGCTGACGCGAAATCGTCTCGCCAGAAAAGCAAGGGCGTCTTCGTCATCCAGATCAAGGGCATGCTTCTTGATTTCTTTGTGTACGAGCGTCAAAGGCATCAATAAGGCTGCACCAAATCGATTCGCTTCCCGCTCTTCCTTGTCATTGCCGGTCGAAGAATTGGCATCGCGCCGGAAAATTACAAACGGGTCGATGAAGAGCTGGGAGCGACGGTTCTTTTTGAGATGCAAAATGTAGTGTGCGATTTCATGGGCCACGGTAAATCTCTGTCGCACGCGCGCGTGGCTGGAATTAAAACCGATGGCTCCGCGATCATTTTCCACCACGAGCATTCCAGAAACGTTGTCTCCGAGCGGGGAGGCTTCGGTTGTTAGGTTTAGACGGTGCGCGACAACTTCAATGGGAACCGGAACCCTATAGGAGCCAGTCTTCCGAAGAATTTCTTCAGCGTGCTGATCTGCTTCGCTTGTCATGGGGTTCCTCTTCCTTCAGTGGTGGCTGTGTTTCTAGTGTGGTCTTAAGCTTGGCTATCACCCCAGTCAGTCGTTCCACAGTTTGCTGATCGCCGACCGCTGCCTGCCTGATTTGATTGATTGTTTTCTGGTCGAGGCTAACCTGAGGTCCGGAGCTGTGCAATTCGTTTCTGCGGGGGATTAGGATAATGACTTCGATTTCGAGTATTTCGGCGATTTGCCAAAGCAGCGATAGGGGCGCGTGCTGACGACCGGCTTCGATATTGACGACCGACACGCGGCTGATTCCCAGTTTTTTGGCCAGCTTTGCCTGACTGAGCTTCGGCTCCAACCGCTCCCTGGCCGTACGGATTTTGCCGCCGACCGATTTGTATAACGGGCTGAAATCTGACATCAGCGCAACCTTACACCTCCCCACCGGTGGATGTCAACTGCTGCAAACGTCGTTTTTATATAAAACGCTGTTTATGTAAGCTACAGATTGACCATGGGCGAAACGAGGGAGTATTTTCATGGGAAAGCGGCGACAAGGTGACCAGACAACCTGCCTCCGCAAGGATTGCCAAGTGGAAGACCAAGGAGAAAAACGGCATGAATACGGACCGGGCTGTTGGTAGTGAGACGGAAAGAATTGAGGTCCCCGGCGGCCAGGCTCAGGGGTCGGTTCACGAAGAAACTCTCATGGACGTTCAGGGGAAAGAAAAGCACGAGGTTGAAATCTCGGTCGAAAAGTTTAACGAGCCGGATCACGGCAGGCGCCATTTCCGAATGCCACGCGAAGCCACGCTGCTTGAGGTGCTCGATAGGGGCGCCAAGGAACTGGAAGAGCGGCTTCTGCCGAACTCGGAAGAGCCGCTGGATAAGCTACGCGGCGTCTACAAGGATCACCAGTTCGGAGAGCCCCTGAATCTTGAGCTGACTCTGGCGGAACTCTTGCATGAGGAGCCGCGCACGCATCATTTCGCCGTTGAACTGCTGCTGGCGATCCAGGTCAATACGCGCTGGCGCGTTGCTCCAGAACCAGAGATGACGCCGAAAGCTATCCTAGCGTTGTTCGGCCTGGCGTGGCAGGAGTATAGCCTCTACTACCCATGCGATAGCGTCGATCCCCTTCCGCCCGATACGCCGGTGAAACTGCAACGTGGGCAGCGCTTTGAGGCGCAGCGAGACGGCAAGTACGGAGACGAGGGCCGGAATGCAGATCGCGAAGGCTAAGGCAGAAATTGAGCGCCTCGCTGCAGGGGGTGTCTCGATCGAATTGGTGATTCAGGGTGCGCAGCCCTTCGCAGTCGTGGGCGGCATCGAGGCACCAAGTCCCCCTTGGGATCGCAAGACATACGAGATAATGATCGCAATCCCTGTGGCCTACGATCTCGGCACTGGCCTTGACGGTTTCTATCTGGCCCTTCCCTATAAGTTTCATAGCGGAGAGCACAATCGCGTGAACGGACAGCTGATATCTGTCCGTGACCGCGACTGGAAAGCGGTTTCCTGGCACTATCCAGACGGCAAGCCCTTCCGGCTCGATGTAGACAACATAGAGAGCCACATTGTTCATTGCCGCGGATTCTTTCTACAACGCGGAGCCGTTAATGCCAGAGTTTGATCTGCGGATTGCTGCAGCTGATTGGGAGCGCTTGCGGAAGCACTGCGCTCCATCATTCAGGGGCCGACGCGATACAGAGTATGGGGCGATCGGACTGCTTGGAAAGCGGTGCGTGACTGGCGCTATCCGGGAACTAACCGTTTCGGACATTGTGTGGCCAGAGGCCGGCGACGTGCTGGCGAAGCCGCGCCATGCGCTGACGTTCTCGTCGCGGTATATGAGACGAGCGCACATGGCCGTTCGAAAAAGGGGGTTGGCGGGAGTCGTAACGTTTCATACGCATCCGCTTGGCGACAATGAAGTCGCATTCTCGCCGTATGACGATAGCCAGGACCCGCTGCTTGTCGAGAATCTGCAAGAGCTGTGGCCTGCGACATTGCTGTGCAGCATCGTGCTTGGCCGGAGTTCGCAACAGGGACGGGTCTGGATGTCTCCTCACGAGCAAGCACCCTTGAGGAAGCTCGTGACGATTGGGAACAGATTGCAATACCTCGCCTTGGATGGCAGACCTGCGCGCCGTGCGCCCGATCCCTCGGAAATATTTGACCGTTCGAGGGCTATCACCGGGGCAGGGGCCTTGGCTCTCTTAGCGAAAATGACAGTCGCTGTCGTCGGCGCAAGCGGCACGGGTTCATTGATATGCGAACTGCTCGTGCGGGCAGGGTGCGGAAGAATTCTGGTAATCGACCACGATGTAGTGAAGCTCGCGAATTTAAACCGGATCCTCTACGCGACGGCGGAGGATGCGAAAGAACGCCGTCCGAAAGCGCAAGTTCTGAAGCGCGGGGTTGAGAGCCTTGGATTCGGCTGCGAGGTAGTGCCGATGGTCGGATCAATTCTTGATGACAACGTTCTGCAGGTTCTAAATGACGCTGATGTTGTCTTCGGCTGTGTGGACAAGGATTACCCTAGAATTTTGCTCTGCAAGTACGCGTTTCAGCATCTCGTTCCGTACATCGATGTTGGCGCTGAAATAGGCGGCGACAAAGAAGGGATTGTCTCGACGGACGCGCGCATGAACTACGTTGCACCGGGGAGATGGTGCTTGCGTTGTACAGGCCTCGTGACGCCAAGGCGCCTGGCTTTTGAATCACTGACAACAGCCGAGCGGAAGAGGAAAATTGCGCTCGGTTATTCCGATGATCTTTTGCTCAAGCAACCTGCCGTAATGGATTTGAATATGCGGGCGGCGAGCGTAGGCCTTATGATGCTACGGCATCTGCTGCAGCCGTTCTTGCTTGAACCCATCCCGGCAACGCTTGCCGAAAATTTAGTCACATACAATCTTAAGCCCGTCGCTTCTGCACGAGCTCGAAATGATAGCTGCGATATTTGCCAAACGAATTCACAACGAGGAATTGGCGATTGCGGGGAACCAATCGGTCTTGAGCCTGAAGTAGCTGCGGCGCTGAGATCGGAAGACGATTAGGCTGTCGAGTTTGAGCGTCGACTGTCAAAGGAGGCAGTCTCATGACTTACATTTGGGATAATCACATGCGGCGGCGGCTTTACCTGCCCGGTTCGGTTTTGACGGTGCCGGGGGATTTTCCACTCGTGACCCATTTCTTTACGGTTGACTTCGAGGGCTATGGTACGTGGAACGAATGGGGAATTCAGAGCGTGCCTGAAACGGGCGTTGCGCTCGCTCCCCTTGCCCCGATAGTCAGAAATAAACGGGTTACTGAGGTATTCCGGCCACAAACGCCTGACGTAGCTTATTTGGTTGTCGCGCGGATGCGCTCGAAGTTAGGTCTGCCTTACGATCTGCGATTTGCGAACTGCGAGCACGTCGTTCGCTGGGCCGTAACTGGTAGATGGGAAAGCCTTCAGGTCGAAAACTTGCGCAGGGCGTTCCGCTGAAAGCTTCATAACGATGCCCCGAGGCGATCAGGCTAGCGTAAAATGCGCCTGGCAGCTCTGAAGTTATGGCCCGGAATGAGACTCCTAAACGACGCGGGAGCAAAGTCCGCTTCTGGGAAGTTTGCGGTCGTATTTGGCTTTCCCACTGGTGTGGTTAATGGCGCACTTAGAAACAATTCACCAGCTCCCAGAAACTAGCCTCCTGAAACATTCGCAGCCCGCAACTGTTGACGTGGAACTTCTCCTCACGCCGATTCCACTGAGTCCCCCACTTGACCTTTTTCTTCCAAGCATTTTCTTGGGCACGGCTTCGGGCTAATTCCTGCGCCCGGCAGCTTCGCGGCTTCTGCTTTCCCGGTTCCTCCCTTAAATCCATTCGTGTCCCTCCCGGAATGCAGCCGCTCGCCTTGGGAGCAGAAGCCCTCGCTCTTGGGTGCCTCAAGAAAATGGGGCAGAAAAAGGAGAAACACCATGTATTTGAACTCAGCGACAATCGTAGGATTCGTTGGAGCAGACCCCGAACAGCGTCAAGCGCGGAACAACGGCGCAAAATTCACCGTTCTTTCGGTCGCGACGCAGCGGTCCTGGAAGAACGCGCAGGACGAGTGGTCCTCGAAGACCGAGTGGCACCGTGTCTGCATCTTCCGCCCGCGACTCGCCGAATACGTCCTGCAATCCATCAAGAAAGGCTCGCACGTCCTGATCGAGGGCAGCCTCATCAGCTCGACCTACGAAAAGCCCAACGGCAAGGGCAAGAAAGCGGCAACCGCGAAGATTACGTCGTGGTCGATTCGCGCCGATGTCGTCCGAAAGCTCGACCGCGGCGAACCTGAACCCGAAGCGATCACTTCTACGTCGCAGGCTTCGGACGAAGCTCCGGAGACAACCGAGCGGGCACCCTTCTAGAACCCCAATGCACGGGCCCCGGCGATCTGCCGGGGCCCTTTTTTATGCTGGCCGCGACTCCGACCGAATCGAACAAATTCTCCGCAACCCCCGCACCACATAGCAGCATTCGTTCACGGCACGCGGTCCACTTTTCCGACCGCGCGTGCTAGGGATTCGGACCCGCTCGAAGAACGTCAGGGCGCGAATCCCGAAACGCCAGGCGTCGTCCCCCGGCCGGCGTGAAACCAGAACCATGTCTGGAAATTAAAAGACAGCGCCATTCCCGTCTTCGCCGAGACCGGGAAGCGCCTGAGACGCCGGAGCATCCCATGATGACCGCGTCATATTGCGACTGTCTCATTTGCCGGCTGGAAGCGAGCTTCATCGCCGAACTCAGCGATGACCGAAACGACGATGACTTTCGGCTCTTTGCCGTTTCGAGCCCCATACTGTCCGGGTTTCCCGACGCCTTAGAACTCGTCCGCAAACTGCAGGACCATGACAACCATGAGCAGAGCCCGTCTTCCGACGAAATCCTTCTCGATCTTCTAGGGCGCGGCAACGACGCTCAGTTTCGATCGATGTGGCAGCGGCTCCTCCTGCTGGTCTTTATTCCGACCGTTCATCGCACGACGAGCCAGATCGTCACGACGTTTCCGTCGCTGACACGCGATGACACTGCTCAGTGCCTCTTTGCCGCTCTTCTCGAATTCCTTCACTCTGAGGATTTACGTTCGCGCCACTCGCACCTTGGCTTTACCATCACCAGAAAAATACGCCGCAGCGCATTCCGGTGGGCGATCCGTGAGTCGCATAGATCCCTGCGCGATGAAACGGACGGAACGTCGGCCGCGGCCCTTGAAACGGATGCAGGCCATGACGATCCATATGCCAATATCCTGCTCCGACAGTTTCTTGATAACTGCCAGCGCAGGGGATGGCTCTCTATCGCGGAGCGCGAGTTATTGACTCAGTTTAAGCTCGAAGGAATCTCTTGCCCCGAGCTCGCCCGACGAAACGGGCATTCAGCCATAGCGATCAGGCATCGCATCCAACGTCTGCTCGACCGGCTACGCCGCATCGCCCAAACATCGGACAACGGAACTCCCCAGCAACTCGATCTCTTCGTCCCATGAGTCCTATTCCTTTGGCGCTCGTCATTCGGCGCGTGCCAAGGCATTTTGGTACCAGCGAAAAAATATTCCGCTGGTACCCGGTCTGTTTTCATTTTCGTTGGCTGATAAGTATAGTGAGGGGAGTTCTCGCCGGTTAACTCCCGCGGACGGGGCCACACCGATTCCTTCGGTGTTTGCTCTGTGTCGCGTACGGCCTCGAAGAGGGGCGGACGCGATTGTGGGACAACGCTGTACTCGGGGCATACGCTCCAAGTGTGCCTGGACGGGGGGAAGTCCAGGAACCGGCGCATACAGCCGTCCCATCAGTCGCCCTCCGCTTTCCTTCCTGCCGCCGTAGCCGGGGACTCCCTCTCAACGGACCATTTCCAGAACTCGGAAAAGACAGGGAGAACTTCATGAAGCAATTCATTCGCAGTTGTGCGCGCAGCCCTTGGCTGCGCTCACCTCTCGTTACCCTCGGTTTCACGCTGCTTCTCGCGGCTCCGGCATTCGCTCAGGGAACTTCCCCGTGGGAAAACGCCGTCAACGTTCTGGAAACGGCCTTCACCAGCACCATCGCTCGCGGCCTCTCGCTCGTTGCCATCGTTGTAGCTGGCCTCACCTTCGCCTTTGGCGAAGGCGGCTCGAAGCGTGTGCTCGCCGGCGTTCTTTTCGGAGTCGGTATGGCCATCGCCGCGGTGAATTTCCTGGCCTGGCTGTTCCCCGGAAACTGACTCTTCCCGCTCGAAGAACGGAGACACGTATGACTGAATCCAGGCGAATCAACAGGGTGCATCGGTCGCTATCCCGGCCACTGACCATCCTCGGGGCCGAGCGGAAACTCTTTTTCTTTGCGATGTGCCTGGGCGCCGCCACGTTCAACCTCCTCAACAGCTTGTTTGGCGGCTTGCTGATGTTTCTCGCCCTCTACTTCCTGGCCCGCTGGGCTACCCAGACGGACCCGCAGATCCTCCGGTTTCTCCTGACGGCGGCAAGACTGCGTGCGGAGTACGACCCGATGAAGTTCAGTCCCGTCGCGGTCCGAAGGGATGGTCATGCTCAGGCTTAGCCGAATCTTCAAGAATTACAACGAGACCGGCTCTCTCTCGGAGCAAATCAATCTCTACGGCTTCATCGGTCCGCACGCATTTCTCACCAAGAGCGGGGAGGTCGGCATCGTCCTCGAAGTCCGCGGGGTGGACTACGAATGTCTCGATGCCGCGGCCATCGATGGCTTCACGAAACGTCTCGAATCGGCTCTGAAACTGTTCGATGAAAACTATCGCGTCTACCAATACCTCTTCAAACGCAACAACGAAACCATCCCCTACAAGCTCTACAACAATCCCATCGTTGACACGGCGATCAAGAATCGCATCGCCTACCTCGCGAGCAAAGCCGACACACTCTTTTCCCTGTCGGCGTATTACGTCGTCTTGTACCGGGGATTTCAAACATCGGCCAAGCTCGGAAGCGCCCTCATCGAGTTACCCAGGAATCCGAAAAAAGCCCTGTCCGATCTCCGGACGCAGTTTTCTGGCCGAAAGCAGACGCTTGTTCTCGGCCAGCACGTCAGCAATGCCCAGACCGCGCTGCTCCAAAAGGCTCGCAGCTTCATTCTGCAAGTCAGTGACTTCCTTCCCGTGCGAATGCTCGACAAACACGAAGCGTTTCGCGTTCTCAAGAAAACGCTCAACTTCCATCCCGACAAGCTCGATCTCGCGAGGCTCAAATACGACAGCTTCCTCGATTACTACCTGCCCGAATCTTCTCTTGAATGTCACCGCGGGCATCTGCGCGTCGACGACTACTACGTCAAGGTCCTGACGCTCAAGGAGCCTTCCGCACAAAGCTTTCCCCTTATCTTCAAACGCCTGCTCGAAGTCGAAGCGAACTACTTCGTCGTCACGGAATGGAAAAAGGAAGACTCCGGAAAGATGCGCCGCGTGATCCAGGCGAAACGCCGCCATTTTCACAACACCAAGCGCTCCTTCGCGAGCCAGGTCAGTTTCAACGACGCTCCCACACAAGATGTGCTGCTCGACGATTCCAAGGAATCCCAGGTCCGCGAACTGGGCGAAGGCATCAAGGAAATCGAGTTGCACGGGAACTACTTTGGCCAGTTTTCGCTCACCGTCGTGATTTACGACCTCGATATGGCCAAGGTGGACCGGGCCTGCGCCGACTTCTATAAAGTCTTCAGCGTCCACGATGCCCAGCTCTATGAAGAAAAATACAACCTGCTGAATGCGTTTCTCGCCGCAGTTCCCGGCAATCATGTCTTCAACCTGCGCTTCCTGTATCTACTCAACACCAACTATGCGGATTTCTCGTTTCTCTTCACCCTTCACTGTGGCGAGCCTCGGAACGACCATCTCCGGCAGGAATATCTCGCCGTCCTCGAGACCAACCACCACACCCCCTACTTTCTGAACCTCCACTACCGCGATGTCGCGCACACCATGATTCTTGGGCGGACGGGCGCCGGTAAGTCGTTCTTGCTGAATTTTCTAATTACGAATCTCCAGAAATACGACCCGCACACATTCATTTTCGATCTCGGAGGTAGCTTCGAGAGCCTCACGCAACTGTTTGGCGGCTCGTATGTTCGCGTGGGGCTGGAATCCGCAGATTTCAAGATCAATCCTTTCTGTTTGCCGCCGACGAAAGAGAACCTCGATTTCCTTGCCCTCTTCCTCAAAGTCTTGATTCAGGGTCAGCGCCTCGGCGAGCTCGACTCCGCCACCGAGCGCGATCTCTTCCACCAGGTCGAAAACCTCTATGCCGTGGACCCGGCGCTGCGCACGCTGGGAGTGCTAGCGAATACGCTCGGCCACGACATTGCGGGCCGCCTCTCCAAATGGACCAGCGGCGGCCAGTTTGGATTCCTGTTCGACAACGTCGAAGACAATATTTCGTTTTCCCGCTTTCAGTGCTTCGACTTCCAGCGCATGAGCCAGTACCCAGAACTTCTCGAACCGTTGCTCTTCTACATCCTGCATCGCGCCAACGGCGTCATTGCCGACCGGCAGATGACTTCCGTTTTCAAAGCGTTCTTCATCGACGAAGCGTGGGTGTTCTTGAAGAACCCGGCCATTCAGCGATACGTCGTCGAGGCCCTCAAGACCTGGCGGAAACACAATGCCGCCATGGTGCTCTCGACCCAATCCCTGGACGAGCTGAAGCGCTCCGACATCCTCGACGTAATTATCGAAAGCTGCGCCACCAAAATCTTTCTTGCCAATCCCGACATGGACCGCGACCTCTACCGTCGCCAGTTTCACCTGAACGAAAACGAAGTCGAGCTGATCTCAGGTCTTATCCCCAAGCAACAATTCCTGATCAAGACCCCGGAGCTCGCGAAGGTTGCCAATCTAAACGTCGATCCCAAGAGCTATTGGCTGTACACGAACGATCCCTACGACAACAAGAAACGGAAAGAGGCGTTCGAGACATACGGCTTCGAAAAAGGTCTCGAAGTCCTGGCAGGAGGACACCCATGAATATGCCCGTGAATATGATTCCGCCTCTCGTGCCGCCTTTCGGATGCCGGGTGCTCGAAGATGGCCTGCTCTATGTCTTTTTTCTCATCGCGCTCGCAGGATTCTTGACCGCCTGCTTCTTGGCGGTCAATTGGTTTCTGCACTCGTTGTCCGGTGGCAATTCGAGTTCCCAGAAGCAAAAACCGTACTCAAAAGGAGCATCTCGATGAAACACATGTTTCAGACACAGTGGCACGGCCCTTTCCTCCGAGTCCTCGCATTCTCTCTTCTTGGCGTGGCCGCGTTCCACCCGTCGCCCACGCACGCCGCCACGGAACCCGAGGCCCGCGTTGTGAAGTATTCGAAGGAAGACATTATCCCCGTTCGCGCCAAGCTGCGTTTTTCAACCCTCATCGTTCTACCCGACGACGAAGAGATCCTCGATTTCACTACCGGCGACAAGGAGTTCTGGATCATCAACGGCGCGCACAACCTCTGCTACGTGCATCCGGCCCAGGCGGGCATTCGCAGCAATCTCAACCTCATCACGGCCAGCGGCCATGTCTATTCGTTCCTCCTCACGGAAATCAGCAACCAGCCGAACGTCGAGCCCGATCTCAAAATCTTCGTTGAACCGAAAGATGGATCCGGTATCGGAGCAAACACCGGACTGCGCGGTTACGTGAGCGCTGGGGAAGTCCAGGCATACGCCAAAGAACTCGAAACGCTCCGCACTCAAACAACCGGGCAAATCCACGCGATCGAAGCCCAAGCCGCCGAGCAGGTGAGCCATTTCCGCTCCAGCTACGCGAGCAAACTCCAATTCGACTATCCCTTGGACCCGAAGGCGACGCGCGAGCCCTTCCTGGTTTCCGTCATCTACCACGATGATGCCTTCACCTACATCAAGTGCGCCGCCCGTGAAAAACCCGCTCTATACGAAATCAAAGACGGCAAGCCAAACCTGATCTCCTTCCAAGTCGAGAACGGCGTGTACATCGCGCCCAAGATCATCGACTCGGGCTACCTCACCATCGGCAAAAAGAAACTGCGCTTTACGCGTCGCATTTCCTCGAACTGAGGAACAACCATGACCCAACCAACCCCACCCGCGCAGGTCCAGGAGAAAGCGCCCAAACCGCAAGGTCTTTTGCCCAAGAACGTCCAGTCCTGGCTTCTCATCGGATTGGCCTTCCTCATGGTCGCCATCATGTGGCTGACCGGGGGTAAGAAACCTCCGAACCCCACGAAGACGGCCTCAGCTGCAACTCCGCCTCCGGCGCCTCTCGAAGTCAACGAAGCCAAGATCAACGATTTGCAGAACCGCATCGAGCAGTTGCAGCGCGACCAACTGGTCGCTCAGAGCGCCCTGGCCCAGCAGACTCGCTTGCTCGGCGGCGACTCGCAAGCTTCGCAGCAAGCCCAAGAGCAGGCCGCGTCCGGCAATCCGCCCGACCAGCGAACGGAGGACCCCATCGAAGCGGAACGCAAGCGGCGCGCCTATGTATCGCTTTTTGCTTCGAATGTCGCTCTGACGTACCGCAAAACTCCCTCAACTCCGCAACCCACGCCGTCACCGCAATCCGAACCCGCATCTTCCGCTCCGAGCCTAGTTCCTGTGGCACCTGATTCCACACAGGTCACGCAGCTACTGAAACAGACGCAAACGAATCAGTCTTCGCCCGAGCCATCACGCACGGATTCCCCGGAAACAACCCACGACCGAAAGGAGGAAGCCAGAACTCCTGCCGCTGCGTCGGCCCCCTCCGCCAATGCGGCGGCAGGAAAAACCTACGTGCTCTTTGAAGGAACCATCCTCGAAACCGTTCTCATCAACCGCCTCGACGGGGGCTTTGCCGGCCCCGTCGAGTGCCTGCTCTCCACCGACGTCTATTCGAACGACCGCCAGCACCTGCTGATTCCCGCAGGCTCGAAACTGCTCGGCGAAACCAAGAAGGTGGATGCCCTCGGCCAGACGCGTCTGGCCGTCGTGTTCCATCGCTTGCTCATGCCCGATGGGTTTTCCGTCAGCCTCGACCAGTTCAAGGGGCTCAATCAAATCGGCGATACGGGGCTGCGGGATCAGGTCAACAACCACTACCTCCGCATCTTCGGAGTCTCGCTCGCCATCGGCGCGCTGGGAGCCGTCGCCGAAGGCGGAACCGCGGGTTCTCTCAATGCATCCAGCACCGACCTCATGCGCCAGGGATTCGCGCAAAGCACCGCGCAATCCTCGGCGCAGATCCTCGACAAGTTCTTGAACATCCTGCCCACCGTGACCATCCGCGAAGGCCACCGGGTGAAGGTGTATCTCGCGGGCGACCTCGCGTTGCCCGATTACTCGAACCACGAAATGCCTTCCGATTTCTGAAGGCACCAAGGAGAGCCGTCCAATGAAAAAAACGATTTTGATTTGCTTGCTTGTGCTGGGTTTGGGAGTGGGCACCGCCACCGCGCAGTTCGGCAGCGGGATTGTCTACGACCCGACCAATTACCACAACGCTTTACTTCGCTACTATCAGCTTCAGCAGCACCTTGCTGAACTACAGAAGAGCTACACCCAGATCACCAACCATCTCAACCTTGCCCTGCAAATGGCGCAGTTCATTAAGAACATGCCGGCTCGTTACCGCGCGATCTTTTCCCAGTGGCGAAATGTGACCTCGCTCAACACCTTCGGGAACACGGTCTCGTGGATTAACGGCATCAACACCGGCGTGCTGCCCAACATCAACACCGGCTATCTCAAGGCCACGACCCCGCTATCTCAGTACAACCCGTACGAACTTTCGGGGATGGATGCCTCGGAACTCGGACGCGTCCAGTCCCAGTACGCTTCCGTCGAGCTCGCGGACGGCGCCAACATCAATGCGATGGCCACCATCGGCGCAATTCGCGGTAGCGCCGATGACATCCAGACACAGATCGCGAATTTGGAACAGGACTCGTTCTCGGACGACGCAAGCCTCAATAGCGAAGTGTCCGTCCTCAACAAGATCAACGCGGCGGGCATACTGACGCTTCGTACCGTCCAGGACTCGAACAAACTCCTCGCGTCGCTTCTCGAGCAGCAAACCATCCTTGCCAAGCAACAGCGCGACGCTACCAGCAACGCCATCAACACCGACATCGGTCGCGAAGCCAGCATGTCCGGCAATATGTCGCAGGTGACCGGAACGATCACCGACTCACTCCAAAACTTCCGCATGCCGTAGGCATGCGCAGAGGAACCCGCGGCGTCGAAGGAGCTGACGGCAATGCAAACCGATTTCCTGCAGTACATCTTTCAGGCGATCAACAATTTGCTCACCCAGAACCTCGGCTTCTTCGACACGATGGGCCAGAATCTTTTTCGCTCGTTTGCTACGATCCTCGTCGCTTGGTTTGGAATCAAGTCCGCTCTTTCTTCCGCCAGCGGCAGGCCTTCCTTCCAGTTCGATCATTTTGCAAGTCTGCTTCTCACGATCAGCTTTGGCTTCGCGATGGTCAATTACTACAGCACGCCCATCCCCGGCGTCGGAACGAGCTTTCATAACCTCGTTACCAACGAGGCGCAGTTTCTTTCGAATCAGATCGATCAAGCGCAACTGCAAACCGTGGTCACCCAGGTTGCCGACTTCGAGTCACGCATGGACTCGCCCAGCTGGGGAGATTTCTTCGGGACCGCGATCTACGTCATCGTTACGATCCTACTGGCCGCGGCGCAGGCCATCGCGATCGTTGTCATCGCATACGGATTTATCGCCACCGCCGTTTGCGTACTGGTAGGACCCGTCTTCGTGCCCTTTTTCATCGTTCCCAAGATGGAGTGGCTCTTCTGGGGTTGGTTCCGCTGCTTCATCCAATACGCGTTCTACCAAGTCATCGCCGCAGCCGTCGTGTACGTCATCGGAAACCTCATGCTCGGCGCTTTGCGCCTGCCGCCCGCGGGCACCCTTTCGACTGTCCAGCTCGTTGCCTGGTTTCCCGTCCTCTTCATAACGTTTCTCGCTTCGATCTATGTGCTCCTGAAAATCCCTTCGCTTACCAACCATATCTTCAGCGGCACGGCGGGAGGATCGTCTGCCGGCCTACTGGATGCGCCGGCCGCAGTGCTCAACAGGGTGATGTGATGGACCGCGACGCGACGTTCCACGATGCCAAACGCTTGTATCTCGAATCCTGCGGGGACCCCATGGTGACAAATACCTACCTCAAGATTGCCCTCGCGTTGCTGTCCGTCGTCTGTGTGGCCCTCGCGCTCATCGACCTCAGGACCATTCGAACCTTCCGGGACTTTCGTCCGCTCGTGATCCGCATCGATGATGTCGGCCGGGCCGAAGCGATCAACTACCACAACTTCGAATACAAGCCCCAGGACGCCGAAGCGAAGTATTTCCTTTCCGAATTTTGCTCCCTCTACTACCGCCGCAATCGCTACACCATTCAGGACGACTTCTCGAAGTCCTTGTATTTCCTCGACGGCAAGCTCGCGAACGGCATTTTCGACGCCTACCGCAAGGACGACATCATCAAGAAATTCATCACGAACACGGCAGCTCCCGAGATCGATGTGGACGTGCAGAAAGTCTCGCTCGAGGGGATGCAAACGCCGCCCTATCGGGCGACCGTGGACTTCTACATGGTCTATTACTCGCCCGCCGACCATAGCGAGCTGAAACGCGATCTCTACACCGCGAGCTTTGTCTTCGTTTTCAAATCCCAGGTACCCAACGAATTGATCCCGATTAACCCTCTCGGACTGACCATCACCTACTTCCGCGAGGACCAGGCGTTCAAATGAGAATTCAAGTCCAGAGCGAAACCGAAGAGGTCGCAGGCGGACGCAGGGCACACTCGGCCCAACCTCGGCACGCCACCTCTGACCTGACGCCGCAGCTTTACTCCTCCGAACGGCCACATCCCCACTCACGGGCTTCTGCCTCTGGAACAAACGGCGCGCCTCAGGAGGGCCTCCTTTTCGCCCCGCTTTCCGTCCGCTCCCCGAACCACAGAAGGTTTATCAGGAAAGCCCAACCCAACACGAGGCATACACGATGATCGCCAACGCACTGCTGTTCACTGTCGTCATCTTGTTGGCGTATGGATTCTGGCTGCTCGACCAGTTGAAGTTTATGGCCCGCTACAAGATGGTCCTGTACCACGCCTACGGAACACCCATTCTCATCTTCGTAGCGGTCCTCTCAGTGAACCTGTTCGGAGCGGCACTGGCCATCGGTCGGCGCTTTTTCCTGAAGAATACCGGACGCAAACTCTCCCACCTCGACAAGCAATTTAATGTCAGCCATGCGGACCTGCCAGTTCCTCCGACCGATGAGGAATTCAACTAATGTCGCGCGACGCCCATTCCTACGATCCGCAAGACGCCGGCGAGACGCGCGGTACGTCCACGCGCCGAACCGTCCGTCAGTACCCACCAATATCTTCTGATACGCGGGATGGTAGGAACCCGGCACCAGAAACGCTCAGTCGTGGAGATGGCACCGAGGCTCGGGAGCAGCATCCGGCTCGCGAGGAACGCAATCATTCTCCGCGCGCCTATTACGTCCGGGACCGAGCCTTTCTCCTCCGCGATTCCGAGATGAACTCCCTCAAGGAAATCGGTAAGTTCCGCGTGATCCCCGTGTCCGACCTCGCGAAGTTTGCCTACGGCGGCAATCGCGAGCGAACGGAGAAGGATATCCGCGCACTCGCGCGACAGTCCTTGCTCAAAGACACGACCCTTGAAATCTCACGGAAGAAGATGCTGCGCGTTGTCACTCTTACGAAAGCCGGACACCGCCTTCTCACAAATACGAATCAAGTGCCCGACGACCAGCCCATCTACCACGGTTTGGTCAAACCCCGCGAAGTCAAACACGATGCCGATCTCTACCGGGTCTATCAGAAAGAGGCTGCCCGCATCGAGCGCGCCGGAGGCCGGCCGGTCCGCGTGCTCCTCGACTACGAACTCAAGCGGAATCTCAATCGTGATCTCGCTCTGCTCGGCCCCGACAAAGACAACTTGGACAGCAAGAGAGAAGTCGCCCAAAAGCATGGCCTCCAGGTGGTAAACGGCAAGATTCCTATTCCCGATCTGCGTGTCGAGTACGAGAGCCCCGAACTCGAACTACGCCATGTCGATCTGGAGCTAGCGACGCGCGACTACCGGCCGCGCGCGATGGCCGAAAAGGCGTCGGCGGGCTTCTCGCTCTACGGACGTTCCGAAGACGCATCGCGTTTGCGCCGCGTTCTCGACGAACGCGAAATCACCGCAGGAATCCTCTCGCTATGAACATTGCGCCTGCCCATCTCGATGCTTTGAAAGCTCTCGGATACACCGAAACCGAGGCGCGGTTTCTCTACATCGTCGCGACGCATTCCGGTTACTTCGTCGCGCGTCAGTTCCTCGCCTTTGCCGACGCCCATTGGGGCTACCGAACCAATACCCTCTGGACCAAGCTTCACACCAGGAAACACGCGCGGACCGAATGCTTTCCAAAGAGCGGAACCGTCTATCACCTCTTCTCCCGACGCCTTTATCGACAGATCGACCGCGAGAACATCCGCAACCGCCGCGAACACGAAATCGAATACATCCAGCGACGCATCGCGATGCTCGATTTCGTTCTCCTCAATCAGGGGCATCAGTACCTCGAAACCGAGCCTGAGAAAGTTGCGTTTTTCTGCGACCAATTGAAGGTGGCGAATCACTTCCTGCCTTCGAAGATCTACCACGGACAAAGAACCTCGCAGCCCACGGTTCGCTATTTCGTCGATAAGTTTCCGATGTTTGTTGCGGGTGATCCTTGCTCACCTGTGGTGACGTTCACCTACCTCCAAGGGCAGGAAGCGCACCTCACGGAATTTGTCCGCCATCTCGAAGCGTATTTCCCGCTGTTCCGGCAGTTATCTGAATTTCGATTTCTCTATTTGGCGCGGCTCGACTCCCATTTCGAAAAGGCCAAAGAACTTTTCAATTCTCTGGTGGCCATTCCGCTTGGCTCGGACGTATCGGCGGAACTGCTCCGCTACTTCCAAATTCGCAAGGCGTGGGATTTGGGCCGCTACACAGCGCTGTCCGAAGCGGACCTGATTTTCCGAAATCAAGCCAAAGCCAGGTTCGCAGGCCAACGCTTCGAACATCTTTATCGCGGCTGGAAGGTCCGACGAGTAGCCGAATCAGATATACGCCGGGACTTTGCCGGTAGCCAGCGTCAAGCCACGGTGCACTTCGCAGTTGAGCTGCTTTCCCGGTTTGCGGTTCCTGAGCAAGAACCGGGAGGAAAAAACTGAAGAGTGTAAGAAGTACGCGCTTCAGCTTCGTCTTCTCGAAGCTCTTCAGCCTGTGGCGGAAGCAATTTCTTTGAAACGTAGGAGACAGCGAAGCCATGCAAACGAAAGTCACCGCGGAAAAAACAGCAAAACGGGCGGGAGCGACCCCACTTTTTCGGCTTTCAGCCGCCCAAAAAGTTCGTGGGGTCGCTCCCGCCCTGCGGCACGGTAATTCGTGCCGGCTGTTTTTTCCGCGGTGACTCGGAGTTCGGAAGAAACACACATCAACAGAGGAGAGATGCAATGCCAATCGTCAAGAAAGCACCAGGAATCACGACTCGGGAAATAAAGCTCGAAGAGCCGGTCAACGAGCTTCTCGAAGACTATGCCCGGTTCATCGAGAGCAACGCCGACCACGTCGTCAACGCCGTACTTAAGAAGGTCCTCTGGCGCGATCAAGACTATCGCAAGTGGCGCGAAGCGCGGCGCAACTCACAACCCAGCTCCGAAAAAGCACAGCCGGTTGAGGCGCGGGGAAGGGCCTGATGCAGCGAGCTCTCGAATCGCGCGCGTTCATTTCGGCCATCCTCGCCATGGCCGTAGGAGCGTTCCTGTTTTACACGTATCCTTTCCCGGACGAGCAGATCTTTCTGCACGTCATCGCCCTGCGCGCCCCCCATGCCTTCCTGAGTTTCAAATACCTCTATGACGTGCTCCTTTTCACCACACCGTACTTTGCGTGTTCGGCTGCGCTTTCGGGGCTCTACATCTTTACGCTGAAAGCACGGCGCACCATCTCGCCGGGACGCCTGCCCAAGTATCCCGACCCCGGAAAGAGGGACGAGCTGTTTCTTGTCGTGGGGGAAGTCCATCACCCGCGAAAACCGGTGCCCGCCGAGGCTCCCTATTGGCTGACGATTCCCGAGCGCGGTTTGTTCACCGGGATCGCCATCTTGGGAGCCATTGGCTCGGGAAAAACTTCATGCTGCATGCTCCCTTTCGCGGAGCAAATTCTGGCTTACAAGGCCGCCGACAAAGAGCAACGTATCGGGGGATTGATCCTTGAGGTGAAGGGCGACTTTTGCCACAAGGTACGAGATCTCCTCGTGCATCACCAGCGCGCCGAGGACTACATCGAAATCAGCCTCGATTCCGAGTACTGCTACAACCCTCTTCACAACGACCTCGACGCCTATGCCCTCGCGTACAACATCGCCTCGCTTTTGAACAATCTTTTCGGCCGTGGGAAGGAGCCGTTCTGGCAGCAGGCCTACACCAACCTGGTGAAGTTCATCATCCTTCTTCATAAAGCCGCCTACGACTACGTCACCCTCTTCGATGTCTATCAGTGTGCGATCTCTCCGCCGCTCCTCGAAGACCGGATCGCCGAGGCGGAAGACATCATTCTGGGACGCCATTACGTGGCGATCGCGCCCAAAATCTTTGGTGAACGCACCGCCGACCTCGCAGGCTTGGGTTTCGTGCACGACGAGAAGGAGGACCGCTATCTCGCGCCCGCCTCCCCCGAACTACGCGACATATTAAGGATGCGGGGGATTCCATCGGAGCCTCGCACGGTTCACGACCCGGCCCAAGCCGATCCCGAGAAGCTCGCCCAACTCGAAGCTGTCCAACGCTGGTTTCGAGACGACTGGAAACGCATCGAGCCGAAACTCCGCACCTCCATCGTCGAGGGCGTTTCCGTCTTTCTCTCCCTCTTCGACGACAACTCCAAGGTCAAGCGAGTCTTCTGCCCCAAGAAGGAGTGCTACGACCCTCAGAAGAACGCGGGAAACCAGTTCGGCAAGCCCCTGCCCTCGTTCAGCTGGCTGATTGAAAGTGGCAGCGTGGCGGCCCTAAATTTCCCGATCGGCATGAACGCCGGACTCGCAAAGGCTCTGGGCGTGATGATGAAGCTCGATTTCGAGCGTGCCGTGCTCAACCGCGTTCCGAATATCGAAGCCCATCCCGAGCGACACTTCCGGCAGGTTCTCTTCCTTTGCGACGAATACCAGCACTTCGCGACCGTCGGCGAAAGCGACCCGACCGGCGACGAGAAATTCTTCAGCCTCTCGCGGCAGCCGAAATGCATTCCCATCATCGCCACACAAAGCATCAGCTCGCTGCGATCCGCGCTCCCGGCTGAAAGCTGGCGCACCCTCCTTCAAACCTTCCGCACCAAGATTTTTCTCTCGTTGTCCGACGATTTTTCAGCAAGGACAGCAAGCGATCTCTGCGGACGCGAAGATCAGCTCAAAGTCAGCTACAGCCTGTCCGAAAGCGGGCACGACACCAAGGTCAGTTGGCTCACCGGCAAAGCCCTCTCCCACAAAGCCAACATCATTGCCTCGAAGAGCTACAACACCCAGAGTGACTACCGATTCGACATCAAGACGTTCATGGAGCTGCGAAACGCTCAGTCTGTAATTACCGCCTACGACGGAATCAACCCGGCGCCACCGATGTTTTGTTACCTCAAGCCGTACTACAACGACCCGAACGATTCCTACTTTGTCCAACTCGCCAAAGGAAAACTCTAATGAACGGATTCGAAATGATCCTGCCGTTCCTGAAGCCCATCGAGCACCTGATTCTGGATGACTCCATCAGCGAAGTGATGGTGAACGGACCTGACCGGGTCTTCATCGAAAAACAGGGCTTTTTGCAACCGGTGCCAGGGGTGTCTCTCGGGGAACGGTCTCTGATGGTCGCGGTCAAGAATATTGCCCGCCGACTGGGCGACGATATCTCGGAATCGAAGCCCATTCTCGATTCTCGGCTGCCCGATGGCAGCCGCGTGGCCGCGGTCATCCCGCCGTGCAGTCTCGCCGGCGTGACGCTCACGATACGCAAGTTCAACACCCGGCACTTCGAGATGGAGGATCTGATTCGCGAAGGAACCCTCAACCGGCCCCTCGCGAATCTTCTCGAAGACTACGTTCTCGCGCGCAAGAACATCCTGATTTGCGGCGGGACTGGCACGGGAAAATCCACGCTCCTTTCGATTCTCGGGAAGTTCATCCCGCAGGATGAACGAGTGCTCGTCATCGAAGACACGGCCGAGATTCAATTGCCGCAGGAAAATCTCGTTCGGTTTGAAGCACGCCGGGAACAGAACGGCCTTCCGGCCGTGGCCATCCGGGATCTTCTCAAAGCAGCCTTACGCCACCGACCCGACCGCATCGTTTTGGGTGAGGTTCGCGGAAGCGAGGCGTTCGATCTCCTGCAACTCCTCAACACGGGCCATTCGGGGACGCTATCCACCATCCATGCAAGTTCCGCGCAGCAGGGTCTCGCGCGCTTCACCAGCTGCGTGTTGCAGAGCGGCGTGGAGTTGCCATTCAAAGCCATCAAGACAAACATCGCCGATTCGCTCAACGTCGTGATCCACGTCGAGCGCCGGCCTGGCCGCCGATACATTTCCGAAGTTCTTCTCGTCAACAGCTACGACCCGGATGCGGACCTGTTCGACTACGGCGCCGTGTTCCTGGCCAAGCAGGATCACCCATGAGCGGCGATGGCAAATTCGCGCCCCGCTCCCTCACAGCCTCGGAATATGTTCGAGAGCTGTTCGGGCCTGAAGAAAACGCCGCGATCCTCGTGCGCAATCGCTCCACGGGCCACACCGTTCAAACCATCTCGAAGGCGGAGACGATCGCACGTCCGCCCTTTCAAAGCTGGCTCAGGAGCCAGAATGCCAGCGGCTATGACGTGTTCATCGGGATGAACCCCATTAGGCACGGCGCGTTCAGTCGGACCAAACAAAATATTCAGGATATCCGGCACGTGTATCTCGACCTCGACAGAAAGGGCGACCAAGCCCTCGAAGCGATTCGAAATTCAGCCGAGGTTCCAGCACCGAACTTCGTCCTCGATACGTCTCCCGGCAAGCACCAGGTCGTGTGGAAAGTAAGCGGATTCAGTCAGGACGAGGCTGAATCTCTGCTTCACAACCTCGCAAATAAATTCGGCGGCGATCTGGCGGCAACCGATTCGACGCGGGTGCTGCGCCTCCCGGGATTCGCCAACCATAAACTTCCCGAGGAGTTCATTGTCCAAGCCCGTCAGGAAAGCGATGCGATCTACAGTCTCCGCGATTTCACCATTGACGAAGACTCGCCCGAAGCGCCTCGACACTTTGGGCACTACCAACAAGGGCAGCGGACGCTGCCAGCCGACCACAAGAGCCAGTCCGAACACGATTGGGCGTACGCGAAGCGCGCCCTGGCCCGTGGCGACGATCCCGAAGTCGTCATCCGGCGCATCGCTGACTACCGCGCACAAGATAAAACGGACCCCGAATACTACGCTCGCCGCACCGTCACGAAGGCCCAAGCAGCGCTCGAGACCGCAGCGACAAAGACGCCAAATGAAGGGGGGTCGAATGGCGAACGCATTAGAGCTGCGCCGGACCATTGAACCATTTCACGTTTGTCATTTGTTTTGGAGATTCCAAGAGGCGGCCACTGGGTTATGCTCGGTACATGCACAGAGACGCCGATTCGACGCACAAGGAGCAAATCCATGTCACGTCGAATTGTGCAAGATCTGGAAACGGGCAAGCCTGCGCCTCGCCAGTGCGGGTATGTCTATCAGAAGGGAAGGAAGAAGGGCGATCCGTGGAACCCTAAAGAACGTGGGTACGGTAGATATCGAATCGACGTTCCAGGGGAACACAGACAGAAGGAGGTCCGGGTAGCTCTCGGATACTGTCGCAACGAGCTGGACGCCATGCTTAGACTGCAAGAGGAGATGAAGAAGGCGGGAGTGCTGGACTTAAACAAAGTCCGGGAGCGGCTCTCGCCGGTCGTCAATTTCCGCACGCAAGCGGCATGGTGGTTGGAGGCGATAACGTCGGGTGACGTCGTGCATTCCAAGAAGCGCACTCAGATCGTCGCCAACACGATTGGTTCCTACTCGACAGCGATTGCGTATCTGAACGAACAGATCGGAGACATGCCGCTGGCTTCCATCGACAATCCGGAAGCTAAAGCGTTGATCACTGCCATGAAGTCCGCAGTGAAAGACGGCAGGCGGCGATTCTCCGATTCGACCATAAGCTACTACTTCCGTATCATGCGCCAGGTCATCTCTTCTCAAATGGATGAGAAATTCCGGCCTGTCCATCGGCGGGAGTGGAACCTTGCGGCAATCGGTCTACCCCGCGTGAACCCGAAGAACCAGCGCCGTCCTACCATGACTCCAAAGGAAATGACTACGCTGCTCGGCAAGGCCGAAGGACAGTACTTGATGATTTACTTCCTCAGTCTTGTCACGGGAATGCGGATTTCTGAAGCGGTAGCAATCGAAATAGAAAAGCACATCGAACCGGACTGCTCGATAATTTACGTTCGCCAGCAACGGGAAAAGGACGTAAACGCTCTCAGACTTGGTCTCAAGACTGAGGCCGGATTGCGTGACATAGACGTTCATCCTGACGCTGCCCAAATCCTGCGTAACTTCATCGGAAAGCGGACGAGTGGGTTTCTATTCCAGACCGCCAACGGAACGATGCTTGATCCCGGCAACATCGACAGGGACAGCCTCAGTCCTATCCTCAAAAAAATGGGACGCGATGAAGCGGGAACACGCTTCAACGTGTTCCGGCGATTCCGAGAGGCTGTGCTGCAACGGAGTGAGGCGCGGCAAATCCTGATCGACTATTGGATGGGGCACTCGAATCCAAGCATGGGAGATCGTTACGGCAAGCAGCTTGTGGAAGACGTCGAATACCGTCAAGAACAGGCCAGGAAAGTCGGCCTGGGCTTTGACCTGCCGGCGTCCTTATTTGGGCTACGTGGGCTACAAAATGTCGGTAACGTCCGCAACGAGGAAGCGGCCTAAGTGCTACAATGAGCAGAGGGTTATATCAATTTGGGCGTGTAGCTCAGCTGGGAGAGCACCTGCTTTGCAAGCAGGGGGTCGCCGGTTCGATCCCGGCCACGTCCACCAAACCTCTCGCGATTAGCAGGCTTAGCGAAACCTCTTTTGTTGGGTATCCGCGCCTGTAGATACGCAGAAGGCTCGGCCAGAACCTCCCTGAAGTCCTGGCCGGGCCTGGACGAGACGGTCAAATCGCCATTTGGGTCTGCAGGAATTCGCCAGGAAGCTGAACGGATCTTCGCGTCGCCGGGCCGACGACGGGAAGTCCCGCAAACTCCTCCGCATTTTCGGAGCTGCCCTGCTGCCAATTCGCTTCGAGACGCAGCTTTTCGATGCGGATGCCGAGCGTGCGTTCCAGCTGCATCAGTTCTCCGCGCTCGTCCGGCGTGATTAGTGTAGAGGCCAAGCCGCGCCTGCCGGCACGGCCCGTGCGGCCCACACGATGGATGTAATTTTCGGCGATCTCGGGAAGATCGTAGTTGATGACATGCGCGATGTCCTCCACGTGAATGCCGCGCGCAGCCAGGTCTGTAGCAACCAGCACGCGGAAGCGGCCTTGCTGAAAGCCGGCGAGAGCGGCGATGCGCTGCGATTGAGAGCGGTCCCCGTGGATCATCGCGGCATTGATGCCGCTCCGGTTCAAGCTCTTGGCGATGCGATCGGCGCCGCGCTTGGTGCGCGCGAAGACTAGGCAACGTCCAGATTCCTTGCGGAGGAGGTGCTGCAACATGTTTTGCTTTTCCAGCCGCGAAACCTCAACGGCCTGAAGCTTCACATTCTCCGAAGGCTTGAGAGTCGAGCCCACTTCGACGCGCACCGGGTTCTGCGTGTAGTCGTTCACAAGGTGGGCGACCGAACCTTCCAAAGTCGCGGAGAAGCACATCGTCTGTCGCTGTTTCGGAAGTTTCGCGACGATGCGGCGAAGGGAGGGAAGAAAACCCATATCGAGCATCCGGTCGGCTTCATCGAGAACGAGCGTCCGCAAAGTTGTAAAGGTAACGAGCCGCCGGTCGAGAAAATCTTCCAGGCGCCCGGGTGTAGCCACAACTAGCCTTGCTCCGCTGCGGATAGAGGTGAGTTGCTGGCCTTCAGCTAAGCCGCCGACGACGATCGCCGCGGCCGGAAGCTGCCTGCCGCGCAGGGCGTTGTACTGATCGGCGACCTGTATGGCGAGCTCGCGCGTAGGAACGAGCACGAGCGCAGCGATTCCCGCCGGCTTGTCACGGAGAAGTTCCTCCATCACGGGAATCAGGAACGCGAGCGTCTTGCCCGTGCCGGTTTGCGCGGTGGCAAGCACGTCCTTCCCTGCGAGCGCCTGCGGGATAGCCGCGGCCTGCACAGGGGTGGGCAGCGAGAACTTCGCTGCCGAAAGTCTCTCCTTCATATAGGAGGAGAGGGGTAATTCCGAGAAATTTTGCATTTTTCTTTCTTCTGGCGGAAGGACGCACAAAGACGCTGCCTTCACATACCAGGCTTCTTTTGAGATTACGCTTCAGAGGAACGGAGGAAACTCCAGGCGGGTGTTCTCAGATCAGTCTTGCACCAGAGGGACCGCGCAGCACAACCGAACTACTAAGCGCAGAACTAGTATAGCACCTTTCGCCCGAGTGGGATCGAATAAAATAAAACGACGACTCGCGAAGAAGTTACCTGCGGAATCCTTGTCAGGGAGGCGCAACCCCTCCAACTCGCAAGTAGGAATTGCAGCGTGGAATTGCGTGGAAAAGCCAGGCGTAAACATGAGAGGATTAAGGTGCGTTTGTTACTCTTGTAAAGCCTTTAGAAGCGTTAAAGGGACTGCAAGTCCACACTTGCAGTCCTTTTTTTGACTAGGGCCGGTGGAACCGGCGCCAATCCCTTAGAGGAGCCAAGCACTGTGCGATCAGAAAAACCGCGAAAGTCAGCGCGCCCGGAATTCGTGGGAGCGCGAATTGCCGAACTGCAGCGTCAACTAGCTATCGAGCGGAACGAAAACCGCAAGGTCGAGCTGCAGGAGGAAATAAACGAGTGGCAGCGAAGCCGCCCGAAGCAGAAGACCGAAAGAGGCAGGTGGTAGCCGGATACCCCATTTTCCCGTTCGGCAAGTTGCGGAGCTCATGGGCGTCGATAAACATCTGCCTGTTTGGATGGAAAGCTACTTCCCTCCGGCTAGAACCACATGCAGCCCCTTAGCCGTGCGTCGTTCCGGAGGTTTCTGTTGAATTCATCCAATCGGTGAAAGAACCCAATTGAAGGGCAGGATCCGCAAGAGCCTCGCCTTCGACGCTTTCCCATGCCAGCCGCACTTCACTTTTTGACAGGAAAGTTGGACGTCGCCAAACATTTTCATGGCTTCGCTTTGGGAGAGGCTTTCTCGAGCGCACTTCCGTTCGAAGTGCATGCTATGGCCGCTCGGGCATTCAAAGACAAATCGGTAGGCTTTGTTCATAAACCATTCTAACACGCCGCCTTTTTCCGCGCCCGTCAGAGAGAGCAAAGAGTAATCAAGGGATCTCGCTTATTCGCTCTGAACGCTCGGCGGGATTGAAACGCGTCATGTGGCTGCGCGGGTTGCTGGAGCCGAACGAACCACAAAATAGGGCTGGTTCCGCAAATCGCTCCCCAGCCCCGGAAATAACCATGCATCATCCGTTCCGCGGCGCAATTCGAAGTAGTATCGGAGCGGATACTTCGACTTCGTGTATTCGCCAGGGATCGTTGCGCTGACCGCTAAAGAGAGCGCACCAGTGCAGGCCGCGCCGGTCTCAGTTGTACCTTAAGGCCTCCATCGGATCGACGCGCGTCGCCCGTTGGGCCGGAACGAAGCTCGCCGCGAATCCGACGACCGCAAGCAGAATCGCTGCAGCCACCAGCGTCACCGGATCGCGCGCCGCGAGCCCGTAAAGCAGCGAAGTCGCGGCTTTGCCGCCCGCCAGAGTTAGCGCCGCGCCAATCACGACGCCGACTCCGATCAGCACCGCAACCTCGCCCAGCACCAGCCGCACGACGGCCGACCGCTGCGCTCCCAGCGCCATGCGAATGCCGATCTCGTTTGTCCGCTGCGCGACGGTATATGAAATCACGCCGTATAGCCCTACCGCCGCCAGCAGCACCGCGAGGATGCCGAAAAATCCGCATAGCATGGCGATCAATTCGTCCTGCGTCAGAGATTCGCGAATCTGCGTGCGCAGCACTTTGAAGTGAATATCAATTTCCGGGCTGTCTCCCGCAATAGTCTCTTTCACCGGATTCAGTACGCCTGTGGCGCTCGCGCGCGACCGGATCAGGATTGTCGCGCCCGGATACGTGAACGGCGCCTCGATCTGGGTCCGCGGGAAATACATCACCGCCTCCATCGGGTCGTGCATGTCGTTGTAGACCGAGTCCTTCACCTCGCCCACCACGGTGTAATAGCGCGGCGGCTGCCCCGGCGGCGCCCACACCCGCATCTGCTTGCCAATCGCATCCTTCGCGCCGTTGAGGAACTTCTTCACAAACGTCTGGTTCACGATCGCCACGCGCGGCGAAGTCGCCGTATCGTCCGCATTGAAGTCCCGACCCGCCAGCATCGGATTTTCGATGGTCTGAAAATATCCAGCGCTGACGTAGTCCTCGTACGACCAGCCATTCGGATGCCCGCCCTTATCGTCGAGAACCCAATCGTTGCTTGAGTTCCCGTTGATAGGAGAGCGATTCGATGCCGCAGCAGCCGCCACTCCTGGTATTGCACGAATCCGCTCCAGCAAATCCCGCGTGAACGGATCCTGCCGCTCGGTGGGAAGATTCAGCCGCGTGAAATCAATATCCGCCACCAAAATCCCATCCTGCTGGAAGCCCGGATCGCGCGACGTCAAATTCCGCAGGCTCCGCGCAAATAGCAGCGCTCCCGCCAGCAGCACCAGCGACAAGGCTACTTGGGAAGCCACCAGCATCCTCTGGAACCGGAATCGTTTCCGCCCCGCCGTCATTCCGCGGCCATCCGTTTTCAGCACCGACCCGATGGGCACATTCCCGGCTCGCACCGCCGGCGCAAGGCCAAACAGGATCGTGGTCAGCACGGCGAGGCCCGCCGCGAACGCCAACACACGCCAATCCATCGGCATATCCAGAAAAACGGGGTTTTCCGGGGTGCTGATGAACGCGATTAAGAACCGGCTCAGCAGGGCCGCCAGGAATCCTCCGCACACGGCTCCTGCAACCGCAAGCAGCACGCTCTCGGAAAGCAGTTGCCGTATCAATCTTCCGCGCGATGCGCCCATCGCCAGCCGGACAGCAATTTCGCGCTCCCGCGAACTCGCTCTCGCCAGCATCAGGTTCGCCAGGTTCGCGCACGCTATCAGCAGCACCAGCCCCGACAGTCCCAGCAGCAGCCACAGCGGGTCGGACGTATCGCGCCGCATCTGGGAAAACCCATTTTCGGCCGGCCACGCTTCGAACGCGTAATCGAGGTAGTGCTTCACTCCCTCGGCGTCGTATTGCGGCGGTACGGTTTCGTGCAACGACGGCGAAGCGATGGCTTCAAGCTGCGCCGACGCTTGCTTCAACGTCCAGCCCGGCTTCAGCCGGCCAAACACAGAAAGCCACCAGCTCTCGCGATTCCGTTCTCCCGTGATCCGGCTGAATTGCCCGTTGATGATCGGCTCGGCGCAGACCGGAATCGCGATGTCGAACCGGTCTCCCACCGACACGCCGTAAAAGCTCGGTGGCGTGACTCCCAAGATCGGAAGCGGGTGGCCGTCCAGGGTAAGCTGCTTTCCAATCACCGACGCTTCCCCGCCATATCGCCGCTGCCAGAACGAATAGCTGATGTCTATTCCGCCCGCACATCCCTTCTGGTCATCCGCATCCGAAATCAGCCGTCCCAGGGCCGGAGGAACGCCGAGCGTCTCGAAGAACTCGCCACTGACCCAAATCACCGGCGCCATGTCCACTTCGCCGCCCTTCGCGAGGTTCAGCTTTTGCCCGGCGCCGCCTCCCCACGCGGCAATCGTTGAAAAGGCCTGCTGCCTCTGCTGCACCTGCTGCCACAGCGGGAAAGTGAATTCCGCGTAGGGTCCGTTGAAATTTCCCGAACCCCAGTGCTTCTTGTCGATGTGAACGATCGCGAGTTGCTTGGGATCTTTCACGGGCAACGTGCGCAGGCGCACGGCGTCAATCAGCTGGAAGATTGCGGCATTCGCACCGATCCCCATCGCCAGCGTGAGGACCGCCACCAGCGTAAATCCGGGCGCCTTCGCCAGCATTCGCAGCCCGTATCGCAAGTCCTTCGCTAAACCTTGCATGGATACGCCTCGTATTCCGGAATTTTTTCGCTGCTCGCCTTGGAATCCAGGGCAGCTGCGCCGTTGCAGCAGGCAGGCCGGTGCAGCCGCTTACCGCGCAATTGGCTCGCATTTTGGTTGCCGAATGCGACAAGTTGTAACTGTCAGATTTTTCAGCAACGTACGCTGTTCGCCTTGGAATCGAGAAGGCTTGGTGTGTCCGCTCTTGGGACGGCGTGACCGAGACCGAAAAGCTTCGTACATTGGGACGCGCCGCCCGATCACCGGCTTCCGGTCCCACCGGGAGGCTATAATGCGAGGCACGAAGTCCGGGAGGGCGCGGTGATCCGTTCCACAGGGTGCGTGCTGGCTTTTGGGGGGCTTGCTCTCGTGATGATCGTGCCGCGGTGCGCGGGCCAAATCATTCCGAAGCAGACGACGCCGCTTTCGAGGCAAGCGCCGCCATCCGGACCCGGCGTGTGCTCTCCGGAAAAATCGTGCGCGGAAGTGGCGCCGGTGATCATCGAGAGCGCGCGAGGCGTTTCGCCGCTGGAAGAAAACCTGCGCTACCTGACGGACACGATCGGCGGCCGGGTGACCGGTTCCGCCGCAGCGGATCGCGCCGTAAGCTGGGCGGTCGAAGCGTTCCGGCAAGCCGGGGTGGACGAAGTGCACACGGAAAAGTTCACGGTGCCGGTGGGATGGAGCGAGGGAGCGACACGCGCCGAGGTGTTGTCGCCTGCAGAGTTCCGGCTGCGGCTGGTTTCGACGGGATGGTCGCCCGCGACGCCGGAGGGAGGCATCACGGGTGCGGTGGTGGACGTGGGCGACGGAGACGAGGCGGGATTCGCGCGAGCCGGCGCGGCAGCGAAGGGCGCGATCGTGCTGGTGCATTCGAAGCTGCTGGTCACCTGGGACGACCTTGACAACGAGTACGACGACCAGCCGGCGATCATCGACCGCGCGGTAAAGGCGGGCGCGGCGGCGATTTTCTGGATGTCGACGCGAACGAACCTGCTTCTCTATCGCCACACGAATTCGGGCGACGGGAAGCTCGAAGAATTGCCGCAGGCCGTGGTGGCGCGAGAGGACGCGCTGCGCGTGGCGCGTTTTCTGAGCAACCGGCAGCAAGTGCAGGTTCATCTCGAGATGCCGAACCACATCAGCGGCCCCGTGGAATCGGAGAATGTGATCGCGGAAATTCGCGGGCGCGAGAAACCGGATGAGTTTGTCCTGCTGGGCGCGCACCTGGATTCGTGGGAGCTGGGGACGGGGGCGCTCGACGACGGCTGCAACGCGGCGATGGTGATCGATGCGGCGCGAGCGATCCGCGCGTCCGGGAGCACGCCGCGGCGGTCGATCCGATTCGCGCTGTTCACCGGCGAGGAACAGGGGATGCTGGGGTCGTGGGCCTATGCCAAGGCGCACCGGGACGAACTGGATCAAATGGTGGCAGCGATCATCTTCGACAACGGGAACGGGCGCGTGACGGGATATTCGCTGGGCGGGCGGAAGGACATTCTTCCGGCTGTCCGCGAGGCGCTCGAGCCGATTGCTTCGCTCGGAGTGCGCGATTACACCCTCGATGCGGGCGCGGGCACCGACAATTTCGATTTTCTGCTCGAGGGCGTCCCGACTTTGGTGGCGAATCAGGAGCCCGCGAACTACATGCCGAATTACCATGCGGCATCGGATACTTTCGACAAAGTCGACATACCGGAGCTGAAGACGCATGTGGCGATAGCGGCGGTGACGGCGTACGCGCTGGCAGACCGGGAAGAGCGGATCGGCGTCCGGCAGTCGCGACCGGAGATTCAGGAGCTGATGAAGGAATCGGGTCTCGAAGAGACGATGAAGAAAGAAGGAATTTGGGAGATGTGGACGAGTGGGGAACGAGGAAGGCAGTAAGGCGGAAACGGCCGGAAAAAAGGCCCAGGATTTGTACAGATTAGAAAAATGCAAGTTGCTGATTTGCGGAGACTTGCGGCGATTTCTAATCTTCAGTGTATAGATTAGAAATGAAGCGAGTTGCCTCCGCCCGCCTGCCAAAGGCGGGCTTGGGACGAGGCGAAAGTGATGAAACGGCATTTTTTCGCGATTAGACTGTGTGGCGATCCTTTGTTTTCTACAACTTACGAGCGGTTCTAATATTTGGAATTCGCGATTAGAAATTGGGCTGGGGCGAAAGTGATGAAGTGGAAGAACTGAAGAGAGGTCCTTCGCTCGCGCTGCTCCGCTCAGGACGAGGATGCCGTGACGAAACCGCGTTTTTTGGCGATTAGAAAATTTTATGTTGTTGATTTGGCGGAGGTTAGGTTCGTTTCTAATTCCCCGTTTGGCGATTAGAAAGGAGCCCGCGAGGCCCGGATGCAGGGAGACAGGGAGGCAAGCAGCGGGGCGAGTGAGGGGCTGAGGCGTCAAGCGCTATCTCCTTTCGTTTCAGCGCAGGCGCCGCCAAGACAGCCGGAGGGCAGACGTCCGGCGCTGGTGTGCCATCAAGCGGGCACACAACGATTATTATCATTTTTAATGGAAGAAGTAGTATACCACACGAAGGCCATAAAGTCAAGCAAAAAGCGCCTTTTTTTGAGGCGCCAGGGGCGATGGATCGTTTGAAGGATGTGAGGATGACACAAAATGTCGCTCCGGCCATGGGCTCTTCCGGAGCGCAAGACGCTTGCAGGCGGCGACCGTAGCGCCACGGGTTGTTGTTTACCTTGAGAAAGCATCTACGGTCATTCCTGTATCGACGGTCGCGCGCGAAAGTTCCTATACTGGGCAATCTTGCGAATTCTTCTTGCGGACGATTTCGAGGTGGTGCGGCGCTCCCTGCGGGTGCTGCTGGAAACGCAGCGCGGCTGGACGATCTGCGGGGAAGCCGAAACCGGGCGCGAAGCGGTCGAAAAGACGATGGAGCTGAAGCCCGATCTGGTGATCCTGGATGTTTCCATGCCGGTGCTCAACGGCTTTGGCGCAGCAAAAGCAATCAAAGAACTCTCGCCTGAAACCACGATTTTGGTTTATTCCGTGCACGGGTCCGAAGCGTTCCAGAACGAGGCCCGGCGAATCGGCATAGACGGCTACGTCTCGAAATCGGATGGCGGACAAGCAATCCTGAGAGTCATCGACGGGCTCCAGCGCCAGGGGGCTGGCGACCAGCCGAACTGATCGGCCACGGCGGTCATCGACGGCGCCGCGGCTAAAGCCGCGCTTGTTTGCAACGCTTCCTTCGAGCGGCCTCAGGGCCGCCCTCTCACCCAAAGGCACAGCGCGTTTCGGCCAATCAAATCCCTTGCGCCAAGTGAATCTTCAGATGTGTGCCCGGTCCGCGCGAAACCCGCACAGCCAGGAGTGGCTGTGCCACCAAGACTTTGGGTCACGCTACGAGTCAGGGTTTGGTGCGGCCGGCGGCTTTGAGGACGTCGATCATAGGAAGCGCGCCGCCACCGCCGGCCATATAGACGTCAGGAAGACGGCCATCCCAATGCTGCTGCATCATTTCGATGGTGCGCAACTGAAGCAGCTCAGGCGTGATCTGCTGCTTCTGGACTTCGAGAGCTTTCGCTTCGGCCTGCGCCTGCGTGACTTTCTGCTCGGCTTCGATCTTGATGCGGTTCAAATCGTTTTCGGCTTTCAGCGCATTTTGCTGCGCGGTGACTTTGGCCTCGATGGCGCGATTGTATTCCTCGGAGAAATTGAAATCGGTGATGCTGACGGAATCGACGTCGATGTGGTGGTGCGTGAGACGGTCGCGAACGTACTGCTCGATGCCGGCGCGGACGGCGGGGCGCTGGGCGATGAGCTGTTCAGCGTCGTACTGGGCAGTCTGCGCTTTGATGGCTTCCTGAATGGCGGGGATCACGACGCGATCGAGAGCATCGTCATTCAATTCCGACCAGATGTCGGTGACGCAGCAGGGATCCTGATAGTAGGCGAGGGTGACCTGCGTGTGGACAACTTGCAGGTCATGGCTGGCGGCTTGCGCTTCCAGTTTTTCCACCTGCACTTGAACCGAAATCGGCCTCACGGTCTCGATGAAGGGAGTGATGAGGTGCGGGCCGGGGTCAAGGATGCGTCCGGTGACGGCGCCGAAGCGGAGAACGACGCCGCGGGAACCGGCGTCAATCGTGGTGAACGAGAGAAAGAAGAGGAAAACGGCGGCAGCGGCAACGAAGAAAGGAAGGCCGCGCGCGATGGAGTAGCGAACCTGGCGTCCGTCGTGGACGTTCATGGTGACGGCGACACTGCGCCAGATGCCGAGGATAATCAGGCCGAGCAGGACGACGAGAAGCAGAAGGCTCATGGTGTCTCTCCTTTTGCGGATCAATAGGTTAGGCGGTGGTGACGCCTTCTAATACGCTTTCGGTGGTGAAAAGACAACGGAGGAAGATGGCCCTGTGAATTGTGATACCCTCCCTCTGTAAGTGGGGTGCAGCGTGCCTTTTAATAGTGCTCAAGCGGCGAATACGCGGCTTGCCGAGAAGCTTAAACTGCTTCCCCACGAAGTTCGGGACTTGATCCCCTGGATGGGCATGATAAGTGAAGCAGGAATGCGCCGACTCAGCGCAGAGCTCATGCTGCAGAATCTTGAGGGCGTTCAGCAGTTCGAGACCAGCAGTTCTCGTCTTACCCGCTGGCTTCTTGCACTCACGGTCGTTCTAGTCGGTTTAACCCTGGTTCTGGTCATCCTGACTGTCGTGCTGGCCCTCAAGAAGTAGCAGGCGGGTGCGAGCGATGGCTCAAAAAGCGCGCCAAGCAAAGTCGGACGACAAGAAGCCTTATTGTTTCCTGTCCTACTCCAGCAAGGAACCGCAGATTAGCGTGCTGATCCCATGCCTCTGGATCGCACTCGGCCCGCGGTTTGACCTCAAGTTGACTCCTTCCGCCTTAGAAAGTGGTGCTAGTCAAAGAACACAGATTATTAAACTTATTAAACACTGTTCGTTCGGGATAGTCGCCTTGGACGGACTTCGGCCGAATGTCTCATTTGAGTATGGCCTCATGGAGGCTTTCGAGATACCTGTCATCCTTCTCAAAGAGAAGGAAGCGACGGTCGACATTCGCTCGTATGTAGCCGACAGTGCTAGTCTGGGGGTGGCTCCGCCACGGCTCGCCATCGACAGCCACTTCTCAAACGTTAAGGATGTCAATTACGCCGAGTGGAGCCGATTCGATCCCGCAGCGACAGTGCAACTTGTATTGCAGGAATATCGCAAGAAGAGATCCGCCATCGAAGACTTTGTCACGATCGAAGAGCCACATTTATGGTCTACATAAGCAAGGCGGACAGGCCTTTCGTCTACGGCGATTTTGCGTTCGGACCCCCGCGCAGTCGGCTCTCCGCGCCTCCGGGAATGCAGCCTTTCGCCGTCGAAATCCTGAGGGAGTACTCAGCCAACGAATTCATCGGCAAGCTGTACCAAAGGACTCCAATCGGAGGCTGGCGTCCGGCTTCACTCCAAGACCTGTCGAAATACCAGTGGTTTTCGCTGTATTCAAAGGTGAGGCGTCATTTGCATTTTGAGATGGAGGGCTCCGGCCGGTGGGAGGTCGAGCACTTTCGGGAGGAAAGCAACGAAAGTGGGCCCTATCTCGCCGTTGCTTTGAAGTTTCAAAAAACAGCGTAGGATAGGAGCGCGAGTGCCTTTCCGCACCGTCTCGCACCTCATGCCGAGACAGCCGCGGAGCCCGAACCGTGACAACGTGGGCAGGGCTTTTCCGGTAATGTAGGGCCACGCCTTTGCGTATTCGGAGCAAACGTGTTCCGTGGCCCTATCTTCCCTTTTCCTAGACAAATTGGACATTTCACTTTGGTTTCCATCAGTGACACTCCTTCGACAGGGGCGAGCGCAACTCTGTCGTCGACTCTAATGTCATAAGCCAAAGGACAGCGGTGGCGCCACCCGAACATGGGGCTCGTAACAAGGCACGTCGACCCCTGGGCAGAGTTCTCGCTTTACTCTCGATTCGTGAACCTGTGGAGGCGGGGGCGGCGCGCGTCGCGTATAATGAATTGTTCGATGTTCATCGTCGTACCTGCAAGCATTGGGCGAATTCCTGCGAAAGCCAAACCCGAAACGAAGGCCCGGCGAATCCTGGCGATCGACTACGGCCGAAAGAGGATCGGGATGGCGCTTTCGGACGAGGCGGGTGTGACCGCGCGTCCGCTGGAGACGCTGGAGCGAGTGAACCGGCGGAGCGACTTGGAGCGGATCCGGGAGGTTTGCAGAAAGCAATCCGTGGCGCGTATTATCGTCGGCCATCCCGTGCACATGACTGGCGAAGCAGGCGAAATGGCGGCGGAAGCAAGCCGGTTTGCAGGGCGGCTGCGGAAGCAGTTGGGGCTGGAAGTGGAGCTAGTGGATGAGCGATTGACCTCATGGGAGGCCGCGCAGACAATGGCCGAGGTCAATCCGGGGCGGCGGAAGCGAGGGCCGCTCGACGACGTGGCCGCGGCGGTTTTGCTTCGCGATTACCTCGAACGAAAGCGTCCTGAGACGGATACCGCGACAAGGGAGAACGACTAAGCGATGTGGCGGCGGCTGGGCCTGCTCGCACTACTGGCGATTGCGGCGATTGGCGCCGGGGCGGAGTGGCTCGATGGGCAAATCGACAAGCCGTACAGGGGACACCGGGCGGAAGAGGTGTATGTGAACATACCGCACGGGACCTCGCGCTGGGGAATTTCCGGAATTCTAAGACACGATGACGTGATACGGAACCGGCTGGCGTTCCTGATGTTCAGCGAATGGCATTTCCACGCGCACCTGCAAGCAGGCGAATATCTGATCAACCGCCCGATGAATTCGCGGGAGGTTTTCTGGAAGATCGCGAAGGGCCAGATTTTCGTCCACACGGTGATCATCCCGGAAGGGTGGACGATGTACGACATCGCGAACGAGCTGGACCGGCAGGAGATCTGCAAGAAAGAGGATTTTCTGATCATCGCGCACGGCACGTCGATGATTGCGGACCTGGCGCCGCACGCGCAGAGCCTGGAGGGATTTCTCTTCCCGTCGACCTACGAATTCACGCGGCACGAAACCTGCCAGGAAGTGGCGAAGCGGATGGTGCAGAATTTCAAGGCGGTGTGGGAGACGCTGGGGGCCGGCGGACAGGTGTCCCTGCCGCAAGGAATGACGGTGGAGCAGGTGGTGACGATGGCGTCGCTGGTGGAGCGCGAGACGCCGAATCCGAACGAGCGGCCGCTGGTGGCGGGAGTCTTCTACAATAGATTGAAGAAGGGGTATGCGCTGCAGTGCGATCCAACGGTGCAGTATGCGCTGGAGCTGGAGGGACGGGTGGAGCATAACGTGAAGCCGCCGGACCTGCGCATCGATTCGCCGTACAATACTTATGAGCATCGCGGACTGCCGCCGGGACCGATTGCGAATCCGGGAGAGGCGTCGCTGAGAGCGGCGTTGTTCCCGGCGACGACGGACTATCTCTATTTTGTGGCGAATGGGCAGGGCGGGCATTACTTCAGCCGCACGCTCGCCGAGCACGACCGAAATGTCGCTCGCCTGAGGAAGACGCTCGCGGCGGGGGCGTCGTCGTCCGATCCACATAGCAAAAAGCCTACGGAGTAAAGACCCTTGAGTTCAAACCGGTCCAGCGAAAACGCGCACGGCGAAACGTCGAAAAAAGCGCAAATTCTGGAAATTGCAGAGGCGCTGGGGAAGCCGCGCTTTACGCCGGCGGAGATCGAGCAGATCCGGCGGCAATTGATCGCACACCTAGGCCCGAGCGGGAAGACGTCCACGGACTACATCGTGGGAGTGCTGCAAGAGGCGGGGATGCGAGTGGTGTGGTCGACGCGGTCGGACACGGAGGGAAAATACGAGGAGGAGTTCAGCGACCTGCTGCATTTTTCGGACTTGCAGGAAGCGGAGATGTGCCTGGTCCGGCTGGATGAACTTTTGCGGAAGTTCGTGGTGGAAGGCGAGAACGCGGCGGCGGAGCGCGTGCGGGAAGTGGCGCGGCTCGGACGGCGGCGCGCGGAGATGATCGCGCACAATCATAAGGTGGATGAGGCGAAGCGGGAGGAGAAGACGGAGATCGCGCGATGGTTCGCGATCTGGCTGGAGACGCCGGACGCATTTTTCGACTGGCTGGAAGTGCGGAAGAAGTCGGCGGAATTCAAGGCAAAGTTCGGCGAGGCCGGGAGCGAGGAAATCTAGTGTACGTGCTGGAGGTTGAGCCGCTCGACCTTGGGCCGGACGTGAAGGCAATCGGGCTCGAACTGGCGGAGGCGGATGAGAACCGCGAGCCAGTGAGAGGGAGCGACGCGGCGGCAGTGTGGAGCAGGGTGCTGCGGGCTGTGGCGGGAAACGAGTTCTGGGCGCTGGATTTTTTCAGCCACCTCGACCGGGTGCGCGACTTTTGCGACCGGCACAAGATTGCGTATCGAGAGGCGGGGCAGAAGTCGATCGCGATACCGGCGCCGGAAGCGGCGACGCTCGAGTCTCTGCTGAATCGCTTTCAGGGCGAGACGTTTGGCGCGCGGGCGGGATCGCTGGCGGAGGCCGGCGACGCGGCGGTGGAGGGTGAACTGGCGCGGCGAGGCGTGGATGCGTACCACACGGCTTTCCCAAAGTACTTTTTTTGCGCGGTTTGCAACTTCGAGGATGGTTCGCTGGTGCTGCTAAGTGAGAAATTGTGGGCGAGCGAAGTAATGAGGCGGGTGAGGCCGGCGCTGGACGGCCTGGGCGTGGAAGTCCAGCTTCCCTCCTGAAAACTGCCGAAAAGCTGGCAGTTGCATAGTCGGCGACCTTGGTACAACCGTACCATTTCCCTAGTCGGAGGTTCTAGTACACTCGGGTTAGGTACACGGAGATGGCCCCCACCTACGGCGAGCTAGCGATGTCCGGAGAGGCGACCCCCAATGCGCGGGCGTTTGTCCGGAGCCTCAACGTGCTGCTTAAGTTCGCTCGGCTCTATGGTTTAGAGCATACCCGGTCGGCCGACCAGTTCAATTCAACATGGGTGGAGCTGCAGCAGTGTGTCCAGGCATCCCGGGATACAGGACTGCTGCTTGGGGCCTCAGGATCCCAGCTGCTGCTGAATGGCGAACCCCTGGAATCGACTCCGGCGGAGAGAAGCTTCGCCGACCTGCTGACTACGGCAGGCGTGGCGAGCATTGGGTTCAACCGGGACGTGGAGCGGGAGGAGTTCGCGAACCTGGTGCGCGCCTTCATGGAGACTGGGCCGAAGGCCGTGACGCTGTCGGAGCGGCTGGAGAAGTATTTTGGCGCGAAACAGTCCGGCATCCGTGTGAATGAGATTCGTTTCGTCGCGGAGGATGCAGGCTTTGGGGATGCTCGAGTGGCGGCGCAACTGGCGGTGAAGACGCTGGGCGGCGAGGCGGAGCGAATCCAAGATTGGTTCCGCAGCCCGGAGAAGATGATTCAACTGATTGCGGCGGCTGAGGGGTCGCACGGCGGCACGGGAACGGGAGCGGGCGGCCCGGGTAGTGGCGGGGGCGACGGTTCAGGAGTGGGCGGCTCGGGCAGTGGCGGCGAAGGGACGGGACCGGGCCTCGGAACGGGATTCGGCTTCGGCACTGGGATGGGCACGGGTTCTGGCGGCAGTGGTAGCGGCGTCGGAACTGGCGCTGGGATGGCTGGCGCGGGAGCTGGAGTCTCCGGCGCAGGGCCTGGAAGCGGAGCTGGCGGCCCAGGCGGAGCCGGGACTGGCGCCGGGACCGGAGTTGGGGCAGGAACCGGGATTGGCAGTGCAGGCGGCTCGGGCAGCGGGGGCGGAACGGGATTCGCGGGTTCGGGAGCAGGTGGAGCGGGCGGCGTCGGCGGTGGTGGCGGCGGCGTGGCCATCGGCGGGAGTGGCGCACCGGGCGAGCTGCCAATTCTGCAAGAGGCGGAACTGCATAGCCTGCTGCGATTGCTCGCGCAGTTTGGCGAAGCGTCGCAATCGAAGAATCCGAGTCAGCTTGACCAGGAGCTTTGGCAGCAGCGGCTGGCGGCTTTGCCGCAGAACGCGCAGGTGACATTGCGTCAGGCGCTGGCCAGCGTCGCAGCGCAAACGCCGAGCGCGAAGGTTGATGAGGCGATGCTCCTGCGGCTGGCGGAGGACCTGGCGATTCGGTTCGCGCTGGACCGTTTCCAGAGAGGCGAAGTTCGCGTCAATGCGGTGCGGCAGATGCTGGACCGCATGGGGCAAGAGCTGGACACGCTGCGAAAGCTGCTGAAGTCGCGCGAAGAGAAAATGGCGACCGCGGGACTTTCGATCGAATCGCATGCGGACGTGCTCGACCGGCAATTCTGGGCGGCTGTGCCGGATTCCGGGAAGCGGGCGGTGCTGAGTTCGCCGGAGGCGTGGTGCATTCCGCCGCGGAACGTCCAGCAATATGTGGAAGAGCTGCTGGGGCGCGGAGAGGCGGAAGCAGCGGGAGACATTCTGCTGCACTACGCGTCGTGCGTGAAGAACAAGGACGCGGAGGCGCGGAAGAAGGCGGCCATCGGACTGGGGCAACTCGCGGAACTTTACAGCAAGGGCGCGAGCCAGAGATTGCAGGGCGCACTGCTGCAAATCGGGCAGCAGATGGCGGTGGAAAAGGATGCGGAGCTGCAGACGCTGCTGAGCGCGGCGTTCGTGCGGCTGAGCCAGGAGTCGGCGTCGAGGCGGTATTACCGGGCGATGCAGCAGGCGCTGGATTCGCTGGCGGACCTCGAAGAGATGAGGCCGTCGTGGGCGGCGAGCCTGCGCCCGCGCACGGGCATCGAGAACAGGCTGGGCGAATTCATCGAGGAGGCGCTGACGGCCGAGGAGACGCCCGAGGGATTTCTCGGCGTACTGATGAGGCTGCCGCAGGTGTCGGCGGAACAACTGGCGACGCGGCTGGCGCGCTCCGGGAAATGCAGCGAACGAGAAAAAGTGGTGGAGATGGCGACGGCGGTGGGCGCGCCGTGCGCACGGCACCTGAAGGACACTCTGCGAAACGAGCCAGCGGCGAAAGCCGCGACCGTGGTGGGGCTGCTGAGCCGGCTCGACGCCGTAGCGGTGGAGGATATTCTGCCGACGCGGTTGCGGGAGGGCGGCCGGACGTTTCACGACACGGTGGTGCGGCAGGTGTCGACGGCAGGCGCGCCAGAGCGAGGGCGCATTCTGGCGAATTCGATCGAGGCGTTCGACAGCCATGTGCTGCCGCTGGCGCTCGACGAGATCGGAATGTGCGGCGACCCGGGCACTGCTCCGAAGCTGCTGCGGCTGGCCGAGGGAGACTTGCTGCCTGAAGGGCCGGAATATCTGAGAGTGAAAGCGATCGAGGCGCTGGGACGGTTGCGCGCGCCGGCTGCGATTGGGCATTTGCGGCGGTTCATCGAGAGCCGGAAGACGTTTGGCTGGGCGTATCCCGAGGAAATTCGGACGGCGGCAGCGCAGGCGCTGATGAAGCTCGACCCTGAGTGGATGCAGAGCTTCCTGCCGCAGTCGGGGCTGGATCCGAAGGTGCTGGCGCTGGCTCCGCTGGACCCGATTCCCGAGCGGGATTTCGTGCGGCACCGGCGCTATCGGCGCATTCGGCTGCCTCGAACAGTGCCGGCGGTGATCACGTCATCGCGCGGAAAGTATTCATCGGGAATCAGCGTGCTGAGCCTTGAAGGCGGGCTGCTGAGCGGCGATATTCAACTGGCGGTCGGAACCGAGGCCACGCTGAAGATACCCGCGGGGCTGCGGTCGATCAGCATGCAGGCGGTTGTGCGGTTCGTGCGGTCGCATCAGGCGGGATTCGAGATGGTCGGCATGGGGCTGGAGGATCGGACGAAGTTGCGGCGGCTGCTGGTGTCGCTCGGGGGAGTGGAAGGCCCCGGCGCGAACGAAGTTTTTCCTTCGGGGCCGGCGCCGACGGTCTGAGGGCGCGGCAAGGCTGTCCTGGATGTGTCCCGTAGCAAGAATTCCACGCGAAAGCCTCGACCTGTTTGACCCTGCGTACTTACGCTGCTAGATTGGTGCCTTTGTGTCTACGCTCCGAACCAACCCGAGAGTGGTCGCGCGCGCCTGTATGGCTCTCGTGGCGGCAGTGGCGGCTTTTTCCGCCGCTTGCGCCGAGAACCAGAAGCCCGCAGCAAGGCCCGCGGGTACGCCCGTTCAACTGCAAACAGCGACGAAGCAGCAGCTGGTGGAGGCGTACAACGCCCAGGCAAAGGCAATTCATTCCATCAATGCGACGATTTCGATCAAGTTGACGGCAGGCACGCAGTATTCCGGAGTGATCAAGCAATATCACCAGGTGAATGGATTCATTCTTGCACAGGAGCCATCGAGCGTCCGCGTGATCGGGCAGGCGCCCATCGTGGGAACGAACATTTTCGACATGGTGAGCGACGGCGAGACGTTCCATATCTTTATCCCATCGAAGAACAAGTTCCTGGAGGGGCCGGCGACGCTGCAGAAGGAGTCGGCGAAGCCGATTGAGAATCTGAGGCCACAGCATCTGACGGAGGCACTTTTCTGGAGTCCCATAGCGGAAGGCGCGCCGGTGCTTTTCGAGGCGGGAGATGAGTCCAACGCGCGATACTATGTGCTCACCGTAGTGCAGAGTGCAGGGGTCGCGGCCAGTAGTTCCGGTGAGTGGCTGGTCGCGCGAGGAGTGTGGTTCGACCGGGCGGATTTGAGCATCGCGAGGCTGCAGGTGTACGACACGAGCGGCAACGTGATTTCGGACGTGCGGTACAGCCAGTGGGACACTTTTGGAAGTGTGCGATTCGCGCGCGACATTCAAGTGACGCGCCCGGAAGATGATTATTCGCTGGAGATCGAAGTCAAGAAGATGACGGCGAACGAGCCTGTTTCCCCGGATCGGTTTGTGCTGAAGCAGCCTCCGGGTTCGGAACTGGTAAAAGTGGGCGAGGACAGCAAGGAGAGCCAGCCTTGATCGGGCACATGATTGTGCAAAACGTGACGCACCGGCCGATGCGCACATTGATCACTGTCATCGGGGTGGCGGTGGAGGTCACGCTGGTGATTCTCGTCGTCGGCCTGACGAGCGGGCTGCTGCAGGACTACGCTCACCGCACCGAGGGCGTGGGCGCGGACGTGATGGTGCAGCCGCCGTCTTCCTCCGTGTTCCTCTCGCTCAGCAGCGCGCCCATGCCGATCACGATTGCGGACAGACTTCGGCAACTTCAATATGTGCAGGCGGTGGCGCCTGTCTTGATCGGATTCAACTCGGTCAGCGCACTCGAGAATATTTTTGGCATTGATCCCGAGAGCTTTCGCGCTGTTTCGGGCGGATTCGTCCTGTACGCGGGCCACGAGTTGCAGGATCCAAACGATATTTTGGTCGACGACATTTATGCCAAAGGAAGAAGAGTAAAAGTGGGGCAGACGCTGCACGTGCTGGGGCATGACTTCCACGTCGCGGGAATCGTAGAGCACGGGAAGTCGGCGCGGCTGTTCGTGCTGCTTTCCACTCTGCAGGAGATGATGGGAGCCCACGACAAAGCGTCCGTATTCTTCATCAAGTGCGACCGCGCGAGCCACGCCGCGGCCGTACAAGACGAGGTGAAGCAACTGCTGCCGGGATACGAGGTGCGCATGCCGAAGGAATTGATGGCGCTGATGACGTCGTCAAACGTCCCGTTCCTCGGGACGTTCATCAACGTGATGATCGGCATCGCGGTGATCGTAGGATTTTTGGTGACCTTCCTTTCGATGTACACGACGGTGATCGAGCGAACGCGCGAGGTGGGAGTGCTGAAGTCGCTGGGCGCGTCGAAGGGATATATCGTGCAGGTGATCATCAGCGAAACGACGCTGCTCTGCGCGCTGGGACTCGTGGTGGGCATCGTCTTGAGTTTCTTGGCGCGCGGCGCCATGCACAGGATCTGGCCGTCGCTTCCGATTCTGATTACGACGGGCTGGATTCTTAGGGCGGGCGTCATCGCGATCCTTGGCGGAGTGTTTGGCGCGACGTATCCCGCGTGGCTGGCGAGCCGGAAGGACCCGGTGGAAGCTCTCGCATATGAGTGATAACGCGAGGGACGAGCCGTAACTAGGCAGAAGCGAAAAACGCGACTAGAATACCTTTTATCCTCATAAGGTGCATTCGCTCGCACGGGAGCGGCTTTGGAGCCGATACTTAAGACTGAAAACCTGTGGAAAGTCTATCGTTCCGGCAAGTTGGAGGTTCCCGCGCTGCGCGGAATTGACGTCGAAGTCTTCCCCGGCGAATTCGTGTCGATTATGGGTCCTTCGGGATGCGGCAAGTCGACGTTCCTGCACGTGATCGGCGGCTTGGCGCAGGCCAGCCGGGGAAAGGTGCTGCTGGACGGCAACGACCTGACCACGATGAGCGACTCGGCGAGAACCTTGCTGCGGCGGCACAAGGTCGGGTTCGTCTTCCAGCGCTTCAATCTGCTTCCGACGCTGGACGCCTATCACAATATTGCGCTGGCGCAGCATATTCACGGGGACGGTTTCGATCCGCACCGGTTCGACGTGGTGGCGAACCTGCTGGGGCTGTCGCAACGGCTGCACCACAGGCCGTCAGAGCTTTCCGGCGGCGAGCAGCAGCGAGTGGCGCTGGCGAGGGCGATCATCAGCGAGCCGAAGATCGTCTTGGCGGACGAGCCGACGGGAAACCTGGATACGAAGAGCTCGGACGCGGTGCTCTCGCTCTTGCGCCAACTAAACAAGGACTTGGGGCAAACGATCGTAATGATCACGCACAATCCGGACGCGGCGACGTACGGGAACCGGGTGCTGCATATGCGCGACGGAATGGTGGTCAACGGATCGGCCCTTCACTGAAAAGATGAACAAGCTGGCGAGGGGCGTGGTGCGGACAATCTTCTGGTCGTACGAGCGAGGAAGCTGGCCGTACGACCTGATGGTGATCGGGATTCTGGTGTTTGTGCTGCTCACGCCGCGGAAGTGGTTCCACGACCAGGCGCAAACCAAGGGCTCAGAGGATGCGGGCATACACCTGGTGAGCCAGAACGCGGACGGGCGGACCAAGACGTTCCGGCTGGATGCGCAACTGTTGGCTCCTCGAAAGCGGACGGACAAGGTCAACCCTGAACTCGAGCGCGAGATCCACGACGTGCTGGGACAGAACGTGGATGATTTGAGAGAGCGGACCTTCCAAATCGTGGAAATCAATCCTGTGCGGGCCGATGATGGCTCGATTCAGTCCTACGACGTTACAGTCCATCCTTAGCGAGACGAAACCGCTCCTTCCCCGGTGCGTCCTATTTAGTGTGATATCATCGCGCGGTTATTTGGGGCGTTTTCTGCGGGAGACATTCATGCGAAGGCTTGAGGCCGCGCTCTTCGGCCTCTGGATCACGGTAACTTGCGCCGTTTTGCTGCTCTGCGCGGGCCTGACGGCGTACGCGCGTCCGGCGTGGACGCTGGGCGCAGTTCTGCACGAAATGGACCAGACGGCGAAGGATTTTCATAGCCTCTCCGCGGACGTGGAGCGGACGAAGGTGACGGTGGTGGTGAATGACCGGTCCACGGAGACCGGGACGATTCGCGTTCGCGGCGACAAGATGCTGCTGGAGATGAACGCGCCCGACGCGAGAACCGTGCTGCGAACGGGCGACAATCTCTATCTCTACAATCCGGGTTTGCACCGCGTGGAAGAGTACGATCTGGGCAAGAATCGCGGGATGGTGGACCAGTTTTTGCTGCTCGGATTCGGGACGCGCGGGAAGGAACTGGAAAAGGCGTATGACATCAAGCTCGCGGGCGAGCCGACGGTGGACGGCAAGAAGACTATCGAGCTGGAGCTGACGCCGAAATCGGACGCAGTGCGGAAGCAGATTTCAAAGGTCGAAATCTGGATTGATCCCGAGAACTGGCTGCCGGTGGAACAGCAATTCTACGAAACGGGGTCGGGTGACTACTCCATCGTGAAATATTCGCGCGTGGTAAAGAACTCGAATATCCCGGAGTCAGCCTTCAAACCGCACTGGCCAAAGGGAACGGAAAAGATCAAGCCTCAGGTGTAGCTCCCGCCGCTTTTGCCGGCCGCAATTTCGACCGCGCCTGATTCAAAGCTGAAATCAGAATACGCAGGTCGTCGGAGTCCGTGCGGTAGCTCGTGATGCACGCACGGAGGACGGGAATCGTCTTGCGAACGCGCGTGGTGGAAATCCACGCGCTGCCCGAGGCGATGACCTCGCGGACGATGCCGTCGAGGTATTCCGCCGATCCGCCTTCGGGACAGGTGCGATCGCGGAAGCAGCAGATGGGGAGCGGCGTGGAGTTGACGATCTCCCAATCCGCGGCTTGCAGTTCACGGCGAAGCTCGTTGCCGACCTCGGTCATCCTTCGCAGCACCGCGGCGTAACCCTCCCAGCCCGCGACGAGAAACGACAGGAAAATCTTCAGGCCGATGAAGCGCCGCGACCAGTGAATGGAATTCTCGTAGAAATCGACGATTCCCGTCCCGAGAGCCTTGGGCGGGACGTACTCCGCGGAGATGTGAAATGTGCGGCCGAGAATTTCGGGATGGCGCGTCAGATAGATTCCCGCTCCCATGGGAGCGCAGAGCCATTTGTGCGCGTCGACCGTGATTGAATCAGCGCGCTCGATCCCGGCGAGAAGAGGCCGCAGCTCGGGAACGAGGGCTGCGGCGCCGCCCCAGGCAGCGTCGGCGTGGAACCAGATATTTTCGGCGCGAGCGATTTCGGCGATTTCAGCAAGCGGGTCGATGGCGCCGGCGTTGGTCGTGCCGGCAGTGCCTACGACGAGAAACGGCAGCAGGCCGTCGCTGCGATCGGAGCGAATGGCAAATTCGAGTTCGCCGGGCCGCATCCGCAGTTCCGAGTCGACCGGAATTTCGCGCAGGGCGCCGCTGCCGATTCCGCAGAGCCGCGCGGCCTTGTGAAACGAGTGATGGCTTTCTGCGGAAACGTAGAACACTGGCTGCCCGCTCAGGCTGCGCGCTCCTTTACGTCCAAATTCAGGAAAAGCATGGGTGATGGCCGTGAGGAGCGCGGTGTGATTGGCCTCCGAGCCGCCGGAAGCCATGATGCCGTCGATGGTGGCGGGATCGTATCCAAAGCGCGAGCCAAGCGCGCGAACCAGGTAGCGCTCCACTTCGGTGGCAAAGGGATTGTGCCGCCACACGGCGAGTTGCGGATTGAAGGCGGCCACAAGAGCGTCTCCGGCGATTCCCATCGTGGCCGGCGTGGGATTGAAGAGCCCGAAATAGCGTGGATGCGGCGTGTGGACCTGAGTATGAGTCAACGCATCGGCGGCGAATCGTACGGCTGCATCCGGCGCCATCGGACGATCGAAATCAACGGTTGCGAGCCGCGCGCGAACTGCCTCGGGAGACGGATCCTCGGACGCAGGAAGATCGCGGATGGTCGAAATGTAGTTCTCGATGGTTTCGACAAGCGCCGCCCACATGCGGCTGCGCTCGGCCGGATCGAGAAGAAAGGACGGCGATGGATCGCGATCTTGCGTCATAAGCAACCCTGAATTATCGAGGCTCAGGAAGACTTGCGCAAGGCTCGCTCTTTTTCGATCAGAGCGAGTTTGCGATCCAGGCCCCAGCGATAGCCGGCGAGTTTTCCGTCTTCGCGAACGACGCGATGGCATGGAACGACCACCGAGACGGGATTCACCGCGCAGGCACGAGCCACGGCGCGAATGGCCTTTGGACGGCCGATGGCGCGAGCCACGTCGCTGTAGGTCTTCGTGGTGCCGTAGGGAATGCGGCGCAGCTCTTCCCAGACACGACGCTGAAAGGCGGTCGCCTGCACGTCGGTGGGCAAATCGAGGTGCGGCTCTTTTCCCTGCAGGTGGCCAACGATCTTTTCGATCCAGGCGTTGCGGCCGTTGTGGTCGCGGCGCAGGTCGGCGCGGGGATACTCCTTCTTGAGGGCTGCTTCAAGGCGCGCATCCGATTCGCCCAAGTAAACGGCGCTGATTCCGCGCTCGGTGGATCCGACAAGCAAACGGCCCAAGGGTGAATTGACAATCGTGTAGTGAATTTGCATTCCTGCTCCTCCTTGACGATATGTGGCCGGAGTCATGCCGAGCTGCGAAGGAGCCCGCTCGTAAAGCCGGCTGCTGGAGCCAAACCCTGCGTCGTAAAGCGCGGTGGTCACGTCGTGTCCTCCTTTTAGTTTTGATTTCAGGCGGCGCATGCGGTGGGCGTCGACGTACTGCCGCGGAGTGACGCCCATGGCCAGGCGAAACACGCGCTCGAGCTGATGCGGCCGCATGCCAACCGTGCCCGCGAGCGCCGCGAGCGTGAGCGGACGGCCGCTGCCGTCGTCATCGGCGATGCGCGATTCAATTTCGCGGCAAACGCGCGCGACGGCATCGATTTTCGGATCGAGAGACTCGATGCCGCGGGGCTTGCAACGGCGGCAGGCGCGAAATCCCTGCTGCTCGGCGGCTTCGGGCAAGCGGAAAAAGACCACCTGCTCTCGCTGCGGCTTGCGCGAAGGGCAGGACGGGCGGCAGTAAACGCCCGTCGAGCGCACCGCGTAGACGAAGGCGCCGTCCGCGGCGCGGTCCCTCATGCGAACCGACTGCCAGAAGGCGGTGTCCGTCCGATTACTCGTATCGCTTTGCGTTCGCCCCGGTCTTAGCGTTTGTTGATTCATGATTGCGGCCTCGCTCACGAGCCCAAGATAGCGAATCCGGGAATTGGCGGCTATCCGTTTCTTGCAGTCAAACTGGCCCAATTGGAGGCCTTTGCAAGAGCTTCGCCCGGCTGCCCTGAAGGTTGATACATAAAGCACGCGCCCGCCCTACAGGATTGACCCTACTCCTGGCGGGGCGCATATTCACAGCCCTGACACCGGGGGGTGTCTTTCGACCCTATTTTGGCCTTTTGGGGGGAGAGCTATGGGGGCTGCTCCAGAGCGAAAAGAGCGGTGGCATGCAGGCGCGCCACTGAGGGAGATTGAAAGGCGAACGGAAAATGTCGTCGCCTTCACAGCGAAGCCGGGACCGCGTCGGTTTGCCCGGGTTCCCACGCATGCGGTAGGTGTCGCCGACGAGCGGCGCCGCTACCCGCGAGCAAAATTGTGCCTGCCGGTGCGACTTATCCGTGTCGGCGAGGCGCAGGAGCCGTTTCCCGTCACGCTGGTGACGCGAAATATCAGCTCGAGCGGAATTTATTTTCTGGCGCCACGTGAACTACAGCCAGGAACGGCTATCGAGCTTGAGGTTGGCCTGGTCGACCGGCCGCTCGGCTGCGGGCGCGTTCAGATGTGGACGGCGGCGCATATCGTCCGCGCGGAAGACTGCGACGAACCCGGGTGGCGGGGCTATGCGGCGACGTTCGACGATTTTGCGCTGCAGCGCGACGACCACATCCCACAAAGATATTCGCACTGAGGCGTACCGGGGCGTCCAGGTTTCGAGACGAAAGCGTCGAAGCGCGCGATTTCTCTCTTTCCATAACCATATAAACCTTCTCTCGTAGTCGTTTCCTGATAGCATTTTCGCTCGTGAAAATGCCCCGCCTTGCCGCGCGAGTGGTTCTCTTCGACTGGGATGGCACGCTTCTCGATTCGTGCCGCGCTGATTCCGGCGCCTACCGCGAGATGTTCCGCACGCTCGGCATCCAATGGACGCCGGCCGATTTCGAACGGCACTACTCTCCGAACTGGTATCGCGTGTACAAGGCAGCGCGCCTCCCGAGGGCGCAATGGGCGCGGGCGGATCGTCTGTGGAAGCGCGCGTACCGGGATCAGAACCCGCCGCTGCTTCGCGGGGCGAGGTCGATCGTACAGACGTTGCACCGAAACTTTCGATTGGGAATTGTTTCGAGCGGAAGCGGCTGGAGAGTGCGCAAGCAGATCCGCACCTTCGATCTGCGGCGATATTTTTCGGCTTGCGTCTGCAGCGAAGACACGCTTCGGCGAAAGCCTCATCCGGAGCCGCTGCGGCTGGCCTTGAAGCGGTTGCGCGCGCGGCCCGAAGACGCTGTTTACGTCGGCGACACGCCGGAGGACATGCAGATGGCGCGGCGCGCGGGCGTGCGAGCCATCGGCGTGCTGGGGCCATTTCCCACTGCCGCCAAACTTCGGGCCGAGCGCCCTGAAGTGATTTTGGAGTCCGTGGGAGAGCTGCGGCGCGTGCTGGTTGCAGTTGGTGCCGCCTAGTTGTTGCCCGGCGACCCCGGTTTCTCCCCGGCGCCGGCTGGCGCGGCCGTGTTCGTCTGCGGAATCAGCTTGAAATCCTGCGAATGAATCACGAGGCGGAGGTGAACCTGGTCGCCTGCTTTCGTGGTGATGAAGTCATCCGAGTTCGTGTAAGTAGGAAGCCAGTACTTTTCCTGGAAGTTTTCGCGGTAGGTCTCGAACATCGTAAACGGAAGCGGCAGGCCGTTCCCTTCCACTTCGCTGACGAACTTTCCGTAGCTCTTCACGATGGCGAAATCGTGGTCGTCCACCCAGATCACGCCGTCAAAGTAACGCCGGGTGCGGCTTAGCTGCTTCGGCTTGACCTGAAAAACGTAGGTGTTCAGCTCGTCGAGCTTGTCCTGTCCTGCATAAAGGAAATTGTAATTGCCGATTTCCTCGCCGGTGAGGACGAAGAGCGGAATCGTCTCGATGGAGCGAACGTCTTCCATCCTTACCGTCGTGGTTTTCAGGTCGGACTGAAGCGGCTGCGTGATGCGCCAAAACTGGTCGCCGTCCGGCTTCGTATACACCTGCCCCGTGGCCGTGAACTTCCCGCCCGGGTCCCCCATCTCTTCGATTCGAATCGTCTGCGTGAAGGTGTAGGTCTTGTAGACCTTCTCCATCACGTCCTCGTTCGCGGCGAATCGCTGGATGATTTCCTGCGCCGGAATCGGCGGAGGTCCGGGGTGCGGCACCGATGAAATCCGATGCACCTCGAATTTCGGAGGCGGGACCATGGGCCCCTGCTGGTCCTGCGCCTGTGCCGGCACGGCCGGAACTATGAGCGCAACAAGCAACCCTGTGATCAGACTCAAACGCATGGGGTCAGTTCCAGTTCGCTTCCGCCTAAATTAGATGCTCCCACGGGCGCTGCCGTCAAATGAAGACGGCCGCCGGTGGCAACCGCGGCCTTCGCCGTCATGGCGAGTTCAGGACGCGGATTCGCATCGAATATTTCGCCGCTTCAGCGCCCGGCGTCAGAGACGGAAATTCCAGCAGGAAAAGCGCCGAGAAATACTTCTGCTGAATCGTCATTCGCCCGCAGGGGCCCGCGCAATCCCAATTCAATTCCATGACCGGCTGCCGCACAGTGCGGATTTGGATCGTGGAAACTCCGTCAGGCACCTCGATCGGTTTGCCCTCGCGAACAAAATCCTCGCAGTCTTCGTCCGCATCGCTGCCCGGTTTCGCGTCGGCTTGAGCGTCCTTGGCTGTTGCCGACGGCGTCGCGTTCCCGCCCGACGGCTTCTGCCAGCAGAATCGTGTCGGCGCAACGGGCTCGCCGTCAGCGGAAAATGAATTCACTGCAACGAACGATTGCGCGCGCACATTCGAATCCGGTTGCGCGCCGCCCGCATGCAACGACACCCGGTAATCGACCCTCACCGCGTCAGGCTCCTCGAGCCGAATCGATTTCTCGATCGTTGCTCCCACCGGATAAACGTCAGGTGCGTCGTAGTCCAGATTGAGAATCGTATTCGCGGCATCGCCGCCCCATGCCGCGCGGTAGGCTCGATTGAATAGCCCGTACTTGCCTCGCACCCGCGCCGGATTGATGCCCGCGGGATTCTCCGTAAACGAGAAGTTGTCGCGAAGCAGCCCCACGCTGGTTGAAAGATTCGCTCCCGTCGATTTATCCATCAGCGCAAGCGCGCGGCCGCCCGATTCCGGCGAGACGATCAGCCGCAGCCGATCGTTCTCCAGCACCCACTCGTCCGCGCCGTCCCGGTCGAAGTCGAATCGATAGTGATCCTCCGTGCCGGCCGTGTGCAGCAGAAAAGCAATCGGCAGCACGCGCCGGTCCTGCCCCACGTGCACCTCGACCGCGGAATGGAAAAGATGATCCGGCGCTTGCGGCGCATCCCCCGCTTGATCGGGCTGCCTGAAATCCAGAATGTCGCTGATCACGCCTCGCGGCGGCACAACGAGGTTCTTCGTTCCGTGCAAGACCTTGTCGAACGCGAGTTCCACATTCGCGCTCGCTGATTCGTTGCGGTTTTCGGCGATCAGCACAAGGCGCGTCTTCCCGTGCTGATCCGGAAGCACGATGGCCGGAGATGTCCTCAGGAATTGATTGCCGCTCGCGGGGAACAGCACGGCGTTCTGAACGTAGCAATCAACGTCTTCCGCAGGCGCCTTGTTGGAGTGGCTTTGCTCGCGTTCGGCCAGGACTTTCGCGTGCCGCTCGTCGATCTTCAGCGTGCGGCGAAAATCCGGCGCTGCGCCGCGAGGAATCGTCAGCACCAGATCCTTGCTGCCTGTTTCCCACGTCGAATCGGGCTTCGTGTCCATCTCGTCCAGCGTCAGATGCGACGGCTTCTCGGCCAGGTGAATCCGGAAATCCGCTTTCGAGGGGACGTAAAATGTCAGCTCAAGCGTCTTGCCGTCCCGCTGCGCGCCTAGAAACTCGGCGCCCGCCGTCGCAATCTCCTCGTCGCAGGCCGCCTCTCTTTCCGGGAAGCAAATCGGCATCTCAAGCGGCAGCAGCAGCGAATCGCGGGGCGGAACCACGACGTGCAGCGGCAAGTAATCGTTCCGCGTTCCTCGCGCGGAGGCTGCCGGCGAAAGAACCTTCAGGTCTGCTTCGGCCGGCTTCGCCACTGCGAGATTTGTCAGGCTCAAGAAGCCGCGCCCGTTCTTTCGCTCGCCGAGCAGTTCGGTGCCTTCGTTCGTCACGATTTCGGAGACGATCAGCTCTGGCGCCATTTCGGGATCGCCGGAAATCCTCACGGACGGCCGGACATGTCCCGCCGCGATGAATTCGTTGAGAACGCCGGCCGCCCACTTCGCCGCAGGTTGCGCGCGATTCTCGCCGAGGCTCTGCTCCAACGAAAGCCATGACAAAAAGTCCTTGGACGATTCGACCACTTCGCCCTCGCCGAATTTCCAGCGCCTCGAAATGGCCGACTCCGCAGCGACCGCGCCCTTCTCCGGCGCCTTCTCCCAAAGCTCCCCGATAATCTTTCCCTCCGGCCGCACTGGAAACGCAACCAGTGTGCCGCCGCGCCGCACGTAATCCACAATCGCCCGCTGCGCCCGGTCCGACATCTCGAACTCGGCCTTGCCGGAATCCGGAGAAGGCAGGAATACGACCGGGTCGCGAAGGAGCTGCGCGACCGGCTGATATTCCGGATCGAGAAGTTCACTCGACATCGCGGCAAGCAAGCCGAGCCGCTCGATGCGCATTACGGGCTCGGAAATGCTTCGAATGTCCGCGGCGGTGAGCTGGTCCTGCGGATACGCGCCGAGCGCGTAGATGATTCCGAAATCCGCCCGCTTGTGCGACGCGGCCAGCATCGGTCCCCACTCCTTCAGCAGCGCCGCGTTGCGCCGCACGGCCGCCAGCCGCGACTGCGAATTTCCGTCAGGCCCCAGCGCCGCATCCCAGCGGTACGACCGGTTCGCCCACGGAACCGAATAGCCGGCGGGCGTGTACGTGTCCTGCAGCGGAAAATAATTGAATCCATGGAGGCCGTTGGCGATTAAAAGCCGCGAGCTGAGCAGCGTGTTCGCGGCTGAATCCGGCTTCGGTCGGTCGTCATCCGCCGGCGCGTACCAGCCTGCCTGATACTCGATCAGGACCGGAGGGAAATTGGGCTGCGTCTTCAGCTCCTCCGTGAAAAATTCGATTTCGCCGGCTTCCTCCGCGCTCAGCGCCGGCCCGGCGGGATCTGCAGTCTCGCGCGGCCGCATGTACCATTGGCCCATCGCGCCAGTCGGCGGATTCTGCGCTTCTCCTGCAGCCGAAACCCGCATGTCGGTGGGATTAATGAAGACGGGCGCTTTGAGGCCGCCAGAAGCGAGCATCGAGCGCAGCGCCTCCACATAACGCCAAAACTCTGGGCCTTCGCGATTCGTGCGCCCAATCGCGAAGTCGTCTCCCACCTGAACGAAAAGAAGCGGTCCGCTCTCTTCCGTCGCGGTGGGCTGACTGGAAACTTCCGCCTTCCGATGGATGATTTCGCGCGAATCGTACGGAGCCAACTCCTTTGCCACGGCGCCAAACCAGGAACGAACGGCCTCGATGTGCGTCGAATTTTCAAGCCAGCCGTGGGCGGCAGCTTCCGCGTCGTGCGCATTCAGGTTGTCAAGCGGCGCGTACCGGCCTTCGACGAAGTCGAGAGGATCCATGTTGTATTCCGGCTTCTTCAGCAGCCAATCCGGAAAGCCGCCGTGGCGCCATTCGTTCAGAATTTCGGGCCCCGGACGCGCGATCAGCTTGAATTGTTTTCGGGCGATCAGCGAGAGCAAGGTGCGCAGGTCGCGCCGCGGATTCGTGTGGCCGTCGAAATCGAATTCTCCCTCGTTCGGCTCGTGCCAGTTCCACGGAATATAGATGTCGAGCGTGTTGATTCCGAGCGACCGGTAGCGGTCGAGCATCGGCTCCCACAGGTCGCGCGGGATCCGGTAATAGAAAAATGCGGCGGAATGGATGAAGAAGGGCTTGCCGTCGACGCGCAATTCGGGATAGCCGCCGTGTTCGACGATCTCGAGGCCGCGAGGCGCCTTCGCGCGGGTCACATCATCGCCAGCGGCCGGCGCGGGCTCTTTCATACCCGGCAGCGCTGGTCCGCTTGCGAACCGCCCCGTGCTGTTTGCGGCAAAGGCTGCGACCGCAAGCCACGGCAAAACCAAAAGCAGCCGCTCGGCGCTCAGCCGATGGCGGCGAATCTTCGCGCGGAAAATGGATTCGCGTGGCACGAGGCGCAATTCTGCCAGACTTCACCGCCGTGAGCTATGGCCCGCACGGCCTTGTCGCGGCCCGCGAAGGCCTCGCTTCGCAGTTTTACGCCCTCTGAGGCTCTGCTAGAATCCCATGTTTGCGTTGGGCAGGGTCGGAAGTGCCGCACGAACACTCGGTCGCGAAGCGCTATTACGTGAGCGGAATTGTCCAGGGCGTGGGCTATCGCTATTTTGCCCTTCGCACGGCTCAGCGCCTCGGTGTCAGCGGGTTCGTGCGGAATCTCAGGGACGGCCGCGTGGAGGTTTACGCGATTGCTCCGGTCGCCGTGCTTGTGTCCTTTCACAGGGACTTGCGCCGCGGGCCTCAGGGCGCATCCGTGGACGAAGTCGCTGAGGAGGACGCACCGCTGGAGCCCGAGATGGCCCGGTCCTTTTCCATTCAACACGAAGGCTGGTGAGCGAGAACACATGGACAAACTGAAGACCTTGATTCGCGAAGTTCCGGACTATCCGAAGCCGGGGATCCTGTTTTACGACTTGACGACGCTGCTCAAGGACAAGGAAGGCTTCCACTCGCTCGTCACTCAGATGTGCCGCCACTACGACGGCCATCGCATCGACCTCGTCGCTGGAATCGAGGCCCGCGGCTTCATCTTCGGGCCTGCCCTCGCTTACGCGCTCGGCGCCGGCTTCATTCCGGTGCGGAAGCCGAAGAAGCTCCCGTCGCAAACGGCGTCCGTTTCCTACGATCTCGAATATGGAAGTGATTCGCTCGAGGTGCACGTTGACGCGGTGCGCCCCGGCCAGTCGGTTCTTCTATGCGACGACCTCCTCGCAACCGGAGGGACCGCCGCGGCGACGGTGCGTCTTCTCCGGCAGCTCGGCGGAGAGATTGCCGGCGCTGCATTCGCTGTCGAGCTGACTTTCCTGAATGGCCGTGCGAAGCTTCCCGGCGTGGACGTCTTTTCCCTGCTCAAATACGACAAGTAGAATTTTCCGGGCAGCCGCGATCTCTCAGCTTGCCGGTGCTGCCGCGCCGCCGCTTCCCTTGGCCCCGCCTGCCCTTCGCTGCCGCACGACTTCGAACAGTATGATTCCCGCGGCAACGGAGACGTTGAGCGAGCGCACTGGTCCGGTCGTTGGAATCGAAACCAGAAAATCGCAGCGCTTGCGCGTCAATTCGTGCAGCCCTTTGCCCTCGTGGCCCAGCACGATTGCCACGGGGCCCTTCAGATCCACTTCGGTGTAGCTCTTGGAGGCGCGTTCGTCGAGGCCCACAATCCAGTAGCCCGATTCCTTGATCTCCTCCATCGCACGCACAAGGTTTGTCACGCGCGCGACAGGCAAATGCGCCAGGGCGCCAGCCGAAGCGCGCTCGACCGTGTCGCTGAGGCCCGCGGCACGCCGCTCCGGAATCACCACTCCCCGCGCGCCCGCTGCGAGCGAGGTTCGCACGATGGCGCCGAGATTGTGCGGGTCTTCGATTCCGTCGAGCAGCACCAGCAGGCCCTGCCCCGCACGATTCCTGAGCAGGTCCTCAAGCCCCACAGCGGATTTCACCGCGGCCAGCGCAGCGAAGCCCTGATGCTCGCGGGTTCCCGCCAGGCGGTCGATTTGCTCGCGCGCCTCGAAGCGGACCGGAACTCCGCGCGATTTCGCCAGTTCGACGATCGCATCGATGCGGCGCTCCCCGTGGCGCCCGCGCGCAATCACCACGCGGTCGAGCGCGCGGTCCGATGTGAGCGCCTCTTCCACCGCGTGAAATCCCGTGATCCAGTTCATGGTTTCTTTGCGCGAGTCATGGCCCGCGCCCTAGTCGAGCGCCGCGCAGAATTCCATCATCCGCTCTCTCGTTGTGCTGACGTGCGACACAGACGGAACCCGCGAAGCCGGGTCAATCAGCAGAATCACGCGATCCAGATCGCCCTCTCCGGCATGGCCCGTCAGCGCGAGTCGAATCGGATGAAACATCGCGCGGCTGCGATACGGCACCGCCAGCTTCACTCCCTCGATGATTTCCTTGAAACGGTCCGAATCGATGTCGCCGCCTTCGAGGACGCGGTGCGCCACCTCGCGAATCACTTCGCGAGCGCCCGTGCGCGAGAGAACCTCCTGCGCCTCGCTCGAGCGCAGCAGTTCCCGCGCGTCGTAGACGAAAAGCATCTCCAGCAAGGCCGCGAGGCTCTCTCGATCCGTCGCGTAGGGCGCCAGCAGGTCCGCCGCGCGGCAAAGCCATTCTTGCAGTGCACTGTCTTCGGCGCTGCCATCGCCGGAGCGCAGCCAGCCGCGCTCGCGCAGAACAGCTTCAATTTCCTGCGCAGTGCAGAATTCGGCTGCCATCGACGTCTACCGTCTAGCCTTCCACCGTCGCGATGGCGTGGGCGACGATTGCCTCGCCCCGGCCCACTTCGCCCGTGCCCTCGTTTGTCTTGGCCTTGAGGTTGATCTGCTCGGGCGCGATCCCCAGCGATTTCGCCAGCGCCGCGCGCATCGCCGGAAAGTGAGGGCCGAGCTTAGGCCGTTCGCACACCACCACCGCATCCACGTGCGCGATGCGGAGCTTGCGCTCGTCCAGCAGTTTGCGCGTGTGCTCGAGAAAAAGCAGGCTCGACGCCCCCTTCCAGCGCGGGTCCGTGTCGGGAAAATGCGTGCCGATGTCGCCGAGGCTCCCCGCTCCCAGCAGCGCATCGCAGAGAGCGTGGCTCAGGACGTCTCCGTCCGAGTGCCCCACCGAGCCTTTATCGAATGGCACTTCGACGCCACCGATCATGAGCTTGCGGCCCGCAGCAAGCCGGTGCAAATCGTATCCGATGCCCGTCCGCGTCATCTGGGAAGGCTCTCGATCCGGCTCACGCTTGCCGCCGTTCCTGTTCGAGATAGAAACGAGCCAATTCCATATCGGCTGGTCGCGTGATCTTGATGTTTCGCTCGGAGCCGAGCGTGACGAACACTTCGTGCCCGAACCGTTCGACCACTTGCGCTTCGTCGGATCCCGTGACGCCGTCTTCCTGGGCCTTGCGGAACGCGTCGCGAAGAAGCGCGTACGAAAAGGCCTGCGGCGTTTGCGCCAGCACGATTCGTTCCCGCGGAATCGTCGCGGAAATCAGCGCGACGTCGCCCGGCAGGCTGGTCCGCTTCACTTCCTTCACCGTGTCGATGGCGGGAATTCCGAGGATTGCGGCGCCGCGCGAGCGCGCCTCCGCGATCACGCGTTCGATCTGCTCCGCGGTTACGAACGGACGTACCGCGTCGTGAACCAGCACGACCTCCGTCGAAGGATCCACTTGCGCGAGCGCGTTCGAGACAGATTGCTGGCGCGTGTCGCCTCCATGCACCACGCGAGCTGGCCGTCCGAGCCCGCACTTGGCCACGCGGTCCTGCAGCGAAAGCACGTCGTCCGCGCGCGTCGCGAGAAAGAAATCCGTGACTGCGGCCGCCGCTGCGAGCCGCTTCAGCGTGAAGATGACGAGCGGGAGCCCATCGAGTTCGAGAAATTGCTTCGGAACGTCGGCGCCCATGCGGGTCCCGAGTCCGGCGGCGGGGATAATGGCGGCGATTCGGCCCATTGGAGTGTGACAGTTTATCCCAAGGAGGTCTTGCGTGCGAGCGCGAGGCGGCGGCTAAGAGCGGCCCGCGTCTGGATAGAGCGGGCGCGGCGGGCGCTCGCCGCCGGCGGTTCCCTCGCCGCGAGGAGGCGCAGGCGCCTGTTCTGGGGCAACGCCGCCAGCGCCGCGAGCTGGCTGCTCGCCGCGCTCGTCGTAGCGGCCGAAGATCATTTTCCCCGCGGTCGTCTGATGTACGGAGGTCACGCTGATGTCGACCGTCTTGTTGATCATTTTGCGCGCGCCGTCCACCACCACCATCGTGCCGTCATCGAGATACGCGACGCCCTGGTTGTACTCTTTGCCTTCGCGCAGGATGAAGACGCGCATGATCTCGCCGGGAAGCACCACGGGTTTCAGCGCGTTCGCCAGCTGGTTCACGTTCATGATCTCGATGCCCTGCAGCGTCGCCACTTTGTTCAGGTTGAAGTCGTTGGTCACGATCTTGGCGTCGTAGCGCTTCGCCAGCTCGATCAGCTTCAGGTCTACGTCGGCGATCTGCGCGAAGTCGTCGTCGGCGATTTGTACCTCGAGGTGCGGCATTTTCTGAATTCGCTGCAGAACTTCCAGGCCGCGCCGCCCCCGCTGCCTTTTCAGCGGATCCGCCGAATCGGCCACGAGCTGCAATTCGCGAAGCACGAACTGCGGAATCACCACGGTGCCGTCGAGAAACTGCGCGTCTGCGATGTCCGCCACGCGCCCGTCGATGATCACGCTGGTGTCCAGCACCTTGAACGTGTGCTTTGTATTGCGCTCGCTTCCAAACAGGCCGCCCAGCGCCTGCAGGTTCAGCATGTCGCCCTTGTTTGCGCCCAGCACCAGGCCGATGTAGGTCATCACCAGAAAGATGGCCAGGCTGAAGAAGGAGCGGGTGCTCTCCGGCATGGTCGTGTGCGTGAAGATCAGCGACGTGAGGTACGCGCCAAGAATTCCGAGGATCGAGCCGGTGGCTGCGCCGATCAGGCGTCGCATGCTCGCCCGCCGCAGCCTCACCTCAAAGAAGATCACGGCCACCGCGAAGATGACGCCGGCCAGGGCTGCCGTTTCCTTGGAGAGCGTGAGCGGGCGAAAGTGGTAGGCAGCCCCGCCGCAAACGGCCACGAAGATCAGCCGCACCGCCAGCATGTCCCAGAAAGTGCCAACCTGATCCTGATTCGGCCGCGAGAGGGACGCCTTTGCTGAGCTGCTTTGAACCGGTGGGTTCGCCGGGGTCCGGTTGGCCGCGTTAGGAGTGCGTTCCACGATTCATCCCATGAATTCTATGAAGTGGCCCGATAAATATAAATCACAGCGAATCTTTCGCTTTGCCCGGCGGTATAAAAGGTACGGACTTCGGCCGGTACGATGAGATTGGATTAGGACGCGGCCAGTATAGCATTTCGCGGGGAAAGACACTCAATTTTGCGGCATTTGCTAGACGTAGTACCGGGGGACGCGCCTGCCGACGGCGCAGAGGAGCTCGGAAGTGACGGTGCTGATTTCGCGCGCGACGTCCGAAACGAGAATTTGCGAATTGCCGTCGCGGCCGTAGATCGTGACGATGTCGCCCAGCTCCACATCGGGGATGCTGGTGACGTCCAGCATCGTCAAATCCATCGAGATGGTTCCCACCAGCGGTACGCGCTTGCCGCGAACAATCACGCAGCCGCGATTCGTGCGCTGGCGCACGATGCCGTCCGCATATCCGGCGTTGATGACGGCGATGCGAGACGGTCCTTCGGTGACGAAGCGCGCGCTGTAGCCAACGGGCTGGCCGCCGGGAAGGTCGCGCAGGCCGATGATGCGCGCGCGCATCGAGAGGCACGGTTCCAAAGGAAGCGTGCGGCGGATCTCGTCTTGCCTTTCCGCGGGCGCGAACGATTGGTAGTAGCCGTAGAGGATGGCGCCCGGCCGCACCATGTCGAACCAGGTGTCCGGTCGGGCGCAGATGGCGCCGCTATTGGCGGCATGGACCACACCGGGAGAAATTCCGAGTTCGCGCAGTCTCGCGAGGCATGCGCGGAACGCTTGCTCCTGCTCGATCGTTTGCGGCGATTGCAAATCTTCCGAGGAAGCGAAGTGCGTGAAGGTGCCTTCGAGGGCGACGTGTTTGGCGCCGGCGAGCGCGGCAGCGAACCCGTCGATTTCCGAAGGCGAGATGCCCAGGCGGTTCATGCCCGTGTTGATCTTCAGGTGGAACGGCACGCGCGATCTGCGCGCGGCCTTTGCGGCACGATTGAGGTAACGCACGTCTTCGACACGCGTGACCGCGGGCGTCAGGCGGTTTTCGACCAGGCGCCACTCCTCGCCCGGCCAGAAGCCCGTCAGAACCAGAATTCGCTTGCGGATGCCCGCTTCGCGCAGCTCGATGCCTTCGTTCGCGCAGGTGACGCCGAACCACTCGACTCCGGCTTTCTGGAGCGACTTGGCAATCGGCACGGCGCCCAGGCCGTAGGCGTTGGACTTCACCACGGCGAGCACGTTGACCTTCGGGCCGACCTGCTTCCGGACGACGTTCAGGTTGTGCAGGATGGCCTTGAGCGAAACCTCCGCCCAGACCGGCCGCCCGCGCGTATGAATTGCCTTCGTCATAAAAGTGCCTCTACAGAATGCCAGAGTCGCTATCGGCCGCGCGACGCAAAATCCCCGCTTCAGCCGCTCGCGCTTCCTTTGGGTAAACATCCTCAAAGCGGAACACTGCAGTTCCGGTTCCCCAACGCGGCGAAGGGCGAAAGTCTGATGAGGCACGGGCTTGGGACGTTCCGGTCCTTTGTTTTCAATAACTTACGGACACTTCGAATCACGGAGCTCGGACTAGGACTAAGCACCCCGCTGGGAGAGGTGGGTCAGGAAAGACACGGCTGTGTGCCGAACGGCCGTCTCACTTGGCTGGATAAAGCGATTTGAGAGGGTGTAGGCTTAGCCGCGAACTACAGCTTACAAGGCTTCTCTGTAAATCCAGGCTCCTTCTCCGTGCCCTTGGAGCGAAAACCGAGGCTTTGAATGGCACAAAGCACCGAATTTCGCAGCGCGAGAAATGACTATCTCTGGATTGCCGTTGGGTCGGCGCTGGTGGCCCTCGTCGGATTTGCGCGCACATTCTATTTGAAGGTCTTCTTCGGCACCCCGTCCCTCTCGGGCCTCGTACAACTTCACGGTGTGGTGATGACGGCTTGGCTGGTCGTCTTTGTGACGCAGACCTGGCTCGTTGCATCTCATCGCGTCGCACTGCATCGCCGCCTGGGGACGTTCGCAGTCGGGCTCGCGGCAGTCATCGTGATCTTGGGCGAAGCATTGACGATTCTTGCCGTTCGTCGAGAAGGTCGGGTGCACCGGATCGGTCCGTTTCATTATCTGCTGGGAATCAACACTGTGAATCTCCTCCTCTTCGCCGTCTTTGTAGGGCTGGGATATGGGGCGCGCAGGAAGCCGGAACTCCACAAGCGCCTGATGGTGCTCGCTGCGCTGACGTTGCTGGCGCCCGCCGTTGCCAGAGTCGCTCTTCTTTTCACGCATGCTCCGCTGGCTCAGTTCCTTGCTTTCTACATCCTGTTCGTCATCTGCGTGGTTGTCGATACGATCCGCCACCGTCGTCTTCACCCGGCGCTTGCCCTCGGCTCCTTATTGACGATCGTGGCGTTTCAGGCGAGCGGCTGGATTGTTCAAACTCACGCCTGGATGAACATGGTCACGGGAATCTTCGGCTGAAACTGAAGCGAACGGCGCACGTGCCATGCGCACTTGTTTCCGCACCGGAAGATCCTAATGGGAGGGGTTAACCCTAACAGGAACTAGTTCGCGTGGGCCGGTTCCAACTGAACAGTCACTTCTGTGTCGCCACGCACGACCACGATCACTTCTTTTCGATCTGCCTTCCATTTGCTCGCTTCCGAGGAAAGCTTGAACCCGCCCCCTACGAGAATCGGCTGGAAGTACGTCGTCACTTGGTACTTCCCCGGGGGAATGTAGCCGAAGGTATACGTTCCGTCTTCCTTCAACATGTTGCTGATGTGGTATGACAGCGGATCATCCTCCACACTATTCACCGCGACACCGCAGCCATTCTTGTAGGAGAGCGGAGTCTTATCCGATGCGACGACACGGATGCGAATCCTGTAGAGCGGCTCGTGAAGGGTGGCGAACTTCACGTCGGGCAGGCGGACACCTGCCTCAATCGATAGCCTAACTGCGCCAGCTTCTGCTCTTACGCCCGGATAAAAGCCCATGTATCGTGTCCAGTGGTCGTAATCGCTGCTCTCAGCCGTCAGAAAATATTTTCCAGGCGCGACATTCGCAATACAGAAGTGACCTGTGTCGGAGCTCGTATTGGGGTCGGAGCCTCCGCGCGGGGGAAGGCCATCGCTTCGCGGCTCCCAAAGTTCGACATTTGCTCCCTTCAACGCGCTTCCATCCGGCTTCAGGACTTGACCGCAGACCGAGCCAGTCCGCTTCGGAACCACGTCTTCGTAGAACTGCTTTTCGTACTCTTGTGGCGAGAGCAAGTCCTCCGCGGTTGGCTTCTCGCCTGAAAGATAGCGGATCGCTATCCCAGCGTCTTGGATCGCAGTTGTGCCGCTACATATGCTCGTGAACCATATTCCTCTCGGCCCGGAGCTGGCGTACACGAGGTAGTTTTCGCCTGGCCAGAAATCGTACCCACAGTCGCCTGTGCCCAGTCCGGTCACGATAGATACGCGCGCCTGGTTGGCGCCACGAAAAACCCGCATTACATCGAACTCCACGACGCGGTGTTTTCCCGACAAAGTCATCGACATCGCGGTCGGCGGGCCGCCAGGGGATCCGCTGCGAACGTCCTGCCTTACGACCTTGCCTTCAAAAATGAGAGCAATATCAGGCTGCCTCGCGTACCATTCGGCAACTTCGCGCATCGATTTCGCCTGATATGGGCCTCCACAAGTGCATGGAAACGCGCTACCGCAGGCAAGAGTCACGAGGAGGAAGACGAGCAGAGAGCGATGTTTCATGTCGGATCTGCCAATCTTGGAGGCTAACGGCTTCTGTCCGATCCGGGGTAAGTGTAGCAGAAGTTTCGTAAGCCGTTTGCCGCCCTCGGAACCGCGTTGACATTCCCTGCCTTCTAGGTGCGCGCATTCCATCCCCTTCGCGGCGGCTGAATTTTTTTCATCTTTTTTCAGTTCCTGATCACAAATCGCGCAGAGCGAGCATGGAGCACCAATGGGGTGATTGAATGATCACGACAAATCATCACGGAGCAGGTGGCTGCTTCAATGTGGCCAGAGGCAAGGCCCGTGGGCGACTCGCGAATATTATCGGGGACTGTTAATTCACTGGGTCGATTATAATTCTCGACAAGATTGGCGGGGAATCGTGCGCGGCGTCGAGCGCGCTTTGAGGGTGTCCTTTCTGGCTAGCGTTTTGTCTGGCCCTGGGCCGCTAACGGAGACAGTTTCATGGCAGATCGAGGGAATGTTGCCAAAACCGCCCTCGGGCTAGTTTGTGCCATTGTGGCTGTCGCAGCGAGTGTGTGGCCACAGGCAATCGGCCGAGACGAAGTGCGCATTAGCAGCGGCCCTTACGTTCCGCAATCGAGTGGCGCCCTGCGAGCCAGCACCGAGATCGTCGAGGTGGGAGTGGTGCCGCGCGATGCACGGGGCCGGGCTGTCGAGGGTCTGAAGCAGGAAGATTTCGAGGTTTACGACGACGGGAAGCCGCAGCCGATCAAGGCTTTCGCGATAGCTACACGCCAGGACGCCGTCGCGATGCGCGCCAACGCTTCGGCGAAGCCGACCGAGGAAACGCAGGCAGAGCAGCCGGCAGGAACGGCCTCCACAGCGACTCCGCATCGAGCGATTGCTCTGTTTTTCGATGACATTCACACGAGCGGGGGCGATCTTGGGCGCGCGAAGATAGCGGCCAAGCGTTTCCTCACTTACGGACTTTCTCCGGGCGACCGCATCGCATTGTTCACCTCTTCGGCGACGGCGACGGTGGACTACACAGAAGACTCTTCGAAGATTCTCGCAGCGATGGGCGGGTTGCAGGCGCACCTCCGTGTCCCTGAAAACGGCCTGATGCCATGCCCGCGCATCACTCCCTATCAGGCCTATCTGATCGTGAACAATCTGGACCCCAACGCAATGCAGGCCGCTATGGAGGAGGCGGGACAGTGCAATGGTCCTCCCGACGTGTACACGGGGGGCAGTGGCAGTGTTCTGTCCAACTACGGCGTGCCCACGAGCAACCAGGCGGGGGGCGGGGGTGCTGCGATGGGAACTCAGGAGGTGGTGCGAGCGCAGGCCGAACAAACCTGGGAGATGACGAGGCAGGCTTCGCAGGTAACCCTCGGGGCGATCGAAGGCATTCTCGATTCGCTCGCAAAGCAGCCGGGCACGCGGATGCTGGTGCTGACGTCGTCCGGCTTCCTGGCGGGAGCGATGAACGAAGAGAGAGATGCGGTGGTCGCGAGGGCGCTACGGTCCGGAACCGTGATCGACGCACTGGATGCGAAGGGCTTGTACACCGAGGCTCCGGGTCCGCCGCTCGGAGTACCGCCGAACAGTTTCTCGCAGCAAACAATGGAGGCGCTGATTTTCGGTTCTCAGTCGCTCGGGGCGAAGCTTGTGGAGATGGATGCGCCGATGGCAGATTTTGCCGAGAGCACCGGAGGGTTGCTCTTTCACAACAACAACGATCTGGATCTCGGATTCCGCGAGATTGGGATGGTCCCGGAAGTGACCTACCTGCTCGGAATCTCGCCTGCCCGCGACGGGAAATACCATCAGCTGAGGGTGAAAGTAGCCGCTAACAGGAGCGAGTTCCTGCAGGCGCGACCGGGCTATTTTGCGCCGTCGAGCGAGGCGGCACAGGCCAGCAGTCCGCAGCAAGAGTTCGACAAGACGGTGGTTTCTTCGGGCACCCTCTCGGAGATTCCGGCGACCGTTGCGGAGCAGGAAGGGCCGCTGAAGGATGGCTCGCCTGCCTTGTGGGTAAGCGTTCATGTGGACGTGGCGCACGTGAAGTTTGGCATGCAGTCGCACCGGCACACGCAGGAACTCGTGTTCGTATCCGCGCTGCTGAATGAAAAGGGAGATTTTGTTGTCGGCAAGGAAAGCCGGATGGACCTGATGCTGAAGGATGCGTCGTTGGCGGAGCTCTCGAAGACGGGCATCACGGCAAAGACCTTCCTACAGGCACCGCCGGGACGCTACAGCTTGCGGGAAGTGGTTCGCGACGGGGATGGGAAGCTCTTTGCGTCGAGCTCGCCCGTTGAAATTCGGTAGGGGCAGGAGGCCCGGACCCGCACAGCCTGGAGTAGCTCTGCCACCAAGAGCCGCGGCGTTCGGCAGAGCCGCATCACTTGCGGGTTCTGCCCCAAACTTTTTTCATCTTTTTTCAGTTCGTGATCACAAATCGCGATTTCGTAAGCCCAATCCTCGCTGTCGGTTGCAGACTTCAAATGCCCATGTCAAGTTGCCACGCATGATAAAATAGTGTCAGTGGGAAAGATGAAAGACTAGAGGCATAAATCGAATGCTCCGGCGACCTTCTCCTCCCAACCGCCGGGCGCTCCCCATCCAATTTCTAATCTATACACTGAAGATTAGAAATCGCCGCAAACCTCAGCGAATCAGCCACTTACACTTTTCTAATCTATACAAATCCCGGGCCTTTTCTGGCGCCGATCCGCGCTCATCCCTGTCCATCGGTGGTCCCGGTTCTCGGTTCCGCTCTGGCCTGCTTCCAACCTCTAACCTCTCATTTCGAACCCCGAGTTCTAATCGCAACAGTCCAGAATTAGAGATTCGGCTAACCAGCAGAAAAGAAAGGACCTACGAAAGCCTAATCGCAACAAATCTGCCGGTACGTAGACCCGCGGGTCGACTAGACCTCGTCGGAGGTGGTGGACCAGGCGTCGGGGGCGGCTTCCTCGAAGCGGGTGTGGCGCGCGAGGAAGACGAAATTGAGGTTGCCGGTGGGGCCGTTGCGCTGCTTGGCGATGATGAGTTCGGCCTTGGCGCGTTCTTCGTCGGGCAGGTCGGTCTTATAGAAATTCGGGCGGTTGATGAACATGACGACGTCAGCATCCTGCTCAATGGCGCCCGATTCGCGGAGGTCGGCGAGCTGCGGCTTGCGCTCTTCTCGCTCGGGGGCGCGGGTAAGCTGGCTGAGGACGAGGATCGGGACCTTCAGTTCCTTGGCCAATCCCTTCAGCGCGCGCGAAATGCTGGAAACTTCCTCCTGACGATTGGTGCCGCGGCCGTGGTTTGTGGGAACAACGAGCTGGAGGTAGTCGACGATCATCAACGAAAGGCCGCGATCGCGCTTCAAGCGGCGGGCCTTGGCGCCCATTTCGAGCACGGTGGAGGAGGCGGAGTCGTCGATCCAGAGCGGCGCCTCGCCGAGACTCGTGAGGGCGCCAGTGATTTTGTTCCAGTCGTCGCGATTCATGTGGCCGGTGCGGAACTTGTGAGCGTCGACGCGCGCTTCCGAAGCGAGCATGCGGAGGAGGAGCGATTCCTTCGACATTTCGAGGCTGAAGATGGCGACCGGCTCCTGGCGGCGGAGCGCGACATTTTCGGCGATATTAAGAGCGAGCGCCGTTTTTCCCATCGAGGGGCGCGCGGCCAGGATGATCAGCTCGGAGGGCTGGAGGCCGGCGGTCTGGTTATCGAGATCGACGTAGCCGGTGGCGAGCCCGGTGATACGGCGGCCTTCGCTGAAGATGCGTTCGAGGCGCTCCCAGTTTTCGCGGACGAGTTCCTTGACGCCGATGAGGCCGGCGCGAACGCGGTCTTCGGCGATCTGGAAGATTTTCGATTCGGCGCGGTCGAGAATGACGTCGGCATCGTCGCCGGCGGCGAGGGCCTGCTCCTGAATGGCGGCGGCGGAGAAGGCGAGATTGCGCAGGACGGCCTTTTCCTTGACGATGCGCGCGTAGTGCTCGACGTTGGTGACGCGCGGGAGGCCGTCGGCAAGCTGCGAGAGATAGGCGATGCCGCCGGCGGATTCGAGTTCGCCGCGGCGGGTGAGGTCCTCCATCAGGGTGATGGTGTCGATGGCCTGCTGCTTTTCGGCGAGCTGGATCATGCGCTCGAAAATCTGGCGATGCTGCGGGAGGAAGAAGTCCTCGGAGCGAAGCTTTTCGACGGCGGCGTTGAGGGCGTGATTATCGAGAAGGACGGCGCCAAGAATGCTGCGTTCGGCTTCGAGATTGTGGGGCAGAGGGCGTTCGAGAGCGGTGTCGCTGGCCATTATTTCGCTTTAGTTTCGCCTAACGTAAAATTGAATGCAAGCGGTAGTTTCGCCGCTTGAAACATTCGCGGCCAAGCCCGCGCGAGACAAGACTTCGCCTCGCGAATTTTTGTCCGGGAAGTTGCGATTTCATTCGGACTCTGTCCGGCGGAGTTGGCGAGGCGCATTGTGACAGTTCGAGGATGGGCGTCAATCGGAGGGCGGCTGTGGAAGTTTAGGAAAAGTGGAAAACAAAGAATTGAAACCACAGATGAACACAGATAAACGCAGATAAGACAAGGGAGGATTTCAAATTTGAAAGAGACTCAAGACCCAGGGCTAAAGCCCAGACCATCGCGATAGCGCGCGTTTCGCGCGACGTAAGGCGCCGCGCTCCCCGGACTGAAGTCCGGGGCTTCCACCCCAAGAGTGAGGCTGGCTTCATTTCGAAGGTAGCGGGGTTAGTCGGGGAGCATGGCGATGGTGCGGAGCCAGGTGTCGACCAAGGCGGGCCATCGCGTGATGGGGAACTTCGTGGGGCGGAGGCCGAAGGCGTGGCCGCCGTGCGCGTAAAGATGAATTTCCGCGGGAACTCCCACATTTTTCAAAGCGATGTAGTAGGAGAGCGCGTCGTTGACGCTGTCGACGTGATCGTCCTCGGCCTGGAGAAGGAAGGTGGGCGGAGTCTCGCGCGTGACGTGAAGATCGGGATTGAGCGCCAGATCCTTGTCGGCGGTGGGCGGATATTGAAGCGGGAATTTTTTCGCGCCCTGGCTGGCATCCCATTCCGCGGCGGAAAGAGACAAGTGGCCGGGATAAAGAGCCACGGCGAAATCGGGGCGGCAGCTTTCTTTGTCGGCGGCGTCGATGGCGGGGTACAAACGCTTCTCGAAATGATTGCTGATCGCGACGACGAGATGGCCGCCCGCGGAAAAGCCGAGGACGCCAATTTTGTGCGGATCGATGTGCCAGTCGGCGGCGTGAAGGCGCAGAAGGCCGAGGGTGCGCTGCGCGTCTTCGAGTGCGAGCGGCGATTCGGGATACGGGCCTGATTTGGGATATGGCCAGGATTTGGGATATCCGCCTTCGGGCGGCACGCGGTATTTCAAGAGCACGCAGGTGATTCCTTCGGGCACAAGCCAGTCGCAGACCTCAGTGCCTTCGAGGTCGATGGCGAGTCCCATATAGCCGCCGCCGGGAAAAACGACGACGGCAACGCCTGTGTTTTTTCCCGTGGGCGAATAGACGGTCATCGTGGGGCGCGTCACGTTCGTGACGCCGACGATCGGCTTGCCGGCGATGAGGCCGTCAGAGCCGGAGGACGTCTCAGCGACTTCGGGTCCGGAAGAGGGCGGCGAGTCGGGCGCTGCCGCGGGCCAGATGGGAATTTGCGTGTGGCCGGGCGCCGGCTGCCAGCCGGTTTGGGCGGGAGCGGCGCTCGACGCGAGAAGAAGAAATGCGAGAAGGGCGGAAGATTTCATGGAAGCAGATTCCGCAGAAAAAGGCCCCAGAACCCTCAGGTCTGAAGACCTGAGCTACAGAACTCACAAATCCACTCAGCGCAACGGCTACTCTTCTTTTTGGACCTTGACCTTGATGTTGGCGCCGACTTCGCGATGGAGCTTGACGGGAACTTCGTATTCGCCGACGAGCTTGATGGGCTCGGCGAGCGTGATCTTGCGCTTGTCGATGGTGTAGCCCTGCGCGGCGAGCGCTTCCGAGAGGTCGCCGGAAGTGACGGAGCCGAAGAGCTGGTCGTTTTCGCCGGCCTTGCGGGAGAGCGTGAGAGAAACGCCGGCGAGGAGTTCGGCGAGCTTCTGAGCGGCGTCCTTCTCGACAGCTTCCTTCTTGGCGAAGGCGGCGCGCATTTTCTCGAGGCGCTTCATGTTGCCGGGCGTGGCTTCGAGGCCAAGCTTGCGGGGCAAAAGGAAATTGCGGGCGTAGCCCTCCGCGACCTCGACGAGCTGGCCGCGGGTTCCGAGTTTTTCGACGTCTTCCTGAAGGATGATCTGCATGGTCGTCAACCTTTCGTTCGTTCGAATTCCGGATTTTCGGGCCGGGGCTAAAGCCCCGTGTTAATTTGGGCTTTGCTCTTTCGCGCGGCCTGAAGGCCGCGCTCCCCCGACTAAAGCCGGGGGCTCCCACGAAAGCCGCTTGATTTCCGCCACCGTCACAGAGCGAAAGGATTTCCCGCCCACAGCGTCAATCAGTTCCAACCAAAGCTGCCGGCACGAAGATCGCGAGCCAGCGGTGCAAATTCCGGTCGCGGCGGCGAACTAGAGTTCGGCGGCGAAGGGAAGCAGGGCGATGTTCTGGGCGCGCTTGATGGCGACCGTGAGCCAGCGCTGATGGCGGGCACACGTGCCGGTCATGCGGCGCGGAAGAATCTTGCCGCGCTCCTGGATGAAGGGCGCGAGGATTTCGGCGCGCTTGTAGTCGATGAAATCGGCCTTATCGACGCAGAACCGGCAAACTTTCTTTTTGCGGACGAAGCTCCGCTTGCCGCGTTTTGCGGGGCCGCCGGGGCGACCGCCTGGACCTCCCTGAGGCCGAGGACCGGAAGGTCCCGAGGGACCCTGCGACGGAGCCGGCGCGGAGGGTGTTGACGCTGCTTGCTGCTGTGGTGCTGTATTTTCTGCCATGGAATATCTCCCTGACTAGACGGACGCAGCCGTCTGTTCGCCCGCCGGGGCGGCCGGAGCCGCTGGCGGTGCCGCCGCCTTGCGAGGCCGGCGCGCGGCGCGGCGTTCGCGGTGGTGCTTGAGTTTCTGTTGACGCTTCAATTCCTCGTCGAGGCGCACGGTGAGGTACTTGATCACCGGGTCCGCAACTTTCAAGCGGCGCTCGAGTTCCTTGACGACTTCGCCGTGCGTGGCGCGGACGACCATGTAGACGTAGAAGCCCTCGCGAAGCTTGTGGACGCGGTAGGCCATGCGCTTGCGTCCCCACTTTTCGGTCTTCTCGATCTTGTCGCCCTTTTCGGTGGCGGCGTGCTCGAGAGTGGCGATGACCTTGTCGATGTCCGCCTCCGGAGTATCCGGGCGGCAGATGAAAATCAGATCGTACTGTCGTTCTTCCATGTTTCCTCGATTCCTGTTACTGCTTGCTGCTAGCGGTTATTCCGAATCTTCCTTCGAAGGCTCGGCGCGGCGATTGAAACGCGACATCGCCTTGCCAATTCCCTCGGTCAAAATCGCCTCGACGGCGTCCGCCGCTTCCGAGGCTTCCTGATCGGCGGTTTCGAGTTCCGCGCGGCCCATGGGCTGCAGAACGTAGTCCGCGAGATCGCCCCAAATCTTTTCCGGGCCGACGCCGAGGCGGACTCGAATAAAATCCGTGCCCACGGCCTGCACGACGGATTTCATTCCGTTGTGAGTGCCGGCGCTGCCGCGTTCACGAATGCGCAGCGCGCCCCACGGCAAATCGACTTCGTCGACCAGGACAATCATCTCCGCCGGATCGGCCTCATACTTTTCGAGCAAGAGGCGAACGGCGACGCCGCTGAGATTCATCATCGTCTGCGGCTTAGCCAGCACGACCGCGTGTCCTGCAATTTCGCCGCGGCCGGCGAGCGACTTGGCCTCGGGCCGCGTGACGCGAATACCGGCGCGACCGGCGAGGACATCGAGCGCCCGAAAGCCCATATTGTGGGGCGTCCGGTCGTACTGCGCGCCCGGATTGCCGAGGCCCACGATCAATCGCGTTTCCGGCTTCATTCCGGGCGAATCCAGCTCATCGTTGGGCGCAGGCTTGCGCCCCAAAATTCGCGACAGAAACTTCGTTTACTTCTCCTTGCCCTTCTTCTCCGGCTTTTCGGCCTTGGGAGCAGCTTCGGCGCCCGCTTCGCCCTCGCCTTCCTCTTCCTTCTTGCCCTTTTTGATGACCTCGGGCTCGGCGGGGGCAGTCTCCGCAGCGACGGCGGCTTCCGGCGCGGGCTCCTCTTCCTTCTTCAAGATGACGACGTGAGCGATGACACGAAGGGGATCGGTGAGGAGCTTGACCTTGTTGGGATCGAGCGGAAGATCGCCGGCGCGCAGCTGCTTGCCGATGAGCATTTCGGTGACGTCGACACGAATTTCCTCCGGGATGTCGGTGGGGAGGCACTCGACTTCGACTTCGCGCGTGACGGTCTCGAAGATGCCGCCCTGAACCTTGACGCCCTGCGGCTCGCCAAAGGTGTGGACGGGAATCCTGACGCGCATGCGGACGTCCATGGCGATGCGGAGGAGGTCGGCGTGCAGGAGATTGCCGCTGACGGGATCGACCTGCCAATCCTTGAGCATCGCGCGTTCCTCTTTGCCGTCGGCCACGCGCACGGTGAAGATGGTGTTGTGGCCGGACTCGGAACGAAGAATGCGCGCGAGCTGCTTGGCGTTGACCGAAAGGGCGATGGAGTCCTTCTTGCCGCCATAAAGGACGGCAGGGACCTGGCCGGTCAGACGCGTGCGGCGAGCGGCGTTCTTGCCGCGTTCGTCGCGAACTGTACCTTCGACTGTAAAAGTTTCCATACTTCGCTTCCCTTCCGTTCTTACTGAACTTAGATGAAGAGCTCGCTGATCGAGGTCTCCTCATGAATCGATTGAATGCCGCGCGCGAGAAGAGGCGCGACGCTGAGTACCGTGATTTTCGGCAGCTTCTGTGCGGCTGCGTTGAGCGGCACGGAATCCGTGACAACGACTTCGTCGATTTGCGACTTCGTGAGGCGCTCGACGGCGGGGCCGGAGAGCACGGCGTGCGTACAGGCGGCAAAGACCTTGGTGGCGCCATGTTCGATGAGAGCTTCGGCGGTTTTCACCAGGGTGCCCGCGGTGTCGATGATGTCGTCGATGACGAGAGCAGGGCGGCCACTGACGTCGCCGATGAGGTGCATGACTTCGCTGACGTTGACGTCGATGCGCCGCTTATCGACGATGGCGAGCGGGGCATCGATTTTCTTGGCGAAGTACCGGGCGCGTTCGACGCCGCCGGCGTCGGGCGAGACGACCGTGATCGAGCCGAGCTTTTTCTTCTGGAAATACTCGACCAGCACCGGAGCGGCGAAGAGGTGGTCGACGGGAACATTGAAATAGCCCTGAATCTGAGGCGCGTGAAGATCGAGAGTGAGCACGCGGCTGGAGCCGGCGGTTTCGAGCAAATCAGCGACGAGCTTGGCGGAAATGGCGACGCGGGGGCGGTCTTTGCGGTCCTGACGCGCGTACGGGTAATACGGAATCACGGGAGTGATTCGCCAGGCCGAAGCGCGTTTGAAGGCATCGATCATAAGCAGCAACTGCATGAGGTGGAAGTCCACCGGGTTCGAGCAGGGCTGAACGACAAAGACGTCGGCGCCGCGGACGTTTTCGAGAATCTGGTAGCGAGTCTCGCCGTCCGAGAATTGGCCATGCTCGGCACGTCCGCGCGGGACGCCGAGGTATTTGCAGATGGCGTCCGCCAGAGCGGGATTCGCAGTCCCGCAAAATATCTTGAATTTGTCTTCGGCCAAGATTGTCCTTCAGTCCGAGGCACGCCAGTCCAGTGCCCGGCCATAGCTTTTCCTGGAGACAGTTTCGACGACGAAAACCGAATCTTCCGGAAACGCCCGAGCGGCTCGGCGCGCCTGCGCTGGGTTTCGGAAAAGTCCAAACACCGCCGACCCGCTACCCGCCAGCGCGGCTTCTGCGGCTCCTTCCTGGAGCAGCGCGTCCCGAATTTCCCGGAGACGAGCGTGACGACCGAAGACAGGCGCTTCAAAATCGTTGAAGAGCTTGCCCGGCCGGCTCCAGCACAGAGCGCAGAACCCCCAAATATTAGGGGTTTCGGCGCGAATTGTCAATTGGGAGGAGAGCCACTGATAGGCGTCCTTGGTGCTGACGCCGATATCGCGCGGCGAGACAACGAGGACAGCGCGGGGAGGCGCATCCGGGAGGGGATAGATCTCGTCGCCGCGATTGACGGCGAGAGCGCGTCCGCCGAAGAGGAAAAAGGGGACGTCGGCGCCGAGTCCCGCTGCGATTTCGATCAGGCGGGCGAGGGGAACAGTGGCGCCCGTGAGGCGGAGCATTCCGATAAGGGCCGCGGCAGCGTCACTGGAGCCGCCACCGAGGCCACGAGCGACCGGAATGCGCTTTTCGAGGCGAGCCTTGACGCCTAGCGCGAGACCGATTTCCTTGCGGATGGCAGCGATGGCGCGGCAGACGAGATTTTCGGAGCCGGTTGGAAGGGCGGGATCGTTCGTGGCGAGTGTGATTTCAGAGCCGCGCGAGAGCGAAAGCTCCAGCGTGTCGCGGAGCGAGATGGTCTGGAAAATCGTGCGGAGTTCGTGGTAGCCGTCGCTGCGGCGCCCCAGCACCTGCAGATGCAAATTGACTTTTGCGAATGCGGGAAGCCGCACGGATTTTTTCATGCGGCGAAGCTTACTGCGGTTTTCCCGTGTCCGTGGAAGATTTCTGCGCCAGGTGCTTCTTGAGGTTCTTCAGCTGCGCGTCGAGCTCGTTGACTTTGTCGGAGTCGTAGTCGGCGGGCACGGCTTTCTGCCATTCGGAGAGCGCGCGCTCCATCGTTTCGGCGGCGCGCTCATTCTGGCCGAGCTTGAGGTAGGCGTCGCCGAGATGCGCGAGGATCGTCGGGTCGTGGCTATCGCGGTCGACGGCCTTGCGAAGATACTCCTCGGCCTCGGCAAGCTTGTTCTGCTTGTAGTAGGCCCATCCGAGGCTATCGAGGTAGGCGCCATTGTTCGGATCCTGCTTCACGGCGCGCTGGATCATGGAAGTGGCTTCATCGAGGCGCACCCCGCGGTCCGCGAGCATGTAGCCGTAATAATTCAGCGCAGGAGCATTCTCGGGATTCTGGCTGAGGACTTTTCGGAACTGCTCCTCGGCCAAGTCGAATTTTTTCTCGCGTTCGTAGATGGCGCCGAGCATGAACCAGGCCATCTCTTTGTCGGACGGGCCGTGCGAGAGCTGCTCCGCCTTCTGCGCATTTTCCTCGGCCTGAGAAAAGTCGCGGCCGCGCTCCTGCACCTGCGCGAGGTCCACGTAGATTTCCTGGTCGCCTTCGTTCCCGTGGAGCAGGGCGCTCAGAAGCTTCGTGGCTTCGGCGGTGTCCCGTTTTTCGCCGTAGAGCATGGCGAGGGTGACCGTCAGATTCTGGTCGTCGGGGGAATCGGCGAGAGCCTTCTTGGCCTCGGTGATCGCGCGATCGATTTCGCGGTTTTCGCGGTAGGCGTCGATCACCAGCATTTCGCCGCGCTTGTGCGAATCGGGGCCAAGCTTCTCCATCTCGTGGAAGGTGTCGATCGCGGCGGGATAATTCTGAGCTTGCTGATAGGCGCGGCCGAGCTGCTCATAAAGAATGGCAAGCGCGTTGGAATTTCCGCCGGTGGCGCTGGACGACTGGCTCTTCAAGCCCGCGATGGCGTCACTGAGAACCTTCACGGCGTCGTCGTAGCGGCCCTGATCTTCGTAGAGCAGCGCTTCGTTGTAGAGGACCTCAAGATTGCCGGGAGCAAGCTGCTTCGCGCGAAGCAGGCTGGTCTCGGCCTGATCGTACTGGCCGAGGCGGCGATAGAGTTCCGCCATGCGCAGGTAGTTGTCGGAGGTGCCGGGCTCGAGCTCGGATAGTTTTTTGAATTGCGCGAGGGCCGCGGCGTACTTGTCCTCAGACATGAGCGCCTGCGCGAGGCCGTGGCGGTGACTTGCTTCGTCAGGCTCTGCGTCGACCGCTTTGCGGTAGGAGTCCTCGGCCTTCGCGTAGTCTTTCTGCTGCGAGTAGGCGTCGCCCAGGAGATCATAGAGATCGGGATTGGAGGAATCAGCCGCGGCCTGTGAAAGCAGAGAGACTGCCTCGTCAGCGCGTCCTTCGTCAATCAGGAGCTGGCTCAACTGCTCAAGCGCCTGGCCGTTGTCGGGCTCCTGATGAAGGACCTGGCGGAGGATCTTCTCCGCTTCGCCGTGCTCGTTCTCGAAACGATAGAGGCGCGCCAGCCACAGGGCCGAATAGGAATCACTGGGCTGCAGCTTCATGATGGCCTGGAACTGCTCGATGGCCTTGTCCAGATTCTCCTTCTGGACCTCACCGGCGCCCATGTCGCCGAGGCTGCGGATGTAAATGCGGGCGAGCAGGCGGTGCGCGTCGACGTTGGCGGAATCCAGCTTGAGAGCCGCCTGCGCTTCCGTGACGGCGTCGCGAATGTGCTGCGATTTCGCGTAGATTTCGGCGAGGCGCTCGTGAACCACCGAGGAGTCTGGCGCCATGCTGAGGGCTTTCTTGTAGTCGTCGATGGCCTGCGTCGCGAGGTCGGCGCGGCCCGTCATTTCAAACTGCTGCTCGAGCACATGCCCTTCCGTGAAGTAGTAGTAGAGATCGGCGCGATCAGAAGCTGCGGGTTTTTGGACTGTCTGGCTGTGATTTTCCTGCGAAACGGAGGAGGACGCCTGCGTCGACGAAAGGCTCCCGGCCCAAAGCGCCGGAGCAGCACAAAGACCAGCCGATACCGCGATGCTCAGAATTGTTTTCATGGCGGACAGTAAAACTCCATTATCATACAGGGGCGCGAGGGCGTCAAAAGGCTTCCGAAGCGCGCGTGCTTCAGCTTACCCCACCCTTATGAGACGCATCGAAGGGGGTTTGGGGTGCTCGCGAGTTCCCGATGTCTCGCGAAGCGGAGCGCGGAAGAACGTGTATCTTGCCTTAGCCTTCCACGGAGGAAAGGATGAGCGGCAAGCCCGGCTCTAAATGGCTGGCCTTCCTTCTGCCGGCGATGCTTGGTGTTCTTCTGGGCAACGCACGGGCGCAGAAATCGGCGGGCGTGGGCACGCCTTCGTCGACGTCCACGCCGACGGCCACGGCCGATCCAGCCAAGACCAGCATCGCAAAGCTTTCCGATTTGGGATGGCTTGCCGGCCAATGGGAGGGAGCCTGGGGCCCTCGCATCGCGGAGCAGGATTGGATGGCGCCTCAATCGGGGCTGATGGTGGGCACGTTCCGCGTGATGGAGGGCGATAAGACGCTGGTGATCGAGCTTTTCACCCTGCTCCAGAAGACGAACGGAATCGACTTCCGCTTCCTGCATTTCACGCCCGACCTCGACGCATGGGAAAAGGACGGACCGACGGTGCTGACCCTCCAGAGCGTCGACTCAAAGCACTTCGTGTTCGTGAACAACGTGAACGGGCAGCCAAAGCGCGCGATCCTGACCCGAGTGGATCAGGACACCTACATTTCGAGATCAGAGATTCTTCCCCCGAGCGGAGACCTGCAAGTGGTTGAGATCACCTATCACCGCCAGCGGCCGGCTAGTGGCGGAAGTGGCGGACGCCGCTAAACACCATAGCCATTCCTAACTTGTTGGCGGCAGCGATGACGTCCGCATCGCGCACCGAGCCGCCGGGCTGAATCACAGCGGTCGCTCCAGCCTTGCCCGCTTCCTCGACTCCATCCGGAAAGGGGAAGAAAGCATCGGAAGCGACGACGCTGCCCGCGAGATCGAGTCCCGCAACCGCCGCCTTCATCACGGCAAGCTTCACGGAGTCCACGCGGCTCATCTGGCCGGCGCCGATGCCGACCGTGCTGCCAGCGCGCGCGAAGACGATGGCGTTCGACTTCACGTGCTTCGAAACGACCCAGGCAAAAAGCAAAGCGTGCAACTCTTCGGCGGTTGGCTGGCGGCCGGTCACGGTTTTCAGATCTGCTTCCTTCAATTCGTGGCGGTCGCGCTGTTGAACCAGGACGCCCCCGGAGATCCGCTTCAGCTCGAGTTCCTCCGGGGGCTCCTGCGGAGGCAGTTCGAGAAGCCGCAGGTTTTTCTTCGCGGCAAAGTTTTCCAGCGCAGCGGGTTCGTAACCAGGCGCCACGATGCACTCGACAAACAACTTCGCGACTTCTTCAGCGGCGGCGGCGTCGACAGCGCGATTGAACGCGATGACGCTTCCAAAAGCGGAGACGGGATCGCACGCAAGCGCCTGCACGTAGGCGGAGCGAAGCGAATCCTGCTCGGCCGCGCCACAGGGATTATTGTGTTTGATGATCGCGACGGCGGGGCCGCGAAATTCGCGCGCGAGGCCCCAGGCGGCGTCGAGGTCGACCAGATTGTTGTAGGAGAGCTCCTTGCCTTGAAGCTGTTTCGCGCCGGCCAGTCCCATGGCCGGGCGGCCCGCGGGAATGTAAAGCGCAGCGGACTGGTGGGGATTCTCGCCGTAGCGCATGCCCTGGCGGCGCTCGAGCGCGATGTGAATGCGCTCAGGCAGGATTTCGGGTTGCGCGATCGAGACGCCGCCGTTGGCGGCAAGGCGTTCAAGCTCCGTCGCGATTTCGCCGTCGTATCGCGCGGTGCGGGCAAAGGCTTTGCGAGCCAGACGCAGGCGCGTGGCGAGGCTTAGGCCGCGGCCGTCGCGCAACTCCGCGGCGATTGAATCGTAGTCCGCGGGATCAGTGACGACGCCGACGCTCTGGAAATTTTTCGCGGCCGAGCGAACCATGGCCGGGCCGCCAATGTCGATGTTCTCGATGAGCTCATCCGGCGTGACGTTCGGTTGCGCCGCAGTGGCTGAAAACGGGTAGAGGTTCACAACGACCAAATCGATTGGCGAGATTCCGTGTTTGCCGGCTTCCTGCGTGTGCTCGGCGCTGTCGCGGCGAAACAGAATGCCGGCGTGAACCTTGGGATGGAGCGTCTTGACGCGGCCACCGAGCATTTCCGGCCAGCTTGTAAGTTCCGAGACGTCGCGAACCGGAATTCCTGCATCGCGGAGCAGCCGCGCCGTGCCGCCCGTGGAGACAATTTCGATTTTCAAATCGGCGAGCTTGCGCGCGAAGTCCACGAGCCCGGCTTTGTCATACACGCTGATCAACGCCCGCTGAATCAAGGAATCCCCCCAACGAAGACCGAGTCAAACGAAACGGTCTGCCAGTTTAAACACTCGCGGGGATTTTCGGAAGTGCGGAGGCAGTTTCAGGAATTTCAGGAATTGGGACCTTCGAGGCTAGGCGAGCTTGGCTTTCAGCTTCACGCGGCCGCCTTCGATGCTGACGCTGTATTCAACCCCGCGGCTGCTTTTGCTTTGCAGATCCTTCGTTTTTTTCTGAACGAAGCGCTCGAAGTCCTTCAGGGTCGGCGCGCCGGCCTTCTCGCCGGTTTCCGTGCGGGCTTCGATGAGCCGCGCGTACAGCTCCTCGATTTTCTTCTGCTCGCGCGCGGGATCGGAAACGGTTAGGGCGAAGCCGCCTGCCGCCGCTCGCTTCTTCGCCGTTTTCTGCTCGGCGAGGGTTGCTGTGGCGGCCTGCTGCGAGGCCTTGCGCGCACGTTCGGCTTCGATGGCCTTGGCGGCAGCGCCGAAATGATGCTGCTGGGTGCCGCTTTCTTTCTGGATCAATTTCTTGCGCCACATATCCTGATACTTGGCGTAGGTCTGGCTCAGATTGTTGTAGCGGAAACGCTGGGCATAGTTCAGGTCGGCAGTACGCTCGGCGTAGCGCTTCAGCATGTTCTCGCAGCGCCACTGCGTGTCCGAAGGAGGCCGCGGGCGCCCTCCGCCGAAATACTGCTCGTACTCGATCTTCAGGGTGCGGATGTCCCGCTCAATCTGACCCAAGTCTTCGTCGATTGCCGCCATGGTGACCCTTTAAGGGCGATGTGCTCAGGTGAGACTTCAGGGTAAAAGGGGAGGGCGCGGGCGTCAACGCGAGCGCGAGGGGGATTGTCGCAAAATGAAATGCTGGCCACTCCGGGGCAAATGCTTCCGCCGGAGTGGCCAAAGAACGCTGGGAGCCGCGTTTCCGACGAGGGGCGTGTTACCACTCGATTTTGGTGAAGTTCAGCGAAACAGATTCAGTCGGAGTGTTGGTCGAGGCGGCGGCAGACGCCACCGGCTTGAGCGTGACCTGCTTGGCGAGCTTTTTTCCCCTGCGAAGACTCTTGGTTGCCTTGCTTGTCGTTGTCTTTTTCATCGTGTCCTCCCTCTTATGATGTCGATCTGTCCGAACCCTTTGGATCAGTGGCCGTGCTTCCAGGCTAGTTCGAACTCGAAACCTGAACACTCGAAACGTAAACCTCGTTGAAATGGAATTGCAGGTACTCCACCGGCTGGCCCTTGCTGAGCGTCGTCTGATTCTCGAGCTTCTTTGCCGGATGAAGGTTCTTGGTTGCCTTGCGTGCCGTTGTCTCTTTCATCTTATCCTCCTGTTCGATCTCGGTTTCCGTTCGATTGCCTGACGCAGTCTATTGAGCAGGTGGCATGCCAAGGCCGGCCGTCGCGAGGGGATTTGCGTATCTCCTTTGTATTGTTGCGGATGCGCTCCGTGCCGGAATGAAGGAGGAACACCACGAACCTTCGATGACGTTGAGAAAGTCAACGCTTAGTTGAGTTTTCGAGCGGGAGGCGGCTGTGAGGAATGGCTGATTCGAGCGGCGCGATGCGTTCTTCCCGGCAGGCCGAGCTTTGCAGCGGAGCCGCGTTGCGGGGGCGAAAATGCTGTGCTCAAATAGCGCCATGAAGCCGGCCCTAAAACCTCGCGCGCGAGCCAAGGGTGTGGGGTCTGCTGCGCTGCGGCAGATTCCCTCGGTGGACGAGCTGCTGGGCCGGGCGAGGCTGCGTGCCCTTGCGGAGACGAGCGGGCGAGGCTTCGTGACGCAAGTGATTCGCACCGTATTGGCGGAGATTCGCAAGGAATTTTCGGCAGCCAGGGGCGCGTCGAAAGGTACGGCGCCCGGCAGCGCGGCACCGGCAATCGAGATGATCGAGGCGCGCGTTGCGGGTCAGGTGCGGCGCGTGCTGGCGCCGTCGTTGCGCCGCGTGATCAACGCAACGGGCGTGATCCTCCACACAAATCTTGGGCGGGCACCACTGTCGCAAGCGATGGTGGCACATCTCGATGAAACGGCGACGCGCTACTCGAACCTGGAGTACGACGTCGCGAGCGGCGAGCGCGGCAAGCGCGACGTGCACACGGCGTCGCTGCTGGCGCAACTGGCGGGTGCCGAAGCGGCGATCGTGGTGAACAACAACGCCGCGGCCGTGTTCCTGGTGCTGAACACGCTGGCGAAGGGCGCGGAGGTGGTGGTCTCGCGCGGCGAGCTGATCGAGATCGGAGACGGCTTCCGGATTCCCGACATCATGGCCGAGAGCGGTGCGGTGCTCCGCGAAGTCGGCACCACGAATCGCACGCGCATCCGCGATTACGAGCGCGCCGTCAATGAACGGACGAGGCTGTTGCTTCGGGTGCATCCTTCGAATTTTCGCATCACGGGATTCACGGCGAGGCCGTCGCTCGAGGAATTGGTGGAGCTGGGCCGCCGGACAAAATTGCCGGTGTACGAAGATTTGGGCTCGGGCTGCGTGGCGGATCTGAGCGCGGCGGGAATTGCGGAGCCGGTGGCGCGCGCGAGTTGCGCGGCTGGCGCGGCCCTGGTTTCGTTCAGCGGCGACAAGCTGCTCGGCGGGCCGCAGGCCGGGATCATCGCGGGGAAGGCGAAGATTGTGGAGCGCGTGCGGCGCAATCCGCTGTTTCGCGCGCTGCGGGTGGACAAGCTGACGATCGCGGCGCTGGAAGTGACGCTGCGAGCCTACTTGCGCGGCGCGCTCGACGAAATTCCGGCGCTGCGCATGATTCGGCTCCCGGCGGAGGAGATCGCGCGGCGCGCTGCGCGGTTCGCGGAGCGCCTGAAGGCGGAGCTGCCCGGGGACGTTTCAATTCGCGTGGTAGAGGGATTCTCGGTAGTCGGCGGCGGCTCGACGCCCGACCAGCAATTGCCGACGCACCTCGTTGCCATCGAGAGCCGGCGCGATTCCGCGGCGACGCTCGAAGAGCGGCTGCGTAAGAAGGACCAGGAGCAGTTGCCGGTTGTGGCCCGGATCGATCGCGGCCGGCTGGTAATCGACCTGCGGACCGTATTTCCGGACGAAGAATCCGCGCTGGCGGCCGCGCTCGCCTCAGCCATGGTCGTTCGCTAACAATGTTGAATTAGAGGTGATTGATCACGCTGGCGACGCAGCCCGCGCCAAACCCGTTGTCGATATTCACCACGCTCACATTTGACGCGCAGCTATTCAGCATGGCGAGCAGGGCCGTCATGCCGCCAAAGCTCGAGCCGTAGCCGGTGCTTGTGGGGACCGCGATCACCGGAGCCGCCACCATTCCCGCCACGACGCTCGGCAGCGCGCCTTCCATTCCCGCGACGCAGATAATCACGCGAGCTTCCGCAAGTTTTTCGCGATGCTCGATCAGCCTGTGCAGCCCCGCGACGCCGACGTCGTAGATCGCCTCGGCGCGATTCCCCATCACGCGCGCAGTGACGAGCGCCTCTTCGGCAACCGGAATATCGCTCGTGCCCGCGGTGACGACGAGAATCGCGCCTTTGCCGTGAATGGAGCGGTCGCGCACGATGGTGATGGCGCCGGAAAGTTCGTGAAACTCAGCCCGCAGCTTGCGCTTGCCCGCGCCGGGCAGCGGCAGGCGCTTCACAGCCGCAAATACCGCGGCGTTGGCGCGCGTGATTAGAATGTTGTGTGAGGATTTCGCGCGCAGCATCCCGCGCACAATCTCGGTGACCTGCTTCGCCGTCTTGCCGCGCGCGAAGACAACTTCGGGATAGCCCTGGCGCAACGCACGGTGATGATCGATCTTCGCGAAGCCGAGGTCCTCATACGGCAGGCGCCGCAGCCGTTCGACGGCCGCTTCGATGGTGAGCTCGCCGCGCTTCAGCGATTCGACGAAATTCTTGACGTCCGCTTCGTTCATGTGCGCCGCAAGATTCTAGCACCACTGGCGGACGCGCCGCCGATTGCGCGTCCGGCTCCAGAGCTGCCAAATCGTGATAGAGTCGCGCGCACCGCCGCGCCTAAAGCCGCGGCTGAAGACTTCCCTCTCGTGGAGGAGAATCCATCATGTGGCTGATCTGGACAATCGTCATCGGCATTCTGGCGGGCTTTCTGGCAGGTCAGGTGGTGAAGGGCCGCGGCATGGGCGTGCTGATCGACCTGCTGGTCGGAATCATCGGGTCGGTGCTGGGCGGATGGATCTTTGGGATATTGGGACTCGCCGCCTACGGGCTGATCGGACGCCTGGTCATGGCGTTCGTCGGCGCGGTCGTTTTGCTGCTTCTTGTGCGCGCGCTCAAGCGCCCATAGCTGCCGTCGCTCCTGCCGTGCAGCTGTCACGCGCGCGCTGACCGTGAATCGCGAGCGGCCTTGAGTCAGTTCTCAGGCTTGCCGGTGGCGTCGACGACGCTGACGGTGCCGTATTTCGCGAGCACGTCCTGAATCTGCTTGCGGTCGCCAACGCAAACCCACTGCAGGTCCGCGAGGTCGATGAACTTCTTCGCCGCGGCCTGCACCTGGGCGGCATTCACGTTCGCGATGCGGTCCGGGTATTTATCCCAATAATCCGCCGGCAAGCCGAAGTGCTGCACGGTGAGCCAGCCATTGAGGATCTGCGCCGGCCGCTCGAGTGAAAGCGCGAATCCCGCCACAATTGCGCGCCGCGCATCGTCGAGTTCATTCTGCGGAACCGGCTCGTCGTTGATCTTCTTGAATTCGTAGAGGAAGCGCTCCATCGCCTCGCCGGTCACTTGCGTGCGCACCGGCGCCTGGCCGTACCAATCCCCCGGATACACTTCTGCATTGAACGTGCTGTAAGAGCCATACGTCAAGCTGTGCTCTTCGCGCAGGTCGAGGAAGAGCCGCGCCTGCGGCCCGCCGCCCTCAATCTGGTTCATCACGACGAGATTGTAGTACTCGGGATCGTCACGCTTGATGCCGCGGTCGCCGACGATGATGTACGTTTGGACCGAACCCGGGCGATCGACGAGCGTGATTTTCGTGGCTGGCCGTTCGATGATCCTCCCTTCGATTTCCGGGGACCCTTTTTGCAACGTATGCGAAACTTCCCCGACTGACCACGCGCCGAAATATTTTTCGATCAGCGCGCGCATGTCCGCGGACTTGAAATCGCCGGTCACACCGAGAATTGAATTGCCCGGCACGTAGTGCTGCGAATGGAATCGCTTCAGATCGTCCTGCGTGACCTTCTCGATCGATTCCTTCGTGGCCGACGTGACGCCCAGCGGCCCGTCTCCATAAAGCACGCGTCGAAACGATTTCTGAGCGAGAAAGGCAGGACTCGAGATCTGCTGTTCCAGGTCCGCCTCTTCGCGCTGTTTGAATTTCGCCAGCTCGCTCTCCGGGAACGCGGGATGCAGCACGACGTCGCTCATCAGGTCGAGAATCTTCGGCGCGTCGTTGATCAGTCCCGAAGCGTTCACCGACGCGTAGCTCGAGCCAAAACGCGAACTCGCAGTCAGCGTGGCGCCAAGCGAATCTACCTCGTTCGCGATCTGCTCGCTGTTGCGCTGCGCCGTTCCTTCGGTGAGCATCTCCGCTGTGAACGACGCGAGCCCCGGCAAATCGGCCGGATCCGCCAGTTGCCCCGGCCGAATCCACATCGAGAACGCGACGGTTGGCAGCTTGTGATCTTCCAGCAGCAAAACCGTGAGTCCGTTCGGCAGCTTCTCGACCGCCGGCCGCGGCAGTTGCACGCGCAGAATTTCCTTGTTCACCGGCGCGCGATTCAGCCGCTCCACTTTGCTCACGGACGTGCCTTTCCCCTGCCCCTGCGCTATGGCAACGCCGGCGCACGAAAGCGCAAGCATAAGCAAAAGCAGCGCAGCGGCGAAGCCGCAGAAGCTCTTCGCAATCGAAACGGGAAATCTCTTTCGTATCTGCGTGGCTGCGGATCGAGCGCTCATCATTGGGCCCCCTTCATGCCGGCTTCCTGGCTCGCCGGGAATGTCACGACCACGGTCCGCTGGTCGCGCACCAGATATTTCTTCGCGGCCGCGTTCACTTCATCCAGAGTCACCGCGTCCTGCTTTTCCTGAATCGCGTTGATCAGGTTCGGATCGTTGAATTTTGTAGCGTAGTCGCCGATCAGAATGGCGGTGAAGAGCGACGAACGCCTTTGCTCGATGAACCGCCGCAGCAGTTGCATCTTCGCCTTGGACAATTCCTCTGCCGTGACGCCGTCCTTCACGGCGGCCGCAATTTCCTCGTCGATGCCCTTCTCCAGGTCCTCCACCTTCACACCGGGCCGCGGATTCGCCGAAACGTAAAACTGCCCCGGCCCGATTCGAAAGTCGGTGAAGACGGAAACGTCGGAAGCGAGCTGCTTATCCTTCACCAGGTGCTGGTACATCCGCGAACTCTGCCCCGTTCCCAGAATGATGCCGAGCTGCTGCATCGCGTAATTCCCGGGCGTGTTGCCGGGCGGGATGTGGTAGGCCATGTCGACTTCCGGCAGCCGCGCGAGCGGATCGTAGATTGTCTCGCGGCGCTCGCCGTAGTGCGGCTCCTCGTCGAGATTCACCTTGGGCGGCGCCGGCTGCGACGGAATCGCGCCAAAATATTTTTTCACCGCGGCGAGCGCCTGGTCCGGTTCGAAGTCGCCGACCAGGGTCACCACGGCGTTGTTCGGCGCGTAGTATGTGCGGAAGAAGTCCTTCACGTCCTCGACGCTCGCCGCGTTCAGATCGGACATCGATCCGATCGTCGAATGCTTGTAGGCAAAATTGTCATACGACAATCCGTCGAGATCCAGGTTCGCGCGCCCGTAAGGCTGATTGTCGATGCCCTGCCGCCGCTCTTCCTGCACCGCGTTCCGCTGGTTGTCCAGGTTCGCCTGATTCACGTTCAGCGACCGCATGCGGTCCGCCTCAAGGAAGAGCCCCAGGTCCAGCTGATTCTTTGGCAGCTCCTCGAAATACGTCGTGCGGTCTTCGTTCGTGGTGCCGTTCATTCCGCCGCCGTTGTTCAGCACCAGGATGAAATGCTCGCCCTTGCCCACGTTTTCCGAGCCTTGAAACATCATGTGCTCGAAAAGATGCGCGAAGCCGGTGCGGCCGGGCCGCTCGTTGCGGCTGCCCACGTTGTAGCAGACGTCGATCGAATACACGGGCGCGCTGTGGTCGGGAACCAGAATCACGCGCAGCCCGTTATCGAGCGTCGTCTGATGAAGATCGAGATTCGGCAGTTTGACGTCGGCCCACGCCAGCGCGCCGCTCATCGCGATCAGCATCGCCAGCGCACACCACAACCGCCCATCGCGTCGCTTCAAAATCATGCTCACCCCCACGGGGCTGCTATTCTGCACGCTTCAACTGCGGTTTGGCAATTCTGACGCACACCCCAATCGCTGCCCCCTTGGACGTCCGCACGCCGGGTCCGTGAGCAGCTTCGCCGGCGTCGCCGATCCTTGACTTTGCCGAAATGCGCCACCTAGACTCGCAGTTTCGACTTCAGCCCATGGCTAAATCAGGGGAACGGATCATCACGGTCGGCATCACAGGCGCGAGCGGCGCCATCTACGCGCGCGCCATTCTGCGCATTCTGGACGCCGACTCGCGCGTCGCCCGCGTTTACCTCGTCGCCAGCGACGCCGGCCTTCGCCTGCTCGCCACCGAACTCGATGTAGTGGCGACAGACGCAAAGAAGTTGCCCTCGCTCCTCGCCGGAACGGCCGCGAAGAAAATCGAATACCTCCCGAATAAAGACATCGGCGCCAGCATCGCCTCCGGCAGCGCGCCTGTTGACGCCATGATTGTCGTTCCGTGCTCCGCGGGCGCGATTGGCTCTATCGCTGCGGGGATCGCGGGCGATTTGCTTACGCGTGCCGCCGACGTTTGCCTCAAGGAACGCCGCCCGTTGATTCTTTGCCTGCGCGAGACGCCGCTGAACCGCATTCATCTCGAAAACATGCTTCGTGTCCACGACGCCGGCGCCACCCTGATGCCCGCGATGCCTGCGTTCTATTACGGCCCGAAATCGATCGACGACCTGGTCGAGCAATACGCCTTTCGCGTCCTCGCCCAGGCCGGCCTGCCGCAGGAGAAGCAGTACCGCTGGAATGGCGGCAAACCGTAAAATGAATATGTGCAGACGGTCGTCATCGCCGACTACGATCCAGCGTGGCCGCAGACCTTTGAGACGCCCCGCCGCCGCGTTGCCGCCGCTCTGCATCACGCGAACCGCACGAAATATCAGGAAGCGAAGGCCGCTTTCGTCGACGATCTCCTGCGCAAAGCCGAGGAGTGGCGCAAAGAATAGTAAAGCTTGGCGGTACCTGTAGCCTCAAGGCTGCCTAGTACATGATCTCGAAGGCTCAAATGATGCCGATGATCCTAGAGAGTTGCCCGGCGTTTGCGGCGGCGTGGGACAAACATCGGGAATTTTGGGAGGGCGAAGAAGCCGGAATCTACAACGATTTGGCTGAATTCGCGACTTTCATTGTGAACGCTTACGAACAGGGGAATATTCACCTGATGACCGCCGCCTTTGCGATCATCGAAGAGTTCTTCGCTAGCGGAGACCAGGAAGTCCGTGATGCGGCGGGCATAGGCTTCCTCGAAGACGTCCGCAATATTGCATCGTGGCGCTCTTTTGGTTCGGCTGCTTTCGTCCCTTGGCTTGGCCCCCTCTCAAAGGTCGCTTGGTCTGAAATTGAAACGATGTGGCGCGGCAAGCGCAGCTTGGCTGACGTAGTGCGGGCGGAACAATCGAAGAAAAAACAGTGATTCGTGTGGCCGAGGTTCGTTAGATGAGCAAAAGCCGAATCCGCGTCGTCCTCGAAATGATCAAGTTCGAGCACTCCGTATTTGCGCTGCCTTTCGCGCTCGTCGGAGCTCTGCTCGCCGCGCGCGCCGCGGGAGACCTTCCTTCCTGGCGCCAGATTCTCTGGATTGTCGTGGCTATGGTTGGCGCCCGCTCCGCGGCGATGACCATGAACCGCATCGCGGACATCGAATACGATCGCCGCAATCCGCGCACCGCAAGCCGCGCGCTTCCCGCCGGACATCTCTCCGTGGCGTTCGCGTGGGGCTTCACGCTCGTTGCGTCGGCGGTTCTTGTTGTCGCGGCGTCGCAATTGAATCCGCTCGCTCTGAAACTTTCGCCCGTCGCGCTCGCCGTCCTGTTCTTCTACTCCTACACGAAGCGATTTACGTCCTGGTCGCATTTCGTTCTCGGTTTTTGTCTCGGCATCTCGCCCGCTGCGGCGTGGATTGCCATCCGCGGCTCGCTCGATTGGCGCATCCTGATTTTGTGCGCCGCCGTTACGCTGTGGGTCGGCGGTTTCGACGTGCTCTATGCCTGCCAGGACGTGGAATTCGACAAGTCCGCCGGCCTGCACTCGATTCCGAAGAAATTCGGCGTAGCGCGAGCTTTGCTGATCGCCCGCGTCATGCATCTGGCTATGGTTGCGCTCCTGATCTGGCTCGCCGCCGCCTTTCACCTCACCTGGCCCGCGTGGGTGGGCATTGCGGTTGTCGCGCTGCTGCTTGGCTACGAGCATTCGCTGGTTCGTCCCAACGACCTGAGCAAAATCAATGCTGCGTTTTTTACGGTGAATGGCTATATTAGTTTGTTATTCCTGCTTTTCTGGGGCATGGCTGCGGTTGTTGCGCATCCATAGGATTCATCCGGACTGAAATGGCTGAACTGAAAATCACGGATTCCCGGCTCGAGCCCATCGCGAAGAAAGTACTCGCGGGAGAGCGGCTTTCCGCGGCTGATGGCCTCGCGCTGTACGACTCTCACGACCTGCTGGCCGTTGGCTGGCTGGCGAATCATGTGCGGGAGCAGCGGCACGGGAACGTCTGCTACTACAACGTCAACCGGCACATCAATCCGACGAACGTGTGCGTCGCGCACTGCCGCCTGTGCGCATTTGGGCGCTCGCCCGATTCGCCCGGCGCCTATACATTTGCCCTCGAGGAAATCTGGCAGCGCGCCGCGCAGGGCGTCGCGGAAGGCGCCACCGAATTTCATATCGTCGGCGGCCTGCATCCGGATTTGCCGTTTGACTACTACCTCGACCTGATTCGCGGCCTGAAGCAGCGTTTTCCGCTGGTTCATCTGAAGGCTTTCACCATGGTCGAGGTTGGTTACTACGCGCGCATCTCGAAGCTTTCGATTCGCGACACGCTGGTGAAGATGAAGGAAGCGGGAGTCGATTCCCTGCCGGGCGGCGGCGCCGAAATTTTCCATCCGCGCGTCCGCAAGATTATCTGCGACCACAAGGTCAGCGGCCAGATGTGGCTGCAAATCGCGCGCACGGCTCACGAAGTCGGCCTCCGCTCGAACGCCACGATGCTCTACGGTCACATCGAAACTTCCGAGGAGCGTGTCGACCACTTGCTCCAGCTCCGCGCGCTACAGGACAAGACCCACGGCTTCGTGGCCTTCATCCCGCTCGCCTTCCATCCCGCGAACACGGCTCTTTCGCATCTGCCGAACCCGACCGGATTCGACGACTTGAAGACGATCGCGGTCGCGCGCATGCTGCTCGATAATTTCGAGCACATCAAGGCCTACTGGATCATGCTCACGCCGCGCATCGCGCAAGTGGCGCTGAGGTTCGGAGCCAACGACCTGGATGGAACGGTGGTGGAGGAGAAGATTTATCACGACGCAGGCGCCACCACTCCCGAACATCTTTCACGCGCCGACCTCGAACGCCTGATTCGCGCCGCGGGCCGCCTGCCCGTCGAGCGCGATACGCTCTATAACCGCGTGGACCGCGAAAAGATGCCGTTCCCGCCCACGGCAGCGCAGCCGCGCACGGACGGATTCATTCCCGAAACTTCTCTCACTCTGAATGTTTGATTGTTCGCTCTGAGTCCGCAAGATAGAGACGCGCGAAACGAGTGCGGCTAACTCTTGGGCGTTTCCTGCGTGCCGAGCACTTGGACCTGGATCGAGCGCTCGCGCGGCCCGTCCAGTTCCGCCAGGATGATCGACTGCCAGTAGCCCAGCGCGATTTCGCCGTTCCGCACGGGAACCTGCAGCGTGTGCCCCAGCAGCATCGCGCGGAGGTGCGAATCGGCGTTCTTGCGGTTGCATTCGGAGATCTTCGGGTCGTTGTGGCGCCAGTAGTCGAACCGGCCGACGATTCTTTCGAGGAATGATTTGATGTCGTCGAGCAGCGCCTGCTGAAACTCGTTGATGAAAATTGCCGTGGTCGTGTGCAGCGACTGCACCAGCAGGAATCCGGCCTTCAGGCCGTGCTTGCGGACCACTTCGTTCAGGTCCCGCGTAATGTTGATCAGCTCGAGGCGCTCGCGAGTCTTGTAGCAAAGGGTTTCGAGATACATCTGCAGCGCGGCCGTCGGGCGCACATCCGCCGTCAGCTTGGTGGTTTTCAGCGTGGCCATTTCACCCCTCAGGACTTCGCACAATCCGCGGCTTGCCTTCAAAAAACGGCTCGCGGAAAGCTCCCTTTTGGTGCGCACCAATTATAGTTGGCGGGAGCGATTGGCGTCCACTTTTAAGGTTCCGCGTAGGCACGGTCCGCTGAAGTGAGCGGCTCAGAAATCGAAACGATAGCCGAGAATCATCTTCGCGATCAGATGGTCGGTGCTGCGCGTGACTCCTACTCCCAGCCCGAAATTGATTTCCCATTGCGGCGCGATATTCAAATCGATGGCCGGAAAGATCTGCTGCTCCTGCTCGTAAATCGGATCGAATCCGGTAATAGGACCCACGGAGCCGTAGTATTCCAGGCCGCCCGCGATTTTCGGCGTGAAGTTGTAGCTGAATTTGAAGTTGGGCGAAAACACCAGGCCCTGGTTCACGTCAGGGCCGTGGAAGGCGCGGTCGAACGTAGGATTGATGGACCAATACCACGGGCCCATTTGCTTGTCGATGATGGGTCGAATCTCCCACGTCCACGTGTCCACCGAGAACTGCCGGCGCTGGTAGCCAATTTCGTTCGAGATGCTGACGCCCACTGGCCAATTCCATTTCGCGGGCACGCGAAACCGCGGCCGGATGTGGTCGCCCACCCACTGCCAGCCCTGCCCCGAGCGCGCCGACGTGAAAATGTAAAATCCTGTCTCGAACCAATCGTTGAAGCCGTGCGTGATCTCGATGGTCTCGTGCTCGGCGTGATTCGTAGGGTATAGGCCGTCGGTCATTTCCTTTGAGCCGTCGATCGTGAAATTGCTGTGGAGCTCCACCATCGTGTGGCCCGGCTCCACCGTGTCCGAGCCATACACCTGGATTTCGTAGTTGTCCTGCGCGCGCGTTGTTTGCGCAGCGCCCAGAGCTCCCGCTGCGAGGAGGACCGCAAGGGCGATCCCGGCCCTCCGAATTTCAGGCATGTGGATGAGCCTTGTCGTAGACCGCAATCAGCTGCTCGATGCTTGCCTGCGTGTATCGCTGTGTGGTCGAAAGCGAAGCGTGCCCCAGCAGTTCCTGAATGGCCCGAAGGTCTGCGCCGTCCGATAGCAGATGTGTCGCGAACGCATGCCGCAGCGTGTGCGGATGCAGGTCCCAGTTGACGTTGCACAGCCGCGCGTACTTTTTCACCAGCGTCCTCACCGTGCGGTCGCACAGCCGCTTCCCGCTTTGCCCCAGGAACAGCGCTTCCGGATCTTTCGCTCCGGTCCGCGCGAGAATCTCGTCCCGCACCGGCAGATACGCTTCGAGCGCCTGATGTGCCTTTTCGCCGTACGGCACCACGCGCTCCTTGCGCCCCTTGCCGAGAACGCGAACGATGTGCGACCACTGGTCCACCCGCGTGATGTCGAGCCCCACCAATTCGCCCACGCGTAAGCCGGAGGCGTACAGCAACTCCAGAATCAGCCGGTCGCGCTTCAGCATCAGCGCCGCGTCGTCGCGTTGCTTTTGAGTCGCCGGCTTGCCGGCGCGCCCACGCGGCTGCGGCGCTGCAAGATTATCGAGGAACGCGTTCATTTCCTCCGCTGTCAGGATCCGCGGCAGGCGTTTCGGCAGCTTCGGGCTGCTCACCAGCCTCGCCGGATTCTGCCGCGTGATGTTCTCCCTCATGCAGTACTTGAAAAACGTGCGCAGCGTCGCCAATTTCCGCGCGATCGACGATTTTTCGATGTTCTGGTCGTAGAGCGTGCTGACGAACTCGCGAATCACGCGGTGGTCCACTTTGTCGAGCGCCAGTGTCTTCTCGCCCGGTGGCGTCAGAAAATCGCGAAACTGCAGAACGTCCCGGCGGTACTCCTGAACGGTCCGAGGCGAAGCATTCCTCTCATACTTCAGGTACCCAATGAATTGGTAGATGACCCGGTCGACGGGCGATTGCGTTGGCTTCATTGCGCAGGACCCGCCACGATTATACCTTCCGCCAATCGGCGCGGCAGCGAAACCTCGCCGCTGCCAGCGAAGCCGCAACAACTACAACAAATTGTTGCAACCGGAATGCAGCGCCGGCCTTCCAATGGAAGCCGGCCGGCTGCGTATCCCCGCCGGTGTTAGCCTCGGCGAATGCGAATAATGGAACCGGTTCGCCCGCCGGCTGGAATAGACCCATATCGGGGTGCGCGGCCATAGCCCCCGGGGGCGAACCCGGAGGCATTTCCGCGGAATTGGCGCGGCCAACATACCGGCAGTCATTTGCATCTGTTATTCCGGATTTGCCAAAGCATCGTCTGTGTAGGCGCCCAACCGGCGCCGATTCGTAATCGCGGGGTCTGAAATTGTGCTGCGCCCTGTGCGCTCACCCGTTGACGTTCCCGCGTGTGTCGCTAGAATGGTTGGCTCGCAATTGATGCGCTTGTCCTGGGAGCTCTTGATGGCTCGAATCGAGACCGAAACGCCCGCATTTCCCGCGGCAGAATCTCGCCGCTTTCTCTCCGTCGCGCCGGCGGCTCAGCCCGCCTTGCGGGGAGGTCCGGATGCGGAGTAGCAAGGCCGGCCTTTCCGCGCTTTTTATCCTGGTTTTCGCAATCCTCGGGTTTTCATCCTGCGGCGGCCATAGCATCACCGCCTCGAACAACGTGACGTCCATTTCGATCACTCCCTCCGCCGCAACCGTCGCACTGAACACGCAGTTCGATTTCACCGCCACCGTCACCCTCGCCGATTCCACCATCACCACGAATACGTCCGTCACCTGGCAGGTCAACGGGACCAATGGCGGCAACGCCACCATCGGCACCATCGTCGCCTCCACCACCGACGTGAACGTCGGAATCTACACCGCTCCTGCCATCGTGCCCACCACCAACAACGGCCAGGTCAGCATCACCGCCATCATCAACGAGAGCACTTCCTCCAGCTCCACCGCCACCACCACCATTACCTCGAACACCTCCACCGTCACGGTCGGCTCCGGCACGGGCCTCAGCATCACTCCCGCGCAGGTAACCGTGCCCGCTGGCGCCCCACACCAGTTCACCGCCTACTTGAACAGCGTGGTGGATACCGCCGCCACATGGACTGTCACGTCGTCGAACGGCGGGGACATCGGCACGATCGACCCGACCACCGGGCTCTACACCGCGCCATTCGCGCCTCCGCCAGGCGGCCTCGTGACCATCACCGCTTCGGACCCCGCCGCCACCGCCACCGCCAGCTCCACCGCGAAGATCGTCTATTCGGACGCCTCGCTGCGCGGGCCCTTCGCCTTCTCCTACGTTGGCGACAACGCCTCCGGCCACATCGCCGAAGCGGGCAGCTTCGTCTCCGACGGCCAGGGCACCATCGTCAGCGGCGTCGAGGATATCGACAGCTTCGGCACGCACGCGTCGACGCAGGTCTCGTTCCTCAATGGCTGCGCCTACCACGTCGGTGCTGATGGCCGCACCAACGCAATCATCAAGACGCCGCAAGGCACCGAAACCTGGCAGTTCGTGCTCACTTCCAATTCGCACGCGCTGCTCACCCGCTTCGACACCAGCACCACCGGCAGCGGCACGATCGACGAGCAAAATCTCAACGACCTCAGCGCGCTCTCCGCCATCTCCGGCAACTACGTCTTCCGCTTTTTCGGCGGCGATACCACGTTCGCGCCCATAGGAATCGCGGGCCGCTTCTTCGCCAATGGCGCCGGCTCGATCCCGCAGTCCGCGTCGATAGTCGACGTCAACGACAACGCCACGGTGCACACCTCCGACACGACTCTCAGCGGCTCCTACTCCTTTGACGCCGCCTTCGCGGGCACCGGCCGCGGCACGCTCACGCTTTCTTCGACGAACATCGGCTCGCGCCAGTTCGCCTTCTACATCGTCGACAACACCCATCTCTACGCCGTCGAAATCGATTCGAACGGCTACCTCGCCGGCGAAATTTTCAGCGCGCCCGCGGGCAATTCCTTCAACGCCGGCAGCCTCGCCGGCCCGAACTACGTCTTCACCGTGGGCGGCAATTCCGCGGCTGGCGCATACGCCGCGGGCGGCGTCATCACTTCCGACGGCGCCGGCAATATCTCTGGCGGCGTCGTCGATAACGACGTCGCCGGTACCGCCACCGCGGACACCAGCCTCGGCTCCTGCCCGTACACCGTCGACGCCACCACCGGCCGCGTCGACCTGCAGATCTGCCCTTCCGGCGCCACGGCGCTCGAGTTCGCCGCGTATCCCACGGCGCAAGGCGCGGCGCTGCTGCTCGAAATCGATTCTTCCGCCACTGCGGGCGGCACGGCGTATCTGCAATCCGCCACGCCCGGCCAGCTTTCCGGCAACTTCGGCATGGCCTTCGCCGGCCACGGCATTTTCCAGAACGCGCCGCTTTCCTATCAATCGAACGCCGAAGGCCAGGCCACTCTCGCGGGCACGGGCGTGAGCGGCGGCAATCTCGACATCAGCAACTACGGCGCCGTGTACACCAGCGATCCGCTCGCCACGGCCGTCGCCGCGACGCCCAGCACGCTCACCGCGCCCGATTCGAACGGCCGCGGCACCGCCGCGCTGATCACCACGAATCCTCCGGCCACCTACAACATCGTCTACTACATGATCGACGCGAATCACGCCGTCTTCGTCGGCCAGGACAAAAACCGCATCGAAACCGGCATCGCCATCCTGCAGTTCTAGAATTGCGTCAGGGCACGGCTTCAGCCCCTGAGGCTGCCGCCTGTGTTTGCGTTGTGGGTTTGAATTCGCCTTTTGAATTTTCGGGTGCCGCGTCCTTTGCCGGTTTTGCAAAGGGTGCGTAGCCTTTGCAGTCGCGCCGGCCTCCTGCCGGCCAACCCTCCCGTGCCCTGGGAGCGCCACTCTCCCGAGTGGCGTCCTCGCACCTGCCGCACGCCTCTCGCGCCGCCGCTCGCCGTAAACTGCGTCAGGGCACGGCTTCAAGCCCTGCCGTTAACCACGCCAAGCGAGAACGGCTTCAGCCGCTGAGGTTGCCGCCTGTGTCTGCCCTGTGGGTTTGAATTCGCCTTTTGAATTGAATGCGAGCGGTTTCAGCCGCTAGGGTTGCCGCCTGTGTTTGCCTTTGTGGGTTTGAATTCGCCTTTTGAATTGAATGCGAGCGGTTTCAGCCGCTGAGGTTGCCGCCTGTGTTTGCCTTTGTGGGTTTGAATTCGCCTTTCGAATTTCCGGGTGCCGCGTCCTTTGCCGGTTTCGCAAAGGGTGCGTAGCCTTTGAAGTCGCGCTGTCATCCTGAGCGCAGCGAAGGACCTCTCTTCAGCCTTTCCTCTTACGCTGTCATCCCGAGCAGAGTGTCGCGACAGTAACGAGGAATTGACTTGCTTTGTGCTGCACTTAGTTTAAGATGCGCGCACTCAGAGCCTCGGGTGTCCCACATCGGGGGTGCGCAATGCGTCTTGCGCCAAAAGCAAATGATCCGGCTGTCCTGTCATACCTCGCACTGCGAAAAGCCGTTGGGGCCGTCGCTCTGGCATTGCCGTTTGCGGTTGCTGTTCCAATTTGGCTCCTGACGCATGCGCTCCAGACTTCAATCAGCGGCTACTACTACACGGGAACCCGAAACGTTTTTGTTGGAAGTCTTTGTGCCATTTCGATGTTCATGCTTTGTTGCAGAGGCTACGACCGGAAAGACGAAGTTGCTGGGATCATGTCAGCGGTCTGTGCCATCGGTGTCGCCTTTTGTCCGACGGCTCCCTACTGCCCAACCCGACACGAGGAGATTGTCGGTTGGATACATTACTCATTTGCGGGCGTACTCTTCTCCATCCTTGCCTACTTTTGCCTCGTCCTATTTAAGATGAGCGCTGCAAATAGGCATCTAACTCGTCAGAAACTACAAAGAAACCGCGTATACACGGCGTGTGGGCTTGCGATCATCGGCTCCATGGTTTCGTTGGCACTGCTGGATAAAGGGCTTCACGTGCATCGCCTCTTTGGAGCCGTCGGCACAGTCTTCTGCTTTGAATCGACCTCTCTTTTCGCCTTTGGAGTCGCGTGGCTCACCAAGGGCGAAACATTTCTAAAGGACAACTCTGCGGAGGTCGTGACCACTGAATTCAGCCGCGGCCGACCGGGACCCCGACCACTCCTAGAGCGTCTAGGTTCTTTGTTCAGCTCTGGCGTTCGTCCGCTACAGCAACCTAGTTCCTTCGCTGAGACCCTCCAAAGCATAGCGTCTCTCCCTTTTCAGGAACGCCTCGGACCCGCCTTCCAAAATCCGACAGACCTGTTCCCGGATGCCGGTTTCCTCTGAGCTGTCTTCTAAAGCGCCAGACGCGTAAGTAATGTGCGGCAAACCGTCGGGCCGCCGCCCGCAAGAAGCAACGATTACCTGCTCGGAATCCGCGTTAACGACCAAGTTTGGGTTATGGGTTATGAGTATGATCTGTCGCCGATTCTTCGCGCTCTTGAAATACCGAGTTAAGAGATTATAAATCGATTCGTTGTCGAGGTTCTCGTCTGGCTGATCAACCACGAGAGGGCGAGTGTCTGTCACGTCCATACCGAGATACAGGATTAGCAACACGATTCCCTTTGTTCCTGGCGATAACTTCTCGAGCTCAACTCCGTTGTACTTAAGCCCGTAGCTGAGACTGATGTGTTCGACTTCATAGAGCCAGTTCAGTAAGTCTTCTAAGGTCACGCCGGACCGAAGGTAGTTTTGAGGGCGCAGATCGGGCTTCCGGAACTCGTCCATGAAAGTCCTGTGTGTCGCCCCGATCCTTTTAGGCTCGCCGGACACCCAAGCTGGCACGAGAATTCGCCGCGCTACGCTACCCAGCTCCTGCATGGTGCCGTACGGTATGGTCTTTCTCTGGTCGAACAGCACGCCTCCCCTGTCGAGCCACTTTTCCACGTCGGCTTCCCATCGAATGGAAAACTCAAGATCTTGCGCCCCAGTTCCACCAACGCTGGTCCTCACAGTTGCGTAAAGTTCCTCCAACGTGGATTGTTCCTTGTTCAGCGTCGTGAAGTAAGAGACGTACTCGTTGGAGCGTTCATTGCGGCTCCGCGCAAGGCGCTCTCTCAGCGGACCCTCAATTTGCGCAACTTCGCTGTTAATTCTGTCAATCTCGGGTGCAATACCGGCCAGCCGCGTTTGGATCGCCTTTATCTTTTCTTGGCGGGCTTTGTCGGCCGAGTCTTGCTCGGATAGAGCTTTAATCTGAGTCACAAGCCATCGGAGCGAGCCCTCTTCTGGATTCTCCAGAGAGCCTTCGGCTTTCGCAATGAGGCCTTTTAAGCGCGCATCTTCCTGATCGAGAACCCTCCCCGTCTCACCCGCGAACTTGGGTTGGAAGGTCCACAGGTCCGCTTCTGGTATATCCAACTGTTTTAGAACGAACGAAACCTCGGAGTAAAACCGAGTCATTTGAACCTCGAAACTTGAAACGCGCGATTTCACATCCGCGATCTTCTGTAGCCGCTGTTTGTGTGACGCCACTGCCTGCTGCAGCGCGTTCAGCGCGTCTCTCCTCTGTTTTAACTCTCTCTCGATCCTAGCCTCCTCCGCAGAGGTGGCCTGTGGCAGCTGCTTTGTCAGTCCGTCTCTCTCTTCTATGAGCTTCCGTATGCGGGCCTTTTTCTCCGGGACCTTGGCAACGAGGTCACGCAGCTCGCATTCCTCGCGTATCAAGCGACGGATCTCTTGGCGGATTCGCTCTCCCTCTTCTCTGATACGCTCGGTTCGTACTGTGCGAAGTTCCTCAAAATTGGACGCGTTCAACGTATCGGTTGGGTCGATGTTGGAGAAAATGACGGACTCGATTTCGCGAACTAGTTCACTCCCGATTCTGTCCTCCGAGCAGAGGCGTTCCACGAATTTCTGGGAGAGGTACCGGACGTCTCGAGCACCCGGCTGGTCTTCGTAGAGCGTCGCCTCTGACACTGCATCATCTGCCCACCCGAGCTCCACAGAAAGCCCCTGTATGTGTCCCGCCGCGCGGTTCAGGAATCCGTCGCCTTCCGACTGCCAGCTACCTGACGCGAACGCAATGAGCTCTGCAAGCGCGGACTTGCCGGATCCCTTCTGTCCTATGATTGAGACCAATCCCGGATTAAGTGACATGGAAAAATCATCGAACCAACCACCGCTGTTCCTTATTTTGACGGTGCGTATCACTCGGGCCAAATCGTAGTAGACCGGCGGCGTGGGGCCGATGTGAACACGGTCACCCGGCTCGTAGAGAATTTGCCTCAATCCTTCAAAGGTTGTATCGGCCTTGATCCAGCAGTAGCGGTTCCCATCGGGCTTGAAAAGCTTCGCGATTTCGTGCGCGTCCGAACCATGTACGCAGGGCTTCGGCCCACCAAGATCGTACACCGCCGCTCGCTCTTCGGCCGAGCCCTGAGCCAGCCAAAACTCCCGCTCGCCCGGGCGCCCCGAGAACAGAATGTGGCTGAAGCGGGTCACTTCGCCACGCAAAGCGGCCCAGCCACCCTCCTTCCTGAATCCGGAAAGCCCGTCGTCTCCAGCCGCTACAGCTATCAGCGAGTTGTGATTAAGCCAGTGTTCACCCTTGTACCACGCCCGAAATCCAGCAAAGTCGACCTTGAATTGAGTCACCCCGACAGCGAGCGCCCCCCGGTCGCTTGCAGCCCCAGGATTGAAGGCTCGCCCAAGGGCGATCAGTTGCTCTGGGACGCACGAATAAACCCTTTTGTTAAACTCCCAGTGCAAGCGAGCGAGTGCGTTGAGAACCTCAGACTCATGGTTGATGTCGTCGGGACAGACCAAAACATGGATATTAATCGCCGTCGCCTTTTCAGTGGGCGGAGCGATCCGGAACTCTATGTTCGGGATCAGGAGCTCTAAGTGATTCAAACGAGCGTCTGTGGCTCTCAGCTTCCGAAGCTTGGAATAGTTTGTAATGGACATGTAATCCGTCACGCCTAGGACCCTGACCTCGCGATGCTCGGCAATGGCACCTAGATACTCGTCCCAGCTCCCAAAGCCATTGTTAAGAGCGGTGTCGGGCGTATGAACGTGGAGGTCCCACCGACGCCACTCCGATCCTCTTTGAAACATCTGATTTCTCCGAACTACTATCACTTCAAATTTCAGCGAACTATACACCGATCGGTATGTTAGCATCCAGGTACCCGCAGGCCGGAAACCAGCACCTGCACAAAGAGGCCAAATTATGCCGCGAAACTCGATGTCTTCAGTTATACAGGTCGTTGTGGCCCTGATCGGTTTCGCTGGAGTTGTGACCGTGGGATGGTGGGAATTCGGGCGGAACAAAACGCTAACGCCGCACCTCTACGCGATCAACGTCAAAGACGTGGCAACCATGTCGCCCATCGAACACGCTCAGGTGACGCTGGCGTGGCCAACTCACAACGACCTGAAACCGACGGGCTCCGACGGCGAGGCGAGTTTCCAAGTATTAGGGACCGACAAGCCGATCCGGGCCCACGTATATGTGACAGCCGAAGGCTACACGTCGCAGGATCGCGACGTCGACATACCCCTCATAGACTCGAATGACATATTTACCCTAGCCCGTCAGGGGAGGCCCGAGCCTGCGCATGTGGCTTTCACCAAGCTGTTTAGCTCGGGTACCGTGCTAAGTGGTGTGATGAAGGGATGGAGCCCGTGGTACACGGTTCAGGCGGACGCGCCTCCGCCGGGCTACGAGGTCGATCTCGATCCCGGAAAGACCCGCTTCGAGGTGTCGGGGGATCGGAACTGCAACAGCTGGGGCGTTTGCGAGTGGGCCGACCACACCCCGCACGGCGTTTCATTCCGATTCATGCTCCAAGGGCATGACGAATGGCCCTACCCCGGGCAGGTGCCTGGGATCGGATACCTCTACGTAGCCTACAAGCCGATTTCGCAATAATTCGCCGAGGGCAGCCGCGGGTTCGGAGGGGCTCCAGCGTCAAGACGACTGCAGCTTTCGCCTCTGAGAGACATCCTGAACGTAGCGACAACGTAGCGACTGCGCCAGACTCGCAAGAAACCTCTTGCTTTTTGCCTCAGAGTTATGCTATAATACACTTTCCCAATAAATACTAAATATAATGGTTTTTGTGCGCCCACCCGGTGTGGTGTGCGCGGGACTTGCCCGCCGACTGCTGGCGAGCCTGCCCGCCGATCGCTGGCGGGGGTAACCCGTGTGTTTTCAACGCGGGCGGAAAGGAGGGATCGCTCGGTGACGAAACGTAGCGCTGCCACCCAAACAGCCTTGCCTCCGTGCCTTCCTGCGTCCCTGCCCTCCGCCTCATTTCTAATCGCGAACCGGAATATTAGAAACCCTGCTAACCCCCGCCTCTTCACGGCCTTACATTTTTCTAATCGCGAAAAATCGCCGTTTCGTCGAGGTGGCTTCTTCGAGGGTCGGAGCCTGCTCGTTGGCAGACGAGGCTTAAGCTCCGATATGGCCGCTCGCTCCGCTCCTAATCGCAACAGTCCAGAATTAGAAATCGAGCTAACACCATGAAAACAAAGGACAAAAGAATTTCTAATCGCAACAAGAGAGGATCTTCTCGCCCTGCTGTTGCAGGCCGCCCCTCAGCCAACGGGTCGCGGGTCGCGAGCCACTGTTCGCGGGGCTTAATCTACGGTAGAGGGATTAAAACGAGGATGCGACGAGCATCCTCGTCCAGAGCGGGCAACGCGAGCCGAGGGATCTCTCGACCGACAAATCGCGAGCCCAGGGCGAAACTCCTGCGAACTTTAATCTACGGTAACGGGATTAATTTCTCTCGTAAGTTGTTGAAAACAAAGGAAGGAGGCCAGCCTTAATCTACGGTTCCACGGGGGCGCGGCTCGCGAATCGCGGGCCGGGTTTCTCCCAGCCACTTGCGAGTCGCTGGCCCAGGAGTTCGGATGAGAACCGGCTCTGGCCAAAGACGGCGAATGCGTTTTCGGGCCCTAAGGTGAATGTCGTATGGCCTACTAAGAAGGAGCGTGCTAACAAAAGAAGTTAGTCCAGCCAGGGAGGGCACTTATGCCCGGCATACTGGTAGCGGAAGATAATCCCTCGGTCCGGAAAGTGATGCGCGCCCAGCTAACTGCGAGAAATCTGCCCGTGTGCGGCGAGGCGGAAGACGGTGAGGAGGCCGTCTCGATGGCGCGAGAGCTGAAGCCCGACGTGATTCTGCTCGACCTTGCGATGCCGAAAATGAATGGTCTCGAGGCCGCGTCGATCTTGAAAGAGGAAATGCCCGCCGCGCGCACCGTTTTGTTCACGATGTATACGGAAGCGGTGAGCATCGCCTTCAGGTCGAAGCTGACGCTTTTTGACGCGGTGATCGCGAAGTCGGAGGGCATGGACAAACTGGCGAAGTGCGTGCGGAAATTGCTCGATGGGTCGGGCAAGCCGCTGCTAACGCCGCGGCGCAGCGCCTGTTAGATTTCTTTGCGTAGAAACGAAGACAAGAAAGAAGAAGGTCCTTCGTCCCGGTGACGCATCCGGGCACGGAAGATCAACAGCAGAGCAGCGTCCGGGACGCTGAGTGACCAGCAGATCCCTCACCGCCGTTCCCGCAGACCGCGCGGGGCTGGGTTCGGGATGACACGCGCGATAGGCCGGCAGGATGCCGGCGCTACAAAACCGAAGATCGAACTGCCACAGCCGCCCACCCTTTGCAGAACCGGCAAAGAGTGGGGCACCCGAAAATTCAACACCAAAGCAAAATCAAAGACCAAAAGGCAAATTCAAGGTCGGGGCTGGGTTCGGGATGACACGCGCGATAGGCCGGCAGGATGCCGGCGGTACAAAACCGAAGGTCGAACTGCGACAGCGACCCACCCTTTGCAGAACCGGCAAAGAGTGGGGCACCCGAAAATTCAACACCCAAAGCAAAACCAAAAACCGAAAGGCAAATTCAAAAGCGGCTCAGGATGGGACGGTGACGGGAGCGGGCGGCGTGCCGATGGAGTCGAGGGGTGGAAGTGGGGCGGGGATCTCCCAATCGCATTTATCGTTGAGGCAGGCGCGGAAATTGCCCTGCTTGGTGCGCTTTTCGACGATGAAGGGCGCGCCGCACTTGGGGCACGGCTCGTTGATTGGCTCGTAGGGCGTGGTGAAGTCGCAATCGGGATAGCGGCTGCAGCCGTAGAAGATGCGCGCGCGGCCGCGTCCCTTGGATGAGCCGCGGCGGACGAATTCGCCCTCCTTGCACTTCGGGCACTTGATGCCGAGCGTGATCGGGCGCGTGTACTTGCACTTCGGATAGTTCTGGCAGCCGATGAAATCGCCGAAGCGGCCGGCGCGCTTCAGAAGTTCGCCGCCGCAGTCGGGACACTTTTCGCCGAGAGGAACGTCGGGCTGGCGCGCCTTGCGCGTGCCTTCGACGAGGCGGCGCGTGGTGCGGCAATCGGGATAGCCGGTGCACGCGAGGAAGCTGCCGAAGCGCCCGCGCTTCAGAGCCATCTCGCGGCCGCAATTTTCGCAGTACTCGGTCTTGTTCTCGGAGTCGTCGGCGGGAAGGTCGGGCGCGAGGTCCTGAATGAAGTCGCAATCGGGATAGCGCGAGCAGCCGAGGAAGAAGCCATGGCGGCTGATTCGCTCGAGTAGTTCGCCCTGTCCGCACTTCTCGCACTTCTTGCCGGTGGGGATGCCGATCTTGTAGGAGACCATGTGCTCGTCGGCATTGGCGAGGTCGACGACGAATTTTTCCCAAAATTCCTTCACGGATTCGCGCCAGGGGAGCTTGCCTTCCTCGATTTCGTCGAGTTCCTCTTCGAGGCGCGCGGTGAAGGTGACGTCGAAGACGTCGTCGAAGGCTTTGACGAGCAGATCGCTGACGCGCTCGCCGAGCATGGTGGGCGTGAAGCGGCCTTGCTCCTTCTTGACGTACTCGCGCTCGACAATCGTGGAGATGATCGAGGCGTAGGTGGACGGGCGGCCGATGCCCTTCTCTTCGAGGTCTTTCACGAGCGTGGCTTCGGTGTAGCGCGGCGGCGGCTCCGTGAAATGCTGCTCGGGGCGAACGGGCTCAGCGAGGCGCAGCAACTGGCCTTCGGTGACGCGCGGAAGAGCGCGGCCCTCGTCGCCCTCGTCCTTCTCTTCATCCTCGCGATCGGCGCCCGCGGCGGGGAGCTGATAGACGCGGAGGAAGCCGTCGAACTTCTGGACGGAGCCGGTGGCGCGGAACGTGTAGTCACCGGCGGAGATGTCGATGGTGGTCTGGTCGAAGACGGCGGGAAGCATCTGCGACGCGACGAAGCGCTGCCAGATGAGTTGGTAGAGCTTGAAGAGGTCGTCATCGAGATACTTGCGGACGTCTTCGGGAGTGCGGGAGACGTCAGTGGGACGCACGGCCTCGTGGGCTTCCTGCGCGTCCTTCTTGGACTTGTAGAAATTGGGCTTCTCGGGGAGGTAGTTCGGGCCGAAGCGCTGGGGAATCAGCTCGCGGACTTGGGCGAGCGCGTCGGCGGAGACGTTGACCGAATCCGTGCGCATGTAGGTGATGAGCGCGACGGAGCCTTCGTCGCCAAGGTCAACGCCTTCGTAAAGGCGCTGGGCGAGGCCCATGGTGCGCTTGGCCGTGAGGCGCAGGCGGTTGTAAGCGGCCTGCTGCAATTTTGAAGTGGTGAAAGGCGGCGCGGGATTGCGGCGCTTTTCGCGCTGCGCGATCGAGGCAACTTGCCACTTGGCTTTGCTGACGGCGGCGACGATCGCGTCCGCGGCTTCCTGGTTCGCGACGGCGATGTCCTCGCCCTTGAACTTGTTGAGCCTTGCTTCGAAGATGGGCGGCTCACCAGCGTCGAGCATGGCGTGGATGGTCCAGTATTCCTGCGGGACAAAGGCGCGGATGAGCTGCTCGCGCTCGACGATCAGGCGGAGGGCGACGGTCTGGACGCGGCCGGCGGAGAGGCCGCGGCGGACCTTGTCCCAGAGAAGCGGCGAAATTTTGTAGCCGACGATGCGGTCGAGGACGCGGCGGGCCTGCTGGGCGTCGACGAGGTTGGTATCGACCTGGCGCGGCTTTTCGAAGGCGGCGCGGATGGCCTTGGGCGTGATTTCGTTGAAGGTGACGCGAAAGATTTTCTTGGGGTCGATGGGCGGGATGCTGATCTCGTCGCGATTCTTCTTGCCCTTGCCCTTGGCGGCCTTTCCCTTATCTTTGGCGTCCTTATCCTTGGCTTCCTCGGCGGCGGCTTTGGCATTGCCGTTGGAGGCGACTTCGTCCTCGGTGAACTTGGCGGGCTTCGAGAGGACCATGGCGACGTGCTGGGAGATGGCTTCGCCCTCGCGGTCGGGGTCGCTGGCGAGGTAGACGGCTTCGGCGGTGCTGGCCGACTTGCGCAAGTCGTTGATGACTTTGCCCTTGCCCGGGATGATGAGGAGGGTGGGCTCGAAGATTTTGGGATCGTCGAGCGAGACGGGCTTCTTGGACGCCGCCTTTTCGGCGGCGGCCTTGGCCTTCTTGCCGCGGGCCTTCTTTTTCTTCCGGGCCGGCTCGTCGGGCAGACGGATGCCGATGGTCTTCTTGGGCAGGTCCATGACGTGGCCGACGGAGGCCTTCACCGTGTAGCCGCTGCCCAGATATTTGTTGATGGTCTTCGCCTTAGCGGGCGATTCGACGATTACGAGTGATCTTGCCATGCTTTACCGGGTTCCTCTGTGTTTCCCGTGAAACATTTTGAGAATGGGAAGCCGCGCATCTGAGATGTATGCGCGCTCCCATCCTAACCTGTCGTCCGTTGGATGATTACAACAGGACTTTCAGGAATTGCTTGCCAGGTAACTGGCGTACCACGCCTTTCATCTCCAAGTCAAATAGGGCGGCCAGGACTTCTGAGGATGTCATGCCGGAACGCTCGACCAAATCATCGACGTGGTGGGCTTCATCGAGGCTCAGGAGGTCATAAACCGGCCGCTCGGACGGGCCGAGTGCCCCCTCCATTAGAGACGTGCGCTCCTCGGAGGTTGCAGTTTCGACGGGAGTGAGCTCGGCGCGGACGGGGGTGGGGAGCTCCTCGACGACGTCCTCCCAGCCGGTGACGAGCTTCGCGCCCTGCTTGATGAGCTGGTTGGGGCCGAAGCTGGCGGGCTGGGTGGCGTTGCCTGGGACGCCATAGACTTCGCGGCCGAACTCCATCGCGAGGCGCGCTGTGATCAGGGAGCCGGAATATTGGGCCCCTTCCACGACGACGACGCCCAGAGCCATCCCCGCGATAATGCGGTTGCGGATGGGGAAGTTCTGCGGAGCGGGAAAGGTGCCCAGCGGAAATTCGCTGATAATGGCGCCACGCTTTTCGATTTCGTCGAAGATCTTCTTGTTCTCCTTTGGGTAGACGACGTCGATGCCGCACCCGAGAACACCGATGGTGGCGCCAGCAACGGAAGCCAAGGCGCCGCGATGGGCGCTGGCGTCGATGCCGCGAGCCAAGCCGCTGGTGACGACGAGGCCGCGGTCGGCGAGATCGCGTCCCAGGCGCTCAGCCATTTGATTCCCGTAAGGGGTGGGGCGTCGCGCACCGACGACGGCGAGGAGATGGCGATTCAGAAGTCCAATGTTTCCTTTGACATACAGGAGGGGAGGGGGGTCGTAGATTTCCCGGAGGCGGGAGGGATATTCGGGCTCGTCCCAAGTGAGGAGGCGACAGCCGGAGGCTTGTGCCTGGGCCAGTTCGCGGGCGGCATCGCTCAAGGGACGGCGGCCATGGATGGCCTGGGCGGTGGCGGCGGGAAGGCGTTGGGCTTCGAGCGAGGTGAGCGAAGCGCCGAAGATGGCGTCGGGGCTGCCAAACTCGCGAAGAAGCTTTCCGGCCATGCGTGCGCCAAGGCCGGGAGTCAATGCGAGCGCCAACCATCCCAAGTATTGGTCGGGTTCCATCGGGCTGAGTAACAGAGAGCGGGCTTATAGCACAGGGGCGGAAGAAGTGTAGATACGTGGAACTACGCAAAAGGCGGCGCACAAGCGTGCGTAAAAGCCGCAAGGAGGGCGGAGGTCAGTTTTCGGTGCGAGTGTAGATGATGCGGCCGCCGCGAATCGTGTGCGCAAGAGGCGCGCCACGCGAAGGCTGAGGATGAAGCCGAAACGGTGTCTCCGTGCTCTAATGGTGGTGAATCCGAACCATTCTGGGAGGCGGCCATGAGTTCTTCTCCGGTACCGAGCGCGCTCGACGCGCAGACGCAAACTTTTCCTGTGTTGACGCCAGCGCAAATCAACCGCGTGCGGGCCGTGAGCAAGGTGCGGCGCGTGGAAGAGGGCGAGATCCTGTTTCAGCCGGGCGACACGAATATTCCGTTTTTCGTGATGCTCTCGGGGAAGATGGAGATCGTGCAACCAAGCTTTCAAGGCGAAGTGCCGGTGGCGAAGCACGTGGCAGGCGAGTTCACGGGCGAATTGACGATGATCTCCGGACGGCGGTCGCTTGTGCTGGGACGCGTGACGGAGGCGGGCGAGTTCCTGGAGCTAAGCGCCGATGGATTGCGAGCGCTGATAGCCAAAGACGCGGAGCTGAGCGAGATTTTCATGCGCGCGTTCATCCTGCGGCGGCTGGAGCTGATCCGGCACAACCGGGGAAACGTGATTTTGATGGGTTCGCGGCATTCGGCGCAGACGCTGCGTTTGCGTGAGTTCCTGAGCCGAAACGGCCATCCCTACACGTACGTCGACCTGGATACGGACGCGACGTCGCAGGAGCTGCTGGACCGATTCCAGGTGAAGATCGAGGAGGTTCCGGTGGTGATTTGCAGCGCCAGCGGAAATGTGATGCGCAACCCGACGATTCAGGGGCTGGCGGATTGCCTGGGATTGAACACGAGCATCGACGAAGCGCAGGTGCGGGACGTGATCATCGTGGGCGCAGGACCTTCCGGGCTGGCGGCCGCGGTGTACGCGGCTTCGGAAGGACTGGATGTGCTGATGATCGAGACGACTTCTCCGGGCGGGCAGGCGGGATCGAGCTCGAAGATAGAGAATTACCTGGGATTCCCGACGGGAGTTTCCGGGCAAGAGCTGGCGACACGCGCATTCACTCAGGCGCAAAAGTTCGGGGCGAAGATGATGGTAGCGCACAGCGTGGCGAAGCTCGATTGCACGAGGCGCCCTTACAACATCGTGCTCGACAACGGAAACAAGCTGCCGGCGAGAGCGGTAGTGATTTCGACAGGGGCGCAATACAACAAGCCGCGAATCGCGAACCTGGAGCGGTTCGAGGGCCAAGGAGTGTATTACGGCGCGACGAACATGGAGTCGCAGCTCTGCGTGGAGGAAGACGTGGTCATCGTGGGCGGCGGGAACTCGGCGGGACAGGCGGCGGTGTATCTCTCGCAGACCGCACGCAAGGTGTACATGCTGGTGCGCTCGGGAAGCCTCTCGGACACGATGTCGCGCTATTTGATCCAGCGGATCGAGCAAAACCCGGCGATAGAGATGCATTACAGGACGGAGATTGTGGGGCTCGAGGGGGACACGCATCTCGAACGCGTGACCTGGCGCGACAAGGCGAAGGATGAGACTTCCACGCACGATATCCGACACGTGTTCATTATGGCCGGGGCATCGCCGCGAACGGAATGGCTGCAGGGGTGCGTGGCGATGGACAGCAAGGGATTCATCGTCACGGGACGCGAACTGGAAACGGCGAACCACGCTCCGCATTGGCCGCTGACGCGGCCTCCGCAAATGTTGGAGACAAGCCTGCCGGGAGTTTTTGCGGTGGGCGATGTGCGGGCGGGCAGCGTCAAGAGGGTGGCGTCGGCAGTGGGCGAAGGAGCGATCGCGATTCACCTGGTGCATCGTTCGCTGGCGGAGGCTTAAGGGCGCGCGGACGGGCGCGGCGAATTCGAGGGCTTCGCGCGGCTGTGCTATATTGAAGTAGATTCACATTATGATGACCAAGATCAGAGGAAAGACTTGGCTTCAGGTGTGAAAGAGTGCGTGTGAGAACTAACGTAGATGGCCCTCAGCGGCTGAAGCCGCCGCCATTTGGCGCCGGTTACGGCACGGCTGAAGCCGTGCCCTGACGCAAACCGCAGGTTCTCACACGGACTCTGAAGGTTCCGGCGGGGATGAATCCCCGCCCTTCCGAACCAGTTCTGTATAGGTAGATTGACTTCGTGAAGAAGCTAAGAATTTCCATCGTTGAGTTCCTGAATACGGCTCCGCTGGTGTGGGGATTCGCGGAAGGGCCGCTCGCGGGCAAGTACGATCTTTCGTTCACGCTGCCGTCGCAATGCGCCGAAGCGCTGCGGCGCGGCGAGGCGGACATCGCAATCATTCCTTCGATTGAATATCAACGCATCGAGAACGTAGTGGCGCTGCCGGGAATGGCGATTGCGGCGAAGGGCGAAGTGCGCAGCATTCTGGTGGTGGCGAAGCGGCCGATCGAAATGGCGAAGCGAATCGCGCTGGACACGAGCTCGCGGAGCTCCGCGGCGCTGGTGCGGCTGCTGGCGAAGGAATACTGGAGGGTTGACCCTGAGTACGTGAACGTGCCGCCGGATCCTTCGGAGATGCTGAAACAGGCGGACGCGGCGCTGGTGATCGGCGACCCGGCTCTGCGCGTGGCACTGAAAATGGACGCGCTTTCGGGAAAGGCGCCGAGCGGCGAGCAGTGCTGCCAGGGCGATCCGGACGACATGCCGGTTCCCGGCTTCGAAACGATTTTCGTGTACGACATCGCGCACCAGTGGCGGGAAATGACGGGCAAGCCGTGCGTGCTGGCCATCTGGGCGGGACGGCGAGAGGCGATTACGCCTGAAGTGGTGAGCGATTTTCTGGCGTCGAAGGAATATGGCCTGAAGCGCGTGCGGGAAATTGCGGAGGCGGCGTCGATCAAACTGGATCTTCCGCCGCGCGCGCTGGAACGATATTTGATTGAAAACATTCACTTCGATCTGGAAGGCGAGTATCTGGAAGGTTTGCAGCTCTATTTCGAGAAGGCAGCCGCGGCAGGCTTGATTCCGCGGGCGCGCCCGCTCGAGTTCGCGACTTCTCCCGCCGCCGCATCCACCGCGCGCCGCGGAGCGTGACGGCGTGGAACAGATCGGCACGCTCACACGCCTAAGGCGGTATCCCGTAAAGAGCATGGCTGGGGAGGAATTACAGGAGGCCCGCGCCACGTTCGCGGGAATTGCGGGCGATCGCGTCTTCGCGTTCATCGACAATCAGAATCGATCGAATTTTCCGTGGATGACCGGGCGGCAGGGACACGAGATGATCCTGTTCCGCCCGCGGTTTTTGGATGCGCCGGCAATCGATGATGAGACGCCGCGCGCCGAACGTTATGCGACGGAAGTGACGACGCCCGAGGGGGAGACATTTCGCGTGGGCGATTCCGCGTTCACGGAGTACATGGAGAAGCGGTTCGGGCGCTCGCTGCGATTGCGATTTTCGGAGCGCTGCATGACGGATGCGCGGCCGGTGTCGATTCTGGGGCTGAGCACGGTGAAGGCTCTCTCGGCCGAGACGGGGATGGAGCTCGACCCGCGAAGATTCCGGGAGAATTTCCACGTCGATTGGCAGGACAAACGGCCTTTCTTCGAGGATGAACTCGTTGGGGAAGAGCTGCAAATCGGCGAGACGGTGACGCTGAAGGTGGTGAAGAAGGACGGGCGGTGCATGATGATCACGCTCGACCCGGACACGGCGGCGGTGTCGCCGCAGGTGCTGGAGCGCCTGGCGCGGGAGCACCGCGGGTGCATGGGAGTCTACGCGGCGGTGCTGCGCGAGGGGATCGTCCGCGTGAATGACCCGATTTACCTTGTTTAGGTTACACTGTACGCGATGGGACTGACGCCACAAGAAGCGCTTGAGCTGTTCAACTCAGACGATCTCATTGCGATTGGTATGGCGGCGAATGAAGTGCGCCGCGCGAAAACCGATCCGCGCGTGGCGACGTACCAGATCGACCGCAATATCAACTATACGAATTTTTGCACGGAATATTGCTCGTTCTGCGCGTTCTACCGGCCGCTGGGCGCGAAGGACGGGTACCTGCTGCCGCTCGAAACGATCTACGAAAAAATCGAGGAGATGCTGGAGCTGGGCGGCACGGGCGTGCTGATGCAGGGCGGACTGCATCCGGACCTGCGGATCGAGTTCTACGAGAACATGCTGCGGTCGCTGAAGGAGAGATTTCCGCAAGTGCATTTGCACTGCTTTTCGGCGCCGGAGATTACGTGCATCGCGGAGGTTTCGGGGCTTTCGCTGCGCGACACGATTGCGCGGCTGCGCGACGCGGGGCTCGATTCGATTCCGGGCGGCGGCGCCGAGATTCTGGACGATGAAATTCGCGCGCGGATTTCGCGACTGAAGTGCAAGTCGAGCGAATGGGAAGACATGCATCGGACCGCGCACGCGCTGGGAATGCGCACGACGGCGACGATGATGTTCGGATGCGGAGAGGAATACCGGCACCGGGTGAATCACCTGGAAACGATTCGCAGGATTCAGGAGGATACGGGCGGGTTCACGGCGTTCATTCCGTGGATTTTCGCGCCGGAAAATACGCCGCTGGGGAAGAAAATTCCGGAGGCGACGGCGTTCGATTACCTGAAGACGCTGGCGATCAGCCGGCTGTATCTGGACAACATCGATCACATCCAGTCGAGCTGGCTGACGCCGGGAATCAAGATTTGCCAGGTGGGCTTGCAGTTTGGCGCGGACGACGTGGGCAGCATCCTGATCGAAGAGAATGTGGTGTACGCGGCTGGGGTGCGGAATCGCACGAACGAAGCCGAACTGCGAAGGATTATTTCGGATGCGGGGTATATTCCGGCACAGCGCGACACGCTGTACCGGTCGTACGCATTGAAGTAGCGCGCCGCTTTTGTTTGGGTGCGTGGGACGAATCCTCTAGAAGCCATCTGGCCTTGTTGAGATCCCCGATTTTGATGGGCCTGAAGAGAGGTCCCTGCCTGCGGCAGGCAGGCCTCGCCTGCACGACCCGATCGAAAATCGAAAAGGCGCGATCTTCGACGAAGGAAAGGCGGCGGCGAAGCAAGCTTCGCCGAATGGCAGTCACCTTGGGCGCTGAGCGCGTGGCAAAGCGGCAGCAAGCTGCCGCACTCCGAAGCGCCTGCGGCGCTCAAAGCAAGCTGGCGCACTCCACAAAGCACGGGCACTGCAATCCTATTTTGAGATGCCTTCTAGTCGGTTTTCCGCAGGGTCAAGACGACTTCAGTTCCTTCCGGCAAGTCGAGGGCTTCCTGGGGCACAAGCACGCCATTGGCGAAGCGCGCGCGAATGGTGCGCGGTGCGGCGGCGGGTTTTGCCGCGGCGGTGGCGCGAGAACCGGCGGCTCGCGGGTTGTGATTTTCGATAGCGCCGGGACCAGTGGTATCGAGAGCGAGATTCGCGAGCGCGTCAGCATCGCGGTTCATTTCGCGGGGGACGTGCTCGATCACGAAGTAATCGAACTGGCGAGAGAGTTTTGCGGCGCGCTCGTGCAGCGGCTTCAGGTCGGCGCTCTTCACTTTGTAGCGGCCCTGCATCTGGCGGACGAGCAATTCGGAATCGCTGCGGACGCGAAGAGCCTTGATGCCGTTGGTGGCAGCGTAGTCGAGAGCGGCGAGGAGTGCGTAGTATTCGGCAACGTTGTTGGTGTCGCGGCCAAACTTTTTGCCCAGCTCGAGGATGACTTTGCCGCTCGGGTCGCGGAGGATGACGGCGTACGAAGCGGGGCCGGGATTGCCGCGCGAGGCGCCGTCGATATTCGCGATGTGAACGCCGGCGGGCGGCGCAGCGGAGCGCGAATCGGAAAAGAGATGGGCGCTGCCGGGATGCGAGGGTCGTGAAGGCGTCATGAAACGACGGAGTGCGGTGCGAAGCTATGCTTCATTCGCGGACGAGTTCGGCTGCTGCGTGTTGGGATTGGGAGCAGCCGCGGCCGCAGCTGCCGTAGGCTCGATGTAATAAAGGATGCGGGTGCAGGTCTCGCAGTGAAACATCTCCTCGCTTCCCGCACGGCGCATCTCCTGAAAAACGTGAGGGCGGATGCGCATGCCGCAGGCGGAGCACTTTTCGTCGCGCACTTCGGCGAGCGCGACGTTGTGATGCTTCTTGCAGATGCGCTCGTAGTGGTCCATCAGGTTTTCGGGGATGGCCTGAGCGACGCGGCTGTGCTCGGCGCTCAGCTCCGCGAGTTCCTTTTCGACCGAGGCCTTCTCCGCTTCGATTTTCGCGCGCTGGCCGGCCGCGACTGACTCGACTTCCTTCAGGATCTTCTCGGACGCTTTCACGCGAACGTCGAATTCTTCGGCTGAGACCATTTCCTGGAGCAACCGGTCTTCGGCCTTGGCGATTTCCGCCTCGGCGTTTTGCACTTCGTGCTGGAGCGCTTTATAGGCCTCGTTCGTCTTGATCTGCGAGGTTTGGTCGCGGTACTTGCGGACGCGTTCCTTCCACTGCTCGACGTCGAGCTCGTATTTCTTGCGGTCCTTGACGGCGGCAACCTGAGAGGCTTTGCTTTTTTCCAGCTCGGCCTTGGCGGCGTCGACGCGAGCGTTTACGTCGGCAAGTTTCTGAGGAAAGGCCGCGAGGCGGGCGCGAACGTCGTTCAGGCGGAGGTCTACGCTCTGAAGCTCCAATAAGTCCTGCAGAACTTTGTTCACAATCTTCCAATTCTAGCACATCGGGCGCGGGGGTCCCGGGGCGCAGTGCCGTGCGCAGCTGAAAGACAGGGGCGTGCGTCCTTTTTGGCGGGTCAAACGTATAACGGATATGATGGGCGCCGCAATCGTGACGTGGGAGGATTGCTTGGCCGGTGACAGCGATGTGGCCCGGCTTCGACGGGGCGATGTGGATGCGCTGGCGGAGCTGATTTCGCGGTATCAGAACCGGCTGTACCGGTATCTGTTGCGGCTGGTAAGAGAGCCTGCGACGGCCGAGGACCTGTTCCAGCAGACCTGGCTGAAGGTGGCGGAGAAGATTCGCGGGTTCGATCCCGCGCGGAATTTCGACGCGTGGCTGTTCACGCTGGCGCGCAACCTGGCCATCGATCATCTGCGCAGAATCCGGCCGGAGAGCCTCGACGAGCCGACGTCGGACGAGCCGGGCGCCGCGACGGCGGGCGACAGGCTGGTGGCGGCAACGCCAGCAGCGTTCGAGAAGGTGTTCGAGCGGGAGCGAGCGAGCCGGGTTGGAGCGGCGCTGCTGGAGTTGCCGGTAATCTATCGGGAGGTTCTGGCGTTGCGGTTCGAAGAAGAGATGAAGATCGAGGAAATCGCGCAAGTGCTAGGCGCGCCGCTTTCGACGGTAAAGTCGCGGCTGAGGCGGTCGCTCGAGCAACTGCGGCAGCAGCTCGAATCACGATATCCGGGAGTCGACTGGCAGTGAGCGAACACGACGAAATTCGGCGATTGCTGGCGCTGGCGTCGGCGGGCGCGTTGAGCGCCGCTGAGGAAGGGCGCGTGACGCGGCATCTTCAGTCGTGCAGCACGTGCTCGGGTGAATTGGAATCATGGCAGCTCATCGGCCGGGAGCTGCGGCGCCAGCCAACGCCTCAGGCGCCCGCGAACCTGGTGCAACGAACGCGCGCGCTGGCGGAGGCGCGGCTCGCGGAGGAGTCCGAGCAGCGCTGGCAGCGAAGCGTACTGATGTTCGTTGTGGCGTTTGCCTGGCTCCTGACGATCGTGAGCTGGCCTCTGTTTCATCTGGTGACGGGAGGGCTGCTGGGCCTGATGGATTCGCGCCTGAGCCATTCGTGGGTGAGCTTCGCAGGATTCACGACGCTCGTGTGGGTGGCCGGCGGATTTGCTGCCGTGGCGCTCTCGGTGCGTCAACGGCGCGAAAGGAGAATGGCATGAGCCGATTCAATCAAGAATTGCGTGTGGTGCCGCGGAATGCGTGGATTGTCGGCGTGCTGCTGTATCTATGCGCCGCGATACCAGTGTTTGTGTTTGCGATACCGAGTGACTTGCAGATGCGGCGGTGGCCTCTATGGGACCAGGCGCTGTTTGCCTTCGGAATATTCCTTCCGATCGTGGTGCTTGTCGCGTTGATTGGATACATCTACGGCGACGCGAAGCGCCGCGGCATGCGGTACGTAATGTGGACGCTGCTGGCCATCTTCATTCCGGACGCAATCGGAATCATCATTTACTTCCTGCTGCGCGATCCGCTGCCGAAGACGTGCCCGGGGTGCGGGAGGCCGGTTAAGTCCGGGTTCGCGTTCTGCCCGCATTGCGGGACCACGGTACAGCCGGCGTGCCCGAATTGCGGACACGCCGTCGAGCTGGACTGGGCGAATTGCCCGAAGTGCGGCCAGAAGTTGCCGTCGCAATCGACGCGAGCAGCCTGAAACGCAAGCGTTCGCAGAAGGCGCGGCTGTTTATGCCGACGGGTGAAGCTCCCGGCCCACGAGCATGGCGTCCACGAAGAAGCCGATGCCGATGGCGATGGGGATGATTCCAAAAACGGCGGCTTCGACGCTGTCTGGCTCGAAACGGCTCAGGGCCAGAAACGCAAGCGTGTAGCCGAGCCCTCCTGCCGTCAGGAGAATGCCGGCCCTGCGCGAACGAACGTGAGGCGGCAGTTCATCCGCTATCGGCACCGGCACACCCTTGGAAATGGCCGCGAGGCGTTCCTCCGTGCGAAGTCTTCGGACGCGATACCAGGCGTAGATCATGGCCAACGGCACGGTGAAGGTCAGCAGAACGGCTGTGAATTCGACAAGCTCCATTTCGTTTCTCCTCTCGATCCTGTGCAGACTGTGTAGAAGTCGGGCTGCTTGCAGCCCTTCCCAGTGTGAGGTACGCAGGAATGGCGGAGTATGTTCCGAGTGCCAGCTGGCGAAAAGTAGCTGAGTGCGGACCTTAAGGCGCGGGCTGAACTTGCATATTCTGGTCGACGGCGTAGTTTGTGCAGCCTGGATTTGTGGTGGCGGGGCAATGCGCGACGGCGCGAAAACTTCCGGCGGACGCCTCGACGTCGTAGGTATAGCCGTCGCGGCTGGTACGCTTCATGGTCAAGGCGCCACTGGAGACCAGGTCATCGAGCGAGGCGTACGAGCCGTGCTCGGCCTGATAGGCGCGTTCGGCTTGCGCGATCCCTAGCAGATCGCCTTTTACTCCGACAACGTCGATGGTCTGCATCGGGGTCGACGCGCCGGTCCCCTCGGCCCGCATTTGCGAGAACCAGACTTTATAGGCGACGACGGCAATCACGGCGACGACCAACAGTCCTACGACGCTGCGCATCACATCCTCCAGCCGCTGAGATTATCCGCGAGAGAATTCGGAGCGCTTCGAATTCAGCTTAGCGTTTGACAGAGGCGGCCGCAATCGACCGCGGTCCGATGAGTAAAGGGACGATCCGGCCCACGACGAGCGCTGTTTGCACCATTTGAGTGCAATCATTTTGGCCGCGCGTGCGTCTAAGGACCTTAGCGCAATTGCGGCGGTGCAGTTTCGATGGCTGGCTGAGTTCCTCGTTTGACACTCCCGGCCCGCATCAGGATACTGGGTGTCGCGCGTTCCGCCGGCGCTCCATGCAGTGTTATTCCGTCGTTTTGGGGGCAAGAACCATGAAAAGACTCGTTCGGCTCGTTGCCTTGGCCGCGGCCGTTGCGACGTTGTTTGCGGCGTCTTCCTTCGCGCAAGAGAAGGAGATGGGCGTCCGGCCGCCCAAACTGAATTTCACGACGCACACGCTGGCGAACGGCCTCAAGGTGGTGCTGCTCGAGGAACATTCCGTACCGGTGATCAACCTCCAGATCTGGTATCACGTCGGCTCGAAGGACGAGCGCCCCGGCCACACCGGATTCGCGCACCTTTTCGAGCACCTGATGTTCAAGGGCTCCGCCCACGTCGGAGCAGACGAGCATTCCCGCATCATTGAGGCGGTGGGCGGGTTTGACAATGCGGAGACGAACGACGACTCGACCGATTTCTACGAGACATTCCCGAGCGAGTACCTGGAGCGCGTGCTCTGGCTCGAGGCCGACCGCATGGGAAGCTTGAATGTCGACGAAGCGAATTTCCAGTCGGAGCGCCAAGTGGTGGAGGAAGAGCGGCGCGTCCGCGTCGATAATCAGCCGTACGGCTCGATCGAGGAAGATCTTCGCGCCGCCGCCTTCACGGTACACGGCTACCATCACACGGCGATCGGAAGCATCGCGGACCTGAACAATGCCACGCTCGCGGACGTTCGCGCCTTTCACGACACCTACTACAAGCCCAACAATGCGACCCTGGTGATCGTCGGCGACTTCAATTCCGAGCAGGCGCTCGCGTGGACGAACAAATATTTCGACGGAGTCCCGCCTTCCGCGGGCCCCATCCCGAGGCGCGATACGCCCGAGCCTCCGCAGACCGAAGAGCGAATCGTGAAGAAGTCCTATTCGAACACGCCGCTTCCCGCAGTGGTGATCGGATACAAGATGCCCGCGCGCTACACGCCGGACGCCTATCCGCTCGACCTCGCCTCGAATATTCTCGCGGGCGGCGAAAGCAGCCGTCTCTACCAGACGCTCGTTTACAAGGACCAGATCGCCGTGCAATCCGCGGGCTTCGGAAATTTCACCGAGGATCCGAATCTTTTCTGGGCCTACGCGATCATGAACCAGGGCCATAACGCGGATGAAGGAGAAAAGGCCGTGCTCGCCGTGCTGGACGGGCTGAAAACTCAACCCGTGGACGCGAAAGAGTTTGACAAGGCCGAGAATCAGGAAATCGCGGGGTTCATTCTGGGGCGCGACACGAACGAGGAGAAGGCGATCGCGCTGGAGAACGCGACTGTGATCGGGAAGAATCCGGATCTGGTCAACACGGAACTGGATCGCTACCTGAAAGTCACGCCGGCCGATATTCAGCGAGTCGCTAAGGAGTACTTCATCCCGCAGCATGCGACGGTTTTGTTCATCACGCCGGCGGAGCCCGCGCACTAAGAGGAACATTCGATGCCAGGAGATACGATGAAACGCACGATCTGCCGGCTGGGGCTTTTTCTTCTGGCCGCCGCCTGCGCGCAACCCGGCGCTTTCGGGCAGCAGGCCACACACGCGACGCAGGCGTCAGGCTCGGCGCAACAACAGAAGCAGGGCGGGACGGGCGTCGTGCCGCCGGGCGTGAAGCTTGTGCCGCAAATGCCGCCCGCCGGGCTGCCACGGCCGTTCGAGTTTCCCGGCGCGGAGTCGAAAACGTTGCCGAACGGCTTGCGCGTCTTCGTGGTGACGGATCGCAAGGAGCCGGCCGTCGCGGTGCGGCTTCTGATCATGTCGGCGGGTGGCATCAAGGATCCGGCCGACGTGCCGGGCACCGCTGCTATGGTTGCGAATATGCTCACGCAAGGAACCGAGAAGCGGTCCGCGCGTGACATTGCCGAGGCGATTGATTTTGTGGGCGGTTCGCTGAACGCGTCCGCGGGAAAGGATGCCACTGCGGTCACGCTCGATGTGGTCAAGAAGGACTTGGACGTCGGCCTCGATCTGATGTCCGACGTTGTGCTGCATCCTTCTTTCCGCGCCGATGAACTGGAGCGGCAGCGCCAGCAGCTTCTATCGAGCCTGACAGTGCAGTATTCGGATCCAAATTATCTGGCTTCCGCGGTTTTCTCGCGCGTTGTTTATGGCAGTTCTCCGTATGGGTGGCCGAGCGACGGCACCCCCGAAACCGCAGCGAAGCTGAATCGCGACGAGCTGGCCAAGTTTCACGACGCGACCTATGCGCCCAACGACGCGCTGATTGCCTTCTCGGGCGATATCAACGCCGAAGACGCATTTGCCGCCGCCGAAAAATACTTCGGTTCGTGGCCCAAGAAGGATATTTCCTCGGCGCCGCCGGTGTTGCCCGCGGCCGTCTCCGGCCAGCACATCTGGCTGATCGATAAGCCGGATGCGGTGCAGACGCAGATTCGCGTCGGGAAGCTCGGCATCCGCGAAGGCGATCCCGATTTCATTCCTGTGGAAGTGATGAACCGCATTTTCGGTGGCGGCTACAACAGCATTCTCAATACGGAAGTCCGCGTGAAGAAGGGACTCACCTACGGCGCCTACTCGCAGTTCAATCCGCACCGCTACGCCGGCTCGTTTGGCGTTGGGACGTTCACGCGGACGGAGAAGACCGTCGAAGCCGCGAAGCTGGTGGTGGATTTGCTGTCGAACATGTCGACTGGGCGCGTCACGCCGGAGCAATTGAATTTCGCGCGCGACTATCTCGCCGGCGCCTACCCGATTCAATCCGAGACGGCAGAGCAGGTGGCCGACCGCGTTCTCACGGTCGCTGCCTATGGCCTGCCCGCCGATTACAACCGCACGTATCCGCAAAAGATTCGCGCCGTCAGTTCGACGGAAGTTGATGCGATGGCCAAGCGGTATCTCGGGACAGATGATCTCGATATCGTGCTGGCCGGGAATGTGTCGTCGTTTCGCGACGAGCTGAAGAAGGCGTTCCCGAACGCGAAGTACGAGGAGATTTCGTTTGACCAGGTGGACATCCTCGCGCCCGATCTGCGTAAGGCCAAGCTTGCGGAGGCCGCGGCAACGCCGGAATCACTCGAGCAGGGGAAACAGATTCTTCTTGCGGCCGCGAAGGCGATGGGCGGCCCGGATCTCGAATCCGTGAAAACGATCGCGATGACGGAAAACGGGAAGCAGCTATCTGCGCGCGGCGACGTGCCGATCACGGTGAAGTGGACGGTGGCGTACCCAGATCATTCCCACGGCGATGTTTCGTACGGCGGACAATCCGTGACGCAGGTGTGCGACGGCAAGGCGGCCTGGATCGTGATGGGCGGCCAGGCGCACGACGTGACGCGCGCCATCGGAGAATTCGAGCGAGGCATCGCGCTCTTCGGGGGCGGCTGGGGCTTCTATCAGGAAGTTCTCGCGGGACGCGTGAAGGGGCAGGCGCTCGGCGAGACGGAAATCGACGGCAAGGAGACCGACGGCGTCGCCGTTGAGGCTCCATTCGGCAACGTGAAACTCTATTTTGATTCATCCACGCATCTGTTGTCCGCCGCGCGATTTCAGTCGGCGACGGCGCAAGGGCCGGTCGAGACCGAACAGCATTGGAGCGATTATCGCGACGTCGATGGCCACCTGTTTGCGTTTTCAACCGCCACGTATCGAAGCGGCGAGAAATTCATCGAATCGAGTGTGGGGGATGTGAAGGTCAATGCTCCAGCAAATGATTCGCTCTTCGCGAAGCCGGAAGCCGCGTCCTCGAAGTAATATTCGATGAGGTTCGAGACTGTTTTATTTCACTGCCAGGATTACCTTGCCAATGTTCTTTCGTTCGTGGATGTAGCGGTGCGCGCCAGCGGCGTCTCCCAGTGGAAACGTCTTGGCGATGACCGGCTTGATCTTGTCCGCGGCGTACATCCGGAAAATCTCGTCCAGCTCTTTTTTCAAAACGCCGCTACGCGACTTCAGCGCGCCGAGGCTGACGCCGATGACCGCGATGTTGCGGCGCATCAGCTTCAGCGGATGAAACCGCGGAGTTTGCAGCAGTGCCGTCCCCGCTCGTACCAGGTTCTTTTTGCCTTCGGAGCCCGCGGCTGCGGAAAAGCCGTAGATGATGAGGCGCCCCATCGGCCCCAGGCAGTCGGCGCTCTTCGCGAACGACTTGCCGCCGATCGGGTCCATCACCATTTCAATTCCGTCCGGCGCGAATTTCCGCACCACCTCGACGAAATCGCTCTTCTCGTAATCGATGGCATGTTCCACGCCGATCCGCTTCAGATACTCCTGCTTCGTTCGGCCGGCCGTGCCGAAAACTACGAGGCCGCGGGCCCGCGCGAGTTGCACCGCAGCGATTCCCACGCCTCCAGCCGCGCCGTGAATCAGGATCCGGTCGCCCGGCTGAAGATTGCCCATCACGAACATCGAGTGATAGGCGGTGAGGTAATTCACGGGAACGGCGGCGCCGTCCTCGAAGGTCATTCCCGGAGGAAGGCGAAATGCATCGCGCGCAGGCACCGCGGCCCATTCCGCGTAGCCATTGAACGGCATCAGCGCCGCCACGGCATCGCCTTTTTTCAGCGGCTCTCCCTCCTGCGCGTGGGTGCTGTCCTCGGCGGTCTTCTCGACCACTCCCGCCACTTCAAGGCCGGGAACGAACGGCGGCTTTGGCGTGCCGGGATAGACGCCCATGCGCTGCAGCAGATCCGCGAAATTGACGCCGATCGCCTTCACGCGAATCACGACTTCGCCTGGCTTCGGCTGGGGATCAGGCACCTCCCGCGATTCGAAAACTTCGGGAGGGCCGTACCGCCGAACGACCATCGAGCGCATCTAAGTCTCCTTGCCGTTAGAAACCGGCAGCTTTCCGCTTGCTCGGGGTTGGCAGCCGGAACCATCTTCGGCTTTTGAATTAGGGAAACGAGGCATCGTCCTTTAAACTACTAGACTTTGTGCAATGATGAAACGCAAACTGAGAACTCGCAGCTTCTTTTCGATCCTGATTCTGCTGGCGGCAGCTTGCAGCTCCGTTGCCGCCGACCGATCTGCCCAGCAATCTCCTTCTCCTGACATTCTAAAGGCGATGCAGGAGGAACTCGACCGCTCGATGGACACTCTGTCGAAGGCCGATCCTCCGACCTACTTCATCAGCTATACCATTGCGGACCGGCAATACTCGGAGGTTTCGGGCTCCAATGGCGCGCTGCTTTCCAGCAGCGACAATCGCGCGCGCTGGCTGGAAGTGCAGACGCGCGTCGGCAGCGTGCAGCTCGACAATACTCACAAGCTGGGCGACCGCCCGCCGAGCTGGACGAGCCCCGGAACATCCACAATTCTGGACGACGATATCCCGGTCCTTCGCCGCGAAATCTGGCGCGAGACTGACCGTCAATATCGCGCGGCGGCCGAAGCGCTGATCAAGGTCAAGACGAGCCAGCAAGTGCAGGTGCAGACCGCCGAAGGCGCTGCGCCCGACTTCTCGCACGAAGCTCCGCACGTCTACGTCGGCCCGCGCGTCGAAATTCGCGTCGACCGCAAGCCCTGGGAAGAGCGCGTCCGCCGCTACACGGCGGCGTTCAGCAAATCGCCCGCAGTGCTGAATTCGATCGCCACGTTCTCGGCGCTGGGAATGAATCAGTATCAGGTGAACACGGAGGGCACGAAGCTCGGCTTCGGCCAGGTCCATTACCGCCTCGAGCTTTACGTCCAGAGTAAGGCGCCTGACGGCATGGACATCAACCGCTACGCCAATTTCGACTGGCTCGATCCGCAGCATGAGCCGAGCGACAAGGAAGTTTTCGACACCATCGCGCGCCTGATTCGCGAGACCGAATCGCTGGATAAGGCGCCGCTCGTCGATCCCTATGCCGGCCCCGCGCTTCTCACGGGGCGCGCCGCAGCCGTCTTCTTCCACGAAGTTTTCGGCCATCGCGCGGAAGGCTTCCGGCAAAAGGACATCAGCGAGGGCCAGACGTTCACCAGCAAGATCGGCCAGCAGATTCTGCCGGATTTCATTTCCATCAAGGACGATCCCACCGAATCCAGTTTGGACGGCCAGATGCTGCTGGGCAATTATCTCTACGACGACGAAGGCGTCCCCGGCGAGAACACGCTGCTGGTTGACCACGGCATCCTCAAGACGTTCCTGATGTCGCGCTCGCCGCTGGTGAACATCCCGCACTCGAACGGCCACGGACGCCGCCAGCTTGGCTACGTCCCGGTGGCGCGGCAGGGCAATCTGATCGTCTCGAGCACAAAAACTCTCACGGACCCGCAACTGCGCCAGAAGTTGATCGACCTCGTCAAGCAGCAGGGCAAGCCTTTCGGCCTCCTGATTGACGATATCGCCGGCGGATTCACGTTCACTGGCCGCGGCCAGCCGCAGGCCTTCCAGGTGACGCCGCTCGTCGTCTACAAAGTTTTCCCTGACGGGCGCCCAGACGAACTGGTTCGCGGGGTCGACATCGTCGGGACGCCGCTTGTTTCGCTGACCAAGATCGTCGCGACCGGCGACAAGCAGGAAATCTTCAATGGATACTGCGGAGCGGAATCGGGCTCGGTTCCGGTTTCAGCCGTGGCCCCAGCAATCCTGATTTCCGAAATGGAATTTGCGAAGAAAGAAAGCTCGACGGATAAGCCGCCGATTCTGCCGCCGCCGGCTCACGATCCCGAGGCAAAGGTGCAACAGCCGTGAGGAAAGTCGCCGCAATCACCGTTCTGGCGTTGTTCGCGATTCCTCTCGAGGCTGCCACGCCGCGGCCAAACCCCAGACATTCAAACGCGCCTGCCCGTCTGGCTGCCGCTCAGGCTCCAGTGCCTGCGGGCGAAACCGACAAGACGCTCTACGCGATGCATGATGAGCTCGAGCGCGCGCGCACTCGCCTACGCATTCCCGGCATCGATCCGCCGTTCTACATCGAATACCGGCTGCTCGATGTCGACATCCGCAATATCACCGCGTCGTTCGGGTCACTCGTCTCCAGCACCACCACGCGCAGTCGCTACATGAGCGTCGACGTTCGCGTGGGCGACTATCACCTCGACAGCTCGAATTTCATCAGCGAGGACGGCTTCCAGGGCTTCCTCGGCTCAACCGGCCAGGTGGGAATCGACCGCGACTATACGTCGCTTCGCCAGGATCTGTGGCTGGCGACGGATCAGGCCTATAAAGCAGCCGTCACGCAGATGGCATTGAAGCAGGCTTTTCTGCGCAGCCTCACGAAGCCGCCGGAGATCGACGATTTCTCGCCCGCTACGCCGATCGTCAAGGTCGATCCGCGCGTCGAACCTGACTGGACTTCGCGCAATTGGGAAGATGAAGCGCGGAAGGCTTCCGAGGTCCTGAAAAGCTTTCCGGACATTTACGGAACGCGGGTCAACTATTACCTGATTTACGTAACGCAGTACTTGATGACCAGCGAAGGGACCACGATCCGCACTTCGAAGAGCCTCGCCGCCGTCGAAGCCGGGATGGACACGCAGGCGGACGACGGGATGACCCTTCACAATTTCTACGCCGTCTACGCCCTGCGCCCGGCCGATTTGCCGGATGCGGCCGCGGTGAGCAAAGGTCTCGCGCAAGCCGGCACGCAGCTAATGCAATTGCGTGCTGCTCCGGTGGGGCCCGACTATACGGGTCCCGTCCTCTTCGATCCGCATGCAGCGGGTTCGCTGCTCGCGCAGACGCTGGCCGCTTCTGTCTCCGGAGCGCGTCCGCCGCTCTCGATGGTTCCCGCGTTCGATCAAATTATGGATCGCATGGGCGGCCGCAGCGAATGGACCGGCCGCGTCGGCACCCGTGTTCTTCCAACTTCGGTTTCGCTGATCGACGATCCCACCGCGACTCAATTCCAGGGCCAGCCGCTTCTCGGCAGCTACGACATCGACGACGAGGGGATCAAGGCCGAGCGAGTTTCGCTCGTGGAGAATGGGATCTTGAAAAACCTGCTGATGTCACGCCGTCCCGGCCCTGATTTTCAGAGTTCCAACGGCCACGCGCGCTCGGCGCTTCTCTCCGACGCGCGTCCGCTCGCGAGCAACCTCTTCCTCCAGTCCAGCGACGCTCTGAAACCCGACGACATGCGCAAGAAGTTCCTGGAGGCGTGCAAGGAAGACGGCCACGAGTGGTGCATCGAAGTGAAGTCGATGGATAATCCCGCGCTTTCGTCGCTGAACCAGCAGGATTTCTCCGATTTTCTCGGCGACATGGCCGGGGGCATTTCTAGCGGCGAGCGGCTTCCCCTTCGCGTCTACCGAGTCTACGTGGCGGATGGCCGCGAAGAACTGGTCCGCGGGACGCACATCGAGGGGCTGACGCTCCGCAATCTGCGTAGCATGCTCGCCGTGGGCGACGACGCGAGCGTCTACACCTACATGCAGAATCCTGCGAATGGCTTTGCCGGAACGGCTCTCGGCGCGTTCGGCGGAGCGCAGGGCGGCATCCCGAGCACGGTGGTCACCCCGTCGCTGCTTCTCGATGAGCTCGACGTCCGCGGATTCCATGGCGAGCCGCGGCGTCTTCCGCTCGTTCCGCCTCCGCCCATGAAGTAGGTTTGTCCCGTGTTCCCAGCGGCTGCGTTCGCGAGCGGGCGCAACTATGAGCGCTCTCCCGCAAGCGTATAATCTCGGGACCGTGCCCGACTCCCCCCAAAGCGCAACGCGCGAAAAGAGTTTTGCCGCCGTTGCGTCCATCGGCTCCGCGGTGGCGCTGGTGCTTCTGAAGGTTTTTCTCGCCGCGATCACCCACAGCCTTGGAATCCTTTCTGAAGCGCTCCATTCGATCCTCGATCTCGTCGCGGCTGTGATCACCTATCTCTCCATTCGCGTCTCGGACAAACCTGCCGACGCGCAGCATCTCTACGGCCACGGCAAAGTAGAGAGCTTTTCGGCGTTCGTCGAAACCGGGTTGCTGCTTCTCACGGCGCTGTACATTATCTGGGAAGCGTTTCAGCGGCTCCTCTTCAATGCCGTTCACATCCAGCCGAGCCTCAAAGCCATCGCAATTCTTTCCATTGGCATGGGCATCGATTATCTCCGTGCCCGCGCGCTGCAGCGGGTCTCCTCGAAATATCCCAGCGAGGCTCTCGAAGCGGACGCTCTCCACTTCTCGACCGACGTGTGGAGCACGTTCGTGGTCATTCTCGGAATCACTGCCGCATGGTTCGGCATGAGATTCCGTATCGGGTGGCTCAGCCGTCTCGATGCCGTCGCGGCGCTCGCCGTTGCGGGCGTGATCATCTGGATCGGCTCGCGGCTCGGCAAGCGGACGATGGACGCGTTGCTCGACGTTGCTCCGATGGGCTTGCAGGAGCGCATCACGCGAACCGTCGACGAGACGGAAGGCGTGCTGCAGGCGGAGCGAGTCCGCGTGCGGCGCGCCGGGCAGCGCTATTTCGTGGACGTAACCATCAGCGTGCCGCGCACATCAACCCTCGAGCAGGCTCATTCGGCAAGCGACGCCGTCGAAAAGCGCATCGAGGCGATTGTGCCCGCGGACGTGGTGGTTCATGTCGAGCCGCGTGCTCCCAGCAACGAGCATCTCTTCGAGACGATTCGTGCGATCGCGCAGCGCCGCGGGCTATCCGTCCACGAGCTCTCAGCCCACAACCTCGACAATCGCTTGTTCGTCGAGCTGCACCTCGAAGTGGACGAAAAGGCCAGCCTCCGCGAGGCGCACCATCGCGCCACCGAACTCGAAGAGGACATTCTGCACGCCACCAATCCTGGCGCGCTGATCAACATCCACATCGAGCCGCTCGGCAGCCATATTCCCGGCGCGGAAGAGATGAAAGGACTCTCGCGCTCGGTGCAGACTTTTCTGAACTCGATGCAATCCGAATTTCACGAGCTTGTGAACTGCCACGAAGTTCACGTTCGCACCGTCGAGCACAAGATCCTCGTCTCCTGCCACTGCGCGATGGACGGCAGCCTGCCGATCACGCAGGTCCACGACGTGACGGCGGCGCTCGAAGACCGCGTCAAGGAACAGTTTCCGCAAATCTACCGCGTGACGATTCATCCGGAGCCGGTCGAAGAAAGCTGAGCCGCACCGTGAAGCACTGCGCGCAGATCGCAATCAGCGCGGGAAAGCATTCCAGGACGTAGCGCGGCTCCGTAGTCTCCACTTCGTAGGAGAAGAAGACCGTGCGCACCACGATGAACACAATCAGAAACGCGATTCCCGGACGTCGCCGCGCAATCCACAAACCGCCAGCCCCCAGCCCGATATAAATGAGGTTGATTCCGATCATGCTCAGCGTTTCGACGAAGTCCGGCCGGTCGTCCTGCCATTCCTCGCTCACAGGAGTCAGGTGGCCGGAGATGGGCAGCAGCTCGATGCGTGGAGTGAACCACAGCGTCAAGCAGCGGAGGAACGGGATCTTGACGTAGGTTCGTAAAGGGTGACGCGCGGTGCGCTCGCGCGCGATTTTGCGGAACTGGTTATCGATGGTTGGGTCGATCGTCAGCGTATCGTCGTACTGCTCGAGCAGGTCGTTCACACGCGCCTTCTCGGCCGGCGAATCGAATGCATATGCCGGGAGATCGTCGACCGAAATCTCCTCCTCGTTGAGCTTCCAGTGGGTCAGGTAGACATCGCGGAATCGCCACAGCCACGTATTCGTCCAATCGATGAATCCGTGAGGTGTGTATTCGCCGGGCAGCTCGCTGTAGCGCGGCGCAAGAAACTGGATTTCGTGAAGAGTTCGCCAGTTGCGTGCGGCCCAGGGAATCAGCGGAAGCAATAGCCCGATTGCCATCAGGATGCCGGCGCGAAAGAGGCTTCGCCAATCGCGCGGCCGCCACCATTTGGCCAGGGCCACGAGTCCGGCGGCCAAAAGCAGCAGCGGCGTTTCCGGCCGCACCAGCGTGCCAAAGCCCGCGATGATTCCACCGAGGAACCAAGGATTCGAGAGGAAGGGCTGGTGCGACGCCTCGGCGCCGACGCCGATTTCGGTCCGGAGCAAAATGAGGATGGCAACGGCGGTCAAAAAGATGGTGAGCGTTTCCGTTATGACGACGGCCGTGTAATTGGCGGTGAAGGGGCACAGGGCAGCGAGCCAGAGAGCGGCGATCGCGGCCCGCCGGCGGTACCGCTGCGGTGCCAGACGCGCGGCGATAAGCGCGATCACGAAACAAGTGACCACGTCCAGGACGGCTTGCGTGAGCATGGCCGCCCGGGGCGAATTTCCGGAGAAGGCAAAGATGGCGGCCAGAAAGGCCGGATAGCCGGGCGCGCGCATGTCCACGGGCGTTAGAACTCCGTGAACCGGGAACCCATAGACACGATTCTTGAGCCAGTTCCAGGCCAGCTCAATGTAAAATGGGGCATCACCCGAGTCGGTCACCGGAAATTTCAGGATGAAAAAGACTCGGAGAGCCAGCCCGGCCAAGGCAGCGAGAATCGCATTCGCGAGCATCTTACGAGAGATGCCTGCGCGAAACCTGCCGATGGATTCGGAGCTCTGCTTCGGAGATTCTCGACTACCCATTCCTGTATTGTGAGGAAACGTTTCGCGGTACGCCTTGCAAAATCCAGACGTTGTGCATAGGCTCGCAGAGTTCGAGACGGCAGTAGCTTGAATTGACTCATGCCTGAACGCAAGCCAATTTTCTACGATCAAGAGCGCCGCCGCTGGCGCAGGACGCGGCTCGCGCTGGAAATCGCGGGCGGCCTTTTCACGCTCGTGCTGATCGTGTTTGTGATTGACCTGGGCCGCAATCCGGAACTGCCGGACATTTTGCGTCCAGACCTCCACGCCGGCCTCCATCCGATTCATGGCAAGCAGAAGCCGAAGCCCACTCGCGCGAGCCGCCGGCGCAAGCTCGCGTCGCTCGGCAAAGCGCCTCAGAACAATGATCCGCTCCGCGTTGCGTTTTATGTTCCCTACGATCCGAACAGCCTCGCATCGCTGAAGCTTCACTATCACGACCTCGACGACCTGATTCCCGAGACGCTCCATTCGCTGAACGCGGACGGGTCGCTCGGTGTGGTGACGCCGGACGGCAAGTTCCATCCGGTACCGCCGGACGGCCATCTTTCGATAGTGCCCGATCCGAAGCTGGCTTCCTGGCTTGAGGCGAAGGAAAAAGAATTGCCGAACTTCGACCTGCCCGTCATGGGCTTGATGAACAATTCGGACGGGACGGTCTTTCAAACCGACAAGCTTACGGTGATGATGACCACGCCGGATGCGCGGCAGCGGCTGATTCAGACGGCCGTTCTGTACACCGAGGCGCAGAAGCAATCGGGAATCGTGCTCGATTTCGAGAGCATTCCCGACGCGAACCAGAAAGATTTCACGCGGTTCGTTGAGGAACTGGCGAAAGCGCTGCACACCGCCAACCTGAAGTTGATGGTGGCGCTGCCCGCGGCGGACTGGAATTACGACTACAAGACCATCGCGCAGCATTGCGACGCTATCATTCTGATGAACTACGACCAGCACTGGCAGACCTCGCCGCCAGGCCCGATTGCGGCGCAGGACTGGTTCGTACGGAACATCGGCAACATCCTGAAGCTGGTGCCGCGCGAAAAGCTGGTGATGGGCGTCGCAAATTACGGCTACGACTGGCCGGCAAAGTCGAAGAAGGTGCCGAATCCGGTGGCGCAGGTGGTGACGTTCCAGCAGGGGATCATCACGGCGGACGAGTCCGAGGCAGACATCGATTTCGACAGCGACTCCCTGAATCCGCACTATTCCTACGAGGATGAGAACAACGAGGTCCACAACGTCTGGATGCTCGATGGATTGACGGCCTACAACGAATTGCGCGCCGCGGAACGCGCGGGCGTTCGCGGCACCGCGCTGTGGCGGTTGGGAGAAGAGGATCCTTCGATCTGGTCGATTTGGGACACGGTGCATGCGGACGATGCCACGCGCGCAAAGCTCGAAGAGGTGCCGCCGGGATACGACATCATTCTCGAGGGCCAGGGCGACATCTGGCGAGTGACGGCGACCCCGCAGGATGGGAAGCGGCATTTCGACTACGACGCTTCGCAGGACCTGTTCACGGACGAAGGATTCGACAGCTACCCGCTTTCGTGGCGCATCGAGCAGATGGGAGCAGCGCCGGGGAAGATCGCGCTGTCGTTTGACGATGGCCCTGATCCGGAATGGACGCCGAAGATACTCGACGTGCTGAAGGAGAAGCACGTGCCGGCGACGTTTTTCGTGATCGGAGAAGAGGCGAACCTGGAAGGGCGGATCGTCAAGCGGGAATACCAGCAAGGGAACGAAGTGGGGAACCACACATTCACGCATCCCGACTTCGAGACGGCGACGAAAGAGGGAGTGCAGATCCAGCTGAACCTGACCGAGTTGCTTTTGGAGAGCAGCCTCGGCGTGAAGACGCTGCTCTTCCGGCCTCCCTATGGAATCGACCATCAGCCGGAAACGGCCAGCGAGATTTCGATGCTGCCGGTGCCGCAGTCGATGGGCTACATCATCGTCGGTGCGCGAATCGATCCGCACGACTGGGGCGAGATCAATGAGCCGCCTCCGCCAACGGAGACGATCGTGCAGCGCGTGATCGCGGACGCGACAAACGGGAAGGGATGGAACATCGTCCTTTTGCATGACGGTGGCGGAGACCGCAGCCACACTGTGGCGGCACTGCCGCAGATCATCGACGGCCTCCGCTCGAAGGGATTCCAGTTTGTTTCGGTGTCGGATCTGCTCGGGCAGACGCGCGCGCAGATCATGCCGCAACTGACGATGAAGGAATGGCTGCTGGCGCGCGCCGACGCGTTCATTTTTGATGTGTTCCGATGGTTCCGCACGGGAATCGCGTTCATTTTCGTGGCGGGCATTCTTCTGGTCAGCGCGCGGGCGCTGATCATCGGATTGCTGGCGCTGGTGGAAAAGCTGCGCGGCGCGCCGGCGGATCATCCGGAGTATCAGCCTCGCGTGACCGTCCTGATCCCGGCATACAACGAGGAAGCCGCCATCGGGGACACGGTGCGAGCCGCGCTGGCCTCGAAGTACGAGCACCTCGAGATTCTGGTGATCAACGACGGCTCGATGGATCGCACGGCGGAAATCGTCGAGCAGGATTATGGGCACGATCCGCGGGTGCGCTTGCTGAAGCAGGCGAACCACGGAAAACCTTCGGCGCTGAATCACGGGCTTGCCGAGGCCACGGGCGAAATCGTAGTTTCGATCGACGCGGATACGGTGGTGGATCCGGAAGCGATTCCGCTGCTTGTTCGTCATTTTGCGGACCCGAAGGTCGGCGCGGTGGCCGGCAACGTGAAGGTGGCGAATCGCAACAAGTGGCTCACGCGCTGGCAGGCGCTGGAGTACATCACCAGCCAGAATCTCGAGAAGCGGGCGTTCGATCTGCTGAATTGCATCCCGGTGGTGCCGGGCGCGGTGGGGGCGTGGCGGACCGAGTTGTTGCGGAGCACTGGAGGATTTTCGGGCGACACGGTGGCGGAGGATACGGACCTGACGCTGACGATCCGGCGGAACGGATGGAAGATTCTGTATGATGAGGACGCGATTGGGCGGACGGAAGTGCCGGAGACGATCGAGGCGCTGATCCGGCAGCGCTTCCGCTGGACGTTCGGCACGCTGCAGGCGGTGTGGAAGCACCGCGACGTGACCGGAAAACCGCGGTACGGAACGCTGGGCTGGATTGCGATTCCCAACGTCTTTCTCTTCCAGATTATCCTTCCGCTGGTTTCGCCGCTGATTGACCTGCTGTTCCTGCTCTCGATCGCGCTGTGGGGCCTGGCGCAACTGCGAATCGCGCAATTGCCGCAACTGTGGACGCTGCAGGACGTGGAGCGGTCGCTGATTTTCTTTGCGGCGTTCATGCTGATCGACCTTTTCACTTGCGTGGTGGCCTTTGCGCTGGAGCGCCATGAAGACTGGACGCTGCTGGCGCCGCTGCTGATCCAGCGCTTTTATTACCGGCAAATGATGTACGTGGTGCTGTTCCGCGCGCTGAAGGAGGCGGTGCAGGGGCGTCCGGTGGGATGGAGGGGAGTCGAAGCGCATCTTCCACCGGCGGTGCCGGCCGTACACTCTAGCGCGGCTGCGACACGCACGCCGGAGCCGGAAGTCTCGAACACAGCGCGCGGAAATTCCTGACGCCTACGTTCATAGCGTCGTAGTCCGCGGAATCTCTCCGAAAACCACCGGGACCCCGTACAGACACATGAAATGTCCCCCCTGTTGAGGTCACGGCCGCTTCCTCGCAGGTCGAAGTCGGCCGAGATGGTTACGTTTTTACCCGGTCTACGGGGAGGGGAAAAACCTGTATTCTCTTCCCAAATGATTGATAACAAGATGCTTACGGCTTGGAAGGGCGCTTGCGACAGAGAGCCTGTACTCGAAGGAGTCTCGGGATAGCTTTGCCCGGTGGAACGGGCGGGGTTCTTCCAAACGGAGGCTTTAGACAATGAGGCGACTTGGACTATTACTATGGGCGGGAGCAATGCTGGCGTGGACGGCGAGCGCACAATCGGCGGTGAGCGGGCAAGCGAGCGGCTCCGCTTCGGCGGGAGTTTCGGGTCAGTCTTCGGGCCAGCGAGACAAGGGAACGGAGGCCTCGAGTTCCGCGAGGGCGTCCGGTTCGAGTTCGGCATCAGCGAGCACGGGACCGGCGGCGCTGAACGTGAACGACGGCACGGCGGTGAACGCAGACCTGATGACCACGCTGGACGCGAAGAAGTGCAAGCCCGGCGACAAAGTGGAAGCGCGAACGACGCAGGACGTGAAGCAGGATGGACGGGTGGTGATGAAGAAGGGATCGCGAATTCACGGCCACGTGACCGAGGCCGAAGCGCGAACGAAGGGGCATGAGGAATCGTCGCTCGGGGTGGTTTTCGACAGCGTTTCGCTTAAGGGCGGCGAGCGAGTGCCGCTGCACATGGGAGTGCAGGCGCTGGCGGCAGCGTCAAGCGCGACGGCGGCGTCGATGGCAGGCAATGACGAAATGATGAGCGGCGGCGGAGCGGCGATGGGTTCGGCGCGAGCGACCGGCGGCGGATTGCTGGGCGGAGCGGGCGGCGCGGTGGGAGGAGCAGCGGGAGCGACCGCGGGAGCGGCCGGCGGAGTGGCAGGGCATGCCGGGCGCGATCTCGGCGGCACAGTGGGATCGGCCACGCATGCGACCGGCAGCGTCGCAGGAACCGCGGGTGGGTTGGATGCGGTGGGCCGGCTCACATCATCGAGCTCCGGAGTCTTCGGGCTCGAGGGGTTGAACCTTGCATCATCGGCGAGCAACGCCACAGAGGCGAGCGTGGTGACGTCGAGCACGCGCAACGTCCATCTCGATAGCGGCACGCAGATGGTGTTGCGAGTGGCAAAGCAGAGCAGTAGCTTTCGTTCCTCACAAATTCCGGCCGTTGCGCTACATCGATTGTGCCGTAGCGGCCGGATTTTCATTCGTGCGGGGAACTACAACGTTGACCGGGAAGACGCTGGCGCTGCGATGCGCGGTATCCGCGATCAGCGGCGGAAAGCGGAGTCCTGCAGGCGAGCGCCCTCCAGAAGAACTTCCGCAGAAGCGACGAGAATCTTGCGGGCGGCGGAATCGACATAAGCGCGGACGCGAACGCGATGGCCTGCGTTTCGGATCAGGACTTCCGGGTTCGCGACGATCCAGGAATCCCTCCCATTTTCGGCCGTGAAGGTCTTCCCATCAGGGCTGACGCTGCCTGAAATCGTAACAGCCTGCTTCGAGACGGAGCCGGAACTGGGCCTGGCTTCATGCTGGGCCCGCGCTACCGTGACGAGCAGCAAAGCGACCAGCACCGCGAGCGGAATCCGCGTTTTCACCGTCTTCCTCCCCATTGACGTCCCGGAGACGTGACCATGTCTGATCAGGTGGATTGTGAGCCCCGCAACGACGCGACGCCAATCGCAGTTTTCGATGGAAACGATTACGAAATCTTTATGAGTTGCTTACAGTTTCCTAAGCCGCTGGGCGGTAGGCTCGCGTGCAAGATGATTCTAGGGCGACTTCCGGTCGAACCCAGGAGCAAGCGTGTGCAATGGTTTTCCTCATCGCATTTCCGATTGTGGCGTGCGGATTCTTCATCTACGTCCTGATTCAATTCCATCGCGACGGATCTTCGCAGAGGCGCAGGCCGCGTTAGGAGGAAAGGCATGGTCCGGAGATGAGAGGAGCGCAGATAAGAGCCGCAGCAAGACGAGAGGCGCTGCTCGACGCGGTTTGGAGCGCGGGCGGGCTGGCGGCGGTGTACGGCGGAATCGAGATCTTGAACTGGCTGGTGAGCCGGCTGCACTGGAACTGAAAGAGTCCCACAGGACAGCGACTGCAGGGCCGAGGCGTGTCTGGACCGGGCGGGAGCCCCCAGAGAGGAACAAAAATGCTGAGACAATTCATGCGGCACGCATGGCGGAGTGGCTTGTGCGCGGCTCTGCTGATTCTGGGGACGGTGCCGAGCTTCGCACAGGCGCCGAGCGGAACGGCAAGTTCGAAGCAGGACAGCGCTAACCAGCAAGTGCCGCAAGCGGTGCTGGATGAGCTGGAGGCGATGCGAAGGCGCATCGATGAACTGGAAGCGCAACTCAAGGCGCAGAAGGCACAGGAGCAGCCGGCACAAGGGCAGGCAGCGATGGTGGATGCGTCGCTATCGACGAAGGCGGATCCTGCGCCGAGTGCGGCTCCGAGCGGGAGCACGACAACGGCGGGAACCGCCGACCCGGCGGAGGTTGCGACCGCCGACAAGCCGTTCATTCGGGAGATGCCAAAGGCCGCGACGCCGGCGCAGGAAAAGCCGGCGAAGGCGGAGCCGTTTGCGTTCGCGGATTTCACGTGGCTGAACGGCACCCCGCGCACGAAAGAGCTGCCGATGGACACAAAGTTTTTCACGCCGGAAATCCGGGCCGACGTGGACTATATCGTGGACTTCAACCATCCGGTGGACGACACGATCGGCGGGTCGAGCGAAGTATTCCGGGCGAACGAATTCCAGGTGACGCAACTCGGAGTGGGAGGAGATTTCCATTACGACAACGTGCAAGCGCGCGTGATGACGCAGTTCGGGATGTATTCGGCGACGACGCCGCGAAACGACGCGAGCCCTGCGCGCGGGAATTGGGATTTGGACACGGCCTACCGCTACGTTTCTGAAGCATACGGCGGGTACCACCTGAACGTGATGCATGGGATCAACATTCAGGCGGGAATTTTCATGTCGTACGTGGGCCTGTTCAGCTACTACAACTTCGACAACTGGGCATACCAGCCGTCGTATGTGTCGTCGAACACGCCGTGGTTCTTCAACGGGATGCGCGTGCAGATTTTCCCGACGGAACACCTGAAGATCGAGCCATGGTTCGTGAACGGGTGGCAGTCGTATGGCAGGTTCAACAACCGGCCGGGTTTCGGGATGCAGATTTTGTGGAGGCCGAATGGGTGGCTCTCGATTCTTGGCAATCAGTACATGCTGGGCGAAGACGCGCTCAATACACCGGGGCGGGTGAGGTATCACACGGACGACAGCATCCAAATCAAGTACTACGACAGACCCGACAACACGTTGGACAAAATGGCATTCTCGTTCACGGGAGACGCGGGGTGCGAGCACGGCGGCGGAGTGAGCTGCTATACGGACTCGGCAAAGGGGCCGAAGCAGAGCTTTCTGGGCTTCATGATTTACAACCGGTGGTGGTTTGACCATGACAAGTACGGATTCACGCTGGGCGGAGGCAAGATCAACAATCCAGGACGTTACCTGGTGCTGCTGCCGCCGATCAACGGAGCGACAGCGGCTTCGGGAACGCCGTATTTCACAGAGAACCCGGGCGATCCCTACAAGGCATGGGACGCGTCGGGGACGTTCGATTACATGCCAAGCCAGTACATCACATTCCGATGGGAGTACAACCATCGAGCAGCGAATGTGCCGTACTTCACGGGGCGCGGCGGAATTACGCCGCCCGGCGGAGATACGGGGGCTGCGGGTTCTCTGGTGCCGCTAAGCGGGTCGACGTGCAATGGGCTGACGAATACGTGGTGTCCGGACCTGCGACGGGATGAGAACCGGCTGACCCTGGCGCTGCTGGTGAAGTTCTGAGGGGAGAGGCGGAGCGATGCGGGATGTAATCTTTGTGCTGTGCACGGTCGCATTTTTCGCGCTGGGGATCGCATACGTGCGGGCGTGCGAACGATTGAAATAGGAGCGAGGCGATGGCGGGGAGTGTCGTGCTGCTGGGAGTTTGCGTGAGGAATCGTCGCCGGGGGTTTTCGACAGCGTTTCTCTGAAGGACGGCGAGCAAGTGCCGCTGCACATGGGAGTGGGCGCTGGCGGCAGCATCGAGCGAAACTGCGGCGTGGTGGCCGGAATTTGCCTCAGAGTAGTCCGGCGCGTGCTCGGACTACTCGTCGTCGGGAGGAACGTCGAACTTCACGAGATCAGACTGGAAGCCCTTCGTTTTGACGACTCCATAAGCGATTCCAACAGCCATCCAAACCAGCCCAAGAATAATGGCGTAAGGCCCGAGATTGCGCCAAATGTAGAAGCAGATCGCGAATCCGAGGAGCGGCGCGACGAAGTTCATCCAGCGCTTTTCCGGCGAGCGCCAGAAATAGCGGACGAATGCGGAAGCATTCACGCCCATGAAGGCGATTAACGCGCCAAAGTTGAGAAGCTCCGCGCCGCGTTCGTAGCTAATGAAGAACGCACCCACCAGGGCGAGCGCGCCGACGAAGATGATGTTGTTGCGCGGGATGTGGTTCTTGGGATCGATGGCGCCGAAAAATTTCTTCGGGATTCCGTTGCTGCGGCCCATCCCGTAGAGAAGACGCGCGGCGCCAAGCTGGGCGCCCATGCCCGAACCGATGTTGGCGATGAGAATCGTGAAATTCAGGAGGTGAAAGAGGAAGAAGCCGCCGACCTGACGGGCGACAAGAGGAAATGCCGACTCCACTTTGTCGGCGGGGAACGGAGCGGAGCCCCAGACGAGTTGGGCAGCGTAAACTTCGAGCGAGGAGAGCACGCCCGTGATTATGCAGACCAGAACAGTGGCGAGCATGATGTTGCGTCGGGGATTGTCGACTTCTTCGGAAAACGTGGAGATGGCGTCGAAGCCGATGTAGGTGAGGACGGCGATGGAAGTGCCGCGGAAAATGCCGTGGAGATTGAAGGTCTGCGGATTGTAGAAGGGCTGGGAAAAGAAGCCGACGCCGTAGTGATGGAGGCCGATCAGGAAGCGAACGACAAAGGCGAAGAAGATGACCACGACGATGGTCATGCCAGCGGCGAGCACGTCGTTGATGCGGGCGGAAGTCTTGATGGCGCGAAGATTGAGCGTGGTGAAGGCAGTGGCAAACGCGATGGCGAGCACCCAATACGGGACCTGCGGAATGATGTTCTGCGTCAGCTTGCTGCAAATCACGGTGCAGATGAGCGGATTCAGAATGTAGTCCATCACCATGGCCCATCCAGTGACGTAACCGAGGGCCGGGTGAATTTCCTGACCGACGTAGGTGTAGGCCGAGCCGGCGCTGGGATATGCGCGCGCCATTTTTCCGTAGCTGACCGCCGTGAAGAGCATGGCGACCATCGCGATGAGGATGGTGGTGACGACGTGACCGCCCGCTTCATTGCTGATCACGCCGTAGATGCCCATGGGCGCGATCGGTTGAATGATGACGATGCCGATGATGATGAGGTCCCAGAGCCCGAGAGCGCGCTTCAGCTTGGCGGGGGAGGCGGAGGTTTCAGCCACGTGCTCTCACAGGCAACGAGGGGTGAAGTCCGGAAAGAGTCATTCTGTTATGACGGCTTTTACGAGGTTGCGCGGGCTATCGACGTCGGAGCCATTCAGCACCGCGAAGTGATAAGCGAAAAGCTGGAGCGGGACCACTTCGAGGATCGGGAGCAGAAGCTCGGGAGCGGGCGGAACGAAGAGGACGCGATCCACCAAGGCGGCGATGTCCTTATCTCCTTCGGTAGCGACCGCGATGGCTCTGCCCTTTCGGCTTTTCACATATTCGAGAACCGCGAGCGTTTTCTGATGACGCAGAACGGAATCGGGATCGGAATCGTCGCGAGTGGCCAGGGCAACGACGGTGAGCTTGTCGTCAACAAGAGCGTTCGGTCCGTGGCGCAATTCGCCGGCCGGAAGGCCTTCGGCCTGAACGTAGGAAATTTCCTTCAGTTTGAGCGCGCCTTCCCTCGCGATGGCATAGTGAACCCCGCGGCCAAGAAAGAGGAAGGATTTCGATTGCTGAAAAAGCTTCGCGCAGCTGCTGGCAGCCGAGTCCCAGGATGGCAGGAACCGTTCGAGCTGCTGGGGAATGTTCGCGAGATGCTGAAGATGAGTGCGGATCACTTCTGTGGTCATGCGGCCACGCCTGCGAGCGAGGAACAGAGAGAAGAGGTAAAGAATGGCCAGCTGAGCGGTGAAACTTTTCGTGGCGGGAATGGCTTTTTCGGAGCCGGCGAATGTATGAAGGGCGGCGGTTGCCTCGTGCGCGATGGTCGAATCGGAAACGTTCGAGATGGCGACAGTCTGAGCGCCGCGGTTCAAGGCTTCACGCTGCGCGGCAATCGTGTCGGCCGTTTCGCCGGACTGCGTGATGACGATGACGATCGGGTCCGCACCCGCATGCGTGGAGCGATAGGAGTATTCGCTGGCGTACTCGACGTCGACGGCCACGCCGGCCAGGTCTTCCATCATGATCTCGCCGGCGAGGCCCGCATGACGGCTCGAACCACTGGCGGCAACGATGATTTTCTTGAACGCGAGCAGGGCGCCTTCGAGCGGCTGAACCGAGCGAGGGAAAATGGCGTCACCGGCGACGTTGCAACGGATGGTTTCGCGGATTGCGTGCGGCTGTTCGTAGATTTCCCGCAACATTGCATGCGGGAAATTGCCGGATGCGGCCGCGTTCGAAGACTCGCTCATTCGCTACTTGTTCCCTTCACGAGATTCAGACGCATGCTCTTTCAGCGAGATAGTGGCCGGCTCGATGTTCCAGCCGGTGACAACCAGCCGCGCGCCTTCGCGCAAAGCCGCGGGCGACAAGAACTGCGCCTCGATATTTCGCGATTCACCCGGCAGCAATTCGAAGTAATTATCGTCCCATAAAACCGGGAGAATCTCCATTTCGCTCCGCGGGTGGCGGATCGCCAAATGCACCTGAAATGCAAGGCGCTTGCCGGGATTGTGAACGGCGACACGAACGAACGGCTCGCCGCTCGGTTCCGCGACGGAGGCGTCGACCTTCAGCTCGCCAGCCTTGGGCAATGATTCGAGCGCGGTCATATCTTCGTAGGAAGAGACCGGCGTGAAGCGGTAGGTGGTCTTGCTCCAGTCGTAGACACTCTTTTTCGAGGAGAGCCAGTAGAAATTCCTGCTCACCGTGCGGCCTTCGCGGTCGTCGAGCGTCAGCCGAACGAAATAGACAGGCGAAGGAGGGTTGAACGCATCAGGCGGGAAGGAGAGAACCTTTGCGACGCCGTCGGCAGCTACGGCCGTTTTGATCTTGCGCGAGAACTTTTCGTGGAGAGCGGAGTCGTAGAGCCGCGCATCGACGGTCAGTCCCGGTGCGTCTTCGTAGCGGCTGTTCACGACTTCGACGCTGCGGTCGTCATAGGAATACTGAACGTGGAGCGGCTCGCAGGCTTTCTTCGTGCCGAAATATCCTCCTGCGGGCTGCAGGTAATAATCGTAGAGGTGCCAAATCAGGGAGGGCCAGGCGTTGTTGAGCATCCACTGAATGACGCCGGTGGCGGCGTACTTGCGGCCAGAGTAAGCCTCGAACATGGCGCGTTCGCCGTCGTACGCCATCGCTTGCGCTTTGCGTTCGTAGTCATCGAAGTTCGATGGCGGGCCGTAAATCGCGGCGAGGGCTTTTTCGAAGTGGCTCAGATCCTTGAAGCCTTCGGAGCCCGCATGATAATTCCAAAGCGAATCGTCCGGCTTGACGTGCTCGGCCGGCAGCATTTTGCGGAGGCAGCCTTCGGGCGGCACAGCCGGGCCGGGGCCAGTCTCCGTGTTGAAGCCCCACGCTCCGCCGTGCTTGCCGGGATCCACAAACCAATAATCGGGTGGAACGTAGTCGTAGGGTCCCGTCATCTTCACGCCGGAAGGCCCAGTGACGGATGTGGGCTTTTGAGAGGCGGACGAGATATAGGGATTCGGCCAATCGGAATCCTTCAGAACTTGAATGTAGGCCGTCTCGACATTCGCGGGAGGCGGATTATCGCTGCCATTGAGCCAGACCAGCATGCTGGGATGGCTGCGCATGCGCATGATCTGCGAGCGAAGTGAGGCCGTGGCGATGGCGAGATCGCCGGGCTGCCATTTCTCCCATTCCTCCCAGTAATCGCAGCAGCACCAGCCGGCCATGATGAGCACGCCCTGCTCGTCCGCGAGATCGTAGAAGTCGTCGGTCTCGAGCTTTCCTTCGAGGCGGATGGTGTTGAGGTTCATGTCGCGAACGTAGCGGAATTCGGTGCGCAGGCGATTGTCGTCCTGGCGCAGGAGCATGTCCGGGGCCCAGCCGCCGCCACGGATGAGAATCTTCTTTCCGTTGATGAGAAAGAAGCGATGATTTTGAGAATCAAGAGCCGAAGTGATTTCGCGGATGCCGAAGCGAATCGTTTCGGAGTCGGAGGTTTCGCCGCGTGTAAGGAAGCGGAGGGCGAGCGCATGAAGATCCGGAGCGCCCATTTGCCGAGGCCACCAGAGGCGCGGATTTCGGATTTGCAATTCGCGATACTGGTCCGGCGCAAACCGAATCGTGCGGGATTCGCCGGGCCGGAGATTGACTTCCTGGCGAAGATGAAATCCTTCGAGTGACGCCTCCAAGGTTCCGCTCACCGAATCGGTGCTCGAGTTTTGAAGTTCCGTCTCGACGGTGAGATCCGCGCGATCGAGAGAGCCGTTGGGGAAATGGGTGATGACCTGCGGATAGCGCACCGCGACCGGGCCCGTGGTGCGGACGTAAACATGGCGCCAGAGGCCCATGTCCTTGTCGGGAGGAGCGGGATTCCAGTCGACCCAGTTGATGCCGAGATCCCGTTCGGACTGGGCGATGACCTCAACGGCAAGAACGTTTGGTCCACGGCGGCCAAGACTGGATGTGACGTCGAAATCGTAGGTGCGGTACGCGCCGGCGACATCGTTCGAATCGGCGATTTTGCGGCCGTTGAGCCAAATGTTGGCGTGATTGTTGATGCCGCCAAAATGAAGCCACAGGTGTCTTCCGGGGGAAGGATCGGATTCGAACGTCGTCCGGTACCACCAGGAGCAGTTGAACGGGCTGTCTTTCGGCATCGGCAAACCGGAGAAATTCCGGCCGGTCGGATACGTTGTACCAGGGATGTGACGAAGATTGTCGCTGAAGTCGGGATCGGGATAAGTGCCATCCGCGACGAGCGCGGCGACCACAGTTGAGGGAATCTTTGCGTGATGCCAACCGCGCGTCGAAAAATCGGGAGTCGATATGCGGTCGCCGGTCGCATTAGCGCTGCAGGACGACTGAAGCTCCCAGCCGGTCGTCAAAGCCATTTTGCCTTCGTGGGCATCACGCGCGGAGGCAATCGAAGGCAACGAAGCAACCACGAGCGCGATTCGCAGGCCAGGACGCAGGCGTTTGAAGAGGGTCAAGGACAATCGTCCTCCAAGAGATGCTCTCGCTGGGGAGTTCGGCTCACTATGTTTATCACACGGGGAAAGAGGCGCCTACGAGAAATGAACGGACGACAGGGACGAAACTGGAAATCGCTGCGAAGTGCTCTAGTCGCTGTCGCGGGGGCGTGCAGGACTAAATCGGAGGAATTTTCGAGACGTCCCAGCCTCCGCCGAGGGCCTTAATCAGCAGCACGCTGGCACTGAGCCGACGCGAAAGGATGTTGACCGCTGTGACTTCGTCGGAGAGCGCGGCCGTCTGAGCCGTAGTGACTTCGAGATAGTTCGTGACGCCGCCCTTGTAGCGCGTGACCGAAAGCTCCAAGGAATGCTCGGCGGCTTCGACGGCGCCGCTCTGGGTACGCGACTCCTGATCGAGAATGCGAAGAGCTGCGAGGTTGTCTTCAACCTCCTGGTAGGCGTTGAGGACGGTCTGGCGGTAGGTATCAACCGACTGGTCGTACGCGGATCGAGCCTGCTCCGAAATGCCGCGGCGGAGGCCGCCGTCGAAGAGCACTTCAGCGGCCTGGCCTGCTAGGGACCAGAACCCAGCGGGGCCCTGAAGAAGCGTGCCGATCGAGCCGCTTTCGAATCCTCCGCTGCCCGAAAGGCTGATGGCCGGGAAATATGCCGCACGCGCCACACCGATATTCGCGTTCGCTTCCTGAACGCGCCGTTCAGCTGCTGAGATATCCGGCCGCCGTTCGAGCAGCTCTGACGGCAGAGTCGTTGGAATCGGCGGAGGTGGAGTGGTGAGTGGAAGCGGAGCCATGCTGAAAGTTGCGGGTGCCTGTCCGGTGAGGACGGCAATGGCGTGCTCGAACTGAGCGCGCTGGACCTCCACGTCAATCGATTCGGCGCGGGTGGTTTCGAGCTGAGTTTTCGCTTGGGCGACATCAACCGCGGAGGCGAGGCCGCCGTTGTAGCGCGTTTGCGTCAGCTCAAGGGCTTTCTCATACGAGACAACGGTGGAATCGAGAAGCTGCTTTTGTGCGTCGAGGCCGCGCAGGGAAAAATAGTCCAGAGCGAGCTCAGCGTGAAGGCTGAGGTCGACATTCGCGAGGTCAGCAGCGGTCGCTTGGGCTTCGGAGCGGCTAGCCTCGACGGTCCGGCGGACGCGCCCCCAGACATCAGCTTCGTACGAAGCGTCGACCGGCAGGACGAAGTCGTTGTAGGTCGACGAAGATGTGCTCGAAGTAAGTGGGGCGTTTGAGGAACCGTGGGCTCTCGAGATGGATAGCGATCCCGTAGCGGTCGGATACAGATTGGAACGGCTGACGCGAACAGCCGCTCGGGCCTCGAGGAAGTGAGCTTGCGCTGCCTTCAGAGTCTCATTTGAAAGGGTGACCTGCTCCTCGAGCGAGTTGAGCCGAGCATCCTGATAAACCTCCCACCACTTCCCTCTCGCAATGGCATCGCTCGGTTGAGCGGGTTTAAAGTTCGCGTTCTCCTTGTAATCGGCGGGAACGGCGGCAGGAGGACGGACGTAGTTCGGCCCCACCTTGCATCCGGCAAGAGCCAGCATGACGAGGCTACTCACGAGCCATGCAGGCGGCCGATGCGACACATTAGCGCAGCAAAGTGAGAACTTCATAGGTCAAGAACTCGACTACGTGCCCGATCCGGCCTGAGATGACGAGGGGGCAGCGATGCGCACAGTTTCTCCGGAGACGATGGAGTCCGGCGGGCTCACAATAATATTGTCGTTCGCCGAGATGCCGGAGACCACTTCGACCTCGGCGCCGTAGTCGCGGCCGATCGCAACCTTGCGCAGGTTCGCGTGATTTTGATTATCGACGACAGCAACCTGCATGCCCTCGGATCGGAAGATCAGCGCGGTGACGGGAAGAATGAAACTCGGAGCACCCGCGGGAACTTTCAGGTGAACTTCCGTGTACGCGCCAGGCAAAAGCTCTCCGCTCGGATTGTTGACGTCGACCTCGACCAACAAGGTGCGCGTCGTCAAGTCGATCGAGTCCGCCGTGCGCACGAGCTTGCCGGCAAAGCGGCGTCCGGGAAACTCCTGAAGGGTGAGGTCGGCGGCGAGCCCCGGCTTCGCGGACTGCGAATACTCCTGGGGCACGTTGATGTAGACGCGGAGAACCTTCGTCGAAGCCATATGGAACAGCTCGGTAGCCGGCGCGCCCGCGCCGGAATTGATCAGATGGCCGACGTCGGTATTGCGAGCCGTGATCACGCCATCGAATGGGGCATATATTTTTTCGAAGGACTGCAATTCCTCGAGACGCTTCACGTTCGACTGCGCGGACGCCACCATCGCCTTCTTGGCCTGATAGTCGCCTTCGGCGTTGTCGACGTCTTGCTTGGAAACCGAATCGGTGTTCTTCAGCCCCTCATAGCGCTTCGCCGTAATTTCGGAGAGACTTAGGTTCGCAACCGCGGTGGTTAAGTCCGCGCGAGCCTGTTCCAACTGCTGATCGACTTCCGGCGTTTCGATGTCAGCGAGCAATTGTCCGGCTTTGACGTGAGCGCCGATATCGACATACCACTTTTTCAGATAGCCGCTAGTGCGCGCGTAGATGGGAGCGTCCATGAACGCCTGCATGTTCCCTGGAAGCACGATTTCCGATTGGGGCGCTCCCATTTTCGGATGGATGACGGCGACCGTCGGTACCGCAAGTTCCCTGGTTTCGACGGCCAGAGCCTTCGCGGCTCTCATGCGGGGCACGATTCCGGCGACGACAATCACCGCGACAGTCACCAGCACGACGATCGCCGTCACCAAGCCGCGCGTCCGCGAGCGGGGTGGTTCCTGCCCTCGAGTTCCCTGCGTCGAGTTTTCTGTCTCGCTCATTCGATTTTCTGGCGGCACATTATAGCCTTTAGATGATGCCCGGATGGAGTCGGTTCCAATCCGAGGACTATCCGGCGGACGCTCCCTCCCGACGAAGCGAATGCACAAAGCTAAAGAACACCGGAACGAAGAATAGCGTCGCAAGCGTGGCGAAAATCAGGCCACCGATTACCGCGCGGCCCAGGGGTGCATTCTGCTCCCCGCCCTCGCCGAGTCCGAGCGACATCGGCAGCATGCCGATGATCATGGCAAGAGCGGTCATCAGAACCGGGCGGAAGCGCGTATACCCCGCCTCCAGCGCCGATTCGGATGGCGTCTTACCTTCCTGCAGCCGTTCCTTCGCGAAGCTGACCATCAGAATGCTGTTCGAGGTGGCCACGCCCATGCACATGATGGCGCCAGTCAATGCGGGCACGCTCACTGTCGTGCTCGTCACAAAGAGAATCCACACGATTCCCGCGAGGGCCGCCGGCAGCGCCATGAGAATCACGAAGGGATCGAGCCAAGACTGGAAGTTCACCACAATCAGGAAATAAACCAGCGCGATCGAAAATGCCAGACCTGAGAGAAGTCCGAAGAAAGACGCATTCATCGTCTGAATTTCGCCGCGAACGATTAGCTGCGAGCCGCGGGGCAGTTGCTTCTTCGCTCGTTCGAGAATCGGGCCGATGTCCCGCGCGACGCCTCCGAGATCGCGCCCCTGCACGGCGCCAAAAATGTCGATAACCGGCTCCACATTGTAGTGGGAGACGAGTCCCATCTCGGCGCTGCGGCTGAAGCGCGCCACGTCGCCGAGAATCTCCGTCTGCCCCGACTTGGCATACACCGGAATATTTTCCAGATCCTGAAGCGAATCCGCGCGGTATTGCGGCGTCTGTGTATCGACGCTGTAGCTGACGCCGGTTCTCGGATCCAGCCAGAAAGTGGGCTGGGTTTGGAAGCTGCCACTCAGCGAAATAAGCAGGTTCTGCGCAACATTCAGCTCCGAGAATCCGATCTGCTGAGCCTTCGTGCGGTCGACGTCGATGTGGAACTTTGGCTGATCGAACATCTGCTGGATGCGCAGGTCTGACGTCCCGGGAACATATTTCAGCTGGTTCAGCAGTTGATCCGCGAAGACGCGATTCCCTTCCAGATTCCGGCCGACCACCTGAATATCGATCGGCGCAGGCAATCCAAAATCCAGAATCTGGCTCACGATGTCGGCCGGAATGTCGTAAAACGTAACGCCCGGAAAATCGCGCGAAAGGCGCTGGCGCAGCGCGCGGACATATTGCGCAGTCGGCTTGTGATCCTTCGTCAGCTCGACTTGAATATCGGCGTCGCCGGTTCCCACGGGAGCTGAGTTGCTATAGGAAAGATTGATGCTGCTATAGGGCAGGCCGATATTGTCGATGATGCTCGCGAGCTCTGAGGGAGGAATCTGCTGCCGAATTTCGTTTTCAACGCGATCGCAGATCGCCGCAGTGTCTTCGATGCGGGTCCCCGTGGGAGCGCGCATGTGCAGCTTGAATTCGCCGCTGTCAACCGAAGGAAAGAAATCCTCTCCGACGAAAGGAAGCAGCGCGAACGAAAAGATGCAGGCGCTGAAGAAGCAGACCATGAAAACCCTGCGATGCTGAATCGCTGAATCCAGCAAGCGGTGGTATCGTTCGCGGAAGCGTTCGAAGCCGATCTCGAAGGCTGCCTGCAGGCGCACAAACGGATTCCGCGAGGCGCGTGTTTGCTCACGGCGTTCCTCTTCGGTTTGCGAAACCAGGAGGTACCGCGCCATCGTGGGCACCAGCGTGCGCGAAAGAACGTACGATGCCAGCATCGCGAAGCTCACAGCTTCGGCCAGCGGCACGAACAAATACTTGGCGACGCCCGAGAGGAAGAACATGGGCACGAACACGATGCAAATCGAGAGCGTCGAGACCAGCGCGGGTACGGCAATTTGCGAGGCGCCGTCGAGGATGGCCTGAATGATTTCCTTCCCCTGGTCGATGTTCCGGTTGATGTTCTCGACTTCCACGGTAGCGTCATCGACCAGGATTCCGACGGCAAGAGCCAATCCGCCGAGCGTCATGATGTTGATCGTCTCGCCCAGAGCACTGAGGACGATCAGCGATGTCAGCACCGACAGCGGAATTGAAACAGCGATGATGAGCGTGCTGCGCCAGCTTCCGAGGAAGAGCAAAATCATCAAGCCCGTCAACACGGCGGCGATCACGCCCTCGCGCACCACTCCAGTGATGGAAGCCTCGACAAACAGAGACTGGTCTGCTACTGGGTGAATCTGGAACTGCGGCGGAAGCCCCGCGGCGATGATAGGCAGCCTTTCTTTCACGCTCGAAATGATGTTCAGAGTCGAGGCATCGCCGTTCTTCAGGATCACCATCAAGGCAGAACGTTGTCCATTGACGCGAACGATGTTGGTTTGAGGCGGATAGCCGTCGCGCACGTTCGCGACGTCCTTGATGTAAATCGTCGAGCTGCCGATCGTCTTGATCGGCAAATCGTTCAGCTCCGCCACGTTTTGCAGAGCGCCGTTCATGTCCACCTGGTACTCAAAGCTCCCTATTTTTGCGGTGCCGGCCGGCAGGATCAGGCTCTGGGCATCGAGTGCATTCACAACGTCGAGCGGCGACAGTCCTTTCGACTGCAGCTCGGTGGGATTCAAGTCCACCTGAATTTGCCGCTGCTTGCCGCCATAAAGGTAGGGAATCGCTACTCCGTTGATGGTTACCAGCCCCGTGCGGAGGAAGTTCAAGCCCAGGTCGCCGAGCTGCTGCTCCGTCATACCCTGGCCGGAAAGCGCCAGCTCGAGGATCGGCACGGACGAGGCGTTGTATTGAATCACCAGCGGTGGCTGCGTTCCGGGCGGCATCGAGTGGATCGCGGTCTGCGAAACCGAGGTGATCTGAGCGACCGCATTTCCGACGTCCACTCCCTGATGAAAGAAGACCTTGACGATCGCGCGGCCATTCCAGGACTGCGATTCGATGTGCTCGATGTCGTTGACCGTCGTCGTGAGAAACCGCTCGTAATTGAAAATAATCCGGTTCGACATCTCCTCCGGAGACAGGCCGGTATAGGTCCAGAGGACGCTGACAACCGGAATATCAATGTTTGGAAGGATGTCGGTTGGCGTTCGCAGAATGGAAAAGACGCCCAGGATCAATAGCAATATGGACGCAACGATGAAGGTGTAAGGCCTGCGTAACGCAAGACGTACGATCCACATCTATTTGGTACTCCCGATCCCCCGAGCGCATTCCGAGACAGACAGGTAATGGATGCATGGGAGCAGAGCCAGGAACCAGTTTTTATAACACGCTTCTGTATAGACGCGAGAGCCATGCCTGCGGTTTCCGGGGGATTCAACCTGACGCGGCGAGCCTCCTCCGGCGGAGGTGCTTTTCGGAGGTGGAGAAGCCTTCGTGGGCGACTTCGAGCGTCTGAAATGTTGCGGCGAGGCCGTGACGCTCGAACCGGCTGGCAATCTCGCGCCCGATCTCTCTAAACCGGTCCGTCGCCAGCGCAACGACACTCGGGCCCGCCCCGCTCAGCGCAATCCCAAGCAGACCAGGCATTCGAGGCATCGCGAGGATATCCTCAAGTCCGGGAATTAATTCCTGCCGGTATTGCTGGTGCAAACGGTCCTGCAGGGCGTCCCAGAGGAGGTCGTAACGCCGCTCCTCGAGCGCCGCTAGAAGCAGGGTGGACCTCTGAAGGTTATAGACGGCGTCGGCTTGCGGGGTCATTTTGGGAAGCACGGCGCGCGATTTTTTCGTCTCCAGAGCAAATGCGGGTGTCACGGCCACCACACGGATCATCTTGGGCCATCGCTTCTGAACGCCGATGACGCTGCCGTCCGCGCGAGTCACAGTGACCGCGAGTCCCCCTAGCAAAGATGCCGCGACGTTGTCGGTGTGGCCCTCGACCTCAGCCGCGTATTGCAGGGCGGTTTCGCGCGGCACGGAGCGGCGCGCAAGTGCGAAGGCGAGCACAACTCCCGCAACCGTCGCCGCTGCGCTACTTCCCAGGCCGCTGGCCATGGGTATCTCGTTTTGAACAGCAAGGCGAACTGGGGGAATCTGAAGGTCTTCACGATTTGCCGTGTGACGCATGGCGCGGAAAATCAAATTCTCTTCGGGCGACGTGGGTAGCTCGGAGCTGCCTTGCACGCCGCGGCTTCGGGCTGTATCGCGTGCTCCCGGCCCGAACACAACCGTGGCGCGCGCATTTAGGTAAAGCTCGAGAGCCAGGCCAAGGCAATCGAATCCGGCACCAAGATTCGCCGTGGAGGCTGGGACGCGAACATCGATCGAAAATTCAGGAGCGATTGTCATGGCGGTGGTCAGAAGCGGCGATGCAACACCTCAAGAACAGCCGACCTGTTGGCGGGAATGCGTTCGGTCGCGTTGCGAAGCCGGCCGGTGATTTTGCCACCGTCTTGCTCATCTGCTGGCCCGCTGGGGAGCGAAAGCGTTCCGCGGTGATAGTCGCTCACATATTCCGGATCCTTGAGCATGTGTCCCGTTATCACCGCGACGACGGCTTCGCCGCTGCGAATGTGTCCGGAAGCAACGAGCTTTCGAATTCCGGCCAGTGTGGTTGCGGAGGCTGGCTCGCAGCCGATACCTTCGCGACCGATTACGGCCTTAGCGTCGGCGATCTCCTGCTCGCTCACCGAAATCACCTCTCCTTCCGTGCGCAGCACTTCGCGCAGAGCCTTCTTCCAGGAAACTGGAGCGCCGATCTTGATGGCCGTTGCCAGCGTGCGCGGGTTCTTCTCCGGAGTGATCGCGGCGGGCATGGCTATTTCGTCGCGCTTGTTACGCTTGAGTTCCGCGAAAAGATGCGCGAACGGAGCCGAGCCTTCTGCCTGGACCACGTTGATCCTAGGGACGCGATCGATGAGGCCCAGTTCCCTGAGTTCCTTGAATCCTTTGCCGAGAGCGGTGCTGTTGCCGAGGTTGCCCCCCGGCACCACAATGTGGCCGGGAACGCGCCATTCGCATTGCTCCATCAGTTCGAAGGCGACAGTCTTTTGGCCTTCAACGCGGAAAGGATTGATCGAGTTCGCGAGGTAAATCGACTTGTCTGTGTCGAGATCCTTGGCCAGCCGCATGCAATCGTCGAAGTTTCCATCGATTTCGCAGACTACGGCGCCGTAGTCGATGCTCTGCGCGAGCTTCGCGGGGGTGATCTGCCCGTACGGCACGAGGATCAGGCATTGCAATCGCGCGCACGCTGAGTACGCGGCAAGACTCGCGGCCGTATTGCCCGTGCTGGCGCAGACCGTCGTTCGCGCACCGGTCACCACCGCATGGGTCAACGCTACAGTCATGCCGGTATCTTTGAACGAGCCGGTGGGATTGCAGCCCTGATGCTTCAGTCGCAATTCCTGCAATCCGGCGTATTCGGCACAGCGCGGCGCATCGTACAGCGGCGTGTTTCCTTCGAAGAGTGTCACGATCGGGCTGGATTCGTCGAAGGGAAGCAGTTCGCGGCGGCGCCAAACGCCGCTGCGGTCCCAGGGAAGTGTCGAACCAGCGCGCGACTTCCACAATTGGCGCAAAGCGATAGGAGAGGTCGCAACCTTCGCAATCTGATCGCGGTTCAGTTCTACCTCGAGCGGCTCACCGCACTTCGCGCAAACATGAATTCGCTCCGCAAGATCGTACACGGCGCCGCACGTGCCGCTGATGCAGCGTTGGGTAGCGCGCGCGGTCGTGCTGCCTGGTGCGTATGTCGTTCGGTCGATCATGGCTAGCTGAGCGTCGCCGTCAGTGTGGATGGTATCTGCGGGCCCAGTTGAAATTCGCGATGAACCGCTTTCAGCGCCGCCTTCATGTGCTTTTCGTCCACCACGAACGAAATGTTGAATTCCGAGGAGCCCTGCGCGATCGCAATGATGTTCACGCCGTCGCGCCCCAGTGCGGTGAACGTGCGGCCGGCCACGCCGGGCGTTCCGTGCATGTTCTCTCCGACCACTGCGACGATGGCGATGCTCGGGTCGATCGTGATGTGTTCCACCGTCTCGTGCGCGGCGTCCTGCGAAAATTCGTTGCGCAGTGCTTCGACAGTACGTTTGGCATCCGCGGCGGCGACAATGAAGCAGATATCGTTTTGCGAGGACGACTGCGAAATCAGTAGAACGTTGGCCCGCACCTCCGCCGTCGTCGAAAACGTGCGACCCACCACGTCCGGCACTCCCACGATTCCAGGGCCGCCGACGGCAATCAGCGCCACATCCTTGATTGCGGTCAGTGCCTTCACGCCGCCGCCGTTGCTTCGTCCCTCCGGAGTGATTTTCGTGCCTGTTTTCTCCGGCGCGAAGCTGTTCCGAATCCAGACGGGAATCTGCGCCTGCATCACGGCTCTCAGCGTCTTCGGGTGAAGAACTCTCGCGCCAAAATACGCCAGCTCCGCTGCCTCGCGGTACGAAATTTCCGGTATCGTGCGCGCTTCGGGCACCAGCCGCGGGTCGGCGGTCAGCACGCCGTCCACATCCGTCCAGATAACCACATCATCTGCTCCGAGGGCGGCGCCCAGAATCGTCGCCGAATAGTCGGAGCCTCCGCGCCCCAGCGTTGTCAGCACGCCCCGCTCCGTGGCGCCGATGAAGCCCGTCACCACCGGCACGATTCCCTGCTTCAGCATCGGTTGCAGCCGCCGCTGACAGTTCTCGCGCGTCCGCGCCATCACGGGCTCCGCGCGGCCGTGGCTCGCGTCCGTCACGATCAGCTCCGTGGCGTCCACCGCCTCGCTGCGCGCGCCCAGCTCCGAAAGAGCCGCGGCGACCATCGGCGCGGAGAGCCGCTCGCCCAGGCTCGAGATCGCATCCAGCGTTCGTGACGTCAGCTCCCTGAGCAGCGCCGTGCCGTCGCAAAGCCGCTCGCCCTCGGCGAATATTTCCTCCATTGACCGGCCCAATTCCGCGCGCTTTTCTTTTTCGCGAATCAGCGTCGCCAGAGCCATCTCATGCTGCCGCCGTAAATCGCCGAAAAGGCTGCTTACGTGATCGCGCTCGCCCGCTTCGGACTTCGCCGCCGCTTCGATCAGCCGATTCGTCACTCCGCTCATCGCCGACACGACGACCACGATCGACGCCTCGCGCGAAGCGTCGTGGGCAATCTGCGCCGCGCGTGCGATGCAGGAACCATCGCCTACCGACGTACCACCGAATTTCATCACTCGCAGCGGTTTTTTCATTAAAGACACTCTGGCCTGCAGTCGTTTCGGCACACGGAAGAAGAGAGCTGTTCAGGAGCGCCGCTCAGAAAACTATACACCTTCGCCCGACGCGCGGCTGCGCTCCAATGGGTCTTGAGTCATTCGCTTTTTGGATGGGTTCCATCGGAAATCCGGGGTGTGCGAAGCGAACCGAGTATGCCGGGGACCGATTCTCCGGCTTGCGATCGCAGAAACAAAAACCCGCTGACGCAGGTCGCGCCAGCGGGCCGATGAGCGCTTGCTTTTGCTACTTAGTTAGTCACACCGCCGCGGGCACGGGAGAGTGTGAGTATGATGATGAGCAGAGTGTGCCCGCAGGTCCATGACCCTTCTACCGTAAAGGAAGTGAATTAAGTTTGTCAAGATACTGAAAATCGTATCGCCATCGGAAATTGTTCATCGCAGCAGATCTTCGAGCTGCGCCTTGGCATCTGTTTTCGAGTCTCGATATTTCACGATCACCGGGGTGTAGAGCGAAAGGCTCCACTCCTTTCCGCGTCCGTGCGTGATCGCGCGGGATCCGGCAATCACTACGGCGTTTTCCGGGATCACGAGCGGTGCGTCGTCCGTGGCGCTGTGGATTGCGCCCGTGGTCAGGTCATACACCGGCGTCGACCCATTCAGGATGGTGCCCGTGCCGAGCACTGCCCTGCGCTTTACGATCGTCCCCTCATACACTCCGCAATTCCCCCCGACCAGTACTTCCTCCTCGATCACCACTGGCATCGCTCCGACCGGCTCCAGCACTCCGCCGATTTGCGCAGCCGCGGAAATGTGGCAGTTTCGCCCCACTTGCGCGCAACTTCCTACCAGCGCGTGAGAATCAATGAGAGTGCCTTCACCGACGAACGCTCCCACATTGATGAACATCGGCGGCATGCACGTCACACTCTTTCCGACGAAGCAACCGTCGCGGATGCTTGAGCCGCCCGGGACGATCCTGACGCCCGCATTGGCATTGAGCTTCTTCACCGGATACGTGGACTTGTCGAGAAAGGGCTGGCGCGATGCGTCGATCGACATATCCACGATTGAGCCCATCCGGAATCCCACCAGAATTCCCTTCTTCACCCACGCATTGACCCGCCATCCCGTCAAAGAGCTTCCGTCCGGCTCCGCGGCGCGAACCGCGCCGGAGTTCAGCGCCTCCTTGAATTCCGCGAAGAGGCGCAGGTGCGCCTCAGTGTATGCGGCGGGAGGATCGTCGAAGAGCCGCTCGATCTCAGCTTGCAGCATAGGCTTGTTGAATCAGGCCGGCCGATTCAAGCACGGCGCGGATCTTTGCTTGACTCTCCGCACGCGGCGCGACGAGCGGCAGGCGCCAAACCGGCTCAAGCAGCCCCATCATCCCCATCGCCGCCTTCACCGGAATCGGGTTCGACTCGACGAAGTGCACTTCCATCAGGGCGAGGTAGCGCTGGTGGACTTCGCGCGCCGCCGCGAAGTCGTTCGCGAGGCAAAGCTGCGTTAGTTTTGTCATCTCCGCCGGAATCTCATTCGATACGACGGAAATAACTCCTCGCCCGCCGACAGCCATCAGCGGCACCGTCACGGCATCATCGCCCGAAAGCACACTGAATCGCTCCGGGACGCGCGCAGCAATCGCTGCCATTTGCCCGATATTGCCCGACGCTTCCTTGATTGCCACGATGTTTTCGATCTCCGCCAGGCGCGATACGGTGGCAGGTTCGATGTTGACGCCGGTGCGGCCGGGAACGTTGTACAGGATGATGGGCAGCGCAACGGCAGCCGCGATGGCTTTGTAGTGCTGATACAGCCCTTCCTGCGTCGGCTTGTTGTAGTACGGCGTCACGGAGAGAATCGCGGAGGCGCCGAGGGCTTCGAACTCGCGGGCGCGATCGATGACGGCGGCGGTGTTGTAGCCGCCGGCACCGGCGACAACGGGGACGCGGCCGCGGGCCTCGTCGAGGGTGATCTCGACGACGCGAAGCTGCTCGGCGCGAGTGAGCGTGGGGCTTTCGCCCGTGGTGCCGCACGGGACGAGAAAGCTAATGCCTGCATCGACTTGGCGGTGGACGAGATGGCGAAGAGCGTCCTCGTCGAGCGACTGGTCCTGCCGAAACGGAGTTACGAGAGCGGTGCCACAACCGAAAAACATATGATCCTCCTCCAAACCGAAAAAAGCCTCAGCCCGTACAGATTAGAAAATAGCAACTCGCGCGTTTTCAGCGAGTTACATGAATTTCTAATCTTCAAACGGAACATTAGAAGCGCCGAAAACGGGCAAAAAATCACTCAAACTGCTCATTCCAACTGCTCCACGATGTCGCGAAACGCAAAAACGCCCCTCTTTCCGGCCACCCAGCGCGCGGCGCGCAGGGCGCCCCTGGCGAAGCCTTCGCGGCTGCGGGCCGTATGGCGGAGGGTGATGGTGTCGGCCGGGGAGTCGAAACCAATCTCGTGGGTGCCGGGCTGGGAGCCGGCGCGGCTGCTGCTCGCGTCAATGGGGGCGGCGTAGCCGGCAAGCTTCATCTTCTCGACGAGGGTCAGCAGGGTGCCGGAAGGCGCGTCTTTTTTCGCGGAATGGTGGATTTCCCAGGCCCAGGCGCCGTAATCGGGCTGGCGGGACATCAGCCGGGCAGCCTCCGCGACGACTTGCGTGAAGATATGGACGCCAACGGAGAAGTTCGGGCTCCAGACGAGGGCGGTGCCGGCGCGTTCGACGGCCGAGCGAACGCGGTCCATTTCGGCGGTCCAGCCGGTGGTGCCGGCGACGACGTTGACGCCGAGGGCGGCCAGGCGCTCGATATTCGAAGGGGCGGCGGCGGGATTCGAGAATTCGATGGCGACGGGGACGCCGCGAAAGTTTTCCTGCGTGAGGGCTTCGCCGGCGCCGTTGCTGGCGCGCGAGGCGCGGAGCTTCACGTCGAAGCCGAAATCGGGAGCGAGCCGATCGATGAGGCGTCCCATTTTGCCGTAGCCGACGATGGCGAGGTTCATAGCGTCAATTGGCCAAAAGGCGGCGAACGAGATTCGAATAGATGCCGACCGCTTCCTTCAGCTCACCCTTTGCGACGCGCTCCTGCGACGTGTGCGCGACGTGGATGCTGCCGGGACCGATGAGCAGGGGCTTGCCCCAGCTGGGGCTCAGGATCGGGACGTCCGTGGTGAAGGAGACGACCGTGGTCGGAAAGCCCTCGACATCCTCAAAGAAGACGGCGGGGGCGGAGAGAACCTCCCGCAGCTCGACGCGGCCATTCAGCAGGGTGGCGATCGCGTCGCGAATAGGCGCAGAATCGCCCACCGTGCGAACCAGAATTTCCGCCTTTGCGGAATCGGGAATCACATTCGGCGCACGGCCTCCTGCGATGGTGCCGATATTCAGAGTGCAGCGGCCGAGCAGCTCGTCCGTGGGCAAAGGCAGGCGGCGGACGGCCTCGAGCGCATCGAGGAGCGCGTCGATGGCGGATTCGCCCAGCTCGGGATAGGCGGAGTGAGCCATTTTGCCGCGAGCAACGAGCTCGAGGCGCAGGGCGCCCTTCGACGCGAGCGCCAGCTTATTTTCGGTGGGCTCGCCATTGATCAGGTAGCGCGAGCCGATGGGCGAGCGGGCGGCGACGGAGGCTCCGGCGCTATTGCGCTCCTCGCCGACGACGAAGAGGAGCGCGAAATTTTCGACGCCATCGGCGCGCAGCCTTTCCGCGGCGACGATCATGGAGGCGATGATGCCCTTGGCGTCGCAGGAACCGCGGCCGAAGATGTATTCGGAGTCTTCGCGCGAGGCGAAGAAGGGCGGAACGGTGTCCATGTGCGTGGAGAGCGTGACGACGGGATGGCCCCAGGCGGCGACGACGTTGAAGCGGCCAGGCTCGACGCCCATGCGCTCGGCGCGGCCGCCGGTTGCGGCGGCGAAGCGCGAGAGGAGGGCAAAGAGAAATTCGCCGACCTGCGCTTCGGCGTTGGTGACCGATTCGATATCGACGAGGGCTCGCGTGAGCTCGAAAACGTCCATTTTCTGAAAGCCTATCGATGGAACGAAAAGAGAAGGGAAGGAAACCGGGGCTTCTTCACTCCTCGATAGCGCTCCATCCGTTGGAGACGGATGACAGTGGATACTTTTTAGAAGTATCCCCCAACCATCCTTGCATCAGCCGCAAAGGATGATTTCGGCGGAGTGACTGCTTGTGCCCCTTTCGCCAAGGCCTCCGAAGCTGATCGGAAGAGCGGCCGGGCTACTGATGGCCTCCGCACCTCTACCAAGAACGGGAAAAGTGTAGCGGGACGGGAGGTGGGAAGTCAACGCGATTGAGGTGGGAGGGCTAAAGCGGCGCGGCAACGGCAGAAGCAAGGTTGGATTTGGCAGTCGAGCTGGAATGGATTCGTTGACTCCCTTTGCGTCGAAACCTAAGATGGCGGCATCGTGGCAGGCTCTGACGCGCTAATCGGCCAAACCGTCTCGCACTACCGTATCCTTGAGAAACTCGGCGGCGGCGGCATGGGCGTCGTCTACAAGGCCGAGGACGTCAAGCTGGGGCGATTTGTCGCCCTGAAGTTCCTGCCCGAAGACACCGCGCGCGATAAGCAGGCCCTCGAACGGTTCGAAAGAGAGGGGCGCGCCGCCTCGGCACTGAATCATCCGAACATCTGCACAATTCACGACATCGACGAGCACGACGGTCATCCCTTCATCGCCATGGAACTGCTCAAGGGCGTCACGCTGAAGCATCGCATCGCGAGCGGACCGATCGCGACCGACGCTCTTCTCGAACTTGCCATTCAGGTGGCTGACGCTTTGGACGCAGCGCACGGCGAAGGCATCATCCATCGCGACGTCAAGCCGGGAAACATCTTCGTCACGGATCGCGGCCAGGCCAAAGTGCTTGATTTCGGGTTGGCGAAGTTGCTGCCGCAGGCGGCCGGGAGCGCGGTGGGTGCGGAGGCGACGCGCTCCCTCGTTGACGATTCGAATCTGACCAGCCCCGGCGTGGCTCTGGGAACGGTGGCTTACATGTCCCCCGAGCAGGTCCGCGGAGAGACGCTTGATGCCCGCTCGGACCTCTTCAGCTTTGGGCTGGTGCTCTACGAGATGGCGACGGGACGGCAGGCTTTCACGGGAAACACCTCCGGCCTCATCTTCAACGCCATTCTGGAACGCGAGCCGCCTCCCGCGACGCGCTTCAATCCAAACGTTCCGCCCAAGCTGGATGAGATCATCTCCAAGGCACTAGAGAAGGACGCCCGCGTGCGCTATCAACACGCGTCCGACCTGCGCGCGGACCTACAGCGCCTGAAACGTGACACGGACTCGAGCCGGCGCGTGAGGTTAGCCGACGACTCCTTGAGTAGCTCCGGCGGCGCGCTTGGGCCGCCAATAGGCACAGGCTCCGCTTCGGTGGCAGAGGGCGGTGGAAGAGAAAGCGCTGCTTCCGGTGCGCATGCTTCGGGCTCTTCAGCTGTGGCAGCGATGGCGCGCGAACACAAGTGGGGTTTCGCAGCTACAGTCGCTGTTACGCTGGGGATTCTGGCTACCGCGGCTTACGGCCTCTACGCTTTACTTCACCGTCCCGCTCCCGCTCCGTTCCAGGAATACGACCTCACCCAAATCACTCACACCGGAACCGCTCGCTCAGTGGCAATCTCGCCAGATGCCAATTATTTGCTGACCCTAATGGCGGACGGGAGTCTCTGGCTTCGCAACGTTCCAACGAAAAGCGACACGCAAATCCTCCCGTCCGAGAACAATCGCTACATGTACGACTTGCGTTTCTCTCGCGACGGCAATTCGATTTATTTCGTGGGGTCGCCTTCATCCAATTCCGGTCATGGCACTCTCTTTCGTATGCCTGTTCTGGGCGGCAATCCGCAACAAATCCTTGACCACGTTGACGGAGGGTTATCTTTCGCCGCTGACGGTCGCCACATTTCGTTCGGTCGCGAGGACCCTTCAACCCCCGGACAAGCTCAAGTCGTCTTCGCAGATCTCGATACAGGAAAGCAATCCGTGGTCTGGTCCGGTAACGACAACGATATTTCCGACGCTGCACTTTCACCCAACGGGAAGGAACTGGCTGCCAGCGTTCTCTCAAGCTCTTCAGCTGAAAACTCCCTCTTTTCGATCGATTTGAGCTCTGGCCGGCGCCATGATTTTTTCACCTCCTCGACTAGGTTTGTGACTGGCATGATCTGGTCGCCGTCGGGAAACGCGCTGCTGGTTCGATACAACGGGGCCGAAACTGGTTTGTCGCGGTGGGCGATTGCTTCCATTTCCTACCCGGGTGGAGTGTTCCGGCGGATTACCAACGACCTGAACACATATTCGAGCCCAAGCGTATCGCGCGACGGCAAAACCTTGGCAGCGATCCTCGGCCAGGTTCGAGTAAACCTATACGTTCTTCCCGCAGGTGCGCGGACTGCTAACAGCCCCGTAACCCTTGCCTCGCAGGAGCGTGTCTATTCCGTCTCTTGGACACCAACTGGGCGCCTGCTCCTCGATCAGGGAATGCAAATTCAAGAGGTCGCCGCGGATGGGTCGCAATCGAGAGCATTGTATTCGGATGATTCTCGAACCGCGATGGATCCTTGGGTTTGTCAGAGTGGCAAGACCATCGTTTTTTCCATCGGCAACAGGGAAGGCAACGTGAACCTGTGGCGGATGGATGCCGACGGCTCGAACCCCAGACAGTTAACGGATGATACGAACGCTGATACTCATCTCTGCTCCCCCGACGGAAAATGGATCTTCTATGTCAATGAGCGCGCGGGGCCTGCCCTGATGCGGATTCCCGCCGGTGGCGGCAAGGCCGAAAAATTCACCAATCTCGCGATCGGGTCCTTTCCAGCCATTTCGCCCGACGGAAAGCTGATCGGGGTCACTTTTGAGGACTCGCAGGCCAGAAGGATAGGTCTTCTGGATGCCGAGACGGGAAAACTGGTCCGGAAACTCCAGCTGGACCCTCGGAACGTCTGGCCGACGCTTGCATTCTCTCCCGACGGGAAATCGGTCGTTTATTCGGTTCGTGCCAGCGACGCGGAAAACCTCTGGGCGCAACCCCTCGACGGGCGTCCGGGTCACTTGCTCACAGATTTCACCTCGGAACACATTCTGAGTTTCGCGTGGTCACCCGACGGGAAAAAGCTGGCCCTCATTCGCGGGCGCACATCTTCCGATGCCGTCCTCCTCCGCGACTCAGGCTCCTCCCGATAACACTCACGCCGCGCTTGGCGGAATTCGCGATCGATTGCTTAGGGGCTTGGTCTTACCGGACATTCGGTCCAGGACAGGATGTGGTGCCTGGTGCCGCTGGAAAAGAGGAAAGGGAAAATGGAGGGCAGGAGCACGGGAGGGGCAGAAGGGCGTACCCGTAGGGGAGACAGGAACGGTCTAAGAATCAGGAGCCGAAGGAGACAGTAGAAGGCGAAGCGGAGGCTGTCATGAAGAAGAGACTCGGCCTGGTTCTTCTGACGGTTGGCGTGATGTCGGCATGCGTGGGGCGAGCGACGCTCTACCCGGTGCAGGGTCCGCTGGCAAGCCAAACGCCAGTGCCAGTGGCCAGCGCAAGGATATCAGGAGCATTCAATTCTGGAAGTATCAAGGTGACATTCAGCGACGGAGAAACATTCAACGGACGTTGGTCTGTCACACCCAGACCAGGAGGCCCGGGCGCGACGGTGCCGAAGAATGAGATGGCGCCGGTGTGGGATGCCGTCTACTAGCAGGGATTTTACACTGCGCACGTTCTGGGGCAGAGGCTGTACGTGCAGACGACGCTGACGGGCAGCAAAGGAACAACGCTCAACCTTGAAATGTACAGGTCGGACAGCCATGGGAAGGACGAATCGGTCCCGGGGCCCATTCGAGCTGTAGCGAAGGACAGCGCGGGGAACATTTACAAGGTGACGTTCTAAACGCGGACAGTTCAGCGGGTAGAAGCGCTGAATTTTTGGGAGGCGCGGTCCTTTGCAAAAGAAGCAGCAAAGGATTTGGCATACGACTGAAGCTCCGACTCGCCAAAGGGCGAAACGGGAGCGGGCACGGCGTGCCGTGCCCCTACGGGGAAATGGGCGGAGGCGGAAGCGAGATTTCCAATTGGCGAACTGGGCGCCAAGAGCTGTGCCACCTAAAGGCCCCGGGCATCAAGCTGTCGCGCCGCAACAAAGTCGCTTCGTCGGGGGATCACCGCAGTAAGTTGCCGACGAGCCAGTGATCGACGCTGAATTTTCCCGGACCAGAGCAGATCAGCCAGACAAAGAAGAGGACGTACAGGACTTCCGGAAGGTAGAGGAAATCGTCGAGCCAGCTAAGAGGCGAGAGTCCTTTAGGCATGGTGGAAATCGCGCTGGTGAGGGTGGCGACAATCATGTCGATCATTAAAGCCGCGCAGGCCGGGCTCGAAAGGAAACCCGCGGCCACTAAGGATCCGGCAACGAACTCGACAGCCGACACGAAATAAGCCATCGGGTGGGGAAACGGAACTTTGGCCTTGACGAGCGTATCGTAGACAGGTTTCGTGCCACCGGCGACAAACAATTTGTTTGCCCCGGAAATGGCGAAGAACAGGCCGATCGAAACGCGTACCAGGAAAATCGCATATTGTTCCAAATTACCGCTGCCCGAGAGCGCAAACTCGGCCAACCGTTTCCAATCCATCTCTTATCCCTCCATCGGCTTCGGCCTCGAGGCTATGTGTCCATCCGTTCGACCCATTGAGCGCGCGACGCGGGAGCCACGAATGGATCCGCAAAGTACTGCGTTTCCCGCGCAACCTTGTCGCCCCGGAACTCCATAATGCTCACGGTGTAGGACGGCTTGCCGTCGTACGTCAGGATGAAGTCGGTGACCCAAAGATCGCCGCTGCCAATGATTCGCCGGACAGAAAACCGCTTCTTGCTCGGCTGACTGGCGCGCTGGTTCTGTATGTTGCGCCGGCCGCGGGTTCGCTCGCCTGACTGCGGGTATTCCAGAACCGCGTCCTCGTGATAGATGAGGTGCTCCGTTTCAAAATCGTTGGCATCGGACGCGCCCCAATGCTGATCCAGCGCCGCATGGATCTTTTGATCTCGCGTTTCAGAAGATTGCTCCGGCTTCTGAGGGGCGTTCATCTTGAGCCTTCAATTCGACAAGACGATTCGGTCGCCCAGAGTCTACACCGCGTCGAAGCTCGAGAAGCGGAAAACGGAAAAGTGAAAAGAGGGAATGGGAAGAGGGCAACTTCAAATTTGAGGCGCGCACGCTTTGCAGAACCGCAAGGGGCGTAGCGCCCGGCCGAGGCAAAGGCCTCAGGTCTGAAGACCTGAGCTACAGGATTTCTGCCGGGCACGGCATGCCGTGCCCCTACGGAGAAAACGGGCTGATGCCGGGTCGGACGCGGTCAGTAGTGGCAGGCGGGGGATCGCCGGCTGTAGCGGCGGCGTCCGGTGAGGGAACTTTGGCCTTGACGAGCGTATCGGCCTTATTTGCTTGCCTCCGAAGATTTCGGTTTCTGCGGGAGGTTGGTCAGGTCGGTGTTGTGCATGATTTCAATCAGCCAAGCTCCATCCGGCTGCCTGCTCACCAGCCAATCCAAGAGACCTTTTCGGTTCGGCCGCGGATCTCCGTTGCGAGGGCCGGCTCCGGTCATTTGCCAGTCGACGTCCACCTGCGCCAGGCGCGGCCCTAAAAAGCGAACGCTGCGGACTTGCGCGGTTTGATGGCTGTCCTTGAAGACCGACCGAAATAGGGGCGCATGGAATGACTCGACGTTCGCGCGTCCATGCTCGTGCATCCCAACAACATTGGTGAAGTCGCAATCCTCGGTGAATGTAGCGGCAAAGGCGTGCGCGTCGTGAGTATTCCAGGCGTCCAAGAAGCGCTGAAGCGTGCGGCTAATGGCGTCGCGGTCCTCGGCGCGGTTCGATGTGTCATCCGGCTGAGTCATGCGTTGAGCGGCCTCCCAGTGCAAAGAAAGAGGTGAGGTGACAAGCAGCAGCACCGAGAGTGTCGCGAGCCGGATAGCTGTCTTGCCGCACCGGTGCGCCACGATGGGCACATTATTATGCTTTTGCGAATTGGCATCAAGGCGATTCGGCACGCGATTGATGATTTCCACGCGGGTGTCAGTAGCGGCAGGCGGGGGGATCGCCGGCCGTAGCGGCGGCGTCCGGTGAGACGGGCAGCGGCGGGAGATTGAATTTGCCGAGGAGCGCGTTGATGGTGGGGAGCGAATCGTTCTGGAGCTTGCGCCATTCGGCGAGATCAGAATCGAGCGCGCGGCATGAATCGTCCATGGCGGCCTGCGCGGAATCGGATAGCGCGGCGTCGCCCACCTGAATCATGTAGAGAATGCGGGCGAGGTCGCGATTGACGGGGCCGACGCCCGGCTCGGAGAAACTTCCTTCCTGAACGGCGGCGATTTTCTTGTCGAAATCCTTCACGGTGGCGGCGGCATCCTTCGCGGAAGCGTTGGAGACGAGAGCCTTTTCGCGATCGTCGAGCGCGGTGCGGAGAGCGGAAACCGCGTTGAAGGCGTCGGTGCTGGCTTTCAGGCCGGCAACGATTTTGCGGCTGGAATCGAGCTGCTGATCGAGGCCGGCCTGCGAGACGTGAACGCGCGGATCGAGAGTGATGGTGAGCGGCTGCTTGATGAGCATGTCGTTGGCGATGAGGATGGCCTCGTACTGGCCGGGCGCGGCGAGCGGGCCAAGAGCCTGCTCGCGCGGCGTGTCCTCGGGAATAGCGTGATCGGATAGCGTGTACTCGATGTAATCGAGGATGTTGCCGTAATAGCTGTAGTTGAGGGCTTCGGGCGGGGCGTAGTGCAAATCCCAGACGAAGCGATTGAGGCCGACGTTGGTGGAGAGAACGGGCTGGGGGCCGAACCAATAATCGGGAACGTTTTTCGGAGTCTTGTCCTCGGGAGGCGGCACGCTGGTGAAGCGGCGAACGAGACCGCCGTGAGAGTCGTGAATCTCAAGAGTGATGGGTTTCTGCGGCGCGGACTTCAGGTAGTAGTAAAAGATGGCGCCATCGGGAGGGTTTTTTCCGGCGGGAGTTTCGGGCGGAAGCGGAGTTTCCTGGTCGTTGTCCCAGCGGACGCGCACGGCGGTGGCGGGGCGAAGCAGAGCGGCATGAGAGGAGGCGACTTCGGCGCCCGCTTCACGGAGGGGAGAAAGGTCGTCGAGAATCCAGAGCGCGCGGCCGTACGTGGCGGCGACGAGATCGTTCCCGTGGACGGCGAGGTCGCGGACGTCGGAGGTGGGGAAATTGAGCTGGAGCGATTGCCAGTGGCTGCCGTCGTCGAAGGAGACGTAGACGGCGTTTTCGGTGCCGGCGTAGAGAAGGCCGCGGCGGACGGGATCTTCGCGAATAACGCGGGCGGACCAGCCAGGCTCGAGGCCGTCGGTAATCTTCTGCCAGGATTTGCCGGCGTCGTGCGTGCGGTAGATGAGGGGAGTGGAATCGTTGCGGACGGCGGCAGCGACGTAAGCGGTTTCGGGGTCGTGATGCGAAGCTTCGAGGATTTCGATGGAGGTGCGCGAGGTGAAGTCGGCGGGCGTTACGTCGGTCCAGGAAATGCCGTTATCGCGCGTGAGGTGAATGGCGCCGTTGCTCGAGCCGGCCCAGAGAAGGCCTTGCTGCAAAGTTGACGCAGCGATGGACGTGAGAGCGGTGCGCGCGCGCATGACGGCGGAGAGCGCGGACGGCTTCTCGGGCTTTGCAGGCGCGGCGCGCTCGGTGAGGTCGGGGCTGATCTGTTGCCAGGAATCGCCGCCGTTCAAGGTTTTCATAACGTACTGCGTGCCGAGATAGAGGGTGTGCGGATCCTGCGGCGAAAAAATGAGCGGCGGCATCTGCGAAGCGCGGTATTTCGAGGTGCGGACGAACACATGCGTGATCTGGCCGGTGGTTTTGTCGAAGCGGACGACGCTGCCGTACCAACCGCCGGAGTAGATGATGTTGGGACGAAGCGGGTCGGGCGCGATGTAGCAGAACTCGAAGCCGCCGACGGAGAACCAGTCGCGATAGCTGATTTCGCCGAAGTCGCTGCGGTCGGGGACGGCGACGGTGCCGCTATCCTGCTGCGCGGCGTAGGCGACGTAGGGGAACTGCTCGTCGGTTGTGACGTGATAGAACTGGCCGGTGGGCTGGTTGTACCAGGTGCTCCAAGTCTTGCCGCCGTCGACGCTGATGGTTGCGCCCTGGTCGACGCCGAGGAACATGCGATCTGAATTCTGCGGGTCGATCCAGAGGACGTGGTAATCGTCGCCGCCGGGCGCGCCTTTGTAGGCGACGAAGGTCTTGCCGCCGTCGGTTGAGCGATAGGTGGTCGTCTGCATCACGTAGACGACGTCGGGATTTTTCGGGTCGACATACACGTGGCAGATGTAGCCGTTGCCGGTGATGCGCGGGTCGTCGGTGATCTTGTGCCACGTTTCGCCCGCGTCGTCTGAGCGGAAGAGGCCAGGAGCGGCAATGAGGAAGGCGCGGCGGCCGCGGTCGCCGGGCGCAACGGCGAGGCCCACGCGTTCGAGAGGATCGGCGGGGAAGCCGGTGCCGGAGAGCTGCTTCCAGGTGGAACCTTCGTCAGTGGATTTGTAAACCCAGGCGGTTTGCTCCTTCTCCTTGCCGGGCTCGAGAGGTGCGCGGAACTCGCGCGGGCGCCAGATCCCAGCGTAAAGGACGCGGGGATTCGAGGGGTCAGCAACCATGTCCGAGATGCCGGCGAAGTCATCTTTGTAAAGGGTCTTCGTCCAGGTGGCGCCGCCGTTGGTGGATTTGTAGACGCCGCGGACATTCGAGGGAGTGCCGGTGCCGAGAATCGGGTGGCCAAGCACGCCAACGATCACGATGTTGGGGTCGCGCGGATCGACTATGACGGCGCTGATGTACTTCGTGTCGTCGAGGCCGATGTGGGTCCAAGTGGCGCCGGCGTCCGTGGATTTGTACATGCCGTTGCCGGGAGTCTGCTCGCCGGTGCCGACGTAGAGGATGTTGGCGTTCGAAGGCGCGACGGCGAGGGCGCCGATTGAGGCGACGCGCTCTTCGTCGAAAATCGGCTTCCAGACGCGGCCCGCATCGGTGGTTTTCCAAACGCCGCCACCGGGCGTGCCCATGTAGTAGACGGCGGGATTGCCGGGGATTCCTGCGACGGCGGAGACGCGTCCTGCGCGATAGGGGCCGATGAGGCGCCAGCGCATGGCGGAATAGAGGCTCGGATCGACCGAGCCGCCGGCTGGCGCGGAGGCGGAGGACTGCTGGGCGTGCGACGGCGTGAGCGCGAACGAAAGCACGACTGGAAGAATGGCAGCGAGAGCGAAGAGCGAAGGCGACGCGCAGGGCCTGCGATCGCGAGCATGGCTATTGGTCTCGATGGACAGACTACGAGTGCGGTTCATTTTCGTTTCCCTCGAAACGAAAGAGTTTACCACCGCGAGGCGGTGAGGGCGCGGCGGAGAAAGGTGTTAGCAGCGCGGGTCAGTGTGGATGGCCCTGAGGATGGCCATGCGGGTGGCCGTGGTGCTCCTCGTGATAGGGGTGGCCGGACCGCGCGGCGCGACGCTCCGCTTCGCTTCGGTGAATCAGTTCGTGAATCTCCATGTGGTGGCCAACCGGGTAGCGATGGACGAGCGGGTAAGGATGAACGTAGACGCGACGATTCACCCAGGTGCGCCGCCACGGGGCGTTGTTGATGAAGATGGCGTGCGAGCCCCAGACGATGCGGGAGGCGCCCCATCCCCACGGACGGAACCAGGCACCGAGTGTGACTCCAAAGCCGAAGCTGATTGCACCACCGACGAAGAAGCCGGGCCGGGGCGCCGCAAAGACGATGCCGGGATCGTATGCCGGGACGACGATGAAGTCCGGATTGACCGGCATGATGGTGATGTAGGGGCCGCCGGAAACCACGATTGCTCCATTCGAACGAAGGTAGCCGTAGTCCCTCGCCCGCTTGCGCATGCGCTGGACGGCGTCCATGACTTCGGCGCGGTCGGCGAGAACGGCGTTGCCGAGATCGTTGGTCCAGGACATGTCCGAGGCCATCATCTCGAGAACCGACGGAAACGCAAGAAGGGCCTGAACGCTTGGATCCCAGGAGAGTTGATCCGCTTGGATTGCGTTGGCAAGTTCCGCGCCGGTGAGGTAATGATGCTCGTCGGACCATTGGGCGGCGTCGGGAATCTGGTCCGGATAAGTAGACGCCGTGAGAATTTGTGCGAGCAGAGGATCGGGATAGAGAGCGATGCGGGAGACGATATGGTCGAGTTGTTCGGGACTAAATGAAGGTGGCGGCGCCTGGTCCTGAGCGAGAACAGGCAGGGATACGAGAGCGATCGATAGGGTCAATGCAAGAAGCGACCTGCAGAGATTCTTGAAGAGCGCCGAATGCGGCATAGCTTCCTCCTGCAAGCTAAGATGCATGGGAGAAAGAAGAAGTGTCATCCGCCAAACGAGAATGGAAAGCGGTCGTGAGGATCCGTTGTGCTAGTGGATGCCGGACCAGTCGTCGGCGAGAAGGATGGAATTGCTGGGATTCGAGGGATCGTACTTGACGCTCGCGCTTTGGCCCACGGACACGCGCTTCAGATGAGCCTGTTCCTCGAGGCCCGTCACGTCCTGAGCTGTTTCGTAAGTGACGCCCGAAATTGAGTAGGAGTAGTAGAGAAGCTTTTGCGCGCCGTTCACGGCGGCGACGGGGCGTTTGCCGAGAAGGCCCGGCTGCTTTGCGAGCGGCTTGGGAGGCGGGGGAGCGTGGCTGCCATCCACGACTTCGAGGATGTGCCCTTCGACGATCCGCCCGATACGATTCAGATAGGCGCGGCGCTCGCGTTCGAGGGCGCTCGGGTCCTGGGGCTTCTTGCGAAAGAGGAAATAAACTCCGGCAGCGGCCAGAGCGGCGAGGCCGGCGACGGGGGCCACTTCTCCCAAGTCTGCAAGCAGCAGAATCAACGAGCGCCTTTGCGCATCGCCTCCGCCTCGCTGATGTCGCCGAGGGTGCCGCGGGCCTTTTCCCAATCCTTCAGGAACGCATCAAGGCCGCGGTCCGTGAGGGGATGCTTGAAGAGCATTTCGAAAACCTTGTATGGCATGGTGCCGATGTGCGCGCCCATTTTCGCCGCTTCGACCACGTGGAGAGGATGGCGAAGGCTGGCGGCCAGCACCTGAGTCTTGAAGTTATAGGCGCGATAGATTTCGAGAATCTCGCGAAGCAGCGCAAGGCCGTCGATGGAGATGTCGTCGAGACGGCCCAGAAACGGGCTGACGAAGTAGGCGCCAGCTTTGGCGACGATCAGAGCCTGCGAGGGCGAGAAGACGAGCGTAATGTTCACTCGGACGCCTTCGCGGGACAGGATGCTGAGGGCGCGGACGCCGTCGGGCGTCATCGGAATTTTCGCGACGATGTTCGGGTGCCAGGTAACGACCTCGCGCGCTTCGCGGAGCATGCCTTCCAGGTCGGTCGAGACGACTTCGGCGTTGACGACCCCATCCTTCACAATGCCGCAGATTTCGAGGATAAGCTCGCGGAAGGGCTTCTTCTCCTTCGCGGCAAGGGTCGGATTCGTCGTGACGCCGTCGAGAATGCCAAAGGAGGCAGCCTGGCGAATTTCGTCGAGATTTGCGGTGTCCAAGAAGAATTTCATCGTCTCACCCTCATATTATTGTTGAGTTGCAGAAGCTGGGGGCTACTTTTCGCGCGCGATGACCGTGTTTAGTAACGTGCCGATGCCGGCGATGCTGACTTCCACCACGTCCCCCGGCGCGAGTGGCCCGACCCCGGAGGGAGTGCCTGTCGCGATGACGTCCCCGGGCTCAAGAGTCATCACCTGCGCTATCCAGCGGATTATAGCATCAACGGAAAAAATCATTTCAGCAAGGCGGGCAGACTGTTTCTGGGCGCCGTTGACGAAGGTTTGAAGCGTGGCGCTGGCAAAATCGATGTGCGTCTCGAGAACCGGGCCAAAGGGGCAGAAGGTGTCGAACCCCTTGCCGCGCGTCCACTGGCCATCGCGCTTCTGAAGGTCGCGCGCGGTGACGTCGTTCAGGCAGGTATAGCCGGCGACGCAGTCGAGGGCGGATTCCGAGTCGCGCAAAGCAAAGCAGCTGCGGCCGATGACGACGGCGAGTTCCCCTTCGTAATCGACGCGCCCTGAAATCGATGGAAGGACGATCGGTTCTCCCGGCGCGATGACAGCGGAGGGAGGCTTGAGGAAGATCAGGGGCTCTTTGGGAACTTCGTTGCCGAGTTCCTTCGCGTGTTCGTGGTAATTCCGTCCGACACAGACAATCTTGCTGGGCCGTGAAGGAGGCAGGAACTTGATTTGGCTGAGCGGCCATTTGGAACCGGTACGCGCGCCGGGGGCCCAGATTTCGCCAGCGATTTCCCAGACAAAATCGCCCTCAATTTCGCCCAAGCGTGGCGGCGGGTAAAAATCGTGGGGGGCGCGAGTAACGTCCGTGACGCCTGGGGCGAGCGGCTGAAACCGGCAGAGCTTCATCGCCGATCGGTGGGAAGCTCCGAGGTGTGCCGCCGGCGAGGCGCGATTGGGTGCCGACGGGCGAAAAGGACCATACCCCCCACCCACGAACCGACCGCGATCACGCCGTAGATCACGGCTCCTTCGATCAGGGCCTGGAAAGGCGTGCGGAGAACATCGAAGAGATCTTTGAAGACGAATCCCGCAATGTCGTACGCGACGACGAACATCAGCCATGCAATCATCGCCGATGCGAATAGGGACAAAGGATTATTGAGGAACCGAAAGACGGGAATCAGCATGAAGAGAACGAACAAGCTGTAGGAAGCTGCGTTGCGTTCGAGCGCGTACGATTCGAGGCCGGGAATCCGATTGGCGGCTACAAGCGCCCCCATCATCACGATGACGAGCAATGTGCCTGTGTACAGTCCGGTGACGAGAGCCGGATGGCTCCGCTGGTCTGGCCTTTGATCCTCAGCTGGAAGAAGATCGCTCATGGATTCGGCTGGCCGGTCGCCGGAGTTTCACTCGTCGCCGGAATTTCGCCCGATACCGACGCGCTGGGAGAGCTCTCGTTCCCGGAACGGTCCACAGCGGTGACAGAATAGAAGTATCGGCGGCCCGCGACAGGGGAAGTATCACGAAAAGCGGGCGTAGGCAACAGTTCCGGGTTCAAGCGCGCTCCCAAGGTTCCTTCCTGCTCACTTCGATAGACGTTGTATCCCGCCACATCGGTTTCAGGATTGATGGCCCATGAAAGCTCGAGGTGAGCCGGTGCATTTTCTCCAGCGGGAACAAAGATGACGAGCAGGCCCTGCGGGGTGGAGGGCGCGATGACGTCGCGAACGGCGATTGTTACGAGGTTCGAATCGGTGGACTCGAGTTCGCCCGCCGGAGTTTCGATCACGCTGCGAACGGAGTACACGTAGGACTTGCCGTATTCGGCTTGAGCGTCGTGGTAAGAGGGCGAATCGCTCTTGCCAATCTGCAAGAGTCGGGACTCTGGAGACGGCCCCTTCGGTTGCGTGGAAGGCGATGCAGCAGACGGTCGCGCACCCTGTGCGGCAGGCGTTTCGACCTCCGCACGGTAGATGCGGTATTTCTGAATGGGGGGCGTAGCGCCCAGGGGCGTCTTGGCAGGCGGAGTCCACGTCAGCGACACGCCTCCAGGCGGGCCCAGCCTCGCAGCGAGATCGTCGATCGGATCGGGAGCGGGAAAAAGCCGCAATTCGGCGACGTTCGAGTCGGCTGAGGACTTTTTCGGCGATTCCGAGGTGCGAACGATGTAGCGCGCCACCTCGTCCGTGTGATTCAGATCATCGGGGCGAAGGACATCCACATATCGCAGGCGGCCATCGAGCATATAGTTGCCGGTCATTTCGCCAGGAATCGTAACGAGCAAGGCTGGCGCCGCTTTCAGGGTGCCCGGCTGTGGTTGAGCGGTCGCGCTCGCAGGGGAAAAACTGACATAGATCTCGACGGCCGGGGGATGCTTCAAGAGCCTATGATCCGGCGTGTCGTGTGGCAGCGTAAACGTGAGCACAACCGTATTGCCGGATTGTTTCGCGGCCAAATCCGTGATCGCGGCAGGAACGGGCGCTTTGCGCTCGAGCGGTTCACCCGGGGAAGCACAACCGCTGCACCATGAGGAAATCAGGAGAACGGACAAAAGAAGTTGGGAAGGCCAGATTCGCGTGAGATGGCTCTCGCGTGCCCCGTGTCCCATTTCCATTTTCGCTTTTCTACAAGATGTAGCGGCTGAGATCCTGATCCTTCACGATGCTCGCAAGCTGCTTTTGCACGTAGGCCGCATCGACCTTGGCGCTCTTCTTCTTCATCTCCGGCGCGTCGAAGGAAATTTCCTCGAGAACTTTTTCGAGAATCGTGTGCAGGCGGCGGGCTCCAATGTTTTCCGTGTGCTCGTTGACGGTGGCGGCGAAGCGGGCAATCGTGGCGATGGCATCTTCCGTGAACGTCAGCTTGAAGCCCTCCGTATCGAGCAGCGCCGTGTATTGCTTGATGAGAGCGTTCTTCGGTTCCGTGAGGATGCGAATGAAGTCCGCTTCCGAGAGTGACGAGAGCTCGACGCGAATCGGGAACCGCCCTTGGAGCTCCGGGATCAGGTCGGACGGCTTGGTAGTGTGAAACGCGCCCGCAGCGATGAAAAGAATGTGCTCGGTGCGAACCATCCCGTAGCGCGTATTGACGGTAGTGCCTTCGACGATCGGCAAGATGTCGCGCTGAACGCCTTCGCGCGAAACGTCGGGGCCGTGGCCAGACTCGCGGCCGGCAATCTTGTCGATTTCGTCGATAAAGAGAATTCCCATTTGCTCGACGCGATCGACGGCGATGCGCGTCACCTGATCCATATCGATCAGCCGGTTCTCTTCTTCCTGAATCAGGTAATCGAAGGCCTCGGCGACCGTCATCTTCCGCTTCTTTTTCTGCTGGCCGAACATGCCGGACAGCATGTCTTTTACGTTGATGTCCATCTCCTCGACGCCCTGATTGGAGATGATTTCGAACGCAGGCATGGCGCGCTCGCGGACCTCGACTTCGACGAGGCGCTGATCGAGCTTGCCTTCGCGAAGCTGCGCGCGAAGCTTCTCGCGCGTTCGCTGCACTTGTTCGCGGCGCTGCGCTTCCGTTGCGGAAGTGGCGTCGGGGGGTACGGGCGATGCGGGAAGGAGAAGATCGAGCAAGCGTTCTTCCGCGGATTGCTCAGCGCGCTCGGCCACTTCGTCGAGCTTTTCCTCGCGCACCATGTCGATTGCTGTTTCGACGAGGTCGCGAACCATCGATTCGACGTCGCGGCCGACGTAGCCGACTTCGGTGTACTTCGAAGCTTCGACTTTGACGAAGGGACATCCGGCAAGGCGCGCGAGGCGACGGGCGATTTCCGTCTTGCCGACGCCCGTGGGGCCGATCATCAGGATATTTTTCGGGAGAATATCTTCGGCCATCTCCGGCTGCAATTTCTGGCGGCGGACGCGATTGCGTAGGGCAACGGCGACAGCCTTCTTCGCGGCGTTCTGCCCGACGATGTACTTGTCGAGCTCGACGACGATTTCGCGCGGGGTGAGCTCGTCAAACGAGGGCAGCGACTCGGTCTCCGCAGTCTGCGAGTCACCCGAAAGGTAGATCACCATGTCCTTCTCCGATTTTCCGGTCACAGTTCTTCGATGCTGAAATTAGAGTTGGTGTAGATGCAAATCTCGCTTGCGATGCGCATGGCTTCGGAAGCGATGTCCTTCGCGCCGAATTTCGTATTCTTCGCCAGAGCCCGCGCCGCGGCCAGAGCATAGGATCCGCCCGACCCGATGGCGATGATGCCGTCGTCGGGCTCGATCACATCGCCGTTGCCGGAGAGCAAGAACGTCGACTTGGCGTCCGCAACCACCAGCAGCGCGTCGAGATGCCGGAGCGAGCGGTCCGTGCGCCATTCCTTCGCCAGCTCGACGGCCGACCGAGCGAGATTGCCGTGGAATTCCTGCAGCTTATTTTCGAAGCGGGCAAAAAGAGAGAGCGCGTCCGCCGTGCTGCCGGCAAATCCCGCGAGAATCTTGTCGTTGTAAAGGCGCCGAACCTTCTTGGCGTTGTGCTTGATCACGCCTTCGCCGAGCGTCACCTGGCCGTCGGCGGCAAGCACCACCTTGCCGTCCTTTCGCACGCACAGCACGGTGGTGCCATGCATGGGCGGCAATTTCTGGGTCATTGGCATCCGCCCATTATACCCCGCAGGCTCAGGATGAGCCAATTTGCCACGGCACGATGAGGAAACGAGGGCTCCGTCAGGATCCTACGTGATGCCGATGCGGAGGCAGTCGTAAAACTGATCGAGTTCCCCGGGCTGCGTGAAAATGTGAGTTGAGACCCGGAAATGGTCGGGGCCGCCCGCGATGCGCATGTTGCGCTTGCCGCATTCCTCCACCACGCGGGTCATGTCGCCCTTCCAGTTTTCCTTATTCAGCTCGAACGTCACCATCCCGCCGTAGAAGGAATCCGCGCTGGCGTTGACGATTTTCAGCTGCGGATAGCCGGCCACGCGGTCACGGACCTGCTTGGCCAAGTCGTGGATGCGTCCGTAGACGACAGCAGGGCCAAGCTGCTGATGAAAATCGATCGCAGCCTTCAGCCCAACCATCACCGAGAGGTTCGAGGTCCCGATCCACGAGAAGCGGTACGCCTTCATGTCATAGTTGTTCCAGTTCGCGGTGGCGATGTTGACCCAGAGGTCTTTCAGGTGCTCCTTGCGGATGTAGAGGAAGCCGGTCCCTTTCGGGGCCATCAGCCACTTGTGGGGGCTCGATCCGTAGAAGTCGCAGCCGATGTCGGTGATGTCGAGTGGGATCTGCCCGATCACGTGGGCGCCGTCGACGTGGGTGAGGATTCCGTGCTCGCGAGCCATCGCGCAGATTTGCTTCGCCGGAAGAACCACGCCCGTCGCGGTAGTGATGTGGCTGAAGAAGATCAGCTTGGTGCGCGGCGTAATCGCTTTTTTGAATCGCTCGACAACCTCGTCGGCAGATTCCGGAGGCTTGGGAACCTCGACATAATTCAGCTTGATGCCGTGGCGCGCCACGCGCTGATCGAGGGGGCAGTGGCCGCCGGGATGCTCCTGGTCGGTGAGAAGGACCTCATCGCCAATATTCAAATCGAGGCCGTTAACGACGACGTTGTTCGCCTCGGTGGCGTTTCGCACCAGCGCCAGCTCGTCGGTGCTGACGTTCACCAGCTTCGCCAGCGCCGCGCACGTTTCCTGCAGGCGCGTGTTTTCGTCGTAGCCGAACCACGGATAGGGCCCCTCGCGAAATTCCTCGGCGGTGAGGATGTGGTCGATCATCGCGCGCAGCACGGGCAGCGGCGAGCATCCCACCGAACCGCAATTCAAGTTGATGTGGTCCGAAGCGAGGAGCCACTGGCGGCGCATTTCCGCCCAATAGCGGTTCGGATCGCTCGAAAGCAAGCCGGTGGAGGGCAGCGGCGGAGGCTGGTCGCAAAACGCTTGTTCCGCCTGTTCCGCCCGCGCGACCGGAATCCCGAGCAAGGTCGCCGCAACTGCAGCCCGCCGAATGAATTCACGCCGATGAAGCATCGCCCCTCCCAATGAAAGAACGCGACATTATGCTCCTCGGGATAGCGCCGTGGAGAAAAAAATGTGCGACGGCAGTACCCGTGATAGCTGACGCGGACTGAATTTAGACGTGGATTAGGAGAGGAGCCTTGCGAAATCGCACGACGGAGCTGGTAGCTGGGGAGCGTACTTCTACTGGTCGCTCTTGGCGGACTTGTCGGCCTCTTGGTCCTTCTTGTCCTGCTTCTCCTGCTTCTTCTTTTCCTTCTTCCCGATCTTGTCCCAGCGCTGATTCAGGGAGTCCTCGGTGAAGAGCGAATCCGCGAGGTTTGTGTTGTACTGGCACTTCTCGAAGAAAACCTGATAGACCTTCAGGCCATTGCGCTCGCGCGTGATCTGAAATGGTGTCTCGACGCTATCCATCGGATGATAGAGCGAATAGTACTCGACTTCCTGGCTCTTCAACTGTGTGCGCGGATCGCGGATGTCAACCGTCTTGCGAATCGGAAGGTGCGTGGAGCGCGCAAAAGCGATTCGAATCGTCCGGTTGTCGCTGTCGATGAGTTCGACCCAATCAGCTTCCTTCAGGTCGACGATGTCCGGGCCCGCATAGCGGAAAATCATGTTCGGTTCGTGGATGCGGTGGCGGAGGATGTTGTCGAGATCGATCTTGATGTCTTCCTGAAACCGCGCCACGTCGCTCACCGCGGCTTCGGAAACGCCTCCGCGGTCCAGCACCCAGCCCTTATTGTTGTCGAAGACCTCAATGAGATTCCTTTTCGGCAGGTTCTCGGTGCGGTCCTTGAACGGCGGCACAGTGTAATCGATGAAAGTTTCAAATCCGTTCAGATCGCCCGAGTGCCCGAACTGGCTCAGCTTTCCCGTGCAGGTTGCGTCGTGAACGTTCAGGTACGCTTGCCCGCCCAGCGCCTGGATTGCTTCCTGGATGAGTTCCTTTGCCTTGGCAGCGCTCTGTTCCGGCATAAGCGCTTCGTCCTGCGCGGGCGTCACCTCCGCGGCCGCCAGACACAGCACCGCCATCAAGGCAGCGCTCAAGAATGTACGCCACATCATCCGCAAAGGACCGAACCTCCGTTAACGTTGATTACTTCACCCGTGATGAAGGTTGCCAGGTCCGAAACCGCAAAAAGGATGGGGCCCGCGATTTCGTCCGCAGTCCCAACGCGCTTCAGCGGGATCGGAACGAGCGCTCCCTTCAATCCCTTTTTGTCGCGGAGCACGGAGGCCGACATATCCGTGTCCACCCATCCCGGCGCGACGCAATTCACCAGGATATTGTGGCGCCCCAACTCCGTTGCCAGGCCCTTCACCAGACTGATGATGGCGCCCTTGCTTGCGCCATAGTGCGTATGAAAAGACTCGCCGCGCTGCCCGGCCGTCGAACTCAGCGCCACGATCCTTCCGCCGCGTTGCGCGATCATGTGGCCCGCAGTGAAGTGAATCACGGAATAGACACTTTTCAGGTTCACGCGCATCATCTCGTCCCACTCGCGTTCGCTCATTTGCTCGATGGGCGTGTCCTTCTCGTTCCAGATGCCCGCATTCGCGACGAGAATGTCGATTCTCCCAAGCCGCTCGCGCGTGAATTCCACCAGCCGCTTTGCGTCCGCCATTTTTCCCAGATCGGCCTTCAGGGATTCGATGCGCGTCCCATGCTTTCGGGCTTCCTGTTCCACCTGCGCCGCCGCTTCCTGGCTCTTGTGGTAACTGAAGACCACGTCCGCGCCGGCCCGCGCGAATAGCTTAACCGTCGCAGCCCCAATTCCTCGCGAGCCACCCGTCACGAGCGCGGCCTTGCCCGCCAGCGAAATCATGTGCCCCCCAAGGAGAAGTCAAGACTCAGAATGTGGAAGAAGCGTCTACCGAAACGGAGCTGTCAGATCCTTCGACCGTGCTTTCCTGCTAGCGCCTACAAATTCGCGAAACAAAGCCTGCGCCAGAGCATCTGAACCGACCATTCGCTCCGGGTGCCACTGGACGCCCGTCACCCAATTTGAATCGCCCGTCCACTCCACAGCCTCGATCACACCGTCCGGCGCCTTCGCCACCACGCGAAGATCTCGTCCAGCCCGCTCGATCGACTGATGGTGCGAACTGTTCACCCTCGCGCTGGCGGCTCCCGCGAGTCCGGCTAGCCGCGAGCCGGGTTCGATCTGCACCTCATGAAACGGTTCCGGATCGCCCTTTTCGCGATGCCACTCATGCCGGATCGATGTACGCATTTGGCTGCCAATGTCTTGAATTAGTGAGCCGCCGAGAAACGCGTTCAGGCTTTGGATACCGTAACAAACCGCGAGCACCGGCTTCCCATCCGCAAAGGCATCGCGTAGGAGCGCGAAATCCGTGCGCTCGCGGTCTGGATCGGCCTCGGCGCATTTCGGGTCCTTGGGCGACCCATATATGGCGGGATTTACGTCCGCGGGGCTGCCTGGGAGCAGGACGGCATCCAGCGAGCGCGCGACCTGCTTGAGGTTCGGCTCCGGCATTCCAAGCGAGATCTCGACGGGTTCGCCGCCGGCTTCGCGAACCGCCTGCTGGTAGAGGTCGTAGCGGTCCCGTTTGCCCGTAAGTTCTTCTTTTCGTGTTCGATACGGGATTCCGACTCGCGGTTTGTGGGCTGGATTGGCGCTCATTCGAAGCCATCCTACCATCGGCAGCACGGCCCGGCAACCGCCCCTGATGAGCACACCTCAGGTCAGCACAACCAAGATTCGAAAGGTGCGGCGAACCGGATGACCTGGAGAACCGCGAACTGGGGCTAAACGCTGACCGGCAAGGCCACCATGGGCGACTCTGCGTTTGATCCGGGGCGCGAGGCGGACTTTCGCGGCGGATGGGTCTTGAGCCAGAGGTCGTAATTTTCCCGCATTTGCTCGATGTGGTGGGGGATATGCCGCTCCTGAAGATTGATCCAATGCTCAAGGCTGATTTTTCCGTCTCGCGGGTGCTCAACCGTGTTTAGCCAAACGCTTTCTGGGAGCGCGATCAGCACTTGGTGCGTCATTTTGCGCAGTCGGCGTACGATTTCGAGCGCTTCGCGCGTGCTTTGGTGAAAATAGCCCAGCGCTCCGGCCCACCGGGCAGCGTCAATCCGAAACACCGGGGTACCGGGCTCGGCTATGAATCGTCGGCAGCGCACGTACGAATTCGCCTCGCTGTCCGCAAGATGAAGAATAATTTCGTGGATGCTCCAGCGCTCCGGCTGAGGTTTGTAGAGCCACATCTTCTTTGGAAACTGACGCAATGCTGTTGAGAGCAACGCTGGCGCACGTCCGAATGACTCCAGCATCTTCCGTCTTTCATCACGTGTCATAACACCCTCCGGGCCCTTTCGTTTCTTAGACGCAGGTAATGCATTCTTGGCTGCATGCTTCTAAAACGATTTACGGACGAAACTTCGTTTTGTTCCCTGAAGTGCAACATTTGTCAGGTGACAAGGAAGCGTGCCAACAAATTCTGCCCGGGCATGGGAAAGCTGTCCGCCTTCGGACGAGATTTGCGCCTCAAGGAGTTCAAAAGTGCCGAATCTGGACGCTGTCCCTCAAGGAACACCGCTTACGCGGGTTCCACGGCAACGTTTTGGGAGAGTTTAGCTGACGATTCTAGGTCCGAACGGGACGGCGTGCACGCCAGTATCCGCGGAGATCACCTACGAGATACAGCGAACCCGTAACAATCACGACATCTTCCGGCGACGCTTTTGCGAGCGCCCGCTCAAGCGCTTCTCTTGGGTCCGAAACGACGACCGAATCCCTCGTCAAGTCCGCCGTCATTTCGGCGAGTAGAGTTGCCGAAATGGCCCGACTCTGATGCGCCTGGGTCAGAATCACGCGGTCTGCTATCGGGAAGAGTTGTCCCGCGATTTCGTCTACAGCTTTGTCGCGCATCGCACCGTAGACCAGAACGATTCGGCGTCCTTTGAAGTTTTCATCGCAGAACCGGCGCAACTCCCGGGCTGCCGCGGGATTGTGCGCCCCATCGAGGTAGATTGCCGGGCGCTCGGAGAGCCGCTCCAGCCGCCCCGGCCATCGCGCGGCGGCGATCCCGGCGCTGATCGATGCATCTGTAACGGGGAATCCACGCTCTGCGAGGAGACGAGCGGCCGTGGCGGCGGTCGTCGCGTTCTGAATCTGGAACCGTCCGGGCAGGCCGGGAGCGAGCTCGACCTCAGGTCCGCCGCTAACCGGCGCGATCACCGCGCGGTAGAAACCATCTCCTGAAGGCGCGACTTTGCCAGTGTTCCATGCGGTCGACGACTCCACCAATCGGGCCTTCATTTCCACAGCGCGCGCCGTTATTACCTTGGCTGCTTCCCCGCGCTGGTCCGAGCTGGCGACCCACGCGCCCGCCTTGATGATTCCGGCCTTCTCTCCCGCAATTTCCTCAATCGAGTGTCCGAGAAAATTCTCGTGATCGAAGTCGATCGGCGTTAAAACCGCCACTTCGGGCTCCACAATGTTCGTCGAATCCAATCGTCCGCCAAGCCCGACCTCGTACACCGCGAAACCAATCCTTCGCTCTTGAAACGCCACGAACGCCATCGCCGTGACGCATTCGAAGAATGTCGGATGGACGCCGAGCTTGCCGGATGCCATCAGCGATTCGATCGCGGCTTGGACGCGCGTCCACGCGGCCGCGAAGTCGGCGTCCGGCAGCTCCTCGCCGTTGATTCGAATCCGTTCATTGATTCGCTCGAGATGGGGCGAGGTGTAAAGGCCGGTTTTCAGGCCAGACGACCGCAGTATCGATTCGAGCATCGCGGCGGTCGAGCCTTTGCCGTTCGTGCCCGCAATGTGGACGCAAGGCACAGCGTGATGAGGGTTGCCAAGCTCAGCCGAAACGATGCGGATGTTTTCGAGGCCGAATTTCTGGACGCGCGCCTGCTGCGGCGCGGCAAGTTCGCGCCCTAAAGCCAGAAGCGCGCGTACGGACTCTTCATAATTCATGCTGGATTGAGAAAGAAGGCGAGCGCTCGGGAAATGTAGCCCTTCATCTCCTTGCGGGAAACGACCGCGTCGAGAAACCCGTGCTCGAGCAGGAATTCCGCGGTTTGGAAGCCCTCCGGCAATTTCTGCCGAATGGTCTGCTCGATCACCCTAGGCCCTGCAAAGCCGATCAAAGCTCCCGGCTCCGCAATGTTCAAGTCGCCGAGCATCGCGAAGCTCGCGGTGACACCGCCGGTAGTCGGGTCCGTGAGAATGGAGATGAACGGAACGCGCGCCGCATCCAGCCGCGCCAAAGCCGCCGAAACTTTTGCGAGCTGCATCAGGCTGACCACGCCCTCCATCATGCGTGCGCCCCCCGAGCACGATACGACGATCAGCGGCCGCTTCTCCGCAATCGAGTATTCCACCGCGCGCGCCACTTTCTCGCCCACCACCGCTCCCATCGAGCCGCCGATGAAACTGAACTCCATCGAACAGCAGATCACCGGCCTTCCGTCGAGTTTTCCCTCGGCCGTGAGGATTGCGTCCTTCATGCCGTGCTTCTGCTGCGCGTCGCGCAAACGCTGCGCGTACGGCTTCGTGTCGGAGAACTGCAGAGGATCATTGGAGGCAAGATCGGCATCGCGCTCCACCCAATGTTCGTCATCGAGCAGCAGTTCGAGCCGCCTTCTCGCGCTCAAGCGGAAGTGATGCTCGCACTTCGGGCACACCTCCCAATTGGATTCGAGGTCCTTCTTCCAGATGATCGACCGGCAATTGCCGCACTTCGTCCACATTCCCTCCGTGCGGACTCGCCGCTCCTCCACCGGAGTGGGATTTTCAATCGGCTTTTTCTCGCGCTTGAACCAGGTCATGGCTGGAGTGCCCTAGTAGTCGATTCCCCGCTGCGCCAGAATCCCCTTCGTGTACGGGTGCTTCACTTCGCGCATCTCCGTCACCAGGTCGGCTGCTTCCACAAGTTTGGGATGAGCGTTCCGGCCCGTGCAGATCACGTGTACTCGCTCCGGACGCTTTCCGAGCGAGTCTACCACGCGAGCTGCATCCAGCATCTTGTAGCTGATCACGTAGTTGATCTCGTCGAGCACCACCAGGTCATATTTCTCGCTGTAGATGCTCTCGCGCCCGAAGTCCCAGGCCTCCTCGCACATGCGAACGTCTTCGGGATCGGTCTCCGCGCCGCCGACCTTCACGAATCCTCGCCCCATCGGGCGAATTTCAAACTTGTCGTCGCCGAGCATTTTCGCCGCATCCAGCTCGCCGTAATGCCACGAGCCTTTGATAAATTGCACCATTAGGACGCGCAGCCCCTGACCCACGGCCCGAAATGCCGTGCCGAGCGCGCAGGTGGTCTTGCCCTTGCCCGGCCCCGTGTAAACGATGAGAAGTCCCTTGCCCTCAGGCATCGGTCGGCTCGAAACGTCAATCTCGAATACTCGCCGCGGCGGTGGAAAACGTCAAGAAAGCGCCTGGCCGTGGCAGATCACGATAGATTCAGTTCCTCGCGAATCGCTTCCGCCACTGCTGTCACCTTTTCGCGAGCCGCTTCCGTCATGTCGCCCCTCGCGTGTTCCTTCAGCACGAGCCAGACCCCCGGACGATAGACGTCCCTGTCGTGGCAAATCGCGCCCGTCAGTTGCGTAATCTCGAGCCCGCTGCCTTGAAGCTCTCGCTGGAGGATCGCGCGCACTTCGTCGAGCAGGTCCTTGAAGCCCTGCGACGCCAGCATCGGATCGACGTCGCGTGGGATCGGCGCTTCCGTATCATCCAGATCATAGTCCGGCAGCGGATTCTTGATCATGATTTCGGCCGAGGCGGTTGGAGCGCCCTTGTCGAACCGGATCGTGATGGACATGACGCCGCTATTCTCTCAAATGACCGCCGCTTCCCCACGCGAAAATTGACCCGAGGCCCTTTGGCTCAGCTCGCCGGCGCCGCGCGCTACTCCTGCCTGGAGGGCTCCGCTTTGATCTGTTCCCGAGCCGCGCGTTCCGCTGGGACGCGCCGAGGCGGCTTGAAATCCCCGGGGATGGCGCGAAATTCCGCGCGATATCGCGGAAGGGACTCAGGGTAATGCTGCTGGAGAAATGCGATCAGCTTTTCGCGAACGTAGCAGCGCAGGTCCCACTGCGCGCCTGAATCTCGCGCGTCCATCAGCGCTCGAAGCTGCACCGAATGCTCGCTCGTGTCGGTCACCTGAAGCGAGCACACTTGTCCCTTCCAGAGCTTCGTCGACTTCAGAATATTGCCAAGCTCGTTTCGCACCTCGGCCACCGGCACGCCGTAATCGACCCAGAGCAAGACCGTCCCGAGCAGGTCCGAGCTCGACCGCGTCCAATTCTGAAATGGATGTTCGATGAAATACGAAAGCGGCAGCACCAGGCGCCGCAGGTCCCAGATGCGCACCACCACGTACGTCGTGCTGATTTCTTCGATCCAGCCCCACTCGCCCTCCACGATGACCACATCCTCCAGACGAATCGGCTGCGTAAGCGCAATCTGCACGCCCGCCACCAGGCTGGAGATCGTCGGCCGCATGGCCATGCCGACAACCAGTCCGATCAGCCCGGCCGAAGCGAGCAGGCTTGTTCCGATGGATCGAATCGCGGGAAACGTCATCAGGATCGCGCCCAGCGCAATCAGCACCACCGCTACGGCGACGACACGATGCAGGACCGAGAGCTGCGTCTGCACCTTTCGAGCGAGAAGATTATCCGCAACGTCGACGCGGTACCGCGAAGTGATCATGTCCACAAGCACGTCCGTCGCCAGAATGAACAGCCACGCGATCGCGGCGATGATTCCGATGCCGACGCCATGCTGCAGGGGATTCATGATTCGCTCCGGCAGCGCAGTGGCGGGCAGCGCGATGAGAAGAGCCAGCAGTGGCAGAATCCATCGTGAGACGCGTTCGCTGTGCCGAATCAGAGAAGCGAAAAACACGCTGTGGCTGCCGACGCGCTTGAGAAGGAAGAAAAGAACCCATCGCACGATAAGCGAGCACAGGATTGCCCCGATGAGAATTCCTCCGGAAAGAGCGATCGTGCGCCAATGGTCCAGGAGGAGTTGGAAATAGTGCATTGCCGGCTCCTTTCAAGCAGAGCGCATACTCCACTCCATCCATTTTGCGGCACAGCTGCGCCGCCTTGAAAGCGAGATATGCTGCCGATCGGTGAGGCGCGGACCGCCCGGATCGCGCGGCTATTTGGGATAAGGATGGCCGGCGAGAATCGCGAAGGCCCGGTAGACTTGCTCGGCAAGGACCACGCGCGCCAACTCGTGCGGCATCGTCAGCGTGGAAAGCGAAATCTTCGGCCTCCCGCCGCCGCGCAGCTCGGCAGGAAAGCCCTCCGCATCGCCGCAGAGGAACAAGACTTCGCGCGTTCCGCGCTCGCGTAAATCTCCCAGCCATCGCGCGAATTGCTGCGACGTAAACTGCCTGCCTGCGGCATCCAGCAGCACGACGGTCGAGGCCGGCTCGAGCTTCAATTTGCGCATCGCCGCGGCGCTCGCTTCGCGCAACTCGCTGATTTCGATGTCCGCGTAGTGCCGGATGCGCGTCGCGTAGTCGTCGACGAGCGCGCGAATTTCAGGCCGCCGCGTCTTCCCCAGCATGATAAGGCGGATTTTCATCGTCCCGAGTGCACGCGCGGCTTACATCAGCCCGTACTTCTTGCGCTTTTCGAGAAGGGTCTTGCGGCTGATTCCCAGAATTTCGGCAGCGCGGGCAATTTTATAGTGCGTGCTCTCCAGCGTCGCGGCGATCGCGTCGCGCTCCAGGTCCTTCAACGATTTTTGGGAATCGCTTCGCGCGTGCGCGTCGCCCGCCGCCTTCAGGATGGAGGGAAAGTCCTCTGCGCGGAGCACCGGCTCCTTGGCGAAAATCAGCGCGTGCTCGATCGCGTTCTTCAGTTCGCGCGCGTTCCCTGGCCAGCCATAGGCTTGCAGTATCCGCATCGCGGGCGGATCGATCGTCGCATTCGCGTGTCCGTGAACCGGCGCAAGCCGTCGAAGGAAATGCTCGGCCAGCGCCGGAATATCCTCGCGCCGCTCCCGCAGCGGCGGCACGGCTAGCGCCAGAACGTTGAGCCGGAAAAAAAGGTCGTCGCGAAATCGGCCTTCCGCCACCGCCTTCGAAAGGTCGGTGTTCGTCAACGCCATCAGGCGCGCGTCCATCTTCAGCGTTTCGTTTCCGCCCAATCGCTCGAACGTCCGCTCCTCCAGCACTCGCAACAACTTCGCCTGCATTCCCGGAGCGAGCGCCGCAATCTCGTCGAGCACGATCGTGCCGCCCTGCGCCATCTCCAGCCGCCCGGGTTTTCGCGATTCCGCGCCGGTGAACGCGCCGCGTTCATGCCCGAAAAGTTCGGATTCCACAAGCTCGGTGGGAAGGCTGGCACAATCGATTTTCAGGAAGGGCGCCTCGCGGCGCGGCCCATGCTCGTGGATCCAGCGCGCGAGCTGGTCCTTGCCCGTGCCGCTTTCGCCGGTGATCAGAACGGTCGTCGCCGTCTCGGCAAGCTTTTCGGCAATCTCGAGAACGCGTTTCGATGCGGGATCGTTCGCCACCCAGACAACGTCCGTGGCGCTCATTGACGCGGTGAATCGCCGCCCGTTTCGCTCGGAAGATTGGCGGGAGGAGAAGAAGGAGCGGGAAAATCCACGCGCTCGGCCGTGCGCCAGAGCCGCTCGAGATCGTAGTAATGCCGCGCGCGTTCGCTGAAGATGTGCACCACGAAGTCGCCGTAGTCGAGCAGAACCCACTCGGCGCCCGCCTTTCCTTCGCGGTGCGCCAGCCGCACGCCTTGGTTCGTCAGCCGCTCCTCGATCGCATCGCTGATCGCTTTGATCTGCGGCTGGCTGTTGCCCGAGCAAAGCAGAAAATATTCCACGAACGCTCCCGCGCCGCCCAGCTTCAGCACCGTGATGTCCACGGCCTGCTTGTCCTGCGCCGCTTCCACGGCCAGGCGAATTTCGCGACGAAGAGAATTCAGAGTCACCGGTACAGGGCCTGCCCGAGAATGTATTCCTCCACGCGCGCGGGCACAAGCCCATGGATGTTTTTCTTTTGCTCCAGCCGCTCGCGCACCTCCGTCGACGACACGTGGCTTGACACCGTCGTCAGCAGGTGCACCACCGATTTTCGCAGCGTTATCTTCTGCGGATCGTTCGCGGGGCCGCGGCCCAGCTTTTCCGGCGGTATCACCAGGCGCAGCGCGTCGATTCGGAAGCCCGGTCGGCTCGCGATGATGAAATCGCACAGGTCGAGCAGCGTTTCGTAATTCTTCCACGTAGGAATTTCAAGAAACTGGTCCGCTCCCACGATGAAATAAACGTGATCCTCCGGATGCTCTCGGCGGAAGCGCCGCACCGTATCGACCGTGTAGAAAAAGTGCGGAGTCACGCCATCGGGCGCTTCCACCAACGACGGCAAGAAGCCGCGATGCTCCGTGCACGCGAGCGCCACCATCGCGTAGCGGTGTACGAAAGGCGTCAGGCCCGGCCCCGACTTGTGTGGAGGCCTCGCCGACGGCACGAAGTAAATCGCATCTAGGTGAAACCGTCGCTGCGCCGCCTGCGCCACGGCGATGTGCCCCGTGTGAACCGGATCGAACGTGCCGCCAAAGAGCGCGATCGCCCGCCCATGGCCGGTCCCGTGGCCGTGCGGCGCGTGCGCGCCATGAACCGCCGGTGCCTTATGTGCCGCGTGCGACGTCAATTCTCCCCCTGCTGTTTTGTCGCGGGATGCGAATCGTCTTCCGTGGTGCTCGACGGCTCCGCCCCATCCAGTATTGTCGCCGGCTCCGGCTTCGGAATTTGGTCCAGCTTGTCGGCCATCGCGCGAACCAGCGCCTGTACGCCTGTTCCCGCCGCCGCCGAAATCGCGTGGAATTCGAGTCCGCGCTTCGCGGCGTACGCGCGAAGTTCCTCCAGCCGCTCCGGATTCGTCGTTGCGTCGAGTTTCGTTGCCACCACGATCGTCGGCTTCGCCGCCAGTTCCGGGCTGAACGATTCCAGTTCGTGCTCGATGATCTCGAAGTCCTTCACCGGGTCGCGATCGTTCGCGTCGCTCGTATCCACTAGATGCGCGATCAGCCGCGTTCGTTCCAGGTGCTTCAGAAAACGCGTGCCCAGCCCGGCGCCTTCATGCGCGCCCTCGATTAATCCGGGGACGTCTGCTACCACGAACGTCCGTCCAGTCCCGGGAGCTGCGTCGGGATCGGCCGAAACCACGCCCAAGTGCGGCTCGAGCGTGGTGAAAGGATAGGCCGCGATTTTCGGCCGCGCCGCCGAAATTCTCGAAATCAGCGTCGACTTTCCCGCGTTCGGAAAGCCCACCAGGCCGACGTCTGCCAGCAGCTTGAGTTCCAGCCGAAGATGCCGTTCCTCGCCCGCCTTGCCGTCCTCATGCTCGCGCGGAGCCTGGTGCCACGGCCGGACGAAATGCGGGTTGCCGTTTCCTCGCCCGCCGCGTCCGCCGCGCGCGGCCAAAAACTTCTGCCCCGGCTCCGTGAAATCGAAAAGCTGCTCGCCGGAGTCTGAATCGAAAACTACGGTGCCGACAGGCACCTTCAATGCGATCGAATCGCCCGAACGCCCGTGGCACTTCGAGCCTTCCCCGTGGCGTCCGCGGTCGGCGCGAAATTCGCGGTTGTAGCGGTAGCGCAGGAGTGTGTTGTCGTGCGGATTCGATTCCAGGTAGACGTCGCCACCATGGCCGCCGTCCCCGCCCGAGGGCCCTCCCCGCGGCACGTACTTCTCCCGCCGGAAAGCGACACAGCCGTTCCCGCCGTGGCCGCCCTGCACCAGGATTTTGGCTTCATCAACAAACACGGAAGGCTCGCTCTGAGAGTGTCCTTGCGCACAGCATACGCTAGCGTCCCGGCAATTGACAGGAACGCGGCGCGCGCGATGGAAAGGTCATAGGATTACGGGTGGGTCAGTCTGCGGCCGATGCTGCAGCTTTTGATTCCGGTGCCGAGGCCGCAGCTTCTTCCACGGAGAGAACGCTGATGAAGCGGCCCTTCTCGCCCTTGTCTTCGAAGCGCACCACGCCGGTGATGAGCGCGAACAAGGAATCATCCTTCGCGCGCCCCACGTTCTTCCCGGCCTTGTAGCGGGTTCCGCGCTGGCGGATCAGGATGCTCCCGCCCGAAACGAGCTGTCCGCCGAATCTCTTGATCCCAAGGCGCTGGCCGTGCGAGTCGCGTCCGTTTACGGAAGACCCGCCGCCCTTCTTGTGTGCCATGACAACCCCTATGTGATTGAAATGTCGCTGACCTGCACGGCGGTATACCCCTGCCGGTGGCCGCGCTGAATCTGATACTGCCCGCCCGTCTTGTACTTCATCACCTTTACCTTCGGTCCGCGCACGTGCTTGACGATCTTGCCCGTAATCTTGGCTTTCGCTGCATCCGCTCCCGTCAGCATCTTCTTCTCGTCTGTACGGACCGCCAGAATCTCGTCGAAGGTCACCTTGCCGCCGACCTTTCCCTCGAGCCGCTCGACCTCGATGGTCGCGCCCGGCTCCACTCGGTACTGCTTTCCCCCGCTCCGAATCACCGCGTACATGCTGCCTCCAAGGGCTAGTGACAAACGGCTATTATACGGGCTTTTCGGCGCACGCGTCAACGAACTCCCGCAGCTCGGCCCATGTCTCCGCGTGCCGTTTCAGCGCGGCTTAGCCTCGGCGGGACTTCATGAGTAGGCCTGTCGGCACGTCTCGTGCTCGCGGCACGTGGGCGGGTCGTTTGTCTTGTCGATGAGGATGTAGTTGTGGCACGCCGCGCAAATCACGCCGTAAATCGTCTCGGTGAATTGATCGTGACCTGTCTTTTCCGTGTGCTCTCTTCGCGCTTGCTCGCGGCTGATTGGCAAAGGAAATCTCCCGTCTATGCCTTCCATTTTACGGCGGACGTAAAGTCGTACAACGGATAGACCTGCGCAAAAACCTTCGCGGCTTCGCGCTCCAATCCGCTCAGGGCTGCACCCGTCGGCCGGAATTTTCGTCGGACGATCCAGGCCTGCAGTTTCTTCCACTGTTCGGGCTCCGTCGGCCAGCCTTTGTGCTTCGTCCACTCGCCTTTGTCGGTCGAATACCAGTAGCTTTCGAACTTCGCTGCCAGCCGCCGTTTCTGTTGAGCGATCCACTTTGCGTTGTCGCGTCCCCGCGGCCGCCCAAATTGCACCAGCGGCGAAGTCTTCCCGCCTCCATAGATGCGGAACCCGCAAGTCACTGCCTCGGGCGAGACACCCGCGTAAAGCTGCCCTCCCTCTCCTTCCGGTTCCGAAAAATAGAGGTACATCTGCGGGCGGTACGGCGTCTTGTCGCGCGCAAAGCGGATATCGCGATTGATACGAGAAAAATTCTCGCCCGTGCGTCCGCTCGTCACAAACCGCGGATTCAGTTTGGTCGCCGCCGCCGTCAGCCGGTCGAGCAGCGCCCGCATCGGCTCGACAACGTGCGCGCGATACCGCTCGCGGTTTGCGTCCATCCAGGCCTTCTCGTTGTTGCGCGCGAGTTCCCCCAGGAACCGCACGCAGTCCTTCAATGACGCGGTCTCTGATTTCATGGCTGGCGCAAAGTATATCGCACGTTCATCTCGACGCGCCCTTCCCGAACTTCCAGCACGCTCGCGCAATCGCCCAGTCTTCCTGCGCCCGGATGACGAGCACTGGAATCTTCGAACTCGCCCGCGCAATATTCTGGTCCGGCCGCACGCGTCGATTCCTCCTCTCGTCGAGCTTGAGTCCGAGGTATCTGAATGCCTCGCACGCCGCGGCTCGCACCTCGTGCGAGTTCTCGCCGATTCCCGCCGTGAAAATCAGCGCATCCATGCCGCCCAGCGCCGCCAGCATGGCCCCGATTCCTGCACGCAGCCGGTGAACGAAAATATCGAACGCGAGTTTGGCTCTTTTGTTTCCACGTCTCTTTGCCGTCAGCAGCGCTCGCATATCATTTGAAAGCCCGGAAATCCCCAGTAGCCCCGATTCGTGGTTTAGAATCTCGTCCAACTCATCCGCCGCATAACCCCGCGTGCGAATCAAGTGCGTCAGAATCCCCGGATCGAGCGATCCCGGCCGCGTGCCCATCATCAGCCCGTCCAGCGGCGTGAATCCCATCGTTGTGTCGACGCTCCTCCCGTCGCGAATCGCCGCGAGCGAACATCCATTGCCGAGGTGGCACGTAATCAGCCGCAGTTTCGAAGCCTTCCGCCGCAAAAGCTGCGCTGCTCGCTCCGCGCAGTATTCGTGATTGATGCCGTGAAAGCCGTATCGTCGGATGCCATTTTCGAACCATTTGTAAGGCCCAGGATACACCGCCGCTTCCAGCGGCAAAGTGTGATGGAACGCCGTGTCGAACACGGCCACTTGCGGCACCCGCCCAAGGAGATCCTCGACCGCGCGGACGCCCTCCACCGCCGCCTTGTTGTGCAACGGTGCCAACTCAGCGAGCTTCAGGAGCTTCCGAATCACCCCGCCGGTAATTCTCGTGGGCCCGTGAAACTCGCTGCCGCCGTGGACCACTCGATGGCCCACGACCGCAATCTCATCCCGGCCTTCGATCGCCCTGCGCGGCCCCGACCACAGTTCTTCGAGCAGCGACTCCACAGCCTCTCTGTGCGAGTTCCCGCCCCCGCGCTTCTCGCTCCAGTCAGCTTTTCGTTCCCACAGCGGCATCGGCGGTGCCGCCGAACTGCCGCGCGAAACCTCGTACAGGCTGCATTTCTGGCTGCTCGAGCCCGCGTTCAGCACCAGGATTTTCATGAGCTAGTACGGCCACTTCCAGTCGCGCACTTCCGGCAGATCGTCGCCATGCTCGTGAATGTATTGGCGATGTTCTACCAGCTTGTCGCGAATGAACTGCTTGAAGTGCGCCCCGATCTCCTGCAGTCGCGGCACGCGATCCACCAGGTCGCTCGCCAGATGGAACCGGTCGAGGTCGTTCAGCACCGTCATGTCGAACGGAGTCGTCGTCGTGCCCTCTTCCTTGTATCCGCGAACGTGAAAGTTGTCGTGATTGGTCCGTCGGTACGTCAACCGGTGAATCAGCCACGGATAGCCGTGGTACGCGAAGATCACCGGCTTGTTTGTCGTGAAGATCGAATCGAATTCATGATCGGGCAGCCCGTGCGGATGTTCGCTCTGCGGTTGCAACGTCATCAGGTCCACCACGTTCACCACGCGCAGCTTGATGTCCTTGAAGTGCTGCCGCAGCAGGTCCACCGCCGCCAGCGTCTCGAGCGTCGGCACGTCCCCCGCGCACGCCATCACCGCATCCGGCTCCTTGCCGTCGTCGTTGCTCGCCCAATCCCAGATTCCGATTCCCGCCGTGCAGTGCCGGATCGCCGCCTCCATATCCAGGTACTGCAGCGATGGCTGCTTCCCCGCCACTATCACGTTGACGTAGTTCCGGCTCTTCAGGCAGTGATTCGCCACGGACAGCAGCGTGTTCGCGTCCGGCGCCAGATACACCCGCACCACGCTCGCCTTCTTGTTCATCACGAAATCGATGAACCCCGGATCCTGGTGGCTGAATCCGTTGTGGTCCTGCCTCCATACATGCGACGTCAGCAGATAATTCAGCGACGCCACCGGCCGCCGCCACGAAATCTTCGCCGACGATTCGATCCATTTCGCGTGCTGGTTGAACATCGAATCCACGATATGAATGAACGCCTCGTAGCACGAGAAAAATCCGTGCCGCCCCGTCAGCAGATATCCCTCGAGCCATCCCTGGCACATGTGCTCGCTCAGGATCTCCATCACGCGCCCGTTCGGTCCCAGGTGATCGTCCGTCGGCAGAAACGGCCCGGTCGACATCTTGTCCGTCACTTCCAGCAGCGCATCCAATCGGTTCGACACTGTTTCGTCCGGTCCCATCACTCGAAAGCTCGTCGGATTCCCCTTCACGATGTCGCGCAGGAATTTGCCCAGCGTGCGCGTCGCTTCCGCGATATCCTGCCCCGGCTTCGCCACCTCCACCGCGTAATCGCGAAAATCCGGCATGTGCAGGTCGCGCATCAGCAACCCGCCGTTCGCATTCGGATTCGCGCTCATCCGGCGCTCACCCTTCGGCGGCAGCTCCGCCAACTCCCCAATCAGCTTGCCCGACGTATCGAACAGCTCTTCCGGCTTGTACGACCGCATCCATTCCTCGAGCTGCTTCCGGTGCTTCGAATTCGTCTTCACCTCGGCAATCGGTACCTGGTGCGCGCGGTAGGTGCCTTCCACCGGCTTCCCGTCGACCACCTTCGGCCCCGTCCACCCCTTCGGCGTTCGCAGGATGATCATCGGCCAGATCGGCCGCCCGGAAAATCCCTTCGACCGCGCCTCTTTCTGGATCGCGTGAATCTCGTCGACAATTGTGTCGAGCGTCTCCGCCATTTTCTGGTGCATCGGCTCCGGCTCGTCGCCTTCGACGAAATGCGGCTTGTATCCGTATCCGCAGAAAAGCTCCTTCAGCTCCTGATCCGTCATTCGCCCCGGAATCGTCGGATTGTTGATCTTGTATCCATTCAGGTGAAGGACCGGCAGCACTGCGCCGTCGCGCTCAGGATTCAGAAACTTGTTCGAGTGCCAGCTCGTCGCGGCAGGTCCCGTTTCCGATTCGCCGTCGCCCACCACGCAGCACACCAGCAGGTCCGGATTATCCAGAGCCGCGCCGTACGCGTGCCCGAGCGAATATCCCAGCTCGCCTCCCTCATGAATCGATCCCGGCGTCTCCGGCGCGCAGTGGCTCGGAATCCCGCCAGGGAACGAAAACTGCTTGAAAAGTCGGCACATTCCTTCTTCGTCCTGCGAAATGCGCGGATACAACTCGCTGTACGTCCCTTCCAGGTACGTGTTCGCCACGATTCCCGGTCCGCCATGTCCCGGCCCCGCGATGTAGATCACATTCAGATCGCGTTTCCGGATCAGCCTGTTCAAATGCACGTAGATGAAGTTCAGCCCCGGCGTTGTGCCCCAGTGCCCCAGCAGCCGCGGCTTGATATGTTCCGGCTTCAGCGGTTCGCGAAGCAGCGGATTGGCGTAGAGATAGATTTGTCCGACCGACAGATAATTGGCCGCGCACCAGTAGGCGTGCATCTTGCGCAATTCTTCGGCGGAAAGCGGGTTCGGATTGGCTGGATGACTTTCGGTCCGGACTGCGGTCTCACTCATGGTGGGAACCCCCTGCGGGAAAAATTCTCGCGGCAGATTTACAACTGAAAATCATAACAGGCTTCGCGTGCCCGGGTGTTACACATACGTGATTTCCCGGTTTTCGCGCCTCGCGATTTCGGCCGCCCACAAGCAAAATGAAATTGCCCCGCCTGTCGTAAAATGGATACAGATGATTGCTGCCTCACGTCCGCGTGTTCGTCGGCCGTTCGCCTGCCTGTGCTTCGCCGTCTCGGCGTTCCTCGCCGTCTCCGCCACGCCGGCCTTCGCCCAGTCTCAGGAGAGTCCCGCGCGCGCCCAGATCGAGCAGCTCATTCGCCAGTCCCACGCTGACGTCGCCGTCGCCTTCCGCTCCCTCGACGGCAGCCAGGAGCTCTTCATCAGAGCTGGCGACCGCTTCGCCGCCGCCGCTGCCGAAATTCAAGTCCCCGTCATGATGGAGCTCTACGCGGAAGTGCAGGCCGGCACTCTGCGCCTCAGCGAAACGCTTGTTGTTCACAACAGCTTCCGCAGCTACGTTGGTGGCACCTATCAGCTCGACCCGAAGGCCGATCCGGACCAGGATCTCTACAAGCTCATGGGCAAGCCCGTTTCGCTCCAGGATCTATGCGAGCACATGGTCGCCCGCAATAGCTCGCTCGCCGCCGATCTTCTGATCGAAAAAATCGGCATCGACCGCATCAACACCCGCGCGCGCGAGCTCCATGCCGGCGGCGTCGAACTCATCCACGCCATCGAGCCGCGCAAGCCCGACGACCCCACGCCCGAGAACGCCACCTCGGCTCGCGGCGTCCTCGAGCTTCTCTGGTCCCTCGCCAAGGGGCAGGACAATGGCGACGACGCCAGCAAGCAGATGGTTGGCATGATGGCGCGCGCCGCCTTGCAGCAGCCTCCCACCTCAGGCCTGCCTTCTGACCCCCGCGCCCGCGAAACCGCCTCGCTCGCCGCCACCAACGATCAGGCCATGATCGTCCTCGGTCCCCGTCCCTTCGTCGTCGTCATTCTTGTGCGCGGGCTCACCAATCCCGAAGCGGTCACCGAGCTCGAAGCCCTCATCGAACACGACCTTGCCGCCGGACTCAGCGTCACCGCTGCTTCTCCCTCACCCTAGACTCGCTCCAATTTCTTCGCGGATTCTTCGCCCCTCTTCGCTCCCGTAAATCCTTCTTTTCCGTCAATTCTGCCGGCGAGTCCTGCACCAAAGGACAGTAGATTCCGCCGTTTTGTTTGGAGTAGCCTTTTCCAACGGCAAGATTGGTCTTCCTGGGAGAAACCACCGTGTTCTGTGAACGATGCGGGTTGAATTTTCTGCCAAGGCAATCGGTCTGCACGCGCTGCGGAGCAGCTGCCACGCGCCATTGGCTCCAGCTGATCGGCCTTACGACGCTGATGCTCGCCTTCGCCTGCAATTCGCTCGTGGCCTGGTTCCTGCTTCCTCGCCACGCCGCCAGTCATCAGGGCCAGCTCGTTTTTCACACTTGGTTTTGGCTCGACGACAAAATCGCCCGTTACGGCTGGGTGCCCCTCGCGATCGGATTACTCGTCTGGGATTTCCTCGTCCTTCGCGGCTCGCGTCGCCCGAAGATTCGCGGCTGGGTCACCCGCAAGCTTCTCACCTTCTCGCTCGTTGCTGGCGTCACACCGTTCATTCCCACGTGGGTCCCCGCCGGCCAGCCGTCCCAGAATTTCCTTCAGACGATTCGCAGCCACCCGGGCATGCCGCTCGCGCTTGCATGGGGCGTTGTCGTGGTCGTCATCTCGCTCGTCTGCATGGAGGCGGAAACTCGCGATTCGCTTCTTGGTCAGGGCAAGGTCCTCAGCCTCGTCGGCCTCGGCACTCTCTGCATGTTGCTTGGTCTAACGCTCTGGGGTTGGTCGATTGCCTAGAAGGTTTTAGGGTGGAAGCCGTGGGCTTTCAGCCCAGGGAGGACCGCGCCTTTTGCGGTGCGAAAGAGCTCGAAAGCAATAACGGGCTTCAGCCCTGGCATTTTGTCTTTCTCTGAAATTTCCAATTTCAAATCTGAAATCGCTTTTTCCCCTAGCGGCGCCCTAATTCCAGAAATCGTCCCGGTCAATCAACTCCACTCCAATCTGTCTCCATCCCTGCGAATCCATTCGCGCATACACCACGCGCGCTGCCGCCCGGCTTCCCCGGTCTCTTCGCAATAGCACCAGCGTCCCCCCGGCCTCCACAGGATGCCGGCACGAGAATCCGGCTCCGTGCCGGCTCACGGTCGATGTCCACGTCTCCTCTTCCCATGTGCGTCCGGGATCCTCGCGCCGCAGCCATACCGCCACCGAAGCGCTCACCCGCGGACTGCGTCGCAGAGACTTGCGTACCTGCGCGATCCGGAACAGCAATTCCGCAAACTTCGCCCGCGTCGCATCCTCGAACTGTTCGTCCGCGGTCAGGCGTCCCGCTTGCGCCGCCATTTCCGTCAGCAGGCCCTGGAATGCCTCCATGGCCTCCGGATCGAATGGCTGGTTCTTCAGCCGTTCGAGCCCCGTCTCGATTTTTCCCCGTGACTCCGCCAGAAAATGCTCGGCGCAGAGCCACCGCGACATCAGCTCGGCTGCTGCGGCCTCGCCGCATGGTTCCGCGCTGCACGGCACAATCGTCGGAATCTCCCGGACACTCGTCGAGTCGGCTGTTTCTGGCATGGCCCGCCCCCCGCTTCGTCAATCCTTCGAAAGCTTTCCGATCCCCTTCGCCAGGTCGCTGATTGCCCCGCTGACGAAATCCAGGTGGTTGCGGCTGTAGTTCTTCATTTCGGCCGCGAACTGCTGCGACGTCTCCCCCGCGCGCTTCATCAGGTCGGCCATGGCCGCTTCCGTCGTTCGCGCGAGCGCGTCGTGCAGCCGGCGCTGCTCCTCCGTCTCCTGGCCCTTTGCCGAAGTCCGCAGTCTAGCCAGCGCCTCTTCAGTCGCCGCACTCGCCGCTGCCGCAAGGTCCTCGCGCGCGTCGGCGATCTTTTCGCGAATCGCCGCCTCGAACTCAGTGCTCATTCGCCGGCACGTTTTCTCGAATTCCGCCGACGACTTCTCGATTCGCTCCCGCCATCCTTTCTCCATCTCTTCCCGCTGCTTCGCCATCTCCGCAGATGTCTGCTTCGCTTCCGCCATCGTCGGCGCCACCTGCTCCTTCAATCGCTGCACGATTCGCGTCACCACCTCGCGTGGCGACGCCTCCAGCGCCTCCTGAATTCGCTCCAGCGTGTTGGCTGTCAGGTTCGACGAAAGTTCCTGCAGCTCCTGCTGCCGGATTTCCATCTGCCCGAGCGCATCCCGCAGCTCCTCATTGATCTTCTTCTTCCACTCCGCCTGTTGCGCTCGCGCCTGTTCCTGCTCGGCTTGCTTCAATTCCTTCACCGACTGCTCGACCCACATCGCGGCTTGCGAAGCCGTCGCTTCCGCCAGGAACTGCTTGGCGTCCTGCCGGAGCACGCCCCGCAACTCGTGCCATATCTCCGCCGTCTTCTCCCGCACGGCGATCTGCGCCGCGTCGGACAGCATCCTTTCCATCTGCTGTTGGAAGCCGCCCATCAGTTGGCCCACTTGCTCCGTGGTGGCTTGCTCTCGTGCCCGCTGGCTTGCCTTTGCCCGCTCTTCTGCGGCTAGAGCCGCGGCGGGCTTTAGAACTGTTACCGTGCCTGATTTCGCGGGTTCGGCGTGCGCCGGCTTTGGCCTCGCGCTCTCGGCAACGCTCGCCGCCGGTTCGCTCGCCTTTCTGCGCGGCCCGCAGAAGGGCAGCCAGTCCGATGGAGGCGTATCGATTCGCCACACGTTTCCCGGCTCGTCCAGCTCGATCGCTGTTTGGTAAAGCCCGCGCACCTCCTCCGGAGGCCGCTTGGTCCATTTCACGTGGCCGCGCTCCTCCGTGCCGTCCTCCAGTTCGAGGATCACGGCCGCGTTCGGCAGCACTTCATACTTCGATTCGTAGTGGCAGCCGTGCGCGCTGATGGTGATTGTGGACACTTCTTCGCGATACGGGCCTCGCCGCGAGTCCACTCCTCCCACCACCACAGGGATTGCTTGGTTGATGCGCGTGCTGCGCCGCGCGGGCTGGTACTTTCTTACAGCGGAGCCGTTCGACATGGGGAACCTCGGGTTTGGCTGGAGCTGGTTGGGTCAGCATAAATCGCTGCCCAATCGCCCGCCGCCCCGAATTCCCCAGTACTCTTTCAATCAGTTAGGAGAATACCCGGCGAAGCTTCCGCCCTAAGCCAAGCGCATTTCACAAATAGGTGGTTGGAAGGGCGGCCATTTCGCACCCGCTAGACGCGCTGATCGGCCGGCACGCGGTCTCTCGATTGAGGCAGATTATGGCTGCTCGCTTTCCAGGGCATCTCGCCGTTCTACACGCCCTGTCAACTCACAGTGTCAGGAATCCCCCCGGTCTGATCTGTCAGGTATGTCCCCGGTCTGCACCGGATTGTGGCCCACGGCGTAAGCCGTGGGAAAGTGAGCTAGCAATAGACTCAGAGCCCCTTCAGGGGCGACAGACATGAGCTCTCTCAGCGCGGTCGTGTCGCACGAAACAATCGGAACTTTGTCGTCGCTTCCTGCGTATCTCTCTTCAGACCGGAGGTGTTTCCATGCACCACATCGTCACCCTTCTCTCGGCCGCCCTGCTTTTTGCTCTGCCAACCATCGCCCAGGACAAAATCACGGTCGACGACCTCTCGCATCATCCCTTTTCCACCGATTTCCCGTCCGGCGGCTCACTCAATCTCGACATTCGCTCGGCCGAGATTCACATCCTGGGCGCCGACGATGAAAAACTCTCTGTCCGCATCGGCGGCGCTGAGGGCAGTGAAGCCACAGACATCCAAGCGCGCTTCCGCCGCTCCGGCAACTCCGCCGATCTCGACGTTTCCGGTGGCCCGCACAACGACATCGTCATTACCGTCCTCGTTCCCAGTCATTCGAATCTCACCATTCGCATTCCTGCTGGTGATGTCGAAGTGAAGGGCATTGCTGGCAACAAAGACATCCGCCTGCGCGCTGGCGACCTCAAAATTGACGTCGGCGATCCTGCCGATTACGCCTACGTCGAAGCTTCCGTCTCTTCCGGCGACATCGAAGCTCGTCCCTTCGGCGAGGAGCATGGCGGTCTCTTCCGCTCCTTCCACAAATCCGGCAGCGGCAAGTACACTCTCGTCGCCCGCCTCTGGGCCGGCGACCTCACCCTCCGCTGACGGCCCCAACTTTCGTCGGCGCCAGCGCCTCACGCCCTGCAGCGACAATTTCGACGACGGCGTTGTAATCCGGCACGCCGCTGGGATCGAGACAGCCGGCAGCCACGAGCACGTTCACTTCGGGCCAGTGGCCCTGCAGGCAGCCGGGCTTGATGCGATCGATTTTCACGCGGCCGCGAAATTCGCCGCGGTCGTTGCGAAGCAGGATGGGACCGCCATCGGCCAGCCCCAGCCGCTGCGCGTCTTCGGCAGAGATGAAAATCGCGTCGCGCGTTGCGCCCGTGATCGGATCGAATTCGCCGTGAATCAGGCTGTTGAACTGTTTGCCGCGCCGCGTGGCGAGCAGAAAACGCCCTTCGGGAACTTTTTCCTCGGGCAATTCGATCGCGGAGAAGCGGCCCTTGCCGTCGGGCGTGAGGAATTTGTCGACGAGCAGCCTGGGACCACCATACTGAAAGTTATCGCCCTTCTTGCGAAGATTCGCGATGCCCTTGTACGTGGGGCAGACGCGATCGATTTCCTCGCGAATCTGCTGTGTGTCGCTCCACGGAAAGATTTTCGCGGCCCGTTCCGGATCGGCGCGGCGCGCCACGAGAACCGGCACGAGCCATTCATCTCTCGCTTCCTCGATGCGTGGTCCCGGAATTTCCGGCGTGTAAATCACGCGCCGCTCGGTGGTGGTCTCCGTTCCTCCGCCGTGTTGCTCGTATCGTGTGGCGGAAGGGAGCAGCAGAACAGTCTCTGCGGGATCGACGAGCATGTTGGAGCTCAGCATCACGTCCTGATGAATGCGCAGCCGGATTTTGCCCACGGCCTCGCGCACCTTCGCGGGCTCCGGAAGCGTGTCGATGAAATTTCCGCCCGACTGCCATAGCGCGTCGATTTCGCCGCGGCCCGCCGCGAGAATCATCGCCGCGGCCGTCAAGCCCTTCCACGTCGGAGGCTCGAAGCCCCAGAACTCCGGCTGCGCGAACCGGCGCGCGTTTTCATCGTTCACCGGCGAGCCCATGATGTACGCGCTTGGCATGCCGCCCATTTCCGCGCCGCCCTGCACGCCGCTGTGGCCGCGAATCGGCATCAAGCCCGTCTTCTCGCGCCCGACGTTGCCCTTCGCGAGCTGCAAATTCACGATCGCTCGCACGTTGTCGCTGCCGTAGCGATGCTGCGTGATCCCCATGCTCCAAACGATGATGGCGGAACGCGCCTTGCCGAACGCTTCCGCAAAGCGGCGCATATCCGCGCGCGTCAGGCCCGATCCGCGCTCGAGCGTTTCCCACGAGAGTCCCGCCGTCTTCGCCGCGAGCTCGTCCCAGCCAGTCGTTCGCGCGCGCATGAAGTCGCGGTCGAGCCACTCGTTCTCGATCATGTGCTTCAGCGCGCCGTAGAAGAACGCCACGTCGCCGCCGATGTGGACGGGGAAAAAATCGTCCGCGAAGCGCGTGCCGAAGAGCGCGCTCTTCGCGACCGACGGAACCCAGTAGCGCTCGAGACCCGGCTCGAAATACGGGTTGACCACGAAGACCTTTGTGCCTTTTTCCTTCGCATAGTGCAGATATTTCGTCGCCACCGGCTGGTTATTCGCGATGTTCGTCCCGACGAAAACGAGCAGGTCCGTGCCGATCCAATCCGAGTAAGAGCACGTCGTGGCGGCACAGCCGATCGTCGCGCTAAGCGCCGCGGTGCTCGGCGCGTGGCAGATGCGCGCGCTCGTATCGATATGATTCGTGCCGAAAAAGCGCGCAACCTTCTGGTGCGCATAATACGATTCGTTGGTCAGACCGCGGGACGTGATGAACCACGCGACCCGGTGCGGGTCCGTTGCCTTCAGCCCATCTGCTGCGACGCCTGTTGCCTCATCCCACGAAATCCGGCGGAAGCCCTGCTCGCCCCGGCGGCGAATCATCGGAGCAGCCAGCCGTCCCAGCTTTCCCAGCTTGCGTCCCGGAATTTTCCGCAGCGACCCAACATTTTCGAGGAGCCGCAAATCCATCGCCGGCATCGTGTTGATGCGCAGCAGCTTCAGTCGCAGCGCGCACAGGTGGACGCCCTGCATCGTCCAGTCGTGCATGCCGGTAGTGCCCAGCGAGCATCCGTCGCAGCAGCCGTTCTGCAGAATGCGCCAGGCGTAGGCCAGATTGTCGCGGTTCTCCCAGATTGTGGAGGCGATGTCCTTGTAGGCGTTGGGATGCTGCTCGTTGATGCCGTAAGGAACCAGGCTTACCCACTTGCGCCGGTTTTGGTTGATGGCCGAACGGCTCGCCATAAAGACCCTCGCGATCGCGGGAGGAAACGGCCTGCGCCTCTCCTTATTATGGCTGCTATGGCGGTGTCAACAAGCTCGCTGCTGTCAGGCAGGGGGAAGGCCGTTCGAGTTCGCAGAGACCAGGTTGCGTCGTCACGCAGAGAAATCCAGGCGCGGCGCCCCCGAAGGCCAAGAAAGAAGGGCGCGAGTCGCAGGCAGCGAGCCGCCGCGTCGCGAAACTCGAACAGGAACTCGCAGCGACGAAGGAATACCTGCAATCCGTGATCGAGACTCACGAAGCCACAAACGAAGAGCTGGTCAGCCAACGAAGAAATTCTCTCGAGCGACGAAGAACTGCAGAGCACGATCCGCAGCATCCAAAGACGGTCGCCCTGCTCTGCGGCTCCCTGGTGCTCTTCGCGATCACCGCCGACGCGCCAGCCGTCACCGCCTCTCAACTTCTCGCCGCGCGAAAATCCGGCGCGCAATCGTGGCAGGTCGAAACCGCGCGCGGCCCCCTCGAAATGCTGCCCTTCATCGCCATCGACGCGCAGCCCTACTCAACCTATCTGAATGTCAGTTAGACCGCTTAGCGGCTCATTCGGAGGCATCCCGCTCGCGCCGAACGGCTTTTGCGGCGGACAGAAGGCTGGCAACGCGCGACCGGTGGCGCATACGCTCGCGCAGTTGCGCAAGGGTCTGCGTCTCCGCAAGGTGGCGAATCTTGTCCAGCAGAAAGCCTGAAAGAGACATCCCGGCCACGGCGGCTTGCGCCTTGAGAGCGCGATAGACTCCCTCGGGGACATTGCGGATCTGAATCACCTTGGACACGTGCCAAGCATAAGAGCACTGCGTGTGCTATGTCGAGGGCGCAGCGCGACGGCGTTCGCATCGGCTGCTATAATCCCTGCAGCGGGGCTGTAGCTCAGATGGATAGAGCAGCAGTTTCCTAAACTGCGTGTCGGGAGTTCGACTCTCCCCAGCCCCACCAGCCTTCGTCCGCTGCGGCAGGCTCCGGCTCGGCACGCCATCCTTCGCGTGCTCCCTAACACCGCGTCATTTCGCCGCGCAAACTTCTGATTCAACGGCAATTAGCCGGTCATAAAGTCGTCGTTTGACGCAGCCGCTCCGCTCCGGCTATCTCTGTGTCTGCACGCACGCTGGTGTGCATCGAGGAGCCTTCGAGAATGAGCCAGACCTTGAATCAGACAATCCCGCCGCCGCCCACAGCGGCCCGCAGGCGGCGCGGCGGATGCACGGGTTGCATCCTGCAATGCACGCTGGTCCTTGTGCTGGCGGCGCTGGGAGTGGTAGCGATCGACGCACTGTTCGCGCCTTACATCTTCACCATGGGCGGAAGCTTCCACCCGTATCCGTGGTGGAGCGGCGTGGGCAAGATGCACACGTCGTCCGGCGACTACGCCGTATACGTCAACGTGTTTGCCTGGCGGAAGGGACAATACAGTTCGCCTCTGCGTGGTTCGGGCATCGTTTGCACACCGAAGGGGGAGACATTCAACATGAAGGTCTACGGCGATATCCCGCGGCGCGTTTGGTCCAGCGTGGAAGGCCAGCCGATGAGCCTCGATTTCATGCATCAGACGTGGAACTACGGATTCACGAACGAGCACCGGCCGGAATTCGAGCTGCGCGGCGTCTGGCACGGGCCGAATCTGGTGATGGACGATCACGGTTCGCTCACGCGCGCGTTTCTTCCCGACGGCACCGCGTACATGGGCCCAACGAATAAACAGCCTGAGTCGCGCGAAATCGTGCCCGTGACGCTTACTTCGGGAAGCAAATCGGAGTTTGAAGCGGCCTGCGCGGCGCTGAAGCACTGAGCAGCAAGTACCGGCAGGCTTACCTGGAAAAAATGCCGGCTCGCTTCAGCGACGATCGATCAGTACTTCGACGCCGTAGGCCTGCAGCTCCACCGATGATAAATCCGCACCCGTCATCAGAGACTTCATCTCCCGCGGCAGCGCGACGTGCTGCGTCTCCTCCTTGAAATTGATGACGATGAAGACGCTCTTGCCCCCGCCCTCCCGCCGCGAAACTTCCACGCCATCGGGCTCCGGACCAAAGATTGGCATAACGCCGCTTTGCTGCATCATCCAGTCCGCCGCCGCGTTCATCAGTTTGTCGTCGAGAACCGCGCCGATGTAGGTGATGCGTCCCTTGCCGTATGCTCGCGTAATTACGGCGGCCTGGCCATCGAGCCATCCGTTCGATTCGCCATATTTCAGCAGCACCCGCGCGTCGGGCGCGGACGCTTTCAGCTGCTCCGCCCAGACGGACGCTTTGCCCACTCCCCAATCGCCTTCGAGCGGCACATCCTTTTCAAGCGCGTAATATTGCTCCACGCGCCCGCCGAGCGCGTCCGCCAAAAATCCCGGCTGGCGCTGCGGAAGCAGCGCGTTGTATTGGTCCTTCATCCCGGAGCGCGGCCCCAGCACCAGCTGCCCGCCGTTGTGCGCGTATTCGAGCAGATGCCGCGCCACGTCTTCCGGAAGAACATTCAGATCGGGCGCGACCACGAGTTTGTAACCATCGAGTGGAGCACTCGGACTCACAACGTCAACCGATTGCGCGCGGCTTCGCAGCGCGTGGTAGTAGCTGCGCAGCAGCCCAAGCTGATCGTATTTGTCCGTGTGCTGCTGAAAATCGATGGCCCACCGGCTGTCGTAGGAATAAAGCAGCGCTACTTGCGAGACCGGGCTCGTTCCGCGCAGTTCTTCGCCCATTCTCGCGAAGTCCGCGCCGATTTCCTTCACTTCGTCGTAGAACGGCACCGGCGTGCCGTCCGCTCCGAGCAGCGCACCGTGATACTGTTCCTGCCCGTTCAGCGCGCTGCGCCACTGCCAGTATTCGACGGCGTCCGCTCCGTGCGCCACGGCCTGCCACGCCATCGCGCGCGCTTCGCCGCGATTCAGGAAATTGTTCACGCCGGCCCAGTTCACCGCGCCGGGCTGCGTTTCCATCACCCAGAAATTCTGCCGCTTGAAGCCGCGCGTCAGGTCGTGCGTCATCCCGTTCGCGTCGGGATTCACGTGCCCTTCGCCCACATAGTCATCCCAGGAGGCGAGATCCAGCGCCCGGCTGACGACGTAATGATCGAAGCGCTCGAAAAATCCCATGAAATTCGTGGTGATGAATTGCCGCTTGTCCGCGTACGGCCGGATCGCGTCGATTTGATTTTGCTGGTAGTCCGCCCACGTGTCGGTCACGAACCGGTTCCATTCCAGCCGCAGCGCGGGATTGTTGTAGCCCTCGCCGATCGGAATTTCCGGCCAGGCGTCGTACGTTTGGCTCCAGTAGGCGGTCGTCCAATGGTCGTTCAGGTTGTCGAGCGTGCCGTACTTCGCCTTCAGCCATTCCTGGAAGCGCTGCTTGGTGTAGTCGTCGTACGAGGATTCGGCGTATTCGTTGTCGATCTGCCAGCCGATCACGTTCGGGTTGTGCCCGAATCGCTTCGCCATTTCTCCGGCGATCTTCCGGCAGAATTCGCGGTAGCGCGGCGACGTGAACGAAAATTGCTGCCTGTTCCCATGCACCGCGCGCCGCCCGTCGAACTCGATGCGCAGCGTGTCCGGATATTTCGTCGTCAGCCACGCGGGAGGCGCCGCCGTTGGCGTGCCGAGCACGATGGCCACGTGGTGTTTCGCGGCGAGATCAATTGCCCGCTCCAGCCAGTCGAAATCGAAATGCCCCTCTGACGGCTCCATCCGGCTCCACGCAAACTCGCCCACGCGCGCGAACGTGATGTGCGCCTGCTCCATCAGTTGCAGATCTGCTTCCCAGCGCGACTCAGGCCACTGCTCCGGATACCACGCCGCGCCCAGCAGCAGCGCGTTGTGCGACGCGATCGCGCCGCCGCTCGCCTGCGGCGAATCAGAACTCGCGAATAGACGTGGGGGAGAAAGCGCCAGCAGGAGCGCGGCGCACAGAAATGCAAGCACAACAAAGACCGAAACAGAAAAGCCGGCCGAGCGGACTCGTTCGTTCACCGATTCACTTCCTTTACCTCGAATTTCCGCCAAGCCTACCACACCGCCGTCGTTACGGATTCAGCGTTGCTTTGCCTTTCAGTTCGATTTTCTCTGAGGAGCTGCCCACCAGTATCCCAAATTCCCCAGGCGTCGCCGTCCACCCGTTCTTATCGACGTCCCAGTACTCGAACGCCCGCCGGTTCAGCTTCACCGTGATCGTCTTCGTTTCGCCCGGCTTCAGGTCCACTTTGCCGAAGCCCTTCAATTCCTTCACCGGCCGCTCGATTTTCGAATGCCCGTCGCTCACGTACACTTCGCCCACTTCGGCGCCTTCACGCTTTCCCGTGTTCGTCACGTCAAACGATACAGTCACCGGCTCGTCGCCGTGGAACGTCTCCGGCGAAACGTGCAGGTTGCCGTACTGAAATGTCGTGTACGACAAGCCGTATCCGAACGGGAAGAGCGGCTTCACGCTCGACTTGTCGAAGTGCCGGTAGCCGAGGAACACGCCTTCCGTGTACTTCACGTCCTTGCTGTTGTCCTTCGGGTAGTAGCTGTTGTACGTCGCGTTGTCTTCCCATCGCCGCTCGAACGACACCGGCAGCTTGCCCGACGGGCTCACTTCGCCAAACACGATTTTCGCCAGCGCGGTCCCGCCCTCCTCGCCCGGATAGAACGCGTGCAGCAGCGCCGGCGTGGAATCGATCCACTTCGTCATGTCCACGTTTCCGCCCGCCGTCAGAACCACAATCGTGTTCTTGTTCGCGCTCTCCACTTCGCGGATCAGCATGTCCTGCCCGCCCGGCAGCGCGAAGCTGCGGTCGCGTCCTTCGCCTTCGGTTGTTTCGTCGAATCCGACGCACAGAATCACGGCGTCCGCGCGCGCCGCTGTTTCACGCGCCTCCTTCAGTTCCGGACTTTCGCCCGACGTCACGCCGAAGCCGATTGCCGAAGACTCGCGCTTCACGAAGTATTCGAGCCGCACCTTGTACGGCTTCCCCGCTTCCAGCTTCAATGTTTCCAGCTCGAGGTCCGTGCTCTCCCATTCCCACTGATCCATCACCAGCTTGTCGTCGATGTACAGCCGGAATCCGTCGCGTCCGCCGACGTAGAACGTGTGCTCGCCCGCCGTCGACGGAATGTAGTACCCGGTCCAGCGCGCCGAATAGTCTCGCGTCGGTCCGCCTGCCTTGTAGCCCGAGTGGCCCCAGCGGAAATTGACGTGCTCGTCCGTGCGCGTCACCGCCGGCGCGCCCTGCAGGTCCGGATTATCGAAGTATTCTCCGCTCAGTCCCGGCGTCTTGCCGTCCTCCGTCGTCGAGAAGTTCGTCGCGTCGTAAACTTCCTCGGGTTTCGGCATCCCCGGCGCGTAGAGCACTTTCACGCCCGAGTGCATCAGTTCGTTGCTGATTCCGTCGAGGAAGCTCACCGATAGAATCGGGTCCACGTGCGAGCTCCCGCCGCCCGAGGGCACTCCGGGCCACGCGCGCGGCCCAATCACCGCCACGGACCGCAGCCGCGACCGATCGAGCGGCAGCACGCCTTCATTCTTCAACATCACGATTCCGCTCTCCGCCGCATGGAGCGCCGCTTTGCGCCCATCCTCATTCATCAGCGATTCCTTCGGCGTTTCCTTCGCGCGCTCGATGAATCCAAACCGCAGCGCGGTCCGCAAAATCCTTCGCACTTTGTCGTCGATGGTCGAGACCGAAACTTTTCCGTCCTGAACCGCCGGCGCCAGCGTCGCGCGCGTCATGAACTTCGCGAACGGCATCTCCAGGTCCAGCCCCGCATTCGCGGCTGCCACGCCGTTGTACGTCGCGTCCCAGTCGGACATGATCATTCCCTGGAAGCCCCACTCCTTCTTCACCAGGTCCGTCATCAACTCCTTGTTCTGGGTCATGTGCTCGCCGTTCACCAGGTTGTACGAGTCCATCATCGCGCCAACCTTGGCTTCCTTCACCGCCGCTTCGAACGCCGGCAGATAGATCTCGCGCAGCGTGCGCTCGTCGATGTCGGAGCTCACATTGTGCCGGTTGTACTCCTGGTTGTTCGCCACGAAGTGCTTCACCGTCGCGCTCACGCCTTCGCTCTGGATTCCTTCGATCACGGCCACGGCCATTCGCGACGCCAGGTACGGATCCTCGCCGAAGTATTCGAAGTTTCGCCCGCACATTGGCGCGCGATAAATGTTCACGCCCGGGCCAAGGATAAAGTCGACCCCGCGCGCTCGCGCGTCCTTCCCCATCTCCACTCCGTCCTCGTGCTCCGCCGCCGTGTCCCACGACGCGGCCATCATGATTCCCGCCGGATATCCCATCGACGGCCCCCACGTCCGCACGCCTAGCGGCCCATCCGACATCTTGAAGCCCGGCAAGCCGACCCGGTCGACGGGCCGGATGTACATGTTCGCGCCCTTCGGCCCTTCGAGCCCGCCGACGTAGTCCAGCTTCTCGTCGAGCGTCATCTGGCTCAGGATCTTCTCGACCTGCCGGTCCAGGTCGTCCTGCGGCGGCGCGGCCGGATGTCCAATCGTCGGCGCGATTGCAATTAGCGTCAGGCAAAACGTGATCGCGATGAAAATGCTGGCGGCAGTCTTGGCGGTCTTGTTCATGTTCGTGGCGAAACCTCGCAGGTAATCTTGGGAAAATCTTCGCGGCGAAGGCGGAACCGGCCGAGCCTGTAAAAAAAGTCGAGGCAGACGGGGCCTCGCGCGAATTGCATTTCACCCTCTACAAAAACGATTTTGTAGCGACGTCGCAGCGCACTTTCGCACCCGGCACCTTCGTTGTCAACTGCTTTCTCGCATCGTCCGCTCATCTTGATCCAGCCGCAATCCCTGCCCGGAACCTTTCGCGCGCGCCGCTGCGTCAAACAGGGAGCGCACCGCCGCCGCGCCGCACGTCTGGCGCGCTCCGGCCCGTGCTTGTGGCACAATCGTTCGTCGCGGCTTGCATTCCCCGCGCGCGAAAGAGGACCTCATGAAATATCGCAGGCTGGGCCGCACCGGCATTGCCGCAAGCGACATCGCATACGGACTCTGGGGCATGAGCGGCTGGTCCGGTTCCGATGACGCCCAGTCCGTCTCCTCGCTCCAGCTCGCGGTCGACCTCGGCTGCAATTTCTTCGACACCGCCTGGGCCTACGGCGATGGCAAGAGCGACGCCTTCCTCGGCGACGTCATCGCCCGCAACAAGGAGAAGCGTCTCTACGCCGCCTCGAAGATTCCGCCGATGAACCTCCGCTGGCCCGCCGATCCGCGCTGCAAGTATCAGGAAGTCTTTCCCGCCGAGCATGTCTTCAAGTACGCGCGTCTCATCCGCGAAAAACTTCGCGTCGACTCCATCGACGTCCTCCAATTCCACGTCTGGGACGATGGCTGGACCCAGGACCCCGAATTTCGCGACACCGTCGAGAAGCTCAAGAGCCAGGGCTGGTGCCGCTGGTTCGGCCTTAGCCTCAATCGCTGGGAGCCCGAGAACGGCCTCGAAGCGCTTCGTACCGGCCTCGTCGACGTCGTGCAGGTGATCTACAACATCTTCGACCAGGCGCCCGAGGACAAGCTCTTCCCGCTCTGCAAGGAGATGAACATTGGCATCATCGCGCGCGTCCCGCTCGACGAAGGCAGCCTCGGCGGAAAATTTACGCCCGAGACGAAATTTCCGCCCAGCGACTGGCGCTCGAAGTATTTCGGCCCCGATAATCTCGCGCAAACTCTCACTCGCGTTGACGAACTCAAGAAAATTGTCCCGCCCGGCATGAGCCTCCCCGAAATGAGCCTCCGCTTCGTGCTCTCGAATCCCGTCGTCAGCACCACCATCATCGGCATGCGCAAGCCCGAGCACGTAAAGCAGAACGTCGCCACCAGCGACGCCGGCGCTCTCGATGCCGAGCTGCTGCAAAAGCTGAAGGCCCACCGCTGGGACCGCAAGCCCCAGCGTTGGTCCGATTGACCGGCTGTCTTCGCCACGACCGTTCGCTGTCTGCGGCCTATAATTAGGGACTCGAAACTCTGAACTCCACACGCACCGTCGTCGGCCTCTTCAAGGGGTGGGATTGTTCGGTGGGCGAAAGCCAGCTTTCCTCCGGCGACACGCTGGTTCTCTATACGGACGGCATCACCGAGTCATTCAACGAATCTGACGAGCAATTCGGTGAAGAACGCCTGATCCACGCGCTCCGCAAGCACCGCGACCTTCCGCTCCAATCTTTCTTGCGCTCCGTCGTCGACGAAGTCAATCTTTTCAGCTCCCAGAAGCAGCACGACGACATCACCCTCATCGCCGCCAAATGCCGCTGACGCTCCATCGCCGAGGAGAATATCCCGCGAAGGTTCCTCGGTCCCCCCACGTCCTTTACTCCACATCGAGAAACCGTCTACTCGACTTCTGTGGTATACATAACTGAAATTAATGCCAATCACCTTCGACAACGCTCCGCTGGTTGAGCTCATCGCGGAGTTTAAGTGGACCCCGAATGAGACACTAAACAGGCAGGGCCAACCGGGCAGCGAGCCGGAGCCGCAAGTGATCCCGTTTTTGGGCGGCGCTAAGCTCGAAGAGTTCCTCATGAGAGTTGGTGGAGAACTATATCAGTCTGGTTTCCAAATGTCGGAGCGTCTCGTTCCTCCCGGCTTCCCAGCCCTACCGAATCAGGCGATAGTGCGGTTTCGGCGAAATGACGCGCCTGAGTCCTCAGTCATCTATCAAGCCGGCCCCGGTCTCCTGACTGTGAATGCCACTCCCCCTTATCGAACCTGGAAAGAGTTCTTGCCGCATGTCGAGAACGGCCTAAGGGTTCTCATCAAGTGTCGAAACGACTCAGAAAAAAGCCAGCCCTTTGGAGAACTGACCCTCCGCTACATAGACCTATTCGACGCGAATCTGACCCAAGGGCGCAGTGTGAACCGATTTCTTTCGGACGTCATCGGTATCTCACTGAAGCTTCCTGACGCTGTTCGCAACTTGAGTCCGCAGGGTGAGATAACCAGCCTGAATATCCTCTTTGTTCTGCCGATACCTCAGGGCACGCTAACGATGAACGTGGCCGATGGCAAGGTCGGCAGCCGTCCTGGCACAGTGATGATTACGAGTGTGACATCCAAGGAAGCTTGGAAGCCTGACGCTGATGCTATAATGGGTTGGTTGTCTGTGGCCCACGACGTTATTCATAGCATCTTCATGAATATCACCACTCCGATCCACAGGTTGATGAAACCCAAAGATCTCGACAAATGAACATAAGCCCTCCAGTCGCAAACGCTGCGCCGTGCCGAGTCGGTCAGGAGCAGCCTTCGCAGGTCCCGATGTGGACCGTACCGTGCTCGAGCTGTGCGGGCTCGCGACTGGCTGATTTTGCCTCGTCCAAGGAAACGCTGAAGCAGGAACGATACAGCGCACCCAACTGGGACGGATATGGGGCCCTCCCCATCAGTGCTGAGACCAGCAGGAATGCGTTGTCCATGCTGACCGTCCTTGAGGCGGTTGTAGCTGCCCCCGAGGTCACGCCAAACCCGAACGGAACCGTTTCGTTCGAGTGGGAGACCGAGGCAGGCGTCGGCTATCTGGAGATCGGACGGACGAAGTACAGCTTCTACGTTAAGCCCATAGTTGGCTCCGCGATCCTGTACGATGGCAGCACCGAGGCCCTGTCATCAACGTTGGGCATGCTGGTTGACGATCTCCTCTACGAGAAACCGCCGATCGCGCAACTGGTCACGGATTTGACCTACTTCGCGCCCAATGTGTGACATCCCGGTCGACATTGGAGACCGGGAGTTGATTGTCCGAGGTATTCTCGACATCCACCTCGATAAGAAGGGGAAACTTAAGTCAAACGCCTTCCGCCCTAAAGCCAACACGGACGACGTATCCGTCATGCGCCACGACTATATGGGATCAGACGCCTGTAAGGTTACGGCCCGGGGGCTCGCGCACGGAACTATCGAGTACAGAGGACTTGCAGTTCTCTTGGCCAGCGAAGTCCGAAGAGCAGGGTCTCAGGTTACCGATTCCCGAGAAGGCAACTACTGCGGCCACGCTCACATATCCCACGGGATCGTTGTGCCCCCCGATGAGCCAGTGCCTTCCGAGCAGACCCTTCGTCTTGACGAGCGGCTGAGAGAACTTAGAATAACGGCACGCTATTACGCGGACCCCGAGCCACCGAAGGACGCGTGGACGGGGCCGACTCTAAGTTGAATGCCCGATCTAAGATTCTGTCCGCGCCGTCTGCCGCCCCACAAAGTCTCTGTCGCCAAGTTGCGATTCCGTAGTACCATCCCGCGCCAATGTCTGCCGCATCCGTTGGACAAGCTGAAGTCCGACACAGCGCAATCGGCCGCGCCAAACCTGCGTCGAAGCGCGCGCCTTTCCTCGACAAGCACTTCTATTTCTTGATGTCGCTGCTGATTCCCGCCGTCGTCTTCTACGGATTCAGCCACACAGTGCGCGAAAATCTGCTGGATGCCGCTCCGCCCCGGCCCACGCTTCTCTGGATTCACGGCGCGCTCTTCGTCGGATGGCTCTGCTTCTTCCTCTTCCAGTCGGTGCTCGTACAGACCCACAACGTGAAGCTCCATCGCACCACCGGATGGATCGGAGCCGGACTTGCCGCCACGATGGTCCTTGTCGGCGTCTCCACCGCCATCGTCATGGGGCGGTTCCATTTGATTTACCCGCAACCGGGCGCTCCGCCCGTCAAGCCGTTTCTGATCGTCCCGCTTTTCGACATGGTTTGCTTTTCCACCTTCTTCTCGCTCGCCATCCTTTGGCGCAAGAAGTCCGAATTTCATCGACGCCTCATCCTGATCGCTACCTGCGGCATCACGTCCGCCGCGTTCGGCCGCTTCCCGCCTGCCATCTTGCCGCGACCGTGGTTTTACGTGGGCGTCGACCTGTTGATTCTCCTGGGCGTGGCGCGCGACCTCATCGTCAACCGCCGCATCCATCAGGTCTATCTCTACGCCCTTCCCCCGCTTGCCGCCTGCCAGTTGTTCGTCGTGTACAGCTTCACTCACTATCTTCCCTGGTGGCAGAAGGTCAGCAACCTACTCCTTGGCTGACCCTCTAGCTCAGGTCTCGTGTAGCTCAGGTCTTTAGTCCCCGCGTAACGACCCCGGATTTTGCCTTTTAGGGGGTCGGAGCTTTGGCTCCGACATGGTCGCCTCTGCCCTCTGGGGTTTTAACCCCTGAGGCTCGAATTTCCCTCGCTCGTCTGCGCCTCTGCCGTGCGCGTTTGCCTTCCTTTGAAATTTGAAATTCTCAAATCTGAAATCGCCTTTGCCCCCAAAACTTTTTTCATTTTTCCTCAGTTCCTGACCACGATTCGCGATTTCGTAACTCCAATCCTTCCCGTTGCTTGCAGACTTGAAACACGCGTGTCAAGTTGCCACGCATGATAAAATAGTGTCAGAAGGAAAATGAGAGACTAAAGGCACAAATCGGATGCTCCGGCGACCTTCTCCTCCCAACCGCCAGGCGCTCCCCACTCAGATTCTAATCTATACACTGAAGATTAGAAATCGCCGCAAGCCTAAGCGAATCACTGACTTACATTTTTCTAATCTATACAAATCCGGGGCCTTTTCTGGCGCCCTCAACCGCAAGGTCTTCTCTCGCCGCTCACGGCTCGCAACCGGGCTCGATCCAACGTCGCATATCTCACTTTCCAGTTCTAATCGCAACAGTCCATTATTAGAATTCGCCGCAAGCCCCTCAAAATCAATCACTTCCAAAATTCTAATCGCAACAAAACCGCAGGATTCCCTCCTTGGCGCTCCCGTGCGGATGTACAATCGCCGCCCATCGGAGGTAAACCAATGACGATCAACTGCAAGGGGTTGGCAATCGCAATCTTATTCGTTGGAGTCCTGTCCGTGCCGTCCGTCGCAAGCACCCAGGAGGCATCCTCAAAATCGGCGCAGGGCGCGCTCGAGGTCACATCGCTGATCGGGCGCAAGCTTTACGCCCAGCCGGACGATGGCACCATCGCCGCCGCCCGCAAAAAGCTCGACGCGGACCCGAAGAATCCGAAACTGGTCGTCGCGCTCTCCCAAGCGCAGGCGGGCCGCCGCCAATATCGCGAAGCCGTCGCGACCTGCACGAAAGGTCTCGCCGCCTCGCCCGACAACGTTGAGATTCTCATCGAGCGCGGGCACCGCGAACTCGGCTTGCGCCGCTTCGCCGCCGCGCAGAAGGATTTGCAGCACGCCGCAACGCTCGATCCCAAGGCGATCGACGCCTACTATCATTTCGGCCTTGCGCACTATTTTCAGGGTCAATTCGCTGCTGCCGCCGACTCCTTTCGCAAGGGCCTCGCGCTTGCCCCGAACAACGACAGCATCATCGACTTCTCGAATTGGCTCTACGTCTCTCTTCGCCGCGCCAAAAAGCCGGATGAAGCCGCGAAGGTGCTCGAACGAATCACGCCTGACCTGAAAAACACGGGACCGCACTACGCTTTCTACCTCCGGTTGCTCCACTTCTACCAGGGCGCGATTCCCGAGGACCACACCCTCCCGCAGAAACCCGCCGACCCCAATGATGTCGAGGCCGAGCTCGCCTTCGACACGGTCACCTACGGTGTCGGCAACTGGCACCTCTACCAGCAGGATCCCTCGGATCAGTCCGCGGCGCTCTTCAAACAAGTTGTCGCCGGCAACGCCTGGAACGCGTGGGGATTCGTCGGCGCCGAAGTCGAATTGGCTCGCATGAAGGCGGCGCACTGATTCCATCGGCGCGGAGAAATTCGAGCGAAGGAGGATCGAATCGCAGAGCGGTTCCCCTGATTACTGTGACGGCATAAGGCGGAGCTGGGCGACTTGCAAAGAATGGCGTCGAAGGTCAAGCTCGGCAGGAAGCAATTTCCTCGCCAGGCTCCGGAGGCAAACGTGAACCGACGGATTTTTCTTGTGGGCATTCTTGCGATTGCGCTGCTCATCATTGCGTCTTCCTTGATCGGCACGAGCGCATTCTCGCAGCAGGCTGCATCAACCGCGCCGCAGACCGGCACACCGGCCGCGCCACAGGCGACGGCGCCCAATGTGAAGGTGAGGGCGGCGACCGATGCGGAGTTCATCAAGGAGTCGAAGGCGGCGCTGGCGAAAAGCGCTGGGAGGGGCAGCCCCCGGGTGAAGAACCCGAAGGCTCTGAACGGCGGAATCAGTCCCGCGATGCTTTCGACGTTGCAGGCGCAAAGGATAGCTGCGGAAACGGAGCACGCGCAGACTATGGCGGCGATGCATACGCAAGCCGCGACTGGCCAGCCCGGCGCGAGTCCCGCCGGGCAGCCCGCTTCACAACCTGGCACGAATCCGACGGCCGCAGGAAGAGCAGCGACAGCGCCGAACGCTCCGGCTGCTGTGCGAGCGACAACGCCCGGCAGCTTGGGCCCCGAAAAGACGATGGACACTACGGTGGCGGGAACGCCTAGCAAGTCGGTGAAGCCGGCCACGGGAGGTGCGTCGATGGCCGGAACGCCGCCCACCTCCGTGAATCCGTCCTCGCCCGCCCGGAACCGGTTCACTGCCGCTCCGCCGCCGGTGACCTCGATGATTTGCCGGGGACCCGGAATCAACACGGTGAACAAGCAGACCAAGGGCACCGTCTTCACGCCGGTGCAGGACGGCAATCTCTACACAATCAAGGGCTGCGAGTTCGGGAATCAGCAGGGGCAGGCGTATATCTTCGGCCCGTTCCACGCGCAGAAGCTCAATTTGCAGATCGATTTCTGGAGCGACAATGAAATCGATGCGCGCCTCGATCCAAACGTGACCGGCGAAGTCGACCAGAACAACAACGTGACGCTGGTGGTGGCGCCGAAAGGCGCTGCGGAGATGAAAGCATCCGGCTTTTCGTTCTATGCGGCGCGCGAGCCAGTGTTCCTGAGCACGATGCCGCAATCCTGGGTGCAACTCGCCAAAGCGCAGAACAGCGGCGTGTACGCGAAGCTCGACTACACATCGCCGATTCCCTCGGACGCGCAGGGGGCGGGTTCGACGTCATTGATCTACCGGTATCTGCCGGACAAATTCGGTCAGGGCACCGATTTCTACCTATTCGAAAAGCTGCCGGCGGGATGGACGTCGGATTCTGCGCAGCTCTTTACCTATGACTCGAACGAATGCAGCGGCATCGTGACCTACAAGCAGAGCTTCGGAAGCTGGGACATCGAGTGGGATCAGGTCCACACGAACGACATCAAAGTGGTATACGTTCCCACTGCGTGCTCGGGCATCTGGCCGCCGCCGCCGCTGCCGCCGATCTGGTCGTACTCGAACCGGACCGTCTCGACGTACTCGATCAAGCTTTGGGTGAGCGGACCGCGCGGAACGACTCCTTCGATTCCGTGAGTGCGGCGCATCGTGGGGCCGGCCGCTTCGCTGTGGCATAATAAACCCACGGGGCAGAGGGCAACGGGGCGAATCGCATTCAGTCATCGCGCTGCACCGCTGACGACAATCTGTGAAGGCGACGAAGAAAATCCGGCGGAAGCTTCTCGCGGCGCACCGCAAAGCGCGCGAGCTGCGGATGATTGCGAAGGGATTGCTCTCGACCGAGCACCCGCTGCTGGTCCACATCATTCCGACGCGGCGCTGCAACCTCGCGTGCACGTACTGCAATGAATTTGACGATTACTCGAAGCCGGTGCCGGCCGACGAGATGTTTCGCCGCATCGATCGGCTGGGCGAGATGGGCACGTCGATCGTCACGATCAGCGGCGGCGAACCGCTGCTGCACCCCGACCTCGACCTGATCATCCGGCGAATCCGCGACAACGGAATTATCGCGGGGCTCATCACGAACGGCTATTTGCTGGTGGCGGAGCGAATCGAGCGACTAAATCGCGCGGGACTGGAATATCTGCAGATCAGCATCGACAACTCGGTGCCCGACGAAGTCTCGAAGAAGAGCCTGAAGGTGCTGGACGCAAAGCTGGAGCTGCTGGCAGAGCACGCGGAATTTCACATCAACATCAATTCAGTGCTCGGCAGCGGAATCGCGAATCCGGAAGACGCGCTGAAGGTGGCGCATCGCGCGGTAGAGCTGGGATTCACGTCGACGGTGGGGTTGATTCACGACGGCAATGGGCAGTTGCAGCCGCTCGGGCCGCGCGAGCAGGAGATTTTCGAGGAAATCATGGCGCTGGGCAAAAGCTCGTTCGCGCGTGTGAATAATTTCCAGCACAACATCGCTGCGGGCCGCGAGAACAACTGGCGCTGCCGCGCGGGCTCCCGCTACCTCTATATATGCGAGGACGGGCTGGTCCACTACTGCTCGCAGCAGCGCGGATACCCGGGAATTCCGCTCGATCAATACAGCGCGGAGCAGCGGCGCCGCGAATTTTTCACGAAGAAAGGATGCGCGCCGCGGTGCACCGTGTCGTGCGTTCACCAAATTTCGACAGTCGACTTCTGGCGCGCGCCGCAGATGCTTGAACCGCTGCCTCCCACGGGCGCCGCCGCCACCGCGTCGACCGAGCCCCTCGTGCAACTAAGCGGATCGCACGGCCGGCAGTAGTTCCCGGATTTGGCTTCCTTGGTTTCAGATCCTCTCGCCATTGCGCGGCTGCGACGGAATCAACTGAGACCCACGCGGTGCAGCAAGTCCTTGAACCTGGAATTGGAGCGGAGGGGATCGGCCATCGGTTCCACGTTGAGGAAAATCAGATACTCAGTGCGTTCATCGTAGGCCTTCTGGAGCCAATCCATCGCTTGCTTCGTGTCGCCAAGTCCCGTGTAGATCGCCGTGAAGTAGATCGCCGGAACATACTCGCCCTTGGCAGCGCGCGACTTTAGGTTCGCAAGGGACCTCGCCGCCTCAGCGCGGTTGCCTGCACGAGCATAGGCGTAGCCCAGAGCCATCGTGCAGAACGCGAGGCCGCCGCAGCGGTCGTGCATTTTCTGCAGCTCGGCGATGCCGTCGCCGAAGTGTCCCTGCTGAACAAGCGACTGGCCCAGATGATAGTGAACTTGGAGGAAGTCCGGCTCCACTTCGAGGGCCTTCCGCGCCTCTTCGATGGCGCGGTCGTACTGGCGCGCGAAGTAGAAGGCCTGGATGCGGCTCGCGAGTATCACGGGTGAAAGCGGGTCGAGCGAGCGGGCTCGCTCGATTTCCGCCAGGGCCTCATCATGACGCCCACGCGCCATCAGCAGAACTGCATGCCAGTGCAGCGCCGTACCATAGGAAGGATTGATGGCGAAGGCGCGCTGATAGGCGCGCTCCGCGCCATCGAGATCGTAGTCGTAGCTCTGACGCACAAGCGCGATTGCCGCCTGCGCTTCGGCGGAGTCCGGATCGAGGCGAAGCGCGTTTTCGGCGGCCTCCTTGGCCTTGGGCATGGCTTCAGCGGGGCGGATCGCGGCCGTGGGAACGGCGCTGAGGATTGAATACGAATTAGAGAGGCCTGCGTACGCGAGCGCGAAATTCGGAGAGCGCTGGATGGCCTGTTCGAAATAGTCACGGCTCTTTGCCAGGCCGTCGGGCGTGCGCGAGGTCCATGAGACGAGACCGCGAAGATAGGCATCGTAGGCGTCGGGATCGACCCTGTTGTCGGTGGAGAGGCGCTTCTGCACGAGCGGCGAGAGCGTGAGCCGAATTTCGCTTGCGACGTCCTGCGCCACGTCGTTTTGAAGGGCGACGATGTCGTCGGCGTCGCGAGTGTAGGTGTCGTCCCAGCGATGGATCTCATCGATTGCGCGAATCAACTGAGCGTCGATGCGTATGTGATTTCCATCCCGGGAGACGCTTCCTTCCAGGACGTAGTCGACATTGAGCTGCCGGCGAATCTGATCTATCGGTTTGTCCTTGAGGATCGAAGCGGTCGTGTCGGCGATTACGGCCAGATGATCGGGATCGAGCTGCCCGAGCCGCGTGTCCATCGCCTCGGTCAGTCCCTGGCAAAAGGCCTCCTGCACGGGATCGCCTGTGAGGTTTCGGAACGGACGAACGACGAGCTTCACTTTGCGGCCGGCGCTGACCGGGAAGATGTGTGGGTAGAAGTAGAGGCCGAGCGCGATGGCGACGAGCGCGAGGGCCGCGGCGGTGATCGTCCACGGCGTGGCGACAGGGTGGGCGCGCACGTCGCGGCCAGCAGGATCTGTTTCCGAGTCCCTCGGCCTTTGCGCCACTTGGGCGGATTCCAGCACGTTCCTTTCAGCGGGTTCAGGGATTTCCGACGGCTCCCGCTCGGCTTCGAGAACCTTCTGACGTTGATTCCACCAGGCGTCCAGCTCGGACCGGTAAGCAAACACGGAGCCCAGCTTTTCGTGCTGATGACGCCGGACCGGCATTCCCTCCGTCTTCTCCCAACGCTGTACCGTCCTGACTTCGCGGTCGAGGTAGGCGGCGATCTCTTTCCACGAGTCGAGACGGTCTTCTCCGTGCGGGTCCAAGGGGCTGCGCCACGACCCTGAGGGAGTCTGGCTCAAGCTGAGAGCTCCAGGCAGGCTTCAGTGGCCGGATTCTACCCGAATTGCGTAAGTGCTTCAATCGAAGCGCCGGAGGCTGACAAAGGGTACCGGCACCCGCTCACGACAAAGGGCGACATTGGCTTCGGTCAGGCAGCCATTCGCTCCTTGTCGCTTGCGAACCTCCGGCGGCTGCTCTAGTTTCCGCCGCAGTCCCGGGAAATTTCGGCGGCCATCTAGATCGGCGCAAAGGTGCTGCCCGCAGCGGCGGCCGCGGCAGTCAACTCGCACGATATAGGAGATACAGCGATGAGAAAGCTGGCATGGCTTGCGTTGCTCGGCGTGGTCCTTCCTTTCACCGCTGGGGCTCAGGAAACTCCGGCGGCAGAAGTATCGGTCGGATACTCCTACCTCCGGCTGGGCGGTTCTGACGGCGACAATCAGAACGGCGGCAGCGCGTCCGTGGCCTTTAACGTGAATCACTGGCTGGGGATCGTCGGCGACTTCGGCGGATATCACTCGACCCCGTTTGGAGTCAATCTGAACACCTACACCTATCTGTTCGGGCCTCGCTTTTCGCTGCGTTCGGAAAGCCGCGCGACGCCATTTTTTCAAACGCTGCTGGGCGGGTCGCGTCTGACTGCGAACGCGTTTGGCACAAGCGGGAGCGGAAACGCGTTCGCCTACAGTGTTGGCGGCGGAGTCGACGTCAGGCTGTCGCAGCACGTCGCGTTTAGACCCCAAGCGGAATATCTCGGGATGCATTCGAATGGTTCAACGTTGAATTGTGCGCGCGTGACGGCGGCGATCGTCTTCCGATTCGGAGGCAAGAAATGATTGCGATCGAACTCCTTGGGGCGAGTGCTGCGACTCTCGCCCTTACCGACCGTTCGCTCATGGCTTCCTCGCTCCGGGCGGTCGCTTGGGTTGGCTTCTGCGCCGTGACTGCTGAACTTGTCGGATACTTGCTTCATCGCCTGCTGCACAGTGAAAGGATCCGCTGGCTTAGCCGCAGCCACATGGAGCATCACCTGGAACACTACGGGCCTCTTCGGCCGATGCGGCCTTCTGGCAAATACATCGACGCTACAACCGGAAGGTGGTCCATTGGAAACGTCGGTCTGGAATGGATCGCGCCGTCCGGAATCGCACTCGGCTCTTTCCTGGCGGCCTTCGCAGCGCTGAGGTTGCCGTGGGGCTATCGCATCTCGTTCGTGGTGATCACGCTGGCTTGGTCCAGCTTCATGTTCAGCTATCTGCACGACCGGATGCACATCCTCGGATTCTGGATGGAGAAAAACCGCTGGCTCAAGAGATGGTTTACGGGAGCCCGTCGGCTTCACGACATCCATCACCTCTCGCTCAACGGTCACGGTAGGATGGACCGCAACTTCGGCATCGGCTTCTACTTTTTCGACCGGCTTTTCGGCACGTTCCGCGGGCGGCAGGAGTGTTTCAACCGTGCCGGCCTTGAGGCCGCGCAACACCGGTACCACTCGACGGCGGCCCTGAAAGTCGAGCTGTCGCCACGACGCAATTCATCGAGTACTGCCGCGAGTGCACCCAGAGGAGTGAAATGAACAGCTCAGCCCCAAGCCCCAAGAACCGGCGGGCGCGATGGTTGTTGGCCATCATCGCGTTCGTTGGCCTCCTGGCTCTCGCCGCGTGTGGCCCTGCGTTTCCTATCCACCCGCTCTATATGGACGGAGACGTGGTCTTCGATGCGGACTTGCTTGCAGCCTGGGGCGGGACTGATGAGGAGCCAAACATCTTCCAGATCGAAAAAGCCAGCGACAATTCCTATCGGATCACGGTGCGTTCGAGCGATTCGAGCAAAGAGGTTTTTTTCAGCGCCCATCTCGTGAATCTCTCGGGCTACCTGTTCCTGGACGCCACCCAAGAGAACGCGCGGGGACAAGGCGGCGACGAAGACTCACTTCAAATTCCGGCGCATATTATCGCGCGGATTTGGCTCAACCGGGATTCCCTCCAATTGTCTTACCTCGACGAGGACGGAGTGGCGAGTGACGATTCCGTGGGCCCGACCCGCGTCCCGGACTTCGGCACAGTGCTGACCGGTTCAACGGAGGCGCTGCAGCATTTCGCGATTGAGCATGCAGACGACAACATGGTTTTTTCACAAGTTCCGGACGAGATGCGGCGGCAGAACTAACAACTCACTGGCTCGGCGAGGCGAAACTCACCGAACGGAGTCGAGTGTGGCATTTAGGCACCGAAGAACGCTTTCGCGAGTGAAACCTATTGCAAACAAGGATATGTCGGGGTAGAAGTCATTCATCAACCGGTTCGGACTCAGGGTGAGAGACGAAGCGGGGCTCTTTGATCTTCCACGCTTGGGGTTCTGTGCGGGCGCAAGGCCGCTCGCGGAGAGAAATCACGAAGGCTGCTTCCCGGGGAGGGTGTGTCATGCGACTGCGCAACTTTGTTCTGTGCATGCTGGCGGTGTGGGCGTTGGTGGTGTGCTGGGCGGGCCGCGCAGCGGCACAGGTGAACACGGTGAACGTGTCGGGCACGGTTCTCGACCCGCAGAATCTGGCGGTGAAGGGCGCGCACATCACGCTGAAGAATCTGGCCACAGGCGCCGAGCGCACCGCCACAAGCGATGCTGACGGCCGGTACGAAGTGATCGGGCTGCCGCCGGGAACCTACTCCATGAATGTGGAGGCGGAAGGCTTCGCGTCGTTCACGAATGCGTCGATGACGCTGACGCTGGGCGCGACGGCGGAGTACAACCCGCAATTGCAGCTCAAGGCTGCGGCGCAGACGGTGAGCGTGGAAGCCGCGCCCGAGCTGGTCGACACAGCGAAGACGGACGTCTCGACCACCGTGAACCAGACGCAGATCAACGACTTGCCGATCAACGGGCGCAACTACATCAATTTCACGCTGCTGAATTCGCAGGCGGCACGCGACGACACGCCGTCGATCGGCGCGGCGCCGACGAGTGGTCTGAACTTCGGCGGCCAGCGCGCGCGGTCGAATGAAGTGTCCGTCGACGGCGCGGACGCCGTGGACAATTCCGTGAACGGCGTGCGCGCCACCGTGTCGCAGGAAGCGGTGCAGGAATTCCAGGTGATCACCAGCAACTACATGCCGGAGTACGGGCGCGCCATGGGCGGCGTGGTGAACATCGTGACGAAATCGGGCTCGAACCAGGTTCACGGCGACGTCTTTGGATTCCTGCGCGACACGGCCATTCAGGCGCAGAACCCGTTTTCCGTGAACGCGGTGTTCGACCCCGCTACCGAAAGCGTCAGCACGGTCCCGGTGAAGCAGTCGTACACCCGCGTGCAGGGCGGCGCCACCATTGGCGGCCCGATCAAAAGGGACAAGACCTTCTACTTCTTCAGCTACGAAATCACGCGGCGGCAGGAGACTGGTTTTTCGAGCATTGGCGCGGATAACTTCGACTTGCAGGCGCTGCCCACGAGCACGACGGGCTTCCCGCAGCCGTGCTACACGGGCCAGGCCGCGGGTCTGGTGACGGCGGACCAGGCATCCTTCATCGGCGCGAATCCCAACCTGCTTGGCGAGGAATATTTCTGCGCCGCGGCGCTGGCATCGCAGACAGCGCTCTTCGGGAACACTTCGGCGCTGAATGGCACGCCGCTGAACTCTTTCGCGTCCAGCAACGAGCCCGTGCCGCCGTCCTTTGTGGGCCTGGTTTCGACCATCGGGAACTTTCCCACGTCCGAGGGCACCAGCTTGTGGTCACTGAAGCTCGACCACAACTGGAACTCGCGGAACAGCTCGTTCATCCGCGTGAATGTGTCCCCCTCGACGATTTCCGGAATCGAAGTGAACGCGGAGAACCAGAACTTCGGCCAGAACGCGGGATCGCGAACTTCGGTGCAGCAGACGCGGGATCTGGACATCGTTGGGCAGCACGCAACGTCGATCAGCAACAACTTGTTCAACGAATTCCGCTTCCAGTACGCGCGGCGCGGGTTGCACTACGGATTCTCGAATCTTCCGGGCGGTGATCTGCCGGCGATGAACATCACGGGCTACGCGTTCTTTGGGCGCGAGCCCTTCTCCACTGAAGACCGCATTGAAAAGCGGTACGAGTGGACCGACAACCTGACGTGGACCAAAGGCGGTCACACGTTCAAGTTCGGCGGCGACACCAACCTGCTGCAACTGCGCTCGTCGAAGTCGGAGATTTTCACGCTCAACTACGGCGGCGTGTACTCGTTTGGCAGCCTGGATCCGGGCTCGCTGAATGCGGCCTTCGAGGGCGCACCGGGACTTTCCGCGGTGCAGGCGTACGGACTCGGGATTCCCACGTCGTTCATCCAGGGAATTGGAACGTCCGACCGGCCGTTCGACAACAAAACGCTGGGCGTCTTCGCGCAGGATAGTTGGAAAATCAGCAGCCGGCTGACCTTGAATTACGGCGCGCGCTACGACATCGAGTGGCTGCCGACTTTCACGCCGAGCACGGCCCTGAACGCGGCGGGTGAGCAGGCATTCGGTGTGGTCGAGGGCATTCCGACGGATTCGAACAATATCGCGCCGCGCATCGGAATCGCGTGGGATCCCTGGGGTGACGGCAAGACCGTGATTCGCGCCGGCTACGGATTCTTCTACGATCATCCCGCGCTGGCGCTGGCATTTCTTTCCACCGCAGAAGATGGCGCGACATCGGCGCTGCTGGAAACTGCCGGAGGCAAGCCGTGCGTGTTAGATCCCGCCGGCTGCTCCGCCGACACAAATCCTTTCGCGTTGAATGCGACGAACATCTTTCAGGGCCTGCTGACAGGCAACGTTGCGGGATGCTCCCCGGCGGCGCCGACGATGTGCTATGAGCGCGACCAGCAGCGCTTCAATCCTTTCCAGCCGAACTCGCTGTTCACGAATCAGAACTTTCTCACTGCGGGCTTTCCGCTGACGCTGCTCCCGTTCACGATCCCTGTGGTCAAGAATTTTCAGTACGCGCTCGCGCAGCAGGCCAATCTGACGATCGAGCGCGAGCTTGGCAGGAACTGGAAGATCAGCGCGGGATACAACTTCACCCATGGCACGCACCTCGACCGCACCATCAACATCAGCGTCACGAATCCGGCGCTGCTCGATGCCAACGCGAACAACGCCATCCTTTCCGGCGTCGCCACCCCCGGGACAAACCCGCTGACGGTCTCCGTCCCGCAGGGAAGCGGCGTTCCGGGCTGCGTGAATACGGGAGCGGCCACCAGCATCGGGCTGATCGTGCCAGGAATGATCGGCACCGGGTACGCGCAGGCAAATTGCGGTGGCGCGCCTGTCGGATATGTCTCCACGCCAGCCGTGTTCAACTATTACCGCCCCTCGGGCCCGAATCCTTCGTTCGGTGGACTCGTTCCCGGCGGATATGCGACGCTCGTGGGCCTCGCGCAAGCAGCTGGTTATCCTACCGGGTTCTCTGGAGTGGAGATCCCCTGGAGCGACGTGAACCCGCAGACCTCCACCGGGAATTCCGTCTACCATGCGTTCACGTTGACGGTGACGAAGCGCTTCTCGCACGGCTTCGAGATGCTCTCGGGCTGGACATACTCGCATACCATCGACGATTCCACCGACCTTTCGACTCTGCTGAATCCGCAGGACAACAGCTTCCCGAATCTCGACCGCGGCAATTCGAACTTCGATCAACGCCACCGCTGGATCACCAGCGCGGTCTATCAGAGCCCCTATCGCTCGACTGACGCGGGATTCTGGAACAAAGCGCTCGCGGACTTCACGGTCGCTCCCGTGATTGAGGTTGCTTCGGGTCGGCCTTACAACGTGCTGATCGGCTCGAATCCGAACCTCGATTTCGGGACCGCCACGAACCGTCCGTCCGTGCTGCCTCCGGGCGCCGCTGTTCCGGCCGGATTCCCGCCGCCTGTTTCGTCGCCGTATATTCCCGGCGTCAGCTTCATCATTCCCGCAACCTGCATCGATTCGACGGGCGCCGGCTTCGGGCCATATCCCTTCGTTCCCGCGCCGCCGTACGGCTGCATCGGCAATCTTGGGCGCAACGCCTTTACGCGCCCCGGCTTCTTCGAGATCGATCTGCGCGTCAGCCGCAAGATTCCGATTGGCGAGCGCGTGAACCTCGAAGTGATCGCCGACGGCTTCAATATGCTGAACCGGCTCAACGTGAGCGACGTGAATCCGCTCTGCGATCCGACTTCCGGAACGTGCACGGCCGGCCAGCCGACCGCGTCGTTTGATCCGCGGACGTTCCAGTTCGCGCTGAAACTCAACTTCTAGTTTTTGTTCCTCCTCGGGGAGTTCCCGGGCCTGACGGCGCGGGAACTCCCTTTCCTTTTCGCGGACGCAGGGCCAAAACATCTTCTCGCCGCTCTCGCTTCGCGCTAGAGTGTCTTATCGAATATCGAACTGCTCAGTTAGTTCTGGGGGCATCGTAATGGATCCGGTTGTGTGGGTAGTCGTCGTGGGCGTGATCGCTGTCGCGACAGTCATCGCGACGGCTTTCCTCGTTTCATCGTCGAGCCGCAAGTCCGAACAGCAACTCGCGGCCATGCGGCAGGAAGTGCAAAGTTCGCTCACCACGCAGAGCCAGGGCCTTTCTTCGCAACTCAACCACGTGGTGCAGAACGTCACGCAGCAGCTCGGGCAGGTGCGCCAGGAGCTGCAAGCGGGCGTTGCTTCTTCGGGTCAGCTCGCCAGCCAGGCGCAGCGCGATGTCTCGAAGCAGCTTGAATCCGCCACCGAAGCCGTGCGGCAGATCAGCCAGCAGTTGGGCGCGGTGCAGCGCGCCGGGGATGATCTAACCAAGGCTTCGTCGATGCTGCAGCAGGTGCTGGGCGGCGCGAAATCGCGCGGCGCGCTGGGCGAGATGGGGCTCGCGCGCATGCTCGAGGATTCGCTGCCGCGAAAGAGCTACGAGATTCAGTATCGATTCTCCACCGGCGACATCGTCGACGCCGTCGTTCGCGCGGGCGATCGCCTGATTCCCATCGATTCCAAATTCCCGCTCGATTCCTATCGCCGCATGGCGGAGGATCCCGACGCGCGCAAGGAATTCGGGCAGGCCGTGCGCAAACACGCCGATTCCATCGCCTCAAAATATATTCTGCAGGACGAAGGAACTCTCGATCTCGCCCTGATGTTCGTGCCCTCGGAAGCGATCTACTACGAGCTGCTGATGACCGAGGACGCGCGCAACGGCAAGCTCGACGCGTATTGCCGCGGCAAGTTCGTCGTGCCCGTCTCGCCCAACACTCTGTACGCTTATCTCAGCAGCATTTTGATGGGCTTGCGCGGCCTGCAGATCGAAGAGAACGCGCGGCGCTTGCTGGGAAGTCTCGCGGGATTGAACCGCCAGCTCGAAACCTTCTCCGATACATTCGAGAAGGTCGGCACGCACCTTCGCCACGCGCAGCAGAGTTATGAGGACGCCGATAGCCGGCTCGACCGCACGCGAAATTCCTTGCAGCAGATGTCGCAGGGATTGCTTCCGGAAGCTCCCGCCGCGAAGGTGCTCGAGCCTGCTCCCGACGAGCCGCGCCAGACCGAACCGCTCTTCGCCGCCGAAAACTACAAGGCGGACTGAGCCGCCTCGAGCAGAGTTCGAAAATCGCCCGCCATTGTGACGCGCAGAAGCTGCGCCAATCGCGCGCCAACCTTGTCCGCATTGCGCGGATGGCGCGCCAGATCGCGAGCCATGCTTCGCACGTCGCCGCGTACATCCTCCGTAGCCAATGGTTCGGCCGCTTCGAGGAACCGCCGCGCCGTGTCCACATCGTGTCCGCCTGAGAGGCGCGCATTAAACGAGAAATCACCTGAGCGAATCGCTTCCACGCGAATCTGCGCGATGTTCTCCGCGCCGCCGCTGGTCGTCACTTCCTGCCATTCGCCTTTCTCGAATTGCAGGACGCCCGGCGTCTCGTTCGTCACCAGAATCCGAAGCGGCTGGTCGAAGCCGCGCGCGCGTACCGTGAGCCAGCCTTTTTTTTCGGGCGTCAGCGCCGGCTGAGGAGGCTCGAAGCTCAGCGCCACGAACGTGGATGCGGCTTCGCGTTCCACGACGGGCGTGTCGACGGAAATCTTTGCCGGGCCCGGCGGCGTCTTCGGCCCGGCGATGACGACGAGGCACTCCGGCGACGACGCGAGAATCAACGCAGGCGCGCCATCCACGCGAACATGATCTGCCTCCGCATCTCCGCGGAAACCGCCGCCACAAATCGAAAAGTGGTCGTGCAGGGACACAACCGGCGGAACGGTCATTTGCTTCTGCGCGGTCGACGCGGCAGAAGAATCGATCAGCGCCGCGGCTGAACTTCCGGCTGCATGCGCAAGCAAAACGCCGCCGGACGCCGGCACGTTGAAGAACGCACGGCCCGTCACGTCCGTCCGCACCACGTCTTTGCTCCCCAGCATGACGGTGATGTTTGGCGCGAGCTTCCCGTTTACGCCCAGCGTCGCGAGCGTTGCCGGACCTCCGGCAATGAGCCGCGGCGGCAATACCACCGTCACCGACCAGGTGGTCGGCGATACGGTTTGCCCCTGTGCGTGCGCGAACTCCGCGCGGACGCAAAGTAGCCCCGTGCACGCCGCGAATGCAGCTGCAACAACGAATTGCTTCACGATGAATGATCGACGCTGCATCGGCGTGAGCAAACCTACTGCGAACGCGTGCCGAATTCAAAGGCTCGTTTGTGCGAATGGCGCGCTCGCGCGCAGGCGCCGCCGGCCCTCGGCCTAATCATCGAGCCGAACCACGAACGTGGTGAACTGTTCGTTCTCATGTAATTGCGCCGCAAGCTGCCGCGCCGCCTCTTCCGTTCCAAACCGCCCCACGCGCACGCGATAGAAAAGCCCGGTCGGCGAGTCGAACGTCGCAATGCTAACCGGCGGATACTCGCCCTCGAGCTGCGCCTTCAGCCGGTCCGCATTGTCGCGCCGCAGGAACGCGCCCACCTGCACGGCGAAGAATCCAGCCGTTGGATTCGGGCCCGCCACCACTTCCAGGCGTACCTGCGCGGTTCCCGGGCCCACCATCTCGATGGCCTGCGCCGCGGAAAGCGAGAGATCGATCACGCGGTTGGCCACGAACGGCCCGCGGTCGTTGATGCGCACTTCCGTCTGCTTGCCGTTCGAGAGATTCGTGACGCGCACGATCGAATTGAAGGGCAGCGTGCGATGTGCCGCCGTGAACTGATGCATGTCGTAGATTTCGCCGTTCGATGTGCGGTGCCCGTCGAAGGGCGCGCCGTACCAGGACGCGACTCCTTCCTCGACGTATTCGCCGGGAATCGCGGGTTGCCGTTCCGCTGCGGACGGCGGTCCTGAAGGAGCCGAGGCCGGCGGCTGAGCGCCCGGGGCTTCGGGAAGCGGCGTTTGCGCCGGAGGCTGAGTCGAAGAGGTGCGATGAGCGCAGCCCGCCGCCGCTACCAGCGCGAGCGCAGCCACCAAAGATAGCTGCAGGAATCCGCTTTGCGGTTTGCGGGCCGCTTTTTCCAGTGGGGAAAATTCGCCACGCGCGGCGGAAGGTGTCACGCGGCGTCCCAATGCTCTCGTTTCGTCATATTTATCTGTATTATAGGAACTTATCTTTTCGCAAGGAAGCCCATTGGACCTCTCGCCACGTCTGCGATGGAAACTCGACCGCCTCAAGGAAAAGTTCAGCGGTGCGTTCGGTGGCAAGCCGGAAGAAAGGCGCCCGCGGCTTTGCCCGGCATGCGGCACTCTGGTGGGTGCCACAGCCACGCGGTGCCATCAATGCGGCGCGAGCATGACGTTTTCTCTCGCGGCCGCCAGTAAATCGCTCAGCAAGCTGATGCCGGAATCTTCGCCCGCGACATACGGCATCCTGACGTTGAGCTGTCTGATGTACGCGATCTGCTTGTTATGGACCATGCGCATCAGCGGGTTTCAGATGCCATCAGGCGGGGGCCTCGGAGGCCTTTTCGGTTTCGGTGCGATCAACGGGCAAGTGCTGCAACGGCTGGGAGAGTCGGGCCCTCTTGCCTACGACGCAGCTCAGCCATGGCTGTTCGTCACGGCCATTTTTCTCCACGGCAGCTTGATTCATCTGGGTTTCAATATGCTCGTTCTAATGGATATTGGGCCGATGATTGAAGAGCAGTACGGATCTGCGCGGTATCTGTTTATTTACCTTCTAACGGGGATTTGCGGATTCGTGCTGAGTTCCGTGACGTTCCACGCGAGCGTGGGTGGCTCGGGAGCACTACTGGGGCTTATGGGCATAGTGCTCGCGCTAACTGCAGGCCGACAAAGCGCAAGCGCCCAGATGATGCGGGGCCAGATCATTCGTTGGCTGATCTATGTCGCGATCCTCGGCTTGGTTCCATTCTTTCGAATCGACAACATGGCGCACCTCGGGGGGCTCATCTCCGGATTCCTACTTGGCAAAATCATGGTCGATCGCGCGCCATCGTCGCCCGACGAACGCAAGCGCGCGCAACTCCTCGGCTGGGCGAGCGCGCTCCTCGTGATCGCGAGCTTCGCGGTCGTCCTTTACCTGAACCTGCACTTTGCGGGATAGAAGCCGCGGAAACTGAGCGGTTCGATCCTCAACGCCCGGCGTGAAGCTGGCGCGAAACCGTAATGCTGTAGTGGACTCCCGAAATCATCACGAACGCCGCGACCAGATAGCCGCAAACTTCGCGGATCATCCACAGCGTCGGATCTTGCCAGATGGCCGCCACCAGGACGATCACAATCAGCGCGATTTCGAAAAATGTCGTCGCCTTGCCCCAGATGCTCGGGGGGAACGGCCGGTAACCGACCGTAATCAGAATCACAGCGCAAGCCACAAGCAGCAGCACGTCGCGGCTGAGCACCAGAATCGTCAGCCACCACGCGATTTTCCCCTTTAGCGCCAGCACGAAGTACGACGACGACATCAGCAGCTTGTCCGCGATCGGATCGAGATAGGCGCCGAGCGGAGTCCGCTGATTCAGGCCGCGGGCGAGCAGGCCGTCGAGCCCGTCGCTTACGCCCGCCGCCACCAGAATCCCGAGCGCCGCTTCCCAGTGCGCGTATTTGATCGCGATCAGAAAAAACGGCAGAAAGGCCAGGCGCAAGAACGTCAGCTGGTTCGGAACGGTTAGAATGCGGTTGCGAATCGGCATTTTGTTTCAGTCGGCGCGCAGGGCAATCATGCGAACTGCGCGAGATAATCCACCAGCGACCGCCCCACCTTCTTCTCGAACAGCTCCGCCAGCGAAGGGATCGATCCGCGCGCTTCATCGAGCGCGATTCTTTCAATTCGCAGCATTGGGAAAAATAAAGTCGGCAGCCCCATGCGCTCGCCTTCCGGATGCAGCACCTGGCTCACGAAATCGTCGAACGCGCTCAGGTCGATTCCGCGCAGCGTCACGCCCGCCATCGACATCTCCACCAATTCGCCCCACAGCTTTTCCTTCGGCGTGTGCAGACTGATCACCACGATGGAATGCGGCTGCATCGATGCTCCTTTGAAAATCGGTTCCGCGTGAAGCGGTCGCGTGTCGCGACGTCTTGCCCCGCGCCTACGTCGCCATCGTCTTCAGGTCCGGCGCCACTTTCAGCGCGGGCTCCGTCGCCTTCTGCACCGCTTCCGGCGTCACGCCCGGCGCCACTTCGCGCAGCACCAGCCCCTGCGGCGTCACTTCAATCACGCCGAGTTCCGTGACGATCAAATCCACCACGCCTACTCCGGTCAGCGGCAGGCTGCACTTCTTCACGATCTTCGCCTCGCCGTCCTTGGTGGTGTGCTCCATCGCGATGATCACGCGCTTTGCCCCCGCCACCAAATCCATCGCGCCACCCATTCCCTTCAGCATTTTGCCCGGGATCGCCCAGTTTGCGAGGTTGCCCTTTTCATCCACTTGCAGCGCGCCCAGCACGGTCAAGTCGATTCTCCCGCCGCGAATCATCCCAAACGAGTCTGCGCTCGAAAAATACACGCTACCCGGAATTTCCGTGATCGTTTCCTTGCCCGCGTTGATCAGGTCCGGATCCTCTTCGCCTTCGTAGGGATACGCGCCCACTCCCAGCATCCCATTTTCCGACTGCAGCACCACCTCGATGCCCGCTGGCAGATAATTCGGGATCAGCGTCGGCAACCCGATTCCCAGGTTGACGTAGTTCCCGTCCCGCAGTTCCCGCGCCACTCGCCGCGCGATCAGTTCCCGCTTATCCATCTCTGCCGGCATCTGCGCTCTGTCTCCCAGCGGCTCCGTCCGTCCCTACGACGCCCGCTTCCGCACCGTGCGCCGCTCGATCCGCTTCACGTAATTCGTCCCCGCGAATATCGCATCCACGAAAACTCCCGGCGTATGGATGCAATCCGGATTCAGCGCGCCCAGCTCCACAATCTCTTCCACTTCCGCGATCACGTAATCCGCCGCCGTCGCCATCACGGAATTGTAGTTCCGCGCCGTCTTCCGATAGATCAGGTTCCCCCACCGGTCGCCCTTCCACGCCTTCACGAACGCGAAATCCCCGCGCAGCGCGGGCACCAGCACGTGCGGCCGCCCGTTGAACTCGCGAATCTCTTTGCCCTCCGCCGCCATCGTGCCGTAGCCCGTCGGCGTGAAAAACGCCGGAATCCCCGCGCCCCCGCACCGAATCCGCTCCGCCAGCGTCCCCTGCGGATTCAGTTCCACGTCGATCTCTTTCGTCAACGCGAGCTGCTCGAACGTCTTGTTCTCGCCCACGTAGCTCGCGATCATCTTCTTCACTTGCCGGTTTTGCAGCAGCACGCCGATTCCGAAATCGTCCACGCCCGCATTGTTCGAGACGAGCGTCAGGTTCTTCGTGCCGCGCCGCCGCAGCGCCGCAATCAGGTTCTCCGGAATCCCGCACAGCCCGAAGCCGCCCAGCAGTATCGTCGCGCCGTCTTCGATGCGCGAAACGGCGGCGTCCGCGTTGGCCACGCGCTTATCCATCCACTCTCCTTGCCGGATTGCGATGAGACCAAACCAGAAGTTTACTGCAAGTTCCCAGCGATTTTGCAGGCCTTCGTTCCGCCAATTGGTCCGCCCGTCGTCCGTCCGTCGTCCGCTCGTCGGGCGGCACTTAACTCGCATCAGGGCTGCGCCTGCTCACCCCTTCGCGCGCCGCATGCTTCAATCGCCCCACCAAATCGCCCACCGCGTCCGCGGCCGCCTGCACCGACGCCGCCTTCTCGATTTCCGCCACCAGCGCTGAGCCAACCACCGCCGCGTCGGCGATTCCGCCCAGCACCGTCACGTGCGTCGGCAGCGAAATTCCGAACCCCACCGCCACCGGCAGCGCCGTGAATTTGCGAATGCGCCGCACGAGCCCCGGCAATTCCTGCGGCAGCGCCTCGCGCGCGCCCGTCACGCCCGTGCGCGAAATCAGGTACAGGAACCCGCTCGAAACGCTCGCAATCCGCTCCAGCCGCGCATCCGTCGACGTCGGCGCCGCCAGAAAAATCGTGTCGAGCCCGCGCGCCCGCAGCGCCGCGCGATATTCCTCCGATTCCTCCGGCGTCAAATCCGTCGCTAGCACGCCGTCCGCTCCCGCCGTTCCCGCTGCTTCCGCGAATTTCTCGATCCCCATCTGCAAAATCGGATTGAAGTAGCTGAAGATCACCAGCGGCACCTGCGTCCGCTCGCGCAATCGCTGCACCAGCCCCAGAACGCCGGCCAGCGTCGCCCCGCCGCGCAACGCGCGTTCGCTCGCTCGCTGAATCGTTGGCCCGTCCGCCACGGGATCGCTGAACGGCACGCCCAGCTCGATCACGTCCGCGCCCGCTTCCGCCGCCGCAAGCACAATCTTCTCGCTCGCATCGAACGACGGATCGCCCGCCGTGATGTACGCCACCAGGCCCAGCTCGCCCGCGTCCGCCAGTTCGCGAAATCGCCGCGCGATTCGCCCCTCAGCCCGCACGCCGGCGCCCGCCGAAGCCTCGCGCGCCGACGCCCGCGGCGCATGCGACCCATGCATCGCCGCCTCAGACATAGCGCGCCAGTATCTCCATATCCTTGTCGCCGCGCCCCGAAAGATTCAAGATCGCGACCTGCTCCTTTTTCATCTGCGGCCCGCGCCGCATCACTTCCGCCAGCGCGTGCGCCGATTCGAGCGCCGGTATGATTCCTTCGATACGCGCGAGTGTCCGGGCGGCCTCGATCGCCTCGTCGTCCGTCACCGCCGTATACTCCGCGCGCCCCTGATCCGCCAGCCACGCGTGCTCCGGCCCAATCGCCGGATAATCCAGTCCCGCTGACACCGAATGCGTCGTCGAAATCTGCCCGTCCGGCGTCTGCAGCACGTACGTGTACGTCCCTTGCAGCACGCCCGGCCTCGCGCCCGAAAATCCGCGCGCCGCCGCAAGCCGCGCCGCGTGCTCGCCCAGCGATTTTCCCCGCCCGCCCGCCTCCACTCCCACCATCTTCACGCTCGCATCGCCCAGAAAAGCGTGAAACAGCCCAATCGAATTCGATCCGCCGCCCACGCACGCAAACAGCACATCCGGCAGCCGCCTCTCCGCCTTCAAAATCTGCTCGCGCGCCTCTTCGCCGATCACCTTGTGAAAATCCCGCACCATTCCCGGATACGGATGCGCGCCCAGCACCGATCCCAGCAGGTAGTGCGAGTCCCGCACGTTCGTCACCCAATCGCGCATCGCTTCGTTGATTGCGTCCTTCAACGTCCGGCTCCCTGAATCCACGCCGATCACTTCCGCGCCCAGCAATCGCATCCGGAAAACATTCAGCCGCTGCCGCTCCATGTCCTCCGTGCCCATGTAGACCGTGCACCGCAGCCCCAGCCGCGCCGCCACCGTTGCGGTCGCCACTCCGTGCTGCCCCGCGCCTGTTTCCGCGATCACGCGCGTCTTGCCCATGCGCTTCGCCAGCAGCCCCTGCCCGATGCAATTGTTGATTTTGTGCGCGCCGGTGTGCAGCAGATCCTCCCGCTTGATGTAGATTCGCGGCCCGCCGATTTTCTCCGTCAGCCGCGACGCAAATTGCAGCGGCGTCGGCCGCCCCGCGAAATTTGTCAGCAGGTCGCGCAGTTCCGCCTCGAACGCCCGATCCGCGCGCGCCGCCGCGTATGCCGCCTCCAGCTCTTCCAGCGGCGCCATCAGTGTCTCCGGCACGTAACGCCCGCCGTATGGCCCGAAGCGCCCGCGCGCGTCCGGCATCGCCTGTGCCGTCGAACTCATCGCTTCCCTCGCCACGCATGCTGACGGAAGTCGTCCCCGGGCAGCGAGCCCCATTCAGGTCCCTTCGCCGCGCGCACGAACGCCCGCATCTTTCCCGCATCCTTCTTTCCCGGCGCTCGCTCCACTCCGCTGCATACGTCGATCGCGTACGGCCGCGCGACTCGAATCGCCTCGCTCACATTTTCCGCCGTCAGCCCGCCCGCCAGGATAATCGGCACGCGCTTCCCCATGCGTCGCGCAAGCTTCCAATCGAAGGTCTTTCCCGTTCCGCCCCGCCGTTTCGCGTCAAAACCGTCCAGCAGAATCGCCGTCGTCCCTGGGTACTGCCTGATTTTCTCGTAGTCCAGCGATTCGCTCACACGAAATGCCTTGATCACTTGCTGCACCCACGCAAGCCTCGCCACCAGCCCCGGCGATTCCTCGCCATGCAGTTGCACTGCATCCAGCCCAACGTCGTCCGCGATTTTTACGATCGCCGCTTGGTCTTCGTTGACGAACACTCCCACGGCCCCCACTCCCTTTGGCAGCCGCCGCACGATCGCCCCCGCCTTGGCTGGTTCGATGTATCGCGGGCTGCGCGGATAAAAATTGAAACCCAGAAAATCCGCTCCCGCCTCCACCGCCATTCGCGCGTCCGCCCAGTTCGTGATCCCGCAGATTTTCACCTTCACGTCTGGGTTCCCCTTGGGTCGTCGTCCCATCACGCTACGCCGCCGAACGCCCCAGGAAGGCCCGCAACGGCACCGCCGGATCGGCGCTCTTCATCAAATGCTCGCCGATCAGGAACGCATCGAATCCCGCGCGCCGCAGCCGCGCCAGGTCCTCATGCGTCCGCAAGCCCGATTCGCTCACCGCCACGCACTCCTCCGGAATTTCCTCCACCAGCGCGAGCGACGTCTCGAGGCTCACCTGAAAATTCCGCAGGTCGCGATTGTTCACGCCCACAACTCTCGCTCCCGCCTCCAGCACCCGCCGCAATTCTTCCCGCGAGTGCACTTCCACCAGCGGCTCCATCTTCATCGACCGCCCCAGCTCCATCAGCTCGCGCAGCGCCGCGTCAGTCAGCACGGCCGCAATCAACAGGAACGAATCCGCCCCCGCCGCCCGCGCTTCCCACACCTGCCACGGATCGACGATGAAATCCTTTCGCAGGATCGGAATCTCCGCCACCCGCCGCACTTCCTTCAGGTCCGCCAGCGACCCTGAAAAAAAATCCTCTTCCGTCAGCACCGAAAGCGCCACCGCTCCCGCACCCTGTAACGCCGCTGCCAGCGCCGCCGGCGCGTACTCCTCGCGAATCACGCCGAGCGACGGCGACGCCTTCTTCAGCTCCGCGATCACATTCAGCCCGTCGCGAGAAAGAGCCGCCGCAAAATCCCGCGCCGCGGGAGCCTTCTTCTCCACCGCAATCTTCAGCGCCACTTCCGGCAGCACGCGCTTCCGGTGCGCGATCGTGCTCCGCCGCGCGTCGACAATTCGGTCGAGTATGGTCTTCTCGCGTGAGCCTGTTTCCATAGGCAGAAATGCCGGCAATCCGCGCCTGCGGCAGGTGCTCCCCAGGGCCGTCCTGTAGGAGGAATCGCTCCGACCATGCTAGCCGCGCCCTCGCGGCATGTCAATTTTCGCTTGGAAAAATGCCCCGATTAGCCCTGCGCCGGTTTCCGGCCGCCCGCTCGCTCTTGCAAACCCAAGGTCGAAAAGCGTATAAACGCCCTATGATCTCCCTGGGTGAACTTGGCCGCAGGAGTCTGCCGCGCGCGATTTCTGCGAAGGAGCTTCAAGCTTCTCTGGATGGCAGCGCCGCGTTTTGCTCGTGGGATCCTTCTAACGAGACGCTCGTTGACCTTCTGACCCGCTGGCCGTTTCTCTTTTCGCACCCGCTCCTGAAGGAAGACGCGAAGCGCCCGCCCGCGCGGCGTCCGCTCCCTTTGCCCTCACTTTGTTAGCAGCGGCTGCGCCAGCCGAATCGGAATCCCGAAGTTCGATCCCCCAAATCCGCGCAGCACCGCGAACGTCACCCCAATCACTTTGCCGCGCTCGTTGAAGAGCGGCCCGCCTGACCCGCCTGACGTTGTCTGCGCGTCGAACACGATATTCTCCGCTCCCACGTCGCCGATGTGTCCCTGCGTGATCAGCGGCCGGATCAGGTCGCGCTTCGCTAGCGCGTCCAGGATCTGCGAAACGTCGCCTTCGCTCTCATCCGTGATTTGCTTCACTGTCTTTTCGTCGGCGCGCGCCAGAATCGCCGCGAGTCCCGTCGCGTAGCCCATCAGCACCACCGGCTCGCCCGCCACCGCCGCGCTCTTGCTAGCATCGAGCGTCAGTGGCGCACGCTTCAGGTCCTGCATGTCCACGCGCATCGTCGCAAGGTCCGTCTCCTGCGAGATATTTTGAATCTCCGCGTGAAACGCGCGCGGGTCGCCCGGAAAGTACGCGCGAATCTCCGAAATCTCCGGCTGAAATCCTTGCAGCGTCAGGTTGCCGAGCTCGTCGTTCTTCCACCAAGGCTGCGCCACGTGATGGTTCGTCACCACTCGCCCGTCCGGCCCCGCCAAAAATCCCGTCCCGAAGACGTCCACCTTCACTTCCGGCCCGCGCCCGTCGAGCGTCAGCACCGGATTCCCGTCGCTGTCGCGGATGGGCTCGCCCTCCGGATTCAATCCCGCGTATCGCAGCCGCCGGCCGCTGTCCTTTTCGCGAAACGCCACCGAGACGTGCAGCAGGCACACGCTCTTCAGACCGTCTGCAATCAGCGTCTCCACCGACCCGCCTTCTTGCTCCACTCGCTTCAGCCGCGCATTCGTTTCCGCCAGGTCCTTCTGCAGTTGCGCCACTTCGCTCGAATCCGCGGTCGCCATTTGCGCCTTCAGGTCTTGCGCGTGCTTCTGCAGTTGTTCCTTTCCCATCGGGAGGTTGCCCGCGGCTTCCACTTGCGCGCGCAGTTGCCGCACCCGCGAGATCAGGCTCTGCTGGCTCACGAGGCTGCCGTTCAGTTGTGCGATCACCGCATGCATGTTTTTCGTTTCGTGCTGTGCGCTCCGCGCGAATAGCAGATAGATTCCCGCCATCACCGCCACGGCCGCGAACGTCGCTGCCACGCCGATCTTCAATTTGCGGTCGAGCGACGACGCCTCGCTCGCCATCTTTTCCGTCACGGCCAGCGCCTCGAACGCCGTGTGCGCGATTTGCTGTCCTTCCTCCGCGATGCGCGTCTTGTCGAGCAGTGCTCGCTCGGCTTTCCGCGCCCGCAATTGCGCGCGCACGCGCGAGAGCACTTCTCCGATGTCCCAAGGCCGCGAAATCGCGTCGTCCGCGCCGGCGTCCAGCGCCGCAGCCCGCGCCGTTGCCGCTCCGCCTACCAGCAGCACCAGTCGCACGCTCACCGTCGCCGCCGACCCGCGAATCGTCGCAATCGCCTCGCGCGTTGCGCCGCCCGTCGCGCTCGCGTCGAGCAGCAACAGTTCGGCGCCGGATGCTTGTACCTGCTGCGCCGCCTGCAAAGCGTCGCCTGCGGCGGCAAGCGCCTCCACGTCGTACCCCGCCGCGCGCAACGCTTCCGTCAGGCTGTCGCGCGCCGCGGCGTCGTTCTCGAGAATCAGGATTTTTTCGCGGCTCGATTGCGTCTGTTCCATTGAACCGGTGGTGGCTCCGTTGGCGGCGTTTATGCTAGAAGAAAACCGGTGGACTTCCTAGCGCGTTTCCTCCGCGCCGCGGCGTCACATTAGACGCGGATCGCCCGCGCCGGGGCGCAGAAGACTTCCGGAGGGCTCTGCCTCTTGGACTCGCTCGTGCAGTTGAACGCCGAAATCATCGCTTGCCGCAAGTGCCCGCGCTTGGTCGCCTATCGCGAGAAGGTCGCCCGCGAAAAGCGCCGCGCCTTCGCCTCCTGCGACTACTGGGGCAAGCCCGTCCCCGGCTTCGGCGATCCACGCGCCCAGCTTCTCATCCTCGGCCTCGCTCCCGCCGCCCACGGAGGCAATCGCACCGGCCGCGTCTTCACCGGAGACCGCTCCGGCGACTTCCTTTTTGCCGCGCTCTATCGCGCCGGCTTCGCGAATCAGCCCGTTTCGCGCGATCGCGACGACGGTCTCAAGCTGGAAGACGCCTACGTCGCTGCTGCCGCTCGCTGCGCGCCCCCTGCCAACAAGCCTCTCCCGTCCGAACTTGCCAATTGCCGTCCCTACCTCGAGCGCGAGCTCGAAATTCTTCAACCGCGTGCCGTCCTTGCCCTGGGCCGCATCGCCATGCTCGCCTATCTCGGAATCCTCAAGCGCGAAGGCAAAATCCGCTCTTTTGCGCCCTTCCACTTCGCCCACGGCGCCGCTTTTCGCCTCGAGAAGCCCCTGCCGCGCCTTTTCTGCTCCTACCACCCCAGCCAGCAAAACACCTTCACCGGCAAACTCACCTCTGCGATGCTCGTCTCCCTCCTCCGCAAAATCCACCGCTTCCTCGCCTCCCGCTAGCTTTCCGTCCGCCTCCGCGCGCATCCTTCGCAAAACCAGCGAAGGCTGCGGAACCTATTGCGTTGGAGGGCAGGCTCGGCGCGGTGTGGTATTATTTGCCTGCGCTGTGATATCGAGAAAGAGAATTCACCGAATCCCTACGGATGGGCCATCCGCCTGGGACTTGGCATGGTAGAAACCCCTGTCACCATAGTTGGGTTTGAAAAAGAGTTTTTGGAAAGGCTTCGCAAGACGGTTCAGTCCTTGCCGGCCGGAACCGCCGATTTATACATAGGCCATTACCCATCGTCCCCCAAATCCTTCCCATGGTTTCGAATCATGCCTACCAACCCCAGGGCGGCCAAAATCGAGGGCTTTGTCATAGACGGTCAAGGAATCGATTTCATGTTCGGAGATGCCAGCACCGGCGAGGTCTTTGTCTCACCAAAAAGAACGTCGAGACAGCTTGCCCACGTCGAGAGGTTTTTCCGCCTTTGCCAAGCCATCTTCACGGAGCATGCCGTCGAGCTTGTCGTTCGTAATATCAAGGGCAGACCTATCTGGACCCGACTCACTATTCCGGTCGATGGCCGCACGGAAAAGGTAGGGGGCGGTTACTTCCTCTGGTGGCTTTCACCTAAAAGGACCAAGCGAGTTATTCGATACGAGCCGTACTACTGACCCGGGCGAGTATGCCAGCCTTCGTTGCCGTTGCTTCGTTTTTTGCCACAACCGATCCATCCCCACCCCATCCATTCCACTATGCGCAAAATCAGCGGGGTGCTGCACCCCTTTGAAGTTTGACGGTGCGCCCCCTCCGACTTGCCGATTTAGACCCGCCTAGCTTCCCCTAACCCCTTTGTTTCCGGTTCCCGGGAGTGGCAAATTCTTTCCTATTGACTTTTGTTAACGGATGTGCTAACATACCTCGTTTTTACTTTGGCGTTTCGTCTCGCGCCTTCGAGGAGCCCGCCCATGGGCTGCGGCAGAGGAAATTTGGAGTCTAATCGCAACACTCCAGAATTAGAAATCCCCCTAACTCCCGCCCCCTCACCAACTTACATTTTCCTAATCGCAACAAACTCGAGGATCATTGTCCGCTCCGGGCACTTGTCACCAGCCGCTGGGGGCTTAATCTACGGTTCCGGGATTAAAAAACCCCGTAAGTCGTTGAAAACAAAGGACCGGGACCATGCTTAATCTACGGTTCGCGGGGCTGCTCGCTGCCGAAGAGGATTCCGCCTCCGCCCTCTCGATCGCCGCGCCTCCTGTCCAGCCTCCGTCTTTTCGAACCTCTGCTCTCTGGCTTCAAAGGTTTCTAATCGCGAAACGAAAGATTAGAAACTGCCCTAACTCCCGCCTTTTCAACGCATTAGATTTTTCTAATCGCGAAAAACCGCGCTTTCACCGCTCCGCGGAAACCGGGCCGGTCCTTGTCTCTCTGCCTCCTTGCATCCTTGCTTCCCTAATCTATACACCGAAGATTAGAAATCGCCGCAAGCCTCGGCGAATCAGCAACTTGCATTTTTCTAATCTATACAAACTCCCGGCCTTTTTTTCTGTCCGTTTGACACTCTCCGCCTCGCTTGCTAGCCTCCTGTTCCGCGACGACTCCTCGCATGAATCCCCAACCGGACCGCGAACCTATCATCGAGTTTCGAAATGTAACCTACCGCCTCCCCGGCGCGCATTCATCTCCGCTCCTCGACTCCGTCAGCTTCCAGGTCTATCGCGGCGAGACGCTCGTCCTCCTCGGCCGCAGCGGCGCCGGAAAGACCACCGCTCTCAAGCTCATCAACCGCCTCCTCGAGCCCTCCGAAGGCGAAGTCCGCGTCGAGGAAAAAGCGACTCTCGCCTGGGATCCCATCGCCCTTCGCCGCCGCATCGGCTACGTGATTCAGGAAACCGGCCTCTTCCCTCATTACACCGTCGAGCAGAATATCGCCCTGGTGCCCCGGCTCGAAGGCTGGTCCGACGACGGAGTACGCGCCCGGGTGGACGATTTGCTCGCCCTGATCGGTCTTTCCGAGGATTTTCTCCCGCGCTATCCCCACGAACTCTCCGGCGGCCAGCGTCAGCGGGTCGGAGTCGCCCGGGCACTCGCCGTCGATCCCCCGGTGCTCTTGATGGACGAACCCTTTGGCGCGCTCGATCCGCTCACGCGCGGCGAAGTGCGCCGCGAATTTCAATCGCTCCAGAGCGCGCTGCAGAAAACAATCGTTATCGTCACGCACGACATCGCCGAGGCACTCCTTCTCGGCACGCGAATCGCTCTCATCGATTCCGGCAAGCTCGTCGGCACCTACTCGCCGCGCGAATTCCTCGAATCCGGAAACTCGGTAGCATCCGCCTATCTCACGCAGCTTCGCGAACTCGAGCGTTCAGGAGAACCGCATGAACCTCGCTGAATTCTTCGTCAAGCACCGGCTCGAAATCCTGCAATCCACCGGCGAGCATGTCTGGCTCGTCGCGTTGACGATGCTTTTCGCCATCGCCATCGGCGTCCCGCTCGGCATCATCGTCACCCGCCGGCCCTGGCTCTCGAAGCCGATCCTCGGCGGCGCGAACATCGCCGAGACGATTCCGAGCCTCGCTCTCTTCGGATTTCTCCTCCCGGTTCCGTGGCTTGGCGAGCGCGCCGACCGTCTCGCCATCGTCGCACTCACTCTCTACGCGCTGCTTCCCATCATTCGCAATACTTCGGCGGGCATCGCGGCCGTCGATCCCGCCGTGCGCGAAGCCGCCCGCGGCATGGGCCTCACGCAGCAGCAAATTCTCTGGAAGGTTGAGCTGCCGCTCTCGATTCCCACGGTGATTGCGGGAATCCGCGTTGCCACCGTGCTCACCATCGGCATCGCCACCATCGCAGCGGCCGTCGGTGCAGGCGGGCTTGGCGAATTCATTTTCCGCGGCCTCGCCATGGTCAACGATCAATTGATTTTCGCCGGCGCGATTCCCGCTGCGCTTCTCGCGCTCGCCGCCGACTTCATCTTGAGCATGCTCGAGCGGCGCCTTCGTCCCGCCGGATTGGCGGCCCGGTAACAGCAAATGCGCCGAGCCTGGGCCCTTCTCCTTTGCGCGCTGGCGCTTCTCTCGGCCTGCGCGCGGCGGCGCGACACGATCGTCGTCGGCTCGAAAAATTTCCCCGAGCAGGCTCTGCTTGGCGAAATCCTCGCCCAGCAGATTGAATCGCACACGCATCTTCCCGTCATTCGCCGCTTCTATCTCGCCGGTTCTTACATCTGCCAGCAAGCAATGCTTTCGGGCCGTATCGACATGTACGTCGAATACACCGGCACGGCGCTAACGGCGATCCTCCACGATCCGATCGAATCGGATCCGTCTGGCGTTTTCGGTCGCGTTCAGCGCGAATACAAGCAGCGATTCCATTTCGATGTACTTCCCTCGCTGGGATTCAGCAACACTTTCGCACTGGTGATTCGCGGTGAAGACGCGCGCCGTCTGAAACTGAAAACGATCAGCGACGCCGCCCGTTACACGCCCGAGTGGCGCGCCGGCTTCGGCTACGAATTCATGGAGCGGCCTGACGGCTATCCGGGCCTCGCTCGCGTTTACGGATTGAAATTCGCGGCGCCTCCGCGAATTCTCGATCTGGGATTGCTCTACCGCGCGCTGCTCGATCATCAAGTCGATCTCATCGCAGGCAATTCGACGGACGGCCTTCTTTCCGCGCGCGACCTCACCGTCCTCGAAGACGATAAGCATTACTTCCCACCGTACGAAGCTGTGACGGTGGTCCGCGACCAGGCCTTCACGCTGCATCCGGAATTGCGAGACGCAATCGCGGCGCTCTCTGGAAAAATCTCAGACGAAGAGATGAGGAAGATGAATTACGAAGTCACGGGCCAGCATCGAGATGCCGCCGACGTGGCGCGCGAATTCCTCCGCGCCAAGGGCCTGGAGTGATTCAATGCTTCGAAGCGGGTGGCGAACGACTTCAGCGGCTGTTGCCCGCCGCCGACGCGACCGCAGCCCCGCCGTCATCGCGGAACGAAATATCGCTCTTCACATCCGCAAACGGTTTGCCGTCCACTTCGGCGTAGGGATAAACGAAATAATTTACCGGACCCGCGTTCTGCGGAGGATTGAAGCGGATGTCGCGGCCGAGCGAAAACATCACCCGGTTCTGATCGGTCGCGCCGAAGAAGTAATTGATCTTGGATTTGTTCTTCCAGGCTTCCGAAGCGTCGATCGGAATCCAGCCGATGCCGTCGATATAGAACTCCGCCCAGCAGTGATAGCTCGCAATCGCGCCTTCGTGCGCATTGGCCGGAAGGGGGAAGCCGATTTCGAACCGAGCCGGTATCCCGGCGGCGCGCGCCATGCCGATGAAGAGCGAATGAAAATCGGTGCAGTTACCGTGGTGCGAATCGCACGCCCAGATGGCGTCGCCGCGGCCCCACTGATTGCCGTCGTGATCGTAGTGCATGGTGGCGATCACGTAGTCGTAGATCTTGCGCGCCTTGTCGAGTGGCAGCGTTACCCACTTGGTCTGTTCCTGCGAAAGCTCCGCAATCTGGCCGTCTATGGGGACCAGGCGATCGGGCTTCAGGAAGCGCGCGGGAGGCACAATCGGCTGCGAGGGAATGTCGCGCGTGGAATCGAGCGCCACGCGATGCTCGAGCCGCGTGACGTGAAACGTGACCTGCACATCGAAGGGAGCCTTGGCCTGCGCGGCGTCCACCGCCAGATACGCGTAGCGGTCGTTGTATTCGGATTCGCGGCGAATTTCGTAAGCAACCGGGCTCGCGATGTGGACCTGAGAAACGAGCTGATAGAGATCCTCGTACGGAAGAGGAATCCAAAGCCGCAGCTCGTGTGCTCCGGCCGGCAACGCTGGAACGTGCACAACATACTCAAAACGGAGGCTGCGGGCGGGAACGTTGCTCTCGTCCGCCTGCTTCGCATGCAGGATTGGCAGCGACATGGCAAGAAGGGCGGCGATGCCAAGCAACAAAATAAGAATGCCGAATCGTTTCACCCCATCACCCTCGCTTTCAGCTTCCGGTTCGCGAACCAACATGTTGCCATCAAGATGCAGCTAAACCAAGCGCGGGAGGACCCTGCGTTGCGCGATGGGGAACTGCAGCGAGCGACCCTACCTCTTGACGGCCTTCATCTTGTCGAGTTCCGCCGCGAGCTCGTCTCGCGCGAGAAGGCCTTTGCGAAGGAGGACGCGAACCACGGCTTCGAGCGCTTCCGCAGTAGTAGGCAGATGATTCGGTGGTGGTTGTGCCGCAGGTGGAAGGCGATGCGAGGTCTCGGCGGAAGCGACCTGTCGCTGCGCTGGAGGTTGCGGAGCGGCAGTCGCAGGCGGCTTCAGCACAGCGGCCGAGCCCGTCGCGGGAGGCGCGAGCTTGCGGAGCTTTTCGAAATCGCTCGAGCCCATACAAGCGAACGCCACTCCCATGCCCAGGCCGGCTTGCGAGGCTCTCACTTTGCCCGACGCTCGCAGCGTGATCTCGTCCGTACTCAGTGTCAGCTCGACCATCGTGTCGATCGGCAGCGGGGCGAGCATTTCGACGTAGCACCCGCCGAGCGAGATGTCCGTGACGCGGCCGGGGAGCTGCACGGTAGAACCTGGAATCGAAACCTGCGCTTCGATCCGGCAACCGCTGCGACGGAAAAGCCGGCGCTCCGTTCCATTCCAGGCGCTCGCCGCAACGGCCCCTTCCATCCGCGGCGCGGCGCTAGTCTCGTCGAAAGTGTCGGGTTCGGGCGGCTTCGCAGGCACGTCCCAGATATACTTTCGTTCGAGACAGTGCACGCCGACCTTGCCGGCCTTTGCGGAGCTGCTGCCGCCAACCCACTGCACGCGATACCAGGCCTTCTGATCGCCAAATTCGATTTCGATATTTTTCCCTATCTCGACCAGACCATTCAGTCCCTTCAACGAAGCGCCGGAAGTGCTCACGTCGTAGGTTTCCGCGCGAACGGCAAAGGGAGTCCCGCGAGAATCGAAGCCTCGCACGAGGACAGGATAAGAGATGGCGATGCGCGGTTCGTGCCGGCGACCCACAGAATCTCCATAACTCGCCTAGCGTTGCGCAACCGCCTGACTCAGAGAGGTAGATGTAGGGTAGAGCGTGTTCCAGAGCGGGTCAAGCAGAGACCGACGATTCTTGTCACCAGAGTGACAATCTGCGGTACAGCAGGGGAAATTTTGGCAGAGGCGTTACTCGGATTCCTGAAGTGTCTGGATGTGAGCCTCGAGAGCCGCGCAGTACTGATGCTGGGCTTCGAGCTCGGCCTGGAGTTTCTTCACGAGGAATTCGAGGCGGCGAACTTCGTTGCGCAATTTCTGAGCTTCGGCCGAAGGTGCAGCCGGACGCTGGATCTGCGGAGGCGCGGGAACGGCGCTCCACTGCGGCTGAGCTGGCGCCGAACGCGGTGGCGGAGCAACGGCAACAGGACTCGCATGAGCGGCACTCTGCGGCGCGGCATTCCCGCCGCCAAAAAGCCCGCTGAGAACGTGCGAGCCGGAAGGCTGCACGGCGGCTGTGTCCGCATCCTCCGGTTGCACTTTCGTCAGTTCCACGGCGTTGGGATTCAAGAGCTTCTTCACGCGGACGATCAGATCCTGCGGCTGGAACGGCTTGCGGATCAACTCGTCGGCTTTGACGGCCATGGCTCTTTCAGCGACTTGGCGGTTCACGACGCCGGACATGAGGATCACAGGAATCTTCCCAAACTCTTCGTGCCGCTTCACGAACTCGCAAACTTCGTAGCCGTCCTTATCCGGCATGATCACGTCCGTGATGACGGCGTTCGGCGGAGTCTCCAGGAATTGCGCGAGGGCCGTGGCCGCGTCGGCGCAGGTGATGACCTGAAGGTTCTCTTTGCGGAAGGCGATCTTGATGACCTCGCGCATGGTGGCGCTGTCATCGATGAAGTAGACCGTCGGCGTTTGCGTGTCGGTCATGACGACTCCTTCTCGACTCTGTCGCGCTCGTTCTCATCGAACTCGCGCATCGCATCCAGCAGCAAATCGGTGGCGGACCGCAGGACGGTACGCTGCGAGGCGGTGGCGCCATAAACGAACTTGTAGACGCCCTTGTCCGCGCCGTGGCAGGTCTTGACGACCTGCGTAACGGCTTCATCGCCGAAGAACGAGCCGCACTCCGCGTGAATGATTTCGCCGCCCTCGAAGAAAATGATGCCGTCGGCTTCGGAAGCATTGATATGGAGGGCGCCGGTCTGGTGAGCCTGGCCGAGCATCTGAATCACGCCAGGCAGATCGAGGTGCGAGAGACTGCCGCTGAGATCCGTTTCCGCGCTCGAAAGCATCTGAGTCGGCTGAAAGCCTTCCTGGCGGCTGACGAGGAAGCTGCGAATGTGCGCCGCAGCGTCCGACGGCGAACCCTTCCGATCCACGAAATCGTCGCAGCCCGCGCGATATGCTTCGAGCAGCGCCTGATCGCCGCCGCTGCCGATGGCGATCAGCGGAATGTTGGCGGTCTTCGGGTCGCCGCGGAGGATGGGAGCGATTTCAAGCGCGCCCATTTCGCGCAGATTCGTGGCGCACAGAATCGCGGTCGGCGTGTTCCATTCGATCATCGTGAGCGCGTACGCCGCCTGCGTGCAGGGAACCACGTCGAAGCCCTGTTGCTTGAGGGCATCGCCGAGCCGCTTTGCGAAATAGACGTTGCTGTCGATGAGCAGAATGCGCGGGAGGTTGGCACCTTTCATGGCTGCACCCCCTGCGCCTGCGACTCAAACCCGTCGGTTCGCGAAGTCACCAGAGCCTCGAAGTCCAGCACGTCGATCGATTCGTTGCCGACTTCCAGGGCCCCGGCGACGTACCCGGGCCTTCCCGGTTCGGCGGGTTGCACCTGCCCGGTGGCAAGCTCGCATTCGCCGTCGACCGGAATGGCGCTCAATTCGCTGGCCTTGCCGAATTCGCGGCGCGCGATGAGATAGAAGCGATGCGAAAGGATCTGCTTGCCGGTAAGCACGGAGCTTGCGTCGTAGACCGGAACGATGTGAGCGCGGCGGACGATGACGCCGGAGATCAGCGGCGCGGTATGCGGAAAGTTGTGCAGACGAACCGGAGGAGCGAGCTCGGTAACAATGTCCGCCGGCAAGGCAAAGCGGCGCTCGCCCACCTGAAGGAGGACGAACGACTGTGACGCCGCACGTTCGGCCGGAGCCATCACTGCGCCGCTCCTTCCATCTGATGTTGAGATTCGAGCGCGCGGACGACGCCGTCGAGGCGAGCGAACTCGTCACGCGTGAGAAATCCACCGGGATTCACTACGGGGATGATGTGATCTTCGAGATAGGCGAGGCCGCGATACCAGGCGCGCTCCTCGCCGACAAAGCCGCGCGGCAGCGCGTACACGGCTGGGATTTCCGCTATTCGCTCAATCTCGTCGACGAGCACCGCGACGCGAAACTGGCGCAGGATCAGCGCCAAAGTGGGCCGCGTGACGGGCAGACGGAAGTGCGCGCAGCCGCTGACGACGTAGTAGGTGCGGCGGGCGCGTTCGATGATGTGGTGCACCTTCGCCACTTCTTCCTGCTCGAGTTCGCTGGCAGCGCCCGCAAGGCTGTCGGTGCTGCGAATTTCTTGAACCGATTCCGCAGCGATTGCAAACGTGCGGCGCGCAATGGAAAAGAGAATCACCTGCTCCGAATGCCGCGCGTGGCGCTTGCCGGAATCCTGCGCCGCAAGCTTCATCGCGCACCCACCGGCGCCATGCGGCACAGGCGCATGACGCGCTTTTCAATCGCGGAGGCCATATCGTCGAGCGCAACGACTTCCGCCACCGAGCCGGTCTTGATGGCTTCGGCGGGCATGCCGAAAATCACGGAACTGGCTTCGTCCTGCGCGAGCACGTATCCCCCCGCGGCTTTGACGGCCTTGACGCCCTTCGCGGCGTCGGCGCCCATTCCGGTAAGCACGACGCCGACGGTAAGCGAGCGCGCGTATGCGGCGATGGTCTCGAAGGCGACGTCGGCGCACGGACGATAGCCATCGATGCGAGCGCCTGCGTCGAGGGAGATTTTCCCGGTCGACGTGAGACGAAGGTGATGGGAGCCGGGGCAGAGATAGATCACGCCGGGCTGAACCGCTTCGTTCTGCTCGGCTTCCTTCACCGGAAGCATGGAGACTTCGGAAAGCTGGATGACGAACTGCTTCGTGAACGCCGGCGGCATGTGAAGGATGAGGAAGACAGCGGCTGGAAGATCCTTTGGCAAGCCCGCGATGACACGGGTCACCGCGGCGGGGCCACCGGTCGAAGCGGCGATGGCGATCAGCGGGAATTTTCCGCCGTTCTGAGCGGCGAATGCAGCCGCAGTAACAGAGGAGGCGCCAGAGGTTGTGGTGGCCGCGGGTTTCGAGCGCGTGGCGGTGCGAACGACGCGCACCTTCGCGGCGAGCTTCAGCTTTCGCGTCAGCTCCTCGCGCACGTTGCGCATGTCGAGGTCGATGCCGCTGGACGGCTTGGGAACGAAATCGATGGCGCCGAGTTCGAGGGCGCGGAGGGTGCTGGCCGCGCCTTCACGTGATTCGGAGCTGACCACCACGATCGGCCGCGGATGCTGCGACATGATGAGCTCGGTGGCCTGCAGACCGTCGACGTGGGGCATGTTGATGTCCATGGTGATGACGTCGGGCCGCAGGGATTCAGCAAGCGAGACGGCATCGCGGCCGTCGCGAGCGAGGGCGGCGACCTCGAGCTGCGGATCGGAGTTGATGATCTCCTGCAACACCTTGCACATGAAGGCGGAGTCATCGACGACGAGGACGCGGATTTTTTTGTCGGCGCTCTTCATGCGATTCAACTCTGCGGCAGCGGAACACGGTCCACTGCGCGCGCGTGATTGCGATTGCTTTCTGTGCCAATCAAACTATCGACGATGGACGTCAACTGATCTTCCTGAACGGGCTTCGTTAGGAAGCCGGCCGCGCCTTCCTTCAGCGCGCGGTCGCGATGCTTTGCTCCGGCGCGCGACGTGACGACGAGAACGGGGATGCGGCGCGTGACCGGATTCTGGCGAAGGTGCGCCATCAACTCGTAGCCGTTCATACGCGGCATCTCGAGGTCAGTGATCACGAGGTGGCAGCCGACCTGCGCGATGATTTCGGAGGCCTCGAGGCCATCGGAAGCGAGCTTGACGCGATAGCCGGCCTTCTCGAGCATGCGGCCGACGAACTTGCGGACGCTGATGGAGTCGTCCGCGACCACGACGACGCGATCGTTCTCGACGGGATCGACGGCTTCGGACGGGATGCTGCCTGCGGCGACGGCTTCGGCTCCCGGCGCAAAGACGCGCGCGGCGGGCGAAGATGCGGGCAGAGCGTGGCGCTCGGCGGTGTCCGCGGAGACCAGACGGTTGAGGTCGATGAGCAGAATCAGGCTGCCGTCGGAAGCGATGGTGGTGCCGGGGAAAAGCTTCACGCGACGGAGATAGTCACCGAGATTCTTGATGACGATTTCATCCTTGCCGAGAACTTCTTCGACGACAAGGCCAACCTGCTTTCCGGCGACCTTCACGATGACCATGTGGAAGTAGCCGTTGAGCGGCTCGAGCGGCGGCAGCGCGAGCTGGAGATCGAGGCGAACGACTTCGGTGATGACGTCGCGGACGCGGGTGAGCAGCTTGCCGCCGACGTCTTCGATTTCGTCGGGGCGGAGGCGGCGAATTTCCTCGACGACCGCGAGCGGTAGAGCGTAGACCGATGTGCCGCAGCGAACGAACAGAGCCTGAGAAATAATCAGGGTCAGCGGAACCTTGACCGTGAAACACGCGCCGTGGCCCGTTTCGGAGTGAACTTCCACTTCGCCGTTGAGTGCGTGCACGTTCGCGCGGACCACGTCGAGGCCAACGCCGCGGCCGGCGAGCTCGGAGGTGGAGGCGGCGGTGGAAAAGCCGGGACGGAAGAGGAATTCGCGGAGTTCGCGCTCACTGAGTTCGGCGGCGACGGCGGGCGACATCGCGCCGGATTCGGCGACACCCTCGCGGACGCGCTCGTAGTCGATGCCGCGGCCATCGTCTTCCACTTCGATGAAAATGTGATTGCCGCGATGGTAGGCGCGGACGGTGACGCGGCCCTTTTCGGATTTTCCGGTTTCGCGGCGAACTTCGGCGGTCTCGAGGCCGTGCGCGACGGCGTTGCGAACGAGATGAATCAAGGGATCGGAAATGTGCTGGATAATGTTGTTGTCCAGTTCGGTTTCGGCGCCTTCAAGGAGGAGCTCGACGGGCTTGCCGGCGGCCTTTGCGGCATCGCGAACGGTGCGAGAAAGGCGCGTGTAGAGATTGCCGATGGGCACCATGCGAGCCGCGGTGATTTCGTCCTGCAGGTTGTGGGCAAGCTTGGTGAAATCGTCGATATCGGAATCGACCCGGCCCATGAAGGATTCGAGCTGCGTGAGAACTTCGGTGACGTCGGCGGAGATTTCCGTGAGCGAGCGCGAAAGGATGTTGAAATCGTCGTAGCGATCCATCTCGAGCTCGCTGAACTCGAGGAGGTCGTTCGACATGATCCGCGACGCAGAAGCGAAGCTGCCGGCACGGAACGTGTCCCTTTGCGGCGGCTGGCTGCCGGGAACCAGCGAACTGCTGATGCGACTGAACTCGTGCTTTTCCTGGAACTCGGAAATTTTGCCGGAGAGGCGGCCTTTCGAGAAGTTTAGAACCTCGACGAGCTTCGCGAGTTCGGTAAGGCGGCCAAGCATGCGGGTACGGTTGATGACGAGCTCACCGACGGCGTTCATCATGCGATCGAGGCGTTCGAGAGAGATACGGACGGATTTGGCCTGCGGCAGAGACTGGGCGGCAGCCTGTTGCGGAGCCGGGACAGACGCGGCGACTTCGACTTGCGTCAATTCCGCGGGAGCTGGCTGACCCTCCTCGCGAACTTCGGCTTCACCCGCTTCCGGCGTGAGCTCGATGATGCGACGCAAAAGCGGATCGACCGCGGAGGCCATCTCGGCATCGCTCGACCACTGGCGATGCAGGAATTTCTTCAGGACGTCGACCGCTTCGAGGCAGACATCGACGATTTCCTTGTTCGGCTGCAAGATTCCTTCGCGAAGGAAGCCGACGAGATCCTCCACGCGATGCGCGATTGAAGAAATGCGGTGCAGTCCGACTTGGGCTGCCGAGCCCTTGACGGTGTGCATCGAGCGGAATAGCCGATGAATATCTTCCGGATTCGCCTTCGCTTCGAGCGCCAGGAGGCATTCGGTGACGGTCTGAAGATGTTCTTCCGCTTCCGGGATGAAAAATTCGAGAACTTCATCCGGGACTTCGCCATCGACAGGCAAAGACGCGGCATAGGATGGGCCGGAGTAAGCAACCGATGCGGCGTCGGCGACAGAGGCAGACTGCAGCGGTTCCTCAAACGATTCCGGCGGAGGCGGAGCCGGGAATGCGAACGCGTAGCGCTGTTTGAAGGCGCTGATGTCTGCGGAGGTCTCGAGGCCGGTCGAGCTGATCTGAAGCAGATCGAATTCGAGAACGGAAATCGCGTCGGAAATGAACTCAGTGAGAGGCCCGTGCATGTCGGGCGTCAAGGACGCGTTCATGGCGTAGTGGAAGACGTGCGCCATCTTCGAGGCGACTTCAGAAAATTGCGGGAAGCCATAGCTGGCGGACGTGCCGGCGAGCGTGTGGGCGGAGATATAGAGCTTTTCGAGATCTTCAGGCCTGGTCTGCGGCTCTTGCAGCAAGCCGGAGTACTCCCGCAGATACTGGAGGTTTTCGGACGCCTCCTGCAGGAACAGCTCGACTGATTCCTGGTTCGGCCCGCTCACAGCCTTCCCTCCACAAGCACAGGCGCCTGACGGACAGCGGCCGCCGCCGGTTTCCGATAGAGGCGGCAATCGCCCAGCACGACGGGCTCGAACTTCACGGGCACGTTCGTCAGCGTCTCCGCGTGGCCCAGCGAGAAATATCCGCCGGGCTCGAGCGCGTCATAAAAGCGGCGCAGGATGGCGAGGCGGCGCTCCTCGGAGAAATACATCAGGACGTTCATGCAAAAGATGCAATCGAACTTTCCGACGTACACCGACTCGGCCTCGGCCAAATTCATCTGCGCGAACGAAACCATCCGCCGGATGCGCGGCCTCACCTGAAAGCCGTGCTTCGTAGCGGTGAAATACGTTTCCACCTGGCGCAGGGAAACGTCCTGCAAACTGCGCCGGGAATATGCGCCGCGCTCCGCGTGACGCAGGGCGCGGCGGCTGACATCCGTGGCGAGAATCTCGATCTCCCATGCCTCGGCAAACTTCAGCGAATCGCATAGCGTGATTGCGATCGAGTACGGCTCCTCGCCCGTGGAACAGCCCGCGCTCCAGATGCGGAGGGTTCGCGGGCTCTCCCAAAACTTTTTCCCCTGAACCTCGGGGAGAATCTTTTTTTCGATCGCGTCGTAAACGCCCGGATACCGGAAGAACGAGGTCTCTTGCGTCAGGAGCCGCTCGAGCAGCGCTTCGTACTCGATGCTCGAACTGCGCACATGCCGCAGCAGATCGCTTCCGCCGGAACAGCCCTTCTCGTCGATGTACTCGCGCACGCGCGTCGAAAAGAAGCGCTCGCGCGACGCATCAAACAAAATTGCCGAACGCTCCTCGATGAGCGACCGAATGTCGTCGAGCTCGGCCTCCGTGAGCTTCGCGTTGGTGGCTGAATGCTGTTTCATGTCCAGCACGCTTCAGCGCGCACGCCTTCACGCCGCAGCGGGACGTGGCGTTACCGATGAGCGCCCACGGGTACCGACGGCCGTGCTTCCTCAACCGGCTCCGCGGCCTGCCGGCCCGACTGCGACCGGAATTGTGCAAGGGCCTCGTTTAGCTGCTCCGAGAGCTTCACCATGTTGCCCACCGTCGATGCGGTCTGGCGGGCGCCCTGGGTGGTCTGCCGCGTGATGCCGGAGATAATTTGCATCGCGTTCGCCACGCCTTCTGTGCCGCGCACCTGCTGCTTCGACGCGAGCGAAATTTCCTGGACCAGCTCGGCGGATTGGCGCACGACGCTCGAAATCGCCTCCAGCGCCTTGCCGGCCTGATCGGCCAGGCCAGCACCGACTTCCACTTCGCGAGTGCCTTCTTCCATGACGACCACGGCCTCGTTCGTTTCGGCCTGAATCGCCTTGATGAGCGCTGCAATGTCCTTCGTCGCGCTGCGGGAGTGTTCAGCGAGCTTGCGAACCTCGTCGGCGACGACAGCGAAACCGCGGCCCGCTTCACCGGCGCGCGCGGCCTCGATGGCGGCGTTGAGAGCGAGCAAGTTCGTCTGCTCGGTGATGTCGTTGATGACGTTGATGATTTCGGAGATTTCGAGGGAGCGGTCTCCGAGGGACTTGATCTTCTTTGCAGTGGCCTGCACCGAAGCGCGAATGCGCTGCATTCCTTCGAGCGTGTCGCGCACGGCGCGGTTGCCCTGCTCGGCCGCGTCGAGGGCGCGGCGCGCGGCTTCGGCGCTGGCCTCGGCGTTGTTCGACACTTGCTTCATCGAAACCGTGAGCTCTTCGACGGCCGACGAAGTGTTGGTGATTTCCTGGTCCTGTTGGGTGGCGCCGGCGGTCATTTCGTCGGCAGCTTCAAGAATCTGATTGGCGCTGGTGCTGACGTCGATGGCGGCCTTGCGGACGCGCTCGAGAACCTTGGTGAAGTTGTCAAGCATGAAGTTGACGGAATCAACGACGTTGCCGAGCGCGTCGTTGGTCACCTTACCGCGGATGGTGAGGTCGCCGCGAGCCACCTGATTGATGGTATTGAGCAGGTCCGTGATGCTGCGCTGCAGGGAATCCTGTGCCTGTTGATTTGTGACGGCATGCGCGACCTTGGCGGCGCTGCGATTGAAGTTCTCGGCGATGAACGAAAATTCATCGTTGCTGTCGATATCGGCGCGCGCGCGGGAATCGCCGGCGACGAGGCGCTCGGAGAACTTGGCGAGCTCGTCCACCGGCTTGACCACGCGCTTGCTGAGAACCATGATGATCGAGAGCGCGCCCAGGACTGCCAGCGCGACCGCCCCGAGCAAGGCTCCGTTCGCGCCTCCGGGCAGACTCGTGGATTCGGTGGCGTGCTGGCCGGCGTAGTAGCCGAGTCCCAGCGTCCCGAAGAGGGCTGCGGCGATCCAGAACGCCAGCAGCCAGATGGTCGAACTCAAACGAGATTTCATGACTTCCTCCCAGAAGCGCGCCCGCTCGCCTGCCGCTGAGCGGCGCTTGCGAACCGCCAAATCGCATGGCCCAAGAAACTTCCGAAATCGGAGCCGAGAATCATTGCTCTCATCCTCAAATCACAGGAACCGGAAAAACGTCCGTCAAACGGCGAAGGTCCACCACCAGGGCGAGCCGATCTTCGTGGCGCAGCATCCCGCGGCAGTGCGGCACTTCGCTGGGAGCCTGATCGAGCAAGGCATCCTCGGTGGCCGAGTAGGTGCCGATCACTTCGTCGGCAGCGATGCCCAGGCGCAGATCTTCGTGATGGGCATCGCCCTTCAGCGCGGCCACAACCACGTGCTTCGGCAGCAATCCCGGGCGCCGGCCTTCGGTGAAGGCGATGTCGACGAGCGGCACGATCGTTCCGCGGAGATTGAAGATTCCCATAAGGAACGCCGGAGCCAGAGGAATGCGCGTCACAATCGGCCAATCCACCACTTCTTCGACCTCCAGCACCGAGAGGCAAAAGCGCTCGCGGCCAGCGCGAAAAACGCAGTACTGCCGCTCGGGCCGGCGCTCTTCAGCGAAGATTTCGCTTTCGATGAAGTCGGCGCCTTCGAGCCCCACGGGCAGTGCCGCGTTGTCGTGCAGGTCGCCCATCAGGCAAACCTCTTCACCGTGTTGATCAACTCATCGGGCGTGAACGGCTTGGTCAGATAGCCGTTCGCTCCCTGTTGCTCGCCCCAGTAGCGGTCGCTCAGAGCCGTCTTCGAGGTGACGAGAATTACGGGAATCTTCGAGTAGAGCTCCTGGCTCTTCAGCTCACGGCAAGCCTGAAAGCCGTTGCGCTGTGGCATCACGACGTCGAGGAGAATGACGTTGGGCCGTTCCTCTTCGATGGCTTCTTCGATACGGGTCGGGTCCGAAATGCCGACCGAATGAAAGCCGCCCTGCTGCAACATCGACAGCATCAACTTCACTTCCGCTTGCGAATCATCGACAACCAGGATTTTCTTCACCACAGCCGTTCCTCCACTCCGCAGAGATATCCGACAAAGACAGTTGCAACTCCTTCGCCACCACCGGAGTGGTGTTCGCGTTCTGCGAACGAGCTGCTAACTCTCACTAAGCAAATGACTTACCGCGTTCCCGCAGCGAATCAGCGCCGGCCGAAACCTCCAGGAATCACTGCAATCGTCTCAGCTTGAGACTCATTCTCATTCGCACGGACTTCGCTGGCCAGCGATGAGAACCGCTGCATGATTTCGTTGAGACGCAGCGCCATCGCGTGGATGGCCTGCATCTGCTCGCGCGAGTCGCCGGAGACTCGCGCCGGTTCAAGCAGAAGTAGGTCGGCGTTGCCGAGTACGGACGTCAGCGCGTTGTTGACGCTGGGGCGCACTTCGAGCATGTAGCGCCCCAGCGTCGCGTATCGCTGGAGTTCGAGGGCCAGGCGCTCGGCGCGTTGCGCGCGGGCCACCGCTTCGATGCGCCGGAAAGCCTCGCTCGAGACCGCAATCAGATTCCGCGGCCAGCCGTCGTGAAAGGGAATGACGAGCAACTGCGGGTATTCCGCGCGAAGCTGCGTGGATTCTCTTTCGTCGCTGCTGACGTACACGATTGCAACCAGCGGAGAGAACGCGACGGCAGAAAAAATCTCTCTCGGCTTGAGGTGATGAACCGGGCCCACGATTACGAGCGCGTACCCTTCCTCACCGGAGGGATGCCAGACGTCGCTTGTGACCAACGTGATCTCGGGCGCATGCTTCTCGGCTTGCCAGCTCGCAGCGACGGTGCGTGCGAACTCCGTATCGTCCGAGACGATGAGGACGCCGGCTTGATTCAAGGGCCTCAGTTCCTTCCTGGGTCAGGGCTGGAGTTTTTCCGCTTCTTCAATGACTGAGAGCAGCCGCTTTGTGCTGATTCCGAGATTCACCGCGGCTTCGGTATTCTTCGCGCGCTTGGCTTGTTCGACTCGTCCCTGGAAATACGAAACTTCGCTTCGAGCAAGGACAAGAGCCGACGCCAACGCTGTTTCTTCGCCGGATCGCTTTCTCTGGTCCATGGCCACACCAAGCAACGCGCGTGCAACGACGGCGCGGCGAAGGTCTTCTGATTCTTGTCCGCCTTCCGCGACGAACGCCGCGACTTCCCACGAGGAGAGCAGGACCTTCGTATCCTGCAGGACTACGGTTGACATGGAACGGCCTCGAGACGGAGGCGCCGCGATGAGCTGTTCCCAAATTGTTTCGAGGCACTTCTCAGCCTCGGCGGCGGCGGTGGGCGCCGCAGGTGTGTCGCCGGCGAGCGACGACGCCTTGCGAGGAGCCGAAGGTGCAGGAGTCTTCACCTCGGCCTTCTGCGGAGTCGCGGAAGCCGGCGCGGCGGGGGCCTGGGCGTTCGCGGCTGGCTCGACGTGCGGCGTGCTTGGCGTTGGCGGAGGTGTTGAAGACTGCGCGGCCGGCTCGCTCTCCTGCGCTTCGGGAGCCGGTTCTGCCTTTGCCTCTGCTACAGGGACATCAGAATGCGCGGATGAACGCAGCCCTAGCGCTTCCTCCAGGTCCGTGCGCAGCGCAAGCAATTGCTCGAAGGCGCGCGTGACGGAATTCTCCGTGTAATCCTTCTGAAACGGCTGGCGCCAGTTCTCGCAGAAAAATCGAAGCTGCGTTGTAGTCTCGGCAGCGGAAAAGCCGGCGCGGCGGCAATCGACGGTTTTCACCCCGCGCGAGTCCAAAGCCTCCACGGCCTGGCGAACGGCGCTCAGGTCCGCATGCAGCAAATGGATGAAGGCGCGTCGCAGAAGGAAATTGAACCGGACGAAAGCGACCAGGGCAGCGGGGTCATAGAACATGCAGCCGGCTGCGTCCTTTAGCATGCGTCCCTGCTCGAGCAAGCCGGCTTCGAGCATGTCGCGCAAGCTGTGGCATTGCCCGACCTTTTCGAGAATCTGATCCAGAGGCTGGCACCATTCGAGCGGCGTGGCATCGGCCTGCGCGAGAACGGGCCGCAGCACGTCCGCCACGTCGTTCAGGCGAATCTCGTTTCGATAGAGCTCTTCGGGAGCGCACAGCGCGAAATACTGAACCAGCAGAAGGTCGATCTTGTCGCGGTCGACGGTGGTCTTGTCCTGCTTGCGCAACTGCCGGTGGATGAAGGCGCGAAGCGTCTCTTCGTTTGCGTTGAGCGTTTCCGGCGGAAGCTGCCGAATCTGATAAGCACGAACCGTTTCGTCGACCGAATCCATCCACGCCAGATCCTGGTCGAACACGTCACGCGTGGGCCGGATCGGAGGCAATTCGCCGGCCGGATGCGGCGGCGCCGCAAAACCGAATTGATTCGCGAGCGCCGCATAGAGCGGGTAGGCCTGGCGCGCTTCGTGCCACTGCGCCGCAAATTCCGCACCACTGGAAGCGGCATTCTTTGCACCGGAGGCCGGGGGCATCGTCGTGACAGGATTTTTCGGGCTCATAGTTTGATGATCCAGTGGCTGACCTCGCCGATGAATCGCGCTCCCACGGCCTTTTGGCCGTCGTGATAACGAACGGCTACGACCTTTGCTTTCGCATCAAGTGAACCATCCGAATTCACCACGCGCACCCGGTCCTCGAACTCAAGCGGAAGAGTCGAGGCGAAGAGGATTTCGTGTGCCGTTCCGAACTCGATGACCGTGTTTTCCTGCGAACGCCGGCCCGCGCGCGTCGTGATGACTCGAACGGGAAGGCGCACGGGCGACGCGTTCGGGAAAAGCTGAGCCAGCTTCTCCACGCACGTTTGCCCCGCGGCTACGGTATCGGCTCCGAGTTGATTTGCCACGAAATCCCCAAGCGTGCCGTCTGGCTTATCCTGCAAACTTCCATCAGTTCCGGCCAGACACAGCTACACGGATACAATTCCGTCAGAGAGGGAATGCAAGAGGGCGACCAAAGATCTTCGACGGCCGTCGAAATCTAAACCGTTCATTCCATTAGGGTTGTGGGAGGTGTAATTTCCGATTGGTTTCTGGCCGTCTCAGGCTGACACGCGGCGTCTCACGCTTTCAGCCGTCGCGTCCGGCCATCGAGAATTGAGACCGCCGGGAAATGAGACTACGAGCTAATCCTGAGCGGCGGCTCCGACGAGTTGCTTGTGAGACGCGCGGAGAGGAATGTTGTAGCGCTTGAGCTTGCGATAGAGCGTCGCGCGGCTGATGCCCAGCATTCGTCCGGCGAGGGCCTTATCGCCGCCGGCTTGCTCGAAGACGCGCAGGATCGTCATCCGCTCGAGGTCGGCGAGCGCCGTGGTGGAAAGCGATGCGGCATCTTCTTGCGCGATGGCCGAATCGTTCGCGCCGCGAATTTCGGGTGTCAAATCGTCGACGTCGATCATCTTGCGGTCGCCGAGCGCCACGGCACGGGCGATGCAATTCTCAAGCTCGCGCACGTTTCCCGGCCAATCGTATTGCAGGAAGCCTTTCATCGCGGCGGGCGTCACCTGCGTGCTCTCGCCCGGAGCGTAGCGATCGAGGAAGCAATGCACCAGTTGCGGAATGTCCGACTTGCGCTCGCGAAGGGCCGGCAGGTGCACCGTGACGACATTCAAGCGGAAATAGAGATCTTTGCGAAAGGTTCCCGCCCGGTAGGAGGCCTCCAGATCCCGGTTCGTCGCGGCGATCACGCGAACGTCGACTGGCACCTTGTCGTTGCTTCCGACGGGCCTCACTTCCTTTTCCTGCAGCACGCGGAGAAGCTTCGCCTGCATTTCGAGGGGAAGTTCGCCGATCTCGTCGAGAAAAATCGTTCCGCCGTTCGCTGCGTGGAAGAGGCCGTGCTTGGACTTCATCGCTCCGGTAAACGCGCCCTTTTCATGGCCGAACAACTCGCTCTCCATTAGCGTGGGAACCAGGGCGCCGCAGTCCACGGCAATGAAAGGCATCTGCGCTAGCGGGCCGTGGAAATGAATGGCTCGCGCCACCAATTCTTTTCCGGTGCCGCTTTCGCCCGTAATCAATACGGGCGTGCGCGTGTCCTTCAGGCGCGAGACCATCCGCATGACGTCCTGAATCTTCGTAGAGGAGCCGATGATTCCTTCGAGCTTCGTATCCGTATTCACGCGCTCGCGCAGGAACTGATTTTCCGTCACCAGACGCACCTTTTCGGCCATGCGCTGCAGCAGCTGCCTCAGCCGCTCGACCCGGAACGGCTTCTCGATGTAGTCGTACGCGCCGTGTCGCATCGCTTCAACCGCTGACTCGATCGAGCCGTGGCCCGTCATGATCGCTACTTCCGTGTGCGGAAGGAGCGCCTTGATCTTGCGGAGCAAATCGACGCCGGAAAGGCTTGGAAGCTTCAAGTCCGTGACAACCAAATCGGGAGGCGCCACTTCCACTGCTTCCAGGGTGGCCTCGGCAGTCTCGGCTTCGGAACAAAGGAAGCCCAAGCCCTGGCCGACCGTCATGCAAAGGCGCCGAATGCTTTGCTCGTCGTCGACCACCAGCAGTCGCAGACGCTGCTCGTCTCTCATGGCTTGCCCATCGCTTTCTCCACTGCGGCCATGAGTTGATGGACGCGGAATGGTTTCTCAACACAAGGGGTGCCTGCTTGTGCAAGCAGGGAAATCGTTTCGGGGCTCGCCGTATCGCCGGTAATGAAAATGATTCGATTGGCGAGGTTGGGCCGGTGACGCAGCAGCCAGTCGCGCACGTCGGTGCCGTTGATGCCGCCGGGGGTGCGGAAATCCGAGATAACGCCGCGAAAATCGGTGGAGGCGAGCAGCTGCAATCCCTCTGCGGCGGACGGCGCGCCGACAACTTCGTAGCCCCGGCGTTCGAGCGCGGTACGCAGGAATGCAGCGACGGAAGGTTCATCCTCGATCACGAGAATCCTGGAGCGAGGCTCGACCGGCGCGCTTACGGTGAAGTTCATTGCGACGCCTCGGCCGCAAGCAATTCGGCGGCATTCATCGCGATCGGCAGGCGAACAGTGAACGTGCATCCGATTCCGTCCGGATTATTTCGCGCGATGATCTCTCCGCGATGCGCGCGCACGATTCCGTAACAGATGCTGAGGCCCAGTCCCGTCCCTTTGCCAACTTCCTTCGTCGTAAAGAAGGGGTCGAAGATCCGGTCGGGATGCGAGATTCCCGGCCCGTTGTCTCGGAAAGAGATTTCCAGGCGGTCTTTCTCATGCATCGTACGAATCTCGATCTTGCCGGGCCTTCGCGTCTCCTGGACCGCATCGTAGGCGTTGTTCAGAATGTTCAGGAAGGCCTGTTGGAGCTGGTGCGAATCACCCAGCGCCAGCGGGAGCTCTTCGTCGTAGTCCTCCCGCAGTTCGACTCCGTGATTCGAGAAATCGTAAGCGCGCAGCTTCACCGTCTGCCGCAGGATTCCGTTGATTTGTACGGATTCGCGCTGCGCCGGCATTTGCCGCGCGAAGCTCAGCAGATTCTGGACAATGGCGCGGGTGCGTTGCGCCTCCTGCAGAATCACGCCGAGTTCATCCTTCGCCGACTGGGGCACTTCCGGATTCTCGAGCAAGAGATCCGTAAATCCCACGATCGCGGCGAGCGGGTTGTTCACTTCATGCGCCACGCCGGAGACGAGCTGACCGAGGGCGGCCATTTTCTCCGTGTGCATCAGTTTCGCCTGAAGGTCCGCGGCGTCTGTCACGTCCGTCATCACCACGACAACGCTGTTGATGACCCCCTGGTCGTCCCGCATAGGACTCAGGCTGATTGAAAACTGCCCCTGCGCTCCATTGCGTCGCAAAATCGGAATCTCGAGATTCGTGATCGGCGTGCCTTGCAGCGCGCGGTCGAGCGACTCGGCCACCAGCGAACGATGTGACGACGCCACGATTTCCGTGAACAGCTGGCCCAGAAGTTCCGCCTCGCGGTATCCCGATTCGAAGCAGCGCCTGTTCGCGTAGCTGATCAAGCCCGCGGTATCGAGCACCAGAATCATGCTTTGCGTGTTGTTTAGAATGTTTCGATTGAAATCGCGCTCGCGCCGGTAGCGCCGCTCGGCTTCACGCCGGTCGGTAATGTCCTTCAGCACGTGAATGGTGCGAAACGCATTCTCGTTGTGGGCACAAAGGCGCGATGTTGAAACCAGGTACGTCCGCTCGGAGGCCGTGTGGATATGCTCTTCGCGTTCGGCATGTGGGTCGCGACAGAACGAGCACTCTGCTCGCTGGGCCGTGCCCAGGATCTTCAGGTCGCCCATCTTCCGCCCGATCGCTTCGGTCAAGCGAATACCCAATTCTTCGGCGAGAGCCTGATTCAGCCGGAGCACGCAGTCCTTCGAGTCGTGCACGATAATGAAATCGGAGATCGCGTCAAAGTCTTCCACCCATTGCTTGCGCGATTGCTCCACTCGCGAGAAAAGCTGGGCGTTTTCGAGCGCGACGGCGGCGTGGCTGGCCAGGGCTTCGAGAAGTTGGCGTTCGGTATGCGAAAGCTCTCGATCCAGATCCACCAGGCAGAGCATCCCCAGTGATTCGCCCTCGCTATCCTTTAGTGGCGCCAGCGCAACCTCTTTCCAATTCAAGTCCGCTGCCAGCTCATGGCCGAGCAGCCGAGCCGCTGCACCGGACCGCACCGCATTTGGCGCCAGCGATTGCTCCGCCAACGCGTTCGCCACGCGGGCCCTTGTGGCAGCGTCCCAACGCTCCGCAGGCCCGCTGATCGCTGCGATTTCCCATCCTCCCGAGCCCCTCAGAGCCAAAATCGCCGCCCGCGAACCTAGCATTTCCGAAGCGCGCGCCGTCAATCGCCGGGCAAACTCCGGCGCGCCCACCGAAGGGTTTAGCTCGAGCGTCGCGGCCGAAAACTGGGCCAGCAGGCTCTCGAACGGCCCGGTGAACCTCGAAGGAATCTGTACAGTTTTCTTCAGTGTGCGCATGAATGCCTGGGCTGTCGCTCGCGTGTGGTTCCAAATTGACGTTACGTCGCAATCTCATTTTGAGTCAAGAAATGCCGCCCATCAGGTGCTCTAAGCGGTAATCGAAACAATGTCGCAAGGTGAGACTCACTCACGCGACGCGCCCGGCGCTTGAGACGCAATCGTTGGACCAGGTTCCGAGCCTCCTGGATCCGCATCTCCTCTAACTCATTAAGCCAGAACGACTTCCGTAGGTTCGGTTTCGATCGAACAACACGGAGAATTACCCCGCGCACATGGCATCGCCGTTGCATTTCCATCAGGGGCTTTTGTGCTCTGGAGGAGAAGACTGTGAAGGCAACGCTTAGACTCGTCAGTCTGGCGATTGGGGCCACCCTGCTGGCGGGTACGTTGACGATGATTGCGCCCAAAACGGCTGCCCAAGACCCTTCCACCGAGGCTGCGAAGAGAAAGGTGAAGACGAAGATCCTTCCCGACTATCCGCAGATCGCAAGGCCATTGAATCTCGCCGGCAAAGTCAAAATCGAGGTCACTATCTCGGCCGACGGTCGCGTGACGTCCACCCGCGTGGTTGGCGGCAGTCCCGTTTTTGCGAGTTCGGCTGTGGATGCGGTGAAGCGATGGCGCTTCGAGCCGGCTCCGAAGGACACCACAGAAATTATCGAAATCGACTTCGCGCCGCCGGCAAGGAATTGATTCACGTGGACCACACCAAGGGCGCTTCGAGCAACGCAGGGGGGAGCGGAGGTTTTTCAATGACGATTAGCAAGAAACTCTACGTCGGATTTGGAGCCGTCCTGGCGATCATGCTCGTTCTGTTCGTCATTAACGTCATCACGGTCACCCGCGAATACACGGCCCGGGCGACTGTCACCGCCCGGCAAGAGGATGGTGAGTCGATCGAGAAGGTGCGTACTCAATTGATGCAGAACCAGCTGTCTCTCGGAAGCTACTTGCTGAGCGGCGACCTGCGGGACGAGGACAGGACCAACAAAGGCATCAACGATTTGCAGGAAGCTCTGCAGATCGACGGAGCAAAAACGACCGACGCCGATCTGCGGTCCAAGCTCTCTCAGGTCGAGCAGAACGAACGTGATTGGGCCGAGAATTTCGCCAAGCCGATGATTGCCAAGCGCCATCAGGTAGATGCCGGCGATGCAACCGTTTCGGACCTGCAGATCTATTACCTCCAGCACGACCCTTCTTCGTGGGTGAACAAGTCTTCTGGCGTGTTGGACGACGCCAGCCGCGATGTGCGCAAATCCTTTGAAGACGCCAATCAGTCGGCCACGTCGGCGACCAAGTTCAACGCAGTCGTTACGACGGCCGGTACGCTCTTTGCCATCGTTCTGGGCTGCCTCGTTGCTTTCCGAACGGCAAAGTCAATCAAGGATCCGCTCTACCACCTCATCGAAGTTGCTCACCGGATTGGCGACACAGGCGATCTCGACCAATCGATCGACATTCGCCGCATGGATGAGGTCGGAATTCTCGCCGACAATTTCAACAAGATGATCACCCATCTGCGCGAAATGGCTTCGGTCTCGACCGCCATCGCGGAGGGACAGCTTTCCGTCACCATCCTGCCGCGCTCGCAGAACGACACGATGGCAAGAGCCTTCGCGGGAATGACGGATGGACTTCGCAGCATTGTCCGCCAGGTTCGCGACAGCGCCGCCCAAGTCGCGAGCGGCGCCGGACAGATGGCGGGCGCTTCGGACGAATCCGCAAAGGTCAGCGTGCAAGCCGCGTCCGCAATCGATGAAGTCACCAGCACCATGCACGAGATGAGCATCAACGTGCAAAACGTTGTGAAGAACACGCAGGTTCAAGCCTCGAGCGTCGCGGAAACTTCCGCGTCCATCGATCAGATGGTCACCTCCATCCAACGCGTCGCCGATACCGCCAAACTCCTCGTCGACATTTCGCATCGCTCGCGCGAAGAGGCGCAGACCGGCATGGTCACCATGGACAAGGCCACTGCCGGCCTCAACCGCACAAGCCAGGCGATTCAGTCCTCCGCCGAAATCATTGACATTCTCGGCCGTCGCGCCGATGACATCGGCAAGATCATCGAAGTCATCGACGATTTGGCCGAGCAGACCAACCTGCTCGCCCTGAACGCCGCGATCGAAGCGGCGCGCGCCGGCGAACACGGCCTCGGCTTTGCGGTCGTCGCCGAGGAAGTCCGCAAGCTCGCGGAAAAGTCCACGCAATCCACGAAGGAAATCTCCGAGCTGATTCAGGGAATTCAGAAGGAAGCTCGCGAAGCTGTCGAGAACATGGAGCACAGCACCACGATGGTCCAGGAGGGTCTCACGCTCAACAAGGACCTCAGCGTCGCTCTCGAGAAAATCTCGAACGTCGTCTCCGAAGTCTATAAGTTCTCTCAGGAGATCGGCGCGGCCACCATGGAGCAGTCCAACGGCTCCTCGCAGATTGCCAAGGCCACGAATCGCCTCACTGAAATCACTCAGGAAATCAATTCCTCCGTCGAGGAGCAGGCCTCCGGCGCCCAGGCCGTGGTTCGAGCCATGGAGCGCATGCGCGAACTCGTCCAGCAGTCGACCTCCAGTTCCACGGAGCTCGCCGCCGCGGCCGAGCAGATGTCGAAGCTCTCGCGCAACTTGCTCGAATCGATGGACCGGTTCGCCCTCGAGGATCATTCAGCCGACCCGCGCCGAGGCGCGAGAAAAGCCTTCGCAAACCGGGCGGATGCTTCGGAGTACGCGGAACTGGTTCGCTCCTAAGGAGCGCTCAGCGCCATGGAAAAGGATCTCCAGCTCGTCGGTTTTCGCATCGGTCGCGAAACGTTCGCTCTTCCGATCGCAACGGTTCGCGAAATCGTCCGCGTTCCGGAGATCACCTCCGTTCCCAACGCGCCCGACTACATCGAAGGCGTCATCAATCTCCGCGGCCGCATCATTCCCGTCGTCGATTTGCGGAAGCGCTTCGGCGAGTCGTCGCTCGAGCCGAGCAGGAAAAATCGCATCGTCGTCGTCGAGATGGAAAACCGCGTCATCGGTCTCCTCGTGCATTCCGCGTCGGAAGTCCTCCGGATTCCGCCGTCTGAGATCGAGGCGCCGCAAAACGTCTTTCAGGAAGGCGAGCTGAGCTACATCACAGGCGTGGGGAAACTGAAGGGCCGCCTGGTTATTTTGTTGGACCTCGCCAGCATCCTCAAGCGCGGCGAATTGCGCCGCCTCGAGGAATTTGCCGAGTCCGCCGGTGCCATTCCCGCCGGCGAAGAACGGCGCGCATAGGCGGAGCGAAACGCGGAGCCGGAGCAATCACTGAGGATTTCATGTCCACACTGACCACGCAGGTGCCTCTGACAGACGCGGAACTGAAGCTGCTCCAGACGCTCGTCTATCAGGAATGCGGCATGTACTTCGACGAGCGCCGCACCCACTTCCTTCGCGACCGCCTCCAGCGCCGCTTGAAAGCTTGTCAGATGGAATCGTTTTACAGCTATTACCGCCTGCTCACCAGCCGCGAGGGCAAGCAGGAGCTGACGGCGCTCCTCGAGAATCTCACGGTCAACGAAACCAGCTTTTTCCGCATTCGTCCGCAGCTCGAACTATTCCAAAAAGTCGTGCTCGAGGAGATCCTGAAAAAAAAACAGGAGCGCCGCGATTGGTCGCTGCGCATCTGGAGCGCCGGCTGCTCCACCGGCCAGGAACCGTACACGCTCGCCATTCTCGTGTGCGACGCGCTGGCCTACTACTACCTCCGCAATCCGCTGCCTTTCGAGATGCCGACGCCGAAGCCGCTGATCCCGCCGCCGTGGAAAGTCGAAATCCTCGCGTCGGACATCAACTATTCTGCGCTGCTCACCGCGCAGCAGGGCACCTACAACGAGCCGCAGATGGAGTCCGTCGATTACACCTGCCGCCTTCGCTACTTCGACAAAGTGGGCGATAAGTACGCCGTCAAGCAGACGCTGAAAGATCTCGTTCAGTTCGACTTCCACAACCTGAAGACCGAATACCTTCCGCAGCGCAACGACGCGATCTTCTGCCGCAACGTGATGATCTATTTCGACGAAGCCGAGCAAAAGCGCCTCATCGAAAAGTTCTATCGCTGTCTCAATCCGGAAGGATATCTCTTCGTGGGGCACGCCGAGAGCCTCTTCGGCCTCACTACGAAGTTCCACATGATTCACGAGAACAACGCGACCGTCTACCAGCGCATTGAGGGGGCTCAGTGACCTTCTTGCCAGACGATCGGTCCTCCGAGCTCCGCGATCTTTTCTTTGAGAGCGCCGAGGAGATTCTCCAGGGCATGAACGAAGCCGGCTTGGCCCTCGAGGAGAATCCCAAGGACCGCGAGAGCCTGCGCAGCGTTCGCCGCGCCGTCCACACTCTCAAGGGCGATTCCGCCGCCTGCGGCTTCCGCCAGTTGAGCGAGCTGGCCCACGAACTCGAGGACGTCCTGACTCCCGAGCTGGCGAAGGAGAACGCGGGCTCGATTGCCGAAGTTGTGCTCACTGCCGCGGACACCTTCCACGAGATGCTCGCCGCCTATCGCGGCAATCTCCAGCCGCCCGATGGAGTCGCGCTTCGCGATCGCATCCGTCAGCTCCTCGCAAAACCGGGCGCCGTCGCTCCGAAATCCGCCGCTACAGCGAAATTCGAGTGGACCGAATACGAAAGCCTCATGATCGCCGAAGCCTTCCGGCGCAAAGAATCCGTCTATCGCGTCGCGCTTCATTTGGATCTGGAGGCTCTCCTTCCCGCTGCCGCTTTCGAGTTGGCCCGCAAAGCCCTGGAATCCGCCGGAACTGTTCTCGCCCTGCATCCGCAGAATGTTGCGCCCGCGGACCGCATCGAGCTCATCGAGGCCGCCCTCTCGAGCAAGAAGTCTCTCGATTGGATTCGCCAGCACTGCCGCGTTCCGTCCGTTGTGACGAAAATCGACATCGAGAAGGCCGCTCCGCCTCAATCGGTGCCGCGCGACCTGCTCGAAATTCTCTTGGAGTCCGAGGCCGCCGCGGTCTCCGCCGGCATCAAGGCCGCGGGTTCGCAGCCCGCGCCCGCGTCCGCGTCTGCCGAAGAACCTTCTGAATCCGCGCACGCTGCAGGCTTGGCTCACGCCGTCGCCGAAAACACCTTGCGCGTCGACGCCGGCCGCATCGACACCGTGATGAATCTCGTCGGCGAACTCATCATCGGGCGGTCCATGCTCCAGCGAACCATCGCTGAATTTGAGCGCCTCCACGCGAAAGATCCGCTGCGTGGCAAGTTCGCGGACGCTCTTGCCTTTCAGTCCCGCGTCCTCGGAGAGCTGCAGCAATCTGTGATGAAGATTCGCATGGTGCCCGTCGAGCAGCTTTTCCGCCGCTTTCCGCGCACCGTTCGCGACGTTGCGAAGCTTCGCAACAAGGAAATCGGCCTCGATATCTCGGGCCAGAACACCGATCTCGACAAGGGAATCCTCGACGCTCTCGCCGAGCCGCTCGCCCACATCGTTCGCAATGCGGCCGACCATGGCATTGAATTGGCGCCGGATCGCACCGCCGCAGGCAAGCCCGCACGCGGCACGATTCGTCTCGACGCCTATCACGAAGGCGATCATGTCGTCATCGAAGTTTCGGACGATGGCCGCGGCCTCGACCGCGCGAAGATTGTCCGCCGCGCCATCGAGACCGGGATCATAACTAAAGAAGAAGCCGCTCGATTGAATGAGTCGGAAGCGCTTCAGCTTGTCTTTGCGCCGGGCTTGAGCACCGCCGACGAAATCACTGAAATCTCAGGCCGCGGCGTCGGCCTCGATGTGGTGAAGTCGTCTCTTGAGGCCCTGAAGGGCTCCGTTGAAATCGAAAGCGAGCCGGGCAGGGGCACCACGTTCCGGCTGCTCGTTCCGCTGACGCTCGCCAGCATTCAGGCTCTGCTGTTTCGCGTCAACGGACGCCTCTACGCCGTGCCTCTCGCGTCCGTCGTAGAAATCACGCGGATCACGGAGCAGGAAATCCATCGCGTCGAGAATTCCGAGGTATTCCAGTTGCGCGAGCAGGTCCTGACCCTCGTCCGCCTCCACAAGCTTGGCTTGCACACCGTCGACGATCATCGCCGCCGCCTCTTCGTCATCATCATCGGAGCGGGGAGCCGCCGCTTTGGGTTGGCAGTCGACAGCCTGATGGGCGAGGAAGAGCTGGTGATCAAGGCTCTCGAGGATAGTCTCGTGACGTCTCCCCTCGTCAGCGGCGCCTCGATCCTCGGCGATGGCACCGTCGTCCTGATTCTCAACGTGCCGGCCGTGATTTCGTACTTATCACGCATCCCGCCGGTGGGGGCCACGGCATGAGCGAGAAAATCCGCGTCCTCGTCGTGGATGATTCCGCCCTGATGCGGAAGCTCATTCCCCAGGTGTTGCTGCGTGATCCTTCGATTGAGGTTGTCGGCACGGCCGCGGACGGCGCGATTGGCTTGAGGAAGATCGAGGAGCTGCGGCCCAACGTCGTCACGCTCGATCTCGAAATGCCGCGCATGGACGGCATCGAAATGCTGCGCGAAATCACGCGCAAGCATCGCGTGCCTGTCATCGTCGTCAGTGCGCACACGGAGCGCAGCGCGTCAATCACTCTGCGCGCCCTTTCTCTCGGCGCTTTCGATTTCGTCACCAAGCCGCAGGAAGCGGCGTCCGGACGTTTGGAGCAGATCGCCGCTGAACTCGCGATGAAAATCAAGGTCGCCGCCGGTTCGGGCGCGCCGAAGATGATCATTACGGTGCCGTCGCCCAAGCGCAAGGAGCCCCGGCCGCTTACCGCGCAACCTCGCTGGCCTTCGCGAGTCATTGCCATCGGCATTTCCACCGGCGGTCCGAACGCTCTGCAGTATCTGCTCGCTCAGTTGCCCGAGGACTTCTCCGGCTGCCTGCTGATCGTGCAGCATATGCCGGAAGGCTTCACCGACATGTTTGCCAAGCGTCTCAATGAGTCCTCCGCGATTGAGGTCAAGGAAGCTCAGTCCGGCGATCTGCTTCTTGCCGGCCGCGCGCTCATCTGCCCCGGCAATCGTCATATGAAGGTTCGCAGAATGGAGCACGGCAACATTGCGATTCTGGTCGATCAGCCGCGCGTCAACGGCCATCGGCCCTCCGTCGATGTTCTCTTTCAATCCGTCGCGCAGGAAATCGGGGCCAGGAGCATCGGTGTCCTGATGACCGGCATGGGCGACGATGGCGCGGCGGGCATGGGTGCGATTCAGGCCGCGGGGGGAACCACCATCGCGCAAAGCCCCGATACGTGCGTCGTTGACAGCATGCCGCGCTCCGCGATTGAGCGTGGCTTCGTCACGCGCGTGGTCTCGCTCTCGGGCATCGCCACCATTCTCCAGGCAAGGTGCGCGGCCGATTCGACTGAGGGAAATACAGCCGGCTCCGAGCCGGTCCCAGAAAATTCTGTTCGCAGGCGATAGTGAAGGAGGCAGTTATGAAACAGTTCGAGGCACTCACGCGAAAGAAGGATAACCAGCCTGTCCGATATCTCATCGTCGACGACTCGGTGTTCGCGCGCAAGAGTCTCGCCAAGATGATCGAATCGTTCGGCGGCCAGATCGCCGGCGAGGCCGGCGACGGTTGCACCGCGATCACCGAGTACGCGCGCACCAAGCCGGACATCGTGCTCATGGACATCACCATGCCCCAGATGGAAGGCATCGAGGCCGTCGAGCGCATCGTGCAGGAGCATCCCGAGGCTCGCGTTGTGATGGTTTCGTCCGTCGGCTACCAGGACAACATTCTCGCGGCTCTCCAAAAGGGCGCGCGGCACTTCGTCCAGAAGCCGGTGAAGCCCGACGCGCTCTACGAGATCATCCGGTACGTTCTCAACGACGACGGCGTCACCGCTCCGGTTGGCGCGCGAGGGGAGAACTAGCGATGCGAATGGAGCTGATCCAGCCCTTCATCGGTTCGCTCGACGCCGTTCTCGCCGAGATGATGAACGCTCCGGCGACGATTGCCGATCTGAGTATGGAGGAAGAGGGCTATCGCAAGAGAGGTCTCGCCGCTGTCGTCACGTTCAAAGGACAGATCGAAGGCCGGATCGTTCTCGACATGGAGCCGCAGGTTGCGGCGAAGGTCGCCGCCGTCCTGGCGGGAGCCGAGGTCGATGCTGCGGACGCGCTCGTCTCAGAGGCTGTGTGCGAACTCGCGAACATGGTCATCGGCAACGCCGTCACGCAACTCAACGACCGCGGATTTCAATTCAAGGTTCTGCCGCCACAGGTTTTGACCCAGGAACAATGCGAAAAGGCGGGACAAAGCTCGGAAGCCACGATTCTGCGGTTCGAAACGCCAAACGGCAACGTTCACCTGAACATTGCGATGCACTATCACGCGCGCCGAGGGCGCGAGCGCTCAGCAGTTGTCGTCCCCTGACCTGAGCGTCGTTTTTGGCCGCATAGGTCAGCGAGCGCGCGGCCCCACTCTTCTGTATTCCGTCCCGTGCCGGAATAATCCGGCCTTCGGCATTTCTTCTGAATAGACAATCCGCGCGGGGAGGAAAATGTTCGCTGCATCGGGCGAATAGGGCACCGCTACTTCCACGGGCGTGTTGATGTCGTAGCGGCGCTTGCTGCGGAAGCACATCCCAATCGGCGAAATGTCCTCGCAGACGGCCAGCTCATCATCCGCGTCCGCCTGCCGCACGCACGCAGTGAGGCGCGTCTTCAGCCGCAACCGTGTCCGCTCGCGCTGCTCGGCATCGGGCGGCTCTGGCTCGGACGCCCTTCGCACGCGTGCCGTGCGCGCTGCGATCTTCTTTTCGTCCTCGTGCGGAGCCTGCACCCAGATGCTTGGCACGCCGCACGTCTTGCAATGCCTCGCAATTCCGCGATTCGCTTCGAAGGCTTGCAGCTCGATATTGTTCAGGTACGCCACTTCCCGGTTGCGGCAGTAGCTGCATTCCAGCAGCATGCGCGCCACCGCCTCCGCGGAGTCCGCAATCGGAGGAAACTCGATCCCCCACAAGTCCTTCTGGTCGTCAAGAATCTCGACGCCGTACAGAAAGCCGTCCTTTTGCCGCCCGAACTGCCCCACCACTCGCACGTCAGCCTCGCGATGCACTTCCGCGGGCGCGAGTCTTCGCAGGTGTATCTGCTGCTCCGGTTGCAGCTCCCGGTTGAGCACGATCACGGCGCCGGTCCGGTTGATCAAGAGCGTCCGCGCCGCCTCTTTGAATTCCTTCCCGTTGACGTCTCTGCCCGTAGCCTCCAGCAATAGCGTGAGCGAGACGCGATCGGTGCGGCGCAGCGTTGCCATGGCCATTCAGATCCTCCTCCCGAGTCTTCTCCTTGCCCTGGCCCGAAGCCTCCAAGATAGCATACGAACTGCCCTCCGTATTTCGGGCAGGTCTCCAATGTTTAACTTCCCTGCTTCCGCGATTTCGATATCATAGGCGCACACCATTTGTGGGCATCGAACTTCCATTTCTTCGCGAACTGTTCCTTTTGCGGCTCGCTTCCCGCCGGTCCATCGCCGCCTCCTGTTTGATTCTCTCGCCGCTCGCACTCGTCTTTGCAGCAGTTCCGGCGTTTGCGCAAGGCGCCCGCATCGACGGGACGGTCCGCGACTCGAGCGGTGCTGCCGTGGCCGGCGCGAAAGTCGCGCTCCACGCCGGATCATATTCGGCAAACACAGTCACTGCTCCATCAGGCTCTTTCTCTTTCGAAGGTGTGCCCGCGACATCCGGAACGATTTCGGTAACGGCCGCCGGCTTTCAAGTCGTGCAACGCGCATGGAGCGCAGGAACCGCGCCCGAGGTGACGCTCGACGTCACGCTCGTTCCGGGTTCCTTCGCGCAAACAATCGTTGTCACCGCCGCCCGTGCCGCGACCCCCGAGAGCGAGAGCCCGTCGATCACCGATTTGACCGGTCAGGACATTCAGGCCACTCCCACGCTCATGCTTGACGACACGTTGCGACAAGTTCCGGGCTTCAGCACTTTCCGGCGCGCCAGTAGCCGGACTGCGAATCCCACCACGGAAGGCGTTTCGCTCCGCGGGCTCGGCGCCAGCGGCGCAAGCCGTGCCCTCGTCCTCGAAGATGGCATTCCGCTCAATGATCCCTTTGGCGGCTGGGTCTACTGGGACCGGATTCCGGAACAATCCATCTCGAGCATCGAGATCTCGGAGGAAGGTGGTTCCAGTCTCTACGGCAGCAATGCCCTCGGTGGAGTCGTTCAGTTCCTGACGCGTTCTCCGGAGCAAGCCGGCATTTCGCTTGAAACTTCCTACGGCAACCAGAACACTCCGGACCTTTCCTTGTGGGCCGGCGGAACAGCCGGCCGCTGGGAATCCTCGTTCGCGGGCGAGGTGTTTCACACGGATGGATACATTCTGGTGCCCGAGGCGGACCGCGGAAGCATCGACACGAAAGCTGGGGTCGAGGATGGCAGCGCGGACCTGATGATCGGCCGCAAGATCGGCGCTGCGAGCGAAGTCTTCGCGCGCGGTTGGTTCCTGAACGAGTCTCGCGCTAACGGAACGCCCGACCAGATCAACAACACGCGCCTGGCTCAGGGCGCACTCGGCGCAAATCTTCAGTTGGGCGCCGCTGGTTCGCTCACGCTTCGCTTCTACGGAGATTCGCAGACCTACAATCAAACTTTTTCCTCCGTCGCGGCCGACCGCAACAGCGAGAGCCTCACGGACGTTCAGGCCGTTCCCTCGCAAGGCGTGGGCGGCTCGGCGGTTTGGTCGCGCGGACTCGGCAAGCGCCAAACGCTGGTCGCCGGTTTCGACGCGCACGAAGAAATCGGGCACAGCCACGAATTCCTTGTGGCTGCGGGCCGCGACACATCCGCCGGAGGCAGCCAGCGCACGATCGGCTTCTTCGGAGAGGATCTGATCCAGATTACGCCGCGATGGACGCTCTCCGCGAGCGCGCGCTTCGACGACTGGCGCAACTTCGACGCGTCGCTCATCAGCATTCCGATCGCAGCGCCCACGACCGGGACGACCACCGTGTATCCCAATCAGTCGTACAACGTCTTCAATCCGCGGCTGAGCGTGGTCAACCGCGTGACCTCGCATGTTTCGTGGTCCGCTTCCATCTATCGCGCGTTCCGCGCGCCGACGCTCAATGAGCTGTATCGCTCCTTTCGCCAGGGCAACACGCTCACGCAATCGAACGCGAACCTGGTGGCCGAGCGCCTCACGGGCGGCGAAGCGGGAGTGACGGTGGACACTTGGAATCACCGCCTCCAGGTTCGCAGCACCGTATTCCTCAACGAAATCATCGATCCCATCGCCAACGTGACGCTCACGACGACGCCGACGTTGATCACGCGGCAGCGCCAGAATCTGGGCCGCACGCGCGCGCCGGGCGTGGAAGTGGACGCGACCGCGCAGCTCGCGAGCTGCTTCGAGCTGGTGGCCGGTTACCAGTTCGTCGACGCGGAGGTGACGCAGTATCCGGTGAATCCGGCGCTGGTCGGCTTGTGGGTGGCGCAGGTGCCGCACCACGTGGTCACGTTCCAGGCGCGCTACCAGAATCCTTCGCGCATCAACTTCTCCGTCGACGGGCGCATGGTCGGCCTGCAGTACGACGACGACCAGAACCAGTTTCCGCTCGGGCGTTTCTTCGTGCTCGACGCGATGGCGTCGCGCGGAATCGGCCGCGGAATCGAGTTGTTCGTCGCGGGAGAAAATCTTTTCAACGCGCAATACGAAACGGCCGCAACGCCCGTTCCGCAGCTCGGCCTGCCGATCACGGTTCGCGCTGGGTTGCGATTCGATTTTCCGCGAAGGTAGCGCGGGCTATTGCTTGCCGGTCAGCGCCGGCGGCGGATATTCAGGCAGCTTCGCGTTCTTATCGTCCGTGCGCTTCACTTCGAGTTCATCGATCAGGAAGGACGGCGCGATGATCGTGCTTGGAACGCCAGTTTCGCGGTTGCTCACGAGCGGATCATTTCCCGCCGCGACCAGATCGTGCCGCAACGTGCGCGTATCGAGTTCGTCGAAAACGGCGCCGCGGACCAGTTCCTCATGGCCGTCGGGGTATACGCGGTAGAGAAGCCGCGGATTTTCTCCAGCGAGAGTTTCCACGTAATAGCCGAACGGCTTGCCTTCGTTGCGGCAAATCTCGATCAATTTTTTCTTGAGCTCCTCGGGCGAGAGCGGATTTTTCACTTCGACGATCAGGTTCCCGATCGAAGCGCTCGGCGCGAGGCCGCCCACGGCGCGGCCGTGACCATTGGAATCCGGAAAATCGCGAATGGGCTCGCGGCTCGTCAGATAGTTCACGAGGACGCCATCCTGAATCACGGGCACTTTCACGGCGCGGACGCCCTCGTCGTCGTAGTCATAGCTGCCGGTGAGCGTTTTTCCGCCGAAGGTTTTCAAGGTGGGGTCGTCGACCACCGTCATGAAAGTCGGGAGCACGGGACTCTTGTAGTTGGAGGCGAAATCGCCGGTGGTTCGCGCGGAATCGCCGGGCTTCGGCCGGATGCCGAGGACGTTCTGACCGATCATGCCGTAGAAGATATCGGTGGCGGCGTCGGAACCGAAGAGGACGGGGCCGCGATAATCCTCATCGACGACGGGAGCTTCGCGGAGCGCTTTGAGAGTGCCGATCATGGCCACGGCGTCGGCCTGGATTTTTTCGGGCGGCGGCATTTCCTTGATGGTGGCGGCGACGTAGTAGGGCGAGCGCTCGAGAGACATTCCGTCGGAGGCTTGCGTGGAGCCATCGAGCGTGAGGGCGTACATCGTGTAGCCGTGGCGCTCCACCGTTCCTTCCGTATTCACGAAGTATTGATTCAGAGCCATGAAGCGCAGCCTGGCGGCCAGCGATTCGAGTTTGGGATCGGTGCGGAACAGATCCGTCGATTTCTGAAGGACGGCGTCCCAGGGCGCGGGATCGAAATCGAGTTTGGCGAGGGGCTCGATCGAATGAGAAGCGGGAGCGTGGGCGAAATCGTCGAAGGGCTGGTCGGATTGGTACTGGCGAAGAACGGCTTTCTTCGCGGCGAGGGCTTCGCTGGCGCGCTTGTAGGCCGCGTCGGTGGCGGTCCAGAGCTGGCGCCGGAGGGCGAGGGGATCGTTGTCGATTGGCGCGAGCTCGACGGCGCCGATTCCGGGCCCGTAGTAACTATCGAGCTTGTAGTCGCCGACGCGAACGACGACGCGGACGCTGCGGGCGTGGATGCGCTGGTTCTGGCGGAGGGCGCCAAAAGCGGCCTCGGCCTCGTAGCTTTCGATGTCAGATAGGCGGTACTCGATGTAGTAGGGCGGCGGGACGTTGTCCATCTTGAGCTGCGATTTGGAGCGGTCGAGTTCCTCCTGCATGGCGACGAGGAGGGGGTCGGCGGAGGCTTCGGCGGCTTTGGTTGCGGCGGCCGGCGCGGCGTGCGGCGCCTTGCGGGCCTGAGCGGCCAGAGGAGCAGCGGAAGCAAGAAGCGCGGCCAGGAGACCCAGGGTCAGAGCGCGCCGCGAGCGAAAAAGAAGCGCCGGGACCGCGTACAGATTAGAAACTCTCTTCCGGATTGTTTTCATGGACTTAGGCTGAATTCTAATCTTCAGCCGGAAGATTAGAAAGGCCTTTGGTGGAAGCGGAGGCAAGGAAGCAGTGAGGCAGGTCGCTTCGACGATTTCATCGGCTGCCAGAACCATCGGCCAGCCCACGCCCGCCGCCTCATCCCCAGGAGCGCATACCTTCATCCACCGAGATGGCCGTTATGCCCGCGCACCCTTGTTAGGTTAAGATTCTCCTTCTTACGCACGCATGCCGACTATCCGCCAACTCGCCAGACTCTTCCAGGCCGTATCCGGTCGGGATCTGGAATCTGCGGAGCAAATCGCAAGTCAGATCGCTGGCTTTGAAGAAAAGAAGGGCCACCACTCGGCGGCCCAATTGCTCAGGGGATCTTTAAGTCCGAACGGGATAAAGGGGCACCGCGGCGTCGAGCCAATATCTGGCGTGCTTACCAACGGCAACTTCCTTGAAGCAGCGCTGTCCCGTGGTCACGGCCTCACTCGTCTGAACGATGCCATGCTGCGGCCAGCCTCCCGCGCAGCTTTGGAGGCCCTGATCGACGAAACCAAGCACGGTGCGTACTTGTCATCGAGGGGGATAAGGCGCAGAAGCAAACTACTGTTCGTTGGGCCTCCGGGCTGCGGAAAAAGCTTTACAGCCCAAGCGATCGCCAACGAGCTGAAGCTGCCGCACTACATCGTCCGATTCGATGCAGTGATCGGTGCTTACCTCGGCCAGACGGCTATTCACCTACGAGAGCTGTTTCGATTCGCCTCGACCAATCCGTCGGTACTCCTGTTCGATGAAATCGACGCCCTGGGAAAACAAAGAGGCAACCCGCTCGACGTCGGGGAACTAGATCGAATAGTGATCGCGCTGATGCAGGAACTGGAATTCTCTGAGACCCGTGGCCTCATCATCGCAACATCCAATCTTCCGGAGAATCTGGACCGCGCGCTCTGGCGGCGTTTCGATCTCGTCCTTGAATTCCCGAAACCGACGAGAGTAGAACTCGCTGCATACACCAGGAAAACGATGGCGAGATTTGGCCTCAAACAACGGTTCTCGCCGAGGCCAGCACCGAAAACGTACGCGGACGCCGAAAAGCTCGTCGAGGCAAACGCGCGAAGCATTGCGCTGAGAGAATTAAGACATCGATGAGCCCGGACGGAAGAGCCTCACCCAGAACATTCTATCTAAACGAGCAGCACGAACTCGCTCGCACTGAAAAGAAGGGCGGCGGCGTTCCCCCACAATATCTAGATATAAACTGGGCGACAAAAGCCTCGACAATAACGCGCTCGCTCGCTCGAGTCAGAACAGAGATTCAGGCTTCTCACGATCCCACAAACAAGAATCATTATTTCCTGCTCGCCGCTCCCGTCCCGCAACTATCAAAGGCATCGAAGGACAAACGTAAGGCGCACGAAGGCAGAATAGCTGAGAACACTGATTTTGCGGAGAGGCACTCGCGTGTGTTCCGCAGATTGGGAATTGACCTTCTATCGGTGGCCGATGATGGCTCTGCTCTGGTCCACATGAAGCCTGAACTCATTGAGCAGCTTTCGAACACCGCAAAGAACCTCCGAGAACTAGGAGCTAGAGAAAAGGCACGGTGGGCGACCATCGAGCGCTTTGAAACTATCCCGCCGGGACTCCGCGTTGATGCAGATTGGTTGAGTGGACTGACGGCCAAGGCCGCAACTGACGCAGTTGTAGAGCTTCAACCGCTACTAACGAGGGCAGAGATTGACTCACTTATCCGAGCCGTAGTGGCCACGTTAGCTCAGGGACTCGGCGAAGCGGTAACGGGAACCGGCACCGACTTTTCGGGCCGCCAGTGGCTACGAGGAAGAATCACGCGTGAGTCACTCAAGCGTATATCCGAAACCTTCTACTCCATACAATCACTGCACTCGCCACTGCTGTCGATTGCGGCAGCGTCATCAACTCCAACAAGAGACCGTGGTCGCGCCCCGCGCCCTTTGGAAGTCGATACGTCAACCCTCCCCGCAATCGGTGTCCTAGACACCGGCGTTCCAGCCAACCACGTAACTCTGGCCCAATACAGGAGAGGCAGCTACGTCGCTCCAACCTCGCCAGGAGTCCCGATCGATCCTCACGGTTGCTTCGTTTCCTCAAGAATAGTTTTCGGCGATCCCGATTACGGTATGGGGCCGCCACGCGGTGTACCAGCCGGAACCGCGCGCTTCTACGACATAAACGTGAGCGGCATCGGCCCGGGCGAGATCGAAGATAAGAATGTCTTCCCGGCGCTCCAGGCGATCGTGAGTACGGCACCGGATGTACGCGTATTCAACATGAGCTTCGATACCGCCCTACCGTTGGATTCCTTGAGCCCCGTCAAACGGTCCGAAGCCCTCATACTGGTCCAAGATCTCGACAACTTCATCTTTCAGAACGACATCCTCGTCGTCGTGGCAGCCGGAAACAGTCAGCTAGGAACCATTCCCGCCACAGCCTACCCCGGTCACTTCTCGGCCCCGGAATGGGCGCTCGGCCCGTGGGCGCGCAGCTTCAATTCGCTGACCTGTGGGTCCCTCGTAGGGCGTCTAGCCTCTGGCGGACTGGTCACGAAGCCGAACTGGCCCAGCCCATTCTGCCGCGTCGGGCCAGGCTTATGCCAAAGCCCCAAACCCGACTTCTCGGCAAACGGCGGGAATTGCACCGCCCAGTACCAATACGCAGCGGGACTCGGCGTGTGGTGCATCAGTCCGGAAGGCCGCTGGGAGGATCACCTGGGCACATCTTACGCCGCGCCCCTGTTGGCTAGGGAATGCGCCTTTGCACTGCAACGACTCCAGCGCGTGTGCGAGCGCGAGGCGCAGCCGTTCGCCGTTACTGTCAAAGCGTTTCTGGCCCTGACTGCGATACCGCCCGTCAATGAGGAACCGGTCAGAAGATTGGCCGAACGAACGCTCGGCCGCGGATTAGCCACCGCAGAACGACTTGACAGACCGTCGTCGGAAACCGGCGTTATGATTTGGCAAGGCGTCTTGGAAGATGAAAAAGACATCGCCAGAATTCAGATACCCATTCCATCGGAGTGGCTTAAGAATGCGAGCGAGCCTTCGCTAAGGCTCATCGTTGTCTGGGATCCTCCGGTCAACCAAGCGGTGAGACATCTTTGGTCGACACGGAATGTTACGGCAACGCTCAGGACGAACCCTGAAGTGCAAGCCCTCAGGCCCTTACGCCTCAAGCCCCATGGCACCTACCCCGCGCTAGAGCGCCTATACAACCTGCGAAAACTTGCGACGAACGTCACCGTTCAGGGCGACACTTGGCTTCTAGAGATCGCATACGAACAGATCGCTGAATACCACGCTGGAATGAGTTTTCCCCCGCAGCAGAGAGTGGCGTTTGCCGCTGAGATGTTCGACAACGGAGCCAAGAGACTGAGCCCTCAAAGCTACCTCCAAGCCATGGCCGTGACCAAAACCATGACGCGGTTGACGACCCCACCCACCGCAGTCCGACTACCAGTGATCCTCCGCACGCCCGTGTAACCTCTGGCACGAAATTCCCCTACCGGCGTCCCAAGATTGCCCTTGGCAATTCCGAAGGTGCAAGGGCTACCGCAGTCAGATCACCCAACGAATCACCCGACGTCCTTGGTCTCGCGTTCCAAGCGCCCTCTAACTGCTTTATTCTCCAGCCGGGAGTGGCAAATTCTTTCCTATTGACTTTTGTTTACGAGTATGCTAACATGGCTCGTTTTTACTTTGGCGGTCCGTCTGACGCCTAGGGGGAGCCCGCTTGTGGGGTGCGACTGGGGGAATGGAAAGTCTAATCGCAACAGTCCAGAATTAGAAATCGAGCTAACTCGATGAAAACAAAGGACAAACAAATTTCTAATCGCAACGCAATCGGGAATCCCGCGCCTCAAGCGGTCCTCCGAGTCCTTCGCCGCCCGTCACTCGCAACTCCCTCATTTCTAATCTATACACTGAAGATTAGAAATCGCCGCAAACCCAAACGAATCAGCCACTTAACTTTTTCTAATCTGTACAAAATCGCGGCGTTGAGAATTATGTTGTGTTTCCCGATCCTTTCCGCGCCCTCTGCGCCTCTGCGGTGGATCCGATCCTTTCCTTCCTGCCTCCCCCCTTCCTCGCCTCCAGCGCAGGCGAAAATCCGGCGAACTTTAGTCTACGGTAACGGGATTAATGCCCCTCGTAAGTCATTGAAAACAAAGGACGGAGCCCATGCTTAATCTACGGTTGCAGAGGGGCGCACTTCGAGAAAGGGGGTGGCCCGGGGATGGTATACTTTTTTGGCTCCGCGGTGTGAAGAGGGGCGCGCGCGGATACGGACCCGATGAAAATTGAAGACTTCAACGAGAGGCTGCGCGGTTCCATCCTTGTGGGGGATGGCGCGATGGGCTCGCTGCTCTATGAGGCGGCGGGGCAGCAGAGGTGCGTCGAGGAGCTGAACGTGACGCACTCGGAAGAGGTGTTTCGCGCGCATCAGGCGTATATCGAGGCTGGCGCGCAACTGATCGAGACGAACACGTTCGGCGCAAACCGGCACAAGCTGGGCGGGCTGGGAATCGCGGACCGCGTGGCGGAGATCAATCACCGCGGTGTGAAGCTGGCGCGGGAGGCCCGCGAAGGCGCGAAGCACGAAGTGCTGATTGCGGGGTCGATTGGGCCGCTGGGGATTGCGCTGCAGGTGCGAGAGCTGCCGGAAGCGGAGATTTTTTCGATTTTCAAGGAGCAGGCGGGGGCGCTCGAGGAGCGCGGCGTCGATTTGTTTTTGCTGGAGACGTTCAGCGACATCGAGGAGATGCGAATCGCGCTGGAGGCGATCCGGTCGTTTTCGCGGCTGCCGGTGGTGGCGGAGCTGACGTATTCGGAGGAAGGGACGACGATTGGCGGGTCACGGCCGCAGGATTCGTGGGAGGCGCTGAAGGATAAAAATATTCAGGCGATTGGGGCGAATTGCACGGTGGGGCCGCAACTGCTGATTCCCGTGCTGCGCGCGCTGGCGGAAAACGCGCAACTGCCTCTTTCAGCGATGCCGAATGCGGGATTCCCGAAGAGAATCGGCGACCGAATCGTGTATCCGAAGTCGTCGCCGCAATATTTCGCGCTGTTCGCGCAGGACGCAGCGGCGCTGGGCGCGCGGATTTTAGGCGGGTGCTGCGGAACAACGCCAGAACATATTCGCGCGATTGCGGAGGCCGTGAAGAAACTGCGGCCGGGAAAAATCGGCGCGGGGAAGGATCGGGGAGCGTCGGCGGTGGAGGTTCTCGAGCCGGCCGAGCGAGTGCGGCGGACGGCGGCGCGAGAGCCGGAGAGCATCCTGTGGAAGAAGCTGCAGGCGGGGAAATTTGTGACGTCGGTGGAAATCGATCCGCCGAACGGAACGACGATCGAGCGGATCGTGGATCAAACGGCGCGCGTGATGCAGTGCGAGGAAGTGGACGTGGTGGACATCAACAGCGTGCGGTCGTACCGGGTGGGGACGGACGCGTTGATGCTGGCGGGAGTGCTGGAGGCGCAGGGATTCGAGACGATTCCGCATGTGATCACGCGCGATTCGAACATTATCGGATTGCAGTCGATGCTGCTGGGCGCGTGGGTGGTGGGCGGAGTGCGGAACGTGCTGGCGGTGACGGGCGATCCGCCGACGATCGGCGATTATCCGGAAACGACGGGCGTGTACGAGCTGGACTCGATCGGGCTGGTGAAGGTGCTGACGCGGCTGAACCAGGGAACGGATTGGGCGGGAAAAAATCTGGGAGGCGCGACGAATTTCACGATCGGAGTGGCGGTGAATCCGGTGGCGGAAGATTTGGATGAAGAGGTGCGGCGGTTCAAGGCGAAGATCGAAGCGGGCGCGCACTTCGCGATGACGCAGCCGATTTTCGATCCGGCGCACTGGGACGAGTTCCTGAAGCGGCTGGGAGGCAAGCCGCCGATTCCGGTGATGGCGGGAATCTGGCCGTTGACGAGCTACAAGCAGGCGCTGCGGTTGAATAATGAGGTGCCGGGCATCGTGATTCCGGAGGCGACGCTGCAGGCCATGGAGAAGGCGGGAGACGCGGCGCGGGATTGCGGGTTCACGCTGGCGAAGCGGATGCTGGAATGGGCGCGCGGCGCGAGAAGTCTTGGGATTGCGGGGACGTACCTGATTCCTCCGTTCAAGAGGTACGAGGAAGTGCTGGAGCTTTTCGAGTAAGGGGCGAGCCGATTGCACATGGAATTTGGATTTCGCGGCGAGGAAAACCCCAGGGCTAAAGCCCGGTTCTTTATTGCGGACTTCTTTCGCATCGCATAAAACGCGATGCTCCCCGGACTGAAAGTCCGGGGCCTCCACCCCGAAGACGACTCGGGAAAAAATCTAGAAAAACCAGAAGCGTTTGCGGCGGGCGGGAGCGCGTCCTCCGTTGGCGTGTGCCTGCTCAACGTCGGAGATGTCAGGGGCGTAGGGGAGCGAGCGTCCTTCGAAGGCGGCAAGGGGATTCTCGGTGAGGAGCGCGGAGGCAATTTCTTCGCCCGAGCGGGCGGAGACGAAATCGAAGGCTTCCTTCAACTTCAGAGGGCGGCTGGTGATGTTGTGAGCGTCGCTGGCGAGGAAGTGGATGGCGTTTGCGTCGAGCCAGCGTTCGGCAGCTTCCTGGGCGGTCTTGCCGAAGCGGCCGAGAAGGGATCCGGCGGTGACTTGAACGTAGCAGCCCTGCTGGAGCCATTTGAGCAGGCGCTCGGGCTGGGCCCGGATGAGGGGATTGCGTTCGGGATGCGTGATGACGGGACGGAGGCCGGCGAGCTGAAGCTGATGGAGAGCCTGGTCCATGGAGGGAGGGATTGAGTATTCGGCGAATTCCACCAGGAGATAACTTTTCTGGTTGAGGGTGTAGCGCTCGGGACTGTGGCGAATGTCCTGAAGATTCTCAAAGCTGAGATGGAAGTCGCAGCCGGTGGCGAGCGTAAGGCGGCCATCGAAGGCGGCCTGAATTTCATCCCGGCGTTTCTTTACCAATTCGGGAACAAAAGGATAGTTCTGATTCGCGTGGGGAGTGCAGATGACGTGGGTGATGCCGTCTGAGATGGCGGATTCAGCCATGGCGTGAGCGATTTCGGGGGATTGTGCGCCGTCATCGAGGCCGTAGAGGAGGTGGCAGTGAATATCGACCATGTGAAAGCAGAATATCGCACGAGGGAAGTGGAAACAATCGGGGGAGAGAAAGAGATTTGAAAATTTGTGAGGTGGAAGTGAATGGTGCGAAGCGGTGCACGTCACGTTGGCAAGCTTTTTGCAGGGGTACAAGTGTTTGGGAAGAAAAGTGGGGGCAGGAGTTTCATTTTGGAATTGGGAATAGTGTCGGTTAGCCAGGCGAGGGTTTGTTCAGGTGAAGTGCGCCCACCTGTTTCCGTGGGACGAGAGAGAGAAAGAGGAGGAGTGTCCATGAAACTGCGAGGGACGTTCGTAGTGGCGATGTCGGTGATGCTGATGTTGCTGCCGGTACTGCCGGCGGCGGGATCGTCCGCAGCGGGAGAGATGACGAGCCGCGGAACGGTGCAAATCAACGGTGTGGCAGCTCCGGGGATGACGTCAGTGTTCGCCGGAGACCGAATCGCGACGGAGAAGGCGAGCACCACGTCGTTGAGCTTTCCGAGTGGCGACGCGGTGGTGATTCCGGAGCTGAGCCAGGCAACGCTCGTGAAGAGCGAAGGGCGCACAGTGGTAAGGCTCGAGAGCGGGGCGCTATCCGTGGTGAACAAGAGCAAGGCGCCCATCGTGATCGAAGCGCTCGGCGCGCGGATACAGGCAAACACGAGCGGTCCGGCAATCTACAGCGTGGTGGTGCGGGGAAATTCGTTGCAGGTGATCACGACGAGCGGGTCGGCGCACGTGGAAGCGGCGAATCATGAGGGCAACGTGGTTCCGGGAACCGCGCTGAACGCAACATTCGGGCCGGCGGCGCAGGCGCCCGGCGGCGTAAGCGGGGGAAATGCGTTGACGGCCACGGGCTGGACGTGGGTGGCCGTGGGGATCGGAGCGGCTGCAGGACTTGGGGTTGGGATTTACGAAGCGACCAAGGGCAGCAGCTCTTCACCGAGCACTCCTGATTGATGTAGTCGAAGCGGTAGCCGCAATGGCGCGGGAGGTCTCGGGCTAGCCGAGCCTCCCAGAGGTCAAAGGTCGAGTTCACACCCTGTCGTTGAGCAAACGTTCGGGGTGTGTTCGGAGCGGAAGCGATGGCGGTGGGCGGAGGAGAAGTGAGCAAACGATATAGGCGAGCGAGCCTGGCGATGGCTGCGTTGCTGTGGGCGATGCCGTCGCACGGGCAGGCAGCGCCGAGGACGCAGTCCGATTCGGCGAGCCAATACCAGCAAACAACCGACGATTACAACCGCCGGCTTTCGGAGCTGAACCGAGGCGGCGCGGGCGATGCGAGTGCGTCGAGCGCTTCGAGTGGTTCGGCCATGGACGCGGAGGCACAGCCGAAAGATTACCGCATCGGTCCAGATGATTTGCTGGATGTATCGATTCTCGAAGCGCCGGAGCTGGACCGCACGGCGCGCGTGAGCGCAACAGGAAATGTGGCGCTGGCGCTGGTGGGAACGATGCGGGCAGCCGGACTGACGACGCAGGAACTGAGCGCGGTGGTCGAGGAGATTCTGCGACGGAACTACATCAAGGACCCGCACGTGACGGTGCAGGTGCGGGAGATGCAGAGCCATCCGGTATCGGTATTCGGCGCGGTGAAGAAGCCAGGCGTGTTCCAGATTCGCGGGCCGAAGTCCGTGATCGAGATGCTGTCGATGGCCGAAGGGCTCGATGAGGACGCCGGCGACACGGTGATCATCGACCGGCACAACGAGGTGTGGGGAGGCGGACGGGTGCGTGATGTGGCAGTGACGGCGACGGTGGAAACCCCGGCGAGCGACAGCGAGACCGCCGGAGACGACGCCACGACCACAAGCGTTCCGAACGAGAGCGAGAGTGCAGCAAACGGAACAAGTGCTTCGGATTCGGGCGAGACGGTCGAAATCGATTTGAAGAAACTGCTGGCCACGGGCGATTCGAAGCTGAATGTGGACGTGTATCCGGGCGACGTGGTGAAGGTGACGCGCGCCGAGCTGGTGTACGTGGTGGGCGAGGTGGCGAAACCCGGCGGATTTCAGCTGAAGACGAACGAAAACATTTCGGTGCTGCAGGCAGTGGCGCTGGCACAGGGGCTGACGCACACGTCGGCGGCGGCGCGGTCTCGAATCATCCGCACGAATCCGGCGACGGGGCAGCGCGAGGAAATTCCCATCGATTTGAAGAAGGTGCTGGCGGGAAAGATCGCGGACCCGATGCTCGAGCCGCGCGACATCGTGTTCGTGCCAAACAGCGTAGGGCGGACGGCGATGTACCGGAGCATCGACGCGGTGATTTCCGTGGGGACGGGCGTGGCGGTCTACCGGTGGTAAGCAAGGAATGGCGGTGGTGAGCTAGCGATGGAGAACCACATCGAGATACTGCAACCGGCCACGCGCGCGATCGAGCGGCGGCAGCCGGAAGTCCTGACGCTGAAGGCCGAGCCTGAGCCGCCGGTGAATCTCCTGTCGTACTGGGTGGTGCTGCGGAAACGGCGCTGGACCGTGCTGGCCATTCTGGCGGTGATCTTCACGGTCGACCTGATTGCGACCGTGAAGGAAAAGCCGCTTTACGAATCGAAGGCACTCATCGAGATCGAAAGGGAAAATCCGAACATTCCGACTGCGGAAGACCTGTTCGAGATCGACAACGTATCGAACACGTTTCTCGAGACGCAGTACAAGGTGCTCGAGAGCGAAAGCGTTCTGCGGCGCGTCGTGCGCGACCTGCGGCTCGACGAACTCCCGGAATTCAATCCGCCGAAGCACTGGTGGTCGTTGCCGTCACTGAACGCGTCGAGCGTGGCGGGCACGCAGGACCCGTCGGCTCCGCAGCCGGATTCCCTGGCGGTGCACAACGCGCTGAAGACGCTGGACGACCGGCTAAGCGTCGAGCCGGTAAAGCAGAGCCGGCTGGTGGAAGTGTCATTCGAATCGGAAAACCCGATTCTGGCCGCGGAAATCGTGAACGGAATCGCGTCGAACTACGTGGACCAGAATTTGGAACTGCGCTGGGACGCGGCGCAAAAGGCTTCGGAATGGCTTTCGCAGCAACTGGTAGGCGTGAAGGCAAAGCTCGAAAAATCCGAAAATGAGATGCAGGCGTACGCGCGCGCGAACGGCCTGCTGTTTTTGGAGAACGAGAAGGGGACGACCGAAAACATCGTCGATTCGCGGCTGCGGCAATTGCAGGCGGAGCTGACGAAGGCGCAAGCCGACCGGTTCGAGAAGGAATCGCTCTTCCGGTTGATTGAGGCGGGAGATTACGGCGCGCTTCCAACAGTTTTCGAGAACCACGAGATTCAGGAACTGACGCTGCGTCTTTCGGACCTGGAAACGCAGCGCGCGCAGCTGGCTACGACGTTCGCGCCGGACTTTCCGAAGTTGAAGCAGGTGCAAAGCGAGATCGATGAGGCGCAAGGGATGCTGGACGCGGAGCGCAACCGCGCGGCCACTCGCATCCGCGACGACTACACGGCGGCAGTGAGCCGCGAGACGCTGCTGAAGGAAACCTTTGCGGATGCGCGGCAGCAAGCGGATCAGATCGCAGAGAAGTCCGTTCAGTACGGGATTCTGAAGCGTGAAGTCGACACGAACCACGAACTGTACGACGGCCTGCTCGAACGGCTGAAGCAGGCGGGAATTTCGGCGGGGCTGAAAGAAAGCAACGTGCGGATCGTCGATCCGGCCGTGCCGTCGCGGCGGCCGTCGAAACCGCGCGTCGCGCTGAATCTCGGACTCGGGCTGTTTCTCGGGCTAAGCGTTGGAATCGGCGCGGCGCTGCTTCAGGAGCACTTCGACAACTCGCTGAAGACGACGGAGGAGGTGGAGCGAATTCTGCACTTGCCGGCGCTGGCGATGATTCCTTCGGTTGAATCGCTGAACGGCCGAGGAAATCATGCGGGCGCGTCGAACGGAGACCGGACGCTCAACGGCGTGAGGCCAGCGATTGCGGCTGCAGGCGCAGCGGCGTCGAAAGCGAACGGCAACGGAGGGCCGCTGCCGCACTGGTACCTGATCGACGACCTCGCGCCAAAGTATTCGGCGCTGACGGAGGCCTTCCGCAGCCTGCGAACCTCCGTACTGCTTTCGGCGGCTGATTGCCCGCCGCGATCGCTGCTGGTTTCAAGCGCGCAGCCGGGCGAAGGGAAAACGACGGTATCAACGAACCTGGCAATTTCGCTCGCGCAACTCGGGCAGCGCGTGCTGCTCGTGGACGGCGACCTGCGCCGGCCGAGCGTGCATCGCGCGTTCGGCATTCGCGACAGCCTGGGAGTGGTCAGCTACCTGACCGGCCAGCAAGACTGGCGCGCGGCAGTCGAAAAAATCTCGATCGCGAACCTCGACGTGCTGGTCTCCGGGCCGATTCCGCCGAATCCCGCGGAACTGCTTTCGTCGGACCGGATGAAGAAGCTCGTGGCGGAGGCGCTCACGGAATACAAATTCGTGGTCATCGATTCTCCGCCGCTGCTAAACGTGGCGGACAGCCGGATTCTCGCGACGCTGGTCGAAGGAGTGGTTTTGGTGATCAAGGGCGGAGAAACGTCGCGAGAGCTCGCGCGACGCGCGCAGATGTACGCCTCGGACGTGGGGGCGCGCGTGATTGGCGTGGTGCTGAACAACATCGACCTGCACCGCGAAGAGTATTCGTACTACTACCAGCACTATCACTACGACGCGTACGAGGCGCAGCCCAGCGACACAGCGAGCTGAGGCTCGCCTTGCCGGCGAGCCGCAAGCGCCGAAGAAAAGAGGACGCCATGCAGATTTATCTCGATTCAGCCGACCATCGCGAGATCGAAAAGTGGTCCGCGGCCGGAATCATCGATGGCGTAACGACGAATCCGAGCATTCTCTTCAAGGACGGCGTTTTCGACGCGGAAGAGGGAGCGCAGCGGCTGGCCAAGCTGCTGGGCGAGCGGCCGCTGAGCGTCGAAGTGACGTCCGACGATCCCACGGAGATGCTGGGGCAGGGGCGAGCCATCGCGCGGCACGCGGCGAACATCGTCGTAAAGATTCCCGTAACGAATTCGCGCGGCGAATCGTGCTTGAGCGTGATTCACGCGCTAAGCCGCGAAGCGATTGCGGTGAACACGACCGCGATTCTTTCTTTCAACCAAGCCATGCTGGCCGCGAAGGCGGGCGCGGCTTACGTAAGCATCTTCGCGGGACGGATTGCGGATGAGGGTAACGATCCTGCGGCAGTGATTCGCAACGTGCGGACATGGCTCGATGAATGGGAATCGAGCGCACGGATTATTGTGGGCAGCATCCGCACCGTGATGGACATTCAAAGCGCGGCGCTAGCCGGGGCACACATCATCACGATTCCGCCCCAATTTCTGCCAAAGATGGTGGACCACAAATACACGCGGGAAACCGTGCTGCAATTCAACCGCGACGCGGAGCGCGCGCTGGCACAAATGTCTGAAGCGCGCACGGCCGCGGCAGGATCGGGGTCGAACGGGCGATGACCCCGGCCCACGACCCTTCGAATGGAAGCGCGCGAAGCGCCGAGCAGCTGACAAGCACGGTGCCGAACCGCTCTTGCGCGGGCCGCAAAGCGCTGATTACCGGGATTACCGGCCAGGACGGGTCGTACCTCGCCGAATCCCTGCTCGCGAAGGGATACGAGGTTCACGGAATCAAGAGAAGGTCGAGCAGCTTCAACACCGGGCGCGTCGACCATCTGCTGCAGGACTGGCACGACCGCGACGCGCGGCTGTATTTGCATTTCGCGGATCTTTCGGACTCGACCAGCCTCGTCAAGCTGCTCTACCGCATCGCCCCCGACGAAATCTATCACCTGGGCGCGCAGAGCCACGTGCGCGTGAGCTTCGACATTCCCGAATACACGGGAGATGTGACGGCACTCGGAACCACGCGGCTGCTGGATGCGATTCGCGAGTCGGGAATCCGCGCGCGATTCTACAACGCGGGCAGCAGCGAAATGTTCGGGCAGTCGAATGAATATCCGCAGAACGAGCGGACGCCGTTTCGTCCGCGGAGCCCGTACGGCTGCGCGAAGCTGTACAGCTACTGGATGACGGCCAACGCGCGGGCGGGCTACGGGCTGTTCGGCGTGAACGGGATTCTGTTCAATCACGAGTCGCCACGGCGCGGCGAGATTTTCGTGAGCCGGAAGATCACGCGAGCGGTGGCGCGGATTCTGCATGGGCTACAGGAAAAGCTGTTCCTGGGGAATCTCGAGGCGCAAAGGGACTGGGGCTACGCGCCGGAGTATGTCGAGGGCATGTGGCAAATGCTGCAGCAGGCGGAGCCCGACGACTACGTGCTGGCAACGGGAGAGACGCATTCGGTGCGCGAGTTTGTCGAGCTGGCATTCGCGCAGGCCGGGCTCGACCCGGAGCAGCACGTCGAAATCGATCCGCAATATTACCGACCCACGGAAATCGACCGGCTGCTGGGCGACGCTTCGAAGGCCAAGGCAAAGCTTGGCTGGAGCCCGCGGACATGTTTCCGAGACCTGGTGAAGATCATGGTCGAGGCTGACATTCAACTGCTCGAAGACACACTGAGCGGAAAAACCGAGCGGCGAATGTACGCGAGGGCGGGCGAATGAGCGCGAAGCGAGACGGGGCGTGCCTCGAGTCGCCCGACTGGCCGGCCGGGAAGCGCATCGTGGTAACCGGCGGCGCGGGATTTCTCGGGCGGGCTGTTGTGAGCGCGCTCGCGGTGCGCGGCTGCCGTGAGATCACCATTCCGCGACACGCGCAGTGCGATCTTTCAAGGCGCGCGGACATTTTGCATCTGCTGAACCATACGCAGCCCGACGCAATCGTGCATTTGGCCGGAACGGTCGACAACCCTGCGCGGCGTGCCGACGCCGCGGAAAGCTTCCGCAACAACGTTCTGATGACGACACAACTGATGGACGCAGCATGCCGGCACGGAGTCGGGAAAATGGTTTGTATCGGGAGCGCGAGCTCGTATCCCGCGACCGCAAATGTGCCGCTGCGCGAGGAGAATTTGTTTAACGGGCTGCCGGAGGAGTCGCGCGCCGCGCACGGAATTGCGAAACGACTGCCGCTGATTCAGGCGCAGGCCTACCGGCGGCAGTACGGCTTCCGGTGCATCTTCCTGATTCCCACAAATTTCTACGGGCCCGGCGACAACTTCGACGCGGAGACGAGCTACGTGATTCCATCGCTCATCCGAAGATTTGTGGAGGCGGCAGAGTCGCGCGCGGCCGAGGTGACGCTGGGCGGCTCGGGAGCGTGCACGCGAGACTTCCTGCACGTGGAGGACTGCGCCGAAGGGATTGTGCGGGCGCTCGAGCGCTACGACAAGCCGGAAGCCGCGAATCTGGGAAGCGGAATCGAAACGCGAATCGACGAGATGGCAAGCAAGATCGCGCGGCTGGCGGGCTATGCGGGGCGCGTTTCGTGGGACCACGCGCGCGCGGACGGCCCTTCGCGGCGGTTGCTGGACACGGCGCGAGCGCGGCGGGAATTCGGATTCGAACCGCGATGGAGGCTCGACGACGGCCTGCGAGAGACGCTGGCGTGGTTCCGGTCGGAGAGAGAACGAACCGCGAGCGAATCGCAAGCGGTTGCGTCGGGTTCGCGAGCGTGAGGGAGGAATTGTGGCGGAAGTGATGGCGGAAAAGGAAACGATGCCAGCCGGAGTAAGAACGCGCAGGACGTGCCGGAGCTGCGACAGCGGCGCGCTTGTAGACGTGCTCGACTTCGGAAATCCGTTTGTCTCGAACTTCGCGGACGTGCCGGACGCTTCGCGCTGGCCACGCGTGCCACTCGAACTGGTGCTTTGCCGCGGGTGCGCGCTGCTGCAACTGCGGCACACAACGCCGAGCGAATGGTTGTATCGCCGCTACTGGTACAAGTCGGGGACGACCGCATCGATGCGTACAGCGCTGCGAGACATCACGCAGAAAGCAGCGCAGTTTGTGGGGCTGCAAAGCGGGGATTGCGTTCTGGATATCGGCTGCAACGACGGCACGCTGCTGCGGTCGTACGAGACGCCGGGAATCGAACGAGCCGGATTCGAGCCCGCGGAAAACCTTGCGAGCGAAGCGGCGCGCGACGGAAGCCGAATCATCAACGACTTTTTCAGCGCGCGGCACGTGAAGGACGAGCGGTTCCGAATCGTCACGTCGATCGCGATGTTCTACGACCTCGAGGATCCGAACCAGTTCGTCGCGGACGTGGCAGCGATTCTGGCGAAAGACGGCGTATGGGTGATCGAGATGCATTACCTGCCGATGATTGTGGAGCGCAACGCCTTCGATGCGGTGTGCCACGAGCACCTTGAATACTATTCGCTGCGTTCGCTCGAAACCCTGCTTGCCAGGCACAGGCTGGAGGTGGCGGACGTCGAGACAAACGAAGTGAATGGCGGAAGCGTTCGAACGTATGTGGTGCATCGCGGTTCTGCGGCGGCGAGCGTTTTCGAGCGCAAGGGACGCGTCGAAGGCGCGCGCGCCGCAGAGCGGCGACTGGGACTTGAGCAGCCCGGGACATATGAGGCGTTCGGGACGCGCGTGCGGCAGACGGGCAACCGGCTGCGGGCGTTCCTCGATGACGAAAGCGCGCGCGGCCGGGAAATTGCGGCTTACGGCGCGTCGACGAAGGGCAACACGCTGCTGCAGGTCTTCGGACTCGACAACGAAATCATCCGGAGCGCTGCGGAGCGCAATCCCGAAAAGTGGGGCAAGTACACGGTGGGAACGTGGATTCCGATTGTGTCCGAAGCGGAAGCGCGGGCGCATGCGAGCGATTTTCTGGTGTTGCCGTGGCACTTCCTGGCGGAAATTCGGGGCCGGGAGCGGGAATTCATCGAACGCGGAGGAAAACTGATTGCGCCGCTGCCCGAACCGCGAGTGATCGACGCATCGGGGACGCATCGACTGCCATGAGAGTGGGGATTCTTACGACCGAACTGATCGCGAACGGCGGCGCCGCGCGCCAGGCGTTGATGCTGGCGCAGTCGCTGGAGACGCTGGGGCACCGAGCGAGCGTCTACGCAATGGAGTACTGCGCTGAGAATTGCTATCCCGAGATTGCGCGGTCGATCGATATCCGGGCGGTCGAGCGAATTTCAGCGGCGGAGGTGGAGGCGCGCGCGAGGGAGCGTCACCACAACTTGCTGCGCGGCGTAAGGCGACATTTGGTGGCGAGCAGCCAACTGGCGCGGCTGGTCGATGAGCCCTGCGACATCCTGAATCCGCACGTGCGCGGCGCGACCCGCGCAGCGGTGATGTGCAAGCGGCGGACGGGGACGCCGGTGGTGTGGATGTGCGAGGACGCGCGCAATTGGGAGGAGCCGGGTTACCGGCCGTACTACTCGAAGCCGGTGCAATTCGTCTTCGATCACGCGATGGCGCAGGCAGAGCGGCGAGTGGTGCGCGAGATCGACCGGATTGTGACGCTCGATCATCGCGTGAAGGGAATTGTCGAGCGGTTTTACGGACGGCCAGCGGAAGTGGTGCGCAGCGGCGTCGACGTGAAGCGGTTCCGGCGGAACGTGGCAGCGCGCGAACAGATTCGCGAGCGGCACGGGATTGCGAGTGGAGATTTCCTGCTGTTGTGGCTGGGAATTCTCGAGCCGCACCGGCGGCTGGAAGATGCGATTGAGGCGATTCGGCTGCTGCATTTGAGCGGCGAAACGCGGTTTCGGCTGCTGATTGCAGGGTCGGCGGCAATCGCGCCAGGGTACGCGAAAGAGCTTCAAGAACTCGCGGCGAAGTACGGCCTCGGGGAGGCGGTGCAATTTCATCTCGAGGCAGTGCCGGAAGGCGAGATGGCGGACTACTACTCGGCGGGGGATGCGCTCATCTACCTGGCGGAGAATCAGTGCTGGGGACTGGGAATTTTCGAGGCGCTGGCGTGCGAGCTTCCGGTGATTGTGTCGCGGAGTTGCGGCGCGCATGAAGTGCTGGAGGATCGGCGGACGGCGATGCTGGTCGGGCCGCGTTCGCCGCAGGATGTGGCGCGCGCGCTGATTGAGCTTGCCGTGATGCCCCGCCGTGGCGCGAGCCAGGCGCGCGAAGCGCGAGCCGAGGTGCTCGAGCGGTTCACATGGGAGGCTTACGCGCGGAATCTGCTGCAAGTGTTCGATGGCGTGCTGTGCGGCCACGGCAAGGCAGCGACGCAAACTCACCGAGAGGCATTCGCATGAGCCTCGGGGCACGCGTGGGGCGCGCGATTTTCTGGAGCCAGGCAGGGCGTATGGTGGAAGCCGCGATTCTTTTTCTGTTTTCGCTGCTGCTGGCGCGCGTGCTGGGACCTTCGTCGTACGGGCTGTACGCGCTGGGGATGAGCCTGGCGGGTGTGCTCGGGTTCGTCACGTTGCTGGGCCTGGGGCCGGAAACACTGGGACGGTTTTTGCCGGAACTGGCGGCGGACGGGCGCGGCGGGCGCCCGGCGCGGTTGCTGCGGGCACTGCTTGTGATTCGTGGAGCGGCGATCGTCTCCGCCGCATGCCTGATTTTCCCTTTCCGTACAATCATTCTGGCGCGGTTCCACTTTCCGTTGATCCTTGAGTGTACTGCGGCCGTGCTGCTTGTCTTTGCCGGCCGGAGCGTGCTCGATCTGCTCACGTACTTTTCTTCGGGATTGCTCGAACTTCGCCGCGTTGCGCTCGCCAAGGTTGCTGCCGCCGCAGTGGCTCCCGCGCTGTTTGTCGGATTCTTGATTTCGGGACACGCGGGCGCAACCGCAGCCTGGGCTTCAGTCGCCGCGGGATCGCTCGCGGGCATCGTGATTCTCGGAGCTCCGCTGCTGGCGGAGCGTTCCGCTCCATTTGACCACCAGCAGGTTCCCATCCGCAGAATCCTCGCGTTCGGCCTGTTCGCCTGGGCCACGAATTTCTTCGTCTACATCCTGGGGGACAGCACGGACGTCCTGCTTCTCGGCTGGCTACTTCCGGACCGCGCCGCGATCGGACACTACGCGGTCGGCGCGAGAATCGTGTTCAGCATCACGGGACTCCTCCTGGGCTGGGCCGCCTTGGTAAGCGTCGCTTCGTTCAGCGAGTCTTATCAAAAGGGCGGGCCCGCAGGCCTCGCAAGAAGTGTCGAGGCGCAATGGAAGCTCGGGATCCTTTGCGTGGCGGGCCCGTTTCTGTTGCTGCTTCGCTACGCTCGCGCGATTATCACGACACTCTATTCCACAGAGTATGCCGCGAGTGTTCCCGTGATATGGGTTCTCTGCGGCTTCATGGGTTGCGCGGCGCTTCTCGGCTTTTCGTTGGGCACAAGCGCACTTTATGCGATCGGCCGAGAGCGTGTCGCTTGCCTGCTAGTGGCCGGCGCCGCGCTGTTCAACATCGTTGTGGAGGTTGTCCTCGTTCGCCGAATGGGAATCGTGGGTGCGGCAGTGGCGACAGGTCTGTCGTTTGTCGTTCTCGCTATCGCCTCTGATGTGGTGAGCCGCGCTTCCGTTCCGTGGCGTTTTCCTGTTGCATTCGGAGGGAAAGTAGTTGCGGCGGCTGCGGCGGCCCTTGTGCCGACTCTTTGGGTTCGTTCCGATTCTGTCTTCCTGGTCGCGGCGGGCTCGGTTGCGTGGAGCATCGCGTTCGTGCTGGGTTTATCGATTCTGAAGCCGCTCCATCAGCCTGAATCCGTCGCTCTTGGACGATTGAGCCCTCGTCTCGCGCGGCTTGCGGAATTCTTTGCTCCCCGGAATCTCGGAGTGGCCGCCGGAGGAGCGGAATGACAGCAATAAAGCCGCAGGCTTTTCGAATGCTGGTCGACTGGCGCCAGAGGATTCGAAAGGCTGGCGGAGATAGTCTGGCGCAGCATCATCCGCGTCTGCGAGCGGCTTTTCGCATGGCTTACCGCTCCATGTATCGCACGCTGGAACCCTCCGGGCTGCTCACGGCGGACGTTGGGGGGCTTCGCATGTCGGCGGACCCGAAGCAGCGCGATCTTGCGCTAATTCTCCTTGGAGAGCGCGCGTGGGAGCCGGAGCAAACCCGGCTGTTCGAATCCCTGCTCCGCCCAGGAATGGTTGTCGTCGACGTCGGCGCTCACGTTGGATACTACACGCTCCTTGCCGCACGTTGCGTGGGACGGAGCGGTCGCGTGTATGCGTTCGAGCCCGCGCCGAAGAATTTTGGCGTCCTGCAACACAACATCGCTCAAAACAATCTCGCGAACGTCGTGGCCGAGCAGCTGGCAGTAACGCGCCAGTCGAGTCTGGCGAAGTTCACGATTTCGGGAGTCGATTCCGCCTCACATACGCTGGCGACCTCGCTCGTGCGCGGGCGCGAGATCGAAGTGAGGACCGTGTCCCTTGACGACTATTTCGCGTCGAACGGCACTCCCATCGACGTGATGAAGCTCGATGCTGAGGGAGCGGAGGCCGACATCCTGGATGGCATGCCGCATCTGCTCGCACAAAACCAGAATCTAGTTTTGTTCACGGAGATTTACCCGCGGGCGATGGAAGCACTGGGAAATTCCCCCGAAGCGTTCCTCGAGAAGCTGGCCGAGCTCGGTTTCAGTGTCGTGCCGTTCGAAGAATCGAATCCGCACCAGACGCCGCTGGACGTGGGCCGGTTTTCCAGTTGGCTGGCTGAACTCCGCGCCCGCGGCACGGGGGTCAACCTACTTTGTCAGCGGGGCCACGCCTTCGAGGGTCGCGGCAGCAATTCCCAATCGAAGCAACCGGCGAAACCGCGCGTCTCCATTGCGATTCCCACGTACAACCGCGGCGCACTGCTCGAACGAACCCTCGCGAGCATCCTGGCCCAGCTTCCCGACGATTTCGAAGTGGTGATCTGCGATACCGGCTCAACCGACGATACGTGCACGCGCCTTGCCCGGATCGCGAGGAACAATCTCCGAGTGAGCGTTTTTTCTTTCGGGGCTCGACTGAGCCTCGACGAAGCGCTCCTTCGGCTTCTCGAACTGAGCCGCGGCGAATACATTTGGTTCTTCTCGAGCGACGACCGCATGCAGCCAGGTGCCACGCAAGCGGTGCGCGAGCGCATTATCAGCTCGAGCGAGCGGCCGGCGCTTGTCTACATCAACCAGGAGATCGTAAACGAAACTGGGGAGACACTGATTGCGTCGCAAGTCGGATTGGAAAGAGATCTCGATTTCGAGAACGGCCGCGAGATTCTCTCTCGGCTTGGCCTGAACCTCGGGTTTCTTTCGGCGAGTGTGATTCCCCTCGAAAGGGCTCGGCGGGTTGCATCGGCGCGAGACTTCATCGGAACGCGTTCGCTGAATCTGCACCTCTACCTGGAGTGCCTGCTCGAAGGGGGCCGCGCGCTGTACATCGCCAAGCCTCTTGTCCAAGCGCGACGAGCTTCCGGTGCGCCTCCTTACTCCTACTCCCAGGTCTTTGTCTCGGGCATCGTGAATATTCTGACGCACGCACGGCAGCGGGGCTTCGGCAGGTCTCACATTTATCGAGCGATGCACCGGATCATCGCGACGCAATACCTGCGCCTCGCGGTTTCGTGGCGCGCGGACGATCCGGCCGAACTGGCCCGCACTTTCCCGGTAATGCGCCGTGTCTGCTGGAAGTATCCGGCGTTTTGGCTGCTGGTGGTTCCGGTTCGAATGGCCCCTCGCTGGCTCGTGCGAGGAATTCGAAACCTGCTTCGCGAGTGGCGCGATCGGCGAATCCGCACGGACCAGGCACGGATATCGAAGCCCGAGCGCACGGAGTCGATCACTCGAACAGCGCGTGCATGACCTGGTTTGACGAGTCGAGGTCTGAAAAGGAGACAGGCTCTATTCGTTCCATGGCAATGCCGTACGGCATGGGTTGGGCAATACGCACCCGGTCTCATTCCGGGGCTGCAGCTTTGCCCGTTCCCGAGGGCATCCAGCTGCTCGGCCCGGTGTATTGGATTGCGGGCGGAATGTTGGCGGGCGTGTCGTTTCGCTATGGCGGTATTGAAGCGCTCACGATTGTGCTGGCCATTTTGGTCGCCCTTTGGGCTTTCGCCGATTCCCACAACGCGTTGGAGCTCTGCACATTGTTCATGGTCTATCTCTTCGTGTTCTTCCAACGGGAAGCGCCGCTCGGCGAAGAGCTGCCCGAGGAGTTTTTTTTCTGGGGTGCAGGCGTGGCATTGATTACCGCCGGGCTTTGCGGCGCAGCGCTGTTATCGAGCGGCACCTCCTGGCCTCTCGTCCGAAAGCGAATGACGTCGTGGCCGAGTCTGGCGATGTGGGCGATGCTGATCATGATTGTGGGAGCGGCAGCCAACGGACTTTTCCTCGGCAACCAGCCGTTTGCGGTTGTGCGCCAGCTGTTCGGATGCCTTCTTCTGCCGACGTACTACTTCATTGCTCTAGTCATCCTCCGCTCTTCGGACCAGGTTGCCCGCTGGCTGGTGCGGTCGAGCTGGGCTGTGGCGTTGGGGGCGGCTTGGTATGTGCTGAAGCTCCTGTCCGCCAGCATGGCGCGAGGCGTGTACTACCGCGAACAATCGCCGTTGACGGGATATGCGGGAGTTATCGGCGTCGTCGCATTTGCGGGAATCCTCGAGCAACGCAACTTGTGGCGGAAGGCCACAGCTTTTGTGCAGGCGTCGATCTGTTCGACCGCCATCGTTCTGATGGGAAACCGCGCGGCGCTTGCAAGCCTGACGATCGCGGCCGGCCTGCTCGTCATCGTATGCGTGCGACGAAGAGGATGGCTGGCCACGACGCTCGCCACGATCGTCGTGGCAAGCGCGATCGCCGGTGCGTTCTACTACGGTAACCGGTTTCTTGATAATCGTGGCATCGGCGGCGATATCGCGCGGCGATTCATCATCAAGGTTTCCGACGACCGGTCGTTCCAGGGACGCATGGCGCAAATGGACGCGGTGATGGACGTCATTCGAAAGCGGCCGGTGCTCGGCGCGGGCATGGGCAGCGAAACAGTGTTCGTTGCTCCCGAAGAAGGGCGCCTCCGGCTCACCTCCGTCGACAACGGCTGGGGCTACGTGATGCTGAAGACGGGGCTTCTTGGCCTCGCGATTTTCGTCGCGTTTCTTGCACTGATCCTGCGCGAGTCTCTGCGCAACCTGCTTCGTTCCACGCCCGGAACTCTTCGCTCGAACAGCCTCGCGCTGCTGGGCCTGCTGCTGTTCGGGCTCGTTGTGTTCTGGAGCGGCCCGTCGCTGCTCCACTTCACGAGCGCAGGCTTCTTCGGGACGGCACTTGCGGCCACGTCGGTATTGGCCGAATCGCGGCACGCGGCCGCCGCGGGAGGCGCGGAATGGCCGCGGTAATCACACTCGCGTTTTGGCTTGCGCTCGGCGTGATTCTCTACGTCTACGCGGGATATCCTCTGCTGATCGCTCTTGCCGCGCGCACGAGGCCTCGCCCTTCGCCACCGAAGATTTCTGGAGACGCGTGGCCGCGCCTGGCCGTCCTGATTCCTGCCTGCAACGAAGAGCGCTGGGTCGCGCGCAAGATTGAAAACAGTCTCGCGCTCGACTATCCCGCGGGGCGGCTGCGCATCGTGATGGCGTCCGACGGCTCGACCGACCGCACCGAAGAAATTGCGCGCACGTACGCATCGCGCGGCGTCGACGTGATTTCGTTTCCCACGCGCCAGGGCAAGCAGGAAGTGCTCAATCGCGTGATTCCACAGCTTTCGGAAGAGTTCATTCTTCTCACGGATGCAAATGCGCTGCTCGCTCCGCAAACCGCGCGCTCGATGGCGCGGCACTTCGCCGATCCGCTCGTCGGCTGCGTTGCGGGGCGGCGCGTCTGCGCGGTGCAGGAAAAGAGCGCGCCCAGCGCCGGCGAAAGCCTGTATTGGCGGTACGACTCGTGGCTCAAAGCAAACGAGACGCGCTTCCGCTCGTGCACCTGCGCCGACGGGCAGATTTACGCTGTCCGCCGAGCGGCGGTTGTGCGCGTCGAAAAGGGCGGCGAGGATTTCTTCATTCCCATGACGATGGTGGCGCGCGGCCTGCGCATCGTGTTCGATCCGGAGGCGCTTGCGGTGGTGCCCGCGGCCAGCGGCTTCGCGTCCGAGTTCCGCCGCAAAGTGCGCTCGCACACTTCGTTTCTGCTGAACGCGTGGAAGCTGCGCGGCCTGCTCGTTCCGGGGCGCAGTTCCGTGTGGTGGCAACTCCTTTCACACCACGTGCTGCGGATGGCCGTGCCTCCGGCGATGGCAATTCTCGCGGTCGCCTCTGCGGTGCTGGCGGCAGCCAACCCGTTCTACCGGGCAATGCTCTTCGCGCAGATCGCCTTCTATGCTCTCGCGGGTGCGGGATACCTGCTCGCGCGCGCGGGACGCCGGCCGAAGCTTTTCTACGTTCCTTTCTATTTTACGTTCGCGCAGCTTGCGCTCGGCGTCGCATGGCTCGCATGGATGGGTGGCCGGCGCGATTTTGCCTGGCAGCGCACGGAGCGTTTGCTGGATGCCAACTAAGATGAGTGAAACGCGGAGGAGGCAACCGTGAAGGCTCTGGTTACGGGCGGCGCCGGATTCATTGGTTCCCATATTGCGGACGCGCTGCTCGCGCGCGGCTGTGACGTGCGCGTGCTCGACAGCCTTGAGGCGCGCGTACATCCTCGCGGACGTCCGGCGTACGTCAGTCGCGACATCCACTTCGTTCAGGGAGACGTTCGCGACCGCGCCACGCTCGAGCACGCGCTCGAAGACGTCGACATTGTATTTCACGAGGCGGCCTATCAGGACTACATGCCCGATTACAGCCGCTTCTTTCACTCGAATGTGGTCAGCACAGCGCTGATCTTTGAAATCATTCGCGAGCGGCGCTTGCCCGTGCGCAAAATGATCGTTGCCTCGTCGCAATCCGTGTATGGCGAAGGCCGGTACACTTGCGCGGAGCATGGATTCATTCTTCCGGACGCGCGCGCCATCGATCAGCTCGATCGCGCCGAATGGGATTTGCAGTGCCCGCGCTGTGGCGGGCCGCTCGAGCCGGTTCCGCTGGTCGAATCGCATCCGAATCCGGCGGGAGCGTACGGCATTTCGAAATTCGCGCAGGAAATGACCGCGCTGCGCCTGGGCCGGCTGCTCGGAATTCATACGGCGGCGCTGCGCTACTCGATCGTCCAAGGCGCGCGACAGTCCTTCTATAACGCCTATTCCGGCATTTGCCGCATCTTTACGCGCGCATTTCGCAGCTGCAAGGCGCCGCTTGTGTTCGAGGACGGCCTGCAGCTTCGCGACTACATCCACGTCTCGGATGTGGTGGCCGCGAACCTCGCGGTGCTCGACGATCCGCGCGCGAATGGCCACGCGTTCAACGTCGGCAGCGGCCGCCCAACTACCGTGCTCGAATACGCCGCAACGCTGCAGAAGAAGATGAATGCGCCGGTCGCCCCGATGGTCACGGGAGCGTATCGCGTGGGCGACGTGCGGCACACGGTGTCGAGCTCGGCGAAGCTCGAGGCGCTCGGCTGGAAGTGCACTCAGGAGCTTGGCGAAATCTTCGACGATTATCTCGCGTGGCTCGATTCGGTGCCCGACGCAGGCGACTACGTCAGTACCGCGCTCGAAACGATGCAGCGCTCCGGCGTGGTGCGCCACGCGCGGCGAAAGGAGACAGCCGCCGTCGTCTAGTCCGCCATGGCCACGAAACCAATTTCGCATCCGGCCGTGCCAATCGCGGCGATCGCGGACCGGCGCAGCGTTCGGCGCGAGCGATTTGCGTCGCGGCTAGCCGCGCTTAGCCGGTCAAACGTCAAGAAGCTTCTCTTTCTTGGGGGCGATGTTGCGGCAGTTGTGGCGGCGCACGAGTTGGCGGAATCGTCGATGCGCCACTTGCTAGGCATTCCGGCGGCCTACTTGAATCCGTCGCGCTACTTCCTTTTCTATATCCCCTTTTTTACGGCGATGCTCTACCTGCTCGAAGGCTACAAGAGTCCCGACCTGCGCCGGCCGGAAAAGGAGCTCGAAATCCTGTTCAAGGGCGTCTCGCTGTCGTTCGTCGCGCTGGCCTGCGCGAACTTCGTTCTCTTCAAGGCTTCGGGATTTTCGCGCTACTTGCTGGTCACATGGTACGCGCTGACGCTGCTTTTTCTGCTGGCGGCGCGATTCGGATTGCGCTCTGGCTACGGCGCGCTGTGGCGGCGGGGAATGGCGCGGCAGAAGGCGCTGCTGCTTGGCTCGCGCGAAGGCCTTGCGGAATTCGAGCGGCGTCTTTCGATTCAGCGCCGAGCACCGTACGAAATTATGGCCGCGTTGCCGCAGAGCGTGACGGATCCTGCCGCGACTGCGGCATCCGCCTCCGCCTCGGAAGGATTGTCCGATGGCTGGCAGGAAGTGGCGCGCATGGCAGGCGTGCAGGTTGTGATCGTGAATTTGGAGGACGCGGAGCGCGGCGCGTCCGCGCATATCTTCGAAATCATTCGTGCCTGCCAGGCGATGAGCATCGAAGTGGAAGTCTATTCGAGCCTCTTCGGCACCACGGCGCTTCGTTACGAGCGCGACGAGTTTTCAGGCTACTTCCGCTTCTATGCGCCGCCGAAATGGTCGCGCGCCGCGCAACGGGCAGTGAAAACGTCGCTCGACGTCGCCATTGGCTTCGTCGGCAGCCTCGCCACGATTGCACTGATGCCGGTGATTGCGCTGCTGGTCAAACTGGAAGACGGCGGGCCGCTTTTCTACCGGCAGGAATACATCGGGACCGAGGGCACAGTGCAGCACTACCTGAAATTCCGCACCATGGTCGTCAACGCGCAGCAGGTTCTCGAAAGCGATCCGGCGCTGAAAGCAGAGTTCGAGCAGTCGTTCAAGCTGAAGCGCGATCCGCGCATCCTGCGTGTCGGCCATTTCCTGCGCAAGTTCAGCATCGACGAATTTCCGGAATTCTTCAGCCTGCTGACCGGACAGCTCACCTTTGTCGGACCGCGCACGCTTTCCTGGGCGCAGCGCGACCGCTACGGCGCGTTGCTTCCGAAATTGCTTTCGGTGAAGCCGGGCCTCACGGGCTTCTGGCAGGTGATGGGCCGGCAGACGACGACGTACGAGGAGAAAATTCAGATGGACATGTTCTACATCGATCATTGGTCCATCTGGCTCGACCTCGTGATCGTGGCCAAAACGTTTTGGGAGGTTGTGCGTGCGAATGGCGCTTACTGACGGACGCGCGCCCGCGCAAACATCCTCCGGGGAGAAACGATGATCATCACGCGAACGCCGTTCCGGTTGACGCTCGGAGGAGGCGGCACCGATCTGCCTTCGTTCTACCGGCACCACGGCGGATTCATTCTTGCGGTCGGCATCGATAAATACATGTATGTGAACATCAACACGCCGATTGTCGACGACAAGGTTCGCATCCGCTACACGAGCACGGAGATTGTCGACTCTGTCGAGGAAATCGAGCACACGCTCGCGCGGGAGGGCCTTCGCCATTTCGGAATCCAGAATGGAATCGAAATCGATTCGATTGCCGACATTCCCGCAGGGACGGGCCTCGGCTCATCCAGCTGCTACATGGTCGGCCTGCTCAATGGACTGCACACGCTGACGCAGCGCCAGGCTTGCGCCGAATTGCTGGCGGAAGAGGCCTGCCACATCGAACTCGAAGTCCTGAAGAAGCCCATCGGCAAGCAGGATCAGTACATGGCGGCGTTTGGCGGCATCACGATGCTCGAAATCGATCCCGGCGGCAAGGTTCACGCCACGCGGCTCGATCTCGAAGTCGATCTGGTCGAAGCGCTGGAAAACAATCTGCTCCTTTTCTTCACCGGCGAAACGCGCAATGCCACCACGATCCTCGCGCATCAGGACCAGAGCACGAAGCGCCGCGACGGCGTGGTGGTGTCGAGCCTGCTCGAAATCAAGGACATCGGAATCGAAATCCGCGACTCGATTGCGAAAGGCAATCTGACCCGGCTCGGCGAGCTGATGGACATTCATTGGCAGTCGAAGAAGCGGCTATCGAGCGGCATCACGAATCCGCAAATAGACGCCTGGTACGAGCTGGCGAAGAGCCACGGCGCAATCGGCGGAAAAATTTCCGGTGCGGGCGGCGGCGGCTTTCTGATGCTCTATTGCGAGGACCGCAAGGCGGAATTGCGCGAAGCGATGCGCAAAGCCGGCCTGCGCGAATTGCACTTCCGGTTCGATTTCGAGGGCAGCAAGGTGATTTTCGACATCGTCACACGCGATGGGCGCCTGGCCCACCTCGAACGGCAGAACCAGAAGGAACGCGCGCTCGCTCGCGCGACTGTGGGCGCGTGAAGGCTGAATCCCAGGAGCAGGTGAGATGAAAAACAGGGCTGTGCTTCTCGATCGCGATGGCGTCGTGAACCGCTACGTATATAACACGGAGTTTGGCACGGTGGACTCTCCGGCGCATCCGGATGAGTTCGATCTTTTTCCCGGAGTTGCGGAGGCGGTCGCAGAATTCAATCAGATGGGGATGCGCGTCGTGATCGTCTCGAATCAGCCCGGCATCGCCAAGGGCAAGTTCACTCCATGGCTCCTCGACGCCATCAACGAGAAAATGCGCGCGCAACTGGCGCTTGCGGATGCTCATCTCGATGGAATTCTCTACTGCCGGCACCATCCCGAGGCGGTCTTCGATGAATATCGCGTCGATTGCGATTGCCGCAAGCCGGAGCCTGGGCTTCTTCTTCGCGCGGCAAAGGAACACGACCTCGATCTCTCTCAATCGTTCATGATCGGCGATGATGTTCCCGACGTGCTCGCGGGCCGCGCAGCGGGAGTCGCCACGCTGCTGATCTCGCCGCACCGCTGCACGGTCTGCGAGGAGTTTTCCTCGCGCGGCGCGCATCCGGATTACGTGGTGCGCGACTTGAAAGGAGCTGCCGCGCTCGTCGACCGGATTCTCACCGGCGAAGAATCCGCTCCCAAGCGCGCGTTTGTGCCGCAGCCGTGTCTTCTTGCACCGCGAGACACCACGCACTCCGGCCGGTTTCTGCGCGAAACCGCCGAAATCGCCGCGGCCGTCGATTCGCAGCAAATCGAACAGCTTGCGCGGCTGCTTCGGTTGGTTCGCGACCGCGGCGGCAGGCTTTTTCTTCTCGGCGTTGGAGGCGGTGCGGGACATGCCTCGCACGCGGCGTGCGATTTCCGCAAGATCGCCGGCTTCGAGGCTTACGCTGTCACCGACAATGTGTCCGAGCTGACCGCCCGCATCAACGACGATGGCTGGGCCACGAGCTATCGCAACTGGCTGCGCGGGAGCCGGCTCGACCGCAACGACATGGTCATGGTGTTTTCCGTCGGCGGCGGCGACGCCGAGAAGAACATCAGCGTGAATCTGGTTCGCGCCGTGCAATATGCCCGCGAAATCGGATGCGCCGTAGGAGGCGTGGTGGGCCCGAACGGAGGCTACACCGCGGAGGCGGCTGACGCCTGCGTAATCGTTCCGGTGACGAACCACGACGCCGTAACGCCGCACACGGAAGCGTTTCAGGCTGTCGTCTGGCACTTGCTGGTGTCGCATCCGGTTCTCAAGGTTGCTGAAATGAAATGGGAGTCGGTCGACTCGAAGGCCGGCGAGCCTGCGGAAAAACCCAGCGAGAAGCGGGCGGTGGCTGTGTGAAGCCGCAGAAACGAATGCGAATGAAGCGCGGCACTGAAAGGCTCGTCGCGCGCCCGCGCGGATAAAATGTTCCGCAAGGTTCTCGAAATAGGCTTGGTCGCGGCGGTGGCGCTCGCCGTCGCGGGATTTGGAGGCACCGAGCCCGTTTCCTGGGCGCTCTCTCAGGACTTCGTCTTTCTTCTTGCCGCGGCGCTGATTTTGAACCCCGCAAAGGCGCTTGCTGGTTCAAGGAGCATCAGCTTCTGGGGCCTTGCCGCACTCGCCACATGGATCGCGTTTCAGTGGCTCGCAGCGCGGCAAGGAAAAATCGGCCTCGATGCACATTCGATCGAAACGCACGGGTTGACGTTCGCAGCGGGCATCGCTGGATTCTTTGTCGCGATGGAAGTGGCCCGCGACCGTGCAGCGCGCCGGCGCCTGGCCACTTCGCTGATTGCCCTTGCTCTTTTCGAGGCTGCATACGGCCTGGCGCAATATCCCGGCGGGTGGCAATTCATCTGGAGCTATCGACGCAAGTTCTACACGGGCAGCGCCACGGGAACTTACATCAACCACAATCACTTCGCGGGGCTGCTGGAAATGATCTTGCCTCTTTGCCTCGCGCTGGCGTTTTATCACTGGGGCAAAGCCGCGGGCTCGCGCAGCCGCAGCTTTGCCGCTCGGCTTGGCGAACCGGACGCGCTGAAGAGCCTCGTGCTCGTTCTCTCTGCGATCCTCCTCTTCGTCGCCATCGTATTCTCGTTCTCGCGCATGGGCCTGATTTCAGCGTGCGCGTCGCTGGCTGTCCTTGCCGCGCTCGGGTGGCCGCGGCACCGACGGAGCCGCGTCGACATCAAGCTCGTCGTCGCGTGCCTCGCAGTCAGCGTCGCCGTCGCCGCGTGGGTTGGCCCGGGTCCCGTTGTCGAGCATTTCGAGCGGCTCTCGCATGATGAGCCGCTTGCCGCGGGATCGAACGAAGGGCGCATGGCGCTGTGGCGAGACGCGGCGAAACTGATTCGCGCGCATCCCTGGGGCGGTTCGGGACTTGGCTGCTTCGAGTTTGCATTCACGCGGGTGCAGTCGACGCAACTCGCGCTCCTGATCGACCACGCGCACAACGATTATCTCGAGCTCACCGTCGAACTCGGCCTGCCCGCCGCGGCGCTTTTCTTCGCTCTACTGTTTTTCGCGGTTGCGCGATCGCTGCGAGCCGCAACGCGCGCGGAGTCCCGGCTGAATCGCGCGATTGGCGCAGGCGCGGCCGCGGGAGCCATCGCGCTGCTGATTCACAGCACCGCCGACTTCAATCTGTACATTCCCGCCAACATGCTGGTATTCGCCGTGGTGCTGGCGATCGGCTGCTCGATTCCGCTAAAGCAGCCCGCGGCGGAAGCAACCGCGGACTTGCGGCATCAGCGCGTCCGCACGAGCGAAACGTCGTCCACCCAAAGCGTTCCCGCGATTTGATTATCGAACTTCGTGCTCGGCGGCCTGTGAATCTGAATGACGAGCACGCGCGTCACAGGGCCCGTGGTGAATTCTGTGCGCTCCTCGTGCCAGGTGAAAGTGCCGGTCATTCCTGAGGTTTCGACGGAAATCTGCCGGTGGTCGAACGCGTCGTAAATCGCAAAGCGCGGGCCGCTGTCTGTGGTGATGTTGCTGCCGCGCGCGTAGGCGCTGAACGTGTACGGAGTAGAGGGTACGACGCGCACGTATTGTACGACGTGCGTGAATTCGAGGTTGTGCTTTCCGTCGAAATGAATGCAGAGCGAGCGCGAGCCTTCGTGCGCCTCCATCGAGTCGGTTGAAATGTCCGCGCCGCCCACTGGAACCAGGCGCCAGCCGAATCCGCCGTTGAGCGGAGCCGTTTCGAAGCCGCCGTTGCGGATGAGATTCGAATCGCCGGCGTCTGGCGGAACCCGTTCGGGATCGCGGCGGGCGATGTCGGACCAGACTCGCGCCATGTCGTCGACGTGATGCGCGTAGAGAAGACCGTCGAAGTAGCGGAAGGCGGTGTCGAGCTCGAAGCGTCCGGGCTGCGCGAGGAGCAGAGGCCAGACGGTGGCGGCTGCGTCGAGGCGGTTCGTGCCAACGAGGAAGTCGAGGTACGCGGCGAGTGTCGCAGGTTCATGCGGGACCGCATCAAGAATCAGGTTCGAAGGGATTCCTGCGCGCCACGCGAGGTCGAATGCTCCGGTCCACAGAGTCGAGTCGCCTTCGATCGCAAGCTCAAGCGGCGCGATGGCGCGGTCCGCGTCGCCCGAGCGAATCAGGAAATTCCCGTACATCCAATTGATTTCCGGCGAGCGCGGAAAAAGCCTAAGTCCGCGCGCGAAAGCGGAATCGGCCGCGGCGCGGTCTCCTGCAGCTTCGTAGGCGTTGCCCAGCAAGGCCCAGTTCATCGCGCGGTTGGGCGCGATGCGCACAGCGCGCTCGAGCGACGCAACGGCCTGTGAAGGATCCGAATCGGTCGATGCAGCAAGCGCTGCGGCTGCAGCAACAGGAAGGTCCGGATTCGGGGGATCCCACTCTTCAGCAGAGCGAATGCGCGAAAGGGATTCGCTGTCGCCAAGTCGAGTCGCGATGCCTTCCCGGGTGCCCTCGACGGCGAGGCAGAAAAGGACAAGGGCAAGAGCGATGCGGGGAATCCAGTCGCGCCGGCCAGGAGATGGATTTTCGGCCATGATTCGAGAGCGGGCAATTGAAGCGCCACAGCTGCCCGAAAATTCCACCGCCGGGCTGGCGTAAGTCGCTGACAGCGAGCCACTTAGCCCGCACCGCCGACCAGCGCCCGCTTCACGGATTCCCTATTTGGACCAGACCGCGAAGACCTGCCAGCACCCGAGCAAGAAGAGGAAAATCGCGAACGTGATGCGCATCCGATGCGGACTTAGCGAGGTGGCGATCTTGCTGCCGAGGATGCCTCCGAGGAAGACGCCAGGGATAATCAGCAGGCCGACCTTCACGTCGACGGCGTGCGCGCGGTAGTAGGTGAGGAAGGCGAGAAGGCCGGTGGGAGGAACGAGAGCGACGAGGCTGGTCCCCTGGGCGTTGTGCTGCCCGAAGGCGAACAGCAGGACGAGCAGCGGCACCAGGAGAACTCCACCACCGACACCGAAGAGGCCGCTACAGACTCCCACGAGAAACGCGACGCCAAAGATTCCCCAGAGGCGGAGAGTCGCTTTAGGCATGTTCCTCGTTTGCGGCATCGCGGCGGCGCGACTGGCGCCAAAGCATCGCGGCGGAGAACATCAGAAAGACGCCGAAGAGCGACTGGAGCACGCGCGAGGAGATTCCCAGAGCGATGCGTCCTCCAAAGTAACCGCCGAGCAGGAATCCCACGGCACAGACGATTCCCGCGCGTAGATCGACCTCGTGCTTCTTCCAATAGACGGCGAGGGCGCCGAGGCCGAGCGGCGGAAGCAGGATGAAGAGCGAGGTTCCCTGGGCGATGTGCTGGTCCATGCCGAGGAGATAAACGAGAGCGGGAACGATGACGATGCCGCCGCCAATGCCCATCAGCCCAACGAGGATGCCCGCTCCCAAGCCCAGCAGAATCACGAGGGCGAAGTGCATGCGCGACAGGCTCCTTTGGGATGCGATTCCGAGGCGCGCCATCTTCCCGCAAATGGCGGTCGGGGAGCAACGTGGGATTCGAAAAAGGGCGGACGCAAAAGCAAATTCGAAGTCCTTGATTCCGGATGGGGAGCGAAACTGCTTTCTCGGACCGCGGGGGCGAGGGGATAATACGCGCCGGACGCGGCCCGGCGGGAGAAACGGGGCGAGTGCCGCGGCAAGGAGACAAATCATGAGCTGGAAGATCGGCAAGCCAGGCTGGATGACACGACGAGAACTATTCGGCGCGGCGTCCGCAACTGCTGCGGGAATGACGGCGTGGAGCCTGGCAGGAGCATCGCGCGTAGCCGCGCAGAAAGCGCCGGGAAAGCACGAGCCGCTCGAAAATTTCAAATATGACATCGAGGCGTCGGAGGGCTGGGTGGGCGAAGCCGGCTCGGCAAAGGAAGCGAATGTAAGCGAGTTTCCCGTGTCGAAGAGCCTCGCGGGCGTGTCGATGCGCCTGAAGCCGGGCGGCCTGCGCGAACTGCACTGGCACGCGACGGCCGCGGAATGGGCATATGTGGTGGAGGGAAACGTACGGACGACGGTAATCGCGCCGAACGGCCAGGCGGAGTCTGCGGACTTCGGCCCGGGCGACGTGTGGTACTTCCCAAAAGGGCACGGCCACGCACTCCAGTGCCTGGGGCCCGGCGACGCTCACTTTGTGCTGGTGTTCGATGACGGGGAATTTTCGGAGTTCGGTACATTCAGCATCACGGACTGGCTGGGGCACACGCCCGCGGCGGTGGTATCGCGAAACTTGGCGACGACGGAAGCCGTCGCAGCGGGGCTGCCGAAGCAAGAGCTTTACATCACGCCGGGAAAAATTCCGCCGGCGATTCCGGAAAATTTGCGCAACGGCGATCCGCTCGCTAACCAGTCTCCGCACAAATTCCGACTCGGAGCGATGAAGCCGATGATGTTTCCGGGAGGCGAGGAGCGAATCGTGTCGTCGGTGGAGTTCCCGATTCAGAAGACGGTGACGGGAGTGGTGCAGGACCTGAAGCCGGGAGCGCTGCGCGAGCTGCATTGGCATCCGAACGCGGATGAGTGGCAGTTTTATCTTGCGGGCCAGTCGCGCGTGACGATTTTCGGGGCGCACGGGCGAACGGCGACAGAGGAGTTCAAGCCGGGGCAGGTTGCATTTATCCGGCAAGGGTTCGGGCATTTCGTCGAACAGGTGGGCGACGAGCCGACGCGGATCCTGATCGTGTTCAACAGCCCGGTGTATGAAGAGATTTCGATTTCGGGATGGCTCGCTGCGAATCCGCCGTCGCTCATCGCGGACAATTTCAAGCTGACGCCAGAGCAGGTGTCGCGCCTGCCGAAGAGCGCGCTGGGTATCCTGGGTTGATGCGGTCTCTTTCCTCTATTGCGAATGCGGCAGCGAAACAGAAGTGGTCTTCGTGGGACTGGTTGGAGCGCCCGGCTTCGCCTGCGGCACTGGCTTCGGCGGCGTCTTCACCGCCGGAGTCGGAGGTGCCCCCTGCGTGAGGCCTTGCTCGGCCGCGTCCGCGGGAGGCGCCGTGTCCGGCGTATCGACCTGCACCTGCTTCGCGAGAGCCAGCCTTTCGAGCGGCGTCACGTTCTGAAACTCCTCGACCGGCATTCCATGCAAAGCGCCCTGCATGAACTCGAGCCAGATCGGCAGCGCCGCCCTCGCGCCCGTCTCCTTCTTTCCCAGCGAGACGCGCTTATCGTCGTTGCCCACCCAGACGCCCGCCGTGATTTGCGGCGTGAAGCCGATATACCACGCGTCCGTGAAATCGTTCGTCGTTCCGGTCTTTCCCCCTGACGGCCGGCCCAGTTCCTTCGCGCGCACTCCGGTCCCGAACTGCACCACTTCTTCAAGCATCGCGGTCATCGTCCGCGCAATGTCCGGCGGCATCACGTCGGTCACCTGCGGCCGGTCTTCTTCGAGCATGGCGCCGTCGTACGACGTCACGCGGCGAATGTAATGCGGCTCGATGTGAATGCCGTCATCCGGAAACACGGTAAACGCCGACGTGTGCTCGATCAGCGAAAGGTCCGCCGCGCCGAGCGCGAGCGGAAGATATGGCGGAAGCGGGCTCGTGATTCCGCATTTCCGCGCGAGATCGATCACATTCTGGATTCCCACCCTGTCGAGGAGCCGCACGGCGGGCACGTTGCGCGAATCTGCTAGAGCGCGCCGCAGTGTAATTCGTCCCTCGAACCTCTCGTCGTAATTGTGCGGCGAGTATTCCTGCCCGCCGCTGCGAAACGTAATCGGCTCATCGACCACGGTGTCGAACGGCGTCGCTCCTTGCTCCAGCGCCGTCGCATAGACGTACACCTTGAAGGAGCTTCCCGTCTGCCGCTCTGCCTGCGTCGCGCGATTGAATTTCGACTCGTCGAAGTCGTAGCCGCCCACCATCGCCTTGATCTCTCCGGTGGGATTGTCGATCGCCAGCAGGGAGGCCTGCGCGGCCGGCTCTTGCTCCAACTCCACTCGCGCGGTGATTCCTGAAATTTCTTTGATCGAGACCACCACCAGGTCGCCCACGCTCAGGAGCTGCTGCGGCGATTTCCTTTCCGTCCAGGCGAAGTCCGCGGGAGTGAGCATCGCGCGGTACTGACCGATCTTGATCGTGGCGAAGGTCGGCTGCACGTTGGTCACGAGCCCGGTGACGTAATCGCCCTTCTCAATCGCGCTGCGCCAGTCGTCGCTTTGATATTTGTCGAGCGTCCCGAGATGGTCGCGCAGGATATTCGGCAGATTGCCGCGCCAGCCGTGCCGCCGGTCGTATGCGTGCAGGCCGTCGCGCACCGCCTGATCCGCAGCCTTCTGCATCTGCACATTCAGCGTTGTGTAGACTCGCAAGCCCTGCTCGTGAACCGCCGCGGTCCCGTACGTATGCTCGAGATATTGCCGGATTTCCTCGACGAAATACGGCGCCAGGTCGCTGCGCCCGTTCGAGATCCGCAATCCGAGCGGCTCGTGGCTTGCCGCCTCGGCCTGCGCCGCCGTCACTTTGTGGTCGTGCGCCATCAGCGAGAGCACCAGATTGCGCCGAGCCAGCGCGCGCTCGGGATGCACGATGGGCGAATACACCGGCCCACGGATGATCGCGGCAAGCGTGGCGGCCTCGGCCAGCGTCACTTGCGAGGCGGGCTTGCTGAAATAATATTCGGACGCCGCTTCGAACCCGTAGTTTCCCGATCCCAGATAAATCTGATTGCAGTACATCGTGAAAATCTGTTCCTTCGTGTAATGCCGCTCGATCTGGATCGCCAGAATGGTCTCCTGCAGCTTGCGATGGAAGCTCTTGTCGGAGCGGTTCAGGAAAAGCCCGCCCGCCAGCTGCATCGTCAACGTGCTCGCGCCTTCCTTGATCTGATGGTGGCGCAAGTCGTGCCACGCGGCTTCGAGCACGCGCGGAAAATCCACGCCCCAGTGCTCTTCAAAATGCTGATCCTCGGTTGTGAGGATGGCGTCTCTCAGTATTTTGGGAATCTGGTTGTAAGTCAGCAGGATTCGCCGCTGCAGCGCAAACGTACCGATCGATTGCCCATCGTCGGCATACAGCTCGGTCACCACATTCGGACGATAGTCTTCCAGCGCGCGGATTTCCGGCAGGTCGCTCGTGTAAACGAACAGCAGCCCGGCAGCCGCTCCCACGCCAATCGCGCACAGCACCAGAAACGAAAACGCAAGCCGGCCAAACAGAGTCCCGCTCGCAATTCTCACGATTGCGCGGTTATTTTCCATCGGCTTGCAATTTTACCGCATCTGCTTGGGCCCGGCGGGAATCACGTCGAAGAGTGTTTACAAACCCGTTGCGGAAGAGGAACCCGAGGTTGCCGCCCTACATAGGCAGATGAATCGCTGTGTTTCTCCCTGTCTTCGCCGCTTCGTAGATCGCTTCCATCACGGCGACGTCGCGCAGGCCCGTGACGCCGTCGGGCTCAGGCTCGCGATTCTTACGCACGCACTCGGCCAGATGATCCAACTCGAGATGAAATTCCTCCACCGGCTGGTAGACCTTGCCGAACCATTTCTTCCCGATTTGCCCGAACAGCCGCCGCTCTTCATTGTACGCATACGCCGGATCGAGCGCCACCCAGCCCTTCTCGGCGTGAATTTGCAGAAACGATGCCTTCGCCGCCCCGAAGCTGCTTGAGGCCTGCACGTAGAGCCCGTCTGGAAATTTCAGTTGGAACGAAATGCTCTCCTCCACCTCTTTGAACCGCTCCGGCTGCGACGTCCACGAATATGCCGACGCCTCCATCGGTTCCAGCCCCGTGAGCCAGCGGATTGTATTCACGCAGTAGACGCCCACGTCCAGCAGCGACCCGCCGCCCGAAAGCTCCCGGTTGAAATGCCACACCTGCTGCGCCGGAAGATTGAAGGTAAACGCCGAATGAATGAGCTTCAGTGGCCCGAGCTTGCCGCCATCAATCAGCTTCTTCAAGGCGACGCTGGCTGGCTCGAAATATTTCCGGTACGCCGTCATCAGCTTCACGCGATTCTTGCGGCACGCCTGCACCATTTGCCGGCACTCTTCGGCCGTGTTCGCCAGCGGCTTCTCGCACAGGACGTGCTTCCCCGCGGCCGCAGCCCGCACGGCGAAATTCACATGCGTGCTGTTGTTGGTGGCGATGTAGACGGCTTCAACTTCGGGTTTCCGGAGGCATTCCTCAAAACGGTCGTAGGTGAAATAGCTCGCGGCGCGAAACTTGCGCGCCAGCCGCTGCGCTTTCTTCTCGTCGCCGCTAACCAGGGCAATCAGCCGCGACTTCTTGGCGTGACGGAACGCCGGCAGCACGGCGTGCTCTGCGATGTGCCCCAGGCCGATGACCGCATACCCAACCTTCGTCGCCACTCGCTCAGCTCGCCGCCGCTATCGCACGGTCCGCCTCTTCCACCGTCGGGTACGGCCGGAAGAGTTGCGCCACGTGCGTCATGTCCACCAGCGCCTTCACCTGCTCATTCATCCCGGCGAACGCCAGTTTTCTCTGCGCGCGCTGCGCCGAGACGAAGGCGCCCACCATCGCTCCCAAGCCCGCCGAATCCACATAGGGCACTCCCGTGAAATCCACGATGACGAGAGGCGACGCGTCGCTCCGCACTGTGTCCTGGAATTGAAAGACCGTGTGGATGTTGAGCGGGCCCTTCAGTTGCAGGATCTTCGCGCCCGAGCGAATTCCCGACGCGGTTCCGATTTGCATGTTTTCGTTGGCCATCGCGCCCGGCATTCTAGCGAAATCCCCTGTCAGAGTAATATGAATATTGCATTACAAGCACCCCAGGTCCCTTTTTTTCGTGAGCGGAGACCCTGTTTTCGCTGTCCGTTCGGCAGGGGAAACTGCCGCTGGACAGACTTCCGCGAAATCTCTAATCTACGTTGTACCGTCGCGTTCGGAGACGCGTCCCATCCATGAAGTGTAAAAACATCCTGGAGGCGATGTTCAATACGCCTCTGGTTCGCCTCAACCGCCTGACGAAGGATATTCCGGCCGAAGTTTACGTCAAGGCCGATTACATGAATCCCGGCGGCTCGGTGAAGGACCGCATAGGCGTCTGGATGATTGATGATGCCGAGCGCCGCGGATTGCTCAAGCCTGGCGGCACGATCATCGAGGGAACCTCTGGCAATACGGGCATGGGCCTCGCGCTCGTCGCCTGCGTTCGCGGTTACAAGGTCGTCTTCACCATTACGGACAAGCAGTCGCGCGAGAAGATCGACCTGCTCAAGGCTTTCGGCGCCGAAGTGATCGTCTGCCCCACCGCCGTCGAGCCGGAAGACCCGCGCAGCTATTATTCGGTGGCGAAGAAACTTGCGCGCGAGATTCCGAACGCCTTCTATCCCAACCAGTACGAAAACCAGATGAATCCCGAGGCCCACTATCACACCACCGGCCCGGAGATCTGGAAAGACAGCGAAGGAAAGATCACCCATTTCGTTTGCGGCATGGGGACCGGCGGTACGATCAGCGGCGTCGGCAAATACCTGAAGGAACAGAATCCGAACGTCAAGATCGTCGGCGTCGATCCCTACGGCTCGCTCTACTACGAGTACGTCAAGACCGGCAAGATCGGCAAAGCGCTGACGTACGTTGTCGAAGGAATTGGCGAGGATATTTTCCCCAGCACGATGCACTTCAACGTGCTCGACGACGTCCTTCAGGTTCACGACGAGGAATGTTTTGTCTGGGCGCGCAAGCTCGCCAAGCTCGAGGGAATTTTCACCGGCGGCTCCGGCGGAGGCTGCGTTTCGGCGGCCTTCAAAGTTGCAAAGGAATGTAAGAAGGGCGACTTTGTTGTGGCCTTCCTTCCCGATTCAGGCTCGCGCTACCTCAGCAAGGTTTACAACGATGGCTGGATGCGCGAGCACGGCTACACCGAGGCCGAAGTCGCTCTCACGGCCGCGGACGTGGTGCGCGTGAAGCGTCAGAACGGCAAGGCGCGTGAGCTTATCGTGGCGCGGCCGTATCAGACCGTCTTCCACGCGCTGCACACGATGCAGCAGCAGGATATTTCGCAGCTTCCGGTTTTCGAGGAAGAGAATCTCATCGGCACCGTCTTCGAGGACCAGATCCTCAACCTCGCGCTTCAGGGGAAAGATCTGCGCAAACTCGTGATTCGCGAAGTGATGGGCGCGCCTCTGCCGCAGGTGCCCGCCACGGCGCCCGTCGAGCGGATTACGTATATCCTCAGCCACGATAGCCCCGCGGTCTTCGTCGAGATGAACGGCGGAAAGTTCGAAGTTCTCACGAAGTTCGACTTGATGGATACCGTCGCCGGCTTGGTCGGCAACAAACGCTGAGGCCGACTCCCCGGGGTGGCTTGGAGTTGCTCAAGTGACGATCGCTGACCAACGCGGGTGCTACTGATCCTTGTCGGGCTGGTTGGGGTCCTTGTTGGCTTCCTTCGGATCGCCGATTTTCTGGCTTGCACCGACCCAGAAAAGTTTGAAATTGCTGAAGTGGTGGTAGTAGTGCAGGAAGTGGCCCTCGTATTGATAGTAGGTGTCCACATTCTCTGGAAGCCACAAGTCGACGTTGTGCGCGTGGAACGAAACCTGCTTGTAATCGATCGAGAAGTGCTCGCGGCGCAGATCGATCGGCGTGATCGCCTTCACGAGATCCGTGTCGAGATGAAGTACCTCGCCCCCCTTTTGCGACACCCATGCACGCCCCTTCAAGGGCAACGAATGAGCGCCCTTGGGAGTGTCAAAGGTCGCGAGCACGCTTGGCTGGTCCGGCTTCTGGACAAAGTGGATGACCCACGCCGGCTGATCGTTCCAAGTGCCCAATCCCTCGCACTTCCAGTCCAAGGTGTGCTGTACCTCGGGGTGGAACACCAATGCCATCGCGGTAGCGTTTCCATCCTGCTGTAGGAGTCCGGGGAGTTGAGTCTCAGACGTTCCCTGGCTGCGTATCTCCTTCACATCAAACACCGACGGCGTTACGCGCTCGATCACCACCAGGTAGCCGAACGAATCTTGAGCAGGCTTTTGGAGTTCACCCTTTTTGTTGGTCTCGACGCGCTGAAAATCCTCCGTCGCAGTGAACTGCTGCAGATTCGAAATCATCTGCTCTGCGTTTGCTCCCGCCGTCGTGAGGATTTGTTCGAGCGGGCAGGTCGCGGTCGAAACGACGAACGGCTTGGAGAGGTCAACGTCGGGCGGCGCCCAATCCGGCTTGGGCGGGATTTCCACCGCGGGCATCGATGAGAGCGCCATATTCGCTCCGACCGGGAACGATTGACTCATGTCAACGGGCAGACCGGGTTTTGCAGGTTCGCGCAACAACTTGATCCAATCCTGGACAGCCTTGATGTTTGAATCTTCAGGATACTGCTCCGCGAACATTTCGAACTCTTGGGCGGCCTCCTCGCGTTCCCCCAAACCCGCAAGCGCCTGGGCGAGAATGGCGCGGGCGTGTCCGGCGTCTTTCTTGCCTACCTTCAGCGCTTGCTCGGAATGGTCACGCGCCTCCTGATATCTCTTTTCTCCCAGATAAGCGGCAGCGAGCGTCCATTCGGATCTCCAGGAATTGGTGTCCATCTGAACCGCTTTGCTCAAGACCTCCGCCGCGCCTGCATTGTCGCCCAATTGATAGCGCGCGGTTCCTAAAGCTTCAAGTGCCGCAGCCTGGTGCGGATCGGTCGAAACCGACTTTTCGAGATAAGGCTTTGATTCCTTGAAGTTGTTGGTTAGGAGATACGTGAGGCCCATCACGTATTGAACGTACGGATTGTCCGGGGCCCACTGGATCGCCTTTTGAGCATGCTTTCGCGCGGATTCGACTTTGCCTGCTTGCAGATCTTCGAGCGAGTGCTGAATCTCCTTGGCCGCCCGTGGCGCCAGGATAAATTGTCCCTCGGGGCGGTGGAACACAAGTTCCTGATCCACTGGGTGCATGAAAACGATCACGCTGGCCGCTGCACCCCGCGTGTTTGGCATCCGGACCGTCTCGTGGCCGACCGTATAGCCCGTTGCTGAGACCAAGACTTCGTAGTCGTTGCCGATGCTGATCCCGCTGAAAAGCCAGCCGTCGCCTGTGGGCACAGGCTGATTCTCCATGGGAACGCCGCCTGCGGTCGATCGGATCCGAATTACTGGCGTCACGTGCCTGGGCAGCGGTTGACCGTCTTCGGTTCGGAGGTAAACCATCACCGTTCCGAACACGGTGGGATCGAAGGCGGCGCCGATGGTACCCGCCGCTGCTCCGGGAGGGCCTGCGGGTCCTGCGCCTGCCATTACACCCTGCGCAAGAGTTGGCAGCGATACAGCGGAGACGACAAGTGCAACGCAGAGCAGCTTAGGAAGGGTCGATTTCATCCTTCCCCCTTTCCCATGTGATGCCGAGAGGCCCGAGGAATACTAGTGAGTCTCAGCAGTGTTGGCACAAACGATACTCGCTCCGACTCTGGGGTGTCAATATGCCGGAGGTACCGAATGTGATTAGTGACCGGAGCGGCAGGAGGAAGCATCGCTAGAGTCCCGGGGGAGGCAGAATGGGCGGACGCTCGGTGCCTTTGCGGCGCTTCTGGACCTCGATTTCGGAGAAGAGCATGGCCGGGGCGGCGGCGGCGACCGGAACCTGCCCGGACTCGGCGCCGCAGATGCCGTTGAAGACATGAAGGGTGTCGCCGGTAAGGACGATGTTGTTCAGAGAAAGCAGCGGCGTGCCGACGATATCGACGCCGCGAACGAGTTCGTCCGGTCGGCCGTCTGCATAGACGCGCCAGACCATCACTGGGATCACCTGGAAGGCCTGAGGCAAGGCGCGCTGCGTGAGCGTGAAGCCGCCCTGAATGTCCTCGAAGTACAAGCCGTAGGGTTTGTTCTGCTTCTTGATCTCTTCGATGAATTTCTGCCGGAGCTCGGAATCCTTCACGGTGTTTGTCGACGTGACGATCAGGTTGCCCTGGCGTCCGGTGGGCATCAGTCCCGGCTGGCGGCGGCCGTGACCATTCGAGTGGCTGAAATTGGTGATGGGCATGCGCGACATCAGGAAATTCTTCAGGATGCCGTCCTGGACGGCGACCACGCGCTCGGCCGGAACGCCTTCATCATCGTAATCGTAGAAGCCGGCGAGCTTCACGCCGTTGAGCTCGCGCATCGTGGGATCGTCGACAACGCTGAGAAATTTCGGCAGCACCAGTTGATTCACTTTCTTCGTAAACGTCTGGCCCTCGGTCTCCTCGCGCTGGCGATGACCTTCGAGCCGATGACCGAGAACCTCGTGGAAGAAGACGGCGGCGGCGCGCCCCGAAAGCAGCGCGGGGCCGGCGTAAGGCTCGGCTGCTGGAGCGGCGCGCAGAGCCTTGAGGTCGGCGGAGATTTTGTCGACCGTGGCCGCGAGCGAGGCTTCCGACGGAAGTTGATCCGCGGAAGGAGCCTCGTAGGATTCGACGCGCATGAGATCCATGCCATCGTCGGCACGCGTTTCCGCCTGAATGATCAGGCGGCTGATGGCCGCGGGACGGACGAGCGCGGTGCCCTCACTGGTGGTCAGGTACGAACGACTCGCATCGGATTGCAGAAAGACAAGCGAACGGTAGACCTGCGGAAACTTGAGAAATTCCGCGGACGTTTTTCGCAGGCGGTCTTCCCAGGCCTTTTGATCGATCGAGGCGCTGAAGCGCGCTTCGTCGATGTGATTCTCGGGCGGATCCTGCGAGAAATCGGGAGACTTGTCCTCTTCCTCGGAGCGGACGGCCTGGTCGGTCTTCACGCGGAGGAAGGCGGCGGAGGCGCGCTCGTATTCGTGATCGGTGAGCTGCCAGAGAACGCGCGCCGTGGCGTCGGGATCGTCGTCGAGGGGAAGGAGGCCGGACGTAATGCCGGAGGGGCGGCTCTGGCTGTGCGTATTGTCCAGCGCGGCTGAGCCCACGCGCATGATGACGTCCGCTTCGCGGCGGGCGACTTTGGTTGAGAAAATGAGGCTGCCGCTGGAAGCTCTGATTCCGTAGCCGGTGGCGTCCGTGACGGTGTAGCTGAGGTAGTAGGGAGCCGGGTCGGACTTGGCGAGCGAGGTGGTGGCGCGCTTCAGTTCGTGCTGCATGGTGTCGAGGAGAACGTCACGAACGGGCGCGGAGGACAGAGCGCCGATGGGAAAAGCGCAGGCGAGCAGGAGAAGGGGAAGGATGGGCCGGATAAGGGTTCGGTTCATTCGAATCGCAAGTTGCCGAGAAAAAGAGAAGCGCCAATCTAGCACAGGTGAGGGAGAACGGGATAGCGATAGAAAAAGTGGATGACGCGGGAAGAACTGCGAAAAAAAGGACGGGAGTTTGTATAGATTAGAAAAATACAAGCTGCTGATTCGATGAGGGTTGCGGGGATTTCTAATATTCTCTGTATAGATTAGAAAATGACGGGATCGAGGCAAGAGATTAAGGGTTGCAGGGAGGTCCGGGGTGGCGTTCCCGGGAACGAGCAGCCCTGCCAACCGTAGATTAAGCATGGTCCCGGTCCTTTGTTTTCAACGACTTACGGGGAATTTTAATCCCCGAACCGTAGATCAAAGTTCGCTGGGATTTCGCCGAGGGCTCGCGCATTGGCAGGGGAGGGATCCCTCGACTCGCGATGCTCGCTCGGGACGAGGATGCTCGTCGCATCCTCGTTTTAATCCGCGAACCGTAGATTAAGCCCCCAGTGGCAAGTGACGAGTGGCCGGAGCGGACAATGATCCTCGCTTTTGTTGCGATTAGGAAAACGTAAGTTGATGAGGGGGCGGGAGTTAGGGGGATTTCTAATTCTGGAGTGTTGCGATTAGACTTTCGATTCCCCCAGCAGCGGCCCATGGGCGGGCTCCTCGAAGGCGTGAGACGGAACGCCAAAGTAAAAACGAGATATGTTAGCACATCCGTAAACACAAGTCAATAGGAAAGAATTTGCCGGTTAGCGTCAACATTTATAACGTCGGACTCAAGGAGAGGCCGCGGAAGCGCCGTGTTGATTCTACGAGGGTTACGGCAGGCCGGGGCTGGCCAAGCCGGTTCAGGCGGACCCGGAGGCGGCCGCGCCGGAGCCGGAGTGTGCGCGAAGGAAACTGAGAGTCTTCGCGTTGAATTCCTCGACCTTTTCATAGAGTGGAGCGTGGGAAGCGCCTTCGAAGACGAGCATGCTGGAATTGCGGATCTTCGACCTCATGCGATCGGCGAAGCGAATCGAGGTGACCATGTCAAAGCGGCCGAAGGTGATGAGAGTGGGCGCGGTGATACGGTCGAGGTGGGATTCGACGTCGTGGGCGAGGACTGCGTTCGATTGCAGCATGAAATCCGCGACAGACTGAGCGGGGCGGCTGCGGACGAAGTCGGCGAGAGACTGAATGAATTCGGGCTTGGCGGCATAGAGTTCGGGCGTGAAGCACCAGGGGAAGAGCGCGCGAATCACCATTTCGGGCACGCTGTCGAGCGCCTTCGCGGCGATCTGCCAACTCTTGACGACGGTGTCGATGAAGGGGTCGGTTTTCGTCCAGGCGCTGTGGAGGGAGAGGGAGGCGACACTTTCGGGATAGTTCACAGCGAGCCACTGGCCGACGGCTGCGCCGAAAGAAAGGCCGGAGATGTGGGCTTTCTTGATGCCGAGAGCGCGCATGAAGGCGGCAACATCTTCGGCTAGAACCTCGAAGGAGTAGGGGGCGGAGGGTTTGTCGGAGGCGCCGGTGCCGCGAAGGTCGAGGGAGATGCAGGTGAAGTGCTTGGCGTACTCGGCGACCTGGAAAGCGTAGCAGGCGTGCTCCGCGGCGAGATAGGGAATGAGGATGAGCGGTTCGCCGGAGCCCTGCTGTTCATAATTCATGGTGATGCCATTGGCTTTTGCGGTAGGCATGGAATTTTCTCTCCTGATGGAGCGAGCGCTGGGAGTGCTCGCGTGACGTTGGAGGGATGGTGCGACGGATGGGAGGGAAAGTCAATGAGGGGAGAATTTCAAAGTGGAGATTTCGGATTGCTCAGATGGTGCATTGTGGTGCATATTGGTGTAAAATGACACGCATGGCAAAGACCGAGAAGACAATCCGGCAGAGCGTTTCGCTTCCGCGTGGCGTCTCGGAACATGTGCGCCGTATCGCAAAAACGACGAAGACCAGCGCGAATCGGGTGCTCGTCGACCTGATCGAGGCGGGGCTCCAATCGAAGGAATCGGAAAAGGACCGGTTTTTCGCGCTCACGAACCGTCTCTCGGAATCCAACGATCCAGGGGAGCGCCGGCGAATCAAAAAGGAATTGGCGCGGATAACTTTCGGTGAGTAATGCCGAAGATCCAGTGGACCAATTTGCCGGAGGCGCTGAAGCAGCATCTTTTTGACCGGCTTGAAGAACGCAAGATTACGGCAGAGGATCTTTATCAACTTAGATTGTGGCGGGAGTCAGAGCCGGACGCGCCCGACGGCGAATGGTACAAAGACTTTGGCTCGTTCAAGATTTGCGGCAAGGGCAGGTTTCCAAAGACGTTCCTCCTAAGGGGACAGGCGGCGAGAGGGCAGGCACTGTAGATTGGAGCGGCATGCTAGTCCCTGAGACACCCGGCAGGTCCGTTTACTGATACTCTAGCCGGCCGTATGAGTCTCGAAGAACAAGCTGGGCGCGACCAGCCGCGCCGCGGACCCTTTCTATGGCTCGTGTTGTTGCTGATTGTGCTGGCAATTGTGCGCTCGGCCGTTGCCACACGGCTGGATGGTTTCACTCTGGATGAGCCATACCACATCGCGGCCGGCGTTTCGTATCTGAAGTACCACGATTTCCGCGTCAATCCCGAACAGCCGCCGCTGGTGAAGCTGTGGGTTGGCGCGTTCGTCGCGGCAACAGGATTTCATCTCGAGGCGCTTCGGCAATTCAACGACAAACCGGAAGAGCGTTCCTTCGCCATGGAGGCAACGCTGCGGCAGAACGACCCGGATTCGGTGCAACGCCGGGCACGGGCGGCGATGTATGCCTTGAATGGGTTGCTGCTTCTTTGGCTAGCGTTTGCCTTGCGGCATGGATTTGGGGAAACCGTGGCGCTCGGTGCGCTCCTCTTTCTCGCCATCGATCCCACCGTCGCGGCGCATCTGCCGGTCGTAATGATGGATCTCCCCGTGGCGCTGTGTTCGGCGACCGCCGTCGTGCTGGCCGCCCGGGCTTTTCAAACCTGGAAGTGGGGCCATCTGGCTTCCTGCGCCGGGGCACTGGGGCTGTCGCTGGCGGCAAAGCACTCGGCCCCTATCGTGGCCCTCGGCGTGGCTGCCATCGGAGTGTGGCTTGCGTTGATCCCGAGACCTTCTCCGCCGAACAATTCGCGAGCCAGAAAATTCGGGAAAATAGCCGCCGTCCTCGCGGGCGCGATGCTTGTCCTGTGGGCTACCTACTTCTTCCACTATGCCGAAGACCCGTCGGGGCGCGAGTCCTTCAACCAGACCCTTTCGCAGAAAATCGCTGATGTCCAATCGCCGTACTACCGCGGTGTGCTGACCCTGATGAACAAGACACGCATCGTGCCGCGGGCGTACGTTTGGGGCTTTGCGGACACCATCCATGCAGGATTGGAAGGGCGGGAGAAGCAACAGATCTTTCTGGGGAAACACTATTCCGTCAGAGCACCGAGATATTTTTTTCCGGTGATGATCGGCGCGAAGTTGCCAATCGGCTTAAGCGTGTTGGTGCTGCTTGGCCTGTTACTCTTTCTGAGCCGCCGAGTTCCGGGGGAATGGCTGCTGCCCAGCAGCATCGTCCTGATCATGGCGCTCCTATTTCTGCTGGTGCTGTCCGGAGGAGCAACGTATGGAGGCGTGCGTCACGCGTTGCCCGCAGTGATCTTGCTTTCGGTGTTCGCCGGGATGAGTGTCGCGGCGGCTCTCGAGTGGCCCGGGCGCACCTTGAAGGTTATCGTCGCCATGGCGATCCTCGCGGCGTGCGCGTCGGCCCTGCCGCGGATGCGGCCGTGGGGATACTTCAATGAGTTGGCCGGCGGTCCGACAAACGCGTACAGGTACTTTGTTGATGAAGGTCTCGACCTTGGACAGGGCACCAAGGAACTCGCCAAGTATGCCCATCAGGAATCGCAACCGAAGGGACAGCGGCCGGTGTGCTGGTATTGGGATTCCGAAATCGAATTCAGAGCCAGGGGAGTGGATTGTTTCGGCAGCGACCCAAAACACGACGAACTGCTCGAAGAGCTCCCCGAGCTCACCGGAACCATCTTTGTTTGGCCCGGCGATTTTGCTCCATCGCCTTATTGGGATTTCGCCGCTCTCCGACAAGCTGCTCCAGTCGCGCGGTTCGGCAACGCCTTCGTGTTCCGCGGCACGTTCTACCTGCCGGGGCTGGCCGCGTCTTCCATGTATTGGCGGGGCATCGCGAAATTGTATGGGGATAAGCCCGACGAAGCGGGTGCCGAGAGGGCCTTCCTGCGGTCGGTGGAATTGGATCCCACCGCGTATTTTGTCCATATCCAATTAGGGAATCTGTATCTCAAGCGCGGCGACCGAGATCGCGCTCTGAACGCTTACACGGATGCACTGAAGTTTGTCGGAGGCAACTCTGAGTTCCGCACACAGATTCGGGAACAGATCCAGCGGGTATCGACCGGAAACCTGGCAAGCGTCGCGCCATTGCGCGATCCCTATATGGAGTGACGCACAAAAAAGCGCCCCGAAAGACTCTTCGGGGCGCTTCCAGCAATCCAGCTTCGATCTTCCAGTCTCTAGTAGATGTCGTACTGCTCCCAGTGCAGGGTTGGGTCGGCCTGGATGATGACGCTCTTTTTGGTCCAGCGCTCGAGCTCCTCGACGAGAGAGGACTCGCGCGTCTTGAGGGCCTTGGCGATTTCAGGATGGACGCGAAGAGTGAAGCTGCCGGAATCCATGTCGGGAGCCATCTTGCGCGCTTCGGCCTGAATTTCGTAGCAGAGCGTCGGGATCGATTTCACCATGCCGGAACCGGTGCAATAGGGGCAAGGCTGGCAGAGCGTGCGCTCGAGAGCCTGTTTGGTGCGCTTGCGAGTGATGGCGACGAGGCCAAACTCGTTGAAGCGCAGGACTTTCGAGGGAGCACGATCGGCGCGGAGAGCGTCCTCGAGCGCGGCCATTACCTTCTCGCGGTTGCGACGCTCCTCCATGTCGATGAAGTCGATGATGATGATGCCGCCGAGATCGCGGAGGCGCATCTGGCGGACGACTTCCTTCACGGCTTCGAGGTTGGTGCGGACGATGGTGTCCTCGAGGCGCGTGGAGCCCTTGCCAACGAATTTTCCGGTGTTGACGTCGATGGCGACAAGCGCTTCGGTGTGGTTGATGACGATGTAGCCGCCGGACTTGAGCCAGACCTTCGGGCGCAGGCCCTTGTCGATTTCCTGCTGGATGCCGAATTCCTCGAAGACCGGCGTTTCCTTGGTGTAGAGCTTGACGCGGTTGACGAGCTCGGGCTGGAAGCGGCTCATGAAGTCGACAACCTTCGTGAACTCTTCCTCGGAATCGACCCAGATGGCGGCGTAGTCGTTCGAGACGTAGTCGCGGAGGATGCGCTCGACGAGATTGAGATCGCGATGGAGGAGCGACGGAGCTTTGCGCTGCTCGGAACGCGACTTGATTTCGGACCAGGTGCGCGTGAGAAATTCGACGTCGGCGCGGACTTCGTCGGGATTCGCGCTGCCCGCGGCAGTGCGAACGATGAAGCCGCCGCCAGCGGCGCCCTTTGCTTCGTTGACGAGGTGACGCAGGCGGGCGCGATCTTCCGCGGAAGCGATCTTGCGGGAGACGCCGGTGTGGTCGAGCGTCGGCATGTAGACCAGGAAGCGGCCGGGAAGCGCGACGTGGCTGGTGATGCGCGCGCCCTTCTTGCCGAGCGGCTCCTTGGCGATCTGGACGATGATTTCCTGGCCCTGCTTCAGCAGGTCAGAGATGAGCTGCGGACGGCGCTGCTGCGGGCGATGGCCATGGCCATAGCCGTGATGCGGCCGGCGTCCGCGATCGTCGCGGCGGCCCCGGTCATCACGACCGCGGTCGCGGCCGCGATCGCGTCCACCACGGCGCGAAGGATGCTGCATGCGCGAGCGGAAATCGCCTCGCACGCGGGCTTTCCACGGCTGATTTTCCTGCGGTAGCGAGGATTGTGAATCGGGCGCACCACTTTCGGCAGACATCGGCTGAATATCGCCGGAGTCGGCGCCTTCGGCTGCGATTTGCTCGCGATGCTCGGCGTCGGCTTCTTCGGATTCGGGAGGCGCGAGCATGCCTTCGGCTTCGGCCTGCGCTTCTTCCTCGATTAGCTCGGGATCATCGTCGACTTCGTCGGACTCGAGGCCGGCGGAGGACGATTCGTGCTCGGCGGATTCCTCGTCGGAAGTAAAGTTGCCGGGCTCGTCCTGCTGGACGGTCTTTTCGATTTGCGCCTCGGCGACGTGAGCGGCGAGAGTGGCGGCTTGATCCTCGCTGAGGTCGGCCGATTCGGGAATGTCCGCGACGTCGTGCGCGTGGGCGCCGGAGTGCGGTTCGGGCTCGTCGATTTCGTGGCCGCGAGATCCGGCGGCTTCGACTTCTTCGGACTCGGGCGCTTTCGCTTCGGGTTCGTGCTCGATGGGAAGCGGGCTCATCGCGGCGGAAGGCTCGTTCGGCTGATACTTCGAGAGCGTTTCGCCGGGCAGAGGCTCGAGCCGCGTGGAAGCGGGCGGATAGAAGACGGCCGACTCGAGCGCGGGCTCGGAGTGATGCTCTTCGCGCGGCGGAGCTTGCGGCGGCGCTTGAGGCGCGGCGGCCGCAGAGGATTCTTCCACCGGAGCGGAGGGCGAAGCGGGTCCGCGGTCGCGATACTTCGCGAGCGATTCTCCGGGGAGAATTATCGGCGTGTAGTCACCGGACGGCGCGGGTTCGGAGCGGTCCTCGTGAGAGCGAGGCGACGCATATTTCGATTGGGGCAGGTCGCGGCCGGAGCCGAAGCGGCGGTCGCGATCTCCATGTCCACCGCGACGGCCATGACGGCCGCGGCGTCCACCACCACCGCCGCCACCACCGCGACGGCCAAAGTCGCGACGGTCGCGGTCGCGCCCGCGATTTTCGAAGCGGGGGCGTTCCGAACCATAGGAATTCTGAGCCGGCGGCCGGGATTCAGGCCGCGATTCGCGCATTTGAGGCGCAGAAGACGGCGCGACGTTGCCGATCGAGTCGCCAGGGACTTCCTCAATGGGCTGCGCATCGGGATCCGCGGGAGGAGCGGCTTCGACGTCCGCAGGCTCCACGGCGGGAGCGGCAGCGTCCGCGGCAGGCGAGAAAACCTGCCCGCCCTGATCCTCCATTTTCTGAACTTTGTCCTCGACGGTGGCGACTACGTGATCGAGTTCTTCGATTTCTTCGAGGAAGTCGCTGACGTAGAGGAAGGCGTCGCTATCGAGGCCGATGTCCACGAAGGCCGACTGCATGCCTGGCAGCACGCGGGTCACACGGCCTTTGTAGATGCTTCCGACTAACGCAAATTCCTTTTCCCGCTCGACGTAATACTCACAAAGCTGTCCTTCTTCGAGAATGGCGACCCGTGTCTCGTGGGGGTTCGCCGAGATAACCATTTCCTTCGACATTTGGAAACTCCTCATAGAGCATCGGACGGCGCCGGGGTGCAGAAGCGCGATGCGCGCTTGGGCCGGCGGAGCAGGCGGGGGCGTGCGCGTGGCACGACAGGCCGCCCGGGAAAGGCAGGTTGTAGTGTGCCGCTTTCCTCACCGATGCTTTCCTTCGCAAAATTGAAATTGCCGCCGGCCGACAAAAAGTGCGGCGCAGCGGTACAGACTTGCGGGGCTCAGTTGACGAATCTCCGCATGCGGACGTTCATCACCAATCCCAACGCCAAAAACACAAAGGCAGTTGCCGATCCTCCGTAGCTCATCAGCGGCAGGGGAATGCCGGTGACCGGCATGTAGCCGATCACCATCGAAGCGTTGACCAGGACGTGGAATCCCAGGATAGCCGTGACTCCCATCACTACGTACATTCCGGCCTTGTCTTTCGCTTTCTGCGCGTTATCGACGAGCCGCAGAATCAAACCCAAGTACAAAAGCAAAACGACACAGACTCCAATAAACCCTTGCTCTTCCGCGAGCGCGGCCAGAATAAAGTCCGAGTAACGGACGGGCACAAAGCCCAACTGGTTCTGGCTGCCCTTGCCGAATCCCTTGCCCCAAAAACCCCCGGAGCCGACTGCAATCTCCGACTGCAAAATCTGATAGCCAGCGCCGCGCTGATCCTCCTCAGGATGGAGGAACGTTTGGATGCGCTGCTGCTGGTACGGCTTCAAATGGGTCCGCATTCGCCAAGCGAGCGGAACCAGGATCGCAACGAGCACGACGCCGACCACGATATGTTTCCATTCGACGCCGGCGAGAAAAACGCCCACGACGGCGACGGGAACCAGAACCATGGCGGTTCCCAGGTCCGGCTGCTTCAAAATAAGAGCGACCGGTATCAGGGTCAGGAGGGCAACTTTGACCAGGTCCGCAAACGTGAGGCGGTCGGTCCGCACCTCGCTGAAGAATCGCGCCAGCACCACGATTATAATCAACTTCACTATCTCTGACACTTGCAAATTCACACCACCCCCCAGGGCGACCCAGCGCTTGGCGCCGAAGCGGGAATGGCCGATGGCCAGCACAATCAGCAAAATGGCGATGCCGATGGCGTAAAGGATGGGGGCCTGGTCGAGCAGGGTGTGGTAATCGATGCGGGAAATCAGGAACATGGCGATGATGCCCACGCCGATCCAGATCAGCTGGCGATACTGCATGCCCACCATGGCGCTGGCGTGCGTGGAGGAATAGATCTCAGCCACTCCGAGTCCGCTGATGGCGCCAACAATTGCGAGGAGGGTCCAATCGAAGTCGTGAACGCGGGGCCGATCCTTCATGGATGGCGGTCTCCGGCGGTGGCGACGAGCGGAGGATTGGAGCCCGGGGTGGAATTCTGGGCGGTGGTCTGCGACATGCGGGCGTTCTTCTTATCGTAGTAAGCCTTGACGATATCGCGGACGATAGGCGCGGCGGACACGCTGCCCCAGCCTCCGCGCTGCACCAGGGCGGCGACGACAATCTCCGGATTGCGGCGAGGCGCGAGGCCAACGAACCAGCCATTTTCCTTCAGCTTTTTGCCGAGCTTGTTCTGCAACTCGAAGCTTTCGGTCTGCGCGGTGCCCGTCTTACCGGAGAAGTCGATGTTTTGCAACTTGACGAGGCCGGAGGTGGTGCCATCCGGCTCGTTGACCACGCCCCACATTCCATCGGTGACCTGCCGGACGGTGTCGTCGGACAGGTGGAAATAGGCCGGCTTCAGGCCGGTGGCGTTCTTCAGAAGATGAGGTTGAATCAAATTGCCGCCGCTGGCGACGGCCGCGATCATCCGGGCGAGCTGAATCGGCGTGACCATCACGGCGCCCTGGCCGATGGCAACGGAGATCGTCGAGCCGGGATACCACTTGTGGTGGTAGACGCGCTCGACCCAGTCTTCCGAGGGAACGAGGCCGGGCTCTTCGCCGGGCAAGTCGATGCCGGTGCGGCGGCCGAGCCCGAGACCCGTGGCGTACTCATCGATACGGTCGATTCCGAGAAGCTTGCCGACGTTGTAGAAGTAGACGTCGCAAGAGGCGACGATTCCCTTGTGCAGGTCGACTTCGCCGTGGGCGTGGTCGCAGTGGAAGGTCCGGCCATAGAAGGTGGCGTAGCCGGGACAGTAGACGGTGTAGCTCGCGGGAATCGCTTTGGATTCGAGCATGGCCGTGGCCATCACGACCTTGAAGACGGAGCCGGGAGCGAGCTGGGCCTGAATCGCGCGGTTCAGGAGCGGGGTTTCGGGGTCAGAGTTGAGGTGGTTCCACTCGCGCGGAGGAATCCGGACCGCGAAGTCATTGGGGTCGAAAGTGGGGCGGCTCACCATGGCGAGGACTTCCCCGGTGCGCGCGTCCATGGCGACGAGGGCGCCTTCCTTATCGGCGAAGTCGGCATCAGCAACGGCCTGCAGATCGTAGTCGATGGTCAACTGGATGGGCTTGCCGGGAAGAGCCTCGACGTCGTCCATGGGCCGCATGGGTTTGCCCACGCTGTTGACGACGACGCGGCGCATGCCGTCCGTGCCTTCGAGCGTGTCGTTGTACTCGCGTTCGAGGCCCGCCTTGCCGACAATGTCGCCGGGGCGATAGTGGCCATCGCTCTTATCAAGTTCCTGCGGAGAAACTTCACCCACGTAGCCCACGGTGTTGGCGAGCATCTTGCCGTGAGGATAGCGGCGGCGCTGGACCATCATCAGTTCGAGGACAGGCAGGTCCGCGCGGTGCGATTCCACAAACGCGATGTCGCCGTCGCTCGCAGCGGGCTTGATGACGATGGGCTGGAATTTGGGCTCAAGCTTCGCGGCGTCGAGCTGCTGCATCAGGTCTTCTTTCGTGATGCCGAGGCCTTCCTCGATCTGAGGCAGGCTCTTCTCGAGAAGCTTGGGCTCATCGCGCAGAAGCAGAATGCTGAATGACGGGTAGCTATCGACAAGGACGCGGCCTTCGCGATCCAGCATCGGGCCGCGAGGCGCGATGATCGGGATGGTGCGAATTTGATTGCGTTCCGCAAGGTCCGCGAAGTGATCCGATTGGACGACCTGCAGCTTCCAGAATCCCACGAGCAGAGTCACGACCAAGGCGACAGAGAGGTAGGAAACCAGAGCCAAACGACCCTGGGGTATTTTGGTATCGCTAACAGTCCACGGTGCCAACGAAACTCCAGCGCGGGGGTCCTGCCACGGCCCGAATGCGCATTTCCGATCGAATCGATGCGATTCGAAGTGAAGCCCTAAGCTATCACTGGCGGAGAGGAGGTCGCAAGACGCCAAATGTCCAGATCGACAACGCCTGTTCTCGAGCCTGACCTGGGGCTGTCCTGACCTGTCCTAAAGGACGAGTGCTGGGGGCAAAGCGGGTCAGGAGGGGCGGCGCAGGCGGTCGAGAAGAGCGAAAAGGAGGACGGCGAAAGAGGAGCTGACAATGGAGCCGATAAAAAGATGCAGCGTGAACATCGGAGCCGGGCGGCTGAGCAGGACGCGTTGTGTGATGGCGAGAACCACCTGGTGAAAATGGAAGAGGACGAAGACCAGGCCGAACCGGCTCAGAGGATGCTCGGTATCGATCTTGGCACCGACCGACGAGGCGAGGTAGCCAACGAGCGTCTTCGCGATCCCGTACAGACCGATGGGATTATCGTGGCTGAGCGCATCCTGCAGGATGCCAATTACAGCGCCCAGAAAAAGTCCCGAGACGGGATTTCGGCGGCTGACGCCGAAATAAATCGTGACGAGCAAGGGCAGCTCGATGAGCTCCGCCCAGTAGCCGTACTTGTGCAGGAACATCTGGAGGACGAGCGCCAGAAGGGCCGCCCCGGCCACGGTGCCGCCATAATACTTGTGGACCTCGATGTTGCCTTCCGACTGCATACCGGGATTGAAGGTGAATGACATATCAGAGCTGCGGCTTGGGCGGCTGCGCGGCCGATGTGGCCGGCGCCGGCAGATTCGAATTTGCTCCTGCAGGTGAAGCGGCCGGAGCAGCCGCAGGTTCCTCACCCTTCTTTAAATTCAATTCCTGCATGGTCAGCAGCACGAGAACATCCTCGAGACGGTCGAGCCGCGCGGCGGGCCGCACGTGGATGATTTGAAACGGGTTCCCGGCCTTCGCATCCTCCACGGTTCCGATGGGCAATCCCTTCGGGAAAATGCGGTCGTCCCCGGATGTGAGAATGGTTTCGCCAACGTGGACTTTCTCGTCGTTCATCACATAGTCCATTCGGGGATCGGAATCGCCCGCGCCCTTGATGATGCCGTGTGTGCGCGTGTCTTCAAAGAGAGCGCCCACGCCACTTTCCTTGTCGCTGATGAGCAGGATTTGGCAGGCGTTCGGAAACACTTCGACCACTTTCCCGACGATGCCGTTCGGCGTAATCACAGCCATGTTGCGGCGGATGCGGTCGTGGTCGCCACGATTGATGAAGATCGTGTGGGAATTAGGGTCGGCGCTCGCTCCGATCACCTGGGCCGCAACCATAGCGCCGCTTGCTCCGATCACCTGTCCGGCCACCATGCTCGCTTCAGGATGGGCCTTGCGGAAATCGAGCAGAGCGGCGAGCCTTTCGGCCTCCGCGGCACGATCTGCCAGTTCGCGATTGCGCATTTTGAGATCTTCGTTTTCGCTGCGCAGGCGCTCGTTTTCAGAGCGGGCATTGCGAAGACCGACGTAGCCGGACCACACGCCGCCAATCTTGGAGAACGTCCAGGTGCCGGCGCGCTCAAACGGAGTGATCAGCTCGACAGCCCAGTAGCGGACGAGCGAAACCTCCCGGGGACCGTGTTCGGACCGGCGCACCTGAATGGCGATCATCAGGACCTGTGCAAGCACGACGCCTGCGAGCAGGGCCAACGGGCGATGGCGAGAGGAAATGTCGATCATGCCGGAAACTCGTGCTGCCAGATTCGAACCATGTCGTTAATCGAAAACGCTGCGAAATCCCAAGCCCTCCGCTCCGAAGGCGCCTTCAGTCGATCGAAACGAGCCGCAGCAGGCGGAAATCGCTAAGCATCTTGCCGGTTCCGAGCACCACTGATGCGAGCGGGTCGTCGGCAATCGAGACGGGCAAGCCGGTCTCTTCGCGGATGCGCTTATCGAGATTCTTGATGAGTGCGCCGCCGCCAGTAAGGACGATGCCGCGATCGCTGATGTCCGCGGACAGTTCGGGAGGCGTGCGTTCGAGGGCGACGCGAATCGCATTAAGAATCGTGGAAATGCACTCGGAGAGCGCTTCGCGAATCTCGCTGTCGTCGATGGTGACGGTGCGCGGGACGCCTTCGATCAAGTTGCGGCCCTTGACTTCCAGAGTGAGCGGCTTCTCAAGCGGATACGCCGAACCGATTTCGATCTTGATCTGTTCGGCCGTGCGCTCACCGACGAGCAAGTTGTACTTGCGCTTCAGATAGTGCATCACGCTTTCGTCCATCTCGTTCCCAGCCACGCGGACGGAGCGCGAATAGACGATGCCGCTCATGGAGATGACGGCGATATCCGTGGTGCCGCCGCCGATGTCGACCACCATGTTCCCGGAAGGCTCTTCGATGGGCAGGCCCGCGCCGATGGCGGCGGCCATGGCCTGCTCGACGAGGTAGACCTCGCTCGCGCGGGCGCGATAGGCGGAGTCCTGCACGGCGCGCTTTTCCACCGGCGTAATCTCGCTCGGCACGCCGATGACGATGCGCGGATGCACGAGGACGCGGCGGTTGTGCGCCTTCTGAATGAAGTAGGTGAGCATCTTCTCGGTAACTTTGAAGTCGGCTATCACGCCGTCTTTCATCGGCTTGATCGCGACGACGTTACCGGGAGTGCGCCCCAGCATGTCCTTCGCTTCGCGCCCGACAGCGACCACTTCGCCGCTGTTCTTGTTGATGGCCACGATCGAAGGTTCGTTAACGACGATCCCTTTGCCGCGCGCGAACACAAGCGTGTTCGCGGTTCCCAGATCGATGGCCAGGTCGGATGAGAACAGGCTGAAGACCGACCGCATGTTGTAGCCGTTTTTCGTCACGTGCAGCTTCCCCCTCAGATTCCACTGTGGCGCCTGCCCCGCAGGCGCGGCCGGTGATCGAAATTTTACGGGATGACGACGTCCACGCGCTTGGTAGCCGTGTCTCCCCGCCGATTCTGGCCCGTAATCGCGATCGTGTGGCTGCCCTTCTGCATCGGCTGCGTAAAATAGCGGAAGCGGCCATCGGGCTGAATGTCAGCCACCTGTTCGCCGTTGATGATGAGAATGGCGCCGGGCTCCGTGCGGCCAATCACTTCAACGACATTTCCCTCGAGCTGCGTATCGTCCACTTCGAGCAGCATCTCCTTCTCTTTTCCCTGAGCCACGAGGGTGAATTTGAAAGAGTCGCTCGGATCGCTCACATTATTATTCTCATCGATCGCGCGGACCCGCCAGAAATAGTCGCCGGGATCGAATCCGGCGATATCCATCGAGGTCGTTGCGACCGTTTTGTCCATCACGACGTGGTTAAACATGGTCGTCGTGCTTGCCTGCAACTGATACGTTTTGGCCGTCGCGACGGGCTTCCACGAGAAGTGCACGGGATCGTGCTTCGGATCCTCGAGGATGATCGGCGAGAGGTTCAAAGGCTCGACAAGCGCGGGAGGCGCGAGCACATCGGTCTTTGTAAGCGCCCCGCCGGTGGGGAACGAAACGCGCTCGTGCTGGCCGATGTCCACGTGCTCGTTGCCGCGGTTCAATTCCGCACTACCGGTGGAAACCGTGATTTGCTGTTCGTTGGTTGCCGGATCGCTGCGCACGGCCGCGCGGCTGTTCTCACGCAGCGAGGCGACGGCGTTTTCGAAAGAAACCTGCGCCGAAGAACCCGGAACGTCCCACTTGCCGGTCGCGAGGTCGACCTGTCCAGACGTGATATGCACGCCGACTTGCGAAGCCTGGTTCTGGCTGACGATGTTTTCCTCAACGGTGACCAGCGTATCGCCTTTCACCGTGTACGTGGTTCCATCGGCGAAGGCGATTCTCGCGACACCCTCGGAACCCGTCTGAATCAGGTCGCCCTTATCGAGCGTGATCTGATAGTCGGCGTTGATCCACTGCACCGAATTTGCCTTCTTGATCTGGACCTTGCCGTCGAGGTTCACGAAACGCGCCTGTCGAGCGGCGAGGGCGTTGCCCCCGTTATCGTGCGGCTGGAGCGCATCGGAAAGATGGCGGAGGACCGTCCCGGAAATCTGCGGAAACACGAGATATGCGCTTGCCAGCACAATGCCGACAAGAATGAGGATGTACAACACCACCGTGCGGTACTTCACGGTGTGCCAGTACACCTCGACACGCGAGACCTTGGCTTTGTCGGTCATTGTCGCAATTTGCGGGCCGCCACAAAAAATTCGGCCAATTTTGCAATCTAGCATAGGGGTATGGGCCTTTCAACAAAGCGGGAAAACAGTTGCGAAACGGCTAACAGCTAGTTGTCAGCATGCGCGGCGGAGATTGCGCGAGAGCGAAGCGACACGGCCATTTTGGTGGTTGACCTCCGCGCCCGGACTCAGGGAAACTCGTGCCGTTCCACTACGCAGGTTTTATAATGCTGGGTGTGTCTTCGCGGGCGGTTCGTCAGCCTAAGGAATAAAACATGAGCGAAATCATCGGCGAGCTTCTTCCTCCCACTCGATTGATGCTGACCCCGGGGCCGTCGTCCATGGACCCGCGCGTGTATCGCGCGATGGCGACTCCGCTGGTCGGCCACCTGGATCCGTGGTTCCTGGAAATGATGAGCGACGTGCAGGTACTTCTGCGGCGCACGTTCCAGACGAAGAACCGGATCACCTATCCCATCTCCGCGTCGGGCTCGGGGGGAATTGAAGCGTCGGTGCTGAACATCCTGGAAGAGGGCGACGAGTGCATTGTCTGCTCGAACGGGATGTTTTCAGAGCGCATGGCCGTGATCGCGGAGCGCAGTCCCGCGAAAGTCACACGGGTGACGGCGCCGATGGGCCGTGCGGTGGATCCGGATGACGTTCGGCGCGCGGGCAAAGGAAAAAAGATCAAGTTCATCGGACTCGCGCATGGAGAGACTTCGACGGCGGTGGTGCAGCATCTGGCGCCCTACCGCAAAGTGGCCGACGAGCTTGGCGCGCTGCTGGTAGCCGACACGGTGGCGACGCTGGCGGGCATTCCGCTCGACGTGGATCACGACCGGATCGATGTTTGCTTCAGCGGATCGCAGAAGGCGCTGAGCGCGCCGCCGGGAATGGCGCCGATCACGGTGAATGCGCGCGTGGAGGATGTGATTCGCGCGCGCAAGACGCCGGTGCAGAGCTGGTATTTCGACCTTACGCCCGCGATGGATTACTGGGGCAAGGAGCGGACGTATCATCACACGCCTCCGATTTCGCTGATCTACGGAATGCGTGAGGCGCTCCGTCTTGTGCTCGAAGAGGGATTGGAGGCCCGCTGGGAGCGGCATCTGCAGAATCAGCAGGCGCTCGTGGCCGGCCTAGAGGCGATGGGGCTCGAACTATTCGTCGCGAACCCGGCGGAACGGCTGGTTACCGTCACGGGCGTTAAGATTCCCGCTGGAATCGACGACAAGAAGGCGCGCAATCAGCTTCTCGATGAATTCAATATCGAAATTGCGGGCGGCATCGGCCCCACGAAGGGGCAGATCTGGCGCGTCGGTCTGATGGGATACTCGAGTCAAAAGCAGAACGTGCTGCTGCTGCTCGCGGCGCTGGAAAAGGTGCTCCTCGATCTGGGATTCCGGACGCCCGCGGGCGCCGGAGTGGGAGCGGCAGTGCAAAGCTACCGGCATGCGGCTCAGCCGGCGCCGGTGGGGGCGCAACACTAGGAGCCCGAATGGCAACCGCGAAAGCACCAACGATTCCGAATGCAGGGGCGATGAGCGATTTCATCGGCGCGTTCGATGTGGCATCGAAGGTGACCGACCACGCCTACCACTGCCGCTTTTCGCACTGCTGGAACGGGATTGCGACGCGCCACGCCGACACGATGGACTGCAAGTTCTACGTCGATGGCGCGCCCGTGATTCTGGGGCTCGCGCATCCGGGCTTCGTGGAATTCCAGTCGCGCGCGGGCCGCAACCTGACGGATCGCGAAGCGAGCTACATTGCCGCCGAGTACCTGCGCGAGCGGCTGGAGCAGGAAGACGAGCACTCGCTGTACGACGTTTCCGCCGCGGACGTCGTCCGCATCATCGAGAAGCTCGGCATTCGATAGCTACTGCTTTTCGTCCTTCGGCTTCGCCCCGGCTTCCTTCTTGGCGAATGAGCGAATGTAGTTCACCAGATCCCAGATTTGGTCTGCCTTCGCGCGGTCGCCTTCCGACGGCATCTGGCCCTTTCCATTCTTGATGATGTAAAACAATTCGCCGTCGGTCATATCCTTCAGGGATTTCGGATCGCGATAGTCCGGCAATTGCAATTTCATGTCGACGGCAAGATCTCCCTTGCCGTCGCCGTTCACGCCGTGACACATCGCGCAGTCGTAGCCGTAGGTCTTCTTGCCGTGAGCGATTGATTCGGGCGAGGGCTTGACGGGGTTGGGTTCCTTCACGGCGTCAGGCGGGATCGTGTATGCCTGTGGCGAAGCCGCTTGATCGGGCTTTTGCGCACTGTGTGAAAACGAAAAGAAACCGAACAGCAACAGCGCCGAGAGAAGTATGCGATCATTCCACACGGCGGCCTCCGGAGAACGTCGATTGGAGCGCATTCTACGCCCGCGCGGGAGCGGCGGCGCAATTCTTTTCAGGCGGGCGGCCAAGCCAGTTGCGTGATGGAATTGCGATCAAGCATCAGAGAGCGATTCGTCGAATCCGCCGCCGGGCTTTTCGAGTTCCTCGGCTTCGAGGATTTCGCCGCAATCGAGGCATTCCACGTATTGGGAATCGTCGTCCTTGGCGATGAGGCGCGTATGTTGATGCTTGCAGGTAGAATCGGTCATGGGGAACCACTCCGGAAGTGCATCCATTGTACCATTTTCAAGATCGCGCCGAGGCGGCCGTGGGTGACGCTGGCCTGCCGCAGCGCTAGCAGCTTCGCGTGAAGGAGCCCCGTTGAGCCCCGAACCCACCTCTCAGAAGAAGTTGGGCACCGCCCTCTTCTACGGCATCGTCGCTGTGCTTACGTACCTTGTCTACCTGGTCTTCGAGCCCTTTCTCGGCGCATTCGCCTGGGCCGCCGTCATGGTCGTCGTTTCTTATCCGGCTTATGCGTGGCTTTCCCGGCGTTGGGGCTCGACGATTGCCGCCATCGCCACCACGGCCGGAATGATCCTGATCCTCGTCGTCCCGACTCTGCTTTTGATGACGGCCTTCGTCAGGCAGGCCGTGAACGCGGTTCAGTCGGTTCACGTAGGCGTCGAAGCCGGGCACTACTCATGGATTCGCGACGCCTGGGAACATCTCCAATTACGATTCCCGAAACTGATACCGGCGGACTTCGGCGAGATGGTGCACCGCTACACGGAGCAGGCGGCCGCATATGTGGCCTCGCGCCTCGGCATCGTTTTGCAGCACACGGCGGTCTTCCTGTTTCATCTCGCCGTCACGGTCGTCACGATGTTCTATCTGTACCGGGACGGCGACAAGATCGTCAAGACTCTGCGCGAATCGCTTCCGTTCGAGACCGAGCATCGCGAACGGATCATGCATGAGACCCGCGACCTGATCTTCGCAAGCGTGACCTCAAGCCTGGCGGCGGCCGCGGCCCACGGCTTTCTCGGCGGAATTGCTTTTGCGCTCGTCGGGATGCAAGCGCCGATTTTCTGGGGCGTGATGATGGGGTTCGGCTCTTTCGTGCCGGCTGTCGGCTCGGCGCTCGTGTGGGTCCCGATTGCGGTAAGCCTGATGATGGCCGGCCGGCTGGGAGCGGGCATCTTTCTCCTTGTAGTCTGCGGCGTCATCGTAGTCGTCGTCGACAATGTGATTCGACCGTGGCTGATCAGCGGACGCGCGGAAATGGGTGCGCTCCTCACCTTCATCAGTGTGCTAGGCGGAATCACCGTTTTCGGATTGCTGGGCGTGGTGCTGGGGCCGATAGTCGTGGCGATTGGCGCGAGCCTGGTGGAAGTTTACATGCCGGGTTCTCTTGGACGACACCGCCGGCCCAAACGCGGTGGGAAGAAGAAGAGCGCCGTGCTAGAGTAGCGCGCTCTGAAGAGTTGCGACCTCCGATGCCGAAGAATTCAGCACCGAAACATCAGACGCTGCCGCCGGAAAAACTTCGATGGCGCTGCGATCCCGCGCAGGTGCCGTTTGAAACCACCGCGGACATCGCGCCCGTAAGCGGCGACTTCGGCCAGGAGCGTGCGTTGCGCGCGCTGCGAATGGGCGTCGAGCTGACGGCGTCTGGATACAATCTGTTCGTCTGTGGGCTTTCGGGTACGAGCCGCGGCGGCATGATCGTGCGGATGATCGAGGAGATGCGGCCGCAATCCGAGCTGGCGCCGGACCGGTGCTACGTCAACAACTTCAAGAACCTGGACCGGCCGCGCCTGCTGACCTTGCCTCGCGGCCACGCGAATGCCTTCAAGAAAGAAGTCGAATCCGGAATCGATTTCCTGCGCCGCCGCATCCCGCAAGTCTTTGAAGGCGAGCCTTTCCAGCGCCAGAAGACGCGCATCGTCGAGCGCTTTACGCTGCGCGAAAAGGAATTGATGGACGACTTCACGCGCCGCATCGCGCGCGAGCAATTCGCCCTGGGACGCATGCAGGTGGGCGCGGTCGCGCTGCCGGAAATCTTTCCAGTTCTCGAAGGCCAGATGGTGCCCATCGAGGAAATCCCGAAAATGGTGCAGGAAGGCAAGCTCGAAAACGCCGCCGCCGAAGAACTCGAGCGCAAGTACGACCAGTTCCGCCAGGAATTCACGGTGGTTTACCGCAAGACGCTTTCGCTCTCGCGCGAACTCGCCAGCGAGATGAGCTACCTCGAGCAGGAAGCCGCGTCCGTGCTCGTCGACGGCGTGATCGAAGAGCTGAAGGAGAAATATTCCAGCGCGCAGATCGCGGAGTACCTCGAAGAGGTGCGCCACCACATTCTCGACAATCTCGACCCGTTCAAGGAGCGCGAGGGCGAAGAGGATCAGCCGCCTTCGGAGGTCGCGCTCGGGGCGCGCCCCGAACGGCCCGACCGCGACCCTTTCCGCGTTTACGGCGTGAACGTGATCCTGGCTCACGGCGAGCAGGAAAAGTGCCCGGTGGTCTTCGAGACGATTCCGACCTACGCGAACCTTTTCGGCACGGTTCATCGCAGCTACGACACGCGCGGCGGTTGGAATTCGGACTTCATGGATCTGCGCGGCGGCTCGCTGCTGCGCGCCGACGGAGGCTTCCTCGTGATGTACGCGCTCGACGCCCTCACGGAGACGGGCGTCTGGCGCACGCTGAAGCGCACCCTGAATCACGGCAAGCTCGAAATTCAGCCCGTCGACCTCTTTTTTCCGTTCGCCACGCCGGCCCTCAAGCCCGAGCCAATCGACGTTCACGTGAAGATCATCCTCATCGGCGACCGCGACATGTACGAGCTTCTCTACAACTACGAGGATGACTTCAAGAAGATTTTCAAGGTTCGCGTCGAGTTCGACGAGGAGATGAAGTGGAGTGACGAAGTCCTTCGCCAGTATTCAGGGCGGCTGCGCAAGCTGATCGACGACGAAAAACTGAATCACTTCGACCGCACCGCCGTTGCCGAAATCCTCGAACATGGCGTGCGTTACGCGGGGAGGCGCGGCAAGATCACCACGCGATTCTTTGATCTGGCCGATCTCGCGCGCGAGTCCTCGTACGCCGCAAAGCACGCCGGCCATTCCGTGGTCACCGCGGAAGACGTGCGCGCTGCCTACGCCGCCAAGATTGAACGCCACAATCTGCTCGAAACCAAGATTCGCGAAATGATCGAGCAGAACGTAGTCTTCATCGATACCGAAGGTCAGCGCGTCGGCCAGGTGAATGGGCTCAGCGTGCTCGAACTCGGCGGCTACGCGTTCGGCAAGCCGGTCCGCATCACCGCCTCCGTGGCTCTCGGCAAAGTCGGCATCATCAATATCGAACGCGAATCCAATCTGAGCGGCCGGTTCCACGACAAGGGCGTCCACATCATTTCCGGATACCTCCGCCGCACGTTTTCGCAGGACAAGCCGCTTTCACTGGCCGCCAGCCTGTGCTTCGAGCAGTCCTACTCGGGCGTCGACGGCGACAGCGCCAGTTCGACCGAGATTTATGCGCTGCTTTCCGCCCTCTCCGAATGCCCGATTCGACAGGACCTTGCCGTCACCGGCTCCGTCAGCCAGCAGGGCGACGTCCAGCCCATCGGCGGCGTGAACGAAAAAATCGAAGGCTTTTACGCGATCTGCCGCATGAAGGGCTTGACCGGCAACCAGGGCGTCCTGATTCCCGCAGAAAATGTGGAAGACCTGATGCTTCGTTCCGAGGTGATCGATGCGGTCGCGAAGGGGCAGTTCAACATCTACCCTGTCGCGACCATCGAACAGGGAATCGAGATTCTTACGGGCGTTCCCGCAGGCAAGCGGGACGCGAACGGCAAATTCACGCCTGAGAGCCTCTTCGCCAAGGTGGACGACCGGCTTCGCCAAATGGCCACCACACTCCATCAGTTCGACTGAGCCGCGCCGCGTCGCACCGTCAGCCCTTCACTCCGCCCAGAATCAAATGAATGCAGGCGGTATTGTCGATCACGACCTTCCCTCCGCTCCATCGGCTGTTAACAGTGCTTCAGCTTTTTCTCGAAGGATGTCGGCGAATTATTCCCGCACGACCGGAGGCTTCTTGAATCCCTTTTTGATGTGGCTGAGCCCGAGCGCATCCCACCACGGCCCCAGCCGATTGGAGTAGTTCTCCATCGCATCCTCGCGCGTTACGCCCGGAATTGGAGGGAGCATCTGTGAAAGCCGGTCGTAAAGCCGTCCGCGGTCCTCCGCATCGACGCGCCGGAAGAGATTCAGCAGAGTCAACGCATCGCGCTTTCGCGATTCCGCGAGAACGGTCGTCAACGCAGCCGACCGCGCCTTCTCATCTGCCAGGTCGAAATTCACAATCTCGAGAGCCTGCTTGAATTGCTCCGACGCATCCTCGTAATATGGCGCGCCCGGTCCGATTCCCGGCCGCGACTCGGCAACGGCGCCTTCCGGCACAAGCGATTGCAGCCATCCGTGCTGCAGGTCCACCCAACCTACCGTCACTCGCAAGACGCTCGTTCCATCGTCGCGAACCTGCAGCGTGTAGGCGCAGCCCATGTCCATCGCATAGGCGCTCGGCGTATCCACCAGAAAGACATAGGGCGGCGCGATTACCGCGGCGCGTATTTCTCCCCGGGTCAACTGGAACTGCTGCTGGTCGGCGTTCGCCTTCAGCAAAGTCACCTGCGAATTTGGCTCGACCTCGATTTGCCCCATCCCGCTCAACTGCATTTCCGCGCGCGAAGTGGCATCCGTCTCGAGCATTGCGCCCGGCTTCCACCTCGCGCTCGCGCGCAGCGGTACTCCGTCAATCTGTGGAGATCCCACGATATCGGCCACGGTCCATTCCGAACGCCGTGTCGTGCTGCTTTCGTACCACAGCGCGAAAACGGCCAGAACGCTCGCGGCTGCCGCCAGGCTCCACGCAAGCACCACGCTCCGCGAACCTCGCCGCTTCTCAGCCATTTCGGGGAAAGCCGGCGGCTGCGCCGCGCCCTGGAAGCGCGCGAGCAGCTTTTCCAGCCGCTCTACCTCCGCATCCGAGCCCGAGCCGTCCCACAAATAATCGCTCATTGCTGTTCCATTCCCAGTTTCTCGCGAAGCTGTTTCATGCCTCGGTGCAAGTTCACGCGCACGGAACCCGGCGCCAATCCCGTGCGCGCCGCGATCTCGGGTCCGCTCATCCCTTCGACCAGCCGCAGGATCAGCGTCTCCCGATATGCTTCCGGCAGCGACAGGATCGCGTCCAGAGCCGCGCGCGCCTCGAGGCTCTCGGGATCCCTGCTGCCGATTTCCGCGGGTAGTTCCTCCGAAGCGCGCGGCTTGCGGTGAAAATCGTTCGCGCGATTCCGCGCGATGGCGATCAGCCAGCCGGCAAACGCCTCCGGCTCGCGCAACGAATCCAGTTTCCGCAGCGCGACGAGAAACACGTCCTGCACCAGGTCGTCGGCCTCCGAAAACGGAACGTGAGCCAGCAGGATGCCGTGCACCATGCGCGCGTGCCGCTGATAGAGCTGGCCAAACGCGCCACGATCGCCGCCAAGCGCCGCCGCAACCAGCCGCGCGTCCTCAGACGAGGTCTCCACAGTTCGACCTTCTACCATGGAGTCTCCTGCCGTCGCGAGCCCGAGCTCCGCCCGGGTGTCGGTTGCAGCCACTCAATCAGAGACGCTCCGGCAGGCCCAAGTGTTAACACGCGCGGTGGAAAAAATGTCAGCGCAGGGCGAAGCCGCTACAGCAGACGTCTCATCTGGATCGAGATTTGCTTCGTCTGGTCGCCGCGCTGGATCGTGAGATTGTAGGTATGGCCCACCTGTCGGAACATGTCGCGCACGGCGTCCAGGCGAATGTCCGCCGCGGCTTCATCATTGATTCCGGCGATGATGTCGCCCACCTTCACTCCACCTTCGGCGGCTGGCGAGCCCGCCGCGACGTGCACGACCTCGAACGTCTTCAGGTTCGACCCTTTCGCAACCACTGCGATTCCGCTCTTATCTTCTTCGTCGTAATCCTTGAAGCGGTTGTTGGCCTCCAGGATGATCTGCTTGTGCGGGTAGTCGAGGACGATGTTGTAGCGGTGCAGCATCCCGGCTCCAATCACTCCGGCGAGTTTCGGATTCCCCGCGCCTGCGATTTTCGATTTTGACACCTCGGCGATGATGTCGGGCGCGCTCCACGACGCGATCTGAAAATTCTTCAGCCGGTAGAGAGAAACGGCCTCGCCTCCCGTCATTTGCGGATCGTAGCCGTCGGCTCCCTTTCCATGCGACGAGACAAGATGGTGTGCGAGCGCGAACGGCTCCGAAAAGACGATCCCCGCAATCACCGATGTGCTGATGCCGAAATCCGCTTCGCTTTCCTTGCCTCGCGGCGAAGAGAATCGCGCGCGAATCACCGGCATGTCGCCTTCGAAAACCAGCGGGAACGTCTTGCCTCGCCCGGTGTATTTATAAATGGAAGGATCGAAAATGCGCACCGTCTGGCGCGCGTTGTCGATCTCCACGACGACGGAATTCAGGAAGTCGGCTCCGATCGTCCCTTCATACGGGCGTCCGATCTCCGCCGCGAGATCCGGCCTTGCAATCGCAGGAATCGAATCAAACGGGAAAAGCACGCCCGGCGTGATCAAGGCGACTCGCTGATTGGTGACGAGCCCGGTCTCCTTCGCGCGCTCTGGATCGACCGACGTCATCTTCGCGCTCGTGTCCAGCGCAAAGAGCGACGGCTTGCTTTCATTCAAGGTCACCGGCAGAAAAACGAGATTCTCGATGAAGGCTGCGGGAATTTCGGCGGCGTTCCCCCGGTAAGCAAAGAGCGGATGGCTCGGCCATTGCGCCGGTGCGCTTTTCGCCTGGCCGTTCGACTGCGGCTTGCCCGCCGCCGTGAGGCACAGCATTGCCGCCGCCACAAAGAAAAGCATCCGCCGGTTCATGCACCCTCCGCTCGACCGCATTCGAACGCCCGCGATTATACGGTGGAAAGGAAGCGATGGAAGGGAGATTGGTTGCGTGCCGCGAACGAAATCACTGCGCCGGAGCGATGTATCCTTCGCGCGCGGAAACTCGGTATTCCGTATGCTTGCGTGTGTTGACCGGCTCGCCTTTTGCGTTCAACACGTCCACGGTCAGCTTGTGATATTGGCCGTCATGCTGCGGCGCGACTCCCAGAACGTACTGGTGCCGCAGCGCCGACGCGATCTCCCGGTACATGGGATCGAAATCTGCTCGAGAAGTGGGAAAGTAGGCCCGCCCTCCCGTTAGGGTCGCCAGCCCCAGAAGCGCGCCGCGTGCTTTGTCCATCGCCGGCGCGTTTGGAGACGCCGGGTCGGCAACCGACGGCTCCGGATTCTGGTTGTGCTTCTTCTTTTCCTTTTTGCCTTGCACGCCCATCGAGCCTTCCAGGGGCCCTCCGAGGCCAACCGCGAAAATCACAACATCTTCTTTTCGCACTTTGTCGACCAGCCGCGTCCATCGGTCCGCCGACGAAGAATCGAGGCCGGTCGTCAGCAGCACGATCGCCTTTTTCTCCGGCATCGGCGAAAGCCAATCGAGGACGTACGACAGGGAGTCGTAAAAATTCAGCGAGCCCATCCCAATCATGTACTGGATGTTTCCAAGCGCGGCTGTGAAGGCGTTCTTGTCCGTCGTGAACGGCACGGCGTATTTCGGAACGTCCGCGTAGGTGATCAGCGCAACCTGGTCGTCAGCGGCAAGCCCGCCGACCAGGGAATACGCTGCCGCAATGTGCTCGTCCTGAATCAGGTAGACTGCCGGGCTCGTTTCGAGCATCACGACCACTCGCGCCGGCGCCGTCACCGGCGTGAAAAAAAGGATCGGCCGCTCGATGCCGTTGTCGAGAATCCGGAAACTTTTTTGCTCGAGGCCTCCGACGAAATTGCCGGTTTGGTCCAGCACGCTCACGTCCAGCTTCACGAGTTCCGTCTTTGCTTCGAGCGGGTGTTGGGCCGCGTCTGCCTGGCTTGCTCCCGCTTGCGTTGCGCCTGCTTCCTGTGCGCGGGCGAAACCCGAGGTCAGCCAGAAGACACATGCGAGAGCGATTGCCGCGGACGGAATGCTGCGAGGCCGAAATGAAAACGCTCTCACGTCGCCTAAAACAATTGCACGAATGGAACCCGCGTCACAGCGGAGATTTCCCCGCTGCACGGCAATCCGACAACATCATCGGGCCGCTGGTTTTATTGGTTGCCGGGAGCGCTGGCGGTCGGTGGAGGGGCGCTCGCCGATTTGGGCGTGCTGAGATAACCCTTTGCCTGGTTCTTGCTCACTTCAAAGACCACGATTTCGTAGGGAGCGCGCGCGCCGCGCACGTAGAACTGAATTGGCTCGCCCACCGTGCGGTCTTTCTTCTCGATGCTCTTGTCGTCCGCCACCACGTTCAGCGTGTAGCGGTAGTGCTTCGGATCGGTCTTGCGCAGCTGGATCTGGATCGGGCCGACGTGCTGCGGCGACTTCGTCTTGCCCAGAGCAAACTCGTAAATGTCGCGCTGGCCGAGCTGCCTCAATTCCTCCACCTCATCATGGTTGCGCGCGATCAAGCCGCTCTGCACGCCCAGATCGCCAATCGTGCTTTGCAACTTGCCCTTCGTGGCTTCGAGATCGGCCTTCGTTGACGACAGATCAGTTTTCGTGGCGTTCAGGTCCGTCGCCACCTGCCCGAACTTCGTGCTTGTGTCCTGCTGAACCTGGCCAATTTCCTGCCGAAGGGCCGCGTCGCTCTGCTGCTGCTGCTTCCGGATGGTTTGCGCAAGGCTGCGTGCCCGCGCGAGTTCGTCTTCCGAGAGGTTCAATTTCTGCGACGTCACGTCGAGTTCGCCCTTCAGGTCGGCAATTCGCGCGTTGGCCTTGTCCATCTCTTGGGCGAGCGCCTGAGTCTTCTTCTCGGCGCTGTCCAGACTGCGTTTCGTGGCCTGCTGCCCCGAAACATTCGCGTAAACGAGATACCCGACCAGCGCAAAGGCCACTACGAACAGGACGGCCACCCAGCGCGGCAGCGGCGACGGCTCCGTGTAATGCGGCTGGCTCGGTTCCTCTGGACTGGGTACGCTTGGCGTCAAGCTCATCGAATTCCTCCGGAGCGGCCGCGGCCGCCTTGTGAATTGGAATTATGGCTGAACCGATGTTGCGAAGTCTATCTTTTGCGCGGTGGCCAGTGCGCTTCCACCGTCGTCGTCAATCCGCCCCGCGGAGTGAATTCCCCGGTTACGCGGCACCAGACGGGCTTCACCGCCTGCTTGATATCGCGCAGCATTCGATTCACCGCGTTCTCGTAGAAGATTCCCAGGTTCCGGTACGCCAGCAGGTACATCTTCAGCGCCTTCAGTTCAAGGCACAGCTTCGCGGGCTGGTATTGAATTGTGATCGCACCGTAGTCCGGCAGGCCCGTCTTCGGGCACACGGACGTGTATTCCGGAAATCGGATCGTGATTTCATATCCTTTGAAATGATTGGGCCACGTCTCGAGTTTCGGCAGCTTCGCGCTGATTCCCGCGGCAGCGTGGTCTGAAGTGTATGCAGGCATTCGATTCCTTTCCTTGCCATTCTACAATGGCAGGCTTGGGAAACCTCGGATCTGAGCCCTTTACTTTGTGGTGTTGCCTCTTGCCACCCGATTGGTTATTCTGCCGCGCCGAAATCGGGTTCCGGACATGATCTGCCCGCAATGCCGCAGTGCCGACTGCTTTCGGTCTCGCCGTAGCAATCTGCGGGATTATCTTCTCACGCCTCTCAAGCTTCGGCCTTGGCGTTGCCACACGTGCGACTTCCGCTTCTATGGCTGGAGCGTGGCCTACTGCTTTTGCCATTACGCACATTGTCCCCGCTGCGGCAATTTCGACCTCGACCGCATCTCCAGCGCCCGGGTGGAAAAGGGTACCGCGATCACCCTCAAACGCTGGCTCGGCTTTCCGGCCTACCGTTGCGATCCCTGCCGGAGGCGATTCTTCAGCGTTCTGCCTTTTCGCCGCATCCGCCCTTCGACCGTTCCAAGCTTCCGCAAAGTTTCCAGCCAATGAGCGCTCGAGTCGCGCTTGGAGCCTCCGCTCCGTCGTAACGCACAATTAACATTCGCGTCACAAGCCGTTCAACACGTCCGCATACCTTTCCTCCTCCGCGTAACGAGACGAGACAAGTGTGAGCGCGGGGGGGCCAGGGCTCTCAGCGGCACAGGGGGATGAAGCCCAAGCCAGTACGTCGGTCTGCACTTCTCCGAGCGACCGGAGCATTCGGATCAGCAGCACGGCAGTCCACTTCAATAGGAGGAAGGAATGCGAGTACTCGTGGCATGGATTTTAGCCCTAGGGCTCGTCGCTTCTACAGCAGCGGCGAGGGCGGGAAGAGACGGGGACAACACCACCTCGACGGCAGCACAGCCCGCTGCGACCAAGGACGCGGCGGCCACTGCCAAGCCCGGTGACACGGCGGCGCCTGCCGCCAAGTCCGATGCGCCGGCAAAACCGGAGCCGGCCGCCATGGAGGTCGAGCTTCAGCAACTCCGCGACCTGCTCGAAGCTCAGTCCAAGCAGCTCCAGGAACAAAATCAGCAGTTGAAGGAACAGCAGAAGAAGATGCAGGTGCTCGAAGAGCAGCTCAACGGCGCAGCCGCCAAGCCCGCCGAAACCAGCGCTCCCGCCTCCTCAAACAGCAATTCCGCGGTTTCAGCGCCGGCGTCCACAATCATCACCCGCGGCGTTTCGAATACCGCGTCCTCGAACTCGTCTGCTTCAGCAAGTCAAGAGAAGCCGGACGAGCCGGCGGCTCTTCACTTCAAGGGCATCACCCTTACTCCAGGCGGCTTCTTCGCGGCAGAAACGGCGTGGCGCAGCCAGGCGCTCAGCGCCGATGTCAACAGCCCCTTCAACTCCTTGCCGGTCCCGGGTGCGTCGAACGCGAATATCACCGAGTTCAACGCCAGCGGCCGCCAGTCCCGCATCAGCATGCTGGCGGAAGGCAAGCTGGCCAACGTGAAGATCGGCGGCTACTACGAGACGGACTTCCTCTCCGCCGGCGTTACTTCGAACGACAACCAGAGCAACAGCTACACCATGCGTCAGCGCCAGTTCTGGGCGCAGGCGGCCCTCGCCAGCGGCTGGACGTTCACCGGCGGCCAGATGTGGAGCTTGGTCACCGAAACAAAGAACGGCGTTGCGAACCGCACCGAAGCGACTCCGCTGACGATCGACGCTCAGTACTCCGTGGGCTTCAGTTGGGCCCGGCAGTACGGCTTCCGCATCTCGAAGCAGTTCGGCGACAACTTCTGGCTCGCGATGTCCGTCGAAAATCCTGAGACCACCCTCGGCGCGCACGGCCAGAATGCCAACTTCATCATCGGCGCGGCTGGCGCCAGCGGCGGTCTTTTCAATTCCACCGCCAACTACACCTTCAACGCCGTCCCCGATTTCATCTTCAAGGCTGTTGCGGAAAACTCCGTTGGCCACTTCGAGCTCTTCGGTGTCGTGAGCACCTTCCGCGACCGCGTGTTTCCATGCGCGGTCGGAATCAGCCCCACCAGCCCGTGCTCGATCGATGGTTCGACGGCCCCCTCCGCAGTCGGCGCCTTCATGGATGACCGAGTCGGCGGTGGCGTCGGCGCGAATGCCCGCTTGCACCTCTTCGACAAGCACGTGGACCTCGGGATTCACGCCCTGGTCGGCGATGGCGTCGGCCGCTACGGCACTTCCGGCTTGCCGGATGTGACTGTGCGTCCCGACGGCACGATGGCTCTCATCAAGAGCTATCAAGCCCTCGGCACTTGGGAACTTCACTATCCAAAGTTCGACTTCTACGCCAATCTCGGCGGCGAGTACGCCGGCCGCACGGCATACATCAACGGCGCGGGAGCTGGCGTAGGCTACGGCTCCTCGCTCTTTAACAACTCCGGTTGCTGGACGGAGCCCGTGCCCGGCTCGGGCGGCTTTGCTGCAGGCTCGGTTGGCAGCTGCACCGCTGACACTCGCAGCATCATCGAGGGTACCGTCGGCTTCTGGTACCGCTTCTACAAGGGCCCGAAGGGCACCATTCAGTGGGGACCGCAGTACTCATACATCGTTCGCAACACGTGGTGGGGCGTTGGGTCGACAGCACACCCGGACGGCCAGCCTCAGCCCACGGACAACATGTTCTTCACCTCGTTCCGCTACTACATCCCGTAGTTCGCTCCACCCGCGAGGGGAGACGCCCCGCGTCTCCCCTCGAATCTCTCCCGCCACCCGCACCTACGCTCCTCGTCGTCGCGAATCAGCCCCTACTTGCAGCACCCATTCGACCGTGCGAAAATCGGTGTCGCTCATCCGTTTGGCCAAGCGCAAACTGAACGGCCGCACTTTGCTCCTGGCCGCTGAGCGTTCGCTTCTGGCGATATCGTCTAAGGGTTAGGACGTGGCCCTCTCAAGGCCAAAATCCGGGTTCGAATCCCGGTATCGCTACCAATCAGCCTCGCGAGCGAATCGTTTCGCATCCACACTCTCAACGGACTGAGCCGTTATGACCATTTTCGCGGGCACTTCGGGCTGGGCCTATCCGGCATGGAAGCCGGAGTTTTATCCGCCGAAACTCGCTGCCGCGAAATTTCTCAGCTTCTATTCGAGCCGCGTCAATTCCACCGAAGTGAACTTCACCTTCCGCCGCTTTCCCACCGCGAAGCTCCTCGACGGCTGGATCGCCGCCACTCCTGAGAATTTCAAATTCGCCATCAAGGCGCACCAGTCCATCACGCACATCAAGCGCCTCCACGACGCCGACGAAGTCACCACGCGATTCATCGACGCGCTCCAGCCTCTCCACGACGCGGGCAAGCTCGGGCCCGTCCTTTTCCAGTTGCCGCCTTACCTGAAATTCGATGCGACGCTCCTCGCGAATTTTCTCGCCAGTCTCCCCCGGAAGCGCCGCGTCGCGTTCGAATTTCGCGACGCCTCCTGGTTCTGCGACGAGATCTTCGCGCTCCTGCGCGGCGCCAACGCGGCTCTTTGCATCGCCGAAAGTGAAAAGCTTGAAACCCCCAGCGTCCAGACCGCCGACTTCTGCTACCTGCGCCTGCGTGATCCCGAAAAATTGAGCGCGCCCAAAGCTCGCAAGGAATTGACGGCCCGTGTAAAGGATCTTGCGCAGCGCGGCGACATCTTCGCCTACTTCAAGCACGAAGACAGCCCCGAAGGTGTGCTCCACGCAGAGGAATTGCTCGCGCAGATGGGGAAATAAACGCCGCAAAAATAGCTCGCGGTTTGGCCGATCGCGGTTCTACCGGTTTCGGCTCGCAACCTTTTCCATCACGGCGTCCCCGATCAGTCCCGCGCGGTCCGGCGCCGGCGTCGGCAGGTATTCCTGAGGAAGGGGCGCATCATAAGATTCCAGGCCCGCCAGTTGCATTCCCCGTTGCGCTTCCGGATTCTTCATGAACGTCTCCCACACGAATCCCGTCCGCGCGTTTTCCGCCATCAGCATCGTAATTCCCGTGTCGATTCCGATCACGTCGCTGTCGTACCAGTTGATCAGCGGATTGAACGCGTCCACGAACCCGTACCGGCTCCACGTCCCCGCTCCGTAATTGAACCGGATGTTCCGCAGCACGCGCATCACCTGCGGCGTCAGGAACACCAGCGAGCCTCCCGTCGCGCACGGCACCACCGTCCCATCGATCGGCCCCGTCTTTGGCGGCCCGCCCCACACCACGTATCCCTTGATCGAATCCGACGCTGTGATTCCCCACAAATCGTCGCTGTAATCCGGAAATTCCTTCGTCAGACTCAGGCAGAACCGCCGGTGCACGTCCGTCGCGACGATCGAATTCTGAAAATAGTCCGCGTACTTGTCGTGTTTGTTGCGGAAATCGAACCACGCCTGCGGATACTGGTGAATGAAGAGCGGCGCGAACGAGCCCACGTACTTGATTCCGTCATATTCGAACATCGTCCGCTTCCACGCATTCCACGTATCTGGCGGCAGCGAATGCCTCGACGCGCCGATCCCCAGCAGGTAAATCATCATCAGTTCGCTGTAGTTGTCCCACCGGTATTGCAGGAATCCCGTTTCGGGAGTCCATCCGCCCGGCAAAATCAGCGTATCCTCCGAAAGCCATCGCCAGTCCACGCGGTTGAAAATCAACCCGGCCAGCTCGTTGATCTCGGAATGAACGAAGTGCTGCCGGCACATCAGCACTCCGCACAGCAGGATCGCCGTGTCGATCGACGACACCTCAGACTCCCACACTCGCGCTCCGGTGTTGATGTTCGTCCAGTGATAGAAAAATCCGCGCTGGTTCGGCAGCTTCTTCCACAGGAACCGTAGCGTCTTCAGCACGCGGTCGCGCGCTTCCGCGTACGAAATGTATCCGCGCTTCTCGCCGATGCAGATCGCCGTCAGCCCGAATCCGGTCGCCGAAATGTTTCCCAGATCCTTGTTGTCCGGTGTCCGCACGTTGCACCGGTCCCGCACCATTCCCGTTTCCGGGCTTGCCTGCTCCCAGAAATAAAGGAAGCTCGCGCGCTCGATTTCTTCCAGCAGCAATTCGTCGTCGGGAGTCAGCAGCGGCTTGTTCTGCGCGGCGTGCCCGCCCCGGGCGCGCCCAAACATGCTCGCCGCGTCCAGCGCCCCGCCAAGCGGAAGACACGCCGCCAGCGCCGCCAGCTCCTTCAGCACCTCTCGGCGCGATGGGCCCGGCGCGCGGCGATTCTTCAGCTCAGGAATGATGTTTGGTGGCACTCGGCAACACGCCAGCCCGCGGTTCCGGCATACGGGAACTCGCTTGCGGGGAATTAGGGAAACACAAAATATACACGAAAATCTCTTCGGGCAAGAAGGCAATTTCGCTTTTTCGCCCTGTTAAAACGATTTAACTCGGCCCTCCGCAACCCGGCTGCCTAACGCCTGTCCAGGCTCGCGGCCATCGCCTTCGCCAGCGTTCCGTTCGCGTCGTCGTCCTTCAGAGCCCGACAAAACGCACCGCCCAATCCTTCCGGAACTCGCTTCATCACGTACGCCATCTTGATCGCCACTGAAATCGGATCGTCGTAGCTCCAGAACGTCCCCGACTCCGCATCGTAAATCGAAGGCGCCAGCGTCTCCGGATCGAACGACCGCGTGAATCCCGTCAGCTTCGCGATCGTCGCATATGTGGCCGTCCCGCTCGTCTTCAGCACATCGCCATCCGGCGACGGCGCCGGCATCGCCGAACTCTGATATTCGCCGCGATGCTCGTCCGCCACGCGCGTCCATCCGTGCCCGTAGAACGGCACTCCCAGCACGATTTTCCGCGGCGGCACTCCCGCGTCCAGATACGCCTCTACGGTGTACTCCACATACAAATTCGACGCGTGCGCCGGATTCCTCCGCGAATCGAACAGCGGCGCCGCGAAATTCGTCGTCTCGTCCGACGGCCCGTGATAGTCGTACGTTTCCACATTCAGGAAATCCGCCAGCTCCGCCACCCGGCGCAGGTCGATGTTCGAATAATTCTGCGCCATCCCCGGCGCCGCCATCGTCAGCAGGTAATGCCGCCCGTTTTGTTCGCCGAGCGCGTCGAGCTGCATTCGAAATTCCCGCAGCAGCAGCGTAAAGTTCCGCTTGTCTCCCGCGCCCGGAAATTCCCAGTCAATGTCGATGCCGTCAAAGAGGTCGCCCGTTGAAATTCCCGGCGCGATCCGCCCGCGAATGAACGTGTCGATGCACGACGCCGCAAGTTGCGACCGCAGCTCCGCGCTGCTTGCCGCTTCCGAAAGCGCTGCGGTGTTTGCCGCCGACGCTCCTCCGATCGAAATCAGGATTTTCAGGTTGGGATGGAGCCGCTTCAGTTGCTCGAGCGCCCCGAAGTTTCCGTACACCGGGCCGTTGTACGCCGCCCCGCTCACGCTTGGAACGTCAGGGCTCTCGTACGCCGCCCACGGATCGGCGATCTGGCACGTCGCAGCCCGCGTCGCATCGGTCGCCGCGTCCGCCGGCGCAGAAACGTTGGCGAACGCATACATCAGGTGCGACAGCCGCCCCGCCACGCCGTTCGCCTGCAGATTTGCCACGTTATACTTGGCGCCGTAGACGCTCCACTCTTCGAAGTAGCCTGCGAGGATTTTCGGGGGTTCCGTTCGCTCTCGCGCCCCTTCCGCTTCCGCTCCGGCGCCTCGTGCGGCGAAGCTCAGCGCCAGCACTGCGCTCGCGCAGCACGAAAGCAGCCGCGCGGCCCGGGACACGCGAGGAGATGCCGAGAGGCGTTCCATGGCTTCCCTTCTGCTTGCTTTCCTGCCGGAGCGGGGACGGCAGGCCTGGCGTCCATCGATGGTGGAGACCTTTAAATGTTACCGCACTCGGCTGGGGGTGATGCGGACGTGTTATCTAAGAGGCACAAGCGGCGCTTCGGAATCGCGGCCTGCCTCTGCGGTGATCTTCAGCTGGTTGGCACTCGTCGTCGAGGTGCCGCTTTTCCCGCTTGTCCTCGTCTGCGTCGGCGCTTTTTCGGCACCGCCAGTTGCTGTTCCAAAAATTCTTGCCGCGATTTCAGCGAGCTCTTCACGTGCCGGTAGACATTCTGGCGCCTTCGACGGCGCACCCTTCGCCTGACCGGCCGGATCTCTTTCACATCAATTGCTCGGCAAGCATCCCACTCCTCCGTGCCGCTCTCCCCGCAATCGCAGGCCTCTCACTTCGTTGCTTTTTGCCAAGGGGGTCAAGCACGACTGCCGTAATTCTTCCGCAGAATGGCTGCCAGAATCAAGAGCAACCCGATCAGCCGCGCCACGTAGATCCACGGGCTGCCCTCATTCGGCCTCGCTGAGAACGACAGCACCACCCGGTCCGCCGCCTCGATGAAGAAAAACGCCGCGAACGCCGCAAACAGCATGTCGTGCGTGCTTCGCCAGAATTTCAGGAAATATGTTCCGGCGATGACGCAGGCCATCGCGATAATCCCCAGCAGTAGTGCATCCACTTGGCTCATTGGCTTTCCCAAATCAGCCCGTACAGCAGCAGCGCCATCGAAATGATTGTCGTCGCCAGCCGGTACGGAAACAGGTCCGTGTGCGGCAGCAGCACCAGGTCGATGAACACCAGCGCGTTCGACGCCGCCAGCCCCGCAAAGCACAGCCCGCTCCACAGCAGCAGCCGCTTTCGTCCTCGCCCATATCCCCGCAGCAGCAGCACCGAGCACAGAAGGCTCGTGAGCGCGCCCAGCAGGTACACCGCTTGTGCCATCCTTATCCCTTGTCCTTCGTGAAGCGGAACGCGCGCGCGAAGTCGCGTACCGCCGTGGAACCCTTCGAGTGAATCATCGTCGACACTCGAACGATCTGCCGCCGGTAGGTCCGGTCGACTGCCTCGATCATCGAGTCTTCCGCTTGCGACTCGCTTCGGTACGAATATGTTTCGACGCCGTCCGGCGTGGAGCCGATCAGTCCCTCCCGGACCAGATCCTGCAACAGTCTTCGCGCCGCATCGCGGTCGACGTACAGCCTCCGCGCCAGATCCGCCTCGGACCACGCCTTCGGCCGCGTGTTCCACAAAAGCAGCAGCGCCTCCAGATGCGGCACGCTCTCGACCTTTTCTAGGATGAAGGCGAAAACTTCCTTTTCCTCTGGGCCTCTTTCGTTCATCGCTGGGACTTCACCGCGCATCATGATGCCACTTCAATTCGGACCAGCCAAGGCGGCGTTGCAAAATTTCGTTCGATTTTGGCCCCTTCTCTTTTTACGCCCGAGCCGGCTATTTGCCGGTTGACTTCACGCCTCACTCTTGTCTACATTTTTGTGTTGGGTTTTTGCACCTTGGGTCGTTCCCCCGCGTGTGAAAGCTGCCGTAGGAACCATGTCAATTCGCGTTTTGGTTGTTGACGATCACGAATCGGTCAGGAAGGGCGTCTGCGCCATCCTCTCTTCCCGCAAGGACGTCGAAATCTGCGGCGAGGCTTCCAACGGCAAGGATGCCGTTTCCAAGGCTGATTCCTTGAAGCCGCAGATCATCATCATGGACATCTCGATGCCCATCATGGACGGCATCTCCGCCACTCGCGAAATTCTCAACTCCTCTCCCGATACCGCCATCGTCATGCTCTCCATGCACAACTCCAAGGAAATGGTGGAGAACGCCAAGCGCATCGGCGCCCGCGCCTTCGTCACCAAAGCTCAGGCCGGCGCCGCCCTTCTCCAGGCCCTAGATTCCGCCCTCCGCGGCGAACCCTTCTTCCCCACTCCCTCCCCCGCCTGACCTGCGCCGCTACGCTGCGCTCTTCGCGCCGTTCTCCCGGCGCCCTTCGCTCGTGTTCACCCGCGCTATCTAGCTCACCTCTGAGCCACGACCTCCCCTCCCCGTTGGCACCGCCAATTTGGAGTGCGCGCAGCTTGCTGCCGCCTTGCCGGCCGATCATCCTTTGCGATTTTTGCAAACGGTGGGCGCCTTCGCTCCTTCTCAAATTTCAAATTGCTTCTGGTCGTCTCTTCTCTGTGGTCTCTGCGCCTCTGCGGTGCGCCGTTAGAGTTGCTCTTGTCCTATCCGTCTTCACATGTGGTCGCAAAAAATCGTGGCGGCGCCTCTGACGCTCGCTTCAGGCTGGTGGTATCATCCCGTTCAGTTGAGGCTTCAAGATGCGCCAACACAGAGAGTGTTGGGTCAGGCGGCCCGCCGGAGGTTAACCGTGTCCACCCCATCGACTGCGAGCGCTAACGTCAAGCAGGCCGTCCCCTTCTTTGGGGTGACCAACATGGAGGCCTCCCTGAAGTTCTATATCGACGGACTCGGCTTCAAAATGAAGAACTCCTGGATTCCTGATCGCCCCGAAGACCACCCCGACGGGAGAATCCGGTGGTGCTGGCTTGAACGAGATGGTGTCGCCCTCATGCTTCAAGAGTTTTTGCCCGCCCGACGTCCGGCTGGCGCGCTTGGGACCGGAACATCCGTGTGCCTCATGTGTGAAGACGCCCTTGCGCTCTATCGCGAATTCAAATCGCGTGGCGTGCAGCTACGAAAACGCCCGTTTGTCGGGAATCGCCTTTGGGTTGTCTCACTCGCCGATCCCGACGGCTACGGCATCGACTTCCAGAGCCCGACAGACGCGCCAGAGGAAACCGAACTGAAAGACTAGCACCGGGCGCCGCCGCGCTGCGCGGAGACTCGCGCTTCGGCACGCCGTGTGTCAACGGTTGAGTAGACCTGCTTCTCAACTGTTGAACACGAACCAAAGATGCTCGACTTCTGGGCTTTTCTCGGAGCCAGGGCAACTTAGTCTCCCACCCTACGACGTGCAAGACAGGAGGCGGGGACTTTAGTCCCCGCGTAAGAACGCCCGCGCGAAGCGCGTACCTTGCTGCCGCAGGCTGTCGCGCAGGACTCAGGTCCGGAGCGACATCATCTTGCCCTGAACCTCTCTTTTCGACGATCCGCCACGTCGGCAGGTTCCGAACGGTGGGTCTCAGGAGTTCCTCCGGCCTCTCCTAACTCCTTTGTTTCCGTCCGCTGCAGAGTGGCAAGTTCTTTCCTGTTGACTTTTGTTTATAGATGTGCTAACATGGGTCGTTTTTACTTTGGCGTTCAGTCTCACGCCTTCGAGGAGCCCGCCCATGGGCCGCTGCTGGGGGAATCGAAAGTCTAATCGCAACAGTCCAGAATTAGAAATCCCCCTAACTCCCGTGTCCTCAGCAACTTACATTTTCCTAATCGCAACAAACTCGAGGATCATTGTCCCCTCCGGCCACTCGCTTCGAAGGTTTCTAATCGCGAAACCAAAAATTAGAAACTGCCCTAACTCCCGCCTTTTCAACGCATTAGATTTTTCTAATCGCGAAAAATCGTGCCTTCACCACCTCGCCGCAGCCGGGCCGTTCCTTGCCTCTCTGCCTCCTTGGATCCTTGCCTCCCTAATCTATACACCGAAGATTAGAAATCGCCGCAACCCTCATCGAATCAGCAGCTTGCATTTTTCTAATCGCGGATCCGACAAGGCATCCGCGTCCCGAGCGAACAACGTGAGTCGAGGGACCTCTCTCCCCTTTCTAATCTATACAGAGAATATTAGAAATCCCCGTAATCTCCCTCGAATCAGCCACTTACATTTTTCTAATCTATACAAAATCCGGGCCTTTTTTTCCCGCCGCGCGTCCAGTTTCGCGGTGGCCGCCCCGCCGGCGCGACGACACAACCTTCCCCTTGACATTCTACCCGAAGCTGGTAGTGTTCACCTAGAATGTCTACCAAAGAACAGAAAGAACGAATCGAATTGCTTCAAGGAACGCTCGACCTCCTGATTCTGCGCACCCTCCTGCTTGGGCCGGCGCACGGCCACGCGATCGCGCGCGCCATCGAAGTCAACTCCGAAGAAGTGCTTCAGGTGGAGCAAGGCTCGCTCTACCCGGCGCTCCACCGGCTGATCAAGCGCGGCTGGATCTCGGTCGAAGCCGGCACCTCAGAGAACAACCGTCGCGCGAAATTCTACAAGCTGACGAGCCAGGGACGCCGCCAGCTCACCACCGAGACGGGTAAGTGGGACAAGCTGGCGGGAGCGATCGCGCGGATTCTTCGTCCTGCGGAACGAGAAGGCGAACCATGAGCAGACGCAAAAAGATGCTCGAGGAGCTGGACGAGGATATTCGCCAACACATCGCGCAGGAGACGCAAGACAACATCGAGCGAGGGATGGCGCCGGACGAGGCGCGCTTTGCGGCGCTGCGGAAATTCGGGAACGTGAGGCGAGTGAGAGAGGAGACGCGCAACGTGTGGAGCATGGTGCGGCTGGAGCAAGTGGTGCAGGACGTTCGCTTCGCGGTGAGAACTCTGCGGAAGTCACCGGGATTCACGGCGATCGCCATTCTGACGCTTGCGCTGGGCATCGGCGCGAACACGGCGGTGTTCTCCGTGGTCTACCAAGTGCTCTTGCGGCCGCTGCCTTACAGCGAGCCCTCGCGCTTGGTGGTGCTGAACGAAACGACTCCGAAAGTGGGAGTGGTGAGCGTCTCGTATCCGAACTTTCTCGATTGGCGCGCTCAGAGCCACACCTTCTCGCAAATGGCGGCCGTGCACGACGTCGGCTTCAATCTCGCCGGTGTGACGCAGCCGGAAAACATCAGCGGGGAGGAGGTGTCGCCGTACTTTCTGTCGATGATTGGCGTGCGCCCCCTGCTGGGGCGAGACTTCGACGCCACGGAGGAGAAGGCTGGCACGGCGCCAGTCGTCCTGCTGAGCTATTCGTTGTGGCAATCGCACTTCGGCGGTGATCCAGCCGCCGTAGGCAGGACGATCACGCTCGACGGGCACGGCTTCACAATCGTCGGAGTGCTGCCGGCCAATTACCGGTCGCTCGATAAAACCGACGTGATGCTGCCGATCGGCGTTTGGCTTACGAGGGATCCGGAGGGAACGTCTGAGCGCGGAGATCGCGGAGACATGAACGTGATCGCGCGACTCGCGCCGGGAGCGACTCTTGCTCAAGCGCGGTCGGAAATGGAGACAATCGCGGCAAGACTCGCAAAGGAATATCCGCTGACGAGTTACGAATACGGCGTAGCGCTTCAGCCGATACGCGACGCATTCGTGAGCGAAGCACGGCCGGCGCTTCTGGTGCTGTTTGGGGCCGTGCTCTTCGTGCTTCTGATCGCGTGCACGAACGTGGCGAACCTATTTCTCGTTCGGGGAGCGGGGCGATCGAAGGAGGTGGCGCTGCGCGTCGCATTCGGAGCGGGCCGCGGCCGGCTCATTTCGCAGATGCTGACGGAGAGCCTGGTGCTTTCAGTTTTGGGGGGCGTGCTGGGGCTGGGCTTGGCATTCGCCGGCATTCGTGGGCTGGCTCTTTTGATTCCGGACGGGATGTTGCCGACGGCGGACGTAAGCCTGAACGGCGCGGTCCTCTTGTTCGCGGGCGGCGTGGTGATACTCGCGGCGTTGCTCTTCGGTCTGGCTCCGGCGCTGCATTGGACCCGGCCCGACCTCCAATCGGAACTGAAAGAGGGAGGAAGAGGCGCGAGTGCGGGAGCTGCGCAGAATCGATTGCGACGCATTCTGACGATCACAGAAGTGGGATTGGCGATGGTTCTGCTGGTTGGCGCGGGGCTGATGATGAAAAGTCTTTACCGCCTGCTCCAGGTCGACCCCGGATTTCGGCCCGATCACGTCCTGCGAATGGTAATGGGTTTGAGGACGCAGCAATATTCGAAGGACCCGGCGGTGATCAATTTCTGGCAGCAGGCGCTCGAACGCGTGAAGGCGCTGCCCGGAGTGGAAAGCGCGGCCGTGGGCACGGACGTTCCGCTGACAGACGACTTCAGCCGAGTCGACATAACCATCGAGGAGATGGCGCAACCAAAGCCGGGAAATTATCCGCATCCGGACTCTCACATCGTCAGCACGGAGTATTTCAAGACTCTCGGAATTCCCCTGTTGCGCGGCCGGGAGTTCACGGAAGCGGACGATGAGAGGGGCCAGCACGTAGGCATTATCAATGCGATGACGGCGCGGCAATTCTTTGCGAATGAAGATCCGGTGGGGAAGCGATTCATGTTCGGCCACCTCCACCCTTCCGCGAAAGAGGCGCCGGACTGGCTCACGATTGTGGGAGTAGTCGGAGACACCCGGCTCTATGGGCTGGACAATCCGGCGCGGCTCGAGGTGTACGTTCCGTACCGTCAAGCGGCGGCCCGCGGCATGGAACTGGTGGTGAAGTCCGAGGTGGATCCCGCGGCGCTTACGTCGGGGATTCGCGGAGCGATTGCATCCATCGATAAGGATCAGCCGGTCTTCGGAGTTGTGACGATGAACCGGCTGGTGAGCGATTCGGTGGCAACGCGGCGAGTGACGTTGATCCTGCTCGGCTCATTCAGCGCTTTGGCCCTGATTCTCGGCGGGATTGGAATCTACGGCGTGATTTCGTATTCGGTAGCGCAGCGGACGCGCGAGATCGGGGTTCGCATGGCGCTGGGCGCGCCGCGACACGGCGTTTTTCGACTGGTGATCGGGCAGGGCCTGAAACTCGCGGGAATCGGAATTGCGGGCGGCGTCGTGGCCTCGCTCGGGCTGGCGAGGTTGATGGGGACCCTGCTTTACGGAGTGAGCAGCGCCGACGCGGAAACATTTGCGGGGGTGGCCATGCTGCTGGCGCTGGTCGCTTTCGCGGCCTGCTACGTCCCGGCGCGTCGCGCGATGCGCGTGGACCCAATGACGGCCCTGCGGCACGAGTAGCTGCAAGCGGGGTTGGCGAGGCGGTTGATGAGACGACGCAAGCGGATGCTTGAGGAGCTCGACGAGGATATTCGCCAGCACATCGAGCGAGAGACGAGGGACAACATCGAGCGCGGAATGGCGCCGGAAGAGGCGCGCTACGCGGCGCTGCGAAAATTCGGCAACGTGAGGCGCGTGCAGGAAGAGACACGGGAAGTGTGGAGTCTGGCCTGGCTCGAGCAGTTGGTGCAGGACGTGCGATATGGATTGCGCGTGCTGCGGAAGTCGCCGGGGTTTACAGCGGTTGCGGTACTGACGCTGGCGCTGGGCATCGGGGCGAACACGCTGGTGTTCAGCGTGTTCAACGGGCTGATTCTGCGGCCGCTGCCGGTGGAGCATCCCGAGCGATTGGTCTTTCTTGAGAGCAACAAGGGCGGCGCGGGCCAATCGTTCCCAAACTATCGAGATTTGCGGGACCGCAACGAAGTTTTCAGCGGGCTGGCGGGATATCGAATTGCGCCGATGGATCTTGAGTCGAACGACGGCCCGAAGCGCATCTGGGGATATCTCGCAACGGGCAACTATTTTGACGTGATTGGCGTGACTCCGCTGATGGGCCAATTCTTCCAGCAGGCAGATGACCTGCATCCGGGCGCGAGTCCATACGCGGTGTTGAGCTATGGATGCTGGAAGGCGCGATTCGGCGGCGACGCGGGAATTGTCGGGAAGACGATTCAAATCAATCGGCTGTCGTACACGGTGCTGGGCGTCGCGCGGCCCGATTTCCACGGAACGGAGAACTTCTACTGGCCCGAAGTCTGGGTCCCGATGATGATGCAAGCGCAAATCGAAATAGGAAATTCGTGGCTCGAAAACCGGATGACGTTCGATACGTGGCTGATCGGCCGGTTGAAGCCGGGAGTTTCAGAGGCGCAGGCGACAGCAAATCTGAACGGAATCGCAAGCGAACTGGCGCGGGAATATCCGACGATCAACGATGGGATGAAACTGAAGCTCGCGCGTCCTGGACTGATCGGCGATGCAATTGGCGGGCCGGCAAAAACGTTTGCCTTTGGCGTCCTGATTCTCGCCGCTCTGGTGCTGTTGGCGGCATGCGCGAACCTGGCGAGCCTGCTATCGGCGCGCGCGGCGGACCGGCAACGCGAGATTGCGATACGGCTGTCGATTGGCGCGAGCCGCAGTCGAGTGATGCGGCAGGTGCTGACGGAGACGCTTCTGCTGTCGATTCTTGGTGGGGCGGCTGGATACGGTCTTGCGGCCGCGCTTTCGGCAGCGCTGAGCCGGTGGCGCGCGCCGATGGATTTTCCGGTGCAGTTCAACGTCAACCCGGATTGGCGTGTGTTTCTTTTCGCTCTCGGTGTCTCGATTTTGGCCGGAGCATTTTTCGGCGCGATTCCGGCGTGGAATGCGTCCGGCACGGACGCGAACGCTGTGTTGAAGGGAGGAGAATCGAAGCTACGCCGCCGGCGCCTGGCGTTTCGGGACGTGCTCGTCGTCGTCCAAGTGGCGCTGTGCTTCGTGCTGGTCTCAGGGTGCCTGCTGTCGCTGCGCGGACTGCAGCGGACGCTCCAGATGCGGCTTGGCTTCGAGTCGAGAGGGGTGGCTGTGACAGCGTTTGAACTGGGACTCGGCGGATACGACGAACCAACCGCCCGTGCGTTTCAGAAACGCGTGCTGCAGGCCGTCGAAGCATTGCCGGGCGTCGAGTCTGCCTCCTATTCGAACTCGTTACCACTGAGCATCGACCAGTCTCGAACCACGGTAACACCGGCCGACAAGCCGGCGCTGCGGCCGTCGGACGGAAGATTCGCTATCTACTATCAAGTGTCACCGGGATTCTTGCGGACGATCGGGACGAGGCTGCTCGAAGGGCGCGACTTCAGTTGGAGCGACGACAAAGGATCTCCCAAGGTGGCGGTGGTCAATGAGGCTTTCGCGAAGCAAATTCTTCATGCGGAAAACCCCGTGGGGAAGTACTTCCATCTGGGCTTGAGCGGCCCACCGATTGGCGTTATCGGAGTGGTTGAAGACGGCAAGTACGAGACCCTTACGGAATCGGAGAAGCCGGCGATGTTTCTGCCCATCCTGCAGAGCTTCAACACGACAACGACGGTCGAGGTGCGGTCGTCGCTTCCCGCCACGGAGATCGTGCGCGAGATGCGGGATGCGATTGGCCGCCTCGATCCCAAACTTCCCCTTTATGGAAGCGGCAGCCTCGACCAGATGCTCGGGCTGGCGTTCCTGCCGTCGCGCGCCGCGGCGATCACGCTGAGCGCATTCGGAGTACTGGCGATCATGCTGGCAGCGACCGGCGTGTATGGACTCGTCTCGTATGCGGTGGCGAGGCGCCTGCGTGAAATCGGGATTCGGGTCGCGATCGGAGCGCAGCCGCGACAGGTAGTGCAGTTGGTGTTAGGAAGAACGATGATGCTGCTGCTCGTGGGGGCAGGCGTCGGCTTCGTACTTGCGCTGGCTGCCGGCCAAGTGCTTGCCAGCATCGTGTATCAGGCGTCACCTCGAGATCCGGAAGTCCTGGCCCTCGTTTGGGCCACTACAATCCTCCTCGGATTGATTGCGTCGCTGCCGCCGACGCGGCGGGCTCTTCGCGTGGACCCGCTGGTTGCCCTCAGGTACGAATAAACGGGTCCCAGCCCGCGGGCTTCAGTGGTTTCGCTTTGCCAGTTGAATCAACAAGCGTGAGACGCCGTTCTCGCGTGATTTCACCGATGCGAGTGAGATGGCGGAATCCTGGCGCGCGGCGGAGCAGTCGCTCGCGGCGACGAGGAACGGTGAAGAGGAGTTCGTAGTCATCGCCGCCATTGAGAGCCATTTGCAGCGGGTCCAGGCGACGAGATGGAATCAACTTTGAGACGGCTGGCGGCACGACGACAATGGGGATTTGGTTTGCAGACAAACGCGCGCCAACGCCACTTGCGGCCGCGAGCCGCGCGAGATCTGTGGACAGCCCATCGGAAATGTCGATCATCGCGGATGCGGCTCCGGCGCGGGCCAGCCAGATGCCGAGTTGCGTACGAATCTGGGGATAAAGATGAGGCTGAACAAGCGCGGCGAAGCGCTTGCGCTGGCCATGCCCGGCGAGCACCATTTCCAGGCCGAGTTGCGCGCGGCCAAGGGGCCCGCTGACATAAATAAGGTCGCCAGGTCGGGCGCCCGAGCGCAGCACGGCACGGCCGGAGGGAACCTCGCCAAGAACCGTCAGGCTGGCGGTGATTATGGAGCTCTGGGTGGTGTCGCCACCCGCGAGGCGCATCCTCAGCGACCGCACAGCCCGGCGCATCCCTTGGAGGAAGCCGTCGAGCCAGGCGCCCGTGCGAGCGGCAGGGAGCGCCAATGTCAGGAGGAAGAGGCTGGGGGTCGCGCCCATGGCGGCCAAGTCGCTGGCGGCGCGTGCCAGGGCCTTGTAGCCAACCGACTCGGGAGGGTGTGCGGGCAGGAAGTGAGTGCCCTCGACAAAGGCGTCGCAGCTCAGGACCCATTCCCGGCCTGGGGGCTGACGGAGGAGGGCCGAATCGTCGCCGATGCCGAGGCGTGCCGGGCCTTTTCCCAGGCCGATTACCGAAGGCACGGCCTTTGCGATTCGCTGAATGAGGTTGGCTTCGCCAGTCATCGCCCGCTGGTCCTCGCGGATTATAGATGGACCGGGCAAAAGACGCGAGTCTGGGGTCAGATGGGCAAAGCCCGTAAACCATTGAAATGACAGTTTTTGGCATTCCTGTCCCTCAGGCCAGTTGTTCCGTCGATTGGCGATAGGGTAAGCTAGGTTGAAGTCAGCAAGGCGTCAGCCATGCCTCCTGATGACGCCTCGATGTTCCTTTTTGGTGCGGAGATTATAGAGTTGACGCCACCCAGGGTCGCCATTAGAATGCGCACCGTCGCGAACCAGGGCTCTCGGTTCAGACTTTCGGGCGTTTCTTTCTTGAGGGAATCGGCTGGCCGCTGCGAGGGGCACGCGGCGCTCAACGGTCGAGATAGGCAAATTCGGAAATTCAGGCCATGAAGAGCAGGAATTACACGTTTTTCATTGCATCGAGCGAGACAGGCGGGCTTCGGCGCGTCCGCGTGCCGGGCTATGTCCTGCCGCTCGTGGCGCTCTTGGCCATTGTGGGCACCGTGACCGTGGCGGCGGGCGTGGGGTCGTACTCTCGAATGCTCTGGAAGGCCGCCAACTACAATTCATTGAGGCGCGAGCAGGACAGCCTCAAACAGCAATACAAGCAGCTTCAAACGGAAGTAAAGAACACGAACCGGCGCCTGGATTCGCTGCAATCCCTGGCCGGAGAAGTGGCGATGGCGTACGGAATCACGCGATTCCGGCAAACGCCGTTTGGCTTGACCGACGCAGCTGCCGAGTCAGAGGCGGATTTCCAGCAGTCCGTGGACGAATTCAGCTACCTCGAGACGAACGCGACGGCTGTCGCGATGTCGAGCGCGACGACCGGGATGCGGCTCCTGCCCGCGAGTCAATTGACGAGCCTGGGCGTAGTGCCTTCGATGTGGCCGGTGGCGGGCGAGATCACCGGTCATTTCGGCGAACGGCTCGATCCATTCAGCGGCGAGGGTGCGTTCCACGCGGGGCTCGACATTGCTTCGCACTATGGCGATGCGATTCGCGCCACCGCGGACGGAATTGTCGAAGAGGCAGACCGCCGCGCCGGTTATGGCCGGCTGGTTGTAATCGACCACGGCTTCGGCGTAACGACGTGGTACGGGCATCTCTCGGCGTTCAACACGCAGGTTGGGATGACGGTGAAGCGCGGCGATATCATCGGATACGAAGGTCAGAGCGGCAGGTCAACGGGGCCGCACCTTCACTACGAAGTGCGAATCTACAACACACCTGTTAATCCGTGGCGGTACTTGCGCGGAGCCTCTGCAACAGCCACCGGCGATTGATTTTCTTTCTCCCCCTCTAAATCAGGACGAAAAATCGGCTCCGACGTGTGCGTTTATAACAAGCGGCCGCAGTAATCGGCTACTCGTAGCGTAGAGCACGCATCGGATCGACCCGGGTGGCCCGCCGCGCGGGAAGATAAGCGGCAACCATAGCGACCGCCACAAGCAAGCCTATGCCGAGCGCGATCGTTCCAGCGTCGCGCGCCTGAAGACCAAACAGCAATCCTTGCACGAAGCGAGCTGTCGCCCAGGACATCGCCACGCCCGCGGCGACTCCTACCGCGAGGAGGATTGCGACGTCCCCCAAGACCAGCCGGACGATAGAGCTTCGTTGCGCGCCAAGCGCCATGCGAATGCCGATCTCTTTTTGGCGCTGGAGAACCAGGTAAGCGAGGACGCCGTAAAGACCGATCATCGCAAGCAGCAGGGCGAGAGCGCCAAAGAAGCCGGAAAGCGTGGCCAGCAAACGCTCCTGAACCATCGAGTCGTCGACTTGCTGGGCGAGAGTATGGAACTCGATTGCGACCGACTTGTCAGCATCGGTCAGAGTCTCCTCGACTGAGCGGGCCAGCGCCGAAGGACGCGTGGTCGTTCGGATGACGAGGCCCCATCGTTCCAGGGGCATCGGAAGCTCGGCGAATGGGAAATAGGCGATGGGAGGGAAGTCCTCTCGCAAGGAATCGTACTTCGCGTCTTGTACGACGCCGACGATCTCGATCGGGTCGCCGAGCGTGGTGGTGGTGGCATAGCGGCGGAATGTCTTGCCGAGAGCATCAGCACCGGGAAAGAATTTCCGCGCCAGCGCCTGATTCACGACAGCGACACGCGGGACATCGGCAACATCGTGCTCGGTGAAGTCACGGCCTTCGAGCAGGCGAGTGTGCAACGTGGCGAAATATTGCGGGGCGACGTAGTTCATATCGACGTCAGAATCTTCGCCGGTTGGCGCATTCTTGCCTTCGACGACGATCTGGTCATCCCACGAATGTCCGCTGACGGGAGTTGTAACGGCGATGCTTGCGGAAACTACGCCAGGAAGCGCGCGAACGCGGCGAAGAATGTTGTCAGTCAGAGCGTTAGTGACGGGGCCGGGGACGCTTGGATCGTGAAGGCCGACGTCGGCGATGAGCACGTTGTTGCGGTCGAATCCGGCGTCAAGCGTGGCCAGCTTCGCGAAGCTGCGCAGAAACAAAGCCGCCGTAATCACGAGCACGAGCGAAAAGGCCACTTGTGTGGCCACTACCCAACGTCCGGACCGGAACCGGGTGTCGTGCGGCGTCGCTTCACTGGCGACGCCCTTCATGGCGCCTCCAATGGAGACGCGCGTGGCACGAAGCGCAGGCAGGATGCCGAAAAGTAGCCCCGTCAAGATAGCCACGGCCGCTGTAAACGCGAGAACGCGGGCATCGAGGGCAACATCCAGATAGATTTGGTTGTGAGTTGTGGAGATGTAGCGAACGAGAAGGCGGCTGCTCCAGCGCGCGACCAGGACTCCGAGCGCTGCGCCCGAGACCGACAGGATGATGCATTCGGTGAGCAGTTGCCGAATGAGGCGCAGCCGTGAAGCACCAAGAGCCAGCCGAACGGCGATTTCCCTGCGGCGGGAAGCGGCCCGCGCCAACATCAGGCTCGCGATGTTCGCGCAGGCGATCAGCAGCACCAGTCCTGCGATTGCCATGAGGATCCGGAGCGGCACGTCATAATCGCGACGCAACTGCGAGAGACCCGTGGCGCCGGGGAGGGTGATGAACTGCCAGGAGCGGAAGCTCTGCTGTTGCGACGGCTTCCAATTGGCGGGTACCGCTGACGCGAAGATCTGTGGCGAGAGTACCGCCAAGCGCGCGGAAACCTGGCCGGGAGTGAGGCCGGCCTTCGAGCGGGCCATCACGTGGAACCACCAATTTGCTTTCTGATCCAGGGAGGAGTTCTTGCCCTGGAGGACGGCCTCCGCGCAGATCGGCAGAGCCACGTCGAAGGTTTGGCCCACTTCAGTGCCGAAGAATCCCGGAGCCGAGATGCCGACGATCTGAAAGGGATGGCCTTCGATAGGAAGTGTGCCACCGACCGCGCTTGGCGCACCGCCAAAATGCTCCTGCCAGAAACCGTAACTTAGGACGGCGGCCCCTTGGCAACCGCGCTTGTCGTCACTGGGGGCAAGCAAACGCCCTGCGGCAGGCCGCACGCCAAGCGCCGGAAAATAATCGCCACTGACGAAAACGCCGCGTACGTCCTGAACCACGCCACCGTTGGCCAGATTGAAGGGAGCATCTCCCCACGCGAAAACGCCGGAAAAAACGTCCTGGTTGTCGCGCAGCGCCTCCCATAGGGGATTCGTGTAAGAGGTGCGGCGCCCGTTGCTGAAATGCGGAGTGAGCATGCCGACTTGCACAAGCTCCTCGGGGTGTTTCACTGGCAGCAGCCGAAGCATCACGGTGTCGATGAGGCTGAAAATTGCGGTGTTGGCGCCAATGCCGAGCGCGAGGGTCAAGATAGCGACTGTCGTGAAGCTCGGTGATTTTCGCAACACGCGAACGGCGTAACGAATGTCCTGCCAAAGTGATTCGAGCAGCGGCAAGCCACGTTGATCCTGCGCGGATTCCTTGATCTGGTCTATCCCGCCCAACTCCTGATGGGCCTGGCAGCGAGCCTCGGCGGGCGTCATTCCTCGCTGGACGTTCTGCGCGACGAGCATCTCCAGATGGGACTGAAGTTCCTCATCGAGTTCGCAGTCGGGTCTTTGGTGCGAAAAAGTTGCGCCAAGGCGGCGGGCGAGCACGCGAAGCCAGTTCATGTCACGACTCCTCGGCGCCGCGGAGCAGGCGCGTAATCAACGAAGACATGCGTTCCCATCCGGCGGCCTCGACGGCGAGTTGCTTGCGGCCGGAGGTTGTCAGTGAATAGAAGCGGGCGCGGCGATTGTTGTCTGAAATGCCCCACTTCGACTTGATCCATCCCCGTTGCTCGAGCCGGACCAGAGCGGGATACAAAGTGCCCTGATTCAACTGGAGCATGTCTTCGGAAACCTGCTGAATGCGGCGAGCGATTCCGAAGCCATGCAGCGGGCCGAGCGTGTCGAGGGTTTTCAAGACGAGCAAATCGAGAGTGCCCTGGAGTACCTCGGCTTTGCTGCCGGTGATCATGGGAGTTGTCCTGTTGAACCTCAACAGGAACATACGCACGGACATGTAGATTGTCAACAGGAATGTTTGTGGGCTGGGTAAGGCTCTGGCCCGCAGCAAACAGGACTAGTTTTCGGGCTGGCGGCTCGCTTGCTTGGAATCGCTTCCGAGCATAGCTGGATCGATGTCGAGCGCGATTCGCACCCAGCGGTCCTGATGGGTGACCTGAGCCCGGTGGACGACCGCTTCGAGAAGTTCGATCTGCTCAGGCGTCATCTGAAGCTGGCGTCGCGTCTTGGGATCGGCGAGTGCCATCGAGCCGAGAAGGCGGAAACCATCGAGAATCGTTGAAACCCCTGCCGCGCTGGTCATCGAATCACATTCGGCGTCGAGCACAAGATGAATTTGGTTGTCTTGAGGCTGGCCGGCCAGCGAGAGGCCCCGAATGCTATGCACGATGCGCTCGAGTTGCGGGGCGTTCGCGAAATTCTGATAGAAGGCGGCGGGAAGATTATCCATGCGAACCACTGCGAATATGGGGGCACCGGCGACTCGGTCGATGCGAGCCTGCATCGAAGGGTCGATATGGCCCGCGGCCGACGAACCCAGCAGGTCCGCCGAGGTCCTGCCGCTTGCGATGGCGATTTCGGTCGGGGAGCGGAAGGCGAATGAAACGGTTGGGCTGCCGGGAACAATATAGAGGCTCTCGGTGCCTCGAGATTCGGCCTTGCCACCGGCGTGGAGAGCGTAGGCCTCGATCTTCTGTTTGTCGAAGCGGCCGGAGGCGATGGCGAGGGCGGGATTGTCACCGGCGGAGTTCGCGGCGAGGGTCAGGCTGGTGGGCCAGAACGCGATAGCGGCCCGATCAAGGTCGCGCGTGTAGTCAAATCCTGTGTTTCGAACGAATTCGGAGTATTCGCGATCTGCCTGGGGACTGCCCGTAAAGCCGAGGATGGCGGCGAGAGGAGAATTCTGCAACTTTCTGAGTGCAGCAACATCTATATATGCAACGGCGGGAGCATCGGCAGGCAATTCATCCAGAATTCCAGGCGCAGAGCCCTTACTTGTGCCCGCCAGTGGGCGATGCAACCGATAAAGGTAGGCGCCAGCTGCGGCAACCAGGATCAGGGCCATTACGCCAACCGCAATCAGGGCTCGTTTCGTTGAAGACACCGACATTTCCTATTTTTCGCCGCTCGCTGTTGACCAGTGTAATGTCTTTGATGCCGGCCGCGTAGCGGAAAGACGCGGAGGCGAGAGAATCTCCGTTTCTCGCTGGCAACCCGACGCGTTCACGCCGCTTCCAATTTCCGCCAGCGCCGAACAAAGATAAGGAAGGCCTCGATATGAGCGGTCAACAAGGCGCGTCAAAAAAGTGGGCGGTGCTCGCCGCAACGGTGATTGTGTTGTCGTCATGCGGCGTCGCGTTTAGCCAAGCGACCGCGCCCGCACCCAGCGCTGCCGCAGCGTCCACGCGCGCGACGCCGACAGTGGATCAGATTCTTGAGAAGTACGCGCAGGCGACGGGTGGACGCGCGGCCTGGCAGAAGCTGACTTCGCGCGTTTCGAAGGGAACCGTGGAAGTGAGTTCCATGAATCTCTCCGGAACGATTGAGATGCGACAGAAGGCTCCGAACTTGATTTTGGCGACCGTCACAGTTTCGGGGGCGGCCTTTTCGCAAGGGTTTGACGGAAAAGTCGCCTGGTCGAATGACCCCCAGAACGGCGTGCGCGAGCTTACGGGCGACGAACTGGCAGAGACTCGTCGCGACGCAGATTTTTCGAGACTGCTGGACATGCACAAACTGTATCCGAAGCTTTCCGTCACCGGGAAGGAAGTGATCGGCGATCGCACTGCGTACGAAGTCGACGCAATGCCGGAAGGCAGCTCCGAACCCGACAAGATTTATTTCGATGCCGAGACCGGTCTCGCGGTGCGTTCAGTGACGCGCCATCACATGCCGGACGGCACCGCGGAACCGTTCCAGGAGGACTACGAGGATTACCGCGAGATCGACGGCGTCAAGATGCCGTTCATGATTCGGCAAAGCACGCCGGAAGCGGAGTTCACTGTCCGGATCAATGAAATGCAGCATAATGTTCCGCTGGACGACAGCATTTTTGCAAAGCCCGCTGTACAATAGGGCATTGGATGGGCTAGTACGAGTGCGACGAAGGCGCAGCTGGCAATGGGCTTGCTTGGGCCGGGATTGGCCGCTTGCAATTTGATTGCCTGTGTGATAGTTTCTACAGGTTTGCCAGTGCTGGCGTAGCTCAGTTGGTAGAGCATCTGATTTGTAATCAGAGGGTCGGGGGTTCAAATCCCTCCGCCAGCTGAGATTGAGGGATCGGCATTTTCGGCAGGGTTGCGGACGAATTCCTCGCGACAAAAGCGCTAGGGCTGGTGTCTCCGGACACGAGCCCTTTCTGCATTGCGGAGTGCCTCGTAAGCAGCGGTCCGGTTCAGCTCTGACTGATTCTTCAGGACACGAATGTTGTGCCCTGATTGGATCTGAAGGGACAAGCACATAGGTCCCGAAAGAGTTCCGCGGGACGGGTGGGTGAGTGGCTAAAACCAGCAGACTGTAAATCTGCCGCTCCTTGCGGGCTACGGAGGTTCGAATCCTCCCCCGTCCACCAGCGCCGCGGAAACGAAATGATTCGCGCGACCCGGTGAAGAATTCAGCAGGCGTTCCAGCATCGCGGGTTCGTGGCGCCTTGAATTATGCAGTGCCGGAGATAGCGATCGGTAGACCGGTGTGAGCCTGGGTAGCTCAGTTGGTAGAGCGCGTCCTTGGTAAGGACGAGGTCACCGGTTCAATCCCGGTCCCAGGCTCCAGCATGCGAGTCGGTTTCCGACGTGGTAGCGAGGATGGCGGTTGGAATGAGCGGGGGTAACTCAGGGGTAGAGCCTGCCTGTCGGCAGACAGGTCTCTGCCTTCCAAGCAGATGGTCGCGGGTTCGAATCCCGCGCGCATAGCGGGAGCTTGGCGATGTGGTTCGCTTACGTCTTGCGGAGCGAGATGGACCGCGGGTTCTACGTCGGGATGACGTCGAGGTTGGAAGAGCGCGTTAAGGAGCACAACGCCGGTCGAAACTTTTCGACGCGATCACGTCGGCCTTTTGACCTGGTTTATGTCGAAAGATTCGATTCTCGTTTGACGGCACGGGAAAGAGAGAAGTACCTGAAGAGTGGAGTTGGTCGCGAGTATTTGAGGTGGGCCGCGGCCGAAGCATTGGTTAGGCAAGATGAGCGGGGGTAACTCAGGGGTAGAGTCTCTGCCTTCCAAGCAGATGGTCGCGGGTTCGAATCCCGTCCCCCGCTCCATCGAACTGGCGGAGATTCTCTGAGAGCGCAAGACGCTCCAAGTTGTTTTTTGACGCGGCGATTGCCGCGAGCCTTGATACGAGGGTGATGCGAAGATGGCGAAGGAGAAATTCGAGCGGAGCAAGCCGCACGTGAACGTGGGGACGATTGGGCACATCGACCACGGGAAGACGACGTTGACGGCGGCAATCACGAAGGTGCTCAGCAAGAACAACCCGAAGGTGCAATTCCGGGCATTCGATTCGATCGACAACGCGCCGGAAGAGCGGGAGCGCGGAATCACGATCGCGGTGGCGCACGTGGAGTATGAGACGGCGAACCGTCACTACGCGCACATCGACTGCCCGGGGCACGCGGACTACATCAAGAACATGATCACGGGCGCGGCGCAGATGGACGGCGCGATCCTGGTGGTGGCGGCGACGGACGGTCCGATGCCGCAGACGCGGGAGCACATTCTGCTGGCGCGGCAGGTGGGCGTGCCGTACATCGTGGTGTTCCTGAACAAGTGCGACGTGGTGGAGGATCCGGAGCTTTTGGAGCTGGTCGAACTGGAAGTGCGGGACCTGCTGAAGAGCTACCAGTTTCCAGGCGACACGGTGCCGGTGATCCGCGGGTCGGCGCTGAAGGCGCTCGAGGGGGATGCGAAGTGGGAGAAGTCGATTTTGGATTTGATGGAAGCGGTGGACAAGAACGTGCCGCTGCCGCAGCGGGACGTGGACAAGCCGTTTGCGATGCCGATTGAGGATATTTTCTCGATCTCGGGCCGCGGGACGGTGGTGACGGGCCGAATCGAGCGCGGCAAGGTGAAGGTGGGCGAGGAAGTGGAGATTGTGGGGTTCCGTCCGACGATGCGGAAGACGGTGACGGGCGTGGAAATGTTCCGCAAGCTGCTGGACGAAGGGATTGCGGGCGACAACGTGGGATTGCTGCTGCGCGGAACGGAGAAGGATGAAGTGGAGCGCGGGCAAGTGATCGCGAAGCCGGGATCGATCACGCCGCACACGAAGTTCAAGGCGGAAGCGTACGTGTTGACGAAGGAAGAGGGCGGGCGGCACACGCCGTTTTTCACGGGATACCGGCCGCAGTTTTATTTCCGGACGACGGACGTGACGGGAGACGTGAAGCTGCCGGCGGGAGTGGAGATGGTGATGCCGGGAGACAACGTGTCGGCGGAGATCAGCTTGATCACGCCGGTGGCGCTGGAGAAGGGGCTGCGGTTCGCGATTCGCGAAGGCGGCCACACGGTCGGAGCCGGCGCCGTCGCCGAGATCATCGAGTAGAACATGCGCGAAATCATCACATTGCAGTGCAACGAGTGCAAAAACCGCAACTACACGACCACGAAGAACCGGAAAAAGCACCCGGATCGTTTGGAGACGCAGAAGTTTTGCAACACGTGCCGCAAACATACGGCGCACAAGGAAGTGAAGTAAGACCGGCTCCAAATTCAGGGGAGTAGGTTCAACGGTAGACCGCCGGTCTCCAAAACCGGATGTGGGGGTTCAAATCCCTCCTCCCCTGCCAGACTTTTGGCGGGTAACGGGGCGGACCGGCAGGCCGCGAGAAACGGGCAGAGAAATGGCAGACGCAGCACGAACAAACCGGGAAGAGGAAGCGCACCGCGTCAGCGGATTTTCGCTGATGGAGCCGGTGGGCAAGCTGGCTTCGTATCCGAAGCGGTTGCAGCAATTCATGCACGACGTCCGCGTGGAAATGAGGCAGGTGAACTGGCCGTCGCGGCAAGAGGTGTGGTCAACCACGATCGTGGTGACGATCACGGTGGCGTTTTTTGGGCTCTACTTTGCGATTACGGACTGGGCCTTCAGCAAGGCCTCACTTTGGGTTTTGAACTACTTCAAGAAATGACGGAAACGCAAATGGCAAAGCAGTGGTTCATCGTCCACACGTACTCGGGGTTTGAGAAGAAGGTGAAGGAGAGCCTCGAGGGCCGGGTCGCGGCGTTCGGCCTCGCTGACAAAATTGGGCAGATCATCATCCCGACCGAATCGGTGGTTGAGGTGCGCGGCGGGAAGAAAGTGATTTCCCCGCGGATGTGCTATCCGGGCTACGTGCTGGTCGAGATGGATATGGACGACTACACATGGCACGTGGTTCGGTCGACGCCGCGCGTCACGGGCTTCGTCGGCTCAGGGCAGACGCCTTCGCCGCTGACCGAGGAAGAAGTCCAGAACATTCTGAACCGCGCGACGACGACGGCCGAGAAGCCGAAGCCGAAGCTTTCCTTTGATCGAGGCGAGAAGGTCCGCATCGGCGAGGGACCGTTCGCGAATTTTACGGGCGTCGTGGAGGAAGTGAACACGGACCGGAGCACGCTGAAAGTTTCCGTAACGATCTTTGGCCGGTCTACGCCGGTCGAGTTGGATTTCGCGCAGGTGGAAAAAGTCGCCTAGCGCGGCCCAGTAGAGGATTGGATCGATGGCAAAGAAAGTCCAGGCAGTCGTGAAATTGCAGTTGCCGGCCGCGAAGGCGACGCCGGCGCCGCCGGTGGGCACTGCTCTTGGCCCGCACGGCCTGAACATCATGGATTTTTGCAAGCAGTTCAACGCGAAGACGTCGAAAGAGCCCGACGGGATGATCATCCCGGTGCTCGTCACCGTGTACAGCGACCGCAGCTTCACCTTCATTTTGAAGACGCCGCCGGCTTCCGAACTCCTGAAGCGCGCGGCCGGAATCGTGAAGGGATCGCCTGAGCCGAACCGGAACAAAGTGGCGAAGGTGACGCGCAAGCAGGTGCAGGACATCGCCAAGACGAAGATGCCGGACCTGAACACGGCGAATTTGGAGTCCGCGATGCGCTCGATCATGGGCACGGCTCGCAACATGGGAATCGAAGTCACCGATTAGAGGCGGGAGACAGACGCAATGGGTCGCAGCGCAAAAGTGGGTGGGAAGAACATCGATCGCGCCAGGAAGCTGGTCGAGGCGCGTCCGTACAAACTCGAAGAGGCCGCGGAAGTTCTCCGCAAGGCCCATTTCGTGAAGTTCGACGAGACGGTCGAGCTGGTTTTGAACATGGGTGTCGACCCAAAGCAATCCGACCAGATGGTTCGCGGCACCGTAGTTCTGCCGCACGGGCTCGGCAAATCGAAGCGCGTTCTGGTTATTGCGAGCGGCGAGAAGGTTCGCGAAGCTCAGGAAGCCGGCGCTGATTTCGTTGGCGGAGAGGATGTGGTTCAGAGAATTCAAGAAGGCTGGACCGATTATGAAGCCGTGATCGCGACGCCGGACATGATGAAATCCGCGGGACGCCTCGGAAAGGTGCTGGGCCCCAGAGGGTTGATGCCGAATCCGAAGACGGGCACGGTAACCTTCGACATCGCTCGCGCCGTCAAAGAAATCAAGGCCGGCAAAGTGGAATTCCGGCTGGACAAGACAGGACTGATTCACTCGCCAATCGGGAAAATCAGTTTTGCGGCGAAGAACCTTGCGGAAAATGCGCAGGCGCTGCTCGGCGCGGTCGTCAAGGCAAAGCCCGCGGCTGCGAAAGGAAAGTACATCAAGAAGATCACGCTCACCTCGACGATGGGCCCGGGCATCCTGATCGATCACGCGGAAGCGGATGCGGCTGTTGCGGTGGCGGCGTAGGCGGGAGCCAGAGGAGCACTCGGAATGAAGAAGAAGGCGGAAAAGAAGACGAAGGCGGACGAGCTTCGCAGCCAGCTCGCTACCGTTTCGACCGTAATCCTGTCGACGTTCCAGGGCATCACCGTCGAGCAGGATACGAAGCTTCGGCGGCAGGTTGAGGCGGCCGGCGGCCACTACGAAGTCGTCAAAAACACGGTAGCGGAGCGCGCGGCCCAGGGCACTCCCACTGAGCCCCTGCTGAAGAATCTGAAGGGCACGAACTCGATTGCGTTCACGAAGACCGATCCCGTCACGCTGGCGAAGATTCTGACCAAGGTCGCGAAGGATGTTCCCGCGTTTCAGTTTCGAGCGGGATGGGTCGAAGGCCGCGTCATCTCGATTCAGGAGATCAATCAGCTTGCGCAACTACCGAGCAAGGAAGAGCTGATCAGCAAGATCATGTTTATGTTGAACGCCCCGGCGCAGCGAGTGGCAGCGGCTTTGGCGGCGCTGCCGAGGAACATCGCGGTCGTCACCAGCGAGGCGGTGAAGGCAAACAAGTTCGGAGGATCCGGCGAAGCGCCGGCTCCCGAAACGGCTCAGTAGCAAGGGTTTCTCAATTCGGAGGAGGATAGGAAACGCAATGGCAAGCAAAGTGGAAACGATCCTGGAAGAACTGAAGGGCCTGACGCTGCTCGAAGCTTCCGATCTTGTGAAGAAGATGGAAGAAGCTTTCGGCGTGTCGGCGGCTGCAGCGGCACCGGTGGTAATGGCGGGCGGCGCAGCGGCGGGCGCGGCGGCAGGTCCGGCGGAAGAGAAGACGGAGTTCACCGTCGTTCTCACCGAAGTCGGCGCCAACAAGATCAACGTCATTAAGGCGGTCCGTGAAGTGACCAGCCTCGGCCTGAAAGAGGCCAAGGACCTGGTTGACGGCGCGCCTAAGACGGTGAAAGAAGGCGTGAACAAAGACGAGGCCGCCACGATCAAGAAGAAGTTTGAGGAAGCGGGAGCCAAGGTCGAGATCAAGTAGTGGCAGCCGCGGCCGCCTGGGGGCTGCAACGGGGATTCGCGTACGCGCGCGCTCCTTTGGAAATCAGAATCTCAAAAATCGTCCTTCCCGGACCGGCGGGGCGGGTGTCTATCCGCGTCGCCATTTCCGGCTGAGTTGAAAAGGATTGTCAATGAGCAATCGTAATGGTAGTCGCGTTGTTCGGGAACGTGAACGGCTGGACTTTGCCAAAATCAGGACAACCGTCCAGATTCCGAACCTGATCGACGTTCAGAAGAAGTCGTATCAGCGGTTCCTGCAGATGGACCTGCTGCCGAGCGAGCGGGAGGATACCGGGCTGCAGTCGGTCTTCACGTCCGTATTTCCCATACAGGATTTTCGCGGCCTGTCGCAGCTCGATTTCGTCGACTACGCCATCGGCAACTGGGAGTGCAAGTGCGGCCACCTGCGCGGCCTGCACCACTTGCGCGCCACCTGCCGGAATTGCGGCGCCTCGGTGGTCACGAACCCGTACAAGACGGGCGACGTGATCTGCGCGAAGTGCGGCACGTTCAATAAGAACACGCCCACGTTTTGCAACAAGTGCGGCGACCCGGTCACGCTCCAGTTGAAGTACGACGTGAACGAATGCCAGGAGCGCGGAATGACGTACTCCGCGCCGTTGAAGGTCACGATCCGCCTCACGATTTACGACAAGGATCCGGACACTGGCTCGAAGTCCATCCGCGACATCAAGGAACAGGAAGTTTTCTTCGGCGATATTCCGCTGATGACGGAGAACGGCACGTTCATCATCAACGGGACGGAGCGCGTGATCGTCAGCCAGCTGCACCGCTCGCCGGGCGTGTTTTTCGAGACCGCCAACAACCGGAGCTACTTCCTCGGCAAGATCATTCCTTACCGCGGCTCGTGGGTCGAGTTCGAATACGACACGAAGAACATTCTGTACGTCCGCATCGATCGCAAGCGCAAGTTCCTCGGCTCGATCTTCCTTCGCGCGCTGGGGATGAAGTCGAATGAAGACATCCTGCGCACTTTCTATCAAGTAGAGCGCATCTCGCTGCACGACAACGGCCTGTACTGGAACGCCTCGGAAGGGCTGATCGACCGCAAGCTCACGCGCGAAATCAAGCATCCGAAGTCCGGCGAAGTGCTCGTAGGCGCGCACAAGCGCATCTCCGAGCCTCTTTACAAGGAGTTGGTCAAGGCGCGCGTGACCCAGGTGGAAGTGGGCGCCGGAGATCTCGAAGGCGCACTGACGGTCGGCGAACTCGTGAACCGTCAAACGGGCGAGGTCCTGCTCGAGGCGAACAAGCCTGTTACGGGCGAGATGTGGAACACCATCGCCGAGGCGGGAATCACCGAAGTGGATGTTTGCTTCCCGGAGCGCGACGAAGTGGGCATCATCGTTTCGCGCACGCTCGATAAGGACACCATCCGCACGCCGAAGGAAGCGCTCATCGAAATTTATCGCAAGCTGCGTCCCGGCGACCCGCCGACGCTTGAGACGGCGACGGCCCTTTTCAACGGGATGTTCTTTGACGCGCGCAAGTACGACTTCAGCAAGGTCGGGCGCCTGAAGTTCAACATCAAGCTGGGTCTGGAGACTCCGCTCGATAAGCGCACGCTCGATCCCGCCGATTTCGTGGCTGCGATCAAGTACCTGCTGAAGCTGCGCCGCAACGTCGGAACCGTGGACGACATCGATCATCTCGGCAACCGGCGCGTCCGCGCGGTCGGCGAGCTGCTCGAGAACCAGTTCCGCATCGGCTTGGTCCGCATGGAGCGCGCGATCAAGGAAAAGATGTCGGTCTACCAGGAAATGTCGACGGCCATGCCGCACGACCTGGTGAACGCGAAGCCTGTGATGGCGGCGATCCGCGAATTCTTCGGCAGTTCGCAGCTGTCGCAGTTCATGGATCAGACGAACCCGCTCAGCGAAATCACCCACAAGCGCCGCTTGTCCGCTCTCGGTCCGGGTGGTCTTTCGCGCGAACGTGCGGGATTCGAAGTCCGCGACGTTCACCCGACACACTATGGCCGCATCTGCCCGATCGAGACGCCGGAAGGTCCGAACATCGGCTTGATCAGCTCGCTTTCGTGCTATGCGCGAATCAACGAATTCGGCTTCATCGAGTCGCCCTATCGCAAGGTGAAGGGCGGCCGCGTGATCGACTTCGTGCAGATCATCAACGCGGGCGACAGCGAGTTCAAGGCCGGTGAAATCGTCGAGCGCGAAAAGGTCGAGGAGACCAACGAAGAGTTGAAGCGGCGCCGGGTGGTTGTCGAGCCGCACTGCTTCTATCTCTCCGCCTGGGAGGAGGACCGCTACGTTGTCGCGCAGGCCAACGCCTCGCTCGACGAAAAAGGCAAGATCACCACGGAACTCGTGAACTGCCGCCAGGCCGGCAACTTCGTTCTCAAGAGCCGCGATGAAGTGGATTACATCGACGTTTCGCCAAAGCAGCTCGTATCCGTTGCGGCGAGCCTGATTCCATTCCTCGAGAACGACGACGCCAACCGCGCGTTGATGGGCTCGAACATGCAGCGCCAGGCGGTGCCGCTCATCAAGGGCGAGGCTCCGCTTGTGGGGACCGGCATGGAGCGCGTCACCGCTCGCGACTCGGGAGCCGTGATCGTGTGCCGGCGCGATGGCATCGTCGATCAGGTCGATTCGGAACGCGTGATCGTGCGCGTCGAGTCAGATCAGTCCGGCGTGCTCAGCCGCGAAGTGGGCTCGGACATCTACCTGCTCACGAAGTTCAAGCGCTCGAACCAGAACACCTGCATCAGTCAGAAGCCGCTGGTTCGCGCGGGCGACCGTGTGAAGCAGGGCCAGGTGCTGGCGGACGGTCCATGCACCGATCGTGGCGAGCTTGCGCTCGGGCGCAACGTTCTCGTCGCCTTCGTTCCGTGGCGCGGGTACAACTTTGAGGACGCGATCCTCGTCAGCGAAAAGCTGGTCGAGGAGGACTACTACACTTCGATTCACATCGAAGAGTACGAAATCGAGGCGCGTGACACGAAGCTGGGACCCGAAGAAATCACGCGGGACATTCCCAACATCAATGAAAGCTTCCTGCGAAATCTCGACGAAAGCGGCGTGATTCGCATTGGCGCCACCGTGAAGCCCGGCGACATCCTCGTCGGCAAGGTAACTCCGAAGGGCGAGACCACGCTGACTCCGGAGGAAAAACTTCTTCGCGCGATCTTCGGCGAGAAGGCCGGCGATGTTCGCGACGCGTCTCTCTACTGCCCGCCGGGCATCGAGGGCACCATCGTCGACGTCAAGATCTTCTGCCGCAAGGGCGCGGAGAAGGATGAGCGCCACAAGGCCATCGAAGGTTCGCAGGTCGCGAAGCTCGAAAAGAACCTCGCCGACGAGATTCGCATTCTCACGGACGAGCGTTTGAAGCGCTTGAACGATCTTCTCGGCGGCCAGAAGCTTGTCGCCGACTTGCACGACGAGCGCACGAACAAGCGCCTGCTCACCAAGGGCACGGAGCTCACGCGCGACATTCTCGAGAAAATCTCGACGCGCAACCTCAAGCGCCTGCGCCTCAACGACAAGGACCCGCTGCTCATCGAGAAGATCGACGAAGTCGAAGAGATGACTTCTCGCCAGATCGATGTGCTTCGCAAGATCACCGACGAGCGCATTTCCAAGCTCAAGAAGGGCGACGAGCTGCCGCCCGGCGTGATCAAGCTCGTCAAGGCCTACATCGCCATGAAGCGCAAGCTTTCCGTCGGCGACAAGATGGCCGGCCGTCACGGCAACAAAGGCGTCATCGCGCGCATCGTTCCTAAAGAGGACATGCCATACATGCCAGACGGCACGCCCGTCGAAATCGTTCTCAATCCGCTCGGCGTTCCATCGCGTATGAACGTCGGCCAGATTCTCGAGACGCATCTCGGCTGGGCATCCAAGGAGCTCGGCGTTCTCGTTGGCAAAGTCATGGACGACACCGAATCGCGCGCTGAAGCGGTCCGCAAGTGGTTCAAGGAGGCCTTCGGCCCCACGTCCGTGTGGAAGATGATCTCGGAGCTGGATGATGAAGCCTTGCTCGACTTGGCGCACAGCTTCCGCGACGGCGTTCCGGTTGCCACGCCCGTTTTCGACGGTGCTCGCGAGGCGGACATTCGCCACTTGCTCAAGTTCACGGAGCTGCCGGAGAGCGGCAAGATCACGCTCTTCGACGGCATGACCGGCGACGCCTTCGCGCAAAATGTGACGGTAGGCTTCATCTACATGCTCAAGCTCTCGCATCTTGTCGACGACAAGATCCACGCGCGTTCCATCGGTCCGTACTCACTCATCACGCAGCAGCCGCTCGGCGGAAAGGCGCAGTTCGGCGGCCAGCGCTTCGGCGAAATGGAAGTTTGGGCTCTCGAAGCGTACGGTGCCGCGCACATTCTGCAGGAGCTGCTCACGGCAAAGTCCGACGACGTCTATGGTCGCGCGAAGATTTACGAGGCCATCGTCAAGGGCGAGCCCGGCATCGAGCCTGGCGTGCCCGAGTCGTTCAACGTCCTTGTTCGCGAGTTGCAGTCGCTCTGCTTGGATGTCGAGCTGATGAAGCGCCAGAAGCCGCAGTTGGAGAAGGCGGACGCAGCGGATTGATGCATCGCGCGCCGGCTATTCAGCCCGAAGGTTTGCGGCGCGCGCCACAAAGTTTCGAAGAGTTTTAGCCCCGGCGTAGCCGGGGAGGAGGCAGCCCTTGTATCGTTCGAGTCCTTATGATCGCGCGAGCCAGATTGCGGATTTCGATTCCATCCGCATCAGCCTCGCGAGTCCTGAAAAAATCCGCTCTTGGTCGCATGGCGAAGTCACCAAGCCGGAGACCATCAATTACCGCACCTTCAAGCCCGAACGCGACGGCCTTTTCTGCGCCAAGATTTTTGGCCCCGTCACCGATTGGGAGTGTTTGTGCGGCAAGTACAAGCGGATGAAGCATCGCGGCGTTATCTGCGATAAGTGCGGCGTCGAAGTCACTCTCAGCAAAGTCCGTCGCGAGCGTCTTGGCCATATCGAGCTTGCGTCTCCGTGCTCGCATGTCTGGTTCTTCAAGGGATTGCCCAGCCGCATCGGGTATCTGCTCGACATCACCATGCGCGACCTCGAGCACATCCTCTATTTCGAGACGTTCGTCTGCATCGATCCCGGCGAAGCTCCCGGCGTGAAGGAAAAGGACATTCTTCCGGAGGAGAAGTTCCGCGAGCTGCAGCGCGAATACGCCGGCCGCTTCACCGCCGGAATGGGCGCCGAGGCCATCAAGGAATTGCTCCGCCGCGTCGATGTTGAGACGCTCTCGGAAGAGCTTCGCGAGAAGATGAAGATCGACCCCAGCCTTCAGAAGCGCATCAAGTACGCCAAGCGCCTGAAGGTTCTCGAAGCCTTCCGCAAGAGCGGCAACAAGCCCGAGTGGATGATTCTCGACGTCATTCCGGTGCTTCCGCCCGAGCTGCGTCCGCTTGTGCCTCTCGACGGCGGCCGCTTCGCCACCTCCGACCTGAACGACCTCTATCGCCGCGTCATCAACCGCAACAACCGGTTGAAGAAGCTGATGGAGTTGCACGCGCCCGACGTGATCGTCCGCAACGAAAAGCGCATGTTGCAGGAAGCTGTCGACGCGCTCTTCGACAACGGCCGCCGCGGCCGCGTTCTGCGCGGAACCAACAATCGCCCGCTCAAGTCGCTGTCTGACACGCTCAAGGGCAAGCAGGGCCGCTTCCGCCAGAACCTGCTCGGCAAGCGCGTGGACTACTCCGGCCGCTCCGTCATCGTCGTCGGGCCCGAACTGAAGCTGCATCAGTGCGGTCTGCCGAAGAAGATGGCCCTCGAGCTCTTCAAGCCGTTCATCTATCACCGGCTCGAAGCCGCCGGCCACTGCACTACCATCAAGCAGGCCAAGGAACTCGTCGAGGCGCAGGAATCGATCGTTTGGGACATCCTCGAGGACGTGATTCGCGAGCATCCGGTGCTCCTCAACCGTGCGCCCACGCTTCATCGCCTCGGCATTCAGGCGTTCGAGCCCACGCTCGTCGAAGGCAAGGCCATTCGCATCCATCCGCTCGTTTGCACCGCGTTCAACGCGGACTTCGACGGCGACCAGATGGCTGTGCACATCCCGCTTTCGCCGGAAGCGCAGGTCGAAGCTTCGGTGCTGATGCTCAGCTCGCACAACATCCTCTCGCCCGCCAACGGTTATCCGCTCGCGGTTCCGACGCAGGACATGGTCCTTGGCATCTACTACATGACCAAGGCCAAGCCGCAGGCCAAGGGTGAAGGCCGCGCGTTCGGCTCCGTCGAGGAAGTCATCATGGCGCTCGACGCGGGAGAGGTGGAATTGCTCACGCCGATTCGCCTTCGCTACACCGGCGAGGTGATTGATCTCACGAACGCCTATGACGATCAGGACGTCTCGCACACGGAGCCCGTCCACCTGAACAAGCAGTTTCTGCACACCACTGTCGGCCGCGTGATCTTCAACGATCACCTGCCTTCCGACATGCCGTTCATCAACGGCTTGCTCAAGAAGAAGGGCGTGCAGGCTCTCGTTCAGTACGGCTATCTCCGCTTCGGGCTCGAGAAGACCGTCGTCATGCTCGACCGCCTGAAGGAGCTCGGCTTCCTCTATGCCACGAAGGCCGGCGTCTCCATCGGCATCAGCGACATGGTCATCCCGAGCGTGAAGTACAAGCTCGTCGATGCGGCCGAACACGAAGTCTTCAAGGTCCAGCAGCAGTACCTCGATGGCGCCATCACCAACGGCGAACGCTACAACAAGGTCATCGCCATCTGGTCCGACGTCACCGAAAAAGTCGCGGACGAAATGTTCAAGGCCCTTGAAGAACAAGACAAGCAGGGCGTCATCAACCCGATTTACGTCATGGCGGACTCCGGCGCTCGCGGTTCGAAGCAGCAGATCCGGCAGCTTTCCGGAATGCGCGGTTTGATGGCCAAGCCCTCCGGCGAAGTCATCGAGCAGCCCATCACTTCGAATTTCCGCGAAGGGCTGGCCGTGCTCGAATACTTCATCTCCACTCACGGTGCCCGCAAGGGTCTGGCCGATACGGCGCTCAAGACCGCCGATTCCGGCTATCTCACGCGGCGCCTCGTTGACGTCGCCCAGGACGTCATCATCAATGAATTCGATTGCGGCACGGCCGACGGCATTTTCGTCGAGCCGATTCTCGAAGCTGGCGTCGAAGTCGAGCCGTTGCGCGACCGCGTTGTCGGCCGCGTTTCGCTCGAGAAGATCAAGGACTACGAAGGCAACGTCATCGTCGAGATCAACCAGGAAATCACCGAGGAACTCGCCAACGCGATTCAGGCGGCGGGCATTGAGCGCGTCAAGATTCGCTCCGTGCTCACCTGTGAATCCCGTCGCGGTGTGTGCGCCCGTTGCTACGGCCGCAACCTGGCCACCGGCCGCTTCGTCGAGATGGGCGAAGCCGTCGGCGTCATCGCGGCGCAGTCCATCGGCGAGCCTGGCACTCAGCTCACGATGCGTACCTTCCACATCGGCGGTACGGCTACCCGCGTCACCGAACAGTCCAAGGTCGAAGCTCGCAGCAACGGCTTCGTGAAGTTCATCGATCTGAAGGTGGTCGAAGGCCGTGGCAAGACGCTCATCTCCATGAACCGCTCCGGCCTCATCGCCGTTGTGGACGAGAAGGGCCGCGAAAAGGAGCGCCACCACGTTGTTTATGGCGCTCGCCTGCGCGTCGAGGATGGGCAGCCCGTCACGCTCGGCCAGACCATGGTCGAGTGGGATCCGTACACCTTCTCGATCCTCACTGAGTCCGGTGGCACGATCCAGTTCAAGGACCTGCAGCCCGGCCTTACGATCGAAGAGCAGGTGGACGAAGTCACCGGACTTTCGCAGCTTGTCGTCACGCTGCCGCCCGGCGATGAGAAGCACCAGCCCACGATCATGGTGAAGGATTCCGCCGGCCGTATGCGGAAGAAGTACCTCATGCCGTCCCGCGCGCACTTGATGGTCGCGGATGGAGATGAGGTGCAGCCTGGAGACGTGCTCGCGAAGATCCCGCGCGAGACCACCAAGACCAAGGACATCACCGGCGGCTTGCCGCGCGTCGTCGAGCTCTTCGAAACGCGCAAGCCGAAGGATCCCGCGGTCATCAGCGAGATCGATGGTGTCGTCAAGTACGGTGAAATTGCCAAGGGGCAGCGCAAAACCTACGTCGAGAGCGAGGATGGCAAGACGTTGAAGGAATACTCCATCCCGCGCGGCGTCCACATCAACGTTCAGGAAGGCGAGCACGTCCGCGCCGGCGAGCCGCTCATCGATGGCCCGCTGAACCCGCACGACTTGCTTGCGGTCCTCGGCGAAAAGTACACGCAGGCCTACCTCGTGAACTCGATTCAGGAGGTCTACCGCCTGCAAGGCGTCAACATCAACGACAAGCACATCGAGACCATCGTCCGCCAGATGATGCGCTGGGTGAAGGTCGAGGATGTGGGCGACACCACGTTCCTTCTCGAGGAGCAGGTCGACAAGTTCCGCTTCCGCGAGGAAAACGACCGCGTGATTCAAGACGGTGGCAGGCCGGCTACGGGCCGTCCGCTGCTCCTTGGTATCACCAAGGCGTCGCTCTCCACCGATTCCTTCATCTCCGCGGCGAGCTTCCAGGAAACCACCCGCGTCCTCACCGAGGCGGCTATTTCCGGGAAGGTTGACTATCTCCGTGGCCTGAAGGAGAACGTCATCATGGGCCGCTTGATTCCCGCTGGCACGGGACTTGAGCGCTACCGCAACATTCAGCTCCTGACGCAGTTGCCTCCGCCGGAAGAGTCGGAAGGCATGGTGGCGGGCTTGCCCGGAGGGCCCGATCTGTCTCCGGAAGAAGCCGCTGCGCTCGACTTCCTGCGCAAGGATACGGACGCGGTCGCCGAGAGCTGATTCAGCGTTCAACCGGGGGCGAGCCTCCAAGGGCTCGCCCCCTTTTTTTTTGCCCCAGCCCGCCAAGCTGGGATGTGTTCCATTTTCGCCTATTGAGAAACCCGCTATAACGCCCCGTTTTCTTTGTGCCCTGCCCCGCATCTCCCGGTAAAATCCTTGTATCGCCCACTCTGCCGAAGCTTTCTCTTTGGCAGGCAGGAGCCCGGCCCAAACATGTCCCCGAATTCGCTGCACGAAGGCCACCAGGCCGGGTCGTCTCCGTCCTCCGAGCAGATGGAGAAGCTCGTCGAGGTAATTTCGCGTTCTCAGCACAGCTATCGCGAGCTCATCGACAATCTGGACCAGGCCGTCTTCACACTCTCGGCCTCGGGCGAAATCCGGGTGGCCAATCTTCGCTTGGCTCAGATTCTGGGTGTTTCCTTTCCCGATCTGATTGGCCGTCCCTTTACCGACTTTCTCGACTCTCCCACGGCGGCTGACTTTCAGCGGGCCGTCGCCGCCATCATTCAAATCAAGGATTGGCATGGCACCGTCCCGGCGCAGTTGCGCGGCGAGAGGCAGTTGCGCCACTTCTCCTGCTGGGTTCAGCCGATCGTCGAAGACGGAAAGCTCACATCCATCATCGGCTGGGCTCGCGACATTACCTCCGAGCTCGAATCCGAAGTCCGTTTTTCCGAGCTGTTTGAAGCTTTGCGCGAGGGGATTTTTTTCTCAACTCCGGAGGGCGCCGTTCTGGATGCGAATCCGGCGTTGGTCCGCATGCTGGGCTACGACAGCAAGGAAGAACTGCAGCGCAAGAATTTTCGCGAGCTCTATGAGAATCCTTCGGATCGCGACGCCGTCGTCCGCGAGCTCGAGGAAAAAGGCTCGGTCCAGGATCGAGAACTCGTTTTCCTCCGCAAGAATGGAACCCGCATTCACTGCCTCGGCTCCGGGTTTGCCGTTCGAGACGCAGAGGGGCGCGTCGTGCGTGTGCAGGGGACGCTCGTTGACGTGACCGAGCGCCTCGAAATTCAGCGCCGCTTGCGCCAGGAACAGGAATTCGTTCGCCGCTTGGTCGCAAGCTTCCCGGATGTTATCGCTGTGCTCGACCGTGAAGGCTACTACACCTACGTCAGCCAGCGTATTCAGGAGGTCCTTGGAAACCCGCCGCTTTCCTATATTGGCGAGCGGCTGGGTAGCCGAGCCCATCCGGAAGACCGGGCCCAGCTCGCAGCGGACTTGCGGAAGGTCCTGACCGGAGAAGTCCCGCAGATCCAGGTGGAATTTCGGACCCAGAAGGACGACGGTTCCTGGCGCACGCTCCGAGCTAGCGCCAGCCCGCTGTACGATGACGCCGGAGCGATTAGTGGCGTCGTGGCTTCTGCGCGTGATGTCACCGACTCAAAAAGAATCGAGCAACAGTTCACTCAGAACGAAAAGTTCACTGCCATGGGCCAGATGCTCGCCGGCGTCGCCCACGAGTTGAATAACCCGCTAACAGCCATCCTCGGCGTGGGCGATCTTCTGCGCGAGCGCGCCGCGGACGATGCCGCCCGCCGTCACGCCGAGATCGTTCTGCGCCAGGCGCGTCGTGCTGCGGACATCGTGCAGAACCTTCTGGCCTTCTCCCGCCCCATGACTTCCGGCCGGACAAAAATCCGCCTCAACGATCTCCTTCAGCAGGTCCTGACTCTTCAAAAAGAGGAGCTTCGCTCGAAAAGCATCACCGTCACCCTGAAAGCTCCCGAAAATCTTCCGGCCATTGAGGGCGATCCGAAGCTTCTCACTCAAGCATTCCTCAATCTCGTTACCAACGCGCAGCAGGCCATATCTTCCGCGAAAAGCCAGGGGAAACTGGATATCTCTCTAGTCCTTGAGGGACAACGGGTGATCGCTGCGCTGTCGGATGACGGTGTCGGCATCGCACCCGAAAACATCCAGAAAATTTTCGATCCGTTCTTCACCACCAAGCGTCCCGGCGGCGGCTCGGGCCTCGGCCTTCCCATTTCCCTGGCGGTCATCAAGGAGCATGGTGGAACCATCGAGGTCGACTCCCAGAAGGATGCCGGCGCTACGTTTCGCGTCAGCTTGCCTGCCTTCGTCGAAGCGCCGGTCGCGGAACCTGCATCTCCTTCGAGGCCGGCCGGGAGGGGTGCCAGTCCCCTGCGCAACCACTCCGTTCTGGTGGTGGATGATGAGGAGAGTATCCGCGAGGTCGTTCAGGAAGGCCTGCTCGCGCGCGGTGTGAAAGTCGATTGCGCCGTGAGTGCTGAGGAGGCTCTCTCACTTACCGCCTCCCATCGCTACGAGTTCATTGTCTGCGATTTCAATCTTCCCGGCTTGCACGGCCAGCAGCTCTTCGAGCAGCTTCGCAAAGGCGCGTCCGGAGTCACGCCGCGCTTCGTCTTCATGACCGGCGACCTGGTGGATTCAACCACCATTGCTGAGTTCCGCGAAAAGGGAGCCCGCATTTTGCAAAAGCCCTTTCACGTTTCTGCGCTTGCCACTTTGCTCGCCGATCTCTTGGATCCGGAGTCAGTCAAGAAGTAGCTCTCTTGCTTGAGTGCTTCAATGTGAGCTGGGGTTTGCTGCGGCGGTCGGGCGGTCCACTCCGAAATCCCACACGAAGATGCTCAACTGGTCCCCTTCTGTCTTTTGAGGCACCACTTGGATCAGCGCATATTCGCCGGGATCCAATGTCTGTCCCAGCGTGAACCGGTACACTCCCTTTGCGACTTCCCAGCGCTGCAGCGGCAAGTCCCGCGCGGTTGCTTGCTGTTCCCTCAAGAGCTCGTCGACCCGGGCGATCTTCCGCGAACCCTTCTCCACCTGTGCGGTGACCAGTTCGAGTTCAGGGTCGCCCTCTTGGGTCGTTCGCATGTAGAACTCTGGCTGGCTTGTTTTCAAGCGCAGTTTCGCGTGCGTGCCGGCAATCAGCACGAAATGCCGGCTGGAAACAATCGGAATCGGCGTCAGCACTCGTTCGATCTCGCGCTTCTTGCTGGTCTTGAATGTGGGCTCGGCGGATGCAATAGGCAGCACCACTTTCCCGTCCAAAGCAAAGACGCCTTGCCCCGGCGGCAGGAATATCCCCGGCGCGGCTTCGAGGCTTGCGTCGATATCCAGCGGCTGCACCAGCCGGCCTTCCTCCTGGTGGTGTACCTTCGTCACAATCGACGCCTCGTATTTGGCTTGGTCCGCTTCGACTTGCTTTGTTTTGTCCCAGTCGACTAGTGCCGATGGGATCTCCTCCCACTGCGACCGATCGATGCTGTAATAGCGGACGCGATCCCCTTCCACCTTGTATTCGCGGACCAGCTGAAAGCTCCCGTCCTTCAGCATGAGCTTCTCACCGCGTGATGCGGCGGGCGCCTGAGGTGCCGCAGGCGATGACGGAGTTGTCGGCGAACTGCTCTGGGCACCGACCGCCAGGACGCTCACGAGCAACAGCGGAGCAGCAAGAAGTACCGTTCGCCCATGTTTCGCCGGGCAAAACGCGAATTTGCGGCGCAAGCGCATGCGTTTCAGAATAGCCCTATGGGAGTTGGGTCACAACTGGGTTTGACGCGGGCCGGATGCAGCGAGCTGCCTGAGGGCTGGATTGCGCCGGACTAGTGCTCGCAGCGGGGGTGTAGCACAGTCAGGATCATCAGGTCCGAGTGCGTGAACAGCCACTTCTCGGCCTCGGCGCCTGCGGCTTCGGCGGCGCGGGCGAGGGTTCCGAGGTGGCGGTTGCGGGCCATGCCTCGGAGGTGATCCAGGCAGATTCCCGTCAAGTGAGCGACTTCGTCTTCGGTGAAGAACTTCTGGCTTGATTTGACCCGGACCATTGTTTCTCCTCACAACGTTCCGTCTGATCGTGGAACCAGACTAAACGCTGCTACTTCCGCCCTGCAATAGTCGTTCCGTACCATTTGGCCTGGAACTTTCCGGTACCCACGGCCTCGAAATCCCCTGCATTCTGCAGCTTGCGAGACGCGAGCCCTCCAAGACCAAGAACGGACCTCTGAAAAGTTGGATGCGCATACATGGAAAATGGGAGACTGCCAGAGGAAGATTTCTACAGTTTGAAAGGACTGTTTTCGCCGGCGAAAAATTGGAGAAGCCAAATTCAGCGGGAACCATACGTGATGGTATGGCGCGAAGCTTTCGCTTTCTCAGATCGAAAAGCCGCCCTCTTTCTCGAAGGCGTGGGCGATTTGGAGGACGCGGCCTTCCTCGAAGTGGCGTCCGAAGATTTGCATGCCGACGGGAAGGCGTGCCTTCGTCACGCCACAGGGGATCGAGATGCCCGGGACGCCGGCCAGAGATCCTGTAACTGTATAGATATCAGCGAGATACATCTGCAGCGGGTCAGCCGTTTTTTCGCCGAGGCGAAAGGCCGGGGTCGGCGCTGTCGGCGTGATGATGGCGTCCACCTTCTGAAAGGCGTCCGCGAAGTCCTGGGCGATGAGCAAGCGCACCTTCTGTGCGCGGAGGTAGTAGGCGTCGTAGTAGCCTGCCGAGAGGGCGTACGTGCCGAGCATAATGCGGCGCTTGACCTCGGGACCGAATCCTTTGGCGCGAGTCCGGCGGTACATCTCGTTCAGAGTCGTTCCCGGCACCCGCAGGCCATAGCGTACGCCATCGTATCGCGCCAGATTGGAACTGGCCTCGGCGGTGGCGATGATGTAGTAGGTTGCGATGGCGTAATCGGTGTGAGGCATGTGGAGCGGGATACGTTTGCAGCCCAACTTCTCAAGCAAGGCAATTCCAGCCTGAACTTTGGCCTTCACTTCAGGGTCGAGGCCCTCACCGAAATAATCCTCCGGCACGCCGATCCGGAGTCCGGCGAGAGGGCGCTTGATTTCGGCCGCATAGTCGGAGACGGGCACCACGGCAGATGTGGAATCATTGGGATCGCGGCCGGCAATCACGGACATGACGGTTGCCGCGTCTTCGACCGTGGTCGCGAACGGGCCGATGCGGTCGAGCGAGGAGGCAAAGGCGATCAGGCCGCAGCGCGATACGCGCCCGTAGGTGGGCATCATGCCGGGGATTCCGCAGCAGGCGCCGGGCTGGCGAATTGAGCCGCCCGTGTCGGTGCCAAGCGATGCGACGGCAAGGCCCGCAGCGACGACTGCAGCGGAGCCGCCACTTGAGCCTCCCGGCACGCGGTCGAGGGCAACCGGGTTCCGTACGGGTCCGTAGGCTGAGTTTTCATTGGAGCTGCCCATTGCAAACTCGTCGCAATTCGTCTTTCCGAGGATGACGGCGCCCGCAGCTTCGAGGCGTTCGACGGCGGTGGCGTCATACGGCGGCGTATAGTGCTCGAGGATCTTGGAGCCGCATGTGGTGCGGACGCCTTTTGTGCTGATGACGTCCTTGATTGCGATGGGGACGCCTGCCAGAGCCGGGAGTCGTTCCCCTTTTGAGATGGCGGCATCAATCCGGTCCGCCTGGGCGTAGGCGCGGTCGGGGGACAGAGTGAGGAAGGCGTTCAGTTCTCCGTTGCGAAGGTCGATTCGGGAGTAGAACTCGGCGGCCAGCTCGCGGGCAGAGATCTTCCTTGCTTCCAGGGCGGCACGAACCGCAGGAATCGTCCGTGTGGATGACGCGCTCATCGGTCGATCACCTTGGGCACGCGGAAGAAGGGTTTACTGGCGTCCGCGGCCTGGGCGAGGACGTCGTCGGCGACGTCGCAAGGGGCTGGGACATCCTCCCGGAGCTCGGGATGGCTGCCGGAGACGGGCTGGACGAGCACCTGTGCCATGGGCTGGACGGCGGAGACGTCGAGTTCTTCGAGCTTCGCGATGTAGGTGAGGATTTCGTCCAGCTGGCCGCGATAGGTTTCGACCTCCTCGGGCGAAAGATCGAGGTGCGCCAGTTCGGCGACGCGAAGTACGTCGTCGCGGGAAATCTTCATAGCGCCCCTCTGCAACCGTAGATTAAGCGCATGCCCCGTCCTTTGTTTTCAATAACTTGCGAGAGGGCTTAATCCCGTCACCGTAGATTAAGATTCGCCGGGATTTCGCCCGGGGCTCGCGGAGCCGGGGAGGCAAGGGTGCAAGGAAGCAGGGAGGCAAGGAGCGAGCCCCTGTGGCTTGAGGGGTTGAAACCCCTGCAACACCCGCGCCCGGTGCACCGGGACTGCCGACAGACAGGCCCCGACCTCCTGAAGAGCATCGGTGAGGCCATCCGGTCGAAGAGAGAACGGAGTGATCGAGAGCGGCAGAAAAGGCCCTGGATTTGCATAGATTAGAAAAATGTAAGTTGTTGATTGGGCGAGGCTTGCGGCGATTTCTAATCTTCAGTGTATAGATTAGAACCGAAGAGAGGTCCTTCGCTCGCGATGCTCCGCTCAGGACGAGCATCCTGATCGGATCCTCGATTCGAAAATGGGCAGGGAGCTTCCGGGGATTGGGAGGGGAAGGTCGCCGGAGCATCCGATTTGTGCCTTTAGTCTCTCATTTTCCTACTGACACTATTTTATCATGCGTGGCAACTTGACACGGGCGTTTCAAGTCTGCAAGGCGAAGCATCGATTGGGGTTAGAAAATCGCGAATCGTGACCAGGAATTGAAAAAAAATGAAAAAAGTTAGGGCGCAAGCCAGGATGAGAGCGTTCGTAGATACGCGGGCATCACAATGGAACGGAACCGGGCGAGATAATGTTCGCCTTGAGGCGACTCTCGGGGAAGTCCTTCGGGTTCAAAGTGAGGATGAGGTTTGCTTTGCCGTACTCCGCGCAAAGGTAGAACGGGTCATCTTCGGGGTCTGGGGAGATTTCTACTGAGGAGCGAACTTTCACCTGCTCAGCCCGTTCGCGAATCAAGTTCACGACTCGACCGATCAAGTTTGACCGAACGCCGAGGCGCCTCAAGACTTCTTTGTACTCATCCAGGATGTCGTCGGTGGCCAGCCAGACGAAATGGCTTTTTTCCGCCCACCTATGGAGAACATCGGCACTGGCGTTGCGCCCCTCGACGAAGGGTTCTCGGAAGCCGAGATGCCAGCCACGAGAACGCTGGTATCAACAACAACGCGCGGTTTGCGGCTCTTAGGTCTCTGCGGCAACCGTTATCTCCGGGGCGCGTCGTTCCCTTCGATAACTCCGCACCGTGCGCAGGATTTCCTCGTCGGGGACCTCTCCGATGTCCCTAGCCGCCTGTGCCAGCGATTCGAGAAAATCCTTTTTCCATCCCCTGCGCTTTCTGCCAGGCGGCAGGTCTCGGTAGAGATCGACCCGGCTCATCCGCTCCTCAATCTGCTCCTCTAATGCTCGGAAAGGAACTCCGATCTTGATCGGTTCTTCTTCTGGAGCGATTCGGCAGGTGAACAGGACGTAAGCCGGGTTCTCGGCCTTGAGCTTCTCTTCGGAGCCGCTGAAGGCGTCCATCAGCTTCGAAAGGATGCTAGTACGCGTTCCGAGAGAGTCTTTCAGGTACAGGGCGACCTTGGCCACGAGGAGTGTGCTCCGGTCGAAATAGCAGGTTCCCGCGGACCGTTTTGGCTTGACGACGCCGAATTGGACGAGGTTTTGCAGGTCCTTCGGTTCGACCTGGAGGACGGCACTCGCTTGTTTGAGCTTCAGCATCCGGTTGCTCGCGGCTTTTCTCATTGGCAGCTAAATATTAGGCGCTATTTGATTTTGAGTCAACGCCCTTGTCACTGGAGCGTGCGTCTGACGGCTGTCCGGCACGTTCTCCGCGGCTGTTAGGTTATACTCGGCGTCGAAGACGATGGTTGAACTTCCCCCAGCGGCTCGCGCGGCCTGTGTTTTTTGTTGCGTGCTTGGGCTAGCGCACGGACGGGCGTACGGACAGGCCAAGGCCGCACCAACGCCGGAGGTCGAAGCATTCCGGGAGCTAGCGGCTCAACTTGCTTCGGAACCGCCGGACGACTGCGGGTGGGCAAAAGAGGCCGTGCCGTCAACCGGTGTGCACAAAGTCGAGGATAAACTTCTTGAAAGAGCTGAAAACGCCGTCCTCGCGTCAATGAATGGCTCTCCGGCTACGCCGGCCTCGGCTGGAGACGCAGTACTACAGGAATTCGAAGAAATTAGTTCCCACGAGGATGCCAGCTGGCCACAGGAGCGACGATTTCACTATCGGCTTCTTGACCTCAAGACAGCAATGGTTCTGCAGCTCACGATTAGGAGCCGGGCTACATTTTCAGTCTTCGCCGTCCCCGTGTTGCTACCAGAAGGTGGGCGGAAAAAGAACGGGGCTTGGAGGCAGGTGGGAACTGATAGTTTTCGATGGGAAGAGCACGTAAGCGATGAGCAATTGGCAATTTTTCCGCTTGAGCGCGGTCCGTCCAACGAGCCCCGTTTCTTGGCAAGATTTGAGCACGTCTCCTGCGGTGACGGGCAAGAGGGAATTGACTATGCCGCTTACCAGTGGGACTCTTCGTGGACCGGCAACTTGCAAACCATTCTGCACCAGGCTGGTGTGCTCAGCGGGGAGGGAATGTTTGACGAAGTGGAGTCTCCCGGGTCGCAAGCAAAGCACATCACTGTTTCAGCGATTGGAAAGCTGGAGGCATCCGGGAAGTCGATTTCATTGCCCTACTGTTGGCACTCCGCCGTGGACACATATGTATGGGCCACGCTTTGCAGCGTGGACACGTACGACCTTTCGGCAGATCGGGTTCGGTTTATAGGTCGAAGCACGAACCGGCCAGACCTGGAAACTGTTGCGAGGGCGATTGAATATGCTCAGGCGAGAGACCTCGCCGCCATTCTTGCCTACACTGCCGACGGGAAAATTGCTGCGAGCCTAGTCCAAGATATTCCTCCCGAGGTTTTTTGTTCGTCCTTGACACTCTCCCATCCTGCGCCAAACAAAGAGGAGATCGAAATGGAGGATGGCAGAGCCTTCAAATTCGAGGTCGCAAAGTTTCAAGGTCGATGGGTAGTGACTGGGTTTAGCCTCGTCAATGAGTAGGCGCGAGACACCCGAGGTCCTTCGACAATAGCAAAGTTAAGTTCTAAGACCCCCGCCCTCATAACCAGTCACTGAGCCGCAACGCGGCAGCAAGCTACCGCACTCCCAAAATGGCCGAGGCGGACAACAGGTACAACGCGTCTAGAGGCAAAGGCGCGAAAGCCCCATTTCCATTTTTCGGTGCGTTTCGCACCGCGCCTTCCCTTATGGGCGCGGGCGAAACGCGACCACGATGCTCCCCGGACTGAACAGTTTGCCGAGAAAAGCAAATCGGAGCCTCAGGGGTTAAAACCCTCGATGAAGGATGGCAGTCATGTCGGAGCTGAAGCTCCGACCCCCTAAAAGACACACGCCGAGCCACGCTTCGGCGGCGCCGCGCTGAAGTCCTTGCCTGCGGCAGGGAGGCGCGGCGCTACGCTCAAACCTTTGAGACCGGGTGTTAGTGGGAGCCGGTGGTGGAGTCGACGATTTTGCGGGCGGCGGAGGCTAGGGAGGGATCGTCGAAATCGGCGCTGCCCTGGCAGGCGGGAGCGGGATGTGGCAGGTCTTGTCGTCGACGGTTTTGGTCTGCGCGGCAAGGATGGGGCAAGCGGCGGCGCAAAGCAGTGCGGCAACGATGATTCGGTTCAACATGGTGCCTCCGATGACTTTTGTGCGCCGGATTTGCGGAGCGGATTCGCGACAGCGAAGCGGCTGGCGCAAGATTCGACGCAAGATTGTGGCCGCGACTGGGACCGCGACCGCGGCATTCTAAACCTTTTGCGAATTTGTGGAGGGCGATTTTCGGCGCGAGGGGTGCCAAAGACTTCGAAATCTTTAACTACAGAGGACGCAGAGAGCGCGGAGACGAAGGGATAGATGGGAGTGCGCGGCGCGGAAGCGCGGGAGTAGAGTAGGCTGAACAACGAAGCTGGAGCGAGAGTGCAATATTTTCTGACGACGGGGCGGCTGGGATTCCGTTGCTGGGACGCGGGAGATTTGCGGCTGGCGATGGAGTTGTGGGGCGATCCGGAAGTGACGGCAATGATTGGAGGGCCGTTCACGGAGGAGATGGTGCGGGCGCGGCTGGAGAGGGAAATCGCGCAGATGCGGGAGCGCGGCGTGCAGTACTGGCCGATTTTCTTGCGCGAGGGTGGAGAGCATGTGGGATGCGCGGGGTTGCGACCGTATCGCGACGAAGCGCGCGTCTACGAACTGGGATTTCATTTGCGGCGCGCGTTTTGGGGACAAGGGTTTGCGAGCGAGGCGGGGCGTGCGGCGATTGAGTATGGGTTTGGGACGCTCGGAGCGGAGGCGCTGTTTGCGGGACATCATCCGAAGAATGAGGCGTCGCGAGCGGTGCTGCTGAAACTGGGATTTGTGCGCGAAGGCGAGGAGCTATATCCGCCGACGGGGGAGATGCATCCGGCGTACTGGTTGAGAAGAGAGAATGTCAGATTTGAAATTTGAGATTTGAAAGAAGGCAAAGGCGGGGCAAGGCGAAACACGGAGACCACGGAGAGATACTTCGGAGAAGAGCGCACCGCAGAGACGCAGAGAAAACCAAGACGAGGGAGAATTTCAGATTTGGAATGGCTCTCTTGAGATCCTCGGTTTTCGAGAGGCTGGAAGAGAGATCCTTGTAGTGCTCCCTTCAAAACTAGACAGTCAGGGCCTCGTTTTTTAGGTCAAGCGCAAAACTCAAGAAGGCCTCGTGCGGAGTGCGATTTCGAACTCCACGGTGAGGCCGGTCGTGATTGTACTCTTCGATCCAACGAGCGATGCTGGCCCGCGCTTCTTCCAAGCTGCGATACTCCGCCGTCCACACTTCTTCTTCCTTCAAGCTGCGATGGAACCGTTCGATGTAGCTGTTGCCCTCCGGGTGATGATAGGCCGTTCGCCGATGGGTGATGCCGAGGCGCCCGAGTGTTTCTAGAAAGCGCGACGAAGTGAACTGCGTGCCGTTGTCCGTGGTGAGTGTCACGTTCGCCTCGCGGCTGCCCTCGGGCAGCCGTGCCAGTACAGCCTGCTCCACTGCGGCCAGCGCATCTTCGGTGCGGCAACGATGGGAGAGATCCCAGCCCACGATCTCCCGCGTGCAGCAGTCGATCACGCAGACCAAGTAGGCCCAACCCACCGCTGGACCGGCCCAGATCTTGGTCATGTCCGATTGCCAGATTTCGTTGGGCCGGCTAGCCTCCACGCGACCCCACTCTTTGCGGCGACGCGCACGCAGACGCCGTGAACGCACCAGCAGTCCACGTTCGCGCATCACCCGCAGCACCCGTTTGCGATTCACCGGCAGTCCCTTCTTCCGCTGCAACCACCAGGTCACGCGCCGATAGCCGTAGGCCAGTTTCTCTCCGCAGGCCATGACGATCTGCTCGTCGTAGGTGCGATCGGCACGGCTGCCTCGCGGCTTCTTCTGGTAGTACAAGCTCGACCGACTGATCGCCAGTGTCATGGACACCAATGTGGCCGTATAACCTTGAGCCACCAGTTCGCGCGCCTGGGAGTGAACGGCACCGCAGCTCACTCCCCCACGACGTTTTTTAGGATTTCGATCTCCAGCGACTTCCGCCCCAGCGTGCGTTCCAGTTGCCGGATGCGGCGGTCTTTCTCCGTTTCGGCCGCGGCAGCGCTTCTCCCCCCAAGCGCTGCCTTGGCTCCTTCTTCCGCTTCATCTCTCCACCGATACAGCAGGGACGGTGAGATGCCATGCTTTCGGCAGGTCTCCGAAGCGTTCCCGCTCTTCATTGCTTCCTGCACGATCTGCCATTTTTCTTCCGGGGTTCGATCGATACGTGGTCTTCTGCCCATGCTGCCTCCTGTTTGGGAGGCCCTGATTCTACCTAGGTAGGCTGTCCAGTTTTAGAGGGGAGCACTACATCCTTCGACTTCGCGTCCCGACGCGAAAATCGTAAAGGCGCGATTTTCGCGTTAAAGAGCGTCGGGACGCTGCGCTCAGGATGACAAGCTCGGCGGCTGTGGCATAAAAATGGGATAACGCATACGTTTGCGCGAGGAAATCAACAGAGCCATTTGGAATTTGAGATTTGAAAGAAGGCAAAAGCGAAACGCAGAGGTCACGGAGGGGAGGGAGAAGAGTCCACGGAGAAGAGCGCACCGCAGAGACGCAGAGGAAACCAAAGACGAGAGAGAATTTCAGATTTGGAATTTGAAAGAAGGCGAAAGCGAAACACAGAGGTCACGGAGGAGTGAGAAGAGTCCACGGAGAAGAACGCACCGCGGAGACGCAGAGACCGCAGAGGAAAGCCAAGAGTGCGGCGGTGAAGGGCGTGGCGGGGGATTGTGCCGTCCCGACGGGACTCAATGCGAGAAAAAGCCTCAGGTCTGAAGACCTGAGCTACAGGACGACGTCGCTGCGGGACTCGCGAGAGGAATGCGGAGGCGGCGGCATAGGGCCGCCACCCCCGGCATTCGCGAAGTGCAGTGACTTGTTAGGCCTTGGCCGGATGAGGCGAAGCGTTGTCGAGCAGCGAGACGAGTTTTTCGGCCGCTGCAGGAGGCTGAGGTCCGGAGCCACGGACGATGATGCGAGCGGGAATCCGGCTGCCATAGAGCGCTTCGTTTCCGTCCTTATCGGGGTGAAGTGTTGCGCCTTCGAGTGAGACGCCGGCGAAAAGTCCGCGAGCGCGCGAGTAAGTGAGGATTTCGGCGCGCATGTACGCGTCGGTATCCGCCTCGGCAGCGCGGCCAACCGGACCTGCCGCCGCAGTGACGTCGCCACCCAGCTTGATCTTGCTGTGCAACAAGCTGGTGGCACCGCGCTTATTCATGACGAGGAAGACGAAGTCGGTGGCGTTCGCGCCGGCCTGAAAGCCGAAGCTGCCGCCTTCGAGGGCGACCATAGAAGGCGCGCCCCAGGGTCCCTGAAAATCTTCACCCGTGCGGCAGACCATTGCACCGCGGCCGTAGCTGCCGCCGACGACGAATGCGGCCTTGAGCACCGACGGGATGACGATGACGCACTCGGTGCGGTCGAGCACGCGCTGCGGAATCGTGTCCGGCATGTTGAGAACTTCGCTCATCACCTGGCCGGCGTTGCGCAGACGGGTTTCCTGCCTCTCGTGGTCTGTTGCTGCAAAGGCTGTCGAAGCAGCCAGCAGTACTGCGATTAGTAGGGTACCAATGCTTTTCATTGCTGCCCTCCTTTAACAGGGCACACTCAAGGTGCCGGGGTCACAAGGTGCAATGGGCGTGCCAATAGGGCTGAAATTTACGGAAGAGGTTGAGGCGCAAGGAGTTAGGGCGGTGGTCCGGTCGGAGGCGAGCCCGGCTGAGGGGGGTCCTAGTCCGTGGAGATTCTTCCTACTGGATTCTACTGAGCAACGAAGAATCGGCGCGCCGGAAGCGAAGGATGAATTATTTGCGGCGGCGGACGAACGGGGTGTGCTCGTTGTCGAGTTCGTAGGGAATGCGCTTGGGGCCGGGCTTTGCGGCGACGAATTTTACTTCGCGAATGAGATTGCCGCCCCAGGCCTGATTGATGCGGGCGACGAAGTCGTGGGTCATGTGCTCGAGCTGCTTTTGCCAGGCTTTGGAATCGGCGGCGATTTCGAGATGGCCCTTCTCGCAGCGGACGGGCCGCGTGCGAGCGGCAAGGGCCTTGCCGACGATTTGCGGCCAGGAACTGGAGAGCCACGCGAGTGCGGCTTCGGGGCGGTCGAGCTTGCGGACCGCGCGGCCCAGGATGTCGCCTGCCTTCTTCATGTTGTTAGTGCGCCTGGAACTTCTTCTTAGACACCGCGTTCGACGAGCGATGCGGAAAAACGATTCGAGCCCCAACCCCGGGAGCGGAACGGCGGGGGATTCTAGCACAAGACGCGAATGAAATGTCCAGAGGGCCTGTGGCATCTCCAATTTTCGACGGGTTTGAAGAGAGATCCCTGCCTGCGGCAGGCAGGCTTCGACTCCGCGTCCCAACGCGAAAATCGGAAAGGCGCGATTTTCGCGGAAAACAAGGCCGGGACGCCACGCTCGGAATGACAAGTTCGGCGGCTGTGCCGTTGAGGTATGATGCGCGCGAAATGAAGACTCTCGGCGGATTTTTGGCGGCGTGGCTGCTGGTGGCGGCTGCGCCGATCGGACACGCGAATGCGCAAGACGGAAGCGCAGACCAGCCTGCGCGCGGGCGCGCGGATGAGGGCGCGCATCAGGATTGGCCCGCGTATGGCGGCGGTCCGACGCAGACGCACTATTCAGCACTCGCGCAAATCAATCGCGGGAATGTGGCGGGGCTGCGCGTGGCATGGGAATTCGACACGGGGGAGAGCGGCGGGCTCGAGACGACGCCGCTGATCGTGAACGGCGTGCTGTACGGAATCACGCCGACACAGAAAATCTTTGCGCTCGATGCGGCGACGGGAAAGCAGCTGTGGAAGTTCGATTCGGGGGTGCAGGGAACGCAGCCGGATCGCGGGCTGGCGTACTGGTCGAGCGGCGGCGACAAGCGGATTCTGGTGGCGGTGATGAATTATTTGTACGCGCTGGACCCGGCGACCGGAAAGCCGGTTGCGAGCTTCGGCGTGAGAGGGCGCATCGATCTGCGCGAAGGATTGGGGCGCGATCCGAAGTCGGTGTGGACGCCGCTGACGACGCCGGGGATCGTTTACAAGGATTTGATCATCGTCGGCGGGCGGAATCCCGAGACGCTGCCGGCGCCGCCGGGAGACATTCGCGCGTACGACGTGCGAACGGGGAAATTGCGGTGGTCGTTTCACACGATCCCGCGTCCGGGCGAATTCGGGTACGACACCTGGCCGAAGGACGCGTGGAAGTACGAGGGCGCGGCCAACAATTGGGCGGGAATGGCGCTCGATGCAGAACGAGGGATTGTGTATGTGCCGACGGGATCGGCAGCTTTCGATTTTTATGGCGCAAATCGAGCTGGGGACGACCTGTTCGCAAATTGCCTGATCGCGCTGGATGCGGAGACGGGACGCCGGCTGTGGCATTTTCAGGGCGTGCGGCACGATCTGTGGGACCGGGACTTTCCGGCGCCGCCCGCGCTGGTGACGGTGGAGCGCGACGGGAAGAAAGTGGACGCGGTGGCGCAGACGACCAAGCAGGGGTACGTCTACCTGTTCGACCGAGCGACGGGCACGCCGCTTTTTCCGATCGAATATCACAAAGTGCCGGCGAGCCGCGTGCCGGGAGAAGTCGCGGCGGCGGAACAGCCCTTGCCGACGAAGCCGGCGCCGTTTGCGCGGCAAATGTTGACGGCAGACATGCTGACGGAGCGAACGCCGGCGGCGCACGCGTGGGCGGAAGAGCAGTTCCGTAAATTCCGAAGCGAGGGGCAATTCGTTCCGTTTGGCGTGGGCGTGGACACGGTGGTGTTTCCAGGCTTCGACGGCGGAGCGGAATGGGGAGGGCCGGCGGTCGATCCGGAGACGGGGATCCTGTACGTCAATGCGAACGAAATGGCGTGGACGGGCGCGCTGGCGCCGAATACGGGCAAAAATTCGCCACGCGGAATTTATCTCAGCCAGTGCAGCGTGTGTCACGGAGAAAGGCTGAAGGGGTCGGCGGGAATTCCGTCGCTGGTGAACGTGGGCGCGCGGCTGACGACGCAGCAGATCGAGAAGATGATCCGGAACGGAAAAGGGCGAATGACGGGATTTCCGAATTTGTCGGAAGCGCAGGTGGCGGCGCTGACGGATTTTCTGACGAGCGGCGAGAGCAAAGCGATGAGCGGCGGCTTACCGGAGCCGCCCAGAATGAATTACCGGTTCACGGGATATCGAAGATTCGTCGAGCCGGATGGGTACCCGGCGATTTCGCCGCCTTGGGGAACGCTGAGCGCGATCAATTTGAATACGGGCGAATTCGAGTGGAAGGTAAATCTGGGCGAATTTCCGGAATTGGCGGCGCGGGGTGTGGCAGATACGGGCTCGGAAAATTACGGCGGGCCGATTGTGACGGCGGGAGGACTGGTTTTTATTGGCGCGACGGATTTCGATCGGAAGTTTCGCGCGTTCGATAAGACGACCGGGAAATTGCTGTGGGAGACGACGCTGCCGTTTGCGGGGAACGCCACGCCGGCGACGTATGAGGCAAATGGGCGGCAATTTGTGGTGATTGCGGCGGGAGGCGGGAAGGATCCGAAGTCGGCAACAGGCGGAGTGTATGTGGCTTTCGCACTGCCGAATGAGGTGGGTGCAGCAGGCGGCACGGCAGACGATCCGCCAGCGACAATCGAGGCGAGCGCGGGAGGCAAGGCGGAGGCCGCGAGCGAGACGGATGCGAAGGGCTCGGCCGAGAAGATCATCATCGACACGGACATCGGCGACGATATCGACGACGCGTTTGCATTGGCTTTGGCGCTGCGGGGCCCGGAGCTGCAAATCCTCGGCGTGACGACGACATTTGGCGACACGGAGGCGCGCGCGAAAATCGCCGATCGGATGCTGGGCGAAGATGGGCGCGAGGATATTCCCGTCGCCGTGGGCGAGCCGACACCGCAGAAGAGCATCCTGACGCAGCGGGCCTATGGTGAAGGCGGGCACTTCGCGAGGAAGTCTCATCCCAAGGCGACGGATTTCATCTTGGAGCAGATTCGCCGGCATCCAGGGCAGATTACGCTCGTGGCGATCGGGCCGCTGATGAACGTAGGCGCGGTGATCGACAAAGATCCCGATACGTTTCGGAAGCTGAAGCGCGTGGTGATGATGGGCGGATCGGTGGAGCGCGGGTACGGCGATCCGTACGCGCCGCCGACCCCGCCGCAGCCGGAGTGGAATATCCTGAACGACGTGGCGTCCGCGCAGAAGCTGTTCGCGTCGGGCGTGCCGATTTACATGATGCCGCTCGATTCAACGCAGCTGAAGCTGGACGAGGTGAAGCGCGCGTTCTTGTTTCGTCAGGGCAAGCCGCTGACGGATGCGTTGACGCTGCTGTATCACGAATGGGGACAGGAAACGCCAACGCTGTTCGATCCGATGACGATTGCGTTCATTCTGAGGCCTGAACTATGCCCAGTGAAGCCGATGGACATTCGAGTGGACGAAAAAGGGATGACGCTGGCGGTGGCCGGCGCGGCGAACGCGGAGGTCTGCCTGCATTCGGACCCGGAAAGCTTCTTTCAATTTTATCTGGCGCGCTTGACGGCACCGTAGGGTGCATTGCTAAGTCACTTCTAATCAATGGCTTACAGGAACTGGAAACCGGCATACGGCGGTTTCCGTCCATACTGGTGAGTTAAGTCGGTGGTCGGAGGTGGCGATCATGCGAAGACTCACGGCTGGTTTGGTGGTGATGGTTCTGGCGTTGGCTGCGCAGGCTGCGCCGAGTTATGCGGATTCCCGAGGTTCCTCACAGGCAGCAAGTTCTCCCAACAATTCGGAAATCGTGGTCCCCGCTGGCACGACGGTGTCGCTCGCGCTGACGAGTCCCATCCTGGCCAAGACGGCGAGGACCGGCGCAGGCGTCTATGCGGTGACGGTATTCCCGGTCGCGGTGAACAATCAGATGGCGATTCCGGCGGGCACGTACGTTCAGGGGCAGATAGACGCGATGACGCGGCCGGGCTGGCTCTCTCCCCATGCGCAGTTTCAGATGCATTTCACGAAGCTGATTTTCGCCAACGGGTACACCGTGGAATTTCCCAATACGCAACCGGCGGGCCTCCCTGGGCCCGGCACCCAGGCATCCGACGCATCCACTGAGTCCACCGTCGCGGCGAAGCCGCACGGCCCGCCGCCGGATGTGCTGGCGGCAATCGCGAATCCCTACGTGGACGTAAGCTCCGCGAGCGATGTGCTGCTCGACAACGGCACCCAGCTCGACATGGTTTTGCAGGTGCCGCTGAGGCTGGACGCGCAGACTGTCGCGGCGGCGGTGCGGATGACAAATGCGGTGGCGCCCGGGCCGTTCAAGTCGGCAACGCTGTGCCGGCCGACGCCGGGAACTCCGGGTACGCCCGACACAGTAATACCGGGCACGCCGGGAACGCCAGGCACGCCCGACACCGTGATTCCGGGAGGTCCAGGAATGCCGGATACCGTGATACCGGGCACGCCAGCCACACCCGGAACGCCGGACACGGTCATCCCGGGCACGTCCGGCACGCCGGGCACCGTGTGCCCCGGGCCGCCGATCGTGACGTCGAATCCGAAGGCGCAGAGTTACAAGGGCTCGTTCGAGATTGCGGCGCCTGCTCAGTTGGCAGGAACAACGCTGGCAGCCGGGACGTATCAGGCAAGCTGGCAAGGAATGAGGCCGACAGCTCAGGTGGACATTCTTCAGGACGGGAAGGTTATCGTGAGGGCGGAGGCGCAGGTGCTGCAGCTCAACAGTGGTCCCACAGCAAATGAGCCGGGGATGCGGACGAATGCGGACGGCACGGTTTCTCTGCGGTCGTTGCGCTTCGCAGGGCAGACGCTTGCGCTCTATTTCGAGCCGAGCACCGGATCCATACACGAGAGCGTTCAGAAGTAGGAGGGTCGACTCAACCGAGTCGCAGGTTTCCTACCCAGACGGGAGACGAGAAGATGCGAATCTTTCTGATTGCAGCGCTGGCCGCTTCGATGCCGATGGCATGCGTGGCGCAAGAGCCGGCGCAGAATGCACAACCCGGAACCGCGGAAATTCAGCAACAGCCGCCGAGCGCTTCGCCGGACCAGATGATCACGATTCCGGCCGGAACGCGAATCCAGCTTTCACTGACCAGCCCGATTACGACGAGATCGAAGCCGGGCAACACGGTGCGTGCGGTGACGGGCTTTCCCATCACGGTGGGAACGCAACTGGCGATTCCAGTGGGCACATATCTGGAAGGCACAATCGACAAGATTTCGCGGGGAGGGCGCTCAGGCCCCACGGTGCAGATACACTTCACGAAGATTCTCTACGCCAACGGCTACAGCCTGCCGATTGACGGCAACAATACGACCGCGAAGGTTCTGAATCCTGAGATCGGAATGCCGGAGCCGGCGACGGTCGCGGGCATGAGGAATGCCAGCTATGCGTTGCCCCAGCAGCAGCAGCCTCCGCCTTTGCAACCGGCGCCATCGCATATCGGTACCTTCATCGGGATTGCGGTGGGGACGGCGGTGGCAGCGATCGTGACGATCGTGCTTTTGGGGCACCACGGAGGAGGCAGCGCGGTGCTATTCGACAGCGGCTGGCAGTTCGAGATGGTTCTGCAGAGTCCTCTCACGGTGAATGCCGCAACGGTTGCGGCCGGAAGCACGCCGCAGTAATTCGGTGCCGCAGTAATTCGGAGGGCTCGGCGCGAATCACTTTGAGTGTTGCGCTTGACGGGCCGTGAGCCGGTACAAACGGCGATTGCGCCCGCGGAATGAGAAGGCGTCCCGGCCGCGCGCGATTTGCGAGCCGTCAGCGGCATCCTCCACAAGAATCTCGCCCGCGGGCCACTTCCCGGAGATTTCGATTTCATTTTCCTCTTTCACGGCAAGGCGGATTGAGAAGCGGCGCGAGCAGAGCGGCAAGTTCTCGAGGGCATAGGCACGGCCCGCGGTGATGAACTGGGAAGGCAGATTCGGCGAAAACAGCAGCTGATTCGGGTCAGTCGTCTCGCGGACGCCCAGAATATTTCGAATGATGTGAGCCGGCATCACGGCGCCCCAGCCGTAGCCTTCGCCACTCTTCGCTCCGTTCGTTCCCCATTGTTCGCAACTGACGCCGGGCCAGCCCAAACGACGGTGGTCTTCAGTGTCCGATACGGTGCGGCGATCCATGCTGGTATAGATACGGTCTGCGACCAAGTGCACGACGTTGGCCAGGAGTTCGAACTCGCGCGCGGTCCAGAGCGATTCGAGATAGGGAAGCATGAGCGAGGACCAGAAGAAAGGATCCTCTTCGCCGGCCGTGCCGTCGCGTGAGGATTCGTAGAAGGCGCGGAGAGTGGGCATCATGGCGGCGGCTTGCTCGGGTTTGGTGACGCCGCAGAAGATGGGACCCACTTGACCGGCGTCACGAGCCACGGAGGTGATGGGCCTCATGGTGCGCGTGTCGAAGTCGGTGAACCAGTCGCGGCCGTTCCATAGTTGCTGCGTCTTGGCTGCGTACGTGTCGTGCAGCTGCATCCAATGCTTTTGATCCGCGGCATTGCCGAGCGCAGCGGCGAATTCGGCCATGACGGAGCCCGCCTGAGCCATCGCGGATTGAAGTTCGACGAGGCGAATAAACTCGGTCAGCTCCGCGCCCGTCGGCTCCTTGATCAGGAATCGGCGCGAGGCGTCCATGCCGCTTTCCCAACTGCACTTGGCGAAGAGGAAGCCTTCTTTGTCGGCGCGATGTTCGAGCGTCCAATGCGCAAGCGCGGCGAGACGCGGATAGAGCGCGGCGAGCCATTCGCGGTCGTGTGTCCGCTGATAGATCGAGCGCGCGCAGTGAAAGGGATAGCACCACGAGAGGGAGGTGCCACACTCGCTTCCGTCCGCGGCGACCATGTTCATCTCTCCATCTTCGCGCGCGCAGGGAACGTTGGGGGCGAGCGCGTCGAGAAACTGGCCGAGGAAGACGGCCTTCGCGGTGGCGGGGTCGGCGTAGCTGAGCGCGAACATGTCGATGGATGTTTCCGCTAGGACGTTGCGCGGCGCCTGGATTTGCATCGCGTCCCAGGGATGCGCGTAAGTTCCAATGGGACGGCGCACGATCATGCGAAGCGTCTCGAAGTCGTAGACCCAGCCGTTCAGCCAGTGCCGCGGCCAGTCGCCGGTGAGGCGCGGTGCGCCGGCCCAGAACTTCGAATCCTCGTCGAGATGCGAAGCGAGCGTTGCCATCGAGGATTTCTTCGCCTGGCTGAGATGAGCGAGAGCGGAGGCGTGGTTTGCGCCGCGCGCCATGTAAATCGAGACGTCGCGCGCCGCGACTGCTGGCGTGATGTCGTAGGCCAAGGCAACGCGGAGCGGTTCGGTAGCGTAGACGATTGGGGGCGGAGCAGCGGAGGCGATGGAGGCGTCTCCCCACGATTGCGCGTTCATCGATGCGTGCTCGCGGCTGGGAATATCGGCCACGACGGCGAACACAGGACCGGCGGCGAAGGAGCGCGTGAGCCAGCCGTCGATGCTCGGTTCATAGGCGCCGGTGACGCCGTCGCCGCCCCACCATTCGGCGTTGCCGAGCTGATATTCGTGAGCGGCAATCACGCGCAGCGACGAGAGGCCTGCGGGGAATGAGTCGAAGTGGAAACGCGCGGCGATCACGTCTTCGCCGACCTGAAAGAAGGAGCAGCGGGCGTCGAGGCGCTCAGCGCGGATTCTGTAGGTGAGGACATTCTTGCTGTGATGGGATGCGGTCAGTTCGGCTTCGCTGAAATCCTGGGGATTCCAGAGCCGGCGCGAGCCAATCAGAAAGCCGAGGCGCAGCGAGGCGTGATAGATGCCATTCTTGCGCTCGTCGAAATAGCCGCCAGGCCCCGCGGGGAAATAGATTCCGAATCCGATTCCCGGTAGCGAGCGGAGAATTCCGCTTCGATGCAGATTCCAGCAGTGATAGGGATTATCGAGATAGCCGTACGGCGTGAAATTCGCGGCGTCGTCGAAGGGGTTTATTGCGGTTGCTGTAGAGGTGCTTAGGTACGCCTCGGGTGCGAACTTCAGCGCGGTCGAGAGAGGAAGGGAGAGCGCGGCCGCAAGCGCCCGTGAATTGAATTCGCGTCGGGTGAGCACGGCGCAAAGAATCGCACGAAACGGCGGGGAAAAAAACAGGGCCGGCTGAATTTTTCTCTGAACAACGCAAGATGTGGCAGAGATGGCGCGCCCGGAGAGACTTGAACTCCCGACCCTCTGCTTCGAAGGCAGATGCTCTATCCAACTGAGCTACGGGCGCCCTTGATGTATGAATTCTAAATCATTTGCGGGGTTTGCGCGCGGCGTTTTGGCGGCTTTAGCGTTTCCCGGCGGCAAAGTCCCGGCTGGCTATTCCTTCTCTCGCCCGCGGGAGAGCATGACGGTGAAACCATTGTCATGGGGCTGGGACCAAGCCAGATAGAGCTGTCCGCCGTAGCCGATGGCAATGTGAGGGTAGGAAATTGATTCGTTGCTCCCGGGTATGGGCATTGGCGGAGAAGGATCTCCAGTGCGATCGATTTGAACGACGTAGGCTTGAGTCTTGCTCCAGGTCCCGCTCGCTCTGGCAGCCCGACCCTGAAAAACGAGCCACGCAGTTCCGTCACTGGCGGTTTTCATCGCAGGATGATTGGGATCCAGCACATCCTGCGAAACGTCCAGGGCTTCACGGAACGAACGCCCGCCGTCGTCGGACCGAGCCATCCATATTCGGGCGCGATTGTCCTTGCCGGCCGTCATCCAGGCAATCCACAGACTGCCGTTCGACTCAGCAAGGGCAGGGCCTGAATCCGGACAGCCATTAATTTTCCAGCCGTCGTCGCGAACTAGAACAGGCGCTGCGAACGTTCGACCGCCGTCTTGGGATGCGGAAACAACCACGTTGCGAATGTCGCCTGGAAAGACGCGCCGCCAAGCGACAAATACTTCGCCGTTCGCCCCGAAGGCTAAACCGGGGCGGCAGCACGGGCAGACGTGCTCGGCCACGCGGACGTTGGGACCGAAGGAGGCTCCGCGGTCCGTGGACTTCGCGAAATAGAGGGAGGAAGTGTTCTGGTGCGCGGTTGCGTCTCTTTCGTCGAGCCACACGGCATAGACATCGCCGTTTGGGGACGCGGCGATGGATGGGAAGCCTCGATAGGAACGCGCGTTCTTGTCCGAAACCTGAACGGGCTTATCGAAGCTTTGTCCCCAATTGAGCGAGCGGGCGGACATGAGCCGCATCGAGCCGTCGGGCGAAGCTTCCTGCCAAAGGGCGTAAATCGCGCTGGGAGCCACGACCACGCTGGGGCCCTCCTCGCCGTGAGAGCCGATGGAGACTCCGGGTTCGCTGATGGGCACGATCGGAGAGGCGAGGGTGTCGCCGCTGTTTTCAGACATGACGAGGCCGAGGCGCGACTTGGAGTCCTGGTCGTAAACAGCGAAAAGGTACAAAGTGCCGGCAGTATCGACTGCAAGTCTTGGATCCCAGGTTGCGGAAAGGCCAATGGTCTGAAGCACGGGTCTCGGCTGAGGTTCGAAGATGGAGTCTGCAGCGCGATGGGAGCGAGCGCAGCCGGCATTGAGCATCTGTGCGAGTATCGCGAGCGAACTCAGGGCGAAATTCAAGGCGCGTCTTTTCATGATCTGGGCTTCTTTCTTCATTAGAACCGCACCTGCAACTGAGTCCAAACGTTGACCGGCGAACCGGGGAAGATGACGTTGGGCGTGTTGCCGGATTCGAAGTAACGCCGGTTCGTCAGGTTCTGCATGTTCACGCTTATCTTGTAACGCTTTTCGTCGAGGTGCGACGGGCCGAAGGCGTAACTCGCGCCAGCGTCGAGGCGAGCATAGCCGGGAAGCAAGACATCGTCCGAGGGATCGACATAGCGGTAGCCGAGGGCTTGGAGGCCGCCCTGGAAACTCAGGCCGGTCAACGGCCCGTGCTGAAGCTCATAGACGGTCCAGATGCTTCCGCTGCTGCGGGGCGCGTTTTGGAAAATGTTTCCGGCGGGATATGTGGCGTCGGAGACGATGTTCGCCTGATTGTACGCGTAGGCGAAGTTCAAGTCCCAGCCTGGCAGGATGCGCCCCGTCGTATCCAGTTCGACGCCTTTTGAGCCAGCCTCGCCAATCTGGATGGAAGCGAGCGGATTCCCCGGATTCGTAATCAACAGATTCGATGCGCGAATGCGGTAGACTGCGAGAGATGAGGAGAGCCTGCCGTGAAATTCGGAGGTGCGGACGCCGAATTCGTACTGATGGCTGGACTCGGGCTGAAAGGGCAGGCCGTTGGGGCCGAACTGCGCGGCCAGAGTTGGGCTGAAACCTCGGCTATAGCTAGCGTAAAGGGAAACGGCTTGCGTGACCTGATACGTCGCACCGACTCGCGGAAGGGCGGAGACATTGCCCTGCCGGTTGTGCGTGCCGTACACGGTTTCATCATACTTCTGCGTGAAACCCTCGAAGCGCGCACCCACAAGAATCTTCAGCCTGGGTAGCAGCGTGATCTGATCCTGGATGTAGCCTCCGTGAGTGGCAAGCCTCGTGGTTCCGTCCAGAGGAAAATAGTCCGGAGAGGCCGGATTGAAGAAATAAGCTGTCAGCGTGGCCGAGTCCGGACGCGTCATGCTGAATGGAACCGGGTCGTACAGATCGATGGGGGGCGCGTCGTCGAAGACGCCGTCCTGCACGACAGATTGCCTGCCGTATTCGAATCCGATCAGGAGATTGTGTTCGATCGTACCGGTCCGGAAGATGGCGCTGAGATCGGTTTGCCAATCGTAGAAGCGGAGCGGATACGCCGTGGCCTCGGAGTATCGAGTGAGCGTGCGGTTGTCCGCCTCCAGAAATCCTGTGCTGGTGTCGAGGTAGTCCCAATTCGTGAGCGCGGCGCGAAAGCGGCTGCGTACGGTCCAGCGCTGGCCCAACCTGCGTGACACATCGATGTTGCCCAGCCGGTTCTGGAGAAGAGAATACTGCCAAGGCTCTCCGTAGAAATTGCTGATGGCGACAGGCGCCGGCCGATCGCCAAGGGAGGGAATGCCGTAATCGGTGGTCGTTTTGCCGTGGAGATATTCGATGAGGACGCGGACGGTGGTCGAATCGTCGGGTTCCCAGGTGAAAGCCGGCGCGAAAAAGTAGCGGCGGTTATTGAAGTAGTCGCGGAAGTCCGAATAATCCGCAAACTCCCCGTTCAGGCGATAGAAAAACTTCCCGCTGCCGGCGATCGGGCCTGTGACGTCGAAAGTGGGCCGGACACTGCCATAGCGGTCCCCCTGGAAGGAAACGACCGCGTGAGTCTCCGGCAACGGTTCCTTCGTGATCAGATCGACGATCCCGCCCGCCGTAGCGCGGCCGTACAGAACCGACGAGGGTCCCTTCAGAATCTCGACGCGATCAACATCGGTCATGTCCGACGGAACCATGCCGTCGAACTCAAAGGCGTCGCGATAGTAGTTGCTGAAAATTCCGAGGGGCAGGCCGCGGATGGTGAGAGCGTTGCCGACGTCGCCCGCGGCGAGTACATCGCGATTTACGCCACTGATGTTTTGGGCGGCGTCGGCGAAGTGAAGATCCTGCTGGCTCTCGATCAGAGGCTGATCGGCGACGCCCACGCCCTGAGGAATTTCATTGAGTGGAATGTTGGTTTTGGTCGCGACCGACGATTCGTCCGCGCGGAACGATCCGGCTTCCGCCGTCACCGTGATTTGCTGGCCCGGGCCTGCTACTTTCATCTGCATGGACAGGTTTGCTTGCGCCTGGCCCGCAGAGACGGCGACGCTTCTGTCGAGGCGGATAAATCCAGATCGCTCGACCTGCACCACGTAAGTGCCAGGCCGAATGCCGGCGAAAGCGAAAGCGCCGGTATCGTCTGAGTTGGTTTCCTGCAAACGGACATTGGCGCTGCTGAGCAGGATTACCGTGGCCTGCTGTATTGCGCCGCCTTGCTGGTCGACGACCTGACCGCGGATACTGGCAGTTTGCCCGGTTTCTTGCCCCTGGGCACCCATGGCGAAGAGGCAGAAGGCGACGCAAAACAAGCTCGCTCGAAACAGCCGGTGCAACCAGACACAAAGAGAATTCGGAAAGTGTTCGGACACAAGTCCTCCTCGTCGAGAGATATTTGAGCTCAGACCGAATCGGAGCTAGAAACGAGGAGGCTGGTCAGGAGGCGAGGCCGTTCGGGTCCGCAGGCGATGGGCGCTGAATGCGACACGTTCGGGCGCTACCACGGGCTGTGAAACGGCCGGACCTGAAATCAAGATCGCGTCGAAAATGAACTGAGGGACAAATACGGGAACCCGCTGGCTTGCGCCGCAGGTGCAGGTCTGCGACGAGCGTTGTCTTTGGCAAGGAAGGTTCTCATGCGGGTTGCTCTCCTTGTGGTGCATGGGGCACATGGCATCGCGACAACACGAGCACTGCGCAGCAGTAGAAAGGGCAGCAGCGAACAAGCTCCCCCCTGGACAAAGGAGAGCACCGAGCAGCACGATTGCGCGAATTCGCCTGCGCACGATGCGCGGTAGTATAAAGCCAAGACGCGTCGTTGGAAAGTGGGAAGGCCGCTTGCTTGACGCTGGCGATTTCGCCAGTGCGGGTGAGGGATCGGGCTTGATTAAGGTTGCTGGCGACTCACTGAACGCGACGAAAGGAGCAGCATGGAGTTTCAACCTCTTCATCCCAGGCGCACGGCATTCCTGAGCATGGATTTGCAGGCGGCAATCGTTTCGATGTACGCCAAAGACCAGGCCGCCTTTCTCGAGCGGACAGCAAGCGTGCTGCGAGAGGCGCGCTCCGCGGGCGCGTGCGTGATTCACGTGAAGGTGGGATTTCGGCCGGGGCTGCCTGAGATCAATCCTCGCAATGCGCTGTTTCAATCCGTGAAGACGTCGGAGCGCTACCGGCAGATTTTCGAAGGGCCGCAGGGCGAAATTCATCCGGCGGTCGCGCCAGAGGGCGACGACATTGTGATAGTGAAGCATCGAGTGAGCGCCTTCTGCGGGACCGATCTCGAAATGATTCTCCGGGCGAAAGAAATCGAAAGCTTGGCGCTGTTTGGAATTGCGACGAGCGGAGTGGTGCTGTCTACGCTGATCGACGCCTTCGATCGTGATTACAACATCGCAGTGATCAAGGATTGCTGCGAGGACAGCGACGCCGAAATCCACGCGTGCTTGGTGGACAAGTTCTTCCCGCTGCGCGCGGCGGTCGTTTCCTCGACTGAGGTCAAGTTCGCCTCGCCGCAATGAGAATGGACCGAAGGCTGATTAGCGGCATCGTTAAGTGGCTCCGTCTCTCTCGATGCGGCCGGCCTGAAAGCGTCCGCGCGGAACGGCTAAAGTAAATTCCCCATGAATCTACTGCAACAGCCCGGTAGACCCCGACGCCGCAGTCAGCTATCCCTAAGCATGGAGGGGATTACAACTCATGGGGACCAGGGTCATTCGAGTCTGTTTCATGGCGTGTGCCGTGTTCTTGTTTCTTGGCCTTGCGGGAAGTTCGTTTGCGGACAGCATCTCCGACGGTTGGAGCAGTCAATCGAGCGTCACTATTAGTTCGCCACCAACGACCGTTCGAGACGCTTTCCCGCTTCTGAGTCGCGTCGATTTCCACGCTGATTCCCAGTCGCCGGAGTTCATGGCGGACTTCAGCACATTCCTCTCGACCGCACGAGAGGCGCGGTGGGCATGGGCATGGCGGTGGGACAAGGACGGGGGTTCAGCCGACTGCGGTTGCACCACGACGACTGCTCCCGAGCCGGGAACGCTCCTTTTGCTCGCGGTCGGATTGGGTTCTCTGGTGTTCTTGCGACGAAGGATGCTCGCAAGCTAGATAATTCTTCGTTGGTCTCGTAAATCATCCCGGTGAGGCACGCGGGCGTGCTTCACCGGTTTTTTTGTCCCGGCGGCTGCGGGAAGAAGGGATGAACCTGGCCCGTCCCGGACGTCAAGAGACGCTCGAGGGATTGATTCCGGCGCGCTTGAGAGGCCGCCATGTCATGTCGCCCCGCAGATACTGCCAGAGACCCTGAAGGCGCCAGAACATGTGCATCTGGCGATAGGGAAAGTGTTCGAGGAAGCAGAAGGTGATGAGCCGCGCGACATCTTTCCAGTCGTTGTAGCGTTTGTAGGTGAACTCCTCCTGCAAGACGGAACCGATGGAGATCATCGTTGCGAACGCGTACCCGAACAGCATGAACTGCAGGAAGAATTGGCGGCTTAGCACGCCGAGAAGAGCCGCGGCGATGATGGTTCCCATGCCGCCGATCTCGATGACGGGAGCCAGGAGTTCGAAGATCCAAAGGTAAGGCAACGCGACGAAGGCAATTCTGCCGTAGCGCGGCCGGAACAGCATGTTGCGGCTCGGCCAGAGGACGTCCAGGAGGCCTTTTTGCCAGCGCGCTCTTTGGCGGCCGAGGGAGCGGATATCCGAGGGCACTTCGGTCCAGCAGACGGGATCGGGCACGAACTGGATGCGGTAAGGCGTGCCGCGGTCGAGGAGGTAGCGATGCATGCGCGCGACGAGATCGAAATCCTCGCCGATGGCCGAAGAACGATAGCCTCCAATCGCGCGGACCAGATCGGTGCGGAAGACTCCGAACGCGCCGGAAATGATCATCAGCATGTTCAACTTGGCCCAGGCCTCGCGGCCAATCAGGAACGCGCGGAGGTATTCGACCACCTGAATCACTTCGATGGGCTTGCGCGGCAGGCGGACGGTTTTCATCTTGCCGTCCTGAATGGTTGAGCCGTTCAGGACGCGAACGATGCCGCCCGCGCCCATCACGCGAGCGGAATCCGAGAGCACCGGCGTCATGATTCGGAGCAAGGCATCGGACTCAAGCACCGAGTCCGAGTCGACGACGCAGACGTAGGGCGAAGTCGCGGCGTTCAAGCCGGCATTTACGGCGTCGGCCTTGCTGCCGCCGGCAGCTTTGTCGACTACCAGAAGCCGCGGATCGACCGTGCTGCGGTAGAGTCCGCGAACCTGGGCACTGCTGACGTGCGGAATATACAGCGCGTTGATCTCGCGAAGCCCGAAGCCGTCGATCAATTCCTGGAGAGTCGCGTCGCTCGAGCCGTCGTTGATGACGATCATCTCGAGTTCCGGGTAGTCGAGCGCCAGCAGCGATTGCACGGCGGAGCGGATCGAGCGCTCCTCGTTGTGCGCGGGCGCGAGGACCGTGATCGGCGGCGAAAGGACGGAGGAATGGATCCACTCGAGGCGATGGCTTTCCAGCCGCCGTTGATGCATGGCGCTGGTGTAGAAGGCGGTGATGAGCAGGATCAGGTAGATGATGTTGCTCATCAGGTAGTAGATGAAGAGGCTGACGTTCGCCACGTCGAGGATGTGAATGATCAACTGGGAACCACATCCGGCTCCGGGGCGCCGGCCTTTCTGTCCACTCCCGCATTCAGACGGAACCTGGCGGCGGTGAGAAGTTTCTGACGTTGCGGCTCTTCGAGATTCGAGGCCTGCTCGATGGCCTCGAGCAGCGTGGCATAGGCGCCCGCATTTTCGGCGGCGGTGATGTAGGCGTCCTGGGCGTACAGATCGCCGGTGGCGACCACACGCTCGAAGGTGTTCACCGGGTCTTCGTCCTGCTCGACGATCGCCTGCGCTGCGCGGAGGCGGACGAGGCGATGCGAATCCGTGAGCGCCACCAGGAGCGGCGGAATCGCCAGCGCACTGTGAATCTGGCCCAGCGCGACGGCGGCTCGGAGCCGGACAATCCAGGCGGAATCCTCTATCATTTTCGCAAGCACGGGCACGGCGATTCGGGGCTTTGCGTGAGCGAGGGCGCGTGCCGCGGAAGCGCGCAGCTCCGGGCTCGAGTCGCCCGCCATCTCAATGATGTCGGTTTCGAGCGCCGCGGACGCCACCTCGCCAAATACACGCGCGAGCGCTTCCCGCACCTCCTGAGTGCCTCCCTTCATATACGGAAGCAGGACGCGCGGGCGCTCGCGGCTGCAGTTGATGAGCGAATTTTCGAGCGGCAGAGCGGGAACCACGAGCCCGACTTCGCCGACCCAACGCAGGATTTCCTCCGCGGCTTCCGGCAGGCCTGTTCTTCCCAGGCCGCGCAGGGAGGCAAGGCGCGTTTCGGAATCGCGGTCTCTCAGGCCCTCAGCAAGCGCGTGGATCCCCTCCGGCGCGCGTGTGCGGCCCAGAGCCACCAGCGCACGCCTGCGCCGCCATCCATGATGTTTCTCCGCTTCGTAGATTCGCTTTTGAAGCAGGCCGCTCGCGCGCAGGAACTTGAGGATTTGCGCCGCCTCGGCAGGAGGAGAGGCCTCCAAAGCGTCGAGCGCGAGAGCTTCGACGACGCGGCGGTCGAAGGGCTTCCCACGCCAGGATTCGTAGGGAATTTTCCCGGAAATCAAATCGCCCCAAAGCTTCTGGAAAAAAACGGCGCGGGCGTCCCGGCGCGCGAAGTACCGTTTCCGGTAGGTGCGTCGCAGCAAAATGAACCCGAGAAGCAGGCCGTCGCCGATCAAGGCGGCGATAATCGCCTTGAGGACGACACCTGCCGGCCCCTTTTGTATGAACCTAAAAATGTATCCCATAGCTGAAGCCGAAACTCGTGTCCGTGTGATCCTGTGTGCGCTGCTGGAATGCGGCGTAACCCGTCACGTCCTGCCGCGGGTTGATTTGAAATCGAAGTCCGCCGCCCCAGGTCTGGGAGGCGAAACTGCCGACTTGATCGATCAGAGCGAAATCTTCCGAGCCGACCGCGAAGAATGTATTCCCCGATAGTGCCCGGTCGCCCCAGTGGCCCAGGGGAAATCCGAGGCGCGTGAGTCCCGAAGGCTGCCAACCCGGCATAAGGCCCGGGAACGAGCTTCGAGCTCCCGTAAGGGAAATTGACCACGACCAGTCGCGCGGCAGATAGAAAAGACTGCCGCCGCTGAGAGTCAGAATCCGCGCCGATGAATACCAATACCAGTGCTGGTCGTAGGTGCCTTCCACGCCGCGGATGAAGCCGCTCTCGCTGATCCGCCAGCCTCGGTCGTACCCGAAAAACGCCTCGCTGCGAGGAATGATTCCGTTGTCGTGGCCAGCCGCTCCGCCGACGGTCAGCGCACCCCATTCATGGCTTTTGCCGGTGACGCTCCCGATCACTTTGTCAGCGCTCAGGCCCGCGCGCTGGAAGAAATCGCCGGCCGCGCTCGTTGTCCAATGGGAATTCCAGCGAGTCACCAGGCTGACCCACTCGCTCCCGTAGGCGCCCGTGTAATCGAAGAGGTCCTCGTCGGTCCCGACGCGGAGTTCGTTCTTCGCAGGCCCCTGAAGGGAGCGCAAGCCTTCCTTCGCTTCGGCCGCGTCGGGGCTCGAAGGATTCATTTCGAGAACGCGCATGAATTCCGTGCGAGCTTCTGGCGTTCGATCGAGCGCGCGCAAAATCGCTCCGCGCTGCTCGCGAAGGTCGGTTCGATGGGGGTCGAGCTGAATCGCCTGATCGATTGCTTTCAGCGCCTCGGGCCAACGGCCTTCGCGTTCGTAGACGCTGGAAAGCCCCTGCCACATGTCGGGGTCCATGGCGGCGTCCTTGGTCAGCGCGAGAAACGATTGTTCCGCTTTTGAAACGTCGCCCGACCAAAGGAAGATCCATGCCTGCGAGGCGCGAGCGTCCACGTCCGACGGCGATGCCGCCAGAACGGCGTCGATTACCTGGAGCGCCTTGGTCCAATCGTGCGCTTCCGTGTAGCGGTGCACCTGGCTCTGCCAGTCCTCGGGCGCCTGCTGCGCGCGGACTCCGAACGCGACGGCCAGAACAAAAAAGAGGCATCCGACGGCGCGCGCGCGCGCCCCTCCGGAGCCAAGTTGGACAATACGGCGCATGTTTAGGGCTATTGAAATTGTAATATCGGCTACGTGCCCAACCCGGGTGAACGATGGAATGGTGTTCCGGCCAGTAACTCCCAGAATCTACGTATGCCCAGAGGGGCGTGTAGGAACGGCTAGCCAGTGAGGCGGCGAAAAGGCCAGCCTACGAGGTCACGCCGTTGAGGCCGAGTTCGGGGGCGATGGCGCGCATCGCCTGGATACAGAAGGAGATATGTTCTTCGAGCGGGACTCCGAGCTCCTCGGCGCCTTTGTAGACGTCGTCGCGGCTCACGCCGCGGGCGAACGCCTTGTCCTTCAGCTTCTTCTTCACCGAGGAAGCTTCCACTTCGTGAATGCTCTTCGAGGGCTTGATCAGAGCGCAGGCGGTGAGGAAGCCGGAAAGCTCGTCGCACGCGAAAAGCGCGTGGTCGAGCGGCGAGACGCGCGCCACGCCCGAGTACTCTGCATGACCAAGGATTGCGTGAATCATTTCTTCCGGGTAGCCCTGCTCGCGAAGAATTTTCGAGCCTTCGTAGGGGTGCTCCTGCGTCGGATGATGGTCTGCGTTGGGCCAGCGTTCATAATCGAAATCGTGGAGCAGCGCCGCCAGGCCCCAAAGCTGTTCATCGCCGCCCATCTTTCGCGCATAGGCCCGCACGCAGGCCTCGACGGCGAGCGCGTGTTTGCGCAGGCTTTCACTCTGCGTGTATTCGCACAGCAATTTCCAGGCATCGTCGCGATTCGGCATTCGGCTCTTCTCCGCTTCTAAGTTATCACGGCTTGCGCGCGGCCCGGCCGCAGCTCGCCTTCCGAGCGCGCGATCACCGCGCACGCCAGGCAGTTTCCGATCACGTTGACCGCCGTGCGCGCCATGTCCATCAGAGCATCGATTCCCAGAATGATGAAAATCGGTTCCGTGGGCAGATGAAACATGCCCGCCGTCGCCAGCAGGACCACGAGCACCGCGCGCGGAACTCCGGCAACGCCTTTGCTCGTGAGCATCAGCACGAAAACCATGAACAGCTGCTGGATCCATGTCATGCGAATCCCGGCCACTTGCGCGACAAAAAGCGACGCAACCGCGAGGTAGACGGTCGAGCCGGCGAGATTGAAGCTGTACCCGGCGGGAATCACGAACGCGACGATTCGCCGGGGGACGCCGAACGCTTCCATTTCCTCCATCGCGCGCGGGAGCGCGGCTTCGGATGAACTGGTGGCAAACGCAATTGTGGAAGGCTCCGCGATTGCGTCCCAGAAAGGCCGCAGCGGTATGCGCGCAATCACCGCGATAGGAATCAGCACAGCAGCGACAAAGACGATCAGCGCCACGTATCCCGTCAGCAAGAGCTTCAGCAGCGGCAGAAGCACGCTCACGCCAAGATGCCCCACCGTATAGGCCATTGCCGCGCCGACGCCAAACGGCGCGAAATACATCACCAGGTTGGTGAAGGAGAACATTACGTCTGTGAGCGATTCGCAGAAACTCAGCATCGGCTTGCGCTTCGCTTCCGAAACAAGCGCCAGCGCGATGCCGAACAGCACGGCGAAAACCGCCACTTGCAGAATCTGGTTATCCGCAATCGACTTGGCGATGTTTTCAGGAAAGACATTCAGAATGAATTCGTACCAGTGCATCGGCGCGACGGCCGGAGCGGACACGGCCGCCGGCGCAGCCGCCATGGAGACTCCCTCGCCCGCATGGCTGATATTGATTGCGAACAAGCCGATGAAGAGCGCGATCGTCGTAACGACTTCGAAGTAGATGAGGCTTTTCAGGCCGATGCGGCCAACCGCTTTCAGGTTCCCGTGACCCGCGATCCCGGTGATCAAGGTGCCCAGAATCAACGGCGCAACGATCACTTTGATCAGCCGCAAGAAGATATCGCTCAGCAGTCGCAAATGCTCCGCAGCAGCGGGACTATCGAGGCCGATCTCCGCTCCGAGCAGCATCGAAAAGAAAATCCAATAGGTCAGCGACCGCCGCCATCCGCCCATGGCGATCGCGACGAGGCCCGCCCAACGCACCACTACGACCCACGAGTGGACACCGAAAAAAGCTGTCAGCACCGCGGCAGCAAAGAAGAGCAGAAGGCCGAGCATGCTCAACAGGCGGCCTGTTCGCTCGCCGCGCGGTTTGCTATCTTGATTTACATGCCTACGATCGCTCATTTTGAATGCTCTCGTTGCAAGGCCACGGTTCCCGCAGACACGCCGCAAACTCTCTGCCCGAAGTGCGCGGGCTCACTTTACGTACGGTACGATCTTGCCCCTCTGCGCGGACGCGCCACGCGCGACGAAATTCCCATCGAAGCGGCACACTCGCCCTGGCCCGGAATGTGGCGCTACCGCGCCGTCCTTCCTGAGGTAAAGCCCGTCACGCTGGGCGAGGGCTGGACGCCGATGCTTCGCAGCCGCCGCTACGCGAACGCCTACCTGAAAGAAGAGGGCGCAAATCCCACAGGCTCATTCAAAGCGCGCGGACTGGCACTCGCCGTGACGATGGCGCGACACTACGGAATCCGCAAACTCGCAGTTCCCTCCGCCGGTAACGCCGCGGGAGCCCTCGCCGCCTATTGCGCGGCCGCGGGAATCGAGGCGCACATCTTCGTGCCGCGCGACGTGCCGTTTGCCAACTACGTCGAGGCGGTAGCCTACGGCGCGAACGTCACCCTGGTCAATGGACTTATCTCCGATTGCGCCCGCATGGTCGCGGAACGCAAGGAGAAGGAAGGCTGGTTCGATATCTCCACGCTGAAGGAGCCCTTTCGCGTCGAGGGAAAGAAAACGATGGGGTACGAGCTGGTCGAGCAGCTCGGATGGGAATATCCGGACGCGATTTTTTATCCCACGGGCGGCGGCGTCGGCCTGATCGGCATGTGGAAAGCCTTTGCGGAGCTGGAGGAACTCGGCTGGGTGCGGCCAGGCAAGAAGCCGCGGATGATCGCGATTCAATCTTCCGGCTGCGCGCCCGTGGCTCGCGCATTCGAGCAGGGCAGCAAGACGAGCGAAGCGTGGCAGAACGCCGCCACATTTGCGTCCGGCCTGCGAGTGCCGAAGGCGTATGGCGATTACATCATTTTGGAGATTCTGCGCGAGTCGGGCGGCACGGCGCTGGCGGTTTCCGACGAAGACATCCTCGCTTCAGTGAAGGATTGGGCGCAGAACGAAGGAGTTTTTCTTTCGCCCGAGGGCGCAACGGCGACGGCCGCTTACGATCACTTGCTCAAGACGGGCTTCCTCAAGCGCGAAGATCGCGTCGTGCTGTTCAATACCGGCGCGGGGCTGAAGTACACGGACGTTATCGCAGAAGCAATGCACCTCGCGCGGCCATCGTCGAAAGCGTAGTTCCGGCCGCCTGCGATGCATTTGCAGCGCCCATGGCGGCGCCGCCGCCGCTCCCGGAATCGCCGTTGGCCTTGTCCCACTCCGCGCGCGTCATGTCGTGGACCGGCTGCATCTTCTTTTTCGTCAGCGATGCGTTCACATCCGCGAGGTCCTTCGCCACCAGCGCGTCGAAGTCCTTCGTGACGTCGTCGAGTTCGTGCTTCAGCGAATCGATGCGCGCCACCTGGTAGTCCGCCGGACGCCCGTCGTAGAACGTGATCGCACCGTAGAGCCCCGTTGTTTTCTCGCGAATCCGCTCTTCGCCGGTGATTGCGCCGCCTTCTTTCGTCGCGACAATCTTCCGTCGCAGCTCATCCGCGCGATTGCCGAGATCGCTCAGTCGCTTGCGCAACGGATCATTCGGCTTGAGCCCCTCCGCGCTCGCGGCCAGCCCTTCGCGCACTCCGTTGATGCGGTCCACGTCGAACGTCATGTCCTCGAGCAGGTGATAGACGCGCATCGAGGATTCGTACTGGAGCTTCCGATCCTCGAGGCCGTACTTCGCGCGGTTGTCCATGCCGATGACGAGCGTCGTAGTGTACGTCTCCTTGCCGCGCGTCATCTTCACGGTATAGGTGCCCGGCAGCACGCGAGGTCCTTGGGTTGCCTCGAAGGCCGCTGAGGCGGCGGGAGGCACTCGCGGCGCCTTTCGCCGCATCTGCCACTCGACTCGCGTCAGTCCGCGGCGGCTGCTAGCCGGAACCGTGTCGACGAGTTTGCCCTGGTCATCGAACACTTCAATTTTCATTTTGCCGAAAATATGGCGTTTCTTCTGGTAGTAGGTGATCAGCGCCGCATCGGAAGGATTCGCGCCGATGAACGTGGCGTTGCCCTCCGCCCAGCCTCCCGACGCGCTGAGCCGCTGCTGGATCTTGCGGCCTTGCACGAATACCGCGTCCTGAGCCAGGACATCCGGCGTCAGGTTCCGCAGCGGCGTGATGTCGTCAACGATCCAGATGCCGCGCCCGTGAGTGGCGATCACCAGGTCCGAATCGCGCGGCTGCACCACCAGATCGCGCACCGCCACCGCCGGAAAATCGCCGCCCTTGTACTGCGCCCACTGTTTTCCGCCATCGACCGAAATCCAAAGCCCGAATTCCGTGCCGAGAAACAACAGGTCGCGCTTGACGACGTCCTCGCGAATCACGTGCGCGTAGCCTCGAACGCCGTTTCCGGGGCCGACCAGCGGCGTCCACGTCTTGCCATAATTGGTCGTCCTGAAGACGTGCGGGTCCATATCGCCGAACGTGTGGCGGTCGAACGCCGCGTACGCCGTCGCAGGATCGAAGCGGCTCGCCTCCACCCACGAGACCCACGATGCCTTCGGCAGGTCCGGCACGTTCCCGACGACGTTCGTCCAGTTCTTGCCGCCATCGCGCGTGATTTGGAGATTGCCATCGTCCGTCCCCGCCCAGATCGTCTGGCCGTCGAGCGGCGATTCGCTGATCGAGTAGATGGTTGTGTGCGTCTCGGCGTCGGAATTGTCCACGGTCACGCCGCCGGATTCTTCCTGCTTTTGCTTTTCGGGATCATTGGTCGTCAGGTCCGGAGAGATGCGCTCCCACGTCTGCCCGTGATCGCGCGACCGAAATAGGAATTGCGCTCCGATGTAGATAGTGCCCTTTTCATTCGGGCTCATGTGAATCGGCGTATTCCAGTTGAATCGCAACTTCCCTTCGCCATAGTTCGGCTGAGGCTTGATGCTTCGCGCTTCCATCGTGACGCGATTCACGCGCCCGATTTCGCCTCCCTGCGATTCCGCGTAAACGTAATCGTTGTCCGTGGGATCGGGAAACGCCCAGAATCCGTCGCCGCCCAGCAGGTTCACCCAGCGGCTGTTCGTGATGCCGCCCGGATAAGCTGAATCGCCCATCCACACGCTGTTGTCCTGCAGGCCGCCGAAGACGTGGTAGGGATCATCCATGTCCACGCTCACGTGGTAGAACTGCGAAATCGGCAGATTGTCGGCCTTCCACCAATTGTTCCCGCTGTCGTAGGAGTACCAGACGCCGCCGTCGTCGCTCGTAATCACATGATTCGTGTTATCCGGATCAACCCACACGTCGTGAAAATCTCCATGCGCGCCTCCGGAAATGGAACTGAAGCTCTTTCCGCCGTCGGTGCTCAGAATCAGGCCGCCATCGGGTTTATAGACCTTGTTCTCGTCCTTGGGATCGACGATCAGATTCGCGAAATAAAAGGGCCGCCACACCATCATCTGGCTCGCGTCGCGCCGGGCCCACGTCTTGCCTCCATCGTTGGAGCGGAAGAGCGCGCTATTCGGCGATTCGATGAGCGCGTAGACGACGCTTGGATTCGAGGGCGCCATCGTCACGGCGATGCGGCCCCACGGCTTGGGCGGCAAGCCCTTTGCGCTCTTCTCGTCCAGATCGTTCCACGTGGAACCACCGTCGGTGCTCACGAAGAGGCCGCTTCCGCTTGGCGCGCTCGCATTCTCGCCACCGGAACGAAACGTCCAGCCCTTGCGCCGAAAGTCCCACATCCCGGCGAAGATAGTCTTCGAGTCCTGCGAGCTCATCGACATCATCGAGCAGCCGGTGGACGCGTTCGCGCCCTTCAGGATCTTGTCCCAGGTCTTCCCGCCGTCGGTCGTCTTGTAGACGCCGCGGTCGTCGCTGTCGCTCCACAACTTCCCCGGCACGCAGGCATAGACGACGTTGCCATCCTTGGGATCGATCAGAATTTTCGCGATCCGCTCGGAGTCCTTCAATCCCATATTGGTCCAGCTATCGCCGCCGTCCGTGGATTTGTAGATTCCATCGCCGATCGACACGCTGTTTCGCGTCCACGCTTCGCCCGTACCCACCCAGATCGTCTTCGGCGCAGAGGGATCAATCGAAATCGCGCCAATCGATTGCGATGTTTGCTTGTCGAAGACCGGCTTGAACGTCGTGCCGCCGTTCATCGACTTCCACACGCCTCCGCTGGCTGCGCCGATGTAAACCGTCAGCCGCCCGATCTCCTTCACCGCCGCGAGGGAGGTCACGCGCCCGCTCATTTCCGCGGAGCCGATGTTGCGCGCGCCGAGCCCGGAGATCGTGTCGGAGTCCACCTTCACGTCCTGGGCAAATGCCGGCGTGGCCAGCGCAAGACCGGCCGCCATCGCAAGACAAGCCGCGAAACTCACATGTCGTTTCTTCATTGCGTCGAACCTCACTCTGGATTCGTTCATTGATTCACCGGCGTTTCGAAGCGTGTCGCGCGCAGACTGCCGATCTATTGCCCGGCGGGTTTTGCCTTCACGGCTGGCTCAGTAAACAGCGAATCATCGAGCGAAACGTTCTGCTCGATCTTGTCGATCGTGTACTTCACGCGGAACGTGTCGCCCTTCTGGCCGATTTCGTAAGCGAAGGGATAATAGACTCCGTTCACTTCCTCGTAGTCTCCGTAGTAGGTCTCTGTCTCTCGAATCGTGCCGCGAACCGTGGTCTGCGACTCCACCTTCAGCTCGAGATAGGAGTCGGTATCGAGGTAGTAGTAGCGGACGTCGCCGTTCTTCAGCGTCAGCTTGATTTTGTAGCAGTCGGTGCCCTCGACCGAGTCGTGACCCACGAGTTCCGCCGTATGGCCCTTTTCCTTATAGTCGACCAGCGGCCCGTCGATGTCCGCATCGATTTGCAGAGACTTCGAGTCGTCGTCCGAGAGCTTCTCCGGATCGCGCCGCCCCCCGAAGGGATTGATTTGCCATCCGCTGCCGCTGTCGTACGCCTGCACCATCGCCATTCTCTGCACGATGAACTCTTCGCGCACTTTGCCCGGCCGTTTCACCTCTTCCATCACCGCCGCCTGGATGGAACCCATATCCATTTTTCCGCTGTATCGCAGCGTTTGAATGGCCTTGAGCTTTTCCATTCCGCCGTGCGCCTGAATGTTCTTGGCGATCACCTCGTCCACCGTCTGCGAATGAACGGCGAGCGGCAGCAGCACCGCCGCCGCGAAAATCATCGAAAGCTTGCGAAGCATTGGAGTCCACTCCTTCGCTGAACCGATTTCTTTCATTTGGCCGGCTTCTAGGCTCGAACTTGCGTTCCACCCCGGAACGCACCCCAACACACCACACCCGCCGCATTCAGACGTACAGGGAAAAATTTCGATAGCAGCTTGCGCGATGCTTATCCGCGGGCCCGGCGAAACTTGAGCACGCCGTCGCTGCAAAAAACTGCACCCCCACCCACCCCGGGAAAATCAGAGGCCGCCATCCTACCGCTTGCCGTACCGCAGAGCCAGTTTTTTCTCCGCTGGCGCTGCTTTATCGCGGGTCGAGCTTCCGCCCGGCGTTCAGGCTGTCGAAATTCAGAATCGTGTTCAGCACCAGCGGATAGCTGCCGATCGTCTCCCCGCGATACACCGGATTGATCGAGAACAGCACCACGTGTCCCGCGCCGCTCGGCACATCGATCACGGCCGCATGCTGCGCGATCTCGTTTCCGCCCTCGAGCAGCCCCGAGACCAGCAGCTCTTTGCCATCGCCGTAGCGCAGGATCACGCGCGGCCGTTCCGCGGGCGGAATCACGCCGATTCCGTTGCGCAGTTGGTCGTCCGTCAGCGGCAACGCCTGCCACTCCTCCGCGTGCGGCTCTTCGGGTGCCGCCATGGACGGACGCCCGGGCGTGAAATCGGGATCATCCGGGCCGCCGCGCCCCGTGGGTCGTTCCGTCTGCTCCGGCCCCAGATGCCGGAACCGTCGCCCGCCAATCGTGTCCGAGAGATCGAATACCGGGCCGTCGTCGCAATAGACCGACAGCGCGTCGCCGAATCCGTACGCGATTGGGCTCGCCGCATCCACCATCCGCGCCTTCAGCACGCTTCCCACAATTTTCATCTGCCGCGGACGATCCACGGAAACTCCCTGCGTCAATCCCTCCGTCACCGCGAAGCTCGACGTATCCATCGAAGTAATCAGCACGCCGCCCTGCTTCACGAACTCCTGCAAGTGCGCCAGGCCGTCCCAACCGAGCCCCGGCCGCATGTCGTCCGTCGAATCGTTCTTGCCGATATTCGGCGTTTCGGGCGTGTTCTTCCACGGCAGCGGATTTCCCCAGGCCGTCGGCAGCCCGTTGATCACCCACAGCGGATCGCCGCGTCCCACCGGCGGAAACAGGATCACGTCGTACTTCGACCTCAAATCGGCCGTGCGCTCCGCCGTCTGCGTGCTGATGTAGTCGTACGGAATCTTCATCTGATCCAGCGCGAGCCGCCACCACCCCTCGACCTGCGTGCTGAGCCATGTGTGGAGCAACGCCACGCGCGCCGCGCGCACCGGATGCGTCTTCACATTCGGCGCATCGGCTGCGTAGACTTCGAGCCCCAGTCCTGACGCGACCTTCTTCAGATCGTCGCCGTTCGCGTCCTTCACAATGAACGAGCCGCGATTGAACTTGTGCCCGTTCGCCTCGAAAGGCTCCTCCGCCGCCTCGATCGACGCATCCTTCAGCTCATACCGCAGCGTCCCCAGCGCAGTATCCGCGTTGTTGTTGATCACGAACACAGACCCGCTTCCGTTCACCCCGCCCGGCGCCTTGATTTCAGGCACCAACTCCATCGGCACGTCCAGCACCTTCTTGTCAGTCACACGCGTTACGCGAACGTTGAACAGCTCCGGGAACGACCATCCCGTATCGTCATACGGCGTCTTCTGTGGATCCTCGGGGCTCCAGTACTGGTGGTCGAGCAGCGCGTCCGCGATGCGCGAATACGGCTGGTCCATGCGGATGATGTAGCTGCCCGCCGGGAATTCCACCGTTTTCGTCGCTGGCTCTTTATCTTCTGTATTCTTTGCCTGCGCGTTCGCTTCGCCGCCTTCCCCCGGCTTCGTGTCCTTGGCGCCTGCATGCTTCTCCTTCTTCGCCGGCTCCGTCACGCTGAACGCCGCCTTCGCGCGCGACACTTCCACCGCCTGCATCCTCAGGACCGAAAGCAGTTGCGCCTGGGCGCCCGGCCGCGGATCATCGGCCGGAAAAACGTACGCCGCCGGCCCTTCGTTCGAAGGCTTCAGCACGCTCCGCTTCGATTTCAGGTAGAAATTCTTCAGGAACATCCTGCTGTTCGCCGTGAAGTAGTGCAGCGACGTCAGCAGCCCCGTCTCCTCATAATTGTTGTTGTCGCGCTGCGACCACATCACCTTCGGCAGCGGCGGATTCTGCCGGTACCACGTCCGCGAGTACTCATCCGGCTGCAGCGTGTGCTCTTCGGTATCCGCGCCGCCGTTGCCGTACGTCTCGTAAAGCCGGCTGATACCGTTGTGCGTCGCTGCGATGAACATCAGGTAGCCCGGCGACCACGTGTCGAAATCGCCATGCGTGAAGACGCCCGGCATCCCAAATTCCGTCATGTCCTGCACGTTCCGCCACGCGATCATTTCCCATTCGTTCGTCAGAATCGGGTCCAGCCACGCGTTGAACGGCCCATCGCCCGCCGTGTTGTCATACAAGAACGGCACGGACTCGTGCAGATCGTGCAGCACCTGGGCTTTCCACCCGACGTACGTGTTCAGCACGTTCTGAGTCAGCTTCAGCGTCATTCCCATCGCGTCGCGGTTGTTGTCGTGCGCTACGTAATGTCCCCAGTAGACCAGCGGCGGCCAATTCTCCTTCGGGTGCGCCAAGTGCCACTTGTAAATGTCCACCATGCGGTCGCGCCCGTCCACTTCCACAATCGGAGTAATCAGCGTAATTGCGCCGCTGCGAATATCAGAAATGTACGGGCTTTCGTCCACCGCCAGCCGGTACGCCAATTCCATCAGCGCCGTTGGCGCGCCCGTCTCCGGCGAATGGATCGTCCCCGTAATGTAATAGACCGGCACCGACTCGTTCACCAGCTTGTCGGCCTCCGCATCATCCAGACGAATCGTGCGAGGATCGGCGAGCTTCGCCAGCCGCGCGCGGTTCTCCTCCAGCTTCGCCAGGTTCGCTTCCGACGACACCGCCACCGCGATCATCTCCCGCCCTTCTTCGGTGTGCCCGATCGAGAAGACCTTCACGCGCGGGCTCGCCTTCTCGAGCATCCGCATGTACTCGTACACTTGGCTCGAGTACGGCAGGATTCCAGGCGCGCCGGCCACGTCGCCCAGCACCGCCTTCGGCGTCGGCACCGTTTTCGACGCCGGCAGATAATTCACCAGCGGCGAGGTGAAGAACGGCTCGGTGGTGTACTCCTGAATCTTCTTCGTATACTCCTCGTCCACGGGCTGCTTCGGATCGCGCGCTGGAGCGCTGTCGCCGGCCATCAGCCGCCCCGCCGCCGCAAAAAGTCCGCAGAGAAGAATCGCCAATGCAAAAATCCGAAAGCCCGTGGATTTCATCCCTTCCTCCATAATTGCCGCCCGCAAAGATACGAACGCCGCCCCACTGCATCGCGGAGCGCGGTTGCAGGTCATACCACTCTCATTCGGCCGTGTAAAGCCCGCCGTGAAGCGCGCGCTATCGCTATAATGAAGGAAGAATGTTCACCGAACCCCAGGGCAAGCACGCGCCGCAGGAGCAGGAGCCCCAGAACACCACGGAGCGCCTTCGCAAGATTCTTCGCTACACGCCCATCCTCATTCTGATTCTGGCGATCTACGTCGGGTTCGTGCTCTACAGCCGATGGAGTGACGACCGCTATCTCGCGGCCAAGACCCGCGAGCACGCCGCCGAAAAGCGCCGGGAGGAGGACCAGCGCTCGCTCGACAATATGGGCGGCAATGAATTCAAGATCCTTGGCTTCTATGCGACTCCCGGATGGGTCCACCGTGGCGACAACGTCGATCTCTGCTACGGCGTCGCCAACGCCCAGGCGGTGAAAATCGAGCCCGACATTCATCAGGCCCTATGGCCGTCCGTCAGCCGCTGCGTCCCGATCACTCCGAAAAAGACCACCACCTACACGCTCACCGCCGATGACGGCCACGGCAATACCAAGACCGTGTCCTTCACCCTCGAGATTCATTAACCTGCATGATTGGCGCCTCGCGTCTTGCTCTCGCGCTGCTGCTCTGCGCGACGTTTGCTCTCGCACAGACGCAGCCGCCAACGCCCCCGCAGGGTTCGCCCGATCGCTTCATCTCTGAAGGGGAAATTGCCCTGCGCCAGGACCGGTACGCCGAAGCCAAGGGCTTCTTCGAGCGCGCGGAAAAATTGGCGGGTGCCGATATCGCCGAGGTCAACGCAGGCATCGCCATGGCGGACCTCGAACTGGGCCAGTATCAGGCTTCGCGCGAACGCGAGACGAAAGTGCTGCAGCTCGTCTCCGAGCCTCACGAACGCGCCGAGGCCCACAACCTGATCGGCACCGCCTGGCTTCGCGAATACAGCGAAGGGCCGCCCGATCCTGCCAAACTGCGCGCAGCCGAGCAGGAGTTTCGCCAGGCAGTGGCCTTCGATCCCGTTTTCGACTCCGCCTACTTCAACTTGGCCACTGCGCTGTCGCAACTCGGCCTCGACGCCGACGCCGCCTTCAGGGAATCGGTCGACGCCGCTAGCAAGAATCCCGCGTCCGCTGTGGGTCTCCCATTTCAACGCCAGGGGACCGCGCCCCTGTTCACGGCAAGCGATCGCGAGGGGAAAACGATCCCATTGCGCGCACAGCAAGGCCGTTTCGTACTCCTCGATTTTTGGGCCACGTGGTGCGGCCCTTGCATCCACGCCCTTCCCATCGTCAGGCAGCTCGCAACCTATTTTTCGCCGGATGACTTCGTCCTGCTTAGCATTGACGAGGACTACGACAATCGCGGAGCGTGGGAGAGTTTCGTCTCCGAGCGCACGATGACCTGGGCCCAAATCTGGGACGCCGACTCCGACGTCTATTACAGTTTCGGCTTCGCCCCGCGCCCTCAGATGGTCATCCCGCGATACGTGCTCGTCGACCCGCAGGGCTTCGTGCTCCACGTCTACACGGGAACCGACCGAATCGGCGTGATGGCCGGGCAAATCGTTAGAACCGTCTACGCCACCCGGCCACCCCGCCCGCCAGTCAAGTGAATCGTCTCTAACGTGGAAACGCGGCCGCTGTGCCTCGCGTGGCGAATTTTTCCGCCCAGCGCACCCGTCCCGTCACCTGCATGGCTACGAAAAGGCTCAGGATCGCGCCAATCGTGATCGCCAGCCCCGTGAATCCCTCGAAGAAGAACGCATACGAGAAGAGAATCAGGTACACGAACTGCGCCAGTCCCGCCTCCACCGCGGCGAAGCGCATTCCCACCACCAGCCGCAGATAGCTCACCACCAAGAATACGGATACGCAGGAGCAGATCAGGAACGCCAGGTGAATCGAGATATGGTCCACAAGGTAAGCCATCAGCAGGTGAAACGAGAAGAACGCGCACGCGAGGAAGAAATAGTTCATCGGATGCAGCTCGATGCCCCGAATTGTCGTGATTGTGAAAAGCACGAAGAAGAAAAACAGCAGTGAAACCGGCGCGAAGTAGCTGATGCGCCCCGTCAGCGGTCCCGGTTGCAGTTTTTCCGGCATCGCAACACCGATCGTGTATCCCGAGACCAGGTTCTTGTAATTCCACACCAGCTCCCAGCCGTTGGGCACAGGCCGTTCCTGCGTCGGTGAGAGAGTATTCTCCGGAAAATCGAAGCCTTTGAAATCCGTCGCGACGCGCAGCTCGAAGTCCTTCACCTGGTTCACGCCGTTGCCGAAATTGTACTTCCAGCTCTCGAGCCCCTGCGAGCGGTACGCCACGTCCAGCGCCGCGGTTTGGTGCGGCTGTACTCTCACTGTGCCGTATGCGTCCGTGCTCGCACTGGAGAGCGCCAACGGCGCGCCGTTCACGCTCATGCTGACGCCATCGTAGATGGCCTGCTCGGCCGGGAGGTGCAGCGTGAACGTCACGTCGCGCGGCACATCTTCCGTGTTCTGGAATTCGTAGCTCCCCGCGAACTGAACCCCATACGTGCTGTACCAGAGGAGTCCCTTTCGCCGGTAATCGAGGTGCAGATCGACGTTAACCCGGCTCTTCTCGAGCGGAAGCTGGCAAACCGATTGGGTCTGAACCGTTCGCGTGATTTGCTTTCCGTCTTCCGTGGTTGTTTCTTGCTTGGGCGTGCTTAGGACGTATGTGGCCGTCGGCGGCGCTTGTGCCTGCGGCGCTCCCCAGGTTGAGGCCACACGCCCTCTCAATTCCGAATTCAGCGAGTAGGTGCGGTAGAAGACGGTGCTTCCCAGAATGGCCCAGGCTCCGGTAGTACAAAGAAAAATAAAGCCAATAGCGGCAATGCGTTTGAACATGACAGCTCCCTTTGCTGGGAGGCCCCAGCGATTCCGCCGCAAGGCAATCCTATAAAAAGGTCTTCCTTATGTCAAGTACTTTGCATTACAGAGTATTCCCCGGAAGCTACCCCCTCGCGCCTCTGCCAACAACCCCCTCGCGCTTAGCGCCCCCTCCCGCGGCCCGTTCCGCTGGGAGTCCCCCGCGTCCCATTTGCGGCTGCCCGCGTAAATCCTCTATAATTTAGGTGTTAGCAAGAAACGGTGTGCATGACGGCCCCGAGGCCGTCCGAGTTTCCCTCGATATGATCGACCTGGCTGAGAAAATCAAGAAAAAGCTCAAGGACGAAATCGCCGCCCTCGAGCACGAGCTTCACGACGAGCTCCCCAAGGAAATCAAGGTGGCTCGCGCCCACGGCGACCTTTCGGAGAACGCCGAGTACAAGTACGCCAAGGAGCGCCAGGCCTACGTTTCGGCCCGTCTCGGCCAGCTTCACCAGCGTATGGCCGACATTTCCTTGATGAACCTGAACAATCTCCCCAAGGACCGCGCGGCCTACGGCTCCAGAATTGTGGTTCTGGATGTTGCCAAGGACGCCGAAATCGAGTACAAGCTCGTCACAGTCGAGGAAGCGGACGCCGCCAAGGGACTCATTTCCACCAGTTCGCCCATTGGCCGCGCCCTACTCGGCAAGAGGGTCGGCGATGAAGTCACGGTTGCTACGCCGGCCGGCAAGAAAGAATACGAAGTCATTAAGCTGTTGACGATTTACGACGAGGACTGACGGAGTAATGCCCGTTCCATGTTGACGCGGACCATTGGCCGCTACCTCTCCTGGCCCATCGGTCGCCTCGCGTCGCTCTTGTCCGCGACGCGCATTCCCCCCAATGTCATCACTTGGTCCGCCCTGATCCTCAATCTCTGGGCCTGCATCCTTTTCGCCGCGGGACGATTTGCTGCTGCCGGCGGTCTCATGATTCTCGCCGGCCTATGTGATCTGCTGGATGGCCCGGTTGCCCGCAAGCAGAATCGCGTTTCCCGCTTTGGCGGCTTCCTGGAATCCATCCTCGACCGCTATTCCGATCTCATCCTCTTCCTCGGTCTTCTGGTTTACTACGTCAGCGTGAACCGTTTCCCATACGCTATCCTCGCGGGGGTTGCGATGGCGGGCGCGGTAATGGTTAGCTACGCCAAGGCGCGCGCTGAATCTCTCGTGCCCGCTTCCGAAGTCGGCTTCTGGGAGCGTCCCGAGCGGTTTGTTCTGATGATTGTCGGCGCGCTCTCGAATCAGATGGAACTGGCTCTCTGGATTCTGGCCATCGGACCCAACATCACCGTGATCCATCGCATCTTCCACACCTGGCAGCAGACGGAAGGCAAGCGCGAAACGCAGCATGCCGCTGATCCGCCTCCCGCGGTTCCATCCGCCACCCTCCAGCAAAGACAGCGCGAGGCGCGCGAGCAACATCGTCCGATTCTCACCCGCTCCGCGGGCCGGGGACGCTGACATGCCCAAGCTTCTCGGCATCGTCGGCACGCTCGTCATCTGTGCGGGATTGGATCTCCTCTGGCAGTGCCGCCATGAAATCCGTTTTTGGATCGCGGCCTACCTCAAGGTCTTCCGTGCCATGCTCCGCCAGGAGGAGCCCGAGCGCGTTTTTCCCGCGAAGGAAGCCGCCGAGAAGCGCCAGGGCGCCGTCCGCTTTCTTTTGGGGATGGGCCTCACGTTTTTTCTTGGCCCGATTCTCATTGTTCTTGGCCTGACTCTGATGTTCTACACCAATCTCTGATTTCTATCCGGGACCTTGAAACCCTCCCTCATCGTTCACGGCGGCGCCTGGAGCATCCCCGACGAATCCGTCGAGGCTTGCCGCAGCGGCATCCATCGTGCTCTCGAAGTCGGCTGGAAGATTCTTTCTTCCGGCGGCCCGGCGATTGACGCCGTCGAGCGTTCCATCATCGCTCTCGAAGACGATCTCGCCTTCGATGCTGGAATCGGCTCGCACCTCAACCGTGATGGCCGCGTCCAGCTCGACGCCATTCTCATGGATGGTTCCACCTTGAAAGCAGGCGCCGTCGCTGCTGTCGAGCGCATCCGCAATCCCATCTCGCTCGCGCGCTGCGTTCTCGAAAAGAGCCAGCACATGATGCTCGTCGGCTCGGGCGCGGAGCAGTTTGCCTCCGAGAACGGCGTCCCGCTCGTCGATCCTGCCGAGCTCATCACCGAAGGAGAGCGCTCCGCCTGGCGCCGCTGCCTCGAAGATTCGCACGCCGCCGAGCATCACCTCAGCCACGAGCACGGCACCGTCGGCGCTGTTGCTGTCGATTCGCACGGCAACCTTTTCGCCGGCACCTCCACAGGCGGAACCTGCTGCAAGTATCCGGGCCGCGTCGGCGATTCTCCCCTTATCGGTTGCGGCTGTTACGCCGACACGGAATGGGGCGGCGTCTCCTGCACCGGCCACGGTGAAGGCATCATGAAGATCGTCATGGCCAAGATGGCCGTCGATCTTCTCGCTGTGCCGGCGGACGACCCCTATGCGATCAAGCCCAAACCTGAGGGCTCTCAGGCCGAACGCAATCACGCCCAATTCGTGGCAGACGCCTGCGTCCGTAAGCTCTCCCACCGCACTCACACCACCGGCGGCCTCATCCTTCTCGATCGTGAAGGCAATCCTGCCGCGTCCTTCAGCACTCCCCGGATGGCTCACGGCTTCGTGGAACGCGACGGCTCCTTCCGCATCGCTCCATAGCCTCGCTTGGTCGTTCCTACCCCCTGAGAGCCAACTTGAATATTTTATTTTTTCTCTTGCACTCGTCCCTCGATTGGATAAGAATCCTCCCAGCAACTCAATTTCTCTCTTACGGGCCCGCGCAACGCCATTTTCCTCCTTTACGACGTTCCGCGCGGGCCTTCCTATTTTCGGGGCCCTCGCATCCCCTAGTAGCTTTCGCGCATCCGATTCCCCTAAACCAATCTCTTTGGGAGGAAACTTCAATGGCTCTTCGCGATGGACTGCTCGCTCAGTTTGACCACGAAATGATCGGTACCCGCAAGACTCTCGAGCGCGTGCCCGAAGGCAAGCCCGACTGGGCGCCTCATCCGAAATCGATGAAGATGAGCCGCCTTGCCGGCCACCTCGCCGAGCTTCCCGGCTGGCCCGTCGAGACCATCGGCCGCGATTCCCTCGAAGTCGGCCCCGGCTCGGGCTTCCAGCCGCTCGTGATGACCTCCCGCGCGCAGCTTCTCGCGGCCTTCGACAAGAACGTCGCAGCCGGCCGCGCAGCCATCGCCGGTGCCAGCGATGAAACCCTCCTCGGTCCCTGGACTCTCGTCGCCGGCGGCAAGCCCGTTTTCACGCTTCCGCGCATCGCCGTTCTAGGCTCCTTCGTTCTCAGCCACATCATTCATCATCGTGCGCAGCTCGGCGTCTACCTCCGCATGAACGACGTACCTGTGCCGTCCATCTACGGCCCCTCGGCCGACGAAGGCAACATGTAGCGAGTGGCTGTAACTCAGTCTTCAGCTCTGCCGCAAATCGCTAGATAAAGAGGTCCTTCAGCCCAGGCGCGTTTGAGGTTTTTTTTGTGGCCCACGGCGTAAGCCGTGGGAAAGGGATCCTTGCAGGAGGCTCAGAGCCCCTTCAGGGGCGACAGAATCGTCTCTTTACTCAGACTCTTCAAAGGTGGGGCCTTTCGTAGCGCTTCGAATCCCATGTGCAAGAGGCGCCTTAGAGGATTTGCGGTGTGAGGCTGGCTATCGCTGAGATGCCTTGCCCGTCGCCACGCGCGCGTTGAAGTCCGTTGACGCCTTGCGCGGAATCGTCACCGCCTTCCACGCGCCGGCTTCCGCGGCAAAATGCTTCGCCAGGTACACGATTTGTCCAACGTGGTAGCTATAGTGCGCGATCTGCCTGTTAATCGCCTGCGTCACTGAGTGCGGCTCCGTCCGAATCTTCACCGTCCGCGCGAGATCCTCATCCTTTAGCGGACCGAGCGCGCCGAACACGCAATCCCAGCCCCGCTCCCACATCTCCATCATTTCCGCCCGCGTTTTCGGCGCCGCTTCGAACTCCATGTCCCGGTTGCGGTCCGGCTTCTCGCCGTCGCTCGTCAGGAAATCCGTCCATCGCGACCGCATGTTCCCGGCCATGTGCTTCACGATGACCGCGATCGAATTCGACTCTCCATCCATCGCCGCGAACAGCCCATCGTCCGGACACTGTTCTATTGCCCGTTCCGCCAGCTTCTTATAGTGACGGAACAGATCCGCCGAGTCCTTCACGTACGACGTCGTGAATTCGTGCGCCATGACCGCCTGCCTTTACTTGCTCTCCGATACCTCGCTCGACCCGAACAGCGGCGAGTCCTTCGGAAACTCCTCGCCCCAGATGTAATGACTGAACCAGTCCAGATTCGATTGCAACAGCGCCCGCTGCGACTTTGGTTTGTTCACGCCGTGCCCGAATCCCATGTAGAAGATCAGCCTCGACGGCACGCCCTCATCCTGCAATCCCCGATACAGTTCATAGCTGTCCGGCACGGGCACGCGCTTGTCGTTGCTCCCCTGCTGGATCAGCGTCGGCGTCTTCGCTTCCTTGATCGTCGTGATTGGCGACGTCTTCGCGTAAATCTCCGGATCGTCCCACGGCGTCGCCTTCAGGTACTGCCGCGTGAACGGCGTGATGTCCGTGTTCACGTAGTACGTCATCCAGTCGCTGATTCCTGCGCCCACGGAAATCGCCTTGAACCGGTCCGTGTGCGTCGTCAGGAACGCCGAAATATATCCTCCCTCCGACCATCCCATCGACGCCATCCGGCTCGTGTCCACCATTCCTTTCGCGATCAGCGAATCCACTCCGCTCATCACGTCCCACATATCTCCCACGCCCAGGTTCCGCACGTTCAACGCGCGGAACGCCGCGCCGTATCCCGCGCTCCCGCGATAGTTCGGCTCCAGCACCAGCGCGCCCTTCGCCAGGAAAATCGGGATCGGGTACGCGTACGACCGCGCCACCAGCGTCGGCTGCGAAATTCCTGTCGGCCCTCCGTGGATCGCCACCAGCAGCGGATACTTCTTCGACGGGTCGTAGTCGCTCGGCTTATACAGCGTCCCTTCGATTTCCGCTCCGTCCTTGCTCTTCCACGACACCACTTCGCCGCGCCCCAGGTTCCAGTCCTTCACCTGCGCCGTCATGTCCGTCAGTTTGCGCGGCGCGAAGTCCGCCACGCTCGAGACGTACACCTCGTTCAGGCTGTCCGCGCCGTCCGCCGTGAACGCCATCGTCTTGAAATCCTTCGTGAACGAAACTCCGCCCAGATAGAACTGGTCCGGCTGCGTGATCCTCCGAATGTCATCCGTCTGCGGATCGAGCCGGAACAAATGCGCGTTCGTCCGCTGCAGCGCGTCGAAATAAATTCCATCCGGCCCCCAGTCAATCAGACCCGCGTCCTCGTCGAATTTCCCTGTCATGTCGCGAACGTCCGCCGGGGTCGTTGCCGGCTTCGCCAGCACCGCATCCACGTCCACCGTCGCGATGTGCCGGTTCGCATAAAAAAAGTACGGCTGCGCCAGCGACGTCCCGAACGCAATTTGTTTCCCGTCCGGCGAAAACACAGGCCCGCCGTCCGGTCCCGGCAGCGCTACGATCTTCTTCACTTCATTCTTCTTCGTCAGGTCCAGCAGATAAATGTCCTCATCGCCGAAAAACGCCAGCAGCGGATTCTTCGTCGCGCTGAACGCAATCCGCGTCGAATCCGGCGACCACGCAAACGAACTCACGTTCAGCGATAAATCCGTCGTCAGTTGTTTCGCCTCGACAGGCAGAAAATCCTTCGTCGCCGCGCTCACGTCCACCAGCCACAGCTGGCTCTGCTGGTAATCCTTCTCGAAGACGCCGTAGTCGCTGTACTTCTCCTTCCGGTCTTTGCTCGCCTTCGTCTCCGGCGGGTTCGCCGAAAACACGATCGATTTCGAGTCCTTCGACCACTCGAAGTCCCCCACATCCGTCTCCGACTTCGTCAGTTGCCACGCCTCGCCACCCTCCGGCGAAATCAACCATATCTGCGTGTCCGCCGGCTTCCCGCCTCCGCCGCCGGACTCTCCCTCCTTCGCATCTTTCTTCTCGTCCTTCTTCGATTCTTTTTTCTCTTCCTTCTTTTCTTCCTTTTTCTCCACCGCCAGCGGCTCGATCGCGCTCGCTTCTCTCTGCGTCGTAAACGCCAGCCATTTCCCGTCCGGCGACCATTCCGCCCCGCCCGGCCCATGCTTCCCGCGCGTCAGTTGAAAATTCGCGCCCGTCGCCAAGTTCACCAGCCACAGTTGCCCGGCGAACTCGTTGTCCTTCCAGTTCGTCTCGTTCATCCGGTACACCACGTATCGCCCGTCCGGCGAAATCATCGGCGACCCTACGCCTTTCAGGCTCAGTGACTCATCGACCGTCGGCGTATGCTTCGCCTGCCCGCTCGCAACGCCCGCCGCGAGCGCCACCGCGATCGCCGCGGCCACCACCACCGACAGCACTCCCGCATAATTTCGGTATCGCCTCATATCAATTCCTCCCCGACGTGAAACGAAATCGCCTCCAGAATCGTTCCGTTCTCGCGCCTTCGGCTCATCCGCTCAGCCCTTCGCGCAAGTAAACGGAGGTTCCATTGACGCCGCGCTGCCCAAGGCGTACTACCATTAGTAAGTGACCAAGTCCATCGACATTCGCCGCTACACCCAGCGGAACCGTGCCCCGCGGGATTCCGACCCCGACCCATCCGAAGTGGTCCCATTCGGCCTCTACGGTGCCGGGGTCTTCACGGCGCACCCGGTGGGACTCGTCGTCGCGTTGGGACTCATCTTCATGGGTCTCGCTGTTCTTCCCGAAGTCCGCCTATTCTTCCTGTGCGCCCTGCCGGTGGGCGCCGTCTTCGGCTTCTTCCTATGGCTTCGTCATCGTTAGCCACTCGCCGTCGCAATTCCCGGAGGACGAACCAATGAGCCTCCTCAGTTGGTCGATCCTGCTCGCGCAGCTTGTCACTCCACAATCCGCAGTCGCTCCCTTGAAGCGGATCCAGGCGAAGACGCCGGTTGAACTTGTGGCAACTCACAGCTCCGTCGGAATCGCTGGCCAGTATGCGAACCCGTCGAGAGAACTGCGCAAGCTCATTGGCGCCGGACTGTCCGGTGATGACCTCTATATCTTTCCGGACAAGACCTACATCTACTGCCAATGGTCCGATATCTCCCCGTACGCGATAACCGATAAGGGTGCGTGGACCTTTTCTGGTGGCGTTCTTGAGTTGAACTCGGATTCCGACATAACTTGGAATACGCGGCTAGACCGCCATTTCCTCGCGGTGCGCCGCCTTTCCTTCTCCAAAGAGATACTTCTCTTGGGGATCGAAACGGATCTCCCGTTTTTCGAGGACGAAGCAGGGAGCGACCCCCAAGTATCGCTTCTGATTGCCGGAAAACAGCGCGATGCCACGATAAGCCCAGCGGCGGCAGCCAAGCTGAAGGCCAAGTTGATCCGTGAATACTGGCGCCCCGCCCTCAGTCAGAGAAAGCCCTAAGTTGCCGCAAGGCTCCTCCCTCAGTGTCCGCAACTCGCCTCGATGAACGCGTCCACATCCTTGTGCAGCTTCGCGTGCGCCTTCTCGTCGACATACGGCATGTGCCCCGCCTCGATGTACGTGTAACTCACGTTCTTCCGCACCGAAGGCTCGAGCCCCAGATGGCTCATCGTATATTCCACCGCGTGAAACGGCGTGTTCGCGTCGTAATATCCCATCACGAACAGCACCTTCAGGTAGCTCTGCTGCGTCATCGCCGCGCGCAGCGTCTCCGCGATGTTCGTATAGCCTTCCTGGTCCCACGGCCACACGCGCGCGCTGATCGCGTAATATCCGTCGCCGTCCCACTTCAAATCCCGCCGGATGTAATCCTGAAACGTCGCCACCCACGTCCCTTCGTACGACGCTTCGCTCGGATCGTACTGCGTGCCCTCGCCCGCCGCGTCCGAATCGATGCCCTCGAACCGCGAATCCAGTTGACCTACGGTCCGCCGCTTGTCGCGCTCCAATTCCTTCGCCCACCGGTCTTCCTGAATACGCAGATTGCTTCGCTTGATGTACTCCGCTGAAAGCCCTGTAAGATGCGCCAAATCGTTCGCGACTTTGTCCCGCTCCGCATCGGAGAGCGCGTCCCCCTTCAGCAGCGCTTCCGCGTACTCGCCGTCCGCAAACTCCCGCGCCTTCTGCGCCACTTCCTCCACCGTCAGGTTCTGCAGATCCGGCGCCAGCCGGTGGTGGTACCACGCCGTCGTCGTGTACGTCGGCAGATAGAACATCGTCGGCATGTCGTTCGTCGGGCTCTCGTCGATCGTCGACGTAATGATGTACGTCGACACCATCACGATCCCGTTCAGATAGATCTGATGCCGGTGCTGCAGCACTCCCGACAGCTCCGCCGACCGCGTCGTCCCGTAGCTCTCGCCAATCAGGAACTTCGGCGAATTCCATCGTTCGTTTCGCGTGATGTATTGGTAGATGAAATCCGCGAAATAATTCGCATCTTCCCGGAGCCCGTGAAACTGCTTTTCATCCTGCCCCTTCACCGGCCGGCTGTTTCCCGTGGAAATCGCATCGACAAACACCAAGTCTGTCGCGTCCAGGAACGAATCCTCGTTGTCCGTCACCGCGTATGGCGCCGGCATTCCGTGCCCGTCTGGCGACACTACCGGCCGCTTCGGCCCGAATCCCATGTGCACGAAGAGCGACGCCGATCCTGGCCCCCCGTTGTAGCTGAACGCCACCGGCCGCTTCGCCTCGTCCGTCACGCCATCCTTCACGTACGCCACGTAGAAAAATGTCGCCTTCGCGTCGCCCGCGTCGTCCTTGATCGCGTACGTCCCGATCGTCGCCGTGTAATTGATCGTCTGCCCGCCGATCTTCGCGGAGTGGTGCGTCACGAACGTCTTCTCCGCCGGCGCCGCCGGCTTCTCCTCTTTGTCTTTCGCGCCTTCCGCCGCCTTCACCTGTGACTGCTGCGGCGAATCGCCTGCCTGCTGCGCTCGCGCCGAAAATGCCGCGATTGTCGCCGCGAAAATGAGCGCGACCGCCCAAATCCATGCGAGCCCATGCCGACCTTCGTGCCGAACGTCACGCTTCATCTGTCGCTCCCTCCGCTTCATTTGGGATCTTGTAGCTCAGGTCTTTAGACCTGAGGCTTTTGTCTTTGGGTGGAAGCCCCGGACTTCAGTCCGGGGAGGGTGGCCTTCAGGCCGCCCGAAAGCGAAGCCAGGAACTGATCCGGGCTTTAGCCCTGGGATGTTTTCCGGCACCGCTGTGCACGATGTAGCGGCCGACGACTACCCCGATGGTTCGGCATGTCGCGGCGCCGCCCCAGCGCCGTGCCCGCCGCCGTATCGAGCGCCTGAGTGTACTCCCATCGCTCCATTTCGCGCACCCCTCTCCCGCCAAGACCGAGGCACGCGCCCGGGTGGCGGCTTCGAGATCACCATTCGTTTGCCTCCGCCAATGTGGAGTGCGGTAGCTTGCTACCGCTTTGCTGTCCGTCCGGCACAAAGGGAACCGTCATTCGCCGAAGCTTGCTTCGGCGCCGTGCTTCTCTTCCAAATTTCAATTTCAAATTTGAAATTCGCTCTTGCCTCTGTTTCTCCGCGAACTCTGCGGTGAGAATTCGCTTTGGGTTGGTCTTTGTCTTCCGCTTTATCAGTGTCCATCTGTATCTGTCCGCCGCAAGGCAGTTCCAGCCGTCGTAGGCGGGTTCATCTGTGCCTGCCGCAGGCAGGGCTCCAAAGGGTTCTTGCGTCTCCTTTGAAATTTGAAATGGCTTTGTTGATTTCCTCACGCAAAGGCGTCGCTGCCCATTTTCTCGGCACGACCTGTGAACTTTGTCATCCCGAGCGGAGCGTCCCGACGCTTTTTCCCGCGAAAATCGCGTCTTTTCGATTTTCGCGTCGGGACGCGCAGTCGAGGGATCTCTCTTCCAGCCTCTCGAAAACCGAGGATCTCAAACAGAGCCATTTGAAATTTCAAATTTGAAATTCGCTCTTGCCTCTGTTTCTCTGCGTCTCTGCGGCTTGCTCTTGAAGCTGCCTTTCCATCAGTGTTTATCCGTGTTCATCTGTGGTTCCAAAGACTTTGTCCTCGAACTTTCTTGCAACCATTTCCCTCCGTCCCCCCTCTATACGCTTCGAAGGGATCCCATCCATCTCCTGGAGGCCGCGCCTCATGCGCAACTCTCTCCTCATCCTTCTTTGCATCCTCGCGATGCCTTCCGTCTCGTTCGCGCGCCGAACCAAAGCCTCATCCTCCTGGGAAAATCTCAACACCCTCGACATCGGCGAACGTATTCACATCGTCGACACGGCCCACAGGTCCTACAACGGCACGCTCGCGCTCGTCACGCCCGCCACCATCACCGTCCGCCTCAAGGGCGGCGACCAAAGCATCGACCGCCCCAACGTTCTCCGCGTCAGCGTCCGTGGACACTGGGTTCGTCATGCCGTCATTGGTGCAGCCATCGGTGCGGGAGCCGGAGCCGTCATCGGCGTCGCAGGTACCAACGGCTCTTGCACTTCTGGTTGTATCGGAGGTGTTACGCGAGGCAGCGTCATCGGTGCCGCTACAGGAGTCGGCGCTGTCATCGGCGCCATCATCGGCGCCCTCGTCCATTCTCACCGCACCGTCTACCACTCCCCGCTCTACTAATTCCGAGCGAAGCGGCGGGTGTCCAAATTTTCCTTTCGCGGCATCGCATCGACGCACGAGGCCTGTCATCCCGAGCGCAGCGCCCGACGCTTCTTCCCCGAAAATTGCGCTCTTTCGATTTTCGCGTCGGGACGCGAAGAGAGGGATCTGCTGTTTCCTGTTTCTACTGAATTTGCGACAACGGAATGATCAGACTGCCCACCTCTGCCGTGGTTGTGTCCTCGACTAGAATCCGCAACGTCGTCGTCCCCGCTCGCGGCTGCACAAATTGGTGAAACGGAAAGCCCTTCGTCAAATACTCCGCATATTCCTTGCCGGTCAGCCGAAACTGAATCCTGCTCGCCGACTGCGCCAGCACCTTCCCCGTTTCATCCTGCTCGATGGTAATCACGTTGGCCGCGCCCTTCCGTATCCCCGCATTCTCGGCCAGTTGCAGCTTCCCGATCTCGATCGACCCGAAAATGCTCAAGCAGTGCGCCAGCGGCTTCTCCACCCGGTCGATCCTCACTTGCACCGGAATCGTCGACGATTCAATCGGGCTCCGCACCGCCGCCAGCACGTTGCTTCGGTTCTGGTCTTGCGTCGCCGGAGTGTCCGCAAACGCAAAATATCCCCGCGGATACCGCAGCGTCACTCCCGAACGCTTCACTTCGATCTTCAGCTGATGGAATTTTCCGTCCAGCGAATCCTGCCCGATGTAAAACCCCAGCGTGTACGTCAGCTCCGAATCTTCCACCGCCTGCCGAATTGCCCCCGTCAGGTCATTCGTATTCACGAACGCTCTTCCGCCCGTGTCATCGGCGATGTCTTCCATCGCCCCTATTCCGATCGGCTGCGGAGACATCGCCGGCGGTCCTCCGCGGGTTCCGAACACGTACTTCATATCGTCAGCTGCCCTCTCACCTGAATCGTCAGGAGATCGTGGAAGCAAGCCGCGTGCATCGACCGGATACACGCTGATATTCGCCGGGCTCAGTATGCTTGCCAGCGAGTGTCCGGAGAAGGGAAGGTTCGCGGTCAGCCACAGCAAATTCTTTCGCCCGGGAATGCCGTTCACGTGAGCCGCAATCGCCCTCAGCGCGGCCGCTGTCGTTTCGGCGCGAAACTGATTGCTGATCGCCGCCATGGCTTGACTGTCCTCGTCGATCTTCTCGCTCAGGTCCTCCGCGTTGGGTAAATGGACGTCGCCCGGCTCAGCAACCTCGCGTTGGGTCTGCGACCGCGCGTCGTACTTGCTCACCACCGCCATCAGCTCATCCTCGTTGCACGTGAAGTCGCAAAGCACGTGCAGCCGCTGCCTGAGGCCGTAGATGGCGATCCGATCGTTCGGATCGCGGTGTTTCAGAAACTCGATCAAATGCTGCTTCGCGTTTGCCAGCGCATGGGCTTCTAGCCAGTAGGGTGTGTCCTCGTAGGGAACAGGCGCGCCCGTCAGCGTGTTCAGATTATCGAGCAGCACGATCGTCACGCTTCGTGCCTGCTCCACTCCGCGCTGCGGCACGTCGGAAAACGTGTTCCGCGCTGCCGCACTCGTGCTAGCTGCCGGCGCGTGACTCGCGGCCGCGCTCGCCTCCATCGAGAAGAAGCTGATGTCTCTGCCCTTGCCTCGATCCAGCACTACAAAATCACTCTTCGTCAGATTCGTCACCGGACCGTTCTTATCCCGGGCGATGATCCCTATCTTGACCAACCTCGTGGAAACTCGAATTCGCGGAATCTGCGGAGTTTTTCCCGGCGGTACGGCAATCGCAGGCACAGCTACAGCGAAGAACGCAAGCGCCTCGAGGATTCGGAGCTTCGATCTGCCCTCGATGGTTTTCATACCGTCGCTCGCCTCGCCGCCCTTGCTCCCCGCTCTACTGAATTTGCGACAAGGGAATGATCAGGCTTCCCACCTCTGCCGTGGTTGTGTCCTCAACTAGAATCCGCAACGTCGTCGCCCCCGCTCGCGGCTGCACAAATTGGTGAAACGGGAAGCCCTTCGTCAAATACTCCGCATATTCCTTGCCCGACAGCCGGAATCGAATCATGCTCGCCGACTGCGCCAGCACCTTCCCCGTTTCATCCTGCTCGATGGTAATCACGTTGGCCGCGCCCTTCCGTATCCCAGCATTCTCGGCCAGTTGCAGCTTGTCGATCTCGATCGACCCGAAAATGCTCAAGCAGTGCGCCAGCGGCTTCTCCACTCGGTCGATCCTCACCTGCACCGGAATCCTCGACGATTCAATCGGGCTCCGCACTGCCGCCAGCACGTTGCTTCGGTTCTGATCTTGCGTCGCCGGAGTGTCCGCAAACGCAAAGTATCCCCGCGGATACCGCAGCGTCACTCCCGCGCGCTTCACCTCGATCTTCAGCTGATGGAATTTCCCGTCCAGCGAATCCTGCTCGATGTAGAACCCCAGCGTGTACGTCAGCTCCGAATCTTCCACCGCCTGCCGAATCGCCCCCGTCAGGTCGTTCGTATTCAAAAACGCCCTTCCTCCTGTCTCATCCGCCAGCTTCTGCATCACGTCGTTGCCGACAGGCTCGATGGACTGCGCTGGTGCTGCCGTGCCGTTCCTCGCCGCTTGATTGAAGTCCATCACGTCCCCGCCCGATTGGAAGGGTTGGCGCGGCAACAGGCCGCGAACGTCGATCGGATAAGCTGCAATCCCTGCCGGAACCAAGATGCGCTCCATTACGGTAACCGAGAACGGGAGGTTCGCTGTGAGCCACACCAGATTCTTGCGCCCCGGAACGTTGGCCACGTGCGCGGCAATGGATTCCAACGCCGCCATGGTTTCGCCGGCGCGCCCCTGATTGGCCACCGCTGCGTCTTCTCTGGCCGCCGCATTATCGAATGGTTCAGCCTGCACTATCGGGCTGTGCATCAAAGCAGGCTCCGCGATCTCCCGGTTGGTTTTAGGAGTGACATCGTACTTCTTGAGGATCGCCAGCAGTCGCACGCGATCGCTGGTGAAGTCGCACACCACATGCAGCGAATGCCCCAAACCATAGATAGCCACTCGATCGCTGGGCCGCATTTGCCCCACGAATTCGACCAAATGCGTCTTCGCATTCTGCAGGGCGAGATCCTCCATCCAGTAGGGAGTGCTCTCGAAGGGACCCGACCGCGCTGTCCCGTAAAGCGTATTCAGGTTGTCGAGCAGCACGATTGTGACGCTGCTCGGAGCGGAATGGCCGTACTGCGGCAGGTCGGAGAAGTTGTTTCCAGGCAGTGGCCGTTCCGTTGCGGATGACGATAGAGTTTCTCGCGATTCCACCGAAAGGAGGCTGATGTCTCGCTGCCTTCCTCGGTCGAGGACGACGAAATCGCTCTTCGTCAAATTCGGAGCCGGCCCGTCTTTATTGTGGGCTGTAACCCCGATCTGCACCAATCGGGTCGAGACTCTGATTCGCGGTATCTGCGGAGTTCTTGCCGCCGGCACTGCAATCGCAGGCACAGCTACAGCGAAGAACGCAAGCGCGGTAAGGACCCGAGATCCGGATAGCCCCGCTACGGTTCTCATGCCCTGGATCCTCGCCCGAATTAGATTCCTGTCAGGCCCCTTCGTCAACTCATAAGACCCGCCGCACCAGCCGCCGGTTACACCAATCGCCTCTGCCAATGTGGAGTGCGGTAGCTTGCTACCGCTTTCGCGGCAACCGGTCGTTCGAGGAAATCTCCTTCCGACGGAGCTTGCTCCGTCGGCCTCCGCCTGCCGCCTTCTGTTTCTTCCGGTCGGCGACGCCCCTTTCATCCTGGAGTCCCGCGTCCTAATTTGTTGAGGATGTTCTGCGGCGCTGGGTCCTGCCTTTGGACCCAGCAGGGTCCCAAGGGTTTTGGATTTCCTTTGAAATTTCAAATGGCTTTGTTGATTTTCTCACGCAAAGGCGCACTGCTGCCCATTTTCTCGGCACGACCTGGGAACTTTGTCATCCCGAGCGGAGCGTCCCGACGCTTTTTCCCGCGAAAATCGCGTCTTTTCGATTTTCGCGTCGGGACGCGCAGTCGAGGGATCTCTCTTCCAGCCTCTCGAAAACCGAGGATCTCAACAGAGCCATTTCAAATTTGAAATTCGCCTTTGCCTTTCCTCTGCCTCCTCGGTCTCTGCGGTGGAAGTTTGCTTTTGGTTTCGTCTTTGTCTTCTGCTTTCATCAGTGTCCATCTGTGTTCATCTGTGGTTCCAAAAGGGTTTTGCGTTTTCCTCTGCCTCCTCTCTTCCTCCACCTCGCTTATAATTCCCCATGCCCTCCGCCTTCGAAGAAACCCTCCTCTCCGTCTGGCGCCAGGTCCTCGTCGACAACGCCACCTCCGTCACCCTCGACGGCGCCTCCTACCCCGTCCTGAAAACCCCCAAGAAAGGTCTCCGTCAGGTCGACTTCCTCTTTGACGGTCGCCCGATCCGCGGCCTCGAACAGAATCCCCACACCCAATCCCGCTGGGCAAAGCTCGCTGCCTCCGGCAAAAAGGTTATGCAGTTCCTCGACTCCGGCCGCTACATCGCCGTCGTCGCCGCCGGCAAACTCATCCTCTACGGCCGCCACCGCTCTTCCTGACGAATCCGCGTCGCATCCGAACTTTTTTTTCAACTTTTTTCATCTTTCCTCAGTTCCTGACCACAAATCGCGATTTCGTAACTCCAATCCTTCCTGTCGCTTGCAGACTTGGAGCACACGTGTCAAGTTGTCACGCATGATAAAATATCAGTAGTAGGAAAATGAGATACTAGAGGACACAAATCGGATGCTCCGGCGACCCTCTCCTCCCAAACGCCGGACGTTCCCCACCCAATTTCTAATCTATACACTGAAGATTAGAAATCGCCGCAAGCCCAAACGAATCAGTCACTTACATTTTTCTAATCTATACAAATCCCCGGCCTTTTTTATTATGTTGTGGTTTCCGGTCTCCTCTGCGCCTCTGCGGCGGGCCCGACAGCTTGCTTCCTCATCGGTCGCTGTATTTCTAATCGCCAAATGGGGAATTAGAAACTCTTCTAACTCCCGCCTTTTCAGAACCTTGCATTTTTCTAATCGCCCAAAAACGCCAAATCGTCATCCCGCTTTTCCGGCTCCCCAGCTTCCCGTCCGGCCTCTTGCCCTCCCCGCTCGTCGCCTCGTCGAAGTTGAACCCTCCTCAACCCGTGTGCTAGCATCCGCCTTCTCAGCCTCCTGCGCTGTTGGGCCTATCGTCCAGGCCGCCGCAGTTCGGGAGTCCGCAGGGTCATCGCGCAGACGCCGGGGCGCCCTTCGAATCCGCTCCGCACGGATTCTCCGGGCATTGCGTCGTGATGCTCATGCAAACGCCAGGCACGAATTCGCAGGCTGGCCGCGTTCGCCACGTTTCCCCAGACGTATATCCGCCCGCTCCGTTTTGTCTTTTCCGCCTCGCCTCTCTGTGTTCTCGCGCCTTTTTCTGCGTCCTCTCCGCGCCCGCTGCGTCTCTGCGATGGATTATCCTGCGACGCTACTGGAGGGTGCGCGTCGGGCTTCCCATTTTCGATTCTCCGTTTTCCATTTTCCGATTCTGGAGTGTGAACCATGAAATCCTATAACACCGAATGGATACGCAACGTTGGCATTGTAGGCCACGGCGACACGGGGAAAACCCAGCTCGTGTCGTCGTTACTCTTCACCGCGGGCATGACCCCGCGGCTCGGCAAGGTCACCGACGGTTCGACGACCACCGACTGGGACGAAGAGGAAATCGCCCGGAAAATTTCCATCAACACAGGCCTCGCCTACGCCGAATGGCAGGCGCCCGGCCAGGCCGAAAAAGCCAAAATCAATCTGCTCGATACTCCCGGCTACTCCACCTTCATCAATGAAACGAAAGCCTCGCTGATCGCCGCTGACTCCTCCCTCATCCTCGTCGACGCGGCCGCGGGCGTCCAAGTCGTCACTGAAAAAGTCTGGGACTACGCCACCGAGTATGACCAGCCCCGCGCCTTCATCATCAACTGGATGGACCGCGACCTCGCAAGCTTCGAGCGCACGCTCGGCTCCCTCCAGCAGGTCTTCGGCCGCGGCGTGATTCCCGTTCAGCTGCCCATCGGCTCCGAGAAAACTTTCCGCGGCGTCATCGACCTCGTCGCCATGAAGGCTCTCATCTACACGCCCGATGGCGACGGCAAAGCCAGAATCGAGGACATTCCCGCCGACATGGCCGAAGCAGCCCAGGCCGCGCACGAAGCGCTCGTTGAGCTCGTCGCTGAAGGCGAGGACGAGCTGATGCAGGAATTCTTCGACAAAGGCACGCTTCCCGCCGAGGACCTGAAAAAAGGCCTCCACGAGGAAGTGCGCGACAAAAAAGTCTTTCCCGTGCTTCTCAGCTCCGCGCTGCACAACATCGGCTCCGACGCGATTCTGAATTTCATCGTCGACATTCTTCCGTCGCCCGCCTACCGCGCCAAGACCACCGGACACACCACTGCGGAACACACGAGTGAGACGGTCGAGCGCAAAATCGCCGACTCCGAACCGGTTTCCATCTTCGTTTTCAAGACGCTCGCCGATCCCTTCGCCGGCCGCATCACTTATTTCAAGGTCATGTCCGGCGTGCTCAAGAATGACGCCACGCTAAACAACTACAACCGCAACACGCAGGAGCGCTTCCAGCATTTGCAGGTCATGCAGGGGAAGACGGCCACCGCCGTGAACGACATGCACGCGGGCGACATCGGCACCATCGCAAAACTCAAAGAGACCACCACGGGCGAGACCCTCGGCGACAAGAGCGCTCCGATTTTTTATCCGCCCGCCCGAATTCCGGAGCCGTCCATCACCTTCGCGATCGAGCCGAAGACCCGCGCCGATGAAGACCGCATCGGCGTCGCAATTCACCGCATTCTCGAAGAGGATCTCGCGCTGCGATTCTCGCGCGATCCGCAAACGAAGGAATTCCTCCTTAGCGGAGCGGGGCAGCAGCACATCGAAGTCGTTGTGGCGAAACTTCGCAAGCGCTATCACGTCGAGTTGACACTCAAGCCTCCGAAGGTTGCGTACCGCGAAACGATTCGCGGCAAGGCCGACGCTGAAGGCAAACACAAAAAGCAAACCGGCGGCCACGGCCAGTTCGGCCTGTGCCGCATCAAGATGGAGCCGCTGCCGCGCGGAAAGGGAATCGAATTCGTCGACGATGTTTTCGGCGGCGCGATTCCGAAGAACTGGATCCCTTCGGTGGAGCGAGGCATCCGCGAATCCGCCGAGCGCGGCTATCTTGCCGGTTTCCCTGTGGTCGATTTCCGCGCCAGCCTCTACGACGGCAAATACCACGACGTGGATTCCAGCGACATGGCGTTCCGCATCGCGGGATCGCTCGCATTCAAAGAGGCGATGAAGCAGGCGCGGCCCGCGCTGCTCGAACCGATCATGCACGTCGAAGTCTATGCGCCCGATCAGTATTCAGGCGATCTGATGGGCAATCTCAGCTCGCGCCGCGGAAAAATCAGCGGCAGCGAGACGCGCGCTGGAAGCGTCGTGATCAAGGCGCAGGTTCCGTTCGCCGAAATGCTCAGCTACGCGAACGAACTCACCTCGATGACGCAGGGACGCGGAAGTTATTCGATGGAATTTTCTCACTACGACTTTGTGCCCAATGAACTCGCGGAGAAGGTGATCGCCGCGCACAAGCCGCACCACGAAGGAGAGGAGGCCGAGGGAGTTTCCGCCTAAAAGACGAAGAGAAAGCGGTGATGCTTTTTCTTCGGCGTCGCGTCGGGCGTGGCAGCCGATCCGTTCTGCGCCGTCGCGTTCGTATCCGCCGCAGTGGAGCTGGCGTTCGCCAGCCGTGGCGCCGCCATCATCGCGTTGGTCCCCGCGCTCCCGCTTCCGATCGGGCATCCGAAGCCGAGGCACGGTCCCGTCATCCGAATGGCGCAGCCGCAAAGGCACAGCGTGCACGCGAGCGCGATCACCGAGCAGCAAAACTTCGTCCTCATGAGTGGTCCCTTTCAGCCTTCCGCGACCGCAGGGAGGCGGCGCATTCTAACGATGATTTTCTCATGCGCCGGGAATCTTGCATGTACGTTTCCAATCGATGGAAGCGACAAAGCCAATGGAGAATGGAAAGCGAACCTGGAAAAGCCCTTCGGAATTCCCTTTTCGGAACGATTTCAGGAAAAATGGGGAAGGAAAAACCCGGTCGCGCGCTTGTGCTCCTCGAATGCAGGCCCGAACTCTCCCTTGAGTAAGGCTTCCTCGCGCGAGGCCTTCCACGCGAATCCGGCCAGCATGATCGCGAACGCCACGATCGCGCGATACCTGCCGATCGCCAGACCCGTTCCCAGAATCGCCAGCAGGATGCCCGTATAAATCGGATGGCGAATGTGCGCGTAGGGTCCTGTGCGAATCAGTTGATGATCGGCGCGGAGCGAAACTGTGCTGCTCCAGTATCGGCCGATGTGGTAGCGCGCCCAGATGGCGAAAGCGATGCCCAGGCACGTCAGCACCGCACCGGCGTCCTCGACGGCGTCGGAGTAAGGGATGAAGCGCCGGTTCAAGTCTCCCCATACCGCCAGGGACCGGTCGAGCAGCAGGAAGGCCGTTCCCAGCAGGAATAGTCGCACCAACCACTCGCCGGGGGGTTCGCGCCTCTTCATCTTATTGAGGCTCAGTGCGGCCGCGAACCAATACACCAGGAATATGATCCATGCCGCCTGGATGATTCCGCTGGCGTCAAAGTCAAACATGATTGCTCCTCAATCCTATATACGCCGCGCGCAGGGAGATCTTTCGCGTGGGTGAGAAGATTTTCGAGCGCGGATGACCGCGGGCTCCCAGTTCCGTTACGATCCAGCGTCGACCAAAATGGCGCTTGCGGTTCGGTGTTCGTCTGGTCCAATCTTCTCCCGCGATGAAAAAACCTTCGAAGCCACAGCGCCTGCGTGATGCAACCCTGGCGGTGCATGCCGGCGAAGAAAGGGTCCGCGTCGACGGTCCGGTCGGCGTCTCGATCGCGCGGACCGCGAATTTCACCTTCTCCAGCAGCGAGGAAATGAAGCTATGGGCCGAGGGCAAGAGCTCGGCCTACATCTATACGCGCTACGGCAATCCGACGCTGGCCATCGCCGAGAAAAAAATCGCGGCGCTCGAAGGCGCGGAATCGGCAGTCGTGGCGGCTTCCGGCATGGCCGCGATCTCGAGTTCGCTTCTTGCAGTCCTCAAAGCTGGCGACGAACTCATCGCCACGCGCCAGCTTTACGGCGGAAGTTATCGCTTGCTCCGCGACGCGCTTCCCCGGTGCGGGATCGTCGTCCGCCACGTCGATTCCGACCTTGCTGGAATCGAGCGGATGGTAAGCCCGCTGACGAAGGCGCTCTACATCGAAACGCCCACAAATCCCACGCTCCGCCTGGTGGATTTGCGCAAAGCCATCGCGTTCGCGAAGGAGTGGGGTCTTGTCTCGCTGATCGACAACACCTTCGCTAGCCCGGTGCTGCAGAAGCCTGTCGAGCTCGGATTCGACATCGTCATTCACAGCGCGACCAAATTCCTGGCTGGACATTCGGATGTGATCGCCGGCGCCGCCGCCGGCCGCCGTTCGCTGATCGACCGCGTGCGAAGCAACATCATCGCCTTCGGCGGCTCGATGGATCCTGAGGCAGCCTTCCTGCTGATTCGCGGCATGAAGACGCTCGAGCTTCGCGTCCAGCGCCAGTGCAAGACGGCGATGGAGGTGGCGAAATACCTTCGCCGCCATCCCAAGGTGGCGCGGGTGCACTACCCCGGCCTGCCATCGCATCCCGACCACGCCCTGGCCAAGCGCCAGATGCGCGGATTTGGCTCCATGATGGCGTTCGACCTGAAAGGCGGTCTCCCGGCCGCTCGCCGCTTCTGCGACCGTGTCCGGATTTTCCTTGTGGCGGCCAGCCTGGGAGGAGTCGAGTCGCTGGTCGTTCTTCCGATTTACACCTCGCACTACAAGATGTCGGCCAAGGAACTGCAAGCTGCGGGCGTCGAGCCGGGCACCGTCCGCGTCTCGGTGGGCCTCGAGGATCCAGCCGACCTGATTGAGGACCTGCGTCAGGCCCTGGCGTAGGCTCGCCGCCTTAGTACCCCATGTTGTGAGGTGGTCAACGCCCGATCCAGAGAACAATTGACGCAGCGCTAAGTCGCCCGTAGGATTTTGGTTACGCTGTAAATCAGCGCAGCGCCAAGCCAATGAAACACCGCGCGACAATCTGGGTCACGCTGGTGGCGGGCTCATTATTCCTCGGTGGATGCGAGGAGACCGCGACCCGGCAAGCCCACGTCAAGCCCCCGGCACCCACCCCGGCGCCGACGTCGGCCGTCCTGAACGAGCCGCTTCCGCTGCCCGCTCATCCCCCGGTGTTCGTGTCGTTGCTTCCGGATACACGCCCTGCGATTGACGTCCTGATCGAGCAGGTCGATGCCAGCTACCGTGCGGGCCAGAAGGAATACAAGGCGGGGAACCTTGAAAATGCGCGCGCGGATTTCGACCGCGCGGTCGGCCTGATCCTTTCGAGCGGCTTCCAGGTGGATTTCGATTCCCGGCTCTCGGATCTCTTCGATGAGATCGGCGAGTCCATGCATTCCTACGAACTCGATGCCACGCAAAGCACCGAGCAGGATGAGAGCGAGACTGCGAGCCAGCCGGCTCCGATGGACGAAATCGAGGACATGACTCTGCCGCCGGGCGACCCGCGGCTGAGGCTGAAGGCAGAGCAGGAACTGATCAGCGTTCCGCACGACCTGCCGCTGACGGTGAACGATTCGGTGCTGCAGTATCTGAGCTTCTTCACGTCGCCGCGCGGGCGCGCGATCGTGGAGCGCGGCCTGGGCCGCGCGGGCCGCTACAGCGAGATGATTCGCCGCGTGCTGAAGCAGGAAGGCGTGCCCCAGGACCTGATTTACCTGGCGCAAGCAGAGAGTGCATTCCAGCCGGACGCGGTCTCGCGCGTGGGCGCGCGCGGGATCTGGCAGTTCATGCCGTTCCGCGGCGAGGAATACGATCTCGACAGAAGCTACTGGGTGGATGAGCGCAGCGATCCCGAAAAGGCCACGCGCGCAGCCGCTCTTCACATGCGGGATCTCTACGACATGTTCGGCGACTGGTATCTGGTGATGGCCGCCTACAATTCGGGCCCGCTGAACGTGGTTCGCGCCATCGAGCGCACCGGCTATGCCGATTTCTGGGAGCTTCAGAAGCGCCACGCGCTGCCGCGGCAGACGCAGGACTACGTGCCCATCATCATTGCGATGGCGCTGGTGGCCAAGGACCCCGGCTTGTACGGCGTCCAGGTGGCCCCGGAAAAAGCACCTGAGTTCGAGACCATCCGCCCGGGCCGCCCGATCGATCTGCGGCTGGTGGCGGACGCGACGGGATCGGACATCGACGACCTGCGCGACCTGAATCCCGAATTGCTGCGCAACGTGACGCCGAACGACGCGCAGTTCCAGCTCAAGGTGCCGGTGGGCGCGGCGGACAAGTTCCAGGCAAACATCGAGCAGGTGCCGGAAGAGAAGTGGACGAGCTGGCGGCTGCATCAGGTGGAGAACGGCGAGTCGCTGGCGGATGTGGCGCGCCGCTATTCCGTGAGCATCGCGGCGCTTGAGAGCGCGAATCATCTCGAAGCGCACGCGCAGGTTCCCGCAGGCTTCTGGCTGAACGTGCCGACGGCGCCTCCGGCGGTGCGGCTGGTCCGCTACCGCGTGCAGCGCGGTGACACGCTCGAGGCCATCGCGGACCGCTTCGACGTGACGGTGGCGGAGCTGAAGCGCTGGAATCATATGAAGGGCGGCCATGTGTCGCGCGGCATGCGGCTGCGCATTTACGCGGGCGGCGAACCGGCCCGCGCTTCGCGCACGAAATCGAAGGCCGCCGAGAACCGCACTGCGGAAGTCACGAGCGTATCGACGAAGCACGCCGATGGGGATCCCGTCGAGCACCGGGTGAAGCGCGGCGAGACCCTCTATTCCATCGCGCATGACTACGGGACCACGGTCGCGGCCCTGCGCGAATCGAATCCCTTCCTTGCCGAACGAAGCCTCGAGGCCGGCGACGTTCTCAGGATCCACCCCTAGCAACTAGCCAGCTAAGCCATTGAAGCTAAAGGGGATAGTGCCAACGCTCCGGGCCTGCCCGGGCATTCCCTGCACGGGCATGCTTCGGCCTCGTCACTCCCCTTCGCCTCCTTGCTTCTTGACAAACTTCCAACACTCCGTTTATAAGCGCGAAGGAGCCAAAGACCGTCCGGCAAGCCTGACTTTCCCCACGGAGGATCGAATGTTTTACGCGAAGACGCATGACGACGATGACGACGAGTTGCCCCGGTACGAAGAAGAGGACGAGGAACTGGAGCAGCCGCACGAAGGCGAAATCATAGAGGAAGTCGAAGAGATCATGGTGGAAGGGGAGCCGGGCGAGGAAGAAGCGGAGCCCTCGGCGCCGCCCCCGCCGGCTCCTCGCAAGGCGGCAGCGCCTCGGAAGAAGGCCGGGAAGCCCGCCAGGAAGGCCGCGCCCAAGAAGGCGAAGAAGAAGGCCAAGGCCAAGCCGAAGGCGAAGAAGTCCGGAAAGAAGAAGAGCGCGAAGAAGAAGAAACGCCGCTAGTCTCTTTTCGAGGATTTCATCAGCATATCTTCCGGCGGAACGGTCCTCCGGGTTCAGAAGGGCTGTTCCGCCATTCTTGTCTCGCAGTGTTTTTCGAGATGGCCCTCGAACGGTCCGGGCCCTCCGCGCCTGCGTGCATCGTTCCGGAACATACCGCCCGCCGGAATCGGTCTCCTGAAATTCCAAACTGAAATCTGTTGCCGCGGTGTCACTGCGCCGCTAGCATACGCGCGCGATGAAGCAGGCGCTGGAGCAGATCCGGAGAATGCGAGGCGGGGCGCAGTCGCACTTGATGCGGTGCGACGACGAAGGCTATTACGTGGTGAAGTTCCAGAACAACCCGCAGGGGCTGAGAATTCTGGCGAACGAATTGCTCGGTACGAGGCTGGCGGCGCGGCTGGGGCTGCCGACGCCATCGGCGGAAGTGGTGCAAGTCGGCGAAGATCTGATCGCGCACACGGACGATCTGGAAATGCAGCTTGGGCGGGGACGCGCGCGCTGCCGCGCGGGAATGCAGTTCGGCTCGCGCTATCCGGGCTCGCCCGCCGAGACGGCCGTTTACGATTTCTTGCCGGACGAGCAGTTGCGCGAGGTGACGAACCTAGAAGACTTCTGCGGCATGCTGGTCTTCGACAAGTGGACGTGCAACACGAACGGGCGCCAGGCGATTTTCTTCCGCGCGAAGGGCGCCGAGCATTACCAGGCCCTGATGATCGACCAGGGATTCTGCTTCAACGCGGTGGAGTGGAATTTTCCGGACGCGCCGCTGCGCGGCATCTACGCGCGGCACCGGGTGTACGAGCGCGTGCGCGGAATCGACTCCTTCGAGCCGTGGCTTTCGCGCCTGGAATCGAAAATCGCGGAGGCCGATCTCGATGCGGTCCAGAGCGAGATTCCGCCCGAGTGGTATGATGACGACACCGACGCACTCGCGCGGATGCTCGAGCACCTCTGGCGGCGGCGGACGCTCGTTCGCCAGCTTTTGATCGCAACCTGGAAATCGTCGGCGCAACCTTTCCCCAACTGGAAGTGAGCCATGACTGACGAAAGACCCCATGAAGAAAATCGCCAGACGCTGCGCTATCGCGTCCTTCGCTACGCGCCCAATCTGGTTCGCGACGAATGGATCAACATCGGCGTTCTGCTCGAAGATGTCGGAGGCCCGCGCCACGCGCTGCGGGTCATCGAGGAGTCCTACGAAATCGCACGCGTGCGGCGCATCCACGCGAACGCCGACGAAAGTCTTCTGCGCGGGCTGCCGGGCGAGTTCGATGCGGCGCTTCGCCAGCCGCGGCCGGATGCGCAGAAATACATCGCCACGCTCAATGAGACGCTGTCGAATGTTCTCCAGCTCGGCCCTTACCGGGCCGTCCTGACGGAGGACTTCGACGCCGAGCTCGACCGCCTGTATCGCGAGCACGTGGCGCCGCCTCCCCGCACACGGGGCGGCGGAATCGTGGAAAGCGCGCGCGCGTGGATCAAGGCGCGCATGGACGACGTGCTGCGCCGGCGGCGCGTGCCGCGGCTCGAGCGCGGGATTCGCGTGGAGGAATTTACGGAGCCCGGCGACAACTTCCGGCTCGATTATGGCTATCGCAACGGCGTGCGCGGGTTCCTGCACGCAGTGGCGCTCGGGCGCGATCCCGTGCAGGCCAAGGTGCTCGCGTACACCGCCGGGCGCATCCGCCAGCAGGCGCCTTCGTGCGAATTCACGGCGATTACGGAAGTCGAGCCGCAGGCGGAAAACAGGCGGCACGCCTTTATCTCGCGGCTCTTCGAGGATAGCCGCATCACCATCGTGCCGCTCAATCGCATCGAGGGATTCGCGGAGGAATTGCGCGAACGGCTGCAGTAGACCGCCGCGAGGAAACGCGGCGCGCGCCGACTATCCTTCGAGCCTGCCCCACGATGGCAACTCCCGCCGCCCTAGCAGCGCTTCCGCGGCCCACGCGCCGAGGTACGACGACAGCGCCACGCCATGCCCCGCGAAAGCGCCGAGCACAATCGCGTTTTCGCTCTGGGGGTGGCGGTCGAAAACCGGAAGCCACGATTCCCGAAAGAGAATCGGCCCGCCCCAGCGATGCGTGAATTTCACGGCGCTTAGCTCCCGATGCAGCCCGCGCACGCGCGCTTCGAGAGAATCGAGCAGCCGCGCGGGCTCGGCCGCCGTTATCGCGACGCTTTCGAGGTCGCGCGACCCCGGCGCCGCCACCAGGCCCGCGCCCCAGATGACGGAGTTGTCGCCGCGCACGCGGCCCCAGAGATACGGGAAGTCGACGGTGTAGAAGGGCTTTCGCTCCGCGAGGCCGATGGCCTCGAGCTGTCCCTCTGAGAGCGGCTCGCTGAGAATCGCGAGAGTCAGGCGCGGCTCCGCTTCGTCGAGGCCCGACATGTCGGTCGAAAGCCCGTTCGTCGCGAACAGAATCGCGCCCGCTTCGATCTCGCCGCGCGTCACGCGCAGGACCGGCCGTTCGCGCCAGTCGATTTTCACGACCGGCTGGTTTTCGAAGATTCCCGCGCCGAGCCGCTGCGCCGCGCGCGCCAGCCCGCTTACCACTTTGCCCGGATCGAGCGTCCCGCCCGGGACTTCGTTCACCACGCGTAGCCGGCCCGAATCGCTCCAGTCGATCGGGAAATGTTTCGCGCCGGTACTGCGCGCGATCTCGTACGCGCCGGGCAGCGCAATGTCGCCGTCCACCTCGAGCTTCGCAAAAATGTCGCGCAGGCCCGCGAGCGCATCTCCGAGTCCCTCCACTTCACCCGCTGCAGTCTCTGCGAGAACCATTCCGCCGGTGCGCCCGCTGGCGCCTGCGCCAATTGTCGAAGCCTCGAGCACGGCAACAGATTTATCGGGCGCAAGCCGTCGCAGCCACGCGGCCGAGGCAAGACCCGTAAAGCCCGCGCCCACAATCGCGAAATCGACCTTCGCGGGAACCGGCGCCTCCAGCGGCGCGAAATCAATCCGCCACGGCGGCGTGCCCCACGTTCGGCTTGCTGCGGGAGTTTGCATGGAAGACTCGGGCTGGAGATTGCGTCGAAGGCTGTATCGGAACGGCGAAACCCGGTTCAGCGCCAAGCGTCTGTCGCCGAAGCCAATCGGAAGTCACCAGCGAATCGAGCCGCGCGGCGGCATTACCACCTCTCGCGGCCTCGCGCTACAGAACGCTCTCGGTCCAGTTCTCGAGCGTGTGCTTCAGCTTGCCCATGAACTGATGCGCCACCGCGCCGTCGACCACGCGGTGATCGTACGACAGCGTGAGATAGACCATCGACCGGATGGCGATCGCGTCGTCCACCACCACCGGACGCTTTTCGATCGTGCCCAGCCCTAGAATCGCCACGTTGGGCTGGTTGATCACCGGCAACCCAAAGAGCCCGCCAAAGACGCCCGGATTCGTGATCGAGAAGGTGCTCTCAGCCACTTCGTCGGGCTTCAGCTTCTTCGAGCGAGCGCGCTCCGCCAGGTCGTTGATGGCCCGCGCGATGCCGAGGAAATTTTTCTCCTCGGCGTTCTTGATCACCGGCACGATCAATCCCCAGTCGAGCGCCACGGCGATGCCGATGTTGCACTCCTTGTGCAGGACGATGTTCGTGCCGTCCACCGACGAGTTCACCGTCGGGAACGCGCGCAGCGCTTCCGCCGCGGCGCGCACGAAGAAGGGCATGAAGGTAAGCTTCGTCCCCGAGGCTTGCTCGAATTTTTCCTTGGTCTTCGCGCGCAGCGTCGCGATTCCGGTGACGTCCGCTTCGTCCACCGAGTAGACGTGCGGCGAGACGCGCTTTGAAAGCACCATGTGTTCCGCGATGCGCTGCCGCATCACGGACATGGGCTGCACTTCGTAGCGGCCGAAATACATCTTCTCGCGGGGCACCGCCGTTTCGATCACGGCGGAAGCGGTTGCGCCGCCACTCGGTGGAGGAGGTGGCGGCGGAGCGGCGGGCGCGCGGAATGGAATCGCGCCGCCCTCGGAGGCGGTTTGCACGGGCCGCACCGAGCTGCCTTCCACGGCCGCCATGATGTCGCGCTTGCTGATGCGCCCTCCCGCTCCTGTTCCCGGCACCTGCGCGAGATCGATGTTGTTTTCGCGCGCGATGCGCCGGACCAGCGGGGAACTGCGAATCTTTTCGCCGCTCGCTGCCGCGGCTGCATGCGAAGGACCTGCGCTTGCGCTCGGCGGAGGCATGACGGCCGGCGCGGATTTCGCCGCGGGTGGAGCAGCGGACGCTGCCGCCTTTGCGGCAGCGGGGGCCGGAGCCGGTGCGCCTTGCGGCTTCGCGGCGGCAGGTGCCGCTTGCGCCGTCGCCGCGCCCGCGCCATCGGCGTCGATCAGCGCCACGATGGTCTGAATCGGCACCGTCTGCCCTTCGTTGACCTTGATCTCCTTCAGCACGCCCGCCGCGGGCGACGGAATTTCCGCGTCCACCTTGTCCGTCGAAATTTCGAACAGCGGCTCGTCGCGCTCGATCTTGTCGCCGGGCTTCTTCAGCCACTTGGTGATCGTGCCTTCGAAAATGCTCTCGCCCATTTGGGGCATGATTACGTCGACAGCCATCGCTCTCTCCTGTGGTCGCGAACTATGCCGCTACGCCGCGCTCAAACATTCCTCGTGCCACACTCCCGGAATGCCTTCGAGCGTGTAAATTTCGTCGCCGCCGTGAAACAGGCTCACGTTCTTTACGCGCGCCACGCGGCCCGCGTACTCGAGCTGCTCTGGCTCGAGCTCATTGTGATATTGCCCGGCCTCGAGGAACGCTTCCAGGAAGGCGCGGTCGGCGATCCGCACTTCGGTCCCCGCTTGGAACTCTATGTTGTTGACGCCCTTCGTTTTTCCCATGGCAGCTTCTCTCCTCACCCACCCGCTAGTATTTTGCCAATTCACGTGCGGCGGCGACAACTTTTTCGGCATCCGGCAGGAACCGCTGCTCGAGCGGCGGCGCGTACGGCACCGGCGTGTCGAGCGCCGTCACGCGCACGATGGGTCCGTCGAGATCCTCGAACGCGCCCTCGCACACCAGCGCCGCGATTTCGCCCGCGATCCCGCCCGTCCGCGTGTCCTCGTGAACGATCAGCAGCTTGTTGGTCTTCTTCACCGAGCCCAGAATCGTTTCGCGGTCCAGTGGCAGCAGCGTTCGCAGGTCCACCACTTCCGCGTCGATGCCTTCCTTCTCGAGCTGCGCCGCGGCCTCCATCGCCGTGTGCGCCATCGCGGCGTAGCTGACGATCGTCAGGTCGTTGCCTTCGCGCCGCACCGCCGCCTTCCCGATCGGCACCGAATAATCGCCGGCGGGAATTTCCTCTTTGATTCGCCGGTACAAAAATTTGTGCTCGAAGAAAAGCACCGGGTTGTTGTCGCGAATCGCCGACTTCAGCAGTCCCTTCGCGTCATACGCGGTCGAGGGGTACACCACCTTCAGTCCTGGCGTGTGCACGAAATACATTTCGGGGTTCGCCGAATGGAACGGCCCGCCATGCACGCCGCCGCCCGATGGCCCGCGCAGCACCACCGGAGCCGGCGCGCCCCATCGGTAGTGCGACTTCGCGAGAAAGTTCGTCACCTGGTTGAAGCAGCACGCGATGAAATCGATGAACTGCATCTCCGCCACCGGCCGCAGCCCCAGGTAGCTCATTCCGCAGGCCGCGCCGACGATAGCCGTCTCGCTGATGGGCGCGTCGATCACGCGCTCCGGACCGAATTTCGCCAGCAGCCCTTCCGTCACCTTGAACGCGCCGCCGTAAACGCCGATATCTTCTCCGAGCGCCACCACCGTTGGGTCGCGCTCCATCTCCTCGAACATCGCCTGGCGAATCGCTTCGAGCATCGTGATGGCGGCCATCAGCGCTTCCCCCGCTTTTCGCGCTTCTCCTGCCGCTCGCGTGCGAAGGCCTTGTCCTTCGGTCCGCGGCCAAACGGCACGCGCGCGGCCGCCTCCTGGCCGTTCTCGCTTTTCGACGAACTCTTCGCCGCGGCCTTCTGCACGATCTTCTGCGTTGGCTTCTGCGCGGCCTTTACGCCCGAGCCCGCTGCCTTCGCGCCGTTGGCGCCGCCGTCTTTTGCCTCAAGCGCCCCAAAGCCCGGCACCCTCCACTCGGCCGCCAGGCTGGACTTCGGCGGCATCACTTCCGCCTTTGGCCGCTTCCAGTCCGCTTCAATCTTGTGGCAGCCTTCGCAGTAAACGCCCTGCTCCGCCAGCTCCGGCGGCGGCGAAGGCGACTCCTCCGCGAACTTCTGCTCCGCGTCTAGCTCGCGCTCGATCCGCGCGTCGATCTCCGCCTTTTTCTTCGCGTCCCAAACCTTGTTCTCGCTCAGATACTTTTCGTACAGCGCAATCGGGTCGCGCGCCTTCCAGAATTCGAACATCTCCTTCGGAACATACTCGGCCGGATCGTGCTGCGCGTGCCCCTTCATGCGCATCGTCTTCACTTCGATCATCACGGGACCGTTTCCCGCGCGGCACTCGTCCACCGCCTCCTTCGTCGCGCCGTACACCGCCAGCACGTCATTCCCGTCGACGCTCTTGCTCTCGACTCCATACGCCTTCGCTCGATCCGCCAGGTTCTTCAGCGGCACCTGCCGCGACACCGGCGTCGAATAGGCCCACTGGTTGTTTTCCAGGATCAGCACAAACGGCGCGCGCTGCGCCGCCGCGAAATTCATGCCTTCGTGGAACGCGCCCGTCGAGCTCCCGCCGTCGCCGATCCACGTCAGCGTCACGATGTTCTGGCCCAGGTACCGCCCCGCCATCGCCACGCCCGTCATCACCGGAATCAAGTCGCCCAGCATCGAAATCGGCGACACCGTGTGCCGCGTCTTCAGGTCCCCGAAGTGACTCGTGCCGTCCTTGCCCTTCGTCGGCGACGTGTATTTCGCCATGTGCTGCGTGAAGATGTCGCGCGGCTTGAATCCCTTCACCAGCAGTGCCCCGATGTTGCGAATCATCGGCGCCAGCCAGTCGCGCGGCTCGAGCGCATACGCGCTCCCCACGGACACCGCTTCCTGCCCCAGGCTCGAGTACAGCCCGCCCACGATTTTGTTTTGCCGGAAGAGCCTCACCATGCGCTCTTCGAGTTGCCGGTTGAGCTGCATGTAGTAGTACAACTCAAGCTGCTGTTCCCGAGTCAGCGAATGGCTCACGCCCGGCTCCCTCTCGTAGCCGCACCGGCCTGCGCGCCCACAAGTTCCGCTCTCGTGTCACCGGCCTGCACGGCTTCTTCCAGTTCGTTTCGCGACACCGCAATCATCTTGCGTACAAAAACTTCGCCGAAATGCGCTTCGAGCCGCCCGCGCGCTTCTTCGCAGCCCACCGCGCGCCCCAGCACCCGCTCGAGCGACGTCGCGCGCTTGTCCGAAATCCCGCACGGCACAATCAGATCGAAATATCGCAAATCCGTCGACACATTGAACGCCAGCCCGTGCGACGTCACCCACCGGCTCAGATGCACGCCGATGGCGCCCAGCTTCACTTCGCCGCTTGCCGTCTCCACCCAGATCCCGTGTCGTCCCTCGACGCGCCGCGCGCTCACGCCATAATCTGCCGCCGTGCGAATCATCGTTTCCTCGAGCTGCTCCACATACCACCGCACATCGCGCCGGTGCTCCGTCAAATCCAGAATCGGATACGCCACCACCTGCCCCGGCCCGTGGTACGTGATGTCGCCGCCGCGGTCCGTCGCATGAAACTCCACATTCATCTGCGCCAGCAACCGGTCGCCGGCCTTCAGGTGTTCGCGCTTGCCGTTGCGCCCCAGCGTGATTACGTGCGGATGCTCGCAGAAGAGCAGTACATCCGGAATCGCGCCGCGCTTCCGCGCCTCCACCAGTTGCCGCTGCAATTCGCACGCAGCCCCGTAGCGGATCACGCCCGCATTCACCGCCCAGCAGGTTGTTCGCTCTCGAGTCACAGTGAGCCCGTTCCACGACCCGCTAGAAATTGATTGTTAACCCGCGCACCGCATTGAACGCATCCCCCATCGCCTCCCACACTGTGGGATGCGCATGAATCGTCGCGGCCATATCGTCCAGCGTCCCTTCCAGCCCCAGCGTGGCCGCCGCCTCCGCAATAATCTCCGTCGTCAGTGGACCGATCGCGTGCACTCCCAGTATCTCGCCGTACTTCGCTTCCGCCACCACTTTGATGAACCCGTCGTGCATCCCCAGAATCGTCGCCTTGCTGTTCGCCAGGAACGGGAACTTCCCTGTCTTCACGTCGAATCCCGCTTCGCGCGCCTGCTTCTCGGTCAACCCAATCGACCCGATCTGCGGCTCGCAGTACGTGCACGCCGGGCAGCGCTTCCGGTCGAACGGCTGCACATCCTTCTTCGTCATCTGCCCCGCCGCGATAATTCCCTCCATCGACGCCGCGTGCGCCAGTTGCGGCAGCCCCGCAACAATATCCCCAATCGCGTAGAGCCTCGGCTCGTCCGTCTCCATAAATCCATTTGTATGGATGAACCCGCGCTCCACCTTCGCCTTCGTTTTCTCAAGCCCGATATTCTCCGTCAGCGGACGCCGCCCCACCGCAATCAGCACCTTCTCGCCGCTCACCGTCTGTGCCTTGCCGGTCTTGTCCGTGAACGCCACGGTCGCGCCCTTCGCATCCGTCTTCACGCCGCTCACTTTCGCGCCCGTCTCGATGCGAATGCCCTTCTTCTTGAACGCCTTCTCCAGCTCCGGCGAAATCTCCTCATCCTCCAGCGGCACGATGCGCGGCAGCGTCTCCAGAATTGTCACCTCGGTCCCGAATGTCCGGAAGATCGACGCAAACTCCACGCCCACCGCCCCCGCTCCCACAATCACCAGCGACTTCGGAATTGCCGGCAGCGCCAGAATCTCTCGATTCGCCAGTATCGTCTTGCCGTCGATCTCCACTCCCGGCAGCGACCGCGCCTCCGATCCCGTCGCCAGCATCGTGTACGTCGTCTCGAGTTCCGTCGTCTTCCCGTCTTTCTCCACGGACACTTTGCCCGGCCCGGCAATCCGCCCCCATCCGGTAATCGACTCGATCTTGTGCTTCCGGAAGAGCGACGCGATTCCCAGCGCGTGCTTCTTCACGATCTTGTCTTTCCGCGCCAGCATCGCGTTCCAGTTCACCTTCACATCCCTCACCTCGAACCCAAACTCCTCCGCGCGCTGGAAATAATCGTAGATATCCGCATGATGCAGGAAAACTTTCGTCGGTATGCAGCCCACGTGCAGGCACGTCCCGCCCAGGAACGGGTCCTTCTCCACCACCGCCGTCTTCAATCCCCACTCCGCCGCCCGGATCGCGGCCACGTAGCCGCCCGGACCGCTCCCGATGATTACAAGGTCATATTTGGCCAAACCAATCCTCCGCCGGAACAAATTGTGTGCTGAGACTCGTCACGAGGCTCAATTGATGCGTGGCACTCTTTAGATGCATGGAAGGATAGCTAAGATTGCGGCGCTTCGGGTCGCACAAACCGAATATCTTAGCAGCCGTCCCGCGCCCCTGCAACCGCATCGCCATGCGGACCATCTAGCACTTACACACTCGTCCACTCCGGGTACGCGGATGTAAACTCTCTCATATTTCAGGCTTTTCGCGTGGAGTCTGAATGAACGCAGACGCAAGGTTGAAGCAACTCCTCGAACGCGGAAAGGGCAGGGGCTTCGTTCTCTACGACGAGATCGACGCATTCTTGCCGGTAGACTATCGGGGAGGTCCCGAACTGGACGCAGTCCTCTCCGCGCTCGCGAAAAACGGCATCGACGTGGTCGAGGATCCGAACACGATTGGCAAGCCTCTCGACCTGGCAGGCCTGGCCGAACAGCTCACTGGCTTCCCAGACGTGCAGAGTTATCTACGCGAGGCGACGACAATTGCGCGGCTAACGCGCGAGGAGGAAATCGAGTTTGCCAAACTCGCTCACGAGCCGGAGCCCGAGGCTGAGCTTGCAAAGGTGAGACTCATTGAAGCAAACCTCTATCTCGTCGCTGCTGTAGCCAGAGGCTATGCGGAAACCCCGGAGACTCTTATCGACGTAATCCAGGAGGGAAACATCGGCCTGATGAGGGCGGTCGACGCATTCGATTATTCCCGAGAATTTCGCTTTTCGACCTACGCGACTTGGTGGATACGGCGGGCCGTCACGCGCGCCGGATTCAGAAAGTAGCGCCGGCAAGTCCTGTCGCCTACAACCGCATCGCGGCACTACGAGGCGGGCAACTCCACCGGCAACACTTCTTTCCGCCGCGTCCAGAAATAAAGCGCGAACGCCGCCACCGTCAGCGCCAGTCCGCAGCCAAATTCCGTCGTCACGTAGAGCGCCCGCCCAACCGGCGCCGTCATCCGGTCGAAGATCGCTTGGATGAAAAGATTGTGGCTCGCGTGCAGCATCGCCGCCGGCCACAGGCTCCCCGACTTCAGCCGCATCCACCCGAGAATGTACGCGTCTGCGATCACCATCACCGTAAAGCACGCCAGCGCGTACGCCGGCTTCGTCCCCGCGTTGTAGTCCGCAAAGAGCAGCCCCGGATAGTGCCACACCGCCCAGATGCATCCGCTGATCAGGCAGCCCACAGTAAATCCGGTCGCCTTCACCAGCCGCGGCAGCAAAAATCCACGCCAGCCAATCTCTTCTCCCAGCGCCCGCGCCATGCTGCTGATCACTCCCAGCGTCGCATACCCCGGAATTGCCAGAAACAGCGCCGTCGCCGTCGGCGAATTCGGGAATCCGAACGACTTCGCCAGCGGAGCCGCAAACTGGGAAAACGCAAACGACCCCGGAATCGCCACCCACGTCACAACGTACACGGGCAGCGCGTACAGAATCGGAATCACGTACGCCCACGCCACCCACCGCGCCGGCCGCCAGCTCCACCCCAGCGTCGCCAGATCGATCTTCAGCAGCCCGCAGGTGGCAAACGCGGCAAGCGCCGGACACCACATCACCAGCGCCACCGCCATTCCGTTTCCGGCGGCGATGTGGCCAGTGTGAATCATCAGGTAGTACGGCAGCGACGAGAACGCGAACACCAGCACAAGAAATGTGAATATCTGCTTCGGAAGGGGTCGCATAGTGCGCGCATCTTACCACCGTCCGCCGAAATCCTCCCCCGCTCAGCTTTTGGTTCTGTTCGCGTAGTTGGTTTTACGGGTGCCCCATCCTTGCGGGTTTTGCAAGGGTGGGATGCTTTTCGTCCTAGTCTTTTTGGTCTTTCAGCTGGACGCCCATCAGCTCATCTTCAGAAGCCACGCCGTCCCGTCTGGCTGCTTGAAATCCATGCGAATGATGTAAGGAGGTGCATCGCTCACCCAATATTTCAGCTTTCCGATGTCCGTGTCACTTTCGACGACCCACGCTCTCACTCGTTTGTTTGGGCCTGCCTCGACGTCCTCGGCGCCCGTCACCCTCATCGTGACCCAGGAGATTGTCTCCGGGTGATCGCCCTCCGCGTAGGAGGGATAGCTTGCCGAGAAACCCTGTTTCAGCGGAAGAGCGGCCCACAGCACCGCGTACACTCCGCCGTAGAAGTCAAACGCCGCTCCCGTCGGCGCTTCTCTGGTTTCCATTTTTCTGTTCTCGACGGTTTCAATTCTCATGGATTTCGTGCCGAACCGGATCGTCAGCTTGGAATCTTCTCCGCCCGCAACATGTTTTTCGTAAATCCGCAGCAGCGGCGCAAACGTCTTGCGGTCGAACACATTCACATTGCGGGTCGTCGCCTTCGTTTCACCATCGCTCCCTCGGAACGCCGCTGTTTGCGTCCGCTGCAGACAATCTTTGCCCTCCATCGTCACGACAGTCAGTTCGTCGTTCCAGGTTCCCGCATCTTCCAGAACCTGTCCGTTGGGGAGCGTTCGCGTCATCCTCCACTGATTGGTGTAGGGCTGCACCCGCACCCCGTTGACGCTCGCGTCCCCCACATTGATCCGCAAGCCCGCCGGCCCCTGCCCGCTCGCCCCCTGCGTCAGGAATCCAGCCAGCACCGCTACCACAAAGGCGGCAACTTTATTCTTATTCTTCACTTTGTTCCTCTCTTGGCCGCCCCATGCCCCTCGTTTGCCCTATTGGACGCACGCGCGAGAACTCTGTAACCATCCCGTGGCAATGGGTCGCGCCGCCATCCTTGCGTCACTTCCATCTGTCCAATCGCCTTCGCGCGTGGCACACTCCTCCATTCAAGGGCGATGCACTCGAAATCCCAATCCGGAGACGAACGAATGCTTCCACTCAGACCTGAATCCAAACTTTCCTCCTCTCGCTTGATCGCGCGCACCCTCCTCTTCGCCCTCATCCTCTTCGCCATCGTCGCCGCCGCTCCCATCGCCTCCGCCCAAAAAATCGAACTCTCCGTCGACGTCTCCCGCTCCGGCCCCCAAATCTCACGCAACCTCTTCGGCCAATTCGCCGAGCATCTCGGCCACGGCATCTACGACGGCATCTGGGTCGGCCCTGGCTCCCCAATCCCCAATACGCGCGGCATCCGCAACGACGTCGTCGCCGCACTCCGCGCCATCCAGGTCCCCAACGTCCGCTGGCCCGGCGGCTGCTTCGCCGACGAATACCACTGGCGCAACGGCATCGGCCCGCAGCGCGTCGTCACTCTCAATCCCAATTGGGGTGGCGTGATCGAGCCCAACACCTTCGGCACGCACGAATTCATGGATTTCCTCAATCAGATCGGCGCCGAGGCCTACGTCTCCGTCAACGTTGGCTCCGGCACGCCTCGCGAAGCCGCCGAATGGCTCGAGTACATGACCGCCGCTCAGCCCACCACTTTGCAGAAAGAACGCGCCGCCAATGGGCATCCCGATCCCTTTCAAGTCGGTTTTCTCGGGATTGGCAACGAAAGCTGGGGATGCGGCGGAAATATGACGCCCGATTACTATCTCGACCAGCTCAAGGTCTACAGCCACTTCGTCCGCAACTTCAATCCCGCGCAGCAGGAAAAATCACGCATGGTGAAAATCGCGGTCGGTCCCGGCGGCGGCGACGCCGAATGGATGGATTGGACCGAAGCCGTTATGAAGGCCTACCAACACCACGATTGGAGCTGGGACATCACCGGCCTTTCCATGCACTCCTACACGGTCGTGCACTGGCCGCCTTCCTATAAATCCGTCGGCTTCGGCGAACCGGAATACAGCCAGATCCTCAAGTCCACCCTCGATATGGACGAGCTCATCCGCAAGCACTCGGCCATCATGGATACCTACGACCCGCAGAAGCGCGTCGCCCTTGTCGTCGACGAATGGGGCGCATGGTACGCGCCGCTGCCCGGCTCGAATCCCGGCTTCCTGGTTCAGCAAAACAGTCTGCGCGACGCCATTCTCGCCGCGCTCAACTTGAATATCTTCGCCCGCCACGCCGATCGCGTCCGCATGGCCAACATCGCGCAGATGATCAACGTCCTTCAAGCGATGGTCATGACCGACAAGGAAAAGATGGTCCTCACTCCCACCTACTACGTCTTCAAAATGTACGTGCCGTTCCATGACGCAACCTTCATCCCCGTCACCTACGACCCCGGCGTCTACACCAATGGCGCCATCACCTTGCCGCGCGTCGACGCTATCGCCGCGAAGGATGCTTCCGGCAAGCTCTGGCTCGAAGTCACCAATGTCGATCCCGAGCAGCCCGCCGAAATCGAAATCAGCCTCGCTGGCACCGCGGCGAAATCGGCCGAAGGCCAGACGCTCATCGCTCCCAAGGTCGACAGTGTCAACACCTTCGACGCCCCCGACACCGTCGTCCCCAAGCCTATCTCGGCCAAGCTCGAAGCCGGTAGGCTCACCCTGCACATCGCCCCCAAATCCGTCACCGTCCTCTCCCTCGCCCAATAACGCACCATGCCCGGGCCTTCAAAGATTCGAATCATGCTCCTGATCGCCGTTGGAGCACTCCTCGCTGCCTTTGTCCTCGTCATTGCAGCCGTTCGTACCAGCAGGCCCCCGGCCGAAGCGAGACTGATCCGCAATTTCTACGAACATCGCAGCGACTATGAGCGGCTGCGCGACATGCTCGTGGCCGATCCAGAAGTCGTTCGCGTCGCTGATTGGGGCGTTGAAACGGTGCATTCGGGCATCGTTCATCCGCCGCAGGGAGGGTTCCCTTCGGACCGCTACCGCGAATACCTCGCCCGACTGCAGGAGATGGGCGCGAAGTGGGCATTCCGTGATCGCGGAGCGAGCCCCGACGAAGTAGGCGTCGGCATGTGGGCCAGCGGCTTCGCGGGAGATACCCGGCACATTGAGATCTGCTGGTTGAAACAGGAGCCGACAAATCAGGTCTCGAGTCTCGATGCCTTCTACAAAATGCCCAAGCCCCGAAAGCCTGTCTTCAGACACATCGATAGCGATTGGTATCTTTGGGCCGATTGGTAGCTCGACTCCCGCCAGCGCCGCCAAATAGGCCGAGGGCCAGACTTTCACCGCTCCCAAGGTCGATGGCGTCAACACCTTCGACGCGCCCGAGCGGCGCAAGCCCAGAGGCAATTATTTTGTTTTGAGCTGGAATTCTGGCATGTCGAATTGCCACAACAAAAAGCTCGACTGGTCGGCCAGCGTTTCCTGAAACTGTGCTTCCGTGCCGCCCATGAGACCGTGACCGCCGCGGTAACTGACCCGCAGCAGCACAGGCTTGCCGCTGGAAGTCGCGGCCTGGAGACGTGCCGCCATCTTGTCCATTTGCCACGGGTCCACTCGCGGGTCGTTGGCGCCGGTCATAAGCAAGACTGCCGGATAAGGCGTGTGATCTTTGATATGGGCGTAGGCGCTCATGGCATAGAGGGCCTCGAAGCCTGCCTTGGTGTTCACGCTGCCAAACTCGGGAATATTATCCACGCCGTTCTCACCGGTCTCGAAGCGCAGCGCGTCCGATAATCCGACCGAGTCAATGGCCGCGGCAAAAAGGTCCGGCCGCGAAGTAATCGCCCGGCCAATCAGAATGCCGCCAGCGCTCGTGCCTGTGCCAGCCAAGCGCGCAGGCGACGTGTACTTGCGTTGGATTAAATATTGGGCGCAAGCGATGAAATCCCGCCAGGTATTGGGTTTGGTCGGCCCTTTGCCCGCCAGGTGCCACTCCTCGCCATATTCTCCGCCGCCGCGCACATGGCAGACCGCATATATCCCGCCCTGTTCATACCACGGGAGGTCCAACGCGGGATCGAAGTGGGGAGGGTGCGATACAAGGCCGTACGCGCCGTAGCCACTCAGCAGCGTAGGATTCGACCCATCCTGCTTCACGCCCTTTGGGTAAACGATGGAAAGCGGTACCAAAGTGCCGTCGTAGCTGCGCACTTTGACCTCGGTCGATTCAATATTGGTGGGGTTATCGTAAGGACCGGTCGGCTGAAGTTCGGTATTGGCCACCCGCGTGGTCTCAGGATCGTAGGCATAAACACTATCCGCTCTAGTCCAGGACCCAATCCCGAGCAGCGCACCGGGCAGGCTGGGATTCGTTTCTACCATGAAAACGGTCCCCCTAAACGGCAGAGCGATCTCCTGCGCTTGAGGCTTCGGGCCATAGGGAACGCGCAATACACGGCCGATGCCGCCGTCCAACAACTGCACGTAGAGTGCATCCTGGGCGACGTTTATCCCCGTGACCACCGCTCGGCTCGCCGGAACGATGGTTTCGGCCGACGCTAGGTCGGGCTTGGCCGCGCTGGTGCGAATAACTTTGTAGCGCGAAGCATTCTTGTAGGTCAGCACGTAGAGATCATCGCCATGCACCTCGACGTTGCTTACATCGTCAGAAAAATCCGCGAACTTGCGCCACGCTGTGTCCGTTTTTCCCAGATCGGCCGCCGCCTCGATGTAAAACGAGCTGTTCCCCGAGACGCCGCTGTGGATTGTTCCGATTGCGTACGCGGAATCCAGCGGGATAGCCACAGACGGAATGTACCGCCGGTCGACCTGAATCGCCGGCACCACGCCGTAACCAAACACGGCCGGGTCCTTCGAGGGGTCTGTTCCTAGGACGTGCAGGTAGACGCGAGACTTTTCATCGGCCTCATTCGCCGGCGCGCCAGGAGGCAGATTCCACGGCCGCCCATACACAAACGACCGATTACCCGGGAGCCAGCTTGGCGAGCTTACCGTTACCCAGTAGACATCGTGGATCACGTCCTGAGTCTCGTGGCCCGAAGAGATTTCGAAGACATGAATCTCCGTCAACTCTGACCCGCCCGCGGCAATGCCGACGGCGACGTACTTGCCGTCTTGCGAAGGCAAGGAACCCACTATTGTGTTGGCGCCCTTGCTTTGAATCGCAGTGGCCAGCTTGATCTTCTCGGGGTTGACCAGAAGCTTGTCCTCCCCGTTGAGCCCCTGGCGCAGGTAGAGCTTGGAAACGTTCTCGGTAGGCAGACGCTTCAGGATAAGGTACAAGTCCCCCGGCAGCCGCGTCCCTTGAACTTGGGGTACGGCCTGATCGAGCTGCCGGATGCGCTCGAGAAGCTTTTCGCGTCCGGGAATGCTCGCGAGCTGCGCGTGGGTGTAATCGTTCTGGGCCTTCATCCACGCCTGCACCTCCGGGTCTTTCAGGTTTTCCATGTAGCGATAATTGTCGACGATCTTCGTGCCATGGTAGTCGTCCGTTACCGGGCGCACCGGCGCGACCGGCTGTTTCATCGACGCCACGCTCGGAGTTTGAGTGTAACAAATTGACGCGCCCAGCACGGTCAGTGCGAAGACCGCTGCGAAGAAGAATGAAGTTCGGATTCTCATTGTTTCCCCGCCTTCGGTTGAAACGCCGGGTCGTCGCTTCGGCTACGGTTTCCAGTTCACTTCCACAGTGGTGATATACGGATTATTCTTCCTCGCTGCAATTTCATTGTTTCTCGAGGTCTGCGTCGCGGCCAACGATTGTGGCTTGCTGCAGGTTGCGGTCTGAATTTGTACCTGCGGGTGAGCGGCCTGAAGCATCTTCTGAAAAGTCGGCGCTGGAGCGCTCGCCGGACCGGCGGCAAAAACGGGGCTCACGTAGTAATTCGAGCGCGCTGCCTCGGAAGGAGCGTGTGGAAGGCTGCCTATCGTATAGCAGTAGGAATATTTCTGCCCGCTTGTGTCTGTGGCCGCTGAGTTTCCTGATATCGGAACTCCTGCGGCATCCACCCGGCTTGCCGAACTCGTTGCCGGTCGTTGCGCAGCCATCGCCCTTTCGTACGCCGTCTGCGCGGCTGAGGAAGGAGGCGTCGCCGGTTTCGCTTCCGAGGATTTATCCGCTGTAGCCAGCATCCCGGGCTTCCAACCGGTTTCGACGAACTTCACCTGTGCGAAGCGGCTGTGCAGCAGGTCGCGCGCGCCCGCAAGATCTCCTTCCCCCGCTCCACCCTGGCAATACACTGGGTAAGACGAAGACGAGTGGTAACCGTACTGCTTCTGGATGTACGCGAGAAATGTCGTTTTCAACTCACCGATTGCGCGTGCGTTCGCGGCGACGCTCGACGGATCCGGTTCCGGGCCCGCTCTCGCCAAGGGCACATCAATTTGGAAGTCGCCCGAGAGATAAAGGGGCGACTGCGAGACGTCTGAGTAGCACAGCACCCACTGGCCCGTGCCACTCCCTTGGCCTGGGGCGACGCCCTTATTACTAACCGGCCCAGGTTCGGGACCCCTGTAGACCCAGCCGGTTTCTTTGACGATAGGACCGCCGGAGCTCGCTGACTTTTTCCAGGTGTTCAAAGTTGCTTGCGCCGCGGCCGCCGACTCAGCGATGCAACGAACAGCCTGGGCGGGCTTCGGATCGATGTGGGCAGCGACGTAATTGCCGAATGCTACCACCCACTTTCCATCCTCGCCCGGGCTTGCCTTACTTGCATCGAACATGGCACTCACATAGAGGTTCTTTCCGATAACTGCCCAGCACATCCCTTGCTTGCCGTTGCCGGTCTGCGGCAGTGGCTGGCCCGGAGCAGGATCAGCGCCTGCGTTCGTCGCCGAGGCGCCAATCGGCGCGTGATCCTGGAGCCTGACTTGGCCGCTCAACATTTCCTTCACGCTTGGTTCTGCCGCGCCGGCCGGAGCCGTCTGGGTCGGCTTCCAGCTCACCTGCACCACGTCTTCGTTGCGCTCCTTCCAAAGGGTAACGTTGCGGGAGAGAACCTGTTGCTGCTTGTCGGGAGCGGCCGACAGTTGGTTGCAATCCACCTCGAAAGACTTGGCGTCAACGGGAATGTGGTAGGTCTGGCGCACATAGGCGCTCCACCAGAGTCTTGTCCAGCCGTACGACGCGGTCGCGGAGAATACTCCGGTGGTGTAGTCGGTCTGCCGGGCCGCGCCCGGGAACTTATAGTACGAGTAGCAGTAGTAAGGCGTACCCGAATCCGAGGGAGCAGTGGCCCCAGGCGTAGCCGTCTCGGCATTCTTCCAGCCGGTATCAACATGTCTATAGCCGCTATAGCCTGTTGTGAGGTCGCGTTGTTTGAGCCTCTCCGCATCTGCTTGCGAGTATTGGTAGACGCAGCTAACCGATCCGCCTGCAGCATGGTATTTCGCGGTAAGAAAGTTGCTGAACGCATGCGCGAGTTTGTCCAGCGCGGGGCCGGCCGATTTAAAGTCAAAAGGGCCGTTCACATCACTGACGTAGTAGGTCAACACCCCCGCAGCGGACGTAGGCAACGTACATACAAAATACGTTTCGCCAGCGTGAGTGGCAGCCTGTTGGGCTCTTGCGGGAGCATGCGCGGCGCTGGGCGGGGGCAGTGGATGCGCCATTGCGGGCGCGCTGAAAGATAGCGCGGCAAGTATCGTTGCCGCGAAGAAAAACACCTGAAACACGACCCTGCTCACCGGTGTACCTTTGCCTCTGGACAACACGGATTTCCTCCTTCCCGAAAGATCTTTAGTTGTTGGCTGCTGACGACTCCGCTCCGCCTTCTGGAAGTTTGCAGATCGCTAGCTTGGGTCCCATCTCGACCGAAGTTTCCGATTTGGACCTCCAGTTCGCGCACGATAATCTCTTCTGCGCTCCAACACAATGAATTCGTGGTCAGAGCTGGCAGGAGGAGACGCCAGGCGCACACTCGTGCTTCGATCATTCCGCACCCGCCTCTACGTATGCCCCTTCAAATTTGAGACTCGCTTTCGGGGCGCGCCTTTCGCGGCCCTTTGGAGTGCGGTAGCTTGCTACCGCTTTGTGTCCCCGCTCAGCATCGAGGGAACTGCTACTCGGCGAAGCTTGCTTCGCCGTCTCGCGCTTCGTTTCCCAACCCTCCTCTTGAGATTTGGAATTTTTTCTTCTGCGTCCTCCGCGCCTCTGCGGTAGCCTTCAGGTTCCGTCTTTGGCTCTTTGAAATTGAAATTCCCAAATCCGAAATCGCCTTTGCCTCATCTGCGTTTATCTGTCTTCAGCTGTGGTTCCAAAAGGCTTTGCTTTTCCATCCCCGAACCTTTCTCGACTTTTTTCGTTTTTCCTCAATTCCTGATCACAAATCGCGATTTCATAAACCACGTCTGCTCAGCGACTTGCAGACTTGGAGCACACGTGTCAAGTTGCCACGCATGATAAAATACCGTTCAGAAGGAAAGATGAAGGATTAAGGCACAAATCGGATGCTCCGGCGACCTCCTCCTCCCAACCGCCGGGCGCTCCCCATCCAATTTCTAATCTATACACTGAAGATTAGAAATCGCCGCAACCCTAAACGAATCAGCCACTTACGTTTTTCTAATCTATACAGCCTCCCGGCCCTTATTTTGTATAGATTAGGCGGCTTTGTTTCGCTTCTCGTCCTTCGACACGTCGTAACAGTCGAATCGCACGCGAACCCTGGAATCCCTTTCAGCTCCCGACGCATCTATCTTCGGTCGATTGTGCCGCGCAGGCTGCCTCGAAAGATGACGCTCGCGCGACCGCTTTCCGCCGCTGATTTGACAATGGCGGGTGCCATCGATAAAATTGCTCATTTTGGGTGGGATGAAATATGCCGTCTGGGAAGTCAACGATGGATAAGAAGCGCCTCGACTACTACAAGAAGAAACTCGTCGCGCGCAGGGACGAGCTCGTGCGCGGTATCGCGCGCACGGAACAGGAAGGCCGCGAGGCCGACGAAGATCCCACAGTGGATCTCGCCGACAAGGCTGCGAACTCCTACACCAAGGAGTTTCTCTTCGGCCAGACTCACAACGACCGCTCGCTCTTGCAGCTCGTGGACGACGCGCTCGAGAGGATTCGCGAGAATTCCTTTGGCGAATGCATCTCCTGCCACCAGGAGCTGCAGCAAAAGCGCCTCGAAGCCGTACCCTGGACCCGCTACTGCATCACCTGCCAGGAAAAGAAGGAACAGGGCCTGCTCTAAGCCGCCCGCAGGCCCGTACAGTCCAGCTCGGCCGTCCGTATTTCTACGATCTTCTCTGCCCGGATGCTTTGAAGTAGCCTCGCGCGCGATTCCTCCCGAATCTGCGATGGTCATTCGGACCGCGCTCGACGCTCTCGCCTCGGTGCTCTTTCCGGCGCCGTGCCGGATCTGCGGAACCATCCTCACCAACGCGAGTCGAATCCCGATTTGCCTGTCCTGCCTCGACGGCTTCTACCGCCTCTCCGAACCGATGTGCCAGTGCTGCGGTCGCCCGTTCATCTCCGCCGTTGCCTCTGACGCTGCGCATCCCCTCTGCCGCCTCTGCCGCGTCCAGTTCTTCGCCTTCCAGCGCGCCCGGAGCTACGCGGTCTACGACGACGCGCTTTCCAGCGCCGTCGTGCTGCTGAAATACGAAGGCGTCCGGCGCCTCGGCGACTGGTTTGCCGCGCGCCTCGCGGAAACGCTGTCGCACGATCCCGAAGCCATGCGCGCCGAACTTGTCGTCCCGGTTCCCCTGCATCCTGACCGCCTTCGCGAGCGCGGCTACAACCAGGCAGAGATGATCGCCAAGCCACTCGCGCGCAAAATTGGCATCCCGTTCGGCTCCTATCTCCTCGTTCGAACCAGGCCGCGCCCGTCGCAGCTTGTCCTCTCCCGCACCGAGCGCTGGACCTCGGTCCGTGGCGCCTACGCGACCCGGGAAGGGGCCAGAGTTGACAACCTCCGTATCCTGCTGGTAGATGATGTATTGACGACCGGCGCGACACTGGATTCCTGCTCTCGGGCTCTCCTGAAGGCTGGAGCAGCCTCTATTTTTGGAGCGACTGTCGCGCGCGTTGTTCCCGGCTGGGTTGCACCGGCCGTGAGGCCTCCGGCGGCGCGGTTACGAAAAGAAACCGCCGGGCACCAACCAGCATCTGTTAGGCAGGGGGTTGTCGGAGCGGCGAAAGAGGGCAAAGCAAATGGACAACCGGCTTAAGGGCGGCTTACGTCCGCGGCCCAACGTAGGGCTGAGCGCCGTTGCGCCCGAGCACGTTGTCCAGAGCTCGGCCAGTGCTCCCGCGGCCCGGCCGTCTGTGATGCAGGCGCCGGTCCTGGTTCTGAACGCCACCTTCGAACCGATCAATGTGACCGCCGTACGCAGGGCCCTCGTCCTTATGTTGAAGGGCGTCGCCCAGGCCGAAGAGACGAACCACACCGAGGTTCACTCCACTTCGAAGTCCGTGCAGGTTCCCTCGGTGATCCGCCTGCTCTCGTACCGGCACATTCCACAGCAGAGCCGGGCGCTTTCCAGGAAAAATATTCTTCTGCGCGACCGCAATACCTGTCAGTTCTGCGGGAACGCGTTTCCTGCGTCGGAGCTTACCCTCGACCACGTGATGCCTCGCTCGCGCGGCGGCCGCTCCTCGTGGGAAAACTTGGTGGCCTGCTGCTACGCGTGCAACAACAGCAAGGGCGACCGCACACCGGAGGAAGCGGGCCTGAAATTGCAGCGCCGCCCGCGCCCGTTCACGCTTCACACCTCGCGCCAGTTGATGCGCCTGATCGGGCATCGCGACGAGAAATGGCGCAAGTACCTTTTTTACTAGCGTCTACGAGCCGGAATGGCCCGCGCAACTTATTTTTTTCCTGCGGCGCGCAAATCATGCAACCTTTCCCAGCGGCCAGCGTCTAAATAATCAAACACTTCTAGGACACACCCCGGGAAGTGGTACTGGTTCACTCCAGGCCGCTTCCCTTCTTTTTTGCCTTCTAAATCGATTTACTGCCGGAACAGAACTTTCACGCCTCTGCGCCAATTCTCGTTGATTCCGATTCGCGTCACGTGAATTTCGGGCGAGAGATACTTCAGCAGCGTGTCCGTCGACGCGTGGAAGCGCAGTCCCGGCGCGACCAGCCACACGAGCGGCGGTTCCGCGCTGAGCGCGAGTCCTGCGAAGTAGCCGTGAAGCCGGAAGTCTCCCGCGAGCTGATGGCGGCGCACGCGCAGCCAGTAATCGACAGCCTGCATCGGCAACTGGATATTCTCAGTCGCCTTCAACTCGATAATCACGAGGCGGCCTCGCAGCGTCACGCCGAGCACATCGAGCACGCCACGATCGCCCGCCGCAAGCGCAGGCACTTCCGAGTACAAGTAGCGTGGGTCGAGCTGCGCATCGATTCGCGCGGGTTCCTCCATCACGAGCGTTTCGAGCCAGCGCTCAGGAGCCGCGCGATAGAGCGGATGATTGGTTTCCGTGGCGAGCGAGTGGCGGTGCAGATCCAGGTCGCGCGCCAGGCGTTCGAGGCGTGGCTGCGTTCTTTCGGTGAGCCGGTCGCGCGAGTCGCCGATGCCAAAAGTGATTCCGTCGCGGCGCCAGCGCGCGAATTCCAGGCCGCGAAAGCACATCGCCACCTCGTGCGTGCCCGCGACGGGGCGAGCGGCCATGTTCTGCGCGAGCTCCGATCCGGCAGGAGCAAGCGCACGGACGCGGGCGATGGCGTCCCGCGCAGCGGCCAAATCGGATTCGACCTCGCGGCGCTGCGCGAGCCAGCTTTCGAGGTTTCCTACATCAGCGGGATCGGTCTTGCAGACCTTGCCCTCGCGTTCGTCGAACTCGAAGACCTCAAGCCGCGCATGTGCCGCGATGCCGAGGGAGCGCTCGCGGATGAAGCGGCTGGTTCCTTCGGGGACGAACACGCGGAGTCCTTCCACCGTGCGCCGCTGGGCGTGGCTGCGGCACCAATCGAGCCAGAGAATGCCAAACGTGAGAATTCCTTCGATGGATGCGGAGCTCTCGCCAGGCGAAGCCGCGATGAGCGCGTGCTCACGGCTGCCTTCGTGCATGCGCCCGCGAATGTAGACGCCAGAGAAGGAGTGCTCGAGATCGGGCGACGCAGAAAGGAAGTCGACCGAGGAATCGGGAAAGCGCTCCGCGAGGAAGCGGCTGAAGCGCGCGCGAAACTGTTCGCGCGTAACGCGTCCCGCGGCGCGCGGCGAATCCGTGCGGAGGAATTCGAGGCGTCCAGGCCGCGAACGGCCGAACCGTTGGACCTCCAGGACGAGCCGCTCGGGCGATTGCTCCCGCACGCGAAGGACGCGGCGCGCGAGGTTTCGCTCATCGGACCAGAGATGCACGAGAGCGGATTTTCCGCTGCGGCGCACTTCGTAATGGAGAGCGGAGAGGCCGGCCAGCCATTCGCCGTCTTCGCGTACTTCCACAGCGCCGGAGGCCGCAAGATTCTGCAAGGCGCGGTCGAGATCGGCCCAATCGTTCATAGACAACGGTCCTTCGTTTAGAGACAGCCGTTCGAGCCCTACTGCAAAACCAAGCCGATGATGCGGAAGGAAGGATACGCCTGATTCCATTCCGCGGGAATATGTTCCAGCGTGATTTGAAAGTCGCGCGTGCCGCCTGGAGGAACCGGGCTATTCTTGCGCGTAACCAACTGCTCGGTGTCGCGCAGGATGACCTGTTTGAACGGGTCGTGAAACTCCATCGTCACGGTCAAGGCAGCGATGGAACGGTTGCCGGTGTTCGACAGCGTTCCGGCCACATAGATGAATTCCTGATTGAGAAGATTCTTGGCGCGCGCCATTTGAGGATTATCGAAGTGAATGCTGGGCGCATAGGCCTGCTCTTCGGGACCGAAGGGCAGCTTGGCTGTTGCGACGGCGACATCTCGCGAGTGAGAGTAGCGCGACACAACCACCGCGGCTGCAGCCACGATGAAAACGACAATCAAGCCTGCGATAAAGGACGCGGGGAACCGGCTTCGGTCGTCGCGCTGAGGTATGGGTTCAGGGTCCATGAATGGCGATCTCTTTAGCGGCCAAACGACAGGCGAAGAATCAGGGCCTCGGGCAAGCCGCCTGCTTCCATGCGCTTCTGCACAGCCTCTATGTTATAGGGAACGCGCCAGAACTCGACGGAATTGTTGGGGAGGTCGGCAATGGCGAAGGCAGCGCGCGAATTGCCGTCGCGAGGCTGGCCGATGGAGCCGGGATTGAGCAGGTAGGTGGTGCCAGTCTGAATCGCGAGGTTGGAAAACGGGCTGTCTCCCGCGGGCTTGAAATGCAGTGCTTCGACACGCTCGTCGTGGAGTGTGAAGGCACCCTGGAGGTGCGTGTGACCGAAGAAGGTCACGGGAGACGGAGCTTCCAGAAGGCTATCGAGCGCTTGCGCGGGAGAGAACACATATTCGTCCTCGTCGCGAAATGCGCCATGGACCATGTGGAATCCGTCGACGGCGAGAGGGCCCGTGGGCAGGTGTTCGAGCCATTCGCGATTCTCGGGGCGTAGGCGCTCGCGCGTCCAAAGAGCGGCTGCGCGGGCCACGGGATTGAAATCGTCAGCGTTTGCCGCGCCGCTGACGGCTTTGTCGTGGTTTCCGCGAATGGTGACGGCGTCGATGGAGCGAATGCGGTCGATCACTTCGTTCGGGTCGGGACCGTAGCCAACAACATCGCCCAGGCAGACAGCTTTCTCCCAGCGACCCTTGGCCGCATCGAGAGCGGCCTCGAGCGCCGTGAGATTGGCGTGTATATCGCTGAGGATCAAGTAGCGCATGGCGACGCCCCCGCGAGAGGGCGAATTATAGTCAAACCGGGGTCCGGTTGCACGCAATGGCGTAAGGCTGGAGGCTAGCGAATCAGCATGCAGTCGCCATAGCTGTAAAAGCGGTACCCGGCCTGGACGGCGTGCTGGTAGGCACGCAGGATGTTTTCGCGTCCGGCAAAGGCTGCGACGAGAGCCAGGAGGCTCGAGCGAGGAAGATGGAAATTAGTGAGCAACTGGCTCACAACTCGAAATGGTTTGCCGGGGAAGAGAAATATTTCAGCTTCGTACTTCCCGGGAGCGATCAGCGACGAGGCATCGGCGTTCTTTTCGGCGCAGTCTTCGAGCGCACGCACAACTGTGGTTCCGACGGCGAGAACAGGCCGCTTGTCCCGGCAGGCGCGATTGATGGCTGAAGCCGCGGCTTCGGGAATTTCGTAAGACTCCTTGTGAATTTTGTGTTCCTCCAGCTTCTCGGTGCGAACGGGCTCGAATGTTCCGAGGCCCACGTCGAGAGTGATCTCCGCAATTTCGATGTCTCGCGCGCGAAGCCGGTCGAGAATCTCGGGCGTGAAGTGGAGACCGGCAGTGGGTGCGGCGACGGCAGTTCCGGAGCGCGCATAGACCGTCTGATAGCGCTCACGGTCAAGAGGCTCGTCGTCGCGCTTGATGTAGGGCGGCAAAGGGATATGACCCAAGTGCGCAAGGGCATTGTGGAAGCCGTTCGCTGACTGGAAGCGGAGAATGCGGACGCCGTAAGGGCCGCGGCCTTCGACTTGGGCCTCCAGCTCGCCCTCGCCGAATATGATGCGCTCGCCGACGGGAATCTTGCGACCGGGCCGGACCAAAGTCTCCCAGACATCCGGAGCAACCTGGCGCACAAGCAGGACTTCGATTTGCGACTGAAGGTACTCACCGCGAGCAGGATTGTGGCGGCCAAGCGGTTCCGCATGGATGCCGCCCCTGCGGCCAAAGAGCCGGGCGGGCACAACTCGCGCGTTGTTTAGAACAACTAACTCATTGCCTTGCAGCAGATCCGGGAACTCGCGAAAGTGGCGATCCTGCCAATCGCCCGACTTGCGATCGAGGAGCAACATGCGCGAAGCGTCGCGTTCGGCCAGCGGTCGCTGCGCAATGCGGTCGGCCGGCAAATCGTATTCGAAGTCGCTCAGGTTCATTTGCGTATGCGCCGAATGCAGTCGAACACATTGGCACGACCGGTTCAAGTGTGCTAAGAGAACTGAACTGCGTATCCATCGCTCAGTGGAGCGTGCGCAGGAGCTTCGCTTCATTGCAGCGGATCGGCCAAGCTGTTCGTTTTCACGAGGCATCCGAAAGTGGCTGAAGGCTCGGTGGTGATCAGTTCGCGCGGCGTCGAGCGCCTGCGCGCCGGCCATTTGTGGATCTACCGCAGCGACGTCCGTTCCGCACAGGCGGAGCCGGGCGCGATCGTGCGGCTGACCGACGAGCGCGGGCGGTTTCAGGGCCGCGCTTTTTACAGCGACAAATCCCAGATCGCCATCCGGCTGCTGACGGCCCAGGATGTGCCGGTGGACCGCGCTTTTCTAACCGAGCGAATTCGCCGAGCGGTGGAGTTCCGGAAGAGCATCGTCGAGAACACGGACGCCTACCGGTTGCTGTACGGGGAGGCGGACCTGCTTTCATCGCTCGTAATCGATCGCTACGGGGACTATCTGGTGCTGCAGACGCTGAGTCAGGGAACGGAGCGTCACAAGGAGCTGTTCGTCGAGATTCTGGTGGAACTGCTTTCGCCCAAGGGGATTTTGGAGCGCAACGATCCGAAGGTACGGCTGCTTGAGGCGCTGGACCAGCGGGTGAGCGTTCTCCATGGCTCGATCCCGGATGAGATCACGGCGAAAGAGAACGGTATCTCGTTCGTCTACGACCTCCAGAAGGGTCAGAAGACCGGAGCGTTCCTTGACCAACGCGAGAACCATGCCGCGGCGCGGCGCTACTGCTCCGGCGAGGTCCTCGACTGCTTCAGCTACCACGGCGGCTTCGCGCTGACCATCGCGGATAAGTGCGAACACGTCGAGGGCATTGATATGGCGCCCGCTGCGGTGGCGGCGGCGAAGCGAAACCAAGAACTGAACGGGGTCTCGAATGCGCACTTTCGGGAAGGGAACACATTCGACGTCCTGAAGGCATACGACGAGGCGGGACGGCGATTCCGGATGGTGATTCTCGATCCGCCGGCGTTTGCAAAAAACCGGGATAGCGTCGAGGCGGCCCACCGGGGCTACAAAGAGATCAATTTCCGGGCCCTAAGGATTTTGGAGCCCGGGGGCTTCCTGATTACTTGCTCCTGCTCCTACCACGTGTCGGAGGCCCTGTTCCTACAAATCCTCGCGGAAGCCGCGAACGACGCGCACAAGCCTTTAGCCGTGGTTGAGAGGCGGACGCAGGCCAAAGACCATCCGATTCTGTTGACGATGCCAGAGACGCACTATCTTAAGTGCTTGATTCTAAGAGTCTTATCATAGTTTGTGGGTGACGGAGGGGATGGGATCGGTGTCTTCAGAAAGGACTTGACATTATGACACGCAGATTATATTATTTGCATGCGCTAATGTGGCGCAACATTTCAAGAGGAGAGGCACCATGAACGCGATTACCCGCTGGGACCCGTTCCGCAACCTTTCGACGTTGCAGGATCAGGTCAACCGGCTGTTTGACACCTCGTTTAAGGGCAATGCCGACAATTCCGCTCTGACGACCTGGGCTCCGGCCGTGGACATCTACGAGACGGAGAACGAGTTGGTCATCAAGGCGGATTTGCCGGACGTGGCGGAGAAGGACATCGACGTCCGGGTCGAGAACAACATGTTGACGGTGCGCGGCGAGCGCAAGTTCGAAGAGAGCGTGAAGGAAGACAATTACCTCCGCGTGGAGCGGGCGTATGGCTCCTTCAGCCGTAGCTTCAGCTTGCCGACCACAGTCGACACGGAAGCCATCAAGGCGAGCTACAAGAATGGCGTCTTGAGCGTGGAGCTTCCGAAGCGAGCGGAGTCGAAGCCGAAGCAGGTGAAGATCAACGTATCGAACGGCCGCAACTAAGGCGTGAAGTGGCCGAGAGAGAGGGGCCGTCGCGCAGGCGGCCCCTTTTTTCTGAGATAGATTTTTTCTAAGGGCAGAAAGTGAGAAAATTCGGACATGCTCCGACTCGATAAATTAACGGTAAAGGCCCAGGAGGCTCTTCAGGGAGCCCAGGAAATGGCTGCGCGTTCGGGCCAGCAGCAAATCGAGCCGCTGCACTTGCTTTGGGCTTTGACGGCGCAGGGCGACGGGGTGGTGCCGCCGCTGCTCGAGAAGCTGGGTGTCTCGCCGGTGAGGCTTGCGGGCGAGGTCGAGAAGCAGGTGGAGCGGTTGCCGAAGGTGTCGGGCGTCTCTGACCAGTTCCTGAGCCGCGCGTCGAACGACGTGCTGCAACATGCGTTTGACGAAGCGCAGCGGCTGAAGGACGAGTACGTTTCGACCGAGCACATTCTGCTGGCGATCGCGGCGGCGGACAAAGACCCGGCGGGGCAGCTGCTCGCGCGTCAGGGCGCGGGGCACGACGCGATTCTGCAGGCGATGACATCGATTCGAGGGAGCCATCGGGTGACGTCGCAGAATCCCGAGGCGACATATCGCGCGCTGGAGCAGTATGCGCGCGACCTGACGGAATTGGCGCGGCGCGGGAAGCTGGATCCGGTAATCGGGCGCGACGAAGAGATTCGGCGCGTGATGCAGATTCTGGCGCGGCGGACGAAGAACAATCCGGTGCTGATTGGCGAGCCGGGCGTGGGGAAAACGGCGATCGTCGAGGGATTGGCGCAACGCATCGTGGCGGGCGACGTTCCCGAAGTGTTGAAGCCGAAGCGCCTCGTGGCGCTGGATTTGGCGTCGATGGTCGCGGGCGCAAAGTACCGCGGAGAATTCGAAGACCGGCTGAAGGCTGTCCTGAAGGAAGTGACGGAATCCGAGGGGCAGGTCATTCTGTTCATCGACGAGCTGCACACGCTGGTGGGAGCGGGCGCGGCGGAAGGCGCGATGGACGCGTCGAACATGCTGAAGCCGGCGCTGGCGCGAGGCGAGCTGCGTGCAATCGGCGCGACGACGCTGAATGAATACAGGAAATACATCGAGAAGGATCCGGCGCTCGAACGGCGGTTCCAGCCGGTGTTCATTGGGGAACCGTCGATTGAGGATACGATCGCGATTCTGCGCGGGCTGAAGGAACGGTACGAAGTGCATCACGGCGTGCGCATCAAGGATGCCGCGATTGTGGCGGCGGCGATGCTGTCGCAGCGGTACATCACTGACAGGTTTTTGCCGGACAAGGCCATCGACCTGGTTGACGAGGCGGCTGCGGGGCTGAGGATGGAAATCGACTCGCTGCCGACTGAAATCGACGAGATCGAGCGGCGGATCATGCAGCTCGAAATCGAGCGGCAGGCGCTGAAGAAGGAATCGGATGAGCATTCGCGCGGGCGGCTGCAGCAAATCGAGAAGGAGCTGAGCACGCTGCGCGAGCAATCGAACGCGCTGAAGGCGCGGTGGCAGACGGAGAAGGACGCGATTGGGCGCATCCGCAAGCAGAAGGAGCTGATGGAGCAGCTGAGGGCGGAGGAGCAGCGCTACGAGCGCGCCGGCGACCTCTCGCGCGTGGCGGAAATCCGCTACGGGAAGCTTTCGGCGGCGGAAAAGGAATTGAAGAAGGCGCAAGACCACCTTGCGGAGCTGCAAAAAGAGCATCCGATGTTGAAGGAAGAGGTGGGCGAGGAAGAAATCGCGAAGATCGTGAGCAAATGGACCGGCATTCCCGTGGGGCGACTGCTCGAGGGAGAAATCGAGAAGCTGGTGCACATGGAGGAGAGGCTGCGGCAGCGCGTCGTGGGGCAGGATGCGGCGCTGGCGAGCGTCTCGAACGCGATTCGGCGCAGCCGCTCCGGATTGAGCGACCCGAACAAGCCGATTGGGTCGTTTCTGTTCCTGGGGCCCACGGGCGTCGGGAAGACGGAGTTGGCGCGCGCGCTGGCTGAGTTCCTGTTTGACGACGAGCGCGCGATGGTGCGGCTCGATATGTCCGAGTACATGGAGAAGCATTCCGTGGCGAGGATGATTGGAGCGCCGCCGGGATATGTGGGATACGAAGAGGGCGGGCAACTGACGGAGCAGGTGCGTCGGCGGCCGTATTCCGTGGTGCTGCTCGACGAAATCGAGAAGGCGCATCCGGATGTGTTCAACGTGCTGCTGCAGATTCTGGAGGATGGGCGCCTGACGGACGGGAAGGGGCGGACGGTCGACTTCAGGAACACGGTGGTGATCATGACGTCGAACGTCGGCTCGACGGCGATTTTTGAGCTGGCGGAGAAGGACCCGAAGAAGGCTCGCGCGGAGGCGATGAGCGCGCTGCGCGAGCTGTTCCGGCCGGAGTTCCTGAACCGCATCGACGACATCGTGATGTTCCGGACGCTGGGGAAGGAGCAGATCGAGAAGATTGTCGACCTGCAGCTGGAGCACGTGACGAAGCGGCTGGCGGAGCGGAAGGTGGCGATCCGTCTCACGGCTGGGGCAAAGGCCCTGCTGCTGCGCGAAGGGTATGACGCGGCGTATGGCGCGCGTCCGATGAAGCGGGCGATTCAACGGCTGGTCCAAGATCCGCTGGCGCTGAGGATTCTTGACGGCGAAGTTCGTCCTGGCGATACAGTGGTTGTGGATGCGGGGCCGAAGGACGAGGAGATGAAGTTTACGACGGCGGGCGCCAAGGCGGGCGCGGCCTGAGGTACGGGCGAGGGGAAAGACCATGAAAACATTCAAGACGGCGTTCTTGCTTACGGCGCTGACACTGCTGCTCCTGGCGATCGGAGCAGCCTTTGGCGGACGAGGGGGAATGACGATCGCGCTGGGCGTTGCGATTGTGATGAACGGCGTCGCGTATTTCTTCTCGGACAAGATTGCGCTGGCGTCGGCCGGAGCAAAGCCGATCAGCCGCGAGCAGGAGCCGCGGCTTTATGCAGTGATGGAACGGCTGGCTGGCAAGGCGAATCTGCCGATGCCGAAGTTGTACATGATTCCGCAGGCGGCGCCGAATGCGTTTGCGACGGGGCGCAATCCGAGCCACGCGTCGGTGGCGGTGACGCAGGGCCTGATGGAATTGATGAGCGACGATGAGCTGGAAGGCGTAATCGCGCACGAGCTTTCGCACGTGCGCAACTACGACATTCTTACCTCTTCGATTGCGGCAACGATCGCAGGCGCCGTGACCTGGCTGGCCGAGATGGGGCGCTGGGGAATGATCTTCGGCGGCTTCGGCGGCGGCGACAGGGACCGAGAGGGCGGCGGGCTGGCGGCGATTCTGATGCTGTTTCTCGCACCACTGGCGGCGGTGCTGCTGCAACTTGGGATTTCGCGCCAACGCGAGTATCAGGCGGATGCTTCCGGCGCAAAAATGGTGGGGCATCCGTACGGGCTGATCAGCGCGCTAGAAAAGCTCGGCGCATACAACAAGCGGATTCCGATGAATGTGCCTCCCACAACTTCGGCGCTCATGATCGTGGCGCCGTTCTCCGGGGGAAGAATGCTGGCGGGCCTTTTCAGCACGCACCCGCCGCTGGCCGATCGTATTGCCGAGCTGCGCAACATGACCGTGACCAGATAACAATCAGCGAGTACTAGAACCGCTGCAATCGACTCTCGGGTGGTTCCTCAGCTGAATAAGCAGAAAGCATTACGTCCACGTAAAAATTGCAGAGCGGCCCGTGCCTGTCCTAAGGGGCAGGTCCACCCCCAGGCCTGCTAAACCACCGAATCTAAGCAAGATAAGTACTGTCCGGGCGGCCGGTTCGATTTGGTTCCGGGCGTGCTCCTACCGGTCTGTGCAAGGGATTTAACGGAGGAGAGGAAGAAATGAGCGAGGAACGGCAAGAAATGATCGTCCAGGAAGCGACAGCACCCCGTTGGATCGGGATCGTGGTGGTCGCCCTGGCAGTGGTTTCGCTGGTGGCCTTGGGCGCTGGCTGGACTGCTTCGAACCGCTCGAAGGCTCTTGAGCAGAGCTTGCAATCCCAATCCACGCAATTCAAGCAATCAGAAGATGTGCTGGCGCAGCGTCTTGCGAAGGCTGAGGACACGAACGCGCAGCTGCAGGGCGAACTGAGCGTCGTCACGGACAAGATGAAGCTGACGCAGGGCGAGCTGATCCGCGCCCGCAAGCAGGCCGCGCAAATCAAGGACGAGGACGCCAAGCAGCTCTCCGACTTGCAGAACAGCTTGAACGGGCAGCTCGCGACCAAGGCGAGCGTCGACGACGTCAACAAGATTGGGACCGACGTGGACGGCGTCAAGACCGATCTTGAGGGCACGAAGAACAGCCTGAACATGACGCGCGGCGAGTTCGGAACGTTGATCGCGAAGAATCATGACGAGATCGACGAGCTCCGGCGCCTCGGGCAGCGGGATTATTACGAGTTTACGATCAACAAGAAGGGGCAGCGCGAGAAGGTGGGCGACATGATGGTCGAGCTGCGCAGCGTCAACCCGAAGCGGAACCTCTATACGGTGGCGCTCTACGTGGACGATGCCCGCTACGACAAGAAGAATCGCTCTGTGAACGAGCCGATCTACTTCTTCACGCGGAGCAACGGTCATGCCCCCCTGGAGTTCGTCGTGAACCAGGTTGGCAAGGATAAGATCACCGGGTATCTGAGCGTGCCGAAGGCTCAGGCGACGCACGCACAGACGTCCGGAAACTAAGCAGAATCAGCAGCCGAACCCTGGCGGGGAACGGCGCAGGCAAATGGAAAGGGCGCTCGGAAGTTCCGGGCGCCCTTTTTGTTTATTCTGCCTTCTTCAGGGCTCGCATCTTCCGAGTCAGGAATTTCTTCGCGAGCGCCGACAGCTGCTCGTGCTTCAGCTTGCCCTGCTCGTAGAGCTTGATCTTGGCCTTCGCGACTTTGCGGCGACGGTGCTGCCGCTTCTGCGCCAGGTATCCCTTTTCGTGAGCCATTCACTTTCCTCCGATCGCGCAAGAGATTGTAGCTGACCAGGAAAAGCATGCAAGCACTCGCACTGTGATTTCGTTGGCGAGTCCGGTAGCATGTTGCGCGATGCCCCCAATTGCGATCTACGCGAGCCGCGTGCTCACGCCGCAGGACGAGATGACCGACGCCGTCATCCTCGTCGAGGGAGGCCGCATCGTCGCCTTAGGGCATCGCGACCAGGTAACCGTGCCCGAGGGCGCGCTGGATTACGTCGCTGCGGGGATGACCGTAGTGCCCGGCTTTGTGGACATTCACATCCACGGTGCAGGCGGGCACGATGTGATGGAGGCAAACGCCCGCGCTCTCGACCGCGTCACGATGACGGTGGCGCGCCACGGCACCACGTCGATCGTCGCCACGACAGTGACGGCGCCCACCGACGACACATGCAAGAGCCTCGAGGGAATCGCGCGCTACATCCACAAGCGCGAGGCTTCCGAGGAGCCCGGCCACTTGGCTGCGGAGATTCTCGGCATTCATCTCGAGGGCCCATTCATCAGCAAGGCGCAGCGAGGAGTTCATCCGCCGGAATCCATTGCCAAGCCTTCCGCGGAGGTTCTGGGGAAGTTTCTGGAGGCAGCGGAAGGCTTCGTGCGAATGATAACGGTGGCTCCTGAGGTTGCCGGCGGAATCGAATTGGTGACGCAGGCTGCCGAATCAGGCCTCGTCGTGGGCATGGGGCATACGGACGCGACTTACGAACAGGCGATGACTGCGATTCGGGCGGGAGCACATCACGCTGTGCACACTTACAATGCCATGCGCCCGTTTTCGCATCGCGATCCCGGAGTGCTTGCCGCCGTGATGACGGATCCCGAAGTCACCGCCGAAATCATTGCGGACCTCGTTCACGTCGCGCCGCCCGCAATTCAGGTTCTCTTAGGGACGAAGGGCTTCGACACCGTTCTAGCCGTGAGCGATGGAACTGCCGCCACGGGAATGCCAGACGGGCATTACCGCCTCGGCACTATGGAGGTGGAAGTGCGCGACGGTGTTTGCCGGAACTCCGAGGGCAAGCTCGCCGGGAGCACACTGACGCTCGATCGCGCGCTGCGGAATCTGGTCTCCGTAGGTGTTCCTCTTGCGGACGCAGTCCGAATGGCTACCATCCTGCCGGCGCGAAGGCTCGGCCTCGCGGGAAAGAAGGGAATCATCGCCGTGGGTTCGGATGCAGATTTGGTGGTGCTGACGCCGGATCTTCGCGTCGCGGGAGTCATGACGCGCGGCGCGGGCCTGGTGCAGTGAAGTCAGCGCTGGCGCGAGTATGCTGACCTGATTCACCGATCAACGACGATTTGGATTCAGAGGGATGTTGAGCTCTTCGGCGAGCTGATGCGGATCAAAGGGGCTGCAGGAGAAGAAGCGGCCGTCGACCTCGATGGTCGGGACCTTCCGGCGGCCGTCATTGGCGCGGAGGACGGCATCTTCAGCCTCCGGCACCTCGTCGATATTGACTTCGCGAAACGAAACGCCGCGCTCGCGAAGGAATTGCTTGGCGCGCCGGCAATCGCAGCACCAGCACGTGCTGTAAACCGTGATTTCTGCCATTGCCTTTATTGCAGCACAGAACGTCCGAAAGAGAATTTCTCCGCGAGACCGCTGCACTCAACCCGTAACATCGGATGCCGTGGCATCGCGCGGGGATTCAATTTCCGGTCTTCGATGCGGCGTGCAAGCGGGTAACGGCGCGTTCGAGGGCGAGGCCCGCGTGCCGCCAATCCACGTCCGGCGAGCCTGCCTTCGAAAGCTGGCCCTCAGCACGCTGCTTGGCTGCGCGGCACCGCTCAACGTCGATCTCCTCCGCGCGCTCGGAAATCTCGGCCAAAACGATCACGCGATCCGGCAGCACTTCGGCGTATCCCTGCATGACGGTCAGAAAATGAGGCTCGCCATTCTTGCGATAAGTCAGGACGCCAATCCCGAGCTCGGTGAGCAGCGGAGCGTGCCCCGGCAGGATGCCCAGGTAGCCGTCCTTGCCCGGCATCTCGATCCACTTCACGTCTTCGTGAAGGACGAGCCGTTCGGGCGTCACGACTTCGAGTTCGATTTTTTCCGGCAGCATTCGATCGTTTCTCGATTCGCGCGCTACGCGACGGCGGCGATTTTCTCGGCCTTTTCGCGCACCTCTTCGATCGTTCCGACCATGTAAAACGCCTGTTCGGGAAGGTCGTCGTGCTTGCCTTCGACGATCTCCTTGAATCCGCGGACCGTGTCCTCGACCTTTACGTATTTTCCTTCGAGGCCGGTGAATTGCGCCGCCACGAACATCGGCTGCGACAGGAATTTTTCGATCTTTCTGGCGCGGCTCACGGTTTGCTTGTCCTCGTCAGACAATTCCTCGATTCCGAGAATCGCGATGATGTCCTGCAATTCCTTGTAGCGCTGCAGGACGGATTTCACGCTGCGTGCCACGCTGTAATGGTCCTGCCCGACGATGCGCGGATCGAGGATGCGCGAAAAGCTCGCCAGCGGGTCGACAGCGGGATAAATGCCTCGTTCCACAATCTGGCGGCTGAGGTTCGTGGTCGCGTCCAGATGCGAGAAGGTCGCGGCGGGCGCCGGATCCGTGTAATCGTCGGCTGGCACGTAGATCGCCTGCACGGACGTGATCGATCCGTGCTTGGTCGACGTGATCCGTTCCTGCAGTTCGCCAATTTCCGTATTCAAGTTGGGCTGATATCCCACGGCTGAGGGCATGCGGCCCAGGAGGGCCGACACTTCCGAGCCGGCCTGTACGAACCGGAAAATATTGTCGATGAATAGAAGAACGTCGAGATGCTCTTCGTCGCGGAAGTACTCCGCCACCGTCAAGCCGGTCAAGCCGACGCGCAGGCGCGCACCAGGCGGTTCTGTCATCTGGCCGTAAATGAGGGCGCAGCGCGACTTTTCCGAATTACCGGGGACGATGACGCCCGATTCCTGCATTTCGAGCCAGAGGTCGTTGCCTTCGCGGGTGCGCTCGCCGACGCCAGCGAAAACCGAGACGCCGCCGTGCTTCATGGCCACGTTGTGAATCAGCTCCTGAATCAGCACCGTTTTGCCGACGCCCGCGCCTCCGAAAAGGCCGATCTTTCCGCCCTTAAGATACGGCTCGATCAAATCGACCACTTTGATTCCTGTCTCGAACATTTCGAGCGTGGTCGATTGGTCGTCCAAGGCAGGAGCGGGGCGGTGAATCGGGTAGCGCTTGTCCGTTTTCACGTCGCCGAGCTTGTCCACCGGTTCGCCGAGGACGTTGAGGACGCGTCCCAGCGTCGCGCGGCCGACGGGAACCTCAATCGGTATGCCCATGTCCCGGGCTTTCATGCCGCGGACCAGCCCTTCCGTCGGCTTCATGGCCACACAGCGGACGCGCCCCTCGCCCAGATGCTGCTCGACCTCCGCGACGATGTCCATCGGTTCCGGCACATCGAATCCCTCGCTGGTAATGTGCACCGCATTGTGAATCAAGGGCAGATGGTGCTCTTCGAACTGGACGTCCACCACGGGCCCGATGACCTCGATGATGTGCCCTGTCTTCTTGTCGTTTGCCATGCTTTGGGCTCCTCAATCTCCCATTCGGACTGGACTGCTATTCGGTGGCCGAAGCCGCCCCGCTTACGATCTCAATCAGTTCCTTCGTGATGCCGGCTTGGCGAATCTTGTTCATCTGCAACGTAAGCTTGTCGATCAGTTCGGAAGCGTTGCGCGTCGCAGAATCCATCGCCGTCATACGGGCTGCGTGTTCCGCCGCCGCCGACTCCAGGAGGATGCGAAACACTTCCGACTCCAGATAACGCGGCACGAGGCCGTTGAAGATCTCCTGAATCGGCTGCTCGTAAATGTAATCCACCAGCCAGGCTTGGCCGCTCGGCGAAAGATCGTGCGGGAGGGAATCCGCGCCTTGCGCCGCTCCGCTTTCCTGTCCGTGTTGCGGGGCAACGACGGCCGGGTCGACCGGCAGAAGTTTCTCCGTTTGCAGCTTCTGGATCATCACGTTCTTGAACTCGTTGTAGACGGCGTAGACGGCGTCCACTTCTTTGTTCGTGTAGAGCTCCGCGATTCTCGCGGCAATCTCCTTCGCCTTGGAGAATTCCACCTGGCTCGAAACGTTCAGGTATTCGCCGACGAATGAAAGGCCGCGCTTTCGCAATGTGTCCCGGCCCTTCTTGCCGACCACGAGGATCTCGATCTTCTGCGAGGAATGCTCGCGGAGAAATCCGGTGGCACGGCGAAGAACGTTCGTATTAAAGGCGCCGCAAAGGCTGCGGTCGCCTGTGAGCACCACCACCAGCAGCCGCTCTTCCGGACGCCGTTCGAGCAGCGGGTGAACGGTGGTCTCTATCCTCGCCGCAGCCGAACGAAGCACTCGAAGGATTTCGTGCGCGTAGGGTCTTGCCGCGAAGACGCCTTCCTGCGCGCGCCGCAGCTTTGCCGCGGCGACGAATTTCATCGCGCGCGTGATCTGCTGCGTGCTCTTCACGGACCGGATGCGGCGCCGATAATCGAGGAGTGTGGGCATGAAGCGTCAGTTCAGTCCGCGGCCGCCGTTTCGAGAGATGCCTTGAAACTCTCCTTGAACGCGTCAAGCGCCGCGGTGGCTTCCGCCCGCAGGGCATCGTCAAAAGCCTTCTTCTCGCGCAGCGCCTTCAGCAGCCCGCTGTAGTTCGTGTCGAGGAACGGATACATTTCCAGCTCGAATCGCCGGCACTCCTCGACCGGTAGGTCGTCGAGGTATTTGTTCGCGCCCGCGAAGACGATCAGGACTTGTTTTTCGACCGGCAGCGGCTGGTATTGGTCTTGCTTCAGAATTTCCGTCAGGCGCTGGCCGCGGGCGAGCTGCGCTTGCGTGGCCTTGTCGAGCTGCTCGGTGCCGAACTGCGCGAACGCCGCGAGGTCGCGGTACTGCGCCAAGTCCAGTCGAAGGCTGCCAGCCACCTGGCGCATCGCCTTGATTTGCGCGTTGCCGCCCACGCGGCTCACGGAGATACCTGCGTTAATCGCGGGGCGGATGCCGGAATTGAAGAGATCCGCTTCCAAAAAGATCTGGCCGTCGGTGATGGAGATAACGTTCGTCGGAATGTAGGCCGAGACGTCGCCGGCCTGAGTTTCAATAACGGGCAGAGCCGTGAGCGATCCTGCGCCGTTGGCGTCGCTCAACTTCGCGGCGCGCTCGAGCAGGCGCGAATGGAGGAAGAAAACGTCGCCCGGGTACGCTTCGCGGCCCGGCGGGCGCCGCAGCAGCAGCGAAATCTCGCGATACGCCTGCGCGTGCTTGGACAAGTCGTCGTAGAAGCAGATGGCGTGGCGTCCGCTGTCGCGGAAAAACTCTCCCATGGCGCACGCCGCAAACGGTGCGATGTACTGCATCGTGGCAGGCTCGGCCGCCGACGCTGCGACGACGATCGTATAGCCCATCGCATCGTGATCGGTCAACGTTTTGATCACCTGCGCGATCGTCGAGCGCTTCTGGCCTATCGCGCAATAAATGCAAATCAGGTCGCCGCCGCGCTGATTCAGAATCGTGTCGAGGATGATCGCAGTCTTGCCGGTCTGGCGGTCGCCGATGATCAGCTCGCGCTGGCCGCGGCCGATCGGAATCATCGAGTCGATGGCCTTGATTCCCGTTTGAACCGGCTCGCGCACAGGCTGGCGGTCGATCACGCCCGGCGCAATGCGTTCCAAGGCGTTCCGGCTCTCCGTCAGCACGGGGCCTTTGTCGTCCTGCGGCTGGCCGAGCGGATTCACCACGCGGCCGATCAGCGCGTCGCCGACCGGAACCGACATGATCTTGTTCGTCCGCTTGACGGTATCGCCCTCGCGAATCTCGGTGTAATCACCGAGCAGCACGGTACCCACCTGGTCTTCTTCCAGGTTCAGCGCGATACCGAAAACGTCGTGAGGAAATTGCAGCATCTCGCCGGCCATGCACCGGTCGAGTCCATGGACGCGCGCGATGCCGTCGCCCACCGAGATCACCGAGCCGACCTCTTCGACCGCAACTGCCTGCTGGTAGTTCTCGATCTGCTCGCGCAGGATCTTGGTGATCTCGTCCGCTTTGATTTTCGCCATTCCTCGCTCCCGAAACTCTTCCGCCCTTTTCGGCGGCCTCAGTTCTCGCTCGTCCTATTCCGCTTCCAGCTTCTCGCCCAAGCGCTTCAGCTGCTCTCGCACCGAGCCATCATAAATCGTTGAGCCGACCCTGACGAGCGCGCCGCCCAGCAGCGATTTGTCCTCGCGAAAGTTTGCTTCGATTTTCTTCTTCGTACGCTGCTCGAGCGCTGCTGTAATCTCCCTTTTTTCCGCTGCGCTCAGCTCCCGAGCCGAAATCACTTCAGCTTCCGCGATGCCCAAACGGTCGTTCAATTCATCCCGAAACGCCTGCTCGATCTCGCGCAACATCCCGGTTCGCTGATGATCGACGATCAGGTAAACGAAATTCCGAACGGCCACCGGCAACTCCATGCGCTCGGCGATCTTTGCGATGGCCTTTCGCTTCAGCTCCGGCTCGATGCTCGGGTTATCGAGAAAATTGCGCAGGTCGTGCGCCGTCAGAAACGCTTCGACGAACGAAGCGAGGCCGCTCTTCACCTTTTCGGCGTCCTTTTGCTCCATCACGACGTCCGCCAGCGCGGCCGCGTATCGTTGAGCCACCGCTCCGCTCAATTCTTCCTCCCGGCGAGGTCTCTCACAAATGCCTGGAACAGGCGGGCCTCTGTCGGCGCCGTCAACTCATCTCGGAGCTGGCCTTCGGCACGCTCCAGCGCCATTCGCGCTGCCGCAGCCTTGACCTCGAGTTGCGCTGCTCGCTCAGCTGCCGCAATTTCAGCCTGAGCAGTCCGCTCGATCCTCTCCGCTTCTTCCCGGGCCAACGCACGCAGGCGCTTCGCCTCCGCATCCGCATCGCGCTTTGCTTCCGCTCGCAGACGCGAAACTTCCGCATCGAGGCCGGCCATCTTTGCGTCGATTTCCTGGCGGCGCTTTTCCGCCGCTTCCTTGGCTCGCGCGCCCTCAGCGATCCTTTCGCCGATCGCGTCCGCGTTCGCGCGGAAGTACGGCCCGCCTTTCTTGACCGCGAAATATAGGATCGCGCCGAACACGATTGCGAAGTTGAGCCACCGGAAAATCCACTCGGTTGGCGACGTTCCGCCCGAGTCGCCTTCCTGAGCGAGCGCGGGTGTGCATGTCAGGAGCAGCAGCCACGCCGTTAGTGATAGCGCCGCCAGAAAGCGCTTCATTCCGCGCCTCCGTGAGAGGGCGATGCCCCCTCCAGAATCGAGCGCGTGATCTGCGCCGCGATTTCAGGGATCTGGCGCTCGATCTCCGCGCGCGCAGCGCCCGCCTCGGCGGAAATCCGCTTCTTCGCGGCGTCGACTTCTTCCTGCGCTCGCGAGCGCATCGCCTTCAACAGCCGGCCGCGCTCGTCGAGGACGGCTTGCCTGGCCGCTTCCTGCTCGACGTAGATCTGCCCGCGCGCTTTCCGCAGGGCATCGTTGTACGTGTCCAGCTCCTGCTTGGCCGCTGCCTCGATGCGAGCCGCTTCCGCGCGAGCGCCTTCAATCCTCGCATTTCGTTCGGCCATCGCCTTTTCGATCGGCGTGAAGAAGGCCCAGCGCAGGAAGAAATAAAAAAGGAAAACGATAACCACTGTGGGCACAGCTTGGAGAAACAGTTCACCGAGCTGGCGGAAGATGTCCATCGTCAGGAAAAGGTACTGTCGTGCTCACCCCGTCACAACTGGCTGCAATTCTCTCTTACATCTGCGAGGACGGACCAAACTAACGCGCACTTCACCCTTTAACGCACTTCTAGGCCCCAAACAAACGCGGGATTATCGCATTCGGCCCTACAGGCGTCAACTTGAACAGCCGCGCGACGTTTACCCCTCTGCAAGAGTACCCCACATCATCGCCGGCTCGAACAAAGTGTTCTTCCTTATTGCAAGCGGTGCCGAAAGCTGGGGCGCCTATTTCGTGCATTTCTTCCTTCCCACCCTGATCGGCAACATCATCGGAGGCGTTTCTCTGGTCGCATTCCTAGGGTACGCCCAGGTGGTGGCCGGCAAGGAAAGCTGAGTTCATCCCCTGCCTCCCGTCTTCTCGCCCCCTCGCTGGCGCGCGATGCCTCCAGTTGGATAGAATGGGCGGGTTTGGCGTGACGGCACATCGCCGTTCGTACCCAGCCGCACCGGTTCGACGAGACCAAGGAGCGCTTGATGCCTGCATCCCCTGGAGTCGATTTCCTGGAATTCGATTCCTTGCTCACCGACGAAGAAAAGCTCGCGCGCCAGACCGCGCGGGAATTCGTCGAAGCGGAGATTCTCCCCATCATCGAGGCGTGCAATCGCGACGGCAAGTTCCCGGTGCAGCTCGTTCCGCAGATGGCCGAACTCGGGTTCTTCGGCGCGAGCCTCAAGGGCTACGGCTGCGCCGGCATGTCGAACGTCGAATACGGCCTCGTTACCCAGGAGCTCGAGCGTGGCGACTCCGGCCTCCGCAGCTTCGTGTCCGTCCAGTCCGCCCTGGTGATGTACCCGATTTATTCGTACGGCTCCGACTCGCAGAAGGACAAGTGGCTGCCTCTGCTCCAGCAGGGCAAGGCCATTGGTTGCTTCGGCCTTACCGAGCCTCAGTTCGGTTCGAATCCCGGCGGCATGCTCACGCGAGCCGTCAAGCGCGGCGACTCCTACGTTTTGAACGGCGAGAAGATGTGGATCACGAATGGCTCGATTTCAGACGTCGCCGTCATCTGGGCAAAATGTGAGGACGAGAAAATCCGCGGCTTCCTGGTAGAGAAGGGCACTCCTGGATTCAAAGCTTGGGACGTCCACGGCAAATGGTCGCTCCGCGCGTCGATCACTTCGGGACTGGCGATGACTGACTGCAAGATTCCCGCCGCGAATCTGCTGCCCGGTGTCGAAGGGTTGAAAGGGCCGCTTTCGTGCCTCAACCAGGCTCGATATGGCATCGGTTGGGGCGGCATCGGCGCCGCGATGGCTTGCTATGAAACCGCGCTCTCCTACGCGAAGCAGCGCAAGCAGTTCGATAACAAGCCCATCGCATCCCACCAGCTCGTCCAGGAAAAACTCGTCTGGATGATCTCCGAAATCACGAAGGCACAGTTTCTCGCGCTCCAGGTGGGGCGGCTGAAGGACCAGGGCCGCGCGCATCCCTCGCACATTTCCATGCTCAAGATGAACAACGTCTGGATGGCCCTCGAATCGGCTCGCCGCGCGCGCGAAATACTGGGCGCCAATGGAATCGTGGACGATTATCCAATCATGCGCCACATGAACAATCTCGAATCCGTCTACACTTACGAAGGCACGCACGACATCCACAAGCTGATCATCGGCGAACGCATCACCGGGATCCCGGCCTACGTATGAGAGCCCTTCGCAACAACTCAGCGATCGTTGCGCTTTGCCTTTCTCTCGCTCTTTCTTTCGCCGCTCTTTCGCGAGCCTCTGATGAAGCATCTGCTCCGAAGCCCAAGATCCGCGCAGTCACGGCTTTCGTGCGCCTCGAACGGCCGCGCTACCAGGAACAAATTGCCGAGACGCTGCGGTTTCTGCGCCAGGCGAAGTCCGCCTTCGAGAAGAAGGGCTACGAGGTCGAAACGATCCGCATCACTACCCAGCCTTTCACGGAATACTCAAAGGGTCTTTCAACCGACGAAGCCTTGGCCTTCTTCCGCGATTACGACGCGCTCGCGGTGAAGGAGGGCTTCGACGCCTCCATCGGTCCTGCGATGACCGCAGACTCGGATGACCCGACTGAGGCAGAACTGCTCGGCAAAGTGATTGCCAATAGCAAGATTCTCGAAGGCAGCGTGGTAATCGGGGGCGAGGACGGCATCCATTGGAAGTCGATTCGCGCTGCGGCTGGCGTGATCCAGTTTCTCGAGGCCAACACTCCCCGCAGCCAGGGCAATTTCAATTTCACGGCGTCTTCATTCGTTCCCTCGGGGACGCCGTTCTATCCCGCCTCGTACTTCGCGGGCCAAGGCAGACAGTTCGCGCTTGCCTTCGAATCCGCCCACGTTGTTGCGGGTGCCTTGGCATCCGCGAAGAGTCCCGAAGATGCCGAGAATTCTCTGAGGAAATCGTTGGGATTTCACGCGCAGCAAATCGAACACATTGCCCAGGCCTTGTCGAAGGAAACCCAATGGGCCTATGGTGGAATCGATCTTTCGCCCGCGCCGCTAAAGGACATCTCCATCGGTGCCGCGATCGAAGGCTACTTGCACGCGCCCCTTGGCTCCAGCGGAACCCTTTCGGCAGCCGCGTTGATCACGCGTTCGATTCGAGCGATTCCCGTCAAGCAAGCAGGCTATTCCGGTTTGATGCTTCCGGTGCTCGAGGATTCGACCATCGCGCAGCGCTGGAGCGAAGGGCGCCTCTCGATGGACGCGATCCTCGCGTACTCCGCCGTCTGCGGCACGGGCCTCGACACGATTCCGCTGCCCGGCGATGTCTCACGCGACCAGCTCGAGCGTATCTTATCCGACGTCGCCAGCCTTTCCGTGAAATGGCACAAGCCCCTGGCCGCCCGCCTGATGCCGATTGCAGGAAAAGCCGCCGGTGAGATGACCGAGTTTAACGACCCATTCCTCGTGAACGCGAAAATCCGCCCGCTTCCGTGATTCTTCTCTGTTTCGCTTGTCCCGCAAGGGATGCCTTGGATTATGATTGCAGTGGGTGAGTCAATCTAGCTGTCTTCATCTCTTCTCTCAGGAGCGACCATGGAACGAGTTCTCAGCCTGGAATTCTTGCGCGTCGTCGAGGTAGCTGCTATCGCCTCGGCGCGAACCATGGGCCAGGGTGATCGCCACCGATCGGACCAGGCTGCCGTTGAGGCCATGCGTTCCGAAATGGATCGCGTCGGCATGGACGGCACCATCGTAATTGGCGAAGGAGAGCGCGACGAAGCGCCCATGCTCTACATCGGCGAAAAAGTCGGAGCCGCCGCCCATGAGAAGGGCACGAACCATCCGAAGGTCGATATCGCCGTCGATCCGCTTGAGGGCACGAACCTCTGCGCCACCGGCGAACCCAACGCCATCACTGTCCTGGCCGCCAGCGAACCCGGCGGCCTTCTCCACGCCCCCGACATTTACATGGAGAAGATCATCGTCGGCCCGCCTTGCAAGGGCGCCATCGATATCGACGCCCCGGTCAAAGTGAACTTGCAGGCGATTGCGAAGCGCCTCGATCGCGATGTAGAGGACCTCGTGGTCATCGTCCTCGATCGTCCGCGCCACGAAAAGCTCATCAGCGACATTCGCGCCGCCGGAGCCCGCATTCAGCTCATTGGCGATGGCGACCTCTCCGCCGGGATCAAGGCCGCTGTCCGCGGCACCTCTGTCCACGCTGTGATGGGCATCGGAGGCGCTCCGGAAGGCGTACTCACCGCTGCAGCCCTGCGGTGCCTCAACGGCCAGATTCTGGGCCGCCTCGTTCTTACCAAGCCCGAAGACGAACAGCGCATGCAGCAGATGGGCATCAAGGATCCCAAGCGCATTTACGACACCGCAGACCTCGCCCCCGGCAAGCGCATCATTTTCGCCTGCTCCGGCGTCACGGGCGGCGGCATGCTTCGCGGCGTGCGTTTCTTCCGCGATGGCATTCGCACCCAGTCGCTCATCATGACTCTCGAAGAGGGCGAGGTTCGGTTCATCGACTCGGTGCATCTCGAAAAGCATCCGGCCGTCGAGGTCCGCTTCTACTGAGCCGCCGCGGAACTATACCGGCCGGAAGAGCGTACCTTTAAGCAGGGAGGGAAACATGTCGACTCCGCCCGTGCAGCCCCCAGCACCTCCGCCGCCCAAGTCAAACAAAGTCGCGTGGTGGATTCTGGGAATTCTTTGTGGGGGCCTATTTTTCCTCATCATTGTGGGTCTTACGGTGGTTGGACTGGTGATTCGCCACGTAAACGTTCGCGACAGCGGGAATCGCGTCGATATTCAAACGCCGGTGGGGGAGCTCAAAGTCAATAAAGACGCGGCTCACGCCACCGAATTGCCTGTTTATCCCGGCGCGCAAGTCTCCAACGAGGCCAACGGTGGCTCCGCCGACGTCTCTTTTGGCGATCAGGGCCTCGGCATCGCGGCCGAAGCCTACGAAACGCGGGATTCGCTGAACAAAGTGCGAGAGTGGTATTCGAAGCAGCTTGGCCCCGAATTCCGCCTGGAAAAGGGCAGCGACGAGCGTGTTGCGCTCGAGCACGCCCATTTCGAGATGGGCGATCAGGATTTCGCTTTTGTGGATGATCGCGGCGATGGCGCCCGCGTTGTGGCGTTGAAGATAGAGGACGGGCGCGTCAAGATCACGCTCCTGCGCCTCGGCAAGCGCGAGCCCCAATAGTCCTAGCTGCGCCTTCGCGTCGCAGGCGTCCGTCTCTCACCAGCACACCACACAGTCCCGTGGACCGTGCATCCCGGCTTGAGCCCGGACTCCTTCCGGCCGTGAGCCGGAAGGCCTCCCCGTCCCCCCGATTATCGGTGAGCCACAGCCGTATGACTGGTCGGCTGTCGGCGAGGCATCGCGTGCGGAATCCTCTCCGCATGCTGCGGTGGCGCCATCGGTCGCACGTTGTGGTTCGTGCTCACGTGCTCGCTGATCGCCTGCAGCCTTTTCAGGATGCCCTGCCACTGTGCCCAATCGAGTTGCCGCAAGAACGGCCGCAGCCCCTGGATGAATGGGTCCTCCAGCACCGTCTCCCCGTTCGTCTCGGGTACGAAGAACCGGTTCAGACCTACCCCTAGCGCCTCGGCAATCTTTTCCAGGGTGCCTAGGCTGGGGGTCATCTGCCCGCTTTCGATCCGGGATAGGTAGGAACGGGATACACGGGAACGTGCCTGGAGCTGGCTCTGCGTCATACCGCGTGACTCCCGAAGCTGTCGGATTCGCTGGCCGATGTTCTCCACCGTCTCGCGGTTGGGCCAGTTCTCAAACAGTTGTCGGTCGTCCCCCGGCAAGTCTTGAGGAGACGGCGTCGGGATGACGAACGTCACCTTGGGGGGCAGCAAACGCAAGCAGCGCCGGCAGTTACCCGTGCGTGTACGGTATTGGACTAACCCGCATATTTGACAGCGGATCACTTCTCGGTCGAGTTCCATACTGGCCTGTGTCTCAGCTTTTTCCGCCACCGGATCTCCTCGCAGACTTTTCCGGCGATGCGAAGGGGAGGAAGAGCGTCACTTTCTGGGGAAGGCAGGAACTGGCGCGCGGGTGATTCTCCACATGGTGCCAATTCTTGTCAAGTGAATTCTGTATCCTCATCCCGCCTTGCATTGTAATGCGGGGTACTAGAACCATGTAAAACAAATTAGTTTCGCCAGGTCCTAACTGTCACTACCCACTTCTCTTATTCTTCGCCCCGACGTTCCGCGGCTGTTAACGCTTTCGTGGAATGCGCCACTCTGCGTCAGCCTGACATATCTCGCGCTTTTTTCGTCTCACACTGCGAATTCTTTTCCACAGTTTGCACAGCGAGTCTGCGGCAGCAGTGCTCGGTGGTGACTCTGAGAATTCTCGCTCGTTTGCTCTCGATCGATGTAGAATCGCCGAAAGTTCCGGGCTCGTCGGCGCAATGTCCGGCTGGTAACTCAAGTTTGGTGCAGAGCGTGAGATCCCTCGCGGTCAAAAAGGTTGGAGTTGTGGCGGCACGCTTCGGTTCAGCCTGCCTCCTCGTCCTTTCGATGGCTGCTGCTGCCACGGCTCAGAGACCCGGAGGCGGCGGGCAAGCGCCAGGTTCGCTTCCACCGAGCAATGTCAACCCAGGCGGAGTCCAGATGTCGTTGGACCCGACTGCGGCGGGCTCGGTTGTCGTGCGGGTGTTGGGACCACACGATATGCCGCTGCGTCAACAAGCTTTCGTCAGGCTGTATAAGGTCGGCTCCGGAGTGCCCCTCCGTACCTCGCTCACGGACGGTCCCTCGCAGGCCTCCTTCACTAATCTCCCCGGTTTCGGCCGGTACACGGTGGAAGTGAGCGCGCCCGGCTATCGCACGGAGCGCAAAGACTTCAATTTCAGCGACCTCGTCAGTTACAACGAAGTCGATGTCACGCTCCGGCCCGATTCCGACGACGGCACCGTGCCGTACATTCCTGCCAAGCTTTCCGACAAGGCCCAAAAGCACGTCGATAAGGGCGTGAAAGAGTTTCGCGCGGGAAATATGAAGGTCGCGGAGAAGGAGCTCATTGCCGCCTATAACTCCGCGCCGAAATTCTCCGAGACCAACTATCTCCTCGGCTTTTTCTATCTGCAGACAAAGGATCTTCCGCAGGCTGACCGATATTTGACGCGGGCCGTTTCGCTCGATCCAGGCGATGTTCCCGCCCTCGTGAGCCTCGGCCACCTGCGCTATCGGCAGGGCAATATGAAGGAGGCGAAGGAGACTCTGGAAAAGGCCGCCACGCTCGACCGGAATCAATGGGAGGCCGCCTGGGTTCTCGCGGAAATCAGTTTCCGCGAGCGCGACTTCGAGAAGGCGCGAAAGTTCGCCGAAACTGCCATCGAGCGCGGGAAGGGTGCCGCGAACGGTGCGGAATTCATCGAAGGCGCGGCGCTGGCTGAGCTGGGAAAAACGGGCGAGGCCCTCAAAGCGCTTCAAGCTTTTCTGCGGGACGCTCCGGCCGATCCCAACGCCCCGACTGCCCGCGAACTGGCAGCTAGACTCGAGTTGGAAACCAGCACGCGTCCGGCGCCTTCGCAAGCGGCGGCCACGGTCGCCGGTCCGGTGGTTTCTGAACTTCCGGCGCCGAAGCTCCAATTTGTCGATTGGGAGCCCCCCGGAGTTGATGATGAAAGGCTGCCAATCGCAAGCGATGTCGTCTGCCCTGCCATCCAAGTCATTGCGGAAGCCGGCAAGCGCGTGACCCAGCTCGTCGACAGCGTCAATCGGATCGAGGCTCACGAGGACGTCACTCACGAAGAGTTAAGCACTCTCGGCCATCCCGTGGACATCGCAAAGCGGAAGTTCGACTACCTCATCTCCATCGCCGATTCGAACTCGGGCCTGGTCATCAGCGAGGACCGAGACGACCGTACGGATCAATTTGTCGGGCCCCTCTCGATGTTCGGCCTCGCTGACCTGCCACTCGTCTTTCATCCTTCTCTACGCGGCGATTTTCAGATGACGTGCGAAGGCCTCGGCAAGTGGCAGGACAAGGCCACTTGGCTCGTCTATTTCCGCCAGCGCCCCGACCGGCCCGAACGGCTTCGGTCCTATCAACTCCTGGATGGCTCCTCTTTTGACGTTGGGTTGAAGGGCCGCGCGTGGATTTCGGCCGACACCTATCAGATCGTGCGCCTCGAGGCCAATTTGATGAAGCCCGTTCCGCAAATCGGCTTGGGCTCGGAAGAAGACGTCATCGAATACGGCCCCGTGCCCTTTCCCACCAAGAACACCACCCTTTGGCTCCCCACCAGCGCCGATATCTACTTCTACTATCAGCATCGGCCCTTCCATCGTCACCACGTCTTCACCGATTACAAGCTCTTCTCCGTCAGCGCCTCTCAGAAAATTGGCCAACCCGCGATTCCTCCCGACAAGGAAGAGCCTCCGCACCAGCCGCATCCATAAATCCTCGATTCCTGCATCTTTCCCTGTATGCCCCTAAGCGAACGCGGACATCGCACCGAAGTACATCGGCGGATTCCGTCACGGGCCGGGCCACTGACGTAGCGGGACGAGACGAAGACGCAAGGGGGCAGGGCGGCAAGGAGCATGGAGCGTCTAATCCCTACGCTGAAAAGGCCCCGGATTTGTATAGATTAGAAAAATGCAAGTGGCTGATTCTGCGAGGTTTGCGGCGATTTCTAATCTTCAGTGTATAGATTAGAAATTGGGTGGGGAGCGCTCGGCGGTCGGGAGGAGAAGGTCGCCGGAGCATTCGATTTGTGGCCTCTAGTCTCTCATTTTCCTACTGACACTATTTTATCATGCGTGGCAACTTGACAAGCGTGATTCAAGTCTGCAAGGCAAAGGAAGAATTGGACCTACGAAATCGCGATTTGTGATCAGGGATCGAGGAAAAATGAAAAAAGTTGAAGATCCGATCAGTGAGACGCAGGGCCTATAGACTTGCCGACATGGAATTGGCCGAAGCGATAGCTGGGCTTTTTCGAGTGGTGTATGAAATTTCGGATGACGAAATGATGAAGCGCAAGAGTCGAGGTGGCAAATCGCGGACCGGAAAAGGAGAAAGCGAGTGTGCGCTTTCCTATGCGTGCGGAGTGCGTCTGAATGAAAAGACAATTCTTCAGCGAAGTACAAGGGGCGTAAGGATGAGAAGGGGTGGGTTCGCGCTCGAGGAGAGGGAGGTACAGGCCTCGAGCGAAGAGATGCACAAACTTTCCGAAAACGGACGGCGTTCGAGAAAGAGCGCGATTCCAACTGGTCCTCGCGGCCGTTCTTCTTCTGGTGCTGGTTTTCCTCTCGTACGGCAATAGCCTTTCCAACGGATTTACCTGGGACGATGACCGACAGATCGCGATGAACCCGGATTTGCGAGCTGGCGCCCCTTGGGGCGCGCTTTTTCGGTCGGACGTGTGGGGATTTTCGCATCGAGGCGCGGCAGCGAAGACGAATTACTACCGTCCGCTGCAGATGGCGACCTACCGCGTTGTGGCGGCAGCGTGGGGATTGCGCGCGGAGACGTTTCACGCACTGAGCGTGGGAATGGCGGGAGTCTCGGCGGTGCTGGCGCTGATGCTTTTTTGGAAATTGAGCGCACGGGTGGATGTTGCGGTGGGAGCGGCGGCGCTGTTTGCGGTACATCCGGCGCACACGGAAGCAGTCGACTGGGCGTCAGCGCTGCCGGATGTGGGATGTACGGTTTTTGTGCTGGCGAGTTTTCTGTTGTTCCTCGAAGTTTACGGGCCGAAATCCAAGGACAAGCGAGTGGACGCGAGAGCGGCGGCGTTGTGGGCGGCGTCGCTCGCGTGTTTTGCGGCGGCGCTGCTATGGAAGGAAATGGCGGTGGTGATGCCGGCGCTGGTGGCGGCTTATGTGATCGTCGCTTCGCAGGATATATGGCGGGGAGCAGCAAAGAAGGCGGTGCAATTTTCGGCGCCGTTCTGGATGGTGCTGGGTGGGTATCTGATTTTGAGATGGCTGGACCTGGGATTTGTGGCGATCGAGCAACAGCGTTGGACGCTGACGCCGGTGCAAGTTGGGTTGAGCGCGGCGAACCTGCTCGCGGCGTACTGGTGGAAGCTGATCGCGCCGCTGCGGCTGAACGCGTACCACATGTTTTATCCGGTGAGTTCGGTCTTCGAGATTCGCGCGATCGCGGGAATTGCGGTGGTCGCGATTGGGTGCGGCTTCATTTTTTATTTTGCGCGGCGGCGGCCGCTGCTTGCGTTCTGCACGATGTGGGTGTTCGCCAGCCTGGTGCCGGTGATGGATATCTATGCGCTGGGGAGAAACGCGTTTGCGGAGCGGTATTTGTATTTGCCGTCGGTGGGATTTTGTTTGCTTGTGGCTCTGGGGGTGATGGAAGGCGCGCAGCGGTTGCCGGAGAAATTCCGAAAGCCTGCGGTAATTGCGGTGCTGGGAGCCATCGTGCTCGCGTGCGCATTGCGAACGGCGGCGAGGAATCCGGACTGGAAGGACAATGCGACGCTATTCGCGAAGACGCTCGAGCAGTCGCCGGACGCGCCGTTTGTGTTGAATATGGTGGCGGACTCGGAGAGCGATGATGAGTCGAGGGTGGCGAAGGCCGAAGGACACTTTTGGAAGGCGGCGACGCTGGCGGCTACGGAAAAGCCGCCGGACGGGCTGCAAATGGCGCGAGCGTATGAGGGGCTCGCGTGGATCGCGAGCGAAGAGCGGGATCTGGGGGGCGCGCTGGAACTTCTGGCGCGAGTGCGAAGGGCCTATCCTGAGAATCCAGAAGTGGATGGACAGGAAGGATTGATTCTGACGAAGGCGGGACAGTGGGCGGAGGCGACGAAGTATTTGCAGAAGGCGGTGACAGAATCGCATGCGGATGAGAATGTGCTGAACGCTCTGGGACTGGTGGCGCAGAGGGGAAGGAACGACCTGGACGAGGCGGCGGGATATTTTCAGCGGGCGCTTGCGGTGCATCCGAGCGAGGACAATTTCAGCGCGTCGGTGCACAACAATCTGGGAAGCGTGTACGGGGAGCAGGGAAAGTATGCGGAGGCGATTGAGGAGTTTCGGGCAGCGGTGACGATTGCGCCGGGAGACGCGGAGTATCACACGAATCTGGCGACAGCGCTGGCGGCGGCGGGACGGAGCGGGGAGGCAGAGAGGGAGATTCGAGCAGCGCTGATGGTGAAGCCGGGGTATGGGCCGGCGCTGGCGTTGATGAGGGAGTTGGGGGAGCGGTAATCAGAACCTTTTGGAACCACAGATGAAAACAGATGAACACTGATAAAGCAAAGGCGATTTCAAATTTGAAATTTCAAATTTCAAAAGAAAAAGGGGCGAGATCACGGCGGCGAAGCGAGCTTCGCCGAGTGATGGTCTGTTCCGACGCCAGCGGAGGAGAAAGCGGTAGCAAGCTACCGCACTCCACATTGGCGGAGGCGGAAGGGAGCTTCAAGACTGAAGCCGCATGGCCGTGGCGGTGGTTCATGTCGCACTGAGAGTGCGACCCACAAGGAAGAATGAAAGCGGGCAGGGTGCCGGCGCTATAGCGCGGTGCGCCCTTGCAAAAGGAGCAAAGACTATGAGGTCCCTGCGGGACTTGGAAGGTATCTGACTATGCCATCGGGCTGAGAATGAAGGGCGCGGGCGGAAGAGCGTCCGCGCCCCTGTGGAGAGCCGAGTTACCAGAGGAAGCCGAAGCCGCGGAACTGCTGGGGAACGAACTGGGAGCCAGCAAGGTCGGCGTCGGTAAAGCTGAAGACGAAGAACTGGCTGGGATTCAGGATCGGCTTGCCGTTGGAGTCGAGAACGTTCAGGAAGAAGTCATTGTCATTGCCCACCCACAGAGTGTGAACGGTCGTTTTTCCTTCCTTGACGTCCGGGCCAAATGCGATGCCTTCAATCTTGGATGGAACCTGGTCGGCGGGAACGCCGTTGGCGATGAGCACACCGGCGACGTCCAAGAAGACGGTTTTGGGAACAGCGTTGGCGGCTGCGCCCAGCCCGTCCATGTTGGTGACGTCGACGGCGCCGTCGAGGTCAATCTTGTAAAGGAGCTTGGACTTGTTGACCGTGACTTTCGTGCTGAGGTCGGGAGGCAGGTTGGCCTCGCGTCCCTTGCCATCGCGCTCGTCGACAAGGAATTCGTGATTGTTGATGGCGAGAATTTCGCTGACGCCGCTGCCGGTGGTGAGGAGGTAAGCGAACTGGTGAGTTACGCGGCCGGAGGCGATGTCGATGGTGACGATGCGGAGAACGTTCGCAGCGGCGCCGCCTTCGGCGGCATCCTGGATGAGGGCATTCTGCATGATGCCAACGAGGGTGCGGCCGTCAGGCGTGATGGCAAGGCCTTCCATGCCCTTGTTGGCGACCCGTCCGCTGGTGTTGCCGGAGATTTCAACGGCGCCCATCGAAGAGAGCGTGTTGACGTAGAAGGAAGAGGGCAACTGGAACGAGCGGAGCCGCACGCCGGTAAGGCGGTCGAATTCGTAGACGTAGGGGCCGTATTCGTCGGAGATGTAGACGCGCAGGCCGTCGTTCGATAGGCGCATGCCTTCGGAATCGAAGCGGGCGTCGTTGGGATCGCCGGAATTCCTATTTGGATCGAAATTGTCGGAGCGGCCTGTAAAGAAGTGCAGGAAGAAATTGTTGATGCGCGGCGCCCCGGAGCCGACGATGGTGTCTCCCTTGCCGTAAACCAGAGGAGTCAAGCTCCAGAGAAGGGTGGTGGCGCGGAGAGTGGGGGTTAGGGTGAAGGGCAGGCCGGTGCCGCTGGTGTTGGGCTTGAGGTCCATGGTGATGGTATGGAAGCGGTTGATGTAGCTGACGGTGTCGTCGATGTTGGAATCGAACGGCTGGGCATTGGGACCACGGTCGGGAAGCGCGAGGAATGTGTTGCCGGAAGCGTAGCAGATGGCGGAGCCAAGGCCGCCGAGAAGATTGGCGGGGTCACCGTTCTCGAGATTGTAGTTGAGGCCGGAAAGATCGGCCAAGGAACCGGCGCGGGAACCGTCGAGTTCGCCGATGGCAATCAGCGAAACCTGGGCCCGGGCGTGCGGAACGGCGACAAGAGCAAAGGCGAGAAGAATCCAAGCACTGCGGGTGAGAGCTTTTTTCACGGACAAGTGTCCTCCAAAGATTGGATTGAACGAGAGGCATGGTCGGAGGGGAAGGGAACGGCGAGGTTAATCGCGCGTGAAAATCCGGAGACAATGCGGGCGGGTCGATCCGTAGCGAAAGGCTAAAGCCCTTTGGAACCACAGATGAACACAGATAAACACTGATGAAATCGAAGAAGCGAAAGCGATTTCAAATTTGAAATTGGAGATTTGAAAGAGGCAAGACGACGAGAGGTCCCTGCCTGCGGCGGGCAGGCCTCCGCTACGTCCCGCGCCCGCGCTGCGCGCGGAAAGAACGAAGACGCGGAACTCCGGTCGAAATGACAAGTGGGCTCAGTTGGGCAAGAGGCAAGTCGAAGATTACTCTGTCACCCTTGAAGCGCTAAAAGACCTATGGGCCCCTTCATCATTCCCCCCTGAGGAAAGAAGTTGCAGAAAATCGAAAAGCGCGAGGTGCAAGGAAAAACCCAGAGGAGTAGAATCCGGGATTCCTAAGGAGGGAGCTGCGATGCGGGTGTCTCGAGAAATCATGAAGGTGCACGGAGTGATTCTGGCGGCGCTGGGAGTACTGGCGCTTGCATGGGCATTGGCGCTGCCGGCGGCGGCGCAGACGCTGACGAAGGATTCACTCGAAGGGATGAAGTGGCGGCTGGTGGGACCGTTCCGGGGCGGGCGCGTGGAGACGGTGGTAGGAGTGCCGGGCGACCCGTACATCTATTACTTTGGGGCGGCGGCGGGTGGAGTGTGGAAGACGACGAACGGCGGGCTGAGTTGGGCGCCCATTTTCGACAAGGAATCGAACCCGTCGATCGGGGTGATCGCGATCGCGCCGTCGGATACGAACGTGATTTATGTGGGGACAGGGGAGCCGTGCCTGCGCGGAGACATCACAAACGGGAATGGGATGTACAAGTCGGTGGACGCGGGGAAGACGTGGACGCACATCGGGTTGGAGGATACGCACCACATCGCGAAGGTGCTGATCGATCCGCAGAATCCGGACGTGGTGCTGGTGGCGGCGATCGGGCACGCGTTCGGGCCGAATGAGGAGCGGGGAGTCTTTCGCACGACGGACGGCGGGAAGACGTGGAAGAAGGTGCTCTATAAGGATGACAAGACGGGCGCGGTGGATCTGGCGTTTGGCGGAGGCAACGCGCACATCGTTTTCGCGGCGATGTACCAGGAAGTGCGGAAGCCGTGGGACATCATCAGCGGCGGGCCCGGAAGCGGGCTGTACAAGTCGAGCGATGGCGGAGTGACGTGGGAGCAGGTAAAGGGGCACGGGTTTCCGGAGGTGCTGCTGGGACGGATCGGCGTGGCGACGTCACCGGCCGATCCAGAGCGCGTGTGGGCGCTGGTGGAGGCGGAGAAGGACAAGGGCGGCGTGTATGAGTCGAACGACGAAGGCGAGTCGTGGCACCTGGTGACGGGCGATCATCGATTCTTGCAGCGGGCGTTTTACTACACGCATATTTTTGCGGACCCGACGGATGCGGACCGGATCTACATCCAGAATGTGGGGTCGTACCGGTCGATGGACGGCGGGAAGACGTGGGACACGCTGCATCCTCCGCACGGAGACAATCACGCGCTGTGGATCGATCCGAAGGACCCGAAGCGGATCATCGCGGGCGACGACGGCGGGGCGGCGATTTCGGTGGACGGCGCGAATTCGTGGACGGCGGAAGACAATCAGCCGACGGCGCAGTTCTATCACGTGGCCGCGGACAATCAGTATCACTACTACCTGTATGGCGCGCAGCAGGACAACTCGACGATGGCGATCGCGAGCAGCACGGATCACGGGTACATCGGGCGGCAGGACTGGTACGACGTGGGCGGCGGAGAGAGCGGTTATATCGCGCCCGATCCGACGAATGCGGGAATCGTCTATGCGGGCGGGAACTATGGAATCATCACGCGATGGGACAAGACGACCGATGAGGCGCATCTGGTGACGCCGGCGCCGGTGATCATGGACGGCTCGGGGGCGGCGGAGCAGAAATACCGGTTCCAATGGACGGCGCCGATCGTGATTTCGCCGTTCGATCCGCACACGCTGTACATCGCGGCGCAGGTGCTGTTCAAGAGCACGGATGAGGGGCAGAGCTGGACGGTGATCAGTCCGGACCTGACACGCAACGACAAGAGCAAGCAGCAAATGCCGGGCGGGCCGATCACGAAGGACAGCACGAGCGTGGAGTTCTACGACACGATTTTCACCGTGGCGGAATCGCCCAAGCAGCGCGACTTGATTTGGGCGGGCAGCGACGACGGGCTGGTGCATCTGACGCGAGACGGCGGAAAGAATTGGGAGGATGTGACGCCGAAGGGGCTGCCGGAATGGAGCAAGATCAGCTTGATCGAGGCGTCGCCATTCGATGCAGGGACCGCGTACATGGCGGTCGACCGGCACATGCTGGACGATTTTCAGCCGTATGCGTACAAGACGACGGACTTCGGGAAGACGTGGACGAAGATCACGGAGGGAATTCCGAGCGGGTCGTTCGTGCGAGCGGTGCGCGAGGATCCGAGGCGGAAGGGTCTGCTGTTTGCGGGGACAGAGACGGGCGTGCTGGTGTCGTTCGACGACGGCGGGCACTGGCAGTCGTTGCAACTGAATCTCCCGGTGGTGCCGGTGCACGACTTAATTGTGAAGAATGACGATCTGGCGATTGCGACGCATGGGCGGTCGTTCTGGGTGTTGGATGACATTTCGCCGCTGCGGGAGATGAAGGCGGGAGATCTGGAGGAGGCGGCGCATCTGTTTGCGCCGGCGCCGGCGTACCGCTCGCGGGGCGGAGGCGGGTTCTTTCATCCGCGGACGGCGGGCGCGAATCCGCCGGGGGGAGTGATCATCGATTACTCGTTCAAGGCGGAGCCGAAGGATGACATCACGCTCGAGATTCTGGACGCGAGCGGGAAGACGGTGCGGAAATATTCGAGCAAGGAGAAGAAGCCGGGCGAGGTGGACGAATTTTTCGGGCGGCGCGGGACTCCTCCGATTCCGAAGAAGGCGGGACTGAATCGAGTGGTGTGGGACATGAGGTACGAGCCGCCGCGCGGAGTGCCGGGAGCGGTCTACGACAACGGTCCGCCGGAAGGGGTGCTGGCGCTGCCGGGAAAATATGAGGTGAAGCTGACGGCGGAGGGGAAGTCGTACACGGAGCCGGTGGAGCTGCAGCAGGATCCGCGAGCGAAGATTTCGGCGGCGGATCTGGAGCGGCAGTTCAAGCTGGCGACACAGATAAGGGACCTGGAGGACGACGACAACAAAATCGTGCTCGAGATCCGCGATTTGAGGGCGCAGGTTCAAGCGATGGAAAAGAGGCTGGGGCAGGACGATGGGTCGAAGAGCGTGCGCGACGCGGCGGAGGCGCTGAAAAAGAAGATCGCGGATATCGAGAATGAGCTGATCGAGCCGAAGGCGACCGCGAATGAAGATCAGTTGAATTACGGGAACATGCTCAACAGCCAGCTTTCGTACCTGCTCAACAGCGTCGACGACGCGGACGTGGCGCCGACGCAGGCGGAAGAGGAGCAGTACGAGGCCTTCCGCGGGCAAATGGAGAAGATCGACGCGGATTGGAAGGGGGCGGTGACCCAGGAGCTGGCGCAACTGAACGAACTGATGCGCAAGAACAATATTCTGGCGGTCGGCGTGACGGAAGCTGCGGGAGAGGAAGGCGCATCTCATTAAAGATGGAGATGGAACCACAGATGGAAGGCGCTGACGGCGGGCGGCTGAGCGCGCCGGTGAACAATCTCGAATGGGCGCACCCGCTCGTTCGGGAGTGGTTCTGCGCGCGGTTCGGGACCCCGACGGAGCCGCAGGAGCAGGGCTGGCCGCAAATCCTGGCGGGAAAGACGACGCTGATTTGGGCGCCGACCGGGTCAGGCAAGACGCTGGCGGCGTTTCTGGCGTGCATCGACGGGTTGGTGAGGAAGGCGCTGACCGGCGGGCTGCAGGATCGCACGGAAGTGCTTTACATCTCGCCACTGAAGGCGCTCAGCAACGACGTCCGCAAGAACCTGGACCTGCCGCTGGCGGAGATTCTGCAGCTGGCAGGACAGCGCGGGCTGCTGATGCCGGAGATTCGCACGGCGGTGCGAACGGGCGACACGCTGATGCACGAGCGGCGGGCGATGCTCGACCGGCCGCCGCACATTCTGGTGACGACGCCGGAATCGGCGTTCATTCTGCTGACCGCGAACCGAAGCCGCGAGATTTTGCGAAGCGTCGACACGGTGATTGTGGATGAAATTCACGCGGTGGCGGACGATCCCCGCGGGGCGCACTTGGCGCTGTCGCTCGAGCGGCTGGATGCGTTGACGGGGCGGCCGCCGGTGCGCATCGGGTTGTCAGCGACGCAGAAGCCGATCGAGCTGATCGCAAAGTTTTTGTCGGGAGCGGGAAGGCCGGAGCCGGTGATCGTTGAAGTGGAGAACCGGCGGCGGCTGGACCTGGCGATCGAGGTGCCGGGAAGCGAACTGGGGCCGGTGGCGTCGAACGAGATGTGGGAGGAGATTTACAAGCGGCTGGCGGAGCTTGTGGGGCAACACCGGTCGACGCTGATTTTCGTAAACACGAGGCGTCTGGCGGAACGCGTGGCACACAATCTGGCGCCACTGCTGGGCGAAGATGCGGTGACGTCTCACCACGGCAGCCTTTCGCGGCAGCGGCGGCTCGCGGTGGAAACGAAGCTGAAGGCAGGCGAACTGCGGGCGCTAGTGGCGACGGCGTCGCTGGAGCTGGGAATCGACATCGGGAACATCGATCTGGTCTGCCAAATTGGGTCGCCGCGATCGATCGCGGTGTCGCTGCAACGCATCGGGCGCGCAGGACACTGGCGCGGCGCGACGCCGAAAGGGCGAATTTTCGCGACGACGCGGGACGAGCTGTTGGAGTGCGCGGCCCTGGTCTGGGCCATCCGCGAAGGAGAACTCGACAAGATCGAAATTCCCGAGGCGCCGCTCGATGTGCTGGCGCAGCAGATCGTCGCGATGTGCGCGGCGGAAGACTGGAGCGAGGAAGATCTATTCGCGCTGGTGCGATGCGCGTATCCATACCGCGATTTTCCACGCGAGGATTTCGAAACGATTATCGAGATGCTTTCCGAAGGAATCGCGGCGCGGCGCGGACGCTACGGCGCGTACCTGCATCGAGATCGCGTGAACGGCAGGTTGCGCGGAAGGCGCGGAGCAAGGCTGGCAGCAATTACCAGCGGCGGGGCGATCCCCGACAATTCGATGTACACCGTTTTCATGGAGCCGGAGCACACGGTGGTGGGAACGGTGGACGAAGATTTTGCCGTCGAGAGCATGCGCGGCGACATCTTCCTGCTGGGAAACACTTCGTGGCGGATCCGGAGTATTCGCGGCGGAGCGGTGCAAGTGGAGGATGCGAAGGGATCGCCGCCGAACGTGCCGTTCTGGAGAGGCGAAGCACCGTCGCGAACGATGGAGCTTTCGCAGCGCGTGGCGGAAGTGCGCGAGAAGATCGCGTCGTTCATTTCAGAGGGCGCCGCGGATTTGGAGAGCGCCAGCTCGGCGGAAGTGGCGCCTGCCGTGGATTGGCTGAAGAGCGAGTGCGGCCTCGATCAGGCTGGGGCCGAGCAGGCGATCGACTACGTGGTGGCTGGCCGGTCCGTGCTGCGGGCCGTGCCGACCCAGCGAACGATTGTTGCGGAACGGTTTTTCGACGAGGGCGGCGGGATGCAACTGGTGATTCACGCGCCGTTCGGCGGGCGAATCAACAAGGCGTGGGGCCTGGCGCTGCGGAAGCGGTTCTGCAGGTCGTTCAACTTCGAGCTGCAAGCGGCTGCGACGGACAACGGACTCAACATTTCGTTGAGCGAGCAGCACAGTTTCCCGCTCGCTGACGTGTTTCATTTTCTGCACACAGAATCCGTGAAGGCGATTCTGGAGCAGGCGGTGCTGGCCTCACCCATCTTCGCCACGCGGTGGCGGTGGGTGGCGGGCAGGTCGCTGGCGCTACTGCGGTTCAGCCATGGGAAGAAGGTGCCGCCGCAACTGCAGAGGATGCGGTCCGACGATTTGCTTGCGGCTGTGTTTCCGGAAGCGGCGGCGTGCCAGGAAAATATTTCGGGCGACATTTCGATTCCGGATCACCCGCTGGTGCGCGAGTCGATGCGGGAAGCACTGACGGAAGCGATGGATATCGAGGGCCTGCGCGAGGTGCTGACGGCGATCGGCGACGGGCGGATTCGGTGCGTGGCGGTGGATACGCCGGTGCCGTCGCAGTTCTCGCATGAGATTCTGAATGCGAATCCGTATGCGTATCTGGACGATGCTCCGCTGGAGGAACGACGCGCGCGGGCAGTGGAGATGCGGCGAGTGCTGCCAGAGGCCGTGCTTTCCGAGATTGGGAGGCTCGATCCGGCAGCCATCGCGGAGGTGCGCGAAGAAGCGTGGCCGGATGTTCGAAATGCGGATGAGCTGCACGATACATTGCTCACTCTGATTGCGCTGCCGGAAGGCGGCGAAGCGACGACTCCACTCGGAGAATCGCTTCAGAAATCGATTGGTGCGTGGCGAGAATTGTTCGAAGAGCTTTCTGCGGCGGGGCGGTGCACGCGGGGGATGGCGGGCGGGCGAGTCTACTGGGTCGCGGCGGAGCGAGGGAAGGCGTTTACGGCGATTTTTGGAGCGGCGCGTTTTGACAAGGCCCTCGCTGAAATTGGTGGCGAGATTTCGCGCGAGGATGCGCTGCTGGCTTTGACGACCGGCTGGATGGGCCACATCGGGCCGTGCACGGCGGTGAGCCTGGGAGGCGCGCTCGGCATTCCTGAAGGCGAGATCGAGAAGACGTTTCTTCGTATGGAGAACACGGGAACGATTCTGCGCGGGCAGTTCACGGATACGGCCGCCACGGGACAGATCGAATGGTGCGAGCGGCGTCTGCTGGCGCGGATTCACCGGCTGACGGTCGGAAAGCTGCGGAACGAGATACAGCCGGTAAGTCCAGCAGAGTTCATGCGGTGGCTGCTCCGATGGCAGCACGTTTCGACGGGAGCGAAATGCTTTGGCGAGCGAGGGACGCTCGAAGTGCTGCGGCAGCTTCAGGGATTCGAAGCGCCGGCGAATGCGTGGGAGCGGCACATCCTCCGAAACCGAATCGCGGACTACGATCCGAAGGTGCTCGACCGGCTGTGCCTGACGGGGGCGGTAGGCTGGGGCCGGCTGTCGCCGCATCCGGCTGTGCTAGAAGAAATTTCGGGCGCGAAGCGGCGTGTGATTCCGACGAGCGCGGCGCCGATCACGTTTTTTGTTCGCGAAGACGCGGACTGGATGGGCTCGCGGAACGCGACGACGGGCGAGCGGGCGCCGGGACTGAGCCCGAATGCGCGCGAGGTGCTGAGCTTCCTGCATCAAAGAGGCGCATCGTTTTTCGCGGACATCGTGCGAGGGACGCGGAAGCTGAAGTCCGAAGTAGAAACGGCACTTTGGGAACTCGTGGCGGCAGGAATGATCACGGCGGACGATTTCGACAACCTGCGCGCCCTGATCGATCCGCGGCGCCGCGCGGGACGAGGCACAGGCCGCATCGCGCGTCCGAGACACAGCGGCGGAAGATGGTCGCTGCTTTATGGCGGCGAGGCTCCCGACCGCGCGGCCGCAATTGAATCGACTTGCTGGATGCTGCTGCGGCGTTATGGCGCGGTATTCCGCGAGATTATGGAGCGCGAGAGCATTGCGGTGAAATGGCGCGAGATCCTGATCGCGCTGCGTCGACTCGAAGACCGAGGCGAGATTCGCGGCGGACGATTTGTGAGCGGCTTCCTCGGGGAGCAATTCGCGCTTCCGACGGCGGTGGAATCGCTGCGCGCGATGCGAAAGCAGGCGGTCTCGGGAGAGACCGTGAACCTCTCCGCAGCCGATCCGCTCAACCTGGCAGGAATTCTCACGTCGGGAGAACGGATCGCGGCGAATTCCGGGAAGAGCGTGGAGTTGCGCGACGGCGTTCCGCTTTCGAGGGCCGCGAACGGAGCGGAACCTTCCCCACTAAGCGCAGCGCAATAGAACACGCGGCCGCTAATCAAGCCGGGCGGCGTTTCGATCCTTTCTGCAGGTTTTTTTTCATCGCAATGCGCGAGTTTCCACAGGTGGCCTTGACGCCTCTCCGTCGCCCTGTTATACAGGCTCCTCCAGCAGGAAATACAGCGCGAACAGTATGGGTGCGACCCGGCTTTAAACGCATCTTTGACGCCCGCTGGCCGCGCCGAACCGGGATTCGGGCGGCGGGGTGAGTCAGGCGGCTTTTCATCGCAACACGGATCAATCAGTGAGGAATTCCTTCGCAGCACCGCTAATCATCTGGGGGTTGTTATCTACCGGTGTGTTCGTGCTAAGTCCCAGCCGAGCGAGCGCCCAGAGCACGAGGCCCGCAACGAACCCACGCGGAGATTACGGGCTGGAAACCACGAAGGATTTCAACCGGCGGCTTGAGGAGTTGAGGCATGAGGCTGCGTCGCAGCCGGCAACGTCCGCGGAGTACCGCGTGGGCGCGCAGGACGTGGTGGACATCAACGTGTTCGAGGCGCCGGAGCTGAACCGGTCGCTGCGAGTGTCGGCGAACGGCGAAATCGCGATGCCGCTGATTGGAGCAGTGCAGGCGTCCGGCCTGACGGCGAGGGAGATCGAAAGTTCATTGGAAGAGAAGCTGCGGGCGTATGTGAACGATCCGCACGTGGGCGTGCAGGTGACGGGGGTCGAGAGCCATCCGGTATCGGTGCTCGGGGCGGTGAACCAGCCGGGCGTCTTTCAAATCCGCGGGCCGAAGACGCTACTCGAAATGCTTTCGATGGCGCAGGGACTGGCGGACGAAGCGGGAGACAAAGTGCTGGTGATGCGCGGCGCGGGGCTTGAGTCAGCGCCGGGCGGCGAATCGAAGAGCGAAAGCGCCGCGAAGGATCCGCCGGGAGATCCCAGTTCGGGGACGGGAGTCAAGGCGGAGGACAAGAACACGATCGAAGTGAATTTAAGGCAGCTGCTCGACTCTGCGGATCCACGCTACAACGTGCCGATCTATCCCGGCGATATCGTGAAGGTGGTGCGAGCCGGGATCGTGTATGTGGTGGGGAGCGTACAGAAGCCCGGCGGATTCGTGATGCGAACCAACGAGCAGATGTCCGTGCTGAAGGCTCTGGCATTGGCCGAAGGGCTGACTTCGACGGCAGGAAGAAAGCACTCGCGGATCATCCGCACGGATCCGGCGACGGGGCAGCGGTCGGAGTTCCCCATCGATTTGGGGAAGATTCTCGATGGGAAGAAGCCTGACGTGCCGCTGCAGGCCGCCGATATCGTGTTTGTGCCGAAGAGCGGCGGGAAAGCGGCGTTCTACCGGGGAACGGAAGCGGCGATTGCAACCGCGAGCGGAGTGCTGATTTTCCATCCATGAGCGCGCGATGAACGGCGAGACGCAAATCCGTCCATACGAACCGCCCGGGCCGCCGGCGCTGAAGACGCTGGAGTTCGCGAGCTATCGTGGAGCGGAGCGGATCAAGGACGTTCCCGACATCGTCGAGTACTGGCGCGTGATTCAAAAACGCCGGGGAACGATTTTGACGACGCTGTTCATCGTATTCACGCTGGCGCTTGTTGCGACGCTGAAAGAGAAGCCCGTATATGAAGCGCAGGCACTGATCGAAATTCAGAAAGAGAACCCGGATATTCCGAGCCTGCAGGAGTTGTTTCAGGTGGAGAGCATTTCGGACACCTACCTAGAGACGCAGAACCGGATCCTGAAGAGCGAGAGCCTGGCGAGGCGCGTGATTATGCAACTGCGACTGGACCAGGTGGCGGAATTCGGCGCGACGCACAAGCAGGAAGCGGCTGCGGCAACGACGGATGCTCCCGGGGAGCAGGTGTTCGCGGTTGCGGGGACTTCGCCGAGCGACGCGGATGTTCCCGATGAAGTGCTGAAGAAATTCAAAGACCGGCTCAGCATCGAGCCGGTGAAGCGCAGCCGGCTGATTGAAGTGAGCTTCGATTCGAACAACCCGAAACTGGCGGCGGACGTGGTGAACACGCTGACGGCCGCGTACATCCAGGGGAATCTGGAGGCGCGATGGGACGCGTCGCAAGAGGCGTCGGACTGGCTGGCGCAGCAACTCCAGAGCATGAAGGCGAAGCTGGAGAAATCGGAAGACGACCTGCAGAAATACGCGCAGGACAACGGGCTGCTCTTTCTGGAGACGGACAAGGGCACGACGGAAAATATCGTGGTGCAGCGGCTGCGCGAATTGCAGGAGCAACTGACGCAAGCGCAGGCAGACCGATTCGAGAAGGAGTCGCTGTTTCATCTGCTGCAAAACGGCGACTACGCGTCGCTGCCGAGCGTTTTCGACAACAAGCTGTTGCAGGACCTGTCGGAGAAGCTGGCGGAGCTCCAACAGGAGAGGTCGCGGCTGATCTCGACGTTTACTCCGGATTATCCACGCGTGAAGGAGATTCAGAGCCAGATCGACGAGACGCAGGCGAACCTCGACGCGGAGCGCGAGCGCGGCGCGAAGCGGATCGCGAACGATTACGAGGCGGCGGTGGGGCGCGAGAGCATGCTGCAGCAGGCATTTCAGGAGCAGCAGAAGCAGGCGGACGAGATTGCGGCGAAGTCCGTGCAGTACAACATCCTGAAGCGGGAGGCGGACACAAACAAGCAGCTGTACGTGGGCCTCCTCGAAAAGCTGAAGGAGACCGGAATCTCGACGAGCCTGAAGGCGACGAATATTCGCGTGGTCGATCCGGCGCATCCGCCGAAGAAGCCGGCGCGGCCGAGAATTCTGCTGAACCTGTCCCTCGCGGCGCTGCTGGGCTTGTGCCTGGGGACGGGCGTCGCATTCTTCCAGGAACATCTGGACAACACGCTGAAGACGACGGAGGACGTCGAGAGATTCTTGCAGCTTCCAGCGTTGGGGGCCGTGCCCGCCGTGAACGGTCTGTCGCACGGCAAGGGAGTGCACGCGCTTTACGATCGCGCGCGATTGCTGGCGGGAGACGGGCATCGGTCGAACGGCGATGCACACTGGAATCGAATCGAGGGCGAGGGCTTGAATGGTCCGCTGGCGGAGGCATTCCACAGCCTGCGGACTTCGGTGCTGCTCTCGACAGCGAAGCGGCCGCCATCGTCGCTGCTGGTAACGAGCGCGCAGGCCGGCGAGGGCAAGACGACCGTTGCGGCGAATCTGGCGCTGTCGCTGGCCCAGCTGGGCGAGTCGGTGCTGCTGATCGACGCGGATTTGCGGCGTCCGAAGCTGCAGGATTTCTTCGGGACCGAGAATTCGGCGGGGCTGGTCGATTTTCTCACGGGGCGCGCCGGCTGGCGGAAGCTGGTGTGGCAGGCGCCGGCGGAAGGGCTGTCTGTCCTTTTCTGCGGGCCTGTGCCGCCGAATCCGGCGGACCTGCTTTCGTCGGAATACATGCCGAATTTGGTGCGCGAAGCGTCGAAGGAGTACAAGTTCGTGGTGCTCGATTCGCCGCCGATGCTGAATCTCGCCGACAGCAGAATACTGGCGACGCTGGTCGACGGCGTGATTCTGGTGATTGGGGGAGGCACGACACCGCGCGAACTGGTGCATCGCGCTTACGCCTCCGCAATCGACGCGGGCTCGCACGTGCTGGGCGCGACGATCAATTTCGCGGACGCGAGGAACGATTATTACTCCGATTACGGCGCCAAGAGCAACGGCAATGGGAAATGATGGGCGCGCGGCCGAATGAGAATCATTGAGGCAACGCTCATTGCGGGGCTCGTTGTTTCGGTTGCCGCGTTTGGCGGCACTGAGCCGGTGTCGTTTGCGGTAGTCGAGGTTTTGTTCTTTGCAGTGGCGGCGTGGCTGATTGCAGGCGCCGGGCGCCTGCCAGTTCGCATGGATGCGCGCTGGTTTGCGGTGCCTGCCGCGCTTACGGCAATCGCACTGCTGCAGCTGCTTCCGGTTGGGAGTGCGGCTGCGGGATCGATGGGGCGTGCGACTGGAGGGGATTTTTCTTTGCGCACGCTGAGCGTCGCGCCGCACAACTCGCGCTCGGAGTTGCTGATCCTGCTGGCGTGCTTCGTCGCGTTTTTCTTTGCCTGCGCGATCGGCAAAGAGCGGGCGAGGCTGCGGCGCGTCGTGCTGGCTCTTGTGGCTATCGGGGCGGCGGAGGCGTTTTACGGGCTGATTCAGTACTTGCTGAACTGGCAGAGAATTTTCTGGTACGCGAAGAAATACGATCTCGAGGAAGCGACGGGAACGTACATCAACCGGAATCACTTCGCGGGATTGCTCGAGATGATTCTGCCGTTCGCGATTTGCCTGGCTCTCTACGAAGGCGAAAGGATCGCGGGTTCGCGAAGTGACCGCAGAGGAAGCTCGAAACGAATGGCGGCTCGGCTGAGCGGAGCGAAGGCAGCACTGTGGCTCGCGGTGTCGATGGTGCTGGCGGCGGCGATCGTGTTTTCGCGCTCACGGATGGGAATGGTGGCTGCGGCGGGGTCGCTGGTGGTCATCTTTGGGTTGAAGGTGCTCGAACGCAGAACGATTGCGATGGCTTTGGGCGCGAGCTTCGTGGTGTTGAGCATTTGTTTCGCGGCGTGGATCGGTGTGTGGCCCGCGCTGAACCGATTCACCACCATCGGCGACGAATTTTCCGGTGCAGAGAGCCGGCTTTCGATGTGGCCGGGAACGCTGAAGCTGATCGGGGAACATCCGCTGCTCGGCACGGGGCTGGGCACGTTTCCGGTGGTTTACACGCAGGTGCAGACGACGTTCGTGACCAAGTTCGTGAACCATGCGCACAACGATTACCTGGAATTCGCGAGCGACCTGGGAATACCAGCGGCCTTGCTGCTGTTTGGCTCGATTCTGTTTGTGCTGGCGCGCGCTGTGCGGAATTCTCGCGGCGGAGAGAGCCGGTATCGCCACGCGATGTGCCTGGCATGTGCGGGCAGCATCGCCGCGATACTGCTGCACAGTTTGACCGATTTTAATTTGCACATTCCGGCAAACGGAGTATTGTTCGCGGTCATCCTCGGGTTAGCGATGGGCGCGTCACATCCTATGAGCATTGCGGAGCCGGCAAGTTGAGCCGCAGGACTCAATTCGCTTTGAAGCGGCTCTTTGATGTATTTGTGGCGGTGGTGGGACTGCTGGCGCTGTTTCCTGTTCTTGCGCTCGTAACATTGGCGATTGCGATCGATTCGCAAGGCGGCCCTTTTTTCAAGCTGCGCGTCGCGGGGCGCGACGGGCAAACGTTTGACCAATGGAAATTTCGCACGATGGTGAAGGGCGCGCGCAATATCGCGCACCCTTTCGAGACTTTTGCGGGCGACCCGAGAATCACGCGCGTCGGGCGTTTCTTGCGGCGCTGGAGCTTCGACGAGCTTCCGCAGCTCTGGAATGTTCTGTGGGGAAACATGAGCCTCGTGGGACCGCGGCCGGCATTTGCGGAAGTAGCCGCGCAGTACTCCGGGCGCGACGCGCGGCGGCTCCGCATGCGCCCTGGAATTACGGGACTGGCGCAGATCCAGGGGCGAAATCTGATCTCATGGCAGCGGCGAATTGTTTTTGATTTGGCTTACATCGAGCGATGGTCGTTGGGGCTCGATTTCGCGATTCTGCTTCGAACGATTCCCGTCCTGATTCGAGGCGAGGGGATTTACGGCGTGGATGGGCGTGTCAGAATGCATGACTTGGCCTAGGGCGAGCGGGGAACGATGCGAAACGGGAAGCGCCGAGTAATCGTCTGGGGAGCGGGCGGGCACGGAAAAGTGACAGTGGATGCGCTGCTTGCCGCGGGTTCGTGCGAGATCGTGGGCGTGGCCGACGACGACCGGCGAAAAGCAGGCTCCGCGGTGCTTGGCATTCCGGTGCTGGATTCCTCGGCGGGGCTCGCCGCGTTGGCAGGCCGGATCGATTTCGACGCGGTGGCGATCGCCATCGGAGACAACTACATCCGCGCTGAGAAGTTTCAAGAAGTGTGCGAACTGGGTTTTGAGCTCGTGAACACGATCCATCCCTCAGCGCACGTTTCGAAATTCGTCGAACTCGGGCGTGGCGTGATGATTCTTGCGGGTGCGACGGTCAATCCGGGAACGGTGATCGAGGACAACGCGTGCGTAAACACGTCCGCGTCGGTCGATCACGACAACCGGCTCCAGCAGAATTGCCACATTTTTCCGAATGCGACTCTGGCGGGCGGAGTTCGCGTCGGCGCATACAGCTACCTGGGCTCGGGCGCAGTCGTGGTGCCCAATGTGACGGTGGGGGAGCATTCTTACGTCGGCGCCGGCGCCGTTGTGCTGAAGGACGTGCGGGCAGGCATTGTTGTGGCAGGCAATCCGGCCGAGGAGATTCGGCTGCAAACGAAACGTCCCAATTCACGATCGCAAACGCCATGTCTATCGAAACCATAACTCTTCCCGCCATCGCCGGAGGGCAGCCGATGTTCGATCGCCTTCTGCCGATCGCGGTTCCCGAAATTGCGCCGAACGGCGATTTTCTGGGCGACGCGCAGAGGATCCTCGAAAGCGGGCAGTTGACGAACGGCCCGTTCGTGCGCGAATTCGAAGCGGCCGCCGCGGCGTACCTCGACATGCCGCACTGCGTCGCGATCGCGAACTGCACGACGGCGCTGCTGCTGATTCTGAAGGTCCTGAATCTGCGCGGCGAAGTGATTCTGCCGAGCTTCACGTTTCACGCCACGGCCCACGCAGTGGCATGGAACGGCCTGAAGCCGGTTTTCGCCGACTGCGATCCGCAAACGTTCTGCATCGATTTTGAATCGGTGCGCAGCCGCATGTCGGCAAGCACGGGCGCAATTCTCGCGGTGCACCTGTTCGGCAATCCCGCTGCGGTCGAAGAGCTCGACGAAATCTCGCGTGAGTTTCGTGTACCGGTTGTATATGACGCGGCGCACGCGTTCGGCGCAAGCATCAACGGCGCGCGCGTTGGACGCTTTGGCGTGGCGGAGGTTTTCAGCTTTTCGCCCACGAAGCTCGTTGTAGGCGGCGAGGGCGGCTTGATTGCGACTCGCGATGCCGCTCTGGCACAGCGCCTGCGTGCGGCCAGGAATTACGGCGACGCGGGCGATTACGATCCCGAAGTGACGGGCCTGAACGGCCGCATGAGCGAGCTGCAAGCGGCGCTGGCGCTGCGGGGCTTGTCCGGCCTCGACCAACGCATCGACCGGCGAAATCAGATTCGGCTTCGCTACGAGGAGAGGTTGGGCGGCGTTCCGGGGCTCACCTTCCAGGTCGTGCGCGCGGAAGCGCGAAGCGCTTGCAAGGATTTTTCGCTGATTGTGGACGAGGCCGAGTTCGGCGCGGGACGCGACTGGCTTTTCCGCGCTCTCGAGAAGGAAAACATCGGCGTGCGCAGGTATTTCTGGCCGGCGGTGCATCGCCAGAAGCTTTATCGAGATGTATGGGACGGCCGTCCGCTTCCGGCCACGGACGCGGTTTCCGATCGCGTCGTCAGCCTGCCGATTTATTCCTCTCTGCGCGACGTGGACGTCGAGAAGGTCTGCGACGCCATTCTGCGGGCCGCCGATTTCGCGAAGCGCGGGCAGGCCAGGGGGCGCGGCGCATGACCGCGGCTTCAAACCGGCCGGCTCGGGTTCTCGTCACCGGTGGCGCCGGCTACGTGGGCTCCTCGCTTGTTCCGCTTCTGCTGGAGCGCGGCTTCAGCGTGCGCGTTCTCGATTCGTTTCTCTTTGGCGAGAGCTCGCTGGAGAGCGTGCGCGGAAATTCGCGTTGCGAGCTGGTGCGCGGAGATGTCCGTGACGTGCAGGCCGTGGCTCGCGCGATGCAGACCTGCGACGCCGTGGTTCATCTTGCAGCGGTGGTGGGCGATTCGGCGTGCGATGAGAACCGCCGGCTCGCCGCAGAAGTGAATCGGGCGTCCACGCGAACAATCGCGGAACTCGCGCGCGGCTTCGGCGTGAAGCGGTTCGTGTTTGCATCGTCGTGCAGCGTGTACGGCGCGTCGGATTTGGTGCTGGACGAGACATCGGCGCTGAATCCGCTTTCGCTGTACGCGCGGACGAAAGTCGATTCCGAAGCCGCGCTGCTGGCTTCGAAAACTCGCGATTTTGCGCCGACCGTGCTGCGGCTGGGAACGCTCTTCGGGCTTTCGCCGCGAATGCGCTTCGATCTGGTAGTGAATCTATTCGTCAAGCGCGCGGCATCCGAGGGGCGAATCACGGTGTTCAACGCGGAGCAGTGGCGGCCGTTCGTGCACGTCCACGACGCGGCGCGGGCGATCGTCGCATGCCTGCGAGCCGCGCCGGGCAAAATCTCCGGCGAGATTTTCAACGTCGGCTCGTCCGCCCTGAATTTGCAGATTCGCGACGTAGGCGAGGCGATCCGCCGCACGATTCCGGGGACTGAAATCGAACGGATCGAGAATAATGCCGATCGGCGGAATTATCGCGTCTCGTTCAAGAAGATTCAGGCGGCGCTGCGGTTTGAGTGCGGACATATGCTGGAGCCCGGAATTGCCGAGATGTACGCGGCGATTCGCTCGGTCGCGACTCCAGCCCTAGCCGGTGAATTTCAGCGGCCGGCGGTCAAGCGATCCGGCGCGCTCGCCAAGCGACGATCGCAGGTCGCCGCGCGACTCTTCGCCTCCGCTTGATTCAGCTCCTCGCTACCGAGTGAAGCTTCACGAACTCATAGAATGCTCGCCGAATTTGCCGCAGGGCCTCGGGGTTGAATTCGCGAGCCTTTTCGAGATTCCGCTGCGACATCCTCTTGAGCTCATCGGGACTCCGGGCCGATTCCAGCAGCTTCGCCGCAAGCGCATGCGCGTCTCGCGCGGGCACCATATCTTCCGGGCGAAGAAGCTCCGGGATGCCTCCCACATTGGATCCGATGCACGGGCAGCCGCGCGCCATCGCTTCGAGGAGCGCGCGGGGCAGTCCCTCTGCGTACGATGGCATCACGAATAGGTCCACCGAGTCGAGGAATTCGAGGACGGACTGTCCGAACGGCAGTTGGCCCAGAAACTGGGTGTGCGCTCCGATGCCGAGCTCCGCGGCCAGCGATTTCATCGCGGGCAAGTAGCGGCCGTCTCCGGCCAACAGGGCTTCGATTGAAAGCCCGCGCGAGGCGCACTCAGCGACGGCGCGCAGCAGAACTTCGGGCCCCTTATATAGCTGCGAGAGGCTACCCACGAATCCGACGCGAAGCGGCCGATCAGCGGACTTTCCGATCGCGTCGTCAATTCTCTCCCATCTTCGTTCGATGTCCGCTTGCGAGGCGAACGCGGAATCCATCAGCGCGTCGGAAAATCCGACGGCGTAAACGCCTTTCGCGGGGGGATAGCGCTGTTGCAGCGCGCGCTGCGTCACATAGTGGATCGCGATGGCGCCGCGGCACATCGTCCTGAGCTCGCTTGCGGCGGCTCGCCGCAGCACCGGACGAAGCGCTGTGCGAACGGTGCCCGGGCCGAGCGCGTCCCACGGATCGCCGACGATTTCGAGCGCATAGGGCTTTCCGGTTTTCGCCAGTTCGCGCCACACCAGGCGTCCCACGAGTCCAGGCACACGAAGGACGTAGGCGTCGCAATTGCGGATTGCTTCGCGAGCGCGGCGCTTCAACTCCGGCAGCCGGCGAAGGTATCCCCAGGGGCCGTGGTAGTCGGGCAGAGCGCAGAAGGAAACCCCCGAACCATCCGCGCGTGCTTCCTCCGATGCGGGCGAAGCACCTTCGGCAACTCGCGCCAACACGACTACTTCGTCGAAAGTCTCAAGGTAATTCGCCCAGGTGGAATATTTTGCCGGGCCTTCAACGTAGACCCCTCTGGTTTGAAAGGCTTCGAAGTGAGCTTCACTTGTGAGCAGAGCGCGCAAGTGGTCGTGCCACCCTAGGCGGGGCGCGGCTCGCGGGGCTGTGTTTTTGGCCGGAGCTCGTCGCGCCACCAAACCTCTTTTATGCTCGAGTAGCCGCCACTGAACATACGAACCAGAACGAGGCAGGCCACGCCCCAAATGGCTGGGCGGAAAAAGTTGGAAAAATCGTTCCGGGTCGTCCAGAGGAGGGGGCCCAATATAAGTCCCCAGGCTGCAAGCGCGTAGGCATTTCGGAAACTTACTTGCTCCAGCCGAACGAGAATGAAGGCTATTCCCAGGAAGAAAACGATCATGCCCACTGGGCCGAAGTTCATGTATGGCTCAGCCACAGCAGAAAATCCCATTCCTCCGTAGGTCCGATAGGTCCATGGATCTGTCACGGCAGTGATCCAGTGGCTTGGCGGCAGATTATCCAGGGACTCCGTGGAGGAATTCTCCCATCTCAACGCGAGATTCGGCAGGATGCCCTCGACGCCAATCAAATACGTCCGTCCAAAGCGGTAATTCGTGGCGTCGATGAGGTCCGCAGTTTCAACCAGAGGGCGGATGCTCGTACCCATTTCCGCGGGCGCGTCCAGGATGTTCAGGTTCTGTAGTGTTGAGAAAAACGAACGCTGATTCAGGGGTTCTTCGCGAATGACTCGCTCGACGGGGACGGCGACGAGCAGGATTGCTACTGCGACCCAAGGAGCCCAGCGGGGGAACGTCACACCCTTCTTTAGCGCAAGTACGCAGGCGATGAGTCCCGCGATCAACGCAGGCCCGCGAAAGCCCAGGTAGAACAGTGCCAATACCCAAACGCCCGCACAGAGGAACGCGATTTTCAGTTGAAGCCTCGAAGCACCTGCGAAGGCGAGACATAGAGCGATGGACCCAATCGTCATTCCAGAACCAAAGAACCTCGGGTCTGACTCCGCTCTTAACCGAAATGTTTCTGAATAAGTGAGCCGGTAATATCCCGATGGGTCCAGGCTCACGAGACCAGCGACGAACATCGAGACAGCAACCAGGAACAAAAACAGCCCGACGGCAAACAGTTCTGAGCTTTCGAGCTTTATGCGTCCTTCCGCCTGCCGAGTCGACGATGACACTCCTCTGCCAAAGCTCAAGAGCAACCCCACCTGGTAGGCGATCACTGAGTAGACCACCAAGCGAATTCCATGCGAAAGACCATATGGGTCGAACCATGAGACACGGTTGAGGTTGTAAATCCCCAGGGCCCAGGGCACGACGAGGCCGAAATGGAAGATGCCGAGCAATCCCAGGTAGAGCAGTGGGCTCGACGTGAACGCGAGACCTAGTGCGTAGCGCGATAGCATTAAGGAGGCCAACAGAACGAAGCCGCCGGTCAAGGCGAGGGCCGATTCGTTGTTGTAACGCTGGGTCAGCCAGACCGCGACGACGGCCGCGCCACCCCAGATGGCGATTGCGACTGCCTTCAGATATCGTTCCTCTTTGCCCAACCTTACCTACCTTGTGGAGTCGAGGTACAAGTCAGCTAGACGCAGTGTGCTTCGCCGCACTTCGAAGTCCGTGGCGGCAATTGTCGCTGCACCAGTTCGCGCTCCCGCGGGTCCTCGTTCGAGGATCGTCACGGTTGTCTGCGCCCACTCAGCGGAAGTACGAGACCGATCCAACCGAATCGAGAGCTCCCTGACGATATTGACCTCGTCCGTGACGTTATCAGTCGAAATACAGGGGAGACCGGCTGCTTGGGCTTCGATGAGAGTCAACGGCAAACCTTCCCAAGAAGACGGAAAAATGAAGACGCCCATAGCGCCGCGCATCAATCGGGGCACATCGGTTCGCCTTCCGGCGAAATGCATACTGCCGTTGAAGCCCATCGAAGCAGCTTTGGCTTGGATCTGCGGACCCAGCGGACCGTCACCGACCAGAAGGAAGTGAACGTCGGGCCGGCGCTTCGCAATTTCCGCGGCAATCTCAAGAAGAAAAGAATGGTTCTTGGCCGTGACGAAGCGGCCCACGTGTCCGACAACGGGTGCGTCAACAGGGATTCCAAGTTCCAGCCGCACGTCTTCAGCCGCGACCGGTTCCTCGAACGGGCTGAGATCGATTCCGCAGTGGAGAACTCGAAATCGGCCGTCGCTGCGCCAGTCGGCGCCGAAAAGTTGGCGCGCGGCCGACTCGGAAGCGCCAAGGCCGTGTGTCGCATAGCGATGGATCCACGATTTCATCAATCGCCGGTAGAGTCGCCGCGAGAGCGTACTCGCCTTGTCGTCGCGGCTCGTATGGCTGTGCGCGATGCGAACCGGAACACCCTCGTCTTGCGCCCACCGCAGCAGCACTCCCGAAAAGAGATGCACGTGGCTGTGAACAACCGCGTACCGGCCCTCGCGCAGAATCTCGATGAACCGCTTGCGAAACCCTCGCGCGCCCAAACGCCGCGGGAACCGCAAGATCCGGCTGCCCAACTCCTCTGCTTCCGCAGCGTAGAGCCCGGCGTGCGGGCCGAGCGTGCAAAAGTCGAGCTGGAAGCGGCGGCGGTCGATGTGCCGCAGCACATGCATCAACCATGTCTCGACCCCGCCGGGATCGAGACTGCCCAGAACGTGAAGAATTCTGATTCGCTTCCCGTCCGGTGAGTGGTCTCCGAGCACGACCGTGCGTTGGGCCGAATCGAGAGCGGCGCCGTAAACCTCGAGAATCGCTCGCGCGTTTTCGCCCACATCAAATAGCGAGCGGGCCAGCGTGCGCCCTGCCATCGCGCGGTTGCGCGCCTGACGCGGATTTTCTAACGCTTCGAGCATCGCGCCCGCCAGAGCGGCGGGATTCCTTGCAGGAACGAGCCAGCCGGTTTCTCCCGGGCGAATCAGATCCGGGAGTCCGCCGACATTTGTTGCGACGACGGGAACGCCGCTGAGCAGCGGTTCGAGCGCTCCGCCGCAATTTTCGGAATGCGACGGCACCACGGCCACATCGAGATCGGGATAGAGCGCCGGCACGTCGAAGCGCGTCCCCAAGAACGAGAGCGCGTCGCCGCACATCGATCGGCCGCGTTCGCGCACGCGCTGCTCATACCAAGCCGCGCCGTCCCAGGCCCCGCCGATGACAACGCCTCGCGCATTCGGAATTTCCTCGCGCACGCGATTTAGCGCCGCGAAGAAATCCTCGTGACCCTTGAGCCCGCGTTCCTGCCCGAGAAACCATTTCGGCGCGTACATGTAGGCAACCATGCCGGCCAGAGGCACGCCGTCCCCGATTCCGAGTTCCGCGCGCAACTTGCCGGTCGGCGTGGCTGTGAATCGATCGACGTCCGTGCCCGCGTATGAAAGGAAGACCCGCTCCGCTGGAACGCCCAGCTCGAGATATTTGCGACGCGTCCATTCGCAGGTCGCGATCCAATAATCGCGCGGACCTGCAAGCCGCAGGTCGATCTGCGCGAACGCCGGAGACTCCAGGTGCAGCGGACCCGCCACTTGAAACACCCGAGGAATCTTCGAGTTCTTGCCCAGCGCGAGACGCGCGACGAAGGTCGTGCCCACGTGGTGCGTGTGAATCAAGTCCGGCTGCACCTCCGCCACCACGCTGCGGCAGCGAGCCAGCACGCCCGGCAGCAGCCACGGCTGCCGCGCGGGAAAATCCAGGTCGGCGCAAATCACGTTTGCGCCCACGCGGCGATACTCAGGCGCGAGCCCATCCTCTGCGGACGGCAGCGCGACCGCCACGTCCACGCCCAGCCCAATCAGCGCGCGCACCTGCTCCCAGGCCCATCTTGCGCCGACAGCCGTCTTCACGATGTGCAGTGCTTTCACGGGCGCTCCGGCTTGCGAAGCTTACTCCACAGCCGCGGTATGGACAATCGGGGGTAGAGGTGGTAATTAATCGAAGGCTGGTCTTGGGCTGCGCTTAGGAGCGTTCGTGCAGCGCCCACACAGAACGGCCGTATAGAGAAGCCATGAGATTCTCCCGCCCTTCGCTGCACGTGGCCGCGACGCTGGTCTTGGTCCTTTCATCCGGATTGGCGAGTGCGCGAGCTGGGTCCCGCGCTCAGGAGCACCAGCCTCTCGGCTCGCTTTCCACGATTGGCGACGTTTCCGTCAACGGCACGCCCGCGCCCGCTGAAGTCACAATTTTCGCGGGCGACACGGTCCTAACCGGAGCTTCCGGCACCGCCACCTTTACGATGAGCGGCAAGGGTTCTTTCAAGATCTCCCAGCAGACCCATCTCATTTTCGCTGGCGATCCGCGCTATCTCGCCGAACTCGTTTCTGGCACGGTGGTGATGGATTCCTTTGCGGGTTCGACGGACGTCACGTTGAAAGCCGGGGGTTTTGTCGTGGCGCCGGTGATTCAGATTGAGGCGTCGGCGGCCCGCGTCGACAAGACGACCAGCGGTTCGTTCGCCGTGGCGTGCCTGGACGGAAGCGTTGGAGTGATCCCGCTACAGGGTGCGAATGGGCGCGTGTTGAGCGTCGGGCAGTCGCTGCAAATTTCCGCGGAAGGCGCCCTGGGCCAGACGGAGGAAGCCGCGAATCCGCCCTCGACCGTTACCCCGGTGCAGAAGCAGGCGAAGAACAGCCACACCGGATGGATCATTCTGGGAGTGGCGGGAGCAGGCGCTGCAGGAGCGGCAGCGGCGCTTGCCGGGCACGGGCACAGCCAGTCGGTCAGCCCCTCGACGTGATCGATCGTCGCCTGATTTGATTCAGCTTACTTCGAAAGGCGGAACACGAGCGTTACGTACTGTTCCGATCCAATCGCGTTTCCACCGAGCAGAGTCACGCCGTAGCGCCATTGCTTCACCGCGTTGATCGACGCGTCCGTGAGCATTGGCGGCCCGCTCAACACTTTCGCGCTTTGCACGTCGCCGTTCGGCCCGACAATCACATCGAGCCTCACGACGCCTTCCACGCCTTGCCGCGCCGCTTCCACGGGATACGAAGGTGAATAGCTGGAGAGAAGCTGCCCGATCTGCAAATTGCCGGCAAGCTGGGCGGCTTTCGACTGCAGCTCCGGGGGGATGCGGATCGCATGGAACTGGGAACTGCCGGCCACTGAACCGCTCGGAATGCCCTCGAGGGGCACGCTTGGCACAACAGGCGAAGTGCCAGTGTTCGGTGATTCGGTGGAGTTCGGCGGCGGCGCGGCGGCGCGAGTGGGCGCGCTTCGCGTGGGTTCGATCGGCTTGCTCGCATTTTGTGCGTAGGCATCCTGATCGCGGCGCGCATATGCGTAGGCGTCCTGATCCCGCTGTGAGGTTGTCGGCTTCTCCGCAGCCGCGGATGAATTGGGCGAAGTGACGGGCTCTGGCGACTGTCGCTGCGGGACGGCCGGGCTTGGCTCTGTCGGCCGAGCTTGGGTCGCGGTGGTCTTCGGAGATTCTAGCGGTGGACTGCCCGCTGAATTCGCTGTTCCCGAAGGAGTGCTCACGGGCTGCCGTACTTCTGGCCTCGCAGGCTGCGCAGCCTGCTGGCTCGCTGCGCCGGCCAATCCGCTGACTCGCTGGCTCGCGAGCGGCTTCGAGTTCAAAATTCCGGACGTGGCTGGCGAGAGATTCTGCGCCAAACCTTGATTTGCCGCGCCGCTCGGGGAAGCCATTCCCGCCGGCGGCTTGTGGGTGCTCGATGGCAAGTGGGCGTTGGATCCCGCTGGAGCATTTGCCTGCGGCGTGGCTGTCGGCGAGGACGCAGAATTTACGGCGGCAACGTCAGGTTGACTCGGCAAATTTTGCTGAAGGGCGCGACTGATCGCGCCCGGATCGAAGAGCAGCATCGTGACTACTCCGAGCGCGGCAAGGAACCCAAGCGCGGCTGTGTAAGCCCACCAGCGCCGGGGGTTCTTGAACTCCATCTCCATGTCTTCCAGCGTTGGCCTGACCCACTGCGGAGTATTCGGAAACCGGGGACGGAACGGTGCGTCCGCAGAAAAACGTTCGCGAATCGGCTGCGCAACGGCAGGAGCAGTTGCCGCCCTGAAAGGCACCGTGGCGTCACTCCCTGGAATCCTCGGCGGCGGCGGAGCCGTTCGTCCGGTTGGTGCAGGGCCGCCAGGCTCGGGGACGGAAGTGCAGGGAGGCACGGTGACGGCCGGCACCGGCGCGGGCGGAGGTTGCGGAGGCACGGCCGGTGCATTGGACCGAATGCTGGTGGGAGTCTGTGGCGGCGGAGGAACCTGGGACGCTGCTGGCGGAGGTTGCGCGGGCACCGCGGGTGCCTTTGATTGAATTCCGGCAGGCGTCTGCGGTGGCGGAGGAGCCTGGGACGTCGGTGCCGTGGCTGCCGGCTTGGGTGGCGGCGCGGACGCCGGTGCTGCGTTTGATTGAGCAGGGACAACGGGCTGCGGCCGCGAAGGCATGCGAGGCGATGGTTGGGGCTTCTCCTGCGGAGGCCCGGTGGAAACGGCGGGGCTGGCCGTTCCTTTCGCCGCAATGCCACGCGCGGCGACTTCGCGCGCGCCCGCGATCCGTGAAGGGTCGGCGGCGATCCACTCACGAATTCGGCCCCGCGCCTCTTCCGGCAGATCGACGAATTGAATACCCGCTTCCTTCTTCGACCGGATCTGCCACACCATCCTTCCGGCCGCTTCGATGGTGATGTCGGTCTTTGGCAAACGGAACCGCAGGCTGGGGAAAAAATCGGCGGCCAGGACCTGCACAGCCTGGACAGCGAGTCCATCCTCGCTGATGTTGAGAATTAGCCCGCCATTTCCCTCGGCGAGCTCGATGTAGGCAAGGGCGTTGACGCGCGTTCGCGCGTGAGCTCGGCTTTCCGCTATGCCGAGGGCGTCTCCGCTTTCGCCTTGTCGAAAGGTATCAGGCATCGCGTCTTCTTCGGGCAGGGACCAGCGCAGAACAACCTCAGTCAATTTTATCGCGAGTCACAGCCCCCTTTCAATGTTTCCCGCCTCCCGCAACCGGAACGAGCACGACACGGCGCACCCACAGGATGCCAGCGATTTTGTTGTCGAATTTCGAGCTCGCGGGACGGGCGATCCGCACGACCAACAGCCGGGTAGAGGCTCCCGTTTCGAAGCTCAGCGTGTCTTGGGACCACGATGAGGTTCCCGTGTGGTTCGGCGCAGCGTAAAACAGCCCGGCCATGTCCGAAATGTCGTACACCTGGAATCGCGGGCCGCTGTCCGTGGTGATGTCGCGCGTGCGAAGATCCGCGGAGAACTGGTAGCGCGTCCGCGGCTGAACGCGAACCAGCTGAAGCACGTTGCCGTAATCGAGGTTTTGGCTGCCATCGAACTCAATTTGAAGCGAGCCCTCTTCATTCGGCTCCGCAAGCCGGGTAATGTGGACGGCCGCGCCCGCCACGGGAATCACTCGCCAGTCGAAGCCGCCGTCCAGAATTGGGACCGAAAATTCGCCGTTCGTGATCACGTCGCCATTCGGGCCCGGCGGCGCCGCCTGCCGCGGGAAGCGCTCGCGAAGCTCCTGCCAAACGGCTGAAGCGGCATCGAGATCGCGCTGCTGAATTAGCGAATCAAGATACGGAAGCGCCTGCGCGGCCTCGAAGGGCAGATGCGAGGCGAGGAGATAATCCCAGGCAGCGTTTGCCGCGTCACTGTGTCCAGCAGTAGCTTGAAAATTCAAATAGGCGATCAAGAAAGACGATTGCGCCGGAATCATCTGGTTCAGTACGGCCTCGCTATCGGCGCCGGCGTTGCTAGTAAGCGCAAAGACTTGACGAGAGTCAACGTCACCCGCCAGCAGCACACTACGAAGCAATGGAAGCGCGCCGGAAATCCTGCCGGTGCGCGCGTAGAAGTTCGCGAGGCGCCAGTTGATTTCCGAAGAATTGGGGAAGAGGGTGTGGGCGTGTTCGAAGGCTCGAAGCGCGTCCGAAGGGCGGCCCGCCCAATCGTAGGCAGACCCCAAGTCCGCCCAGTAATGGGCATTATATGGGCTGAGGCTGACGGCCGTCTGGCAAAGCTGAATGATGCGGCCGGGATTCGCAGTGTCCGAGTAGAAATGGGTCACGTTGGCGAGCGCGTCGGGATACTGCGGATTCGCGGGATCCCAGCGCATCGCCTCTGCCAGATCATCGGGCTGGCTTCCATGAAAGTACCAAGCTGCAATCCCCTGGCGCGCGGCTAAATAAATTGCGCCCAGTAGCAGAATGAATGCGCTGGCGCGCGCCACGAGCGACGCGGCCTGGGATTTTCGCAATGGCCCGGCCTGAAGTTCGACGGAACCGGTCTCCTCCCTACTGGCAGACGCCAGATTTTTTCCCTCGTCGCTAGTTTCGATGTCCTGAATCATGATTTGCCTGGACCGGGTTCACCTGAGTCGGGCGTTTTCGGACTTCGCGGCGACGAGAATGGGGATGTTCGGGTCGGCGTCCTTCCACAGCGTGAGGAAGTCTCGATAGGCCGCCTTTGCGCCGGCCATATCGCCCTGCATCGCGAGGGCCCGCCCCAGTTGCAGATGCGCGAGCGCTCCGATTGGTTCGTTGAAAACGACGCCGGGGTGATCGATCAGCTTTTGGAACTCGTCCGCGGCCGGCCGTCCCTTGTGCTGTGCCAGGAGAGCCTCGCCGCGGATGTAAATCGGGTACGCCATCAAGAATCCGATCAAGCCAGGAGGCTCTCCGAACTCGTAGGGAGTCGCCGCCTGCACCTCTTCGACGGCCTTGCGAGGATCGTTGTGGTTGAGGGCTAGACGGGCGCGAACCGTGGGCAAATAATTGAACTGGACCAGACTGTCTTCTGGAAAGCGCTTGGCCAAATCCTGTTCCGCCTTCACAAGTTGCGCAGTGTCACCGAGATACCCGAGAGTCAGCGCGACACCATATTCGGTCTCGCGGGCCGTTGAGAGATCGAGCGCGGTGTGCGCTTGGTCGCGCGCCTCCTTCGCGTTTCCAAAGAGCGCTTCAATCAGCGCCGCAGAGGTCACGAGATTTGCTTCGTCTTCCTTCCCTTCGTTTCGATGTGCAGAAGCTGCTGCCTTCCTTGACCACTCACGCGATTTCGCCAGCTTTCCGAAGTAGGCGGCAGTGAGCGCCTCGTAGGCTTCCATAACCTCCTCGATTCCGGGATGCCCTTCCGACCGCGCCACAAGCCGAGCCATGCCGGCCGTGTCGCGTTCCACGAATTCGATGGGATAGAAAGTCGTATCCAAGAACGCGACTGACTCCACCTTGTTTTGCGCAGCCCGAGCGTAAGCCGCTTTCGCCTGGTCGAGCCGGTTCAAGCCCGCGTAGCCGTATATCAGGTGGGAGTAGGCGATAGGCAGGTCCGGATACTCGCGAACGGCTTCTTCAGCCTGATCGACGGCCTTCTGAAACTGCCCCAGTGTCAGGTAAATCAGTCCGGCCAGGAAATTCCGCGGCTCGACAGCGCGGGGATAAGCCTGCAACCAAAGCTGGCAAGGCTCTTCTGCCTTTTCGAGGTTGCCCGTCACGATGATGTGGTACGAGGCCGTGATGAAGTACTTCTCCGGCTCGCTGACGCGGTCGCGAAGCTCATACGCCTTTTGCGTGGCTACGACCGCATCGCTGTATTCTCCAACGTCCATCAGCACGCGGCCCAGGATCGCGTAAGCCATCGCGAAACTCGTGTCGAGTTCGGTGGCGCGTTTGAAGAAGGAAATTGCCTGGGGCGGACCGCCTGCACCGTACAGAACCTTATAGCCGGCGCTGAAGGCCTGAAGGGCTTCAAGTGACGAGGTGCTGGCTTGCGCCAGGGGAGTGTCGAATTTTTGGACCGTCTTCAGCGATTCGCCGAGCTTGTTTCGAATCTCCGAGGATGTCTTATCAAGCGCGCTGAGAACATGATCCTTATCGCTGGCCGTGGCTTCGGCACTCACCAATGTGTCGCCGCTCGAGCAGTTCACGGCCCTTACCGTGAGGAGATACTGCGTTCCGATTTGCGCAATCGAGCCGTCGAGAACCGCGGCGCTTCCAATGCGTTGGCACAGTTGCCGGGCGGTCTGAGGAGTCAACTTTGCATCGGGCTTTTGGTCCATCAGCTGAAGGGTCTGCTGGACACGCTCGTCGGAAACAATACTGAGGAAGGGCGATTGCTCAAGTTGGACGGACAGTCCCTGCCGCAAAGTGCCGTCGAATACCGGATCGTTCGTTGTGTTGGCGAAGTCGGCGAGGACGATGGTGTCCTTGTCCGTCAGGGCGTGGGCTTTGCGCGAAAGCAGCAGCCAGCCGGCGACCACGAGAGCTCCAATGGCGACTGCGGCTGCACCGGCCCACCGCATCCGTTTTGCAGGCGCGGCTGGCGCGGCCGCGACGGTGACCGAGGGCCGGCTCGGGTCCGAATCGCGCTTTAGCCGTTGGAGATCCGTGCGCATGTCGGCCGCGCTTTGATAGCGGAGCTTGCGGTCCTTCTCGAGCGCCTTGTTGACTACCTCCTCGAGCTTCGGCGGCACATCCGGATTCAATCGGACGGGGGCGACCGGAGCGCGATTCAGGATTGCTTCGGTGATGAGGCCCGAGGTGTCGCCGCGGAAGGGCAGGATTCCGGTGGTCATTTCATAAAGCACGACGCCAAACGAGAAGAGATCCGTTCGCGCGTCGAGCTCTTCGCCGCGAACTTGCTCGGGGGACATGTAGGTGACGGTGCCCACCGCTGTGCCGGGGCCCGTGAGAGGCTCGCCGTGACTGGCCGTGGGCATCGACGAAAGGCTGGATGATTCGGTTGACGGGGCGAGCTTCGCCAAACCGAAATCGAGAAGTTTCGCATGCCCGCGTTCAGTGATGAAGATGTTGGCCGGTTTGATGTCGCGGTGAACGATGCCTTTCGCGTGGGCCGCGTCGAGCGCATCGGCGATCTCGATGGCGAGATCGAGCGAATCGTGAATTGGCAGCGGCTTGCCCGCGATGCGCTGCTTCAACGTTTGGCCCTGCAGCAACTCCATGGCGATAAAGAGGCGCCGGCCGTCCTCAACGATTTCGTAGATCGTGCAAATGTTCGGATGATTCAGCGCGGAAGCCGCACGGGCTTCCCGGCGGAAGCGTTCGAGAGCCTGCGGATCGCCCGCGAGTTCATCGGGCAAAAATTTCAGAGCCACTCGGCGGCCGAGGCTGAGGTCTTCGGCTTCGTAGACGACGCCCATGCCGCCACCGCCGACCTGGCCGACGACGCGGTAATGCGAGATGGTCTGGCCGATCATGAGGAGAGTTGGCTCATCTTAGGTGCGCTCTGTGAGGGAAGTCAACGCGAGCGATCGCGGTGCCGGAAAACGGAAGTGGAGGGGAAAGCGGTGACGAAAAGGCTGGCGGAGAGGGGGGGATTCGAACCCCCGGTACCGGTTTTAGCCAGTACAACGGTTTAGCAAACCGCCGCCTTAAGCCTCTCGGCCACCTCTCCGCGGAAGAGTACGGCGTGTTGCGGGCGTGTTTGCAAGGGAAGTATAGCATCAAGGATGCGCAGCGGGGTTTTGTAATTCGGCGGTGCCGAGCGCTGAGAGCGAAGGCTACGCCTTGCACAGAGCGAAGAGAGACGAAGATGGAGGGCATGGTTATTTTCCGGCTAGAGGAACGGCGCGGAAGCGGAGGAAGAGAAGGAATCCTGCCGGATGCGAACCGTAGAGGGAGTCGAGAAAGGCCGGCTTGCCGTAGAGCGTGAATTGACCGCCAAGCGCGGTTGAAACACGCGGGACGAAATCGAATTCGCGGTCGTAGCCGAAGGTGTAAGCCTGGATTCGCGCGAGGAAATGTTCCTCGAAGCCGGGCGGAAGCGGATTTTCGCCGAGTTCGAGGAGATTCGTGCGGTCGACATTTTCGATGCGCGTCCAGCCGTAATTGCGGCGGAGAAATTTGAGCGTGCTTTCGGCGAGATAGCCGTTGAAAACTTCGCCGCCGGGAAGATCCTCGTTGCGTCCCCAGAGAAGCATCGAAGCCCAGTTGCCCGAACCGCCTGCGAGAGGGCGATTGTAGGCGACGGATGCCGTCATGCGGAGAGTGTCCTCAGCGGGAAACAACTGCTCGGGGCTGTGGAGTCGCGCGATGGAATATTGCGCACTCCAGTTCGCGGCGGGATTTACGGTGAGGCGCGTGGACCACGAGTCGATGGCGCCCTGGCTGATGGTCCAGCGATTTTCGTCCGGCTCGCGGCCATGAAATCCGGAAACTTCGATGCGAGCGATTTTGTAAGCGAAGCCGAGAGTGACGACGTCGTCGGAAATGTGAGTGGAATCTTCGAGATGATGGCCGAGCGCGGCCATTGGATCTTCCGAAGCGGAGGCGCGGTGCGGATAGGCCTCGGGCCCGATGGAAGGATCGCCGACGGGCGCGGCGTAGATGGAGAAGAGCGCGTTTTCGCCGAGCTTGATGTCGTAGAGAGCGGCGGCTTCCATCACGAAGTTGTGAGGATGCTGGCCGTCGACGATGGGATTGCCGAAGGCGGTTTCGCCGACCTGGAAGAGTTCGGGATAGCGGCGATCGGTGATCGTGGCGGGTTCGAGGGAGAACATCGCGCGCGCCGTGAGAGTGCCAGGGCCGAGCGAGCGCTGCGCCATGGGCATCAGCCAACTGGTGCTGAAGACTTTGTCGGCGCCGCGCGGGCCCGTTTGCTGGAGAGCGTTGAGGAAGAGGTTGCCGTGGAACATGAGAGTCCAGTTGGCGGCGGTGGTCATGAGCATGGGATGAGGAGTGGAAGCGGGCTCGGCGGTGGTCCCGGCGCTGGAGTGGGCGAGAATCTGGTCGATGAAGGTGGCTTTGGAGGCGGGCATTTGCATGGTCATGCCGGACATGGTGGATTGAGGCGACAGAGCGGCGGCGGGGGACTTGGCGAGGAAGCGGGAGCAGGGGCAGTGGTCGCGGGAGTCGCAGAAGTGGGCGGAGGAGCGGGCCGCGGCTGGGAAGGCCAGGATTATGAAACCGCCGAGGAACATGAACACAGATGAACGCAGATGAAGAATGAAGCGCCCCGGGAACCGTAGACTAAGCATCGTGCCGGTCCTTTGTTTTCAACGAGTTACGGGAGTTTTTAATCCCAGAACCGTAGATTAAAGGCCTCCGGATGGGAGGACGCAAGGATGAAAGGAAGCGGGGAGGCAGGGAGCGAGCCCGTTTGGCTTCAGGGGTTAAAACCCCTGAGGAAGAGGGCCCGGGTACGCCGGGGCTGAAGCCCCGGCCTCCTGAAAAGCCTCTTCGTGGCGAGACTGGCTGCAACCGTAGATTAAGCATGGTGCCGGTCCTTTGTTTTCAACGAGTTACGAGAGATTTTAATCCCCGTACCGTAGATTAAGGTTCGCGGGAGTTTCGCCGAGGGATCACGCACTGGCGGCGGAGGGATCCCTCGGCTCGCGTTGCTCGCTCGGGACCAGGAACAGGACGGAGCCCACCGCAGAGGCGCAGAGGGCGCGGAGGAAGAACAAGAGGAAGCGTAATCCGACAAAAAAAAGGCCGCGGTTTTGTATAGATTAGAAAAATGTAAGTTGCTGATTCGGCGAGGTTTGCGGCGATTTCTAATCTTCAGTGTATAGATTAGAAATTGGCTAGGGAGCGCCCGGCGGTTGGGAGCAGAAGATCGCCGGAGCATTCGATTTTGGCCTTTAGTCTCTCATTTTCCTACTGACACTATTTTATCATGCGTGGCAACTTGACACGTGTGATTCAGGTCTGCAAAGCAAAGGAAGGATTGGGTTTACGAAATCGCGATTTGTGATCAGGAATCGAAGAAATTTGAAAACAGTTGAAAAAAGTTGTGGGCTGGCGGCAGCGAGCTCGAAACCAGATCTGCCCCGGCTCGTCCAGGCACCGACAAAGCGAAAGGCAATTTCAAATTTGAAATGGCTCTGTTGAGATCCTCGGTTTTCGAGAGGCTGGAAGAGAGATCCCTCGACTGCGCGTCCCGACGCGAAAATCGAAAAGGCGCGATTTTCGCGGGAAAAAGCGTCGGGACGCTCCGCTCGGGATGACAAAGTTCGCAGGTCGTGCCGAGAAAATGGGCAACGGCGCGCCTTTGCGTGAGGAAATCAACAAAGCCATTTGAAATTTCAGATTTCAAAGGAAGGCAAAGGCAATTCAAAGGCAACCGCGGAGGCGCAGAGAGCAAGATGAAACCTGGCCGCGCTGAAGGCCGCGGCGCTACGCTCGAATCTGAGTTAAGGGCGAGAGCCGACGAGGAACAGCGGATCCCGCTCTGCGCCGCGCGCCTTTGCTTCGCGAAGGGAATGGGAGAGCGCGCGGCTCCGCTCGGGATGGCACGCGCCGCGCGGGTGGCGGGAAACGGGGGTATACTGGCGGCGGCGTGCAGGACGCCACCCGTCCGCGGGCAGGACTGAGTCCACCTGAGTGAGATTGAAACAAGGTTCGAACGAACCTCCTTTTCGCCCGCAGCGGATCCGGGCATGACCTAAAGGAGGTCCGTGATGGCCGAAGCTGAGCGACACCTACCTGTACGACCCAATCTCGAACAACTGAAGCACCAGGCGAAGGATTTGCTGCGAGCGATTCGCGAAGGAGACCGCGACGCGATCGCCGGGCTGCAACGGAATCATCCCGAGAGAATCGATCCGAGTGAGGCGAAGCTGGCCGACGCGCAGCTCGCGTTGGCGCGCAGCTATGGCGTCGCGAGCTGGCCGCGGCTGGTGACGGCATGCCGAATGATCGACGCGATCTGGCGCGACGATGCGGAGACGATTCGCGAGATGGTCTTACGGGAACCGCGACTGGTGCATGAGAACGCGCGCGCGACGGAGAAGTGCAATTGGGGACCGCCAATGTCGTACGCGGCGAACCTGGGACGCGACAAAATCATCGAGATGCTGCGCGGGCTGGGCGCGATGGACGTGATGCGGGCGTTCGACCGCGCGGTGCTGCAATCGAAGATTGAGACGGCGCGGCGTCTGTACGAAATGGCGGGGCGGCCGCCGATTCCGCAGAATGTGCTGGCGAATGCGGCGTATACGCTGAGCGCGACGGGGACGGCGCTGCTGTTCGAGTTGGGAGCGCGCGTCTACGACGAGGAGGGGAAGCGGCTGGCACCGGTCGACGTGGTGCTTGGGACAGACAGCCGGAGGCCGGCGGACAAGCACGCGATTCTCGAGATGTATGCGCAGAACGGATTCAGGTTGCCGGACACGGCGACGATGGCGCTGCATCGCGGACGAATCGATCTGCTCGAAGAACATTTGCGGCGCGATCCGGGGATGTTGCGGAGACAGTTCCGGTTCGAGGAGATTTATCCGCCGGAGATGGGATGCCACGACGAGATTCTAGCGACGCATGGGACACCGCTGGCGGGCGCGACGCTGCTGCATATGGCGGTGGATTACGACGAGATGGATATTGCGCGGTGGCTGCTCGAGCGGGGAATGAATGCGGATGAGAAGGCGGCGGTGGACGCGGAGGGGTTCGGAGGACATACGGCGCTGTTCGCGACGGTGGTGTCGCAGCCGAATTTTTGGATGAATCACCTGGGGAAGCCGAAGGACGCGCCGTTTACGAGGCTGCTGCTGGAGCATGGAGCGGAGCCGAATGCGAGGGCGTCGCTACGGAAGCAACTGCATCCGGGGTATGGGGAAGAAACGATGCATGAGTATCGGGATGTGACGCCGATTGGATGGGGCGAAAGGTTTCACAGGAAGGTGTTTGTGAGCGAGGCGGCGATGGAGATGATTCGGGAGAGAGGAGGGAGAGAATAGGAAAAACCCTTTTGGAACCACAGATGAACACAGATAAACACTGATAGAGCGAAAGACGATTTGAACTTTTCAAAGAAAGGCGAGATGCCGCGACGCGAAAGGCCCAGGCGCCGAAAAGAGGCAAGACATGACACGGAGGACACAGAGGAGACGGGGAGAACGCAGAGGAAAGGCGGAGGAACCACAGATAAACACGGATGGGGAGAAAGGCGATTTCAAATTTCAAATTTGAAAGAAAGGCCGGGTGCCGCGACGCGAAAGGCGCAGCGTCGAAATGAGGCAAGATATGACACGGAGGACACAGAGGAGACCGGAGAACGCAGAGGAAAGGCGGAGGAACCACAGATAAACGCAGATGAAGAGAAAGGCGATTTGAAATTTCAAAAGGCTCTGTTGACATCCTCGGATTTTGACGGGTTTGAAGAGAGGTCCCTCGACTGCGCGTCCCGACGCGAAAATCGAAAAAGGCCGATTTTCGCGGAGAAAAGCGTCGGAACGCTTCGCTCGGGATGACAAGATTCGGAGGGTTGTGCCGCGAAAATGGGCAGCGGCGTGCGTTCGCATGAGGGAATCAACAAAGCCATTTCAAATTTGAAAGAAAGGGGTGCGGCGATGGTGTGCGATCCCGGCGGAAAAGAGAACACACGGGACGGAGGAGGCGCGCAGCGAGATGCCACACGCGGGATGACAAGATTCGGAGGTTGTGCCGCGAAAATGGGCAGCGGCGTGCGTTCGCATGAGGAAATCAACAAAGCCATTTCAAATTTGAAAGAAAGGCGCGGTGCGGCGACGGTGTGCGATCCCGGCGGAAAAGAAAGACACGGGACGGAGGCGCGCGGCGAGATGCCACACGCCCCCGGTGCCTCCCTGCTGAATCAGAAAAGCTTGTTGGCTTCTGCGATCGCGCTGTCGAGCTTTTGCTCGCCGGCCTTTGCTTGAGCAGCGAGATCCTCGAAGACTGCGTACTGCGCGGCTGTAGGCGCTGCATACCCGAGGCCGACATCGGCCGCGAGATAGGCCATACGGCTGCGAAGTTTCGTCTCATGCAACAAGTCACCCTCGCTGGAGTGCATATCCAGTTGGACGAGATTTGCGACCTGAGCATCGAGATCGCCCACTGCCTTGCCGGCTTGCGCCTCGGTTAAGCGGTGCTGCTGAACGGCCGTTTCGAGTTTGTCGCGTGCAGCGATGGCGTCGTTGATTTTCTTGTCGAGCGTATCCAGCTCGTCGTGAATCTTCATTTGAAGCGCGAATGACGCGGCGAGATCCTGCTGGCTGGTTTTGATGCGCGGATCGAGAGCAACCTGCAAGCTCTGCTGCGTTTTTTGGCCGCCGTAATCGAGCACGACCGTGTATGTGCCCGGCAGCACAGGGGGCCCATCGACCGAATTTTCCAAACCGCCAGCGGCGATCGGCGCGTGAAAGCCTTTGACCTCCGTGGCGTCCGGATACCGGAGATTCCACTGGAAGGAGTTTGCTCCCGGCTCGATGGCGGTGATCTTTTCTTCGTGCTCTCTTCGTTGCTGCTCCGTGGTTTCCCGACTTACTTGCTCTTCGTCGGGCTCCTTTTGATCTTTCTTCTTCAAATGGAGCGTGAAGGTACGGATTACGTTCCCTTGTGCATCAGCGAACGTGAGCGTAGCAGGCGTTTTGCCGTCATAGGCTGCAGGAATATGGAAAAAGACAGTGGCGCCGAAAGGCGGGTTGTCGCCGACGGACGTAACGGGAAAGTCGGGAGGGGGCTGGCCGTAGGCGTGGCTGAGCCATGACTGCTGAGGAGCGAACAGGAATGCGGCGTCGGATTCGACGGCTGGATTCCTGGTCAATTGCTCGAGCAGGGAGAGATTGTCGAGAACCCAGAAGGATCGGCCGTGCGTGGCGATGACGACGTCGCCCTGGCGCGTATTGATGGCGATATCGTGGACCTGCGCAGGCGGCAAGTTGAGCGTAAGCGGCTGCCAGCGCGCGGCAGCGTCAAAACTGACGAAGACGGTGCTGTTGGTACCGAGGAAAAGAAGGTTCGGGTCGCTGGGATCCTGGCAGATTGCGAATGCGTAGGCATCGTCCGGCAGACCGTTGGTGATTGGCTTCCAATGCTGACCAAAATCGGCGGTCTCAAACACGTAGGGGCGGAAGTCGTCCCACATGTAACGTCGCGACACCATATAGGCAGTGCCGCGGTTGGCGTAGGAGGGCTGAATCGAGCTGATCCAGGATTGCTCCGGCAGATCGGACGGGTTTACCGCCTGCCAATTCTTGCCGCCGTCGGTAGTGACGTGAACCAAGCCGTCGTTCGAACCGGCCCAGATGACATTTCCGTCGAGCGGAGAAATGGCAATAATGGAGAGGCCTGGATAAACTTCCGCGCCGGAGTGGTCGATGTCGATCGGTCCGCCGCTTGCCGCCTCGGTGCCGGGCGCGTTGCGCGTGAGGTCGGGGCTGATGCGCTGCCACGTCTTGCCGTAATCGTCGCTCTTCATCACATACTGCGAGCCTACGAACATCTCCTTCGGGTTCGCGGGCGAGAAGAGAATCGCATGCGTCCAGCTGAAACGGTGCTTGAGCTCGCTGGAGGCTGCGCCTGACTCGTAGTTTGGCCACGGGCTGACGCTCTCGAATTGGCCCGTTTCGAGGTTATAACGCAAAAAGATGCTGTAGTAGCCGCTGCCGTAGGTGATGTCCGGATCGCCCGGCTGCGGCACTGAGTACGTGCTTTCGCCGTACGCCACGCGCTGCCAGTCGCCGATGGGAATGAATCCATTGGGCGACGCGCTGGGCCCTTCGAACGAGCCTTCATCCTGCTGCGCGCCGTAGATGTGGAAGGGAAATTGGTCGTCGAGATTCACGTGGTAGAACTGGCCGGTGGGCTGATTGTGCTCTTCACTCCACGTCTTGCCGCCATCAGTGGAGACGGTGGCTCCGCCATCATTGCCCTCGAAGATGATGTTGGTGTTATCGGGGTTGATCCACACGATGTGGTTGTCACCGTGCGGCGTCTTCAATTTTGTGAAATTTTTTCCGCCATCGTGTGAAACCCAAAGCGCGTCCACTTCGGGGGCGTATACGGTGTTGGCGTCTTTGGGATCCACATAAATGCTCATGTAGTAGAAGGCGCGCTGCCGGAGCTTCCATTCGTCGTTGACGCGATTCCACGTCTTCCCGCCATCGTTCGAGCGAAAGACTCCGCCATCCTTTGCCTGAAAGATTGCGTACACGATATTCGAGTCGCTAGCCGTGAGACCCACTCCGATTCGGCCAATGACACCACCTGGCAGACCTGTGTTTCGGGTGATGTTTTCCCAATGGGCGCCGGAATCCGTGCTCTTGTAGAGCCCGCTGCCCGGGCCGCCGCTGGAGAGCGACCATGGCGTCCGTTGCGCCTGCCACATAGCGGCAAAAAGTACGTGGGAATTATTGGGGTCCATCACGAGATCGATGGCGCCGGTTTTGTCGTCGACGAAGAGGACCTTGTTCCAGGTTTTTCCGCCGTCGGTGGACTTGAAGACACCGCGCTCGGGGTCCGGGACGAACACATGCCCCATCGATGAGGCGTAAACGATGTCGGGATCTTTCGGGTCGATCGCTATGGCACTGAAGGTGTGCGTTTCGCGCAGGCCCGCGTACTGCCAGGTGTCGCCGCCATCAGTCGACTTGAACATGCCGTCGCCGGGGATCATGTCGTTGCGGATGTCGCTTTCGCCGGTGCCGGCGTAAATGATCTTGGGATTTGACAGCGAAACAGCGATCGCGCCGATACTGGGGCTTGGGCCAGGCAGCTTGCCATCAGAGATATTCTTCCATTCGAGGCCCTCGTCGGTGCTCTTCCAGATGCCACCTCCGACGGTGCCCATGTAAAAGAGGTTTGGATTGCTTGGAACGCCAGCGATGGCAACAACGCGTCCGCCGATGTAGGGACCGACGCTGCGCCATTTGAGTTTGCTCATGAGAACTTCGGTTGAGACCGGGCCGGTGTTCGCACGCGCGGCCAAGACGAGGAGAGCGCCTGCGATTACGAATGCAAAAGCAGAGAGGATATGGAAGATTTTCATTCTGCTTACATGTGTTTCGGTTACGACATTGATTCGCGATGACATTTGAACCCCCGGCTGAAATCTAAGCGTGTCGTGGCACGGGGTCAAGCTTAAATCGGCTTCGACCGCGACGGAACGAACTAAGGAGCGAAGGCAACCGCAGGAGGCGGTGCGGCATTGCTTCTTGACGACCGTCTTTGATGGCGGGACGAGATTCTGGCATAACAGGACTGACTGAACTGCGATCTCCGGAGGACAACGTGAGCGGGAATGAGAAGCGGGTGGCGGTGGTAACGGGGGCGGCGCAGGGAATCGGGCGGCGGACGGCGGAGGTGCTGGGGGAGCGCGGGTACGCGCTTGCGCTGTTCGATCTGCGATGGATGCCAGAGACGATGGCGGAGGCGCGGAAGCGGGGAGCGGACGCGTTTGAGTTTGTGGGCGACGTGACGGATGAGGGAGTGGTGACGCGATTCGCGCAGGCAGTGCGCGAGAGATGGGGACGGGTGGACGCGCTGGTGAACAACGCGGGAATCAGCTCGATTGCGAAGGCAGAGACGATTTCGGCGGAGGAGTTCCGGCGAGTGCTGGAAGTGAATTTGGTGGGGCCGTTCCTGATGGCGAAGGCATTCGGAGAAATGATGCTGGAGAGGAAGGCGGGGGCGATTGTGAACGTGGCGTCGATTGCGGGGCTGTTTGGCGTGGCGGATCGGGCGGCGTACAACGCGTCGAAACATGGCCTCGTGGGATTGACGCGGACGCTGGCGGCGGAATGGGGCGGGCGGGGAGTGCGGTGCAACGCGGTGTGTCCGGGATGGGTGAAGACGGCAATGGATGATGTAGATCAGGCGAAGGGGACATACACCGATGCGGATATTACGGGGCGAATACCGATGGGACGGTTCGCCTCGGCGGACGATATTGCGCGGGCGATTGCGTTTTTGGCCGATCCGGGGGAGAGCGGATTCGTGAATGGGCACGCGATGGTGGTCGACGGAGGATGGACGGCGGATGCGAGCTGGGAGAGCTTGAGGATGGAGCATCGGTGAATGAGGGCGTGCACGGCGCCGTTTCAGCTATGTTTGATGGCCCAATGCAAGCCGATGCCGCGGAAGATGTACGGCCGCGAATCAACCTGCGAATAGCCGGTGCGGCGCAAGAGGGACGAGAGTTCGTCGATGGAGAGGAAGCTGCGCAGGGAATCCGGGATGTACGTATACGTGCGCGGGCGGCTATGAAGCAGCGTTCCCCAGAATGCGCCGTTCGCGTACAGGTAGGCGAGATAGATCAGGCGAAGAATCGGATTTTCGGGGAGAAAGAAATCCAAGCTTAGCATCAAGCCGCCGGGGCGAGTCACGCGACCGATTTCGCGAATGGCCGCCTCGAGATGCGGAAAGTTGCGGAGTCCGTAACCGATCAGCACGCCATCGAAGGAATCGTCGGCAAAGGGGAGCGCGGCCGCATCCGCGCATGCAATCTCGCTGACGCCGCGCTCGCGGGCGATGCGAAGCATGCTTTCCGTGAGATCGACGGCGACGGAACGCGCGCGAGGCAGACGCTCGAGAGCGAGCCGCGAGAAGTCACCCGTGCCGCACGCGAGATCGAGCAGAAACGCATTTTCAGGGAGTCGGGCCCTGGCGATACCGAACTTCTTCCAGCGGCGATCCATGCCATAGGAGAACACCCGCGTGATGAAATCGTAGCGCGGCGCGATCCTGTGAAACATCTCGCGCATCAGGCAGCGGTCTTGCTTTTCGGATGGCGGCAACATTACAGGCAATTCTAGCACTTCGGTGAAAGCGAGCGCCGGTGTCATTGGGAATGCCAATTAGGGGGATTTGGACGGAGCGGGAGCTACGGGGGGATCGGAGGCGGTAGCTGGGCGGTTTTCGCGAGTGGCGCGAATGATGCCGGTCTCGTCGATGAAGAAATTCAAGTAGCCGTAATTTCCAGCGCGAGCGGTGAGGGAGTAGGTCTTAATGGCGCCGTCGGGCTGAGGATCGCCGGGAGTGTATTGGAGGGTGTAGCGGCCGGCTTGGGCCTGGTCGAAGGCAGCGCGCGCCTGAGTGCCGAGAGATTCGAGAGAGGAAGGGAAGGTGCCTTCGGTGGATTGATAGCCGGCGAGAGATTGTTGGAGAGCGGCGAGGGCGGCTTGAGCGTGAGACTCGAATTCGGATTTCGAGCCGGCGAGGCGCCAGGGAAAGGCGAACCAAGCGATGGCGGCGAGAGTGAGAAGAACGATGAACAAGAGGATGGCGACGCGGGCGGGAGATTTTTTGCGGGGCGGAGGGGCGTCGTCGGATGCGGGCGGGGACTGCGTGAGATCGGCGCCGCAATAAGGGCAGACTTCGGTGGCTTGGTTGATGGGCTGTTCGCATTCGCGGCAGGAGTACACGGGCGAGACATGGTAGCGCAAAATCGGCGGGGGCAGAGAAAGACAAAGGCGAAAGCCTTGTGGAACCACAGATGAACACAGATGAACACCGATAAAGGCGAAATGCAATTTCAGATTTGAAATTTCGAATTTCAGAGAAGGTCCAGATCGTGACCAATTCAAAGGCGCGTAGAGGCAAGGAGGTCTGGAACTACAAATGCACGCGATGGGCACTGATGGGAATGGCTGCCTTGGCTGGGGCAAAGCGATGCGGGAAGTCGCGGTAGCGGAATTCAATCTAAAGGCGCTATTCGGGTTCGGCGGCGTGGCCGACGACGACGAGGCCCATCTTGACGGGCGGGGCGATGGGGGCATTGAAGAAGGCGACCCAGAGGTCGCCGTCGTCCTGATGAGCGATGGCGGGAAGCGTGGCGGGCGCGGTGTCGGCGGGGACGAGGCTCCAGACGGAGGGATGTCCGGTGCCGGCGGCTTTGCGGCTGAGCTTCAGGAGGTCGGGGGTGGGAATGTCGGCGGCGGAAGTGTCGAGGGCGGCGGGAACGGCGAGAACGTAATCGCGATAGGGCGAGACGCCTTGATGATTGCCGTCAACGGGCTGAAGCATGAAGCGAAGCGTGTACACGCCGGGCTGAATGGGCTGATTGCGGTAGTCGTTGTTCTTGACGTCGAACTTGACGGCACCGACGAGGGCGCCCTGGGGAATCTGCCCGAAGTTGACGCCGAGGCTGGTGTCGGGCGTGGCCGCGGGCTTGAGGGATTTGACGAGCCAGATTTCGCAGACGGCGCCGGAGGGGCCGGTGACGTGGAGGGCGTCTGGGCCGAGGGCGTCGCGAATGGGCGCGGCGAGATCCGCGGGAGCAGGAGTGGCGGAGGATTCGAGTTTGTACTGCGCCGACGCGGCCGTGGAGATGAGAGTGAAGGCGAGAGCGGCGGCGAGCAGCTTGAGTGCGGACATGCGCGCGATCATTTTTTCTCCTGAATGAAGATTGAGCGGGCTGGGAACTTCAGGCTAGAGAGCCTGTCTGAGAACCAAGGTAAATCGCCCTCAGCGGCTGAAGCCGCCCTCATTTGGCGCCGGTTACGGCACGGCTGAAGCCGTGCCCTGACGCAAATCCCTCGTTCCCACAGAACTCTAAAGCCCGTGCGGACTTCGTGATTCTACATCGCGGCTAAGGCCGCGACCCAAGACCAAAAGCAAACGGCAGAAGCAGATCCCTCACCCCGGTTCGCCCAAGGCGCGACCGGGTTCGGGTTGACAAGCACGGTTCACTCGGCGAAGGTGCCGACGAAGGAGCTGCGGCGGCCGGAATCGTTCCAGGTGACGCCGAGATGATTGCCGCTGTAGCTGGCGTTCTGCGCGACGACGGGCATGGAATGCTCGAGGTGCGCGACGAGCGGCGGATAATAGACTTCCTCGTTGTGGCAGATCTTGTCGGTTGTGCGCAGCGTGCGAGTGGCGAGGTGAACGAGGCTGCCGGCCTGCACGGTAGTATAACCGTGCTGCGCGATGGAGAAGGAGATCGGCTCGGACTGGACGGCGACAACGTCGTCGAGGAGGCCGGAGGTCTGCTGGGCCTGCGCGAATTGGATGAGCGCATCGCGCTGAGCGGCCGTGGCGCGCGAATCGATCAGGAAGACGGTCTTCGCTGGAAGCGGGCTCGTATAGGGATCGCCGAGGGTGTTGCTGGCGTGAACGACGGCGACGACGCTGAGGTTGGCGAGAGAGACGCCGGCCCAGGCGCCCTCGCGGACGTGCCAGGCAAGAACGGCGCTGTCACCGGTGAGGCCCATTTCGGAATTGGCGAAGCAGGGGCCGGTGTAGACGTCGGCGTTACGGAATTCGGCGTAGTCGCCGGAAATTCCGGACGGGAGCTGGGCGGCTTTGGCGATTGTCGCAGCGGCCGGAAGAACCATCAGGGTGGCGGCTGCCAGAATCAATGATTTCGCTCGCATTGCGGCCTCCTATGCAGATTCCCTATTTTCGCACATCTTTAAGGACACGCGAATAACTGAAAATCCCCAGGGCTAAAGCCCATTCCTTCTCGATGACGTTCCTTCGGGCGGCCTGAAGGCCGCCCTCCCTGGACTGAAGTCCAGGGCTTCCACCCCAAAGCGAACGCACGAGGCCGGGAGCTGGCGCGAGGCTAGGTGGTTTCGCAGCAGCCGCGGCCGGGGCGGCATTCTTCGTGGCCGGCGATTTTGCCGTCGATACCGATGAGCGATTGGGAGCGCGCGCACCAGAACGGGCCGGAGTTCGCGATGTCGGAGGCGTCCTCTTCGGACTGGTAGAAGAGTTTCTTCGAGCGCAGGCTGCGGCAAATTTCTCCGGTACGAATAAGGGAGTTCAGGCTGCGAACCATGGGCTTAGACGGAATTTCCGGCATGTTACGCGCCCTCCTTTACGCTGAGGAGCGCGCGCTTGACGGCAACGCGCGCGAGCTGAACTTTGTAGGCATTCTGGCTGAGAGGTCTGGCGCCGCGAACGGCGGCTTCGCCGGCTTCGGCGGCGGACGACTCATTGAGCGACTTACCCTCGAGAGCCTGCTCGGCGGCGCGGCTGCGCCACGGCACGGGCGCGACGTGTCCGAGGACGACGCGAGCGGCGGTGATTTTTCCGCCGTCCATTTTCAGGGCGACGGAGGCCGTGACAAGCGGCCAATCGAGAGCTTCCTTCTGGCGGACTTCGTAGGTGGCGTTGCGCCATTCGCGCGCGGCAGAAGGAATGGAGATTTCGGTGAGGATTTCGTTGGGACGAATCGAGTGCTCGCGCTCGCCTTCGGCTTTGGGAGTGATGAAGAGTTCGTCGACGGGAATTTCGCGGCGGCCGGAAGGCCCGTGAAGAGTGACCTTCGCGTCGAGAGCGACGAGAGCCGGGGCGAGAGACGACGGGCTGACGAAATAGGCAGGACCTTCGTTGCCGAAGATGGCGTGGTAGCGATTGTCACCATTGGGAACGAGCGATTTGCCCTTTTCGTCGCGAGCGAGAAGGCCGTAGCCGCCGCGGTAATACCAGCAGCGCGGGCGCTGGAGAAGGTCGCCGCCAACGGTGCCCATGTTGCGGATCTGCGGGCTGGAGACCCCGCGAGCAGCTTCGGCAAGGGCCGGGAAATTCTTCGCGGCGGCGTGAGCGAGGAAGTCGTCGAAGCTGACGAGAGCGCCGATAGTGTAGGCACCGTTTTGTTCTTCGATGCGGCGAAGCGCGTCGATGCCCTTTATGTTGACGATGCGCGCGGGCGTATCGCCGTGATCTTTCATCAGGCTAATCAGATCGGTGCCACCGGCGAGAACCGCGGTCTCGCCCCATTTTGGGGCGAGGAGACTGACCGCGCCGGTAAGATTCGTGGGATTGGCGTATGCGAAGGCTTCCATTTTAGGCTCGGCCTCCTTTCGCGAGAGCGGCGAGGACGCGCTCCGGCGTGATGGGAATCGGCGCCACGCGGACGCCGATGGCGTTGGCGACGGCATTGGAGATAACGGCGCCTGGCGAAACGACGGGCGGCTCGCCGAGACCGATGACGCCGCGATCGTCGTAGCCGGGGCCGGTCATCATGTGGACGACGAGTTCACCGACGTCGCCGATGCCAGCTAGTTTGTAGAACTCCATGTTGGGATTGAGGCAGTGGCCGGTCTGCTGGTCCATCAATTTTTCTTCGTAGAGGGCGTAGGTGACGCCCATGATGAGCGCGCCGTAGACCTGGCTTTCGGCGGTCTTGACGTCGATGACGAGGCCGCAATCCTGGACGGCGACGATTTTCTGGACGCGGACGATGCCGGTTTCGGTGTCGACGGTGACTTCGGCCATCTGGACGCCGCCGACGTTGGCGGATGTGAGGTCGCGCGAAGTCTTGCCGGTCGCAGTGACCGGGGTGGCGCCGAGCTTGGCGCAGGCCTGCTTCCAGGAGAGGCTCTTCGAAGGATCGCCGATGACGCGAACATGGCCGCCGACGGCTTCGAGCTTATCGGGAGTGACGCCGAGAGACGGGGCGACCTTCTCGAAAAGTTCGTTGACGGCGGCAACGGAAGCGCGGCGAGTGGCGGAACTGACGCCGCCGACGGTGGTTGAGCCGCCGGATGCGCCGGCGGCGGGATATTTGCTGTCGCCGATGTTGACGGTGACGGCGTCGAGGGGGAGGCCGAACGATTCGGCGGCGACAATGGCGACGACGGTGCGGGTGCCAACGCCGAGGTCCTGCGTGCCCATGGAAACTTCGCAGGAGCCATCGGGGTGGATGGTCGCGGAGCAATTGCTGTTGTTGGCCGCGCCACCCCAAGTGTGAATCGAAAGGCCGACGCCGCGCTTGACCGGGCCCGAGCCGGAATCGCCGCGGGGATGCCACTTGTTTTTCCAGTCGAAAAGCTCGGAAGCCTTGGCGAATTCGTCGGTGTAGGTTTTCGCGCGCTCGCCTGTGAGAGAGATGTTTTTCTGGAAGAAATCGAGCGGATCCATGTTGAGCTTGGCGGCGAGATCGTCGAGCGCGCACATGGTGATGACGCACATCTGAGGATGATTTGGAGCGCGCCAAGCGCGTTCGGGGCCGATGTTGGTGAGGACGGCGGTGTGCTTAACGCGGCTATTGGGAATCTTGAAGACGTAGGGCAAAGGAGGCGCGCCGGGAGCGGAAGGACCGGCGGTGCCCCAGGAGTGCGAGTCCCACGCGACGAGAGTGCCGTCTTTTTTGGCGGCGACCTTCACGTCGGCATACATCGAGGGACGCGCGCCAGCGACCATCAGTTCGTGATCGCGCTCAAGCATCATCTTCACGGGGCGGCCGGATTTTTTCGCGAGTTGCGCGCAGGCGACGCCCCAAGCGTCACCGGCGAATTTGCTGCCGAAGCCGCCACCCATCACCGGCGTGATGATTTCAACCTTGTTGCCGGGAACGCCGACGCCCGCGCCGATCTCTCCACCGATGCCGCTGACATTCTGGGTGGAAGCCCAGACGGTGAGCGAGTCGCCGTTCCATTCGGCAACCTGTCCGTGAGACTCCATGCAACAGTGCGTGATTACGGTTGCGCCGTAGTGGCCCTCATGGGTGACCTCGGCTTGCTGGAAACCGGCAGTGGGATCGCCGTTGGTGCGTTCGGTGAGATCTTTGGAAAATTGCGCGCCGGCTTTGTCGGGAGATTCGTCGACGACGAGATGAGGAAGCACTTGATACTGAATACGAACCTTGCGGGCGGCATCGCGAACTTGATCTTCGGTCTCAGCGGCGAGGGCGACGATTTCCTGGCCGGCCCAGAGGGCTTCCTTGCCTTCGTCAAACATGATCTGGACGGCTTTTACGCCGGGCATTTTTTCGGCTTCGCTGGTATCGATCTTCACGATCTTCGCGTGAGCGTAAGGGCAGACGACCATGCGGCCGTAGAGCATGCCGGGGCGATTGATATCGAAGCTGTATTTCACGCGGCCGGATGACTTCCAGGGACCATCGAGGCGCGAAATGCGAGTGCCAATGAGGGCGCGTTTATCGGGAGCGGGCCATTTGTAATCCATTATGCCTGGCCTCCTTTGCCGGCCGCTTGAAGGACGGCGTGACGAATGCCCATGTAAGTGCCGCAGCGGCAGAGGTTGCCGCCGAGCGACTGTTGCACTCCTTCATAGGTGGGATTCGATTCGTGATCGAGATAGGCCTTGCAGGCCATGACGAAGCCGGGAGTGCAGAAGCCACACTGCTGCGCGTCGTGGTCGACGAAGGCCTGCGAAAGCGGATGGAGCTGGCCTTCGGGAGCAATGCCTTCGATGGTCTGAATATCGTGTCCCTGCGCTTCAATCGCGAGCACCGTGCAGGAATAGACGGCTTTGCCGTCGATGATGACGGTGCAGGCGCCGCAAGTGCCGCGGTCGCAGACTTTTTTCGCGCCGGTCAGGTCGAGACGGTCGCGGAGGGTATCGAGAAGAGTGACGCGCGGCTCGAGCTTGAGAGAATGCGACTGGCCATTGATGCGGAGCGTGATATCGACGGGGCCGGGCCCAACCCATTCGCCGGAAGCCGGTGAGCGGCCCGCAGCCTTGGCAACTTCATCGCCGAGGAGCACGGTGGCCGATACGGCCATGCTGGCGATGCCGGTTCCTTTGATGAAGTCGCGACGAGAAACGCCGGCGTGATTCAGCTGCTCCTCGGAAGGAGCCTCTTTCGCGGGATCATATTTTTTGGGTTTTTCAGTCATGCCAACGCCTCCGAAGAACAGAAAGGGAAGGAAGGGAAATTGCCGCCGCCAGAGTCATGACGCGTGCCTCCTGCAGAGCGCGCAGGCGTCTATCATAGTGCGGGCATCTGAATCATTCAATGTGAACATGGCGCCGTCCGAGAATTCATTCGTGCCGGAGTGCGACGATGGGATCCACTTGAGCCGCGCGGCGCGCCGGAATCAAGCATGCGGCGAGCGCGACAAGAGCCAGCAGCACGGCGACCACGACAATCGTTCCCGGGTCGTTTGCGTGAACTCCGTATAGGAGCGAATTCAAGTAGTGGGTGACGGCGAGCGCCGCAGCGACGCCGACGATGGAGCCAACGAGCGCGAGCGCGAGTCCCTGCTTCACGACGAGGCGCAGAACATCGCCCACTTGCGCGCCGAGAGCCATGCGGATGCCAATTTCGCGAGTGCGGCGCGCGACCTCATAGGACAAAAGACCATAGAGGCCGATGCAGGCGAGGATGAGGGCGAGAGAGCCAAAGAAGCTGGAAAGGCGGGCGACGAGGCGTTCCTGAAAGAGGAGGCGATCGATCTGCTGCGATTGCGTGGTGAGATTGCGAAGCGGCAAATTCGGATTCATCTGCGCGACCACTGCACGAATTGCAGGGACGAGGGCTTTCGGATCGGCTGCGGTGCGAACTTCGAAGGAAGCGCCCATGGGCGTTGCTGCCTGCGGCGAGTACATGGTCGGGCTGATGTCCTGGCGAAGGTCGCTGTACTTTGCATCGCGAACCACGCCAACGATTTCATAGCCAGGACTCGCGGGGCCGTTGTCGTCGGCAGGGCTCTGGCCGAAGAGCTTGCCGAGCGGATTTTCCTTGCCGACGAATTTCGAAACGAATGCCTGATTGACGATGACGGGAGTGGGCGCCGAAGTCGGCGCGGTGGCGCCGTTATGCGCGGCGACGGCGTAGTCGGATGCATTGAAACCACGGCCCATCAGAAAAGGGATCTCCATCGTGGTGAAGAAGTCGGGTCCGACGCCGAGCATGTTGGCTTCGGATTCGCGGTCCTGCGGCGTACCGGGCCAATGGAAACCGGTCATCATCAAGGCGCCGCTGAGAAGGGGAACCATGGAATAGCTGACGGCGTGAACGCCGGGCGTTTCGGTGAGGCGGCCCTGGAGATCACGATAGAAGCTATCGATCGCTTCAGTCTTATATCCCGCAAGGGAAGGGTTAATCCCGAAGATGACGAGATTGTGGGCGTCGAAGCCAACATCGATGCTGCGAAGATTTTGTAATGTGCGAACCAGAAGGCCGGCGCCAATCAAGACAATGATGGCGAGGGCGACCTGCGTGACGACGAGCGCGTTGGCGATGGTGAAGCGTCGCGCGCCGTGGCCGAGACTCGAGGAGATGCCGGAGCCTTCCTTGAGGGCGGGCGTCAAATCGACCTGCGCGCCGCGAAAAGCTGGAGCGAGGCCGAAGAGTATCCCGGTGAGGAGCGAGATCCCGATCGTGAATCCGAGCACGCGCAAATCGAGGCCGGTGGCGAAGGTCATGGGGCGAGGCTGGTTGTTGGATACGAAGGAGATGATGGCGCGCGAGCCCCAGGATGCGAAGAGGACTCCCAGGATGCCGCCAATAGACGCAAGCAGGATGCTTTCGGTCAGGAGCTGGCGGACGATTCGAGCGCGGCCAGCGCCAAGAGCCAGGCGGACAGCCATTTCGCGTTGCCGCGCTGCCGCGCGAGCGAGCATGAGGCCCGCGACGTTGGAGCAGGCGATGAGCAGAATGATTCCAACCGCGAACATCAATACGTAGAGAGGATTCCTGAAGCGGCCGCGAGAGCCGGTGAGGCCGGCCTGCGCGTTGACGAGAGTGATGGCGGGGTTATCGTCGGGCTTCGAGAGCGTCCGGGACTCCTTTGCTTCTTCCGCACCGGGTTTGGCTGGAGGCGCGTTCGCGGGGGCGACCGCGAGTTCATGACCTTTCGGCGGTTTCTGGCCGGCTGCGCCGGGAGGCGGCGCACCGTGAATGACCACCGGGCCGCCGGGGCCGGCACCCTGTGGCAGCGGGGTCGGTCTGCCGCCAGCGCCGGGAGGCGGGCCGCCCATCACTATTTGTCTGCGAACCATGCCGGCACCCGGACCACCAGGCGGTGGTCCGCCGGGACCGAACATACCTCCGGCTTCAAAGAGGGGAACGGAGCCATGGAGCATCTCGTTGCTGAAAATTCCGGAGACGGCAGCTTGGGTTTGCGGCAGAGATGATTCGGTTTTGAGGCGGCCAAGAATCGTCAACCACCAGTAGCTGACATTGTCCTGCCGGTTGCTCCACATCCTGGTGCTGTTGATCAGACCTCCGGTAGAGAGAGGGAGCCAGACGTCGTAGTCGCTGCCGGGCGTGATGCCGTCAAAGCGCTGCTCGGCGACGCCGACGATGGTGAACGAAACATCGTTCAGCTGAATCGTCTTTCCGATGGCGGAAGGCGAGCCACCGAAAGTGCTTCGCCAGTAGCCATAATTAAGGACGGCGACGGGTGCGGCGGAAGGCGAATCGTCGGCGGTCTCGATCAGGCGACCGGCGGCCGCTTTCGTGCCGAGGGTGCGGAAGAAATCGCCGGAAACCAACTGGCCGTTGATCAGCGTGGCGGTGCCGACGCCGGTGAGAGAAAGAGGCCCCGCGTTCGAGAAGGCAGCGACACCGGAAAACTGTTTGCTGTCAGCGACCTTACGAAGGAAGGGCTCCGAGAACGAGCAGCCCGAAGGATTGGGCGCGCCGAAGCGCAGGTCGGAGGGGCAGTCGCCCGCGGACATGTAGCCCTGAATCTTAGGTGCGTTGCGGGCGCTCCATTTGAGAAGCACGAGCTGTGAGGGATTTTCGGCGGGAAGAGAGCGGAGCATAACGGCGTCGATCAGGCTGAAGATGGCAGTGTTTGCGCCGATGCCGAGAGCGAGTGTGAGAATCGCGACGGCGGTGAAGCCGGGCGAGCGCGCGAGGATGCGCAGCGCGTAGCGGATGTCCTGGAGGAGCTTTCCCATCGAGTGCGAGCCTCCCATGCGAAGAATGAGGTGCGAGCCTGTGCATTGTGACGCGGGGGAGACGGTTTGGGAAGCAGGCGAGTGTCCGGTTGGTGACAAAGCCTCCCGGTATCGGACAGAGAGGACTATGGGGCGCGGTGCCGAGCTCTGGCAAGGTATTGAACGGCAACGGCTTAGCGCGCGGCGCGAACGGAACGGAGGATGCAGTGACTCCCTCAATTGGAGCCGCGCTTGTTTCTCAGTCACTCACGGGCGCCGTTCCCTAACCAAGCTCACACGAGGGCGCGCGATGTACAGCTTCTGGCAGGATCTGCGATATGCGACAAGGCTGCTCCGAAGGAATCCCGGCTTTTCGGCGATCGTTGTGCTGACCCTGGCGCTGGGGATTGCGGGGAACACGACGATTTTCAGTCTGGTCGACACGGTCTTCTTCCGGCCGCTGCCATTCCCTGAGCCGGAGCGGACTGTGCGAGTGCTCGAAACCTTGACCAGTCCCGACGGGCACAAGAGCACGTTCGGCATGCATTGCCAGAGCGTGCTTTCGACCGAGGAACAGAATCACGTCTTCGACCGGATGGTGGCTCTTTCGGGGCAGAGCATGACGCTGCTGGGGCAAGGAGATCCGGAGCGAGTTTCCGTGGTGCTGCAGAGCGCGGGTTGGGCTGAGACGCTGGCGGTTCGGCCGATGATCGGAAGGGAGTTCACGCCTGAAGAGGAGAAGCTGGGAACGAACAGCGGCGTCGCGCTGATCGGCTACGGGCTGTGGCAGAGGCGATTTGGCGGCGAGTCGACGATCCTGAGCCGGTCGGTGAATCTGGACGGGCGGAGTTACCGGATTGTCGGCGTGATGCCGCAGGGCTTTCGATTTCCGTATGGCGCCGACTTATGGGTGCCGTCGGTCGTCGACCCGACGGACAAGGTCACGGAATATGCGGTGTTTGCTCATCTGAAGCCCGGCGTGACGAGAGCGCAGGTGCAGGACGATCTGGACGCGATTGCGGGGCGAATCCGGAAACAGTTCACGAGCACTTCGCCGGGGTACGGGCTGGGGACGATCACGCTGCGGGAAAATCTGGTCGACAACCAGGACAGCACAATGCTGGCGCTTCTTTGCGTGGTGGGATTTCTGCTGCTGCTCGCGTGCGTGAATGTGGCGAATCTTCTGCTGGCGCGGTCGGTGACGCGAGCGAAGGAGTTTGCGATTCGATCGGCGCTGGGCGCGAGCCGCGCGCGGCAATTGAGGCAACTGCTGGCGGAGAGCTTGTTGCTCGCGGTGCTGGGCTGCGTCTGCGGAGTGACGCTGGCGGTGTGGCTGAGCCAGTTCGTCGTGACGCTGCTTCCTTCTGACATCAGCCGCCAGCTTGGAATGGCCAGCTCGACAATCGATGTTCGCGTGCTCGGATTCGCGCTGGCGGTCTCGCTGCTGGCCGGTGTGCTTGCGGGAGCGGCGCCCGCGCTTACGGGTGCAAGGAATGCGACGCAAGACGAATTGAAAGAAGGAGGGCGGTCGAGCGACGCGACCGGCCGGGGAGCGAGCCGGGCGCTGAACGCGTTTGTGATCGCAGAAGTAGGGCTCGCGCTCGTGCTGCTGGTTGCGGCCGGAGTGATGCTCGAGAATTTCGAGAGGCTGCAGCATCGGGAACTCGGATTCAATCCTCGCAAGCTGCTTACGCTGAGCCTCACGCCTTCCGATGCGGCGTTCCCGCTGGGGCCGACTCGGAGCGCTCTGTTCGATCGAGTCCTTGGCGAGGTGAGAAGGACTCCGGGAGTTGAGGCGGCGGCACTGACGACGGTGAACCCGCTGGGCGGAGGAACGTGGTCGGCGTCAGTTGCGATTCAGGGGATGGATCCGACGGGTTCCAACGCGGCTTATTACTTGAATCATCGGCTCGTGAGTCCGGGACTGTTTCAAACGATGGGGATTCCGCTGCTGCGCGGGAGGGTTTTCGCGGAACAGGACACCGCGACCAGCGAGCCTGTGGCGATTGTGAGCGCTGAAACTGCCGAACGATTTTGGCCGCACCAGGACGCGCTGGGGAAACAGATTCGGTTCGCACGCCCGAATAATCCGTGGATGACGGTCGTGGGAATTGTGGGCAACGTACGAGACGCGGGGGATCCGGGCTCTCCCACTGAAACCTGGTATCTGCCATACGACCAGCATGCTGAAACCGGTGCGGCGGAAAGCGTCTACCTGATGGTGAGAACGCGGGGCGAGCCTTCGGCGCTAGCGCCGGAAGTGGAGAGCGCGATCTGGCGCGTGAGCAAGTCTCTGGCGGCGTACGACGTTTCGGCGATGGATCATTATTATTCGGAATCACTGCAACGGGAGCGGCTGGGCGCGAAACTGATGATCGCCTTCGGAATTTTCGGGCTGCTTCTGGCCGCGCTCGGCGTGTATGGAGTGATGGCGTTTGCGGTGGTGCGCCGGACGCGCGAGTTCGGCGTGCGCATGGCGATGGGCGCGGATCGAGATGCGATCTTGCGATTGGTGTTGCGGCGGGGCCTTCGGTTGGCTGTGGCGGGATTGGTCATCGGGGCTGCGATTGCGGCCGCGTTGAACCGCGTGCTCGCGAGCCTGCTGGCCGAAGTGCACTCAATCGAACCTGCGACCGTTGCGATCGCGGGCGGTGTCCTCCTGGTTGTTGCGCTGGCTGCATGCTATGCGCCGGCACGGCGCGCGTCGCGAATGGACCCCCTCGAAGCTCTGCGCTACGAATAGTCGCAGGTCACGCAGCGATTATTTCAGGTCGTTCTTATAGACCACGCCTTCGCGCATCACGAACTTGACGTTCTGAAGCTCGCTGATATTGGCGAGCGGGTCGCCCGAGACGGCGATGACGTCCGCGAATTTTCCAGGTTCGATAGTCCCGATGCGATCCGCCCAGCCGAGCATTTCCGCGGGCACGATGGTGGCGGTGCGAATCGCGTCCATGGGGCTCATGCCGTAGTCGACGTAATACTTGAGCTCGAGGGCTTCGTTAAGTTTGGTCCAGGGGAAGCCGCCGACGTCCGTACCCATGACGATCTTGATGTGCTTCTGCATGGCCTTCTGAAAGACCTTGCGCTCGGCTTCGACCATCGGATTCCATGCGCCGCCGCGGCCGGGAGCGACGTACGCGCCCACCATGATCGTGGGGCACCAGTAGACCCCGTTCTTTGCAGCTTCGTCGAGTAGTTCGTCAGTGAAGCCGTCACCGTGCTCGACTGAATCAACGCCGGCGCGCAAGGCGGCCGCGATTCCGTCGGAGCCGATGGCATGGGCGGCAACCTTGTGGCCGAGGCGATGCGCCTCCTCGACGATGGCGCGCGCCTCGTCGTCACGGAAATTCACGTGGCTGTGCAGGACGCCGTCGGGCGTGAAGAAGTAGCCGTGATCGGAATAGTATTTGATCCAATCCGCGCCGCGCATGATCTGTTCGCGCACGGCGAGTCGGGCGTTTTCGACGCCGTCGACCACCTGGACGCCGTGAGGGAGGTCAAGCTCCCAGGAAAAGCCGAGGAGAGGATAGGTTCCGGTTGGAGCCATGGCGCGCGTGGAGACGAACATGCGCGGCCCGGGAACTTCGCCGCGGTTGATGGCGTTCTTGACGTCAACGTCGGCGAACATCGCGCCTTCAGTTTCGAGATCGCGGAGAGTGGTGAATCCGTGCTCAAGCGCGATGTGCGCGTTTCGAGCGGCGAGAATCGCGCGATAAGGAATCGATTCCTTCAGGAGCTGGTCCTCGTATTCCTGTGCCGTGACGTCGCCATTGAGCAGGATGTGCGTGTGGGCGTCGGTCAAGCCGGGGAGGACCGTGGCGTGGGAGAGATCGATCACTTCGGCGCCCGCGGGCGGTTGGCCGCCGGGAGTGACGGAGACGATTTTCCCGTCGGAGATAACGATCAAAGCGTTTGAGACGGGCTGGTCGCTTTTTCCTTCGATGAGTTTCCCTGCGCGAATCGCGATGGTCTTTGGAGCTTGCGCGAAGAGCGGAAGCGGGCAAGCGGCGAAAACAAGCACTGCAATCAGGATTGCAGAACGGCGACGCATAAGTCCTCCCCCTATTTCGGCGGGACTATAGGCGATGTGAGAGGCAGTTTACAAGCGGGCGGGAGGCGCGAGGAGCGCGCGGTAGAGTTAGGTCATCTTGAGAGTCGGGGCAAGGCAACTCAACCACATGATTCGAGTATCATCCTAGTAGCTCTGCGATTGTGAAGGCAGGCGCTGATGTCACCCAGCCGCGCGCCACAACTCGTTTCCCTCGAAATCGCTCGACGTTCCCTGGAGCGGACAGATGCGCCCGCGGAATGGGGCGTGACCGCAGAGCAATTTCAGAATGTGCTGGAACGAAGTGCCGCGCGGCGATTCAGCGGTTCGACTCCCGATCCAAAGACTGTGAATTCATACGTGGAGGGCCTTCAACTAAAGGACCTGGCGCTCTCGTGCGCGTGTGCGGCGGGAAGCGAGGGTGCGTGGGAATTCTTTGTGCGCGAATTTCGGCCGGAGCTTTACCGTGCCGCGCGAGCGATTGCCGGGGAAGCAAATTCGCGGGAGCTCGCGGATTCGCTGTACGGCGAGCTGTATGGATTGCGCGACGCGGCGGGGGCCCGGAAGTCGCTATTCGATTACTTTCACGGGAGAAGCAGGCTTTCGACCTGGCTGCGGGCAATTCTGGCGCAGAGGCACGTGGATGAGATTCGGCGCGCGCGAAGAACAGAGCCGCTCGAGGATGAAAGCGGAGAAGAGTCCGCAGAGGTGACGGGGGCTGCGAAGCCAGCGAATGATTTGGGGGATGCGGAGCGGCAACGATATCTCGCGATGCTACAAGTGACGCTGACGGCGGCGCTCGACGCGCTCGAATCGCGAGAGCGGCTGCGATTGGCCTACTACTATGTGGAGGAGCTGACGCTGGCGGAAATCGGGAAGCTGATGGGCGAGCACGAGGCGACTGTCTCGCGGAAACTGGACCGGACGCGGCGGGACCTGCGCCAGCGGATCGAAGAAGCGCTGCGAGAGAAGAAGCTCAGCGAGGCGCAATTGCAGCTTTGCTACGAGTATGCGCGAGAGGAATGGCCGTTCGATCTGACGCTTTCGCTGCGATCGGGGCAAAGCCGCGCGCTCTCGGCGCGCGATTGAGAGGCGCAAGAATTGTGGTGGCGCACGTTCTAAGGTAGGAGAATGAAGTATGGCTCCGCACGAGGACAAAGAAGCCATTAGCGGCCTGCTTCGCCAGAGCTTGGCGGCGGAACGCGGAGCGGGCGTGTGTCCGGAGCCGGACATGCTGGCGGCGTACTTCGAGCGCTCGCTGGAAGCGGACGAAATGGCTGCCTATGACGCGCACTTTTCGCGCTGCACGCATTGCCGCGAGCAACTGGCCGGAATGGTTCGCGCGGAGCCAAAGGCCGCACCCCAACACAAAAAACTGTGGCTGCTAGATTGGCGCCTGCTTTCGGCCGTGACCGCCGCGATGGTGCTGCTAACGGTTTGGGTGATACGGCGGCCAACCGGGAATCCAGGGCTTGGCACAGGGCCGAGTGCTCCGTCCGTTACGGCAGTGAAGCCACAGGGAGCGTCGCCGGCCGCGAATTTGGACGCGAAAACTGAAGAGCGCGCGCCTGCACGGGAGATTGCAAGGGCGGCAGCTTCGTCCCCGGTGGCGCCATCGCTGGCAAGGTTGGACGGGGCTGCCAGGAAGGATCGCGAACTCGAGAAGAGCGCGAACGCGTCGGAGCAGCGGCGCGACCGGAACAATCAGCAGGCACAGAATCGAAATCAGAATCAGGAGCAGAATTACAACGGAGGAGTTGCAGGTGCCATGTTGCGGAACGCGCCCGTGGGTCATGGCGCGGGTGGCGGAATGGGCGCGAATCAGCAGCAGGCACAACTGCAGGCACCCTTGGTAGTTGCAGGGGCTGCGACCGCGCCGCAGCCGAGCAACCTCGAGGCAGGCCAAGTAACTCCTGCGCCACTGGGTGGTCCGGTGCCAGCGCCGCCTGCTCCTGCGAACGAAGCGGATGCTGAAGCCAAGCAGGCACTGCGTTTTCAGGCCGCAGCGCCTACGGCCGCGCCGTCGCTCACTGCGAAAACGGAAGCAGTGAACGCCGGCATGCAGGCTGAAGTGACGCCGGGCGCAGACGCGGGTAAGGAAAAGAGCAAGAAGACGTCGCTACCGGTTGTCAGCACACTCGCGGAGGACCGCCTGGCCGTGATGCAAACCCTCGACGAGCGCTCCACTGAGAAGATCATCAGCACTCCGAATCCGGCGGTGCGCTGGAGGATCACCAAGGACGGTTTCGTCGAGCGCTCCGAGGACAGCGGGGCGACGTGGCATGGGCAGCAGCCCTATCCTGACGGTCGCTTTACGGGTGGTGCCGCGCCAAGCGAGAAGATTTGCTGGCTTGTAGGACGAGACGGCCTCGTGCTGGTAACGAAAGACGCGGTTCACTGGGAAAAGCTTCCGCCACCGACTTCGGCGGATCTCATCACCGTCTCGGCCAAGAATGCATCCTCCGCCACGGTGACGGCTGCGGACGGGCAGCGGTTCGTGACGCATAACGACGGGAAGAAGTGGAAGCCTGAACGCTAGGCGTCCGCGGCTGGACGGTTGAATTCTGCTGCAAGAAATTCCCTTCGGGCCGTTCTATCCAGAGAGTGGAATCAGCCAAGGAGACAGCCCATGTCCGCGCAAAGAGCGAAGGTATCGGGGATTGCAGCGCTTTCGGTGTTCGCGGTTTTTCTTTGCACCTTCGGAAGTTTCGGGAAAGGGCGAGCCACGCAAGCATCGAACGAGACGGCGGGCCAGAGCGGGCCGTCGACAACCGATAAAGATCAGGTGGACCTCGCCGTGACGGTCTACAACTCGAATCTGGCGCTCGTGCGAGACGTGCGGCAGATTCACCTTGAATCCGGCGTGTTCCCCCTGAAGTTCGAGGATGTGGCAGCGTCGATCAATCCTTCGACCGTGCATTTTCGCTCTTTGAGCGACCCGGCAAAGCTCAGCGTAATCGAGCAGAATTATGAGTACGACCTGCTCGACGCGCAGAAGCTGTTGCAGAAGTATGTGGGCAAGGAGGTGACGCTGGTACGCGGTGAGGAAGAAGCCAATTCGACAAAATGGGTGGAAACCAAGGCTTTGCTGCTCGCCGACAACAACAATCAACCCGTCTGGAAAATCGGGAACGAAATTGTGACGGGAATGCCGACAAGCTGGTATCGCTTTCCCAACTTGCCGGGAAATTTCTACAGCCATCCGACGCTCGTCTGGACGCTCGACAACCGCGGCCCCCAGGCGCAGCGCGTTGAAGCTTCCTACCTGACGACGAATGTGAGCTGGAGTGCGGATTACGTGCTGACAGTCGGGCGCGATGAGAAGAACGCGGACCTCGACGGCTGGGTGACGCTGGCGAATAACAGCGGAGTGGAATATCGGAACGCGAAGCTGCAGCTTGTCGCAGGAGAAATTCACGAGGCGACGTCCCCCGTGGTTGCAGGACTTGCCAAGGCGGCCCTCCTCGAAGCCGCGCCGGCGGCTCCGCCGCAGTTCGCGCAAGAGGCGTTCTCCGAATATCACCTGTACACGCTCGAGCGGCGCACCTCGATTCAGAACAACGAATCGAAACAGATCAGTCTGCTCAGCGCGACAGGAGTCGGTGTCGATAAGCGGCTCGTCGTGGAGGGGCAGACCTACTACTACGGCAATCGACAGGGCATGGGGAACGCGATTCCGCAAACGGTGAAGGTTTTTTACGTATTCAAAAACGAACAGAAAAACAGCCTGGGGATGCCGCTGCCGGCGGGCGTGGTCCGCGTCTATCAAGCGGACTCGAAAGGCGGCATTCAATTCGCAGGCGAGGATCGAATCAGTCATACGCCGAAGGACGAACGAGTCCGAATCTACGTTGGGAATGCCTTCGATGTGGTATGCGAGCGGAAGGAGACCGATTACAAGAAGATCGCGAGCGACGTTTATGAGATGGAGTACCAGATCACGCTGCGTAACCACAAAGACTCGGACGTGACGGTGGATGTTCGCGAACCGGTGGGCGGCGATTGGGAAGTGCTCAATTCGAACTACAAGCCGGAGAAGCTGGACTCGTCGACTATCGGCTTCCAAGTTCCGGTTGCGAAGAACGGCAGCGCAACTTTGGACTATCGGGTTCGCGTGAAGTGGTAGAGCTGGAAGGCGCGGCGGCCGGGCTTACCGCTTTTCGATGCGCTGATCCGCCAGGCTTAGTTCCTGTGCGAAGTGCGGATTGGCGGGAAACTGCGTGGTGAGCTCGGCCAGCAGAACCCGCGCTTGTTCCGGCCGGTGTTCGCGCTCGTAAGCGAGCGCCAGCATGATTTTCGCGAACGGCCGCAGATAATTGCCGTGCTCGGCGGCTTCCGTCATTTGCTCGATGCCGCGTACCCGGTCGCCGTGAACTCCTCCGAACCAAAGGAACATCTTCTTGTAGCTCGGCAGGCAGCCGATCACGTAGTTGCTCATGCCCAGCGCCACGTAGGCATCCTTCGCCTCGGGATCGATGGCGAGAAGCGTGTTGGCCTCGCTCTCGGCCTGACGCATCATGCTGAGCGCCGCCAGCTGCTTCTTTTCGATCAGCGCGTCGTAATTCGATTCCATTCCATCGGTGATGGTCAGGATCAGCAAATCGTGGGCGTCGCGCGGGTCGTTCTTCAGACCCTTCTTGGCCATTTCGCGCGCCATGCGGTTCATGCTGAGGAATTGCGTGTTGCGATTCTCCGACGGGTCCCCCTCGATCCCGCCGAGAAACCGGGCATCGTTTAGGAAAAACTCCGAAGTGAGAATTCCCTTTTCGTTGAATTCCTCGTAGAGATAGCTCGCCGCTTCGGCGGCTTTCCCCATGGGATCTTGTGGGTGAGATTTCTGATAGTCGAGGAAGTCCTTACGGGCGGTCTGAAAATCGAGGTCGTAGAGATGCTTGAAGCCGCTTTCGAGGAGTCCGGCCGAAGGGTCCGCTTCGATGAGGGGGGGCTTCGCGTCGGTGCCTTGCGGCTCAGTCGTTTGGGTTTGCGCCTGAGTGGGATACAGGGCGACAAGAACGAGTCCCATTACGATGCATGCGACCGCCCACGTTCGCCGCGCCTCGATGGTGGCTGTTGCTTTCAAGTTTTTCCCGATGCTCGAGAATTGCCTGACCCGAATCGTCTTACATCTCTATTTTAGTTGGAGTCCGTCCCCGGCTTCATCGGTTGTACATACCATGCAATCTAAAGATTATCGAGCGGGAAGTTGGTGGCGTGCCCGAAGATCGGGCCGGCGATCGGTTCGATCCGCAGGACACGGACTTCAATGAAGGCGGGCCGTCGCGTCGCAACCGATTATTCGGCGCCGCGAGGAGCGGGAGCAGCGTCTGGCGTGGATTCACGGTTGCGGCGTCGAACCAGGAAGGCGCCTATTGTGACGGCAATCGCAACGGCAAGCAGCGAGCCATCCCGAAGCAGCGTTTTCGGCCCGATTTGTTCGCCAGGGCCAAAGCACCCGCAGCTGATCTCCTGGCCAAGAGCATAGGCTCGAACCATCCCTGCAAAGAATCCCGAGAGCAGCAGCGTTGTGACGAGGGATGAGAACCTCAGCCCGATTCCCGTGAGGAGCCAGAGGCCGAGAAGCAGCTCGAAAGGCGGCAAGAGGTGCGCGACCGCGTTCACGCCCCATGTTGGCAAGAGCTGATACGAATCGACTTGCATGGCGAACATCGAGAGTGAAACGCGGAGAGAACCCATCGACCAGGGCATCGTTCCCTGCGGCTTCAGCTTGGCGTACGCCGCATACAGGAATATCGCGGCAAGGCCGATGCGGCCCACGACAAGCAGAATCCGACCGATGCCCGTACGCGAATCCGAGGACACGGTTGTCTCCTACTGCGCCAGCAGCGAATCGAAGAACTGCTTCAGCAGAGGCCAGGAAACGAATCCCGAGCCCGGAGGCAGTCGCTGTCCTTTGTAGGTGATGACGTAGGTCGGCGTGCCCTTCACGGGAACCTGGTTCCCGAGAAGGATGTCCTGCTCAATATAAGGATCGAGAGAACACGGGTGGGGTGGCATGTTGATGCCATCGGGACGGCCGGTCGGGCCGGGAGGCTCGCATGCTTCCATCAACTTCTGAACGCGCTTGAAGTCCGCGGTGGACATTGCGGCGGATACATACTTTTCGAGATTGCCGTCGGTCGACCATGAAGTCTGATTGTCGTAGAACGCACCCTCGACGTTTTCGAATTGGCCGATCTTCGCAGCCGCTCTCGCCCATCGGGCGGCCTGGGGCGAATACTGGTGACCGGGAATCGCCAGCGGGTAGTCTCTGTGAATCAGATAGACTTTCCCTGACGCCACATAGTCGTTGATCATCGGCCGCAAAGTCTGCTCGAAAAGGTTCCGGCACATCGGGCACGAATAATCGCTGAAGACTTCCATGGTAATCGGAGCTGAGCGCGAGCCGTAGGCCTCCTCAATCGGAGGCAGATTTTGCGACTTCACCGGCTTCATCTGGCGCGGAGTGGTGTGGCCGGCGGAATTCGGCCGAGGGTTGGCGCCAACCGGCATGGCGGCGCTTAAGACCAGCGCGGCGACCACGGCGAGGGACGCAATCTGGCCGCGACTCCAGGATCTTGCCCGAAGTGAACATGAATTGATCTGGAATTCGTGTTTTTCGTCCAACTTTGCCTCCGAATGCCTTGTCGACTCGAACTCGAGCATTGTAACGCGAAACTGCCGCCGCAAACCCAAGGTTGCGCGGAGTGTTTCGGATTGAGAATGAGTTGTGATGCAGGCACCGGGCGCAAGGTTAGACCAATTCATTGGCTCGGGGTTGCGTAAGCGTCACCCAGCGAGGTGCCGTCGTGGTTTGGTCAGTATCCGTACTGTAAGTTATTCATATAACTAGACTTATTTCAGACCAATAAATAGTTGACAATAACACACTCAACGTGTATGATGGACCTCGTTCAGCGGGTCTCACCCGCACTGAGCTAGTTAGCTGTTTGTTAGAGGAGCGGATTCCAATGAGCAAGATTATCGGTATTGACCTGGGCACAACCAACTCGGTGGTGGCGGTGATGCAGGGTGGCGAACCCGCCGTCATCCCAAACCAGGAAGGTGCGAGAACGACCCCGTCCGTGGTGGCAATCACCAAGAGCGGAGAGCGCCTGGTGGGTCAGGTGGCGAAGCGCCAGGCGATTACAAATCCTGAAAATACGGTTTATTCGATCAAGCGATTCATGGGGCGACACTATTCGGAAGTGGCTGAAGAGACGAAGCGGGTACCGTACAAGGTGACGCGCGGGCCGCACGATGACGCGCGCGTTGAGATTGCGGGCAAGGTTTATAGTCCGCCGGAAATTTCCGCAATGATTCTTCAGAAACTGAAGTCAGCCGCGGAAGATTTTCTGGGCGAGAAGGTCACGAAGGCTGTGATTACCGTCCCAGCGTATTTCAACGACAGCCAGCGCCAGGCGACGAAGCAGGCCGGCGAGATCGCGGGCTTGAGCGTCGAGCGAATTATCAACGAGCCGACGGCGGCTGCGCTCGCTTACGGGCTCGACAAGAAGAAGGATGAGACGATCGCGGTCTACGACCTTGGCGGCGGCACCTTCGATATCTCGATTCTCGAAGTGGGCGAAGGAGTCGTGGAGGTCAAGTCGACGAACGGCGACACCCACCTTGGCGGCGACGATATCGACCAGCGAATCGTGGATTGGCTGGTCGCGGAGTTCAAGAAGGAGCAGGGAATCGATCTCAGCAAAGACAAGATGGCGATCCAGCGCCTGAAGGAAGCCGCTGAGAAGGCAAAGATCGAGTTGTCGCAGCTGATGGAGACCGAGATCAATCTGCCCTTCATCACCGCGAACGAATCGGGGCCAAAGCACCTGCAGCAGAAGCTGACGCGCTCGAAGCTCGAGCAGTTGATGGAAGACCTACTGCAGCGGACGGTCGAGCCGGTGAAGCGCGCCCTGAGCGATGCGGGCTTGACGCCGGACAAGATCGACGAAGTGGTGCTGGTCGGCGGCTCAACGCGCATTCCGCGCGTTGTCGACATCGTGAAGGGCCTCTTCAACGGGAAGGAGCCCCACAAGGGCGTCAACCCGGATGAAGTGGTTGCGGTGGGCGCGGCCATTCAGGGCGGCGTGCTGGGCGGAGAAGTGAAGGACATCCTGCTGCTGGACGTGACGCCGCTGTCGCTGGGCGTCGAGACGCTCGGCGGCGTGATGACGGTGCTTATCCCGCGCAACACGACGATTCCGACGCGGAAGTCGGAGACGTTTTCGACCGCGGCGGACAACCAGACGTCGGTCGAGATCCACGTGCTCCAAGGGGAGCGCCCCGTGGCGAGCGGGAACCGATCACTAGGAAAATTCCATCTGATCGGAATTCCCCCGGCGCCGCGCGGCGTACCTCAAGTGGAGGTCACGTTCGACATCGACGCGAACGGCATCCTCAACGTTTCGGCCAAGGACCATGCGACCAACAAGGAGCAGAAGATCACGATCACTGCTTCGACGGGTCTCAGCAAGGAAGAGGCCGACCGGATGAGGAAGGAAGCGGAGAGCCACGCGAGCGAGGACAAGGCCCGGCTTTCGGAAGTCGAAGTGCGGAATCGGCTGGACAATCTCGTCTACGGCACGGAGAAGCTGATCAAAGAAAACCGCGAGAAGCTTGTGGAAGCGGACGTGAAGGCGGCCGAGGAAGCCATCGAGGACTCGCGCAGAGCGCTCAACGAAGGCGGACTCGACCGGCTGAATGGAGCCGTCGACAACCTGACGAAGGCTTCGCACCGAATTGCCGAAGCGATGTACAAGGCGCAGCAAAGCGCTGCGGGAGCAGCTTCCGGGCCAGGTGGAGCGGGTCCGACAGGCGCTTCGGACGGGCAAGGGGCGCAAGGGCAACCAAGCGACGTCGTTGACGCCGAGTTCGTGGACGTGGACGAATCGAAGAAACCGAACTAACGCCGCAGTAGTTTGGTCCTTTGGAGGGGCGCTCGCGAGAGTAAAGGCGAGCGCCCTGCCAAACGCCTGCGGTGGCTGCCTTCAAGGAGACAGAGTTGAATATGAGTGGGCTCCGGCGGACGGGTCCGCCTCAGGCAATCCAGAAGATTCGAGACGGCGTCTATCTGATTCAGGTGATGATTTCAGCGAGCCCGAGCGCAGACTGGCGAAGGCTTTTCTATGAGGCTCAACATGACGCCTCCGCAGAGTTTTCCCCGCGCGCCGTAGAAATCACCGGAACTTTGCTCCGCTTCAAATCCGATCCGGGCGGCGTCGAACAGCGAATCGGCTTGATCGATCGATGGATGGAAAAGGCGAGCCAAAAAGAAATGGCGATGGCGGGCCGGTCGGAGGCTCAGCGCCAAAAGCAGGAAGAAGCGGAACGCGAGGCTCACGAACTGGCGGAATGGAATACCCGCTGGTCTGGTCTGTGACCTCCGTTCGAAAGACGAAGGGCGGGCAACGGTCGAACGGCCGCCAGCCCACGTAAACACAACCGATGGCAACCACAACCAAACAGGATTATTACGAACTGCTCGGAGTTCCGCGCAAGGCGTCCGCGAAGGACATCCGCGCCGCCTATCGAAAGCTCGCGCGAAAGTATCACCCCGATTTGAATCCGGGCGATAAGTCCGCCGAAGAGAAGTTCAAGCAGATTCAGGAAGCCTACGACGTTCTTTCCGATACGAAGAAGCGGCAGATGTACGACCAGTTTGGCTTCAACACGCCGGGAGCGGGCGGGCCGCCTCCGGGAGCCGGATACGGCGGCGGAGCCGCACCCGAGGACATTCATTTTGACTTTGGCGGATTCGATTTTGGAGGGCCAAGCGGAGGTGGCGCCGCATCGGGCACGAGTTTCCGCGATCTATTCAGTCAGTTTTTCCGCGGAGCCAACGCGGCGCAAGCGAACACGGAACGCGAGCCGGGAACAGATCTCGAATTCCAGATCGACATCACGTTTGCAGAAGCCATGCGCGGCACATCGAAGAAGCTGAGCATCACGCATCTCGAGGTCTGCAACGTGTGTCACGGAACAGGCGTTCAGCCAGGGGATGAGAAGGTGTGCCCAACATGCGGCGGTTCCGGTCACGTCACCCAGACGAGCGGCAAGATGCGCTTCGAGGTCACATGTGCGCGGTGCGGCGGTTCGGGCCGGCTCCAAGCGGTCTGCCGCAACTGCGGTGGCGAGGGCCGCGTGCCCCGCGTGGAATCGCTGGAGGTACGGATTCCGCCGGGGGCGCAGACGGGCTCGCGGGTTCGCGTGGCGGGGCGCGGCAATGCGGGCTTGCACGGCGGCCCGCCGGGAGATCTCTACATCATCACGAACGTTCAGCCACATCCCTTCTTCGAGCGGCGTGGCGACGATTTGTACACGGTGGTTCCCGTGACCGTCACCGAGGCATCGCTCGGCGCCAAGGTGGAAGTGCCTACGATCGATGGACGCGCGCAAGTGCGGATTCCGCCGGGAACGAACAGCGGCAAAAAGCTGCGCCTACGCGAAAAGGGCGCTCCTCTCGCGCGGCACCCGGGGAAGCGGGGAGATCAGATCGTCGAGGTGCAGGTCGTCGTGCCGAAGCCGGAAGACGAAAAGGTGAGGCAACTCTTGCGCGACCTTGCGAAGGCCGAACCCCAGGATCCGCGGACGGACATTTTCGGGCGGGCGAGTTTGTAAGGCGGGAGAGGAGCGATCATGGCGCGTGCAAAAAAAAGGGCCAAAGCGGGCTACATGATCAGCGCCGTCGCGGAGCTCTACAACCTCCATCCGCAAACGCTGCGGCTTTACGAGCGCGTGGGGCTGCTGAAGCCTTCGCGCTCACAGGGGAACACGCGGCTTTACACAGACGCCGACCTCGAACGGCTGGAAGTGATCTTGAATCTGACCCGGGAACTGGGCGTCAATCTGGCGGGAATTGAAATCATCCTGAACATGCGCGACAAAATGGCGCAGATGCAATCGCAGATGGAGGAGTTCATCAGGTTCGTGCGGAACGAAGCGGCGCACAACTTCGGTTTCGAACAACGACACGCGCGCAATGCCATTGTGCGGGCTATTCCACGGCAGGCGATCCGCGTCGAGAAGTAGTCCGCACCGATACTTTCCACAGGTTGGCAGTCTTCCACAACGGCACCTTCTTGCGCCGGTCCCTGCCCCCGCATATCCTCTTAAACATGGCGCGACCAGACTGCCCTACGTGCGGCGGCACGGGCTGGAAAGTGGTGGAGAGGACCGCGGACGGGGCGCGGGCGATGGCGGCTGCGGAAACGGGGCGGCCGGGCTCCGCATCGGGCGAGCCAAAGATGGTATGGGCGGTGCCCTGCGATTGCACTTTGGGCGATCGCAGCGAACGCGTGCTGGCCCGTGCGCGAGTCCCCGAGCGGTATCGGCACTGCGATTTCGAGAACTTCGAGACGGACAACGACGTAGAAGGCGCAGCACGCGAACAACTGCAAGCGTGGAATCGGAGCCTCGCACAAGCAAAGCTGGTGGTGCAGCGTTTCGCGGCAGAATTTCCGGCGGGCAGCGAACATGGACTGCTGCTGATGGGCACGTGCGGTGCGGGCAAGACGCACCTGGCTGTTGCGGCGCTGAAGCAGATCGTGCAACGCGGCCATTCGGGGTTCTTCTACGACTATCGCGAACTCCTCAAAGAGATTCAGGATAGCTATAACGCGGACAATCAAACGACGGAAATGAGCGTTCTCGAGCCTGTCTTGAAGGCCGAGATATTGGTGCTTGATGACGTCGGGTCGAGCAAGCCCTCGGCGTGGGCGCTCGAAACGGTGGGTCATATCCTCAACACGCGCTACAACGAAAAGCGCGTCACGCTACTGACAACGAACTTCCTCGATTTGGATTCGGCGGCGGCCGCGCCAACGTCGCCCCGCATTCCAGGCATGCGCGCACCTGTGATGGAAGACTCTCTTGCGGACCGGGTCGGGCGCAGGATTCGGTCGCGACTTTACGAAATGTGCCGCACGGTGGAAATCTCGGCGCCGGACTACCGCAAAGAGATACGTCACGCGGGACGCTTTCGAGCATAGGGAGCGATTCGCAGCGGGTTCGCAAAGATTTCGCACACATTCATTTCTGCAATTCATTTCAGCCAGCACCGGTTTATTGACAACGCTCAAAGCTGGCGCGTATCATCTTTGCGATACGGCGTCGAGCGCGGGCGCTCTATCCCCCTCAAGCTCTAACCCCCGGTAGGGTTGGGTAACGAGGTCGTATACTCGGCGAACAGGCAGAATCCGTAGGGAGGCCGCTCTCCATGTCACGCGAACACGACGAACACCCACAACCATCCGTTTTTGAAGGCGCCGCAGGGGAGCAATCCGGCTCCAGCGCCGCATCGGAATCGAACGCGGCTGCACCGCCCGCGCAAGCAATGAGCGCAGCGGCGACTGCCGTTGCCCGAGCCCCCGAAGCGCCCGCGAGCGCAGACCGTCCCGCCGCCGAAATCGTCGAACAGGAAACCTCCATGTCATCCGAAGCCGCCCCCGACGAACCGGCTGAATTGCCGGCGGCCGGAGCAGGAGCCTCCGCTGAACAGGCGGAGAGCACAGCCATCGAAAACGAAACGATGGACCAGTTGCTGGACCAATTTTCGGCGCCGCAGCCGGTGGCAGCCGAAGGTGAGATCTTCGACGGGCGCGTTCTCGCTGTAACGGATGCGGGTGTCGTTGTGGACGTGGGCGGAAAGTTCGAAGGGCTGGTACCGGCGCAGGAATTCGCGGATTCCGGCAGCGCCATCGAATTCGGAGAAGGCCAGACGATTGAGGTGGAGCGGCTGCACGAGCAGCGGGACGGCTACGTCCTGCTGTCGCATGTGCGCGCGCACCGGCGGAGAGTGTGGGAGCGCATCGAGAAATCGTACCGGGAACACGCGAATATCAACGGCAAAGTTGTCGAGCGGATCAAGGGCGGGCTTGTGGTGGACATCGGCGTCCGGGCGTTTCTACCCGCGTCGCAGCTGGAATTGAGGCCCGTGCACGATCTGGAAGGCTGGAAGGACAAGGACGTTCAGGTTCGCGTCCTGAAACTGAACCGGAAGCGCGGCAACGTGGTGGTCAGCCACCGGGTGATCCTGGAAGAAGATCAGAAAGCAAAGCGAGACGCGCTGGCGGAGACGTTGGCGGAAGGCTCGGTAGTGACCGGCAAAGTGAAGAACATCACGGACTATGGCGTTTTCGTCGACTTGGGCGGAATGGATGGCCTGCTGCACGTGAGTGACTTGGTTTGGGGACGCGTGCCGCATCCTTCGTCGGTGGTGCAGCCGGGCGAGGAAATTCAAGTTCAAGTCCTGAAGTTCGACAAGGAAAAACAGCGCATTTCGCTCGGCCGGAAGCAATTGATGGCGGATCCGTGGAGCACGGTTCCCGATCGTTTCCCGACGGGAACGCGAGTGACGGGCAAGGTAGTCGGCGTGACCGACTACGGCGCATTCGTGCAGATCGAGCCCGGAGTCGAGGGCCTGGTGCATGTGAGCGAGATGAGCTGGTCGAAGCGCATGAAGCATCCTTCGAAGATCGTGAAGGTGGGTGACGACGTGGAAGTCGTGGTGCTGGACGTGAAGACCGACCAGCGCCGCATTTCGCTCGGCCTCAAACAGACGCTGCCCGACCCATGGGAAGCGGCGGCAGAAAAGTATCCCGTCGGAACGATCGTCACCGGACGAATCCGGAATCTCGCTGACTTCGGCGCGTTTGTGGAAATCGAAGAGGGCATGGAAGGGCTGATCCACATCAGCGACGTGAGTTGGACCGAGCGGATCAAGCACCCAAGCGAGAAATTCAAGAAGGGCGAAGCAGTGGAAGCGAAAGTCCTGAAAGTGGACTCGCAGAACCGGCGCCTTTCGCTGGGCATCAAGCAGGTAAACGACATCTGGTCGAACTGGTTCTCGGGGCACAAGATCGGCGACGTATTGAAGGGAAAAGTGTCGCGAACCACCGACTTCGGCGCGTTTGTGGCGCTTGCGGACGGCATCGAGGGCCTTTGCCACATTTCGGAGATCGAGGAGCGGCGGCCCAAGGGCGAGCGCGAGAAGGACAAGGGCCCGCGAGGAGCCCGCGTGACGTCCGTGTTGACCGCGGGCCAGGAATACGATTTCAAGATCATTCGGGTTGAGCCGGAACAGCACAAGATTAGCCTGAGCTACCGTGCCGCGCAGAAGCAGGTGGAGCGGCAGGAGATGGAATCGTTCCGCTCGTCGAAATCCTCACCCACCGCCACGATTGGCGACGCTATTCTGGCCAAGAGGCAGTCTTCGTAGTCGTCCGGTCGGGTGCGGAGGAAGTCTTTTCGGTACGCCTTTCCGGCAGGAAAAATCATTTACGTTGTGCGGGATTGATGATATCCAGAGATGGTGCGGTCCCCGCAGTGGCACGTAACTGTTCTATTTAGAAGGACATCCTGAGAGGAGGCTTTCGTCCATGGCAGATGCTGCCGGAGAGCACGAGCACAAAGAGCACACCGTGACGAAGGCGGAACTCGTTGAGGAAGTGGCGCGGGTGACCGAACTGCCACGCAAGGATTCCGAGGCTGTGGTGGAAGTGATTTTCGAGAGCATCATTACGGCGTTGCAGGCGGACGACAAGATCGAAATCCGCGGATTCGGGTCGTTCCGGACGCGAGAGCGGCGGGGCCGGGCCGGCCGGAACCCGAAGACGGGCGAGAAAGTGGAAGTGCCGAAGAAGAAGATCCCCTACTTCAAGCCGAGCAAGGAACTGAAGGATCACGTCAACAATCCCCACGGCGCCGGCGCGATGGGTTCCGCGTAGAGCTGAGCGGATGGATTACCTCTGGACCCCGTGGCGGTATCGCTACATCGCGGACGCCGGAAAAAATGACGGCTGTGTTTTTTGCGATGCGGTCGCGGCAAACGACGACCGAAAGATGCTCATCATCCTGCGGCAGAAGAAAAACTTCGTCATTCTGAATCGCTTTCCTTACACCAGCGGGCACGTGATGGTGGCTCCGTATGCCCACATTGCCGATCTGGCGGCCGCTGATTCCGAAACTCTCGGCGAGATGATGGAGCTGGCGCAACGCATGCAGGTTGCCCTCGGCAAGGCCTACCATCCCGAGGGATACAACATAGGAATGAACATGGGCAGGGCCGCCGGTGCAGGAGTAACGGGCCACATTCATCTCCACGTCCTGCCGCGGTGGGCCGGGGATTCGAACTTCATGACGGTGGTGAGCGAAACGCGCGTGGAGCCGGAAGATTTGGACACAACGTACGAAAGGCTGCGCGCCGCGCTGGCCTAGATTCTCCTTTCTCAAAATCCCGGGACGGCCTAAGATTTCGCTTCACATTTTCTTGCGGGCGTTCAAGGAAGCGGGCGTGAATCTTCAACTGACGGAAGAACAGCAGCTCTTGCAGCGCAGTGTCCGGGAATTCGCCGAGGCGGAAGTAAAGCCGCTCGCGAAAGAACTGGACGAAACAGGCCGGTTTCCCCGCGAGACATTCCGCAAGGCAGCCGAGCTAGGGTTAACGGGCATCGCGATGCCGGAGGAACACGGCGGCGCGGGAATGGATCACGTCTGCTACGAGATCGTGGTGGAGGAGATCTCGCGGGTGTGCGCGTCGACGGGCGTGATTCTCTCGGTGCAGAATTCTCTTTACTGCGACCCGATTCACCGCTTCGGAACGGAAGAGCAGAAGAAAAAGTTTCTGGCGCCGTTCGCTCGCGGAGAAAAGATCGGATGCTACGCGCTCACAGAGCCGCAGGCGGGGTCGAACGCGGCGGCACTGGCCACGAAAGCGGTGCGCAAGGGCGACCGGTACGTGATCAATGGAACGAAAGCGTGGATCACGAATGGCGGCGCGGCAGATGCGGCCATCGTTTACGTAAACACGCATCCGGAAAAAGGCGAAAAGGGAATCACGGCGCTCGTGGTGGAGAAGGGAACGCCGGGGTTCGCGGTGGGCAAGGAAGAAAAAAAGCTCGGAATCCACGCGACGGCGTGCACAGAGCTGTCGTTTGCGGATTGCGAAGTGCCTGCGGAGAATCGCATCGGGCAGGAGGGCGAGGGCTACAAGATCGCGCTTTCGACGCTCGACGGCGGGCGCATCGGGATCGCGGCGCAGGCGACGGGAATCGCGCAGGGCGCGTTCGAAGCGGCGCTTTCGTACGCGGAGCAGCGGCAGGCGTTCGGGCATCCCATCGCGGATTTTCAGGCGATTCAGTTCATGCTGGCGGACATGGCCACGGAGATCGACGGCGCGCGTCTGCTGGCGCGGAGAGCCGCTTGGAAGCAGGACTCGGGAGCGCGCTTCACGATGGAGGCGTCGATCGCCAAGCTTTTTGCCAGCGAGATGGCCACTCGCGTGACGCACAAGGCGATTCAGATTCACGGCGGCTACGGCTACAGCCAGGAGTATCCCGTCGAGCGAGCCTACCGCGACGCGCGGATCACCGAGATCTACGAAGGGACAAGCGAAATTCAGCGGCTGGTGATTGCCGCGTGGGTGCTGAAAAGCTACGCCTGATTTTCGGTTTTCCACCATGTATTCTTGTTGAGTGCTGCCACTCGATTCCGGACAGGAATTCAACGCCGCGGACGACGCAAACTTCTTCGCGGCTCTGCCGGCGAAGCCGGGCATCCTGCTGATCGAAATGAAGCAGGAAACGGCGCAGCCGTACCTCGCGCGGACGGCGGATATTCGCCGCGCCGCCGAGCGCCTGCTGCGCGTGCCGGAAGGGCTCTCGAAGTCGCTCAATCTTCGCGAAGTCGCCGCCCGCATCCGCTACCGCGTGGTGGGATCGAAATTCGAGCAGACGCTCGCGCTGTACGAGCAGGCGCGTGCGCGCTTTCCGCAACGATACCGCGCAATGCTGCGCCTGCGGCCCTCCGCAATCCTGAAGGTCAACCTGAAGAATGAGTATCCGCGTTGCTATGTGACGCGGAGAATCCGCGCGGACGGGGGATTTTATTTCGGGCCCTTCGCATCTCGACGCGCGGCGGAAGCGTTTGCGGAAGGCTTTCTCGATCTTTTCAAGATTCGCCGCTGCCAGATCAAAATCCGCCGTGACCCGAGCTTTCCGGGCTGCATTTACTCCGAAATGAAAATGTGCCTCGCGCCCTGCTTCGCCGGCTGCACCAAGGAGGAATATGACGTAGAAGCCGAGCGCGTTGTCGAGACTCTTGCATCGTCGGGCGAAACACTGACCGAGCGCCTCGAGGCTGAGCGCGAATCTGCGAGTGCTGCCCTGGATTTCGAACGCGCGGCCGCGCTGCACAAGCGGCTCGAAAAAGCGTCATCGCACCTTCGAGGGCTCCCGGATGTGGCGAGAAGGCTCGACGAGCTAAATGCGGTGATCCTCCAGCGCACCGCCGAGGAGAAGACCATCGCGGTATTCCCCGTCCTGGCAGGAATCCTTCGCGAGCCGATTTTCCTGCGCTTCGCCGAGTTGGCGAGCGAGCCGAGGTCCGTGGAGGCTATTTTGCGGGAGGCGCTCACGATCGCAGCGGATCCAGCGGCGGCGCCGGCCAGCGCGCCCAAGGACGCGAGCGACACAGAAAAAACTCCCATTGCGGAGTTGCCTTGGCGTGAACGATACGGCCTCCGCGCTGCGCCGCCGGAATTGCCCGAGCACCTGACTCTGCTCGCGCGATGGTTCTACTCGAAGCCGCGCGAGGGCGAAATCTTTTTTCGCGGCGCCGACTGGCCCTACCGGCGAATCCTGCGCGCGTGCGGCCGTCTGCTTGGTCCCCAGGAAGCGCAAGCTGCGCCCGCCGAGCCAGCCGCAAAGCAACAGGACGACAACGCGAACCGCTGAAGCAAGGTTTGCGTCGTACAATCGAAGGGTTCTGCTGGCGGAAAATTGAGCACCTCGGTCCCCGTCTCACCAATACGAACGCGCTCGCGCGCTGCCGATATGGTCCGCGCGCTGCGTCACCGGAATTTCCAGCTTTTCTTCAGCGGCCAACTGATTTCGCTCGTCGGAACATGGATGGACACCGTCGCCGAGGGATGGCTTGTCTACCGTCTGACGCATTCTTCCCTGCTTCTCGGAGTAGCAACTTTCGCGGGCCAGATTCCCGTCTTCCTACTGGCGCCGCTCGGCGGAACCATAGCCGATCGGTGGGATCGGCGGAAGATCGTGATCGGTACGCAGGCGGCGTCGATGGTAATCGCATCGATGCTTGCAGGTCTGACGCTCGCGAAGGTCATCACAGTGTGGGAAGTGATTGTCCTCGCCGCACTGATGGGAAGCGTCAACGCCGTGGATATCCCCACGCGTCAGGCCTTCCTCATGGACATGGTAGGCCGCGAAGACCTGATGAACGCGATCGCGCTGAACTCGTCGATGTTCAATGCTGCGCGCGTAGTGGGACCGTCGATTGCCGGCTTGGTGGTGGCGTGGAAAGGCGAGGGCTGGTGCTTTCTGGCGAATGCGGTCAGCTACATCGCGGTGATAGCCGGGCTGGTCGCAATGAAGATCGAGCGGAAGGCGTCGGCCGTTCACGCGGGATCGCCGCTCGACCACATCGCGGAGGGATTTCGCTTCGCGCGACACACCGCGCCTATTCGGGCGATTCTGTTGCTGATCGCGCTGGTCAGCCTGGTGGCGACGCCCTATTGGGTGTTGATGCCCATATTCGCGGCGCGCGTCCTGCACGGTAACGCGCGCACGCTGGGCGTTTTGATGGCAGCGACGGGAATCGGCGCTGTGGCAGGCGCGCTGCTGCTGGCGGCTCGCACGGGCACTCGCGGCCTCGGACGATGGGTGGCGATGGCCTGCGCCGGCTTCGGCGCGTTCCTGATTCTTTTCTCGCTGTCGCGATGGTATCTCCCGTCGGTGGTTCTGTTGGTTCCGGTAGGCTTTTGCGTGATGGTGCAAATGGCGGCGTCGAACACGCTGATTCAGTCCATGACGCCCGATCGCTTGCGCGGGCGAATCATGGCGATTTACTCGATGATGTTCATGGGGATGGTGCCTCTAGGAGCGCTGCTCTCCGGGGCGCTGGCGGACCGCATCGGCGCGCCGATGACGGTGGCGCTTGGCGGAGCCGGCGCAATTGTGGGCGCGGTCGCGTTTGGCCGGCGAATATCGAAGTTGCGAGTGGAGGCGCGCGAGCTGATCGCGGCGCAGGGAATCGCCGGAGACATCACCGCACAGGACTGACGGCGCGGGCCGCCTCTCGTCTGGTATACTTCGCGGTCTTTGCGCTGTAACGAGAGGGTGAAAGTCGAAATGTCGACGGGTGCTTCGGTGAATTCAGGGCTCTTATCAGGCCGAGCCACGCACGAGGGAACGCTGCGCTACGCCGCGCGTTTCATGGGTCGCGCGGCCGCCGGGCATTTTCGCGAGGCTGCGGGCGGCCTCCTTGTTTCCTCGGTGGGAATCGGGACGTATCTCGGCGAGCCGGACGAGGCCACCGACCGCGCTTACGCCGACAGCATCTTTTTCTCCGTTCAAACCGGTTTCAACTTCGTTGATTCGGCCATCAACTACCGCTTTCAGCGCAGTGAGCGCTCCGTCGGAGCCGCGCTGAAGCGGCTTGTGGCGAGCGGATTCACGCGCGATGAGATCGTTCTGTGTACAAAAGCGGGCTTTCTTACGCCTGACGGCGAGATGCCTCCAGATCCGAACGAATATTTTCTGCATGAATATGTGAAGCACGAGATCTTTGATCCTGAGGAGATCGCACAGGGCTGCCATTGCATGTCGCCGCGATACCTGAAAGATCAGCTCGAGCGGAGCCGCAAAAACTTCGGCGTCGAATGCATCGATGTTTTTTACCTGCACAATCCGGAAACGCAACTGGCCGATCTGTCACGAGAGGACTTCCAAGCGCGGATCCGCGCAGCGTTCGAGTTCCTCGAGTCGGCGGTGGCCGCCGGAAAGATCGGCGCCTATGGAATGGCCACGTGGAACGCTTTCCGCGAGGACATGCAGTCGCCAAGCTATCTTTCGCTGGCCGAAATGGTTTCCATCGCCCGCGAGGTCGGCGGGATCGATCACCATCTCCGTTTCGTGCAGTTGCCCTTCAACCTGGCGATGCCGGAAGCATTGACGCGGCCGAACCAGATTGTCGACGGAAAAACAATGGCGACCGTCCAGGCCGTGCGGCCGCTGGGGATTTCTCTGGTCACCAGTGCCGCCCTGCTGCAAGGCCAGTTGACGCAGAATCTGCCGCCATATATTCGCGGTGCTCTTGGGCTCTCCAGCGATTCAGCGCTCGCGATACAGTTCGCCCGTTCGGCGCCAGGCGTCACCACAGCTCTCGTGGGTATGAGCCGGCTTGAGCATGTGAAGGCCAACCTGTCGCTCGTCGGCGTCGAGCCCGCCCACCGCGACCAGTTTCTCAAGCTCTTTGAGCCACGCGGCTAGCCGGATCAGTGGTGCGGCATCGACCGTGGTGCGTTCACCCAGTCGTGGATGGCGGCGCCGACTTGCTCCAGCTTGCCTGCAAAGAAGTGGCCAACTCCCTCAACGATCTTCAGTTCCTTTGGCTCCGGCATCGCGGCGAAAAGCGTCTCGACACTCGCGACCGATCCGAACTGGTCCAAGCCGCCTTGGACGATTAGCTTGGGCTTCGTGCACGAGCGAAGGTATCCCAAGTCGGAGCTATCCACGGGAATGCCAAGCCCAATCAATCTCTCAACCCTGGCATCTTGGCAGCCGACGCGCAATCCAATCCACGCGCCGAAGCTGAACCCGGCAAGCAGAATCGGCCGCCTTGGAAATTCCTGCGCCAGATAATCAAGCGCCGCCCGAACATCCCCTTGCTCGCCGGCGCCCTTGTCATGCTCGCCCTCGCTCAATCCCGCTCCGCGAAAGTTGAATCGCAAGACAGGCATTCCCGAGCGGTGAAGCGCCTTGGCCGCCTGGAACACGACCTTATTGTGCATCGTCCCGCCGAAGAGCGGATGCGGATGACACACAAGCGCCACGCTCGCAGGACTGGGCTCGTCGACGGTCCAAAGCATCGCCTCGAGGCGTCCCGCCGGCCCGGAGATGAAGAATGTTCGATGGAAAACGTTCGTCACATTGAGAAGCGAGTTTACCGAACCGCGCGCGCGCCCGCAAAAGCCGCCGGCCGGGCGCGTTTGCAGAAAGGCAGGTGCTACGCTGATGGTTTTGCGGCGTCAATCCATCGCACGGCGACGCAGGTGAAGATGGCGCTCCTGCCAGTGCTCGGATCGGCGATCGGACCGGGTCCAGGATTGTCTTCCACAAGCTCGATCCGCATGACGCGGCCGCGCATTTCGCCCGCCTTCGCCCATTCTCCCGAAGGGATCGTGGCCAGCACTTCATCGCCGGACGCGTAGATGTGCGACGTTTCGAACCGCGCGCCGGACTGCGAAATGTCGCGCGTCATCGACTCTTCCGGCCACGGAGTGCCGACGGGCCGCACGAAGATCGGCAAGGCGAAAGACAAACGCGCATGCTTTCGGCGTTCTCTTGCTGCGGGCCACGGATTGCGCCGGGGTGATTCGAATTGCAAGCCGACGCGATACCCGCCGGCCGGGTCGGGATCGACTCGCACGACCTTGGCCGGTGTTTCCGGCTGAGCCGCCGCCCGGTCGGCCGGGTCGTACGGAAACGTCACCCAAACGTGAGACTGCACTTCGCACGGCTCGGCCCGCTTTATCAGCAAGCCCTCGCGGGCAACGTCCAACGTACGCGCGGTTTCGAGCCGCATCCCCAGCGGTCCGTGCCATCGGATTCGCACAGGGAGCTTCAGGAGCGCGCGCGAATGCTTTCGCAGGTCGAGAGAAGCTGGCGGACGCAACATGATCGGGTCCTGACCACATCCTATCGGTATGTGGCGGCTCAGGTCAAACCGGGGCGGCCCGGGCACAAAGCAAGCGAAAGTCAATGCCGGCCGCGTCTCGAGGGCGTCCCAAAACTGATTGCGTACCGCGGGGAGCGATGATAGGTTGGCCTGACGCGACGGGGTCATTTTCGCGCTAAGGAGACGGGATGGACAACGGCACGGATCGCCGGGCCGCTAGGCGCTTTTCGATGAGTCTTCCGCTCAAAGTCCGTTTTTCCGTCGAGGACGGGATCACCGAAAAAGAAGGCCACACTCGCGACGTAAGCTTCCGCGGGCTCTACTTCCTGATTGAGGCGGTTTTGGAGACCGGCAGCTCGATTGAGTTTGTCCTGACGCTTCCCCAGCAGATCACCCTTGCAGGCGATGTCCACATCCGGTGCTACGCCCGCGTCCTTCGCGTCGAGCCTCAGGACGGCCACCGCGGCGTCGCTGCGCGCATCGAACGCTACGAATTCCTTCCAGCCTCTGCCTGACGCATTTTCCGAAACAGAGTAGAATGCGGGTGTCGCGATGGGAGGCACCGATGTATCACTATGATCCGAATACCGCGCTCGACGAGTTGCGCGACGACGCGATTTTGCCCCACCCGGTCCATCTGCGGGACATGATTCTGCGCACGAAGCTCGACGCGACCACTGCTCTCGATCTCAATCGGGATTTTCAAGACTACCTCGCGCAGTTTGGCGAGACGCAGAAGACCGCGCGCGGCATCCTCGAGCGGCTTGCTGCCGGTACGCGCAAGGCATCTGCATCCTGACTGGTAGAGAAGCAGCACGCGCCCGGAACCGCTCGGCGCGCCCTGGCCCGGAGAGCCGCTGAATGGCACGTCAGACACTTCTCATCGACGCCGACGATACCCTCTGGGAAAACAACATCTTCTTCGAGAAAACGATTGATCGCTTCGTTTCCCGCCTCGAACATCTGGGATACACGCTCGAGTATGTCCGCCACATCCTGAATGAAACCGAGCGCCGCAACATTCGCCAGCACGGATACGGCGTTCGCAGTTTTCGCCGCTCGCTCGAGGAAACTTATTTGAAGCTCGCCGGCAACACGGCCCGTCGCGAAATCGTGAAGGAAATCGAGCAGATGGCTCTCGAGCTTGAAAACACGCCTCCCCACATCATGGACGGCGTCCCCGAAACGCTCGCCTATCTTTCGAAGCGTCACCGCCTGATTCTCCTCACCAAGGGTGAGCAGGCTGAACAGGCCGCCAAGGTCGAGCGCTCCGGCTTGCTTACCTATTTCGACGCGGTCGAGATCGTCCTCGAAAAAGACGCCTCGACGTACGATCGCATGGTCGAGCAGTTTAAGATCGTCAAGGCGCACGGTTGGATGGTGGGCAACAGCCCGCGAAGCGACATCAATCCGGCGCTTCAGGCAGGACTGAACGCTGTCTTCATCCCGCACTCGGCCACCTGGGAACTGGAGCAGGCTGAGCTGGAGAGCGGAGCGGCGAAGCTTTTGATCCTCTCCGGGTTTCGCGAGCTCCGCACGCACTTCTGAGCATGCGGCCCGGCTAATTTGTCTCTCGAAGTGTTTCTGCGCGGGAGGCGTGAGACCAATTCTTCAGGGATAATTGACGCCATGGATTACCGACGCGAATTTGCAGATTTCGAGGGTGTGGCGTATCTGAACATCGCGAACCAGGGACCGCTCCCTTTGGCTTCGGCGCGCGCGGCGCAAGCGGCCATCGAATGGAAGAAGCTCCCGAACGACATCGCAGATTCCGCCTATTTCGATCTTCCCGATCGCGTCCGCGAAAAATTCGCGCGTCTCATCGGCGCGGCTGCGGATGAAGTTGCCGTCACCACGGGTGCCAGCGCCGGACTTGCGGCGGTGGCCGCGGGAATCGATTGGCAGCCGGGCGATGAAGTTCTCGTCGCGCACGGCGAATTTCCGGCCCACTTCGCCACTTGGCTGCCCTACGAAAACGCCGGAAAGCTGAAGGTCCGCGTGATTTCTCCGCGCGGCCGCTTTATCTCCGCGGACGATTACATCGAAAACATCGGGCCGCACACGCGCATCGTTTCCGCCAGCCTTGTCCGCTTCGATGATGGCGCCCGTCTCGACGCCGCTCGTGTTGCGCAGGCTTGCCATGCCGCAAACGCCGCGCTCCTTCTCGATACTTCGCAATGCGCTGGCGCAATGCCTCTTTCGATTCGCGATCTCGGGGCCGACTTCGCTGCCTCCAGCGCCTACAAATGGCTCCTCGGCCCGTACGGGACCGGATTCTTCTGGGTCGCGCGCGAATGGACGGAACGCCTCCGATGCGGGCCGCTCTACTGGCAGGCCCTCGAAGGCGCCAGGGATTTCCACTCTCTGACGCAGGGAAACTTTCGCGCCGCCGCGGGAGCCCGTCGCTGGGATTCGCCCGAGACGGCGAGTTTCATCCAGTTGGCGGCGCTTGATGTGTCGCTCGATTTCCTGTTGAGCGTCGGGACCGAGGCCGTTGCGGCGCATAGCCATGCGCTGATGACCGAGATCATCGAGCGTTTGCCTCGCGACGCGTGCGTGCTTGCGAGCCCGGCCGAGCGAGAGCGGCGCGGCCCCTACGTTTGCGTGGCGGCGCGCAGGCCGGAGCGAACGCCTCAGATGCTCGATCATCTGCGCAAGGCGCAAATCATCGTCAGCCTGCGCGAACGCGCGCTGCGAATCTCGTCGCACTTGTACAACACGCCCGAGCACGTCGAGCGTCTCTTAAAGGTCCTTTCGACTTCGTAAGCTGGAGCGGATCCAAGTGAGCAGCGAAAGCAGCAAAATGCGGGTAGCCGTGATGGGAGGCGGCGCCGTCGGCTCCTATTTCGGCGGAATGCTGGCGCGGGCCGGAGTGGACGTCACCCTGATCGCCCGGCCTGCACACGTCGAGGCGATTCGCCGCGACGGCTTGCTCATGGATACCACGCGCTTCCGCGAGCGCGTTCGAATCGGCGCGTCCACCGATCCTGCCGCAGTCGCTGGCGCCGGCGTCGTGCTCTTCTGCGTCAAGACGCTCGACACCGAAAGCGCCGCGCGCACCATCGCGCCTCATCTCTCGCCTCACGCCATCGTCCTCAGCCTGCAAAACGGCGTCGACAACATCGACAAGATTCGTGCCGCGTCCGGCATCGACGCGTTGCCTGCCGTGGTTTATGTTGCGGTTGCGATGCCGAAGCCCGGCGCCATCAAGCATTCGAGCCGCGGCGAACTTGCGATCGGCGAATGGTCCGCGAGGCGGGGTGCGTCACGCGAGCCCTCCGACCGCTGCCGCGCTATCGCTGACCTTTTCACGGGCGCGGGCGTTCCGTGCCGCCTCTCCGAGGATATCGAAGTCGATCTCTGGGGCAAGCTTGTGATGAACTGCGCGGGCAACGCCGTCTCGGCCATCGCGCAAGCCACCTACGGCGAAGTGGTTCGCGAACCGCACACGCGCGAGGTGGTCGCGCGGCTTATCGAGGAAACCGTCGCCGTCGCGCGAGCCTCCGGCGTGCGTCTCCCGGAGAAAGACTTCGTGCAAACGGGCCTGAGTTTCTTCGATACACTGCTCACTGCCGCCTCGTCTACGGCGCAGGACATCGCGCGCGGAAAGCCCACTGAAATTGATTCGCTGAATGGTCTTGTGGTCGAGCGCGGGCGTGAGCTGGGAATTCCAACGCCCGTGAATTTCACGGTTCACGCGCTCGTGAAACTTCTGGAAGCGAAAAACGAAGAGCTGCGAAGCAAGCAGGCTGCTGCGCGCGACTAGTCCTGCGGCGCGTGGTACCGGAACGGAATGTGGACGATTGCCTCCACGTCCACGGGCGCGCCATCTCTCGTCGCCGGACGGAATTTCCACTGCGCCAGAGCTTCTACAGCATACTTGTCGAGCCGCGGATCGAGCTTGCGCGCCACCTGAATGTTGTCCACCGACCCATTCGCGCGAATGATTGCGTAGAGCACCACCTCGCCTTCGATGTTTTCCTTCATGACATCCGGCGGATACTTCGGATCCACTTTGCGCATGGGAACAGGCCCGGAAATCGTCCCGTGCGGCCGCTCGAAGGGCGACGTGCCTTCGTCGAGCTGCGCAAAATTCAACACCCAGCTTCCCGATGAACTTGTCAGGTTCGGCAGGTTGATGTTCAGCGTGTGAATCTCTTTCCCCTCGAGCAGCGCTTCGGGAGCTTCGCCTGGATTGAGAGTCGCCACATTCGCCGGTCCCGTGCGCCGGTTCGGCGTGGGCGCATCGGGCAGTGAACTCAGCGGCTTCAGGATCAGCTTGCTGTGCATTTCACCCGCGCCGATTCCGCCACTCCCCGCCCGGTGTCCACTCCCGCCGCTGACGCTGATCGCGGCCGGCAACGATCCCGTTCCGCCTCCTGCGCCTGCCGCGCCCGTTCCGTTCGCTCCGCCGCCTCCGCCGCTTGCCGACCTTCCTGTTCCGTTTGGCGAGCCCGGCCGCGTTCCTTCCGGCGAAATCGCTACTCGCGCCGCCAGATTTCCCGACGGAACGGTTACCACGGGAGCCGGCGGCGCCGGCGAACTCGAAAGCGCAATCACGTTTCGCAGATTCGCGTCGCCTGTTCCGCCGCCAACTTCAGGCGCTGCTCCCGCCGATTCGGTCCGCGTTCGCGAGCGTGCCGTTGCCGCGGACATTGGCGCCATCGGCATCTGCGGCTGCGGATTCACCACGCTGCTCGACGCGATGTTCAGCGGCCCAGCCATTTTTTCGCTGTTTGGCACGTCGGGCGCGGCGATCTCCGCGGCCGCGCGCCGCTGAATCTTCGGCGCCGACGCGCTCGGCGAAAGTTGCAGTTGCGGCCTCGGCACGGGCGCCGTGGCGGCCCACTGAACCACATTCGGCAGCGCCGGATCGATGGCCGGCGGCGTTGGAGGCGCATCCGGCTGGATCAATGTTTGCCGCGGATGCGTCACGCGTACTGGAATCGAAAGAATCGTCTGCCGCGGATGAAACGCATCGGCGCCGCGCTGCGGTTCCGCTTCCGGCGTGTGGACCCTCGGCGCAGGCAGCGCCGCTCGTTTCGGGCCCGGTGCCGGGAGCGAAATCGGCGGCAGATCCTGCGCGGGACTCCAGGTCAGTTCCACCTGCACAGGTGCCAGATTATGTGCGGTCGCCGGCAGGAATCCCCAGATCGGCAGTATCAGCAGCACCACCACCGCAACATGCCACGCCGACGATGCCGCGAACGCCCAGCCGGAATTGCGCCCGCGGATCCAATGCACGCGCAAATGCGAATCCTGCGGCAGCTCATCGTCCTTGGGGACCGCTCCGCGCGCGAGAAAATCCCCCACGCTCGTCCGAAACTCCCGCCATGGCGATTCCCAGTCGACGCCCAGGTCAAGCCGGGGCAATCGCCCGTGCGGCGGCAGCTCGACGTAATCCTGCTCGGGCGGTTCAAGCGCGCGTTTGGTTGCGGTTTGCAAGGTCGGCCATTATATCCGATGGGTTTAGGATGCGCCTGCCTATGCTGCGGCTGCCAGCCTGTAGAAACTTAGTGCCGCGTCCCCCTGCTCGAGCAGCCGGGTCCGCTCCAGCCGGTCCAGTCGCTCCGGCATCTCCGACTTCGAGCTGTGCTCCACGATCACGATGCCGTAAGGCGCCACCAGGTGCGATGCGTCCAGAAACTCCAGCACGCGCAGATGCTCCTCCGTGTCGTCGTACGGCGGGTCGAGAAAAATGATGTCGGCCACCAGGTGACGCTGTGCGATTTTCTCGAGGCCGCTTACCGCATCTCCTTCAATCACTTCGGCGCCGTTCTTGATATCGAGCGACTTCAGGTTCTCCCGAATTAAGTTCGCCGACGCACTGTGCGACTCCACCAGGATCGCTTCGCGCGCGCCGCGGCTCAGCGCCTCGATGCCGATCGCGCCCGTTCCTGCATACAAATCCACAAACAGCGATTCCGCCACTGCAGGTCCCAGCACGTTGAACAGCGTCTCGCGCAGGCGGTCGCTCGTCGGCCGCATTTTCAAATTGCCGGGACTCTTCAGCCGCCGGCTCCGGAATTTCCCTGCGATCACGCGCATCGCTCACCCCACCGACGCAAGCTGGTACCGTTTCTGCCATGCCGGACTCAGTTCTTCGAGCCGCGCGACCACCTCATTTGCCTTTGCCGCGTCCTCGGCCAGCGCGAAGGCCTCGCGCCGCGCGAGCTCCAAAAGTTCTCGATCGCGCAGAGGCTGCGCGAATGAAAACGCCGCGTCACCGTGCTGCATCGTGCCGAAGAATTGCCCCGGGCCGCGCTGGCTCAGGTCGCGCTCCGCGATTTCGAATCCGTTAGACGTCGCCACCATCGTTTCGATGCGCTCCTGCGCGTCTCCCTTGATCGACTTCGGCGCGATGAGGATGCAGTGTGATTTCTCCGTGCCACGCCCGATTCGCCCGCGCAGTTGATGAAGTTGCGCCAGCCCGAAGCGGTCCGCGTGCTCGATCACCATTACGGTCGCATTCGGCACGTCAACGCCCACCTCCACCACCGTCGTCGCCACCAGCACCTGCAACTCGCCTCGTCGGAATCGGTCCATCACCTCTTCCTTCTCGTCGTTCCTCAGCCGTCCGTGCAGCAGCCCGACTCCGAGTTTCGGAAACGCGGTCTTCGCCAGCCGCTCGTATTCCGCCGTCGCCGCCTTCAGTTCCTGTTTAGATTCCTCCACCACCGGATAGATGACGTACGCTTGCCGCCCTTTCGCGATTTCACGCCGCAGAAATTCCCACACGCCTGCCAGTTGCTCCGTAGACGACCAGCGCGTTTCGATCCGCGTCCTGCCCGGCGGCATCTCGTCGATCACCGAAAGGTCCAGGTCCCCGTAGAGCGTCAGCGCCAGCGTCCGCGGAATTGGCGTTGCCGTCATCACCAGCACGTGCGGTGACGCGCCCTTCTCGATCAGTTTCTTTCGTTGCAGAACGCCGAAGCGGTGTTGCTCGTCCACAATCGCCAATCCGAGCCGGCGGAACGTCACTGGATTCTCAATCAGGGCGTGCGTACCTACGATGAATTGCGCTTCGCCGTTCTCCACCCGCGCGAGCGCCTCCTCGCGTTCCGCCTTCTTCTGTCCGCTGACGATCAGCTCCGCCTTGTAACCGGCGGCCTTGAACGTTTTTCGAGCCGAAAGATAATGCTGCGCCGCCAGAATTTCCGTTGGCGCCATCAGCGCCACTTGGTATCCGTTCTCGATGACGATCGCCGCGGCTTCCAGCGCCACAATCGTCTTGCCGCTTCCCACGTCTCCTTCGAGCAGCCGGCTCATCGGCGTCGGCTTTTCCAGGTCCTCCGCGATCTGGGCCAGCACGCGCTTTTGCGCGTTTGTCGGCTTGAACGGCAGGATGCGCTTCAGCGCGTCGCGAATTTTGTCCTCGCGCACGCGCATCGCAATTCCCTTGCGGCTGTGGTCGCGCAGCCTTCGCAAGGCCAGCGCCAGTTGGTAGTAGAAGAATTCTTCGAAGATCAGGCGCGTCTGCGCCGGGCTTCGAAAGCTGTTCAGCAATTCCAGATTTTCGTCTTTGGGAGGGAAGTGCGCATAGAGCAGCGCCTCGCGCCGTGAAGGGAAGCGGTACCGTTCGCGAATCGCGGCGGGAAGCGGATCGGCGATGTTCAAATCGAAATTCAGCAGCACCTGATAGGTCACGCGCCGCAGCATTCGCGAACTCATTGCGCCAATCGATTCGTAGATGGGCACGATGCGGCCTACTTCCGTTGAATCCGGCGGGCGGCCGTCCGAGCTCCCGATCATCTCGATTTCCGGATTCACCATCTCGCGCCGCGCCGGACGGTAAGGATCGATTTCCACTTTGCCGTGCAGCACCACGCGCTGAGGCGGCTTCAATCGGTCCTGCAGATACGCGCCGTGAAAGAAGCGCACGTGAAGATTTCCGGAGCCGTCGCGAACATTCACGTGGAACACGGGATTCCGCCCCCGCGCAAAGCGCACCACGCTGCCCGCCTCCGCAACCTCCGCCTGAATCGTGTGAACTTCGCCGGGCGTCGCTTCCGCGATGTTCGTGAACCGGATTCGGTCCTCGTAGCGAAAGGGCAGGTAGCCCAGAAGGTCGCCGATGGTCGTAATCCCGCGCTCTTCGAGAGCCGCCGCTCGTTGCGGCCCCACGCCGCGCAGATACTTCACCGGATCGCTCAGTTTGAATTGCATCGAAAGAATAGAAACGCGAAATGAAAGCGCGCTCGCACTCTTATACCATCACTCGCTCGCGCCTCTCGCAAGCCTCCAAGCCTCGCTGTCCGCTTTTTGCCCCGCTTTTCATTGCCCGGCGAAACCCGAAGGCTCTATAGTGGACGGTCGCCGCACTTTGGCGGCCTCCCACATGCCTCAAAAATGGCTTGGCGTCACCCCACGGCGTTGGCTTGAATACTTGGTCGCCATCCTGATTGGCAACGCTATCTACTACTTCTCCTTGGTGCCCCATCTTCCCGCGGTCCTCCATCACGAGGGGTATCGCATCGATTTGGGCATGCTCGTCGACTTCGTTGTCTGCGTCGCCGTCTACGGCCTCATCCGCATTGCCTCCCGGCTCTGAATTGGCTTTGGCCTTGCAGTAGTTTTCCACAGGGTTACAGCTGCGGAAAGTCGGCGGACTTTCAGACGGCTCGCCGAAGCCTCTAAGTTCTGCCGTTACAATCCGTCACAGTACCCCCCGTTTCCGCCTTAACCGGCACATGGAAATCATTGGTGGATTCGATGTCCGATAGTGGGAAAATGGCAGATCCGGGTGCTCACCAACGGCCACCTCAGCCGTCTATCTCCCCGGACCTTGCAGAAAGGCTTGCCGGAGAAAGCGAGCTTCGGCGTTCCGATCGCCCAGCCTCCCTCGGAACCGAATCGCAACCGGCCCTCGACACCATGGGGATGAGCGTCGCACTCCAAGGGGATGCGCGCCAAGCAGCGGCGGTGAAGCTCGCGGAGGAGCATGGGCTCATCCGCAAGGCACAGGCGGGTGACCGGCTGGCCTTTGAAGAGTTGGTTCGGCGCTACGACCGGGACGTTCTCCGGCTCGCGCTGAACTTGGTCCATCGTTCCGAGGACGCGCGTGACATCTACCAGGAAAGCTTCTTGCGAGTTTACCGGAACCTGCACCGCTTCCGTTTCGAGTGCAGCTTCTACACCTGGCTCTACCGTGTCGTCACCAATGTCGGGCTTGACCATCTGCGCCGCCGCACCAGCCGCCGCGAGGACCAGGCGCCTGTTCCCGAAGAGGCCGACGGCGGCACCAGAGACTTCTTCGATCGCCAGCCCGAGCAGCGAGCCGCGGCCAATCCCGAGCGGCATCTTCTCGGCCAGGAACTTGGCCATCACATTTCCACCGCGCTCAGCAGGCTTTCGCCGCGCGAACGCATGGTCTTCGAGATGAAGCACTATCAGGGCATGAAGCTGCGCGCGATCGGCGATCTCCTCGGCACCTCGGAGGAGACGGTGAAGAATTCGCTTTTCCGGGCCACGCGAAAATTGCGTGCAAGTCTCGATTTCATCAGGTAAGAACGAGGCCGTCGAACGATGGAGTTTCCGACCAAAAAGAAGAACGAGCCCTGCAGCGACATGGAGCCGCTCTTCGTCCTTTACGCCGCCGGCCAGGAGCTTGATCCTGCCGAGCAGGCGGAAGTCACCGAACACCTCGCTCATTGCGCCGAGTGCACCGCGTTTTTCAACCGTGAAAAAGAAATGCTGGCCCTGCTTTCCGCGCAGCACCAGGAACCCGACGCCGGTTTGCTGGCGAGCTGCCGCGCGCAACTGGAAGACGCGCTCGATCGCCAGGAAGAATCCGGCTGGCTGCGGCGTTCGTTCGGTACTCTGATTCCTTCGAACTGGCTTTCGCCGCGCCCGGCTTGGAGCGCCGCAGTTCTCGTCATCATCGGTTTCTCCGTGGGAATTTTCGGGCCGCGATTCGTCGCCCATGTCGGGAAGGCCACGCCGGTTGTCGCGAGTAACGTCGCGCCTAAGACTGCCGCCACCACGCCCCCGACAGCCGAAAAGCCTTCCACGGCCGTGCCGGACTCGAGCTTGGGAAGTCTGGATCTTCACACAGCCGATGTTGCGGGCATCAACGTCCTTCCCGCAGGCGGCACCGATGAATCGCCGCAGGTGAATATCGAATTGAAGGCGCAGCAACCCTTCACTTTGCAAGGCACCGTAGACAACGACGACGTGAAGCGCGTGCTTCTCTACGTTCTTCACAACAACGAGCGCTTCGATTCCGATGTTCGCCTCAACGCCGTCGACCTTCTCCGCGAACGCAGCAACGATCCTGAAATCAGGGCCGCGCTTTGCCAGGCGGTCCATAACGACCGCAACGCCGCCGTGCGCCTGAAGGCGCTCGAGGCGCTCAATGGAGCCGAGCCGCAGGAGATTGTCCGCGATACGCTGCTTCACGCGCTCGTGGACGACCAGAACCCCGGCGTCCGCGTGGAAGCGATCAACGCGTTGCGCTCGATGGCCTCGAAGGGCCAGGTTGTTTCCGACGATCATCTGCTTTCCGTTCTCCGCGACCGCATGCAGAAGGATCCCAATACGTACATCCGTCTGCAGAGCGCCGCGGCCATTCGCGATCTCGGTCCGCGAACGAAGTTCTGACCATGCGCGGCCTTCTTCGATTTTCCCGGCAACGGCTCGGGCAGTTTCGCGCGCCCTCGTTCTTCGCCGTTTCGGGCGGCTTGCTCGCCGGTTTGCTCGTCGCGGGAGTTTTGGCTTCTGCGGCGGCCGCAGCAACCGGCGAGGCACAGCCAGCCGCCCCGCCTGCCGAACGGCCTCCTGTAGGCCAGCGCCTCACCTCGCAATTGAGCGGCAGCGTCGCCGCGCATGACGGCGGACGCCTGCGCCTTATCACCGACCTTGGCAATGTCGTGATCCGCACTCGAAATTCCGGCCGCGTGGATTACAGCGTTTCGCTCGAAGCGGATGCATCGCAAAAGGATGCGCGCGCGTTGCTGAAGAGCTTCGCCGTCTCCGGGCGCGAAACGGCCGATGGCGTCGTGATTCGCGGGCAGACAATTGGCCGCGAATGCAGCGGGCGCCTTTGGGTGACGATTCAAGTCAGCGTGCCGAAGGACTTCAGCCTCGACGTCTCCACGGGCGGCGGCAATATCCAGGCGGACGACGTTGACGGCCGCGTGGTGTTCTCCACGCGCGGTGGCAACCTGATCGCCGGCAACATCGGCGGCCCGGCGCGGCTGTATAGCGAGAGCGGCGGGCACATTTCCGTGAAGAACGTGGCGGGAGATTTGACTGCCATCACAGGAGGCGGCCATATCACCGCCGGATCGATTTCCGGGAACGCCAGCCTTCACACGGGCGGCGGACACATCCGCGTGACTTCCGTGACAGGCATCGCGCGGCTCGATACGGGCGGCGGCAACGTGACGCTGGAGCATTCCGGAACCGAACTCGTCGCAGATACGACAGGCGGGCAGATCGACGTGGGCGAAGCGGCCGGCCTGGTTCGCGCGCGGACGGGCGGCGGCGGCATTCGCTTGGTCCGCGTTTCGGGCCCGACGAATCTGCAGACCTCGGGCGGCAGCATCTACCTGACACAGGTGGACGGCGCGGTGAAGGCCTCGGCGCTGGCGGGCGGAATAACGGCATGGTTTGTGGCGACTCCCAAGGGGCCCGGAGAGTGCGAGCTGGCCTCGAGCGACGGCGACATCGTGGTGTATCTGCCGCGGCAATTGCCCGTGACCATCGACGCTCTCGTGAAGATGGGCGACGATCATCGCGTGATTGTCGATCCCGCATTCCCGCTGAAGGTGAGCTACGGCGACGCCTCCGGCGGCGCGCGGACGGTTCGCGCCGAAGGAGCGCTGAACGGCGGCGGAGAAGTGATTCACCTTCGCACCGTGGCCGGAAACATCCGGCTGGCGCTGAGCGACACGGCGAAGCAAATGCAGCTTTACAAGGAACAGATGCTGCAAATGCAGAAGAATTTCGATTTCCAGTTGCGGATGCTCGAACAACTGCCGCAACCGGAACAGCCTCCGCAGGCGCCGCAGCAGTAAGACGCGGCGCGCGCGTGGCGGCGCAAAGGGTTCCGGCCGATTGCTTTTCGGGGCCGAATGTCGAGAGAGAGGTAGCTCCACTCCGAGGGGGCGCACTGTGGACACGAGCAAACTCCAGCACGCTCGATCGAAACGCACTTTGGGAGCGCTGAGTCACGCGCTCATCGCAACCGTTGCCGTTCTCTGTCTGTGCGCGCCGAGCTTCGCGGATAGCCACGTCTTCGAGCACACGTATCCGCTCAGCTCCGGCGGCAGCTTCGTGCTCGCTAACATCAACGGCTCGGTGCGCGTCGAAGGATGGGAGCGCGACGAAGTGGAAGTTCACGCGGTGAAGACGTCGAAGGCCGATCCGAAGGACGTGGATCGCGTGAGCATCGAAGTGAGCAGCCGGCCCGGCGAAGTTGCCGTGCACACGAAGTATCCCGAAGGCACTGGCGTCGAAGTGGCCGTCGAATACGTGATCCATGTTCCGGCGCGCGTGCTGCTCGGGAGCGTGCAAACGGTGAATGGGAGCGTGGTAGTGCGCGGCGTCCAGGGCGGCGGCGAGCTTCGTTCGGTGAACGGAGATGTGGACGTGCTCGACAGCGCCGGGCGATTCAGCGCGAAGACCACGAACGGCAACTTGCACGTGCAGCTGCGGCAGCTCCAGGACGGCGGGCCGATGAACATCGAAACCGTGAACGGCTCCGTGATTCTCGGGCTTCCATCGAATGCGCGCGCCGATTTGAAGATTCTGAGCATGAACGGTGATTTTTCTTCCGAGCTTCCCGTCACGTCGACCGCCGGAACGCTTGCCTCGCGGACGTTTCGCGCGAGGCTCGGCCGGGGCGGAAGCCCGATTTCGGTTCGCACTGTCAATGGCGGGATACGGCTGATCGTAGATCGATCGGGCGTGTAACCGCTGGAATCCGGGGCGTAATTTTCGAAAGTGAGGACGACTCTGATGAAGTGGTGTACCTACTCGAACCTTGCTGGTCTTGCGGTACTTCTGCTGACTTTCGGAAGCGCGCCGAGCGCGTTCCCGGGACAGGCGGCGCAGGCCCCGGCCGCTCCAAAGTCCCAGGACACGAACTGCATAAATGTTGACTCTTTGAAGGAACAAGTCGACGAGTCTCTTCGTAGTATGAATTTGGAGAGCAAACTCGCCAATCTGTCCGAGGTCTTGGCGAGAGAGGAGGCCGTGATGAGTTCGCCGGAACTGGCCAAATTGAAGAGTCTTTCGGCCCAGTTGGAGGGCAAGGAAGGCGACATCGAGGCCAAAGCTCAAGAGATGGCCCAGGAAATGAGCCAGCGCGCCGAAGCGCTTGCGTCGGATGCGCAAGAGAAGGGCATGGATGCGGGACCCAAGATTTGGGTCGCGGATGACGGAGGCGGCTGGCTGGGCGTCGAGATTGACGAAGTGACGCCGGAGAAGGCCAAGGATTTGAAGCTCTCGGCCGTGCGCGGCGTGATCGTTCAGGACGTGGAGCCCGACAGCCCGGCGGCGAAGGCGGGGCTGAAGGAGAACGACGTGGTGCTGCAGTACGACGGGCAGACCGTCGAAGGCACGGTGCAGTTCCGCCGGCTGGTGCGGGAGACGCCCGCGGGCCGCACGATTCCGCTGGTGGTTTCGCGCGACGGGAGCACGCAGAACCTTTCCGTCGAGCTCGGCGACCGGAATGCGTACTACGAAAAGAACATGCGGGGGAAGATGCAAGACTTCGCCAAGCCTTTCGCATTCGCAACGCCCAACTTCGACCTCAACTTTTCCGGCCCCGGAGCCTTCAGCATGATCGACGCGCGCACGCCGATCCTTGGAATCAGCGCGGAGGACTTGTCCGGGCAGCTCGGATCGTATTTCGGCGCGCCGAATGGAGCCGGAGTTCTGGTCCGCGAAGTGCGCAATGGAACGCCCGCGGAGAAGGCGGGATTGAAAGCGGGCGACGTGATCGTGAAGGTCGACGGGAAGGCCGTGGCGAATCTTTCGGATTTGCGCGACCAGCTTCGCAACAAGAGCGATCAGAAGAGCGTGAGTCTTGGAGTGCTGCGGAATCATTCCGAGATGAGCGTTCCGGTGGAGATCGAAAAGCCGAAGCCGCTGGAGAAGGTCCAGCCGACCCATCGCGCACAGCTCTAAATAATCGGCGGCGCAGCGCGAGGCAGCAAGCGTTGCGCCGCCATTCCTTCCTTATCCTTCCATTTTCTGTAGGCACTGAATTGTCGCTGAAGTGCGATTTCGTACTTTTTTGGCGATTAGACTGGGTGCCGGTCCTTTGTTTTCTATAGCTTACGAGGGGTTCTAATATCCCATTTTGGCGATTAAAAAAATCATAGGTTGTTCGGGAGGGATTGCACGCCGCGGAGGGAGAAGAAACGGAGGCGTAATCCGACGAAAAAAGGGCCGGGGATTTGTATAGATTAGAAAAATGTAAGTCGGTGATTTCGGGGCGGTTACGGGGATTTCTAATCTTCGGTGTGTAGATTAGAAAGGGGGGCGGGGAGGCAAGGCAGCAAGGAGGCAGGGAGGCAGCGACCCGAACCATCGAGTCCCTATGTTTGTTGCGATTAGAAATTTGTTTGTCCTTTGTTTTCATCGAGTTAGCCCGATTTCTAATTCTGGACAGTTGCGATTAGACTCCAATTTCGTCTGCCGCTCCCCACGGGCGGCCTCCTCCCCGGCGTCGGACGAACGCCAAAGATAAAAACAACGTATGTTAGCATAGTTGTAAACAAAAGTCAATAGGAAAGAAGTTTTCCACAGGGGGGGCGGACGCGTGACGCAAGGGGCGTCCCGGTTTCACCGAGGACGCAAGGTAGGCGAACGGCGCGCGACTGTTACGCGGGGACTGAAGTCCCCGCCTCCTGTTTGGCGTTGCCGAAGGGTGGGACGTGAAAGGCGCGCGGAGAGGGAAAAAAACCGATGGGGACATTGGTGCTGCCACCCCGTCACGCAAGAGCGGCGCGATGGGGATCCCGGTGTGAGCTTGCCGCGCTCGGGTCGTCTGTGGCCGGAACGCAACCGGAATCAGGCCTAGCTAGAGTCTGACACGGCCACGGAGGCGGATTGCCTTTTGTGGGTTGATTGAGGAAAACCAAGCAAGCTGGCCACGCACTGTCGCGGGATCGATTCCTAGCCGGTCGAGATGAACAGCCCGTCGGCGCATCTCATCGCGCTGCTCCCTGGGGAGATTCAGCTTTTCGTTCACGATCAACCCGGTGACGACTTGCCGGGTGTGCGCTGGCATTGTCTTCACTTTGGCTGGATTGATCCTGAAGCCTTCCTCCTGAACGATTCGCTGCACTAGTCGACGGAAATCGAGCAGTCGCCAACCGCCCGAAATTGCCAGGTCGTCCACGTATCGGGTGTATGCGAACCCATGCAGCCGGGCCAAGCGCAGGATCCTCACGTCGACTCGGTACATGGCGAGATTTGCGAGGGCGACGCTTGTCGGAGCGCCTTGTGGCAACTGGTTATCCCAAGTCGTCGCGTCCACTAGGGCCTCCAGAGCCTGGGCACCGAACCCCAAAACTGAGAAAACTCTTCTGATGGTTGCGGGACCGACGCTGGGGAAGAAGTCCTTCACGTCCAGCGTGAAGACGACTGGCTTGCCCGTATGGAGTTTGGCGTTCGTTGCAGGTGACCGGCCTCTGACCCCTCCGTGGACACAGTCGAGAGCTCCGACCTTGTCGAGCAAGTGCCGTCTGATCTTGTCTTGGAGGAACTTGAGGGGTCCGTCGGGCACTCTAAGGAGGCGAAAGCCGCCGCCGGGCTTGGTCAGTCGAGTGTTGCGATAGTAGCGGCGACGATCTTGGATTACCCCTTGGATTTCATGAGGTGCGACCGCTAGGAGCTTCGCCAGTTCGGGCAGCGTATTGGCATCGAACTGGGCCATTACCCCACCCTCCTCTTTGGGCTCTTTTGTCGATTCGCAAAAAGGCACATCGTTTCAAGCTGGGCCAAGATATCTCTGAGCTGCGCGAGACTACCGGATGGGTCAGATCCAGCTTCTTCCCACAGAAAGAAAAGACCAACAGGAACCCTTAGAGTCTGCGCCAGCTGCCTTAGGAGTTGGACGCTGGGCTCTCGCTTTCCATTTTCAACGAGCGATATGTAGTTCGCGGTGACGCCCAGCCTAGTTGCAATTTCACCTTGCTTGATCCCGCTAGCAGTGCGCATCAGCTTGATGGCCCGACCGAGGTTCATAGGGTGCTTTCTTCTTCGGTTGTGAACAGTAAGCTGGCAGTTACCCACGACGCAAATATCGCACGGCCTTCAAGATCGCCTGTTGCAGGATTCCCCAGAACTCGTCGTCCGGGTCTTCCTGAAGCAGGTGCCTGAGCCGTGATACCGAGCGGCGCAATTGAACCGCCAGCCTACCGTTGTGCTGCCCTGACAAGCCGGAGCCATTAGCCGGAAAGAGAATCCGTACTAGCTGGTCCAGCCTACGCAAAGCGAGCTTTCGTTGGTAGGCTGACATCAAGCCCTCCTTTCGGGATGAAATCAGTGTGTGTAGTCAATCAACGACTGTTCACACTGCGATAGCGCGAAAGCGCTATCGCACGGCCTTGTCAGTGAATCACTTACACCTGACGGCCCCCGATTTACAGATGGCCTTTAGCGGAGGGCATTCCTAGCCTTCCTTTTCGCTGTTGCGCTTCACCCCTCTTTCAGGAAGAGGAGCGTTCGCTCCCCATTCCGCGGGAAGTATAAAGGGACGTGAGACAGGCTGTCAAGGATTTCTAACAATCAGTCATGGAAAATATAAAGCGAAACCAAGAAATGGCCGACAGGCTCGTGGCGCAACGCGTCAGGTCTTTGCCATGCGTCGGGCAGTGTGGCTCCCCAGAGCACGCCGTTATGGCGCATTAGCCACTTTCAGAGTCTGCTATGATGCCTGGTTCAGGCGGATCGGAGGGCACGTGCTTGAGGCGTTCAATGCTCAGTCGAAGAATATTGGTGACCTTCTAAGCGCGAACGAGCGGGCGAAGATGGTCGTCCCGAAGTTCCAGCGCGGGTATAGCTGGGAGAAGAAGCACGTCGATGCCTTGTGGAAGGATATCGTTGCGTTTCAATCCGAGCAAAGCCAGAAGGGCGGACCGGACAAGTACTTTCTCGGACCGATCGTGATATTGCAAGAATCCAAGGAGGTTATATCAATCCTAGATGGCCAGCAAAGGCTGGCGACCGCCACGATCCTTCTAAGTGTGATGCGGGATCTGGCACGTGGCCTTGGTACGCAGGCCGCGACGGACTTCGCTCGTGACGTGCAGCGGGAACTGATAGAAAAGGAGGGTGCGGGCTACTCTCTTGAGATGGGTGAGATGGACAAGCTTTACTTTGCTGAAACGATCCAGGCGGATCCTCCGAGCAACAAGAAGCCCTCGCTACGATCGCATCGGAACATCCAAAAGGCTCGGCAGTTTCTTACGGATGCGTTAAGGACTCGGAGCGCCCAGCTCGACCCAGCGCGGACGCTTGTTTTGCTGAAGGAGCTTCGCCAGGTTCTGCGAAGCGATCTAGTGATGGCGTGCATCCCGGTCAGTTCCGAGCGCGATGCGTTTCGCATCTTCGAAACGCTAAATGATCGCGGCCTTCGCCTGTCAGTTCCGGACTTGCTGCTGAACTATCTCATGCGGGTGGCGAGTTCCGACGTTGAGCGGAAGCAGATCCGTGATTTTTGGAACGAGATGCTCGAGAGAATGGGACGACGCGATATCAACCGCTTTTTGCGCCACATGTGGGTTTCAAAGTATGGCGATCTCAAGAGCCAGGACTTATTCACTGCCTTGAAGGAGTATATCGAGCGCAACAATGTTGGGAGTTTGGATTTTGCACGCTCTTGTTCGGAGGAGTGCGAAAGCTATGCTCAATTGCTGGATATAGACGAGGAGCGCCTGAAGGGCGCGGGTCCGTTCGTCCGGGCTCTTCTTCGTGATTTGGATTTCCAGTCGGCGCTGCCACCGCTTCTCTCCGGTTACCTTCATCTAGTGCCTGCGGACTTCGAAAACATGGCGAAGTGCCTTCTGGTTTTCGTGACTCGCTATTCTGTTGTCGCCAACTTGGACTCTTCGGGATTGGAAACCGTTTTTTTCGGGCTAGCGCGGGACATCAGGCAAAAGGTGGCTCCCCCTGGTTCCTCAAAGGCGTGCCTCGCCTACACAAAAGGTGTTCTGGTAAAAAACGCCCCGTCCGACGAACAAGTCAAGGCGGCTGTGCCTAACCTGCTGCTGTCGAGCGACGAAGCCCGATATGTCCTTAGCCGCCTTGCACGACACATGCAGTCGAAGACCAAAGAGGTCACCGTGGATGAGGCGAATCTAGAGCACATATTCCCAAAGAGCCCGTCAAGCGAATGGGTCGACCCTGAGGCATTGGAGCCGTACCTATGGCACGTCGGGAATCTGACCATGTTGGGCGAGCGGCTCAACAAGGCAGCTGAGAATCGCGGTTTCAGCTTTAAGAAGGATCAATATGGTAAGAAGTCGGAGTTGGAGATGGCGAGGGAGATCGCGAAGCGGTATTCCACTTGGGATGAGGCCGCGATCCGCGATCGCGCGACGCGATTGGCCTCCGATGTCGTAGAGGTGTGGAGCTTCAACAACCCGTCTCGCGTTTAGGCAGTCGGGTGGGCTGGTCGCCGCCTACCACCCCTAAGGAACGTCCCTTCTTCTACCGACTGTGAAGGTGCCGGTCTCCCCCCGGGAGAACCGAAAGGCTGCTGGGTCGCGAAGGGCGCGTAGCGCAACAAATGTTGCTGCGGAGGAGCGATCGTGGCGCCGTTCCAGTGCGCGGGTGGATGCAGTCCCTCCTACCCGCGCGACCAGGCCCACGATGCAATGCGCCAGCCGGCCGGCGTTTTCTGGAGGGCGATGGTTATGGTTGCGCCGACCTCCTTCACGGGCTTGGCGTTCTGCTTGTAGTTGTACTGGGCGGGCATGACGACATAGGCGCGGTCGCCTGAGACGTCCAGATGCCGCGGGTGGCCGAACATGACGCTGGGCTCGGTGACGCCGTTTTTCTGGGCGTCGGCGGCATAATCGTCGCCCCATTGTTTGCAGGTGTTGGAGCCGCTCCATGCGTAGGGCGGAAACTCGTCGATGATGGAGGCTTGGTCGGCGCAGAGTTTCATCCATCCGGGATCGCCGGTGTTGAAGTCGTGCTCGAACTCGCGAATGACTGCCAAGACGGCCCCTTTATCGCCGGACATGCGTTGGGTGGCGGGCCTGCTGGTTTTGGCGGGTTTGGGAGTGGAATTCGCAGGGTTCTGCTGCGCGGCGACGGCAGCCGGCAGAGCGACAGCGAGTACAAGCAGAATGAAGGTCCTTTTCATGTTGTCCTCCTCCGGGTGATTCGGATGCAGTGGGGCTTTGGTCCGCAGCGAGCTGAGGCTACATATATTCTATTCGGGGGTGTGGCGCAACGGTTTGCGAGGAGCGAAGAGGGTCAGCACGAGTAGCAACAGCAGAGTCTGTGTGAGAAATAACCTAAATCGCTCTCAGTGGCTGAAGCCGCCCTCATTTGGCGCCGGTTACGGCACGGCTGAAGCCGTGCCCTGACGCAAATCCCTCGTTTCCATACAGACTCAGCAGGCCATCCTTTGCGGCCACATACTGAGCGTGGAGCAGGGACTTGCCTGACTTACAACGCTGCTTTCTGTCGCCCGTTACACGGGCTAGCGACATGAAATATTGCGCACCCGCGGCTCACGCCGCGGGCTACGTTCTTGCGCCCGCTACGCGGGCTAGCGCAATGATCTCCGAAGGGCTGCTGGGTCGCAAAGAGCGCTACCCAGCGCTGCAGGACCTCCTTAGAAGCTCCGTGAAAGGTGTTTCTTGAGAGGAACAGACTGAGACGGAGCGGGGTCTAAGGAGTCAAAGGGTAGAGGTGCGTCGCGGCGGGGGCGAGGCGTTGAAGCACAACTGCTTGCGGAGAGAGCAAAATTCGGGGCTTCAGGGGTTAAAACCCCTGATAAGAAGGCGACAGCCCATGTCGGAGCTAAAGCCGTGTCTGGCGACAGGCAGGCTCCGACCCCCTAAACAACGTCCCTTCTTCCACAAGCTGTGAAAGTCCGGGACTTCTGGCGACCGCGCGGAATGCGAGGCGTGACGATGTTTGAAAATCTGATGCAGGACTTGCGATATGCGGGGCGGATGCTGCGGCGGAGTCCGGGGTTTGCGGCGACGGCGATCGCGGCGCTGGCGCTGGGGATTGGGGCGAACACGGCGATTTTTACGGTGGTGAACAAGGTGCTGCTGGAGCCGCTGCCATACCCGCAGGCGGACCGCCTGGTGGAGTTGGAGCAGGCGGGTCCGCAAGGAAACGGCGACGTCACGTCGATTCCGAAATTCAACGTGTGGCGAGAGCAGACGCAGGTGTTCGACGCGGTGACGGCGTACGACTTCGGAGGACCGGGGATGAACCTGACGGGCGGCGACGCGCCGGAACAGGTTCGAGGGATTCGGGCGTCGGCAGATTACTTCCGCGTTTTCGGCGTGCCGATGGCGGTGGGGCGAGCGTTCACGGAGCAGGAAGACCGGCCGAGCGGCCCGAAGTTGGCGGTGCTGGCAAACGGATTGTGGCGGAGCCGGTATGGATCGGATCCGGCGATCATAGGGAAGACGATCGAGCTTGGAGGCGATCCTTATCTGGTGGTTGGCGTAGTTGGGGCGACATTTCACCTCGATCCGCCTGCGGACGTGATTCTGCCCCTGCAAGCCGACCCGACCAGCACGGACCAGTCGCACTATTTGTTTTCGACGGCGCGAATGAAGCCCGGCGTGACAGTGGGAATGGCACAGGCGGCGATGAAGGTTGCGGCGGAGGAGTTCAAACGAAAATTCCCGGGGGCGTTGGGTCCGCAGGACGGATTCACGGCGGTGTCGTTGCGGGAGGCGCGCATCGGGGACGCGCGGACGTCGCTGCTGGTGCTGCTGGGAGCTGTGCTTTTCGTGCTGCTGATCGCATGCGCGAATGTGGCGAATCTGTTGCTGGTGCGGGCGACGATTCGAAAGAGGGAGATCGCGATTCGCGCGGCGCTGGGAGCGGGCCGGCGGCGAATTATTTCGCAACTGCTGACGGAGAGCGTCGTGCTGTCGCTGGTGGCGGGTGCGATCGGCCTGGGGCTGGGATATCTGGGAGTGCACGCGCTGCTGGCAATGAATCCGGGAAATATTCCGCGCATCGGCGAGCACGGGCAAGACGTGACGATGGATTGGCGGGTGCTGGGGTTCACGCTGGGAATTTCGGTGCTGACGGGAATCCTGTTCGGATTGATTCCGGCGCTGACCGCGTCGCGATCGGACTTGAACCTGACGCTGCGGGAAAGCGGCTCGCGGTCGGGGAGCGGCGTGAGGCAAAACAAGGCGCGGTCGCTGCTGGTGGTGACCGAGATGTCGCTGGCGCTGATTCTGCTGATTGGCGCGGCGCTGCTGATACGGACGTTTGCGGCGTTGCGAGGCGTGGATCCGGGATTCAGCGCGCATAACGTGCTGACGATGGATATGTCGATTACGGGGCCGCAATTTGCGAAGACGGCAAGCGTCGCGCTGCTGGTGGAAAACGCGCGGCAGAGGGTGGAGGCGGTTCCGGGAGTGGAGGCGATGGCGACGACGTGCTGCCTGCCGCTCGAGGGCGGACTGGGGCTGCCGTTCACGATCGAGGGGAGGAAGCATCCGCAGGGGCCGTATGACGGAGGCGCGGGATACGACATCGTGTCGTGGGAATATTTCAAGGCGTTTCGCATTCCACTGATTCGCGGGCGAGTGTTTACGGTGAACGACGATGGAGGCGCGCCGGGAGTGGTGCTGATCAGCGAGACGATGGCGAAGAAATACTGGCCGAAGGGCGATGCCGTGGGCGCGCAGATCACAATCGGCAAGGGAGTGGGGCCGGAGTTTGCGGAGCCGGCGCGGGAAGTGATTGGAATTGTGGGCGACGCGCGGAACGGCGGGCTGGACAGCGACGCGCCTCCGATCATGTACATTCCGGTATCGCAGGTTCCGGATGGAGTGACGGCGCTGAATTCGCGGATCACGCCGCTGCAATTCGTGATTCGGACACGAGTGGAGCCGTTTTCGCTGAGCCAGGAAATTCAGAAGGCGTTGCGCGATGCGAGCGGAGGTCTGCCGGTGGCGCACGTGCGGTCGATGGAGCAGGTGGTGAGCGAGTCGACGGCGCGGAGCGATTTCAATACGACGCTGCTGACGATTTTTGCGGGGGTGGCGCTGCTGCTGGCGGCGATTGGAATCTATGGGCTGATGGCGTATTCGGTGCAGCAGCGGACGCAGGAAATTGGGATACGGATGGCGCTCGGCGCGGGGCCGGGCGACGTGAGAAACATGGTGGTGAGGCAGGGAATGCTGCTGGCGGTGATTGGAGTGGCGATTGGGGTGGGGGCGTCGTTCGGACTGACGCGGCTGATTCGGACCTGGCTGTTTGGAGTGAAGGCGTGGGACCCGGTGGTGTTCGTCACGGTGCCGGTGCTGCTGGCGGTGGTGGCGCTGGTGGCGACGTGGGTGCCGGCGATGAGGGCGTCGAGGGTGGATCCGATTGTTTCGCTGCGATATGAGTAAGAGCGAAACCTTTTGGAACCACAGATGAACACAGATAAACACAGATAAAGAACGGAAAAGAGAAAAGGGAAAGAAAAAGCGATTCGAAATTTCAAATCTGAAATGGCTCTGTTGAGATCCTCGGTTTTCGAGAGGCTGGAAGAGAGATCCCTCGACTGCACGTCCCGACGCGAAAATCGAAAAGGCGCGATTTTCGCGGGAAAAAGCGTCGGGACGCTCCGCTCGGGATGACAAAGTTCGCATGTCGTGCCGAGAAAATGGGCAGCGGCGCGCCTTTGCGTGAGGAAATCAACAAAGCCATTTGAGATTTGAGAAGAAGGCGAGAAAAGTCCACCGCAGAGGCGCAGAGGACGCGGAGAAACCGACGAGTCAGACGCGGGAGGCGAGGCGTTTGGGGGCGACTAGCTGGTAGCTACAGACGAGGAGGTCGCGGACTTCGTTCCAATCGATGGCGCCGGCGTCGAGGCGAAGGGCGACCCATCCGCGGGGCCCGACGTACGCGGGGAGATAGAAGCGGCCGGGCTGCGCGGCGACGAGAGCGGTGTTCTCTCCAGGCATGACCTTGCAGGTGATCGCAACAATTCCATCGCCATGATGGTTGTCGAGGAAGTAGGCGAAGTTGCGGCCGCGGACGATGAATGCGGCGTGCGAGCCATGGAGGCGGCGCGAGGCTTCCGGAAGCGCGAGAGCGAGCTTCGAGATGCGAGCGAGGCGCGGGTCTTCTTTCTTTTTGGTGCGGGCGCGGGGCATGGGGATGCGCGCCGCGGCTATTCGCGGACGATTTCGGCGTTCGCGCTGGGGACGACGATGCGGTCGAGGCGCGAGCCGTCGAGGAAGAGATCGATTTCGTTGTCGGAGGTCTTCACGCGAAGCTCCTCGAGACTCTTGCCGTCGGCATCTTGCTTGCCGAGGGATTCAACGGTCACGGGGCCGGGCGTGAGTTCCTGAGGAACGAGGACGGAGAAATTCTGGACGCCCTTTTTCTGCCAGTCGTACATCTGCGCGAGGACCGCGTATTGGTCGTAGAGGTTGTCGTCGAGGATGGCGATGCGCGGGGAAGTGAAGGTGAACTGCTGGGTGAAGGGCTTGGAATTGCTGAGGTGGAGCTCGATGGTGGCGGTGGGCCCGTCGAAGCCGACAACAGCGGAGGCCTTTTTCGCGCCGTCGGTGGCCCATTCGTAGCGGACGGGAATGCCGTCTGGGCGGAACGTGAGCGTGCCAGTGACGTGCGTGGCGCCCTGCGCGGATTGAATTTCGGTGACGCCGTGGGCGACCCAGTTGGAGCCGTTCGAAGCGAGGTCGAATTCCTCGCTGCCGACGCTATGGCCGGCGACGAGAATCTTGAATTTGCCCTTGTCGGGCGTGAAGCCGGAAGGATTGGAATGAGCGCGCGCCGCCCAAGCGAGGGCGGAGGCGCAAAGCGTCAGCACGAGAATCGCAGCCAGAAAAAATCCATTCGCGAAAGTCTTCGCCGGTTTCATGCAGTCACCTTTGGAAAAATGCCCAGCGCGAGGATCTGTTCGACGACGCGCAGGGGTTCGGTGTTGCTGTCGACGCGATAATCGGAAAGTTCGTAGAAGGGCAGGCGTTGCTGATAGAGCTGACGAAAGCTGGCTTCGTCGCGAAAAAGCGGGCGATTGGTGATGTGGGCGCAGCGCGGAAGCAGAACTTCGATGGGGCACTGGAGCCAGATGAGGACGGCGGAGTGCTCGCGAAGGAGGGCGAGGTTGTATGCCTGCGCGGTAGTGCCTCCGCCGAGCGAAAGGATGCGCGACTGCTGGGCTTCGGCGGATTCGCCGAGAACGCGCGAAAGCTGCTCGTGCTCGATACGGCGAAATTCGGGCTCGCCCATCTGGGCGAAGATGTCGGAGATTTCGAGGCCGACGGAATCGACCACGCGCTTATCGAGATCGACATGCGGCCAGCCGACCTGGCGCGCGAGAAGGCGCGCGACGGTGGATTTGCCCGTGCCCATGAAGCCGGTGAGGCAGACGAGTTTGTGAGCGCGGGGTTCCTTGGTCATTTTGGAGGAGGGCAGAAGCGAAGTGGAATGGCGCGATCAGTCACGCTTGGTGATGTTGATTGTACCATCGAAGGACGTCAATTCGACCTTCGCGTGACCAGCGGTGTTGAATGTTCCGACCAGGGACTTGCCATACCTCGATGCGGGATCAGCAGCACGGCCGGAGATCAGATTGGCCTCATTGTTGACCTTGCCCTTGAGAGAAGTGGCGCTGAGATCGAAGGAGTCGCCGGGCGCGAAGCGCAGGTCGATAACGCCGCTGTAGTTGCGGAGGCGATAAAAACCGTTGGGCAGAAATTCGCCGGAGAAGAGGATGTTGCCGGTGGAGGTTTGCGCGCGGACATGATAGCTGCGCATATCGACGAAGCGGAAATTGCCGCTGATGGAGTTGACCTCGATACGGCCGGCGCAGCGGAGGCACTGAACGGAGCCACCCACGGTGGCGATGGTGAGATAGCCGGCGGCGTCCTGAAGATCGACGCCTGCGGCGACGGTTTCGACGTCCATGTTGCCGAGGACGTTGGCGACGCTGACGGCGCCGGAGTCATCATGGATCTGGAGCTCGGTGTCCTCAGGAACGTTGATCTGATAATCGGCCTTGTAGTCGTCGGGAGCGACGTTGCTGCCGACCTGGCGGGTGAGGACGTCGACGCGATTGCCGTTTTGCTCGGCGTTGACGTCGACGCGATCGCTGGCCAAATCGGCGATGACCAGGATTTCGGATTTCGTCCAGGCCTTGACGGTAACGGTGCCGTTGGGATTATGAATGGTGACGATGGGGTGAGCGGCGACCTTGAAATGCTTCTCGAGACGCTTGGCCGAAGCGGGAAAAGCGGTGAGCAACAGGAAGCCGGGAACGAGAACCCCGGCGGTCTTCCAAGCCGACGAAATCGAGCCTTCCGTGCTCATGGGTTGTACTCTCCCTGGTCGCTCATCTGAGCGAGCAAGTCCGCCTTTTGCTGGTAAGCCTCATAAAGATAATCGCGGGCAACTTCGTTTTCGGGTTCTTCGCGCACGCTTTTTTCACACAAAGCGATGTAGTTGTCAACGATGGCGAGGTTCTTATGGAGCATAGCCTTCACGACCGGATTGGAGTCGACGATCGAGGCCATGGTTGCCCGCTCGACGGAATTGAGATGCGTTTCAAGCGGACGTGTGGAGGCTTGCAGGCCGCGGACCCAACGGTAATCGTTGAGGCGCCTGGTGGCAGGGCCGCTGAGAGCCACGCCAGCGACGATGAGAATCGTGAGATATGCGCCGGCGAGCGCAGGCCGCGGCACACCCGCGAACCAGCCGCGAATGGCGGCAGCCCAGCCGGAGGCTGGGGCGGGCTGAGAATCGCGAATTAGGCCTTCCTGCTGGAGCTGGGCGCGAAGTGAATTCCAGAGATGAGCGGGAGGCTCGGCGTCTTCGGCTGTGGAGCGGGCGGCGTGCGAAATGGAGTCGAGATCGGCGGCGACGTCGCGGCAGCGAGGGCAGCTCTTGAGATGCGCGTGAGCTTCGTGGCTGCGGTCGCCTTCCATCCACGCTTCAAGATGATTCAGGAACTGATTACATCCTGTGTCAGCCATTTCAATCCTCGCCTACCGAACCGGTTGCGGCCCTGCGTTCTTCGCGGGCCTTTTCGCGGAGCGCCTCGTGGAGCAACTCCCGAAGGCGCATCCGGGCTTTGTGGAGCTGAGATTTGGAGTTGCCGATGGAGCAATCCATAATCTCCGCAATCTCGTTGTGTTCGTAACCCTGAACATCGTGGAGAACGAACACAGCCTTGTAACCCGGCGGAAGCTGTTCAACCGCACGCTGCAAGTTGACGCGGTCAATGGAGCCGGAAAGCCTCAAATCCGGTGCTCCAAAATCGCGCCGCGGGCCGCCGGATTCCTCATCCGGCTCGGTGACCTCTTCGAGGGAGGTTTCCGTGCCGGACTTCTTACGCAGCTTCATCAGCACGACGTTGACGGCGAGCCGGTGAAGCCAGGTGGAGAATGCCGATTCTCCGCGAAACGTGGCGATTTTCCGGAAGAGCTGGAGGAAGGCCTCTTGAGTGAGATCCTCGGCTTCGGCCGTATTCCCAACCATCCGAAGGCACAGCGAATAAACTCGGCGGCTGTGCAGGCGATAAAGCCTTTCGAAGGCGGCACCGTCGCCCTGCTGGGCGAGGCGGATCGCCTCCGGTTCAGGTAAGTCGCCAGTTTCGATTCGTCTCGTTCGGGCCACGCTACCCGTCGGGACGCATCCGTTACTGCGATGCGTGGCCCGCTCCGGAAGTTGCACTTGGTTCGGCTGACTGCGGCGCGCTGCGGCGGATCGTCCACCTGGACGAACGGGCAGGCCGGTCGAGGCCGGCTTCTCACAAGGCGCGTCGTTCATTCTCGTAGGAATTACAGGAAAGGTCCAGCGCGGTTCCAGCGGTGCACGCTTGGCGGAGAGTTTTCGAGCGGGCACTTCCAGGCACCCGGAGTCCATGGGAAAAGTGTGATGCCCGAAAGGGCTGGTGCGCTGCCTGGGTTGCTTAGGCGGATGCGCCGTGGAGGGCGCCGCCCAGGCGGGTGAGCCTCTGCGGCACAGGGGCTTCGAGTTCGGCGCCGAAAGCTGCCAATTGGTCGGAGGGAAGAGCGCGAAGGAGGGCCTTCAGGATGATTTCGGCTTCGCGGAGGCAGGTGTTGAAGTCGTAGTGGAGGCAATCGAGCGTGTTCCAGCGGTTGCCGGGCTGAGCGCAGAATTCGTCGGCGAGTTCGCGGGCGGTTTCCCTGAACTGGCCGTCGAGGCGCTCAAGCGTTTCGGAGAGGAGGCGTAGCTTGTGACAAAAGCGGGAACGGTCACCGAAGCGGACACGATGGACGAAGGCGTTCCACGAGGCGGCACTCTGCGCGACGCGACCGCGGAAGAACTCGATCTTCATGGGCTCAACGAGAGGAAGATGAATAATGTTGCGGCTGCGAACCGTGCCGGCGTCGCAGAAGCCGACGAGCGAGCGGGCAAGGCGGCCCATAAGATCGGCGGCCACGCAAACCTGCTGGCTGGCGCAAATGACTTCGCCGCGGGCGCGAAAGGAGAAGGCGCCGTCCAAGGCAACGCTCATCATTGCGTAGGAGCTTTCCCAGCGCCGAACGGCGGATTCGAATATCTGGCTCTTTTCCCTCGGCAGGGCCAGCAGCCACTCTTCCCAAACGGTACGGCGTACAGGTATACCATTGCGCCTAAGGAACACGCTGGGCCTCGGGGAAATCGGGCGGGATTATACCACCGAAATGGAACGGGACCCGCTCTTCCGGGAAGAATCGATACAACGCCTTTCGAATTGATGCAGTCAGTGTTTTTTTCTCCTTGAAGCGTGATATTCCGGACTGGCAACGTCAGCTTGATCCTCCGAATTCGCTTCAATTTCTGAATGTCATCAGGGTCGATTCTTCTGAGGAGTTACAGGGCACCAGTCCGGGTTCGGTCTTAATCAGGATCTGGTGAATTTGCGACGACCCGCGAAGTTGGCCACCCCTGCAAAAAATAAGCTTGAAATGGGAAATCGACGGCGCAATACTCCCCTAAGAACCTTATGGGCAGAGACCCCTTGCCGTGACTCAGAAAAAGTCCGAAACCGGCGATCTGTTGCGCGACACACTCGACATGCTGATCCTGAAGACTCTGAGCCACGGAGAGATGCACGGCTACGACATCGCGGAGCACATCCATGAGCGGAGCGACCAGATCCTGGGCGTCGAAGAAGGTGCTCTGTATCCGGCACTGCATCGCCTGGAAGTTCGCGGGCTGCTCGCCGCAGAGTGGGGCACGTCGGACAACAACCGGCGGGCGAAATACTACAGGCTGACAGCGGCGGGCCGGAAACAGCTCGCGGAAGAAACAGCACACTGGAAACGCATGTCTTCGGCGATTGAGCGGATTCTGGAGCCCGCATGAGGAGGAGCTATGCCGCACGAATGGTTGGCGGAAGCGTGGCTGAGGGCCAAGGCGCTCGTGAAGCGGAGTAGACTGGAACGCGACCTCGAGGAAGAAATACAGTTTCATCTGGCGATGCGCGCAGAAAAGAATCGCGCCCTGGGGATTGGGGCAAAGGACGCGAAGGCCGCGGCGCACCAGCGATTTGGCAACGTCACGCTGGTGAAGCAAGATTGCCGTGAAGCATGGATTTTTACCGGGCTGGAGACGCTATGGCAGGACCTTCGCTACGCGGCGCGGATGCTGACAAAGAGTCCGGGCTTTGCGGCCATCGTGGTTTGCTCGCTGGCGCTCGGCATCGGAGCAAACACCGCGGTATTCAGTGCGCTGAACTCGGTGATGCTACACGGTCTGCCTTACGAGCATCCGGAGAAGTTGGCGACAATATGGTCCACAAACAAAACGGACCCCGATTCAGAGGGTTTTGCGCCGATCGCTGAGGTGACCGACTGGAAAAAGCAAAATCACGTCTTTGCCGACATTGCTGTGGCCAGCATGGCCTCGAGCGCCACCCTGACTGGCATCGGCGAGCCTGGGCCGGTCCTCGTCCAAGGAGTGACTCCGAACTTCTTCGCTGTAGTCGGAGTGCAGCCCGCCTTGGGGCGAGTTTTTCGCGCGGAAGAAAGTCAGGAGAAGTTTCAAACCGTCGTCATCAGCAACTCCTTATGGAAGAGAAAGTTCAACAGTGACCCAGCTGTCCTTGGTAAGACATTCCAGATCACGGAGGTCGCCTCGACTGTGGTTGGAGTGATGCCTGCGGGATTCATCGGGTTTGCACCCTGGGATGAAGGAAAGGCAGCCGATGTTTGGAAGCCGTTGAATCCAGAGAGTGCCGCGTATGCAAAGCGATCGGATCACTGGAGGATGCCGGTGGCTCGCTTGAAGCCAGGAGTGACCCTCGCGCAAGCACAGCTCGAGATGGACGTCATCGCTCGCGGAATGGAGCAAGCTTATCCAGAGTCCAATCAGGGGGTGGGAGAAAAGGTCATCCCCCTGTACGACACGCTCTACCAAAACGCAAAGGATAAGCTCTATCCCCTTCTTGGCGCAGTGGGATTTATCCTGCTTATCGCATGCGTGAATGTAGCGAACCTCACGCTCTCGCGGACGGAGGGCCATCGAAAGGAATACTCCCTGCGAGCGTCGCTCGGTGCCGGCCGCCGGCGGCTCGTGCAGCAATTGCTTGCTGAAAGCGGGTTGCTGACACTGATCGGCGGCTCGCTGGGCGTCCTGCTTTCGCTTTGGGGAACTCACCTGTGGCGCGTGCTGGCAGAGGATCTTCCAGGCGGCGAGAGCATTGGCATCAACGGTCGCGTGCTCGTTTTCGCCGCGGGGCTATCGGTCTTGACGGCGTTGCTGTTCGGACTGGCCCCAGCGCTGCGAGCTTCGCGGGCGGATCTGAACGATGTTCTGCGGGAAGGGGAAAGCAGGACCTCGTCCGCGAAGCGCGGACGAATGCGTAATCTGCTGGTGATTTCTGAAGTAGCCCTCGGCATGGTGCTTTTGGTGGGGAGCGGCTTGATGATTAATAGTCTGCTTCGCATACTGCTGCCCTCGCCCGGCTTTGACCCGGCAAACGTCCTGACGATGGCGGTGAATTTCCCTGAGACCGAAGGGAAATATGTCGCGAAAGTTCCAGGCAAGGACCTGACAAAAGTGTCGCCGAAGGTGACCGCTTATCACCAACAATTGATAGAAAGAGTTGCCGCCATGCCGGGTGTCGAGTCCGCGGGCATGATCAGCATCCTTCCTCCGCTCGGAGCGGGAGACATCAGTTTTTCGATCCTGGGACACCCGGCTCCTTCGCCGGGGAAAAGCCCTTCGGGAGGATTCAATGAAGTCAGCCCGAGCTACTTTCGCACCATGAAGATTCCGCTCAAGAAAGGGCGCTACCTGGAGGAGAGCGACACGCAGAGCTCTCCATGGGCAGTGGTCATTAGCGAAACATTAGCGAACCGCTATTTCCCGAACGAAGACCCCATTGGGCAGCAGATTCTGCTCCGCCGGGAGCCTGATCAAGTAAACGAAGATCGGCCGCGCCAGATCGTCGGTGTTGTGGGCGAGGTCAAGCAAGTTGGCATGGGCGGACTTCACCCACTTCTCTACGAATCCTTTCTTCAGCAGCCGGAAGTGTCCCAGGGCGATGCATATTTCGATCGATTCGGGAGCCTGGTGATTCGGACGACTTCAGACGTACGTACCTATGAAGCAGCTATCACAGCGTCGGTGAAGCAAATGGTGAAAGAGATGGACCCGGATCAGCCCGTGACTGACATCAGTACGATGGATGAGGTCCTGGGGAAATCCATGAGGGGTTATAAGAATTATGTCGTCGTGCTCGGGGTTTTTGCCGGCATAGCCGTGGTACTGGCAGCTATAGGCGTTTACGGCGTCCTTTCGTATTTTGTCAACCAGCGCACGCGCGAACTGGGCATCCGTTATGCTCTCGGGGCTCAGCGGCGTGATGTGCTCGTGCTGGTCGCCAAGCTGGGACTCACGCTCGTTGGAACCGGATTGGCCATTGGCGTCGCGCTGGCGCTCGGACTCAATCGGTTCCTCGCGGAGCACCTCCGGCTGTTTCACGTGAAGGCCACCGATCCAACTACCTTTGCCGCCGTAGGAACCCTGCTGCTGTTCATCGCCTTGCTCGCGTGCTATATCCCTGCTCGCCGTGCCACAAGCGTGGATCCCATGACCGCGCTACGGCATGAGTAATTCGGAGAGTCCATTACGATGGAGCACCCATGGGACGGTGGTCAAGTTCTACTTGGAAGGTTAGTCGGATTACCTGACAGGCGGTTCTCACGGTCCAGAAACGGGGTTATGGGAAGTTTGGGTCGCACGCCGTTCCACTTGGACGATTAACGCGGTTACCGGACATTATTTGCGCCTGGGTGGGGTACTTTCAGAGGCGTGTATCTCTTACCCCCCGTTTCCTTGAGGTTTTGAGGTGCCGCCGCTATACTCGGCGTCTGCGCAACGATTGTGAGGAAAGGACTTACGTTGGAATTTGAGCCTGTTGACCAGTTCCACCAGCGCCTGAAAAAGCTCGAGGAAATCAAGGCTCTTGGCTATCCCGCATATCCGCACAGCTTCGCCTGGACGCACGGCGCGCGGCAGATCCTGAGCGAGTACGCGAATGCGACGGCGGAGGAGCTCGCGGCCAAGCCGGTGGATGTGAAGGTGGCGGGGCGGATTGTGGCGCTGCGGCCGCACGGGAAGGCGGCGTTCGCGCACTTGTTGAGCGACGGGCAGCGGCTCCAGATTTACGTGAAACTGGATGTGGTGGGCGAGAAGGCGTTCAAGCTGTTTCAACTGCTGGATCTGGGAGACATTATCGGCGTCTCGGGGCATTTATTCCGGACGAAGACGAACGAGCTGACGATCTGGGTGAAGGAGCTGGAGCTGCTCAACAAGTCGCTGCTGCCGCTGCCGGAAAAGTGGCACGGGCTGGCGGACGTGGAGCAGCGATACCGGCGGCGGTATCTGGACCTGATCGTCAACGAGCGGGCGCGGGAAATATTTCTGCGGCGGGCGCAGATGATTCGAGAGCTGCGACGGTTTTTCGACGACCGTGGGTATGTGGAGGTGGAGACGCCGATGATGCATCCGATCCTCGGCGGAGCCACGGCGAGGCCGTTCGTGACGCACCACAACACGTTTGATATGGATTTGTATTTGCGGATTGCGCCGGAGCTCTATTTGAAGAGGCTGGTGGTGGGCGGGCTGGAGCGCGTGTATGAAATCAACCGGAATTTCCGGAACGAAGGGATCGACGCCATTCACCAGCCGGAATTCACGATGCTGGAGTTCTATCAGGCGTATAGCGATTACCGCGAATTGATGGACTTGACGGAGCAACTGTTTCGCGGATTGGCGGAAAAGGTCTGCGGCACGACGAAGATCAAGTACGGCGAGCAGGAAATCGACTTCGGGCGATTCGAGCGGCTGACAATGCGTGAAGCGATCGTGAAATTCTGGCCGAGGGAGATGGGAGCGGCACCGCAGACGACGGAACTGGCGTCGGCGGACGGCCCACGGCGAATCGCCGAGCGCTACAACCAGGGGGCGCGAACGCGCGGCCGCGACTTGATTGAGAACTTGGGGAAGCTTTCAGACGGGGAGATCACGGGGGAGCTTTTCGAAGCGGTGGCTGAAGAGCATTTGGTGCAGCCAACCTTTATCTACGATTTTCCAACGGCGATTTCGCCTCTTTCGAAGTGCCGCGAGGATGATCCTTCGCTGACGGAGCGGTTTGAGCTCTTTATCGCGGGAATGGAATTGGCGAACGGATTTTCGGAGTTGAATGATCCGGCAGACCAGGAGCGGCGGTTCCGGGCGCAGGTGGAGAAGGGCGGGCAAGAGGCGCCGAAGGAAGTGGACGCGGATTATATTCGCGCGCTGAGCCACGGGCTGCCGCCGACGGCGGGCGAGGGAGTGGGAATCGACCGGCTGGTGATGCTGCTGACGGATTCGCATGCGATCCGCGAAGTGATGCTGTTCCCGCTACTGCGCGCCGGATCTTCCGAAGCGAGCGCGGCGTCCGGCGAGTGAACGAAAGGGTCTACCGCGGAGACGCAGAGGGCGCAGAGAAACCGTAGAACGAATCCGCGCATAGAGCGCGGAAGAATGCCGTCCAGGTTGGGAGCAACGTGACATTCGAATGGGTGGTGGCGCTTCGATACCTGCGGTCGCCGAACCGTCCCGCGGTGCTGCGGCTGGTGACGCTGCTGGCGGTGATTGGGGTGACGGCGGGCGTGACGACGCTGGTGATCGCGCTGGCGATGAACACGGGATTCCGGCAGGCGATTCGCGACCGGTTGCTGAGCGTGACGGCGCACGTGAACCTGAAGCCGCTCGGCCCGAATGGAATCCGGAATTATCGCGAGTTGATGGCGAAGCTGAGCGATGCGCCGGAAGTGAAGTCGATCGAGCCGGCCGTGTACGACCAGGCGCTGCTTTCTTCGGGCGGGCACGCGCGGGGAATCGTGTTGAAGGGAGTGGATCCCGAGCTGGAGATTCGCGCGAGCGAAGCGCTGCACCACATGGTGGCGGGGAAGGCGGATTTTTCGGCGGATGCGGACGGGATACCGGCTCTGCTGGTGGGACGGCTGCTGGCAAACGACATGGAGATTTCAGCGGGGGATTACGTCACGCTGACGAGCCCGCAGGGAAACTTGACGCCGTTTGGGATGCTGCCGAGGTCGCGGCGATTTCGCGTGGCCGGAATTTTCGATTCGGGATTCTACGATTACGACGCGAATTGGGGGTTCGTGACGCTGGGGTCGGCGCAGTCGCTGGCAGGAATCGGCGACGTGGTGAGCCTGCTCGAAGTACGCGTGAACAAGCTGGACGACGCACGGGCGGTGGCGGACGAACTGGTGAAGCGCGCGGGCCCGGGATTCACGGCGACAACGTGGATGGATGAGAATCGCGCGCTGTTCAAGGCGCTCAGCCTGGAGAAGCTGGTGACGGCGCTCTTCATCGGGCTGATTACGTTCGTGGCGGGGCTGAACATTCTGGTGGTCCTGACGATGACGGTGGCGGATCGTGCGCGGGACATTGCGGTGCTGATGGCGCTGGGCGCGCGGCGGCGGCAGATACGGTTCATATTCCTGGTGCAAGGACTGGCCGTGAGCGTTGCCGGAATTCTGGCGGGATTGGTGCTGGGATACAGTGCCGCGCTGATTGCGAATCATTGGAAACTGATCCCGCTGAATCCCGAGGTATACGCGGTTCCCTACGTACCATTTCACGCGAATGGCCTCGACGCGATCTGGATAGCGGCGGCGGCGCTGGCGATCAGCGTCGCGGCGACGACGCTTCCGGCGCGGTCGGCGGCGCGAATCCTTCCGGTGAACATCCTGCGATTCGAGTAGCGGCACTTAGGCCGGAACCCGGTTTTCAAGGTTGGCAAATCCATTGGAACTGAGGCGCATTTTTCTGAGTTCGTACGCAAGCGTGTTAGAATGAGAATAAGGAAGAGATTTGGAGTCGAGAGATAATCTCTTCCATCGCGATAGGAAAGAATTTGTCCAGGCAGCAAGAAGGCAAGAATGTGCAATTCGTTAGATAACTTCCCTTTTTGAGACTGCTAGTTGCTTGGAAGCAAAGGACATACGGGAGTGGGAGTTCGGCATCTAATCTGTCAGAGAGTAAGCAGGCAATGCAGAGGCAGGCTAGCACGGGTGTAGCAACCCTTCATGACGCCCACAGCGAGACGACTGTGGGTCCTGACGTACTCCTGCGCGCAGAAGCGCTGACCAAGATTTTTCACTCCGGAACGCAAGAAATCAGGCCGCTCGAGGGAGTGAATCTATCGATTGAACGCGGCGAAATGATCGCGATTGTAGGGCCCTCCGGAACCGGAAAAAGCACACTGCTGCACATGCTGGCTGCGCTGGACACTCCAACAAGCGGTGAAGTATACTTCGCCCGAAATTCGCTCTGGTCGCTTGGAGACGAAGAGCTGGCGCGGTATCGGAATCAGGTGGTTGGGTTCGTCTGGCAGCGGCATCATTTGCTTCCTGACTTCACGGCCGCCGAGAACGTGGCGATGCCGCTGCTGGTTCGAGGGGAGAAGCTGAACCAAGCGCTGCAGGCGGCAAATGCGTGGCTGGAGGAAGTGGGCCTAGGCGGCCGAGGACACCAGCGCGCGAGCGAACTTTCAGGGGGAGAACAACAGCGAGTGGCGATTGCGCGAGCGCTCGTGAATGAGCCGGCCCTGCTCCTGGCGGATGAACCGACCGGCGACCTCGACCACCGAAGTGCGGAAGTCGTCTTCGAGTTGATGCAGCGTCTTCATCGGGCTCACCATCTAACAACAGTTCTTGCAACGCACAATCAATCGCTGGCGGGACGCGCAGACCGTGTATTCGCTCTCGAGCACGGGAAACTCGCGGCAGCCGACGGAACAGATGCAGCCGCGAGCGCGGGCCGAGCGCCGGCGGCAAGCGGCTGGGCAGAGACTCTGGGAGAGCGTGGGTGAACCGTGTTTGAACGCTATACGGAAAAGGCTCGACGGGTGATATTTTTCGCGAGGTATGAGGCCAGCCAGTATGGGAGCCCGTACATCGAGACGGAACATCTGCTGCTGGGTCTGCTTCGCGAGGACAAGGCCCTGGCGAACCGGTTCCTGCGAACGCACGGGTCGATCGAATCCATTCGCAAGGAGATCGAATCGCGCATCACGGTGCGCGAACGCATCTCGACGTCCGTGGAAGTTCCTCTCAGCCAGGAGTGCAAGCGCATTCTGAATTACGCAGCCGAAGAAGCCGAGCGGCTGGGGCACAAGCATGTGGGTACGGAGCACCTGCTTCTCGGAGTTTTGCGGGAAGAGAAGTCCTTCGGGGCGGAAATTCTGCTCGAACGCGGATTGCGACTTTCCACGGTGCGCGAGGAACTGGCGCGCAATGCGGGAGAGAAGGTGCCTGTGAACCGGCCAAAAGAAGCATCCTTGCTAGCTGAATTCAGCCGCGACCTGACGCAAGCGGCGATGGAGGGGCAGCTCGATCCGCTGGTGGGGCGGGATCGAGAGCTGGAGCGGGCGGTGCAGATCCTGTGCCGACGCACGAAGAACAATCCGGTGCTGATCGGCGAGCCCGGGGTGGGAAAGACGGCGATCGTGGAAGGACTGGCGCAGCGCATCGCCGACGGCGATGTGCCGCCGTTCCTGGCCGACAAGCGGATCCTGTCATTGGATCTTTCGCTGATCGTGGCGGGAACGAAGTATCGCGGCCAGTTCGAAGAGCGGCTGAAGACGATCATGAAGGAATTGATGGAGAGCCAGAACGCGATCGTCTTTATCGACGAGCTGCACACATTGGTGGGTGCGGGCTCAGCGGAAGGTTCGCTGGACGCGGCGAACATCCTGAAGCCGGCGCTGAGCCGGGGCGAGATTCAGTGCATCGGCGCGACGACGCCGGGGGAATATCGCAAGTCGGTGGAGAAGGACCGGTCGCTCGAGCGGCGCTTCCAGGCCGTGAAGGTTTCGGCTCCAGGCGAGGACGAAGCGATTCGGGTGCTGCAGGGCGTGCGCGACCGCTACGAAAAATTCCACGCGGTGAGCTACACGGAAGAGGCGATCCGGTATGCCGTTTATCTTTCGAACCGGTACATTCCAGACCGGTTCCTGCCGGACAAAGCGATCGATCTGCTGGACGAGGCTGGCGCGCGCGTGAAGTTGCGCCAGGCGATGCTTCCGGATGAAGTGTCGGAAGTGCAGAAGCGCGTGAAGTTCATCACGCACCGGATGGAAACGGCAATCGCGAATCACGAATTCGAGAAGGCGCGGTTCTATTCCGAAGAGGAGCGCAAGGAAAAAGAGCATCTTCGGGTGCTGCGCGAGAAGCTGAAGATCGACGATTCGTCAACCGGAGTCGTGACGCGGGAAGACATCGAGGAAGTGGTCGCTCGGTGGACGGGGATCGCGGTCACGTCGATCAAGGAAGACGAGCAGCAGAAGCTGCTGCGAATCGAAGAGGAGTTGCACCGCCGCATCATCAGCCAGGACAAGGCGATTACGGCGCTGGCGAGGGCCATCCGCCGGAGCCGCGCGGGCCTAAAGGCGCCCGGGCGGCCGGTGGGCTGCTTCCTGTTCCTCGGGCCGACTGGCGTTGGGAAGACGGAAGTCGCGCGGCGGCTTGCGGAGTTTCTGTTCGGCAGCGAAAAGTCGCTGATCCGGTTCGACATGTCCGAATACATGGAAAAGCACTCGGTGTCGAAGCTGATCGGCGCGCCTCCAGGATACGTGGGGTACGAAGAGGGCGGCCAACTGACGGAGCGGGTGCGACGCACTCCGTATTGCGTGATCCTGCTGGATGAAATCGAAAAGGCGCATCCGGACGTCTACAACATCCTGTTGCAGGTGTTTGAGGATGGGCAGTTGACCGACGGCCTGGGCAATACAGTTGATTTCCGAAACACCATCATTATTCTGACGTCCAATCTCGGAGCGCGGCAATTGCAGAAGCAGACCGGGCTCGGGTTCCAGTCGCCGGATGAACTGGCGGCGGCAAAGAGCCAGGACGACATGGTGATGGGCGAAGTGAAGCGGGCGTTCAATCCTGAGTTCCTGAACCGCCTCGATGAGGTGATTCTGTTCAATTCGCTTACAGACGATGATTTGCTGCGAATCATCGACTTGCTTGTCGGCCAGATCAACGAGACGCTGGTGCACCGCCAGGTGCAGATTGCGGTGACGCCTGAAGCGCGCCAGTGGATTCTCGAGAAGACTTGCAGCGATCGGAATTATGGCGCGCGACCGCTCCGGCGCGCGTTGCAAAAGTACGTCGAAGACCCACTGTCGGAGGCTTTAATCCAAGGCGGGCTGCAGCGACCGGCTACGCTGGAGGTTTTTCTCTCCGGCGACGGTTTGTCGTTCCGACCCGTCGTGGAAGCAACCCCGGTGGCCCACTAGGAATCCCACACGCAAGCCGGAACGGAGCATTCCGGCGGGGGAGCAAAAAATCTTGGGCGGGGGACTGCGGCCTTGAACATTGCCTTGGCCGCCGGAACGAAAATTCTTCTGCGCTCGTTTGAATCTTTCGGGGCCGTGTGCCTGATTTTTTTTGCTCTGGGGCAAAGCCTTTGGGCTCAGCAACTCCAGGGAAACACGGGCCGGCAGTACATCATCGAGCGAATTGATTTCGTCGGGAACCGGCGCATCCAAACCGGGACTCTGCGAGCGCGGATCATTTCGCGCGCGGGAGACGTCTACAATCCCGACGTGCTGAGGCGGGATTTTCAGCTGCTGTGGAACACGCAGTTCTTCGACGACGTCCGCCTGGAAGTGGAAGACAGCCCCGACCAACCGAACGCGAAGATCGTGGTGTTCTACGTTTCGGAGCGGCCGATTATCCGCCGGATCGAATACAAGGGAAACAAATCGATCACGGAATCGGACATCCTGGACGCGTTCAAAGATAAAAAGGTGGGGCTTTCGGTGGAAAGCCAGTTCGACCTGACGAAAATCAAGCGGGCGGAAGTGGTGATCAAGGAATTGCTGGCGGCGCACGGCCGGCAGTTTGCAACGGTGAAACCGACGTACGAGAAGATCGCGGCGACGAACGCGGTGAAGCTGGTGTTCAACATCGACGAAGGGCCGAAGGTAAAGGTTGGGAAGATCATCATCCAGGGGAACAAGGCCTTCTCCACCCGGCGGCTCATACGAACGATGAGGAACGACCGGCCATATGCGATCCCGCTCTACTGGACGTTCATACCCGTGATGGACAAGACCTTCGACCGACCGAAGCTGGACGAAGACCTGGAAGTGGGAATCCGCAACCTGTACCAGAGCAACGGGTATTTCCGTGCGGACATCAACGTGACGGACACGAAGACGGTGGACGTCAACCGGGCGGGCATCCCCGGGCCGTGGCCGTACATCGGAAGCAAGCACGAGAAGGCGACCAACATCACCATCAAGATCGACGAGGGCGCGCAGTATCACATGGGGAAGCTGACGTTTCGCAGCGCGGATCCGGACGAGGGGCTGGTGATCAAACCGGATTTCCTGGCGCGCGTTTTCCCTATGAGAAAAGGGGACATTTTTTCCACGGACAAGCTGCGCAAAGCGTTTGACACCTACAAGAAGATCTACGGCGAGTACGGGTACATCGATTTCACTCCCAATCCAAACTTCGACATCCATGACGCGGATAAGACGATCGATCTCACCTTGGATTTTGACCAGCAGAAGCAATATTATGTGCGCCGCATCGAGTTCGCCGGGAACACGACGACCCGCGACAAAGTGATTCGGCGCGAAATACTCCTGGATGAAGGACAGGTTTTCAACAACCATCTCTGGGAACTGAGCATTCTGCGGCTGAACCAGCTCAACTATTTCGACACGATCAAGCCGGAAAACGCGGATCTGAAGAAGAACCCGAAGACGGGGTCTGTGGACATTCGCCTGAAGTTGAAAGAAAAACAGAAGCAGTCGATCAGCTTCTCCGGGGGCGTGAGCGGAATTGCGGGAAGCTTCATCGGTCTTTCATACCAGACCAACAATTTCCTCGGGCTGGGCGAGACGCTGACGATGTCGGCGCAAGTAGGCGACATTCAGAAGAATATCGTCTTCGGTTTCACGGAGCCGTATCTCTTCGACCGGCCGATCTCGACGGGCTTCACGATTTTCTCGAACTCCTTCAACTACAACACCGCACGCCAAACGGGACTGCTCTTCGGCGCGCCCGTGGCGATCAACCCGGCACTGCAGGAGAACTACTCGCAGGATTCGAAGGGCTTTACCGCGTTTGCCAGCTACCCGATGCGGAAGTTCTCGTTCGCGCGGCTCGGCGTGACGTACGGGTATTCGGCGACGGACATCACGGCGTTCAGCCAATCGGCGCAACTGCTATTCGAGTTCACGCAGTTCCGGAGCCTGGCAGGGCCCTCGGCATTACGCGGAATCCGTGAAAGCTACGTGATGCCGAGCATTTCGTACGACCGGCGCGACAGCCAGATCAATCCGACGCATGGGGCGAGCCTCTCGTTTTCGTCAAGAGTGGAGGGCGGACCGCTGGGAGGGAACGTCAACTCGTTCACGAACACGCTCGTGATGAATTATTTCCGGCCGGCTCCGCACTTCCACCACCGGAACACAATCGGCGTTCACCTCCAGACAGCGATGATTTCGGGGTACGGAGGCAAGGACGCGCCGCCCTACAGCCGCTTCTATATGGGCGGCGAATATGACGTGCGCGGATTCGAGTTCTACACGATCTCGCCGTTCGTGGCGATTCCGAGTCTGGGAAGTGCGACGGTCACGTACTACGATCCCACGAAGATTGGAAGCAACGGGCAGCCGCTGCCGCAACTGCTGAACATTCCGACCTTGCAGTATTTCCCAACGCGCCCGGGCGGCGACACGCAGGTAGTGTTGAACACGGAGTACCGGATTCCCCTGTACCAGAATTACCTCGGACTGACGCTTTTCCACGACTTCGGCGTGGACGGAATCCTCCGGAAGTCACAACTGTCGCTCGATCCTTCCGCCCTCGCGAGCTTCCAAGAGCAGTATCCCAATCCGGATTTCCCCAGCCTGAAAATCGCGAACAATCTGCCGCTGATTTCGGGAACGAACTTCACGCCGCACACTTCGGCGGGAGTCGAGCTGGTGGTGCAGATACCGATCATCCAGGCGCCGTTCCGATTCTACTACGCGTACAATTACGCGCGGCTGACGGAAACGATCGAAGGGCCGCAACTAACCGACCTTTACGGCAACCAGATGCCCGGGGCGTACGCTGTGGATCCGGTGGAAAGGCAGTACCTGCAGAATCTGGGAATTTATACGAACGATATCGTGCCGCAGATCGCGCAGTTTTTGCAGGCACAGAACCAGAAGCTTCCGGCGGGTTTGATCGAGCCAAAGAGCACTTTCCGTTTCACGGTAAGTCGAACGTTCTAGCGGTTTGAAGTCACAAGCGAGACGAGAGCAGCTCGTTCGCGATGGAGGACGAGCGGGGTGAGAGGCTTGGGAGGAAGCGGGATGCGATTGCTTGGGTTGGCCGCAGCGATAGCGCTGGCGGTCGCGATCTCGGGGTGTGGGGGGAACTCGACCACCATCGGCGTCACGATAAGCCCTGCCGGATCTTCGTCGGCGTCCTATCCGGTCATCAAAGGCGGAACCCAGGTTTTCACAGCCAGCGTGGCAGGCGGTACTAGCACCACCGTCTACTGGCAAATCTGCCTCGCCGTGCCGATTACGAGCCCTCCGACGCAACCGACAGATTGCACTCCAATTCCCGGAGTCACCTCGCAGAGCACGTGGACCCTGACCGGGTACGGAACCATTACGCAGGATGGCCTGTACACCGCCCCAACTACGATTCCCCAGAACAATCCCTTCGTGATCATGGCTTCCAGCCAGGTTGACTATCAAGCCTTTGGATTGAGCTACGTGAGCATCGATTCAGGGATTCGGGTTCAGATGAATCCCACGTCGGCCACGATCGCCGCAGAGGAAACCTACAGCTTGACCGCGACCGTGACGGGAACGACGAACACAGGCTTGACCTGGAGCGTCAACAATGTCGCGGGCGGCGACAGCACCAACGGGACGATTACGCCAACGGGTCCACAGACGGCACTTTACCAGGCGCCGACGAGTCCAATCACCGCAACGGTGACTGCCACTTCAACCGCGGACCCAAGCAAGTCCGCCAACGCGAGCATCGGCGTCGTCGCGGGAGTGGATCCGGTTCTCGACAGCGTCGATCCGACGACCGCTGCTCAAGGATCGGTGCAGCAAGACATCTACGTCACCGGCCAAGACTTTCTTTCGACCAGCGTCGTGCTGGTGAACGGCACGCCGTTACCCACAACGTTCCTAAGCAGCGATCTGCTGCGCGCGACGATTCCATCGACGCTGCTGACGCAGGCCGGCTCGATTCCGATGCACGTGCAGAGACAAAACGGCGACCTGAATGTCGTGGGTCCGAAGGGCCCTGTGAACCTCACCGTGCTGACGCCGCGTCCGTCGGTTGTGGCGTCGGCGCCGGACAGCGTGCCGGCGACGAATGCGGGTTTCGGCGTGAGCCTCACGGGTGGCTTCTTCATCTCCGGGACGACGAGCGCGACGTTCAACAGCTTCAGCGGCCCGAGCCCCGGGGTGGGTTCGACTTTCGCGAGCAGCCGTCAAATGACGGTCAACATTCCGGCGGGCAGCCTTTCGATACCGGGGCTGTACCCGATTGTGGTTCAGAACAACGGTGTGTCGACGGGGCCATCATCCACGTCGGCGACGAATATTGCGGTGACGCCTGCTGCGGGCACGCTCTTGAGTTCACCGACGGCAACGATAGGCGTGGGTGCGAGCCCGTCGGCAATCGCGATTGACGAAGCGGATGGACTCGCGCTCGTGGTCAACACGGGCGACAACACGGTGTCGGTCATCAGTCTCGCGAGTAACTCCGTAGTGCGAACGGTCGCCGTGGGGAACAGCCCCACGGGTGTGGCGATTGATGACGCCTTGTTGCCGCCGCTCGACCACATCGCCCTCGTGGTGAATAGCGCAGACAATACGCTCTCGGCAATCGATCTCTCCAGCTTTTCGGTGTCGACGTTGACGCTTCCCGCGCTTCCCGCGGGGTCGGCGCCGTTTTCTGTCGGCATCAATCCGGCCACTCATCACGCCGTCGTGGCGAATTCGGTCAGCAATCTTGCGACGATCCTCGACCTATCGAGCGGTGCTCCCGTCTACCTGCAGCAGATCGGTGGGGGGAACCTCGGCAACTACGGTACAGGACCGATGCCGGAGATCGCAGTCGATCCGCGGCTGAATTGGGCCATTGTATCGGGTGGCGGCGGGGGAACAGGGGTTGTCGACCTGGTGGACCTGGGCCGCAACGCGGTCGCGGGAATCGACGCCGGACGGTCGCCCTCAGTGGTAGGCACTGTGTCACTCACTGCGAGCGGCTCGGGCATTCAGGGAGTGGGGATCAACGCCCAGACCCATGAGGTTCTGCTAACTGGGCCGAGCGCCGGCGGCTTCCCAATGATCAGCCTGCTGGACCAGTCGATCAGTGCCGTTCCGTTCACACAGAACGGCGTCATCGTGAGCCAGCCGGGCTATGTTGCGGACGCAGTAAGCGGACTTGCCAACCTGGGCGTCGCCGTAAACGCGAACGCAAATACGGCGGCAGTTCTGGATTTGCAGAACCGAATTGTGGTTGAAAATGTGACGACTGGGAATCAGCCGGTAGCCGTTGCTGTCGATCCGAGCACGAATGAGGCGCTGGTGGTGAATCAGGGCGACGGAACGGTATCGGTCCTTTCGTTGGGCACGGTACGTTCGAGCGCGTCTCTTGGCGCGGCCCAGGCTCCGCAGATTACGCGCTCCAGTCCCGAAATCGCCTTCACTTCAGCGAATTCGGCGACGCTGACGGTGACGGGCGGCGGGTTCGCGAACAATGCGCAGGTGTTCCTTGACGGCACCGCCCTTGCGTCTGTTTCAGTCAGCGGACGGCAAATAGTGGCGACGGTTCCAGCCGCGATGTTGAGCGCAGCGCGACGCTACTCTGTTTACGTGCAGAATCCGGGCCAGGCGGCGATATCGAACATCGAAGACCTGATCGTCGTGCAGCCCATCACCGTGGGCGCGTCACCTTACGGAGTGGCTGTCGATGCGGAATGCGACCTCGCAGCTGTGACGAATTCGGGCGACGGCACCGTGTCACTCGTGGCCCTGGCTTCGAGCGCTCCTCCAGGCGAGGGACTGTGCCCCAGCATTGGAGCGGTTGGCACGGTCGGTCCTCCGATTTCGGTTGGAACAACGCCGGAAGGCATCGCGATCGAACCCAGACTCGGCGCCGCGATGGTGGCAAACAGCGGCAGTCTGAACGGCAGCGTGATCGATCTGACGGAAATGAATCCACCCGCGAGCGTGCAGCTCTGCGGCGGGACCTGTGAGAGTGTGACGGCCGTGGCTATGAACCACGACACTGCCACAGCCTATGTGGCAGATTCCTTGCAGACGACTGCGGGCCTGGCCGGAAATGTCAGTCAGGTAGGCATCACGCTGAACACCGCCGGCGTTCCGAGCGGCACCCCGGGCGGGATATTCAGCAATCTGGATCTCACTCCAACGTCGGTGGCATACGATCCGTATCTGGAATATGTCGGGGTGGCGACGGCGGGGCTGACGAGCGACATCGACATCATCAATTTGGCGTCGCCTTCGACATTTTCGCGCGCGGGAGGACTGACTGGCGCGGGCCTTCAGGTCCCGATGGGAATCATCTTTGATCCCGTGAACCAGGTGTTCCTTGCGGCAAATAGCCTGGTGAACAACATCATCTTCGTGGACCCGAGCACGGCAATCGCGAGTTCCGCCCAAGTGGGTATGAATCCGACGGCACTCGATTACGACTACCAGACGAGCACGCTTGTTACGGCGAACAGCGCGAGCGACACTGTGTCGATCGTCGATTACGTCTGCCCTCCGAGTATCGTGGTCAATTGTTCCGCACCGCAGGTGCGGCAGATCCTTGCGCTGGGCAGCTCGCCTCAGTTTTCGGTCGGGATCGATGCGAAGTTGAACATTGTGGTTCTGGCGGACCAGCAGAACAACCGCGTCTTGCTGGTCCCGCTGCCGTAGGATGGCGAGATGGGGAGGCCAACCCCGCCGTCCGGGGGTGCATCCGAGTGTGAAGCGACGGGGGAGCTGCGCACTGCTTGAATCTGCCTGGACCGAATTGTGATTGACCCTTTTCTCTGTCCGACGCTATAATGCCCGATTTGTATTAGGCGGAATTTTGAACAAGGAGTTGGCAGCAATGAAGAACCGATTGGCAATTGTGGTCCTGGCGGCGGCCATGGCGTCTCCCGCCATTTGGGCTCAGGCCGGGGCAACGCACGCGGATCCTCCCCTGAAGGTTGGCGTCATCAACATGACGGCCGCCATCACGAGCACGGAGGAAGGCAAACAGGCCGCGAGCGAACTGACCTCGAAGTTCGCGCCGCGACAGACCGAGCTTCAGAATCTCCAGAAGCAGATTCAGGACATCTCTTCGCGGCTGCAGACGACTTCGAATACGCTGTCGGATGATGAGAAGTATCGCCTTCAGCGCGAAGCCGAGCAGTTGAACCGGACCCTCCAGCGGAAGGATCAGGAGGCTAAGGACGACTATCAGGACGCCCAGCAGGACCTGATCAATTCTCTTGGCCGGAAGCTGCTCACCGTCCTCGACAAGTATTCGAAGGAAAACGGCTACGCCGTGATTTTTGACGACTCCGCGCAGCAGACGCCCGTGATTTACGCGGCAAATGCGGTTGACGTCACGCAGGACGTGATCAAGCTTTACGACCAGAGCTACCCGGTCAAGACGGCGGCCAAGCCGGCGACGTCACGACCCGCCACCCAGAAGCCGCAATAAGCGTCGGGTTTCGATTCAGCTTCGCAGGGGGCCTCTCAGCGCGAGCGCGGGAGGCCCGTCTCCACTCGACTTAGGTCAACGTCGTGGGCTTGGGCCGCCCGAAAGGCGGCTTGCGTTTTGCAGGTAACGAAATTATACTGAATTGCTTTCATCTAGGTCGCACGGCCGAGTGGGCGCGAGCCCACTTTTTTGTTGGCCGCGATAATCGGCGAAGTGACTGGCAGCGGCCCGCCAGGCCGGCGAACGCGGGGGCCGAAGCGGGATCGGGATGGATCTGGAAAAGATTCGAGAGGCGGCGGAGCGGGTGGCGCGCTCCGAGGGCTTGGACGTCTTTGACGTAGAATGGAAGATAGGCAAGCAGCGGCTTCTGCGCGTTTATATCGACAGGTTGCCGGGTCCGGCCAATCCTGAAGGGCTTGGGATCAGTCACAAGGACTGCGAGAAGGTCAGCCAGCAGCTCAGCGTGATTTTGGACGTTGAGGACCTGGTACCGGGGCCGAGCTATCTGCTGGAAGTGAGTTCGCCGGGGCTGGATCGGAAGCTGCTGAAGCCCGCGGACTACGAGCGGTTCACGGGCCGGCTGGCGCGGCTCTGGCTGAACGAGGCGATCGAGAATCAGAAGTATTTCGAGGGGCGCCTGGCAGGCTATTCGGAAGGCGTCGTGAAGTTGAACGTAAGGGAACGGGAAATTGCGGTGCCGTTTTCGGTGATTCGCAAAGCGAATTTGGTGGTGGAGATTTAGGGAGAAGGTGAATGGCGAGTCTGCTGTACCAGACAATCGAGCAGATCAGCCGGGAAAAGCATATCGAACCGGAGATCATCGTCGCGGCCATTGAGGACGCGATGGTGGTGGCGGCGCGGAAGTTCTACCGCACCGAGGAGGATCTGCGTTCGAAGTTCAATGCGGAAACCGGACAGGTGGACGTGTATTCGGTCCACACGGTCGTCGAGGAAGTAACGGATCCGCTGCGCGAAATTTCCCTGACGGACGCGCGAAAGCAAAGCCCCGAGATCGAGGTCGGCGGGGAGATCGTCCGGACGAAGCCGACGGATGTTCTGGGGAGAATCGCGGCGCAAACCGCGAAGCAGGTGATTCTGCAGAAAGTGCGCGAGGCCGAGCGCGACACGATCTACAACGAGTTTCATACGCGCGTGGGCGAGCTGGTGAACAGCATCGTGAAGCGCATGGAAGGGCCCGACATCATCGTGGACCTGGGCCGCACCGAAGCGCGGCTGCCGAAAAGGGAACAGTCGCGTCTCGAAGCCTACAATGTCGGCGACCGGCTGCGCACCACGATTCGCGCGGTGGAGCGCGCGGCAAAGGGTCCGCAGGTGGTGGTTTCACGGGCCGATCCCGCTCTGGTTCAGCGGCTGTTCGAAATGGAAGTTCCCGAAATTTACGACGGAACGGTGCAGATTCGCGCGGTGGCGCGCGAGGCGGGCGAGCGCACGAAGATCGCGGTGGAAAGCCGCGACAAGGACGTCGATCCCGTGGGCGCCTGCGTGGGAATGAAGGGAATGCGCGTGCAGTCGATCATTCGCGAACTGCGCGGCGAGAAGATCGACATCATTCCGTTCAATGAAGAGACGATCGCGTTCGCGCAGAAGGCGCTGAGCCCCGCGAAGGTCACGCGCGTGCAGATCGTCGATCCCGAGGAAAAGCGCCTCGAGGTAATCGTCGAGGATACGCAGCTCTCGCTCGCGATCGGCAAGAAGGGGCAAAACGTTCGCCTGGCCAGCAAGCTGATCGGCTGGAACATCGATATCAAGAGCGAGGAAGAGAAGCGCCGCGAGATCGAAGCGCAGATGGCGGCACTCACCGCGCCGGGCACGCCGCTTTCGGAGTTGAAGGGCGTCGGGCCGAAGACCATCGAGAAGCTCGAGGCCGCCGGAATCACGTCCATCGAGAAGCTGGCCGACATGACGCCGGAACAGCTCGTCGAAATTCCCGGCATCGGCGAGAAAATGGTCGAGAAGATTCACCAGTCGGTTGCGGCGCACTTCGAAGGGATCGAATCTCAGGCGACCGCTCCGGCGGAGGAAGCTGTCGCAGAGGGCGAGGTTGCCGTCGAACCTGCTGCTGAACCGGCGGCCGAAGCCGAAGAATCTGCCGAGGCGGCGACCGAGCAGGCCGAGGGCGAGGTTGAAGCAGCGGCTGAGGCTCAGCTCGAGGGTCAGGAAGAAGGCACCGAGGCGGCGCCGGAAAAGTCTGCGGAGGCCGCGCCGGATTCAGAATCTGAAGCAGATGGCTCGAAAGCTTCTGAGTGAAGCTGGAAGATTAGGAGCGGATGTCAGACCCCAATCAAATTCGAATCAATGAGCTGGCCCGGGAGCTGGAGATCAAGGCCAAGGTCTTGATCGACTATCTCCCGGAAATTGGCGTCACGGAAAAGAAGACGCACTCGAGCTCGCTCGATTTGGGGCACGCCGAACTGGCGCGCAGGCACTTCCGTGAAGTAGCGGCCAAGGAAGCGCAGGCTGAAGCCGACAAAGCAGCAAAGGCTGCGGCGGCGAAGGCCAAGCCGCGCCCCACCGTGGTTGCACCGCCGGCGGCTAAGCCGGCTGGCGCTCCCGCGCAAGCTCCCCCGGCTCCTGCCGCCGGTGTTCCGGCTCGGCCAGCAGCTCCGGGAGCGGCGTCACCGGCCGCCCCGAAACCAACGGTTGTGCCGCCGCGTCCAGGCGTGCCTGCAACCCCTGGCTCACCTGCTACCGTTCAGGCTGCGGCGACTCCCGCGGCTCCGCGTGTGGTGCCGCCGGCAAAGCCCGGCATCGCGCCAGGCCAACCAGCGGTGCCGCCGAGCGCGGCACGTCCGGCAGCTCCAGTTCGTCCAGCGGGCGCGCCCGCAGGGCCGGGTCAACCAGCTTCTCAGCGGCCGGCGGCAGCGGCTCCGTCGCTAGGCCCGGGACAGAGGCCTTCAGGTCCTCCCATGGGCCAGAGAATGCCAATGCGCCCGGGTGGGCCAGGGCAAGGGCAGGGCCGCCCAGCGCCAAGCGGCATGAGGCCGGCGGCGAGCCCGGGGCAGCAGCGTCCCGGCGGTCCGCAACGGCCGGGTGGTCCCCCATCCCGTTTCCCGCAGCGCCCCGGTGGTCCTCGACCCGGCGGTCCGTCAGGCGGACAGCGACCGGGAGGTCCCGGTCTTGGCGGTCTGCCGAAGGCTGAGCCCGGCAAGCCGCTGTATGCGCGAAAACCGCCAGCCAGCGCGCCGCGCGGGCGCCCCCTTATAGAGAAGCGCTTCGCGGAAGGCGAGCGCAAGCTTCATCCGGTGCGCACGCGTCCAGGCGCTGGACCAGGCGGGAGGGCCGCCACAGCCGAGCCGGTGGCTCCAGTTCAGCGCGAGCCGAGGCTCGTGACCGTCACAGAAGGAATTACCGTCCGCGACCTGGCGGAGAAGCTCGACATTCGCGCGAAGGATCTTCTGAAGACCCTGCTCGACCGCGGCGTTTTCGCCAGCATCAACCAGGCTCTCGACGTCCAGACGGCGACCACTCTGGCGGAGGCCTTCAGCGGAATCGTGCAGGTCGTCACGTTCGAAGAAGAAGTCGCGCAGGAAGAGAAGATCAAAGAGGAGCGCACGGGCAATCTGCAGCCGCGGCCTCCCGTCGTGACCGTGATGGGGCACGTCGACCACGGCAAGACCAGCCTTCTCGACGCCATCCGCGAAACCGAAGTTGCGGCCGGAGAAGCCGGAGGCATCACGCAGCACATAGGCGCCTACGAAGTGCACCTGGACGATCGCCGCATCGTTTTCATCGATACGCCGGGCCACGAGGCGTTCACGCGCATGCGGGCGCGAGGCGCGAAGGTGACGGACATCGTCGTACTGGTGGTTGGCGCGGATGACGGTGTGATGCCGCAAACGGAAGAGGCCATCTCACACGCGAAAGCCGCGAACGTGAAGATCATCGTGGCGATCAACAAGATCGATAAGCCGGATGCGCAGCCCGAGCGCGTCAAGCGCCAACTGGCTGACCGCGGCCTGATGCCCGAAGAGTGGGGCGGCGATACGGTGATGGTGGAGGTCTCGGCGAAGACCAAGAAAAATATTCCGCGCCTTCTTGAGATGATCCTGCTCGTTGCCGATCTCGCCGAACTCAAGGCTGATCCGGAGGCGCCGGCGAGCGGCACGGTGCTCGAATCGCGCGTGGATAAGGGGCGCGGCCCGGTTGCCACGGTGCTCGTTCAGAACGGCACGCTGCACGTCGGCGATGTTTTCATCGTCGGCGCGGTCTATGGAAAAGTTCGCGCTCTCTTCGATGATCGCGCGCAGCCCATTAAGCTGGCCGCTCCGTCGACGCCCGTCGAGGTGCTGGGCCTTCAGGGTGTCCCGGAAGCGGGCGACCAGTTCCAGGTGGCGGATGAAGCCAGGGCGCGCCACATCGTCGAGTACCGCCAGGCCAAGCAGCGCGAGGCCTCGCTGGCGAAGACAGCTTCTTCGGGTCGCTTGACGCTCGATCAGCTGCACGAGCAGCTCAGGGCCGGCGAAGTGAAGGAATTGCCTGTCGTCATCAAGGCGGACGTGCAGGGTTCCGTCGAAGTTCTAAGCGAAATGCTGCCGAAGCTCTCGAATGACGAAGTGAAGGTGAAGGTGATTCACGCGAGCGTCGGCGCCGTGACGGAAACGGACGTGCTGCTCGCCTCCGCGTCCAACGCCATCATTGTTGCGTTCAACGTACGGCCGGAGCGCAAGGCGACGGATCTTGCACAGCGCGAAAATGTCGACGTCCGCCTGCACACCATCATTTACGAGCTGCTCGACGAGCTGAAGAAGGCGGTCGCGGGCCTGCTGGCGCCGGTAATCAAGGAAACGTATCTCGGCCGCGCGGAAGTGCGCGACACGTTCCGCGTGAAAGGCGCCGGCGTGATCGCAGGCTGCTCGGTGCAGGATGGAATCGTGAAGCGCGACGCGGATGTGCGCGTCCTGCGCGACAACGTGGTGATCTATACGGGCCGCGTGTCGTCGCTGCGCCGCTTCAAGGAAGACGTCAACGAAGTCCGCGCGGGCTTCGAGTGCGGCGTAGGCGTCTCCAATTTCAACGACGTCAAGGTCGGCGACGTCCTCGAATGCTTCAAGATGGAAAAGACGGTGCCCGCCGAGGGCGGAGCCCCGGATCGCGGCCGGGCCGCGGACGGCGGGGACGCGCGTCGCAGCGGTTGAGGCTCTTTCGTCTCGTCATCATCGCTGTGCAGTGAGAGCTGAAATGCCAATTGGGCTCCTCACGCTGGAAATCCACATCCCCGATGCGCGGTCTCTGAAAGACAAGCGGCAGGTGCTGCGCAGCTTGAAAGATCGCCTTCGCGCCCATTTCAACGTAGCGGTTGCCGAGTTGGAGCACCAGGAATTGTGGCAGCGCTCCCGCGTCGGCGTGGTAAGCATTTCGGGCGACGGCAAACATCTGGAGGAATCGCTCGAAGCGATTGCTGCCGAGTCCGAGCGCATTCTCGGGCGCGACCTGGTGTCGCGCGATATCGCCTATTTCGAGGACACAGAGTCATGACGGTTGGTGGGCATCGATCGGAGCGCGTGGCCGAAGAGATTCGCCACGAGGTGGGCCTGATGCTCGCGGGTGAACTCAAGGACCCGCGTCTCGCTGTTCCGCTCGACATCACGGAGGTTCGCCTCACGCCCGACCTTCGCACGGTCCGCGTCTACGTGCGTCTCGAAGGCGACGACCTGGAGCGCAACGCCGCTCTCGACGGACTGAAAGCCGCCTCCGGATACATTCGCCATGAACTCGTCGAGCGCCTGCAGTTGCGGCGCGCTCCCGAGGTTCTCTTCAACCTCGACGAATCCGAGAACTACGGAAAACACATCGACGATCTCCTCCGCAAAGCGAAAGGGCCGGAGGGCAAATAAGCCATTCGCGCCTTCCACGGCCGCTTGGCTCTCTTCTCATGTCCAGTACCCCACAACCTGCTCCTCTCGACGGCATCCTCGTCGTCGATAAGCCGCGCGGCAAGACGTCGCACGACATCGTCGAGAGCGTGCGGCGGCTGGCGGGCTTCCGCCAGATCGGCCACCTGGGCACACTCGACCCGCTCGCGACCGGCGTCCTCGTTCTCGCTCTGGGACGGGCCACGCGCCTCGCGCGCTTCTACTCCGGGCGCAGAAAGCGATATGCCTGTGCGGTTCGGTTCGGGTTCGCGACGGATAGCTACGACGCCGATGGTCAGCCTGCAGGGCCCGATTCGGCTCCCCCACTCGACGCCGCCGAAATTGCGGCGCTCGCCTCGAAATTCGTCGGCAGGACTCAACAGGTGCCGCCGCCATTTTCCGCGAAGAAGATTCACGGGCGTCCCGCGCACGAGCTGGCCCGCAAGCATAAGCCGGTTTCGCTGGAGCCTGTTGAGGTCGAGGTCTACGACTTTTCTCTCACTGGAATCGAAGGTCCGGTCGCGCGCTTCAACGTCGAATGCGGCGCCGGAACCTATATCCGTTCGCTCGCTCATGAGCTCGGCAAGCTGCAAGGCGCGGGAGCGCATCTTTCTGAAATCCAGCGCACCGCCGTCGGAGAATTCAGCCTCGACCAGGCCGTACCGCTCGCCGAACTCGACCAGGACGCCCGTGCCGACAAGCTTGCGGAGCGCGTAATCCCTCTCGAGCGCATGCTTCTCGAACTGCCTTGCGCCACCGTGCTGCCAATCGTTGAAAAGCGCGTTCGCCACGGCGCCAAATTCAATTTGCCCCTGGCGCAGATTCAGCCGGGCCGCGGCACTGCCGGACAGATGAGCCCCGAGAACCTGGATTCGGGCGACTGGAAGCCGAGCCGCCTTCGCGTCTTCAATCAGCAGGGACACCTGATTGCGGTTGCTGAAGCGGTGGTGCTTCGCACGTACCAGCCTGTCGTCGTGCTCGAAACTTCGCCGTAAAATTCAGGGGGTTCACGCCGGGAGGCGGGGTTGCGGGAGCCTACTTGCCTACTACTGCTGCTCGTCCGGGCGAGGCGGCAGCTCTGGCTGTGGCTGCAATCCGCGCTCAAACCGGCCGCTGGGCGTGAAGCCGGCCGTGGGGACATTGCGCCCGGCAAATATGATGTGATCTTTCCGCGGCGCAAGCGCAACCATGCGTGGCGTAATCAGGATTATCAACTGCGTGTCCTGTTGCTGCACATTCGTGTTTCCGCCGATGACTCCGGCGCCCGGCAATTCGCCGATTCCGGGCAGCCCCGCCACCGTCCGCGTCACTGAAGGCTCCATAATCCCCGCGAGCATTGTGGTCTGGTTTTCCTTCAGACGCACCGTTTGATCCAGGCTGCTGTTGTTGATCACCGGAATCGAATTGAAACTTTGCCCCGCCAGGCTGGAGATCTCGAGATGCAGTTGCAACGTCACGTCGTCGTCCGGATGAATTCGCGGTGTCGCCTTCATCTTCAACCCGAGGTCGATATACTCGGCGTTCGGGAACTGCGTTCCTTCGCCGCCCGTCGAGCTGCTCGAAGAGCTGATCGAATTCAGGATCACCGAAATGGTGTTCGATGAGTTGTTCGCCACCGCTCCGTCCGGCCTCCCATCGCCGTTGAAGTCCGCCGTGACCACCGACAATGGGTTGTCGCCCACCGATAGTTCGTAGTTTGCGTTGAACGTGCCGCCGGTCAGGCCGAAGAGAAGCGAAATCGTATTGCTCGTCGAGTCCGTGACCGCCAGATCCTGAATTCCGTCGAGATTGTAATCGGCGACGGCGATGGAGGTCGGTCCCGCACCGGCCCCGTAATCCGTCCGGGTGCCGAACGTTCCGTCCGGCGTGGCGTTGGTGGTCTGGCCAAAGAGGATGGACACCGTGTCGTCCGTGTTGTTCGCCACCGCAAGGTCCAGTACGCCGTCGCCGTTGAAATCCCCCGTGGCGACCGCAACGGGTCCGGCGCCGGTCGCGTTCGACGCAAGGGCCGTGAAGGTCCGGTTCGCGTTCCCGAGGAAAATCGAAACTGTGTTGTCGCTCTGATTCGTCACGGCGAGGTCGTTGCGGCCGTCCACATTGAAATCTGCCGTAGCCAGCCCGGTTGGCGCGTGCCCGGCGCCGAGCAAAACCGGCACAGCGAAGGTTCCGTCGCCGTTCCCGAAGAAAACGGAAATCGTATTGTCGGCCTGATTCGCCACTGCGAGATCGAGCTTCCCATCGCCGTCAAAGTCTCCCGCCACCACAGACACGGGCACGGCGCCCGTGGGCAGATCCACTTTCGGCTGAAACGTGCCGTCGCCGTTGCCCGCAAGATACGAAATCGTATTCGCGCCCTTGTTCACCACGACGAGATCGACGTTCGTGCTCGTGTCGTTGAACACTCCGGTTGCCAGCGCCGAGGGCCCCACTCCCGTTGCGTATGTGACCGGCGTTACGAACGTCCCGTCGCCGTTGCCGAGGAACACCGAAACCGTGTTGTCCGCATGATTGGAGACAATCAGGTCCTGTATCGCGTTGTTCCTGAGGCTCGCAGCCGTCACGAATGCAGGCGCGTTTCCCGTCGTCAGGCTCGAGATCGGGAAGTTCTGCGTGCTGATCGCGGTTGTCGAAACGTTCGACGTCAGGCTCGACGAGTACTGCGCCAGCGAAACGGGAAACCGCTCCCCGGCAAAGAACGTGGCCGGCTGCCCGTCTTCCGCCCGCAGCAGGATGCGCCGCCCCTGCTTTACCAGCGACAGCATGGAGCCCAGGTTGGCAGTTACGCCGGGCAGTGTCGTAAGAAATGTCGACTTGCCTCCTCCAAACGCAACCACGGGCGGCAGCAGCGTATTCGGGTCGAGTTGACCCGACGCAATCTCCGACGCAATCTGGTCCGGCGTCAGGCCCGAAAGCGCCGACGGCGTTCCGAAGAGCTGCTCGAGCACGCCCACCAGGCCCGCCAGAGAACTTGCCTCCGATAATTGCTGGCTCGCGATCGAGTAAACCGTCGCCGTCTGCGGCGGCGTGATTCCTATTTGCCGCGCGTAGTTGCGGTCGACTTCGAGAATCTCCACCTCGAGTACCAGCTCGCCCACCGGCCTTTCCAGGGTCTCGATCAGGTCGCGCGCCACCTGGACGCCGCGCGGCGATGCGCGGACGGTGATCGTGCGTGCCGGGACATTCAGCTGCGCATGCGTGACCTCGCCCACCTCTCGCACCATGCGGAACAGCTCGGTCATGTCCTCGGGCGTCGCGGAGGCCGGAAGCGGAATCGTTTGCACGATCAGGTTTTCGTAAGAGCGGCGTTTTTCCTCCGTATCCTGCGCCACGAAAAAAAGCTTCGTCGTTAGCGGCTGCCAGAACGTCTTCGTCATGAGGCCCATGAGATCCATCACGTGCAGAAAGTCCACCGAATTCACCTGGAGCCGAACCTCCCGCGAACTCAGATCGGCATCGAATGCCACGTCCACTCCAAATCGTCGCGCGATCTCCTGGTACGCGCCGCGCATGTCGCCGTGATAATCGAAATTCTGCGTCCCCGGTTTGTAGTCCAGACGAATCCCGCCAAGCAGCTGGGGCTCCTTCCTTGTTTCGTCATTTCGCGCAGGCTCGAGCGCCATCAACTGCGAAAGCCGCTCCTCGATCACCGAATCCGAAGGATCCAGGTAATGCGCGTCCAGCAATTCCTTCCGCGCCTGCACCAGCTCGCCCGACACGGCATCCTTCTCCGCCTCGTCCACCTTCGCCTGGATGAGTCGCGCCTTCACGACCTCGCGCCTCAGAGCGTAGTCACGCTCCCCGGGCGCTTTTTGAGCCGCATCCGCGTAAGCCGCGTAAGCGGCCGCCCAATCCTGACGCTTTTCGGCATCCAGGCCTTGCCGGTAGGCTTCTTTCGCGGCTTTGCGGTCTGGCTTCACCTGGGCCGGCGCATCCTGCGGGGATGCCGCACCCTGCGAACCGCTGCCGGGCGCGGAGGCGGTCTGCTGCCTCGGTGGAGTGGCCCATGCGGACGCCACGGCCATGGCCGCTCCGAACGCTGCGGCACAGCGAATCAGCCGGTATTTCCCCGTCCGTCGCATCTTGTTTTAGACGCTCATTCTACAGGGAATGTCTTCCGCGATGCCCAAAACAGTTGCTTGGAAACGCCTTCAGTTACTTGATTTTACGGGACGACAAGGCTACACTCGATTCTTCAGTTGAAACTCGTTTTCAACTGGCTAAGCGACCCTATTATGCTCTCTGCTCTTCTTGTCGCTCTTCGCGAAGGTGTCGAGGCCGCGCTCGTCGTCGGCATCGTGCTCGTCTATCTGAACCGCACCGGCCGCCGCGCCCTTGCCTCCTACGTTTGGGGCGGCGTAGCCCTCGCGGTCGCCTCCAGCATCGCCGCGGCCGTCCTTCTCGACCGGCTTCGCATCAGCGAAGACGGTTTCGAGGGCCTGCTGATGCTCGTCGCCGCCGTTCTCGTGGTCACCATGATCATCTGGATGAACCGCGTCGCGCGAAGCCTTCGGAAGAACATCGAGCAGCGCATCGAATCCTACGCCCAAAAATCCACTCGCGCCGCCGGATGGGGAATCGGCGCGTTCGTCTTCCTGATGGTTGTGCGCGAAGGCGCGGAGTTGGTCCTGATTCTTCGCGCCGTCGAGCTTTCGAGCGCCGGCATGCAGGTCTGGATCGGCACTGGGCTGGGAGTCGCGCTGGCAGTCGCGGTGGGCATTTTCTTTTTCCAGGGCACGCTGAAGATTCCGTTGCACCGGTTCTTCTCCGCCACCAGCGTCATCCTGATCGTGGTGGCCTTCCAGCTTGCGCTCACTGGCGTTCACGAATTGAGTGAAGCCATGTGGATCTGGTCGAGTCGCCGTGAGATGGCGACTGTCGGTCCCATCGTGCGCAACGAATTCTTTTTCTTCGTCGTGATTCTCGGGGTTGCCGCGCTGGTTGTTCTCCGCGAATGGTTCAGCGCGAAGCGTCCTGTTGCGGACGTGGCGATGAATCCGGCCGAGCGCCGCATGCGCGAATGGGAATTCCGCCGGCAGCGCCGCTGGAGCTTCGCGGCGGCGATTCTGTGCATTCTCGTCGTCCTCTCGCTTGCGGCTGAATTCGTCTACGCGCGTGCCCTGAATGCGCCGTCGCCCGCGAAGATGCTTGTCGCGCAGAACGGCGAAGTCCGCATCCCGCTTTCGCAGCTCACCGATTCGAGCCTCCATTTCTATACGGCGGACGTCGACAACGCGGTCATCCGCTTCCTCGTGATTCACCGGCTCAACGGCGACTACGCCACGGCCCTCGACGCCTGCCAGATTTGCGGGCGCCAGGGCTACCGGCAGGAGGGCCAGAACGTCGTGTGCCGCAATTGTGGCGCGGCGATTTACATTCCTTCGATTGGGCAGGCCGGCGGGTGCAATCCCATACCCGTGAAATCGCACGTCGAGGCAGGAGAAGTGATCGTCGATCTTTCCGCGCTCGCCCAGGCGAACTCCGAGATTCGAGGCGACTGAACATGTTCGTTCGGCTCGTCAGGGAATCCTTCATCCGCAATCCTCGCCGCAAGCTGCTGACGGCCGCGGCGCTGATGATCGGTATGGCTGTCGCCACGGCCACTCTTACTGTCGCGCTCGAAGTGGGCGACCGCCTCGCCCGCGAGTTTCGCGATCTGGGCGCGAACCTCGTCGTCACGCCGCAGTCGGATACGCTGCCCGTCGAAATCGGCGGCGTCGATTATCGCCCTGTCGATGAAGGCGCTTACCTTCGCGAGGACGATCTCGGCAAGCTGAAGACGATTTTCTGGCGCCACAACATTTTGGGCTTCACTCCTTTCCTCGATGTCCCGGCGCAGATCGTGCCTGCCGATGGCGCGAAGCCAGTTGGCGTCACGCTCGTCGGAACCTGGTTTGCGCATGAAGTTCCGGTTCCCGACGGCACGCAATTCAAGACGGGCGCCGCTTCAACGCATCCATGGTGGACGGTTCGCGGCCGCTGGTTCAGCGAGGGAGCGGACGAATGCCTCGTCGGCGAGGCGCTCGCGCGAACATTTCCCGGCGGCCTCACTATCGGCCAGACCATTGATCTCGACCCACTGCAAGCCGCCTCGGCCCTCGATGGCGCGGCAAAGCCGGAGCGCCTCACTGTTACAGGAATCGTTTCCACGGGCGGCGCCGAGGACAACGCAATCATCACGCCGCTCTCCATCGCGCAGCGGCTCTCGAATCATCCGGGCCAGTTCCGCCAACTGTTTGTCAGCGCTCTCACGAAGCCGGCCGACGCGCTTTCCGAGCGCAATCCTTCCACCATGACTCCGGCCGAGCACGACCGCTGGTTCTGCTCGCCCTACATTTCGTCGATCGCGTACCAGATCAACCAGGTCCTTCCGGGCACGGAGGTTCGCGCGATCCGCCGCGTGGCGGAGACGGAGGGCCGCATTCTGGATCGCGTGAGCACGCTTCTCTGGATCGTCACGCTCGGCGCTCTTATCGCGGCCGGGCTCGCCGTTGCCGCCACTTCCGCGACGACGATCCTCGAGCGCCGCGGCGAAATCGGCATCATGAAAGCGATTGGCGCCGCGAACCTGACTGTCGCGGGGATCTTTCTGACGGAGCAGTTGATTCTCGCAGTCGCGGGCGGAGCCGTCGGATTTTTCCTGGGTCTGGCGCTCGCTCGCGTTCTCGGAACCAGCATTTTTGGCAGCCCGGCCGAGCCGCGTCTTGTTCTCCTGCCCGTGGTTCTGGCCATCGCCATCGGAGTAGCGATTTTTGGCAGCCTGGTTCCTCTTCGGCGCGCCGCACATTTTGATCCCGCGCCCATCCTGCGAGGCGAATGATGTTCCGGCGATTGCTTTGGAAACTGGTGCGCGGCAGCCGCGGGCGTCTCGCGGTGGCGATGGTCGGCCTTATCAGCGGCGCCGCCGTGATTTCGGCGTTGCTGAATCTGCAGCTCGACATCCAGGGCAAGCTCACGCAGGAGTTTCGCTCGCTTGGTGCGAACGTGGTGATCGCGCCGCACGCGGCTGTGCCTGCGCTGGACGCGGGCGCGTCCACGCCCGTCCTCATGAATCAGGCGGATCTCGCCGAAAAAATCAAGCAAGCCGCGGGGCCGGGCGTCACCGCCGTCGTGCCGTTTCTCTACATCGTGGCGCGGACTGCCGGCGCTCCCGTTGTCACCGCGGGAACGGATCTCCAATCCCTCGCCACGCTTCAGCCGGCGTGGAAGATCGACGGCCGGTGGTCGATGGACGAGAGCGCGGCTCCCTCCTGCGTTGTCGGCCGTAACGCTGCGGACCACCTGCACGCTTCGCCGGACAGCCTCGTCGCCTTGGAATACGAAGGCCGGCCGCAAAGCTGCACGGTTTCGGGCGTGCTCGATACAGGTGGGCCGGAAGATAACCAAATCTTTATCGACCTCGCCGTCGTGCAACGATTCGCCGAACTCCCGGGCGGAGTGAGCCTCGTCGAGCTGAACGCAAGCGGCGCTGCAAGCGACGTTTCGGCTGCCGTGAATCGCCTCCAGGCAGCATTCCCGGATTTCGACGTGCATCCCATTCGCCAGGTCACCGCCGCAGAGGGCGATCTGCTCGGGCGCATCCGCCTGCTCATAGCCGCAACCGTTTTGCTGATTCTCGTGTTGACCTCGCTCTGCGTTCTTGCGACCATGGCCGCCCTTGCCATGGAGCGACGCGAGGACGTCGGCTTGATGAAGGCGCTCGGAGGCTCCATCTCGCGCGTTGTGGGATTATTTCTCGCCGAAGTGGGCGTCCTCGGCGCCGTGGGCGGCCTTCTCGGATGCCTGGCCGGTGTCGCGCTCTCGCGCTGGATGGGCCAGCGAGTTTTTTCGACCGCGATTTCGCCGCGCTGGCAGGTGTTTCCGCTCACCGTGGGCCTGATGATCCTGGTAGCTCTTGCGGGCGCGCTGCCGCTGCGCTTGCTCGGAAGGGTGAAGCCCGCCGTGATTCTGCGAGGAGAATAGAGAACTTTGGCCCCGCTCGTCCAAATCGCCAATCTTCGCAAGCAGTTCGGCGAAGTGCGCGCGCTCGACGGCGTTTCCTTCAATGTCGAAGAGGGCGAGTGGATCGCCATCATGGGGCCTTCGGGCTCGGGCAAGACTTCGCTCATCAATATTCTTGGGGGCCTCGATTCGCCGACGTCCGGTACGGCCATCGTCGATTCGGTCGACGTAGGAAGGCTCGACGAAGTGGGACTCACCCGCTTTCGCGCCGAGAAAATCGGCTTCATCTTTCAGCAGTTTCATCTGGTCCCCTATCTGACCGCGCTCGAAAACGTGATGCTGGCTCAATATTTTCACAGCACGACGAACGAGGACGAGGCTCGCGAAGCCCTCGCTCGAGTGGCGCTCGCGGACCGCATCAATCATCTTCCCGCGCAGCTTTCGGGCGGTGAGCAGCAGCGCGTGGCTGTGGCGCGTGCGCTGATCAATCACCCGAAACTCATCCTTGCCGACGAGCCCACCGGCAATCTCGACGAAGCCAACGAAGAGACCGTCATCCGTCTTTTTGAAGAACTGCATGCCGACGGGCACACGATCCTGATGGTCACGCACGATCCCTCGATTGGGCGGCTGGCCGACCGGCGCATCGAACTTGCTCACGGAAAACTCGCGGGCATTGTCACGTTCTCCGCCGAAGAGGAGGCGCGCTTCGATCATCTCCTCGAGCAGATGTGGGTGTGCGGCGAGCGCGGCGTCGATCCGGAACTCGACTGCGTTCCGCCGAAATCGGCGCAGGACCCCGCGGGGCTCGTCGCCCGTCTGCGCGACCTCGGCCTGCTCGAACTCCGCAACAGCCACGTGGCCCTGACGCCGCGAGGCGAAAACCGCGCCCGCGACATCGTCCGGCGCCGCCGGCTCGCGGAGCGGCTACTCACCGACACGTTCGCCATCGAAGAAGCGGAAGCCAATTCGGATGCCTGCAAGTTCGAGCACATCATCAGCCCCGAACTCGATCAGCGCATCTGCACGTTCCTGGGCCATCCGAAAACCTGCCCGCACGGCAATCCCATTCCTTCGGGTCCTTGCTGCCCGCGGAAATAAAATTCCAATGCCCATTCCCATCGATATCCGCAAGCGGCCCGCCAGCGTCAAAGTGCTCGTTTCGACGGGCGAAGGCGTCGAAATCACGTGGTCGGATGGCCACGTGAGCCGCTACGATTTTCCGTACCTTCGCGACCATTGCCCCTGCGCCCTCTGCAACGACGAGCGCCAGAAGAAGGACAAGTTTGCCTCCTCGGCCGCCGGCGGCGCTTCGGAGCTGCCGATGTTTAAGCCGCGCGTGAAGGCCAAGTCGGCGAATGCGGTAGGCAACTACGCCGTGCAAATCGAGTTCACCGACGGCCACGCCACGGGCATCTTCAGCTTCGAACACCTGCGCGAAATCTGCCCCTGTGAAGAGTGCGCTCGCGCGTTCCGCCAGGCCTCGGCATAAGGTCCCCCCGTTGTAACCTACTGTGTCTCTTCTCCTTCCTCGCCTTTCCTTCGTCTCCGTTTCAACGTATAGTTCTGCCCCGTGCTCCTTTAGCGTATGGCTTCCAATTTCACGGGATCTTCGTCCAGCCAAGGTTCGTCTCGCCCCGTCGTAAAAGTCCTCGTGGCCACCACGGCCATGCTGGCTTTCATCTCGTTCTGGCGCGCGGCGGCGATCGTCCTCAACGACCTTGCCTCGTCGGCCTACTACGCGGGCGGCGAGGCGGAGCAATTCATCGGGAAGACGGCCCCGTGGTTCATCCTCGGCATCATGCTGTTCTCGTACGCGGTGCGTGCGATTTACGTCGAGAGCTGCAGCATGTTCGTGCGCGGCGGCGTCTACCGGGTGGTGAAGGAGGCGCTGGGCGGGAACCTGGCGAAATTCTCGGTTTCGGCGCTGATGTTCGACTACGTTCTCACCGGGCCGATCAGCGGCGTGTCCGCCGGGCAGTACCTGGTGGGCGTGATCAACGAGCTGCTGGTGTTCGCTCACATCAATCTGCAATTGAACGTGAATTCCACAGCCGCCGCGATCGCCATCTTCATCACGCTGTACTTCTGGTGGCAAAACATCAAAGGCGTGCCCGAATCGGCCAGCAAGGCGCTGCGCATCATGCAGTTCACCACGCTGATGGTGGTGATGCTGATTGCGTGGTGCTGCTACACGATGTGGGTCCGCGGCGCGCAGTTGCCGCCTTTTCCTCATCCTTCGAACATGAAGCTGGACCATCTGTCCCTCGGCTGGCTCGACCGCTGGCAGTGGGCGCATACGCTGACGGTGATTGCGATTCTGGTCGGCCTGGGACATTCGGTGCTGGCCATGAGCGGCGAGGAATCGCTCGCCCAGGTCTACCGCGAAATCGAGCATCCCAAGCTGAAAAATCTGAAAAAGGCCGGCCTCGTAATTTTCATTTACAGCCTCGTTTTCACCTCGCTGGTTTCATTCTTCGCGGTGATGATCATCCCCGACGGCCAGCGGCATCAGTACACCGAGAACCTGATCGGCGGCCTGGCGATGCATCTGGTCGGGAGTTTCTCGGCGCGGCTGGCGTTCCACGTGTTCGTGGTGGTGGTGGGGACGCTGATCCTGGCCGGCGCCGTGAACACCGCGATCGTGGGCTCGAACGGAGTGCTGAACCGCGTCTCCGAGGATGGCGTGCTGACGGACTGGTTCCGGCATCCGCATCCCCGGTTCGGCACCACCCACCGCATCATCAACATGATCGTCTTGCTGCAGATTGTGACGATCCTGGCGAGCCGCGGCGACGTGACGTTCCTCGGCAACCTGTACGCCTTCGGCGTGATCTGGAGCTTTTCGATGAAGGGCATTGCGGTCCTGGTCCTGCGCTATACGCATCCGCAGGACCGCGAGTACCGCGTGCCGTTCAACCCGGTGATTTTCGGCAAAGAGATACCGATCGGCCTCGGGCTGATTACGCTGACGCTGCTCTCGATCGCGATCGTCAACCTCTTCACGAAGCCGGAAGCGACGATCGCAGGCCTGACGTTCTCCGTTATGCTTTTCACCATTTTCGAGATTTCGGAGCGGCGCGTTCACAGGCGCCAGGCGGGTTCGGCGCACGTCGAGCTGGATCAATTCAATCTGGCGCAGGAAGGCGAGCTCACACCCGAAACAGTGGGCGTGCGCCCGGGCAACATCCTGGTGCCGGTGAGCAACTACTACGCGCTGTATCATCTCGAATCCGTCCTGCGGCGGGTTCGCAGCCACGACGCGGAAGTCGTGGTGCTGCACATTCGACTGTTGCGGCGCGCTGCGTCCGGCGAGTACGACCTGGCGCCCGACCAGCTCTTCAGCACCATCGAGCAACTGCTCTTCACGAAGGTGCTGGCGATCGCCGAGAAGGAAGGCAAGCCCGTCCGGCTGGCGGTTGCGGCGGCGAACGATCTGTGGGAAGGCATCCTGCGGGCGTCGGTGAACCTGCAATCGAGCACGATCGTGGCCGGGAGCTCGTCGAAAATGCCGGTGACGGAGCAGGCGCGGGACATCGGGCTGGCCTGGGAGCGCATGCCGGAGCCGAAGCCCCGAGTGACGCTCGAGATTTTCACGTCGTCCGGCCAGGAACAAATTTTTTATCTTGGGCCGCACGCGCCGCGGCTGACGCCGAAGGAAATCGACCTGCTGCACAAATTGTGGCTGGAATTGAGCGAAAAAGTGCCGGGAATCGAGCTGCATCACCACGATATTGTCCATTTCGCGCTGGATGAGGTGGAGCGGGAGATCGCGCAGGGCCAGGGCAACGACGTGGTCGAGCGCCTGCGGCAGCACCTGAAGGCGATCGAGACCCGCCGCCTCAACCCCTAGCAACCCGGGAACAGTCGCCGAAATCCCTGCCGCCTAGCAATGGCTTGTTGAGCGCCAAAGGTGCGGCAGAGTGTGGCCCGTGGCGTGAGCCGCGGGAACACAGGGCACCGAAGCCTCCAGCCCCTTTCAGGGGCGACAGAGACGGCCGAGTGGCCCAGCCTTTGACTTAGAATTTTCGGGTGCCGCGTCCTTTGCGTTGTTTGCAAAGGGTGCGCTGCTGTTGCCGTTGCCCTTGAAGTCTGGGCCCTCGGTACGGTGCAGCCGTCGACTATCCCTAACCAGTGTTAGAAGATGAAGAGCGCGTAACTAAGGAGGATTTCCATCAGGGTCACGAAGAAGCATCTAGGCCTCATTGCTGGCGGCACCGCGCTGCTCGCGTTGGCATACCTATTCCTCGCTTACATCGGTGTCGTCCCTAGGCCATCCACGTGCAGTTCAGAAACAAGGGCGACAGTAGCGGGCGTTTTGGGCAGTGATTTTCAAATCGTCTATACAAACTGTGATGCTCTCGCGAAAGAGGAATTCGTGAGCGTGTACGTCTCGAAGGCAGAAGGAAACAGGAACCCGCTTCTCGCATTGCTGGGCAAGAGGACGCTTCTCTTTCGATACGACCCGGAATCGTCGAACAGCCCTCTGCCTGTCGTAACGGCCTCTGGGCCAGACAGAGTATTGATTTCGATCTCGAGGGTCTCTTCGATTTTCCTGCAGAGGAGAAGCTGGGATCAACTCTCCGTAAACTACAACATAGGGCATATCGACTATCCCCAACCTAGCTCGTCACAGCAACCGCATTAGAAGAATCGGTTTCCGACAGTCAACCATCGGTACCGTTTTCCGCCGGGTGCCCCAGGAGTTTTGGTCTTGGCTAGATCAAATCCGCAAGCCTCCACCGAAGAATTCACCTCGGTCAACAAATCCCCCCGGCGGGTGCCCCATCGTTCGTGATTTTTCGAACGGTGGGTCTGTTGAATTTTCCCTGGGGTGGAAGCCTCCCACTTCGGTGGGAGGAGCAGCGTTTCACCGCTGCGAAAGCGAACCCGCGCGAAGCGCGTACCTTGCTGCGCGTCGTTTGCGTCCCGTGTGCCCAGCGGGACCGCAGGCCGTCGCGTAGGACGCACGTCCGCGGCGACACCGCTTCCTCCGCTCCTCAGAATCGACTAGTATGCGGAAGACATGCTCGGCAGCTCGCGCGCGATTGTCCAGTCCGGAGGCACTTCGCCCTGCTACGACGCCGATTTCCTCCCCTTCGACAAAGAACTCGCGGTCACCAACACGCAGGAAACGCGCTGCCGGTACCCGCGGTTCCCGGTCCCCTCGGCGATCCGCGGAAGAAGGATGACGCTGCACACGTTGATCCTATGGTATCCGCAAACCCAGCTCTCAAGGACCAACTCGCAACAGTCGTAATTCAGTGGCATGTTCATCCATCCGGTTCGATTACCGAAGTAACGGCTTCTCCTATTCAGTTTCTTCTTTCGTCCAGTCTCCGTCTCCCACGGACTTGCGCAAGGCGAACTTCCCAATCAACATCGTCGTGGGTGCCGGGGACAAGCGTGTCTACTTCTACAACCATCAGGGCGTCATCGGAAAACCGATGAAGCTGAAAGATTTTCTGAGGCAATGAAATGAACATACCGAGGAAGCTTGTAGGTATTGGAATGTTGCTGATGTTGTTGCTCCCCGTAGTTGCCCAGGAAAAAGCTACCATCATAAGCCTAGCGGTAAGACACGACGGAAAGGAAGAGCGCCCTCCTGATTACGTCACGCTCAGTTTCGACAGACATTCCGCAACCATACCTGTTCGAGAGGGCAGATTTAAGATCCCTCCGGAATTTGTGAGTGCGCAGAAGGTTACGTTTGCCGCCGACATAGAAAGCGATCGCATTCTTATCCCTGATCTTCCCGCTACGCGATTTGCGGCGCGGGATTGGACACTTCTCCTCGCCGAGCGACGCTACGACGAAGGCTATCAATGGGCTGTTCCTAAGGGAGCCGCAATTCGGCGGTCGTGCATCCTTGTCTTCGAATCCACGGATACCGACCCCGGCACCTTTTCGTTCTATCCAGGCTGCCGAACCAAGCATAAATGAGGACCACGCGGGTGGCCGCGCCTCTGCCGGGTGCCCTAGGGGTTTTGCTCTTGGCTAGATCGAACCCGCAAGCCACTCCCACGCAACTCACCTCGCTCAATGAATCCCCCCGCGGGGTGCCCCATCGTTCGAGATTTTCGAACGGTGGGTCTGTTGAATTTTTCCTGGGGTGGAAGCCTCCCACTTCAGTGGGAGGAGCAGCGCTTTCGCCGCTGCGAGAACGAATCCGCGCGCAGCGCAACCCTGGCGTGCTGTCCGGCCTGAGCCCGCGTAGCGGGCGAGAAGAACGTAGCCCGTGGGCGTGAGCCCCGGGTCGGCGAATTCTCATTTTCCGTTTAGCCCGCCTGGCGGGCGACAGAAGTCGTTTCCACAGAGGAAGCCACGTCCCCATCGGCACCCACCCGGACCTCGGTGCTCCCTTTCTCTGCGATCTATGTGGTTCGCTTTTGCCTCAGCATGAATCCCGTGAAACGGGGTCTGGTCCGCAACCCAAAGGATTGGATCTGGAGCAGCTACTGCTTCTACATGCGCATTGGAACGGTGCTACTATCGCTCGACGCGGGCGATTGAACGCCGCAGGGGCAACACCCCCACCGTTCGAAAACCGCGAACGATGGGGCACCCAACGGCCGGATTCTTCGGCCTCGGTTCGTGATCGACAGAGGCTTGCGTTCACATGCGTAGCCCAAACCACGCCGCCAAACCTGGGGCACCCGGCGGCGATAACTTCAAGAAGAACCATCCAAACACGGGCGAGTCTCCCAGCAAAATCGATCGCAACGAGTTCAAGAAAACCAGGATGCTGTACTGGAAATCAAGAATATGACCTCCGACACGAACCCCTCAGAGCTCATTAAAGAAGCAGAAGGGCCTCCCGGCCTGTTTTGCGTATTCGAGGACGACGGGGACACAGGGTATTTGTATGTGTATCAGCCCGACGAGAAACGCATACTCGGACACCTGCACCTCTACGATCGATCGGCAGACTTAAAGGTTGCAGAAAATGATGTCATAGTCGTGTGGTCCGCCGACAAGAGTAAATGCGGTGTCGTGATCTGGGGCAAGATGAGAGGCATCATCGATCTTGCATCAGGTCGAGAGGATCGGGTCTGGATCGACAGCCGAGATACACCGGGCATAGGAGATGCCGAATGGCTGGCGGGATTTCCATTGAACAGTAACCAATCTAAAGAGCAGCGTAGAGGCTAACTAGGTGAGGTTGTCGGCCGGGTGCGCCAGGGTTTGTCTTTGGCGACATCGAAGCCGCAAGCCTCTCCTCGACCAGTCACCTAGCTCGACGAATCGCCCTGCAGGGGTGCCCCACGCTCCGGTTTCTGGAGCATGGGTCTTCGAATTTCCTCTTTGCATCTGACAGGAGGCGGGGACTTTTAGTCCCCGCGTAACGATGTGCCGCGCGCAGCGCCTACCTTGGTGCTCCGCCGTTACCACAAGAAGAGGTTGCGCGCTCGCGGCGTTGTCAGCTCCTTCAGCGCCGGAGGCGCGAGAACGTAGCCCAGGACCGGGGTCCCATCGTTCGAGATTTTCGAACGGTGGGTCTGTTGAATTTTCCCTGGGGTGAAAGCCTCCCACTTCAATGGGATGAACGGCCGGGTGCCGCAGGCCTTGTCTTCGGCGACCTCGAAGCCGCAATCCTCTCCTCAAGAACTCGCCCCTTTCAACGAATCCCCCCGCGGGGGTGCCGCATGCTCCGGTTTGCGGAACAGGGGCTGTGGGCTTCCTCCTCGATCCGGAGCTGCATCCACGTCGCGCATTGCTCAAGGTAGCGAGGGCGGAAATCGGTCGTCCGCCGTGGGAGCCCCCGCATTCATGCGGGGGAGGGCGGCTTTGAAGCCGCCCGAAAAAGCCTGCGCAAATGAACGCGGCTTTAGCCGCGGCGCCTTTCAAGTTTGCCTTTGAGCGCCGTAAGCGCGACAGTATGTGGCCCAGCGCGTCAGCGCTGGGTAAAGAGATCCCGCGCGCAGCGCGTAACAGTCGCGCGCCGTTCGCCTACCTTGCGTCCTCGGTGGAACCGGGACGCCCCTTGCGTCACGCGTCCGCCCCCCTTCCTCCGCCTCCTTCTCCCTGTGGAAACCTTTTTTCCTATTGACTTTTGTTTATAAGTATGCTAACATACGTTGTTTTTACTTGTGGCATAACGCCTGACGCCTAGGGAGGCAGTCCGTGGGGAGCGGCTGGGGAATAGCGAAAGTCCAGCGAACTTTAATCTACGGTAACGGGATTAATTTTCCCCGTAAGTTGTTGAAAACAAAGGACCGGAGCCATGCTTAATCTACGGTTGCAGAGGGGCGCGGCTCCGATCCAGCCTCCAGCCTCTGGCTTTCGGCCGCTGCCTTTTCTAATCGAGGATCCGACAAGGATCCTCGTCCTGAGCGGAGCCCGCCGCGGAGGGCGAGCGAAGGACCTCTCTTCGGTTCTAATCTATACACTGAAGATTAGAAATCGCCGCAAATCTCGCCGAATCAGCCACTTACGTTTTTCTAATCGCGGATCCGACAAGGCATCCGCGTCCCGAGCGAACAACGTGAGCCGAGGGACCTCTCCCCCATTTCTAATCTATACACCGAAGATTAGAAATCGCCGCAAACGCTGCAAAGTCAATCACTTGCATTTTCCTAATCTATACAACTCCGGGGCCTCTTTCTTGCACAGATTAGGCAGCTTGTTCTGTTCCTTGCCCCTTTGCCGACGGCTGGCTAGCGGATCTCCGAGGTGCAGTTCGGGCACCGCGTCGCGGCCAGAGGAATTGCCGTGGCGCAGTAGGGGCAATCCTTGGTCGTGGGAGCGGCGGCGGGAGCGGGCTTGCTCCAGCGATTGACCTGGCGGACGAGGAGGAAGATCGCGAAGGCGACGATGAGGAAGTCGATGACGTTGTTGATGAAGATGCCGTAGTTGATGGTGGCGGCGCCGGCCTGCTTGGCGGCCGCGAGGGAGCTGTAGCTTTTGCCGGAAATATTGAGGAAGAGGCTCGAGAAATCGACTTTGCCGAGGATCAGGCCGAGCGGGGGCATGAGGATGTCAGTGACCAGGGACGTGATGATTTTTCCGAACGCGGCGCCGATGATGATACCAACGGCCATGTCCAGGACGTTTCCCTTCATTGCGAACTGCTTGAATTCCTTGAGCATACTTGCCTCCTTGGGCAGAACATGAATTGTGCCGCACAGTCGCGGCGAGGACCGATCGCCTTCAATGGGCGCGCATCGAGAGAACGGCTACCAGGATGCCGCGAATCACAAGAACTCCTCCAGCCACCGCGAGCAGCAGGCTGGCGTGGCCCAGCGTTAGCAGCGGTATAGCGACCAGGAGAATCCCAACGATCACGAGCGACCCCGCGCGAATCCCCGCCTCGACGTTGCTGGTGTTGGGGGCGGGCCGTTGCCATGCCCGGGCGCCCCAAAGGATGAAGACGCCTCCGAGAATGAAGAGAACGACGGGCCTCGACGGGAGCGCCATATACCGACTGGCGCCGATCAAGACGAGCAGCGCGCCCAGCAGCAGCACGACGAACTCGTTGAGCAAGGTGAAAAGGCCCGCGGAAGTGCGCATCGGGAATTTCTCTCGGGCGGGATTATCCATCAGGAGAGCGGGCGGCGCAAACGGGTGGCGGCCCGTTCGGGCGCAGCGCAGGGCTGGCGCGGCGGAAGGGAGGTGCTACAATGACCTCTTTTTGCGCCTGCGTCTTTGCGCATTGAACGTCATCGAATGGATGAGGAGAAACCCTTGCATAAGGTGATCATCATTGGGAGCGGCTGCGCGGGGCTGACGGCGGCGATCTATGCCGCGAGGGCCGACCTGAATCCAGTGGTTCTGGACGGCTATGAACCCGGAGGGCAGCTTGCGCTGACGACGCTCGTGGAGAACTTTCCGGGATTCCCGGACGGCATTCTGGGGCCGCAACTGATCGAGAATGCGCGAAAACAGGCGCAGCGGTTCGGCGCGGAATTCCGTTCTGGCGCAGTGACGGCGGTAAACCTGAACGGGCCGCCATTCAAAATCACAGCGGGCAAGGAAGAGTACGAAAGCGAGGCGGTGATCATCGCGGCGGGAGCCTCGGCGCGGATGCTGGGAATCGAATCGGAGCGGCACCTGCTGGGGCACGGAGTTTCGACCTGCGCGACGTGCGACGGCTTTTTCTTCCGCGGGAAAGACATCATGGTGGTGGGCGGCGGCGACACGGCAATGGAGGAAGCGACATTCCTGACGAAATTTGCGAAGACGGTCACGCTGGTACACCGGCGGAACGAATTCCGGGCGACGAAGATCATGCTGGACCGCGCGAAGTCGAACGCGAAAATACAGTTCATGACGCCGTACGTGGTGGAAAGCGTCGACGACATCAGCAAGAAGTCCGTGGAAATGGTGACGCTGAAGAACACGGACACGAATGCGGCGAAGACGGTGGCGGTGGAGGGTTTGTTCGTCGCCATCGGGCACGAGCCGAACACGAAGGTTTTTCGCGGGCACCTCGATATGGATGAAGCCGGCTACATCAAGACGCACGACGGGCCGAAGACGAGCGTGCCGGGCGTGTTCGCTGCGGGAGACGTGCAAGACCATCGCTACCGGCAGGCCATCACAGCAGCGGGGTCGGGCTGCATGGCGGCGATGGACGCGGAGAAGTACCTGGAAAGCCACAAAGTCATTTCCGGCGAGACAACACTACTGGCGCCGTGAGCAGGCTCGCGGCATAATTCGACATGCATGTCCACTGATCCGGCTGCCGCGTCCCCTCGTCCTCCATTCCATCCGGTCCGTTCTATTCTGCTGCATCTTTCGGAGAGCAAACGCCTCGCGCCCTTGATCATTCACAACGGCTTGAGCCGCCGCGTCGCCCGACGGTTCGTGGCGGGTGAAACGCTGGACGAAGCCATCGAAGCGGCGCGCGAGGTGAATCGCAACCTGCAGTTGGCGAGCCTCGATCAGCTCGGCGAAAATATCGCCGACGAAGCAGGGGCGGTCCGCACCGCCGAAGGCTATCTCTCCGTTTTCGACCGGATCGCACACGCAAGATTGGACGCGAATGTCTCGCTGAAACTCACGCAACTTGGACTCGATCTGGGAGTCCCTCTCTGCCAGAAGCTGCTGGAGAAAATCGTCGCCCATGCAACCAAGCAGACGAATTTCGTGCGCGTGGACATGGAGGGATCGGCGTACACGCAGCGGACGATCGAGATCGTGAAGAGCGTGCGCGCCAAATACGCGGCCGTGGGCACGGTGATGCAGGCGTATCTCTACCGGACCGAGCAGGACATTCGCGACCTGCTGGCTGTGGGCTGCCGCATCCGGCTGTGCAAAGGCGCTTACAACGAGCCGGCGCAAGTGGCGTTTCCGAAGAAGGCGGACGTGGACGCGAATTACGTGAAGCTGATGAAGATCCTGCTGCCGAGCGGGATCTATCACGGTATCGCGACGCACGACCCGGCGATGATCCAGGCTACGAAGGATTTCGCGAAAGAGAAGAATATCGGCCACGACAAGTTCGAATTTCAGATGCTCTACGGAATTCGCACGGACTTGCAGGACGGTCTTGTCCGTGAAGGATTCAGGGTTCGCGTTTACATTCCCTACGGGACGGATTGGTTTCCGTATTTCATGAGGCGGCTGGCGGAGAGGCCGGCGAATTTGAAGTTTTTCCTGAAGAGTTTGTTGCCTCGGAGTTCGTGAGTGGGGAAAGCCAAAACCTTTTGGAGCCACAGATGAACACAGACAAACACTGATGGAATGCGAAAGGCAAAGACGATTGAAATCCAGAATCTCAAAGAAGGGCGAAGAGCCCAGGGCTGGAGCGTAACTCCTCTTCGCAACGCTTTTGGTACCGCGAACATCGCGCTGAACCCGGGACTGGAAATCCCGGGCTTCCTCCCTAAACGTAGAAGCGATTTCGATTTTCACATCCGACATTTGAAAAGCAGCGACGCACCGCAGAGACGCAGAGAAGCGTCGAGCGGGGGCGGTCAGGCTTTGCGGCAGACGGCGACGCCGTCACGCAAAGGGACTATGACCGGGAAGAGTTCCGGCGACGAATAAACCTGCTTGTTGAATTGCTGGATGGCGCGGGTGGCGGCGTCTTTCGCCTTGGCGGTGACGCGGCCGGACCAGAGAACGTTGTCGGTGATGAGCAGCCCTCCGTGGCGAAGGCGCGGAAAAGCTTTGCGAAGCGCCTCGGGATACTGGTGCTTGTCGATGTCGATGAGGATGATGTCGAACTCGCCGGACGTGGTATCGATGAGGTCGACAGCATCGCCGGTGAGAATGCGAATGCGGTCCTGGACGCCGGCACGCTCGAAATGTCCGCGGGCGCGCTCGGCGTTCGCGGGATCGCCGTCGGTGTAATAGATTTCGGCGCCGGGGCCGGCGGCGCGAGCAAACCAGAGAGTGGAATAGCCAATGGCCGAGCCCATCTCGAAGATCCGGCGGGCGCCTGAAGCCTGAGCCATCAGATAAAGCAAGCGGCCGCAGGCCGGGCCGATGATGGGAACGTCGTGCTGGCGCGCGTAGCGTTCCATGTCGGCGAGGACTGCGTCGCGCTTCGGCAAGAGATCATTCAGATATTTTTCGATTTTCTTTTCGATGATGCGGGGCATGAAGTTCCTCCTAAGGGTCAATCGCACGCGGCTCGTTGTTCGCGTCTCCAGAATTCGAAAGATGTGAAGAGAGGTCCCTCCGCTCCGTCCCGCGCCCGCGCTTCGCGCGGGAAAGACAAGAACGCGGGACTCCGGTCGGGATGACAATTTCGGTGGTTGTGCCGCGGGAGTTCTTCCAAAGCGGCCCTCTCAGATGGCTTCATTTTAGCCGAGGGACTCGCCGGGCTTGAGGGTGTGAATTTCGAGGCCGGCGATGTCTTGCGTCAATTCGCGCAGGCGCGAGGGCTGGCCGGTCAAAACCGGAAATGTGCCGAAGTGCATAGGAATTATGTGGTGCACGCCGAGCAGACGAATGGCGAGCGCGGCTTCGCGGGGGCCCATCGTGTAGAAGTCGCCGATGGGGAGCAGCGCTAGGTCAGGCGAATAGAGCTCGCCGATCAGTTTCATGTCGCTGAAGACGGCGGTGTCGCCAGCGTGATACAGCGTGAAGCCGCCCGGCAGGCGGACGATGTATCCGCAGGCTTCTCCGCCGTAGACGATGTGGTCGCCATCTTGAATGCCGCAGGAGTGGACTGCATGGACCATGGTGACTTCGAGCTCGCCGACTTTCTGCGTGCCACCCTTGTTCATGCCGTTGGCGTTCTCAACGCCCTTGGAGCCGAGCCAGCCGGCGGTTTCGGCGATGGCGACGATCTGCGGCTTGAATTTCTTGCCGAGATCGACGGCATCCGCGATGTGGTCGAAGTGGCCGTGGGTGATGAGCATGATGTCGAGAGCGGCGAGATTTTTCAGCGGCTCGGGGCACATGGGATTCGACTTGATCCAGGGATCGATGATGACGACCTTGCCGCTGGGAGTGGTGATGCGAAAGGCGGCATGGCCAAGCCATGTGAGTTTGTTGCCTCGGGTCTGGAGCATGACGGCGTTTCCTCCGGGACGAAATGAAGATCGAGTACGAAGAATTCGGTTAGCGCGAAGAGCCCGAGGACGCGGACGTTCCCAGGATCATGTGAATACCCTGCTCAAAGGCTTCGCGAGGCTGCTCGCCGACGAAATGGCCGACGATGCGGCCGTCGCGGCCATAGAAAATGGTTTCGGGCATGGTGCCGGTCCAGGCGGGATTCACGCCGTGATAGAAGGCGTCGACATCGATGCCGGGTTTCTGGCGGTAATTCGGGAAAGGCGGCTGATTTTTGGCCAGGAAGCGGCGGACGAGATGGATGTCGGCGTCGTCATCGAGGCTGACGCCGAAGACGGCGAGGCCCTGCGGCGCGTACTGGCGCGCGAGCTGGGTGACCATGGGAAATTCGTCGCGGCAGGGCTCACACCAGGTGGCCCAAAAGCTGACGAGGACGGGCTTGCCGCGATATTTGGCGAGGGCGTGCTGGTAGCCGGCCAAGTCGATGAGGGGCAGGTCGGCCGGCTGGGCGGATTTGTGGGCGGTGGACGAGGCTTGGCGCGCGGCGGCAGGGTGCGCGGGAGCGACGGCTGGCAAAAGTCCAGGGAAAGCGGCCAAAGTGAGCAAAAAGAGAGCGGAAAAGGCAAGGATTGGAGCGGTTTTCGGGATGAGATTCTTCACTTGGGCATTCTATCGAGTCAGGCAGGGGACGGCAACTTAACGGTGAGAGGGTGGAGAGGGATGCTTGTGCGGGCGGGGGCTTTGGTGATATAAAAAGTTTTGCGATAAAATCGGGAGTGAACGTAGAAACAAGCGAAACGCATAACTCCTAGGGTCGAGGAGAAACATCAATGGCTTATGTAATCGCGGAGCCGTGCATTGGAACCAAGGACACCGCCTGCGTGGACGTTTGTCCAGTAGACTGCATCCATCCGAGAAAAGACGAGCCGGATTTCGAAGCGGAAAAGCAACTGTACATCAGCCCGGATGAGTGCATCGATTGCGGGGCCTGCGTTCCGGTGTGCCCGGTGACGGCGATTTTCGCCCTCGAGGACCTGCCGGAAAAGTGGTCGAGCTTCACGCCAATCAACGCGGACTGGTACAAAAACAAGAAGGCATAGATTTGGAGTTCGATCCGCGACGAGATCGCGGAAAGAGCTTTCGAGCGCGGCGGGATGTCGATTTCGCCGCGCTTTTTGTCTTTTTGCCGGGATTTTCGGGAGATTTTGGGGAGCGGCGAGGATGGAAATTCGAGTCGAGTTGCCGGGAGTGAAGCTGGGCGTGGTCGAGACGGAGGGGCTTCACGTGGGGCCGGCGAGCGAGGAACTCTATCGCGTGATGCACGAGGCGTGTGAGGCGAAGCGGCGTGAGTTCACGGTGGAGAGCCTGGCGGAAGCGGAGGCGGTAAGGGCGGTGCGAGGAATGTTTCGCGAGTGGGGAATGGATCCCTCGAAGTACAGGCCCTCGTCGGAGGCGCTGCTGAGACGGGTGGTGCAGGGGAAGGGGCTATATCGCGTGTCGAACGTGGTCGATATGGGGAACCTAGGATCGATCGAGACGGGCTGGCCGTATGGGTGCTATGACGGCGGGCGCCTGAGGCCTCCGGTTGTGCTGCGGCACGGGGCGGCGGGCGAAACGTACGAGCGCGTCGGCAAAGAGATGTGGCACCTCGAGGGGCGACCGGTGCTGGCGGATGCGGAGGGGCCGTTCGGGAGCCCCATCAGCGATTCGACGCGGACGATGATTACGGAGGCGAGCGGCGAGGCGGTGATCGTGATTTACGCGCCGGGACAGGCGAGCGATGCGACGGTGGAGTCAGCGATGGCGCGACTGGGCGAGAGGCTGGCGCAGTTCGCGGGCGCAAGCGGGGTGCAAAGCGGCATCAGCAAATAGGAATTTGAGACGCGCCCGGCGGGTTTGAAGCGGTCCGAGGATTCGCGGTATGCTGTAAAGTGGCGCGCGAGGATTCGGTGCAGAAATTTCAGCTGGTACTTCTGATTCACGCACATCAGCCGGTCGGGAATTTTGAGGATGTTTTAGAACGGGCCTACGCTACTTCGTACCTCCCCTTCATCGAAACGCTGACGCGGCATCCTTCTGTGCGCGTGGGGCTGCACTATTCGGGGTCGCTGCTCGAATGGATCGAGCGGGCGCATCCGGAATATTTCGAGCGGCTGCGCGAATTGGTGCGGCGAGAACAGGCGGAAATGGTCGGGGGCGGATTCTACGAGCCGATCCTGATTGCGATTCCGCCTGCGGACCGGCAGGAACAGATTCAGCGTCTGAGCGATTACATCGAGAAGCATTTCGAGCGGCGTCCTGCGGGGGCATGGGTGGCGGAGCGCGTGTGGGAGCCGCAGTTGCCCTCGACGCTGGCGCAGGCGGGCGTGGAATACACGCTGGTCGACGACAATCATTTTCTGGGCGCGGGATTCGAGGCGGAGCAACTCTGCGGGTATTACTTCGCGGAAGATCAGGGGCACATCGTGAAGGTGCTGCCGGGGCTGAAGGCGCTGCGGTACCTGATTCCGTTTCGAGATGTCGAGGAGAACATTCAGTTTCTGAGGACGACGGCGGGGAAGCATCCGGGCGGGTTCATCACGATGGGCGACGACCTGGAGAAATTCGGAGTGTGGCCGGGGACGTTCGAGCACTGCTACAAGAATGGGTGGCTCGAGAAGTTTTTTCAGGCGTTGGAGCGGCAGGCGGATTGGATGGAGGTGGCGACGCCGATCGGGGCGATTGGGTCGCGAGCGCCGCTGGGGCGCGCGGACCTGCCGACGGCGTCGTACACGGAAATGATGGAGTGGTCGCTGCCGACGACGGCGCGAAACCGGTATCACGCACTGACGCAGGAATTTGCATCGAGGCCGGAGGATCTGCCGTTTGTGCGGGGCGGAATCTGGAGGAATTTTTTCTCGAAGTACCGCGAATCGAATCTGCTGCACAAGAAGATGCTGCATGTTTCGGGGAAGGTGGGGCGGCTCGGCGAGAGGCGGCGGCAGGACAAGAAGTTTTCAGAAGAGGCGGAGACGGCGAAGACGCTGTTGCTTCGAAGCCAGTGCAATGACGCGTACTGGCACGGCGTTTTCGGGGGGCTCTACTCGCCGCATCTGCGGACGGCTTCGTGGCGTTCGCTGGTGGAGGCGGAGGCGATTGCGGACCGGCTGTCGCACCGGGCGCGGCACTACGCGGATGTGACGAAGCTGGATTTTGATTCGGACGGGCGCGAGGAGATTTATTTCACGTCGGACCGTTACGCGGTGCTGCTGCAGCCCGCGGATGGCGGAACGGTCTGCGCGATCGATTGCAGGCGGTCGGGGGCGGCACTAGTGAATTCGCTGGCGAGACGTCCCGAGAGCTATCACGCAAAGCTGCGAAACGCCTCGGGGCAGAACACGCAGGCGGTGCAGTCGATTCACGAGCAGACGCGGATGAAGGAAGAGGGACTCGAGCGCTGGTTGCACTACGACCGGTGGGCGCAGCACGCATTCCGGCTGCTGGTATTCGGGCGAGACAGGAGCCAGCACGATTGCGGCAGCGCGGCTTTGGGAGAGGATGCGGCTGTGGCAGGCGGCCGGTACGCGGTGAAGGATGTTTCGCCGACGGGCGTGTCGCTATCGCTTGCGGATCCCAGCGACTGGCCGACGGAAAAGGAATTTGTGCTGGCGTCGACGGAGGATGGATTCGAAATCGCGTGCGAAGCGGTTGTGAAGCGCAGCGCCGGCGGAACGGCGGGCGTGAACATTGGGATCGAGGCGGTGGTGAATTTTCTGGCGCCTTCGACGCGCGACCGTTACTTCGAGTCTTCCGGGCAGCGATTTCCGCTACGGTGGTCGGCGGCGGTGCCTGCGTCGCAACTGCGCGTGGTTGACGAGTGGCAGAAGGTGGGAGTTACGCTGATCGCGCCGGAGGCGAACCAGTTCTGGATTACGCCGATTGAGACAGTGTCGGAGTCGGAAGACGGTTTCGAGCGGATTTACCAGGGTTCGAAGATCATCGCGGTGTGGCCGGTGGAATTGGCGACGGGAGCAGAGTGGCGGGGGAAATTGACGCTGCGAGTGGCCGGCGCGGGCGATTGAAAGCGGCCGGCGGGGGCTTTCGCGGCGGTTGCTCTGAGGCGCGCGCGTTTGCTAGAGTGCGCACGGGAGGAACGGATGGCCGTTTCGCAGGAATTGCTCGACATACTCGTTTGCCCGCTGGATAAAACGCCGGTGAAGATGACGCCGGACCAACAAGGACTGAAGTGCCCGACGTGCCGCCGCGTCTACCCGATTCGCGACGACATCCCTGTGATGCTCGTGGACGAAGCCCGCATTGAAGCTCAGTAATCCGCAATCTCTGCTCGCGGAACTTCCGCCCGAATCAAAAATCCTTATCCTGCGGTTACGGTCGCTAGGCGACCTGGTGCTGGAAACGCCGGTGATTGCCGCGCTGCATGCGTGGCGGCCGGATCTACGAGTCAGCGTTCTGGCAGAGCCGCGATTTGCGCCCGTGTTCGAGGGAAATGTGGCGGTCTCCGAACTGATCCAGGCGCGTGGATTTGCCGAGACGATGCGGGAAATTCGCGGAGGGAAGTTCGCAGCGGTTTTCAACCAGCACGGCGGGCCGCGAAGCGCTCTGCTGACGGCGGCATCGGGCTCGGGCCGAAGAGTGTGCTGGAAAGGCTTTCAGCTTTCGTGGGCGTACAACGTGCTAGTGCCGGACGCGAAGGAATTTTACGGGCGAGCGATCGTACACACAGTAGAGCACCGGATATCGCAGTTCTACGCAACGGGTTTGCCACGCGGGCCGATTCCGCGCGCTCAAGTGTTTCCGCAAGAGAAGGCGATGAGCGCGGTTCGGACGTCACTGGCGGAGAAGGGAATTGACGGAGCGAGATCGTACGCAGTGCTGCAGCCGGGCGGAAGGCTAGCAAGCATGCGCTGGCCAGCAGCGAAGTTCGCGGAGGTCGCGCGCGGGCTGAGGGAAAAACACGGGATGCTCAGCGTGGTGAACGTGGGCGCGGGAGACGCGGAAGTCAAGGCTGAGTTGCAGCGCGAACTGGGCGGATGCTCGGTGATCCTCGAAGGGCTTGGCGTGCCTGAACTGATCGCGGTCGTCGCGGGGGCGCAGATATTCGTGGGAAATGATTCTGGGCCGGCACATCTGGCCGCAGCAAGCGCGCGGCCAGCTGTCGTGATTTATGGGCCAACAAATCCCGCGCAATGGCATCCATGGCAGACGGAATATCGCGCGATTCATACGGACGCCGTCTTCAATCCGCGGCGCGGGGACAAGACGATTGCGGAGAGAGAAACGCGCCCGATCGGAGCGATCGGGGCCGAAGAGGTTTCGGCGGCCTGCGATGACCTGCTAGCGAAAGACGGACGGAAGAGCGGATGAGCTAATACGGCGGATAGCTCATGGACTGGTCCTTGAATTCGACCCAGAGACTGACGTTCTTGGTCTTGCTCTGCTTGATCTCATCGTGACTGTCGGGAAAAGGCTGAAAGGGGCTGACATCAACGGTGATCACGACTCCGGAACCATCTCTCAAGTGCTGCACGCCTTCAATCCTGTAGCTCTTGACGGGTCCGTAGTAGCCTTCGGGCCCCCAGTCTTCGACGAAGTCCTTGTAAGAATAGTTGGGACCCGGCTTCCAGATTGCATAAGCGCCCTGGAAATTGCCGACGCTGAGCTCGCTAAAAAAATGCTCGACGGTTCTTTTTTCCTTGTAGAAGCGGAGGTCGCCGGGCCAATACCAAAGAAGAAGGAACGCTATGACGGCAGAGGCGATCGCCGTAATGATGTAACGGCGTAGTTTGGCTGGAGGGTGTTCCTCGGTCGAATCGAAAAGTCCCACGAGTGCTCCTTCGCGGAAGGCGCGTTAGATCTGGCGTTTGAAGAGCGCGATGCTGGCCGCGATCATCACCGCAGAGAACCCCAACAAAAGTAGCACGTCCTTGTAAATACCTTCAATGCCGGTGCTCTTCACGGTGAGGTTCCGAAGAGCATCGACCGTATACGTGAAGGGATCGACGACCGAGAACCAACGCAGCCACTTGGGAAATGCTTCCGTGGGGTAAACGGCGCCCGAAGGGAAAAAGAGCAGAGTATTCAGTACGCCGAAAATGGCGCGAGGCACGAGCGGATCGTCGACGCGGACCATGACGAGGAACATGAAGCTGATCATGCCGAGCGAAGCCACCAGGACGACCATGGCGAGATAGAAGAGACGCAATGGATCCCAGATGTGCGGAATGCCGGCGATGAGACCGCCGACGACGGTGAGAATGAGGCCGGCCATCAGTCCCTTGATCGCGCCCGCGCCGATCAGTCCCAGGACGAGCTCCGTCTTGTGAATGGGAGTGAGGAGATAGCCTTCGTGCAGGCCGCGCGATTTGTCGTCAATGAAGGTGATGCCGCCGCCAATCATGGCGACGATGAAGATCGACATCGCGATGGAGCCGGCCAGAAGGTACTTGATGTAGTCGACGTAGGGGTAGACCTCGACGACGCTGAGCTGGACGATCTGGTCGAGGCGCGGCGCGACGGCCGGCGAGTTCATGTCGTTGACCATTTGCTGGAGGCGCTCGTCGATGGAGCTGGAGACGAACTGATCGCTATTGTCCTCAACGAGGGCAATCTGCGGGCGATCATGCTGGTAGAAACGGCGCGAAAAGTCGTAGGGAATCTCGACGACAGCGCGAATGAAGCCGGCGCGAAGATCCTCCATCGCGTGGTCCTCGGAGTTGTAATCGATGACGCGAAACGTCTGTGCGCCGGCGGCGATGCCGTCGAACATTTCGTGGACTTGATTGGAGCCGACGGTGTGATCGTGATCGACGAGACCGATGGAGGCATTGCGAATCTTGCCGCCGAAGGCGTAGCCGAGAATTACGAGCTGGACGAGCGGGAAAATCATTGAGGCCGTCATCAGCGCGGGGCTGCGGAAGAACTTGCGCATGTCGCGCTCGATAAGCGCCATGATGCGATAGAGCTTCATGGGAGCATGGCCTCCGCGGGCGCGGCTTGGCTCGCGAACGCTGGGCTAACGATAGAGATGGCTGATGTCATAGGTGGCAGATCCATGGGCCTCGTCGCGGAGTTCGCGGCCTGTGTAATAGAGAAAAACGTCGTCCAGAGTGGTGCTCTGCACAGTGACTTTCTTCACGCGAACATTGCGGCCGCGGGAAAGGTCCATCAGGGACGCGACGGTGGCAGGCCCATCATTCGAAGCAATATGAACGACGGAATCGCGCTGGGCAACGTCGGCGGCGTGCGGCAGAGTCTTGAGCTGATCGAGCCAGTCGGCGGGCGCGCCTTCGAATTCAGCTTCCACTGTGTCCGTGCCGGGAATGCTGTCCTTGAGCTTGGCCGGCCCATCGAGAGCGACAAGCTTGCCGTGATCGACAATGGCGATGCGCTCGCAGAGCTTGTCGGCTTCGTCCATGTAATGAGTGGTGAGAAGAATCGTGAGCTTCGCATTGTCGCGAAGATTTCGGATCATCTCCCAAACATTCGTGCGCGAAACGGGATCAAGGCCGGTGGTTGGCTCATCGAGAAACAGAATCTTCGGCGAGTGAACGAGGCCACGGGCGATTTCGAGCCTTCGGCGCATGCCGCCGGAAAATGTGCGAACGAGAGCCTCCTTGAATTTCAAGAGGTCGACGGATTCGAGGAGCTGGTCGATCAGCCTCGCGCGCACATCGGCCGGGACGCCGTAAAGCTTGGCATGAATCAGCATGTTTTCCGCGGCAGTGAGCTCCGGATCGGACGTGAAGGCCTGTGGAATCACGCCGAGCGCCTGGCGGACGCCGTCCGCGTCCGTGCGAATGTCGTGTCCGGCAATTCTCGCGGTGCCGGAAGTGGGCGGAGTGAGCGTGGTCATCATGCGAATCAGAGTAGTCTTGCCCGCTCCGTTGGGCCCTAGAAGGCCGAAGATCTCGCCATCCTCGACGTTGAAGCTGATGTCGTTCACGGCGACGAGGTCGCCGAACTTCTTCGTAAGATGATCGACTTCGATAGCGTGCATTGTTCGCTTTCCGCTCAGAGACGCGAGAACCAGCTCTTCTTCGGAGGCGGCGGCAACAGGACGGTGGCCGTCATTCCGGTGAAGAGCCGGCGGCCGGGATTCGGCACGGCTGCTTTGATTTCGAAGGCCTTGATGTCGCGCTTCGTGCGGCTAACGTCGCGCTGCGTGGCGTAATCGCCCTCGACGCCTTTGAAGAAAACCTGGCCCTCCAGCGTGTCGCCGGAGGGAAGCTCAATGCGCAGCTTTTGGCCGAATTGGATCAGGTCGATATAGGTTTCCTCGACATCGGCGCGGACCCAGAGATGATCGATGTCAACCACAACGACGATGGGAGAGCCCTGTGCGACGACTTCGCCCTGCTTCGCAACTCGGACCGAGACGATTCCGCTGATAGGAGCGTAGATGTTCGTGTATCCGAGCTGGGCGGAGGTTGCGGCTTCGTTGGCGCGGGCCTGCTCGAGCTGCGCGACGGCTGTTGCAAGAGCGCTCTTGCGGACGTCAATCTGCTTGCGATTCGCCTGAGCGACGGCGAGGGCGCCCTGCTGGGCCTTGACAGATTGCTGGAGAGCCTGAACGTTCGCCTGGGCCATGCGGACGGCGGCTTCGGCGTGGTCGCGATCTTGCGCTGAGACTTCGCCCTTGGCGAAAAGCGCTTGCATGCGGTCGAGGTCGTTTTGGTCGCGCCAGAGCTCCGCCTTCGCCTGCTCAAGCTGCGCGTCGGCCGAAGTGACGGTAGCGCCGGCCTGCTCGATGGAGGCGCCCGTTTGATCAGTGGTCCAAGTGTAGTTGTGCTCGGCCTCGCGGACGGAGGCTTCCAAGGTCGCGACATTCGCCTTTGCGGCGGCGAGCTGCGCCTCAAGTTCCTTGGGATCGAGCTGGGCGATGAGATCACCCTTCTTCACTTCGGAGCCTTCGTCGACATTGAGTACGATCATGCGGCCGGTGACCTGAGGGCTGACGATGACCTCGTTGCCGTCGACGACGCCGGTGAGACGAATATCGCCGCCGCGCGGAGTGGTGAGGTAATAGATGATGAGCGCGATGATGAAAATGATCCCGAGAAAGCGAAAGAATTTCGCTCCGCTCATCGCGACCTCGCAGCGCGGCACATCAAACCATGGTCCATGAAGTCGAGCACTGTGCGCTTCCTCTCTTCGATTGCAGACGGCGTCAGAAGATTGTGGCCTGCCACTTCGCTCAAGATCGGCGCCGCGGCGAAATAGGACGTGATCATGCCGAGAATGCTAAAGGCGGCTTGGTGCGCGTTGACGCGGCGGAATTGGCCGGAGGCAGCGCCCGCCTCGATGATGCGCACCAGATGAATGTGCAGCGGGCGCAGGTAGCGGCGAACGATCCAATCGAAATTGCGCGTTTTTTCCATGGCTTCGCGATGCACCAGGCGCGGGTAATTCGGGTGCGTCGCAAGAAAATCGAAATAGCCGAGGACGAATGTGCGGAGACGTTCGGGCGGCGTGCCGAGCCGGTCGTTGCGCGAATAAACTCCGCTGCGCAACTGGCGGAAGAGATTTTCGAGGACCGCGCGATGAAGCCGGCGTTTGTTCCCGAAGTAGTAGTACAACATGGCCTTGTTCGCCTGCGCGGTGGCTGCAATTCGATCTGTTCGTGCGCCTGCCATACCCTGAGCCGCAAAATGCTCCTCGGCGGCGGCCAAGATGCGCCGCGCGGTTGCCGGCCCCCCTCTTTTCTTACGCGCAGAAATCACGGTTTGTTACTCGCAGAGCCAAACTTAGAATCGCAACGCAGCCAGATGCCAAGAATGGCTGCGATGAGGCAGGCAAGCGATTTCAACTAACCGGTTAGTTTAGGAAAGCAAGGTCACAGCGTCAAGAGATCTTTCGGCATAGCCAGCGGGATCTTATCCCTCCAGGGCGCCGGCCGCACCAGCCGGTAGTTCGATCGAGTACTTGGTGCGGGCCTTTTCGCGATGAAGGTCGAGGGCAAGCTGGATGAGCTCGTCGATCAGGCGGGGATACGGGAGGCCGGACGCCTCCCAAAGTTTTGGGTACATGCTGATCGACGTGAAGCCGGGAATGGTGTTGAGCTCGTTGACGTAGATTCTGCCGGTGCGTTTTTCGAGGAAGAAGTCGCAACGCGCCATGCCCGTGCCGTCGATGGCGCGGAAGGCGCGGACGGCGAGATTCTGGAATTGGCGAACCTGAGTTGGCTTCAGTTCGGCGGGAATGACGAGGCGCGTGCCTTCCTCGAGGTATTTCGCGGCGTAATCGTAGAAGTCGCGATGAGGAACGATTTCGCCGGGAGTCGATGCACGGATATCGTCGTTGCCGAGCACGGAGACTTCGATTTCGCGGCCGGTGATTCCGCGTTCGACGATGATTTTCAGCGCGAATTCGGCGGCGGTGTCCATCGCAGAGGCAATTTTGGAGGCCTTCGTGACGCGCGTCATTCCCACTGAAGAGCCGAGCGTGGCGGGCTTCACGAAAATCGGGAAGCGGAATTTCTTTTGAATTTGTTTTGTCACGCCAGAACGGTCGCGCTCCCAATCGGAGCGGCGAATCGCGAGGAACGGGACGATGGGCAGGCCCGCCTCCGCGAAAAGGCGCTTCTGGACATCCTTGTCCATGCCCACGGAGGAGGCGAGAACGCCGGCGCCGACATAGGGAAGACCGGCGAGTTCGAGCAGGCCTTGAACGGTTCCGTCTTCGCCGAAGGTGCCGTGCAAGACGGGAAAGATGACGTCGACGACCACGCTCGGGTGGCCCGTGGCCGGAGCGAGCGGGACAAGCGCGGCGGCGCTTGGGTCTGGCGGAAGCACAACGCGCTCACCGGATTTCAGAACGTCCGGCAGCATCTTCTGCGCGCCGGTCCCAACGAGCCAGCGGCCGTCTTTCGAGATGCCGATGGGCACCACTTCGTATTTTTCGGGATCGAGCGCGCGAATCACCGAAGCGGCGGACGCGAGAGAAACTTCGTGTTCGCCGGAGCGGCCGCCGAAGAGCACGCCAACGCGAAGGCGCTTCTTGCCGGTCATAGGATTTTCTTTCCGAGGCCGGAAGTGATGAGTTCGACGCCCAAAAGGGCGGTGGTGTTGTGAAGGTCGATCACGGGATTGATTTCGACGACCTCGAAGGAAATCATCTGGCGGCTGTCAGCGATCATCTCGAGCGCGAGATGCGCTTCACGATAGGTGACGCCGCCGCGGACGGGAGTGCCGACTCCGGGTGCGTCCGTGGGGTCGACAAAATCCATATCGAGGCTGACAGCGATTCCGGCTGTATCATCGCCGGCGAATCGCAGAGCCTCCGACATGACTTCACGCATACCGCGCTCGTCGATGTCGCGCATGGTGAAGACGTGCACTCCCAATTCCTTGATCAGGCGACGCTCCTTCGGATCAAGGTCGCGCGCTCCGACGAGGGCGACATTACTCGGCTCGACCATCGGCTTGACCCCGGCGAGGTCGACGAGCTCGGTGGGGCCATAGCCCATGATCGAGGCCAGCGGCATGCCGTGGACGTTGCCCGAGGGGGACGACTCGGGCGTATTCATGTCTCCGTGCGCATCGAGCCAGATGAGGCCGACGCGCTTGGACTTCTTGTTGAAGTGCGCGGCAGCGCCAGCAATCGTGCCTACCGCGATGGAATGATCGCCGCCGAGCACAAGGGGAAGGAGATCTTCGTCCAGCGTCTTGCGCGTGATTTCGGCAAGGCCTTTGCAAGTGTCGGAGATTTCTTCGAGATATTTCGCGTTCTTGACGCCGTAGTGCTGCTCTTCGGGCTGCTTGACGACGATATTGCCGATGTCTTCTACCTGGCGCCCAAGCTGCTTGAGGCGGGCCTGCAGCCCAGCGACGCGTAGCGCAGAAGGGCCCATGTCGACGCCGCGACGACTGGCGCCAAGGTCCATCGGCACCCCGATAATCCGGATTTTCTCTGCCATGGCTTGCTTCTTTGCGCGACCCCGACGGTGGCGGGACCCTCAAGGATAGACGCGATAGAGCATCCGTGGGAAGGGGATGACTTCGCGAATGTGCTCCGTTCCGCAAATCCAGGCGACCGTCCGCTCGAGCCCCAGGCCGAAGCCGGCGTGCGGAACGCTGCCGTAGCGGCGCAGGTCGAGGTACCACTGGAAGGCTTCTTCGGGCAGCTTTTCCTCATGAATGCGGCGAACGAGCGTTTCGTAGTTCGACTGGCGCTCGCCGCCGCCGATGATCTCGCCGTAGCCTTCGGGGGCGATCATGTCGAAGCTGAGCGAAAGCTCGGGCCGCGCGGCGTCCGTCGCCATATAGAAGGCTTTCATGGCGGTGGGGTAGCGGTGAATGATTACGGGCTTTTCGAAATTCTTCGAGAGAATCGTTTCTTCGTCACCGCCGAAATCGTCGCCCCACTTTGCGGGATTCCCGGCCTTCTGGAGGACCTGGATGGCTTCGTCGTAGCTGATGCGCGGAAAGGGAGGCGAGATCTTCTCGAGCTTGGACACGTCGCGCTGGAGCATGTCAAGTTCGCGGCGGCGATTTGCGACGACGGACTGAACGACCGCGCTGACGAGACCTTCGCCAAGCTGAATCATGTCCTCCAGGTGAGCGTAGGCAGCTTCCGGTTCGAGCATCCAGAATTCGGTCAGGTGGCGGCGCGTCTTCGATTTTTCGGCACGGAATGTGGGGCCGAATGTGTAGACCTTGCCCAGGGCCGCGGCAGTCGCTTCGACGTACAGCTGGCCTGATTGGGTGAGGTAGGCCTTCTGATCGTCGATGTAGTTTACTTCGAAGAGCGTCGTGGTGCCTTCGCACGCAGCTGGCGTGAAGATGGGAGCGTCCGTGAGCGTGTAGCCCTGGCCGTCCATGTAATTCCGAGCCGCGCGCTCGGCTTCGGCGCGAATGCGGAGGATGGAGGCCTGCCGCGGCGTGCGAATCCACAGGTGGCGCTGATCCAAGAGGAAATCGACGCCGTGTTCCTTGAGCTGAATGGGATACGGAGTGGCGTCGGACACGCGCTGCACGATTTCGAGGCTTTGGATGTGAATTTCTGATCCGCCCGGAGCGCGAGGCTCGGGCTGGACCTTGCCGCTCAGAATCACGCTCGATTCGAGCGTGAGGCCTTTGAGGGCATCGAACGCTTGCGGGCTTTCCTTCTGGGAAACGACTCCCTGGATGATCCCGGTGCCATCGCGAAAAATCGGAAACAGGAGCTTGCCCGACTCGCGCAGGTTGTAAAGCCAGCCGCGGATGGTGACGACGCGGCCGGCATGCTGCCCGGCCTGTTCGATGGTGATTGTTGGCGCAGCGGCGTGAGCTTCCTGGGTCATGATATCGGTTGTCCGTCGGGGATTTTCAAGGCTTCACTGTCGAGGCGCGCTTGCCGTCGAAATTCTTCTCGATCTTGTCGAAAGTGCTGCGAACGTCGTCGAGCACCGGCGCTCCCGCGGCCTGCTCTTTGAGTTCCAGCACAATCGGCAGCGGTTGAGACATGGCAGCGAACTTTGCCAGGGCGGTGTCCCAATCGATCGTTCCCTCGTAGGGCAGCAGGTGCTCGTCTTTATCGCCGTGATTATCGTGAATGTGCGTTGTCACGATGCGATCCTGCATCATCTCAAATGCCGTGCCGGCGTCTCCGCCCAGGTGGGCGTGGCCGATATCGAAGCACAGCTTGACGCCATTCAGGTGCGTTTCCTTGATGAACTGTTGCAGCGAGTCGGGCGCGCCCAGCTCGCTTGGCGTGTTCTCGAGCGCGATGGTGACTCCGCGCTGCTTCGCGAAGATAACGAGCTGCTCGAGCGAGTTGAAGGCTGCGTCGCGATTGCGCGGGTCGGCGCTCTGCCTGCCGGGACCCATATGCTGTACCAAATACTGAAAGGGCAGCAGCTCGGCAACTTCGAGCGCGCGCTTGACTTCATCCACCGCGTCGAGCCGGCGGATGCGCTCGGTGTCTGAGATCGAAATTGGAACGCCGCTTTCGCGGCCGGGCGCAAGATCGCGCTCGGTAGGCGAATGCAAGGAGTGAAGTTGCAACCGATGCTCGCCGATTGCGGCCGCCAGTTCGCGCACTGCCTGGGGCGAGCGATAAGCAAAATGCGCCGGAGAGCAGAAAACTTCGATTGCTGGAATTCCCGCCTGCGCAATCTCGGCCAGCAAGGTTGGCCCGAGAGGCTGGTGGACATAGCGATAGGTTGATAGAACGCGCAGCATGCGGTTCCGCCTCAGAAAAGACCTATCATGTTCGGTGGAAAACCGTTTTGCGTCAATAGCCCGAGGCTGCGCCGCCACGCCGCGGGTCGGCTGCTCCCAGGCGTTCACCACTGGCCGGATCGATGCCGATAGCCTCAATCTCGCCCAGCCAAGGGCGATTCTTCGCGATGTGGTAGCCCCGGCTTTCCAGATTCTGCACGACGGACTCGGAAACCGTGGGCTCGAGCGCAACCTCATCCGGCATCCACTGCTGATGGAATCGCGGCGCATCGATGGCCGCCTGGGCGCCCATGCCGAGGCGCATCCAGTTGAGAATCGAGAGAAGCGTCACGGAGATAATCGTGGGCCCTCCCGGCGAGCCGGTGACAAAGCTCAGCTTATTATCGCGAAGCAGGATGGACGGCATCATCGAGCTAAGGGGACGCTTCCCGGGACCGACCGTGTTTGCCTCGGACTGAATCAGCCCAAACATATTCGCGACGCCGGGGTGCGTGGTGAAGTCATCCATCTCGTCATTCAGCAAGAAGCCGTCGTTGGAGGTGACGCCGGAACCGAAGAAGGAATTCAGGGTGTAGGTGTTGGCAACGGCATTTCCAGCGGCGTCGACGACGGAGAAATGGGTCGTGTGGCCCTGCGGCGGTTCGGCCAGAGCTATCGCGGCTGCATCCTTGTCGGCAACGACCTTTTCGCCGTCCGAGTGAGCGCAAGGCAGGGCTGAGTCCTTCTGAAAGATTTTCGGGTTGTCGGTAGCGACAGTTTGGCTCGACGTGGCGCTATTGGCATCAATCGTGGCTCGCAAGGAGTCGGCGTAGCAGACGGACGTCAGCGGTCCAACGGGAACTTTGGCATAGTCCGGATCGGCGAGATACATCGCGCGGTCGGCGAAGACGCGCCGCATCGCTTCGACCACCCAATGAACGGATTCAGGGTCGTCCCACCCTTTGAGCGGAACCGTCTGAAGAATGTTGAGAGCTTCGATGGTTGCCACCCCGCCTGAACTCGGAGGCGGGCTGGTGATGAGTTCCCAGTTGTGGCCATCGGCGGAATAGGTTTTTGTAAGAGGCGTGCGGATCTTCGCGCGGTAATGGGCAAGGTCCTCGAGCGTAATCAGGCCGCCCTCTTCCTTCATTTCCTTGGCCAGATTGTGGGCGGTGGTCCCGTGATAAAACTCGGCCGCGCCATGATTCGCGATTCTGCGGAGCGTGGCCGCGAGGAGCGGCTGCTTCAGGGTTTCTCCCGGCTTGTAATACTCGCCGTCCTTCAAAAATATCCGCCGGCTCATCGCAAACTGATCCAAGCCCGACCGCGGGCTGTGGAGCAAGCCAGCAAGCCTTTCACTCAAGGGGAAACCATCCTCGGCCAGACGAATTGCTGGAGCCAGGACATCCGGCAGCTTCATCGTGCCGTACCGGCTGAGCGCCAGCGTCAGGCCCGCGACCGTGCCGGGAACGCCAATCGCGCGATAACCTCGAATGGAGGCCAGAGGATCCGGAGTGCCATCGGCGCGGAGATACATATTTCGCGTGGCTCTTGCCGGAGCCGTTTCGCGGTAATCGACGAAGGCGGTGTGGCCATCGGCTTTGCGAACGAGCATGAATCCGCCGCCGCCGATGTTGCCTGCCTGCGGCTCAACGACAGCCAGCGCGAACGCCACGGCTACGGCGGCGTCGATGGCGTTTCCGCCGCGCTTCATGATTTCGACGCCCGCGTCGGACGCGAGCTTTTCATCGCTCACGACCATTCCCTTGGGCGCACGGAGCGCGGTTTTTGGCCATGAGGGATTCTCTTGCTCAGCGCGGCTGGCGGAACTGTATTCCAGAGGTTGTTGCGACTTGGTCTGTGACTGCGCGAAGAGAACGACTGGGGCAGCCAGCGCAACGGAAGAAAGGACGAGCGAAAAAATGGCTTTTCTCATATCGAGCGTAACTCTATGGGAGTAGGCTTGCTCGCGTCAAGCGATGTGGGAGGTGCCAAGCGATCGGCGAGGAACGCTAGCGAAGGACCAAGGCGGCCGCAACCAGGGCAGCCAGCACGCCAAGCAAGACGAGGATTCCTACCCATACAGAAATCCGCGGCCAGCGCCAAACGCCGGGCGCAGGCGCGGGAAAATTTCCCGGTGGCTCGAGGACGCCTATGCCGGTTCTCTTGCGAGGTGGACCCATGCTTCGCCGAAAGGACGCTTCAGGCTCGGGCTCCGAAGGGAACTCGGTGAATTCGTGGGGCATGCCTCAGATGCTAGCACTTGAGGGGCGACGCGACAATCAGGGGCGGGTTCCGACGAGCAGACACGGGCCCAAGCAGGCCACGACCGCCTATGCGAACAGGATCACGAAGAGAATTGCCGCTACAGCGCCTGCCAGGACCGCCAGGGCGAGCCAATGGATTCCGCCCTCTCGCCGCGGCGACGCCGCTGCGAACCGTGCCCGAGCAGGGTCCAGAAGGGAAACGTCCATGGGCGCGAGTGGCGTGGGCACCTCGGCCCTGCGGAAATGGATGAGTTTGCGGCCCATGAGAATTCCATCGTAAGGCCGCCGGCCGGGACGCGATTGGGCGGAGTTGGAAGCGGGAATCGCATCGGTTATTTAGAGATTGGCGCCAGGAGTTGAGGCCGCGTGTGGACTCAGCGGTCGAGTTCGTCCCCGACTGAAAAATAGGTGCAGTCGGGATGGTGAAACACGAGCGCGCTGACGCTGGCTTCGGGATCCATCATCATCCCTTCGGTGAGGTGCACGCCAATCTCCTCCGGATGGAGGAGCAGCCAGATGCCAGCCTGATCTTCAAGATTCGGGCACGCGGGATAGCCGAAGCTATAGCGTTTGCCGCGATAGCGCGAGGTGAACCGCTCGGCCATGGTCATCGAGGGAGGGTCGGGGAATCCCCAGTCCTCGCGAATTCGGCGGTGCAGCCATTCAGCACAGGCTTCGGCGGTCTCGAGGGCGAGGGCCTGCAAGCCATGAGAGAGGAAATAATTACCCGCCGCCTTTTCCGTTTCCGCGCGCTCCCGGATGCCTGCGCCGGCCGTGACAACGAAGAGGACGATGTGGTCGCGCTGGCCGTCCCGAGCAGGGAGAACATAGTCGCTGAGGCAGAGCTTGTCTCCGACCCTCTGGCGCTGAAAATGAAACGTATGGAGAGGGGCGTTTGCGCCCGGGCCGAATAAGGCGATCGAGTTGCCGCGGCGTTCGGCCTCGAAGAATTGCCAAACGGCGGAAACCTTCATGAACTTCGCCGCTTCGCGCTTCACGTCTTCCATGTTGTTGAAAAGCTCGACCGCTTTCGGGTCCCGTTCGACGAGCGCTTTTTCGAAGTTCCCGCGAAAGCCGAGATGCCGGCCGAAAATCATGTACGGATTCACATAGCTCCAGATCTCGTTTAAATCGGGGACGGAGCGCTTTCTTCGATCGAGATAGGAAGGCGGCGGAATCGGAAGGTCGGCGCGGACGCGAGAAGAGCGCTCTTCTCCGGCGTCCTTCAAGGTGCTGGGAGCCGGCTCTGAGACGGCAATGGTGCTCACATGCGTGTGCTCGCGCACAACGTCGTCACGGCGAGCGGGATCTGTCAGCTCATTCATCAGGCGAAGGCCCGTCATCGCATCCTTGGCATAGCAGACTGCCGTGGCGTACTGCGGCGCGATCTTGCTGTTGGTGAATTTCTCGGAAAGCGCGGCTCCTCCGACAAGCAGAGGAACGCGGACCCCCGCTTCCCGAAGATCGGCGGCGGTGGTCACCATTTGCTGAGCGCTCTTCACCAACAGACCAGAGAGGCCGATTGCGTCCGGTTCGTGCTCGCGATGAGCGCGAATCAATTCCTCCGGCGGAACCTTGATGCCGAGGTTGATGACCTCGTACCCATTGTTGCGCAGAATGATTTCGACGAGATTCTTGCCGATGTCGTGCACGTCGCCCTTGACGGTCGCGAGAACCACCTTCGCTCTTTTTTCCGTGTCGGCCTTCTCCATGAATTGCTCGAGATGGCCCACCGCGGCTTTCATCGCTTCCGCCGACTGAAGCACTTCGGCGACGATGAGTTCGTTGTTGTTGAAGAGGCGGCCGACTTCAGCCATTCCGGCCATGAGCGGACCGTTGATGATGTCGAGAGGAGCGACGCCTTCGGCGCGCTTTGCGTCCAAGTCTGGGATGAGGCCGTCCTTCGAGCCTTCGAGAATGTAATTCGCGAGGCGCTGATCGAGAGGCAGTTCGCTCGCCTGCGCCTTCTTGCGTCCCTTCGCGCCCCGGAAATGCTCAGAGATGGCGGCAATGTGAAACTGATTGATCTCGCGCTTCTGTTCGCGCGATTGTTCGCGCCAATCCGCGGGCGCATTCCGGAAAAGAGAGGCGTGCGGGTGATCATCCGGAAATCCCGAAGGCACGCGATTGAACAGGAGATTTTCCGCGAGCGTCCGCTCCTGCTCGGGAATTGAGGGGAAGCGCTCGATGCGTTCCGCGTTGACGATGGCAAGATCGAGGCCCGCCTTCGTGCAGTAATACAGGAAGACGGAGTTCACCACTTCGCGCGCGCCCGGCGGCAGTCCGAACGACACGTTCGAGATTCCCAGCACCGTGCGAACATAAGGGATGCGCTGCTTGATGAGGCGAATTCCCTCGATTGTTTCGACCGCTCCGCCGATGTAGTTTTCGTCGCCCGTCGCACAGGGAAACACGAGGGGATCGAAGATGATGTTCTCCGCGTGAATGCCGAATTTCTCGGTCAGCAGCTTGTGGGAGCGCTCCGCGATCTCGAGCTTCCTGATTCGCGTGAATGCTTGGGCTTGCACGGGGTCTTCGTCGATGCAGCCCACGATGACCGCGGCGCCATAGGAACGCGCGAGCGGGCACACACGCTCGAATTTTTCCTCGCCGTCTTCGAGGTTGATCGAATTGATGATGCTCTTGCCCTGGCAGTACGTCAGCGCCAGCTCGACGCCGCGCGGGTCCGTGGTGTCTATCATGATCGGAACTTTGATCTTACGTATCAACTGGCCGTAGAACGGCGGCACATCGTTGAGTTCTTCGCGGTCCGTGCTCTGCAGGCAGACGTCGACGATGTGCGCGCCGCTCTTCACCTGGCGGCGGGCAATTTCGGTGGCTTCCTCCCACTGTTCGGCAGCGACCAGATTCTTGAATTGGCGCGAGCCGATCACGTTGGTGCGCTCTCCGACGATCAACGGCCGCGTGCTTTCTTCGGCTTCGATGATGTCTATGCCGGAATAGACTGCGCGGTGATTGTTCTCCGGCGGCCGGCGAGGCGCCTTGCCTTCTGCCATCTGCGCGATCGCGCGGATGTGCTTCTCCGTCGTGCCGCAGCATCCGCCGACGATATTCAGCCAGCCGCGGTCGACGAAGCGGCCGAGCTGCTCGGCCAGCGATGTGGGAGTCTCCGCGTAGCGCCCCTCTTCGTTGGGCAGGCCCGCATTGGGATAGCACGACACAAACCGCGAGGTAAGGGATTGCAGCGTGCGGATGTGATCCGTCATGAACTCGGGCCCGGTGGCGCAATTGAGGCCCATCGAGACGAGGTCCAGATGATCCAGAGATGACCAGAGTGCCTCGATGGTCTGGCCTGCCAACATCGTGCCCATCGGCTCAATCGTGACGGAAATCATCAATGGAATCGGGGTGCCTATCTCTCGGCTCAGATCCTGAATTCCCAGGACGCCCGCCTTGATGTTGCGCGTATCGAAGGCAGTCTCGAGGAGAAGAGCGTCCACGCCGCCTTCCACCAAACCGCGCGCCTGCTCACGAAAGCTCTGCCGAAGTTCGTCGAAAGTGATGCCGCCGGAAACGCTGATGGCCTTCGTCGTCGGGCCCATAGAGCCGGCCACGAAACGCGGCTTCGCGGCGCTGGAGAATTCGTCGGCTGCCTGCCGGGCAAGTTCCGCGGCACGCCGGCTCAACTCGTGCGCCTGCGATTCCAGTCCGTATTCCGCGAGGACGATGGGGCTGCTCTGGAAGGAGTTTGTTTCAATGATGTCCGCGCCGACCTCGAGGTATTTGCGGTGAATCTCCAGCACCACTTCCGGGCGCGTGATTACCAGATTCTCGTTGCAGCCTTCGAGCTTCGCTCCGCCAAAATCCGCGGCCGTCAGGTTCTGCTGCTGCAGCATAGTGCCCATCGCGCCATCGAGCACCAGAATGCGCTCGCGGAGAAGCTCTCGAAGGGCGACGCCCTGTTGAATCAGGTTCCTCATCAGGATAAGAATATCCTATCGAAAAGTTGGCGCAGGAATGGCCTCAGCGCGCTTGTGCGCTGCGTGTTCAATACGATTGCCTCAATCGAGGCGGAGACGACGGAAGGATCCAGGTAGTTGGCGAAGTTCTTTACTCACCTTGAGTACAGGGCAATTTTACGCCGCTTCGGAAAGGAACTCAACCTTGAACGACGACGGCACAAGGCCAACCGCGGCGCCGCGCGAGAGCAATTCGCGCACGGCGCGGCGTCCCTCTTCGCCGTAGTCGAGCGTCCACCGGTTCACGTACATGCCGATGAACTTGTCGGCCAGCGAGGGATCCATGTCGCGCGCAAACTGCAAGGCGTAGTTCAGGGCTGGCTCGCGGTGTTCCAGGGCATAGCTGACGCTTTCGCGGATCACGCGCGAGACCCGCCGTCCCAGGTCCGCACCCAGCCGGCGGTTCATCGCGTTCGCGCCGAGCGGCAGCGGCAGACCTGTCGTCTCGTGCCACCACTGGCCGAGGTCCACCACGCGGTGCAATCCGGCTTGTGAGAAAAGCAATTGCCCTTCGTGAATCAGGAGCCCGGCCTCGACTTCCTTCGCTTGAACTGCGTCGAGGATTTTATCGAACGGCATCGTCACGACCTCGACGTTCGGTTCGAAGAGCTTCAGCGCAAGGTAAGACGTGGTCAGCGTGCCGGGAATCGCGATTTTTCGTCCCGCCAGCTCATTCTTCTTGATGGGATGCGCGGCGACGACGATCGGCCCGTAGCCTTCGCCGAAACTCGCACCGCAATCGAGCAGGACGTAGCGGTCCGCGACAAACGTATAGCCGTAGAAGCTGATGGCGGTGATGTCGTAGGTTTCGTTCCGTGCCGCCTGGTTCAGCGATTCAATGTCAGAGAGCACGTGCGTGAATTTCACGCCCGGCAGGCGGACCTTTCCCGTCGCGAGGGCGTAGAACATGAAGGCGTCGTCGCTGTCCGGCGAATGCGCGAGGCGCAGCTCAGTCGTTTTCGGTGTCGCCACTGGTGTGGACATGATTGAGTTCCGTCCCGGCACTCAGCGCATCTTCACCGGCCACCCTGCTGTCGGAGACACCTGCGGGAAGGGGGCGCACATGGGCTGTCCTGAAAGATGAGCTTTTTCGTGTAACGGCTTCTGCCTGAGTGCCTTAAAGAAACCGGCGCTAGGATAACACAGGCCGGAGGGCTGTTGCCACGCTACGGCTGGCGTGATCCTACTGGACGGTTGACGGTCCCGTAGTGGGCAAAGGAGAGGCGTGGTGCGCGACCAGTCGCCATTGCCCCTCGCGAAAGAGGAAGATGTTGGTCGCCTGAACGGTCGCTTCGTCAAAGCCGTCCGCAAATGCCGTGGTCACGTGCTCCGTGCAGGCCACCCATCCGACATCGCCTTCCAGGCGCACCCAGACGGAGCTCAGGGCAATGCGCACACGCCTGGCATTTGCGAAGATGCGTGCCCATCTCTCTCTCACTTCGTCCCAGCCAATCAGCAGATCCCATCCCGGATGGACGCACTGGACATTGTCGTCATGGGCCCACACTTGGCTCATCGCCTCGATGTCGCGCGACTCGAATGCGGCGTAGAACCGCTGATTCGCCGACCGGAGGGCCTGGTCCGAAGACTGTCGTTGTGGCGCGGTCTGTGTGGACATGGGGCTGCACCGCTGCGTGGAACAGCTCTGTGAGGAGGAATTATACCTGAGGCCCGGAGATTATTCCGTCTTTTCGGCCTCGAGCGCGGGATCGGCGCTGGTCGCTACCGCTCCGTTCTTGTCTGCCGCGTGGATTCTTCCGGCCCCATCGAGGAAAAACGACCGGCGCCCCGTCTTGCCGTAATCGTCCGGAGTCGCGGTGATCTCGAATGTGGGATCGGTGGGATTTGCGGTCGACACGACTCGGTAACGGAAGTGGTAGCCGCCTGCTGCCCCCGAGGCAAGCTCCTTATCGGTCAGAGAAGCCGTTTCGGGCGAGATCTGGCCGTCGGGCGGAGGGCCAAGCTGAGCGAGCGAATCCGGCAGCTTGCTGAAGATTCTTCGGTATCGCTGGATGGCGTCCGTCAATCCTTGCAGGGCAGTCACAATAGCGTCTTCGCGATCGGATATCTCATTGTCTGCCCAGGTTTTCGAGAGCTGCGGAATGTCCAGGAGCACAAGGCCAAGAGAGATGACTCGCCAACTGCCAGCCTCGCGCACCAATCCAAATTCGGTCTGTTCCGCTCCCACCACCGTGACCGGAATGAAGGCGAGATTTTCATGAAGGCGGAGGTTGCCGAACCGGAAGGTTATGGTTGTGCTCGGAGTCTCGCAGTCGAGCACAATTCGGTTTTGTGGGTCGTTAGAAAGCAGCGGTTTGCCGACCGCGCTCGCCCTGGAAAGCCTTTTCATGAATTGCGCCTGCTCGTCCGCAGGCAAGGCGCGAAATGCGACAGCGTTGTCAGCCGTGAGGTAATTCGCGAATTCGCCGGCGTTGGCGCGGCAGGCAGCTCCCAGAGCGGCGGAGAGGGCGCTTGCCGGATCGGCCTCATGTCCGTCCTGCGCGCTTGCCGAGCCGACCGCGAACAGCATAAGGAACAGCGTAGTCAGAACCGCAGTCACGGTTCCAAGATGGCTCCTTTTATTCATGAGGAGTGGGATTTCGCCTGCGACAGGATGGTTGCCAACTCTCTCGTGAATTGCGACCGCGGCATCACGGCATTGCAACCTGCCGCTCGAGCCCGGTCGGCTAGCTCGGTCTGAACGTGCGACAGGAAAGCGATAGTGGGCAAGCTCACACCACCGGACCGGATGCCCTCGAGAGCGGCGATCGGCTGGCTTCGCGCGTTGAGGTCCACGATCACCAGACTCGGACTTTCTTTCGCAATTTCGCTCAGAAGTGCCTCGCCCGTGCCGCACGTCTTCAACTCTACTCCGACGTGCTTCGCCGTCTCGATGAGCTTCGCTTGAAAGAAGAGATCATCCACAAGGGCTAGAACTCGCGCCATGCCGTTCTCCTCACTCTCGTTTATCACGCGCCGCTCGGCTGACACAAGCTTGCCTTCGACAACCGCTTCGACGTTGAGGTATAACCAAATCGAGTCGCGGTCCCCTGGAGGAAGTTCATGGCTGCCACGCCGAATCCCGACGCTCTGCCCGGAATTCCGGTTCTTGAGCAAACACCTATTATCATCGAAAAGATCGTCTGGGCCGCAACGGACGAGCAGATGCACTGGAAGCCCGCGATGGATCGCTGGTCCATCAGCGAGGTGCTTGCGCATCTGGCCGAAGCGGAAACGATCGCCTTCCGCGACCGCATCCGCCTGATGATCGAAAAGGATAATCCGCCGATCGAGGGCTACGACCAGGACGCTGCCTACGGGGCAGGAAATTACTCAGCGAATAAGGCCCGCGAGAATCTGAAGAAATTCTGCCATGAACGCGACCGCAGCCTATCGTTCCTGCGCTATATTCCGGTCTCCGTCCTCGGCCGCAAAGGCCAGCACTCTAAGATTGGTCCAATCACGATTGGTCAGATAATGAACGAGTGGGCCTTTCACGACTTGGGGCACATTCGCCAGATCGCGGAGCTTTACCGCGCCCACGCCTTCTATCCTCACAGCGGCCCCTTCAAGCAGTATTACACTGTGAAGCCCTAGGATTGCATTTTCACCATGGATCCGCTCGCTCGACGAATTCTATCGACCTTCGATAATCTCCAGCGCGACAGGCTCGATCTCCACGCGCTGTTCGAATTGGCGGGAGGAAACCCGCCCGAAGAACGCGCAGCCGTTCTCGACATGGTTTCAACGCTTGTGAGATCTGGCTTGCTTCGCGATGAAGGCGGCGATTTCTACTCTCGCACAGAGGACGGGCGCCTCGCCGTTTTGCCCTCCCGAGATGTCACACTTTACATGCGAGAAGGCTGCCACCTGTGCGACGAGGCAAAATCAATCATCGCGCCGGTACTCGCGGCATTCGGCGCGCGCCTCTGGGAAATCGATATCGACGACGATCCCGCTCTTCTGGCCCGCTATACCAACGATGTGCCCGTCGTTTTTGTGGGTGACCACTTTTTTGCGCAGCATCGAATTGACCCGGCGCAGTTGCGACAGCGCCTTCAGCGGGCGGTTGCAGCTTCGTAGCGGTTCTTGGTCGATACGAAAGGGGCGCGAGGAAATCTTAGTGGTCTTCGGACGGCCGGGCGCCGACTGTCTCGTCGGGAACGTCGCCGACCTGGCCTTTGAGCCGGTCGTAGACCGTGTACTGGCACGTGGATCCCAGGGCCTCGTTGTAGTAGGTGGGAACACCCAGGGCGGTTCGCAGCTCCTCGTTAAACTTGCGCAACTCGCGAAGTTGGTCAACCCGAATCGGAAATTTTCTGTTATCGTGTGTGAGTAGGAACTTCTGGTAGCCGGCATCCCAAAGATGCGTGAACTGGCCGTCGAACATGATCGAAGGGATGATGGTCATCTGGTACCGCCCTTGTGGGGTCTTGCGCATTTCGGCGCCGCATCCGTATTTCTCGATGCGGACTACGCCCCCGGAGCTGCGGACTAGAAAGCCCTTTGAAGAGAGAGATTCGATTTGAGGTTGGTCGAAAATCTTGTCGACGTACCACATGGCTATTCAGGATATGAAGTTGACGTACTCGATGTAAAGGCAAAAATCCGGGTCCCGGTTCGGGTCACGAGCATCTAACTGCATATGGTTCCTCGATTTACACAACACGGCCGATTCGCGAGCGAGGGCCTTCCTCTTCGCTGTTGCTGTTGTTGCCGCACACATTGCGGCGCCTGCGTCTGTTAAAGCACTCACAATAAAGGACATACGTCGACCTGATTCGCGGTCCGGAACTTCCGGCCCCCGAGAGAAGGTCCAAGCAGACTTTATAAGCACACTATGACGACAGCGAATAAATCGGCAGCCACTCCAGCGCGCACCAGCGCAGCGCCTCGGCTCGGAGAGGGGATTCTCAACCGCATCGGCCACACTCCGCTTCTCAGGCTCGCTCGAATCGGCGGTGAATTTCCCGATGTGGAGTTTTATGCCAAGGCGGAGTGGTTCAATCCCGGCGGCTCCGTCAAGGATCGTGCCGCCTACTCGATGATTCGGGAAGGAGAACGCCGCGGCCAGCTCCGTCCGGGGAAAACGATCCTCGACGCGACAAGCGGCAACACAGGAATCGCCTACGCCATGGTCGGTGCCGTTCTGGGTTACCGCGTGAAGCTCTGCTTGCCCGACAGCGCTTCGCCCGAGCGCAAGAGTATCTTGCGGGCGTACGGCGTCGATATCGTTTTCACGCCGGGCGGTGAAGGGACGGACGGCGCGATTCGCCGGGTCCGCGAAATCTACAACGCGAGCCCCGACGAATACTTCTACCCGGATCAGTACGCGAATGCAGCGAATCCGGCCGCGCATTATTCAGGCACGGCCCTCGAGATCTGGGAACAAACGGCGGGGAGGCTCACTTATTTCGTCGCTGGGCTCGGCACGACGGGCACCTTTGTAGGCACGACGCGTCGGCTCAAGGAATTGAATCCGGAGATTCGCTGCATCAGCTTTCAGCCCGATTCGGGTTTTCATGGACTCGAAGGACTCAAGCACCTGGCCACGGCCATCGTGCCTCCAATTTACGACGCGAGCCTGGCGGACGAGGATTTGTCCGTGCGCACGGAAGACGCGCAGGAGATGGTGAAGCGGCTCGCTCGCGAAGAGGGAATTCTCGCGGGCGTGAGTTCAGGCGCTGCGATGCACGCGTGCCTCGATGTTGCGGCTCGATTGCCCCGCGGCCGCCGTGCCGTAATCGTCACCGTGTTTCCGGACTCTGGCGAAAAGTATCTTACCGAGCGGTTTTGGAGCGGCGAATGATAAATCCCGTGCTTAAGATCGGCGACTCGCTCGTTGGCCGCATTGGGGCCCACGGCGTTGACACATATCCGCACGAATGCTGCGGCGCTCTGCTGGGTCATGATGGCGACAGCTCGCGCGAGGTGATCGATCTCCTTCCGCTTCCGAATCGTCGCGATGATTCGCCTCGCAACCGCTTCGAGCTGACGTCGGACGATGTTCGCCTGGCTGAGAAAACAGCGCGCAGGAAGGGACTCGAATTGCTCGGCTGGTACCATTCGCATCCCGATGCTCCCGCGCGCCCAAGCGAGTTCGATCGCGAGCACGCATGGCCGTGGTACAGCTACATCATCGTTAGCATTGCGAATGGCCGGCCGCGCGGCATCTCTTCCTGGCGCCTGCAGGATGATCGATCCGCATACGTGCGGGAGGCGATCGAGGTGGTCGACGAGGTTAGCCAGCCTGAGGAACCTGTCAGGCAGGGCGTGCACTGCTGATTGAGCGAGAGTCTTGAACCAAAAGGGAGGCACGGAATGCCTGTGAAGGTGATCATCCCCACGCCGCTTCGAGCTTACGCGGGTAAGCAGGAGAGCGTTGAATTGCAGGCCGCAACGGTCGGCGAGGCGCTGAATTCGCTCACGACGCGGTTTCAGGAGCTCAAGAAGCACCTGTACGAGGACGATGGCCGCCTGCGAAGCTTCGTCAACGTGTATGTCAACGACGAAGATATTCGCTACTTGCAGAAGGACGAGACGCGCCTGCATGAGGGTGATACTGTGAGCATCGTGCCCTCGATTGCGGGCGGCGCGCAAAATTAGGCAGAAGGAATTGTTCGCTTTGGGAGAACGCTTCAATGGCAACTAAGACAGGGGTTTCTGCGAATCTGGCTGCGAGCCCGGCGGCGGCCTCTCTCTCCAAGGAAGAGGTGCTGCGCTACAGCCGCCATCTGATCATGCCGGAAGTCGGTATGGACGGCCAGTTGAAGCTCAAGCAAGCCAAGGTGCTGTGCATCGGCACCGGCGGCCTCGGAGCGCCGCTCGGACTTTATCTGGCCGCCGCGGGCGTTGGACGCCTCGGCATCGTGGATTTCGATTCCGTCGACTTCACGAATCTCCAGCGTCAAATCCTCTTTAGTTCGAGCGACGTCGGCCGACCCAAGATTCAGGCCGCCAAAGAGCGCCTGCAAGGATTGAATCCCGATATTCAAATCGACGAATACGAGACGCGGCTCACCAGCGAGAACGCGCTCGAGCTTTTCAAGGAATACGACATCATCGTCGACGGCACCGACAATTTTCCTACGCGATATCTGGTGAACGACGCCTGCGTCCTGCTGAAAAAACCCAACGTCTACGGCTCGATTTTCCGCTTCGAGGGACAGATCACGATCTTCGGTTATCCCGACGGGCCCTGCTACCGCTGCTTGTACCCTGAGCCGCCTCCGCCCGGCCTGGTTCCGTCCTGCGCAGAGGGCGGAGTCCTCGGCGTGCTGCCCGGAATCGTCGGCGCGATTCAAGCCGCCGAGACGCTGAAGCTCATCATCGGCAAAGGTGACCATCTCGTCGGCCGCCTCCTTCTTTTCGACGCGCTCGCGATGCGCTTCCGCGAGCTCAAGCTTCGCAAGAATCCCGATTGCCCAGTCTGCGGCAAGCATCCGACCGTCACGAAGCTGATCGACTACGCCGAATTCTGCGGCATTCGCGGCGAGGAAGCTCCCGCGCCTCAGCTCGCCGTCCCTGAAATTACGCCGCGCGAACTGAAGTCTCGCCTCGATCGTGGCGACGACATCTTCATCCTCGACGTTCGCGAGCCGCACGAGTATCAGATCTGCAATCTCAACGGTCACTTGATTCCTCTCGGCGACCTCTCGAAGCGCGTGAACGAACTCGACAGTTCGCGCGAGATCGTCGCGCACTGCCGCAGCGGCAAGCGCTCCGCCGAAGCCACCGATTTCTTGCGCAAGGCCGGCTTCCGCAAGGTTCTGAACCTGAAAGGCGGCATCCTCGCCTGGTCTGACGAGGTTGACCCTTCCGTGCCGAAGTACTAAAGTGCGCGAGCCGTCCTCCCCGCGATCGTCGTGCGGGACACGCGGCGGCGCAGTCGCTCATTCATTCTTCGGGGGAAAATCGATGGCAGACGTAAAGATCACCGTCAGGCCCAATGGCCCGTTTCGCGTGGAGGCTCCGGAAGGCGCCGTCGAACTCGTTGACGCCGCCGGCAACAAGTACGACCTCACCGGCAAAACCGCCTTCTCGCTCTGCCGCTGCGGAGGCTCGGTCAACAAGCCTTTCTGCGACGGCACGCACAGCAAGATCGGTTTCCAGGCAGCCGAACAGGCGGTTCGCGCTGCCGACCAGCAAAAGCCCTGACCCATCCCCCGACCGGGCACGGCCGGTTCGCGATGGTAACTTTTCTACCCCCGCGGCATTCCCGTTCTAGTACTACCTGCCACCGGCTCATCCTCAAAGACATAGTAAGCCTTCTATTTACAGCAGCTTAGCTAGTACTGGTATTTCCGGGCTCAAAGGTCCGTAGCTTGCTCATCTTTTCTTGGGCAGGTGTTCTTTCTGGGGGGAATTGTGGCTTCGCGCCTCAGCTTTTGGGGGCATTTGGATCGCTTCCGTCTCGTCCTTCTTTGGATGATTGGGAGCGGAGCCTTCCTCGTTTTCCTGGTCGTGCTGCGCGGTTCCACCTACGTTGCCGACCCCCTTCTCGACACCTACCTCGAGATGGCTGGCAGCCTCATCGCCTTCACCTTTGCGGCCAACGCCCTCGTCCGCTTCCGTGGCACGCATGACCGCATTTCGTTAATCCTGGCATTCGGTTTTGTCCTCGCGGGGCTCGTCGAGGCCGGCACGAGCATGACCTTCTATCGCGGCATGCTCGTCACCAACGTTCCTGCGGACCACATTTCCCTTGCCTGGCTCGCCGGCCGGACGCTCCTCGGCGTTCTCCTCCTCGCCGCGCTCGCTGTCGAGCGCCGCGTTCCCGTTTCACGCGACCCGGCCAAGGAAATGGCTGTCGCGACTCTGATCGTCGGCGCGGTTGCGTACCTGACCAGCGTCTTCTATTTCATGCTTCCGGCGCCGCCACGAATCCTCCCGACTGCGATAATTCCGCGGCCCTGGGATCTGCTTCCCGCCGCCATCTATGTCGCTGCTGCCGTCGGCTATCATCGCCGTTTGCGCCGCGCCAACGCTTCGCTCGACCGCGCGCTCTACATCGCGGCGCTGCTCAACGTTATCTGCCACGTCACCATCAGCCAATCGCAGCGCATCATGGACGCGCCTTTCACTCTGGCGCACGTGCTGATGGTGATGAGCTACGTCGTCGTTCTCGGCGGCACGCTGCTCGATAACGCCCAGCTCTTCGACCAGGTCAGCAAACTCGCTTCTTCGGATTCGCTTACAGGCCTCGCGAATCATCGCCGCCTCTTCGAGGTTCTCGATACCGAATTGCAGCGCTCGCGCCGCACCGGCCGCAGCTTCGCCATCCTTCTCTTCGATCTTGACGGCCTCAAGAAGATCAACGACAAGTTTGGCCACTTGACCGGCAGCCGCGCCATCAAGCGTCTGGGCGCCGCGCTGCGCAGCAGCAGTCGCGCTATCGACACGCCCGGCCGTTACGGCGGCGACGAATTCGCGCTGATCCTGCCCGAGTCCGGCACGGAAGAAGCCAAGCAGGCCGCTGCCCGCATCTGCGAGCAGCTTGCCAATGACGGGCAGCAGCCGCCCGTTTCAGTCAGCGTCGGCCTCGCGGTCTATCCGGCAGATGGCACCACCATTGAGAAGCTGTTGGGGTCCGCCGATCGCGCCCTCTATCGCATGAAGGGCCGCGGCGAGAAGAAGACGCGTTTCCGGCACGTTGCAGCCTGTCTCTGAAATCCACAACTTGGGAGTCCGCGCATGCCATTTGGGATGGGGGTACTCAAACCGGCTCCGGCGCTTCGCCGCGAGACGCGTGTTCCGATCGAAGTTGCCGTTCGCATTGCGGGCAATCTGGACTTGCCCGGCACGGAAACCACTTTCACGGACAACGTCAGCCCGGCCGGTGCGCGCGTCTTCAGCGTGCGGCCGTGGAAGACCAACGACCGCTTGACGATCGCCACCGTCACCGGTTCATTTCGCTCGGTCGCTCGCGTCGCCTATTGTCAGGTGGTTCCCGAATCTGGCTATGCCGTAGGTCTCGAGTTCATCAATCCCAGCGGGAACTGGGTCGTGGGTCAATCGGGCGCTTCGCGACTCATGCGCGCCTGACGCTCGCGCCTTCCGCTACTGCACGAATCCTACCTTCGGCTCCGGCGCTGGTCCCGGCCCTTCCGGCAACGCGCCGAACTGCGCTTCATACCTTGCGACGTTCTCCTGCAGTGCGCGCATCAGCCGCTTCGCATGCCTCGGGCTCACGATCAGGCTCGACACCAGCTTCCCTTGCGGCACCGTCGGAAACATGTAAACAAAGTTTAGCGTGAACTCTTCCGCGTTGTGGTGCACCACAACCAAATTCGAATACTGGCCTAGCAACTCCTTTTCGTCGGCCTTGATTTGGACCTGCTGTTCCTGCTTCGGCGCTTCAGCCATTGCTTTTGCTCCCTTGTTCTTCGCCGCCCACTATAGCAGACAGGCCGTTGACTGTTGGGCCTCAAGTATTTCTTTCACGCTGGCCTTGATGTTATTCTGGGTTAAGCGTAGTTTATGCTTCGAGTTCAGCGGCATTAACTAACAACCATGGACGATCCGCGCGACCCTTCGAGCCCGGCCGGCTACCGCCCGGCCCATCCCACCACGGAATCCGCGGTCGCGTCGGCGCCGGAGCTAGTCGATCTTCTCACCCATGAAGATGTGGATCGCGCCCGAGACCGCTGGCAAGTCGCACGTGCCCGATGGAAATCGCGCGGCGCCGGCCCTTTCGGTGGCCTCCGTCTCTTGTGGCTCCTCATCGGTCCCGGCATCCTCGTCTTTCTCGGCGAAAACGACGCGCCCAGCATGCTCTCCTACTCCGCCACGGGTGCGCGCTTCGGCATCGGCTTCTTTATTCCTTTCGTGGTTCTCACGTTTCTGATGGGTTTCGTCGTTCAGGAAATGACCGTTCGTCTGGGCGCTGTCACGCATCGCGGTCACGCCGAACTCATCTTCGATCGCTTTGGAAAGTTCTGGGGATTCTTCGCGATGGGCGACCTGGTCCTCGGCAACTTCCTCACGCTGATCACCGAATTCATCGGCGTTCGCGCGGGTCTGGGTTTCTTCGGCATCCGGCCCTCAGTCGCCGTCGGCGGCTCGCTCGTGGTCGTCCTCGCGGCCATCACCACCGGGCGTTATTGGACCTGGGAGCGCATCACGCTCAGCCTCGCCATCTTCAACGCGCTCTTTATTCCCGCCGCCTTGCTCGCTCGACCCGAATGGCACGCCGTCGGCCATTCACTTCTCACTTGGACTCCGCTGCCGGTCGGCGGCCGCTTCGAAATTCTCGTCCTGATCCTCTCGAACATCGGCGCCACGGTCACTCCGTGGATGCTCTTTTTTCAGCAGAGCGCCGTGGTCGATAAAGGCATGCAGCCTCGCGACATTAACGCCGGCCGCCTGGACACGTTCCTCGGCGCGCTTCTTGCTTCGGTGTTCGCCATCGCCGCGATTCTTGCCACTGCCCCGCTCTTTAAGCACGGCATCAACGCCGCGGACTTTCAGGGAGCGCAATTTGCCCAGGCAATCGAGCCGTGGATCGGCCATTTCGGCGCCGCCTGTTTTGCTCTCGGCATTTTCGAAGCGGGCATCGTCGCGGCAATCGCCATCTCCACCTCATCGGCCTATGCCTTTGGCGAAGTCTTTCAGACCGGCCACAGCCTGAACCGCCCGCTGCGGGAGGCGTGGCCCTTCTATCTCACTCTTCTTGGCTCCGCGTGTGCTGCGGCGGCGCTCGTGCTGATTCCGACCTTTCCGCTGGAGTTCGTCGTGCTCACCGTCAACGTCATCGCGGTGCTCGCCATGCCGCCGGCAATTGCCTTCCTGCTTCTCCTCGTGAACGACAGAGACGTGATGGGCGAGTACGTGAACGGTGTCTGGGCCAACGTCGCCGGAATTGCGGTCACGGTTCTGTTGGTTATCGCAGGACTCGGCTTCGGCATTGCCACTGTGTTCCCGAAATGGTTTGGAGGCTGAGCGCGTGCGCGTGAGAATGATGAGAGGCTCCCGATGAGCGACACTTCAAAGCCTGCTGGTGCTGGGACAATTGCAGGTGCCGGCTCGTCTGAAGCCGCCTCGCCCGTCGCGTCCCGCCCGGACCTCAAGGATCCCCGCGTTGTTCTGTCGCTGCTCGAGGCCGATCAGGTGGTCGCAGCCAAAAGGCAAACGCATTTTGGCCGCAGCAAGCTTTCGTTTAGCGCGCGCGCTTTGCTCTGGGGTCTGCGTATCTACGTGGTGATCATGCTGGTGATCGTTTTGGTCTCGGTCCTGCGCGCGCTCCACCCCGCTCCATAGGTTGTTCTTCTTTCGCCGGCCAGCGTGCTTGTGCGAAAATTCTCTTGTGCCCGAGATGATTTCGCGCACCAGGATCGGCTGACTATGCCCCCAGAGACTTCGAACCGCCGCATATTCATCTACGTCGCCTTGGCTGTAATCATGATTGCGGCCACCGCCGCGATCGTCTATTCCATCACCGGCTGGAGCGTTCCCTCGTCCGCGAAGAAGCTTCAGAATCCAGTTCCGCCCACTGAGTCCGCTGTCTCCGCAGGAATGTTCAATTACTCGAAGCACTGCAAGAGTTGCCACGGCGATGACGGCAACGGCCAGGGCGACCGCGCCGGCGAGCTTTCCGTCAAACCTTCGGATTTCACGAACGCCGCCGAAATGAACCGGCTCACCGACGGCGAGCTATTCTGGAAAATCACGCACGGTAAGCGCCCGATGCCCGCCTTCGAGGATAAACTCTCGGATACCGAGCGCTGGCAGGTCGTCGACTACGTTCGCACGTTTGCAAAGCCCCAGCCCGCGAAATAACTTGAACCGGCGTCATAGATGGAAGGGCGGGGCTTCAGCCCGTGCAGCCGCGGCGTCCTTGCGGGATCGGTCAGAGGGCCGCGCTCCTCAGCTCAGCTTTGCCAGGGCGTCCGCCACTTCCTTCAGGTCCGGCACCACCGGAATGTCGTAGTTCTTGAACCACGCGATTTTTCCGCCCTTATCTACGATCGCAATCGCGCGCCCCGTGATCCCTTTCTCTGCCAGGTACACGCCGAATTTGTCTCCCACGGCGCCGCGCGGCTGAAAATCCGCCAGCAGCGGATAATGAATCCCCATCTTCTCCGCAAACGCCTTGTGCGACCACGCGCTGTCCACGCTGATTCCCAGCACCTGCGCGTTCAGTTGCTCGAACCGCTTCATATCGTTCACGAAGCACGCATGCTCGTTCGTGCACACCGGGCTCCAATCCAGCGGATAGAAAATAATCACGACGTTCTTGCCCTTGTAATCCGAGAGCTTCACTTCCTTCTGGCTCTGGTCCTTCAGTGTGAAGTCCGGCGCCGCCGCTCCTACCGAAATCGCCATTCGCTTCCTCCGTGTTCGCTCGCGCGAGATATTTTCAGGATTGCATTTACGCGATTCATGATATCCGAACGCTGCGCGCCCCACAAACCGCCTCGGGTCGGTTGTTCCCGTCCCAAAAAAATCCTCGGATTCTGCTAGGATTCCAGTTTCTGTCGGAGGCCGTCGCCAATTGTCCTCGATTTCCTGTGAGACTGCTTATCCCGGAATCGAGATTTCCCGCCGCAGCCAGAGCTGGTGGTCGTGGCTCAAAGCGCGGCCGCCCGCCTGCATTCATCTGGATCGACGCGACGCTTCGTGGATGGCCACGCTTCTGCCCGACACGCTCTATCTCCGCGGCAAGAGCTCGCATACTCGCACGCCGGACCGCCCCGAAATCTCCCTTTGCCGGGAATGCCTCGTTGACACGATCGAAGGCGAACTCGCCGCCTATTCGGGACGCGTTCTCGCCTTTGAACCTGAAGCGGAAGTATTCACCCAGTATTTTTTCGTTGGAGTCCCCGATTTTGAGGCCGCCGGCCTCAAGCCCGAGGTTGCCGAGGCGCTCACGCAACGGCTGCAGCCGCAGGAACGTGAGTGCGAAACGTGCGGTCGTCCATCCACTTGGTTTTGGTTCTCCCGCGATCACGTCGCGAGCCTCGACGAAGTTGATCAGCTCCGCAGCGCGCCCGGTCAGGCCTTCTGCTCGAAGCATGGCGCGGAGAAATTGTGCCGCGCCTTCGAGGCCATTCCCGCCGCCAGCCTCTACTATATGAATCTCCCGTACGGCGATTCCGGCGCCTACATCTGGATTTGACGGCGCCGACACTCCGATCCGGTGCGCTGCTGGGTGATCGCGAACACTCGGGAAGCCAAATGGCCTCACCGTCTGCTTGTCGCCTCTGTCCTCCAGCGGAAGAGAATCTGGTTTTCCAAGTACGCTTGGAATGCCGCGCTTAGTTCGGACGCGGATTCACGCCAACTGTACGTCAGGACAGGTGCCTACGTAGGCAAAGTACCATTGCTGAACCTCCCGATCAGCTTTTTGATGGAAGGGTGACACGCCAACGTTGCGTTAGGGAGGAAGCCCATGAGGAGAATACTTGCTGCCGCGCTCTGTCTGCTCTTTCCACTGACTGTTGTTGCTGGAGAGAGCGGGTACAAAGTGAAATACGACGGGGGGTCGATCTCCGACGTTAAGACAGGCGCAGACCTGAGACTTGAAATCGCCGGAAACGAAATCCATCTGGTTCGGGGTCATGGCGATCTTGTCCAGGTGATCCCCACATCCGCGATTACGGAGATTTCATACGGTCAAGACGTTCACCGACGCGTAGGTGCCGCAATCGGGCTAGCTGCCGTTTCGCTCGGCATTGGCGCACTGATGGCCCTGACGAAATCAAAGAAGCATTTTGTCGGTCTCACCTGGGCTCAGGGAGACACAAAGGGCGGGTTCGCAATCCAGTGCGATAAGAGCGATTACCGAGGCATCTTGACCGGTCTCGAAGGTGTTACTGGCAAAAAGGCAGTTGATTCGGATGCGATGACGGTCAAGAACTAGCGAAGCTTGCGGGAACCGAGGGTGTGGCAGTCCTTGCTAGGGCCCGCGCCGGCAGAAGCGCGCGACGCGACCTGTCTTCAAGGTTTTTGCGTCGGCCGCATCACCACTTCGCTGACGAAGCTCTGTGGCGCCTGCGTCACCAGCATCGCCACCGCATGCGCCACATCATCCGCCTGTAGCATCTTCTTCGGATCCTTTCCCGTGTGCGGCGAAAATTCCGTCGCCACCGACCCCGGGCAAACCGCGCTCACGCGGATCCCGTAGCCTCTCAAGTCCTCGGCGACGCACTGCGTGAATCCCAGCAGTCCCCATTTCGACGCGCAGTAGATTCCGCCTCCCGCAAACGCGTTTTTTCCCGCCAGCGATGCGATATTGACGATGTGGCCGCCGCGCCTCTCGATCATTCCTGGCGCGACCGCCTTCGTCATCAGGAACACGGACTTCAAATTGGTGTCTAACACCGTATCCCAGTTCGCCTCGGACGCTTCGTGCGAAGGGCCGAAGTAGCCGGTCCCCGCATTGTTCACGAGGATCTCAACGGGACCGAGCGCCTTTTGAGTCTCCTGCAAAAGCAACGCTATATCCGCTGCGAGCGTCACATCTGCATGGGCCGCAAAGGTACTGATCCCTTTGCCCTTCAGTTCATTTGCCGCGCCTTCCAGCCTCTTGCGGTCTCGCGCGCAGATTCCCACCGCCGCGCCCATTTCGCCCAGTCTTCGCGCAATGGCCAAGCCGATTCCGCGGCTTGCGCCCGTCACAAGCGCCGTTTTTCCTCTAAGAATCCCGTCATTCGCCATAAATTCCTACGCTCCAATCTCCGGACGTGCCGTCCGTTCGTCATGTTATCATCGGAAAAGCAGCGTCACGAGGATCCTGCGGCCTCGCCGCGAACACTGCGCCGCGCTGCATTTAGCCTTGCGCGCGTGGTGAGCTTTCCCTATAATCCCGTGGATTTTGCTGATCCCGTTGACCTGCAGGGTTGTTGTGGTCCTGAGTTTGGCCGCTTGCCCGAACTGAATCTGGTACAGGAGGCAGGGAAGTGACGATGCGAACGTGTTTCAACCGACTAGTCCTTGTTCTATCCGCTCTTGCTCTGATTGGCGCGCTACCACGGCCGGCGGCTGCGCAGGAAGGTCAGCAGAATCAGCAGAAAACGACGTACACCCTTCCCGAATACAACGCCTTCCAGGCGGCGAACTCGGAAAAGGATCCGCAGGCCCGCATCAAGCTTCTCGACGACTTCGTCGCCAAATATCCCAATTCCACCCTCATGCAGTACGTCGATCAGCTCTACTATCAGACGTACAACCAGCTCAAGAACTACCAGAAGACCATCGAATACGCCGACAAGCTCGTCGCCATGGGCGACAAAGTGGGCGTCGACGTCCGCCTCGGCGCTCTACAGACCCGCGTTCAGGCCTTCTCCGCGCTTTTTCCGTCCATTCAGAAGGCTCCTGACGTCCAGGATCAGTTGACCAAGGAGCGTGATGCCGCCCTCGAGGGCGCCAAGCTCCTCGATCAGTTCCCCAAGCCCGCTAACTCCACCATGACCGATGAGCAGTTCAAGGATCAGAAGAAGCCGGGCCTGGCCTTCTTTTACGCCTCGGCTGGATTTGCCGATCTGCAGTTGAAGGACAACGCCGGTGCAGCTCAGGCCTTCAAGTCCGCCCTCGCGAATAAGCCTGATGACGCGGTTTCGTCCTACCGCCTCGGCCTCGCGTACCTGGGAATGGCTCCGCCTCAGTATCTCGACGGCTTCTGGGCACTCGCCCGCGCGATCGACCTCAAGGTCCCGGATTCGGACAAGATTAAAGACTACTTGCAAAAGCAGATCCTCGCCTACGAACAGCCCGGCTGCGATGCGCAGGCTACCGACCAGTTGAACGAGTTGCTGCAGCTCGCGCAGAATTCTCCTGACAGGCCGGCCACCTGGACGCTTCCCAGCCAGGCAGACCTTTCCCAGGTCCGGCAGTCGAGCAACATCCTCAGCGTCATCAGCGACCTGAGCGGCGGCGGCGACAAGGCGAAGATGACATGGCTCGCCATCTGCGGCGCCGAGTTCCCGGAGGTGGTTGGGAAGATTATCGATGTGAAGCAAGGAGACGGTTTCGTCGACTTCATGGTGAACACCGCGGCTACCGCGGACGAGATGCAGGCCGCGACGACGCCGAATATGGACGTGAAGGTTTGGACGTCGACGCCGCCAGCGCCCGCAGCGGGTGCAGCGCCTGCAGGGAGCCCCGCAGCGACGCCGGTACCCGCGCAGCCGGATGTGGTTCGGCTGCAGAAGGACGACGGCATCCGCTTCTCCGGCACGCTGGTGAGCTACGACCCGTCGCCGTTCATGCTGCACTGGGACCAAGTGAAGGTGGACCCGAGCATCATCCCGGAGAAGGGCAGCACGGGTAAGCACAAGGTTCCGCCGAAGAAATCCGGACGGTAGTTGCGGGCGAGAAGCCGAAAATGGCTGGACCGAAAATCGCCCGGTCCCGTATAGATTAGAAATTCGCAAGCCGTTGATTCAAAAAGGCTTCCGCGAATTTCTAATCTTCAATCCGCAGATTAGAAGCCTCGAAAAGCGCTCGCTTGAGCCAATTAATGGCTGTTTCGCGAGCGATCCAGGTGGTAAGCGTCGACTTTCCGGCTCAACGTGTTGCGGTGGATACCAAGCAGTTTTGCGGCCCGGGACTGGTTTCCGTTGGACCGTTCGAGGGCGCGCTTTATAAACTTCTTCTCGAACTCACAGACGGCCTCTTCGAGCAGGATTCCGCGCTCGACCATCATCCCAATCAAGGATTCGAGTTGTTCTTTCACAGTAGCACGCTCCGCGAGGCTCGCTGGCGGCGCCAAGGGCGCCTTTCGTTTCAGTCGAGTGCGTGGCCGGTGACGCGCTGATAGGCTTCCCGGTACTTATCCCGAGTGGCTGCAACGACATCCGGGGGAAGATTGGGTCCCGGCGGCTGCTTATTCCAGCCGATGTGTTCGAGGTAGTCACGGACGTACTGCTTGTCGAAAGAAGGCTGCGCGCTGCCCGGCGCGTACTTTGCGGCGGGCCAAAAGCGCGATGAATCCGGAGTCAGGGCCTCGTCGATCCAGATCAGGTTTCCATCGAGCAATCCGAATTCGAATTTCGTGTCGGCGATGATGATGCCGCGCGCGGCGGCATGCTCGGCGGCCTTGGCGTAAATGGTGAGGCTGGTGTCGCGCAGCTTATCGGCAAGCGGGCGGCCGATGCGAGCGACGGTCTCGTCAAAGGAGATATTCTCGTCGTGGCCGGTCGTGGCCTTCGTCGACGGCGTGAAAATCGGCTCGGGCAGCTTATCGGACTCGCGGAGGCCTGCAGGCAGCGGGATGCCACAGATCTTGCCCGTCTTCTGATAGTCCTTCCACCCTGAACCGGAGATATAGCCCCGCACAACGCATTCGATGGGGACCGGCTCGGTGCGGCGGACGAGCATCGCGCGGCCTTCGACCGCCTTCGCGTAGGGCGCAAGTTCCCCGGTGAAATTCTTGGCTTCGAGCAGGTGGTTGGGAATGATGCCGGCAAGCTTCTCGAACCAGAAGAGAGAGAGCTGGGTCAAAACGCGACCCTTATCCGGGATCGGCGTGGGTAAGACCACGTCGAAAGCGGACAGTCGGTCGGTCGCGACGATCAGAAGGCGGTCGCCAAGCTCGTAAATGTCGCGGACCTTTCCGCGGCCGCGCAGTTTCAATCCGGGAAAATCCGTTTCCGCAATGACGCCATTCATTTGAGGAGAAGCCACGAGATGATGTCCTTTAGCTGCTGGGAGGCGGGTATTCTAGCTCAGCGAAAAAAGATGTCAATCGGGAAGAAAAGGCAGAACGATGTAGAACGCGAGAAATGTGGAAAAGTTTTTTCCAGTGCGAACGCAACTCGCGCCGAAAATCAGGCGGCGCTGGCCGCTTTTCTTTCCGTGGCAGCGGCTGCTTCTTCCCACTTGACGGAAACGAGTTTCGAAACGCCGGGCTCCTGCATCGTGACGCCGTAGAGAACCGAACCCATCTCCATCGTGCGGCGATTGTGCGTGACGACGATGAACTGAGTGCTCGAGCACATTTCGGCGAGCATCTTGTTGAAGCGTCCGACGTTGGCTTCGTCGAGGGGCGCATCGACTTCGTCGAGGATACAGAAGGGGCTCGGCTGATATTTGAAGACGGCAATCAGCAGAGCGAGCGCCGTAAGAGCCTTTTCGCCGCCGGAGAGCAGCAAAATATTCTGGAGGCGTTTGCCCGGCGGCTGCGCGACGATGTCAATACCGGAATCGCCGGAGCTATCCGGCTCACTGAGGCGCATTTCGCCGTGGCCGCCGCCGAAGAGCGACTGGAAGGCGATGGCGAAGTGGGCATTGATGAAGTTGAAGGCTTCCTCAAATTTCTGGCGCGAGACCTGATCGAGCTCGTTGATAGTGAGCTGCGTATTTTGGATGGACTGCACGAGGTCGTCGCGCTCGCGGCGCAGGAACTGCTCGCGCTGCTCGCACTCCTGGAATTCCTCGAGCGCCATCATGTTGACGGGGCCCATGGCTTCGACGCGGGCCTTCATCTCGTTATAATTCGTTTCGGCCGCGACCAGATCTTCGCCGACCAGAAGCTGCTGCGCCTGCGCCATCAGCTCTTCGGGTTGCGCGTTCAATTCGGTGACGCACGCCTGGCGCAGATAATCGCGGTCCGCGTCGTTCCGCGCCTTCTCGATCTGGCGCTGGCTGCGATAATTGCGAAGCTCTTCGAGGGACTGGCGCTTCGAGCGAAGCGATTCTTCGAGCTGGCCGGAGCGCCCGCGGGATTCTTCCCATTCCCTTTCGAACGCGACTTTCCGTTCGTCGAGGCGAACCTTTTCGCCGCGAAGGAATTCCACCTGCTGGGCCAACTGTTCGCAGGAGGCTTCGACTTCCGTCTTTTCCTGCAGCAACGCATTTTGCTGCTGCGTGAGTGAATCGACTCGCTCCTGCGCCTGAGCCATTTCGGCTTCGAGGCGGGTGGCAATGGCTTCGGCGCTGGCGAAGCGCTCGGAAATGGTTGCGAGCTCCTCGCGGCGCGCGACGACCTGCTCCTGAAGAGTCTGGAAATCCTGGCGCAGCCTGACGAGCTTTTTGCCGGCTTCCGTCGCCTCTGTTTCGGCAGCGGCGCGCGCTTCGACCGCTTGCTGATGCTGGCGGCGGGCCTCGTCGGCGCGCTCTCGCGAAGCAGCGGCAGCAGCGCGAAGGCGGGCGATCTCCTCGCGCTCGAGAGCCAAGGTCGATTCCACGCGGCTCAGGTCTGTGCGAGCCTGCTCGCGCATGTGCGTAGTGGTTACGAGGAATTTTTCGGCCTCGACATGTTCCGAAATTGCCACAGCAACGCTTTGCTCACCGGCCGTGATCTGAGCTTCGAGCCGCGCTAGATCCGCTTCCTGCTCCACGGCGATTTTTTCGAGGCGCTGCGCCTCGCCCTCGTGATGCCGCAATTCACGCTTGAGCGCGAGAGGGCCGGCCTCGCCCTTGCGGCCGCCGGAAACGGTGCGTCCGTGGTAGCAGCTTCCGTCGAGCGTGAGGAAGTAGCTGTGCGGATTATCGTGCGCCATGCGCTCGGCAACTTCCGCGGTCTCGACGATGTAGGCCGTGCGCAGCTTCTTCAGGAAATACTTGGTGGCAGGCCCGAGCGGGTCGCGGAATTCGACGATGCGATCCAGGCGCGTGATGAAATCGCCGGGCATCGAGGCGCTGTTTTCGGCCTTATCGACATCGAGATTGCGGATGGAGTCGACGAAAAAGGTGGCGTGACCGCCGAGCTCCTCGCGAAGGAGGGCAATTCCGGCGCGGGCGCTGTCGAAGGATTCGACGACGACATACTCGAGTTCATCCCGGAGGAATTGCTCCACCGCGCCTTCATATTCCTCCTGGACTTCGGCGTAGTCTGCGAGAAGTCCCACAGCGCGAAAGCCCTTTGCTTCGGAAGTATTGAAAAGCTTTTGCACGGCGTCCGCCGTATAAGCGCGATCGGCGAGAATCTTTTCGACGGACGCGTGGCGGGCGCGCTCGGCGGAAAGAGCCTGGCGAGTGCCCTCGAGCTGCTGCGAAGTTTCCTGGCGCGCGCGGCGGAGCTCGACGAGATTCGCCTGCGCGTCGCGAACGGAAGCGCCCAACTGCTGAGCGCGCACCTCGGCCGCTTCAAATGCGGAATTCGCGGCGCTGACGCGCTGCTCGAGCGTGGAAAATTCGCTCTCGGCTCCTCGCAACGCGGCGGAGCGCTCGGCTTCAGCGGAAGCATGATGCGCCGCTGCTTCATCGGCCTGCTGCGATTCGGCCTGGAGCCGCGCCGATTCCGCAACGAGGCGGCCGGAGAGCTGGCGCAATTCCTCAATGCGTGCTTCGAGCTGCTGCTGCTGTCCGGAGCTGGCCGAGGACTGCTCGGCGCATTCGCGGAGCACGCGCTCGATAGCCGCAGTCTGCTCGCGAAGAACATTCACGGAATCGCGCTGAGTGGCGATGCGCGTGGAAAGATCAGAAGCCATGCGAGCGGCCTGCTCGATTTCGACGGCAAGGCGCGCGCCGCGCGATTCAAACTGGGCGACCTGCTCGCGATTGAAGGTGATGCGATTTTCGGCGCGGTCGAGATCGAGCGCGGCCTGCCCCAGAAGATTGTGGGTCTGGCGCAGCTCCGCATCGAGCTGATACGTGCGCGCGTTGAGCCGCTCCTGCTCCGCTTCTAGATCGTGGACGGAGCGCGATTCCCGCTCCTCCACCTCTCCCATTTCGCGAAGGATGTTTTCGAGGCGGGCCGCTTCGATATCGAGATGCTCGGCCTTGCTGGCGAGCACGACGCGGAGCAATCCGCGCATCTGCTCGCGCAATTCGGCGTAGCGCCGCGCCTTCGAAGCCTGGCGCTTCAGCGAGGCAAGCTGCTTTTCGACCTCGACGAGAATGTCGTTGACGCGCGAGAGATTGATTTTCGAGGCTTCGAGTTTCGCCTCGGCGAGCCGCCGCTTCGTCTTGTACATCGTGATGCCGGCGGCCTCCTCGATGATGGCGCGCCGATCCATCGGCTTTGAGTTCAGAATCTGGCCGATGCGCCCCTGCTCGATGATGGCGTAGCTATCCGGGCCCAGGCCCATGCCCATGAAAATTTCCTGGATGTCGCGAAGGCGCGCGACGCGTCCATTGATGAGGTATTCGCTCTGGCCGGAACGGTACAGGCGGCGCGCGATGACCACTTCGCCCGGCTTCAGATTGATGGCCGGTTTGTCGGCGCCGCGCTTTTTCCACGGCTTTGCCGGAACAGCGCTTGCTTCCGTTTCCGCGGGTGTGGCGGACGCTTGCTCGGACTCACTCGGTGCTTCCGGCGCGGCTGTTTCTGCGGCCGCCGGCATTTCGGCGACGGGCTCCGGGCGGTCGAGAACCTTGGCGACGGCCTCGGCCAGCTCCGGATCGATCAGGGTGAGCGTGACTTCCGCGAGACCCATGGGCGGCCGCTTGGTGGTGCCATTGAAGATGCAGTCCGACATGCGCTCCGCCCGCAGCATCTTGTGGCTCTGCTCGCCAAGCACCCAGGAGATGGCATCGACGACATTCGATTTGCCGCAGCCATTGGGACCGACGATGCAGGTGATGCCGCTGCCGCTGAAAGTGATCGGCGTCTTTTCGCAGAAGGACTTAAAGCCCAGCAGTTCGACCTTACGGAGTTTTAGCACCCGTACCTCGCGTGTTCATTTTGTGTTCGCGCGCCCGAATCGAGGAAGAAGCGGCTTCTTGATTTTGACGAGGAAACCCGGGACAAAAACTGTGGAGGGTCGGATGTGCAATGGCCCTGCCGCCTGGCGCTGTCGGATCGGCGGTACGGGAAGAAAAGCTAACATGGGTGACGAAAAGTGTAAAGCGAGCATTCGCAAGTTGTTCAAAATGAGACGTCTGCAAGGTTGAAGAGCCTTTCACACTAGTAGCCGCCGGTTTCGCATGAACTTGCGCCCTTCGGGCTCGCCGTTTCAGCTAAGTCGTTGATAGTAAAAGAGATGCTGTTTAGTACTATTCTGGCAGCCCGATTGCGACCCATAGTACCGGGTTTCCCTTGAAGGGGGCTTTTATGAGGCTACTTGTTGTACTTGGGGCGTTGGTTCTGATGTTTTCGCTGCCGGCTCATGCGCAATCGGGGCAGATGGTCGGCGGTGCAGCCGTGGGGAGCAGCGCTCTCAACAACATGAACGCGTTGCCGTCGATGGTGTTTCCGAGTCCCCGGCCCTTGCCGACCACGCGGTTCCTGATGAGAGTAATGAACGGTACCAACGAGGATTTCGTGCCGTCGTCGTTCATGAACTTCGATGAGGCGGTGGCGAAGGGTGTGGCCGATCTTGCGGCCAAGCCGAAGTCGATCGTCGAAGTGGCGCAGGAGAACCGCGCCGAACAGCACGCGAAGGCGCAAGTGAACTTCGTGCAGGACGCGAACGGTCACCTGATCAAGGCGACCGACTAACGCTTCCGAAAGTTTTTGTGCCGCCCGTGGCGATTCGCGGGCGGCAACATCTCCCTGAGACAGCCCGAAATTTCCGCCTACTTATTTTGCGCGAGGTATCCGCGCGCCTCTTGAAGTTCGGGACGATCCGCGCCCGAGCCTGAAATTTGAATGAGCTGCGAGTAGTAGTCCTTCGCCGCGCTGGAATCGCCTGCGGCGGTGGCGGCTTGCGCGGCGCCCCAGAGTGAATCGAAACGGTTCGGCGATTCCTTCAGTGCGACACGGTAGGCCTCGAGCGCGTCCGCCGGGCTCTTCGCCTCGAGCAGCATATCGCCGAGCATTTCGCGCGCGGGTATCGAGGTGGAGTCGACGCCGGCCGCGTCGTCGCGATCGGCGGCGGTTCGCATCAACTTCAGCGCTGCGTCTTTTTTCCCTTCGGCGAAGTCAACCCACGCTTCTGCAGCCTGTTGCACGATGGAAGGGCCGGACTGGGCGGAATAGCCCATGTTCTTCATCTGGTGCTTGCCTGCGGAATTTGCTTCGCGCAATTTCTTCAGGTCCGCGCGGGCCTGCTTGACGTCGCCACTGCGGGCCGCGCCAATCGTGCGCGCAAAATAGACGTCTCCGAGCGAGCCGATGGCGAGATCTGGAATCGTGAGGTTCGCGGCTTCCTTCCAGCGGTGGAGCTCGATGACGTCCTGCGAAGAAAGCCATTCCTCGCGAGAGGCGATTTCGTGCGCGTCGGCTCCCGGCACCGTCTTCAGGTCGGCATACACCTGGCGAGCCTTGGCCTCCTGGCCGCTTTGAAGGTAGGAGTAGCTGAGAAAACTCATCGCGTGAAACTCGTAGCTCGGGTCAGCCTGATGCGCTTCGGTGGCCTTAGCGGCAGCCGCGGCGGCTGCGATGTTGGAGTCGATGGATTCCTGCCAAAGGCCGAGGCGCGTGAAGATGTGCGACGGCATGTGAATCGCGTGCGAGGAATCGGGAGCGATCTGCGCATAGCGGCGCGCGGCAGCAAGTCCCTCGGGAGCGAGCTGGGGAACGTCCGACGCGTGAATCAGATAATGCGCGAGGCCGGGATCATCGGGATGCTGCTCGAAGAGCGGCTGGAGAATCGCGATGGCTTTCTTGAGATTCGGGAGCTGATCCTGATAGTCGGCGAGGCTGACGAGAGAGAGGGCGTAGAAGGCGGCGCCGTCGACGTCGTCGGGGAAATTTGCGTGCAGCTTTTCCATTGCGGCGGAGTAGGCCGCAACGCGAGCGCCATGCGTGAGCTTGGCATCGTCATAAAAGGCGGCAGCAGCGGCGACGTAAGCTTGCTCGCGAGGAGTGATTTTCGAGCTTTGCTTTTGCGCGGATGCGACGAACGCGCGGCCTTTGGCGAGCGTGCCGGCATCGGGAAAGTCCCAAAGCTGATGATAGAGCGACATCGCCTGGCCCCAAGCGGCCATCGCGCAAGAGGGGTCTTGGCCGGCGGCGTCGGCGAAAGTGGAGGCAGCCTGCTGATACTGGAAGGAGTGCAGAAACAGGACGGCCTTCTCGATGATGGGCTGCGCGGCGGGGGAGCAGGAGGTGGGGAAATCGATTTTGCCGAGCTGATCGGCGGCTGCGCGCGCGTGTGGGCGTGCGTGAGCGGGCGGGACGCTGGCGAGAATCAGAAAAACTGCGGAAGCGATTACGGAAGTTCGTCGCATGTTGGAAACTCCTCGCGCGGGCGCGCGGCTGTGTCGAGATGGCGGCGCGTCATGGCGCCTTCGGCGGAATGGTAGCAAATTCGGGCGCGACTGTGCGAGTTGCGGCGCGCGGATGCGACGTTTGGCGCCAGCGCCGGTCTTGCCGCGGCGCTCGCTTAAATTGCTATTTGATGTTGTCGCCGTACCACGCGACGATGCGATTCATGATGTCGAGCTGATGCTTTTCTTCCTGCGGGCCGTGGGGCTCGCGCGGATATTCGACGAGCTCGGCCTTCACGCCGTAGTGCTTGAGTCCGCGATAGAGCTGCTGGCTCTGGCCGAGCGGATCGGTGGTGTCGTTTTCGCCCTGCAGGATCAGCGTGGGTGTGCGGGCGTTTTTCATGTACATGAAGGGCGAGCTGTGGAGGAAGCCTTCGGGCTTCTCGTAAGGCTGGCCGTAGAACCACTCGTCGTAGGAGGGGTGGCTCTCGGTGCCGAATTCGGCGATGAGGTCGGCCATGCCTGCGCCGGAGACGGCGGCCTTGAAGCGGTTGGTTTGCGTGATGGCCCACTCGGACATGTAGCCGCCGTAGGACCAGCCGCCGATGCCGAGACGGTCGGGATCCGCGACGCCGCGAGCGACGAGCGAATCGACGCCGGCCATGACGTCCTTGAAGTCGGCGCCGCCCCAATCGGCGCGGTTCATCTCGATGAATTTTTCGCCGTAGCCGATGGAGCCGCGAATGTTGGCGTAGAAAACGGCGTAGCCGTGGCCGACGAGAATCTGGCCCCAGTTCTCGACGGAATCTGACCATTTGCCGGTGGGGCCGCCATGAACGAGCGTGATGAGAGGCAGCTTCGAGTGGCCGTCGTAATTCGCGGGGAGCAGCAGCGCGCCTTCGATTTCGGTGCCGTCGAAACTTTTGTAGCGGAAGAATTCGGGCTTGATGAGCTGGACGGAGGCCCAGTCCTTGTTGAAGTCGGAGACGCGGGCGGCGGCGGGCGATGCGGCCGTGCTGGCGAGCCACAGTTCGGCCGGTTCGGTGGCGGCGCCGGCGGCGAAGGCGATGGTCGTGTTGTCGGCGGGCGAGACGTCGAAGCTGTGCGGATTCACAGTCAATGCGGGAAGGGAATCCACTTTGCCGTCGAGATGGAGGCGGCAGAGCTTCGAGCGGAAGCCGTCTTCGACGGTGGCGATGATTGTGCCGTCAGGCTGCCAGACGTAGCTCGAGATCTGGCGGTCGAGATTCGTGGCGGTGATATTCCGCGGCGTGCCACCTTCAGCGGCGAGAATGTAGAGGTCGTGCGGCTCGGGGCCGTCAACGCGAGTGCCGGCGTAAGAGATCCACTTTCCATCTTTCGAGACGCGCAAATCGCCGAAGGGGCCGCGTGGCGCGAAGAGCATCGTCATCTTGCCGTCGGATGCGGCAACGGAAAAAATTCGATTGGTGTCTTCGTCGGATTCCGGATGATCGGTGGCGGATACGATCAGGCGATCGCCGGAGGGTAGCCATTCGGCTTCGCTGACCTCCCACGGCCGCGAAACGATCTGGCGCGTCTTGTGGGATTCGACGTCGAGGAGCCACAGGCCGGCGGGCTTGTCGTCCTTATCGACGACGTGCGCGTCGTCCTTGTCCTTTTCTTTTTTCTCCTCATCGTCCGTCTTCGCTTCAGGAGCGAGGAAAGCAATCTGCTTGCCGTCAGGCGACCACGCGAAGGCGTGGATGCTGCGCTTGCCCTCGGTGATCGCGTAGGCTTCGCCGCCATCCATCGAGAGAAGATAAATTTGCGTCTGTTCGCCGCGGCTCGAAAGGAACGCGAGCGTGCGGCCGTCCGGCGACCATCGCGGCGAAAACTCGGACTTCTCGGAGAACGTGAACTGCCGGACGCTGCGACCCGGCACATCCAGGACCCAGATGTGGCGTTTGCGCGCCGTGCCCTTGAGGGGCTCTGAGACGACGAATGCGACGTGCTTTCCGTCCGGCGAGAAGCGCAGGTCCGATTCCTGGCGCATCGTAATGGCCATTTCCGGCGTCAACGGCTTCTTCGCAGCTTCGTCGGCGCGAGCGAACGCCGACGATGCCGCCATGCTCAGGAACAGACACACACCCAGCAGAATTCGCGCTTTCATCGCGTTCCTCCGTAATGCGAGATCCAGGTTCGTCGGCGCGAGAGTATAGTCCCGCCGCCGCGCGTTAGCCAGACCGCGCCGCGCTAGAAGCTGTAGCGCAATGAAAACTGCATCACGCGCGGGCTCACCAGCGCAGCCGTGTAGTTTCCAAAAACGACCGCTTCTGACGGAGGCGTGGGAGTCGCTAAATCCGTCGAATATCGATTAATCGACTGCACGTCGAAGCGGACCGCATTCGTCACGTTGAAAACTTCCCAACGAAACTCGAGCTTCTGGCCTTCGAACGTGTCCCACGACTTCGAGAGTCCGGCGTCGATTCCGAAATATCCGTCGCCGCGGAACTGGTTTCGCTGTCCCGCTTCGCCGGCATAGGGGAGGCGCATGTTGGCCTGAGCCGCGGCCGGATCGGCAAACACGTTGGGATTGCCGCCGATAATGGTCTTCTTCTGCTCAACGGGGCCGGTTTGCACCATATAGGATTGGTAGGACCAGTTCGTGGACCAGCCCGAGCCGTCAAGCACCTGGAATGGCAGGCCGCTTGTCCACCGGCCGAGTCCTGAGAACTGCCAGCCGCTGATGGCGGCGTCCGTCAAGCGTCCTGCACCGTTGCCGAACGCCTTTCCGCGTCCGAACGGGAGTTGGTAGACCCAGTCCGCTGTAATCACGTGCCGAGTATCGAAGTCCGACGAGGCGCGATTCTGGCGCGGATCGTACGAGCTCTGAATGATGCTGAAGGCTCCAGAGTTCGCCTGCACGCCGTAAATGTCGAACCGTTCCGCCGTCGAGCCGAGATCGATGGAGTGGCCGAACGAATAGCTGACGTCCGCCTGCAGGCCGTGGGTTGAAGGATGCCGCAGCGTGATCTGCGCGGAGTTGTAGCTGCTGGTTCCGATGGAGGAGGTCGCGAACAGGGAAGAGTACTGGCTGTTCCAAATCATCCCCGTTTGAGCCGCTCCGCATCCTTCCGGCGTGTACATGCAGAAGACATCGAGATCGGCGAGCGCGGACATTTCGTCGCCGCGATGGTGGCGCCATTCCTGGTCGTAAATGCTCGCGGTGACCGAAGGATAGGAGCCCTGGATTCCCGGAAAGAGATTCTCAAAGAACGGTATCGGCGTAATCGTGTTCGACCCGAGAGGCGCGCCGCCCAGAGCGTCCACATCCTGCGAAAGCATCTTCGCCGCGGTGAAATAGCTCATGTGCGATGCGGGATCGACGAAGTTCGTCGGTTCGGAGTAGTCGAGCTGCTCGAGCGTGTGACGCCCGAAACGCCCCACGTAAGCGATCTCGAGCGCGAAGCCGCCCGGCAGCTCGCGTTGAACGGAAAAATCGATGCCCTGGGAATACGGCGTCTTCATCCGGTCGTCGGCCGTTTCCGCAATCGCAAACCCAGTTGGATCGGTCATGAACGGATAGGTCGCACCGGACGGAGGCACGGGCGAACTCGTTGCGCTGATCGGAGGAACGTCGGTGAACGAAGTGAACCGCGGCGAATCGTCCACTGTCGGCTGGTTGACCGGAGGCTGCGTCAGCGTCAGCAGGCCCGGCGATCCGGCGACATTGTACGCGTACGCAATCGCCTGGCCGAAGTGATCGTAGTAAAGCCCGTAGCCTGCACGGATCGCTGTTTTGCCCGCTCCGCCAAAAAGCTTGCCGAGAATTCCGTCGGAGAAACCGGGCGAATAGGCGACCGCGAGCCGCGGCGCAATATTGAGCTTCGCCATGTTCCAGTAGGGCTTCCCGTTGTGAGCGGCTCCGGCCGGAGCATACGAATAGACTGGCTCATAGATGTTCCCTTGCAACGCATCCGCTTCCCGCTTGGCGTACCAGTCGTACGCACTGAACGTCGGTTCCACCTGCTGGCCGTTGACTTCCCACGGAGGCTGCAAGAACGACTGCCGCATCCCGAACGTCACCGTCAAGTTCGGCCGAAGCCGCCACGAGTCTTGAATGTAGTATTCGAGTTCGTTGTCGCGGAAATCCCGCGTCAGGGAATCGCCCGTCGGGATCAGGTCGGCCGTCTGCCCATCCTTCGCAACAGCATAGTTGTAGTAGTAGAACTCCTCGGGTAACAAACCAGTGAGAGAAGAGACAGCGTTGTTGTAGCTCGGCTCAAAGGCGGTGGAAACCGTCGGGTAGCCGAACTTATCCGGATCGAGGCTCACGTCCCTTCCCGCGATGCCGTCTCCCGAAAGCCAAGCCCAATTGTTGTTCGCGGCGTTGAAGGAAGTGGAGTTCGTGATCGACTTCACGTCGATTCGCCTATAGTTGATGCCGAACTGGATCGTGTGATTGCCTTTGTTCCAACTCACGTCGTCCACGAAATTGTGAACGGGAACGAAGGTGAACGTCGCGGAGCCGGTTGGCACCGGCGGATCCCCGCTCAGATAGGAGAAATTTCCCGTTGCTCCGGCGACGCTCGAGTACCCTTGCCGGACGAACTGGTAGCGAGCGCTGTTCACCCAATTCGTGCCGATCGTCCACGTATCGCCCGCCGCGATACCCTTGCTGTTGTCCGTAGTGGTGGCGCCGGCAATTCCACCCGGGAACTCGGGAGCACCCGAGGAGCCGTCGTTCTGAAGATTCCCTCGCACGAACAGGTGATTGCGGTCGGTGACGTTGTAGTCGAGCTTTGCGATGTAGGTGTTCAGGCGCACCGGCTTGGACGCCGAGAACGCGAAGGATTCGAAGTTCAAGCCATCCCCTTGGATCGTTCCGTTGGGCTCAACGTAGCCGCTGTAAAGCGCCAGGGCGTTCGGGTCGTTGCCGGGACCCCACGGGCATGTGCCGGTTCCCCCGCAGTTCTGGTCCATACCTGCAATCTGAGCTGAATTAAGCGTTTGCGTGTTGCCGCTCGAATCGATGTACTGGACGTTGCCTGCTTTGAGAGAATCGGTGGGAACGGTTCGAAACTGTTCCGAGCTTTCATTCGTGCGCTGCCCCTCGTAATTTAGGAAGAAGAAAAACTTGTCCTTCTTGATGGGACCGCCGAGCGTGCCGCCGAATGTGTTGCGAATCAGCTGGCCGGGCGTGTTCGGCTCGCCGGATTCCGATTCCGCCTGCTTGTTGAACCAGTCGTTCGCCAGCCCGAAATTGGTGCGATTGTATTCGTACGCCGAGCCGTGAAACTTGTTCGTGCCGCTCTTGGTAATCAAGCTGATCTGCGCGCCGGAAGAGCGCCCGCTATCGGCGTTGGAGTTGCTCGTCGTGACGCGAAACTCCTCCACCGAATCAAGCGTCGACCGCAGCACCCCGAAAAACGCCCGGCCGCTCAACTGGTCGTTGTCGTCGAGGCCGTCGAGAGTCACGTTGCTTTGATCGGACCTCGCGCCGTTCACCGTTCCGCTCCGGCTGTCAGTGATCGAATCCACGTTGCGGCCGAGATACAGGACTCCCGGCTGCAGGCTGAGAAGATCGGGAACGTTGCGGCCTTCCATCGGAAGCGCTTGAATCTCCTTGTTGTCGACCGCATTGCCGATGGTCGCGTCCGTAGTATTCAGCGTGGCGACCGTCGCGCTGACGTCGATGCGTTCCGACACCGACTGAATCGAGAGCGTGAAATCCACGGTGGCCGGCAGGTTGACCAGCAGTTCCGCCACCTTGGTTTGCGTGGCGAATCCCGACGCCGTGATCGTAATGGCGTACGTGCCCGGCGCCACCTGCGGAAACGAATATTCACCTTCGCTCGCCGTCACCCGCGCGTCTTTGAATCCTCTGGCGCGATCCTCGATCGTCACCTGCGCGCCCGCCACAGCGGCGGCGCTTTGGTCCGTCACGCGGCCGTGCAGCGACGTCATCGAATTCTGTGCGAAGCACGTGGAGCTGAAAGCGGCAAGAAGAATAGCCACAGCGATAGTTCTGCCTCGACTCATGTCGTCCTCCGGAAAACAGGGAATGACTGAGAAAATTTTCCCGCGCGGAAATTTTCGTATGTGTGCGGAGAGGAGCATGCAGTATTTCGAGGCTGTTTTGCAATTTGGATTTTCGATGGAATCGATTGAAGAAAACTGACGTGTCCCCATCCGGATTTTCAGATTTCATTTTTCCGATTTGACGGATGCGGCGCGCGTGACTCCGAGCGTCGTCGCCCACGCATCAACCGGCCCACCTGTGGCGCGCTTGCAACATCCAACCTTATCGTTTGACTTGAGAATGGGCGCGGCCTAGCATGGCCCGGACTCGGAGGGGGCGCGTTTGGAACGGGAAAATCTCCCGGGAATTCGCAGAATCCTGTTCACTGTCGCTGTCCTGGCAGCCATTCTTGCTATTTCTGTGGTGGCGATTCGCCCGCCTGCGCCCCGCCCCGCCACGATCCCCGCAAATCAGTTTTCAGCCGCGCGAGCGCGCGACGTCCTCTATCAGCTCGTCGGCGACGACCTTCCGCATCCCATCGGCTCCGCCCAGGACGACGTCGTCCGCGGGCGCATCCTGGACCAGCTGACCCATCTCGGCTACGACCCGCAGGTGCAAACGGCATTTGACTGCGACGAATTCGGCACGTGCGGCACGGTAAGAAATGTCCTGGCTCGCCTCGAGGGAACCGAGCCGGGTCCTTCCGTCCTTCTCGCCGCGCACTACGATTCGGTTCCCGCGGGCCCCGGCGCTTCCGACGACGGCGTTGGGGTCGCGGCCGTACTCGAAATCGCGCGCGCGATGAAATCCATGCCGGCCCCGCGCCATTCCGTGATTTTCCTGATCGATGAAGGCGAGGAGGCCGGCCTGCTCGGCGCTCGCGCTTTTGTCGATTCGCATCCATGGGCCCAGGACGTGCGCGCCGCGGTAAATCTGGACGCGCGCGGCTCATCCGGTCCAAGCCTTATGTTCGAGACGGGCAGCGCCAACGAATGGGCGGTCCGGCTCTTCGCCCAGCACGCCTCACATCCGGCAACCAGCTCCATCTTCTACGACGTTTACAAGTCGCTTCCCAACGACACCGACTTCACCGTGTTCAAGTCGGCCGGATTCCAGGGGCTCAACTTCGCCTTCGTCGGCAACGAGGTTCATTACCACACGCCTCTCGACAGCTTCGAGAACGCGAGCGCCGCCAGCCTCCAGCACCAGGGCGACAACGCGCTGCCGTCGATCGTCGCGCTTGCCAATTCTGATTTGCAAAATCTGCCGGATCGCGAGGCCGTCTATTTCGACCTTTTCCAGCACTGGGTGGTTCGCTGGCCCGCGCGATGGACGCTCCCGGTTTCATTTTTCGTGTTCGTCATTCTGGGATTTCAGGTGGTCTGGCTCATTCGAGCCGGCCACCTGACGGTGAAGCAGTTTCTTTGGGGTGGGATCGCCTGGGCCGTGGCGATCCTGGCGGCCGCGGTTTTGGGACTGATTCTGCTTCGCATCCTGCGCGTGGTGGGCGCGGCGCCTGTCAACTGGATCGCCCATCCGCTGGCGATCCGAGTCGCGATGTGGTCGCTGGCGCTCGCGGTTGTGATCTCCCACGGGATATTTTTCGGGCGTCGCGCCGCCTTTTGGGGATTCTGGGCCGGCACCTGGGCGTGGATGTCGCTGCTTTCGATTCTGTTCGCGTGGTTGCTTCCGGGCGCGGACTATATTGTCCTGATTCCGTGCGCTGTCGCGGCGCTTGCCGCGCTGCCGTTCACGCTGCGCCGCGCGGACGAAGACGCCGGACAGGCAAGCGCCGCATCCTTGATCCCCGTCATCCTGCCGCTTGTCGTGCAGGGAATCGTGGGATTCAGCCTCGCTCTAATGCTTTACGACACGCTTGGAATCGGTTTCCTGCCGGCCGTTGCGGCGGTGGTCGCCATGTTTCTTGCGCCGCTGCTTCCGCTTTGCGCGGACTTGCAGCACGCCAGCGGCATCCCCGCGCTTTCGGTTCCCGGCGTGCCGCTGCTGCTGATGATTGCCGCCGTCTTCGGCGCTGCCGTCATTCCTCCGTTTTCGGCGAAGGCGCCGCAGCGCGTGAATCTCGAATTCTGGCAGGACGCGGATTCGGGCAAGGCCCAGTGGATCGTCCACCCGAATTCCGGGCGCCTGCCGGAGCCGATCCGCCTGGCCACGACCTTTCATCGCGTGGACCGCGGCCCGTTCCCGTGGAATACAAGTTCCGCATTTCTTGCCGACGCGCCTCATCTCGATTTCGCGCCGCCGTCGCTGACGATTCTCGAATCGTCCACTGTGGGCAACGTCCACAATTACCGCACGCTCCTTTATTCGTCGCGCGGCGCCACGCAGGCGACGATTTTCTTTCCGCCAGATTCGGGAATCGAGAACGCGCGCGCGGAGGATATTCCGCTGCAGCCTGAGACGAAGCGCGTCCGCAATTATTTCAACGACTGGTTCGCGTATAGTTGCGAAACGATGACGCCCAAGGGCGTCGAGATCAGTTTCTCGCTTCCCGTCGGCAGGCCGGTCGAAGTCTACGTGGTGGACGAGACTTTCGGGCTTCCCAACGAAGGAAGCTTCCTGCTGAAATCGCGGCCGCTCACCGCCACTCCGTCACAGGATGGCGACATCACGCTCGTGAGCCGCCGCGTGCAATTCCTTCCGTAGTTGCGCTTTTGTCTCCGTGCATTTGTCTACGCTGCTGCGCGCGTTTGCTGACGGAGAAAATTGTCGGCTACAATGGCGTGCTTTGCTTTTGCGCGTATGAGCTCGACCCATGAACGCGATCCAGTTGCATAACACGCTGACGAACCGGCTTGAGCCGCTCGAGCCGCTGCATCCGGGCGAGGTCCGCATCTACACGTGCGGCCCGACGGTCTACGACTTCGCGCACATCGGAAATTTCCGCACGTTCGTGTTTCAGGATGTGCTGCGCCGGTTTCTGCGCCAGCGCGGCTATCGCGTTCTGCAGGTGATGAATCTCACGGATGTCGACGACCGCATCATCCAGAACGCGGCGGCGGCGCATGTCAGCATTCGCGAGTACACGGAGAAATACATTCAGGCGTTTCTCGACGATATGGATGCGCTGCATCTCGAGCGGCCCGAGGAAATTGTCCGCGCCACCGACCACATCGACGACATGGTGGACCTCATCGAGCGCTTGAAGGAGAAGGGCTTCACTTACCAGAGCGATGGCTCGATTTATTACAGCATCGCGAAATTTCCGCAGTACGGGCGGCTATCGAAAATCGACCTCGGCGGAATTCAGGCTGGCGCGCGCGTGGAACTCGACCGCTACGAAAAGGCGGACGCGCGCGACTTCGCGCTCTGGAAGGCGCCGAAGCCCGGCGAGCATTTCTGGGAGACCCGCATCGGCCGCGGTCGTCCAGGCTGGCACATCGAGTGCTCCGCTATGTCGATGAAGTATCTCGGCGACACGCTCGACATTCACACGGGCGGAATCGATCTCGCGTTCCCGCATCACGAAAATGAAATCGCCCAAAGCGAGGCGGCCACCGGGCATCGCTTCGTGCGGCTCTGGCTGCACGCGGAGCACCTGATCATCAACGGCGAAAAGATGTCGAAGTCGCTCGGAAACTTTTTTACGCTGCGCGATCTTTTCGCGAAGGGCGCCAAGCCTTCGACGATTCGGTTTCTCCTGCTCTCTGTTCCGTATCGGCGGCAGTTGAATTTCACGGAGGATGGCCTGACGCAGGCGGCCAACTCCATCGAGCGCATGCGCAATTTCGTCGCGCGCTTGAGGTCCGCCCAATTTCCGGCGGGAACAGACGCCGCGATGGAAGCGCGCGCCGCTGAGGCCGAGCGCCAATTCGATGCCGGCCTGGCCGACGACCTGAACACGGCGGTCGCGCTGGCGGCCGTCTTCGACTTGATTCGCGATGCGAACAGCGCGATGGATCGCGGCGCCTTCCGGCAGGAGAATGCGGTCCGCCTCATCGCCACGATGGAGAAGTTCGACCAGGTTCTGAGCGTGCTGGCGGACGATGATGACGAAAAGCTCGCGAAGCTCGGCTTCGGCCCTGCTCAGCCGCGCCTCAGCGCCGCTGAAGTCGATGCGCTGATCGAGGAGCGCAACTCCGCGCGCAAGCGCCGCGACTTCAAGCGCTCCGATGAGATCCGGCAACAGCTTGCGGACTCTGGTATCATAGTCGAAGACACGAAGGACGGCGGCGTCCGCTGGAAATACAAATGAGTTCCTCTCCAAAATTCGTCTGCTCTGCACACGGACAGCCCTCTCACGAACGGCCCAACCTGTTTGGCGTCGATTAAGCCCCTCTTCCTCTAGAACCGCTCTTTCTCGCGCGCCCCGAAGGGAATCGGTCCGCGCGCAGAGGCCCAATTCAATTCGGGAGGAAGATATGCAAGCGATTGAGACCAAGCTGCCGCACCTCGTCACGCCGCTGCCGGGACCGAAGGCGCAGCAAATCGTCAAGCTCGATAGCGAAGTTCTTTCGCCGTCGTACACGCGCGATTATCCGCTCGTGGCCAAATTCGGCCGCGGCGCCACGATCGAAGACGTTGACGGCAACACGTTCCTCGATTTCGCCGCCGGCATCGCCGTCGTCGCCACGGGACACTGCCATCCGGAAGTTGTCGCCGCGATTCAGAAGCAAGCCGCCGAGCTGATTCACATGTCGGGCACGGATTTCTATTATCCGAATCTCGTCGAGCTCGCCGAAAAGCTCGCCTCGCTCATGCCGGGTCCCGAGCCCAAGCGCGTTTACTTCGGCAATTCCGGCGCCGAAGCCATCGAGGCCGCCATCAAGCTCGCGAAGTATCACACGCGCCGCGACATGCTCGTCGCATTTCACGGCGCGTTTCACGGACGCACGATGGGCGCGCTTTCGCTCACGGCCAGCCGCTCGATTCAGCGCAAGGGATTCGGCACGCTGCTCGCTGGCGTGTTTCACATGCCGTATCCGGATACGTATCGCGGCACATACGGCGTCCGCCCCGAACGCGCCTCCGAAGATTGCCTCAGCTATCTCGAGAACGAGCTTTTCCGACGCCGTGTCGATCCCGAGGAAGTCGCGGCCATCTTCATCGAGCCGATTCAAGGCGAAGGCGGCTACCTGCCGGCTCCTCCGGAGTTCTTGCAGGGCCTTCAGCGCATTTGCCGCAAGTACGGAATTCTTCTCGTCGTGGACGAAGTGCAATCCGGCATGGGCCGCACCGGAAAGTGGTGGGCCTGCGAATACTCCGGCATCGAGCCCGATATTCTCTGCACCGCGAAGGGCATCGCCTCGGGCATGCCTCTAAGCGCCATGATTGCGCGCCGCAGCGTGATGAACTGGACGCCCGGCGCGCACGCCTCCACCTTCGGCGGCAATCCCGTTTGCATCGCTGCATCGCTTGCCACGATTCGCCTGCTCGAAACGAAATACATGGCAAACGCGGCTCGCATGGGCGACTACATCATGCGCAAGACCGCCGATTGGCGCGCGAAGCACAAGATCGTCGGCGATATCCGCGGCCGCGGCCTCATGATCGGCATCGAATTCGTCCGCGACCAGAAAACCAAGGAGAAGGCCACCGACCTCCGCAACAAGATCGTCGAGCGCGCCTTCTACAAAGGTCTCCTCGTGCTGGGCTCCGGCGACACCACGCTGCGCCTCTGCCCGCCGCTCCTCATCGAGGAAGAGCAGGTCGACTTCGCGCTCCGCACTCTCGACGAAGTCATCTCCGAAGTCGAGCGCTCTGTTTAGCGGCGTGCGCGTGCCGCTGTCATCCCGAACCCGGTCCCGCGCTGTCTGCGGGAACGGCGGTGAGGGATCTGCTTTTGGATGGGGCGCTTATGAATCCATGAGTCCACCGCAGCGTGGGTTGTCAAACCCTCTGCGTCCTCAGGGCGTTTCTCTGTGAGCTCCGTGGTTTGCTTCGCCGTTTCGTGGCAGCCGCATATTTTGGATGACACAAAACGGGCTTGCGGATAATCTCACGTCAGCGCGCGCTCGATTCATGATCCCGCTCGAAGCGGGAAGCGCGTCGCCTTTTCATCTCATGCGGAGGAGCGGTTGGCGCGAATTCTGGACGTTGGCTGCGGGCCCTCCAAGTTTCCCGGCTCGATCGGGCTCGACATGAATCCGAACACCGCCGCCGACGTCCTTTGCCATCTCGACAAGGGCGGCCTTCCATTTCGCGACAACTCCTTCGACCAGGTTCGCGCCGAGCACTTCATCGAGCACGTTGCAGATGTGATCGCCACGATGGAAGAGTTTCACCGAGTCACCCGGCCCGGTGGCACCGTCTTCATCCTCACGCCGCATTACACCGACTGCAATTCGTTCACGGATCCAACTCACCGCCGCCACCTGAATAGCTATTCCTTTCATTATTTCTACCCAGGGGGCAGGCACGGCACAGCGGACATTTGGTACAGCAAAGTTCGATTCCGCGAGGCGAAGTTGGACGTGAAGCTGCTTCGCCTGTGGCGCCTTCTGGGCTTCGAGCTTCTCGTCAACCACAGCCGCATGTTTCGCCAGTTCTGGGAACAGTATTTGAGCTTCGTCATTCGTGGCAAATTGATGCAGTTTACGTTGGAGGTCATCAAGTGAATCCGGCTTCAGGCAGCCACGACGATGCCGAACATGACTGGCTGACTGCGATTCGCCGGGATTGGGACGCTCGCGCCCGCGAGAATCCGCGCGCTTACATCAACTGGCCCGACGTTCCAAACGAGGAAGGAGCATTCTTCGAATCGGGCCGCGTCGATTACGGCCGCTACGTCACGCCGTTCCTTCAGAGGATGAATTTCGATCCGGCTGGCAAGACCGCGCTCGAAATCGGGTGCGGCATCGGGCGCATCGCGCGCTGGATGTCGCAGGATTTTGCGCGCTACATTGGCGTCGACGTTTCTCCCGAAATGGTTCGCAAAGCCTCCAGCTACCAAATACCGAACGCCACGTTTCAGCCGGTTTCCGGCGGCAGTCTCGAAGGCATCCCGTCTGCCAGCGTCGATTTTGTGTTCTCCTTTGCCGTCTTCCAGCACGTGCCTGACAAAGCCGCCATCCTGAATTACTTCGCGGAGACGGCCCGCGTGCTTCGCCCCGGCGGAATCTTTCGTCTGCACATGAAAGGCCTCTGGGCGCTCACGCTGGGCCGTTTGGCGATCGAAGCAGGCTTGTCGCGGCCGCTCGCCCTGGAACTACGACTTCCATTCGTGCGTGTTCGCCGCCTTGACACCTGGCAGGGAGTCGCTCTTCCTCCTTACGAGGCCGTGCGTGAATGCACAGCCCGCGGCCTCACCGTGGAGGACATCGAAGGCCAATGGACAGTCATGATGTGGCTCGGCGGCCACAAATAGAGCCTGTTCTGTTCAGGATTTCGCGCTAGCCCTTCGCCCGGCTCCGCTTCCCGTTCGACGATCCGCTGGCCATGCCAGCCACCAAATAAATGTAGTGCGAGTTCCGCTCTTTGGGAGTAAAACCTGCCGGCATACGATCCATGATTGCCCGATTGATGTTCGCCCTCGTTGATTTCGCGGCGCGCAAAGGACTGGTCGAGTCCGCCTCCGGTGAATCGCCGAAGCAGCAGGCGCGGCGCACCGGAATTCGCGGCGAGACGTACGCCTACTGGTATCTTCGCCGCCACGGCTACGTTCTCGTCGCTCGCAATTACCGCACTCCGGGATTGAAGGGCGAAATCGACATGGTCGGCTACGACGGCCCGGTCCTCGCCTTTGTCGAAGTGAAAACCCGCGCCGCCGCAAATTCCGCTGGCCCCACCGATCCCTCGAAGCCGCAGGCGCGTCCCGAAGACGCGGTGAACTCAGAAAAGCGCCGCAACCTCACGCGCATGGCCCGCCAATTCCTTCGCGCGCGCCGGATCGAATCCTCGGCCTGCCGCTTCGACGTGATGGCCATCGAGAATCGCGCAGGCTCCCGCCCCGAAGTACGCCTGCACAAGGGAGCCTTCACCGCCGGCCCGGCCGCGCCGCGCTTCTGAGCACAATTTCCCCGAATCTCCGCGAGTCCCGCCTTGTCCGCCGTAGTAGAATGATCAGATTCGATTTCGATGTTGGCTCGCGCACTTCGCGCGGCCCGGGAGGATAGGTTGCCGGAACTTCGCAAGGACCCCATCACCGGTCGCTGGGTGATTATTTCGACGGATCGGGCCAAGCGCCCGATGGATTTCGCTCGGGAGAGTGTTCAGATCAAGGGCTCGCCGAATTGCCCCTTCTGTCCCGGCAACGAAGGGAAGACGCCGCCCGAAATCCTCGCCTACGGCCGCAACGGCTCAGGCAAGGACACGCCCGGCTGGTCGCTCCGCGTCGTCCCCAACAAGTTCCCGGCCCTCGGCATCGAGGGCGGCCTCGACCGCGAAGGCGAAGGCCTCTTCGACCGCATGAACGGAATCGGCGCGCACGAAGTCATCATCGAAACTCCCGATCACAGTCTCACGCTCGCCACCCTCACCGACAAGGCCATCGAGGAAGTCCTCTGGGCTTATCGCGACCGCATGCTCGACCTGAAGAACGACCGCCGTTTCCGCTACATCCTGCTTTTCAAGAATCATGGCGAGCCCGCCGGCGCTTCGCTCGAACACACGCATTCGCAGCTCATCGCGCTGCCCATCGTTCCCAAGCGCGTCCGCGAGGAAGTCGACAATTCGAAGCATTATTACGACGAAAAGGAGCGCTGCATCTTCTGCGACATGATTCGCCAGGAACTCGAAACGCGCACGCGCGTAATCCTCGAAAACGATTACTTCATCGCGCTCGCGCCCTACGCGCCGCGCTTCCCCTTCGAGAGTTGGATTCTCCCGCGGCAGCACAGCTCCGCCTTCGAAAACATGCCCACCCCCTACTACGGTAATCTCGCCAAGATGCTGCGCGATTTTCTCGGCCGCCTCGACACCACCCTCGGCTACCCGTCCTACAACCACGTCATCCACACGTCGCCCATCGGCGAGGAAATCAACGACCACTATCACTGGCACATTGAGATGATGCCGAAGCTCACCAAGGTCGCCGGCTTCGAATGGGGCACCGGCTTCTACATCAATCCCACGCCGCCTGAAGAGGCAGCGCGCTTCCTCCGCGACGCCAAGCAGTCGTAACCACAGAGTGGAAGAACCGCGGGGGCTTGTGGCTCGCGCCTTCGCCCGGACACAAAGTCCGCAAGAATTAGAGGCGCTTAGGCGTGCCTCGCGCAGCGACGAGCCACTCCAGTGCTGGGAACGGAACGCTGGAAGACACGTTGAGTCCGAAGGACGACACAATCTGTAGCCCGGGACGGCAGTCCCGGGTAACTAAAACAAGCAAATCTTGTTCTGAGTCCCGTCAGGGACGGCACAAGACGCCAGCAATTGCGACAACACATGATTCTGTGAAAAGGTGGTTGCGACGCAAACTCTTCGGCCCTGAAATACGCCTAGAACGGCGACTTCAGCGGCTTCAGCAGCCCGAAGTCGATCAGCCCGTTCGCCACAAACTGCACCGCCAGCGCCACCAGCAGCAATCCCATCAACCGCATCAGAATCCGAATTCCCGTCTCGCCCAGGAACCGCCGCACGCGGTCCGCGCCCGCCAGAATCAGATAGGACGCCAGCGACGTCAGCGCAATCGTCGCGTACACGATCCCGTGCTGCCACCACGAGTGCGATTCGCCCACCAGCACCATCACCGTTGAAATCGCGCCCGGCCCCGCCAGCATCGGCATGCCCAGCGGGATGATGCTCGCGTCCGCCTTTTCCGCGCCCTCTTGTTGCTCCTCCGGCGTCGCCTTCGTGCCCGACTGCTTCGCATTCAGCATGTCGAGTCCGATCTGCAGCAGAATCAGGCCGCCCGCGATCTTGAACGCCGGCAGCGTGATGCCGAACATCTTGAAAATCAGGCTGCCCGCCACCGCAAACGTTGCCAGCACGATCGCGCATGTCCACGCCGACCGCCTCGCCATCTGTCGACGCTCCGCCGTCGGCGACGTCGCCGTAATCGCGAGGAACATCGGGATCACGGCAAATGGGTCCACCAGAAAGAAGACGGACGTCACCGCCAGCAGCGCGAATTCGAAAATTTCGGTCAGCATCCCGTGCATGGCGATTCGATGCGGCCGCCCGCATCGCGGACGCTATTCTGTGAACAGACCGCTCGAATTGCAAGCGCACTCGGCTCCCTCTGCCGGTGCCAACGCCGCTGCCTCCGCCTCCGAGCCGTCCGCCTCTCCTCCAGCATCCAATTGATTGACACCCTTCCGCGCTCACCGGATAATGAGCGGCTGGCGGAACGCCCCAGCCGCCATTTTTTGCCGCCGCGAAGCGGTTTCGACGCAACCTCGTTGCATTCATAAGAAAGAGAAACAGAGGCAATCATTGTCGTGACCTGGCTCTACACCCTGGCGCTGTGGCTGGTCCCTGCGGCGAACGCCAATCCCCTCACCGACTATTGGCGCCGCAACATGGATCCCATCAAGAATCCCTTCAAGGGAATCTACCAGCTCAATTCCTTCGACCTCTCGGTCATGCTCCCGTACTTCATCGTCATGATCATCCTGGCGATGTACGGCATCCATCGCTACACGCTGGTCTACAATTTCTTCAAGAACCGCCGCAACGTTCCCGGCCCGCCGCCTGCCGTCGACTCCTGGCCGCGCGTCACCGTCCAGCTCCCGATTTACAACGAGCGCTACGTCACCGAGCGCCTCATCGACGCCGTCGCGCAATTCGATTATCCGCGCGAGCTTCTCGATATTCAGATCCTCGATGATTCCACCGACGAGACGCAGCAGGTCGCCCGCGACTGCGTCGAGCGCCACCGCGCTCTCGGCCTGCCCATCGTCTATCTCCATCGCTCGAATCGCGAAGGATTCAAGGCCGGCGCCCTTCAGGAAGGATTGAAGTCCGCCGCCGGCGATCTCGTCGCCATCTTCGACGCCGACTTCATCCCGCCCTCCGACTTCCTCCGCCGCACGGCGCCGTACTTCCAGGATCCCAAGCTCGCGATGGTCCAGACGCGCTGGAGCTACATCAACCGCAATTATTCGCCGCTCACCGAAGTCGAAGCGATTCTCCTCGACGGCCACTTCGCCATCGAGCACTCTTCCCGCTTCCGCACCGGCCTCTTCTTCAATTTCAACGGCACCGCCGGCATCTGGCGCCGCGCCGCCATCGACGACGCGGGCGGCTGGCAGCACGATACGCTCACCGAAGACACCGATCTCTCCTATCGCGCGCAGCTGCGCGGCTGGCACTTCCTCTATCTGCCGGAAATTGATTGCCCTTCGGAATTGCCCGTCGAAATGAACGCCTTCAAATCGCAGCAGGCGCGCTGGGCCAAGGGCCTGATGCAGACCGCCAAGAAAATCCTCCCGCGCGTCATGCGCTCAGACGTGCCTGCCCACGTGAAGGCCGAGGCCTTCTTCCATCTCACCGCCAACATCAGCTATCCGCTGATGGTTCTGCTCTCCATCATTCTTCTGCCCGCGATGATCGTCCGCTTTTATCAGGGCTGGTTTCAGGTGCTTGCCATCGACCTGCCGCTCTTCGTCGCTTCCACCTGCTCGATTTCGTCCTTCTATCTCGCCGCGGAGCGCACCTTCTATCCCAAAACGTGGAAGCGCACGTTCCTCTATCTGCCGTTCGTGATGGCCGTTGGGATCGGCATCTCCGTGCGCAACGCCTTCGCCGTGATGGAGGCCATCTTCGGCGTGAAGTCCGAATTCGTCCGCACGCCGAAATACCGCGTCGAGGCCGGCTCGAAGCAGCCCAGTACCTGGGCCAAGAAGAGCTATCGCAAGCGCGCCGGCTGGATGCCGTTCGCGGAAGTCGCGCTCGGCATTTATTTCGCCGCCGCCGTTGTTTACGCGATCCAGAACGAGAACTACGCCACCGTCCCGTTCCTCGTCCTCTTTGTTTGGGGCTACCTCTATACCGGCCTCATGTCTATCGGCCAGACCTACTTCGAACGCCTCCGCTTCGGCGCCGCCTCTCCCGCCCCCGGCCCCTCCGAGCCTCGCGCCGCCACCACCGGCGCCCCCGGCTTCTGACGTCCCTCTCTTGCCGACGGCCTGCTTGACACGAAACACAATTCACAATCATTTCGTCCGCCGCGTTAGGTTTGGTAGTACGATGCGTGTGCGTGCCAATATTTTCACGCTCGGCGCTCCTCTCAACATCATTCTCGAATTCGGCGGCTACCGCCAGGAAATGCACGCTGTCACACACCTTTCCTAACCATAGCCACCCGCGGAACCCTGCTTAGCCGGACCTTCTTGACGAAGTTCCGGAAGATTTGAAACCTCGGCGATTGGTTCGTTGCTTCGCGCGGCTCGAGGCGCCGCCCTCCGGCACAGAAAGGGAGCATCTTGAAAATCTTGCTGTACAACCCCGATAACGGTGTGACCCGCAACTTCATGCCGCATCTTTGGATGTTCCTCCTTCAAGCACTTACTCCTCCCGGCCACGAAGTCGTCCTGATCGATGGCAACGCGAAACCCGTAGACGAAGTCAGCATCGCGCGCTTCGTCCGCGAGCAAAACATCGGCCTCGTTGGCATCGGTGCGATGACGCGGATGATCGCCAAGGCCTACCGCATGGCTGACGCCATTCGCGCCACCGGTGTGCCGGTGGTCATGGGCGGACCTCACGTCACGGAGATGGCCGACGAGGCCCTCGGTCGCGACGGCGGGCCGCGCCATGCCGACGCCGTCGCTCTCGGCGAAGCTGATCGAACATGGCCTGTAATCGTCGCGGATGCTGCGAACGGCAAGCTGAAAGACGTTTACGCTCCGCTCGACGCCTTTGGCCAGGACAGCAAGCCCAGCCTCGAGCAATATCCCGCGATTCCGTGGGACGCGCTCGACCTCGATCAATTCAATCTTGTTCCCCGGATTGCCGCCCCCATGCTGCGGAAGCTCGGCGCCGGCTGGGGGACGTTCCGCATGATTCCCGTCGAGTCCGGCCGCGGCTGTCCCTACGGCTGCGAGTTTTGCACCGTCACTGGTTTTTTCGGCGACTCGATCCGGTTTCGCACGAACGAAAGCGTTGTGAACGAACTCCTGTTGCTCAAAGCGCGCGCGAAGAAGGAGCTCGGGCAGATGGCCGTCTTCTTCATCGACGACAATTTCGCCATCAATGTGAAGCGCACCAAATCGCTTCTCCGCGACATTATCGCCGCTGGCGCGCAGGTGAACTGGGTAGCGCAAATCAGCGCGAATTTGCTCCGCGACGAGGAATTGGTCGACCTTATCGCCGCCGCTGGCGGCAAGTGGATTTTCATTGGCATGGAATCCATCGATCCCGCCAACCTGAAGGACGTGAACAAGGGGTTCAATAAGCCGGGTGAGTACGCCGCCGTGCTCGACCGCCTCGCCCAGCGCAACGTCTACGCCATTACATCCTTCATCTTCGGCATGGACAACGACACTCCCGGAGTGGCGGAGCGGACGCTCCGCGAGATCCGCACTTGGCCGCCGGGGCTGCCCATCTTCGGCTTGCTCACCCCTCTGCCCTCGACGCCGCTCTACAAAAGGCTTGAAGCCGCTGGCCGCCTCACGCGGCCCAAACACTGGGAAGAATTCATCCCCTTCGCGATGGCGCACACGCCGCTGAAGATTTCCATCGAGCAAGCCCATGCGGAAGTGAAGTACGGGTGGGAGCGCTCTTACAGTCCCGAAGCCATCGCGCACGCCGTGGACTCGCTGAGTTACAAGCCGCTCGGCTACCGCATCAACATCTTCATCTCTCGTCTCTGTTTCCGCGGAATCTATTTTCCGATGATGGGCCGCTTCGCCTGGTTCAAGATGATCTTTCAAAATCGCCGCACGATTTTCAAGCTTGCGAAGGAGGGATTCAATCTCTGGCGCGGCGTCCCGTCGCCCAGCCCCGAATCCCGGCAACCGGAGCGTGGCGCCGTGGCGAGATGAGCCGCCCCGGGGGAGCGCGACCACCTTTCGGTCGCATGTAACTCAGGTCTTCAGACCTGAGGCCTTTGCCTTCTCATACAGGATGCAGGTTGGCGAGATGAGCCGCCCCGGGAGAGCGCGACCGCTTTTCGGTCGCATGTAGCTCAGGTCTTCAGACCTGAGGCCTTTGCCTTCTCACACAGGATGCAGGTTGGCGAGATGAGCCGCCCCGGGGGAGCACGACCGCTTTCCGGCATCATGTACCTCAGGTCTTCAGACCTGAGGCCTTCGCCTTCTCGCACAGGATGCAGGTTGGCGAGATGAGCCGCCGCGGGAGAGCGCGACCGCTTTTCGGTCGCATGTAGCTCAGGTCTTCACACCTGAGGCCTTCGGCTTCTCGCACAGGATGCAGGTTGGCGAGATGAGCCGCCCCGGGAGAGCGCGACCGCTTTTCGGTCGCATGTAGCTCAGGTCTTCAGACCTGAGGCCTTCGGCTTCTCGAACAGGATGCAGGTTTTGCCTTCAGGGTGGACGCCCCGGACCTCAGTCCTGGGAGCACCGCGTCGCGCTTCGAGCGCGCCATGAAAGAAATCGCCGCGGCGTTTGAGTTTTGCCTTTGAGCTCCGTAGGCGCGACAGTATGTGGCCCAGCGCGTCAGCGCTGGTTAAAGAGGTCCCGCGCGCAGCCCGCTGTTTGCGCCCTCGGTGCTTTCTGCCGGGACCGTCGCGTTGCGTTCTCTGCGTCCCGGTTCCTTGTGCCGGGAAGGACGCACGTCCGCAGCGACACCGCTTCCTTTGCTCCCCTTAATCACAGTCAAGCGACGTGCATTTGAGTGATTGTCTCGCTGCCTACCGAACCTAGTACTTGTATGCGTGACTGCGACGCAGCAGCGGCGCCTCAAAATATCGCCAGGATATCTTGGCAAGCGCACAAGTGGCTACGCCCGCGACCAAAGTGACACCAAAGGACGCGGGCGAGGAAATGTCCTCACGCGAGCCCAGCAGTAGAGCGTGACAAAAGGCGTTGGTGGCCAGGTGAATCACGTACACGCAGTAAGAGATCCTGCCGAGCGCCCTTAGGATCGGGATGCGGCAAATTGCCGCCCAGTATCCTTCCCGCTGCCAAATCGCCAGCAGCAACGCGCCCGCAAAGAAAAAATCCACGCAAGAGAGGCCGCAGATCGAAGCGAAAAACGTATACGGCGACGGATGCCAGGCGGCGATATAGACCACACAAATGAGTAAGCCGAAAAGGATGGTGAGAAATAGCTTTCGGTGATCCTGCAGGCGGGCTCTCGACGCCTCATCTCTCCAGATCACCGCCAGCAACACTCCCAGCGCGAGTGCGTCTGCCCGGCAGGCAGTCAAAACGTACGCAGCCGTGTGCACGGGATACCAGTGGAACACAGCCGCGCGCAAGAGTGGAGCGCCAACGATCGTGAGGGACAGGAGCTTCACAAGGTTTCGTCTCGAAAGGAACCGGACCAACAGCGGCGCCACCAGATAGAATCGTTCTTCCACGGCAAGCGACCACAGCGCCCCAAACCACTGCGAGGAGAAACCCGGAAGCTGCTTGCTCACCGTGTTCTGAACGAAAAAAACGTAAATCGGGACAAGGGTCCAGCGGATCGGCCCAAGGGTGAGCGGCGCGGGCAAATGCGAGAACGATGTGACGGCCAATACGAAGAAGATGCCAATCCAGGCGTAATAAAGCGGAAGAATGCGGTGAAAGCGTCGCAGGTAAAATGTTTGGAAATATCGCGGCGATTCTTTCGCATCCAGTAGGATGCCTCCAATCAAGAATCCAGACAGGACGAAGATTAGGTCGACACCTGACCACCCCATCGCAAATAAACCCTGAAAATGCGCCAGGAATCGGTTCGACGCTCGTGGCGGAACAGCCGAAAAGTAGTGGTAGAAGACGACGAGAGTGACGGCTAGGCCTCGAATCCCGTCCAACTCAATGATACGTTGTGCCGCCGGGGCTCCAGTCGACGGGTCGCCCATCCTTGGCGGTTCAATTTCGCGTGCCTCCTGTTTGATTGTTGCTTGCCGCATCAACTCCACGCTCCCTGGACTCACCGCCGCAGCGGTCTGGGTCGGCCCGTCGCGTTTGAATTTGGGTTCGAATTTCGGGTTTCGCAGCTTCCTTTCGGCTTGTCTCTGAATTTTCGGGCGCCTCGTCCTTTGCGGGGTCCGCAGGAGGGCCGCTGTTGCAGTCGCCCTTTCCTGATGTTGCGTCCTAATTCTCGAGTCAAAATGCTTTGACGCTTGATCCCGTTGAGCTGCTCCTGGCTTCGCGCACGAGATCATACGACGTTCCATTCGCCTCCGAGCCGGTTTTCCGGCCTGAGACTTTTCCCGGACCAGGATGAACCGGGCGAGCGGGCTACCCTTCGTTGCCTTTGCTCCGATCTCGCAAAGCCGGGTGCCCCACGGTCGGCCTTAGGCAACAGTCGAAGCCGCAAGCCTTTCCTCGACCACTCGCCTAGCTCAACGAATCTCCCCGCGGGGGTGCCCCATGCTCCGGTCTGCGGAACAGGGGCTGTGGGTTTCCTCCTCGATCCGGAGGTGAATCGCCGTCGCGCATTCCTCCAGGTACCGAGGGCGGAAATCGATCGTCCGCCGTGGGAGCCCCCGGATTCATGCGGGGGAGGGCGGCTTTGAAGCCGCCCGAAAAAGCCGCCGCAAATGAACGCGGCTTTAGCCGCGGCGCCTTTTGAGTTTTGCCTTTGAGCGCCGTAGGCGCGACAGTATGTGGCCCAGCGCGTCAGCGCTGGGTAAAAAGATCCCGCGCGCAGCGCGTACCCTGCTGCCGCAGGTTGTCGCGTAGGACGCACGTCCGCAGCGACACCGCTTCCTCCGCTCCCCTTAATCGACTACCATGCCAAACATGATCTCCAACTCAGCGCCGCCACGTCTACCGCAACCATGAAACATCGGTTTCTCGTGCATTCGCTGTCGCATACAATCCTGGCCGTGAACATCACCAGCTTCGGACTGCCGACGATGATTTATCCGAAAGCCGGCGAGGAACAAAGCGTGCCCGCCCTTCGATTTCAGAGTTGGAACGATGCAGAAAAATATTTCCTCGATCTAGGTGCCGATCCCCGAGAGCTTGAAACAGTGGCCGCAACCCTCAGCAGAACCGGTGTCGCCGTCTTGACAAGCGCGTGACAGCGACCGTCTCGGTGCTTTGACTAGGGAAGGCCGGGCCTGACAGGAGGCGGGGACTTCAGTCCCCGCGTAACAGTCGCGCGCCGTTCGCCTACCTTGCGTCCTCGGTGAAACCGGGACGCCCCTTGCGTCACGCGTCCCCCTTCCTCCGCCTCCTCCCCCCTGTGGAAAACTTTTTTCCTATTGACTTCTGTTTATAAGTATACTAACATACGCTGTTTTTACTTGTGGCGTAACGCCTGACGCCTAGGGGAGGCCGTCCGTGGCGAGCGGTTGGAGAATAGCGAAAGTCCAGCGAACTTTAATCTACGGTAACGGGATTAATTTTCCTCGTAAGTTGTTGAAAACAAAGGACCGAGCCCTTGCTTAATCTACGGTTGCAGGCGGGCGCGGCTCCAATTCAGCCTCCAGACTCTAGCTTCCGGCCTCTGCCTTTTCTAATCGCGGATCCGACAAGGCATCCGCGTCCCGAGCGAACAACGTGAGCCGAGGGACCTCTCCCTCATTTCTAATCTATACACTGAAGATTAGAAATCGCCGCAAGCCTCGCCGAATCAGCCACTTACATTTTTCTAATCTATACAAATCCCGGCTCTTTTCTTCCGAGCTTGATCTCGTCGTTCGCTCGGCTCTCCAGCTCCTCTTCGATCCTCATCTGCGTTCATCTGTGCCTGCACGCCGTGGCGGGTTCATCTGTGGTTCCATAGGTTTCTCTTCTCCCGCCAGACGATTGACTCTCCCGCTCTTATTGCCTCCTTCTTCCGCTGCTGCTACACTATCGCGGCAAGAGCTTGACTGCTGCTCCTGCCGTTTTACACGCGCTCGAAAGCGCCATTCTGTCCTGTAAGGGTTGATCCATGTCTGGACATTCGAAGTGGGCCACAATCAAGCATAAGAAGGCAGCCACGGACGCCAAGCGTGGCAAGGCTTTCACAAAAATCATTCGCGAGCTGACCATCGCCGCTCGCACGGGCGGCGGCGACCCGATGACCAATCCTCGTCTCCGCACCGCCATCTCCGCCGCCAAGAACGAAAACATGCCCAACGACAACATCGAGCGCGCCATCCAGCGCGGCACCGGCCAGCTCGAAGGCGAGGTCCTCGAGGAAGTGACGTACGAGGGGTACGGCCCGGGAGGCGTTGGGATGCTGGTCCAGGTGGTAACCAGCAACCGCAACCGCGCCGCCGGCGAAATCCGGCACCTCTTCTCGAAGAACGGTGGCAACATGGCCGAAACGGGCGCCGTGGGATGGATGTTCCACCGCAAGGGCGACATCACGGTCCCGAAAGATGCGGCGGACGAAGAAAAGATGATGGGCATCGTCCTCGACGCAGGGGCGGAAGATCTGCGCGACGACGGCTCGGCGTGGGAAGTGGTGACGCCGCCGGAAGCGATGGAAAAGGTTCGAGACGCGCTGGGCGCGGCAGGGATCACGCCCGCGTCGGCGGAAGTAGGCTGGATCCCGCAAAATTACGTCAAGCTGGCGGGCCAGCAGGCGCAGCAGATGCTGCGAATGATGGAAGCGATGGAAGAGCACGACGACGTGCAGCACGTCTACGCGAACTTCGATATCGACGAGAAGGAAATCCAGGCAGCCGTTGCCGATTAGGATCCGCGCCGCCGGCGCAGCGCCGCACGCGGCTCGCAGGGCAGGTCACGCAACTTCATCGCAAAAAGTGTTTCGCTGGTTTCACGGTCGAACGTAAACTGATGGCCGTGACGCCTCTAGTTTCCTCGCCGCGCGAAGCCTCCAAAATTGCAATTTCGAAATCTAAGAGGTTGCGAGTGCTTGGAGTCGACCCCGCGGTCGCCGGCGCGACGGGCTACGGCGTGATCGAGTGCGACGGCTCGCATCAGACGCTGCTGCGCTTCGGCGCCCTGAAGTTGCCTGCGCGCGCGACGTTTGCCGCGCGGCTGCGCGAAGTGCATCGCGTGATCGCGGCGCTGGTCGAAGAATTCGCGCCGGACGCGGTGGCCGTCGAATCGGTGTTCACCGCGCTCAACGTGCGGACCGCGTTGAAGCTGGCGGAGATTCGTGGCGTGGTGCTGCTGGCGGCGGCGCAAGCGTCGATTCCGGCCCACAGCTACTCGCCGCGCGAAGTGAAGGCCAGCGTAGTGGGCTACGGCGGCGCATCCAAGACTCAGATACAGCAAATGGTCACATCTCTCTTGAATCTGACGGCCTTTCCCGAGCCGGCCGATGCGGCGGACGCGCTGGCGGTGGCGCTGTGCCATGCGCAACTTTCGCAGGCGCGCGAGCGGCTGGCCGCAGCGACGGGAATCGCGCGCGCGACGATCGTGCATCCCGGCCGCGTGCGCGCAGCTCGCGCTCCGAACTGAACATGAGCTTCCGAAAGAATCCATTGGTGCTTGTCGCGCTGTCGTGCTCCGTGCTCTTCGGCGCGCTGTGCGCGGGCGTGCCGGCGTGGGCCGGGTCGGGAGCGAACAGCGACGCCACGATCACCTATCGCAAGATCTTCAAGACGAGCTACCCGGAATTCGTCGAAATCAAGGTGAAGGAGTCGGGAACTGGAACGTACGACATCCGGCAGCTCGCGGACGATCCGAATCCGCAGCCGCTGGATTTGAGCGCGCCGCTGGCGCAGAGGATTTTTCAGCTCACGTCGACGCTCCACGATTTTCAGGGCGTCGATTTGGATGTGCATCGGCGAATTGCGAACCTGGGGCAGAAGACCTTTCGATACGAGAAGGACGGGGAAGCACACGAGGTGACGTTCAACTACACGCTCAATTCGTCAGCAGAGCAACTGCTGGATATCTTCGAAGGAATCGCGCGCGAGGAAGGCGACCTTTCGGATCTGCAGCGCACGATGAAGTACGACCGGCTGGGCGTGAACGACGTGCTGAGGCGCGTCGAGGACGACTTCAACAACAAGCTGCTGCCCGATCCGGAGGCGCTGGTTTCAACGCTCGACCAGATCGCCGCCGACTCCAAGATCATCGACATTGCCCGCGACCGCGCCCGCACGCTGGCGGGGCGAATCCGCAGCGGGCACTGAAGCCAGCCGAAAATAAAACAAAGGGGACGCGCCGAAGTACCAGACGCAGACGGTCACTTTTGCGCGACAGTCACTCCAGCCTGTGGAACTTTCCTGGTTCCTCTATGGAATTCTGTGACGGGGAAATGTCCATCCCGAAAAGGTGTTTCCTGCATCTGAGCTAGGCAGACTTTTTATGGGTACGAGGCGGGTGCCAATCCAATGAAGATCACCAAAGCAATTCTATATTTCGCAGTGATTTCGCTGGCGGGCGTTCTGGCGTCGGCGCAGACGAGCTCGGTGCCGTCGCGAATCAAGCAAGCCATCGACAATTCGCAGCGCACCACGCTGCGCGGCAATACGTATCCGATGGCACGGCCTGAGTTCGATCGCGGCGCGGCCGCGGCAACGATGCCCATGGAGCATCTGCTGCTGGTGTTGAAGCGCAGCCCGGCGCAGGAAGCGGCGCTCGAAGACCTGATGGCGCAGCAATTGGATGAGACTTCCGCGAACTACCACAAGTGGCTGACGCCCGAGGAATTCGGCGCGCGATTCGGCCCGAGCGACCAGGATATTCAGGCGGTGGCGCGCTGGCTCTTCTCCCAAGGGCTGGGGGTTTCGCAGATCGCGCCGGGGCGAACGACGATCGAGTTTTCGGGGACGGCGGCGAATGTGCAGCGGGCGTTCAACACCGAGATCCACATGTACGACGTACGCGGCAAGCAGCACTGGGCGAACTCGAGCGATCCACAGATTCCGACAGCGCTGACACCGGTGGTGGCGGGAGTGGAGGCGCTCCATGACTTCAAGCCGCAGCCGATGAGCCATCGGGTCTCGACTCTTTCTCGGCCTAACGCGAGTGCAGGAGTGCAGCGGGTGAAGCCGCTGTTCACATATCCTTCGGGCTGTTCTTCCTCGGCATGCAATTTTGCGCTGGGTCCAGCGGACATCGCGACGATTTACAACATCACGGCCCTGTGGAATGCGGGATTCACAGGCTCCGGGCAGAAGATTGCGGTGCTGGGACAGAGCGCGGTGAACCTGGCGGATATGGCGTCATTCCGGCAGATGTTCGGCGTGACGCCGGCCTCGAATCCACCGACGGTGATCAGCGTGCCAGGGCATGCGCCGCCGGCACTGGGGCAGGACACGGGAGACGAGGGCGAATCGGATCTGGATCTGCAGTGGGCGGGCTCGATCGCGCCGCAGGCCACCGTGATTTTTGTGACTTCGTCGGGCGTAGACTTCTCGGCGAGCTACGCGGTGAACAACAATACGGCGCCGGTGATTGGGCTGAGCTATGGCCTGTGCGAAGCGGAGCTGCTAAGCACGGGCAATCAGTTCTGGAACTCCACGTGGCAGCAGGCGGCCGCGGAAGGCATCACGGTTTCAGTTTCTTCCGGCGACACCGACGCAGCGGGATGCGAGCCGAGCAACACGGGCTCGAGCGAGCAGCCGGCAACGACCGGCCTGGCAGTGAGCGGGCTCTCGTCGACGCCGTACAACGTGGCGGTGGGCGGAACGGACTTTAACGATCCGACGAATCCGACGACATACTTCAACACATCGAACACCGGGAGCACGCAAGTCTCCGCGAAGAGTTATATCCCCGAAACGACGTACAACGACTCATGCTCGAACGCGGTGTGGGCCCTCTTCGGATGGAGCAACATTCCGCTGGCGAACTGCAACAGCGCGGTCACGAGCTTCCAGCCGTTCATCTCGCCGATCGGCGGGGGCGGAGGACCGAGCGGAGTGTATCCGAAGCCGAGCTGGCAGGCAGGACCGGGCGTGCCGGATGACGCGACACGCGACGTGCCGGACCTGTCGCTCTTCGCCGGGGACGGTTTCATGGGGAGTTTCTACATTGCCTGTCAGTCCGACCAGACCAGCAATGTATGCAATCTGAACAGCCCATACACCAACTTCTTGGGCTTTGGCGGGACGTCGGCGTCGACCCAAGTGTTCGCGGGGATCATGGCGCTGGTGAATCAGAAGAACAGCCCGTCGGCGGGCCAGGGTCTGGTGAACGCGAAGCTGTATGAACTTGCCGCACAGCAATCAGGAACGAACTGCAATTCGAGCAGCCCCGCGAGCACTTGTACCTTCAATGATGTCACCGTGGGCACGATCTCCGCGCCATGCTTGGCGGGAACGTCGAACTGTTCGGTGACAGCGTCCGGCGAGCCGAATGGCATTCTGAGCGGATGCGACGCGGGAGCGGGCTACGACATGGCGACGGGCCTCGGGTCGATCAACGTGGACAACCTGGCGAACAACTGGTCGACTGCGGTGCCGGGCACGACGGCTGACTTCCAACTTTCGATGCAGAATTGCAACGCGACCGTGAATGTGGCGAGCCCGGGAAGCAGCGGATCGATCAATGCCACGGTCACGGAAGTGAACGGATTCTCGGGAAGCCTCTCGCCGACATGCGCAGGCCTGCCGACTCTTGCCTCGTGCACGTTCTCGCAGAGCACGACGGACGCAACACACATTTCGCTGACCGTGACGGTCTCGACCGCGTCGACGGGCGATGTGGCCCCCATCAGCCGCCCGAAGTGGCCGGCCGGATTTCCGCTGAATCTCGCGATCGCGCTTACGCTGATCATTTTTGTCGTCGCGGTGATGCGCTTGCGGGGCGGACGCCGCTGGGCGGCAGGATTTGCTCTGGCCGCGCTGACGGTTGTGTTGGTGAGCTGCGGAGGCGGCGGCAGCAGCTTCAACGGCGGCGGCGGAGGCGGCGGCAGCGGCGGAACGCCGACAGGATTTGTGAGCGGAGCCACGTTGACGGTGACGAGCGGTTCGACGACGCACACGATGCCGTTCAACGTCAACGTCGAGTAGCGCTCACGCGATCGTAAAGCCGGCGTAGCCGACGACTTCGTCGCGGTCGCCGGTGATGTCGCCTGACGTGGCGTAGCGAATGAGCTTTGCTTCTTTCGCGCCGAGATCCACCGCGGCAGCGAGCGCGGAGACCGTAGCGGCGTAGCCGCACATCGAGATGGCCTCGCCACGAACTGTGTCGAAGAGGCCGCGGGGATCGAGCGCGAGAATCCTTTCGATGGCTTTGCCGTCCTTCTCGCGCGTCACTTCATCACTCTCATAGTGGTTCATATCGGTGCTGGCGATCACGAGCACTGGCTCAGCCTGCTTCGAAACGACGCGCGCGATGGCGTATCCCAATTCTTCGAGGGCCGGATAGCGATCGAAGGCGAGCACGATAGGCACGAAGCGAAAATCCGGCGCCAACCTCTGCAAAAAGGGAATTTGCACTTCGAGCGAATGCTCGCGCTCGTGAGCCGTGAAGTCGTCGCGCAGACGCGGACATGCGCGAGCGATCTGGCCAGCCAGCTCCTCATCAATCAAAGCTTCGCCCAGCGGAGTCTTCCACTTGCCCTTCGTCAGAATGGCGAGAGGTTCGCCCCGCGGAAAATGCCGCGGCCCAAGCAAAATGCAGCGATGCGGGATCTTGAGCGACGAGTAGACGGCTCCGGCGACGTGTCCCGAATACATGTACCCCGCATGAGGAACGATGCACATGCGCGCCGCGGCAGCGGCCTTATTGTTACGAGGCGCGTACGAATCGATTTGCTGCGCGAGCTCGCGCGGATCGGAAGGGTAGAAGCGGCCGGAAACTGCGGGAGAGCGAATCATGCGAGTCGGCTGTATGGCTCAGTTGTAGCACACTCGAGCGCGGCAATGGAGCGCGCGGGATTCGAAGGAGCAATGGGAAAGAAACCGGCGATTAGAGGGGTTTCGACGGCCTGCCGTGAATCGCGAGAGCGATCGTCTGGCCTGCCTGGTAGCGAATGCGAACCTTGTCGCCGTACTGGTAGCCGCCCTTATCGAGAATCTTCTGAACCTGGGATTGGGCGCTCGCCGCGTAGGTGAAGGTGTGAACCATGCGCTCGTTGTCGGCTTCGCGCACGGTGATGGAATTCGAGTCGAAGTGAATGACTTCGGCCTTGAGCCAACCGGCCTTCGGGGTCGTGACCTTCACAACCGTGGGAGTTTGCAGCGGGCGGGTTTCGACCGGATGGTCCGTAGTCGACTGCGCACCGGCGGGGGCAGCGAACATCGCGCAAGCCAGGGCCAGCGTTGCAACGGCGCCGAAATGCTTAAAGTTGTTCATCGAAAGAAATCTTCAGTGACTTCAGAAACTTGATGTCCTGGGCCGTAATTTCGAGTTTCGGCTGAGTGTCGTCCTCTTCGAGAATCTCTTCGTCGACGCGAATGTGCAGGGATTCGAGGAAGCGGCGGTCCTGCTGGGTCATGCGCGCGTCCTGCGACCCCTGGCGGCGCGCGAGGCCGATGGTGGCGTCGAGCTTCAGGACGATATCGAAGCCGGCGCCGCGGACGTTGGAGATCGCCTCGGCAATGCGCTCGGATTCGGACACGCTGTCGTTGATCGCGTGCCCCAGTTCCCGCAGAAGCTGCTTCATACGGTCGTCGAGTTGCAAGGCCTCACCTCCTGTGAGAGCCCTTCCTACAACAATTTTAGTTTCCGGGCAAGGCCGAAGCAAGGGCCGCGCCCGAGGGGCGTCCCGAACGGGTTACCTGTACGATTGGATGCATGAAATGGGAGGCGCGCGCTGCTGGAGGATTATCGATGGCCGTTGTGCGGGTCAAACCCTGTAGCTCTTGAGGGCGGCCAGGATCTGCTCGCCATAAAGCTCGGTTTTGCGCTTGCCAAAGCCGGAAACCTCCAGCAATTCGTTCAGGGTGCGAGGCTTACGCTCGCACAGTTCATCGAGGGAGGTGTCGTGCATCACCACGAACGCCGGAACCCCGTTTTGCTTCGCAATCGCGCGGCGCCAATTGCGAAGATACTCGCGCAATGACCGATCGACGCTCAGTCCCGACGGTGGCTGCGTAGCCAGAGCCTTTCGATCCTTGCGATCGCGGCGAGCGCGCCGGGGAGCCTCGACCGGCTCATCCAGCCATTCGGCGCCGCACCCGCACACGTCGCAGGCTCCGCACGAACGCCATTTAGGGTCCTCGCCGAAGTAGACGCAAATCTGGCGATGGCGGCACGCCTTAGAATCCACGAAGTGGCGGATGTGGTGATATCGCTGCCAGGCGCGGTCTCTTTCGGCTGGGTCGTCGATTTCTTGTATGAAGTGCACCAGCAGGCCGACGTCGTGTTTCTGCCACAACAAAAGACAGTCGGCCGGATGGCCGTCCCGGCCGGCGCGCCCCGCTTCCTGGTAGTACTGCTCGATGGCTTTGGGGAGCGAAAGGTGGATGACGGCGCGCACGGAAGCCTTGTTGATGCCGAGGCCGAAAGCGATGGTGCCGACGAGAACCCGAACCTCGTCCGACATCCATCGTTCCTGGCTATTTCGCCGCGCGGTCGGGTCCATTCGGCCGTGATATTCCACGGCGGGAATTCCGTTGCTCTTGAGGAAGGCAACCGTCTCTCCGACGCGGGCAATCGTGGGCGAGTAGACGATCACGTGTCCCTCAGAATGCCTTCGCACCGCTCTCAGGAGCAGGTCCATTTGGTTGGTCGAGCGGCATTCGTGCACGATGTAACGCAGATTCGGCCGGTGGAAGCTCGCGATGTACTTGTCGGGATCCTTCAGTTGCAGCTGGTTGATGATGTCATGGCGCACGCGGTGCGTCGCGCTTGCGGTGAACGCCGCGATAGGCCGGCCGGGAAACTCGGTTCGCAAGCGGCTGAGCTGCCGGTACTCGGGCCGGAATTCGTGCCCCCATTCGGAGATACAGTGCGCTTCGTCGATCACGAAAAACGAAACCGGGACGCGCTGCATCCATGAAGCCGTATCGGCGCGCGCAAGCCGCTCGGGAGAAACGTACAGCAGGCGATACTTTCCCGCGCACGCGGCGCGTGTGATCTGCGTTTGCTCCGCAGCGGAGACCGAGCTGTTGAGCAGCGCGGCGGGAATTCCCATTTGCGTGAGCTGCGCCACCTGGTCCTGCATCAGCGCGATCAACGGAGAGATGACGATCGCGGTCCTTTCGGGCATCAGCGCGGCCGGCAATTGATAGCAGAGCGACTTGCCTCCCCCCGTGGGCATCACGACGCACGTGTCGCGGTTCTCCAGCAGGCTGCGAACGATCTGCTCCTGCCGCGGGCGGAAGGAGTCGTAGCCCCAGTAGTGCTTCAGGGCTTCGCGCAGGTGGGAGTCGGAAACCATTTCGCGAGTATAGGATGCGCGTGGTGCTGGGTCTAGAGAATCAGGACGAAACGCTCTAGAATCGGCGCATGGACCCGCGGACCAAGCCCGTGCTCTGGCGGTCGATCCTGGTGACGCTCCGCGTATGGTGGCGCGCGCTGCGGCAACTGTTTCATGAGGCTGCCGGAGCGTTTTTTGCGGTGTTTGCGGTGTACGGCGCGGTGGCGGCCTGGCGGCAATGGCGCACGCGGCCGGTGGCGTGGGTGATCGCCTTCGCGATTCTCTATACGATCACGATGCTGTTCTTCTCGTTTGTCTCCTTCCGCCGCGCACGGCGGCTTCGCAATGAATGATTCTCCGGCAAATCGAACGGAGCCGCCCGATTTGAAGGCGGCGTCGACGACAGGCCTGCCGCTCGAAGCGGTGGTGACGCCTGCGGACCTGCGCGATTGGAATCCGGAGCGCGACCTGGGCTATCCGGGCGAATTTCCGTTCACGCGCGGCGTCTATCCCACGATGTATCGCGGGCGGCTCTGGACGATGCGGCAGTATGCGGGCTTCGGCAGCGCGGGCGAATCGAACCGGCGATATCGCTACCTGCTTTCGCAGGGGCAGACGGGCCTTTCAGTGGCCTTCGATCTGCCGACGCAAATGGGAATGGATTCGGACCACGAGCTGGCGCTGGGCGAGGTGGGAAAAGTTGGCGTGGCGATCGATTCGCTGGAGGACATGCAGGCGCTGTTCGAGGGAATTCCGCTCGAGCGCGTCTCGACGTCGATGACCATCAATTCGACCGCTGCGATTTTGCTGGCGCTGTATGTGGCCGTGGCGAAGCAGCAGGGCGCGAACCTGAAGCGGCTGGCGGGAACAGTCCAGAATGACATTCTGAAGGAGTACATCGCGCGCGGGACGTACATCTATCCGCTGCGTCCGGCGATGCGCATCGTGACGGATATTTTCGCGTGGTGCCGCAGCGAGCTGCCGAACTGGAATGCCATCTCGATTTCGGGCTATCACATTCGCGAGGCGGGCTCGACGGACGTGCAGGAGGTGGCGTTCACGCTGGCGAACGGAATCGCGTACGTGGAAGCGGCGATCGGCGCGGGGCTGAAGGTGGATGAGTTTGCGCCGCAGCTTTCTTTTTTCTTCAACGCGCACAACGAGCTGCTGATGCAGGTGGCAAAATTCCGCGCGGCGCGGCGGCTTTGGGCGCGCACGATGCGCGAGCGGTTTGGCGCGCGCGATCCGCGTTCGGCGATGCTGCGGTTCCACGCGCAGACAGCAGGCTCGTCGCTAACGGCGCAGCAGCCAGAGAACAATCTAGTGCGTGTGGCGCTGCAATGCCTGGCGGCGGTGCTGGGCGGTTGCCAATCGCTGCACGCAAACGCGCTGGACGAGGCGCTGGCGCTGCCGACCGAGGATTCCGCGCTGCTCGCGCTGCGCACGCAGCAGATCATCGCGCAGGAAACGGGCGTGGCGAATACGGTCGATCCCGTGGCCGGATCGTACGCGATAGAGAAGCTGACGAACGAGATCGAAGCGAGCGCGCAGGATTACATCTCGAAAGTCGATGCGATCGGCGGCGTGCTGCGCGCGATCGAGACGGGCTACATCCAGCAGGAAATTCAGAAGGCGGCGTACGAGTATCAGCAGGCGGTGGATTCGGGACGGCAGGTGGTGGTGGGCGTGAACCGCTTCCAGGCGAAAGAGGAGCGGCCGATTCCAACGCTGCGAATCGATCCCGAGATCGAGCGGTCGCAAATCGCGCGGTTGAACGCGATGCGCGCGCGGCGCGATGCGGCAAAGTCGCGGGCGGCGCTCGAGGAAATCGAGCGGCGGGCTCGCGGCAGCGAGAATCTGATGCCGGCGATTCTCGCGGCCGTGGAGGCATACGCCACCGTGGGCGACATTTCGGACACGCTGCGCCGCGCGTTCGGCGAATATCAGGAATCCGTGGTCATCTAGGGGCTCTTTATGTTCGGGACGACGCCGCAGACCAAGCTGATCCTTGCCTCGAATTCGCCACGGCGCGCGGAGATCCTGCGCAATGCGGGAATTGAGTTTGAAGCGCGGCCTTCCCATGTGAATGAGGCGCGGCGCAAGCGCGAGTCGCCGCGCAACTATGTGAGGCGGCTGGCGATGGCGAAGGCGCGCGTCGCAGCCGAGCATGCGAAGCGCAAGGGGCACGCCGCGATTGTCCTGGGCGCGGACACGGTGGTGCTGGCGCGGGGCAAGGTGCTCGGGAAGCCTGCCGACGTGAAGGAAGCGCGGCGCATGCTGCGGATGCTCAGCGGGAAGACACATCAGGTGCTCACGGGAGTGTCGCTGATTTCCGTGCCGGACGGCAAAGAGCATCACCATGTCGAGACGACGCGCGTGCGGTTCCAGAAGCTTTCAAAGGCGGAAATTGACGATTACATAGCCACCGGGGAGCCGTTCGACAAGGCGGGAGGCTATGGAATTCAGGGAATCGGCGGGCGGTTCGTGGCGTCCATCGAAGGCTGCTATTTCAATGTGATGGGTCTGCCGCTGTCGCGCGTGTGGACGATGCTCGGGACGCTCGGGTGGACGGGCTGGAAGCGCGGCGCGATAGCGATCCTGCGAACGGCGCTGCAACATTCGTGATGCACGCTGCGACGCGGCGCTTGCACAAAAGAAAACGGCGGCCCGGAGGCCGCCGCTCGTTTCTCTGGATTCGAATCCGAGGAATCTGAGGAAGCTACTTCTTCGGCTCGGTCGGCGTCGGCGCAGCCGGTGGCGCATTCGTCACGCCGGTGCTGGCCGGCGGATTCGTCGGCGCGGGTTGATCGCGCATGCCTTCCTTGAATTCGCGAATGCCTGTGCCGAGGCCGCGCATCAACTCCGGCAGCTTGCGCCCTCCAAACAGGACAAGCACAATCAGCAGGACGATGAAAAGATGCATCGGGCTAAATTCCATGCCATACCTCCCGTGCGAAGCCGCAGCGCCCGGACGGCCACAACAGCTCCACTCGTAACTCTCTGAATTTACAGTATAACACGCTCGTCGCCAACGCGCCGAGTTACCTGTTCGCGATCGAGATACTCGAGCAGCGGGATAGCGTACTTGCGCGTGACGCCCGTAAGTTCTTTGAATGCAGGGACCGGCAGGCGAGTTCCGCTCTTCCCCTTGTATTCGCCGACGAGCTTGCGAAGGCGTTCGAGGGCCGTGCGGTGAAACACGAGGTCGTCGGCCACTTTGACCAGCACTTTGTCGCGCAGCAGAATCTGGAGGATTTTCTGCGCGCGCCGCGCTTCGACGGGAAGCTTTTCGAGGACAACGGAAAAGCTCGGCACGGTCAGGCCCGCGCGCTCGAATTCCGCCGCAATCAGATCCTTCGCGCGAGCTTCCTCGGGCGAGAGTGCGATTTCGCGGCCGGCGCGCTGCACGAGGTCGCCGGAGACGGTGAGCCTGCCTGCTCCCACGGCATCGCTTAGGGCAGCCTCGAAAATCTCGGTCGCGGGATCTCCGATACGGCCGCGCAAATCCTGCTTGGGGATGCCCTGCGACAGCGGATTCGCGCGGTGGAACTCATCGATCGCCTTGAGCAATGCGGCGGTGGAGTTTTTCACGGCGACGGAGGAAGCCATCCGGAAGGGCTGCTCGCTTATGACGCGAATCCGGCCTGCTGAAACGAGGTTTGCTGCTGCTGCACGAACGTCTGCCTCAATCCATCCGGTGCGGCTCATGGCGTCGTTGAGCGAGAGGCCGTTGGGCGCTCTTTCGATGTGGGCGGCGAGTGCCTCTTCTCGCGTGCCGTGCTCTAGGGTCTCGAGAAACGGGATGACGGAAGCGTCGCTGCGGCGGTGCCGGGGTGCATGCGCGTCGATAACAGATCCTCCGCCGATCGTTACGACCGGAGAAAATTGCCGCAGGATGAAGCGGTCGCCCGGCAGCAGCAGGCATTCGTCGTCGAGCCGGAGCTGCGCGAGGGCTGATTGGCCGGGAAGCATTTCGACTCCATCCAGCAGGACGATTTCAGCGATTGTCTCGGCGGCGCCCTGGTGGAAGTGCACCCGCGCGCGGTTCTTCAGCGGCCGGGCGGACGCAAGCAGCGTGATGCGCGCGTCCAATTGCGCGGTCGGCTCAAAGGTCCCCGGCGCGCTGAGGGTCATTCCGCGGCGAATCTTGCCGTGGTCGATTCCGGCGACGTTGACGGCGGTTCGCTGACCAGCTACGGCGCGCGTGATGGCGCTGCCGCCCGACTGAAGGCCGCGAATCCTCACGCGCTGGCGAGTGGGATAAATCTCCGCCTCATCCTCAAGATTTAGGGAGCCTGAGACCAGCGTTCCGGTGACAACCGCGCCGAAGCCCTTCATGGCAAACGAGCGATCGACGGGCAGGCGAAAATGCTGCGAAAGGTCCCGAGGCGGCGCCTGGCCTGCCACCGCCGCAAGCTGCTTCTTCAGGGCGTCGAGCCCCGCGCCGGTTCGGGCGCTGACCGGAACAATCGGAGCGCCTTCGAGGAACGAGCCTCGCACGAATTCCTCGATTTCGAGCCGAACGAGCCCGAGAACATCCGAATCCACGAGGTCAGACTTCGTGATCGCAATCAGTCCTCGGGGAATTCCGAGGAGCCGGCAAATCTCGAAGTGCTCGCGCGTTTGAGGCTTGATGGATTCATCCGCTGCGATCACGAGCAGCACTAAGTCAATTCCACCCACGCCCGCAAGCATGTTGCGGACGAACCGCTCGTGCCCTGGAACATCGACGAAGCCCAGATGCACGCTTCCCAAGTCCAGAAATGCGAAGCCGAGATCAATCGTAATGCCCCGGCGCTTTTCCTCTTCGAGCCTGTCGGGATTCGTGCCAGTGAGCGCTTGAACGAGCGCGGACTTTCCGTGGTCGATGTGGCCCGCGGTGCCGACAATCGCATGCTTGGGAGAATCCATAGGGATGCGTCGATGCTATCGGAGGAGGGAACCGCGGTCAAACGAGGGAGAAACCTTATCGGGCTGGTGCGCCGAGCTAAGCTCTAGCCGACGCGATCTCGCGGGCGATTGCCAGGGCGGCTTGCTTAGGGTCAGTCGAGCGTGTGATCGGTCGCCCGACGACGAGGTAGCTGGCTCCGGCGCCCATTGCCTCTGAAGGAGTCGCGACTCGGGACTGGTCATTTATCGCGGCGCCGCCGGGGCGAACCCCCGGCACAACAATGAGGAACTTCGGTCCGCAGGCTCGGCGGATTGACCGCACTTCGTGCGCGGAGGCCACGACTCCATCGAGGCCCGCCTCTTTCGCGAGCTTGGCGAGCGCCACCGCCCGGCTGGCTGGCGTGCCGGAGAGGCCGACTCGACGCAGAGCTGATGAATCGAGGCTGGTGAGGATGGTCACGCCGAGCAGCGCCGGGCGGGTCTTGCGGCCTGTCAGGGCTTCGCGTGCCGCTTGCATCATGGCGAGGCCGCCCGAGGTGTGAAGGGTGAGCATCGTCACGTCGCGCAGCTCGGCCGCCGCGCGGACCGAGCCGGCGACGGTGTTAGGAATGTCGTGAAACTTCAGATCGAGGAAGATTTCAAAGCCAAGGCCCGCAAGCTTTTCAATCGCTCGCGGGCCCTCGGCTGTGAATAGCTGACTTCCGACCTTGCAAAGGCCGATTGCGCCTCGCAGCCGGCGCGCCATAGTAAGCGCGGGAGCGAGGCGGTCGTAATCGAGGGCAACGATTAGTCGCGATGATCCGAGTTCGGCCGTGAAGGCACCTCCAGAAGCTCCAGCCGGACTCTTGCGAGCCCGCGCTGATCGAAGCCGAGTTTACGCGCAACTTCGTAGGAGACGTCCAGTTCACGTCCTTCAACGTACGGTCCGCGGTCGTTGATCCGGACCACTTGGCTGCGGTGGTTCCGGGGATTCACGACCCGAACGATGGATCCGAGGGGCAGGGTGGGGTGAGCGGCTGTGGCGGCATACATATCGTACGGCTCGCCAGTGGCAGTCGGAAGGCCGTCAAAATCCTCCCCGTACCAGCTCGTAGTGCATTCCCAGACCGCCAAGGGCTTGGGTTGGTGTTTCGACGAGTCGGTAGTGGAAGCTGGGGAGACCGCGCTGTTCTGCAGAGACGTTGCTTGGGCCGGGCTGCTCAGGCTGCCCGCAGCCGTGGGATTGGCTGCTGGGGTCAGGACGAGCAAACCCAGGCTTAAGAACACCGACTCAAGAACAACAAAGGTCTTCACTTTCATTAGTCACCCTAAGTTTATTCGAATCAGTATTATAACAACCAGGAGCCCCTGCCGCCAACTGCTTTATGTCTGCAAGGCTCCCGTTAACCTACTGATTTCGAAGACTTTACCTTCCTGGCACCACTTTTCGAGGCCCCCTACTAACTTCTCTGAAGCTCTTGGGTCCACGAAGTGAGCTGTGCCAACTTCGACGGCTGAGGCGCCGGCAAGCATATATTCCACTGCATCCGAAGGACTTTCGATACCGCCAAGTCCTACAATCGGGATCTTTGTCACCCGACTGGCCTCGTAAACCAACCTCACGGTTATAGGTTTTATCGCCGCCCCCGACAACCCTCCACCGGTACTACCCAAACGTGACCTCCGGGTGTGTACGTCCAGACACATTGCCGGGTATGTGTTCGCGATAACCAGCGCGTCCGCTCCGGCCGCCTCCACGGCCTTCGCTATAAGTCCAATGATTCCAACAGTTGGAGAGAGCTTGACCCATAATGGTCTTCGCGCGGCCTTCTTTGCCGCCGCAACGACATCCCCGGCTAGTCCTGGGTCGGTACCATATTCGGCCCCGCCCTTCTCAACATTAGGGCAGGAGATGTTCAGCTCGTACGCCGAGACCCCTTCTGTATCCTCCAAGACACGAATCACCTCGACGTAGTCCGCGATGGTACAGCCGAAGATGTTGGCGATGATCGGGGTGCTGTAGTGCCTGAGAAGGGGCAGCTTTTCCTCGACGAACGCCCGGACCCCTACGTTCTGGAGCCCGATCGCGTTGACCATACCGCTCGTCGTCTCGCACATCCGGGGCGACGGCGCTCCGGCCATCGGCTTCGGCGAGAGCCCTTTGACGACGATCGCGCCGAGCTTATTCAGGTCGACGACGTCCGCAAACTCCAGGCCGTAGCCGAAGGTGCCGCTTGCCGCAATGACGGGGTTCTTGAGAGAAAGGGAGCCGATGCTGACTCGGAGGTCTACCCCCGAGGGCCTGGAGGAGACGCTTGCCAACTCGGGCGAACTCACTGCCAGACAGTCTATCACGCGGGTCAAGGACACCGCGGCCGCCTGTGGATATCTGGCGCGCGCGCCCGGACTTCGCTGCGAACTCGCGCCCGTCTGTGCTAGGATGAGGCGCCCAAATGCGCGTCGTCGAAAAACGCCAGCTCCTCTCCGCCGAGGAGATTGGCCGCACCCTCAACCGCCTGGCTCACGAAATTCTCGAAAAAAGCGGTGGCACGAAGGATTTGGCGTTGATTGGCGTCCGCCGCCGCGGAGTGCCCATCGCGCAGCGCCTTGCCGGAATCATGCGCGGCGTGACGCAAGCAGATGTTCCCGTCGGAACGCTCGACATCACGCTCTACCGCGACGACCTTTCGACCGTCGGCCCTCAGCCGGTCGTGCATTCCACCGAAATCGACTTCCCCGTAGACGACCGCGACCTCGTGGTGGTCGACGACGTCCTTTATACCGGCCGCACGATTCGCGCCGCAATGAACGGCCTCTTTGACCTGGGCCGTCCTCGCCGCATTCGCCTCTGCGTGATGATCGACCGCGGCCATCGCGAACTGCCCATTGAGGCCACCTTCGTCGGCCGCACCGTCCAGACGAGCGATACGGAAATAGTCGAAGTCCGGCTCAACGAAATCGACAAGGAAGAGCGCGTCATGCTAGTAGACCGGGTCGACTGACCCTACGGCGTACGCGCGGAGACGAAACGATAAAGGGAGACAGTGGTCCAGCGCCTGCAGCACCTGCTCGGAATTGAGCCCCTTACCCGCGAGCAAATCACTTTTGTTCTCGATCAGGCCAAGCCTTTCCAGGAATTTCAGCAGCACCCGCTGAAGAAGCTCGCCACCCTGCGCGGCAAGACAGTCGCCATCGCTTTCTTCGAGGCCTCCACGCGCACACGCATCAGCTTCAGCACAGCCGCGGCCCGCCTCGGCGCGGATACGATGAACCTCCAGGCCGAATCCTCGAGCCTGAAAAAGGGCGAATCCCTGATCGACACGGTCCGCACGCTCCAGGCCATGCGCCCTGACGGCATCGTGATGCGTCACTCTTCTTCAGGCGCGGCGGAATTCGTTGCCGAGCGCCTCGAAATCCCGGTGCTGAACGCTGGCGACGGTACCCACGAGCACCCCACGCAGGGCCTGCTCGACGCCCTCACGATTCGCGACCGCAAAGGCACGCTCGAGGGTTGGAACATCACCATCCTCGGCGACATCCTCCACAGCCGTGTAGCCCGCTCGAATATCCATCTTCTGACGAAGTTCGGCAGCTGCGTCACGCTGTGCGGCCCGGCCATGTGGGTGCCGCCGGAACTCGAGACGCTCGCGCCCAACGTTCGTCGCGTCCTTCGGATCGAAGACGCCCTGCGCGACTCCGACGTGCTGATCGTCCTCCGCGTCCAGACCGAGCGCATCCACGAACCGGCCATCGCCGCGGACGAGTACATCCTGCGCTATCAGCTCACGCCGGAGCGGCTTGCCCTCGCGCGTCCCGGTGCGCTGGTCCTGCATCCCGGGCCGATGATTCGCGGCCTCGAAATCGATCCCGCTGTGGCGGACGGCCCGCAGTCCTGCGTGCTCGAGCAGGTCACCAACGGCCTCGCCATCCGCATGGCTCTTCTCTACCATCTCATCGGAGGTGCGCCGGCTGACGCGCCTCATCCCGCGAAGGAACGGTCGAATGCTGCTGATTAAGAACGGGCGTGTCCTCGATCCCGCCAGCAAGGCAGACGCGTCTCTCGACATTCTGCTCGATGGCGAAAAAATCGCGAAGGTCGGCCCGGCCCTTTCGGCCTCCGACGCTGAGATTTTCGACGCTGCCGGTCTGATCGTGGCGCCCGGATTCATCGACCTCCACTGCCATCTCCGTGAGCCGGGCGGCGAAATGTCCGAGACCATCGAGACGGGCACGCGCGCGGCGGCGCACGGAGGATTCACGGCAGTCTGCTGCATGCCCAATACGCAGCCGGTGAACGACAACGCCTCCACCACGCGTGGCATTGTGGAGCGCGCCGCTGCCGTGGGCGGCGTCCGCGTGTGGCCCATTGGCGCCGCGTCCGTCGGCAGCAAGGGCGAAGCGCTCGCCGAAATCGCTGCCATGAAGGACGCCGGCATTGTCGCCGTCAGCGACGACGGCAAGCCCATCGCCTCCGCCCGGCTGATGCGCCAGGTGATGGACTACTGCAATTCGCTTGGCCTGCCCGTCATTGACCACTGCGAGGATCCGTCGCTATTCTCCGGCGGCGTGATGCGCGAGGGCCCCTCTTCAATGCGCCTTGGCCTGAAGGGAATTCCGGCGCAATCCGAATCGATTTGCGTGGGCCGCGATGTGGAAGTGGCCCATCTCACGGGCGCGCGGTATCACGTCGCGCACATGTCCACGCTCGGCTCGCTCGAATACGTCCGCGCGGCGAAACGCCAGGGCTTGCGCGTCACCTGCGAAGTGACGCCGCACCATTTCACATTGACCGACGAGGATGTTCGCTACGATTCACGCTACAAGATGAATCCGCCGCTCGCTTCGCGCGCCGATCGCGACGCTCTGATCGCGGGCCTCGCCGACGGCAGCATCGACGCAATTGCGACGGACCATGCGCCGCATCATGCCGCGAGCAAGGACGTTGAGTTCGACCGCGCGCCTTTCGGCATCACGGGCTTTGAGACCGCTCTCGCGCTCGGCCTGAGCGAACTCGTGCACAAAGGGAAGCTCTCGCTGATGCGCCTGGTGGAGTTATTTACCGCAGGTCCCGCGCGCGTCCTCGGCATCGAACGCAAAATCGCCGCGGGCGGACCCGCCGATCTCACAATCTTTTCGGCCGATCATGCCTGGACGTTTCGCGCCGCCGAATCGGCCAGCAAGTCGCGCAACACGCCCTTCGACGGCCGCCCCTTCCGCGGCGCGCCGATGTCTACCATCGTCGCCGGCCGCGTCCTCTTCCGCCGTCGCTAGCCCGCCCGCGTCGTTATCGGTTCCGGACGTCTGGCGCATCCACGATGTGCGGGCAGTCGATCACCGTGCCCTGGTAGATCAGTCCTGATTGGTCGCTGAAGAGCGAAAATCCGCAGCCCTGCGTTCGCGTGTCGCTATCGGTCAACGCCACCGAGTATTTCATGCCATCGGCGGAAGCAATCACTTCCAGGTTCGAAGAGTGCGGCTCGGCTCCTGCTTGTTCATCGGGCGTCGCCGCGAACGCTTCGGGATTTTCGGCTCTTCTCTTCGCGGAGATCTTCCAGACACGCTGCGAGATTTCATTCCACGATCCGAATCGGCCCTGTTCGTTGCGGAATTGATACTCGGCGGTGTTGATCGCCCGCACAAAGTCCACGGCTCGTTGGCGGTCGACCTGTTCCTGATTCGGCGCTTGCGGGTCTTGCGCGCGCGCTGCGACCACCACAATCGCCAGCACGGTCGCGAAGCACAAAACGAGAGGCCGGGTAAGCGAGTGCTGCATGGTCCCCTCCTTTTTTTCAAAAGCCTCGGAAGGCGACGCGCCGTCGAACCCCAAATCGCACCGAGGCTCGCCCGCGATAATACCTCAATAATTGTCCGAGGGGGTTCCTCGCCGCATCGCGCTTGCAAACACCGGAAGGGAACTGACTGCTAGTGCGCCGTGGGCTCGGCGGCGGGATGCATGCCATGCTGGGGAACTTCGTGGACTCCGCGCGCGGGCGGTTCCTGGTGGAACCGGAAAAGCTGATTCAGCGGCCCCGCGCCCTTGCCGATCGAATAAGACTTGTCGATCGCCTTTGTAACGTATGCCTTCGCCAGGATCGCGGCCTCGCGCAGTTGCTGCCCCGAAGCAAGCTGCGCTGCAATGGCCGACGAAAAGGTGCATCCCGAGCCATGCGTGTTCGGGCTCTTCAAGTGGTCGCCGCCGAACGTTTCGATGCCGCCCGCGTCGCAGAGAACATCGATCGGCTTTTCGAGATGGCCGCCCGTCACAATCACGGAGCGCGCGCCCATCTCCAGCAGCTTCTGGCCGGCCGCCTTCATCGCGTTCACGTCCTTCACTTCCATGCCCGTCAGGAATTCGGCTTCAGGAATGTTCGGCGTCACCACCGTCACGCGCTTCAGCAATTCGTCTCGGACGAACTTCAATCCCGCCGCATCGAGCAATTCGCCCGTGCCCGCCGTAGGCCGCGACACGGGATCGAGCACCACGTGCGCGAATTTGTTCTTGTCGAGGAACTCTGCCACCACTGCGGCGTTCGCGCGGTTCGCCAGCATTCCGATTTTCACGCCGGCGATCGTGCAATCCTCCGCCAGAGCGTCCAGCTGCGCGCGCAGCGTCGCCGAAGGCGTGGGATGCACGTCGCGCACGCCCTGCGTCGACTGCACCGTCAGCGCTGTCACCGCCGCGACGCCGTAGCAGTTGTGCGCTGCGAATGTTTTCAGGTCTGCGGCGACGCCCGCGCCGCACGAAGGATCAAACCCCGCAATGGTCAGCAGAATCGGTGGCGTTTGGCTGATGTGATTGTTCAATTCCTGGTGCCCTCCGCGCTAGGCACAAATGCCGGCCATGCCTCCGTCGCAGTCGCGTCACCGCGCCTCTCGCTGGGCATGCCGGCAAAATGAAATGTACGCGCGTTGTCGCCCGCCGCGCAACACTATTTTTCGCATTCTTCGTGCTTCGTCTCATCTGCATCGGAGGGCGCTTGGGAAACGCCAACGGCGGGGATAACGGCCGCTTCCTTATTGTGTCGGGCTGCCTACGCTGTTGCTTAACCTAAGCGCTTAGGAAGTATGGTAGGATGTGAGGGGGCCGACAGCTCTTCGGTTCGGCGGCCTGCGCGTCGTGATTTATCCGAACGACCATCGGCCGGCGCACGTTCACGTCATCGGACGCGGCTGCGAAGCGCTCTTTAATCTCCATTGTCCGACTGGCCCCGTGGAGTTGAGGGAGAATTACGGTTTTCGCAGGAACGAAATATCGAGGATTCGCTCAGTGCTATCGAGGAACTTGAGGGCATTGTGCCGAGCCTGGAAGGAAATTCATGGCGAAGGTTAACCAGTTCGAAGACGCAACCCGCCGAGGCAGGAAACTCCGTGCTTCCGGCCCGGTAATTGTCGCCGCCAGCTATGACCCGCAGCGCCGTCGGATCGTTCTAAAGCTTCGGCCGGACCTGGAAGTGAGCTTCTCGCCGAAGGACGCAGAAGGCCTGGAGCGAGCCAAGCCATCGCAGCTCGAACGAATCGAAATCAGTCCGTCGGGCTTCGGCCTCCACTTTCCAGCGCTTGACGCCGACCTCTACATTCCCGCAATTCTCGAAGGGATTCTGGGTTCGCGCAAATGGATGGCGTCAAGGCTGGGCCAGGCTGGTGGCAGATCGACCAGCCGTGCCAAGCAGGCTGCATCCAAGGCCAATGGCAGGCTCGGCGGAAGGCCCAGGAAAGCAACGGGAGCTCGCTCGTCCCGATGAGCCCAACTTAAGCCTCGCTTGTGGCACGTTCGCTAGTCTGGTCAGATGGTTCTTCTCCCCAGTACGTTTTGATCGTTAAGGTCAGTCCGAGCTCGGCGAGCATACGCAGCGTACCAGCCGAAATCGACGGTCCTCCTCCGAACCCAGAACCGAAATGTCCGCAGTAGGCCGAGATCTCATACCGTCGACTCAATTCAGCGAGAGCGTCTCTAAGAGGAAGGAGTTTCTCTGCGAGGCATCGCAGACCGTCGTCCAGCGATCGCCATGCCAAATTGCCGGCCGACGGTCCAACACTGAAGGACCACACTGACCGTTTTCTCACCTTCGTCGGCCCCAACGGCTCGCCCTTCATCAGAAAAACGGTTGGTTTCAGGCCAAGCTTTGCGGAGACAATGCCTTCGATCACGTCATCGCCAACAATCAGAAGCTCGACGGAATACTCGTGCATTGTAGTCGGTTGAGAAGAATGCATTTCGAATGAATTTTACCTCCCAGTTCAGCGCGGGGGAAAGAGGGGACAATCTTGGATCAGGGGTGCGATTTGGCTCCTACGCCCCTACAATCTGCGTTGCCGTACAAGCCCGACGGCGATGAACAAGACGCCGGCCAAGACGCCCGCTGCATAAACTAGCATCACGCACCCGGTCCATGTATGGATGTTGATGTCGACCACGTCGCTTGCTCCGCCGACGAAAATCACCAGGGAGAGGCCCACAAGGATCAGGCTCTTCGCTGAGGCTTGCCAAGCCCAGATCGCTCCGCAGACCAACGACGTGACTAGCCCGAGCGCAAAAGTAGGAAGGAACGCATGTTTCAGAAAGACGAATTCTAGATCGCTTGTTGAGACCAAGCTGTGCCGCTCGAGCTGGAAGTTGAAATAAACCCCGAGGGCGGTGACGCACACACCAGCGATCGCGAACCAAGGTGCAATCCGGCGATCTTCAAACACGAAATCTCCGCGAGATCTACGGGAACAGGCCGCGGACGAGCGTCGCTTCGGCGACGCGCCCCACCGCCAGCACGTATGCGCCGGTGCGCATGTGCGTGCGATGCTTGCGCATCATTTCGTGCACCTCATGAAACGCGCGCCGCATGATAGTTTCGAGCTTCACATTCACTTCTGCTTCCGACCAGAAGAACCCCTGCAAATCCTGCGCCCATTCGAAGTAGCTGACCGTCACGCCGCCCGCGTTCGCCAGAATATCGGGCAGCAGCATGATTCCCTTGCGCGCCAGCACTTCGTCGGCATGCGGCGTCGTCGGCCCGTTTGCGGCTTCCGCCACGATCTTCGCCTTGATCTGGTCCGCGTTGTTCAATGTGATCGCATTCTCGAGCGCCGCGGGAATCAGGATGTCGCACTTCAGCGTTAGCAGGTCGTCGTTCGAGATCCTCGACGTTCCCGGCATTCCCACCACCGTCCCGGCGCGTTCCTTGTAACGCATGGCCTTCAGCGGATCGATTCCGCGTGAATTGAACACGCCCCCGCGCGAATCGCTGATCGCCACCACTCGTGCTTTCTTCTCCGCAAAGAGTTTGGCCGCGATGGAGCCCGCATTTCCAAAACCCTGAATCGCCACAGCCGCGCCGCGCAAATTGATTCGCTTCACCTTGCACGCTTCTTCGCATGCCACCAGGCACCCGCGCGCCGTCGCTTCGTTCCGGCCTTCCGACCCGCCCAGCGACACCGGCTTGCCCGTCACCACTCCCAGCGTCGAGTAGCCTTTGGTCATGGAGTACGTGTCCATGATCCACGCCATCGTTTGCGAATCCGTGTAAACATCGGGCGCCGGAATGTCCTGCTCCGGCCCGATGATCGGCAGAATTTCCGATGCGAACCGTCGCGTCATGCGCTCCAGCTCGCCCTTGCTCATCCGCTTCGGGTCGCAGATCACGCCGCCCTTCGCGCCGCCGTAGGGGATGTTGACCGTCGCTGTCTTCCACGTCATCCACGTTGCCAGAGCCTTCACTTCGTCCAGCGTCACATTCGGGTGGTACCGCAGCCCGCCCTTCGCCGGCCCGCGCGCGGTGTTGTGCTGCACGCGAAACCCGGTAAACACCTTCACCTGCCCGTTGTCCATCTTCGTCGGGACGGCCACTTCCATCACGCGCCGCGGCGTCCTCAGAATCTGCCGCATGCTTTGGTCGAGCTTCAGGTACTCCGCCGCGATGTCAAACTGGATTTGCGCGATGCGGTGGGGATTCAAGTCCTCGCGGGGCGCGATTCGCGGAACGGGCTGTGGGGCTGGTTTGACCACCGTGGCCATCTTGCCTCCTGCCGAACGTCGGAAGCGGCGCCGCTCGGCTGGCCAACCTTCATTTTCGCCTGCCGTTCGAGCCGCTAAGTTGTGGACAGGTCGAAGTTTAGCCAAGATGACAGGGATGTCAATGGAAACCACTCCCCGCCCGCAACCCAGCGTGTCGCACCCGTCCACACGGTTAGCGCTTTTGTTTCCCGTAACAATCTTAGAATCAACAACTTACGAGGGACGCAATAACCCAAGCTCCCGATACGCCTTCCTTCACGGTTGACCCTCGCCGCGCCCGCAAGTTACGCTCCCTCCGTACTTTCGCGGCGCGCTCGGTCTTGGTTCGTCCAATCCGCCTTGCCTCGGCGCGCGTATCTTTAGAATGGAGCCACAGCAGCCTCGTGAATCCGGAGATCGGAGCGGACGCCGCCAACGCCTCGGACGCAGCGCTCGTCGCGCGCCTCGTCCGCCGCGACGAGTCCGCGCTGGCCGCCCTCTACGACCGCTACGCCAGGCTGCTCACGTCCGTGTTGAATCGCATCCTCCGCGACACGCAGGCCGCCGAAGAAATCCTGCAGGACATTTTCCTGCAGCTCTGGCGTGCGCCCTCGCGGTTCGACGCCTCGCGCGGCTCGCTCCCCGCCTGGCTGCTTGTGATCGCGCGCAACCGCGCCATTTCGCGGCTGCGCCACCACGAGCCGACCGCCGGCGAGGAGCTTGGCGAGGACTCCGTGATCTCGCCGGTGAATCTCGAAACCGCTGTCGCGCAGCGCGAGCAGTTCGCGCGCGTCCAAAGCGTTCTCGGTTCGCTGTCGCAGGAGCAGCGCGCCGTGCTCGAGCTCGCCTATTTTCAGGGCATGACGCACAGCGAAATCGCGCGCCACACCGGCGACCCGCTCGGCACCGTCAAGACGCGCTTGCGCTCCGCGATTGAAACTTTGAAGCAGGCATTGCAACGATGACCGGCCATCCAATTCGCGAAGAAGACTTCGATCTCTACGCCCTCGGCGCGCTCGAAGCCGACGAGTGCCGGGCGATGGAATCTCACATAGCATCGTGCGCCGAATGCGCCCGCAAACTCGCCGAGGCGCGCGGCCGCATCGCCATGCTTGCGCTCGGCGCTCCGCCCGTCGAGGCGTCGCCCGGCGCGAAGCAGCGTCTGCTTGCTCGCATTCGCAGCAGCGCGACCGCCGAGCCCTCGTCCGCCGCGGCTGCGCCCGCCCGCACACCGCGCGAATTCGCTTCCGCGGGAGGCCCCGCAGCCTACGGCCGCTGGTTCGCTGCGGTGCTTGCGCCCGTCTGCCTCGCGCTCACCGTCGCCGCCATTTTCCTCTGGGTCCAGAACGAGCGCATCGACCGCGACCTCGCGCTCCTCCGCGAAACCGTCGCCCAGCAGCGCGAGAACCTCGCCGAGGCCCAGCACGCGAAAGACCTGCTCGCCGCTCGCGACACCATCGTCGTCCCGCTCGCGCCCATGCCCGGTATGCCCAAGGCCATGGGCCGCGTGACTTACAGCAAGAACATGGGTATGCTCATGTACGATGGCACGGCGGAACCTGCTCCCGCCGGCAAGAGCTATCAGCTTTGGGTTATGCCGATGCAAGGCGATCCCATCAACGCGGGCGTCTTTAATCCCTCCTCCGGCGAAATCAGCCACTGGATGATGAAGCTGCCCGAAGGCGTCACGCCGAAGGCTTTCGCGGTCACTCTCGAACCCGCTGGGGGCATGCCCCATCCGACGGGCCCGAAAGTGCTCGCCGGAGCCGTTTCCTAAATCCAACCGCGCCCGCCCCGCGTACTCACAGGGGGATGAACAGCGGGACTGGCGCTAACCCGGCTCCCAGCCCTGCCGAAATTCAACGGAGGATCCAATGAAGAAGGTTCTCAGCACTTGTAGCCTGTTCGCGATGCTTCTCGTCACCATCGGCCTCGCGACCACCGTGATCGCCCAGTCCGCTCATGCCCAGGAAATGAAGACCATGTCCTGGACCGGCTGGATCAGCGACAGCATGTGCGGCGCGAAGGGCGCGAACGCCAACCACAAGGACTGCGCCATGAAGTGCGTCAAGGAAAAGGGCGCGTCGTACGTCTTCGTCGATACGACGTCGAAGAAGATCATGAAGATTCACAATCAGGATGCCGTCAGCGAAGCGAACCTCGGGCAGGAAGTGAAGGTCACCGGCCACATGATGAAGGACGGCCAGATTCACGTCGACAGCATTTCGAACGCGATGGCGATGTAAATTTTCGCGGACGAGGGGCGAAGCGATTCGCCGATTCTCTTCGCTCCTCACTCGCGCCGCGCTGTCATCCCGAACCCAGTTGCGTTTGCGCGAATGGCGGTGAGGGATCCGCTTTTGCCGTTTCCGCAGCCTCTTATCCGCGCGCGGGAATTTTGTCCGTCCCCATGTATGGCCGCAGCGCCTCCGGAATCACGATCGACCCATCCTTCTGCTGATAATTTTCCACGATCGCAATCCACGTGCGCCCCACCGCCAGCCCCGAGCCATTCAGCGTGTGCACGAACTCGCTTTTCCCGCCGCCCTTTGTCTTGCACCGTATTCCCGACCGCCGCGCCTGAAACGCCTCCGTATTCGAGCACGACGAAATTTCCATGAACTCCCCGCTCGACGGCAGCCACACTTCCACGTCGTACGTTTTCGCCGACGCGAATCCCATGTCGCCCGTGCACAGCTGCATCACGCGATAATGCAGCCCCAGCTTCTGCAGGACGTCCTCCACGTCGCGCACCAGCCGCTCCAGCTCGTCGTAGCTCTGCTCCGGCCGCGTGAACTTGAAAAGCTCCACCTTCTGAAACTGGTGCTGCCGCTTGATGCCGCGCGTATCTTTCCCCGCGGCGCCCGCTTCCGAACGGAAGCACGCCGTCCAGGCGCAAACTTTTTCCGGCAGCCGGTCGGCGTCGAGCGTCTCGTCGCGATGCAGGCTCGTCAGTTCTACCTCCGACGTCGGCGTCAGCCACAGGTCCGTGCCTTCCAGGTGGAACATGTCCGCCGCGAACTTCGGCAGTTGCCCCACGCCCGTCAGCGACGCCGTGTTGACGATAAACGGAGGCAGAATTTCCGTGTACCCGTGCCCTCCTTCCGATGCCGGGCTCGTGTGCACGTCCAGAAAGAAATTCGCCAGCGCCCGCTCCAGCCGCGCTCCCAGTCCCTTGTAGACCGCGAACCGCGCTCCCGCGATTTTCACCGCCGACTCGAAATCCAGGATTCCCGCCGCCTCGCCCAGCTCCCAGTGCGGCTTCGGCGCGAAATCGAACTTGGGAGCCGACCCCCAGCGCCGCGCCTCGACGTTGTCCGCCGCGCCTTTGCCCACCGGCACGCTCGCGTGCGGCATATTCGGCACGGTCAGCAGGAACTGCCGCAGCCGCTCGTCCAGCTCCGCAATGCGCGCGTCGTTCTGCTTCACCTCTTCCGAGACGGCCTTCATCCGCCCCAGAATCGCGCTCGCGTCGCCGCCCGCTTTCTTCAGCCGCGCGATTTCGTCGCTGGCCTTGTTCCGCTCGGCCTTCAGCGCTTCCGTTGACGCGATCAGCTTGCGCCGCTCGCCGTCAATCTCGCGGAACGCCGCCAGATCGACCGTCGCGCCCCGGTCCCGCGCCATCTTCTCGATTGCGTCCAGGTGCTCTCGCACATATCCCAAATCAAGCATAGGCCCAGCAGGATACACGTTTGAAATTTGAAATTTCAAATTTCAAATTGCCTCACGCCTCTTGGTTTTGCGGGTGCCCCATCCTTGCGCCTTCTGCAAGGGTGGGGATTTTCAGTCTCGGGCCCTCGCACTTTAGGGGGTCGGAGCCTGCCTGTCGGCAGACACGGCTTTAGCTCCGACATTCCGCCTCCTTAATTTGCGCGGGGCTTTAGCCCCTGAGACCTCCCTGATCACGCCTTGACACCCGTACCCATTCGATCAACGATCCGGCCGTGCCGCGCATTTTCTCGCGGCCTCCGCCACCTTGCCCAAATCCGCTCCCATCTCCCATCCCGCCTCCCCTGACGCCCCATCCTCGCCCCAGCTTCCCGCTCCCGTCTTCCACGACTCCGCGCATCACATCAAAATCTTCCAGGGCGACTGCCTCGAAATCCTCGCCGCCATTCCCGAGGCCACCGTCGACCTCATCTTCGCCGACCCGCCTTACTTCCTTTCGAACAACGGCATCACCTGCCACGCCGGCCGCATGGTCAGCGTCAACAAAGGCGACTGGGACAAATTACCCGGCGACGATCTTGGCCCGGCAAGGGCCAGGTATGACAAAGTTCACGCCTTCAATACCCTCTGGCTCGCCGCCTGCCAGCGCGTCCTCGCTCCCAACGGCACCATCTGGGTCAGCGGGACCAGCCACGTCATCCATTCCGTCGGCTTCGCCATGCAGCAGCTCGGCTTCAAGCTCCTCAACGACATTTCCTGGGTCAAGCCCAATCCGCCTCCCAATCTTTCTTGCCGCTACTTCACCCACGCCACCGAAACCATCATCTGGGCCGCCAAGAATTCCAAGGCCCGTCACAAGTTCAATTACGCCCACATGAAGCAGCTCGCCGGCGGCAAGCAGATGAAATCCGTTTGGACCATTCCGCCTCCCGAGCCTTGGGAGAAAAAATTCGGCAAGCACCCAACTCAAAAGCCCGTCGCCCTCCTCGAACGCATCCTCCTCGCTGCCTCCTCCGAAGGCGACCTCGTCCTCGACCCCTTCTCCGGCTCCGGCACCACCCTCGTTGCAGCGCTCCGCCTCTCCCGTCGCGCCCTCGCCGCCGAACTCGATGCGGCCTGGATTCACCTCTCCCTCGTTCGCATCTGTTCCGATCTGGTACAGGCCCAAATTTCCGTCGTTTGCCTCCACTTCGATCTTGATCCGTCGCCGCGATCTATGGATCGATCCAGATCGCCCGTGACCGACGTTCCGCCAACACGCCTCGTTCGCCGCGACCGCAATTTTCATTTCGTCGGCGCTTCGCGCCGCGACGTAGTCTTTACCGTCGCAGCCGACGACTTGACCGCTGCCTGGACAAGCTTCCACGCCAGCGCCGCATCAACCCGCGAAATCCTCTTCGTCATCAAAACCGAAACCGAGATTTATCTCGCCCAAGGAAAATGACCGAACGCGAGCCCTTCCTGGGAGCGCCACCTCTTCCTCATCCCGTGCGTTGCGCGGGATGAATCTCCCGATTGGCGTCTTTCGATTTTGACTCATTCCGCGAAACGCCTCTGTACCGCCGGCGTCTCGCCGGCCATTCAGTTTCCGACGGGAAAATGATCTAATGCCCGCGTGCAACTCGCCCTGCCCACCCGAGGCCTCGCTGGCTACACCAGCGGCTCGCAGCGCGCTCGCATCGCAACTGAGTTGTGGGGGCTCGAAAATCTATATTGCGCGAACTGCAATTCCCGCTCGTTGAATCCGTCTCCGCCGAACACGCCCGCAATCGATTTCGAATGTCCTAAGTGCCGAATCTGCTTTCAATTGAAATCGCAGTCGCACGCCTTCGGAAGCAGAATCGTCGACTCCGCCTACAGCAAAATGGTCCGCGAGATAAAGCTGAACCGCACGCCGAACCTGTTCGCTCTGCGCTACGACCTCGAGTCCTGGGATGTCCGCGACCTCTTGCTCATTCCCAGCTTCGCATTTCCGCTCTCAGCCATCGAGAAAAGAAAACCGCTCGCTCTGACGGCTCGTCGCGCTGGGTGGGTTGGCTGCAACATTCTTCTCGGCGCTATCCCGAGCGACGCGCGCATTCCCTTGATTGCAAACAGCGTTCCCGTTCCGCCCAAGCAGGTCCGCGAACAATACGCGCGCATCCGCCCGCTAAAATCTCTCAAGGCAGATCAGCGCGGATGGACCCTCGACATCCTCAACGTCGTCCGCTCTCTCAACAAGCGCGAATTTTCTCTATCGGAAGTTTACGCGCACGACGAAGAACTCGCCGCGCTCCATCCCGCCAACCGCCACGTCCGCGACAAAATCCGCCAGCAGCTCCAAATCCTCCGCGACTTGGGCCTACTGCAATTCCTCGGAGCCGGCACCTACAAGCTTACGCGCTAGCGAAGTCTTGGTCTTGGGGTGGACGCCCCGGACTTCAGTCCGGGGAGCATCGCGCCTTGTGCGATGCGAAAGAAGCCGTGCAAGATTGATTGGGCTTTAGCCCCGGGGATTTCTTTCGCGTTCGCCCGCGCGAAGTCCTCAAGTTCTTGGTTTTAGGGTGGAAGCCCTGGGCTTCAGCCCAGGGAGCACGACGCCTTTCGTCGTGCGAAAGAGCCCAGCAAAAGGAAATGGGCTTTAGCCCTGGGAATTCCCCACAAACCATGCCGGCCGCGCATCAACCTCAGCTCCCGGGGTCGCCGACGAATAGGGATATTTCTCCGCGCTATCTACAAGAAATCTCGCGACCGGATTCTCCCGAATGTATTTGCGATGGCTATCATAATCGCTCGCGTCCTTAATCCGGCGCTCGGCGAAACTCTCCTGCCAAATTTCCGCTTTGAACCCAAGCTCCTTGCCCGCCCGAAACGAAAATCCGCCCTTAATATATTGAACGGCCTTCTCCACCGGAACATCTTCTGCGGGTGTAACGAGCACGTGAAAATGGTCCGGCATCACCACAAACTCGTGCAACAGAAACCGCCCTTTTTTCCGATTGTCTTGCAGCACATCCATGAAGAGTCGCGCCATCCTCTCCGTTTGAAAAACTCGACGCCGATCCTTCGCTGTCGAAGTGATGAAGAACGTGCGAATTTCTTGAGGGGCGTGCGCCATTAGAATTCCCAGGGCTAAAGCCCGCCGTATCCTAACCAACTTTTCCCGGGCCTGAAAGGCCCGGGCTTCCACCCTAAGACAACTCCACACCAACAACTCTCGCGCCACGTCGAACGTCCTTGGATTTCGGGGAGGCTCTTAGCTTTGGGGTGGAGGCCTTGCGCTTCAGCGCAGGGAGCACCGCGCCTTGTACGATGCCAAAGAAGCCCTAGGTTTTTCTTGGGGTGGAAGCCCCGGACTTTAGTCCGGGGAGCGCCGCGTTTTTCGCGGCGCGAAGAAGCCCTCGAAATTGAAATGGGCTTTAGCCCTGGGACTTTCCTTCCCGCCCTTCGCCCGCGAAGCTCTCAAGTTCTTGGTTTTAGGGTGGAAGCCCTGCGCTTCAGCGCAGGGAGCATCGCGCTCTGCGCGATGCGAAAGAATCCTCGAAAAAATCGAAGGGCTTTAGCCCTGGGACTTTCCCCTTGCTTTTCCTCATTCGCCGGGTGTAAAACCCGCCCAATTTAGGACCCGTACAAAACGATTCAGGCGTGACAGGGGGCATGACGATGCCGCACTTCACGTGGGCGTTTCGTTTGTCGGCCACAGTGGTTACAACTTGCTTCCTCGGCGCGGTCTCTCCGCCTTGCGCGCATGCGCGCCCGCAAGAGCCGCCTCCCATCAACTCCGTCCAGCGCGGCACCGTCGCGAACATCCTTCGCGAGGTTCACGAAACCCTGAAGCACAATTATTACGACTCGTCCTTCCACGGCGTCGACATCGACTCCCGCTATCGCGCCTATGACGCGCGCATCCGCGCCGCGCGGGATCTTCCCACCGCCTACCGCACCATCGCCGCCTATCTCGCGGGACTCGACGACTCGCACACGATCTTCATTCCTCCCGAGGCCGGCAATCGCGTCCTCTTCGGCTATCGCATGCAGACGATTGGCGACGCCTGCTTCATCACGGACCTTCGCCCCGGCTCCGACGCCGCCCGCAAACTCCGTCGCGGCGATCAGGTTCTCTCCCTCGATGGCTACGCCGTCAATTCGCGCGACCTCTGGCAGCTTCAATATTTCCTCAGCGAAATCGCGCTCAAGTCGAAATCCCATTTCACGCTTCGCGGCACGGACGGCGCCACGCGCAACGAAATGGTCGAAGCCGATGTCGAGCATGGCCAGGGCTTCCGCTATCTCAGCCTCATCAACGGCCACGGCGACACGGACACCTGGCATCTCAGGCTCGAACGCGAAGCGCACGACCAGTTGCAGCGCTCGCGCACCGCCGAGCAGGACGGCGTCCTCTTCTGGAAATTCCCCGCCTTCTTCGCCAAGGAAGAGGAAATCGACCACGTCGTCGGCCTCGCCCGCAAGCACCACGCCGTGATTCTCGATCTCCGCGGAAATTCCGGCGGCGCCGAAGATGTTCTCGCCCTCATGGTCGGCTCCATGTTCGACCGCGACGTCACCATCGGCCGCAAAATCATGCGCAAGGGCGAGCGCCTGCTTCGCGCGAAGTGGCGCGGCCAGGACGCCTACTCGGGCCAGCTCATCGTCCTCCTCGATAGCGCCTCCGCATCCGCCGCCGAAGTCTTCGCGCGCGTCGTTCAGCTCGAACATCGCGGCACCGTCATCGGCGACCGCAGCGGCGGCCGCGTCATGGACGCCAGCGTCTATCCCCTCCGCGAAGGCGCCGGCACTTCGCTCTTCTACGCGCTCCTCGTCTCCACCGCCGACCTCCTCATGGCCGACGGCAAAAGCCTCGAACGTGTCGGCGTCACTCCCGACGTCACCGTCCTCCCTACCGCCCTCGATCTCGCCGAAGGACGCGACCCCGCCCTCTCCCGCGCCGCCGCCCTCGCCGGCATAAAGCTCGACCCCGCCTCCGCCGCCAAACTCTTCCCCGCCCCCTGGCCCTCCCAATAACCTCATAGGTGTTCAGGAGGCGGGGACTTCAGTCCCCGCGTAAGCCTTCTCTTTTGCCTTTGCGGGTGCCCCACTCTTGCGCCTTCTGCAAGGGTGCGGATTTTCGCCCTGTAGCTCAGGTCTTCAGACCTGAGGCCGTCCCGCCCCGAAAAGTTTGTCGGCGCCCGATTTTGCCCTTTAGGGGGTCGGACCTTCAGGTCCGACATGGTCGCCTCTGCGCCTCTGCGGTGCGCTTTGGGACTGTCTTTGCCTTCCTTTGAAATCTGAAATTTCAAATTTGAAATCGCCTTTGCCCGCCCCCAAAACTTTTTTCATTTTTTTCCAATTCCTGATCACAAACCTCAATTTCGTAACCCCAATCCTTCCTTTGCCTTGCAGACTTGAATCACACCTGTCAAGTTGCCACGCATGATAAAATAGTGTCAGAAGGAAAATGAAAGACTAGAGGCCAAAATCGAATGCTCCGGCGACCTTCTCTCCCGACACGCCGGAAGACTCCCGCCCCCCAATTTCTAATCTATACACTGAAGATTAGAAATCGCCGCAAGCCTAAGCGAATCATCAACTTACATTTTTCTAATCTATACAAAACCGCGGCCTTTTTTATTATGTTGTGTTCCGAACCTCCAGCCTCTTCTAATCGCCAAAATGGGGAATTAGAACCGAACCTAACCCGCCGCTTTTCAACAACTTCCATTTTTCTAATCGCCAAAAATCGCCATTTCGTCCAACGCAACGTTACGACCTTCTTGAGCGACGCTTCCGCCTTGCGCCGGGGGCGGAGGGCGGTCAGAATGTGGGGTCGCTGAGGCGATGAATGGGGCGGACTAGGAGCAGAGTTTGATGCGAAATGAGCGGAATCGATTGCCGATGGCGTTGCTGAGCGTGCTCGGAGTGGCATTGGTGGCGACGCAGCTGTTGGCGCTGGGCGAGCGGCACGTGGCGGAAGCGGCGGCGCGGCAAGCAGCGGCGGCGCAGTCAGCGCAATCAGCGCAACCGGACAAGGCGTATCAAAATTATTCGGACGATCCGCGGCTGGCGAAGGCGTACAAGTTCGAGCGCGGCGGATGGACGTACGTCCACCTGGAGGGCTCGCCCTACGACATCGGCTACCAGCATGGGTACCTGCTGGCGAACGAAATCGCGGACGCGTTCGCGGTGGTGAGCCTGGAGATGACGCACTCGTCGGGGCGGGACTGGGAATTCTTCCGGCGCGCGGCGCACGACATGTTGTGGCACCGAATCGATCCCGAGTATCAGGCGGAGCTGCACGGGATTGTGGGCGGGCTCGAGGCGCAGAAGGTGAATTTGGATCTGGACGACATCGTGGCGATGAATGGGTTCATGGAGCTGGCGGATTATTACGTGCCGTGGCTGAACTCGGTGACGAAGGCGCAGAATCCTCCGGACGCGCGCGCGCCCGAGGCGTGCAGCGCGTTTGTGGCGACGGGAAGCTGGACGAAAAGCGGGCAGATCGTGATGGCGCACAACAACTGGACGAGTTATGCGGACGGCGAGCGATGGCGAATTGTGTTCGACATCGTGCCGCAGAAGGGCTACCGGATGTTGATGGACGGATTTCCGGGCGTGATCGTGAGCGACGACGATTTCACGGTGAATTCCGCGGGGTTGATGGTGACGGAAACGACGATCACCGATTTTCACGGCTGGGACCCGACGGGGAAGGCGGAGTTCGTGCGCGCGCGGAAGGCGATGCAGTATGCGGCGTCGATCGATGATTTTGTGAAGATCATGCAGGACGGGAACAACGGCGGGTACGCGAACGACTGGCTGCTCGGCGACCGGAAGACGGGAGAGATTGCGCGGTTCGAACAGGGATTGAAGCACACGAAAGTGTGGCGCACGAAGGACGGGTACTTCGTGGGGTCGAACTTCGCGAGCGATCCCGACGTGCTGAAGGATGAGACGACGTTCGATTCGACGAATCTGGCGGCGTCCGCGAACGCGCGGCACGTGCGGTGGGATCAGCTGATGGCGGAGAACAAAGGCAAAATCGATACGACGATGGCCGAGGCGTTCGAATCGGACCATTACGATTCGTACGAGAAGAAGGAAACGACGGGGAACCGGCGGACGCTGTGCGGGCACGGCGACGTGGAGACTCCGGGAGACCCGACGAATCAGCGGGAGCCATTCCGGCCGTCAGGCGCGGTGCAAAGCAAGGTGACGGACAGCGCTATGGCGCAGGCGATGACTTTTATCGCGCGCGCGGGGCATCCGTGCGGTGCAAATTTCGACGCGGCGAAATTCCTGGAGGCGCATCCGGAGTATTCCTGGCAGGCGCCGATCCTGCGCGACATGGATGCCGGGCCATGGAGTCTGTTCAAGGCCGGCGACCACGCCGCGCAGTGATGGCGAAAAGGGGCAGCACTGCGGGCGGGCTGCGTTACTGACCGCCCTGGTTCGCGACCTGCAGATTGTTTTCGACGCTAAAGACGTTGGGGACAGTCTTCGCGCGCAGGCCGATGAGGTTCTTGTCGGATTCGCTGTCGACGACGCCAAAGAGCATGACGTGGCCGTTGTCAACGACGATGTGAACCGGCGGCAGCGCACCCATCGCGTACTTCCACAAACCAGCGAAGCCGTAGATGGCGCGATATTCCGCGCGGCGGATGCCGTCGTCCATAGGCGAGGGCGGCAGAACCTTGATCTGGTTATCGACCGCGGTGACGCCCTCAATACCTTTCACCGTGCGCTCGGCGTCTTCCTTGAGGACCGGACGGACGACGTAACCCGAGAGAGTCACCTTGGTGCCGTCGACGCGGTATTCAAGGTTGTCGAAAAGCGTGAGGAACGGAAGCATGACGAGGCGGTGGTGGACTTCCTGAACCAACCACTGCTCGTAATGCTGCTGATCGCGCGGGGCCTGATGCTTGGCGGCCGCCACTGACAACGGCGCGGCGGAGATCGCAAGCATTGCACATACGATCGCTACCACGAGGTAGCGGCTTGAGCAAAGAGCTGGCTTCATGTGAGTCACCTTTCTTGCTGCCCCTCCGAAAGTTAGATGACGGGATGACGGCGATGGTTTCCGTGCGGCGGTGTATGGCCCGTGTATATCGTTGTGGGGAAAGGCTTTATTCCACCACGGCGTTTCGCGTAGCGGGGAGGATGGAGATGGCATCGGTCGGACAGTGCGCCGAGGCGCGGCGAGGGGTGCTATCGAATTCGACGCAAGAGGGGCGCGGGCCTGTGGAAATTGAGCGGTGATAATGCTACAAAAAAGGAGCTCTTCCCGAGTGTGTGTCCGTGCCGGAAACTTGCTCAGCCAAAGGTTGCAAGGCGACTGTGCCTGCGGGCCTGGCGCCCGAGCATATGTGCATTCTGCACTTCACGCTGTTCGTGGAGCAGGAATGCGCGGAGATGCGGCGCGAATCGAATCTGGGCAATACGAGCCACGAGCGGCAAATGGAGTGCATGAAGAAGATCGCGAGCCGCGGCGAAGTGCTGGTACACGTGGCGACGAGCGGATTTTCGATGAGCGATGAGATCAAGGCGCGGATTTTGAGCACGCTTCTGACGCTGATGAATTGCCGCGAGAACATGGACCGGGCGGCGATGAGGCAGTCCGCGCTGCGGCGATTCGTCGGCTGAGTTTTTTCCGGGCAGTTCCTCCAAGAAAAAATTTCGTTGTGCGGCCCTTCTACGCTCCGATGTAGCGGGCGTAGAGCGAACGGGCGACCGCGGGATCCTTTGTGCCCTTAACGATGGCGCGGCCGTCGGCGAAGACGGTCATTTCGTAGGGCGGAACCTGGAAGCGGAGAAGGAATTCGTTGTTGCGGATGCCGCCAGGAGCGGCGGCGACGAGGCGGCGGCCAAGTTCGGCGAGGTCGAGGCGGCGATTGCGCTCATGGATCTGCACGGAGTCGCGGCCGCACATGGTGATGTGCGGCTGAGCGTCGCCGAGGAGATAGGGCAGCTCGCGGCGGACGCAGGCGCGGCAGCCGGGGTCGCGGGCGACGCGAATGGACTGGAAGCGGCCGGACCAGACGTCGCAGGCTACGAGGTGATTGTTGAGAGCCTCGAGCCTTCCAGCAAGGAGCTTGATGGCTTCGGCGGCTTCGATGGACGCGATCGCGCCGGCGGCGGTGTTCAGAACGCCCGCGGTGTCGCAAGTTTCGCCGGCCGCGAGCGTGGGGCTATCGGGATTTGCGGCGAGAAGACAGGCGAGGCAAGGAGTTTCGCCGGGGCGAATCGTCATCGTGAGGCCGTAACTGCCGACGACAGCGGCATAAATCCACGGGACCGCGAGCGAAATCGCGGCGTCATTCAGGAGCAGGCGCGTCTCGAAATTGTCGGTGCCATCGAGGATCAGCGGAAAGCCGTTGAGAAGATCGAGAGCATTGCGGGGTGTGAGGTCAGAGACGAGGCCCTCGACGCGCACGTCGCTGTTTATGGCGCGGAGGCGGCGTTCGGCGGCGACGGCTTTGGGAAGGGCTTCAGCGGCGTCGGATTCCTCGAAGAGAGTCTGGCGCTGGAGATTCGAAGGCTCGACGAAGTCGCGGTCGATGATGCGGAGGCGCCCGACGCCGGCGCGCACGAGCAGGTTCGCAACCGCGGTGCCCAGGGCGCCGCAGCCGACCAGAACGGCGCTGGAGGCGAGGAGGCGCTCCTGGCCTTCGGAGCCGATGCCGGCGAAGAGAATCTGGCGAGAGTAGCGTTCGAGTTGCTGGGGATTCATGCGACGTTTCCAGCGCTCAATGATAGCGCCTTTTCACACGCGCCGGGCAACGCAGCATGCTAACCTTTTCTTCTGACTCTTAAGCGATGGAAAGCGCTCGCACAGCAAGGCTCACTTCTCGAATCCTCTCGCGGCGAGCGGCACGCCGAATTCTAATATGCCTGGCGGCGTTTCTCGCGGCCGCGACACTCACACTCGCGGAAAGTGTTTCGATTGAGGGACTTCGCGTCACCGGGATACGCGTGGTGGACGAGAACGGGAGCGAAGTTCAGACGAAGATACCGCCGCTGGCGTTGGCCGTGGGGAAGCCCTTTGATTTCGCGGCAGAACGCGAGAGCCTGCGCCAACTGTACAAGCTCGGCGATTTTTCGGACATCAGCGTGAGAGCTGCACCCGAAGAATCGGGCGTCCGGGTGGATTTCGTCGTCCAACGGAATTTCTACAACAATGTGGTTCGAATCGAAGGGCTCAAGGAGCCTCCGACGGCGGCTGCGGCGCAGGCGGCATTGCATCTCGAGCTGGGCCAGCCTTACCGGGAGAGCGCGCTGCTCGACGGGATTCAGCATCTGCAGGACGAGCTGCGGTCGGAAGGATTGTACCTGGCGAACGTGAAGTGGTCGCTGGCGGCGCACGAAGACACGCGAGAGATGGACATAACGATAACGGTGGATCCAGGGCCGCGCGCGAAGATCGGGAACATCATCATCGACAACCAGACGCCTTACACGGACAAGGAGCTGCTGCACCGGTCGAAAATCAAGACGAAGCAAGAGCTGACGTCGTCGCGGATTTCGCGCGCGACACAGCGCCTGAAGCAGTACCTGGTGCGCGAAGGCTACCTGGGTGCGTCGACGGCGATCAAGGCGGGCTCCTACGACGCCAAGACGAATCTCGTGCCAGTGACGTTCTCCGTGACAACGGGCCCGAGGGTTCGGGTGGCGATTACAGGCGCGCATCTGCGGAAAGGCCAAGTGCGGAAGCTGCTGCCTATCTACGCGGAAGGGAGTGTGGATGAAGATCTGCTGCAGGAGGGACGGCGAAACATCCGGGAATATTTTCAGCGCCAGGGCTATTTCGACGCGAACGTTACAGTGCGGTCGGATGAGGCGCCGAACAACCTGCGAGTGATCCTCTACGACATCGACCGGGGCAGCCGTTCCCGTGTGGCGGGCATCGCGTTCCAGGGGAACAAGTATTTCAGCGCCGGATTGCTGGAAGGAAGCCTGCAGATCCAGACAGCGTCGTTCGCATCGAGCGGGAAATTCAGCCAGCAGCTCCTTCGAGCCGACATCGATTCGATCCGGACGATCTACGTTTCGAACGGCTTCCGCGACGCGCAGGTGACGGCGGACGTGAATGACAGTTATGGAGACAAGAAGGCAAACCTCTTCGTCACTTTTCGGATTGTAGAGGGGGCGCAGAGCCGGGTCGCATCACTCAAGATCGAAGGGAACCATGCGATTTCGACGACGACGCTGCTTGGGGTAGTGGGGTCGAGCGAGGGCCAGCCATATTCGCCAGAGAGCGTGGCGAGCGACCGCAACAATATCCTCGCGCTATATTTCAACGAAGGCTTTCCGCAAGCGCATTTCCAGGAGGTAGTGACTCCCGTCAGCGCTTCCGAACCGAACCGAATGAATGTGGCGTACCACATCACGGAGGGAGAGCAGATCAGCGTTTCGAAGGTGCTGCTGACGGGTTATCAATTCACGCGCCCGGGAATCATCCGGAGGCAAGTGGAGATTCATCCGGGCGGGCCGCTGCGTGAAGGCAATGTGGTGGACACGCAGAGGCGGCTGTACAACCTGGGAGTTTTTACGCGAGTGCAGATTGCGCCGCAAAATCCGGACGGTACGGACCCGGAAAAAGTAGTAGTGGTCGACACACAGGAAGGGAAGCGCTACACGATTGGATACGGCTTCGGATTCGAAGTCCAGAGAATCGGGGCGAGCTGCAGCTCGAACAGCACGACGTGCGATCCGAACGCGACGCAAATCGCGGAGAGCCCGCGGGGGATTTTCGAGATCGCGCGGTCGAACATGTTCGGCCGGGCGCAGACGCTTTCGTTCAAGGCGAGGGCAAGCACGCTCGAATACCGGGCGGCACTCGGCTACACGGCCGACAATTTTCTCACCAACCGCAGTCTGAGTCTGCAGCTCACGGGATTCGCGGAGAAGACACAGGACGTGACGACGTTCACGTCGACGCGGTATGAGGGCGCGCTGCAACTGGTGGAGAAGATCTCGCCTTTCAGCGCGCTTCTGTATCGATATTTCTACCGGCATGTGACCGCCGCGGACCTGAAGGTGACGCCCGAAGAGGTGCCACTCCTGAGCCAGCCGACGCTGGTATCCGGCGTGGGGATCACCTACGCGCGCGATCACCGGGATAATCCAAGCGACCCGCAACACGGAACATTCAACACCGCGGATGTCAGCGTGGCCTCCACGAAACTGGGATCGGGCGCCAGCTTTTTCCGCGGCTTCTTCCAGAACTCATCATTCACCTCCTTCGGGCGCGCATTTGTCTTTGCGCGGTCGGTACGGTTTGGAGTGGAGGAGCCATTCGGGAGCACGGTGGAGGGAAACACGCCGTTCGATATTTCACAATGCACGGCGGCCGCAAGCGAATCCCCTCCGGAGGTAATCCCTCTGCCCGAGCGATTCTTTGCGGGCGGCGGAACATCGATTCGCGGATTCGGCTTGAATCAGGCCGGGCCGCGCGATCCGTGCTCGGGCTTTCCCGTCGGGGGGCTCGCGATTCTGGCACTAAACCAGGAGCTGCGGTTCCCGATGCGGCTGCCATTCGTCGGAAACCGGCTGGGCGGGACCGTGTTCTATGACGGCGGTAACGTGTATACGGACTTCAACCACATATCGCTTGCATGGAAGCCGCCCTCCGTGACGGAACTGAATTATTTTTCGCATACGGTGGGCTTCGGTTTGAGGTATCCGACTCCGGTGGGGCCGGTGCGAGTGGATTTCGGGTATCAAATCAACCCGGCGCTGTATCAGTTTTATAACGCGACGACAGCACAGTTGCAGAACATACGACTGCCGCACTTCGAATTTTCGTTCAATATTGGACCGGTTTTCTGATGATTCGCGCGATCGCAATTTTCGTGATGGCGGGGCTGGTGAGCGGCGGGGCCGCGAAGGCGTCGTTCGCGCAATCGCACCCCGATCCCAAAGCGACAAGTCCGGCGGCGAGCGAGGGCGGTGAGCGAACGATCGACGGAATCGCAGCGCGAATTGAAGACGACGTGATTACGACGAGTGAAGTGCGGGAACTGGGGGCGTTTCAGAAGCTCGTGGACGGCCGAGCGAAGTCGAGAGACGAGATCATCCGCGAGCTGGCGGATCAGTGGATCGTGCGACAGGAAGCGCTGGCGACGAATTACAGTACGCCCAGCGATGAAGAGGTGGAGCACGCCTACGACGCGCTGGTGAAGCAGTTTCCGTCCGCGGAGAAATTTCAGGAGCAGTGCGCTGCGGTGGACCTGAGCCAAGCCGCCGTCCGGCGCCTGCTGCGAGACCAGCTCTATCTTTCGCGATTCCTCGATTTCCGGTTTCGCGCCGCGGCTCAAGTGGATCAGCAGCAGATCGAAGATTACTACCAGAACGAGTTTGTTCCGCAACTGAAGGCGCGCGGGGAAAACGTGCCTCCGTTGGAGGACGTGGAGGACACGATTCGCGAGGTGCTCGTCCAGCGCGCGATCGACGCGCGGTCTGCGAAATGGCTGGAGGACACGCGCGAGCGGCTGAAGATTGACATCGCCCCGGCAGGAGACGACCAGTGAAAATCAGGTGGAAGCACTGGGTCGGACTCGCTGGAGTGATTGTCGTCGGGACGGCGATCGCGATTTATGCGGCGTTCGTCACGGGCTTTGCAAATGAGTTTTTCCGGGAAGTTGTGGTGCACCAGATTGAGGAGCGAACCGGAGGGAAGGTTCAAATCCGGAAGTTCCGTTTCCATCCACTGACGCTGCGCGCGGAAATCGACGGGTTCACGCTGCACGGGCTCGAGGCGCCGGGCTCGCGACCGCTCTTTCGAGCGGATCGTATCGACGTCGACATACATGTGAGCTCGTTCCTCCAACGGAAGTATTCCGTCGAGGAATTGGTCCTCGAGCACCCGCAGGCGGTGATCAACGTGGATGCGGAAGGACGTAGCAATATTCCGCATCCGAAAAAGAAAACGAACGGAGGGCCGTGGCAGCAGACGCTGTTCAAGCTGGAGATCGGGCAACTTGAACTGCGGGATGGAGACGCAGACTTCTACAACCGGCATATTCCGCTTTCGCTAGTGGCGCGCAATTTCAATTTCGCGATGCACTATGTGACGGGCAGCTCCGGCGAGGAAGCGTACGTTGGAACATTCGGTTTCGAGAAGACGCGAATCGCGGCGAAGCACGACATGCCGTTCGCTTTTGATGTAAACGGGAAGTTTACGCTGCATCCGAATGCGTTCGAGCTGGATCAGCTTTCGTGCAAGCTGCCGCATTCGGAACTGGAGTTGCGGGCGGAGATGCCCAGCTTCCGCAAACCGGACTTCAATCTGCGGTATCGCGGGAGGCTTTCGCTGGAGGACGTGGCAACTATTTTTCGCGCGCCTACGACGCCGGGAGGAATCGCGGATTTTTCGGGTAACGCGCAGTATGCCGACGGCGAATGGACCGGAGCGGGACACTACGACGGGCATGACATTCGGATGCCGTACCCGCGGTTCCATGCGTCTGGGATGAAGACGTGGGGCGATTACGAGATCGGGAACCGGAAGCTCGTGGTTCCAAACCTGAGCATCAGCGCCTTCGAGGGATCGATCAACGGCAAACTCGAGATGGATTTTCGAACGCTGGCGTTCCGGACGGAGACGCGAGTGCGCGGGGCGAGCCTGGCGGAGGCGCTGGCGGCGCTCGACAACCCGGACTTTCCGGTGAAGACGCTTCATTGGGACGGGCTGGTCGACGTGGATTCGGTGAACACGTGGACGAAGAACTTCAAACATTTCGAGACGAAGGGGGAGACGCGATGGTCGCCGCCGAACGTGCTGATGCCGGGGATGTTTCCGGCGTCGGCGAAGATCGACTACGACTATTCGGAGGACAAGCGCCAGGTAGCGATCGAGCAGGGCGGCGAGATCACGATGCCGAGGACGCAGCTTGCGTTCTCCGGCCCGCTGAGCGCGGCGGATTCGGGGCTCGAACTAAAGTTGCACACGGAGGATCTGCGCGACTGGGACGACTTCATCAACGTGCTGCGCGGGACGGACAGCGAACCGGTGACGATTGCGGGCAAGGTGGATTGGAACGGGCGCATCATCGGGCCGCTCGGCGGGCCGAGTTTCGTGGGGCACATGCATGCGACGAACGCGGTGTACGACAAGATGAGCTGGGACGAAATTACGGGCGACATGGGATATTCGCCCGACGATTTCCAGCTGATGAACACGACAGTGCGTCGAGGGCCCACAGCGGCAACGATCGATCTGAAGCTGCAGTTCGATGGCGACTGGGGCTTCCTGCCGACAAGCGCGTGGTCGCTGCAAGCGCGGCCGGATCATTCGCCAACGCAGAACCTCCAAGAGATCCTGGGACTCAATTATCCGGTGAATGGTTTGCTGACCGGAACGTTTCAGGGAGGAGGAACGCGCGCGGCGCCAGTGCTCGATGGGCAATTCGTCTTCGAGAACATCGACGCGAAAGGAACGCATTTCGATTCGCTGAGCGGGAATCTACATCTGGAACACGATGAAGTGCGATTGTCGAACGCGGAGCTGCGGCGCGACGGAGGGCAGGCGTCGGGAGAAGTGACGTACCGTCCCGAGGAAAAGACGGCGGAGTTCCGCATCAACGGGAAGGGCATCACGCTGGACAAAATCACCGGGATACAGAGCGCGTCGATTCCCATCGGCGGGCAGATCAATTTCGAATTGAGCGGGAGCGGACCTCTGCGCGCGCCGGTGGGGCGGGGCAGCGTCGAGATTGCGAACTTGCGGCTGGGCAAGGAAATCGAAGGGGACTTCCGGTGCGAGGTGGCGTCGGATGGGGAGAACGCGACGCTGGCGATTCATTCCACTACGACCGTGGCCAAGCTGCAGGGAAACCTCAGCGTCGGATTGGGAGACGACCAGCCCATTTCGGGGAAGCTGTCGCTGCAGGACTTTGACCTGGATCCGTTTATCACCGCGGGGCTTCATTTGAAAGAGATCACGAATCACAGCAAAGCCGACGGCGTGTTCACGGTTTCCGGGAAGCTGCGGCAGCCGGATTCCATCGAAGTGGTGGCGGATATCACGCATATCTCGTTCGACTACGAATTGGTGCGGCTGACGAACGATCAGGATATTCGGTTCACGTACCGGCGGAATGAAGTTCGCGTCGAGCAAGCGCATTTGCACGGGACGGACACGGACTTGCAGGTGAGCGGGTCGGCGCGATTCGACCGCGACCGGCCGCTGCGTCTGGCGGTGCAAGGAAGCTTGAATCTGCGGCTGCTGGCGGCGTTTCTACCGGATTTCGAGGTGCAGGGGCAGGCGACGGCGAACATTTCGATCGAAGGGACGATGTCGCGGCCGCGAATTACGGGGCGGGCGAGTGTGCACAACGCGTCGGCGAGCTACGCGGATTTTCCGGTTGGGCTGAGCAAGGTGAACGGAGACTTCGTGTTCAACGAGAGCCGGCTGTCGTTCGACCATCTGACCGCGGAGTCGGGCGGCGGGCAGCTGACGATGGGCGGGAGCGTGGTCTACGGCGACGGGGGACTGCACTACGAGGTGAACGCGTCGACGCAGCTTGTGCGGATTCGCTATCCGACGGGGATGAGCTGGCAGGCGGGAGGCAGCTTGCAGCTTTCGGGCTCGAGCACCGCGGCAGTGCTGAGCGGGCGCGTGGAGGTGCAAAGACTGCTGTTCGCGCAGGGCGTGGACTTGGCGTCGTTCTTTGCGACGGCGTCGGAAACATCCGCCGGGCCTCCTTCGACTTCGCTATTTCTGCGCAACCTGGCATTCGATATCGAAGGGCAGACGAAGCCGGGCGCGCAAATTCAGTGGACGGGCGCACAAGTGGGAATCGAGGCGAATGTGCGGCTGCGCGGGACATGGGACCGTCCGATTCTGCTGGGCAACGTGCACCTGCTGGGCGGGCAGATGGCGTTTCGCGGGAATAAGTTCGATCTGACGCGAGGCGACATCAATTTCGCGAATCCGTTCCGGCTCGATCCGGTGCTGAACGTGGAAGCCACGGCGACGATTGCGCAGTATCAGGTGACGATCAATTTTTCGGGGCCGGCGAGCCGGCTTTCGATGACGTACCGATCCGATCCGCCGCTGCCGGACTCGGACATCATCGCACTGCTGGCACTGGGAAGCCCGGGGGAAGAGGCAGGCCTGCGGTCGCAATCGGCGAGTTCGCAGAACTATGGGGCGACGGCGCTGCTCTCGGAAGCAATTTCATCGGGCATCGGCGGAAGAATCGAGCACCTGTTTGGCATCAGCCAGTTTCGAGTGGATCCCTTTGTGGCGGGCACTGCGACTGAATCGAACGCCGCTGCGCGTGTGACGATTCAAGAGCAGGTGACGCACGACCTGACCATCACGTACTCGACTAATGCGGCCACGACCAACCAGTATCAGCTGATCCAAGTGCAGTACGACGTGAGCCGCGAGCTTTCCGTGGAGTTCCTCCGCGACATCAACGGCACGTACGGCTTTGACATCAAGTGGGTCAAACACATCAAGTAAGGGCTATTCGGGCGTGAGAAAGAGAGCGTCCGGAGAGAGTCGAATGTGCCACGGAGGCGGCTGCTGGCGGAAGCGTTCCCACTTTTCCTTGAAGACCTCAGCCTGAAGATGAAAATCCGCGGCCCCGGCAACAGGGGATTCGTGCAACCTGAGGAATAGAGTGATGCGAAATGGCGTCTCGGACGATCGAAGGAGCCAGCAGGGCAGTACGTTTTGCGCGGGCGAGAGCGGTGCCGAGGAGTCGACGAAATCGATGTGATGCGCGCGAATGCCGACGAAGGCCGGGGGTGGGCCGATGTGCTGTGTGACCGTGAGGCGGCAGCCCCAATCGAGGGCTTCGACTTCGTTCCGGGAGATTGCCTTTGCCCGCGAAAGATTCTTACAACCCGTGAGCCGCGCGACTTCGGCGGTCGGAGGCCTGCGGAAGACTTCGTCCTTCGGACCCTGCGCTGCGATGCGGCCGCGCGAGAGGACAATGAGCTGATCGCACAGGCGATACGCTTCTTCGATGTTGTGGGTGACGAGGAGCGTTGGGCGGCTGTATTCAGCGAAAGTCTGCTGCAGTTGAGCTTCGACCTGGCTGCGCAGGTGAGTATCGAGCGCCGAGAGCGGTTCGTCGAGAAGCAACGCCTGTGGCTCAGTGGCCAGGGCGCGCGCCAAAGCGACGCGTTGCTGTTCACCGCCTGATAGTTCGCGAGGATAGCGACGTTCCAAGCCCGCTATGTGCGTGCGGCTCACGACGGAGTCGAGACGTCCTCTTCGATCTGATGGCGGGAGATGCCTTATGCCGAAGGCGAGGTTTTCGAGCACCGTCTTGTGGGGGAAGAGCGCGTAATGCTGGAAAAGGAGGCCCACCTCGCGCGATCGCGCAGGCGTCTGAATGGCGCGCGCGGAATCGAGCAGGACACGATCTCCCAGGACGACGCGCCCGCGATCGGGGCGCTCGAGTCCTGCAATACAGCGAAGCAGCATCGTCTTTCCCGAGCCGGAAGGCCCAAGTATGGCGAGCGGCGAGCCCGCCTGCGCTTGAAAGGCCACATCCAGAGAAAAGCTGGGAAGCCGCTTCGCGACTTGGACTTCCAAGGTCACGTCAGCCACGCGCCCACCGTGCCGGGCCGCGCGCACTTGTCCAGTAATAGAGGGCGCTGAGCAGAGCCAGAGAAATAGCCACGTCCAGCGCACACCAAGCGAGCGCGCTGCGGACATCGTTAGCTTCTACCGCAAAATAGATGGCGATGGGAATCGTGGCGGTACGCCCCGGAATATTCCCTGCGAGCATCAGGGTGGCGCCGAATTCACCCAAGGCGCGCGCGAAGGAAAGAATCACGCCGGCGAGAACGCCCGGCCACGCGAGAGGCAGAGCTACTTCACGAAACACGCGCCATTCAGATGCGCCGAGGGTCCGGGCCGCCTGAAGAAGATGCGCATCGACCTGCTCGAAGGCAGCGCGTGCGGTGAGATACATCAAGGGGAAGGAGACGACCGCCGCAGCAATGACGGTCGCGGGCCAGGAGAATACGACGGTGGTGCCGAGACGCAGGAGCAATCGCCCGAGCGGGCCGTTGCGGCCGAAAAGAAGAAGAAGAAAAAATCCGACCACCGTCGGAGGTAGAACGAGCGGCAGGAGCAGCAAGCCGTCGGCGGCCGCAGCGGCCGCGCCAGCTCGGCGCTCGCGCCAGAACGCGACGGCGAGGCCCAAAACCATGGTGACGAGCGTCGCGGTGACACTCGTCGCCAAGGAAATCCAAACGGGAGACCAATCCATGGCCACAGGATTGTAGCCGCAACCGGGCGCTCAGGCTCGCTTTTTGGCGTTCGTGCCGATCAACATGCGAACGCCGTGCAGATCACCTGGGATTCTGCGGCGGAATGGGCGACTGCGGCTTGGGTTGCGAACCGGGATTCAACGAGGGCCGCTGTTCTTCCGGCAGCATCGGCTTTATCTCCGGGTAGTCGTTCGACATTTCGCGCAGAGTAGTAATGGCTACGTTCCGTTCGATGGTGGCCCCGGCTTGCTGCGATTCCTGCAGCACCTGAGGAAGCAGCTTTGCCATCTTCTGGCCCGCCGGCGATTGATAGAATTGAATCATTCCCTGCAGATCTTCCATCGAGAAGTGCTGGGCGTAGATCGGCACCTCCGCGTTATTTACTTCTCCAGCCGGGCTCCGGGCACTGATCTTCTCGCTGAAGTCGCTCATGAACTTCTGGAGACGATCTCCCGTTATATTTCGACCGACGGCCGACTTCACCTGAGAGGTGAGAACTTCGGTCATGTTCTCGCCGAGCTTGGCCGAGCCGTTCAGGTCCATCAACTGCCGGATCGCTTTTTCTTTCGCTGGGTCAACGGCACCTGTCTGAGCGGGAGCCGGAGTTTCACCGACGGTTTCCAACTGGGAAGGCGGATGAGATGACGACTGTCCCGTTGCCTGGTGGGACGCCAGCGCGGATATGGTCGACGACCGGGCTATGGCCCAACCGGCAACGAGAAAAACCAGAGCTATAACTGGAAGCTTGTATTTCATGAGATTCCTCTCCCCCGGGCCGGCGGATCAAGCGCGGATTCCAATTCTAACGAAACTCGCACTCCGCGTCATGAATCTTCGTGTGGTAACGGCTTTGCGGCAGACTGTGATAGCTTGAAGCAGAATCCCGCCGCGCCCATGAGTTCACGTTCGTCGACGGCGGAGATCCAAAAGCATCGGGAACTGCCGGATGAGCAGCAACAGAAACGATTCTTCGCACGCCGGACTGAATTTTGAGGATGCTCGCCGGGAGATGGTTGCTCGGCAAATTCGAGGGCGCGGAATCGCTTCGCAGCCGGTCCTGGACGCGATGACTTCCGTTCCACGCCATCTGTTCGTGCCTTCCGAACACGTCTTGCAGGCTTACGAGGACGAGCCGCTTCCGATCGGCGAGGGTCAGACAATCTCGCAGCCTTTTATGGTGGCAGCCATGGCCGAGGCGCTGCAACTCGGCGGGTCGGAACACGTACTCGAGATTGGCGCAGGATCCGGCTATCAAGCGGCCGTGCTTTCGCTTCTTGCCGGGGATGTTGTCGCCGTCGAATTACAGCACCACTTGGCGGAGTCGGCGAGAGAGCGACTAACGCGCCTGGGCTACAGCAACGTCCATCTGGAAGAAGGAGACGGTTCGCTTGGATGGCCCGCCGCGGCGCCCTTCGACGCGATTCTAGTGACCGCAGGTGCGCCGGCGATTCCACCTCCCCTCATCGGCCAGCTTAAAGAAGGCGGAAGACTTGTGCTGCCCGTCGGCGCCGCCGAGCATCAGGAATTGTTGCGAATCACCCGACGGCAGAGCGGAAACCGGACAGAGGCTTTATACGCCTGCCGGTTTGTGCCGCTTCTCGGACGCCATGGGTGGCAGCCAAACGCCCAGGAAGTTTCCGGCGGATGAGCGACCACGCCCCCGAACTTTCGATCATCATACCGGCGTACAACGAGGAGCGGAGGCTGCCTCGCACTCTGGCGCGGTTGCGCGATTACTTCCGTTCCCCGCAAGCGCCTCAGCACGTGGAAATCATCGTCGTGGACGACGGTTCGAGCGACAGCACCGTGACGACGGCGGAGGAATGGGTTCGGGAGATCCCGTTCCTGCGGATCGTGAAAAACGGCGCGAACCGGGGCAAGGGCTACAGCGTGCGTCACGGAATGCTCGAAGCGCGCGGGCGAGTCGCGCTGTTTACAGACGCGGATTTGTCCTCGCCAATCGAAGAGTCGGAGAAACTGCTCAAGGCGCTGGCTCAGGGGAATCAGGCGGCCATCGGATCGCGCGCGCTCGACCGCTCACTCATCGAGACCCACCAATCCCCTTGGCGAGAACTCGCTGGAATCATCTTCAACGGCTTCGTGCGCATCTTTACGGGGCTGGAGTTTCATGACACGCAGTGCGGATTCAAAGCGTTTGAGCTGGAACCCTCCCGCATCATCTTCGAGCAACAGCGCATCGAAGGCTTCGGTTTCGATCCCGAGATTCTGTTTCTCGCCAAGCGGCACGGCTTGCGCGGCATCGAGGTGCCCGTGCGGTGGGCGCACGATCCCGCCACGAAGGTGCACGTGGTGCAAGACAGCCTCGCGATGTTTGGCAATTTGATCTACATCCGCTGGAACGCCCTGCTTGGACGGTATCCCAAGGCGCCGCGGCGATAGACTCGCCTAGTCCTTCTTCTGCGCGGTCGGCGGCAAGACGCCGTTGAGACGGAGGTACGAGGCAGCCGCGCTGTAGTGATCGGCGAAGTCGTCCGTCAGCGCTATCATCGCAGCCGCGCGAGTCATTTTGCGGCCTCCAAAAAGGGTCAACTCTTCACTGAGATTCGAATCGTCGACCTTCGCCAGCGAGGTGGTGCAGTACTCGAACGAAGCCTTCACCGCCGCGACAAGCTTGTCCTTCGGGTCGGTGTCGCTGAGCTTCTCGCCGGAGGGCGCCGAAGTTCCGGATATTTTCGAACAAAGGAAATTGTTCGAGCCGGCGATGTGAGCGACGAGATGCGCGAACGTCATCTGCTCGGGCGTTGGACGGTAGCTGTATTTGTCGGCGGGCATTTCTTCAGCGGCGCCGATGAGGTTCTTGGACTGGCGCTCCAGGATCGAGCGCACGGCGTCGCTCACGGGGTTTTTCCCCATTGAGGCTTGGCCGAACGAGGCCAGAGGGAAAAGAGCAACCGCGGCCAATGTCAGGACCACTTTCTTCATGTTCGCTCTCCTTGCGCAAAATGACGGCATCAGGATAGTCCGCCCGGAAAGTAGCCACAAGCGCTGATTGCTCTTTGTAGTGCAAAGTACTTGACAAGGGCATGCTGGCGCGCTATCTTGCTTGCATGTCGAGTCAGCCGCCGTTTGAGCCTCGTTCCCGAGTGACTGTCGCGCTGGACGACCACGCCCGCGACAACATTCGCTTTATCCGCGAAACGATGGAGCGCGCGGGCTCCTTTACGGCCGTGCCCGGGTGGGGCGGCATCGCGATGGGCATCACGGCGCTTGGCGCCGCCGCGATTGCGTCGCGGCAGGATAGTCCGGACGCATGGCTTGCCACATGGCTGATCGAAGCTGTGATCGCGATTGGAATTGCGTCCTGGACCACGTTTACGAAGGCGCGCGAATCCGGCGCTTCACTCTTCTCGGGACCGGGCCGGCGTTTCGTCTATAGCTTTGCGCCGCCGATTTTTGTCGGAGCGCTGCTAACGCTGCTGCTTGTGCGAGCCGACCTGATCGCGGCGATCGCAGGCATGTGGCTGTTGCTGTACGGCACGGCGGTTGTGACGGGAGGAGCGTTCTCGATTCGAATCGTGCCGTTGATGGGGCTCTGTTTCATGGTGCTGGGAGCGGTGGCGCTCTTTTCGCCGGCAAGCTGGAGCAACATCTTTCTCGGAGCAGGATTCGGAGGGCTCCACATTATTTTCGGAGCGGTGATTGCGAGGAGATATGGTGGCTAAATCGAATGCAGTCCGGGTTGAACGGGAAGAAAAACCGAAGCGAACGGGTGCAGGGGCACCGTCCGAAGCGCCGGCGGCGAATTTGGATCGCTTGATTCACGAGCGCACCCGGCTTGCGATTGTCAGCGCGCTCGCGGTGAATGAGTCGCTCACGTTCAGCGAGGTCAAGAGCCTTCTGGGCGCGACCGATGGCAATCTGAGCGTTCATGCGCGCAAGCTCGAAGATGCCGGCTACATTGCATGCACGAAGTCGTTTGCGAACCGGCTGCCCAAGACCCAATACCGGCTGACCGCTGCGGGACGACGGGCACTCGAAAAATATCTGGACCATATGGAAGCTCTGATCCGCGCGACGCGCGAAAGGTAAGAGCTCGGCTTTCTCTTTCCGCAGTGCTAGTGCAACGAGGTTAACTGCCACACTCAAGAGCATCGACCAGGACGCCAGACCCCATGAACAAGAGCACCTTTAGCATTGTCACGAAACCAGCGCTGCACGTGGCCATCCTTCTTGACGGCAACGGACGGTGGGCTTCTTCTCGAGGCTTGCCCCGCTCAGAAGGCCATCGCGCCGGTGTCGCCGCTGTGCGCCGCGTGGTGCGCAGCGCTCCATCGCTTGGAATCGGAACGCTGACGCTGTACGCGTTCTCGTCAAACAATTGGGACCGGCCGGCGAGCGAGGTGATTTCTCTGCTGAATCTGCTGGAAGAGTTTTTGCGCGGAGAGGCATCCGTGTGCGCGGCCGAAGGAGTGCGCATCCGCGTGATTGGGCGCCGCGACCGGATTCCGCCGACGCTTGTTTCGGCGATTGAGTTTGCGGAGTGCGCGACGGCGGCGGGAACCAAGCTCGATCTGCGGATCGCGCTCGACTATTCGTCGCGCGACTCGATTCTTCGGGCTGCGTGCTGGATGCTTTCGAGCCTGGAAGTGTCGCAGCGCGAATTCGCGAAAAGGCTCGGCCAGGTGACCTACGACGATGGTCCAGCGCCCGACGTTGACCTGCTGATTCGGACCGGCGGTGAGCGGCGCCTGAGCGACTTCATGCTGTGGGAGTGCGCTTATGCCGAGCTGTTTTTCACTCCTCGTATGTGGCCCGAATTCGAGGCGGGCGATTTAGCCGAAGCGGTGGACGATTTCATGGCGCGAGAGCGGCGTTTCGGCCGATTGCCCGAAGCGGCTGCGAGTTAACTGCGGAATTCTCCGGGGACGAGAGCTTAGACGGCCGTTCGCGTTCGGGCCATCGTGAAGGCTTTTTGAATCACGCGGGTGGCGACCGGGGTCAGGGAATATCGCGTAAGATCGCGCTCGCCGGCCCAAGCTACGTCGACCACATCGGTTGCAGCGCGCGGTTCACCCCGAACGAGCGCGCAAAAATAATCGAAGATCACGAAGTGATACTGCACCCTGCCGCGATTGTCGTGCGAGATGCGCTCCACAATCTCGATCAAATCGAGAACTTCAACTTCCACTCCGGTTTCCTCGGCGAGCTCGCGATGCACTGCTTCGCGGAGGGTTTCGCCCGGCTCGAGGATGCCGCCCGGAATTGACCACTGGCCCTCGAGCGGCGGTTGCCCGCGCTTGGTGAGGAGCACGCGGTCGCTCGAGATGATGACGCCGCCAACTCCGATGATGGGGCGATCAGGGTATTCACGAGTCGAGGTCAAAATGATTCCTTCCGCACAAGAAAGCTTGACACGAGCGTTATATAATACGCCCTGCTGTTCGAGATTCGTCCTGGAAGGAGACACCCGACGTGACGCGATGTCCCGAATGCGATGCCGAAATCGACTTGGACGAGGATGAAGTCGAAGAGGGCGAAATCCTGAGCTGCCCGGAATGCGATTCGGAGCTTGAGGTGACTCAGACGCATCCAGTTCATTTGATCGTCCTTTCCGAGGACGAGGATGAAGATGAGGACGAGGCTGACGACGAGGAATCGAGTTCCGAGGAAGAAGAGGATGGCGAGGAAGAAGAGGCCGAATGATTCGACTTGAGCAGGTGTTTAGTCGGAGCCGTGGGAACGCATCCATGGGGCAGCGCGATCTGGCGCATCGGGCCCGGATTGCGGGTCTTATGATTTTGCTTGCTGTTGGGCTTGCGGTTGCGTCGTCAATCAGCGCGCGAGCTGCGCAAGAAGTCGAATTGCGCACGGTACACGGCAGCGTCGTCGACAAAGACGAAAATCCCGTGCCTTCCAGCGTGGTGTATTTGAAGAACGTGAAGACGCAAGGGGTGAAGACGTATATCGCGGACGATTCCGGGAATTACCGGTTCAGCGGGCTCGACCCCAACGTGGATTATGAGATCCATGCCGAACACAACGATTTGGAGTCAGCTACGCGCAACATCTCCAGCTACGACTCCCGCCGAGATGTAAATTTGGTCCTGAAACTCTCGCGAAAGAAGGCGCAACACTAAGGGCTGATCGATTCTTGGGCGGAGGGCCCAAGCGGGCGCACGGGTGTCATCACGCGAACCGCCTGTGGCACGACTTGGAACTCGACGGGAGAGTCGCCAAGCAGTTCGCCGTCGCCGTGGACCTTCATCGGGCGATCTGTTTGAAACACTGCCCGCCGACATCGGAACCGTTCGACCTCGCTGAAGCGAAGATCGCCGGAGGCAAGCAGAATCGGAATCGCCTCGAGTAACCGCGGGAAAGGCAACTCGCGGACGAGGACGACCTCCAGCCAGCCGTCGTCGAGCCTGGCACGCGGCGCAATGCAAAGGCCCGAGCCATACCATGGCGCGTTCGCGACCACTGCCAGGATTGCGCGGCCTGACCACCGCACGTCGTCGATCTGCGCGTCGAGCTGAAATGCGGTGCGCCCCGCGACAAATGCCCATAGGGCGCCAGCTAAATAACGCGTCGCTCCCGGCATTTTGCGAAAGCGCGTGTTCGCCAAGTGAGCCGCTTCCGCGTCGAGCCCCACTCCTCCCGCACACGTATAGAAGGACTCGCCGAGAGAGGATCGCACGCGAACCAGGTCGATGGGGCGAGGGTAAGAGCGCAAGAATGCGTCCGCCGCACGAACCGGATCCGGAGGGATCCCAAGGGCTCGAGCGATATCGTTGCCATTCCCTGCTGGGAGAAATCCTGCTATTGCCGGTTTTGTGCGGATACCCTCCACCACCTGCCGAAATGTGCCGTCGCCGCCCAGACCCAGCACGTATTGGAAACCGCGATCTGCGGCTAGGCTAGCGAGATGGCGGATGTCTTCCGGGGCTTTTGATTCGGCGATATCGACCTCCAGCTCGTGTCGATCGAAGTAGTTTGCAACAGCGGGCAAAGACTTCATGGCGCGTGCGCGGCCAGCCACCGGATTCACGATGAGGAACAGAGTGGGAGGCATTCCCGCGGGCGATCCGAACAGATCGTGGAAAATGAGTCCGCGCATGAGGTCGATGCCGACGGGATTGTACAGGAAAAGTTGCTTCTATCAGGTGCTGAGCCGGAAGGCTGATGCGGCGATGCGTGTTCGGAGGTGGTGCCGGCGGTGGGACTCGAACCCACGACCTAGGGATTATGAGACCCTCGCTCTACCTCTGAGCTACACCGGCACGCGAGTAATCCTCGATGCTACGGGTTCGCGGTGTGGGGTGTCAAGATACCCGAAGTGCCATTTGCGAGAGGGGAAGGCCCCGGAGAACAGGACCGAATTATGGTACTTTCGTAACATTGACCCCACCGGACCTGGGAGATACCGTTGCACCCGTACAATTTGGAGCAGGCGCTGGCCCAAGCCGAGAGGAGGGGTGTGTACCGTTTGGACACACGCCCCTGAAATTTTCCTCTTGACGGCAGCCAACCACTTATAGACTCCGCCGCGTAGTTTCTACTCGGAGGAGTCAAAATGGGTAAGTGGTTGACTTTGGTGGTTTTAGCTCTGTCGTTGCTGACCGGAGCGATGAGCCTGAAGGCAATTTCGTCAGGCTCGTCAGTTATGCTGGCCAATACGACGAACCAGCCACCCAGCATTCCATGGAATAACACGACGAATCAACCGCCGAGTATTCCGTGGAATAACACGACGAACCAACCGCCTAGCATTCCGTGGAATTAGCTTAGGCGTTCGGTTCGGCTGGGAGCCAGGCCTGAACGATCTTAAATGCTTGGCTCATATTTTGGCGCTTTAACTCTCTTTGGTTTCCTCTTGGAAATCTACGTAGTGGTGTGTTCTCTTTTTAAACGTCATTTCTTCAAGAACATCGCTATAAATATCTACATGCTGTGCGAGGCCGCAGTCACTTGCGGGCTCTTCGTGGTGTCCCGTCGCTATGGGCTCGAATCGATCACATACGCCTACTACTACTACTACACGGACAGCCTTCTCACGATCCTGATGTTCTGGGTGATCATCCGTTTCTACCAGCAGGTCTTCGCCGAGCTGCACGCCAGCGATTACGTTCAGAAGGCCGCTGTGCTCCTGTTGCTGGCCACGGCCGTCTTTTCCTATCTCGTGGTGCACAACAACCGAAGCCACTTGACGAGCCGGTTTGTTCACGAGCTGGGACAAAACCTCTACTTTGTGGGTTTGGTCCTGACATACCTGCTTTGGGGCGCGATTCTAAAGTTGCGGGAAACACGTACACGGCTGGTCCAGCTTGTGCTGGCGTTGGGCGTCTATTTTAGCGGCACAGCAGGCACGTATGCGATCGGCAACCTGTTTCCGACGCTGTACATGCCGCTGTTGAGATTCCTGTTTCCGATCGTCGGACTGTGGTTGCCTCTGGCATGGGCTTATACCTTCACCAAGGTGCCTGAGGAGTCCCGGCTGGCGACGGCAAGCCTGTTGGCGAGAGCCCGATGATTGCAGCCCTTATTTTCGTAATCTCGTTCGCGGCGTTGCTTCAATTTTTCGTTCTGCACTGCCGCTCCATTCTGGCTTACAGCCGAAGAGTCGAGCTATCCGAACGCGTTCGCGAGGTCACCGGTATAGCCAGCCAGGACGTGACCGCCGACGACTTCGAACGGCTTCTCCAGCTGGTACGACTCTGTCCAGAGCGCGGGGATGATCACAAAGAAATTCGTGTTGTGGGCGCCTACTACAGTCTGGTCGACATGCTTGGGAGATTGACCGGCCCGATCCTGCCGAGCGTGGCGCACTGGAGCGAGGGCGAGCGCCAGAGCTGCTCCTACTTCGCTGCCGTAGCGCTAGACCGGCGGATTTCGTATAGCCGCGACTTGTTTACCGAGCAGGTTGCCGATCGCCTCTAGGAAGCCCTTTCCCTGGCTGCTCGACCCCTCCGAGCCTTACTGCTACCATACCGGCGATCAGTGTTTGGCTAGCTGACGGGTTCGTCCGATGCTCCAACCGCTTGAGAAGCTGGTGTTTCAGGATGTCCGCCGATCGCGGCTCTTCTCCGCGGGAGATCGCGTTGCAGTGGCCGTGTCCGGCGGCGCCGATTCTGTGGCGCTGTTGAGAATCTTGGAAGCGCTCCGGGAGAGCCTCGGGATCACCCTGATGGTTGCTCACCTCGACCACTGCTTGCGAGGGGACGAGTCCGATCGGGACGCGCGGTTTGTGTCTGACCTCTCCAATAGCCTGTCCTTGGAGCTTGTTCTGGAGCGCAAGGATGTCGCCACAGAGGCGAAGCGGCAGGGTTGGAACCTCGAGGATGCCGGGCGGCGCGTTCGGTATGCCTTCCTCGAAGGCCTGGTCGAAGCAGGACGCGTCACCCGGGTTGCGGTTGCGCATACGGCGGATGATCAGGCCGAAACGGTACTCGCGCATGTGATTCGCGGAACGGGTCCTACCGGTCTTGGCGGTATTCATCCGAAGGCCGGTTCGGTGGTGCGGCCCCTCCTGGCCGTTCGAAGAGCGGATCTGCGGGAGTACCTCCAGACCTTGGGGCAATCCTGGTGTGAAGACTCTACGAATCGCGACGTCCAGCGAATGCGAAGCAGGGTGCGAACAGAGCTGGTTCCAGTGCTGCAAGAACGGTTTTCGAGCCGCATCGTTGAGCGCCTTTGCGAACTTGCTCACCTGGCCCGGGAAGAGGACGCTTTCTGGTCAGCCCTGGTCGAGGACCGCTACCGAGAATTCGTGAAGCCCAGAGAGCGGGGATTGGTTTTGCCAATTCGCGACCTTTTGCGGCCTCTGGAGCTTCACAACGGACTATCGAAGTCATCGAATGATGCGAAGGGCGATACCTCCGCGGCACAGCGAGCTCTGACCGAGCGGTTGGTCCGCCGTTTGTATGAAGAGATCCGCGGTGACCGCAAGGAGTTGACGGCGCGCCACGTGGAGCAGGTGATTCGGCTGGCTGAGGAGTCCGACAGTGGTCGCGTGGTTCAGTTGCCAGGGGGAGTCAGGGTGGAACGCGGGTTTGATGAGCTGCTCTTCCACTCGGTCGCTCGAGCGGTCTCACGAACTGAAGCCGCCGCGGAACACAAGGCTTACGAGTATGTTTTGAAGATTCCGAGCGCCGGGGCGGCGAATGTTTCCGTCCCGGAAATTGGAAGCCGCTTCTGCCTGAAATTGATTGACTGGGGTCGCGCGGCGAGGGAAACTAAAAGTGACCAAATTCTAGATGCCGACTCACTCCGCGCGCCGTTGATCCTGAGGAACTGGCGGCCGGGCGACGCCTACACGCCCCAAGGCCGACGCCAGGCCCGCAAGCTGAATCACATGCTGTCGGCCGCGCGTGTTCCGAGAGGCGACCGGAGCAAATGGCCGGTTCTGGAGAGTGCCGGTAGCGTGATTTGGGCTCGGGGTTTGCCCGCCGCGCGGGGCTTTGGCGCAAGTTCTGGTACCCGGGTAGGATTGGTGATCGAAGAGCTAGAGCTTGAGAATCGTGGAGCGCGGACTGGGCTTGAGTAAAAAGCGATTTCCAAGCATCTAAGTACTTAGGGCTCGCGGATCCGACGGAGTAATCGGCAAGGCGTCTGGTCCCGGGGATGAGGTAAGACGGTGAATTCGACAGTACGGACGATCCTGTTTTGGCTGTTGATGATCCTGCTCGCAGTCGTGTTGTGGAGGATGGCCTCCACGGGCGGGCAGTCTGCGCATGAAAGCGAGCCGCAGTACACGAGTTTCCTTGACCAGATTAATGCCGGCCAGGTCAAGGACGTCACGATTTCACTCTCCCAGAACAGCGCCGAACTGCAGGGCGACTACAAAGACGGCAAGAGCTTCCGCGGCGTAGCCGTTGCCAACACGGCGATTCCGGATTTGACCAAGGCGCTGCAAGACCAGCACGTCATCTATACCTACAAAGAAGTAAAGGACGCCAACTGGATCAGCTTCATGATTAATTTCGCGCCGCTGATCCTGCTCGTTGCGTTCTGGATCTTCATGATGAAGCAGATGCAGGCGGGCGGAAACAAGGCCTTGAGCTTTGGGAAGTCGCGCGCGCGTTTGCTGACTGCCCAGCAGAAGAAGGCCACCTTCAAAGACGTCGCGGGCATCGACGAGGCCAAGGAAGAGCTGTACGAAATCATTGATTTCCTGAAGGATCCCCAGAAATTCCAGAAACTTGGCGGCCGCATTCCCAAGGGTGTGCTGCTGGTCGGGCCGCCGGGAACGGGCAAGACGCTCCTGGCGCGCGCGATCGCCGGCGAAGCGAATGTGCCCTTCTTCTCGATCTCCGGTTCCGATTTCGTGGAGATGTTCGTCGGAGTCGGCGCCAGTCGCGTGCGCGACCTCTTCGAGCAGGGCAAAAAGAACGCGCCCTGCATTATCTTCATCGACGAAATTGACGCCGTGGGTCGTCATCGCGGAGCCGGCCTGGGTGGCGGCCACGATGAACGCGAGCAGACGCTGAATGCTCTGCTGGTTGAAATGGACGGTTTCGAATCGAACGAAGGCGTGATCCTGATCGCGGCAACGAACCGGCCCGACGTGCTCGATCCGGCGCTGCTTCGTCCGGGACGCTTCGACCGACGAGTGGTTGTGCCTCGGCCCGATGTGAAGGGGCGCGAGGAAATTCTTCGCGTTCACACGCGCAAGGTGCCGCTTTCCGACGACGTCGATCTCTCCGTGATTGCTCGCGGCACGCCCGGCTTCTCGGGCGCTGACGTGGCAAATCTCGTAAACGAGTCGGCTCTTTGGGCCGCCCGTCAGAACCGCAAATTCGTCACCATGGCCGACTTCGAGATGTCCAAGGACAAAGTCCTCATGGGCGTCGAGCGGAAGTCGATGATCCTGTCGGACGAGGAGAAGCGGAATACGGCGTATCACGAGGCGGGACATGCTCTCGTTGCGGCGATGACGCCAGGCGCAGATCCGCTGCACAAGGTCACCATCATTCCGCGCGGCATGGCGTTGGGCGTCACGATGCAGCTTCCGATCGACGACAAGCATACCTACACAAAGGAATTTCTGGAGTCGCAGCTTGCCGTTTTAATGGGAGGCCGCGCAGCCGAGGAGATTTTTCTTCACCACATCACTACCGGCGCCGGCAACGACATCGAGCGCGCGACGGAAATCGCGCGACAGATGGTCTGCGAATGGGGCATGAGCCCGCTCGGTCCGCTCACGTTCGGCAAGAAGGAAGAAGCGATTTTCCTTGGCCGCGAGATCGCGCAGCACCGCGACTATTCGGAAGACACGGCGATCAAGATCGACGGCGAAGTTCGCTCCATCGTGAACGAAGGTTACACTCGGGCGCGGAACATTCTGGAGACCTATCGCGAGGCGCTCGAACGAGTGGCTCAGGCGTTGCTCGATCGCGAAGTGCTCGACGCGACTGAGTTGAAGCTCTTGCTGGACGGCAAGCCGCTGCCGGAGCGACCAACACCGCCTCCCCCACCTACATCGCCCGTGCCGAGCAAGGAGCCGCAACTCGCGCTGCGCCCCGAGCCTCGCCCGATTCCAGGACTCGCAAAGGGCGAAAAGCCCGCGCCCGCCTGAACCGACATGAGATGGAATGATGCTAAGCGGAATTTGCGGCTGGCTTACGGCCTCGTTGCTGTTGGAGCATTTGTCTGGTTCTTCTTACCTCGCGTTTACCACGAAGCTGGAACCAAGTCTCGTGCGTACGTCGCGCTGCTTGTTGCCGCGGTGACTGTCTTCGTCGTTTCGATCGTCTATGACTCGCTCAGGCGTTGGGCCGAGACGGGACACCGGTAACCCCGTCCCGCCCATCGCATTCCGCGCTCGTAGAGCGCGCCCGCACGATTCTGTCGTAGAATACCGCCATGACCAAAAAGCCAGCGGACACGTTTGAAGTCGACTGTCCCTGCTGCCAGGCGAAGCTGATGGTGGACCGTGAGCTGGGCGTTGTGCTGTCCCACGTTCCGCCGCCGAAGCCTCCTTCCTCCGTCGATCTGGATGATACGGCCCGCTTGTTGCGCCAGCAGGCGGACGCTGTTGAAGCAAAGTTCCGCGCGTCGGTAGAAGCTGAAAAGAACAAAGAAGACGTCCTCGCTCGAAAATTCGCAGAAGGCCTCAAGAAAGCGAAAGACGCGCCTATCGAAAAGCCGCTGCGCGATTTCGATCTCGATTGAGCGGTCATGCGACCGAGTCGGTTCTACCGGGCGGTGCTTGGAGCTGCTGCCTTCCTGTTTTTCTCTTCAATACTTCCCGTCGCCGTCCCTCCTGCCGAGAGACAGAACCATAAGCTGCCGAAGCCCAAAGAACTTGACTCCGGAATTACTTGGCAGCGAGACCAACTCACGGGTGAACTCGTGATCAAAACGAAGGGCGGTGCTGGCGAACCAGTAGAAGCGGAAGAGACCGACAAGACCGCCATTCGCAGCACGACGCAAATGGTTTCTGTCACATGCGCTGTGGCCACCGCGGACGGCACAGCCGTTCCGGGACTCAAGCTCCCGGACTTCCGTGTTTTCGATGAGGGGCAAGAGCAGAAGATCGCTTACTTCGATGCCTCGACGCAGCCTGCGAGTATCGCCATGGTAATCGACGCCAGCCCCAGCGTTCTTCGCGATTCGGATGATATGAAGGCAGCTGCGGACGCGCTCGTCGCTGCTCTGCAGCCGCTCGATCAGGCCGCCGTGGTTGATTTTGCCGCGCATACGTATCTGCTCCTGCCGTTCTCGGATGTGCGCGAACTGATGCGGCGCGCCGTGGACCGCATCAATGTGCGAGATCTTTTCGGCGACACTGGCGGCTCAAATATCTATGAAGCGGTTTACCTCACCGCGCGTGAATTGTTTCCCGGCCGCACCGGCCGCAAGGCGATCATCCTGCTGACGGACGGTCAAGATAGCGGGCTGGGCTTGACGCTCGATCCGGCCAGCGCGGCTCCCTCGCCTGCGTTGCCAGACCGGCTTACTTTCGACGACCTTTCGCGCCTGCTTGCGGCGGAGAACATCCAGGTTTTTGCGGTATCCACGCAAAACCGGCCAAACGTCATGACGCCCGGCTGGCTCGCCGCCCATGCAAGCCAGTCGCTTCTTTCAGTCGATGCTCGAGAGCTGAAGATTCCCGCTTATACGCTCTATCTTGCCGAACTCGTTCGCCGGGCGGGCGGCCAGCTGTATTTCCTGCGCGAAGCGGCAACGCTCGCTGACACCTTTCGAAAGGTCGCGCAGCGAATTCGCGCGGAATACACCCTGGGCTATTATCCGCAGCGGGCGCAGAGCAATCCGGGCGACGTTCGCGGCTGGCACCGCGTGGCAATCCGAGTCGATGAGCCGGATGTCACGATCTCGCATCGCGCCGCCTACTACGTCCCCGCGACGCCGCAATAGGCTTCGTGCTTCGCGCTGAATCGTGATTCAATAGCGCGGTGTTTCGCCGGAAAAAATTCCGCTTGCGGCTTCCCTCCCGCTCATTGGCGCTCGGGCAGCGCACGCTTGTGATGGGCGTACTGAACGTCACGCCCGACAGTTTTTCCGATGGTGGGCTTCATTTCAGCACGGAAGGCGCGGTCGCGCGCGCTCTTGAAATCGAACGCCAGGGCGCGGATATCCTCGATATCGGCGCTGAATCGACTCGGCCGGGATCGAGCGGAATTTCCGCGAAGGAGGAGCTCTCGCGGCTACTGCCGGTTTTGGCGCAGCTCCGGGGGAGACTCAAGATTCCCATTTCGGTTGACACCAGCAAGTCGGAGGTCGCCTCCGCTGCTGCCGATACCGGCGCCGAAATCGTCAACGACATTACGGCGCTTCGCCGCGATCCTCGCATCGCTGAGGTCGCGCGCCGTCGACGGCTCGCGTTGATCCTGATGCATATGCGCGGAGAGCCGCAGACGATGCAGAAGTTGCCGTTCTCCCGCGACGTTCTTCGAGATGTCATCAGCGGACTGCAAAGAGCCGTCGCCACCGCCCGCCGTCTAGGCGTCGCGAAATCACAAATCCTCCTTGATCCGGGCATCGGCTTCGGCAAGAGCTACCCGCAAAACTATGAACTGCTCGCACGGCTTCCGGAATTAGGTCGGCTCGGGTTTCCGCTGCTTGTTGGGACTTCGCGCAAGAGCTTTCTCACGCGCGCTTTGGGCGATGTGCCCGCGGACCGTCGCACCTATGGCACAGCCGCCACCGTCACCGCCGCGATTCTGGGAGGCGCGCACATCGTTCGCGTTCACGACGTCGCCGAAATGGTGCAAGTCGCGCGCACCGTAGACGCCCTCGTAAATCCAAGCTCAATCCCGCCGCAAAAGGCTCGCTCGAGATGAGCGCCTCGCCGCACGACCCGCTCCGGTCGGATGACCGCACCGGGAAGGGCATTCTCGGGCATTTGCGACGGCTAACTGTCGCGCAACGCTACACGTTCCTGGCGTGCCTGCTCGGCTGGTCGCTCGACGCCTTCGACTTCTTCATCCTGGTCTTCTGCGTCAGCGCCCTTGCGACGCAATTCAGCGCGAAAGTCTCCGACGTCGCCGAAGCCATCTTCATCACTTTAGCGATGCGCCCAGTCGGAGCATTCCTCTTCGGCTTCCTCGCGGACCGCTTCGGCCGCCGCCCTGCGCTCCTGGCCAACGTGGTCTGCTACTCATTCTTCGAGCTTGCTTCGGCTTTTGCGCCATCTTTGCCCGCCTTTCTCGTCATCCGCGCCTTGTTCGGCGTCGCCATGGGTGGCGAGTGGGGCGTCGGCGCCGCTCTCGCGTTTGAAACGCTCCCGGCGGAAGGCCGCGGATTTTTCTCGGGGCTTCTTCAGGAAGGTTACGTCATCGGCTACTTGCTTGCGTCTCTGGCGTACGGGCTTCTCTTCAATCTTGTCGGCTGGCGCGGCATGTTCGTGCTGGGTTCGTTGCCGGCTCTTCCGGTGATCTATCTCATCCTCACGCGCGTGAAGGAATCCCCGGCGTGGATTCAAGGCCGCGTCGCGCGAAACGCGGAGCTGCACATCGGCCGCGACATCCTCTCCTATACGGGCAGCTTCATCTTTCTGGCGTTGCTCATGTTCGCGTTCAATCTATTCAGCCACGGCACGCAGGATCTCTATCCGACTTTTCTTCAGCGAAACCACGGTTTTCTGCCCGGTGCCGTTGGGTTGACCGCCGTCGTCTATAACATCGGGGCATTGCTCGGCGGAATCGTTTTTGGGTCCTGGTCGGAGAAGATCGGGCGGCGCAAAGCCATCGTCCTAGCCGCGCTGCTTTCGATCCCAGCGATTCCGCTCTGGGCTTATGGCCATACCGAGTTGACGCTGATCGTCGGCGGCTTTGTCATGCAATTCATGGTTCAGGGCGCCTGGGGCGTGATTCCCGCTCACTTGAACGAGTTATCTCCGCCCGCTGTGCGCGCTACTTTTCCCGGATTCGCATATCAGGTGGGAAACTTGCTGGCCTCCCGCAACTCCGTGATTCAGGCGCAACTTGCGGAGCGACATTTCGCCGGAAACTACGCTCCCGTTCTTGCCGGGACCGTATTGATTGTCGCAACCCTGGTGGTCATCATCACCAGCCTGGGAAAAGAAGCGAAGGGCGCGGATTTATCTCGCGCGGGCTGACGCGATTCGGCGAAAGCGAAAAATCTCTACCCGCTCGCCGACTGCGACCGAAACAGGTAGAATTGCATCCTTACTAGAGAAGCCAAGGAGCGGCCATGAGCGTCACTTCGCCTGCAGGACCTTCCACCTCGACAATTACCGCCATTCAGGAAAAAGCCCGCCGGCTGCGCATCCTTTCGATGATGGCCACAACGGCCGCCGGCTCCGGCCATCCCACTTCTTGCATGTCCGCAGCCGAGCTCGTAGCCGGCGCGTTCTTCTACGCAATGAAATTCGATCCCAAGAATCCGAACTCGCCCGATGGCGACCGTTTCGTCCTCTCGAAGGGCCATGCCGCCCCCGTGCTCTACGCGGCGCTCGCGGAAGCCGGTGTGTTTCCGGAATCCCGCGTCATGACACTGCGCCAGTTTTCGAGCGAACTGGAAGGTCACCCGACGCCGCGAATTCCCGGTGTTGACGCCGCCACTGGGTCGCTTGGCCAAGGCCTTTCCGTTGGCGCCGGCCTCGCAATCGGTGCGCGGCTGGATAAGAGCAGCACTCGCGTCTACGTGCTTACCGGCGACGGCGAGCTTGCCGAGGGTCAGATCTGGGAAGCTGCCGCATTTAGCGCGCACTACAAGCTCGACAATCTCACGGTCCTGGCCGACATCAATGCCCTTGGCCAGAGCGAGCCCACGATGTACCAGCACGATATGGAGGTTTACCGCCATAAGTTCGAAGCGCAGGGCTGGGCGACGGAAATCATCGATGGACACGATGTACCTGTCGTGCTGGCCGCGCTGGACCGTGCGAAGGCCACGAAGGGCCGCCCGCAGGCGATTCTTGCGCGCACTGAGAAGGGCCACGGGTTCAGCCAGGTTGCAGGTAAGCAGGGCTGGCATGGCAAGCCGTTCTCGAAAGAACAGCTCGCGGCCGCGATCAAAGAGCTGGGCGGCGGCATTGACGTTCCTCCCGATCCCGGAAAATCCTACGCGCGCACTTCGTTGCCCCATCGCGTCGATTTTCCAGCACCGGCCGCCCCTGACTATGACCCAAGCAAGCCCGTCGCCACGCGCGAAGCCTATGGCTACGCCCTCAAGCGCATTGGCGCTGTAAACTCTCAGCTCGTGGTTTTGTCCGGCGACGTCGACAATTCCACCTTCTCCGAAATCTTCGCGGACGCCTACCCCGACCGCTTCTTCCAGGCCTACATCGCCGAACAGAACATGGTTAGCGTAGGCGTTGGTCTCGCTGCGCGCGACAAGACGGCGTTCGCCGACACGTTCGCCTGCTTTCAGTCGCGAGCCTACGACGAAGTGCGGATGGCTGCGATCAGCCGCGCCAATCTGAGCCTCTGCGGCTCTCATAGTGGCGTTTCCATTGGAGAAGACGGCCCCTCGCAGATGGCGCTCGAGGATCTCGCTATGTTCCGCGCCGTCCACGGCTCGGTTGTGCTCTATCCCAGCGATGCTGTTTCTGCGGAACGGCTCACCGAGTATATGGCTCGCCACGACGGCATCAGCTACCTCCGTACCTCCCGCCCGAAAACGTCGATCCTTTATTCGAAAGACGAAAAGTTTCCCGTGCCGGGTTTCAAGGTGCTCCGGCAGGGAGCGCAGGACCGCGTCACCGTGATTGGCGCAGGCATCACGCTGCATGAAGCCCTCAAAGCGGCTGACCAGTTGAAGGCGCAGGGCTCCGCCATTCGCGTCATCGATCTCTATTGCGTGAAGCCGCTTGACGGCAAGGCTCTCGCCGAGCAGCTCAAGGCCACCGGCGGACGCCTCATTACCGTCGAGGATCATTGGGCGGAGGGAGGCCTGGGTGAGGCCGTACTCTCTGCGCTTGCGGAGGCGGGATACGCTCCGTCGAAGGCTCGGCTCCTCGCCATTCACGGAATGCCTCACTCTGGCAAACCAGACGAACTTGTCGACGCGTTTGGCATCTCCGCACGTCATATCGTCGCTGCCGTGAACGAACTTGGCTGAGCGCTTGTACTGACCCGCATCGGAACAAACGTTTCATTCCGGCGGCTTTCTGTAGAAACCTCAGAGCTCCAGTTCGTCTAACCTGTTCGCGCGCCTATAGCTACTCTCGCTGCCTTTGGATGTCGAAGTGCCCCCGATATTCGGCCGCTATGAGTGTGCCAACGGAGCACCGGACCCAATCCCTCTCCAGCCGAGGCCTTCCCAGGCCCAAACCGTACTCTATCGAGCGGCATTTTCGCCTCATGCAAGCCGGCACGCTCTTTCTCGCCGTTCTTCTCGCGTCAGCCGCGCTCTACGTAGGGAACTTCTACGAGACTCGCATTTCAGCTTCGCTGCAGACGCTGCATGTCGCCGGACCGGAGGTCGAGCGGCTGCGGACGCTCGACGTGGAGATGCGCAAATCATCGCAGGAGATGTTGCTGCTGTTGGTTGCGTTTGCTCTCTTTTCGATCGCCGTATCTTTCTGGTTTCGCCGCGCTCACCAAGTGCATATTTGGCGGCCCCTCGATGAAATGCGCGAGATGGTGGCAGAGGTCCGTCGCGGTAATCTCAACCTCATTGCCGACGTTCCGAAGAACATCGAACTCGGCTCGCTCACTGTCGGGTTTCTTGAAATGGCCTCCGAGCTGCGCGAAATGCGCACATCGCTTGAGCAAAAGGTGATCGAGCGAACGGCAAAGCTGGAATTCGCTCAGAAGGAATTGCTGCAATCGGCGAAGCTCGCATCGCTCGGCCAGTTGGTCTCCGGAGTCGCGCACGAGATCAACAACCCGCTCACGTCGATCCTCGGCTTCAGCGAAATCGTTCTCAGTCAGCGGGCCGGCGATCCGGGTGTGGCCGCGCCTCTTCGAACGATCAGGGAAGAGGCCTTGCGCCTCAAAAACGTTGTCGCGAATCTCAGCAGTTTTGCCCGCCGGGCGCCCTACCGCACGCAGCGTCTCGACCTGCGCGGCGTGATCGACCGCCTGATCGATCTCCGCGAATACCATCTGCGCGCCGACAACATCATCGTTCAGCTCACCAAGCCGGCCGATCCCGTCTGGGTCCTGGCCGATCCCGACCAGCTCCTGCAGGTGCTTCTAAACTTGTTACTTAATTCGGAAGATGCCATTCGCAGCCGTGGCACGCGCGGAGAGATTTCGATTGCTTGCTGGGTCGGCGAGGACACTGCTCATTTGACGCTGCGCGACAACGGCCCTGGAATGTCAGCCGAGGTGCGCGAGCGCATCTTTGAGCCGTTCTTCACCACGCGTCCACAGGGGCAGGGAACTGGGCTAGGCCTCAGCGTCTCCCACGGCATTATTCAGCAGCACCACGGACGCATCTTTGCGGAGCCTGCTTCGGGCGAAGGCGTTACCATGCACATCGAACTACCGCTCTCGAAGGAACAGCCGGTTATGCCGCCGACTCCAGAAGCCAGGTCCGCTCCACTGGCTCCGACTCATGCGTCGGCTCCAGTCCCAACCCCAGTTCCCTCGGCTTCCGCGAAGCAGCGCGTCCTGGTCATAGATGATGAAGAAGGACTTCTTGAGATGGTCGGCGACGCCCTGGAGCGCTCCGGTTACGATGTTACTCGGTTGGCGGGCTCCGGCCAGGCTGAGGCAACTCTAAAGAGCGAGAATTTCGATTTGATCCTCTGTGACTTGAAGATGCCCGGACGGAGCGGTGTCGACGTCTACCGCCTCGTGAAGGCCATCCGCCCGGAGCTCACTGCGCGTTTCCTCTTGATGACGGGGAACACGTCGGACGTCGAGCAGCACGGACCTGAGTTCGCCGCCGTGCCCATTGTGCCGAAGCCTTTTACTCTCACGCGTCTCCGCGAGGCGATCACTCAGCTGCTCGAAAAGCAAATTCCAGCCTGACCACCTTGCTCGGTCGGCGCCGCGGCCTCGAGTGCCGCCCTCCCTTCAGAATCGATTCGGAGTTATTAGACGAGAACTTCGGGAACTTCCATCCGCCCGGCCCGAAAGACCGACTGAAACGCGTCGACAACCTTCGGGTCCCAGTCTTTCCCGGCGCCCTTCACCAGGATGTCGCGCGCCTCGAACGGAGTGATTGCCTTGCGATAGGGCCGGTCGCTCACCATCGCGTCATACGCGTCCGCAACGCTGATGATGCGCGCCTCCAGAGGAATATCGGAGCCTTTCGTCGGATGATAGCCCGTCCCGTCAAACTTATCGTGATGGCCCAGGATAATCGGCAGGACGCGCCGTAGCGTTCCCCCGACAGGTTTCAGCGTGTCCATTCCCTTGTTCAAGTGGGATTGCATTTCGACGATTTCCTGGTCCGTCAGCTTCGCGGCCTTGTAGAGGATCTGGCGGCTTACCTCCAGCTTCCCGATATCGTGGAGCAGCGCTGCCGCTCGAATGTCCTCGACCTGCTGCTCCGGCAGGCGCATTTCGTCCGCGATCCGCGCCGCGTAGACGGACGTGCGATACGAGTGGTTCTGCGTGTATTTGTCGTTCGAGACGACTCCGCACAGGATCTGCAGCACGCCATAGTAGGTCTCGCGAAGTTCGGCGAGGCTCTTTTCCTTGCGCTCGTAGAGCGAGCCCATGGCATAGGCCGTAATCAGGAGAAACCCGCCCCAGATCGCGATGTCAGACCACGCCATCAGGTGCCGGATGGCCACCGCTGTCCCGCTGGCCAGCGCAACCGGATTCATCAAATTCAGCCAGGAAACGATCAGAATCGAGGCGAGCGCCGTTTGAACGGCCCTTGATCGCCCGAAATAGTAGGCGGCGAAAAGAGTCGGCAAGTCGTAGAAGGAAAGAACCAGCTTCTGCCCGTCGATGAAGAAATTCACGATCGCCGCAAACGCGATGATCGAAAGGATCAGCAGCAGTTCCTTGTTGACCCTCATCAATTGTTCGAGCCAGTTGCGCTTCATCGCGGCTTCCAAAGGAGGTCGAAACTTCCATGTTAGCAAAGCGCGACGAAATGCCCGGCCACAGGTCCGGTCGCTTGCGCAAAAAGTACCGGCTGCAGCGGCTCGATTTCCGCCTTTCGGATTGCGGCCGTCGAATGCTAACGTCTTCTCCCGTACATCCGCGGACGAATTTCCATGACGAGAGGTGAAGCAACATGACTTGGGGCAAGCGGCGTGTAATCGTCGTCGGAGTGGTGATCCTGTTCTTCTTATCCATTTTCTGGGCGTTGGCGTGGAGGCCGGTCTCGATCCGTTCGGGCTCCGTCCTCGTCATCGACGCGGCCGGCGAAATCAACGAGCAGCGCTCCTTGGATCTTTTTGCGGCCTTCAACGGCGGCGGCCCTCCTGTTCTGCACGATTACCTCGACGCGATCGACTCCGCGGCTGGCGATTCCCGAATTGCCGGAATTGTCGTGCGCATTGCGCCGCTCGAGACAGGCTGGGCGAAGCTCGAGGAGATTCGTTCGCATCTCATCGCCTTTCAAACAAGCGGCAAGCCGAGCATCTGTTACCTCGGATACGACGGCATCGGAAATCCCGAGTACTACCTTGCCAGCGGATGCTCCCAAGTCTGGCTCGTGCCCTCGGCGCCCGTCAGCATTCGCGGCATGGTGGCCGAGACGCTCTTTATGCGCGGCACTCTGGACAAACTGAAGATCGTTCCCGAGTACTATCACATTGCCGAGTACAAGACCGCCGGCAACACATTCACGGAGAAAAAATTCACTCCGGCCCACAAGGAAGAGGTCGAATCGCTCTTGCACAGCGTTTATGACCGCTACTTGACCGAGACCGCGAAGGCCCGCCGCATGGACGTCCCGAAATTTCAGCACTTGGTGGAGCAGGGGCCGTTCCTCAGCAGCGACGCCGTGGCGGATCATCTGGTCGATCGTCTCGGCTACTGGGATCAGGTTCAGGACTACTTCAAGCAGCATGGCCGCGGCTGGAATCCGATTTCACTCAACCGCTATCGCATGTCCTTGAGCGCCTTTGGCGGCGAGGAGATCGCCGTCGTGCACGCCACTGGCCTGATTGTTTCCGGCGATTCGCAGGATAGTCCCACGGGCGGCTTCATCATGGGCGGCGATTCCGTCGCAGCGGACATTCGCGATGCCCGCCAGGATCGCAGCATCCGCGCCATCGTGCTTCGCATCGACTCCGGCGGCGGTTCCGTAGTCGGCAGCGAGGTCATCCGCCGCGAAGTGGAGCTTGCCAATGCCGTGAAGCCCGTCGTTGTGTCGATGTCCGACGTTGCCGCCTCGGGCGGCTACTGGATTGCTTCCCCGGCTCGAAAAATCGTCGCCGACCCCGATACGATCACCGGCTCGATTGGCGTCCTGATCGGCAAGTTCAACCTTTCGGGCCTCTACGGGCTGCTCGGCCTCAGCACGGATTACGTCTCGACCAGCGACAATGCCACCCTGTTCTCCGACCAGCAAAACTTCACTCCCGCCCAGCAGGCCGCCATCGAGAAATCCTTGCAGCAGACGTATGCCGAATTCACGCAGGGAGTCGCGCGCGGCCGCCACATGTCCGTCGAAGCCGTCGACAAAATCGCCAAGGGCCGCGTCTGGTCCGGCGAGCAGGCGAAGCAACTCGGCTTGGTCGACGAGCTCGGCGGCATGGATCGCGCCATCGAAGTCGCCAAGCAGCTTGCCGGGGTCCCGGCCGGCGAGTCCGTCCATATCGTTCGCTATCCTGGAGAGAAGACGTTCTGGGAAATGCTGTTCGAGCGCCAGCGTACGATGAATGAGTCTGTCTCGCTCCACTCGATCCTGCGGCAAGTCGCCGGTTCGATGAACTCCCTGCAGGCCCGCGTGCCGTTCGATCTGCACATTCGCTAGCGCGGCTGCTCTGCGCTCGCCTTCTTCCGTGCTGAAACCGCGCGGCAGATTCGATATACTTCACGGTTTGAGGCGCGGTACCCAAGAGGTAAGGGAGAGGTCTGCAAAACCTTTACGCGTGGGTTCGATTCCCACCCGCGCCTCCAATTCCCGAGCGGATTTGGATGGCTTTGCCCTTCGCACTTCTCTGCACAGCGCAGTTCTCGGGCATCCTCCAGACGAGAATCCCGCGTTGAGTCCGACCGGGACAGCACAGTCACCGACAGGTTTGGCTTTGTGGTGGAAGCCCTGTGCTTTCAGCTCCTGAACCTGAGGCTTGGCCTCCGAGTCTGGCATCCACGACATAAATCAGTGCCTTCCGCGGGCCTCTCCGGATGAATTTCTGATTTGTAGTACCAAAGTACCGTTGCCGGAGGCCGAAGCATACGTAGAATCTATCCTGTTGTGGCACCGAAGGCCCACTGCGAAGAGCTCGAGCTGATTCGGAGCGAAGCCGAGGCGGCGTTGTCGGAGGCCCGGCGCATTCGCCGCACCCGGGACCTCTCCATCCACGAGGACGCCCAGCTAAGCCGTGAAGGCCACCGCCGCATCCAGGAGCTGATCAAGCACCTCCTGGTAGGCCACGACGGCCACCCCTGCCCCGCCGGCGATCGCCCCATCGTAAAGGCCGAGAACGCATCGATGGGACTAAAGTAGCTGGAGCTCGTTCAGGCGGCTCTGCCTAAAGCCTTGGCCTACAAGGGTTTAAAGAAGAGATTCAAAGTGCGCCAGAAACAAAAAGGGCCGGGAGCTTTCGCTCCCGGCCCTTTCGCGTACCGCTTGGCTCTTTTAGAACCGCACGCGGAGACCGAACTGCATGCTCCGCGGATTGTTCGCCTGGCCTGTAATCGTACCCCAATCTGCGGGGTCACTGATATCGATGTACGGGTCAGCATACTGGTTGTGGTTCGTGACGTTGTAGAACACGGCCGTGAATTCGGTGCTGAATCGCTCCGTGATCTTGACGTCCTTGGTGATGCTGAAGTCCATGTTCCAGTAGGGTAAGCCGCGAATGTTACCCACGCCTCCGACTCTCTTATCGACGCCGAGAATCGGTGCACGGGCCATCGCGTAGACCGAGTTGGGGTCGGTCCAGCCGTTGACGCCGTAGTTCTCGTCTTCGGCGACGTGGAGGTTGGCCTTGGGCTGAGACGGGGTCTGGGTGAAGACGCACTGTTCATTGCTGAAGTAGTCGTCTCCATCCGCACCGCCGAAGGCCTGCCCGTTCGTGAACGTGTAGCAATAGAGCGGCGAGCCACTGCCGGCGGCGAAGAGCGGAGCGAACGTCCACCCGCCCAGCACGCGGCCGATGGCGCCTTCCTGTCCCTTATAGAACGGCGGAGCGTACACGGTTGCCAGGTTATAGACGAACTTGCGGTCGAAATTCTGGTAACCGTACATCTCGCCGAGGTTGAACGGATCGTCTGGGGCGTACTCGCTGGTGGCCTGAACGAAGGCTCCCGTGCCGAGTGCCTTGCTATAGGTGAAGTTTTGCTGCGTGGTAAAGCCGTGCCAGTCGGTCGTCTTGAAGGTGACGAAGGCACCGTTGTAGTTGCCATAGCCGATGCTGGCATTGTCGCCCACGCCGCTCGTCAGTTGGCCGCTGCAGCCGTACGGAGCGCAGACACCGTTTGTATAGATCGGGCTGTTCTGCATGCTTCGCGGGAAGTTGAAGCCAGGCTGCGTGGCGCCGCCCGGTCCGCCTCCGATGCCGCCCTGATCCAGGTCGGACCATAGCTGCCAGACTGCCTGGTGCTTGAAATTGTTGATTTCGTTCGTCACGACCGCCTGGGTGCAGGTCCCCGGCGTGCAGTAGCCGGTACCCGCCAAGGCTGCCTCAAAGAACGGCTGCGACGGCACGCTGATGGATGAAGTTGCCGCTGCGCAATCCGCCGCGGAGGCAACGCAACCGAGCGCGGTCTCAACCGCCGCATAAGCTGACGAGAACGTCTGGCCGCCCAAGGTCATCATGTACGGCACTGCGTTCAGGTCTACGGGTTGATATTCGTGTTGAATCCGACGACCAATGTAGCCGAGCTCCATGATCATCTTCGGTCCGAACTGACGCTGAATCGTCAGGTCGAAGGAGTCAACTACGTTCGGCCGAAACTCCGAGTCGAAGCCCTCGCCTGCGCCGGCTGCCACGGAGTTGATGCCTGGGAAGACAGGCTGAGGCAAGGTCGGCGATGCCGCGGAGATCGGGGCTGTATTGCCGTCGATTCCGATGCGGAAGGCCGTGGTTGCATTCGGATTCGTTGGACCGCAGGCACCGCTCGCAAAGACCTGGCGGCACTGAACAGGCTGAATGAGGCCGGTTCCGAGCAAGGGAACGAGCACGAGGTCAACGCCGTTCAGGCGGCCGTAAATCCGGTTGTAGCCGCCGCGGACGACGGAGCTGTTCTCGCCAAAAATCTTGCTCATGAAGCTGCCCGAATCAAAGTGTGGATTCCAGGCCACCGCGACGCGGGGGCTGAAGGAACCGTAGAACGGATTGTAGGGATACTTGCGGCCGTTGTCGGTGTTTCCGACCAGAGCGAACCCAATCGTCGGGTTGTAGACGTTGCCTTGGAGGGCAGCGGCTTCGCGCTGATGCAGGAAGGACTCGACGTTAAGCAACTGGCCGCTCGAGTCGACCACTTCGACTTGACGCCCAGCGGCTTCGGTGGGCGGCATTTCGAGCGTCCACCCCAAGCCGTAGGTCAAGGTGATGCTCGGCTTCAGGTGCCAGCTGTCGCTGAAGTAGACGTTGTAGTACGGAATCGTGCTCTGGTCAAAAGCCGGCGTGAGCGGGGGATTCAACTCAAGGTCGGCGCCATGCCGCGTGTAGGCGATCTGGGCATCGGTGACGATGCCCAGAACCGCGGCCAGAACACGGTCGTATTTGCTGGTTTCGTTCGCCGGACCGCCGCCGAAACCTGCTGCCCAGATGCTGGACAAATCGACTAGACCGGAGCCCACCGAGTCACCCAGCTGATAGGTCAGCGTGTAGTTGATGCCGCCGCCGTTGTCGGTCCGCTGGTGGTAGTTCCAGTTGCGCTGATAGGTGCCACCAAACTGGAACAGGTGATTGCCGTGAAGGACTGTCACGTCATCGCGGAAGAAGTGGTCCTTGCCGTCCCAGAAGCGCGTACGAACGTTCTGGGCGTTGACGTTGTACGGGGTCAATGCCGTCGTCGAGTACTCGCCGAACGGCTCCAACACGCCGGAGGAGTCAGTACCCGGCTGGGGCGGCGCATTCGCGCTTTCCCACGCCCAGAAGTTTCGCAGGTAGCTGTAGTGAAAGTCGTTTGTGACGTTGGAAGAAATGTTCGTGGTCAGGCCCGCCACAAAGTACCAGGGATTTTGCGGCCGGTTGGACACGGACGTCGGATCGCCCAGCGTATCGCCGGGAAGCGCGCCGCCGATATCGACCTGCGACGTCGTGGCGCGCGTGTACCGGAAGAAGCGGTAGCTCGACATCAGGTGCCACTTCGCGCCGAAGTCATGGTCGATACGGGCCACCGCAAAGTCCTGCCGCTGCGGCGTCAGCATGTTAGCAACGTATCCAAGTTCATTCACGCCGTCGCATCGCGCCCCGGAGATACCCGCGCAACCGGGGTCATTGCCGGCCGGCATATAGGTCTGCCACATGGTTTGGACGACCGGGTTGATGCCGATGTCGCGCGGATCGTAGTCAGCAACCTGGTAGTTGGTCCCGCCAACATTGATGATGCCAGCCTCGAGGTTCGCGCTTGGAACCGCCGCCTCGTAGGTCTGGGATTGGGGATAGCGCCACCCTTCATAGTTGCCGAAGAAGTAGGTCTTTCCGCCAAGAATTTCCTTCGGGATCACCGGGCCACCGCCGGCCGCGCCAAAACGGCTGAAATGATAGCTCGGAACCGGCGTGCCGTTCGCGTTGTTGGTCCAGCTGTTCGCGGAGAAATTGTTGTCGAGATAATAGTCGTACACCGTGCCATGCCACTGGTTTGTGCCGCGCTTGGTGACCATTTCCACCTGCGCGCCCGCCGAGCTGTTGAAGTCAGCGGTCTGGTTCGCGGTGTTGACCTTGAATTCCTCGATGCTGTCGATCGGCGTCGGCATCACGCCGGTCGGCTGCCCGTTGAAAATGTTCACGCCGCCCGTCGGATCGCCCGCGAAGCTGGGCGTGTAAACGCCCATGCTGCCGTCCATGTCGTTCGTGTTCTGGCCGCCATCGAGGAGGAAAGTGCTCTGGTCAACCACGGCGCCCGCGACGCTTCCGTCGGGGCTCACACCGGGTTGCAGTTCAAGGAAGGTCGAAACGTCTCGCTGAACCGCCGGGAGCGCCTCGAGCTGAGCGCCAGAGATCGTCTGGCCCACCGTGGCGTTCATGGTCTGCAACTCAGCGCCGGCGGTTTCAGTCACGGTGACCGTCGTTGAGATCGCGCCCAGCTTCATCTGAACGTTTTCGTTCAGCTGAGTGCCGACCTGTACGACAGCATCCGTAACGTCCAGTTCCGCGAATCCCGACTTCTTGAACTTCACCACATACGAGCTGGGACTCACGTTCTGGAAAACATAGTGGCCCGTTTCGTTGGTGGTTGTGGTACGAGTGTCACCCGTAGCCTTATCCACCAGCGTGACAGTGGCGCCTACGACCACCGCGCCAGTGTTGTCAGTGACTGTGCCGGTGATCGTGCCGCTGGAAACCGCCTGGCCCCAAGAGGGCAAGGCGCTCAGCGCGAACACGCACAGGAGCACTGCACAAAGCGAAATCAAGCGGTTACGCAACATTCACCCCTCCTTAAGTTCTGTGGTGCCGAAATTCGATTGGCTGAAAGTTTGGCCCGACGTGGAAACGCTGACGCACACCGATTCCGCAGCAAGAAAACCGCTACAGAACGGGCCGCCTGTCTGAAGACAAAGAAAAGCGGAAAACGCCATTTCCACCCCAGGATCCCCTTGCAAAAAACCCCCACAGACCCACACCCACGTGGTTGCGGCGGAGTCTCTATTAAGCTGGATGGCAAGTCAAGTGGTTTTTCGTATTTTTCGCATACGAATCCATCGATTTCTTTAATCCAAGTAATAGAACTATAGCAGTGAGCGGAGTGCCCGACTGTCCGGTTTTGGCTGCGAGCAACGCCCGCCAACGGCCCAACGGCGAGCTTGCCGGTACGAGCTGCATGGCCGAGCCGATGCCCGGCGGCCCGACTCGAGGCTCAAATTGAGACAGATGCCGCCCCCAAGATCGTCTGGAGCGCCCGGAACGCCGCACCTCCGCGGTCCCCGACGCATTTATGAAGGCAGGAGGACTGCCTCCGCGACGGCTCGCTGCTCGCACAGCATTCCAAACAGGCGGGCATGCAAGAATCGTGATAGCCTCGGTTTTTCGCAAATGCCAGCCCGGGGCCAACGCACTCTCCAGCGCACTCTGGCAGGACTGATCCTGCTGGTAGTTGCAATGCCGCAAGCCGCGCACTGCGCGTCGATTCACCGCGCTGCCGGCCGCATTGCAAACGCCGCGAAGGCAGCGACCGCGGCCACCGCCGAACCGTCGGCCACAAAGCAAGCGGCTGAAGCAGCTCCGCGAATCACACCCGGGCAATCCTCCTCTGAAAGAAAATATGTCGGCTCGGAAGCATGCGCGAAGTGTCACGCGGCGGTCACGCGCGAATGGGCCGCGTCGCTGCATAACAAAATGATGCAGCCCGCCACAGCCGCAAGCGTCGAAGGAAATTTCGCGATTGCCAAAGTAGAAGTCCGCGGCGCGACGTACCTGCTCGCGAGGCGCGCCGGTGGCTTTTACATCACGGAATCCTTTCTCGCCGGCAAGCCCTGGGAACATCGCGTCGATTACACGCTGGGCGGCCGCCGCATCCAGCATTACCTCACCACTCTGCCCGACGGCCGAATCATCGTCATCCCGCTCACTTGGGACAACGTCCGCAAGAAATGGATCGACCAGGCCGACGCAGCGAATCCGGAAGAAGGCACCGCCGAGGGCATCGAAACCTGGAACAAGACCTGCTTCTCCTGCCACGTCAGCCGGGGCGAGAAGAATTTCGATCTCGCGGATCTCCGCTACCACACTGCCTGGAAGGATCCCGGCGTCGACTGCGAGAGCTGTCATGGCCCAGGCAGCGAGCACGTCGCGAAAGTCAGCGCGGCTCGCGTCCTCGATGCCGATCTGCGCCAGATGCTGCGACAGACCATCGTGAATCCGGCGCGTCTCGACGCCACGCGCAGCACCATGATTTGCGCGAAATGCCACTCCTTCCGCGATGCCTACGCGCCCGGCTTCGCCCCCGGCGACAACTTCTACGATTATTTCTTGCCGGTCATGCAATACCGCCTGCCGAAATCGGCCGATGAGCCCTACTGGCTGGACGGCCGCCCGCGCTGGTTTGCCAACGAGGCGCTCGCGCTATGGCAAAGCCAGTGCTTCTTAAAGGGCGGCGCCACCTGCGTAACCTGCCACGCAAACGAGCACCAGATTGACGTCGAGCGCGACCCGCGCCTCCGCACCGGCAGCAACGCGCTCTGCCAAGGGTGCCACAAGCAAATCGCCGCGAATGTCGCCGCGCACACGCACCACGCCGCGCAGAGCCCCGGCAGCCGCTGCGTCGAGTGCCACATGCCCGCCACCGTCGTCAGCGTCCATGCGCGCATCCGCGACCACGCCATCAGCATCCCCGCGCCGGCGAACACCATCCGCCACGGCATTCCGAATGCCTGCAACGCCTGCCATACAGATAAGGATGCGGAATGGGCCGCGCAGCAGGTGAAGGCCTGGTGGGGCGACGCCGCCGGGCAAAAAATGGTGCGTCGCGCGGACGCGTTCGCTCAAGCGCGCGACGGCAATGCCGCCGCCGTGCCCGGCCTGCTCGAAATTCTGAAGGATGCCTCGCAGGGCCCGCTGCTCCGCGCGAACGCCGCCGGCTACCTGGGCGCCTTCCCAAATGATCCCGCCGCCTACGACGCCGTGCTCGCCGCTTTCGCCGACGCGCAGCCTCTCGTCCGCGCCACAGCCGCTGTAGCGATTCGTCCGCGCGCGGCGCAGCGCGCAGCCGTCGCTCCCAAGCTGGCGTCGCTGCTCGCCGATCCGGTCGCCACGGTGCGCGTCAGCGCTGCGATTGCTCTTGTCGCAATGGGCGTTCGCGAAATACCTGGCGAAGACGGCGCGCGTTTCGCGAGTGCGAAGGAGCTATACCGCCAGCGCGCCGAACTCGATGCCGACGACGCGCAGCAGCAGTTGGCCGCCGGCAGATTCTGGCTCCTCGCTGGCGACGCGCGCGATGCGGCTGCGGCGTTTCGCGCGAGCCTGAAACTCGACCGCGCGATTCCGGCGCAATACGATTTGGCGCGTGCTCTCGCGGCAACGGGCGATACGGCGGACGCGAAAGAAGCCCGCCAGATTCTCGACGCAATCCCGCGCGACGATCCGCAGTACGCCGCGGCGCAGCAGTTTCTGGCGGCGCTCGATGTAAAGGAAGCGCAGGCCGCGCCGGGTGCCACTGGCACCGGGGGCGCCAGCAGCGGAACCGGCGCATCGAGCGCCGCGCAATCCGGTGGCGCCGCCGCCGCCGACTTCGCCGATGGGCAGCTCCTCTACCAGCGCCAGGATTATGGCGCCGCGCTGCCGAAGCTCGAAGAAGCCCTGAAGCTCGCGCCTCAATCCTCCTGGGCCACGAAGGCCCAAATCTATCGCGCCGTCTGCCTCGAAAAATTGGCCCGCACGCAAGACGCAGAAGCCGCGATCCAGGCCCTCGAAGGAAATCCCGAAGCGCGTGGCGACGTGGATTTGCAACTCGCCTATGTCGAGCTGCTCGACGAAACCGGCCGCGCCGCTGCCGCGCTCCAGCGCGTCGACGGCATCATCGCCTCCGCGCCGAAGGCCCCGATGGCTTACCTCTGGCGCGCGCGCGTCCTCCTTGAGTTGCATCGAACCGATGAAGCCGCGAAAGCGGCCGAAGAGTGCGTCCGCTTGCTGCCCGATCTGGCGGCGGGACACAATTTGCTCCTGCGTATCTACCAGATGCAGGGGCGCTCGAAGGAGGCGGCGGAGCAGGCGGCATGGCTGCGAGACTATCAACGTCGTTTGGAATCGCGCTGATCGCTGTAAGCGCGCTCGCCGCTGCGAGCGGCCTGAGCGGATTGCCCGCTCTGCGCGCACGCGGCGCGAAAGATGCAGCCCAGGCGTCGGCGGACGCGCCCGCGCGTCCCGGCCCGATTCGCTTCGAGGACATTGCCGCGCAGGCCGGGCTGAATTTCGAGCTGCGCAATGGCGCCGCCGGCGAATTCCATCAGCCCGAGCTGATGCTCGGCGGCGTCGCCGCTCTCGACTACAACAACGATGGCTGCACGGACATTTTCTTCACCAACGGCGCCGCCATGCCCTCCCTAAAAAAGACCGGCCCCGAATATTCGAATCGCCTCTTCCGCAATAATTGCAACGGCACCTTCACCGACGTCACGCAGCAGGCCGGAGTGGCCGGCGAAGGCTACTCGATGGGCGTCGCCGTCGGCGACTACGACAACGACGGCTATCCCGACATTTTCGTCGCGGGCGTGAACCGCAATTTTCTCTATCACAATCGCGGCGACGGCACCTTCGAAGATGTCACCGCGAAAGCCCATCTCACCGGCGTCGACCCGCGCTACGGAAAATTGTGGTCGGTGGCCGCGGCTTGGGTCGACGTCGATAACGACGGCTGGCTCGACCTCGTCGTTACCAATTACGTCCAGTGGGATCCCAAGCTCGAACCCACCTGCGGCACGAAGCAACAGCCGCTCTATTGCCATCCCGACGCCTACCACGACACGCCGAATCAGCTCTTCCGCAACAATCACGATGGCACCTTCACCGACATCACCGACTCCTCCGGCCTCGGCGCTCATCTCGGAAAGGGAATGGGAGTCTCCGTCGCCGACTACGATGGTGACGGCCTGATGGATATTTTCGTCGCGAATGATTCCGTGCCGAATTTCCTCTTCCACAATTTGGGCCACGGCAAATTCGAGGAAGTCGGCCTGCTCGCGGGCGTCGCGCTCGACGACAACGGCCGCCCCGTCGCCGGCATGGGCACCGATTTCCGCGATTTCGATAACGACGGCCGCCCCGATCTGGTCCTTACCGCCATGATCAACGACACCTATCCGCTCTTCCGCAATTCCGGCAAGGCGCCCGCTTTCGATGACGTTACGGCGTCGTCCGGCCTCGCGCTCGAGACGCGCACGCTCACCGGCTGGGGCATCGGCCTCTTCGATTTCGATAACGATGGATTCAAGGATGTGTTCACCGCGAACGCCCATTTCCCGGCGCTCGATAAATTCCTCGGCACCGCCGCGGCGCTGCCCAATTCCGTCTTTCGCAATCAAGGCGACGGCCATTTCGAGGATGTTTCGAAGTCCGCGGGCGCCGATTTTCAGGCCGCAGGCCAGTATCGAGGCGTCGCCTTCGCGGACTTTGATAATGATGGCCGCGTGGACGCGGTCGTCGCGAACGTGAATGGCCCCGCGCGCCTGTTCCGCAATGTCACGCAGAATCCCGGCCACTGGCTCGCGCTCAAGCTCACCGGCACGCGCAGCAATCGCGACGGCATCGGCGCCAAGGTCGAAGTCGATCTCGCCAACGGCCGCAAGCTCTACAACCATTGCACCACCAGCGTCGGCTACGCCTCTTCCAGCGAGCCGCTCGTCCGCTTCGGCCTCGGCCCCGAATCCTCCGCCCGGCGCATCGAAATCCGCTGGCCCAGCGGCCAGACTCAGCAGCTCCGCAACGTCCCCGCCAACCAAATCCTCAAAGTCCGCGAACCTTAGCCGACGTCCTGGCTCATTATGCTGGACGTAACGCGTAATTCTCTGTATCTTTAGCTTGTGGTCGTCAGCTACCGGGATAAGCGGACCCGAGACTTCGCCGCGGGCAAACGGGTCAAGGCGTTCTCTGGAGTCGAACGCTCCGCGCGCCTGAAGCTTGATCGCCTGGAGGCAGCAACGTCGCTCAAGGACCTTGCAGCTTTGCCAGGAAATCGTTTCGAGGCGCTGCGTGGCGACCGCCAAGGCCAGTACAATATCCGCATCAACGATCAATGGCGGATTTGTTTTGAATGGCCAGACCGCTCGCCAGGGCCGTCAAACGTCGAGATTGTTGATTATCACTAGGAGAATTTTTATGGGAATCAGCGCAATCCATCCAGGTGAGCACCTCGCCGAGGAATTGGGCGCTCTTCATATGAGCGCGGCCGAGCTGGCGCGAAGAATAGGCGTGCCAACCAATCGCGTGACGCAAATCTTGAATGGGACGCGCTCGATCACCGGCGATACCGCGCTGCGCCTCGGCCATTTCTTCGGCACAAGCGCGCAATTCTGGCTCAACTTGCAGAGCCTCTACGACCTGCGACGCGCGGAGCAGAAAGCCGGGAAGTCCATCAGATCGCTGCCCCGGCTGCGCCGGCGTGAGCCCGTGCACGCCGAAAGGTTTCGCTGACCCTGCCCGGCGAATCGCCCGGCGGCTGCCCACCCTCGAGCCCGCGTAGCGGGCAGCAGAACGTAGCCCGGCGGCGTAAGCCCCGGGTCACCGGAATTGTCTCGGTGCGTTAGCCCGTGAAACGGGCGTAAGCGATCGTTCCAAGGAAGGCGGGGTCCCGCTCTACTCTGCTTTTGACTTTGCGGGCGCCGCGTCCTTTGCGGGTTTTGCAAAGGGTGCGTCTTCTCCTTTGCCTTTCTCTGAAATTTCAAATTTCAAATTTCAAATTTTCAAATCACTCTCGCCGAAGGGCTTACATCGGGAAGCCCAATTTTCTGGCGCGCTCCAGATAATCTCCCGCCTTGTCTGTGTCCGCCGCGACACCTGGAAGCCCCGTCGTGTAGATGGTCGCAAGGTTGTTGCACGCTATCGCCGAGAGGTGTCCCTGCAAAATCTCCTTTGCCGCTACGCCTTCGTAGAGTGCGACGGCTGCGGGACCATCAACAGGCACTCCCAAGCCCGCCGAATACAGAAACGCAAGATTGCACTGTGCCCTTGGGTTGCCGGATTCCGCCAACGGTTTCAGCAGCCGCGCGGCCGCTTCATAGTTCCCCTTCTCGACCTGTTCAAACGCTTCGAGCATTTCCGGCGAGTCAAATCCTTCCGTTTCCTTGGGCTTCGGAGATGCTCCGCTCGGATCGGTCACGGCAGTCCAGTGATTGAAAGCGGGCTGAGCTTGTGGCTCTCTATATCGAGCAAGTAAAGCTGGTAGCCGGCAAGGTTGCCCAGCCAGTTCTTTTGCCACTTCAGAAACGCCGCAGTCTTGCCCTCAGCCGACACCGTCAGGGCCGTCGCGTATCCGATTTCATTCGTAAGCTGCTCGATCGTTCCGGTTTCTAAGTTGAGGCGATAAACATCGTAATCAAACCCGTGCTTCCCGTTGCTGGCGGCCATGAAAAGAACTGTCCCGTCCGGCAGATAGTTTGGGTAGGCAAGGATCGGGTTCTTGTGGTCGGCCTCTTTCGGAACATGAGGTTGAAAGGTGCGCAAAGGCAGTCCGGCGTGATCCAGCGAGTAGATTGCGAGGTGCTCTTTCGTTTCTACCCCCTCTGCCGCGATAAGCAGGCACTTGCCGTCCGGCGACACCGACGGAGCGGAGGCCTTGTAGAAACGCTCGGAGGTCAACTGGCGGACATTCGTCCCATCGAAGCCACTCGCGAAGAAATCCCACTCGTGCGGGTGCGGCTGTGCAATGGGCGAGTAGCTGCCGAAGTACCCAAAGCGTGAAAAGACGATGGTCTTACCGTCCGGCGAGAAGACGGGAGAGACATCCGCGACCTCTGAAGGTGGCCATTCGCGCGGGCTTGATCCATCGATGTCGACGATTACAATCCGAGGACGTTTGTGGTCCGGCCAATAGGTGTACGCGATTTGCTTACCATCAGGCGAGAAAGTCGGCATAGCTTCTTCCCCGTCACTCGCGTTCGTGAGACGCGTCGCCCGGCCCGTGTTTATTGGGACCTTATAGATGAACGAGGTGTCGCCAGTGCCGTAATCGATTGCCAGGAGCTTGCCGTCTGGGGAAAGGGCCAAGGATCGGATTTCGCTAGGCGGCTTCCCGGCATGCGAAGCGACGACAAGAAATAGAAAGAGTGCTCCTCCCACGAGAGCATGGAGTCTTGCGTTGTTGGCGGCGCGCATATCAGGGTGGTTACGACAAGCTTGCGACACCTATTTTTGCACGCAGCGCTGGGGAGTAGCGGTCGAGTGGCCCGGACACCAGCAAAAAAGTAAACGGGTAGCCTTCTTTTGGGTTTTGCAGCGCCGGAGGCGCGACCGTACATACCCCGGCACGCAGCGAAGCGAAGTGCCGGGTAAACGCCCCGCGCGAAGCGCGTACCTTGCTGCCGCAGGCCGTCGCGTAGGACGCAGGTCCGCAGCGACATCGGCCCTGCCCGGAGTCGGCTGTTCGCACGGCGCCGCACTCGGATCGCCCCCGTGGGTCCTTCCCCAAACTTTTTTCATCTTTTTTCACTTTTCCTCAGTTCCTGATCACAAGCCACAATTTCGTAACTCCAATCCTTCCTTTGCTTTGCGGACTTGGAGCACACGTGTCAAGTTGCCTCGCATGAGAAAATATGTTCAGAAGGAAAATGAGAGACTAGAGGCCAAAATAGAATGCTCCGGCGACCTTCTCCTCCCGACCGCCGGGCGCTCCCCACCCAATTTCTAATCGAGGATCCGATCAGGATCCTCGTCCTGAGCGGAGCGTCGCGAGCGAAGGACCCCTCTTTTCTAATCTATACACTGAAGATTAGAAATCGCCGCAACCCAAGCCGAATCAGCAACTTACATTTTTCTAATCTATACAACTCCCCGGCCTTTTTTTCTATGTCTTGCTCCTCGATCTCCTTTGAATCCGCTTCTTCCTCCGCTCCCTCTGCGCCTCTGCGGTGGAATCGATCCTTACGTCCCTGCTTCCTCGCGTCCCCGCCCCGGACCTTCTCTCCTAATCGCAACAGTCCAGAATTAGAAATTCGCGTAACCGACAGAAAAGAAAGGACCTACAAAATTCTAATCGCAACAAATCAGCCACTCCGCCAGCGTCTCGATTTCCCGCGACATTCGCCACGCGCCAAGCGTTATAGCGGCGACGAGGAATTCCTCACCGGAGGCTTCGACCATGCGCGACTTGTGGCTGGACGTGCGATATGGGGCGCGGATGCTGGCGAAGGCGCCGGGAATGACGGCGCTGGCGGTGCTGACGCTGGCGTTGGGAATCGCGGTGAACGCATGCGTCTTCAGCTACGTGAACACGCTGCTGCTGCGGCCCGCGACGGGCGTTCCGTCGCCGCAGACGCTGGTCGACGCCTGGGGCGAGCACAAGAACGTGGCGGGAGCCCAGCGGTTCACCCCGCTCGCATATCCCGACTACCTTTATTACCGCGACCACGCCAAGACTCTGAGCGGCTTCATTGCGTTCGATGGCGATCCCGAAGGCGTGATCTGGAACCGCGACGGCAACGGCCAGGTGGTGCTGAGTCAGCTCGTTTCGGGGAATTTCTTTTCGGTGTTGGGCGTCGGAGCGGAGATGGGCCGCACGATTTCTCCCGCGGACGATACGGCGGGAGCCGACCAAGTGGTCGTGGTTTCCGACCGGTTCTGGAAGGGGCGGCTCGCGGCAGACGCGAACGTGGTGGGCAAGCGAATCGTGCTGAATGGCGTGGAGTACCGAATCGTGGGAGTCGCGCCGCCGGGATTCGAGGGGCTCGAGATCGCGCTGGAGCCGGATTTCTGGGTGCCGATTGCGGCGTCCGACAAAATCACGCGAGACGCGGATCGGCTGACAAACTGGAACACGTACTGGCTCTTTGGAGTGGGCCGGCTGAAGCCCGGAAACAGCATCGCGGAAGCGCGGGCGGAAATGAATGTGCTGGCGGACCAGCTTGTCCGCGAGCATCCCGTGGACCGGAAGGACATGGGAATGGCGCTGTTTCGCGCGACGATGCTGCCGGGACCGTTTCGCGGCTACGTAGCGGCTTTCACGGGATTACTGATGGTGGTCGTGGGACTGGTGCTGGCAATCGCGTGTACGAACGCGGCAAACCTGATGCTCGCGCGGGCGATCCGGCGGCGGCGGGAAATGGCGATCCGGTCCGCGATGGGCGCGAGCCGGGGCCGGCTGATGCGGCAGGCGTTCGTCGAAAGCATGCTGCTGGCGGCGATGGCGGGAAGCGCCGCGATTCTGCTGGCGTACTGGACGGCGCCGCTGCTGATGAGGCTGAAGCCTGCGATTCTGCCAATTCGCATCGAGGTGCCGATGGACTGGCGCGTGATTGGGTTCACGGTGGTGATATCGATGGCGGCGGGAATTCTGTTCGGGCTTGCTCCGGCACTGCGCGGCTCGCGAGCCGATCTGGCTCCGGCGCTGCGGTCGGAATCGTCGGGCGGCGGATACGAGAAGTCGCGGCTGCGCGCGGCGCTGGTGATCGGGCAAATGGCGGCGTGCGCGGTGCTGCTGGTTGGCGCGGTGCTGTGCGTGAGGAGCCTGGCGAACGCCCAATCGATCGATCCGGGATTCGACACGAAGCATGTGGCGATGGCGATGATCGACGCGGGAAGCGTGGGCTACAACGAAGCGCAGCGGTCGGCGTTCTACGAGAAGCTGCTTGCGCGCGTGGAAGAGCTGCCGGGAGTGACGTCGGCAAGCTGGACGAGCTCGCTGCCGCTGGGGACGGAGAGGCGGCAGGGCGAGATCTCAATCGAGGGGAAGGCCGGGAAGAAGAAGATGGGGATCGACATGCTGGACGTCCGCACGAAATATTTCGAGACGATGGGGATTCCGTTTTTGCGCGGGCGCGACTTCACGCCGGAGGAAAGCAAGTCGCACGCGAAGGTGGCAGTGATCAACGAAGCGATGGCGCGGCTATGGTGGCCCGAGGGTGAAGCGCTGGGAGCGCATGTGCAGCTCTCGGACGAGGGGGACTTCGAAATCATCGGAATAGTGAAAACGGGGAAGTACCGGACGCTGGGAGAAGATCCGCTGCCGGTGATTTACACGCCGATCGGAAGTGAGCCGAGGCAGACGCTGGTGGTGCGGACAGCGAACGATCCGAGGTCGCTGCTGGAGCCAATTCGGCGGGAGATCGCGGCAACGGACCCGAATCTGGTGGCGACGGATCTGGAAACGCTGGATCAGTTCATGACGTTCCCGCTGTTTCCGGCGCGAGTGACGGGAATTTTGCTGGGCGTATTTGGCGTGCTGGCGCTGGTGTTGGCGCTGGGAGGTTTGTACGGCGTGATCTCGTACACGATGTCGCAGAGGACGCGGGAGATTGGGCTGCGGATGGCGCTGGGAGCGCAGGAGAGGGATGTTGCAAAGCTGGTGTTGAAGTACGGGCTGGCGCTGGCGGGAACGGGAGTTGCGATTGGGATTGCAGCGGCGTTTGGAGTAACGCGGGTGCTCTCGAGCTTGCTGTACGGGATTCGCGCGGACGATCCGGCGACGCTGGTTACTGTTTCGGTGGTTCTGGTCGGCGTGACGCTGCTGGCGTGTTATCTGCCGGCGCGGCGCGCGATGCGAATCGATCCGATGGTGGCGTTGCGCTATGAATGAGATTCGAGGCGCAAAAGAACAAGGGCCGGGAAAAGCGCCCGGCCCTTTCCGGCGTTGGTCGCTTCAGTTGCCGGCGGACTGAGCCTTCTGCGCCTCCATCATCTGCTGCATTTGCGCCATCATTTTGCGGATGGCGTCGTTGGAGCCGGGGTTGCGGCGCTCGCGCCAATCTTCGAGGCGCTTGCACTGTTGCTCGAGGTTGCTGAGGAACTTGGGACTGTTGAACATGCCGCGCCAAATATCCAGAATGGGTTTCACCTGTTCGAAGACGACCCACTGCTCGCCGGTGTTCTCGAAGAAGAAGTCTTCGTCAATCAGGCCGCGATTGACGATGCTGGCGACCATCTCCCAATAGCTGAGCACCATGCGCATGAAGGCGTTCTCGCGGCTGCCGGGAGGCGCGATGCGCATTGCGTCTTCGGCATTCTTCGGGTGAAAGTTCGTGCCGAACCAGTCGCGAGCTTCGCGGAGGCGCGGTTCGCGGCGGGTGTCGTAAAGACGAAGCAGCAAATTGACCTGCTCGTGCGTGACTTGTCCCATGTGTTTCCTCCTTTGGTTCTCTCTTAGTTGGTTGAGGACGACGCGGCGGCGTCGCCGTGCAACTGAACCTTGTGCGACTGGGTAAGCGGGATGCGCGACTGCTCGAAAGCAAGTTTGATGCGGCGGCGAAGCTCGCGCGCAACGTCGTCCTTGCGATTGAGGACGGTCCGGGCCTGAAGGCGAAGGACGGTGCCGTCGAGGGAAAGGGATTCGATGCCCAGGACGCGAGGGCCGTCGACGAGGGCCTGCGACCAATCGGCGTCATTGCGAAAATCGCCGGCGACTTTTTCGAGGGTGGCGAGAGCGCGGCCGACCATTTCATCGCCGGGCACGGTAACGTCGACGAAGGTCTGCGACCAGTCGCGGCTGAGATTCTGGACCTGGCCGATGAGTCCGTTGGGAATGGTGACGAGGGCGCCGTTGGCGGCGCGAATGACGGTGCGGCGAAGCGTGAGGTACTCGACGCGGCCGGTTTCGCTGTTGACCTGGATGAGATCGCCAACGACGAATTGATCTTCGAAGACGATGAAGAGGCCGTTGATGAGGTCTTTGACGAGCGACTGTGCTCCAAAGCCGAGAGCGAGGCTGCCGACGGCGGCAACGGCGGCGACGGGCGTGATGTTGAAGCCAAGCTCGGGGAGCATGGTGAGGACGGCGCCACCCAGGATGATTGTGAGACCCGCGCTATAGAGAATGCCTGCCATCGTGCGCGTTTGTTCCTCACGCATGATGGCGACGCGCGTGGGCGACTTGGCCAACTGAACGAGGCGCTTGGTAAGCGCTTTGAGAATGCGGACGAGGATGAACGCGATCAGGAAAACGAAGAGGATGCGCAGGCCGTGCGAGGTGGCCGCTTCGGTCCACTTGGTGAAAGACGGTGGCATAGGGAGGAGCGGGATTATATCACCGGGAGGAAGCGCGTGCGCGGCGGGGAAGGCCTGGGCGGCGAAGCGCGGAAGAACCGGCGTCGAACGGGATTGACAATAGCGCGAAGGCGGTGCCAGAGTTTGCGGGCAGTCGAGAGAGAATCGGACGACGGTACGAGTGAATCCTGCGATGCGGATCGAGGCGAAATGAAAAAACTGAGCGGTGCAATCGCGCTGGCGCTGGTGTTTGGGCTGTTTTCGCCGTTGGCGGGCGCGCAGTGGCGTCCGCTGAATCCCGTGACGGGCGTGGCGAAGCAGGCGGACGGCGTCATACTGACGATGAAGACTGGCGTGCTGCGGTTGCAGGTGCTGACAGATTCGATGATTCGCGTGACGTATGCGCCCGGGGCGTCGATCCCGAATGAGACACAGTACATCGTGACGAAGACAAGCTGGCCGGCCGCGCAGTGGAATATCGATTCAACGGATGCGGACGTGACCCTGACGACGGCGAGGATGAGGATTCGAGTGACGCGCAGGAATGGCGCGATTCTCTACACGGATGCGTCGGGGCAGAAATTATTTGAGGACGGCGAGCGAAGCCTGACGCCGGTGGAAGTGAACGGGGAGAAGACGTATCACTCGGAGATGTCGTCGGGACTATGGGATTCGAGCGAGGCATTTTATGGGCTGGGGCAGCATCAGGCGGGCGTGTGGAATTATCACGGCGAGGCCGTGGATCTGGTGCAGAACAACACGAATATTTCGGTGCCGTTTTTCGTTTCGACGCGAGGGTACGGGATTTTGTGGAACAACACTTCGCGAAGCCTCTTCGACAACCGGTTTTTGCACGCGCTCTACCTGACGAGCGACGTGGCCGATACGGTGGACTACTATTTTCTGTACGGGCCTGACTTCGACCGCATCATCGCAGGATACCGAGAGTTGACGGGCGAAGCGCCGCTGTTTGGGAAGTGGGCGTACGGATTCTGGCAGTGCAAGAACCGGTACAACTCGCAGGAAGAGCTGCTGAGCATCGCGAAGAAGTATCGCGACATGCAGATCCCGATGGACAACATCGTGCAGGACTGGTTCTGGTGGAACACCATGGGCGAGCCGGTGTTCAACAAGAATTATCCGGATCCGAAGGCGATGATTGCGGACCTGCACGCGGAGCACGTACACATCATGTTTTCGTTCTGGCCGTACTTCAATCCGGGTTCGCCGGTGTACGACGACATGGAAAAGAAGGGGTATTTCATCGACAAGATGGTGGTGGGAACTGGCGATATTCACCCGAAGGGGCAGGCGCTTTACGACGCGTTCAATCCCGCGGCGCGGAAATATTACTGGGGGTTGCTGGACAAGGTTTTTCAGCTCGGCGCCGACGCGTGGTGGCTCGACACGGATGAGCCGGAGACGGAAAACAGCGAGAAAAATATTCTGGAGACGGAAAAGGTGGCGCTGGGGAACGGCGCGCGCTATTCGACCATGTTTCCGCTGATGCACACAGAGGGAGTCTACGAGGGGCAGAGAAGCGCCTCGGATCAGAAGCGAGTGTTCATTCTTTCGCGGTCGGCGTTTGCAGGGGCGCAGCGGAATTCGATTACGGCGTGGTCGGGGGATGTGGAGGCGAATTGGCTGAGCTTCGCGCGGCAAGTTCCGGCGGGGCTGAATTATGAGTTGTCGGGACTGCCGTACTGGACGACGGATATCGGGGGGTTCGTCAGCGGGAACCCGGATGACCCGGCGTACCAGGAGCTTTTCGTGCGCTGGTTCGAGTACGGGACGTTCTGCCCCATCTTTCGAGTGCACGGAACACGGACGCCGAGCACGAACGAGCTGTGGTCGTACGGGCCGGACGCGCAGCAGATCCTGGCGAGCTTCGACCGGCTGCGTTACCGGCTGATGCCGTACATTTACTCGCTGGCGTGGAAGGTGACGAATGAGGGTTACACGCCGATGCGGCCACTGGTGATGGATTTCGAGAGCGATGTGCGCGCGCAGAACATCGGGGATGAGTTCTTGTATGGGCCGGCGCTGCTGGTGAATCCGGTGACGGAGGCGGGCGCCACTTCGCGCAGCGTGTATCTGCCAGATGCGAAGTGGTACGACTTCTGGACGGGGCACGCCACGATGGGGCGCGCGGATGTGAATGCGGCGGCACCGCTCGATCGCATTCCTCTTTACGTACGCGCCGGTTCGATTCTGCCGATGGGGCCGGATGAGCAGTACTCAAACGAAAAGCCAGCGGATCCCGTCGAGCTGCGCGTGTACACGGGGGCGGACGGAAGCTTCACGCTCTACGAAGACGAGAACGACAACTACGACTACGAAAAGGGAGTGCATGCGACGATTCCGATCCACTGGGACGATGCGTCGCACACGCTGACGATCGGCGAGCGGCAGGGGCAGTTTCCCGGAATGCTGCAGTCGCGGACGTTTCAGATCGTTTTTGTCGGGGAAGGCCACGGAATCGGCATCGGAGCGACAGGGACGCCGGACAAAGTGGTGACCTACGACGGCAAGGAGGTGTCGGTCACCCCGTAGGCGCCGGCGGGGCGCTGCGGGGGAACGCGCGGTGTCGCATTTGAGGGAGCTTCCTCTGGAAATGATCTCTGTCGGCCGCTCCACGGGCTGAGGACGGCAAATACTCAGTAGACCCGCGGCTCACGCCCGCGGGCTACGTTCTTCCCGCCCGCTACGCGGGCTGCGCGTGGCGAAATTCTGCCAGCTCCCGGTCTAACACATCAGAGCCTGGGCTACGTTCTGGCACACTTCGCGCTTTGAATTCATTCACGACGTGAGTTGGTGAGTTCTAGTTGGGCTCGACTTCCAACTGAACCTGCTGGGTCTGGGAGGAGCTGGGACCTACCATCACGTCGAACATGCCCGGCTGGACAACGCGGTGCATGTTCTCATCGATGATGGCGAGCGATTCGGGCGTGAGCTTGAACTCGACGGTCGTCTTCTCCCCAGGCTTCAGCGAAACGCGATGGAATCCGCGAAGAGCCATCACCGGCTGAGTGACGGTGGAGATGAGTTGGTGGATGTAGAGCTCGGCAACTTCGTCTCCCTCGCGGTTGCCGGTGTTCGTGACATCCACTTGAACGGTTGCCGTATCGCCGGGATGCATCTTGGCCGGAGAGATGCGGAGATTGTCGAAGCGGAAGGTCGTGTAGCTCAGCCCGAAGCCGAAGGGAAATAGCGGCGAATTGTCGACGAAGGCGTAGCTGCGATTTCGCGACGGCTTGTGGTCGTAATAGTCGGGGAGCTGTCCGACGGAGCGCGGGAATGTGACGGGCAGCTTGCCTCCGGGATTCACGTCGCCGAAGAGGACGTCGGCGGCGGCGGTTCCACCTTCTCCGCCCAAGTACCAGCCTTCCAGGATGGCGGGCACGTGTTCCGCCGTGTAGTCGATCGAGAGAGGCCGGCCGTTGATGAGGAAGACGACTGTGGGCGTGCCGGTTTCGAGGACGGCTTTGACGAGATCTTTCTGTGCGCCAAGGAGGTCGAGCGAGTCGCGGTCGCCCAAGTGTTGTTCGGACCAGGCCTCGCGGTTCGTCGTTTCGTTCTCGCCGACGACCACGATGGCAACATCGGAGCGGCGGGCGGTTTCAGCGGCGGCGCGAATGTTTGCAACTTGAGTGGCGGGATCGACGAGCTTGACGTTGTTTTCGTACCAGCCTCGCCACCCTTCGATGCCGTTGGTGATTTTGCAGCCCTCGGAGTAGCGGACTTCGACGCCGGTGCCGGCAAGACGCTGGCGGATTCCATCGAGAATGCTGATGGTGTGAAGCGGCTGGCGACTGTAGCCGCCAAGGTGCACATCCGCGGCATTGGGGCCAATCACGGCGACGGACTTGAGTTTCTTGACGTCGAGAGGAAGCAGATCGCCCTGATTCTTCAAGAGCACGATGGCTTCCTGCGCAGCCTTGCGAGCGAGCTTCTGGTGTTCGAGGCTGTCCGTTGTTTTGGCGGCGTAGGCCGGATCGACGTAGGGATTCTCGAAAAGGCCCAGGCGGAATTTCGCGGCAAGGACGTCAGAGACTGCTTTGTCGACTTGAGATTCCGGGACTTTTCCTTGTTTTACGAGATCGACGAGGGTGCGATAGACGGAGCCGTCGGAGAGATCAAATTCGACTCCCGCGGCGATGGCTTCGCGCGCGGCGTCTTCGGCGTTTGCCGCGACGTGATGCGTTTGGTAAAGCATCTGTAGGGCCCCGCCATCGGAAGTGATGTAGCCCTGAAAGCCCCATTCCTGCCGGAGGACCGTGTCGAGCAGCCAGTGGTTGATGTGGACGGGGATGGCGTCGATCTCGTTGTAGGAGGCCATCACGCTTCCGACCTTCGCTTCCTTCACGGCGGCTTCAAAGGGCACGAGGAAGGATTCGCGCAGTTCGCGCTCCGAGATGTTCGATGGGGCGGTATTGCGGCCACCCTCCATCATTCCGTGGACGAAATGCTTTGCCGTGGCGAGGACGTGGTGGCGGTCGATCATGAAGCTGTCACCCTGAAGTCCGGTGATGGCCGCGACGCCCATGCGCGAGACGAGGTAGGGATCTTCGCCGTAGGTTTCTTCCGTGCGGCCCCAGCGCGGATCTCGAGCGAGGTCGATCACAGGAGTGAATGCCTGGTCGGTTCCGGCAGAGCCCATTTCGTCACCTGCGGCGGTGAACACCTGATGGACGAGGGCGGGATCCCAGGTGCTTGCGAGGCCAAGGACCTGCGGGAAGCTCGTGGCCCCGTTGGACATGTAGCCATGCAGAGCCTCGCCCATAAACATGATAGGGATTCCGAGGCGAGTCTTTTCGCGCGCGTAACGCTGGGCTGCGTTGCGCAAGACAGCGGCGTCGAAGACGCTCACGGTGTTGTCCTCGCGAAAGAGTTCGCGGAGCATTTGATGGGCTTGGTCTGGAGTGAACCTGCCGGTGTTATCGAGGAGCTCGTAGTGTTCGCCTCCCGTCAGCTGTTCAACCTTTTCCTCAAGCGTCATGCGAGAGAGCAGGTCGGCCACGCGCTTTTCGATGGGCAAGTTTGCGTTGCGATAGTCGGGAGTTGCTTGGCGCGCCGCCAAGCCGAGAAAGAGCGATAGCGATAGGGCGATCGCCAAGAATCCGGTGGAGTGGAGCAGTTTTCTTTTGGGCTGAGCTTTACCGCGGATGGATCCGAGTGAAATTGTCATTGGGGAGGGTGATTAAGCGTCCCCTGCTTTCCTTGGGCATCCGAGAGCGCTTTGACGACGTTTGCTCGCGTTGCCCGCATTTGCCCGGCAGCAGGGCTGTCGGGGTCGAGCGCCAGATAAGCATCGATATCGTGGAGGACTTCGGGATAGGCATGCGTCTCGATATGGATATTCGTGAGGACTACGTAGGCCAAGCGGTTCTTCGGATTCAACCCGATTGCCTTCTTGGCACTCTGCTCGGCATCGGCGTAGCGCTTGAGTCCAAGCAGCGCGCGAGAAAGCTGAAAATGGCCGCGCCATGAGGAGGGCTCCTCCAAGATTTCGCGGCGTGCCAAAGGCTCGGCAGCGGAGAATTCGTCCACGTCATTCAAGATGTTCGCCAGGTCAAACAGCGCATCAGGATACTTTCCATCGCTCAAGTCGATCGATTTTTGCAGGGAGCCGCGCGCCTCAGCCGCATGACCGGACAGGTACTGCGCCACTCCCATCTTTGCGTAGGCCTCGTAGAAGGTTGGAAACTCCTGGATGGCTTTTCGAAACTCCTCGACAGCCTCGTCGAAGTTCGCCTTGGCCATAAGGTCTTTGCCCTTGGCGTAGTCGTCTCGGGCTCTTGCCGGCGCGGCCAGTTCGTGGGCCGACACAGTCTCCGGAGAGCCGGGCGGGGGAGAGGGAGAGGAATCGGCAGCTCTGGCGCGGAGCTCGATGTCGACGTGGGATTCGTGACCACCGGCAACGCTGATGTCTGCCTGGCCGTCCTCATAACCCATTTTGCGTACGAGGACCTTGTAATCGCCGTCCTTGACATAGTTAAAGTGAAACTCGCCGCTGATGTTCGTGAACTGCTCGGGAGCTGCAACCCCGCCTGGAGAGATGAGTTCGACACGGGCAGATACGAGGGGATCGCCGGAAGCCGCGTCGCGGACAAATCCAGCGACCTGAGACGAATCGGTAATGCCCTGATTTCCAGCCCCGGGAGGCAGTGCCATCGAGGCGGGTGAGAGCCCAATCAGAATTCCCATAGCATAAAGGAGGCGCATAACGCGGACCGCCGAATTCGGGCGGATTGTAGCACGCACATTTTAGGGGAAAAGCGCAAATCGCAAATTCGGATGGAATGGATAAAAATGTGCTTGACAGAGACCTGAGAACCGGGGTACAAGCACGGCAGCGCGGTGCCAAATCGATATTCTTGGGGTGGGGGGCCACAGTTGATTCGCCTATTTCGCAGCACGTCCATTGTGTGTTCCCCGATTTCGTCTTTCCAACAGCGATTCGAGCGCGGCAACTTGCGGGGCAGTGGCCTAGGAGGCGACATGAAAGGTCAGTATGAGCTCGGGACTGGCGTGAGCCGTCTCGTTCTGATGCGATTTGTAACGGGTGCGTTGATTGCGCTGGCGGCGATGTTCTTTATGCTGCCGGTTGCGCACGCCCAGATCACCGGAACCATTACCGGAACAGTCTACGACAATTCCGGCGCGGTCGTTCCCGGCGCCAGCGTCTCGCTTTTGAACGAAGCGAGCAAAGATATACGCGGCACGGTCAGTGACTCGGCCGGGTACTTCGCGTTCCCTTCCGTCCTTCCGGGCACGTACACCGTGAAGGTGGAGATGAAGGGCTTCAAGGCGTTTCAGCAGTCGGGCATCGCTCTGCAGGCCACTGACAAGAGGAACGTCAACGTGACCCTCGCGGTCGGCCAGACTACAGAGACGGTGACGGTGGAAGCCCACACGGACATCGTGCCTGTGGACTCGGGCGCTCGTTCATTTGACTTGACGTCCCAGGACTTCAGCCGGCTGCCGATGATCAGCCGCAACGCTTCCGAGTTGCTGATGGCCCTGCCGGGAGCTGTTCTGACCCCGTCGGGAATGGCCAGCGGTGCCCAGGGCGGCACAGACTTCACGCAGGTGAGCTCGGTGGGCTCGTCGGTTGGTAACGGCGTTTCGATTTCTGGTGCGCCGTACCGCGGCGGCACGTCCCTCCTAATGGATGGCACGAACATCATCGACGAAGGCTGCGACTGCACGTCGATCGCAGTACCCAACCCCGACATGGTGCAGGAAGTGAAGGTTCAGACCTCGGCGTTCGGAGCGGATAGCCCGAAAGGGCCGGTGGTGGTGGACTTCATCAGCAAATCGGGCGGCGCGCAGTACCACGGAGAAGGCTACCTCTTCGCGCGCAACGCGGTATTCAACTCCGACTCCTGGCAACTGAATCATCAGGGCGCGAACGTAGCGACCGGCGACCATTATTACTATCCGGGCGGCAACTTTGGCGGCCCCGTGCCGGGCATGAAGAAGAAGTTGTTCTTCTGGTTCGGCTACGAGCATTTCTATCAACTGTCGACGGGCGGAACGAACCTGTATTCCTACGTTCCGACGGCGGACATGGCCGCCGGCAACTTCGGTCACACGGCAGCCAACGATGCTCTTTGCATGGCGGACAAAGGCGTGACGGCGGACTCGACCGCGGCTGTTGCGGCGGGGACGTACTGCTATGACCCGACGACAGGAAGGGGTCCGGGCGGTGCGGCGATCGCGAGTGCGTCGGCTGTTCCGCTTGATCCAGGCGCCCAAGCTTTGATGGCGATGATCGAAAAGTGGGATGCGCCCAACGCCGACCCGGCAACGACCCCGGGCGGCTATAACTACTTCTTCCCTGTGCCGGCTCGTCACAACGGCTATCTGTATCGCGCCCGTGGCGACTACAACTTCGACGAGAACAACAAGCTGTTCATCACCTACCAATACGCGAGTGACGCACAGCCGGCAGATGGCGATTCGCACATGTGGTGGCTGCCGGGCAACTCGGTGGTTTTTCCTGGCGGCGGTTTGACGCAGGCTCAGCAGGCGAAGACGATCACGGGCAACTTCCTGCACGTGTTCAGCCCGACCCTGACCAACCAGATGACGGCATTCTGGACTTGGTATTGGGGCCCGCAGACGCCCGACAACTTCAACGCGGTGCTGAGAAGCACGGTTGGATACCCCGATAGCTATGGGACGCAGTTCGGCAAGACCGATCCGGTCCCCGGCAACAACATGGTGCCCGGATGGAATGGCGTTGGCTACGCGCTGCCCGACTTCAGCCAGTGGGACGTTTTCTCGCAGACGGGCGGACAGTACTACATCAAGAAGCAGAATCCAGCGTTTGCTGATGACCTGACGAAGGTCTGGAAGAACCACACGTTTAAGGGTGGCTTCTACTACGAGATGACCGGAAACAACCAGGCGAACTTCAACCCGTACAACGGTGGCTTCTCGTTCGGCGGTATCTCGACACCTCTGGCTGACGGCGTCACCGGAGCGCTGCAGGGAACGCAGAACCCGACGGCGAACTTCATGATGGGTATTGCATCGAACTATAACGAGCAGAGTTCGCTGCCCCTGAATGACCAGGCATACAAGACGTTCGCCTTGTACGCGCAAGACTCGTGGAAGGTCACGCGGCGGTTCACGGCCGACTACGGAGTACGGTTCGAGCACATCGGACACTGGTATGACCGCGACGGTTACGGGAACGCAGTGTGGGTTCCTGGAGACGTGGTAGGCGACGTGCTGAAGGGCAAGGTCTTCCCTGGAGTTGAGTGGCACGCAATCGATCCTGGGATTCCGCTTAGCGGCACGCCGAACCGGATGTTCCACATCGAACCTCGGTTTGGCATCGCCTATGACATCTTCGGAACAGGCGAAACCGTGGTTCGCGGTGGCTGGGGCATGTACTATTTCAACGATCAGGTGAACGACTACAGCGCTCCTCTGGCGCTGGCGCAGCAGAGCATTCAGACCAGCCTGCCCAGCAACACGACGGTGCTGTTCGGCGAGACGGGCCAACTGCAGAAGCCAGCCCAGGCGTTTGCATCGCCTTCGGGCGGTACGGGCTCGATCCTGAATCCGAACGATTACGACGTTCCCTACACGACCAACTGGAACCTGACCGTGGACCAGCGTCTGCCGTGGAACTCGCACTTGGAAGTTGCCTATGAGGGTAACGACAGTGGCGGGTTGTTCTTCGGCGGTCAGGTGGGCGGTGGCGGGAACCTGGGTGGTACCGACCTGATTAACGTGAACAAAGTGCCGCTGGGCGGGTTCTTCGCAAACGATTCGTTTACCGGGAGCATTGCTACCGACCCCGAGAACGTTTGCGGTTCGTACGCCGACGGCAACCCCGTAAATGTGGGAGGCTCGGGCGGCTGCATGTTCGGCCAAGCGGACTATCACCCGTTCGGCACGATGAACGTGGGCACGAGCGCGTCGCCCCATTACGTCAATGTCTACGGCACGAACTCCATCAACGTGGAGCAGCATCGTGCCTATTCCAACTACAATGCCCTTGAGGTCCTGTGGGCGAAGCAAGCCGGCCGCTTCACCTTCAACACCAGCTTCCTATGGTCGAAGGCGCTCGGCTTCTCTAACGGCAACATCAACCCGTTCGTAGAGCGTGCCAACTACGTCGTGCTCCCGATCGACCGGCCGTACGTTTGGAACTCTTCGTACGCCTTCGATGTGGGGAGGCCGTATCACGGCGACAACAAGTTCATCGGCGGCGCAACGGACGGATGGACGATTGCGGGCACTACGACTTGGCAGAAGGGCGGCGACATGCAGGCCCAAACCGGCAACGAGAACTTCGGTATGGGATTGCAGTACACGTTCGTCGACGCGGGTGGTAACACCGTGAACGACTCCCTCAGCCAGAGGTCGTTCTTCGGAACAGACGCGGCCATCAACATTCAGCCCGTCGCCACCTGCAACCCGACGAGCGGCCTGCATGAAAGCCAGTATGCCAACTTGTCGTGCTTCAAGGTGCCGTCAATGCCCAGTGGATCGCCTGCCGAACTCGCCGATTCGAACGCGGCGAGCGGTGCTGTGCCGTTGGGATATAGCCCGTATTCCATCGTGGGCAACGGCCCGACGCAATTGTCGTACATCCCAATGCCGGCGTTCTTCGACACCGACTTGGCCATCTACAAGACGTTCCACATTACCGAGCGGCACACGATTGAATTCCGGGTGACGGCGAACAACTTCCTGAATCACCCGCTCGTGGGCTTCCAGAATGGCGACCCCATTACGCTCAAGTACTCTCTCGATCCGACGAATACCGGCACAGGCTATTCGTTCGTTTCTCCCGGAAGCGGCGTCACGACGTCGAACTGGGGCACGACGAATACGAAGTACACCCCGATTACGTCGGCGTACGGTCGCATTCTGCAGTTCGGCTTGAAGTATAGCTTCTAGTTCGGAGGGGGAGGGATGTCTCCGACATCCCTCCTTCATCCTGCTGGAGGTTGTTCGAGTGACTCGAAGTTGGGATTAGGGTCGGCTATACTTTGCTGTGATGCAGGACCAGAAACTCAGGGAACTTCTTGAACCGCTCCGCAGACTTGGTCTGCCGGGCGGTTCATGTTTTTTGGGCTTGGCATTCGCGGGGCTTGTTCTTCCGGTTGTCCTCCTGCTCGTCGCCGTGCCCTGTAGGGGCCAGGCGGCGAAGGCGCCTTCCACCACCGGCGCAAATCCTCTGCAGCAGCATTATGACGCCGCACAAGCGGCTCAGGCCGCCGGCGACCTGCCGAAAGCCGCCCTGGAGTACCGGCTGTTTCTTGGCGAAGCCTTGCATCGAGTGGCGAATGCTCGCGCGAGCGTGAACGATTTTGCTCAAGCCCTTCCAGCTTTCGACGAGGCGCTATCGCTGGTTCCCTCCGACGTCGACTTGCGGGTTGACTATGCGGACGCTTGCCGGCAATCCGGAGACGCCGCCCAGGCAAAGGAGCTCGCGCAGGCGGCGATTGACGCCGAGCCGCGCAACCCAAGGGCGCACCTTGTGCTGGCGAGGACCCTCTCAGATACGAACGAGCGGCAGGCGGCCGCTGAGCAGTTCGAAGTCATCGTGGCGATTCAGCCAAACTTCGAGAATGGCTATGCCCTAGCGGTAGCCTATTTGCGGGCGAAGGACGAAACGAATGCGGCTCGCGTCTTTGCCGAGATGCTGAAGGGCTTCGGCGATTCGCCCGAGCTCCATATGAAGTTTGGCAGCGCCTACGGAGCTGCGGGCTACCCGAACCAGGCAATCGCTGAATTCAAGAAGGTGATCGCGAAGAATCCAAGCTATCCGGGAGCCCACTATTCGCTCGGAGCGGCCTACCTGGTAGGGCTGAGCGACGCTGTCTATCCCGAAGCGGCGGCCGAGTTTCGGAAGGAACTCGTCCTCAATCCGAATGACTACAACAGCCGCTTTCAATTGGGCTACATCGAGCTGAATCAACACAAGCTGCAAGAAGCGGAAGTTGATTTGAAGCGAGCGACCGAGCTTGATGGGACGAATCCGGACGCCTTCCTTTCGCTCGGACAACTCTATGTGGATTCGAACCGTGCCGATGAAGCCGAAGCGGCGCTACGCAAGGCGATTGCGTTGACGACAGACGTTTCCCGCAACCACTATCAGGTGCAGCGCGCCCATTATTTGCTGGCACGGCTGCTGGTGCAATCAGGAAAAGAGGAAGAAGCCAAGGCGGAGATGCAGATCTCTCAGTCTCTGATGGATAAGAGCGTTCTGCAGAATCAGGGCAAGGATACGCATGCAGCGGGGAATGACACTGCTGTCGCGGGCACCAGCAAGCCGGGCACGGATCTGCCGGTTCCTCCGCCCGGTGCTGTCGAGCAGGTTCAGGCCTTCGAGAAGCAGGTAGGGCCGGCGATTGCGGATGCCTACAACAACCTTGGAGCGATAGCGGCGGGCGACCGCAATTTCCCCCTGGCGCTGAATTATTTCCAGCAAGCCTTCGTCTGGAACCCCTCCCTTGCGGGACTCGACTACAACTGGAGCCGGGCGGCCATCTCCGCGGGCAGTTTCGAACAAGCGATACCTCCCCTCGACCGTTATTTGAAAACTCGTCCAGACGATCTCTGGGCGCGGTCCGCCCTCGGAACAAGCTTCTTCATGCTCAAGAAATACGACGACGCACTCAAGACGCTGCAGCCCATGCGGGCGCAAATCGACGGGAATTCGGAACTCGCCTCCGTTTACGCCACGTGCCTGATCAAGACCGGCGATTACAAGGGCGGAATCGACATGCTCCAGGCGATGGAGAAGAAGAATCCCGGCGTTGCGTCCACGCATGAGACTCTTGGCGAAGCGTTCGCGCGCCAGCGCGATTTCAAGGATGCGGCCGAGGAGCTTCGCGCAGCGGCTGCTCTCGCGCCGGAGAACCTTGCAACGCGCTATAACCTGGCGTCCGCGCTCATTGAACTTCATGAAGACGACGAAGCTCGCGGGCTTCTTATGAGCCTGGTGCAGGCAGGCTGGCAGGATCCCCACGTCTACTTCAGCCTTGGCAAGCTGGAACTTGCCCGCGGGGATCTGAGATCGGCAATCACCAACCTTGAAACTGCCGCGCGAATGAGCCCGAACAGCGGTCCCATCCATCACGAACTGGCGCAAGCCTATCTTAGAGACTCCCGCAAGGAAGATGCGGACCGAGAGATGAAGTTGTACGAGTCCTTGAAGAACGATTTGTCAAAGCCTGGCGGCGCTGCCAAGCCGGAGTGACTTCTGATTCGGCAACGGAGCTCTCATTGTCAGTCTGTATCCGCGCCCTAGCGGCGGTTGGCATTCTGGTGCTGGGGTTCGCGTCGACAGCCGCGACGCCGCCCCTTCATTTCCGCGACATTGGACGAGAAGCCGGCTTGACCACCGAGCCGCACTTTTCATCCGACAAGCGATACCTCGTAGAGATGATGGGCGGAGGAGTCGCGCTTTTCGACTGCGACGGCGACGGAAAACTGGACATCGTCAGCGTGATGGACTCGACGATTGAGCGCTACCGGCAGGGCGGCGACTTGATGGTCACGCTGTATCATCAGGATTCGAACCTCCATTTCACGGACATTACCGAGCAGGCCGGTCTTACTGTGAAAGGCTGGGGCATGGGAGTGGCCGTCGGCGACTACGATAACGATGGCCGGCCGGACATTTATGTCACCGGTTACGGCCACAACGTGCTCTATCACAATCTCGGTGGCTGCAAATTCGAGGATGTGACCGAAAAAGCCGGGGTGCAGACCGGAGGATTCAGCGTGGGCGCGGCCTGGGCCGACTTCAATCGCGACGGAAACCTTGATCTCTTCGTGTCGCGCTACGTCCACTCGGACATCAACCATCTTCCGCAGGCGGGCGATCCCTCGTTCGACTACAAGGGACTTCACGTGGAAGTTCCTGAAGCGCCGGGAGAGAGCGATTTTCTTTTTCAGAATCGTGGTGACGGCACGTTCAAGGATGTGTCGCAGAAAGCGGGCGTGAGCAATCCGGCCAAAGAGCGGGGCATGGGCGTCGTGTGGGGCGACTACGACGGCGATGGCTGGCCGGACCTTTTCGTCGCGAACGATGTGGGCGCGAATTATCTTTACCACAACAAGCGCGACGGCACGTTCGAGGAAGTAGGAATGATCTCGGGCGTCGCTCTCAGTTCCGAGGGGCGCTCGATGGGAAATATGGCGGGAGATTTCGGCGACTTCGACCGCGACGGGCGCCTCGACCTGGTGATCACACGCTACGGGTTCCAGCCTGTCAGTCTGCTGCACAACGACGGCGCGAAGGGTTTTTCCGATGTGACGTGGGCGTCTGGCATTGGCCAGGTGAGCTATTCGCCAGTGCGGTGGGGCACGGGATTCGTCGATTTCGCGAACGACGGCTGGCCTGACATCTTCATCGCCAACGGAAACGTGGCGCAGGCGGTGGAGACTCTTCCCGGCGAGCTACGGTTTCGCGAGCCTATTCAGCTGTTTCGCAACAAGGGAGACCACACGTTCGAGGAAGTAGCGGATGCTGTTGGCCTGAACGACGGGCCGTTGCAATCGCGCCGGGGCGCGGCCTTCGGCGACATCAACAACGATGGGAACGTCGACGTGGTGGTGTACAACGCCGGTGGTCCTCCCTCGCTCTTCCTTAACGTTACGAGGAACGAAAATCATCGCGCGCTCTTTCGGCTGATCGGCACGAAGAGCAATCGCGCAGCCATCGGGGCTCGCGTGACGGTTCACACTTCGCGGATGGTCCAGATTGACGAAGTTCGCGGTGGCGGCAGCTACCTTTCTTCGAATGACCAGAGGCTTCACTTCGGGCTCGGGCCCGACGCCGTGATGAAATCTGTCCAGATTGATTGGCCGAGCGGCGCGAAGGAAGAGTTGAAGGATGTTGCCGCGGACGCGATCTATACGATCGTCGAAGGGAAGGGAATCGCGGACACAGTGAAGCTCAATTCTCCCCGTACGGGCGCGAGTGTGAAGTAGTGCGAAACGTCATTCTCGCCGCCGCCTTCATCGCGATTTCGTTCCATGGGGTGTCCCAGATAAAAGGCCCCGTCCCGAAATTCGAGAACGTTGCGCGGGAAGCGGGCCTGACGGTGCCACACATATCCACGCCCGAGAAGAAATACATCATTGAATCCATGAGCGGAGGGGCAGGATTCATCGATTGCGATAACGACGGGAAATTGGACATCGTGGTCGTGAACGGATCGAATGTCGATCGTTATCGCCAGGGCGGCGACCCGATGGTCACCCTGTACCATCAAGGACCCGGCCTCAAATTCACAGACATTACAAAAAGCGCCGGGCTCACTCGGAAGGGGTGGGGCATGGGGGTTGCGGTCGCCGATTTCGACAACGACGGGTGGCAGGATCTTTATGTCACTGGCTTCGGCGGCAACGTGCTCTACCGCAACCTGGGCAACTGTAAGTTCGAAGATGTGACTGAAAAGGCTGGTCTTGGCGGCGGTGGTTTTGGGGCAGGTGCGGCCTGGGGCGACTACGATCGCGACGGCAATGTCGATCTGTTCGTCGCTCGCTATGTTGAGCTTGATATCAACAATCTGCCCGAGTTCGGAAGCAAGCAGGACTCGTGCACCGTGATGTCCGTAAAGGTGCAATGCGGGCCACTGGGACTACCGGGAGAAACCAACCTTCTCTACCACAACCGCGGGGACGGCACATTCGAAGAAGTGACAAAGAAAGCGGGCGTTTACAACGCGTCAGGTGCGTACGGCATGCAGCCGCTGTGGTTCGACTACGACAACGATGGCTGGCCCGACGTTTACGTGGCGAACGACGCGGGACCAAACTATCTGTACCACAATCGTCAGGACGGCACGTTCGAGGATATCAGCCTGATTTCGGGGACGGCGCTGGACGGCAACGGGAAGGCTCAGGGATCGATGGGAGTGGACGCGGCGGATTTCAGCCACGATGGCCGCCTCGATCTCTTTGTGACGAACTTCACGTTTCAGCCCGACACGCTGTACTGGAATCAAGGAAACAAGGGATTCACGGACATCAGTTCGAGTGCACACCTTGCGGATCCGACGTACAAGGACGTCGGGTGGGGCACAGCATTCGTCGATGTGGACAATAGCGGGTGGCTCGACATCATGCTATCCAACGGCCACGTGTTTCCTCAAGTAGATGGAATCAAGGGAGCGGCGCCATATCGCGAACCGGTTCAGCTGTTCCGCAACAATCACGATCGAACGTTCGACGATATCTCGGCCTTGGCTGGCCTCGGCAAGCTTTATCCAGCCTCCTGGCGGGGAGCTGCCTTCGGCGACGTCGCCAACAACGGAAAGATTGATGTGGTGATTGTAGATGCGGACGGCCCGCCGATCCTGCTCATGAACCAGACCGAGTCCACCAATCATGCGGTACTTTTTCAGTTAGTCGGCACGAAAAGCAACAAGGCGGCGATTGGGGCGCGCGTGACCGTAACAGCCGGCGACCTCGCGCAGTTCAACGAAGTTCGAGGCGGAGGGAGTTACATGTCACAGAACGACCTGCGTCTTCACTTCGGACTCGGCGCGCATTCGACGATCGACTCCGTACAGGTGGCGTGGCCGAGCGGCGCAAGGGAAACCTACAAGGACCTCCCCGCTGACTTCATCTATAAGGTCGTCGAAGGCGAAGGTATTCGGCAGAAAATACCATTCGAGAAATAGTTCTGCGAAATAGAAATCCTTCGATCGATTTGTGAATGTGGATTACTTTTGCGAATGCCGAAGAGGCATTAGATGTAAAATCGAACGGTTTGCCGTTCAGCAGAGAGCAAAATGACAGCACGGAAGAGCCAGCCACAATCCAACCATGACTCCCCGGTGACGTTGAAGGCCGTATCCAAGTTTCTGGGGCTGAGCCCAGGAACTGTTTCGGCTGTGCTGAACAATTCGCCCGCTTGCCGGTCCGTCCCCGAGCACACGAAGAAGCGTATCTTTGCGGCCGCGCGTGAATTGAATTACAAGCCGAACTATCTCGCTCGTGCGTTGCGCGTGAAGCGAACGTACACGATCGGCGTAATTGCGGCAGAGATCGGCGATCCATACAGCTCGATCGTCATCAGCGGAGTGGAGCGATACCTGCGGCAACAGGACTTTTTCTTCCTGACGGTGGTTCACAGGCACGATCCGCAATTGTTGGAGCGGTACTCGCGTTTGCTTCTCGAGCGCGGCGTCGAGGGGTTCATAACGATTGATACCTCCATAACGGAGCCGCCGCGGCTTCCTGCCGTTGCCGTGGCCGGTCACCGTTCGGTCGAGGGCGTAACGAACATCACGATCGATCACCGGACTGCCGTTTTATGCGCGCTGCAGTATCTCGTCAAGATGGGACATCGGGAGATTGCCTTTATGAAGGGCCCCGATATCAGCTCGGATGCGGAAGATCGCTGGAGGAGCATCACCGAGGTCGCTGCGAAGCTTGGCATTCGCGTGTCTCCCGAGCTTACCGTTACGCTGAACGATGCGAGCGGGCTCGCTGCGCGCGCCCCCGAGTACGGCCTGCCATTTGCGAAGGAATTGTTGAGCCGACGGAAACTGTTCACAGCTCTCTTTGCGTACAACGACAACTCCGCAATCGCGGCGATTCGAGTGTTTCAGGAGGCTGGGTTGCGCGTCCCAGAGGACGTCTCGGTCGTCGGCTTCGACGATATCCAGGCCGCAGCCTACTCAAGTCCCGCGCTCACCACAGTCCGGCAGCCGCTTGAAAAGATGGGGGAAATAGCGGCAAGGACCGTCCTGGAAAGAATCGAAGGACGCAGTGAGTACGTTCCCGCGATTGCGATTGCGCCGCAGTTCGTCGTGCGGAAGTCCACTGGTCATGCGCCGGTGGCGATCCCGAATGTTTTTTCGTCACAGCCTGATCGAATCGGACTGTCCGCGCCCGAGTTGCAGCGGAATTCCGCCTCCGGAACAGACTAACCTACTGAGAAGTTGCCACCTTGGCTGTCGATCGAGGCGCCTTTGGGGGGCCTGGCGGCGTCAGCATCTCCATTGCCCAAATTGCTGCGGGACGCATGTACATTGAAGCGCGATAGTTGCCGGTCTCGTCCCAGGCTTCCGGCGTACGGAACCAATAGCCCTTGGTCTCGTACGTGACGTGGTAGATGCCCCACGCTGTCTTGTAGCCCTCGTCCTTCATTCCCTCGCTCAGCATAAGCGCCGCGAGGCTATACGTCACTCCGGTCCAGACTTCATGCACCTGCTCATTCGTGAAGATCAGCGAACCATCGGGCGCGATTCCGTTGATGGCTCCCATCTCTCCGTTGGCAAATTTCATCACGTTGAAGTCGAAAATTTTCTGCAGGGATTTCACGATCATGTCATGGGGAACGAGATCCCCCAACCCGGTCATGTTGGCGTACCACTGGCCCGCGAGCTGGTCGGATTGGATACTGTCGCGATAGTCGCTTTCGGTGTCGTAGCGGAAATACTGTCCGTTCCACAGGTCCTGTATGTACGTGTGCTGCGCCTTTGAAAACATGTCGTGATACTTCTGGCGATCCGCTGAGTCATTGAGGACTCGTGCCATCTCCTCGGAGGCGCGGAGGGCGGCGAGCCATAAGCCGCCCGAGTAAGCGCTGACGCCCTTCACAATCCAGGTGTCATAGGTCTGATCGGGATAGCCGCCATTCTCCGGCACTCCGGAGCCGTGGTCGAATTGCTCGAGATATGCGATCGACTCTTTCACCGAGGGCCATGTGTACTTCAGGAACGCGGTGTCCTTGCGGCCCGTCAGAACGAAGTCGCGATACACCATGAGCACGTATTTTGAGTTGAGGTCTTTCCATCCGTTTGTATCCTGCCAGCCGAACTGGTTGACGAGATGGAATGGGTCGGAATCGGGCGTTCCCAAATCGTGCGGCACGGCGCCCTTTTTCTTCCGAACCTTCAGTTCAGGCTGCTTCTCCTGAAGGGATTTCCAGCTCCACAGCCCCTTTTCGGGCAGGTCTTCCGGAACTGTGTCGGCGAATTCTCGGAGGACCTGCTTATCGATTTCGGGCCAGAACTTGACGAGAGGCATGGAGCCGTAAAATCGTACGTCGAGCGTCGCGTAGAACGGATAGTCGTAGCACTCCATGAACGCAAAGGTCGCGGGCGCAGTCTTGGGCTCACCGACTGGCCTGCCCCAGAACGAGCCTGTGTCGGCGACGGTATAGAGTTCGTTGAAAAGCGCTCCGCGATACCAAAGCGGCTTGCTTTCGTCGTTCACGTACGGGGCCTGCCAGGAATCAATTGCGCGGCTCCACGCTGCCGAATTGAGCAGGCCATCCTTCGCGATTGCCCACGCGTTCTTGCCGCTTGCCCCGTAGAAGTCCGTGTAGCGGCGGTTCCATTGGCGGCCGTCGCCGAACTCGACAACCGGGAAGTCCCACGCAACTATGACGGGGATCACGCGCTTCTCGCCAGGCTTGAGCGTGAATCGAACGGCGATCGCTCCTGCGAGTGGTTCGCCGGTACTGGTCCATTGCTGGTCGCTGTTCGAAAGACGCCCGTCCTTTGCAAAGGGCTCCCAAACCGACCGCCCGTCTCCGTCGGCTTCGTATGTCGTCTGATAGGTGATCTCGACGCCAGGCGATTCCACCGAAGCGATCGCGATCTGGCCGTCCCATGCGTTCGTCTTGCCCGGCACGCCATTGCGGTCGAAGAGAATGCCCTTCATCGTTCCGGCGTTGCCCAGAGGGCTGCTCTCAAAGCGGTTGTGATTCTCGTTGTTGAGGGTGCCTCGAAAGTCGCGCGAGAACGAGCGAAGCCACCCGCCCATGTTGGTCCACGAAAGGAGAATGGACACGGTGATCGCATGATTGGTGGGGTTTTCGGCATGCCAGCGGTATACGGCGACAGGATAGCTGGACTCGCGGTAATTGTCGGGCAGCACCGGCGAAAACTGCTCGACGTAAACATGAGCAGGGAACTTGCTCCACTTGTAATCGAACCAAGACTTAGGATACAGCGCATAGTAGTCGCCCGCGCCAACGGGATAGTCCCAGCTCCAACTGCTCAGCTCCGAGCCCGACGGATGCCCGGCCACAAGCGCGCGGGCGGTTCCTGGCTCGCCTTCGACTTGCTGGAACATCGCGAACGCGTTCGCGTAGATCGGCTGGTACTTATGGACACCGGCCTCAAGGTGCCAGCGGGCGAAGTCGCCCCGGTACGTCTGGGAAAATGTGCCGGATCCGAAGCCTCCGACCGGCGCCCCCTGCCAGAAGCCATCATCGATATGCGATGGTTCAAGGGAGGGTTTGCGGGTACCCGGATTCTGCAGCCGTTCGCCGATGGGACGTTTCCAGGCGGCCTTGGGAATCCCGTCCTGACACCACGCACATGGGACTAAGAGAAGAAGGAATACAAGCACACCCATTCGCACCATCTGTGATCTGTGCACCCGGCCTCCGGACAACCGCAACTTTGAAAGCTGCTTCCCGCACACGCACTGTCAAGATTTCCTGCATGTTATAGAAAATCGATATTCTAGTAAAGAAGCAATCATTCGCGGCCGCTCCAATCCCCGGCGTTCTGAGCAGCTTAAGAAGCGAGTTAGGGACCGGTTGAAGTCGCGGGTGTTGCTGTTTTTTTGGCTCTGGATTCCCACCAAGTTGCACTAAGGCCAGTCGGCACTGCGAAATGATTGATATCCCGTATTGAGAGACGGAGTGAAGGTATGGTCTCCTACGAAGCGATCGGAAGAATGCGCTCAGTCCCTCCGATCAACGGAAGATGTTCTTTCCGCGCTCTGTCCCTCCCTTCATGGGACTGAGAATGGCGAAGCCCTAGACTTTCAATGTTCCAATCTACAACGATCCGTCGGCACCCAACAAAGAGCCATTCCCCTGGACGCCTCACTTGCCATTGATTGGGTCGCAGCCTCACTCGAAGCGAATCTGCTGGACGCCAAAACCTCAGCCCACTCGCTCTAACCCTCTCCCCCGAATGGTCCCCCGCCTGGAAAAGTAATACAATAATCTCCCTGCTTCGATCGGCACGCGCCTGTAGCTCAATTGGATAGAGCACTAGCCTCCGGAGCTAGGGGTTGGAGGTTCAAATCCTCTCAGGCGCGCCACTTCCTTAAGGTTCACAAACGGTCCTACAAAATCGAAGGGCGCGCAGTCCGGCCCGAGCGAACCGGGAAAAGCGCGCCCCTTGTTTGCCTATCCTAACAACGGGAGTCAGGCGAGGTCGAAGCGATCCAGGTTCATAACCTTGCCCCACGTCGTCGCGAAGTCCTTCACAAACCGCTCCTTCGAGTCGCTGCATCCGTAGACTTCCGCGATTGCCCGGAGCTGGGAGTTCGAACCGAACACCAGATCGACACGCGTGCCGGTCCACTTGAGTTCGCCCGTCGCCCGATCGCGCCCCTCGAACACCCCCTCGGACGCAGGAGAAGCTTTCCACTCTGTTTTCATGTCGAGCAGGTTGACGAAGAAATCGTTCGTCAGCGTTTCGGGTCGCTTGGTGAAGACTCCGTGCTTCGTCTGCCCGAAGTTCGCATTCAGCGCCCGCATGCCGCCCACGAGAACCGTCATCTCGGGAGCAGTCAGCTTCAACAACTGCGCGCGATCCACCAGCATTTCCTCAGGCGATATTCCGTTTCTCCCGTTACCGTTGCGCAGGTAATTGCGGAACCCGTCCGCCTTTGGCTCCAGCAGGGCGAACGACTCCACGTCGGTCTGCTTCTGCGACGCATCCGTACGTCCGGGAGAGAAGGGAACCTTCACGCTGACTCCGGCCCTTTTCGCGGCCTCCTCGACGGCTGCACAACCGCCCAGCACGATCAGGTCTGCCAGCGAAACCTTCTTCCCGCCCGCCTTCTTGCCGTTGAACTCCTTTTGGATTGCCTCCAGCTTCTTGATAACCTTCGCCAGTTCCGCCGGTTGATTCACTTCCCAATCCTTTTGTGGAGCCAGGCGAAGGCGTGCCCCGTTCGCGCCCCCACGCTTGTCGGAGCCTCGGAATGACGCAGCCGCTGCCCAGGCAGTCGTGACCAGTTGCGAGATCGACAGTCCGGATTTGAGGATCTTCGCCTTCAGAGCGGCAATCTCCTTCTCACCGATCAGTTTGTGATCGACTGGAGGAACAGGGTCCTGCCATATCTGAGGTTCCTTCGGAACCAGTGGCCCAAGATACCGCGCGATAGGCCCCATATCGCGATGCGTTAGTTTGAACCACGCCTTCGCGAACGCGTCCGCGAACTCCTGCGGGTTCTCGTAGAAGCGCCGCGAAATCTTTTCGTAAACAGGGTCGAACCGCAAGGAAAGGTCGGTAGTGAGCATGGACGGAGCGCGGCGCTTCGACCGATCGTGCGCATCCGGCACCGTGCCGGCGCCTGCGCCATTCTTTGGTTGCCACTGATGCGCGCCGGCCGGGCTCTTGGTCAGTTCCCATTCGTACTCGAACAGGTTCGCGAAGAAGTTGTTGCTCCACTTCGTGGGCGTCGTCGTCCACGTGACCTCGAGGCCGCTTCCAACCGTATCGGCTCCCTTGCCCGTTCCAAACTTACATCTCCAGCCCAAGCCCTGCTCCTCGATGCCGGCCGCCTCTGGCTCTGCGCCCACGAGTGCCGCATCTCCGGCGCCGTGCGTCTTGCCAAACGTGTGGCCGCCCGCGATCAGCGCGACCGTCTCTTCGTCGTTCATCGCCATGCGCCGGAACGTTTCGCGAATATCCTTTGCTGCCGCGATGGGATCCGGCTTGCCGTTCGGCCCTTCCGGATTCACGTAAATCAGCCCCATCTGGACAGCCGCCAGGGGATTCTCCAGGTCGCGCTCGCCGCTGTAGCGCTCGTCCGCAAGCCATTTGCCTTCGCGGCCCCAGTAGACGGTCTCGTCCGGTTCCCACACGTCCTCGCGTCCTCCTCCGAAACCGAACGTCTTGAAGCCCATCGACTCGAGCGCGACGTTGCCTGCCAGAATCATCAGGTCCGCCCATGAGATCTTCCGGCCGTACTTCTGCTTGATTGGCCACAGCAGCCGGCGCGCCTTGTCCAGGTTCACGTTGTCCGGCCAGCTATTCAGCGGCGCGAACCGCTGCTGTCCGGCTCCTGCGCCGCCACGGCCGTCGCCGATTCGGTATGTGCCGGCGCTGTGCCACGCCATACGAATGAAAAGCGGACCATAGTGGCCAAAGTCGGCCGGCCACCACTCCTGCGAATCCGTCATTAAGGCATGCAGGTCCTTGATCACGGCCTTCAGGTCGAGGCTCTTGAATTCTTTTGCGTAGTCGAACTTCTCGCCCATCGGATTGGATAGGTTGGAGTTCTGGTGCAGAACCTGCAGGTTCAGCTGGTTCGGCCACCACTCGCGATTGGTGTGCACGGGAGTTGCTCCCGTGAACGGGCACTTCGTTTCGGTTGCCACTTTTTTTCTCCTCGGTTTCGAATTACTTCAAAATTCCATCAACGGGAGGCGCGCCGCGGAGCGCACTTCGTGCACAGCCCCCGGAAAATCAGCTCGCACTCGCGAAGAACTCTTTTGCCAAGTTTGCCTCCGGCGGGCCGAGGCACGTCGTACCACTCCAGATCCTCGACATTTCCGCACCGGTCGCAGATGAAGTGGTGATGCCGCATGCCTTTCGCATCGAATCGCGCCGCTCGGCCTTCGACCGCCACTTCACGCACCAGGCCCGCCTGCACGAGATCCCTCAGATTGTTGTAGGTCGTTGCTCTCGATGAGCGTGGATCCACGCGATTTACGGCCTTGAAGATTTCTGCCGCCGTGGGATGGCTGTTCTGTTCCATCAGGAAGGCCATCACGGCGTAGCGCTGCGGAGTGCACCGCAACCCGCTTCCCTCAAGCGCCCGTTTAATCGACTCGGGGTCCATCACTTATCTAGAATATATCTAATCTGAAAGTTTGTCAAGACTCGGGTTTTCCGTCGCACGCGCCAATGGAGATTCTGGCGGACGCCGCAGGATCGCTCTTCAACCTATCCGGCCCCCGCCCGCGCAGCAGCGCCAAGCATCTTGTACCCGGTTCGCGTCCCTCGTAACATACCGGTTCCCGGGTGCCATGATGCCCTCGGGCATAAAGGCGGTGCCAGTGCCCATGACCACTCCTACTTCGCGTCGCGACTTCCTCGGTCTTTCCGCCCTCACGCTCGCCACTGCCATCGCAGCCAAGGACTCTGTTGCGTCTCCCGCCACCGCTCCAACGCCGACGCTAGCGCACGGCGATCCAGCCTCCGGCGCCGAAATCTCTGTGTGGGTCACCTCCGGCGACCAGCGCTTCGCCCCAGCCCCCAAGCTTCGCTGGACTCAAGCCACCTCTGCTTCCGCCGCCGAACGCATCCAGCTCGATCCTTCGAAAAAATTCCAGCCAATCCTCGGTTTCGGCGGCGCGTTCACTGACGCGTCCTGCTACATGTTCAATCAGCTCGACGCCTCTGCCCGCGAAAAGCTCTTCCACGAAATGTTCCATCCCTCCGAGATGGGCCTCAGCGTCTGCCGCACTTGCATCGGCTCGAGCGACTATTCCGCCAGCCTCTATAGTTTCGATGACGGCCCCGTCGACCCCGACCTCTCGCGCTTCTCCATCGCGCACGATCGCGAATACATCCTTCCCATCCTGCGCGAGGCTCGTCAGGCGAATCCCGATCTCTTCCTTTTCTCATCCCCTTGGAGTCCGCCCGGCTGGATGAAATTCAACAACTCGATGCTTGGCGGCTCCATGCGCAACCACTACCTGCCGCTCTACGCGCAATACATTCTCAAATTCCTGCAGGGCTACTCGTCCGAAGGCGTGCCGATTCAAGCGGTCACTCCGCAGAACGAAGTCGATACCGATCAGGACGGCCATATGCCCGCCTGTATCTGGCCTCAGGAGTACGAAATCGCCTTCGTGCGCAACGATCTCGGCCCGCTTCTCGAAAGCGCCGGCGTGCCCACGAAGATCTGGATCCTCGACCACAACTACAATCTCTGGGGCCGCGCGGTCGACGAACTCGAAGATCCCGCTCTCCGGAAATATTGCAATGCCGTCGCTTGGCACGGATACGTGGGCACGCCGGACATGATGACGAAAGTCCACGACGCCTTTCCCGAGGTTGAGATGTATTGGACGGAAGGTGGCCCCGAATTCCGCGCGCCGGATTACCTCACCGACTGGTGCAAGTGGGGCGAGACCTTCAGCGACACCCTTCACAATTGGTGCCGTTCCATCACTGCCTGGAATTTGGCTCTCGACGAGCAGGGCCGTCCCAACATCGGCCCCTTCTTCTGTGGAGGCGTCGTCACCATTCATTCCCAAACGAAGGAGATCACGCGCAGCGGTCAGTTCTGGGCGTTCGCCCATTTCTCGCGCCTGATTCGCCGCGGCGCTCGCCGTTTCGATAGCCAAACCTCGGCCACCGGCCTGAGTCACGTCGCTGCGGAAAATCCCGATGGTCAGCAGATCCTGGTCGTCACAAATCCAGGCCCTGTCAGGTCGATCGAGCTGCGTCTCGGCGACCGCGCCGCACAAGTTTCTCTGGAGGCGGATTCGCTCACAACTCTGGCGTGGAAATCATCATAGTTTGGACGCGGCTCTTCCGGTGCGGCGCTGGTCACAGATCCCAAACTCCAAAACTCCGCCACCCGCGGCAGCCAGACGAAAGGTCCACCATGAGCCACACCGCTCGCATGATGATCGGCGTCATTCTGATTGCGGTTCCATCGATTCAGTACGGCGGCTATTTTCTTCTGACTTCTCTCGTCAAGCCCGGCTCGCGCTACATGGAAAATCCACTGCGGCAGAATTTCTTCCGCGCGGGACACGCCCATGCGGGCGTCTTCGTGATCCTCTCGATTCTCTGTGAATTTGTCGCGGACGCTGCGCGTCTGCCGCTTGCGCTCGAATGGTTCGCGCGGATCGGCGTTCCGCTTGCCGCGATTCTCGTGCCGGCGGGCTTTTTCTTTTCGATGGTGTCGCCGTCGGCCACGCGTCCGAACCGCGCGATCGGGCTGATCTACACAGGCGCGCTGATTCTCGCCGTCAGCGTGGTGACTCTCGGGGTAGGTTTGCTGCGTTCGCTCTAGGTTGTTGCTGCCGCCAGGCCCCCGGCAAGCGGCAGGGCACCGGCCTGTTGTCTCACGCTAGCCCGCGATCTTTGCCGAAGCTGCGCCGATGATGCGAAGCGTCTTTTTCTCTTGCACGAAGACCACGACGCGAAGATTCTCGCGCTTCCAGTCGGACTTGAGCTTCACGGCTGCGTCATCTTGAAAAGAAACGGGGCTCTTGCCCGCTGAGGCGGCTCCAAGTTTGTGCAGCACGCGCACGACGGCCGAGTGATGCAACTCGTGCCCGGCATTTTCGCCTCCGGTAACGTCGGAATGCAGCCCATCCTCCGTCACTGCGAGCCAGACCTCGGGTTGGTCGCCCGCCCCTGCGTCACCCAGTGGTCCCACCTTCACCTGGAAGCGTGGCTCCTTCTCCGAGCCTGCCGAATCCGCCGCAATTTCAACTGCCACGCTCGGACCGCTTGCCGCCTGCGCGATCGCCTTCAGCGCTTCGGCGCCATTGCTGCCGACAAATTGAGATTCGCCGTCGACCACCATTTGCGGCGTGTAGGCCGTTTGCGCCTTCAACCGGTTCACATAGTCCTTCTGCCGTGCTGTCCATTCGTAGGATGAAAACTGATCGATCCACCCTCCGTCGTTCCAATAGTCCACGTGCTCTTCGAGCGGAATCACTTCCGCGTCGCGCACCGGCTGCAACGCCGCTAATTTCGTGAGCAAGGTGTCGGCAGGAGGGCACGATGAACACCCTTCGGCCGTAAACAGCTCTACGATCACTGGCCGTCGCGTCGCCGCTGTTGTTTCGCGTCGCATCGGCTTTGCCCAAGTTCCGACGTAGATTCCCAGCAGACAAACCGGAACGACCGCGATTCCAATTCGCACCAGTTTGAAATTCATTTGCGCTCTCCGTTTATGTCACCAAGGATGCAATATTCGCCAGAGAGTTGCATCTGGTTTTTTCGAAACTCCTTCAACCCCCCTGACAATCGGGGCTTTCTACATGATTTTTTGTAGACGCCGTCCATTTCTAGGATAAATCTCCGAAATTTTGGATATCTCCACTTCGCCGCTCCAGGGGGCCTCCGGAATTCTGGAACCTCTCTTACGCCAGGTTCGATTGGTGTGAGTGAGCATCCTCGCGCAACGAATGGCCGCGGTTATACGTTGTTTGGTACGTCATCAGTGACGACCAATCATATCGAACCTTCACGAACTCATATTCTTCGTGCGCCTTCGCCTGACTTCGCTCTCGTAAGTCCTTGAGAATGTGCCGCATCGAAGTGTAGTGCCAGTTGGTTCGTGGCGTGCATTAGCGGACAGCGACCTTTCGCGCCCCTTTTTCGGGATGGCGCGCGAAGCTGCTGTGATCTTGGGGGGACTTGAAGGCATGCGGATTTCGGAGAAAGTTCAAGGAGGCAAAATGCGAGTTGGGGTGTCCAGTTTTACGAGATTTTCTAAGAGCCTCGTCGGCCATTCGCCGGCCCATGTCCGCGGTGTTCTTCTCGGGCTTGTGGCGCTCGTCGTTATCGCTTTGTGCGCAGCTCCTTCTTGGGGGCAGGCCGTCGCCACCGGCACCGTTGCCGGTACGGTCACGGATAATACGGGCGCCGTAGTCGTGGGCGCCACCGTTACAGTGGTCGATCAAGCGACTGGTGACATGCGCTCCACCACCACGAATGATGTCGGCCACTTCATCTTCCAGAACATCGTGCCCGGGAACTATGTGGTCAAGTTCAAGAAGTCTGGTTTCTCCGAACTCGAGGTCTCGAACGTCACGGTACAGGTCGGCACGCAGACGAACGAGAACGTGCAGATGAAAATCGGCTCCATTTCCACCACGATCACCGTTACCGAAACAGCTGGAGCCGAATTGCAGACCATGAACTCCACCGTTGGTAACACGGTCAGCGGCGCGGCGCTTGAATCCCTGCCGGCGATTGGCCGCGACGTCAGCAGCTTCGCCGTCTTGCAGCCCGGTGTTAGCCCCGACGGCAGCGTGGCCGGAGCCGTCGTTGACCAGAGCACCTTCATGCTCGACGGTGGCAACAACACCAACGACATGGACGGCAGCATGCAGGTCTATACGCCCAGCTTTGCGAACGACCTAACCGGCGGCATCGTAATGAACCAGGTCGGGGCGCCGCCCACAGGTGTGATGCCGACTCCGATCGACAGTGTCGAGGAATTTAAGGTCAACACCGCCAACCAGACGGCTGACTTTAACAACTCCGCTGGTGCCCAGGTCGAAGTTGTCACAAAGCGAGGAACGAATCAGTGGCATGGCAGCGCCTACGAGTATTACCTCGACAACAATTTTTCCGGGAACACTTGGGACAACAATTTCTCCGGAACTGCCGCGCCGGACTACCATTACAGCCGATTCGGCGTCTCCGGCGGCGGCCCCATCGTCCCGAAGGAAGTTCTCGGTGGTAAGACCTACTTTTTCGCGAACTATGAAGGGTTCCGCTATCCGAACTCGACAACCTTCGAGATGGCCGTTCCCAGCGCCAACATGCGCAACGGCATTCTCACCTACGGCGGCATCAACTATCAGGTAGCGAACTATGACCCACGCGGTATCGGCATCAATCCGCTCGTCCAGCAAATGTGGAACACGTACGAGCCTATGCCGAATGATCCAAGCTGCGGCGCTCTCCTTGGCACTCGCTGCGATGGAGTGAACGTGCAAGGCTTCAAGGCGAATATGTCGATTCCGCAGCGAAGCGATTTCGGCGTGGCTCGCCTCGACCATGACTTCGGCTCGAAGTGGCACTTCATGTCCAGCTATCGCGATTATCGCCTGCTTCTCGCCACCACCAGCCAGGTCGATATCGGCGGCTTCTTCCCCGGCGACACCCTGGGTGTTCCGGCTTCTCAATCCAACCGCCCGCAGCAGCCGTGGTACTACGTCGCTTCTTTGACCACCAACATCACTCCCAACGTCACCAACGACCTCCACTACAGCTATCTGCGCAACTTCTGGGCTTGGGAAGATGCTGGCGATCCGCCTCAGCTCGCTGGCACCTCTGGCGCTCTCGAGCCGTTCGGTGAACAGGCGACCACCGTTCTCGCGCCCTACAACGTGAACACACAGGGCACCAGAACTCGCTTCTGGGATGGCCAGGATAATTTCCTTCGCGACGACGTTACGGTGCTGAAGGGCAACCACCTCCTCCAGTTCGGCGGTCAGTACCAGCGCAACTGGAACTACCATCAGCGCACCGACAACGGCGGCGGTATCAATTACAGCTTGACCTATCAGCTCGGTGATAACACCGGTGCGGGCCTTGTCGACATGTCCTGCTTCTACGCTGCCAACTTAACATGTCCCGGCGCACCGGGTAACTTCGCTGGCGGCGTGTCCAGCCCCACAACCAACCGTGCACTGGCTGCGGTCCTGGGCATCGTCACAGATTCCCAGATCGCCTACACCCGGAGCGGTGCGGCGCTCAATCTGAATCCGCCGCTCACCCCGGCATACGATCAGAGCACCATTCCGTACTACAACGTCTACTTCGGCGATAGCTGGCACCTCAAGCCAAGCATTACGTTGACGTACGGTTTGGGCTGGACGCTCGAGATGCCCCCGGTCGAGGCCCAAGGCCGTCAGGTCGAGCTGGTCGATTCCAGCGATCAGCCGCTCGATCTCGAGGCGTATCTCCACCAGCGCGAAGCGGCCGCCCTTCAGGGACAGGTTTTCAATCCTCAGGTCGGCTTCGCCCTCGTCGGCAACACGGCGAACGGCTTGAAGTATCCCTACAACCCGTTCTACGGTTCGTTCAGCCCCCGCGTCTCGGCCGCATGGAATCCTCACTTTGATTCCGGCAGCTTCATGAGCAAGGTCTTTGGCGAAAACAGCTCCGTAATTCGTGGCGGCTACAACAGGATTTACGGCCGCCTCAACGGCGTGGACCTCGTGCTGGTTCCTCTCCTTGGCACCGGTTTGATCCAGGCCGTTCAGTGCCGTCAAGTGCTGAATAGCTTGGCGCCAACGGGTGCGGGCTGCGGACCTTCCACTCCGAACGCTACTACCGCCTTCCGGATTGGCGTCGATGGCGCAACGGCTCCGCTCCAGCAGGCCAGCGCCACCTTGCCTCAGCCAGATTTCCCCGGCATCAATGCTGTGTCCGCTGCGGCTGCCGAATCTCTGGATCCCAACTTCCGACCCAACGTGAGCGACGCGTTCGACCTCACCATTCAGCGTCAGTTCGGCCCGAAGATGATGCTCGAACTCGGTTATATCGGTCGTCGCATCACACACGAGTATCAGCCCATCAACATCAACGCGGTGCCATACATGATGACTCTCAACGGTCAGTCGTTCGCCAAGGCCTACGCCGCCGTCGAGACCGCCATGGGATGCGCCACGTCCGCCGCTGCTTGCGGAGCCGCGGCTCCCACGTCGGGTGGCCAGGCTGCCATCACCGCCTACGCCAACACCTTTTCTCCTCAGCCGTTCTTTGAGAGCGGCACCATCAACTCCTCCTATTGCACCGCCAACGGCTACAACAGCTGCACCGCCGCTGTCGTCGGCAATGAGCTCAGCAACTTCTCTACTCAGTCGGTCTGGAGCCTCTGGAGCGACCTCGACAGCGGTGCTTTCACCTTTCCGCGCAGCATGATGAACACTCCCATCAACTGCCCCACGGGAACGGAAATCGGTTGCAGCGGCCAGTTAACTTCCGGTGTCGGCGTCAACGCCAGCATCGGCTACGGCAACTACAACGCCGGCTTCGTCTCCTTCAAGACTCAGGATTGGCACGGCCTCACCACCCAGCAGAACTTCACGTTCAGCAAGGCGCTGGGCACGGGAGCTTTCGTTCAGGCAACTAGTGAGAACACTGCTGACGATCCGTTCGATCTCAAGGAGATGTACGGCGTTCAGAACTTCGACCGCAAGTTCGTGTACAACCTTCTGACTGTTTACAATCCTCCGTTCTACAAGGGACAGCAGGGAGTCATCGGGCACATTCTCGGCGGCTGGAGCTTCGCACCCGTTCTCGCGATCGGCAGCGGCGCTCCCGTGCTCTGCAACGTGCAGGATGGCGGCGGCTTTACCGGCGGCACTGGTTCGCAGGGCTTCGGAGCCGGCGACGGCTCGGGCTTCTTCGACAGCGAGCAGTGCCTCTTCACGCAAGGCGCTCCGTCTGTCTCGGCTCACGTCGGCGTTCCGGGTAGCGGCGGCATCGGAGTTGCAACCGCCGATTCCGGTTGCACCGCGGCGTCGCCCTGCAACGGTCAGGTCTACCCAATCCGCGGCGCCGAAGTGAACCTCTTCTCCAATCCAGAGTCGGTGTTCAACTCGGTCCGCGCTCCGATTCTTGGTCTGGATCAGCGCGCCGGTGGCGAAGGCCCGATTCGCGGCTTGCCCTACTGGAACGTGGACTTCAGCATCACCAAGGACATCAAGGTTTCTGAACGCTTCGGAATTCAGTTGCAGTCCGTGTTCACCAACGTCTTCAACCACAACCAGTTCTTTGATCCGCTCCTCGACTTGACGAGTCCGTCGAGCTGGGGCGTGCTCAACGCGCAAGGTAACACCCCGCGTCAGATGCAGCTGGGTGCGCGCTTCACCTTCTAAGCTGGCTGTGCGTAGTTTCGGCGGGCCGTCTCGATGTTCGGGACGGCCCGCTTCTTTACCCGGGCACCTTCCTGGCATCAATCGCGGCCTTTTGGGGCTCTCGTACTTCGACAGCGGATCAACGGGTGTTAGAAGAGCGGCTCTGATTTTGTAACGGCTCGTCGCGTTTTGATTCGTGCTGGCCTGGGGCGGCCTTATGCGCGACACAATTGACGTCACCCACTTAGCTCGCCGGCGGCGAACTCGCGGCCCTTTCCCAGATGGTCCACCTCTCTCTGCAAGGCCTTGCGGAGCAACCATTTACGCCAATCACGCCTCACATCAACAATTGTCCGCGGTTGGGATCACCGGGTGGATGCTCCCTCTCGCGTTAGTGGGGTGCCGGGCCTTGTCAGACGACACAAGCGACGCCGTAAGTGCTGCTTTCGCCTTAACCGCCTCGCAGGAGGCACCATGAATACGAACTCCATGGTGCACGCCAACGGACAGCAGCGGCACGAGGTTGGGAAGACCGAAAACCTTCGCGCCATCTTGGTTTCTGATCCTCCCGGATTGGTGGAGTCTCCCGGCACGGAGCGCGTCCTGATCTGCGTCCACGCCGGCGCGCCCGTGGTCGCTGAGTGCCGCCACGGCAGGGAGCATCATCGCGGGACGGTCATCTACGGCGACATCGACATCATTCCGCCCGGCACGCCCGCGGCCTGGGAACTGAAAGGCAAGGATGTCGACCTCGTGATCAGCATCAAGCCGGAGCTCCTCCGCACCGTCGTCATGGATTCCGGCGGAGATCCATGCCGCCTCGAAATCAAGAGCCGCTTCCAGATCCGCGACACGCAGATTGAGCACATCGCCTGGGCGATCAAAGCCGAAATGGAAAATGGTTACCCGTGCGGCCGCCTCTACATGGATAGCCTCGCAACCGCGCTCGCGGCGCGAATCGTGAAGCACCACAGTTCGCTCGCCGGCCCTGTCAACGGTCACAACGGCAAGCTTTCGAATCGCAAGCTGAGAGAGGTGCTCTCCTTTATTGAGGAGCACTTGGGGCAGCCGGTGTCTTTGACTCAGCTCGCGCAGATCGCCGGACTCAGCGTCTCGCACTTCAAAGTCCTCTTCCGCGCCTCCGTCGGCATGTCGGCGCACCAGTACGTGATCCGCCGCAGGGTTGACTGGGCAGCCGAGCTGCTGCGCCGCGGAAGGCTTCCCATCGGGCAGGTTGCGCTCGAAACCGGCTTCTGCCATCAGAGCCACCTCGCGATGCACATGCGCAGGATTCTGGGCGCGTCGCCGCGCGTTTTGAGGCAGACGGCCTGCTGAGGGTTTATGCAAACGAATAAGAATTTCTCGACCGATCTTGCTCAACCCCGTCCTCGCATGAGCGACAACGGGTGCCACGATGGTGCAGCATCATCGCAACTGCCCTCGACAGACGAGGCGCGGGAACCGCTGAGCCGAATCGCTGGGATGCCCGGCGGGAATATCGAGCTCGAAATCGGCGAAGCCCCGCAGCCCTTCGAGGGAGGCGTCGCGACCCCTTTGAAGATCGCCATTCGAACGGAAGGGAAAATCCTCTTCATCGACCCCGCGGACGTCACGGCCGTCGAGGCGCAAGGGAACTACGTCCTCCTGCAGACTCGCTGTGGCTCGCACCTGCTTCGCGAATCCGTTTCCACGGTCGCGCGGAAGCTCGAGCGCTATGGCTTTATTCGAATCCACCGCTCCACGATCGTGAATGGTGCCCTCGTCGAGGAAGTCCAGGTCTCCGGCTCGGGCGAAATGCTCCTTCGCTTGAAAGGCGCCGAGAAGCAATACAACATCTCGCGAAAATATAAAGCTGTCTTGAAGTCGATCGCCCCCTGCTGGATCTGATTTCCGCCCGCTCGGAGACTCGTTCGCGTTCGCCGGTGTCTAACAAAGTCGTTGACGCCGCCCCGCGAAAGAATGTAGTCCATCCTGTCGTGCAAGCTTCTTCCTCTCCCGCCATCGCTGCGCAAACCGCGCCCCGCGCCGGTCTTTCCCCGTACCGCAGCGCTGCCGCGTACGGCGCCGTGATCTTCGCGAGCGCCTTCCTCCTGTTTGAAGTCGAGCCGCTCATCGCGAAGATCATCCTGCCGTGGTTTGGAGGCGTCGCGGCCGTCTGGTCCGTGTGCCTGCTCTTTTTCCAGGTGGTGCTCCTGCTCGGCTATCTCTATGCGCACCTGCTGACCCGCAAAATCCCCTCGCGCTCGCAGGCGTGGATCCATGGCGCGCTGCTCGTCTCGAGCCTCCTGGCGATTCGTATTCTACCCCGCGCAAGCTGGCGGCCGTCGGGGCCGGAGCATCCCGCCTTTCGCATTCTCTGGCTTCTCTGCGCCACCGTGGGGCTCCCGTATTTCGTGCTGGCCACCACGAGCCCCCTCCTGCAGGCGTGGTTCTCCCGCCAGCGCGCGGAGGCAAATCCTTATCGCTTCTATGCGCTCTCGAACGCAGGCTCCATGCTGGCGCTCGTGGCCTATCCCATCGCGATCGAGCCATTCCTCACGAATTCCCATCAGGCGCTCGCATGGGAGATCGCCTACGGGGTCGCCGTCGCGCTCTGCTTCGCAATCGTCGTCGGTTTACGCGGCAGCGTCAGCGTGGAGCACGCTGAAGCCCTTGCGTCGCGCGCACCTGCGCCACCGTGGCAGGTGCAAGTCCTCTGGCTTGCGCTCGCGGCATGCGGCTCGGCCCTCCTTCTCTCCGTGACGAACCACATCTCGCAGAACATCGCCGCCGTCCCCTTTCTTTGGGTTCTGCCGCTCAGCCTCTACCTGCTCAGCTTCATTTTGTGCTTCGACTCGCACCGCTGGTACCGCCGCGATCTTTTTCTCCGCATGCTGGGAATCGCGCTGGGCGCGATGACGTACGCGCTCGGCACTTCCTTCGCCGGCCTGCCGTGGAAGGTGCTGATTCTTCTTTACTGCCTCGGACTCTTCATCTGCTGCATGTTCTGCCACGGCGAGCTGGTGCGCCTCAAGCCGCCCGCGCAGCATCTCACGTCGTTCTACCTCATGATTTCGCTCGGCGGAGCCATCGGAGCCACCTTCGTCGCGCTCGTCGCGCCGCGGATTTTCTCCGGCTATTACGAGATGGAGGTTTCGCTCGCGCTCTGCGCGCTTCTCGTCCTCGTCGTGCACTCTCGCGATCCCGAAAGCCGCTTCTACCCGGCGCGCTGGAAGACCGGCTGGCTCATCCTCGCCGCGCTTGTCGCGGTCGTCATCTTCAGCCTCTTCATCACAGCTCGCGAGCAGGTCCAGGGCACGCGGCTGATGGTGCGCAATTTCTATGGGGAGCTGCGCGTCATCGACGAGAAGCAGCCGAACGTCGTGATCGTCCAGGGCGACGATTCGGAGTCGCTCGATTGGGATCCGCGCTACCGCAAGCTGATGAACGGCACCATCGACCACGGCCTGCAGTTCCTCGGTGCCACCCGCCGGCGCGAGCCGACCACGTACTACGGCCCGCATTCGGGCGTCGGCGTCGCGTTGCAGGCCGCAGGCGAAGGCCGGCCACTGCGCGTCGGCGCCATCGGCCTCGGCGCTGGCACCGTCGCGGCCTACAGCCGTGCGGGCGATTCCTACACCTTTTACGAAATCAATCCGCTGGTCGTGAAGGTCGCGGAGCAGGAGTTCACGTTTCTTCGCGATTCGCCCGCGCAGATTCGCATCGTCCTGGGCGACGCCCGCCTTTCCCTCGAAGCGGAGCCGCCGCAGGCTTTCGACGTCCTCATCGTCGACGCCTTCTCCGGCGATTCGATTCCCGTGCACCTGCTCACCCGCGAGGCCTTCGAACTCTATTTCCGGCAGCTCCAGCCGCAGGGCGTGCTCGCCGTCCACATCTCGAATCAATATTTGGATTTGCAGCCAATCGTGGAGGGCGCCGCGAGCGTCCTCGGCAAGGCGGCCATCGTTGTCAACCACGACGTCACGAACTCGAATAGCGGCGTCTACGCCTCCACCTGGATCCTCATCGGCAGCCGCGCCGGCTTCCTCGGCCAGCCCGCCATCGAGAAAGCAGGGCAGCTTCTGCCCCCGCCGCCGCATCCCGATCTCTGGACCGATAACTACAGCAGCCTCTGGAAAGTCCTGAAGTAAGCGATGGAGGATACGTCGTCCGTCCGGTGAAGCGCTAAGCGCGGGAGGACTTGGGCAGATGAACGGTCCTGATGCGGTGAGTGAGCGGGCGTCTGTCATTAGGGCGTCACTGGTGTTTGTGATGCACCAGATCGGAGCCACCTTCGGCGTCGGCATCGTGGCTTCCGCACTCCTGTTCTCGTCCTTTGGCCTTTTGCATTGGTTGAGCCCGGGCGTGCTCACCTTGCACAACGCCAGTCGACTGTTGACGGAAGTTCCTTACTTTCCGATACAGGTTGTCGTCGGGTTGTGGTCCGGTTGGTTTCTCGGCCGGCGCCTGTGGGAGAGAGCGATGCTGTGGGTGTGGGTCCTGCCGCTTTTGGCTCTGTGCTGCATGATGATCGTCATGCCGCATCTCACGTTGAGGAGCGAGTCGATACTTACGCAGACCGAGCCTCTTTATCGCCTATCGCACTATTTCGGAAACGGGTGCAACGTAAAGGATGGATGCTTTGACCAGTTGATGTTCACCATGCCGCTCTATGCTTCTGTTTCCTATTCGATCGGTGCTCTTCTCGGCCGGATGCGCCGGAAAGGAGGTTAGGCGGTGACACGCATCGGTTTGGCAGCGAGTCTGGTGCTTTGTGTTGCGATTGTCGGAAGCGCTAGACAGGGACAGGTCGAAAGTCGGCTGCGTTACTTTCCTTCCCAAGACGACATTGGGCAGCTTTTCCAAGGGCAACTCTCACTCAGCAACGCCGGAGTATGGGCCAGTTCCGATGCCCGCGATTTGCATCTCATGGGCGAAAAGCCTCTACGAGATATCCTAACTCCGTCGAGCCCGCGAGTTTATCGCCTCCTGATTGAGACTCGCCCGCACAACACTCCTGTTGTCGTGCGGCTCTCGGTGAGAAGCGACGGCTCAGCGGAGGCAGTTACGAAAATCAGTCAAAGCTCGAGATTCGCGGATCTGCTGCTCACGAGCCGAACGTCGGACGTTTCCGTTGCAGACGTAGATGAGTTTCTAAAGCTTCTGGCGAAATCGGGCTTTTCGTTGCAGCCGGTTCTCGCACCATTTGATCTCCACGAGAAAACGCCAATGGATCAAGCCAGTTGGACACTCGAAGGAGCAGAACAGGGGTCGTACCATGTGGTTTGCCGCGGCACCGCGGGCCTGGGACCTCTTAAAGACAGTGCGCTGTTCCTGCTCGTGCACATCGGCAGAATCGATCTGTCCTCCGTCGAAAAACCATAGGGGCGAGGAGGAATCATCAGACCATGGCGAGCATGTCAAAGCAGTCCCAGCCTTCACCTGCCAGGCTCTTCACAGTCGGCTTCGTCGGAATTCTTGCCGTTACTGCGCTCACTTTCGTTACCAGATCTTGGGGCAGGCCGGTCGTCGATCTTTATCGAGGAGACGACGGGCTTTTCAACATTGCTCACTTATATCTATTCGATCCGGTCATCTTCGGCGCACTGGCATCTGTTTATTGGCTCTATGTGCGCTGGACGGGAAAGCGGCCAGGATCGACCCTTGTTGCGTTTCATTTCTGGGTCAGCACCGCCTTTGCAGCTCTCGTAATTTATTTGGCGTACATGACTGTTGACCTGCCGCTGCCGAATTGGTCCGCGGAGATCGGCCCGCGTCTCGCGAATCAAGCCCGGCTCTTCGTTGTTGCTCGACTCCTCTTTGCGATTGCCCAAGTCATTTTCGTGGTAAATCTAGTTTGGACATCGATCTCTCCTCAGAGAAAGCCGATTGACCCCGGGACAAGCGATCGGAAGCTCAGGTCGTAGCGCGCCTCGTCTCTCAAATTTCAAATGGCTTTGTTGATTTCCTCACGCAAAGGCGCGCCGCTGCCCATTTTCTCGCCACGACCTCTGAACTTTGTCATCCCGAGCGGAGCGTCCCGACGCTTTTTCCCGCGAAAATCGCGCCTTTTCGATTTTCGCGTCGGGACGCGCAGTCGAGGGATCTCTCTTCCAGCCTCTCGAAAACCGAGGATCTCAACAGAGCCATTTCAAATTTGAAACTTGCAATTGCCCTTCAGTCCCTTCATCAGTGTTTATCTGTGCCTGCCCGCCGAAGGCGGGTTCATCTGTGCCTGCCTGCCGCAGGCAGGGTTCCAAAAGGGTTTTGCCGGGCAGAGCGGCAGTGGTCGGCGCGTCCCGCCCCCTGAATCCTCCCTGCTGACCACATCATCTACTCCAACGTGCATTGCAGAAGCCTTTAGCTCCCATCCGGTTTGAGGGATGGCATCGAACGCGGCGATGCACCCATAGTGTGCCCGCGCGATATCAGGAGAGATCTGCAAAAAGAGAAAGGAATCGAGACATGAGTCAGTCATTGAAGGGAAAAGTTGCTCTTGTAACGGGTGCGAGTCGCGGTATCGGCCGTGCCATTGCCGTTCGGTTGGGTCGTGATGGCGCTTTGGTTGCCGTCCACTACGCTCGCAACAAAAAGAGTGCGGACGAGACGGTACGCGCCATCGAAGCTGCCGGAGGCGCGGCGTTCGCCCTCGGCGTTGAGCTGGGCACTCTGGCCAGCGTGGATCAGCTCTTCAAATTGCTCGATGCTGAGCTGAACAAGCGGACGGGCAACAATCAGTTCGATATTCTCGTCAACAACGCCGGCGTCGCTCCGGACTCCCCGGTCGAGACCGCCACCGAAGCCGTTTACGACGAAGTCTTCGCAGTCAATGTCAAAGTGCCGTTCTTTGTCAGCCAGAAGGCGTTGCCGCGTTTGCGCGAGGGTGGTCGCATCATCAACATCTCCTCCGGCGTCACCCGCATCGCCTTTCCTCAGAAGGCCGCTTATGCCATGACGAAGGGCGCGCTCAATATCTTGACTCTCGAGCTCGCGCAGGCGCTTGGCCGTCGCAACATCACTGTCAACTCGCTCGCTCCCGGCTTCACGGACACGGACATGGCGGCGGACATCTTGGGCAATCCGCAGGGAAGGGAATTTGCCAGCTCCGCTTCCGCGTTCAATCGCGTGGGCCAGCCGGACGACATTGCGGATGCTGCCGCATTCCTCGCCTCGAACGACGGGCGATGGGTCACCGGGCAGTATCTCGACGCCACCGGCGGCGCCCGCCTCTAACCGCGCTGCCGCGGCTCGGGTTTTAGTCGATCGAAGCGTCCTCGCACCCTTCACAAGGTCCGTGGTGTTGCGGTTGCCTTTCGGTCTTTCCCTCGAATTTTCGGGTGCCCCACCCTTTGCGGGGTTCGCAAAGGGTGGGCCGCTGTTGCCGTTGCTTTTCGAATCTGTCTTTGACCGTCAGCCTCCGCCTTATCGCGCGAAAGACTGCGGCAGCCACCGCGTCGGGGAAGACTGCGGTTCGTCACGGTGTGGTAGTATTCGCCTTCGCTGTTATATCGAGAAAGAGAATTGCGCCGAACAAAATTAAGGGTCGCCCACCCGCCCACATTCGCGACGATTTTCTCGGGTGACTCAGTCGAGGCCGGACCGGAAGGGGACGTCGCTCCCGACGCCGGCGACGATCTCCGTGCAGTGATGGAGCGGTGGAAAGAAGCGCTGAGGATCCAGACCAGGACATAACTTCCCGAGTTCGTTCGACAAGGAAATCACCCAGAACGACCAGAAGGCAGACTACGGCAAAGGTTACACGCAGTACGCGCTGCTGGGGTAGATAGTGGACACGAAGGAACCTGCGAAATCGGAACCCAGAACGGGCAGATTACACACCGGCTCTTCCGACCTGATCGCTGAGACCCGGCTAGAATTTCCGTGCCTGTTCCAGGTGGAAGTTCTCCGCGAACTGCCGGCGCAACCATCGGAGTTGCGATATTTTCCACCGGCTAGGAGACATGGCAGCGACGGCCTGCTGCTGCGGATAACACCCGATAAGGTAGCGTCTTGGAGTGGTTTATTCGCTGCCCAGCCGAGCGGAAGATACAGAACGGGAATCTACTCGTGCCCTGACGCGAACGCCCTGTGTGTTGTCTCAAATGGGGCTGGCTACATCCTGGATGTAAGAGACCCAGACCGCTACCAAGACATTCCAATCTCTCCGGTGCTAGATGTTGTTCCTAGCATCGAGTCCGGGCTCCTAATACTTGCCAACTACACGGACGTGCTCGCTTGGGATCGATCGGGAAAACGGTGGCTCGCCGAGCGGGTCTCTTTCGATGGGATTCGCGACCTTCAAGTTCTGAATGGGGCTCCACAGGGCTTGGCATGGTCGCCGACTGATGGTGAGCAGCCGTTCGTTCTCGATCCGATCACTGGTGCACACCTTTCCCCTACCTAAGTTGGTTGCGTCCCTGTGGTACCGGACGGCCGGTGAGGCCGACTTCGCCTTGATCTGCCCCCTAGCTCCGCACGACATCATGCCATGCGACACCAAACCCGCTGAACTGATGGCCAGGGGTAAGCCAACGGCTTGAAAGAGACTTTTTAGATTTTTCATTTTTTTTTTTCGATTCCTGATCACAAATCGCGATTTCGTAACCCCGATTTCTTCTGTCACTTGCAGACTTGGAGCACACGTGTCAAGTTGCCACGCATGATAAAATAGTGTCAGTGGGAAAATGAGAGACTAAAGGCCAAAATCGAATGCTCCGGCGACCTTCTCCTCCCAACCGCCGGGCGCTCCCCATCCAATTTCTAATCTATACACCGAAGATTAGAAATCGCCGCAACCCTCGCCGAATCAGCCACTTGCATTTTTCTAATCTATACAAATCCCGGGCCTTTTTCTGGCGCTTATTTGGCGGTTGGCGCACCGTCGCTGGCCGAGCTAACCACGGCGCAAACGCCGCCCGCCAATCAACCTATGATTTTTTTAATCGCCAAAATGGGGAATTAGAACCCCTCGTAAGTCATAGAAAACAAAGGACCGGCACCCAGTCTAATCGCCAAAAAACGCGATTTCGTCGCCTCAAATTTTTTCAGCCCCTACAGAAAATGGAAGGCATGGCGGCGCAGGTTTATGTGACGGACGGGCGCACAGTAGCCGCGGAAGCGGTGATCGTCGCGGACGCGGGCGCGAGGCCGTCAGAGGCGGCGTCGACGCGGATTTCCCCTGCCGACTTCAGCGACTGGACGATCGCGCAGCACAGCCCGTTGAACGCCGAGCGATTGTTGCCCTTATCGGATTCGTGGGAACTCGGATCGCCATTGCCCACTCCGATGAGGCGCCCGGCCCCGGAGACCTTGAAGCGCACGTCGTTCGACGCCGTCGGCATCACGCGGCCCTGTGCGTCCTGGATTTCGACAACGACCACGGATACGTCTTCGCCATCCGCAGCAATTTTCAGCCGGTCGGGGCGCAGAACAATCTTCGCGGGATTGCCGGTGGTCTCGCGCTTATCGACGAGGACCACTTTGCCGTCCTTCATCCCGCGCGCGGCGATCACACCAGGAGCATATTTCACTTTCCACTGCACGTGCGAATTGCGCTCAACATTCTTCGAGCCGAGGCTCGCGCCGTTCAGAAATAATTCGACGCTATCGAGATTCGTGAAGCACCAGACGTCAATCTCAGTTCCTTCTTTGCCTGGCCAATTCCAGTGCGGGAAAAGATGGAGGACAGGCTGCGATGTCCACCAGGACTGATAGTAGTAGTAAGTGTCCTTGGGGAATCCGCAGGTATCCATGATGCCAAAATGCGAGCTGACGCACGGCCAGCCGTACGGGCTGGGTTCGCCGCGATAGTCGAAGCCGGTCCACGCAAAGCAGCCGGAGAGAAATTCACGCTCGGCGTAGACCTTCCACCAATCTTCGACGCTGATCGCATAGTGCGGAAAATTCACATCGTACGCGCTGACGTACCCGCGATCGGGATCGTTGACGTAAATGCCGCGCGTCGCAAAGTCGCTGGCGGTTTCGGTGCCGATGGAGGGCTGCTTCGGAAACTGCTTGTGAAATTCGTCGATGCGGCCGCCGTTGTGAGGAAACTCCTTGGCGCCGCCGGCGTACCCGTAGTTGAAGCCCTGCACGTCGACGACGCCAGAAATTCCTTTGCCCCAGCTTCCGTTCATTGCAACAGTGACAAGGCGGCTGGGATCGAGTTTCCGCGCGAGCTCCTTCATGGTGGAGACGATGCGGGCGCCGCGCGGCGTGCCTTGATCGGGCTCTTCGTTGCCCAGCGACCACAGGAAGATCGACGGATGATTGCGGTCGCGGCGAATCATGCGCTCGAGTTCGCTGAGGCCTTCGGGAGTGGACGACATCATGCGCGTCTCGTCGAGGACGAGCATGCCGAGGCGGTCGCAGGCGTCGAGCAATTCCGGTGTCGGCGGATTGTGCGAGGTGCGATAGCCGTTGCAGCCCATCTCCTTCAGTCGCTCGATGCGGTAGTACTGGAGGCGGTCGGGAAGCGCGGAGCCGACGCCGGCGTGGTCCTGATGATTGCAGGTGCCCTTGATTTCGACGCGCTTGCCGTTGAGGAAGAAGCCCTTATCCGCGTCGAAATGAACGGTGCGAATGCCGAACGTGGCGGAATCACGGTCGGCGGCAGCGCCGGAATTTTCGAGCGAGCAGACGGCGCGATAAAGATTGCGCTCCTCGAGCGACCAGAGCGCAGGATGTTCGATCGTGGCGCGCGCTTCGACAGTGCGCGTTTCGAACGGAGAAATTGTGGCGGGCGCGGACTCGGCGGTGGCGACGGTTTTTCCCGCGGCATCGAGAATGTGCGAGACCACGCGGCACGCGGCCGGCTTGGCGGTTTCGTTTTCGATTTCCATGGAGACGAAAACGGTGGCGGCGGAGCTGTGAACTTCGGAGCGAACGTAAACGCCGTGATGGGCGAAATGAAGCGGGCCGGTCTTCTCGAGCCAGACGTGGCGATAGATTCCGGCGCCTTCGTAGAACCAGCCTTCGCCTTCGGTGGCGTCGACTCGGACGACGAGAACATTCTTCGCGCCGTAATTCGCGAAGTCGGTGACGTCGCAGCGATACGGCGCGTAGCCGCTGAAATTCACGCCCATATAATGGCCGTTGAAGAGAACGATGGCGTTGCGAAACATGCCGTCAAATTCGAAAGAGATGCGGCGGCCTTCGTCGGACGCGGAAAGATCGAAGACGCGGCGATACCAGCCGATGCTGGTATCAGGAAATTCGCGGCCGAGCGGATGAGCGCCGCGCTCCTGAAGATTTGGGATGTTGCGGAAGGGAAGCTCCACCGCCCAGTCGTGAGGGAGGTCGAGCGAGCGCCAGGAGCTGTCGTCGAATCGCTCATGGAGGACAGGAACCTCGAGAAGCGACTTCGAGAAGAGCGCGCCGCCGCGGTGCAGTTCGCCCCAGGCAAAATCCTTCGAGGCATCGTCGGCGTCGCCGAGATGGAAGCGCCAGCCAAAATCGAGAAGAAGACGCTCGCGGAGCGTGGAGTCTGGCGAGGGCGGCGCGGCCGACGCAGACTGGGACGCGGCGCTGTGCACGTTCGGGATGGCAGACGCGGTGACGGTGGATTTGTCGGGAAGTGCGGCAGCGGCGGAAGCGGCAACGCAAGTTTTCAGAAGATCGCGACGAGTAAGACGCATGGCAGCAGCACTATATCAAACTCTCGCGGAAAGATATCCGACTAGAGAATGAAAGCCGGCGCGCGCGATTGGCGCTATTCGATGCCGAGCTTGTGCTGCATCTCCTCGAGAGTGATGTTTTTCGTTTCGGGGTAGAAGAAGAGGACGACGATAAATTGGATGGCCGTCATGGCCGCGAAAAAGACGAAGGGATAGCCGTGGGATTTCGCGGCGATGAGGGGGAAGGTGAGAGAAATGGCGGCGTTGGTGATCCAGTGAGAGGAGCTGCCGAGGCTCTGTCCCTTGGCGCGAACGCGATTGGGAAAAACCTCTCCGATGTAAACCCAAATCACAGCTCCCTGCGAGATGGCGAAAAAGGCGATGTAAGCGATGAGAAGCCAGAGCAAGTCGTGCTGGTGCTGGTTCTTCAGGAAGATGGCGGCGACGCCCGAGAGGCATCCGACCATGCCGGCGGAGCCAATGAGGAGGAGAGTCTTGCGGCCGAGTTTGTCGATGACGGTCATGGCGAGAAGCGTGGCAATGAGATTGGTGGCGCCGACGGCGACGGCCTGAAGATCGCCGGAAACGCGGCTGAAGCCGGCGAAGGAAAAAATGTCATTGAGGTAGTAGAGGATGGCATTGATTCCCGCGAGCTGATTGAACAGACCAATGGTGACCGCAAGGAAAATCGGGTAGCGGTATTTCCAGGAAAAAAGCGGCTCGGCGGCTTGCGCGCGTTCGAGATGGATGGAGGCGACGATTTCGCGAAGCTCGGCGTCAGGATCGGGCGAGCCGATCGATTGAAGGACCGAGCGGGCTTCCTCGACGCGATTCTGCGTGGCGAGCCAGCGCGGGCTCTGCGGAATGCCGAAGAGGAGAACAAGGAAAAGCAACGCGGGAGCGGCAGCGACCCCGAACATCCAGCGCCAGTCCGACGGGCCGGCCACGATGCGGGCCACGACGTAGTTCGAGAAGTAGGCGAGAAGGATGCCGATGACGATGTTGATCTGAAACATGCCGACGAGGCGGCCGCGCCACTTGGCGGGTGAAACCTCCGCGATATAAACAGGGCCTAAAACCGATGAACCACCTATACCCAGCCCCCCTATGAAGCGGGAGACGAGAAGCATGGGCCAGTTCAAAGCAAACGCGCAGCCGAGCGCGGAGACAACGTACAGGACGGCGAGCACACGAAGCGTTTCACGCGCCCCGAATTTCTGGCCAATGACGCCAGCGGACATTGCGCCGATGACGGTGCCCGCGAGGGCCATGAAGACTGTGACGCCGAGAGTTTCGGGCGTCAGCGAATAGACGACCGTGAGCGAATGTGTGGTGCCGGAGATGACGGCAGTGTCGAAGCCAAAGAGAAGGCCGCCGAGCGCGCCTACGACAGCGGACTTGAGGAGATTCGAGTTGAGTGTCATGCATCCTCCGCGGCGGCCGGGGAAACGAGCGTGTGAAGGAGAGGCAGCACGGTCAGGCCTGCTGAGATTTCGAACTGCTTTCGAGAGTGACCCAAGGCAGAAGACAGGCGCCCAGAATTCCGGATTCGGCGCCGAGCGCGGCGGGCTCGACATACGTCTTGGCAGAGCGATGGCCGAATTCGTCGAGCTGGCCATCGGTAAGACGGTAGACGTAGCTGCGGTGCGTCAGCTCGGCGAACATCTTCGGCGCGAAGAGGTCCCAGGCCTGAGCGACGCCTCCGCCGACGACGTAAAGCGGGAGGTTCAGCGTGTTGACTAGCGCACCAAGCCCGATCCCGAGCGAGCGGCCAACGAGATCGAAAATGCTTTGAGCCTCCGCATCGCCATCGCGCGCGAGCTGGGCGACTTCGAGCGAGCTGAAGCCGGGATCGATGGTGCGCAAGGCGACGAGGCCGGGCGCGTTGGTGCGCGCCATGGTTTCTTCGGCGAGACGGCGGATGGCTGTGGCGGAGGCATATTGTTCGAGACAACCGTTGCTGCCGCAACCACAGACGTGGCCGTCCGGCCAGATGGTTGCGTGGCCGGCTTCGCCTCCCATGCCGTTCATGCCGTCCCAGATTTTGCCGTGAATGATAATGCCGTTGCCGACGCCGGTGCCGAGCGTGAGCATGCAAAGCGAGTCGAGGCCGAGCGTCTTGCCTTTGCCGAGAAGGCATTCGGCGAGAGCGGCAAGATTGGCGTCGTTTTCGACGATGACGGACATGCCGAGAATACGCTCGACGGTTGCGCGGAGTTCAAAGCCGTCCCAACCCGGGAGATTCGGGAGATGGCGCAGGCGGCCTTCGGGAAGTTCGATGGGACCTGGCGAGCCAATGCCGATGCCGACGAGAAGTGGGCGCGAATATTCAGCGATGAGTTTCTGGATGGCGCCGCACATGTCGCGGACAACGGCATCACGCCCGTCATGAAGACGAGTCGGCAAGTTGACGTGGTCGAGAATGCCGGGGGATTGCGAATAAGCGGCGATGCGGAGATTCGTGCCGCCGAGATCGACGCCAATCGTGTAGCGGGCCGAGTTCATGGCGTGCGGGCGAGCGCCTCAAAAACGGCAAAGGTGATCGAAGGGCAAAGGCAAGCGGCGAAGATTTGCGAGCAACGCGGCCCGTTTCGCATGATCGAGAAGGTGACGCGAAAGCACTATACATGAAGTAGCGCGGGCGTGTCAGGCGGAATCCCGAAAGCAAGGGACGCGAGCGCGGAGTTGCCGTATAATTCGCGATTCGAAGCAAGTTCTTCGCGGCGACACTTGAGAAGACAGCGGCGTCCGATGAAGCGTTTGCCCGGCGGGCAATAGCGTGAACAGGGAAGGGAGACGAGGATGAGGATCGCGTTGCTGTGCGCGGTGGCGAGCCTGGCGCTGGCAATTTCCACTCGAGCGCAGACGATCGAGGGGAGTTGGCAAGGATCGGTGAAAGACAGCGGCGTCGAGCGGCACCTGGTGTTGCACATCACGACCGAGGGTGGCGCGCTGAAGGGCAGCTTCGACCTGCCGGACGACTTCGATTTCGGCAATCCTTTGAGCTCGATCTCATTCGAGAATTCATCGCTAAAGTTCGCGGCCGGACCATTTTCGTTCGAGGGAAAGATGTCCGCCGATGGAAATACGATTGACGGCGCATTTACGCACGATGGGCAACAGCTTCCGTGCGTCTTCACGCGAAAGGCGGCGGGAGCGGTGGACGTGGCGGACGTGCTGCGAAGTTTGCAGAGCTTCACGCATTTGCCGGCGGACGAGTGGCGATTTCATGTGGGAGACGTTCCGCACGGGGAGACGCCGAGCCTGGATGATTCGAGCTGGATGCTGGTGAGGGGCGGGACGCAGTCGTCGACGGAGGCGGTGTGGTACCGGCGATGGATCGAAGTCCCGAAGAACCTGAACGGATACGATCTGACGGGAACGCGAATCTGGTTTCAGTTCCGCGCGTATGCGAACGGCCCGATGCCGCAGATCATTTATTTCAACGGGCGGCGGGTCGCCATGGGCGACGACCTGGAGCCGATCGTTCTGTTCGATGATGCGCGGCCGGGAGACAAGATTCTGGTGGCCGTGAAGCTGTTGCACACCGTCGACCAGAAGACCTTCGCCGGCGCGGAGCTGAAGATCGATTTTGCGGAGGCGCGGCCGAATCCCTCGGACTTGATGCAGGAGATCGAATCGACCGCGACGCTGACGCGCGCCCGGTGGGCGAGCGAACCGAGCGTGAAGCAGCAATTCGATGCGGCAGTGCTGGATGTGGACTTGAGCGCATTGCGGGAAGCGAACCAACAGGAGTTCGATTCTTCGCTGCGCAAGGCGCAGAGCGCGCTGGAATCGATGAAGCCGCTACTCCAGGGGACAGAGGTGCGGTTGACGGGAAACGCCCACATCGACGCGGCGTGGCTGTGGCCGTGGACGGAAACGGTGGATGTGGTGCGGCGAACCTTCGGAACCGCGCTGCAACTGATGGACGAGTATCCGGATTACACGTACACGCAGTCGGCGGCAGCCTACAGCGAATGGATCGTCGACAAGTATCCGGACGAGTACAAGCAGATTCTGGACCGCGTGAAGCAGGGGCGATGGGAACTGGTGGGCGGAATGTGGGTCGAGCCGGACCTGAACATCCCGTGCGGAGAGTCGCTGGTGCGGCAACTGCTGGTCGGCCAGCGATACTTCAAGGATAAGTTCGGGGTGACGACGCGCATCGGGTGGAATCCGGATTCCTTCGGATACAACTGGCAACTGCCGCAGATTTACAAGCGGTCGGGGATCGATTACTTCGTCACGCAAAAGATGGCATGGAACGACACGACGCAATTGCCGCTGAAGCTTTTCTGGTGGCAGTCGCCGGACGGCAGCCGAGTGCTGACGTATTTTCCGCACGACTACGTGAACGAGATCGATCCGGTGAAGATTTCGAGTGACGTGGCGAAGGCGCGGGAACTGAATCCGGGCCTGACCGAGATGATGCACCTCTACGGAATCGGCGACCACGGCGGCGGTCCGACGCGGGCGATGCTCGACAGCGGCATGCACTGGACGCAGCCGCAGATGGTGGCGCCGCCCATGAAGTGGGGAGTGGCGCAGGGATTTTTCTCGGACGTCGAAACGAAGGTGGATACGGCGGACGCGCCCGTTTGGAACTACAAGACGCTTGCGGCGGGCGATACGAAGCTGCCGGAACCGCCGCCGGGGAAGATCAGTCTTCCGGTATGGGACGATGAACTGTACTTTGAATATCACCGCGGAGTTTTCACAACGCAGGCCGAGCACAAGCGAAACATACGCGAAGGCGAAGAGCAACTGCTGAACGCGGAGAAGATTTCGTCGCTGGCGTGGGTGGATGGAGCATCGTATCCGGACGGACCGTTGACCGAAGCGTGGAAGAAGGTGCTATTCAATCAATTCCACGACCTGGCGGCGGGATCGGGAATCGGCGTGATTTATAAGGACGCGCAGCGCGATTTCGACGTGGTGCGCTGGACGACGCGAGACGCGAGCATCCGAGGCTTCCATCGAATCGCGAGCGAGATCGATACGAAGGCGGCGCCGGGCGTTCCAGTGATGGTGTGGAATCCGCTGGCGTGGGAGCGAACGGACGTCGTGGAAGCAAGCGTGCAGTTGCCCGAGCCGGCGAAGAACGGAATCGCGGTGATCGACGCGAAGGGCAACGCGCTGCCGGTGCAGATTCTATCGAGCAATGCGGCGACGAACACCTACGACCTGCTGATCGAAGCGAAGAACGTGCCGTCGATGGGCTACGAGATTCTGCACGTGGTGCCGGAGAAGCGCGAGGTGGCGTCGGATTTGAAGGCGAGCGGGCTGACGCTGGAGAACAAATTCCTCCGCGTGACAGTGGACCCGCACAGCGGATGCGTGACGAGCCTTTTCGACAAGCGGACGAATTTCGAGTCGATCGCGAAGGGCGGATGCGGGAACGAACTGGTCGCGTTCAAGGACACACCGAAGGATTACGACGCGTGGAACATCGACGCGGACTTCGACAAGGTGTTCTGGAACCTGGACAAGGCGGACTCGGTGGAGCTCGTCGATCGCGGCCCGCTGCGCGCGTCGATTCGCGTGACGCGAACGTGGCAGAAATCGAAGTTCGTGCAGGATATTCGGCTATACGCGGGGTTGGATCGAGTGGACGTCGCCAACGACTTCGACTGGCACGAAACGCACGTGCTGCTGAAGGCGGCGTTTCCGCTGGCGGCGTCGAGCAACGAGGCGACGTTCGAGATTCCGTACGGGTCGATCGAAAGGCCGACGACGCGCAACAACAAAGTGGAGCAGGCGAAGTTCGAGGTGCCGGCGCTGCGCTGGGCCGACTTGGGCGACGCGAATCACGGCTTCAGCCTGATCAACGAATCGAAGTACGGCTACGACGCGAAGGGCAACGTGCTGCGAATTTCGCTGCTGCGGTCGCCGACGTGGCCGGACCCGGATGCGGACCGCGGAGAGCATCGCTTCCTGTACTCGCTGTACCCGCACGCGGGCGATTGGAAGCAGGCGATGACGGTGCGTCACGGATACGACTTCAACTACGAGCTGCAATCGATGCAGCTCGAAGCGCACGAGGGCAAGCGGCCGGCGGAACATTCGTTCGTGAGCGTGGACAATCCGAATGTGGTTCTAACGGCGGTGAAGAAGGCAGAGGACGCGGACGGGTTGATTTTCCGCTTCTACGAGTGGGCGGGGAAAAGCGGCGACGTGCGGATTTCGGTGCCAAAGGGCGCGGCGTCTGCGACGATGACGAACCTGATGGAGAAGCCGGAAGGCGCTGCGCTGGCGGTGACGAACGATCAGGTGACTGTGCCGGTGCACCCGTACGAGATCGTCTCGGTGCGAGTGGACTATCCGCACGAGAAGTAGCGGCAGAGCGCTAGAAACCGTACTTTGCAATCACGCCTGACTTGGCGACGACGGCGACGGCTCCGCGCTGCGCCGGAAGATGTAACTTCAATTCGAATCCTGTGGTGGCGTCGACGAGGTCGACGTCGGAGTCCTCATCGGCTTCGGAGACGATTGAGTAAAGCACCGAATCCTTGAGAATCGTCGGATAGATGAGGACGCCGTCGGGGAGTTTGGATTTCAGCGTGAACGGCGCCCGCACTCCTACAGCATCGAAAACCGCGGAATAAAGAGCTGCCGCAGCGTCGGTCCCTTCAGCCAGTTCCACCGGGTAGGGCGCCCAGAAGATGTGGCCGCTGCCCTGCGGAATATCCTTCACCTGCTGACCATCCTTGAAGTGCAGAATCTCGAGCCAGCTCTGGGGAAAAGCGTCGAACGACAGCGGAATCGAGTGATCCTTGAAACTCATTTCCGCGGTGTGAACGGTAAGCGGCTCGAGCTGCGCGTCGAGGCCGAGCGCGGATGTGCGATCGACAAAATGCCAGTGCGGGTCGCGGTCGACAGGCCCTGTGACCAGCAAATTGCCGCCGGCCTTCACGTAGGCCAGCAGAGCCTGCCACGTGGGTTCTTCGAGCGCCTGCGGCGACGGGAGAATCACGAGCTTCGGTGAGCCGAGATGCGCGATCTGGTTTTCAGCAATGACGTAGACGGGCGTGCGGTCGTCATAGGCGGCCGCGCGCACGGAATTGCGCTGGGCGGAGACTTGGAGGTCCTTGATGGCGGAGAATTGTGCTGCCTGAGACGTGACAATAGCGACTGACGCAGGCTGCGGATCCTGAAGGCTGGCGCGCGCGTCGCGAGCAAAGGCGGCAAAGCCGCGGAGAACGGTGGCTTCGGGCTTTTCGGTGAGGTCGGCGCGGAGAGCGCCGATGGGGACTTCGCCGTCGGAGGTCATGTAATCGTTCGAGTTCCAAAGCCACTGGATCGCGCCGGAACCCTCGACGAAGGACAGGGCGATTTTGCGCTCGAGGAGATTGGCGGTGCTGTCGTCGGTGCGGCGCGAGACCATGGTGAGCGCGAGTTCGTTCTGCACCCCAGTCTCCTGAATCAGCATGGGCAGGCCGGGCTGCTTGGCGACGAGTGAATCCCACAGGAGCGCGTCGTTGTTCCACCAGGAATGGTTCGTGGTGAAATCCACCTGCGAGCTGAAGAAGGCGGGATTGAGGCGGTTGTCGAAGCCGCCTTCGTCCTGGCCTACGGTGATGGGCTGCTGCGAGGCGGTGGCGCGAATGGCCGTGCGAAGATTTTTCACCCAGTTGGTGAATTCGGCTTGCGCAAATTCGAAGAAGTCGTAAAGCTTCAGGGAATTCACGCCGGAATACATTCCGCGCGGTGAAAATTCGAGTTCCGAGGGGACGGGAAGAACGTCGGTGGGCGAGACGGCGGGGAGGCCCCAGTCGTCGGCAAGAGCTTCCCGGTCGGGATAGCGGGCGGAAAGCCAGCGATTCCACGCGGCGAGCTCGAAGCGGTCGCCATTCGGGCGCATTTGCCAGAGATGCTGCGAGAAGCTCGGCTCGTTGATCAGGTCCCACGCGACGAAGGGAACATCGTGGAAGCGATTGACGACCGAGGAGACAAGGTTCGTCTGCCGGCGCACGGCCTGGGGATCGAGGTAGGCATTTTCACCGCCGAGAACGTCCGGCAGAAAGGCGAAGAATTCGAATTGAATGGGAAGGCCGTGGCGGCGGGCGGTCATGAGGAAGGCTTCGAGCGTGCGGAGTGTCCGTTCGTAGGGGCGGCCTTCTTCGTCGCAGAACTTGTCCCAGCCTGTCCACCAGCCGGTGCGAATCATGTTGAGGCCGGCGGAGCTGATTTGGGCGAGATCGGAATCCCACACGTAGACATTGGGATGATCGAAGAAGAGGCGCTGAGCGTCGCTGGCCATGTAGGTGGTGCCGACGACGGCGAGCGGACGGCCATCGAGTTCGAAGTAGTTCGGATTCACGGTGAGATGCGGACCCGAGCGCAGATAATCGAGATTGCGAATCCAGAAGCCGGAATGATAGACCGCGCGAATTTCGCTGCCTTCGAGAAGCTCGGCGGAAATGGTGTAGAGGCCACCTGCGCGCGGAGCGGGAAATACGACGGGTTGAACGAGCGGAAGCGCGACATTCTGCGTGGTCTTCTGTTGTGGCGACTGGTCGGATGAGATGGTGATGCGCGCCGTGAGATTGGATTCGGGCGGCGCGGCGGATTTCCAGCTTACGCTGATTTCGACGGGCTCGCCGGGAAGGTAGAGCGGGAGCGTGGGCGCGACGACGAATTCTTCGGCGCCGCGTAAGGCGTCAAAGACGAGCGCGGGTACGATTTGTTTTGCGGCGGCGGAGGCGAAGAAATCGGGCGCGAGGTCGGCGTCTATCAGTGTCCACCGGCCGCCGGCGAAGCGGTTGCGGACGTGGTCGATCTGGATGGCGGGAGCGGACATGCGACGGCCTTCGCGAGAACCCCAGACGAGGGCGTCGAGGCGGGCATCGAGGCGGCCGGCTGAGCCGTCGCGATTGTAGACGTCGGATGAGGTGAGATGAATAGTGGGGCTAAAGGCGCGCTGCCAGGAGAAGCGCGGCAGATGCACGAGGACATTCGGGTTGACGGAGAAATCGAGGCCGTCGGAGCCGGGCGTTTCCTGATACTGATCGATCAGAAGTTCGCGGGAATCGCGGACGCTGTAGGCGCGAAGATGCCAGCCGGAAGCGTCGTGGTATGCGGCGCGAGTGAAGGGGCGGCCGCCAAGGACCAGAAGATCTCCGCCGCGCTGCAGGAAGGCAAAGATATCGTCCCATTCGGATTCAGGGTAGGCGGAGCCGAAGGGCATCACGAGGAGATGTGCCGAAGCGTCGGCAAGAGCATCATGGAGCTGCGCGGCAGTCTCGAAGCGAGCGCCGGGAATGAGTGCGTTCAGGTCGGTCTGCGAGGGCGAAGCGGAGTCGGCGGCGGGGAAGCCATCTTCGTAGAAGACGACCGTGCCGGAGCCCTGCGCGCGCGCCTGGGCAGGGGCAAGAAGGGCGGCAGCCGACAGAAGTAGGATCGAAAGGCCAGTCTTGGTCATGTATGATGCTCCTCCGCGCACAGGCATTTGTAGGACAGAGGCACACCTTGGTGCAATCTCGAAGTTATAGCGGAAGATGAAAACCATCGAAGAATTGAAAGCGCGTTTTCGCGAGGTTTATGGGGGGGAACCGGCGGTGTACCGCGCGCCGGGGCGCGTGAATTTGATCGGCGAACACACGGATTACAACGATGGCTTCGTGTTTCCAGCGGCGATCGATCTCTTCACGTGGGTGGCCATCGCGCCCCGAAGCGACCGGCGACTGGAGCTGCGGTCGGAGAATTTTACGGAAGCGGCCAGCCTCGACCTGGATGCGGCACCGCCGAAGCCTACGCGCGCCTGGAGCAGCTATGTGGTGGGTGTCGCGCTGGCGCTGGAGGGAGCGGGACATCGCCTGCGGGGCGCGAATGTGCTGATTCGAGGGGAGGTGCCGATTGGCGCGGGCGTGAGTTCGTCGGCTGCGCTGGAGGTTGCGAGCGGATTCGCGCTGCTGGCGAACTCGGGGCTCGAGATCGAAGGCCGCCAGTTGGCGAGGCTTTGCCAGGCAGCCGAGAACGATTTCGTGGGGACGCGGTGCGGAATTATGGATCAGCTCGCGTCGTCGTGTTGCGTGAAAGACCGGGCGCTGCTGCTCGATTGCCGGTCGCTCGAATTTTGCAATCTTCCGTTGCCGAATGACGTGCGGCTGGTGGTGTGCAACAGCATGGTGAAGCGCGAGCTTGCGGGAAGCGCGTATAACACACGACGCGCGGAGTGCGAAGAGGGCGTCCGCGTGCTGGCGCAGCGATTTCCACAGGTGAAGGCTCTACGCGACGCGACCATGGCGCAATTGGACGCGTGCCGCGCTTCGGTGGCTTACAACGTGTACAGGCGTTGTCGCCACGTCATAACGGAGGACGAGCGCGTCCTACGAGCGGCGGATGCGTTGGAACATAACCGGCTGGATGATCTGCGGCAAGCGATGGCGGAATCGCATCGCAGCTTGCGCGATGACTACGAAGTGAGCTGTGCCGAGCTAGACCTGCTGGTCGAGCTGGCAAACCAGGTTCGAGGAGTGCAGGGAGCGCGGATGACGGGCGCGGGCTTCGGAGGCTGCACCATCAATCTGGTACACTCGAATGCGATTGACGAATTTCGGAAGCGCGTTCCGGCGGAGTACGAACAGCGCACAGGCTTGAAGCCCGACATTTATGTGTGCAGCGCGGCCGACGGCGTCAGAAGAGCGGAATAGGCCGCCGCGCAGAGACCAGATGGCGTCACTGATCCTCACCGAGCAGGCACACCGAAGGTTCAATCCACTGACTCGCGAATGGGTGCTCGTCTCGCCGCACCGGACAGCGCGGCCGTGGCAAGGACAAGTGGAGCACACCGAGCGCGAAGCGGGCATCGCGTACGATCCCCAATGCTACATGTGTCCGGGAAACACGCGGGCCAGCGGCGCTAAGAATCCGGATTACAAGGATGTGCTTGTCTTCGACAACGATTTTCCGGCGGTGCGGATCGACACGCTGGATGGCGCGATGGAGGACGGCCTGTTGGTGGCGCGGGCGGAATCGGGAATCTGCCGCGTGGCGTGCTTTTCGCCGCGGCACGATTTGACGCTGTCGCAGATGGAGGTGCCCGCGATACACAGAGTGGTGGACGTTTGGGCGAGCCAGTCGCAGGAACTGGGGGCGCGAAAGGAAATCCGGCACGTGCAGATTTTCGAGAATCGCGGCGCCATGATGGGATGCAGCAACCCTCATCCGCATTGCCAGATTTGGGCGACCTCGAGCGTGCCGAATGAGCCCGCGAAGGAACTCGAGGGCTTTGCGGGGCACCAGCGCGCGAAGAACACGTGTCTGCTCTGCGACTACCGCAAGCAGGAGGAAGCGGCGGGCGAACGTCTTGTGTGTGGAAACGAGTTTTTCCTAGCTGTAGTTCCGTTTTGGGCCGTGTGGCCTTTTGAAACGCTGGTAATGCCAAAGCGGCATGTGGGATCGCTGGCCGATTTATCGAGTGAGGAGCGCGAGGGGCTGGCAAGCTTGCTGAAGCGGCTCACAACGCGTTACGACAATCTTTTTGGAGTGCCGTTTCCGTATTCGATGGGGTTTCATCAGAGCCCTACGGACAAAGTTGCCCATCCGGAATGGCACTTGCATGGGCATTACTACCCGCCGCTGCTGCGGTCGGCGACGATTCGGAAATTCATGGTGGGATTTGAGATGCTGGGAAGCCCGCAGCGCGATTTGACGGCGGAGCAAGCCGCCGAAAGGCTGCGGGCGAGCCAGGAACGGTAAGGGGGAGGCAAAGGCAGAGCATGTCGATACTCGTGACGGGCGGCGCTGGATACATCGGCAGCGTGACGGTAGAACTGCTGCGCAAGAGAGGCGAGAAGGTAGTGGTGCTCGACGACGTGGCGCGCGGACATCGCGAAGCGCTCGAGCGGGACGTGCCGTTTTACAAGGGGAATGTGGGCGACCAGGCGCTGATTGCGAAAATCATGTCCGAGCACGAAATCGAGTCGTGCATTCACTTCGCGGCGCTGACATATGTCGGCGAATCCGTCGAGAAGCCCGCGATGTATTTCGAGAACAACGTGCAGCAGGGAATCGAGTTCATCGGGACGCTGGAGCGCGCTGGAATGCGGCGGATCGTTTTCTCATCGACGGCAGCAACGTACGGCGAGCCCAAGCGCATACCGATTCTGGAGAGCGATTCTCAGTGGCCGGAGAATCCGTATGGCTGGTCAAAGCTGCTGATGGAGCGGCTATTGAACGCATACGACCGAGCATACGGAACGAAGTTCGTGGCGCTGCGCTATTTCAACGCGGCCGGAGCGACGGAGCGGTGCGGCGAGGATCACGATCCGGAGCCGCACCTGATTCCCAACATTCTCGCGGCTGCGGCCGGAGAGAAGAAAGAGATCGCCGTCTTCGGAAACTGCTATCCGACGCCGGACGGGACGGCGATTCGCGATTACGTGCACGTGACCGATTTGGCTGACGCGCACATTCTGGCGCTCGAACACCTGCGGCGTGGCGGCACGTCGGACTTTATGAACCTGGGAACAGGAGAGGGCCACTCGGTAATGGAAGTGATCGAAGCGGCGCGGAAGGTTACCGGTAGGGCGATTCCGACGCGAATCGAAGCTCCGCGCCCGGGCGATCCGGCGCGATTAGTGGCCGACCCGACGAGGGCGAAGAATGTTCTGAAGTGGAAGCCAGAAGCGGACCTCGAAGAAATCATCCGGTCGGCGTGGGAGTGGAAGCAACGGCATCCTCGGGGCTACGCAGCCTCCTGACGGACAACTGAGTTGCCTCGCAGTTGCCTCGCGCTCAGCCTGGTCCACAAAGAAAAGAGCCCCGGCATGAACGGACCGGGGCTCCTGCGTGTTGGGGGAGGAACTAGCGGACGCGCGCGTTGTGCTTCTTCGCGTAGATGTTGCGAGACGCTTTGTTCTGTTGCTGATTCACGGCGCGCTTATCGGCCTTCGTCAGCTTGCCACCGTTGGCTTGACGCATGCCGCTCACTTCACGGTTGATACCCTGCTGCTGGTTTTCCAGCTTTGCAGTTTCACCGGGCCTAAGTTGGCCGCTCTTGACGCCCTGCGCGATGCGATCCTGCTGATTCTCGCGGCGCTGCCCGACTTCGTTGTTGCCATAGTGGGCGGTGTTGGCGTTGTGCTTGTCGTCATAAATCTTGTTGGAGAGCTTGTTCTGCTGGTTGTTGAGCTTGGCGCGATCGGCGGCGGTCAGATGGCCGTCGTCCTCGGAGCGCATCGTGTGCTCTTCCTTATTCATGCCTGCTTCCTTGGTTTCGAGATTCTTCGTCTCGCCGGCGTTGAGCTGCCCGCTCTGAATGCCCTGGGAAATTCGCTCCTGCTGATTGTCTTTCCGCTGAGCAACCGTGGCCGGCTTATCCGGAGTTGCAGTTTGCGTAGTGCTGGGCTGCGACTGCGCCTTTGCTGACGGGACGCAAAGAGCTATTAGGGCCGCCGCACTCAAAATAAGTTCGCGTTTTCTCATGAGCGTTTTCCTCTCGTTCTATTTCAAGTGTCAGCCCCCTAAGCTGGTGCGGAGGCCGTTCTGAAGGTGAAACACGGGGCGAGCGGAAGAGTTGCGAGGCGCGGGGAGATCGAGATGAGGTACGGCTCTAAACTATAGAGCCATAAGGACTTACTCGGCCTGGCCGATAGGACCCCGGCAAGACAAATCCGGGATGGGGAAAGTCAGGCTTTGGGAAGGCCGTTTGGGACCATGGGCATCGAGCGCAGGCGCACGCCGGCCGCGTCGAAGATGGCGTTGCCAATGGCCGGTGCGATGCCCATCAGCGGCGATTCGCCGGCTCCGGCGGATGGGATGTCCTTGCGATCGAGCAGCACCGTTTCGAATGCGGGGATCTCGCTGAAGCGCGGAACGCGATATTTCGCGAAGTGCGGATTCAGAATTTTTCCGTTTTCGAATTCGATGGACTCGAAGAGCGCTCCGCCCAGACCCATGATGTTGCCGCCTTCGATCTGATTGCAAAGATTATCAGGATTCACGATGGCGCCGCATTCGAAGGCGGTGACGACACGCAGCACGCGCACATCGCCGGAGGCAGGGTCAGCGCTAACTTCCGCAAATGTGGCCACGTTGCCGCCCTTTTCGAATCCTCCGCCCATGCCGAAGCCGTGGCCCGGAGTCTTCGTGCGGCCCCAACCGAATTTCTTTGCCGCAGCCTCGAAGACTGCCCGCAGGCGGTCGTTCTTCAGATTCTTCAGCCGAAATTCGAGGGGATCCATTTTCACTTCGTGAGCGAGTTCGTCCATGAACGATTCGCGAGCGAAATGGTTGGCGGTGGCTGCGAGCGCTCGGTACGAACCTTGACGGAGCGGATAATCGGTTGCATGAAACTGAATGCGCTGATTGGGAACCTCGTAGAAGGTGCGAATACCTGAGCCCCCGGAATTGTAATTGTGGAATTCCCAAGCGGTGAGTGTGCCGTCGTTGCGGACGCCGGCGCTGACGTCCATCACGCCAACCGGGCGGAAGTAAGCCCAGGTGAATTCTTCTTCCCGCGTCCAGACGAGCTTGACGGGTCGATTCGCGGCACGAGCGAGGCGAGCAGCCTCGACGGCGACTTCACCGGTGTGCTTGCCGCCATATGCAGCACCCGTATCGGGCATCAGGACGCGGACGTTTTCCTCGGGAATGTGAAAAGCTTGTGCTAGTTCGCTGCGAACGCCGAAGGGCCGCTGCGTTCCGGTCCATACGGTGAGCGAGTCAGCGGACCATTGAGCGAGCGCGGCGCGAGGCTCCAGTGGAGCGTGAGCGATGTACGCGACGGTATAGGTCTGATGCAAGCGGTGATCGGCTGCGCTGAGACCGCTTTCGATCGAGCCGACTTCAAAGGGAGTTTCGCCGCGTTCGCCCTCCGCGGGATGCGTCTTCAGGTAGTCGTAGATGTTCTTGCTGGACGGCTGATCAGGACCAGGCTTCCATTCGGCGCGAATCGATGCGAGCGCGCGGGATGCAGCTTCGGGCGAGAGCGCGGCCGCGCCGACGAAGTCTCCATCGTGAACGAAGGTGACATCGGTCATCGACGCCGCGTCGGGAGGAACCAGCGATGTAAGCGTGGCACCGAACGAGGGAGCGCGCAGCACTTTGCCGTGGAGCATGCCAGTAAGTTTTTGATCGGAAGGGTACTTGTGCCTGCCCGTGACGAAATCGCGACCGTCGATCTTTGAGATGGGCTGGCCTTCGATTTTCCAGTCCGTGGCGGGGGCGAGCGGATCCTGGGCGGGAATCAATTCGGTGAGCTGCTGATTCTTGACGAGCGCAGCGTATTCAACGTGTTGTTTGGTGGAGGGATCGCTGATCTCGCCGTCTGCGGCGACGAGGGCCTCCGGCTTCGTGTTCCATTGCTGCGCGGCGAGGCCGAGGAGCACGTCGCGTGCAGCCGCCGCAACCTGGCGCAAGTGAAGATTCATCGTCGGAGTAGTGCGGCTGCCGAACGTTCCCATGTCGTAAGGCGTAAGCTTCGTATCGCCCATCACCAGCTCGATCTTTTCGATCGGGAAGTGAAGTTCTTCCGCGACGGCCTGGCTGAGCGATGTGCGGATGTTCTGGCCAACTTCGACTTTTCCTGTGTAAACCGTGACGATGCCGTTATCGCCGATGTGAAGCCAGGCGCTGATTTCACGAGGCAGAGATTCTTCGCTTCGACGACCGCGGCCCGATTCCTGAGATGCGACGGCGTCTTTCAGCAAGCACGCGACGAGCAGACCGGCGCCAAGAAGCTTGAAGAAGTCGCGGCGCTGCAATACGAAATGATAGGTGGCGGGAGAGCGAAGCTCGTAGCGTTCCACTTCGATTTCGGGAGCGGCTGTCTCGGGCGGCAAGGGATGTTCGTTCATCGGGCTTCCTCCCGCGAGGCTTTCAGCACGGCCGCGACGATACGCGGGTGAGTGCCGCAGCGGCAGACATTCCCCTGCATGTATTGCGAGACTTCCTCGGGCGTCGGCCGCGGATTCGACTTCAGCATGGCGACGGCTGTCATGATCATCCCCGAGGTGCAATAGGCGCACTGCATCGCGCCTTCGTCGAGAAATGCGGCCTGCACCGGATGGAGGCGGCCGTTCTTCTCGAGGCCTTCGATGGTGGTGATTTGCCTTTTTCCTACGGAACTGACGGGCGTCACGCAAGAATGGCGGGGATTGCCGTCGATGAGGACGGTGCAAGCGCCGCATTGGCCCTCGCCGCAGCCGTACTTGCTGCCGGTCAGATCGAGCTGATCGCGCAGGACGGAAAGCAGGCTGGTCTGCGGATCGGTATCGACGGAATAGGACGTGCCGTTGATGCGCAATTGGAAGGTCTCAGACATGGGATCGCCTCGGAAAGCGCCGATTCGGAAGGGCATTGCCGTACCGAAGAGACATATTTCACTGCCCTCGTCTACTAGGCTACATCCGGATGAGGGCGCGAGCATAGAGCTTTTGAGGCTTTGGCTGAAGGAGCGCGGACGGAGCCGTTCGGCATCACAATTCGTGATAACCGCCATCGGGAAATTGGATTAGGATGTTCGGGCGACTGATGTAAAGTACCCGGTTTTTGAGTCTGAGAGTACCGACGGAGATCGAAAGCCAGTATGAATAAGAGACTGATCCCGCGGTTGTTGCTTCTTCTTCTGTTTGTTTACCTCGCTCCGGTCCGAGCGCTTCCCGCACAGTCATCGGGAATGAGCCCTGCGCTCGATTCATCGGCAGTTCCTAGCCCGAGCCAGGAGAGTCACGACGCGCGGGTAACTGTGCTCGAATTGCAGGTCGCGGATGCGAAGAGTTCCGCCGACAACGCCTGGATGCTGGTGAGTTCAGCGCTTGTGCTGTTGATGACGGGGCCGGGTCTCGCGCTCTTTTACGGCGGACTCGTGCGGAAGAAGAATGTGCTCGGAACGATGATGCAGAGCTTCGCGATGATGGGCATCATCACGGTGGTGTGGGCGATCGTCGGTTACAGCCTCGCGTTTGGCTCCGGGCATAGCTTTATCGGCGGATTCCACAATCTTTTCCTCAGAGGTGTTGGCCTCGCGCCCGATGGTGATTACGCCGCGACGATTCCTGCGGAAACATTCATGGTGTATCAGTTGATGTTCGCAATCATCACGCCCGCGCTGATTACGGGCGCGTTCGCGGAGAGAATGAAATTCAGCGCGATGCTGCTTTTCCTGACGCTCTGGTCGCTTTTCGTGTACGACCCGATGGCGCACATGGTCTGGGGCAAGGGCGGCTTGTTGAACGCGTCGCTTGGCGGCGCATTCCCGACACTCGATTTCGCAGGCGGAACCGTCGTGCATGTCACCTCGGGAGTTTCGGCGCTGGTCTGCGCTCTCTATTTGGGCAAGAGAGTGGGATACCCAAAGAAGCCCATGCCGCCGCACAGCGTTGTTCTGAGTTTCATCGGCGCTTGCTTGCTGTGGGTGGGCTGGTTTGGATTCAACGCCGGAAGCGCGCTTGGTTCCGGCGGACTCGCGACTAGCGCATTTGTAGCGACGCACTTCGGTGCGGCCGCGGCGGCGATCGGATGGAGCGTCGCGGAGTGGATGCGCAACGGCAAGCCCAGCGCCCTCGGCGCTATATCCGGATGTGTAGCCGGCTTGGTGGCCATCACGCCGGCTGCGGGATTTGTGACGCCGATGTCCGCATTGATTATCGGCTTGATCGCGGGCGCCTTCTGTTTCTGGATGGTCACTGCGGTGAAATCGCGATTCGGATATGACGATTCGCTCGACGCGTTCGGTGTGCATGGCGCCGGAGGGACAATCGGAGCTTTGCTGACGGGCATTTTCGCGTCGAGCCTCATCAATCCGATCTTCAAAGACACGAAGGGCAAGGTGCTTCCTTCGGGGCTGCTGGAGGGTAATGCACATCAGTTGGTGAATCAGTGCGTGGGCATTGCGATCGCATGGGTGCTCGCGATCGTGGGCACGCTCGTTCTGCTCTTCGTGGTTGACAAGGTCGTCGGCCTCCGTGTATCCGAAGAGCATGAAGCGCAAGGGCTCGACCTCTCGCAACATGGCGAAGAGGGCTATTATTGGGAAACGCCCGCTTGAGGCTGCACTGTTCCGCGCAACCTCGTTAGGAGAGCGGCGATTCGAGGCACACAGCGATGACTAAAGTGGAAGCGGTGATTCAGACTTCGAAGCTCGACGCCGTGAAGGATGCGCTGCACGAAATCGGGGTGGAAGGCATGACGGTGCTCGAGGCGCGCGGTCACGGCCGCCAAAAGGGCCACACGGAGGTGTATCGCGGCCGCGAATATACGGTGGATCTCATCCCCAAGATCAAAATCGAAATGGTTCTGTCCGACGAGATGGTCGAAAAGGCGGTTCAAGCAATTGTTTCCGCGGCACGCACCGGCAAAATCGGCGACGGCAAGATTTTTCTCTCCAGGGTGGCGGACGCGATTCGCATTCGGAATGACGAACGGGGCGAAAGCGCGCTCTAGCCATTCCTTCTTCCGGGGCGCCCCGCTAAGTGCGCCCAAATCTGAGCGGAACGTCACAGACGAAACGGCGCCTCGATGAACGTGTCTCTAAGCCGTGAGTTGCGCGACCTCTACACTCAGGAATCACTGCGCATCCGTGAAAAGTTTCTTGCAGACGGGAACGGACGCGACGCGCTGGTGAGCCGCACCGCGCTGGTGGAGTCGATTGCACAGCGTCTGTGGAAAGATCTGATATCGGTCGACTTAAAGGGCCCGCGGGATTTCGCGCTCGTGGCGCTCGGCGGATTCGGCAGGCGCTGGCTTTTCCCCTATTCCGATGTCGACCTGCTGTTCCTCCACGCGACCAGCGATACCGAGAGGGAGCTGAAGGATCGCATCGGGCAATTTTCACAAGAGATGTGGGATCTGCGTTTGCGGTTGAGCCCGGCGACGCGAACTCTGGCCGAGTGCGACCACTTCGATCCCAACAATGCCGAGTTTTCGATTTCGCTCTTGGATTGCCGTTATCTGGCGGGCGATCCGGAAACATTTGCCCGATTGCACGAGACTTTGCTTCCGAAGCTTATTGTGAGGCAGTCGCGGGTGATGCGGCAAAGCCTCGCGGATCTCGCCCGCGCGCGATACTCGAAGTTTGGCGACACCGTTTTCCATCTGGAGCCCAACGTAAAGGACGGGCCTGGCGGACTCCGCGACTACAACCTGGTCTCCTGGCTCGAGTTGATCTCCTGGTTCGAAGCGCAGCGCGCGTGGCCCGATGGGGCCAGTCTTCTGCCGGCGACGATTCAATCCCAATTTCGACCGGCGCTGGAATTCCTGATCGCGGCGCGTTGCTTCCTGCATTTTCGCCAGTCGCGCGACGACAACGTCCTTGCCTGGGAGGCGCAGGATGAAGCCGCGTCGCGGCGGATCGGAGCGCCAAACTCCGATTCCCTGACGCCGGCCGAATGGATGCGCATCTACTTCGGTCATGCGCGCGCCATTCACCGCGTGTGCGTGCGCTGGCTCGACGAAGTTCCATCGGAGCGGCCGTCGTTATACCGCCAGTTTCAGCACCTGCGCTCCCGCCTTTCGAACACGGAGTTTTCCGTCGTCGAAGGCCTCGTCTTTCTCCAGGATTCGAGCCCCATTCACGAGCCCGAACTCATCCTCCGGGCGTTCCGCTTCATCGCGCGACATGGATTGAAGCTGAGTTCGGCGGCGGAACGCCAGATTGAGCTCGCGTTGCCCCTGCTTGCTTCGCAGCCGCCGACCGGCGTTGAGCTATGGCATTACCTTCAGGAAATTCTTCTGGCCCCGCACGGCGCTGACGCGCTGCGCGAGATGCATTCTCTGCGATTGCTGACACTAATGATTCCAGAACTTGCCGGAATCGACTCGCTCGTGGTGCGCGATTATTCGCATCGATTTACCGTCGACGAGCACACGTTCGTGGCCATTGAAAATCTGCACCTGCTGCGCCAGTCGCAATCGAAATGGGACCAACGTTACGCCGAACTGCTCGAGGAGCTGGAGCAGCCCGATCTGCTGTACCTGGCGCTCTTGCTGCACGATACCGGCAAAGGCACCAAAAACGAAAGCCACGTGCAGGCGAGCGGCGCCATCGCCGAGAAATGCTTTGATCGGCTCGATCTCGACCCGCCGGATCGCGAGACGGTCTCTCTCCTGATTGCACGCCATCTGGAGATGAGCGCAGCTCTTCGCCGCGACATCTTCGATCCTATGACTGTGCGGCAGTTCTCAGAAAAGGTGGAAACGCCCGAGCACCTGAAGATGCTTTGCCTCCTGACCTACGCCGACATCAAAGCCGTCAATCCCGAGGCGCTCACTCCGTGGAAGGCGGAGAACATCTGGCAGCTCTACATTGGCACCGCGAATTATCTGATTCGCACGGTGGACGACCGCTTTCACGCGAACGTCGACGACGAGGTGATGGCACACCTTCGCACGCTCGCGCCGGCCGCCGGAAAGAAGCTCGAGGGCTTTCTCGAGGGCCTGCCGCGGCGCTACCTGCGGACTCATGCCGCAAGCGAAATCATCGGCCACATGGAGATGGCGAGTCATCTTGGTGATGATGCAGTGCAGCTTGGTCTCTCGCGAGGGCGCCACTGGTACGAGCTGACACTGGTGACTCCCGATCGGCCTCTTCTCTTCGCGACGATGGCAGGCGTCCTGGCCGCCTGGGGAATGAACATCGTGAAGGCCGCCGCCTTTTCGAATCAGGCGGACATCGTGGTCGACACCTTCTATTTCACGGACCGCTTTCGAACCTTGGAGCTGAACATTCCCGAATGGGAGCGCTTCAAGTCGAGCATTCACGACGTGCTGACCGGCAAGGCAGACCTGAACCGCATGCTGCGCGACCGCCTGCGCTCGCACAAGAACGCACCGCCGAAAGTAAAGGTCGAGCCGCAAGTTCAAATCGACGACTCATGCTCGGCGCAAAGCACGCTGATAGAGGTTCTCGCGCAGGATCAGCCCGGCCTTCTTCACCGCATCAGCTCCACATTTGCCCACGAAAACTGCAACATCGAAATCGCGCTGATCGAAACGGAAGGGCAGATGGCGATCGACGTTTTCTACCTGACGTCCTCGAGCGCAAAGCTCACCGAAGAGCGGCAGGAGCGCGTTCGCGTGGCACTGCTGCGCGAGCTAACCTCGAAATAACTCCTCTCAAACAATCGCGTCCTTTTGAGGCCGTAGACATCCAATTTGCCCGTACGAGCGTATTATTATCAGGCGAAGAAAAATCGTGTGGAGGGAACGATGCTCACCAAAAAGGCGCCAGACCTGACGTATAAGGACGTCACCCCCAAGGGCTTATACATGGGTCGGCGAAATTTTCTGGCCGGCCTTCTGGTCACTACCGGTGCCGTCGCCGGCTACAAACGACTGCCTTCCTTGCTGGCGAGCCCGCCTACCGGGTCGGTTCCCCACAAGATCGACGGCCTCGTGAAATGGCCGGGCAGCACCACGGAGCCCGTTACCTCCGAAAAAGACGTGACGCACTACAACAATTTCTACGAATTCGGCACCGACAAGGGCGATCCCGCCAAGAACGCAGGCAATTTCGTAACGTCGCCGTGGAGCGTCTCTGTCGAAGGCGAGGTGCAGAAGCCGCGCAAGTTCTCGATGGACGAAATTATGAAGCTGGCGCCGCTTGAGGAGCGAATCTACCGCCATCGGTGCGTGGAGGGCTGGTCGATCGTCGTTCCGTGGGTCGGCTACTCGTTCAACACAATTGCGAAGCTCGCGCAGCCGAAGTCCAGCGCGAAATTTGTGGCCTTTGAGAGCTATTACGATCCGAAGCAGATGCCCTGGGGGTCGTCGGCGGGAATCGAATTGCCCTACGTGGAGGGCTTGCGGCTCGATGAAGCCATGCATCCCCTAACCCTTCTGTGCGTGGGAATGTACGGCGAGACCCTGCCCAATCAGGACGGCGCGCCCGTGCGTATGGTGATTCCGTGGAAGTACGGTTTCAAAAGCATTAAGTCGCTGGTGAAGATCCGCTTCGTCAAGGAGCAGCCGCCCACGACGTGGAACATCCAGAATGCGCACGAGTACGGTTTCTATTCGAATGTGAATCCAAACGTCGACCATCCTCGCTGGAGCCAGAAGACGGAGCATCGTCTCGGCGGCGGATTCTTCGCGCGCCCGATTCCCACACAAATGTTCAATGGCTACGGAGATCAGGTGGCCAGCATGTACGCGGGCATGGACCTGAGGAAATACTTTTGAGGATCCAAAGCCTGGTCAACGCAATCCTGACGAGCAAGTGGACGAAGGTCGTTGTCTTCCTGCTTTGCCTTGTTCCGCTCGGCGCCGTTTTGTGGCGTGGATTTCATCAGGATCTGGGGCTGAATCCGGTGCAGTTTGTGGAGCATGCCACTGGCGACTGGATTCTCCGCTTCCTTGTGATCACGCTGGCGATCACGCCGCTGCGCAAGATTCTCCATCTGCCTCAACTGATCCGTTTTCGCCGAATGATGGGCCTCTTCGCCTTTTTCTATGCCTGCCTGCACTTTTCCACGTGGCTGGGAGTCGATCGCTATTTCGACTGGAACGGAATCCTGGACGATATCTCCAAGCGTCCTTTCATAACGGTTGGATTCACGGGATTCGTGCTGATGATTCCGCTCGCTGTTACGTCAACGGCCGGATGGATTCGCCGCATGGGCGGGAAGCGATGGCAGTTGCTCCATCGCGCTGTGTACTTCAGCGCGATCGCCGGCGTGATCCATTACTACTGGCTGGTGAAGTCAGACGTTCGCAAGCCGCTCGAGTATGCGTTCCTGGTTGGTATTCTGCTTGCTTGGCGGCTGTGGGCATGGTTCTTCGATCGCCGCAAGCCCGTCGCGGTTCGCCTCAAAGAAGGACCCACGACCGCGGAGACGGCCTGATTCCAGCGATTCGCCGCATTCACCTGCATTGGATCACGCGGGCAAATTAAAGCAAAAACCTTGCATCTTTACTGTCTCCACTTTGTAATCTGATGCGTCAAACGAGTGGTGCAACGCGGGGCAACCCAGGCATCCTGCAAACCCGCCTTGGTAATCCTAAACCCCAATCGGAGGAACCACGCTGCGATGGAGCGCCCCCTGAAGATGAAGAAGTGGATGCTTGTTCTTGCCGCTGCTGTCGCTCTCGGGGTGCAAATGGTCGGTTGCAGCAGAAGCGCGCCAACCAGCGCCCCTGGCGTTTCCGCCCTCGCCTCCGGGACGGCAGGCGCGGCCGATCCACACTCGGCTGCTGATCCCCCGGCACTCGCCAATGTCCTGACGTTCCACAACGACAATATGCGCACCGGCCAGAATCTTAGTGAATCGATTCTCACACCGTCCAACGTCACCTCGGCTCACTTCGGCAAACTCACTTTCCTCGAAGTTCAGGGAAAAGTCGACGCGGAGCCTCTTCATGTTTCGGCCATGACCGTCGCCGGCAAGAAGCACAATGTGCTGTTCGTTGCCACGGAACACGATCTGGTCTACGCCTTCGACTCCGATTCATTCCACCAACTTTGGCGCGTCTCCGTGATCCCTCCTGGTGAAACGCCTAGCGACAAGCGCGACTGCGAACAAATTGAGCCCGAAATCGGGATCACGGCAACGCCGGTCATCGACTTGAAAGCGGGCCCTCACGGAACGATGTACGTCGTCGCGATGTCGAAAAACGCCGGCGGAAAATACATGCAACGGTTGCACTCGTTGGACATCACGACCGGCGAGGAGACGCATCCCGCGCAACTCATCACCGCGAGCTTTCCAGGGGGTGGGCCAAATAGCTCCAACGGCCGCATAAGCTTCGATCCGAAACAATACGAAGATCGAGCAGCACTTCTCCTTTCAAAGGGCGTGATCTACACCACGTGGGCTTCGCATTGTGATCACGAGCCGTACAATGGCTGGATGATCGGGCTGAGCCAGGAGACGCTCGCTCGCGTCAGCACGATTAATTTCACTCCGAATGGATCCGAGGGTGCCATCTGGATGACCGGCGACGGGCCCGCTGTCGATAACGCTGGCAACATCTATCTTCTCACCGGCAACGGCACGTTCGATTCATCGCTGAATGCCAGGGGGTTTCCTGTTGAGGGCGATTTCGGCAATTCGTTCTTGAGGCTCGCGGCGTCGGGCGGAAACCTCAGCATCTACGACTACTTTTCGATGCACAACAACGCCGCCGAATCCAATGGAGACGAAGACCTCGGCTCGGGCGGCGTGATGCTCCTGCCGGACTTGAAGGACGCGTCCGGCAAGGTGCGGCATCTCGCGGTGGGTGCCGGAAAGGATCAGGTGATCTATGTGGTCGACCGCGACTCCATGGGCAAGTTCAATCCAAACTCCGATTCGGCCGTCTACCAGACGCTGCCGGATTCTCTGCGCGGTGCGGAGTTTGCCTCCCCGGCCTATTTCAACGGAACCGTCTACTACTGCGCCTATCTTTCCCAGCTGAAGGCATTTCCGATCGCGAACGCAATGCTTCCGGCAACGCCGTCGTCACAGAGCACAACCCGGTTCGATTATCCCGGCGCCACGCCGAGCATCTCTGCGGACGGCACCGCGAACGGGATTGTCTGGGCCGTCGAAAATGGCGCGAGCGGCGTCCTGCACGCGTATGACGCGTCGAATCTCGCGCATGAACTGTACAACAGCAACCAGGCAGGACTGCGCGACCGCTTCACCGACAATAAATTCATCGCGCCGATGATCGCGAACGGTAAAGTCTTCGTCGGGACTCCGACGGGGGTTGTCGTTTTCGGTCTACTTCGCCAATAATTCGCCCGGATTCTCCCAGCCGGTCAGGCGTAGACTGCAAAAAAGGGGTCGCCTATGCCAGACCATGGCACCAATTGTACCCGGAGACAACTCTTGAGCTGGACCGGAGTGCGCCTGCTGGTTCTTCTGCTATTGCTGGTCGGCGCGTGTTTGCTGCAATACAGCTGCACAGGTGGCGGATCGGGTTCGTCTTCGCCGGTTGTTCCCACGATCACGGCGCAGCCGGCGGATCAGATGGTTTCCACTGGCCAAACCGCAACCTTCTCCGTAACCGCGACAGGCACTTCGCCCCTGGCATACCAGTGGCAGAAGAACGGCTCCAATGTCAGCGGCGCAACTGCTGCGAGCTATACGACTCCCGCCACTTCATCGGGCGACACGGGCGAGCAGTTTAAGGTCGTCGTCAGCAATTCTGCCGGATCGGTTACGAGCCGCGCGGCGACTCTGACGGTGACGGGTTCCGGCGGTGGTGGCGGCGGTTCGACTGCAAGCGTCCTGACCTATCACAATGATATTGGGCGCACCGCGCAGAATCTGAATGAAACGGCGCTGACGACCAGCAACGTCAACACGTCCGGATTTGGCCGCGTCGGATTCCTCTCCGTTCAAGGCAAAGTCGACGCCGAGCCTCTGTACGCTTCCGGATTGATGATTTCAGGCGCGACGCACAACGTCGTCTTCGTAGTGACCGAGCACGACCTCGTCTATGCCTTCGATGCCGACACGTTTGCGCAACTGTGGCAAACCTCCGTGCTGCCCTCAGGCGAGAGCACCAGCGACGATCATGGCTGCTCCCAGATAACGCCTGAGATTGGCATCACTGCGACTCCGGTGATCGACCTGCACGCCGGTGCACATGGCACGATCTTCGTCGTTGCAATGTCAAAGGACACGAGCGGCAACTATCACCAGCGCCTGCACGCTCTGGACGTCACTAATGGAGCTGAACTGACCGGCAGCCCGACGACCATCCAAGCCTCCTTCCCGAAGTCGGGCGGCACGGTGACGTTTCAGCCCGGCCAGTACGCGGAGCGCTCCGGACTGCTCCTCCTGAACGGCGTGATTTACATGGGCTGGACATCGCATTGCGACGCGAATCCCTATACCGGCTGGGTGATGGGCTACAGCGAATCCACTTTGCAGCAAGTCAGTGTCATCAACGTGACGCCGAATGGTTCAGAGGGCTCGATTTGGATGGCAGGCGCGGGCCTTGCCGCGGACTCGTCGAATTTTATCTATTTCCTCGACGCCAACGGTACGTTCGACACCACGCTGAATGGCAGCGGTTTTCCGGTGAACGGCGATTATGGCAACGCCTTCGTGAAGCTGTCGACCGCTGGCAATTCGCTGAGCGTCGCCGACTACTTCACCATGCACAACACCACGAGCGAATCGAACTCCGACGAAGACCTCGGCTCGGGTGGGGCGCTCGTCCTGCCCGACGTAAAGGATGGCTCGGGGAACACGGTGCATCTAGCCGTCGGAGCGGGAAAAGACGCCAACATTTACGTAGTGAATCGGGATTCGATGGGCAAATTCAATCCGAGTAACGACAATGCGATCTATCAGGAGCTCGACGGCGCCGTCGGCGGGGGAGCCTGGTCGATGCCGGCATATTTCAACGGGACGGTCTACTATGCGGGCGTTAGTGACAACCTGAAGGCATTTCCTGTCTCCAAAGCAAAATTGGCGACCAGCCCGTCGTCGAAGAGTTCCATCACGTATCCATATCCGGGCGCGACTCCGAGCATTTCCGCTAACGGCACATCGAACGGCATCGTGTGGGTCGTCCAGAACAGCGGGGGAGGCGCTCTTCAAGCCTACGACACCACGAACCTCGCGAACAAACTCTACGACAGCAGCCAGACGAACGGGCGCGATCAGCTCACGGACAACAAATTTGTAACGCCGATGATCGCCAACGGCAAAGTTTACGTCGGCACTCCAACAGGAGTTGCTGTGTTCGGTCTTCTGCCATAGCTATTTGTCGTCATCATCCTCGCCGAGATCGACGACTGCGTTGTTTCGCTCGCCGGCCTTCAGGGGATGAATGCAAAGCGCCGTCCAGGTCTCATCACTGCATTGGTAGACCTGGTAGGCTGGCAAGTCGTCCGGCTTCACAACGTACTCGCCCGTTTCAGTTTGAACTGCCAGGAGATAGTCGCTAAGCACATAAGGATTTCCAGCCACGGCCCGCACGCGAAACATTTTGCAGCCAGGTTCGTAGTTGCCGTAACTGAAGCAGTAGCCGATGCAGGCTCGATCGAGCATGTGCTGTATCGAAACGCGCGATTCGTCGGGCGGTAGAATCGTCCCCATTACGCGCTGATTGGGCGGCAGCGTGCGTACGAGCTTGACGATCGACTCCTCCATTTTGTTCAGCGTTCCGGTGTCCTGGTACATGAATGAAAAAAAGACCGCCGCGATGGCCATCGACGCGGCAAGATGCCATTTGTGCGGCTTTGCGCCCCCAAGAACGCAACATAGAAGCACGGCCGACACGGACGTTAGCCGCTCCGTCAGGAGAGCCAGCGCGCCGATATGGTTCGGGATCCGAATTCCATTCGGCAGCAGGGGAACGGCTGCAAGCGCGAGCGCGTACATTTGAAGCGGAATGAAATAGCCCTTCCAGAAGCGCCTCTGGTGTCGCTGTTGGATTGCATCGACCGCCACAACCGCCACGGCAAAAGCCAGTAGGGCGGACTCCACAATTCGGTATCGCTCGCCGAAGAGATACAGCTGATCCGCTCCAGAGTACAAGTAGAAGGGGTCCTCCTGCGCCTCGACCACATAGTGGTGCCACAGCAATTCGTGCACTCCAAAGAGACCGGCCAATGCCGCAAGGAGGAGCAGAAAATGGTAGCGAGGTGATATCCGCTCAGCTGCCACCACATAGACCGCCGCGCCGAGCAACCAAAAGAAGCCGAGAGGATGCGCCAGGATGACAAGCGGAACGATAGCGGCGGCGGCCAGCCATTCGCTGTGCTTTCCCCTCCATATGATGGCGATTGCGAAGAAGGAAAGTCCGATCGCCAGATAGTAATTGAAGAGCCCCATGCTGAATGTCCAGCCGTAAGTGAAGAGCGCGAAGCAGGGAACCAGATACCACGCAGCGCGTTCCGCCGCGCCGGAAACCAGCGCGAACATTCCCCAGAAGAAGATCAGCACCGCGAGCGACACTGCGATCTTTTCGCCCACATGGAGCCCGAAGAGGTCTCCGAATCCGCTGAGTAGGTAATCGAACAGGACGTTGTTCCAGCGATGATCAATCCAGAGCCCGTGAACTTGGCCTCGATGGATCAGCTGAACCAGCCACGCGTTGTAAAGGTGGCTGCCGAGATCGTCAGCTTCGATCTCGCGATGCCAGTAGCAAGGAATGAGCAGAACAACGGAGACCGCCAGAATTCTAGCCCACCGCTCGCGGGTGAAGTTCCATGCCTCGGGGAGGACAGCAGGGCGCGACTCGGCACTGCGGGGTGCGGGTTCGCGGACAGCGCCTGTGATGCTGGAGTCGGATTTGCTCGCCAAGGGCCGCTCGATCGCGCGCGTGTGGGCAATATACCATGGGCCTCGAGCCCGGACGCCCTTGCAAGCAGTCAGCGGTGTGAACTTGAAAAGGGTGAGCAGCTACACGGTCATCCCAAAAAGCAGAGGGGCTAGGGTGCCCGCCGAGTGGATCCTAGCCGTTTGCTGCCTTGGCGACCTTTGCCTGGGAATGAACGAGCCGGAAGGCTCGCTCCGCGGAGAACCGGGGCCGTGGCGCGCCTTCGAACTCCGCGATATCGCGCGTCCGGTAGGGTTTTTCCCGCTCGCACACCCGGCATCGCAGATGGAAGCTACGCGCCGGAATTCCGGATTCGCGTTCGTTTGCCGCAATCTGGTCGACGATTCCGGGCAGGGGAATAGGCTGCCGGCAATATCCGCAGAGTACTCCGCGGTAGTGCTCGATCTTCGCTTCGGACATCATAAGAAACCTCGTGCAGCTGGGATGATTTGGTTTTCGTGAAGAAGGTGAATCATATCGTTGCGCGAGGACTGCGTCCAGTCTGAAATGGTCGAGCCCTGTGGAAAACGTCCAAAACCCCGGGGTTCTAGTACTCCGTCGTTCTCATTTCGATACACCGCTTCGAATTAATCTCTGCAAACTCTACAAAATGCAGGGTCTCATCCGGTCAAATAGATGGCGCCAAGGGGACGGTTCTGACCCCCCAAGCGAGGAGATGATGGACGCCAATCCAGGAGTGCGGATCGGACCTTTCGAGGTTTTCTTTCCCCTGAAAGCGCCTGCCGCGCAGCGGACGCAGACCTCGCACGAATATCCCGGGCGGCTCTTTATCGTCGAGGGAATCGACGGCTCCGGCAAGTCCACGCAACTTAGCCTGCTTCACAAATGGCTCGAGGCGAAGGGTTACGGCGTGGTGTTCAGCGAGTGGAACTCGTCGCCGTTGGTCAAGGACACGACGAAGCATGGTAAGAAGAAAAAGATGCTGACCCCAGCGACTTTCTCCTTGATTCATGCAACGGATTTCGCCGACCGCACGGAGAGGAGCATCCTGCCCCTCCTGAAGGCCGGGGCCATCGTTCTTTGCGACCGCTACGCGTACACAGCGTTCGCGCGGGACGTTGCCCGCGGAATGGACCGCGAATGGGTGCGCAGCCTCTACGGCTTTGCGGCGAAACCGACGGTTGCCTTCTATTTCCGCGTGCCGCTCGAGACGGCGATTTCGCGGCTCGTAGGCGCGCGCGACGGCTTCAAGTACTACGAAGCCGGCCTCGACCTGGAGCTAAGCGACGACGCCGAGGAGAGCTTCCGCCTGTTTCAGGGCCGAATCATCGAGGAATACGAGAAGATGATCCCCGAGTTCAGCCTCACCGTGATCGACGCCACACTGCCGGTAGAAGCGCAGCAGGCCCATGTTCGCCACCTGGTTCGAAGCCATCTCGAGGACGCAAAGCATCTGAGGGTGAGGTCATGAGACATACTTACGGCAAGCAATTGCCCGGAATGACGCTGCCGAATCTTTCGGGCAAGCTCATCGTCATCGAAGGAACGGACGGCGCGGGCCGCACGACGCAAATCAACCTGCTGAAGCCGTGGCTCGAGGAGTTGGGCCACGCCGTGCTCGACACGGGAATGACGCGCTCCCCGCTTGCGGGGGAGGGAATTCGCCGGGCGAAGGAAGGCAACAACCTGGGGCGCGTGACGCAGAGCCTCTTCTATGCGACGGACTTCGTTGACAGGCTCGAAAATGAGATAGTTCCGGCACTCCGGGCCGGCTTCATCGTCCTCACCGACCGCTATATCTATTCTCTGATGGCGCGCGCCATCGTCCGCGGCATGGACGGCGCGTGGATTCGCAACATCTTTAGGGTCGCGCTCAAGCCGGACGCCGTTTTCTATATGCGGCTCGGCATAGACCAGTTGGTCCCCCGCGTGGTCTTCTCGCGCGGCTTTGACTACTGGGAATCGGGGATGGACCTGCACCCCGGCCAGAACATGTACGATAGCTTCTGCAGCTACCAGGCCGCGCTGCTTGCCGAATTTGATCGCCTGAGTGCCGAATACAATTTCGAGGTCGTGGATGCCGCCGCGGACGCCCGCACCGTCTTCGCCCAGCTCAAGGTGAAGGTCCTGCAGCTCCTGGACCGCGACACGCGAAGCGAATTCATCTCGCGCCAGAGTGCCGTCTCCCGCGATTGGGCTGCCGGCTGGACGGTTGAGAAGACGGAGAAGGTGCCAATCTCGGCGGCCTCGGACTAGGCTCGACCCGCAATTCCCTCGCGAAATTTAACACTCTCGCCACCGCTCCACTTTTTGCTAGTATTCGCACTGGAAGCCCGAAAAAATGCGTTTTTTGCCGTTTCTGCTTTCGTTGATTTTGGTTTCATCCGGCCCTGCTTCGGTCCCTCGTCCCGCCGACAAAGTCGCGCCCACGCGAACCCCTCCTGCAATTGTCATCGGCTTTGTGGGCGGCTTCATCAAGCACGACGACGTGGTTCACAGCGAAGTCGAGCTGGGGGCAATGCTACGAGCAGAATACGTCTCGGGTGTTCACGTGCAGGTATTCGAGAATCACCGTGGCGATACCGCCTTTGACGAAGTATTGCGCCTGCTCGACACCAATGGCGACGGCCAGCTCTCACCGGACGAGAAGAGCGCCGCTCGAATCATTATTTACGGCCACAGCTGGGGCGCCTCGGAGACCGTGGCGCTCGCCCGGCGGCTCCAGAAGGCCAATATTCCCGTGCTGCTGACCATCCAGGTCGACAGCGTCCAAAAGCCCGGCGAGAACGACTCCGTGATTCCCTCGAATGTCGAGCAAGCGGTGAATTTCTATCAGACAGACGGGCTGCTGCACGGCCGCGAGCACATCCGTGCGGAAGACGCCGCGCGAACGCAGATCCTCGGCAATTTTCACCTCTCCTACAAGACTGCCCCTGCTGTCTGCCAGGGCTATCCTTGGTTCGCCTCGTTTTTCGAGAAGCCACACATCGAAATCGAGTGCGACCCCAATGTCTGGAATCAGGTCGGATCGCTGATCCGCGCGCGGCTGCCGCAACGATTCGAGTCGCACGGCTCGTAGACGGCATCCGTAAGCGGCTCCGCGGGAATGCCCCTGGAGAGCCCAAGCAGGCGAGCCTCCGGTAGCACATGTGCGTCGGCGAGGCTCAGAAAATTTGCTTGAAATAGGGCCGCGAACGTGCTACTTTCCACTTGCGTTTGTCGCTCTTGTAACACCTTTAGATTCGATGGAAAAGGCTGCGAGTAACGCTCGCGGCTTTTTTTGTGCTACGGCTGGAGGCGGTCGGAGAGCTGCAAATAGCTTAAAAAAGAAGAGAGATACAAAGAAGTGAAAGAACAAGGAACCGTGAAGTGGTTCAATGCCAGCAAGGGTTATGGTTTCATTCAGCGCGAGTCGGGCGAAGACGTTTTCGTCCACTTTTCCGCCATCCAGGCGGAAGGCTACAAGTCGCTGAACGAAGGCCAGGCTGTTGAATTCGAAGTGACCCGCGGCCCCAAGGGCCTGCAGGCAGCGAACGTCACAAGCCTCTAGTCGTTTAGCTTCTAGATTGCGAAAGGCGGCCCGCGAAAGCGGGCCGTCTTTTTTTTGTGTTGGCGCTCCTATCCTTGACGCCTGCTTTCGCATCCAAAGTGGACCATCGCCGCCGACCTTGGCGGAACGCAACTGCGAGCGCGCGGGCGGCGGAACTGGTAGATTGTCGAGAGAGCCCATATGCCAGCCGAAAGTCATCGCCCCACGTGGAAAGTCCTCCTGGCATTCGCCATCATTTATTTGGTTTGGGGCTCCACTTTTCTCGCGATTCGTATCGGAGTGCGCGAGGTTCCGCCCTTCCTGCTGGCTGCGATCCGCTTCCTGATTGCCGGAGCTGTCCTCTGCGGCTGGGTCGTCGTTCGCGGTGAACGCTTGCCTACCGCGCGGCAGTGGCTATCGGCATCGCTGCTCGCCGTTTTCATGTTCGCACTCGACTACGGCTTGCTCTTCTGGTCTGAGCAGCGCGTACCCTCAGGGCTCGCGGCCGTGATGCTGGCAACAATCCCGGTGTTCATGGCGCTCTCCGAGATTTTCTTCCTGGGAACTCAGCGCTTGACGCTCCGCCTAATCGTCGCGCTACTCATTGGAATTTGCGGAGTCGCCGTGCTGATGAGCCGCTCGCTCGATTTTGGCAGCGCGCCGATCGACCGCCGGGGTGCCGCGGCGTTGATCGTCGCCAGCATCAGTTGGTCGATCGCCTCCGTCCTGACGAAAAAGCTCAACCTGCCCAAGTCGAAGGTAATGAGTTCGGGCGCACAGATGTTGGCCGGCGGTGTATGGCTAACGCTGACGGCCGCGTTTTTCGGCGAATTCCGTGGCTTTCACGCGTCGAGCGTCTCGCGCAGCGCTTGGCTCGCGCTCGCGTACCTTATCGTTGCCGGCTCGATCATCGGATTCACTGCCTATACGTGGTTGATTCATCACGAATCGCCGACGCGTGTCGGCACCTACGCATACGTGAATCCGGTGGTCGCCGTCTTGCTGGGATATTTCTTGGGCGGCGAAACGCTCGGCGCGCGAACCATTCTCGGCACGGCGTGTGTGCTGGCCAGTGTCGTCGTGATTACAACGATGCGCGCGAAGAAGGCTGCACCTGTAGTCGTCGCGGCCGAAGACGCCGGCTGAGCGGCAAAATCCGCCTCGAAACGCGAAGGAGCAGAAAGGTCGCATGAAAATACTCCTGTTTGGCGCGAGCGGGACGGCTGGTGGCGCGGTCTTCGAAGCGTGCGTCAACGCTCCCGCAGTGGACGAATTGCGCGCGATCGTGCGCCGGCCGCTCGGGCGAACGCACGCGAAGCTCCACGAATTCATCCAAGCGAATTTTGCCGATTACGATGCCGTGAAGGATGTCTTTCGCGGCGTCGACGCCTGTCTTTTCTGTCTGGGCACCTCTGTGACGCAAGTCAGCCGGGAAGACTTCATGAAGATTTCGCGCGACTATCCAATCGCAGCCGCAAACGCGGTGAAAGCCGAAAGTCCCGGTGCTGCGTTCCACTACATCAGCGGCGCAGGAACCCGCGCGGAGAGCCGCACTTTCTGGTCGAAGGTAAAGGGCGAAACCGAAAACGAATTGATGCAACTCGTGGGCGCCGTTTGCTGGCGTCCGGCATTCATCGACGCCGCACCTTCCGCGACCATCCCGAGGGTGTACGCGACGCTTCGGCCAGTCCTCCGCCTCCTGAAGCCGTTTCGATCGATGTATATCGCAGGCGAGGACTTAGGCCTCGCGATGCTCGAAGCCACGCGTGAGAATCTGCGTCACCGCGTGATCGAGAACGCCGAAATCCGCGAGCTCGCTCGGCGATTTCGCGCGAACGCCTGAGCCTGCCGGCGCTGCGAATCCCCGCTACGCCCACAAATCAGGGATTGCCCGGCTCGAATCGCGAGTATCATAAGGTGTTGTCTCCGCATCTCAGGCCGGTCCCGCTCGAGACACACACTTCGGAGGTTCTTCATGGCCAAGAAAATTCTGATCGCTGTCGGCATCGTCGTCGTCGTGCTGATCATCGTGGCGCTCGCGCTGCCCATGTTCATCAACGTGAACAAGTTCAAGCCGGTGCTTGAGACCGATCTGACGAACGCGCTGGGCCGCAAAGTTGCCATCGGAAACATCAATCTCTCGGTCTTCTCCGGCGGCATCACCGTTGACGACGTCTCCATCGGGGACGATCCCGCCTTTAGCCAGTCGCCTTTCCTCAGCGCCAAACAATTGACTGTCGGCGTCGCTCTTCTGCCGCTGATCTTCTCCCAGCGGCTCGAAGTCAGCTCCTTCACCCTCTCCGACCCGCAGGTCACGCTGCTGCGCTCTCCGGCGGGCAAATGGAATTTCTCGAGCCTTGGCGCCAATGCGGGCAAATCGACGCCGACAAGCTCCAGCGCAGGCGCCGCAAATTTCTCTGTTCAGAAACTGACGATCTCGAACGGCACGCTAACCGTTGGCACGGCCGGCGCGCCCGGAAAGACCAAGCATTACCAGGGCGTTGACCTCGAAGCGTCCGATTTGTCCTACACAACTCAATTCCCGTTTGAGCTCACCGCGAAAACTCCAGGTGGCGGCAGCATAAAGCTCACCGGAAAGGCCGGGCCGGTGAATCCCAGTGATGCTTCGCTCACTCCGATGACCGCCACCGTGGCCGTCGAGAATCTCGATCTCGCTTCCACCGGATTCATCGACGCTTCTTCGGGGTTGGGTGGCTCCATCGACTTCAACGGCGACGTCAATTCAGACGGCCAAACCGCGACCTCGAAGGGCACCGTGAAAGCCAGCAACATCAAGCTCGTTCCCGCAGGATCGCCGTCCAAAGTTCCTGTGAACATCGACTACGCCACCAGCTACGACCTGAAGCGCGAGACGGGCGCAGTGACGCAGGGAAATGTCCATATCGGCAAAGCGCTCGCGACTCTCGCTGGCACGTACGATATGACTGGCGCAGCCACCTCGCTGCAAATGAAGCTCGAAGGCAAAGCCATGCCGGTGCCGGATCTGGAAGGCGTGCTGCCGGCGGTTGGCGTGAACTTGCCGTCGGGCGCATCGCTGCAGACCGGCACGCTGGATACCACGCTCGCGATCAACGGACCGGTCGATAAGCTCGTCATCACGGGTCCCGTGCATCTCGCGAACGCAAAGCTCGCGGGCTTCAATCTTCTGGGCAAGCTGGGCGCGCTGGCTTCGTTTGCGGGAATGAAGAGCGCGGGCGGATCGGACACGGAAATTCAGACGCTCAGCACGAATGTGCGCGTTGACGCGACCGGCACGCATCTGCAGGATTTGAATCTGGTTGTGCCGTCGATTGGGTCGATTACCGGCGACGGCAACATTGGCCCGACCGGTCAGCTCGATTGCAAAATGAATGCGAAGCTGGGCAACGCGAGCAGCGCGACCGGCGTGATGACCTCGGCCTTCTCGCAGATCGCGAGCGGCGGAGCGAAAAACGGCATTCCGTTCAAGATCACGGGAACCACGTCGAGCCCGATTTTCGAGCCCGATCTCACTGGCATGGCCAAAGGTGCCGTCAGCTCGCCGAAAAACGCGGCAAGTGCGGCCTCCGGCATTCTCGGCGGACTGCTGAAGAAGAAAAAGAATCAGTAGCTGTCACGCGAGGCAGGCGCCGTCGCTGCGAATCAGTCCCGCTGGCCGTCGATTGCGCGGCGCGAATCCGCGAAAAGGTCGCGCAAGGCCCCAAGGACGTACCGCGCCATAATGACGATGAGCACGAGCATCACCCCGACAATCGCGGCGGATGCGTAGGGGTGCCGCGTTGCAAGCCACGTCAGCAGCACCACTGCAAAATCTTCCCCTAGGCTCAGTGCGGCGTTCGAAAAGGGTTCTGGCGAGTGCGTCACCGCTGCCCGGGCGGTGATTTTTCCGCTGTGCGCCGCGAATGCAATCAGGGCCCCCAGCAAGCTTGCCAGCAGCCGCTCTCCTTGGGGCAATTGTGCTGTTGCGCCGTACGTAAGAAGCGCCGCTACGGGAATCCGCACGAATGTGTGCAAGGCGTTCCACAGCAGGTCGAAGAGCGGAATCTTGTCTCCGATGAATTCGATAGCGAAAAGCACGATGCAGATCGCGATGACATACCAGTCTTCGACGGGCCGCACCGCAGGCGGCAGCGTCAAGGCTCCCGTCCGCGACAGGATTCCGAGCATGCCCACGGTCGCGTAGACGTTGAGTCCCGCCGAAAAGCACACGACGACGAGAAGCGCGGTGAGTTCCGTTCCCTTGGGAATCTGCGGTATCAGCGACGCGAGCATGGTGGCGCTTGGGTTTCGGGGTGTGTTGTCGGCGGCGGACCGTCAATCGGCAGCGTGAGTTTCGGGGAAGCGCTTCGCGAGCCACGCCCGCACTTCCTCCGGATGATAGTTGAAAGGGCCCAGCCCGCCCTGGTAGACGATTTTCCCTGAGTCGATCACGTAGAGCCGTTCGGGCCAGCCGCCGTAGATGTGGTCGGCCAGATCGGTCATCCCATCGATTCCGAGCGGCAGCGGAAAATGGAACCGCTGCGTGAAATCGTTCGCAATGGCGATTCGCTGCGCCAGCGTTTTCGGCTGCGGGTAGCAGACGTTCTCGTCGAGATTCTTCTTCATTTCCCATTCATCCAGCGGATGCGCTTCGCGGATGTAGACGGCGAGGAAGTCGGCCCGGTCTTTGTAGTCGTTGTACATCTTCACCAGATCCCCGATCTGGCGGCGGAACGGCGGTCAAGTGTAGCTGCCGAAAACCAGCACCAGAGGACGCGCTCCGAGGCGATCGTGAAGATAGAAGTTCGATTGGCCGTCGAGCGAAATCAGGCGAATGTCGGGCGGCGCCTCCCCCACATGCAGGTTGCCGCGATGCCACTGCGGCAGCGCATAGCGCAGGAAGCCGTAGAGGTCGCGCGGCCCTCCCATGAAGTAGCAGCCCACGCCGACGGCAATGGCGAGAACAATCGCCAGCGAAATGCCCGTCCATTTGAGCGCGCGCACCTGATCGTCTCAACGGGCACAGAATAACTCAGCGCTGCCGGCACATCAACCGCGTCAGCGTGAGGACGTCGCCCGCGTAGTTTTCGTTTGCAAAGACGACTCGTCCCGCTCGACCCCGTCGCTTCCGTTGCTGAGGTTACTGGAGGGTCACGCTCACGTTAACGGCGCGAACGAGCGTGCTCGTTTCAGCAAACACAGCTTGAGTTGCGTTTCCCGTGACCGTGATGTCGAGATTGCCGCTCTGCGAACCTAAATTGTTGGGATCGCCAGAGTACAGTGCCGAAATGGCGTATGTACCCGGACCATAGGGACTTGGATTAGTGATCAGCGATTGAGCTGTGCCGCCGCTTATGTTTGCGCTGCCGAAGTAAGCAGCATTGTTAACGTCAAACTGCACGATCCCCGTGATCGACTGTGCTGACGACGTAACCGTCGCGATGAGAGTTGCGCTCGACCCAGGCCCGAGCTTCGTGCTCGAAGCGGATAGAGTCGTCACCGTGGGGACGGGGTTGTTCTGTCCACCACCACCACCACCTCCTCCTCCCCCTCCGCCACTTCCGCTAGCGCCACCCCCACAACTAATCGCGAAGATCAGCACAGAGAGAAGCCCTAGTCCCACAGCGGGCTGGAGGAATCGCCTCCTGTTTGGCGGCGCAAACAACATCAACGAGGCAAGACCTGCGACAGCGCTCAAAGCCCACCAAGCGTAGCGAGCATCCTGAACCGGACGCAACCTGGGCGTTTGGGTGGGTATAGTCACGGCGGTTAGGACGGTGGAGGGCGCAAGAGTTGCGATTGAAAGGGTTGCTGTGGCGGGCGCACCGTTGCTGAGGGTTATGGATGACGGCGAGATGCTGCATGTCTCACCGAAGAGCACGAGCCCATTGCAGCTCAGAGCAACCGTGCTGGTGTTGTTTGTTGTCGGTGTGACGGTCAAGACGGTCGTAGCGGTCTGGCCGGCAGTGATGACGAGAGACGTAGGAGTTGCGGAAATACTAAAATCGGGAATGTTCACCGTGACGTGAGTGTAGACGTAGGACGATGCATAATTCGAGTCACCCGGATAGACCACAGTAATGGTTTCGCTGGCCTGTGGGATCGTCGTTACGGTCGCTTGCAGTACCCAGTTCCCGCCGGAGTCTTGGCCCGTCGTCGTTGTAATAGGGCCCGTGATGGGAGTGAAGTCCGAACTAAAAGAAATACTACCCGTCGGCTTGAGCAACGCGTTGCTGGCGGGATTACCGGTGCTGATAGTAGCGGTGAGTGTCACGGTGCCGCCCAAGACGACGTTGTTTGGCGTTGCCGTTGCGTTAGTCGCAGTGGGATAAACGGCATACACGGTGAGCGGAGAGGACACGGAGCTAGCGTAATTTGTGTCACCCGTGTAGTGAACGGTGAGCGTGTGCGTCCCGGACGGTGCTGCAATCGCGATCTGGACGCTTCCGCTTAAGGACGCCCCACTCGATGCCGAACCGGCCGTGCCATTCACGGAAGCAGTGCCGGAAATCTGAGTCGCCCCGTCGAAGACTGTATATGTGCCGCCAGGGGCCGCTCCCGAGCTGCCAGATGACGTTTGGGCATAAACGTACAAAGGTGCTCCGATAGTCTCCTGCGGGGCGGAACCCTGCGGCGGCGCAGGGCTAAGGATCGTAGTAGTCGTGGCAGCCGGAGTGACCGTAACCACATCGCTCCCGGAGCTCCCGCTGTAGCTGGCATCGCCGCCGTAGCTGGCAGCGAGGGTATGCAAGCCACCCGCCAGTTGGATGGTCTGATATTCAGCGTATCCCTGACTGTTCAGGTCAAACGTCCCTGGTCCCAAAGCATTTCCATTGTCAGTAAGGGTAATGGTGCCGGTGGGGCAGCCCTGGGCTCCGTGGCCGTTTTGAGAGCACGCTGAACCGGAGATGCTGTCGACGTTGACGCGCGAGAGATATGGTGAGCCGTAAGCAAACGTCGCGGCGTTACCACTCGTTATCTGGCCGGTGTTGGAATCGAATGTCACGATCTCGACCCGTGTTTTACTCGCCTCGGGATTCACGGTCACCTGCTGCGGTGCGGAATCGCTTGCGCCGAAGGTGCTGTCGCCCGGATAGTGCGCAATGACGTTGTAAGAGGTGCCGCCCGGCAAAATATTCGTGGTGCCCATTGCGACGGCGCATGGCGAACCCGAGCAAGTGCTGCTGGTCAATGAGAAGGTGCCCGCATCCTGCTGCGCGCCCGCGCCGGTATTCGCAATCAGTGACACGGCCCCAGTCGGCACGCTGGCCCCACTCTGCGCTTTCACGTTGATCGTCACGTTGACCGAAGTCCCGTGCGTCAGACTCGCCGGCGAAAGTGACACAATCGTCGTCGAGCTTCCCTGAAATGAGCCTTGCGGCCATTGGCTTACCAGGTTTGCCACGTTGACCGTCCCGAGGCCCGTTGCCAAGTCATATCCAGTCGTCGTGCTGTATCCCGATAAGACGCCGTAGGTATCGGCCTGATTTGTGACGCTGCAGTTCTTGCTGCCCTTAAGACAAGGCACGGCAATCGTGGAACCCGTCGGAATATCGTAGAAAACGCAAGAGGCCGCCGGGCTCGGCGCGGACGTGCACGTCTTGCCCGACTGGCCGGCGAGACCGTACAAGACGTAGTTCGCGTTGCCCTGTCGGCCATATCTCTGGTTGATCAGTGCCATGATTCCCGCGAACGCAGGCGAGGCTACCGAAGTGCCTCCGTAGCCGGCGAAATCCTGGTAAGGCGAGTTCAGGTCGCACGTATTGAACGTCTTGTCCCGCTCGCAGACAACGTAGAAGGTGTCGTTGAATCCGTTGCTCGCGAAAAGTGCAACATCGGGTACGTCCCGCTTGCCATCGGCCGGAACGCCCGTGCCTCGTTGCCAGGAAGGCTTCGTATACCCGCCGGAGCAGGTGCTCAGGAGTTGTCCCGTGGAAATCGTGCAGTTGCTGGCGCCTCCGCTGCCTGCAGTTGTGTTAAGCAGTCCGTAATTATAGATTGCGGACGCATTGTTGCAGACCTGCTCGGCGGTTGTGTCGCCGAAGAACGAGAAGACTTCCGAGTTGGTGCACGAGTCGTTCCACGTCACCTCGGGGATGTACTTCAGAGCGGACGATTGGTTCGACGAGTTGCCTGACACGGTCCAGTACAAGTCGAAGCTGTTGACGTCGTTGAAGTCGGTTCCCCCGACGGAGATGTTGTAAGGCGTAGAGGCAAAGCCGTTGGCCGCCAGGCCAAACTGCGCGTACGGTTGCCCGCCGTCGCAGACCGCCGAGCCCTGGTCGCCCGACGATACGAACACCGTGATTCCTTGGGCAGAGGCTTGCTGCCAGAGTTGATTGAAGAACTGATTCCCAGCCGTTCCCAAGCCAAGCTCACATTCGCCATAACTCTCGCTCATTACCGATGCGAGGTTATTGTCGACGATGTACTCAGCCGAAAGATCGACTCCAAATGTGGTCTCGGTCGATTCATCCACCACGAAATCGACTGTAGCGCCGGGGGCGACAGCGCTCGACCACTGCGTGTCGATATCCGCCTCCCCTTCGTCGTCGACAATACCCGGATCGGACCCGTCGTGGATCACGTTTAGTGTCGAGGCTGGAAGCCCGAACAGAGTGTGAAAGTCGTTAAAGTCCTGCGGATCGATGTCAGTCTCAGCGACAATCGCGATGGACTGACCTGTGCCATTGTTGCCGGCGGTCGTTAGGGACGGGACGTTGTAGATCGTCGCCAGATCCCAGGGACCCAGCGCGAAGATACAGAATGGCTCGGAACCGTTGGTTGTCGAACAGGGAATTGGAAAAGTGAATTGGGTTTGCAGGGGCGTGATCTTGCCCGTCGCCTTCTCACGGCGGAAACTTCCCACCATCTGGTTCATCGGACGTCGCGGAAAATTGTTCAGCGATTCGATGCCGCCAACCACGGACGCCAGCGCGGCGGGAATCTGCGGGTCGCTTGAATTCGCCCAATGTTCCTCGCCCTGCACAGCATACCTGTGCATTTCCGTGTGAAAGGTGCTCTTGAGCTGTCCGGCCGTGCCGGAAAACTCGATGGCGATGCGCCCCTTCGCAACGCGGCTCACTTGGAAGCCATGCGAAGTCAGCCACGCTGTCACCGCTTGAATGTCCTGGTCCGAAGGACCGAACTGCTGCCCGAATTGCTCCGGCGTCATCCATTGGTGGTAGTTCGGCGTCGCCTTTTCCTGCTGTTGATCCAGCAGCGTATCGAGCGCGATCTCCTGTTCTGCGCTGCGCGTCAGCACCAACAGCATGCGGTCCAGCGGGAGATCGGGCGGTGCCGGGCCGCGGTCGTACTGTGGACGTGCCAGGGGATGCACGTTGCCCTTGAGGACCACCAGATTCGTTTCATCGATTGGGCGGGTGATACGGGAGGGAACGGGGCTTTGCTGTGCTGCCGCCGAAACCGCGAACGCCGCTGGCAGCAAACACCCCAGCAGAATCCTGCGAACGACCATGTGACCGGGTAGCATGGCGCCCCTACGAAGGATCCTGGGTCCCAAGAATTCCAGCACCACCCCGCGGCCGCTTTCAATCCTCCGGCAACTCCCCGGTCGGACTTGTGTGCGAGCCGCTTAGCGTGCCGGTCATATTGCCGCCCGGGAAAACAGGCGTCAAGCGGTATTTCCACTGTGTTACGAGTCAGGAAAGCGAATGTCCAGCGAATTTTGGCGCAGCATTCGGCGGCAGGCGAAACTCGAAGGAGACGCCGCTTCGCCTATTCCACCATCTGCCGCAGCACGTAATGCAGGATCCCCCCGTTCTGGTAGTACGCCACTTCAAAAGGAGTATCAACGCGCGCCGTCGCCGTGAACGTGGTTTCCTTCCCGTCGGCGCTCCGTGCGCGCACCTTCATCTTCTTGCGCGGCTCGAATTTCTCCGCGAGGCCTTCGATGTCGAACATCTCATGTCCCGTCAAGCCGAGCGTCTTCAAATTCTCGCCCTCATTGAACTCCAGCGGCAGCACGCCCATGCCCACCAGGTTGCTTCGATGGATGCGCTCGAAGCTCTCCGCGAGCACCGCGCGAATCCCGAGCAGGATCGTCCCCTTCGCGGCCCAGTCGCGCGACGATCCCGACCCGTATTCCTTTCCCGCAATCACGATCAGCGGCACGTGCTCGTCGCGATACTTCATCGCCGCATCGTAGATCGTCATCTTCTCGCCGCTCGGCTGATGCGTTGTCCACCCGCCTTCTGTGCCGGGCGCAAGCTGGTTGCGCAGCCGGATGTTCGCAAACGTCCCGCGCATCATCACTTCATGATTCCCGCGCCGTGCGCCGTAGGAATTGAAATCCTTCGGCTGTACGCCGTGTGCGATCAGGTATTTGCCTGCGGGAGAATCCGGAGGAATGGACCCCGCCGGCGAAATGTGGTCGGTCGTGACGCTGTCGCCCAGCACCGCGATTGGCCTCAGCCCCCGCAAGTCCGAAAGCGCCCCAGGCGTCCGCGGCATCGCCTCGAAATACGGCGGATTCTTGATGTACGTCGACTTCCCATCCCAGCTGTAGAGATCGCCCTCGGGAATCGGCAGCGCTCGCCACTGCGCATCGCCCGTAAACACGTCCGCATATTCCTTGCGGAACATGTCGCTCGAAACCGAGCTCCGCATCGTCGTTTCCACTTCCTGCGGCGTCGGCCAGATGTCTCGCAGATACACCGGCTGGCCCGACTTGTCCTTGCCCAGCGGTTCGTTGACGATGTCCACGTCCATCCGCCCGGCCAGCGCGTACGCCACCACCAGCGGCGGCGACGCCAGGTAATTCGCCCTGCACAGCGCGTTGATTCGCCCCTCAAAGTTCCGGTTTCCGCTCAGCACCGAAACCGCCACCAGGTTGTTTTCCTTGATCGCTTTTCCAATCGCCTCCGGCAGCGGCCCGCTGTTGCCGATGCACGTCGTGCATCCATATCCCACCAGGTGAAAACGCAGCGATTCCAGGTACGGCCACAGTCCCGCCTTCTCGATATAGTCCGTCACCACCTTCGAGCCCGGTGCGAAGCTCGTCTTCACCCACGGCTTCGTCTCGAGCCCGCGCTCCACCGCCTTCTTCGCCAGCAATCCCGCGCCCAGCATCAGCGACGGATTCGACGTGTTCGTGCAGCTCGTGATCGCCGCAATCACCACGCTCCCATCGCCCAAATCGAACCTGTCCCCATTATTCTGCACGCTCACATGCTTCGGCTGCGCTTCGAGCGATTTCTGGAACGCCGCCTTCGCCTGCGTCAGCGGCACGCTGTCCTGCGGCCGCTTCGGTCCCGCCATCGTCGGCACCACGGTTGAGAGGTCCAGCTCCAGCCGGTCCGAGAAAACCGGATCGGCCGTCGCGTCCGTGCGGAACAGCCCCTGCTCCTTCGTGTACGCCTCCACCAGCTTTACGCGATCCTCGTTCCGCCCCGTGAACCGCAGGTAAGCCAGCGTTTCCGAATCCACCGGGAAGAAGCCCATCGTCGCGCCGTACTCCGGCGCCATGTTCGCAATCGTCGCGCGGTCCGGCAGCGTCAGGCTTGAAAGTCCCGTGCCGTAAAACTCCACAAATTTCCCCACCACTCCCTTCTTGCGCAGCATCTGCGTCACGGTCAGCACCAGGTCCGTCGCCGTCGAGCCTTCCGCCAACCGCCCATGCAGCTTGAATCCCACCACTGCCGGGATCAGCATCGAGAGCGGCTGCCCCAGCATCGCCGCCTCGGCTTCGATTCCGCCCACGCCCCAGCCAAACACGCCCAGCCCGTTGACCATCGTCGTGTGCGAATCCGTCCCCACCAGCGAATCCGGAAACGCCGTCATCTCGCCGTTCTGCTTCTCGCTGAACACCACCCGCGCCAGATACTCCAGGTTCACCTGATGGCAAATCCCAGTGTCCGGCGGCACCACCTTGAAATTTTGGAATCCCTTCTGCCCCCATCGCAAGAACGCGTACCGCTCGATGTTTCGCTGCATTTCCAGCTCTGCGTTGAACGCGAACACATTCGGCGCGCCGAACTTGTCCACCTGCACCGAGTGGTCGATCACCAGTTCCGCCGGCAGCAGCGGATTGATCTTCTTCGGGTCGCCGCCCAGATGCCGCATCGCGTCGCGCATCGCCGCCAGATCCACTACCGCCGGCACGCCCGTGAAATCCTGCAGCAGCACGCGCGCCGGCATGAACGAAATTTCCTTCTCCGCTCCCGCCGCCGCCGACGGATCCCACGACGCCAGCGCGCGAATGTCCGCCGCGTGCACGAACCGGTCGTCCTCGTGCCTCAGCAGATTCTCGAGCAGCACCTTCAGCGAAAATGGCAGCCGCGAAACATTCCCCGCGCCGCCGCGCTCCACTGCATCCAGCCGGTAAATTGCGAATGAATCGCCGCCTGCGCGCAGTGTCGATCGTGCCGAAAAGGAGTTCTTGGAGGATGAGCTCATGCGGGAACCATTCTCCTCTAATGGGCCAGGAACAATCCTAGTATATCAAGCGGACGGTACTTCGCGTACTTGCGACGAGCCTCGACACGATGATTACCGGATTAAGGCGATCTCGACTCGCCTCAGGATGTTGTGCGGTTTCGCTCCACCGCACCTGGTAAGTGCGGCGTCCTCGCACTCGCGCTCGATCAGTGTCACTGGATTGGTCATCGTGCCGGACAAAATCTTCCCGTCGTCGAGACTCACCTTGAGTTCGACATCAAAGGTTTCTTTGCCCACCGCCGCGCGATAGTGGCCGTTCTCAGTTTTGTCGACTTCCACGTGATTGTTGGGAGTGTTGGCTACCGGCGCGCGCATCCACTCTGCCGGAAGCTTGATTTCGGGCTTTTGGGGAGGCACGTGACGCACCAGCAACGTCGCCGTCTTATCGGATTGGTTGATGCTCGTAAGAGTGAAGTCGAAATCGATCGAGCTTTCCCCAAGGATCACGCGATTGCCGTCTGCCCATGAATTAGGTGTGCCGCGCTTGAAATAGAAATGATCTCCGGTGTGAACGAGCTGCCCTGTTTTGTTGGCCAGCCACAGGTCGACATAAAACGTCAGGAAGTCGGTGATCGGCCCGATAAGCTTGCGATCGACCCGGCTCAGGTCCGGCATACGAGGAGGGCGGTTCGGATCGAGCGATACTTGTTGCCGAAAATCCTCGGTTGCGCCCGGCAGCTTTATCCTCTTCCCGTTGGAAACGAAATTTACCCAGCGATACTCTTCGAAAAAGGTTCCGTCCGCGTCCTCCTTGACCACACCATCGGCTTCAACCTCGTAGCGCCACGATTCGTTAACGCCCTTCATCAGGTAAGCAAGTTTTTCGCCATCACGGTATTGGCGCGTCAGAGGGCCCCGGCTCTCCACGGTGGTTTGAGCGAGAAGAAACGAAATTCCGACGCAGAAGACGACTGCTTTGGTCAGCACCGTCATGGCCCTCATCTTACGGCCAACCGCAAGAATCCGTCAGCAGGCAGCAATGAATACTAGGCTTCTCCGAGATAGCTAAGGCAGATGAGGGAAGCCCGTGGATTCGAGGTCGCGGCGGAGTTGCGGCACAGAGCTGAACTGAAACGCCGCGATGCCCAGCCGCCGCGCCGCTGCTACGTTCTCCTCGCGGTCGTCTACGAAGATCGCGGAAGGCGCGTCCACGCCAAGCTGCTCCAGGCATCGGCGGTAAATCGCCTCGTCCGGCTTGATGCAGCGCACTTCGGCGGAAAAGATTTGGTGATCGAAATCACCGAGCCACGCAAAACTCGCCCGCACGTGTTCGATCATGTCGTGCTGCATATTCGAAAGCAGCGCCGTCTGGAATCCGGCCCCGCGCAGGCCCGCCAGCCATTCCTTCATTGGCTGGTTCACTCGGCTCCACATCTCCATGTCCCAGCGCCGCAGTTGCTCGATCGTTTCCGGCGTCAGCTCTACACTCGCCTTGCGCGCCACGCTCTCCCAGTATTCCGTCGTCGTCAGGTCGCCCCGGTCGTAGCTGCCGCGTTCATGGGCGTACAGCGCCGGAAATTGTGCCGCCGCTACGCCGAAGATGCGCGCCATCCGCTCAATCTCATGCGGCAGCGGCCCGTGACAAAGCACCGCGCCATAATCCAGTATCACCGCTTCGTATCGGGCCGTACCTCTGTTGTTCCCGGTCATCGCTTCCAAACAAGAGCCTCCATTCCATGATAATCGACGACCGCCCTCCGCACAGGCCTTGGTTCCAGGGCTGTCACGCTGTTATCGTCAATGTGAGCCTCGCGCATGAACGTCGTATTGATCTCGACCTATGAACTTGGCCGCCAGCCCTTCGGTTTGGCATCACCTGCCGCATGGCTGCGAGAGTGCGGCATGGCTGTCACCTGCGCCGATGTTTCGCGCGAGCCGCTCCCTGACGAAGCCGTCCGCTTGGCGGATTTGGTCGCCTTCTACGTTCCCATGCACACGGCTACTCGCCTTGCCGTGGCGCTCCTTCCCGCAATTCGCGAAATGAATCCCCGCGCGCATCTTTGCTTCTACGGCCTCTATGCTCCCGTGAACGAAGTGTATCTGCGCCGTTTGGGCGTCGGTACCATTCTCGGTGGCGAATTCGAGGAAGGGCTAACAAATCTGGCCGCAAGCCTCGACCCAGCGGACGGCAAAGTTCGGTTTTCAGGAGGTGGGAGCTTTAGCTCCCACGTAACCGGCACTCAATCGGGTGGGGCTTTAGCCCCTGAAGCCAAGCCTGCTTCAATTTCCCTCGCTCGCCAGCATTTTCGCGTCCCCGACCGCGCTGGCCTCCCACCCCTCGAAAAATATGCGCGTCTGATCACGCCCAAGGGCGAATCCCGCACCGTTGGCTACACGGAAGCCAGCCGCGGCTGCAAACATCTTTGCCGCCACTGCCCGATCGTTCCCGTCTACAACGGCACATTCCGCATCGTCGATCGCGACGTCGTCCTCGAGGATATTCGCCGTCAGGTCGCCTCCGGCGCGCAGCACATCACCTTTGGCGACCCCGATTTCTTCAATGGCCCCGGCCACGCCATTCCGCTTGTCGAAGCGCTCCATCGCGAGTTTCCGCGCCTGACTTACGACGTTACCATCAAAGTCGAGCACCTTCTCCAGCATCGCGACGCGCTCCCAAAGCTTCGCGACACCGGCTGCCTCTTCGTTACCAGCGCCGTCGAATCCGTCGACGACGCCATCCTCGACCGCCTCGCCAAGAATCACACCCGGGCCGACTTTCTCCGTGTCGTCGACCTCTTCCACGAAGTCGGCCTCACGCTCGCTCCCACCTTCGTTGCCTTCACTCCGTGGACCACCCTCGCTGGCTTCTACGACCTGCTCGAAGTCATCCGCGAGCGCGGTCTCATCGAAAATGTCGCGCCCATTCAATTCGCCATTCGTCTCCTCATCCCCGCGGGCTCGCGCCTCCTCGACTTGCCCGAGGTCCGCAGCCTCGTCGGCCCGTTTGACGATGCCGCCCTCGTCCATCCCTGGCGCCATGACGATCCGCGCGTCGACGCCCTCTGCGAACGCTTGCAGGAAGTGGTCCACTCCGGCGAGAAAATGAACCGCCCGCGCGCCCGCATCTTCGAGCTCATCGAGCAGGCCGCCTGCCAGGCCGTCGGCCGCGCCGAGCAACCGCCGCGCCCTACCCTGCCCGTGCTCGCCTCTCGGGCCACCATCCCTTACCTGAATGAGCCTTGGTACTGTTGAGCCGAGCCCACCGGGGACCAGTTGGTTCCCATCGTCCAGGCCCGGAAGAACCTCAAGCAGGCTGACACTTTCGTCTGACCGGGCGAATCGCGCCCCCGAATCTTGCTCGGTATTGTAAGCATTTTGTTCGCGGGATCTACCGCTCGGCGATTCTGTGCTATGAACTAAGATGGGAGGGTTCTGCAATGGGCGCGGTTGAGGCAGCACTGGAAGGGAACCCGGCAGCGAAAGTCAGGCAAAGCTTAATCTACGGTACGGGGATTAAAAATTGGGCTAAGTTGTTGAAAACAAACGGCCGGAGCCCTCGTTAATATACGGTTGCACGGGGGCGCATTAGAGACAGCCGAAGAACGGATCGAGCGAAGAGCGTGACGCAGGAAAGGTCAAATACGGGCCGGACGGCGAGCACCCGCAAACGCCTGCTTATACTTGCAAGCAAGCTTGGCTACCAGACGCGCGGCTTCGCCGACGCCGCCGAAACCCTGGGTGTCGAAGTCCTCTTCGGAACCGACCGCTGCCACAAGCTCGATGACCCCTGGGGCGACCGCGCCCTCGCGCTCCATTTCGAAAAACCCCGCGAGGCCGCCGACGAGATCGTTCGCCAGACCAAGGCCACTCCGCCCGACGCCATTCTCGCGTTGGGCGACCGGCCGACCTTGACCGCCGCCTTTGCCGCCGAAACCCTCGGAATCACCGGTAATCCCCCCGTTGCCGTCGCAGCCTGCCGTAATAAGGCCCTCCAGCGCGCAGCGCTGTCGAAAGCAGGTGTCCGCGTCCCGGATTTCTTTTCATTCAACGCAAGCGACAAAATCTCGCGGGTCTTGCCTCGGGTCAAATTCCCCTGCGTCGTCAAGCCCACCGTCCTTGCCGCCAGCCAGGGCGTGATTCGTGCGAACGACGCCTCGGAATTCCACAGCGCTGTCGACCGGATTCTCGCTCTCCTCGAATCGCCCGAAATTCAGGTCTTGCGCGAACCGGGTCTCGATCAATTGCTCGTCGAGGCCTACATTCCTGGAAGGGAAGTTGCCCTCGAAGGCCTCCTCGAAAATGGCCGGCTCCGCGTCCTCGCGATTTTCGATAAGCCTGATCCACTCGACGGCCCATACTTTGAGGAAACGATTTACGTCACCCCGTCGCGGCTGCCTGTGGCGACACAGCGCGCCATCGAAGAGTGCTCGGAAGAATGCGTCGCCGCTCTGGGCCTCGTCACTGGCCCGCTTCACGCCGAATTTCGGCTCAATGAATCGGGCGTGTGGCCGCTGGAAATCGCGCCTCGCCCCATCGGCGGGTTGTGTTCGCGGGCGCTGCGCTTCGGTGCGAATAAGATGTCGCTCGAAGAGCTGCTTCTGCGCCACGCGCTCGGCATGACGGAAAGCATCGCGAAACGAGAAACCGACGCCTCCGGCGTCATGATGATTCCCGTGCCGCGCAGCGGAATCTTCGACAGTGTCGATGGGATTGACGCTGCGGAGAACGTGCCGGGCGTCACCGAAATTCGCATCACCGCGCGCCTTCGCGATTACGTCGCGGCTTGGCCCGAAGGCTCGAGTTACCTCGGCTTCATCTTCGCCCGTGCCACATCGCCAGATGAAGTCGAGCAGGCCCTTCGCAGCGCCCACGCTGCCATGCGATTCAATTTCTCACCGCGGCTTTCCGTAGAACATCCGTTGACGCGAAAGCTAGCCACATGACCCGCGCAAAACGAAGTTTCTCCGTGGCGCGCTCGCGTCCACGCGCCGCCTCTTCGCTGCCGATGGATGGGCCGCTAGCCCTTCGTCTTGGGGGGAACGTAGCCTTCGGGGAGCTTCGCGCCTTCGCCGAAGAAAAACTGCTCCATCTGTTCTTCCATGATCTTCTGCGAATTCGGGTCGAGGGGATTCAGCCGGAATTCGTTCATGACCATCTTCGAGTGCTCGAGCCACATCTTCCAGGCTTCCTTCGACACGTTCTCGAAGACCCGCTTCCCCAGTTCGCCCTTCCACGGAATGCGGTCCAGCCCCGGCATTTCCTTGCCGAATTTCACGCACTTCACCATGCGCACGTTCTGTCCCGGCGCGGGCGGAGCGGCTTGTTGCGGAGCGTCTGAGCACTTCTCGTCGGCCATGAATGTCTCCGGTATGCGATTCCAAGATACTGCAAGCGCGCGCGAAATTCCACACGGGAGCGCGCGTCGCATGAAGCCGGGCCTCGCGCCGAAGCATCTTTATGGAGTGGCATCTATGATAGGCTCTTGCGGGACGCGCAAGCCTCGACCGAACGCCAGATCTGCATCCGGCCCGCAGGCGTCGAACTCCGGAGACCGAACGTGAACACACAATCTGCAGCTACTGCCGCCGCTTCCCACCACGATGCTTACTACTGCGAAATGCCGTCGGATCCTTGCGTCATCGTTATGTTTGGCGCCTCCGGCGACCTGGCGCGCAGGAAGCTTCTGCCCGCTTTGTACGACCTTGCCCGCCACGCATGCCTGGCTCCGCGTTTCCGCCTCCTCGGCTTCGCACGCACCGAGATGAACGACGATGCCTTCCGGGAGCACGCGAGCGAATTCCTTCCCAAGGACGCCCATTCCGTCAGCGGATACACGCAGCAGGATTTCGAGAAGCAGCTCGTCTACTTCAGCGGCAATTACGACGACCCGCAAGCCTACCAGCGGCTCGCCCAGCGCCTCGGTGAACTCGACCGCGAAGGACGCCTTGGCGGCAACCGCCTTTTCTACCTTGCAGTTCCTCCGAGCGTGTACACCGGGATCATCGAGCAGCTCGGCAAAGCCGGCCTGAACAAGCCCTCGAGCGAAAAGTCTTGGACGCGCGTGATTATCGAGAAACCTTTCGGGCACGATTTGGCGTCGTGCCGCGAATTGAATGCCAAGGTCCTGGACGTCTTCGACGAATCGCAGGTTTACCGCATCGATCACTACCTCGGCAAGGAGACTGTGCAGAACCTGCTCGTCTTCCGCTTCGGCAACGGCATCTTCGAGCCGCTCTGGAATCGCAACTACATCGACTCCGTCCAGATCACTGCGGGCGAATCCCTCGGCGTCGAAGCCCGCGCGGCATTCTACGAATCGGCCGGTGCCTTGCGCGACATGGTCCAGAGCCACATGCTTCAACTCACGTCTCTCGTGGCGATCGAGGCTCCCGCGACCTTCGGCGCCACGGCCGTCCGAAACGAGAAAATCAAAGTCCTGCAATCGATTCGCCCGTTCACAAACGAGAGCATCTGGAAGTCGGTCGTGCGCGGCCAGTACGGCCCTGGAAGGATCGACGGAAAGCCGGTGCCCGGCTATCGCCAGGAACCTGGCGTCAAACCCGACTCCGCCACCGAAACATACGTCGCCCTCAAACTCTACGTCGACAACTGGCGCTGGAACGGCGTCCCATTCTATCTGCGCACCGGCAAGCGGCTCGCCAAGCCGCACACCGAGATCGCCATTCAGTTCAAGCAGGCCCCCCACATGGTTTTCGCCGGCCAGAATTCGAACCCGAACTCTTTGGTTCTGAATATCCAGCCAGACGAAGGCATCTCTCTTTCGTTCGGCGCCAAAGCGCCCGGCGCGCAGATGCAAATTAGTCCTGTGACGATGGATTTTGGCTATCGCCAAACGTTCGGTGGCGAGTCACGCGACGCTTACGCAACTCTGCTCAACGATTGCATACGCGGTGACGCGACGCTCTTCGATCGCGCTGACGGCGTCGAGGCCGCATGGCAGCTCATCGATCCGATTCTTGAAGCCTGGCGCACGGCGTCCGCGCCGCCTTTCCCGAATTATCCTGCCGGCAGCGACGGGCCGCGCGCTGCGGACGATTTGACAGGTACGGACAGCCGCCGTTGGAGGGCGATCTGAGCGGCTCGCGGAGCAATTCCGGTTTGAGAACGCGCTAAACTACGTGCGGAGGAATCGATGATTCTGGCGGGCGACTTGGGCGGGACCAAGACGAACCTCGGGCTGTTCGACGTAAAGAACGGCAAGCTGGTCCAGGTCACGTACAAGCGCTACACGAGCCACGAATATTCCGGCCTGCACGACATCGCGAAGGATTTCCTCAGCCAGAACGGCGCGAAAGTCACTGCTGCCTCGTTCGGCATCGCTGGCCCCGTCGTCAACAACACGGTGCATGCGACGAATCTACCGTGGGTTGTCGACGGCAGCGTCATGGCGAAATTTCTCGGCCTGCCGCACGTGCGTCTGCTGAACGACCTCGAAGCCACCGCGTATGGGATCCGCGTCCTCGAACCGGCCGATCTCGAGACAATTTACCCCGGCGTCCCCGCGCCTGATGCGACGCAGGTCGTCATCGCCGCTGGCACTGGACTCGGCGAGGGCATCCTCTTCTGGAACGGCAAGGAGCATATCCCGGTCGCCACCGAGGCCGGTCACGCCGATTTTTCGCCCAGCACCGACCAGCAGGCCAATCTCTGGAAGTTCCTCAAAAAGCGCAACGACTTCGTGAGTTCGGAGATCATCCTCTCCGGCCGCGGATTTCAGAGCATCCACGAATTTCTCAGCCCCTACGACAAGCACCCGGGCTTCGATCCCACCACGGATCCCGCCCCTGAAATCACGCGCAGGGCGCTCGCCGGGGAATGTCCCGTGTGCGTCGCCACACTGGAACTCTGGCTGGATATCTACGGCGCCGAAGCCGGAAATTTCGCGCTGCGTACGCTGGCCCGCGGCGGCATTTTCATCGCGGGCGGCATCGCCGTCAAAGTCCTCGCGAAATTGAAGGACGGCCGCTTCGCCGCCGCCGTGCGACACAAGGAAAAGCTCGAAGACTTCCTCGCTAAGATTCCGATCAAGGTGATCTTGAACGAAGAATGCCCGCTCATGGGCGCTGCGTTCGTCGCGTGGAAAGCTTCTTGATCCACCGCATCCACGGCCGCGATCGGCGGCCTCGAAGCGCCTCATCGCGAAGCTCGCGCTTGCCCCCGCCAGCCTAGAACTTCGGGTGATACACCGGATATGCCGGCCGCTTGTACGTCGGCAGCGGATGCTCCTTCAGCGATTCAAGCATTACCTCCACCGCCTTCTCCAGTTGCGGATCGTGCCCCTCGCGAACCAGCTTCGGATCGAGCTCGACCTCCACATCTGGCGCGATTCCATGGTTCTCCACTTCCCATTCGCCCTGCGTGCCGTAGATGGCCCATCGCGGCGCGGTGACGTTGCCGCCATCGATCAGTTGAGGATAATTCCCGATGCCGACCAGCCCGCCCCAAGTCCGCATCCCGACCAGCGGCCCAATACCCGCCTTGCGGAAGTACCACGGCATCGCGTCGCCGCCCGATCCCGCGAATTCATTGATGATCATCGTCTTCGGGCCGTAGATCGCTTCCTGCGGCTCCGAATACGTTTCGCCCTCGCGCGTTTGCACGAAGCTCATCACCGGCCTGCGCAGGTAATCGATGATGTAGTCAGCCAGGTCGCCGCCGCCGTTGAACCGCTCATCGAGCACCGCTCCTTCCTTCCCCACCTGGGCGAAATAGTAGCGATTGAAATTCGTGTAGCCCGCGCCCGCTGTGTTGGGCAGGTAGACATACGCAAGCTTCCCGCCGCTCAGCTTGTCCACTTTGCGCCGGTTGCCCTCAATCCAGTCGAGATTCCGCAGTGCGGTTTCGCTCTCGACGGGAACCACCGTCACATCGCGTGATCCGCTGCCGTCCGCGTTTGGCCCCACCTTCAGCACTATCTGCTGCCCGGCCGTCTCCTGGAAGAAGCTGTAGACGTTGTCGGACGCATGCAGCTCGCGCCCGTTCACTTCGAGCAGATATTCGCCTTCCTTCACGTTCACGCCCGGCTGCGTCAGCGGCGCGTGAAGCTGCGGGTTCCAGTTCTCGCCGCTGTAAATATGCGTGAAGCGGTAGCGCCCGTTTTCGATCGAGTAATCGGCGCCCAGCAGCCCCACCTTCACTTTCTTCAGATCCGGCTGCGTGCCGCCTCCCACGAACATGTGCAGCACGTTCAGGTTGCCGAGCATGTCGCCGAACAGATAATCCAGATCGGCGCGGCTCGTGATCCCCGCAAGGAATGGTTCGTAGGCCGCTTCCGCCGCCTTCAAGTTCAAGCCGTGGAAATGCGGATCGTAGAAGAAGTCGCGCTCGATGCGCCACACTTCGCGGTACATCTGGTTCCACTCGGCCCGCGGATCGACGCGCACTTCCATGTCTTCCGTCTTCAGCTGGCCTTCGCCCGGCTTCAGCGATTTGTCCGCCGGAGCGATGGACCATTTATGGCCCTGCTCATACAGCATCTTTTCGCCGTTCGCCGAAATCGCAAAATTCTCCACGCCGTCCGCGATCTTCTCCGTCTTGCGCGTCTTCAAATCGAAGCGCTGGATCGCGGCGTGTGGCGGACCCTGCGGGGTGACCTCTGGTCCCTCTGCGAGATAGAGGATTCCTTCCTTGCCGGCGAACATGCCGTAATAATTGTGCTCGGCAATCGGCAGCGCCAGAATCCGCTGGCCGAGACCTTCGAAATCGATGGTGACCTTCGGCGGCTCCTTTTCCTTCTCCTTCTTTTCCTCATCCTTGCCTTTGTTCTGGTCCGCCGCTTGATCCGGCTTCTTGTCCTTCGACTCGGCCGCCTTCTCGTCATCGCTTTCGGGCGCGATCGGCGACGGCAAGTCCTTGCGCAGCACCGCGACATACACCGCGCGCGTCACGGGATGGTCGATGCTGGTCATGTCGAGCCAGCCGGTTGAGAGACCCGTATTCGTGCTCGCCGTGAAGTACAGATATTTTCCGTCCTTGTCGAAATTGGGATACATCGCGTCGCTCATGCCGTCGGTTACTTGCGTCGCCTTCTTGTCGTCGAGCGAATACACAAAGACGGCTCGCAGATGGTTTTGAAGCTGCATCGTGTAGGTCAGCCACGCGCTGTCGGGCGACCACATCACGTCAAACTCGTGAAGCGGCGAATCGAACCGGTCGGTGTCCACCTTCACCGGCGTTGGATGATCGAGGTCGACGTACCAGAGGTTCAGGCGCTTGTCGCTGTAGGCGATCTTCTTGCTGTCGGGCGACCACGTCGGTGTGTAGAAATACGACGGCGGCTCTCCCAGGTCGATTTTTCGCGGTTTCGCGAGTCCTTCTTGCGGAGTGATGTAGAGCGCGTATTCGCCCGACTCATCGGAAAAGTACGCGATCGATTTTCCGTCGGGGGACCACGCCGGATCGCGGTCTGCCGCCCCGGGGCTGTGCGTGAGATTGCGAATGTCGCCTTTTTCCGCTGGCACGGTCAGAATCTCGCCGTGCGCCTCGAACACCGCCCGCTGCCCGGTCGGCGAAATCTGCGCGTTCGCAATGTGATCGCCCACCTTTTCGAAGTGCGGGAGAACTTGCGGCATGTCAGCCGCGATGTGGACTTCGATTCGGTGCGCGCTTCCCGTGGCGGGATCGTACAGATGCAGCGAGCCAAGCTGTTCGTAGACGATTCCTCCCGGGCCAGCTGACGCCGACTTGAAATCAAAACTTTCGTTCTTCACCACTTCGCGCACGGCCTTGGTTTTCGTGTCATAGGCGAAAAGCGCAAAGCTGCCCTCGCGGTCCGAAATGAAATAGATCGTGTCTCCCACCCACATCGGATTGAAGTCGTTGGAATTGTCGCGCGGCAACTTTACGATGTTGGAATCCGAAAGGTCGGCGATCCAGATGGGCGAGGTCATGCCTCCGCGATAGTGCCGGATCGAGATGTAGTTGTCTCCGGCGCCAAGGCGGCGATTCCACAGCGGCACGTAGGCGAGGTGAGATCCATCCGCCGAGTACGATGCTTCGACGCCCATTGGCAGAGGCAGCTCCGCGGGCAATCCGCCGTTCACTGAAACCGTGAAAAGCTTCTCGAAGCGCGAATAGCCGTCGCGCGTCGAGCGGAAGAGAACATTCTTGCCGTCAGGAGTCCAGCCGATGGCGACGTCGGTGCCGGGATGATAGGTCAAGCGGTGCGGCTCGCCTCCTGAAGCGGAGACGACGTACACGTCCTGGTTTCCGTCGTAGTCTCCCGTGTAGGCGATCATCGATCCGTCCGGCGAGAAGACAGGGCCGCTTTCGAGGCCCGTGCCGGTCACGACCCGCCGCGCATCGCCGCCGTTGCGATCGACTTCCCAGATGTCGCCGCCGTACGCGAACGCGATTTGAGTCTTGCTCAGCGTCGGGCTTTGCAGCAGCAACGGTTTCGACTCCTGCGCGCGGCACAGTCCCGCGACGACAAGCAGAGAAAGAACCAGTGCAGCTTTCTTCATGATTGCCTCTCGACGTGCAGATTTCTTCCGTGTGGTCGTTGATTCGGCCGGGTGAATCCTACCACGGTGACGCTTTGCCGGGGCGCGATTGCTTGAGATTCGAAGCGTTCAGCGCCGACCCGAAGCATTGTAGAATTGCGTCCGCGCGGTTCCGGCGGTCAGGCGCGCGTAGTATCCTGGCGCACCGAAAAGGGGAAACGATGCCGAATGGGAAGAAAGTCGCTGCGAAGCAGCCGCGGGGCAAGAGTCCCGCGGTTGTCATCGACCGCTATCTGGAGAGGCGAAATCCCGTGCTGAAGCAGGTCGCCAACGGCCTGCGGTCGCTTGTGAAGAAGGCTGTGCCGCAATCCCGCGAGGACGTCAATCCCTGGGGCATCCCGGTATTCGATTTTCACGGCCCGTTCTGCCTGCTGATGGCCGGAAAGAATCACATCACGTTCGGCTTCACGCGCGGCACATCGCTTGCTGATCCTGGCAAGCTGCTCGAAGGCACGGGCAAGAATTTGCGCCATGTGAAGGTGAAGGAGAAGGAGCAGTTGCGCGATACGAATTTGCGTCAACTGATTCGAAATGCGGCTGCGCTGAATCGCGAGACGCCCTTGACTTCGACGATGCGCGTGAAGAAGCCTGGCTGAGGCGGCGACGAAATGCGAAGCAAGGCCCTGAAACTCGATGCACGCGACAATGTGCTGATCGCGCTCGTGGATTTGAAGCGGGGCGAAACGGTCGCTTTCGACGGCGCCACGTTCGAACTTGCTTCCGACGTTCCGGCGAAGCACAAGTTCGCCACAAAGGACCTGGGCGCCGGCGCCGAAGTGATCATGTACGGCGTGCTCGTCGGCAAGACCATGGAGTCGGTGCGGCGCGGCGAAGCCATCACGACGCGGAATCTGCATCATGAAAGCAGCGCGTTTCGCGACAAGGCGCGAGAGTATCGCTGGCAGGCGCCGGACGTCTCGCGCTGGGCCTCGCGCACATTTCAGGGATTCAAGCGCCCGGATGGGCAGGTGGGCACGCGCAATCACTGGCTGGTTGTCCCGCTCGTCTTCTGCGAGAACCGCAACATCGCCGTGCTGAAGCAGGCGTTCGAGGAGGAGCTCGGCTTCGCGCGGCCGCAGGTGTACCGGAGCCAGGTGGCGGAGTTGGCGCGGCTCTATCGCGAGGGGCGCGCGGACGAAATCCGCGACCAAAAGCAATCGGCGCCGGCGGGCGGCGCGCCGCGGTCGCACATCTTCGAGCACATCGACGGAATCAAGTTTCTGATGCATGAAGGCGGCTGCGGCTGCACGCGCGAGGATGCACGCAACCTGTGCGGCTTGATCGCGGGCTACATCCACCATCCCAACGTCGCGGGCGCCACGGTGCTGAGCCTTGGATGCCAGCATTCGCAGATCGCCATCCTGCGCGAGGAGATTCGGAAGCGCGACCCGCATCTTGCCAAACCGCTGCTGATTTTCGAGCAGCAGCGCGCGGGGACTGAATTCGACATGCTGTCCGCGGCGGTGCGCGAAACGTTTCTCGGGCTGATCGAGGCGGAGAAGGCGCGGCGCGAGCCGGCGCCGCTCTCGCATCTCACGCTGGGATTGAAGTGCGGCGGCTCCGATGGATTTTCGGGCATCTCCGCGAATCCGGCGATCGGCCACACGGCGGATTTGGTTGCAGCGCTGGGAGGGCGGGGAATTCTTTCCGAGTTTCCGGAGCTTTGCGGCGTCGAGCAGGAATTGATCGACCGCAGCACGAATAAGGAAGTAGGCAACCGCTTCATTGAGTTGATGCGCGATTATGCGGCCCGCGCGAAAGCCGTTCATTCCGGATTCGACATGAACCCCTCGCCGGGAAACATTCGCGATGGATTGATCACGGACGCGATGAAATCGGCCGGCGCAGCGAAGAAAGGCGGCACGTCGCCGGTCACAGCTGTGCTCGATTATCCGGAGTATTCGTCGACGCCCGGATTGAATCTTCAATGCACGCCCGGCAGCGACGTGGAGTGCGTTTCGGCGCAAGTTGGAGCTGGCGCGAACGTGGTGCTGTTCACGACGGGGCTGGGCACGCCGACGGGCAATGCGATTGCGCCGGTGGTGAAGCTCGCCACGAATTCGGAGCTCGCAGCGCGGATGAACGACATCATCGATGTCGATACCGGCGCGGTCGTTCGTGGAGAATCCACGATCGAGCAGATGGGCGAAGCGATTCTCGAATTCGTGATCAAGGTCGCGAGCGGCGAGGCGAAGACCAAGGCCGAGCTGCTGGGCCAGGACGATTTCATCCCGTGGAAGCGCGGAGTTTCGCTGTGAGTTCAAACGGCGCGGCTCCTTTTCGACTCGACGGCAAGACCGCCGTGGTTACCGGCGGCGGAAGCGGCATCGGACGGGCGATCGCGAACCGGTTCGCGGAGCAGGGCGCGGCAGTTTTTATTCTGGATGTAAATCGCGGCGCGGGAGAAGAGGTGGCGCGCGAGGTCGCGGCAAAGCAGGGCCGCGCGAAGGCCATTGCGTGCGACATTTCGGATCAGCAGCAGGCCAAGGCCGCGTTCGACGAAATCGCGCGCGAAGGACCAATCCAGATCCTGGTGAACAACGCAGGCATCTCGCAGATCGGCTCGCTCGAAAAAACGGCGGAGAGCGATTTCGACCGCATCTTCCGCGTGAACGTGAAGGGCATGTACAACTGCATGCTCGCGTGCGCCGAGCGGATGAAGGCGCATGGCGGCGTGATCCTGAACATGGCGTCGATTGCGGGCTCGGCAGGGCTCGCGGACCGCTTCGCGTATTCGATGAGCAAGGGCGCGGTGATTGCGATGACCTATTCGGTGGCGCGAGACTATCTGGCCTACAAAATCCGCTGCAATTGCATTTCGCCGGCGCGCGTGCACACGCCGTTCGTGGACGACTATCTGCGGAAGAATTATCCCGGGCACGAGCGGGAAATGTTCGAGAAGCTCTCGCAGGCGCAGCCCATCGGCCGCATGGCGCAGCCCTCCGAAGTGGCGGATTTCGCGCTTTTTCTGTGCTCGGATCAGGCAGCCTTCATTACTGGCGTCGATTACCCGATCGATGGGGGCTTCACGAATCTTCATGGCTGACATGCCTTGAGAATCGATTCCCACCAACATTTCTGGAAATACGATCCGCGGCGGGACGCGTGGATCACGGACGAGATGGCCGTCCTGAAGCGTGATTTTCTGCCGGAGGAACTGATGCCGGAGCTTCGGGAGAACGGCATCGGCGGCAGCGTCGCGGTGCAGGCCGCGCATTCCGAGAATGAGACGCGATTCCTGCTCGAACTGGCGGACCAGCATCCGGAAATTCTCGGTGTCGTCGGATGGGTGGACCTGCGGCAACCGGACGCGGCCGGGCGGTTGGAATTCTTTTCTCGATTTGCGAAGTTTCGCGGAGTGCGGCACGTGGTCCAGGCGGAGCCGGACGACCGTTTTTTGCTGAGCGAGGATTTCTGCCGCGGCATCTCGCTTCTTCGGCGGTTTGGATTCACGTACGACATTTTGATTTATCCGAAGCACCTTCCGGCGGCGTGCGAATTCGTCGCCAAATTTCCCGAGCAGCGATTTGTGGTCGACCATCTGGCAAAGCCGCCGATTCGCGAGAAGAATCTCGGGGCCTGGGCGAAGGGGATGCGCGCCATCGCGGCGCAACCGAACGTATTCTGCAAACTCTCGGGACTGATTACGGAAGCGGACTGGCGCTCCTGGCGGCCGGACGATTGCAAGCCGTGCCTGGACGTGGCGTTCGAAGCGTTTGGCGCAGACCGGCTCATGTTCGGCTCCGATTGGCCCGTGTGCCTGTTGGCGGGGACGTACCGGCAGGTGAAGGATTTGATCGCGGGCTACGTTTGCCGTCTCTCAGCGGCCGAGCAGGAAAAAATCTTCGGTTTGAATGCGGCGCGATTTTATGGTTTAAGGACTCCTCGTCATGGACCTGCAACTTAAAGACAAAGTGGTGATCGTCACGGGCGGCGCGAAGGGGATTGGCGCGTCGATCGCGCGCGCATGCGGCGAAGAGGGCGCGATCCCGGTGATTGTGGGGCGCGGAGCAGAGGCGGCCGAGCGATTGCAATCGGAGCTTCATCGCGGCGGCGCGATGAGCCATTTCATCGAGGCGGAGCTGGCTGAGCCGGCGAATTGCGCGAAGGCGGTGGAGGAAACGATACGGACGTTCGGCCATATCGACGCGTTGGTGAACAACGCCGGGCGGAACGATGGAGTGGGATTGGAGCGCGGCGACCCGGAGCGGTTTGTGGCGTCTGTGAAAAGCAATCTGGTGCATTACTACGCGATGGCGCATTACGCCCTGCCGTACCTGAAGCGGAGCCGGGGAAGCATCGTCAACATAAGTTCGAAGGTGGCCGTGACGGGGCAGGGCGGGACGTCCGGCTACGCCGCGTCGAAGGGCGGAATTTTCGCGTTGACGCGCGAGTGGGCGGCGGAGCTGCTGCCGTACGGCATCCGCGTGAACAACGTGGTGCCCGCCGAGGTGATGACGCCGCTCTACGAATCGTGGCTGAAGACATTTCCGAATCCGCAGGAAAAGCTGAACACGATTCTCACGAAGATTCCCTTCGAGAAGCGAATGACGAAAGGCGAGGAAATCGCGGCGATGACGGTGTTCCTGATTTCCGCCCAGTCGGAACATACGACGGGCCAGCATGTTTATGTCGACGGCGGTTACGTGCATCTGGATCGCGCTCTCACGTAGCGCACGGCGCACCCGCGGAGACTCATGGCCAAACGATCGTCGCCCCTTACCGAACGGCAATATGTGGTGCCGCTGGTTCTCGTCACCAGCCTTTTCTTCCTCTGGGCGCTGGGCGTCAACCTGAACGACATTCTGATTCCGCAGTTCAAGAAAGCGTTCCGGCTGACGGATTTTCAGTCGTCGCTCATCCAGTCTGCGTTTTTCGGCGCGTACTTTCTGGCCGCGTTTCCGGCCGGGCGGCTGATGGAGCGAATCGGGTACAAGAAGGGAATTCTGGTCGGGCTGCTGACGTGCGCGTTCGGCGCGTTCCTCTTCATTCCCGCCTCGACGGTGCGGCTCTACGTCTTTTTTCTTGCAGCGCTTTTCATCATGGCGTGCGGGCAAAGCGTCTTGGAAGTTGCCGCCAATCCCTATGTGACGATTCTCGGTCCGCCTGAAACGTCGGAGCTGCGGCTGAATCTGGCGCAATCGTTCAACGCAGTGGGCGCGGTGGTGACGCCGATCATCGGGCGGACATTCATTCTTTCGGGCGTGGAATATTCGAGCGCGGCGCTGGCGGCGATGAGCACCGAGCAGTGGCGGGCGTATTCGGCTTCGGAAGCGGCGCGCGTGCGGGGGCCGTATCTCGCGATCACCGGACTGTTTCTGCTGGTGGCGGCGCTGATTTATTTTTCGAAGCTGCCGGAAATTCGCGGGCACGCCGAGCAGGCGGCCGAGGGTTCGGAGCCCGCGAAGCAGGAGCTGCGGCATATTTTGCGGTATCCGCATCTGGTGAAGGGCGTAGTGGCTCAATTTTTTTATGTGGGCGCGCAAGTGGGAGTGACGAGCTTCGTGATTCGCTTCGTGCAGCACGCAGCGCCGGGGACTCCCGAGAGGAGCGCGGCGGACTTTTTGAAGTGGCATCTGGTGGGATTCATGGTGGGCCGCTTCGCGGGGTCGGGAATGATGAAGAAAATTGCGCCGCCGAAGCTGTTGGCGCTTTTCGCGGGGGCGGCGTTCGCGTGCACGGTGGTGGCGGTGACGACGACGGGGTCGGCGCCGATCTGGGCCGTGGTGCTGATCGGCTTCTTCCACTCGATCATGTTCCCGACGATCTTTGCGCTGAGCCTGAAGAACCTGGGGCCGTACACGAAGCTGGGATCCTCGCTGCTGGTTATGTCGATCATCGGAGGCGCGATTTGCCCGGCGATCATGGGGTATATCTCCGACTTGAGCTCGATCCGGGCGGCCTTTGTGGTGCCGCTGGTGTGCTACGCGTATGTGTTTTACTTTGGGAGCCGCGGGTACCGGCCGGGGGCGCAGGCGCAGCCGGTGGCATAGAGAGCAAGGAAGTACGAAGACTGGATGAGAAAAAAAAGGCCCGGGTTTTGTATAGATTAGAAAAATGTAAGTGGCTGATTCGGCGTGGGTTGCGGCGATTTCTAATCTTCGGTGTATAGATTAGAATTTTGGTGGAAAGCGCCCGGCGGTTGGGAGGAGAGGGTCGCCGGAGCATCCGATTTGTGTCCTCTAGTCTCTCATTTTCCTACTGACACTATTTTATCATGCGTGGCAACTTGACACGTGTGCTCCAAGCCTGCAAACCACAGGAAGGATTGGAGTTACGAAATTGTGGTTTGTGGTCAGGAACCGAGGGAAATTGAAGAAAAATGAAAAAAGTTTGGAGATTTTTTGGGAACCACGACGCTAGAGGCAGCTGCAAAGAGAAGAGAGATCCCCGCCTGCGGCAGGCAGGCCTCCGCTGCGTCCCGCGACCGCGCTGCACGCGGGAAGAAACGAAGACGCGGGACTTCGGTCGGATGACAAGCTCCACGTGTTCGGTGCGGCCTGTCTAGGCGGGGAGAAGGAGAGCGACGGGGAACGCGTCGAAGGCGTCGCCGAGAGACAGGCGGCCGTTGACCGAAGAGATTGCGGCGGCATCTCTGCCGGCGAGGGCGTTGATCCAGTTCGACGGCGCGTTGGGCGGCAGCGTGAGCGCCGTATCCTGCCAGAACTTGCGGCGGCCTTCGCCGATGACAGGAGCCGCCACGCTCGCGACACATCGCGGAAATGCAACAACGGCCCAGCTGAATTCGTGGGAACGCGCGAAAGCGATGGCGCGTTCGCGATGCTCGCCATGGAGCTCAAGCGGATGATAGCCGCCAACGGAGAAAAGGTCCGCGTTGCGGCGGCGAGCATTCAAGACGCGAGCGAGGACGTGGAGTTTCACGCGGCCATCGGGCCAGGATGCGAGAAGCGCCTGAGCGTGGCGGGCGCAATCGCGATCGGGCGCGCCGAGAAGAGAATCGAGAGCGGCGACGCGCGCTGAGAAATCGATAGGGCCACGATTATCGGGATCGACGAGGCGAAAATCCCAGAGTTCTGAGCCCTGATAGCAGTCCGGCACGCCGGGACAGGCGACGCGGAGCACGGTCTGGGCAAGCCCATTCAACATTCCATAGAGTGCAGTGCGCTGCTGGAAGGCGTCAAAGGCGACGCAGAATGCGGAATTTTCGCGGCGATCGAGAACGGCCGCAACGAAATCGCGGAGAGCGGCTTCGTGCGGGGGATTGGGTCGCGACCAGCGAGTGTGGACCTTGGCCTCGCGCGTTGCTTTGACGAGGTAATCCTGGAGACGCGGGACGAGCGAGGGCCAATCGGCTTCAGCGAGAGGCCACGTGCCGATGAGCGTCTGATAGAAAAGATATTCTTCGTTGCGGTCGGGAACGTGGCGGCCGTCGACGCGCGCGACGTGGCGCTCATTGCTGGCGGACCATTCGCGCATGGCGCGCTCCCAATCTTCGGGAATTTCGGAAAGGACGGCGATGCGCGCACGCGTGTCTTCGGAGCGCTTCGTGTCGTGGGTGGTGGTGGCGTTCATGCTGTGAGGCCAGGCAGCCTGGCGCTGGGCGACGAAAGCATGGAAGGAAAGAGGGTCGCAATCGATGCCGCGCGGGTCGCCGCCAACTTCATTGAGCGAGGCGAGAGGGAAGTAGACGTATAGCGCCGTATCCTCGAAGCCCTTGGCCATGATGGAGCCGGTGAATTGCTGCCAGCGCGTGACGAAGGCGAGGCGCGCTTCGCGCTGGTCCGGGCGAACATGCTGGGGAGCGGCGAGGAGAAGCACGTCGGACAGAAAATCGAAGCAAACAGAAGGGACCGAAGGGCCGCGAACGCGAGCAGCGGCGATGGCGCCGGACAACGCTTTACGGTCGGCCTCGGGAACGTCGAGAGTCTGAATGTAGGTGCGGTAGACGCCGAGGCAGGCGGTGACTTCGATGAGAGCGTCGGTGAGGGCGGCGGGATCGAATTCGCGGGCGTAGCGGTCGTCGGATGCAAGTTCGGCGAGGGCGCGTCCAAGAGCGCGCATTTCGACGGCGAGCAGCACGCGCATGACGAACCGCTTCTTCTGGTAGACGATGTCGTCGAAATTGGACTGGGCGCCGGTCCAGCGTGAATAGAAGTCAACCAGGGTCGCGATACGACGCTCATCGACGAGGAGGCGATTGGCGAAATTGAGGTAATCATAGCCAGTGGTGCCGTCGATGGGCCAATCGGAGGGGAGCGATTCGTGGCGCTCGAGAATTTTTTCGACGACGAGGTAGCCGGCGGCGTGGTCCGGGTCGCGCTGGGCAAGAAGTTCGCGAAGGCGGTTCAGGTAGCCGCGGGGATCGCGGAGGCCGTCGATGTGGTCGATGCGAAGGCCGGTGGAATGCGGATCGAAGGCGAGGCGGATGATGGGTTCGTGGGTGGCCGCGAAGACGGAGGGATCTTCCACGCGCACGCCGACGAGGTCAGTGATCGAGAAGAAACGGCGATAGTTGATGGCGTCGCTGGCGGTTTGCCAGAAGGCGAGACGATAGTGCTGGGCAGCGAGAATGCGCTCGAGGCCGAAGAAGCTGCGAGGATCGCCGGCGACACCGTTGACAGAGCGAAGCGCGGCTTCGAGAAACGCAGCAATTTCCGGGGAGGCGGCCAGCAACTGGCGGAGGCGTTCGCGGACGCGGTCGAATTTCGTGCGGCGCTCCGCGGCGGCCTGCGCGCCGGGGGTGCGATCGGAAGCAAGGGCCTCGGCGGCGGCGGCGATGCCGCGCCATTCGTGAGCGGCGGGAGAATCGCTTTCGACGGCGTCGCGCAAATCGACTTCGGCGTAGCGCAGGATCGAGGCATAGGATTCCGGCGCGATGGGGAAGATCTGCTCGCCGAAGCGGAGGCGGAAGGAACCGTCGTCGAATTCGATTTGAAACTCGCCGGCATCGAGTGCTTCGCCGAAAGGCTTGTCGAGAAATGGGAGAAGAATCTTGTTTTCGAGATCGCGCGAGGGGGGACGCCAGTTGACGTCGAAATAGGACGCGAAGGGAGATTCGGGGCCGAATTCGAGGACGTCCATCCACCAGTGATTTTCGCTGCTGGCGGCCATGTGGTTGGGGACGATGTCGAGGAGCAGGCCCATGCCGCGGGCGTCGAGGGCTTCGCGAAAGGCGATGAAGGTTTCCTCGCCGCCGAGATCGGGATCGATGCGCGTGGGATCGGTGACGTCGTAGCCGTGGCCGCTGCCGCGACGACTGGTGAGAATCGGCGAGGCGTAAACGTGGGAGATGCCGAGGCCGCGAAGGTAGTCGAGGATGCCGATGGCGTCGCGAAAGCCGAAGTTCGAGCTGAACTGGAGGCGATAGGTGGCGAGCGGACGCGAGGTCATGAGCTGGGTCCTCGAATGCGGAGGCGCTCGCGGACGGCGTTGAGCTCGCGAGTCCATTCTTCGCGAAGAGATGCGTCGCCAGGATTGGCGGCAGGATCGAGACGCGGAAGATCGGCGCGCGTGAGAGGCGCGAAGCAGAGATTCTGAACCTCCCAGAGAGTGACGGGGCTCGGCAGCGCGACGGCGATGTCGAGCATGGAGTGAAGGCGCTTGAGGGCGTCGAGGCTCTCGGGATGTTCGGCGAAGACGGCGGCCTGCGCCTCGAGGCGTTTGCGCATGGCGTATTCGAGAGTGGTGGCGTCGAGCGTGACGCGAGTCGTGCGCGCTTCGCGGAGGAGGCTGTCGACGGATGCGGCGTCCAGATCAGGGCGCTCCAGGGCCTGGATCAACTGGCTATTGAGCGCAATGCCCGCGACGGAGAGAAGAGCGCCGGGCACGGGAATACCGAGGGCGCTGAGAAAACGCATGAGGGCCGCCTGATTTTCGTAGATGCCGCGAAACGAGGCAGAGATGGAGCCGAGCATGTCCTGCAAAATCAGGTTGACGATGTGGCGCTGCTCATCGCGGAAGAGAGAGCCGAGCGAAAATGTGCTCTTGAACTGCTCGTCGAGGATGCGAATTACCTCGGCGATGTCCGCGCGCGGAAAAGCGGCGCCGACCTTCTGCCCCAGTTCCTGAAAACGAGACTCATCCTCGAAGCGGCGGACGCCGCCCGTAATGTTGTGATCGCCGAGATGCAGGACGCCGAAGCTGAGAGTGTCCTCCTCGGTGGTGATGTTGGATTTAACGAGTGCGCGGCCGATTGCGAGCCGAACCCGGCCTTCGGCTTCAACGCTGTATTCCTGGCGGTCGACGGTGTAGCAATAGATTTTGGTCTTCTCGCCGTAATTTTCGAAGAGCGAGCTGACGGCATAGTGGCCCGCGACCTTTTCCATGGTGACGACGGAGGGCGTGACCCACTTCTTGTAGATTTCCTCGCCGTCGCGATGTTCGGCGATATTGCTCTTCGCTTCGCGGAGCCGTTCGGCGAATTGCGACTCGAGATCGGCTCCGGTGATCTCGCGAGCAAGCTGAATCGCGCGCCCCGCATACTGAATCACCTGAACGGTTTCGAGGCCGGAAAGCTCGTCGAAGAACCAGCCGCAACTGGTGTACATCAGCATCGCGTTGCGCTGCATTTCGAGCAGCTTCAGCGCGCGGACGCGCTCTTCGTGATTCAAATCGCTTGTGGCGTGTTCCTTGAAGAAGGCGTCGAGACTCGCGCCGGATCGGTCGAGGACCACGCTGATATAGCCGTTGCGTGCAGCCCATGGATCCTTGAGCAGACCCGCGGAGCGCTCCTCGAAAGCGCCGGCGAGCGAATCGCGCAGCCAATCGAGAGAAGCGCGAAGAGGAGCGCGCCACTCCTGGTTCCATTCAGGATGACCGCCGGAATTGCAGCCACAATTCGATTTCCATCGCTCGACGCCATGGACGCAGCTCCAGGAACTGTTGTCGATGATCTCGACCCAATGATCCGGCGGATAAAGTTCGAGGAAGTGTCCGTAATTGCTGAGCTGAGCCTCGCCGCCGGTTTCAATGCGGTGAAGCGCATAGGCGAGAGCCATTTCACCATGGCGGTGATGATGGCCATAGCTCTCGCCATCGGTGGCGATGTGGGAGAGCTGCGGCCACGTCCGCTCGGTGGAAAATCCGCCGAGCAGGCGTTCCGCGAAGCGATTTCCATCGTCGAGCAAGCCTTCGAACGCGACCGCCTGCGAGATGGGACCGTCGTAGAAGAAGACTGAGATGGTTTTCTTCGATGGCAGGCGGACCTGATAGGCGCGGCTGGGATCGATACGAGCGCCGGAAACGTCCTTCCAGGTGCGGCCGTTATTGCGGCGAACGCGCTTGGCCTGCGAGGGAGCGAGAATCGTGAAGCGGATGCCGTGATTCGCGAGGACTTCGAGCGTCGCGGTATCGACGGCGGTTTCCGGCAGCCACATGCCTTCCGGCTGGCGTCCGAAGCGCGCGACGAAATCGCGAATGCCCCAGATGACCTGCGTTTCCTTATCGCGAGGATGAGCGAGGGGAAGAATCATGTGGTTGTAGCCCTGCGCGATTGCGGAGCCGTGCCCGCCGTAACGCTCGCGGCTGAGCTGGTCGGCGCGCTGAATCGCTTCGAGGACGCGGCGCGCGTTCTGCTCCATCCAAACGAGAAGAGTGGGGCCGAAATTGAAGCTGATCCGGGAGTAGTTGTTGACGATCTCGACGATGCGCTGCTGCTCATCGAGAAGGCGGGCGGTGGCGTTGGGGGCGTAGCACTCGGCGGTGATGCGCTCGTTCCAATCGTGATACGGGTACGCGGAGTCCTGCAGCTCGATGGCTTCTAGGGAGGGATTCTCCCGCGGCGGCTGATAGAAATGGCCGTGGATACAGACGTAGTTCATTCTGCCGCCTCGCTATTCGACGCGAACACGAGAAACGAACGGCGCTCGAATGGGAAGTTATCGAGTGCAACCGACGCGGGGCGGGCGAGCGCATTCGTCGCGCTGAATTCGGAGGAGTTGAGGATCAGCGAACACTCGCCGATGCCGGGCTGCAACGAAATGCGTGCGGGCTCGTCTCCGAAGTAGAAAACGGCGGCGAGGGAGGAGACCGCGGAGCGATAGGAGAGAGTGAGGGTGTGGTGAGCGGCGTCGCAGCGGACGTCGGGCTTTTGCCCGGCGAGCGCAAACTTTTTTCGCAGCGAGATGAGCCGCTTGTAGAGCGCCCAGATGGTTGCATGGGGTTCGCGGTGACGCTGCTCGTAATCGAGAATGCAGCGGCGGAAGGTGGCTTCGTCCTGCGGATCGGGGATTTCACCGGTCCAGCCGAAGGCGGCAAACTCGGCGCGGCGTCCGCGGCGAACGGCGTCAGCGAGGGCGGGATCGGTGTGGCTGGTGAAGTAGAGGAAAGGGCGCGTCTCGCCGTATTCCTCCCCCATGAAGAGCAGAGGGACGAAAGGCGCGAGCAGGGTGACGCCAGCGGCGAGCTTGATGCTTTCGAAGTCGGTGATTTGAGCGAGGCGGTCACCGAGGGCGCGATTGCCAACTTGATCGTGATTCTGGCTGAAGACGACGAAGCGCTCGTTGGGGATTCCGGCAGGCGAATTGCCGTGGACGCGGCGACGGTAGCGCGAATGCTGGCCGGAGTAGCGCCAACCTTCGCGGAAGACGACGCAGAGATCCTCGAGGGAGCCGAAATCCTGATAGTAGCCGGCGGTTTCGTGAGTGAGAAGAGTGTGGAGCGAGTGGTGAAAGTCGTCGGTCCACTGCGCGTCGAGCGCATAGCCGCCGCGATCGGGCGAGTGCAGGAGGCGGGAATCGTTGAGGTCGCTTTCGGCGATGACGTGGAGCGGGCGCTGCAGGCGCGCGGAGAGAGTCGAGACGCGCTCGGCGATTTCGGCGAGGATGTGGTGCGCGCTGAAATCGAAGATGCCGTGAACGGCGTCGAGGCGGAGCGCGTCGATGTGAAATTCCTCGAGCCAATAGAGCGCGTTCTGAACGAAGAAATTGCGGACCGGATCGCTATCGGCCTCGTCGAAATTGACGGCCTGTCCCCACGGCGTGTGATAGCGATCCGTGAAAAATGGACCGAAGGCGCCGAGATAATTGCCCTCGGGGCCGAGATGGTTGTAGACAACATCGAGGACGACGGAGAGGCCGCGGGCGTGAGCGGCGTCAACGAACTGCTGAAGGCCGGCGGGGCCGCCGTATGAATTTTGAACGGCGAAGGGATAGGCGCCGTCGTAGCCCCAGTTGCGGCGCCCGGGAAACTGAGCGACAGGCATGAGCTCGACGGCGGTGATGCCGAGATCGACGAGAGCATCGAGGCGGGAGATGGCGCCGGCGAACGTGCCGTCCGCGGTGAAAGTGCCGACATGCAGCTCGTAAATGATGAGGTCGCGGAGGGCGTGGCCCTTGAAGGCGGAGTCAGTCCAGCGAAACGCGCGCGTGTCGACAACTTCGGAAGCGGCGTGGATGCCGTCCGGCTGGAAGCGCGACGCGGGATCGGGAAGCTCGCGGCCGTCGGGGAAGCGGAAGAGGTAGCGGGTTCCGGCGGGAGCGTCGATTTCAGCGGTGTGAAATCCACAGTGGAAATTCATGGGGACGACTTGCTTGCGGTCGAGGCCGACGACGAGAGACAGGTGGGGGACCGCGGGAGCCCACGCGACAAAGCGACAACGATGATCGGGAAGCAGAACTGCTCCCAAAGATTCCATGGCGACGACCTAAGAGAGTAAGGGGCAGGAATCGCGAATTTCCAGGGACTCCATGACCTCTCGAGAAGAAACGATCACGAACCTTCCGCAAAAACGAACGACCGCGCGGAGCGATTCGCTCTAATCAATTATAACGGCTTTCGAGGGCGGGGTGCGCGGAATCGATCGAATCCGCAGGCTTCGATTCGCGAACTGGATTTACAATGGAAATATGCCCTGCGCGATTGAAGATTACGCCCTGATCGGAAATTGTGAAACGGCGGCGCTCGTCGGGAAGGACGGCTCGATCGATTGGCTGTGCTTGCCGAGGTTCGATTCCGGTGCATGCTTTGCGGCGATTTTGGGGAGCGCGGAGAACGGCCGCTGGCAAATCACGCCGAAGGAGAAGGCGCGCGTGAGCCGCTGCTACCGCGAGAAAACGCTGATTCTGGAGACGCGCTTCGAAACGGCGAGCGGAACGGCGACGTTGATCGACTTCATGCCGATTCGGCGCGGGCACAACGAGATCATTCGCATGGTGCGCGGCGATCGCGGCAAAGTGGCGATGCGAATGGATTTGGTGGTGCGGTTTGATTACGGCAGGTCGATCCCGTGGGTGACGCGCCAGGATGACGGACGGCTGGTGGCGATTGCCGGGCCGAATCTGCTGGCGCTGCGGACGGCGGTTCCGACGCGCGGCGAAGGGATGACGACGGTCAGCGAGTTCACGGTGGAAGCGGGACATCCGATGTGCTTTGGGCTGGCGTACGCGCCGTCGTTCGGGCGCCCACCGAAGGGGATGAACTTCGCGTCGGAGCTGCGGCGCACGGAGCAATGGTGGCGGAAATGGATTTCGCGCTGCAAGTACAGCGGGCCCGCCGCGGATGCGGTGGAGCGGTCGCTGATCACGTTGAAGGCGCTGACGTACGAACCGACGGGAGGGATTCTGGCGGCGCCGACCACGTCTCTGCCGGAGCAGCCGGGCGGCAGCCGCAACTGGGATTACCGGTTCTGCTGGCTGCGCGACGCGACATTCACGCTGCTGGCCCTGATGCACGCGGGCTATCACGGCGAAGCCAAGAGGTGGAGGAGTTGGCTGGTGCGCGCGGTGGCCGGCACACCCGATCAATTGCAAATCATGTATGGCGTGGCGGCGGAACGGCAAATCGTGGAGTTGGAGGCGCCATGGCTTTCCGGCTATAAGGGTGCGTCGCCGGTGCGAATCGGCAACGCAGCCGCGCGGCAATTGCAGCTTGACGTCTACGGAGAGATTGGCGACGTATTGCATCAGGCGGGCGCTCACCGGAAGAACAAGGCGGAAGCCGCGTTCGATCTTCAGCGCGAGCTGCTTGCGCACCTCGGCAAAATCTGGCGCAAACCCGATCACGGCATCTGGGAGGTGCGCGGCAGGCCGCAGCATTTCACTCACTCAAAAGTGATGGCGTGGGTGGCGTTCGACCGCGCGGTCAAGACGTGCGAGCAATTCAAGCTCGACGGGCCGGTGGATCAGTGGCGCGCGGTGCGGGAGGAGATTCACGAGGAAGTCTGCCGGTCGGGCTTCAACGCGGAGCTGGGAACATTCGTTCAGCACTATGGCTCGAAGGAAGTGGACGCGAGCCTGCTGCAGATTCCGCTGGTGGGCTTTCTGCCGGCGTCCGATCCGCGAGTGAAAGGCACCGTGAGGCAGATCGAAGAGAAGCTGATTCGCAACGGGCTCGTGCTGCGCTACGACACAAAACGCGTGGAGGATGGACTGAATCAAGGCGAAGGGGCGTTTCTGGCGTGCAGCTGCTGGCTGGCCGACGTATATGTGCTGCTGGGCGAATTCGAGAAGGCGGAGCGGCTGCTGCAGCGCGTGCTGAGCCTGCGAAATGACGTTGGGCTGCTGGCGGAGGAGTACCACGTGGGCGAAAAAGCGTTTGCGGGAAATTTCCCGCAGGCATTTTCGCACGTGGGCCTGGTGAACACGATCCTCAGCCTGCACACGGGGCGCGGGCCGGCGCATCAACGCGCGGGGCACATGAATCACAAGCGTCGCGCGCCGGAGCGAGGGGAACCGATGGCAAAGGCCTGAAGCGGACGGCCCTTTCCGCGTTCTACGCTACAGATGCCTAAAGGGCTCGTCCACGGTTTCCGGCGATGCCTTCTTCGAGTCGCGCTCCAACGACTTGCTGACCAGCTCCTTCGATCCGAGCCCGACGGCGAGCGCCAAAGCAAATACAATTCCGCCGAAAAGAATCCCGAAAGCCAGCTCGACGATTCCGACGGCGATCTTCAAGTGTTCCAAGGCCATCGCCACGGTCAGCACCATGACCAGCCACCGCGTGCCGACGCTGAGCAAGCGCGCATACTCAAGATTCAGATTGACCGCTCCAATCAGCACGCTGCGCGAGAGAAAGCGGGCCACCACAGTTCCGACGAGCAGGACGAAAATCGCGCCGATGATGTTGGGCACATACCCGACCACGCTCCGCACGAGCGAAGACGTCATTTCGGAGTCGAACGCCGCGATTCCGATCAGCAATCCAGCCAGAATGATCGCGCACGCCACGATCGTGGAAACCAGCAGAGAAGGGCTCTTCCGCGGCGACCATTCGGAAATCGACGTGAGGCCCCAGTGCGACAGGCGTTCGTCAAAGCGCATGCCTACGAGCAACCGGCGCAGTATGGCCGCAACAATCCACGCGAGGATGAGGGAAATCAACAGAGCCAGGATGAGGGCGACAACGCCGGGCAGAAGGCTGGCGAGCCTCGTGATGAATCCCTGCGCCGATTGATTCAATGCCTGCCTCACTTGCTGCCACATAGATCCCTCCTTGTAACGGGCTAAGGGTTGAAGCGGTCCGGCCAACGCCAGCGCGAGACCAGATACGGCTTTTCGGCCTCGTAGGCGAGCGAAAGGCGCTCAAGCTGCTTTTCAACTGCGACCGTCCCACTCGTCTCGAACTCGCGCGAATAGGAAGCAATCCATCCGAGATAGAGCGGAGTGAGCGAGCGAAGCAGATGATCGCGGTTGATGGTTCGGAGACGATGCGCCAGCGCAAAGTCGTAAACGATGCGGCTCCACAGCGAATCCGGGAAAAGAAACTGCTCGGGAGCGAGGCGCGAAATCTTGCGGATCTCGAGCAGACTGGCCGGCGGCAGCACAAGGCCCCAGATTTCCTGCAGGTCGCGCGTGCCTTGCTGAAACGAACTCAATAGGCGATCCAATTCCACGGTCGCCGCAGTTTGCTCCGGCGGCGGAGGATTGTTGAGAGCCTTCACCTGCATGGAATTTCGCGTCTTCTGCCAGCACGCGGCGTTTCGCTCGACCGTGAGAAAGACGGGCCCGAGAATCTCGGCAAGCAGGGAGCTGACACTCGTCCAGTCGACCGGCGGATAGGTTCGCGAGCCCAGATAAAGCTGAGCGACCTGGAAATTCTCGCAGCAGGCCAGCGGAGCGACCGATGCAAGGAGATGAAGGCCGCCGGCCGGCTTGCCCTCCTGATTGGCCAGCAGCCTCTGAAGGAAGCGTTGCGAAATCCCGAGGTCCGGCCCCATCGGATTTTGAATGCGGCGGCCGTAGAGGCTTCGCGAAAGCGGGTAGACGATGCTGTTGTTCAGCAGGCCTTCGAATTTATGCCGGGTGTAGCACGGCGCGATGAAATCGAGGGAGCCGTCGAGAAGCGGCCCACTGAGACGCTGAACCCACTGCGGATCGGCGCGTTCGAGGCGCGAGGCGATGACGCAGCAGCCCCGCGCACCGAGCCGGTCGGCCGTGCGAAAAACGGATTCGTACGCCGCGACGATGCTCGCAATCGGTCCCGGCGCGCCGGGGTCCTGCAGTTGCAATGGGATCAGCGATACGGAATCGCCTTCAGGCGTGGCCGGCTGCTCGGCAGTGGCCGGTTCCGAATGCGGAGCGGCGCGATGGTACAAAACCATCGCGCGCGGAGTTCCCGGGAGCGCTCGAAGGGAATCGCACACGCCGGCGATCGAGGGCTGATCCAGCTCGGCCAGAATGCCGACAACAAGGTCGGCGCTCTGAATCTCTTCGACATTTTGCCGGGCTGGTTGCGGAACAGCGTCGACTGCCAAGATAGAAACCTCATGCGCAAGAATGATGTTTCAGAGCCGCCAGCCGCACTCGCTTGCGTGCGGCGTGCCGCCAACAGCGTGAGTTCCCCGGGTCAAGATTGCAAGGAGCTGATGCCGATCAGCGGGATTCGAACCCAGGCCGGGCGGCTGTTCAACTCGTAGAGCAGTTCGTACAGCACTTTGTCGAGCAGAAAAATCTCGAGGAGCCAGCGCCGGTCGCTCGCGGCGGGCGGTACGAATTCCGCAGCCTCGCACGTTTGCCAGTAAGCGCGCAGAAATTCCGCCGAAACGGAGCGCTCCCACAATTTCGCCCAAGGCTCGAGTTTCGCATAGGCATCCGGATGCCGGGCGACGTAATTGATCAAGCTTGCGTACGCGGCGTAGCTGAACGAGCGAATCATTCCCGCGACATCCTTCAGCGGACTCTGTTTCGAGCGCCGGTAGTCGAGCGACCTCGACGGCTCGCCTTCGAAATCGAGTATGACGAAATCTGTCTTCACGCGGAGCAGCTGGCCCAGATGATAGTCGCCATGAATGCGCGTCTTCTGCGCTCGAATCGCCGATGCGTTTCCGGTCATTTCCATTTTGTCGAGGATTCTCTTCCGGCGCGTCAGAACGGACGCCGCTGTTTCGATGACTTCGTCGGCGAGGTGCGGCACGCGCTCGCGCAGGACCTCAAAAGCCGTCGACGCATTCTGGCGGACTTCCGCGACCAGCGTTTCCAAATCTTTTCCGGCCAGCGGCTCGGGCGCGAATGCGGGATTGTCGGTGGGGGATGCCAGCGCGAGGTGCATCTCGGCGGTGCGGCGCCCAAGAGTCGCGGCGGCGTCCAGATAGATGCCAACGTGGTCCCGCGCCAATTGGGAGAGCGGCCGATCGACAAGTTCGAAGATATCCGCGGGCTCGCCGGAGTCCTGCGGGAAAGGTTGAGGCGAGGACATCTCGTAATAGCGATCCAGTTCCTCGATTGTCCACTTCCAGCCATCGCCTTCGTTGACGACCAGGCCCTGCAGCATCGCGAGAGTCATCGCGCTGCCGTTGCCCGTGGGAGCGTATTCGATCGAGCCGGCGAACGGGGGAATGCGGTCGAAACCCGCCTTCTCCGTGAGGTACTTGCCGATTTCGCAGTCCGGATTCACGCCTTCTTCGAGTCGCCGGAAAAGCTTCAGGATGAGGCGGTCGCCATACAAGATCGAGGTATTGCTTTGCTCGGCGGATGTACGCCGGACTTGCAGGGGAAGCTCGCTCGCGTCCAGGATCGGCCGCAAAGCCGCACCCGGGACGCCGCGGATCGTTCCGTTGCGCGTTTGAATTTCCTTCCCGCTTTCGATGAGCGAGAGCACGGCCTGGCACGTGCTGTCATCAAAGAGCGCATCGTGAAGAAGGCCCGAAACTCCGCGCACGAAAATCGGCGCGATGATGGAGTTCGGATTCGAGTGGCGCAGTTCCTCCGCGGCCTGCTCATCCAGAGTGGCCCCGAGCGGCAGCAGATACACGTCGGACGGTCCAGCGGCGTATTGAACCTCGACGATGGCCAGCGCCGATTTCCACGTCTCGAGCACCGCCCAATCGAGGACGCGCGTCGCCTTGATTTGGCGGGACTTCGCGGCGAACCACCGCTGCTTCGGCAGGTATTCGAGCAGATAAATCAGTTCGAAGGATCGCCGTTCGGATCCTTCGAGGATGCTTCTCCAGTCGTCGGCGAGGATCAGCGGCGAATGCTCGGTCTGGTCCGCCGAGACCGAGGCCATTTCCGGCTTGGCGTGGAGCTCCAGCCAGAGGAATCCGTACGGCGCCAGCGTGACGCGGTAGGGCTGCTGCGTGATGGCCGGAAATTCGACGTATCCGAGCATTTCGATCGGCAGCATGCCTTCCATTTTCGAAAGGTCGAGGTCCACCGGCTGCGCGAAACGGGAAAGATTGGCGACGCAGAGAACGTGGTCGTCTCCTTCGGTGCGAAGGTAGGCGAGAACTTTGCGATTCGCGGAATCGAGAAATTCGATGCTGCCGCGCCCGAACACTCGGAAAAGTTTTCGAAGCGCGATCATGTTGCGCATCCAAGTGAGCAGCGACGAGGGATCGCTCTGCTGCGCCTCCACGTTGATGGCCTGGTAGCCCCAGACCGGGTCCATGATCACGGGGCTGTAGAGCCGAGCCGGCGAAGCGTTCGAAAAGCCCGCGTTCCGGTCGCCATTCCATTGCATGGGAGTTCGCACGCCGTTGCGGTCGCCAAGATAGATGTTGTCGCCCATGCCGATTTCGTCGCCGTAATAAAGGATCGGCGCGCCGGGAAATGAAAAGAGGAGGCTGATCAGCAGCTCGATGCGGCGGCGGTTATTATCGACCAGCGGAGCCAGGCGCCGGCGGATTCCCAGGTTCAATCGCATGCGCGGGTCGGCGCTGTAGGCCAGATACATGTAGTCGCGCTCGTCGTTCGTCACCATCTCGAGCGTCAGCTCGTCGTGATTGCGCAGAAAGAGCGCCCACTGGCAAGTGTCGGGAATGCTCGGCGTCTGCGCGATGATGTCCGTAATCGGCAGGCGGTCCTCCTGGCGCAGCGCCATGTAGATGCGCGGCATCAGCGGGAAATGAAACGCCATGTGAAATTCGTCGCCGTCGCCGAAGTAAGGCCGCACGTCGGTGGGCCACTGGTTGGCTTCGGCCAGAAGCATGCGGCCGGGATAATTCGTATCGATTTCGTGCCGAAGAATTTTGATGACCGCGTGCGTCTCCGGAAGGTTTTCGCAAATCGTTCCTTCGCGCTCCACCAGGTAGGGAACCGCATCGACGCGCAGGCCGTCCACGCCCATGTCCAGCCAGAAACGCATCACCTTCAGGACTTCCTCGATCACACGGGGGCTGTCGTAATTCAGGTCGGGCTGATGCGAGAAGAAGCGATGCCAGTAGTAGGCCTTCGCCGCGGGATCCCAGGTCCAGTTGGATTTTTCCGTGTCGGTGAAAATGATGCGCGCATCGCGGTATTTCTGGTTGGTGTCGCTCCACACGTAGAAGTCGCGCTCGGGTGATCCGGCGGGTGCCAGGCGCGCCGCCTGAAACCACGGATGCTGATCGGATGTGTGGTTGATGACCAGCTCGATGATCACCTGCAAGCCGCGGTCGTGCGCTGCGTTCAGGACATTCTGGAAGTCCTGAAGCGTGCCGTACATCGGATGGACGTTGAGGTAATCCGAGATGTCGTAGCCATCGTCCTTGAGCGGCGAGGGAAAGAAGGGCAGAAGCCAAAGGCAGGTGACGCCGAGGTCCTGAAGATAATCGAGTTTTTCGAGCAGGCCGGGAAAATCGCCTATGCCGTCGCTATTGCTATCCTTGAATGCGCGCACGTGCAGCTCATAAATAATTGCGTCCTTGTACCACAGAGGATCGGTCGCGCTGGCGTGCCGCTTGGCCATCACAATTATCCTAACGCCTCACAACGCGTTCCCGGTACTCGCAGAACGAAAAAATTCGGCCGCGCAGTTACGCAGCGGCGCGAACCTAGAGGTAATAGTCGAAATCCCGCTCCGTGCGAATCCATCTGCGGATGCGCAGGACGTGGGCAGGCAGAGTTCCGGGAATCAATTCCACGTAGTTGCGCGGCCCCTGCCAGAGGTATTGGCCGCCACCGAGCAGGTCGTGGGCCTGGAAGGCGTGATTCGGGTCGACTCCCAGGGATTCGAGATCGAGGTGGACCCAGCCCGTCTGTCTGTGAAACGAATCGAGATTGACGACCACGACGATCGTATTGGCCATGTCTTCGGTCGTCTTGCTGAAGCACAGCAGCACGGGATTATCGGTATCGTGAAAACGCAGTGTGTTGTTCGCGTGCAGCGCGGGGTTCTCTTTCCTGATTGCGTTCACTCGCGCGATGAAATCCCTGAGACTCCACGGCGCCTCGAGATCGCGGTGCTTGAGTTCGTACTTCTCGGAGTTCATGTATTCTTCCGAGCCGGATGCGAACGGGACGTTCTCGCACAGTTCGAAGGCGGGCCCGTAAATTCCGTAGCTTGCGCCGAGCATGGCGGCCAAAACGAGACGCACCATGAACGCCGGGCGCCCTCCGACCTGCAAAACTTCGGAGAGAATGTCGGGCGTTGCGGGCCAGAGATTCGGACGAAGGTATTCGCGCACTTCCGTTTGCGTCAGCTCCTTAAAGTAGTCCGTGAGTTCCTGCTTCGTGTTGCGCCAAGTGAAGTACGTGTAGGACTGTGAGAAACCGAGCTTCGCGAGCCACTGCATCACGTGCGGCCGGGTGAAAGCCTCGGCGAGGAAAATCGTCTCGGGGTAGCGCTGCTTGACGCCGGAGATGAGCCACTCCCAGAAGGCAAACGCCTTCGTGTGAGGATTGTCGACGCGAAAGACCTGAACTCCCTGATCGATCCAGAATTGGACCACGCTCCGCAGTTCGTTCCACAGGCCCTCGGGATCGGAAGTCTCGAAATTGATCGGGTAGATGTCCTGATACTTTTTGGGTGGATTCTCGGCGTACTGAATGGTGCCGTCGGGCCGCTTGCGGAACCATTCGGGATGCTCGCGCGTGTAGGGATGATCGGGAGAGCATTGGAACGCGATGTCGAGCGCGACGCGCAAGCCATGCTCTTTGGCTCGCGCGACGAAGCGGCGGAAATCCTGAAGCGTGCCAAGCTGCGGATGAATGGATTTATGGCCGCCCTCTTCGGAACCGATTGCCCAGGGGCTGCCGACATCGTCCGGTTGCGCAGTGACTGAATTATTTTTCCCTTTGCGGAACGTGTGGCCGATGGGATGGACAGGCGGAAGGTAAACGACGTCGAAACCCATTCCGGCGATGTAGGGAAGCCATGCCTCGCAATCGGCGAACGTGCCGTGGCGTCCACCTTCGGGCGAGCAGGAGCGCGGGAAGACTTCGTACCACGCGGAGAACTGCGCGTTCGGCGGATCGACTACGAGCGCCAATTCCTTTTCGTAGCGGCTCACGAGATGCGGTTCGGGATAGCGCTGGATGGTGGGAAGCAGCTCCTCTTCGAGCGCGATCGACTTGGCGGCTTCGGAATTTGCGTTCTCGCGAAGGCGGCGCGCCCACTCGCGAAGCGCGTTGCGTTCGGAGGCGGGTGCGTGCTCGGCGGCGTGCTCGATAATCTCCGCGCCGATCATGAATTCGACGCGGAGATCCTGGGCGGCCGCGATTCGCTTCAGCAGGTCGCCGCGCCAGGTCTTGAACCGATCGACCCAGCCTTCGATGGTGTAGAGATAGCGCCCGACCTTCGACACGCGAAACTCGCCGACCCAGCGGTCGTTCTCGAGGGGCTGCATCGCGGAGGACTGCGGCTGCGAGTCGCCCTCCTGCCAGTAAAGGACGCGGCAGGCGAGCTGGTCGTGTCCGTCGGCGAAGACGTCTGCTTCGACGGTGACGCTCTCGCCGACAACACGCTTGATCGCGAACCGGCCGCAATTGATTTCGGGCCGGACGCGCTCGATCACAACGCGGCGCCGCGCATTTGAATTTCGTTCCACCATCAAGCGAGGATCCCGAAACGCGATTGGCGGCCCGGCTGGCGCAACAAACGGCCGCTCTATTCCAATATATGCCTTCAAGGAAGAGACGGCCAGTTGAACGGCGTTGCTGCGTCCGCGTGAGAGTCAACCGTGAAGTTGTCATCGCGGATTAGGAGGAGGCGAGTGCGCGAGTGGATTCGCGGACGACGAGTTCAGGCGCGAGCTTGCGGTGAACGGCGGCGGATTCGCGCTCTTCGCGCGCGGCGTTGATGCTCTCCATCACAATTTCGACCGCGGCGGTGCCGAGGGCTTCCTTGGGCTGGCGCACGGTGGTGAGGGCGGGCATCGAGAGGCCGGCGGGGAAGACATCGTCGAAGCCTACGACGGAGCAATCGTCGGGCACTTTCAATCCAGCGCGCGCGAGGCCGCGAATCACGCCGAGAGCGGTCATGTCGTCGAACGCAAAGAGCGCTGTGAAGCGCTTGCGACGTTTCAGCAATTCTTCGGTGAGTTTGAAGCCGCCCTCGAAGCCGGAGTTGGGGTCGAGCGAGTCGGGCAAGTCCACGACGAGGGCGGGATCGATTTCGAGGCCGACCGAGCGCGCAAACGAGCGGACGCCCTTCCAGCGCGGCGCGCTGTCCGCGAGGGTTTTCGGACCGCGAATGAAAGCGATTTTGCGGTGGCCGAGGGAGTGGATGTGTTCCATGGCGAGGTGCGAGCCGGCTTCGTTGTCGACCATAACGGAGCTGATGGAGCCGACCTTCAGCTCGTTGCCGATGAGGACTGAAGGGATGTTCCGCTTTTGAAGATCGGCGAGGAGATCGATATCAACGAAGAGCCAGTTCGCGACGATGATCAGGCCCTCGATGGGACGGCCGAGGAACATTTCGAGGTAGCGCTCAAAGCGCGTGCGCTGATTGTGCGCGTCGGTGAAGAAGGGAAGATAGGAGGCCTGGTAGAGAGAATTTTCGATTCCGCGAAGGATGAGCGTGCAGAAGGGATCAGTGATGTCGAAAACCATCACGCCGACGGTATGATTTCGCTTAGCGCTGGGCGACGCCTCGGCGCGGCGCGGGCGGTAGCCGAGTTTCTTTGCGGCGTGATGGACGCGGTCCTTGGTGGAGGAAGGAATGTAGCGCGCGAGGGGCGCGTTATTCAGGACGATGGAGACGGTGGCGGTGGAAACGCCGCTGGCCTGCGCGACGTCGCGCAGCGTGACAGCCGGGCTTTTTGCCTTTCTGCGCATCCGTCACAGTCCTTTTCGATCGGTCCGCGCCGATTTTTCCGCAAGCCTTCCGCGAAGCACGTTGATCGACGCCGCGGGCAGTGTATACAACGTGCCTGGTGCGGAGTCCACGGTGGATTCGACGGGTGGAAGGTTCGGGTCGGCATATCCCTGCTTGCGATCCGCGTGCCACTGGTATTGCGCCTTGCCGAATGAAATGAGGGCGGTTTTTCCGGCGAAGGAAAGATCCGCACCTGCATCCGCGTCGTGAAAGATCACGCGAACCGTGTGCGCACGGTCGCGGTCTTTGTTTATCAGAAGAAGCGCCCACTGGCCGTCCGGCCGCTTCACCGCGTAGGCGGTGACGAGGATGTTTCCGGCGTCGTCCTTGATATCGCTTGCCGCCCTGAATACCTCGTGTTTTTCGTCTCCCGGTTCGGACCATTGCTGCGTGAGCAACTGGGCGGCGTAAAACTGCGAGGTGCGCGAGCGAATCTCATAGTTTTTGTCCACCATGAACATGTGGTAGGTGCCCCAACTGTTTGCGCAGGCGGGATGCGGCGGCGAGTAGGGCAGGTCGTGGTAGTAGAAGGTGGCTTCGCCGCCCGCGGTGAGAAAAGCCGCGAAGGTGTCGCCCAGCCAAAGCGCGCCGAAAATGTCGACGGCGGCTTCACCGCCGTGGGCGTTCGTTTCGGTGTCGAGGAGGGGGACGGAGGGCGGAAGGCCATCGCTGCGCCAAACGTCCATGATGTGGGTGAGGAGGTGCGGCTCTTGGTAGAGATTTTTCCAGGGCGTCTGGCAGCCGTCATAGGGATAGTGCTCGAAGGACATGAAGGCGAGGTCGGAGATTCGGCCGTGAGAGCGGAGGTAATCGAGGAAGCGGCCGAACCAGGAAGTCTTGCCATGCGCGTCAGCCCAGGACTGGATGTCCTCGTCGACTCCTTCAAAGACCGGGCCGCCGAGTTTTAATTTCGGGTCGACTTTATGGAGGGCCGCGGCGAACTGGAGGTAGAGGGCGGCGTCGTCTTCCGGCGTGGCGTACTGGCCGTCGGGCTCTTCGCCCATTTCGATATAGCGAATGGGGTAGCCGCGCTTTTCGACGTAGGCGATTTCGGCGGCAGCATCTTCCGGCGTGTCGTAGAGCATGGCGATGGGAATGATTGCCGGGAGGCCGCGCGTGATGCCGCTGGTGAAGAAGAGGTCGAGGCCGGGCTGGTCGCCGGATTCCATGCGGTCGGGCGCGACGTAGAGGTCCGAGGCCTGGTGCCAGGGATCGACCGAAGAGCAGTAGGTGAGGGTTTGCTTTTGATCGGGCGAGTGATGCATCAGGTCCGTGAATTTTCCCTCGGGGCTAAGAGTGCCGACGTAAATTTCCTTGATGGCGTAGCCGACGCAGTTGCGGCGATCGGATGAGCCGTGCGTGTCGCAAGTGTTCGAGGAGCGCGTCATCAGGACGCGGAGGAAGCGGGTGGATGCAGCCGCGCCGCGGCTTCCCAAGGTGACGGCGCCACCTTTGCCGTTTTCGATTTTGCCGAATTTGAAGGTGTGCCATTTGCCGGAGGCCTGCTCGTCCATCGCGTCGTCGCCGGTCCAATATTGGACTTCGTAGTTCGTGGCGTAGGGAGCGGCCCATGCGATGCGGATGGCGCTGATTTCGTGTTTGGCGCCAAGGTCGACAACGACCCATTGCGGATGCTGGGAGTCGGCCTCATGGGTGAACATTTCGGCGAGGTAGGGATTCGATTTCCAGTAGCTCGTGGCGTCGCCGTCGTCGAGGCGCGAATAGCCGTCGAACTCGGTTCCATTGTTGCGCGTGAAGCCGCGATGGGGGAGGGAATAGCCGTATGAGTGGCGAATCATTTCGGTGGGCGTTGCGTCGCCCACGAAGTAGCCCTTGCCGCTCGGGTCGCTCCACGTTCCCTTGGGGTTCCAGTGCCAGGCCTGGACGAAGAGGTCGGTGTTCTGGCGGTAGCTGATGGCGCCCCAGCCCGCTTCGAGGATTTGCTTGATCTGGTCGGGACGGAAGAAGGTGTCCGTGGAGTTGCTGGGGATGCGGTCGACCGTGGAGCCCAGGGCTTCGAGGGGACGGAAGGTATTGGCGGCGTGGCTGGGAGTGGCGTCGACACGGATGGTTTGGCCTGCGAGAGGGGAGGCGAGCATCAGGAACAGAGCCAGAGGCAATTTTGTTGCGATTAGAAAATGGGAGGTCCTTTGTTTTCTATAGCTTAGAAGAAATTCTAATAATGAACTGTTGCGATTAGAGCTTCGGATGGAGAGCTTCCGGCGGGTTAGAAGAGGTGTTCGCCGGAGCATTCGTTTTGTGCCTTAATCTCTCATTCTTCCTACTACTGGTATTTTATCATGCGTGGCAACTTGACAAGCGTGTTTCAGGCCTGCAAGACACAGGAAGAATTGGATTTACGAAATCGCGAATCGTGAGTAGAAACCGAAGAAAGTTGAAAGAGTTTGAGAGTACGACAAGGTCGCAGTCGCGCCAGTTTCTGTCGCCCGTTACACGGGCTGGCGGCATAAAGACGCCGCGCACCCGCGGCTTACGCCGCGGGCTACGTTCTTCTGCCCGGTACGCGGGCTGGGTGGCGCCCAGCGTGCGGTGCGCGCTGTCGGATGGCTAAATGACTTTGTCGCCGATGAAGGGTCTGTGATCCTGTGGCAAGGATCGCTTTCCCGCGGCTTTACGCCGTGGGCCACATACGCGGGCGTGGCGAACGTCCGCGCGTTCGCGGCGGACTGAACCCCGGGACACGGCAAAACCAACCGTGGCTGGCTGGTGAGTTGACGGATGCCAACCTATGTTCAGTGCGAGAGGTAGCCCAAGAAGCCTTGAGTTGAGGTCTTGAGGCGGTAAACGGACGTGGTTGCGGTGATGTACAGCGTCCGGTAGTCCTTGTCGCCCCACGTGAGGTTGGCAGGCTGCTCGGGCATGGCAATGGTCCCGAGGTGGCGGCCAGAGGCATCCCAGACCCAGATTCCACTGGGGCCAGTGACGAAGATATTTCCGGCGCGGTCGAGCTTCATGCCGTCGGGGACGCCGTCATGCTCGCCGCCGGGCTCCTCGCCGAAGATGCGGCCGGTGGAAATAGCGCCGGCGGCGAAGTCGTAGACGCGGATATTCCGCTGCTGGCTGTCGTCGACATAGAACTTCCGGCCGTCGGGCGAAAAGGCGAGGCCATTTGGCTCGGACAGTTCTTTGATCAGGAGGCGGACTTCGCCCTTCTCGTCGAGGCGATAAACGCCCTGAAACGGAGTCTCCTGCTTTTCGCCGCTGGGCAAATCCAGAGTCGGATCGGTGAAATAGAGGGCACCGTCGGGCCCGACGACGACGTCGTTGGGGCTATTGAATTTCATTCCTTGGTAGCGGTCGGCGAGGATGGTGTATTTGCCGTCGGGCGTGAGCCGGATGATGGCGCGGAGGACGCTGGCGCAATCGATGAGGCGATTTTGGGAATCGAAGGTGTTGCCATCGGGATCGCCGAGGTCGATGAGGCTTTGCTTGCGGCCATCGGGATAGACGCGAAAGATTTTGTTGAGAGTTTCGTCGCTGACGTAGACGAAGCCGGAGGGATCCCAGACGGGACCTTCCGTGAAGCCGAATCCGGAGGCGAGCGTTTCGAGCTTGGCGTCGCGGGGCACGAGCTTCCAGAAATCGGGGGAGGCGGCGTCGAGAGAGAACTTGCGCTGGGGCTGCTGAGCAGCGACGACGGAGGTGAAGAGGGCGGCGAACGCGACGCAGACGGAAGCGAGCCAGAGCTTAGTGCGGGTCACGCGATTCAAGGATGCCTCCGTGGATTCCCTATAAACATCGCACGATAACGCGTCTTGTGCCGTCCCTGAAGTGACTCAACGACATTTATTCGCTTTGCAACCCGGCACTCCCGTGCCGGGCTACAGATTATGACGTCCCTGACGGGACTGAACGAGCGAAAAGCCTCAGGTCTGAAGACCTGAGCTACAGGATCAAAACCGAGACTGCGTCCGAACCAGCTGCTTTTGTGGAAGGGGTTCATTCTTCTTGGGAGCCTTTGGCCGGGTGAGGCTGGGATTTGGCGTTGGTTTCGGCGGCGCGCATCAGGAAGCTGAGGATGTCGTTCATTTGCTGCGGGGAAAGGCGCTGGGCATAGTCCGCGGGCATCAGGGATTGCGGTGAATCATCGAGGCGCGCGAGATCTGATTTGGCGAGGAGATGAAAGGCGCCGTCGGGCGTTTGGAGTTGCAGGGAGAAATTGTCCTCATTGCGAACGATGCCGGTGAATTGCGCGCCGTCACGCGTGACGACGGTGGCGGTCTTCTGGCGCCGCACGGAATCGGAATCGGGCTTGGTGATGGCGTCGCGGATTTCGTCGATTCCGTGGGAGGCGGCATAGGCGGAGAGGTCGGCGCCCAGAAACCCTCCGGCGCCGGCGACCATGTGGCATTCGGAGCAGGCGGCCTTGCCGAAGAAAAGGGATTTGCCAGCCACGGGATCACCGGGAACGCGAACGGGGCGAGCGCCACCGTGGAGAAGCATGTGGAGATAGGAGGCTACGTCGCGAATAGCGGCGGGATCGAGTGTGCCGCCGAAGGCGGGCATGCGCTGCGAAGGAGTGCCTGCGCGGATGACGCGGGAGATGTCGGCGTCGGTCATATTGCGGACTTCGGGGCGAACGAGAATGTTGGGAGCGCGCTCGCCGCCGCGAGCGTCGAGGCCGTGGCAGGAGGCGCAAGTGGTGGCGAAGATTTTGCGGCCGGAGGAGGCGGAGGCGGGCGGTTGGCGGACCTGGGCAGCGCCGATGGTGTTTGCGGCTAGCACGAGGGCGAGGATTGGGGAAAATGGAAAAGAGAAAATAGAAAATGGGAGAAGACGCGAGGGGGCGGCAATCGCATGGCGAAGGCGGCCAGGAGGGGAGAAGGGAAAATGGAAAAGGGAAAATGGGAGAAAGCGCACCCTTCGCAAAACCGGCGAAGGATGCGGCACCCGTAACATCAAAATCCTGCCATGAATCGAGTCAGCGCTACGCGCGAAAATGGAAAAGGGGAAAATGAAAAAGAGGCGGACGGCAATCGTGACGCGTTTCGTGGTTAGAAGCAGAGGCAAACTGCGTCTCCAAAATTCGAGCGGCGCTCGATTGTGCCGCCCCTGAAGGGGCTCTGAGCCTCACGTTAAGGATTCCGTCCCCACGGCTTACGCCGTGGGCCACATTGTGTCGCGCCTAAGGCGCTATCGCCCCGTCACCCAAAGGCGGCGAGGCGCTGCGGCTGAAGCCGTGGCCTGACGCAAACCATCGGCCGCAGTCGCGGAGAGCGCTACAGAACCTTCCTCGGGCGATGCGGCGAACCTCGAGAGCGAAGGACGTTCATCTCACGACGCTGGGGAAACATGCCCATCCTTTGCAAAAGACGCAAAGGATGGGGCACCCGCAACATCAAAACCCTGCCGTGAATCAACGCAGCGCCACCCGCCAAACTAACCTCCAGAAATCCGAGCGGCGGAGGAGCCACGCCACGAAATGGCCGCTCCCGGCCCGCGTCCGACGCGACGGCCTGCGGCAGCAGGGAACGCGCTTCGGGCGGACGACTTACCCGGCACTTCGCTGCGCATCGTGCCCGGCTAAGTGCGGTCGCGCCTCCGGCGCTTCTACCCCTCACTCACAAACCGCGTGCCTCAGGGGTTAAAACCCCTGATGACATGCAGCCTTTACGTCGGAGCTGAAGCTCCGACCCCCTAAACGGCGGGCGTTCTTCCGCAGGCCTCTAGAAGTGGAACTTGAGCCCGAGCTGCATGATACGCGGGGCACGGGCGCCGGTGATGAGTCCAAAGGTGCCGCCGTCGTCGGGATAGCCGTCGTCAATCGTGCCATCCGGATTATAGAACTGGGCGTGATTGAAGGCGTTGAAGGCCTCACCGCGCAGTTCGAGAGTCTTCGACTCGGTGAATTTGATGTTCCAGGTGAGAGCGAGGTCCCAATTGTTGAGGCCCGGACCATGGAAGAAGCGGCGCGGCGAATTTCCAATCTGGCCCAGCGGCTCGGGCGAGAAGATGCCGCCGTTGGCCGGATCGAAGGAGTTGAAGTAAGGCAGGCCGGAGCGCGGATTCGTGTTGTTGAGAACTTTGCCGGCAGAGACTTCGGGAACGTCGATGGGCGCTTCCGTGTTTTGCGTGCCGGTGAGCGAGAGATCATCGTTCTGGCGAAGATTGACAGGAAGGCCGGTGGCAAACGTGGTGATGCCGGAGATGGACCATCCCGAGGTGAGTTTTTCGCCGATTCCAGAGGTGAGGTGGAAGAGGCGGTCGAAGGGTAGCTTGAACTCATAGCTGCTGGTGAAATTGTGGGTGACGTCGAAGACACAGAGGGCGAGGCTCTGCTTGGGATCGAACGGGTTCACGCCTTCCTGGAGGCCGGAAGCATCGTCGATGCAATGGCTATAGGTGTAGCCGAAAAGGAAGCTGGCCCAGCCGCTATTGTGGCGAATGCTGGCCTGCAGGGAATTGAATGAGGATTGCGCGGCTGTGATTTCGTAGGGATCGTTGCCGAAGACGAACTGGCCGTTCTGCGGCGGAATCACGGTGTAGGTGGTGTTGACGACGTTGCAGGTCAGCACGGGATTTTCATTGCATGGACCAGTGATCTCGACCCCCGGAGTGGCGGCGGGAGGAAACGAGACGCCGAAGGGGAGAGTGTACTGATTTCCTTCGCCGAAGGAACCGCAGACTTGGTTGCCCGGGTCGGGATTATAGGGCGCCTCGTTGAGCTGGAGGCAAAGCTGCTGGTTGCCGGGATTGGCTTCGAGTTCAGTGAGGAGCTTGTGGCTCTGCGTGCCGACGTAACTGATGCTGGCAACGGTGTTCGCACCAAACTGCCGCTGAATCGAGAGCTCATAGTCCTCGCTGTAGGGGAGGACGTTGTTGTGATTGTAGGCGAGAGCTCCAATGATAGGTTCGACGCCGGCCCAGTTGAATGATGTGTCGGGATTCGTCGCGCTGACGTTGGCCGGAGGGAAGGGGAACGGGAAGCGCTGCCCCTCGTCATTGCCGGTCGCGCGATCGATGTAGGGCGATTCGAAGAGCGGGGAAACAGGGCTGACGTAGAAGAGGCCATAAGGCGCGTCACCGATTTCCTGGAACTGCGTGAGGTCTTCGATCGCGGTGTAGAAGATTCCGTAGCCGGCGCGGATGCTGGTCTTGCCGGGGCCGCCAGTGAGGGCGGCGAGCCAGCCGGAATCGGCGCCGGGGGAATAGGCGATGCCGAGGCGCGGCGAGAAATTATTGTACTTGGTGGGCGCGAGAGTGGAAGGCACGCCGGGGTCGCCGGGAACGAGCCATCCCGTGGGAGCGCCGGGGAAGAGAACGGACTGGACGCCGGGGATGAGGGTTTCAAGCTTGCCGCCGGTGTCGTACCAGGGCTGGCTGAACTCCCAGCGGACGCCATAGTTGAATGTGAGATTCGGAGTGACGCGCCAGCTATCCTGCGCGAACGCGCCGAAATATTTGGAGCGCGTATCGAGAAGCTGAATGGTGGCCTGAATCATGTAGGACGGAGCGCCGATGAGGAAGTCGGAGAAGTCGAGGCCGGTCTCGCTGCCGTCGAAGCCATAGCTGCCGTTTTCGCCGTAGAAGTTGCGGTCGTTGATCTGGTCGTAGTGGAACTGCGCGCCGAATTTGATGCTGTGGGTGCCGAAGATCTTTGTGAAGCTGTCTTCGGCCTGGTACATGTTGTTGAACTGCTTCGTGGTGTCAGACGGGACGCCGATGGAGAACTGATTGAAGCCGATGTTGGGGACGCCTTCGAGGGCGGGCTCGACGGGAGCGATTCCGCCGTTGAAAACGCCGCCGGAGCTGCCCGGAACGGTGAAGCCGAGGCCGGCCAGAGTGATGGGGGTGCCGTTATTTTGGAGGCCGCCCTGTGGCGAGAAAAGATGGGCGGCGCTGCGAACGTAGCCGACGCGAGCTTCGTTGACGGCCGTGGAGCCGAAGGACTTGGTGAAGCTCAGCATGAATAACTGCGAGCGCGTCTTATCGAGACCGCTGTAGACGCCGATGTTGGGGCTGGCCACGGTGGCGCCGCCGTTGGGGAAAGGATTATTCAGGGTGTCGTCATCGCCGTGATAGTAGGCGGAGAACATGCCCCAGCGAGTGTTCTGGTCGATGCGAAGGCCGATTTTGTCGTCGCGAAGTTTCTCGCTGAAAGTGGAGACGGAGTAGTTGAAGGCCGGATTGGAGGCGTTGGGGACGGGAATATAGGGGATCAGCCCCACTGCGGCGGAGGAAAATGCCTGGTGGGGGATGATGTCGTTGGGGAAGACGCAATCGGCGGGATCGTCGCAGCCGAAGTAGGGTTCGCCATCGGCGACAGGATAGCCCAGGCGGTTGGAGAGAATGTTGGCCCAATAATCGCCCTGGACCTGATTGCCGGCGCCGTCGGCGGCGCTTGATTGAGACGCGGAAAGATTGTAGTCGCCGTTGGAATCAAAGGTGCCATCTGGGACGGTGGTGGTTTGGGTGGGCGCGGAGAGCTGGCGGCTGCCCTGGTAGTCAACGAAGAAGAAGGTGCTGTCCTTGTGGATGGGGCCGCCAAAGGTGCCACCGAACTGGTTCTGGATGAATTTCGGGACGGACTGAGCGAAGTAGTTGATGGCGTTGAGATCCGTGTTGCGGTTGAACTCGAAAAGGTCGCCGTGGAAGGTGTTGGTACCCTGCTTGGTGACGACATTGACCTGGCCGCCGCTGTAATTTCCGTACTCGGCGTCGAAATTGTTGGTGATGATGCGGAACTCGGCGATGGAGTCGAGGTTGGGAATGACGGCGGTGCCGTTGTTCTTTCCTTCCTCGACGTTGGCGCCGTTGACCATGAAGCCGTTGGCGGTTTCGCGCTGGCCGTTGATGGATTGCGTGCCGGAATTGACGCCCTGCGTGTCGCCACCGACGACGCGGTCGCCGAGGCCGGGGGCCTGGCTCGAATAGGCGTTGGGAACGACGCCTGGCTGGAGCGCGAGGAGATCCGTGAAGTCGCGGCCGTTGAGAGGAACGGCGGTCATGCGCTCGCCGGTGATGACTTCGCCCATCTGCGTGTTCTGGGTTTCGACGGTGACGGCGTCCGTGGAGACAGTGACGCGTTCGGCGACGGCGCCGACTTCGAGGTGAACGTCAGCGCGAATGGCGGAATTGGCGTCGACGACGATGTTCTGCTGAACGAATTCCTTGAAACCCTTTTGCTCGACTTGAAGGCTGTAGGTGCCGACGGGGAGATCGGGAAAGTTGTAGAAGCCCTTGTCGTCGGTCTGGACGACGGATTGAAGGCCCGTCTGCGTGTTCGTGACGGTGATGGTGGCGCCCGGAATCACGGCGCCGCTGGGATCGGAGACAATCCCGGAGATACTTCCGGTGATGCTCGCCCAGGCCAGGCCCGCAGCCAAGAAAATGAAAAGCAGCGACAGAAGCGATTTCCGAAGAACCGGCATCGTCATTCTCCCCCTCGCCAACGGAATCGTCGTTCCCAGTGTCCCGGGCGAAGTTACACTCCGCCCCACAGCGAATTGAACTCTGAATGTTACGAGACCTGCGAATCCCACCCCAGCATCTAGTTACACCAAGGCGGTGTAGGAGTCAACATGGGTTTTTATTGAAATTTAATAAAAAATGAGAGAGGGTAGCCGGGCGCGGGCGAAAGGGAGTAGAGTGCCCTCCAGCGAGCAGCAAAAGGAGGGAATCATGAGGCAGGCGGCCGGCGTGCGCGCATTTCGGCAGAGGTGGGCGAGGATCGGGATATTGGCGGCGGCGTTCGCCGTGGTGCTGAGCGCGGGGTTCGGGCCAGCGCGAGCGCCGAAAGCGCCGCAGGGGACCGCGACGACAGCAGCGGGGTCCGGCGCGGATGCAGCGGCGCTGCTCGATGGATACCGGCACGTGGAGGTGGCGTCGGTTTCGGATGCGATGGAGAAGATTCTGGGGCGGCGGATGTATATGTCGCACCACATGCGGCCGATTTTTCCCGCGAAGTTTGCGGGTTTCGCGGTGACGGTGGAACTGAAGAAGGAAGAGAACAAGGACGCGGACGCGCTGAACGGCATGCTGGCGGCGATCGATCAGGGTGGGGCGAATTCGGTGTACGTGATGCGGGTGGAGGATGGCGCGGACATCGCGGGCATGGGCGGGTTGATGGGAACCGCGATGCAGGCGAGGGATTTTGCGGGAGCGGTGATCGACGGCGGCGTGCGGGACGTTGCGTACCTGCGGAAGATCGGCTTTCCGGTGTTCGCGGTGGGGATCGTGCCGTCGACGTCCGTAGGGCATTACCGGTTTGCGGCGGCGAACGGGCCGGTGATGTGCGACGGAGTGCCGGTGAACGCGGGGGATATCGTGGCGGCGGATGCGGATGGCGTGGTGGTGGTGCCGCGGGCGAAGGCGGCGGAGGTGCTTGCCATGGCGCAGGAGATGGATTTCAAGGAGCATTCGATGTACGCGTACATCGAGAAGCTGAAGTCGATTGAGGAAGCGGTAAAGAAGTTTGGGCGGTTGTGAGGCGGCGAAGACGCGATGCGGAGAGCGCGGAGCCAGCGAATGAGATTGGCGGCGATCACTGCTGCGATTGCGATAGCGGCAGGAGCGGGAGGTGGCTCGCGCCCGAGGCATGCGGCGGGGGCGATTCAGACGCGGGCGGCCGAGTCGGAGAATGGGTGTCGCGTCGAGGCGATTGAGTTTGATGGATGGCAAGCGGAGCAGATGACGAATCGGTGGCTGAAGCTGGTGTTCGTGCCGAAGATTGGCGGGCGGCTGATGCAGATGTGGTTCAACGGGCACGCCTTTCTGTTCGTGAATCCGAAATATCGCGGGCAATCTGTGGCGCCGTCGGAGACGACGCGCGACTGGATCAATTACGGCGGCGACAAAATCTGGCCGATGCCGGAAGGTTCGGAGGATGATCAGCACTGGCCAGGGCCGATTTCGGATCCGCTGGATGACGGAGATTATGCGTTCACGGTGGTTTCGCAGGGCGCGCAGTGCACGGTGCGGCTCGCGGGACCGGCGGACGCGCGGACGGGGTTGCAGTACACACGGGAAATCAGCATTGGCGGCGATTCGCCGGAGATTTCGTTTCGCGCGACGATGAAGAACGCGTCGACACGGGTGATTCGGTGGTCGGTGCAGTCGGTGACGCAGTACGACACGGCGGACGCGAAGAATGCCGCGGAGTTCAATCGTGATTTCCGGGCGTACACGCCGGCGAATGCGAAGAGCGCGTACCTCGATGGATACCACGTGCGGTCGGGGCTGGCGGAGGACCCGTCGTTTGCGGTGAAAGAAGGAATGTTTTCGCTGCACTGGCTGGATTTGCAGGCGGAGGTGTGGGTGGATTCACCGGGGGGCTGGGTGGCGGTGGTGGACGGGGCGAGCGAGTATGCGGTGGTGGAGCGGTTTCATTTCGATGCACGCGCGGAGTATCCGGGTAAGGCGACGGTGATTTTCTATAAGAATGGTCCGGCGGCGGGCGTGGACGCGCAGGGACGGGCGACCGTGACGGCGAGCGCGGAGGATGCGCCATTTTATATGGAGGCGGAGCTGAATAGCCCGATGGTGAAGCTGGCGCCGGGAGAACAGTACACATTCAAGACGGAATGGTTTCCTACGCGGGTTGCAGCGACCTTCAAGACGGCGACAGAGGCGGGCGTGGTGAGTGAGCCACTGACTGCGACGGCGAAGGGCGACGAGGCGGAGCTGACAGGAACATTTGGAGTCTTTTTCGCGGGAAGGCTGGTCGCGCGATTCTATGATGGCGGCGGGAAAAACCTGAACGGGGCGGATGTGGCGAGTGTCGATCCAGGGAACAGCGTGCGGCTGGATGCAAGAGTGAAATTGCCTGCGCGCGCGGCGAGGATTTCGTTGCGGCTGATCGATGAGAAGGGAAGAGATCGCGGAGCGTTGGGTGACGCGCAGGTGAAGCGCGAGGGCACGGGGAGATAAGGACCGCGGATGAAAAGGGCTCTCTCCATCGCAGCGATGGGAATGGCGACGCTGCTGTGCGCAGGCGCAGCGCAAAAGACGACCGGCGGGGGCGCGACGATTGACGTGCAGGCGGAAGCGCTGCGAGCGATGGCGGGAGCGAATTGGCTTTCGTACAACGGAGACTACTCGGGGCGGCGCTATTCGGCGTTGAAGGAAATCGACCGCTCGAATGTGGCGCAGCTTCGGGCGCAATGGGTGTATCACGCGCAGCATGCGGATGACATGGAGGTGACGCCCGTCGTGGTGGACGGCGTGATGTTCGTGACGGCGCAGAACGACGCGGCGGCGCTCGACGCGCGAACGGGGCGCGAAATCTGGCATTACTCGCGGCCTATCAGCGAAGGGCTGATCGACGACGCATCACAGCATCACAATCGCGGAGTGGGCTTGTGGCATTCGCGCGTTTACATGGAGACGGACAACGCGCACCTGCTTTGCCTCGATGCAAGGTCGGGGCACCTGATCTGGGATGTGGCGTACGCCGAGGGAAACAGGAATTACGGCGCGACGAGCGCGCCGCTTATCGTCAAGGATCTGGTGCTGGTGGGAACTTCCGGCGGAGACGACGGAGTAAGAGGCTTCGTGGCTGCATTCGATGCACAGACCGGCAAGCCGGCATGGAAGCTGTGGACGATTCCCGGACCAGGAGAGCCTGGTTCCAAGAGTTGGCCGGGGGACATGTACCTGCATGGCGGCGGCACGACGTGGATGCCGGGCACGTATGATTCGGAGTTGAACACGCTGTACTGGGGCACGAGCAATCCCTCTCCCGATTTCGACGGAGAGCCGCGGTCCGGAGATGATTTGTATACGGACTGCGTGCTTGCGATCGATCCGGATACCGGCAAGTTGAAATGGCATTTTCAATTCACGCCGCACGATTTGTACGACTACGATGCGACTGAGACGCCGATGCTGGTCGACGGCGCATACCAAGGCGCGGCGCGGAAGATGTTGGTGGAGGCGAATCGCAACGGATATCTGTACGTGCTGGACCGGACGAACGGGAAATTCCTGTCGGCAGTTCCGTTTGTGAAGAAACTGAATTGGGCGAAGGGAATCGATGCGGACGGACGGCCGATTCGAACCGGCGTGCAGCCAACAGCGGAGGGGACGGTGGTGTGTCCCGGGTTTTCGGGCGCCACGAACTGGTATTCGCCCGCGTACAATCCGGAGACTCATTTTGTTTACTTCCTGGCGCTCGAAGAGTGCGCGACGTACCAACTGAAAGCACAGAAATTCAAGCCGGGGGAAACGTTCTATTCGACGGGTGTTAGGCACGCGCCGGGAGACGCGCGCGAGAAAATCCTGCTCGCGTATAACGTAGAGACAGGCAAGCCGGCGTGGCGCTATCCGCAGGCGGGCGACGGGCATTCATCGGGCGGCGTGATGACCACGGCGGGAGGGCTTGTCTTCTTTGGGGACGATGCGGAAGCGTTCGAAGCCGTCGACGCGGCGACGGGAGCGCCTCTCTGGCATTTCAACGTGGGGCAGAGCATCCACGCGTCGCCGATGAGCTACGAGGTGGACGGGAAGCAGTACGTGGCGATAGCGGCGGGCAACGACCTCTTTTCATTCGCGCTGCCCTGAGGAATTGCAAAGAGTTTGCAGGCACTTCTGAAAAGGAGATTCGATCATGAGCACGGAACCGGTAACACGCCGAGGATTTGGGGCAAAATTCGCCGCGCTGCTTTCCGGCGTGGGAATCGCGGGGATGTTTCGCCCAGCAGAGGCGAGCATGTCGAAGTCGGCGGTGAAGAAGCTGGATTACGAGGGGAAGCCGCTCGAAGGGAAGCAGATGATCACGCCGCTGATTCTGCACAATAACCTGATTTACATCGCGGGGCAGGGCGCGCATTCGCACAACCCAGGCGATTTTCCGATGGATATCGAGACGCATACGGCGAAGGTGATGGACAGCGTGAAGCAACTGGTAGAAGCGGGGGGCGGGACGATGGACAGCATCCTGCAACTGACGGTCTATCTGACGAACATCGACAACTACGACGGTTGCAACAAAGTGTTCAAGACGTATTTTCCGAACGGCGGGCCGGCGCGCACGTGCGTAGCGGTGGCGGCGCTGCCGGGGCAATCGCTGGTCGAGGTGAATTGCATCGCTGCGATCACGCGCAAGTAAGGACAAGGAGAGCGCCATGAAATTGAAATGGAACCGGCGGACGTTTCTGGGGAGCCTCGGAGCGGCCACGGCGTGGCTCGGGAGCGGCGGAAGGGCGTTCGCGTGGACGAGCCCGCGCGCACTCAAGCTTAGCGGCTTCGGCGAGACGGGCAACGTCTACGATGAGCTTGGCGTGACGACTGTGATCAACGGGCAGGGCACGATGACGATGCTCGGAGGCTCGCTGCCGCGGCCGGAGGTGGAGGCCGCGATGGCGCTGGCGGCGCAGCACTTCGTCAGCATTCCAGAGCTGGAGGTGGCGGCGGGAAAAAAGATCGCGGAGATGCTGAAGCTGCCGGATGGCTACACGGCGCTGGTGACGTCTGGCGCAGCAGGGGCGATGCAATCGGGACTGGCAGGCATCCTAACGGCTGACAACGAACAATATATTCAACAGCTGCCGGACCTGACTGGGCTGAAGTCCGAAGTGATCATCCAGAAATCGCACCGGAATCCCTTCGATCATCAACTGCGCGGCACAGGCGCGAAGCTGATCGAGATTGAGACGCGCGAAGAGTTGCACAATGCGGTGAACCAGAAGACGGCGATGATGCACTTCACGAACTTTGCGAACGCCGCAGGCAGAATCAAAGTGGAGGAGTGGGTGAAGCTCGCGCGGCAGTACAACATTCCGGCGATGATCGACGCGGCGGCGGATACGCCTCCGGTATCGCATCTGTGGGACTACGCCAACATGGGCTACGACCTGATTACGTTCAGCGGCGGCAAGGCGATTCGCGGGCCGCAGTGCGCAGGGCTGCTGATCGGGCGAAAGGAACTGGTGGGATACGCGCTGCTGAACAACAGTCCGTATGAGGACACGCTGGGCCGCGGGCAAAAAGTGGGGAAGGAAGAGATCGTCGGGATGGTGAAGGCGCTCGAGGTGTACCTGAAAGAAGACCACGACGCGTTGACCCAGGAATGGTGGAAGCGGCTGGACACGGTGGCGAAGCAGATCACAAAAGTGGATGGCGTCAGCACCGCGTATTACGTGCCCGACATCGCGAATCACGTGCCGACGATGCAGATCAACTGGGATCCGCGGCGAATCGGGATGACTCCGCGAGAGGCTTCCGATGCGCTGCGGAAAAGCAAGCCGGCGATCGTGCTGGGACGGACGGAGATCGGACTCGAGATGAATTCATTCATGCTGCAGCCGGGCGAAGACCAGATCATCGGCGAGCGGCTGGTGCAGGTGTTTCGCGCGCACGCAGCGTGAGCAGCGCGAGCCCTCACTTTTCCGGGAGGCGAATCTTCGAGCCTTTCTGCTCGGCCCAGGCATTGAAGGCGCGAACCATTTCGGGCGTCCAGCGGGAATCAATCTGCCCGGGCGTGTACTTTCCTTCGCGAAGCATCCTGTGACCCCACTCGTCGATGAGGTGATCGCGTTCGGCATCGTCGGCAACTTTTTCGGCGAGCTGGGCGGGAATGAAGGTGACGCCCTCCGGATCGCCGAGAGCGACGTCACCGGGCATCACGGTGGTGCGACCGATGCGAATGGGAACGTTGATGCCCATCAGCATCACGTTTTCGAGGGCCGAGGGATCGAAGCCGCGCGCGTAAACCTGGAAACCGTGGATTTGCTGGATGCCGGTGACGTCGCGAACGGCACCGTCGACGATCAGGCCGTTGTGACTCTTCGCGAAAATGGCGGTGGAGAGATTATCGCCGACGATGGTGCCGTCTTCGATTTTGCCGAAGAGGTCGACGACGAGAACGTCGCCCGGCTTCAGGATGTCAATAATCCAGGAGTTTTCGTCGCCGATGCGGCCCTCTTTTTTGCCGTTGGCCTTGATCACGGAATCGACGTCGGGGCGCCGCGGCATGAAGACCGCAGTGACGACGCGGCCGACGAGGCGTTCGCCCGGATTGATGACCTTCCAATTGTCCTCGAACTGATTGCGGAAGCCGGCGTCGCCGAGGACGTCCCAAGCCTGATCGGCGGTGGCGGTTCTCAGGCGAGCGAGAACGTCGTCGGGAACTCTCGGGCGGCCATCCGGGAAGCGGTCGCCGTGCCAATCGGGCGTGAAGGCGATGCGCTGCTCCGGTGAGAAGAGATTGAGCTGAGCGAAGCTGCGCGCCGGGAAGATTGTGGCGGCCGCGGCCAGGATAATGGCGAATCGAAATGTGAACTTCATGTGAGTCTCCGCAAAACGGGAATGGAGAATTTGTTCTTCGCGCGGCAGTCGCATGCTGGAGCCTTGCGGGGACATTATGCCGCAGGACGCGGAGAAAAGGCGGCATGAGCCGCCATGGTGCAACGCCCGGGCGGGCTCGTAGTCGAGATTCACTCGCCGAGCAAAAGTGAAGTCGGAGTCGCGTGCGCAAGCAGGTTGCGCGGAGAATGCAACGCAGGCGAATTGCGCCATGCGCTGCAATAGGATTAATGGTTTAGAATCAGGGAGTGCTGCGCGCCCGTAGCTCAGTTGGATAGAGCGTCTGCCTTCTAAGCAGAGGGTCGGGGGTTCGACTCCCTCCGGGCGCGCCACTTTTTTCCGCCGCGGGCTCGGCTGCTCATCGGAGCCCAGTCCGCTCAGTCGCTCCGCCTTGGCCTCAGTGCTGCCCGCTGCGCCCGAATCGCCCCGTGGACCGGTACTGCTCGAATACAGTTTCGAGGAATCGCTCGGTCTGCGGCCATCCCATCACGCGTACCTGCAATTTGCCGCCGACGCGATTCGCGATCTGCGCGGCCATCGAGGTCCGGATCGCGGGCTCCAGGCTGTCGCGCCGGCTGAAGAAAGTCTCGATCAGGCGCAGCTCATCCGGCGTGAGGGAGGTCGTGTCGTACACGGGCGCCGCTTCATCGTGCTTCGTCTCGAGGAAGGGTCGCGCGCCCTCCAGCGTTTTTTCGTGCACGACGACCGTTCCCGCGACAAAATCTCCCAGGCGCTTGCTGTTCTTGCTCAGCGCGATGCTAACGACGCCCACGCCATAGGCAAATGGCAGCGAGTCGACCGCGCGCATCAGGTTTCGCGCGATCGCGTCGTAGACTCCGATCGGCCGCCCATCGTCCTTCATCACGCGCAGCTTCGCATAGCGCTTGCCCGGCGTCTGCCCGTTCCAGATCGCCTCGAAAAATGCGAAGTATCCCGCATAGATGAAGTAAATCGCGAGGACTACGAATGCGATGGCCCACTGCGGCGCCATTTTGCCGATCCACGCAAATCCGGGCGTTGCGAATGCGATTACGATCACGATCAGGCCCGCCGTCACGGTCTGGATCGCCGTATCCGCGGCCATCGCCAGGAACCTGCTGCCTATTCCGGCAAGCGGAAAATCGAGCGACGTTTGTTCCGGCGTCTCGATGGTAAGCTTGTCGAAAGAGGACATACTTTGATCTCCAATCGCTGGCTTGAAAAGCGGCGCGGCCACTGGACCCGCCTCGAGCAGCTGGTGGATTCCAGCGGGCGGGGCGGCGTCTCGGCCCTTAGCCCTGCCGAGATTCAGGAACTGGCGCTATTGTACCGGCAGACCGCGTCTGACCTTTCCACCGTCCGCGAAGACCCCACGGGCGGCCAGCTCTCCTTTTACCTCAATCGCCTTCTCGGCCGCGCGCACAATTTGATCTATATGGGCCGCAAAGCCAAGGCCAAGGGAATCTGGATTTTCTTTCGCGATACGTACCCCGCGATTTTCCGCGAAACGTTTCCAGACACCTTCTTGGCGTTCACTCTTTTCTTTGCCGCGGCCGTGGGCGCTTTCCTGATCGGGATGGCCGATCCCATCTTCACGCGCTACTTTCTCGGGCCGCAGATGATCGATACGATCGAGCACCACAAAATGTGGACGGATTCAATCGTCACCATCAAGCCGCTGGCCTCCAGCGGCATCATGACGAACAATCTTTCCGTCTCGCTTACGACGTTCGCGCTGGGCATCACGGCCGGCATCGGTACCGCGTGGATGATGATCCTGAACGGGCTGCTCTTCGGCGTCGTCAACGCAGCGTGTTGGCGCGAGGGCATGCTGCTGCCACTTTGGAGTTTCGTCGCGGGCCACGGCGTCCTCGAACTGCCCGCGATTTTCATTGCCGGTGGCGCAGGATTCGGAATCGCGCGGGGGCTGCTGTTTCCGGGAACGCTGCCGCGCCGCGTCTCGCTGGTTCGCGCCGGAGCCCGCAGCGTGCGCCTCGTCGTGGGCATCATTCCAATGCTCGTCGTCGCCGGAACCATCGAGGGATTCATATCGCCGTCACCGCTTCATCCCGCCGTGAAATTCACTCTGGCGGCTGCTCTCTTCACGATGCTGGTCCTGTATCTCACGAAGCGGACGCCTAAATCCGCCACCGGTGCTGCGCTCACCGCAACGGCAAACCGCTAGATAAGGCTGCGCTCCTTCGCCAGCAAATACTGGTTCACGACGCCCGACGAAAGCTTGCCGGGATCTACTTCGAGCGTCAGCGCTCCTTGCTGCCGCAGCGTTCGCAGCAGCACGTCGCGACGGTGAACCACTTCCTGCGCTGCCGTATAGCGAAACATCTCGCGCTCCGTCGCGGGCCGCTCTTCGAGCATCTCGCGCAGGTCGGGCTGGCCGATCACGGTGAACAGCATCAGGTGCCGGTGCGCCAGCTTCATGGCGCCCTCGACCACTTCCGGAGTTGTCGCGGTCTCACTCAGGTCCGTGAGCCAGACGACCAGGCTGCGCCGCTTCTGGTAGAGCAGCAGGGTTTCCGCCGCGCGCAGATGATCCGCTTCGAATTCCTCGCCGTTGAGCTGCGCCAGCGCGTCCAGCATCGCGCGAACGTGGCTGGCGCCGCGTGCCGCCGGCAACCGCAATCGCACGCGGCGTCCGTATGCCAGCATCGCCACGCGGTCTCCCGAGTACAATGCCACTTGAGCCAGCGAAAGCGCCGCATTCACCGCGAAGTCCAGCTTGCTCAATCCCTGCGTTCGCGCACGCAGCAGCCGGCCTGTGTCCAGCACGAGCCAGACCGTCTGGCTGCGCTCCACTTGGTACGTCTTGCTGATCAGCTTTCCGCGCCGCGCGGTGGCCGTCCAGCAAACGTCGCGCCATTCGTCGCCTTCGCGGTATTCGCGGAGGCTGTCGAACTCTCGTCCCTGGCCGTGCAGGTGGTGATGGCGCTTTTCCTGCGAAATTTGACGGCTGCGAATCAGGTGAATGGTTTCGCGCTTCGATTCTTCGAGGTTCGGATAGACGCGCACGGTCTGGCTGGTTGCAAATCGAGCCCACCGCTCCGCAATGTGCCATCCCGATTCGTAGCGCAGCGCTACATCGCCCAGTTTCGCGTCCCCGCGTTGGCCCGGACGAATCGCATACGTCGCGGCGCCGCTGCCCTTCGGTCCTGCTTCTATCGGCGTCTCTGGAATCTCCCTTCGCAGCGACGTTGGAACGTCGTCGATAACGGTTCCGCTGATCGCCGTCTTGCTGGAGTTCCGCATCTCCAGCGTGACCTTCGATTCCACTCCAAGTTGCACCGAGGCCATCCAGATTCGGCGAACGTGGAGTTGTTCAGGCTTCGGAATCTGCGTGAGATCCCAGACCCAGATCGCCACCATCAGCACGTCCCACAGCGCCATCATGTAAAGGAAGCGCGCGTCTCTCCACGCGGGACCGAGCCACACCAGCCCGATCAGCACGAGCAGGAAAAAACGGCGCCCGAACGCGAAGGGAAGCCGCCGCGCGGCTCTTCCCTGCGAGGCAACCGATGGCGGAACGAGATTCTGCGGCGAAGTCATTTCGGGACTGGGACGGAATTCACCACTTCTCGGATCACTTGCTCCGAAGTCACGCCTTCGAGGTCCGCTTCCGGCTTGATGACGAGTCTGTGGCGCAGCACGGGGGCCGCGGCCGTTTTCACATCGTCGGGAATCAGGAAATCGCGTCCCTCCGTTGCGGCGACTGCTTTTGCCACCAACATCAAGCTGATTGCCGCGCGCGGACTGGCGCCCAGGCTCACCGCGGGCGCGTTTCGCGTTCGCGCCGACAGCGCAACGATGTACTCGAAGAGAGCCGGTTCCACGCGGACGCGGCCCACTTCCTCTCGCGCGGCCTGCAGCGTTTGCGGCGGCAGGGAAACGATGCCGACGCGGTCGAGTTCCCGCGGATCGAATCCATTCTGAAAATTTTGCAGCACCTGCGCTTCCTGCGCGGCGTCCGGATAGCCCATCCGAATCTTCACCAGGAAGCGGTCGAGCTGCGCTTCCGGCAGCGGATACGTCCCTTCGAATTCGATCGGGTTCTGCGTGGCAAAAACTGCGAAGAATTGCGAAAGCGAGTGGCTCGTGCCGTCAATCGTCACCTGGCGCTCTTCCATTGCTTCTAGAAGGGCCGACTGCGTGCGCGGTGGCGTGCGGTTGATTTCGTCGACCAGGAGCAAGTCGGTGAAAATCGGCCCGCGATGCAGCGTGAACGAGCTAGTGGCCATGTTGAACACGTTCGCACCGAGGACGTCGGCAGGCATCAGGTCCGGCGTGCACTGCACGCGCTGGAACTTCATCTGGAAGATGTGCGCCAGCGCTTTCACGGCGAGCGTTTTCGCCAACCCCGGCACGCCTTCCACCAACGCGTGTCCGCCGACGAGCAGCACGAGCAGAAGTTGATCGACCGCGTCCTTCTGGCCGACGATCGCCTTTCCGAGTTCTGTTCGAACGTGTGCTGCCAAGTCGCTTGCGTTGCTCATTCCTCCTGCCTCCCTCACAAACTCGGTTGTGCCTGCTGCGCGGCTTCCCGCTCATCGTGCCGCCGCCGCGGATCGAGTCGCGCTGTATAGTCGAAAAGCTTCTGCACCAGTTCCAGAGGCTCGCGGTCGGCCTGGCTCGTGTACTGCAGGCGCTCCGCCGCCGTCAACGTTTCTGAAAGGGGCTGTTCGTCCCAGCCCAATTGCGCCGCCGCGCTTCGCGCCAGATCAGCGGCGGGCGTATTCACGGCGATTCCGAGCTGCCGCGCAAGCAAAAACCGCAGCCGATGATAGGCCACTTGAACGGCTGTGGCGTCGGCATGCGCCGTGTAATAAAGATCTCCGAGCGTCTCGACGAATTCGATGGGCGAAAGGCGCGAGACGGTGGCCGGCGCTCGCACCGGTCCCTGGCGACGCGAGTATGTCAGCAGAATCGCGAGGAAGACGAGACCGAACTGCGCCATGCCCCAGACGAGCGGGCTCCGCCTGAAATAGAACCAGAGCGAGCCGTGCGCCCCGTGAAAATATTCGTCCCACAGAATGTGCACCTTCGGAGTGGGCGCTACTGAATTCAGAAAGAGCTGCAGGTTCGAAGCGTCGCGGATGGCGCCGTTGGTCAGTGGCGTGGGCGCGGCCCACCAGATCACTTCGCCCTTGCCGACACGATAGGTAATCACGGCGGCGGTGTGCTGGTTGCCGTAGACAGTTACCTGGCCCGGCAGGTCGGGCTGCCAGTCCGTAGGCGCGGGCATCGAGATTTCCGGCGCGCCGCGCATGATCGGAGAGAGAGCCAGCGGCTTGAATTTCTCCGTTTGGGCGAATTGATAAGGCTCTTCGAAGACAGGCGCTTCCGTTTCCGTGGATTCGTGATCGGAGTCCGAATCTGAATCCTTTTTTGCATCCTTTCCTTCCTCTTTCGGCTTCGCCGGCCGGTTCACCTGCGGGAGGAGCCATTCGGCACTCGGTCCAGTTGCCAGAATTCGCCCTCCGGCCTCCACGAACTCGCTGACCGTGCCGCGCTCTTCCTGGGAAGGAGCTTCCGTGGGATTCGCCAACACGAGCACCGTGTTCGCGGGATCGCTCGTGATCTCCGTGGGCGATTGCTCCCAGCGCTCGACGTGATAGCCCAGATCCTCGAGCAGCAGGTATGCCGCCTCCGCGCCATCCCAGTCCTGCGAGTACGTGGATGGAAACCACGACTGCTCGCCCTCTTCCGGGGGAGTTACCACGGTCGAGGTCACTACCAGAATCACCAGCAGGACTGCTGCGCCGATCAGGAGCTTGCGGTCGCCGCGGTCGAGGCCTTGAGGCATCCGATTTGCTCCAGTTGTGTTCTCGCGCCAGCCCAGTCATCGGCCGAAGCCGGCCGGTATCCGTACCAGACGAGTTCGAAACGGCGGGTCAATTCCCGCAACGGCTTTTGCTCGTTGGGATTCGCGTCCAGTTGACGCAGCGATTCGCGCGGCGTCCGTGACCGCTCGCGCGCCAGAATTCCGGAATCCTCCAGCCGCGTAATCGACGCCCAGTACGAGCAGTGAATCGCTTCGCGATAATCACGTCGCTCGGCGGCGGCAAGCGCTTCGTTCAGCCATTCGCGCGAGCTGATGGCGGGCGTCTGCTCCGGCGTGTCGTCCAGCCCCGCAGCCTTCGAAAGGACGATCAGGCGTCTGATGATCCAGTAGAGCAGTACCGCGAATGCGATTCCGATGACAACCCATGCGGCAAAATTCCCGGCCTTGGCGTTGATGTGCAGATGCCTCAGCAACCTGTAGATTTGCTCTTCGATCCACCGGCTGATGCGCTGCATCAGGAGCTGCCATTCGGTGGGGCCGCTCAGTCCGCGGAATTCGCGGCGCTGGAATATCTTGTCGAGTTGAGGCCGCGCATCGGCTGTCGAAGGCTCGGAGCGAGGCGCGCCGGCCAACTGCGCCGCTTGCCGCATCGCTTCCAGGCGGCGTTCGATCCGTCGCGCCGTTTGATCCGCTTCCTTGGGATTTCTTTCGAGGTTCGAGAGCGATGTCCCCAGCCACGACGTGGAAGCATGGACTTCCGCGCCGCGGTCCTTCACGTCCAGTTCTTCGGGAATGGACCTTCGCAGCCGGGCGATTTCCTTCGGATCGTGCTTCGCTTTCGCAACGGCTTGCGACCAGGCGTCAAGTTGTGCTTCGTAAGATGGCAGATCGAGGCTTGGACCGAAGTTCGAATCTGAAGAACTCGGCGCTGCTTGTCCCGGCGCTTGGGCAATCGCGCTGCCTGGCGCAACCACGCACAGCATATAGACGAGAAGAAGCCCGCGCGCTGGAGTCGATGCTCTGGCGATGCGCACTGTTTCAGGCCACGGGCGACGCGCCCGGAGCCACCACCGGCCCGGAACTCGGGCCGAGCGACGTCATCAAGTGTTGCAGATCGAACGCTTCCTTTCGCACGCGCAGATTGTAATACATCAGCGCGAACGCAATCGTTCCGATCGGGCCCACCAGTACCGCGGCGAGGAACGTGCACAGGTGCTGAAGGATCTGCATTCCCAACGGCAGCAACCCGTTTTTCTGCATGGCGATGAGGAAAAAGAATGGAGATTGGAACAACATGCTCACGCCGAACGAAATCACCCAGATGAGCAGGCCGATCAGGAAAACCTGCATGGCGAATCCCTTGGTCAGCTCCATGCTGCGCGAAATGGCGGCGGCGGGGTATTCGTCCTCCAGCATGGTGACGGGAACCGCGACCGCCAGCCGGCACGCGAGGATGATTCCAGGTATGAACAGCGCGATAAAGCCGGCGCCGACGATCAGGCCGCAGAGGATCGCGACTCCGAGGAGACGAAGAATTCTTCCCTTCAGCCGCGCGAATGACTGTCTTACGGTGGGTGTCCTCCCGAGGTAGAGGTCGGAGACCGCGAACACCGTCGCGGCGTGCGCCATTTCGATCATGACCATGTAGATTGCAAAGCCGACGAACAGTCCAAGGAAGACGCCGCCGATATAAGCCGGATTGAGCGCCGGATTGCCCCGCGTGGTCGTCATCCCCGAGGTCCAAACCGTGAAGCCGATGCTGACTCCCATGTAGGCAAGCAGCGGCAGGGCGATAATGCCCGCGAACAGCAGGAAATTGTTCCGGTACAGCGTGAAGGTGCGATCCAGGAGTTCGCCAAGGGTCATGGGACGCAGGTCGGTTTCCGCCATATGCCCTCCCAAGCCGAGATTTCAAAGATCCGGCGCGGATATAAACACAGAGTAACGGTCCAAGCAAGTATCCTAGGCTTCCGCTTTCGGCGGCCGGAAAAATCCCCCGCCTGTGCCATGATCAATACTGTACGAGCGGTCAGATGGTCGCCAGCCCAGAACCCGGGACAGCGAAGTTCGAAGTCCGAGCGCAGCGGGCCGCGAGGCTGTTTCGCCCACTTCTAATCTTCCGGCCGAAGATTGGCATTTTCCGTAACTTGTTGATGATAAAGAAGAAGACTATCTTCTAATCGTACGAAAATGCGCGCTACGGCGCCTTTTCACATCCAGGTTTTCTAGAGTTTCTGATCCATCGAGGTCGCGAAGCGCGATTAGTGTTCCGCGGTTTTCGCGCCGTTTCCGATGTGGTCCTGGAAGAACTCGAACGCCGCCGAATACGCCGCGACCCAGGTCTTGTGCATCAGGAAATCGTGAATTTCGTTCGGAAACACGAGCTCCTTGTACTCCACTCCCTGTTTCCGCAGCGCATCGGCCATTTCTACCATCTGGGAGAACTGCACGTTGCGGTCGTCGTCGCCCTGGATCAGCAGGACGGGCGACCGCCACGTGGACACCGCCGCCATTGGAGACGACTCCCACGCCAGTCGCGCGGCATCCGAGTGTGCTGAAGGATCGTACGAGCCGTTCCAGTTGCGAATCTCGACGTTCCAGTCGTGCACGCCGTGCATGTCCACGCCGGCCGCGAACAGATCGGATGCGCGCGCAAGCCCCAGCGCCGTCAAGTAGCCGCCGTAGCTGCCGCCCCAAAGCCCGATACGGTGCGGGTCCACATCCGAACGCCCGCGCAGGAAGAGCCCGGCGCCGAGCACGTCGTTGAATTCGCTCGCGCCCGCCGCGCCGTAGTTCAACGCCTCGCGGAAATTCAACCCGTAGCCGATTCCGCTGCGGTAGTTCACGGAGAGGACCACATAGCCGCGGCTCGCGAGGTACTGATTCAGCCCGTAGGCGTTGCTGTAGTACATCATGTAGTGCCAGCCGAGCAGCATCTCGCGCCGCGAACCTCCGTGAAAGAAGATCGCGGCCGGGTGCTTCGAGCCGTCATTGGCATTCGGCGGAAGAAAGAGCTGGCCGTGAATTTGCATGCCGTCCGCGGCCGAAATCATCACCTGCTGCGGGGTGACGAGCTGATCCGCCGGAAAATCGCGGGGGATCTGGTCGGAGGCAAGATCGCGAATCTCACTGCCGTGGGCAAGGATCGCAGGGCGCATCGGCATGTGCGCGTCGGAACGCAGGACAGCAACCGTGTGGCCGTCGCTGCTCGCTACGGGCGCCGTCTCAATTCCGGTGCCGGACGTGAGCGGCTCAGGACGCGCCGAATCGACAGCCACGCGCCAAACGTGCCGCCGGTCGATGTCGTTCTGATTCGACGAGTAAACGACGAACTTGCGGTCCGCGCTGAGAGACACATATTCCACTTCAAACTCGCCCGGCGTCATCAGGGTGGCCGTCCCGCCATCGACGGAAACGGAATAGAGATGAGTCCACCCATCGCGTTCCCACGGAAACACGAGGCGGTTGCCGTCACCCCAGAGAATTTGGTTCGTCGCGACCATCTCGTGAAAGACGCTGCCTTCGCCTGTGGCGGCTGTCCATACGCCGCGGCCTTTTCCGCTGGCGACGTCGGCGACGCGAATCGACCACGGCGGACCCTCGCGCTTCGGTTCGAAGGCCACGCCCCTCGACGTGGCGATTCTGAGGAATGCCACTCGCGAGCTGTCGGGCGACCAAGCCGGCTCCATGTCGCGGTCGGTGCTCGGGTCGAGATAACTTACCGTCTTTGCGGCGACCGAATAGATGCCGATGAAGCTGTGATCTCCGCGCGAACTCTCGAAGGCGATGTACTGTCCGTCCGGCGACCAGACGGGGGAGCTGTTCTCACCCTCTTCATGAATCAATTGCTCCGGCTTGTCGGTGCCGTCCATTTTCGCGAGCCAGAGTTGGTCCTTGAAGACGTACGCCACGACGTCACCCTTGGGTGAAACGGCCGGCGAATATCCTTCGCCAATCTTCTTCGGTTCTCCTCCGTTCACGGAAACGACCCAGACATCCTGTTCGACGCCGGCGGCAATCCGCGACGGGTTCGGGTAGCTGGCGTGCGTGAATTCGAGATCTCCGCCGTGGACGTAAGCAATCGACTCCGCGTCGGGCGCCCACGCCAGATCGCCGACGTCCTGGCCATCATCCTGGGAGTAGTTCGTCAGCTGCTTGGTGGAATAAGCGCCGGCCGAGCCGGAAGGTTCGGCAATCCAAACATTACGCTTGCCTTCGGCATTGAACACCCAGGCGAAGCGATTTTTCGCGGGAGCCGCAATGAGCTCGGTGGGGAAGGGAGCGCTCAGGACCTGCTGGATGGTGAATTTCTGTGGCTGCGACTGATGAGCCGAGTGTGCCGGCGCGCCGAAAGTTCCGGCCGCGACGGCGAGCGCAACGCAGAAAAGCGCAACAACAGAGACGATGCGAACGATGGGCTTCATTGCCTGAAGTCTCCTGAAGAAAAATGAAGCGCGATGGTACGCCCGGAGAGACCGGCAAGGCAAGGAGATATGAACCGCCGCAATTACTGACGTGCGATGAGAGTGGACTGCGCCGCGACGCATTGCCAGACGCCATTCTGGCTCATCCAGATGTCGGTGAAGCGCGAGCGCCGCGTAAAGGACTTTCCAGCGAGCGTGCCCTTTTCGCGTTCGATCCCGGTTACGATGGCGACATTCCCAAACGAATGAACCGTCGTGGATTCGGTTGTGATCTGCTCCAGATGAACGCCAGGACTCGAGACGTCCTTGAGAAACTCGGCTTTGTTGAAGAAGTTTCCGTCGGTGTTGGTGTAGACAAACGCGTCCGCCAGGAGCTCCTGGAGGACTTTCGTGTCCTTGTCGCGCTGCGCCCCGTTAAGCGCGTTCTCGAAGGCGAGAATGTGGTTTTCGTCGGCGCCCGTCTTTGAATCGAACTGGCGCGCCAACGCTAACGAAGCGGCAGCCAGCATCAGGCAAGCGCACAATGCGATTCTCATGGGCTCGACTCCTCGAGAGAAGAAGGTATTGCGATTCTATAATTACTACTGGCGGAACTGCGAACAATGCGCGAGCGAGTGATACGAAGGAGAAACATAAGGTCAGGTGCACCGGCGCGGTGTCTCGCAGACCCCGCACGCCGGCGCGCTCTGTGTGCTACGTTAGCGTTCATTCTCAACGGGGAGTTTCCCATGAGCGTAGGCAATCTGCCGTTTCGCGACGCGCGCGTTGAAGCTGTTCTGGACCGGCTGCATCGCGAGGCCGGCGCTGATAAATGGAAAATCGCGCGGCGGATCCCGCTGCTCGCCCTGGCGGCTGCGCGAAGAAAACTCTACGACGAGAAATTCGAGCACAGCTTCTTTCACGACCTCTACATCCCCATTTCCCGGGAGCAGGGAGCGATGCTCTACTTGATGGCGCGGGCGATTCAGGCCAAGCGGATCGTCGAATTCGGCTCCTCCTTCGGAATCTCGACGATCTATCTGGCCGCCGCGGCGCGCGAGAACGGCGGCGAAGTAATCGGATCGGAGCTCGAACCGGCAAAACTCGCTCAGGCAACGAGCAACATCGAGGAGGCCGGCCTCTCCAGCTTTGCGCGAACCCTGCCCGGAGACGCGCGGCAGACGTTTCAGTCGGTCGCCGCGCCCGTGGATCTGGTTTTGCTCGACGGTTGGAAGGCGATGTACCTGCAGGTGCTCGATGTGCTCAGGCCGAAGCTCAGGCGCGGGACTGTCGTGCTGGCGGACAACATCTTCACGTTCCGGCGGACCCTGCAGCCCTTCGTCGATTCCATGCAATCAGGGCGGACTGGGTTTGCTTCCACGACGCTGCGAATCTCCGACGGGTTCGAGTTCTCAGTGCTTGTTGGCGACTAAGCCTAGCAATGCCATAGAGTTAGCAGGGTGCTGTCTCCATTCGGCACATCTCCTCTAATTCCACATGGACAGCCCGCGGCGGCGCGGGTTGAAATGGTAAGACACCCCTCTTGGGCAGGGGCATCCGGGGAGAATCGCCATGAGATATGCCGCGCTCTTGTGCGCCGCCGTTTTTGCGTGTGCCGCCAATCTCGGGGCACAGACGGCTATGCAGAATATGCCGCGCGAAGCCACTTCGTTTGAAGCGGAGACGGCCTTGCCGGCCGTGCCGACGATACCCGCCGAAGAGGCAGAGCCCGCAGCACTGCCTGCTCTCCCATCCTTCGCAGCCGCGAACTTCGGTCCCAATCCTTTTGGTGCTGACCCGGCTCCGGCCGAGCCGCCGCCGCAGGGCGTTTCGGGCGTATTCCCCATTTACGAATGGCAAGTCTCGGTCGGTTACACGTTCACGCGTTTCTACGAAGTGCCGGGGTCGAGTGTAAACGGCAATGGCGCGAACGCGTCCGTCGCCTATTGGTTCAAGGATTGGGTCGCGCCCGAAGGGGAAGTCGACGCGACCTTCGGTTCGCTTTCCGGTTCGACTGCGCATTTTGTGTTCGGCGGCGGGGGCTTGCGAATGCGCCGCGCCTTCCCAGGAAATCTCGAAGGGTGGGTCCACGCTCTCGCAGGCGGTTGCAGCTTCACGCCGCAGACGGTGTACGGCAGCACGGGCTCATTCGCGTATGAGGTCGGCGGCGGAGTCGACATCCTGACGCGGCGGCGCAAAATTGCCTATCGAATCGAGGGCGATGCGATCGGCACGTTCTTCTTCAACACGTACCAGGTAAGCCCGAAGGTTTCAGTTGGCGTCGTCTACAACTTCTGATCTCCGAGTCGAAACGCTCGCGCTGCGAGCCGCCGCGGGCGCTTCGATGCATCTTCATTGTTGCTCGCGTACCGTCTTTCCCCACTTGTACGCGTCCCGCCATGGTGCTAGACCTTGGAGAGAGGGTCCTCATGACGCGCCCATCGCATGCCTCCGCTCCCGCGCCCAAGAAAGCACAGGCCATCCCAGTCGCGTCCTCTCCCGCGCGCGAGGAAGTCGACATCGTCGAGGAAGCCTCGCGCGAGTCGTTTCCCGCGAGCGATCCGCCTGCCTGGACGCTGGGACCTTCGCCCGTCTCGAAGCCAAAGAAGTCCAGCCGGTAGTTTCTGCTACTTTTCCGTTGCCTCCCTCATCATAGTCAGGTGAGAGCCCGCCTTGACGGGAAATCATTGCGGCGAGGAGGAGTGATGAAAGCGAAGGAGAGCAAGGAGAACGAGACGAAGATTGTCCTGCAGGTTGGAAGCGAGCTGCGCATCAAGAACAACGGCGACGTGGTGATCGATAATCCGGAAATCGAACTGCTGGGCGACGACCGCGCGGCGGACGCGACCTTGCTGTACAGGTTCGATCCCCAGGCGCAGGAGCACGTCCTGCGACTCGTCGACCCGGTCGCGGACCACTTTCACGTGAAGTCCCACCATCGCGGCGATTAGTTCGCTACAATTCCACGCCGGAATCAGCATTTAGAGCGGGATCGGCACCCCATTCAAGAGAGCGAGGATTCTCCCGTGCAGATGTTCGATGAACTTCCCATTCGAGGCGTGACGCTCGCGAACCGCATAGTTGTATCCCCGATGTGCCAGTACTCCAGCACGGATGGCTTCGCCAATGATTGGCACCTGGTGCATTTAGGAAGCCGCGCGGTGGGAGGCGCGGCCCTCGTTTTCACGGAGGCAACCGCCGTCACACCCGAGGGGCGGATCTCGCCGCAGGATCTCGGAATCTGGAAAGACGATCACATCGAATTTCTCGCGCGAATCACGAAGTTCATCCACTCACAAGGCGCGGTTTCCGGAATCCAAATCGCGCACGCGGGCCGGAAAGCCAGCACGACGCGTCCTTGGGAAGGCGGCCAGCCGCTGCCGGTGGCGAAGGGCGGGTGGAAGCCGGTGGCGCCGGGCGCGATCCCGTTCGGCGACGGACACAATGTTCCGACGGCTCTCGACGAAGCGGGAATTCGCGCAGCGGTAGAAGCCTTCGCGGCAGCCGCGCGCCGGGCTCTCGACGCGGGCTTCCAGGTTCTCGAGATCCACTCAGCGCACGGCTATCTGATCCACGAGTTTCTCTCGCCGCTGACGAATTTGCGCACGGACGGCTACGGCGGCACTCTGGAAAACCGCACGCGCTTCCTGCGCGAAATAGTCTCGGCGGTGCGGCGCGTCTGGCCGGAGAGGAATCCGCTGTTCGTGCGTATCTCGGCGACCGATTGGGTCAAGGACGGATGGGACATCGATCAGTCGATCGAACTGGCGGGCCAACTCGGCCCGCTCGGCGTTGACGTGATCGATTGCTCATCGGGCGGAATCCGTCCGGGAGTTGCCATTCCCGCGCACCCCGGCTTCCAGGTGCCGTTCGCCAAGCAGATTCGCGACGTGACGGGCATTCTCACCGCGGCTGTCGGCCTGATCGACACCGCGGAACTTGCGGACCAGATTCTGGACCGCAACGAAGCGGACATGGTGGTGCTCGCGCGAGAGCTTCTGCGGCATCCTTATTGGCCGCTTCAGACCGCGCGAGAACTCGGGTTTCGCGTTCCCTGGCCGTCCCAATATCTGCGTGCGGCTCCTTCAGATACGCCGGCGCGTTAGCCGTCCGCCCCGCGAATTAGAAACGCTGCCCGCGAACGCTCTGGCCCGTCGCAGCCAAACCATCTACCATTCTCGTCGTGACGACGGCATCCATGCATCGCCGCATCGCGGTGGCCACGGCGATTGTGACGACGAGCGTGCTGCTCAGCCGCGTCCTCGGATTTTTTCGCGAATGGGCCGTCGCGCACCAGATCGGCCCGGGCTCCGTTACCGACGCCTACTACGCCGCGTTCACTCTTCCCGATTTTCTCAACTATCTCGTCGCGGGCGGCTCGCTGAGCGTCACCTTCATTCCGGTTTTCGCGAAGTACGTTGCGGAAAATCGCGAAGAGGAGGGCTGGCGCGTCTTTTCTACCGTGATAACGGTGATGGGATTCGTGCTCACTGGACTCGTCCTGGTGGGCGAGGTCTTCGCTCAGCACCTGGTAACGCTGATTGCTCCCGGGTTCGGGCCGGCGGAGCGCGCGCGTGTCGTCTTTCTCACACGCCTGATGCTGCCCGCCCAGATCTGTTTCTACGAAGGCAGCATCCTCAGCGCGGTGCAATATGCGAAAGGCCAATTCATCGTGCCGTCGCTCGCGCCGCTCGTCTACAACATCGGAATCATCGCGGGAGGTATGCTGCTTTCGTCGCGAATCGGGATCACGGGATTTTCGGTAGGAGTGCTGGCGGGCGCGTTCGCAGGCAATTTCCTGCTGCAGATTTACGGTGCGAGCCGCGCGGGAGCGCGCTTTTCGCCGAACCTGAACGTGAAGCACCCGGGATTCTGGCTGTTCCTGAAGCTTTCTGTGCCCATCATGCTGGCCGTCTCTCTCTCGTTCGCCGACGACTGGATCATCCGCATCTTCGGTTCGTATCTCGAAGCAGCCTCGATCACGTGGCTGAGCTATGGCAAGACGCTGATGCGCGTGCCACTGGGACTGGTGGGGCAGGCAATCGGCGTGGCTTCGTTCCCGATCCTCGCGCAGCTCTACTCTGAAAAAAAGTTCGACGACCTGAATCGCATCCTGAATTCGACGCTGAAGGGCACGATTTTTCTGCTGGTTCCGATTTCAGCGCTGACGATCGCGGAAAATCAGCCGCTCGTGCGGCTCGCCTTCGCGCATACGCGGCTCCGCGGATACGACTTGACGGCGACGGGAATCGCCCTGGCGCTCTTCTCGATCGGAATGTTCGGCTGGGGCGCGCAATATATTCTCGCGCGCGGCTTCTATGCGACGCGCGACACCATCACGCCGGCCGTCGTCGGCACGGTGATGACTGGCCTCAACATTCCGCTCTACTGGGTGCTCGTGCGCCATGCGCAGTATCGCGGGCTGGCGCTCGCGAGCTCGATCGGAATCGTGCTCTACACGGCGGTTCTCTTCGTGCTGCTGAACCGGCGCACGAAAAATCGCGAGGCGTCCAACATCGGCATGTTCTTCCTGAAAGTGAGCGCGGCATCTATCATTGCCGGCGGAACGTGCTACGCCTTGGGGAATTGGGTGCGCCAGTATATCGCGTGGCAGCGTCCATTTGGCGCACTTGCAATGCTGGTGATTGTGACGGCCGTCGGCATCCCTCTGCTCGCCGTCTGTTTCAAGATCTTCCGGGTGGCCGAATTTGAAAGCTACATGAAGCAGGCGCTCGCCGCGGCGGCCAGAAAACTGGGCCGCGCGCCTGGAAGCGCCACCGAAGTATAGAACCGTTAATCAATCATTATTTTAACGCGCGCGCTTGACATCGCATGCTCGCTGTTGGATGCTCTCGCGCGATGCCTGGGAAATCAGGGCGGCCTCGCATACCGCCGCGGACAACTTTCGCAGAGCTGGTCGGCAACCTTAGCCACAAACGCCAGGAAATCATTCGCCCGGTGATCGAAAGCCCGCGCGAATTCGTGCTGCTAAGCGTGCGCAGCCTGGCGAAGCGGCTGAAATCCGATCCGGCCACGATCGTCCGCGTGGTTCGCGGAATGGGCTTTTCGGGTTACCGCGAATTCCAGCGCTTCCTGCACGAGGTCTCGATAGCTCACGCCACGTCGCTAGACCAGATGCGCGCCGCGTCTTCGAAGGATTTCAGCATTCCCGCGCACGCGCGAGAGTCACTCGATCAGGAAGGGCGCAATCTGCAGGCGCTGCGCAACACGCTCGAATACAGGCGCGTCGAGGCGCTCGCGCGCCGCATCTATGGCGCGAAACGCATTCTGCTGATCGGCGGCGACCTCGCGTCAACGCTCGTCGAATACCTGCAATATCACCTCACGGTGCTTGGCCTTACGGTGCTGACGGCCACAACGCCCGGCCGCGTGGCCCACGTCTCGCGCAATCTTTCGCGCGGCGACCTCGTGTTTGCCATCAGCTTCCGCCGGGGCCTGCGGCTCACAGTTGAGGGCATGCAGCAGGCTGCTGCGCGCGGCGCTTACTGCGTCGGCATTACGGACACGTTCGTCTCGCCGATTGCGCGTTTTGCGGACGAGTGCTTTCTTGCTTCGGTGGAGACGCCTTCGTTCGGGGCGTCCTACGTTGCGCCGATTGCGCTGCTCAACGTCCTGCTCGTCGGCCTCGCAAATTTCCGCCGCGGCCGGACTCTCGCGCTGCTCAGGCAGGCAGAGAGCGAACAGCGCGCGGGCTTTCGCTGGTACGAGGAATAGCCCCGCGCCCGCGGCTGGGAGGAGCGCCTTGCATCCCGCAGCAGGCGCGCGTCAATGCTGTTTCGCCTCCAGCACAGCGTGGAGCGTCAAATCGCTCTCCTTCAGCACTTCCAGGTCGCGCTGCCAGATGGCCCTGCCGTCGCACTTCACTTCAATCCGGTGCTCGCCTGTCGACAGGTGGATCGTTGATGGCGTCTGCCCCACGAATTTTCCATCGACGTAAATGTCCGCGCCGGAAGGCTCGGACGCAATCTTCACGCGCGCCATACTCGCGCCACCGCTCACCGAGGAATCTCTTCCCTCCGATCGTACGCGCAGCGGACCGGCGCGCGCACCCGGCGCAAGCGCATCCGTCTCGGCCTCATGAATCGCCTCGAGGCGCACGTCGAAGTGCGCTGACTTCAGGAGGAAATACGTCCCGTGCCGCTTCCCGGTGAGGCCGATCCATTCGTACGGGCCGCTCGTGATGGTCATCTGCTGCGGCAAATAGCCTTCCTTCGAGACGCGCAGAATAATCGCGTGCTCGAGACGCGTGCTGAAGACGGTGTGCGTTTTGTGGAAGTAGCCGCCGGGGTATTCGACGCGATAAGGCGTTTCGCCGGCCGCGATGCCGTCGATTTCGACGGTCGCGCCGGGCGGGGAACTGGTAATCGTCAGAGCTTCTGCAAACGTCCGCTGGCCCGCGCACAGAAGCGTTGCCGCCGCGAGCGATGCACAGAGACAGAGTCGCCTCGTTGGCTGCATCCAAGCCTCCCGAGGGAATTAGAATGGCGCAACAATCGCACCGCGCGGTACGAATGTCAATCGCGCCCGTTGCGCGAGATGCCGGAAGCTCCTCCTGCGTCGACCGCGCCATCGTAGTTTCCGCACGATGCGCCGTGCGGCCACACAGTATTTGCTGAAACCTTGCGCCGTGTTTCTGCATCCGAATAAGTGAGGGCGCTGTTCGCAGGTAAGCAAACGCGGAGTATGGCGGCGCCACTCACCCACAGGAACTCGGCAGGCCTGCTCGTTTTTCCTCGGGGGACTTCATTCAGCCTCATAGGAGAGAGACAACGATGCAGATTCACGCAAGACACTATTGGATCGCACTTGCCGTCCTTTTCGTACTGGCGGTTCCGGCCTGGGCTCACAGCGACACGGCGCAATTGACGGTCACCCAGCCAGCCACGATCGGCACCACCCAACTCAAGCCGGGCGATTACAAGCTCGAAGTCAAGAATGACGGGACGCGCATCAAGGTAATCGACTCAAGCACGGACAGAACAGTTGCTGAAGTGCCGTGCCACTGGGTTCAACTGAAAGAGAAGCCGAACCAGACGGAAGTGCTCCTCAACGCGAATCGCGTGACGGAGATCGACTTCGGCGGAACCATGCAGGCGGCGAGGGTCGTTGGCGGCTAATTGACGGCCTCGCAGTCCGCACAACAAGAATGATTGAGGCAGGCCACAAGGGCGGGGAATTGTTCCCGCCCTTTTATTTTTCTCGGCGCGCCGCCTATTTCAGATATTGCGCGAGCCAGCCGAGAAACGTCTTGTACCACAGCTCGCTGTTCTGCGGCTTCAGCACCCAATGCCCTTCGTCGGGGAATATCACCAACTTTGACGGCACGCCCTGCCGTTGCAGCGCGCTGAAAAATTCCAGATCCTCCGTGTACGGCACGCGGAAATCCAGTTCGCCGCCGATCACCAGCGTAGGCGTCTTGTACTTCCCAAGCGCTTCGGCAAATTCGCTCGGCGACCACTTCTTGTACGCCTCCGCGCCTGACCATGGCGGCCCGCCGAATTCCCACTCCTGAAACCACAACTCCTCGGTCGCGTACATTGATGTCGCGTCATACGGTCCCGCGTGGCTGATCAAGCACTTGAACCGCCCCGTATGCGTCGCGATCCAATCGATCATGTAGCCGCCGTACGATCCGCCCGCGGCCGCCGTGCGCGCTCCGTCGATGAATGTATACTTCGCAATCGCCGCATCCACTCCATTCATCAGGTCCGTGTAGACTTTGCCTCCCCAATCCTTGCTGATCTCCTCGGTGAACTGCGATCCGTATCCGAACGACCCGCGCGGGTTGATCATCAGCACCGCATATCCCGGCGCGGCCATCACCTGCGGATTCCACCGGTAGCCCCACGCGTCGTCCCATTCGCCCTGCGGTCCCCCATGGATCAGCACAAGGAGCGGATACTTCTTCGATGCATCGAAATTCGGCGGACGCAGCAGCAACCCTTCCACCTGTGTTCCACCCGCTCCCGCGAACCAGAATGGCTCGACCGCAGGCATATCGAGCTGTGCCAGCAACGCTGCATTCTGATGCGTGATCTGCCGCGGATCGCTGCCGTCCGAATTCGCCGCGAACACCTCCGCCGGCATCGTCAGACTCGTGCGCGTGAAAATCAGCGTATGCCCGTCGCTGCTCGCTTCAATTCCGTCGTTCGTTCCGTCCGCGATCACTTCCTTCGGCTTGCCTCCCGACGCCGCAATCTCGTACACCGGAATGTGTGCCTTCTCCTCCGTCAGGAAGTAAATCTTCTTGCTGTCGGGCGACCACGCAAAGCCCTCCACGTTGGCGTCGAACTTTTCCGTCAACGCTTCGCTCTCGCCATTCTTCCTGTCGTAACGCATCAGCCGCCAGCGATCGCTCTCATAGCCTGGTTGCTTTTGCGCGCGGTACGCGATCCATTTCCCGTCAGGCGAATATTGCGGGCCCCAGTCATCCGCCGGATTTGTAGTGATTCGCTTCGGTTCGCTCGCGCCGGAAACGGGCACCGTGAAAAGGTCGCCGTTCGTGCTCAGCGCCTCGTCCTTGTCCGTATTCGCCGTGAAGCACAGCTCCTGGCTGTCAGGAGAGAACGCAATCGCTTCGGGTTCGCCCAAATTGAACGGCGGCACGTCATAATCCGCTCCAGGAGTCAGGTCGTGCGCCGTTCCGCCCGCCGCGCCCACGACGAACAGATGGCTGCGCTTGCCGTCCCACCACGTCGTCCAGTGCCGGTAGAGCAGCTTTTCGTAGATGTGCGCCTTCACCTTGCTCTTTTCGGTTTCCTCATCGCGCTTCGAGTTGCACGCGTCGTCTTTGCAATCGGGATACACGCTCGAAATGAACGCGATCCATTTCCCGTCCGGTGACCACAGCTCGTTGTCCGCCCCGGTTGAGAGCGACGTCACCTTGGTTGCTTCACCGCCCTCGAGCGCGATCGCGTACACCTGCTGCGCGCCTCCGCGCGACGAAAGAAACGCCAGCTTCATCCCATCCGGCGACCATCGCGGCCGCTCGTCGCTTCCGCCTCGCGTCAGTTGCCTCGATTCGCCTCCCGTCGCAGCGACGATCCAGATGTTCGTAACCGAATGGTTCGCTTCCAAGTCCGGCGTCGACACCGAGTAGGCGATCCATTTTCCGTCCGGTGAAATCTGCGGATCGCTCACGCGATGCATCGCGATCAGGTCCTTGAACTCGATCGGATGGCGCTCCGGATTCTGTGCGCCAGCCCCGGGCGCCAGAGCCAGAGCTGCGAACACCGCCACCGCCGCTGCCGTCCGCATTCTCGGTCGCATCCTGATCACCTCCGCGTCTTGATTCCTCCGCGCCCAGTTGCGCGAACGCGAGATGATGGCATTTTCAACTTTGTTTTCCAAGGTATTCAGTCGGTGGGGAGCAGACCCCGGAACCGTGGGGGAGTCCGGGGTCCGCTTAAAACGAGGGCTGGGGCAAAGCAGCGTGCCTTAGTAGAGTACGGTTCCTCCCGATTTTCTGGGCGTGATCTTGATATTCGCGAAGTGCTGGCCGGTCACGGTAGCTAGGGGCTTTGTGCTTTCGAGTTGCTTCGCGCTCTTCAAATTCCGGGTTCGCTTGCTGACTTTCTTGGTCGCCATTTCTTTTCTCCTCTCCTCGTTGTCCGCTTTCGCCGAAATCATCCGCGCGCTACGAAAGCGAGACCGAGGCGTAGTGCTTTCCGCTGCAGCATGCCTGGTAGAGAACGGGAGTGCTGAGCGGCTTGGCGCTCTCCAGTTTCTTCGCGCTCTTCAGACTCCGGGTCCTCTTGCTGGTTTTCTTGCTCGCTGTCTTCGTCGCCATTTTGTTTCTCCTCTCATTATTGCTGAACTTCGCGGTAGTGATATGCACTCAGGCTGCCAGCACACGCTTGCAGAAAAAGCGCTGTCTATCATCATGAAAACAGGGGAGATACGGCGTTCGGCTGCCGCCCGCCTCGCTCCAAACCGGCGTGAAGTCGTTGAATAACTCAACGGAGCGTTGAAAAAAGCAAGCGCTGTGCGGACTCAGTGGCCGCCCGGCGCCGTCGCCTTTCCCACCGCCCACGTGTAGCCGTCCGGGTCGGCCACGATCACGTCGCGCCATCCGTGCGGCATGTCCTTGCTCGGCTGCACGATGGTAGCTCCGTGCTGCCGGGCGCGCGCTTCGAGCGCATCGGGATCCGTCTGGAAGAGCCGCAGCTCCGCGCCCAACCCGCGCCGCTCTCCGCTCGTCAGCCGCGCATGCCAGGGATGGTGATCGTATGCGTGGTCCGCGTGCAGCATGAACTCCAGGTCCTTCACCCGCAATGCCGCAAAATCCGGATCGGAGTAGACCAGCTTCGCGCCGATCACCTGCGTGTAGAACCCGATCGATTTCGCCAGGTCCGACACGAGAAGGTTGACCGTGAAGAAGGGAAGTGCGCGGCCGTAATCGTCGGCCGTCATCCATGAGTCGCTCGTGCGCTTCTGCATGGTCTTCTCTCCGGAGCGTGCCCGCTAACTCACGCGCGGCTTTCGCGACCCAAAGAACATCAACGCGATTCCCAGAACCACTTCCGTGCCGCTCGCCACGCGAGGAACGGAAATCACCTTATGCGTGACGGTGATCGTTGTCCGCCCTTCCATTGTGGCTTCCGTCCGGTGGCCCGTCATGATGAAGTTCGGATGGATCAGTGCCACCACACCCGCCAGAAAAAAGAGCGCGCCGAAAATCGCGTGCAGAGTGATTCTCACGTTGCCATCGCCTCCCGCTTCTCCATCGTGGGCGTCAACCTTCGAGTCATCGCCCCCGTGCCCTTAATTGCCCGGATTTTGAGCCGCGGGACTCAGCTCCGGGGTCAGCCCGTGAAAGATTTCGCTCAAGTAGTCGGGCCGGTTGTTGTCGCGTTCGATATGCGGATACTTCAGCCCGCCGTGATAATCGATCGCGTAGGTCTGATACTGCGCGCCGTTTGCCACCAGCAGCCGAATCGGGGTCGTGTCGCCTTTCGCCACGTCCACTGCATTTCGCACTGCTTCCGGCGAAAATTGCTGTCCCTCCACCGCGACCACCTTCATTCCCGGCCCGATCCCTGCTTTGTACGCCGGTCCATCGTGAATCACGTCCGCCACGATTCCATCCTCGCGCAGGACCATGCCGACCGAAAAATTCAAGTTGATCGCTCGCTCCACCGTTTCCTCGTTGCTCTCCATCGAGTTTGGTTCCTCGTTGTAGACCAGCTTCCAGCCGCCGTTGTCCACCGCTTCGAGCGGCGTGCTCGGCGGCACTGAATCGAGATGCGACCGCAGAAAGCCGGTCCAGTCGTACGGCACCACCGCGTTGAGCGCCGCCACGACGTCTTCGAATGTGTACGTTTTCAATGCGGGCTCGTTCGCAGGCCCGGCGTAGAAGCTCTTGCAGAAATCGTTCATCGATTTCTGATCGTTCGTCAGCCGCCGGATCGTTTCATCCACGTCCATCCACAGCAGCTCGCCTTCCTCGTAGAAGTCGGTGCCGCGCCTCCAGTTCGACCACTCGTATCCCGCGTCGTAAAGAATCGGCGCCGCGTCGGCCGTGTCCTGCAGCGGACGCCAATCACGCCCGGGGCGATGTTCGTAGGTGGCGGCAAGATAGGCCAGCGCCTCGCGCGCCTGATCGTCGCTCAGCAGGCCGCTTCGCGCCGTCAGCACGTTGCCCAGGTACTCCGTCAATCCTTCATAGACCCACAGCAGATCGTCCTTCATCGGCTGCTGGTAGTCGGGCGTCGCAAGTCCCGCCGGACGCCGGTACTTCCCGTTCCACGAATGCACGAATTCGTGCGGCAAGAGTCCCGCGAAGGCAATCTCGTCGTCATCGTCGATCAGGCTGCGTTCCGACGTGCGGTCGTCGCTCGATTCGTGGTGCTCGAGCCCGAAGTGCGCCACGTCGTCGCTCAGCGTCAGAAGAAAATGATAATCGCGATAGTGCCGGACTCCGAACAGCGCCCCTGTCTCCGCGACGAGCTGCTTGAAGTGCATTTCCATTTCAGGGCTCATCGCCAGCGCAGCCTGGCTGTCCGCGGCGATATCCATTTCGTGCGGCGGATTTTCGCCCGGCGTCAGCTCGATCTTGCGGAAATAGCGGCCTGCGAGCACCGGCGAGTCGACCAACGTGTTCAGCGGCACCGGCGAAAACTCGATTGTGTCGTTTGTGCGCTTCGCACCAGGAAGCGCCGTCCCGAAATCCCAGCCGGAGGGAATTTTCAAACTCGGTGAGAAGACCAGGTCCCTCGCCGCGTAGCCCTTGGGATAGAACAGCACCTGATTCCAGCTCAAGACGTCGAGAGAAGCCGTTGCGGAAGCCCCGGCTGAAAATCCCGACGCAGGCGCCGACAGCAGAAAATCGAAATCCGCGGCCAGCGAATCCGCGCCCTGCGGCAGGTCCAGGTGAATCGCGAACATATCCACCAGGTCGCGCCGCCACGGGATCGTCTTTCCCGCCGCCGTGAATGTCATCCCCGCTACGTCGATAATGGGACCGTCGGGCATATGCTCGCCCGGAATCCATTCCGGGTAATAGAGTGTCAGCGGTCCCGCTTGCGCTGGAATTTCCTCGTGGACGTGAAGGATTTTTTGCGGCGCGTGCGACGCGTCCACCGAAAGACGGATCATTCCCGGCGGCGTTTGCGCCTGCGCCGGAGTTGCCACGAAAAGTCCGAACAGAAAACCGATGCAAATGAATGGCAGGTTCCTGCAGCTAAACCGCGACATCCGTTCCCCCTGAAGACTCCTTATAAAGGTAACAGAGATTGCCCGCCCGGAACGCCCACTCAAGCCGCCGCGCCGGCTTCGCATCTTGCAGCGCCGCCCATAAAGTTAGGGAACTTCCTTCGCTGCGCGAACGTATCTTGCTTTCGAAGCTCGGAGAAGGGGCGCCGAGGTTCTCAGACTGACGTTTGCGGAGGCGAATTCATGGGAACGCTCGGCGATCAGCTTAAGCAAGTGCTGCGCAGGCTCGGCCGCGCCCCGGTCTTTACGGCCATCACGCTCATCACGCTGGCGGTCGGCATTGGCGCGAACACCGCGATTTTTTCCGTTCTCGAAAGCGTTCTCCTCAAGCCCCTGCCGTATCCGCATCCGAACGAACTCGTTGGCGTCTGGCTTTCCGCTCCGGGAATCAATCTTCCGGACCTGAATCTCTCCCCCTCGGATTATTTCATTTTTCGCGAACAGAGCCGCGCCTTTGAAGGCGTCGGAATCTACAACGGCAGTTCCGTCACCGTAACCGGCGTCGCGGAACCGGAACAGGTCCGCGTCCTGCACGTCACGGACACAGTGCTTCCCACTCTGGGCGTCCCTCCGATGCTGGGCCGCTGGTTCAATCACGCCGACGACACGCCGGGAAGCCCGGACACCGTGATGCTCACCTACGGTTACTGGCGCCGTAAATTCGGCTCGGATCCATCGGTCATCGGCCGCAACATGACGATCGACGGCACGTCCCATCAGATCATCGGAGTCATGCCGCAGAAATTTCATTTTCTCGATTGGGAGGAGCCGCCTCTCATTCTCCCCTTCCGGTTCGACCGCAACAAAGTTCATCTCGGCAACTTCAGCTACGAAGGCCTCGCGCGCCTCAAATCCGGAATGACTCTGGAGCAGGCCAATTCTGACGTGGCGCGCATGATTCCGATCGTCTTCAGCAGCTTTCCGGCGCCGCCGGGATTCAGTCTCGATCTTTTCAAGCACGCAAATATCGCGCCAAATGTTCGCCCGCTGAAGCGAGACGTGGTCGGCGACGTTGGCAAGTTGCTCTGGGTCCTGATGGGCAGCATCGGCATGGTTTTGCTCATCGCCTGCGCCAACGTTGCGAACCTGCTGCTCGTTCGCGCCGAGGGCCGCCAGCAGGAACTGGCGATTCGGCGGGCGCTCGGCGCAAGCCGCGGCCGCATCGCCGCGGAACTCCTGTTCGAGAGTCTCGTCATCGGCCTTCTTGGCAGCGTGCTCGGGCTCGCGCTTGCGTACGGTGCTTTGCGTCTTCTGATCGCGATGGCGCCCGTCGGGCTTCCGCGAATCGGCGAGATCGGCATCGATCTTCCCGTGCTGCTTTTCACGCTCGCGATTTCGCTTTTCGCTGGGCTGCTCTTCGGCATGATTCCCGTCTTCAAGTACGCCGGCGCGCGCGCCACGATGGGTCTTCGCGAAGGTGGGCGCACTCTGAGTCAGAGCCGCGAGCGGCATCGAGCGCGCAACACGCTCGTGGTGGTGCAAGTGGGCCTCGCTTTCGTGCTGCTCATCTGTTCCGGGCTCATGATTCGCACGTTTCGCGCGATGACCCACGTCAACGCTGGCTTCGCGAATCCCGCCGAGATTCAGACGTTCCGCATTTCGATTCCCGACACGGAAGCGAAAGAGCCGGAAGCCGTGGTCCGCATGGAGCAGGCGATCCGCGACAAAATCGCCGCGATTCCCGGCGTCGCTTCGGTCGGCGCCTCCACTTCGGTTCCCATGGACGGTAATTCGTGGAATGATCCCGTCTTCGCTCAGGACCGCGCCTACGCCGACGGCGAAATTCCCGCGCTGCGCCGCTTCAAGTTCGTGACGCCTGAATACTTTTCGACGGTCGGAATCCCGATCATAGCCGGCCGCAACCTCACCTGGACCGAAACCTACAACCGCGCGCCGATCGCGCTGATCTCCGAGAATTTCGCGCGTGAATACTGGCACGATCCACAAAGCGCGATCGGCAAGCGCATCCGCGTCAGCACCAAGGACGACTGGCGCGAAATCATCGGCGTCGTCGGCGACGTCCACGACGATGGCGTCAGCGAGCCCGCCACCGGGACCGCATACTGGCCCATCTACATGAACAACTTCGAGAGCGAGCCCGTCGAAGTCGAGCGCGGCCTCGCGTTCGCCGTCCGCAGCCCGCGAACCGGCTCCGAAAATTTCATGAAGGAGCTTCGCGATGCTGTCTGGTCCGTGGATGCGAACCTGCCAGTGGCGAACGTACGCACGCTCGACTACTACTACACGCGGTCGATGGCGCGCACGTCGTTCACGCTCGTGATGCTCGGCATCGCCGGAACGATGGCGTTGCTGCTCGGCATCGTCGGGCTGTACGGCGTGATCGCATATTCCGTTTCGCAGCGCACGCGTGAAATCGGAATCCGCATCGCGCTCGGCGCACAGACGGGCGAGCTGACTGGAATGTTCATTAAGCAGGGCCTGTGGCTCGCGTGCGCCGGAGTGGCCGCCGGGCTCGTCGTCGCGTTTGCTGCGATGCGCTTGATGTCGTCCCTCCTTTTCCACGTGAAGCCGAGCGACCCGTTCACCTACGCCGCCGTGAGCGTCGGATTAATTCTGACGGCCGTGCTCGCGAGCTACGTGCCATCGCGCCGCGCGGCAACGGTCGATCCCGTCGAAGCGCTGCGCTCGGAGTGACGGCATCTCCCGCTTCCCCTGCGAATAATTCCGTGACTTCGCAGGCATCTGTCGCGAGTATAATCAGCACGCCTGCTGTGCCGAAGCGTCCCAAGCCGAATCGCCTGTTTGCGCTGGCCCTTTTCTTGCTCTTTGTCCACCCTTGCGCTGCGCAGAAGTCCTCTGCCTCGAAGGCTGAACTCGACGCCATCACCGCAAGAGGACGTCTGCTGGCTGAATATGACGTCGCCGCCTGGCATTCTACGGACGCTGTGCAAGCGTTGAATCCGGACAAGGCGAGCGTTGGACGTTACATTGGGCGAAAAACGGACACTGGCTGGGTCGTGGAATACGGCCACTTGAATAGTGCTCGCGACCGTTTCCAGATCGCTTACGAGGCCAGCCAGGGTGCGCGCCCCGACCAGTTCGTTGTGACGAAACTCGATCCACCGAGAGAGGACAAGGGCTTTTATCTCTTTGCTGCCCGGGCTATTGAAGCTGCCCTGGCGAATTTCCAGGGCGCAGGCGTTCCCTACAACGTTTACGTCCTTCCCGCTGACGACGGTCAGATATACGTCTACTTCGTGCCTGGTCAAACGAGCAACGACGTCTACTACTATGGAGCGGATGCCCGCTATCTCATCAGCGCCGATGGACTGACGATTGTGGAGCAAAGGCAACTGCACAAGTCGCTCTTGCAGTTCAATCCGAAGCCCCAAGGGGTCAAGACGCTTGCGAGCGGATATCACACGCACGTACTCAGCGACGTTCCCGAGGATACCGACGTCTTTTACGTTCTCAACCGTCACCCACTGATTCCTGAGTACATCGGCACGAAGAAGAGGATTTACGTGATCGCGACAGATGGCACGATCGCGATTGGCAAATAGCAGTTCTGGTTTCACCGTGTCCTACCCAACCGGCGTGGCCGTCTTGCGCGGCGGATTGAAGAAGGGGAGCTCGCGGACGATGGCGCGCACTTTGTGGCGCGTGGCTTCGACTGTCAACTCCATCTGCAATTCCGTGCCGAGCGCGGCGTGCCCCCGATCCAGGGTCGCGAGCGCGATCATTTTCTTCAGCGTGGGCGACCACGTGGTGGAAGTGGCTTTGCCGATTTGCAATCCTCCGCGATACACCGGCACAGCGGCGCGCGACGCGGTGCTCGCCACCTGCGGCGCGAGTCCCGCCTCTTCATAGAGCCGCTCGATATCGTCCCAATTGATTTCGAGCCCCATCAGAAGGCGCTTCGGGCCGCGGCGATTTTCCTGTTCAAGGGCCGCGCGGCCGATAAAGTGCTCTTTTTTCAGATCGACCAGGCGGCCGAGGCCGATTTCGTACGGCGAATATTTTTGTGCGTCGATGAGCGCTTTCTTGCTGCTGAAGTAATCGACTTCGATCAGGATCAGGCCGGCCTCGATGCGCGCCACGTCGAGCGCGAGCATTCCCGCGGCGTGAAGGTCGAACTGGCGGCCGTGCTCGAAGAGCGCGTCCCAAACGCGCGGCGCTTCGTTCCAGGGAATCCAGATTTCGTAGCCCAGGTCGCCGGTGTAGCCCGTGCGGGAAATGTCGACTTCGACGCCGGCGATTTTTCCGCGCGTGACGCGGAAATATTTGAGGTTGGCGATGTCGGCTTCGGCGGCGCGCATCAGGAGGCGACCGGAAGTGGGGCCCTGGAGGGCCAGGGCGGCGACCTTGTCGGAGATGTCTTCGATTTGCACGTCGAGGCCGAGCGCGTTCTGGCGGAACCAGCGCATGCTGGGATCGGCGGCGGTCCAGCGGTAGAGATTTTCGCCGAGGCGGGAGATGGTGCCGTCGTCGATGACCTTGCCCTGTTCGTCGCACCAGCAGCAGTAGATCACCTGGCCGACGGCGACCTTGTTGATGTCGCGGGTGATCACGCGGTTGACGAGCTTCGTCGCGTCCGGCCCGCTCACTAGATATTTGTAGAGCGGCGTCACGTCGATCAGCGCGGCCGCGTTGCGAATCGCGTTGTATTCGTGCTCGTGATGCGTCTCGTAGACGCTGACGGCGTAGTAGCCCGACCATTCGCGGTAGCTCAGGCTCTCGCACAGTTTCGATGTTCTGTCGTGGACCGCTGTTCCTATCGGCACGATGGCTCCTCGGCGCGCGGGATGAAGGCGCACGCCTCGCGGCGGATTATAAGGGCGAGTAGTGACGAGTGGCTAGTGGCCAGATAAGAGAGGCAGGAGGCAAGGAGGCAGGGATGCAAGGCGGAGCGGCGGCCCCTTCCGGAAGCGAGCAGCCCCGGCAACCGTAGATTAAGCATGGCGCCGGTCCTTTGTTTTCAATAACTTACGGGAGAATTTAATCCCGTTACCGTAGATTAAAGTTCGCTCCGGTTTCGCCTTGGGCTTCTGAGTCGGGGGCCGAAGGGGCAAAGGACCGGCCAGAGAAGGACGGAGATGGCAGGGAAGCGAGGGGTTGAGTCCACCGCAGAGGCGCAGAGGACGCAGAGGGAGAGGAACTGGGGGCGTAATCCGACAAAAAAAGGCCCGGGACTTGTATAGATTAGAAAAATGTAAGTGGCTGATTCGGCGAGGTTTGCGGCGATTTCTAATCTTCAGTGTATAGATTAGAAATTGGGCGGGGAGCTTCCGGCGTATCGGAGGAGAAGGTCGCCGGAGCATCCGATTTGTGCCTTAATCCTTCATCTTTTCCTACTAACACTATTTTATCATGCGTGGCAACTTGACACGTGTGCTCCAAGTCTGCAAGCGACTGGAAAAATTGGGGTTACGAAATTGTGGTTTGTGATCAGGAATCGAGGAAAATTGAAAAAAGACGAAAAAAGTTTGGGGAAGAATCAACGGGGGCCATCGAAGTGCGGCATCGTACGTACCTCCGACTCCGGAGAGGGGACCGATGTCGCTGCGGACCTGCGTCCTGCGCGACGGCCTGCGGCAGCAAGGTACGCGCTTCGCGCAGGGACTCTATGTTGGAGTTGAAGCCGTGTCTGCCGACAGGCGGGCTCCGACCCCCTAAAAGGCAAGGCTACCTTCCGAGGCTCACGGATACACAGAGCGCAAACGCGCGCGGAGGGAAGCGTTGTGCGAGGAGTTCAGATGACCGAGCGGACAGTTAACCGGGACGATATTCGGGCGTACTCGGGGGACTGGGGATGTGAAGGCGGCGGGTAGAATGGCGAATGCAAGCCCGGATTGAATCGGGATGCCGCGCCAAAGACCGCGGCGTCAGGTTCAAACTTGACGGAGCGAACGAATGAGAATCGGGTTGAGTTTATGCCGAGTTGTGGTGGGGCTGCTGGCATTTTGCGTCCTGGCGTCGCTCGCGGTGGCCCAAGATGACCAGGATGCGAACCGTCCTCCCTGTGTGACGCCTCAATGCCGAAAAATCGAAGCATTTGTGAAGCGCCATTATTGCGGTAACTCTCCCGCAGGCAACGGGCCGGACAATGGATGCGAGATGAAGGGGCCGAAAAGACCACAAACGGGCGTGGAGGTGCTGGCGGCTTACCAGTGCCAGTGGAATGAGGACACGGGCGTAAGGCGGTGCGATCAGGAAAGTCAGCCTCCTCAGGATGTTCGCAAAATCCTAACGCAGGAAATGCAGCGCATTGGCCTGCTTGCCAAGGCCAATGGTCAGACTCTCTATACGGTTTGGAAATCGGGGCGTTCAGGATTGGTGATCGCGTCGGCGGATTACTCCAGAGTCGCCGACAGCAAGTTGGATCTTTGCGAAGTGATCGTTGCGATCAATGAGAAGGGAAACGTCACGCTGATCCGGAAGGTCCCCTTCAAGACGACCGACGCGGACGTGCCGGATGTAACCACATGGTCGCTCGTGGACCTTGCTGATGTGGAAGGCGATGGGCACGAGGAGATTCTTCTGGAGGGGGATGCTTACGAGGACCACTGGTTTGAAGTGGTCAGGGTGCAAGGCGGAGCGGTGAAGACGATCTTTTCTGGACTCGGCTACTACCTCTGAGGCGATGGTGCAGGGCGGACCAATTGTGAACGTTCAGTGCGCGCTGCGGCGGTCGGACGTCTATCAGCCGTTTGCGTATTCGTGGCCGAGCGTGATTCGCTGGGCCCTCGTTGTGTTTGCCTTCATCATATTGTACGGTCCCGGGTCTGGATCGCTCTGGGGAGACGCGGGAGCCGGTGAAAAAGCGGTGTGGCTGGCCGGCTTCGCAGTATTCGTCGTATTTCTCTTGCCGTGGCTGAGCGTGCAAATCATGATCCGAAAGTATCCGGCGATCTGGCGTTCTCGCTCCCTGTCCTTTAGCAGCGAGGGCATGCACCTGGAGTCGGAGGATGCTCGCGCCGATTACAGATGGTCGGTTTTCTATCGCATCAACGAGACTTCGACGCTTTTTCTCCTGATGCCAACGGCCAGCACCGCGGTCTATGTTCCGAAGCGATGCATTTCCAGCCCGGAAGACATCAAGGTCGTACGGCAATTGATTCGGGAGAATTTCCAAGGCAAGAAAAGCCTGAGGAGCGAATAGCGGGGTCGGCTCTGCCTGAATCCTGCGCCTCAGAGGCGTCCTCTAGAGAATCGAAAATAGAGCGCCAAGAGCAGAAGAGAGGATTCCTCCGCTGCGTCCCGCGCCCGCGGTGCGCGCGAGAAGGAACAAGAACGCGGCACTTCGGTCGGAATGACAAATTCCGCGGCGGCAGCGCGAAATTGGACCGGCAAGGTCGCATCTTGGCGCCGGCCGCGCTAGTTGTAAAGGTCGGCGGAATCGGTAAAGGCCTCAGGGATGGTGATACTCGATTGTCCTCCTGTGACGAGCACAAGGCCGCTGTTCAACAATGTGGCGGTGTGACCGAAGCGCGGGGCTCCCATAGGGCCCGTGGGTGCGAACTTGTTGGTTGCAGGATCGAATACTTCGGCGCTCGAGAAGCTGCCGGGCGGAGTATAGGAGAATCCTCCGGCCACAAGCACGGTGCCGTCATTGAGCAAGGTGGCGGTGTGGTCAGCGCGTGGCGTGCCCATATTGCCAGTCCCTGAAAAAGAGCCTGCCGCTGGATCGAAAAGCTCGGCGTCCGGGACTGGAGATCCATTGAATCCTCCGGTCACCAACACCTTGCCGTTATTGAGCAGGGTGGCGGTGTGGTTGTACCTGAATTGGTTCATTGCGCCGGTAGCGGTGAAGTTTCCAGTGGCGGGATCGAACAGTTCGGCATCGTTGAGCGGGTAGCCGTCCCAGACGTCTTCGTCATCGCGGCCTCCGGCAATCAGCACTGTTCCGTCGTTCAGCAAGGTCGCAGTGCATCCCCATCGACCTCCTACTATGAGTTGGCCCGTGGTGGGTGTGAAAGTTCCGGTTGCGGGATCGTAGAGCTCCGCTACATTGCCCGGGGATCCACCCACCACCAGCACTTTGCCGTTGGCGAGCAGCGCGGCGGCATGCTCCGAGTGCGGTTCGTTCATTGCGCCAGTGGCAGTGAAAGTTCCGGTGGCGGGATCAAACAGCTCCGCCGTCGAGAGATCGTCCGAGTTGTCCCCGCCGGAGAGATCACCCAAACCGGGAGATCCACCTGCAATGAGGACCTTTCCATTTTGGAGCAAGGTGGCAGTGTGCGCGAAGCGCGGGGTGGTCATGTTTCCGGTGGGAGTGAAGGCGCCGGTGCCAGGATCGTATATCTGCGCTGTTGGGAGAACTTCGTTGGCGTTGTATCCGCCAGTAATGAGCACCTTGCCGCTTTGGAGCAAGGTGGCGGTGTGCGCCACTCGATCTACTCCCATATTCCCGGTGGGCTGGAATCCGTGCAGGTTGGAATTGGTCTCGACATCAATCGAGTTGGAAGCGCCTGTGATGCTGGCCGTGACGGTGTCGGTGGCAGTGATCGTCTGGTTGCCGAGAGTCGCGAGCGTTGCCAAAAAGGTTCCCGCTCCGTTGGTCAGAGAAGTGTTGCCTGGGACAACGGCATGGGGGTCAGTGCTGGTGAAGTGGACGATTCCTGAGTAACCGGCGACTGTGTTGTTGGAGGCGTCGAGAGCGAGCACGTTGACATTGAAAAACGAGCTTGGGGAAACCGTGGCTGGAGCGGTTAAGCTGAAGTGAGTGGCGGCTTGAGGGACAAAGCTGCCTCCGCCGCCGCCGGTGCCTCCGTTGTTACCGCCATTCGCTCCGCAGGCTGAGAAAGCCAGCGGCACCGCCATCAGCAGCAGCGTGCCAACGAAGGTCTTGCACCGTATCAGTTGCATGGGTCTGCCCTCCTTTGAGGGCGCAACGGGCCCGCCGCGTGGCGACCCCGGTCGGGGTCGTCCTCAGCGGACGCGCGAGATGCACGCCGCGTCCCAGAGTGCTGAGTGCTGCGCCCTTAGTTTTCCTTGGCCGCGGAGCGGAGCACTCTACTCGCGGTCTTTGTCACCCCATGCAGGTTCCTTGGGAAGGCGGACGACCCCATGGATCGGCTGAGCTCCGAAGTGATTGGTTGCCTGTGAAGGGCCGGTCGCAAGAGCTGTAAAGACAAGTGTGATGTTCGAAATCTCCAGGTTTGGGCCACCGCCGAGACAGACCTGCAATGGCACGGGCCCGGTAAAAGGAGATCCTCCATTTCCGGTCACTTCGGCCATTCCGTTCACCTCCAGAACCCAGGTGTAGGTAGGGTAGGGAGTGATGCCACTGGGGCAATCGGTTTGAGGCGGGTTCAGAATTAGCGTCGCACCCTTCATCGTGACGTGGTGCGTGTGCTGATGGCGGGAGTCGGTGCCGGCCCCAGAGGCGGCTGCTAAATCGGAAAACTCCATCGTTAGGGACGCCGAAAAGTCTGCCCGTCCGTGCGGTTGTAGGTCCAAGGACCACGGGCCGCGAAGTTCCCACGGACCGGCTGTGGGGTTGGCGGATACTGGGAAGTCGTTGATCACCCCATGGAAGTGCGTGCGCGGCCAATCTTGAGCCGACGCGCCGAGAACGATTACCAGCACGAGTGCCGCAGTAGCCCAGATTGCCCACGACAAGACTTTCCTGTTCATGTAAGCCTCCGGAATTCACGAATTGCTCGGGCCGGCGAACGTTCGCGGAATTGCTTTTCGCAAATCCGGTTGGCTCGAGGAGCCCAAGACTGGTACCTAGGGCCTCGCGACACAATGGCTCGGAACTGACCCGTAGATGTTTTGTGTCTGACCGTCCAGCTTGTTGAGACAAGGGGAGTTAGCAGAGTTGGGGTGTGCGATGCAGGTAAGGTGCCCACTTCGAAGTTCCTGCTACTTCAGCAAGCCAAAGCCGAATGCAAGAAGCTGTAACGCGATCAGAGCAGACGACCTTCGAGTGGGCGGCGAGGTGCGGGTGTGTCCTGCGGGAATCGGAGGACGCGGGCGATGGCGAGGATTGTGTTCCAGTTGCGGGTGGTGGCGGGGGCGCCGAAGAGTTTGTCGATGCGGCCGAGGTAGCCGATGGTCTTCATGTGGCGGCGGTACATGCCGAAGACGAATTGGTTTTTGGAGGAGAGGACGCGGACGAGCCAGGGGCCGTCGGGGGGAAATGAGACGGGGAGGGCGGCGCGGAGCGCTCCGGCTTTCGAGAGGATGCTGACGAAGCGAACGATGCCGGGAGGGGATGGCTTAGGTCCAAAGGGATTTTTCTTTGCCAGGCGGAGAAGGTCGCGTCCGTCGCAGATGACGATTTCGGCTACGAATGGCAACTTGCGGAGCAACGCGGCGCGGAATTTGGTTTTGGAGCCGGGCTTGCGGACGATGAAGGTGCCGGCGGCGCCGATGTTGATGACGTCGTGGGCGTTGAGTTCGCGGGCGAGCAGGCTGGGGCGAAAGGTGCGGTGGCCGCCGACGTTGACGCCGCGGAGAAAGACGACGAGGGGCATTTGGCGGAATTATAGGGGTGCGAGGAGAAAGGCAAAAGCCTTTTGGAACCACAGATGAACACAGATAAACACTGATGGGGAAAGAAAGATCAAGCGCGCACCGCAGAGACACAGAGGGCACGAAGAAAGATGGAAACCTGAAAGAGAAAAGGGAGAGGCAAAACCTTTTGGGACCCTGCCTGCCCTGCCGACCGGCAGGCAGGCCCGCGTACGGCGGGCAGGCGCCGCTACGTCTGAGGCAAAAAGCGATTTCAGATTTGAAATTTCAGATTTCAAAGGAAGGCAAAGGCAAGACGGCCGTGGGATGACGTGAGGAGTGCGAAAAGAGACGTAATGAGGCTTCTTTCAAGCGCCGCGGGGCGTGGCGGGGTGAATTTCGTATTCGCTTTGGACGAGGCCGCCGTCGTAGGTGCGGGTGGCGACGTGGTGGAGAGTGACGTCATGCGGCACGGGGCCGAATAGCGGGATGCCGGCGCCGATCAGGACTGGAACGCGCGTGACGATGAGCCGGTTGATGAGTCCGGCGGCGAGAGATTTTTGGATGGTGATGCCGCCATCGATGTAGGCGGACTTGAGGCCGCGTGACTCGAGCTGCCGGACGATTTCGGCGGGTTCGCCGGACATGCGCTCGGGCGCGCCGTCTTTGACGGGCGGAAATTCGAGCGGGCGGTTGCTGAGGACGATCAGGGATCTTTTGCCGTAGAGCGGCAGCGGCGCGAGTTTCAAGACAACATCGAAGGTTCTGCGGCCCATCACGACAACGTCGATGCCGGAGATAAATTCGTCGTATCCATGAGGGACGTGCTCACCCGCGCTCAGGAAGTCGAAGGTGTCGTTCGTGCGAGCGAGAAAGCCGTCGACACTGACACCGCAGAAGACAGAGAGTTTGATGGCGGGCCTCCTGAAACGAATGGCGGATTATAGAGGCGGGGAAGAGAAAGGCAAAACCTTTTGGAACCACAGATGAACACAGATAAACACTGATGGAGAAAGAAAAATCAAGCGCGCACCAGAGAGACGCGGAGGACCGCGACGGTGGCGTCGTCGGTCTGGCGGTCGCGCGAGAAGGAATCGAGAGACTGAAAGATGGCGTCGACGATTTCGGCCGGGGCCTTGCTGCGGTTATCCACGGCGGTCTTGCGAACGCCGGCGGCTCCCCATTGTTCGCCGGCGGCGTTCACGGCTTCGGTGACGCCGTCGGTGTAGGCAACGACGAGATCGCCCGGGTGCAACTGAATGGAGGCTTGCTCATACTTCGAATCGGGGAAAACGCCAACCGGCAGGCCGCCGACTTCGAGGAAGGCGACGGAGGCGTCGGGCCGAATCAGGATCGGCGGATTATGGCCGCCGTTGACGTAGCGGAGGGTGCGCGTGGAGCCGTCGAAGACGCCATAGAAAAGGGTGGCGTAGGACTCGGCGGGCAAGCTGGCGTAAACCTGGCGCTTGACGGCGCCGAGGACGGCGGCGGCTTCGTTTGAGGCGAATGAAGCGGCGGTGCGCAGCGACGACTGAACATTCGATATCATGAGCGCGGCGGCGAGGCCCTTGCCGGAGGCGTCGCCGATGGCGAGCGCGAGGCGGTTCTGCGGGAGCGGGAGAAAATCGTAGCAGTCACCGCCGAGAGCGCGGACCTGACGGCAGCGGGCGCTGTATTGGAGGGCGTCGAGCGTGGCCGCAGGGTGCCACATGAACCGCTCCTGCACGTCGCAGGCGCTTGCCCAGTCCTGACTCACGTCGACGACCATCGCTTGGCTTGCCATGTTTTGCGCCTCCACTGGTATGTCGATTCCCGGGGCCCGAAATCGACATGGCGGGGCTGGATTTTGGGATGGCGGATTCTTGGCCGGGAGAGGTCGAAAGGGACGAGGCGGCTACGACTACTTAGTGAGGGGCAGACTTGCGCGTAGGGAAAGGCCTGTCGGCGGGGATGTGGACGGGGCGGGTCGGGAGGCGCGGCGGCCTCCGGCTGTGATATTAGGGATGCGATATGACGGCGGCGGAACAATCACCGGAGAAGGCAATCGAGCGAGTGCTGCGCGAACTGACGCCGCAAGTAGTGGGAATCGTGACGCGAAGATTCCACGACTTCGCGGCGGCGGAGGACGCGGTGCAGGAGGCGTCGATTGCGGCGGCCACGCAATGGCCGCGCGAGGGCATGCCGGAGAATCCGCGGGCGTGGCTGACGCAGGTTGCGTTTCGACGGATGACGGACCAGATCCGGAGCGAAGTGGCGCGGCGGCGGCGCGAAAACGAGGCGCTGGCGATGGAGTTGGGGAACGCGCCGGAGGCGGGAACCGCGGAGACGTCAGCGGAGGAAGACGACACGCTCGTGCTGCTCTTCATGTGCTGCCATCCCGCGCTGACGCCGGCGTCCGCGATTGCGTTGACACTGCGAGCGGTGGGCGGCCTGAATACGGCGGAAATCGCGCACGCGTTTCTGGTGCCGGAAGCGACGATGGCGCAACGAATCAGCCGCGCGAAGCAAACCATCAAGGGTTCGGGCATCCCGTTTCAATTGCCGACGAACGAAGAGCGCGCGAAGCGACTGAGCGCGGTGCTGCACGTGCTGTACCTGATTTTCAATGAGGGCTATACGAGCAGCGCGGGTCCGCGACTGCGGCGGGCCGATCTATCGAGCGAGGCTATCCGGTTGACGCGGATTCTCTACAGGTTGCAGCCGGACGATCCTGAAATTGCGGGGCTGCTCGCGCTGATGCTGCTGACGGATGCGCGGCGGCTGGCTCGGACGGGCGCCGAGGACGAATTGATTCCGCTTACGAAGCAGGACCGGACCTTGTGGGACGCGCAGGAGATCGCGGAGGGAATCGCGCTGGTGTCAGCTGCGCTGCCCAAGGGAGCCGTGGGGCCGTACCAATTGCAGGCGGCGATTGCGGCGGTTCACGACGAGGCGACGCGCGCGGAGGACACGGACTGGCCGCAGATTCTGGCGCTGTATGAGGTGCTGAGGCGGATGTCGGACAACCCGATGGTGATGCTGAATCATGCGGTGGCGGCAGCGATGGTGCACGGCGCGGCGAAGGGTCTACGGCTGCTGGACGCACTGATGAAGGATGAGCGCGTTGCAGGACATTACCGCATGGATGCGGTTCGCGCTCATCTGCTGGAACTGGCGGGAGACCGGGAAACAGCCATCCGGCATTATCGACTGGCAGCGGGCAAAACGGCCAATCTGCCGGAGCGAAACTACCTGCTCGTGCAGGCTGCGCGACTTTCAGGCGACAGCAAGGAATAAATGGGCGAGAGCACCAATGGGTGCGGGGCGACGCTTGCGCCGTGATGCGCTGTGGCGCTTGTGGGCTTCCGTCGCGCCCTGTAGAATGCGACGGCTTCGGATTTCAAATGGCTCTGTTGAGATCCTCGGCCTTCGAGAGGCTGGAAGAGAGATCCCTCGACTGCGCGTCCCGACGCGAAAATCGAAAAGACGCGATTTTCGCGGGGAAAAGCGTCGGGACGCTCCGCTCGGGATGACAAAGTTCAGAGGTCGTGGCGAGAAAATGGGCAGCGGCGCGCCTTTGCGCGAGGAAATCAACAAAGCCATTTCAAATTACAAATTGGAGATTTGAAAGGAAGCGGAGGGAAGTGCCGTCTGAGTCGCGGCGGGCACGGCTTGCGCTGCCACTACACGGTGTCGGGAGCGTGCGGGTGTTTGAGATTTGAAAGGCAGCCAGGGCTGAACCCTAGACTCCTCGAAGCAAATGTCGCGCCTGGGGGCGCGAGCCACAAAGCGAATGGCGAAGAAATACGACGCGATTGTGATTGGCGGCGGGCACAACGGCCTGGTGACGGCGGCGTATCTCGCGCGCGCGGGAAAGAAAGTGGTGGTCTTGGAGCGGCGATACGTGCTGGGCGGCGCCGCGGTGACGGAAGAGATCATCCCCGGATTCAAATTTTCGGTTTTCTCCTACGTGGTTTCGCTGCTGCGTCCTGAAATCATTCGCGATCTCGACTTGCCGAGGCATGGGCTGGAAATTCTGCCGCTCGACGGGACGTTCACGCCGATGCCGAGCGGCGACTACCTGTGGCGCGTGAACGACCACGGGAAGACACGGCGGGAACTCGAACGGCACTCGAAGGTGGACGCGGAGGCATACGAGGAGTTCGGCAAGGCGATGGTGCAGATGTGCCGGTTCGTGAAGCCGATTCTGGGAATGATTCCGCCGGACCCGACGTCGCTGGACCCGCGCGATTTGAAGAAGCTGGCGTTTTTGGGGAAGCGGTTTCAAGTGCTGCCAGCGGAAGACAAGTACAACCTGGTGCAGTTGATGACGATGAGCGCGGCCGATTTTCTAGACCAGTGGTTCGAGACGGACGTGCTGAAGGCGACGATGTCGGCGTCTGGAATCATCGGGACATTTTTGGGGATACGGTCGCCGGGAACGGCTTATGTGCTGCTGCACCATTACATGGGGGAGATCGACGGGGCATTCCGGTCGTGGGGATTCAGCCGCGGCGGGACGGGCGCGATTTCGAACGCAATCGGCAGCGCGGCGCGCGAGGCGGGCGCGGAGATTCGCATGGAAGCGCCGGTGTCGCGAATCATCGTGAAGAACGCTGTGGCGCAAGGAGTGGCGCTCGAAAGTGGCGAAGAAATTTACGGCGAGATTGTGGCTTCGAGCGTGGACCCGCGGCTGACGTTCACGAAATTCATGGAGCCACGCGAGCTGCCGGAAGATTTTGTCGAGGAAGTACGGCGGTACAAGTACCGGGGGTCGTCGGGGAAGGTGAATTTGGCGCTGGACGGGCTGCCGGAATTCAAGTGCCTGCCGGGAGCGGGAAGGCACCTGCGCGGGGCGGTTTCGATTTCGCCGTCGATGGAATATATGGAGCGCGCGTACGACCAGGCGAAGTATGGCGAATTTTCGCGGCGCCCGTACATCGACATGGTGATTCCGACCCTGACGGATCCGTCGGTGGCGCCGCCGGGAAAGCACATCCTTTCGTGCTTCGTGCAGTACGCGCCGTACAAGCTGGCGAGCGGGACGTGGGACGAACAGAAAGAAGCGTTCGGCGACACGGTGGTGGACACGATTGCGGAGCACGCGCCGAATCTGAAGAAGATCATCATCGGGCGGCAGGTGATGACGCCGCTCGACATCGAGCGGACGACGGGTTTGAGCGAAGGGAATATTTTTCAGGGGGAACTGTCGCTGGAGCAGCTTTTCTTTCTGCGGCCGGTGGCGGGATGGGCGCGGTATCGCACGCCAGTGAAACATTTATATATGTGCGGGTCGGCGACGCATCCGGGCGGGGGAATCATGGGAGCGCCGGGGAGATTGGCGGCGCTGGAGATCCTGAAGGATAAGGGGAAGTACTGAAGAGGATTGAAATTTGAAACTGGAAATTTGAAATCGGTCCGGTGACCTTTGCGATTTCGGCAGGTTCGAAGCCAGACCCTGAGCCAATTTGAAGCTTGAAATTTGAAATGAAGACATACGACGCGATCGTGATTGGCGGAGGGCATAACGCCCTGGTGACGGCGTTCTACCTCGCGCAAAAGGGGCTAAAGCCGCTGGTGCTGGAGCGGCGCGCGATGGTGGGCGGCGCGGCAGTGACGGAGGAGTTTCATCCGGGATTCCGGTGCTCGACACTGGCGCATGCGGGCGGGCCGCCGCTGCCGCAGATCGTGCAGGACATGCAGCTCGGGAAGCACGGACTGCAAAAGCTGGAATCGCCGGTGCGGATTTTCGCGCCGATGGCGGATGGGCGTGCTCTGACGCTGTACACCGACGCGAAGAAATCGTCGGAGGAGATCCGACAATTTTCGGCGAAGGACGCAGCGGGATACGTCGAGCTGCAGGAAGCGCTGGCGCGCGCGGCGGGGATCATCGAGCCGCTGCTGGAAATGACGCCACCGGAGATCGAGAAGCCGTCGAGCGACGATTTGTGGAAGCTGATGAAGCTGGGGCGGAAATTCCGCGGGCTCGGCAAGCAGGAAATGATGCGGCTGCTGCGATGGGGGCCGATGGCGGTGGCGGATTTCGTCGCGGAGTTCTTCGAGACGGATTTGCTGCGGGCGGTGGTGGCGGCACGCGGAATTTTCGGCGCGGCGATGGGGCCATGGTCGGCAGGGTCGACGGCGCTGCTGTTGCTGAGGGCGGCTGCGGATCCTTATCCAGTAGGGAATTCGGCGACGCCGAAGGGCGGAATGGGCGGCTTGACGGCGGCGATGGCGAGCGCAGCGAAGCAAGCGGGCGCGGAGATCCGCACCGGCGCGAGCGTCGCGCAGATTCTGGTGAAGGACGGCGCGACGACGGGAGTGGCGCTCGAAAGCGGAGAAGAGATAGCCGCGAAGATGGTGATTTCGGGAGCGGACCCGCGAAGGACGTTCCTGAAACTGCTCGATCCGGTGCATCTGCCGCCGAGCTTCGTGGTGAAGATGCAGAATTATCGCAGCGCCGGAACGATGGTGAAGCTAAACCTGGCGCTGGATGCGCTGCCGACGTTCACGGCGCTGAAGGACGCGGCGGATGGAACGAGCGCGCTGGCCGGACGAATTCACATCGGTTCGGGAATCGATTATCTGGAGCGGGCGTTCGATCATTCGAAGTACGGCGAGTTTTCGGAGGAGCCGTATCTGGATGTGATGATTCCGACGCTGCTCGATCCGTCGCTGGCGCCGGCGGGGAAGCACGTGATGTCGATCTGCATGCAGTTCGCGCCGTATAAGCTGAAGAAGGGCGAATGGACGGGGATCGATCGCGAGGCTGTGGGGCATACGATTCTTGGCGCGCTTTCGGCGCACGCGCCGGATTTGCTGGCGCACGTGGTGGAGACGCAACTGCTGACGCCGAAGGACCTCGAGGATGAGTACGGGTTGACGGGCGGGCATCCCTTCCACGGAGAACTGGCGCTCGACCAGCTTTTCACGATGCGGCCGCAATTGGGTTGGTCGAGGTATCGTACGCCGGTGCGAGGATTGTATTTGTGCAGCAACGGGACGCATCCGGGCAACGGAGTGACCGGGGCGTCAGGCGCGAACGCGGCGCGGGAGATTCTGAAGGATTTGCGGCGGTAGGCGTGAGCTGTTAGGCAGTGCGCCGCGTGGAGAAAGGTCAGCGCAGGGCGTCTTCAGCGGGAATGAGGTCGATGGTGCAAGCGGCGCTCGAGGCGGAGCAAACCAAGGTGCCGCGCCGAATGAGCTTTGCGCGCGAGGCGGCCGGAAACATCGAGCCGTAGTCGAGCGAGCGGATCCGGTCGATGAAGGCGCGGAGCGCCTCGCTATCGTTCAGAAATTTTATGGCGTCGACCCGCGTGGTGCGACCCTCTTTTCCCTCCGGCGAGAAAATAATCACAAAATCAGCAGAAAGATTTTCTGCTGGCCGCGCGGGCACCGCTAACGTGCGCTGCTTTTCAAGATCCGGAGCGGCTTTGCGGACGAGATCGTCGATCTGCGTGTTGCCGCCGAGGAGAAGCATGAGGCGCGCGCGGGCTTCCGCGAAGGGATGCGGAGCAGCCAGCGCGAGCGCGTATTCGCGGATGGCGCGGTCTTTGTCGCCAGATTTTTCGTAGAGCTGCGCTAGGTGGGCGGCGACTTCCGGATTCTGGTCGAGGAGCCAGGCGGATTGGAGGTAGCGTTCGGCGGCCAGGAGATCGCCACTGTGAAAGTCGATCCATCCCAGAGTGTCCCAGTAAGATGCGAGGTCGGAGACGCGAGTGAGATCACTTGCAGCGATGTGGGCGGGCGTGACGGCCTCGAGCTTGGTTTCCGTGGCGGCGATGGCGGATTCAGCGTAGTGCCGCGCGCGATCGAGCTCGACTCCGCGGTCGGCGAGATCGTAGGCGACGTCGTTGAAGACATCGGGCGTAGGCGCGAGAGCAATGGCCTTGTCGAAGGCGGACAGGGCTTTTTCTTTTTCGCTGGTGTTGAGATAGGCGCGGCCGAGGCTGACTTCGAGATTGGCGTTATCGGGCGCGAGGATCACGGCCTTTTCGAGTTCGGGAACGGCATCGGAATCGCGATGCTGCTCGAGAAGAATGGTGCCGAGCGCCGCGTGGGCCACGGGATCGAGCGGATTCAGGGCAACTTGATTGCGGAACGCGGCGGCGGCATCGTCAGGGCGATTCAAACGATCGAGCGCGATGCCGAGATAGTTGTTGGCGTGCTCGTCAGATGGATTCGCGACGAGCTGCTTGCGAAAGGCGGCGACGGCATCCTCGAAGTTGCTGAGGCGCATGTAGGCGATACCGAGGTCGTTCCAGGCCTGCTTGTGCTTCGGCGCGAGCTCAGTGACGCGCTGGAGAAGCGGAATCGCGGAGCGCGTGTTGCCGGCCTCCAGAGCGGCGGAGCCGGCTTCGAAGATTTCGGCGGCGGTGGCATCGGCGGGAATCGTGGGGGCGCCAGACGCGGTGTTTTCGATGGAGAGCGGCTGGTTTTCGTCGGACTCCACGGCTTGCGTGAAAGCGAGATAGTCGGCGATGCGCGCGGCGGGGACGGCGCGCATCTCGAAATTCAGGGAGCGATCAGCGGTGAGAGAACCGTCTTCGAAATGGTAGCTCGACTTGAATTCGGCATAGTCGCGCGAGACGCCCACGCCGACGGGCGTTTGCACGGTGAAGCCAGGCGGAAAATGGAGCGAGAGGCGGGTGCTGACGTCGAGCGAACTGCCAAGCTCGATGGGTGCGCCTTTCGCGGTGGGCGGGTCAGGCATGCCTATGGTGAGAAGCGGGAAAGCTGCGCGAGAAGTCTTGCTCGACCAATCGAAAAAGGCTGGCTGCGAAAATTCGACGGTGAGCTCAAAGGGCTTTGCGGTGTCGAGCGGGTCGCTTGTCTTGACGCTGAGCACGTCACCGTGGAGGCCGTCGAGATTGAGGATGGTCTGCGCGAGCTGGTTGCGCTGACTGGATTGCGCACGCTGAAACGCGGTGCGAAGGACGAATTCGGTATCGCCGCGAAGAGAATAGTGAACCGCGCCGGTGAGTTTGCCGAGCGGGCTGACGCTGGCGGTGATTTCGACGCGCTGCGTGGAGGGGAAGGGAGGATCGGCGGGCGTGGAGGCGATTCTTGCAGCGCCGTCCTGCGCAACGATGAGCGCGGGCTTGCCGCGCAGAGGCGCAGCGAGGAAACGAAAGGGCGCGACATCGGAAGTGGCGTCCATCCAGATGGCGTTAGGGGAGTTAGGCACGACGGAGACGACGTGGCCGAACTGCTCGGGCGACGGAACGGCAGAGTCAAGTTTGCGAGAAACCGCAACGAAAGCGGCTTCCGAACGGATTCCGGCGGCGTCGAGCATGGCGGTGAGAAGAGCGCAGATGTCGTTCGAGTCGCCGTAGCGCGTGTTGAAAATTTCGCCGGCGGGACGCGATTGAAAATCGGCGGAGTCGAATGAAATGTTCACGTAGCGGACGTTTTTCGCGGCGTAATCGTAGATAGCGCGAGTCTTTTCGAGATTCGTCGCGCGGCCTTCGATGAGCGAGGCGACCTTGGCACGAATTTCGGGAGTCGGCTGCGTGCGGTCGCGCTCGAGGCCGGCGTACCAACGCGCGACCTCGGTCCAGGACGCGAAGGTCGAGAGCTGCACATCGGGCGGGATGTATGGCTCGGCTTGCTGCTGATCGTCCGACGGAGGCGGTGTGAGGTTTGAATGCTTCCAGCGGAGAATCACGCGGCCATTTTCGTCGCTGCGCGAAAATGTGAAGCCGCTGTCGGGGGCGGGAGTCGAGCGTTCTTCCTTTCCGGCGATGACGGAGAGGCCGGGAGACTTCAGCGCGAAGTGGCGGCCGGCGGGCAGGTTGAGTTCGAGGCGTTCATCGAAGACGACTGCCTTGCGGAGAAACGTGTGCTGGAACCAGAATTCGCGAGGTGCAAATGGCGTCGTGACGTGCGTGACGATTTTGTACTCGAGTGTGTCGCCTGCGCGCATTGCGGGAGCGGAAATGCTGATCTGCTTGTAAGCGGCGTAGCCGGGGAAATCGGTGGCTGCGGGTGTCTCCTTGAAGGCACTTGAAGGGGCGGTGGCGGTTGAACCGTCAGCGCGATGAACGGAGACGGAGACGATTTCGACTTTGTCATGCGCAGGGATATAGCCCACGGAGAATTCGGAGAGCTTTTGCGCGGCAGCGTCATCTTGGACTTTGATTTGGGCAGAGACAGTGCGCTCGCCAGTGCCGTCGTTTTCGAAGCGCACGGTGGTGTCATACTTTTCGATGATTTGGGGCTCGCGCGAAAAGTCGGCGGATGAGGCCTTTGAAGCGGGAGCGGATTTCGGAGCGGCTTGCGGAGCGGATTGCGATTGGGCAGCCAGCGGCAGAGCTAAAAGGCACAAGCAAAGAATCGTCCCGCTACGAGACATCCGTGCTCCCTGTTGAAATTTTCAGCAGCCAGTCTATGCGGGTTCTAGGCTTGTACCAAGGAATTGCGGGGGCCGGGTTGACTAATTTGGAAGCCCCTTGGAGCAGAAAGGGTGGGAGCCGCGGCAAACGAACCGGAAGCTTCGGGTTCGCGTGTGAGCGCCCGGACCCTCCTCTCCTAAGTACCTGAATATAAATGACTTAACGTGATCTTCGCGGTTCCAGTACGAGGTGTCCAAGGGTGATCAGGCGACAGGCGTCCCGACAGGGGGTAGACGCATCTAAGATCAGGAAGGTCTCGCAGGGAATAAGGATTCAGAGAACGTGGGCGCCGGATGGGGAGCGCGCCCGGAAGCCCTTCGTTTTCTCTGTTTTCCACAGGGGAAACGAGTTGACACGAATTGTTGTTTTCCCTATACTTGCGCGGTTGTCTTGAGGCCATTTGGCCTGGTGGTGAAAGGGAAGTCTCCCAGCCCCGGAACAAAGAAGGACGGAACGGGAAGGGGAGAGCGGCCGAAATGGGGCGCCAGCCCCGCAAAGCCGCGTAAGCCTCTCCGCATTTTGCAGATGCAGTTCACCTCGGGGTGAAGCGTCAGCGCGGAGTACCTGGCAGTTCCTTCGGGTTTGGCGACCTTTTCTGTTCATTCACCCGCAGACTCATGCGCGGGTAGAGTGGCCTTGCGCGAAAGGCCGCGACAACGCAACAAGGTTTGCAAAAGAGTTTTGCGAGATTTGGGGGGTAAGCGTGCCGACGTTTGCGCAATTGGTGCGATCGGGCCGGGAAAAAATCCGGACGAAGACGAAATCGCCCGCACTCGAAGGATGTCCAGAGAAGCGCGGCGTGTGCGTTCGCGTGTACACGCAGACGCCGAAGAAGCCGAACTCAGCGCTGAGAAAAGTGGCGCGCGCGCGGTTGACGAACAGCGCCGAAGTGACGACGTACATTCCGGGCATTGGGCACAATTTGCAGGAGCACTCGATCGTGCTGGTGCGCGGAGGCCGCGTGAAGGACCTGCCCGGCGTGCGCTATCACATCATCCGCGGGACGCTGGACGCCGCGGGAGTGGAGAACCGAAAGCAAGGGCGCTCGAAGTACGGAGCCAAGCGGCCGAAAGCCGCACAGAAGTAGGAGACGACAGAGATGCCGCGTAAAGGATGGGTGCTGCGCCGCAAGATTCCGGGGGATCCGGTCTACGGCAGCGACCTGGTGCAAAAGTTCATTTCGAGCATGATGTACGACGGGAAGCGCGCGACGGCCCAGTCCATCTTCTATAAGGCGATGGATCAGGTGGCGAAGAAGACGAACGACGACGCGTTCAAACTGTTCAAGAAGGCCGTGGAAAACTGCAAGCCGGTGCTGGAAGTGAAGACGCGACGCGTGGGCGGCGCGAACTACCAGGTGCCGGTGGAAGTGAACCCGTTCCGGAAGCAATCGCTAGCCATCCACTGGTTGGTGCTGTACGCGCGGACGCGGGGCGGGAAGTCGATGACGGAGAAGCTGACAGAAGAGATTATCGATGCCGCGAACGGACGCGGCGGAGCGGTGAAGAAGAAGGAGGACGTGCACCGCATGGCGGAAGCCAACAAGGCTTTCGCGCACTACCGCTGGTAGGCCGGGAAGCACAAGCGAATTTCGGACATGGCGCGACAGGTACAACTCGATCAGACCCGCAACATCGGGATCATGGCGCACATCGACGCAGGCAAGACGACGTGCACTGAGCGGATCCTTTTCTATACGGGTGTGACCTACAAGATCGGCGAAGTCCACGAAGGCACGGCCACGATGGACTGGATGGAGCAGGAGCGCGAGCGGGGAATTACGATTACGTCCGCGGCGACGACGGCCTCGTGGAAGCGGTTCGGCAAGACCTACCGCATCAATATCATTGATACGCCGGGCCACGTGGATTTTACGGTGGAAGTGGAGCGGTCGCTGCGGGTGCTGGACGGCGCGGTGGCGGTGTTTGACGCGGTGGCGGGCGTGCAGCCGCAGTCGGAAACGGTGTGGCGGCAGGCGGACAAGTATCGCGTCCCGCGCATTGCGTTCATCAACAAGATGGATCGCATCGGCGCCGATTTCGACCATTCGATTCGCTCGATGCGCCAGCGGCTTTCAGCCCACCCCGTTCCCCTCCAGTATCCCATCGGCCGAGAAGACAATTTCCTGGGAATCGTGGATTTCATCGACGAGCGCGCCATCATCTGGAAGGACGAGACGCTGGGCGCGGAATACGAAGTGCTGCCACTCGAGAAACTTTGGGACGCGGCCTATCTGAAGAGCCGGCCGGACCTCGAGACGGCGGTGATGGCGTCGAAGCTGACGCCGGAGTTCTATAAGGAACATCGCGACAAGGTGGTGGAGTACATCGCCGAACATGACGACGCGATTCTGGCGAAGTGGCTCGATCAGCACGCGCTGACGCCGGAAGAGCTGCGCGCGTCGATTCGCCGGTCGACCATCGCGCTGAAGCTGGTACCGGTGGTGGCAGGCGCGGCGTTCAAGAACAAGGGCATTCAGCCGTTGCTCGATGCAGTGGTGGACTATCTGCCGTCGCCTATGGACGTTCCGCCCGTCGAGGGAATGACGCCCGATGGATCGGAGCCGGAGCTTCGCCGCGCGGGCGACGATCAGCCGTTTGCCGCGCTGGCCTTCAAGATCATGACCGATCCATACGTCGGCCACTTGACGTACATCCGGGTCTATTCGGGCGTGCTGAAGACGGGGCAATCCGTGTACAACTCGTCGCGCAAGACGCGCGAGCGCATCGGGCGCTTGCTGCGAATGCACGCGAACAAGCGCGAGGAAATCGAATCGATCGAAGCGGGCGACATCGCGGCCTGCGTCGGCTTGAAGAACGTCACCACCGGCGACACCCTGTGTGATGAGGAAAAGCCGATCGTTCTCGAATCCATCGAATTTCCTGCCCCGGTGATCTCCGTGGCGATCGAGCCGAAAACGAAGGCCGACCAGGAAAAAATGGGCACGGCGCTCGGGAAGCTCGCGCAGGAAGATCCCACGTTCCGCGTCCACACGGACCACGACACGGGCCAGACGCTGATTTCGGGCATGGGCGAGCTGCACCTTGAAATCATCGTTGACCGCATGATGCGCGAATTCAGCGTGCAGGCAAATGTGGGCAGGCCGCAGGTGGCATATCGCGAGACGATCACGAAGGCGGCGACAGCGGAAGGCAAGTACATTCGCCAGACGGGCGGTCGCGGGCAGTACGGCCACGCGAAGTTGAGTGTGCATCCGCTGCCCAATGCGAACCACGACGACATGCACGACATGTCGACGGATGAGCTCGACGCCCTTGCCAAGCAGATTGTCGGCAAGGGCGGCAAATGGCACTTCGACAAGGAACACCGGCTGCTGTTCATCGACAAGATCATCGGCGGATCGATTCCAAAGGAATTCATTCCGCCGATTGAAGACGGCGTGAGCGAAGCGATGGATACGGGCGTCCTGGCGGGCTACGAAATGGCAGACATTGCCGTGGTTCTCGAGGACGGCAGCTATCACGAGGTCGACAGCTCGGAAATGGCGTTCAAGATCGCGGGCTCGATGGCGTTCAAGGAAGCGTGCCACCGGGCGAGCCCCAAGCTGCTCGAGCCCATCATGCGCGTCGAGGTGGTGGTGCCGGAAGAATATATGGGAACGGTGATCGCGGACCTGAATTCGCGGCGCGGCCAGCTTCAAGGACGTGAATCGCGCGCGGGAAGCGAAATCATCAACGTTCAAGTGCCGCTGGCGGAGATGTTCGGCTACGCAACGGAAATCCGCAGCCGGACGCAGGGACGCGGCAGCTTTACGATGCACTTTTCGCATTACCAGCAGGTGCCGCCGAACCTGGCGGAAGGGATCATTGGCAAGTCGAACGGCAACAGCCCGAAGGGCTAAGAATAGGCTGAACCAGAGGAGCCGACAGACATGGCGAAGGAGAAATTCGAGCGGAGCAAGCCGCACGTGAACGTGGGGACGATCGGGCACATCGACCACGGGAAGACGACGTTGACGGCGGCAATCACGAAGGTGCTCAGCAAGAACAACCCGAAGGTGCAATTCCGGGCATTCGATTCGATCGACAACGCACCGGAAGAGCGGGAGCGCGGAATCACGATCGCGGTGGCGCACGTGGAGTACGAGACGGCGAACCGTCATTACGCGCACATCGACTGCCCGGGGCACGCGGACTACATCAAGAACATGATCACGGGCGCGGCGCAGATGGACGGCGCGATCCTGGTGGTGGCGGCGACGGACGGTCCGATGCCGCAAACGCGGGAGCACATTCTGCTGGCGCGTCAGGTGGGCGTGCCGTACATCGTGGTGTTCCTGAACAAGTGCGACGTGGTGGAGGATCCGGAACTGCTAGAACTGGTCGAACTGGAAGTGCGAGACCTGCTGAAGAGCTACCAGTTTCCAGGTGACACGGTGCCGGTGATTCGCGGGTCGGCGCTGAAGGCGCTCGAGGGGGATGCGAAGTGGGAGAAGTCGATTTTGGATTTGATGGAAGCGGTGGACAAGAACGTGCCGCTGCCGCAGCGGGACGTGGACAAGCCGTTTGCGATGCCGATTGAGGATATTTTCTCGATCTCGGGCCGCGGGACGGTGGTGACGGGCCGAATCGAGCGCGGCAAGGTGAAGGTGGGCGAGGAAGTGGAGATTGTGGGGTTCCGTCCGACGATGCGGAAGACGGTGACGGGCGTGGAAATGTTCCGCAAGCTGCTGGACGAAGGGATTGCGGGCGACAACGTGGGATTGCTGCTGCGCGGAACGGAGAAGGATGAAGTGGAGCGCGGGCAAGTGATCGCGAAGCCGGGATCGATCACGCCGCACACGAAGTTCAAGGCGGAAGCGTACGTGTTGACGAAGGAAGAGGGCGGGCGGCACACGCCGTTTTTCACGGGATACCGGCCGCAGTTTTATTTCCGGACGACGGACGTGACGGGAGACGTGAAGCTGCCGGCGGGAGTGGAGATGGTGATGCCGGGAGACAACGTGTCGGCGGAGATCAGCTTGATCACGCCGGTGGCGCTGGAGAAGGGGCTGCGGTTCGCGATTCGCGAAGGCGGCCACACGGTCGGAGCCGGCGCCGTCGCCGAGATCATCGAGTAGAACATGCCCAACGGAGAAAAAATTCGAATTCGTTTGAAGGCGTACGACCACCGCATTCTCGATCAATCGACGAAAGAAATCGTCGACACGGCGAAGCGCACCGGCGCAGACGTGGCCGGACCGATTCCGCTGCCAACCGTGATCAATCGCTGGACGGTGCTGCGTTCGCCGCACGTGGACAAGAAATCGCGCGAGCAATTCGAAATGCGGACGCACAAGCGGCTGATCGATATTTTGGAGCCGACGCCGGACACGGTGGACGCGCTGATGAAGCTCGATTTGCCGCCGGGCGTGGACGTTGAGATCAAGGCGTTCGGGCGCGAGCACACCGCGAAGTAAGCCAAAAGGGAGCGGGAAAGAGCGACGGATATGGGAGTCAACGGCATACTCGGAATCAAGCTGGGAATGACGCAAGTGTTCTCGGACGATGGCACGGCGGTGCCGTGCACGGTGCTGCAGGCGGGTCCGTGCGTGGTCGTGCAGCGGCGAACGAAGGACAAGGACGGCTACGACGCCGTGCAACTGGGCCTCGTGGAGTTCATCAAGCCGCAGCGTGTGAATAAGGCGATGACCGGGCACTTCAAGAAGGCAAACGTGGCGCCGATGCGCTACGTGAAAGAAGTGCGCATCGAGGATTCGAAGGACGAGACGAAGGCGGGCGACCGCGTGCTGGTCGACGGCTTCAAGATCGGCGAGTTCGTTGATGTGACCGGCGTGAGCAAGGGCAAGGGATTTCAGGGCGGCGTGAAGCGCTGGCACTATCGCGGCGGCGACGCAACGCACGGATCGATGTTCCACCGGGCGCCGGGCGGAATCGGCGCAAGCTCGTTCCCGTCACGCGTGTGGCCCGGCCAGCACTTTCCGGGACACATGGGCAACGAGAGGAAGACTTCGAAGAACCTGCGCGTCGTGAAAATCGACGCGGAAGAAAATCTGCTGCTGGTGCGGGGCGCGGTTCCGGGTCCCTCCGGCGCATATATTTTCATTCGGAAGGCCAAGTCGGCTCGATAGGGCCGGTAGAGAGACGAAGATGCCTGTTCTGGACGTGATGAATTTGGATGGCAAGAAGGTCGGACAGATCGAGCTGGCCGACGACGTGTTTGCGGCGGATGTGAACCCGCACCTGCTGCACGAAGCGGTGCGGCACTATCTGGCCGGCGAGCGTGCCGGGACGCACAAGACGAAGCAGAAGAGCGAAGTGAGCGGCTCGGGCAAGAAGCTGTGGCGGCAGAAGGGAACGGGCCGCGCGCGCATCGGGTCGATTCGGTCGCCTCTGTGGCGGCATGGCGGAACAGTTCACGGACCGGTACCGCGTAACTACGAATATTCGCTGCCGCGCAAGATGATTCTCGGCGCGCTGCGTTCGGCGCTCTCGGCAAAGTTCGCGGAGCAGAAGGTGACGGTTGTGGACACCTGGAAACTCGAAACGCACAAGACGAAGGCGTTTCGGGAGGCGCTCGACAGGCTGGACGGCGAGTCGCGAACAATTTTGCTGGTCGAAAACGGCGCAAACCTGAATTTGGAGCGGGCGAGCCGCAACCTGGATGGCGTTTCGCTGGTGCCCGCGACCGGGCTCGAAGCGTACGACCTGATGCGGCACGATCACCTGATGCTGTCGCGCGAGGCGGCGGCCAAGATCAGCCGCGCGCTTTCGGCGACGAAGCCGGAAGTTCCGGTGCAGATCGAGCCGGCTCCAGCGCCCGCGAAGAAGGCTTCGCCGGCGGCAAGCGAGAAGAGAGGAGCCAAAGCGGCTCCGAAGACAGCGGCCAAGAAGACGGCGAAGAAGCCCGCCGCGAAGAAGGAAAAGTCGAAGCCGAAGGCGAAGAAGGGATAAGCGATGGCGACGAGACTCCATCAAGTGATTCGGCGCCCGATCATCACCGAGAAGGGACTCGGCGTGAAGGAAACGCAGCACACGGTGGTGTTTGAAGTGGCGCACGACGCGACGAAGACCGAAATCAAGGAAGCGGTGCAGCGCGTGTTCAAGGTGAAAGTGGATCACGTGCGGACCGCGAATTTCCACGGGAAGCTGCGGCGCCGCGGGCGCTCGGAGGGTTTCCGGCGTGATTGGAAGAAGGCCTACGTTCGCCTGAAGGAAGGCGAAAAGATGATCGAGTACGCGGAGAATCTGTAGCGCGGCCCGACTTGGGGCGGAGCTTGGTTCGAGGCAAGAGGCAACGATGGCACTAAAAACGTTCAAACCGTATACACCGTCACGGCGGTTCCTGACCACGCTTGATCGAAGCGAGATCACGAAGGACACGCCGGAGAAGTCGCTCGTCGAATCGAAAAAGCGCACCGGCGGCCGCAACTCCCACGGCGAAGTGACGATCTGGCACCGTGGCGGCGGGCATGCGAAGAAGTACCGGTCGATCGATTTTCGCCGCGACAAGACAGGAATCCCGGCGAAGGTGGCGGCCATCGAATACGACCCGAACCGGTCGTCGCGAATCGCGCTGTTGCACTATGCCGACGGTGAAAAGCGCTACATCCTGCAGCCGGTGGGGCTGGAAGTGGGGATGACGGTGCAGAACGGCGAAGGCGCGGACATTCTGCCGGGAAATGCGCTGACGTTCCGGCACATTCCGCCCGGCACGATGGTCCACAATCTGGAGCTATATCCCGGCAAGGGCGGACAAGTGGTTCGCGCGGCCGGCGGCGCGGCGCAGTTGCTGAGCAAGGAAGGCGAAATCGCGCTCGTGAAGCTGCCTTCGGGCGAGGTCAGGAAGTTCAGCGTGGACTGCATGGCCACGATCGGGCAGCTGGGCAATCTGGATCACGAGAATGTTACGTACGGGAAGGCGGGACGCACGCGGTGGCACGGACGGCGTCCGACGGTGCGAGGCGTGGCGATGAATCCGGTCGACCACCCGCACGGCGGAGGAGAAGGCCGCGTGAAGGGCAACCACCCGCAAACTCCCTGGGGATTTTCGACCCTGGGCGCCAAGACGCGGAAGAAGCGTCCGAGCGACCGGATGATCGTCGAACGGCGCAAGCCGTAACGAAGTTGGATTCGGAGCAGTAGAAAAAAATGAACCCGGCGCGGCGGGGAATCGAGAGCAACCTTATGACAGCCACACGAACGTCTCGACGTGCACCACGGCGAGCGGCGCGCCCGCGGAAATCGCTTTCGCGGCGTGCAGCAAAGCCGGTGGTGAAGACCACCTCGAAGCTCGTGCCCCCACCCCAAGTAATGTTTCGTTTGTGCAAGGCAGGTTGGGCCGTGACAGTCGAGAAGGCGCCACACGCGCAGGGCACGCGATTCGTATGCCCGTTTTGCCCGCTTTCGCACCGCGTACCGGGACCGGTTCGCGGATTCCGGAAGCTTCGCCGAGCGCAGTGGGTGAAGCTGCGCCGCGTGGAGGAATAGGACAGAAATGCCGCGATCGCTGAAGAAGGGCCCGTTCATCGACGGACACCTGCGGGAAAAAGTGGACGCGATGAACGCGCGGAACGAGAAGAAGGTGGTGAAGACGTGGTCGCGCCGCTCGACCATCCTGCCGGAGATGGTGGGACACACGATCGCCGTCCACAACGGGAAGAAGTTTATTCCGGTGTACATCACGGAACAGATGGTGGGACACAAGCTCGGCGAATTTTCGCCGACGCGGACGTTCAAGGGCCACGCCGTAAAGGCCGCGCTCGAGAAGGCGGCAGCAGCGGCCGGCGCTCCTGCTCCGGGAGGAGCGGCACCGGCAGGCGGCGGCGCGGCTCCGGCACCAAAGGCGTAAGGAACAGACGATGGCGACGGCAACGACAAATCCGGCTCAAATCGAAGGCGTGGCGCGGGCGCGGTTCATTCGCGTGTCTCCGCAAAAGGCGCGGCTCGTAGTGGACCTGATCCGCGGGCAGCGCGCAGGAGAAGCGCTGCAAACGCTGCGCTTCACGAAGAAGCGCGTGGCGCGGGAAGTGGAGAAGACCCTCCGCAGCGCGATTGCGAACGCCGAGCGCAAGGCGGAGGATTCGGGCGAATCGCTCGACGTGGACGCGCTGTTTGTGACGCAGTGCTGCGTCAACGAAGGGCCGAGGTGGAAGAGGATGCGGCCGGCGCCGATGGGCCGCGGCTTCCGTTATCAGAAGCGGACGAGCCACATCGTGGTGCAGGTGGCCGAGCACACGCGCGCCGCGGAATCACGCGTCGCGGCCGCAGTGGCCGAAGCGGAAGCGTCGAAGGGCGTGAAGGGCGCGGTGCACAAGGCTCGCAAGGCAATCGAGAAGCGCGCGAAGGAAGCGCAGAAGCTGCAGAAGAAAAAGAAGAAGTAGGAGGCCAGTTTGGGGCAGAAAACACATCCGTACGGCTTTCGGCTGGGCTACAACAAGGCTTGGAAATCGCGCTGGTTCGCGAAGAAGGAATACGCCGACCTGCTGCACGAAGACGTGGCGCTGCGGAAGCAGCTCAAGGAACGGCTGAAGTCGGCCGGCGTCGACGCGATCGACGTGGAGCGCGCCGCGAACAAGCTGGTGGTGCGCATCTACACGGCGCGCCCGGGAATCATCATTGGCCGCAAAGGCTCGGAAATCGACAAGCTGAAGAACGAAGTGCAGAAGCGCACGAACCGCGAAGTGCACATCGACATTCAGGAAGTGCACCGGCCGGAGCTGGATGCGCAGCTGGTGGCTGAGTCGATCGCGCTGCAACTGGAAAAGCGCGTTGCCTTCCGTCGCGCGATGCGCAAGGCCGTGGATTCCGCTCTGCGGTTCGGATGCAAGGGAATCAAGGTGCGTGTGGCGGGACGGCTGAACGGCGCGGAAATCGCGCGCAAGGAATGGTACCTGCAAGGGCGGCTGCCGCTGCAGACACTCCGCGCGGACATCGATTACGGCACCGCCGAGGCGCAAACCACGTACGGCTTGATTGGCGTGAAGTGCTGGGTGTTCCAGGGCGAAAAGGTTCCGGAGCGCGGCAAGCCCGGACCGGGCGCGGAAGCGTAAAGGAACGAGCGAACGATTATGTTGATGCCGAAAAAGGTGAAGTACCGCAAGCAACAGCGCGGCCGGCGCACGGGCAAGGCCTGGCGCGGCGGCTCGCTTGCGTTTGGCGAGTACGGATTGAAAGCGCTCGAGCCGGCGTGGATCACGGACCGTCAAATCGAAGCGGCGCGCGTAGCGATCACGCGATTCATCAAGCGCGGCGGGAAGCTCTGGATTCGCGTGTTTCCCGACAAGCCGTTCACGAAGAAGCCGGCCGAAACTCGCATGGGCAAGGGCAAAGGGCCGCCGGAACGATGGGTGGCGGTGGTGAAGCCGGGACGCGTGATGTTTGAGATGTCCGGCATCGACCTGGCGTCGGCGAAAGAGGCGATGGACCTGGCGGCGAACAAGCTGCCGATCGCCACGAAATTCGTCACGCGAGCGGAGGAACTGTAATGGCGCGGCGGATGGAGAAGTTCCGGGAAATGAGCGCGAACGAGCTGGAGCTGCAGCAGCGCGAGCTGGCGGAACAGATTTTCCGCTTGCGCTTCCAGCTCTCGACCGGGCAATCGGAGGGGCTGAAAAAACTCCGGGAAACGAAGCGGGACCTCGCGCGCGTGAAGACGCTTCTGCGCGAAGCGGAATTGAGGAAGGCGTAATGGCAAACGAAGCGGCGGCAGCACAGCAGCAAACGGAGAAGCGGTCGGCGCGCCAGGAAGTGGTGGGCGTGGTGACCAGCACGAAGATGCAGAAGACGATCGTCGTGAAGGTGACGCGGGCGACACAGCACCCGCTCTACCATCGAGTCATCCGCTCCGGAAAGAAGTACTACGCGCACGACGAGGCGGCGGAAGCGCGGGTCGGCGACGTGGTTCGGCTCGCTTCCACGCGGCCGATGTCGAAACTGAAGCGCTGGCGCCTGAAGGAAGTGATCGCGCGATCGACGCGCGTCGCTCGAGCGAAGGGATAAGGGAGCACGACCATGGTTCAGATGCGCACATGGCTGACCGTCGCCGATAATTCCGGCGCCCGTCAGATCACCTGCATCCTTCCAATAGGAGGAGATGCGGGCCTGGTGGCCGGCCTCGGTGACGTGATCACAGCCGCGGTAAAGGAAGCGACTCCGGATGGCCAGGTGAAGAAGGGCAAGGTTGTGAAGGCGGTTGTGGTGCGGACGAGAAAAGAACATCGGCGCAGAGACGGAACGTACATCCGATTTGACGACAACGCCGCCGTGCTGATCAACGATGCGAATGAGCCAATCGGAACGCGCGTTTTCGGTCCGGTGGCGCGGGAGCTGCGGGAAAAGAAGTTCACGAAGATCATCTCGCTGGCTCCGGAAGTGTGGTAACGATGCGAGAAACCAGAAAGACCAAAGTTCATCTGGGCATTCGGCACGGCGACACGGTGAAGGTGATGGCGGGGCGGTCGAAGGGCCGAACCGGGAAAGTGCTTTCGGTGAATGCGGCCAAGGGCACGGTGACCGTGGAGCACGCCAACATGATCAAGCGGCACACGCGGCCGAACCCGTCGAAGAACGTGAAGGGCGGAATTCTCGAGAAGGAAGGGCCCGTTCACGTTTCGAGCGTGATGCTGGTTTGCCCCGGGTGCGGTAAGCACGCGCGCGTGGGTCACACCACGCTGCCGGACGGCAAGAAGGTTCGGACGTGCCGGCGATGCAACACGACGTTCGAGAATTAGCGCGGATGGAGAAGAGGCCAGCAAGATGATCAGCCGTTTGCATGACAAGTACCGGAAAGAGGCGATGCCCGCGCTGGCGAAGCGCTTCGGCTACAAGAATACGATGGCGGTGCCGCGCGTCTCGAAAGTGACGCTCAACATCGGCCTGGGCGAGGCGAGCCAGAACGTGAAGATGCTCGATACGGCCGCCGCCGAGCTGGGGCAAATCGCGGGACAGAAGCCGGTGATTACGCGCGCGAAGAAGTCGATTGCGAATTTCAAGCTTCGCAAGGGCATGGCGATTGGCTGCATGGTTACGCTGCGCGGCGAGCGCATGTACGAGTTCATGGACCGGCTTTCGTCGGTTGTGCTGCCGCGCGTCCGCGACTTCAAGGGTCTGCCGCCGAATTCGTTCGACGGCCGCGGGAATTACACGCTGGGATTGAAAGACCAGCTGGTTTTCCCGGAGATCGATTACACGCGCGTGGACAAAATCAAGGGAATGAACATCACGATTACGACGACCGCCCGCACCGACGAAGAGGGCCGCGAGCTGCTGAAGCTGCTGGGCATGCCCTTTCGAGCGCAGGGCGGGGCGTAAGGAGAGCGAAGAAGCATGGCTCGAGACAGTCAATTCGCGAAGCTGCGGCGGAAGCCGAAGTTCAAGGTTCGCCGGCGGAACCGCTGCCGGATTTGCGGGCGGCCGCGCGGCTTTATTCGCAAGTTCGAAATGTGCCGCATCTGTTTTCGCGGACACGCGCTCAAGGGAGAAATCCCCGGCGTGGTGAAGGCAAGCTGGTAGGAGCGAAGGAAAAAAGGAATGACCACTGATCCCATTGCCGACATGCTGACGCGCATTCGAAACGCGTCGCGCGCAAAGCACCCGCGCGTCGATTTGCCGTCGTCCAAACTGAAGATCGAGATTGCGCGGATTCTGAAGGAAGAAGGCTATCTCTCGAATTTCAAGCTGGTCGAGGAAAAAGGCAGGAAGAGCCTGCGGGTTTTTCTGCGCTACACGCCGGACCGCCGCAGCGTGATCACCGATTTGAAGCGCGTTTCGAGGCCCGGGTCGCGCCGCTACGTGGGCAAGAACAGGATTCGCCCGGTGGTGGGCGGGATGGGCGTCTCCATTCTTTCGACGCCTCGGGGTCTGATGACCGGCCACACCGCCCGCAAGGAAGGCGTGGGCGGCGAACTTTTGTGCGAAGTCTGGTAGAGAGGGTTCGATAGAGCCATGTCGCGAATTGGAAACAAAATCATCACGGTCCCATCGAGCGTGAAGGTGCAGCTCAGGGACGGCGCAGTGGAAGTGCAGGGGCCCAAGGGCAAGATGGCGGTCCCGCTGCCGCGCGGAATCACGTTCGAGCAGAAAGACGGCACGCTGGTGGCGAAGCGCGCATCGGAAGAACATCGCGCGCTGCACGGGCTGGCCCGGGCGCTCGTGGCGAACGCCGTCACAGGCGTGACGGAAGGATTCAAGAAAGAGCTCGACATCGTCGGCGTCGGGTACCGAGCGGAAGTGAAGGGCAAGAGCGTGGTTCTCGCGCTCGGCTTTTCGCACCCGGTCGACTTCCCGATTCCGGAGGGAATTCAGATCACGGTGGAAAAGCAGACGCACATGACGGTGTCCGGCGCGAACAAGAACCAGGTCGGCCAGATCGCCGCCAACCTGCGCGCGCTGCGTCCGCCGGATCCCTACAAGCAGAAGGGCATTCGCATCAGCGGCGAGCGGCTCAAGAAGAAGGCCGGAAAGGCCGGCGCGAAGACGGCCGCGTAGTCCGTCGGAAAGAGGAGAACCAGCGTGGCAGCACCCGTTCGAAGATTATCGCGAGAGGCGCACCGGCGCCGGATTCACGTGCGGATGCGCAAGAGCATGGCGGGCACGCAGGAGCGCCCGCGGCTATGCGTGCACCGGTCGAGCAAACACATTCGCGTGCAGATTGTGGACGACCAGAAGGGCGCCACCATCGCTTCCGCCAGCTCGCTCGACAAGGAAGTGCGGGGCGTGATCAAGGGCGGCGGCAACATCGCGGCCTCGAAGGTGGTGGGCAAAATCATCGCCGAGCGCGCCCGTGCGAAGGGAGTCGAAAAGGTGGTGTTCGATCGCGGCGGCTATCAATATCACGGCCGCGTGCAAGCGCTCGCGGAAGCGGCCCGGGAGGCGGGCCTGAAGTTCTGACAACCATGCCGAAACAAGAACTCAAAGACACTCTTTCCATTCGCCGTCCGATCGATGCCAACTCGGCGAACCTGAAGGACCAAGTGGTATCCATCAACCGCGTCACGAAGGTCGTGAAGGGCGGCAAGAACCTGAGTTTCTCGGCTCTGGTGGTCGTCGGCGACCAGGGCGGCCATGCCGGATTTGGCATGGGCAAAGCGCGCGAAGTGCCCATGGCGATCCGCAAAGCCATCGAGCAGGCGAAGAAGAACATGGTCAAGCTAAACCTGAAAGGTTCGACAATTCCGCATCAGGTGCTCGGCTCCTACGGTTCCGGACAGGTGCTGCTGAAGCCGGCTCCGGAAGGAACCGGCGTGATTGCCGGCGGCCCGGTGCGCGCGGTGATGGAGGTGGCGGGGATTCAGAACGTGCTGACGAAGTCGCTCGGCACGTCGAATCCGCACAACGTCATCAAAGCGACTTTCGACGCGCTGCTGCACTTGAAGGATGCCGCAAAGGTGGCGGAGTCCCGCGGCAAGGGCGCCACGGAGGAAGCCGCGGCGGCTTCGTAGTCCGCACGGCGCAAACTTATGGCGACTGCAAAAAAGAAATCAGGAACTCTGAAGATCAGGTGGGTGCGAAGCTTCATCGGCTGCCCGCGCGACATGCGCCAGACCATTCGGGGGCTGGGCTTTCGACGCATGCAGCAGGTGGTCGAGCGGCCCGACACGCCGGCGATTCGCGGGATGATCGCGAAGGTGCACCACCTGGTGGAAATCGAGAATTAGCATGGCGAGCAAGCCAACACTCTCCAATTTGAAGCCGCCGCGCGGTTCACGGCACCGCAAGGTGCGCGTGGGCCGCGGCATGGGCTCGAAAATGGGCAAGACGGCGGGCGCGGGCAACAAGGGGCAGCAGTCACGCCGAGGCTATTCGCGGCGTGCCGGCTTCGAGGGCGGCCAGATGCCGCTCCACCGGCGGCTGCCGAAGCGCGGGTTTTCCAGCCCGTTTTCGAAGGAATTCGCCGTGGTCAACGTCGAAAGTCTCAACGTTTTCTCGGCGGGCGATACGGTGACTCCGGATGCTCTCGCGGGGCGGGGCCTGATTCGTGCGATTCGCGACGGCGTGAAGATTCTCGGTGACGGCGAGCTGAAGGTCGCGCTCACCGTGCAGGCTCATAAGTTCAGCAAGTCGGCGCAGGAGAAGATCACCGGCGCCGGGGGGAAGGCCGAACTCCTGCAATGAGGAAGCTGGTCGACGCATTTCGGAATATTTTCAGCATGCCGGACCTGCGGAACCGGTGTCTCTTCACACTGGCTCTGCTGGCTGTCTATCGGCTCGGAAGCCACATTCCGACGCCCGGCATCAACGCCGATCTGCTCGAACAGCTCTTCAAGCAATATCAAGGCTCCGCGCTGGGAATCTTCAACCTGTTCAGCGGCAACAACCTGCGCCGGTTGACGATTTTTGCGCTGGGCATCATGCCGTACATCACGGCGTCGATCATCCTCCAGTTGCTTGTGGTGGTCTGGCCGTACCTGGAGCGGCTGCAGAAGGAAGGGGAGCTTGGCCGGCGCAAGATCACGCAGTACACGCGCTACCTGACGATCATTCTGAGCGCTTTCCAGTCGTTCACGATCGCACTGACCTTGATGCGGCAGAACTACCTGGGCCAGGCGCTCGTCTACCACCCGGGTCCGCGGTTCATCCTGATGACGATGCTGACCTTGACGACGGGCTCGGCCTTCATCATGTGGCTCGGCGAGCAGATTAGCGACCGCGGAATCGGAAACGGCATGTCGCTCATCATATTTGCAGGCATTGTGGTCGGCCTGCCTTCCGGCATCCGGGATCTCTGGGATAAGGTCGAGAACCGCCAGTGGGGCTCGTTCACGCCCATGGCCGTGATCGCGATTCTCGCGCTCATGGCGGGAGTGATTGCGTTCATCGTGCTGGTGGAAGGGGCGCAGCGGCGGATTCCGGTGCAGTACGCGAAGCGCGTGATGGGCCGCAAAGTAATGGGCGGCCAGATGACGTATCTGCCCCTGCGCGTGAATTCCGGGGGCGTGATTCCGCCGATCTTTGCGAGTTCGCTGCTCACCTTTCCGCAGACGCTGGCGCTGATCTTTCAGAAGAAATCGCCGCTCTTCGAACGGGTGGCGCAATGGATTTCCTGGGGTGAGCCGCTTTATACGCTCATTTACGTGGTTTTGATTATTTTCTTCGCGTTCTTTTACGTCGGAATCATTTTCAATCCGACCGAGCTGGCCGACAACATGCGAAAGTACGGCGGCTTCATTCCTGGCATTCGGCCGGGCCGAAACACTTCGGAGCACATCAACCGCATCTTGACCCGGTTGACGTTCGTGGGCGGCGTTTATCTCGCCGCCGTTTGCCTGTTGCCGGAATGGCTCATGCGGGGTGTTCACTTGCAGCACCTCTGGCTGGTCGGCAACTGGTTTGACCAGCACATGTGGCGCTTCGTCCTCGACGGGCTTGGGTTCCAGTTCTACTTTGGCGGAACCTCGCTTCTGATCGTCGTCGGTGTGGCGATGGATACGGTGCAGCAGCTCGAGGCGCAACTTGTGATGCGCAATTACGAAGGCTTTGTTCGCAAGGGCCGAGTACGCAGTCGTCGTTCGTGATACTGCGAGGTTCCGGGGCTTGTGGTCGGGAGTCCCGAATCGAAGACCATGGCTCTGAACCGAGCGTTGATTTTTCTCGGTCCGCCGGGGGCGGGAAAGGGTACCCAGGCGAAGCGAATCGCGCAGCGTTACGGCGTGCCGCATCTTTCGACGGGCGACATGCTGCGCGATGCGATCGCTCGCGGCACGAATCTGGGGCTGCTCGCGAAGCCCATCATGGACCGTGGCGACCTGGTTCCGGACGACCTGGTCATGGGCATGGTCGAGCAAAGGCTCAGCGAGCCGGATTGTGCGGGCGGGTTCGTTTTCGACGGTTTCCCGCGGACGCTGCCGCAGGCGAGAGCGCTCGAGGAGGTTCTGGGGCGCCACGGTTTCGGCAAGCCGCTCGTCATCGATTTTCGGGTCGATGAAGGGACGCTGCTGCGGCGCTTGGCTGGCCGATGGAATTGCAGTACGTGCGGCGCGATCTACAACGTCTACGACGCGCCTCCCAAGGCTGCCGGGATATGCGATCTCGACGGCGGCAAGCTGTTGCAGCGGCCGGACGATCGGCCAGAGGTGGTTCGGGAGCGCTTCCAGGCTTACGAGCGCCAAACGAAGCCGCTGACCGAGTACTACTGCCGGCAGGGCGTGCTCGAGGTCGTGGACGCAGCCGCCGGAGTCGAAGACGTGAGCCGCGCGCTGGCAGCGGTTTTGGAGCGCGCGGAAGGGAAAGATGGTCATCTGTAAGTCGTCGGCGGAACTCGAGAAGATGCACCGGGCGGGTCTGATTGTCTGGGGCGCTCTCGAGAAGATGCGAGGGATGGTTCACGCGGGCGTTGCGACCAAGGAGCTGGACGCGTTTGCGGAGGCTTATACGGCCGAGCATCACGCGAGACCAGCCTTCAAGGGCTACCGCGGATATCCCGGTTCGGTGTGCACCTCGATCAACCAGGAGGTTGTGCACGGGATTCCCTCGGCGAGCCGGCGCGTGAAAGATGGCGACATTCTCTCGATGGATTTCGGCGTCGAGCTGGACGGTTACTTCGCGGATGCGGCGCTTACGGTTCCGGTAGGAAAGATCACGCCGGAGCGCGAAAAGCTTTTGCGGGTGACGCGCGAATCGCTCGAGCACGCGATCGACAAAGTTCGGCCCGGCAACCGGCTCGGCGATGTTTCATCCGCCGTGCAGGAGTGGGTCGAGAAGAACGGCTTTTCGGTGGTCCGCGAGTTCGTAGGGCACGGCATCGGGACGCAGATGCACGAGGACCCGCAGCTCCCGAACTACGGTTTTCCTGGCCAGGGAGTACGGCTGCAGGAAGGCATGGTGCTCGCCATCGAGCCCATGGTGAACCGGGGCGGGCCGGGCGTGCGAGTGCTCGATGACGATTGGACCGCAGTGACGACCGATGGGAGCGATTCGGCGCACTTCGAGCATACGGTTGCGGTGACGTCGAATGGCCCCTGGATTCTCACGCGGCCGCGAGAGGCCACCGGGCCGGTGTGGTAGAGGCTGTTTGGAGACGAGTTGGCGAGGTTCGATAGGAGCGCATGGCAAAGAGGCCGGAGCAAGCGAGAAAGCAGCCGGGAGAGGGAAGCGGCAAGGAAGACGCCATCGAGGTGATGGCGACCGTTATCGAGCCGCTGCCCAACGCGATGTTTCGAGTGGAACTCGAGAATAAGCATCAAGTCCTGGCGCACATCTCGGGAAAGATGCGCAAGAATTTCATTCGCATTCTTCCGGGAGACCGCGTCGCAGTGGAGCTTTCGCCATACGACCTGACGCGCGGCCGGATTGTTTATAGATACAAGTAAGAGTTTCCGCGGGGCGCCACACATGGCACCCGACGGACGCGGAGCGGAAGAAGGGAATCGAGATGAAGGTTCGGGCATCGGTCAAGAAGATTTGCATGAAGTGCAAGATTGTTCATCGGCGCGGCGTGGTTCGCGTGATTTGCGTGAACCCGAAACACCGCCAGCGCCAGGGATAGGGGGCAGGCATGGCACGTATCGCGGGTGTGGATCTTCCGCCGAACAAGCGGCTGTGGGTTGGCCTCACGGCCATCTATGGCATCGGCCAGGAGCGCGCAAAGTCGCTCGCGGCGAAGGCGAAGGTGGATCACACGAAGAAGGTGAAGGACCTCACGGAAGAGGAAGTCACTCGTCTGCGCTCTGCGATTGAGGCCGAGGGCCGCGTGGAAGGCGATCTCCGCAAGGAAATTCAGATGAATGTCCGGCGGTTGATCGAAATCCAGTGCTATCGCGGCTTGCGGCACCGGCGGAATCTGCCGGTACGCGGCCAGCGCACGCACACCAACGCGCGCACGCGAAAGGGACCGCGCAAGGGCGCTGTGGCGGCAAAGAAGAAAGTGATGGCCCGCAAGTAGAGTCTTCGCGGGGGCTTCGGCTCCTGAGTCGATAGACCGAAAGGAAGCGTAACTTGGCAAAGGAACCTCAGGACGCAGCAGCCGCTCCGGCAGCAGCGGCGAAAACGTCAAAGCGGAAGAAGGAATTTCGCAAGAAGCGCGAGAAGCGGGTCGTGCCGCACGGCGTCGTATGCATCCAGGCGACGTTCAACAACACGATCGTCACGCTCACGGATCCGGACGGCCGCGCGGTCAGCTGGGCCTCCGCCGGATCGGTCGGCTTCAAGGGTTCGCGCAAGGGAACACCGTACGCCGCGCAGCAGGCGGCGATGAACGCAGCGGGCGTCGCGCGTGACCAGTACGGCATGAAGTCCGTGGAAGTTCGCGTGAAGGGGCCCGGGGCGGGCCGTGAGTCGGCGGTTCGTGCACTGGCGTCCGCGGGATTGCATATCAATGCGATCAAGGACGTCACGCCGGTTCCACACAACGGCTGCCGTCCGCCGAAGCGCCGCCGCGTCTGACGCCTCGGTTCGGTCTGGCAGGGCTGGAATGCAGTTCAGGTCTTCAGACCTGAGGGTTTTGTAGCAGGATAAAGGAGAGCATCACTTGGCAAGACATCGTGAAGCGGTATGCCGGTTGTGCCGCAGGGAGGGCATGAAGCTCTACCTGAAGGGCCTCCGGTGTTTTACGGAAAAGTGCGCGATCGAGAAGCGCAATTTCGTTCCGGGCCAGCACGGCCAGGCGCGGCGCGCGAAGATGGTGGGCTACGGCGTGCAGTTGCGCGAGAAGCAGAAGGTGAAGCGCACCTACGGCCTGCTCGAGCGGCAGTTCCGCAACTACTTCGAGAAGGCCGTGCGCACCAAGGGCCCCACGGGCTCAAACCTGATGGTGATGCTCGAGCGGCGCCTGGACAACGTGGTTCACCGCATGGGACTTGCCGGGTCGCGCGCCCAGGCGCGGCAGTTGGTGCTTCACGGCCACATCCGCGTGAAGGGCCAGAAGGTGAATATTCCCAGCTACCTGGTGCAGGTGGGCGATGAAGTCGCCCTGCGCGACAAGATGCACCAGAACGCGATGATTCTCGAAGCGCGCAACCTGGCGCAGAGCCAGGGGGTAGCTCCGTGGCTCGACATCGATCGTGAAAACTTCAAGGCGCGCGTTGTGGCGCTGCCGCGTCGCGAGGATGTTCAAACGCCTCCGATGAACGAGCAGCTGATCGTCGAACTTTACTCGAAATAGCGCGCTCCCGATTTCATCGACAGATTTTTGTTGGTCCGCCGCAGGCGGGCCGGAAGGAAGGGCAAAGATGTGGAAAGGCTTTCAGAAACCAAAGCGGTTGGCTGCGGAACCCGAAACGCTGACTGACAAGTTCGGGCGATTCTCCGCGCAGCCTTTCGAGCGCGGCTGGGGAACCACCGTCGGCAATTCGCTTCGTCGCGCTCTACTGAGCTCAATTGAGGGCGCCGCCATCACGGCCGTGAAGATCGAAGGCGTGCTGCATGAGTTTTCGCCGATTCCGGGCGTGGTTGAGGACGCTACCGACATCATCCTGAATCTCAAGCAGATTCCGCTGAAGCTGAATACCGATCAGCCGAAGACGATTACGCTCAACGTCGATGCCCCGGGACCCGTCACGTCCGCGAAGATCGAGGAAGATGCGGACATTGCGGTTCTCGATAAGAACATTTACATCGCGACTGTCAGCGAAGGCGGCAAGCTCGAACTTGAACTTCGCGTGAAGAACGGCCGCGGCTATGTGGCCGCGGACCGCAACTTCGACGAGGACCTCCCCATCGGCTACATCCCGATCGACTCGGTGCACTCGCCGGTGCGCAAAGTGAACTACTCCGTGGAAGCGGCGCGTCTCGGCCAGATGACCGACTACGAAAAACTCTCGCTGGAAGTCTGGACCAACGCCGCAATCACGCCGCAGGACGCCATCGGCCTCGCCGCGAAGCTGGTGAAGGACCACATGAGCATCTTCATCAACTTCGAGGAGCAGCCCGAGCTGCCCGAGGAAGTGGTGGAGAATTACGCCGACCCGCGGCTCGAATACCTCGACCGCTCCGTCGAGGAACTCGAGCTTTCCGTACGGTCGTACAATTGCTTGAAGAACGCCAACATTCAGAATCTCCGCGAGCTCGTGCAGAAGACCGAGTCCGAAATGCTCAAGACGAAGAATTTCGGCCGCAAGTCGCTGAACGAGATCAAGGACATCCTGCAGAAGATGGGCTTGAGCCTCGGCATGAAGTTCGACGAGCACGGCCGCATCATCTGGCCGCCGCTCCCGAGCCAGACGGCTCCGGCACCGGTCGAGGGGGACGCGACATCTCTGTAACGCGCGGACGCGAAGATGAGACACCTCAAATCAGGATACAAACTGGGACGTAACCCCGCGCATCGGCGTGCGACGTTGCGGAACCTTGTCACGAACCTCATCGAGAAGGAGCGCATCGAGACGACGCTGCTGCGTGCCAAGGCGGCTCGCCCGCTTGCCGAGCGTATGATCACGCTGGGCAAGCGCGATTCGCTGCACGCGCGGCGCCAAGCAGCCTCGTTCCTGATGACCACGGGGGCAACGCAGAAGCTCTTCAGCGACCTCGCTCCGCGGTTCGCGGACCGCCCCGGCGGCTACACACGCATCGTCCGCACCGGCTGGCGAATCGGCGATGGCGCGGAACTTGCGATCCTCGAATTCATTGGCTCCGAACTAAAAAAGAAGGAAAAGAAGCCGAAGAAGCACGTCGAGGAAGTCGCGCCGGAAGAGCAGCAGGACGAAAAGGAAGCGGTCGGCGCCGAGAAGTAGCGCTGCCTCAACCGCGAAACTCAGAGCGCCCGTTCCGGTCTCCGGAGCGGGCGTTTTTTTTGCTATTAGGCTCCCGGCGCCGATGGTGTCGATTTCCCAGCTAGCTCCTTCTGTCGCCGCTCCTCCCGCAAGTGGCCCAGCAATACGGCAAGTGCCGCGATCAACTGGGCCGTAGCTGCTCCGGTTGTGTCGAGCAGAACGTCCGACACTGCAGGTGTGCGGCCGGGCACGAACCGCTGGTGGAATTCATCGACTGACGCGTAACACGCCACCAGCGCAATCGCAAGCAGCGCCCACGCCAACTTGGTACCGCGGTTCGGGCCGCGAATGCCGCGCAGCAGCAGAAGGCTGAGGATGAAATACTCCGTGAAGTGCCCGCATTTGCGGATTACGTGATGAATCGTCAGCAGCGTGTGGTGCGAGAGGCTCGGAAACAGCCAGTGCAGAATGGGAATGATGATGCGGCCGGTGTTTTCCGCGGTGAAAGCTCCGGTGGAAAACGTCGAGATCACGACGGCCCAGACGAGCGCCGGCCACCATCGCTTGAGCCAGTCCATCTAGCGCGACCGCCTTGCTCCGGCAGGCCGCCTGCCGGTTCCACTGCCTGTAGCTTTTCGCATTATTCGAGCCGGTAGTTGGGCGCCTCGCGCGTGATGATCACGTCGTGAACGTGGCTCTCGCGCAGGCCCGCCTGTGAGATGCGGATGAACTTGCTGCGTTCCTGGAGCTCCGTGAGATTCCCGACGCCGCAGTATCCCATGCCGCTGCGCAGGCCGCCGACCAGCTGCTCGACCAGCCCTCCAAGCGGCCCCTTGTAGGGGACCTGTCCTTCAATTCCTTCAGGCACGGATTTCCCACGCGCGGCGCCCTCCTGCGCGTAGCGGTCGGCCGAGCCGGCTTCCATCGCGCCGATGGATCCCATGCCGCGGTATGACTTGAACGTGCGCCCCTGGTAGAGAATCGTTTCGCCGGGTGATTCTTCAGTCCCCGCGAAAAGGCCGCCGATCATGACGCACGACGCCCCGGCCGCTAGCGCTTTCGTAATATCCCCAGAAAATTTCACGCCGCCGTCTGCAATGAGCGGCACTCCGCTGCCCTTGGCTGCGCGAGCGCACTCCATGATCGCGGTGATTTGCGGCACGCCGGCCCCGGTGACCACTCGCGTGGTGCAGATCGAGCCCGGCCCGATGCCTATCTTGAGTCCGTCGATTCCGAGCGCGATCAAGTCCTTCGCGCCTTCCGCCGTCGCGACATTGCCCGCCAGCAGCTGAATTTCTGGCAAGCGCCGTTTGATCTCGCGGATCGCGTCCATCACGCGAGTCGTGTGGCCGTGGGCAGTATCGATAGCAAGCACATCCACCTTTTCGTGCGCCAGCTCTTGCGCGCGTTCGACGAAATCTCCAGTGGCGCCAATGGCCGCGCCGACTCGCAATCGACCTTGCTCGTCTTTAGCCGCGCTGGGGAATTCCATCTTCTTCTGAATGTCCTTTACCGTGATCAGGCCCTTCAGGTTGAAATCCTTGTCGACCACGAGCAGTTTCTCGATGCGATGTTCCTGAAGGATGCGCTCTGCCTCATCGAGCGTGGTACCCACGGAAACGGTGACCAGATTTTCCTTCGTCATCACCGCGCTGACGGGCTGCTCGAGGTTACGCTCGAATCGCAGGTCGCGGTTCGTGAGGATGCCCACGAGGCGAGGCCCGCGCGTCACAGGCAGGCCCGACACACGATATTTCGTCATGATTTCAAGCGCTTGCCGCACGGACATCTCAGGCGCAATCGTCACCGGGTCGACGATCATGCCGCTTTCCGAGCGCTTCACCCGGTCGACCTCCTCGGCCTGGCGGTCGATCGACATGTTGCGATGGATGAATCCGATGCCGCCCTGGCGAGCGATGGCGATAGCGAGCCTGGAATCCGTGACTGTGTCCATGGCCGCCGCCACAATCGGGATATTCAGCGAAATCCGGCGCGAAAGGCACGTGCGCGTGTCCACCTGCGTCGGCAGAACCGAAGATTTACCCGGGAGCAGAAGGACGTCGTCAAACGTCAGTGCCTCGGGAATAGCTCCGTCAATCATTCCCTCTCCTCATGGCACGCCGCAGCGCGCCTTCCAATTGGATGCGCCCAGAAACAGCGAAGCCCAGCAAACTTCGCTGGGCGCGAGGACCGTTCCCTTTGTGGAAAAAATCCCTCATGATGAATCCATCGATTTTAGGGCCATCGTCAGACGAAATCAAGGAGCCCTTCCGATATATACTTCCCGCTTCGCCCCGACTAACGGTGCGGTCCGCCAATGGGGAGTCTGCGATCATGACAGACAAAGCATGGCTGCTCGGCGTGTCGATTCTCGCCACCATCGCCGTTGTCCTGCTGCTCCTCCGCAATCCGAGAGTCGAAGCCCTATTTCACCTCCATGTTCGCGATCGCCCCAGGCGGCGCCTTCTTCTTGCATCGATCGGATTTTTCGTTACATTCGCGGTCGCGCGCGCCATCGCCTACGCCGCGATCCGCAGCGTCGGCCCGTTTCACTACGTTTACTTCGGCCAGACGCACGTCCACCATCTCGTTTGGGGGATTTTGCTCCTGCTCATCGTGGGGTTCTGCTGGCTGATCGAAGTCGGGACGGGCGAACGGTCTTCGTCTCTCGTGGCCAGCCGCTTGATGTCCTTGCTGTACGGCGTGGGAGCCGCTCTTACCCTCGACGAGTTCTCCATCTGGCTGAACCTCCAGGAGGGTGTCTACTGGACCCGGCGCGACTTCGTCAGCCTCGACGCCGTGATACTCTTCGGCGCCGCCCTGCTTATCGGTATCTGGGGGCGCTCTTTCCTCAGGGCCGTTTGCCTTGAGATTTGGCGCCTCAGGCACCGTCACCGCCAATCCGCGTAGCCGCAGGGCAGGGAGCCGCGCATTGCTAGAAAATGAACCGCTTCGGGTTGCGCGGGCTCTCGTGACCACCTAGCATGCGAGAGATGAACCGAAGCGACTTCGCGCCGCTGTGGTGGCTGCGGAATCCCCATCTGATGACGATTGCGGGCAGCTTCTGGAGGCGCCACTATCCGCGCCTGCCCGCCGCGATTACCAGGCTCTTCGAGGTGGAGCCAGGAACGCGCGTGCGCGGGGAATGCCACTGGCAGCGTGAATCCCGCGAGCATCCGACCCTGGTGCTGCTGCATGGCCTCGAGGGATCGTGTGAATCCGGTTACATGATGGGGACCGCCGATAAGGCGTACGCCGCCGGATTCAATGTCGTGCGGCTCAATCAGCGAAATTGCGGCGGCACGGAGAATCTGACGCCGACGCTGTATCACTCGGGGCTGAGCGGCGACATCCGCTCGGTGCTCCTCGAATTGATTGCCACCGATCGCCTTCCGCAGCTCTTTGCTGCCGGGTTTTCGATGGGCGGAAACCTGGTGCTGAAGGTGGCGGGCGAATTTGGCGATACGGCACCGCCCGAACTTCGGGGATTCGCGGCTGTGGCGCCTGCATTCGATTTGGCAGCCTGTGCGGACGCGCTGGGCGAGCCGCGGAATTTCATCTATCAGCGCTATTTCGTCATGAGGCTGAAGCGGCGCATGCGGCGCAAAGCGAAGCTTTTTCCGGAGCGCTATCCGATCGACCGTTTGGACCGCGTCCGGAGCGTGCGCGAATTCGACGAGCTTATTACGGCGCCTTTTTGCGGCTTCGCGGGAGCCGATGACTACTACGCCCGCTCCAGCGCCTTACGGCTCGTGGGTGCAATCCGGCGTCCGACACTCATCGTCACGGCGAAGGATGACCCATTTGTGCCGAGCGCGTCGTTTGCGAGCCCGGCCCTCCGTCAGAACCCGAATATCGCTCTGGAAATCACGAAGCACGGAGGACATTGCGCCTTCATTTCGAATCAAGGCGGAGATGCACGGTTCTGGGAGGAACGCCGAATCGTGGAGTTTTGTGCGAGCCTCGCGAACGACGCGCGAGCGTTAACCGGTTCGCCTTAGCTACGCTGAAAGGCGCCCGCCATGCGATCAAGCAATCGGGGTCTCGAGCGACGGCTGGAAGCCCGGCGTCAGCAGATGCGCTCCGCCGGATTCCATGATGACCATGTCGTCTTCGCAGCGCAGGCCGTAGTCACCCGGAATGTAAAGCCCGGGCTCATTCGAGAAGGTCATATTCGATTCCAGAATGATCTTGTTGCCGCGAACCAGGTAGGGCCACTCGTGGCCGTCCATGCCGATGCCGTGCCCGAGCCGGTGGGCGAAATACTTGTAGTTGGGCCCAAATCCAGCGTCGTCGACGACTTTGCGTGCGGCATCATCAACCGAACCACACAGCCGCCCGGCAACAGCAGCCGCAAGAGCCGCGTCCTGCGCCTTGCGCACGACTTCAAATGCACGGTGAAGCTTCGCGCTCGGCTTGCCGAAGACGCCCGTGCGGGTCACGTCCGACTGATAGCCCTCTACGGTGCAGCCATCGTCGATCAAAACGCCGTCGCCTTCGCGTAGCGCTCGGTCTTCGTGAGTGCCGTGCGGAAACGCTGCCGCCGGGCCGAAGAGCGCGAACGCATCGCCCGAAAGCCCCATGCGTTCGTAGCCGCGGCCCACCATCACGCCAATTTCGCTCTGGCGCATTCCCTCGTGCAGTGAGGCGAACATGGCTTTGTAAACGTCGAACGTGGCTTGGCAGGCGAGCCGCATCAGTTCGAGTTCGTGCGCGCTCTTGCGTGACCGGCAAATATGCGTGACCGGATCAGCGGGGCCATACTCGAATTTCGGCGCAAATTCCCGGAGCCCATCGAAGAAAACGTAGCGCGTGGTTTCCTCGACGCCGATGCGGCCACTGCGGATGCCTCGTTCGGTCAGCCAGTTACCCGCAAGCGCATAGGGGCTCTCATCCTCCTGCCACGCCCGGACTTCGAGCGGCCAGCGAAGCTGCTCGCGGAGGCGGCGCTCCTCGAAGGCGGGACAGACGATCAGTGGATCGCCTGTGCGCGGGATAAGCAAAGCAACGATGCGTTCGCTGAGTCCCCAGCCAATTCCCGTGAAATAGCGGAGCGTGGTGCCGGGGGTGATGTAGAGCGCGTCGAAATTGGAGCCGCGGCCCATGAGCTCCTGCGCGTGCGCGATGCGGCCGTGGTATTCCTCCACGGTGATCGGCTTCACGCGATCACCCAGCGGCTTAAGTGCGTCAAAGGCGGGAGGAAGAGGTGCACACTCTTCCTCCTGGGTCGCGCCGCGCTGTGCGCGAAGAGGTGTCCCCAGAGCACCGGCGGCAAGCGCGCCTCCAGCGATGGAAGCCGATTTGAAAAGATCGCGTCGCGAGAGTTTCATTGTTTCTCCCAAAAGAATCAGCTAATGAAAATGTGAAATCAGCACGGCATCGGTCAAGTACTGCCCGCGCGAGTACGCGATCTGTTTTCCATCTGGCGAAATCGAAAAGCCCCACACATGCGACTCCTGAGGGAACGTAGCGATCTTTCTCGCCGGCAGCGCGGGCGTGCCTTTTGGTCCGATTGGCTGTGCCCAGAGGCACGGAATCTCGTCTTTTCGTGTCTCGTACAGCACGTCGCGGCCGTCTTTCGTCCACTCCAGCTTGTGCCCGCCGTCACCGTTCCAGACCACTTCGTTTGGCACGTCGTAGGTGTTTTGAATCTCTCCGCTCTGGAGGTCAACGATCGCGATCTTAGGCGGCTTCGAAGCATCCGGCGAGATGAAGCCGGCCACCGATTTTCCATCGGGAGAGACCTGTGGCTCGCTGACAAGCTGCGTCGTGATTCGCGTTGGCGACCCGCCAGTGACGGAGATACGCATTAGTCCGCCGCCACTGCCCCCGTCGTCGTAAACAATGAACTTGCCGTCCGGCGAACAACCTGGAATTCCCGCGCTTGCTGCGTCGGCGAGCTTGGTCGGATTGCCTCCATCCATATCAGCCACCCACAATGAAAACGAGGTCGTCTTGTCTCCTCCAATGAAGGTGAAATGCTTGCCGTCACCGCAAGAATAGGGAACGACGGCGTGCGACACGTTCAGGGGAACGTCATGAAGGTCGCTGCCATCCGGCGCGATACTTGCCACCCGCATTGCGCCGGCATCGTAGTACCCGAAGAGAATGGCGTTGGGCGCGCCCCAGGAAATTCCCATGCTTCCGTCCGCGCGGCCGATGCCGGTGGTGATTTGGTGCGCTGAAGAGAAACCCTCGGCGCTGCCCATGTTCGTGGTCCAGATCGATCCGGTCAGCGTCAATTGCACCGTCGCCAGAGTTGAGCCATCGGCCGTGACTGTCACACCGGTGTAGAAATTCAAGTCGTTCGTGATTCGCCGAGCCTCGCCGCCCGGATAACTCAGCTCCCAAATTTGCGCGTTCGCTCCCTGCTCCGATTGTCCGGGAAACACAACTGCCGAGCCGTCCGGCAGCCATGCAATTTGTCGGGGGTAGTTCCATCGAAGCGATCCGATCGTCGCGGCCTGGCCGGAATCGACGTCGACAACATCGATGCCATAATGAGCAAAATCACCATCCGGCGTCTCACCCGCCGCGATGTGCTTGCCGTCGGGAGACCACGCCGGTCCCTCGTTCGAGAAGTTCGCGGGAGGCTTCAGTACGAGCAGATTCCTGGGATTGCTGCCGTCGACGTTCGCCACAACCAGATTCGAGGATTTCTCCGTCGTTGCCTGGCGCACAAACGCAAACTGCTTGCCATCCGGAGACAATGTGATTGGACTGTCGACGTCCCGTAGGATTTCGCGCCCGTTGCCACCCAGGGACGGAACCCGGAGCAGCGTGCCTACGTTGATCGACTCATCTTCCTTCACGTAAAAAACGTAGTTGCCATCGGCCGAAAACGTCACCCCTCGTATCTCGCCCGGCGTCCCACTGACCACTTTCACCGCGCTGCCTGTCACGAGTTGGCGGACCCAGATAGCGTGTCCGCCATTGTCGTCCTGAACGTAAGCGAGCCACTTGCCGTCAGCCGAGATCGTTGCCGAATGGATGTTGCCCGTCGATGTGACGGGAGAGATGGTCATCTGTCCGAAAGAGCCTTCCTCGTGATGGCCGAAGCGGTTGTGTAAGACCAGCGCGCCGAGTCCGCCGAGCGCCACGACTACGACGGCGCCAAGCCCGATCATCATCCAGAACGCCGTGCGCGACTTGTTCGCGGGAGCGCTGCTCGAAGATTCGCCGGGAACCGTGGGAGCCGCTGGAACAGACGATGCCGAAGGTGGCGTCAGCGGGCCGCTGAGTGGCGGCGGGGCGGCGGGCGGCTTGGACCCGCCCCCTGCAGCGGGCCAGGAGGCGCTTGAGCCGCTGCGCGACGAATCAATGTCGCGCTTCAGCCGTTTCAAATCGGCGCGCATCTCCGCGGCGGTTTGATAACGAAGATCACGATCCTTCTCGAGTGCCTTCGCGATGATTTCCTCGAGTTTTTGTGGAGTATTTGGATTCAGCACGGATGGGGCGACGGGATTTCGGTTCAAGATGGCGTCGAAAATGACCGCGGAAGTGGCTCCCGCAAATGCGGCTTGGCCGGTGGTCATTTCGTAGAGCACCGCGCCGAGGCTGAACAAGTCGGTGCGGGCGTCGAGCTCCTCGCCGCGAGCCTGCTCGGGCGACATGTATCCGATCGTCCCAAGCGCGGAGCCGGGGCTGGTGAGAAGGAGATTGTCGGTAGTCGGCTGCGTGGCGGTGCTCCCGGCGCCGATGGTTTCAGCGATGCGGCGCGCGGCGGTCTGCTTCGCGAGCCCGAAGTCGAGAATCTTCACTTGCCCGCGCGTCGTGACAAAAATGTTGGCCGGCTTGATGTCTCGATGCACGATGCCGCGCGAATGGGCGGCCTCGAGCGCATCGGCGATTTGCACCCCGAAATCGAGGAGCGCGTCGTTCGCAAGCGCGCGGCCGGCGATGCGCTCACGCAGCGTCTGGCCCTCAAGCAACTCCATCACGAGAAACGGGCACCCTGCGTGTTCCTTCCCGGACTCACGCGGGACTTCGCCGACATCGTAGATCGTGCAGATTCCGGGGTGATTCAACGACGACGCGGCGCGTGCCTCACGCTGAAAGCGCTCGAGAGAAGAGGGGTCGCGCGCCAGCTCCTGCGAAAGAAACTTCAACGCGACGTGGCGGCCAAGGCGCGTGTCCTCCGCCCGAAATACCTGGCCCATGCCGCCGCTGCCAAGCGGCTCCAGAATCCTGTAATGTGAAATCGTTTCGCCAATCATTCAATCGCCGCGACCAGCAATGCTAAACAACTGGCCGCGACGCGGCAAGCCTTGAATTGGCCCTTGAACCGGCACCCGCGCGACCGGCAGTTCCCCCGCGGAACCTAGTCCTCGTGCTTCGGTCAAAGTCACTGCGGCACGACTGGCAGGACAAGCGCGGATGGATGTTGCCGGTCGTGGTAGATCGCGTTGGTTGCGGGAACCATGCGCGTCGACGAGGCCTGCGTCTCTCCCGTATTCAGGTTGCGATCGAAGCGCGGAAAGTTGCTACTCGAAATCTCCAGGCGCAGCCGGTGGCCTGCTAGGAAGACGTTGCTCGTCGCCCAGAGATTCACCGTCACATGATAAATGTCTCCCGGCTTTGCCAGCTCAGGAGACTCCTGCGAATTTCGGTAGCGCAAACGCAAAATTCCCTCGGTCAGATTTTGCGCGAAGCCGTTGGGCCAAACGTCGACGAGCTTGCCGGTGAAGTCCGTGTCGACAGCCGACGTGCTGGCGTACAGGTCAAGCGTGATGGGCCCGGTGATCTCCGTGTCCTGCGTGAACGCCGGCGTCGAATAGATGAGCACGTCCTTGCGTCCTTCCGCGGGTCGCTGATCTCGCGGCCCCGGAGCCAAGTGCTTGGCATCGCAGCAGAGCGGTCCGCCAATCGTCGGCACCGGATTCGAGGGATCGTACACATAAGAATCCTGCTTTTCTGTGCCGGGAGGTGATGTGCTGAGCGAGCCGTCTCCCGAATCCGAATTTGCGTCGCCGCCCGAATGCAGGAAGTAGCGGGTCGACTTCGCGCGCGCCAACGGCCAGTCGTCCTCGTCGCGCCATACGTTCTTGCCCATCACGAAAATCCGCACTGGCTTGCCGGTCGCAAACGAATTCTCCTTGCCCTTCAGCAGCCAGTCGTACCAGTCCAGCATGAGTCCGTCCAGGTCATACTTTGCATTGGGACCGAAGTCCACTTCGCCGATTTTTTCGCCGCCGCCGGAATGCCCCCCGATCTCGACGAGCAGGCGCTGTCCCTTTCGCGCCGTCTCGCTGCCGGCCTGAGTCTTTAGCAGTTCGTAATTTCGCAGCGAGCCGCCAAGAAAAATGTCGTACCACGCCGCCATCGTCAGCACGGGCACCTGAATCTGCGAGTAATGCTCTTCAATCGAGAGCTGCTTCCAGTATTCGTCATAATTCGGATGCGCCAGCCAATCGCGAAAATACGGTACGAGCGATTTGGGATCCGGAACGCTTAGCGCCGGGTAATCCGTCAGCGGAAGCGTGTTTTTCCAGTCCAGTGCATCGCTCTTCTCTCCCGCACGAAAGAGCGTGTTTGACGCCAGCTGTGTCGTCCACGATTCATCGAACCACTGCTCGAACGCCCCGCCTTGGTAGGTCCAGCCGTCGTGGTAATTCGACGCCGTTACGTAAGGAGCGATGCCGGCAAGGTGTGGCGGGTGAGTGATCGCCGCGAGCCATTGCGTCGCGCCGACGTACGACCCTCCCCACATGCCTACCTTCCCGTCAGAGTAAGGCAGCGCCGCCACCCATTCAATGGTGTCGTAACCGTCGTTCGGCTCATTCTTGAACGTGTACCACTCGCCCTCGGACTCGAAGCGCCCGCGCACATCCTGCACGACCACCACATAGCCGCGCGAAGCCGCTCGCCACGCGAAGCCCGCGGAGTACTGCTTGTCGTAGGGCGTCCGCTGCAGCAGCGCAGGAAATTTGCCGTCGGCTTTCGGGCGATAGATGTCCGCTCGCAGCGTGACGCCGTCGCGCATCTTTGTCGGGACATTGTGCTCGACGGTGACATCGTAAGTCTGCGCGCTCGCAGGCCAGGGCGCGAGAGAAAGCACAAGTATTGCCGCAATGAAAGGCAGTATTGGACGCATTCGGCGAATAGTTTGCATAAGTCTCCCCGGCGCGCATGGTAGGGCCGGCGAACCGAAGCGTCAATCTGAAATGTGGAATTAGTTAGAAGTGGTCCGGGGAATCACGGTTACCGTCACGGGTTGCTCGAGCTGGAAATCGAGCTTCGTCTCCGACGGAATCTTCACTTGCTTGCCGTGCGTCGACGCCTGATAGACGCCGCCCGCTCCCGCACCGGCAGCCGCTCCGATCGCCGCGCCTTTGCCGCCGCCTGCAATCGCGCCCAGAAGCGTGCCCAGCACGGCCCCGGCGCCAACCTTCTTCGCAGTGTCCTTGCCGCGAGAGCTGCCGGTCAGCGAATACGTGCTGCTCTCGAGCGGATACGACTCTCCCTGAAACTCAAGTTTCACAAGTTCGAGCCGCAAGTCGCTCGTGCCCGTCATGTGTCCCGCGGACGAAGCGCTCGAAAGACGCACATAGACGTCCGCACCCTTCGGCACGACCACTTCGTCATCGACTACGATCGGCGCGTCCAGCGATGCGTGGAAAATCTCCCCTGTCTGATTCACCGCGGAATCCACGCTGTCGATCATCTGGATCGACACCGTCGTGCCTGACGGAACTACCACCTGCTTCGGAGGTGGCGGAACATCCACGGGGGGGACCACGGCAGGCGCTGGCGCAGCGGTCGCCGCATCCTGAACTGTTGGCGCGGCGGCTGGTGGTGGCGCAGTGTCAGGCTGCTTCGCTACCACGGGCGGATTCAGCGACTCTCTCCAGTTCGCATCCGAAGCCACCTGCTTCGACGGCCGGTCTTTGCGGTGCTTCTCGGCCTTCTCCGCCTTCTTCGTAGCCGGAGCTGCTGCCGGTGCCGGAGTGGAATTCTCCGCCGTTTTCGTCGGTTCCGGCTGCGGGGCAGGCGTTTCGACGGTCATCTGATCGCTCACCTTTGTCACGCCCGTCGTCTGCGTCGCAATCTTATAGGCATCGAGCCGGGCCGCGTCGCTCGGCACCGTGCCGCTCAGCGTGACTTGGCCGTCACTCGACGTGACCTGGAGATTCGCTCCCTTCAGTTGAGTGTCCGAGAACATTTGTGCCTTGATCGACGTGACCAGAGCCGCGTCGTCAGGCTTCTTCGCGCATCCCGCCACCAAAGCCACCGCGAGCACGACAGCCGAAAACGCCACATTCCTGCGCATTGCCTTCCTCCTGGCCCCGCTAGCACAGTCAGACTGCATCCAAGCCACCCGTCTTGTTCTTTTGATTTCCCCCAGTCTACTACGATGCATTGAGCGGACTAAGCGCTGTCTGCGGTAAGAGCCGTCACACTGTCGTCGCCAGCCTGCAAGAGCCCCCTTTTTCCGCGACTCTCTGCGCAACTTTTTGGTGGTCCCTGTGTTTTCTCTGCAGCGGTCGAAACTGTGTTTTTCGACCTAGCCGGGCAATTTTACATACTTGGGTGACAAGGAGAGTTTGTGATGCGGAACTCGAAAGCTATGGGTGTGTTTCTCGCGATCTTCGCGATTCTTTCTCTATCCAGCTGCGGCGGCTCAAATCAACTGATGGACCCGCAGCCGACAGGCCAGACCGCCGGAGTGTTTTCGGTGGTCACCGACGCGCCTTTGCCGAGCGTCGTATCCTGCGAAGTTACGATAACGGGTGTGACGCTGAACAACGGCACCACTGACGTGCCGGTGATGACGCAGACGCCTCAGGTGATCGATTTTGCCCGGCTCAGCGGCTTGCATCAATTGATGGACCTCGACACGGTTCCAACGGGCACCTATTACTCGGCGACGGTGACAATGTCGACCGTCGTCATCGGATATCTCGACACTAGCGTCACGCCTCCCATCGTCAACACGATGAACGGCACGCTGACGCAGTCGACCTCCAAGGCGACGTTCAAGACGCCGTTCGTGATGAACGACAACGATCTAGTCGGCCTGCGCCTCGAATTCGACCTTCGCAAGTCGATTCTCACCGACTCCAACGGCAACTTCACCGGGCAGGTGAATCCCACCTTCTACATGAAGCTGCTCGCTGCTGGCGATTCGAACGTTTCAATCGACGACTTTCATGCTGGCTTCGTTGGCGCGGGAGACAACGGCACGTTCACCGTCCAGGGTCCGCACGGGCGTCAGTGGACTGTTCAGACCGACAGCAACACGGCTTGGGACGATCCGTCCCTGTCGGTTAGTTCGTTCACGACAAACACCATCCTGGAAATCTCCGGCCAGCTCGATAGGGTGACCAAGAATATCGATGCCTCGGAGGTCGAGGTTGTCTCGAACGATGGCTTCGTTCTTGCCGGCTTGCTTACCTACGTCAATCCGCCTTCGCCGCAACCGGCCACGGAAGCCGACCTCTACGTCCGCTATGAACTTCCCGACATCGTCGGTCTCGACCCGGGACAGATTGAAGCGCTCACGTTGAACGGTTCCGAGCAATACCGCATCGCCAACATCAAGAACCCGCTCACCACGCTGCTCTTCAACAACACTCTGATGGCGGCAGGCCAGCGAGTCGATATCGGCGGCAAGGTGACGACGTCCAACGGGGTCGACACTCTTACGCCGCATCGCGTCGTTCTCCGGCGGCAAGGGCAGGCTGGCGACTGGGCTGTCGGCAGCACGATGATTCAATCCGGCAACGCAGGCAGCTTCCAGATCGACGATAAGTGGACCGCGGGAATTCTGCTTCCGAGCCCGCTGACGATCCTCACCACCAACGACACCAGGTTCATCAACCTCAGCGGCCTTTCCGCGCTCAGCGGTTCCAGCACCGTTCCGCTTCGCGTGGTTGGGTTCATCCTGATGGATTCGCAACTCAATCAGCCTGTGATGGTTGCGCGCTCGGTGGAGGAGCTCACCGACTAGGCTTCATAGCCGTTCATACGCAAGGCGCCGCCGTTTCGCTTTCCCCGGCTCGAGCGAGCAAGGTTACCGGGGCAAGCGGGACGGCGGTGCTTTTGTTTTGCCGTTTTCATTCCGCGTCCCGTATCTTAGAATCGCCACTATGTCCGACCCCAAGTCCTTCCGCGAATTTTGGCCCCTGTACGTCGTGGCTCATAGCCAGGCGCTCACGCGAATTTTTCACTCGGTCGGAACTCTGTCCGGTTGGGCGATTCTGCTGGCCGCGATCATTCTTCGCAGGCCTTGGCTTATTCTCGCGGCTCTCGTGGTTCCCTACGCGTTCGCCTGGTTTTCGCACTTCTTCGTGGAGCACAATCGTCCCGCCACATTCGGCCACCCTCTGTGGTCGTGGCTCGCGGATCAGAAGATGGTGGCGATGGTGCTGGCTGGCAGGATGAAGAGGGAAGTGGAGCGTTGCGCTTCGATTTCGGGTTCGACGGAGCCTCTGGGCGTCGCGGTCGAGAAGTAAACCGCACTCCGTCGCGTGATTATTCCATTCTTACCGCGATGATTTTCCCCGCCCGCTCGGTCACTTCGATTCCGATCGGCGGGCGCATCGCTCTGCCTCGCACGATGGCGCCGCGCACGAGCCCGTTCGGCCCGTTTCCATAGCGCGTCAGGTCATATACCGTCTTGCTGCACGGATTCACCACCATCGGGTGCTCCGCGTGAACGTGATACTTCGAGGTCAGCGTCTCGAGATCGGTGACGTATTCGAGATCGCATGACCCGTACGGCTCGTGCAGCGAAATCCCCCACAGAGCACCGCCGGGCAGCCGAACCGCAAGCGCAGGAATCTTCTCGAACGTCGTCGGACTCGTGAACGCGAACCTCTTTGACGACCATGCCTTCGACAGCTCCGACGCCGTGCCAATCTCGCCCGGACCCACGGGCAGTGGCGGCGCTGCCTTGACGACCGGTGCTGGAGCAGCTGCCGGAGCTTCCACCGCCGCGGGGCGCGGCTGGCTGGCGGACGAGCCGTGTACCCACCAAACGACTCCGGAAATCACCACCACAACCGCCGCGGCCGCCACAATCAACCCCATGGGAAGACTGCGGCCCTTGGCTTGAACCGGAGCCGAAGCCCCAGCGGGCTCGCGCGGTGCGGCCGGCCGCGTCGCTGGCTTTTCCGCTGGCACGCCCGGGATTTGTGGCTCTTGCGGCTTGAACGGATCGAATTTTTTCTGTTCCGGCATACTGGGCTATCCGGAGCTTTCCGGAAGGGAACTCCAGATTGAATGGACCAGAGAGGAAAGGCAAGGTTCGACTGCAGGCCCCTGTTTACACTTTCGCTTCGAGCGTCAGGCGAGCCGTTCGACGCGAACGGAGTGATGCGCGACGTATTCGTGAAGGTTGGCGAGAATCAAGAGGAGTTCGAGCATCCGGTCGCGCTGCCCCGCATTCGGCTCGGCGGCAGCCTCTTCCAGGTTGTTCACGATTGTGAGCGCATCCGTCAGCAGCCATTCCAGGCTCTTGGAGTCGATCTTCCGGCCCAATCGGCAGCCCTGCAGGGCATGATCCGTGCGTACGAATGCTTCATCGAGGAAATGGTCGAGGCAGAGCTGTTCAGTCGACAAGGCGCGCGGAATCGCTCGAGCACACGAATTGCGCTTGCACGTTCCTGAAATTGTGGCGTCCATGACCACACCCCACGCGCCTCGTGAGTCGAGGCAGTGGCCGAAGCCTAGCACACAAATCGTTCTTGGGAAGCGGGATCTTGGCTGGGTATTAACGCAAAAGACGCAGCGAGCCCGCGAGGAGCTCGCTGCGCCCGCGCTCTAAATCGCTAGTGAATTTGAATCGAGCCGGAGCTTGTGCTCAGGTCCACGATCGGGCCTCCGCCGTGAACTTTGCCGCGCAGCTCGCGGGGACTGATCGTGCCTTGCACCGTCATCTCCTGGTCCGTGTGAATGCTGCCGGAGCTGGTGTGAGCCACCAGTTCGTACGCCGCTTGCTGCGGGAACTGCACTTGGACGTCGCCCGAACCCGTGTGCAGTTTCCAGTCGCCCTTTGGATCGCCTTCCGCAACGATGCTTCCGCTGCCTGTCCCGACATGTACAGCGCCCTTTGCGCCTTTTACTTCGACCGAGCCCGAGCCGGTGCTGACTTCCACGTCGCCCGCTGCCGTCTGTTCGAGCCGAATGTCGCCGCTGCCACTCGAAGCCGTCATGCCGCCCGCGATGCCCAACGCATGCACGGAGCCGCTACCGGTGCTCAATTTCACAGCGCCGTTGGCGGAGTCGACGTTGATATCCCCTGAGCCGGTTCGTGCGCGAACCTCGCCGCCAATCTTGCTCAGCGTCAGGCTGCCCGAGCCGCTCGTTGCTTCCACCGGCCCGCTGATTCCTTCAATCCGTTCATCTCCCGAGCCCGAGGCGGAATGAAGCTTGGTCTGCGCTGGAACGATCACTTCGTAGCTGATGGAGATGTTGCGCAGCCGCTCCCTATCCTCCACGTGTCCGATTTGAATCGTGTTCCCGTTTTGTTCGATCGGCGGATTCGTCTCGATGTCGTGAATCCTCTGCTCGACGTCGCCGCCCATGTTCCAGCCGGAAGCATGAATCTTCGCGTGAATCTCGACTTTGCTCGAATCCCCCGGCCGCACCACGATTTCGCCGGATCCCGTCTGCACATCCAGGTCCACCGGGCCGCTCACGCTGAGCGTCCGGTCGAAGTGGCCGTCGATCGTGGCGCGCGCGGGAAGAGCCGCGAACGCCACCATCAGCGAAATGCCAAGTGCCACCGAAAATGTACGCGCACGCATCCTCATCATTCGACCTCCAATAAGAGTTACCCCAGTCAGATTAGGGTACGCAGGTTCGGCCTGAAAAGTTCAGACGCAGGAGAGGGTAGTGCGTGAGCAGGAATATGCTGGTTGGCAGGCGCTCTAAGCCGCTGCCCCATGGCACTTCTTGTATTTCTTGCCCGACCCGCAAGGGCACGGATCGTTTCGTCCCACCTTCGCGGCGGCCCGAACAGGCTTCGGAGCTTCCGCCTGCGCGGGCCCGGCTTGGAACTGTAGATTCTGCTGCTGGCGCCGTTGGCGCGCCTCGATCTGCTTGGCTTCCGCTTCCGGCTTGGCAGGCTGCATTAGGAAGAGAAAGCGAACCGCCTCCGTATCGATGCGGTCCATCATGTCTTCGAATAGGATGAACGCTTCCTTCTTGAACTCGACCAGTGGATCCTTCTGCCCGTATCCGCGCAGCCCGATCCCTTCCTTCAAGTGGTCGAGAGTGAGCAGGTGGTCCTTCCACTGGCCATCGACGATGTCCAGCAGAATGTGCCGCTCCAGCCAGCGCAGCGTCTGTTCGCCGAAGAGCTTCTCCTTGTCGTCGTAACGCGCCTTCGCCTTTTCGATCAACGCGTCCGCCAGCTCGTCGTGATTGAGCGTCGCGACGTCGATTCCCGCCGTCTTGAAATCGAGCCCGAACTGGTTCAGGACCTCATTGTTCAACTGCGTCACGTTCCACTGATCCGGGTGCTGTTCGCGCGGACAATGCGTGTCCACCAGCCAAGCCGCCAATGATTCCGCGCGCTCAATCACGAATTCCTTCTGGTTGCGTCCTTCCAGGAACGAGCGGCGCAGCGAATAGATCGTCTCGCGCTGCTTGTTCATCACGTCGTCATATTCCAGCAGGTGCTTGCGAGCTTCGAAGTTCTGCGCCTCCACGGCCTTCTGCGCGTTCTCGATGCGCTTGCTGATCAGTCGCGATTCGATCGGGATGCCCTCGGTCATGCCCAGCCGGTACATCAGCGCCTTCACGCGTTCGCCGCCGAAAATGCGCAGCAAATCGTCCTCGAGCGAAAGGAAGAACCGCGAAGCCCCCGGATCGCCCTGGCGCCCGGCGCGTCCGCGAAGCTGGTTGTCGATGCGCCGCGCCTCGTGCCGCTCCGTCCCGAGAATGTGCAAGCCTCCCAGCGCCACCACTTCGTCGTGCTCCGCCTTGCACTGCTGCGCGAACTGGTCGTAAAGCGGTTTCCACTGTTCCAGCGGCACCTGAAAAATCTTGCCTTCCTGCTGGAACAGCACCATCGGAACATTTCCCGCTGCCGACCCGCCGTTCGCCCCGGATGCCGCAGCATCAGCTTGTGCTGTGGTTTCGCTCGCAGCCCCGTTTCCTCCCGCCGGATCGGCGCCCACCACAGCCCCTGCGGGCGCGTACGGCATCGCCAGCTTGTTTTTCAGGCAGTATTCGCGCGTCATGAGATCCGGATTGCCGCCGAGCAAAATGTCGGTTCCGCGGCCCGCCATGTTCGTCGAGACGGTCACCGCTCCCTTGCGCCCCGCCTGTGAAATCGTCTTTGCCTCGCGCTCGTGCTGCTTCGCGTTCAACACCTGGTGCGGAATGCCCGCCTTTTTCAGCAGCTCAGCAATCTTTTCCGATTTCTCGATCGAGATGCTGCCCACTAGCACCGGCTGCCCGCTTTCGAAGTATTGCCGGATGCCTCCCGCGCGCGTGTTGTCTTCCTGCAGGATCCCGTTCACCGCCGCTTCGAACTTCTCCGCCTCGGTCCGGTACACCACGTCCGGATTCTCGATTCGGATTAGCGGCTTGTTTGTCGGAATCGCCACCACGTCGAGGCCGTAGATCTTGTGAAATTCCGGCGCTTCCGTTTCCGCCGTCCCGGTCATGCCCGAAAGCTTCTTGTACATGCGGAAGTAATTCTGAAACGTGATCGTCGCCAGCGTCTGATTCTCACGCTCGATCTTCACGCCCTCTTTGGCTTCCACGGCCTGGTGCAATCCGTCCGACCAGCGCCGCCCCGGCATCTGCCGTCCGGTGAATTCGTCGACGATCACCACCTCGCCGTCCTTCACCACGTAATCCACGTCGCGCTCGAAAAGCGTGTGCGCCCGCAGCGCCTGGTAGACGTGATGGATGATGTCCATGTTCGCCGGATCGTATAGGTTCCCCAGATTTAGCAGCCGCTCGCATTTCGAAACGCCTTCTTCCGTCAACGTCGCGGTTCGCTGCTTCTCATCCAGCGTGTAGTCGATCTCCTGAATCAGCTTCGGAATGATCTTGTCAACGCGGTAGTACTTGTCCGTCGATTCTTCCGCCGGACCCGAAATAATCAGCGGCGTCCGCGCCTCGTCGATCAAGATCGAGTCCACCTCGTCCACCACGGAGAACTGGTGCCCGCGCTGCACGCAATCCTTCAGGTCATACTTCATGTTGTCGCGCAGGTAATCGAACCCGAACTCGTTGTTCGTCCCGTATGTGATGTCTGCCCCGTACGCCGCGCGCCTCTGCACGTCGTCCAGGTCGTGGACGATCACTCCCACCGTCAGCCCCAGCAGCTTGTAGATCGGGCTCATCCACTCGGCGTCGCGCCGCGCCAGGTAATCGTTCACCGTGACGATGTGCACGCCCTTGCCCGCAAGCGAATTCAGGTACGCCGGAAGAGTCGCCACCAGCGTCTTGCCTTCGCCGGTCTTCATCTCAGCGATTTTTCCTTGGTGCAGAACGATCCCGCCGACCAGCTGCACGTCGAAGTGCCGCATCCCGATCGTGCGGCGGCCCGCTTCGCGCGTCAGCGCAAACGCCCGCGCCAGCGCCGGCTCCAGCGCGTCCTGCAGCTTCTGCCTGTATTCCGGATCGTCGCGCTCCAGCCCCTCGATCTTCGCCTGCACTTCGGCGCGCAGGGCCGCCGTCCGCTCGGGGAACTCTGCGTCGGTGAGCTTTTGCATCTCCGGCTCGAGCGCGTTGATCTGCTCCACGAGCGGCTGGATCCTCTTGATGTCCCGCTCGTGCTTCGTCCCGATGAAGAACGAAATAATCTTGTCTATAAACTTCTCTACGTCCATAAGTCCTTGTTGTGACGATGCTTGGCTTGCGGCAGGTAAGCAACGCCCTCGTGCCTCACCGGTCGAGGGCGAGAGAGCGGCTCACAGCCCGCTTGCAGGATAGTCCTCACAATCCGCAAGCTTCTATTGTAGCCGCTCCCCTCATTTCCTGCAAAGTGTCCGGGGTCGGGTTGAAATACCTATTGTGACGCTCTCGAATTTGTTGGGCTAATCACGCGAACAGCCGCCGTTCCATGCATTTCAGATCGCTCGAATCGAACCATGGCTGCGTCCACTTGTTGTCCGTTGAAAGAAACCATCCCGCCGATTCTGCCGCCTGCGTCGCATTGGCCTGAGGCTTGCCAGCGGCAGTCGCGGTCTTGCTGCTCGAACTGCTCGAGCCGCCCGTGCTTCCCGTCGATTTGCGCGAGTACGTGTCCAGGAAATCGAAGTGGTCCACCAGCGCCAGCGCCTCAATCGCAAACGCCGTCGCCACATCCGCGTCGTGAATTTCCAGCAGGTTGTCGCCATTCTCTTGTTCGCCGCCCAGCGCCAGATTCGACGACCCGCAGTACACCACCGGGTCCGCCCCATTCACTCCGCAAACCACGAATTTGTGATGAATCTGATGCCCTGCCACATCCGCCACCTGATCGAACGGCGGCGGCAGCAGCGTGTTTCCAGGTTTGCCCGTCACCAGCACTCCCGTCGATTTTCCCGGAATGTAGAGATAGATGCCGCCTGGGCTGTCAGAAATTCCGTAGCTGAAGATGGTCTGATTTGCATGCAGCGCCTGCAGTGCCGTGTACACCGGATTCAGCGCCGGCGTCTTCTTCGTTGTCGTCTTCGAACTGGAAGTCGAGCTCGAAGACGTGCTCTTCGCGCTCGTCGCATTCGCCGAAAACGGCTGCTCCATGCTGTCGCCGTCGTCCAGTTGCATCACCGCGAACAGCACATTTCCAATCGTGTTTCCCTTCGTCTTCTCCTGGTTTACGCGGTTTACCAGTCCGCCCAGGATCGTCTCCGCCTGCGCTGCCGTGTGCGGCGAAAACGTGATCGTCATCTTCGGTAGCGCGCTCGACGGCCCCGCTGAAAACGGCGTCGCCGCCAGCGCCGTCTTGTTGAAAGCCTCCTTCGCCCCGTCGTTCCACGCTTCCTCAAACACCTTCTCGTACTCGCCTGCCACCGCCGCGTCGTTGAATACCAGCACGTGGTTCGAATTCACGTACAGTCCCGTTATCGCGAAATTCGTCGAGCCCGTCAGCACGGTCACCGGCCCCTGTTTATTCGAGATGATCAGCACCTTGTCGTGCGCGTATCGTCCGAACTTCCCGCGCAGGATCGCTGCCGGCGCTTTCATTGCGTTCGTGAAAAGCTGCTCGAACTGATCCTCCGGGGTCGTCCCCTTCGCATTGTGGTGCAGCGACGCATTGTCCAGAATGATCCTCACCCGTCCCTGCGCCGCCAGCTTCAGCAGGATGTTCAGCACGTCCGGTTCGTCCAAATCGTACGCAAACATGTCGAGGCTCAGCGTCGCGTCTCCAAGCACCTGATTGAGCGCCCCGAAAATCTGCTTGCGCGCGCTGTATCCCGACCACGCGTACTCGTCTGCGAACGTGAACGTCTGGCCCTTCGCGTTCGCGCCCGCCTGTTGCGTGGTGTCGTAGAGCAGCGCGTTCCCCGCCGGCCGGATCAACCCCTTCAGCCCGAAGTGATGCACGAACGCCTCCGACTGCACGAAGCCTCGCGTGAATCCCAACGTCAGCGCGCCTTTTACGAACGGCCCCACGTTGATCGTCACGCTTGCGCTCAAGGTTGGATCCAGCGGCTGCATCGATTGCTTGCTGTCGAAGTACCGCGGCGTCACTGTGTACGTGTACGGCCCCAGAAACGGCGCCACACCCTGATGCGAGCTTCCCGGCACGTGCACCCAGTTAAATTTGTGAAACGGCGCGTTGATGCTGGAAGTTGCCGGCTCGCTGGGGTCCTGCGCGTGGTTTCCCGGCGTCTGGAAGCGGAGCTCGTTCAGCAGGTAATACGCGCTCTGCCCCTGCGGCTTCACCTGAATCGTGAATCCCGCCAGGTTCGTCAGGGCCTTCTTGTCCGCCAGATCAAACGCGAGCAGAGTCTTGCAGTCCCCGGCATACGCGCGAACGGAAAAGGAACCCGTCTTCCCGGTAACGCTGGCCATAGCAGCCTCCTGAGTTGTCGATTGGTTAAGTAACCAGAGGCTACACGAAACTCACCCAAAGCGCAACGCCGCCGAACTGGAAGCCTCTTCGGCTGGCGGCGGCCCGGGTCAGCTGGAAGGGGGGCTACCGCATTGCCTTCATCCCGCGTCGGAAAGCTGTGCGCGCCACAAGGCAGCCTATGATCACTGCTAGCACAGCGCTACCCCCCAACGTCGCCCACGTCGCGACGTGTTCGCGCCAGGTGATCACGGGATGCCTCTCAAAGAGGTGCAGCCGAAGCCAACCCGTTGAAAAGAAAGCAACGGCCATCGCATCTACGATGGCAATCCACGACGCGACCGCACCGGCAATGCCCAGCACAATCGAGCCTGCTAGAACCGCGTCGCGTCTCTTCTGTAATCTTGTCTCCACTTCGCCGATTCTAGCATCGGGACCGCTGGCCGGCGTCTTGCCGCTTGGCCGCCCGCGGCCTATCATGTGGGGTTGGGTTGGCCGCACTCATTGCCAACCTATCGCGCCATTTCAGAAAGGACCTCATGCCTCCGGGACCCGGATTGACCAAAGCGCCCATCCCGGGCGTCAAGAATCTCATCACCGTCGCGAGCGGTAAGGGCGGCGTCGGCAAGACGACCGTCGCCGTCAATCTCGCCATCGCCCTGAAAAATCTCGGCGCCTCCGTCGGCCTCCTGGACGCCGACGTCTACGGCCCCAACGTCCCCGTCATGCTCGGCACCACTCAGCAGCCAGGCGCTGTCGACGAGCGCACCATCATCCCCGTCGAAGCCTACGGCCTGAAAATGATTTCGATGGGCCTCTTGAATCCTGGCGACAAGCCGCTTATCTGGCGCGGCCCGATGCTCCACAGCGTGATTCAGCAATTTCTTCGCAGCGTTCGTTGGGGCGAGCTCGATTACCTCATCGTCGATTTGCCCCCCGGCACCGGCGACGTTCAGCTTACCCTCATCCAGACCGCGCCCATCACTGGCGCCGTTGTTGTCACCACGCCTTCCATCGTTTCGCTCGCCGACGTCCGCAAGGCCATCGAGATGTTTCGCCAGGTCAACGTCGAAATCCTCGGCGTGGTCGAAAACATGAGCTACTTCTCCTGCCCGCATTGCGCTGGCCGCATTGACGTCTTTGGTCACGGCGAAGGCCAAACCATGGCCCGCATGTTCGGCGTCCCGTTCCTCGGCGAAATCGAAATCGATCCGCAGATTCGCATTGGCGGCGACACGGGCAAGCCCGTCGCCTCTCTCGGCGAGGACGCGCCCGGCGCAAAAAGCATCTTCGCCGTCGCTCGCGCCGTGCAGGACCGCCTGCAGGTCGTGAATTCCTCGGCCGCTGCTCCAGTCGTGCAGATTCTGTAAGGCGCACCGGCTCGCCCCGGTGCATCGCAGGGTCTGCCACTCGCACGCGCTGCAGCGCAAAGGAGAGACAACTTGAACTCGCTCGTTTCGCGCCGCCGATTCCTTGCTGGACTCGCCTCAGCCGCGGCCGCCTCCTCTTTATCTCGGGCCGCTTTCGCGGCGGCCGCCGCAAACGCAAAACCCCTTCCGCGGAGCGCCCGCATGAAATCCCCTTTTCGCATCAGCGTCATCAACGACGAAATCACTCAGGACTTCGCCCGCGCCTGCGAAATCGCCGCCAATGAATTCGGCATGAGCTGGATCGAGCTCCGCGGCATGTGGAACAAGAACGTCGTCAACCTCGACGCCAAGGAAATCGCCGAATCGCAGCGCATCCTCAAACAGTACGATCTGCGCGTCAGCGATATCGCCAGCCCGCTCTTCAAAGTCGATTGGCCCGGCGCGCCTAAATCCAAATTCAGTCCCAGCGGAGCGCAATTCGGCGCTGACTTTTCCTTCGATCAGCAGACCGAAGTCCTCGACCGCTCGATCTCGCTCGCCAAAGCCTTTGGCGCCGATCGCGTCCGCTGCTTCGATTTCTGGCGCCTCGAAGACCCCGCGCCCTATCGCGAAGCCATGAATCGCAAATTGCAGGAAGCCGCCGACCGCGCCGGCAAAAGCGGCATCATCCTGGTCCTCGAAAACGAACCCTCCTGCAACACCGCCACCGCCGCCGAAGCCGCCAAACTTCTTGACGCCATCCAATCGCCGCACCTGATGCTCAATTGGGATCCCGGCAACGCCGCCGAGCACGGCGAAATCCCCTATCCCGATGGCTACCGCTTGCTTCCGAAAAATCGCATCGGCCATTGTCATTGCAAGGACGCCGCGAAGAAGCCCGGCGGAGGTTACGAGTGGGCCGCCATGGGCCGCGGCCTCATCGATTGGACCGGCCAGTTCCGCGCGCTGCTCCACGACGGCTATCATTACGCCGTCAGCCTCGAAACGCATTGGCGCGGCGCCGGAACCGCCGAGGAATCCACGCGCCAAAGCTGGGCCGGCATGAAAAAGGAATTAGCCGCCGCCGGCGCTCTCGATAGTGTGTAGGCCTGTCTAAACAAGCGCTGTTTAGGGGGTCGGAGCTCTAGCTCCGACATAACGCCGTCACTCCCTCAGGGGTTTTAACCCCTGAGGGAAGTCTCGACATTCGGCCCGGGGTTCAGAAGGGCGGGGCTTCAGAGAGTGTGTGAGACCCTGGATGCGCGTCAGGGCACGGCTTCAGCCGTGCCGTAGGCTTGAGCAAGAGAGAAGGGGTTTTAACCCCTGAGGGAAGTCTCGACGTTCGGCCGGGGTTCAGGAGGGCGGGGCTTCAGAGAGTGTGTGACAACCTGGATGTGCGTCAGGGCACGGCTTCAGCCGCGCCGTAGGCTTGAGCAAGAGAGAGGGGTTTTAACCCCTGAGGGGAGTCTCGATGTTCGGCCCGGGGTTCAGGGGCTTCAGCCCCGCAGAATGTGGCCCACGGCGTAAGCCGTGGGAAAGGATGCTCGAGATGAGACTCCGAGCCCCTTCAGGGGCGACAGAATCGCCGCTGAGCAAGCTCTAAATTTCTTTGGCTTTAAGGAGGCTCCATGACCGCGAACGACAACTCTCGCCGCACCTTCATCAAGCAAGCCGCGCTCGGCACCGCTGCTCTCTGGGTCGCCCCCACCTCCCGCATTCTCGGCGCGAACGACCGCATCCGCGTCGGCATGATCGGCGTGGGCGGCCGCGGCCAGGACCTCCTCCGCCAGGTCATCGCAGTCCCCAACGTCGAGCTCGTCGCCATCGCCGACGTTTACACGCGCCGCTGGGAAGAAGCTCGCCGCCTCGCTCCCAAAATCGACGCGGTCAACGATCATCGCGCTCTCCTTGACCGCAAGGACATCGACGCAGTCATCGTCGCCAGTCCGCTTCACATCCACGCGCGCCACTTCCTCGATTCGCTCGCGGCAGGGAAGGACCTCTACTCCGAAAAGACCATGACCTGGTCGATTCCCGAGGCCGACGAATGTCTCGCCGCCGCGAAAAAATCCGACCGCGTCGTCCAGATCGGCCTCCAGCACGAAAGCTCCGGCCAGCTCGCCGACGCCCGCAAATGGATCGCAGACGGCCTTGCCGGAAAAGTCTGCAGCGTCGAATCCTGGATGAGCCGCAACACCCCGCACGGCCACGGTCAGTGGCTGCGCGCCATTCCTTCCGATTGCGTCCCCCTCAACGTCAACTGGACCGCTTTCCTCAATGGCCGTCCCGACATCGAATTCAGCGCTTTCCGCTTCATCAATTGGCGCCTCTACTGGGAATTTTCCGGCGGCAACGTCACCGAAAACATGGTCCATCAGATTTCCTGGATCATGAGCGCTCTCGACCTCGATCTCCCTTCCTCCGCCTGCATGTCCGGCGGCATCTTCTCCGAAAAGGACGGCCGCGAAGTCCCCGACACGATCTCGGTCGTCTTCGAATTTCCCGGCGATAAGCTCGTCACCTGGCAATCCACTTTTAGCAACGACCGCTACGGCCTCGGCGAGCGCCTTCTCGGCAGCGACGGCACCATCGAGCACGTTGCCGGCGCCACCGACATGGTCACGGGCGCCTCCGACGAAATCCTTCGCTACTATCCCGAGAAGGTGAATCGCCCGCAAGGCGCCGCCCTCACCGGCAACAGCCCTGACCACAATCACATGGCCAACTGGCTCGACTGCATCCGCACCCGCAAAACTCCCAACGCCCCGGTCGAGAAGGGCTATTCCTCCGCCATCGCCTGCCACATGGCCAACCTCTCCTATCGCCGGAAGCAGCGCATCACCCTCGCCGAAGCCCGCGCCGCCCAGCCCGCCCTCTAGCTTCGCCCGCCTCCGCCGCCACGGAGCCTCGGCCTCTTAGGGGGTCGGACCTTCAGGTCCGACATAATCGCCGCTCTTATTCGGGGGTTTTAACCCCCGAGGCCGCAACGCCGCACTCTTCGATGTAGGCTTTGTGTGTCGCCCCTTATTGGCTGAATCAATTCGACCTCCCCGTTCGATCCCTTCTCGTGCTGGTGGCCATGCTCTGCCTTTCCCGGCCTAAACGCGACGACACGCAGTTGGCATAGCGCGTTTCCGCGCCTCCGCCAATTTGGAGTGCGGCAGCTTGCTGCCGCTTTCACGGCAACCGCGCGCACGAGAAAATCTCGCCCGACGGAGCTCGCTCCGTCGGTCTCCGTCCATCGCCCTCCGCGCTTGTCATCCCGACCGGAGTCCCGCGTCTTCGCTTTTCCCGCGCGCAGCGCGGACGCGGGACGCAGCGGAGGGACCTCTCTTCGTCTTCTTCCGGATTTCATTTGCCTCTGCCCCGGTTTTCCCTGCGCTCTCTGCGCCTCTGCGGTGTGTCTTCTCCGTGGACTCCCGTTTCTCCCCGTAACCTCTGTGGTTCGCCTCTCTTCATCCGCTTTTGACTTTCAAGTTTCCAAATCTGAAATTGCCCCTCGCCTCTGCTCATGAAATCGCTTCGCGCAGCCCATTTTCCCTTTTCGCTTTTCCCTTTTCCGTTCTTTATCTGTGTTTATCTGTGCCTGTCCGCCGCAGGCGGATTCATCTGTGGTTCCAAAGCTTTTGCCTTTTTCTTCCATCGCCCCTGTGTTAGCTTCGCTGTTCATCTCGCGCGGCGCGAAAATCCGCGCCAATTCGCGAAATCCGGGAGCCTCGCCTTGCTTCGCAGCTATCGCGGCCGCAAGCCTCAAATCGCCGCCACTGCCTACATCGACTCCGCCGCCGTCGTCATCGGCGACGTCACCATCGGTGACCACTCCAGCGTCTGGCCCGGCGTCGTCATTCGCGGCGACGTCCATTACATCCGCATCGGCTCGCGCTCCAACGTCCAGGACGGCTCCATCCTCCACGTCATGCGCGACGAATATCCGCTGATTCTCGGCGACAATGTCACGGTCGGTCACGGCGTCCTCCTGCACGGTTGCACCATCGAATCCCGCTGCCTCATCGGCATGGGCACTATCATCCTCAATGGCGCGAAAATCGGCGCCGGCTCCATCATCGCCGCGGGCACCTTGGTGCCGGAGCGCACCGAAGTCCCGCCCGGCAGCCTCTTCATGGGACATCCCGGCAAGTTCCGCCGCGCGCTTACCGCCGAGGACCAGGATTCGATCGACCGCTACGCCCAGCGCTACGTCGAATACAAGGACACGTACCGCTCCGAGCCCGGAAATTGACCGTTCGCCCTCGGATTTTCCCCGTTCGCTGCGAAACGCTTGCACGCGTGCGGTAAAATGGTGTGATGCGCAGAGCGCAAAATTCTCGGCTGGCGGTTGGCGGACGCAAATCCGGCCCCCGAAGGGCCTCGGCAACAACCTATGATTTTTTTAATCGCCAATATGGGATATTAGAACCCCTCGTAAGTTGTTGGAAACAAAGGATGGCGACCCCGTCTAATCGCCAAAAAACGCGATTTCGTCACCTTCCGGGCTTCCGACGGGCTTCGGCAGCCTATGATTTTTTTAATCGCAACAGTCCATTATTAGAATTCATCGTAAGTTGTTGCAAACAAGGAGGATGTATTTTTCTAATCGCAACAGAAATGCCGTTGTTGCGGTTCGTGCCCTAATCCCATGACCGAAAAGCGACAATTCCGCGCCATCAAGGGCACTCGCGATATCCTCCCGCCCGACTCCGCCCTCTGGAACTGGTTCGAGCAGTCCGCCCGCTCCACGTTCGAGCGCTACGGCTTCCGCGACATCCGCACCCCCATCTTCGAGGAGACCGAGCTTTTTGCGCGCTCGATTGGCGTCGAGACGGACGTCGTCGGCAAGGAGATGTACACCTTCGAGGATCACGATCTACCTGAGTTGGAGTCTTGGCGCGGCAAAATCCTAATGAGCCAAGGATTTCCTGGCAACCTATCTCCAACGAGTGATTATGTTCGTGAAATTCGCGCTTTCCTCGACCGAGTGAAATCGCTAAGCGGAGCGGGCGAAGGGAAAATTCCCAAGACTCCGGAGAATATCAAGGCCGTCGAGAACGCGGCGCACTTCCTCGACGCACTGGCAAACCCAGCGCTCACTACTGGCGAAGTCGAGGTCACCTTGGCGCAGGCGCTTAGTAACGTTCAGAATCTCGCCTTCGGGGATGTGCTGAGCTTACGCCCCGAAGCCACCGCCAGCGTATGCCGCGCTTACATCGAGCATGGCATGCACACGCTTCCCGGCAACGTGAAGCTCTACTACATCGGCCCGATGTTCCGCCGCGAGCGTCCGCAAAAAGGACGCTACCGCCAGTTCTACCAGATCGGCGCCGAAGTCCTCGGCCAGTCGGACGCGCCCGCCGTCGACGCCGAAGTCATCGAAATGCTTCTCACGTTCTTCCGCCGCGTGGGCCTCTCGAAGACGACGCTCTACATCAACTCCATCGGCGACAAAAACTGCCGCCCGCAATATGTCGAGCTCCTCCGCGCCGAACTGCGCAAAGTGAAAGATAAACTCAAGGAAGATTCGCAGCGCCGCATCGACACCAACCCGCTCCGCGTCCTCGATTCGAAATTGCCGGAGGAGCAGCCCATCATCGAACAGCTTCCGCGCATCGCCGACCATCTCTGCGCCGAGTGCCGCGACCACTTCGCAAAACTGAAAGAGGAATTGAAGCTGCGCAACGTCGCCTTCGAGGAAAACTGGCGCCTCGTCCGCGGCCTCGACTACTACACGCGCACTACTTTCGAAGTCATCGCCGCCGGGCTCGGCTCGCAAAACGCAGTCTGCGGCGGCGGCCGCTACGACGGCCTCGCGGAACTTCTCGGCGGCCCGCCGACGAAAGGCATCGGCTTCGCCATCGGCAGTGACCGCTGCATCCTCTCGATTCAGGAAACCGGCAGCCTGCCGCCGCTCCCCGGCCTCACGGTCTTCATCGCCTGGATGGGCGCCGCATCCTATTCCACGGCCGTCGGCATTGCCCGAAAATTGCGCGATTGCGGCCTCAGCGTCGAATTGCCGCCCGAGGAAATGAAATTCAAGAAATCGCTTGCCCTTGCCGACAAACTCGGCGCCCGCTACGCGCTCATCATTGGCGAAGACGAAGTCGCGTCGCGCACCTTCACCCTGAAGCGCCTCGCCGACGCCGACCAAAAGAAACTCACCGAGCAGGATCTGCTCGAATATCTCGAATCCGAAAAAAGAGGCACCGGTGCTTGACACGCTCGGAAATCTGAAACGCACAAAATACTGCGCCGATGTGCGCGAGACCGACCTGAACCAAGAAGTGACTTTGATGGGCTGGGTCCACCGTCGCCGCAACCTGGGCAAACTCATCTTCATCGATCTCCGCGACCGATCCGGATTGGCTCAGGTCGTATTCGACTTCAAGAGCGATCCGGAGGCTCATGCGAAAGCGGAACAGCTAGGCCGAGAATATGTCGTCGCCGTGACCGGCACTGTTAAGCAACGCCAAGTTGCACCAAACGACAAGACCACTGTCCCGGTCGAAATCGCGGCACATCATCTCTACATCCTCAACACCTCCGAGACTCCTCCATTCGAGATCGAAGACGAAACGAACGCCAGCGAGGAGACGCGCCTCCGCTACCGCTACCTCGACCTGCGCCGCCCAAAACTCCACTCCAATATCGAGCTGCGCCATCGCATCGTCTTCGAAATTCGCAAAACCTTCGACGAGCTTGGCTTCTTCGAAATCGAAACGCCGCTCCTCACGCGCTCCACTCCCGAAGGCGCGCGCGACTGCCTCGTCCCCAGCCGCCTCCATCACGGCCAGTTCTACGCGCTGCCGCAATCGCCGCAAATCTTCAAGCAGATCCTGATGATCTCCGGCATGGACCGCTACTTCCAGATTTGCAAGTGCATCCGCGATGAAGATTTTCGCGCCGACCGCCAGCTCGAATTCACGCAGGTCGACGTTGAGATGTCGTTCCCCACGCAGGACATGATCTTCGACGTGATGGAACGCGTGATGGAGCGCGTCATGGCCGTTGCCGGCGTGAAAGTGCAGCGGCCGTTCCGCCGCCTCGATTACAAGGATGTCCTTCGCCGCTACGGCTCGGACAAGCCCGATCTCCGATTCGGGATGGAACTGCAAAACGTCACGCGATTCTTCGAGCCCGCACGCGAAACCCTTCACTTCGAAGGCAACGTGCAGGCCCTCGTCGCGCCAGGCGCGGCCACATGGTCGCGCAAGCAGCTCGATGAGCTCGCCGAAACTGCGAAGTCCGCGGGCGCGAAGGGCGTTTACACCGTGAAGGTCAGCCCCGAAGGAATTTCATCGCCACTCGAAAAAACACTCGGCGCCGACGCGCTCAAGAAATTATGCGACGCCGTCGGTGCCAACCCGGGCGATCTCGTCGTTGCCGTCGCAGCAAAAGAACAAATCCAGCACTCCGACACATCGCTCAACGTCGCGGGCCAGGTCCGGCTCTACCTCGGCAACAAGCTTGATCTCATCGATCGCACCAAATGGGAATTTGCCTGGATCACAGGTTTCGCGCTCTTCGAATGGAGCGAAACGGACAAAGCCTGGGTGAGCGCGCAGCATCCCTTCACCGGAATTTTCGAAGAAGACCTCGACAAGCTCGAAACCGCGCCGTGGGAGTGCCGCTCGAAGGGCTACGACCTCGTCCTCAACGGCTACGAACTTGGCTCCGGCAGCATTCGAATTCATCGCCAGGATATTCAAGCGCGCATGTTCAAGGCACTTGGCCTCTCGGACGAAGTCGCGCGCCAGCGCTTCGGATTCTTCCTCGACGCGCTCACCTACGGCACGCCGCCGCACGGCGGCATCGCCCTCGGCGTCGACCGCATCGCCATGCTCCTCTCCGGCGAAAAATCCCTGCGCGAAGTCATCGCCTTCCCCAAGACCGCCAAGGCTCAAGACCTCATGGCCGAATCTCCCTCGCCCGTCGATCCCGAGCAGCTCGACCAGCTCGGCCTCGCCATCAAGAGCAAGGAAGGAGGGAGCTAAGATGTTTCCTCCGGCATTTCGGCCACAGGGGAAGCCGGGTCGAAGGTTTTTAGGGGGTCGGAGCTTCAGCTCCGACATAAGGCATGTAGGAAGCAGCGGCTTTAGCCGCTGAGGAAAAAATGGGCAGGCTGACTCATCGAACCGCTCCGAGTCCAATGCGAGAGAGGCGCTACTACGGCGCAGGTTTTCAGGAGGCCGGGACTTCAGTCCCGGCGTAAGAGGCGCATAGAGAAGGGGCTTTAGCCCCTGAAGAAAGTTTTGAATGTCGACACCAAAGCATCGAACGGCGCCCGGGACATCATACTTCGTGACCACAAAGTGCTGGCAGGCTCACCATGCCTTCCAGGTGCCTGAAGTCGCCGAGATCCTCCTGCAAACGATTCTGAACCATCGCGACAGAGGATCGTTTCTGCTCCACGAATTCGTCATCATGCCGAATCATCTTCACGTGATGCTGACTCCCGCCGCAAATGCAAGCCTGGAAAAGTGCGTCCAGTTGATCAAAGGAGGCAGTTCGCACGCAATCCACAAACAACGCGGTCAGCGACTCGAAATTTGGCAAGAGGGTTTTCACGACTGGACCATCCGCGGTGCCGAAGATTGGCAATCGAAAGCTGAATATATCCGCCTGAACCCGGTCCGCGCCAAACTCGTCGAGAGACCCGAGGATTGGCCGTATTCTTCTGCCAGCGGCCGTGTCGCGCTGGATCCGGCGCCGCTTCGATACTCACACCTTTCTTCAGGGGCTAAAGCCCCATTTCAGGCCAGCCTAACGCAGGGGCTGAAGCCCCTGCCTCCTGAAAGGCTGAAACCATGATCAGAATGTTTCCTTACTACTTGCGGCTTAACGGATTCTTGGGACTGGTTCTATTGCGCTGGAGGTTCTTAGGAGGCCGGGACTTCAGTCCCGGCGTAAGAGACGCATAGGGAAGGGGCTTCAGCCCCTGAAGAAGGCTTTTGAATCATCAGCTGAGGAATATGAGTCGCATACGCATATTGCCGGAGAATGTGGCGAACAAAATTGCCGCAGGCGAAGTTGTCGAGAGGCCCGCTTCCGTCGTCAAAGAGCTGCTCGAAAACGCGCTCGACGCGGGCTCGCGCTCGATTCGCATCGAGGCGGAATCCGGCGGCAAGCGGCTGATTCGCGTCATCGACGACGGCACGGGCATGAATCACGACGACGCCCTGCTGGCCTTCGAGCGCCATGCCACTTCAAAACTGCGCACCGCCGACGACCTGCTCTCGATCGCCACGCTAGGATTCCGCGGCGAGGCGCTTCCCTCGATCGCCGCCATCTCGCGCCTCGTGCTCGAAACGCGGACGCCGGAAGAAGAGCAGGGAACTCGGATCGAATTCGCGGGCGGCAAGCTCATCAGCGTGAAGCCCGCCGGTGTGCCCGCCGGAACGTCCATCAGCGTCGGCGACATCTTCTACTGCGTTCCCGCGCGGCGAAAATTCCTGAAATCCGAAACTACGGAGCTGGGCCACATTGCCTCGCTCGTCACGCACTACGCGCTCGCGCATCCCGAGTGCCACTTCCTGCTGAAAACGCCATCGCAGGAAATCCTGAATTGCGCGCCGGTGGAAAAGCTGGCGGACCGCGTCTACCAGGTATTCGGCCGCCAGTCGCTCGACGAACTGGTGGAGATTCCGTCGCAGGAAGCGCCTGTGCGCTCCGCGATCACGGAGCCGCAGCTCGAATCCGGCGAAGAGGCCGCCACGATCCGCGTCACTGGATTCACATCGCGGCCGGAAGTGCAGCGCGCAAACCGCAACGGCATCTACATTTTCATTAACCGCCGCCTCGTGCGCGACCGGCTGCTGCTGCACGCCATTGGCGAGGCATATCGCAACATCATGCCTCCGGGCGTGTTTCCCGTGCTGCTCCTGTTCCTCGAACTGCCGTATCAGGAAGTCGACGTCAACGTACATCCCGCAAAAATCGAAGTGCGCTTCCGGCACCCGCAATTCGTCCACGATTTCACGCGCGATTCGCTGCGGCAGGCGCTTTCGCTGGCGCGACCGATTCCGGGATTTCCCGCGGCCAGAGCAGCAGCCACCGCGGCGCCAAGCGACGCATCTGGAGCGGGCGGCTTCACTTCCGCGCCCGGCAGCATGCAGGGCTATGCACCCATGCCGGACGGAAGCGCGTTCCCCGGGCCGCCGCGCGCGGAAATTCCGATGGCGCTCGGAGCAAGCGCCGGCGCGGGAGTCGCAGATGCATTCGAGCTTTCCGGCGCGCCCGACCAGCCGCTGCCGCAGCGGCTGCAATTCGAATCGGACGGCGCGATGAATTTTCCTGTGGGCGGCGCTCCCGGCGCTGACCCAGCAGCAAGCGCGCCGCCCGCCTACGAACCGGCCACTCTGCCCAGCGCCGACGAGATTATGGACCTGAAGCCGCTCGGTCAGGTGAACAGCAGCTTCATCGTCGCGGTGAACGGCGAAGGCCTCTGGATCATCGACCAGCACGTGGCGCACGAACGCGTGCTCTTCGAGCAGCATCTGCGCGCGCGGCGGGAAGGCGAAATGGGCGGCCAGCGGATGCTCGCGCCGCTGATCGTGGAATTGAATCCGCGGCAGCTCGCCACGTTCGAGCAAATCGCGGACGAGCTGCGTGCGAACGGCTTCGAGGCGGAACTGATGGGCTTGCGCAGCGTCGCGATTCAGGCTGCGCCCGCCGGAATTTCAAGCGCCGACGCGGAAAAGCTGCTCTTCGAGATCCTCGACGGGATCGCGCGCGAGAATCAGGCGATCTCGATTGATTCGCTGCAATCGAAAATCGCGGCATCGACGTCCTGCCACGCGGCGATCAAGGTGAACACGCCGCTGGACATGCGAAAAATGGAATGGCTGCTCGGCGAGCTGGCGAAGACGGAATACCCGATGAGCTGCCCCCACGGCCGCCCCGTCGTGCTGCGCTATTCGGTGCGCGAAATCGAGCGCGCCTTCAAACGGCTCTGACAAGGAGGTTGATATAGGACGCCAACTGTGGTAGTCAGCATGTCCGCAGAGACTGGAATTAATCAAATTAGTATCAACTTGGGAGGAGCGACTATGCCGCGCGCCGGTGGCATGTTGAGTGACACGGACATCAAGGAGCAGCTCCGGATCGGCCCCCAGGCTGACCTACATATTGAGCGAGCTGAAGAATGCCTAATCACGCCCGTCGGTTATGACGTCAGGCCGGGGGATACAGTCTTCAGTCTAAGAAAGAAAAAGAAGCTGTTGCTGTCGAAGTCTAAGTCTAAGCCAACAAGGATCGCTCCTGGCGACACTTTTTTTATTCCGACGTATGAGTCCTTCAGTCTTTCTTCAAATATTGGAGGGCTTACTATATCGCGCCTTGGACCACTGCTTGATGGGCTCCAAATGACCGCGCTGACCGTGGATCCCAGTTGGAACGGGAAGCTTTTGATTATTCTCACGAATCAGGGCGTTAAGCCGGTCCCGATCGAACCGGACAAGCCATTCATGACGATTTGTTTTTTCTGGGCGGCATCTACTTCTGCCAAGCAACACGACCGAAAGACGTGGGATGACAAGGAGGTGGAGGAGAGATTCGTAAGGCTAGAGAGCGAGGCGAGGAAAACCGCCAAAATCCAGCTTGCGAAGGACGTCATCGTTGTTTGTCTTTTAGCTCTTCTGTGTTTTCTGCTCTATCGCTTCGAAATGATAGGAAAGTATTTAGATTCGTTCTCTCTTTGGTTGGGAGCCACTTCCATATATTTTAGCCTTGTGCGCAAGTGGCTCTGAGCGTGTGCCCCTTTGTCAGTTCTCCCTTTCGTGCTCCGAAGCGAAAGGCTGCCGTAATCCACTTTCGTCCATCGTGTGATATTCCGCTTCCGGGCCTTCCAGAGTAAACTCTTGTCTACGGATAGCTATGGAGGCGTGGTTTTGATCGAAATCTCCGCGACGAACTATCGCGACGCAGCGATAGACCGGTGGTGCGCCGAATTCGCCGAACTCTACGGGACGGCTGACCGAGGAACTTCTCCGGCCGAAACCTGGCTGCATGTCGTCCAGCATGTCGGGCGCCTTTCTGAGTCGATTCAACAATCCGAACTCTCAACTGCTCTGGAATATCTAAGCAGGGTTTTTTGTTGGTCGTGCGTGTTTGCATCTCGAACCGAAGCGTTGCACGATCCGACATTGGGGTCGTTTTCACTCGATAGGGTTATCTTTCGGAAGTACCCGAACCGCTGCCCAAGATGTCTGCTACCCGTCTGTCGGTGTCCAGCTAACAAGCTCTCGGGACAGGCCGTGGAGACCTTTGATGGACCTCCTCGGACTGATGCTCCTCGTACACTGGACGAGCTGGTGATGATGTTTCAGGATGTTTATTCTAGCGCTCACCAGAGCCTCGACTTGCGGGATGTAGCCCTTCGCTTAGTGGAAGAGGTGGGCGAGGTCGCGAACGCAATTCGAGCGCTCCAGACAGACACCGACTCTTTTGTGGGTTTGGAGGGCGAAATCGCCGACGTTTTTTCGTGGATCGCCATGCTGTTTCTAAAATTGGAGGTTTGGAAAGCGGCCAATCCCACGGCGTGGGACTTCGAAGATGGTACCGATGTAGTTTCCCTGTCCGATGTCTTCACTTTGTCGTGGCTACTCTGGCAGGTGTACGGCGCGCGGTCGGGGCTCATTACTTGCCCAAACTGCGGCAAGCGACCCTGTATTGAGCCAATTCCAGAAGAGCCTGCGAGGATTCCGCTTTCCGCTTCCAAGGCCATTGGGCGCTCTCGCTCGCGGTCTATAATTACAATTGACGGTCCTGTTGGCTCGGGGAAGAGCACTGTGGCAAGGCGGGTGGCCGAGCTCCTCGGACTCACTTACTTGGACAGTGGCGCGATGTACCGAGCGCTGGCACTAAAGGCGATTCGCCACGGCGTTCCCCTTGATGCTCCTACCCAGCTCGAGGCGCTGGCGCGTGAGACACAAATCGATCTTCATCCGACGGCTTGGGGTCTGGAGGTTCTGCTTGACGGTAAAGATGCCACACGTGAAATCCGTGCGCCTGAGGTCGCGTTGGCATCCTCCAGGGTGGCTATGGTTCCTGGTGTGAGGAAGGTGTTGGTCCAGCTGCAGCGGCGCGCGGGCAAACAGGGCGGCGTGGTGATGGAAGGCCGCGACATCGGCAGCGTCGTTTTTCCCGATGCGCAATTGAAGATTTTTCTCACGGCGTCGCCGGAAACGCGCGCGGAGCGCCGCTGGCGCGAACATCAGCAGAAGGGCGACCAAATCGATCTCGCGCGCACGCTCGAAGAAATTCGGGAACGCGACCGGCGCGACCAGGAGCGCGAATCGTCGCCGCTGGTCCGCGCGGCCGATGCCGTCGTGGTCGACAGCACCGCGATGGAACCGGAAGAAGTCGCCCGCCTCGTCGTTCTGTTGGCGCACGAAAGCACGCGCGCAGCGATACCGTAGGATTGCCGCGAAGCAACCGCCGAAGATCAGCTCAAGATCCGCTGTTAGAGATGGGAATCTATGACGGGCTGGACATGGAGGCGAGGAACTCGGCGTTCGTCTTGTTCTTCGTGAGGCGGCCGAGCAGAAGCTCCATCGCTTCGACGGTCGAGAGCGGGCTGAGCACCTTGCGCAGCACCCAGATGCGATTCAGCTCGTCGGGCGGCAGAAGCAGTTCGTCCTTTCGCGTTCCAGAGCGATTGATATCGATCGTGGGGAAGACGCGCTTATCAACAAGCCGGCGGTCGAGGTTGATTTCCATGTTGCCGGTGCCCTTGAACTCTTCGAAGATGACGTCGTCCATGCGGCTGCCGGTATCGATCAGCGCGGTGGCGATGATCGTAAGGGAGCCTCCCTCTTCGATGTTTCGCGCGGCGGCGAAGAAGCGGCGCGGGCGCTGCAACGCGTTGGCGTCGATACCGCCGGAGAGAACTTTTCCGGAGGGCGGCGTGACGGCGTTGTAGGCGCGGCCGAGACGCGTGAGCGAGTCGAGAAGAATCACGACGTCGCGCTTGTGCTCGACCAGGCGCTTGGCCTTTTCGAGAACCATTTCCGCCACTTGAATATGGCGCTGCGGCGGCTCATCGAACGTGGAGCTGATGACCTCGCCCTTCACGGTGCGCTGCATATCCGTGACTTCCTCGGGCCGCTCGTCGATCAGCAGCACGATCAGCGCGACCTCCGGATGATTGGCGGTGACGGAATTGGCGATGGACTGCAGCATCATCGTTTTGCCGGTGCGGGGCGGCGCGACGATCAATCCGCGCTGGCCCTTGCCAATGGGGCAGAGCATGTCGAGCACACGGCCGGTGAGATTTTCCTTCGTGGTCTCCAGCCGGATGCGTTCCTGCGGATAGAGCGGCGTCAGGTTATCGAAGAAAATCTTGTTGCGCGCGACTTCGGGATCTTCGAAGTTGACGGCTTCGACCTTGATCAGCGCGAAGTAGCGCTCGCCGTCTTTGGGCGGGCGGACCTGGCCGGAGACGGTGTCGCCGGTGCGCAGGTCGAATTTGCGAATCTGCGACGGCGAGACGTAGATGTCGTCCGGCCCGGGGAGATAGTTGTACTCCGGCGCGCGGAGGAATCCGAAGCCGTCGGGCAGGCATTCGAGAACGCCCTCGGAGAAAATGAGGCCGTTCTTTTCCGTTTGCGCGCGGAGGATCTGGAAGATCAACTCCTGCTTGCGCATGCCGGAGGAGCCCGGGATGTTCAGTTCCTTGGCGATTTTCGCCAGGTCGGTGATGTTCTTGTCTTTCAGTTCTGCAAGGCTAATGCTCATCGAGTTGTTTCCTTCTTACCTTAAATTGTGAACCAGATTATTTTGGTGGACCGCGGGCGGGCGCATCTTCGAACCAGCCACTCTGTCCAAACTACAAACGGGAGCGTACAGACATTCCAAATCCTTCGGTCGCTTGCCGAGCCAGCATCAAGAATGGGAGAACCGAAGGGTCTAATTGGTCAATTCATTGTCCTGCGCGACATCTGCCCCAAACTTCGGATCCACTTCGACCGGCGGGTGGCCCGGTGCAGGGAGCGGATTCTCCAGCGCGAATTGCAGGACCTCATCCATCGATTCGACAAAGTGAATGGTCATGCGCGCCTGGATTTCCGGCGGAATCTCCGCCAGATCCTTCTCGTTGTCTTTCGGCAGAAGAACAGTGTGCAACCCCAGGCGGTGCGCTGCAAGCAATTTTTCTTTGACGCCGCCGATGGGGAGCACTTTTCCGCGAAGGGTGATTTCTCCGGTCATGGCCAGATCGCAGCGGATCGGAATGCGCGTCAGCGCGCTGACAATCGAAGTGCAAATGGTGATGCCTGCCGAGGGGCCGTCCTTCGGGATAGCGCCTTCCGGCACGTGCACGTGGATATCCAGATGGCGGTAGAAATCCTTGGGCAATCCGAAAAGATGGCTGCGCGAGCGGACGTAGCTCATGCCGGCCTGCGCAGATTCCTGCATCACGTCGCCAAGCTTGCCGGTGAGAGTCAGCCGGCCCTTGCCCTGCATCAGCGTGGTTTCGGTGGAGAGCACTTGGCCGCCGACTTCTGTCCATGCGAGGCCCGTTGCCAGGCCGATTTCATTTTTCTTCTCGGCGAAGAAATCGCGGTACTTGATGATGCCGAGATATTCGTTCGCGTTCGTCACGTTGATCTCGGCGTTGAACTTCTTGCCGTCGGCCACCACTTTGCGCGCCACCTTGCGGCAAACGTTCGCGATTTCGCGGTCGAGATTGCGCACGCCGGCTTCATGCGTGTAATGACGAATGATGTGCGGAATGGACTCTTCGGCGAACTTCAGATGGTCCTTCGAGAGGCCGGTGGCCTCCAGTTGCTTGGGAATCAGGAAGCGCGTCGCGATCTGCTGCTTCTCCTGCTCCGTGTAGCCGGGCAGGCGCAGGACTTCCATGCGGTCCTGGAGCGGCTGCGGAATCGTGTGCAGCACGTTGGCGGTGCAGATGAACATCACCTTCGAGAGATCGTATTCGACGTCGAGATAATGATCGGTGAAGGCGTGGTTAAGCTCGGGATCGAGCACTTCCATCAGCGCCGCGGAGGGATCGCCGCGGAAGTCCATCGACATCTTGTCGACCTCATCGAGGACGAACACCGGATTTATGGTGCCGGCCTTGCGCATCATCTGGATGATCTGGCCGGGCAGGGCGCCGATGTACGTGCGGCGATGGCCGCGAATCTCGGCCTCGTCGCGGACGCCGCCGAGCGAAACGCGGACGAACTTGCGTCCGGTGGCGCGGCCGATCGACATTGCAAGCGACGTCTTGCCGACTCCCGGAGGCCCGAGGAAGCAGAGAATCGAGCCCTTCGGATTCTTCACGAGCTGGCGGACGGCGAGATATTCGAGGATGCGTTCCTTGATCTTTTCGAGCCCGTAGTGATCTTCCGTGAGAATCTGCTCGGCGCGCTTGATGTCGCGCAGTTCCTTCGAGCGCTTCTTCCACGGCACGGCCAGCAGCCAATCGAGGTAATTCCGCGAAACAGTGGACTCCGCGGACATCGGCGGCATCATCTCAAGCCGCTTCAGCTCCTGCATGGCCTTTTCCTTCGGGCCATCGGGCATGCCGGAGGTTTCGATCTTTTTCTTGAGCTGCTCAAGCTCGTTCGCTTCGCCGCGCCCCAGCTCCTTCTGAATCGCCTTCAACTTTTCGTTGAGGTAGTACTCCTTCTGGGCGCGCTCCATCTGGCGCTTAACGCGCGTATTGATCGAGCGGTCGACGTTGAGCTTTTCGATTTCGTTTTCGAGGATGTCGCCGATGCGCGTAAGACGCTCGAGGGGATCGAAGACCTCGAGCAATTCCTGCTTTTCCTCGACCGGAATCTGAAGGTTGGCGGCGATGGCGTCGGCCAGCTTGCTGGCGTCCTCGACGCGAACCGCGGCAATCATCGTGTCGTAATTGAGGCTCTGCGAAAGCTTGACGTACTGCTCGAAGAGGTTGGTGACGCGCTCCTGGGCCTGCTGCAACTGCGGGCCTGGCTCCGTCTTGATGGGAACCACGCGAACGGTGGCGCGGAAGAAGCCTTCCTCGCTGGTCACCTGGACGATTCGCGCCCGCTCGGCGCCTTCCACCAGGACTTTGATGTTGCCGTCAGGGAGCTTGACGCTCTGCACGATATTGGCGAGCGTGCCGACCTGGTAGATTTCCTCGGGCTTGGGATCATCCACCGAGGCGTCGTGCTGCGTGACGAGAAAAATCTTCTTCTCGCCGGCCAGCGCCTCTTCCAGCGCGCGCACAGACGCTTCGCGGCCCACGATGAAGGGATGCATCATCTCCGGGAAGATCACCATCTCCCGGACCGGCATCATCGGAACGCGCCTGACTTCCATTTTTTCCTTGTTGAACATCGAGTTTGTCTGACCTGGTTTCTCAGCCGGCCTTTTCGAGCAGGCTCCAATTGATCTCGCGGCCCTTCACCATATCCGCGGTTACGACGAAGTCGCGAAGCTTCCGCTGCGCCGGCAAGTGGTACATCATTTCCAGCATGAGGTCCTCAAGAATCATTCTCAGCCCGCGCGCGCCTACTTTGCGCTGCAGCGCGAGGTCCGCTACGGTTTCCAGCGCGTCGTCGGTGAAGCGCAGGCGGACGTTTTCGAACTCGAAGAGCCGCTGATATTGCCGCACCAGCGCATTCTTCGGTTCGGTAAGGATGCGAACCAGAGCGCTCTTATCGAGGTCGCTCAGCACGCCTACGACCGGCAAGCGCCCCACGAACTCAGGAATCAGGCCGTAGCGAATCAGATCCGTCGGCTGCGCCTGCTCGAGCATCTCGATGTTGCGGCGCGTCGCAGTGGCAGGCTGCGCATCGGCGTGGAAGCCAAGCGACCGCTGCCCAACCCGGCGTTCGATCGTTTTCTCGAGTCCTACGAACGCCCCTCCGCAGATGAAGAGGATGTTCGTGGTGTCCACCGGTGTAAATTCCTGGTGCGGGTGCTTGCGGCCACCCTGCGGGGGAACGTTGGCGACCGTCCCCTCCAGAATCTTGAGTAGTGCCTGCTGAACACCCTCGCCCGAGACGTCGCGGGTGATCGAGGGGTTTTCGTCTTTCTTCGAGATCTTGTCGATTTCGTCTATGTATATGATGCCTTGCTGGGCCTTTTGGACGTCGCCATCTGCGGCCTGCAGCAGCTTCAGGATGATATTTTCCACGTCCTCGCCGACGTAACCCGCTTCGGTGAGCGTCGTGGCGTCCACGATGGCGAAGGGAACCTCCAGCATCCGCGAAAGCGTCTGCGCCAGGAGGGTCTTGCCGGTGCCCGTGGGGCCAATCAGCAGGATATTCGACTTCGTCAGTTCGACGTCGCCAGGCTGCCGGTTGAGGAAAATGCGCTTGTAGTGGTTATAGACCGCCACCGCCAGCTTCTTTTTCGTTTTGTCCTGGCCGATGACGTAGCCGTCGAGGAATGCCTTGATCTCCGGAGGACGCGGCAAGCGGCGATTCGCGGGGGTACCCTGCTCGCGCTTCTCGTCTTCCAGGATCTGCTGGCAGACGCCCACGCATTCGTTGCAAATGTACGAGCGGGGATACTCGGAGGGAGAGCTGATCAGCTTCTCCACCTGCTCCTGAGTCTTATGACAGAATGAGCAGCGCAGCGGCTCTTCTGGCGTGAATCGTTTCACCGGCAAAGTGTCCCCTTAGACCCCACACCCAAGACGAAAGATACCTCCCATTGTAGGACGGAAATTCCCGAACGGGGGGAGATTCGCCTGTCTAACTACTAACCCTTTGGAACGCGCGAATGCCTCAGCGCTATCGATGCTTTGAGATGATCTCATCGACAATGCCATACGCCTTCGCTTGCTCCGCGGTCATGATGAAGTCCCGCTCGACGTCCTTCTCAATTTTCTCGACCGGTTGACCCGTGTGGCCCGCAAGCAGCTTGTTGAGCGCCTGGCGCGTGCGAATGATTTCCTTGGCATGAATGTCGATGTCCGTGGCCTGGCCTGACAGGCCGGACATCCAGGGTTGGTGGATGAGAACGCGGGAATTCGGCAGAGCGTAGCGCTTCTTGGGCGTGCCGGCCGCGAGAAGCACGGCCGCGACGGACGCCGCCTGGCCGATGCAATACGTCACGACATCCGGACGCACGAACTGCATGGTGTCGTAGATGGCCATACCGGCGGAAATCACGCCGCCCGGGGAATTGATGTACAGCGAAATGTCTTTCTCGGGGTCCTCAGAAGCGAGAAACAGCAACTGCGCCGTTACTAGGTTGGCGACGTGGTCGTCAATCGGCGTCCCGATGAAAATGATGTGGTCCTTGAGCAGGCGGGAATAAATATCGTAGGCCCGCTCTCCGCGGTTCGTCTGTTCGACCACCATCGGAACTAAAGTTGTTGCACGGGGATTCGCGTCGTCTGTGTATTTCATCTGGAAACTTTTTGCGCGCTGAGGAGGCCTGAATCGCGGCTACTTTTCACTTTTGGCTGTCGTCTCGATTCGGGCAGTGCGGTAGAGCCACTCGATTGTTTTGTCGCTACGCAACTTCGATTTCATCCTATCGAGCGCTCCTTGCTTTGTCAAGCGAGCACGAATCGCGGTAGCAGATTCGCCACTGCGCTCCGCCAGCGTTGCAATCTCCTTCTCGACGTCTTCGTCGGTTGCATCGATCTTTTCGGCCGTCGCGATGCGATCGACCAGCAATTCCGCCTTCACATCGGCCACCGCGCGGTCGTGCTGGCGCTTTCGAAGCGAAACCCAGTCGACGTCCACCGCCCTGGGATCCACTCCTTGCGCAACCAGCGAACGAACCACGCGTTCCAGGCGCACATCCAGTTGATTTTCCACCAGCGCCTCGGGAACGGGAAAATCGTGCCGTTGAATCAGCAGCTCGAGAATCTTCTCGCGCGCCTGCGCCTCCTGCTGTTGCTCCTTCGCCGCATTCAGGTCTTCGAGAATCTTCTTCCGCAGGTCCGCAAGGGTCGCAATGTCTTTCCACGGAGGATTCTGGCTCGCTGCGTCTTTCACGAATTCGTCGTTCAGCTCGGGCAGCTTCTTTTCCTTGATCGACTGGACCTCGATGGCGTAATCGTAGGTCTTGCCGGCGAGCTTCGCGTCTGGATAATCCTGCGGATACTCGGAGCGAAAGCGTTTCGTCTCGCCCGGCTTCGTGCCGCGGAGATTCTCGGTGAAGCTTTCGAGCGTCTCCTCCGCGCCGATGTGGCACAGCACGTTTTCCGCCTGCACGGGGTCGCCGCCGCCGACCGGCGTGCCCGTCAGCTTGATCAGCGCAAAATCGCCATCGCGCGCTTCGCGACCTTCCACGGGCACAAAGGTCGCCGTTCGCTCGCGCATCTGATCGAGAACCTTGTCCACTTGCGTGTCGCCAACCTCGACCGCATCGATCTGAACCTGCAAGTCCTTGTAATCGCCCAGCTCGAATTCAGGAAGAACTTCGAACACCGCGCGGAATTTCAGGGGCTCGCCCTCTTTGAACTCCACCTTGTCGACGGACGGGCGCGTGACCGGCACCATCTTCTTCTCGTCGAGCGCCTTTTCGAGATATTCAGGCACAAGGGATTGCACCACCTCGCCCTGAATATCGTCCGCAAATCGCCGGCGAATCAGCGTCACAGGAGCCTTGCCCGGACGGAATCCCGGAATGCGCGCCACGCGAGCAATGTCGCGCGCCACCTTTTCGGTTGCTTTCTGAACATTCTCGGCTGGAATCTCCAGCTCGATTTCGCGTTTGCAGGTTGCCTCGGCCATGAACTCTCAGTGTTCCTGTGAACGGATTCCCACGTTTCAGTCTGCCTTTCGCCTGTTCGAATCTAGGAGGAGGAGGGCAGGGAGCGCGGTATGTGCAAACCGCAGGGACACGCCAGTATAGGAAATTCAAAATCGGGCGTCAACTGGAGCGGGAGCACTGCGAGCGGCTCGAGGTCCGCCTCGCAACAAGATCCGGAAATTTTTCAGGATTTCTGACAACGCGTGCGCGCTCCGATTTACGATATAAGGTTGCACTGCTGGCGGCAACTACGCCGGGAGGACGCGGCACGACCTACATGATCCCAAGCTCGAGAATTCAATTTGCGATGCGGCTGCCGAGACAAGGATGAGCTTCCCCCGCCACGCCCTCGATTCGTGGAAGACGATTGCGCGCCGGATGGGCAGGGCGTCTCACCTGGCCGTATTCACCGACTTTGATGGGACACTCGTCCGAATCCGCAGGCGCCCGGAAGACGTCGTGTTGCCTCCGAACGTTCGCCATGTGCTGGCGGCGATTGCGCGCTCGGGCGTCACTCTCGGAGTCGTGAGCGGCCGGGAAGTAGCGGACCTGCGGCGGCGCGTGAACCTCGATCGCATCTGGTACGCGGGAGCGCACGGGTTCTTTATTCGAGATCCTCATAATCGATCGATTGGCTTTCTGAGGCCTGCGGAGAAGCAGCGCATTCGAGCGATCTCCCAGATTCTTACGCAACGCCTGGACGGCGTCCCGGGCCTGCGGCTCGAGCCGAAGGAGGCGACGATTTCCGTTCATTATCGCGCGGCTCCCGAGCGGAGCGTGCGGATCGCCCGTGGAGTGGTGTCAGCAATCGTTCAGAGACACCCCGAAATCTGTCTGCTGAGAGGGAAGAAGGTCTGGGGGTTCCTGCCGGGAACCCGCACCGACAAGTGGAGCGCGATTTCCTTCATTCTTCAACGCGCGCGACCGTCTTCCGCCCGCGGCCGTTCGCTCACTATTTTCCTGGGTGATGACGCGACGGACGAGCGCGTCTTCCGGCAAATGCGCGGCATTTCCGTTTCAGTGGGCAGGAAGCATCGAACGAGGGCGGGCTACTACCTTCGTTCTCCCGCCGAGGTCGTTCGGCTTCTTGAAAAAATCAAGGCGCTTGCCGACGCGCGCTTTGGAAAGTCCCCTTGAAAATCGATCGAGACGTGAGCGCTGGTGCGGAAGAAGGGAGTCGAACCCCTACGGCCTTTCGGCCACCAGCTCCTAAGGCTGGCGCGTCTGCCAATTCCGCCACTTCCGCGAAGTGCGCACATTATTCTAGCTTACGGGTTGGGTTCGGGCGAACGACTGTTTGGCTGGGTGCTTGGCGAAGCACGCCTGCATGTGGTCAATCGACGGTTACGCCCCTTGCACAGTGGCGCGGGCAGGGAGGGGAAGCGTCGCGGTCAGGCGCGTCTCTCCGGGCCGGGATTCGATCTCGAGCGTGCCGCCCAACTCGCGAACGCGCTCCTTCATCCCGGCGATACCGATGCCCGCCCCAGAATTTCCGTTGCGTCGGCTCAACGCGGCTACGTCCATTCCTTTTCCGTGATCTTCCACGGACAGAACGATGGCCCCACTATCTTCGCGAAGCGCGATGCTTGCGGTCCGGCTTCCAGAATGCCGATGGATATTCGTGAGCCCTTCCTGAACGAGTCGAAAGACGGACGTTTCCAACTCGGAAGGAGCGCGATTCAGCGTGGGCGGCAGGTTGAGCTCCACGTCGATTCCGCTGCGCTGGGAAAAGCCTTCCACATACCACTGGAGAGCCGAAACAAGCCCGAACTCGTCCAGGAGCGGGGGATGGAGAAGATAGGAGAGCGTGCGGATTTCGCGGAGGCATTGATTTGCGATCTCGATGCTTTCGGAGAGCGCGGCTTTTGAACCTTGGTCGAGTCCGGGGCAAGTATTCTTGATCTTGGAGAGCGTCATCAGCAGCACGCTGAGGTTTTGTCCCTCGCTATCGTGCAGCTCCCGCGCGATGCGCCGCCGTTCCTGGTCCTGCAGATTCATCAGTCGCGCAGAGAGCCGTTGCAGGTCTTCTTCCGCGCGTTTGCGGTCAGTCACGTCGCGCGTCACATTGATGAAGCCCTGCAGTTCTCCGGAAGCGTCGCGCAGCGGCGTCAGGATCACGTTGGCCCAGAAGCGCGAGCCGTCCCGCCGCACGCGCCAGCATTCCATCTCCATGCGATCCTCGGCGGCAGCCACGTGAAGGTCGTGCTCGGGCTTTTTCCTTGCGACGTCTTCCTGAGCGTAAAAAAACGAAAAGTGTCGCCCCATCACCTCTTCCGCTGAATAGCCCTTGAGTCGCTCGGCGCCCAGGTCCCAGCTCGCCACATTGCCCGCGGAATCGAGCATGTAAATCGCGTAGTCCTTGATATGCGAGAGGATCAGTTGGTGATGTTCCTCTTTCATTTTCAACGCGCGCTCGGCCAGCACACGCTCGCGCTCCGCCCGCTTCTGCTCCGATAGGTCTGTCGCGACCATGCACACCGCGTCCATCTCGGCGTCCTTGAAAGGGCTGAAGGACAGATAGACCGGCAGCGCCGCCCCGTTGCGCGGCAGTTCCGTCTCGCACCGAACCGCACCAGAAGCCGCCGATGCAATCAAACCGCCGATCCCGGATCGATGCTTTGAAGGAAGCAGGTCCAGCAACGATCTGCCGATGAGCTTTTCGAGCGGAAGGCCCAGCATTTTCGCGAACTGGCGATTGCTATAAAGGATTGTCCCGTCCGGCATCAGCGTCGCGGCGCCTTCGTTAATCGATTCCACCATCACGCGGTAGGGATGTTCCGCGCCTTGAAGTGTGAAGATGCGGTCGCCCTGGGTTCCCGCCACGACCAGCGCATCCACCTCGCCGCGCTGGATTGCCCCCAGGGCTTCTTCCGCCTCCGAGAGACGCGACCTCAGTTCGTTGATTTCGAAGACCAGTTTCTTGTCTCGGCCAGACTGAGCCATTTCAGGTCCCCAAAGGTTCTTTTATGTCGAGCGCGAGGCGCACTCGGTCCGTTTGCGAAAAATCGCCCACCAATCTGCGAAGCGGTTCGGGGAGTTTCCTGACCAGCGTCGGCGCGGCTATGATCTGTTCCTCTCGCGCATAGGTCGGCTGTTGGTAGATGTCGATGATTTCGAGCTCGTAGTGGCCTTTGAGATTCTCTTCGCAGAAGCTCTTGACCTTCATCACTGCCGCTTTGGCCCGTGGCGTCGTACCCGTGATGTAAAGCCGCAAAATGTACGTCGTGTTTCCTTCCGGCGGAGTTGCGTGGCTCCTCCCCGCCTTGCGCCCCGCGCCCTTCGCTTCCTTGCCCTTTGATTTTTTCATGGCCCTTCTTCTCATCTCGTTTCTTGTATGGCCAGCCCGATCAGGACGCGCTGGGTATCCGACAGGTCGCCAATGATTTTCCGGATTGGGATAGGGACTTGACGCACAAGAGTGGGGATGGCGAGAATCTGGTTTTCTCTCGCCATCTCCGGCTTTTGAGCCAGATCGATCACTTCGATCTTGTACTTTCCCTTCAGTTGGTGCTCGCAAATCGTCTTGAGATTGTTCAACGCAGTCAGCGATTTCGGCGTTTGCCCCGCCACATAGAGCCGCAGGACCCAACTGGCCGAGTCTTGCCCCTGCTTCGCTTCGTTATTATTGCGTTTCTTCATGGAGTCTCCGGCCTGCAGCGACGGGCGCTTGCCGCGAGCCATTCGAGCCGCGGCTCTTGGCGAACTTGGCATGATCGGCGGTCGATTGCTGGCGCACCAACTCCGCCTCTTCGAGAATGGACATGATTTCTCTTCCCGCGACTTCGTATTCGGCACGCAGCACGGCGATCTGAGCCTCCATGGCCTTGCGCTTTGTTTCCAGATTGAAGCGCTTCCGCTCGAGTTCGCGCTCCATCTTCCTTCGTGTCGCCGTTTCCTGAGCTTCCTGAATCACGCGAGAGGTCCCCGTCAGCACTCCCTGGACCCCCAAATACGCGGGAATCAGGCGAACGCCGTTACTCGTTATCAGGAACTCTCGCACCTGGTTCGAATGCGCCATCCCGCGCGACTTGATAACGTACAGGCCGCGGTTCCGTTCGCCATTCGCCTCCACGTCCCGCACCAGCAGCCAAGTGTCGATCAACGACGAGACCCCCACATCGGTAGCCTCCGCTGCCGAACCCGGGCTGTTGAGGCTGGTGAACATCGTCGTGATTTGCTTCATTTTCAGAAAGTCAATCAGCCGGGTCAGTGCCGACGTGACCTCTGACAAGTCGCCCGCCACGGCTGTCAGGTTCGAAATGGGATCCACAATGACCGCGCTCGGCTTTGCCTCCTCGATCAACTTGTGCAGACGAACCAAATGCATTTCCAGGCTGAAGCTGGAGGGGCGCCAGGCATGAAAATGCAGCAGCCCTTTGTCAATATGCCTCTTGATATCGATCCCGATGCTTTTCATGTTTCGGGCAACTTGGCTCAGCGATTCTTCAAGAGCAAAGTACGCGCAGCGTTCTCCCGCAGAGCAAGTTGCATCGGCAAAATGTGCCGACATGCTCGTTTTTCCGCTTCCCGCGTTCCCGGAGACGAGAGTCGTCGACCCGCGAAAGAAGCCTTTGCCTCCAAGCATTTCGTCCAGTCCCGCAATCCCTGTGGGTACACGCTGGGTCGAAGCCTGATGCTGGAGGCCGAGCGACGTAACCGGCAGGACGGAAAAGCCCGTCTCGTCGATCAGGAAGGGGTATTCATTCACTCCGTGCGCCGTTCCGCGGTACTTCACGATTCGCATCCGGCGCGTGGCCACCTGCCCCTTGATTCGGTTGTCGAGCAGGATTACGCAGTCCGAAACGTACTCTTCCAGGCCATAACGCGTCAGGACGCCTTCGCCACGTTCTCCCGTGATCACCGAGGTTAGACTGCGATCCTTCAGCCATCGGAAGAGCCTTCGAATTTCCGCCCGCAGCACGGCCTGGTTTCCCAGGCCCGAAAACAGTGCCTCGAGCGTGTCCAGCGCCACGCGTTTCGCTCCCACCGTGTCGATCGCAAGCTGCAACCGCACGAACAGGCCCTCGAGGTCGTAATCGCCCGTTTCATGAATCTCGCTCGGATCGATGTGGACGTAATCCACGTACAGCTTCTTCCGCGCGATCAGGTCCTCGAGGTCGAAGCCCAGCGATGCCACATTCTGCGCGAGCTCCTGCTTCGTCTCTTCGAACGCCATGAACACGCCCGGCTCGTTTTGCTCCAGCGCGCCATGCACCAGGAATTCGATCGCCAGCATCGTTTTTCCTGATCCCGCGCTTCCGCAAATGAGCGTGGGGCGCCCCTGCGGCAGGCCGCCCTGCGTAATCTCGTCCAGCCCCTTGATACCGGTCAGCGACTTCCGTATCCCGGGCGGTCGGCCGTTCTTTCCGTTGCTGCCCTTCGACACTACGCATGCCTCCATTTGCCCATAACCACTTCTTGAGTTCGGGCCGCCGAGTGGAACTTCAGCTCTCTAGGTGGCCTGGAAATCGGGTGCAGGGTCGGTCGAGCAGCTTCGCGAGAGCCGAAGTCAGTAGCGGAGTATCGACGCGGCGCATACGGTCAAGCTATACAAAGTTTCAGGTATATTCGTACACTGTATACCCTAGAGGAGAGAGCGCGGGGTCAAGCGCCCGCAAAATCGGCCGATACCCCTTGTCGCTGAGAGAATTCGCATGACCGCATCGCCGCTCCACGTCAGCCTCCGCGGAATGCACTTGCTCGACACGCCCCTCTACAACAAGGGGACAGCTTTCACCGAAGAGGAGCGCACCGCGTTCGGCCTCCACGGCCTCCTCCCGCCACAAATTGAGACCCTGGATGAACAGGCCGCGCGCGCCTATGAGGCCTACCGTCGCAAGGCTGACGATCTGGAGCGCCACATCTATCTACGTGCTCTTCAGGATAACAATGAGACCCTCTTCTACCGCCTGATCCACGACCACATCGAAGAGCTGATGCCCGTGGTCTACACGCCGGTCGTCGCTCTCGGCTGCCAGCACTTCAGCCAGATTTACCGCCGCCCGCGCGGCCTCTTCATTTCGTACCCTCTGCGCGATTGCATTCCCGAGCTTCTTCGCAGCCGCCCGAATCCCGAAGTCGACATCATCGTCGTCACTGATGGCGAGCGCATCCTTGGCATCGGCGACCAGGGAGTCGGCGGCATGGGCATTCCCATCGGCAAGCTTTCGCTCTATTCGCTTATCGGTGGTATCCATCCCGCGCGGACTCTGCCTGTCGTCCTCGATGTCGGCACCAACAACCAGGATCGCCTCAAGACTCCCGAATATCTCGGCTGGCGGCACGAGCGCATCTGCGGCGACGCCTACTACGAATTCGTCGACCAGTTCGTACAGGCCGTCAAGCATGAGCTTCCCCGCACCTGCCTCCAGTGGGAGGACTTTGCCGGTTCCCACGCGCGTCCCCTGCTCGACCGTTACCGCGATCAGCTCCTCACCTTCAACGACGACATCCAGGGCACTGCCGCAGTCGTTCTGGGCGCGCTGATTGGTGCCATCAAGATTGCCGGCATTCAGCCGAAAGACCAGCAGATCGTCTTCTACGGTGCCGGAGCCGCTGCGATCGGCGTTGCCGATTACCTTCGCGAATCGCTGGTACAAGGCGGTTTATCAGAAGAGGAAGCGCGCAGCCGATTTTGGATCGTGAATCGCGCGGGCGTGCTCCGCAGCGACCGCACCGATCTGTCGCCCGAGCAGCGCGTCTATGCTCAGCTCCCGGAGCGCTTCTCTCAGTGGCGGATGCCGCCCAGCGGCACTCTCGATCTCGAAACCGTTATCCGCAACGTGCGGGCTACGATTTTGATTGGTCTTTCCACGTCGGCCGGTTCCTTCACAGAACTCATCGTGCGCGAAATGGCGAGCAAGGTCGAACGCCCCATCATCTTCCCGCTCTCGAATCCGACGGATCGCTCCGAAGCCGCCCCGGCTGACTTGCTGCGCTGGACCGATGGCCGCGCCCTCGTCGCCACCGGCTCTCCCTTCGCGCCCGTCGAATTCCGCGGACGCAAAATTCCCGTCGCTCAGTGCAACAACGTCTACATTTTTCCAGCGGTGGGGCTCGGCCTGATGGCTTCCCGCGCTGGCCGCGTCACGGATAAGATGATGATCGCCGCCTCCCGCGCTCTTGGCGAAAATTCGCCCGCACTTCGCGATCCCAGCGCTCCCTTGCTTCCCGCACTCACAGAGTTGCGTCGCGTCGCGCGCGACATCGCCTTCGCTGTCGCCACCGAAGCCCAGCGCTCCGGCACGGCCGCGCCATCTTCGCCGCGCGAGTTGCGTGATCTCATCGCCGCAACACAGTGGACGCCCGAATACGTCCACCTCGTCCGCGCGAAACCGTAGCCTATTCGAGTTCCTTGCCTTTTGTCTCCGGCAGCGCCGCTCCCAGCATCGCTCCGGCCAGGAACGCACCGGCCAGTACCAGGAATGATGGTCCGAGCCCGAATTTGTGCGCCAGCAGCCCGACGATGAATGGCGCCGCCGCCGACGTTCCCCTTCCAATGTTGTAGCTCGCGCCCATCGCGGTCGCGCGAATCTCGGTCGGGAAAATTTCCGAGACAATCGCGCCAAATCCCGAAAAGTGTCCGGTGCCGAAGAACGCCACCAGTGGCCCCAGCATCAGCAGCCACAAAGGGCTTCGCGTGAACCCGTAGAGTGGCACCAGTGCCGCGGCCACCAGCAAGTACGTCACATAGCTTTTTCGCCGCCCGAAAATATCCGCCGAAAATCCGAACACCGCATATCCCAGCCACTTGCCCACGCCCATGGCGATCAGCCACGTGGTTGTTTTCAGCAGGCTCAGTCCACGCCCGCCTTCCGCCACCGGCAACGAGAGATACGCCGGAATCCACGTGAAAAGTCCCCAGTATCCGAACATCGCGCACGCATTCATCGTCGTCGCGATCACGCCGTTGCGTCGCAGGTCCTTGCGCCAAAGCAGGCGCAATGAACTCCCAACGCTTTCTTTCTTTGTCAGCGTCTTCGTCTTCCAGATTTCCGGTTCCGGCACTCGCCTCTGAATCCAGAACGTCACCAGCGCCGGCAGAATCCCAACGAAGAACACCGCCCGCCAGCCGTAGCGCGGCAGCACGAGCCCCACTACTCCCGCCGCCGCCATCTCTCCGAGCGCGTACGCCGACTGCATCAGCCCGAGCGCTTTGCCACGATGCTCCGCGCGCCACGTCTCCGCCACCAGCGCCGCGCCCGTGCTCCATTCGCCTCCCATGCCCAGGCCCAAAATGAATCGAAAAATCGCCAACTCGATCACCGTTTGCGACAGGCCGCACGCGCCGCTCGCAACCGAATAGATTAGGATCGACGCCATCAGCGCTCGCGTTCGCCCGATTCGGTCTGCGATCATTCCAAACGCGAACCCGCCGAATGCCGAGGCGATCAGCGTCATCGAATTCAGCAGGCCGCCCACCGCTTCGCTCATCCCGAAATCCCGCATCAGGTGTGCGAGCACCAGCGAATACAGCGCCACGTCGAACGCGTCGAGCATCCATCCCAGCCCGCCCGCCACCAGCGTCCGCCGCTCGGCGCCGGTTGCGCTGCGCAGCCATTCAAGTCCGAGGTTTTCTCGTGTGGAATCCATGGATTCCTTCGCGCTCGACGCGAGTCGCGCGCCTTCTGCCGTTTCGCCGCGCCATTCTAGTGCCGTTCGCGGCCACGCATCTCCCTTTTCTCTGCCAACCCACCCCCGACAGATATTGGTTTGCGCTTGCCCGCCGGAATCGCTTTTGTTAGTCTTCGCGCCCAATGGGGATGTGAACTCTCGAGGAGGCTCTATGGCGCATTGCACGAAGTGCGGAGCTGTAGTCGGGGAGAACACCGCGTTCTGCGGTAGCTGCGGCGCGCCGGTTTCGGGAGGCGCGGGCGCATCCGCCGCGCCGGCTCCTGCGGCGGGAGTTCAACAGACTGGATTGACTGAAAATGTTGCGGGCGCTCTGTGCTATTCCGTCGGTTGGATTACGGGCCTCATCTTCTTCTTCATCGACAAGCGGCCGTTCGTCCGCTTTCACGCCGCGCAATCCATCGTCGTGTTTGGCGCCCTTCACATCATCAGCATTGCCTTGGGGATTTTCTTCGGCTTCAGCATTCTGGCCGGGGGACTCGCTGGCTTCTCGGTCGGCTTCGCTCTCTATCGACTTGTCGAGCTCGCCGCGTTCATTCTCTGGCTCCTGCTCATGATCAAGGCGTATCAGGGACAGAAATTCCGGGTCCCGGGCGCCGCCGACGTTGCGGAGAGCATCTTCGGAAAATCCTGACGCGCCGGGATCTTCAGGCGCGCAACCCTTCTTTCCCGCGAACGGCTGGGCAGCGGCGGGGATGGATCGATTGCTATGACGGTTGAGGTTCGCTCTTTTTCAACGCATCGGCCTCGCGAGCGTTGAAGTAAGTCTTACCGTCGAGAAGGGCTTGGATGGCCGGTACGAGTTCGGCGTCGAGCGATCCCTTCCTTACGAATCCTCGAATGCCTGCTTGTAGAACGCGCGGAATGACCATTTCCACGTCGTAGTTGCTGATTGTCAGGACCGCCGTTTCTGGGCAGTTCTCCCAGATGTAGCGAGCCGCTTCCACCCCATTCAATCCCGGCATGGCAATGTCGAGCACCACAACGTCGGGATGTAGCGCGAGCACCTTCTCCACCGCCTCGGCTCCGTCGGCGGCTTCGGCGCAACTGCACTCGCCCCCTAGCTTCACTTGCAGCAGCGTTCTAATCGCGCGCCGGGCCACAGCGCTATCGTCTGCTAGGAGAATCGACTTCGACATAGGCGCCCCCTCCAAGAGAAGCCCTTTCGCGGCTGCTATCCAATAACATGGGTGCCAGTCGACCGCCATACCGTAAATTCCCATGTCCGGCTCATTTTGCTCCCGGTGTGAACCTAAGGACTTTCTCGGAGTCTCGCGCGACGCTCTCCTCCGGTGTGGGGCCGCCCTTGGCCCCGCCTGTCTTTGCATGCCGCGGCATTTGTCATGCGCCAGCACAACTTCCGTGTTTACAGCGAATTAGCAGGTCACAAACTCGTCCGCACCGGGTCCTTTGACTCGCCGTTCCTCTTGGCTTATCCAGGGAACCGCAGGCCAGACTCAAAGAGGAGACGCCGATGCCTCATTTCCGCCTTTCCCCGACCAGCCCAAGCTGGATCAGCCGGTGCTGCCGCCGGCTCACTTCGAGCCGCGCGATTGCCCTCTGCACGGCCGCGATCATCCTTGCCGCCGTTGGCTGCAGCAAGGGCCATTCGCCTTCGGAGGCTCCGAGCGTAAGCTCCGCCGGCGTCCCGAGCTCATTTCACGACCTCCGCGACGTCCCGGGCACAGTCTTCGATGTCACCTACACTCCAAACACGGTTCCCATCGACCTTCCCACCGTGCAAAAGACGCTGCGCAGCGTCAGCCCCGACGGGATCGTCTTCCTTTTCGACGCCTCCGACCCTCGCATCCGGAGTCTGGGCGAGGGCAAGGTGATGTTCCTCGAACATCTCGGCGTTCGGCGCGTGGTTGGCGTTTCGAATCAGGGCTCGAACCTCGCCGTCGTCACCGAGGAAGCCTCCCTCGGTGACTTCATTCAGAATGGGCACATCCAGTTCTCTGTCCCGATCAAGTTCACGCAGGCAAATACGCAGGCGCTCCCGGTGCCTTCGCAGCCCAGCGAAGTCGCTGCCCTGCTCGACCGGATTTTCTCGCCCGCCCTCGTTTACGCCTCCGAGGGAAACAAGGGCGCCATCGCCGTCCACGTGAAAGGCGAAATCAATAACTGGGAATTTGTGGTCGAAGGTGAACCGGAAGGCGAGGGCTTTTCGCTCTCGCTCGAGGCTGGCAAGAAGCTTGCCGGCATCTCCGCCAGCATCAAGGCCAAAGGAGAACTGCAGAACATCACTACTAAATTCAACGCGGTCATCAACGGTTCAACCGTTCAGCAGTTTGAGTACAGCACTCCCCTGAACGGGAAGATGCACGTCTCATGGGCGGCCCTTACCAGCGGCGAAAATTCCGGAATTGGTGAGGCGCGCCTCAAGCTTCCGCCATTCGCGAAAGACGTCTTCGACGTCTACGGACTTCCTCTTCTATTTCGCATCGACGAATCTCTCATCTTCAAGCCCGGCTTCGGGACCAAGAAGGACGCGGCATCGGGCGGTTTCGATCTCGAGTACAACGGCACCGGCGGTCTCTCCGTCAGCGGCGCTGGCGGCCAGGCTCAATCCACTCCCGAAGGCAGCATGACCGGTGAGCCCACCGCTCAAGATACGACCGCGGAATCCCTCGCGGCGCATGGCATCGTTCTTGCTGTCGACGCGCCGAAAGTTTCGGTTTCGATTGGCACGGAAAGCATCACCGAGGCGATTCAGGAAGCCGTCCCCGGCGCGATCTTGGATAAAGCAGCCGAAGGGCTCGAAAAACTCGGTCTCGGCGGCCTCATAAAGAAGGCCAAGGAGGATTTCTTCAAGATCGAAGGCGCCGCCTACCTTCAGATGGTCACCGAATTCGATTACGCCGGCTCCGGTCCCATGAGCCTCGTTCCGTGCACCATGACGCATTTGAATTTCTATGCGCAGGCAGGCGTCGATGGGCAGTTGCTCGGCGTCAAGGGCGAGAGTCCGCACCTCGACCTGTACAAGACCAGCAAGGCCATTCGCAATCCGGATATCGACGCCTGCGGTCAGAAATAGAATTGGCGGCCGCGAACGCGTCGCGCAAAAACTTGGCGTGAGAACTGAAGGAGGTAGAGATGGCGAAATTCTGTGTGCACTGCGGAGCCCCATGGGATGCTAACTCCCGCTTCTGCGTTCGCTGCGGGGAGCCCGCTCCCGGTCAGCCGGCGCAGCCTTCGCAAGGCGCTCCCGCTGCTCCCGCTCCGCCCTCTTCCACTCCGCCGCCAGTTTCCGCTCCGTCCTCAATGCCAGCCCCGGCTCCTTCTTCCTCAGCAGGCCAGCCGCGCAAGGGAGTCATCTTGCCAATTGCCGGCGTGATTGCTTTCCTCATTCTCGTCGCCATCGCCGCTGCCATTAAGAACAGCATCTCGCGCTTCGAATCGAGAAGGGAACTCGAGGCCTTCGAGAAGAAGTACAACGCCCGCGAATCCGCCCACACACCGGCGCAATCATCCTCATCATCTGCTGCGCACTCTGCCGCCCCCGCGCAATCCATTCCTCCGTCGCAGCCGAGCGCCGCTGCCCCAGCATCCGCCCCTCCGCAGCCTATCCCCACACCCGAAAACATCAATCAACTCGATCCGCCGCAGCCTCTCGGTCCCGGCGAAGCCGAGCGCACCGTCGACGGTCCGGAAGCCGACCTTCTTGTCCGCACTGGCAGCGTCAATAATCTTGGCTTTGGCTGGCCACAGGGCTTCGATCCCTTCTCCGGACAATCCACTCCGCCCCACGGCTACCCCTGGAATCCTCGTGCCGGCGCTGCCGACGGGACTGACCGCATCATGGTCGGCTCCGTCGTTACTCAGGCCGATCTCCAAAACAATTCCCGCGACGGTTACAGCGGTCAGATGTACGCCTGCTGCGCGATCCCCGGCCGCCAGGATCCTCCCAGCAAGCAGCGCCTCGAGACCATGCCTCGCCCCATTGTCCTCAACATCGGCTCGTTGCCGCCCAAAATAACCGCCGTGGTCTTCCAGATTTTCGTCGACGATTTTCAGGCTCCCGTCTGGCACTCGCACTTCCAGGTCAGCCTCAACGGCACTCGCATTCCCACCTTTGAAGACGCTGTCAATTCCCTCGACCAGACCGGGCCCATCGGCAAGCTCATCACGCTGCGTCTTCTCCCGGAATATTGGCCGCTGCTGCAGTCCGGCAGCGTGAAGCTGTTGATCGACGATCCCACCACGCACAAGCCCGATGGTTACGCCGTCGACTTCGTCCGCATCCTCGTCAACCCGCACAAATTCAAGTACGAAGTTTCCCTTGCTGCCACCGTCGTCGACGCCGATACGCACAAGCCCATCAGCGGCGCCAATGTCGCCGCCTCTCTCGTCACCTCGCTCACTGACGCGCGCGGCCGCTGCTCGCTCTCCGGCCTGCCCGCTGGCCTCGTCGTCGCCGCTGCCAGCGCCGAAGGTTACGACCCCACATCGCTTCCCGTCGACATCCCTGGCGGCCAGGCCGGCCACGCCGATTTCCAGCTCCATCGCCACGCCGAGGACACCGCTGCCCTCGAGCGCGCCATCGCTGCGACCGGCTCAGCTCAGATTTATGGCATTCACTTCGACACCGGCTCCGCGAAGCTTCGCCCTGACAGCGCTCCCGCTCTCGAAGCCGTCCTTGGCCTCATCAACAATCGTTCCGGCTCGCGCTGGAACATCTCGGGCCACACCGATAATCAGGGCGGCGCTGACATGAACCAGAAACTCTCGGAGGCTCGCGCCGCCTCCGTCGTCGCGTGGCTCGGCGCTCACGGAGTCGCCTCCGATCGCCTCGTGCCGCAGGGCTTCGGCCCGAATCGTCCTATTGCGGACAATTCCACCGCGAACGGCCGCGCCCTAAACCGTCGCGTCGAGGTGTCACTTGTAGCCGCGCACTAGCTATCGTAGTTCTTGGAAGGGAAGTCGTTTTACCGTGCGAGGTTCTTAGCGAAAATTCTCGCCGAGAATAATTTCCGAACTCTGATATTCCTGCTGCGAGAACACAATCGAACGCCGGTCTGGCGACACCGTCATGCCGCCGAACCACGCATCAGGTTGGCCCTTCATGCTTAGGATGAGCGTCGATTTTCGCGTTGCAAAGCTGTAGAACTCGATGCTGGGCCGCGGCCTCCCGTGTAGATTCACGTAATAAATCCCGTCGTTGAACACCGCCCAGTATCCCGGCAGCGCCGGATCCATTTCTTTTAGCACCAGCGTTTCTTCTCCGCCGTTCCGAGGCATTTTCCAAATCCCCGCAACCGTCCGCTTCGTGAAGTAGAGGAACTTTCCGTCGGGAGATTCCATGGAGGAGAAGCCCCCGTTTCGCGTCACTTGAACGGGCTGGCCGCCGGTTATTGCGATCCTCCAGACCTGCGTTTCGGCGTTCTCGCCGAATTTCCAGTAATAAATCGAGCGTCCGTCGCGCGACCACACCGGTCCGTCATAGCCCCCAAGATCGGGTGAGACGCTCCGGGGCTGCCCTCCCGTCGCGCTGACCAACTGATTCAATCCGCTGGCGCCGAACGCGATCGTTTTCCCGTCCGGCGACCAGCTCGGCATCTCGGGATCGCTCGTTCGAAGGAACGTGATTTGCTCCGCGTTGCTGCCGTCCGGATCGCTCACCCAAATTTCCGCCGTGCCGGAGCGCAGCGATTCGAACGCGATTCGCTTGCCGTCAGGCGAAAACCGCGGCGCCGCTTCCACGCGCGTCGAGCTAAGAACGTGCGTCACTGGTCCGCCCGGGCCGTGCGGAGAAACAAGCTTCGTGCTCCAGAGATCCGAATCTGATAGGTTGCGCACGAAGGCGATTCGGTCGCCCTGCTTCGCAACCGAAGGGTAATAGCCGTTTTCTCCTAACTCCTTCAGCGGTTCCTCGTGCCCATCGCTCACGTACACGCGCCACAGTTGCCGCACCCCGTCGCGTTGTCCCGTCAGCACCAGGCTTCGGCTGTCCGCGCTCCACGCGAGCGTACCCACCCACTCTTTGTATCCATACACCGTCTTCGGCTCTCCGCCGCCGCTTGGAATCAGCACAATCGCCACCGGCGTTGTCAGCGACGCCATATGTCGCAGAACGGCGAGAGAGCGCCCATCCGGCGAGAACGCGAACCTCAAATCTCCGCCCGTCTTCTTCTCCGGGAAACTGATCTGCCTCTCCTCGCCGCCGCTGCTCGGAACCACAAAAACCGCATAGGGATCATCCACTGAGGCCCGCTTCCCAAACGCGATCGTTTTCCCGTCTGCTGACCAATCGACCGTGTAATACCGGTCCGGCTTCAGTGGCACGATCTTCCGTTCCGGACCTCCCAGCGCCGAAACCGCGAAGACGCCCGCTTCATCAGCCGTCTGTTTCAGGAACGCAATCTCCCGTCCGTCCGGAGACCACGTCGCCGAAAAATCCTCCGCCCCCTTGTCGAACGTCAGTTGCAGCGGTCTCTCGCTTCCCACCAGCTTCACGAAAATCTCTGTGCCCGGCAGTTGCGAGTTTCCCCACGAAAACGCCACCTCTTTGCCGTCGGGCGACACCGCCGGATAGCTCAGATCTCCGCCCATGTTCATGAATGCCGTCAGCGCCAGCGGCGCATTCGCGGATCGCGTGTGTCCCGGAAAGAGCATCAGCCGCGCGCCCGTCACGGCCACCGCTGCAACCGCCAGCCCCGCCGCTGCAAGCCAGAAGTACCTCCGCTTCGGCGCAACCGGCGCAGTTGCGGCCGCCGGCGACACCGCCCCCGCGACAGGCTGCGCGGCCTCGGCGGTGCCGTTCTCTGGCCCGTTTGCTTCGCGCCCCTGCTTCCACCACGCATCCAGTTCCTTCTTGTACGCATACACCGCCGCCCGCGACCGATGCACATGCCGGTGTACCGGCAAGCCGCTCTTACCCCATCGGCGGACGGTGCTCTCGTCCCGTCTCAGGTAGGCAGCTATCTCTTTCCAGGAATCAAGACGGTCGTTTTCCGGCGGCTGGGGAGAGAAACTCCGGTCGGACGCGCTGGGTGTGTCCATAAGCTAGGGAAGCGAGGTTGCCCAAGGATACCAGTCTTCGCCTTGAAAACCAACGCCCTCGGTCGCCGCCTCCGGCCACCCCAAAATTCAGCCGCTCATTAGCGCTCATCCCGCTCTTGCCCGTTGCCAAGCTCCCCGAGCCACGCTAGTTTCCCGGCTGTCCCGCAGATTCGACAGGATCACCTCGTCCATGGAGGCCCGCATGCACGCACGACCGATATGCCCATCTCTGTCGCCCGGGAGCCGGAAGCTCTTGTCCAACAGGCCGACTTGGGACCGTTCACTCCTATCGAGAATCGCCTTTGCGCTCGCCCTCGCCATACTCGGAAGCGCAACCGTTGCTTGGTGCGATGACACGCCCCAAGTCTCTTTAGTCTTCTTGGGCTCGTCTTTCAACACAACCCTCGGGGAGCAGGAGTACGACTACGGGCTGCTCTTCCCGCCCGGGACTTACACTGAGTTTGACTTTGGCGACGAAATCACGATTTCCGGCCTGTCCGGTGTCAACGGAGCCCAGATCTCCGGAGAATTCATACCGGACGGATTCGCTGGCGTCGAGACGACCGCGGACAGCGCCTCCATGTTTCTGATCGACCTGCAAACCCTCGGAACAACCGTTACGGGTAACTACACTCCGCCTGGAGCGATCGACGGCACGTGGGCGATTTATTCCTCCGTCACTACGACAGCCGAAGCGAACTGGTCGATCGAGGATTTCGATGGCCTCATCACCGGAACTGTCCTCGGCCCGGTCGCGCCTGATTCCGACGGAGGGAATCCCGGTGGCCCCGGAAACGCCGTGCCCGAGCCCGGCGCGTTGGACCTGCTGCTTGTAGGGGCCCTCGTGGTTGGCCTCCCCCTGGGTCGCCGCAGAAATCGTTTGTCGCTGATCCGGATCGCTTAGCCGACGTGTCGCTGAAAATGAAATCGCTCGATCCCAAGAGGCTCGGAGGAAAGCAAATGTCACTGCGGCGGACGCTGGCAATTTCAATCATTGCAATTTCATTCGGCTTCGCACCCGGCGCTCGTGCTCAGAGCGTTTCCTTCATTGCGGCGCCCGCCTTTCCCGCCGGAACCTCGCCCACAGCCGTCGCTGCCGGCGACTTCAATGGTGATGGCAAGCCCGACCTCGCCGTCACCAACCAGCACGGCGTCCAGATTCTTCTCAATAACGGCAGCGGAGGCTTCACGCCCGGCAACAGCTACGTTGTAGGCACGAATCCTCAGCACGTAGCGGTTGGTGACTTCAACGGCGACGGAACGCCCGATTTGGCCGTCGTTAACCAAGGCTCAGGCACCGTTTCCGTGCTCCTCGGCAGCGGCGGAGGAAACTTCGGCGGGGGCACCCCCTATCCCGCGGGCACGAATCCGCGTTTCGTCACCATCGCCGACGTGAATGGCGACGGCAAGCAGGATCTCATCGTCGTCGACTCCGGCACCGCGCCGGGCACCTCCGGCGTTTCCATTCTTCTGGGTGACGGCCACGGCAATTTCGGCACCACCACGTTCTTTGCCGCAGGCAGCGTCTCGCTCTCGGCCGCTGTCGGCGATTTCAATGGTGACGGCAAGCCGGATCTCGCCGTCGTCAACTCGGGCTCAGACAATATCTCCATCATGCTCGGCAACGGCGCCGGCGCTTTCGGCGCCCCCGCGAACATCAGCCTTGACCTGCCCGGCATCAGCGTCGTCCCCAGTTCGATCGTCGCCGCCGATTTCGATTCCGACGGCAATCTTGACCTCGCCGTCGCCACTCCCAGCCACCGCGACATCGCCGTGCTCATGGGCAAAGGCGGCGCCATTTTCGGCCCGGTCGTCCACTACGCCCTGGACGACCCGAACTTCGTCAACAACATCAGCAAGCTCGCCGTTGCCGACCTCAACGGCGACAACAAGCCCGATCTCATCCTTTGCAATCTCAGCTCGAACCATGTGACGGTCCTCGTCGGCAACGGTGACGGCACATTCCCATCCGCCAGTTCCTATGCTGCCGGCGCGGAACCCATCGGCGTAGCCATTGCCGATTTCAATGGCGACGGCCATGCCGATATCGTCGCCGCCGACAACGCCGTCGACGGAACAGTAGCGCTCTTGCTCGGCAATGGTGACGGCACTCTCCAAGCCGCTCCTCTTCGCCGCTCCGGCTATTTGCCCACGTCATTCGCCGTCGGCGACCTGAACGGCGACGGCAAGCTCGATCTCATCACGGGCTCCGTCGTCACTCCCGCTCCTGCGGGCACCGGTACGGGCGTTGCGATGCTCGGCAATGGCGACGGCACCTTTAGCGTGCCGAAAATATGGTCCACCTCGCCCATCAGCTCCGTTGCTCTCGCCGACCTCGATCATGACGGCAAACTCGACGTCATCGAAACCAATCCCAATCCCGGAAATGGCAACCTCTCGGTTCTGCTCGGCAAGGGCGATGGCACATTTCAATCCGCCGTCAATTACACCGTCGGCACCACTCCAGAATTCGTCGCAGTTGCGGACCTGAATGGCGACGGTTGGACTGACGTTGTTGTTGGCAACCGCAATTCCGGCAACATCTCCGTTCTCCTGAACGCTGGCAACGGGACTCTCAACTCTGCCGTCAACTATGCGACTCCTGCCACCGGCACTCCGGAATCCATCGCGATCGGGGATTTCAACGGTGACGGCATACCCGACATTGCCGTCGCCATTTCCGGCATCAACGCCACTTCCATCGCCATCTTCCTCGGCAACGGCGACGGTACTTTCCAGTCCTACATCGAAATTCCTTCCGGCTTCCACAGTTCCGGCATTCTTCATATTGTCGGGGCCGACTTTGACGGAGACGGCAAGACCGACATGGCCGTTACTGACGGCAACACCCTCACCGTCCTTCTCTCGAGCGGAAACAGTTCGTTCCTGCCTCCGGTCACATATCTCGTTGGCCCCGGTGCCGGCGTCAACGGCACCCTCGCCGTCAGCGACTTCAATGGCGATGGAGCGCCCGATCTCGTCGCCAGTTCGCGCGATGGCCTCGCCATCTTCATTAACAACGGGGACGGCACTTTTCAGGCCGCGATCCCGATTTCTCCGTTCCTCGGCGGCGCAATCGCCGTCGGCGATTTCTCCGGCATCAACAAAACCGTCTTCGGCAGCGTCGGCGACGGCAGGCCAGACATCGTCGCCGCGGACAGCAGCCAGGACCCCACCTACACCGACACCATTGCGGTCATCGCTAACTTGACGACGGGCCCGGACGTTCCCGTCACCATCGACACGTCGCCAAGCGGTCTCTCCTTCAGCGTCTATTACCAATTCCCTCCCGGGGGAATCATCTCGGAGTTCACGACTTGCGTCGCGGGGCCATGCACGTATAACTCGGCGTTTGGACGCTTCTTCCAGATCTATGCCTCCCCGGCGATTGCGGGTGCTCCCGGAATCCAGTACGCCTTGGATCACTTCAGCGACGACGGGTTCAGCGTTCCAGACGTCGGCGATATCATTCATGACGTCAACGTCAAAGCGGTTCCCATCACCGTCACCATTTTTTATAAGACTCAGTATCAGGTCGTCGCGGAAAATGTCTCGCCTCCGAACTCGGGCGTTATCTCGGGACCAGTTGTCGGCACGTATCTCGACTCGGGCAGCGAGCAAACTTTCACAGCCACACCCAATCCCGGATATGTGTTCGATCACTGGTTCGTCACCTTCGCCCCATCACCAACCACACTGAGTTGCCCCATCGCCGCGTGCGCCTGGGCCGCCTACGGCCCCGAAGTGATCACGGCGTACTTCGTACCTCAGCAGGTCACAGTGCCCAACGTTGTCGGCGATGCCGAGGCTGCCGCAACCACCGCCATCACCAGTGCCGGCCTTGTCGTCGGCAACGTGACTCACTCCTCCAGCAACACCGTTCCTTCCGGTGACGTCATCAGCCAAAATCCCTTGGCCGGCACTCAGGCTGGCTCCGGCTCGGCCGTCGATCTTGTAATCTCCACTGGTCCGCCGGTCGTGCCTCACGTGGTTTCCTTCAGCGTCCTGTTTGGCGCTCAGTCCTACAACGTCACTGGCTCCTCGCGCGTCCATCTGCCCTGGCAGATCACGGGCATTCGTGTGGTCTTCTCCGAACCGATCGCCGCGGCGAGCGTATCGAGCCTCACAGGCGCGGCGCCTACCGGCCTCTCCGGCGTCGGCACGAACACGCTCACCTGGGGTATCACCCCGATTTCGATTGGCAACGTTTCGATCGGCTTGGCCGGCAGCGGCGCGAACGCGATCAAGGACGCGGCGGGGAATGCCGTCAACGGCGGTTCTGGATTTTCCCAGCCGTTGCAGATACTGTGGGGCGACTTCAACGACGACGGCAATGTGAGCGCCACCGATATGGTGCTGGTCAACACGGCTCACTCGCAGCCGTACAACGTTTTTGCCGATATGAACGGCGACGGAGTAGTGGACGTTTCGGACGTGCAGATCGTGCGCGCCAGAGCCGGCACGCACCTGCCGTAAAGGAATCAGAAGGGAATTGCCCATGGGAGGCCTCGAATGAAGACGCAACTGCGAATGCCGTTTCTGATGTTCTTGACGATGATCCTCGCCGCTTTTCTCGCCGCGAGCCCTTCGCATGCTGACGGGCTGATCGTCTCGCTCTCACCGTTGAGCGACGTCCCTGCCGGTTCCACCGGCAATACTTTCGACGTCCTCCTCTCCAACACGTCCGGGGCCTCGGTCTCGGTCGCGGCCTTCTTCTTCGAGGTCACCTCGTCCAGTTCCGACATTACCTTCACTGACGCCACGGTGGACACCAGCGATCCTTACATCTTCGGTGCCGATTCGCTCTTCGGGCCGGACATCATCGGCTCCGGCAGCACCGCCACGGACATCAACGCGAGCGACCTCGATCTCGACTTCGACGGTTTCGCGCTCGATCCCGGAGTTACCGTGGGCCTCGGCCACGTTTCCTTCGACGTTGCCTCTGGCGCGCCGACCCAAACCGTTACCTTCTCCCTCGCCGGCTTTCCGGGAACCAGCCTGGCCGACGCGGCCGGCAACGACATTCCGATTGGTACTCTGGTTGGTGGGCAATTCCAGATTATCGGCGGCGTCACTCCGGCCCCGGAGCCGTCGTCGCTGCTTTTGCTTATCTCCGCGGTGCCGTTCGCGTTCTTGCGCCGGCGCTCGCGCTAGGTCGTCCGAGGCAAGGGGACAGGCGATCAGTAGTCTCTGACGCGGTGGCCGCACAGCCAGGAGTGGCTGTGCCACCAAAATCCGCAAAAGACGCGCGAAGTGGCGAGGCCTCTGTCTCAACGCGCGCGAATGTTCGTTGATATGAAGACGGAAAACGTGACAGCCGCAAGGATCAGCATAAATGCTGCCGGTGCAAGGCCTTTGGTGTCTCCTACGCGCAGATGCGCCACCACAGCGCCCACAAAGTAGATGACGAGGCCAATACTCGCCGCCAGGCCTGCCCACGGCAGCCAGATTCCAACGATTAGGCCCAGCGCCCCGGCGAATTCGCAGGCAGCCAGCAGGGGAAACCATTTCAGCGGCACGCCGACGACTTGGATCGCGCGGACCACCTTGGGATCCTGGCGGAGCTTGGCGATACCCGAGAACGCTGCCATGGCCGCCATGAAGCCGGCGACCGAGATATACGCGATGTGCATGAGAGGACTCCCGACTGGCGCAACATCGTACTTCAAATCCCGCCGGAGATTCGCGCGTTTGCAGAAAAAGGGCCGGGAGGGTGTATAGATTAGAAAAATGCAAGTTGATGATTCGGCGAGGGTTGCGACGATTTCTAATCTTCAGTGTATAGATTAGAATTTGGATGGGGAGCGCCCGGCGGTTGGGAGGAGAAGGTCGCCGGAGCATCCGATTTGTGCCTTAATCCTTCATCTTTCCCTGCTAGCACTATTTTATCACGCATGGCAACTTGACACGTGTGCTCCAAGTTTGCAAGTCGAAGGAAGGATTGGAGTTACGAAATCGCGATTTGTGAGTAGAAACCAAGAAAAAACGAAAAAGTTTTGCGGACGGAGTCGAAGGCTGCCACGATTACTGCCGAGCGGCGCGAAAAAGGCGGGGGAGATTTCTACCCGACGAGGAACTTGTACTGCTCGGCGGTAAGGGGAACCACAGAGAGACGTCCTTGGCGGACAAGCGGGGAATCGGCGAAGATCCGGTTGGCTTTCACCTCGGCGAGGGTGACGGGCTTTGCGATTGGCTTGCCAGCCTCGATAACAACGCGAGGGCTCTTGGGGTTCGAATCGTCCACCGAAACGACGGTCGCGGTGCCCACCGTGCGCTTTTCATCGCCCGTATGATAGATCACGAGCCGCGCTCCGGGCTTCATCTCGCGCAGGTTCCTGAGCGCGACGGGGTTCGAGACGCCGTCCCACTCGGTTTTCTTGTCGCGCTGCAGACTCGCGAAGGAATATTCGCTGGGTTCGGTCTTGAGCAAATAGTGTTCGGTGGCCATGCGGCTACTCTAATCCAAAACGGCGGGCCAAAGAAAGTGCGGGAGCCGCACGCCCTCACCTCAGTTATAGAATCTCCCGAGCCTGCCCGGCCATAGAATCTGAAGTTGACTGGAATGCCTGAAGATGACTCCTCAAGATTGGTCTTGGTTCACGAAGCCAATGCCACATGTTTGGTTCGTGTTTGGGGTCTTCTTATTGTTCCTGGGTGTGGTTTATACGTTTGCGGGCAAATCGTATATCCGCTTTCAAGGATGGGTCTACCGCTCCGAACAGCCAAAGGAGTTTTGGTCGTCTATCGCAAGGTATTGTCTCGGTGGGGTTTTCTTCATTGGCGCCGATGTGTTCAACGTACCAGCAGATCTTATTATCGGTGTTTCGTTCATCGCAGCATTCTTATACATCGTGTATTTGCTGATCCGTTGGATGATTCGTCGAAAACGATAACCAGGCAAGGCACCACAGACCGGCAATCAGTTATCGAGTCCTGATAAGCCCGGCAACCAACAAGCTCAATGATCGGACTTCCTTGGTGTTCGGTCACCTGGCAGAAATCGAATCATACAATTCGAAAGACAAGCAGAAGGTAAAGAGTCATAGAAAAAATCCCGAGAAACTCAATAAAGAGAAAGATTTTGACGGGCCAAGGCCTCGCAAGGATTAGTCCGACGATCGTCAGGGTAATGGGGACTACGGAGCATATAAACCACGCGACAAGCGACGGCTGACCTTCAGACGGGGTTAGTCCACCACCAATTACGCCGACGACCCCGAAAAGAATGGCTGCCACGAAACCCATACCCAACGGGATGACAAGAGATTTGGCGGTGAGGTTCATTACGCCCCCATCTTAAATTCAGAATGTGTTCATCCGTCCAAAAACTTCGGGCTAAGATTCTCGTCGACCGGTCGCGAAGGGTAGTTCAGTTCCCGTTTTGAAAAGGGCGGCGGCGAATGGCAGCGCGAGATCGACGGCAACCATCGATGGATTGACGCTGATCGTTCCCGACACAGAAAAAACCGTTCGCCGAACCTGAGCCCTCCCACAAGATGTCGCTTCGGACCTGCGTCCTACGCGACAGCCTGCGGCAGCAAGGCGCGCGCTTCGCGCGGGGATCTTTTACCCGGCACTTCCGTGCCGGGCTACAGACTATGACGTCCCTGCGGGACTCGATGCGAGAATCTCGTCTGCAGGATGCCGGCGCGCGGGAATCGCGCGGTGATGATGCGTGAACCAAGAACTCCCGCATGGCGTCTGGCTGAATGGGCGGGACGCGCAACCCTTGTGGCGAGGCTGGCGCGTGGTGCGGCGGCCACGGGGACCGCGCTCGACGCTGCCGAGCGGTTCTCGAATCGAGGCCATCGAACGAGGGCGTGCTCTGGTAGACTCACCGCACTCGCTGGATGGCGAAGGAGACTTGCGTGACCGGAATTCGATTCGTGATTGTTGCAGTTTGCCTGGTTGTCGCAGCGCAGCTTGCGCATGCGCAGGCCGCGGAGCCTGCTCCGCGTCCAGCGCTGACCGCCGCACAGACGGAGGCCATCGACCAACTGGCGAAATCGGAGATGGCGCGGCAGCGCATCCCTGGTCTTGAAGTCGGCGTGTACAGCCGCGGACGGATTCTGCTGGCGAAGGGCTACGGTCTCGCGGACGTTGAATTGAACGTGCCGGTGACGGCGGAAACGCTGATGCAGTCCGGCTCGGTGGGCAAGCAGTTCGTTTCCGCGGCAATCATGATGCTGGTGGAAGAACACAAGCTTTCGCTCGACGACAGCATCACACGGTATTTCACGGACGCGCCGGCGAGTTGGAAGCCAATCCTGATCAAGAACTTGCTTTCGCACACCTCCGGCCTATCAGAGTACGAATCAGATGACCGCACCGGACCGAGCGGCCCGTTCTATATGCGGCTCGACTTCAGCGAGGATGAGCTGATCAAGAAAATTTACGCTTTGCCGATCGAATGGCCGGCCGGCACAAAATGGGACTACCGCAACACCAATTACGTGATCCTCGGCATCCTGATTCACAAGCTCACGGGAGAGAGGTACGACCAGTTCCTCCACGACCGGATTTTCGCACCGCTGGGGATGACGTCCACGCGCCTGATCAGCGATCGCGACATCATCATGAACCGCTCTTCCGGCTACGAGATCGACGATGAGGACCAGCTCAAGAACCAGGAGTGGGTTTCGCCGACGTTCAATTCCACCGCGGACGGCACTCTGTATTTCAATGTTCTCGACGTGGCCAAATGGGACGCGGCGCTCTACACCACGCGGCTGCTGACGCAAGCCAGCCTCGATCGAATCTGGACGGTGTACCCGCTCAATGACGGCAAACCGAACTCGGCCGATTACGGATTCGGCTGGTTCATCATGCAGTTCCACGGGCACAAGCTCATCGAGCATAGCGGGGCGTGGCAGGGGTTCACGTGCGACATTTCGCGCTATCCCGATGATTCGCTCACCGTCGCCGTTCTGACGAATCTTGACGCGGGCCATTCGCGGCCGAAGCTGATCGCGCACGTCGTCGCCGGACTGGTTGAACCGGCTTTGATGCCGGCGAAGCTGACGGCGATTGCCGACAAGGAGCCGGGCATAGCCGACGCAGTGCGGGGGCTGCTGGATCAGATCGTCGGCGGCACCGACATTCGCCCGCAGGTGACGCCGCAGCTCGCCGCCCGCATCACGCCGGAAGCGACTAAGCGAGTGCAACATATTTTGGCGGCGGTCTGGCCGGGCGGGACACTGACTCTAGTGCAGCGCGAAGCCGCTCCCGGTCTGCCGGGCGTGACTGCATCCACGTTCCGGGTGAGCAAAGGGTCCGATTCGCTGCTGATTTATTATGGGCGCAACGCGGAGGGGAAGATTGCCATGCTGGGGTTTACGGCGGATCGCCCCTAGGAGTAGGTCAGGCCAAGATTCTGGTCAGTTGGTCGCGAAGGGCGGTTTCAATTCTCGATTTGAAAAAGGCGGCGGCGAACGGCAGCGCGATATCGACGACAACCATCGATGGATTGACGCTGATCGTTCCCGACACGGAAAAGCCGCTCGCCGAACCGCTGAGAGTTCCCACAGTACCGTTCCAGCTTTCCTGAAGGTCGTTGACCGTGCCTGCGTACTGCGTCTTGAGTTGCGCGATGTAGCGCTGGATGCGGCGGAGCGCCTCGTCCTGCGGGATCTGATAGGGAACTGAGATGTTGAGATCGGGCATCGCGTACGGCCGTCTGTCGCTCAGTGTATCGAACTCGGATGCCTTCAGCCATGGACATCGCTTCGGCGTCTCCGCGGTCGCCAAGCGACGACAGTGTGAGGGCAACAGTCCTCCGGCACATCAAGGCTTGGCCCGCGTGCTAAGATAGAGGTACCAACGGGGGCGACACGGTTTCGACGGAAGCTGTCGCGGCTCGAAGGCATGCCGGGCGCCACCTGCCCGCAATCGGGTGGAACAACACAACTGGCAATTCCCAGTTGGCTATCGCTGCCTAACCAAAATTAGGTAGCGCGTCTCCCCAAGCGTCGCCTGCGCGTTTGGGATGAGGCGTCACACAGTAGGCTGGCTGTCGCGTTTCGGTCCGTAATGCGGCGGCGAGATCATCGGACTAGCCGGGGGCGCGTCTTGCCCGTTCTGAGCGTCGCCGGCGAAACCAAACGGAACGGGCTAAGCATGTAGTCTTCGGGTGGCAAGGCTTCTCGGACGGGGGTTCGACTCCCCCCGCCTCCACCATTCCTATTCTCGCGCGTTCGGACGAACGCCACGCTAAGCGTTATCCCGCCTGCGGACGGCCTTTGTTGCAAGAAGGGCGGTGAGAGGTGTAGGCTGCCCTGCGTAATGTCGGGGCAAAATTTCTGATTAGATGACGGCAAGGTACATTTCTTGGGGCAAGCGCAGGCTGATACACCTCTGCTGCCTAATCGTATTTTTCACCACCCCCGCGTTTGGATTCTGCTTGGAGCCTCATCCGAGCATCGCTTGCGATTTCCTAAACAGCGATGCGGTATTTAGCGGCAAAGTCCTTTCCGTAGAGACCGTGAAGAGTGGAGATGCATTTGAATACCGTATCAGCGTAATCCGGCTCTTTCGGGGACCGCGTGACGGCGTGATCGACATCTATACTGGGAACGATAGTGGAGGGTACAGGCTCGATCCAGACAAGGAGTATGTGTTTTTCGCCCGCGAATACAGAGGCCAGCTTTGGATTTACAACTGCGACGATTCCATCCCCCTGTCGCAAGCGAAGGAACTGATGCCCAAGATCGAGGGGATCGCGATTCCCCAAGATGCGATCGTAGAAGGGCGGATCATCCTGAACTACGTACCCTCTGACAAGGGCGTGCCCGGGATCAAGGTCCTCATCCGTGGTGAAGATAGGACTTACACGCTGATCACGGATCGGCAGGGCTGGTTCCGCGTGCACGTCCGCCCAGGTACTTACTCGGTGGAAGCTGAGTCGACCGCCGCTCATCCGATCGCTGCCTACGACCTGAATTACGGCGGCAATCCAGGGAAATTTGTCGCCAAGCTCGGCAGATGTGCGGGCTTCGAGTTCGTCCTCGACCCGATCCGCAAGTATTAGGCACAGGGCGCTGAAAAACTGCCCGGAACCGCCTCGGTGCGCCTGTGCGCGAAGCTGTTATGTTGGACAGGAACGCGAATCCTGAATGTCCATTGACACCCCCGAAGAGCGTTTCCATAATTTGAAAAATGGCTGAAAAAGGCTCAAAAGACCGGCAGAAGACGCTGGAGCGCGCCCTGGAAGAGGCGGTTTCGCGGGCATTGCGCGACAATCTGGCGCCGCTGCAGCGGACGGCGGACGAGCTTCAGCAGGCGTATGCCGACCTGGTGGCGGCTTGCTCCTCGAGCCGGCCGACGAATGCGCTGCCTGCCATGCTGCGGGCGCAGACGGCGGCGTCTGCCCTGGCGGCGGGGCTTTCGGTTCTCTCGAATTTCGTGGCGGTGGCGCTGAATCCGCGCGACCAGCACACCGCGGTGGAAGAGGAGCCTGCCGAGGCGGAACTGGAACCGGCACGGCACCGCGCCAAGAAAGTGGAGGAAGACGAGATCGAAGCGGAGCCGGCAACCGCCGAAGCGGAACGCGAATCGGAATGGGCTGAGGCCGCGCAAGAGGTCGAAGAGCCGCCTGTAATTCCGCATGCAGGGAAGGGGCGGCACGAGGTTGCGCCGGAGCCTCCAGCTCCAGAGCCCGTGGTGGAAGTTGCCGCCGAGGAAACAACGGCGGCCGAAAGCGGGGTATTTGACCTTGCAAGCCTTCCGCCCGAGGTACAAGATTTACACCGCCGGGCAAACCGCGTGGCGAAAGTGGCCATGCAGGACATAAAACTTTTGCGGCCCAAGGACGTCCGGCTTGGCCGCGAGCATAAGGATATTTGTCATCGGTTACGCAACGATCTCGATAAAGCCCGCAAGGAATACGACCGCCGTTTCCGCGCGATTCTGGAAGATCCCATCGATTACTTCCATCACTGGATGGTTGAGATTCTCGCTGAGGGAGATCCGAAAGCGCTTGGAGAGTATCCGTATCCCTCGCCTGTTTTGCGGTCCTGAGGCGTCCGCAGCACCAGCCGTGAAAATCAGGGCTCTGTGTGCCGCGGCGGCGGGAGCATTGCTGATTTGGTGCGCGGTAACTACGACGCCGGTCTGGGCGAATTCGGGCGGGGGCGCAGCGACTGCGACTGCGGCGAGCAAGACAAGGACGAGCGCGAGCGTCAAGTACCTGGAGCAGCTTTCGCGCGACCTCAAAGACAAGAATCCAAATCCTGCCTACGAGAAGCTTAGCGCGTTCGCGAGGCGGAAATCGTCGGGTGTGCTCGGCGCGCGCGCGGCGCTGGCGCTGGGATATTTCGATTACACGAAGGCGCACTACGCGCAGGCGGCGAAGTGGCTCGAGATGGCGAAGGGCGACACGCTGCTCGCGGACTACGTGGCGTACTGGTCGGCGGCGAACGAGCTGGCGGCGGGCAACAGCGCGGATGCGCTCGCGCACCTGAAGCAGTTCCGGCAGGATTATCCTGACTCGGTAAATACGGAGGAGGCGCTGCAGAGCCTGGGCGAAGCGGCGCTTGCGTCGAACCAGCCGGCGGAGGCGGTGACGGCACTGAGTGCGTATTCGGCGACGAGCGACCGGCCGGCGCTCCTTTTTCTGCGGGCGGAGGCGCACGAACAGGCAGGGGAAAAGGATTTGGCGGCGGCGGACTATCAGTCGGTGTATTTGCGCTTTCCGACGAGCGAGCAGGCGCGCGAAGGAAGCATGAAGTTGTATTTCCTGGCGAGCGTGCCGGGCGTGCAACTGCCGAGCATGTCCACCGAGCAGCGCATGGACAACGCGGGCGCGCTTTTCAACGCGAAGGATTGGGGCGACGCGCGAAACGAGTACGCGCAGATTCTGCCGCAACTGAGCGGCGCGGACCGCGAGCGCGCGCAACTGCGAATTCTCGAGTGCGCCGTGGGGCTGGGCGGAGGAATCACGGACATCGCGGCGATGCAGCCGACGGACGCGGACGTCGATGCCGAGCGCTTTTACGCGATGGCGCAGTACTACCGGTCGTTGCAGCAGGATGCGCAGATGGCGGCGGTGGTGGAAGGGGCGGTAGCGCGCGCGCCTCAGAGCCGGTGGGCGGAGTCGGCGCTGATGCTGGCGGCGAATGAATATTGGGTGGAACTCGACCGGGATCACGCGGCGGGGTATTACAAGCGGCTCGAGGAAAATTTTCCTTCAGCCCCGGATGCGATTTCGGCGCATTGGCGAGTGGCGTGGACTGAAGTTTTGAAGAGGCAGCCTGACGCGGCGGACCTGCTGGCCGAGCACGTTCGGCGCTACCCCAATTCGCAATTCCTGGCCGACGCGCTGTACTGGCTTGGGAGGCTCGCCGAGGAAGGCGGGAAGCCGGGGATCGCGCGAAGCTACTACGAGAAACTCGAGGAGCGCTTTCCGCAGAATTATTTCGAAGCGGCTGCAGTAGCGCGCCTGCGAAAGATGGGAAAAGGCACGGCTGACGATCCGGATGTGCTGGCGGTGGTGCCAGGGGCGCCGAGTCCGGTGAAGCTGGCGGACAAGATTCCGGCGGCTGCGGCGGACCGGCAAGCGCGCGCAGATGCGCTGGAATCGATCGCATTCGATGCGTCGGCGGAATTGGAGCTGCACGCGGCCTATGCCGCGACGGGCGAGCCGCGCTTGCTGCTCGAGGCGGCGCAGGCGGCGGTGAATGCGGGGAACATCGGCGAGGCAATCGTCACCGTGCGACAGATCTTTCCGCAGCTTGAGGCGCGGCCGTTCGGCGAAGTGCCTTACGACGCTTGGGAAGCGGCGTATGCGATGCCGTTCAAGGCGTCGATCCAGCGGTGGTCCGCGCACGCGCGAGTGGACCCGATGCTGGTGGCGGGATTGATTCGCCAGGAATCCGCATTCTCGGAGGACGCGCGCTCGAACCGCAACGCGATGGGATTGATGCAGCTCGAGCCGAAGACGGCGCGGCTGCTGGCGCGGCGGGTGCGGACGCGCTACTCGCAGGGAAAGCTTTTCGAATCCGATTACAACGTGCGGCTGGGAACGCAGTATCTTGCAAACCTGCGGCAGCAATTCGGCAGCGTGGAAGCGGCTCTTGCCGCGTACAATGCAGGAGAAGACCGCGTGACAGAGTGGACGACAGGGCAGAAGTACCGGGAGCCCGCGGAGTTTGTCGACTCGATTCCGTTCACGGAAACGCGCGAGTATGTGGAGATCGTGACGCGCAACGCGGACATCTATCGCAAACTGTACGGAGCGCCGCATGAATCGCGCAAAGCCGCAGCCCGGCCGAAGCACTAGCCCCGGCCTATCCACGAAAGCCGAGCAGTTCACCGAATCGGTGATCCGCGAGATGACGCGCCTCGCGCTGCAGCACAAGGCCGTGAATTTGTCGCAGGGCTTCCCGGATTTTCCCGCTCCCGCCGAAATCAAGCGCGCCGCGCAAGAAGCGATCGCGGCGGATATCAATCAATACGCGATCACGTGGGGAGCAAAGGTGTTTCGCAACGCGATCGCAGAGAAGTTCGAGCAGACGCAGGGCGTGAGGGTGGATCCCGAGCGGGAGATCACGGTTTGCTGCGGATCGACCGAGGCGATGATGTCCGCGATGATGGCGATCATCAATCCGGGCGACGAGGTGGTGGTATTCGAGCCGTTCTACGAGAACTACGGACCCGACGCAATTCTTTCAGGAGCGACGCCTCGATTCGTGAAGTTGCGGCCGCCGGACTGGACGTTCGATCCCGACGAACTAGCGGCGGCGTTCGGGCCTGCGACGAAAGCGATCATCCTCAACACGCCGAATAATCCCACGGGGAAGGTTTTCGAACGGCGAGAGCTGGAAGCGATTCGCGACCTGTGCGAGCGCTGGAATGCGTTTGCAATCACGGACGAAATTTACGAGCACATGCTGTACGACGGCGCGAAGCACATTTCGATGGCGGCGGTTGACGGCATGCGCGACCGCACGATCACGATCAACGCGCTCTCGAAGACGTACAGCGTCACGGGATGGCGCGTCGGCTGGGCGATCGCGCCGCCCGAAGTGACGGGCGCAATTCGCAAGGTACACGATTTTCTTACGGTGGGCGCGGCGGCTCCGCTGCAGGAGGCGGGCGCCGCTGCGTTGAAATTCCCGCAAAGCTATTACGATACTCTCGCTCACGAATACGCGGCGCGACGCGAGCGCCTGCTAGGCATTCTCACGGGCGCCGGTTTCCGCTGCTTCAAGCCGCGCGGCGCGTACTACATCATGACGGACATTTCGGAGTTCGGTTTTCCGGATGATGTGGCGTTCGCGAGGTATCTGGTGACGGAGATCGGCGTCGCTGCGGTGCCGGGGTCGAGCTTCTACCAGAATTCCGCGGATGGCCGCACGCAATTGCGCTTCACGTTCTGCAAGACGGAGAAGACGTTTCAAGCGGCCGCCGAACGGCTGGCGAAACTCAGTTCGGCGCGCCGCTCGTAACCGCTTGCATCGAGGGAAGCCGCGCCATCGCGAAATCTGCAGTCCGCTACAGTCCCGGAGGGCCAAAAACAAATGGAGCAGCGTGTCAGCATCATCACGCTCGGTGTGGCGGACCTCGAGCGGAGCCGGAAGTTCTACGAGCGCCTTGGATGGCGGCGGTCGATGCCGCAGACGGAGGGAATCGCATTCTTCAGGATCCCCGGCATGGCGCTGGCGCTCTATCCGCGCGAAGAGCTTGCGAAGGACGCGAATCGATCGGCGGAAGGCAGCGGCTTTTGCGGAGTCTCTCTGGCGTACAACACGCGCCGGCGGGAAGACGTCGATTCGACGATGGCAGAGGCTGCAGCCGCGGGCGCAAAAGTTCTCAAGCCGGCGCGAGAGGCATTCTGGGGCGGCTACTCCGGCTATTTTTCCGATCCGGACGGCTTCCCCTGGGAGGTCGCCTGGAATCCGTCGTTCTCGGTCGCCGAGGACGGCTCGCTTCAAATCCCGGACTGACGGCGGGGCCAGACACCTGCTGCAACGAGCGGCGTGAGACCGTGCTAGAATCGGCGCGATTTTCGGGGGATTACGGATGGCGATGGAAGTCGAGTTGATAGCAGCCGGCACGAAGCTCAGCGCGAAGGGCGAGGGAGCTTCGCACGACATCAGCGCCAGCCAGACGCGGACGTTCCTCTGCGCCATGGACATCACGGACCAAATCGAGCAGGAGTCGATAGATCTATCGGTCTGGGGATCAGAGGACGGGCAGAACTGGGGCACGAAGCCTCTGCTGATGATGCCGCAGAGGTTCTATCGAGGCGAGACGCGCCAGATTCTCGATCTTTCGCTTAAGCCGGAAATTCGCTTCATTCGCGCCAAGTGGGACCTTTTCCGCTGGGGACGCGTTGCGCCCCATCCCATGTTCGTTGTCGGTTTTCACGCCAGTGAAGTGCCGGCCTTCGCGCAGAAAACAGCCGCTGAGCCTGCCGCCAGGGGATAAGGGGCAGAAGGCGCGCTTCCGACCAGAGGCGCGGCCTTCTGCCCCCCACAGTGGTGCTTTTGTCTGCTTGGATTGCCTCACTCGTAAAATGGTTTTCCCGGCGCCTTCAGGAGTTGAGGTCAAACGACTGGAGATATGCGGGAATCGTTACGTCCCAACGGAACTGACTGACAATCGCATCGTGCAGGCTGTTGAGACCGCTCGGCTCGCCGTGAACCATGAAGGTTTTTCGCGGGGCCTGCTTGATTCCCGAAAGCCAGCGCAAGAGTTCGCTTTTTCCGGCATGCGCGGAAAGTTGGCCAAGCTCGACGACTCGCGCCCTCACCGGAACTTGCTCGCCGAAGATGCGAACAAACTGCGCGCCGTCCTGCAGGGCGCGGCCTCGCGTGCCCTCGCCCTGATAGCCGACGAGGAGAACCGTGTTGCGCGAGTCGGGCAGGCGCCGCGCGAGGTGATGGAGAATCCGGCCGCCCGTCGCCATTCCGCTGGCGGAAATGATGATGCAGGGCGCGACGACGTCGTTGATCTTCTTCGAGTCCTCGACGCTGCGCGTCATGTGCACCTCGAGAAGATTCAGCGGATCGCGATTGCCGCTTTGCTCTTCCTGCAGGAACGCTCGCTTGTGATCCTCGGAGTGGCGGGCATATAGATCGGTGACGTCGATCGCCATGGGGCTGTCAATGTAGACGGGAAGGCGCGGGATTCGCTGCTGGTCCTCCAACTCGCGCAGGTAATACATCAGAAGCTGGGTGCGATCGACGGCGAACGAGGGAATCACCACCGCGCCGCCGCGCTTCGCGGTCTGGTTGACGACGTCTGCAAGAGGATCGAGCGGCGATCCTGGCGGGTGATCGCGATCGCCGTACGTGGCTTCGCAGAGCAGAAAATCGGCATGAGTGGGCGACTCGGGATCATCGAGGATAGGCTGATCGTAGCGGCCGACGTCGCCGGAGAAGACAACGAGCGTCTGCTTGCCGTTCTCGGTGATCGTCAACTCGAGCCACCTGGCGCCAAGAATATGCCCCGCATGGTGAGGGCGAAAGGAAAACTGCGGGCTGATGGTGAATGGGTCCGTCGCTGAAACTTCGCTGAACTGCTGCAAGGCTTGTTGGGCTTCCGGCACGGTGTACAGCGGCAACGGGGGATTATGGCTCGAATACTTCTTCTTCGCTGCGAAGCGAGCTTCCTCTTCCTGCAGGTGAGCGGAATCGGGCAGGAGCAGATTGCAGAGTTCGTGCGTCGCAGCGTTCGCGTAAATCGGGCCGCGAAAGCCGTTGCGAACCAGCCGGGGAAGATAGCCCGTGTGGTCGATGTGCGCGTGGGTCAGCACCACCCAGTCGATAGTGGCGGGATCGATCGGAAGCTTCTCCCAGTTGCGTTGGTTGAGTTCCTTCGAGCCTTCGAAGAGCCCGCAATCCACGAGAAGCCGCTTGCCTCCTGCTTCGACAAGGTATTTCGAACCGGTGACAGTGCCGGCGGCGCCCAGGAAAGTGATTTTTGGCATAAGCGTGACATTTTAGAGCAAGCTGCGCAAAAGCTCGTCTTTTTTCGTCAGGCGTTGCGGCGTGCGTGGCGACATTCATCCGCTGAGCGGCGTCACATGCGAGCCCGCCTTGACCCACCCGCATAGCCTGACATAGGCTCGACCGCATTCAATTTGCCGCAGCACGGCGGCTAACAGCGGAAGGTTGCAATCGATATGGAGTTGAGAACTATCGAATCGCGCGGTCATCGGGGGGCTGCGTGAAACTGCTCGCTGCCATCGCCGCTGCTTTGCTGCTCTGCTGCGCGGCGGCTGCGCAGGATTTTCCTTCGCAGTCGCTCACGCGAGGCACTTGGGACTTCGGCGCGTTTATCGGCGGCGGCTTGGGACTCGGCAAATCGAGCAGCACACAGTTTTTCGATGCCGGCGGCCGAGCAGGGCTTGCACTGACCGGCGAGCACCTGCCCGGCTTGCTGCGCGGCAATTTCGAATGGGCCGTCGATGCGATGCCTGTCTACCCGGTGTTTACGACAAAAGGAGTGGTGTATGGCGGCAGCTTCAAGCCCGTCATTTGGCAATGGAACTTCACGCACGGGAAACGCCTTGCGCCTTACGTAGCCGCGGCGGGCGGCATCGTCTTCACAACGAGCAATGTTCCGCCGGGTGACACTTCGACCGTGAATTTCACGTCGCAGTTGGTCGTGGGGACGCGCATCTTCACGCGCTCGCACCGCGCGTTCTTCTTCGAAGGGGAACTCGGCCATCTTTCGAATGCGAGCCTGGGCAATCACAATCCGGGCTACAACATCACGCTGCTATTTAACGTGGGCTATAGCTGGATCAAGGCGCGGCGGTAAGAGATTCTCGCTCGCGTGACCGCAGAGAACAGGCCGAGGCGCGGCGTTTGACCGTGTCATGGCGCGATGCTATATAATGTGAATCACTCCGGTGGGGCCGTGGCGCAGTTGGGAGCGCGCCTCGATGGCATCGAGGAGGCCGTGGGTTCGAATCCCATCGGCTCCACCAAATTCTTCCTTTTCTTCGCCGGTGGCTCTTTCGCCCAGGGAAAGCAAGTTCGGTCCTCCTCCTTCCGGCAAGCCGGTAGAATTAGGCTGTGGAGAAGAAGATCTTCTGGGCGACATTCACCATCCTGGGTCTTGGCGCGGACCTATTTCTGCCTCTCTGGTGGGCCGTGATCGCGACGCTACCGATCTTCGTCTTCAGTTGGTGGGTAGCTTACCGCAGCAACTGGTTCTAGCCGGCGGCCTGCAGGCCTTTCCCCTTCGGCGCGCTATCCCGTTGAAACAAATGCACTTAGGTCAGCCAGGCCCGGCTGGTACTTCGGGGGGATACCCTTGCGGCAACTTTCTGCTATGCTGGAAACATCGTAGCCGAGGCGGTGTCTAACGAATCAGCAGGACACAGCCTGGAGGCGCGGCACAAGGCAATGTCCGACCTAGCACAAAGCCTGCCGTGGGGACGCGACGAAGCCGAGTTGGTGACGGAGCTTCAGTCGGGGTCTGACGCGGCGTTTGACTGGCTGGTCACCCACTATCACGTCGGCGTCTACAATCTTGTCTACGGACTGCTCCCGGATGCATCCGACGCGGCCGACGTCACGCAGGAAGTTTTCCTTCGCGCATTTCGAGGAATCCGCGGATTTCGGCAGGGGAGTTCGCTGAAGACCTGGCTCTATCGGATTTCCGTCCGGCAGGCGCTGAACCACAAGCGCTGGTGCTGGCGGCACCACCGGCAGCAAGTTTCCATCGACGCGGACGAATCGGGCAACGGCTGGACGCTCGACCTGCGGGACACGGACGCGAGCCCCTTCGAGCGTTTCGCTTCGCAGGAGATGCAAACGAAGGTGCGCGAGGCGCTCGCGCAAGTGCCGGCCCTGTTTCGCAGCGCAGTGATCCTGAGAGATCTCGAAGGGCTTTCCTACGAAGAAGTCGCGGAGGTTCTGGAAGTCTCCGTGGGCACTGTAAAGTCGCGAATCCTGCGCGGGCGGCGGATGCTGAAGGAAATTCTCGAGCCCGTTCTGCACGTCGCGAAGCCCGAAGCTGCGCCGGAGCCCGAGGCGGCTGTAGACGTAATGCCGCAGTCTGATACCGAGATTCATTCGCAGCACCATCGTCCAGCGAACTCGATTGCCGCGCCGGCTAGCGCCTTCGCGGCGAGAGCGAACGGAGACATTCGATGAATTGCCGGCAAGCGCGCCAGAGTTTGCCCGGTTACCTCGATGGCGCGATTCCGTCGCGCATGCACTCGTATGTTCGCGACCACCTGCAATCGTGCGCGGATTGCCGCGAGGAACTCGAACAGTTCCGCGAAGTGTCGCTCTGCCTGGCCAACGTGCAGCGCGTGGCGGCTCCGGCCGACCTGGCGCTGCAGATTCGCGTGCGCGTATCGCAATCGCGGTCGTTCGTGGGCAGCCTGCGGCAGGCGTGGTCCCGCGTCAAGCTTGTATTCGAGAACATCCTCGAGCCGCTCGCGGTGCCCGCAACGGGCGGGATCATGACCGCCCTCGTGGTCTTTGTGCTGCTGGTTCAGAATATTCTGGTCGGCGTGCCGATGGGGTTCGTGCCCAACGATCTCCCGTTGAATTTGGTGCAGCCGGCGAAGCTCGAGAGCCTTGCGCCTTTCGCTGCTCCGGGCATCGTCTCCGCCGACGGCCACCTCGACTCCGAGGCTCTTTTGCTCGAAGTCACTCTGAATGCGCGCGGCGACGTGGTTTCCTACAAAATTCTGTCGGGTCCCAACGACGTCGCGGTGCAGCGCCAGCTCGACCAGATTCTGCTCTTCTCTCGATTCCGCCCGCGCCTTGATTTCGGCCGGCCTATGGACGGCGGGCGAGTCGTCCTCGGCTTCAGCGAAGTCCGCGTTCGCGGATAATCCCTGTTTTGCTTCGATCCGGTTTTCTTGACTCGGCGGAAATGGACCGATAGAGTTTGTCTCGAAGTGGCTGGATTGGATGCAACCCGTCCAACGGTGCCGGAGTCAAAGACGAGAGCCGCAGAGAGGGGAGTTTTTCCCATCGTAAGGCCATTTGAAAAAGTGTTTGTAGCCGCCTGCTTCGCGCTTCTGATCATCAGCGCAACATGGAACGCCCGGGCCCAGGAATCGGCGTCCGCGAACTACACGGGAATCAGCGTCGAGTACAGCCAGCAGATTTTTACGACGATGTGCGCGCTCGACGCGGCCGGATTTGACGCCGACGAAAGCACTCTGGCCGAGATGCCGAGCCGCCTGAAGCTCCGCGCGGATCTGCTGAAGATGCAGGGTCCGGCCACGGACGCGGTCCGGAAATTCTATCGAAGCCATGCCCTTGTCGATCCTGGCGAGAATCTCTCGCGGTACATCACGTTCGCGCTTGTCGCGGGTCCGCCGCCGGACTTTACGTTCATCTACGATCGCGACGTGCTGCCTCCGGACGTTTTGAACCTGGAAGATTTTCAGGAGATCCTCGCGAATTTCTATCGCGAGGCGCATCTGGCCGCGCGATGGTCGAGCGTCGAGCCGGAATACGAGCGAGCGCGGGCCGAATACGACGCGCCGGTGCGGCGAATCGTTATGGTTACGAACGGCTATTTGCGCGAGGTGCTGAAAGCCTCGCGAGGCCGCACGTTCACCGTCTACGTCGAGCCGCTTGTGGGCAACCGCATCAATTTCCGGAATTTCGGCGACACGTACGCCATCGTCGTCGGCACTCCCGCCAATCTGCCGCTCGATGCCGTCCAGCACGCGTACCTGCACTTCATGCTCGATTCCTTGCCTTTGCGCTATCGCAAGGAGGTGCAGGCGAAGAGCGCCCTGCTGAATATCGCCGCGCGCGCGCCGCGCCTGCCGGTGGATTATCGCGACGATTTTGTGAGTTTCGCGGACGAGTGCCTGATCAAAGCGGTCGAGTTGCGCCTGCGGAAGTTGACTCCCGAGCAGCTCGATTCCGCCATGACCGATGCGGATCGTTCCGGCTTCATCCTCGTGCGCCCGATGGTGGAGCAGCTTCAAAAGTTCGAGAAGGCGGAACCTTCGATGACGTATTATTTCCCGGAGTTGATTGCCGGAATCGATGTCGCGGCGGAGCAAAAGAGGCTGCAGGGTATTACCTTTGCTGCGGCGGACGCGACTCCGCCTCAAAAGCACCAGATGACGTCCGCTACCAGCAGCCCATCGAGCGAAGACCGGCTTCTGGCCGACGGCGACCGCGCCATCGCGATGAAGGATCCGACGACGGCGAAAGCGGCCTTTTCAAAGGTGCTCGAAACGAGTCCTAACCAGCCGCGAGCTCTTTACGGCTTTGCGATTGCGTCCATCCTCGATCAGGATCCCGACAACGCCAAAAAATACTTCGAGAAAGTCATAACTCTGTCGGCACCCAGCGGTGGCGGCCAGACCGCGACGGCCGTTGATCCGGGCCTGCTCGCCTGGGCGCACATCTATTTGGGACGGCTGTTCGATATTGATGATCCGCCCGACCGGACGGCGGCCATCCAGGAGTATCAGGCAGCGCTCGCCGTGGTGGGAGCGCCGGAGGCGGCGCGCGTGGCCGCTCAGCGTGGTGTAGAATCGGGTTATAAGCCGCCCGCCCGGAGTACCGAAGGTACGCCGCAAAAACCGTAGCCCATGGATCGAATTCCTAGGCGTTAACCGGGGCTATCGAATGGAGAGGAAATGAAGAGTTCAGCGATCGCAATCTTGACGACGGCTCTGACGCTATGCCTGTCGGCTGCGCCCGCCTCAAGGGCGCAGCAGCAACAGCAGCAACAACAGTCCCAGGAGCAAACTCAGTCGCAGCAGCAGCAACCGCCGGCGAAACCCGGTGAGACGCAAGCTGCTCCCGCACAGCAGGCCGCGCCCGAAGCTCCCAAAGTGGATCCCGAGGAGGAGAAAGCCTACCAGGACTTCTCGAGCCTGAAGCCGGACGACTTTGACAAGCAGATTGAGCTCGGCGAAGCGTTCGTTGCCAAATACCCGAACAGCAAGTACGAGGAGATCGTCTACTCTCGCTTGACCAACGACTACTTCAACAAGCAGCAGCTTGAAAAGATGTACGCCGCCTCGGACAAGGCTCTTGCGCTGAATCCCAATGATGTCACCGTGCTGGTTCTGGTCGGTTGGGTGATTCCGCATAGTATCAATGCAAATGATGTCGACGCAGATCGACGCCTTGCCAAAGCGGAGGGCTACGAGAAGCATGCGCTTGAACTCCTCCCGACGCTGGCGAAGCCCGCGACGATTTCCGACGAGGAGTTCGCCACGGCCAAGGCCAAGGAAACGGCAACCGCCCATAGCGGCCTCGGCCTGATTTATTTCCGCGAGCAGAAGCCCGACGACTCGCTCAAGGAGCTCCAAGCCGCTACCGCAGCGGAAGATCAGGCCGATCCCGTCGATCTGTTCATCATGGGAGTCGATCTCGACGGATTGAAGCGCTACAAGGACGCCGTCGACGCATTCCAGAAATGCGCTCAGGCTCCGAACGCGGGAGTGATGCAGGACCGCTGCAAGCAACAGGCGGACAAAGCGAAAGCCGAGGCCGCCTCTCAACCTGCTCCGAAGCAGTAATCGAGGTCATGCCGGCATGACGGATGGGGAACGCGATGAGTTGGAGACTGTCCTGGGACATCATTTCGAACGGCCCGAACGTCTCGAGCGCGCTCTGACCCATCGTTCGCATCGCCAGAATGCCGCCGGGGTCGACAACGAGCGCCTCGAATTTCTGGGCGATCGCGTTCTCGGCCTCGTCGCGAGCGAGAAACTCTGCAGGGCATTTCCGGAGTGGGACTCGGGCAAACTCTCGAAGGGCCTCGCTCGCGTAGTCAGTTCGACATCAATCCACGCCGCGGCCTGTGAATTGAATCTGGGCCGGTATTTGCGTTTGGGACCGGGAGAAGAGAAGACGGGCGGGCGCCAGAAGAAGAGGCTGCTCGCGGACGCCTACGAGGCCGTCATCGGCGCGATATACCTCGACGCCGGATTGCCGGCGGCCGCCTCGTTTCTTGAGCGCACACTGCTGCACGCGGCGCTTGCGGGCCGCACCGAAATTCTCGACCGCTCCGATCACAAATCGGCTTTGCAGGAGTGGCTGCAACAGCGGGGCCTTGGCATCGTGGATTATCGCGTTCGCAGTGAATCGGGCCCCGAGCACCACAAAACTTTCGAAGTCGAAGTCTGGCACGCGGGACGCCTGCTTTCTGCTTCGCAGGGAACCAGCAAGAAAGAGGCGGAGCAGTCCGCGGCGATGTTGGCTTTGCACAAGCTCGACGGTGTCGCCTGAATGGAAGATCTGACGGAGATGGGCTTGCCTCCTCCCGCGCCTCAGCAACCCGTTCCGCCGGAGGAGCATGCGGGGCCGCCCCCCACCGTACTCGGGAGCCCTGCCGACTACCTCGAATCCTTGCTGGTCACGATCCTCATCGCCCTCTTCGGCATGACCTTCGTGGTGCAAGCCTTCAAAATTCCCTCGCAGTCGATGGAGCCGACGCTGCTGGTCGGCGACCAGCTCCTGGTGAACAAATTTATCTTTGGCGGCAACGGAGCGTGGTACGAAAAACTGCTGCCCTATCGCCCGATTCGGCGGGGAGACGTCATCGTGTTCAAATTCCCCTTCGATGACCATCCACACTACGTGAAGCGCGTGATCGGCGTGTCGGGCGATCACATTCGTATCGTCAATCAGCAGGTATTTGTGAACGGGCAGCTCATGCGCGAACCCTATGTGATTCATGACCCGTCAGCGGAGGATCCCTTCGGCGCCAATTTTCCTCCCGCGGACGAGAGTGCCGCTCAGATCGGCTTGCGTCCCGAATGGGCGGCGCGCATCATGGACTTCGTCCACGGTGGAGAGCTGGTTGTTCCGGAAAACCAGTATTTCGTCATGGGCGATAATCGCGATCACAGTTGGGACAGCCGCTACTGGGGATTTGTCGATCGCGGCGCGGTGATGGGCCGGCCGGTGATCATCTACTGGTCGCTGCGGATCGGCTCGGGTGAACCTGCGAGTCGCGGTATCGCTGGGACACTTCGCGGCGTCGCGGAGGCCATCATTCACTTTCCAACGCGCACGCGATGGCGTCGCATGTTTCACGAGGTTCACTAGAAGATTCTGCGTTTGAGTCTTGCGCGGACTCCCCGCGCCGCATACCCTGAGACTCAGCCCAAGCCGAACACCGCAAATGTCCACCATAGTTTCAGAGCCGATCGACGTTGAGCCGGTCGCCGAGCCGCGCCACCGCTGGCGTCGATGGTTTGCCATTCTGGCGGCTCTTGCGGCAGCCCTCTGGCTCGCCGACATTGGGATCTCGCTCCTCATCCAGCACACCAGCCTGAAAGGCCGCTTGACCTCCCACCTCGAGGCCGCCTTCGGCCGTCCGGTTGACGTCCGCAGCTATCGCTTTAGCCTTTGGGACGGGCCGGTCCTCGAGGCCCGCTCGGTAAAGGTCGCCGAAGATCCTCGCTTCGGCGCCGAATATTTTCTTCGCGCGGAAGCGCTGGCTGTGCGCGTTCGCTGGCAGAGTCTTCTGACGGGCCATCTCGAGCTCGGAACGCTTTCTCTCTCGCGCCCAAGCCTCAATCTGGTTCGCGACGCGAATGGCGAATGGAATCTCGCCGAATGGCTGCCTCGGCCCGCGGGCGGAGCTCCTCCGGCTACCGGCGCCCCGCAGCACGCGTCCTCCTCCGTTCTTCACTTCCGCAGAATCGAGGTCACCGACGGCCGCATCAACTTCAAGCGCGAAGCTGAAAAGCTTCCGTTTGCGTTTGTCAATGTGAACGGCACCGTCGAAAGCGAAAACGTGGATCGATGGCGACTCGATCTGGTCGCCACGCCCTCGCGCGCAGCCGTGATCGTTCAGGATCCGGGCGCTCTGCATCTGCTCGGACACTTTGGCGGCACTTCCTCTCGTCTGCGTCCCGCTTCGCTCGAGGTCGATTGGACTGGCGCGTCGATTACAGACGTGCTGCGGCTCCTTCGTAATGGCGACTACGGCGTGCGCGGCGATTTTGATCTTTCGATTGCCGCGCACACGGAGGGAGACGCGTGGACCATGCAGGGAAAAGCGGCTCTCGCGAGACTCCATCGATGGGATCTACCGCTCCGGCCGGACAATCCTTCGATGAATATCGTTGCGGATGCGCAGCTCGACGCGCATGGCTCCCGGCTCCAGCTGACTTCCGCCCGAATTGAAACTCCGCGCTCGAACCTCGCCATTCTCGGCGCGCTCGACTGGACACACCCGGGTTCCGAGTCAGCCACTCGGCTCCGCATCGCCTCCGCGAACTTCGACCTCGCGGACGCCCTCGCCTGGGCGCGCGCTTTCCGCTCGAACGTCTCGGATGCGCTTGCGCTCACGGGTTGGGCGCGAGTCGACATGAATCTGGCGGGCTGGCCGCCGCGCGTTGGCACAGCGATCCTCGATGTGCCTCGCGCTCAGCTCGGCGGAACTCGCCTGCGCTCGCCCCTGCGGGCCGGCTCCTTCTCGATTGTCTATGATGGAAAGGGAATCCGCCTTTCGCCCGCGACCCTCAGCTTCGGCTCCGCAGCCAATTCGTTTCGCGTGGACGCTTCCGCGAAGCGCGATGCGAGCGAATTCAACGTCCAGATTCAGGGCGGCGTCTCGCAAGTGCAGGACATCACGTCGCTCGCATCGCAGCTTGGCTGGAATCTCGGCCGCGGATGGGAGATCGCCGGCCCCGCGCATTGCAATTTGCGCTGGCAAGCCATGCGCTCGCCGCGGTGGCGCTCAAGCGTCACCGGCGAGCTCGACTGGGGATCTGCAACGACGGGCGCCTCCTTGCACGCACCCTTCCTGAATCTGCCCGTCGAGCAGATTCGCGGCCGCGCCGACCTGAAACCCTCGGCCACGCACGTCACGCTTTCTTCCGCCCAGGCCTTCGGCTCGCACTGGAACGGCACGCTCGACCACGACCTGGGCGACGGCTGGCGCTTCGCGCTCGCCGCCGCTGATCTCTCCGCGTCGGATCTGGACCGCTGGCTCAATCCGCGCTGGCGAGAAAGCTTTCTCGATCGCCTGCTGCCTTTCCTGAATTCCCGCAGCGCCACCAACGCGTCGCCCGCTCCGGTTCGCGCGCGCGGCAAGCTGGCGATTGACCGGTTCGATCTCGCTCCTCTCTCGGTTCGCCATCTTCAAGGAGACCTCAATCTCGACGGTCGTCACCTTGAATTCTCGAATGTCTCGGGACAATTCTCCGGCGGCACTCTCGGCGGCACGCTCACCGCGAACCTCGGCTCGCCGCCCGCATACGAAACCAGTCTGAACATTTCCGCCTTGGATCTCCGCGCGCTTTCAGCGGCGTTTCCTGCGCTGGCCAACACCTTTTCCGGCTCCGCCTCTGCGAGCGTCATGTTTCGCGCATCCGGCGCGAGCCGCTCCGACCTTCTCCAGTCGCTCGAATGCCGCGGAACCGCGCAGCTCGGCGACCCCGCCGTCAACGCAATCGATCTTCGCAACTCGCTCGAGGCCGTCGAGGCCCGGCCCGGCGCCACTTCCTTCCGCAGCAGCACCGCGGACTTCACCTGCGCGCGCGGCTCCGTCAAATTTCAAAAGCTGCTCCTTGTGGGCGCCGGCGGAACTTGGGAAGTTTCGGGCAGCGTCGACTATGCTCGCAATCTCGACCTCAGAATTCGCCAGCTGTCCTCGGACGTCATCGGACCCCGCGCCGCCAAGTCCCCGAAAGCGACCGACGAATATCAGCTCACCGGCCCATTGAAATCCCCGCAAATCCTCCGCATCGCGGCGGCGATTCGCGAAGCCGCCACCAAGCGATGATTTGCCCGCTCATAGGCCGTGTGCTAGCGTTCTTGTGTGATGCGCCGTTTCGCCGCTGCTTCGCTTCCCGCGCTCCTCGTTCTTGCCGCGGTGTGTTCTTCACTCGCTCGTTCAGCCACGCAGCGCGTTGATCTCGCGCCGCGATTCGCGCCGGGCGATATGCTTCGCTATCGGATCGCGACCAGCACCTCTTCGAACGAGCACACCATCTCGCCGATCATCAATCCCGAAGGCGGCTCCGAGTTCAAGCAGAACACGAATTTCCTGGTCCGGCTCGATGTCCTCGCCTCGCCCTCAACGAAATCTGACTCCGGCTCCGCGCCCGCCTCTGGCTCCGTCCGTTTCCGCGCCACCTTCGAAAAATCTCATGCCATCTCCGAAACAGACGCCTTCGCTCCGGCCGCCGACACTCTCGACGACGACATAGACAAGCTCGAAGGCCGCTCCATCGAATTCACGCTTGGTTCTGCGGGCGAGATCACTGGCGTCACTGGCCTCGACCAGATCACCACGGACCCCGCCGCCGCGCAGCGCGTCCTTTCGTGGACGTCCGTCCTCTCCGCGCCCAGCGCGTTCCCGAAGGACCGCCTCGAAGTCGGCCGCAAATGGGACGCCGAGCGCACGCTGACCGGTTTGCCCCTCACCGGCGTGATTTGGCATTCGGAGTCCAGCTATCTTCGCAACGAGCCTTGCGCCCCTTCTTCCGCCGCCTCTGCCAAATCCGAAACCTGCGCTGTCATCCTCACTCGCTTCGAAATCTCGCGCCGTGGCAAGGACCATTCCGACGCGACGCCGGAGAATTACATCCACAACGGCCTGCGCACATCCGGCAGTTGGACCGGCTCTGGCGAAAGCCTCAATTCGATTTCGCTCTCGAGCGGTTTCCTCGTCAGCTCCACGCAAACCGCCACCCAGGACATGGACTACGAGATTCTCAGCGCCAGCAGCGGTTCGCACATTCGCCACGTCGGCCACACCAAAACGCAAACCGAAATCACGCTCGTCGCCGCCTCTGCCTCAGTCGCCCCGTCTGCGCCAGCTCCGCCTTCGCACTGAAACTTGGCTGAAGCACGGCCCTGCGTCCGAATCGAGCCTCCGCGCATCCAATGTCCACTCGCGCTATAATAAAGATTTTCAGCCGCGCCGCATCGGCGCGCTGAGGTGCCTCGACCATGAATTTCAAGCTTGCCAGCACCTACGAACCCCGTGGCGACCAGCCGCAAGCGATCGCGCAGCTTGTCCACGGCGTGAAGGACGGCGACCGCCACCAGGTCCTCCTCGGCGTCACCGGCTCAGGAAAGACCTTCACGATGGCGAAGGTCATCGAGCAGATCAATCGCCCCACCATCGTCCTCGCGCACAATAAGACGCTCGCCGCGCAGCTCTTTCACGAATTTCGCTCCTTCTTCCCGCAAAACGCTGTCGAGTATTTCGTCAGCTACTACGATTACTACCAGCCCGAGGCCTACGTCCCTTCGAGCGACACCTACATCGAAAAAGAAGCCACCATCAACGACGAGCTCGACAAGCTCCGCATGAGCGCCACTCGCTCGCTCTTCGAGCGCCGCGACGTCATCATCGTCGCCTCCGTCTCCTGCATCTACGGCCTCGGCTCGCCCGAAGCCTATTACGGCATGCTCCTCATGCTCGAGCAGGGGCAGACCATCGCGCGCGAAGCGATTCTCCGGAAGCTCGTCGAAATTCAGTACGTTCGCGCTGAGGAACTTCGCCGCGGCAACTTCCGCGTCCGCGGCGACATTCTCGAAATCTACCCGCCGTACGACGATTTCGCCGTGCGCGTCGAGCTCTGGGGCGACCGCATCGAGGCCATTCGCAAGATCGATCCTGTCACCGGCGAAATTCGCTCGACTGACGGCGAGATTCAGCGCCTCCCGATTTATCCCAAGACGCACTACGCCATGCCCGCCGAAAAGCGCGAGCGCGCCATTCAAGGAATCTATGAGGAACTCGACTGGTGGAAGGGCGAGGTCGAGCGCAAAGGCAAAATCGTCGAATCGCAGCGCATCGTCCAGCGCACGTTATTCGACATCGAGATGATGCGCACCATCGGCTATTGCCACGGCATCGAAAACTATTCGCGCCATCTTTCAGGCCGCTTGCCGGGCGAAGCGCCGCCCACGCTTCTCGATTACGTTCCCAACGATTTTCTTCTCTTCATCGACGAATCGCATCAAACGGTTCCGCAGCTTCACGCCATGTACCACGGCGACCGCTCGCGCAAGCAGACCCTCGTGGAGTACGGCTTTCGCATGCCGTCGGCGCTCGATAATCGCCCGCTCACCTTCGAGGAATTCGAGCATCGCACCGCGCAGGTCGTCTATGTTTCCGCCACGCCGGGCCCGTACGAGCTCACGAAAGCCGGAGGCGTCGTAGTCGAGCAGGTCATTCGTCCGACGGGACTCATCGATCCGCAGGTGGAAGTGCGTCCCGTGAAGGGCCAGGTGGACGATCTGCTTGAGGAGATTCGCGTCCGCGCGCAGCGGAACGAACGCGTGCTCGTTACTACTCTCACGAAGCGGATGGCCGAAGACCTCGCGGAATATTTCGCGGAGGTCGGCGTGCGTTGCCGCTATCTTCACTCGGAAATTGAGACCCTCGAACGCATCCGCATTCTCCGCAGCCTGCGCCGCGGCGAATTCGACGTTCTCATCGGCATCAATCTTCTCCGCGAAGGCCTAGACCTTCCCGAAGTTTCGCTCGTCGCCATTCTTGATGCGGATAAGGAAGGCTATCTGCGCAGCGCCACTTCGCTGATTCAAACGATGGGCCGCTGCGCGCGCCATCTCGAAGGCAAAGCTATTCTCTACGCGGACCGGATGACCGATTCCATGCAGCAAGCGATTGGCGAGACCAGCCGCCGCCGCGCGAAACAGGAAGCCTACAATCTCGAAAACAACATCACGCCGCAATCCATCGTGAAATCAGTCGATATGCAGCTCGCTCAGATCGTCGAGGCCGACTACGTCACCATTCCCATGGAGGAAGTCAGCGACGCGGACATTTCCACCGAAGAGCAGTTGGCGCGCACCATCGCGCAGCTCGAAGCACAGATGCGCGAAGCCGCCAAGAAATTCGAATTCGAGCGCGCCGCCGCGCTTCGCGACCGCATCCGTGATCTGAAGCAGCGCGACCTCGGCCTCGTGACGGCGCCTGCCACCGCGGCTGCTGCCGCCGCTGCATCTCCTGCTCCCGTCGCGCCGGCGCCGGCCGAGCCTGCCGCCCGCCGCAAACGCTCCCGCACGCGCTAGCGCGTCGCTCGCGGCTCACACCACGCCGCGCTTCAATTCATCGAGCGGATAGAACGTTCCGCGCCACACGATTCCGCCCTGCCACAGCGTGATCACCGTCGATCGCGTCAGCATCCAAACGAAAATCAGCGCCCCAATCGGGTGCGACAATCCCCATAGCGGCGATTCTCCAAATTCCATCGCGGCTCCTGCATGGACCAGCGCCGGAAGCGCCGCGGCCACCACGTCAAACGCCAGCGCCCAGCCATGCAGGAACGGCAATGCCACAAATGGCAGCACCGACGTCACCAGCAACCCGCTTGCGCGCAGCGTCGTCAGCCACAGCCGGAATCCCGAGCTCGCAAAGAAATTCTTCGTCGTCCCGCGCACCATGTTCCGCACGCCGTCGTGCCAGTGGACGCTCACCGCGTCTCCCGCTTTCGCCGCGCCCGATCGCGCTCCCGATTCCTTCATCACCTTGCCGAGTTTCATGTCGTCGATCACTTCCATCCTCAGCCGCCTGTGCGTGCCCATCTTTTCGTAGCTGCTGCGCCGGATCAGTTGAAACGCGCCTACTCCGATGTAGCCGCTCGACCTCGGATCGTGTGCGCGCCACGGTTTTGTTCCCAGTGCGAAGCCGAACCCGAAAAACGTCATCGCGATCTTCTCGAAGAATCCGTACATCTCGGCGCGGCCAAGCAGCGTGAGGTGGTCCCAGCCTTTCTGCATCGCAAGCGCCAGCGCGCGCCGCACCACGTCGGGAGCGAACGAAACGTCCCCATCCGTGAACACCAGCCATTCGCCCCGCGAATTCTCGTACGCCGTTTGCAGGCCGTGCGGCTTGCCCAGCCAGTCTTCCGGCAGCGCATCGACGCGAATCGCCTTCAACCTGGAGTTCTTCTTCGCGGCGGCTTCCAGGATTTCCCGCGTTCCATCCTCGGATCGGTCGTCCACCGCGACCACTTCGTAGTCGGGATAATCGAGAGCGAGAAAAGTCTCGATCGCCTGCGGCAATTTCTTGGCCTCGTTGCGCGCCGTCACCAGAATCGAGACGCTCGGGCACTTCTCCGGCGCGAGTGGCTCCGCATCTTCCAGCCGCGGCATCGACATCACGCCGAGCGCGATTTCCGTCGTCTGAATCACCCAGAAAAGTGCGATGAGGCCGAAGAGCGCGGTCCAGAAAACGTGCAATTCCAATTTCCTCCGGCTGTGAACGGAATCAGCTATCCTAGCACGTCGCATGGCACGCTCGATTTCCATCCTCGGCGCCGGACGCCTCGGGAAAACATTCGCGAAATGTCTTCGCCGCTGCGGCTGGCGCATCGGCGCCGTCGTCGCGCGCTCGGAAGCTCATGCGCGTGCTGCAGTCCGTTGGATTGGAGCCGGCACGCCGGCAGCGATGGCGACGCCCAATCTGTTCCTCTCGGACGTGGTCCTCGTTTCGGTGCCCGATAGCGCGATCCGGGAAGCGGCGGAGCGACTCGCTCGCGCCGCTGGCTCTCATTGCCGCGGCAAAATCGTTTTGCACACCAGCGGCGCCCTCGACCGCAGCGTTCTCGCTCCGCTCGCGAAGCGCGGTGCAGCCACGGGCTCAATTCATCCGATGCAGACCTTCACCGGCCGCACGATCCCGAAGCTTGAGGGCATCATCTTCGCGCTCGAAGGCGATGCCGCAGCTCTGCGCGCGGCCCGCCGGATCGTTCGCGACATGGGCGGCATTCCCGTGCGCATCTCCTCGCGAGCCAAGGCGGCGTACCACGCCGCGGGCGCCATCGTTGCAGGCGAAGGCCTGGCGATAATGGAAACGGCAGTCCGAATCCTTACTCGCACGGGCTTTACCCGGCGCCGCGCCCTGCAAGCAGTGCTTCCCTTGATGCGCCAGATGCTCGATAATTTCGGAAGGGTAGGTCCGCGGGCGTCTTGGACCGGGCCCATCGCGCGCGGAGATTATTCGATTGTCGCGGCGCACGCGCGTGCGCTCCGCACCCATCCGCGTGAATTTCGTCAGGCGTACGCCGCCCTCGCGCTTCTTTCGGGCCGCGTGCTTGCCGGTAACCCGAAGGCGGCGATTCGAAGTCTTCGCCGCGCACTCGGGACCATCGAACGGAGGCTATTTTGAAGAAGCTCCATATTCCAGTGGAACACACCACGCTCGCCAACGGCTTGCGCGTGGTCGCTTCGCCCGATCGCTCGGCGCCTTTCGTCACCGTCGGCGTCTATTACCAGATCGGCTTTCGCATCGAGCCGCGCGGCCGCAGCGGCTTCGCGCATCTCTTCGAGCACATGATGTTTCAGGGCTCTGAGAACGCTGGGAAAATGGAGCATATCCGCCTGATCAATTCCTCCGGCGGCCTGCTCAATGGCACCACGCACTACGACCTCACCAACTATTTCGAAGCTGTGCCGTCGAACGCCCTCGAGCGCGTCCTGTGGCTCGAAGCCGATCGCATGCGCGCCTTGAAAGTCGACGACGAGAATCTCCGCAATCAGCGCGACGTCGTCAAAGAGGAAGTTCGCGTCAACGTGATGAACCAGCCCTATGGCGGATTTCCCTGGCTCGACCTGCCGCCCGTCGCGTTCCGCAATTGGCCCAACGCTCACAATTTCTATGGCGACTTTGCGGATCTCGACGCAGCTACGCTCGAGGATGTTCGCAGCTTCTTCCGCACTTACTACGCGCCAAACAACGCGGTCCTCGTGATGATTGGCGACCTCGACGCAGGCGAAGCCTTCGCGTTCGCCAAGCGCTACTTCGAGAACATTTCTCCCGGGCCCACGCCTCCGCGCCCGGATGTTTCCGAGCCGCCGCAGACCGAGCAGCGCTCCGGCGAAGTTCCGGAAAAGCTCGGACCGCTTGCCGCGATTGCCATCGGCTACACGATGCCGCGGCGCGGAACGAAGGAGTGGTACACGGCGGCGATTCTCGATCGCGTCCTGCACGGCGGACGCGCCGGCCGCGTCTATCGCCAGCTTGTTCTCGAAAAACAGATCGCCGTGGAAGCGGATGGCGGCGTCGAACTGCTCGATACGAACGGTCCCACGCAGATGGTCACACGCATTTTTCCCAAGCCCGAGATCGCCGCGGATTCCGCCATCGCCGCGTTCGATGAAGTGATTCGCGAGGTGCGCGAGCAGGGAATTGCGGACAGCGAGCTTGATCCCGTCAAAGTGAAGCTGCGCGCCGATTATTACTCGATGCTCGAAGGCGGCATGGGCGCCTATATGCCGCGCTTCGGCCTGATGCACTATCTCGCATGCTTCACGCTCTTCGACGGCGACCCTGACCGCGTGAACACGATTCTGGATCAGTTTCTTACCGTGACGCCCGCCGATGCGCAATCGCTCGCGCGCAGGATTCTGGTTTCCGAAAACCGCGCGATCGTCGTTCGCCGGCCGGTGAAGCAGGAGGCGGCACGATGAGCACTCCTGCTCCTGTGAACGCCACTCCTTCCGCCGCGCCAGCGCTGACCGCCGAGCGCCCCGTCGCATGGCCCAAGCGAACCGTCCGCACGCTTGCCAACGGTCTGCAGGTGGTTCTCGCGGAGTCACGTGCGTTCCCCAAAATATCGGCGCAGCTTTTCTTCCGCAGCGGTAACGCGGTCGTCGCGCACAGCGCTCCGGGCCTTGCCGAAATCACGGCGAGCGTGGTTCGCACGGGAACCGCCGCGCGCACGAGCCGCCAGATCGAAGAGGATTTGCGGCGCATGGGCGCGGACTTGGGCGCTCAGGCCGGCGCGGATACGAGTGCTATCTCCGCATCGGGCCTCGCCGAATTTTCGAGCGGCTTACTCGAACTCATCGCTGATCTCGCCCGCAATGCGTCGTTTCCGGAAAATGAATTCGAGCGCGAGCGGCGCCAGAAGCTCGAGGAATTGAAGATCGAGCGCACCACTCCCGGCTTTCTCGCTAACGAGCGTTTCCGCCGCGTGCTTTTCGGCGAGCATCCCTACGCGATCATTGCGCCGACGGAATCGCAGGTCGCGGCCTATCGCCGCGAGCAGCTTCTGGATTTCTATCGCCGTCACTACGTTCCCGCCGACGCGCTTTTCATTGTGGTCGGCGACTTCGCGACCGACGCGATGCTTGCCGAGATCGAGAAGAGCTTCGGAAGCTGGTCTGTCCCGAAGCCCGGTGTTGCGCCGTCGCCCGCGCCGCCGAAGGCCGTGGGACGCCGCGTCCGCCTGGTGCATCTGCCGGGCACCGTGCAGACGCAGGTGCTGCTCGGCAACCTTGCCATCACGCGCCACGATCCCGATTGGTATCGCGTGGCCGTCGCGAATTCGATTTTTGGCGGTGCGTTCCATTCGCGGCTCGTGGCGAATATTCGCGAGCAGAAGGGCTATACCTACAGCCCCGGCAGCGGCGTGAATGCGCTGCGGCAGCACGGCTATTTCACCGTGCGAGCCGCCGTGCGCAACGAAGTGGTCGCCGCGACGCTCACCGAAATGTTCTACGAGATGGATCGGATGCGCTCCCTGCCCGTCACCGCCGAGGAACTCGAGAGCGCTCGGAACTATCTTGCCGGAGTGTTTTCACTCGGAGTCGCGACGCAATCCGGATTGCTCGGGCAACTGTCGACCGTCTATCTTGAGCGATTGCCTGAAGACTATCTCGAAACGTATCGCGAGAGAATCCGCGCGCTGACGGCCGAAGACGTACTGCTGGCCGCGCGGCGGCATTTCGATTCGGCCAACGCCCAGATCGTGATCGTCGGCGACCGCGAGCAGGTTGGCGAGCAGGCCGCGCTGTTCGGCGAGGTCGAGACGTTCGATGCGCAAGGCAACCGCCTCTAAGCACCTCGCTGCCGTCGCGCTGCTGCTCGCGACGTTGCTGTGCGTCGTCTTCGTGGCGCGAGCGCAGAAGAAGCCTCCGGCGAAACCGCTCGACCTGAATACGGCGACGCTCGAGCAGATCGAACAGCTTCCAGGCATCGGGCCGACGACGGCGAAAGCGATCGTCGACTTCCGCGAGAAGAGCGGACCGTTCGAGCGGCTCGAGGATCTTCGTGCGATACGATTGATTTCGAAGTCGCGGCTCGAGAAGCTGCGGCCGTACGTGACCGTGATTCCTCCCGCGAAAAAGCCGCCCGCCTAGAATCGGTCTCGCCGAATCCATTTTTTATTTTTCTTCAGATTTTTCCGCGCGTTTTTTCGCTCGAAGAACATTACAGAATCTGGTGAGTCGGTTTCGCAGGAGCGGAGATTCCAAGCGGAGCCTGATCGGCAATCTCGAGGCCGTAGCCTTCGAGCGCGATGAGTTTGCGAGGATGATTTGTGAGGACGCGGATGCGGCGCAGGCCGAGGTCGATCAGAATCTGCGCGCCGATTCCGCTCTCGCGCTGCACGAGGCGCTGCGTGCCGGCATCTTTCTCGATGTCGCCGCGCCGATGGTAGCGGATGCTGGGAAGCGCGTCGGTTTCCTCGTTGCGCGCGTCGATGCGGAAGCCGCGTCCGGTGTGATGCAGATAGACGAAGACGCCGCGGCCCGCGGCTGCAATCGCGGCGAGCGAGCGCTCGATAATTTCGTGGCAGTCGCATGCTGTGGAACCGAAGACGTCGCCGGTGAGGCAGTGTGAATGGACGCGGACGAGCGGTGGCTCGGACGAGGCGGCGTCGGAAGGGAAGTCGCCGCGAACGAGCGCGACGTGGACTTCGTGATCGATATCGCTCGAATAGGCGATCATGCGGAAGTCGCCGTGGCGCGTGGGCAGAATCGATTCGGCCATGCGCCGGACGTAGCGCTCGTGCTGCATGCGGTAGCGAATCAGGTCGGCGACGGTGACGAGCTTGATGCCGTGCGTTTTGCAGAATTCGAGGAGCTGCGGGATGCGCGCCATGGTGCCGTCGTCGTTCATGATTTCGCAGATGACGCCGGAATGGTCGAGGCCGGCGAGGCGCGCGAGATCGACGCAAGCTTCCGTTTGCCCGGCGCGGACGAGGACGCCGCCGCTGCGCGCGCGAAGAGTCTGCACGTGGCCGGGGCGGGCGAGATCCTCGGGGCGCGTATTCGGGTCGGTGGCGGTGAGAATCGTGGTGGCGCGGTCGGCGGCGCTGATGCCCGTGGTGGTGCCGCGGCGGGCGTCGATAGGCTCGCAGAAAGGCGTGCCGAAGAGGGAAGTGTTGCGCGGCGAAATGGGCTTCAGGTCGAGCGCGTCGCAGCGCTGCTCGGTCATGGAGAGGCAAATCAGGCCGCGGCCGTACTTGGTCATGAAGTTGATGGCGTCGGGGGTAATTTTCTCGGCGGCCATGGCGAGGTCGCCTTCGTTTTCGCGGTCCTCGTCGTCGACCAGGACGATCATGCGGCCCTGGCGAATCTCGTCGACGGCCTGCTCGATGGTGACGAAGGCGGAGTTATCTGGGCTCATGGCCGGATTCCGGGTCGAACGGCTGAATTCCAACTATAGCGAAGGCTGAAGCGGGGAGGCAAGCCAAGCGAGGGAGGCAGGGATGCAAGGAGGCACTGAGGCAAGGAGGCCGGTCGGTCGAGCGGCCGTGGAGCCATTCTGTGCAAGAAGGGCTTTGAACCACAGATGAGCGCAGATACGGATCGAAGCGCCCCCCGCAACCGTAGATTAAGCATGGACCCGATCCTTTGTTTTCAACGACTTACGAGAGAAATTAATCCCGTTACCGTAGATTAAAGTTCGCTTGGATTTCGCCTGGGGCTCGCTGATCGGTGGCAGGGATGCAGGGAGGCAACGAAGCAGGGAGCGAGAACCCTTGGCTTCAGGGGTTAAAACCCCTGTGCTACTGGACGGCGGTACACCGGGGCTGAAGCCCCGGCCTCCTGAAGAGTCTCGACAAGACGACCGCCGGGGCGCAGAGGCGTAATCCGACACAAAAAGGGCCGGGAGGTTGTATAGATTAGAAAAATTCAAGCTGCTGATTCGATGAGGGTTGCGGCGATTTCTAATATTCTCTGTATAGATTAGAAAGGGGAGAGAGGTCCCTCGACTCACGTTGTTCGCTCGGGACGCGGATGCCTTGTCGGATCCGCGATTAGAAAAATTCAAGCTGCTGATTCGATGAGGGTTGCGGCGATTTCTAATATTCTCTGTATAGATTAGAAAGGGGAGAGAGGTCCCTCGACTCACGTTGCTCGCTCGGGACGCGGATGCCTTGTCGGGTCCGCGATTTCTAATCTTCGGTGTATAGATTAGAACCGGAGAGAGGTCCTTCGCTCGCAATGCTCCGCTCAGGACGAGGATCCTCATCGGATCCTCGATTAGAAATGAAGTGGCGAGTGGCAAGCCGACAGGCAGGCTTCGACCCCCTAGAAGACCTCGGTGGCGAGCGGTTCGAAGGTCCGAGGGAGGCGCTGCATTCGCGATCGTGTTGCGATTAGAAATTTGTTTGTCCTTTGTTTTCATCGAGTTAGCCGGATTTCTAATTCTGGACTGTTGCGATTAGAACGAAAGAGAGGTCCTTCGACTCGCGATGCTCGCTCAGGATGAGGATCCTTATCGGATCCTCGACTGTTGCGATTAGACTCTCGATTTCCCCTGCAGCTCCCCATGGACGGGCTCCCTTCAGGCGTCCGACGAGACGCCAAAAGTAAAAACAAGCTATGTTAGCATACTCGTAAACAAAAGTCAATAGGAAAGAATTTGCCACTCCGCGACCGACGGAAACAAAGGAGTTAGGGATCGCCGGACGGATCAGAACGAAACCCCGCTCGAAAACCGCGAACGATGGCACCTCGCCGGGATGGAAGCCAGAAAGAAGGGGCCTCTATCGGCAAGGGCGCAGACGCGCACCCTTACACTTCAAAGGGATGCGGCACCCCGCTGATTTTGTCCGTGGTCGAAGGGATGGCGGAGTGTGGATGGATTGGTTGTGCCTTCGAATTCGGTTCTCGGAAGCGAAGTAGACGGGATGAGGGGTGGGCCACCCGCCACCCCGCTGATTTTGTCCGTAGTCGAAGGGATGGCGGAGTGTGGATGGATTGGTTGTGCCTTCGAATTCGGTTCTTGGAAGCAAAGTCGACGCAATGGAGGGTGGCCACCCGCCAGTCCTATTGTTCTCCAGCGGTCTGCATTTGCCTTTCGAGGGAGGTTTCCTCGTCGAACAGTGGTACGAGCTCTGCTTGCCATCTGCTCTCACGCTCGTCGGCAGGGCTCGACTCTATCGACTTAGCGACTTCGATTTCTTTTGAGAGTACGGTCATGCGCTGGTCCAGGTTGCCGAGAATAACTGCGAACCTCTCTGCTCGCGTTTGGAAATCTCCACATCGTGGAATTTCATTACGCATGCGGGCGATAAGGGCCCGCGCCTGGGCGACCTTTGGCTCGAGTGACCTATACATTTGAATGTAACTCTCCAGTGAGCCGTCGACGCTTCGCCTCGTGTCGCCGATGGATTTGAGATCGCTCTGGCTCTGCGTGATATCCGACGTGAATTGCGCTACGGTTGCGTCGCAGTTCCCGCGCTGCACCCCGAAGACGATTGCGACGCCAAGGCAGAGTACGACGGGAGCTCCCGTGGCCCGAGTGAACCTCTTGTGTTTTCTTCGAAAGGATGGGTCAGCGTCAGGTTCGCGGAGCTGCAGTTGCTTCCAGGATTTAGAGAGAGCGAACGAGATCGCGACGAGGGCAAGTATGGCTCCCCCAGCCTCCCCGGTCAAACGGCCCTGAAGCTCTGGATTTCCAGATGCGATCATTCGTGCCAGCCAAAATAGTCCGCTAGAAACGAGAAGCGATGCTGCCGCTATTTCGACGCTGATCCAAAGGTAGCTCGCTCCCGCGTGTAGCGCCAGGGCTGCTCTCGGTTGATCGATCTGTTGGCTGGTCGGATCCGACGCCGCTCTGGTGTCATTGGGGCTGCCTTGCCCAACCTGGCGGGTGTTCACTGGCGGATGAGGGATCCGTTCTCCGCACTTGGCGCAAAACTTAGCCCCTTCGTGATTGGTCGAGCCGCACGATGTGCAGTACATCGAAGCTATTTGGGTTCCTCGGATTTTTTGTTGGCGCCACTGGCGGCAGCGGATCTTACCGTGCGAAGTTCAAGCATCAACCGCTGACCGGCCGGAGTAATTGACCAAAATAGATCCATACTTGCCGTGGTAGTTTGAGCGTATTCGATTCTAACAAATCCGAGAGCTTGCAACTGGACGGCCACGGTACGGAATTGTTGGTCGTTCCAATATGGGTCATCGCCTTCCCTGTCGGACCGACCGAACGCGGTCAATGTTAGGATCGACTTCACAGTGGTATCTGTGGGAAAGCGAGCTAGATACGGTGCGATACAGGCGAATATCTCGCTCCAGGTGAGGCTGGCGGTCCATTTCGACGAGGCCCTAGACCACCGGTCGCGGTACGTCCCGTCAAGCTGCATCTTGTCCTGCAATGAGGCAAGGTTGTTGATCGTTGGCTCGGACCTGAGTTCCGTCACGGTCGCCTGGAGTTGGTCATTTTGCTTGCGGAGCTCATTGATCTCTCTGAGAAGATCTTCGCTGGCCATTTTGTCTGCTCTTACCCAGCCCACAGCCGGAAACATTCTGAGGGTGTTGGCCAAACTCAGGGCAACGAGTCCTGGAAGTTCCTCCGCCGATTTCCAGAACTTCACCAAGCGATTCGTAGCAACCTTGTCTCTAAACTGTCGGAGCCTCTCTCGAAGCATCGGGTCCGTTTCCGATTTCCCGAGTGGTATTTCATCAGGGCTCTCATGGATGAAGGCGATTACCTTAAGGCGACGGCTAACAGCATAGTCGTATTCCTTTTCTGTATAACTGATACCGTCTGCGTCGGTTGTCCCATACCTTCCTGCTATGATAAGTAGATAGTAATCACAGTCATCTATAACCTTCTTGATGAACATAAACTGCTCTTCGTCTGCGGCTGGGAAGAGTTCCATGCCAGCCGGTATACAGTCCATTTGTACGACCGTTTGAATGATGCCTCGCCTTTCCTCCTTTAGATCTGCGTAAGTTGAGCTGACGAAAACTTGGTAGCGTCTATCCATGGCTTTCTCGATGTGTCAGTGGATGTCTCGAAAAGTTTGAGTTTCGGGCAATTGGCCCGAGTCGCTGTGGTCGGGTCGGCGGGAATCTTACTATATTTGGTCCTAGACACGTTATTTCGGGAGGAGTGCATCGGCAGTTTACCTTGCGGTTGGTTGTGGCGATGCTCCGACGACTGGTGGTCCGGCGGGTGGCTGGCCCTTAGTTCTTCGGTGAATTTGCTCTCTCGACATCACGGCTCGGGCGGATAATACCACACGGTACCGAGCCCCGAGTCTGCCGCCGGGACGCGCGGCCGCAGCCCTTCGCCGGTCTTGCGAAGAGGTGCGTGAGATGCGCCAGAGGGACCGAGGAGTAGCGCGAGCGGGGCAAGAAAGCCTCACGTCTGAAGACGTGAGCTACATTGAGGACCGACCGGCAACCGCAAGTTCAAGGGCCACGGCTGGAAGAGGCTGGGCTGCGCGCCGCTTCGAGAGAAGAGGAGCCCAGGGCTGAAGCCCAATCCTCGTGGGTGCTGGCGTTTCGCGCGACACAAACCGTCGCGCTCCCGGGACTGAAAGTCCCGGGCTTCCACCTCGATTCAAAGAGCGAAGCTACTCGTGTCGCAGGGCGACGATTGGATCGACGCGCATCGCGCGGCGGGCGGGGATGTAGCAGGCCGCCAGTGCAACAAACGAGAGGAGCAGCGACACGCTTATATATGTAAGAGGATCGGTGGGCCCGATGCCGACCAGGAAGTCGCCGACAAGCCGCCCAACCGCGATGGCGAGCAGCAGACCGAGCGCCAGACCGATCCCGACAATCGCGAGCCCCTGGCGGGAAATCAGCCAGAGTATGCTGCTTCGCTGCGCCCCGAGCGCCATGCGCAGTCCGATTTCCTGCGTTCGCTGCCCCGCTGCGTACGCCATTACGCCGTAAATGCCGACAACCGCGAGCGTAAGTCCCAGAAGCCCGAGCGCCGCGGTGAGCTCCGCGCCCATATTGAATAACATCAGTCCGTTAGTGCCGTTGTTAACGGCTTCCGTCATCGCACGGACGCTCAGGATGGGCGCTGTAGGTGCGACTCCCCGAATTGCGGCCAAGATTTCCGGCGCGATGGCTTGTGGCGGACCCGCCGTGCGGACCTGCAGAGTCTGCACAGACGAATAGCTCTGCGAAATGGGAACATAGAATGCGGGGCTGTAGGGCGAGTACGGATCTTCCGTCCTGCTGTTTCGGGCTACGCCGACGATTTCGATTGTGTGCTGTGGATCGCCATCGCGCTTGAAAGCGCGTCCGACGGGGTCCGCGCCATGCCAGAAGCGGTCGGCCATGGCTTCATTGATCACCGCAACTCGCGGAGACGATTCGGTATCGGACTCCGTAAAATCGCGTCCGCGCAAAACTGCGATTTTCATTGTCGTGAAATAATCCGGCGTGACCGCGTTGAAGTCCGCGTGCATTTCTTCTCCGCGCTGCGGCACATACCCCGGAATCGCAATTCCGTCGCCCTGGACGCTGTCGCCGAGCGGCACCATCGCGGCGAGGCTGGCCGACTGCACGCCGGGAAGCGCGCGCACCCGCGCCAGAACTTGCTTGTAGAATTGAGCGCCTTGCGGCGGCGCATAGCCGATTTCTCCAGGGTCGAGTCTCACGTTCAGAACATTTCGGGGATCGAAGCCAAGATCCGCATGCTGAGCGCTGCTGAGGCTGCGCACGAAGAGCCCGGCGACAATCAACAACGCGAGAGAGCCGGCTACTTGCACCGCGACGAGAGCGGTGCGTCCTCGTTGCCTGCCTGCCGTCGAACTCCGCCCGCCTTCATGCAGGATATTGCTTATGCTTCCGCTCGACGCGCGCAACGCCGGAATAATTCCGGTGATGAGGCTTGCGAGGAGAGCGATGCTCAGCGCGTAGACAAAAACGCGCGCGTTGAATGGAAATTCGAAGACCAGCGGCAGGTCGGAAGCCGTCGCCACCGAGCTGATCGCGCGAAGAGCCAACACGCCCGCGGCCATGCCGGCAGCCGCGCCGAGCAGCGCCAGCAAAAGGGTTTCGCTCAGCAACTGGCGGACCAGCCGTGCTCGTCCGCCGCCGAGCGCCGCGCGAACTGCCATTTCGCGCCGGCGGCCCGCCGCCCGCACCAAGGACAAATTCGCCACGTTGAGGCACGCGAGAGCCAGGACCAGGCCAGCCAGAGTCAGAAAGAGCCCTGCCAGCGCCGGCAGCGGATTGGGTCCGTTGATCAGGCCGGGGGGCCGCAGCGGTTTGGCTTGCAGAGCCGTTCCCTCTCCCGGCCGGGGATACTCCTTGGCAAGCTGCGGGCCCAATGGCGCGAGAGCGGCGTTTGCCTGTTCGATGCTTACTCCCGGCGCGAGCCGCGCCACGATAATCAATTCGCGGGTCTTGGGGTCGGCAAGAAACGCAGTGCTTCCTCCGGTTTGCAGCGTCGTCATGCCGAGCGGGAGATAGGCTTGTGTCTCCAAGATCGGAGTGGGCCCGAGAAAGCCTTTCGGGGCAATGCCCACGATCGTGACGGGATGGCCGTTGACCAACGCGCGTTTGTTGAGGACGCTCGGATCGCCGCCGAAGCGCGCCTTCCAGTACCGGTAACCCAGCACCACCACCGGGTCGCCGCCGGGCGTGCCTCCCTCCGAAGGAAGAATGAAGCGGCCAAGGTACGGTTGGATGCCGAGCATTTGGAAAAAATCGCCGGTGACGAAGAGCGCCTCCGCGGGCTTGGTGACGCCGTCTACCGTCAATCCATTGGACTCGCCGGGTGCGCCCGAAAGCCCGCCGAGAACCATCGCGTTCACATCGGAAAACACGGCGCGCGTTTCATCGTGGACCTGGCGGAATTCAGGACCTGAAAATTCCTCGTCGAAGTGGGTTGCGTCGCGCGGAAAAGACAAGAAGGTGAGGCCGCGCGGATTGTGGACCGGAAGCTGGCGAAACATCAGCGTGTCGACCATGCTGAAGATTGCGGTGTTGGCGCCGATGCCGAGGGCGAGGGTGAGGACGGCGACGGTGGTGAAGCCGAGGGACTTGCGAAGGATGCGGAGGCCGTAGCGGAGGTCTTGCGCGAGGTCCTTAAGCCAGGTGACGCGGCGAGTGTCGCGACACTCCTCTTTGCGCTTTTCGATTCCGCCGATTTCGAGGAGGGCCTGGCGGCGAGCTTCTTCGGGCGGCAAGCCTTCGGCGATGTAGGCTTCGGTCTTTTGGTCGACGTGATCGCGGAGTTCGTCGTCAAGGTCGTGATCTAGCTGGGTGCGACGGAAGAGCGAGCGGAGCCGCAGCGGAATGGTGTAGAGCCAACGTGCTTGTCGCATCGGTTTTCTCCACTGCACCGAAAGGCCTCACCCCTAAAGAGATGAGCTAGATTTCCACGCTTACGCCTCTTTGAGTTTCACGACTCGCGAAATCGCGCCAGAGAGCCGGCCCCAATTGTCGGCTTCTTTTTCGAGGTGGCGGCGGCCGAGCGGGGTGAGCGAGTAGTATTTCGCGCGGCGGCCCTTGTCGGACGTTTTCCACTCGGCGGTGATCCAGCCTTCCTGTTCGAGTTTGTGCAGAGCGGGGTAGAGCGAACCGTCGCTGACTTGCAGAATGTCGCCGGAGACTTGCTTGAGGCGCTGGCTGACGGCGAAGCCGTTCATGGGCTGAAGCGCGAGAATTTTCAGGAGCAACATGTCGAGGGTGCCCTGAACGAGATCGGAAGGCTTGCTCATGTGTATGTCCTCGGTAACCGAGGCTAACACCATTGAGCTCGGTACGCAAGGAGGACTGATTGCAATCGGCCGGCCGGATGCCGGCGGTACCGAAGGCGAATGCAACGGCGGGCCACCCTTTGCAAAACCGGCAAAGGATGGCGCACCCGAAAATTCAAAGACAAAACCGAAGGGCAACTGCGATACCGCGATCTACGCCGTCGGCCAAATATTAGTGCAGACCGGGGACATGCCTGACAGATTGGACGGGGGAGATTCCTGACACTATGAGAACTGAGTTCAGGGGTAATCGACGTCGAGTGCGTAGACCTGGCCGCCGGAGCGGCGGAGGCGCACGACGAGCGAGCCGTCGGGCAGAATGAATCCGAAGGAGCAGGTTTCGGCTCCATCGCGAATGAAAGGCTCAAAATCGACGACCTTTTCGGGCTTGAAGTCGCCCGCGCGGAGGCGATAGACGGGCTGGCCGGGGTCGAGCGAGTTCTGCTCGAGGAGGTAGCGGGAATCAGGGGACCAAACGACCAGGGAAATTGCTGTTGCGGCCGCGATTCTTCGCCAGGTCTTGGCGCCAGAATCGAAGAGCATGATTGCATCTTCGCCCGCAGTCTTGGCGACGAAATACTTGCCGTCGGGCGACCACGAAGGCGAAGTAAGTCCATCGGAGCCGGGAACGCGGGAGGCGTGGTGCGTCTTGAGATCAACCACGTAGATGCCGGTTGGGTCGCCGGGGTCGGGCTCATTCACGTTGAGCGCGACAGCGATGGAGGAGCCATCGGGAGACCACGAGGGCACGCTCTGCTCACCCTTTTCGGAAAGGAGCGGTTGAATCGGGCCGCCATCGGCGGAGACGGTATATGCCCTGACCAACTCTCCCGACTTCTCGGCTTCAAAGGCGATGCGAGTTCCGTCGGGGGACCAGCGAGGCTGGGCGGCCTGCAGGGAGGAAGGGGTCAACTGGACACGCGAAGTGCCGTCCATTCTGACGCGCCACAGGATCCAATTCGAATCCTGAAAAATGGCCCAAGTGCCCTTGGGAGACGGGTATACGCCAAGTGCGCCGCGCAAGCCGGGAAGGGACGAAAAATCGTGCATCCTCGGGTTATAGCTGACGAATTCGCTTACGTCGTTCCATGCCGCAGAGAATATGCGAGTGCCGTTACGAGTGAGGATGGCGCCGCCGAGGGGCCTGTCATTGGGAGTCAACTGAACCGGAGAGGCGGCGGCCCAGTGAAGCAGAAAGGGCTTCTCGCGGAAGGCCCAGACGGTCTCGAAGCCGTTGTGAGCGGACGTGAAGACGAGGTACTTCCCGTCGGGAGTCCACTGGGCGCAGCATTCCGAGGGCGGATCGCTCCAGCCGGGGAAAAGCATGTGAGCGTGGGTTCCATCGGCGGAGGCGATCCAAAGGGTCTGGGAACGCCCGCGATGTTCGACGAGCGTAAAGCTGAAGGAGCGGCCGTCGGGAGAAAAGACGAGCCATTTTGGAAGGCCAGCGGTGTGGAGAAAGAGCTTGTCGTCTGATCCATCGAGTTGGACCGCGCGAATATCGCTGCCGCGAACGTAGAGGATTTGCTGGCCGCTGGGCGCCCAGGCTGCGTCGTCGACGACGATATTGCCGACGCGCACGGGGCTTCCGCCTTGAACCGGCCAAATCCACAGAGGCAAGCCGACGCCGGGCTCTCGAGAGACGAAGCTGCCGATAAGAAACTTGGAGTGATCGCGCGAAACGTCGAAGAGCCGGGTATTGCGGAAGGGAACTTCCAAGGGAGTAGGATCGCCGCCTCCCGTGCTCGTCTGAAGAATGGCGACGCGATCGCCGGAGCGCGTCGGGATGAAGACTCGAGCGCCATCAGTCACCAGACGGGAGAAGCCGTCGAAGCGGTCTGAAAAGGTGCCCCGGACAAAGCCCTTGACTCTGGGAGTGGGCGGCGAAGAGAAGAAGCCATATAACGCAAGGGGGACAAGGACCGCCAGCGAGACCACGAGCAGCCACGTCCATGCCGCGGACGACGCGCGCGATGCGGCCGGCGGCGCCAACTGAACCGATACCGCGGACTGGAGGGCGTCGGTGGCAGAGTGCCCGTTGGCCTGGATGGGTGCGATGAAGCGATAGCCCACGCGGGGCAGGGTTTCGACGTAGAGCGGTTTATCCGCCGAGTCGCCCAGGGCTTGGCGAAGCTTTTTCACGGCGTTGTTCAGGCCATTTTCAAATTCAACAAAGGTGCCGTCGGTCCAGAGGTCGCGGCGGAGCTCATCGCGGCTGACAACGATGCCGGCGCGCGTGAGGAGGGCGGTCAGGATCTGAGCGGGTTGTCGGCCAAGCCGAATACGGATGCCGAACTTGCGCAACTCCCCGGTATGGAGATTTGCCTCGAAGGGCCCGAAGCGGATGACGTTGGCCGGCTGGGCAGAGTCCGACACCTTGGCACCTGAGATTTCCTGCGGGGTCTGACGATATGTGTAACATGACTGGGCGCCCGCCGTCAAGTCCCACGGTTATGGCGAGTGGTAACCCCTTTTAGTTCTGTAGCTTACATGGCTATACAAAAAATAGGCAGCGATGATTGACCCAACGAGGGTGGTCTGGCAGTGTCAGCTCCCACCGAAGCTTATTACGCGACCGTCAGCTCCCCGCGGCGGTCCGGTGACTCATGCCAAGTGGAGAAGCTACCGCAGAGTCGAGTGAGCAAGGTACGTGCCGCCGAGCTCCGGGTTCATTGGAGGATCCCATGGTGATTGACATGAGTTTTGTTCGCCGCGGTGCGATTTATGTGCTTGCGGCATGCACGTTTGCGCTGGCTCTTTGTGGCACGGCCACAGCGCAGGTGTTGACCTGCCCGGTGAACAGCGACGTGAGCATATCCGGGACGGTAGCGAACGTGGCGCCGACGTGCATCATCAGTTTCGGCGTGACGGTAAGTATCAACAGCACCGGGACCCTGGTGAACGATGACTTCGAGCCATTGGGTGGAATCCTTGAAAATGAGGGCACGATCAAGAACGATGGAACCCTGCAGAACGGATTAGAGCAGACAATCACGAACTTCGGGACCATCTTCAACAACAATTACCTGGATATTCGTTCCGGCACGCTGACGAACGCCGGCCTGATCGACAGCTTTGGCACGATAACGGATAGCATTGGACTTGGCGGGTCGCTGAACAATATTGGGACGCTGACGAACACGGGGTCGATGACGCTCTTCGACACCGTCTTGAATACCGTCGGGGCCCAGTTCAACAACACCGGTACGGTCTCGCTGAGCGGGTACTTCGTCGAACCCTTTCCCGGGGACAACACGTTCACCAACAACGGCACGCTGACGAACTACGCAAGCGGAGTGGTGCTGGCTGCGGTGGTCTTCGACAATAGCGGCTCCATAACCAACTACGGCACGTTTTACACCGGCGGCATCGGGACGCAACCGCCGGTGTTCACAAACACCGGCACGATCACGAACTACGGAACCTTTTCGACATCCGCTCTAGAGGCCTTCCCGGCAACCGTCACGAACAACGGGACGATCACCAATTACGGGACATTTCTAAATGCCCCGTCGGCGTTCGTTACCAATAATGCGACATTCGATAATTTCGGGACACTCACCAACCAAGCTCCTTTTCGCAACTCCGTGACGGGCAGCATTATCAACGAAACGGGCGCGACCATAAGCCTCGACGCAAATTACTTGGACAATTACGGCGCGATTACGAACAATGGCGCGATCACCATCACGAACAACAGCGGAGTGGGAAACCTGTACAACGCCGGTACGATCACGAACAACGGGTCGATCGCGAACAACGGCGGGGCCCTATTTGTGGAGACAGGGGGAACGCTGACAAACTCCGCGGGCAGCAGGTTTGTTCAGACCGCGGGGCAAATGATAGTCAACGGCACCGTGAATTCCGTGCCGGCGGTGCAAATCCAGGGCGGTACGCTGAGTGGGCTTGGGACAATCAACGGCAACGTGAACAACAGCGGAGGGTCCGTCGAGGCGGGGGAGGGCTTGGGCGGCACATTCACGATCAACGGAGACTACACCCAGGGAACGGCTGGAATGCTCCAGGTCGATCTGGCGAATGGCTCGCTTTATGGAGTTCTGGATGTGAGCGGGCTGGCGACGCTGGACGGCATCGTGGATTTTGACGCGATCTCCGGCTTCGCACCCGTAGCGGGCGATGATTTCACGTTCCTCTACTTTGGTTCGCTCTCGGGCGAGTTCGCGAGTGTGGAGTTTGATGGCTGGACTTGTCCGACGGACGATACATGCGAGCTGATCTACGGGACGAACAGCGTCAGTTTGGACATCATGGGTCCCAACGGGAACGGAGGCGGAGGGACGACGACGCCGGAGCCGGGAGGCATGTGGCTGTTGTGCGCGGGGCTGATGGCGATGGTTGCGACGGCCCGTCGTCGGCGGCGCGGCGCCATCCAACCAGCTGCCTAGGGACACGGAGGACGAGATGTTTGGTCGACTGCACATTATGGGTGGGGTACGGGCACTTTGCTTCGCGCTTATTGCTTTTCTCGCGCTCGGCTGGTCTCGTCCCGCGGCCGCGCAGGACACGTGGCAGGGCACGGTGAACAGCTCATGGAGCGTCGCCGGCAATTGGGACAAAGGCGTGCCCACAGGGGCGACCCCGATCATCATTCCGAACGGAACTCCTCTGGTGCTGGGAGACACGAGCATCACGAATCGCCAGCAGCTCTCCATTGGCACAACGGGTACCGGCAGTACGGCCGAGCTGGATATTGCCTCTACAACGACGATAACGAACACCGGACCGGACGGCGGGATCAACAACGCCGGGGTCCTAAACAACGCGGGGGCAGTGATTTTGCAGGTCGGCACATCACTGGACCAAGAAGCCACAATGACGAATTCCGGGCTGCTGCAAATTGATGCTGGAGCCGACATCACTAACTATGGCGCTCAGTTCGAAAACGCCGCGTCCGGTACTCTCACCGACAATGGTTCGTTCATCGGCAAAGTAGGGAACGTGATCGACAACTACGGAGCGATCACCACCGGCGTGGGCGCGACTTTTTCGAGTGCTGGGACGCTCGAGAACCATGCGGGGTCCAGTATCGTGAGTTACGGAAACCTGGAGAACGCAGTCCTGCTCAGCAATGACACAGGTGCGTCGCTGACGACCTATGGCGAGCTCGACAACGACAAGAACCTCGTGAATGGGGGCTCCTTTGAAATCAAGTCGGGCGGGCTGCTTTTCAGCGGGTTCGGAACGGTCGATAACTCCGGGACCTTCCAGAACGACGCAGGAGGGGCGATCACAAACTACGGCACTATCGTCAACGATCCAGGCGCGACGTTCACGAACAACGGCGCGTACCTCGGCAAAGGTGGGTCGCAGATCCTGAACTTCGGGAATTTCACCGTGGGCAGCACCGGTTCCGATTTCGAAAATGCCGGATCCATTTCGAATGATGGCATTGTGAAAATCGTCGCGGGGGCGACCTTGAACAACGCCGTCGACGCCAGCTATCTCCAAACCTCCGGTCATACGATCGTCGACGGGACCATGAATTCGGCGACGCCCGTGCAGATTTTTGGCGGGACGCTTTCGGGGACGGGAAACATAGTTGGCGGCCTGCTGAATGGCAGCCTGGCCGCCGTCAGCAGCGGCACCGTTCAACCCGGGGACAACGGGGAGCCGGGGACGCTGGTGGTGACGGGGTACGAGCAGGAGTCGGGCGCCACGTTCGACGAATTGATTGGATCCTCAGGCAATGGCCTGCTGGTGGCAGTCGGCGGAGGGATTCAGTTGGATGACGGAGCGCTGCTGGATATCGATTTGTTGGATGGATTTACCCCCACCGATGGGGAGCAGTTCGACATCATGGCGGCGATTTTAATTACGGGCGAGTTCGCCAATGCGCCTACGACTGGATTCGAAATGGACGGCTTCGACTGGACTATCGAGTACGACCCTGGCGAAATCGTCCTCGACGCTGTGGGCCCGGCCAGTGGTGGTGGTGGCGGTGGCGGAACGACGACGCCGGAGCCGTCGGGTGTGCTGCTGCTCGCGATGGGAGTTGCGGCTTTGGGCTTCGCGTCGCAGCGCAAGAGGGCTGCAGCGGCGGCGTAGAGTCCAAGGCGCCAGGCGCGGCCAGGACGTGTCCCGTCCCAAAAGCAGCTTGCGGTTGGGGGCAGCCCTGCGGCGCTAGAGGCTGCCGGCCTTACGAATCATGCCGCCGTCGACGAAGAAGGTGCCGCCTGTGCAGTAGGCGGCGTCGTCGGACGCGAGAAAAACGGCGAGCGCAGCTACTTCCTCAGGTTTACCCCAGCGGCCGAGCGGAATTTCCGACATCAATTGCGATTGCATGGTGGCGTTTGATTCGACGTCCGTGTCGATGGGCGTGAAAATGGCGCCGGGAGCGATATTGTTGACCGTGATTTTGTGCGGCGCCAGCTCCACGGCAATGGTGCGCATCAGCATGCGCAGGCCGCCCTTTGCGGTGCAGTAGGGTGCGTTGGTGGGCATGGGCAGGTCTTCGTGAACGGAAGAGATGTTGACGATGCGGCCGCCCGCGCCCTGGCGAATCATCGCCTTCGCGGCAGCTTGCGCACAAAGGAACGGGCCAGTCAGGTCGACGGCGATGATTTTCTGCCAGAGCTCGAGCGGGAATTCGGTGAAGGGCTGCTTGTGCTCGATGCCGGCATTGTTGACGAGAATGTCGAGGCGCCCAAAGGAGTCGACGGCTTTCTGGACAACGTAGTCCACTTGAGAAGGGTTCGAGACGTCGCCGGAGACGGCGATTGCGCGGCCGCCGGTCTTCTGGATGGCTTGTACCGCGGCGTTGGCCGGGGTGGCGTCGCCGACGTAGTCGATGACGACGGCGGCGCCTTCGGAAGCCATGGCCGTGGCGATCGCTTTACCAATGCCGGTGGCGGCGCCCGTAACGATGGCAACCTTGTTCTGGAGTTTCATAGCAGGTAGATCCGGAGCCTTTCTGAGCCTTTCTGCAGCGGTAACAGTCCATTATAACTCGCGATGCCAGATGCGGAGTTTGCGCGACGCGTGGATGCCTGCACCAGATCGTGACGAAGGCAGAGAGATTGGGCAGACGGGAAGGGTGGCTTCCTAAAGTGAGCAACAGTTTGCAGTATGCGCGGCGGCAGGCGGAAACGGGGTTGCAAGTCACTGATGCAAAGGTATTTAGAATGAGCCGATAGGGGCTCCTTTGGTAGGGAAGATGCAGTGAATCTTGTCACGGGTGCTATGTCCTTACGTCCCGAAACGGGCAAATCGACTTAAACTGCGGGGGTAGCGATGATGAAGGCCAGATTCTTCGTGTTGGCGGCGCTGGTGGCGGTGCTGGTTTGCACTCAGGCGGCGCTGGCGGACGATTTCCCGGTGACGATTGGAGACACGACCGACTTTACAGCGGGGACAAACTACGGCACCGCGACGTTCCTTACGGACGTTGGGGCCGCGGGTAGCCCGGCACCGTTCAACGCATTCTGCGGGTCCGACACTTCGAGCACGTCGGGCAATTGTTCGGCCAGCTGGACGTTCAGTGATGCACTGCCGGGCGGCTCGACGATTACGAGCGCGACCCTGACGATCGGGATCCTGGATCTCGATTCGGCGGCTTCGGGCGATCAGATTGCGTCATTCACGCTGAACGGGACTGATGACTTGACGTCGCTGCTCAACGCGGCGGCCGAAGGCTTGAATGCAGGAGCCGGCGCGCCGAACGGCCAGTACGATGTGCTGACCATCACGATCCCGGGCGTGGATTTCGCGGACCTGCTCGGCGGAACAGATACGTTTGCCCTCACGCTGCAAGGCCCTGGGCTGGGAGTGCTGGGGAACACAACCTACAACGGCGCGGGCTTGGCCTTTTCGACGCTCGACATTCAAGCCACTCCGGGCACCAACAATGGGGGCGGCGGCACCACGACGCCGGAACCCGCCACGCTAATGCTTCTGGGAGCGGGACTCCTGGGAATCGGCGGAAAGCGGCGGTTCCGGAAGTAGTTCGCTTCACACCACCAAGAAAATAAAGCTGGGACGACTAGGGCGACGGCGGAGTAGCGCCCGCGTCCGTCTCCGGTTTCCACTCCATGAAATTGTAAACACCGTAGTCGCTAATCTTGCGAAAACCGAGCCGGTGGTAAAGATGCATCGCCGGATTGTGCTGCTCGACGTAGATGTGTACCGCCTTGCGCCGTTCAGCAGCCTCGGCCAGCACGCGACGCAGCAGGCTGCCGCCGATTCCGGCGCCGCGGTGCTCCGGGAGCAGGGAGATATCGATAATCGCGATCGCCTCATCCGTGCGATCAATGTAGAGGCGGCCGGCAGGAACGTCACCGCTGAGGATGATGTCGTACGAGGCGTTGGGATACTGCTGGCGATAGTGCGTAGTCTGCGCGTGGAGCTGCATGCGAAGGAACGCTTCTTTCTGGGCGTCGTTCCACGGGACAAGCTTCATTTCATCGGCGCGCGTGCTGGCGTAAAGGCGGAAGAGGAAGGCGGCGTCACCCGGTTCTTCCGGACGGAGGCGAATGGCGTGATCCATTCCGCCACTATAGCTTAAGCGCAGGCTCAGGTCTGACTCGGGAAAATCCCCTGCAGAGCGATGCAGAAATTCAACGTCAAGTACGGAGCCATGTTTTGGTGGGGTTGGCTCCCGCCCACGTACGTAATCGCGCCGCCCGCACCGTTCGCGCCTGTCGCAAGGGTAGAGCCTCCGGAGTGGCTGTAGGGGGCGTTTCCGTTGTTGTCCTGCGCCCAGAAAGTTCCACTGGGACTTGCCTGGTTACCAAGAGCCGAAGTGCAGTTCGCCGGATGTGTGTGGGCGGGCAGCTCGGCAATGGCGAGCGTGTGAGCCTGCTCACCGCCCGACTGCCCGATCGTGAAGCCATTGCCCGTGTGCAGCGGAAGGCGAGCCTGAAGGTTCGGGAGCTGAAAGTTGGTCTGGCCGTTGCCTCCGTAAGTAGTCCCAAGAAGCGCAAAGAGCGCCTGATTCTGGTTGATGGGCAATAGCTGGCCATTACAGAAGGCCCATCCCTTTGGCGGGAAATTAAAAGACATAATCCTGATTTCCGACAAGAATGGGTTCGACATTGAGCGTCCCCTCCGATTCGCTTCACTACCGTGATCGTGCTGCGAAGTCCGCAGCTAGTTACGGGCCGGGAAAACACCCTGCAAGGCAATGCAGAAACTCAACACCAGGTACGGCTGCATGTTGTTGTGCGGCTGGCTGGAGCCCGTCGTGCCGATCGCCCCTGCGGCCATCTGATTATTCGATGTGGAGCCGTACTCGTTATTGCCGCCTGCGTCGGTAGCCCAGAAGTTGCCGGGAGGTCCGTATTGATCGCCCATGCCCGAATTGCACTGAGCACTATGAGTGTGGCTGGGAATCTCGGAAGCGAGGAGCGTGATCGTCGACTCGCCGCCCGACTCTCCAAGGTCACGGAGACTGAGGCCTGGGCCTTGTCCGAAATGCATCGGAGTGGCGCCCTGCAGATTGGGCAGCGCGAAGGTCGACGAGCCGTTGCCGCCATACGTGGTGCCGAGCAGCGAAAAAAGCGCCGTGTTCTGGCTGATTGGCAGAATTTGTCCGTTGCAGAAAGCCCAGCCCTTGGGCGCGAAATTAAAAGGGAAAATTCGAATTTCAGCGACAAAGGGGTTAGACATTGGAGAACCCTCCGGTCTTGCGAGTCCTGGTGATTGTCGAGCAACGCACGAGATTTTCCTTGCCAGCTAGGTTTGGGACGGAAAGATCCCAAACAACGAGATGATGTAGTTCACAACGAGAAACGGCGACATATTGTCGTGCGGTTGGCCTCCGCCAACGGGCGAAAGCGCGCCACCCGCCATCGATGCCCCGCCGGCTTCGTTGTACGCGGCGGTGTTGCCTTCCGGATCGGTCGCCCAGTACGCGCCCACCGGGCTTGCGGAACTACCTCCGCCCGGAGAGCACACAGCAGGATGGTTATGCGCGGGGATCTGGGTCAGCAACAGAGTGACATACTCAACTCCGCCCTGCTGGGCCAGCGGGAAGCCGTTTCCCTGGTGAATCGGGAAGCGGCTTCGGAGGTCGGGCAAGGCGAAGGTGTTTTCACCATCGCCGCCGTAGGTGGTGCCGATGAGGTTAAATAGAACCTCGTTTCCCGAGATGGGGAGAATCTGGCCATCACAAAGTGCCCATCCCTGAGGCGCAAAGTTCCCTGCAAAGATTCTGATTTCGCCCACATACGGACTGGACATAGACCTTAGACCTCCCGGGCGTCGCTCAGACGCCAACTAACCGAATATTGCCTCGTAATGAAGGAGACCCGTCTTGCCAGCGCTCCCGACGCGCGACAGGAACACCGGGCAGCCCTTGAATTCACCGCGGGTAAATTCGTGGAGCCCGGGGCCGAGCGGCTTGCTTCCGCTTAATGCGAAGAGCAAGGAAAAGGATTCCCGCTTGCGCTTGCCGCGAAGCTCGGGCATTCGAGCCTCCGCGCGGGAAATGTGCTCGTGGCGGGTCACGGATACGAGCCTCATCGCCACGGTGGGGGAGGTGACGCCGCCTTCGGACGGCAATTCACGGAAGGCAAGCATGCGACCGGCCAGTGGCGCGAAGGAATCAGCCGTGGCTGCTTCCAGGCCGCCTCGCATCGGCCTCACCAGGGCCATCAAGGGCTTCGTCCCGGCAACTCCCGCGACGAGCAGGCTCTGCCAGCTCATCCGAAGCATGGACCGGCGAGTCAAACGAGACCGTTTATCCGCCATGTTGTCCCCCGAAATCGGATTGCTTTTCTGGAACGGGCCGACGAGCCACACCCAATGCAATGCTGCAGAACGAGCAATTCGCGCGCCACCGCACCGGATTTTCCACACCGGCTGCCGCGGGCTGCTCGTCCTCTAGATGACTGAGCCCACGCCAATTAGTGACTTGATCGCTCGATTCGTTTCACGGCGTTTTCTTAATGAGGATCCGAGTGCGCAAACTCCTGCACACAAGCGGAAGCACCGGACAGAAATACGTCACTTCGCAAAACCACAGCCATCCGTTCCGCGAGGAGGGGTACCGGCGGCCTGTGCCACCTTGCATCGCTACGTGAAGATCGCCTCGTACTGCATGCCGCCCGAATCGGGGCCGATTGGCACGATGAAGATGTCCATCGTTCCCAGCCCGGTGAATTCGATGGGGTATATGCGCTGCGGCAGGACGGGGGTCGTGGGGCCAAGAAAGAGAAGAGCGAAGGGCTCGCGGTTGGCACCGGCGCGGCCGGGAAGGGTGAGTTTGCGGCATTCAACCAGCTCAACCTCGAGCGTGCCGGATGGGTGGTGAACCTTGCACTTCTGCTTCGCGCACTTCGAGAAGATTTCGTGCGTCAGTATGGCGTCGCCGGGCATCTCGCTGGCCTTTCCGTGGGTCTCAAGCGCGCGCCATTGTATTCGATTGCCCCGCGCATGACGACCGCTAGTTTGCGCAAAGAAAAGGGCGCCGCGACAATGTGTCGAGGCGCCCCTTCCGTTACGCCGAGCGGCGATCACGCCAGCGACGAGCCCAGTTCTCGCGAAAGACGCGGGTACGCGCCCGCGGGCCAGCGGCGGGCTTGCGCAATCGAGATGACGTGAAGGATCAGGAACAGCGGCACCAGGAACGTCGGCACGACGCTCAGCGGCAGCACGGTCATGGGAGTCATGTCAACGTGACCCGAGCTGATCAGGCTTGCCGTGGTGCCCAGGGCGACCGCGTTCACCAGATCGAGAATGCCGAGCGACTGCCACACGATGAAGTTCAGCCGGCGGTCGAAGCGAATGAGCCCGAAAGCCACGAGCGGCGCCGTGGCGCCAATCAGCATGTCTCCGAAGCCCGCCGGGTACGCAAAAAGCCGCGGCAGAATGCCGAAGCCCGCCAGGACCACGAAAACGAAGCCGCCGATCCGCCACGTCTGGACGATGGCCAGAATGCGCGGATCGAGCGAGAGCGTGAATTCGCGAAATCCGCTCGAGCCGGCAAACCATAGGAAGAAGAGAAGCAGCGGAGTCAGCGCGGCGATTGCCACGGGGAGGCCAAAGCCCGCGGTGTTGCCTGCGAAAAGACCCAGCGACGATGCCGCGAGGGAAAATGCGAACCATGCTGCGATCAAGCCGCCTGCAAGGAATCCGTACTTTGCGTGTGTCATATAGCGAGCCCTCCGTTCGCAATTGCGTTGGCTACTTCGTGAGTGGATTGAAGAAGGTGGCGCCAGCGCTCGTCTCCGAGCTGGCGGCGCAACCTTGCCTGGGCATGATTCCAGGCGGGCGTTGCGCGTTGCAGTTGGGCGCGCCCGGCAGGGGAAAGGCGCAGCAGGCGTTCGCGCCGATCGAGCCCGCGAGTCTCAGCGATCCAGTTTCGGCGGAGGAGTAGCTGGAGCGTGCGCGAAAGCGTTGTGCTGTCCATGGCGAGAATCTCGCCGAGCTGGCCTTGTGAAATTTCGCCCGCGATCGAGAGGGCTTGCAGCAGGGTGAACTGCGTCGCCCGCAGTCCGAGCGGCCGCAAGGCGTCCTCGTAGAGCTGCGTAATGGCTCGCGCCGCGCGCCGCACGTTCGCGCACATGCACGGCAGAGCAGGCAGCGCGGCATGCTGCGTGGCGGGTTTTACCGGGGGCCCGGATGGCTGTTTCCGCGTCATGCCCAATTAGATGTATATACATCTAATTGGTTGCAGCCATTTTTCGCGCCGAACCGAGGGACGGGGAGGCCACGACCCTAAAAGAAAAAGGGCGGCGCGATGGTGAATCGAGCCGCCCTTTGCAATGCGATTGCTGAGCCGAAGCGGCGTGAAGCCGGCCGGCCAGCGAGGACCGCGGTTTAGTACATGCCGCCCATGCCGCCACCGCCGGGCATACCGCCGCCGGCACCAGCGCCCTTCTTCTCGTCTTCCTTGATGTCGGCCACGAGAGCTTCCGTGGTGAGCATCAGGCCGGCGATCGAAGCGGCGTTCTGCAGCGCGAGACGGGTCACCTTGGCCGGATCGATGACGCCGGCCTTGACCATGTCGCCGTACTCGCCCGAGTCCGCGTTCAAGCCGAAGTTGTCGTCCTTTGATTCGCGAACGCGGCCCACAACGACCGCGCCTTCCTGGCCCGCGTTGTGCGCGATCTGACGCATCGGCTCCTCGAGGGCGCGCTTCACGATGTTGACCCCAATGGACTCATCGTCGTGGAGCTTGAGCTTCTCGAGAGAGGAGATGCAGCGAACCAGCGCCACGCCGCCGCCGGGAACGATGCCTTCCTCCACAGCCGCGCGGGTTGCGTGCATGGCGTCCTCGACGCGAGCCTTCTTCTCCTTCAGCTCGGTCTCGGTTGCCGCGCCCACCTTGATGACGGCAACGCCGCCAACGAGCTTCGCGAGCCGTTCCTGCAGCTTCTCGCGGTCGTAGTCGGACGTGGTGTCCTCCACTTGCGCGCGGATCTGCTTCACGCGGCCCTCGATCTCGCCGGGCTTGCCGCCGCCCTCAACGATCGTGGTGTTGTCCTTGTCGATGGTGATCTTCTTGGCGCGGCCGAGGTCTTCCACCTTCACGTTCTCGAGCTTGATGCCGAGATCTTCCGTGATGGCCTTGCCGCCGGTAAGGGTGGCGATGTCCTCGAGCATGGCCTTGCGGCGATCGCCGAAGCCGGGCGCCTTCACGGCCGCGCACTGCAGCGTGCCGCGAAGTTTGTTCACGACCAGGGTCGCGAGCGCTTCGCCTTCAACGTCTTCCGCGATGATCAGCAGGGGCTTGCCCATCTTGGCGATCTGCTCGAGCAGGGGAAGCAGGTCCTTCATCGAGCTGATCTTCTTTTCGTGGATCAGGATGCGGACGTCCTCGAGGGCGCACTCCATCCGCTCGGGATCGGTGACGAAGTAGGGCGAAAGGTAGCCGCGGTCGAACTGCATGCCTTCGACCACTTCGAGCGTCGTCTCCATCGTCTTCGATTCCTCGACGGTGATGACGCCATCCTTGCCGACCTTCTTCATCGCTTCCGCGATGATCGAACCGATCTGCTTGTCGTTGTTTGCGGAGATGGTGCCGACCTGGGCGATCATGTCGCCCTTGACGTCCTTGTGGAGGCGCTTGATTTCCTCGACGGCGACCTCGACGGCGCGCTCAATGCCGCGCTTGAGGGCCATCGGGCTTGCGCCGGCGGCCACGGTCTTCACGCCTTCGCGGAAGATGGCCTGGGCAAGTACGGTTGCAGTGGTGGTCCCGTCGCCCGCGACGTCGGAAGTCTTGGAAGCGACTTCACGAACCATCTGGGCGCCCATGTTCTCGAGCGGGTCCTGCAGCTCGATTTCCTTTGCCACGGTGACGCCGTCCTTGGTGATGATCGGCGCACCAAACTTCTTTTCGATCACGGCGTTGCGCCCCTTCGGGCCCAGCGTGATCTTGACGGCGTCGGCAAGGGCATTGACGCCGCGCAGGATGGACTGGCGCGAATTCTCACCAGTCACGATTTGCTTTGCCATGGATCTCTTTCCTCCTCAAAATTCTTTCAGGTGGTTGGCCGCGGGAGCCCGGACGCACCGGGAAGCCGCGCGGTGAGTTACTTTTTGCCGCCCGCTGCCTTCGCGTGGCCGATCTTGGCGAGGATCTCGTCTTCCTTCACGATCAGGTATTCCTCGTCATCGATCTTGATGTCGTTACCAGAGTATTTCCCGAAGAGAATCCGGTCGCCCGGCTTCACGTCGAGAGGGATGAGTTCGCCCTTTTCGCGGCGTCCGCTGCCAACGGCGATAACCTCACCCTCCTGCGGCTTTTCCTTGGCCGTGTCGGGAATGATGATTCCGCCCTTCACGACTTCCTTTTCCTCGAGCCGCCGGACCAGAACGCGGTCGTGTAGCGGTGTGATGTTGACTGCCATTTTTGCAATTTCCTCCGATTGGAGAGTTCAGATTCGCGAGAGGGGAGGCATGGGGTGACGATTAGCACTCCTCTCAGGCGAGTGCTAATATAGCAAAAAATGATGGCGAGTCAAGGAAAAATCTATCAGTGACGGACTCAAGAGGCGCGCCAAAACGTGTATGGTAAGTCTTGTATTTACAGCGATATAGATTGGCGTCAGATTTTTCCGACACTTGGGCATTGCGCTTGCGAGGCTGTTGGGGCTAGGATTCCGCAAGTCCGGGGCTAACGATGGCCCTCCTCTTCTACATTCGGCTGATCGCGCTGACGGCGGGGACGCTGGTGTATCTCTTCCTGCTGGCGCTGATCCTTGGGCACCGGCGGCCACGGAAATTCGAGCGGCTGCTGTTCCTCCTGGCGCTCGCGCTTTTCGCGATCTACGCGGGCGGGCTGCTCGAAATGAACGCGCAGATTCAGTATGGCGCGCCGCCGGAAGTCACTCGCTGGTTCTACCGCGGCCTGATCGGGCTGGGTCTCCTGCTGCTGCTGCCGCTCGTCTGGCATACCCACCACGCGTACCGGCGCCAGATTCGCGGGAAGTCGGGAGGCACTCTCGCCAGGGTGTTCGTTGTGCTGCTGTACATGTTGCTGGCGGGCGAGGTAGCTTTCGGGCTCTCCCTTTTTGCCGGGAACGCGCTCAGCCTTGGGACGCGGACCTACATCGTTCTAAGCTTTTTCCTCAATGTGGGCACGGCGACGCTGCCGATTGTCGCCGGGCTCGACGCGATTCTTGAGTTTCAAGACTGGAGAGCGGCGCAAAGCAACCAAGAGCGGGGCGTCTTCCGCAGCTTTTTCTGGATTTCGGCCGCGCTGTGCGGGCTGCTGACGATTTACAGGGGTCTTCCGATGACCTCAGTGGTGGGAACGGAGGCTTTCTTCACGGCGGCGATCGCGGTAGGCGTGCTGCCGGGCGCCGTGATCATCTATTACGCGCTGAAGCATAATTTTCTGGAGTATGGGGCGCAGCGGAACCTTGTCTACGCGCTCTCGGCGACGTTTCTGGCGCTGCTGTATTTGGCGCTGGTTCATCGAGTGAGCGGGTGGCTCGCGCCTGTATTTCCGCCGGAAGCGACCGCGAGCGTGCTGTTGTTCGTGCTGATTTTTCTTTTCGAGCCGCTCGAGCGCGCGATCGGGCCTGTGCTGCACCGGCGGATGAGCGAGCGAATGGGGCGCGTGCAGAAATTGACGGTGGAGATTCAGCAGGAGGCGCGGCAGGGACACGTGGCGCGATTGGTTGCGTTTGCGGAGGGACGCATTCGCGAGGAATTCGGGCTTGCGGCAGTGAAAATTTCTGTGCCACGTGATGCAGCGACGCGGCCGCTCGCGATTCCGGGCGGGCTCGGCCATGCGGTGCGGTTGCCGTTGATAAGAGACGGGCAGGAAATCGGGCTGCTCGAAGCGGTGACGACGGGAACCTACATCACGGGAGAGACTTCAGCGGCGCTGGAATTTCTGGCGGAGCAATTGCCGGGGATGATTGATTTGTGCCGGCTGATCGAAGAGAAGCTGCGGCTGGAACGGGAGCTGGCGGAGCGCGAGCGGCTGGCGCTGCTCGGTCAGATGGCGGCCAGCGTTTCGCACAATCTGCGGAATCCGCTGAGCTCGATGAAAACGATTCTGCAGGTGCAGCTCGAAAAGGAGAATTTGCCTTTCGATATTCGCCACGATTGCGCGCTGGTGGTGGGCGAAATAGATCGGATGAGCGCAAAGCTGACGCAACTGCTGAAATTCGCGAAGCCGTCGGTGAACGGTCAGACGGTAGCGGCGGTGGCGCTGGCGAAGCAGACGGCGGCGCTCTTCAGCCGCGACGCGGAGCGGCGAAACGTGCGGCTGGAGTTCGATTGCCCGAGCGGAGAAATTCGCGTGATAGGGTCGGAGGAGGCGTTGAGCGAGGCGCTCTCGAACCTGATCGTCAACGCAATTGAAGCGCAGCCAAACGGCGGGCGCGTGCGCGTGGGAATCACGGAAAACGGCGGGTGGCTGGAGATTCGGATCGAGGACGATGGTCCGGGCATTCCGGTGGAGGCGCGCACGAAAATATTTCAGCCATTTTTCACAACGAAGGCCACGGGGACGGGGCTCGGCCTTTCGATCGTGGCGCGGCGCGCGGCGGAAATGGGCGGAACGATCCGGTGGGAGAGCCCAGTTCGAGACGGAAGGGGCGCGCGCTTTCGTCTGACGTTGCTGATCGCCGGGGAGGAAGGGAAGCGCAGTGATGCGAACGATTCTGATCGTGGACGATGACGGTTCGGCGCGTTACGGAATGAGGCGGGCGCTCGAGGGGAAGTATCGCGTGGTCGAGGCGGAGTCCGCAGAGGCGGCGCGAAAGGGTCTTGCCGGCGCCGCGCCGGATTTGATTCTGCTCGACCTGGTGATGCCCGACGAAGACGGGCTCGCATTCTTGCGGCGGTTGCGCGGAGGCGGAGACGACACGCCTGTGCTGATTGTTTCGGCGTTGGACACGGCGAAAACGGCTGTCGACGCGCTGCAGAGCGGCGCGGCAGATTACATCGTGAAGGGATTCGACATCGAAGAATTGCGCAAGCGCGTGGCAAACATTTTGCGGATTGCCGAACTCGACGCCGAGAACGCGCGACTGCGGCGCGAGTTGGTGGCGGACGGGCAGTTCGGGCGGATGATTGGCGCGTCCGCGGCGATGCAGCGCGTCTTCGAGATGGCGGATCGCGTGGCGGCGACGGACACGACCGTCCTGATTCTGGGAGAAAGCGGCACGGGAAAAGAACTGCTCGCACAGGAGATTCACGAACGGTCATCGCGCGCGGGGAAGCCGTTTGTGGCGATCAATTGCGCGGCGCTGCCGGAGACGCTGATCGAGTCGGAGTTGTTCGGCTACGAGAAGGGCGCGTTCACGGGAGCGGCGCAGCAAAGGAAAGGCAAATTCGAGCTGGCCTCGGGCGGAACGCTTTTTCTCGACGAGATCGGCGACATGAATCCCGTGACGCAGGCGAAAGTGCTGCGCGCGCTGGAGAGCCGGAAGATCGAGCGGCTTGGCGGGCTACAGACGATCGACGTAGATGTGCGTGTGGTCAGCGCGACGCATCGCGACCTGCAAGCGGAGATCGCGGCGGGGCGCTTCCGCCAGGACCTCTATTACCGCATTCGAGTGGTGACGCTCGAATTGCCAGCCCTGCGCGCGCACAAGGAGGATATTCCGCTACTGGCGGCGGCGTTTCTCAAGCAGCTTGGCGTGCGGCACGCGCGGAATGTTCGACTGAGCACGGAGGCGGTTGAGCTGCTGCGGCAATACAACTGGCCCGGAAACATTCGCGAATTGCGGAACGCTCTTGAGCGAAGCGTGGTCATGTCCGCCAAGGACGAAATCGGCGCTGCGGATTTGCCTGAGGAGATACGGAGTAATACTCCTGCTGCGATTCCGGGGCGCGATGGCGCGGCGGGGTCAAGCGCGTTTCTAGGTGAGAGCGATTTTCGCGAGGCGAAGCGCCAGTTCGAAATTGCCTATTTGAAGCGCAAACTCGAGGAGCATCACTGGAACGTGTCGCAGACGGCTGCTGAGGTTGGGCTGCACCGGCAAAGCCTGCAGGAGAAACTGCGCGAGCTCGGGATTCAGCGGCCGGGAAAATAACCCGAGAAACACACGAGGCAGTATGCAGAATAAACGAAGAACGAGGGCAGCCCGCGAAGGCGCTCTGGTGATTGATGAAGCCCTCTTGGGCGCGAAGCCTCGCAAGCGTCCGCCATTCGAGTTCGTGCTCGATGCGCTCGCGGTGGCGTCGCCGTGGACGCGGCCGATGTTCGGATGCCTCGCCGTGTACGTGGAGGAGAAGATCGTCCTCGTGCTGCGCGACAAGGACAAGGGAGCGACTGCGGACAACGGAGTCTGGCTGGCAACGACGATCGAGCATCACGAGAGCCTGCGGCGCGAGTTCCCGAATATGCGATCGATCAAAGTATTTGGGAAGCCGGTGACGGGGTGGCAAGTCCTGCCCGCTGACGCGGCGGATTTCGAAGAGGCGGCGCTGCGGGCGTGCGAACTGGTGATCGCGAAAGACCCGCGAATCGGCAAAGTGCCGGGCGCGCGGCGAGGCACCAAGCGAAAGGTTGTGGCGAAAGCGAAGAAGCGAGCGCGGAAGTGAGTCCGACCGCTCGGACGCGGAGAGCAACCCGGCGTTCGCGAGGAGGCCCGAGCAACGAAGTCGCGGCATTTGTTTTGGCCGGCGGCGAGAGTTCGCGTATGGGACGCGACAAGGCGCTGCTCGAGCTGGGCGGCGTGCCGCTAATCGTGCGAACCGCACGGCTGCTCGAATCTGTCATCGGGCTACCGACCGTGGTGGGACGCCCGGAAGCTTATCAATCGCTGAGATTGCGCGCGATTCGAGACGACTGGCCGGACGCGGGGCCGCTCGGAGGGATTGCAACGGCGCTGCGCGCATCCGAATCCAAATGGAATCTCGTTGTGGCGTGCGATCTACCGTATCTGACGGAGGAGTGGCTCGCGTTCTTGGTTGAGCGAGCTACTCAATCGAACGCGGACGCCGTGATACCGGTGAGCGATGGCGGAGCGGAGCCGCTTTGCGCGATGTATAACAAAAGCTGCGAGCCGAGCGTGTGGCTGGCACTGGACCGAGGCGTTCGCAAGGTGACCGACGGTCTGGCGGGTCTGCGCGTGGAGCACATAGAACCGCGGGAGTGGAAAATTTTTGATTCCAGCAGCCTCCTATTCAAGAATATGAATCTACCGGCGGATTACGAGGAAGCGAAACGCAGGTTGGGCGCGCGCGAGAAAAAATGAGCGACCGCTACTTCGAATTCCGGAACGTATCGAAATCATTCGACGACAACAACGTGTTGAAGGGTGTGAGTTTCGACGTGAAGGCGGGCGAGACGGCCGTCATCATGGGCCGCAGCGGAGTGGGGAAGTCCGTCTCGCTAAAGTTGCTGATGGGATTTCTTGAGCCTGATGAAGGCCGCGTAATCGTCGCGGGCAAAGACGTAACCGGATGGAGCGAGCAGCAATTTTCCGAGATTCGACGGCGCGTGACGATGGTCTTTCAGTCAGGCGCGCTCTTCGATTCGCTGACGGTGGCGGAAAACGTGGCTTTCCCTATCGTCAGCCGCGGAGGACACAGGAACCCAGACGAGGTGGAGCAGCACGTGAAGCAGCTCCTGGAGATGCTGGAAGTCTCCGAATACGCGGACCGTTTGCCTTCGGACCTGAGCACGGGGATGAAGCGCGCCGTTGCGATCGCGCGCGCGCTGGCCGAGGACCCCGATGCGATTCTCTACGACGAGCCGACGACGATGGTCGATCCGATCATGGCGGCGTACGTTGGCGACCTGATCGCGAAGCTGAAGTCGAAATTCCACAAGACTTCCATTGTGGTGACGCACGATACGCATCTCGCGAAGAAGCTGGCGGACCGCGTTCTTTTTCTTCATGAAGGGCGCGCGGAATTCTTTGGGACGTGGGCCGAGCTTGAAAAGTCCCAAGACAAGGTGCTGCACAATTTCCTGCTTCAGGACGAAATGATTCCCGCTCTGGACGCAACCGCGTGAGCGCCCCCGACGCGAACGCAACCAGCGTGAGCGATCCCAAGAAACAGCTTCGCCGTGTGATGGGCTTCTGGGACGTCCTGCTTTTCAACATCGCGGCGGTGCTTGGCCCGCGATGGATCGCGGCGGCGGCGCACAACGGAACTTCATCGATCAGCCTTTGGGCACTGGCAGCGCTTTTCTTTTTCGTGCCGTCGGCATTCGTGATCACCGAGCTTTCCACGCGCTTTCCGATGGAAGGCGGGCTGTATGTGTGGTCGAAAGAAGCTTTCGGCGACTTTCACGGATTCGTGGCCGGGTGGACGTACTGGATCTACACATTTTTCTATTTCCCCGGGCTGCTGATGGCCAGCGCCGCGATGTGCGCCTATATCGGCGGGAGCAGCACGGCGTATCTCGCGCAGGACCGCACCTTCCTGATGGCGGGCTCGTTTCTTCTGCTGTTCGTTGCCGTGATTCTGAACATCGTGGGACTCAACATCGGAAAGTGGCTGCAGAACGCGGGCGGCGTGTGCACCTACGTGCCGTTGCTGATGCTGATCGGCATGGGGGCCTATCTGTGGCACGCGCACGGATCGATCACGCATTTCACGTGGGCCAACGTGATGCCCGTCTGGGATTGGGGCACGGTGAATTTCTGGCCGCAGATTGCGTTCGCGTTCGTCGGGCTCGAGCTGTGCTCGGCAATGAGCGAAGAAGTGCGCGACCCGCAGAAGACGTTCCCACGCGCGATTTTCGGCTCCGGATTCTTGATTGCAGTGGCCTATATTGCGGGCACATTTGCCGTGCTTGCAATGATGCCGTCGGCGTCGGTGGATCCGAAGAGCGGCGTGTTCCAGGCGCTGACGCAGGGTTCGACGCTGCTGCGCATCGGATTATTCGGCATGGTGGCAGCGGTGCTGGTGACCGTTGGGAATGCCGGTGGCGTGGGAACGACGGTGGCGGGAGTTTCGCGCGTGCCTTTTATCGTTGGAATCGATCGATATCTGCCCGCGGCGTTCGGCAAAATCCATCCGAAGTGGAAGACGCCTTGGGTCTCGATTCTGGTGCAAGCCGTGATTTCCGGCCTGATCCTGCTGCTGATTCAGGTGAACGAGACGGCGAACAACGCCTACCAGATTTTCGTCGACGCAGGGACGATTCTGTATTTCATCCCGTTTCTGTACATGTATGCGGCCGTGATCAAGCTGAGTTCTCGCGGCGACCGCGGCGCGAGCAAGGACCAGGTGCTGATTCCCGGCGGCAGGCTCGGCGTGTGGATCATCGGCTCGCTGGGATTCATCGTGGTACTGGCGGGAATCATTCTTTCCTTCATTCCGCCGGGCGAAGCGGAAAATAAGTTGCTGTTTGAGGCGACGCTCGTGGGCGGGACGTTCTTCTTCATCTTCATCGGCCTCGCGCTCTACGTGCGGGGAGTGATCGCGAAGAATCGCGAAGCGGCAGCGCGCGCGGCTCGCTAGAATTTCCGGCAATCGCTAGAAAACCGCCCTTCTTTGGACGACTGCCTTCGTGGCGAGCGAAAAACGCGGCTCGATTGCGCCGCCTTTCGTGATGCGCTCGGCCACGTACTCTCCCAGCGATGGTCCGTGCTTGAATCCATGCCCGGAGCCGCCCCCGACCAGCCACACGTTTTCCATCGCGGGGTGGCGATCGATCAGGAAGTCGCCGCTCGACGTGTTCTCGTACTGGCACACGCGTGTTTCAACGATAGGCGCATCGCGGAGGGCGGGGAAGCGGCGCGCGAGATATTCTCGGGCAATCGCGGAGGCTTCGGGAGTCGCGACGCGCGACTGCGTGTCGGGATCGACGCGAACCCCGTGCCGGTCGTGCGCGATCTTGAATCCGCGGCTCTCGATGTCGGGCATGCCGTAGAACTCATCGCGCAGCTTCAGCCACGTCGGCATAGCGGGCGGCGCGAAGCGCGTTTCCCCAGGGGGAACGCCGAAGAAGAAAACTTCCTGACGCGAAGGGAAGATGCGCGTTTCGAGCAGCTCTGGAAACACTTTGGCGAGCCAGGGGCCGCAGGCAAAGACGAAGTTAGCGGCAGCGAACGTTTCGCCAGCGTTTGTGACCACGTGCTGCAAGCGCTTCGAGGATGTCGGCGGCCGAACAAAAGCGATCTCGTAGCGAGCGCCGATTTTTTCAGCCTGCTCGACGACCGCCTGCACGGCGCGCCGAGCCATCAACACGCCGCTTTCCGGCTCGAAGATGCCCCAGCAATCGTCTTCGAAGTGAATCTGCGGATAGCGGCCGCGCAATTGGTCGAGAGAAACCTTGTCGAATCGAGCGGAGCACTTTTGCAGAGTCGCGGTCGTGTCGAGCGCATAGCGGTCGCCGTGGTGCGAGATCCAGAGCACGCCGGTTTGCTGGAAGAGTTCGGGGCGGCCCGCATCAGCGAAGAGCCGTTTCCAGAGCGGGAGCGCGTTCATCGACCAGCGCGTGTAGACTTCATCGGCTCCGTAGCCCATGCGAATGATGCGCGATTCGCCGCCGGAACTCGCGCGCGCGTTCGCGGGTCCGTACGCGTCGAGGAGAAGAACACTCGCGCCGGATTTGCGAAGGAAATAAGCGGTCCATGCGCCGAAAACGCCGGCGCCGACCACGATCACGTCGTAGGCGCGGCGCTCGCTCATCAAAACCCCTCGTCGATCAGGCGGCTGAGAGTGATGCGGGACTGCGCGGGCGCCTGCTGCGATTTGAGAAGGCCCTCAACGTACTTCGCGAGAATGTCGCATTCGAGGTTGACGGCATCGCCGGGAACCAGCGTACGCACATTGGTGTGTTGCAGAGTGAAGGGAATGATTGCGAAGGCGGCGATGCCGTCGCGCCAGGTCGCAACCGTGAGGCTGATGCCGTCGATGGCGATCGAGCCTTTTTCCGCGACGTAACACTGCAGTTCGGCCGGGATGCGCACGGAGAGCCACGAATTTTCGCCCTCGCGAACGTGGCCTGCAACACTGCCGACGCCATCGACGTGACCCTGGACAAAGTGGCCGCCGAGGCGCGCGTTCGCGGCCAGCGGACGTTCGAGGTTCACGATGTCGCCAGGCTTCTTTTCGCCGAAGGAAGTGCGGCGAAGTGTTTCGGCGGAAAGGTCGGCGGAAAAGTGGCGCTCGCTGAAATCGGCCACAGTGAGGCAGCAGCCGTTGACGGCGATGCTGTCGCCCAACTTCATGCCGGCGGCGATATCCGCGGCTTCGGCAAGGCTGACGCGCAGCCGCGCGCTGTCGCCGCTGCGCTCGACCGAATCAATTTTTCCGGCGGCTTCGATAATCCCCGTAAACATCGTGAAAATATCCTTGAACCACAAAATCGGTTCCGAAGCGGTTGAGCGTGAGATTCTTCAGCCGCGGCGCCTTTGCGGCGTTGCGCGTCGAGAATTGCGCCATCGGAACACCACCAACCCCCATGACGGTAGGAGCATAGAAGAGAATCATCTTGTCGACAATTCCCGCTTCGAGTGCTGAGCCGTTGAGCCCCGCTCCCGCCTCGAGCAGGACATTCAGCATTTCGCGACGGCCAAGTTCGCGCATCACGGCGGAAAGATCAACGCGTCCACGGCGCGCGGGCACGCGAAATATCTCGACTCCCGCGCGAGTTAAGGCACGAGCTTTGGCTGCATTCGGCGATTGCGTCGTGAAAATCACGACGTCGCCCTTCGCCGATTTCACGACCTTCGAGTTAAGCGGCAGGCGCAGATGCGTGTCGACGACCGCGCGAAGGAGATTCAGGCGCCGCGGCTGGCCGGTGCGATCAGTGAGGCGCGGATCGTCGACCAGAATCGTGCCGATGCCGGTGAGCAGGGCATCGGCCTCATGGCGCAAGCGCTGCACGTAATCGCGCGACGGCTCGCTCGAAATGGACGTTGAATGGCCGGGCCGCAGCGCGATGCGGCCGTCGAGCGTGACCGCCGTCTTCAGCGTCGTGAAGGGCAGGCCGGTCTGAATCCACTTCGCGAAATCCTCATTCGTTTCGCGAGCATACTCGCTCTCCCGGTCAGCAGCGTGAACTTCGATGCCTGCCCGCTTGAGCGCGGCAAGACCTCGACCGGCGACGGCGGGATTCGGGTCCTGCATCGAAGCGAACACCTTCTTCACGCCGGCTGCGATGATTGCGTCGACGCACGGGGGCGTGCGGCCCACGTGGCTGCACGGCTCTAGGCTCACGTAAAGGCTTGCGCCGCGAGCGGCTTCGCCGGCTTGCTTGAGCGCCACAACCTCCGCATGATCGCGGCGATCGTACGCGTGAAATCCGCGGCCGACTTCGATGCCGTCGCGCACGATCACGGCGCCAACGCGCGGATTCGGGTGCGCGAGCGCGGTTCCTTCGCGCGCGAGTTCCTCGGCCTCGTACATCCAGTATTGGTCGTTGAAGATTGGCTCAGTCGAAGAGCGAGTTGACATAGGTTTGCGCGTCAAACGGCACCAGATCGTCCACCTGTTCTCCCGTGCCCACAAACCGGATCGGCAAATTCAATTCCCGCGCAATCGCCACCACGATTCCGCCCTTCGCGGTGCCGTCGAGCTTCGTCAGCACGATCCCAGTCACGCCCGCGTGGCTCCAGAATTCGCGCGCCTGGTTGAGGCCGTTCTGGCCCGTCGTGGCGTCGAGCACCAGGAGGACATCGTGCGGCGCGCCAGGGACGATTTTCGATGCGGTGCGCTTCATCTTTTCCAGCTCGGCCATCAGATTCGACTTCGTATGCAGGCGGCCCGCCGTGTCGACGACCACTATGTCGGCAGCGCGTGATTTGGCGGCGGAGAGCGCGTCGAAAATCACGGCCGAAGGATCGGCGCCGGATTTTTGCTTGATCACGTCGACGCCCGCGCGCCGACCCCACACCTCGAGCTGCTCGATGGCCGCTGCACGAAACGTGTCCGCGGCGCACAGCATCACGTTCGCGCCTTCCTTTTTCAGGCGATTCGCGAGCTTGCCGATCGTGGTTGTCTTGCCGGTGCCGTTTACGCCGACCACGAAGAGAACGCGCGGCGCGACATCAACCTTGCCGTTCGATGCGGCCGCCGGGGCGTTCAAGATCTTCAGCACTTGGTTCTTCAGCTCGCGGCGGAGAGTATCCGAACCTTCCAGCTTGTGCTGATTCACCTGTTCGCGCAGCGCCGCGAGGATTTCCTTCGTCGTGCGAACACCGATATCCGCACTCAGCAGCGCTGATTCAAGCTCGCGCAGAAGCTCCTGATCGACCGGGCGATCGCCCGTCAGAATCTGCTCGACGCGCGCGGATAGTTCTGAGCGCGTTTTGTCGACGGACTTCTTCAGCCGTTCGAGGAGCGTTGGTTCCGGCGGGCCAAATAGGGTAATCATGCGTCTTGACCGCTCACATTGAATCACACCATTCTAGCAAACGCGCCGACACAAGTTCGAAGACCGGACCATTTCAATCAGCACTAAAGTGGAAAGGCAACCTTCCGGCCGATTTAGTCCGCCGGCGGGCGAACGGCACGCGGCGCAAGCACAATCACTATGGCCGCGCCGACACACGCAACCGTCAACACGATGAGCCCCACCGTGGACGACCCTGTTTTCGTGTTCAGGTAGCCGAAGAGGAAGGGTCCTGCGAGACCCGCAATGCTCCCAATCCCGTTGATCAGCCCAACGGCCGCTGCGGCTGCGGACTCGCTCAAGAGTTCGGTCGGCATGGCCCAGAACGCCGGAAGATAGGCATTCCCAAGCGTCGCCATCGTCAGTGCCAGCACGAAAAGCGAAATGGAATGCGGTTCCGCGATGAGCGCCAGAAATCCGGCCGCGGCGATCAGGTCGAACACCGCGCAGTGCCAGTTTCTTTCGCCAGTCTTGTCCGAATGCCAGCCGTTGAAAAGCATCGCCACAAGGAGAACCACATACGGTATGGCGCCGAGGAGGCCCACATTCGCATCCGACAATCCGGACCACCGCTTCAGCATGGTCGGAAGCCAGAAGACAAGAGCATAGAAGGCGAAATAATTCAGGAAGCAGTCCGCCGCCAGCATCAGCACGGTGCGCGACGCAAGCGCTTGCATAATGGAGCCCTTCTTTGCCGCGACGGCCGCTTCTTCGCTCAGCCGGTGCTGAATCCACTGACGGCTTTCGCCGCTGAGCCAGGTCGCCTCACTCGGCAAATCCGGAAGGTAGAAGAACGCCAGCGACCCCAGAACCACCGCCGGCATTCCCTCCAGGATGAAAAGCCATCGCCAGCCTTCCAGCGCGAACCACCGGTGGCCCAGAATCATGCCCGCGATCGGTGATCCCACCACAAACGACAGGGGAATCGCCGACATGAAATTTCCCGTCGCCTTCGCGCGATCCTCCCGAATGAACCAGTGACTGAGGTAAACAACCACGCCGGGAAAGAATCCGCCCTCGGCCACGCCCAGCACGAGCCGCGCCGCGTAAAGCTGCGCAGGCGTGCGCACCAATGCCGTCAGAGCTGTCAGCAAGCCCCACGCAATCATCGTTGCGGAGATCATTCGGCGCGCGCTCCAGCGCTCGACGAGCAGCGCGCCGGGAATCTGCATTGCAACGTAGCTGACGAAAAAGATGCCGCTCGCAAGTCCGAAGACGCTGTCATTGAAGCCCAGATCTCGCGATATGCCGATCGCGGCGTAGGCCACGCTGGTGCGATCGATGTAGTTGGCGATGTAGAGGACGAAAAGAAACGGCAGCAGCCGAATGGCGATGTGCCGCCGCGCGCGTTCGATCACGTCGGCGGCCACAGGCACGATCGCGCGTGGGTTGCTCTCAGTCACTCAGGAAGGTCTCGCACGAACTCGCACAGCGCGCGGAGGATAGCATGGAAGAGCGGGGGCTCGGAAGAATGCAGGAGGAATCCCGGAAAAACCCTGGGAAGAATCTAGACTTCGACGAGCGTAGCGCTCAGTCGCAGGCGGCCCGCTTGCACGGCCGTATCGAGCGATGCGACCACCTTGGAATCGAACTTCGCGATGGCCAGAGAGCGGATGCGCTGGAGCGCGTACTCGAGGTCCATGGCCGATTGGTACGGGCGATTCGTCGTGATGGCGTCGAGCGTGTCCGCGACGGCGATGATGCGCGCCATCATCGGAATCTGGTCTCCCTGCAGGCCGTACGGGTAGCCGCCGCCGTCCATGCGCTCGTGATGCAGCTCGATTCCCGGCAGCACGTCGCGCAGTTGCGTGACGGGCCGCATGATGTTCGCGCCCTTCACGGTGTGCTGCTTCATCAGGTCGAACTCTTCGTCGGTCAGCTTGCCGGGCTTTTTCAGGACGCGGTCCTCGACGCCGATTTTGCCGACGTCGTGCAGCAATGCCGAAATGCGCAGCCGGTCTAGGTCCTCGCTGCTCAGGCCCAGTCCTTCGCCGATGATGACGGAATACTTCGCGACGCGCCCGGAGTGGCCGCGCGTGTACGGGTCCTTTTCGTCGATCGCAGCCGCGAGCATGCGGATGGAGCCAAGGAACAGGTCGCGGTTTTCGGCGGCGGCGAGCTTCAGCTTTTCGACGTACTGCTCGATGTCGCCTGCCATGTTGTTGAAGGTCTCGGCGAGCTCGCTGATTTCCGCTGCGCCCTGGACCTCCGCGCGCTCGTGGAATTCGGCGCGGCTGATGGCGCGCGTCGACTCCACGAGTCCGCGAATCGGCCGAGTGATGCCGACCGCGAAGATGTATCCGAAGGAAAGCGCGACGAACGTAACGCCAAGCACGAACCTCAAGGCCTGCGAGCGCATTTCCTGCACGCCCGCATCGATCCGTGCGTCATCCAGGCTGCGCTGCGCGATCACCGCCCAGCCCAGCTCCGGGATCGGGCTGTACGTTCCGATCATCTCCACGTTGCGCTGCTGGTCTTTGTCGTACGTCCAGAAATTCGTGTTCACGGTGACGCGCAATTCCTGCGTGTCCTTGAACTGCTTTGCCAGAGGTGACAACGACGTGATGTCGCGGCCAGGCACGATCTCGCGCGTGTCCGGGTACGCCACGATGTGCCCGTGAAGGTCGACTATGAACACGAGCCGATGCCGCACGCTCACTTCGCGGAGCCGCGTCTGCAGGCGATTCAGCGAAACGACGGCGGCGAACATCCCGCTGAATTGCCCGTCAGACAGCAATGGCACGGACATCACCAGCGCCGGATGATTGTCCGGGCCCAGCGCAAACGGTTCGCTGATCGAATCGAAGTCCTGGAAGCTTGCTTGAAACGCGCGCTTCAGTGCGGCCCCAACGAAGGGATCCTGATCGGCGCTGAAGCTGCCGGCCGACTGCCCCTTGGCCTCTTTGTTCACCGCCGTCACGTACAGGATGTTTGGATTGTTTTCGGCGAACTGCTGCAGCAGGCGCGCGATTTCCGGCGCATGAATCGGGTCGTCGACGTTCTGAATCCAGCCGGTCAGCGTCAGCACCTGCCTCTGCGTCACCAACTGCTGCCGCACGCCCTGCTCGAATTCGAGCGTCTCAGCCGCGAGCGACCGCGTCGTCTCGTTTTGCTGAACCTGCTCGGTATCCTGCAGCTTCTCTTCGCTCAACCGCAGCACTTGGCGGTGATAGAGCCACAGTGGAGTGACGCTGACGAGCAGAAGCGCCGCCATGACGATCCAGAGGATCCGCAGTCTGCGCGGCGAGAGCTGTTTGAGGGCGATGGGCACAGTATCCCCGAAACAAAAATGCTACCGGACCAAGCCGACCCGGCACAACGGGACGAAGGTACTGGCGTAGCGGAAACGCCATAGGCTTGTTGATTGCAAGGAAAGGACTTAGCGGAGCCTCAGCGGCCGAATTTCATTCGGTTTTCGTTCCCGGCGATCAGCCGCTCGATGTTCGGCCGGTGCTTCACCAATATCAGGAGCGAGATCGTGATCGTTCCCAGCGTCACGAAGAGGGGAGGCGCGTGTCGCGGGGCATAGAGGAGGTACACCAGAATCGGCAGAGCCACCGTCGCGATAATCGATCCGAGAGACGAATAGCGCCAGAAGACGACAATCAGAATCCACAACACCAGCGCCGCTGCCGCCGCGGGCGCGCAGATTCCCAGGAAGACTCCCAGACCGGTCGCCACGCCCTTGCCGCCCTTGAAACGGAGCCAGACAGGGAACATGTGGCCGAGCACGGCGAGGACCGCCGCGGTCATCATCCACCTCATATCGCCGTGCGTCCAGCGATGGGCAATCCACACGGCCGCGTAGCCCTTTGCGGCGTCGAGGAAAAGCGTCAACAGCCCCGCGACCGCGCCGGCATTTCGAGCGACGTTCGCCGCGCCGATGTTTCCGCTGCCTGACTTGCGGATGTCCCCGCCTCGCGCCTTCACAATCAGAAATCCGAACGGGATCGACCCGAGCAGGTACGCGATGATTGGAATCAGTACGGCTTCGATCCTGACTTCGATCACGCCTTTTCCTTCATGAAAGAATAGCTGCGGACCTTCTTATACTCCGCTCCGGACGGTTTGAGAATGCTTTCGAAAAGATGAAACTCGATTTCTTTCGCGGAGCCGAAATCCTGCGACTGGAATTCGCTCGCTGCGCGGACCAGTTCGTCGGCGCGCACGCCTTGCTCGAATCGAGCCAGGGTCAAATGAGGCACAAAGTCGCGAGAGTCCGCGGCGATCCCCAGCGGCACTAGCGCGCGCTCCACGTCCGCGGCGAGCGCGGCAAGATTCGCCGACGCTTCGATGCCGCACCACACCACGCGCGGCCGCCGGTCGTTCGGGAAAAATCCGATGCCGCGAAAAAACATCTCAACCGGCTGCGCCGATCGAACCGGCGCCAGAGCATCTTCGATAGCGGCGACTTTCTTCGCGTCGACATGGCCGATGAATTTCAGCGTCACGTGCATGCCTTCCGGACGCACCCATCGCGCGCCCTTTGCGGCCGGCTTCAGGCGCGCGATCAGCTCGCGAATCGTATGTCGAATGCTGTCGGGAAAATCCAGCGCGACGAAGAGCCGCATGCGCTACCCGCGCCCGTGCGCCGAATACGGAAAATGCCGCCGGACCATGTCCAGCGCAGTTTGTGTCGCGTACTGGCGGATGCGCTCGCGATCGCCGGGGAACCGAAACGCCTTCTCGCGCGGTCCTTGTTGGTCGGCAAGCGCGATGTGGACGAGGCCAACCGGCTTTTCGGGAGTCCCGCCCGTTGGCCCGGCGATTCCCGTGATACCCACGCCAAGAGTGGAGCCCCCGCGCTTGCGAATTCCGTCCGCGAGCGCAAGCGCCACCTCCGGGCTCACCGCTCCCTTCGCATCGATCAGCTCCTTCGGCACGCCGACCATGGACGTCTTCATTTCGTTGCTGTAGCAAACCACGCCGCCCAGAAAATACGACGAGCTGCCCGGCACGTTCGTCAGCCGTTCAGCCAGCATCCCGCCCGTGCAGCTTTCGGCGACCGCGATGGTCGCGCGATTCTCCATCAGGACGCGCGCCACCACCTCCTCGATCGATTCTCCGGCGGTCGAGAAAAGATTCTCGCCCAGCGCGAGGGACATGCGGTTCACGATTTCGTCGAGAATCTTCTCCGCGTGGGCAGCATCATTCGCCCAGAGGCTCGGATGCAGCTGGATTCCCGTCGGCGACGCGAGGATCGTCGTGTCCGTGTCGGGATATAGCGTATACAAGGGCGAGACGCGGTGGTCGACTTCCGATTCCGTCAAGCCCCAAACCCGCAGCTCGCGCGTGAAGAGCCGCTCTTGATGATTCAGCTTCGCGAGGCGCGGGCGGACCTCCGCGTCGAACAGCGCGCGCAATTCCGCGGGGACGCCCGGCAGAAGCACGACGATGCGCCCGTTCGCTTCGAGCCACAATCCCGGTGCGGTTCCGCGCGGATTCGGCAGCACCTCCGCGCCTTCCGGAACCATCGCTTGCCGTTCGTTGATCTGGGGCATCGCGCGCCCGAAGCGCCGAAACCGCTCCTGAATGTGCTGCAGAACGTTTTCGTCGAGACGCAGCTTCCTGCCCATCAAGTCGGCGACGGTGTCGCGCGTGCGATCGTCATCCGTCGGCCCCAATCCGCCGGACGAAACGATCAGCTCAGCGCGCCCCAGCGCGTGGCTGAACGACGAGCGCATCTCTTCCGGCGAATCCCCGACGACGGCTTTGTGAATCACGCGCACGCCCAGCTTGTTCAGTTCCGCGGTGAGAAACAGCGAGTTGGTATCGAGGCGAAACGGCGTCAGGAGTTCCGAGCCGACGGCGATGATCTCTGCTTTCATCGTTCAGGTGGGCTCAGTCGAGCCACGAAAATGTTGTAACCGAGGCGCAGCAGTCCTCGCAAGCCCTCGGGTGCTTTTTCGCGGATTCGCCGCGGCCGGTTCATTCCTCGCGCAGGCTGCCGAGTGCGTTCTCGCGAACCGCCTGCGCGACGGGAGCCCATGTGGCGATGATGCCCAGCAAAAGCAGTCCGAATGCCGTCATCGCGATCGTCCATGCATCGTAAGAAGTGACGCCAAAGAGGAAACGTCCCGTCGCCCGCGCCGCCAGGAAACAGAGCACCGCTCCCGGCAGCACGCCGCCGAGCACCAGCGATGCGCTGTAGCGCGCGACCAGCCCTGCCACGTCGCCCGCCGTCGCGCCGAGCGCAATCCGAATCGCGATTTCGCGCCGCCTCAGCTGAACGAGGTACGCCAGTGTGCCGTACAGTCCGAAAGCGGCGAGCGCCGCGCCTGCCAGTGCGAACATGTTCAGCAGCCACGCAACGAATCGCCGCACTTTTAGCGAATCCAGGATTCGCTCCGGCATGGGTTCGATATCGAAGAGCGCAACGGAAGCGTCCTGCTTGTGCAGAATTTCGCGGACCGCTGCCGTCACGTCCGTTCGCCCTGCTTGCCGCACAACAAGAAACATGGCCGAATTCGGAAGCTGCAGCTCCGGCCAGTAGATTTCCGGTCGCGGCGGCGCGGCGAGCTCCTTCGTCGCGACGTTGCCCACAACGCCGATGATTCGCGCCGGATGGTCGTGGCAGCAATTGTTGGCAACGAGCTTGCCAATCGGGTCCTGCCCGGGAAAATATCTGCGTGCGAATATCTCGTCGATTACCACGACCTGCGCAGACGGCGTCTGCGTCGCATCATCCTGCTCCGTGAACGTCCGCCCTTTGATCAGCGGGATTCGCAGCGTCTCGAAATATACCGGCAGGACGATGTTCACGCGCGCCGCCGGACGCACCTCGGGGACGGGCCGCTCGGGAAAGTACAAGTCGGCCGTGTAGCCGCCGCTGCTGAACGGCAGGGCAACGCCCGCCGAAGCCGACTCGACGCCGGGCAGCGCCGCCACTCGATCGTTCAGCGTGCGAAAGAATCGCGCGCGCGAAGGGCCGTCCGCATAATGTGTGCTCGGCAGCGTGATGCAGGCGGACCACACGCGCTCCGCCGAGAAGCCGGGAGACACCGCCAGCAATTTCGCGAAGCTGCGTCCGAGTCCCGCGGCGGTGAAAAATAAAGCCACCGCGAGAGCGATTTGCCCGCTCACGAGCACCGCGCGCCATCGCGACCGCCCCGTCGCGCTGCGTCCCGTGCCCGCGCGTAGAGTCTCCTCTATCGGCGTTCGCGATGAAAATGCCGCCGGGAGCAGCCCTGCGATGATCGTCGACGCCGCGCACAATCCCGCCGCGAACGCCAGCGTCCAGGGCTCAATCTGGATGTGGTGCACCGGCCCGTAAACGTTGATGAGGCGCACCAGTCCCATCGCCAGCGCGATGCCCGCCGCGCACCCGATCGCCGCCAGAGTTGCGGTTTCCGTCAGAATTTGCCGGATCATCCGCGACGTGCTCGCACCGAGCGCTGCCCGCACGGCCCATTCGCGGCTACGCACCGTCGCGCGCACCAGCAGCAGGCCCGAGACGTTCGTGCACGCAATCAGCAGCACGCAAATCACGGAGCCAAACGCCAGCAGCAGCCACTGCCGCACATCCTTGGTGCGCTCCACTAGCATCGGCTCAATCGAAAAATGCCAGCCTGAGCTCTCCGTGTACGCGTCGGGGAATTGCTGCGCCATGTGGTGGCTCACAGTTGCGAGCATCGCTCGCGCGCGTTCCAGCGTCACCCCCGGCGCGAGCCGCGCAAGCATATCGAGCCACTTGTCGCCTCGTTCGCCATTTGCAAAGTCCGCGGGAGGCAGCGCCAGCGGCACCCACATCTGCGTCGCGGGATAGGGAAAATCGAAATGAGGCGGCATCACGCCGATCACTTGATGCGGCTGGCCGTCAAGGTCAATCGTGCGCCCAACCACTTGCGAATCGCCGTTGAACCGGCTTCTCCACAGCGCGTCGCTCAGCACTGCGACCTTTGCCGCGCCGTAGCGGTCATCGTCGGCACGAATCGCGCGCCCCATCTGCGGCGCGATTCCGAGCATCGGGAAGAAACTGCCCGACACGTTCACCGCATCCACATGTTGCGCGTACCCGGCGTCGCCCGTGTTGCTCAGTGTGAAATCGTTGAAGTAATACGCCGCTGTGTCCCCAAAGATCTCGCGGTGCGCTGTCAGGTCCGCATAGTCGGGCGGCGAGGCAGACGTATGCCCAAGCTGCGATCCAGGAAATTCGTTGTGGACGAACACGATGCGGTCGGCATCACGGTAGGGAGGCGGCTTCAGCAGCACGTCGTACAGCGCGGCGAATACCGCAGTCGCCGAGCCGATGCCGAGCGCAAGCACCAGGATGCAGAGCAGGCTCGCCGAAAGATTCCGCCGGATTTGCCGCAGCCCGTACGAAACGTCCGACATCAGCTCCGTCGCGATTGCGCTCATGCGCCGCCTCCGTCAGAGTCTGCGATTCGGCGTGCCAAAAATCAGGTGAGAGCTAAGCCCTCGACGTCCCAGTCGAGTGTGAACAGGGCGTTGTTGGTCGTGATTACGGCGCGGTGTGACGGCATCAGCGCGAGCCCGACGATGTTGCTGCCGCCGAGCACCAGTTCCGGCTCGGCCTGCGGCGTCAGCCTCACGATTCCGCGCTTGCCGCCGAGCGACGCCGCCACATACAGGTTGCCGCGCCGGTCAAACGCCAGTCCCTGCGGGCGCCCCAGCCCGCGATAGAAAATGCCCACTTCGCCCGCCGGAGAAATTCGGTACACGCGGTCATAGCTCGACGTCGTTGGCGCAGTGACAAACAGCTCGCCCGCCGGGCTGAACGCCATGTGATACGCGGCCACTGAAGGTTCCAGCGTCGCAAATACGAAAATTTCGCGGTCGGCTCCGATCTTGAAGATCGTGCCGCTCCGGTCTCCCACATAGAGATTCCCGGTCTGGTCGAAGGCGAGCCCGGTCGCGATGCCCATGCCTTCCAACCATTGCATGGCGCGCCCGTCCGGCGACACGCGATGAATCGTCCCATCGTTCCTGCACGAGACGAACAGATTTCCATTCTTGTCGAGCGCCAGTCCAGTCGGATTCATCAGCTCCGTTATAAACGGCTTCACGGCGTGGTTCGCCGTGATCTTGTACAGCGAGACGGGCACCTTCTGCCCGCGCTGCCCGCTGAACGTCACGTAAACGTTCCCGTCGCCGTCCACCGCCGGATTCGCAACGGGATGCAGGTTGTCCGCCACCTGCACTCCTAGCGCCATAGGGAATGGCTGGCTCTCGACGCTGCCCATTCGCACGCGCACGGCGCCGCCCGCCGCGCCCTCGGGCACGCGCGCGATCAGGAAATTCTCCGCCGCCAGCATCACCGTCCCCTCCGCCGACCCGAACTGCACCTGTGGCCGCGAATGGTTCCGGCTGGCAAAACCAGTCCCTTGAATCGAGATTTCGCCGCCGGGCATCGCCGCCGCCGGCTTCACGCTCTCGATCCTCGGTGTGCTGTTCATCGCGAAAGGAAATTCGATCTTTGGGGACGGCCGCTCACAGCCCCGCCAGCCGCGCTATCCACAGTACAAGTCCCGCGTAGATTCCGGCAACCCAATCGTCCGCCATGATTCCCCAGCCACCCGGCAGCGATTCCGCCTGTCGCGCGGGAAATGGCTTCCATATATCAAATATCCGAAAAAGTATAAAACCCAGCGCCAAATATTTCCAGTTAAGTGCCGCATTCACAGTCACGAGACCAAGCGGCATGCCGGCCCAATTCGGATGCGAGGTTTTGCCAAGCAATGGCAGCGCACAGCCCATGAGAAGCGTCAGGTGCTGACCGGATACCTCGTCAATGACCACGCGTTGCGGATCCTTGGTCTCCCAAAAGCGGGCCGCGTTTCCGGCACTCCATACGCCAATTAGCGCGATAAAGGCTGCGATTGCAAACTGAAAAACCAGAAAGGGATCCACGCCGCCGCTCGCCGCGAAAAAGGAGATCCCTACACCGTCGCCCCACAGCAGTTTTCCCCATTGATTTAAAGGGGTGCTCACAAGCAGGGGGCCCCAGAAGGGAAGCATCGCAAGCACGGCACCGCCCAGCGAGCCCCATGTTCCGGGCGCCTTCGGCAAATACCCGAGCCCGCACGCGGTCGCAATGAACAGTGAAAAGCGCGGCTTCTGCCGAACTCCCGCGCTTACTGGCGCGCTTCCCGCAGCCTCAGCCGACGCCGGCGGCTCAGTTTTTCCGCTCATCCGCGTCTCGTTCGGGATTGTCAGGAATCGATTCGTCGATCACCGGCTCGCTGATTCGATACTTCTCGCTCGACCAGTTGCCGAGGTCCAGCAGCTTGCACCGTTCGCTGCAGAAAGGAAAATCCGCCGACGTCTCCGAATCGGTAGGCTTGTTGCAGATGGGACAGCGCCACTTCATACCCAGAGGATACCGCAAACCGTTGTTCCCGGTTGCCCCGACACCAGTGGTGGCCAAGTCGCTCCGGCCTGTAGCTCCGGTCTGTAGCTCCGGTCTGTAGCTCAGGTCTTCAGACCTGAGGCCTTCCTGAAATCTCAGCCTCCTGCGCAGCCGCTACACCAGAATCGGCAGCAGGTTCTTCGCCGACGCGGGGCTCGCTGCCGCCGCAACGCTCGCCCGCTCAAACTCGATCGCGCGCCCGATCAAATCGTATTCCTTCGCGTCCGTAATCTCGATCGTCGCCATCGAGCCGGGCCTCGGCAATTCCGCCGCCTCGCTCACGCCCTCAAATTCCGTCACATATACTTTGCCGTCGATTTCCGGCGCCATGCCTTCGAGTCGCGCCTCCCAGATCAACTCCGTTTCCTTCGACGGCCCTTCAATCATCGCCTGCACGCGCTTGCCGATTCGCCGCCGCAGTTTCCGCGCGGAAATCTTGTTCTGGATCGACATCAGCGTCTCGCGCCGCCGCGCGATCGTCTCCGCATCCACTTTCTTCTCGTATTCGAAGCTCTTCGCCGCGTCCTCGTCCGAATACGCGAAGACGCCCATCCAGTCGAACTCCGCCGCGCGCACAAAATCGCACAGCTCGCGAAAATCCTTTTCCGTTTCGCCGGGAAAGCCCACGATGAACGATGTGCGAATCGAAACGCCTGGAATCGTCCGACGCGCGCGCTCCAGCAGCTTCAGGAACGCGTCGCCGTGCGAGCCGCGCTTCATCCGCGCCAGGACGCTCCGGCTCGCGTGCTGCAGCGGCACGTCAAGATACTTCGCCAGCCGCGGATGCGCCGCAATCGTCTCAAGCAGCCGCGGCGTAATCCGGTTCGGATAGCAGTAGAGAAACCGAATCCAGTTCAGCTCCTCGATCTGCGCCAGCCGTTCGAGCAGCGTCGCCAGCCCATCGCGCAGCCCCAGATCCTCGCCGTAGAACGTCGTGTCCTGCCCGATCAGCGAAATTTCGCGCACGCCCGTCGCAGCCAGATTTTCCGCCTCGCGCGCCACCGACTCGAATCGCCGGCTCCGGAATTTCCCACGCAGTTGCGGGATCACGCAGAACGTGCACGGATGGTCGCAGCCCTCGTTGATCTTGATGTATGCCGTGTGACGCGGCGTCGCCAGGATCCGGGGCGTCAAGTCGTGGTAAAGATATGTCGGCAGCCTGCCCGCCGTGGCGGGCCCGTCCATCGCCCCGCTCGCTGCCGCCGCGCCGCTCGCTATGGCGGGCTCACCCGCGCACGCTTCCACAATCTTTTCGATCTCGTCCGTGCCGATCACCGCGTCCACTTCCGGGATCTGCTCGCGAATCTCGTCGCGGTACCGCTCCACCATGCATCCCGCGACGATCAGCCTCTGCGCGCGCCCGAATTTCTTGTACTCTGCCATCTCCAAAATCGAATCCACCGACTCCTGCTGTGCCGGCGCGATGAAGCTGCACGTGTTCACCACCAGCACGTCCGCTTCGCCCGCCCGCGGCGTGATTTCGTACCCCGCGCGCGCAAGCGTGCCCATCATCACCTCGCTGTCGACGAGGTTCTTCGGGCATCCCAGGCTCACGAATCCAACCTTCGGCATCTCAGTCCGCTTCCTTACCACGCTCGCAAACACTCGATTCTAGCATGAGCCAAACCCCGGGACTCGGTGTGTTAGACTGCGCATCGTGTCGCTTTGTGTCCCACAGAATTCGTAGAGCCAGCGGGAGGCTCCATGAGCCGGACGAGCGCGATTTTTTTGGCGGTTCTGTTGGCTCTGATTCTCAATCTGCCGTCGTCGCTCACGTCGACCGCTCAAGTGCCGCCCGGTCCGGAGCTAGTTTCGTTGGAGGAAGCCGAGATTCTCGTTTATGTTCTGCCGGAAGCACAACAAGTTCGGCGCCAAGGAATGGATATAGGATCGGAGCTACAAACGAACAATAAGCTGAACCAGGACGATTTCTATACCTTCTGGGTGATCAACACTAAGCGTGACTGCGCGAGTTGTTCTGTCACGATCGGATATTTCAGCGTGAATAAGCACACCGCCGATCTTTGGGACACCAGCAACATGCAGCTTGTGAAATCTACAGAGATTGAAGGAATACAAAAGATTATTCGGAAGGCTCGTCGCATTGACGCGGACACGATTCGGGAGTTCGGGTCGCGGGCGCCCAACGGGTAAAAGTGGACGGACAGCACTACCCAACTCTTCTATGATGCAGGGAACCTGCGCAACCGCACCACTTCCCGAATCGACCGCAGCAGCGCTGACATCTGTTCCGCTCCCGCCGGATGATCCCCGAACCGCGCCGCCTGATATAGCTCGGTGAATTGCGCCACCGGCCCCGCCACTTCCGGAGCGGGTATCGCCGACGCAAACTCCATCGCCGTCTGCGACGCCGCCTTCTTCCATCCGCGCCGTTCGAGCAGCCGCAGCATCTCGCGATATTCCAGGGCCGCGAGCGGCGCCGCCAGGCTTCCTTTATGCCCGGCGCGGAGGCTCCATCGCGCCACCACGTACGCGATCATCCACCGCCCGCGCAGATAAATCAGCAGCGCAACCAGCAGCAGCAAAATCGCCGGCAAAAAATATGGCGACGCCTCGATCCGCCGGTCGAGCGCGGTCAGCATCTGCATCGCCTGTTGTTGCTTCTGCTTGTAGTATTCGCGGGCTCGCTCGCCCAGATCTCGCGTCGACTTCTGCACGTTCTGCGCCAGCGTCAACTGGTGCCCGAAATCGTAGTTGATCACCCATTCGCTCCACGCGAACTGGAACCAGTCCCAGTAGAGCGACATTCGCTCCAAGATCCCGCCGCGCTTCGAATCCGTCGCTCCCGGCGTTGGATCGAACGTCAGCCACCCGTACTCCGGGAAATAGACTTCCACCCACGTGTGCGCGTCGCTTTCGCGCACGATGTAGTCGCCACCCAGGTCGTTGTACTCGCCCGGCAGGAACCCCGTCACGTACCGCGCCGGAATACCTTCGTCGCGCAGCATCACGGTCATCGCCGCCGCAAAATACTCGCAGTGCCCGGCGCGCCGAACGAAAAGAAAATACGCCAGCGGATCGTCCGTCTTCGGGCCCGTCAAATCGAGCGTGTACGCGTACCGCGTCTTCAGGTACGCCTCGATGCGCGCCGCCCTGTCGTATTCGTTGTTTGCGTGCGCCGTGATTTCATCCGCCAGCTTCTTGATCCGCGGATCGAGCGGCGGCAGTTGCAGGTATGCCTGCAAAACGGCATCCGGAAAAATCTTCGACGCCTTCCGCAGTTGCGCCGGTGGCACAGCCGGCAGCTCCGACGTTGCCTCGTACCGTATCTTCGTGAAATTCCGGAACGGATTGATCAGCGTGTCAGTGCCGTCGATCACCAGGTAACTGCGCACGCGCTGCGCCGGACCTGGCCTGTAGCCCTCGCTTCCGAATTGCCCGTGCAGCGTCTGAGGATTCGCCGCGAGGAAAATCGCGTCGGTCGCGATTGGCTCCATCAGCACCATGTAGTGCAGTTCGTACGAGTCGCCCGGCGGCAGCGTCGGCGTCCTCAGTTGATAATCGCCGCTCGCGTCCGGCGTGATCACGATCTGTTCGTGCGCCGGCGTGAACCACCGCTTCCCGTCGAAATTCGTCAGCACGATTCCGCGCCAGTGAACGTCGTCCGCATGTTCCGGATCGCCGTCCACCTTAATGCGCATCACCACCGTGCTGTTCTTCTTGATCTTGCCGATCTCGCCCAGCGACACGTCGTCGCTGAATCCCGTCAGCGGACTCGGCTGCAGGTTCAGCGCGCTCAGGTAGCCGGTTGTGAAGCGCGGAATCAGGAAGAAAATTGCGCCACCGATCAGCAGCGCGCTCACCGCCACCAGAACCGACGTCAGCCCTAGCGCGCGATTCAATTGCTGCGCCAGCGGCGAGCCCGCCTCCATCGGCGGCGAAACGGCTCCCGCCGCGCTGTGCCGGATTTCCAGCGCCACGAACGTCGAGACCGCCAGCACCAGAAAAATCGCCAGCGCCACCAGGAATCCCGTTTCCACCGTCAGGATGGCCGACGCCAGCATCGACGTCACGGCCAGGACGGCCAGGAACGCGTAGTCGCGATTGGTCCGCGCCGAGTACAGCCGCACCAGCACGGCAAACAGCAGCAAATGGATGGACGCGAGCAGCGCCGCGTAGAGCGACGGATTCGGCGCCCCCGCAGCTAAATTTCGTGAGAAAAACCACAGGTCGGCGGGAAATACCAGGAAGTACGCCAGCACGAGCCACGTCGCCACGCGCGACGAAAGCTCCGGCCCGCGTCCGCGCCACACTCGAAATCCCTTGATGGCCAGCGCGGCGGAAGGGACCAGCACCGAAATGAAGTCGAGCTTGCCCGTCGAAATGATCGCCAGCACGCCCGTCGAGACGAGCAGGAAGAGCGAAATCTCGAAATATCGTTGCACCGCCGGGAGAGGCGGTGCGCTGGCGCGCGCGGAGGAAGCCATGGCCCTTGATTTATGCTATCACCCGTCCGCAGCCGCCGCCCTCGCGCGTCGCGTATCTGCCACCTTCGCAAGCGCTGATCGTGCCGGGGCCGCAATCTTCCTCGCCTTGGTTTTCCTCAGCGTCCTCTGCGTCTCTGCGGTGTGCTCTCGTTTTTCTCTGCGGCCTCGGGCCCTGCTCGGTGTCCTCTGCGCCTCTGCGGTGCGCCCTCCTTTTTCTCTGTGGCCTCGGGCCTTCCTCGGTGTTCTCTGTGGTCAGCTTTTATCTTTGCCGTTCCACCCCGTCACCGCCGCCGCAATCTTCCGGGTTGCGCTCGATACCGCCACTTTCCCCAGTTCGTCGAGCGCCAGCACGCGCGTCCTCGCCACGCGCGGTAATTCGCTCACCCGCGCAAGAAACGGCAGCAGCGCGATATTGCGAAACGTCACGCCATGTCTCGCCGCCGGCAGCGCCTCCAGCGCTGCGCCATTCGTGCAGTCGACTCCGAGTTTCGCCCGCAAATATTCAGCCAACTCGCCCGCGGCGTCGCGCTTCACCGCCACAGCAGGGAACTGCCACATCCGCGAAAACAGCACATCGTCATGCGCTCCCGGATCGCGCACGAGCAGTGTTCTCCCGCGCCCATCCTGTAAAATCGCCGCCGCAATCTTTATTCGCACGGGCGCTCGCTTTCGCCGCGGCGCCGGAATCGTGTCCGCCAGCCCCTGCGCTCGCGCCCGGCACCATCGCGCCACGGGACACTCCCTGCACCGCGGCGATTGCGGCGTGCACGTCACCTCGCCCAGCTCCATCAGCGCCTGATTCCAATCTCCCGCCGCATCGCGCGCCAGAAGTTCCTGCGCCGTTTCGCCGAGTCGCTGCCACCGCCCATCCGCCCGCAAATCCCCACGTACCGCGCCCAGCCGCGCCAGCACTCGCGCCACGTTTCCGTCGAGCACCGCCAGCGGCGCGTCGTAGGCGATGCTCAGCACCGCCGCCGCCGTGTACGCGCCGATTCCTGGCAGCGCCAGCGCCGCTTCGTGCTCCCGCGGAAATTTGCCGCCGTGCCGCGTCGCAATTTCCTTCGCAGCGCGATGCAGATTCCGCGCGCGGCTGTAATACCCGAGTCCCGACCACAATTTCAGCACATCCTCTTCGCGCGCACGCGCCAGCGTTTCGCCATCCGGAAAGCGCGCTAGAAATCGCTCGTAGTAGGGAAGCACCGCTGCGATGCGCGTCTGCTGCAGCATGATTTCCGCCACCCACACGCGGTACGCGTCGCGACTGGCGCGCCACGGCAATTCCCGCCGGTGCGCGCGAAACCATCGCAGTAGCGCGTCCTGAAATTTTGCCAGGGATCGAGGTGTGAATTGCTTCGCGCGGCCCATGGGCGCCCGTATTCTCGCACGAACGGCAAGAGATTCGCTTTCACTCGCTGAATCACCGGCTCCTTCGCTGCCGGGCTACCGTCACGCTCCATCGCGCGTCAAAGCTTCTATCAGTCGCGGCCAAGTTTTCCGGCTCGCGGAAATTCGAACGACTCAAGGACCGGCTCCGGACAAGGGGCGAATCGGAGGAAAAACGTGACGAATGCTTCCAGGCGAATTGTGAGCTTTCTCATTCTCTGCAGCGCGACGGTCCTCTTGCAGCCGCTGCCGGGGCGCTCGCAACAGGATTCAGGCGCTTCGAATCCAGCCGCGCAGCATCCCGCCGTCGCCCGCGACGGCTCGCACGATTTCGACTTCGAGCTTGGCACCTGGAAAATTCACCTGAAGCGCCGCTTGCATCCGCTCACCGGCTCGAACACCTGGGTCGAATTCGACGGCACCAGCGTCACGCGAAAACTCTGGAACGGCCGCGCGCAGATCGAGCAGTTCGAAACCAATGGCGCCGGCGGCCGCGTCGAGGGCCTCACCCTCCGCCTCTACCATCCCGATTCGCACCAGTGGTATCTCTACTGGGCCAACGGCAAGGACGGTGTGCTCGGGCAGCCCACGATCGGCGAATTCAAGGACGGCCGCGGGGAGTTCTACGATCAGGAGCCTTACAACGGTCGCATGATTTTCGTCCGCTTCATCTGGTCGAATCTCAACGCCACTCCGCACTTCGAGCAGTCCTTCTCCGACGATGGCGGCAAGACGTGGGAAAAGAACTGGATCACGGATCAGACGCGCGTCAGCGATTCCGCGAAAGAGGAGTGAGCTCGGGCGCGCCGCTACAGCGCGTCGATGAACACGATGTACGACGACGACCACAGCGCCGTCGGTATCGTCTTCTGCGGACGCGCCGTCAGGATAATCTTGAAAATCTCGCGCTGGCTTGCCAGTTCGTCGAGGAACGACCCGCCCGCCGCGCCCGTCTGCGGCTGAATGCGCGCGAGTTCGCGCAGCGCGTCATAAATAATTTCGGCCGCCGGCGCCATGGGCGTCGCAAACCGGTCCGTGCGAAACTGAATCACCGAATTGATTTCGTGGAAGTGCCACGCGATCGACGCCGCCAGCGACACCGCGCGTTCGAACCGCTCCGCGTGCTCCGCCTCCGCCAGCTCGCCCAGGTCCGCTCGCGGCTCGCCCACGAATGGATCGAGCACGATCATCACGCGCCGCTCGTCCTCGCGCGCAAATTCCCGCACCATCAGTTGCGACGCCTTCGCGCTCACCTTCCAGTCGACGAATCGCGCGCTGTCGGTCGGCAGGTATTCGCGCAGCGAATGCAGCTCGTGCCCGCGCCCGCGAAAATGGCTCGCCATTTCGCCGCTCAGCAGCGGCAGCACTTCGTAGAACTGTTCGGCCGGCTCGACCTTCGGATACACGATAATCTCGATTTGCGAACTCACCGTCCGCGTCTTCTCGAAAAATCCGAAGGGAAACCGCGTCCGGATTCCGAACGCGTCCTGCCGGTAGACGCCGCGCCGCGGAAATCTCAGTTCCACCTTCTGCCGCGCCGCGCTCTGGCTGGGGATGTAAGGAAAGAAGACCGGCGTCGTCAATATCTCCGCGGGCTTCTTCTTCGTGCCGCCGACCACGAGCAGCGAAAACGAGGGGGCGATCGGCTTTTCGTTGCGCAGCTCCACTTCCGCAATCACCGGCTGCTCCGCGAAAATGTGCTCCGGAAGATCGAATTTTACCTCGACGCGCGAGAGCACCATCGGCGAGAGAATGCCCGATATCACCATCCCCGCGATCGCGCATCCCAGCACCATGAAAAGCAGGTTGTTCCCCGTGTTCATGGCCGCAAGGATCAGGACGGTGATCGCTATCAGGTAAACGTACCCTTCTCGCGTCAGCCGGTAATCCACCTGGTTTGCCAGCCACCGCAGGCTTGTCCGCCGCGCCAGCGCCGGCACGATCGCGATTCCCACCCACGCAGCCAGCCCCAGCGCCACCACCGTCGAAATTCCCGCCAGCCAGATGCGCCCCTGCTGCGCAGCGGCCGCCGAAAACAGCGATACGATCAGCGCGAACGAGAGCACTAGCATCGCGATCCCGAAGTTGCGCCATCCGGGCTTGTCCCGCCCGTGCCACATCCTCGCGATTAGATTTTGCGTCGCCATCTTGGTGGGAGGTGTGCTTCTCTGCGTCCTCGGCGTCTCTGCGGTAAGGATTTTCCCCGTGCGCTCCGGGTTTTCTCAGTGCTCTCTGTGGTAAGCCTTTGACTTGCCCGCGCCCTAAACCGGCACGCGCGTCGTTTCCAGAATCTCCCGCAGAATCGCTTCCGCCTGCTCCGACTTTTTCTGCGTCGAAACGTATCGCGAACTCACCACCACGCGGTGCGCGAACACAGGCACGATCAGCTGCTTGAAGTCGTCCGGCAGGCAGTAGTCGCGTCCTTCGAGAAACGCGCGCGCCTGCGCCGCCCGGTGAAGCATCACGGCTCCTCGCGGGCTCACTCCCAGGCTCAATTGCTCCGTCTGCCGCGTCCGCTCGACGATCTCCAGCGCATAATCCAGCAGGCTCTCTTCCACTTTCACCTTCGCCGCCGTCTCCTGCATCGCCGTCACGTCCGTCGCGTCCATCAGCGCGCCCACTTTTTCCGCCGCCGAATGTCCCGTGCCGTTGCGTAGAATTTCCTTTTCGCTCTCGCGCGCCGGATAGCCCATCCGGATCCGCATCAGGAAGCGGTCGAGCTGCGATTCCGGCAGCGGATACGTCCCGTGGTGCTCGATCGGGTTCTGCGTCGCCAGCACAAGGAACGGCTTCGGCAGCGCGTGCGTGTGATTGTCCACCGTGATCTGCGATTCGTTCATTGCTTCCAGCAGCGCCGACTGCGTCTTCGGTGTCGTGCGGTTGATTTCGTCCGCCACGATGATGTTCGCGAAAATCGGTCCCGGCTTGAACTCGAATTCCTGCGCCGCCGGATTGTAGACGCTCACGCCGATCACGTCGCTCGGCAGCAGGTCCGACGTGAACTGAATCCTCTGGAACGAGCAGTCGAACGACCGCGCCAGCGCGTGCGCCAGCGTCGTTTTGCCCACGCCCGGCACGTCTTCAATCAGCAGGTGGCCGCGCGCCAGCAGCGCCGTCAGCGCCAACTGGATCACGTCGTCCTTGCCCTTCACCACGCGCCCGATCGACCGCCTCAGTTCCGCCAGCCGCTCCGCCGCCGGGGCGCTCACCGCGCTCGCCTTGCTGTTTGTCGTCGTTTGCAATTCCAGATGCCTTCTGCTACAAAAGTTGAGTCGCCGTGATGCTGAGTGCTTTTTAGGGGGTCGGAGCTTCAGCTCCGACAAACCGCTCGCTAAAATTCTTCCGGGCTTTAGCCCCTGAAGCTTTTCAGCAGCTCATGGTGCCGTAAGCCTCCGGGCGACTAGCTCAGTTGGTTAGAGCGTTCCCCTCACACGGGAGAGGTCCAAGGTTCAAGTCCTTGGTCGCCCACCATCGCCTTTCGCGACCCCGCCTCTATTCTGCCATCACCCGTTAGACGCTCGCCCCGCCCATTCGTACAGGTGTGCCCAACCAGTGGCGATAATCGCTCGTTCAGAAATGGGCGTATGATTCGGCAGCACGGGGACAATCGAGATGAAAACCTTCCTTCGCAGCATGGTCTGCGGCATCGCCGCCATAGTGGTGGCGTTCTTGGCCTGGATATTTGTCACCTTGATTGTCGCGATTGTCGTTCTCGAAAGGGCTCCCTCGCCGCCTGGAGGCGGCGAGGTCGGTTGGGATCTCGTGAGCATGGTCCACAACTCGCCCGTCTCGGCCAAACTTCTCGCGCTAGCCGCCTTCCTCATCGGCTTCGCCCTCGGCTACTGGCACTTCTCCCGCTCCTCGCGTGCAGGGCAATCCACCTCCGTGTAACGCCGGTTCTAGGTTAGTTTTTGCCCGATGAGTCGCCCAGCACTTGCTTCGCGTCGACGCCTCCCATGAACGCATGGCCGCCGCGCTCGCTCGGCTTGTGCAGTACCCAAATGTCGTGGCCTCTCGCAATCGGCGCTCCCGCCACCAGTGTGTACGCCTCGCCGTTCAATTCGAAGGAGATGCGGCTCATATCAATGCGGCCCTGCACTGCTCCCTCGATCGGCGAGAGCGATAGAAAATAGATCCCGTCACCGGGCGCGTAGAATTCGACTACTCGATTCGTTCCACTTGCCAGGGCGCCGGAGCCGCCCAAATCGACCACCACTTCCTTGCCGCGGAGCAAAACCGGTGAAAGCACCCGAAGCTCGCCGGCCTTCGGATCCATCTGCTCGCCAGGATCGCTGGCGATCCACGTTGGCATGTGGTCCATCAGTTCGCCGCTGACCACCATGTCGCCGGCGCCCGCAACCGGAATCTCCAGCTTTTCGCCCGGCTGCAGCACGTACGGCTTTTCTACGAGCTTGTCCATATTCGCGCTGGAAAGTCCCGCCTCCCCTGGAGTGCGTAGGTCCGCCGCGCTTCCGATGCGCACGCCCAGCTCGATTCGGTCATTCGTCGCCGAGATGACCCGGAAGCCGTAGCCATGGTTGGCGGTCACGATTGTGCACGACTCGAATTTCTCGTCTTGCAGCGATATCGTGCAATGGATCGTTCCGTCGTCCGTCGTTTGCGCTGTCAATATCAACGCCGTTCCTCCGCTGCGCGCCCGCGCCTTCACGATCACGAGGCTCGAGCCCAGCACAACCACCATCACCACCAACAGTGCAACTGCGAATCTCGGTATTCGCATGGTCTCCCATCCTTTCTGCCACCAATTCGGCAAAACCCTTTGGTCGGTCTCCCAGCGCCCGCGCATGCTTGCCTCGCCGCCCGTGCCTTCGAGGCTAGCGACGCGCCTTAATTCCATTCCCATCTCGGCGTACTCGCTCAATCGTGCCCGGCATGCGTTGCATTCGCCGACATGCTCTGCGGCCTCGCGCGGTATTGTTTCGCCGTCGCACAGCGCGGAAACGAACTCCGCTGCTTCTTCACACCTCATAGCCTCTCCTTTGCCGCCGGTTGCGAGCCGTGCCAGATCTTCCGCAGCGCCTCGCGTGCCGCAAACAGGCGCGACCTCACCGTTCCCACCGGTATTGCCAGAATCTGGGCCAGCTCCGCATACGATTGCCCCTCGACCTCCCTCAGCCACAAGAGCGTCCGCTGCTCTTCCGGCAGCTTCTGCAGTGCCTCGTTTACTGCGGAGGCCGTTTCTGTTGCGCACCTGGACTCGCTCTCGTCGACTTCACCGGCTCGGGGACCCTGCTTCCGCCACCACTCTGCCGCCCGCTTCCGGCCAATGCCGAAGAGATACGTGCGCAGGGATCCTCTTTCCGGCTCGAATCCGTTTGGCCGCCGCCAAATCTGTGTGAAGGTTTCTTGCATCAGGTCTTCCGCCGCTTGCTGGTTTCCGACCACGCGCCGCAGGAACGCCTGCAGCCGCTCGGCGTTCGCTTGGTAAAACGAGTCAAACGCGCGGTCGTCCCCGCTGCGGATCAGCTGCCAAAGCTCTCGGTCGTCTCCCAACCCGCGTCTCCATCCCCTTATTCGGGCTTCCCGGTGGAAAAGTTCATCCGCCGGACGTGGTAGCTCGGAGAGCTATTTGTCGCTGTAATCCGGCGGATCGGGAATATTGAACTTCCACGCCATGCTGTGCTGCCAGCGGCGCCCAAACTCCTTCGCTTCCATTCGCCGCTCAATCTTGCCGCTCGGCACGTCAATCTCATATCCATTCACTTGGCACATGATGCCGCCCATGCTGGAACTGCACGTCACCTCCGCCATCACGACGATTCTCGAAGAGCCGTCGACCCAATCGACGCCCGCCATCCCAATGTAGTCGTCCGGGTTGCGGGCCAGTTCCGCGCAGCCATCCGGCGGATCCTTCGCCTTGCAGGGCGGAAAGCTTCGAACCATATCCCGCCCAACCGCCTGCGTCACATTGCCCGGGCCGAGCTTCGGATCATCAATCCGGTGCACCGCCACGTGATAATCGCCGTAACCGTTGTTGTTGCCGTTCATGAAGAACGCCTTCGAATCCGGAGACCAGACCACCTCGTCCTCGACGAATCCAGCCAAGTCAACCTCACCCAGCTTCTTTCCGGCTGCCACTACCGTCACTTTCGCGTCCTCAATCCGTGGGTCTTCAGGATTGGTCGAGTAGCTCACGTTGACGTAATTTCTGCCGTCGGGTGACGGAATCTTCTTCGCCTGGCACGGCCGCAAATCCCCGCTGCAACCCGCCCAGAAAGCCACTCCCTTTTTCGACCAAATCGGCCGATCCGCCTCCGGCTTCTTTGCTCGCGACGCCTTTTGAATTCCCAGCGCCGCTGAAGGCAGTAGCAGTGCCGCGAGGCCGCACCGGAATAGCGTTCGCCTGATTTCCGCGACCGTTTTGTTTCCGCGATTCATGAATGTCTCCGGGCTATGATAGTCTCCTGCCATGACAGCCGTTCTCCGCTTCCTGCAATTTCTGGGCCTCGGCACTTGGATTGGCGGCATCATCTTCCTCAGCTTCGTCGAGGCGCCCGGCGTCTTCGGCATCCTCCCGAATCGCGACCAGGCTGGCAGCGTCGTGGGCTACTCGTTGACGCGCCTGCACTACATCGGAGTCATCGCCGCGCTGCTCTATCTCATCGCAGGCCTCGCGCTCGCCAAGTCCGCCAGATTCCTGATCGCGCCCGCCGCGATTCTCGTTGTGCTGATGCTCGCCCTAACCCTCGCCTCCGAATTCGGTGTTCGCCCGCGCATGGCCGCTCTGCGCAGCGAGATGGGCTCCATCGACGCCACGCCGCCTGAAAATCCCCTGCGCCGCGAGTTCGACCGCCTCCATCGCGCCTCCGTCCAGCTCGAAGCCTCCACCCTCCTCCTCGGCGTCGTCGCCCTCTTCCTCACCGCCCGCAAGCCTCTCTAGCTCCGTCAGCGAATCCGCCCGCATCCCGCCTGCTCAATCAGGTGTATAGTAGCCGCCAGACACGCTCTGCTTCGAACCGCGGCTGGCCACACGCGCGCCGCTGCTTCGAACGAGGGGCCGGCTACGTTCCAGGAACTCATCGAATCCGCTCCCGGCGGCAGGGGAAGGACCCGAACCGGCTGGGGTGCGCTCTTTTCCGCCTTTGTGCAGGCCGGGCTCGTCGCGCTTGCGCTGCTGTACCCCCTTGTCGCCATTCAGCCGCTCAACGCGTCCCTTGGTGCGTTCACGTTCATCATGCCTCCTCCCGCTCCGGGGCCCCCGGCGCCTGCCAATCATGTCGCCTCCGTCCCTACGCCCATGGCTCGCATCGTTCCGGCTGAACTCGAGGCCCCGCGAGTCCTTCCGCGCAAGCTCGAGTCCGTCAGCACCATGGAGGCGCCGCCCGATCTCGGTGCCGGAGGCCCCGGGACTGGGCCGTCGTTCGCCTCTGGCGTCCTCGGCGGCATCCTCTCGGGCACGCCCGACGCCCTGATGCAGCCCGCACCCCTCCGGATCGGCGGGGAAGTGATGGAAGGCCGCCGCCTCGATGAGAGCGTTCCTGTCTACCCGCCGGAAGCCATCAAGAAGCACATCATGGGTACCGTCACAGTTACCGCGACCATCTCGCCGGAAGGCCGCGTCGTGAACGTCCGCGTCGTCTCCGGGAACCCGCTGCTCGTCAAAGCCGCCCTGGAGTGCATCTCCCAGTTCCGCTACCAGCCCACTATGCTGAATGGCTTCCCCGTCGAGGTCGAGACCACTATCAACGTCGTTTTCCGCCTCATCCCGTTCAAGGCCCCCGAAAAAAAGGCCGCGTCGTAGTCGCGAAATCGCGCTTTTTTGGCGATTAGAAATTCTCTTCTCCTTTGTTTTCTGCAACTTAGATCTGTTTCTAATTCCCCAATTTGGCGATTAGGAATGGAGGGGCGGGCGGGAAGACAAAGCGTCGAGTTCCCAGGAGAGACGAAGAGGGCGCAGAGAAGATTGAAAAAACACCGCATAAAAAAGGGCGGGATTTTGTATAGATTAGAAAAATGCAAGTTGCTGATTCGGCGAGGTTTGCGGCGATTTCTAATCTTCAGTGTATAGATTAGAAATGAGGTAGGGAGCTTCCGGCGGTTGGGAGGGGAAGGTCGCCGGAGCATCCGATTTATGCCCTTAGTCTCTCATTTCTCCTACTGACGCTATTTTATCATGCGTGGCAACTTGACATGAGCACTTAAGGTCTGCAACCCCATGAGGGGATTTGGTTTACGAAATCGCGATTCGTGATTAGGAACTGAAAAAAGTTGAAAAAAGTTGCGGATCAGGATCTGGCAAAAGGCGATCTAGAAATCTGAAATTTCAAATTTCAAATGGAAGGCAAGGCTGGGCGCCTTAGCGGCGGGGCCTTTGCGATCGGCGACGACGGGCGGGCTTCGGCTTCTTGATCTTGCGGGCGGCGGGGCCGGCGAGGTGGACGGCGCGCCACATATACCAGCTGGCGACCGTGCGCCACGGACGCCAGCGCTCGCCGAACTTCAGCAGTTCCTTGGGTTTAGGGATGCGGCGCTTGCGGTAGGTGAGAGCAAAGCCCTTCTGCACGCCGTAATCGTGGATCGGCAGCACATCCGGGCGGCCGAGGCGGAAGATCAGGAACATCTCGACCGTCCAGGCACCGATGCCGCGGACCGAAATCAGCCGCTTCACCAGTTCGTCGTCGGACATCTTTTCGGCGTCGGCGAGAGAGGGCACGACGCCGTCGATGGTCTTCTGCGCGAGGTCGCGGGCGGCGGCAATCTTGGCGTGCGAGAGGCCGGCCTTGCGCAGCGCCGCCGTTTTCACGCGCAACAGCTCCTGCGGCGTGGGGCAATTGCCGTTCGAGCCAAGCGCGCGGACCCGCGCGAAAATGGTCGCCGCGGCCTTGCCGGAAATGCTTTGGTAGGCGATGGCCTCGAGCAACGATTCGTAGACGCTGTCGCATTCATCGAGCTTGAAGTGGAACGAGCCGACCTGCTCGATGACGCGCGCGAGGTGGGCGTCCGTGCGCGAGAGAAAGGCGTGCGCTTCGATATGATCGAAAGGCAGCGGCTGGATTCCCGTGGTCGAATTCATTCGAGCCTAGTGAGCTTGCGCGAGCAGGACTTTCCAGCGGTCCCAGGCATCCGTGCGAGCTTTCTTGTTGGCGTCGCTCGCGTCGGGAGCTTCGCCGGCGCGCATGAATCCGTGGCCAGCGCCGTCGTAGGTGACCGGCTCATACTTTTTGCCTGCGGCCTTCATTGCGTTGATCGTGTCGGGGATGGTGGCGCCGATGCGCGCGTCGTTGCCGGCGTAGAAGCCGTAGATGGGAGCCTTGATGCGGGCCATCGCGTCCTTGGCCGGCGGGCCGCCGTAGAAAACGAACGCGGCGGAAAGATCGGGGCGATTCGTCGCGAAGCGGAAACTTTGTCCGCCGCCCCAGCAGAACCCGGCGACGAAGAGCTTACCGTTCGCCGACGGAATTTTCAGCGCGTAGTTCGCGACGGCGTTCAGGTCGGCCGTGATCTGGTCGGGATCGAGATGGCTGACGGCTTCCGTGGCCTTGCCTTCGGCGAAATCGGACGAGCGGCCGCCGTTGGGCGCCATTCCGGAAAGGAGATCGGGCGCGACGGCGATGTAGCCGGCTTCGGCTACTTCGTCGGCAACTTCCTCGGCCCAGTCGGTGAGGCCGAAAATTTCGTGGATGACGAGAACGACGGGGCGCTTGTCTTTCACTTCGGGATAGACGACGAATGTTTGCACAGCGCGGTCGCCGTGCTTGACGGTGACCCATTCGCGGTGGCGCGGGGATTTTTCGAGCCGGGCGCGAGCCCAATCCTGCGCGGCGGCCGCCTGCGCGAGACCAAGAATCAGGAGAACCATGAGAGCAAATCCGGCGGAGCGTTTCATTCGCGCCTCTCTTTCGGCTGGAGGCGGAATGATATACGCAGCGCGCGAGCGGGGCAAGGCGATGAAGGCGAAGGAAAAGACTTACCACAGAGGACACAGAGAAAGGCAAGAGAGCAAGAACAGGGAAGAAAGTTTTACCGCAGAGGCGCGGAGGACACAGAGAAAACAAGAAAAAACCTCAACCACAGAGGGCACGGAGAAAAGGCGAGAAGGCACATCGTCGCTACAGAGGGGACGGCGCGGGGCTGTGCTAGTATCGAACGCTTATGCAAACAGGGATTATTGGCTTACCGAGGGTAGGGAAGACGAGCTTGTTCCGGATTTTGACGCGGGCGCGCGTGGATACGCGGAGCGGGCCGACGGAAGCGCATGTGGGTATCGCGCGGGTGCCGGATGCGCGCGTGGTGAAGCTGGCGGAGGTTTTTAAGCCGAAGAAGGTGACATACGCGACGATCGAGTACGTGGACGTGGGCGGCATCCAGAAGGATCGCGAGAAAAATTCGGCGTCGCTGGTGCCGCTGCGGGAGGCGGATGCGCTGGCGCACGTGGTGCGGCTGTTCGAGGATCCTTCAGTGCCGCACGACGCGGGGTCGCTCGACGCGATGCGCGATATCGAGAGCGTCGAGATCGAGCTGATGCTCACCGACCTGGAGCAAGCGGCAAAGCGAATCGAGCGCATCGAGAAGGACCTGAAAAAGAGGAAGGATCCGCAGCTCGAGGCGGAGCTGGCGTTGCTGGTGCGGTGCCGGCAGGCGCTGGAGGCGGAAAAGCCGCTGCGCGAACTCGAATTCAAGCCGGAGGAGCGGAAGATGCTGCACGGCTTCAAATTCCTGACGCAGAAGCCGATGCTTTACGTTCTGAATCTGGGAGACGACGAAGCGGCGGACGTGGGACGGGCGGTGGAGAAGCACCATCTCGAAAAGCTGGCGTCGAAGGCACAGACGACGGTGGTGCCGTTCTGCGGAAAGATCGAGGCGGAGCTGGCGGACCTGGATGACGCCGAGGCTGCGGAGATGATGAAGGCGTACGGGCTTGCGGAGTCCGGGCGCGACCGCTTGATTCAGGCGACGTATCAATTGCTGGGGCTGATTTCGTTTCTCACGTGCGGCGAGCCGGAAGTGCGCGCGTGGACGATCGAGCGCGGCATGACGGCGCAGAAGGCCGCCGGCGCGATTCACAGCGATATCGAGCGCGGGTTCATCAAGGCGGAAGTGGTGAATTGGGAAGATTTGCTGAAGGCGGGGAGTTTTGCGGCGGCGCGCGAACGCGGGCAGCAGCGGCTCGAAGGGAAAGAGTACATCGTGCAGGAAGGCGACGTGATCCTGTTCCGCCATTCCGGCTGAGCGAAGCCATGGCCGCCCCGGACCTAAATCGCATCCTGCTGGCGCTGCTGCTCGGCATGACGGCCGCGGCGGCGAACGTCCTGGGCGGGCTGATGATCGCGCGGCGGCAGTGGTCGCACCACTACCTGAAATATTTCATCGCGCTCGGCGCGGGATTCATGTTGGCGACGGCGCTGCTGGAAATGGTGCCGGAATCGCTGAAGCTGCGGGCGGATTCGCAGACGACGGTGTTCGGAGACGCGAGCATCGTGTTCGTACTGGTGCTGGCGGGCTATCTGCTGATCCATTTTTTCGAGCATACCGCCGCGCCGCATTTTCATTTTGGCGAAGAGACGCATCGCGAGGTGATTTCGCACGCGCACGCGAGCTATGCCGCGCTGCTGGGACTGGTGATTCATACTTTTTTTGACGGCGTGGCGGTGGCGTCGGGGCTGCTGGTGTCGGTCTGGCTGGGCGGCGTGATTTTTCTGGCAATTTTCCTGCACAAAATTCCCGAGGGATTTACGGTGGCGTCGCTGATGCTGGCGAGCGGGCAGAGCCGGCGCGCGGCGTTCGTCTCGTCGGCGATTCTGGGTGCGGCGACGCTGGCGGGGATGGGGCTGATGTTTTTGTTGCGCGGCGCGCTGGCGGATGCGCTGCCATTTTCGGCGGGCGTGACGCTTTACGTGGCCGCGTCGGACCTGATTCCGGAAGTGAACAAGGAGCCGGGAGTTGGCGTGGCGCTGCTGGTGTTTTTGGGCGTGGCGGTGCTGCTGGGGCTGAAGGCGATGTTTCACGTGTGATTTGTGGGTCGAGGGACGAGGGACGAGGGACGAGGGGCGTGGGGTGAGGGGCGACGGCATCGGTTCAAATCCCACGGTCTTTCTGGAGAGCAAATGTCCGCTAACGGCTGCGTTAATCAGGACTCAACGGCTTGCCGCCGCCGCAGCGGGGCATTCACTATGACCACGCAGCTTCGACTGGGAATCGTCTTCGGACTCGACGTCTCCTGAAGATCATCCGCGCAAATTCAACGAGAATGATGGCGCCGGAAGAGAATAGAAATTCCAGACGTAAGTGGCGCTTGTTCACTGCCGTGAGTTCGTACGTAAGCAAATGGTCAAGACGGCCCATATTCCAAAGCGGGTCGTTTGTCGGATAATCGAAGACTACCCTGCGAATATCGCGACATTCAAACGAGCACAGAAGATTCTGATGCCGATTGAGAATCAAGATCCTCACTCTTGCCTTTTCCCTGTTGAATCTGAACGGCACCCTGCCGTCGCATGGATGGTCCAATCCATCGCCTGCGGCGAAGGATAAGAGATGTGCATCGTGCAACCCCCACCTGCCAAGTCCGAGGCAAAAGAACTTCCACGCTTGACTGGAGACACGGCCCTCAAGTTTTCTTAGCTGTTTCTCGTACGCTTGACACCTTTTCAAAAACCTTCGATGAACTGCGCGCTGCTGTGCCTTGCTGAGTGAACGGTTGTTATCGGCTTTGGGAAATTCCTTCGTGAAATATTTCATCTCAAGTGACTCCGGCCAGTCGGAAAGATGTGTTCGAAACCCAAACAATATCAGCGCATGAGGTTGGGTTCCCAAAATGCGGACACAAGAGGATGGTCATTCCGCTTGGGCCCCACCGCTTAGAGATCCTTGCGGATGGTTCGATCAATCTGAAGTAATTCGACTGGCGCGCCGGCGACTTCTATGAACGCGACCATCACGCCTCGGCTCGGGCTATTCGGTTGAATGATGACCTTGTGGCCCTTCAGCGCCTCTTCCAAATCGTCCACTTCAAACGCAACATGCGCGACCGATTTCACCAGGTCAGGATATGCCGCACCTTCCCAATACCGCTGCCACTGAATTCCAAATGGATTGCTTTGATGATCGCTCACAGTGACCTGCAAGTGCGGCAAGTCGATTTCGCCTGCGAATCGTTCGGTTGTGGGGATTCCGATGTGATTGAATTTCATATCCTAGCCCTTCCAACCAACGCCTATCGCGTGGCGTCAGTCGCAGCAGCCCCGCACTCGCCGGCGCGGCCGCGCCAGCCTCGTCTCAATGTGGCTTGAATGTCTTTCCGGTTTCGAGGAGCGTCTTCAGGCGCGAAAGGATGCGTGGCCATCCATCCGCGCAGGCAGCATAAGTGGGGTCATCCTCGGCCCACTCGTCGTGCGTCACCGTCACTTTGGTGGCTTCGGTTTCGGGCACAAGCTCGATCGTTGCGCGCGAGACCTTGTCATTTTGGCCCATTGCGAAAGTGTACTGAAAGACTTTTGGCGGCTCACACCGCAACACTTCTCCTCGGACGTAGGTCATGAGCTTGCCATCGGGTCCCGGGCCCAGCCACGCGAGCGCGCCACCCGGTCTAAGCTCGGCCTGAAATTCAGCGCCGGAGAAGATGATGCGATTCGACTCCCGCGACAGAAAACCGTCCCACACCTTCTCCGGGGTGGCGGCGATGTAGAAGACATATTTCAGCGGCGCTTGACGGGCCATGAATGCTCCGGCTGTTCTGCTGGATGTCCATCCTATATCCAAAGTCAAAAACGCAACAAGGCAAAGGGTTTTTGGCCAGGTGCCGGGCGAGGACATGCTGGATACCGCAACGGGGAGGGGGCTGCAACTTTCTGAGGGGCAACGTGTTAGATAGACTGTGGAGGCCATGACCAGGTCTGACGTCCAACTGATGCTGGACGTGAAGGCGGGGGACTCGGAGTCCTTCGGCCTTCTGTTGCGGAGGTATCGGACGCCGCTGGTCAACTTCCTATATCGGATGGTTCGTGACACGGCGACGGCGGAGGATCTGGCGCAGGAGGTTTTCCTGCGGGTCTACCGTGCGCGGAAGCAGTATGCTCCCAGCGCGAAGTTCACGACGTGGATGTTCCGGATCGCCACGAACCTTGCGCTGAATTCGATTCGCGACAACCGGCATCACCAGATGGAGACGTCGATTGACGCGCCGGTTGGCGATGAGGATTCGGCGCCGATGGAACTTCCGTCACGCGAACTGAGAATAGATGAGCATATGGTGGAGCGCGACCGTTGCGACGTGATCCGGAAGGCGATTTCATCGCTCCCGGAGAAGCAACGCGTGGCGGTGCTGCTGCATAAGTACGAAGAGATGGACTACGGCGAAATCGCCAAGATTCTGGATTGCTCGGAAAGCGCGCTGAAGTCCCTGCTGTTCCGCGCCTACGAGACCCTGCGGGTACAACTGGCACCCCTCGTGGCCCAGCCGGTGAGAACCAGCGCGGGGGAAGGAAGGGCATCATGAAGTGCGAAGACGTTTCAAAGGAACTGATTGCGTATCTGGACCGCCGGGCGAATTCGGCCGAGCGGCAAGAGGTGGAAGAGCACCTGCTTGCGTGCGAAGGCTGCCGGAAGCGCGCGGAGGAGTTTCGCAAGCTGTGGACGGTGCTGGATGAGGTGCCGGTAGAGGAGCCGTCGTTCGGCTTCGATGCGCGGTTGCGGCAGCGAATCGCGGCGGAGCCGAAGCCGCGCTGGTTCACGTGGCTGGTGCCGCAGCCGAGGCTGGCGTTCTCGATGGCGATGCTTGTGGCGCTGAGCGTGTGGCTGGCGAAGATGCCTCAGCCGAAGCCGCAACTGAGCGCGGATGAGCAGTTCCAGATGATCGAGCACCTGGGAGTGCTCGAGAATTTCGACCTGGTATCGAAGTCGGATGTGCTGGCGGAAGTGCCGGTGACTCCGGCGCAGCCCACGGACCAGAATGATCAGAATCCGCCGGACGATGGCGGAGGCAGCCTCTAGAAATGAGATTGGGCAGGCTCATTTCGGGTGTCGCGCTGGCGCTGATGATGGCCCTCGCGGCGCAGCCTGCCTCAGCGCAGGGCGGCGTGCGAGCGCGGCGGCAGGCGCGAGCTCAGGCAATGCGCGAGCGAGCGCAGGCGCGGCGGGCGAATCGGGCCGCTGCGGCAGAGGGCAAAGGCAATAAGCCTCGGGAAGGCGCGACTGGCGGAGCGGCGACGGGCGGCGCAGTCGGAAACGGTGTGCAGGGGCAAGCTCCGCATCCGCCGAATGAGGGTCTTGTCAAGCCGAATCCGAACGTCGTGCACCCGAATGGGCAGGGGAATTTCGGGAGGCCCGCGAACGTGCCTCCGGCGATGGAGGAGCGGCTGCGGGACATGTCTCCGCAGGAGCAGGAGCGGTTCCTGCAGAACAATCAGCGCTTCCAGAGCTTGCCGCCGCAGCGACAGGCGGAAATCCGGCAGAGGCTGCAGGCGTGGAACCGGCTGTCGCCGGAGCGCAAGGACCAGATGATCCACAACTGGCAGGTCCTGCGGAACATGACGCCGGACCAGCGGCAGCTCTATCAGAACCAGATACTTCCGAAGTGGGAGCAGATGTCGCCGGAGCGAAGGCAACTGGTGCTGGGCCGACAGCACACGCTGCAGGCGATGACTCCGGCACAGCGGCAGGCGGCGCTGAACGATCCGCGGTTCATGCAAGGGCTGACGCCAGACGAGCAGGGCGTGCTGCGGAACCTGAACACGCTGCGGAATCCCAATCCTTAGGAAACTTCCCCCGAACGGGGAAGGGACGCGCGGGTAGTTACCGATACAAAACAAAATTCGGCCTTCAGGGCAATAAAACAACAAGCAGTCGGGAGCGCGGACAGCAGCGGTACAAGTAATTGTGGTTGCGAGCTTCGCTGTTCTGGTTCGAAACAAGTTCCGAGCGACGCAGCAGCAAAAAATTCTTTCAATCGATGAAGAATTCCTCTTGACATGCGGAAGAACGCGCATACAATCGCGGTCCAAGTGGGAGAAAGTGGCGCTAAGTGGTAAACAGTAGGGGCGAGTGGCGAGAGCGAAACAGCGAGTGATGACTCCATACGTGAGCGCGCTCGAAGCGCGATTCGCAAACACGCCGGCCCAACTTCTGAAGGCTCAAAATGCTTCGCGGCAATTATCTGGCAACGGTCGACGACAAGGGCCGGGTGAAGGTTCCGGCGGACTTTCTCGAAGAGCTGCGCAAGCTGGGGAAGAAGTTCTACGTGACGAGCGCCAAGGGCGATCACGCACGCGTGTATCCGATGAAGGAGTGGGAAGCGATCGAGAAGAAGCTGGCGAAGCTGTCGTCCTACGATGCCACGAAGCGGAAGTTTCTGGAACGCACGAACTATTACGGCCAGGTGGTCGAGGTGGATGGGCAGGGGCGCATTCTGATTCCACCCGTACTACGCGAATCGGCGGAAATGAAAGGCGAAGTCGATGTCCAGGGGCAGCTGACGTACCTGGAGATCTGGAATCACGCGCGATTCCTTGCACGGCTGAATAGCGACCCGATTACGGCGCAAGACGAGAAGGCGTTTGGAGAGCTGGGTATCTAGCTTTTGAGCGTTTTGCATACGCCGGTCCTGGTGGACGAAGTGCTCGAGTGGCTTCGCATCCGGCCGGAAGGAACGTATGTGGACGCGACGGTGGGAACGGGCGGGCACGCGCTGGCAATCGCGGAACGGCTGACGACGGGCCGGCTGGTTGGGTTGGATCGGGACCCGAGGGCGCTGGAAATCGCGAGAGAGCGCCTGGGGCCGCACGAGCGAAAGGTGGTTCTGGTGCACGCAGAGTTTTCGAAGATCGGCGAGGTGGCGGGGAACTTGAGGCTGCCTCCTCTGGATGGAGTGGTTGCCGATCTGGGGGTCTCGAGTCTGGAGCTGGACAGCCCGGAGCGCGGATTTTCGTTCCGCTGGGCGGGGCCGCTCGACATGAGGATGAACCCCGATGGACCGCTGACAGCGGCAGAGATTGTGAATCAGTGGCCAGAGAGGGATCTGGCCAATCTCCTCTACCAGAAGGCGGATGAGAGGGATTCACGAAGAATCGCCAGGGCGATTGTGAGGTCGCGGCCGATACGCGACACGGAGCACCTGGCAACGGTTGTGGCAGGGGGCCGAAAAGCAAGGGGAAGGCAGAAACTGCATCCCGCGACAAAAACGTTTCTGGCGCTGCGGATAGCGGTGAATCGAGAAGAGGAGGAACTCGAGCAGTTTCTTTCGCGGACCCCTGCCACTTTGAATCTGGGAGGACGATGGGTAGTCCTCAGTTACCACTCGCTGGAAGACCGGATCGTGAAACACGCGTTCCAGAGGCTGGCGCGCGAAGAGGGATTCCGGATCCTGACGAAGAAAGTGATTCAGCCGCAAGAAGAGGAAGTGCGGCGGAATCCACGCGCGCGAAGCGCGAAGATGCGAGTGACGGAAAAGATTGGGCCCGCTGCGGCGGGCGGGAGCCGGGCATGACCGAATATCACACAGTCAAGCGCATCGATAATTCGCGGCTGTCGCGGCCTGCAGCCCCGGCGCGGCTCCGGGAATTTTGGCGACGCGTGGCGGCGGGTTCGCTGATGGCCGGATGCCTGTTGTTTTACGTATGGCAGCATTTTCAGTGCATCCAGCTTCGGTACCAGATCGAACAGCTCGAATCGCAACGGGCGCAGGTGGCGGAGTTGAACCAGCAACTGCACCTGGAGGTTGCGACGCTGCGGGCTCCTGGCCGAGTCGACACGATTGCGCGCAACCAACTGGGCTTGACGGTTCCGGTTCCGGGCCAAGTGGCTCCGGTGGATGCTTCGAGCGACGCGGTGGTGGCGCAGGCGCGCACGGTGGCGCTGACGTCCCGGCCCTAACCTGAGTTTTCGGCCCGGCCTCCCGGGCCCAATCCGGCGGCGCCAGAAAATCGGCCGACCGGCTGAGTTTCCGATGGGGTAGGCCGGAGTCCATGGAGCACCGCAATTCGCGCCTCCGCTGGCTTGTCGTCTGGGTACTTGCGGTGGTTTGGATGGGAGCGGTTTTAGCCCGCCTGAGTTACCTCCAGCTTTTCTGCTACAGCGAATACTTCGCCAGAGCGCAACGGCAACAGCAGCGAATCTTCGAAATCAGCCCGAAGCGGGGAACGATTTACGACCGCAAAGGGCGCGAGCTGGCCGTGAGCCTGCCGATGGATTCTGTTTTCGCGGATCCCGCTGAAATCACGGATGCGGCGATGGTGGCGCGGCTGCTGTCGCGGCCGCTGAGCGTTCCGGCCGACGACCTCGAAGCGAAAATTCGCGAAGCGCACACGCCGGTGCGCCTGGCGCGGAAGCTTTCGCCGGAGACGGTGCAGCGCATCGACGACATGAATTTGAAGGGTGTGTTCTTCCAGAAAGAAAACCGGCGCGTGTATCCGCAGCGCGATCTCGCGGCGCACGTGCTGGGGTACGTCGACGTGGACGAGAAGGGCATCGGAGGCATCGAGCAATCGCTCGACAAAGAGATTCGCGGCAGCCCGGGAAAAATGATGGTGATGGCGGACGGGCGGCGGCGTTGGTACGACCGCATGGAGGATGCCGCCGATCCGGGCGCGAGCGTCGAGCTGACCATCGACGAAACCATCCAGTACATCGCGGAAAAGGAACTGTCGCGAGCCATTGCGCAGACGCACGCGATTCACGGCACCGTGCTGGTCCAGGACCCGAACACAGGCGAACTGCTGGCCGTCGCGAACTGGCCGACGTTCGATCCGAACGACGCGGGCTCGTTCCCGGCGGATTCGCGCATGGACCGCGCGGTGACAATGTCGTACGAGCCGGGTTCCGTGTTCAAGGTGCTCACGATGACGGGCGCGATCGAGCACGGCGTCGTGAACGCGAACGAGCTGATCGATTGCCAGATGGGGAAGATCGTGCTGGCGGGGCGCCTGATTCACGATCACAAGGCTTACGGAATCCTGAGCGTGCGCCAGATTCTGCAGAACTCGAGCGACGTGGGCTCCATCAAGGTGGCGCTGCGCTTGGGCGCGCCGCGCTTTTACGACGTGATGCGGCAATTCGGGATCGGGCAAATGACCGGAATCCTGCTGCCGGGAGAAAGTCGCGGGCTGCTGCGGCCGCTGGATGATTGGACGCCGAGCTCGATCGGTTCGCTGGCGATGGGGCAGGAAGTGAGCGTGACGCCGATACAAATTATTTCGGCGATTTCGGCCATCGCGAATGGAGGAACTCTCTACCGGCCGCGCGTGGTGAGGGAAGTGCGCGGCGGCATCGTTCCGTTTTCATTGCCGGGCAACGATCCCGCGCGCGTGACGGATGCGAAAACCGCTGCGACGCTGCGGTCGATGATGGAAGACGTGATCCTGAACGGCACAGGCAAAGGTTTCACGGAGCTGGACGGATACTCGGCGGGCGGGAAAACGGGAACGGCGCAGAAGATCGATCCAAACACTGGGCGATACTCGCACACAGCGTACTTCGCCTCGTTCGCAGGCTTCGCGCCTGTGAACGATCCCGCCGTGACGATCCTCGTGGTGCTCGACTCGCCTGTGGGCGGCCACGAAGGGAACGCGACTGCGGGGCCGGTGTTCAAGCGCATTGCCGAACAGGTGCTGTCCTACATGGACGTGCCGCACGACGTGCCGTCGCCTTCGGACACGGAGACGGCGAAGAACCTGCGCGGCTTGCAAAAGCCCGCGGCGCGAATGGTGGCGAACACGGATGCAACGAAGGCGCGATTCGAGGCGGCCATTGCGAAGAGAGGACGTTCGGAATCAGCGCCCACGGTTGCGTTCGGCAGCCCGGGAGCGATTGTGGTGCCGAATCTGGCAGGCGAAACGGTGCGGGATGTAACGGAAGCGTGCTCGCGTCTAGGCCTGGTGCCATCCCTGATTGGCACGGGCGTTGCAGTGGAGCAATCTCCAGAGGCGGGAACAAGCGTGCTACGGGGCAGCCGGGTTACAGTTCGATTTGGCCGTCCCGGAGAGCAGCCCTCCGCCATGACGCGAGGGGACGGAAATTGAGCGCGATTACGGAAGGCATTGCCGAAGTGAGTCCAGAACCGAAAAACAGGAACGGGGCGCGAGAAGCGAGCCTGGCGGATTTGCTCGCGGGCGTGGAGTTGGTGCGCGTGAGCGGCCCGGCGAACGTGTGGATCTCGTCGGTCGAGTGCGACAGCCGCAAGGTGGAGCATGGCGCGCTGTATTTCGCCTTGTCCGGCGAAAAAGTGGACGCAATTCGGTTCGTGCCGGATGCAATTTCGCGCGGCGCGGCGGCGATTGCGTCGTCGCACGCGCGGCCAAGTGACATCGCGCCAGGGGTGGCCTGGGTGGAATTGGCGCCGGGGAAGGAGCGCCGCGGGCTGGCCGTTGCAGCGGCGAATTATTACGGGCGACCGGCGAGCGCGCTGAAACTGGTAGGCGTGACGGGAACGAACGGCAAGACGACGACGACGTTTCTGGTCGACTCGATTTTGCGCGCGGCGGGAATCACGGCGGGGCTCGTCGGCACTACTGGCTATCGAACGCCGCGAGGAAGCCGTCCCGCGCGGAATACGACGCCGGAGTCGCTCGACTTGCAGCAGATGTTTGCGGAGGTTCGCGACGCGGGCGGCACGCATGCGGTGCTGGAAGCCAGTTCGCACGCGCTGGCGATGGATCGGCTATGGGGATGCCATTTCGCTGTGGCGGTCTTCACGAATCTGACGCGCGATCATCTCGATTATCACAAGACGTTCGAGGAGTATTTTGCGGCGAAGCGGCGGCTCTTCGAAGGGACGGGAGCGGGGGCTGCCGACGTGGCCGTGATCAACGCGGATGACGATTATTCAACGCGGCTGGAAGGGCTTGCGCGAAAGACGCTGACCTACGGCCTGAAAAATGCGGCCGACCTGACCACCAAGAAACTCAATCTGACGTTCGAGGGGCTGGAATTCACGGCGCAGACGCCGGCGGGGAAAATCGAGGTTCGATCGCCGCTGGTGGGCCGGATCAACGTGTACAACATTCTCGCGGCGATCGGCGCGGGAATCGGACTGAACATTCCGTTGGCGCAAATCGAAACGGGAATTGCGGAACTGGAACTGGTGCCGGGGCGTTTTCAGCGCGTCGATGAAGGGCAGCCGTACCTGGTGATCGTGGATTACGCGCACACGGACGACGCGTTGCGCAATTTGATTTCGACCGCCCGCGAGCTGAGAACGTCGGGGCGAATCATCACTTTGTTCGGTGCGGGGGGCGACCGCGACCGCACGAAGCGTCCGCTGATGGGCGAGGCGGCAGGCTCGCTCAGCGACTTGGTGGTGCTCACGAGCGACAATCCGCGCAGCGAGGATCCGTTGCGAATCATCAACGACGTAGTGGTGGGATTGCAGAAGACGAACACGCCGTACAAGGTGGAGGCGGACCGCGATCGCGCGCTGGAAATTGCGCTGGATGAAGCGAGGCCCGGGGACATCGTCTTGCTGGCCGGGAAGGGACACGAGACGTACCAGGTGTTGCGCGACGAGACGATTGATTTCGACGATCGTGAAAAGGCGCGCGCGATTTTGCGGCGCAAGGGGTTTTCGAAGAGAGGCACTTGAACGGGCAATTTGAGAGCTAGGGATTGAGCGACAAACCCAGCCCATTGGAGACGCGATGCGGTGGACAGTGGTTCAAGTGGCTGAAGCGCTGGGTGTCCCGGCTCCCGGCGGGCTCGACCCCATGGCCGGGGTGGCCGGCGTCTCGATTGATTCTCGTACTGTTCGGCCGGGAGAACTGTTCCTCGCCATACGCGGTCCGCGTCACGATGGACACGGTTTTGTGGCCGGAGCACTGGCCGGAGGGGCTGCGGCCGGGGTGGTGGCGCGGGACCGCTGGGGCGAATACCCGGCGGAAATCCAGGCCCGGCTCTTTGCCGTGGATGACACCCTTGACGCGCTGCACAAGCTGGCAGCGCGGGCGTGCGAAGTGTGGCGAAAGGCTCGGCCTGGACGGCTCATCGGGGGCGTGGCCGGGTCGATTGGCAAGACCACCACGAAAGAAATTCTGGCGGCGCTCGTGGCCGCGCGGTTCAGCGTACTGAAAACGAAAGGGAACTTGAACAACGAGTACGGGCTGCCGCTGACGCTACTGCAGTTGGATGAGGAGTACGACGCGGCGGTGGTGGAGCTGGGGATGTCGCACCGCGGCGAGCTGGCGCGACTGGCGCAGATCGCGTCGCCGGATGTGGGAGTGGTGACGCGAGTGGCGGTGGAGCATCTGGAATTTTTTGCGTCGCTCGACGAGATTGCGCTGGCGGAGCGCGAGTTGATCGAAAACCTGGCGTGGCCGAAGGCGACGGCGGTGCTGAATGCGGACGACGAGCGTGTGGCGCGATTTGCGGAAGTGGCGCGCGGGCCGGTGATTACGTTCGGCGTCAATGCGAAGGCGGATTTTCGCGTGCTGGGGATCGAAGAGAGGGGACTCGAAGGAACAAGTTTCGAGATGCAGATGCCGGAGGGGCGGTTCCGGTTCGAATCGCCGCTGATCGGCCGGCACAACGCGATGAACGCGGCGGCGGGTCTAGCGGCAGCGAGCGTTTGGGGCATCAAGGCGGCGGACGCGAGGCGCGTGTTTCCGACGCTGGTGCCTGCGGACAAGCGCGGGGAAGTGGTGAGGTTCGAGGGCGGATTTACGGTGATCAACGACTCCTACAACTCGAGCCCCTCGGCGCTGAATGCGCTTGCGGAGCTGCTGGCGTCGACACCGGGATATTCGCGGCGGATTCTGGCGGCGGGCGAGATGCTGGAGCTGGGCGATTCGTCGGCGGAGCTGCATCGAGAGTGCGGGCGTGCGGCGGCACGGCTCGGGAAGATCGATTGGATTTTTGGTGTGCGAGGGCACGGAGCGGAATTCGTTCGTGCGGCGGTGGAGGCGGGCCATCCCGCCGAGCGCGCGCGATACTTCGAGAGTTCAGACGAAGCTGGGGAGTTCCTCGAGAAGTTTCTGAAGCGCGGCGACTTGCTGCTGCTGAAGGGTTCGCGCGGAGTGAAGATGGAAAAGGCGCTCGAGCGAATCGAGGCGCGGCACGCGCGAGTGGGAGCGAAGGCGGCGCCTGAGGCGATGGCGCCGGACGCGAAGGGGCGCAGCTGAGATGCTGTACTACCTCTTTTACTACGTGCTGCGGCCGCACTTCAGTCCGCTAAATGTTTTTCGCTACATCACGGTGCGCACGGCCGTGGCGAGCCTCACGGCGCTGCTGCTCTCGCTGCTGCTGGGGCCGTGGGTGATCGAGCGGCTGCGCGAGATGCAGGTGAAGCAGTACATCCGCGAGGAGGGGCCGAAGGCTCACCAGAAGAAAGCGGGGACGCCGACGATGGGCGGCGTGCTGATTGTCGGCGCAATCGTAATTCCGACGATTCTGTGGGCGGACCTGCGCAACACGTATGTGCTGCTGGCGCTGGGCGCGACGCTGGCGTTTGGCGCGATTGGATTCATCGACGATTACAACAAAGTCGTGCGGAAGCGGAATTTGGGGCTCACAGCGCGCGGAAAATTCCTGCTGCAGGTGCTGACGTGCGTTGGAGTGGGAGTCGTGCTTGTGGGGCTGCAAGCGAAGGGCGTGTACTCGACGCAATTGAGCGTCCCGTTCCTTAAGAAGCTGCACCCGGACCTGGTGATCGATTCTCTTCTGCGATACAGGTTCCTTTGGCCGCTCGCGTTCGTGCCGTTCATTTTGTTCCTGATCCTGGTGATTGCAGGGCTTTCGAACGGCGTGAACCTGACGGACGGCCTGGATGGGCTCGCGATCGGAAGCGTGCTGGTCTCGGCAGCAGCGCTGACGGTGATCACCTACGTATCGAGCAACGCGCGGTTTTCGGAGTATCTCGAAATTCCCAAGGTTTCCGACGCGGCGGAGCTGACGATTTTTTGCGGGTCGTTGGTGGGGGCATCGCTGGGATTCCTCTGGTACAACGCGCACCCGGCGGAAATGTTCATGGGAGACGTCGGCTCGCTGGCGCTGGGAGGCGCGATTGGAGTGGTCGCCGTGATTCTGAAGCAGGAGATTCTGCTGCTTTCGATCGGCGGGATTTTCGTTATCGAGTTGCTTTCGGTCATCATACAGGTAGGGTCATTCAAGCTCACGGGCAAGCGCGTGTTCCGCATGGCTCCACTGCATCACCACTTCGAGCTGGCCGGCTGGAGCGAATCGAAAATCATCGTGCGTTTCTGGATCGTCGCGCTGGTGCTGGCGCTGTTTTCGCTGACGACCTTGAAATTGAGGTGAACGAAAGTGCGGCCCGGGATCGATTTGCAGGGGAAGCGATTGCTGGTGGTGGGACTCGCGCGAACGGGATTGACGACGGCGCTCTTCAGCGCGGGGTACGGCGCGAACGTCACGGTGACGGACGAGCGGCCGGAATCGGAGCTGGTGGAGCGGGCGATACGACTGCGGGGGGCGGGAGTGAAGCTGGAGCTCGGCGGGCACAATCCGGCGACGTTTCTCGAGCAGGACTTGATCGTGGTCAGCCCGGGGGTGCCGGCGAACCTGCCGCCGCTCGTTGAGGCGCGCGCGCACAAGATTCCGGTGTGGAGCGAGATCGAGCTGGCCTGGCGATTTCTGCGAGGGAAGCTGGTGGCGATTACCGGCTCGAACGGGAAGACGACGACGACGGCGCTGGTGGCGCACATTCTGAAAACGGCGAAGATTCACACGCTGGTCGGAGGGAACATCGGCGTGCCTTTGCTTGCGCTGGTCGAGTCTTCCACCGATTCGACGGTGACGGTGGCGGAGGTCAGCAGCTTTCAACTCGAGACGGTGGCGGAGTTTCGTCCTGAGATTGGGGTGCTGCTGAATCTGACGCCGGACCATCTCGACCGGCACACAACCTTCGAGGAGTACGGCGCCGCAAAGATGCGGATGTTCGAGCATCAGCTCGACCGCGACGCCGCCGTGTTGAATGCGGACGATCCCGAGGTGACGCGCAGGACGCCATCGGGGCCGCATATCTATTGGTTCAGCCGGCAGAAGCGCGTCGCTTCGGGGGCTTTTCTTCGCGACGGGCAGATTTTCTTTCGCGCGGAGGGTTCCGAAGTGCCGCTCGTGCACCGCGACGAGATTCCACTGCGCGGGGAGCACAACGTCGAAAACGTGCTTGCGGCATGCGCCGCCTCGTATTTGGCAGGCGCCGATCCTGCGGCGATTGCGAGCGGCGTGAAGACGTTTCGTGGCGTCGAGCACCGGCTGGAATTCGTGGCGGAGATTGGCGGCGTCGCGTTCTACAACGATTCGAAGGCGACGAATGTGGATGCGAGCCTGAAAGCGATTGAGGCGTTTGCGGGACCGCTGATTGTGATCATCGGCGGAAAGGATAAGGGAGCGCCGTACACCGCCTTACGCGAGCCGCTCCATCAGCGCGCGCGATTGGTGATTCTGATTGGGGCGGCAGCGGAAAAGATTGCGTCGGAACTAAGCGGCGCTGTAGCGCTGCAGCACGCGGGGACACTCGAGCGGGCCGTGCGGATTGCCATGGAGGCGGCGCGTCCCGGGGACACGGTGCTGCTCGCGCCGGCGTGCTCGAGCTTCGATCAGTTCGAGAATTACGAGCATCGAGGGCGCGTGTTCAAGGAATTGGTCGCGCGGCTTGAAAATCAGCCGGCGCGCTCGACATCGTGAAATGCGAGTCGAACGCGCTTGAATCGCGGTTGCCGTCGAGTCGCTGAAAGAAAGGACTGAAAATGCCACGCAGCCTGCAGCCGGACCGCCGGCTCTTCATCGTGACGCTGGCCATGTGCCTGATCGGCGCGGTGATGGTGTTCAGCGCATCCGCGGTGACTGCGCGCGCGCAGTACGGGAACGCGTACCTCTTTCTCATTCGCCAGGCAGTTTGCCTCGCTCTGGGAATCGGCGGGATGTTCTGGCTGATGAATTTCGATTACCGGAAACTGCGCGCCCCGCGCGTGATTTTCACGGGAGTGTCGCTCACAGTCTTGTTGCTGATCGCCGTACTCTTTCTCGACCGCTCGCACTCGACGCACCGCTGGATTCGCTTCGGCGCGCTGAGCTTTCAGCCTTCCGAACTGGCGAAGCTGGTCGTGATCGTCTATCTCGCGTGGTTCCTCGAAATTCGGCTCGCGCCGCGCAATTTCGGCGTGAACGACCCGATGCGCTCGCTCTTACCGGCGCTGGGAATCGTGTTGCTGACGGTCGGTCTCGTGCTTGCGGAGCCGGACATGGGGACGGCCTGCATGATCGCGTTCATTGCGGCGGTGATGCTTTTTGTGGCGGGAATGTCGCTGCGATACGTCGTGCCGGCAGCATTCGCGGCGCTTCCCGTCGTTTACCTGTTGATTGTCCGCGTACCGTACCGGCTGCAACGAGTCCAGGCGTTCTTTTCGCCCGGCTCGGATCCGCAGGGCCACGGCTTCCAGTTGTTGCAATCGCTGATTGCCGTCGGCTCGGGCGGCTTCAGCGGAGTCGGCCTGATGGAAAGCCGCCAGAAGCTCTTCTACCTGCCCGAGGCGCACACGGATTTTATTTTCGCCGTGATTTGCGAGGAGATTGGCTTCATAGGCGCGGTGGTAGTACTGACGCTGTTCGCCGTGTACGGCTGGCGCGGCTTCGTCACCGCGATGAAGGCGCCCGACAATTTCGGCCGGTTCCTCGGCCTTGGTATCACGACGATGGTGGTCGGGCAGGCGCTCATCAATCTGAGCGTCGTTCTCGGCATGATGCCGACGAAGGGGATCCCCCTGCCGTTCATCAGCTACGGAGGCTCGAGTTTGATCGGGATGCTGTTGGCAACGGGCGTGCTCCTTAATATTAGTCAGCACGCGGAAGAGACGTGAACGCGGATGCGAAGACTCTGCTGATTGCCGGAGGCGGCACGGGCGGCCATGTTTTTCCTGCTCTTGCCGTGGCGCAGGAATGGCTTCGGCGCGCAACGCAGGCGACGCCGGAAAGGAAGCGGGAAGTGGTGATCGTCGGAACAGAACGCGGCCTCGAAACGAAGCTGGTCCCGCAAGCGGGCCTTCCGCTCGAGCTGATTCGTGTTGCTGGACTTAAGGGCATTGGCGGCACGAAATTCTTCGAAAACGCGCTAATGCTTCCCGCAGGGCTCCTGGACTCGGAGCGGATCATCAATCGGCATCGCTTCGACGTCGCGTTTGGCGTGGGCGGTTACGCCTCTGGCCCCATGATGCTGCTCGCGGCCGCGCACGCAATTCCGACGGTCATCTTCGAGCCCAACGTCGAGCCCGGCTTCACGAATCGTGTCCTGGCTGACATGGTGACACGTGTAGCGGTGGCACATTCCGAAACCGCCGAGCGTCTTGGCGGCAAAGCGGTCATCACCGGGTGCCCAGTGCGCAAGGAGTTTTTCGCGGTTCCCCCGCGCGAGCATCGCGAGCCTTTTCGTCTTCTCATCACCGGCGGGAGCCGCGGCGCGCAGCCCATCAACCGGGCGGTTGTGGCATCGCTGGAACGACTGGCAGCCCGAAAAAATCAGCTTTTCGTGGTGCATCAGACCGGCGAACGCGATTATAATTCCGTCCGCGAAGCATATGCGCGCTGCGAACTCCAATCGGAGGTTCTGCCCTTCATTCAGAATATGGCGGAGCGGTTTGCCCAGGCGGACCTAATCGTCTGCCGCTCGGGCGCGATCACCGTGGCGGAAATCTCAGCCGCCGGACGCGCCGCCATCTTCATCCCCTTCGGCGCTTCCACCGACGCGCATCAGACGCGCAACGCCGAGGCGATGCAACGCGCTGGCGCCGCTCGCTTGCTTCCGCAGGACCAGCTCACCCCCGAACGCCTCACCGGTGAAATTTTCAGCCTCCTGGACCAGCCCCGGAGACTTGCTGAGATGGAAAGTCATGCTCGCGCGCTCGCCCGCCCGCGCGCGGTTGAGGATATTGTGGACCTCCTGGAAAGGGTGTCCCGGTCATGAACGTCACATTCCGCAATTTTCAACGGATTCATCTTGTCGGCATCGGCGGCTCCGGCATGAGCGGCATCGCGGAAGTTCTTCTCTCCACGGGTTACGCGGTTTCGGGCTCCGACCTGAAGATGTCGCCTGTCACCGAGCGCCTCCGTCAGATGGGTGCGGTGATCCACGAAGGCCATCAGGCTGAAAACGTCCAGGGCGCGCACGTGGTCGTCATATCTTCCGCAGTACATTCAGATAACGTCGAGGTCATCGAGGCTCACCGCCTGAAGATTCCCGTGATTCCGCGAGCGGAAATGCTCGCGGAGCTGATGCGCCTGAAGTACGGCATCGCCGTCGCCGGTGCGCACGGCAAGACGACGACCACTTCCATGGTCGCCGCCGTGCTTGCCGCTGCGAATCTCGACCCCACGTTCGTCGTTGGCGGCCGCGTGAATCATGCGGGCGCAAACGCGCGCGTCGGCCAGGGCGAATACATGGTGGTCGAAGCCGACGAGAGCGACCGCTCGTTCCTGCTGCTCGCGCCCGTGATCGCCGTCGTTACCACGATCGATCGCGAGCACCTCGATCAGTACGCGTCGCTCGAGGAGATTCAGGACGTCTTCCTGCAATTCGTGAATCGCGTCCCGTTCTACGGCGCCGTGATTCTTTGCCTCGATGAGCCAAACGTGCAGGCCATTCTGCCGCGCGTCAAGCGGCCCGTGATCACCTATGGCACTTCCAGCCAGGCTGACGTGGTGATCAGCGACATCAAGCTCAACGGCCTTTCGAGCGAGTTCCGTCTCGCGTATCACGGCGATGATCTGGGCGTTTTTCGGCTTCCTTCGCCTCCGGGAATCCACAACGTGCGCAACGCCGCCGCCGCCGCGGCCGTTGGCCTTTCGCTCAACGTTCCCGCCGATCTAATTCGCGCGGGCTTGGCGAAATTCTCGGGCGTCGGCCGCCGCTTCGAAATCAAGGGCACGTACAGTGGCGTGGCCTTGATTGACGACTACGGCCATCATCCCGCCGAAATTCGCGCCACGCTCGACGCCGCGCGCGGCTGCGGGTACAAGCGCCTGCTCGTCCTCTTCCAGCCGCATCGCTACACCCGCACGCAGCATCTCTGGGACGATTTCCGCCGCTCGTTCAATCAGGCGGACATCCTCGTGCTCACCGAAATTTATGCCGCGGGAGAACCGCCCATCGAGGGCGTCACGGGCGAGCGCTTGGCCGAGGCCATCAGCACGGCCGGCCACAAGAATGTCGTTTTCTCGAGCACCATGCAGGGCGGCATGGAATACATGCTTCGCGAAGCTCGCGCGGGCGACGCCGTTCTCACAATCGGCGCCGGCAGCGTCGGGCGCGTGCTCGATCAATTGGCCTTGTTGTTGGGAGCAAGGGTGACAACGCCGACTCATGTGGATTAGCGACAAGTCGCTGCTCGCGCGCCTCGCGGAACTCGGCGTCGAAGTGCGCTCGTCGGTCCCGCTGAGCGAAAAGACGTCTCTCGCCATCGGTGGCACCACCGACCAGCTTCTGCTGCGCCGCTACGAGACGATTCCCGACGTTATGCGCCTGCTCGCCGACAATCAAATTCCCCATCGCTTCCTCGGCGGCGGCACGAACGTTCTGATCGCCGATGGCGAGTTGCCCTGGGTGGTGCTGCATCTTCCCTCGGCGCATCCCGGCGTGCGACTCGAAGGCAACGTCGCGCACGTCGACGCCTCCGCCGACCTTGGCGGCATGGTCACTTTCTGCGCGAAGAACGATCTCGGCGGCATGGAAGGCCTCATCGGCGTCCCCGGAAGCGTGGGCGGCGCGCTGCGCATGAACGCGGGAGCCTACGGCACGCAAATTGGCTCCTACGTCCGCGAGATCGAGCTCTACCGGGCGGCCAAGGGTGAAATCGAAACCATCCGCGGCGACCAAATCCGTTTCGACTATCGGCACACTTCCTTCGCGCCCGACGACGTGATGCTCCGCGTCAAGCTCGAACTGCCCTCGAAGCCTTACAAGGAGATCCTGGCCGGCATTCGCGTTTGCAACGAGAAGCGCCGCTCCAGCCAACCGCTGAATCAGAAGAGCGCCGGCTGCATCTTCAAGAACCCTCCCGGCGGCTCGGCCGGGCGGATGATCGACGAGCTTGGCCTGAAGGGCCACCGCGTCGGCGGAGCGATGGTCAGCGACCGTCACGCAAATTTTTTCGTGAATGTTGCGGATTCCTCTTGCGCGGACATGCTCAAGCTGATTGACTACGTTCGAGACCGCGTGCGCACTTCCTACGGCGTCGAGCTCGAAAACGAGGTGATCGTCTGGCGAAACTAAGAACCATGGACGTCGACGTTTACCCGCAGGAAGTCCTCGCGGACGAAGAGCCGAAGTATCTTCGCCGCCAGAAGCCTCTCGAAATCAAGCGCCGCAAGTTCGGCCGCCGCGCGTGGAAAAGCTATTTCCGCGTCACAGTCTGGGTCGGAGCGGGCATAGCGGGAGCCTGGCTCGCCTACGTTGCGGGGCACTTCCTTCTCACCGCGCCGCAAATGCAGCTCATTCATCCGGAACAGGTAGCGATTTCCGCCTCGGGTGGTGGGCCGCTGCACTACGTCTCGCGCGCTTCCGTTCTCGAGATTTTCGCTGCGGATCGCGGCAAGAGCATCCTGCGGGTTCCGATCGATCAGCGGCGCAGCCAGCTTGAATCGCTTTCGTGGGTAGAACACGCCGTCGTTCGCCGGGCTCTGCCGAACGGCATCGAGGTCGAAATCGCCGAGCGCGTGCCCGTTGCTTTCCTGCGCCAGGGCAGCGACATGTCGTTGATCGACCTTCACGGCGTGATTCTCGATCGCCCGCTGGCAGGCAACTTTCATTTTCCTGTTGTAACTGGAATCACCGCGGATATGCCGCAGGACGAGCGCGAAAAGCGCATGCAGCTCTTCAGCAGCTTCTCGCAGCAGGTGGAAGAGGCGCGCGCCGGCGCGATGGACCAGGTGAGCGAAGTGGACCTCTCGGACGGGGACGATTTGACCGCGACGATCGCGGGCTTGCAGGGCGGCACCGGGAGTGGCTCGTGGGGTCAGGCATATGCGCCGATTCTAGTCCGCTTCGGCAATTCGGATTTCGAGAGCAAGTATCGCACCTTGCTCGACGACATCGCCCAGTGGCGCGCTACAGCAGGCCGCGTCGATTCGGTGGATTTGCGTTTCAGTCAGGAAGCGGTAGTGAATCCGGACACTTCCGGGCCGCGCCAGGTGGCGCAGCAGCGGCCGTCCGGAAATGAAGTGGCCGTGGCGCATCCCGCGCGCAAGACCGCGGTGAAGCGCGCCAGGTAGTCGGCCGCTGAGATTAACAATGAAGGTTTTCGGAGGGGAGCGGCGGAGTTGACGAAGAAAGACCGGCACGTTGTGGCTCTCGATATCGGCAGCACCAAGACGTGCGCCTTGATCGGCGAGCTCGAAGACGACAATGGCGCGAGCGGCGTGAAGTTTGCCGCCTTCGGGGCGGCAGAATCGAAGGGCTGGCGCAAGGGCCAGATCGTGAATCTCGACTTGGCGGTCAGCTCGATTCGCCGCGCCGTGGAGGAGGCGGAAACCATTGTCGGCGTGCCTGTCGAATCCGCGCTCATCGGAGTTGCGGGCGGCCACGTTCGCGGCGTGAACAGCCGCGGCGGAATCACGGTGGCGGCGCGGCCGCGCGATATTCAGCGGGACGATGTTCGCCGGGCGATCGAAGCCGCGCGCGGTGTCTCGCTGCCCGAGGACCGCGAAGTGCTTCACGTCCTGCCGCAGGAATTTTTCCTCGATTCGCAGGACAACATTCGAGACGCCATCGGCATGGTGGGCCAGCGGCTCGAGGCCAACGTTCACATCGTCACCGCGTCCGGCACGGCCACGCAGAACATCGTCACGGCCGTGAATCGTGCGGGAGTGCGCGTCGATGATACGGTTCTCGAGCAGCTTGCTTCAGCCGAAGCTTGCCTCACGCAGGACGAACGCGAGCTGGGATGCTGCCTGCTCGACATCGGCGGCGGCACCACGGAGATGATTGCCTACGTCGGCGGAGTGGTCCGCCAGACCGCGGTGATCCCCGTTGGTGGCGATCACTTCACCAACGACCTCGCGGTTGGCCTCCGCACGCCTGTTCCCGAGGCCGAAAAGATCAAGCGCGAACATGCGTGCGCCTTCCGCGAATTGCAGAAGGAAGATTTCGCCATTGAGATTGCGAGCGTGGGTGACCGCCCGCCGCGAACCGTCTACGCCCGCATGTTGTCGGAGATTGTCGAGCCCCGCTCGCAGGAGCTCCTCGTGCTGGTTCGCGAAGAGCTGCGGCGCGGAGGACTCGAATCGCAAATTCCCGCTGGGTTGGTTCTCACGGGCGGCGGAGCTTGTCTCCGCGGCCTCGTTGAGCTTGCCGAGCGCGTTTTCAACCTGCCCGTGCGCGTTGCGGTTCCGCGCGGGCTTGCGGGAATGAGCGAAGAAGCTTCCCAGCCTGAATACTCCACGGCTGTCGGGCTCGTGCTCTATGGTGCGCGCACGCGGCGCATCGCCGGAGCGCGGCCCAGCGGCTGGACGGGGAAATTGAAGGCTCTGTTTGCGGGGCAGTAGGAAAGATTACGAGGGGCAATTTCTGGGGGAGGAAGCATGACGCCGAAAGAATCGGGTATTCGGGTTTCGTTCAGCAATGAGGACACGCAAAACGGCGCCAAGATCAAGGTGATCGGAGTGGGAGGCGGCGGGTCGAACGCCGTCAACCGCATGATCCGCGCCAAGGTCGAAGGCGTCGAATTCATCGCCGCAAACACGGACTTGCAGGCGCTGAAGCTTTCCGCCGCGCCGGTCAAGTTGCAGCTGGGAGCGAAGCTCACCAAGGGCCTTGGCGCGGGAGCCAATCCTGAGGTCGGCCGCAAGGCTGCTCTCGAGGACACTGAGAAAATTCTCGAGGCTCTCGACGGCGCCGACATGGTCTTCGTCACCGCGGGCCTTGGCGGAGGCACCGGCAGTGGCGCCGCTCCCGTGGTTGCGAACCTTGCCAGCGAGCTTGGCGCGCTCACGGTTGCCGTCGCCACCAAGCCGTTCGCCTTCGAAGGCAAGCGGCGCATGCTCCAGGCCGAGCAGTCGCTCACCGAGCTGATCGGCTGCGTCGACACCGTCATCGTCATCCCCAACGAGCGCCTGATGGAATGCGTCGAACAGGGCACGAGCTTCTTCGAAGCGTTCCGCATCGCGGACGACATCCTGCGCCAGGCCGTTCAGGGCATCTCGGACATCATCACCATTCCCGGCATCATCAACCGCGACTTTGCCGATGTGAAAACCATCATGTCCGGCCAGGGCTACGCGGTGATGGGTACGGCCGTCGCGTCCGGAACGAACCGCGCGGTCGACGCCGCGAATCGTGCCATCAATAGCCCGCTGCTCGAAGACAACTGCATCCAGGGTGCGCAGGGAATTCTCATCAATGTGACCGGCTCATCGTCGCTTTCGCTGCAGGAAGTGCACGAAGCCTCCACCATCATCCAGAAGGCGGCTCACGAAAATGCCAACATTATCTTCGGCGCGGTGCAGGACGACGCGATGAAGGAAGCGGTGAAGATCACCGTCATCGCGGCGGGCTTCCGCGAAGTCGCCAACAAAAAGACCGCCACGCGTCCGTCATATTTGCCGAAGACGTGGAAGGCGGGACGCGAGCAAATGACGCCCACGCCTGCCGCTCCGCCGACGAACGTCGTGCAGCAGGTGGCGCGCAACGTCAACGAATCGATTCGCGACGTCCCCGCGGACGATCTCGACGTGCCAACGTTCCTTCGTCGGCAGGCCCAAAAAGCCTAGCGCGCGGCCTCAGCAAGCTGTTCGAATGGGCGGCCTGCTTGGCCGCCCTTTCTCATCTGTGGCAGAGTATCCTCGTTGCCGCACTGAAGGCTCGCTTGACCTGAGCGCTATGAAGTCTGCCGTTCCCATTCGTGAGGAAGTTTTGGCTCGTGTCGCCGATCATGCCTCGCGCGATCCGCAGGTCGAGTGTTGCGGATTGCTGGCGGGACGAGAGGGTATTATCACGCGGGCCTATCCTGCTGAAAATGTTGCGGTGAATCCTGCGACGGCGTACGAAATCGCGCCGCGGGAGATATTCGACCTCATGCGCGAGATGCGCGCCGCGGGGCTCGATCTGCTGGGCATCTATCATTCGCATCCCAACGGAAAAAATGAGCCGTCGCCGCGCGACATCGAAAGCGCGTACTATCCCGACGCGGCCTATTTCATTATTTCGCCGCTCGCGGCGGCGCCCCGGCCCGTCCGCGCGTTTTCGATTCGCGGCGGCCGCGCGGCAGAACTCGAAATTCAAATCTTGTCCGGCAGGGAGAGCAATGATCAATCGGCGTGAATTGCTTCGGACTTTGGGAGCAGCGGCGCTCGTCGCCTCGGCGCGCGGGATTCCGTTTGCCCGAACCGCTTCCGCGAAACCGGGGAAGCGAAAGAAGATTCTGATGTTCACGAAGTCGTCTGGCTACGAGCACTCCATGGTCCACCGCGCCGACGGAAAGCTCGCTCCCGCCGAGCAGACTGTGACGGACATGGGCAAGGAGCACGGGTTCGAAGTTACCGCGACAAAAGATGGCGGAGTCTTTTCGAGCCCTGATCTCACGCAGTACGACGCGTTCTTTTTCTACACCACCGGCGACCTCACGACTCCCGGAACCGACAAGAATCCTCCAATGACTCCCGAAGGCAAGCAGGCCTTTCTGAATCTGATTCACGAAGGCAAAGGCTTCATCGGCACGCACTCCGCCACCGACACCTTCGACACCTACGGCGACCGCTTCGACCCGAAGCCGCAACCGCTCGATCCGTATCTCCAAATGATCGGGGCGGAATTTCTCGCGCACGACGCGCAGCAGAAGGCGCGCATCACCGTCGCGGACAAGAAATTTCCCGGCATGGAGCCGCTCGGCGACGGGATCGAAATCACCGAGGAGTGGTACCCCTTCCGCGATTTTCAGCCGAACCTGCACGTGCTGACCGTCCTCGAAACCGCGGGAATGCAGGGGCTGCACTATCAGAGGCCGCCGTATCCGAACACATGGGCGCGCATGCATGGACGTGGCCGCGTTTTCTACACGGCGCTTGGGCATCGCGAAGATGTTTGGGCGGCGGACTGGTATCGAAGCATGCTGCTCGGCGGAATCTCGTGGGCCCTTCGCGATGTGGATGCGGACGTGACGCCGAATATTTCTCGCGTCGCGCCGCACGCCAACGATATTCCCGCCGGCGCATTTGCGCACCCGCACTGAAGCGTCAGCGCAGAGGCACCCGCCAGAAGCCTCCCGCGGGATTCGGCAGCACCATCGTCGAATGAATTTTGACGATCACCGCAGTGATGTCGTCGTGCTGCGGCGCGCCGCCCGAAAATTCCCGAAGGCCCTTGAAAAGGCAATCCAGCGTTTCGTCCGCCGAATTTCCGCGACAGCCATGCCAGACCTCGGCTAGCTTCCCCCAGCTGAAATCTTCGTCCTGCTGGTTGCGCAGTTCGTGCAGCCCATCGGTGGCGAGCAGCACGCTGTCGCCCGGCGAAAGCTTGATCGAGTGCACCTCATATGAAGAGCCGGGGAAGAGCCCCGACGGCAGCCCACCCTGACCGACAGTGGTGCAGCCGGTCTCTGTGGCGAGCAGCGGAAGCGGCAGGCCCGCATTCGAAAATTTCAGCTCGAGTGTTGCTGGATTGAAAAGTGCGTAGATTGTAGCGCAGTAGCGCCCGGAGACGGGCCGCACGAGCAGCCGCTTGTTCAGCGTCGCGAGTACCGCTCCCGTGTCTTCACCGGTTTTGTTCGCGCCGCGGAGCGTGCCCATCACCATCGCGCCGTACATCGCGGCAGGCAGGCCCTTGCCGACGACGTCTCCGATGTAGATCCCTACCAGGCCGTTCGGAAGATCGAAGTAGTCCGCGAAATCGCCGCTGACGTTCGAGAAGGGCGCGAAGCGGCATGCGATCTCGAAGCTCGGGCCGCGGAGGGAGCCGGTGGGCAGGAGTGAAGATTGGATTTGCCTGGCCTCATCCAGCTCAAATTCCCAGGCCGGCTTCGGAGGTGCCTGCTCGATTGTCTCCTGCATCGTCACGTCGATGATGCTCCGTGATTGGAAGTGGCTTGGAGGTGCGGAGTGAAATGTGGCACGCAGAGTGCCAAAGTGCGGCGGCGGCGCGCTTTGGCGCGAGCGGGCGAAAGAGGTTAGTGCGACGCAGCTGCGAGAAACGCGACGCGCGCCGTGCGACTTGTGCCGCGATGGAACATTTGAGTGTTGCTGAAACGGTGCGCGCTGCAGCGCTCATCCAGCCCTTCGATATCCGCGGCACTTCAGGAGTTCGCGCTGTGCGTGTGCTTCGCGGAAGCGGCGTCGGCCGCGGCAATGCGCTTGGCGTAGAGCGGGAACTTGGCGGCGAGCGCGGCGACTTCCTGGCGCACGCGCTTCTCGGTGGCTTCATCGCCGAGATGATCGAGAACTTCGGCCATCCAGGCCGCGATTTTCTCCATCTCCGCTTCGCGCATTCCTCGCGTAGTGACGGCCGGCGAGCCAACGCGAATGCCGCCCGCTTTCATCGGGGGAAGAGGATCGAAGGGAATGGAATTTTTGTTGACGGTGATTCCCGCGCGATCGAACGCGGGCTGCGCGGCGCTGCCGGTGAGGCCGCGGGAATTGATGTCGATGAGGAAAAGGTGATTGTCCGTGCCGCCGCTGACGACGCGGTAGCCGCGTTTCGCGACTCCGGAGGCGAGCGCCTTCGCATTAGCGACCACCTGTTTGCCATATTCCTTGAACTCGGGTTCCATTGCTTCCTTCAGGCAGACTGCTTTCGCGGCGATGGTGTGCATCAGGGGGCCGCCCTGAATTCCGGGGAAGAGAGTGCGGTCGAGATCCTTCGCGTATTGCTCCTTGCAGAGGATCATTCCGCCGCGCGGGCCGCGAAGAGTCTTGTGCGTGGTGGTGGAGACGAAGTCGGCGTGCGGCACCGGACTTGGATGGACGCCCGCAGCGACGAGGCCCGCGATGTGCGCCATGTCGACGAATAGCAGCGCGCCGATGGAGCGCGCGATTTCGCCCATGCGGGCGAAGTCGATGATGCGCGAATAGGCGCTTGCGCCAACGACGACCATTTTCGGTTTGTGCTCGCGGGCGAGGCGGTCGAGCTCGTCGTAATCGATTCGTTCGGTATCTTTCGTGACGCCGTAGGCGACGAATTTGTAGGTGATGCCGGAAAAATTCAGCGGATGGCCGTGCGTCAGGTGGCCGCCGTGCGCGAGATTCATGCCCAGGACGATGTCACCGGGCTTCAGGGCCGCCATGTAGACGGCGATGTTCGCCTGGGTGCCCGAGTGCGGCTGGACGTTGGCGTGTTCGGCGCCGAAGAGCGCTTTCGCGCGGTCGATGGCGAGCTGCTCGGCCTGGTTGACGAATTCGCAGCCGCCGTAATAGCGCTTGGTGCCGTAGCCTTCCGCGTACTTGTTGGTGAGCACGGAGCCCATGGCTTCGAGCACCGCTTCGGAGACGAAATTCTCCGAGGGGATCAGCTCGATGCCGGTGGATTGGCGGCGAAGCTCTTCGCGGAGAATTTCGGCGATGTCGGGGTCGACACTGTCGAGCGGACGGCTCATGCGATGGAGATCAGCGGTTTCTTGGGTCATGGTTTTCGCGCCGACGAGAGCGGCGAAGGTGATTTTGTTGCGATTAGGATTTTCTTAGTGCTTTGTTTTCTTCGACTTACGCAAAATTCTAATTCTGGACTGTTGCGATTAGAAATTCTGGGGGCGACTGGGGCTCCCAGGGGGGTTGTTTCGCGATTGCGCGCACTTTGCACGGCTCTATGGTAGTCGAAAATTTTTCAGGCGCAAGGAATATGCAGCCAGCGGCGAAAAAGCGCGGTTCAAATGCGAGCAGGAGCAGCGAGTGGGACGGGGCTTTCCAAGGCGAGTCCCCCGATCATGCGCGAAAGGGATTGGTGACTTCGACGCCGAAATACTTCTGGCCGGGGCTGAGATCCTCGGACCAAATGCGAGTGCAGGCGGCGCGCTCGGCTGTAGCGAGGATCATTCCATCGTAGAAATGCACGCCGTATGTCGCGTGAGCCTCGACCGCGCGACGCACAGTGTTTCCGTCGATCGGGACGAGTTTTATCGGGCTCAGCGCGTCGAGAATAGCGGCGAGATCGTCGGCATGAGGGGCCGGGGCGAGCTTGTGGAGAAGCGTCGCGGCAAATTCTCCAAGGACCTGAGCAGACGCCAGAATTTCCCCTGCCACTGCGCGGCGCAAGAGACGCTGAGCGGCGGCCTGCTTCGGCAGATCCGTCGAATCGTAGGCGTAGACGAGAACGTTCGAATCGAGAAACTCAAGAGCGGGCATGCAGGTCGGCTCGCGCCCAGGTTCGCTTTCCGATCTTGAATTTGAAGCGTTCGAAACTCTGTTCGAGCGCCTGGCGCTCGCGGCGTTTGCGGCCCGACTTGGCGCTTTCTGCGGCGAGAGCCTCGAGGTGGGCGCGGACAAGGCCCGTCAGGGTCGTGTCGTGCTCGACGGCGATTTTTCGAACTTCCTTGACGAGGTCGTCGTCCAGAGACAGGGTGATGTTCATGCACCCATAATAAGGTAAACCCTTATCCCGTGCAAGGTGTATTCAATGAGCGGAAGCAACCGAGCGAACGGCGGAATTCCGCAGCGAATGGCAAGGCTAGGCACGAGATGCAGCGGAGCGACAGACTATCACTCGACTCGACGACTGGGTGTGTACGCGCGTGGGAGAAAAAAGCCGAACGAAGCGGCGACGGCGGCCTGCCACAGGATATGCAGAAGGTCAATGTCCCAGTCGGAGCTGGCCGGGGTGCGACCGAAGTGCGCCCCCAAGAAGCTTCCGGCTTTCCATGCGAACACAGCGACCAGCCCGGCTATCAGGGAAAAGGGGAGAGCCTTGGCGACAAAGAGCCGCCATTCCTTTCGGTCGGAGAGGAAAAAGAAGAACCCTGCGAGGAGGATTGCAGCTCCGACGAAACCGCCGACGAAAAGTCCTGCCGTCGAGACGAACACGGAGCCGGAGCTCATGAAACTGAGGAACTTCACGTTAACGGGAACTGTTAGGCATGCCCAGAAGGCTACGATGTAAGCCAACACCGATGTGGCCACAAAGCCCATCGCCTTCCAAGGCGAACGCAAGCCGCGGAACCCGACGAAGTATCCAACAACAAAGAGACCAAAGAATGCTGCGTAGAGATCCTCGGCGGCGCCGGGAAGAACGCTCTCGAAGGCGACCATCAAAATGCCAGCGAATAGCCCCGCGAGTGCAAGAGACCCGAATGCCGTCAGATTTTCCCTGCGTCTAGATGCATTTGGCTGGCTCTCCAAGGCTTTGCCTCCGAAGGGAGCTCGCTCTGCCTGAAGTGGTTAGGTGCTCGTAAACGTTAGGATAACACTGATCTGAGCGGCCTGATATTGTCGCGGGTCAACGCCGGTGGTAGGCTCCGCGCCGAGGGGAAATCCAAGAGGGGAGAAAGCGATGAAGAGGACGTGCGTTGGACTGGCGGTGATGGTGCTGATCGTGGCGGGAGTGGTGGCGGGGCAGACGCGGTTAGAGCGCAAACACGTGACATTGAACCGATCCGAGGACATGAGCGCGCTGCCGTTTAGCGAAGGAGTGCTGGCGGGAAACACATTGTATGTGGCGGGCACGATCGGACTCGACGCGACAGGCAAACCTCCGGCGAGCGCGGAAGAGGAAGCGCGGCTGGCGATGGAAGGCGTGAAGAAGGTGGTGGAGAGCCAGGGAATGACGATGGACGATATCGTGTCGGTCCAGGTTTTCTGCACGGACCTGAGCCTCTACGACACGTTCAATAAGGTATACCGGACTTACTTTCACGCACCGTTTCCGGCGCGTGCCTTCGTGGGAGTGGCGAGCTTGCTGCGCGGCGGGCATTTTGAGGTGATGGCGACCGCGGTGAGGCAAGGGGGTCTCAGGAACGTGCGAGCGAAGTAAAGCGTCGATAAAGGCAAGAGGTGAAGTTCAGGCGACGGGGTGGAGTTTGCCCGAGGAAGGCTGCCTCTTGGCGTCGACTGCTTGGCGCGCGCGCTGGAACAACAGCTCCGGCGTATCTTCCAGTTTGTAGCCAGCCGAGCCAGCGGTGACCGCGAGCGGAATCATCTTGCCGCCGACCTCCATTTTCATATCCGAGAGGCGCTTGACGACGGTGGGCGCCTGCTGCAGCGGACAATCCGGCAGAATCACCATGATATCGCCGTTGCCCGCGAGGGCGGCGAGGTCGCAGCCGCGAATCGCGCGCGTGACATGCTCCGCGAAGGTCAGAAGCGCGGAATCCGAGGCCGCGAGACCGTACCGCTCATCCATCCGCACGAAATCATCCAAGCTCAAGATGAGAAGGCTCAGCGGAGTCTTGCTTCGCCGGGAGCGAGACATTTCGGAAGAGATGCGCATCATTCCGAAGCGCTCATTGTGCAGGCCGGTGAGCTCGTCCGGCGTGGCCAGAGCGAGGAGGCGTTCGGCGCGCTCGTGCTGCTGTGCGGCAACTTGCATCTGCCGGGAGAGGCGGAAGCGGGTTTTTCTGAGCTGAAGCTGCTGGTAAAAGGTGTAGAGGGTGAAGAGAAGGACGAGGCCAAGAAGGCCGCGAATGGACTGGCCCATCGTCAACTGAAAGAAAGAGTCGCTGGGATCCTGGCGCGAGGCGAGGACAGCGGCGAGGGTGGCCGTCATCGCGAGGATGATGATGAGGGCGAGGCCCCACAGCGACCAGTCGTACCAGCCGAGGCTCTTGAGGTCGCGATCGATTTGCTGGTTGCGGTGTTCGGTGGCGAGATCGGGCAATGCGATTGGATCGGCGCTCATGGTTATGATTTCCGGAAAAAGTTGACCCCATACAAACGTATTCCGCACAATTCGAAGGGTCAAGCAAGAAGCCTTTCAGCGTTACATATTCTGTACGGTACCGTACATACTTGGGCACGCGCCGCCCATCCGCAGAGTGCCGCTCGTCCAAACGAACAAGTAAGCTAGTTAAGACAGTGCTATTGGCAAGGCGCGGAACATTTTGCCGGGTTGTCCTGATTCCTAGGCGCTCTTCGCGGTGAATGCATGAGACTGGGCGAAAAAGGCTTCTCTCTGGTCGAATTGCTGATTGTCGTGGCGATTTTGCTGACGCTCGCGGCGATTGCAATACCGAACCTGATGCGCGCGCGCATGGCGGCGAACGAAGCGTCGGCGGTGGCGTCGCTGCGGACAATCAATTCGGCAGCGGTTCTATACGAGTCGACGTGGGCGAACGGTTTTCCGCCGTCGCTCGACGCGCTTGGCACGACGGGCCCGGGTCCGGCGACGTGCGAGAACGCCGAGCTGATCGATGCGGTGCTTACAACGGGCACGAAGAGCGGATACACGTTCGCATGGGTGAAGGGAACGCTGAAGCTGACCAAAGCGAACAGCGCGTGCAAGGGCGGATACGGTTTCGACGACGGCTATGCAGTGACGGCGACGCCGATTGACGTCGGCCTGACAGGCCAGCGGGCATTCTGCACGGACGCGACCGGCGTGATCCGGTACACCACGAACGGCAAACCGAAGACCACGAAGCCGAACTGCTCGACCACGATGACTCCGCTGCAGTAGCGATGCTCGATGCGGGCTACGAGCGCGGTCGTGCGGCGAATGCAGACTTGACGCGAGGCCGCGAAAGATAAAAGAGAATCAGTCCTGCGACGGAGACGCCAAAGGCTCCCGCGAGGAAGCGCCCCGAGAGCGCGTTGAAGAGATCGCCCGCGGCCTGAACTGCAGTCCCAATCACCGCAAACCACCATCCCCATCGGCGCCGCCGGAACCAGCCCACTGCGGTGACAGCGGCGACCACCGCTAGCAGCAGGAAGGGGACTCCCACCATTTTGCCGAGCGGCGCGAGCTGCGCGTACGCCCGGGGATTCAGCTTCCAGATGGGATCGAGAAAAGTTCCCGGCCAACCGAGTGTTATCCCGGCGAAGCATGCCATCGTCATGGCGAAGAGGATAAAGATGCCGAAGACCGTGAGGCCGCGCGGGGATTTTGGGGTGGAAGCAGCGGATGGGGAATCCATGCGGCGACTATACACGGAAGGGGAGCGAGAGCGCGATGCAGCGACGTTTAGCGGGCGGCCAGTGCAGAATCTTCAAGACAAACTATTTAGAACGCCAACGGAAAAATGGTAGCCGCCGATTTATCGCGGAGAGGAGTGTTATGTTGAATCCAGATACGCCCAGCTGCTTGCCGCATGACGCACGACTATCACACGATTTTCGAGATTGGGATGAAATCGTTTCCGTGGCTAGCGCTGCTGCGCCCGATGATCCTTGTGGCAGCCGGTCTTCTGCTGGTGCGCTTTTCGCGGAGGCGCCCGCAGCTTCAGTTGATTGGTGCGCTGGGCGCGATCGTGGGAGCCCTGTTGCTCCTGATGGGGACGAGCAAATTGGTGCCGGAATTCATGGCCGGCCGGAGGATCTATCAGAGCGGGCAAAGCCGAATGGTCGAAGGAACGGTGGACGATTTTCATCCGGCGCCGGTGCTGCTGCAGGGCATGGAATCATTCCAGGTGGGAGGGGTGCGCTTCTCATATCTTGTTGGCGGGCCATCGCCGTGCTTTCAGAACGACCGCAACGGACGAGGCATGGTGCACGCGGGATCACACGTGCGGATCTACTATAGGGATGGCTGCATCGAGCGAGTCGATCTGTGGCAGTAGAAAAGGAAAACGAACACTGCGCCGAGACAGCGCCGCGCCTACCGGAGAAAACGCCGGGCGGTAGCGTTGTTTTTAGGAAGCCTCAGGCGAGAGCGCGCCTGAGCTTCTTCGTGGACTTATCCAACTGCTTCTTGAGAGCTTCGACTTGCTTCGAGAGCGCGGTGAGCTCTTTCTTGGCGAGCTTGCCGGCGCGCATCACCTGATGGGCTTTGCGGTCGGCCCTTCCCATCACGTAACCGATTTTTTCCGCGGCTTGCGTCAGCTTCTTGTTCTTGGCCATGTGTTTCCTCCGGGAACGGGTGGGCTTTGTGTGAGGCATAATGCGAGTTTATCACCGGCGCGGCTTGGGGCCAATGTCGACGTTGGAATAAAGATGAGGGCGAGAGGCTTGGTTGACTTTGCCCGACTCCGCCCATAGCATCGGCGCAAAATTGAAACACCGGAGAAGAGACTGGCATGACATTTGAGGAGGAGAGTTTTTTCGCAGCGCTGAAGCGATACGCTGGGCTGCTGTCAGTTTGTGCGGGCGCCGCTGTGCTGGCGGCGAATGTGGCGGCGCAGACAGTAGTGGGCAAGCCTGGGGATGGGGCGAAAGGCATCGCGCGATTCGAAATGCCGCAGAGCGGGCTCGAGTGGCGCGCACCGGCGCAGCCGCTGAAGTATTTCGACGCGACGGGGCATCGCGCGGCGATTCTGGGCAAGCAGGACGGGACGTTCGAGGCGTGGATTTATCCCATCAAGGTGCTGCACGGATTTCACCTGGAGTTTCAGCAGGACGGGATGGTGGAGCCGGTGCGCGGCGAGAATTATCTGTACGAAGTGATCGCGCGGCCGGAATCGACGACCCTGGTCTACGCGCATCCCTTATTTACGGTGCGCGAGACGATCTGGGTGCCGCGGGAGGATGCGGCGGCGGTGATTTTCTTCGACATCGACAGCAACAAGCCGTTGACGATCACGGCAAAATTCGTGCCGGACTTCAAGCCGATGTGGCCGGCGAGCCTGGGGGGACAGTACACGTTCTGGATGGCGGATGATCATGCGTTTGGCCTGACGGACGGGACGAGTGCGCCCACGGCGATGATCGGGTCTCCGGCGGTAAGCGCGTATACGGAATTCGTCGACAACGGAATCATCAACGGGGAGATGGAGTTGAAGGTGCGGGCGACCGCGGAGCAGGCGCGCACGCAACTGATTCCGATGGTGATGGCGCTGAGCATGGAGGGCGAGGCAAAAGCGCGGAAAATTTATCACCGTGTGCTGGACCACGCGGGCGAGTTATACGAGCAGGGCGCGGCGTACCACCGAGATTTTCTGGCGCGCACAATGCGGATCGAGACGCAGGATGCGGAGCTGGACCGCGCGTTCACGTGGGCGAAGGCGGCGCTGGATGCGGGATGGGTGTGCAAGGACACGTACGGATGCGGATTGGTGGCCGGTTATGGGCAAGCGGGAAGCGGAGAGCGGCCGGGATTTGACTGGTGGTTTGGCGGCGATGCGCTGATGTCGAGCTGGGCACTGGAGGATTACGGCGATACGGCGGGGGCGCTCCAGGCGCTGCGGTTCCTGAAGGCGCGCCAGCGGGACGACGGAAAGATGATGCACGAGATGACGCAGAGCGTGGGCATCATCGACTGGTTCGGAAAATATCACTACGCCTACTATCACGCGGACACGACGCCGTTCTACCTGTACTCGATCGAGCAGTATTGGAGCCGGACGGGCGACCGGAAATTTCTGGATGAATTCTGGGAGTCTGCGAGGAAGGCATACGCCTACTGCTTGACGACAATCGATTCTCGCGACGGGCTGATGGACAACACGAAGGCGGGACTGGCGGCGGTGGAAGCGGGAGTGCTGAGAGGAAAAGTGGTGAAGGACGTGTATCTCGAAGGCGCGTGGCTGGCGGGACTCGATGCGATGACGAAACTCGCGGCGGCGGAAGGCGACTCGCAAGGGGAGTCGGACGCGAAGGCGCTGCTGGCGAAAGCGAGGACGTCGCTCGAAAAGGAGTGGTGGAACCCCGAGGGGAAATTCTTTGCGTTCGGCCAGACGGCCGACCGGAGGCGCGACGACATGGTGGCGGACTGGTCGTCGGTGGCGCTGGCCCTGACGCCGGAGATTCAGGGCGAGCAGGCAGCGGGAGATGTGGCGAAGCTGGCGTCGCCGGAGCTGGCGACGGATTGGGCGGAGCGGTCGTTTGGAAACAAGAGCCCTTACTACGACCCCGTGAGCTACCAGAACGGGACGGCGTGGCCGTTCATGGATACATTCGTGAGCTGGGCCGAATTTGCGCACGGCAATCCGGTCGCGGGATTTGCGGCATGGCGGAATTGCGCACGGCTGACGGGATTGCAGGCCCCCGGCGACATGCCCGAACACATGAACGGCGATCGGTATCTGGGGGGCGAGCGGTCGGTGCCGCATCAACTATTTTCGTCGGTGGGGGTGGTTGTGCCGGCGGTGCGAGGGTTGTTGGGGCTCGAGACGGACGAGGACGCGAGCGGCAGTGGGCGCGTGCTGAAATTTGCGCCGCAAATTCCGGCGAATTGGAGCTTCGCGCGGTTTTCCGGTTATGTGGCGGGCGCGGACCGCGTGTCAGGCGAGGTGAGGCAGGAGGCAGGGAAGATGAGCCTGAAGCTGCAGGTCGAGGGGGCGGAGCCGCTCGAGGCGGACGTCAAGGTGCCCGTGCCGCTGCTGGCGAAGGTGCGGCGCGTGACTCTGGGTGGCAAGCGTGCGGATTTTCGCGTGGCGGCGCGGGGCGGGACGAATGGGGCGGAACTGAAGTTTACGCTGCGGGCAGATGCGGAGGTGGTGGTGGAGTACGACGGCGGCGTCGGAATCGTTCCGCCCACGGTGCGACTCGGAATGGGCGACCGAAACGAATCGGCGAAAGTGATGCGGATCAGTCCTACGGGCGAGGATGGCTTCGAACTCACGGTGGCCGGAACGGCGGCGCACAGCACGCTAGATCTGGTGACGTCGCTGACGAACCTGACGGCCGAGGGCGCCGAATTGCGGAAAATCGACGGCGGATACGCGCTGAAGATTCCGTTCACAAATGTAGACTACGAGACGCGCACGGTTCGCGTGAAGTTGGGATCGAAGTAGAGCGCGTTTGCGCGTGAGGCGGCGATGCTGCGAATCCACCGACGGTTTTAGCTAGTTGGAATCGGCGGCGTGGCCGTGCAGGCCGGGGAAGTGCAGGCGGTGGAGGACTGTGTGCGGGCCGCCGTAAATGAATTCGAGGGCGACGTTCCGGCCCGCAGCGGCAGCGAGGTTGTAATTTCCCATGCGGAATCCGTCCATCGCGTCGTAGCGGCCGGGATACCAGCCGAGCGCGGCGGACATCGTCCCCGCATAAGGCGCACCAATGGCGGCGAGAGAAAACACGCGATGGCCATCACTGCCGCGCCGCGCCGTGACGGTGGAGATGAGCGCGTGACCCAACCGAGGCAAAAAACCCGAGCAGGAGCAAGCGTAGTAGATCGTGTCCTCTCGAAATGCTTCCGCGACGGCGTAGCGCGTTGTAGTGGTAATCAGCTGGATTCCGTAGTTGCTGCCGAGGCGCACGCCGAAGGAATCCCAGCCCTGGCCCCATTCGGGCGGAGTGCCGTACGCCTGTTGAATGCCGGCGCTGCCAATCGCGGTAAGAAAGGGATAAGGGCCGAACGCGTTGAAGGCGAAGTTGCGAATTTTCTCGCGCTCGGTGGGGCGGTGATAGACGGCAATCGGTTCGACCTGCGCTGCTGCGGTTGATGAGGAACTGGTTGCCGAGCCGCGGTGCGCCGGCTGCGAAGCGGTACCAGCGCCGGCAGCTCCCTGTCCCCAAGCGGGAAATGCCGCCATGGCAGATCCGATTAAGGTCAGCAGACAGGCCATCAGCCGGCGATTCCTCAAATCGACTTCTCCTTTTTGCTGATACAGCAACCGGTGCGGACCCGGCGGCGTGAGCTGCTTTCGGCGCTCGACTGCGCTTTACGAGAAATTCTTGACGACGATATCCGACACCTTCTTCGCGAAGTCGTACGTAGCTCTCAGATTGCCGCCGAGGAAGCGCACGTTCCCGGTGACGTCCTGCTCGAGCACGGACTTGCCGCTCTTGTCCGTGAACTGGCAATGTACTTTGATCTGGGTGGCGCCGGCGACGGTGGTCACTTGGCGCTCCTCTTCGCTGCCTCTCTTAAATCCGAAGACATTCGTGTGAAGGATAATCAGATCGGGCGCGTCCGCTGCCGCATGGTCTCCATCGCGGTACACGTGCTCGAACTTTTTGGTCTTTTGCACCTGCTCGATCACGTTTTCGTAGAGCGCCACCTGAAACGGAAGCGGGAGATCCACTTCGTTGGACCCGACCATGAGAATTTGAATCGAGGATGCCTTGATTTTGGGCTGCATACTCTCTTGCGCGGACCCGCTGGCTCCGCCGAGAAGCAGGATGGCGGCAAACGAAAAGGCGCCGAGGCGTGCTGTTCTTTTCATGTTCATGGCTTTCTCTCCTGCGGCTTCGACGACGGCATAGGCTGCGTGCTGGTTCCGGGAGTCATGGGAACGCTCGTCTTTGCGCCCTGCGCCAGCAGGGCCGTCTTTGCCGCGACGACCTTGCCCGACGGCATCGTGAACACCGCGCCATGCACGCCGCCCGAGGCGTCGACATACGTTATCGAGAGCGTGTCGATCTTGGTTCGGAAGAGGCTGAGGAACCTTCCGGACCCATACGGTGCGAACATGGTCAGCGTGCCAATCGTCCCGCCAATCGTTCGCTGGGTGTCGGCCCCCATCAGCACTTCGGTGATCGAGGTGGCCGGCACGTCTGCCTTCAGAGCGCCGCTTGAAAACTCCAGGGTGCCCTTGTCGATCGTGAGCGTCCCGGTTGTATTGTGTTTGATTCCCTCGAGGCCCAGAACCTGCTTCGCGTGGTGGACCGTGTCTGTATCCTGCGCGAAGGCTTGCGGCGCAAAGGCCCCGGCGATCAGGGCTATTCCGGCGGCGAGCAGAATCGGAACCGCGCGGCGCGTTTTCATATTCGATTTCTCCTGGATCAAGCAGGCGCTGGTAGAGGGACCACGCGCGGGGTGTACACTACAATGGTTTAGCCCTTCACGCACGAGAAAAAAGCGCTAACTCCCCTTGGATTCATTTCGCTGCTGCTTCTCTGCTTTTTTGCCGAAACGTGCTCGGGGCCGTCGAAACTTGCGCGACTTTGGAACGGGTGGGTGGCAGAATTGGCCGGCACAAGCGGGAAGCGCGGGAGGAGAGAGTGGCTACAGTGGACCATGCGGCTGAGTCGATGGCGGCGTCGCGAACGGGCGCGACGGCTGCGCTCTGGCTGATTCTGCGGGTGGGGCTGATCGCGGGAACGCTCGACATTAGCGACGCCCTGATATTCAACGGCGTTCGCGGAGTTGCGCCGGCGATGGTCTTTCGATATATCGCGAGCGGACTGATAGGCGTGAAGGCGGCGGTGGAGCTGGGAGCGGCGGCCGTGGCGTTGGGAGTGGTGCTGCACTATTTGATCGCGCTGAGCTGGACCGCGATTTTCTACGCGGCGAGCCGGAAGCTGGCGATTCTGGTAAAGCGGCCTGCGCTTTGCGGGTTGCTGTACGGGGGCGTGGTCTACGTGGTGATGAATTATGTGGTGGTGCCGCTCTCGCGTGTGCCGCCGCGAACGAGGCCCCCGGCGGCGATATCTCTGATCAACGGCGTGCTGGCCCTGCTGCTTTGCATCGGGCTGACGATTGCGATGCTGATTGCGCGCGCGACGCGCGGCGAGAGAGCGGATTCTTCAGCGGCATAGTGCTGCGTGGCCCTGCCTTCTGGGCGAACCCTCGTTTGACTTCGATGCGGGAGTTCCCTAACCTAACTCGATTATCGTGTGGTTGTGTTTGACGAGGTGACGACAGGCGATGGCTGATCTGAAGCTGCCCACGCGCGGCGAGGATTATTCCGAGTGGTACAACCAGGTGGTGCTGCGGGCGGAGCTTGCAGATTACGCCCCGGTGCGCGGCTGCATGATCGTGCGTCCGTACGGCTGGGCGCTGTGGGAAAACATCACGGCGGCGCTCGATGGGCGGTTCAAGGCGACCGGGCACGTGAATGCGGCGTTTCCACTGCTGATTCCGCGAAGCTTCATTGAGAAGGAAAAGTCGCACGTGGCGGGATTTTCGCCGGAGCTGGCGGTGGTAACTCACGGCGGTGGCGAAAAGCTGGAAGAGCCGCTGGTCATTCGCCCCACTTCAGAAACGATCATCGGGCATGCGTACGCGAAGTGGATCCAGTCGTACCGCGACCTGCCGGTGCTGATCAATCAGTGGAACAGCGTGGTGCGCTGGGAGCTGCGCACGAAGCTTTTCCTGCGGACGCTGGAGTTTTTTTGGCAGGAAGGGCACACGGCGCACGCGACCGCCGAAGAGGCCGAGACGGAAACGCGCCAAATGGTGGACGTCTACGCGGATTTCGCGGTGAAAGAGGCGGCGATTCCCGTGATTCCGGGGCGCAAATCCGATGCCGAGAAATTTGCAGGTGCCGACATCACCTATTCCCTCGAAGCGATCATGGGCGACGGAAAAGCGCTCCAGTTCTGCACCTCGCACAATCTGGGTCAGAATTTCGCGAAGGCGTTCGAGATTCGGTATCTGGACAACACCGGTGTGCTGCAGCATTGCTGGACGACTTCGTGGGGTCTCTCAACTCGCACCGTTGGCGCGATCATCATGGTGCATGGCGACGATCAGGGGCTGATTCTGCCGCCACGGCTGGCGCCTTTCCAACTGGTGATCGTCCCGATCTACAAGACGGACGAGGAAAAGGCCACCGTGCTCGAAAACGCGCGGCGCCTCCGCAAAGAGCTGGTCGACGCGGGCGTGCGCGTGAAGATGGACGAGCGCGAGGGGATGAGCCCGGGATTCAAGTTCAACGACTGGGAGATGCGCGGCGTGCCGCTGCGAATGGAGCTGGGGCCCAAGGACGTGGCGAAGGCGTCCGTCGTGCTGGCGCGGCGCGACCGGCCCGGCAAGGAAGGGAAGGCATTTGTACCGCAGGCGGGCATTGGTGCGTCGGTGGTGCAACTGCTGGGCGAAATCCAGCAATCGCTTTTCGACCGTGCGCTGGCGTTCCGCAGAGCGAATACAGTGGAGCCGGCGGATTACGCCGCTTTCAAGCAGGCCGTGGAAAAGGGCTTCGCGTACGCGTGGTGGTGCGGTTCCGGCGACTGCGAAGCGAAGATCAAGGAAGAAACGAAAGCCACGATGCGATGCATCCCGCTCGATCAGACGCTGGGCGGCGCGTCGCAGAGCGGCGGCTCAGGGAAGTGCGTCCATTGCGGCGCAGCGGCCACCGAGAGGGCCATCTTCGCCCGGGCATATTAAGCTGCTCCCTGGCCCCTGGACCAGAACAAGGGATTCCTGCTCAACGCTTCCACATGCCCAAGCGAGCAAATCGCAATCAGGCGCCGGCGCGCGTAGCCTTTGCCGGAATCGTCCGTGAGCTTGGCGCGGCTGCTGACCCAAAGCGCGCGGCCGTCTCTCGATGGTTTTTCAAGACTGGAAAGGGTCAGTACGGGGAAGGCGACCGCTTTCTCGGCATCAGTACGCCGGACCTTCGTAGAATCGCGCTTCGATATCGTAATCTCCGCCTCAAAGACGTTGAAAGGCTCCTGCGCTCGCCGATTCACGAGCACCGGTCCGCGGGATTCGAGATCCTGGTCGCGCAATACTCGCGCGGCGAATCGGATCAGCGTGAGAAGATCTTCCGTTTCTACCTTGGCCACACGCGCTGCGCAAACAACTGGGATCTCGTCGACGGTTCGGCGCCATACATCGTCGGAGAACACCTGAAAACGAAGCCACGCGCGGTGCTGGACAAGCTCGCCGAGTCCAAGCTCGTTTGGGAGCGGAGGATCGCCATCGTCGCGACGGTCGCTTTGATCCGGGAGGGCGAGTTGGAAGACACGTTCCGAATCGCGGAAAAGCTGCTGTCCGATCAGCACGACCTGATTCACAAAGCGGTGGGATGGATGCTGCGGGAGACGGGCAAAATCTCTGATACCCGCCTGAGAAAATTCCTTCAGCGACACTATGAACGGATTCCCCGAACCACCTTGCGTTACGCGATCGAGCGATTCCCGGCGCCGGAGCGCCGCCGGCTCCTCGCCGGCATTTTCTGACGCATTTGCGCAACATCCCGCGGCTACAAGCGCGGATCGACTGGTTCGCTTTCGAGAGCCAGAACGCCGAACACGCATTCGTGAACCCGCCGCAGCGGTTCCTGCCGGACGAAGCGTTCCAACGCTTCGATCCCTAGCGTAAATTCACGTAGCGCCAATGAGCGTTTCGCGGTAACCGATCGTTGCCGGAGCCGTTGCAGATTCTCCGGCAAGAGATACTCAGGCCCGTAAATGATCCTCAGATATTCAGGTCCTCGACATTTCACCGCTGGCTGCACCAATCCGCGCCGGCCTCTCACGATGAATGCGAGCGGCTTTACGACCATGCCCTCGCCGCCGCGACCCGTAAGGTCTTCCCACCATCGACTTGCCTCGTCCGTTTTAGTGGTGTTGGTGACGTCGACCTTCCTATGAGGCGTTGCCAGAAGCAGACCCTCGCCGGACTTCGACAGCTCCGCCAGCTTCTCCATGTGCCATTCATGATCGCGTTCAACGTGGACTTGACTCTCAGTCGCCAGGAGGTGAAAGGGGGCAAGCTTCAGGTCGTCGACCGAATTAACCGGCCAGCAATAGCGACGGTAGGAGTCGACGTAGCGCTTCGCGGCGTCGAGACGTTTCCGGTAATGATCGAGGAGGGTCAGCGCGTCAGGATTCGCAGAAGCCAGGTTCTCGAGCGAAGAGACCGTCTCCGTGAGAGCGACATTCGCGGCCGTCCCCACGGCCGCATACTGTCGGCGCAGCAACTCCTGCGCTTTGGCGGACCACGGCATCAACTCCGCATCGAGGCAAATCCAGTCGGTTTTGAACTCTTCCCAAAAACCAGCACGATCGACTGCGTGGTGGACTCTCTTGAGGAATTCCTTTTCAATCGCTGCATCGTCAAAGAATCGCCGGCCGGTCCGCGTGTAGCAAATTCCAATTCCTTCTCCGACCACGCCGAAGCGGCGACGGGCGGCATCTTCATCGCGACAGATGATCACAACAGCGCGGGAACCCATGTGCTTCTCTTCACAAACAACGCTTGGCACACCCTCGCGCCGAAAATATGCGAAAGCTTCTCCTGGGTGTTCGAGGAGCCCCGCAAGCGTCGTGGTCTCTGTGGGCGCCATGGTCGGAGGAAGATAAATCAGCCATTTAGGGTTCGCCGCAAACCGGCTCAAGACTTCAAGAGCCGCCAGCGCGTTCTCCTCGCGGATTGTCACGTTGTGGTGAAGCCGGGTCGTGACGATTCGCTTGCCAAGCACGTCCGCGATATCCAGCACATCATCATGTAGCTGCTGCGATGTGAGTCCCGTTGGCTCCGCCGTCTCGACGAGAGGTCTGGCGGGCTTCGCGTAAGCCCGGCGCGCAGGAACGGAAACCAGCTCGCGCTCCGGGTAGCGGAGTGCTGTGAGGCTGCCCCCAAAAACGCAACCGGTATCGATGTTGATGGTCCTGTTAAGCCACTCGGCCCGGGGCACCGGTGTGTGGCCGTATACCACCATTGCGCTGCCACGATACTCTGCAGCCCAGTTGTAACGCACTGGTAGCCCAAATTCGTCGGTTTCCCCCGTTGTTTCTCCGAACAAAGCGAAATCGCGCACCTTTCCAGAGCCGCGTCCCTGCATCTCCTCTCTCATCCCGGCGTGGGCGACGACCACCTTACCGTCGTCCAACACGTAATGGCTTACAAGATCATTCAGGAAGTCAGCCACGCGCGCCCGAAATTCCGGGGACTCCTTGTCGAGTTGTTCCACTGAATCCGCGAGCCCGTGCGTAAGCTGGACATCCTTGCCACGGAGCTTGCGCACCAACTTGATGTCGTGATTGCCGGGAACGCAAAGCGCGGTCCCCTCCTGCGCCATTCCCATCACCAGCCGTAATACGTCTGGAATTCTCGGCCCCCGGTCGACGAGGTCGCCAAGGAAAACCACCTTCCGGCCTTCGGGGGGCTTCACGCTATAGCCGGCGGGCTCCTTGCCGTCCGAGTGCGCTTCAATGGAGTAACCGAGTTGGGTCAGCAGCTCTATGAGTTCATCGCAACAACCGTGCACGTCACCAATGATGTCGAAGGGGCCATGTTCTTGCTTCAAGTTGTTCCACAAAGGTTCGCGCACGATTTCCGCAGCGTCCACTTCTTCCGGAGAACGCAGGATGTGGACTCGGCGAAAACCTTCGCGCTCGAGCAGGCGGAGCGCGCTCCGCAAGTGCCGGCTTTGCTGGCGGATGACGTGAGGACCGAAGTCTCTGTCAGGTCGATTACGGTTTCGTTCATGACAAACCTTTTCCGGCAGATCGAAGACGATTGCAGTCGGAATGCAGTGATACTGACGAGCCAGAGCGATGATGGGCTTTCGAGCTTCCGGCTGCACGTTCGTGGCGTCGATCACTACAAGCCTGCCAGCGGCAAGCCTCTTGGACGCGATGAAATGAAGAACTTCGAACGCGTCCTTGGTGGCGGCCTGGCTGTTCTCGTCGTCCGAGACCAGCCCCCGGCAAAAGTCGGAGGAAAGAACCTCAGTCGTCCGGAAATGCTTTCGAGCAAACGTCGACTTGCCGGACCCCGACGGGCCAACCAGAGCGACCACCGCGAGTTCTGGAATCGCCAACTTCATTTCGTCTCGAAAATCGCCATCTGCGTCGGACCGCCCAGCGTCGGGTCTTCAGGACCGACCGGCAAGAAACGTACGGAATAATGAAAACGCTCAGCGATTGCCCGGGCCCAGGATTGAAACTCCGCGCGAGTCCACTCGAATCGGTGGTCTTTGTGTCGCATCCGCCCGGCGGGCAGCGTCTCAAACTTGACGTTGTATTCGACGTTAGGCGTTGTCACCACAATGGTTCTCGGCCTTGCAAATTCAAAGAGAACCCGCTCGAAGGCGGCGAGACGCGGCGGATCCTGGTGTTCGATCACCTCGACGACTGTGGCCGCGTCGTATCCCGACAATCGTTCGTCCCGGTAGGTCAACGATCCGTGAATTAGGCGGATACGTCCCTGCTGTTTTGTGGGCAAGTCATCGAGACGAAGCTTCTGGGACGCAATTTCCAGAGCTCTGTGCGACACGTCCATTCCAACAATTTCAGTGAGCTCTTTTTCCTTCATCAGTTCGCGAAGTAGCTTGCCTTCGCCGCAGCCGAGGTCAATCACTCGCTTGGCTCCGCTTCCGCGCAGCGCCGCGATAACCGCGCCGATGCGCTGCTCGGCCAGACTCATTGGCTTCTCGATGGCCTCCTCTTCCTGGGAGCGTGTCTCCGTTGCCTGGTCAGGCTCAGGTTCCTCCTCGCCAATCAGGCGAGAAATCACCTCACGGGCCAGCCGTCTTTGGTGCTTCAGGTAGCGATTGGCGATGAGTTCCCGCTCGGGATGGTCACGGAGCCAGCCCTCGCCGTGACGCAAGAGCTTTTCCACTTCGTCGTCGCCAACCCAATAGTGTTTGTCGTCATCGAGCACGGGGACGAGCACGTAGAGGTGCGTCAGCAGGTCTTGCAATCGAGTCCGAGTCTTTAGGGTTACGGTGAAATAAGGGCTGTCACCCCAATCCGGGAACTTTTCGTCGAGCGCGTGGCGCTTTGCGATCACTTCGTAACCGAGCGGCTCAAATAGTTGACGCAGAAGGCGTTCGCCCCCGCGACAAGGCAGCGCGAGAATTTGTGCCTCCAATTCCAGAGGCTGATCTGCCAGTTCCTGGCGCTCCTTGCTTCGGCCGGTCATCGCAGTGCCGAAGGTCCGGGCGATTGCGACGCTCAGGAAGGAGGAAGCGGCGTACGGGCGGTCGTTGACGTATTCCTCGAGTATGTGTGCCTCACCGCCAGGCCCCCGTCGATTTCGCACAAGTCCTATGGAGTCGACGTCCAGAAGCAAAGCGGCGCTGCAACGGCCGGGCGAAGCTTCCGGGTAGAAAACGTGGACTTGTCCGAAAGCCTGTTCGAACGTGTGCACTCGCGCGGGACTCTTGTGCAGCAGGTAGCCAAGGTCTGTAGCTGGATTCCCCGTGTAGGAGATTTTTAGGAGCATACGTTTCCCTGAGTCTGGCTCCGAGGCCAATAGAGAACTATGTACTATACCGCAGCGACCAAGGCCGCGGTAAAGCCCGGCGGGTTCGAGCCTGAGACCGGGCAGGCTGGCACGGCTGGGTTACTCATCGCAAACAGCAAGCGGGGCGGGGCCTTTTCGCGGCGAGGGCACCGTGCTACGGTTGAAAAACCCGCTTGGATGGCGCCTTCGCGTAGCAATCCCGGTGGGCTGGAAGGCGGCAATCATAGTGAGGCGGCAAGAAGGCATTCGAGAGCGCGGCGGTTCGCGGCTGAACCTCGTGCTGACCCTGCTGTTCCTGGGCGGGGTGGTTTTCTTCGCGGTGAAAGTGGTTCCCCCTTATTTCGCGAACTATCAGTTCCAGGATTCGATCGAAAGCGAAGCGCGCTTTGCCATGACCGGATATCCGAAGAAGTCCGAGGACGACATCCGGGACGACATCTGGAAGAAGGCGCAGGAGCTCTCCATCCCCATCAAGAAAGAGGAAGACATCCAGGTGACGATGGACCAGGGGAACGTCACCATCTCAACGAGCTACACGATCCCCGTCGACTTGGCGGTTTATCAATTCAATCTGCAATTTCATCCCCACGCGGACAACCATACGATTTAGAATAGAGTTCTCACCAGGTGGGGGCTGGAAACAGGCATCCAGTTCTTCAGGCTGCGTTCGCCCGGCCGCGGCTCCTGGCTGTTCTTTAAGTCTGCCCGAATAGCGGAGAAACGATTGCAGATCCGGCTTGGACGAGGCTTCTGGACGTCGCGCATCGGGATCGGGCTGCTGTGCACCGCCCTGGTGCTGCTGCTGGTCGCGGGGTCCGTCCTTACTTACTACTACGTTCAGTTTGGGCGCATGCTCAACGAGCGCCTGACCGGCCAGATCTTCCAGAACACCTCGCGCGTCTATTCGGCTCCGGGCAGGATCTATGCGGGCGAAACCCTCAAGGAATCCGAGCTGAAGGATTACCTCCTGCAGGCGGGCTATCAGGAGGGAAACGTTCCCGGCTCGCCGGGCCAGTTTAGCTCGACGAAGAATTCGATCGAAATTCTGCCGTCCGAGGACTCCTACTTCAAGGGCAATAACGCCATCCGGGTGACCTTTTCCGGCCCCTTCATTTCGCAGATCACGCAGATCCCCAACGGCGTTCAGCGCGACTTCGCGGACGTGGAGCCGGAGCTGCTGACGAACCTCTTCGACAGCTCGCGCGAAAAGCGGCGCGTGGTGCGGTTCGAGGACCTGCCCAAGAATTTGGTGAGCGCGGTGCTGGCGGCGGAAGACAAGCGGTTCTTCGAGCACGGCGCGCTGGACCTGGTGCGCGTAATGGGCGCGGCGGTTTATGACGTCAGCCGCGGCGAAAAGGCGCAGGGCGCTAGCACCATCGACATGCAGGTGGCGCGCACCTTCTTCTTCACGACGAAGCGCGAATGGAGCCGCAAGGCCAAAGAAATCCTCATGGCCATCGAGATCGACGAGCGTTTCTCGAAGCAGCAGATTTTCGAGTTGTACGCCAACGACGTCTACCTCGGCAATCGCGGCAGCTTCGCGATTCGGGGCTTCGGCGAGGCGGCGGAGGCTTACTTCGGCAAGGACGTACGCGAACTCAACCTGGGCGAATGCGCCTTCCTGGCGGCCATCCTGCGCGCGCCGAATCGCTACACGTCGGCCGAGCACCATCTTGACCGCGCCACAGAGGCACGCGACCGCGTGCTGGGCGAGATGGTCGAGGACGGATACATCGCGCAGGGCGACGCGGATACAGCGAAGAAGGGGCAGCTCGCGTTCGTGAAGGGCGGCATCGCGAGCGGAACGGCTCCTTATTTCGTCGACATGGTGAAGGATCACCTGCTGGCGAAGTTTTCGGAGACCGACCTCGAAGACCAGAGCTATCGAATCTATACCACGCTCGATCCCGATTTGCAGCAGGCGGCGGTGGCGGCCGTCGGCATCGGCATGGAGAACATCGATAAGCTGCTCGCAAGGCGCTATGCCATCTGGAAGAAGAAGGGCGAGCCTGTCCCGCATGTGCAAGTGGCTCTGGTGGCGATGGACCCGCGAACGGGAGAGATCCGCGCGCTCGTCGGCGGGCGGAACTACGGAGAGAGCCAGCTGAATCACGCGTTGGCGCACCGGCAGCCCGGCTCGGTGTTCAAGCCGTTCGTTTACGCGGCGGCCTTCGACAATGCAGCAGAGAATCTGCAGCCGGTCGTGACCCCGGTCACCACGGTGGACGATGTTCCCACGACATTCGATTTCGACGGCAAGGAATACACGCCCAACAATTACGGCGAAGAGTTCTACGGCACCGTGACCGTGCGCGATGCCCTGATGCACTCTCTGAACGTTGCCACCGTGAAGGTGGCGGAGATGATCGGCTACCAGCGCGTGGTGGACGTCGCGCGCCAGATGGGGCTGGGTTCGAATATTCAGGCGACGCCGGCCGTTGCTCTCGGCGCGTATGAAATGACGCCCGTTGACGTGGCGGCTGCCTACACCGCGTTCGCTACGAATGGAACGCGCGCCGAGCCGCTCTTCATCCGCAGCGTCGTGGGATCGGACGGCACGGTCGAGGAGTCGAACAACCCGCAAACGCACGCGGTGCTCGATCCTCGCGTTGCCTTCCTGGTGACAAGCTTGATGGAGGACGTGCTGAATCATGGCACTGGCGTGAACGCGCGTTATGTCGGCTTTACGGCACCAGCCGCGGGCAAGACGGGCAGCTCCCGAGACGGCTGGTTTGCCGGATTCACCTCGAACTTGCTCTGCGTCGTTTGGACCGGATTCGACGACAATCGCGATCTGGGGTTGACTGGAAGCGTGACCGCCGCGCCGCTGTGGGGCGAGTTCATGAAGCGCGCAGTGCTGCTGCCGCCGTACCGCAATACGCAGGAGTTCGAGCCGCCGCCGGGCGTGATTCAGGAAGTGATCGACCCGGACACGGGCCAGCTTGCCACGGCTTCGTGCCCAAAAACCGCGACCGAATATTTCGTCTCGGGCAGCGAGCCCAGCCAGTACTGCGAAATCCACGGTGGCGAGAACGCGCAATCGTCGCCAGGATCCTGGCTGGCACACCTGTTCGGCCACGGTTCGAGCCCTGCGCCGCCTCCGCCCGCCAACGGAGCGGCCAGCGCATCCAACGTTCCCGGCAATCCGCCGAATCCCAACGCGAAGCCGCTCCCGCCCGGCGCCAAGCCCGGTGACTCGAATCAGCCGGCTCCCGTGCCGGAAAAGAAAAAGGGGCTGCTGGACAAGATTTTTGGTATCTTTGGGGGCAGCAATCAGAAGCCTCCGGACAAACCTAAGGATCAGCCTCAGGACCAACCGTAGGCTCAGGCGCGGAAGCGGTCCCGCGACGGCGAGGACCTGAAGGAGCAGGGTCATGAAGCATTCGCTCCTGTTTGTCATCCCGCTGGTCCTACTCGCGGTTTCACCTGCACGAGCCCAGCAGACGTCCGAAGCAGCACCTCCCGAATCATCAGCGGCCGAACCGTCCCAAACGACCATGACGCCGCTTCAAGCCGCTGAATTAAAGGCGGACATCCTGATGGCGCGCAAAGAGTTTGTGGACGCGATTCGCGCGTACGACGAGATCCTCAAGCAGGCGCCGCAGAATGCCGAAGTGCTGAATAAGGTGGGAGTGGCCTACCAGCAGCTCATCGCGTTGCGTGAGGCGGAGCATTACTATAAGAAGGCGATGCACGCGGACAAGCACTTCGTCAGCGCTATCAACAACGCCGGAACCGTCGAATACGAGCGCAAGCACTACGGCAAGGCGATCGGCTATTACAAAAAGGCTCTCGAACTGAAGCAGGACCAGGCCACCATCTACAGCAACCTGGCGTACGCCTACGTTGAAGACAAGAAGTATGTCGAAGCGCTGGACGCGTTCCGCAACGCCATCGCAATCGATCCGACGATTTTCGACCGCAAGGGTGGAAACGGTACGGTGGTTCAGCAGCGAACCACGACTGACCCGGGACTGTTCGCGTTTCTCGTGGCGAAGTCCTACGCGCTGGTGGGAGACGCGGAGCATTCGGCGCACTATTTGAAAATCGCGCGTGACGATGGCTACAGGGAATTCCTCAGCGCCGAGCACGATCCGGCGTTCGCCAAAGTGATTAAGGATCCGCGCGTCCGCGACGTCTTCACTGTGACGCCTTCCTACGCGACGGATCACCAGAAGCCCGTCACGAACTGAGCTACCGGCTCCTTGAACGCGAAGCGGCCGGGCACCCGATCGCGCAAGAAGACTTCGCCACCGTCGCGATTTATCTCCTATAATACGGGTTGAAATGCGGCACTTGCAGGCAAGCGGCACAGGGATTTCCGCCCGCGTGTGGCTGGGCGTCGCGCTGAGCGCATGCATCGTTGCGGCGCTCGCGATCTCGTCGGCGCATGCAACCACGCCCCCCGCTGCCGATCCTTCCGGCGCCGCGGCCGTCACCGAACTTCGCATCGATTCAGAAATCGAGCCGGTGCTGGCGGAATACATCGTCAACGGAATCGCGCAAGCCAATCGCGACCACTCCAGCCTGATCCTGATCACCATCAATACGCCCGGCGGCCTCGACTCCTCGATGCGCGAAATCATCGGCGCGATTTTGGAATCGAAGGTGCCTGTTGTCACCTACGTCTACCCCACCGGCTCGCGCGCCGCTTCCGCCGGCTTCTTCATTCTGCTTTCCGCCGACGTGGACGCCATGTCGCCCGGCACCGATACCGGCGCCGCCTCTCCGGTATTCGAAATGTTCGGCCAGACCGTGCAGATCGACGAGACGATGCGCAAGAAGGTGACGAACGAGGCCACCGCCTATCTGCGCAGCTACGTCGCGAAGCGCGGCCGCAACGTCGATCTCGCGGTTACGGCCGTCAGCGACGCGAAGGCCTTCACCGAAAAGGAAGCGCTCGACGGCAAGCTGATCGAACTGATTGCTTCCTCCCCCGAGGACCTGCTCGCGAAACTCAACGGCCGCACCATCACGCGCCTCGATGGCTCCACGGCGCAGCTCGCGCTTGCGAACCCCGTCCTCACAGCACAGGAAATGACCGCGCGCGAGAAAATCCTGATGCGCATCGTGCAGCCAGACGTCTTTTTCATCCTGCTGATTGTCGGCGTGCTTGGCCTGTACACCGAATTCACGCATCCCGGCCTGTTCGCGCCCGGCGTGATTGGCGGCATCGCGCTGCTGCTCGCGCTTTTCTCGATGCACATGCTGCCGGTGAACTTCACCGGCCTGCTGCTCATCGTCCTTGCGATTGTGCTGTTCGTGCTTGAGGCGAAGTATCCCACGCACGGCATTCTCGGCATCGGAGGCGTGATCTCGATGGTTCTCGGTGCGCTGATGCTGATTCGCTCGCCGCTCACGGGCGGCGGCGTGAGCGCCTGGCTCGCATTTTCCGTCGCGATTCCTTTCGCCATCATCATCGTGTTTTTGGCGCGGCTCGTCTTGCGGTCGCGCACCTGGAAAGCCTCAACCGGCAGGGAAGAGATGGTCGGCGAGGAGGGAGAAGTCACGCAGGCCCTGGGGCCCGCCGGAACGGGAATGGTCTTCGTGCACGGCGAATTGTGGCGCGCCGCGGCCCCCAATGGACTCGACATTCCCCAGGGAGCCCGCGTGCGGGTCAGAAGAGTCGAAGGACTTTTGTTGCATGTCGAACCGGTGAAATCGCCGCAATGACGCTGCCCGGAATCTGGATTCAGAGGAGCTCAAGATGGACGTGGTGACAATCGCGCTGGCAGTCGCTCTGCTGATTTTCCTCATCTGGTTGTTCAACTGCATTTACGTCATCAAGGAATGGGAGCGCGGCGTCGTGCTCCGTCTCGGCCGCATGGTGCCGGAACCGAAGGGCGCCGGCCTGCAACTTGTCTTCGCGCCCATCGACAAGTTGATCCGCATCTCGTTGCGGGTCGAGACGCTCGAGATTCAGCCGCAGGACGTGATCACGCGCGACAACGTCTCCGTCAAGGTCAACGCGGTCTGCTATTTCCGCGTGGTCGACGCGAATCTTGCCGTGTCGCAGGTCACCAACTATCTCTACGCCACTTCGCAGCTCGCCCAGACGAACCTTCGCAGCGTCCTCGGGCAGTTCCAGCTCGACGAGGTTCTTTCCGAGCGCGAAAAGGTAAACGCGAAGCTGCAAGTAATCCTTGACCAGGATACGGAGCCTTGGGGTATCAAGGTAACGAAGGTAGAGGTCAAGCAGGTCGATATTCCGGAGCAGATGCAGCGCGCCATCGCCCGCCAGGCGGAGGCCGAGCGCGAGCGTCGCGCCAAAATCATTCACGCGGCGGGCGAACTCGAGGCATCGGCGAAGCTGGCCGAAGCCGCTGCGGCGCTGCAGAAGGAGCCGGCGTCGATTCAGTTGCGCTATTTGCAGACGCTGACCGAAATCGGCGTCGAGAAAAACACAACGGTCATCTTCCCACTGCCGATCGACATCATTTCACAGTGGATGAGCATGACGGGGGGAAAGAAGTAGCGAATGGCGAGGGGCAACGCGAGTCGCGGGGGCGGGGACCGGGTTCTCGAGAGCCGGCATCTCGTAGGACTGTTTCTCGGCGTCGTTCTGCTCTGCGGCGTCTTCTTCACGCTTGGCTATGTGATGGGGCACACGCAGTACGACACGTCCGTGCACGCCGCGGATTCTCCTCCGATGCGGCCGGCGGCTCCCAAGCCCGCCACGAAGTCTCCCGAAGTCGCAGCGAATCCGCCCGCAACCACTCCCAACGAATGGGATTTCTACACCAAGAAGGACGACAACCATCTCGACCCAGCGCCGAAGCCTTCCGCGGCCGCCGCCGCTCCTGCCGAGCCGTCGCGCACCCCTGAAAAGCCGGTCTTTGGAGCCACGAAGGTTCCCGCACATTTCCAGCCGCCGCGGCTGCTGAAAAATTCCATCGTGCTTCAGCTGGCAGCACTTCGCCGGCAGGGCGACGCTCTTGCTCTGGCTGACGCGCTCCAGCAAAAAGGATTCCCCTCGTTTGTCGTCACGCCCACCACCGATGGCTTCTATCGCGTGCAGGTGGGACCCTACGCCAACGAAGCCCAGGCTGATTCCGCGAAACGCGAGCTTGACCGCGAAGGTTTCAAGGCTATCATCAAGCATTAGATGAATTTCCGCTGGCATACGCGAGCGCTGCTCGCCCTCGGCAGCGGCGCGGCTCTCGCGCTGTCATTCCCCAACTATAATCTTTCGCTGCTCGCCTGGATCGCCGTCGGCATGCTTGTGCTCGCCTCCTGCGGAGCGAAGCCCGCCGTTTCGCCGCTGTATGGATTCCTTCACGGGCTGGTCTTCTATCCAATCGGCCTGCCCTGGATTGCCGTGGTGATGGAGCAGTACGGAAACATCGATCCGATCACGTCGGCGGGAATCCTGGGGCTGATGGCAATCGCGGGCGGCATCGTGTGCTGCTTCTTTTCGCTGCTGGTGGCGCTCGTTTCGCGAAAGAGCAATGCGCTCGCGTGCCTTTTCGCACCCTTTCTGTGGGTGACGCTCGAATTCGCGCGCACGCATCTGCCCATCATCGGCTTTCCATGGAATCTCACGGGCTACGCCGCCAGCGGCAACCTGGCGCTGGTGCAGTTGACGCCGCTGACCGGCATCTATGGCCTCAGCTTCGTCATTGCCGCATACGGCTCGCTGCTCGCCTACGCGATTCTCTCCGGACGCCAGCGCGTGTGGAAGGCGCTGCTCGTCACCACTGCCGTGCTGATTCTCATCGCCGCCGTTGGCGGCTACTTCGTCCCCAAGGCGGTCCCCGACCATGTCGCGCACCTCGTCCAGACCGATTTTCCGCAATCGGAGCACTACCCGAACGACTGGCTCGCGATTCACGCGGGCGAACTCGATGACCTCGAGCGCATCAGCGTCGATGCCGCGCAGAAGCAGCCGGGCCTGATCGTTTGGCCCGAGGTGCCCGCGCCGTTCAGCTTGCAGGAGACGGCTTTCGCGGACCGCGCCGTGCGCATCGCGCGCGATGGCCGCAGCTATTTTCTCGTCGGCGTCGTCGATTGGAAGCTCAGCCCGGAGCGGAAATATCTGGCGTCGAACAGCGCCGTGCTGTTGAATCCGGAAGGGCAGCGCGTCTTCACCTACGACAAAATCCACCTCGTGCCTTTCGGCGAGTACGTCCCGCTGCGCCGCTGGATCAAGTTCGCCGGCCGCCTCACCGCGGACATTTCCGATTTCACGCCCGGCACCGAATATCGCGTCGGCCCGCTCCCCGGCGGCAAATTCGGCGTCTTCATTTGTTACGAGGCGATCTTCCCGGGCGAGGTCCGCCAGTTCGCGGACAACGGCGCACAGCTTCTCATCAATATTTCGAATGACGGCTGGTTCGGGCGCTCCGCCGCGCCACCGCAGCACCTGATGATGGCGCGCGTCCGCGCCGTCGAAAATCGCCGCTGGCTTCTGCGCGATACGAACAACGGCTACACGGTCGACGTCGATCCCTACGGACGCATCGTCGCCAGCCTTCCCACCGACGTCCGCACCGAACTCGATGCCCCTTACGCTTTCCGCAGCGACCTCACCCTCTACGCCCGCTTCGGCGACTGGTTCTCTTGGCTCTGCGTTCTCGCCTCAATGGTGCTTTTGGGTCTTGCCTTCATCGGAGGAGGGCGCGAGAAGCGGTCAGAGAAATGGACCTAACGGCAAGCACGCGGCGAGATCCCCTGGATAGCTCGATCAGGGTTATCATAACCCTAGAACCGATGCTAGACGAAGAACGCTGCCCGTTGAACCCCAGCCTCAGACGCGTTGAGTGTCATCACTGTGTAGGACCTCGTCCCGGAAGCCCCGACAACCCTATCTTTTCCCTCAGGCCGTTTCGACTTCACGGGACTCCCTTGGTTGAGATTTTGAAGAATGGAGGTCCTGTCCACGCATGGGATGAGCACTGGCAGTTTGGCCTTTCCAAGGCAGAAATGTTGGCAGCTTGCATGGATTGCTTCCGTGAATTTCAGGAATCGAGCGACCAGTCGAGGCTCAGGTTTGAGCCGAAGCTCATTGAGGGCCGCCCCGGAGCGCGGGTCTCTAATATCTCCGTCGAGATGCGGCCGAATTTCGAGAACTCAGCGGGAATGCTCATCGAGGGGCCGTATCTGCTTGTACGTGCTCTGCTACCCAGTGATGAGTCGGAAGGCCTGGGGGTGGCGAAGTGCAAAGCAATTTGCGCCGTCGAGCGAGACCTCAGGCAGTGGGTTGTGAGGCACGGAGGTGTGGCGTAGGAATTCCGTCCACGACATTGGGCACCACAAATCGAAGGCAGGACCAAAAAGGGGCACCAAGCCACGCGTAGGATCCGGCCGAGCCTAAAGCCGTGATGCAGCAGCGCAAGCAGTTCGAAGACCGCCTCAGTGCCTAAAAAACGCCTCGCCGACACGGCATCTACTTACACCTTGCACGCTTTGGATTCTCCTAAAACGCCTCACTCGTTCGTTCTTTGCGGGTAGCGCAGCGATTTGGAGTGCAACGTGAGGATGTCGTGGAAGTGCAGTCGCGCCTCTTTGATCGATTCGTCTGGCCGATCCCAGCGCGCCGCCCCACAGGGGTTTGAGAGGAACTGCGCTGTCTCGCCAGTTCGCAGCACGAAATTCGAAGCGCCTATGGAGGCCGCAAACAAAAAGCGTTTGTCCCGTCCATCAACCGTCCATCGTCCGCTTATGAATCCATTCGAGCAGCCGCATTATAGGCGCCGTTTTTCGGAGCGCCGTAGCGAATTTCGCGCGTCATGTGTAGAATTTAGCGATGCTTGAGCATATCGAAGATCTCCAGCAGCGCTACGCCGAGCTCACCAAGCGCATCGAGCTTGTGCGGAGCTATCTTTGACGAATCCACCGCCCGCAAACAGCTAGCCGCCCTCGAAGAGAAAATAAACGCACCGAATTTCTGGCAGGACCAGGCCAAGGCTCAGGCCGTGATGCAGCAGCGCAAGCAGCTCGAGGACCGCATCAACGCCGAGAAGTCCCTTGTGGGCAAGGCGAGCGACATCGACACCTATTTTCACCTCGCGCAGGAAGAATCGAATGACGCGCAGCGCGATTCGCTGCTCAACGACATCGCGCAGGAACTCGCCTCCGCCGACACCTACGTCTCCGACCTCGAAACGAAGACTCTTCTCGCCGGCGAAAGCGACCGCCTCAACGCCATCCTTACCATCAAGCCCGGCGCCGGCGGCACTGAATCGCAGGATTGGGCGGAGATGCTCCTGCGCATGTACCTCCGCTGGGCGGAAGCCAAGGGCTTCCGCGCGAACGTCCTCGATTCGTCGCCCGGTGAGGAAGCCGGCATCAAAGCCGCCACCGTCCAGATTGAAGGCGAAAATGCCTACGGCATGCTCGCTGGCGAAAGCGGCGTGCATCGGCTCGTCCGCATCTCGCCGTTCGACCAGGCCGCGCGCCGCCACACCTCCTTCGCTTCCGTCTTCGTGGTTCCCGAGATCGACGACCAGATCGAAGTTGTCGTCAAGCCGGATGATCTTCGCGTCGACACATTTCGTGCCGGCGGCCATGGCGGTCAGAACGTCAACAAGGTGGAGACCGCCGTCCGCATCACGCACATTCCCACCGGCATCGTCGTCCAGTGCCAGGCGGAGCGCAGCCAGCACAAAAATCGCGAGATCGCCATGAAGCTCCTCAAGTCGCATCTCTATGAAGCCGAACTCGAGAAGCGCCAGGAAGAGCTGCGCAAACTCGACGCCTCCAAGCCGGAAATCAGCTTCGGAAGCCAGATTCGCTCGTACGTCCTGCAGCCGTACCAGCTCGTCAAGGATCTCCGCACCAAAGTCGAGCGCGGCGATGTCCAGAAAGTCCTCGACGGCGACCTCGACCCCTTCATCCGCGCCTTTCTGCTCTATCGCCGCAATGGCGAAAACGGAGCGAAGCCCTAAGCAGGCGTGCTTCTCCAGGCAGCAGGTGTGGCAAGAGCTTTCCCTCGAGAGGCAGTCGAGTGCAGCTAATGCAGCGGCCAACCCCCATCCTAAATCCCCGTTCAGGCCCTGTTTTTCCCCGTTCAACCCCCAATTAAGCCCTTTTAATGCATACGATTGACACCCTTTCAGCCCCATGCTACGGTCGATTGGCTGCCGACTGGTCCCCCGGATTGATTCGGCCCACTGTTTGCTCTCAAATCGTAGGAGGAAACTTTTTTGCCGCACGCTGACGAGAGGTTCCTGTTTACCTCGGAGTCCGTTACCGAGGGTCACCCCGACAAGATTGCCGACCAGATTTCGGATGCCGTCCTCGACGGCGTCCTCAAAGACGATCCCATGGGCCGCGTGGCCTGTGAAACTCTGGTCACCACCGGCTTGATTGTCGTAGCCGGAGAAATCACCACCAGCACCTACGTCGACTTTTCCGACGTGGCGCGCTCCGTCGTCCGCGACGTTGGTTACACGCGCGCGAAGTACGGCTTCGACGCCGACACGTGCGGCGTCATCGCGGCGATCAAGAAGCAGTCGCCCGATATCGCCATGGGCGTCGACACGGGCGGCGCTGGCGACCAGGGCTTGATGTTCGGCTTTGCCTGCGATGAGACTCCCGAGCTGATGCCTATGCCGATTCAGCTCGCTCACCGCCTCACGCAGCGCCTCGCCGAAGTTCGCAAGGCCAATGTCTGCGATTTTCTCCGCCCCGACGGCAAGTCCCAGGTCACCATCGAATATATTGATGGCCGTCCCGCTCGCGTCGATTGCGTCGTCATCTCCACGCAGCACAGCGACAAAGTTTCCAACGCCGACCTCCGCGACGCGATCGTTCACGAAGTGATCGAGCCCGTCGTTCCGGCCACGATGCGCGACAAGCACACCAAGTTCCACATCAATCCCACGGGCCGCTTCGTAACCGGCGGGCCCATGGGCGACGCGGGACTCACCGGCCGCAAGATCATCGTCGACACGTACGGCGGCTACAGCCGTCACGGCGGTGGTGCTTTCTCAGGCAAGGATCCGTCGAAAGTCGACCGCTCCGCCTGCTACATGGCGCGCTACGTCGCGAAGAACATTGTCGCTGCGGGCCTCGCGAAGAAAGTCGAAGTGCAGCTCGCCTACGCCATCGGCGTCGCCGAGCCCGTCTCCGTTATGGCGGACACCTTCGGCACCGGCGCCATCCCGAATGCGCAGATCACGGAACTCGTTCGCGCTCTCTTCCAGCTCACGCCCCGGGGCATTATCGAAACGCTCAATCTTCGTCGGCCGATTTACCGTGACACTGCGGCCTACGGCCACTTCGGCCGCACTGGTCCCGGTTTCACTTGGGAGCGCACCGACAAGGCGGACGCCCTTCGCAAGGAGGCTGGTTCGTCCAGCGCCGTTGCCGTTTCGCGCAGCTAGCGGCGCCTCGGCAGGATTTTCTGACGTAAGGGCGCGGCCCGCCGCGCCTCTGTCTGCACCGAATCCTCGTGGATATCGAAAGGGAGCTTCTTGTGGAAACTGCAACAAAGACGACGAATGGAGATGTAAAGGACATCGCCCTCGCGGATAAGGGCAAGCGCCGCATCGAATGGGCCAATCAGCACATGCCGGTGCTGCAATTGATCCGCAAGCAATTCATTAAGGACCAGCCCCTCAAGGGCATCCGCATGTCGGCGTGCCTCCACGTCACCAGCGAAACGGCCAATCTCGCCATCACGCTGCGCGACGGCGGCGCGGACGTTGTGCTTTGCGCCTCGAATCCGCTTTCCACTCAGGACGACGTCGCCGCCTCTCTCGTGAAGGATTACGGCATCCCCACGTTCGCCATCAAGGGCGAGGACAATCCGACCTATTACGCGCACATCAACGCGGCGCTCGATCATCATCCGCAAATCACCATGGACGACGGCGCCGACCTCGTCACCCAGCTCCTCAGCAAGCGCACCGATTTGCTGAAGCACGTGATTGGCGGCACCGAAGAAACCACCACAGGCGTCATCCGCCTCCGCGCCATGGCCAAGGACGGCACGCTGAAATTCCCGATCATCGCCGTCAACGACGCGCTCACGAAGCACTTCTTCGATAATCGCTACGGCACCGGCCAGTCCACGCTCGACGGTATCATTCGCGCCACGAACCTGCTCCTCGCCGGACTCAAAGTCGTCGTCGCCGGCTATGGCTGGTGCGGCCGCGGCATCGCCATGCGCGCCAAGGGGCACGGCGCGGACGTCATCGTCACCGAAGTGAATCCCACCAAGGCCATCGAAGCCGTCATGGACGGCTTCCGCGTGATGCCCATGAACGAGGCCGCGAAAATCGGCGACATCTTCATCACCGTCACCGGCAATAAGAACGTCATCTCCGCCGACCACTTCACCCGCATGAAAGACGGCGCCGTGGTCAGCAATTCCGGCCACTTCAACGTCGAAATCGATATTCCCTCGCTCGAAAAGCTTTCCAGCGGCAAGAGGGAAGTTCGCCCATTCGTCGAGGAGTTCGCGATGAAGGACGGCCGCAAGCTCTATCTGCTCGGCGATGGCCGCCTCATCAACCTTGCTGCCGCCGAAGGCCATCCGGCCGCCGTCATGGATATGAGCTTCGCCAACCAGGCGCTCTCGGCGGAGTACATGGTGAAGAATTCCAGCACGCTCAAGCCGCAGGTTTACGCCGTCCCCGAGCATCTCGATCAGCAGATCGCGAAGCTCAAGCTCGAGTCCATGGGCTTTCAGATCGATCGCCTCACGCCCGAGCAGGAGCAGTACCTCGCCTCCTGGGACGAAGGCACGTAGTTCGCGTTAACTGATTCCCTGGAATTGAATGCATCTGGGAGCGGCGGCTGCCAGCGCCGCTCCTTTTGCTTTACAAGCGGCAACTCTACGTAGCTCAGATCTCAGGCCTGAGGTTTCTCGCCCGTCCCGCGTCTTTCTCTTGAATTTCCAATTTCAAATCGCCTCCAGCTCGCCACCTCGCGATCGTCATCCCGACCGAAGTCCCGCGCGTCCTTTTCTTCCCGCGCGCAGCGCGGGCGCGGGACGCAGCGGAGGGACCTCTCTTCTGCTCTTTGCCGCTGTCACCGTGTGTCATCCCGAGCGAAGCCGCGCGCTTTGCTTTTCCTTTCGCGAAGCGAAAGGCGCGCGGCGCAGAGAGGGATCTGCTTTTGCCAGTTCAATTTCAGCGCGCAAGCGCCCTCTCCTGCCCCCTTACAAAATATTCACGGCCCTCGCCGCCAGCAGCGCCAGAATCGATAGCGAAATCAGCGCCTGCAGCATCATTCCGGCCTTCGCCCATCGCGACAGCACCGCTGTGTCCGTCGGCGAAAATGCCGTGCTCGTGTTGAACGCCAGAAAAAGATAATCCATGAATTCCGGTGTCCACGACGTGTCTCCGCCCGGCATCATCTGCGGAAATAGGAACGACCGCTTCCACTTTCCGCGCCCCGTTTCGCGCCCCAGCGGACCGCCGCCGTCCAGCTTCCAGTACCACAGCGCGAACACCAATATGTTTGTCACCCACAGCGCCGCGGCAGATCGCAGCAGCGTTTGCGGCGGCTCCGTATGCTTCGGCAATCCCTGAATCAGGAACACGAGCGACGCAATCATCGCCAGCATGATTGCGCCGTTCACCGCGAACGCCAGCAGGTGCGCCACGTCATATCGCTCGCGCGCATGCGACACCGACACCGGAATCAGCAGCAGCACGATCACCGCCAGCAGGCCCCAGCTCGGCCCCACCGAGAGTGGCTCTGGCAGCGACGCGTACACGCACCCCGCTGCTATCATCGCCACCACGCCCGGCCATCGCGGCTCCCGCCTTATTTCGCTGCTCATGCCTCCGCCTCAAACAGTCCTGAGTCTAATGCAGCTCCGCCTTTTTTGAAATGAACGGTCTTGTCACTGTCGCGAGCTTTTTAGGGGGTCGGAGCCTGCCTGTCGGCAGACACGGCTTCAGCTCCGACATTTGACCGCCCAAGAACGATGGGCTTCAGCCCGTGAAACCACCTCCGCCTGTCGCGCTTGTGCGTGTCATCCCGAGTCCAGCCGCTGCCTTCTGCGGATGGAGACGAGGGATCTGCTGTTAGCCTGCCGTATGCTCAAAAGCGCGCCCGCCCTACCGCTCGTGCCCGAACCCTTTGCCCGCCGTCCGCCTTCGAATGCTACAATTCGCTTTCTTGAAATTCATATTTTCGAGGACCCATGACACTCCGCACTGTTCGTCGAATCGCCTGCATAATCCCTGCCGCCGCCATTCTCATTTCCGTCGCTCCCTTCGCTTCCGCCCGCCAAGCCTCCTCCTCGCCATCGTCCGCACCCGCGCCTAAAATTGCCGTGCGCTCCGCTCGCCCCAAACTCGTCGTGGTCCTCGTTGTCGACCAGATGCGCGCCGACTACGTCGACAAATTCCGCGACCACTGGACCGGCGGCCTCAAGCGCCTCTCGACGCAAGGCGCCTGGCTCCGCAGCGCCGCTTATCCTTACGCCGAGACGGAAACCTGTGTTGGCCACGCCACGATTTCCACCGGCGCTCTTCCCGCGCTTAGCGGCATCATCTCCAACGCCTGGTGGGACCGCGCCTCCCAGAAAATCGTCACCTGCACCGAAGATCCCTCCGCGAAAAATTCCGGCTACGGCGGCGCCGCGAAGGGTGGCGACACCGCGCTGAATCTTCGCGTCCCCGCCTTCGCTGACGAACTCAAATTCCAGCGCGGCGGCAAATCCCGCGTCTTCACCTTTTCGCTGAAGGCTCGCGCCGCCATCATGCTCGCCGGCCATTCCGCTGACGGCGCCACCTGGTTCGATCCCTCCACTGGCCTCTGGACCACCTCCAGCGCCTATCCCTCCGTCTCCTTCGTCGCCAAATACGTCGCGCAGCATCCGGCCTCCGCCGACTACGGCAAGACGTGGAATCTCCTCCTGCCCGCTTCCGATTATCTCTATGGCGACGTCGCCACGGGCTCCGTCCCGCCTTCCGGCTGGACGCAACCCTTCCCGCATCCCCTTCGCGGCAAGCCCGATAGCACGAAGCCCGACTCCGCCTACTACCGCCAGTGGGAGACGAGCCCCTATCCCGACATCGCGCTCGTCAAGCTCGCCGAAACCGCCGTCGATTCCGAGCATCTCGGCAACGGCCCCGACGTTGATTTCCTCGGCGTCAGCTTCTCCTCGACCGACTACGTCGCGCACGCCTTCGGCCCGCGCAGCCGCGAAATTCAGGACGAGCTTTCGCGCCTCGATCTCGACCTTGGCGTATTTTTCGCCTTCCTCGATCGCAAAGTCGGCGCCGCGAACTACGTCGTCGCGCTCACGGCCGATCACGGCGGCACTCCCATTCCCGCCGATCTCGCAGCCACAGGCGTCGACGCTGGCTGGCTCAGCCTCGCCGACGTGAAGGACCACATCGATCAGGCCCTCGCCTCGCTCCACGATCCCTCGCTCAAACTGGCCGATGTCGATGATGCCGACGTCTTCTTTGCCCCCGGCACATACGAGAAATTGAAGGCGGATCCCGCCGCCATGAAAACCGTCATCGACGCCATCGAGCAGGTTCCCGGCGTTGCTCGCGTCTATCGCGCCGACGAGCTCGATGACCGTCCCGCCACCGAGAGCCCGCTTCGCCGCGCCGAAGCCGCCAGCTTCTTCGCCGCGCGCAGTGGCGATCTCCTCATCGTCCCCAAGCCCTATTGGTCCTGGGATTTCACGCCGAAGGGCCGCGCGCGCGAAGTTGGCGCCATGCACGGCTCGCCGTACTACTACGATCAGCGCGTCCCGATTCTTTTCATGGGTTTCGGCATCGAGAAGGGAATCGACTACACGCCCGCCACGCCCGCCGACATTGCGCCCACCCTCGCCGCTCTTTGCGGCATCACGCTCGCCCCGCGCGACGGCCGCATCCTCCGCGAAATTCTCCGCAACCCATGACCTCCGTTTTTGATTTAGATCTAAACGTAGCGCCGCGGCCTTCAGCGCGGCGCTTTCCCGCTCGCCAGTCGGTCACGGCCTCTCTCGCCCGTTGGCTCCGCCAATGTGGAGTGCGGCAGCTTGCTGCCGCTTTTCTCCCCCCTGCGCCCGAGAAGGCCCAGCCTCGGCGAAGCTCGCTTCGCCGCCTCGTTCAGTCGCTCGTCATCTGTTCTGTAGCGCCAGATCGCGCTCTTTGCGACCGGGCAGTTTTAGTTTGTAGCTCAGGTCTTCAAACCTGATTCTTTCGCCTTGGCTTGCTCGCTCGACGCTGATGAGCCGGCCACGATCCTTGCCGTCCCGTTTTCCACAATGCTCGCGATTTTCACAGGCATTTTCTTGGGTTGGTGGGATTGACGCTTTCCCTCGGCGCGTTTATCTTGCCCCCAGATTGAACCGGAAGCTTTAAGATTTCCCGGTTCGCGTCGGACCCCGCGATCTCTTAACCGTTTTCGCGGATCCGAAATGCAGCCGGGAAGTCCAAGGACTCCGCGATCGGCCGTTCGGCTCGCAACTGCTTCACGGCGGTCGCGACGCTGCAACGAAATCGCGGAGCTCGGAGAAGGTAAGGTGTGGTAAGGGCGTGGCGATGGCTTCGCGGCTGTCGCAATGTTCCCCTTCCCCGCATCTGAAAGCTCGGAGGCTTCGGACTTCAGTCCGCGCTTGCAGGGGCCTCACGGCTCTTGTGAGTAACGGGCTGGATCGCGAAGCTCGCAGGTAGCACGATCAGTTTGGAAGACGCGATTAGCCGCAAGGCTGTTGGGTCGCCCGATTGACCCGGAAAGCCTGTAAACTTACGGCTCGATTTTGAGGGCGCAGCACGGGAAACCGCTGTTGCGCCCTCTTTTTTTTCGCCCTCCGGCATCTCTTTCTTCCGTGTCCCCTTACCTGTTTCGTTTGCCTCCTGTGCCCCGGTTTCGTCGAGATCCTTTTCCTTTACCTCCTCTACTTCCTTTACCTCCTTTACCTCCCCTCCCATCCACTCACCGCCCCTCCCCTCCCCTTTACCACCCCGCACACTCTCCCCGTCTTTCTGGCGTCCGTCCCCCTTCCGGGGTTATCGTTAAGCCAGCCCCCAAAATGCCCTTGGGAGATTTTGGTGAGTCGCATCTGGGACGCCCTCAAGGAAGCCGAACAGGAAAAGGCGCGTGGCGCCGGCGAGAGCCCTGCCGCCGCGGCGCCGAAACCTCGCGAAAAGCCTTCGCCAACGGACCCCGCCGAGCGCCGCGAGAGTAGCCGCCGCATCCACCGCGTGTCCTTGCTCGTCTACGGCCGCGACGTCGAGCAGCAGCCCTTCCACGAAGAGGCCTACACCCTCGAAGTCAACGACGCCGGATGCCTTGTCTCGCTCGAAGCCTCCGTGGCGCCCGGCCAGCACCTCTTCCTGACCAACACCCGCAATCAAGCGGAAGAAGAGTGCCGTGTCGTCACGGTTGGGCGGCGCGTTCGCAACCGCACCCGCGTCTCCCTCAAGCTCAACCGCCCCTCCTCGGGTTTCTGGCGCGAATCCTGATCGCCCTTCTTCTGAAGCCCGGAGCCGAAGAATAAGCGCCGGGACCCCGTACAGATTAGAAATTCTTAAGTGACTGGTTTCACGGCACTTGTGGGGATTTCTAATCTTCAACCAGAAGATTAGGGGGGAAGCCACGCTCCTGAGAGCGATAGACAGCGCGGAGGGAGACGAGGGACAAAACATAACAAAAAGAGCCGCGGATTTGTATAGATTAGAAAAAGGTAAGTGGCTGATTCGATGAGGCTTGCGGCGATTTCTAATCTTCAGTGTATAGATTAGAAAGTTAGAGGCCCGAAGTTCGAGATCAGAAGTTGGGAGGAAGCGAGAGCAAGACAGGGGATTCGTCGTTTTGTTGCGATTAGAAATCTGTTTGTGCTTTGTTTTCATGGGGTTAGCTTGGTTTCTAATAATGGACTGTTGCGATTAGATTTTGGATTCCCCCTGCCGCAGCCCATGGGCGGCCTCCTCCCAGGCGTGAGACGAAACGCCAAGAGTAAAACAAGTTATTTTAGCATACTCATTAACAAAAGTCAATAGGAAAAAAGTTGCCACTCCTCGGAAACAGGAACAAAGGACTTACAGGAGACTGAGGGAGCCGCGACTGGGAGCCCTCGGTTCGTGGATTTACTGTCGCCGCGAGCCACTGCGAAACCTTAGAGTGCAAAGGCATGCTGCAGCTATGTGATCTCGGGGAGGGGCGAATCAATGGTGCGGTGTAGACGGTTTGTGAACGCCTTCGAGCTCATTCGCAAAGAAAAGGCATCAAGGGTGCGCCATCCGGAGGGGGAGCTATCGGTGCTTGTCAGTGGGCGACCAGCCTGTCCAGTGTTGAAGGTATCTCTCTTCGTTCGCGCGGAACTGGTCGATAGTGGGCCTCCATTCAGGTTGGCCGGCAATTTCTGCCAATCCAACGACTGCGTAGTAGCGTACCTCGAAGTCTGAATCGGCTAGCGCGGATAGAAGTGGCTGGGCGGCGCCGGGAGAGCGTGTCCGCATCAGGCCCGATGATCCGGCCCTCCTTACTTCGACATCGTCAGATCTGAGGAGGGTCGTGAGCGCCGGAACGGCCTCCGGGTTCGTGACGTTTGATGCGATGGCGGCTAGAGCGTCTTGCAGCACGGCCGCCGGGGCATCGGCCGGGTTACGGAGCAGGGCGTCCACGACGAGATCAAGCGCCGAGATATCGTTCCTTCGGAGCAGGGTGGCTGCGGCTTCAAGGCGGACAGGTGTGGGACCTACGCCTGTCAGTTCCCTCAGTTTCGCGACGGCGGAGGTGGCTTTGGTTCGGGAGAGGCTGCGGATAGCAGACAGCCTTTGGTCGTCGTCGCCGCTGGGCGTTAATGCCGTGCCGCAGAGGGCGGAGATCACGCGGTCGATGGGGCCGACTCCCGAAGTTGGAACCCCTGGTAGCGCGGCTACGAAGGGATAATAGGGGCTGGTAAGGCGGAGGGACGCGTCGCTGGTTTCAGTCAGGAAGAAGATGCCGTACTGATTTAGCGCTATCGTCCTCCAACCTCTGAAGGCGAGCGGCAACAGATAATAAAAGGAAACCTCGTTGGAGGGGAGGTTTCCCTTCAGAAATCGGTCGACTCGTAGGGACACGGCGATGCGACGCCCTTCGAACGTGACTGAGCCGTCGGTGAGTTCAGTGTCGGGTCCAGGCTGGAGGGACACGACTGCTCCCATTGCGACAACTGTCGACTGTTCGGTTAGAGCGTCGAGATCTAACACCGGTCCCGGGATGGAGGCCGCTCGTCTCGCCGAGAAAATCGCCAGAAAAGCTAGAAGCGTGATCAGGATTCGGTGCAGGAGGCGCGATTTTCGGGAAGTCGGTTTCATTGTACCGGGCTCGTAATCGATTCGTGGTCGGCGTGGTTTATATACTTCTGGAACGTATCAGTTTGGATGGGTGTGCCGGAACCGCTTGTTTGGGTTCCAACCCACCACTCTTGCCCCCAGTGCTGAACCGTTGTGCTTGATCCGTTGCAGGACGCAATGGGGAAATAGCTGTCGAGTTCGCCCTGAATGTCATCTTGAAACTGCGCACCTGTGCTCTGACCTCCTATCGCGGTGCTTTGAGGCCAGTTTGTGCCGGGGTAGTCGGCGACTGGGCCCGTTGTCCATGATTCGTTTATTCCCACCGAATAGGTTAGCGGGTCGAGAAGCTGATCCTGCATTATATATGGCACATGCGATACGTATCCCCAAGTGGAATCGCAGTCGGTCGTGGCCCCACCGTTTGGCACGAGCCGATAGGGCGTCCGGCTCGTTATGTAGAAGGGATCGGAGGTGAATTGTTGCTCTCCTATGGTGACGGTGGCGGTGACCGAAATGTCGCCTGGGGACGAACTGAAGTCTGTTCCCGTGCTCGTCACCGACGTCGAAGAGCCGGTGGTCGTGGATAGGCGTATCTTCGTGCCTCCGGCTGTGATCGCCCATTGGGTGGCGCTGCCAGCGCTTGAGGTGAGCGTGATCGACATTTCGTACGCCGCGGGACTCTGTCCGTTGAAGTACCAGACGTCGTCGCTCGAGCCCGTGATCGTGGGTTTGGTGTTGTCGTTGCCGGAGCAGTTGTAGCCTTTGAGGGGGCAACGCTGGGGCACGTCGTTGCTGTTTAGCTGGCCGTGGGCGGCGGAAGTGGTGGAGCCGATGCCGACGCCAGTGTGAGTGCCGTAATAGTCCGCGGTGGCAATGGAGGAGTTGCCGGTAGTGTAGGAGCCGTAGAAGGAGCCGCTTACGTCGTCAAGCTCTCCGCCTTCGCATTCGTTCGGCGCTTGAACGCCTTGGTCGGGAGTGCCCTGGTCGGGAATGCCGAGCGGGTTGTCCCAGAAGCCGTAGCCAGTGGTGGCGTAACCGCAGCAGAGGGCGCAACCATAAGTGGCATGGCCGTAAGTTTTGTCGTAGATGACTTTGCCTTCGAACAAAGTCCCCGTGCCTTTGTTGGAGATCTCGCGGACCTGGTAAGAGCCGGAGGCCAAGGTGGGAGGAAGGGTGTTGCCGTTCTTGTCCGGGGTTTGCTCGCGGATCAGTTTTCCGATGTCGATCCACATCTGGTCGTCCGGCTGAAGAGTTTGGTCAAGCTCGTAACTTTGCTTTCCCTGATTATAGAAGATCCGGAAGGCAGCCGTGACGGGCTGAGTTCCGCCATTGCCAGCAGTGATAATCGAGTCGTGAAACGCGTCGAACTTCCACATGCCGCCCTCCCACTCGAAGGTGAGCTGGTCGGAGAAGGGCGTCTGGGCGCCGTAGCGCAGCGTGCTGTCGTAGCTGGCGGCGACGCTTAGCTTGGAAGATAGGTGGTTGCAGAGTTTCGCGTGCAGGCTTTTCAGCCTTTCCACCCTCCAGCCCGGCTTGACGTGGGTGCGGGGTTCCGTTACCGTTTTTGTTTCGACATTTCGCTTACGCTTGGGGGCACATGAAGATCCTGTTCGTATCATCCGAAGGGCTGCCATATTCCAAAACGGGAGGGCTGGCTGACGTTGTTGAGGCGCTTCCGAAGGCGCTGGCCGAGGCCGGCCACGAAGTCGCCGTCCTCCTCCCGCGCTACCGCGGCAACAAAGTCGCCTCAACTCTGGTTTCCAGCATCACCGTCGCCCTCGGCGACGAGCTTCGCTTCCCGGCCATCGCTGAAGGCCAGCCGGTTGCCGGGGTCCGCTACTTTTTTGTCGACGACCCCACCTTCTTCGACCGCGAGCAGCTCTACGGCGACAAGTCCGGCGACTACCGCGACAACGCCGAGCGCTTCGCCGAGTTCTCCCGCGTAGCCATCGAGTTCATGAAGCGGGTTTGGCTTCCGGACGTGGTCCACTGCCACGACTGGCAGGCCGCCTTGGTGCCAGTCCTGCTTCGCACGCAGCACAGCGAAGATCCTGTCGTCCGGTCGCTCCCCGTGGTTTTCACCATTCACAATCTGGCCTATCAGGGCATGTTTCCGTACACGGAGCTGCGCAATATCGGCCTTCCGGACACGCTTTTCACCATGGATCGCCTCGAGTTCTACGGCAAGGTCAACTTCCTCAAGGGCGGCCTCATCTTTTCCGACTACCTCACCACCGTCAGCCGCCGCTACGCCAAGGAGATTCAGACTCCCGAATATGGTTGCGGCCTCGAAGGCGTGATTCGCGACCGCGCCGACCGCCTGGTGGGAATCCTGAACGGCGTCGACTACGCCATCTGGAGCCCGGAAGCCGACACTTTCATCGCGCAGAACTACTCCGCGCACAATCTCGAGGGCAAGAAAGCCTGCAAGAAGAATCTCCTCGAGCTCTTCCGGCTGCCCGACGAAAACCTCGAGCGGCCGTTGATCGGCATCATCTCCCGCTTCGCGGATCAAAAAGGCTTCGACTTGATCGCCGAAATCGGCACCGAAATGATGAAGGAAAATATGGCGCTGGTCGCGCTGGGCACGGGACAGCCGGAATACGAAAAGCTCTTCAAGGATCTGGCGGAACGGTACCCCGCGCGCGTGGGCGTCAAGATCGGCTACGACAACGCGCTCGCGCATCGCATCGAAGCCGGCTCCGACATGTTCCTGATGCCTTCGCGCTACGAGCCTTGCGGCCTGAACCAGATTTACAGCCTGCGCTATGGGACGGTGCCTGTCGTTCGCGCCACGGGCGGCCTGGACGACACGATCCAGAATTTCGATCCCAAAACGCAGCAGGGAACCGGCTTCAAATTCGAGGAGTATTCGGGCGAGCAGCTTCTCGAATGCATTCGCGCCGCGCTGAAGACCTACCGCGATCCGAAATTGTGGAAGGCGGTCCAGGCCAACGGCATGGCCAAGGACTTCTCGTGGAAAGCCTCAGCCGCCGCATATGTCACTGTATATGAAGCGGCTAAGCGCGCTAGAATCCCCCGGGTAGCTCAGACATCTAAAAGGTAGCGCCAGAACCCAGCCCTCGGGGGGCCGGGTGCGCGCACAAGGAAAAACATGGCAGACAACGTTCAGGCAGTCAGCGACTCAAACTTTCAAAACGACGTGATCGAGGCGAGCAAGTCGCAGCCCGTCATCGTCGACTTCTGGGCGGAATGGTGCGGCCCGTGCCGCGCGCTTTCTCCCACGGTGGAAGAGCTCGCCCGCGAGCACGCCGGGAAGCTGAAAGTGGTGAAGCTGAATGTCGATGAGAATATGAACACGCCCGGCAGGTACAACATCCGCGGCATCCCCACGCTGCTGCTGTTCAAGGGCGGGCAGGTGGCCGACCAGGTGGTCGGCGCCGTGCCAAAAGAGCAGATCGAGAAAGTCATTCAGCGCCACATCTCGGCGTAGTTCCCCATGTCGAAAAACGGGCGCGCGCGGTGTCACTGGGCGGTCAGCCCGCTCATGATCGAATACCACGATCGCGAGTGGGGCCGGCCGGTTCACGACGACCGCGTCATCTTCGAGTTTCTGATTCTCGAAGGTGCCCAGGCGGGGCTGAGCTGGGAGACGATTCTCAACAAGCGCGAAAATTACCGCAAAGCGTTCGACAATTTCGACGCGCGAAAAATCGCGTCGTACGATTCGAAGAAAACGCGCGCGCTGATGGCGAATCCCGGAATCGTCCGCAACCGGCTGAAGATCGCGGCCACGGTTTCGAACGCGAAAGCATTCCTCGCGACGCAGAAGGAATTCGGTTCCTTCGACCGCTACATCTGGCAATTCGTCGGCGGAAAGCCAAAGCGCAATTCGTGGGGCTCTTCGCGTCACGCTCCGGCAACCACCGCGGAATCGGACGCGATGAGCAAGGACTTGAAGCGGCGGGGATTTCGGTTTGTGGGTTCGACGATTTGCTACGCCTTCATGCAGGCCGTGGGCATGGTCGACGATCACGCCCGCGATTGCTTTCGCCGTGCGAGTGCGAAGTGAATCGATCTCTTGAATGCCGGACGCAAGGGCTCTGTGCCGTCCCTAAAGGGACTCAAAATCTCAAAAAACTCTTGGTCGTGGCCCCGGCACTTCCGTGCCGGGCTACAGATTGTTACGTCCCTGCGGGACTCAGGATATCTCCGAGATCTTTGTTGCCGAGACTGGCGGAACGATAGTCTGACCGGCCACTTCCGCTTATCCGGCCACGTTCCGGCTATGACACAAACACTTGAAGGGGCTCACGGACATTTACTCGGGTCGTTATCGGCACTTCCGTGCTTCATGCGAAGGCGGAGGGCGCAGCCTTGTTTTCGCGTTGGTCGCGGCGTAGGATGAACATTCGATTTTGTGGGCGATTTTGCTGCTGCCTTCCTGAAATGTTTTCTGGTTTGAAGCGATGCGGACAAGGTGCGGCCTGACAGGCGCGGGCTGCGAGAGATGAACGACAAGGCGCAAACGAAAGCCATCGCGGTGGTCGGCGCGCAGTGGGGCGACGAAGGCAAGGGGAAGGTGGTCGACTACCTCGCGTCGTCCTTCGACTACACCGCGCGGTACGCCGGCGGGCACAACGCCGGCCACACGGTGATGTTCAACAATCACCGCTATATCCTGCAGCTCATCCCTAGCGGCATTTTGCGGCCCGGAAAAAAGGCGGTGATCGGCGCGGGAACGGTGGTGGATCCCGCCGCGCTGGTGGCCGAGCTTGAAAATCTGAAGAAAGCCGGAATTGAAGTGCGCGGGCGGCTGTTTCTTTCGAATCGCGCGCACCTGATTTTTCCCTATCACCGCGAAATGGACCAGGCCGCCGAGTCGGCGCGAGGCGCGGCGAAAATCGGGACCACTTCGCGCGGCATCGGCCCGGCATACGAAGACAAGATGGCGCGGCGCGGCATTCGCGTGTGCGATTTGCTGGAGCCGGACCGGTTCGCCGAGAAACTCGAGCGCGTGGTCGCGGAAAAAAACGCCATCAGCTCGGCGGCTTACGGGCATCCGCTCGAGACCGCGGGGCTGCTCGAACAGTATCTCGAACTGGGCGCGCATCTTCGCGGCCTTGTGACGGATACGGCGGTGCTGCTCAACGAGGCATTGGATAAGGGCGAAACGGTTTTGTTTGAAGGCGCGCAAGGCACGATGCTCGACATCGACCACGGCACGTATCCGTACGTGACTTCTTCGAATGCGACGTCTGGCGGCGTTGCGACGGGCCTGGGCGTTGCGCCGCGGCGATTGACGGGCGTGGTCGGCGTGACGAAGGCCTACACTACGCGCGTGGGCAGCGGCCCGTTTCCAACCGAGATGGCGGGCCTTGACGCCGATCAGGTGCGGGCGCGCGGAAACGAATTCGGCGCGGTGACAGGCCGGCCGCGGCGCTGTGGATGGCTCGATCTCGTTGTGCTGAACTTCGCAAAGATGCTCAGCGGAATCGATTCGCTGGTGGTTACGAAGCTCGACGTCTTCGATCATCAGACCGAGATACAGGTTTGCACCGCGTATCGCTACAAGGGGCAATGTCTGAAGGAAATGCCGCCCGACGTCGAAACGCTTTCGCAAATCGAGCCCGTGTACAAGACTTTGCCGGGCTGGCAGAAGCCAACTCCCGGAATTCGCGACGTGAAGGACTTGCCGACCGCGGCGCGAGACTACCTGAACTTCATCTCCGAACAACTCCAGGTCGAAATCGGAATGATTTCGACTGGCCCCGAGCGCGACGCAACGATTGTCCCGCGAGGAACGAAAATCGCAGCCTGGTTGTAACCCATGCTTTCCTTCGAAGATGCGCGCGCCAGAGTTATTGAAGTGATCGGCGCGCAGCCGCGCACTACTCGAACCGAGATCATCGACATTTCCAGCGATCCAGCGCGAGCGCTCGGCCGCGTCTTGGCGAAGGATGTGCTGGCGGATCGCGATTATCCGCCGTTCAACCGGTCGACGCGCGACGGCTACGCCGTGCGAGCGGCGGACGCCGCAGCAGGAGCAAAGCTGCGGCTGATTGGAGAAAGCCGCGCGGGAATCGCCTTCGAAGGAAGCGTTGGCAAAGGCGAATGCGTGCGCATCCTGACCGGGGCGCCGGTGCCGAGCGGCGCCGACGCGGTCGTGATGCAGGAATATGCGCGGCTTGAAGGCGACTTCGTCCAGTTCGAGCGCGCGACAACGGCAGGCCAGAATTTCGTGGCTGCGGGCACGGAAGGAAAAGCCGGAGACAAGGCTATTGGGCGGGGAACGCGGCTCGGCTACGCGGAGCTGGCAGTAGCGGCGCAGGTGGGGCGGACGAAACTGCGCGTGAATCCGCGGCCGCGCGTGGCCATTCTTTCGACGGGCGACGAAGTTGTGAACGTGGATGCGGCGCCGGGGCCATTCCAGATTCGAAACAGCAACAGCGTTTCGCTGGCGGCGCAGGTGGCGCTGGCGGGCGGCGAGCCGGTGATGCTGGGCAATGCGGCGGACGACGTGAAGGAAATTCGGGCGCGAATCGAGAAAGGGCTCGAATCGGATATTTTGGTGCTGAGCGGCGGCGTGTCGGTGGGCACCTACGATTTGGTCGAGCCCGTGCTGGGGGAGTTGGGCGCCGAGTTCTTTTTCGATTCGGTGGCGATACGGCCTGGGAAGCCGGCGGTCTTCGCCAAGTGCCGCGGAAAGGGCGTCTTTGGATTGCCGGGGAATCCGGTGTCGACGATGGTCACATTCGAGCTGTTCGTTGCGCCCGCGATCGAGATACTAAGTGGGGCGCAGGCGCACGATCTTGCGCTGTTCAAGGCAAAACTGGCTCACGGGGTGGAGGAAAAGCCGCCTCTAGCACATTTTCTGCCGGCAGAGGTTCACTCGAATGGCGGCGACCCGACGGTCGAGCTGATTAGATGGCAGGGCTCGGGGGATGTGGGCGCGGTGGCGCGAGGCAACTGTTTCCTGCTGGTCCGAGGCGAACGACAGAAAATCGCAGCGGGCGAGTGGGTGGACGTGCTGCCGAGAAGGGGAATGTTCTAGACTGGCCCGATGAAGAAGCGATGGGGTTCTGTTGGCATCGCGCTGTTTGCGCAGGTTTGAAGAGAGATCCCTCGACTCCGCGTCCCGACGCGAAAATCGGAAAGGCTCGATTTTCGCGGAAAAGGCGGTCGGGACACTTCGCTCGGGATGACAATCTCAGTGGCGGTGCCGTGAAAATGGCAGGAGGAAATCGGGTTGAACGAGAAAACCAACAGAGTCAAGCTGTCGCATTACGACGCGGAGGGGGCCATTCGCATGGTGGACGTGACGGCGAAGCCTGCGACCTCGCGTACGGCGGTGGCGCACGCCTTCGTCCGAATGAGGAAGGCGACGGTGGCGGCGGTGCGGAGGCTGAAGTCGCCGAAGGGCAATCCGCTGGAAATAGCCCGAATTGCGGGGATTTCGGCGGCTAAGCGGACTTCGGAGCTGATTCCACTTTGTCACCCCATCGCCTTGACGCACGTAGATGTACGCGCCCGGCTGTGCCAGAATGGAATCGAAATCACCTCGCGCGCGACTGCGACGGGGCCGACGGGCGTCGAGATGGAGGCGCTGGTGGCGGCAGCAACCGCGGCGCTGACGATCTACGACATGTGCAAGGCGCTCGAACGAGGCATGGAGATCACGGAGCTGTATCTCGAAAGCAAGACGGGCGGGCAGAGCGGGGAATACGTATCCTCGCGGGCGAAGCAGACCCATTCGAAGCGGAATAGCAAGCAGAGGCGGGAGAAGTAATGGCGCCGATGAAGGATGTCAAGGTCCTGGTGGTGGACGACAATGCGCTCGTCCTCGACCTGGTGATGAAGGGCCTTGCGCCGCACTGCGACGCGCGAGCGGCGGGGGACGGCGCCGACGCGCTGCTGAAGATTGTGGATGATCCTCCGGACCTGGTGGTCTGCGACTATCGCATGCCGGGGCTCGACGGGCGGCAGCTGTATGAAAAGCTGCGCGGGCGGTCGCAGACGAAGACGATTCCCTTCATTTTCCTGGCAGGGCGCGGCGACATCGAAGAGAAACTGCGGCCGATCGTGGAAGGCGTCGAAGAATTCATTCCCAAGCCATTTTTTCTGAAAGACTTGGTGCGGCGCACGAAGAAGGTAATCGACCGGCTGCGCCTGGAGAAGCTGCAGAACCGGGCGGTGCGCCCGGGCGTGATTCAGGGACGGCTGGAAGAAATGAGCATCCTGGACCTGATGCAGTCGCTCGAGATGGGACAAAAATCCTGCCAGTTGACGATTCGCCGCAACGGCGAGGTGTGCGATCTCTTCTTTTCTTCGGGGCAGTGCACGGACGCGCGCCTGGGAGCGCTCGACGGCGAGCCTGCCGTGTTCCAGGCGGTGCGCTGGTCGGATGGAGACTTCGAGATCGATTTCAACGCGGGGCCATCGCGGTCGACGATTTCGCGAACGACGACCGGCCTGTTGATGGAGGCGCTGCGCCTGGTTGACGAAGAGCAGCGCGACGGCGCCGGCGAAGACGCCAAGGTCACAGAAGGGCAGCAGTAGGCGCGGTTTCCTTCCGATGCGTGTTTCCGTTCTCACAGTGAGCGATTCGGTTTCAGGCGGCAGAGCCGAGGACAAGTCCGGTCCCGCGGTGGTGGCGCGCTGCAAGGAACTCGGATGGGAAGTGGCGCCGCTGAAGGTTTTGCCGGATGACCGCGAGGCAATTGAGCTGTACTTGCGGCAGAATGCCGACGGGCAGATGGCCGATGCGATTCTGACGACGGGCGGGACGGGATTTGGTCCGCGCGACGTGACGCCGGAAGCCACGCTGGCCGTGGCGGAGCGGCTCGCGCCAGGATTCGCGGAGCTGATGCGCGCCGAAGGGCAGAAGAAGACGAAATGGGCGATGCTGTCGCGCGGGGCGGTGGCGATTCGCGGAACGTCGATCATCGTGAACCTGCCGGGAAGTCCCAAGGGCGCGGTGGAATCGCTCGAGGCGATTGCCGAGCTGCTGCCGCATGCGATTGCGGTGTTGCATGGGGCGCGGCACGATTAGGGATTGGCGCAGGCCAGCGAAGCGACGTGGGTATGGTCGAACGGGATGGTTTGTGTCGTCCCCTGAAGGGGACTCAAATATAATTGGTCGCTTTTTCACCCGGCACTTCCGTGCCGGGCTACAGTTTGTTTCGTCCCTCCGGGACTCATTCTGTCGCCCCTGAAGGGGCTCGGGGATTCGACCGCACTTTCGTTTTCCCACGGCTTACGCCGTGGGCCACAAAGAAAATCTCGAAGGGCTAGGCGGTTTGAGGGGTTTGAACCGGGAGCTTGGCGGCTTCCCATCCTGCAATTCCGCCGGCAATTTCTGACACGGGGCTGAAGCCGCTGCCTTGCAGCATGCTTGCGGCGATCGATGAGCGGTAGCCGCCGGCACAGTAGACGAGAAGCGGGCGGTCCTTCGGAAGATTTTTCAGATTTTCGGCGAGGCGATTGAGCGGGATGCTCACGCTGCCGGCGATGAATTTCTGCTCGCGCTCGCCGGGGGTGCGGACGTCGATGGTGAGCGGCGGCTCCGCCGAATCGAGCAGTTCCGCAGCGAAAGGCGCGCTGAGGCGTTCGGTGAACGCCACGCGTTCAGGGCGCGCGCCCACGCTGTTCAACCCACCCTGCAAATATCCCGCAACGTGATCGAAGCCAATGCGCCCCAGGCGGACGGCGGATTCATTTTCGCGTCCGGGATCGGAGATGATCACAATCGGGTCCGTGTGATTCAGGAGGGTGCCGGCCCAAGTGGCGTATTGGCCGCTGAGGCCGATGTTGATGCTGCCGGTGAGGTGCGCGGCGGCAAATTCGCCAGGGTCGCGCGTATCGAGGATCTGCGCGCCATTGGCCTGCAATTCGAGCAGGGTGTCGAGCGTGAGCGGGTTCATCCCGCGGGCGAGCGCCTGGTCAAGAGTGGGGCGCTCTTGGCTATTGAGGACGGCATCGTAGGTGAAATAGGAGGGAGCGTCCGGCTGGTCGGCGGTGACGACCTGGACGAAGGCTTCCTTGCTCATGGGCTGGAGGGCGTAGTTGAAGCGGCGCTGCTCGCCGAGGGTGGAGACAGTTTCTTTGCTGAGGGCTTTGCCGCAGAGCGAACCTGCGCCGTGAGCGGGGTAGACAAGAGTTTCGTCGGGCAGCTTGAGCAGCTTCGTGTGCAGAGATTCGTAGAGCATGCCGCCTAGTTGCACGGCGGACCAGCCCAGCGCGGCGCGGAGGTCGGGGCGGCCAACATCACCGATGAAGAGCGTGTCGCCAGTGAGGACGGCATGCGGCTGGCTCTCGCTGGAGGTCAGGTCGTAGACGAGGATGGAAACAGATTCGGGCGTGTGGCCGGGCGTCTCGAGTGCCTTGAGGCGGACGCGGCCGAATTCGACGGTGGCGCCATCGTGGAGGGGAGTGAAGGCATAGGAGGCTTTCGCGGCAGCGCCCAGATAAATTGTGGCGCCGACGCGGTCGCGCAGTTCGAGATGGCCGGCGATGAAGTCGGCGTGGAAGTGCGTGAGAAAGACGTGGCGGATGGCGAGACGGTGTTCGGCGGCAAAGGCGAGGTACTGGTCGACGTCGCGCTGGGGATCGACGACGGCCGCGATGCCAGACTGCTCGTCTCCAATCAGGTAGGAGGCGTGCGCCAGGCAGCCGAGATAAAACTGTTTCAGTATCATGAGCTGGTGTTCTCTCTGCATCGTATCGTGCTTGCGCGATGGTCACAAGTAGGCGCGCGAGCGGGTTCGGCCCCCTGTTGCGGTCCAAAACGACCTGCATTAACCTCTCGCGGAGCGATCTATGAAGCACGGCATCGAGATTACGATTATTTGGATGGATCAGGACGTATTGGAGATCGCGTTCAGATGTTCGAACGAGTGCTTTTCGGGTCAAGCGGAAATGTATTTGGGGCACGACACTCTCTCCGAGATGGCCGAGGCACTAGGCGGATTCCCCGCAAATTCAAAGGATTCTCGCGAATTTCAGCTCGGCGCCTTTGAACCTAATCATGCAGGCGGCGGAGCTTGGATGCACTTTCGCTGCGTGGATTCCGCAGGTCATGCGGTGGTGGAAGTGAAAGTGAGGTCCGAGGGCGTGGGCGACATTGAGTATGTTGCGCTTCGGATTCCCATCCTGGCGGCTGACGTAGAGTCCTTTCTATCGCAAGTAAGGCAGATGAATAAGCAAGTCGGCGCGACCGCCCATTTGCAAGCAGCGAAATCATGATGTCGAATTTGGACCTGCGGGCGCAAAGGCGTATGGCACAACTGTCTTAAGCTGATTTCCTTTCGCCGGCCGAAGCGCTGGCCGAGGCTTGACCTGTGTGCTAGCATTGCGCGGCGGTTCTGAGGCGGCGATGCCGAGCCAATACATTCCGGTCCTGATTTACGCGATTCTAGCGGCGTCGTTTCCCGTCGTAACCCTGATCGTCTTCAAATTCATCCGGCCCGACATGAAGCCGACGGGGGCGAAGCTCGACCCGTACGAGTGCGGCGTTCCGCCGGAAGGCAGTTCGCGCGGACGGTATTCGGTGCGGTTCTATATTGTGGCGATTCTGTTCGTTATCTTTGACGTGGAGACGATTTTCCTGTTCCCCTGGGCGGTGAAGTACAGCGAGTTGGGAATGTATGGGCTCATCACAATGCTGGTTTTCCTGGGAATCCTCCTGGTGGGTTATATCTGGCTGTACAGGAAGGGCGCCCTCGACTGGGTATGAGGGAACAGGCGCCCGCGTGTCCCATTTTCCAATTGAATGGATGCTCAGGCTGCGCCGGAACTGTCCGGCGAGGACGGCGAAAGTGTGTGCAGCGGCCGAGTTTTGCGGCGGGCCGAAGGGCATAAACCCTTTGACGCTATTTTTCGCACTGTGATAAAAACTCGGGCTGTTTATGTCGTGACGGGAGCGTCCGTTTCCCGCGAAGGAAACTGAGCCGAACCGAACGATGGCCAACGACCCCTCGGAAAAGGATCCGAACGCAAAGCCGCCCGAAGGGCCCGCGGGGGCAGGTGCGGCTCCGCCGAAGCCAGCGGCACCCGCGCCGCCTGCGGCTGCACAACCACCTGCTGCGGCAGGAGCAGCAGGCGCGACGCCTCCTGCGAAACCCGCCGCGCCCGCAGCAGTGGCTCCGCCAAAACCCGCAGCGGCAGCGCCCGCGAAGGATGCAGGGCCCAAGCCTGTTCCCCTCGACAACGAATTGGTGCAGCGCCTGAAGGCGCGGTTCGGCGAAGCGATTCGCGAAGCGACGCTCGACCGCAAGCAGGCGATCGTGCTGGTGGCCGCGGCGCAACTGCGCGACGTGGCGCGCTATTGCCGCGACGAGGAAAAGTTCGACATGCTGGCGGACTTGACGGCGGTGGACTGGCCGAAGCGGGAGAAGCGGTTCGACGTGGTGCTGAACCTGTACTCCTTTCCGAAGAACGAGCGGCTGAGGCTGAAGGCTCATGCGGGCGACGGCGAAGCGGTGCCGAGCGTGTGCGACGTGTGGCCGGCAGCGAACTGGCTGGAGCGCGAGTGCTACGACATGTTTGGAATTGTTTTCGAGGGGCATCCGGATTTGAAGCGCATCCTGCTGCCGGATGAATGGCAGGGATTTCCGCTGCGGAAGGATTACGACATCCTGAAGCAGGATGAGGCGTGGGTGCGCGAGAACCTGGGAATCGAGAGCGGGCAATAGATGAGCGGCACGGGAACAAACGGGAGCTCGAACGTCAGCACGACGGTGCTGGGCGCGGATGAAATCATCCTCAATATGGGGCCGCAGCATCCCTCGACGCACGGCGTGCTGCGCGTGAAGCTGAAGCTGGACGGCGAGCGCGTGGTGGACTCGGAATGCATCATCGGGTACCTGCATCGCGGCGTCGAGAAGATCGCGGAGCACCGGAGCTACCAGCAGTTCGCGCCGTACGTGGACCGCATGGACTACGTGGCGGCGGTGTCGAACGGGCTGGGATACTGCGAGGCGATTGAAAAGCTGCTGGGAACGGAAGCGCCGCCGCGAGCGCGCGTGGTGCGGACGATCCTGACGGAGCTGCAGCGGATCGCGAGCCACTTGCTGTGGCTCGGGACGCACGCGCTGGATATCGGCGCGCTGACGCCGGTCTTCTACTGCTTCCGCGAGCGCGAAGAGATCCTGAAAATTTTCGAGAAATATTGCGGCGCGCGGCTGACCACCCATGCGTTCCGCATCGGAGGCTTGCAGTACGAGACGTACGACGGATTCGAGCAGGATGTGAAGCGGTTCTGCGACGATTTCGAGAAGAAGATCGACGAGTACGAGACGCTGCTCACGGAGAATCGCATCTGGGTGGGGCGCACGAAGGGAATCGGAATTCTTTCGGCGGAGGATGCGATTGCGCTCGGCGTGACGGGGCCGGTGCTGCGCGCGAGCGGCGTGAAATGGGACATTCGCAAGGCAATGCCGTACGCGGCGTACGACCAGTATGAGTTTGAGATTCCGACGCGGCAGACCGGAGACACATACGACCGGTACGTGGTGCGGATGGAGGAGATGCGGCAGTCGCGGCGGATCTGCCTGCAGGCGATCGAGAATATTCCGACGGGGCCGATCATGGCGCGCGTCGGCAAAGTGCTAAAGCCGCCGCCGGGCGAGGTGTACCACGCGATTGAAGCGCCGAAGGGCGAACTTGGGTATTACGTGGTGAGCGACGGGACAACGCAAGCGTATCGCACGCGAGTGCGGCCGCCGTCGTTCATCAATCTGCAAGCGTTCGACAAAATGGCGCGCGGGTCGCTGGTGGCGGACGTGGTCGCGATTATCGGGACCATCGATATCGTGCTTGGGGAAGTGGACCGCTGATGAACCACTTGATCCCAGCGTCGATCCAGCCGTACGTGTTTCCGGTGCTGTACGGCATCATCATCGTGGCGCTGCTGCCGCTGCTGGCCGGGTACATCGTGCTGGTGGAGCGCAAGGTAATGGCGGACATGCAGGCGCGGCTGGGGCCGATGCGCGTGGGTCCGCACGGATTGCTGCAGCCCATTGCGGACGCGCTGAAGCTGCTGATCAAGGAAGACATCATTCCGCGGAACGCGGACCAGTTCCTTTTCTGGTGCGCGCCGGTGCTGAGCGTGACGATGGCGCTGCTGGCATACGCGGCGATTCCGTTTGGGCCTGTGTTCCAGATCGCGGATCTGAATGTGGGATTGCTGTTCATCCTGGCAATCGGCTCGCTTGGGATTTACGGAATCGTGCTGGGCGGCTGGGCGTCGAACAGCCACTACTCGCTGCTCGGGGCGCTGCGAAGCGCGGCGCAATTGGTGAGTTACGAGACAGCGGCGGGGCTCGGGCTGGTCGCGGCGCTGATGTATGCGGGCTCGCTTTCGATGCGGGACATCGTGCAAGCGCAGTCGGACCGGGGCGTGTGGTTCATTTTTACGGTGCCCGTGGGATTTTTTATTTATTTCGTGGGATCGATTGCGGAGACGAACCGCGCGCCGTTTGACTTGCCGGAAGCGGAATCGGAGTTGGTTGCGGGCTACATGACGGAATACAGCGGATTCCGTTGGGCGCTTTACTTCCTGGGCGAGTACGCGAACATGATCGTGGTGGCGAGCATTGCGACGACGCTGTTTCTGGGCGGTTGGCTGCGGCCGTTCGCGCGCTATCAGGATCACCTTTTCGGGACGCAGATTGAGTTGCTCGATATTGTGCCGACGCTGCTATTTCTGGTGGTGGCGGCGTATTGCTTCTGGCTCTCGCGGAAGCAACCGGTGCAGATACAAAAGCTGGTGATGGCTGCGGTCGGAGCGCTGTGCCTGATCTTGGCCGGCGCGATGACGGCGGCGCTTTTCGCGACCCCTGCAGTGATGCAGGGAATTCACGGGGCGTTCTGGTTCCTGGCGAAGGTGTTCGCGTACATCTACGTTTTCCTGTGGGTGCGGTTCACGTTTCCGCGCTACCGGTTCGACCAACTGATGCGGCTCGGCTGGCATTTCCTGATTCCGCTGGCGCTGGTGAACGTGATGGTGGTGGGCGTGACGATTGTTCTGCAGCAGAACTGGGGATGGAGGCATCCGATGCTGGCCGCGATCGTGACGACGATCATCATGCTCGGCGTGGCAGTCTTCCTGGCGCAGGAGGACAAGCAACATCAGGGCGCAGCCAGTGCGGCGGGTGGCGAATAGCCATGAACAGCCTGCTCTTCTATTTCTTCGCGGCGCTGGCGGTGGCGTCAGCAATCCTGATGGTGACGCGGCGGAATATCGTGCACGGGGCCGTTTTCCTGATCACGTCGCTGCTGGCCACGGCAGGGATTTTCCTGCAGCTTCAGGCGGAGTTTCTGTTTGTCGTGCAGATCATTTTGTACGTCGGCGGAATCATGGTGCTGTTTGTATTCGTAATCATGCTGGTGAATCTGGATGTGTCGCTTCACCTGATGCAGTTCAACCGGCAGAGGGTAGTGGCGACCATCCTGGCGGTGGTGCTTGCCGGCGAGGTGTTCGCGGCTTTCTGGCTGGGACGCAATTCGCTGAATCCGCGGCCGGAACAGCTGATGTCGCCAAAGAACACGGAAGCGATTGGGCAGGCGCTCTTCCAGCACTACATGCTGCCGTTTGAGATTGCATCGATTCTGCTGCTGGTGGCGATGATCGGGGCCGTTGTGATGGCGAAGCGGAGGGTATGATGGCGCCGCAAATACCGCTGGACCATTATATGTTTCTGAGCCTGGCGCTCTTCACGATCGGCGTGGTCGGTGTACTCACGCGTCGCAACGTGATCGTGATTTTGATGTCGATCGAGCTGATCCTGAATGCCGTGAACATTAACCTGGTGGCGTTCTCGCGCTACTGGGGGACCGTGGATGGGCAGATCTTCGCGATTTTCATCATCACGGATGCGGCGGCGGAAGCGGCGGTAGGCCTGGGAATCATTCTGGCGTACTTCCGCAATCGCGAGACTGTGCTGGCCGACGAAATGGATATGCTGCGAGGGTAAGAGCGCAGAAGCTGACGCCGGGGAAAAATGGAAACGAGGTTTTTTCTCGATCACATCTGGCTAATTCCGCTGTTTCCGCTGGCGACCGCGGCGGCGATGTTGTTTTTCGGCCGGCGGCTGAAGAACGATGTCGTCAGCGGGCTTTGCGTCGGGAGCGTATTCCTCTCCTTCATCTTTTCGGTGGGCGCATTCTTTCAGCTGCTTTCTTTGCCTGCCGATAACCGCGTTGCGAGCAAGTATTTGTTCGACTGGTTCCCGTCAGTTCCGTATCACACGCTGAGCGGCGCACTGGCCAATTTCCGGGCGGGCTGGGGATTTCAGCTCGACCCGCTTTCCGTGGTGATGATCCTGATCGTGACGGGCGTTGGCCTGCTGATCCACATCTATTCGACGGGCTACATGGCGCACGAGGGAGGCTACTACCGCTTCTTCGGATACCTGAACCTGTTCATGTTCTCCATGCTGATGCTGGTGCTGGGGGACAACCTGCTCGTGACCTTCGTGGGCTGGGAAGGCGTTGGGACGTGCAGCTATCTTCTGATCGGATTCTACTTCCACAAGAAATCGGCTTCGGATGCAGGGAAGAAAGCGTTCATCGTCAACCGGATCGGCGACGCGGGATTCCTGCTTGGGATTTTTCTCACGTCGGCGCTGCTCGGCACGATTCAGTACAACCAAATAGGGCCTGCACTGGCCGCCGGGCATTTCTCCCTGGGCGATCCGTGCATTACGGCGATTGCGCTGCTGCTGTTCGTGGGAGCGACAGGGAAGTCCGCGCAGATTCCGCTGTATGTGTGGCTGCCGGATGCGATGGAAGGCCCGACGCCGGTCAGCGCCCTGATCCACGCCGCGACGATGGTGACGGCCGGCGTGTACATGGTCACGCGGATGAACGCGGTCTACCAGTTGGCGCCGACGGCGATGGAGGTTGTCGCTGTGATCGGCGCGGTGACCGCGCTTTACGCCGCGTCGATGGGCATCGTGCAGAACGACATCAAAAAGGTGCTCGCGTACTCGACGGTCTCGCAGCTCGGGTACATGTTCCTGGCGTGCGGAGTGGGAGCGTTCACGGCTGGAATCTTCCATTTGATGACGCATGCATTCTTCAAGGGCCTGCTGTTCCTAGCGGCGGGCAGCGTGATCCACGCCCTTTCGGGCGAGCAGGACATGCGGAAGATGGGCGCGCTCTCGAAGAAAATTCCGGTGACGTACTGGACGATGCTGATCGCCACGCTGGCGATTGCAGGAATTTTTCCTTTTGCGGGTTTCATGAGCAAGGACCTGATTCTCGGCAAGACCTACGAGAAGGATTTCTGGCTCTGGGCGATCGGGTATTTCACGGCGGGGATGACGGCATTCTACATGTTCCGCCTGATTTTCATGACGTTCCACGGCCAATCGCGGGTGGACCACGAGGTGGAGCATCACATCCACGAATCGCCGAAATCGATGCTGATTCCGCTGGTGATTCTTGCGGCGCTTTCGATCACAGGCGGCTGGCTCAGTTGGCCGGAGATTCTTGGCGGAAGCAGCCGGTTCATTCATTTTCTCGAGCCGGTGATTGCTGTCCCGCATCTGGCCCGCGAGGAGGCGACGCAGGGACCCGGCTCGCGAATGGGCGAGATTTATCTGATGCTGCTGTCTGAAGGGCTCGTGGTCGCCGGGATTTTGTTTGCCTGGTACATTTACATCAAACGCACGGAGTTACCGCAGAAGATCGCTGCGAGCTTGGGCTGGTTCTACGAGCTCGTCTTCCACAAATACTACGTGGACGAAGTGTACGATGCGATGTTCGTGAATCGCGCGAAGGATTTGGGTCTGGCGCTCGGATCCTTCGACCGGACTGTGATCGACGGGCTGGGCGTGAACGGTGCGGGGTGGCTGACGCGGTTCGTTTCGCGCGTGTCGATGTGGTGGGATACGTGGATCGTGGACGGCTCGGTGCGGCTTGGAGCGCGCATCGTGTGGTTCCTTAGCTTTCCGGTGCGGATGATTCAGGACGGCGAAGTGCAGGACTACATGCTGGTGATTGTGCTGGGCTTGATTGGCGTGATCGCGTACTACTTTCATCTCGTGCACAAAGCGGTGCATTAGAAGGCGAGGGGCGGATGCTCTTTTCCGACAACCATATTCTGAGCACGATCCTGTTCACGCCGCTGGTCGGCGCGATCCTGATGCTGTTCATTCCGCGGGAACGGGCGAACCTGCATCGCTGGATGGGCAACATCTTCGCATTCCTCGGGCTGATCGTTTCGCTGCCGCTGATCTGGCGCTTCGACATTTCAGCGGGCGCGCCGCGGTTCCAATTTCTCGAAAACCTCAATTGGATCCCGTCAATTGGGGCGCACTACACGCTGGGAATCGACGGGCTGAGCTTCCTGATGGTGATGCTGACCACGGTGCTGGGCACCATTTCGATTTTGTCGTCGTGGTCGGCGATTCAGAAGCGCGAGAAGGAATACTACATTCTCTTTCTCCTGCTCCAGACGGGCATGCTCGGCGTTTTCATGTCGCTCGATTTTGTGCTGTTTTACGTTTTCTGGGAAGTGATGCTGGTTCCGATGTATTTCCTGATCGGAGTGTGGGGCAGCGACCGGCGCCTGTACGCGGCAATCAAATTCTTCCTCTACACGCTGGCCGGGTCCGTGCTGATGCTGCTGGCGATCCTGGCGATTTACAACAGCGCGCACACGCTGAGCATCAAGGACATTCTCGAATCGCCGCACCCCATGTTTGCGCTGACGCTGCAGAAGTGGCTCTTCTGGGGATTCTTCTTCGCCTTCGCGATCAAGGTGCCGATGTTTCCGTTCCACACGTGGCTGCCGGACGCGCACACCGAAGCGCCGACGGCAGGGTCCGTCATACTGGCCGGCGTACTGTTGAAGATGGGCACGTACGGATTCCTGCGGTTTTCGGTGCCGATGTTCCCCGATGCCACGAACCAGTATCGCGGAATCATGATCGTGCTTTCACTGGTGGCGATCATCTACGGCGCGCTGGTCTGCATGATGCAGAAGGACATGAAGAAGCTGATCGCCTATTCCTCGGTGAGCCATCTCGGCTTCTGCACGCTAGGAATTTTTGCGCTGACGCCGCTCGGGCTTTCCGGGAGCATCATCCAGCAGATCAACCATGGAATTTCCACCGGGGCGCTCTTCCTGATAGTCGGCGTGCTGTATGAGCGCAGGCACACGCGGTTGATTTCCGAGTTTGGCGGCCTTTCGACGCCGATGCCGAATTTTGCGGCGGTCTATCTGATCGTGACGCTGAGCTCGCTGGGCATGCCGTTGCTGAACGGATTCGTGGGCGAGTTTACGATTTTACGCGGCGCTTTCGACGTGCCGACATATGGATGGCACTGGGCGGCATGGGGCGTGATCGGCGTGATTCTCGGCGCCGCATATCTGCTGTGGCTCTACCAGCGTGTGATGTTCGGCAATGTGACGAATCCGGCGAACGAGCACCTGCCCGATTTGAATTGGCGCGAGTATGCGACTCTGGTGCCACTGATCGTCCTCGCGTTCTGGATCGGAATTTACCCGAAGCCGCTGTTTCGCGTGCTTGAGGCGCCTGTGCAGCGCGTGATGCAGGTTGTGAATCCCGGATACTACACGGCGTCGAACCAGGGGGCGGCGGTGACGGCACCGGCGTCGAGCAGCGCATCGACCGACGCAGCAGCTCCGACGGCCGCCAGCGCCGAGGTGAAATAAGTGGAACCGCAGGCTCTATCGCAGACGCTGACCGACTCACTCTTCATCCTTCCCGAGGTGATGCTCGCGCTGTTCGGTCTGGCCATCTTGCTGACCGACTTTTTTCTGGCGCCGAAGCAAAAATCCTGGAATTCAGTGACTGCATTGCTCGGCGTGGGCTTCAGCGCGGGCTCGCTATACGAAGTGGCGCATCAGACGCACTCCGGGTTCGGCAATTCTGTGGTGATCGACCCATTTTTCGTGTTCTTCAGCGCGCTCTTTCTGGCGTCGACGGCGCTGGTGATCCTGCTTTCCGTACGCTACATGGAAATTGAGGGCGAACAACACGGCGAATATTACGCACTGATGCTCCTGGCGACGATAGGGATGATGTTCCTCGCGTGCGGGAACGACCTGATCGTGTTGTTCATCGGCCTGGAGACGATGGCGCTCGCGTTCTATGTGCTTTCGGGATTCCTCCGGCGCGACCGGCGTTCGAACGAAGGCGCCATGAAGTATGTTCTGATGGGCGCCTTCAGCTCGGGGATACTTGCATATGGATTTTCAATTCTGTACGGACTCGCGGGTTCCACGAACCTGAACGACATTGCGGCGGCCATTGCGCGTCCGGAGACAAACAAGCTGCTCACATTCATCGCGCTTGGTACGGTTGCTGCGGGAGTTTTCTTCAAAATCGCGGCCGTGCCGTTTCATCAATGGGCTCCGGATGTCTACGAAGGCGCACCGACGACCATCAGCGCGTACGTGAGCGTCGCCTCGAAAACGGCAAGCTTTGCGCTGCTGCTGCGGCTCTTCCTGACGGTCTTCTGGCCCGTGCGGATGGATTGGGTGATGCTGATGGCGGTGGTGGCGGTGCTCTCGATGACGCTCGGCGCCTTCGCGGCCATCACGCAGCAAAACGTGAAGCGGCTGCTCGCGTATTCGTCGATCACGCAGGTGGGCTACATCCTGCTGGGCTTCGTAGCGAGCGTGAACAGGGATGGGTCGCTCAACAAGCTGGGCCTGGAAGCGATGGCGTTCTACCTGCTGGTCTACGCGTTCTTCAACACCGGCGCGTTTGCGATTGTGATTATCCTGCGGCGAAAAGGCGTGATCGGCGACGACGTCGAAGACCTGAACGGCTTGATTCAGCGCAATCCGGGCGCGGCAGTTCTGATGCTCATCTTCCTGCTTTCGCTGGCGGGCATCCCGCCCACGGCAGGCTTTGTCGCGAAGCTGCTGGTGTTCTGGGCTTTGATTCAGACGCAACACTACGTCCTCGCGATTCTCGCCGTGGCGTACATCCTTCCCGCGGTGTACTACTATTTCCGTTTGGTAGCGGCGATGTGGGTGCGAGACGCCGTCGATCCCGTTCGCCCGGTGATTTCGCTTGGCCAGAAGTTCGCGCTTGGCGCGATGGTGATCGTAACTCTGGCGGCTGGGCTCTTTCCCGAGCAGTTCATGCGCCTCGCCACGTATTCGCTGCTGATGCCTTTCGGTCGTTGAGCGCGGAGCGCCGATGTCATCACCGAACCTTCCCCCCTCAAAACGTGCCGGGGGCCTCGTTCGTCAGCTAGCTCTCGCGATGGAACTTCCATTTGTCCTGATCGGGACGGTCCTCATCGGCGGGGGGATCGGATACTTCATCGATCGTTCCTTGCACACGTCCCCGGCAGTGACACTGGTCGGCGGATTTCTCGGGTTCGGTGTGGGGGTTTGGGACATCATCCGGCGGCTCAGCCAGTCGGAAAAGCAAGGAAACGACGATGGCGGACGATGAGGCGTTTTATACCGCTGCCGAGAGGCGGATCGAATATCTCACGGTCGGAATCGGCGCAGGCAGCGCCATGTTCGCCGCTTTCGTTTGGGGCGTTCGCGCGGGCGCTGGGGTAGCGGCTGGGGCGCTGCTCTCGTGGATCAACTTTCGGTGGATGAAACAGGGGATTGGAACGCTGGCGCGGCTCTCGAGCGCGCAGGCGGGTGCGGAGAAAGTGCGGGTGCCCCGGGGCGCTTACGTCAAGCTGCTGGGGCGCTACGCTTTGCTGGTTGCTGGGGCGTATGTTATCCTGCGTGGCTTTAGATCAACCGCGCTAAGTCTGTTTGCGGGGCTGTTCGCGGCTGTTGCAGCTGTCTTGGTTGAGATGATAGGTCAACTGTTCCGCGGATGGCGCGTGCCGCACGCGGGTTCCTAAGGGAGCAAATGGAGCATCCGATCTGGGTGACCGTGATAGTGAACCGGCTGCTTGGCAAGCCGGCGCTTGCTCTTCTTGCTGCTCTTCATATTCAGCCCTCGAGCACGGAATATCCGATTCCGAATCACGTCTCGATGGAGATTCTCGTTTTTCTCGTTTCTGCGATTTTCTTCCTCTGGCTCCGATCGCGCATCTCGGCCGACCGTCCCGGCGGCACGCAGCAATGCATGGAAATGCTGCTGACCAACGGGATGGGCGTCGGCGTTAACGACCTGCTGGAAGAGAGTGTGGGGCACGGGTGGGAAAAGTATGTGCCGATGATCGGCAGCATCGGCATCTTCGTTTTGATCTGTAATCTGATCAGCCTGGTGCCGACTCTTGAGTCGCCCACAGCACAGGTGAGCGTGCCGCTCGGGTGCGCGGTTGTGGTGTTTGTCTATTACAACTGGTGCGGCATCGTGAAGCACGGGCTGCTCGGGCATGGAAAGCATTTTCTCGGGCCCGACTTAGGCATGCACTGGATCGTACAGGTCCTGTTTTCCATCCTCATGGGCGCAATCGAGAGCGTGAGTCATTTGGCTCGTTTGCTCTCCCTCACGGTCCGGTTGTGGGTCAACATGCTCGTGAGCGAAATGCTGTATGGAATGTTTCTTGGGCTGCTCCTTGCGCTGTACTTGTATCTCGCCAAGATCAACGTGGCCTTGCAGGCGTTTTTTGTTCTCCCGTTGCTCTTGCCCATTCTTTTTATGGTGTTGCATGTGTTTGTCGCCGTGTTGCAAGCGTTCGTTTTTACGATTCTTCCGATTATTTACGTTTCGGGCGCTGTGGCAGAGGAACACTAGTTCGGCATTATCGCCGCTTCAGTGTGAGCCCGGTTGTGGGACGTAGAGCCGGGGACCACCTCCTGGTGGCAAATTCATAGCGAGGAGAACACGATGAGAAAATATGTATGGATGCTGCTGGTGGTTCTTGCGGTCTGCTTGTTCGTGCCGGCTGCGTTCGCGGCCCAGGCAGGAGAAACGGGCGGAGGCCCCGCAGGGGTGAATTGGGTGGCGATCACGGCAGGCTTCAGCATGGCGATTGCGTCCGCGGGCTGCGGCATTGCCCAGGCGAAGGCGACTGCCGCTTCTGCCGAAGGGTTGGCACGGAATCCGGGAGCCACGGCAGCAATTCGATTTGCCTTGATTCTTGCGCTGGTGCTGATTGAGTCGATGGCGCTTTACACGTTCGCCATCATCTTCTTGAAGGTGAAGTAGCACACTTTCGAAATTGCGCGGGCCCGGAGGTTCGCTAGAGCGAGCTTCCGGGCCTTTTCTCTTTATGTGGCTAATCGAGCGGAGAGCTAGCGGAACGAAAGAGAGCTGGCGGCGAGCTTGGCGAGAGACAGGACACGAGCCGGCAAGATTCCGAGGTAGAGAGTGCCGAGAGCCGCGACAAACAGCGCGACGCTGAGAGTAGGCGCGACCGCGGTGGGCGCATAATCCTTCGAAGGCTCCCAGAAATACATCGCGATGATGACGCGCAGGTAGTAGTACGCCCCGATGACGCTGTTGATCGCGGCGATCACCACAAGCCAAACGATGCGCGAATCGAGGGCGGCCTGAAACGCGAAGAATTTGCCGAGAAAACCTCCCGTCGCCGGCAGCCCCAAGAGCGAAAGCATGAACAGCGAAAGGCATGCCGCCAGGACGGGCTGGCGCGTTCCAAGCCCCGCATAGTCGTGAATATCGAGGCGCTTTTCGTCGCGCTGGCCAAGATGCGAAATCACAAGGAAAGCGCCGACTTTCATCAGCGCATAGGCCGCCAGATAAAAGAGAACAGCAGCGATGCCCTCATTGGTGAAAGCGATGAACGCGACGAGGATATAGCCCGCATGCGCGATCGAGGAATACGCGAGCATGCGCTTTACGTTCGACTGCACCAGGGCGGCGAAATTGCCGATACACATCGTCAGCACCGCCGACACCCAAACGGCCCAGAACCACAGGTGGCTCGCGGTCCCGAAGGAAACATAGAAGATGCGCAGCATCAGCGCGAAGGTGGCGGCCTTGGGCGCCGACGCCAGGAGCGCCGTGACCGGCGTTGGCGCGCCTTCATATACGTCGGGGGCATAAACCTGGAAAGGCGCGATCACGACTTTGAATCCGAGTCCGACGAAGATCAGCCCCAGACCCAGAATCGCAAGGTTTGGCAGGTGACCCGCAAGCGCAGCCTGAACCACATCAATGCGCGTTGAGCCCGTGGCGCCGTAGACCATCGCGATGCCATAGAGGAAGAACGCCGTGGCAAAGGAGCCGAGGATAAAATATTTCAGCGAAGCCTCGTTCGACTGCATCGCCCGTCGCCGGAAGCCCGCGAGAATGTAGGTGGAAATCGAGCTCATTTCGAGTCCGATGAACGCGGTGACGAGTTCGTTCGCACCTGCGAGGATACCCATGCCGGCCGCGGCGAATAGGACGAGAGCGTAGTATTCGCCGCGTTGAAGCGCCTGATTATCCAGGTAGCTGATCGAGCCAAGAACCGCCAGCGCCGCTGCCCCAATCACGACAACGTGAACGAAGAGACTGAAAGTGTCCGTCTGAATCAGCCCGCCGTATGCCGGACCAGCGTCGTGCGCCGCAACGTAGACGCCCCCCAGCGCGAAAATCGTCCCCGCGAATGCCAACCATGCCAAGACTCGCTGCCGCGCGGCGCTCACGAAGGGATCGAGAACCATCACGATGATTCCGAACGCGCACAGAATCACCTCAGGCGCCAGCCGATGGAGGTTGGAAATCTGCGAGGCGGCGATTTGCATTATGGCCGCACCTTCAGATGAGTCGGAAGGACGACAGCCACATGGCTGCGTCCGGCTTGCAGAGGAGAGACTCCGCGAGGGCCCTCCACGTTCTGCATTTGGTTGAACGGCCGCAGCACGTTATCCGTGGCAGCCTCCATGCGGTGCGTGAAGAGCGGAGAGGCGATTCCCATGAAGATGATTGCCGCCGCCATCGTGATCAGAATGACTTTCTCGCGCAGGGATGCATCCGGGAGAGAGCGATTCTTCTCGACCGTGACCTCGCCGAGCGCCACACGTTGATATGCCCACAGCAGATAGATCGCCGAGAGAACGGCTCCGCTGGTCGCCCAAGTAGCCCATGCGTGATGCGTTGCAAAGGTCCCAATGAGAATCAAAAATTCGCCGATGAACCCGTTCAAAGGCGGCAGCGCCAGGGACGAAAGCGCGACGAACAAAAAGAACGACATCAACACGGGCATCGGCGTCGCGAGGCCGCCGAACTCTTTGATTTCGTGCGTATGACGACGGTCATACAGCATTCCAACCGCGAGGAAGAGCGCGCCGGTCGACACGCCGTGATTCAGCATCTGGTAGACGGCTCCCTGGACGGAAATGGCGTTGAACGCAAAGATGCCGAGCACGACAAATCCCAGGTGGCTCACCGACGTGTAGGCGACCAGCCGCTTCAAGTCGTGCTGAACCGTTGCAACCAGCGCTCCGTAGACAATCCCGATGATTGCCAGCACGCCGATATAGGGAGCGGCCTTCAGCGCCGCGTGCGGAAACAGCGGAACGCAGAACCGGAGCATTCCGTAGGTTCCGAGCTTCAGCATTACTCCCGCCAGGATGACCGAGCCCGCGGTCGGCGCTTCCGTATGCGCGTCCGGCAGCCATGTGTGCAACGGGAAGAGCGGCACCTTGATGGCGAATGCCAGAAAGAACGCGAGGAACAGGAGCATTTCCGTTCGCGGCGAAAGCGCGGCCATCCACTCCGTGTTGCCGAGAATTTGAGGCAGGTCGAAAGTGCCGGTCAGATTCCGCAGCCACAGAATCGCGACAAGCATCAGAATCGAACCGAACATCGTGTACAAAATGAATTTGACGGCTGCGTAGATTCGGCGGTCGTGCCCCCAGATTCCGATGATGAAATACATCGGAATCAGCGTCAGTTCCCAGAAAAGGAAGAAGAGAAAGAGATCGAGCGACACAAAGACGCCGATCATCGCCGTCTCGATCACGAGAAGGGAAATGAAAAATCCCTTCACGTTTTGCCGAATCGATTGCCAGGAACAAAGGATCGCAAGCGGCGTCAGGAAAGTGGTCAGCAGCACCAGGAAAAGGCTGATTCCGTCGATTCCGATGTGGTAGTGGATACCCGAGCCGATCCACTCGTGAAATTCTTCGAGCGAAAACCGGGATGAAAGAGAGTCGAATCCACGCAGCATGAGCAGCGAAATCAGGAATTCGGCGACCGACGCGGCAAGCGCAATGCGGCGTATCCACGCGTGATCGTCCGAGCGCAGCAAAAGGATCGCCAGCACGCTCAGCATCGGAAAGAACGTGATGACCGTCAGCAAATGAGATTGACCTGGCACTTAGCGCACCATCCAGATTCCGAGTCCCAGCAGCAACACCGTGAAGCCGACGGCGCCAATCACAACCCACGCGGCGTAACTCCGCGCATTGCCGGATTGCAGCTCGCGGACTTCGCCGCCGAGCCCACGAGCGACATCGGCCGTCGTGTTCACCGTGCCGTCGATCACGCCCTCGTCGATCGCGTGCCACAGGACATTTGTCGAGATCCAAAGCAGCGGACGAATGATCAGAGCCGCGTAGATCTCGTCCACGTAATACTTGTTGAACACAAGCGTGTAGAGCCCACCCATATTTTGCTTGGCCCGCTTGGCAGCGTCGGGCTTCCGGATGTAGAACCACCACGCCAGCAGCAGTCCAAACAGCGCGACGATTACAGGCCATCCGGTCAAAGCGTGAAGCAGCTCCATCCATGGGCCCCCGGCGACCTCGCGTGCAGCTCCAGCGAGCGACTCTTGTGAAGCGAGTACGGAAGGAGCTTCGTACGACGCGAAAACCGGTCTGAGGAACGAATTGAAATAATCCGTGCCGCCTATCAGATGGGGGGCCGCGAACCATCCGCCAGCGACCGCACAAATCGCGAGGATGATGAGCGGAATCGTCATGCTTCGCGGAGACTCATGCACGTGGACCTTCTTCTCGTCGTATCGAGCCTTTCCAAAGAAGGTCAGAAACACAAGCCGGAACATGTAGAAGGACGTGATGCCTGCGCCCGTGACTCCAAGCAGCCACAACCAGAAGTTCGCCTGCGGCCCGCCGCGAGCCGCTTCCAGAATTTCGTCCTTGCTGAAGAAACCGGAAAATCCGGGAATTCCGGCGATCGCCAGGGTCGCCGCGAACATGGTCCAGTAGGTAATTGGGATCTTCTTGCGCAGTCCGCCCATCTTGCGCATGTCCTGCTCGCCACTCATCGCGTGAATCACGGAGCCGGCAGCAAGAAAGAGCAGCCCCTTGAAGAACGCGTGCGTCATCAAGTGGAAGATACCGGCGGCATACGCGCCCACCCCGCAACCAAGGAACATGTAGCCGAGCTGGGAGACCGTCGAGTAGGCGAGAACCTTCTTGATGTCGGTTTGGAGGATGCCGATTGTCGCGGCATAGAAAGCCGTGATCGCGCCGACTGCTGCAACGACAAACATGGCCAACGGCGCGCGCGAGAACAGCGGATGCATCCGCGCGACCATATACACACCCGCGGTAACCATCGTCGCCGCGTGAATCAGGGCGCTGACCGGCGTGGGACCCTCCATCGCGTCGGGCAGCCAGACATAAAGAGGCAGTTGAGCGGACTTGCCGATTGCGCCCGCAAAAAGGAGCAGACAGATCGCCGTCAAAGTGCCGACGCTCGTGGCGCTTTCAGGCGCAAGGCTCGAAACCTGGCTGAAAATCGTGCCGAAGTCCACGGACCGGAACGTCCAGAACGCGAGCAGGATGCCGATGGTGAAGCCGAAGTCGCCGATGCGCGTCGTGATGAACGCCTTCTTGCCCGCATCCGCCGCCGATTTCTTCAGGAACCAGAAACCGATCAAGAGATAGCTGCAGAGGCCGACGCCTTCCCAGCCCACGAACATCAAGATCAGGTTCGCGGCGAGCACCAGTGTGAGCATGAAAAAGACGAAGAGATTCAAATACGCGAAGAACCGGTGATAGCCGCCCTCATGTGCCATGTAACCCGTGGAATAAATGTGCACGAGCAGGCTGACGAACGTGACGACGAGGAGCATGACGATCGTCAACTGGTCGACGCTGAGCGCGAAATCCACATTGAAGTGCCCAACGCTGATCCAGTTGAAGTACCGCTGAAACCAGACGTGGCTCGTGTCCGTCAGGCCGAATTCGCGGATTGCTTCGAGAACGGACACAAACGAAAGCGCCACCGAGCCGATCCCTATCGAGTTCACAGCGCTTTTCGGCCAATTCCACCCGAAAAGCCCATTGAGAGCTGCGCCCGCCAACGGCAGCGCGAGGATGATCCAGAGATGGTTAAGAATGAACATTCCGCTCAGAATTTAAGGAGATTGATGTCCTCAACATTCAAAGACCGGCGATTGTTCGCAATGGTGATCACGATTGCGAGACCCACCGCCGCTTCCGCCGCCGCCACTACAATCACGAAAAAGACGAAAACCAGGCCGTCGAGCTGATTGTGGGCGCGCGCAAACGCGACGAACGCCAGGTTCACCGCGTTCAGCATCAATTCGATGGCCATGAAAATCGTAATGATGTTTCGCTTGAAGACGAACGCGATGACGCCAAGCCCGAACAGGATCGCGCTCAGCACAAGATAGTAGGAGACCGGGACAGCGTTCATTCGCCCCTCTTTGCCAGGACCAGCGCGCCCAGAATCGCAATCAGAATCAGGATCGACGTCGCCTCGAACGGAAACAGATAATCGCGGAACAGCAGCTTCGAGAGATCTACGGTCGAAACCGCCGCTGAGTTTACGGCCCCCGCTCCATTCGCGATCTTGCCACCGATCTCCGATCGCCACATCCAGTGGGCGATCTCAAGCAGCAGCAGGAACGCGAGCGGCAGTCCGGCGTATTTCGCCATCTTGCTCCAATTGGTCCGCTGTTCCACGCCGGCGTTCAGCAGCATAATCACGAAGACGAAGAGGACCATCACCGCGCCCGCGTAGACAATGATCTGCACCGCCGCGATGAACTCCGCTCCCAACAACAGATACAACGCGGCCAGCGATACCATCACGACGATCAGCGAGAGCGCGCTGTGAATCGGCTCTCGCGCCAGAATCAGCAGCACAGCCCCTAGGACCGCGATGGCCGCAAAAATGAAGAACAATAGGAACGGGACGCTCATCAGCGCTTCACCAACAAAAGTATCCAGGCTGTCGCCACCAGATTCGCCAGCGAAACAGGCAGCAGCAGCTTCCAGCCGAACGACATCAGCTGGTCATAGCGGAAGCGCGGAAGCGTCCCGCGAATCCACACGTACACGAACAAAAAGACGCCCACCTTCGCGATAAACCAGAACGGCCCCTGCACGATGGGCATGACGGAAGGGACCAGGCAAATCGCGCCCGCCGCGAACGCGAGGATCGTCACGACGAGAAGCTGAATGCGCGCGATGCCGCGCATGTGCGCCGCCGAGTCATACAGGCAGTAGACGCCCGTCAGCAGCAGCCCCACTCCCGGGAGATAGAGTTGCCAGGTCCACGACTCCGGCATCGGCGATAGCCAGCCGCCGAAAAACAGGATTGTTGCCAGGCACGAAACCGTGATCATGTTCGCGTATTCGGCCATGAAAAACATCGCGAACTTGAAGCTTGAATATTCCGTGTGGAATCCGGCGACGAGTTCCGTCTCCGCTTCGGGTAAATCGAAGGGCACGCGGTTTGTTTCCGCGATCGCCGCAGTGATGTAGCAAAGGAATCCTACGATTTGCGGTACGGCTCCATGGCCGACGCCGAACACGTTCCAATGCCAAAATGCTCCTCTTTGGTGTGAAATGATGTCGTTGAAATTGAAACTGCCCGCCACGAGAAGCACGCCGACCACGGAGAGCGTCAGCGAAACCTCATAGCTGATCATCTGAGCCGAGCTTCGCAGGCTGCCGAGCAGCGGATACTTGCTGTTCGATGACCAGCCCGCGAGAGCCACGCCGTACACTCCGATCGATGTGACGGCGAAGAGGAACAGCAGCCCGATATTCGAGTCCGCAACGATGAACACGGGCTGCCCCAGCACCTGAATGCCGGGCGGCCCGAATGGAATCAGCGCCAGAGTCGTCAGCGCCAGCGACAGTGCGAGGAACGGCGCGAGCACGTACACGAGGCGGTCTGCGGCCGGCGGGGTGACATCCTCCTTGAAGAGAAACTTGACGCCGTCCGCCAGCGGTTGCAGAAGTCCATGCGCCCCGACGTAGTAGGGGCCCCATCGCGACTGAATGTGCGCGACAACCTTACGCTCGAACCAGGACAGGTAGGCCAGTACCGTCATCGCAACGAACAGCAGGACGGCGATTTTAACTAGCGATACCACCAGGACAGCGTGCTGGGCGATGAAGTCCACGGAGTGTCTTTAGCCTCGTTCGTCGAATTGAGCTTTGAGCAATAGCGGCCCAGAGTACCGCTGCTGAACAAAAAGTCGTGTGAAGAAAAAATCGAACCTTCCGGCGCTTCGTACGAACCATCGACGGCCTTGGCCGATGCCGCCGATTGCTGCGGGCGCCCCGCCAGCAACGACGCGACGGAAAGGCCATAGCCCGCCACGTTTTGCCGGATTTCGTCGAATGCCGCTTCGGGAGTGCGCAAACGAATGGGTGCACCGAGCCCGAGCATTGCCAGTTGGTGCGAAAGAATTCGAATCAGGTCGAAATCGCTGCGCGGGCCTTGCGGATCGACGGCGCGGTGCGTCATCTGAACCTCGCCGGCGGTGTTCGTCAGCGTTCCGTCCTTCTCATACGTGGACGCGGCAGGCAGAACCACGTCGGCTCGCTGCGCCGTCTCGGTCAGGAACATATCCTGAACCACAACGAACTCGAGCCCAGCGAGCTTGTCAGCCGGGACGCCAAACGTCTTCAGCGGATTCGCGCCGACCACGTACAGCGCCTTCAACTTGCCGCTTTGCAGCATCTCCCGCGCCGTGAGGCCGGGAGCCGACGGAATGTCGCCGCCCCAGATTTTTGCGAACCGCGTGCGCTCCACCTTGTCGGTAAGTGAGGCGTAACCGGGCAGAAAGTCGGGCAGCAGGCCCATCTCCGCTGCCCCGCGCGAATTCGCATAATCGCCGAGCGGGATGTAGCGAGTTTTTCCTTGCAGCCGCGAGCCAAACGCCACGATGTCGCGGACGGCGCCTCTTTGAACGTCTGCGCCAAACAAAATCAAGACGTCGGTTTCTTTTTCGAGGCCAGCTTTCATTGCGGCCAGCGCATCTGACACGCTTGCGTCAAACTCCCCCTCGCCCGTCGCCAGCCAACGCACCGCCTTCGCCTCGGCACCCTTCGGCACCGAGACGAGTTGCGCAGCCTTGCGATGAATCTTGCTCGGTTCGCCATTGATCACGTAGAGCCGCTGTCCGTGATGCCGGAACCCAGTGCGAATCTGCCAGGCTACCAGCGGATTTTGCTGCGTCACGTCGTTGCCGATCAGCAGAACAGTCTGCGCCTGATAGATATCCGCCATGCCTGCTTGCGCATCCTTGGCCTTTGGACCAAGCGTCGCGGCCAAGCCTGCATAATCCGCAGTGCGGTGATGATCGATATTGTTCGTTCCCAACGTGACGCGGGCGAGGCGATTCAGCAGGTAGTTCTCTTCGTTGGTCGTGTGATTCGACCCGATCACGCCGATTGATCCACCGCCGTGCTGGCCGTGAGCTTGCTTCAGGCGCCGCGCCACTTCTTCCAGCGCGTCCTCCCAGCTCGCGGGCGTCAGCTTGCCGTCGCGCCGGATGAGAGGCTGTCGCACGCGTTCCGGATTCTTCGTGAAGTCGAACGCAAAGCGGCCCTTGGCGCAAAGAAACTCGCCGTTCAGTCCCGAATGGTCTCGATTATTAGCGCGAAGAATCTCGTTGTTTCGAACGCTCAGCGTGGTCTTGCAGCCGTTCGAGCAATGCGTGCACGGCTCGGAGACGTACGTCATCTCCCAGGGACGCGTTTGGTAGCGGTAGGTCCCGCTTGTGAGCGCGCCAACCGGGCAGATATCGATGCACATTCCGCATTCTTCGCAGGCCAGCGCGCCCGGCGTATTCGGCAGGATCACGGACTGCACCCCGCGCGCGCCGACTCCGAGCGCCTTCACATCCATTCCCTCGTCGCAGACTCGCACGCACCGGAAGCAGAGGATGCAGCGCGGCGCATCGTAGAAGACCAGCGGCGACCACTTTTCCTCGGGATAGTGAAGCTTTTCCTCGACGAATCGCGTGTGGTCGAGCCCGTAGCGGAACGTCATGTCCTGCAATTCGCACTCGCCGCCTTTGTCGCAGACGGGGCAATCGAGCGGATGATTCGACAGCAGGAACTCGATCATGTCCTTGCGCGCTTTGTGGACTTGCGGCGTGTCGGTGCGCACGATCATTCCGTCCGTCGCGACCAGCGTGCATGCCGTCTGCAGCTTCGGCATCTTCTCCACTTCCACCAGGCACATACGGCACGCGGCCTGCAACGACAGTCCGGGGTAGTAGCAGAACGAAGGGACTTCGATGCCTTCCCGCTTGGCCGCTTCGATCACCAGCGTGCCCGAAGGCGTTGTCACCTGCGAGCCATCGATTGTGAACGTGACTTGCTTTGTCTCAGCCATAATCGCTTATCGGCCCATCGCAACTGCTTCCGCGGCCTTGTACGCGCACTTTCCGTGGAGATGATCTTCGAATTCGTTCCGCCACTTTTTCACGATGCTGATCGTTGGCATCGCCGCCGCGTCGCCCAGCGGGCAGAACGTTCGTCCCAGCATGTTCTTCGAAAGCTCGTCGATCAGGGGGATGTCTTCCTCCCGCCCGCCGCCTTCGTGGAAGCGATCCAGCATCTTCCGCAGCCATGTGGTGCCTTCGCGGCAGGGAATGCACCAGCCGCAGGATTCGTGCGCGTAGAAGTGCATGATTCGTCGCGCGAAATCGACCATGCATGTTTCCTCGTCCAGAACGACCGTGCCGCCAGAACCCAGCATCGACCCCGCCTTCGCCACGGAGTCGAAATCCATCGCGATGTCGATTTCGTCCGCGGTCAGCAACGGACAAGAGCTCCCGCCCGGGACGACGGCCTTGAGCTTCTTGCCTCCGCGAATTCCTCCTGCCACTTCGTAAATCATTTGCTTCATGTTGAAGCCCATCGGCAGTTCGTAGATTCCCGGTTTGTTCACGTGACCGGAAATGGCGAAGAGTCTCGTTCCGCCGTTCTTCGGCGTGCCGAGTCCCGCGTACCATTCGCCGCCTCGCAGAATCACCGCTGGGACCGAGCTGAGCGTCTCAGCGTTGTTGATTACCGTCGGGCAGCCGTATAGCCCGACAACGGCAGGGAACGGAGGCCGAATTCGCGGATAGCCCCGCTTGCCCTCGAGCGACTCCATCAGCGCCGATTCTTCACCGCACTCATAGGCGCCGGCGCCCGTATGAGACGAGAGATCGAAATCGAATCCGCTATCCAGAATATTTTTCCCCAGGTAGCCGCGCGCGTACGCCTCCGCGATGGCGCGGTCAAGAATATCGATTACGTATCGATATTCCCCGCGCACATACGCGTATCCCTGGTGTGAGCCCACCGCCCGTCCCGCAATGATCATTCCCTCGATCAGTTGATGTGGATCCATTTCCATCAACGGCCGGTCCTTGCAGGTCCCGGGCTCGCTCTCGTCGCAATTCGCGAGAATATATTTCGGCTTGTTCACGTCCTTCGGAACGAAGCTCCATTTCATCCCCGTCGAAAATCCCGCCCCGCCTCGCCCGCGCAAATTCGACTTTTTCATCTCGTCGATGATCTGCTCGGGCGTCATCTGCTTCAGCGCTTTTTCGAGTCCCTGATATCCCTCGTTCTGCAGGTAGACGTCGATCGATTTGGAATTGGGAATTCCGAAGCGCCGGCTGATCACCGGCACTTCCGCCGGATGCCGTTCGTGCACCGATCCCGACGTCACCGGCGCGGGCTCCGGCTTCCGTCCGTCCTGAAGCTGTTCGAAAATCGTGTCGACCTTCTCGGGATTCAGGTTCTCGTAGAAGTCGTAATTCACCTGCATGCATGGCGCGCCCGTACAGGCGCCAATGCACTCGACTTCCTCCAGCGAAAAGGTCCCGCTTGGCGACACTTCCTTGTTCCCGATGCCCAGCCGCTTCTGCACGTGCTCGTACAGCTCATTTGCCCCGCGCAACATGCACGAAATGTTCGTGCATACTTGAATGTGGTATCGTCCGGCCGGGTTCCGCCGTAGCATTGAGTAGTAGGCCAGTGTTTCCTTCACTTGTAGGATGTTTAGCTCGAGCCGCTTCGCGATTTCCTCGAGGATTTCATCGCCCAGATACCCGTAATGGTCCTGCGCGTACAGCATCATCGGAATCAGCGCCGACCTCTTCACCGGGTAGCGCCCCAGGAGCTGCGTGAATTTGGCCTCGAGTTCCTGTGGAAGCTGCATCTACCGATCCACCTCTCCCAGCACGATATCCGTCGTCCCGATGCACGCCACCACGTCCGCGATAAGCCGCCCCACGCACAGCTTCGGCAGCGACTGCAAGTTCACGAACGACGGCGCCCGGAATTTCACGCGGTACGGCTTCGCCGAGCCATCGCTCGCCACGAACACGCCCAGCTCGCCCCTCGGCGATTCAATCGTCTGGTAGACCTCGCCCTTCGGCGCGGCAAATCCTTCGGTGAAGATCTTGAAGTGATAAATTAGCCCTTCGATCGACGTCTTCATCTCTTCGCGCGACGGCGGAATAATTCCCGGCGCGTTCGCGCGGAACGGCCCCTCCGCCGGAACCTTGCCGATTGCCTGGCGAACGATCTTCATACTCTCGCGAATCTCCGCCAGCCGCACCAGGTAGCGCGCGTAGCAATCGCCTGCGGTCTGCGTCGGAATGTTGAAATCGAATTCATCGTACCGGGAGTACGGGAACGCCTTCCGCACGTCGTACGCCACGCCGCTCGCTCGCAGCATCGGCCCCGTGACGCCCATCGCGATCGCATCCTTCGCGCTGAGAATCCCGATTCCCTTGGTGCGCCCGATCCAGATCTTGTTTTTCGTCAGCAGGTCTTCGTATTCGTCGATGTGCCCGGGCAGCGTCTCCATCACGCGGCGGACGCGGTCGATCCAGCCCGGCGGCGGCTCGAGTGCGAGCCCGCCGATGCGGAAGTAGCTCGTCATCATCCGCTGGCCGGAGACGTACTCGAAAATCTTCATGATCTCTTCGCGCTCGCGGAACGTGTATAGAAACACCGACATCGCGCCGAGATCGATCGCGTGCGTTCCCAGCCACACCAGGTGCGACGCGACGCGCGTCAGTTCCGTCAGCAGCACGCGAATGTATTGCGCGCGCTCCGGCACTTCGAGCCCGACTAGTTTCTCTACTGCGAGGCAATATCCAAGGTTATTCGAGAGCGGCGCGAGGTAGTCGATTCGGTCCGTCAGCGTGATCGCCTGCGAGTACGTTTTTGCCTCGCAGCTCTTCTCGATTCCCGTGTGCAGGTAGCCGATCACCGGCTCGGCCTTCAACACGATTTCGCCGTCCAGCTCCAGAATCACGCGCAGGACGCCATGCGTTGACGGGTGCTGCGGTCCCATGTTCAGGACCATCGTGCCGGGTGAACTTGTCGCTTCGATCGTCGTTGTCATGATCGGATCGCTCGAAATTCCTCTTTACCGCGTCTCAGCGATATCCCTCGACCGGATAATCCTTCCGCAACGGATGGCCTTCCCAGTCGTCGGGCATCAGGATTCGCCGCAGATCGGGATGCCCTTCGAACTGGATCCCGAATAAGTCGTAGTTTTCGCGCTCGTGCCAATTCGCCGTCGGCCACACCGGCGTCACCGAGTGCACCACCGGATCCTGGCTCGTTAACTTCACCTTCAGCCGCAGCCTTGCCTTTCGCTCGATTGACACCAGGTGGTAGTTCACCTCGAACCGGGGCTCCATGGGAAAGCGGTCCACCGTCGTAATGTCGGAGAGAAGCGAAAATCCCAGTGAGGGCTGGGTCGCCAGGAATTCGGCGACTCGCAGAAGATGCTTCCTCGCGACAACGACCGTCGTTTCGCCCCTGGATTCGACGATTTCGGCGACCGCCGCCGCGTCCCACTCTTTGAGTTTTTGGACTACTGGATTCTTGTCCAGTTCCTGAGATTCCACTATGAATTGAGTCCCGAAGGAGCGGCGGTTAGCGGTTCCAGTCGAGCGCGCCCTTCTTCCAGAGGAATATGTAGCCCGCCAGCAGAATTATAATGTAGAGCACCATCTCCACAAAGCCGAACAGGCTCAAGTCGTGGTACACCAGCGCCCACGGATACAGGAAAATTGCCTCGATATCGAACAGAATGAAGAGCAGCGCCACCATGTAGAACTGCACCGAAATCGGCTCGCGCGCGTCTCCGGTGGGCCGCATCCCGCATTCGTATGGTTCGTCTTTTTCGCGTGAAGGTTTGTGGCGCCCGACCAGCGTCGAGACCACGATCAGTGCGCCCGCCAATCCGCACGCCAGTATAAACATAAGCAAAAGGGGTGCGTAATTGTCGAGGTAGGTGCTCTGCATTTTAGCGACATTGCTATAATAACGGCCCGGGCGCGCATCGGTCAAATGGACTCCTCCTTCTTTTTTGCGCGCTTCTGGGCTTTGCGGGTTCCAGGGGCACCGGCGGCCGATGAGTTCTGGATTTAACACAGATGTTCGCATCGACGAGCGCGTCTTCCACGTTCAGACGGAAGCCCGCGGCGCTTCCTCTTCGGTGATTGAGACTGCCGTCTACAAAAGTGGCCGCATCGTTCACCGCCGCTCCCTGAGTTACAAGGAATTTCGCGAATCTCCCGACTTTTCGGACGAGGGCCTGCGCTGGCGCGTCGAGGCCCAGCATCGCGTCGTCATCGAGGATCTCCGCTCCGGGGCGCTCGATGCCGAAATTGCCGCCGCCGAGCAGAAGGCCCGCAACACTTCCGGAATCCAGGTCCAGCTCCTGAACCCGGACTCCTGGTTGTCGGGCGGCAGCGTGTCCCTCAGTCTCGAGATTCTGCGTCGCGGCGATCGACAGCCCGAATCCGGCGCCCGCGTCGAGGCTGTCATCGAGGGCGCCCTTCAGGAAACTCGCCATGCTGGAACCAGCGATGACCGGGGCCGCGTCCAGCTCGATTTCCCGCTCCCGCCGCTCGGCAAGGGCGACCTTGCGCTCGTTATTCTGGCGCAGGCCAGCGCAGGCAAAGACGAACTCCGCTTCGCGATGCGCTCCCGCCCCAAATCTCCGGCCTCCGATTCAGCGCAATGACGGTCACCATCAACGGTGACCGGCGCGAGGTCCCTGACGGCCTTTCCGTCTCCGCGCTCCTCGATCATCTCGGCATGAAGTCCGACCGAGTCGCCATCGAGCGCAACCTCGATATCCTCCCCCGCGACCGCTGGGCCGCCACCCTCGTCCAGCCGGACGACAGCTTCGAAATTGTGCATTTCGTGGGAGGCGGATAGCCTTCTCGCGCGTCTAACACTCCTAGACAACTTAGGAAAGCTGGTGTACCCTCCTAAGGAATTTAGGAGAGCTTCATGCCCGAACAGGCTCAGCTTCTTCCCGGCACTCTGGACCTTCTCATCCTGAAGGCCGTTTCGCTCGGTCCCTTGCACGGCTATGGCGTGCTGCTCCGCATCGAGCAGATTACCCGGGGGGCCCTCCTCACCGAGCAGGGCGCGCTCTATCCCGCGCTCCACCGCCTCGAACATCAGGGGCTCCTCGATACCGAGTGGGGCACCTCCGAAAATAATCGTCGCGCGAAATTCTATCGCATCACCGCCGCCGGCCGGCGCCGTCTCCGCGACGAAACCGAAAGCTGGAACCGCCTCTCGACTGCCATCCGCTCGGCCTTGAGCGCCAAACCCATGGAGGGCTGATATGCTCGCTCGACTCCGCTCCCTCTGGCATTTCCTCCGGCATCGCTCGCAATTTGAAAGCGATCTCGACGATGAAATGCGTTTTCACGTCGAAACGCGCGCCGACGACCTCGTTCGGTCTGGCGTCCCGCGAACCGAAGCGCTCCGCCTCGCCCGCATCGAATTCGGCTGCGCCGAGGCTTACCAGGACCGTGTCCGCGAATCCCGCCGCATCGGCTGGTTCGACGGCTTCTCGCAAGACCTCCGCTTCGCCCTCCGGATGCTCCGCAAGTCTCCCGGCTTCACGGCGGCGGCCATCCTGACGCTCGCGCTCGGCATCGGGCCCAATACCGCCATTTTCACGGTCATCGACGCCGTGCTCCTCCGCGCGCTGCCATATCCAAACCCCGAGCAGCTCATCACCTGGCGCACCAACGAGTCTGAGCTCGATATCGACGATATCCGCGCTCAAGCCTCCTTCTTTTCCTCCGGCGGCGGTGTGAATCCGGAAGTCCTCACCTACTCCGGTGGCTCGGAGCCTCTCGGCGTTCACACGGGCTATGTGGATGCGGGCCTTTTCCAGGCGCTCGGCGTTTCGCCGATGCTGGGTCGCGTGCTTTCGACCGACGATGATCGGTTCGGTGGCCCTCGCGTCGTGGTCGTCTCGCATCGCTTCTGGCGCGAGTATCTCGATGGCGATCCCGCCGTTCTGGGCAAAACGATTCCCCTCGACGGAAATTCCTACACCGTTATCGGTGTGATGCCCGCAAACTTCGCTGTCCCGCAGTACGACCTCGATCTCTTCGTCTCGCTGCGCGTCGCCTATCCCGATGCTGCCCGCTATCGTGGCGTCCATTTGATGCAAACCGTTTGGCGCCTCAAGCCGGGCGTTACTCTCGCGCAGACCACGGCCGGCATGGCTCCCATTGAGGCCCGTCTCGCCAGGGACTATCCCGGAGAGGAAAAAGACCATCACAGGATTCCTGTCCCTCTGCAGCAGGCCGTGACTGGCAACGTTCGCCCCGCGCTCCTCGTGCTTTCCGGTGCTGTCGGTCTGGTCTTGCTGATTGCTTGCGCGAATTTCGCGGGCCTCCTGATGGCTCGCACCGCGGTCCGTCGCCGCGAGATGATCATTCGCGCCGCCCTCGGGGGCGCCCGGCATCGCTTGGTTCGTCAAGCCCTCACTGAAAGTACTCTGCTCGCGGTTCTCGGCGGCGCCGTTGCTTTGCCGCTGGCGCTGCTATGCGTCCGCGTGCTGGTCGCCGCCAAGCCCGCGGCGCTCGCTCACCTCAACGAGATCTCGATGAATCCGGAGGTTATCGCTTTCGGCGTGGTTGTGTCGTTGCTCACCGGCCTTATCTTCGGTTTAGCGCCAGCTTGGAATGTCTCGCGAGCGGACGTTACCGGCATGCTCAAGCAGGAAGGCCGTACGGCGACTGCAGGCCCTGCGGGAAACGCCTTTCGCACGATCCTTGTTATCGCCGAAATTGGCCTGGCGCTGATTTTGCTCGCCGGCACTGGATTGCTCGTCCGGAGCTTCGCTCGTGTCCGCTCCGTCAATCCCGGGTTCGATCCGGCTCACCTGATTGCCATCAATGTTCAATTGCCGAACGTTCGCTACGCGGAGATCTCCCAGCAGCTCCAGTTCCGCCGCGCGCTTCTCGACAACCTCAACGCCATCCCGCAGGTTCAGGCCGCAATGGTCGGAGACGTTCCCCTGAGCGGAAGCGAAGTCACGCACAGTCTCGCCATCGACGGCCGGCCGCCGGTTGCCGAAGGCGATGAGCCTGACGTCGACACCTTTTGTGTGATGGGCGACTACTTCGGCGTGATGCGCATTCCTCTGCGCGCCGGCCGCGATCTCACTCCCATGGATCGCGAAGATCAGCCGCTTGTCGCCGTCATCAATGAAGCTCTGGCTCGCCAATTCTTCGTCGGCCAGAATCCAATCGGCCAGCGCATTCGCTGGGCCCGCGAAAAGACCCCTCGTTGGATGACCATCGTTGGCGTAGTCGCCGACGTCAAGCAGTACTCGCTTGCCGAGCCCGCTTTTCCCGCCGTCTTCACGCCTTTCGCACAAACGAACGAAGCGTGGCGCCGCTGGATGTCCGTCGTTGTGCGCGCTCCCGGCTCGTTCGCCTCGGTCGTCCCCGGCGTCAAACGCGCAATCTGGTCGCTCGATTCTCAAATTCCTCTGAATCGGATCCAGAGCATGGATGAGCTCCTTGGTCTTTCGCTCGCAGAGCGGCAGTTCAACATGTCTCTGCTCGGCCTTTTCGCCGCTCTCGCGATGGTTCTCGTCGCGGTCGGCATCTATGGCGTCATTTCCTACGGCGTCAGCCAGCGTACACACGAGATCGGCATTCGCCTCGCCGTGGGCGCGAGCCGCGTCGATGTTCTTGCGCTGGTGCTCGGCCAGGGCGCGCGAATGGCGGCTTTCGGCATTTTCATCGGCATCCTCGGCGCGTTTGCGCTCACGCGGCTGATGACCAAGCTTCTCTTTGGCGTCACCGCTACGGATCCCGTCACCTTTGCGGGCGTCGTCGCGCTCATGGTTGTCGTCGTTTTTCTCGCTTCTCTGATTCCGGCGCGGCGCGCGATGCGGGTCGATCCCATGGTCGCCTTGCGCCACGATTGACGGAAGGAGGCTTCACCATGCTCGCTCAACTTCGCTCTCTTTGGCGTTCCCTACGCCATCGGTCGCAGTTCGAAAGCGATCTCGACGCCGAGATGCAAGCGCACATCGAATCCCGTGCCGAGGATCTTGTCCGCTCCGGCCTCCCGCGTGCCGAATCCCTCCGCCGCGCCCGCCTCGAATTCGGCTGCGCCGAGGCCTACCAGGACCGCGTCCGCGAATCTCGTCGCATTCACTGGTTCGAAGAGGCTGCCCAGGACATTCGCTTCGCTGTTCGCCTCCTTCGCAAGACGCCCGCGATCACCGTCGTCGCCTTGCTCTCTCTCGCGCTGGGTATCGGAGCGAACACCGCCATCTTCAGCCTCATCGACGCGATCATGCTTCGCAGCCTCCCGGTCCAAAATCCAGGCCAGCTCATCCAAATTGAAATACAGCAACCCGGCGCCCCGCGGCCCGACGACACTTACACAAATCCGATTTGGGAGCAGTTGCGCGATCACCAGAACGTGCTTGCGGGCATGCTCGCTTGGTCTTCCCAGGATTTGGATCTCGCCAATGGCGCTCACACCGAGAAGGTCCGCGGCGAATACGTCAGTGGAGATTACTTTCGCACTCTCGGCGTTCAGCCCGCTGCCGGGCGGCTGCTGACCACCGAGGATGACGTCCGCGGCTGCTCCGGCGCCGCCGTCATCAGCTACGGATTTTGGCAAAGCCACTATGCCGGCGCCGAGAGCGCCATCGGCTCAACACTCGATCTGAGCAGCCACGATTTCCCTATCGTCGGCGTTCTGGCTCCCGGTTTTTCCGGCCTCGAAGTTGGCGCCAAGTCCGACATCATGCTCCCGATCTGCACCGAGGCAATCTTTGACGGCACGCGCTCCATGTTGGACCATCGCTCCGCATGGTGGCTGCAAGTCATGGGCCGCCTCAAGCCCGGCAGCAGCGTTCGCCAGGCCACAACGGGTCTCAACGTCCTCGCGCCTCAGGTTTTTGCCGCCACACTGCCGCCGCACTGGAAGCCCGAATCGCAGAGGGACTATCTGCGCTGGACCTTTGTCGCCACGCGCGGCGCCACCGGCGTTTCCTTTCTTCGCCGAACGTACGAGAAGCCGCTTGAGATTCTCATGTTCATCGTCGGGCTCGTCCTGCTCATTGCCTGCGCCAACATCGCCAGCTTGATGACGGCGCGCGCCGCGTCGCGCCGTGAGGAGATCGCAATTCGCCTTTCGATCGGCGCTTCGCGTGCGCGCCTGATTCGCCAGGTGCTCACCGAGAGCCTTGTGCTCTCCGCCGCCGGCGCGCTCCTTGGCATTTTCTTTGCGCAGTGGGGCAGCCGCCTGCTTGTCCGCTTCGTCTCCTCGGCGCGCAACAAGGTGTTTCTTGATCTCTCGATGGATGGCCGCGTTCTCGCCTTCACTGTTGCCGCGGCTGTTCTAACCGGGTTGCTCTTCGGCGTTCTTCCGGCTGTCGGCGCAACGCGCGTTTCGCTCACGTCCGCGATTCGCGGCGACGATTTTCGCGGCGGACGCGCTTCGCGTTTTCATTCCGGCCGTTGGGTTGTCGCGCTTCAGGTTGCACTCTCTTTGATTCTGCTCGTCGGCACGGGCTTGTTCGTGCGCAGCTTCTGGAAGCTCACGTCGCTCGATCCCGGCTTCGACCGCGGCAATGTTCTGCTCGTCGAAACGAATATTCGTGATGCGCACATCCCGCCCAACTCGCGAGTCCCGGTCTACACCCAGATGCTCGACCGTCTGAAATCTCTTTCGGGCGTCCTTTCGGCCTCGCAATCGTTTCGCACGCCGATTCAAGGGCTCACATGGAACGAAGACCTTCTCATCGAGGGCTTCAAGCCGCGGAAGGGAATCGATGAGTCGGTTTACTTCAATTGGATCACGCCCGAATATTTTTCCGTGCTGCGGACTCCCATTCTCCGCGGGCGCAATTTTGATGCGCGCGATTCCGGCACCGCGCCGCACGTAGCCATCGTCAACGAGACGATGGCGCGCCACTTCTTTCCGGGCCAGGATGCGCTCGGCCGCTACTTCCGCATCGATGAGCCGGAAGACGACCTCGTGTCCCGCGCACCCGTTCAGATCATCGGCATCGTGAAGGACGCGAAGTATCAATCACTTCGCGAAAAAACCTTTGCGAGCGCCTATGTGCCGCTCGCGCAACTCTCGCAAGTCACAGAGTGGAGTTCTTTCGAGCTTCGCACCACCGTCGATCCCGCCGCTGCCTCGGTTGCGGCACGCGATGCGATCGCCGGCGTCACCAAGGCTGCATCGGTTGAGGTCACCACGCTCCGCGAGCAGGTGAGCCAGAGCCTCGCCCAGGACCGTATGCTTGCCACGCTCTCCGCGTTCTTCGGAATTCTAGCGCTGGTGCTGACTTCCATCGGGCTCTACGGCGTGATGGCTTACATCGTCACGCAGCGCACCCACGAAATCGGCATCCGAATGGCGCTAGGCGCTCAGCCGCGAGCGGTTCTTCGACTCGTGGTTAGCGACGTTACAGTTCTTCTGGCCGTGGGCATCGCGGCAGGAGCATTCGGCGCGCTCTGGATCACGCGGCTCGTGCAGCAGCTTCTTTACGATCTGAAGCCCGACGATCCCGTCGCCATCGGTTTTGCGATCATCGTCCTCGTCGCTGCGGGCTTGCTCGCCGCGTTTATCCCCGCGCGGCGCGCGATGCGCGTCGATCCGATGATCGCCCTTCGCCACGAATGACAAACGCAGCTGGCCCATTGCGACGCTACCACTGCACTCCGGGATACAGGCTCGGCATCCGAAATCCGCGATACGCGTACTGGCCCGCAATCTGCATCTGCCAGACGACCTGCGGCGGCATTGTCTGCGTCACTTCGTAAATCGCCGAGTTATCTGCAGGCGTGGTCAGTCCGCATTCGTCGAACTCCATGTTGCCGTTGGCCAGCAGCCCCGCGTTCCCGCCGAAGAATGAGAACACGGGCGAAAGATCGTCCACCCATTCGAGCGTGGCCGTCTTTGCCGTTTCGTCGAGCTGGTAGATGGGCACCCTACTGAAGCAGGCTGGGTTCGGCGCGCCGCACACCGTCCCGCCCGAGTTCAGCACGCGGTTGTTGCCATTGTCGAACATGGTCATTTCAAACGTGCCGCTGCTGTTGCTCGTGATCACGTTTGCGTCGTGTTGGGCATATGTCCAGTCCTGCGGAGCCGTGCCGTTCATCAACGTGAAGTCGCCCTGGTAGCCCAGTTTCCACAGGATATTTCCGGTTCCCTGGCCGTCGTTGTAATCGATCTTCATCACCCAATGCTGGTGCCGCATCGAGATGATCAAGTCCTTGTCGTCGGCCGAGTAGACGATCGAATTCGTATGCGTCCAATCGGGGAACGACATCGGGTGCCGGTTCAAGTCGAGATGATCGAACGACGACCAGACCCACACCGGCTTGCGATTCTGGTCCAGATCGATCAGTACATCCCCGGTGACCGTGGTTGGGCTTGGCTCTCCGGTCAATCCAGTCTCCGAAACATCCTCGGCGGCGATCACAACCAAGTGTCCGTTGGGGAGAATCGCGACGTCGTGGTGAGTTCCGAGGACCGTGATGTTGCACCCCGCGCAGGTCGCGGCCGCGAGAGCCTGATTCAGGTCGGCCGCGCTCATCTGCCAGATGATGTTTCCGCCGAGATCGACTTCCTCGAGGACGGAATTGACTCCATCGGGATTGCTGCCTGAGAAATTCATCAGGAAATTCCCATCCGGCAACATCTTCACGGGGTTCGGGCCGTACAGGGCGTTCAGATTAGGAGCAAATCCCCATAGGACATTTCCGGATAGGTCCGTAACCGCGACGCTCACCTGTCCTGTCTTTGCGGTCGAAAAGAAATCCAGCAATTCGACGCCGCTCTGCGGAGTTGTTCCGGCAGTCGTAGTTGCTGTGACAGTGGGCGATTGGCCTGCGGGAAGAGCGCTGGTGGTAAACGTATGGTCGCTGTCATCCACCGTTGCGCTGCCGAATTGCACGATGGCGCGCATGTGGTAAAGGGTGTTGGGAAGCATGCCAGCGACATAGATACTCGTTGGACCGCCGCCGGCTGGCGAGGCCAAGGCCCATGTCGTCAAACCGTAGTTTGTGTCCGTTCCAAATTGAATGGATACCATCGCGTCCGCCGGAGGGGCGATGGTGTACAGCGCGACCTGCGGATTGTTGGTTGAGGCCACCTGCCCGGGCGCGACGATACTGAGCGATGCGGAGCCGGACTTCGTCATATCCTTCTTGCTGGTTGCGGTGATGGTGACGTTTGTGTTCTGTGTCACCGCTGGTGCAGAGTAATTGCCCTGCGCGTCGATCGTCCCGACCGTCGAACTGCCGCCGGGCGTTCCATTCACGGACCACGCCACGCCTGAGTTGTCGCCCATGACGTTCGCCGTGAACTGGGTGGTTTGGCTCGAGCCGACGAATGCGGTTTGAGGTGAAACTGAAACGCTAATTGTCTGGGTCTGCGATGCGCAGGCGCCCAGAATGCCAATCAGAAATAGGACACCGGAAAAACGAAGGCGATACAGAGAGAGACGCACCCCAGATTTTCTTGTCACGTTCGCTTTCTCCCAAGACGGTCATGGAGGGATGACTGAGGACTGGAACCCCGGCGAAAATGATATCAGAAGCCAAGCCAGGAAAACTCAAAATGGCGCAGTACGGCGATGCACTCGCCGCGGGCTTCGCAGTTCCTTCACTTTCCCGGAGCATCACATTTTGTCGGGAGCGACGATTCCCATCAGGCCGAGCACGGCGACGAGCTGCTCGCGGACGAGCGAGGTGAGGCGAAGAAGGAAAGCGCGCTTTTCGGCATCCTCTTCCGAGAGGATGTGGTGCTTGTGATAGAAGACGTTGAAGGCCTGCGCCAGCTCGAAGGCGTAACGCGCGAGGAACGCGGGCTCTTGCGCCGCGACGGCGGCGTCGACGCGGGCATCGAGCGAGCCCGAGAGAAGAGCCAACTCCCACAAGTCGTCGCCCGAGCCTGACGCCAGAAACTTACTCGCATCGATTTCCCCGCTTTCGACGCGCGCCTGATTTCTTGCGTCCTCCGCGGCCATGCCCGGATTCGCTTCTGCGCCTTTGCGCAGAATTCCGTTCACGCGCACGACGGCGTATTGCGCGTAAGGTCCCGTCTCGCCCTCGAAGCTAAGCGCATCCTTGAAATCGAAAGCGATGACGGTCGAGCGCGTGAAGCGCAGCAGGAAGTAGCGCAGAGCGCCGATGGCGATCGCGTGAGCGATGGCCGCGCGCTCGGATTCGGGAGTATCCGGATGCCGCGAATCGACTTCGCGCTTCGCGCTCGTTTCCAGCTGATCGAGCAGGTCGTCGGCTTTCACGCCCTGGCCCTTGCGGCCGCTGACTTCGACGTAGGCCTTCTTCGCATCCTCGGGCGGAATCTCGTAGCCCATTTCCAGCGCGCAGCGGGGCGTGAGCGCGACGACGTTGTAGGAGAAATGCTTCAGGTGGTCGGCCTGTTCGCCATACCCGAGCGCGCGAAGTCCCGCGACAACGACTTGCTGCGGATAGGCCTGGCGCGAATCGATGACGTTGAAGACTTCGTGGGCGTGGCCGAATTCAGGCGCGTCCGGATCGCTGGGTTCGGTGGTGGTGACCCACGGGTCGTGGTTGCCGCCGACGGGGAAGCGGCGATAGCGGAAGTCGCGATCGAGGAGACCGAATTTCCAGAGGTGGTAGGCGATGTCTTTTCCCACATAGGTGACTGTGCCGCTTGAGCGGACGATGATTTTCGCCTCCGCTTCCTCCGTGTTTTCGGTTTCTCCCTTTTCGGGCGGCTGTTCGCGGTCCGACGGAAGCTGCATCACCCAGCAGCCCGCGTTCTTGCCCGAAGTGGCGAGCTGAATGGCGCCGCGCTGCTTCAGCATTTCGAACGCGGCCTCCCAGAATTTCAGGTGGAGGATTTCGCTCTCGCGCGAGAGCAGGTCGTAATGAATGTCGAGCCGCGCGAGAGTTTCGAGATGGCGGCGAACGATGGCCGTGGAGACAATTTCGGCGATTCGTGCCGCGTCGCCATGGTCATCTTCAATGTCCTTCAGGGTCTGCGCACGCAACTTGAGAAGGGCTTTGTCTTCCTCGAGGAGTTGCGTGACGCGCGTGTACAGGTCCCAGCAATCGTAATCGAACCGGCGGCGCGCAGTGAGCGCTCGCACATGCTCGACTGATTTTCTTTCGAGATGAATGAAGCCGAGGACCACATCGGCGACCTGGACGCCGGTGTTGTCGATGTAGTTTTGAACTTCGACGCGGCGTCCGACGTGGCGGAGGATGCGGACGAACGTGTCGCCGAGGACCGCGTTGCGAAGGTGGCCGATGTGCGCGGCCTTGTTCGGGTTGACGCTGGTATGCTCGATGATGGCTTTGGCCGCGTTCGCGGCGGGTGATGGCGCTCCTTCGCGGAGCTCTTTGCAGACGGCGCGGAAGAAGGCGGCGCGGTCGAAGAAGGCATTGAGGTAGCCACCTCCGGCCACTTCGACGCGCGCGATGCCGTTGATCGGCGGCAGGGAATTGGCGATTTCCTGGGCGAGCGCGCGGGGCGGCTTCTTGAGGCGCTTGGCCAGCTCGAAGCAGAGGGGCGAGGCGGATTCGCCCATGGCGAGTTTGGGAGGGCGCTCGGTGACGATGGGGACGTCGGTCTTATAGCGCTCGTGGATATGGTGGCGGAGCGCCTTGCGAAACCGTTCCTCGATGGTTTTATACACGCGGTTGCCCGATCCCGGTCAGCGGGACGCCCCCTTGGTCGAAAAGGAATCGGGAATCATAGCAGAGAAAGCCCGAGAGAATGCTTCCCGAAGCGGTGAGCCCCGGCAACCGTAGATTAAGCATGGCGCCGGTCCTTTGTTTTCAACGACTTGCGAGAGAAATTAATCCCGTTACCGTAGATTAAAGTTCGCCGCGATTTCGCCTTGGGCTGCGGGTGAGTGGAACCTTTGAAACCAGGGATGAACCCGCCACGGCGTGCAGGCACTGATGAACACAGATAGGAGAACCTGGCACGAAACCGGGCGGGCCCTGGCCAAGGATTAGGGGAAGTTGAAGAACAAAACATAATAACGAGGGCCGCGGATTTGTATAGATTAGAAAAATGTAAGTCACTGATTCGGCGTGGGTTGCGGCGATTTCTAATCTTCAGTGTATAGATTAGAAATTGGGTGGGGAGCGCCCGGCGCGTCGGAGGAGAAGGTCGCCGGAGCATTCGATTTGTGCCTCTAGTCTCTCATTTTCCTACTGACACTATTTTATCATGCGTGGCAACTTGACACGTGTGCTCCAAGTCTGCAAGGCAAAGGAAGGATTGGAGTTACGAAATCATGATCTCTGATCAGGAATCGGCGAAAATCGAAGAAAGTTGAAAAAAGTTTGGGCAAGACAAAGACCTGAAGCCACAGATGAATCCGCCTCCGGCGCGACGGGCCGGCTTGCGGCAAGGCCGGCACGGATAAATGCCAATGGAAGAAAGCGGCAAAAGCGACTTCAGATTTGAGGTTTTCCGGCGGCTGTGGCGGCCTTTTGTTTCGCATCGAAGTTATTCTGCCGCCCCTTGAAGGGGCTCGTGGATGCCATCGCCGTTTTGTTTTCCCACGGCTTACGCCGTGGGCCACATACTAAAGAGCTTGCCGAAGTGAAATGAACTCATCTCAAGGCGTGAGCGAAATTTCTTACAGCAATCGCGGAACGGTCGCAAGGCGACGGCCTGGGGTTATTTGACACAGTATGGCGGCCAGACTAGTATCGTTTTTCCTGTGATGTTTCGAGAGAAAGTGGCTGTAAGCGCATGAAGACGATAGGGATCGCATATTTCGACTGCTTTTCGGGGATCAGCGGCGACATGGTGCTGGGTGCGCTGGTCGACGCGGGGGCGGACCTGGGCGCGATTGAGGCGGAGCTGCGGAAACTGGGGCTGGCGGGGTGGTCGATTGGGGCAAAGAAGGTGCAGCGGGGGGCGATTTCTGCGACGCAGGTTGTGGTGGAGGTGGATGGCGCCTCAGGGGCTAAAGCCCAGATTTCTAGTGGCGAGGATATGTCGGACCTGAAGCCGTGTCTTCCGACAGGCAGGCAACAGCTTTCTTCAGGGGCTAAAGCCCGGGTTCGTTCGGGAGATTCTATGTCGCGCCTGAAGGCGCGACCCACAAAGCGCGGCAAGACGGCCAAACAGAGTGAGGAGAGCGCGGCGGGGCATCGTCATGAGCATGGGCATGAACATCACGAGCAAGAGAAGCTTTCTTCAGAGGCTGAAGCCCGGACTTCGAGTGGCGGGGTAACGCCGGACTTGAAAGTCCGGCCTCCTGAACACCATCACGAGCATCATCACCGCGGGCTGAGCGAGATTGTGAAGATGATTGACGCGGCGGGGCTGAAGCCGCGGGCGGCGGAGCGCGCGAAGAAGATTTTTCGGCGGCTGGGCGAGGCGGAAGCGCACGTCCACGGGGTGGATATTGAGAAGGTGCATTTTCATGAAGTGGGCGCGGTGGATTCGATCATCGATATTGTGGGCGCGGCGATTGGATTCGAATTGCTGGGGATCGACGAGTTTGCGTGCTCGTCGATGGATGTGGGCGGCGGGCAGGTGAAGACGGAGCACGGAATTTTGCCGGTGCCGGCGCCGGCGACGGTGGAGTTGCTGCGCGGAGCGCCGACGCACTCGAGCGGAATCCGGCGGGAGCTGGTGACGCCGACGGGGGCAGCGATTGCGACGACGCTGGCGACGCGGTATGCGGAGATTCCGCCGATGAAGCTGCGCGCGGTGGGGTACGGCGCGGGGAGCGCGGAGCTGGCGGAGAAGCCGAACGTGATGCGTCTGTTGATCGGCGACCGCGAGGAGAGCGAGGCAGGGGAGAGTTGGTCCGCGCCGGTGACGGTGATTGAGACGAATGTGGATGATATGAGCCCGCAGATTTACGGGTATTTTGTCGAGCGGGCGCTGGCGGCGGGGGCGCTGGACGTGTTTTCGACGCCGGCGCAGATGAAGAAGAACCGGCCGGGGCTGCTGGTGACGTTGCTGAGCGAAGCGGAAAACGTGTCGCGGCTGATCGATTTGATTTTTCGCGAGACGACGACGATTGGCGTGCGGACGTATGAGGTGAGGCGGAAGATTTTGCAGCGGGAGTTTGTGGCGGTGGAGACGCCGTTTGGGCGGGTAAGGATGAAGGTGTCGCATATGAATGGGTCGATACTGAATGCGACGCCGGAGTATGAGGATTGCCAGAAGATCGCGGGGGAGCGAGGGTTGCCGTTGAAGCAGGTGATTGCGGCGGCGGCGTTTGAATTTCAGAAGCAGAGAGAAGAGAAGAAGGCTTAACCACAGATGAACACAGATAAACACTGATGAGAAAAGGCAAAAAAAGGAAAAGGGAGAAAGAAGAACAGGAAAGAAGAGGTTTTGGGGTCTATCTGAGTTCATCTGAGTTCATCTGTGGTTAAAGGTTTTGCACTTCTCACGGGCACATGGATAAGCAGAAATATTATTTGACGACGCCGATTTACTACGCGAATTCGCGGCCGCACGTAGGGTCCGCATACACGACGATCGTGTGCGACGTGATCGCGCGGTACAAGCGGATGTGCGGGTACGACGTGGCGTATACGACGGGGACGGACGAGCACGGCGTGAACATCGAGCGGGCGGCGGAGAAGGCGGGAATCACGCCGCAGGAGCTGGTCGACCGGAATCAGAAGATTTTCATCGAGCTGTGGAAGCTGCTGGGAATCCAGTACACGGATTTTGTGCGAACGACGTCTGTGGAGCACGCGCGCGCGGTGCAGACGCTGGTGCGGCGGACGCTGCGGAGGTCGCCGCACGCGATTTACAAGGCGAAGTATGAGGGGCGGTACTGCATCTACGACAATTTGTACGTGAGCGATTCGCCGGAGCCGGTGAATTGCGAGATCTGCGGGCGGCCGGCGGAATTGATCTCCGAGGAGAATTATTTTTTCCGGCTGAGCGCGTTTCAGAAGCGGCTCCTCGCTTTGTACGAGGACAATCCGGAGTTCATCAGCGCGGGTGACCAGAATTTAGAGGCGCAACGCTACTGCGGCGTCTGTCAACGGTACATGCCCGTTGCAGTTGCCGCGGGAAGATGTCCTAAGTGCGGCGCCCTCGCCGAGATCGTTCGTCTTTCGGTCCAGCCGGACTTCAGACGCAACGAAGTAGTCAGCTTCGTGAAGGCGGGGCTGAAGGATGTGTCGATCAGCCGGAAGACGATCAAGTGGGGAATTCCGTGGCCGGATGATCCGCAGCACGTGTTTTATGTTTGGTACGACGCGCTGACGAGCTACATGACGGCGATTGGGTTCGGCGAAGGGCACGAGGGCGACGGGAACAAGAGGTTTGCGAGGCTGTGGCCGGCGGACGTGCACATGATCGGGAAGGAGATTATCCGGTTTCATGCGGTGTACTGGCCGGCGTTCTTGATGGCGGCGGAGCTTCCGCTGCCGAAGCAGATTTTCGCGCACGGGTGGCTGCTGTTCGAGCAGGAGAAGATGAGCAAGTCGAAGGGGAACGTGGCGTATCCGGAGCCGATTGTGAGGGTGCTGGGCAACGATGCGCTGCGGTATTACCTGCTGCGGGAGACGGTGTTCGGCCAGGACGGGAATTTTTCGCGGGAGGCGCTGATCACGCGGTACAACGCGGATTTGGCGAATGGGCTGGGGAACCTGGCGAGCCGCGTGTTGACGATGATTCAGAATTATTGTGGCGGCGTGGTCCCGGAAGCCCATGTCGTCCCAGGAAATGTGTCGAAGGAAGATGCGGACTTTCTTGGCGGGTTCTCGCAGGTCAGCCTACAGATCATTCTGGCAGCTTATGATGTTTTTGGGTTTGCGGGAGTGCTAGAGAGCACCTGGGCTCTGGTTGCGAGCGCGGATAAATATCTCGTTCTGCAGAAGCCGTGGACACTGGAGGCGGACCGATCGCGTCGGAAGGATCTGGAGCGTATTCTCTACATTGCTGCTGAGTCCATTCGGTTTGTTTGTGTCCTAGCGCACGCGGTGATTCCGGAGGCGACGCAGAGGATTTGGGAGCAGCTGGGGCAGGCGGGGAAGCTTGGGGACGTGCGAATCGATCAGTTGCAATGGGGTGGGCTGAAGCCGGGGACGCAGATAGGGAAGGTGGAGGCGGTATTTCCGCGCGTGGACAAAAAAGAGGCATCGGAAAGGATCGAGGCGATGGAACAGGAGATACGGAATCCGGGAGCGAGCCCGGCGTCAGCGGGAGGATCGGCTGCGAGCGGTGCGGCGGGCGGCGCGGTGACGGGCGCAGCGCCAGCCGTGGGCACGGCGAAAATCACGATCGAGGATTTCGCGAAGGTAGAGCTGCGCGTTGGCGTCATCAAGTCGGCGGAGCGGATACAGGGCGCGGACAAGCTGCTGAAGATTCTGGTCGACATTGGAGACGAGGTGCGGCAGGTGCTGGCGGGGATTGCGCTGTCGTACGCGCCGGAAGACTTGACGGGGCGCAAAGTGGTGGTGGTGACGAACCTGGCGCCGCGGAAGATGAGAGGGCTCGAGTCGAACGGAATGCTGCTGGCGGCGTCGGTGGGGCCGGACGGGAAGCCGGTGCTGTGCACGTTTGCGGAGGAGGTTGCGGCGGGCGCGAAGGTGAAGTGAGGGATTTTTTAACCACAGATGAATCCGCCACGGCGGATAGGCACAGATAAACACTGATGAAGGAAAACGATTTCAAATTTCAAATTTGAAATTAGAAACGCCAGAACCCGGCAGTTGGCCGCGGTCGCGAGCGAGCCTTCCGAACGACAAGCGGAATGGATGCATAGAAAGCAGACGGAGCGAGCAGACTCATATGAGGTGCTGGCGCGGCATTATGACGCGGCTTATGCGGCGATGCCGGATCGCGGCGATGTGGGGTTTTACGTCGAGCTGGCGAAGCGAAGCGGCGGGCCGGTGCTGGAGATTGCGTGCGGGACGGGGCGAGTGCTGCTGGCGATTGCACGTGCGGGGATTGCGATTGAGGGCGTCGATAATTCCGCGGCGATGCTGGGCCTGCTGAAGGCGAATCTCGCGCGCGAGCCGCGGGAAGTGCGTGAGCGCGTGACGTTGCACGAAGGCGACATGCGGAATTTCCGGCTGGCGAAGAAATTTCCGCTGGCGATGATGCCGTTTCGTCCGATGCAGCACATGTACGAGCTGCGGGATCAGGTGGACGCGCTGACGACCGCGGCGGCGCATCTGCGGGACGACGGCAGGCTGGCGTTCGATTTGTTCTACCCCAAATTCGAGACGATGGCGGCGGGAATCGGAGAAGAAGTTTTCGATTCGGAATGGATGGAAGCGCCGGGGCGGCGCGTGCGGCGGTTTTTCCGGAAGGAATCATTCGACAAGATTCAGCAGGTGTTCACGGGGAGCTTCATCTTTCGAACGTATGAGGGCGAGAAGCTGGTGCGCGAGGAGAGCGACCCGCTGAAGATGTGCTACTACACGTACATGCAGATTCGGGCGGTGTTGGAGCTGGCGGCGCTGGATGTGGAGGAGGAGTATGGGTCATTCGCGAAGACGGCGATGGATAATGCGGCGACGGAAATGATTTTTGTGGCGAAAAGGCGAAAGCCTTAACCACAGATGAACACAGATAAACACTGATGAAGGCAAAAGACCAAAGACCAAAAACTAAAAACTAAAAACTAAAAACTAAAAACTAAAAACAAATTCACCGCAGAGACGCAGAGGAACAACAGGAGTGGGAAAAGAGCCTTCCGCGGAGGCACTGAGGACGCAGAGAAGAAACGAAAAGGCCTGATATGCGAATCGTGGATTCACATGCGCATCTGGAGTTTCCGCAGTTCGATGAGGACCGCGCGGCGATGCTGGAGCGCGCGCGGGCGGCGGGAGTGACGACGCTGCTGGCGATTGGGAGCGGCACTGGGCCGGAGCGACTGAATGCGGCGATTCCGTTTGCGGAGGAGCACGACTGGATTTACGCGACGGTGGGGATTCATCCGCACGAGGCGAAGCTGGCGACGGAAGAGCATTTCGCGAAGCTCGACGAAATTGCGAAGCACCCGAAGGTGATTGGGTGGGGCGAGATGGGGCTCGACTATTACTACGACCATTCGCCGCGAGACGTGCAGCAGGAGGTGTTTCGGCGGCAACTGGGGCAGGCGCGCGCCGCGAAACTGCCCATCATCATTCATTGCCGCGACGCATGGGCGGACTGCCTCGAAATGATCGAGAAAGAGTGGCGGTCGAGCGGGCTTGGAGGTATCTTCCACTGCTTCACGGGGACGCTGGAAGAGGCGCGGCGCGGGCTGGACATGGGGTTCATGATTTCGTTCGCGGGGAACGTGACGTATCCGAAGATGCAGCATTTGCGGGACGTGGCGAAGGAACTGCCGATGGAGCGGCTGCTGACGGAGACGGATTCGCCTTTTCTTCCGCCGCAAGGATTCCGCGGAAAGCGAAACGAGCCGGCACACGTCGTGGAGGTAGCGAAAGCGTTGGCGAGTGTGAGAGACTTGGACAAAGAAGAAATCGCAGCAACGACCGCGGAGAACTTCCGGCGCTTTTTCAGGCTGGAGGACAGGACTCCTGCCGCGGGCGGGGAATAAAGGGAGCGCAGTGGCCTTCGCGGTTCAACTCGCAAAAGGAATTTTCGACCTGGTCCGCGAGGATCTTACGCTCGTGGAGCGCGAAATCGCGGCGCAGGGCGGGTCTGCGGTCGAGCCAATCGCGGAGATTGCGAGTTACCTGCGCGAAGGCGGCGGGAAGCGGCTGCGTCCGGCGCTGCTGCTGCTTTCCGCGGGAGCGGCGGGATATCGCGGGCCGAGCGCCATCCGGCTGGGCGCGGTGGTGGAACTGATTCACACGGCGACGCTGGTCCACGACGACGTGATCGACGGCGCCAACACGCGGCGCGGACGCCCGAGCACGAATGCGCGGTGGGGCAACCACATGAGCGTGCTGGCGGGCGACTGGCTGTACATGCAGTCGTTCGAGATGGCGCTGCGCGAACGGAATTTCGCGATTCTGGATATCCTGATCGACCTGACGCAAAACATGGTGGAAGGCGAGCTGTTGCAACTGACACGACTGGGGCAAATCGACATGACGCAGGCGGACGCGACGGAGTTGGCATACCGCAAGACGGCGTGCCTCTTCAGCGGATGCGCGCGGCTGGGAGCCGTGCTAGGGCAGCAGCCGAAGCACGTCGAAGAAGCGATGGCGGAATACGGCCGCAGCGCGGGTCTGGCGTTCCAGTTGGTGGACGACCTGCTGGACTTCACGGCGTCGCCGGAGCAACTGGGCAAGCCGGTGCTGAGCGATTTGAAGGAAGGCAAGGTAACGCTGCCGCTGATTTTCGCGATGGAAGACGGCAACGGTGCGCAGGCGATGGCGGCGAGCGCGGACGGCAACGGCCACGCGAACGGCGACCGGCGGCGGCTCGTGGCGGCGGTGCTGGCGGAGCGCGGATTCCACAGCGTGAAGCCAGATCAGATTACGAATCTGGTGCAGGCGACGGGGGCGCTCGAACGGTCGCGAAAGCTGGCGCAGGAATATGCACACCGTGCGAAGGCGTGCCTCGAAGAGCTGCCCGACACGGAATACCGGCGAGCGTTGCTCGCGGTGCCTGATTTTATCCTCGACCGCGAAAATTAGGTTCGCGGGAGATTTTCTGTCTCTCCTGAATTGACCTCATTCTTACAAGCTGGACAAATGGACGGAACCCGCCTTCAGGGGCTGAAGAGCCTGCATGAGAACCGGGCGAAATTACCCTCAGCGGCTGAAGCCGCTCTCCCTTCGCGTGCGTTGCGGCACGGCTGAAGCCGTGCCCTGACGCAAATCGCTGGTTTTCACACAGACTCTGAAGCCTTCTCTTTTGGGCGAGGTACGGCGGGGATAAAATCCCGCCCTTCCGAACCAACTACTTTCCGAGGGCGGCGGTGCGGAGTTGTGCGCCGGGCAGGGTGGCTTCGGCTTGCGTGAGAAGCGTCTCAGGCTGCCAATTGTTGTCATGGAGCCAGGTGACAATTTTTCCGTCGGGCGATATCAGGCTGGTGCTGATGGAGTGGATGATCTGGCCGTCTTTCTCGCTGTAGTAGAGGCCGAAGAATTTCGCCACGTCCGGGAGTTCGCTCTTTCGCACCGCGGCAAATTCCCAATGATCGAAGGGGCGGGTGGTGCCGGTGGTGTTGCGAAACGACGCGGCGTACTGGCGCAGAACCGCGGGCGTATCGTGGACGGGATCGAAGCTGACGCTGAGCAGGCGAACTTTCGAGGAGGCGGGTTGTTTGCGGAGCGCGGCGTAAATCTGGGCGAAGTCGGCGGAGACTTTCGGGCAAAAGTCGGCGTACGGACAGCGCGTGTAGATGAAGGTGACGAGCAGCGCATCGCCGTGGAAGGAGCGAAGGCGAAGCTGCTTGCCGTTCTGATCGATGAGGGCGAAATCAGGGACGATGTCGCCGGGCTGGGGCATGTGGAAGTTGGAGGAGGATGCGGGATCGGGCTTCGCCGCGCGTTTGACGACGACGATGTTCTCGAGATGCGCGACGTCGTCGATGACGACCACATCGGCGGTGATTTCGTCGCCGGGGCCAATGGAAGCCAGGGCGCGCGGGTCGGGAATGGAATAGGACATGGCCATCGCGTCCATGTAGCCGGGCATTGCGTCGGCGTCGATGTCTGCGGAGGAGGCGTCCTTGTTGATGGAGATGACCTTGCCGTGAAGATGGAAGCGGCGAGCGTTGTCGGCGCTCTTCGACGAGCACGCGGCGAGAAGCAAAACGAACGACACCGCGAAACAGAGGATGAGAGACGACGCGGCCCGCAAAGCGCGCGGGCCGTTGATTGTGCGATCGAGCATTGGTTCCCCCCAAAATCAGTAGTGAAACTTATACCGGATTTCGACGTAGATTTCCCGCGGCATATTCCAGTGGAAGCCGCCGAAGGTGAGGCTGTTGTCGAGCTCGACGCGGCGATTCGCGACGTTAAGCGCGTTGAGAGAAGCCGAGAAGCGCTCGCCGAAATCCTTGCCGAGCGAAAGATCAAACGTGGTGTGGCCCGGGAGATAGTCTCCCGGATATGGCTGATCGGGGAAGCCGTTGGCGAACCCGGAGCCATAGTAGACATTGGTGGAGGCAAAGCTCTGCCATGGAAGGGTCACTTCGCCGCCGACGTTGAGCGTATTCCGCTGGTCGTGATCGAGCGCCCCAAGCTCGGGGAAGACGGTGAAGTCCGTCAAGCCGCCGGTGATGGTGCCGCTGCCCTCGGCAATCTGGTTGGAGTACGCAAGGTGAATCCGCCCGCGGCGAGCGATGAGCGGCGAACGGAGGGTTGCTTCCCAGCCGCGAATCACGGCTTGAGAAACGGTGATGGGGAAGAAGATGCTGGAGGCGCCGATATTGTTGTGGTCGAGGAAATTGCTCACGTTGGTGCGGAAATTGTCGATGTCGAGGACCCAACCACGGAAGGGAATGTCCACGCCGAACTGGTGCTCCTCATCATATTCGCCGGGGAGAGAAATAAACGTAAGCCCCTGAGACTGAGCGAAATCGATCAGCGCGGGACCTGAAGCGGTTTCGAGAGGCGGCGCCTGGTAGTAGTGGCCGTAGAAGGCGCGAAACGTCCAACGGAGCCGCGGGACGGTGAAGGTGGCGCCGAAGCGCGGGCTGATGGAAGTCTCGTTGACGCCGTTGGCATAGTTGCCGGAGAAGCGCGTGGGGCGCATTCCGGCGGAAAGCGTCATCCACGAAAACGGCTGGAATTTGTCGTCGATGAAGAACGTTTCGAGATCGGCGTCGGGGCGCTCGACATCGGAGATGGGCGCGTTGCCGCTGCCGTCGTTGAAGATGGCGCCGAAAACATCGTTGTCGCGTTCGTAGAAGCTGAAGAATCCGGCCTGCAAGTTATTCCGCGCGAAATCCGTTTGCACGGTGGCTTGCCCGCCGGCATAGGTCGAGCCGCGATTTTCCGTGGTGGCGACAGGAACATCGTTGGGCGAGCTAGTGTAATCGCCGCTGTTGTAGTGGTAGAAGGGCGAGACCGTCGTCATGAGATGCTCGCTGAACGTGTGGACCCAGGAAAAGATGATGCCCACGTCGGCCTCGCGCTGATTATCGCGAAGGCCAATGCTGGGCCACTGCGGCGTGAAATCGTTCTCCGGAATCGAGCCGTTTTCGATGTCGTTCGGATTGGGATCGTAGGGGATCTGGAAGTAATCGCGGCGCAACGACGTGACCAGGCGAAGCTGATTTGAGGAATTCACGTTGAAGATCAACGAGCCGAAGCCTCCGAAGCCGTTCGCCGCGTCGTGGACGGGATCGGGAATGGGCGGCTCGAGCCCGAGATCGGAGCGGTTGCCGTTGATGCTCGCGTAGTAGGCGAAGCGCGACGTGTGGCTCCCGAAACTGAGATGCGCGTCAGTCTGGTAGAAGTTTCCAGCGGTGAGCGTGAGTTCGCCTTCGTTGTTGCTTTCGAAGCCGGTGCGCGGGACGACGTTGAAGACGCCGTAGGTGCGATCGCCGTATTCGGCGCCGTAGCTGCCGCGATCAACTTCGAGATAGTCGATGTCCTGCGGATCGAATTGCGGGCCCACGTTCACAGCGATGGCCGTATTGACGACGGGAACGCCGTCGAGAAGCCATGTGGTCTGATGGCCGCCGCGCATGTGAAGCATGTCGTGAGTCATGTAAGCGCCGGGGACATAGTCAGTGATCATCGCGAGGCTGTTGGTGCGGTCGGCGCCAGGGGTCTGGTCGATGTCCTGGCGGCTGACGAGAGTGATGGGAGTGGCGGTGTCGGTCGGCTGAACCTCAGCGACGCCGGAAACGGTGACGCTCTCGTTCTTGCCGGCGAGGCTGAGAGGAAAGTGAAGAACGGGCTCGGTGCCCGACTCGACGACGACGTCCTGCTGGGCCGGAGCGAAGCCGGGGCTTGTGACGGTGACAACGTATTCGCCGATGGGAACGCCATTGAGCAAGAACTCACCGTTCGAGTCGGTGGTGGCGGTCTTGGTCCAGTCAGAGTCTTTCGCCTTCACCGTAACGGTGGCTCCTGGAATCGGGCGATGCTGAGGGTCGTGCGCAATGCCGCGAATATTGCCGAAAACAGTGGCTCGCGCGATGCCGCAGAGAAACAGGAGCGCAACGGCGAGCAAGTACAGCTCGAGCTTCCGCATGAGATTCTCCCTTAGAGGATTTGTATTTTCGAAGGGCCGAAGCGGAAACTAAGCGCGCGGAGGCTCGAAAGGAACGGAGAGAAAACCGGGAGGAGCGGACTGCGAATCGCGAACAACGGCGCGGCGAACGCACACGGGAGCCGGAACGGCGAGCGCGCCGGAGAGCATGGTTGGCGGCAGCGGGGCGAGAACGGCCGGTTGCACCTGCGAGTGCGGCTTCATACCGCAGTGGAGCATGTGTCCCGCGGCGCCACGATGGCACTGCATCTCGTGCGAGCCCGCGTGACGCACGCAACACATGCCGTTGCACGCAGGCGGAGCCGCAGGGTCGCCGAGCAGGATCAGGGGCAGCGACGCCAGCATGATAAGAGCGACGATAGCTTGGGCGCGACGCATCTTGGCGGGAATTAGACTACCACAAAGTTCCGCGGGGAGTACGCCAGGGGATGGAATCTGGATTTGGCGGCGAGGTGAAGGTTTGCGTTGCGAAGCGAAATCGCGTTAGGCTCGGACCGTGCTGCCGTTCAAACTGATTTATCACGACCGCTACGACCTGAATCTGGGCGCGCACGTTTTTCCTTCGCAAAAATACCGGCTGATTCGCAACCGGCTGCTTGAGGAGGGAACTGCGGAGCGCGACGACTTTCTCGCGCCCGAGCCGGCGACGGATGAAGATGTGCTGCGCGTGCATTCGCAGGAATACGTCTACAAACTGAAGACGGGCAAGCTGAGCCACACGGAAATTCTGCGGATGGAAGTGCCGTACTCGAAGGAACTGATAGAGGCGTGCTGGCTGGCTGCTGGTGGATCGATCCTCGCGGGGCGGAGAGCGCTGGAGGACGGCTGGGCAGCGAACATTGGCGGCGGATTTCATCACGCGTATCCGGATCACGGCGAGGGATTTTGCGTGATTCATGATGTGGCTGTGGCGATCCGGCGGCTGCAATTCGACGGCGCGATCGAAAGGGCGATGGTGGTCGATACCGACGTGCATCACGGGAATGGAACGGCGGCGATTTTCGGAGGCGACGGGACCGTCTTCACGCTTTCCATTCATCAGGAGAACAACTATCCGTATCCGAAGCCGCCATCGACCATCGACATTCACCTGCCCGACGGGACGCGCGACGACGATTACCTGGCGATTCTAGAAAAGCATTTGCATCGGGCGTTCGATGAATTTGCCCCACAGATTGTCTTTTACGTGGGCGGCGCCGACCCGTACCGCGAGGATCAACTGGGTGGCCTGGCGCTGACGATCGATGGGCTGGCGAAGCGGGACGCGCTGGTGTTCGATTACGCGCGACGGCATCGCGTGCCGGCGGCCATCACGCTAGCGGGCGGATACGCGCGAAGCGTTGGCGATACGGTGCGGATTCACATGAATACGATTGTGGCGGCACGGGACGCCGCGCAGATGGGATCACGCGCGGGAAGCGCGAAGACGTGAAGCGGCCGCAGAGCGGAGCTGCTACTGAGGGCTTAACGCGTTTTGAATCGCGCTGCTGAGTGACGCCTCGAAACCCTGCTTGGCAAATCCGGCGGTGCGAAAGACAATTTTGCCATTCGCATCGAGGACGATCACAGTGGGCAGCGAGTCGACCTTCAGGAAGTCGTCCAGCCCGTCAGCGTAAACCACCTGCAGGCGCCATTTTTCTCGTGCGAGGAAGGGTTCGACGAGTGATTGGTCCTCGTCCGTATTGACAGCGAGAAACGTCACGCCAGAATTGCCGTCCCAGGCGGTGGCGACTTCATTGAACATCGGCTCGAGTTCGCGGCACGGCTCGCACCACGTGGCCCAGAAGCTGAGCACGAGGACGCGGCCTTTCACCGTAGAAAGCGACATGGGCGTGCCGTCGAGGCGGCGAAGCACATAGGAGAACGCGTCTTTCGCGTCCTTGTTGCGCGCGGCCGGAGAATTATCGGGAGTGGACGCGCCAAGGCGGTCGTAGGCAGCGAGAATTTCCTCGCCCAGTCCCTGGTCGGTGCCATGAACGATGCGCCAGACGTTGCCCAGCTTGAGGCGAATCTCGTGGTGGTCGACTCGTCCGGCGGCGCTGTTATCGGGAAGCACGAAGGCGAGCGTGTATTCCTCGATTGCCTTTGCGGAATCATTCTTTCGTTCGGCAAGCTCGCCGAGCACCTCCGCAGCGGGCGCATTCGGACTGATCGAATAGCTCATTTGCAGATCTCTCGCCGCGGAGACGTAGTCGTGCTCCTTCTCTTCCACCTGGCCGCGAACGTAATAGAGAACCGTGCGGAGATTGTTTTGGCGCTGCTGCCAATCGGCCATCGATTCGTGGGGCGAGCGCTCTTCGGGCGGAAGCTTTTCCACGCGATCGATGACGCGCGTGACGTAGCCGGCCGCGCGCGTAAGGCTTGGGTCGTCGTTCTTGCGCTGCAGGTAGCCGACGGCGACGAGCATCATGTCCGAATCGTCGGGGCGAAGAGCGATCAGGCGCTCGGCGTAGTTGAGGGCGCAGGCGTCGTCCTGAAGCTGCTGGCAGGCTTCGACCAAGGCGCGATAGACGCCGGCCTTGCGAGGAGCGTCGGGATATTGCAGCAGGTACTGCTGAAGATTGCGGACGAGCGCGGCGCGATCGTTCCCGGAGATGGCCAGCATTTTCTCGAGCGCCGCTTCGGCCACGGCGTCGTTCTTCGACGCGGCGGGAGTGGCGGGATCAGCATGCGCGTCGGCTTGCGACGACTGTGCGAACACCGCGGGCGAGGCAGCGGCGAGCATTGCGAGGCTCAAGGCGCAAACGAGGCGCATCATGGGCGTATTCTAGCGCGCTTGCGAGGGGGCGGGGATTCATTCCTCGGTGGCGGGGCGGCGCGGTGGCGCGGGCCCGCAATCAGATCAGCGAAGTGCAATGTTGCCGGAGGAGGTTTCGACTTCGACGCGGCCCTTGCCATCGCCGATACGTGCGCGCAGCTCGTGTTTCGCGGCTGTGCCTTCGAGGACGATGGGAATTCCGGCATCGATATCGCCGGAAGAGGTGTGCGCGTAGAGCCTGAAACTCGCGCTCTGGGGAACCTGCAACGTTACGTTGCCCGAGCTGGCGTGAAGATCCCAATAATTCGATTCGCCGGGATTGCCGTCTACGGAAACGTCGCCCGAACCGGTGTGAACGCGGAGGTCCGCGTGGGCGCCGTTGACGCCGATGTTGCCGCTGCCGCTCTCGGCGACCACGTCGTCGTCGGGCTGCGAAAGTTTGAGCGTGCCCGAGCCGGTATGCAGCCGCACCGATCCTTTTGCGCCGCGAACTTCGATGTTGCCGGAGCCAGTGGTGGCCTGCGCCTGTCCTTGAATGTTGGAGAGCGTAATGTCGCCGCTGCCCGCGAGGGCCTGCACATCGCCGCCGATGCTGGAAGCCGAAATGTTGCCGGAGCCCGCCGTGAAGTTGGCCGGTCCCTGAATGCCGCTGACGTCGACATTGCCGGAGCCGGCGACGCTATGAAGTTGCGTGTTCGCGGGAACGACAATCGTGTAATCGATCGAGACGTTGTCATGGCGCCGGCCGACGCCGCCGATGCGGACCAGGTTGTTGTCCTGCGAGACCGGGGGATTCGTCTCGATTTCCTTGAGCTTGTCCTCGGAGGATTCGGAGGACCACCCGCGCGCATGGATGACGCCGTGGATGCGCACCTCGCCGTCCGCGCCCTGGCGAATCTGGACGTCGCCGCTGCCGGTGGTGACTTCGAGCTCAGCCGGGCCGTCGACCTTGAGCGTGCGGTCGAAGGTGCCCTGCGCGCCGATGTCCGCCATGCAGCCGGCGAGGCCAGCGGCGGCAAGAATCAGTGCTGCGGAGCAAGTTGTAGGAAGCCAGCGCATCGTCAATTTGCTTTCGAAGAGGCCGCCTTCGTTCGGCGAGCCTTCCTATCAGAAATATACGAAGAAGAGCAAGCGGAAGTTCCGCTCCGGGCGCTGCACCGAAATGCTATTTCGGCTTGAGGAGCGAATTCAGCGAGCCCTGGCGATAGCCTTCCAAATCGAGAGCGACGAAAGCGAAGCCGGCGTCCTTGAGGCGGACGGCGATTTGAGAAGCGATCTCCGGGTCGAGGCCGCGCGCAAGCTCGTCGGGAGCGAGCTCGATGCGGGCGAGTTCGCCGTGGGCGCGCACGCGAAACTGGCGGAATCCGAGCTCGCGTAGAACGGCTTCTCCTTGTTCGATTTTTCGCAGCAGTTCGGGCGTCACGGCAACGCCGTAGGGAATCCGCGAAGAAAGGCAGGCGGAAGCGGGGCGGTCCCAGGTGGCCAGGCCGGCGCGGCGCGAAAGGAGGCGGACTTCATCTTTGCGAAGGCCCGCGTCGAGAAGAGGCGCCAGGACGCGATGCTCGTGAGCGGCGCGATGGCCGGGCCGGAAGTCGCTGGTATCGTCAGCATTCACGCCGTAGGCGATGGCGCGAAAATTCTTTTCGCGGGCCACGGCTTCCATGCGGTCGAAGAGTTCGTCCTTGCAGTGATAGCAACGGTCGGCGCCGTTTGCGACGTACAGCGGATTTTCGAATTCGCGCGTTTCGATGAACTCGTGGCGAATGCCGGAGGCGCGCACAAATTCTTCCGCTTGCTGACGATCGTGCGCCGAAAAACTAGCGGAAAGTGCGGTGATCGCGAGTGACCGGCCACCCAGAACCCGATTCGCAGCCCACGCGAGATACGCGGAATCGGCGCCGCCCGAAAATGCAATCAGCACGGAATCGAGAGGGCGCAGGGCGTCAAGCAATCGACTCTGCTTTTCGAGCGCGACGTTTTCTTGCGCGGATGAAATTGGGTGTTGAGAGGGCGCAGCCATGGCTCGCGTGTCAGTATATCGCAGGTCGGCTCACTGGAAATCGAGCATAACGTCGACTTTGCCGGTCGTCGGATCTTTCTGCAGGAAGCGGCCGATCTTTTCGTAGTGAACGGGAAGATTGCCGAAGGCTTCCTTTGCGCCGGAGTCGACAAAATCGTTGAAGGCCTGCTCATCGAAGACGGCGCCCGGCGCAAGCTTCCAGCCGGCGCGAATGCGGCGTTCGCCCTCCATCGAAAGCCCTGTGAGGACGAGCTTGCCCATGTGATATTGCGTTCCCTCGGTGATCTTGACGGAATACCTCACGCGCTTCGCTGCATCGTCGAAGCTCGGCTCCGGATCCATCGTGAAATCGAGGAACCCGTGACGCGAGAAAGCGTTGCGAACGTTCTCCCAGGTAGCCAGGATTTTCATGCCGTCGGCTGCGCCGCCGTCGTTCAGCTGCACGAGTTTATCCAGGTCGGTGGACGCGAGAGCGGTGTTGCCGCTCCACTTGACGCCGCTCCATGTGAAGGCGGGTCCGGGATCGATGGGCGCCTGGACGACGACCTTATTGCCGTCGACTTTCGCGTTCAGCTCCCCAAATTTCACGCGCAAAAAAGCGTGCTGCAGGTAGATCGGCCGCACCTGTTCCAATTCGAACAGGCGAATCGCTTCGCGCGAGAAAGGCTTGCCGATCAGGTCGGCGATGCGGTCGTGGATTGCGGGATCGCTGCTGGCGAGCGGGTCCGAGAATTGAATCTCCTGGACATTCACGGACGGGCCCTCGGCGTGAAACATGAGCACCTGGCGGCCGTTGGGCAGCGTGATGAGTTCGTGCGAGACGTTCGCGACGACGCCGTGCGCGACGAGGTCGCGGCTCAGCACATTCGAAATATCGTCCAGAATCGAGCCGCGCTCCGGCGCGGTGCCGTCGAAGAGCGGCACCGAGGCTTTGATCGCCGCAATGAGCTGATCGTCAGTGAACCAGGGGAAATTGTCGAACATCGCGGGAACTGACGGCGCATCCGCGACAATGTATTCGACGCGAACGCCGGAATCTGTCGTGGAGAAGCGATATTGCACCTTCGAAAAGGGACCGAAGTTGGCCAGGGCATCCGCGCCTTTTTGGATGTCGTCGCGCGTAACCTGATCGCCGGGCTTCAATCCCGTGACGGAAGCGATCTGCGCGGACTGAAATTTTGCGGAGCCGCTGACGACTACCGCATCGAGCTTTGCCGAGCCGGACTTAGCCTCCTGAGCGCCAAGGGGTGCGGCAAGGCAGACGAAGAGCGAGAGCAGCAGTGGCGCCACGAGGCGCCGCCGAAAAACCGTACAAATCATACGGAGATATTCTAAGTCAGCCGAACGAGAAGCGAAACGCTATTCGACAGTGACGGATTTGGCGAGATTGCGCGGCTGGTCCACGTCGCAGCCGCGGCGGACCGCAATGTGATAGGCCAGCAACTGCAGCGGCACAATTTCGAGAATCGGCGCGATCAGGTCTGGCGCTGCGGGAATTTCGAGGGTGTGATTGGCGCTCTCCCGCGCCAGGCGGTCGCCTTCGGTGACCAGGGCGATCACGATGCCGTCGCGAGCCTTCACTTCCTGCAGGTTGGAGACGGTTTTCTCGTAGCGCGTCATAGAAGAAGGGTCCGACTCATCGCGAGTGGCCAGCACGACGACCGGAAGATTTTCATCGATCAACGCATTCGGCCCATGCTTCATTTCGCCCGCGGGATAGCCTTCGGCATGAATGTAGGAAATTTCCTTTAGCTTCAGCGCGCCTTCGAGAGCGATGGGGTAATGAATCCCGCGCCCCAGATACAGAAAGTCCGTGTGACGGAAGAATTGCTTCGCGAGGTCTTCGATTGCCGAGTCGTGCTGCAGAATGGTCTCGATCTTGTGCGGGAGGCGCGTCAATTCCTGCATTAGATTTTGAGAGGCGGCGGACGTCAATTTGCCGCGCACTTGCCCTAGATGCAGCGCCGTCAGCGCCAGCGCCGCGAGCTGGCCGGTGAAGGCTTTCGTCGATGCGACGCCGATTTCAGGGCCGGCGTGCGTGTAGATCGTGCCGTTGGCCTCGCGCGTGAGCATGGAGCCGACGACGTTGCAGATGGCCAGGATTTTCGCGCCCTTCTGGCGCGCCTCGCGCTCGGCTGCCAGCGTATCGGCTGTTTCTCCCGATTGGCTGATGGCGATGACGAGCGTGCGATCGTCCAGGATCGGATCGCGATAGCGAAACTCGCTGCCGTAATCGACTTCAACGGGCAACTGCGCCAGCCGCTCGATCATGAATTTTCCGGCGAGGCCGGCGTGCCAGCTCGTGCCGCAGGCGACGATTTTCACTTCGCGCAGGTTCTTGAAGTCCTGCTCGCTGATGTCCATCTCATCCAGGAAGACTTTGCCGGACACCTGCGAAATCCGGCCCAGCAGCGTGTCTCGCACGGACCGCGGCTGCTCGAAAATCTCCTTCTGCATGAAGTGCTTGAACCCGCCCTTTTCCGCCATGATCGGGTCCCAGGAGATGTGCTGCGGCTGGCGCTTGATTTCGCGGCTTTCGAAGTCGAGCAGACGGACGCCCTGCGGTGAAAGCACGGCGATTTCGCCATCGCCGAGAAAGAAAACTCTGCGTGTGTGCTCGAGTAGCGCCGGGATATCGCTCGCGACGAAAAATTCCTGGTCGCCCAGGCCAACGACGATCGGCGGGCCCAGGCGCGCGGCGACAATCTTGTTCGGATCTTTCGCGGAGACGGCCACTAGCGCGTACGCGCCACCCATCACCTTCACGGCTTTCAGGACGGCTTCTTCGAGCGGCGCATCCTTCGAGAATTTCTCGATCAGGTGCGCGATGATTTCCGTATCGGTTTCCGTCTGGAATTTATGGCCTTCCTGCACGAGCTGCTGCTTCAGCTCCAGGTAATTCTCGATGATGCCATTGTGCACGACGACGATTTCGCCGGAGCAATCGCGGTGAGGATGGGCGTTTTCTTCCGTCGGGCGGCCATGCGTGGCCCAGCGCGTGTGGCCGATGCCGTAGACTCCATCCATCGGGTGCAGGCGGATGGATTCTTCCAGATTCCGGAGTTTTCCGGGCGCGCGGCGAATATCCAGCTTTCCGCTGTCGCCGACGACCGCAATGCCGGCCGAATCGTATCCGCGGTATTCCAGCCGCCGCAGCCCGTCGAGGATGAGTGGCACTACGCGCTTAGGCCCGATGTAGCCTACGATCCCGCACATGACTCGCTCCTGCCCGCCACCCTGAATGTCGCAGAGAGGCTCTCAAATCAGGTTAGCACAATCGGGAATTCGAGCGGGAACGGAGCGCCACAGCGTGACACCAAAGAGGTGCCGCGGCGGGATTTTAGTCGACGATTTCGAACCGGTATTCTTCGATGATGGGATTCGTCAGCACATCTTTGGCGATGCGCTCCACCTGTTTCTGCGCTTCGTCGCGGCTCATGCCGTCGAGCTGCAGGACGAAGAATTTGCCCTGGCGCACGTCCTGAACCTTCGCGTACCCGAGCGACCCCAGCGCCCGCTGGATGGTCTGCCCCTGCGGATCGAGAACGGTGGACTTCAGCATGACCCAAACGTGTGCTTTCATCGTTGTCCTTGGCGGAAAATTATAGCAGCCCGCCCGCTTTCACGGCGGCGTGAAAATCGTCGAGCATCTTCCTTTTGTCCTGCGCCGGCAAAAATGCGGCGCTGAAGCTTTGCGCGGCCAGCCCGACGAGCTGTTCCTTCGAGAGTCCCAGCAACGCCGCCTTCGAATACTCCGTGAGCAAGTCCGTGTGAAACATTCCGGGATCGTCCGTCGAGAGCGTCACCGCCAGCCCGCGCTCGACGAATTTCGGAAGCGGATGATCGGCCAGCGTCGCCACGGGCTTTTCCGTCTGCTTCGCCAGTGCGCCTGTGCAAAGATTGCTCGTCAAGCAGTTTTCGAGCACGATGCGGCGGTTCGCGAACGACTCGGCCAGCGCCGGGTCGCGCATCACGGCGATGCCGTGGCCCACGCGCTCCGCGCCAAGAATCTCCACCGCTTCGCGCACCGCCTCGGGCCCGCCGATCTCGCCCGCGTGGCACACCAGCCGCAGCCCTTCGCTGCGCGCGTAGTCGAACGCCGGCCGAAAATTCACCGTGGGAAACGCCAGCTCGTCTCCACCCATGCCAAACGCGATCACGCCGGTCTTCTGCAGCTTCGCGGCCCAGCGCGCCACTTCCATCGCGGCATCCGCGCCCCATTGCCGCGCCGCGTCGAATATCCACGCCGTGCGCAGCCGCCGGAACGGGACGCTCTGCGCCGTTTCTACGATCGCCTCGAAATTCGCCTGCACGTTCTGCATTCGCCGCAGCATCACGCCCGCGGAAATCGTGATCTCCGCATAGACCACATTCTGGCGAATCAGTTCTTCCGCCAGCCGCTGCGTGATCAGGCGATAGTCGTCCGGCTCGCGCAGGAACGACGTCACCCACTTGAACGCCTCGATGAATCCCGCAAAATTCGAATAGTTGTAGCGCGCGGCAACTTCTTCGGGAGTGATCTCCACTTCGTGGCGAGCGGCAAGCTCGACGGCCGTTTCGGGACGGATCGATCCTTCCAAGTGGAGATGGATTTCGGCCTTAGGAAGCGCGTCGACGACCGTCGGTTGCCGTGCCCCGCCGCTCACGATCGCCATTTCACTCCGACGGCAATGCGGGGCGTCCCGCATTGATCCAGGCGGTCATCCAGTAGGAGCCGATGTCGGTGGAAGCATCGGAAAGCTGCCGCACCAGGACGGCTCCCGCTTGCGCGTAGAAGCGGTCGTAGTACGTGTCCGTATAACCTTCGAGTCCCGCGTGCGCGCGCCGGTCGGCAATCAAAACATTCTCGAGCCACGAATGCGCGCTGATGGCCATCTCGAACGCGTAGTCAGTTGGATCGGAGACGAACGCCGCCTCATTCGGCTTCACGAAAAAGAAAAGCTGATAGCGGTCGACAAGCCCCGTGTCGAACCGCCCGCGTACGCCCGGCTGGCCGGAAAGTTTGCCGTCGAAATTGATCGTCGTGTTGAAGGGATCGTGCGCCGCCGCCACATAGTGCGCCAGCGCCGCGGCGGAAACTTTCGCCTCGGGCCACTGGTGCGCTTGAAACGCGTCGGTAAGCTTCTTGCTGTAAAGACCGATCTGCCACGGCAGCAGTCCGTAGGTGTCCAGCGTGTGCCGCCCATACTTCGCGACGGCGGCCGTGTACACGCGGGGCAGCGCCGAATAGGGATACGCGCCGTAATGATCCAGCTCGATGAAATTCTTATGTTCGTCCGCGGCGATCTTGGCGTCGAGTTCGCCAGCGTCCGTCACATGCTGGACCAGGTATTGCCGGTTCGCCTCAAAAAAGCTTCCCATCTCCTGCGGCAGCGTGTCGATGGCTTTGTTGGTGACGAGCCGCTCGCCGTTCTCGCCCCAGGCAAACGAAGCCGGCAGTGTGAATACAAGAACCAGTGTCGCAGCGACGCCGAGCGTCACGATTATTCGACTCGGCAAACCATTTCTCTGACCACGCTTTGAGAAACGCCATGGGTGGCGCGGCGGATGATGCATCCGGCGAGGCATCAGGGCTGGCCCCCCTTGGCCGCGTTTGCAGTCGCCATCTGGCTGTGATGGCGGCCATACAAAAAGTAAAAAAAGAGCCCGATGATGAGCCATGCAAAGAAGCGCAGCCAGTTTTCAACAGTCAGACTGGCCATCAGTATGAAGCAGAAAACGAGCGAAGCGATTGGAATCCAGGGCGTCCACGGAACGCGAAATCCGCGAGGACGATCCGGTTGGCGCTTCCGTAGGATCAGAACCGCAATCGAAACCAAAATAAATGCGAAGAGCGTCCCGATATTCGAAAGATTGACGAGCGTGCCGATGTCAAAAATTCCGGCGGGAATTGCCACGAAAAATCCGGCCACCCACGTGGCGACGTCCGGCGTGCGAAACCGCTTGTGAATGCGGCTGAAAGCGCGGGGCAGCAATCCGTCGCGCGACATCGCGAACCAAACGCGAGCTTGGCCAAGCTGGAAAACAAGGATCGAGGAAACCATGCCCATCAACGCGCCCAGGCTGACCAATATATTGATGCGAATCAGGCCGACTTGCTTCAGGGCGTCCGCAACAGGCGCTGCCGTATTCAGCAGGTCCCAATGCCTGATTCCGGTTAAAACGAGCGCGACCGCGATATAGAAAAACGCACAAACGAAAAGCGATACCAGAATTCCAATCGGCAGATCCTTCTTGGCGTCTTTGCATTCCTCGGCTGCCGTCGATACCGAGTCGAACCCGATGTAAGTGAAGAAGACGATCGCGCCGCCGGTCAACACACCCTGCAGGTGATTTGGGAAAAACGGGTGCCAGTTCGAGGGCTTAATGTAGTGCACTCCCACAACGCAAAAAATCACGATGGCGCAGAGCTTGATGAACACCATCAAGGTGTTTGCGCCGGCCGATTCGCGAATCCCAATGACCAGTACGACCGTCAGAACCATCACAACGATGAATCCGAGAATGTTGAAATGCCATGTCCAGCCCGTCATCGGCGAGTACGCGGGCGTGTTCAGGGAATCGGGCAGGTGAAGCCCGAAGGCTCCCAGGACGTCGTTCAAATAGCCGGAAAACCCCACCGCGACCGCCATGTTGGAGACGGCGTATTCGAGAATCAAATCCCAGCCGATAATCCAGGCAATGAATTCGCCGAGCGTTGCATAGGTGTAGGTGTAAGCGCTGCCGGCAATCGGAATCATCGACGCAAGTTCTGCGTAGCAAAGTCCCGCCAGCCCGCACACCAGCGCAACCACAAAAAATGACACGGCGATTCCAGGGCCGGCTCCGGGGCGGCCCATCGTGCCCGCCGCATGCATTCCGTGCATGAGGAATTGCAACAGCGGGGCTTGCAGGATGGAAGGGACGAGGTCGGTTTCTCCGGCTGCGGCCGTGCCCGTCGTGATGAAAATGCCGCTTCCGATGATCGCGCCTATTCCGAGCGCCGTCAGGCTGAGCCATCCCAGCGACTTTTTCAGCTGCCTCTCGGGATTTTCCGAGTCGGCGATCAGCTGGTCTATGCTTTTCGTTCGGAAAAGCTGTGGGTCCAAGCGCCACCTTCCGTTTTAGAGTCGCCAAACTCTAACGCTCACGGCCCTTCCACGCAACCTTCGGCTCTCCATCGAGACGACCTTTGCAACAGGAAGGTTGGCTCCAGCACCATCACTAGACCAGCTGCAGATTCGCGTACCGCTCCACTAACTTCTTCGCGCCGTAATCCTGAAAGCTCACCGTCAGCTTGCGATCGTCGCCCTCGCCTTCCACGTCGATGATCGTGCCGATGCCGTATTTCGAGTGCCGCACGCGCGTTCCCACCAGCGGATTCGCCGATTTCCGCTGCGCCGGTTGCTTTCCGCGTGCGCGGCCGTAGGGCGTGCGCGGCGGCGGCCGGCGGAAATATTCCTGCGAATATTCCGGGTCGGGCTCGTAGCGGCGTGTTTCGCCGGGCTCAGCCAGCGAGCCCGCGGCCGGCTCGATCAAATCGCCCGGAACCTCAGCCAAAAAGCGTGACGGCAGCGACGCGCGCAGGCGCTCTTCGCCGTAACTCCGGCGGTAGATGGCGCGCGAGAGCAGCAGCGACTTTTTCGCGCGCGTCATCCCGACGTAAAACAGCCGCCGCTCCTCTTCGATTTCGCCCACCGTATTGAACGAGCGGCTGTGCGGCAGCACGCCTTCCTCGAGCCCCGCGAGAAACACCGCGTCGAATTCGAGTCCTTTCGCGCTGTGCAGCGTCATCAGCGAAACGGGCACGCGATCGTCGTACTCGTCGGCATCGCTCACCAGCGCCGCGTGATCGAGCAAATCCTCCAGCGTTTGCCCTTGCTCGGTTGCCTCCGCCATCGCGTTCGAAAGTTCGCGCAGGTTTTCCGCGCGCGACGTGTGCTCCAGATTGTCCTGCTGCTCCACCCAAACCAGATAGTCCGTCCGGTCGAGCACGGTCTCGATCAGTTGCGCCGGCGGCAATTCCTTGCACTCCTCCTGCAGCGCCTCGATCAATTCGCGGAAGGCGTTCAGCGCGCCTCCCTTTTTCGTCGTCGAGCCGCCTTCGCGAATCACGTCCCACAGCGATTGCCCGGTTTCCTTCGCGCGCGCTTCGAGCGCAGCCACCGTCGCCGCGCCGATGCCTCGCGGCGGCACGTTCAGTACGCGCAGCAGCGAGACATCATCCTCCGGATGAAACAGCAGCCGCACATATGCCAGCGCCGTGCGCACCTCAGCGCGCTCGTAGAAGCTGAATCCGCCGACCACGCGGTGGCGGATGCCCAGCCGCCGCAGGACTTCCTCAAACGAGCGCGATTGCGCGCCCGTGCGGTACAGCACCGCCGCGTGCGCCCCGGGATCACCTCGCACAATCGACAATAGCTCGCCGCAAATGAACTCCGCCTCGCTTGTCGAGTCCTGCGCTTCGTAAAATCGCAGCCGCGCACCTGCGCCGAGCGTTGCCTGCAGGGTCTTTCCTAGACGGTCGCTGTTGTTCTTCACCACCGCGGCGGCGGCGTCGAGAATCGTCTGCGTTGACCGGTAATTTTCCTCGAGCCGGATGAGCTTTGCCTGGGGAAAATCTTCGGTGAACCGCTTCAGGTTGCCTGCGCGCGCGCCGCGCCAGCCGTAAATTGACTGATCCTCGTCTCCCACCACGCATACGTTCTTGCGCGTTCCCGCAAGCAGGCGCACCAGCTCCTCCTGCCAGCGATTCGTATCCTGAAACTCATCCACCATGATGTACTGGAACCGGTTGCTCCACGCCGCCCGCGCTTCCGCGTGCTCGCGCAACAGTTCCACTGACTTCAGCAGCAAATCGTCGAAGTCTACCGCGCCCGCCTTGCGCAGCATTTCGTTGTAGAGCCGGAAGACCTTCGCGACGTCCTCGCGCGTGTCGTTTCGCGCGGTCGTCGCCTCGGATTCCATTTCGTCCGGCGTAATGCCGTGATTTTTTGCGTGGCTGATTTGAGCGCGCAGGCTGCGCGGAGGATAGTCGTCGGCCGGAAGATCCAGTTGCAGCATGGCGCGCTTGATCGCGGCCGTCTGGTCGTCGTCGTCGTAGATCGCGAAGTCGCGTGGCAAGCCGATGCGGGTTGCCTCGCGCCGTAGCAGTCGCGCGCAGAACGAATGAAACGTCGAAATCCACACGTCCGATCCGTCGCGCCCCGCCGAGCGCAAGAGATCGCTGATGCGCTCCTTCATCACGTCCGCGGCTTTGTTGGTGAAGGTGACCGCAAGAATCGCGCCGCCTGGAACGCCTTTCTCGATGAGATGCGCCACGCGGTAGGTGATAACGCGCGTTTTGCCCGTTCCGGCGCCGGCCAGCACCAGCACCGGACCTTCCGTGGTGAGGACAGCTTCGCGCTGGCGTTCGTTGAGATCGCCGAGAAGAGCCGTGGCCTGAGGGGATGAGGTCAAGCAAGGATTCTAGCCGAGCGCTCGCGATTCAGCAATTTGCCGTTCAGCAGCAGCGCTGTGCTATGTTTCTCGTGGGAGAAATGAAATTCAGTTCCACCGGGAAGCGAGTTTGAGTTTGCCGCGCCGCGCAGGAATCGGAGCGCTTGCAGGAATTGTCCTTCTCGCAACACTTCCAGCGATACTTGCGTTGCTCTCCGGCGCTGCCTCGGCGCACTCGCAGCCGCGGCAGCAGCAGATCGACTCCATTTTTTCTGCCGTCACCAAGCCCGATGAGCCCGGCCTTGCGGTTCTCGTTCGCCAGGATGGCCGCTCTGTCTTCGAGCGCGGCTACGGAGTTCGCGATCTTCGCTCGCACGCGAAAATCGACGCCGCGACAAATTTTCGCCTCGCCTCATTCACGAAGCAATTCACTGCGATGGCCATCATGCTGCTCGTGCATGACCACAAGCTTTCGTACGACACGCGGCTCACCGATGCCTTTCCCGAATTTCCCGCCTACGGAAAAGCGATCACCATTCGCAATCTCCTGAACCACACGTCGGGCCTGCCTGATTACGAAGATCTTATGGGAGCTGCGCATCCTGCCGGCGACGCTCAGGCGTGGACCGAAACGCGCCAGATCCATGATTCCGAAGTCCTTCATCTCCTCGAGCAGCAGAAGAGCGGAAAATTCGCGCCGGGAACGAAATGGGAGTACAGCAACTCCGGATATGTCGTCCTCGGGCTCGTCGTCGCGAAAATCTCCGGCGAGCCGTTTGGCGATTTCCTCCACGACCGTATTTTCGCTCCGCTGAAGATGCAGAACACTCTCGTCTTCGTGAAAGGCAGGAACGAAGTCCCGCACCGCGCCTATGGCCACACGAAATCGAATGGCGCCTGGCAGCAGACCGACCAGAGTTCTACGTCTGCGACGCTCGGTGATGGCGGCATCTATTCTTCGCTCGACGATCTAGCGAAATGGGACGACGCGCTCGCGCATCACACTTTGCTCACCGCGGCGGAAATGCAGCCGGCGCTAACCCCCGTAAATGTTCCACACGCTGCCGCCGCCGCAGCCGACGATGAGGCCAACGCCAAGGTTCCCGCAAACGCGCTCGCCCAGTATGGCTTCGGATGGTTTCTCGATCCTTATAAAGGTCATACGCGCATGTGGCACGATGGCGAAACGCAAGGTTTTCGCACCACGATTCAGCGTTTTACGCAGGATCGCTTGACCATCATCATCCTCTGCAATCGCGTCGACCTCGATCCCGGTGGCCTCGCCAAGCGCGTCGCCGATCTCTTCTTCGCTCCGCCCGCCCACTGATGAAGCCGCCCAAGTTTCCTCCCTGGCTCCAGAAGCTCGTTGCCGTGATGGGCGGCGGCGGACTGTTCGTGGTTACTTTTCTCGATTCCTCGGTGCTCTCGTTTCCCTTTGTCTCGGACGCGCTCGTGATCGACCTTTCGAGCGAGCATCCCGCGCGCATGCCCTACTACGCCGCGATGGCCACGCTCGGGTCGCTGGCGGGATGCATCTGGCTGTACTGGTTGGCAAAGAAGGGCGGCGAAGCGTACTTCCATCGCCGAGCCGGCAAAGGCGCGCGCAAAGCGAAAAAATGGGTGGACCAAAACGGCTTCCTCAGCGCCTTCGTTCCCGCCATCTTGCCGCCGCCGTTTCCGTTCAAGGTGTTCGTGCTGGCCGAAGGGGCTTTTCAAGTTCCCCTGCGCACCTTCGTGATTGCGATGCTCCTGGGCCGCGGGCTGCGCTATTTCGCGGAAGGATTTTTCGGAGTGAAGTACGGCCATGCGGCGCTGCTCTACTTGGTCACGCACGGCGCGATGTTCGCAATCGTTGCCGCCGCGCTCCTCATCGTGCTGTATTTCGTCGCGCGTTTTCTGATGCATCACGAGCGCGAGTAGCGGGAAACGATTGCCCTCGGCCCACTCCTACGGATTCGGCGACGAAGCGAAAAGAAATTCCTGGCTCCTCACGTGGAACGCGGTATCGAGGTCCACGCGCACAAATACATTTGACGGACTCTCGTCGTCACCCGCGAACTGCATGTCGTGCAGCTCGAAGCGGTAGTCGTCTTCGATGCGCTCAACGTGCGCCAGGGGAAACCGCGCATATTTCAGGTAGGCCTGTGTTGCCGACGCAGCTTGGCCCGCGCGCAACGCCGGAGAATCGTCGGGCTTGTAGTGCGTGAGGCCGCGATCCGGATCGAAGCGCGCGCTCGTTCCCACGGGAACGTCGACTTCTTCAATCGTGTTGTCGGTGACTGCCACGCCGCGCCAATCGAACGGCGACATCGAAGAGGGAAACGCCCCCGCCGAGAGCGCCACCTGTCCGTGATATTCGCGCGAAAGCAGCAGGTCAATTGCGTTGCTGTGCATCTCCGCGCGAAGCCCGATGTAAGCGGCCACCATCGCCAGCGCGATGATAGCCGCCACTCTCCCGCGCACGCGTTTTCTGCGGTCGCCGATCTCCTCGCTGATCAGACGGAACAGTGGCGGAATCAGAAGTCCCGCGGCAAGCGCGATCAGGATCCACGGATCGAGATTCGTCAGCAGATCCCACGCGAATGCGCGCACGCCGAACGGCCAGAACAGCCGCACGCCGATTCCGCTCGCGATGTCGAGCAGAATGTGTCCCGCCACGCCGGCGGCCGCAGCCACGAGCGCAGGCAGAATCGCAAAGCTCGTGTGCGGCATATCGCGCGCCGCCGCAGGCTTCGTTTGCCTCCATCGATCGAACGCATAGAACGCGCCGACCGTCGCGCACGCAACCACCGCTCCTCCCGCCACCGAATGCAGCGCCGCGCGATGAAACCGCAGAAACGAGAACGGCCCGCCAACGTAGCTCGCGAAATCAAGATCGGGCGCGACTCCTGCGACGACCACAATCGCCGTCCCGAATCGCGGCAACTGCTTCTGGCCCGCCCGCGCCAGCGCCAGCGAAGCAAGTGCATGCGTCACCGGTTCCACATCGCTCCTACACTCCGTCCAATTTTGCCGTCGAAATCGGCTCTGCGGCGCGGGACGTTGCCCGTCCCGCTTTCCTCTGTGATCTCGGTGGTTCGCTCTTGAATCTAAGTGCTAAGACTTCCTCGCTCGCCACTGTCTTCCATGCGTTCCACGCAAGGCAAGCATGCCTCGCCAATTCGCAAATCGAAATTCACGCCCTACTGGAGGCCGCAAAAAAGCGGTTCGCAGTGTTTTCGGGCTGCCCCGGTTTGCGAAGACCCACCACTTCAAGCCCTCCCTGGTGGCACCACAATCGACAGCGCATCCGGCACGATGCGAAACGCCAGCGGCAGCGGCCCAATCGGCTCGCCATCCACCTGCGCGTAGACCATCCGCTCGCCCGCCGGCTCGCAGATCGCCTCCGTATCCTTCCACGCTTCGATTCCCTTGACGCCTCGCAGCTTGCCCATCCACAGCGCGGGCAGGCACGCCAGATACTTCAGACGGCTGCGCGTCGAATTCGTCAACATCTCGAACGAATCTTCGAACAGGCTCGCCCCCGTGGTGATCTTGAACGGCCCGCCGTAGTGCGCCGTCCGCCCCACCACAATAATGGTCGCCTTTCGCTCCTGCCCGCCGGAGTGCACGCGCATCTCCGGAAAATCGTAGCGAAACAGTTGCTTCATTCCTTCGGCCCAGTAGGCGAGGATGCCCGCATTCTTCTTGAAGATTTCGTCCACGCCGTTCACGATCGCTCCATCGGGTCCCGCGCCCGCCACGCACAGAAAATATCTCCCAAGCGGCGTGCCGTCCGGCGCGCGCCCGCCGTTGTGGTTCACCGGACTCGCGATTCCCAGCGCGATTCGCCGCACGATCCCGCCCGGAATCAGCCGCGCCGCCTGCGGAATGTCCCACGGAACTCCAAGCTCCTTCGCGAGGATGTTGGCCGTCCCGGCCGGCAGCAGCGCCATGGGCATCTGCGTGCCGGCGAGCCCGTTGATCACCTCGTTCACCGTACCGTCGCCGCCGCACGCGATCACCAGGTCCTGCCGCTGCCCCACGGCGAGGTGCGCCATCTCTCGCGCGGTTCCCGGCGCGGTGGTGGCGGCGATCTGGACCGCGATTCCCGCGTCCTTCAGGATGCGCCCGGCCTTTTCGATTTCCTCGAATCGATGGCTCCGCCGCCGCCCGCTCGTCGGGTTGTAAATCAAAATCGCGTTCTTGATTCCTTCAGGCATTCGCGCTCCCGCTGCTGAAACAAACGCGCATTGTATAATAGCTGGCGGTTTCACCAACTGCATCCTCGATTGAGGTTCGCATGTCCAAAAATCGCGGCGCCGCTGCCGAAATCGAACGCCTGCGCGAGGAAATCCGCCACCACGAATATCTCTATTACGTTCAGGACGATCCCGAACTCTCGGACGCCGCCTTCGACCGCCTGATGAATCGCCTCAAGGCGCTCGAGGCCGAGCATCCGGACCTCGTCACGCCCGATTCGCCCACGCAGCGCGTGGGAGGCCAGCCGCGCGAAGGCTTGCAGGCGGTGCGCCACACGACGCCGATGATCAGCCTCGACAACTGCTTTTCCATCGAGGACCTCGAAGCCTTCGACCGCCGCGTTCGCGACCTCACCGGCCGCGAAAAAATTGATTACACCGCCGAGCACAAATTCGATGGCCTCAGCCTTTCGCTGGTCTACGAGAAGGGAAGGCTCGTCCGCGGAGTCACGCGCGGCGACGGAACCACGGGCGAGGACGTGACGCCGAACGTGAAGACCATTCGCTCCATCCCGCTCAGCGTCGATCCCGCGCGCCTGAAGAAGGCCGGAATCCCGCAGGATTTCGAGGTTCGCGGCGAAGTAATTATGACGCGCAAGGCGTTCAAGGCCATGAACGAGCAGCAGGAAGAGCAGGGCGGAAAGATTTTCGCGAATCCGCGCAACGCCGCCGCGGGAGCGGTCCGCGTGCTGGACCCGAAAATCACCGCGTCTCGCCGCCTCGATTTTTTTGCCTACTATCTGCTCGTCAACGGCCGCGCGCCGAAGAAGCGGCTCACCGAGGCGCTGGAGTCTCTCTCCGTAATGCAGTTCAAGGCGAGCGACGATTGGAAGCTCTGCCACGGCATCAGCGAAGTGGAGAAGTACATCGAGTCCTGGGACAAAAAGCGCGAAAAGCTCGAATACGAAATCGACGGCATCGTCGTGAAGGTCGACGAAATCGCCCTCCAGAACGAGCTGGGCTTTACCTCTAAAGCGCCGCGCTGGGCCATCGCCTACAAATATCCCGCGCACCAGGAAACCACCGTCGTGAAGGAAATCCTCGTCAGCGTCGGCCGCACCGGAGTGCTCACTCCCTTCGCCGTCTTCGAGCCGGTGCAGATCGGCGGCGTCACCGTCGTCAAGTCCACGTTGCACAACGCCGATGAAGTCGAGCGGCTCAATGTTCACGCGGGCGACACGGTTCTCGTCGAGCGCGCCGGCGAAGTGATTCCGCACGTGCTGAAAGTGGTGAAGCACGGGACCGAAGAAAAGCCGTTCAAGATGCCGAAGGAATGTCCCATCTGCGGCACGCCGGTGCATCGCCGCGAAGGAGAAGTCGCCTACCGCTGCGTGAATGTGTCGTGCCCGGCGCGGATGCGCGAATCGATTCTTCACTTTGCCAGCCGCCACGCGATGAATATCGACGGCCTCGGCGAGAAGATCGTTGACCAACTGCTCGAAAAGGGCCTGGTGAAGGATTTTGCCGACCTCTACAAGCTCGACCTCGAAACCCTGGCGAATCTGGAGCGCATGGGCGAGAAGTCCGCGCAGAATCTGCTCGGCGAAATTGCCGCGAGCAAGAAGAACAGCCTCGATCGCGTCATCTACGCCATCGGCATTCCGTTTGTTGGCGAGCGCACCGCGCAACTGCTCGCCTCGCATTTCGGCTCGATGGAAAAGATTGCGGACGCCTCGGCCGACGAGCTGATGGAAGTTGGCGAGGTGGGGCCGAAGATCGCCGATGGCGTGCGCGAATTTTTCTCGGAATCCGCGAACCGCAAGCTGATCGACCGCCTGAAGCACGCAGGCGTCAACATGAAGGAAGAGCGCAAGGCGCCCGTGAGCACGAAGTTCGCGGGCAAGACCTTCGTCTTCACCGGCACGCTCGCGAACCGCACGCGCGAGGAAGCCGAAGCCCTGGTCGCCTCCCACGGAGGCAAGGCCGGCGGCTCCGTCAGCAAGAAGACCAGCTACGTCGTCGTAGGCACCGACCCCGGCTCAAAATTCGACAAAGCCAAATCCCTCGGCGTCCCCATTCTCGACGAACCCCAGTTCGAAAAACTCCTCGCCTCCTGAGCTAAAAAGGATAGCTGAGCACCGGGTTGTCAACGCGTCGCCGAACGGGCTTGCTGCAGAGGGTCGGCTGAGTACACACGAACGGGGCCTTCGCTCGGAATCTGGACTATCCACTTGCTGCCGCTCACCAAATGAATCATGTGCAATCTAAGTAGGGTCTCAATCCGCGATACCCACTCCTTTACACTGTATCTGAGGCTGAGCACGGGGTCAGCCGTGGAAAACGGATTCCTAGTGTGAAGGACGTCGCACGCTTTGTCGTAGAGGAATTCAAACTCATCTCTAGTTAAGAATCCGTCGGTGACCGCTGTCATGTGTTTTATGCCGTCCGCCTGTAGCTGCGGTTGCCCTACAGGCATTGGATAGAAACGTCGGTTTACCCTTTGCAGGTCACGCAGCATGGCCTTTGCCTTCCAGTGCGTGGCAAACTTGTCGTGGACAGCAGAATATTCTTCTTTGTTGGCCGTAAGCGACGCAAAGGCGATCAACTCCAATATTTTCCGCAGCTGGACGAAAACGAGCTCAACGTCGAACTCCTGGTGAAAAGTAGTCACGCGGCGCTCGCCAATGGACTTCACCAAATCTACGCGGTCACGCACTTCCTCCATGCACTTAGCATACAGTCGCGTTTCTTCGTTCCGAGTCATTCTGACGCTTACCTCGGCTACGCCGACATTATTGCACTCTCAAAGGGAAAAAACTCTCGATCCGCTCGCCGGGTGCCCCAGGTCTCCCTTGACTACACCGAAGCCGCAGGCTTCTCCTTCATCGCTGCGAGAAAGGACCGTCGGGTCCCGGTCACTTGTTTTCCACGGGCCCTTCTCGACGCAGGAGCAGCGCCAGAGCAGACAAACTCAGGAAGAGGAGCGCCAGCGAGGCAGGTTCCGGGGAACCAATGGCGGTTACGTCTATATGGTTCTGGAAGTAGGTTATGTCCCAGAGGTATCCATCGTCCCAAAAGGAGGAACCATTGGAGAACTCGCCGTCCAGCGAGCCGTAGTCCATGATGCTGAACGTTTGCCCGAAAGGGTCGTAGCCATCCAGCAGGACGATTTCGAGGAGAGAACCCGAATCAAGGGTCGCGTCGCCGCTCACGACGAGCAGAGAGTAAGAGCCGGGCCCTATGAGTTCTTCCAGGATGCCGTCAGAGGTTTGCCCGTAATTTCCGAATATTGCCAAAGTGCCCGGCGTTCCGAGGTCGCCGGGTGAGATCGTCCCGCCCATCAAAACGTTACCGGTAATCACGCCGGTGCCACCCAGCGTGCCGCCCTGGATGTCCACGATGGCCCCGCCAGTAGCGTTTAGCGTGCCGTCAACAAAAGTGCTCCCGCCAGTTTGGGTGTAGTTAGTGCTCGTGGTGAAAATGCCCGAGGCGGAGATCATCACGGTACCAGCGTTCGTGAAGACTCCGTTGTTGGTGATGGTGCCCAGGTTCGTGAGCGTGCCAGAGTTGTAGAGGGTGCCGGAATTGGTGAACGTACTGGCGTAGTCGTTATAGATTGTGCCACCCGTGTTGTTGAATGAGCCGGAGTTGCTGAGGCTCGCGCCGAGGGTATTGCTTATCACTCCTGCGTTGTCAATCGCTCCTGCGTTGTCGAATGTGCTGAGCGCAGACGGCGCAGTTGCTCCCTCGGATCCCTCATTGTTGATCGTGCCAGTGTTATTGATCGTCCCGTTGTTGCTGAAAAACGCAGCCGCGCCGGGGCCCAGGCTCCCGGTGAGGTTTAAGTTGTTGATTATGCCGCTGTTGTTGATCGTGCTTTGATTGGTGAAGGAACTCCGGCCCCATACCCCAGTTGTATCGTCAATTGTACCGGCGTTGTTAATCGTCCCGGTGTTGTTAAATTCGAAGCCACTGTTTTGGATTATTCCCGCGGAGAGGTTGTTGATCGTCCCGCCGCTGTCCATGAAGACACCGCTCGTGAGCGTGCCCATGTTAGTGATCGTGCCGGTGTTCTCGATGGAGCCATCACCTGAGCTGGCGGGCAAGCTCGAAAGGCTGCCCGTGTTGTAAACCGTGCCGTTATTCGCCAATGTCCAATAGTTCAGAACCGTCCCGCTGTTAATGACGGTGCCATTATTCGTAAGCGTCCCACCGTTCTCGAGAAAGCCACTCGTAGAGATCGTCCCGTTGTTGATGAGGGTGGCTCCCTGATAGTAATTGTAGATCGCTCCAGAGCTCGTAATCGTACCGTTATTGGTTATCGTCCCTCCGGAGGTGCCGGCGAAGGCCGAGTTGAAGGTCGTGCCGCTGTTCGTGAGCACGCCGTCGTTGGTCAGGTTGGCGCCTAGTGTGTTGTCGATCGTGCCCGAGTTATCAAGAGTGCTGGTAGAGTCCGAATAGACCGTACCGCCGGTATTGCGGAGCACATCGACATTTGTAAGGTTTGAACCGGACGTGACAGCGACAGAGCCGTAGTTCGCACTCTCGCCAGAAAGGAGGCTCAGGCTCCCGCCTGAGGTGACGTTCACGGCATTGCCACTCTCAAGTTGTAGCGCCGCGACGCTCGCGTCCGTGCCCACAACAACCGTGCTTGTGCCATCCAAGATGCAGGCGTTCGTCGAGACATCGGGAGCACCGCTGGTCCAGTTGGCGGCAACGGTCCAAGAGCCGTTGCCGTCGTTCCAGGTGGTAGAAGGAGCAGGCAGACTGCCGCACTGGGCCCAGACTTGCGGCGTAAGGAAAAGGGCCGACATGAGCATGAGAACAAACGAAAGCGCACACAATGCCTTGGCGGACCGACGACGTGGGCTTGCAAGGATCGCAAGATCTGAATCGCTCATGAAACTCCTTTAACGATCAGGCGCTTGAATTCTAGGGTGGTTGTTGATTAGTCCCGGTGCGAACGGCGTTGAAGGACAACCGACGGATAATCCTGAGGTTTAGATACAGAACTTCGGCCGCACGATCAGAGACGCGAACATAGAACAGAAATTGTCGAGCAATCGCAAGGCCAGCCGCGTCGTTTCTGAGCCTGATACCGGATTCTGGAGAGAAAGGCGTTAGCAGAAGAGCGCCCGTTTCACGGCTTGGATGTATGCAGCCGGTTACCCACTTTGTGAAAATTCTTGGAGCGTTGGCGGCCCATTTCTATTGCGCCATACGCCGCGGCATTCGACCGAGTGTCTGCTCTTCGTGCCGTTCTCTGCCGGGTGCCCCACGTATTTTCGAGCAATTGGCTTCAGCATGTGAACGCAAGCCTCGATCGCCGATAAACCGAGGCCAAAGAATCCACCCGCTGGGTGCCCCCGGGGTTCGGGGTCTGCACTTGCAGACCCCGAAGAAACCGGTTCGCGGTTTTCGAACGGTGGGGGTTTTGTCTTTGATGTTCAGTCGCCCGCGCCGAGGCGGTACCCCAGGCTTTGTCTTTGGCGATCTCGAACCCGGAAGCCTCTATCCCTCACCTCGCACCACAAATTTGCCCGGCGGGACCCCATCCTCCGGTTTCTGGAGCGTGGGTCTTCCAAACCTCCGCGGGCAGCGCGACGCGAAGTTGCCCGTCTCCGAAAAGCCCTCATCGAGGGCGGAAGACCGTAGCCCGTCGGCGTAAGCCACGGGTCAACAGAAGCTTCTCGCGTCTAGCCCGCGTAGCGGGCGTAAGAACCCTTCGCGCTTCCGAATTGGCCTCTGCCCTCCCGGTTTCCGTTGGACTGCGCCGCAAGGGCAACGTCCTCCACTCGCACAGTTTAATCACAAACCGGTCGCCCGCCGTGGGAGCCCCCGCATTCATGCGGGGGAGGGCGGCTTTGAAGCCGCCCGAAAAAGCCAGCGCAAAGGAACGCGGCTTTAGCCGCGGCGCCACTCAAGTTTTGCCTCTGAGCGCCGTAGGCGCGACAGCATGTGGCCCAGCGCGTAAGCGCTGGGTAAAGAGATCCCGCGCGCAGCGCGTATCCCGTGGGAGCCCCCGCATTCATGCGGGGGAGAGCGGCTTTGAAGCCGCCCGAAAGAGCCAGCGCAAATGAACGCGGCTTTAGCCGCGGCGCCCCTCAGGTTTTGCCTTTGAGCGCCGTAGGCGCGACAGTATGTGGCCCAGCGCGTCAGCGCTGGGTAAAGAGATCCCGCGCAGCGCGTAACAGTCGCGTGCTGTTCGCCTACCCTGCGTCCCCGGTGAAACCAGGACGCCCCTTGCGTCACGCGTCCGCCGCCTTCCGCCTCCTCCTCCCTGTGGAAAACTTCTTTCCTATTGACTTTTGTTGACGGATATGCTAACATACGTTGTTTTTACTTGTGGCGTAACGTCTGACGCCTAGGGGAGGAGCCCGTGAAGCGCGGTTCGGGGGTTCTAACGGCTAATCGCAACAGTCCAGAATTAGAAATCGAGCTAACTCGATGAAAACAAAGGACAAACAAATTTCTAATCGCAACAAACCCGCCATCCGCGCCATCTCGATCTGTCTCCGGGGCCTCTTCCCAACCTCGAAGCTCCAACCTCGAACCTCTACTTTTCTAATCTATACACAGAATATTAGAAATCGCCGTAACCGCCGCCGAATCAGGGACTTGCATTTTTCTAATCTATACAAACTCCCGGCCTTTTTCTGGAGGCCTTCAATCCGGCGTCCAGCATCGAGCATCGACCCATCGCCTTTTTCTAATCGCCAAAATGGGGAATTAGAAATGAACTCAAGGTCCACAAAACAAAGGACATAAAAATTTCTAATCGCCCAAAAACTCGATTTCATCACCGCGTCTCGCCGAGCCGCCTCCGGCCCGTCGCCACTTTCGTTCCAGCCCTCGACTGCTCGCCTCGGACCTCGGGTTTTCTAATCGCGAAAACGAAAATTAGAAACCTGCCTAACCCCCGCCTTTTCACGCCCTTACATTTTTCTAATCGCGAAAAAACGCAATTTCGCCACCGCCTTTCCGCGGCGGCCGCAGGATGGGGAATTTTTCTCTTTTGCATCGCAAAACAGAATTTGACATGCGCAGTGGTTGTGGACATAATGCGGAGTACGCCGATTCCCCTGGGGAGGAAGTCGAGCGCTTTGCGCACCGGCCCGAAATACATCTTTGTTACGGGCGGCGTAGTTTCCTCTCTCGGAAAAGGCGTAGCGGCGGCTTCAGTCGGGTGCCTGCTCGAAAGCCGCGGCCTGAAAGTCACCCTCCAGAAGTGCGATCCCTACCTGAACGTTGATCCCGGAACAATGTCGCCGTATCAGCACGGCGAAGTGTTTGTGACGGACGATGGCGCCGAAACGGACCTGGACCTGGGGCACTACGAGCGGTTCACGAACGCGCATTTGACGCGCGACCACAACTGGACCACCGGGCGAATCTACGAGTCCATCATCGCGAAGGAGCGGCGCGGAGATTACCTGGGCAAAACGGTGCAGGTGATTCCGCACGTGACGGACGAGATCAAGGCGGCGTTTCGCAAAGTGGCGGACGGCGCGGACGTGGTGATCGTCGAAATCGGCGGCACGGTAGGAGACATCGAGTCGCTGCCGTTCATGGAAGCGATCCGGCAGATGAGGCTCGAACTGGGCGCGGAAAATGTTGTTTTCGCGCACCTGACGCTGGTGCCGTTCATCGCCACGGCGGGCGAGCTGAAAACGAAGCCGACGCAGCACAGCGTCAAGGAGTTGCTGAGCATCGGAATCCAGCCGGACATTTTGATTTGCAGAAGCGACCGGCCGCTCGGGGCGGACCTGAAGGCGAAGATCGCGCTGTTCTGCAACGTGGCAGAAGCGTGCGTGATTTCGGCGCCGGACGTGGGGAACATTTATGAGGTCCCGATGTCGCTGGCGGCGGAAGGGCTGGACGAGCAGATCCTGCGGCTGCTGCACGTACAGGCGCCTCCGCGGGACCTGAGCCGATGGCTGGCGATGCTGGAGAATCTGGAGCATCCGCAAGGAGAAGTGCACATCGGTGTGGTGGGGAAGTACGTGCAGCTCGAGGACGCGTACAAGAGCTTGCGCGAAGCGTTGATGCACGGAGGCCTGGCGAGCCGGCAGCGCACCGTGATCGAGTGGATTGAGGCGGAGGAACTTGATTCGCCGGCGACGGCAGAGCGGAGATTGCGGCACGTAGACGGGATTCTGGTGCCGGGCGGATTCGGGAAGCGCGGAATCGCGGGGATGGTTCACGCGATTACGTATGCGCGTGAGAAGAAGGTGCCGTTTTTCGGGATTTGCCTCGGGATGCAGTGCGCGACGATCGAGTATGCGCGGCAGGTGTCGAAACTGGACCGGGCGGACAGCACGGAGTTTGATCCATCGACGCCGAATCGCGTGATCTACAAGCTGCGCGAACTGCTCGGCGTGGACGAAATGGGCGGGACGATGCGACTGGGCGCGTGGCCATGCAGGCTCGAGCCGGATTCGTTCGCGGCGAAGGCGTACGGCGCGACGGAAATTTCCGAGCGGCACCGACACCGGTACGAATTCAACTGCGAATATGAGAAGACGCTGACGCGGGCGGGATTCAAGATTACGGGAAGGACGCCGGACGGCGTCTACGTGGAAGTGATCGAGGTGCCGGACCACCCGTGGTTTGTGGGTTGCCAGTTCCACCCGGAGTTCAAGTCGAAGCCGCTGGCGCCGCACCCGCTGTTCGCGGCGTTCATTCGCGCGAGCCTGGCAAATCGGCGCGAACGCACGGGCGTGCCGCAGACCGAGGCGCGCGCGAGAGCGGCAGAACCTTCAGCGGATTGACGTTGGTTTAGCGGAAGCCGGCGGACCCTAAAGACACTACTCCGCCGTTTTGACGGCGGCTCGATCTGTACGGAGACCGCCTAATCAGGCGGCAGTCAGGTACTGCCACTCGTTGCCAGTGAACTTCACTTGGAACACGCCACCCTCATCAGCGTGGAGGAAATACTCCCCCTGCGGAATGCGGGCGTAATCCGAGCGAACCGAACACTTCGCCCACCGGACCGGAGCAGGACCCCGGCCGTGGCGCTTCAGTTCGGGAACCAGCTGGAGCCCGAAATTGACCCGGTATTCGACCCCCGTCGCCCGGGTGGGAACTAACCGCCCTGTTCCCTGTCGTTTACGCGCTTGTTTGCTCATATTGACTTCGATGCAAGAGGCCTTTCAAAGGATTCTTGGCCGCTATGTAAAAATTGGCCAATTCTATCATAAATATCTGAAAATAGGAAACTTAGCGAATTCCTTGTTGTTCGGGCCGGCATAGGCGCTAAAAGCGGCGTCCCAACCCCAACTTCCGGAGAGTGTGATGCAGGAATCGCGGGGGAGGACCGGCGCGCCAAGAGCGAGTAAGCACCGAAAGCAACAGCCACAGCGAGCAAAGCGGCGGCAACGGGAATAACGAACGAGCGTCGCATGATAATTGGGCTGCGCGGAGGGCGGTTGGGCGGCAGCCAGCTGATGCGAGTATGGCGGGGCGGTTGAGGCGGTTCCATCCCGGCGTTGCTCCGTTTCTCGAAAAACAATGCTGTAGAAAGGGCATTGAGGCGAAGGCGGCGCGATCCAGAAGAGTGGCTTTTTGCTGCGGCGCGGGCGCGCCCGGCATTGCAAATCGTGCGGAACCTGCATAGGCTTGGGCGTTTGACGGAATGAGCCGGAGAACATGAATTCGCACGGCTTTACGATCGGGAAAATTCGAGCGGGCGGAGGCGCGCCGCTCTTCGTGATTGCGGGGCCGTGCGTGATCGAAAGCGAAGCGCACGCGATGAACGTGGCGGAGCATCTGCGGGCAGCGTCGGAGGAACTGGGATTCCCGCTGATCTTCAAGGCGTCGTACGACAAGGCGAACCGGTCGTCGGTGACGTCGTATCGCGGGCCGGGGCTGGAAGAAGGATTGCGAATCCTGGCGAAGATCAAGCAGCGGACGGGGCTGCCGATTCTGACGGACGTGCACGACGTGTCGCAGGTGGCGCCTGCGGCGGAGGTGTGTGAAGTGCTGCAGGTGCCGGCGTTCCTCTCGCGACAGACCGATTTGCTGGTGGCGGTGGGGAAGTCCGGGCGCGTGGCGAACATCAAGAAGGGACAATTTCTTTCACCGAAGGAAATCGGGAACGCTGCGGAGAAAGTGGCGAGCACTGGGAACGATAAGATTATTCTGACAGAGAGAGGCAGCTCGTTCGGGTATCAGAATTTGGTTGTGGACATGCGGTCGTTTCCGATCATGAGGAAATTCGGGTATCCCGTGGTATTCGACGTGACGCATTCGGTGCAACTGCCGGGCGGAGAAGGGAAGTCGAGCGGCGGGCAGCCGGAATTCATCGAGCCGCTGGCGCGGGCGGGAACGGCGGTGGGCGTGGACGGGATTTTTCTGGAGGTGCACGACGATCCAGCGAAGGCGCTTTCGGACGGGACGAATGCGCTGCCGCTGGACCATTTCCGTCCCCTGATGCGGAAGGTGATGCGGCTTTCCCAGTTGGTCCGCGAATGGGAGAGCGCATGAGCACGCCGAATCGAGGAAAAGCGGGAGCGAAGGCGGCGACGGCGAGCCATGCGATCGCGACAGCGAAGCGCGTCTTGCGAATCGAGGCGGAAGCGGTGGCGGGCCTGATCGAGCGGCTCGATGAGCGGTTCGAGAAAGCCGTGGAGATTTTGTTCGGATGCAAGGGGCGCGTGGTGGTGACGGGCCTGGGAAAATCGGGGCTGATCGGACGGAAGATTTCAGCGACGCTGGCGAGCACGGGAACGCCATCCTTGTTTTTGCACGCGGCGGAGGCGCTGCACGGCGATCTGGGAATGCTGAAGAGCGACGACGTGCTGGTGGCGATTTCGCAGAGCGGCGAGACGGAAGAGCTGGTGGAGCTGCTGGAGCCGGTGAAGCGGCTGGGGATTCACCTGATCACGCTGACGGCGGCGGCGCGGTCGACGCTGGCGTCGGCGAGCGATGTGGTGCTGGACATTGCGGTGAAGGAAGAGGCGTGCTCGCTGAATCTGGCGCCGACGGCATCGACGGCGGCTGCGCTGGCAATGGGCGACGCGCTGGCGATTGCGCTGCTGGAGCGGCGCGAATTCAAAGAAGAGGATTTCGCGGCGCTGCATCCGGGTGGACGGCTCGGCAAACAATTGCGGCGAGTGGAAGCGCTGATGCATGCGGGCGAGGATGTGCCGCGCGTGCTGGCGTCGACGAATATGCCGGACGTGATTTACGAAATGAGCCGGAAGGGATTGGGATTGACCGCGGTGACGGAGAAGGACGGGCGACTGCTGGGAATCATTACGGACGGCGACCTGCGGCGAGTGATGCAGAAGCGGAAGCAGAATGTGCTGGAGCTTTCGGCGGTGGATTGCATGACGCGGAATCCGGTGACGCTGCCGCGGAGCGAACTGGCGGCGAGCGCGCTGCGGTTGATGGAAGAGAAAAAGATCACGTCGGTGCTCGTGGTGGACGAGCGCGGACGGCTCGAAGGAGTGGTGCACCTCCACGATTTGTGGACGCTGCAATTGTTCTGAGGCGCTGGGCGAGGGCCGGCGCGAGAATGGGTCTGGAGCGGGATGCGGATGGCGATACGCGAGCAGAAATTTCCGGCGGCGGTGATGAAGCGGGCGAAGAAGGTGCGCGTTCTGCTGATGGACGTGGACGGAACGATGACACCGCGCGTGGTGTGCCTGCAAGGATTTCCGGACGGCAGCGTGGTGGAGATGAAGGTGTTCAACGCGCACGACGGAGCGGGAATCAAGCTGGCGAGCATTATGGGGATCCGGACTGGGCTGATCACTGGCCGCGATTCGGCGGCGACGACGCGGCGGGCCCGGGAGGCGTCGATGGAGTTCGTGATTCAGGGGCAGCCGAAAAAGCTCGAGGCGTACAAAGCGACGCTGGTGCGCGCGGGCGTGACGGACGAGGAAGTGGCGTATGTGGGAGACGACTTACCTGATTTGCCGCTTCTGAATCGCGCGGGGTTGGCCGTGGCGGTGGCTGACGCGGTGTATGAAGTGAAGAAGGCGGCGCACTACATCACGGTGGCGAAGGGCGGGGAAGGAGCCATCCGTGAGGTTGTGGAGCTGATCCTCAAGTCGCAAGGCAGGTGGAAGAAGGCAATCCCTCAGGCACTCGCGTAAGAGTTGCGAGCATCTCTCGTGCAGAATGCCCGACTTCCCAAGCTGATTTTTGGAGTGGTAGCGGCCATCGGGGCGGTCTATTTCGCATTGCTGTATCCGCAGCTTCCCGAAGTGATGGCGTCGCATTTCAATGCGAGTGGCGTGGCAACGGCGTGGATGTCGAAGAGCACGTTCTTCCTGATTTTTCCTCTCGTGATGCTTGGAGCAAGCGTGCCCGTGTTCGTGCTACCGAGAACACTGGCTCGACGATCGAATGACAAAATCAACCTTCCCAACAAAGAGTACTGGCTGGCGCCGGAACGGCGGGAAGAGTCACTGCGATTCCTGGGAATTCAGATGGGGTGGTTCGGGTGCGCACTGCTGATCCTACTATTTTGCGTCCTATACAACGCGGTGGAAGCCAATCTCGAGCCGAGTCACCGATTCAATTCGGAGGCATTTCTGATCGAGTTGGGCCTGTTCTTCACGTTCATCGCGGTGTGGATGATAAGGATGCTGAGGCGCTTCGGGCGGATCACGTCGTAGGGTTACACCGTGAGGTGACAGGTGAGGGGCAGGGCTAGAGTCGAGCTTTTCCTTCGGAAAAGATTTCTTTCGCCCGCTACGCGGGCTGCGAACTAGAACGGATCGGTAACCCGTGGCTTACGCCAACGGGCTACGGTCTTTCGCCCGCTACGCGGGCTGCACGTTGCCTTGACGGAAAAAGATGGGTCTTGCCCAGGCTGGGGCTCGCACTCTCAACCAACTACTCGCAGTCGCGGACCTGGATGATGGTTTTGCCCGGAGCGTGAAGGCCGGCGAAGGCGGTGCGGGCCCGCGCGAGGGGCACGATTCGAGAGACAACGGATTTCAGCGCGCCGCGGTCGACGAGCTTCGCGAGCTCGATCAGGTCGCTTCGATTCGGTTCCACGATGAAGAAAATTCCGCGAACGCCAAACTCCCGGAGCTTCGCCTCGGGCAGCGGCCTGCTCAGGTTGATCATCAGGCCGCCTTTGCGAAGAACCCTCCAGGACCGATCCTGAGTTGCGCCGCCGATGAGGTCGAGGACGAGGTCTTGATTCGCGAGTTCGTCCTCGAAACGTTCGGAGGCGTAGTCGATGACGTTATCGGCGCCGAGGCCGAAGAGGAAAGCGCGATCCTCCTTGCGCGCGGTGACGGAGACGCGAGCGCCGCGCCAGTGCGCGAGTTGAACGGCAAAGACGCCCACGCCGCCAGCGCCGCCATGAATAAGGACATGCTGGCCGGGTTGGAGATTCGCGTGAGTGAAGAAGGCTTGCCAGGCTGTGAGGCCGGAGAGGGCAAGGCCGGCGGAGTGAACGTAATCGATGGTTTTGGGCTTCGGCGCGAGATTGGCGGCGCGAACAGCGACATATTCCGCAGCAGCGCCGTCGCGCGGGAAATCGGTGAGGCCGTAAACGGGATCGCCGGGGCGCAGGTCGAAGACGTCGAGAGAGACGGATTCGACGATGCCCGCGAGTTCGTGGCCGGGAACGCTGGGAATGCGGGGCGAGCCGTCGGCGTTTTGATAAGTCTCATCCCATTCGAGTTCAGTCGGCGTGATCCCAGTAGCGCAGACGCGAACGATCGCGTCGCCGGGAAGTTGACGAGGGAGCGGAGCATCTTCGTAATGAAGCTCCGCGACGCCGCTCCGGCCGTGAAGGCGGGCGGCTTTCATGAAGGAGGGCAGAGGAGATCTGCCGGGCGCTGCTGCTGATTGAGATTGGTTCGTCATAGATCACCTGAAACCGCGTAAAAGCGGAAGGAATTCCAGCATAACAAGGCGCGATGGCGCAGCAAAGAGCGAAATGTGGCTCCGGAAACCGCGTGCGCGCCACACATTCCGCCGGCAAAGCGGGCGCACCCGCGACTCCTGGCAACGGTGATATGCTTTTGGCGTGAAATCCTTCGCCGCTCCACCGCGTTCGCGCGTGCTGACGCCGTTCATCAAGTCATTTCATTATCACGAAACGGATTTTCCGTTTGCGTTGGAGCGGATCATGCCGAACGGCCAGGTTCATCTGATGGTGAACCTCGAGGAAGACGAGTTCAGGACGTATGAAGGGCCGGGCGCGAAATACAGGCGCCGCCATTCCGGAGCCGTGGTGGCCGGGCCGCACGCGAAGGACGTGGTGATCGATAGGGGAGAGCAGCGGTGCCTGGCAGCGGTCGAGTTCCACAGCGGAGGAGCGGCGGCCTTTTTCTCCGTGCCGATGTCCGCGGTGCGCGATGAAGTGGTGTCGATCGAGGACGTTTGGGGGCGCGGGGGAAAGTCACTGCGGGAAAGACTGATTGAGGCAGGAACGCCGACGCGGAAATTCCGCGTGCTCGAAGAGGTGCTTTCGGAGCATTTCGCGCCGAAGTTCGATCCGGCGATTCAGTACGGGATTGCGGCGCTGCGAGCGGGGATGCCACTATCGCGGGTGGTCTCCCGGCTGGGATTCCTGCCACGGACGTTCGCGCGCCGGTTTTCGGCACAGGTTGGGATCAATCCGAAGCGATTTGCGCGGGTCCAGCGACTGCAACGGGTATTGCGCGCGGTTCGAATGTCGAGACGGCTGGACTGGGCGGCCCTGGCGGCGGAACACGGATACACGGACCAAGCGCATCTGATTCACGATTTTCGCGATTTGGCGGGAATCACACCGTCAGAATATGTGCCTCATTCACCGCAGCGGAACAATCACGTGCCCCTCCCGCTTGCGTGACGCTTTTTTACAATACAAGACGTCCGGTTGTTCGTTAGCCTTGGAGCGAAGCTGCGTCATGCGGGCGCGGCAAGAATCCAGAGGCGGACTGTCACTTATGATTACGAATCGCTCGGTACCGACCGACACCGTGCTTCCGCACGTGATGTACAGAGACTTGGAGAAGGCGATCGCGTGGCTTGGCGAGGCGTTCGGTTTCGTCGAGCGCTACCGCTATGGGAGCCCGATCAGCGGTGCGCAAGTGCGCGCGGGCAAAGCGTACGTCATGGTGAAGCAAGCCCGGCCCGGAGAGAAGACGCCCAGGGAATTGGGCTTCGGCACGCAGAGCCTGACGATATTCATCGAAGACATCGAACCGCATTTCGCACGAGCCAAAGCGGCGGGCGCTACGATTCTGGAGGAGCTGCACGAGACGGTCTACGGTGAACTGCAGTACGCAGCCGAGGACATTGACGGGCATCACTGGCTGTTTTCACGTCATGCGAAGGATTTGAGCCCGGACGCGTGGGGAGCGACGATATCGCGGCAAGGCAACGCGTGAGGGGACGATGAAGCGTCCAGTGAGCGTGACGATTATCGGCGTGCTGCTGATTGTGGTGGGCGTCGGCGGCTTCGCGTTTCATGTGCACGATGCCACTCCGAGGCATGCGCTTCAGGGCGAGAATGTTTGGATTCTTGCCGTAGAGCTTGTGGCGATCGCGTGCGGCATCTTCGTGCTGCGCGGCAAGAACTGGGGGCGCTGGCTGGCGATGGCGTGGATTGCATTTCACGTTGTCATCAGCTTCTTCAATGCCTGGCGCCAAGTCGCCGTTCACAGCGTGATTCTCTTGTTATTTGCCTTTTGCCTCTTTCATCGCGGAGCGAACGCCTATTTTCGCAGTGGGCCAGACCCGGAAGAGCCAAATCCCTAATTCGCGGTGCGGAACTGAAGCCAGCACTGCAAGCACTGTGGTATAAACGCCGCTCACGTTAAGTGCGCAGTTTTTTCGTGCGTCGCCAGCGGCACTCGCCGAGCGTCCGCGCGAAAGAGCCCAAGACTCCGGGACAGGAAGGCCTACGCGACATGGAGTTGATCGCACAGATCTATCATTCGTGCGAGCAGCGTGGTTGATGATGCTTTTGCCATGAGCCTTTTCCGCGGCCGCGTCCGATGGGTGCTGGTTGTCTGGATGCTGGTGATCAGCGCCGTTTCTTACCTCGATCGAGTGAACATTTCGATCGCGGGCCCCTCGATTGAGCGCGAGTTCCATCTGGACCATATTCACCTTGGTTGGGTTTTTAGCGCCTGGGTGCTGGGATATGCCCTGTTTCAGGCGCCAAGCGGGCGCCTGGCAGACCGCTTCGGGCCGAGAAAGATTCTGCTGCTGGGAACTGTCTGGTGGGCGGTGTTTACGTGCCTCACGGCGCTGACTCCTGCGAGAATTGCGGGTTCGCTTGCGATCCTCGTGGTTGTGCGATTTCTGCTGGGCACGGGCGAGTCGATCGTCTATCCAGCCACAAACCGGCTGGTTGCGGCATGGGTCCCTTCGCAAGAACGCGGGCTGGCCAACGGATTGATCTTTGCCGGCGTGGGTCTGGGGGCTGCGGTAACACCGCCGCTCATCGCCTACATCACCTATCGCTATGGTTGGCGGTTGTCGCTTTCGACTTGCGCGTTCATCGGGTTGGTCATCGGTGCACTTTGGTTCGTGATAGCCCGAGACGAGCCCGAACAGCATCCGTGGGTCACACCGGAAGAAATCTCTTACATTTCGGCGGGCTTACCGCAGACGGCGACTGGTAGAGAAAGTCAGTCGTTGCCCTGGCGAACTATTCTTGGCAGCAAGAATGTTTGGATCGTCACTGCCAGCTACTTCGGTTTTGGCTATGTGGCGTACATCTTCTTCACCTGGTTCTTCACTTACCTGAACGTCGTTCGCGGTCTGAATCTGAAGGCAAGCGCCGGATATTCCATGCTGCCGTTTGCGGCCATGGCAGCCTGCTCGTCGCTGGGAGGATGGATTAGCGACCGCTTGACGCGGCGGCATGGCAATCGCGCCGGACGTTGCCTCTCTGCCAGCGTTGCTATGGTTGCTGCCGCGATTTTCGTTGGATTGGGAACCTATGTAAGCGATGCCCGGCTCGCCAGTTTCGTACTGGCGGGAGGCGCGGGTGCTTTGTATCTTTCGCAAAGTGCGTTCTGGTCGGTGAGCTCCGACATCGGCGGCCGCTCGGCAGGATCTGTTTCCGGAGTGATGAACATGGGGGGGCAACTCGGAGGCGCCGCGACAGCGAGTGCGACGCCATTCGTCGCGGCGCATTTCGGATGGAACATGTCGTTTTGGGTCGCTGCCGGCTTGTGTTTTCTGGGCGCGCTGGCGTGGCTTCTAGTGGATCCAGACAAACAATTGACGGCGGCAAAGCGCAACGCGTAATGCAAAGGAATTTTCGGGAAGCGAAGGATAGTAGGAAGGTCAGAGAATGAGTCTGCTCTCGCGCAGGAGGATGCTTCAGACTGCAGCCGTGCCAATCGCAGGGACGTTTGCACTTCCTTCTCTAGCTGTGGCGCTGCAGGACGCAAGCACGCCGCATCAACGTCCCAAGCTGAAGATCACTGACGTCCGCACCGCGCAGGTCCGCGTGCACGGGCTCCAAACGCACATCCGCATTTACACTGACCAAAGATTATATGGGCAGGGCGAATCAATTCGGGAGCGCAAGTAACTGGAGCGGGCGATGGGACGTGTCTGCTCCGCCGTGAAGAACCGAGTCGGAGTCCGAACCTCATCGGCTGGAAGCCTCAGATCGCTCAAGTTGATTGTCTGGCAGCAATCTCAGGCTCTCCTTATGCGACTCAGTGAACTCGTGCATCGCGCCGAATAGCCTCATTGAGATCACGGTCGTGCACGCAAGGCAGCCAATCTTCGGTGCACCGAAATCATCTGATTTCAGAACGCTCGATTCGGGTAGTTTCCAAGTGTGCCAGTTCAACGATTTACGGTGGCCACTTTGAAGAGGTTTTTGGAACGCCCAGACGTTCATGGAAGGGAAGATTCAGAGGAAACGACTGCGGGTTGTGTGCAGCGGACGTTAGGCCTAGTCGGCATCCTTCGACCGTTCTCGCGCGATTTCGATCCAGCGAACTCGGCTCCCCAGCGGAATCACGTACGCTCCGCGTTCCTGCTTCAGGTCTTCCTTGGTGCGATAACGGCCTCCGCCTGACGCGGCACCTTGTTCTCCCGGAGTTTCGATCCGCAACCGGGCCTGCTTCGTGAACTCCGTCGCGGGAGCCAAGCCGATTCGCACCACCGTCTTTCCTGCGGGCTCGGTCTTCAGTTCCAGGCCTACGAATTGCCCCGCGTCCAGCGTCAGCCACAATCCCAGCGGAGCTAAATAGATTCGCCTGCGGAACGAGTCGAGCGGCGTTACCTGCACGTCGCCTCCCGCCGTCGTCACGTTCCCGCCGAAGGCCACCCATCCGAATTCCGGATCGTGAGCCACATACGTCCCCGTATTCCACGCATGCCCGAAGAAATTCGGCCCGTAATCTCCTGATATCCCGTCGAACCGCAACATGTCCGGAAAGGCGTGAAACGCTACCGCGCCGAATCCTTCTTTGTCGATGTCCGTCAGCGCGCCCATCGTTCCTCCGTAGCCCACTCGCAGCAGGTAAAGATCCTCGGGATGTTCGCGGTATTCGGCCAGGAGCGGGATCGCGTTCAGGCCTGACCCGTAGTGGTGAAGTTGCCGCTCAAGCCTTTTATATTTCCCCGCGTAGATGAAGTCCCAATACCGCCGCGCGCTCCCGTTGTATCCCCAATGCGGCACCGTCGGGTCGTACCCGAGAATCGCGTTCAGCGTGACTTCCGCTTTCCTCTCGTAGCCGAAGTACTTCATCCACGCATACACTTCCTCCTGTCCCGTCGAGTCCCAGGGCATTTCGCTTCCATACGGATACTCCTGCTCGTTCCAGCGCTCGGCGCGCGCCTTCATCGCCTTCTCCATCTGCGCGGCCTCCGCGTCCATGCCTTCCCGCTTCAGGTCGTCGAGGATGGCCACGAAAATGTCGCCTTCCATCTGGCCGAATCTCGCCAGGCCTTCCGCATACTCGGTCATCGCCATCGAGGTTCGGTAGGCCTGGTTCAGATACCACTTCCACGGATGGTTTGTCACCAACCCTTCGTTGTTCCTTGCCAGTCGGTACATCACCCAATACGCGGCCGCCACGTGCGGATAGTCGTACGAACGGTCTACTGCCTCCGACGCCTTTTGGTTCCAGCTCGTCCAGCTCCTCCAATCCAGATCGCTCCGGTAGAAGCCGGACGGGAGCTTGTCAGGCTCGTAATAAAACAGACTCTTCCGCACTCCATACGCGTGCGCACCATCCTGGTATTGCAGCCTGCCCCACAGAACGCCGTCCACGAATTTTTCGAACCTCGCTACTTCCTCGCGATCCGGTTGTCCAAACTCTTTCATCGCCGCGCCCAACCACGAGCCCGCTCCGCCTTCGTCGCTCAGGCCAGCCACCCACACCCGGCTGTCCTGCGTCACGATCTTGTTCACGTCCCGGTCGTAGGTCATCACCGAGGGACTCCGACGGAACGGATCTTTCGGGTCCTCATACCACTGCTTCGTGAACAGAAAATGGCCGTAGTCCCTCACGGCCTCCGCCTCGGGCTTTATTACGAAGTACTGAATCGTTTGCGTCGTGCCGTCCTGATAGCGGATCGTGAGTCGCGATCGTCCCCACCTCTTTCCTCGAATTCGCAGCACCTTCCACCCCGCCGCATTTGTGCCGGCCCTTGCGTACGTGATCGCGCCTTCCGGCTCCGCTGTGATCGACGCGATTCCTGGTCCGTACTTCACGAACAGCTTCGCATCGATGTCCGTCGGAAGCACGTATCCCGGGATCCCCACCGCGACGGGCCGCCCATTCGCCGCGAGTGTCTTTTCGATTTCTCGAATCGTCTCCGACAGAATGAATTTCACTCCGTAACTTCTGGATTCACCCGGCTTGAGGGCCTCAAGCGTGGGCGGGTTCCACTCTTGCGCGTCTTTCCACTCGCTCTCGGCGTAAGCCTCGCTGTGGACCATCCATTCGTAAAACCCTTCAAACGTCACCGACCGCGGCGTCGGATCCGTGAAAATTGCAGCCGGTTCGCTCTTGTGCCGGCTGTTGAGAATCGGCCGGTAGGCTTCGAACGGCGTTCGACCGAACGGCACCACCAGCAGCGCCGGGCCGTGTCCGTTCAAGCGAGTCACCTGCACGTAACCCGCGTCCTCTCCTATATAAGGATCGTAGAACGAGCACTTTGCGTGCGCCTGTTCCAGCGTCCGGTCGGTCAGCACGTTGTTGAAAATCATCGGTATGCCCAGCGCGCCCACCTGGATGGTCTCCATGGTCGGGTTCTTTAATTCGAAACGCAGAACGAGCTTCCCACCGTCAAGCTGCCAGTAACGCTTCGCCTCCAGTGGAAATTCTGCTCCCAGTGTCGGGCCGAGATTTGCCGCCGCCAGAATATCTCCCGACGCAGGCAGAGGCGCGACGGTCTTCCGTGCGTGAGCGGTCGAGTAGTCCTTCCATTCGCCAGAGGTCCCCGCGCGGATCCGCAAATCCAGGTCTCCCAAGTGGTAGTAGCCGTTGCCCGAACGCGCAGCCAGAAGATCGCCCGGCGTGAAGTCGAACTCCGGCGCTTCCTTCGGTTTTAGCGATGCCACGGTCTCCGACGATCGCACTAGCGTGAGATGGAAGTCTGGCGTCTCCACGTCAAACGTCCCCTGGCTTAGAAGATTCCCGCGGGGGTTGCCGCCCTCTTGCTGTCCAGAAGAACTGTCCACTCGCATACTTTCGTTCGCTCGCGCGGACCGACCCATCATCGTCGCGCCCATCCACCCCGCGAGCGACACCAGTGCCACTGCCGTAGCCGCCAAGGAACCTCTCGAGTTTCCCAAGGACCGCATTTTCATCACCCGCTTCCTCATCTCATTCCCGGTCGTGTTCGGTCAGGCCGGCAACTCGCGCATCTTAGCGCGCGTCCCTCTGCCCAGGAAACGTTTACATTTCTCCGCGTCGGCAGTAGAGTGGGGCCCCTCGTTCTCGCGTTTACGTTGCGCTCAGGGTAGGCCGGAGGTCTCCGATGGATCGTCGCCGTTTTCTTCAGAACTTGGCCGTGGCCGCCGCTGGTATAAAGTATGCGAAGTCTCCCGCCACGCCACCTCCTCTCGCCCGCACTCCTGCAACCTCTTCCCTGCTTCCCGCTTCGGCCGTCGATGTAGCAGGCCATGCCTTCCTTTGTGAGTTCAAGCTCAACGGCACCACTTGGAAGGCATACGACGATCTCCGCACCCGCGACGGTTCCATCACCTTCGTTTCCTCAGCCGGCACTGCTCGCGTCTTGCCCAAGACCGCTGAGGCCACTTTTGCGGAGGCGGACACTCCCTATCTCGGATTGAGTCTCGCGGAAATCGGAACCAGTGGGCCCGATCTGCTCGCTGACAAGCTGCTCGCCCATGGCGATCCGAATCCCGAGCAGGTGAAGGCCGCGGCTCCGCCCCTCGAGTCCGCTGTGAGGGGCCGCGAAGGCTGGCGACTGCCTTGGAATACCTTCGTCGGAACGAAGGAATGCTCCGATACCATGCCCGTCTTCTACGGCGGTGCGACGCGAACATATCATTCCGGTCAGTATTTCCCAGAACTCAACGGGCAGGTTGCCGCCAGGCGTTTCGAGGGCCTCGTAGGCGACTGGATGCCTGCGGTTCGAAAAGTCTTTCCGGTTTCGGAGAACGCCTTCATTGAAGTCATCGTCTTCGGGGACGTGGAGGATTCCGAGCGTTTCATCGTTCAGACGTGGCATCGCACCATGCTCGTGGAGAGCGGCAAGATCTCGAGAGTCGTCTACGGCTACAGCTATCCGGATTTCCCTCCGCGCCGCCAGGCTCCGGCCGCCGAGCGCTTTTATCGCGGCCTGCTGGTCTTTGCCGAATATTGGGAAAAGCTGCTTCAGGATTTTGCTCCTACATCGCTTCCTGAAAACTCCTGGGTGGACATGTCCAAGCATGCCTTCGCCAAGGAACTGATGGCGCGTCCGGGCGGGGTCTATCCGAAATATGGCGCCGTGGACCGCGATTATTACGGTCCCGAGTACGACGGCTTCCAGGACATCTTCACCATGTCCCTGAACGCCAATCTGGAATGGGGTCGCTTCGAGCCGGCGCGAGAAATTATCGACAACTACCTCACGGACTTCACGGATGCAACGGGCATGATCAATATGCGCGGACCTGAAGTAGCCCAGTTTGGCATGACGCTTTCGCTTCTCGCGCGCTACTACAACTACACGCTCGATCGAGCGCTGCTCGCCAAGCATGCAGAAAAAATCGCCGCCACTGCGGAGCTTCTCGCCGAACTTCACGAGGAGAGTCTCAGGCTTCCGGCCGATGATCCCGGTTACGGCCTCATTCACGGCTGGAGCGAGTCGGACTCCTGTCTCGCCCCTCGCCCGATGACGTGGTGGCTTCCGTATTATTCCCACAATGCTTTCGCCTCCCGCGGGCTGAAAGATATGAGCAGTGTCTGGACCGAAATCGTCGGCCCATCAGCGCAGGATCGGTCCAGAGTCGCCGAATCGTGGTTGACTCGAAGCCGCGTCCTCCGAGACTCCATGGTCGCCGCCCTCCGTAAGAACGTGCGCCGGGATATGACGCCTCCCTATATCGGAACCTACGCCGGTGCGGCCGGCACGTTCTGGGAATCGATGAAGAAGGAACGTCCCAGTCCCCAGGGTTGGCCTCACCGCGGCTATGCCGAACTCCTCCAGGCAGATGTCCTCCCGGCGGATCTTGCGAATCTCGTAATCGATTGCATGCGCGCTTACGGCGCCACAACCCTTGGAATCGTCGCCAATGTCGAGCCGCCTCATCCTCAAGGACGCGACATTCTCGGATTCATTTCCTACGGCTATGCGCAGATGCTTCTGCGCCTCGACCGGATCGAGGAATATCTGCTCTTTCTTTACTCTCATCGCTATCACGATCACACGCGTGGAAGCTGGACCGCGGGCGAAGTCTCGGGTATCACCGGCGAAAGCGCGCTCTTTTGCGTTCCCGCGCAGCAGACGATTCCGCTGCTTGTTCGATGGATGCTCGTTCTCGAAGATTCGCATGAGGATCGGCTCTATTTCGCCCGTGGCCTTCCGCGCGATTGGCTGGCGTCCGCGAAAGAGATTCGCATTCGTCAGGCACCCACTCGCTGGGGCAGAGTAGATCTCACGATGATTGGAAAGCCCGAGTCGAAGCAGGCCGTGGCTGCGCTGGAGCTTGCGCGCGCGGGCGCGCCGAAGGAACTGCACGTGAAGTTCCGTCTGCCGGCGCAAAATACGCTGCAAAGAATCAGTGTTAATGGCCGCCCCGCTTCACTCGGAGGTCTTCATGGCGATACCGCGATCTTTGCCACAGGAAATGATCGCCGGTTCGAGTTGGTCGCCGAATTTAGCTGACCTCGGCTTTCGGGCTGTCAAGAATGCTGTATGCGTCGCGTTGCGTGAAGGGTTCTCGATTCGACGATGACCGCTAAGCGATACGAGAGAAGGGAAGTCCTCAAGGGGCTCGCGTCTTGTGCCGCCGCTCTCGTGCCCCCTGCTTGGCGTCCCGGTCGACTGGAGCCTCTGCGCGTCGCTGGGCAGCCCGTCGAAGTCCGGATTTCCTCCATTAGTGAACACACCGTTCGGTTGACTCTCTCCCGGATCAGGAATGGTGTTGCTGAGGAAGTTCCTCGCGACGGATCCCTGGTGTCTCTTGCATCCGTTCCGCATGCCGCCGCCTTTCGCAATTCGGCGGACCAATCTGCCTTCTCGGCCGGAAACATGCGCGTGCGCTTCTCCGATGAACCTCTCACCTTCACCATGCAGTCAGCCGCCGGGCAAACACTCCAGCGCATTTCGATCGACTCCCGCACCGGTTTCGTTTCATTCAATATCGGCGATGCTCCGGTGTTCGGACTTGGCGAAGGCGGCCAGCAATTCGATCGCCGGGGATCCATCGACGCAATGCGAAGCGGGCAGGGCGGATACAAGCTGGCAACACACGGCGGCCGCGTTCCCATTCCGTGGCTCGTCGGAACCGCCGGCTGGGCCATCTTCTTTCATCATCCCTTCGGCGCCTTTGATCTCAGCGGTTCCATCGGCGCTTTTCAGCCGCCGAGCCCGGAGTCGGCGCTTCCTTTCGACCTCTTCGTGGTTGCTTCCTCCGATCCGGCCACGATCATGTCGGAGTATGCGCGGCTTACTGGTCACGCCGAAATGCCTCCCCTGTGGAGCTTCGGCTTTCAACAGTCCCATCGGACTCTCGGCAGCCCTGAGGAAATTCTTGCCGAAGCGAAAACGTTCCGCGAAAAAAGACTCCCCTGTGATGCCATGATTTATCTCGGCACCGGCTTTTGCCCCAACGGGTGGAACACCGAAAATGGTTCATTCGTCTGGAACTCCCGGGCGTTTCCCGATCCGCAAGAAATGATCGATCAATTGCACCGCGACCATTTTCGCGTGGTGTCTCACGTCGTGATTCTGACGGACCGCCTGCGAGGAACCGTCCGCGATCGGTGTGATCTCAGCCGGTTCGACGAAGAAAGCGCCGCCTGCTATTGGGACATGCACCGGAAGGATTTTGCGATGGGCGTCGACGGCTGGTGGCCCGACGAGGGCGATCCTCTTGACGCCGCATCGCGTCTCGTTCGCAATCGCATGTACTGGGAAGGGCCCCAGATCGATCGGGCGAACCAGCGCCCGTATGCGCTGCATCGCAATGGCTATGCCGGCATGCAGCGTTATGCGTCGTTTCTCTGGTCGGGAGACGTGTACTCGACATGGGAAACGTTGAAGATGCACGTCCCTATTGCGCTCAATGCGGCGCTCAGCGGGATTCCCTTTTGGGGCACCGATATCGGCGGATTCGTTCCGACGAAGGAGTTCACCGCCGAGCTTTATCTCCGCTGGTTTCAATTCGGCGCCTTCTGCACTCTCTTCCGGTGTCATGGCCGCGCTTGGAAGCTCCGGCTTCCGTGGGGTTGGGACACCGGAGATCCCGGACCCACCGAAATCCGCGCCTACGACGGGGCCGCTGTGCCCGATGTCAGCCAGCTTCACAATCCCGATGTGGAACCGATTTGCCGCAAGTACCTCGAGTTGCGCTACAAACTGCTTCCCTACCTGTATAGCGCAGTCCGCGAATGCGCTCTTACGGGACTGCCGATCATGCGTCCTCTTTGGCTTCATTATCGTGACGACGGTGCCGCCGTTGCGCGCGGTGACGAATACTTGTGGGGCCGGGATATTCTCGTGGCGCCCATCGTGGAAAAGGGAGCCTCTTCGCGCCGCCTGTATCTTCCCCGAGGTAGTTGGTATGACTTCTGGACGCAGGAAGCCATTGAGGGTGGCCGCGAGCTCGCGCGCGACGTCGACCTTGCCACCTTGCCGCTGTACGTTCGCGCCGGGTCGATCCTTCCCATGGGTCCCGTCAAGCAGTATGTCGGCGAAAGCGTTGAAGAGCCGCTCTCGTTCCTGATTCATCCAGGCTCCGATGGAGCCTTCCGCCTGTATGAAGACGACGGCATATCGTTCAACTACCGTCGCGGCGATTGGACTGGCATCGACCTGCGATGGGACGACTCACACCGGCGCCTTTCATTGAGCCTCGCAAAAGGGTCTAGAATGTTGCCTCCCCTCGCGCGACGGCTTGCTGTTGAGCTCGCCGGACAGCGGCGTGAGGTCGCATTTGAGGGCCGGCCACTGACCGTCGCCTTCTGATGCGACTGTCCCTGGACCACCGGGAGAACGGCCCGTAGAGCGCGGCTTTTCGTGATGCTGGAAGCTGTTGAAAACGAAGGACGGTTCCTCATTTCTAACCGATACAATTTTTGAGGTCTTCTGCGACCTATTCCGAAGGAGCGAAACGTGCGCAAGGTTCGGACCGCATCGGGAATTTCCAGTGCTCGCCGGGCAAAACGATGTTTGACACTCGTTTTCACCGGTGGTATTTCGGTGGTTCTGGCATTGCTCGCGGCGACTTCGCTTCCCACTCGCGGAGCCGATTCCACGCAATCTGTCGAGCAGATTCCCTTCCTGCGCGATGTCTTCCTGCACCATGCGTACTCCGCACGCTGGTTTGGCCCGGCTCACTGGCAGAACGGAGGCGAGAGCTACACCACACTCGAGCCTTCGTCCGCCGATCCACACCTCCTCGACATCGTCCGTTACGAAACGGCCACAGGGAAGCGCGAAGTCCTTGTTTCTGGTTCCGAGCTGATTCCCTCGGGAGCCGACCAGCCCATCGAGATCGAAGACTACGATTGGTCTCCCGACGCGAACTTCCTGCTTATATTCACGAACTCGCGCCGCGTTTGGCGCCTGAACACGCGCGGCGACTACTGGCTCTTCGACCGGCGCGCGAAGACGCTGACCAGGATCGGCGGAGACGCGCCTCCCGCGACCCTGATGTTCGCGACTTTCTCGCCGGACGGATCGAAAGTTGCCTACGTCCACGACAACAACTTGTATGTCGAGGACCTTCAGACTCATGCCGTCATGCAACTCACGAACGACGGCTCGGAGTCGATCATCAACGGAACCTCCGACTGGGTCTACGAGGAGGAACTCGACGTCCGCAAGGCCTTTCAGTGGAGCCCGGACAGTCGGCGGATTGCCTACTGGCGGTTCGACGCCAGCCCCGTTAAGCACTTCGCGTTGATCTACGACGTTGGCGCTCCGTACGAAGTGGTGACCCACATTCCGTATCCTGAATTCGGAGTTTATCCGCTAGTGAAGCAAGTCCCTTATCCGGAGCCGGGAACGCCCAACTCGATGGTGAAGATTGGAGTGGTGCCGGCGACGGGAGGAACGACCGTTTGGATGAACGTCGTGGGCGATCCCGAGAAGAGTTACATAGCCCGCATGGATTGGGCCGGGAACTCGGACTCTCTCGTGATCCAGCATTTGAACAGGCGGCAGGACAGGGACGATGTGGTCCTGGCAAATGCGGACTCGGGCACGACGACCGTGGTCTACAGCGAGCACGATGAAGCGTGGGTGGACGTGGTTGACGATTTCAGATGGCTTGACGCGGGCAAGCAATTCCTGTGGGTCAGCGAGAAGGACGGCTGGCGGCACGCTTACGCGATATCGCGCGAGGGAACCGGCATGCGACTCTTGACTCCGGGATCTTTCGACGTTGTCGATGTCCTGGGTGTGGATCCGGCGGAGCAGTGGATCTACTACATCGCCTCACCCGAAAACGCCACACAACGGTATCTCTACCGCAGCAGGCTGAAGAGCGGCGGCGCCCCGGAGCGATTGACGCCCGCAGGCGAACCCGGCACGCACAGTTACGATATCGCGCCCGATTTTCGCTGGGCGTTCCACACATATTCGACGATCGACAGCCCGCCAACGGTCGACTTGGTGGATCTAGCTGGCCAGCATGTCCGGCGCGTGCTGCAGGATAACGCGCCTTTAAAGGAAAAATTGAGAGACCTGATCGCTCAGCCGACCGAATATCTGCGGCTCGACATTGGGGAAGGCGTGGTGCTCGATGGCTGGATGATCAAGCCGAAGAACTTCGATACGTCGAAAAAATATCCGGCTTTGGTCTATGTCTATGGCGAACCGGCAGGGCAGACGGTTGCCGACCGGTGGGACGGCGAGCAGGGATTATGGCATCGGTTCATCGCGAACCAAGGATACATCGTTCTCAGCTTCGACAACCGGGGCACGCCCGCGCCGCGCGGCCGCGAATGGCGGAAGATCGCATATGGGTCGGTGGGCGTGCTTTCGTCGAAGGAGCAGGCGGCCGCTCTTCGAAAACTGGAACAAATTGAGCCGTTCGTCGATCCTTCGCGCGTTGCCGTATGGGGCTGGAGCGGAGGCGGGACGAACACTCTGAATCTGATGTTTCGCCATCCGGAGCTTTACTCCGTCGGGATGAGCGTAGCTCCGGTCCCGGACCAGCGCCTCTACGACTCGATTTACCAGGAACGATACATGGGCCTGCCGGAAACCAACGCGGAGGGTTACAAGGCCAGCTCCGCCATCAACTATGCCGAGGGGCTGCGCGGAAAGCTGCTGATCGTTCATAGCGAGGGAGATGACAACGTGCATTATCAGGGGACGGAACTCCTCATCAACCGCCTCGTCGAGCTCGGCAAGCAATTCGATTTCATGGAATATCCGGGACGAACTCATTCTCTCTCAGAGGGTGTGGGCACCCATTATCATCTCTATTGTCTGCTGACGCGATACTTGGAAGACCACCTCGCCCCTGGCCCTGAGAAATGAAGCGTTCGCTTAGGAGAAATCGGCCAGCTATGAGTGAGTCTCGCGGTGGCGGGTGATGAACTCCTTGAGGTACTGACCTGCATCCATAATGTGATGCCACAATTCCTTCGTTGCGATTTCAGGATCGCCGCTGCGGCACGCCTCGAGCAGCTTGCGGTGCGCCGGACCCGCGAGGTGAAGGTTTCGAGTAAATACGAGATGCAGACGAGTGTAGCGATCGCAGTTATGGTTGAGAGTTTTCAGGAAGCCCAGCATGGTGGGACGTCTGGCGGGCGCGTACAAGGTTGAATGAAACAACCAGTTCCAATGGCCCCAGGACTTGGTTTCCGAATCGTTTTCGAGCGATTGCTCGAATTGCCGGAGGACGTCCGAGGCGCGCCTGAAGTCTTCTTCCTTGAGATTGGGAACCGCCTGCCGAAGCATGTAACACTCAACGACGGCGCGCGTTTCGAAAAGCTCGCCGATCTCCTCTGGGGAGAGCGCCGAGACAACGGCTCCGCGGTTCGCAACGATCTTGATCAGTCCCTCGGCTGCGAGGTGGCTCAAGGCCTCGCGGACTGGAATCCGGCTGATCTGGAATTCGGCGGCAATCGCATCCTGACGCAACTGCTCGCCCTCTCTCAACTCGCCGCTGATGATCTTCTCGCGGAGCCGTTCAATGACGGCGGCGGCGAGCGACTGTCGCGGAATGGGCGAAGTCTTCTTGGGCGCAATCGGCGCCGCGCTTGGGTGCAAATGCTTCATTTGCGGCGAATGTGGATCGCGTGCGGGTGAATTGGACATGCCCGAAGCCAGCCCTTCACTGGAAAATCCCTCGCCAATTCCGGACACACCGTCCATCGTTGGCGTGGCCGATGATCTATCACAACGCTTCCGGCGTCAACCGCCTCGCGGCGCGCCAAACAGAGATGCTTAAGGTGCTCTTGGTGGGTCGAGCGCGGAGCGGTATATTCTCTCTGTGTCGACCAAGCTCACCGTAGTTGCGTGTCTTGCGATCCTTGGATGTGCCGCGCCAATCGTTCGGGCGCAGGCAGCGTCCACAGTCCCCGGAACCAGTTCGACGGCCGAAGTGAATCGAGCGCTCGATCTTGCCGAGAAAGGGAAATGCGAGGAAGCACTGCCGGCATTGACCAAGCTTCTCCACCGAATTCCCGACAAGGCGCTCGAATTCGAGGCGGGAATGGCTGCCGCCCGCTGCGCGATGAGTTTGAATCGCATGGACGCGGTGGTAACGGCACTCGTGGAGCTGAACCGCAGGTTTCCCAATGATCCGAGAGTCCTCTATGTGACCGCACACTATTTCAGCGAGCTCGCAAACAGGTCGTCGCAGGCGCTCGTGTCCACGGCGCCGCAGTCAAAAGAGGCGATGGAACTGGACGCCGAAGGATACGAATCGCAGGGCAAGTGGGATGAAGCCACGCGGGAATACGAAATGATTCTCGCGCGAGATCCTAAGGCGGCGGGCATTCACTATCGGCTCGGGCGGATTCTTCTTTCAAAGCCTCCGAATCCCGTCAACATTGAGGGTGCCAAGAGCGAATTCGAATCGGAACTGAAGCTTCATCCGGACGACGCGCCTTCCGAATTCCTGCTCGGTGATCTCGCGCGGCAGGCTCAACAATGGGACGAGGCCGCGGCCCATTTTTCGCGCGCCACGCAAATCGATGCGGGGTTCTCGGAGGCTTTCCTGGGCCTTGGCATCGCTCTCAACGGGTCGCAGAAATATTCCGAAGCGGTGAAGCCACTTGAGAAATACGTAGGGATGGAACCTTCCGATTCAGCCGGCCACTACCAGCTCGCGATCGCCTACGGACGGTTGGGGCGGAGCCAGGATGCGGCCCGGCAGATCGCATTGCAACAACGGGCGGAGAAGGCGCAGGGCGCGCGGGCATCGGCGCCTCAGTAGCAGCAATCTCCTCTTCTACGTCCACTTCCCCTCGCCTTCGACAATCCTGATATAGCGATCGACGGGAAGTTGGGTGAACCGCTCAACGCCTCCAGGCCGCGGCCACGTAACTTCAAGCGAGTCGATCCTTGTCTCCTGGCCCAATCCAAGCACGATCCGGGGATCGTGCGAGGAAAGATAGCTGCCGCCGCCTACCTTGAACCGATGTCTCTCTACATTTCCGCAACGATAGGTGAGCTTCGCGCCGACCGCATCCACATTCGCTTTCCTGCCAACGAGGCGCACGCCGAGCCAATGATTTCGGCGGCCGGCATTATTGCGAAGCAGGATAGGAGGCCCATCATTGACAGCCACGAGGACGTCAACGGCGCCGTCGTTGTCGAAGTCTCCCAAAGCCATGCCACGGCCCGCTATCGGCTTGGCAAAAATGGGTCCGCTCTCTTCGCTCACGTTTTGAAATCCCGAAGCCATCCCTCGAAAGAGCAGCATAGGTTCGAGATACCGGACGTTGTCGGTCCTCCACGTTTCAACCATGAGGTCGGGGTGACCGTTGCAAAGCAAGAGATCCAGATGGCCGTCGTTGTCGTAGTCGAAGAATTTGACGCCCCATCCGCTCAATAAGGTCGTCGCCTTGGCGATGCCCGTGCGGACCGCTACATCGCCGAAGGATTTGTCTTTATTGTTGTGATAGAGCGAAAACTGCTCGTGGTCGATGTTCGCGACGAACAGATCGATCCAGCCATCCTGATCGTAGTCCGCAGCGTCAACCCCCATTCCGGACCTGGCCCGGCCGAACGAGTTGTACCCGACGCCCGCCAAGAGTCCGATTTCTTGGAACCGGCCACGGCCTTTGTTGGCGAATAGAAAATTCGGAACTGTGTCGTTGCCGACGAACAGATCCATCCAGCCGTCATTATCAATGTCGGCTGCCACCACACCCCAAGCCTTCGCAAGCGATTGGCTGATCCCCGAGGTCTTGCTGACGTCGGTGAATGTTCCATCACCATTATTGTGAAAGAGCCAGCAAGGGAGCGGGTCGAACACGTCCGGCTTGCAGTACCAACGCTGCCCGGTGAGCAGATTTCCGCAGAAGGGGTTGTGTGACTTACTAAAGTTCCCGAACTGGCAGACAAACAGGTCCAGACGACCGTCGTTATCGTAGTCGAACCAGACGGCGCTGGTGCTCCATCCCGGAGCAGCGACGCCCGCCTTAGCCGTGACATCGGAGAACGTACCGTCGCCGTTGTTGTGGTAGAGGATGCTGCGAGCGTACTGCGTGACGTAAAGATCCGGAAACCCGTCGCCGTCATAGTCGCCGACAGCGACTCCCATTCCGTACGCGTTTCCGCTAACTCCGGCTTTCGTGGTGACATCGGTAAAGGTGCCGTCACGGTTGTTCCGATAGAGCGCGTTGCGGAGAGATTTCGATGGCGTGTAGAAATCGCACGGGCCGCTGTTGACCAGATAGATGTCCATCCAACCGTCGTTATCGTAATCGACGAACGCGCAGCCGGGCCCGAGCGTTTCCGGCAGGTACATTTGCGGCGAATGTCCCCCAACGTGCGACCACGAAATTCCGCTCGCCGCCGGAGCAATTTCCTCAAAAGCCGGCGGTTGATCGGACGACGGGCGAAGAAGAAAACGGGAAGCAGGACTGCTCCGTGCGAGGATCGGCAGGCCGGCCACTGATGCCAGCGTCCGCAGAAACCAACGGCGCGAGGCAACGAACTGCGAGAGGTGGAATTGTGGGCTCTCTTCCAAGCCCCGGTTCTCTTTCTTTAAGGAATCTTGACTCGACTCAAGACTGCACGCCGGAATACTCTTCTCGAAGCATCGGCGTTCATATACGCTACCCCATCTTGTAAGCGTTTTCGACACGGTTGTTCGAGGAAGTTCATTGGCTATTTCGCGGCGGAGTCTCCTCCAGTCGTTTGGGATTGCCGTAGCGGGACCACATTGGGCCGCCCGGACGACTCGCGCCCGCGATCCCAATGGAGTGACGTTTGTGGATATCGCGACCGAGGCCGGAATCCACTTCGTCCATGACAACGCGGCATCCGACCAGAAGTATCTGATCGAGACGATGGGATCAGGGTGCGGCTGGATCGACTACGATCAAGACGGACTGCTCGATCTTTATTTGGTGAACGGTGCGGCGACGAGCGCATACGCTCCCAAGCACGCACTGCGGAGCGCGCTCTACCACAACAACGGCGACGGAACGTTCCGCGACGTCACGGAGAAGGCGCGCGTGGGGGCGGAGGGTCTGTTCGGAATGGGAGTCGCGGTGGGCGACTACGATAACGACGGCTTTCCGGACCTTTTGGTCCTCGGCTACGGACGTTGCATTCTCTACCGGAACAATGGCGACGGAACCTTTGCGGACGTCACGCAGCGAGCCGGAGTGGCCAACGCGGGCCGGTGGGCGTCGAGCGCGGCATGGTTTGATTACGATAACGACGGGCGCCTCGACCTGATCCTCGCGAATTATGTGGATTGGTCTCCGGAGAGAAACTTTTGGTGCGGCGACCACGGCCCTGGGTTGCGGAGCTACTGCCATCCCGACGATTATCACGGCGAGTTCCCGACGCTCTACCACAACAACGGCGACGGGACGTTCACGGACGTCAGCAAGGAATCGGGAATCGCGGCGAAGCCGGGAAACGGGCTGGGCGTTCTGACGTTCGACTACGACAACGACGGCTGGCAAGACATCCTGATCGCCAACGACTCGATGGCCAACTTTCTGTTTCGCAACAACCGGAACGGAACCTTCAGCGAAGTCGGCTACGCGAGTGGCATCGCTGTGAGCATGGATGGCGCCGCAGAAGCGGGGATGGGAGTGGACGCCGCCGACACCACGGGAAACAGGCGGATGGACGTGGTTATAGCGCACCTCGACATGCAGCTCGCACGCCTCTATCGGAACGCAGGTGACGGGACATTCGAGGACGCGACGTTTCGCTCGAAGCTCGGATACGCAACCTACCACATGAGCGAATTCGGAGCCTGCTTCATGGACTACGACAACGACGGAGCACCGGACATTTTCATGGCGAACGGCCACGTGCTGGACAACATCGCGCGCTATCACGCGGACGTGCAATATGCGGAACCGAAACTGATGTTTCGCAATTCCGGGCGGGGAATCTTCGAGAACGTAAGCGACGCTCTGGGAGCGGATTTCAGGCGGCCGCGGGTGAGCCGGGGCGCGGCGATCGGAGACTTCGACAACGACGGAGACCTGGACATCCTCGTCAACAACAACGGGGAGGCCCCGCAGCTTCTTCGCAACGACGGCGGAAATGCCAACCACTGGTTGAAGATTCTGCTCATCGGCACGAAATCCAACCGCGATGCGGTCGGAGCCCGTGTGAGAGTAGTCGCCGGCCAACTCGACCTTTATCAGCAGCGTAAGGGCGGGATGAGCTACCAATCGGCGCATGATCCGCGGCTGCACTTCGGCCTCGGACGGCAAAACACAATTGACACCATCGAAGTGAAGTGGCCGAGCGGGGTGGTGACCCAGCTCTCGAAGCTGAAAAGCGATCAAATCATCGCGATTCGGGAGGGAGAGGGCGTGGTAGAGCGCGTTTTCCCCCGGCTCGCAACGAAATGAGCTGCGGCCACCGCTTTCGAGTGCGGGAGGTCACTGGTTGCGGACCTTCGCCACGTTGCCGCGATGTTCGCCGTTCGTTGCTCCCTCCTCGCGGATTGACGTCACCTGCTCGTTGTTGAGCCGCGCCAGAACGGCGAGCGCTTCGCGCGCCTGAGAAAGGTCGCCCTTTCGGCGAAAAGCCGCCGCAAGATACGAGTAAACGGCGGGGTTTTCGGGGTCGAGCGTGCGGGCCGTCTCCAACTGCGAGATGGCTTCGTCGACGCGATCACCCATCAGATAAAGTTTCGCGAGCGAAATTCGAGACCTTGAATAGCTGGGCCTCTCGGTAATCGATTCCTGCAGCGTCCCTTCTGCCTCGGCAAAGCCCGGTTCTCCAACGTCTACGCCCGACTGAATCAAAGCTTCTCCCAAGAGCGATCGCAGTATGTAATTGGCTTTCCCTTTGGCGATGGCGTCTCGCGCGATTCGGATGGTTTCAGCGGAGTCGCCCTCAAGCAGCTTTTCGTGTGCTGCCGCAAGGTAACCGATACCCGTGCCAGAAGCGAGGCGGCTTGCCGTTAGAAAATCGTTCTTGGCCAAATCGAAGCGGTCTAAACCGGTAAGAAATACGGCTCGTTCGTAATGCAACCGGGCCGAGTCAGGCACACTTTGGAGCCCGAGTTCAACCACCTTCAGACCGAGCCGATTGTTGCGCGCGTCCGTGCAGGCGTCCGCAACGAATGAATAGAGTTTCTCGTCACCCGGCGAAAGTGCGGCGGCCCTTTTCACCGCTTCGAGCGCCTTGTCGGATTGACCGTCCCCCACATATGCCTGAGCCAACAAGTTCCAGACAGCAGCCGTGTTCGTGCCACCTTTTTGCAGCGACGCCAACACGGGGATAGCGACCTTCGGCTGGCGGGTCGCCACGTAGCAGAGCGCGAGATTGAATTTGACGGCGTACTGGTCGCCGGCGCCGGCGCGCGCGGCTAGCAGATGAGGAATTGCGTCTGAGAATCGTCCTTGGCGCGTCAGCTGTGTGCCCGTCCGAAGCTCGCTTTCCGGATCCCGTGCTGGACGAGGTTTATGGCTCTGGCCAACTCCAGAAACACGCCCCGCGGCCGGCATCACAAGGCACGCCAAAAGCACAGCGAAAGCCGAACAGCACGTACGAATCCTTCGCATCGGCCTCGAATAGTATAGGAAAGTAGTCCTCGAGAGAATAAGAAGGTTCTGCGGTCGCACTGCTCGGGACCTCCCCCCTCAGTCTATTTCTCGGTGTTCTCAAAGATTGGCTTGACAGTGCGGCGAATAAAGTATACAAAATCCGCCATTGGGGTGGCTCGGGTGCCTACACGGCTGGCTGTTGGTGGAAAACGTTTACCTCTCGCCGCTCATGCGGCTCGCATTCCCCAGCTTTTGGCGCCGGCCGGCTCGGCTTTCTTTTCACGGTTTCAACCTTCTTTCTGGGGCCCCGCTCTGCGGGCCCGCACTGCTTTGAGCTTCAAAGGAGGCGACATGTCGCGCAATTGGTTCCATCGTGGGCTCTCGGCGTTGGCTATTCTCGTCCTCATCGGTCTTGGCGCGGCCCGCGCCTGGGCCCAACAGGGAACGGTTGGCACCGTGACTATCACGGTCGTCGACCAAAGCGGTGGCATCGTCTCCGCGGCTCACTTGGATCTGCGGGATATCGCGACCAATGACGTCCGGTCAGCTGAGACGCAGGACCGCGGAACGTACAGTTTCGTCGGGCTCTCAGTTGGAACCTACCAACTCACGGTGAGCAAATCCGGATTCGACAAGCAGGTCTTTGAGTCCGTGATCGTGCATGCCGCGCAAGTAACCGATGTCAACGTTTCCCTGAAAGTTGGCGTTACGACCGAGACTGTCGAGGTGCACGAGAGCGAGGTTCCGCTCATCGACACTACCTCCAACGCGATCGGCACGACGATTGATATGAAGCAGATCGAGGATCTGCCGCTGAGCGGCCGCGACCTGAGCGGTCTTGCCAACCTGACTCCGGGCACCGCGAGCGTTGCCGGCATCGGTCCGACATGGAATGGTTTGCCGGTTATGGCTCAGGGGAACAACATCGACGGCGTGATCGCCAACACTTCTCGCATGAAGTTTTCCGGCAACTATGCTGCTCCATCCGTTTCGGCTCGGATTGAAGACATGTCCGAGATGACGGTACAGACCGACCAGCTGGATTTGGATCAGGGATTCGGTCAGGCGAACATGCAGATTAACTTTGTAACTCGCCGTGGTTCAAACTCCTTTCACGGTCGCGCGTTTGAGGACTTTCAGAATTCCTATTTGAACGCCAATAGCTGGACCAACGACGCGGGCGGGACGCCGAAGCCCCACTATGAGCTCAATGACTTCGGCGGCAGCATCGGCGGGCCCATCCTCAGGGACAAGCTGTTCTTCTTCGGAACGTACGCCGAGTCCAAGCAGCCCGGCAGCATTATTGGGACCAACCGAGTCCTCACTGCCGCTGCTCAAGCCGGCGTGTTCACGTACACGGGAAGCGACAACGCATCACACACCGTGTGTCTTTTCACGGCCGGTTGCCCGGGCGGAGGAACTGGAATTGTCGACGCGTACAACGCGGCGCATCCAGGAGCCAACTACGGTACAAACTTCCCGACGTCGAACGCCGCCATTCAGCAGGAGCTGAACAATATCAACACCGCTGCGCTGCCCCTGGGAAAAAGTTTGACCACGAGCGACCCAGTCATCGATGGTTTTCAGTGGGCGCTTCCCAGCCCCAGCACCACCTATTTCCCGACTGTCCGGATCGACTACAACATGTCCCAGAGCCTCCGTTTCAACTTCGCCTGGAACATGACGCGGTACAGCCAACCGAACGTGAACCCGCCCACTTTCCCTGGTACGCCGTTCGACGGGCAGGGTACGGGCAACTTCACAAGATACTATACGACGGCGTTCGGCTTCGACTGGACAATCAAGCCGACGCTCGTCAATCAGTTCCGCGGTGGTTTCCTCTACTACTTCCAGGGATACGGCGATTTGGGCTTCAACAACATCGAGACTCAATATCCCACCGTCGCCTGGAACATCGTGAGCCCGGAAGTGTATTACCCTTACGGCGGCAACATGTCCGGTCAGCAATATAGTTTGCCGACGCCGGACTACTATCCCTTGTTTAACGCTTCCGACACCGTGACTTGGCAGCACGGCGCTCACAGTCTGAATTTTGGGTTCTCTTGGTATCGGGAGCAGGACCATTACTGGAACGCGCCGGCCGGATATGCGGGCTACAGTCTCGCCACGTCAAGCGGCCTGGCTACTGGCGATCCGGCCCTCAATATGTTCACGACCTCCAGCGTTCCGGCTGCCGGTGGCCAGAACCTGTCTGAAATCGAATCACTCTACGCCACTCTAGCCGGCAGGGTTTCCGGCGTAGGCGGGCAGTTTGCGTACAGCCAAAAGACCGGGCAATATGCCACGACCTGCTGCAGCGCATACAACCTGGATGAACTCTCGCGAGCGTGGGGCCTTTTCATTCAGGACTCGTGGCGCATCAAACAGAATCTGACGCTGAACTACGGCTTGCGATGGGATTTCACGGGCGACAACCACGACCTAACGAGCGCCTATCACAGCGTTCCGCCTGATTCGCTATTTGGGCCTTCGGGCGTGGGAAACCTGTTCAATCCCGGCTCTTTGACCGGGAATATGAACCCGGAGTATGTGGCCAACGGGCACGCTTACAACCCGTGGAACATCACTCCGCAACCCTCCATCGGTATCGCATGGTCGCCCGGCTTTAGCGAGGGCTTCCTGGGCAAGGTCGCCGGCGGTGGTACCACGGTGATCCGCGCCGGTTTCTCGCTTCGCGATTTCATCGAGCCGTATCAATACTTCTGGGACTATGCAACCGACCAAGGCCAGTTCTACTATCAGAATTTCCAGTTGATCTCCGGAAACGCCGGCAGCAATCCAACCGGCTATTATCAGCCGGGTTCGTTGAACTTGGGCGATACCCTCCCGACTTACATCTACACTCCCCCCGCCTACGCCACAACGTATCCGATGGCCAACACAACCTTCACGTTCTTCCCGGCCTGGGGAATGGACCCGAACATCAAGCAGCCCTACACCGAATCGTGGAACATTGGTATCCAGCGCCAGCTCGGCCAGTCGAATGCGATCGAGATTCGTTACGTCGGTAACCGTGCCGTGCACCAGTGGATCGGGCTGAACATCAACGAAGTGAACATCTTCGGAGCGAATGGCAGCGATCCCAGCTTCGTGAATCAGTTCAAGACCGCCCAGACCAACCTCGCCCTCAACAATGGTCTGCCGTCGGCCGACCCGTACCACGGCACGTTCGCTTACAATTCTGCCGTCTCTGGAGAGGGCCCGCTGCCGCTCTTCGATGCGGCCTTCGCGGGAGAGTCGGGGGCGCCGCTCGCGGACTACAGCAACAGCCAATTCATCAATTGGCTGCAACAGGGGCAGGCCGGCGCCTTCGGCGCTGCAATGGCCAGTCCCTTCGGCACGGCCAACTACTACTGCAACCTTGTTGGCTCGTCGTTCGGTCCCTGTGCCAATAATCTGGGTTACACGGGAGCCGGCGCCGGATATCCAATCAACTTCTTCCAAGCTAACCCCTACAACGAAGGCAGCAGCGCAAATTACCTCACCGCTGGAGGGTACTCGACCTACAACGCTCTGCAGATCGACTTCCGCCAGAAGCAGTGGCACGGCATGCAGTTTGACGTAAACTACACATGGTCCCACAATCTCGGTCTTCAGACGCGCAACGATTGGGAGGGTGTGATCGACAACGGCTATACCCTGCGCAATCTCAAATTAAGTTACGCACCCACCCTTTACGACCTCCGTCACACGGTGCACGCCGGCGGGACATATGACCTTCCCTTCGGCGTCGGCAAGCAGTTCCTGAACCGCACCGGTTTCTTGGATCGAGTGGTGGGCGGTTGGACGGTGGGAACCATTTTCACCTTCCAGACGGGCTCGCCCTTCAATCTCATCGGCGGCTTCAAGACGTTCAACGACTATGGCGACGGCGGAGTGGTGCTAAGCGGAGTGACAACTTCTCAGCTCCAGAGTGCGGTTGGAGTCTACGAAAACGGAACGGTGACTCCCAGCCTGCTCAACCCGAGCTTCGTGAGCTCGGCAATTTCCTCCGGGAGCATCGCTGCAAACCAAACCCCTGGAGTCATAGCGCCACCAATATGGTTACATGGCCCGCATACCGTCAACGACGACATTGCGATCACGAAGTTTGTGCCGATTCGCGAGAACATCCGATTCAGCCTGCAGGGCGAGTTCTTGAACGCTTTCAATCACCCGAACTTCGGCAATTACGGAGGCTACGCGCTCGATACGGGCGTGCAAGACGGCGGGTTCGGCACAGTTTATGGAACGCTCAACTCGTCGAGGGCGATCGAACTGCGGGCGAATCTCGAGTTCTGAATCGGTTGGCTGATTTGCGTTGCTCGTCGGCCGCCGCAAGCGGGAAATGATTCCCTTGCGGCGGCTGCTTGAGCCGGTCCGAGAACCCACTCCCATGGCCTGCGCCGCAAGCCGGAAGAACTTCGCATCGAACGACGAAAAGGCGGTGACCATGACGACCCTTCTCCGCTGGTCGGCGATCCCCCTCTTGTTTTTCGTTTTTTGGAGTACCAGCGCGCATGCGCAGGGAACTCTCGGGGATTATCAGCGCGCCGAAAAGTTTCTTCCCGGCAACGCGCGGCACCTCTTCACAACTGGCGACGTCAGCCCACATTGGATCGAGAAGAGCCATCGCTTTTGGTATCGCCGCGAAGACCTAAAGGGAGGCTCCGAGTTCATCTTGGTGGACGCGGACCGGAACACGAGCAATCCCGCCTTCGATCACGCGCGCCTGGCAGAGGCGCTTTCGGGCGCCACAAAGCAACACGAGGATCCGTCCAAGCTCCCGTTCTACAGCATAGAATTTGCGGAAGATGGAAAGCTCCTCAAGTTTGAAATCGAGGATGTGCCCTGGACCTGCAATCTTGAGAGCTATGAATGCAAGGCCGGCGACGCGAGCGCCACCGACCGCTTCGAATCTCGCTCGCCCGACGGCCGCTGGATCGCATACGTCGCGAACCACAACCTCTTCCTGAGGGACAGCACGACCGGCACGGTCTTGCAGCTAACGCGCGACGGAGAACCCGGATGGGATTACGCGACTCCGATTCCATCTCTCCGCGCGATGGTGGCACAGCAAACGGAAGACGTGAAGGAGCGCCCCGCGGTTTTTTGGTCGCCCGATTCATCGAAATTCGTTACCTATCGAATCGACTCGCGCAACGCCGGCCGCTTCACTTCTCTCCAGTTCGTTCCGCCAAACCAGTTGCGCCCGAAAGCGTTCAGTGTCGTTTATCCTTTGCCCGGCGAGGTCTTGCCGAAGGCTTCGCCTGTTATTTTCGACGTTCGCGCAGGCACACGCATCGACGTCAAGACGGCTCCCCTGGACATCGCTTTCCAGGGCGGCCCCTATTTCGAATGGTTTCCGGACGGCAAGCGGTTTCACTACGAAGCGGAACAGCGCGGATGGAAAGAGGTCGAGCTTCGCGAGGTGGACGCCGAGACCGGCGAACAAAGAGTCGTGCTCACCGAGGCGAACGAGAAGTACGTGGATCCCGGTGAGACGTGGTTCCGCTTCCTCAATCACGATTCCGAAATTGTTTTGTCCTCCGAACGCGACGGCTGGAACCATCTCTACCTCTATACCGCCAAGACCGGCGCCCTCGAAAGGCAGTTGACGAAAGGCGATTGGGTTGTTCGCGAACTTCTCTCTATCGACGACAAGTCTCGCCGCGTCTTCTTCCTCGCTGGTGGCCGCGAAAAAGGCGAGGACCCTTATCTGACTCATCTCTATTCCGTCGGCCTCGACGGCACCGGCCTCCAACTCCTCACTCCCGACGACGCCAATCACACCGTCAGTATGTCTCCCGACAACGAATTTTTCGTCGACAACGCCTCTCGCGTCGACTTGCCGGGAGGCTCATCGTTGCGCCGGGCGAAAGACGGCTCGAAAGTTCGTGACTTGGAGCAGGCGGATGTTTCGGCTCTCGTCAAGACGGGCTGGAAGCCCCCCGGGCCCTTCGAGGGCAAGGCAGGCGACGGTGCGACCGATCTGTATGGCCTCATCTGGAAACCGTCCAATTTTGAAGCATCGAAGAAGTATCCGATCATCGAGCAGGTCTACACCGGCCCGCAGGGATTTTTCGTGCCGAAGACTTTCGGCGGCGCCATGCGTTTGCAATCGATGGCCGAAGTGGGCTTCATCGTCGTGATGGTCGATGGGCGCGGCACCACGGGGCGCTCGCGTGCATTCCACGAGTTCTCCTATCACAATTTGGGCGGCTCTTTCGCCGATCACGTCGAGATGATCAAGCAGATGGCCGCGAAAAACCCTTTCATGGACATAACGCGCGTCGGAATCTACGGCACTTCGGCCGGAGGCTACGGCGCTGCTCACGCGATTCTGCAATTTCCAGAATTCTACAAGGTTTGCGTTTCGATTTCCGGAGATCATGATCCACGCCTTGACAAAGCTTGGTGGAACGAGGTCTACCAGGGCTATCCGGTCGGCTCCGACTATGTCGAGCAATCGAACGTGACCATGGCGAGCCGGCTCCAGGGTTCATTGCTGCTCGTCCATGGCGACATCGACGACAACGTTCACCCGGTCGAGACAATGCGGTTGGCCGATGCCCTTATGACCGCGAACAAGAGTTTCGACATGCTGTTTGTCCCCAACATGTATCATGGCGAGAGTGGCGTGCATGCTTCCTATCTGGCGCGGCGCCGCTGGGATTATTTTGTGCAACATCTGCTGGGCGTGACGCCTCCAACTAATTTCGAGCTGCACGACGAGCGTCTCCCGTTCCCTCGAGCGCGCTGAGGGAAGCCCGGCTGGGGAAGAGCGGTCATCTTGACGATCGGTTGGCTCAGAGATCGTCGCGGGAATGCTTCGGGGCGGACTGGTCCGCTTGAGAAAAACTGTATGGGGAGAATTCGCATATGAAGAATGATGGGAAGGTTTCGCGTCGCCATTTTGTATCGGGCATCGCCTCGGCTGCGGCTGCCGCTTGCCTCCCGAAGTCCGTCCGGGCGATGGCCTCCACGGCCGGCGCGCCGCACGCGAGCGCGCAGTCGACCTCCCGCGGCCCGCACGCACGAATCGAATTCATGGCCGTTCCCTTCCCACTCGCCGACGTCCGGCTGTTGGACAGCCCCTTCCTTAAAGCTGCACAGATTAACGAAGAGTGGCTTGAATCGGTCCCCGTGGATCGCTTGGTCCATAATTTCCGCGTGAACGCGAACCTCTCGAGCTCGGCGGAGCCGCTCGGAGGCTGGGAGGCCCCCGATTGCGAGCTGCGTGGACATTACACGGGCCACTTTCTCTCTGCCTGCGCGCTGAGCTACGCCAGCACAGGAAACGACATACTGAAGCAGCGCGGCGACGCGGTCGTTGCTGAACTCGCGAAATGCCAGGACTCCCTTCGCAACGGGTACCTCAGTGCTTTTCCTGAGAGCTTTTTCGACCGCCTGAGTGCTGGCAAGCCGGTGTGGGCGCCCTTCTACACCTTTCACAAGATTATGGCCGGCAATCTCGATATGTACACGCTCTGCGGCAACGAGCAGGCCTTGGCCAACGCGGAAAAGATGGCCGGCTGGACAAGCCACTGGCTGACTGGGTTCAGCGATGCGGAGATGCAGCGAATCCTCAGGGTCGAGTGGGGAGGCATGAACGAGGCGCTGTTCAACCTCGCGGCGATCAAGGGAAACTGGCGGTACTTCGAGGCGGGACGTCGCTTCGAACACAAGTCCTTTTTCGATCCGCTGGCTGGACACCGTGATGAACTGAAAGGATTGCACGTCAACACCCACATCCCGCAAGTGATCGGCGCTGCACGGGCATATGAACTGACTGGCAGCCCTTACTACCACGAAGTCGCCTCGTACTTCTGGGACGAGGTCACTTCGGAGCGAGCCTACGCAACCGGAGGAACAAGCAACGGCGAAGGGTGGAACACCGATCCAGGGGACCTCAAGGGTCAGCTTAGCCTGTGGTCGGAAGAGTGCTGCTGCGGCTATAACATGCTGAAGCTGACCCGCCATCTGTACCAGTGGACCGCCGATCCCCGTTACTTCGATTACTACGAACGGACGCTCTTCAATTCGAGGCTTGGCACCCAGGACTCCCGCGGAATGAAGATGTACTATCTCCCGCTGGCGACTGGATACTGGAAGTTCTTCAACTCGGAATTCAACTCGTTCTGGTGCTGCACCGGCACGGGCGCGGAAGAGTTCTCGAAATTTGCGGACTCGATCTACTTCCACAATGGCGACTCCGTTTTTGTGAATCTTTTCATTCCTTCGGAAGTCCGCTGGAAGGAAAAGGGAATCACGATCCGGCAGGAGACGCGCTTCCCAGCGGAAGCCGGCTCGACCTTCATCGTAAAAACGGCGCAGCCGGTCGAAGCCGGAGTCAATATCCGGATTCCCACTTGGGTGGGCGATGGAGGCTCCGCCTCGGTGAACGGGAAGCCTCTCGAAGCGTTCTCGAATGCCGGAAGCTACCTCGAGATTCGGCGCCGGTGGTCCGACGGCGACAGAATCGAGGTCAAGCTTCCGATGGGTCTCCATGCCGAACCTCTTCCGGGAGATCCTACGCAACAGGCCGCTCTGTACGGCCCGATTGTCCTTGCCGGCAACCTCGGCACTCAGGACCTGACACGCGAAATGCAGTACGACGTGGACCATGGAACCACGGAGCTGTCTCCTCCCCACGCCAGGCCAGTCGGCGACTCGCAGATTACAGTCAAGTCTCCAGACGATTTCCGTTCGATGGCGTGGCTCGAGCCGGTGAAAGGCGAGCCTCTCACGTTTCAGACCGTGGGTCAGAAGCAGGCGACGACTTTGATTCCGCTGAATCGCGTCATCGGCGAGCGGTATGCGGCCTATTGGAAAGTGGACTCGGGCCGGCCTTCGTTCGACGAATGATGCCGCATCGATGCGTGCCTGGGCTGCTGAGTCCCGATTAGGGTCTCTTTGCGAGCTCGGCTCGCGTCCATCGCGCTGTTTGGGGCATCCAGGATGAGCATCCATCAGGTTGCGAAGCGCGCCAAGGTCTCGATCGCCACGGTCTCCCGCACGATCAACGGTGTTCCCACGGTCACACCGCAGTTGTCGCGTCGCGTCTGGAAGGCGATCGACGAGCTCGGGTACTATCCCAACACGCAGGCGCGCGCGCTGGTTTCCGGCCGAAGCCGTATCTTCGGGCTCATCGTTTCCGCAATCACCAATCCATTCTTCCCCGAGATCGTCCAGGGTTTCGAGGACATCGCAGTGCAGCACAATTACGAAGTCCTGGTAACTTCTACTGTGAATGACTCGAAACGCACGGCGCTTTCGGTTCGCCGGATGATCGAGCGGCGGGTGGAGGGCGTGGCGGTCGTGACGTTTGGCATGGAGGAGGCTCTCTTCGACGATCTGAAGTCTCGCAACGTACCGCTCGTCTTCATTGACGTGGCGCCATCGCTGCCGCGCGTCAGCAGTATTCGGATCGATTACCTCAATGGAATCCGCCAGGCGGTCCAGCATCTCGCCGCGCTCCGGCACGAAAGAATTTCGTTCATTTCGGGCCCTCTGAGTTTGAAATCGGCGGCGGCTCGCCGCAGCGCTTTTCTGCAATCGATCGCGGAGTTGGGATTGGACGTCGATCCAGCATATGTGATCGAGGGAACTCACACGATGGAGGGTGGAATCGCGGCCATGAAGGCGCTCTTCGCTTTGGACGAGCCTCCGACTGCTGTGATCTGCTCGAACGATATGACGGCGATTGGAGCCATGCGCGAAAGCTACGACCGCGGCATTCGCATTCCGCACGACATGTCGCTTGTCGGCTTCGACGATATCCGCCTGGCGCAGTTCGTCACTCCTCCTCTCACCACGGTCCGCATGTCGCAAACAGAAATCGCGCGCCTCGCGTTCAACGCTCTTTTGACGGAAGTGCAGCACCATTCTGCGGAACCGCGCGGGCGCGAGTACATTCTGGAGACGACGCTGGTCCTCCGCGACTCGACCGCCCTGGCTCCTCATGCCGCCCGGCGCGCGAAACTCCAAGCCTCCAGGCGGAATGCCTCTGCGGAAAGCAATCACTGACGGGCACTCACTCCGGTGCATCGCGTCCTACTGGATCGGCGCGCAGCTTGACCACCTGAGACAGAGAAGGCAGCGACCGTCGCCGCGACACAACTCACGCAAGATCTTCAACTGGCTGGGTCTCGCCTTAGGTTTAGTACTTCTCGTCGTCTTTGCACGTGCTCCCTTGCGCTCGCAGTTTTCGCACGGAGAATCACGAATGTTCGGTCGGGTCTAACCGACTGAACGAAGTCTGAGCCTGCAGGGCTCTGCTCGGTGTAAGTGTCTGTGGTTTGAGCGTTAGATGACGCTTGCTGCTCGGTCTGATCTGCCCCCAAATTCGGCGCACGAGATGGGCTAAAGTTTCCGCTCCTCTCCGCTGAGGTGCGAGTGGGATGTGGACGATTTTGTAGCTGCGAGAGCATTCAGGTTCAACAGAATCCAAATGACCTCAAAACGTGGGGCGCAAACGCTTCAACACCAAACAGTTACAAGCTGCAGGAATCCGTAGGTCCTCAACGAGGGCTAGAATCTGGTTCGGGACCAGGAGGTCGCTTGCTAAACGGGGAGCACCGGTCAAAAACTAACTACTGGATACGATCTGGCGTGATGTTCCGAAAACCTTCTCCATCCTGTATCGGTAACTAGTTGATTCCTCAGCGCGCGATCACCGGTGTGCAGCCGTTCCGAAATCAGGTGTTTCCCGAACGCCTCGCCCATGCTGGACTAGCTGGGGGGCGCTTGTGGACGGTGCCGAGACGGTATTCCGACGCGGCGCCACCTCACGGCCTGCGCTCGTTCGACTCCACGAGCTTAATCTTGAGTTGGGGTGTAATGGCGTGCATGAAGGCCTCAACCGCCATGGGGTCCTTCAAGAGCGCGGTGTCCACGATGCAAGACTCCAGCGGCTCCCGATCTTCGACGCCCGCCAGTTGTGTTGTCCCGCGCGATTGCGGCAGGTGGCGCCCGGCATGCCTTAGAGCCGCGACAGCTTCCGTCGAAACCGTGTGGCCCCCGTTGGTGCCTCTATTTGAGCATGCGCGTGGAGCTCGTCGCCCCCCGGTTGCCTACCGCACCACGCGACGTGCCACCAGGCGGTTGTGCCGTGGAGGGCCCTCGTGCCGCGGCGGATGATCCGACTTCGCGTTCGGCACCGGCTTCTCGCCTCGCGATCTGAGCCGCGCAGTGCCCACTGCAGGAACCATGGGAGCTGCCGTTGTGTACATCCCTTCGTTGAATGTCGATCCCGAATTTGCCGTCGCCACCGCAAACACCGCAAACGGGTTCCCGTTCACGTACGACACAGAGAAATAGTCTCCCACCATATAACCGGTTGCGACCGTGTCGCCGCTTTGCGCCACCCACGGTAGTTTCATCGGCCCCGCCAGCACCACCGGCGCGCTCCACGTCTGCCCGCCGTCCTCTGACTCCACAAAGCCCACGTACAGGTCGCAGTCTGTCCCGCAATTCGTCACAGGGTAGTAGTAGTACAGCAGCGTTAGGTGGGCGCCGCTGCCAGACGTGCTTCGGTCCACCGCAAGCCCCGGAAAAAAATGATCCACGGTGCTGGTCACAGGATCGATGGGTACCCGTGCTGGCACTGTCCAGGTCACTCCGTCGCTCGAAGTCGTCAACACGATGTCGTTCGATGCGCAGTTCGTCCGAAACCTGCAATCTTGCCAGACGTAATACACCGTGCCTGCGGCGTCCATCTCCGCTGAGCCGATGGGATTGCTGCGTAGATTCCCCGCATCCTCGTGATCGCTGATTGGCGAGATTTCTGTGGTCGCGCTCCAGCTTGTCCCTCCGTTGGTCGACGTGAATGCGAGCATGTCCGTTGCGGCCAGCTTGAGCATCGGCGAAATCACCGTCCCGTTCGGCTGCACCAGGGGCTGGCCGCTGCCTCCATTGATCGCATCCGTGGTAAGAAGCGGCGAGGGCCACGTCAAGCCGCCATCGCTGGAGGTGCTGGTGTTCATCAGGCCGCTGGTGCCCCTCCATTGGAGATAGCAATGGCCATAGTAGGGACTCGTCGAAGTGTCGTCGCAAACGATCCAGTCCTTGTCGTAGAGTCTCGGGCTTGCAACAGCGTTCGCCGCAATTGGATTCTCCCAGTTGAGCCCATCGGCAGATCGGCTCACCAGTACCTGATCGTTCGGGATATTCCCGCTAGCGTCTTCGTGCAGGGCGATCGTTGCGATTAGCCACTCCCCGTGAGCCGCGTCGTACGTGACGACCGGGTCCCCCGCGCCATCGAAACTGCCGCCCTCAGATGTCGTAATCCCCGGCAGAACGCCGCTTGTCCACGTAACGCCCCCATCCGTGGACGTTGCAAATCCCACATTCATCGCGCCACCGCCGAAGATGCGGCTCACCTGAAACGTGGATACGATTGTCGGGCCGAACGCGAACGTGTCCGGCTCGACCTCCGTCGCGTGCTGGCCGAGCCCGCCGCTGTACGCGTCCGCGCTCACCTGCACAAGCGCCACCGGCGGATACGTCACCGTCACCGTGTCTGCCGCCGACTTCGTGCTGTCCGCTACCGCTGTCGCGGTCACGCTCGCCGTCAGGTTGCTCTCGACGCTTGCTGGCGCATCGTATTCAACCGTCGTGCTCGTCTGCTTGCTCAGGGCTCCCGGGCCTGTCAATACCCAAGTGACGCCCTTCCCCGCCGAGTCGTTCGAGACCACAGCCGTGATCGCCACCGATTGGCCTTGCTCAATCGTCTGCGAACTGCCGCCGCTGATGCTCACCGAAATCATCGGTGGCGTGTTTTCCCCTCCGCCTCCGCATGCGCTCAGGATGCCGGCGGCCAAGATCATTAAGCTCGCTCGCACGCCCGCTTTGAAGTCCGTCATCATTTCTTCTATCGCCGCAACCGAAACGCCGCTCTGCGGCTGCTGTGGGGCTCCTCCTCGCGTCTGGGCGGATGGTCCGACTTCGCATTCGGCACCGGCTTCTCCCCTCGCGAGCTGAATCGCACCGAGCCTGCCGCCGGAACCATGGGCGCCACCGTCGTGTACATACCCTCGTCGAAGACTCCATTCGATTTCGGCTTTGCAACGGCAAACACCGCGAAGGGATTTCCGTTAACGTAGGAAACGGAGAAGTAGTCGCCAATCATCGCCTGCGCTTCTCCCTGGCTGCCGGTCTGCGCTAGCCAGTCCAGTTTCATCGGCCCCGCCAACACCACCGGCGCACTCCACGTTTGCCCGCCGTCATCCGACGCAACAAACCCAACATACAGATCGCAATCGGTGCAGTTGGAGACCGGATAGTAGTAATACAGCACGGTGAGCCGGGCCGAACTTCCAACCGTGGTGCGATCCACGGCAATGCTCGGCAGGAAGTGGTCCACGGTGCTCGTGACGGGATCAATCGGAAGGCGCGCGGGGGTGGTCCAGTTCACTCCGTCGCTCGACGTGCTGAGGACGATGTCATTCGAGGCACAATTTGTTCGGAACCGGCAGTCGTGCCACACGATATACACCGTGCCGGCGGCGTCCATCTCTGCGGAAGGCAGTGAAAGGCTGCGCAAACTTTCGGCGACAGTATGGTCCGTAATGGGGGAGATTTCAGTCGTAGTGCTCCAACTCGCGCCGCCGTCGGTGGAACTGAACGAAACCAGATCGACTCCGTTCCTGACCATCGGCGTGATCACGGTCCCATTGGGTTGAACGAGTGGTTGGCTTGATCCTCCCTTGCTAGCGTCACCAGTGTGCAGCGGAGTTTGCCACGTGAGTCCGCCATCCGCGGATGTCGTCGTGTTTATGCGCGCGTCTTTTGTCGTCCATTGTATGTAGCAGTGTCCGTAGAAAGGGCTGCTGGAAGTGTCGTCGCAAACGATCCAGTCTTTGTCGTGAAGGTCCGTACTTAAAGGCGCGACGGCGATGGGGTCGTCCCAGTTGATTCCGTCTCTTGAACGCGCAATGAAGCTCTGGCCCTCCAAAACGTTCCCGTTGGCATCATCTACCCCGCCGCCAGTCGAAATCATCCACTGACCGTGCGCCGCGTCATAGGCAACAACGGGATCACCGGCGGAATCGAGAATGCCTCCCGCCGAAGTTGTGATTCCCGGGAGCACTCCACTCGTCCACGTGGCGCCTCCATCCGTCGAGGTCACCCAACCTATATTCATTGCAGAAGCGCCGAAAATGCGGCTTACCTGGAGAGTAGCCACGATCGTCGAGCCGGACGCGAACGTGTCCGGCTCAACCTCAGTGGCGTGCTGGCCGAGCCCGCCGCTGTACGCGTCCGCGCTAACCTGCACCAGTGCCACCGGCGGATACGTCACCGTCACCGTGTCTGCCGCGGACTTCGTCCTGTCCGCCACGGCCGTCGCGGTCACGCTCGCCGCCTGATTGCTCTCCACGCTCGCCGGCGCATCATATTCAACCGTCGTGCTGCTCTGCTTGCTCAACGCGCCCGCGCCGGTCAGCGCCCACGTCACGCCTCGGCCCGACGAATCGTTCGAGACGACTGCGGTGATCGTCAGCGACTGCCCCTGCTCAATCGTTTGGGAATTTGTCCCGCTGATGCTTACCGAAATGACGGGAGGTGGCGTGTGCTCTCCTCCGCCTCCGCACGCGGACGCGAACGAAATCGCCGCCACCGCTAATCCGGTGAGCGCAACCCGTCTTGACCTCATCTTTGGCCCCCTCAGTTCGCCGAATCAGTCCTCGTCGATGCGGCGCGCTTCAATCGTGATCACCGTTCCGGGTGTCTTGAAACTCGCGCGGGCTCCTCGTTCGTGATCCACGAACACCAGATCGAGATCCGTCGAACGTTCGAAGACTCCGTTCAGGTAAACGGTGATCGTCCCGGTCGCTGTGCAATCGTGTTGAATGGAGATGTTTCCCGTAGTCGTCTCTGGCTCGACATCTCCGTTGAAGCTCCGCGTCTGTGAACCCGAAAGATTTCCGCGCTCATCAATCGAAAAGCTGCCCACCGAGCCAGCCGGCCCTAGCCCGACAATCGTGCCGCTGTACGTGTAGCCCCACCGGCCCGCCAGATCCCTTTGCGAACAGACTCCGCGATCGTTTGCCTGCACCAGTGCCGGTGCCATCATGTGTTGGTCTCGCGCTGTCAGCATCAAGCACGAAATCCCCAGGATCGCCGAAAGAACCGTCGTCAGGAATTTGCTTTTCATGTCTTTCCTCCCATATCGCGGCTTTAGGCCGCTTGAATCTTGCCAATTCTCGTTGCCGTCGCTCACTTGCTCACCGGCCGCGGTCATTCCTCCACGATGGTGACTTCCGGAAGGCCGTTCCCGCTGGCTTGGTGGATCATCACGGCCTTCTCCGGCGAAATCATGTAAAGGACTAATTCGTTCGTTCCAGGCTTGCAATCGGGGCAGATCGGACAGCCCGCCGGCGTGGCGGCCAGCAATACAGCGAACGAGAACAGGGCGAGTCCGGAACGAGCCGCGCGTCGCCGCGGTTTTCGCAAGCCGACAAAAATCAGCCCTGCAGCCAGCGCAAACATCGATGCGCTCACAAGTTCGGTGCTGATGCTGAGTCCCGTTATCATCCCGCGACCGTTCGCTACGATCGAATACTGGCCGGTGGTGGTCTGGCTGACGAACAAGCCGTTCGCGTTGCTCAGGTTCACTGCTTCGGAAAATCCCCCCGAACCGTCCGGAGTCGCAAGCCCCACGCCATTCAGCGTTCCGGCCAGCGAAGGTGTAACCGTGGCCACCGATATCGCCGTCGCGAACGACGCATTCGTGAAACCGCCCGCGGGAACTCCCGACTGTCCCTCGACAAATCCGAGTCCGGCGTTCGCGTCGGTGTTCAGGAAGAAGCCCTTGTTCGCATCGACCAGATACAAAATCCTTGGCGGATTCGTAGTGTCGCCATACCAGCCAGCTATGCTCGCTCTGCCGTTCGCCGACACTGCGTACGTCGCGGCAAATGTCTGGTCCTTCCCGAAACTGAAGCCGGTCTGGCTGTCATATGTCGCGGAAAGGTTTCCGTTTCCGTCAGGCGACAGCAGACCGATCTCGACCTGGCCTGCCGGCGAAGCTCCACCGATCGCTCCCGTCTCGTAGTAAACCGATGCAGAATTGAAGGAGGCGTTCGTGAACGACGCCGAGTTCTGCGCCAGAATCTCCCCGCTCGCGATGCCGTCCGTCGAGAACGCATCCGTTTCAATCGCCAGCAGTTCGGTTGCCGACACTACGTACGCGCTGAGATTCAGGTTGGAGCCACCGGAAGGACTCAGATGAATCGCCATGCGCCCCGTCGTGCTGGACGGAGCCGTGTACGCTCCAGTGAGAGATGGATTCGTCACTGTCCCTGCGATATCCTCGTCCGCGACGCCGCTCGCAATCGTCCCGGTTCCATCCGTCCCGAATGAGCCGGCCAGTGCCTCGCGATCTCCGGCCGAATCCTGCCCCGCGAAACCGAAAGCGTAGGGGCCGTTGATCTTCGACAATGAAAACGCCGTCGCGTCCTGCAGTCGCAACACGCCCGAGCCTCGCTGCCCGCTCGTTCCTGTTGTGTCGTCGAATTCGACGAACCGTCCCTTCTGCGCCGTTCCGCTCTGGATCGAATTCAGCACCAGCGCGTACGTCCTCGAACCCGCCCCGGCCTTGATCGTCAGCGCGCCGCGATTGTCCGCGCCGATGTTGTACGTCCCCGTGACCGGGGCATTCAGCACCGCGCCGTTCGGCCCGTTCTCGTCCTGCACTCCTCCGGTGATTTTTCCGGCGCCGTCCATCGCGAGAGTTCCCGCAATCGCTACCTGCGAGCCCGTCGCATCGTCGAATCCGTTGAACAAAAACGCATACTGCCCCTGCAATTCAGAATCATTCACGCTGGCTGCTGTCGCGGCCGTAATCGCCAGTGACTTCGTTGCCGTCAACGCCGTCCCCTCGGAATCCGCCGCTTCCACGGTAAAATTCGTTGTTCCCGCGGCGCCCGGAATTCCGCTGATGGCTCCCGTGTCGGACCTCAGCGTTGCCCACGCCGGAAATGCCCCGCTCGACACACTCCACGTGTACGGCGGAATTCCTCCGGTCGCCTGAATGGACTGGTTGTACACCGCGTCGATCGTTGCGTTGGGCAACGACGCCGTCGTAATCGTCATGGGCAGCACCGTCACAGTGATGCTCAGGTTGGCCGAAGCCGTCAGCGGAGGATTCCCCGAATCCGTCACCTGCACCGTGAAGTTCGCCAAGCCTCCCTGCATCGGCGTCCCGGAAATTGACCCGTCGCCATTGAGGTCGAGCCCGGCCGGTAGCGAGCCCGTCGGCCCAAGCGTCCAGTTCAACGGCGCAACTCCTCCGGACTCCTGCACCATCGCGGTGTAGGAAACTCCTCCGGTCGCGCCCGGAAGCGAGTTGGTCGAGATCGTGGGCGGCGTGTTCACTGTCACCGCGTCTCCAGCCGATTTCGTCGGATCCGCGGCTGACGTCGCAGTCACGGTCACATTCACGTTCGCTGCCAGGGGACTGGGCGCCGTATATACCGTCGTCGCACCTGTCATGGCCGAAAGCATCCCGCAATTTGCGGCTGAACAGCTGACCTTCCACGTGGCACCCTTTGCGGCGGAATCGTTCAGCACTGTCGCCGTGTAAGTGATCATCTGGCCTTGGTCCACCGACTGCGCCGCAGCGGGAGAAATCGTCACCGAAATCGGGGGCGGAGGTGGTGTGTTGGAGCTGTTGCAGGTGGAAAGGGTCGTCGCGAATCCCAGGACGAGCGTCACGACGAAGGCGCGACTTCGCTTCATGAGGCCTCCCGCTGAGAGGATGTGCGGGATTCCTGCCAGCGCGGGAGAGGAACTTCAATCGTCTCCCGGTATTCTTTCTCCCTCCTGTATGTATCGGTTGAAGTCTTTCACCGTGCTGGACTTAGCTAGCCAATTCCGTGAAGCGATGATAGACTCTCGCTCAAAGTTCAGCGGTTCTTACCATGTTAGGCAAGGACTCAACGCCTTCGACCGTGTCTTTCGGCGCATTTGAGGTGGATCTTCGCGCGGGCGAGGTACGCAAACTGGGCTACAAGATCCGGCTACAGGACCAGCCCTTCCGCGTCCTCGAAGTGCTGCTCGAGCGTCACGGCGAGGTTGTGACTCGCGAAGAGCTTCAGAGGCGCATCTGGGCGGCAGATACCTTCGTCGATTTCGACCGCGGCCTGAATAACGCCATAAAGCGCCTGCGCGAGGCGCTCGGAGATTCCGCGGAACACCCCCAGTTTGTCGAGACGCTGGCGCGTCGCGGCTACCGTTTCATCGCGCCGACGAACGGAGTGAAGGGCAACGGTCACCAGGAAGCCGTCGTCGGGCAGACCGCGCCTGCGCTGGCGACAGAGCGCCACTACCCGAGCTCCTGGACGCGGCGCGCGATTGCCGCTGCGATTGCGCTTGCGCTAGCTCTCGCCGCCATCCTCTACTGGCGCCCCATGTCGCAGAATGTGGCTCCTCACTCCCTGCTTCGACCGACCCGCGTGGTCGCCAGCCCCGCCGAGAATCCGGTCAACTTTGCAGCGATTTCGCCCGATGGAAGGCAGGTCGCCTACGCAGACGCAACCGGTGTTCACGTGAAGCTCGTCGAGACGGGAGAGGTGCGCACAATCCTTCCTCCCAGTACGGATGCGCCCGGTTCCCCCAACTCCGGCTTTGCGGTGCGCTTTCCCGTCGCGTGGTACCCGGACGGCAGCCGCTTGCTCGTTACCACCGGAGCGCCCAGATCGACCACACCTCAGCCGGCCATTTGGTCGATTTCGCTCGTCACCAACAATTCTCAAAAGCTTTTCGAGGGCGCCTGGGGTTCATCCGTATCGCCCGACGGCTCCCTGGTAGCCGCCATCAAGAACGAATCCGAAATCTGGCTCATGGGACCTCATGGAGAGGACCCGCGCCAGTTTGCCGTCGCCGAGGCCGGCACCGAAATCGGCCGCACGATTTGGAGTCCGGACGGCCAGTGGCTCGCCGATTTTCGCGTTTTTCGGCGCCCAGATGCGCTGGAGTGTGGGCTCGAGACTCGTCGGCTCAGGGACCCGCGGCCGCGAATCCTGCTCTCCGATCCGCGGCTGTGTTCGTCGCAGGCGCAAAGCTCCTGGTGGCTTCCCGATAATCGGGTCATCTTCGCCTTCTCTGAGCCATCGCTTGACAACCACGACTTCAACCTGTGGGAGATTAGAGTCGATCCGCGGAGCGGAAAAGCCGCGAGCCAGCAGGCCCGCTTGACAGATTGGACCGGCTTCTGCCTTCAGGGTGTCACTGCGAGCGTCGACGGAAAGCGCGTTGCGTTCCTGCGCGACTGGTTTCAGACCAACATCGCCATCGGCGACATCGATTCGACGCGGCTCGGAACTTTCGCGAGGCCCCACCGTCTGGCCAATGAAGTCGACGGCGATTGGCCCACGGCCTGGACCAAAGACAGCCGAGCGATCGTCTTCTATTCCTCGAAGAGCGGTGACAACGACGTCTATACGCAGTCCCTCGCGGGCGATTCGGCGGAGCCCGTCGTCGCCGGGCCCGGCGAGCAGTTGGCTGCCGTTCTCAGCCCCGACGGTCTTTGGCTCGTTTACATGGAGGTGCCGAATTTCGAGCACTTCGGCGCCGCAACGCGCGTGAAGCTCATGAAGATTCCGGTCTCGGGCGGAACGCCTCAGCTTGTGCTTACTTCTGAAACCTACGACAGCCACCAGTGCACGCGGGACCCATCGGGTTTCTGCGTCCTTGGCGAGCGCAGCGCCGATGGCCGCCACCTGATTCTCACCACTTTCGATCCATCGAAGAATAGCGGCGCCGACGTCAGGGGACGAGTGCTTCTCAACCTGGACACCGATCCGGCCCGCGACTATCAGTGGGCGATTTCGCCGCACGGCTCGCACGTCGCGATTTCGCAAGTCGATGACAGCGAAATTCGCATTCGGACCATCTCCCTTCGTGGCGCGCCCGATACTCAAATTGAAGTCAAGCGATGGCCACATCTGATCTCGATGCATTGGGCCATGGACGAGCGTAGCTTCTTCATTTCCAGCCGCTCCGGCAGCCGTTGTACCGTCTTGCAGGTCGATATGCTCGGCAACGCGCACGTCCTCTTCCAACAACCCGGGGCATACCAAACGTGGGCGCTGCCTTCGCCGGACGGACGCCACCTCGCGATTTTCAGCGCCGCGATGAGCTCAGAAGTCTGGACCGCCGAGAATTTTTGATTGTGCCGACGCGCCCGCGAGGGCTTTCGGAGGCGAAGTCATTGCAGGTCGTCAAGCGAGGGTCAACCCTGGCCATTCGCTCCCGCCGTTGTAGCGTTCGGAAACCAGGCCGAAGACATCACGGTGACGAAGGCCGAGTTCCGTAGGGTGTCAGAGCAAGAGGTGATCCCTCAAACTCTCGGCAGACCCTTGAAGCCGAGGTTACCCTTCGTTGTCGGTAGATGCCGCATTTCGTTCGAGGCTAGGCATCACCAAGTTTATGACGGGACGCTCCGACCGGTCGTACTGGTCACGTGCTTGCCCCTCGCCTCTCCTTGGAAACAGCCCGCGCAACTTGACAAGCTCGACGACCTGACGGTGAGTAAGGCCTGCCGAATCAGCAAAAATTGTGCGGATTTATGGAGCGGGCGATGGGAATCGAACCCACGTCCGAAGCTTGGGAAGCTTCTATTCTGCCATTGAACTACGCCCGCTCTGGCGAATCTGATGAAGGATAACATCGCGCAGAGCGGAGCCGCAAGAACGGGGTTCGCAGCGGGCAGGGAACTGGGCAGGCCGCCTCACATTCATCAGTGAGCGGTAGTGGCCAGGCGCCGGTCCAAAGTGACGGCGGCGAAGTACGAGCAACGCGCCAGTTCGCGATCAAACCACTGCGAGGCTTGCGGCGAGAACGGCGACACCACTTTCGACGCGAGAGACGCGAGACTGCGATACACCCTGACCACACGAATCTCGGTGGCGTCGTCCCGGAGCGGCGGCGCGAGGCGCACCAGTTCCATCAGACTGTTGAAGTCAGAGGGCGAGCACGTGGCCACCGAAAGACCTGTGACCTCGCACGTCTTTTCCGACAACTCGACTTTGCCGTAGGCGCAAAGAAGCGTTCGGCAGTACGCGACAGCGAACTGCGCGAGAGCTCCCACGCTAAATAGGAAAATCAAACTTGCGATCATCGGTTCCAATCCCGCGCCGCGCCCTTTATCGGACCGGCGCCATTTGGTTTGCCGAAGAGGCCCGAAAGGCGTGCGTAAGACCTACACCTTTCGAACGGTCTCCGGGGTCACTAGTGCAATTGGCCGCCCGAACAGGGCTGGCTGGCCTGCTGGCCAGGGCCAAACTCCAGAAGTCCAATGATTAGAGGGTGTTACGGGCACGATGGAAGCTCGGGCAAGACCACGGGCAGCGGGAGATCAACAGTCCGGCGATGTTTCGTTCTGACAATCAGCGTGTGCCAAAGGCACATTAGGGCACATTAATCTGCTTCTTCAATCCGCTCCCGCCCCTTAGTCGGTCGGCTCGCAGCCCTGGAAGGTCCATGTTAGAGTTGGGCGGCTCAAACGGACCAGAGGCTTCCTCTGGCACGGGAGGGGAAGTGGCGTATCGCGATTTAAGAGAGTTTCTGCGCAAGCTGGAAAAGAATGACGAGCTCCGCCGGGTCTCGACTGAGGTCGATCCGATTCTGGAAATTACGGAGATCACAGACCGGGCGGTGAAGGCGGGCGGGCCGGCGCTGCTCTTTGAGAGGCCCAAGGGTTCGCGCGTGGCGGCCGTGACGAACCTCGTCGCCAGCGAGCGGAGAATGAATCTGGCGCTCGAGGTGAATTCCCTGGAAGAAGTGGCGGACCGAGTTCGATCCTTCCTTGATATGCAGTCGCCGCAGGGCTTACTCGAAAAAGTGAAGATGCTGCCGAAACTCGCGGAGCTGGGCTCGTTCTTTCCAAAGAGCGTGCGGAGCGGGGATTGCCAGGAAGTGGTGAAAACGGAGTGCTTTTCGCTGTTCGATTTCCCTATTCTCCAGTGCTGGCCGCAGGACGGCGGGCGGTACATCACGTGGCCCATGGTCATCACGAAGAATCCCGAAACGGGGAAGCGCAACGTGGGCTGCTATCGGATGCAGGTGTTTGACGAGCGCACCACGGGAATGCACTGGCAGACGCAGAAGCACGGAGCCGAGCATTTCCGAAGCGCGCGGTCGAAGAATCCGAAGGGCACGCTGGAGGTGGCGGTCGCGTTGGGAGGCGATCCGGCAACCTGCCTTGCCGGGATTCTGCCAGTGCCCCCGGACCTGGACGAGTTCCTTTTTTCCGGCTTCCTGCGGCGCGAGCCGGTGGAGCTGGTCGCCTGCAAGACCGTTGACCTGGAAGTACCGGCGAACGCGGAAATTGTGCTCGAGGGTTACGTTGAGCTGGGAGAGCTTCGCACGGAAGGGCCGTTCGGCGACCACACTGGTTTTTACTCGCTAGAAGGGCAATACCCCGTTTTCCACGTCCAGTGCGTCACGCATCGGAAAGATCCGATCTATTTGACGACGATCGTCGGGCCGCCGCCGCAGGAGGACTATTTCATCGGGCACGCGATCGAGCGCGTTTTTCTACCGGTGATGAAAATGCAGCACCCGGAGATTGTGGATGTGGCGATGCCGGCGGAAGGCATTTTTCAGAACCTGATGATTGTGGCGATCAAGAAGAGCTATCCCGGGCATGCGCGCAAGACGATGAACGCGATATGGTCGCTCGGCCAGGCAATGTTCACGAAGGTGATCGTAGTGGTGGACCACGACGTCGACGTGCAGAACCCAGGCGAGGTGGTATGGAAGGCGCTGTGCGCGATTGATCCGGAGCGCGACATTCAGTTTGTGCTGGGTCCCGTGGACACACTCGACCACGCCGCGCGACGCCAGGACTTTGGGTCGAAGATGGGGATCGATGCCACGCGAAAGTGGAAGGAAGAAGGCTACGCGGGCCGCTGGCCGGACGAAATCAAGATGGATGCGGCGACGAAGGAGCGAGTCGATTCGCTGTGGAAACAATTGAAGATTGAGAAGAAGAAGTAACCGGATTCAAAGAGGGCAATAAGGGGGCAATCATGATAAGGATTACGACGCTCGCCATTGGAGCGATTGCCGCGGTCTGCGCGGCGAGCTTGCCCGTTTGGGCGCAATCGAGCCGGAAGCTCTCGCCCGAAGTGCAGCGATACGTGCGAGTGGATGCCCCCGTTGTTGCGCTGGAGCACGTTCGGCTTATCGACGGCACTGGGGGCGCGCCGAAAACCGATCAGACCGTCGTCATTTCCGGGGGCAAGATTCAGTGGGTAGGCTCCGGTACAGCGGAAGTTCCCGCCGAGGCGAAGGTGCTCGATCTCCAGGGGTACACCGTGATTCCCGGGCTCGTCGGGATGCACGATCACATGTTCTATCCTTCAGGTCGGGTGCCGATTTACAACGAAATGACCTACAGCTTTCCGAAGCTTTACCTGGCAGCGGGCGTGACGACGATTCGCACGACGGGCAGCCTCGAGCCCTACACCGATCTCGAATTGAAGAAGCTTATCGATTCGGGGGAGCAAGCCGGTCCGGAGATGTTTGTCACAGGTCCTTATCTGGAGGGCGCGGGAGCGTTCACTCCGCAGATGCACATTTTGAAGAATGCGGACGACGCAAAGGAGACGGTGAACTACTGGGCCGACGAAGGCGTCACCTCTTTTAAGGCTTATATGCATATCACGCGCGCTGAATTGGCGGCAGTGGTCGAAACGGCACATAAGCGAGGACTGAAGGTGACCGGACATCTTTGCTCCATCGGTTTTCGCGAAGCCGCGGCCATCGGCATCGATAATCTGGAGCATGGGCTCTTCGTGGACACGGAGTTCGTCCCAGGGAAGGCGCCGGACGTGTGCCCCTCACAAGTGGAGACACGCACGGTGATGGCGGGATTGGACCTGGAGAGCGCACCCGTTCAGGCAATGATTCACGATCTCGTGGAACACCACGTGGCCATCACTTCGACGCTACCGGTTTTCGAGCCAATGGTTCCCAACCGGCCGCCGCTCGATCAGCGTGTACTGGACTCATTGATTCCCGAGGCACAGGTGGACTACCTGAGGAATCGCATCCGGAGCAGTTCGAATCCCGCGCTGATTGCCATGGGTGCGACCGTGTTCAAGAGGGAGATGGATTTCGAGCGGATGTTCGTGAAGGAGGGCGGGACTCTCCTGGCGGGACTCGATCCAACAGGCGGAGGAGGAATCGTGGCTGGCTTCGGCGATCAGCGCGAAGTGGAGTTACTGGTTGAAGCGGGCTTCACGCCGATCGAGGCGCTGCGCATTTGCAGCTTCAATGGCGCGCAGTTTCTGGGAGAGGCCGGGCGCTTCGGGACCATCGCGCCGGGCAAAGCCGCCGACCTGGCGGTGATTCATGGCGATCCGTCGCAGAACATCGCGGACATTGAGAAGGTCGAAATCGTCTTCAAGGATGGAGTCGGTTACGATTCCGCGAAGCTGATTGAAGCGGCGCGTGATTCGGTAGGGCTGCACTAAGGGGAGCGTCGAGCTGCGGCGAGCGCTTCTCGAGCGCCAAATTTTGTCCTTTTCCTCTTGTTCGTTGCACAGCGGGTAAAGGCGAAAGGCCCGCGGAACAGCCCTAATCCGTTCCCCTTTTCATCGCAAAGTAAAGACAAGGCGAACACGGTAGCCGATGGCTCTTTGTCTACGCCGTGCCGCGAAATCCTTTGCTACCTGTACTTTTACCTGTACGCTCAGGCTGCCTGTCCTTTAGGACCGGGTTTTTACCAACAGCACACACAAAAACAACGCTGCTTGACACCGTGTGTTGCGGATGTAATAAACGGTTGAAAGCGGAGAGTACCGGGCGTAGTAGTACCGGGCTTGGTTTCCGCGCAGAACCGCTGCCCCGATGGGGTTCGGGGAAACAGAAGCAAAGGCTGTCGGGCGAGTTGGGGAAACAACAAACAGTTCTTGTGAGCTGGGACCGTCCTGCGAAGCGGGGCGGGGTGAGGAGTGAGGGGCCGCACGATGCTTAATCTGGGCAAGACGAAATCCCTGATCGGCCTTGATATCGGCTCGAGCTCTGTCAAGGCCGTCGAACTGAAGAAAACGAAGGCGGGTTACGAACTGGTGAGTTTCGGTCTCGAGCCGTTGGCCCAGGACACCGTGGTGGATGGCGCCATCATGGACGCGCCGTCGGTGGCCGAAAAGATCATTTCGATATTCGATTCGCAGAAAATCAAGTCGCGCGATGTGGCGACTTCGGTTTCGGGGCACTCCGTGATCGTCAAGCGGGTAAGCATGCCGCTGATGACCGAGGAAGAGCTATACGACCGGGTGCAAGCGGAGGCGAGCCAGCACATCCCGTTCGATATCGCCGACGTGAACCTGAGCCATCAGCTGCTTGAGGCCACTGAAAATCAGATGGACGTCCTGCTGGTGGCGGTGAAGAAAGACAAGATTCTGAATCACACAAACGTTCTGGCCCAGGCGGGCAAGACGCCGATGGTGGTGGACATCGATGCGTTTGCTCTCCAGAACAGCTTCGAAATGAACTACGAACCGGATCCCTCGCAGGTGGTTGCGCTGCTCAATGTTGGCGCGAGCGTGATGAACATCAACATCGTTCGCGGATGGACGCCGCTCTTCACGCGCGACGTCTCTGTCGGCGGCAACCAGTATACGGACGCCCTGCAGAAGGAACTGGACCTGAGCTTTGAGGACGCCGAGAAGCTGAAGATGGGTGGAACGCTGGCGGGCGTGAGCGAAGAGCAGCGAACCGCGATTCTCCGTTCCGTCTCGGACATTCTGATTCTCGAAATCCAGAAGACGTTTGATTTCTTCCGCGCCACGGCCAGCGGCGAAAACATCCGCCGGATTTACGTCGCCGGTGGCACGGCTCGCGTCCCCGGCCTTATCGAGCTGCTGAAGGAAGAGTTCGCGATGCCCGTGGAGGAGCTGTATCCGTTCCGGAAAGTTTCAATTAATCCCGGGCGTCACGATGAGAGTCAGCTTCGAGAGTTGGCGCCGCGCCTCGCCATTGCCGTCGGTCTGGCGCTGAGGAGTTTTGACACGCCATGATTCGGATCAACCTACTGGGTCAAGCTCGGCCGAAGGCCGCCAAGAAAGCGGTGCCTCTGGAGGCAACCGTTCAGATCATCTTCCTGGTGGCGGCGCTGGGACTCGCAGCGATTGTGCTGGGGATCACCTACTTCCAGCAGAAGAAGCAGCTCGACGACACGAACGCGCGGATTTCAGCCTTGCGGGCGGAGAAGGCGAGCCTCGAGCAAGTCAAGACCGAGGTCGAGACGTTCGAACGCGAGAAAGCTGTGCTGCAGCAGCGAATCGACGTCATCGAAAACCTGCAGAGGAACCGCACCGGCGGCCAGGAACTTCTCCAGATGGTCGCGAACACGGTGGTGCGAGTCGACAGCCTCTGGCTGACATCGCTTGAGCGAAAGCAGGACGCGCTGGACATTCAGGGCGAGGCGGGCTCAATCAACGCCGTGGCGAATTTCATCACGCAATTGAAGCGGTCGGGTTACTTCGACAAGGTCGAGATAACCGAGGCGAAGGAAGACGACCTGGTCAAGTCGGTGCAGACCTATTCGTTCAAGATGACCGCCTCCATTAACGCGAATGCGGCTCCGGGTGCAACGGCGGCTAAGCCTCAACCAACAGGTGCCACCGCAGCTCCGCAAGCCGGCGCCAGGGGGAGGAGCTAACGATGGGTACCAGCTTCCGGGATTGGCCCTGGCCGCTGCAAGCCGTCTTCTACGTGGCTTTGGCATTCGTCATCGTGGTGGCGGGATTTTACGTTCCGGGTTCACCGGTGCGAAACGTTCGCACAGACCTCGAGAGCGCCCAAGCAGATTTAAAGCCGCTGGAACAGGACGTTGCGAAGCTCAGGCTGTATAAGCAGCGGCGCGCTGAACTTCAGTCCGACATGGACGCGCTGCAGAAGCAACTCGCTACCCTGCAGACGATTGTTCCCGAGGACAAGCAGGCGGACCAGTTCATCCTGATGGTTCAGCGGGCAGCCGTCACGTCGGGCGTTTCCATCCGGCGATTGACCGCGAAACCCATTACCAGCAAACAGTACTACTTCGAGATGCCGTTTGAGATCGAGGCTGACGGCCCTTATTACGCGGTTCTGGACTTTTTCGCGCAGTTAGGCCGCCTCTCCCGAATCATTAACGTAGGCGATCTCAAGCTTTCGGCGGTCGGTACGCAGGCCGGCAGATTTCACATGGCACCCGGCACGTCTGTAGCCGGGACCTTCACAATTACCACGTTCTTTACGAAGGCCGCCGATACGGCGCCCACGCCGACCAGCGGTCCGGCAAGGCGGTAGGCGAAGACTATGACACTGGCAAAGAAACTCGCAAACCTGGCTCTGTTGGCTCTGTCGCTGGCTCTGGCGCCCGGTATGAGCGCTCAGACAAAACCGGCGCAGAAGCCTGCGAAGAAAAAGGCGAGGGCCGCGAAGATGGCGAAGCCCGCGACCCCACCTCCGGCCGCAGCTCCGGCGAACGCCGCTCCTACGCCTGCTCCGGCTGCAGCTGAGCCGACTGAACCTGTCGCCAACCGGCGCGATCCCTTTACGCCCCTGGTGAGCGTGCCGAAGCCAGGCGAAAACAACCAGCATCTGCCGCCCGGTAAGGCGGGACTCGTGATTGCGACCGTTCGCGTGGACGGCGCCGTGCAGTCGCCCAACGGAATGATCGCAGTGGTCTCAAACCCGGAGCAGCGCGTCTACTTCGTGCGCGAAGGGGACCATTTGTATGACGGCGATGTCGAAAAGATCGGCCTGGATGGCGTTACGTTCAAAGAAAATTCCAAAGATGCCTTCGGGAAGCCAGTCGAGCGTTTAGTGACGAAGCGAATCTACCCGAGTGCAGGAGAGCAGCAATGAGGATCATGTGGCGCGCATTGGGACTGACTGCGCTGGTCGCGGCAGGCCTGATTTTTACGAACGGAACGCTGTCGGCGGGTGATGCGCCGGTGGTGCATGTCAAAGCGGTGGTGCACGACGGCGTGGTCCGCTTGGAAGCCCAGGCGAACGGCCCGTTCGAGTACACCAGCTACCGCGCCAGCGAGAGCCTCTACGTGCTCGACCTGAGCGGGGTCTCTGCCGCGGACCCGGCCGGAGACCGGACGGTGGCGTCCGATCTCATCAAGGGCTACCGCGAGACCACCTACTCGGCAGGCGAGAAGCCCGTGGTCCGTCTCGAGGTGCTCCTCGGTCGTGGCATCGAGCCGCGCTTTGAGAGGACTGATTCCCAGGACCTGGCTGTGCTCGTTTCGGGGCCGAACGCGACGGCTGCCCCGGCGACCCTGAAGCCGGTTTCGGCGAAATCGTCCGATGCGCCTGTGTCGCGCAGTGACTTTCAGGCGATTCGCGAAGTCACTCTCTCCCAGGCGGGAGACAAGACAGAGGTGAACGTCAGCGGTTCAGGTCCGCTGAATTATCGTGCGAGCCGCTTGCAGAATCCCGACCGGCTGGTCCTGGATTTCCAGGCGTCGCATCTGAAGACTTCGGTCAAGCACATTGCGAGCAATCTCGAGCCGGTTCGTGAAATTCGACTTGCGCAATTCACGCCGGAAGTTTCTCGCGTCGTGATCGATCTGCGCCAGCCGGCACGCTACAACATCAGCGCAAACGGAAACGATGTGACCGTGGCGTTCGCGCCAGGAGCTGGCGCCGTGAAGGCAGCACCAGTCGATGCGCCTGCGAACCTGGTCACCACAAAGGCGGAAGTTGCTCCGTCCGCTCCGGTGGTTAAGACCGCTTCGGCGCAAGCTCCGATTCCGGCGCCTGCAGCGGTTCTTCCCGCGGCGTTGACGCAGCCGTCCTCCGCTCTCGCGGATCCGGTTCCGGCGAAGCTTCAACAGCAGGAAGGTGCGGCGGCAACTCAACTCGCTTCGCAGGCTGCCTCCGCGTCGAGCAGTGCGGGCAGCGCTCCGGCTCAGGATGCGCCTGCTCCCGCAGCCCCTGTTGCACAGCCTGCAGTCAACCCGGTTCCGCAGCAGCCCGACGCCCAGGCGGCAGCTCCGGCAGCTTCGCGGTACTCCGGCGAACCGATTTCGGTCAACCTGAAGGACGTCGACCTGCGCGATTTCTTCCGCCTGATTCACGAAATCAGCGGTTTGAACGTCGTGGTCGATCCCGCGGTCAAGGGAACCCTGACGATCGTCCTCGATGACGTGCCGTGGGACCAGGCGCTCGACATCGTGCTTCACAACAATGATCTCGACAAACAGCTCGACGGCAACGTTCTTCGCATCGCCACCAAAGAGACGGTGAAGAAGGAAGCCGAAGAGACTCGGGACCTCGCGAAAGCCCAGGCCGAAGCGGCGGAAGTGGTCACCACGACGCGAGTGTTGAGCTATGCCAAGGCCGCAGACATGGCGACCACCCTAAAGAAGTTCCTTTCGTCCCGCGGCGACATTTTGGCCGACGACCGTTCGAACACACTTATCATTCGCGACGTTCCGTCGGTCCTCCCTGTCATCGATAATCTGCTCCGGCAGTTGGATCGCAAAGCGCCTCAGGTGGAGATCGAAGCTCGCGTCGTTGCAGCGAACCGCTCCTTCGATCGCGAGATCGGGACCATTCTGGGCTTCTCCGGGGCAAGTGGGCACAGCGCGTTTGGCGGCACGGGCACGGTCGGTCAGACCGAAACCAGCTTCAATCCTCCCCCGCCGTACCGCACGGGAAGCGGTTCGAGCACTTCCGGAGGGACTGCGCCGCTGCTGACGAACTTGGGAGCCAGCTCCGCGACGAGCGGCCTCGCCTACCTCTTCGCGTCTCCCAATTTCGCGCTCGACTACGTGATCAATGCCCTCGAAGAGAAGGGCGTCGGCAAGCTGCTCTCGAAGCCGAAGATCATCACGCAGAACAACCAGAAGGCGACCGTGAAGCAAGGAACCAAGATTCCGGTGCAGACCATCGTGAACAATACGGTATCCGTGCAGTTCGTGGACGCCGTGCTTGAACTCGACGTTACGCCACAGATCACGAAGGACGGCACGATCTACATGGACGTGACGGTGGAGAACGATCAGATCGATCAGTCCATTCCGCGCGTCCAGGGCATTCCGGCCATCGACACCCAGTCGGCGCAGACGCGCGTGACGGTGAACGATGGTGCCACGGTGGTCGTCGGCGGAATCATCGTATCGACTCAGCGTACGGACGTGCAGCAGGTGCCCGTGCTTGGCAGCGTGCCGATCATTGGCAACCTGTTCAAGAAAACGATCGTCAACTCGACGGCTCAGGAGCTGCTGTTCTTCTTGACGCCGCGTATTCTGCCGGGCTAATTTGACGCCTGCAGTTCGGAGAGGGCGCGGTTAGCTCAGCGGCGAATTCCGGGCCTGAATTTCTCACCCGGAGCCGGATAGACCGGCTCCGGGTTTCTTTTTCCCATTTGCATGCGGACGCGATCCTCGTCACGCACCTTCCCAACATTCTCTACCTGACTGGGTTCACTGGCAGCTCGGCCATCTTGCTCCTTACGCCGGACCGCAGCTGTCTCTTCACCGACAGCCGCTATACATTTCAGGCAAAGCAAGAGGTCTCAGCCGCCCGGGTCCAGATCGCGAAGGGGCCTCTGCTGCTCGCGGCCGCCGGTCATCTTGCGGGCCTGCGCCGCCGGGGACGGCTCGCACTAGCCTATTCGCCTTCGCAGGTCACCGTGGGCCAGCGAGAGGCCCTGGAACGGACTCTGGGCAGCCGACTGCGCTGGGTTCCTATGGCAGGCCTAATCGAGAAGCTCCGTGCCATAAAAGACCTCGACGAGCTCTCGCTGATGAGGCGGGCCGCCGAGCTGATCAGCCGCGCCTTCTCCGAGGCCCTCCCGGTCGTGAAGGAGGGAGCTACAGAACTGGACGTAGCCGCCGAGATCGAATACCGGATGAAGCGCCTGGGAGCCTCCGGGCCATCCTTCGAGACCATAGTTGCCTCGGGCGAACATTCCGCCTGGGCTCATGCCAGGCCTACCTCCAAGCCAATCAGGAAAAACGAGTTGGTGGTCCTCGACCAGGGTGCTATACTCCGCGCCTATTGCAGCGATATGACTCGCACCGTCTTCCTGGGACGGGCCTCCTCCGAAGTTCGCCGCATGTACAGCGCGGTTCGGGAGGCTCAGGAGGCCGCCAAGAGCGCCATTAGGCCGGGCGTAAAGGCGCAAGCGGTGGATGCGGCGGCGCGGCGGGTCCTCAAAGCGCACCACCTTGCCCGCCGGTTCACGCACAGTACGGGTCACGGGCTGGGGCTTGAGATACACGAGCCTCCCAGGCTCGGGCGCGGCGATGAAACTGTGCTGGAAGAGGGCATGGTGGTCACCGTCGAGCCGGGCGTCTATATCGAGGGCTTCGGCGGCATTAGAATCGAGGATGACGTCGTTGTAACGTCGAGGGGCGCCGACGAGATAACTTCTGCCCCCCGGGAACTTCTCGAACTCTAGATGGCGAAAAACCCCAAGACTCAGCCAGGTTCCGAAGCGCGAGCGAAGGGCGTGGATCTTACCGAGGTCGAGCGAGTCCTCGAGTTCATGCAGAAGCACGGCCTCGAGGAGTTCGAGTATGAGCGGAACGACTTTCGCCTTCGGCTGAAGAAGCCCTCCGCTGTGACGCATGCGGGGTTCCGCGCTATGCCGCCGGCGGAAATCGTCGTGGCGGCGCCGTCGGCGCCCTCTGAGGCCCTCTCGGGGCCTCCCAAGGAGGCCGCTGGGGCGGGATCGGAAGACCTGCATGTGGTGAAATCGCCGATTGTGGGCACCTTCTATGCTTCGCCGAGTCCCGATGCCAAGGCCTTTGTGGCCCCGGGCGCGCACGTTGAGCCGGGCGATGTGCTCTGCATCATCGAGGCGATGAAGCTGATGAACGAAATCGAGTCAGATGTAGCGGGCGAGGTGGTGCGCGTCTTCGTTGAGAACGGGCATCCGGTCGAGTACGGTGAGCCCCTCTTCGGTATTCACCCGCATCGCAAGAAATAGCCGTTCTCCTGGGCGCAAATGTTCCGAAAAATCCTGATTGCCAACCGCGGCGAAATCGCGCTCCGGATTCTCAGCGCCTGCAGGGAACTCGGCGCTAAGACGGTGGCAGTCTACTCCGAAGCCGACCGCAATTCGTTGCACGTCCGCTTTGCCGACGAGGCCATCTGCATCGGCCCGCCTCGCTCGAGCGAGAGCTACCTGAACATTCCGCAGGTAATCAGCGCTGCAGAGATAGCGAACGTTGACGCGATTCACCCCGGCTATGGTTTCCTCTCGGAGAACGCCAATTTCGCCGAAGTTTGCGAAGCCTCGCACATCACCTTCATCGGGCCCACTCCCTCCGTCATCCGGCTCATGGGAGAGAAAGACCGCGCGCGCCAGGAAATGGCCGGTGCCGGGCTGCCCATCATCCCCGGGAGTCCCGGCGTTGTTCCCGACGAGGAAGCCGCCAAGAAGGCCGCGGACGAAATCGGGCTTCCGCTGATGATCAAGGCCGCGGAAGGCGGTGGCGGACGCGGCATGCGCATCGTGCGCCACAAGCGCGAGCTGATCCCATCCTTCCAGACGGCCCGCGCCGAAGCCGAAAAGGCCTTCGGCAGTCCGAACGTCTACATGGAGAAGCTGATCGAGCGCCCGCGGCACATCGAATTTCAGGTTCTCGGCGATCAGCACGGCACCGTGATTCACCTCGGCGAGCGCGAGTGCTCGCTCCAGCGCCGCCACCAGAAGGTCCTCGAAGAGTCGCCCTCCATGGGCCTGGATTCCGCCACGCGCCAGCGCATCGGCAAGCAGGTGGTCGAGGCCCTGCGCAAGGTCGGCTACTCGAGCGCCGGCACCGTGGAATTCCTGCGTGATGAAGACGGCCGTCTCTACTTCATCGAGATGAACGCGCGCATTCAGGTGGAACATCCCGTCACGGAAATGGTCACTGGCATCGACCTGGTGAAATCGCAAATCCGCGTCGCGGCAGGGGAAAAGATTCAGGACGTCGTCGGCAAGGTGGAATTCCGCGGCCATGCCATCGAGTGCCGCATCAACGCCGAGGATCCCGACACCTTCACGCCTTCCGCCGGCCGCATCACCGCGTTTCGCGTTCCAGGTGGCCCAGGAATCCGCGTCGATACCGGCGCCTACGCCGACGCCGTGATTCCGCCCTACTACGATTCGCTCATCGCCAAGCTGATCTCCTATGGCCACGATCGCGCCGAAGCCATCGTGCGCATGCATCGCGGCCTCGACGGCTTCGTTGTCGAGGGCATCAAAACCACCATTCCGCTTCACAAACGCATCTTGGACGCTCCGGATTTCATCGCCGGAAAATTCGATACGCATTTCCTCGAGCGCCTCACCGCCGTGGAAGCCAAGTAGCGGAGCCGGCGTGTTCCCTTCGCTGTATGCCATCATCGACCCGGCGCTGATCCAGACTTCGCCAACCGATTTCGCCGCGCGGCTGGCGAACGCAGGCGTCGAGATGATCCAGCTTCGCGATAAGCGCGCCCCGGCCCGTCATCTGCTCGAAGAGTCCCGCGCGCTCGTCGGCCGATTTGCTTCCTCCGGCCTTCGTGTCATCGTGAACGACCGTCCGGATATCGCGGCCATTTCCGGCGCCGCCGGTGTTCATGTCGGCCAGGAGGATCTCCCCGTGGAGGCGGCGCGCGCGATCTGCGGAGAGGGCCGCTGGGTGGGCGTTTCGACACACAATCTCTCGCAGTTGCGCGAGGCCGCCGCCACTTCGGCAGACTATATTGCGGTGGGGCCCATCTTCCCGACAGCTACAAAGCAGAATCCCGATCCCGTGGTAGGGCTCGATTTCGTGCGCGACGCCCGCAAATTAACGCGAAAACCGCTTGTGGCCATCGGCGGAATCACTATAGAGTCTGCCCGGGACGTCTTTCTCGCTGGGGCGGACTCCGTGGCCGTGATTCGCGATCTTGCGGTCGCGGCTGATCCCGCGCGGCGCGCGCGTGAATATCTGGCGGTCGCGCGCGAATCTCGTTCGGGGCGCGATTAGCAAATTCTGCCGGCACGGCCGGCGAAGCCGACACAGGAGGCACGAATGGCGAGTTCGCTCTTTGCGACGAAGCCGCTGAATTCGATTCTGACCGAGGCCAATGAGACCGGCGAGCATTCGTTGCGTCGCGCGCTGGGTCCCACGAACCTGATTTCGCTGGGCATCGGCGCCATCATCGGAACCGGCATCTTCGTGCTCACCGGCACCGCCTCTGCAAACCACGCCGGGCCTGCGATTATTCTCTCCTTCACGTTGGCGGCCGTCGCGTGCGTCTTCGCGGGTCTTTGCTACGCCGAATTTGCCTCGATGATTCCCGTCGCGGGCTCTGCTTACACCTACGGCTATGCCACGCTGGGCGAATTCATCGCTTGGATCATCGGATGGGACCTCATCCTCGAATATGCACTCGGCGCGGCCACTGTCGCTAGCGGTTGGAGCGGCTACGTCCTGAGCTTCCTCGGCGACTTCGGCATTCGCTTGTCACCCAGGCTGGCCGGCGCGCCCGGTGCCATCTTTCTCTTTTATCAGGGCCATTGGGAGCGGCTGACGCCGCAGTTTCAAAAAATGCTGGACTCGAACCACATCGATGCGTCGACCCTCGCCCGCCAATATTCCTCGTTCAACCTCTTCGGATTCCTTGGAATCATCATGGTCACCGTGATTCTGGTGATCGGCATCAAGGAATCGGCGAACTTCAATTCGTTCATCGTGATCGTCAAGGTCGCCGTTCTCCTGGTTTTCATCGGTTTGGGCATCAACTACATTATGGGTCACCACGCGGAGGCCATGGCCAACTGGACTCCGTTTCTGCCGCCCAATACCGGCCACTACGGCGACTTCGGCTGGTCGGGAATCGCAACGGCGGCGGGAATCATCTTCTTCGCGTACATCGGATTCGACGCGGTCTCGACGGCCGCACAGGAAGCGAAAAATCCGAGACGTGATATGCCGATCGGTATTCTGGGCTCGCTCGTCATTTGCACCATCCTCTACATTCTCGTTGCCGGAGTGCTCACTGGCCTGGTGAAGTACACGAGCCTCGACGTACCTGACCCGATCGCGATCGGCATCGATATGACGGGCGTTGCCTGGGGCAGCCGCCTCGTCAAGCTCGGGGCAATCTGCGGCTTGAGCAGCACGATGGTCGTCATGCTTCTGGGACAGTCGCGGGTGTTTTTCTCCATGTCGAAGGACGGCCTGTTGCCCGCGTGGGCCAGCAAGGTCCATCCGCGATTCCGTACCCCCTACCTCTCGACGATCCTAGTGGGAGTTTGCGTCGCCACCGTCGCGGCTCTCACGCCGATCAACGTGCTCGGCGAACTGGTTTCCATCGGCACGCTGCTGGCGTTCGTCATCGTCTGCTCCGGCGTTTGGGTTCTCCGCCACCGCGGAACCGACGTGCCCCGCGCCTTCGTCGCGCCGTGGATCCCATTCACGCCGATCATGGGCATCGTGGTCTCGTTGCTGATGATGTTCAGCCTTGGCTGGCAGACGTGGGCGCGGCTCATCATCTGGCTCATCATCGGGCTCATCATCTACTTCACGTACAGCCGTCATCACAGCCGCGTGCAGCGAGACATCCGGCAGTCCTCCGCTTCCGACTAGCGGCCGCGTAACAAACAGCGACGCGGTCCGTGGTACATTGGCATCGGACTCTCCGCGTGCACGACGCGCCGCGGAAGCGGTTCCTCGAGATCGAATCCCGTGAGCCGGAATCCTTTGCGCCGATTCGGAGTTGTCCTGCGGCGGCTTTCGCCGCTCGACAGGATTGCGCTCGCCGTTGTGGTTCTCTATATCGCGCTGCGTATTCTCGCGGCCTTGGATCGCCCGGTTCCTTTTTCCTCCTTTGTCGCTTTCCTCGCTTTCCTTGCAGTTCTCTATTTCGTCGTCCGCACGCTGCCCTGGATTCGCACGCGGTTGCTCTGGCGCCTGCGCAGCCGCCTGATTGTCGCGTACGTTTTCATTGCTGTGGTTCCGGTGGTCCTGCTTCTGGCTATGGCCGCGGTCTCGGCATATCTGCTGTATCTCCAGTTCGGTGCGCATCTTCTTCGAGACCAATTGAACGACCGAATCAGCACCATCGCCACCGACACGGATGCGATCTCTGACGCAATAGAAGTCTCTGCCGCAAACGGCAGCACCCCGACCGAGTCCGTGCTCGCTCACCCCGGCATCGCAGGACTGCTTGCCGCCGCGCGCGCCAAAGGACTGCACCTTCAGGTGTTCCTCAATCGCGGCGAGCATCTCTTGAGGCCCGGTAGCGACCGCTTCGCCGGCCTGGCCGAATTTCAGGGGCAGCTTTGGCTCGCCGCGGCGGAACGCAGGCCGTCGAAGAACGGCTCGGTCTTCGTGATGACGGGCATGCCTGTAACGCCCGCCCTTCTCGACAGCCTCAGCTCCGAGCTTGGCCCAGTGCAGTTGATTCTGTTGCAGCCCGCAGCGCAAAGGCCTGTGTCCGGCCTTTCGATCGAACTGGACAACGGCCGCCTGTACGTTCCAGGCGAGCAGGTTGTCAGCAATCACGGCCTGGGTCCGCCGGCGAACTGGTTTGACCGGCGCGTGAATGGCGCATCGACGCTCGAAGCGGTACGCATGGAGACTGGGGGAGACGCATCGCTTCCCGTTCTGGCCTCCTTTTCGCTGCGTCCGATGACTGTCAATCGTCAGCTGTTCACTTCGGTTGGAGCCGTCGGGCCGGTCCTCTCGGTCGTGCTGGTTCTCGCCGCGATTGTCTTCATGGCGCTCGAAATCGCCGCTCTTGCCACCGGCGTGGTCCTTACGCGAACGATCACGCGGGCCGTGGACGATCTGTACCAGGCCACGCTGCACGTTCGCCGGGGCGACTTCAGCTACCGTGTGCGCGTCCACAAACGGGATCAGCTTGGCTCGCTGGGAGATTCGTTCAACGAGATGACCAGTTCCGTCTCCGACCTGATCGCGGAGCAGCGCAAGCGCCAGCGGCTCGAAAACGAAATCTCTATCGCGCGCGAAGTGCAAGAGCACCTCTTCCCGCGCTCCTTGCCTGAGGCTCCGGGCCTGCAGCTCGCGGCGATTTGTCGCCCCGCTCGCACCGTAAGCGGCGACTACTACGATTTCATTCGTCTCAGCCCCACGCGCATCGCAATCGCCGTGGCGGACATCAGCGGGAAGGGAATTTTTGCCGCGCTCCTGATGGCCAGCCTCCAGGCCGCGCTTCGCAGCATGGCCGCGCTGGACGGACGCGGAGGCACCGCCGCCCTTGTTGAGCGTTTGAACGATCACTTGTTCAAGAATACCGCCGACGACCGCTACGCCACGTTCTTCTACGCAGTCTACGACGCCGAAGCGAGCACGCTGACCTACACGAATGCCGGCCATCTCGCGCCGTTCTTTGTGAGCGACGGAACCGTAAAGCAGCTCGATGAGGGCGGGACCGTCGTGGGGCTTTTCGAGGACGCGCCTTACACGCAAGGCACGCTGAAGGTCGCTCCCGGAAGCGTTCTGGTGGCATTCAGCGATGGCTTGACCGAGCCGGAAAACGTGTACGGCGAGGAATTCGGAATGCAGCGGCTCAAGGACGAGATCCTTCGGCAGCGCAGTGTGCCGCCGGAGCGCCTCGCGCAAAATCTGATCGCCGCTGCCGAGCAGTGGGCGGGAACTCCGGAGCAGGCCGACGACATCACGGTGGTCGTTGCCCGAATGGGATGATCTGCGAGGTCTTCGCGCCAAAACATTGTCTCGCGTTCGAGCGACCGGCCGTGCGGCGCGGATGAACGCCGGCGATTGCGCAGATTTGCGGTGGCGCTTGGGCGTCGCGCTCGAATTCAATATACTGGCAATCTCGAAATGATGATTGCCAGGGCCACATCTGCCTGCCTTTTGCTCCTTCTCGCTGCGGCAGTGGTTCCGCATCAGCAGGATACGAAGACGGCGCCTCAGGAAACTGACGATTCCTGCCGCGCATTCGTCCAGGACTTCTACAACTGGTACTCCGCCAAAGCGATGGATGAGACCGATGTGAGCGCTGCAATGAGCATCGCGCTGAAGGAGCGAGACGCGGCCTTTAGCCCCGAGCTGCTCGACGCGCTGCGGCAGGAGTCGGCTGCTATCAAGAAGGACGGCGGCGAGGATTGGATCGACTTCGACGTTTTTCTCAATTCGCAGGACATCGCGGAGCGGTATGTGATGGGCAACGTCACGCGGCACGATAAGGCGTATCTTGTCGAGGTGTATGGCATCTGGTCGGGAAGAAAGAGCGTGCGGCCCGACGTGGTCCCTGAGCTGGAATTCAAGCATGGGCAGTGGGTCTTCGTGAATTTTCACTACGGAGACCGCAAGGGGCAGGATCTGGTGAACGTGCTGAAGAGCGTTCGAGAGGATCGTCAAGCGCACGCGCACTGAGTTCCAGAGGTGGAGTCCTACAGAATCTCCGGCAACGGGCGCTAGGGCTTCGCGCGTGATTTCATTATACTGTCGGGTTCCGTGGAGGCAGTCGCAGCTGTGTCGCTTCGCAACCGCGCGGTCTTGATTACCGGTGGCAGCCGAGGAATCGGCAAGGGCATCGCATTCGGTCTTGCCGCCGAAGGCGCCCGCGTCGCGATTTCCTACCGCTCGAACAAGACCGCCGCGCAAAACACCCTGCGGCAACTGCAGGCGCAGGGAGTGGATTGCCTGTGCGTGGAGGCAGACGCCACGAATCCCGAGATCGTGGATTCTCTGGTGAGCCACGTGATCGAGCGCTTCGGGCGGCTCGACATCCTGGTGAACAACGTGGGAGAGTTCAATTGGAAGCCGGTGATCGAAACGAGCATCGGGGAGTGGGAAGCGATTCTGAAATCGAACCTGATGAGCGTTTTCTATGCGTCGAAGGCGGTTCTTCCGGCGATGCGCCGGCAGAGGTGGGGCCGCATCATCAATCTGGGCGCAGTGGGCGCGGAGCGCGCCTTCGGCCAGGCGACCATTTCCGCGTACGCCGCTTCGAAAGCGGCGGTCGTATCGTTTTCGCGGTCGCTCGCCGTGGAGGAAGCGAAGCACGGCATCACGGTGAACGTCATCAATCCTTCGAACATCGATGAGAAAGGGCTCACCATCGATGAAGCGCGCCGCATGCGCGACTCGCGTTTCCCCATCGGCCGCCCGCCGTCGACGGAGGACGTGTCCGCTGCCGTCAAATTCTTCGCATCCGAAGGCGCCGACTACATCACAGGGCAAGTGCTCAATGTGAGCGGCGGCTGGATGCTCTAGCGGATTCCGATGCCTCCGAAAACTGGAAATGGAAAAATCTGCTATGTCGAAATGCCCACCACGGACATTGCGCGTTCGGCCGAGTTCTATCACAAGGTGTTCGGCTGGCAGATTCGGAAGCGAGGCGACGGCGCGACGGCCTTCGATGACGGCGTCGGCGAAGTAAGCGGCGCGTGGGTCCTGAAGCGCCCGCCTAGCAAGACTCCCGGGCTGCTGATCTACATCATGGTTGACAGCGTCGCTGCCGCGATCGAGGCCGTGATTGCGAACGGCGGCGAAATCGTGCAGCCCATCGGCGCTGACGCGCCGGAGATTACGGCGCGATTCATGGATCCGGGCGGCAACGTGCTTGGGCTTTATCAGGAACCTCAGCGAGCGGAATCCTAGAAAATCCTGGTTTTCGCAGCTCGCACGTCTCGCATACACTCCCAATATGAAGATCCTCACAGCCGCGGAGATGAGGGAGGTCGACCGCCTCACGACCGAGCGGCACGGCATTCCGAGCCTCACGCTAATGGAGAACGCCGGGCGCAGCGTCGCGGAGTTCATCGCCGGCCGATTTGCGCGTCTCGAGCGACGGCGCATCGTGGTTCTCTGCGGAAAGGGAAACAACGGAGGAGACGGATTCGTTGCCGCGCGGCATCTGCGCGAGATGGGAGCGAATGTCGCGGTGTACCTGTTTGCTGAGCCGGCCGAATTCAAGGGCGACGCGGCGAAGAACCTGGAGCGATGGCGGCAGGCGTCTGGTGAACTGCACTTGGTGCGAGACTCGAAGGAATGGGGCACGTCGAAGGCAGCGCTGGGGACGGCGGATGTGATTCTCGACGCGTTGCTGGGCACGGGCGTGCGCGGCGCAGTGGAAGGCTTGCTTGCGGAAGCAATCGTGGATGTGAACCGGCACGATCCGATGCAGACCGTCGTGGCGGTGGATATTCCCTCGGGATTGAATGCCGACTCAGGTGAATTTTCGGCGAGTTGCGTCAGCGCTGATTTCACGGTCACCTTCACGTCGCCGAAGATTGGAATGTTTCGCGGGAGCGCCGAGTCGATGGTTGGTGAGTTGGTGGTTCGCGAAATTGGCTCGCCGCGCGAACTGGTCTCGGAGATTGGCAAGGGCAATTTGTGGTGGAGCGACGCTCGAGAATTTTCGAAGTTTGCCGCGCGGCGGCGCCCGGAAGGCCACAAGGGCGAATACGGCCACGCGCTGATTGTGGCCGGGTCGGCGGGGAAAACGGGCGCGGCGATTCTGGCGTCGTGGGCGGCGCTGCGCGCGGGAGCCGGCCTTGTCACCGTGGCGACGCCCGAACCTGCCTTGCCTGTGATCGCGAGCCACACGCCCGAGGTGATGACGGAGCCGTTGCCGGCCACGCCCGCGGGAACAATTTCGTTACGCAGTCTCGACGGCGGACTGTTCGACGCAATCGTGAAAGGGAAGCGGGCGCTGGCGATCGGTCCCGGGCTGACGACGAATGACGAGACGCAACAGTTTGTGAGAAAGATTGTGGCGCAGCGCGCCGCGCCGATTGTGCTCGATGCGGATGGATTGAACGCGTTCGACGGGCGCGCCAGTGAATTGCGAAACGCGAATGGCATGCTGGGGTTGACGCCGCATCCGGGCGAGATGGCTCGGCTGGCGGGTCGCGGCACGAAGGATGTGCAGGAGCGGCGGGTCGAGCTGGCCTTGAAGTCCGCGAAGGATTGGAACGCCTGCGTCGTACTGAAGGGGCACCAGACAGTCATCGCGTCGCCGAGCGGCGAGGCGTACATCAATTCGACCGGAAACCCCGGCATGGGCACGGGCGGCACTGGGGATGTTCTCACCGGGATCCTCGCGGGCTTGGTGGCGCAGTATGGACAAGCGCTGAACCATCCCGGGTATGCGCACCTGTTGGCGTTTGGTGCGTATCTCCATGGATTGGCTGGAGATATCGCTTATGAAGAAAGCGGCGAGGCGCCCCTGATGGCGTCCGATCTGATTCGAGCCATTCCGAAGGCCTACCAACGATTCTTCGCTGAGTGCGGCCGTGGGTAAGCGGGAACTGGTGACTCACTCGACAGAGGAAACGATCGAGCGCGGGCGCGAAATCGGGGCGAGCGTGAAGCCGCGGACCCTGATTCTGCTCGAAGGCGAACTTGGCGCGGGGAAGACCACGCTGACCAAGGGGATCGTGAGCGGGCTCGGCGCAGCCCGCGAAGAGGAAGTGACGAGCCCGACATTCACGCTGGTCCACCGCTACGAGGGGCGGACGCGCGTCTATCATGTTGATTTGTATCGGGTTGGCGACTTCCATGATCTCGAAACGCTGGGGCTTGAGGATGTGTTCTCCGAGGATGCGGTGATCATCGTGGAGTGGTCCGACCGGCTGACGCTGCGCACGGACTGGCCAATTTTGAGGATCGGTCTGGAGCACGTGGCCGAGGATATGAGGCGGATCCGGTTGGAAGAGGACGTGGCGGGAGCCGCGAAGCCCGCCAGGTGAAGAGAGAAAAGGCGGATTTGTTGCGATTAGAATTTTGGATGTTGTTGAATTATAAGGGGTTAGGGGAATTTCTAATTCTGGACTGTTGCGATTAGACTTGGGTTCGGCTGGGTAGGTCCCGGGTGCCGTGAGCGACCCCGGGCGGTGCCTCATTTCCTCTTCGTGGTGCGAATCTGCCAGCACATAAAAACGAGCTATGGTACCACGACGTCCGACCTGCGCATAGGGACAAATCAGAGCTGGCTCCGCGGCAGCGCAGCATGTCGAAAAGTCATGGGCGGCTCCGACTAAAGGGTGAAGGCAGCATCATCCCGTGTGAATCCAGAGGCGGACGAGCGCAAAAACGGAGGACGCGAATGAAGTACATCTTGATGATGAACACGATGAAAGCGGGCGGAGAGGGTATGGCGGGTTGGTCACAGCAGGACCTGCACGCGCATATCGGGCACATGCTAAACCTGAACAAGGATCTGACTGCGTCGAAGGAATTAGTGTCCGCAGAAGGGCTCAGCTTTCCGGATCAGGCAAGGCTGGTCAAAGCCGGCGAGGACGGAACGCCCGTCACGGACGGCGTCTTCCCGGAATCGAAGGAATTCCTGGCCGGATACTGGATTGTGGATGTGGCGACGCCGGAGCGAGCCTATGCGATTGCCGCCAAGGCGTCCGCGGCGCCGGGACCCGGCGGGGCGCCGATGAATATGTGGATCGAAGTGCGTCCGATCATGAGCGCTCCACCAAAATCTTGAAAGCGGACGTCGAGAGCGGACCGGCCGCTCCGACTAGTCTGTGAGAGCGCAAGAGGCTCCCAAACGGAGGACAAGGACATGAAATACATTCTGTTGATGAGCGGCTCGAAGGCAGGAGTGGATTCGTATCACGCGTGGACACAGAAGGATATCGAGGCACATATGGGCGTGCTGAGGAGCATCAATCAGGAGCTGACAGAGTCGGGCGAGTTCGTGGCCACCCAAGGGTTAACAGGCCCGAACGAAGCCAAGTTGGTGCGCGGTGTGAAGAATGGCATGCCGATTACGGACGGCGTGTTTCCCGAATCAAAGGAATTCCTGCTCGGATACTGGATCGTGGACGTGGCGACGCCCGAACGGGCCTATGCGATCGCCGGAAAAATCTCGGCGGCGGCGGGACCCGGCGGAGTGCCGACGAACATGCCGATCGAAGTCCGGCAGTTCGCGACGTACGCGTCGAAATCGGCGTGAAGAGGTCGGCGAGACGGGAGGGCGGGCGAAATGAAGGAGAATATCAAGACCGTGAACGAATACATCGTCGCTCAGCCGGCCGCGGCGGCGCAGGCGCTGCGGCAGGTGCGGAAGATCATTCGCAGAGCGATGCCGGGAGCCGAGGAAGTGATCTCGTACAAGATTCCGGCCTACCGGCTGCATGGCGAGCGAGTGATCTTCTTCGCCGGGTGGAAGCAGCACTATTCCCTGTACCCGGTTGGCGAGCGGCTGGCGGCGAAGTTCAAAAATGCGCTTGCGCGGTATGAGGTGAGCAAGGGGACGATCCGGTTCCCGCTCTCCGAGCCCGTGCCTGAAAAGCTGATCGAACGCATCGCGAAGTATCGCGCGACGGAAATCAGGAAGCGCGAAAAGGATGCGAGAGGGACAAGGAAATGAAATACATCCTGATGATGAACGGCACAAAGGCCGACTTTGCCGAGTTTGCACGGTGGTCGAAAGAGGATCTGGCGGCGAACGTGGCGTTCATGCGGGCCTTCAGCAAGGAGTTGAGAGAGCAGGGAGTGTTCGTCGCGACGGAGGGCCTCGGGTGGCCGAACGAAGCGAAGGTGGTGCGCGCGGGGAAAAACGGCGACCCCGTGACGGATGGAGTGTTCCCGGAGTCGAAGGAGTTTCTTGCGGGCTACTGGATCATCGACGTGGAAAGCCCAGAGCAGGCATATAGGATCGCGGCGCGTGCGTCGGCCGCGCCGGGCCCGGGAGGAAAGCCGGGGAATATGCCCATCGAGGTGCGACGGGTGATGGGGAGTTTCGATGACTTGGGGATTTGAGCAGAATTGAGTTCGGGGCAAGGCGCGGCGCGCTAGCCGAGGGCCATGATGTGGAAGCCGGCGTCTACGAAGATGATGTTGCCCGTGACGCCGCGGCCCAGATCGCTGCCGAGGAAGACGGCGGTGTCGGCGACTTCGGCGATGTCGGTATTGCGGCGAAGGGGTGAGTGCTGAGGAACGAAGTCGAGAATCTTCGAGAAGTCCTTGATGCCGCGGGCCGAGATGGTCTTGATGGGCCCGGCGGAAATGGCGTTGACACGAATCTTGCTGGGGCCTAACTCGCTAGCCAGGTATTTCACTTCGGCTTCGAGAGCGGCCTTGGCGATGCCCATGACGTTGTAGTTCGTGACGACACGCGTGGAGCCGAGATACGTGAGGGTCATGATGGAGCCGCCTTCAGTCATGAGAGGGGCGAGGGCTTTGGAGACGGCGACGAGGGAATAGGCGCTGACTTCGAGGGCGAGCTTGAAGCCGTCGCGCGACGTGTTGACGAAGGGCTGGCCCAGGTCGTCGCGATTCGCGAACGCGAGGCTGTGGACCATCACGTCGAGCTTGTAGCCTTTCGATTTCAGCGATTCGGCGAGGCTGTCGATGTCCGATTGCTGCTGGACGTCGCAGGGGAACAGCGCCGCGGCGCCGAGCTGGTTGCCGAGTTCTTCGACGGTCGGCTTGGCGCGCTCGTTTTGGTAGGAGAGCAGGAGCGTGGCGCCTTCGCGAACGAAGGCCTGGGCGATGGCATAGGCGATGCTCCACTGGTTCCAGACGCCGAGGACGATGGCCGTTTTGCCTTCCATGAGCTTGGACATGGCGAACATTCTAACCGGAAAAGGAGGTCGAGAGGCAAGGTGTGGTGAGGGATGTAAACGGGGAACGTTTTCGAAGGTCTTCAGTTGAGCTCCTGCCCAATAGTCAATGAGCAATCGCGCACAATACCTCGGCACGGGTCTCATGCTCCACGGTCTCCACAGTAATCGGACGGGCACTTATCCTGTGGTTGGATGGCCAGTCTTTGGCCCACTCGGGCTCATGCCTATAGAACCGCAGCACATTGTCCCGCTGATCTAGTAGCTCTTGTTCCGATCGGACCACGACCCGGACGCTCGGGTCGCAATCGTCGAGTTTCGTGTTGTAGTCCATAACGTTCTTCTCTGCTCGATCCCGTCGCAGCACCTCAATCTCCTCGTATGTGACTGAAAGGCATCCTGCCTCGTTCGTTCGGCCAACCTTGAGAGCGAACCGAAAGGAGCCCTTCACAAAAAACTCGAACTCGATCATGACGTTGCTGACCGGAAGGCCCCCACCATTTTCCTGCACCAATTGCACTTCTATGGACTGCCCTGGATTCATTGGTCTCTCCCGCTGGGCGATTTCAGCCTCGGTGGTTCAATCTCTTCGGGTTCGCGGGAATCGGAGTATCGCTGATCATCCGAGACGCTCCTCCGTCAGTTTTCGTGCAGGGACTCCAAGCCAGCTGCGCGGCTCGTGTACATTGCCGGCCCCTTCCAGCTCATATTCGTGCTACCTCCGCGCTAACAAGACGACCCCAGGGTTAGCGAAGGAGGCGCAGGATTTCGCGGACGAGGTCGACGATGATGGGCCAGAGGACGACGATAACGCCGGCGACGCCGATGAGGCGCTTGACGACGGCGGCCTCGGACGGGGCTTCCGGATCAGGGATGCTGTGCCTCGAACAGAAGTCGCCGCGGACGGCGGGGCGGCTGCACCTTTCGCCGGATCGGCCGATATAAAGACAGGGATGCCACGAGGCGGGCCGCCGCGAGACGGGCTCCGAGAGAGGCGGGGCAACGGGGACGGGGGCTTGGGGGACCTCGCGCCAGGGGGCGCGAACGTCGATTTGAGGCTCGGAGTTAACCCTTTCGCGCCGGTCCATTGCGCCTCGCTTTTGCGGTCAGCTACAGTGAAAGTTCGTCGCCAGCAGCAGGTCTGGGGAATGCAGGAAGCCCGCACCGCACCTTCGCCCGCCCATCCCGCGAGGATGAAGCTGGAGCCGTACTCCGCCGAGATCCGGCTCGAAAAGCTGACGCTCGGCGTGGATAACATCCATTACGACGTCTACCTCAGCCCGAAATTCCTGGAGTTCAGCCGCAAATACCTGATGGAGCTGGTCCGGCAGACAATCAACCTGCCGCTGGGCTGGAGCAAGGAGCGGAAACAGCCGAGCGGCTCGCCGGAGCACGCCGCCTTCCGAAGAATTCTAACCGAAATTCTGCAGGAATCGCTGACGCGCGCGAAATATCAGCAGTCGATCGAGACGGACATCCTGCACCAACTCGCTCTGCTGAAGTATATCAACCAGGAGGTGAGCGCGCAGTTTGCGAGCATCCTGGTGGAGTGCAAGGACTCGATTCGCGGGCGCGGCGAGCTCTTCGAGCACAGCGAGCAGGCCCACGTGATGCGGTCGAAGATTGCGGAGACGCAGGCCGAGCGGAAAAAGATTATCCGGCAGGTGGGCGACACGATATGCCGGATCTGGCGCGAGGTGGAGGAAGCGTCGATCGCGAAATCGCGGCGGGCGCTTTTCGGCGAAGAGTTCCGCGAGACGTACGACCTGCTGCAGAACCGCTTCCTGTTTGTGGATGGCGGCAACGACGACCACATGTTCCTCGAGCACTATGTGCTGCTCGGGAACTTCATGAACGATCCAGACCGGTTCGATGTCTTCGACGCGCTGCTGCTGGATTTCGTGCGGGAGTTCGTCCTGGCAGATGACAACGCGGAGGATCTGAGCAAGGCGCGGAAGGCCCACGAGCGGCTGCTGGAACAGGCGAAGTCGCTGCGGTCCGAACTGGCGCGGCTCGAACAGGAAATGGAAGAGACAGGAAGCAAAGGCGGGGAAGGCGACAGCTTCCCGTGGCTCTTCAAGCGCAAGAGCGGCGGCAATGCGGAAAGCGCGGAAATGGCGGACCTGCGGCGGAAGATGACGTCGCTCGAGAAGAACTTGGAAGAACTGGGCCCGCAGATCGAAACCGCGAAGCAGCGGATGGACTTTCTGGCGTCCGAATATCAGAGCCGGCTGGGCGACTACCTGAACCAGCCGCAAAACGTACGGCATCTGTTTGACGCGGAGGCTCCCGCAGGCGAGGGCGAAGCGCCGCCGGAAACGCGCGCGCAGTTGCTGGAGGAATGGGTCCACCGGCTGGAAGAGCGGGATTTGCTGTTCCACGTGCTGGCGGGCTATGAGCTGCGGAGGATTCACGGGGATTACTGCCCGCCGATCCACTTGCAGCAGTTGAAGAAGGCGATGGTCAACCGCGACGAAGCGCGGCGTGTGGAAACCATCCTGGAGCAGTTTCCGGCGCGCAAGATTTCGACGAAAAAACTGGACGACGCGTCGCGGACGATCCGGCGGCGCTCGCACGAGGAGACTTTGGCGTTCTGCCTGCAGTTCGCGGAAGACTTCATGAGGTTGCGGCGCGACCGGCGAAATTATCAGCACGTGGCCGCGTGGATGGAGCGCATCAACCTGGTGCGATCGGAGCGGCAGCGCGAGCTATCGCGCGTGAACAGCAGCCTGTACGAGTTCCTGCATCCCGAAGAGGGGCGGCCGGCGGAAGACCCGGTGGTGAACCACACGGTGATTAAGGCGGACGTGCGCGGGTCGACGGGAATCACGAAGGATTTGCTCTCGCGGGGGATGAATCCGGCGTCGCACTTCAGCATGAACCTGCATGAGCCGGTGAAGCGGATGCTGGAGCGGTACGGCGCGGCGACGGTGTTTATCGAGGGCGACGCGATCATTTTGGCGATTTACGAGAACGAGTCGACGCGAGCGGCGCGGCGGGCGGTGGCGCGGGCTTGCGTGCTGGCGCGTGAGATTCTGGCGGTGTCCTCTTCGTACAACGCGCGCGCGAAGGCCGCGGATTTGCCTCCGCTGGAGCTGGGTGTAGGCGTGGCTTTTCAGGATTCGGCGCCGTCGCTCTGGATGGACGGCGATTCGAAGATCATGATTTCGCGGGCGCTGAATCTGTCGGATAGGCTGTCAAGCTGCGCGAAGATCGCAAAGCGGCTATTCCAGACGAATTCGTCGCCTTTCAATGTGTTCGTGCTGCAGACGCTGATGGAAGACGCCGTGGCGGACGAGGGCGAAGAGCTGCTGATCCGCTATAACCTGAACGGCATCGAGCTCAACGAAGAAGGATTCCAGAAGCTGAGCGCGGAGATTTCGATGGCTCCGATGGGCGGGAATTTTCCGCTGCCCTGGGGCAAGGAGCGTGTGCAGCTCTTCTTCGGCGAAGTGCCGCTGGGCGAGACGCTGGAGCCCATCGTTATTCGCAAGGGCTTCGTGCGGCAACTGCTCCAAGGCGGGAAAATCGGCTCGCAGGGGAACCGGCCCTACTACGAAGTGTGCACGGATCCGAAGCTGTTGGAATTGGCGCGTAAGAAGGTCGGGAAGGCGCCAGCGAACTGAGCCGGTTGCGACGGCATGGCGTAGAGTCTTTCGCAGGACAATCCCTGAAAATTCGAACCTAGCAGATGCCCTGCTATAATCGCGCGCGGAGGCGAAAGGGGTCCGGTGATCCTCGTGGCCTTCAAAGCCATTGATCCGGCTCTTCGCGAGCCGGGTGGTGGGTTCGACTCCCACACGCTTCCGCCAGATTCGGATGCACATGCGGCGCAAAGCCCTGATGACTGGGACCGATTGGCGCTCGGCGCTCGAGCGCTTGAAGGGCGCCGTCGCGCGAGTGCCCGCGGAATGGAGGCGCGTGCTTTTCGGGCTCGCGTGCTCCGCGTCGATTTTGGCCCTGCTCGCATTTCCAGGCGGCGAGGGCAAGTCCGCAGAAAAGGCTTTGCCGGCCGCCGCTTTTGACGCTCCCGCGCTGTCATTCGCTGACTTCAAGATGCAACAAAGCGTGGGCGCTGCGTACAACGATGCGCTGAAGAACCTGCTCGAGATCAATACTATCCGCTACAGCGCGAAATACGATCGGACCGGCTGGCTCTCGGATCCGCCCGGCACGTTCATTCGCGCGGGCGGCGGCTACGATCAGCCGTGGACGCGCGACGCGTCTGTGAACAGTTGGAATGCGGCGAGCCTGCTCGAGCCCGACGCTGCGCGGAATACGCTGTGGGCTGTTGTGGAGCGGCAGGCCGACGGCAAACCGATCGTGCAGCAGGACAATCAATGGTGGGATCAGTCGATTTGGGCCATCGCGGCGTGGAACCATTTCCTTGTGACGGGTGATCGCGGCTTCCTCGCGAAAGCCTACGACACCGCGCGCAACACGCTGACCGTGCTGCGAAGAAATCATTACAAGGAGAACTTTGGGCTCTTCGAAGGGCCGTCATTTTTCAATGACGGGATCGCGGGCTATCCCGCGCCGCCCGCGGACGAAGCGGAAGACCACGGCACGTTCGTCCTCGACTATCACGGGACGGACAAGCTGATGGCACTCAGCACGAACTGCATTTATTACGAGGCGTATCGCAGCATCGCGCAGATGGGGACGGCGCTCAGGAGGCCAGCCGCGGAGACGGCGCAGTTCAACAGGATGGCCGATGCGCTGAAATCCGCGATTAATCGGCGATTCTGGAATCCGCGCACGGGGCTCTACGGCTACCTGATTGTGGATGGCGCGCTCGACGCATTCCAGGAAGGCTCCGGCCTCTCCTTCGCGATTCTTTTCGATATTGCGGACGCCGCGAAGGCGCAGTCGATCCTGAACAACACGCACGTGCAGCCGTACGGCATCGTCGACGTCTATCCGAATTTTCCTCGCTTTAGCGACGCTCAGCCGGGACGGCATAACGGGATGGTCTGGCCGATGGTGGAGGGATTCTGGGCGGAAGCGGCGGCGAGGCGCGGCGATGAAAAAGCGTTTGCACGGGAGGTGACGAATCTGGCCGGGCTTGACCGCAGCGGCGACGGCCATTTCTTCGAGCTGTACAACGCGGAGACGGGCGCGCCGGACGGCGGATGGCAAGCGGGCGGACACATGAAGTCGCAGCCAGACCAGACCTGGTCGGCGACGGCTTACCTGCGCATGATTTACGGCGGCCTCTTCGGCATGCGCTATTCGACGAAGGGCATCGAGTTTCATCCGCTGCTGCCCGCGGGCTGGGGCGACGTGACGCTTTCGGACTTGCACTATCGCAAGGCGATCCTCACGATTCGCCTGCGCGGCGCCGGAAGCGTGATTCGCTCTCTGACGCTCGATGGCGTGCCGCAGCGCCGGGCGTTCGTCGCGGCGGGTCTCACGGGTAAACACACACTGTATATGTTGATGGCTCAGGAAGGGCTGTCGGTCAGCGCGAAGTGAATGGCAAGTGCGGGCTCTCTCTCACGCGCCCCGGGGGAGCCTCGCAGCCTTCAAAGCCATTGATGCGGTTCTTCGCGAGCCGCATGAGGGATGCGACTGCCACACGCTTCCGCCGAACACACTAGAAACTCTGCGGGACAGATGCAAGCGGCCTAGAGCCTGCAACCATCCCGCAGTTTCTTGGGGGCTTCGCTAATCAGCAGGAACGCGCTCTCCGCTCACTTCGCCGGAAATGCGAGCCGACACGGCGTTTCGGTGTAAGGGACGTACCTGTTTTTCCCGAGAGCGCTAATCGACGGTGATGCGAGTACCCGCCGTTGTCCCCTTGACCTCGGCCACCATAGCGCCGCTCGTGTCGAAGAGTTTGAAATCGAAGGTGCCTTCGTACGTTTTGCCGTTGCGTGCGACTCTATCAATTTCGTCTATGGTGAAAGTGTTCGAGGGGGTGCCGTCCGGGCCAAACATCAAACCTATATGGTGCAGCTTGACGCTGCCGTGGCCTAAATCCTTCCAGACGCCATAGCAAATATTGTTGCCGGACGGTGGCACAAACGCATTCTCAAATTCAGTTCCATCCCCGTGCCAAGTCTTGAACGATTCGAGGAACTTGGAACCATCGTCGGCGGTGTAAATGAGATGCCACAGACCGACGATGGTAGCAGGCTCATCGGATTGGTTGCTCTCTTGATGGCCCAGGAAGGGCATCGAGGGAGCGGCTCCCGGTTTGTAAGGATCGGCGCAACCAGCCTTGGCGCTGGTAGCGGCAAACAACAGCCCGAAGACCAGCAATGCGGCTAAAGCGGAGGACCGGCCGCTCGAAAGGATCCGGAAAATGTTGGCTCGATTCATATTTCTCTCCTACCTTTCTGTTAATGTTCGCGGACGGGGTTCTCCGAACTCAAGAACGAACCTGGCGATCGCGAGACTCGCGCACTCTCCGCGAGGAAGCGAAAACGATCAATGCACCGGGTTTCAATTGCGGATCAATTGTCTTTCAAGAGCTAACTTGCTGATTAGCTGATGGTTAGCGCGCCTCTCGCGGAGAGGTTCAGATTGATGTCATATGCCGAATTTGTTAGTCTCAACCATCCGTAAAGGCAGGGACACGGGATGGAGTTCGCTGCCAAGACCCTCCGTATCGCATTCGACCGTTTTGAGGTGGACCTGCGTTCGGGTGAACTTCTAAAAGACGGGCGAAGGGTACGTCTTCAGGCACAGCCGTTCGGATTGCTGGCTCTGTTGCTCGAGCATCCCAGCGAAGTGGTGACGCGAGAAGAAATTTGCCACAGGCTCTGGCAGGCCGACACGTTTGTGGATTTCGACCACAGCGTGGGCACAGCGATCAACAAGATCCGCGAGGCTCTGGGCGAATCGGCCGAGAAGCCGCGCTTCGTGGAGACCCTGCCGCGCCGGGGGTATCGCTTCATTGGGAAGGTCGAAATGCGAGGCGAGGTTCCTCCCATGGAAGGAAAGCCGGCGCCCGCGGTAACGACGATCGTCACCCGCGTCTCTGGCCAAGACGCGATCGAGGACCCGCCGGAAGTTCAAGAGAGCCGATCTCGTCCCGCGCGGTTTGTCCTCATGATGGGAGTGCTGGTAGGAATCCTCCTGACGGCGGTGGTTGCCGTCCGCCTTTCACGGGTGCCGCGGGCAGCGAATATCCAATCCCTTGCCGTTCTGCCGCTGGAAAACCTCTCAGGAACTCCAGCCAAGGAATATCTTGCCGACGGCATGACGGACGAACTGATCACCGAGCTCGCAAGAACGAAAGGGCTGCGCGTGATTTCGAGAACGTCGGTAATGCAGTACAAAGGCGTGCATCGCCCCGTTAAGGACGTCGCGCGTGAACTCGGTGTGGACGGAGTTCTCGAAGGGTCGGTGGCGGTTGAAGGCAGCCGCGTACGAGTGACTGTGCAATTGGTCCAGGCCGGATCCGATGCGCATGTCTGGGCGCAAAGCTACGTTCGCGACTTGGGTGACGTGTTTCTGCTGCAGCAGGAAATTGCGGAAAGCGTTGCCAAGGAGGTGAACAGAGCCGCGCTGCCTTCGACGAATCCCCGGCCAAGGATTTCGCCCGAAGCACATGACGCGTATCTGCTGGGCCGATACAACTGGTACGGCAACAGCTTTGAAACGGCGCGAGAATCATTCGAGAAGGCCATTCAGCTGCAACCTGACTACGCTGCGGCCTACAGCGGCCTCGCCGACTATTACATCGGAGGGGCGGAGATGGGGTTGCTTGTCCCCAAAGATGCCCTGCCAAAGGGCGAAGCGGCGGCGCAAAAGGCGCTGCGATTGGATGACTCCGCCGCGGAAGTGCACCTTTCCATGGGGGCCGCACATCTTTTCTGCCGGTGGAATTTGGGAGCGGCAGAAAAGGAAATAGAAAGGGCCATGGAGCTGGATCCAAACCTCGCGGGCGCCCAGCACCTTTACACCTCCGTGTTGCTGGCCCTGAACCGAAGAGACGAAGCTGTGCAATCCGAACGAAAGTACGAAGAGATGGATTCTCTCACTCGGCCGTGGGCCGTGGGATCCGTGCTCATCGACGTCGGTCAATACAAAGACGCAGAGGCCGAACTCGACCGTCGCATTCCGGCGTTTCCAAGGGACACCATGCTCCACTCCCAACTGGCCCGTTCTTATGTCCTGCAGGGAAGAGAGCGCGAGTCAACCGAGCAATTTGCGGAAGCGCTTCATCTGGAAGGGCACGATGACTTGGCGTTGCAGGTCAGGGCCGCTTTTGCAACGGGCGGAGCCAGGAGAGTATGGGAGTGGAGGATCGCTCAACTGAAGCAGAAAGCTCGAACGAAATATGTATCACCAATGGACATCGGGCTTCTGTATGGGCGACTGGGCCGCGATGACGAAGCATTTCGATGGTTGGACAAAGCATACGATGATCATGTGCCCGCCCTTGTCTTCATCCAGCGGGCGGAGATACTGAACCGGTGGCGCGGGAACGCGCGCTATCAAGCCCTAGTGAGACGGATCGGGCTGCCGCCGGCATTCTGATTTACCTGGATCTCCGGGCTCCCCATAAATGAGAGACCGAGGGAACAAGCGGGAACCTTGGACGGCAACGCAACGCGTCGGCCTGGCTTCCATCGGAGTCGCGATCATCGCCTCGGGCGCGGCGGCGCTCTTGCAGGGAATGTTGCACTACGAAAACTACTGGCACGCAGCCGTTTTCGCGCCTTTTGCAATCGTGATAGGCGCCCTCGCCGTGTTTGTGGCAATAAGAGCTAAGTAAGGTGCGAGAGCGGGTCTTCGTGGGCTGGGCTGGCAGTGGGCCATTTCTGTCCTTTGGGACAGTTCCTATCGGCGGGCGGACGATGTAGGCTAGCGGGACCCCAGCAGCGCCATGCTCAAACCAAGCCGAAAGTCTATCCTAGCGATGCTGATGACGGCCGCACTGGTGTGCGCGGCGAGCTGCACGGGCGGGTCGTACGGCGGAGGCGGCAACAACGGCGGCGGCGGAGGCGGAGGAGGAACATCGATTCCGGCGGCGCCTTCGGGACTGACTGCGACGGCGGGAAACGCGCAGGTGAGCCTCTCGTGGAGCGCGAGCAGCGGCGCGACCGGCTACTACGTGAAGCGCGGAACGGCGAGCGGCGGTCCCTACACGCAAGTCGCGGCCACGGGGAACACCAGCGCAACCGACACGGGCCTCACGAACGGGACGACGTACTACTACGTGGTGACCGCGTACAACGGCGCGGGCGAAAGCGGAAATTCGAATCAGGCAAGCGCGACGCCGAGCGCACCGGCGCAGGCTCCCACGGCGCCAACCGGCCTCGCGGCGACGGCCGGAAACGCGCAGGTAAGCCTGACGTGGAATGCGAGCACGGGCGCGACGAGCTATCACGTGAAGCGCGCGACGACGAGCGGCGGCCCGTACACGCAGGTGGCGGCGCCGACGGGCACCAGCGATACGGACTCGGGATTGACGAACGGCACGACCTATTACTACGTCGTGTCGGCGGTGAACAGCGCGGGCGAGAGCGGAAACTCGAGCCAGGCGAGTGCGACTCCTTCGGGCGGCTCTTCGGCGGCAATCCAGGTGACCGTGGATGCGCTGAGCGACCGGCACGCGATCAGCCCGTACGTGTACGGCGTGAATTTCCCGTCCGATTCGGGATACATCACGGACAGCGGCACGACGCTGGTGCGTTGGGGTGGGAACGCGAGCACGCGATATAACTGGAAGAATTTCGACACGAACGCGGCGAACGACTACTACTACATCAACCGTCCGATGGGGAACGCGCCGCTCTACAGCGACTCGACCCAATTCGTCACGAACGTCGCGGCGGCAGGCGGAAGCCCTTTGATGACCATTGGCATGCTGCCGTGGGCCGCGAAAGACTCGACGAGTTACAGCTTCTCCGTGACGAAGTATGGGGCGCAGTGCGCAACCGATCCGTATAACGCGGACGCAGGAAACGGCGTCAAGAGCGACTGCTCGACCAATGTGACGGGCAACGATCCGCACGACGCGGGAATCGCTCTGCTCGACGGGCCTCCGGCGGGAGGCGATCCCGCGGGAAGCGTCTACCGCAATCAATGGGTTGCCGCGTTGGCGACGGCTTTCGGCAATAGCACGCCACATTTCTACGACATGGACAACGAGATCGACATTTGGGGCGGCACGCATCGCGACGTCCATCCGAATCCGAGCGGGTACAACGAGATGCGCGACACGTACCTCGATGTGGCACGCGGCGTGAAGACGTGGGACCCGCAGGCGGTTCGATTCGGTCCTGTGAGCTGCTGCTGGTGGTTCTATTGGAACGGCGCGAACGGAAACGACAAGAACGCCCACGGCGGCGTGGATTTTCTGCCGTGGTGGCTGAACGAAGTCTACTGGTCGGATCTGATCGCAGGGACACGATCGGTGGACGTGCTCGACATTCACGCGTACCCGGACTCGCCGGACAATCTTTCGAGCATGACCACGGTTCAGAAGCAGGCCGCGGCCCTGCGAATCTTCCGCGATTACTGGGACCCGACATATGTGAGCGAATCTGGCTCGATCAACCAGCCGTGGGCAACGCAGATTCAGCCGCTGAAGACGATTCCGTTCCGCATCCCGCGTATTCGCGCGATGCTGAACATGATTTATCCGGGCACGCCGCTGAGCATCACGGAATGGAACGCTGCGTTCGCGGGCGAGAGCGATTTCTCGACGGCGCTGGCGGATGCGGACGCGTTGGGAATTTTCGGGCGCCAGCGCGTTACGTACGCGGCGCGCTGGACCGCGGCGGACTCAACGGCCCCTGCGTATCAGGCGCTGAAGCTTTACCGTAATTACGATGGGCAGCACAGCACGTTCGGAAGCATGTCGATTTCGGCGACGCACAATGCCGACCCGGATTTGTTCAGCGTCTACGCCGCGCTGTCGCCGGCGGGCACCACGATGACGCTGCTCGTGATCAACAAGGACCCGTCAAACGCGGCGCAGGTGGGCTTCACGCTCAGCAACTTCACGCCGAGCACGTTCACGGCGTACACACTGTCGCAATCGCATGCGACGTCGATCGTGGCAGGCTCGAGCCAAACGTGGACCGCGACACAGACGTTCGCGGCGTACTCTGCGACACTGTTGGTGATCACCGGAGCGCTGCCGCACGCCCCCGCAGCGGAATGGGATTTAAATCCAGACGCGATTCAGGCGGCGCAGAGTGCGACGGTGACCCTCGCGCCGAAGATCATCTCCGGCTCGGGCACTGTGACGCTGCAATCGGCGCAGTTCGATGCAGGCTATAGTGCGGGCGGCACGATTTCCATCGGCACCGCGCAGGTGACGACGAGCGCGACCGGTGCAGTCACGATTTCGACGGGCACCACCCCGGGCTTCTATCACTTCACGGCAACAGGGAAGGACGGCGCCGGCGTAACCCAGAAGCAGGGTGGCTGGCTGATCGTCGGAAATCCAGCTGCGACGTTGACGAAGACCGGCGACAATCAGAGCGGCGCGACCGGGACGACGTTGACGCTGAGCGTGACGCTGAATCCAGCCTCATCGGGCGGAACGAATTCGGGAGCGAGCATTTTGTTTACGACGGACGGTGGCAACTTCGCCGGCGCGCCGCGAACGATTGGGACAACGAATGGCTCAGGCGTCGCGTCCGTGACGTTGACGCTTCCCGCATCGAGCGGAACGGTTCACGTGACGTCGGAAGGGCCGTACGGCCTCGGACATCCCGTCGTGACCTTCACGGAGACGGCCCAATAGCCTGACGCAGAGGACGATTGCGAACGGCGGACTCTAGTCCCTGCTAAGTCGCGACCGTTTTCACGTAGTGGACAACATCGGTCACCATTCGCGCGATGCTGACGACCGCAATGACCACGCCTACACCCGCCAGGAATTTTCTCACCTGTAGTTCCCCCTGATTTAGATTCCGGGACCTCAGAAAACCATATCGCCGCGAATCGAGCCATCGAGTGAAGCCCTGAGATGGTCTCAGCTAATCACGGGAGCCTCGTGCGCCGCGCATCCGGCGTGCGAGCAGCCTGCATGCGAATGAACGGCTTCCGGGTTAGAATGGCGTTCGATTTCTGCCGTTCTTGAGGAGTTATGGTCGGACTGCTCTCCATTATTGCGCTGGGGTTTTTTCTCGGCATGCGGCACGCCACCGATCCCGATCACGTGATCGCCGTGTCGACGATCGTTTCGCGGCATCGCTCGATCAGGCAGGCAGCCGTGATCGGCGCGCTGTGGGGCGTGGGCCACACGCTCACCATCCTGATGGTCGGCAGCGGAATCATTCTCTTTGGCTGGGTGATTCCGACGCGCATCGGCCTCTCGATGGAGTTTTCGGTGGGCCTGATGCTGATTCTGCTCGGCGTGCTGAACCTCACGGGCATTCTGCAGTGGATCACCAACATGTACACGCCGACACACAATCACGGCCATGACCTCGGCCACGATCACGCTGCGCTTGCGCATTCGCACGCCCACGCCCACGGCGATTACGTTCACACGCATCCGCACTCGCACGATCCCGAATCGCATCCACACGCAGAGACGCAGACGCCGCTCGGCTGGTTCGACCGGCATTTCGGGCGGCTGGGCCTCTACAACGCGGTGCGGCCGCTGGTGGTGGGGCTGGTCCACGGGCTGGCGGGGTCGGCGGCGGTGGCGCTGCTGGTGCTCACGACGATCCGCAATCCGCGATGGGCGGTAGCGTACCTGCTGCTGTTCGGCGTGGGAACGATCGCCGGGATGATGCTGATTACTGGGGCGATGGGCGCACCGCTGGTCTACGGCAGCAGGCGGTTCGCGCAGCTGAATCACTGGATGCGAGTCGCATCCGGTGTGATCAGCCTGGCCTTCGGGCTGTTCATCGTGTATCAGATTGGGTTCGTGAGCGGGCTCTTCACGCACCATCCGCATTGGACTCCGGAGTAGCATCCCTTGCATTGCGCCCTTATGGGCGATCCAAAACGACAAAAAAGCCCCGGCTTTTGTATAGATTAGAAAAATGGAAGTTATTGACTGGACGAGGCTTACGGCGATTTCTAATCTTCGGTGTACAGATTAGAAATCTGCTGGTATCGGCTTTGCCCGGCGCTGGCCTGTTGTGAATTTCGTTGAGCATAAAAACGGGCCAAGGTAGCACGATTCGGAGAGCGTGTAAATTCGTAGAAATACGGATTGACAAGGCGAAAGGTAAACGAAAAGCGACGCAACGCTCTCTTGTGCTTGGACTTGCACCGTTTTTTTTCGGCCAGCCGCAAGCGGCCGCTGCGTGGCGGGCCGTCGTCAGGCGATGCGAAAAGCTGAGTGGTCACGCCCTAGTCACGTTCAGGGTGATGCTCATCGTGCGGGAGGTGGACCCGGATGAGCCGGTTATCGTGACCGGATAAGAGCCCGGAATGGTGCCGCCTCCGCCGCCACCTCCGCCTCCCCCACCGCCTCCGTATCCGCCGCCTCCGCACGCTGAATAGCCTACTGACAAGAAGGCAATGAAGAGAAGGACGGCAGCGGCGGAGAGCGCACGGTTGGGGTGTGACCGAAGCAGCGCCAGTAGCAGGAATCCGGCCAAAAGCGGGGCAAGGAGCCAGGCAAACGGCAACCGCGGAATTCGCGACGAAGGCAAGGCAGGGACGGCGCTGCTCCTTGGCGTGGTTGTGATCGTCACAGTGAACGTATAGTTGGAGGAATTGACGGACGCGGGGATGTTGCAGGTGGTCAGAGCCGGAGCGCCGGAACAGGCGAGGTTTACCGTGCCGTTGAATCCGCTGAAGGCAGAAACCTCGAGGTTGTAGGTTGCGGTTCCTCCCTGCGTAACGGATTGAGCTACCGTGAGGCTACCATCGGCGGCCTCAAGAGCGAAGTCGGAGGCGCTGTCGTCGACTTTAACGAGGAAGGCGTCATCTCCTCCCTGCGTTTGAGATTGGTAAGCGCCAGTCAAGGTCGTGAAGTTCGCGGAACTAGTGAAGCCGGTGACGTAGGCATTGGGACTAGCGGAGGAGTCGACAGCAATGCCGAAGCCGCGGTCCGCGCTGTTGCCGCCCAAGTACGAGGAATAGGCGAGCTTTCCCGTAGGGTCGAACTTTGCGATGAAGGCATCGCCCTTGCCGCCGCCGGATGACATCTGGAATCCGCGGAAGATCGGAAAGTCGGACGAATCGGCGCGGCCGGTGACGTAGGCGGCGCCGGAACTATCGGCCGCGACGGCGAAAGCAATGTCGACCCCGCCATTGCCGGGGTTGCCGCCCAAGTAGGTTGAATAAGTGGGGGCGCCTGAGGAGTTGAACTTGGTGAGAAACGTCTGGAAACCGGCCTTAGGGCCGCTCTGAAAGGCGTTCGAGGTGGGGAAGTTGGGGGAGAGGGTGGTGCCCGCAACGTAGACGTTGCAGGCTCCGGAGCACCCGGGTTCGATGGCGATTCCATAGCCGTCGTCTTCGTTTCCGCCGCCAAGGTAAGTGGAATAGATGAGGGATGCGGCGCCGGACTTGGTGGTGTCAAGTTCGGTCATCAGGGAATCGAAGCCGCTGCCGCCGGAGACCATAGGAGCGATGGCGGGCTGGAAAGCGTTGGCAGTGACGGGGAAATCGCTGGTGAAGGTGCTGCCTGTGACCCAGGCGTGGCCAGCGGAGTCGGCAGTGATGGCATAGCCATCGGTTTCGCCATTCGTACCCCCGAGGAATGTGGAATAAAGGAGGGACGACGGTCCACTTAAGGTCGTGTCGAGCTTGGATATGAAGGCCGCGACGTAGACGCCGCCTCCGGGGAGCGTTTGCTGATAAGCTGTCGCCGTGGTCGGAAACGAGCCGTCCGTCGTGCCGGTGATGTAGGCGTGGCCGGAAGAATCGGCCGATGCGCCCAAGGCGAAATCATCGCCCGTGCTACCGAGGTAGGTGGAGTAGAGGAGCGTCGAGCCGGCGGAATCGAGCTTGGTCAGAAATGCGTCGAAGGTGCCGGCGCCCGAAAGAGACGAGTTGAAGGCGTTCTTCGCGGGGAAGTTGGTGGAGTTCGTGTCGCCGGCGATATAGACGTTGCCTGAGGTCTTGTCGACCGCGACGCCGAAGGCCTGATCCTGGCCGTTGCCGCCGATGTAGGTCGAATAGATGAGGGCAGCAGCGCCGGACTTCGTGGTGTCGAACTTGGCGACGAAGGCATCTTCGGCGCCGCCCGCAAAAGCGGTCTGAAGGCCGAGATTGGTTGTGGGGAGATCGGGGGAAGCGGTCTCCCCGGCAACGTACGCGTTGCCGCTCGAATCGAGCGCGATGGCGTTGCCGATGTCGTCGTCCGAGCCGCCGAAATAGGTGGAATAGGCGAGCACAGGGTCGATGACGAGCGGGAGTCGCGCATCGTAATCCGCGACGGCGAAGCGAACGTGCGAATCGTCCTGGAGAGTGTATCGCACGGGAATTTCCCGGCGGCCCTGCGTGGTCTGCTGATAGGCGACGGGTCGTTCGAGGCGAAGCACGCCCGCGGCCGAATGGAGATCGAGATTGCCGCCGGCGTCGACGGAGATTTTGCGAGCACCTTCGAATCCGAGCGCGATCGCTCCGGGATTCGCGCCGGGCGCGACGATGAAGTCATGTTCGAGTCGACGACGGCCGCCATAGAAGACAAGGTCGACGCCCGGGTAGATGCCGCGATACTGGACTCGGGCATAGTTAGGAATGCTGGTTCGCCAGGCGGCGGGATCATTGCCGATGAAATAGTTGCTGCGAGAGGAAAGCGGGTCGAGTCCGGTTGCGCGGGCCAGCGGATTCGAGTCGACCATACGAATTCGGAGCACATCCTCGCCAGAGTCGGGCGCCGGCTGAACCGCGCCACGAAGCAAGGGGCTCCGGCGAGTGCCCGCCGGGAGAGGGATTGCGGATTCGGAAGCGTGAGAGCGAAGCGCGAGGACGACTTCGTTGGAGGCGAGGAAGAGAGCGAAGCCGTTGGCGCGCGCGACGAATTGGACGCGGGGGTCTGCCTGGCCCTGGTTGGGCTCGAAGGCGAGCGGAAGCGGCCCGAGCGAGAGCGAGCTGGCCCGAGGACCCGCGCGAAGAGGTCGGGGTTTCGCCGGGTGGATCGACAGCGCGACCGAGAGCAGAACGAGGCACACTAGTGCCAGAGCGGAGAAGAATCGATGCAGGCCCATAGGTCACCTCCAAAGAAGAACCGTGAGGGTCTTTCTGGCCGAGGGGAATTGGGCGCATTGTACACCCGTTTGCGTCGCGGGAGCGAAGGCAGGGCTTGAGTTGGGGGTCGCGAGTCACTCGAGTTCGGAACGGGATGATTGAGTTCGGAGAACGGCTCGCAGGCGTGGCGTGCGTGGACCGGCCGAGCGTCTATGCGGTGGCCCGCAACGCGGGGGGAGAGATCGCGTTGACGCGGACGCGGAAGGGATATTTTCTGCCGGGTAGGGGAGTGGACAAAGGGGAGGATCTGCCGAAGGCGCTGCGACGCGAGATTCTGGAGGAGACAGGGTATGCAGCGCAGATCGGGAAGGAGATCGGACGTGCGTCCGAGTACGTGGCGGACGACGACGAGCGGACGCAGTATCGAAAGGTTGGGCACTTCTTCGAAGCGATCCTGACGGAGAAAATAGCGGAGCCGAGGGAAAAAGATCATCAATTGCAGTGGTGCGCGGCGGAAGAAGCGGCGGGGAAGCTGGCGCTGGAGTTTCAAGCGTGGGCCGTGAGGGAAGCGCTGGCACAAAACCCAACGACGATATGAGGATAGCAGTCCCTGCTGGCAGACGATACTCTCTCGCGTCCAAGGGTTTACCAAAGGAAACCGTTCATGTGCGGTTCGCGTCTCTTATACCGGATGTTAATGGTGCCTGGGGCGCGAAGCGCCAGGAGGCAAATGACATGCAACTCAAGCGATGGATGATGTGCGCCGTCTTGCTGGCAGTGCCTATGCTAGCGGCGGCACAAACGCAGAAGCCGCTGACGAACGACGATATCGTGAATATGACCAAGCAAGGATTCGAGGTCTCTCTCATCATAAAAGACATTCAGACCAGCTCGACGGATTTCGACGTGTCGCCGCAGGCACTCACGAATCTTAAGGCAGCGGGGGTGAGCCAATCGGTGATGGAAGCAATGATGTCTGCGCACGCGAACCAGCCCAGCGCGGCAGGAGAAGCGGCCCACGGAACCATCGCCGACACGGGAAGCGGGGCGGGAGAGCTGGCGAAAGCAGGGTGCTCCCCGAGCGCGTGTCTTCTGAAAGAGGGAACTGAGCTGACCTTGGATTTTGTGAACGCAGTGAGCTCGAAGACCGCATCGGACGGTGACCCAGTGGAGTTCACGCTGGCCGACGATTTGAAGGTAGGCGACACGGTGGTGGTGCCGAAGGACTCGCACGCAAAGGCGGTAGTGACGAACGTCAAGAGAGCCGGAATGATGGGGAAGCCGGGCGAACTGAACGTCCAACTCGAATACCTAATCGACGGGGATAACCGGATCAGGCTCCGCGGCACGAAGGGTCGCGAAGGTGACAGCAAGACGGGAGCTGCGGTGGCGCTGACCGTCATATTCGGGCCTATCGGATTGATCAAGCATGGAAAGAATGTCGTAATACCCGCAGGAACGCCCCTCACTGCGTACGTTGACCAGAACATTTGGCTGCCGCCTTTAGCTAAGTAGCCGCCGCCGGCGACACCAATATCTCAGGCGCAATGCCGAGCCGGGAGGCGTCACCCAGCTCGGGGCTGAAGCCCTGTCCTTTTGAGCCAGCCACGGCGGAGGTGAATCCCCACCCTTCCGAACCCCCTGTCTGAGATAGGTCCACTCCTTTTTTCACGCCTTGAAAGCAGGCTGACTGAGTCGAAGTGCGCAGTTCTGCGGCTCGCGAACCTATCGTTCGAGTCTATACTCCTCCTGTCGTCGTATGCCGCAGGAAGCTCTGGCGACTGCGCGAGGTGATATGTGACGGAACATGGGCGGAAGGATTCGGAGCGCCTGGTGCATCTCCGCTCCGATGCGAATGATGACCGGGAGACAGAATCGCCGTTCTACGAGCTGCGCGAAGGAGTGGTGTGGTTTTCGGAGGAGATGCGGCGGGAGCAGCGGCGGCTGAAGACTTCGCTGTGGCGCTACGTGCGGCATTCCCGATTTTTCGTGGGGTTGACGGCGCCGCTGATTTACGCGTGCATCATTCCGTTTTTGCTACTCGATCTCTTCGTGACGGTGTACCAAGCGTTTTCATTTCCAATCTACGGCATTCCGAAAGTATCGCGCGACGACTACATCAGTTTCGACCGAGGCAAATTGTGCTACCTGAACGCGCTTGAGAAACTCAATTGTCAGTATTGCGCGTACGCGAATGGGCTGATGGCGTACGTCGTGGAAGTGGCGGGCCGCACCGAACAGCACTGGTGCCCGATCAAGCATGCGCACCGGGTTCGGTCGCCGCATTCGCGGTATTCGCATTTTCTGCCGTACGGCGATGCGACGGCTTATAGCGAGCGAATCGAGAAAGTGCGGACAGACTTCAAGGATCTAAAGAAATAGGAACTGCCGGTGCGTGGGCTCATCCGCGTAACGTGCGTGGGCCAGCCAAGCGGCGACTCGAGCTACCAGATGGTTTGAACCTGGCGCGAGGAGCGGATGCGGGGGTCTTTCGTGACGAGGGGGATGCCCTCGGCGAGAGCTGTGGCACCGATGAGCCGGTCGCAAGGGTCGCTGGGGTAGCCGGCAGTGAACTGGTTGGCAAGCAGTGCGATTTTGGGCGTGATGGGCTGGATCGAGGTGCGCGAAGAGATGCGCTCGACGAACGCTTCCGGCGTTCCGGCAGTTTCCAGGCGGTCGTGGCTTGCGAGCCAGGCAAGCTCCCACAGAGTGATGGCGGAAATGGCGAGCCCCGATTCTCGAGCCGCGTGGCGGATGGCGTCGGTGGCCCGCTTCGAGAGCTTCGAGGGCTGGTTGGCGAGCCAGATCAGGGCGTGCGTGTCGAGGAGAATCACTCCTTGGAGACCTCCCAATCGGAAAGAGGGACGAGGGGCGATTCGATGTCTCCGACAATCTTGAATTCTCCGGCCATGAAGCCGAAGAGGTCGTCCTTCGAGGCGGAAACGGGAACAACCTTGGCGACGGGGCGACCGCGCTTGGTGATGACGACGGGTTCGCCAGTGGCCTGAACGTCGTCCATGACGGATAGGCAGCGAGCCTTGAATTGTCCGGCAGGCATGTGCTTCACTTTCGATCTCCAAGACCATGGTCATTGTGACATGACCATATAATGGATGTCAAGGCCGGGTGAAGCGGGGTATTATCGGGCGGCACGGAATTCGAACTGGGGATGATGAGATGAAGAAGCTGCGAAGCCAGGAATGGTATGGAAGGCAGGACCGGGACGGGTTCGTCTACCGGAGCTGGATGAAGAGCGAAGGCTATCCGCACGACCTGTTCGACGGGCGGCCGATCATCGGGATCTGCAACACGTGGTCGGAACTGACGCCGTGTAATTCGCACTTCCGCGACCTGGCGGAATGGGTGAAGCGAGGCGTGTGGGAGGCGGGAGGATTTCCGCTGGAATTTCCGGTGATGTCGCTGGGCGAAACGCAACTGCGGCCGACGGCGATGCTTTTCCGCAACTTGGCGAGCATGGACGTGGAGGAATCGATTCGCGGCAATCCGATGGACGGCGTCGTACTGCTGATGGGCTGCGACAAGACGACGCCCTCGCTGCTGATGGGAGCGGCGTCGTGCGATCTGCCGACGATCGGGCTTTCGGGCGGGCCGATGCTTTCGGGAAAATTTCATGGGCAGGAGCTGGGATCGGGAACGGGCGTGTGGCAGATGGACGCGAAGGTGCGCGCCGGCGAAATGCAACTGACGGAGTTTTTCGAGGCCGAAAGCTGCATGCATCGGTCGAAAGGCCACTGCATGACGATGGGCACGGCGTCGACGATGGCCAGCATGGTGGAGTCGCTGGGGATGAGCCTGCCGGGCAACGCAGCGATTCCGGCGGTGGATGCGCGGCGAAACACGCTGGCGCAACTGACCGGGAGGCGAATCGTCGAGATGGTGCATGAGGATTTGCGCATGTCGAGGATTGTGACGCGCGAGGCGTTCGAAAATTCAATTCGGACAAATGCGGCGATTGGCGGATCGACGAACGCCGTAATCCATTCGGTGGCGCTGGCGGGGCGGGTGGGAGTGAAGGTGGATTTATCGGATTGGGAGCGGCTGGGCTCGAGCCTGCCCTGCCTGGTGAATATTCAGCCCTCGGGGAAATATCTGATGGAGGACTTTTTCTACGCGGGCGGCGTGCCGGTGGTTCTGCGCGAACTGGGCGAGGCGGGAGCTCTGAATAAGGATGCGTTGACGGTGAACGGTAAGACGATGTGGGAGAACGTTCGCGAGGCACCGTGCTGGAACCGCGACGTGATCCGGACGTTCGCGCAGCCGTTCAAGCCGAACGGAGGAATGGCGGTGCTGCAGGGGAACCTGGCGCCCGACGGCGCGGTGATCAAGCTTTCCGCCGTGAGCCCTCATTTGCTGCAGCATCGCGGCCGCGCGGTGGTGTTCGAGAATATCGAGGACTTTCATGCGCGAATCAATGACGAGTCGTTGGACGTCGATGAGAATTGCGTGCTGGTGCTGAAGAATTGCGGGCCGAAAGGGTATCCGGGCATGGCGGAAGTGGGGAACATGCCGCTGCCGCCGAAGATTTTGCGCAAGGGCGTGACGGATATGGTGCGGATTTCAGATGCGCGGATGAGCGGCACGGCGTATGGGACGGTGGTGCTGCATGTTTGTCCGGAGGCGGCGGCGGGCGGGCCGCTGGCGCTGGTGGAGTCGGGCGACATGGTGACGCTCGATGTGGCGAAGCGGCTGCTATGCCTCGAGGTGGAGGAAAGCGTGCTGGCGGCCCGGCGGGCGAAGTGGGCGGCACCACCGCTGCCGGCGCGAGGCTGGGAGCGGTTGTACGTGAAGCACGTGATGCAGGCGAATCAGGGAGCGGATTTGGATTTTCTGGTGGGGAAGAGCGGAGCGAAAGTGGGGAGAGATTCGCACTGAAGGCGAACCTTTTGGAACTGCAGATGAATCCGCCTATGGCGCGACAGGTCCGCCGGCGGCGCGACAGGCCTGTCGGCGGGGCGGCGGGCACAGATAAGCATTGATAAGGGAAAGCAATTTCACATTGTGGAATCCGAAACGGCCTACCAGATGGTTTGAATTCCCACGGATTGAAGGCGGCGATCGCGGGTTACGAGAGGCAAAGCAAAATGGAGCGCAGTCGCAGCGATGATGCGGTCGGGCATGTCAGGGACGACGCTGCGCGGTACGCGCTTCACGGTCGCGGCTACTTGAGCATCGAGCGCAACAACGCGGAATGTAGGATTGTCGCTCTCCAGTTCGGCAGTGAGTTTATCGAATGCCTGGGCGGCAATGCGTCCGCGTTCAACGAGGTAAACGATCTCGACCAACGAAACCGCGGAAATGTAGGTGGGCGTGCCGCTCGCCGCGGCTGCGTCGATTAGCGAGAATACTGGCTGAGACAGTTTCGTCGAGTCGAGCAGGTACCAGATGGCGGCATGCGTGTCGAGGACCGCCGGCATCAGGAAACTTCTCGCGGGAAGCTACCCCACATTTCATGACGGGCTTCCGCGATGTCTTCTTCTGTGATGTTGACGTTCAAATCGGCCCAGAGGCCCCGCAGGCTGCGAAGCGGTTTCTTGGTGTCGTTCCCTTCCAGCAAGGAGTTCAGGAAGTCCAGGACTTCCTTTTGTTTCTCAGCAGGCAATTCGCGCAGCCTTTCGAGGACTAGGTCTTCGATGGTCATAGATGCCTCGGGGCAATTCTCGCTTGATTATACGCCTACTCCAGTGTTTGGGAGATCAAGGAGCCGCAGCCGGTGCTGGCAGGCCAGAGCGCGGGCTAGATTTTCACGGCGACGGGGGCACGTTCGGAATCGGAGGCGGAGAACATGGTGGCCGGGGCGAATCCGAATAGGCCGGCGAACATGTTGCGGGGGAATGTGGACTGCGCGGTGTTGTACTTCATGACTTCGTCGTTGTAGAACTGGCGCGCGTAAGCGATGCGATTCTCGGTGGACGTGAGCTGCTCCTGCAGCATCTGGACGCTTTCCACGGCGCGCAACTGCGGATAATTCTCAGCCACAGCAAAAAGCTTGCCGAGCGCGCCGCTCAGAGCGCCTTCGGCGTCAGAGCGCTGCTGGATATTGCCGGCGGGCGCAGCCATGGCCTGCGTGCGAGCCTGCGTAACCGCTTCGAGCGTGCTGCGTTCATGCTGCATGTAGCCGCGAACGGATTCGACGAGATTCGGAATCAGGTCGTGGCGACGCTTGAGCTGGACATCGATCTCCGCCCAGCCATTCTGGACGCGCGTGCGCATGGCGATCAGGCCGTTGTAAGCGGCAACGGCCCAAACCACGAAAATCGCGACCACCACAATTGCAATCAGCTCGGGCGAGATGTGCACAGCGGCCTCCTGAGCCGCGATTCGCTAATGGTGCGGAATCAGCGTGAGAATTTTGTGAAGCACGGCAACCCAGATCACGAGAAACGTGAGGCTGGTGAGAGTGAAAATCGCAATGATAAGCAGCAGTCCCGCGGCGATGAGAATAAAAAAGGGAGCGAAGATCAGGCCGATCACAGCGCCGACCATCCAGGTCTTGCGATCGGTGGCCGCGATTTCGGCGTGGGCGCCCATACGGTCGAGGCGCTTCAGGCGGCGCTTGAGCGAGGGATGCGGGCTGAGCGAGCTGATGGACGACAGGCCGGAAGATTCTTCGGAGCCGCTGCGCTGAGGCGCGGGCGATTGGGTCTGCTCGTGAGCCTTGAACTGACGTGTGATGGCCGCGAGACGAGCCATCGCGGCGCGGTCGCCATTGCGAGCGGCGACGAGGTCGGCGGGATCGGGAATCATCGAGGCAACGGCGGGATCGATAGCGGCCGCGGCCTGGCTAAGCGCCCGAATGCGGGCAGCGGCCTGCGGGTCACCCATGAACGCGGAGCGATGAAGCGCCATCACTTGAGGAAGGATCGCGCGGAAATCAGCGGGTTGCGCGGCGGCGGCGGACGCGGGCGCACCGGGGGCTTGCGCGGATGCGGCCCATGCTTGCGCAAGGATCTGCTGTTCGCGCGGACTGGGCATGGCAGATTCGGCGCTTGAGGCTTTGCCGGGAGCGACGATGAAAAGGTGCGAAGCCCAGTCGCCGCCGGGAATCGCACCGGGATCGTCGCTCATTTTCTGCAGGGCGGAGGCGAGGCCGTCGGGATTGCGAGTGAGCTGAATGGCGGAAGCGTCGGCGAGATACTGACGCGTGCGCCAAAGCAGGGCCACCGACGGGCCGAGGATGGAGAAGGAAAAAAACCAGAGCGACATTTTGACGGTGACGTTTGTCATGAAAATGGGGAAGAGAATGAAGGTGAGGAGCGAGCGAAAGGCGGATTTTCTTCCGGGGCTAAGCAGGCGGTCGAGGTCGTCCGTACCCATCAAGACGCTGCGAGAGAGGATATCGGCTACGGCATCGGCTTCCTGCGCGCCGGCGTCGTTCGACGAGCCGACCAGACCGTAGCGGAGCAGGCGCCAGAGGGTGCGGCGCGACTCGGAGCCGAACGGGGAATTGATCATGGCGACGAGCAGGCCGCACGATTCGAAGATGGCGGCAACGCGGAAGGCGATGCGGAGATCGCCATTGCCGATGGAAGCGATCAGGTGAGCGAGCGCGCCTTCGAGCTCGTCGCGCGAGAGATCATCGATCAGGCGGCGCGAAATGACGATCCGCGCGTCAGCGGGCGATGTGCCGAGGGCGGCGGCGTTGGCTCCGCCCGCGTCGATGAGCATCACGCGGGGAGCGGGAATCCCGGCGGCGATAGCCATTTCCTGAACGACGTCGGAGAGGCGAAGCTCCTTCAGGTCGGAGGGATTCGGCTCGCGAGCTTTGAGCGCGAGAAGCGCGCCTCCAACGCCCGCGTTGCGAAGAAGGCCGTTCATGCCGAGCCACAGAGAAATCGAAAGCAGCGCGCCGGGGAGCAGCATCACCGCCGCACCGATGGCCAGCGACTGCGGGTCGGCGGGCTGATGATTGAGGACGCGGTTGAAGGCCACCATGCCGAAGCGCGCGACTTCGTCGGCGCGCGTCCAGAAAGCAGGCGGCAGGGGCCGGAAGAAGCTGACGATGTCGGCGCAGATCAGGATGACGGCGTAGATGAGCGGCGTAACAACGAGCGCAAGCGGAATGCCCATGATCGCCGCGGAAAGAGCGCACAGAGCGGAGAGGCGCCACGTGGCGCGGCGGTTGCGGCGCTGCGCGTCAAAGAAGCTTTCGCGGTTGGCGGGAATGAAGCGCTGCGCGACGGGAGCCGGGTTAGCGATTTCGCTCATCGGGATAGGGCTTGGAAGCTCATTTCTGGCAATCACCGGTGCGTTTGCCGGCGATGGTGAGCTTCAACGAAACGCTGTGTCCGGATTTTGGCTTCACGTCGCGCACGACTGAGAATTCGGTCTGCGCCACCGTACCTTCAACGTGGGCGATGCGATTCGAGCAGTCGGCATCATAAGAAATTTTGCCGCCATCGTTGCGGAAGTTTCTCACGATGCAGGAGTCGTCGGCCTTGAAACCGTCGGACATGCGGTCGTTGAAGATTTTTTCGGGGTTGTCGAGGTCGTCGGCCGGGATGCAGCGCGGGCCGCGTTTGGGGGGGCTGGGCACCTGTCCCTGAATTTCGTAGGTGACGGAAAAATCATATTGGCCGGGCTTCAGGTCGATGGTTGCAGCGGGGGTCAGGCCGGCAAACGCGCCGAGCAAAACTACCGCGAAAACCCAGGTCTTCGCGTTCTTCATTGAGGTTCTCCTCGAGCTTCCGCTTGCGCTTGCAGCGCAGCCCCGCGCGAATCAAATCGCCTGGTGGTGCCCCCAGACAATCGTCCAGACGAGAAGCGCCGTGGTGCCGCGCATATCGAAATTGAGCAACGGGCTGCGATTGATCGTGTAATCGCCTTCGAACGAGAGCGTGCTGAACTTGAATTCGCCGGGCATGGTCCAGGAGAGGCGTCCGCCGTATTGGCCCGTGTTGAAGTTGTTCGTGTAGATTCCCGTGCCGAGCTGCGTGAGCGTCTGGTTGTACGAAGCAAGCGGCTGGACCTGGAATCCGGCTCGCTTCCAGATGAAGGTGGGCTGCAAATAGCCGCTGAGCGAGCGCGTGGTGCCGATCGTGGACTTGTCCGCGGCAACCCAGTTGACGCTGACGTTGGCGTTGAGCTGGAAAAAAGTAGCGTAGTTCCACGTGCCGCCGACGAGAACCGACGACGTGATCGAATTATTGCCGGTGATGAGATTGTTGCGAAACCAGTCGCGCGAGCCGCCGAGGCTGAGCATCACTTTGCCGACCTGGCGCGTGAGCGAAAGATTGCCGCCGAAATCCTGCTGGTCGGCTTCGAGCGCGAGCTGCTCGTCGGGGGGCAGCGCCTTCACGTCTGTCGGGATGGTGCCGGTATCGGTCAGCGTCTGATGCGACGTGAAGCTGAGCATCGTCTTGGGATTGAGATTCTTCGACCATCCCTCCGTGAGGGAGTTCATCTCCTGCTCGGGGAAATCCGCGTCGTGATAATTGCTTTGCAGATATTGCTCGCTGAAACTGAAATTGCCGATGGCTGTGGGCAGGATGAGAGTGGCGTTGGGCCCGCGTCGATCGGGATTGCTTCCATAGCTGAGACTCGGATTCGCGGGAGAGCCGAAATTCGGGCCGACGTCGATGTAGCCGACGTTGAGGCTGGCCTTGCCGATCTGGCCGGTGACGCCGGTGCGCCAGGCGCGTCCGAAAAGATGTCCACTGCCGGCGACGATGTCGGGATTGTCGTAGCTCCACGCGTACTCGGAGGACCAGAGCCACCGCTGCGAGAGGTGCACGAGGAGAATCGCGCCGTAGACGTCGCCGCCGCTGACGGGCGCGATCGGGTTTTCAAGAGTGATGGGGTTGCCCTGCGAATCGAGCTCGACGGTGGTGGGCGCGCCAATGTCCTTGGCGGAGAGCCACATCAGGCGAAACTCGACGTACTTCTTCGGCAAAGGCAGATCCCAGCTCGCGCCCATCATCTGCTGATGAAACGCGAGGCCGAAGCCGCCTCCGGGAGCCTGGTCATTGGTGTTGGCGTAGAAGCCGAAGGTGCCGGCGGGGGTCTTCATCATGGTCTCGACGCCTTGCATCGGAGTGCCCGTGGTGACGAATTGCGAATTGAGATAGAGGGCGGGAGCGATGATGCCGAAGCGGAGGTTGAGTCCCCACTGCGAGCCTTGCACGCCGGTTTGCAGCACGTAGTTGTTGACATCGCCGAGGCTCGTCCTTTCGAATTCGGGATTGAAAGTCGTGTTGAGCAAGCCGCTGCCGTTCATCTGCACGTTCCATTTACCCTGCTGATAGGACATTTGCTGCGCGAAGGCGAGCGCGTTGGTGTCGGGATTGGAGCCGGAGTCCCATTCCGTGTTGGAGCTGATCTGCGTCTGCATCTGCACCCGCGGATTCGCAGTTTCGGTGCGCTTCGCGGCCTGAGCCGCGCCAGCGCCGGCGCCGGTTCCGGAGGCCTCCGCGTCCGTGCCGGATGCGCCGCTTCCGGTGGCTGCGGAAGCGGCGCCCGCCTTCACGGTAAATTTCCAGGTAGTAGAGTCGCTGCCGAGAGTGACGTTGATGGTGTGGTCGCCATCGGCCAGAGCGAGAGCGGGCGTGTAGGTGACTTTGGTGTCCGCAACTTCAGCGAGCGACGTGACGTCGGTGCTATCGACTTGTATCGAGAGGTCGAAGGCATTCGGCGCTGTGGAAAATTGGAGCACGATCGGCGCCTTCGGACTTGTGACGGTGGCGTCGGGCGCGGGCGTGCGGCCGGAGAGCGTGGAGATGTCCGCGGGCGGCGCCTCGGCAGACGACGAGGCGAAGGCAGCATCGGAATGCAGCGACGCGAGAACGAGTCCCGGACCGTTGAAGCGGGCAGCCACTGCGGGTTCAGTGGCGGGCGGAATTTCGCGGCTGCTTGGACCAGAGGCGCCCGGCGGCAACGGCGTGAATGATTGCGTTGGGCCGGTGAGAATCGTCTGGCCATCCGGAGTAAGCGCGTCGACGCGCCAGTAATAGGTGGTGGCGGGATCGAGTTTGCCCTTGAGCGCGCGAAGGTCGATCTTCGGCAGCGCGGAGAGATAGCGGCGGACGATCTGCACGCCGGCGGAATCGCTCGAAATGGTGATTAGGTAGAAGTAGTGGCCGCGCAGGCCGTTCCATTCGAGCTGCTGCGAACCGTGCGGCGTGACACTGGGGCGCGCGCCCGATGCGACGAGCGCGTTCGCAGGGAAGCGGAAGAGTGAGCGCATCGGAACCGGCTTGCGCGCCTCGCCGGATATTTCGACGGCGCGAACGGTCCAGAAGACTTGGCCGTCGGGGATCCGGTCCCAGATATCCGAGGAGGGCGTCCACTGGTTGTCGGCGGAGTCGTACCAGGTGTCGATGGTCGAGAAATATGGCTGTGAAGAAAAGCCGATTTGATACTTCGCTGCGCCGGGAACGGGAGCCCAGCGAAATTGCGGCGGCGTTGCAACGTCGGCATGGGCCCCGGAAGGCGGCGCGAGCAGCACTTGTGACTTGAAGTCCCCCGGATTGACGACGACGGTGACGGGCCGCGTGGCCACGTGGTTCGGCGAAAGGATCCGGAGCTCAACGGTGTGCGTGCCGAGGAACGAAGTCGGGAACGAATGCAGCGAGCGGATGGTGACGCTCTCGCCCCCGCTGAACGTGCCGGTGAACTGCTCGACGACGTTGCCGTCCCACAGCCACGCACCGATGACGGTGCCACTGCCGGTCCCCGCAAGCTGCGCTTCGCCGTACAGTTCGTCGCCCTGCATGACGAGTGTGCCGTTGCGCGGCGCAGTGAGGGCGATCGTGCTCACCGAGAGGGGAGCGCCGAGCGAATTCGAAAGAGTGATGCGAAGCGGCTGGGAAGTGCCGGGTGCGCCAAGCGGAGTCACGCCGGTCGAAGTGCCGTCAGAATTGACGACGTCGACGGCGCGCAACGCAGGGGTGGCGATGCCGCTGACGCTGATGGTAGCGACGATCAGGTTGCCGCTGATCACGGAGACCTGGTCGACGAAAATGTCGGCTGCGGGCTGATTAGCGGTTGAGAGGGAAACGCTGGCAATGGGAGGCGAAATCACCACAGTGGCGCCGGGACGGAAATTCGCGCCCATCAGCGTCATGCGCATTTGGGATGCGCCCTGCGCCGTGAAGCCGGGAGCAACGGTGGTGAGAGTGGGCGGCAGCACGGCTGCGACCGTGAGCAGCGCGGCATTGGACGTGAAGCCTCCGCCGGGAACGCCGACGACAGGAGTGAAGACGGTGATCGTGAGGTTGCCGGGCGCGGCGATGTCGGCGGCCATGATGGCCGTCTGCAGCTGCGTGGCGCCAAGGAACGTGGTGGCTCGGTTTGCGCCGTTGACGCGCACGACGGAAGTGTTGATGAAATTCATCCCGTTGACGGTGAGCGTGAATCCGGCGCCGCCGACCGTTGCGTTTGGAGGGTTCAGCGACGTGATAACCGGCGCGGCCTGCCCGAAGGCCGCAGGAGCCAAGAGAACGAGCAGCGCGAAGAGCGGAACGCAACGCAGGAAGCGCAATTTGCGCATAAGTTTCCCTCTAGGAATTTGCGGAATCACTGATTCGCCCACGGACTAACGCCGCGGGGACCCGTGACAGTTATGTCGATGGCATAGGCGGACACGCTGCCGATGTCCGTCGCTGTGCCGTTTGTGCTGGCCGTGGCGCAGCTTTGCTCCTGCCAGGTAATCGCGACCGAGATGGTGTCGCTCGTGTTTTTTGCGACGTTCCAGCTACCGTTCGTGGTGAACTTGCCGCCGCCAGGCGGAATCGATGCGCATCCCTGCGCAGTCAAGTCCGCGCGGAAGAATTGAACGGAACTAACGTAGAAATACGGCGCGAGCAAGTTGTACAGGTCAATGGTGTCTGTCCCGCCGACGAAGGTTGCGCCGTTATCGTCGCGAATCACGCCAATCGCGTGTCCGGGCAGAACCACAGTGCCGTTTGACGGAGAGAAAGCTTGCGCCTGGACGATGCGGCCCGATGAGTCGGTGACCTGCCCGGCCTTGAACGCCGACAACGGAATGGACGAAAGCGGTTCCTGGACCATTACTGGAATGAATATGAATGCTGGAAGCTGGTATTGCTTTCCATCCGCGGTTTTCACGACGAGCGTCGCGCGGTACGAAGCGTTGTAGCCGCTCGTATTGGGGTCGACGGTGACTTGAATCTTGTCGTCGCTCCACGTGCTCGCGGAGACTTCCAGACCGAGCTGCCCGGTGTTCATGTGAATATTCGTCCGGCCGTTTGCGCCAATTTGAATCGGGCCGCCGGGTGAATAAGGAACTCCGGTTAGATACACTTCGCCGGGTTTCGAGCCGAATCCACATCCCTGGATCACGTGGGTGGTCATGTTGTACTCGTTCGACTGTTGAACGGGAGAGAACGCAACGCTCGCCTTGTAACCGTCGACCGAGGCGATGCCGGGCACGCACAGCTTTGCCGGCGGGGGCGCCACGCCCAGTCTGGACGTCGCGTTCGGCTGGGGATGGCCGCCGCCCTGCGGTTCATGTTTTGTCGGGCCGGATGACGGTGGAGTAGCCATCGTTGCGGTGGGTTGCGCAGTTGCCATCCTGTTTGTGTTGGTGGTGGCGGACATGGTGTGCTCGGTGCCGATTTGCGGCGTCGTATTTGCCGCCGTCGAGTGCGGCGGGAGTGGTTGTGGGTTCAAGTCATCGGCGCCATTGCCGTGGCCGCTGGCCGCGCCTTGCGACGTGGAAGTTTCGCCGGCTTTGCGCGCGGCAAGAACCGGATGCAGCAGTCCAATCAGCGCTGAGTTCCCGCCGTTCGGAGCCGGGGCGTCGATCTTCGGGCTGGCTTTGATGTTGTGCGATAGCAACTGCATCAGTTCCGGCTTCATTCCTGACTGACCCGAGGATTGTGGAGGCGCCATCCGAGACGCGGGAGCAACCGCGCGCGCCATCGACGCGCCGGCTGCAGGTGCCGACCCGGATGGCGGCGGCGGTGGCGGCGCATTGCCGTTCTGCTTGACAGGTATGGATCCGCCGGCGAGGCTCTGCTGCAACGAAGCACTGCCATAGGAGTTCTTCGGCGCGGTAACCGTCTCGGAATCCTGCGCCACGGACCAGAGCCACGTGACGTGCGCCATGTAGTAGTACTCCACTCCCGGCTTCACCGTAGTGTCGTCCGGCAGGTTAACGATGAAGGGGGCGGTTTGCGTATTGACCCATCCTGGCGGGTATCCAGATTGTGGAGTCTCAGTCCAACTGAAGACGGTGGTGTTCTGCCCAACAGGAGTGCTGACTCCGTTGGAGCCCGTCGTTACGGTGGAGCAACCCTGCAATCCGTTGCCGAGCGTTCCGCCTTGACGGCAGGGATCGTCGCTTCCCTGGCGCGTTACAACGACAGATGTGATTCCGTACTGATCCAGGGAGACCTTTAGCTTCACGGTGTTGGAGTTCGCACGCGTGGCTGTGAGGACGGGCGCCGCGCCCCCCGTGACCGTGCCGAAGGCCTGGCCATCGTGGTCGACACCGGACAGTGAAGAACAGTTGTTGCCGGACTCCGTCGGAGGAGCGCCTTCGCAAATCTGGTAGACATATCCGGTGTGCGGTTGAAAAGGTCCGCTGTCGGAATAACGGTTGGGCAATGTCCCATTGCTTGCCTTGTCGAGCTCGGCGAGCTGCTGGTTGCCGTTCGGTCCAAACCGGTAGATCAAAACCTTAGAGGAAGGCCCGGGACACCATTGGTCTGGGCTCGTGCTCGGATTCGTCCACGTGAGATTGATGTTCGAGCCGACGAGTGCGGAGATCTTGGCGGGCGGGGCCCAAGGAGTGGGGCAAGTGACATTGATCGAAACACTCGCCGAGACCTGCCCGACCGCGTTTGTGGCAGTCACGGTGTACGTGCCGGGACCGACTGAGGTCGAGCCTGACGGGATGGCCACGTCGTGGTGCCCCGGGTCCAACTTGAGTTCGGTGGCATCCGTCGAAGTCCAACTCAGTTCCGTCTGCTGGCCTTGTAAGAGCGATGTAGAGGCAGCCTTGAGGGTGACAGTTGGCTTCGGTGTTGCCGGTGACCCGATGGGTACCTTGACCGCTGGGGTCGTCGCGCAGTTACTCTTGTCGCTTTTGGCAGAGTTCCCGGTGCAGACAATGTAGGTGTAACTCGTTCCCCCCTTCACGCTGGTGTCCATCCAGATGGCCTTCGTGCTACCCACGTAGGTGCCCTGACCAAGTTGAGCGTAGGTGATCGGTCCCGTGGGCCCGGGATTTCGGTAGATTGAAAAGCCGTAATTGCAGTTGTTCTCTTCGGAAGACAAGCACGCAGTGAAAGTGACTTGAACGGCGGAAGGACCCAGTGGAACCGCGCCTATGCTATCCGGAGGCGCTTGCGCGGACGCAGTTCCGGCGCATGTAGCGAATGCGACGACCAAGAGTAAGGGCAAGAGCGCGACCGCACCGATTCGTCCTGGTTTCTCCACAATTCGCGTACCCGTAATACCGTGTCTTGTCCTCATTGGTGCTCTCCTTCGCTCCCGAAAATTCCGGCGGAGCCGTGCGTCCGCGTCATGGCTGGCCTGTACCCCAAGGATCCGTGCCGACGGGATAATTGCCGTCGAGATCGAGCGCGTAAATGGAAACGCCCGCGACGACGTACTGGCCCTGGACGGCGTAGCCGCAACTCTGTTCCTGCCAGGAAAGGTTGAATTTCACGGGCGAGCCGGTCCATTGAAAGTTCCAGTTGCCGTTTGTGGAGACGCCCGTGCTCCAGGGAAAAAGGGACGAGCAGGATTGTGTCGTCAGGTTTGCGTGAAACAGCTGGACGCTGTCGATCCACATCTTCCCCGTGAAGTCATAGGAATCCGTGCCGCCCTGGAACGGCGCCGATCCGGCCTCGCGCACCACCGCGAGCGTATGGCCGGGGAGCAGTCCCGAGCCATCCGACGGTGAATAGATCAGCGTCTCGACGGGATGGCCTTGCGCGTCGTTGACTTTCGCGAGCGCGACGACGCCCTGGGACGTGACCGATACATGGCTGATGTCGGAGGCGCCCATCAGTGTGGTAAGCAGATTCTGCGGGATCGAATCGAGGTGCTTGGTGGCGTAATTCGGGAGGAAGGTTAGGCCCGTCGCCTGATAGCGCTCGCCTTTCGCTGTGGTGACGACGAGCGTGACGCTGCCGTCAGTCTCGTAGTATCCGCTGGCGTTCGGATCGACGCAGAGCAAGATCAACCCGTTCGTCCAACGATTCTGATAGACCTTCAGTTCCACCCAGTCCGGATGAATGCTGAACGACTGGTTCGGCCTCCGCGTGGCGACCGATTGGTAGTGAACGCCCGTGAGCCATGCCTGACCCGGCGCATCTCCGAACCCACACCCTTGAATCACGATGGGATTCCACGCGGGTGCAGGGCCGACAGGAGGGGTCTTCTCGTTGTCGATGCTGGAGATGCCGTAAGAGTTTTGTGGGCATATCTCCGTGTGCACGGCGGGCTCGGCGACGATCGGCGATGCAACCGCTCCGCCTCTCTGGTTGCGCACGTTTTGACTTGCCGATGAGGACGGCTGTGAGGGCGAACCAGGCCTGCCCGTAGCGGACATCGGTTGGCTTGCACCTACCTGGGGCTGGAGCGGCTTCGCTGTTGCGGTTGTCGCGGGATGCTCCGCCAAGAGGGCAGCGATATTCGGAGGGGTGTGGGTCGGCGCCGGCCGGCTCGCTGTGATCTTCGGGCTGCTCACGACGTTCGAGCTGAGTGCGCGCAGAAACTCTGCCTTCTTGCCGCCCCACGGCTCGGATCCTGCGACGGCATTTTCCGGCCGGGCGTCCTTGGCCGTTGCCGGCGAATAGATTTTCTGCTGCTGCGCCGGAAGATTGCCGCGGAAGGGAATCGCCAGCGCCACCGCAATGATGAATCCCATCGTCACAACGTCGAGCCGTTTCATTTCTTCCTCCTTCAGCGAAAGCCCCCGTCGTGGGCAGGCTGCATCGCTGGGGCGCGACTGCGCCCTAGATACGCGCTATTGGCACGTGAACGTTGTCAGATCGGGTTTCCATATGACGGCGTGGTGGAGCGGCTGATTCGTCCAGGGATCAACGCACAGCGGGCCGTTCACCCAAATTTGCAGGGCATACTGCGACGTAGCCGCCCAATTCGATTGCCACACCTCTGCGTCGTAGCACCACGCACCTTGTAACGTGACGTGAATGCCATTCCCGGCCCATTCAAAGTCCCAATTTCCAGAGGTTCCGGCATTGTGTGCATGGTCGTCCCAGGCGCCACACAGATTTGCCGGAGTTGGTGCCCACACGGCAGCGTTGAACGAATCGGCCGACCATCCCTGCGCGAGCTGGCTCAGATCGTAGGAGTCAACGTCTCTCCCTTCCTTGTCCACCCCGTATGAGCCGAACAAGTCCCCTTCGGCCGTGTACTGATACGAGCGAGCGACCTCCGCGCTGTACTGGGCAAGGTCAGTCGCAGGCGCGGTGTAAGTGACTGAAAATTGTCCGCCGTTCCAGAGAGTCGCCTTGTTCTGTGGAAGTTGCGGGAGGAGCACGGTCTGACGCATCGCGTAGAACTTGAACCCGCCCGTGTCGACTTGCTTCCCATCGGCGCGGGACACGACGAGGTGCACGTTGTCCTGATCGAGGACACCTCCGGTGTTCGGTGCAAAGTTCACGGCGATCTGCCCGTCCATCCACGACTGAATCTGAAGATCCTCGTGGAAGCCGTTCAGGCCGTAGATCCATACTTTGTTCGCCGAGCTAGGATCGCCGAAATTGCAGCCGTGAATCGTGTAAAGGTTGTACTGTGGATCCGGAGACAGCACGGCTCCGTGCTGGGTGCCCGCCACAGTTCCCACGGCCATGGAAGTTCCGCTCATCATGCAGCCTGGCACTTGCGCGTTCACCGGCTTCACGCCCAACTTGGAATTTGAATTCGAGGATCCGCTCGAGGTCGGAGGATTCAGAGCGGCACTTGGAGGAGGAGCCATCGTTACTCCGCGCCGCCCCGCGGAGCCAACCGTTCCGGGCGTCGAAGCCTCGGTGTGAGCCGGCGGCATTGAGTTCGGAGAACTCTGTCGCGCTGCGGGCAGCGCGGCGCTCGTTCTCATTTCCGCCAATTCCCGGTCAGCGGTTTGCTTCTGCGTCTGCAGCACCGCGATGATTGCCGAATCCGTGTGGGACATCGCGCTCTTCACCTTCGGGCCGCGACGTGGCGCCACGAGCTTCATTTGAGCCGTCAGCGCTTTGAGCGCCGTCTCGTGTTCTGCCGGCGTTTGCGGCTTGCGCTCCGGGTTCGGTGGGGTTCGGCCCGCGTTCTGGGCTGCCGTTCCGGCAGGCGTGGCGGCCTGACTGGCCGTTCCAGCTTGGCCCAGCGCCGATCCTGGATTCAGGATCATCGCCGCGATTCCCAGGACCCCCAAAGCCATCAGTCTCAGATGTCTCATTTCCGCCTCCGTCTTGGACCGCTGAACCCCGCCGCAACCCTGGCTGCTTTTGCGGTTTCGGTCGGGCGAGCCGACAATGCGGCAGATTTGGGCGGGGGTCAAAGGACGAGGTTGGGACGACTTTATGACCTGCTAATCCACTGGAAACAGACGAATTAGGCACACGTCTGACATGGCCTGGGGCGCCGGTCTGGCTTGCGTGTGCTATACTCCCGCGAACTCAAAAGGTCCCGGGGTGGAATGAACCGTCCGTCGAAGGCGCCGCGACTGTTCCGGTTTGGTGTTTTCCAAGCCGACCTGGACAATGTCCTCCTGACGCGAAAAGGCATCCGCGTCTCCCTCCAGGAACAGCCCTTCCGAATCCTGGCCATGTTGCTTGAACGATCGGGGCAGATCGTGTCCCGTGACGAGCTTCGCCAGGAACTGTGGCCCACCGGCACCTACGTTGACTTCGATGGCAGCCTGAACGCCGCGCTAAAGCGACTAAGAACGGCTCTCGACGACGATGCGGATAATCCGCGCTTCATTGAAACTGTGCCGAAGCGTGGATACCGCTTCATCGCGCCGGTCACGGTCGCGGCCCCTGAGAGTGTCGAGAGCACAGGTGTTGCCGCCGCAGAAGCGCAACCTGAGCCCGAACACGAGCCGGCCAGCGCGCTGCAGCTTCCACCCAGCGCAGTCGGGGTGGATCGGACCTCGCCGAGATGGTGGGTGCGCCATCGCCTGAGCGCCGTCATCATTCTCATTTTGCTGGTCGCCGTTGCAGTTATGGCGGTGCTGCGCCGCAACGGGCCGCGCACGCCACCCGTGCACGCCTCCTTGAATCCGGCGACGCACCGCCGCTCGGTTGCGGTGATCGGATTCCACAACGCCTCCGGCCGCCCCAGCGATGCATGGCTCTCCACCGCGCTTACGGAGATGCTGCGCACGGAGCTGAGCGCGGGCGACACCTTGCGCGTTGTCTCGGGTGAAGACGTCGAGCAATTCCGCATGACGTCTCCGTGGTCCGTCTCCGATTCGCTGAGCGCTGAGACCACGTCGAAAATCGGCAAGGCTCTCGACAGCGATTTGCTCGTGCTGGGCTCGTACGCCACCGTCGGCGATCCGAAGACAGGAGAAGTTCGCGTTGATTTCCGCCTGCAGAATGCGCAGAACGGCGAAATCCTCTACGAGGGCGCGGAGAGCGGCAGCGAGCAGCAGTTCTTCGGCTTGGTTGCGAAAGTAGGCGTAGCCCTGCGCGAGCGGCTCGGGCTGCCATTCGTCACCGAATCTGAGGAGGTCGGCGTTCTCTCGTCGCTGCCGTCGAATCCGGAGGCCGACCGCTTCTATTCCCTCGGCCTGCAGAAGATGCGTGTGGGGGACCTGGCCACGGCGAAGGATCTCTTTCTGCAGGCGGAGCGTCTCGCGCCTGACTTTCCGCTCGTGCACTTAATGCTTTCGCGTGCATGGGGAGGTCTCGGCTACGACCAGAACTCGGCCGCCGAGGCCAAGAAGGCGTTTGACGAATCCGCGAGCCTCCCGGAAGCGGACAAGCTCCTGGTGGAAGGCACGTACTACGGCCCGAAAGATCCCGACAAAGCGATTGCAGCCTACCGTGCCCTCTTCGCGCTTTATCCTGATAACGTCGATTATGGCGAACTGCTGATCGTGGCCCTTAACGCGGCATCGCGCCGCGAGGAGGCGCTGGCGGTCGTCAAACAGTTGCGCCAATTGCCACCGCCCACTTCCGACGATCCGCGCATCGATTTTTGGGAAGGGAAGATCACCAGCTATAACAACGGGCCCACCGCGCGTCCACTCTTCGACAAGGCGGCCGCTGAAGCCGCCGCGCGCGGCCAGCGCCTGCTCTACGCTCATTTTCGCCTGGAACAATGCCTCAGCCGCGTCTACGGCGATAATCCGCAGACGGCGATCGCCCTCTGCCAGGAGGCCTATCAGATTTTCGCGGCGGCGGGCAACCGGTTGGAGGCTGCGGACGCCCTGCGCATCATGGGTGATCGCCATGGCTCCGAAGGGGATTTTGACGGTGCCGTGAACCTCTACGAGCAGGCTCTTGCAATCCTCCGGCAGCTCGGCGAACACGAAAAAACGGGTGCGGCCCTCAACAACATGGCCGTTGCCCTCGAGAACGAGGGCCAGTTCGATCGCGCCCAGGGGCTGTTTCGCGAGGCCCAGAAAAATTTCGAGGAGTGCGGTGATAAGTTGAATGTGGCAACAGCCTTCGGCAACATCGGCGACATTCTTCTTGAGCGCGGCGACTTGCGGGCAGCGGAGAAGCAGTATCAGCAAGCCATGGAAACACTTCGGGTCGTACAGCCGCAGGGCGTTAGCTACGATCTCTACAGCATTGCCCAAGTTCGGTTGCTTGAGGGCGATTTGCGCGAAGCGCAGAACCACGCCGATCAGGCGGTGGCAGTCAGCCGCTCCGGCGGTTCGCCGGCCGACATCGCTGCATCGTCGACGGTTCTCGGCGACATCTTGAGCGAGGAGGGCGATCTCGCTGGCGCTCGCGCGAAGCACGAAGAAGCCCTTGCGATGCGTGAAAAGATTGGCGACAAGAGCTTGGCGCTCGAAAGTCGCGCCGAACTCGCCGCCCTCGACATTGAGGAGAATAAGGCCGCCGCGGCCGATGCGGCCCTGCGCGATGCGCTCGCGGGTTTTCAAAGTAGCAAGGCGCTGATGGACGAGATTCACGCGCGAACCGATCTGGCCCGCGTTCTCCTGCTCGAATCCAAGCCTGATGACGCGCAGAAGATGATCGCCGCCGCCACTGACCTAAGCCGCACGGTCCATGATCCGAGCCTCAAACTGCCGCTCGCGATTCAGGACGCGCGCGTTAAGGCCGCCCGCATCGCCGCGGATTCCGGCCGCAAGCCGGACTTCACCGAGCCTCGCCGCGAACTCGACGGCGTAGTTCTCACCGCGAAGAAGCTCGGTTACTACGGCGTCGAATGCGACGGGCGCCTCGCGCTTGGCGAACTCGAGCTCCACGTCAATCCGCAGGCAGCTCGCTCACAGCTAGCGCAGCTCGCGGACGAAACACACGACCGCGGCCTGGAGCTCGTCTCGCGCAAAGCCGCGGCCCTCGCGAAATCCGCGCCCGCTTCAACCGCCTCCCAGCCGAAGTGAACCGCTTGCAGCCGCTGCTTTCGCTTTTCCCGGGCCGCATGTGAACCCGGTTCTTTTCATGTAAGATGTTGTGAGTCAATTCCAGGGGCGTAGCTCAGTGGTAGAGCAGCGGCCTTTTAAGCCGAAGGTCGTGGGTTCGATCCCCACCGCCCCTACCAAGTTAAATTCTCTATCCGGAGTTACATCGCAGTTTGGGGATCGCGCGGGGGTTTGGGCGTCTGCACCACAATGGTGCAAATTGTGCGGGATTTGCGCGCATTTGGTGTTTGGACTCATTGCGAGCTGCTTTCAATCATGGTGCGGACGGCCCGGGTTTTCTTTTCCTGCTGGATGGCCTGTTCGACCTTGGCAGGGCTTCGCGGATGTCGTTCTCGGGCACGATGCGGTAGCGTTTGTAGACGCTAGATAACTCAGAATCCCGTTCGCGTATCCGAGCGGCTTGGCGCTTACCTGCGAACGCGAGAATGCAAACGGCAGGGGCACGACGGAACGAGGTGAGATTCCGCCGGAATTATTGAGGCGCGGACTGCGAGGCGCCGCGATCGGGCGCGTGGCTCGTGGGAAGCGCTGGGCCCCAGAAATCGCGGCCACCGTTGTTCGGAATCTGCATCGCGCTCCCAATCGCAGGCGAGCCCTCCTTCAAGCGGTAACCTTGCAACGATTCGCGTCCGAGCCGGCCCTTGCCGGCGGCGACGAAGTCCGGATTTCTCGTCAGCGCGCGCGGATCGTCGGGCGAACGCACGTTTCCGAAGTAAAGGTTCGAATCGAAAACGGTGCCCGTGCTCGGACCCGCGCCGGGCGCGACGGTGTACTCGCCGTCGGAGGCGCGGGAGAGCGCGTAGGAAAATTGCGCGGAGCCGTCGACATAGAAAATGTTGTTGAGAAGGGAAGTCGCGCTCGCCCAGCCTTGCCAGTCGGAGAAGATCGTGAGATTCACGTTGTGGCCGGGGCCAACGTAGAGCGTGTTGTTGTAAATCTGAGTGTTGCTCGTCGGCCCGGCGATGTTGATTCCGCGCGTGCGATCGTTCTGGCTGATGTTGTAGCGCGCAATGGTGCCAACGTTGCCCGCGCTTTCCTGAGCGCTGAGGCCGCCTTCGTTGCAAATGAGAAGGAATCCGCCATCGTTGTCGTGACTGTAGTTGTACTGAATGATGGTGTTACGCGAATTCCAGTCGGAATCGAATCCCTCGCCGTCGCGCTGACCCTTGGTTCCGTATGCCTCGTTGTACTGAATGACGGTGTTGTCCGCGCTCCACGGCCAAATAGCTACGTTGTAGTCCGTGGATCTTTGATTCGCGTGAGCGACGACGTTGTTCTCGACCAGAGCGCCGTCCGTGGCGACGACGACGATGCCGTCGCCGCCGATGTCGGAGAGCACGTTGCCGCGAACCACGACGCCAAGACTCGGGTACCACTTCGACCGCTCCCAGCGGTCGGACCAGCCAAAAATTCCGCTGCGGTCGACGTGATAAATCTCGTTGTCTTCGATTCGCAAGTCGACGAAGCGGCTGGGCTTCGTGGCGCCGACGCTTGTGTAATTGATTCCGCCGTTCGGCTTTTCCTTGTCGGAGCCGTTGACGTCGTGGATGGTCAAGCGGCGAAGATAGATATGATGCGCGTCGCCGAAATTGTCGAGCATGACGTGCACGCCGCGGCGAACCGCGCTGGAGCGGCCCGTATTCGTGATTTCGAGGTCCTCGATCTCCCAATACTCCTGATTTTTCAAAAGAACCGCGTCCTCTGCGAGACCGTCGCAATCGATTTGCGGCTTCACTCCGCCGCCGTACATTCCGAGCGTGATCGGACTTCCTTCGGTGCCCGAACCTTTGGGCCAAAGCTGGCCATGCCACTGCGAGCTGGACTTCAGAAGAATGCGGTCGCCGGGATGAAAGGTGGTGGCGTTGATTTTCTCGAGGGATTTCCAGGCCGCGGTGGGCGACGTGCCGGAATTGGCGTCGTTGCCGCCGCTCGAATCGATGTAGTAGGTGGCGCCGGGCGGCGTCTGTGGACTGACGTGCGCGACGAGCGTCGCGATCAGCGCAGCGGCTGCGCAGAGAATCGGGAAATGGCTGCGCGAGAACACAGAAGTCGGTAAATTCCTCCCGGGCTGACTATGGCAGTGCGGCAAACGCCAGAGCGGTACGCGAAGTTGCCAGCTGGTCAAACTAGAACGTGAAGCGGATCGCGAACTGGCCGCTTCGCGGATTGTCATTCACGCCGACGACCTGTCCGAAGTTCGAAGCGCCGATCTGGTTCCCAACGCCTCCGCAACCGTTGATCGTGTAAGTGTGACGATTGAACATGTTGTAGAACTCGGCGCGGAAAGACAACTTGTATCGCCCGTCGGCCATCGGGAAGTATTTGAGAATGCTGGCATCTTCATTGGCGAAGCCCGGGCAACGCAGTTCCGAGATCGCTGCGGGGCCCGTACCGAGCTTGACCGGATTCGTTGTCGGGTCGCTCGGGATCGGCGAGCTCGCGATCGACTGCGGCATGTAGAACACCGGCGTCGGATTGGGATTGCTGGCAGTCGCGGCCTGGTAGGCGTGCGGATCCGCCGGGCCGGAGAAGCCGGACAGGTTAAAGTCCGGGTAGAAATTGCCCCACAACGGGTAGTACGGGTTGTTGACAGGCGCCTGGAACGGTTGTCCAGACGTGTAAAGGACCAATCCTCCGAGTGTCCAGCCGCCCACGACTGCGTTGACGAAGCGGTTTTGGCTTGCGAGCCAGCGCTGTCCGTTGCCGAACGGAAGCTGGTACGCGGCATAGCCCTTTACGATGTGAGTCTGGTCGTAATTCGTAAGCGTGTGCGCAGCCTGGCTGAGATTCCCGAAGTCCTGGACGACGGTGTAATAGCCGTTGTACTCGGATTGGCTGCTGTAAGAATCACCCTCCTGGCGTGAGAGCGTGTAACTGAGATCCATTGTCAGGCCGCGGCCGGTGCGCTTGACGACATCAACGATCAGAGAATCGTAGAAGCTCTGGCCCAGCGGCAGGCCGACATAGTTGAGATCGTAATAGTAGTAGTACGAGGCGGACCAATTGGCCACCTGAGGGTTGGGAGCAAGAGTGGCCAGAGCGGGGCCGTAGAAATTGTCAAACGGACACGTAATGCCGTTGACTCCTTGCCCCGTGACCGGCTGGCCTTGCGTGGTGCAGAAGATGTAGTCGTTGTAGGGATTCATTCCCGGGTTTGCGTTGAGCGTGTTCAGGAAGGTCGAGCTCGACGGCTCATCCCACGCCAGCGCGGCGTCCGGCAGATGATGTCCCCGATTGCCGACATACCCCACCTCCACACGCATGTCGGGCGTGATCTCGTATTCCGTTCCGATGTTGAAGGCCTCGCTAAACCCTGCCATCAGCGCGTGCGGGTCAACGTAGACGAGAGGGAAGAGCGTACTGGGATCGACGTTTTGGCTTCCGGGAACAAAGACTCCCGGGTAGCCGCTGTCCCAATTAAACGCGGAATTTACGCTGTTCGTGCCCCGGAAGCCGGGTGCGAAGGCATCCGGAACTCCATCGAAGAAAGGCTGGCTGGTCGGCAAGTAGACGAGACCAAACGAGCCGCGAAAGACCCATCGATTCCAAGGGGAATAGGCAAAGCCGATCTGCGGACCGAAGTTCGTCCCGTACTCCTTCTTTTCGAAGCTGTCGCTTCCGTTTTGGAGGAAGGTCAGCGTGCCGGGAACGTTGAGCGTGGGATCGATAGCGTTCAGGTCGTAATTGGCCCAGTGCCCGTCCTTCTCGTGGTAGCGGAAGCCATACTCCCACCGGAGACCCAGAGTGAGGGTGAGCTTTGGAGTGACCTTGTAGCTGTCCTGCGCGTACAGCGAAAGCGCTTTACGGCGGCCGTATAGGTTGAAAGGAGTCGTCTCGTTGGCTGTGCTGACGTCGCCCAGCAGGAAGCTGGCGAAGCCAAAGCCAGCCTCTCCCGTGTATCCGCCATCCGTTGTGTTGGGAGTGAAGTTGAAACTGAGTCCGCCCGAACCGCCATGGCTATTGATGTCGTACGCGCGGAACTCTCCGCCAAAGGTGAAGGCGTGGCGGCCCTTGGTCCAGGTGGCACTGTCACCGAGTACTGTGGTCGCGCCCACGAAATTTCCCTGCCACGTGCTCCCGATGAACGTCACACCGTGACCGTTGATGTTGTTCCCAAAAGAAATAAGAGGAAAGTTGTCGGCACCAGTGTCTCCGAAGCCCAACTGGGAAGCCCAATTCGTGCCCGTCGCGGACGGAAGGCTGCCGTTCCAGTACCAGTTATAGGTCGCGTTGAAGACATTCAACAGGTTGGGCGTAAACGTGTGCGTTTCGCTCACGCGCCATTGCTGAGAACGAACCAACTGGACGCGCGCATCGGAGAGAGGGCCGCCATCCGTGGACCCGTCTTGCCAGATACCGCCGGAATCGACGAGGGTGCGCGGCCGGTGGTCGTAGATCCACGAGCCCGAAAGGCGATCGTTGCTCGACAGGTTGTGATCGATCTTGACGACAGCCTCATTCGGTGTTTGGGCGGGGGAGTTGTTGAGGGGAAGGCGGTTGTTGCCATTCAGACCGGGCTGCTCCGGGGCGTAGTCCTGCTGAAAGATTGGAATGATCTTCTGAGCAACCGAACTGAACATCGTGGTCGGAATCTGGTTGCCGACAAAAACGGCGCCGGGGTCGGAAGGATTAAATATCGCGCCCTGGTAAACGGTGTTTCCGTGGGTGTCAGTGCCAAGAACCATACCTGTGTTCAGGAGGGCACTGAAGTTCCCTTGAAGGAAATCGCTGGTCGGCACAGTAGATGCTGAGGAAAAGCCTGCCAGTCTGAAATCAGTCTGCGTGTAGCGTTCAAAAGTCCCGAAGAAGAAGGTCTTATTCCTGCGAATGGGACCGCCAAGACTGCCTCCGTAGTCCCACGCTCTCGCTTTCGTTTTGGGGATTCCCAGACTGTCATTTGTCCACGTGTTGGCGTCCAGAAGCTCGTTGTGGCCGTAGAGGAAGCTGCTGCCGTGGAAGCCGTTTGTTCCGGATTTAAGCGTGAAGGCCATTACGCCACCGCCCGTGATGGCGCTCTTCACATCCAAACCGCTCGTCTGAGCCTGCAATTCCTCGACCGCTTCCATGCTCGGTCCCGTCTCCATGGAATCGCCCGGAATCGAAGACGATCCGGTGGTGCCGTCAATCGTATAGTCCTTGGTGAACCACTGGCCACCATTGACGACAGCGCCGTAGGGGCTGCTGATGGGCGAATAACCAGGGGTTATCGCAACGGCAAAGTCCTCGACGAATCTGCCGCCGTTGTAAATGCTTAGCGGGAGATCGGTGACGACGTCTCCCTTCATGTTGGTGCCGACCGTAGTGGTCTCGTTATCCAAGACTGGGGCCTGAGCGGTGACGACGACGGCCTGGGTCATCGCGCCGACTTCGAGATTGGCATTGAGCTCAGCCACCTGCGTGGACTGTAGGGCGATGTTGGGTTCGCTAATGGTTTTGAAGCCGTCCTTTTTGAACTCGACGGAGTATTTCCCAGGGATAAGATTCTGAAGAAAGTAGATGCCGTCGTTATTGCTCACCGATGACGTGACGATGCCGGTGGCGACATTCGTGGCGCTCACGGTGACGCCGGGAACCACGGCGCCGCTGGAATCGGTGACGGTGCCGGTGATGGTGGCGCGGTTAGACTGCGCCGGCAGAGCCGAGGCAAAGCTCAAGTAGATCAAGCAGACTGCGACCAGCAGTTTTCGCATGACTATCTCCTTCGCCGTTTGAAGGGTCTAATTTCCGCACCCACCCGTGCACATGCAAGCTGCAAAGAAAGCCAAGAAAACGGCGGCGGGCCCCACCCGGCCGCAGAATACGTTTACTGCGAAAGGATGAGCGGAAGGTACCTCCGTGAATTCGTGATGTCAACTATCAAGTTTTTGGATAGGCTCCTATAACGTTTTAGAAGGGGCTGGCTCGCAAGTGGAACACGCACTTGGCGAGTCTAGCGCACAGGCCCGAGCGTGCAGTGACACGGCTCACTCCAATCTGTGTTCGGACTCACACTTGGCGCGGGCTCTAGCCTAAATGGGTCCGCCCTCGCCCTAGGGATGCGCGTCAGTACTGGACCGAGTAGAGGTGTCCTTCGAGCTTGACGGGGTTCTTCTCAGCCGAGGAGCAGCGGATGAGAATGGGTTTGTTCGACAAATAGCTGCCGTGTTTGACCTCGCCGACGCCCCAGGAAAGGCCGCTCCAGATCAGCTTGTCGTAGTTGATTTCGAGGGGAAGGGGCTTGCCGTCCTGTTCGGCGGAGATCTTCAGGAATTTGCCCATGCTCGTTCCATTTGGCGGCCCGCCGGGCCAGCTTCGGAGGACGCTGCCGTCGCTGCCATATTGCTGAAAGATAATGCGAAGGTCGCCGGCAGGGGGCCGCGGGATTGTAGCTTCGATTGCATTTTGTCCCGCGGAGGCGAAATTTGCGGCGATGGGGGCGATCGAGCGAGGAATCTGGACGTCGTCCTGAATGCCCAGGTCATATTGGGGCGAAGAGTAGCGGCCGAAGCCGACGGCAGCCAATTGGCCGGGTCCAAGGGTGATTTTGTCTCCGCGCAGGACGGGCACAAAGCCTGCGTCGCGAAAAATCACGCGACCCGTGCCGAGCGGCGGCTGCACACGCGAAAGCACGGGCATTTCGAGCGTACGAACCTCCTGAGCGGGGTTCATGACGGTGTAAATCGCGCCTGTAACGTCGACCGAGCCGAAGCCGTAAGGCTCGACATCGCCGGGAATTCCGCCGAATGTTTTGCTGCGGCCTTCAGCCTGCAGAGGCGCGAAGATTTTCTGAAGGTGGGCAAACCAACGGACGTCGGAATCGGTGAGAAATTCGAGATTGCCGTGGATGGTGTTTATCCAGCCGCCGCGCGAAACCACAAGCAACATGGCGCCCTTCCAGGCGTGGGTCTTGCGGTAGTAGATGGTGCCGGTATTCCCGAGCATGAAACTGGTGGGATCAATGCGTTCGAGCGGGACAAAGCTTTGCTCGTAGCGGCGAACCATGTGGTCGCTGTAGATGTCCATCGAGCGCCAGAAATTCATCTCAGGGACGTCGGATGGGCGCGGGTCGCCGGCGTAGAGGGTGTTGAAGGCTTCGAGCCACCGAAGGTCGATCTGGTCATGAAAGGGAAACGGCCCGGCTGTTGAACCAAGATCTCCGCCGAAGCCGTTGAAGGCAACGAAGACGACGTCCGGATTCTTCACGCGGAATTTTTTCAGGGCTTCGCGAAAGGCGTCTTCATTCTTACGGATGATCTCGTCGCGCGTGAGCGATTTCGCCTGAGCCGGAGTGGCTGCGTCGAAGTACGCGAAGTCAAATTCGAACATGCGGACGCCGCGGTCGTACCAGAGCTGCAGAACATTCATGAGATCGGGAAGGAAGCCGCCTGCCGATAGCGACATTCCTCCTTTGTTCGAAGTCAGGGAATCCATCCATTGCGGCGCGGGGTCAAGCTTCACAAGGGCATTGGTTCCGAACCACATTCCCGGAAGAATGTGGTTCTCGCGGCAGGCTTGAATCCAGCGATCGGGGCCGTTGGGCCAATTCGGCTTGCGCCACGTGCGGTATCGGCCGTCCTGCGCGAACCAGAAGGCGTCCATCATGTAGTAATCGAAATGGACGCCGAAGCGGCGAAGGCGAAGAAGCTGGCTAAGCTCCTTCATAGCGAGGTCTTCGGTCAACGGGATGTTGTCGGAGAGTTCGTCGTAGGCCGACCAATCGTTATAGACCCAGACGGGATCGCGCATGATCGGTTCGCCGAGCGCGGCTGGAGACCAAGCCGAATTTGCATCGCGGGACTGGGACTGCGCGGATTGCGGCCGCCGCGCGTTGGATTCATGAGGCGCGAGAAAAATCAGCGAGCCGAGCAAAACGGCGAGCGCGAACATTTTGGCCGGACTTGTTCTGCAGGGACTCATCTTGGGACCCTTTGACTTGAACCTCTTGCGGGCGTTTTGGGCGAATGGGCTTGTCCGAGCTACTGCTCCTCCACAATGACCAAGTCCCAGGGCTTCAGCGTGACTGTTTGCTGAGGCGCGATGCTGGAATGGGTCAGCAGGTCAGTGCCCGCGTGATGGGAATAGACGAACGACGCTGGGTCACTCGAGTAATTCAGGTAGTAATGAAGGGTCTTGCCGGCCCGATTGACGCCGCTCTTCGCGCGGACGGATGCGGGGAGATTCTGGTCAGGGCCAACCAAGTTCGCAAGGCGCAGGACGTCGCGCAGCACGCGCTCCTGGAGCGCGTCTGAGAGCAGCGTTCCTTCGTATGTGAGAGTTCCGCTGCCGAACTTGTTTCGAGTGATCGCCGGATACTTTCCGAAGAACGGGTGATCGTAGTAGGCGAGCGGCTCCGCTCCCTCCGGCAACAACATCTCCGCCCAATCGGACACTTTGTCTTGGTCGCCCGCGTGGAAGGGATCGCCCTTAAGCGCGAGCGGCTGACGCAGACTCGAGAATTCTTGATAGCTGAAGCCCGCGGCCTTTCGAAGAGGGCCGGGAGCGCGCTCCCAACGGACGGTGGAGTATTCATTGCAGAACGCGCTCTTGAAGGCGACGACCAGATTGCCTCCGGATTGCACGTAGTCACTGAGTCGCGTGAGAAGCTCGTCGCTCGCGATATAAAGCGGCGGGACGACGATGACTTTGTAATCGGAAAAGTTCGTGCTATCAGGGAAAACGAAATCGACTCCCACGTTGTCACGATACAGCGCGCCGTACATCTGACGAAGAACCGTCGTGTAATTGTCGTGGTCGCTGAACTTCATGAACTCGATGCCGTAAAGCGAATCGCGGCTATAGAGGATGGCGACGTCGTTCTTGCGCTTGAAGTCGACGATCTCGGGCCCGATGTTCCGCAGCTCGTGGGCCGTGCGAGAAACCTCCTCATAGGGACGCCCGGGTTCCAAATCATGCCCGAGGACGCCCTTCCAATACGTTTCCTGCCCATAGTGAATCGAATGCCAGTGCCAATACTCGACCATGTTCGCGCCGGAGGATATGTGCGTGTAGACATCCAGCCGCAGCTGACCGTCGTAGGGCGGGAACTGATAGGCGGAATCCCAGCCGATGGCTTCCGCGTTCGTCTCGGTAATCAGATAGTTTGTGTGCTTGAGCGAGCGAACGTAGTCGCCGGCGTAGCTTGAGACTTCGCCGTCGAACTCGTCCTGCGTTCCGTGATAGGGATTCGCCGCAGCGACGTCGAGAGCCTTTGCGACGGCGCGCTCGTCCACTTCGGGACGCGGAGGCGAGGCGAAATCATGCGTCACGAATTGATCGGACCGCTTGTACTCGTTGACGATCGCGGACTGCCAGCTCAAGAAGTCCGTGGTGAGCCACTGTGAATACCGTTCCCATTCGAGCTTCCACCCTGGATTGATGATCCCTTCGCGCGGCGGCAGTTCAGTCCAATCGTTGAGCCGCTGGCCCCAATAGTTCAGGCCCCAGATTTTGTTCAGCTCGTCGACAGTGCCGAACTTCTTCTTCAAATACTCCTGAAAACCTGCCTGAACATCATGGTTCGCGGCCCCGGCGGCCGATGTTTCGTTGTCGATCTGGTAGCCGATGACGGCAGGATTGTCCTTGTAGTGCTCGAGAATCTTTCGAATCACGCGCTCGCAATAGAATCGATATGTCGGGTTGAGCAGGTCTGTATTTTGGCGCAGGCCGTAATAGAGATACTGACCGTTCAGCTTCGTGACCACGATCTCCGGATGTTCTTTGTACATCCAAGCCGGGATCGAATAGGTTGGCGTCCCGAGGATCACGTGGATGCCGGCCTGTTGCATCTTGTCGATCACCCGATCCATCCAGGCGTATTCGAATCGCCCGTCCTCGGGCTCCCAAAGGCCCCAACTGGACTCGCCGACCCGCACGACGCTGATTCCGGCCTGTTTCATCAGCGCCACGTCCTTGTCGAGGCGCTCATAGGGCATGTATTCGGGATAGTAGGCGACGCCATAGAGGATTGTGTCCATCCCGTCGGGACGAAACGAATGGGAGGACGAACTGGGGGCTTGAGGAGAGTGAGCCAGCAAGAGCGCAGCCAGAGCCAAGCACACGCAGAATTTCAAAGGAGCCTCATCTTTGGCGCACCAAGAATGCGAAAGCGAGCAATCGTTTACAAGCAGGTTGGTATACTCGCCCGCTCGTTCGAGTGTCAACGGATTTTATCGGATGCGATTTCGCCGGTCGAACGAGTCGAGCCGACAGTGCGGGCCGCCCAAGTGGGCCCAACACCATAGCCAGAGGAACAATAATGGGTGCCGGTGCAACTCTTTCGGGTTTTCTCACGCGCACGAACTCTCCGTGCGGCGTCTACTGCTAACTTATCAGTGGCCCGGAATTGAGGCTGATACCAGCCAGGACAAGGGGGGACGGCGGTCAAAGAGCAGCGAACGGACACAATCTGGGGTCATGTTCCGAAAATCCTCTCCATCCTGCATCCATAACTAGCTGATTCCTCAGCGCGCGGTCGCGACGATCCAGTCGTTTCGAAATCAGGGAATTGTGGAATTCCTAGCTTCACGCAACCCTCGCTATCAGGTCAGCCCCTTTCTGTCCAAATTGCGAGTTGACCTTTTTTCCGTGGGCACCCAAACGGAGACCGATCAGCTGGTCAGTTTCGCGGCTTGTTCGCACACGGCGAGTTTCTCCTTGACCTTGACGGCAACCGCGAACGGCGTGACGCATGCCTACCCGATCTCAGCCAACGCTCGTTGAGAGCTGCGAGGAACGGCGGGGATGTTGAAATTCGCATCGCCCTGTTGCGAAATTCATCGGCGACCATCCGCAACTGCAAGCTCAGTGTTTCTGGCGAGATGCCTTCAACGTTAGGCCTGCAGCCAGATTGGACCGCAGAGATTCTCATCAATCGCGGCAAAGCGGTGCAACCTCGCAGCGTCCTGAAAGTGTTCCCAACATGCTCAAACGACTGAACTTGTGCATCAAGCAGTCTTCGACCTCCGTATGGCCCAACGTTTGCCTTTTATAGTTGTGAAGAGCAACGGAAACGAGGTGGGCCATGACAGTGCTACTGGTTGTAATCACCATCGCGATCTTTTTGGCAATCGACTATGTGAGGAGCCGACGGAAGGCCACACAGCCTGCCGCAACGGCTCCTGAGCGTGACCTAGTTGTTGCACGTACGGTGCCCGAGTACGTGGCGGGGTTCGAACTTCCCGCGAGGCTCCGATATCACCCTGGGCACACCTGGGCTCTGCGCGAGAGCCCGACGCTCGTCCGAGTGGGGATCGATGATTTCGCGGCTCGTCTGGTTGGAAAGGTTGACGGTGTTTTGTTGCCAAAACGAGGTCAGTGGATTCGACAGGGACAGAAGATCTTCACGGCACTGAAAGACGGCAACAAGGCTGAACTGGTATCGCCCATTGAGGGAGAGGTTACGAGCGTCAACGAAGCTGTTTTGAATAACGCGGCCTCCTTCGGCCACGATCCATACGGAGAGGGATGGCTCCTGACCGTCATGTCGCCAGATGCTCAGACGAACTTCCGGAACCTGCTGGCCGGGAGCCTGGCGCGGCAGTGGATGAGCGAGACGGCAAGCCGCCTCCGCGCCAAGCTGCCGGCAGTGGCGGGTGCGGTGGCGCAGGACGGTGGGCTCGCAATGCGAGGCCTGACAGACCATCTTCCGGACGAGCAATGGAGCAGTCTGACGCGCGAGTTCTTTCTGCCCTGAAGCGGACTCGGTTTGCGTCCCAAACCAGATTCAGAACTGAACTTCAGCCCAAGCTCCGACTAGGAGATGGGCTGAAGCTCATTTGAGCGCCGAATATGGTCGCGCCCCGGGTGACAGGGGTCACCGGAAAAAGTGACCGATGTCACGGCCTGCCTCCCCGGGAAGATGAGATTCTTTACACCAGAGACGCCAAGGAGCCAACGATGAGGCACAGCGTCAAGGTCTCAGCGGAAAAACTCAACGGTCAGACGACCCGCCTGATTGGAGAACTGGCGCCAGGCTCGATCCTTCGTCCAGAGGGTGCGTTGGGAGTCCCCGCATGAGTAAAGCCATCCTGTACGACGCGACGCTCTGCATCGACTGCAAAGCCTGCGAGAAGGCATGCGCCGAGCGTAACGGCCTTCCCTACGACGACGCCGTCGCAGCCGAGGAGAAGCAATCGGCGCATAAGTTCACGGTTGTAATCGCGAAAGAAGACAAGTTCATGCGGCGACTCTGCATGAACTGCCTGGACCCAACGTGCGTGTCGGTGTGTCCTGTCGCAGCGCTGCAAAAGACAGCTCAAGGGCCCGTTACCTATGACGAATCGCGATGCATGGGCTGCCGGTACTGCATGATGGCGTGCCCATTCAGCGTTCCGAAGTACGAATGGAGTTCGCTCTTGCCGCGCATAAGGAAGTGTGACATGTGCGCGTCCCGGGTCGCGGCGGGCAAACAGACGGCCTGTGCGGAGGCCTGCCCAACAGGGGCAACGACGTTCGGCGAGCGCGACGAGCTGATAGCGGAAGCCAAGCGCAGAATCGCAAAGAATCCGTCGCAGTATGTCGATCATATCTACGGACAAAACGAGGTAGGCGGCACATCCGTGCTTCTCCTTTCGAGCGTGCCTTTCGAGGACTTCGGCTATCCGAAGGCTCCAGGTGATCAATCCATGCCGGTTCTGACGTATCGAGCGCTGTCACACGTTCCCGACATTGTGACCGTCGGTGCGGTTGTCCTTGGCGGAATCTGGTGGATCACCAATCGCCGGGTCGAAGTAGCGGCAGCCGAGGCGGCTCCGGCGGAACCTCAGAGGCAGAAGCAACGCGAGGGAGACAGGTGAAATGAAGACTCCGAAAGTGACATTTTGGAGAGCGGTCCTCGGTGTGGTCTTTCTGGCCGGCGCCTACGCGACGATTCTGCGGTTTACGCGCGGTCTGGGCGCGTCGACGAACTTGAGCGACGCGTTCCCCTGGGGGCTCTGGATCGGCTTCGACGTCCTGTGCGGAGTCATGCTGGCCGCCGGGGGGTTCACACTAACGGCGACGGTCTACGTTTTCAACCTGAAGTCGTTCAGGCCGATCGTTCGTCCGGCGGTATTGACGGCGTTCCTCGGGTACGTCCTGGTGGTGGTTGCGTTGATCTACGATCTGGGGCGCGGCTACCGGATCTGGCATCCGCTCGTAATGTGGAATCCGCGATCCGTGATGTTCGAAGTGGCGTGGTGCGTGACGCTTTACACGACCGTCCTCGGGCTTGAATTTTCCGCCGTGATTTTCGAGCGGCTCCGGATGGAGAGGCTGCTCAAAATCCAGCATGCGATTTCGATTCCGCTCGTGATCCTCGGCGTGATTCTCTCGACCCTGCACCAATCCTCCCTGGGCAGCTTGTACCTGATCGTGCCCGGCAAGCTCCATCCGTTGTGGTACTCGCCCCTGCTGCCGCTCTTTTTCTTCATTTCGTCGATCTGCGTCGGGCTGGCCATGACGATCTTCGAGTCGCACATCAGTGCGAGAACATTCGGGAAACATCTGGAACTGGACTTGCTCACGCGGCTAGGGCGCGTGCTTCTGGTGATGCTTGTCGTGTACGCAGTGCTGCGCTTCCAGGACCTCCTCCACCGCGGAGCGTTTGCTCTGCTTGTCCATCCGGGATATGAGGCCCGGCTGTTTCTGTTCGAGGTGGGCATCGGATTGTTGCTGCCGATTGCGTTGTTGCTCAACCGGCGGGTGCGACAAAGCCCCGGCGGACTCTACGCTTCGGCGGTGCTGGTGGTTCTGGGATTTATAACCAATCGACTCAACGTCAGTATCACCGGAATGGAGGCCTCCGCCGGGCTTCACTACGTTCCGCGGTGGACCGAAGTTGCCATAACGGCGAGCATCGTCGGGGCCGGCTTCGTGATCTTTGCGGTGGCCGCAAAGTACCTGCCGATTTTTCAGGCTTCCGATGCTCCCTCCTTCCCATCCAGCACGGAACGCTCCGTGGCGGAGATCGAGGGCCAGTTGACCCATGCGCGTCCGTGATTCATTCGCGGCGATGTTCGACTCATGGGCGCGCGTGGCTCACAGCCTCAGCGGCAAACTTGTAATCCTCCTCGTGGCTTCGATGACGCTGGTCTTCGGCACGCTCGGCTACCTGAATGTCAAACTCCAGCGACAGCGACTTGAAGAAAGCACCTTGGCGAGCGCGGAGCGAATCAGCGACGTGATCAAGCGCAATGCTTCGTACTACATGCTCCGGAATGAGCGCGACGGCTTGTACCACATGATCACCGATATCGGAAACGAGCCGGGAATGGTGCGCATCCGTATTTTCAATCGCGAGGGACAGATCAGCTTTTCCTCGGATTCAAAGGAGATCAATTCGCTCGTCGACAAGCGGGCCGAGGCCTGCTACGCCTGCCACAGCCAGAGTCAACCGTTGACGCATCTCACCCGCCCGGACCGCTTCCGAACCTACACGCTGCCGGACGGGAAAAGGGCTTTGGGAATCATCAACCCCATCGAGAATTCTCCGGGTTGCTATACCGCGTCGTGTCACGCGCACCCCCCGAGCCAAGCGATTCTTGGCGTCCTAGATACGAACCTTTCTCTAGCGTCGGCGGATGCGAATGTGGCGCAGAGCACTCGGCGGACGGTGCTGTACACCATCGCGGCTGTCGTTGTCATCTGCCTCTTGAGCGTTCTTTTCGTCTGGCGAGTGGTCCACGGCCCGCTCCGGGCGCTTGAGGCGGGAACGCAACGCCTCGCCTCCGGTGATTTGGGCTATCAGATTGATGTTCGGTCCCGCGATGAACTTGCCGACCTTGCCGTGTCGTTCAACAGCATGAGCCGGCAGCTAAGAGAAGCACGGGAAGAAATCACATCGTGGAACCGCAAGCTGGAAAACCGGGTTCGAGAAAAGACCGAAGAGTTGAATCAGGCGCACGAACAGATGCTGCGAGCCGAACGCATGGCATCGATCGGGAAGCTGGCTGCCGTGGTGGCCCACGAAATCAACAACCCGCTGGCGGGAATTTTGACCTACGCAAAGCTGTTGAAAAAGAGGTTCGCGTCGTGCAGCGACCGGGCGGAGGACGACGCGATCAGTTCGCTCAGCCTGATTGAGTCCGAGAGCCGCCGATGCGGAGAGATCGTCAAGAACCTGATGAGTTTTGCGCGGGCAACTCCGCTGACGTTCGAGCCTTCCGACTTGAACGCGGTCATCCGGCGGTGCGTCCAGCTGGTGCAACATCAGTTGACGCTCGCCAACATCGAATCGAACGTGAACCTCGCCGCCGATCTTCCGGCCGTCAGCTGCGATCCGTCGCAGATAGAGCAAGTGATTCTCTCGCTGGTCATGAACGCGATCGACGCTATGCCGCATGGGGGCACACTGGCTATCGCCAGCCACTCCGCAGCCGATTCGGAGAGTGTCAAGATCCAGGTTCAAGATGATGGAATTGGAATCTTTCCAGATGTGCTGCCGAACCTGTTTGAGCCGTTTTTCACGACGAAGGAACGCGGCCATGGGCTGGGACTGGGGCTTGCGATCAGCCGCACGATCATCGAACGTCACCTGGGCCGCATCAATGTGGTATCCGAGCCGGGACGCGGCTCCGTATTCACAATCACATTGCCGGTCGGCGGGAAGGGCGCCCGTAGGCAATCTGCTCCGCAAGTCTCCGCCCAAACAAGGGAGTAGGCTGTGACAGACAAAGCAAACCTCTTGATTGTCGACGACGAACTCATCGTGCGGGATTCGCTTGGCAAATGGTTCTGCGAGGAGGGGTATGCCGTTAGCACGGCGGAGAGCGCACGCGAGGCTCTCTCCGTGATGGCCGAACATCCCATTGACCTGGCGCTGGTGGACATCAAGATGCCCGGTACGGACGGCATCGAACTGCAAACCCGGATGAAAGAAATCGCGCCCGAAACCATCGTGATTATCATGACGGGATACGCCTCGGTGGAAACGGCTGTGGCCTCGCTGAAAAACGGGGCTTACGACTATGTGATGAAGCCATTTGACCCCGAAGACATCGCGCACACGGTCCAGAATGCGCTGGCCCACAAACATGCAGACAAAGAAGTGGCGCGGCTGCGCGAGACAGTGGCGGAAACAATCCTGCCCAAACAGCTCGTGGGTCAGAGCGAGCCAATGAGACGCGTGTTCGAGGAAATTCAGACCGTGGGGCCGACAGAGGCCACGGTGCTGATCACCGGAGAGAGCGGGACCGGCAAAGAACTTGTAGCACGAGCGATTCACGCGGCGAGCGGCCGCCGGTTCAACCCATTCGTGGTCATTCACTGCGGAGCCTTGACGGAAACGTTGCTCGAAAGCGAGCTCTTCGGGCATGAGAAAGGCGCTTTCACAGGTGCGCAGTACCGAAAGAAGGGCAGCTTCGAAATCGCCGACGGCGGGACGGTGTTTTTGGACGAAATCGGCGACATCAGTCTGAAAACACAAACCGACCTGCTTCGCGTCCTGCAGGAGCACGAAATTCGCCGCGTCGGGGGAACTCAGCCGATTCATATCGACTTCCGCTGTGTTTCGGCCACCAACAAAGATCTGCAAGCGCTGATTGAGCAAGGACTGTTTCGACTCGATCTCTATTACCGGCTGAACGTATTCCCCATTCACCTGCCGCCCCTCCGCGAACGTAAAGCGGATATCGCGCTGCTTGCGAACGCGTTTGTGAAGAAATTTTCGACTTCGATGAGCAAACGCCTCTCGCAGATCTCTCCAGAGGCGATGAAGCTGCTGCAGCGGTACGATTGGCCCGGGAACGTTCGTGAACTCGAAAACGCGGTAGAGCGAGCGATGGTAGTCGCGCAGGGCGCCGAACTGCTGGAGAGCGATTTCGTCTTGAAGGTCGCGCCGGCCACGCCGTCCGGCCGCACGCTGGACGACATGGAGCGCGCTCACATACTTGCCGTGCTCGAGGAGTGCGGCGGAAATCAGACGGCCGCCGCGGAAATTCTCGACATCGATCGAGTCACACTGCACACCAAGCTGAAGAAATACGGATGGAAGAAAACAGTGACTGAGCACGTATGAAACAGATTCAACTGCTGGCGCTCGGCGACATGGATCTCGACCAAGTCAGAAAACTGGCGCCGGCTCTGAGCGCGGCGATGCAACGAAAGTGCGAAGTGCTGAGACCGGAGATCGATATTTCTGCGGCGTTCAACAGGAACCGCGGTCAGTACTCGTCGACTGAGCTTCTGGCGGGCATCGCAAGCCTCGAGACTCCGGAAACCTGGCGCCTGCTGGCCATTGCCTCCGCTGATCTTTACATTCCGATTCTGACGTTCGTGTTCGGCGAGGCGCAGCTGGATGGACTGGCCGCGATTGTCTCAACGTCGCGCCTGCGCCAGGAATTCTACGGGTTGCCGGCCGACGAGGAATTGCTGAATCGGCGCCTTCTTAAGGAGGCCGTGCATGAGCTGGGACACACACTCGGCCTAACTCACTGCGACGATGTCGAGTGCGTCATGGCAGCGTCACACGCAGTGGAATGGATCGACCTGAAGAGCAGCCGCTTCTGTTCCAAGTGCGGGGCAGTCGCCGCCGAACAGAGCGCGCACTGCGTTCCGGAGCCGGGCTATGCTCGTTTGGCCACGGGTTGGCGGCGACGGGACACGGAACTGTGATACGTTGGAAAACGCGGTCGTAAGGAGGAACAGATGAAGAGAGGTGTCGCGGTTTGGATGCGCAGTTTCCTGCTGCTTGCTTCGTCAACCCTGCTTCTGTTGGCCATGCCGGTGCATGCCCAAGATAACGGAGCCGCTCTTTTCAAATCCAAGTGCGCCGCCTGCCACGGGGCCGACGGCAAGGGCGATACGGCCGTAGGGAAGTCCATGAAGCTTCGCGATCTGGGATCCGAGGACGTGCAGAAGCAAACGGACGCCCAGTTGACGGCAATCACGGCCGATGGAAAAGGCAAGATGCCCGGGTACAAGGGCAAACTAACCGACGAGCAAATCAAGCAACTCGTCTCGTTCATGCGGTCTCTCAAGAAAAAATAGGTTTCCTCGGCGAAAGAGAAATTACGCGTCCAGCGTAGTGAATCGCTGTCCTGTCAGTCCAGCTACTGGACTTTCGTGAAGGACGACTTGAGTAGGGGCGCCACGGAACACCAGCGGTTCCTACAAGTCAGGAGCCCTCAAAAAGCTTCGCCAGTCTGGCGCGACGTGTCGTGTGGAAGTCTCCACGCAACTCCCCACGCTCTCTCATCTGCCGACTGTTCCCGCGCGCGGCTGAGTTGCGCAAGGTTGGGATCGCCGCACCGTCGACCTCTCGGCTGGGTGCTGTTCTGGTCCTTTAAGGCGAAGGTCGTGGGTCGATCCCCACCGCCCCTGCCAAATTTCCTTTGGAACCAATGAAATAGGACTTTTGGCGCGATAGGGCTGCGCTAGGCCATTTGTGGTTCGAGTCAAGCTAGCGGCCCGCCGCTTTTGCTGCGGACCCCATGACCCAAGTTTCGAAGCGCGTTTCGCCAAGTCGCGCGTCTTTACCGGGAAGTAGTGTTCTCTCGCTGAGTTTCGCGCCGGCGTAGAGCGCATTCGGGTCGGCGACGACTTCGCGGGGATCTTTGAGCGTGGCCAAGCGCCGCCGCACGAGTTCATCCACGCGAAACTGTTCAGGCCCCGCTATTTCAACGACGCCATTCACGGGCTGGCCGACCGCGACTCTGCCTAGTCCGCTCGCGACATCGTCGGCAGCCATCGGCTCCGCAACCAGGAAAAACGTTCGTAACCCAAAAAGGGTGCAAGGCTTGCGACTTTCGCATATCATCCGCGTGCTATGAAAAACGTGACCAAATGGATCGTCGCAACCTTGCTCATCGCCACTGCTGCAGTCGCGCAGCAAACCCACAATCAATACGAGCCATCGAATGCGCCGGGTGCCGGCCAGAAACTGCTCGCTCAATTTGTCGGCGACTGGGACGTCGTCAAAACGTTCTTTCCGATGAACGGGCAGCCGAGGGTGACGAAGGGAACATGCAAGCAGTACATGATCCAGGACGGCAAATTTCTGCAGTCGGATTTTACCTTCTTCAATTCTGACGGGACCAAGACTACCGGCACCGGAATCTCCGGCTTCGACTCCAAGACGAACCGCTTCACTACCGTTTGGTTCGACTCGCGGCAGACGACGATGTCGATTCGTCAGAGCGACGGCACGTTCGACGGCAAGAACATCGTGCTGTGGTCCACGGCACTCGATCCCGATGATCCAGGGCGCAAGACTGTCGCCCGTGCGCACCTCGAGGACGGCGGCCGCGTTCTCCTTCATCGCCATTTCCTGATCGATGACAAGGGTCAGGAGCGCATGATGCTGGAGTTTCGCCTGACTAAAAAGTAGCTTCCGGCACTACCCTTACCGCGCTCGCGAGGATCCCCGCGCCTTGGACGGAGCCGCGAGCGCGACGGCAGCCTCCGAAGTGAGATAGAGGAACGTGAACGTCTCCTGCAAATACAGGCGCACCTGCTTCTCGGTGTGGCTCAGGTAGCCAATCGATGCGTCTTGCCCGATGTGAAGATCCAGGTCGCCGCCGCGCGTTGTCACCACGAAGGCGCCGTCGAGCGCAGGCGCCCAAATAATTTTGCCTTCGAAAAGGCGTTTCACATGTTCGAGGACCGGATAGCCGTAATCGCTCGTTTCCGCGAGCTCGGTGTAAGCGTCGGCGCCTAGCAGGATCGAATAGGGACCGTTGACCCCGACCAGGCGCAACTGGCTTAGCGCTTGCGCAAAAGCTTCCGGGTACTTGCGGACATCTTCAGGAAGAGATTTCTTGGGATTGCTCGTCCCCTGGCGGACGCCGACGATTCCGGCCGCGTCGTAGCCATCGAAAATCGCGCGGTCCTCGGCGAAGGCCAGCTTCTGCGCCGCGTCCTTCGCGGGCTGCCAGTCCGAATCGTTGGCGCCGCGCTCCACGTCATCAATCATCTGGCGCTCCAGATCGAACGGGACGCGCAGTTCGGCGAGTGCCTTCACTTCGCGCTGCCGGGAGATCACGCCTTCTCCGGCGGCCGCGATTGTGTGCAGATGCCCGGTGCCGACCGCCGATAGCCCGGTGCCGGCCGGCCCGCTCACGTCCGCAACGCGCCGGCCCGCCAGATAGCGCTTCAGGGTACGCGACGTTTCCTCTTCGATTTGAGCCCACGCGGCATCGGAGATCGGAGCCAGCTCGCGGTGCAGGTTATTCATCGGAATTTTCCCCTTTCAAAGAGCCGATGCCGAGTGAGCCATCTTTGGATGGCGTGATCGAGCTCGAAGTTTCAACCGGCGCAGGAGCCGCCACGGGCAGATCCGGAGTGACGCCGTCGAGAAACGTGGCCGTCGGAACGAAGAACAGGCTTCCAGTCACGGCCGTGCTGAAATCGAGGATGTGATCGTAATTGCCGGGCGGCCGCCCGATGAACATATTTTCGAGCATCTGCTCGATGATGCGAGGCGAACGGCTGTACCCGATGAAATAGGTTCCGAACTCCCCGTGGCCGGGACGCCCGAAAGGCATGTTGTCGCGAAGAATCTTGATTTCCTTCCCGTTCTCTTCGATCACCGTCAGCGCGTTGTGCGCGCACGTCGGCTTCACGGAATCGTCAAGTTCGATGTCGGAGACCTTCTTGCGGCCGATAATCTTTTCCTGAACTTCCGTGGGCACGGCGTTCCACGCGTCGAGATTGTGAAGATATTTTTGGACGATCACGTAGCTGCCGCCTGAAAAAGCCGGGTCTTCTTCGCGGATGAACACCGCTTCGTCCGCTGCGCTGCCGGCGGGATTTTCAGTGCCATCTACGAAGCCGAGCAGATCGCGATCGTCGAAGTAGCGGAAGCCTTGGACTTCGTCGGCCGTGGAAACCGCGTCTCCGAGTCGCGCCATGATCTGCGTGGCCAGCTCGAAGCAGAGGTCCATGCGCTTGGCGCGGATGTGGAAGATCAGATCGCCGGGCGTTGAAACCGCGTGGCGCGCGCCAGAGCGAATCTCGCGGAAGGGATGCAGCTCCGCGGGACGCGGCGACCCGAAGAGCCGGTCCCAGGCGCTGGAGCCGAAGCCCATCACACAGGAAAGTGCGGCTTCGACGTCGCGAAACCCGACAGCACGCAATAGCCCCGACAGGTCACCGCACAGCGAAAGAACAGCGGCGCGATCTTCGTCCGAGGGGTCGATGGTCACGACAAGAAAAATGGCGGCGCGCGTGAGTGCCGAGGAGACGACCTGCGAGACCACGGCGTTGACGCCTGCCACAGGCTGAGCACCGTTGATTGTGTCGGATGCCATCGTCAATCCCGTCGCGGTTCGGAGAATTGCGCCGCCCAGAGACTCCTGCTTGCCTCGCTGCGAATCAAAGGGACGACAGCTTATCATCCTCTCCGAAGAAACGTCCACGCTACCGCCACGTTGGGGCCGGCCGCGAGCCCCCAATTTTTCAAACAATCGTGTTAAGAGAGCGTTAGTAGGGTGTCTGGGCGCTCCGCTACGATTCTTAGTGCACGATCAGATGAGTGGGCTTGAGGACTGCCCGTGCATCCGGATTGTAGTAGTCGTAGAGCACCGAGGGTGTTGTTTCCGCATCGACGCCGAAGCGCGTGGTGAATGTAAATGAAAAAGTCGTTCCTCCTGCGTGTGGCCATAGGTACACGATGATTCGATCCGGCAGAACATCGAAGTCGTTGATCTCCCAATTCGAGCCGGTCATCGCCTTGTCCAGCGAGGCTCGATTTACTTCCGCGCCCGGAGGCAGGCCAATTTCTCCGAGCATCATTCCGTAGCCGTGGAAGTCCACCCGTTCGGCCTTCACGGTGCAAGTTACCGACTCCCCGACTTTAGCGTCCGTTCTGTCATATTTCACCGCAAGGCGCAGCGCTTCGGCGGAGCCCGCCTCGCGATGAAGAGCTTGGTTCGCTGAGTACTGCGTCCAGGGCAGGTAGAAAGTTGTCGCCAGTTGGACAGACGCCTTTGCGCTCCCGGCTGGTCGAGTCACCTGAACGCGGTGATCGCCGGGTGCCATGAATCTAGAAAGATCGACGACAACCGGAGCGCTCAATTCGCCCGCGGGTGGCAGCGCCATGCTCGTTACTGGCTTGCCGTCGACGAGAACCACGGCGGATGTTTCCGCGTTCTTCGCAGGCTCTCCAGCGGGCGTTGACACGGAATCTGCAAGCGCCCGCAAAACGTTGAATGTGGCTTGAGTGGAATACCAGATCCCGTACTGATCCTGGTTGCGCAGGAGATACAGGAGTCCGCCGTCGATCGGCGAGCGATCTCCGCTCTCTCTGTCGCTTTCGGTTCGCTCGAAGGCTTCCACCACCAGCGCCGTGGTCTCCAGGCGCCCGGCGCGTCCCCAGCCGTAGAACGGAGTGTTCGTTTCTATTGACCAGTACATCGCATCGCCGTCATGGTGAGTGAGCGATTTCAGCTGACTCAGAGCCTGGAGAGCGAGTGTCCGGTTGCGCGGATCGCCCGTTTCAAGCAATGCCAATGCGTACGACGCAATGAGGTACGGTTCATCCTGTTGGTGCACACGAGGGCCAAGCCAAGCCAGAGCGGTCGCGAGGTCGCGTCTTGTCACATCGGCGAGTTTCTGACCCTCGCTATCGTCGGGTTGAGGCGCTCTGCGCGAGGCAAGCACGCAAGCTATGTACGCTGTGACCACGGTGCGGCGGCTCGTGTCTTCCTCTTCAGTCCAGTAATATTTCGCGGGCCAGTAGCCCTCCGGCTTCATCTGCTTTAGCAGAAACGACTCGGCATTCCGGATCGCCGAATCATCCACCGAAATCACCTCTCGTGCATCGCGCAGAAACATCACCGCATACGCCGTGAGCGAAAGGTCGGCGGCGTCCCCGCGACCCCAGTACGAAAACCCGCCGTCCTCGGTCGCGTAAGAAAGCAGCCGGTCATAGCCCAGTTGCGCGAAGCGGCGCGCCTTCAAGACCTCCGGAGAATTTTCCCTCCCTGCGCGCTTGGCATATTGCAGAATCAGGATGCTCGGGTAAGTCGACGAGATTGTCTGCTCTCCGCAGCCCCAAGGTCTTTTCGAAATGGCCGTGATGGCTTCCCAGACGTGCGCCATCAGGTTTGGATACACCTTAAGCTCTGCTTGGGTGGATCCGGGCAAAGCGGTTGAAGGAATCGAAACATTCAGCACGGCGGAATCACCAAGGATCTGGCTGTCGGTGACATGCTCTTCCTCTCCAAACGGGCGCACCGTCGTCTTTTTCTCCACCGCATCGGAAGCGGTCCTGCCGATCGCGGTTACCCGAATGCCACTCGGGGTTGGTGTCCGCGCCACGATGGGAAATGAAAGACGCGCCGCGTTGTTCGCGCCGATTTCCGTATGCTGAACCGCGGAAGCAAGAGGCCTGAGCCCGGCCTGTGGATCGAGAGAGACTGTTACCTCCTCCCGACTAGGGAGAAAATTGCGGACGACGACGGGCAAGTCGATTTTGTCTCCATCTGTGAGGAATTGCGGCAGGTCCTGATCGGCAAAGAACGGCTGGAAAACACGCACTTCTTTCTTGACGGTGCCGATTCGCCCGTCTGCCGTGGAGGCAACCACCTCCAAATTCCACGTTGTGATGGAATCGGCCAGAGGAAACGTCAAGCGCGCCACCCCCCGCGCATTGGTTAGAAGTTCCGGCTGCCAGAGGAGCGTTTCAGGGAAATATTCGCGCAAACGAGGGGTGGAGAGCGGCGTGATCTGAGCCGTGGCAAGCCCGGACTTACCGGTCGTATTTGGGGCCTTCGCCTCGCTGACACTCGCGAAATCCGTTTGCAGAAGGGGGCCGGCTGTCTCGGTGACCGTGACCGTCGTGTTCACGGATCCTACTTGCATGACCGCGTTTAGTTGCGTGATTGCGGGCGATCCGACGGGTACTTGCGTGAAAACACTATCGCGAAACCCGGCCCGAACAAAGCGCACCTCGTATGCTCCGGGCTTTAGGTTGCGCAGCAGATAATGGCCTACATCGTCGGATTTCGTCCGGTAGACTTCTCCGACGCCGTAGCGCGTCGCCGTGACACTTGCCTCGACTATGACAGCTCCGATTGGATCCGTCACAGTTCCCGAAATCGCGCCGGAGGTGCCGGAGAAAACGACCGGGGGCGTAGCGCTGCCTGGTCGCCCTGCCTGCTGGTAAATAGCTCGCGAGAACGTCGCCGCGACGAAATCATCCGCTGTGCCTTCCTTTCCATCCGGACCGGTGCTCCGAATGTCGACATAATTTATCGACGCTGTGACCGGACGGACGGCAGTGTGCTGCCCGGCCTGATACTCCGAGTAGCTCTCGACGATCACGGAATCGGAATATTGGGCTTCTTGCCGGAATGTCGAATAGTATGGATTTCCCCAGGGGTCGTGCAGGGAATCCCAGTCGATGCCGGCTTTGTCGAATGCGGTCTTTAGATCGGACAAGTCCTGGGGGAAACGGTCCTTGTCCTGGTAATAGTTTTGTAACGCCGCATCCATCTTCGCGCGCGTATCCTCGAAATATCCGATCGTGCTTTTCGATTCGAAGACGTCGTCAGCCGATGGCTCGTTCGGGGACGAGAAGTTTCCGTCGGGTCCGGCGCTTAGAACTTCGACCGTAAAGAAATTCCTCTCGATTCCAAAATCGAGACGGTAGGCGTGCCCCCAGGGATCCCGCAAGGAACTGATGTCAAGTCCCTGCTTCAAGAGTTCGGCTTGCAGAACGTTCGAGTCGCGAATGTAGCTGCCCGTGCGAAGATGATAGGCCTCCACGGCTTGCTGAATCGCCTCACTGTACTCCGCGAAATATGGCCAATTCTGCGATGCAACGATGAAATCGTCATTCGTGCCCAACTTCTGGTCAGGGCCGGCACTGTTGAGTGTTATCTGATAACTCGTGCCGCTCGGTGCGATTGTAGTCGCGTAGGCCGTGCCCCAGGGATCGTGAAGATTCCCCAAACCGCTTTCCGCGAGGAACTCGCCGATACCTTGCTCGCCCCCAGGGTTCGTTCCCTTCGCAATCCGCGCGCTTAGGGCCGTCAGCAGTGGGGCGAGCGGAGGGTCGATAGCGCTCGCGAAAAGGGTGTGCAGATTCGGCGTGCTCGAACTGTCGAAGCTCGTGTAGCCGCGTTCATATCGGAGCAGAATCTCGGCGACTAAATCGAGGCCCGGTGGCAGTGGTTTCGAAAAGTCCACTTTGTCGAGGTCCGCTCTGCTCACTCCCGAGAAGTCGTCCCCACGGGCCCAGGAGAAACGATCAAAGCCCCAGTTATTGCGCAAGTCTTCGTCGGTTCGCTCGCGTTCTTCGACGGCGGTATCCACCACCGTAATGCCCAACGCGCTCTTTGCGTTGTCTCCGTCAGCTGCATCAACGTGGAATTCGGCCTCAGCCTTCTCACCGGGCCGGTAGGTGGATTTCGAAATGTGCAAGTCGATCTTGAGCGAAGTATCGTGCGGGAAGAGAACGGCGCGCGAGCCCTCCTCATAGGGCTCGTCGGAACCGTTCGAAGCCTGCTCGCCAAGCTCGTACGCACGGATCGCGACTGGCCCTTCAAACTTGTCATTCGGCCCGAGCGTCACTTCAGCTTTTCCGGCGCGCAGCCGGACCATCTGCGATGTGACCACTTGTTCGTTGCTATCTGCTTCCACCTCCGCCACCCCGTCGCCTTCGTTCGACGTCAGTTTCACCTCGATCGAATCACCCGGACGGTAAAGCGCCTTGTCCGTCTCCACCCGGATGCTCGGCGACTCGTAAAGTGAAAACTCCTCAGTGTGAGCTCCGGCCGCGCCCTCCTTATCCTTGGCTTCAAAAGTCAGAGTCAGTCCTTCCTTGATTACACTTCCAGGGACCGGCAGGTCGGATACTCTGGCCAACCCGTAAGAGTTCGTGTGTATCGTTCGCAACAACATCGGCGGACGCGCGGGTCCGGCGCGCGGATTCGCCTGTGGCATTTCGATCGAGACGTCGCATGCCGCGGGCGTTCCATCGGCATAAAAAGTTGAAACGTAAAAATCAACGGTGTTTCTTCCGGGCAATTCGTCTGAAGGGATCACGTAAATGTGAATGCGATGTTTTGTGATTCGCAAATCGAAATGGCGCTGCTCGGTGCGCTTCGTGGTCGGGTCGGTGAAATAGGCCGTATACCCAACGTCGTGAAAGCGAAAGGAATCGTCATCCGCGAATTCCTTGTGCTCCTGCGCGAGATCGATTGCAGCCGCGAAGTGCCCCGAAGAATCAGTCTCCCCCTCGTAAGCCTCCCCCGCGTGAACGTCCCACTTTCGTTCGCGCTCGTTCCATTCGCGCTCATCGTCGCGCACCACTCGGGCATGGCCTCGTGTGACGGGCTGGCCGAACAGATAATTCGCGCTTACGTCCACCTCCGCGTTTTGACTCGGCAGATAGTATTTGCGGTCGGACTTTACGGAAACGGCGAACGTCGGCAGTTCATACCTGCTTATCTTCACAGTCGTGGAGCTGCCACCCTCACTGCTGTTGTCTCCTCCAAAGTCGGCCTTCACCTGATAGGAACCGAGCCGGGCATTGGACGGAATCTGCCAGTCGGCGCTCGCAATCCCCCAATTGGACGTCGTTACGGGCGACCGGAATACGAGCGTGCTCTCCGTATCATAAATGCGGAATTCAAGTGGCCGGTTTGCGACGGCGCGATGCCTGGCGTCGAATACCAGCACGCGCGCATGCAGTACTTGACCGGGCTGGTAGAGCGGCTTGTCCGTACTCAACCAAAACTCGGAGAAATGGCCGATGTACACCTCCCGGTCATCGAGTTCGGCGACGTACCCATCGCGCTCTCCCACAACGTGGAGGGTCAAGCTCTCGGCCTCCACATTCTCCGGGACCACAAACATGAGTCTCGCGTAGCCATGGGAATCCGTGACAGTCGATGCCTTTAGTGGAGCCGCGGATTGGTTATCGCTATCCTGAAGCGTGGCTCGAAGCTTCACGCGGTCCACGGGCCACAGGTGCGCCGGCTGCACCGCGCGTATGAGAGCCTCGAATCGGTCCCCTGGCCGAACCCCTACGGGGCCTGCGTATTCCAGGCCGAACATCTCTGGCGCGATTTCCGAAACCGAAACGATTCCCACGACGGGCTCAACCTGCGTACCTGCCAACGAGTTGGGCAAGATTTGGTACCGCAGCCGGTACCAGAAGACGGAGTCCAGACCGGGTGATTTCAGGCCCGAGACGTGAATGACCAAACGAGACTTGCTTGATCCAGACGCTATTCTTTCTTCGCGTTCGGCTTGACCATGTAATTGTCCCTTCGGGTCGAGGAGGTCGAGCGAAATGCGCGCAGGCGTCTCTGACCCAGAGGGATTCTCGACTGCCAGCGTGACCAGCAAGGCGTCGCCTCGAAGCTCCGCCGTCGTCTTTGCCGCGTTCACGCGCAAGGATTGATCTGCGCGGCTGGCGGGAAGCACCAGAAGCGTGAGCCAAACCAATGCGAAGGCAAATCCCTTGCGCCGGGCCATGAGCCAGTCCACTTCGGTTGTGGGAATTCTACTGCATTAGGTGTTTCATCGTGTAACTCAGATTTCCGTCCACGCTAGGGCAGGCGGCATGCGTCTCCTGGAGCATGGGCTGGCGGCCGGCAAGTCGGTGGTTGCCCTGGGAGCTTCCTGGAGGATGAAAATGGCTGGATAGAACTCTACTGGATGGGTGGCAGGCCGACCTTCGCGAGAAGCCGCCCGAATTCCGGCTCGCCGTGCAGCGCCTCTAGGGTGTGGTCCACGCGCATCGCCACATCATTCGGCTCGTGCTTCTCCACCGACGCATCCAGCAGTTGCAGCGCGTGTTGCTTGTCTCCGAGCAGACAGTACGTCTGCGCCAACTCGTAGCCGTCGAATTTCCCGTGGCGGTGCAGGTCCTCCTCCACGCGAAGCATCGCGCGAAGCATGCCTGTGGCTCCCGAAGCGGCGAAGCTCTTTTCTCCCGCGCTTACAATCGCCAGACGATCCGCATCGTGCAGCAGCAGAGCCGTCTTGCGCGCCTCGGGCAGATAGTCTTTGTAGTCGCCTGTCCCGAGAAAAACCGTGGCGAGATACGCATGCGGCGAAAGAAAGTCCGGCTCGGCCGCCTCGATTTGCCGCAGCAGTTCTACCGCCTGATCCGTCTGTCCCGCGATGAAGAGGATCAGCCCCTTGTCCGCGAGAATTGCGCGTGACTGCGGATCGAGTTTTCGCGCCTGCTCTATTTCCGCGAGCGCTTCCGTTTCGCGCCCCAGAACCATCAGGAACGTTGCATGCCAGTGATGCGCCACCGCCGAATCCGGGCTTAGCGCGATCGCGCGCCGGAATTCGCGCTCTGCGCTTGGCGCGTCCCACGACCAGTAGAAATCCGCGAACGCGAGCGACGTGTGCGCGTCCGCCAGGGAATCATCCAGCGCAATTGCGCGCTGTGCCGCCGCAATCGCACGCGGATAGGCTTCGCTCGCCGGCATCACCGTGTATTCGCGCATCAGGTTGTAGCAGTTCGCCAGTCCCACATAGGCCGGCGCATAGTTCGGATCGTGAACGATCGATTGCGTGAAATCGTCCACCGCGTCATGCAGGCCCTGCGGCGTCCGCTGATTCCAGTGATAGAGGCCCTGCAGATAGAGATCCTGCGCCTGCGGATTTGCGGCCACTCGCCGGTTTCCCGGGATCATGTTGTCCACAACCGGCGTAGCCGAACCAGTCGACCGCGCGCGCGAGTATCGTAGATACGCGAACAGCGATCCGCCCAGAAGCGTCGCCGCCGCAATCACAAAAACCAGCACGCGGCCCGGGCCGCTTCGCAAAAAGGGAATGCTTCTCGCGTCGGCACCAGCTCCCGCTTTCTCCGTTGGGGAAGCATCGTCAACAGTCGATGCCGAAACCGGAGTCACCGTGTCCGCCGTCTTCAGCCACTCCGCCAGCTCGCTCGCGTACGCATACACACTCGAGCGGCCCGCGCCCGGAACCCGATGCACAGGCATACCTCGCTCGATTTCCCACCGGCGAACCGTGCGCTCGTCGCGCTCAAAGAAGGCGCCGATCGCCTTCCAGGAGTTCAGCCGCCGGTCGCTTGGGTGCCCGTTAGGGCGATTCGGATTCGGGTCGTCAGGCAAGCCGCACCCCGCGATGGTCTGGTTCGAAATGGAGCCAGAGGCAAGTAGACCGCCGAAATCCTACCACGGACGTTACCTAAGAGCATCCGCGCCGCAGTAACCCTTGATTTTCCAGCACTCTGCAGGTCTCTGATCCAGGTTGCCACTACCGCGCGCAAGTCCTCACCCCGGATCGGTAGGGAATACTACACTCACCGGGAGAATTCCTGCACATCATGCGCAAGAGAGTTCTACTTCTCGGGTCCCACCCCGCCGAGAACCGCTATTTCCGCACATGATCCAGGCCACCCATTAACGGGCATTACCGGCCACGGGCCGACATCAGCGGGCGTCCACGGGCGCCGCTGTCAAAGGCCTGCATCCAGCCCCCTTTAGGCCTGGCAAATGCATGAGATGGCTTCATATTGACGCGCGGACTTGTGCCGCGTACGGGGCGTTGCCCTAGGCTCACGAAAGGAACATTGGACAAATGCGCAAGTATCTCTGGGTCTTCGTTGCTCTTGGACTGGCGGCGTTCGCCGGGCCAAGCGCTTTGGCGGATACCACCGTCAGTATCAATCTTGGCCAAAGTAATCAGGACCTCACACTTTACGGCGTAACCGTGAACTCGGGGTATGGCTACTGGCTCGTTCAGCAAGGTAGCTGTGCTGCGAGCGGCGGCAACACCGTCTGTAACCTGACTGGAAACTTTACGAGCTCCACGAGCGGCCTCACTTCAGGCACGTATGACCTCGTGACCACCTACACCGGCACGGGTCCGTTCCCAATACCTGAAGGCACCGACGGCCCGACTCCCATCATGGGTGTTTCCAGCACTGCGGGCGCTAGTACATTCGCGTTTTACGATTTCGGCGAGGATAACACCACGGTGACGCTCGATCTCACAGCCTCCGACGGCACGCAGTACGAGATCCCGGTCGTCGGCGGTGACAATTGGCTGAACAATCCGGCCGGGTATTACTTTGCTGCTGCGGGGTCGCAGACCTGCAGTGGGCTGCCGGCCAGTGTCGCCTGCGACGCCTTCAACGTCGCGGCATATGGCAATCTTGACGGGACCGGCGCGACAATCGCCGGTGAGGTCACGGGCGGCATTTCGTTCGACCTTGCTGACGCCGTCGTAACTCCTCCGGCACCTCCCTCGGGTGGTGGCACAGTCCCGGAGCCCCGAACAATCGCTCTCCTGTCGCTGGCTTTGGGATTAATGTTTGCAATGCGCAAGCGTGTTACGGGCAACCGGATCCTCGAGACCCAGTAGCTGGCCATACATCAAAATCCCCCGGCATTGCCCCGGGGGATTTTCTCTTTCCGGCCGCCCGCGAGAGGATCTCATGCTGCGCGCGGGCGACGCTCAACGGGAGAATCCCTGCACAGCGTAGTTCTCTTTTTTCGCCGAAAAACCAAAGTCCCCTCGGTGGCTTGCCCCGAGGGGACTTTTTTTCAGCTGCGCGCGAAGCTGCGCCCGCTCACGCCCATTCTGGGCACAACTCCCGTCCAGCAGCCTTTACGCTTCCTTGTATAGCGCCCCGCCGATCAGCCCTGCGATCACCATCATCACCAGTTCGCCGCACGCGGTGATGAACGCCAGATCAACCGGAAACAGATGCGAGAACACCGGCGGCATCGCGCCCAGTACGAACACCGTCAGCCACACCGCAAGCCCGGCCACCACCGCCGTCTTCGGTCCCGCTCCCATCCGTGGACGGATCGCTGCATACAGCCAAATCGCCACGATGCCGATCACGAGCCCGTAAACGTTGAACGCGACCAATTGCTTCATCGAAACGTCCGTCCTCTTGCCAAGAGCCGCCATCACTGCCGCGCCCCGCGCCTGCAGAATCACGCCTCGCATCACGCCTTCCCAGATGTCGATCACGATTCCCGCAACGATTCCTCCAAGCAATACTCGGCCCAGGTTGACCTTGCCCATGAGATTCTCCTGTCGGTTGAAGATGCGCCCTCGGCGGTTCGAATGGTGCAGAACCTACGCCCGCCGGCCTCTCGGCGTCAACTTGAATTCCTTCACGGAGCGGCTGGGGCATCCGGTCAACCCGCGCGGGTCCGCCGCGAACCTAAGACTTTTACTGCCCCGCTTCGAGCGTGTTTTGAATGGTTGCGAGCGCCTGTCGAAGATTCGAAACCGAACGGCCCACCGCCGTCTTTCGAACGATCGCTCCCTTCACGCCCGTCAATCCCGCCTGCTCGGAACCCATGGCCGTGATGAGGTAAAAGCCTGGCTTCGCTGGGTCGTCGCTGGCGCGCACGCAAAATGACAGGTCCAGCGCCGTCTCGAAATAGTGACTCGAATAGAGCTGCTTTTCGGCGGTCGCGCACGCCACTTCATCGTCCGGCTTCCCCCTCATCGTCACCATGTGGACGATCCTCAGCGTCGGCTTCAATCCGAATTTCACCTTCGCCCAGTAGAACGTATCCTCCACGTTCGAGGGCCTCCCGCGCGGATATGACAGAAGATATTGGTTGAAATCTGGCAGCCGCTCCGGCAACGCCTTGCTGTAACTCAGCATGTACGCGAACTGCTCTGCCACCACGGTTGGATCCCGTTTGTCGTTGTACACGCCGAGTGCTGGGTTGCCGTCCCGTTGATAGGCCACCAGCAGCTGCAGTGCGCTCTTCCGCAGCAATCGATTCGCCTGTTCGTCTGCGTCAGGCGCAGACCAGTCGATGGCCCGATGAAACTCTTCGATGGACCTGGCCGGCGCCTGAATCATGCAGTTGCCCGGCTTGCAATTCTTGGCCGCCTCGATGTCGTCGCGGTCGAACGCAAACTCCTTCAAATCCGAGGCCTGCGGCGGATTGCCAAACACTCCGAGCCCAAGATATCCCGGAAGCTTGCGAAGCCGGTCGAAATCGCGCGCATACGAAAGATAGGCCTCGGGAGTCGCATGAATGTAGACGGCACCGAAAAGGAACACCTCGTCCGGCTTCCGCGATGGAAGCGCTTTCGCTACAGGCTCCCCATTTTGAATCGCCCGAATCTGCTCGTCGTCCAACCCGATGTTTCGCCTGAGGAAAACCTGCAGTCGCGAATTCGATTGTGGCCTGCTTGGCCCGCACAGAACGCCAATCGCGGCAGCCAGCGCGGCCGTTCGGACAATGGTTCGCATCATCGTAGTTGACTTGGAATTCCCATTTTCGTCCCGAGCTGACCGGCCTCCAGCGTTCCACTTTGGCACAAATCTGTTGCATCGACAGCCGGGCAAGCGTAGTATCCGCGAATCCAAACCCCAATCTGGCAATTTCGTTAGTTTAGCTTAAGCCAGTCTTTCTTAACGCATAAGATGAACCATCGCTTTGATACTGTCGGCAACGGCGTAATGTCGGTACCAGTCGTCACCGAAGTCCAAAATCAAGTCCACGAAAGGAGAAGGGGCTCATGAGCGAAACATCGGTCGCTTCGTTTGTGAAAAAGTCGGTTGGGTGGTCAATCGCACTTAGCGTATTGCTGATCGTGGCGGGGCTTGTTGCGATTGCTTCACCTCTTGCGGCGGGAATCGCCGTCAACGTCTTCATCGCGTGGGTGCTCGTTTTCAGCGGATGTATTCACCTTGTCTTCGCGTGGTTCCGGCCGAGCACCGGCGGATTCTTCTGGGAACTGCTGGTCGGGATTCTCTACGTCTTCATCGGAGCATATCTGCTCATGCATCCGGTGATTGGCTTGGAGTCCCTCACCCTTGCCCTCGCGATTTATCTGCTGATTGAATCGATTTTGGAATTTGTCCTGGGCTTCAGCCTTCGTCCGCTTCCGGGATCGGGATGGCTCCTGTTCGATGGAATCATCACGCTGATCCTCGCGGTGATGATTTGGAGGGCGTGGCCTTCGAGCACTGGATGGGCCATCGGCCTGCTGGTGGGAATCAGCATGCTGTTCAGCGGAAGCTCTCGCCTCGCGATTTCTCTGATCGCGCGCAGCGCCACGAACAAGATGGCTTAGTAACGATAGTCTGTGCACCCGCGGAGCCGCCGCGCATTCGCCCGGCTCCCGAGTGCGCAATACGAATGGAGGATGACCCGGTGGGAGGACTCATCCCGCTGACGGATGCTTCGCGGCGCCCTACGCGTGTGCCGTTTGTCACGGCCGGCATTATCGTCGCGAACTTCATCGTCTTCGGACTCGAGCTGATCCATGGCGATGCGTTCGTCCTCAGGTGGTCGGCGGTTCCGGCGAATATCACCGCCGGCCATGCCTGGATCACTCTTCTCACCGCGATGTTCTTGCACGCCAGTTGGTCGCACATTCTCGGAAACATGGTGTTCTTGTGGGCCTTTGGGCCGGAGATCGAAGACTCCATGAATCCCCTGCGATATTTGGTCTTTTACATCCTGGGCGGCTTGGTGGCCATGCTGGCCCAGGTCTTGGTCAGCCCCAGTTCCACGGTTCCCAATCTTGGCGCGAGCGGCGCAATTGCCGCTGTCATGGGCGCATTTCTCGTCACGTATCCTCGCGACCGGATTCGATCGCTTCTCATCATTTTTATCTTTGTGCGGGTCACGTTCATTCCGGCGGCTCTCCTCATCGGAGTTTGGTTCCTCTTGCAGCTCGTGAATCTTGGCTCCGTCGCGGCCTCCCAAACGGGCGGAGTGGCCTACGTCGCTCATGTTGCCGGTCTGATTTTCGGAGCCCTTGCCGCTCGGTTCTTTCAAGATCGCCAGCGGCTCGCGACTCAGCTCTAAAATACAGTCGCTCGTGTCACCTACGAATTCGGCGTCACGTCTGAATCGTGAGGTTCTCTTTTTGCGGCGTTTTTTCGCGCCATTTCCTCGAGCAGCAGCTGCAGATTGCGAATCACAGCTTCCATCACCAGTTCGGAATTGTCGCCGTTGCCCCCGCTCGCGCCCTGCTTTGCCACCAGGTCCGCCTTCTGCAATTCGAACTCGTTCGCCACTCCTTCGACAATCGCCGCCGGCACAGGCCGCACCTGGTCCACAAACGCATTGATCAGCGCGTGCTCGCACAGCAGGTTCGCAATGCGCGGGATTCCCTGCGAGTGCCGGTAAACCGCTTCCACCGCCTCCAGGGAAAACACCGGCGTGCCGTTGCACCCGGCGATGCGCAGCCGCTCCGCGATGTACGCCTGCATCTCCTCGCGCGAAAGCGGAAACGTCTTGCAACGGATCGTGATCCGTTGCCGCAACTGTCGCAGGTGCACGTCCCGTATCTTCTCCTCGAGTTCCGGCTGGCCCGACAGCACGATTTGCAGCAGCTTTTCGCTCGTCGTCTCCATGTTCGTCAGCAGCCGGATTTCCTCCAGCACCTGCGCCGAAAGGTTCTGCGCCTCGTCGACGATCAGCACCGTGGTTCCGCCCTCGCGATATCGTTCCAGCAGCCACTCGTTCAGCTTCATCAAGACGTGGCTCTTCTCCCGCGATTCGCATGGGATTCCGAAATCCGCCATTAGGAAATCGAAGAACTCGCCTTCCGTCAGCCGCGAATTGAAGATGAACGCCGTCGCCACCCGCTCTTCCTGCAGCCATTCGAGCAGCCGGTTGAGCAGCGTCGTCTTTCCCGTGCCCACCTCGCCCGTCAGCAGCAAAAATCCTTTGCGCTGCTTGATCCCGTACGCGAGTCCCGCCAGCGCTTCCTGCATCGCCGGCGTCAAGTAGAGGAATCGCGGGTCCGGGTTGGGATTGAAGGGATTTGCCTGCAGATTGAAAAATTTCTTATACATAATTGCCAGGGACGATTGTGGCTCCACGTGCTTTCGCGCGCGGCGCCTGATATCCCCCGCTTTCCATCCTACGCCGGCTCGTCCGTGGTGAAAAGGGAGACACTGGCAGCGGGCAAGCCGTTTGGCGCAAGTGTAAGTATAATAACCGAAAACGGGCGGTGACCTGTGGAATTGCTTCGGAAAATTGTCCTGATAACGCTGGCCGCGATTCTCGCGCTCGCCGCCGTCGTCTACGTCTGCGACTACGTTTCCGTTCGCTACCGCCTCTCGAAAAACATTCCCGGAGACCCTCTCGAAAGCGTCAAAGTCCAGCGCATGTACGCCATCCCCCACAAGGACGGCCGCCAGGAATTTGCCTTCGCCGAGCCGGAGATGGACACTTGCGTTCACTCCCTCTTCCCCCACCTCGGCTACCCGCCCTGCTGGTACCTCAAGCGCACCACCGAAAAGCCCATTTCCATGTAGCGGAGCAGGGTCGCGGCGAAGTCGCGTTTTTTCGCGATTAGAAAAATGCAAGCTGCTGAAAAGGCGCCGGTTAGCGGAGATTCTAATCTTCAGTTTCGCGATTAGAAATGAAGAGAGGCCGCTCGACTGGGATGCCCGGTGGGCGAGGTGACGAAACGGCGTTTTTTGGCGATTAGAAATTTTTATATCCTTTGTTTTCAGGGGCATAGGATTTTTCTAATTCCCCATTTTGGCGATTAGAAAGAACCCGGGAGGCAAGGAAAGAAACGGCGGAGTCTACCGCAGAGACGCAGAGAGCGCAGAGGGAGAGGAATGAACTGCCTAATCGAAACAATGAAAAGGCCCCGGATTTGTATAGATTAGAAAAATGTAGGCTGCTGATTCGAAGGAGGTTACGGGGATTTCTAATCTTCGGTGTATAGATTAGAAAGGGGAGAGAGGTCCCTCGACTCACGATGTTCGCTCGGGACGCGGATGCCTTGTCGGATCCGCGATTAGAAAAATGCAAGTTGCTGATTTTGGGGCGGTTACGGCGATTTCTAATCTTCAGCGTATAGATTAGAAATGAAGGCCACGGCCCGTTGGCAACTAACTGCGATCCACAAACCTTCCAACATCGCCCCAAGGGCGGCCTCCTCCCGGCGTCGCATGGAACGCCGAAGTAAAAACAAGATATGTTAGCACAAGCGTAAACAGAAGTCAACAGGAAAGAACTTTTCCACAGAGGCAAAGGAAATAAAGGACTTACAGAGACGAGGGAAGAGGTGCGGATGGGGAGATTCGAAACAACCAGAGGTAAGGAAGTGCGAGTGGCCGGGGCCGTAGCGTTGCGCCAGGGGATGTTTTATCCGGCGCGTCCTCGCGCACCCTTCGCAGCACCGGCGAAGGGCTGCGGCACCCACCGCGTTAGGCGGAAACTCGCGGTTCGGCACGGTGTGGTATCATCCGCCTGCGTCGTGATATCGACTTTGCCAACCAGGCGGATCGCGAAGCGATTGGAAACGCCTTGGCACAACATGCGCGTCAGGCAGGCGGCTGCGGCATTACTGGGAATCGAGTGCGGGGATGCGGGCGGTAAAGCGAGCGACCGTATTGGCGATCGAGGTCATCGCCGAGGCGGCCCTTCTTGGCTGCTTACTGGGTTCTCTCCTGTCCGGCCGGACCGGCCTGCTCTACGGCGTAATAGGGTCAGTACTTGCTCTTCCAGTTATACTCTTCCTGTATTGGTATTATCTCAGCCGAGTTCTCGCCGTGTTCGTTTGGACGAGCAACCGGGCCTGGCTATACCCAGCAGTAGCGGGCATGGCCTTCCTCGTTCACATGAGCATCGTCTTCGTTCGTTTGAATCCAGATATGATCAACCCAGGTCCGTTCGTCAAAACGACGGAGATACCATTTCTGGCGGGCGGCGCATGCATCGTGTTCGCGTGCGCCTACGGCGGCAACCGATTCTCCCGAAAATGGATACAGGAACGGCGGGTGGCACACCCGTCTACCGGAACCGTCGCGCAGAACGCATGCAGCACATCGACCCCGCCGAGCACGACGCAGACTTCCTCTTGCTCTCCCCAAGGAACGGGAACGTGCCGCCCACAGTAGAAACGTTCCGCAGCCTAATTGGGGCAGCAGTAACGATCGCGTTGACCATCCTTGTCATCCGGTGGGTGTCTGACGCAAAGCCGTCGCAGGTTCCCGAGCCCTCCGGCAACTCGAACATCTATCGAGTCAAGTGGCAACTCCAAGTTCTTTGCTCAACAGGGGGAGCCTTTTGGATCGTAGTGTGCGTCTGGTCTTGGTCTGACGAGCATCATCCAGACTGGACCATCCTAGTGATTTCTTTAATCTTTTGGATTATTGGCCTCTGGCTGGCCACAGGGCTAGTCACAACCAACGAAGCGGGGATCCAAAAAAGGAGCCTTTGGCGCTCGCGATTCCTCCGGTGGGGAGATATTACGGAGGTAGTTATACACAAGAAGCAGGGGGGTGCGATTGAGGTTCGCGCTGGATCCAAGAAGCTGATCGTGGATTCGCGCTTCAACGCTTTTCAGCACCTGCTCAAGGAAATCCAACAGCGCACCGGGAAGCGGGCGATCGCCGTTAGCTAAACTTGCGACAGCGGGGCGCCCCCGGTGAGCGCGCCTCTCTGCCGAAGACGCTCAATGAATCCACCCGCGTGGGCGCCCCATCGTTTGTGATTTTCGGACGGTGGGTCTTCGCCGGTCTCCGCAGCGTCCTCGAAACAACCAGAGGTAATGAACTGCAAGTGGCCCTCGCGCACTTTTCGCAGCACCGGCGAAGGACTGCGGCACCCACCGCGTTAGGCGAAAACTCGCGGTTCGGCACGGTGTGGTATCATGCGCGTCCGTCGTGATGTCGAGAAAGAGCATTCACCAAGCAACAAAGGGTCGACCACCCGCCGTCGAGCGGTTCAGGGTCCCACTAGAGTGCGAACCTTCCTAGTCTTTTTTGCCATCGCAGGAGTTCTCGGAATCCTCGCAGACGTCTGCTACTACATAGTTGTCTACCGACTAGCGAAGGCAGGCGTCCAGGTGAAGCTGCTGGCCAATCCGAGGGTCGCCCTGTCGGTCTTGAGAAGCTATAGCGCGAAAGCAGGGCAAAATAAATGGTCTGTATGGCCCGTCCGAGCATTTTGGGCTTTGCTACTACCTACGATGATTGCAGTCGCGATGGCGTTTATCACCTTCAGGGGGATCAATGCCGGATCGGTCGCGTCGGCCACGAACATTAAAGGCCCGACGGGACTGTGGGCTTGGGCATGCCTCAGCACTCTCGGTATGGCCGTGCTTTTCTCATACAGATTGCTTCGTGGGATCATCTCACGGGGCATTCCAATAGCTGACTGGAGGGATTGGATCAGAGACGAATACTTACGAAACGATTTCCTGACGGCCCTCCTCACGCTCATTGGATTCGCAATGGTAGCAGCGGGGCTTCTGGCTTTACGCCCATTGCGGTGACCTGAGCCGTATGCCTTTCACAGTGACACTCAAATGAGGTAGAGGACAAATGACTAACGAAGTAAGGCAGCCCGACCCAGAAGCTGTCGCAGATGCCAGTAAGCTGGCTGCTGCTGGTGCTGACCGCGAAACTGTGCTCGTCTTCCTTCGAGACAAGGGATTTGACAAGATCGACTCGATCAAGACGATCCGTCCGCTCTATGGCTTGTCCATGGTGGAGGCAAAGGACTTAGTGGACCACAGTGCTGCCTGGTCCGACCGCTTTTACAGCGACATGCAATTTCGCGAAACGGCGCTTCGGGCGCTTCGCGACATCGCCGCCGAGAGCGCGAAGGACCCCGATGCGCTCAAGATTATACTCACCGAGCCGGACCAGGACGAGCGGTAGCCCGGCGCCCAGGGGTTTACCCTTGGCTAGATCGAATCCGCGAGCCTCCCCAAAGAATTCACCGCGAACAAATCCCCCCCCGGCGGGTACGGCTACCGCTTCTACATGCGCATTGGAACGGTGCTACTATCGCTCGACGCGGGCGATTGAACGTCGCAGGGGCAACACCCCCACCGTTCGACAACCGCGAACGATGGGGCACCCAGCGGCCGGATTCTTCGGCCTCGGTTTGTCATCGACAGAGGCTTGCGTTGAGGTGCTTAGCCCAAACCACGCCGCCACACCTGGGGCACCCGGCAACAGCCGCCTCCCCGAAGTGCACCGACAACAATAAGCAAAACTGTAGCAACTGAGGGAGGTGCTTGTATGAGCGAGAGATTTTTCATTCCGACCATCGCGATTGTAGTTTCACTTGCCTGGCTAGGTCCGATGCCGCTGTCCGCACAGGTCACTTCTGAACCCAGCGGGAAGGCGGCGCGCGAGGCCAAGAGCGCACGATACGACGGCGGTCGGTGTGATTTAACTGTTCCGGGGCGGGATTGCTTCTTTGAGCATTTCGAACCAGGTGCTCTCCCTCTTGTTCCTTTGCAAGAAAGCTCGTTTGCGTTGCTCGGTACGGTCACGAAGGTTAAACCCTTTCTTTCGGCAGACCAGACGCACATCTACACAGAAACCACGATTCAAGTCGAGGAAGTGTTGAAGAGTCCTGAAGCTTTCAGCCTTCCGTCGGATCGGGACCTGATCGTGGACCAAATCGGTGGTTCAATGCGGATGGCTTCCGGTCGCGTTATCCATGACGGTTCCGTCGTCGACTTCCTAGGGAAAGCACACGCGGGCGGCAGGTATGTTTTTTTCCTTCGTCAGGTACACGAGAACAAGGATCTTGCGATACTGAGCGCCTACGAACTTCGCGAGGGGAAGGTGTTCAAGCTCACAGAGGATGGAAGCCCCGGCAAGGTGCTGCTCTCTAGGGCGCCGAATCACCCGGACTCGCTTTCCGATGAACAGATATTTCTGCAGGCCATCAGAAAACGCGGCACTCTGGACCCAAAGACCAAGAATCTGGCTATGCCTACGACGCACTGAGCTTGCTTGTACGACTACTGCATCCAGTACGAGTCTTCGCCCTACGAGTTCACCCGCAAAGAACGCGACTCCGAATCCGGGTTGGATGATTTCGGAGCGAGGTACTATTCAAGCCGGGTGCCCCGGGGGTTTTGCTCTTGGCTAGATCGAACCCGCAAGCCACCTCCCAAATAATTCACCTCGGCCAACAAATCTCCCCGGCGGGGGTGCGGCTAGAGCCCTAGAGCCGCAACAACTCTCGCGAGTTCGTTTGCGGAGCGCTGAACAGCCCCCGAACAGCAGAAGGAGTAGAGAGGTCCCTCCGCTGCGTCCCGCGCCCGCGTTGCGCGCGGGGAAAAGAAGCACGCGGGACTTCGGCCGGGATGACAAACGTAACTGAACCCGCTGAGGCGGGATGCGGGCGATACGAAGTGCCTCAGGTCTGAAGACCTGAGCTACAGGTCTCGACTTCGACGCTGCCACACCTGAGGCACCCGGCGCTACTTCTGGTTGGTGGTGGCGGGCTGGGTGGAGCTGGGTGGCTTTGCGGCGGGCGAGCCTGGTCCGGGGCTGGGCGATGCCGCCACAAGCGACGCCGGCGAGGGGAGCTGCGTCCGGTCCCATCCTCCGCCCAGCGCTTCGACAAGCTGGACGCTCGACACCATTTCCTGCGACCGCAGGTTCACGGCGGTCTGCTGGTTGGTGAGCAGCGTGGTTTGCGCGGTGATGACGTTCAGGTAGGGATCGATGCCAAGCTTGTAGCGGTCGGTGGCGATGTCGAGGTTGCGCTGCGCGGCCTTCACCGCCGCATCCTGCTGATCGATCTGCTGCGAAAGGATGCGCAGCGACGCGAGATCGTCCTCCACCTGCTGGAACGCGGTGAGCACAGTCTGGCGATAGTTGGCGACGGTCTGATTGTACGCGGCTTCGTACTGCTGGTTGGTGGCACGCCGCAGGCCCGCATCGAAAATCGTCTCCGCGGCGGCGGCACCGATCGACCAGAAGCGGCTCGGCCACGCGAACCAGTCCGACGCCGCCGAACTTTCGAATCCGCCCGAGGCGCTTAGAGTCACGGTGGGATAGTATGCGGCCCTCGCGATTCCGATCTGCGCGTTGGCCTGAGCCGCCAGCCGCTCGCTCGCGGCGATATCGGGCCGCCGCTCGAGAAGCTGCGAAGGCAGGCTCAACGGAACCGGAGGCGGCGCGAACTTCAGCGGCTGCTCGGGAATCGAGAACGTCGAGGGCGGCTGCCCGACCAGCACCGCAATCGCGTGTTCGAACTGCGCTCGTGCGATGCCGAGATTCGTATCTTCCGCGCGCGTCGTATCGAGCTGGGTTTCGGCCTGCGCGACAGCCTCTTCGGAATCGATGCCGGTTTCGTAGAGCACTCGCGTGAGGCGCACGGACTCCTCGTAGGCCTTCACCGTGGAGTCGAGGAGCTGCTTCAGCGCATCCTGGCTGCGCAGCTGGAAATAATCGGAGGCGACTTCGGCATGCATGGTGAGCCGCACATTCTGAAAATCGGCGGCGCTGGCCTGCGCGTTGTAAACGTTGCTGCGAACCGTGTTGCGCACGCGGCCCCAGAGGTCCGGCACCCACGTCGCATCAAACGGCAAATCGTAATCGGAGAACGCCGTTGATGTTGGCGAGCTGGTGCTGCCGGTTCCGGTTCCGCTGCCGGAGAATTGGCGAAGGTTTGCCGATTGGCGCTGCCGATTGATCGAAGGGCTGGTCGTGACGGTTGGGAAATACTGAGCCCGCGCTTCCTTCACCATCGCGCGCGCCGCGAGAAAACTGTTGTACGACGCCGCGATGTTCTGATTCGCGCCGTCCACCTGCTCCTCGAGCTTATTCAGCTCCGGATCGTTGAACAACTCCCACCAGTTGCCGCGAATTGCGGTATCGCTCGGCTGGGCCATCTTCCAGTTGTCAACTTCCTTCATATTATCCGGCGTTACTTCCTTGTACGCTGCCGGAGTTTCCGCCGTCGGCGTGTGATACTTCGGGCCGACCGTGCAGCCGGCAAGAAATGCCGCGCCGAGAATCAGTGCCGCGCTCGAAAGTCGAAGTTGAAATCGCAAGCTTCGCAAAGTGCGCTCCTTGGGCCGGGCGAAAAATTCACCGTTCGCAATCGCTGTAGGGGCAGCGTGTCCTGCCGCATCCCGCTTCGAGAACATCTAGTCGGCCTCCTGCCCGGCTACCCTTACCTGATGCTTGAACAACCCGCGGCACCAGAGGCGGAAGCGGTCCATGTAGAGGTAAACGACGGGCGTGGTGAACAGCGTCAGGGCCTGGCTGAAAATCAGTCCGCCGACGATCGTGATGCCAAGCGGCCGCCTCAATTCAGCGCCGACGCCAAGTCCGATCGCCAGCGGCGTCGCGCCGAGGAGAGCGGCCATGGTCGTCATCAGAATCGGGCGGAAACGAAGCAGGCATGCCTGGTAGATGGCTTCCTCCGGACTCTTTCCTTCATTGCGCTCCACCGCGATGGCAAAGTCGATCATCAAAATCGCATTTTTCTTCACGATGCCGATGAGCAAAATCATCCCGATAATGGCAATCACGCTCAGGTCCGTGCGGAAGAACATCAGCGCGAGCACCGCCCCTACGCCCGCCGACGGAATCGTCGAGAGAATCGTGATCGGATGGATGAGGCTCTCGTAGAGGATGCCGAGCACGATGTACACGGCCAGCAACGCGGTGATGATGAGCAGCGGCTCGGTTGCGAGGGACTTCTGGTATTCCTCGAGCGCCCCCGAAAACATGCCGTGAATCGACTGCGGCATGCCCAGATTGAGCTGCAGATCGTCGATCTGCCGCGCCGCCTGGCTGAGGGCAATGCCTGGCGCGAGATTGAAGGAGATCGTAACCGACGGGAACTGCCCCTGGTGGTTCACCGCGAGCGGCGCGGTCTTTGGCTCGTAACTTGCCAAAGCGCTCAGCGGCACTTCACCGCCGTTGTTCGGATGAACATACACGTTCTTCAGGTCCTGCGGGCTTTGCCAGAACTGCGGCGCCACTTCCATTACAACGTGGTATTGATTGCGCCCGGTGAACATCACGGACACCTGCGCCTGGCCGAACGCGTCGTACAAAGTCGAATCGATGGTCTGCGGCGAAATGCCCATCCGCGAAGACGTGTCGCGGTCGTAGGTCAAATGGGCCTGCAGCCCGTCGTTCTGCTGATCACTGTTGACCTCGGTGAAGCCGGGCAATTTCCGGAGACCCTCCAACAAAATTGGGCCCCACTTGACGAGATCGTCGACGTTTTCGCTCTGGATCGTGTACTGATACTCAGCGTTACTGTGACGCCCGCCGATGTGAAGGTCCTGACCGGCCTGGAGGAAGACGGTGCCGTCCGGGACGGCCATCAGTTTCGGACGAAGGCGATTGATGATCTCACTGGCACTCGCCTTGCGTTCGCCGAGGGGTTTCAGGCCGAGATAAACGAATCCACCGTTGGTGGAGCCGCCGCCGCCCGTGAACGCCATGACATTCTCGACGGCGGGATCCGTCTTGATGATTTCGACATAGCGCTTCGTCGCGGCCTGCATGGCCTGAAACGAAGTATCTTGCGCTCCGCGAATGCCGCCAAAGACAGTGCCGTTATCCTGCTGCGGGAAGAAGCCCCTGGGAACGATAATGAGCAGGAAGACATTCACGCCGATCGTGATCAGCAGGACGAGCATGGTGAAGGCGGGATGCTGGAGTACCCACCTCAGCATCGTGTCGTACGTGTGCAGCACCCAGTTGAAAAGCTTCTCACTCGTACGATACAGGCGGCCGTGCCCTTCGGGCCGGTCGTGCTTCAGGAGCCGCGAGCACATCATCGGCGTCGTGGTCAGCGAAACAAGCAGCGAAACCAGGATGGCGACCGAGAGCGTAACGGCAAATTCGCGGAACAATCTCCCCACGATTCCGCCCATCATGAGAATCGGAATGAACACGGCGACGAGCGAAAGGCTGATCGAGAGCACAGTGAACCCAATTTCGCGGGCGCCCTCGAACGCCGCCTGCATGGGCGACATGCCCTGCTCGAGATAGCGCGTGACGTTTTCGATGACGACGATCGCGTCGTCGACGACGAAGCCCGTCGATATGGTGAGCGCCATCAGCGAAAGATTGTCGAGGCTGTAGCCCAGCAGATACATCGCGCCGAACGTGCCGATCAGCGAAACGGGCACCGCAACGCTAGGAATCAGCGTGGCTCGCACGCTTCGCAGAAAGACGAACACGACGAGAATCACCAAGCAGACGGAAATCATAAGGGTGATTTCGACGTCGTGTACGGACGCCCGAATCGTGGTGGTGCGATCGAGCACCACCGTCAGATTGATGGCCGCAGGAATCGACGCCTTCAAGGAGGGCAGCGCTTCGCGGATCCGGTCGACCGTGTCAATGATGTTGGCGCCCGGCTGCCGCGAGATGATGATGAGGATGCTCGGCTTGCCGTTGACGAACCCCGCCGCTCGGATGTTCTCGACGCCGGTGTCCACCGACGCAATGTCCTTCAGTTGAATGGCCGCGCCACTGTGGTAGCCGACCACGAGATTCTTGTACGAATCCGCGTCGAGCAGTTGATCGTTCACCGAAATGTCCGCGAGCTTGTCGCCCACTCGAATCTGGCCCTTCGGCAGGTTCGCATTTTGGGTGCGCAGCATAGTGGCAACGTCCTGAAGGCCAAGGCCGAAGCTGTTGAGCTGCGTCGGATTCAATTCCACACGCACGGCGGGGAGGGAACTGCCGCCCACGTTTACCTGGCCCACGCCTTCAATTTGCGAAAGCCGCTGCTGAAGGACGGTCGAAGCGGCGTCGTAGAGCTTGCCCTTGGGGTACACGTCCGACGTAAGCGCGATGATCATGATGGGCGCGTCCGCCGGATTCACCTTGCGATACGTCGGATTACCGGGCAAGTTCGCCGGCAGATAACTGCGCGCTGCATTGATGGCTGCCTGCACGTCGCGCGCAGCGCCGTTGATATCGCGATTCAATTCAAACTGGAGGGTGATGCTCGTGGTTCCCAAGTTGCTGGACGACGTCATCTCCGTGACGCCCGCGATTCGGCCGAACTGGCGCTCGAGAGGAGTTGCTACGGAGGAAGCCATGATCTCGGGACTGGCGCCTGGCAGGCCGGCGCCGACGGTAATCGTCGGGAAGTCCACCTGCGGCAGGGGAGCCACCGGCAGTTGGCGGAAGGCAACCACTCCGGCGAGCGCAATCGCAGCGGTCAGCAGCGTGGTTGTCACGGGGCGCCGAATGAATGGAGACGAGAGGCTCATGGGCTAATCCGCCGGAACCGCCTCGGGTCCTTCGCCGGCGGCGCGCGCCCCAAAGAGCCGCTGGCTGAGCCGATCGAAGAAGACGTAAATCACAGGCGTGGTGTAGAGCGTGAGGACCTGGCTCACGATAAGGCCGCCCACGATCGAAATGCCGAGGGGCCGGCGCAACTCCGACCCAATGCCCGTGCCCAGTGCGAGAGGCAGGCCACCGAGCAACGCGGCCATGGTCGTCATCATGATGGGCCGAAAACGCAGAAGCGAGGCCTGATAAATCGCGTCGACCGAGTTCTTGCCTTCCTTGCGCTCCGCCTCGAGCGCGAAGTCGATCATCATGATCGCGTTTTTCTTCACAATGCCGATCAGCAAAATGATGCCTATCAGGGCGACGACGCTCAGCTCCGAATGGAAAATGATCAGCGCGAGAATTGCGCCGACGCCCGCGGAAGGCAGCGTCGAAAGAATCGTGATGGGATGAATGTAGCTCTCGTAGAGAACGCCCAGAACGATATAGACGGTGACGATCGCGGCCAGGATCAGCAGCGGCTCATTCGCCAGCGAAGCCTGGAACGATGCGGCCGTGCCCTGAAACGCGGCCTGAATGCTGAGCGGCATGCCGATGGATTTCTGGGCGTCGTCGATGGCTTTGGTGGCGTCGCCCAGCGAGGCGTCGGGCGCCAGGTTGAAGGAAATCGTGACGACAGGGAACTGGCCCTGGTGATTGATGGTCAGCGGCGCGGTACGCTGCTCGAAGTGCGCGATCGCGCTAAGCGGGACGGCGGCGCCGTTGGCAGAAGTTGTCGCGGTGGGATTCAGGATGCCGCCAGACGTTGTCGATCCGGCTCTCACCGCGCCACCGGAAGATCCGCCGGAAGCGGAACTTGCCGTGACCACGCCGTTCGAATTCGCGCCCGATGCCCCGCCGGAGTTGGTCGCAGCCAGCGCGGACCGCACGTAGATGTCGTTGAGCTTCGCGGGATTGCTCTGGAAGTCCGGCATCGTTTCGAGCACCACGTGGTATTGATTCAGCTGCGTGTACAGGGTCGAGATTTGCCGCTGGCCGTAAGCGTCGTAGAGGGTTTCGTCGATCATCTGAGGCGTGATGCCCATGCGCGAAGCGGTGACTCGGTCGATTACGAGCGCCTCGGAAAGCGCGCCGTTCTGCTGGTCCGTGGCGACGTCGCGAAGCTGCGGGAGCGCCCTCAGTTTTTGCATCAGGCGGTTGGTCCAGTGCTCGAGCTCGTCCGGATCCGGATCTTCCAGCGTGTACTGATACTGCGTGCGGCTGACGCGGTCCTCGACCGTGAGATCCTGAACCGGTTGCATGTAGAGTGTGATTCCCTCCACCTGTTCGATTTTCGGCTGAAGCCTGCGGATGACGTCGGCGGCGCTGATTTTTCGCTCATCGAGCGGCTTGAGGTTGATCAGAATACGACCGTCATTGAGCGTGGTGTTGGTCCCGTCGATGCCGATGAACGAGGAGAGATTGTCGACGGCCGGGTCCTTCAAAATGACGCTCGCGAGCACTTGCTGGCGCTGCGACATCGTCTGAAACGAAGTCGATGGCGGAGCTTCGGAAATGCCCTGGATGATTCCCGTGTCCTGGACAGGGAAGAAGCCCTTGGGGGCAATGACGTAGAGCCAAATCGTCAGGACGAGCGTGGCGACCGCCACAATTAAGGTTTCTGTCTGGTGGCGAAGCACCCACTGAAGCGTGCGGCCATAAAATGCAATGACGCGGTCGAACGCGCGCTCCGACGCCTTGTAGAACCTAGTCTGCTGCGACTCAGGCGTGTGGCGCAGCAGGCGCGAGCACATCATGGGAGTGAGCGTCAGGGAGACGACGGCGGAAACGAGAATCGTCACCGAGAGCGTGATGGCGAACTCGCGGAACAGGCGCCCGACGATGTCGCCCATAAAGAGCAGCGGAATCAGCACGGCGATCAGCGAAATCGTCAGCGAAACGATCGTGAAGCCGATCTGCTCAGAGCCTTTCAACGCCGCTTCCAAGGGCGTATCGCCCTCCTCCAGGAAGCGCACGATATTTTCGATCATCACGATGGCGTCATCGACCACAAAGCCCGTGGATATGGTGAGCGCCATGAGCGTGAGGTTATTCAGGCTGTAGCCCGCGAGGTACATCACGCCGAACGTGCCAATCAGCGAGAGCGGAACCGCCACGCTGGGAATGATGGTGGCCGAGACGTTGCGCAGGAACAGGAAGATGACCATCACCACCAGAGCGACGGTGAGCATGAGCTCAAATTCCACGTCCTTCACCGAGGCGCGAATCGTCGTCGTGCGATCGGTCAAAATCTGCACCTTTACGGACGCCGGCAAGCTGCTCTGAAGGAAGGGAAGCAGATTCTTGATGCGGTCCACCACCTGAATGATGTTGGCGCCCGGCTGCCGCTGCACGTTCATGATCACGGCCGGGGTGTTGTTCATCCAGGCGGCCTGCCGGAGGTTCTCGGGCTCGTCCACGACGTTGGCGACGTCCGAGAGCCGAACGGGCGCGCCGTTACGGTACGCAATGATGATGGGGCGAAACTCGGCACTGGTGAGAAGCTGGTCGTTCGCATCGATCTGGTAATCCTGGCGCGGCCCGTCAAAATTTCCCTTCGCCGAATCGAGGCTGGTCTGCTGAATGGCCGTGCGAACGTCTTCGAGATTGATTCCGTAGGACGAGAGGGCCGTCGGATTCACCTGGATTCGCACCGAGGGCTTCTGTCCGCCGCTGATGCTGACCAATCCCACGCCGGGCAGCTGCGAAATCTTCTGTGCGAGGCGCGTGTCGGCGAGGTCTTCGACGTCGGTGAGCGGCATCGTGTCCGAGGTGAGCGCGAGAGTCAGAATCGGCGCGTCCGCCGGATTCGTCTTGCTGTAAATCGGCGGCACCGGCAAGTCAGACGGCAAATACGACTGCGCCGCGTTGATCGACGCCTGCACTTCCTGCTCGGCGACATCGATGTTCAGGTCCAGTGCAAATTGCAGAACGATGATCGAACTGCCTTGCGAACTGGTCGACGTCATCTGGTTCAGCCCGGGGACCTGGCCGAATTGCCGCTCGAGCGGGGCGGTGACGGCCGAGGCGGTCACGTCCGGGCTGGCGCCGGGATAGAAGGTGACTACCTGAATCGTCGGGTAATCCACTTCGGGCAGCGCGGACACCGGCAGCTGAAGAAACGCAACGATACCGGCCAGCAGAATCGCCGCCATCAGCAGCGAGGTGGCGATCGGTCGGAGAATGAAAGGGCGAGATGGACTCAAGGAGTTTCCGTTCCTGACTGAGCGGACGGACTGCCGGAGGCCGCGGTGCGGCTGCTGGAATTATGAATCGTCACTTTGATTCCATCCTGCAGCTTGTCGAATCCGTTGATGGCAACCGCCTGTCCCGGCTCCACGCCTTGCACCGCCGCCGTATTGCCATCGGTGGTGCCGACTGTGACGTTCTGCACCACCGCAGTGTCGTCCTGCTTGATCAGGTAGACAAACGCGCTCTGGCTGTTGCGCTGAATGGCCGCGGTCGGAACCAGGTTTACGTTCTGCTGCGTATTGAGCAGGAGCCGGGCGTTCACAAATTCATTGGGGAAGAGCTCTGTGTTGGTGTTCGCGAAGGTGGCGCGCAGCTTGACGGTGCCGGTGGTGGGATCGGCTTGATTATCGACCGTCAACAAAGTGCCCACCGCGAGCTGCTTCTGCTGCGCCTTGTCGAAGGCGTCCACCGTCATCTTGTGACCCTGATGGAGCTGCTGCACGATCTGTGGCAGGTAATCCTCGCCGATGCTGAAGATCACCGTGATCGGCTGAAGCTGCGTGACGACGACGAGCGCCGTGGTGCTGTTCGCCTGCACCATGTTGCCGAGATCGAGGAGACGAAGGCCGACGCGGCCGTCGATGGGCGACTCGATGTGGCAGTAGACGAGGTTGACCTTCGCGTTGTCCACGAGGCCCTGATCGTTCTTCACCGTACCTTCGTATTGCTTGACGAGCTGCTCCTGGTCGTACACCTGCTGTTGCGCGATTGCGTTGCGGCTGAACGCCGCCTGGTAGCGGTCGAGGTCAATGCGAGACTGCGCCAGCAGCGCTTCGTCGTGCGCGAGTTGGCCCTGAACCTGGTCGAGCTGGGCTTGGTAGGGGCGCGGGTCGATGTCGACGAGGGGATCGCCCTTGTGGACCATCTGGCCCTCGCGATAGTGAATCGCGACGATCTGTCCCTGCACGCGGCTGGTCACCGAGACGGTGTAAATGGGTGTGACGGTGCCGAGGCCGGAAACGTAAACGCCGATGTTGCCCTTTTGAACCGTTGCGGTGGAAACGGGCACGCCGCGCGTTGGCGCGTTTCGTGCGGACGCGCGCGCTTTCTGAGCCGTTTGATACTGATGGTACATCCAGTATCCCGCTCCCAGAATCACGACGAGGATAATGAATGGAACCAGAAACCCATGCTTCTTGGGCGGCGGCTCTTGTCCCTGCGTGAACGAATTCGGCCTTTCGGATGTAGTTGTCATCGTGTCCATGCTGAGTGGCGGGTGCAAGTCTCCTGTCGGTGCTTTTTGCTGGTCCAATCCGTATCAGGTATTTGACGAATTTGCGCGGCCGGGCGTTACACGCGTTGCGCCGAAGGCACCACAGGGCGCGGGTATTGTCGCATGAAGGGGGCTCGGTTTCGCAGCGGCGTACAGGGGCCTCAGCGGGTGGCCGTGCCGCTGGAACGCGCGCTGGTCATGAAGGTGTTCAGGAACTCGAAATCCTGATGAATGCGCGTGAGGCGGTTGCCGTAGACGTTTTCGTACGTGCCGAAGATGAGGAAGGGAATCATGGCCGCAAGAACCCAGAGCTTCGCGCGGTTGGGGACCTTTGCCTCGGGCTCCCAGCGGAAAATCTGCCGGGAGACTTCAAACGCAACCCCGAAGCCGATAAGCAGCGCAGCAATGTCGGTGACAATTTCGGGCGTGGTGACGCGGCGGCTGGCGACAAATTCGAGGCCGGTAGCCAGGTACGTGGCCGGAATAAAGAGCGAGACGCGCTGGAGCCATCCCGGGAAGACGTTGAGCGGCACAGTGGCACCGGAAAGGAAGAGGAAGCCAGTCCAGAGAATCTGGTTGATGACCTGCGTTTCCTGCATGGTGTTGGTCACGCTGGCGACGATGAGGCCGAGGGACGAAAATGCAATGGAGCCGAAGGTGATAAGCACGATCAGCTCCCAGATGTTGCCAAAATCGGTGAGATGGAAAGTCAGGCGGCAGACGATCATCTCGATGGCAACCGTAGGCAACAGCATGATGTAGTTCGCGAGGATGCTCGACGCGAGCATCGGTCCCGCGCCCAGGGGAGCGAGCCGGAAGCGCCGCAGGATACCCTGCTCGCGGAAGATCACGAGCTGCACGCTCAGTCCCCAGAAGCTGCCCATGACCGTCATCGTGAGAATCGCGCCGAGGATGTAGCCGATCCAGCCGATCTTGCCGCGGCCGAAAAGAGCCGCGAAGAAAAAGAGGAAGCCGAGCGGCATGACGAGACTGAAGAAAAGGAACATCTTGTTGCGCATGGCGAGCCGCAGGCGGATTTTCGTCAGTATCCAGGTGTTGCGCATGGCTCTAACTTTGCGTTCCTTTCATTCGCGGAGGCGCCGGCCGGTCAGCTCGATGAACACGTCCTCGAGCGACGGCGAAAACATTTCGAGGCTTTGGAGCTCGTTGTTCTCCGCTTCGAGCTGTTTGACGAGCGCGACGATCGTGTGCGGCGGCCGCGTGGAGTGCACCACGTAGGTGCCGTCGAACTCGCGGGCGTCGGCCACGCCATCCATTTTCGCGAGCAAGCCGTCGGTGAGCGGCCGCGCCAGGCGCACCTCGATGCGCGTGGTGCCCGCGGAATTGTGCTTCAGCTCGCGCGGGGATCCGAGCGCGATCACTTTGCCCAGGTCGACGATAGCCACGCGATCGCACAGGCGCTCGGCCTCTTCGATGTAGTGCGTCGTGAGCAGCACAGTCTTCTTCTCGCTCTTCAGGCGCTCGATGATGTCATAGATTTCGCGGCGCACCTGCGGATCGAGGCCGGCCGTGGGCTCGTCGAGGAAGACCACCTTGGGATTATTGACGAGCGCCATGGCCAGCGCGAGCCGCTGCTTCTGGCCGCCCGAGAGCTGGTTGTAGAAGGAGTTGCGCTTTTCGTCGAGCTGGAATCGCTTCAGGAGATCGTCGGTATCCGCGCGGTCGGCGTAGAAATTCGCGAAGAGATCGATCGCTTCCTTGACGCGAATCTTGTCTGGCAGGGAAGTGGACTGCAGAACGGCGCCGATTGTTTCCTTGAACTTCTCGCCGCTGCGTTCGGGGTCGAGGCCGCAGACGCGGGCGCGGCCGCCGTCCGGAGTGCGCATCCCCTCCAGAATTTCGATTGTAGTGGTCTTGCCGGCGCCGTTAGGGCCAAGGAGGCCGAAAACCTCGCCCTGCTCAACCTGAAAGCTCACGCCGCGAAGCGCCTGAACGGTGCCGTAACTTTTTTGAAGGTTCTCAACCAGGATGATGGGTTCGCCCACGAGTATTCCCGCTGCTGAAATGAAACTACCTCTATATCACAATCGTCAGGCCCGTGCGACCGCAGGATTCCATTCCGCGAATTCGCCGCCACTATGCTTTGCGTGCTTTTCGGCGTTTCGCGCGGGGGCGTTTGCCTCTATTCGGCGACCAGCCGAAGCGGTCCATATCGATGCGGATGCCGTCAGACTCGACGCCTTCGGTTTCCAGCAGCCGCCGCTGGAGGCTGGCGTGGGGCTCGGGCATCCGTATCTTTCCGCCCGCCCCGATCACCCGGTGCCAGGGGATGCCCCGGCCGCTGGGGCAGGTAGCCATGGCGTAACCCACCGCCCGAGCGCCTCCGGGCAGGCGGATGGCACGGGCGATCTCACCATAGGTGGTGACCCGCCCCTTCGGAATCTTCTTAATGACGCGGTACACCGGGTCCCAGGACATGTGCTTTTACAGTGCCCCCTATTGGAACTTTACGGCTAACTCCGTACGTTTGTTTCAGATACAGGTTAATTGTCTGGAGATTCGGGTTTGAGAGGCTCGGACGGCGCATCTAAAATAGCAGGAGCAGGAGAAATCAGCCGTGCCCGAACCGATGAATCCAAAGCGTCCACCTCTCGCTTGTCGGTTGTCACGCGTTCTTCCCGTGTAATAACCGATAAGAAGCAACCCTCCCCGGCCCGTTGCATCGTACCATTGACCCGGTAGTGGACGGACCGTACACTACGCAACGCTCCGCCCGAAAAGGAGGCTTGTAGTGGCTTTCGTTCGGCGAAAAGGAAACAGCTACTTTCTGGTGCACAACGTGCGCCAGCAAGGCAAAGTACGCCAACTGCACCTGGCGCGGCTCGGGGAGCGGCCGCGCATCACAGACGACGTCGTTCGGAAAGTATCGCGCAACCACCCATTCCTCGATCTCGATTGGTCGCGCCTGCGGGAGCAGGTGAACAGCCGAGTCGAGCTGTTCGACATCCGGTCACCCTATGTGCAGAACCTGATGCACTCACTACGCAACCTTAACCTGGACCTGGCCGATCTGTCGCCGCCGATGCTGCGGATCACGGACCGGTCGAACTCAAGCCGTGAACTGGTCACGCAACTGCGCCTGCTTCGTTCGACTCTCGACATCAAGCTGGATCAATTCGAGAGATCGACGCCGAGCGGCGTGGAGAGCGGAAGAATGTTCCGGTAGGGGAGCACGACCGTGGGCGCGCACGCACAACTCGATCCAACTCTTCGGAGTGTCGAGTCACGAGATTTTGAGACGGGGCTTCGTCGGAAGATAGTGGGGCAGGACGAAGCGGTGCAGGCGGTGGTGGACTTGTACCAGGTGTTCCGCGCGGGGCTCAACTCGCCGGGACGCCCGGTGGGGAACCTGCTTTTCCTGGGTCCGACGGGTGCGGGCAAGACGCGAGTCGTCGAGGCCACGGCCGAAGTGCTCTTCGGAGATCCGCGCGCGGTAATCAAGGTGGACTGCGCGGAGTTCCAGCACTCGCACGAAATCGCGAAGCTGATCGGCTCGCCCCCGGGATATCTGGGTCACCGGGAGACGCATCCGCTGATCACGCAGGAGGCGCTCGCGCAATATCACACCGAGAAGCTGAAGATCAGCTTCCTGCTGTTCGACGAAATCGAGAAGGCGTCGGACGCGCTGTGGCAATTGCTGCTTGGCATTCTGGATAAGGCCACGCTGACGCTGGGCGACAACCGGCGCGTCGATCTCTCGCAGACGATGATTTTCATGACGTCGAACCTGGGCGGCGGGGAAATCACGGAATTGATGACGGGCGGCATGGGCTTCGCGCCCGAGGTGCGTCCGGAATCAAAGCCGCGGCTCGACGAGAAGGTGGAGAAGACGGCGTCGGAAGCGGCGAAGCGCAAGTTCGCGCCCGAGTTCATGAACCGCATCGACAAAGTGGTGGTGTTCCACCCGCTGCGGTCCGAACAACTCGAACAGATTCTGGAAATCGAATTGGGCATGGTGCAGCAACGCGTGCTGGAAACGGCGAAGGGCCGGTTCCTGTTTCGCGTGACCCCCGCGGCCCGCGAATTCCTGCTGCGCGAAGGGACAGACCTGAAGTACGGCGCGCGCCACCTGAAGCGCGCGATCGAACGCCACATCGTCTACCCGCTGGCGAGTCTGCTCGCAACGGAGCAGGTGTGCCTCGGCGACGTGATCTCGATCGATTGGGATGGGACGCAGAATTGCCTGACCTTCATGAAGGAAGCGGAAGGCGCGCTGGTGCCGGTGGCGTCTCCCGCGCCCGAACCGCTGGCACATTCGGCCGCGGCTATCTCGGACGGCCGGTCGCTCGCGATTCCCGCGAGCACGAAGGCGATTGCGGAGGCAACGACGGAGCAGAAGACATCTCCCGCCTCGGCGCACCGCAATACCCCCGGGGAACGCGCGAAGAACGACAAGGGCAAGTAGCCTTCAATCGATTTCTGCGGAGTGCGAGACAAACTGTCGAGCACTCCGTCCAATCTGCTAGCCGACCATGAATGTTGTCGAACTGTTCGTCGTTTTGGCTGCGTGCGCCTGCCTTGGATTCGTCGGTAGCCTTGTTTCGCACCGCTATGGTTGGATAGCCGGAGCAGCTCCTGCCACGATCTTCCTACTGATCATGGCGTTCTTCACTTGGCGGAATTTGATTATTCAGATGCGGGGTCAATGGAAGCGACGACGCGTCAGTCGGTAGCTGAATTGCGACCCGTCAGCAATTCCAACAACGTGAGTGTGTTGCCGACCGCGATGCGCTCACGTCCTTCCTTTTTTCCCCACCTGGCCGATTTACCTGGCTCAGCCTTTCGACTCCATCGGTTCGTCAAAACTGCCGCCGTAGATATTCGGCACTTTGCCGCCCATGGGACGAAGATAGGCCGTGAGCTGGCCTCTGTGGTGAATCGTGTGGAAGAGCATGAACTCGAGATAGAGCACCGCGGGATAATTGTAGATTCCAAAGAAGGGTAGCGGGGTGGCCCAGAAATCCGCCGACAGCCGCGCGACATTTTCCAGTTTGCCAGGGAAATTGTCCTCGTACCATGCGACGACATCGCGCGAATCCTGAAAGTCCTCGGGCATGATGTCGTCTTCCATCTCGAATTTGGCCTGAAGGAATCCGTCGAGGAACCAGACGTCAACGCACGCGATGTGCCAGGCAAGCTCGATCGCGCTGCGCGAATCGGGATGCGGGCGATACTTGCATTTCTCGGGAGGGACCGCGGCCAGGACGCGCTTCGTGATCGGCCATTCCTTGCGCACGGCTTCCAGGAACGTTTCCGAAAGAAGCGCGGCTTTGTCGGGCTGCATCGGTGGCTCCTCCGTCAGGGCTTCCAGCGGAGAATGGGTTTACGCGCGGCGGCAACTTCGTCGAGCCGACCAACGCGCGTCGAATGCGGGGCGGTCTTCACAAGATCGGGATTGCTTTCGGCCTCGGACGCGATAGAGCGCATCGCGTCGATGAAGAGGTCGCATTCCTCCTTCGATTCCGATTCGGTCGGCTCGATCATCATGGCGCCCGGCACAATCAGTGGAAACGCCGTGGTGTAGGAATGGAAGCCGTAGTCGATGAGGCGTTTCGCGATGTCCATCGTATTCACGCCGTTCCTTTTCTGGCGCGCGTCGCTGAAAACCACTTCATGCATCGACGGCAAATCGTAGGGCAAATCGAAATACTCTTCGAGGTTCTTGCGGATGTAGTTCGCGTTGAGGACGGCATCCTCTGTGGCCTGACGGATTCCGGGACCGTAAGCGAGCGTGTACGCCAGCGCGCGAAGCAGCACGCCGAAGTTGCCGCAGTAGGCACGCACACGGCCGACGGACTTCGGGCGATTGTGATCGAACGCGAACCGACCGTCGTCTTTTCGCACCACGACGGGAATCGGAAGGAACGGCTCGAGAATCTTCTTGACCATCACGGGCCCGGCGCCCGGGCCGCCGCCGCCGTGAGGAGTCGAAAAGGTTTTGTGCAGGTTCAGGTGCATCACGTCGACGCCAAAGTCACCAGGACGCGCGACACCGGTGAGCGCGTTCATGTTCGCGCCGTCCATGTAGAGCAGCGCGCCGCGCTCGTGCAAAATCGCGGCAATTTCCGCGATGCGCTCCTCGAACACGCCTAGCGTGCTTGGATTCGTCACCATCAGCGCCGCCACATCCTCGGTGGCGAATTCGCGCAGGTGATCCGTATCGATCTGCCCGCGGTCGTTCGAGCGGATGTTCTGCACTTCGTATCCGGCAATCACGACAGACGCCGGATTCGTCCCGTGCGCCGAATCGGGAATCAGGACCTTCTTGCGCGGATTGCCTTTGCTTTGAAGGTAAGCGCGAATCATCAGCAGGCCGGTGAGCTCGCCCTGCGCGCCCGCAGCCGGCTGCAGCGTGGCCGCGTCCATGCCCGTGATCGCGAGCAGGCAATTCTGGAGATCGTAGAGAATTCGGAGGCAGCCCTGCGCGACCTCGGCAGGTTGCATCGGGTGCGCCGTAGCGAGGCCCTCGATTCGCGCCACGTGCTCGTTCACGCGCGGATTGTATTTCATGGTGCAGGAGCCGAGCGGGTACATGCCGAGGTCGATCGCGTAATTCCACGTCGAAAGGCGCGTGAAGTGGCGAATCACTTCGATCTCGCTCACTTCCGGAAAGCCTTCGATTTCTCCTCGAGCGAACTCCGAACCCAGAGCGGCGCCGGGATCGACCGCTGGAACGTCGAGGGGCGGCAATTCCATGCCGCGCTTGCCCGCCACGGACTTCTCGAAGATCAGCCCTTCATTTTGGCTGACGTGCCGGCCCGCCTTGCGGATCGTAGCGGGCGGCGCTTCCGTTTCTGTAAGCTTCGAATCCAAGATGCCGTGTCTCCTACACCGGGGTTTCGAGAATCTTGCGAATCGCGGCCGCGAGACGCTCGATTTCAGCGCGCGGCATTGTCTCTGTAACGCAAACCAGCCCGCGCTTGCTGAGTTCCGTATAGTGCGTACCGATCGCGAGCGGGCCGATAATTTTCTCGCGCATCAGCGCGGCGTTGATCAGCTTCACCGACCGCGGAAATTCCATCACGAATTCGTTGAAGACGCGCCCGGAAAAGGCGCGGCGGACTCCTGGAATCTTTTCGAGTTCGGCGAGGGCGAACTGGGCCTTCGCCAGATTCTGCAGCGCCATCTCGCGCAGGCCTTCCTTGCCGAGCAGGCAGAGATGCACGGTTGCGACCAACGCGAAGAGCGCCTCGTTCGTGCAGATGTTCGAGGTGGCTTTCTCGCGCCGTATGTGCTGCTCGCGCGTCGCCAGAGTCAGCACAAAGCCGCGCCGCCCCGCTGCGTCCGTGGTTTGACCTGCCAGGCGGCCGGGCATCTGCCGCACGAATTTGTCGCGGGTCGCAATCACGCCGACGAAGGGGCCGCCGTAACTCGGCGGCACGCCCAGCGCCTGACCCTCCATCGCGACGATGTCTGCTTCGGCCGGCGGGTGCACGATGCCCAGCGAAACGGCTTCTGCCACAGTTGTTACAAGCAGCGCGCCGCCGGAATGCGCTGCTTCCGCCAGCGCAGAAGTATCTTCGATCACGCCGAAGAAGTTCGGCGACTGCACCACCACTGCCGCCGCGGCGCTGAGTTTCTCGTTCGTGAGTGCCTTGCGATCGACTTGTCCCGACGCCGCGTAACCAACCTCTTCGATCTCCAACCCCAGGTTCCGCGCGTAGGTTGCCAGCACCTGCCGATATTCAGGATGAACGGTTCGCGCCACGAGGACCTTGCTGCGCCCGGTGACGCGTTCGGCCATCAGGACGGCCTCCGTCAGCGCCGTTGAGCCGTCGTACATCGAGGCATTTGCCACTTCCTGGCCGGTCAACTGGCACATGAGCGTTTGAAATTCGAAGATCGCGGTCAGCGTGCCCTGCGAAATTTCTGCCTGATACGGCGTGTACGAAGTGAGGAATTCGCCGCGCTGCACCATCGCGTCCGTCACAACCGAGCGATGATGCGAATAAACTCCGGCACCGAGAAACGACGTGTATCCGGGCGCGTTCTCAGCGGCTCGCGCCTTGAAGTATTCGACGATCTCCATTTCTGAAAGAGGGCCCGGGAGCGGAAGCGGATCGCGAAGGCGAAATTTTTCTGGAATCGATTCGAACAGCTCTTCGATGGACTCGGCGCCGATCGACGCGAGCATTTCCTGGCGTTCGGAGGGACTCTTGGGCAGATAGCGCATCAGGCCGAATGTTCCTGCGCTTTCTCGGCGACATACGCCTCGTAAGCCTTGGCGTCCATCAGGGAATTTACCTGCGCGGGATCGGAAAGCTTCACCTTGATGAGCCAGGCGGCGCCGTGCGGATCCTGATTGATTTTTTCGGGCGAATCGCCCAGCAGAGCGTTCGTTTCGGTCACTTCGCCGGAGACCGGGGCAAAAATTTCGCTGACGGCTTTCACCGATTCCACAGTTCCAAACGATTCACCGGTCTTGATCTGCGCGCCCACCTTCGGCATCTCGACGAAGACCACGTCGCCAAGCTCACCCTGCGCGTAGTCCGTGATGCCGATCGTTCCAATCGGGCCATCGACCTTGATCCACTCGTGCTCTTTTGTGTAGCGATAATTTGCTGGGTACATGTTCCGCCCCTCAGTTCCGCAGTTATTGGCTGCGCTTGTAGAACGGCAGCTTGACGATTCGCGCCGGCACCGACTGGCCGCGAATCTGAATCGCGATCTCTTTTCCTTCCGCGCTATCGCTCGGTGGAACGTATGCCATCCCGATGTTCTTTTTCAACGTCGGCGATGGCCCGCCGCTCGTGACGCAGCCGACTTCGCGCCCGCCGATCGCAATGGGATAGCCGTCGCGTCCGATGCGCTTGTCGAGCATCTCGAACCCTACCAGCTTCCGGGAAATGCCGGTCTGCCGTTGGCGCTCCAGCACGGAGCGGCCCAGAAACGCGCCCTTATCGAGCTTGCAGATCCACCCGAGCCCCGCTTCGAAGGGCGTCGTGGTCGCGTCGATTTCATGGCCGTAGAGGCACATGCCCGCTTCGAGCCGCAGCGTGTTGCGCGCGCCGAGTCCGCACGGAATGATCCCGGCGGATTCGCCGGCGCTGAGCACGTCGTTCCACAGCTTCTCGGAAAATTCAGGATCGAAGTAAACCTCGAAGCCATCTTCGCCGGTGTACCCCGTGCGCGCGATCAGGGAGTCGACGCCGCTCACCTTTCCGAACGTGAAATGATAGTAGCGAATCGGTTCGAGCGCCGCAGGAGTCAGTTTCTGCAAGATCTCCTTCGCGCGCGGCCCCTGAATCGCGAGCTGCGAATAGCGAGGCCCCGTGTTCTCCGCTTTGGCGTCAAACCGATTCTGCGACAGGATGTGAGCGAAGTCGTCGTCCTGATTGCCAGCATTCACACAGAGGAGGTAGTGCGTGTCGGAGAACTTGTGAACGAGCAGATCGTCAACGAACGTGCCGCGATCCGTCATCAGTCCGGAGTACTGCGCCTGTCCGACCGACAATTTTGCCGCATCGTTGGACGTCACCCACTGGACGAGATCCAGCGCGCCGACGCCACGAATCTCGATCTCTCCCATGTGGCTGACGTCGAAGAGTCCCGCGCGAGTCCGCACCGCCTCATGCTCGGAAAGAATCCCCGAGTACTCGACGGGCATGTCCCAGCCGCCAAAGTTGACCATCTTCGCACCCATTCGCCGGTGCGTCTGGTTCAGTGCCGTTTTTCGCAGTTCCGCGGTGGCCGGAGTGCTCACAGGGGATTTCTCAATGCTCGTTGACAAGAAAACGAACGTAGCATGCGTGTTTTCCACTGTCAAGAAACGCCCCCCACTGTAGGAGCAGGCCGTTGCATCGCCTTTTGCCGCCGGGGATTCGCGTCATCGAAATCCGCGGCCCGAACCTGCTTGTCGCCAACTCACGCATGCCATACTATTGGCGTAGCGGCGTGCTTGCATCAAGGTAGCGAGAACCGAAGGGACCTCTGCTGTGCTGACTCTCTGTTCGCAGTGCGACAAGCCGGAATCTCAATGCACCTGCGAGAAGTATTGCTGTTTCTGCCAGTCCCAGCAGAACATCCGGCTTTGCGTCGATGGCCTGTATTACTGTCCCGACTGCCGCGAAGCTTGCGATGTTCGCGTGGCCGACACCCATGAGCGCTGATCCATCCCGCGTTGAACTCTTGCTGCACGATGACCGCCGTCTGCTGGCCGCGGTCGGCGCCACGGTTACTTTTGCGGGGCAGCGTGTGGGGCTTTCGGACCGCGAGCAGGCGAATCTTGCCGCGGCCGCTTCGGAAGCATGCGCGGAAGCGTTTTCTCTGGCGCATCACAACGGGCATCGCGATTCAACGCTGCGCGTGGTGGTGTCAGACTTCGCGAATCGCGTGGAAGTGGCTATCGAGAATCCCGCTGCACACGCAGCCCGCACGGGAGGCCAGCATGCCGCTTCGGGTGAGCAGTACACTTCCGTTGCTGCCGCGCTTCGTCACAGCGCGGTCGATCGAGTTCAGAATGAGGTTTACAACAACCGCCCCTGGACGATCCTGATCAAATATCTAGCTGCCGAACGCCCGAGGCATCAGGCCTAGCCCGCCTCGTGCACCGCTCTTCGCAAGAGCCGTCTACCGCGGTGTGACCTCGTCCCTTGCCACCATCCCCGCCAGCATGTGGTCGCTGATGTGGTAGCGATAGAGCCAGACGCCGGAGGATCGGGTTTACATCTGGACGGAAAACACCTTGGTTCGAATCAGCGAGAGCAGTTGATCCTGGCTCACCGGAATTTCGATGTTGAGGCGGTCACCCGCGGGCGTGACTCGCACTTGGTCAAGCGCAGCCGCCAGTGAGGGATTGGCTTGGGCTTCCTGATAGCGCCGATACATTACGCCGGCCTGCAGCGCGGCCGAAAGAAGGTTCGCATCGTCCGCCGTGCTGCACACAGCCTGGAACTTTGCGTCGACACCGCTGTCCGCATCAACGCTGATCGTCATGGCCTGCATTCGGTTGATAATCGTCGCGGCCTGCGGAAACTGGTTCGCCTGTGGGAGCAGTTGCGTCATGGCGAGATGCGTATAGTTCGCGTTGAGGACGGCCCAGATGAATCCGTTGCCGTTCGTGCTGGTGATCAGGGGATAGAGCTTGTCGTTCGTGAACAGGCTTTCCGCGTTGCCCGTGCGCACATCAATCAGCTTTTCCAGCGCTGGCCGGTGCCCGAACGCCGCTGTGTTCGCATCGATGAAAACGAACAGGATGTCGTTCGCCGCCATTCCGCTACCGAATGAATAGAGGTGGTAGCCCTTGATGTCGAACGACGGCAGCTTCTGCTGCTTAAAATGCGCTTCGGCGGACGTCGGATCGAAAGTGCCCAGAGCGACTCCCACAACTTCCTCGCCGCCCGTCTTCCCCACGGTAATACCGCCCCACGCCAGCTCATCCACTTGGGTATTCGGATCCACGCCCGCGCTCGCGAGGAACTGCTCGAATTGACGGAAGCGGCTCGGCAGAATCTGGTCGCGCAGTTGCGGGAACCATGAGAGCTTCCGCGCGGACTTCATGTCCGCGTATGCGAATTCGCCTACGTCCTTGGGAAACATCCCAATCACGTTCGTGCTCAGGGAGTCCGCCGCGATCCTCGATGGAATCGCGGAAATCACCGCGCACGCCGCCAGCGCCCCAGCCGCCAGAATCTTTAAAATCGTCCGATATTGCTGTTTCATATTGCTTTCCCCTCAGACCGCCTGGTGCGTCATCTGCTTGCGCTCACGGCTGTCTCGGAAACTCTCGAAGCCAGCGATTCGGCCTGGGCACGCGTCCTCGCGACAAACGCCGCATCCGTGATCGATTCCAGATTAATTGCCACATTTTCAAGCGCGCCTCGCACTGCCGCGGCGCACATTAACCGCCCCACGCGAAGGTCTGATTTCATAGACGGGCTCGACATCGCTTCCAGTTGCCCGAGCTGATCGAATATATCGGCGGCTTTTTGCGCCACCTCAAGCGGCACGCCGGCCGCCCCCATCAGCGCCCTCTGGATCGCTTCCTCGCGCGCCTTCTGTTCGTTAGACGTTCCTTGCGGCAATTTGTAGGCCGCCATCACCGAATCGAAGGAGGCCGCGTCGCGGTCGATTGCCGCGGCGAGTTCGCGTGAACTGGCTCCCATCTTCGCCACTGCTTCGCTCAGCGCATCCGCGAAAGCTGCTTGGGACTTCTTCTTCCTCGAAAGCCCAGCCACCATTTGCCCTAGGCTTGCTCCTAGTGCGCCTGCCAGCGCCGCCACTGATCCGCCGCCCGGCGTCGCGCTCGGCTCCGCCACCGCGTCGAGGAAAGGTTGCGCCAGCAAAGCCAATTTTCCCGGACCTTCTGGTACGACTCCGGCGAGAGATGCCTGGATACGATTCTCCAACACTTGCGCGGCCGAAAAGTTTTCGAGCTGCAGATAGAAATCCGCCGTGAGTTCGATGGCGCGCTTCGGAATCAGACCAACGATTTCGCTGCCTACAATCGAAACCCCGTACCGCTCCGCCTCGCGCTTCACCATGTCGAACACGCGGTGCATCGGCGTCTGCTCGAAATCCGTCAGGTTGATCGACACCTGCGCCAAATTGCGCGCCCGCAGATCGACGCCCATCGCTTTCACATAGCGCAGGCCGCCGTTTGAAAACCGAATGTTCTTCCCGATTTTCTTCGCGATTTCGAGGTCGGGCGTATTCAGGTTGATGTTGTACGCGATCAGGAATTTGCGCGCCCCGACCACCGTCGCTCCCGCCGTCGGATGCACTCTCGGCTCGCCCACGTCCGGGGCGCGATCGGGATTCTTCGGCACTTCCTCGCGCAAGCCCTCGAATTGCCCCTTGCGGATATTCTCCAGGTTCGTGCGCTCCGGCCGTTGCGCCGCCGCTTCATAGAAGTACACAGGAATGCGAAACCGTTCCCAGATTTCCCGGCCAACCTTCTTCGCCAGCGCGACGCAATCCTCGATGGCCACGCCCTCGATGGGAATGAACGGAACCACGTCCGTCGCGCCCATTCTCGGATGCGCCCCGTTGTGCTTCGTCAAATCGATAAGCTCCGCGGCTTTGCCTACCCCGCGCAGCGCCGCTTCCGCCACTGCCTCGGGCTCGCCCGCCAGCGTTACGACGCTCCGGTTGTGGTCCGCGTCGCTCTCGCGGTCGAGCAAAAACACTCCCGGCACTTCGCGCATAGCCGCAACGATGGCGTCCACCTTGGCCAGGTCGCGCCCTTCGGAAAAATTAGGAACACACTCGATGAGTCGCTTCATTGGTTCAGCGGGTCTTGCGATGGATGATGGTTCCGCGTTTCATGGTCAAGCTGCAGAGATTCACTCCAAAATGATACGGGATTTCGCGGTAGTCGGCCACGTCAAACGCCGCTAAATCGGCGTATTTGCCAACTTCGATTGACCCGCAGCGGTCGTGCTGGCGCAGCGAGTAGGCCGGATTGATCGTCGCCGCGCTGACAGCTTCCGCCGGCGTCATGCGCATTTGCGTGCATGCGAGCGACAGAATCATCGCCATACTCAGCGTCGGACTCGTGCCGGGATTAAAGTCGGTTGCCACCGCGACGACCGCGCCCTCGTCAATCAATGCGCGTGCCGGAGCATATTCCGTCAGGCTCAGATGGAAGCAACAGCCCGGCAGCAGCGTACACACCACGTTGGAAAGCGCCAGCGCGTGAATGTCGCCGCGGTCGACCTTCTCGAGATGATCCGCACTGGCCGCCTGCAGTTCGATCGCGAGCCGCGCGCCGCCCGTTCGCGCCAATTGCTCCGCGTGAATCCGCGGCACCAGCCCGCATGCGCGTCCCGCGGAGAGAATCCTTCGCGATTGCTCCACCGAGAACGCGCCGCGGTCGCAGAAGACGTCGCAGAATTCCGCGAGCCCGGCCGTCGCCACCGTCGGAATCCAGCGCTGCGCCAGCAGTCCTACGTAGGCGTCCGGGCGCCGCTGGAACTCCTTCGGGACCACGTGCGCCCCGAGAAACGTCGAGACAATATCCAGCGGTTGCTCCTGGTGCAGCTCCGACTGGATCGTGAGAATCTTTAGCTCGCTCTTCCAATCGAGCCCGTAGCCGCTTTTTGCCTCGATGGTCGTCGTTCCATGCGCCGCAAACTCACGCAGGTGCGCGCGCGCCCGCTCGTGCAGGGTCTTCGCGGTGGTGCGTCGCAAATTCCGCACCGTCGAGCGGATTCCTCCGCCTGCTCGCGCGATCTGTTCGTAGGTGGCTCCTTCGATTCGCTGCTCGTACTCGGCCGCACGGCTGGAAGGAAAAATCAGATGTGTATGTGAATCGACGAACCCGGGAAGGACCACGCGCCCGCCCAGATCGAGCTTCTCTGCGCGCCGTGCCGCACGGATCTTCTCGATGCGCTTCCTGGTGCCCACCGCAGCGATGCGATCGTCTCGCACCAGCACTGCGCCGTCGCGAATAACTCCCAGTTCGCGAAGTGCTTGCCCGCGCCGCGGAACGGGACCCCGCAGCGTCACAAGCTCCGAGCATCCGGTGATCAGCAGATCAGGCACAGCTGGGCTGCTCGAATACTAACGCGTGCGCCCGCGAAAAACTACTGCGTCGGAAATGTGTGTTGAGGCCGCAATGCTTCTTCACGCCGGTCCCAATTTGCTTTACTATGCGCGCGGTTCGATCGCCCGTTTCACTGGAGGCCACGGATGTTCCGCCGAGTCTTCGCCTGTATCTGGATTTCCGCCCTTGCAGCTCTTGCGTTCGTTCCGCAAGCTTCTCTCGCCAGGCGTTCCGCGGATTCGCCCTCCTTCGATCTCGTGATCCGCAACGGCCACATCATCGACGGCACCGGCTCGCCTTGGTATTCCGGCGACATCGGCATTCGCGACGGCCGCATCGCCGCCATCGGCAATCTCGCGGACGCATCCGCCAAGCGGACGATCGACGCGCACGGCCTCGTTGTTGCTCCCGGCTTCATCGATATGCTTGGCCAGTCGGAGACGACCATCCTGGTCGACCCTCGCCTGCCTTCGAAAATCTTCCAGGGCATAACCACCGAAATCACCGGCGAAGGAGACTCGATCGCCCCCCAAAGCGACGCCACCCTCGCGGAAGATCATGACGAATACCAGCATCTCGGCATTACGCCGGACTGGAAGACCTTTCGCGAGTACTTTGCGCGCCTGAAAAAGCAGGGAATGGGCATCAATCTCGCGAGCTATGTTGGCGCGACTCAGGTTCGCCGCGTCGTGATCGGCGATGCCGACCGCGCGCCCACTTCCGCCGAGCTCGAGCAAATGAAAACGCTCGTCCGCCAGGCCATGGAAGAGGGCGCTCGCGGTGTTTCCACCTCTCTCGAGTACGCGCCGGCTCCCTACGCCTCCACGGACGAACTGATCGCCCTCGCTGGCGAAAGCGCGAAGTATGGCGGCATCTACGCCACGCACATGCGCAATGAAGGCGACGGCATCATGGCCGCCCTCGCCGAGACCGCGCGCATCGCTCGTGAAGCGAAGACTCCCGTCGAAATCTGGCACCTCAAGGTCGCCGGCGTTTCCAATTGGGGCCACATGCCGCAAGTCGTAAAATTCATCGACGATGCCCGCGCGTCCGGCCTCGATATCGAAGCCGACACTTACGCCTACACCGCCTGGAACAATTCCTTCTCCGCCTTCATTCCGCCGTGGGCTCATGACGGCGGCGACGCAAAACTCATCGAGCGCCTGAAGGATCCGGCCACTCGCGCGCGCATCCGCAAGGACATGACCACGCCAACCAAAGCGTGGGACAACGAGTGGCAGGAGATTCCCGGTCCCGAGGCAATTCTCATCAGCTCCGTGCTCAATCCGGCTCTTCGGCCGCTCCAGGGCAAGCGCCTCTCGGAAATCGCGAAGATGTGGCACGAGGATCCCATCGACGCCCTCTGTGACTTCCTTATCAAGGACAACGCAGCGACCGATGTGTCCGTTTTCGGCATGAACGAGCCCGACGTCGAGCTCGCGCTCAAGCAGCCCTGGGTCTCGGTCGACAATGATTCTTCCGGCACCTCGCCCGAAGGACTACTCGGCGAAGATCATCCACATCCGCGAGCCTACGGAACATTTCCTCGCGTCCTCGCGAAATTCGTCCGGGAGGAGCATCTCCTGACGCTACCCGACGCCATTCGCAAGTTCAGCTCGCTGCCTGCGCAGCGCATGAGGATCACAGACCGCGGTGTGTTGAAGGAAGGAATGTGGGCCGACGTGGTCGTCTTCGACCCAGCTACGATTCACGACGTCGCCACCTATGACAATCCAAACCAGCTCTCGGTCGGTATGCAGTACGTTCTCGTCAACGGCATTCCGGTCATTGACGGTGGCAAGATGACGGGCGCGCTGCCTGGCCGGCCTCTTCTCGGTCCCGGTTATAGGGACGTAAACTGAAGATTGCAAAGGCCTTAGTTTATTCGTATCGGGCTCCGTTGACCCAGGGGCCGGTCTGTGTTACTGTGTAGCTTAGGAGCTACACGTCAACACATGGCACTGAACATCCGCAATCCCGAAGCTGACCAGCTTGCCACGGAGCTTGCTGAGCGCACCGGCGAAACCAAGACCGAAGCCGTCATCAAAGCGCTGCGCGACCGTCTCACGCGCGTTCGACGCGAGCGCGGTAAGCGTCCCCTGGCGGAGGTTCTGGAAGAAATCGTTAGTCGCTATCAGTCGCTGCCCGTCCTTGATGATCGGTCTCCCGACGAGATCATTGGCTACGATGAAAACGGTCTCCCTCGCTAGGCTTGTTCCATGGTGATCGATACCTCGGCACTGATCGCAATCTTGGAACACGAACCGGAAGAGCGGTCATTCAAGGATGCGCTCAGCACCGCAGAAGTGCTTCGCCTGTCGGTTGCGAATTTAGTCGAGCTTTCCATCGTCGCTGAGCGCAGACGCGGACCTGCGGGCATCAGCGCGATTGACGACTTCATTTCGTCCGCCCGAATCGAGCTAGTTCCCGTCGACCTCGAACAGGCTTTCGTCGCCCGAATGGCCTTCTCGCGTTTTGGGAAGGGAAGGCACCGCGCTGGCCTGAACTTCGGCGATTGTTTCGCTTATGCACTCGCGAAGGTTCTGGGTGAACCGCTCCTATGCAAGGGACGCGATTTCGGCCAGACGGACATCGCCCTGGCCACTGAGTTGCCGGAATAGCTTACGCCTTCTTCTCCAGCCGTTCCCGCCAGGCGGCCACGCGCTTCTCGATGAACTTCAGCCGTTCGCGGCCCCACTTCGTGCGCATGATCACTTTCTCGATATCGCCAAACGCCTCGGGATCGCCGAGTTTCTCTCGCAGGTCCTTCAAGAAAGGATGAAGCTTCGCGAAAAGAAAAAACATTTCGCCGCTGAATGCCGGCCTGAGAAAAAGGTCCTCGCTCAGCACTCCCTGCAGCACGAACGACGCCGCCATGCCCCAGTAACCGCCGACCTGCCGCAGCCAGTTGTTGTCCTGTGAACCCGTTGCGGACGCCACCTTCATAAAATCCTCGGCGCTCTTCGGCCAGAACTCCGTCATCCACCATGTTCGCGCCTTGCGCATTTCGGCTTCGCGCCGCAAATCGTAGAGCTGCAGAAGCAATTGAGCGTCTGCCGTCGTCGGTTTTTTCGCCATCGTGTCTCCCTGTGCTTGAAGTTGAGCTTGCTCGCTTCCGCCGTCCCCTGATCTCGTGTCCCGAGCCGCCGCCGGCGCCTACGCCGTGCCCGCCTTCGCGCTATACGCCGGCGCGAACACTTCTTTGATGAACCACTCCATCGTCGTTGGCGTCGTATTTTCCGCTGTCCGCGGCTGCGTCGGATTCAGCATCCCCGCGTTTGCTGCCTTGAGCATCTCCACCATCAGCGCCGCCATTTTCTTCGACATCCCAATCTGTGCCAGCGCCGGCTCCAGCATGATGAAGGGAACTTGCATGTAACCCATCCCTGGCTTGCCGATCGCCGCGCCCATCATGGACGCAATCTCCTTCCACGTCACGTCGCGCGGCCCGAACAACTCCTGCACCGAGCTTCCTGAAAAATCCCGTGCCGCCAGACGCTTGGCCGCATACGCTCCGATGTCGCGCGTTGCGATCCATTGGTGCGGCACGTCCCCCGGCGCCGCGCCCGGCAGCGATCCCATCATCCGCAGCGGCGCGATGTTCATCAGCAGATTCTCCATGAACTGCGTTGGCCGCAGATACAGCACATTCAGCCCCGCAATCTCGTTCAGCTTCTGCTCCATGTTGTGCAACCCCACAATCGGCCCCGTTTTCTCGGGGTGCTGCGCGCCAATGCTGCTCAAGGCCACCACGTGTCGGGGCTTCGCCGCGGCCACTGCCGCCGCATACGCGCCCGTCACGGTTTCCTGAAACGCGCGCATGTCGTCCACGTGTGCCTGCGGTACCACCAGATACACCACATCCGCCCCAGTTAGCGCCTTTGTCATCGCTGCCGCGTCCGACGGCTCGCCGGCAAACACCTCCGCGCCTCGCTGCGCCAGCGGCTCGAGCTTGTGCGCGTCGCGCCCCACCACTCGCACCTTCTCGCCCCTCGCCAGCAACGCCTCTGCCGCCGGCCGCCCCGTATGCCCCGTCGCTCCTGTTATGACGATCACTGTTCCTCCAGGGACTCAGCCTCTCTACCGAGTCAAACCGTAGCGAACCAACATAATGATCCACCCAACGCAGGCGCCGCCTAACATCCAACGCACCACAATCTTGTGTCCTCTCGTTACGAACCTGTTCTTCGAGAAAAACGTGAACCAAGCGAGCCCGGCTTGCAGTAGCAACGCCGCTATCGCTTCGAACTTCGTTGGGAAAAAGCGTCTTGCTGCTGTCTCCTGCATGTACATTTTCCAAGCATCTTCCAAACTGCCGCCGATTTTCCTGTGCTCATAATAGATCTCGCTGCCGAACCACCCGATTCCGGTAACGAGAATCGCAACGTTGAGCCACTCGCGCTTCACTCGTTCGACGAGACTGCTCTCTGGCCGAACAGGATTTGCATCTGTGTTCATCTGTGTTCATCTGTGGTTTCTGACTGGTCCGGCATCATCGGAACCTTCACTCCCGCCTTCTTCGCGAACTCAATCGCCTCGGGATACCCCGCATCCACATGCCGCGCCACGCCGATCCCTGGATCGTTCGTGAGCACGCGCTCGATTCGCGCCGCCATTTCCTTCGTCCCGTCGGCCACAGTCACTTGCCCCGCGTGCTGCGCGTACCCGATCCCGACGCCGCCGCCGTTGTGGATCGACACCCAGCTCGCGCCGCTCGCCGTATTCAGCAGGGCATTGAGGAGCGCCCAATCCGCCACCGCGTCCGACCCGTCGCGCATGTTTTCCGTCTCGCGATATGGCGACGCCACCGACCCGCAATCCAGATGGTCGCGGCCGATCACAATCGGTGCCTTCAATTCGCCTCGCGCCACCAATTCATTCAGCGCCAGCCCGAATTTGTCGCGCTCGCCATATCCCAGCCAGCAAATCCGCGCCGGAAATCCCTGGAACCTCACCCGCTTCTGCGCGAGATGGATCCACCTAGTCAAAATCTCGTCGTGCGGAAACATCTCCAGCACCAGCTTGTCGGTGCGATAGATGTCCGCCGGCTCGCCCGATAGCGCCGCCCACCGAAAGGGCCCGCGCCCTTCGCAAAACAGCGGCCGAATGTATGCCGGGACGAACCCCGGAAAATCGTACGCATTCTTCACGCCCTGCTCGAACGCGAACGTCCGGATATTGTTCCCGTAATCGAACGTCACCGAGCCCATCTTCTGCAGCGCGAGCATCCCCTCCACGTGCTTCGCGATCGATTCGAGCGACCGCTTCCGATAGCTCTCCCGGTCGCGTCCCCGCAGCTCCGCCGCCTGCGCCACACCGAGCCCCTGCGGAATATATCCGCCGACAGGATCGTGCGCGCTCGTCTGGTCCGTCAGCAGGTCCGGCACGACGCCGCGGCGCGCCAGCTCCGGCACCACATCCGCGCAGTTCCCAACCAGCCCAACCGACGTCGCCTCGCGTTTCCGCACCGCGTTCTTCAGAATCCGCAACGCCTCGTCGAGGTCGTTCACCATCACATCGCAGTAGCCCGTCTTCACGCGCCGCTTGATTCGCTCTGGATCTACGTCGATTCCCAAAAACGCCGCGCCGTTCAGCGTCGCCGCCAGCGGCTGCGCGCCGCCCATTCCTCCCATCCCGCCGCTTGCCACCAGCTTTCCCGCCAGGTCGCCGCCGAAATGCTTCCGCCCTGCAGCCGCAAGCGTCTCGTACGTCCCCTGCAAAATTCCCTGCGTGCCGATGTAAATCCAGCTTCCCGCCGTCATTTGCCCGTACATCATTAGGCCAGCGCGGTCGAGCTCGTCGAAATGCTCCCAGTCGCTCCAGTGCCCCACCAGATTCGAATTCGCGATCAGCACGCGCGGGGCGTATTCGTGCGTCCGAAAAATTCCCACCGGCTTGCCGGACTGCACCAGCAGCGTTTCGTCGTTGGCCAGCGCCTTCAGCGACGCCACGATTGCGCGGTAGCTCTCCCAGTTCCGCGCCGCCTTGCCTCGTCCTCCGTAGACGATCAGCTCTTCCGGCTTCTCGCCCACTTCCGGGTCGAGATTGTTCATCAGCATCCGCATCGCCGCTTCCTGCGCCCATCCCTTGCAGGAAATCTCGGCGCCGCGAGGCGCCCGTATCGGCTGGTATGTATTCGCCGGTGTTTCGGTCGCGGCCTTCGACATCGCCCTTGCCTCCGCCAGCATCTTAGCGCGCCGAAGCGCGCCGCGTCTCGCTTCCTCGCGGTCCCGCTGACGCCGCTCCCGTCGTCGTTGCCGGCGTCAGCTCATACGCCGCCGTCGCAATTTCGCCCAGCGCCTCGCCCGCAATCTTCTGCGCCGCGTCCGGATCATCCATCGGCACAGCCACCATGTTGACGTACAGCGCCAGAATCAGGTGCTGCCCGTTTGCCGTGTCCATGTACCCCGCCAGCCCCTTACCCGTCACCATCAGCCTCTTGTTCAGCGCGTCGTAGACGCCATACGTCCCCGTCTTCGCATGCACGTGTCCCGCGGCCGGCGAATTCACCTGAATCTTGAACAGCGTCCCGTCCTTCCCCATGATCGGCAGCCCTCGATAAAAATCTTGAAAATCCTTCTGCTTCGACATGTACTGCAAGTAGTGCACCATAAAGTCCGGGGAAAAGAAGGCATTGCCGCCCGCGCCGTCGCTTTGCGACGCTCCGTTTAGGTCGAGTCCTGCCTTCGTCAGGAAATCGCGCTCCGCGTCGAATCCTGCCTGATCGATATCCTTGTTCGCGTGCCCCAGCACCGCGCCCAGGATAAACGGCATCGTGCTCGCATGCAGATTCTGGCTCACCTTCAGCGTAATCTTCACGTCCTCCCGCAGCGGTGGCGAGACGTGCTCCGCCACCACATTCTCCTGCTTGTAGTTCGCCGCCATTCCCTTGAAATCAATCGAATCCCCCGGCGACGCGAGCTTCGACGTCACGCCCTCCGCCTTCAGCGCTTCCATCAACGTCGTCGCCGCAAACCGGCTCGGCTCCGGCACCGCGTACGCCGCCATCTGCGGCTTCGCATCCGTCGCCAGGCTCCCCGTCAGCGTCACGCTGCGCGTCCCGTCCACATTCAACTTCTCGTTTTGGTAGTTGAGAGTCGCCTTCGACCCCGCCTTTCCCGTTGTCGCCTGATTGACGATCGTCACGTACGCCGTCTGCGGCGCGATTCGCAATTGCACCGGCGCTCCCTCCGCGGCTCCCGGGCTCACCACCACGTCCACCACGTTGTCGTTCACCACGATCGGCGAGATCACAACGCCCGTGCCCAGCTCGCGGTCGCCTTCCGGAAACAGCGTCGCATCCACCAGCACTCGACCCACAATCCGCTTCACTCCCTTTGCCGCGATTCGCCGCGCGAACTCCCGCATCACCAGCAGCGGATCGCCCGGCAGCCCGTGGCTGTCTGCTCCGCCGTAAGAATGGTCCTCATCCTCAAACGTCAGCGTCCCGTCCGGCTGAATCCTGTTCGATAGATCCAAATCTCCGCTCGCCACCAGCACCAGGTCGCCCTGCAGCGTGCCGTCCGCGTCGATCGGTCCCGTGCGATAAATCTTCGTGTGGAAGCGATAATCCCCGCCCAGCAGTTCGAGCGAGGTTCCCTCCGTCAGCAGCTTCGTCGTCGACCCTGGCACAAAAAGTTGCTGCGCATTCAGCGCGTAGACCACCTTTCCCGTGTCCGCCGAGATGAATTCGATTCCGAACCGCGAATGCGCGAACTCCGGCCGCTCCATGATCTTCTGAATGCTTTGCTCGAGCGTCGTCTCCGACTGCGCGCGCAGTGGCCCCGGACAGCACGCGGCCACGGCCGCCGCAGCACAACTCACGAACAAAATCCGCCCTATAGTCTTGGCACTCATTCGTTGCCTCCGAAAAATCACTTTGCTGTCTCCGCGCCCGCCGCGGCCGGTCGCAACTCGTCTAGAATCGGCCGCGTCAATCCTCGAACGCTGCGGTTCGCGCTCCCATCCAGATCGAACACAATAATTTCGTTCTTGCCTTTCACCAGCCAAGGTCCCGGCACATAGAGCGTCTGCTGCGGCCCGATGCGCCAGAATCTTCCCAGCGCGTGCCCGTTGATCCACGCCGCTCCCTTGCCCAGCGCCCGCGTATCGAGAAACGTGTCGCCCGTTTCGCGCAGCGTGAATGTCCCTCGGTAGAGCGCCGGCCCGCTTGCCGCCTGCCTCGCGAACCGCACGCTCTCCACATCGTTCATCGGCAGCGGGTAAATCTCCCAGCCCTGAAGTTCGCGCCCGTCGAGCGACACCGACTCCGTAATTCCTTTGCGCTCGTCTCGCAGCGCCCTCGAAAAATTGATCCGCCCCAGATTCTCCACCAGAATGTCGAGCGTCACTCCCGAATCCGCCGCCTCAATCCGCAGCGAATCCTGTCCGAGTCGCCGGTCGAGCGTGCCGACAAGCTTCCGGTTCAGGAATATTTCCGCGTAGTCGCGCAGCTCGTGAATCTTCAGTTCGCCCTCCGCAGGCCCCGCGAGCCGCGTGCGATACAAAATGTAGCCGTACGACTGCCCGAGCGTCTCCATCGGCTTAGGAGTCTCCGTCATCAGCGGCGCCGCAAGGTTATCCCACAGCGGACTCGCCTCGCTCAGTGCGACGGGCGCAATTGCAATCGGCGCCGGAGTGGAAGGTACGGGCGGCAGCGTTACTCCGGGCCGGTGCCACGCAATGATTTCGCGAAACGCAAAATATTTCTTCGTTGGCCGCCCCGATTCATCCAGCGGCGCGTCGTAATCGTAGCTCGTGGTCTGCGGCATGTAGGTCTTGTCGAGGTTCGCGCCGTTCATGAATCCGAAGCTCGTGCCGCCGTGAAACATATAAAGGTTGATCGAGTATCCTTGCGTCAAAATCCAGTCGAGTTCCTTCTCCTGTTGCGCCGCATCCGTCCCATGATGCTTGAGACCCCACGCATCGAACCAGCCATCCCAGTATTCGCCCGCCATCAGCGGCTGGTCAGGACGAAAATTCGCCAGCGTCTTGAACGCACTGGGCGCGTCACCCGGTCCGAAATTCACCACCGGTGGAACATTCGGCAGCGTGCCAGCCGGCAGCTCCTCGGGACCGTCCGCGGTGTAGAGCAGCGATTGACCGAATCCCGCGTTCACCAGCGCGTCGCGAATGCTCCCCAGATATTCCTTATCGCGATCGAACGACCCATACTCGTTTTCCACCTGCACGGCGATGATCGGCCCGCCTCGCGCGATCTGCAGCGGAGCCAGCTCCTGCCCCAGTCGCTTCAGCCAGCGCCGCGCCGGAACCATGAATTTTGGGTCGTTGCTGCGCAGCACGATTCCCGGATCGGAGAGCAGCCACGCCGGGAACCCGCCCAGGTCCCATTCCGCGCAGGAATACGGTCCCGGCCGCAGGATGACGTAAAGACCTTCTTCCTGCGCGTCGCGAATGAACGTCGCGACGTCATATTGCCCCGAAAAATCGTAAGTGCCTTCCTTCGGCTCGTGCACGTTCCAGAAAACGTATGTCGAAATCGTGTTCAGGCCCATCGCGCGCGCCTTCTTCAGCCGGTCGCGCCAGTATTCCGGCGGAATCCGCTCGTAATGCATTTCGCCGGAGATGATTTCGAAGGGCTTCCCGTCGAGGATAAAGCTTCGCTCCTCGATCCCGAATGTATGGCGCGTCGCCGTCTGCCTCGGCCTTGCTGCACCCAGCAACGCCAACGCAATAACCGCGGTGAGCACCGCGGCCAAGCCGAGTCGCGCGCTTCGCATCAGTGGTTCACCGGCGTGGCTTCCAGGACCTTCACTTCGAACGGCTTCAATTCGAATTCTTGCGCCTCGCCCGCACGAATCGTCACCGCGGGCAGCGAAGCATCTTCTTTCCACGGGCTCCGCAGTTGAAATTCAGATGCGGCGCCCACCGGCAGCTCGAACGCCTTCGCCGCATCGATCGAGATGCTCTGCGCTTGGTTCGAGGGATTTCGCAGCACCAGAATCCCCTTGCGCGGTGCCCACGACGCCCAACCGTACACTTCCAGTTGCGCCGGATCGCCGCCAATCCAGTGCGTGTCCACCAGAATGTCCGCGTTCTCTCGCGACCACTTGGCGGCCTCGGCAAGCGTGTCCCAATCTGCCGGTGAAAGCAGCGACGGCGTGATGTACATCTCCTGAAGCTGCGTGCCCGTCCCGAAATAATCGCGCACTTCATTTTTGAAGTCGTGCCCCGGATCGGAATTCAGATGCTTCTCATATCTCGCAAAAATCATTCCGTGGAGCATCAGCGAATTCAGAGGATAGAGCGGACCATTCATTACGACATGCTCGTAGGTGTCCGCATCCCGATACGTGATCCATCGCTCCCGGTCCGTGCCTACGCCGAGAAAATCGTCGTCGTCGCCGCCGCGCCAGATCGAATCCGCGTACATCAGCCAGAACGGCGACGGATACGTGCCCGTCGTCAGGTTCACGTAGAGGTCACGCTTTTCCGCGCGCAGCTCCCCAATCAAGTTGATTGCCGCATCAAAATCGCTGTCGAATTGGCTCCCCGGGAAAACCCGATTGGCGTTTCCCGTCCCGTCGAATTTGAACTGGTTCACTCCGTATTCGCGGATCATCCGCAGGCACGTATCGCGAAACAGCGCGTAGTATTTCGGGCCCGAAAGCGCCAGGCCGTTGTCGACGATCTCGTAGCCGCCCGCCCGCGCCGCCGCCACGCGCTGACGCTTTGGCTCGCTGTAGCCGCCCCAGGGCGACATCCAGATTCCCGGCTCCGCGCCATATTTCTCAGCTTCCGCGCGCACCGCCGTCAGTCCGTGCGGGAATCCCGGATTGAATTGCCACAGCGTCGAGGGATTGTCCCAGCCGTCGTCGAATAGAAACGACGACAGCTTCACGCCGCGCTTCTCCACCAGCTCCGTCCCGAACGCGCGCACCACATCCAACGCCTGCGCTTCGTCGTACCGGTTGAAAAATCCCAGGTCGTACCACGAGTTGTAGTGCAGAAATGTCCGATAGGGATGCGCGCGCTCTCGCTCCACATAGTGCAGGAATCCGCGCCGCAGTTGTCCCGGCGCCGTCACGCCTGCAACGCTCGCGTACGTCACCGCGTGCCCCTTCTTCAGCGGCAATTCGCGTTCGAGCTTGCATCGCGCGCGCTCCAGCGCCACTTCGCACTCCGAAAGCGGATGCTCGAATCCCACAAAAATCGTACCGTCCACCACCGGCGAACCGTGAACCGCTCCGTCCACATGTGCGCCCGGCAGCTCCCAATCGATCATGCGAATTTCGCTGATCGGCACGTCGCGGTCGGTCGCCGCAACCGTGACCTCGCTGCGGACGTAGTTCGATCCGTCGCGCAGAATCACACGCCACGTCACATCGAGCGATTCCTTCGCGTCGCGAAACTGCATCAGAACCGCTTTTCCCGGCACGCGCTCCGAAAGCCTCGAAGCATCCGCATTCGCCGCCAGCTCCTCCATCTTCGGCCCCGACGTCACTTCCATCTCCGCTGGCGTTACCGCGCGGTCGCTCCCGATGATCAGCACGAAGGGATTCGCCGGCCCCGCAATCGCTCGCCCGTCAATCAGGTCCCGAAATTCGCTTGCGGCCAATTTGCCGTCTGCAATCCGCCAGCTCGCAGCCACCACCGCATTCGAAATCGCGAATCCGCTGCCGCTTGCTTCCACGCGCGCCGCGCCCGGCTCCGGCGCGAAGTACACCGGTGTTTCCTGCGCCAAAAGCGGCGTAGCCGCCACAATCGCCGCGAATCCAGCCAGGAGCAAGACCGCAGTCCTCGAACGCAAAGGATTCCTCCTCATGCTGGCTCGGTCGCCACTTCCGGCCGCGGCGGTGCGGGCCGGCCCATCAGTGAGCCGACCAGCATGCCCACCGCTGCCAGCAAAAACGCGCCAAGTCCGGCGTAGCTCGCCGGCGTCTTGAAAAAGAAAAATCCAATCGTCGCCACCGCTCCGCCCGCCATCGCCAGATAACCTCCCAGCGTCGACGCCCGCTTCCAGAAAAGTCCCGCGATCACCGTCACCAGCGTTCCCGACAAATAGATCGACGCCGTTATGTTCAGATAAAAATACGTCGGCCCCGGCAGCGTATACCATAGCCCCCAAATCATCACGAAGATGCTCACAAAAAGATTTGCCACGCGATTCAGCACCACCTGCTGCTTCGAGCTCATCGGCTTCCGCCGCAGCGGCAGAATAATGTCCTGCGCCAGAATCGAACTCCATCCCAGCAGATACGAGCTGTTCACGGACATCGTCGCCGCCAGCATTCCCGCTACGACCAGCCCAAGCACGCCCGACGGCAGCACCGTCGCCAGCATTCTCGGCATCGCCTCGAGCGAATTCTGATTCGGCCCCAGCAGCGCCAGCGCCGCGATGCCCCACATCATCGGCATCATTCCGCGTCCCAGATAAATGAATCCCGCCCACGAAAACACCTTCTTGCTGATTTCCGGGCTCTTCGTTGAAAACGTGCGCATGGCCGTCGTTTGCCAGCACGTGTGCACTGCCATCCACACCAGCACCTGAAAGAAAATGTACGCCCATCCGTAATCGTGATTCGTAATCGGGCTGAACCCGCCCGCGCCCATCGACTTCTGCACCGCGTCGTACATGTGCTGCACTCCCGCCGCGCGAATCGACCAGATCGTCACCAGAATCGTTCCCAGGCTCAGCGCCACGAACTGGATGAAATCCGTAATCACGATCGACACCATCCCGCCAAGCACCGTGTACACCAGCTCGAGTAGCAGGATGCCGGTCATCACCGCCTTGATGTGCGTCAGGGGAATTCCCGAAATGATCGCGAGGAACGTGCCCTCCACCTTCAGGAACACGCCCATGTTCAGAATCCCGCCGGTTGCCACCAGGATTCCCGTGAAAATCCGCAGTCGCCGGCTGAACTTCACTTCGAAAAACTCCGGCACCGTCATCAGCTTCATCGCGCGCAGCCGCTTCACGATGAATCCCGTGCGCCCGATAAAAATCATCACCACGCCCGCGATCAGCCCGTTGATGAACGACGCGTAACCCGTCTTGTACCCAAGCTCCGCGTAATACATGAACGTGATCGTGCCGATTTCCGTGGCCGCCAGCGTCGCGATGCCGATGAACGTCCCCAGTTCGCGCCCCGCCACCAGAAAATCCGCGATCCCGCCCACGAATTTTCGCCCGTAGAGGCCGGTCGCGAACGTCGCCAGCACATACACGACGACAATCACCCAATCGAGGGAAGAGAAGTGCGTCGCCATCATCGCCGGTTCGCCTCGGCGCGAAGGCCCGCAAGCATGTCACGCAGGTCTTTCACGCCGCGCACCAGCACGATCAGCGTAATCACGGCGAACGCCGACCCGGCGACCACGAAGTTCGCCATCCAGAAGATGTACCAGCCATTCATGCGAAGGACCGCGATTCTAGCGCAATGCCTCGCCCGTTGTTCATCATTTCCGCGCCTGCGCTACACTAGGCGGCCCATGTCCAGCGGCCTGATCGAAAAAGCAGTCGTCTTCGCGCGCGGTGCGGGTACGCGCATGCGTGCGGCTGCCGAAGCGCCTCTGGATCCCGCGCAATCCGCCATGGCGGACGCCGGCCTCAAAGCCATGATTCCTTTCGGACGCCCGTTTCTCGATTTCGTCTTGAGCGGCCTCGCCGACGCCGGTTTCAAGCGCGCCTGCATTGTCGTCGGCCCCGAGCACAACGTCGTCCGCGAGCATTACGCCAGCATTCAGCCGCGCCGCATCCAAATCGACTTCGCTGTCCAGCCCCAGCCTCGCGGCACAGCCGACGCCGTCCTCGCTGCCGAATCCTTCGCCGCTAGTGGCGAATTCATTGTCATCAACTCCGACAATCTCTATCCGCTCGAAGTTCTCGCCGCGCTTCGCAGCCTCGGCCGCCCGGGAGCCGTGATGTTCAACGAGGACTCGCTCGTCGCCCACAGCAATATTCCCCGCGAACGTGTCCGCGCCTTCGCTTACGCCAAAATCGATTCCGCCGGCTTCCTCGTCGACCTTATCGAAAAGCCTGATGACCGCACTCTTGCCTCGCTAGGCGACGCAGCGCTCGTCAGCATGAATTGTTGGCGTTTCGCTGCGGAAATTTTTGACGCCTGCCGACGCGTCCCGCTCTCGCCGCGTGGCGAATATGAATTGCCCGCCGCCGTTCGCGACGCCGTGCAGCGCGGCGCTCGCTTCCAAATCGTTCGCAGTTCCGCTGGCGTCCTCGATCTTTCGCGCCGCTCCGACGTCGCGGCCGTCGCCGACCGCGTCAAGAATTTGCAGGTGTCGCTATGAACGCTGCGAACGGTTCCGTTGTGGATGCCCTCATTCGGGCCGGCATGAGCCCGTCGGAAGCCGAACGCAAGCAGCCGCTCTTCGCTGCGGCCGAACAGCTCCTCGCCGCGCGCGGTGCCACCGTCACGCATCGCTGGTTCGTCCCCGGGCGCATCGAAGTTCTCGGCAAGCACACCGATTACGCGGGAGGCCGCAGCCTCCTCTGCACCGCAGAGCGCGGCATGTGCGTCGTCGCCACCCCGCGCGCCGATTCCGCCCTCCGCGTCGTCGACGCCGTCGACGGCCGCTCCGCCGAGCTGCAAATTTCTCCCAATCTCCCTGTCGCCGACGCGCACTGGAACGTCTACATCGCGACCGTTGCGCGGCGTGTCGCCCGCAATTTCCCCGGCACGCTCCGCGGCGCGGACATCGCGATCGCCAGCGATCTCCCGCGCGCTTCCGGCATGAGCAGTTCGAGCGTCCTCGTCACCGCTCTCTTTTCCATCCTCGCGCAATTCAATGCCCTCGCCGCTCGCACGGAATACGCATCGAACATCCGCGTCGGCGAGGACCTCGCTGCCTACATCAGCTGCATCGAGAACGGCCGCAGCTTCGGCTCGCTCGCGGGAGATAAAGGCGTAGGTACCTTCGGCGGCAGCGAGGACCACACCGCCATTATCTGCTCGCGTCCCGGCGCGCTTCGCCGCTACAGCTTCTGTCCCGTTCGCGCGGAGGGAATCGTCCCGTTTCCCGCGTCGTGTGTCTTCGTCATCGCTGCGAGCGGAGTGAAGGCATCGAAGACGGGCGCCGCTCGCGACCGCTACAATCGCGTCTCGAAAGCCGCGGAAGCCGTTCTCTCCGCTTGGCGCGCCGCAAGCGGCGAAGGTCCCACTACTCTTCGCGACGCCGTCGCCGCCTCGCCCGATTCGGCCGCCCGCATTCGTGCCGCCCTCGAACGCGCATCCGTGCCCGGTTTCTCGCCCGACGATCTTCGCAATCGCTTCGGCCAGTTCCTCCTCGAATCCGAGGAAATCATCCCCGCAGCCTGCGCCGCTCTCGAGCGCCTCGACCTCGCCGCTTTCGGCGAGCTCGTCGACCGCTCGCAGCGCGGCGCTGAGCTTTGCCTCGGCAATCAAATCCCTCAAACCATTGAACTCGCCCGCTCCGCCCGCGCTCTCGGTGCTGTCGCCGCCTCGGCGTTTGGGGCGGGATTTGGCGGCAGCGTCTGGTCGCTCGTCCCTCGCGAGTCGGCCGCCGAATTTCGCGACGCCTGGCGCCGCCGCTACGAAACCGCCTTCCCCGGCGACGCCGCCCGCAGCGAATTCTTCATCACCGCTCCCGGCCCTCCCTGCACGGCGCTCTAGCCGCACCCTCTCACGGTGGGACCGGGATCGTTTTTGGAAGCCAAGCGCCCCGGGCAACCGTAGATTAAGCATGGCTCCGGTCCTTTGTTTTCAACAACTTGCGAGAGAAATTAATCCCGTTACCGTAGATTAAAGTTCGCTGCGTTTTCGCCCGAGGCTCGGGAGGTAAGGACGCAAGGAGGCGGGGAAGCAAGGAGCTAGACCTTCTGGCTTCAGGGGTTAAAACCCCTAAAGCACTCGTGCGCGGTACGCCGGGGCTGAAGCCCCGGCCTCCTGAAGAGCCTCGACCGGGCGACTGCGGAGGCGCGGAAGGAGAAGGATCGCAGGCGTAATCCAACAAAAAAAGTGCCGGGGATTTGTATAGATTAGAAAAATGTAAGTCGCTGATTCGGTGCGGCTTGCGGCGATTTCTAATCTTCCGTGTATAGATTAGAAATTGGGTGGGGAGCGCCCGGCGGTTGGGAGGAGAAGGTCGCCGGAGCATTCGATTTGTGCCTCTAATCTCTCATTTTCCTTCTGACACTATTTTATCATGCGTGGCAACTTGACATGGCCGTTTGAGGTCTGCAAGGCACAGGAAGCATTGGGTTTACGAAATCGCGATTTGTGACTAGAAATCGAAAAAAGTTGAAAAAAGTTTCAGGCAAGGGAGGCCTGGCTTTGCTGCCGTCCGTGATTTTTGGGTGGTTTGAAAAGAGATCCCTGCCTGCCGCAGGCAGGCTTCGACTGCGAGAGGAGAAAGCATTGACAGGGCGAGGGGATGGTGGGAGAGTCGGCGGACTATGAGCCTCTCTCATGTGCTAGTTCTCGTGTTCCTCATCGGATTGTTCACCGGGCTGCGGTCTCTGACGCCGACTGCTGTGACGGCGTGGGGCGCGCGGCTGGGCTGGTTCAAACTGGGCGCGGGCCTGACGTGGCTTGGGACGACGCCGGCGGCCGTGATATTCGCGGTGCTGGCAATCGTTGAGATCGTGAACGACAAGCTGCCGAAGACGCCGCCGCGGACGGCGCCTCCGGGGCTGATCGCGAGGATCGTCCTGGGCAGCTTCGCTGGAGGGTGCCTGGCCACGGCGGCGGGGCAAGGATTGTTGCTCGGGGCGATTGTGGCGCTTTGCGGCGCGCTGGTCGGAACGTTCGGCGGGTATCAGGCGCGGACGCGGCTGGTGAAGGCGCTGGGGAGTCCTGACTTCGTTTACGCCGTGATCGAAGATTTGATCGCGATTGGCGGGTCGCTCTGGGTTGTCACGCGGTTCTAGAAGCAGCATGGCGACATATAGCGCCTTGAGGCGCGACCGGTTAGGCGGGGCGGGGAATTCGATTTCAAATCAGGAAGATAGAGCCCAGGGCTGAAACCCCATTTTGATTTTCGGCTTGTCTCACTCCGCAAGAGGCGCTGCGCTCCCGGGACCGGGTCCAGGGCTTCCGCTCAAAACCAAAGCTGTCCGGTGATTGTGCCGTCCCTGACGGGACTCGGGCCGTTTTTTGGACTCGATTTCCCGGCACTGCCGTGCCGGGCTACAGATTGTGACGTCCCTGCGGGACTCAGGCTGCTCGTTCCACTTCGGCCAGCTATGCGCTAGATTGATTCTGGGTTGAGTTGTTGTGTCCGCGAGGTGCGCATGGCTTCTCCCGAGCATTACGACGCCATTGTGATTGGTTCCGGGCAAGGGGGCACGCCGCTGTGCCAGGCCCTGGCGAAAGCGGGGATGAAGACGGCGCTGGTGGAGCGCGAGCACGTGGGCGGAACGTGCGTGAACGAGGGCTGCACGCCGACGAAGACGATGATAGCGAGCGGAAGAGTGGCGTACCTGGCGAGGCGCGGCGCGGATTACGGCGTGAAGACGGGCGCGATTCGCATCGTGATGACGCAGGTGCGGAAGCGAAAGCGCGACATCGTGAGGAACGCTCGAACTGGAAATGAGAAGCGAATCCAACAGACGAAGAACCTGGATTTTGTTTTTGGAGAGGCGTCGTTCACCGGGCCGAAGACAATCGAAGCGCGGCTTCGCGGCGGGAAGAAGCGCGCGCTGACCGCGGACCTTTTTTTCATCAACGCGGGATGCCGACCGGCAATGCCGAAGCTGCCGGGGCTCGAAACAGTGCCGTACCTCAACAGCACCTCCATCATGGAACTGGCGCAGGTGCCGAAGCATTTGGTCGTGCTCGGCGGCGGATACGTGGGGCTCGAGTTCGGTCAGCTTTTCCGGCGGCTGGGCAGCCGTGTGACGGTCGTACAGCGCGGGCCGAAATTGTTTTCGGGCGAGGATGCGGACGTGGCGGATGAGGTGGCAAAGATCCTGCGGGAGGACGGAATCGAAGTGCTGCTGAACACGGCGGCGGAGAAGGTGGCGAGATCGGGAAGAGCGATTGCGGTGGCCGTGCGCGCGGGCGGAAAGCTGCGAACGGTGAAAGGGACGCATCTGCTGGTCGCGACAGGGCGGGTGCCAAATTCGGACTCGCTGAATCTGGGAGCGGCGGGCGTCGCGACGGATGAGCGGGGATTCATTCGAGTGAACGACCGGCTCGAGACGAATGTGCCGGGGATTTTCGGGCTGGGAGACATCAAGGGAGGTCCGGCGTTCACGCACATTTCGTACGACGACTTCCGAATCATCCGCACGAACGTGATTGAAAAAGGAAGCGCGTCGATTGCGGGGCGACTGGTTCCGTATACGGTGTTCATCGATCCGGAACTGGGGCGCGTGGGAATGTCAGAGACGGAGGCGCGAGCGCAGGGGCGCGAGATTCGCGTGGCGAAGATGCCGATGAGCTACGTGTCGCGAGCGCTCGAGATGGACGAGACGCGCGGGTTCATGAAGGCGGTGGTGGACGCGAAGACGGGACAGATTCTGGGAGCGGCCGTGCTGGGGATCGAAGGCGGCGAGGTGATGACGCAGATTCAAATGGCGATGATCGGGAAGCTGCCGTACACGGTGCTGAAGGACGGAGTGTTCGCGCATCCGACGTTGTCGGAATCGTTGAATAATTTGTTTGGGCATTTTGAGGGGGAGACGTGAGGTGTTGGAATGGTGACGGCGTCGCACCCTTCGCAGACTGCGCGAAGGATGCGGCACCCGGAAATTCAAAGGCAAAAGCAGCGTAACGAGACGCGCAGGGTGAGGCGTTCGAGGGGTCAAAGGGCAGCGGAAAGCCTCAGGTCTGAGGACCTGAGGTACAGAGGCAAAGGCAACTGCATCGCACCCTTCGCAGATTCCGCGGGAAGGATGCGGCGGCCGAAAAGACCGACGCGGCAAATGCGGGAGAGAGGTCCCTCCACTGCGTCCCGCGCCCGCGCTGCGCGCGGGGAAGGACAAGACGCGGGACTTCGGTCGGGATGACAAGCGGCGGCGAGCGGCGAATGAGATGAAGGTGCTTTTCATTGGCGGAACGGGAGTGATCAGCGCGGCGTGCACGCGGCTGGCGGCGGAGCGCGGGATGGACGTGACGCTGCTGCGGCGCGGCGAGCGGAGCGCGCGCATCCCGTCTGGCGTGCAAACGATTCAAGCGGATATTCGCGACGCGAAGGCGTGCGAGGCGGCGTTGGCGGCAGAAAAATTCGATGCGGTGGCGGACTGGGTGGCGTTCACGCCGGCGGACATCGAGCGAGACTTGGCGCTGTTTCGCGGACGGACGCGGCAATACGTGTTCATCAGCTCGGCGAGCGCGTACCAGAAACCGGTGCCGCGGTATCCGATTACGGAGGAGACGCCGCTTGGGAATCCCTACTGGCAATACGCACGGGACAAAATCGCGTGCGAAGAGCGGCTGAGGAAGGCGCATCGCGAGGAGGGATTTCCGGCGACGATCGTGCGGCCGTCGCTGACCTTCGACGAGACGTGGATTCCGCTGGTGATCAACAGTTCGCAGAGGCCGTACACGATTGTGGAGCGGATGCGGCGCGGGAAAAAGGTGATTGTGCCGGGAGACGGGTCGTCGCTGTGGGTGATCACGCACAACAGCGATTTCGCGAAGGGTTTTACAGGGCTGCTGGGGAATGAGCGCGCGATCGGCGAGGCGTTTCACATTACGACGGATGAGACGATGGCGTGGGATCAGCTCTACGAGACGGTGGCGCGCGAGGCCGGGGTGGAGGCGAAGCTGGTGCATGTGCCGTCGGACTTCATCATCGCGTGCCTGCCGGAGCAGCGCGGGAGGCTGCTGGGTGACAAGGCGGTGAGCGTGATCTTCGACAACAGCAAGATCAAGCGGTTCGTGCCGGAGTTTCGGGCGACGACGACGTTTGCGGAGGGGATACGGCGGTCGCTCGAGTGGTTCGAGGCGGATGCTGCGCGGCGGCAGGTGGACGAGGCGGCGAACGCGGCGTGGGACAAGATCATCACGGCGTATGAGGGCGGGATGGAAGCGGGGGCGCGGGCGTTTCGGTGAAGGGCGGAAGTTCCGCCGAGCGGCGCGAGCGGCGCAGAAGCGAAATGACGCAGGGCTGAGGCGCTTGAACGTCAACGGCGTCGCACCCTTCGCAGACTGCGCGAAGGATGCGGCACCCGGAAAGGCAAAGGCTGGAATGCCCGAGACGACTTGAACCGAAAGGCAAAGGCCTCAGGTCTGAAGACCTGAGCTACAGGGCTGAAGACCCGCCCGACATTTTGAGGAGTGAGTGCAGGGGCGAGGCATTCGAATGGCGGCCTCTTCGCACCCTTCGCAAACTACGCGAAGGATGCGGCACCCGGCACCCGGAAAGTCGAAGTCAAAGTCGAAGTCAAAGTCAAAGTCAAAGGCAAAAGCAAAGGCTGGGATGCCCGACGATGCGAACCGAAAGGCAAAGGCCTCAGGTCTGAAGACCTGAGCTACAGGGCTGAAGACCCGCCCGACATTTTGAGGAGTGAGTGCAGGGGCGAGGCATTCGAATGGCGACCTCTTCGCACCCTTCGCAAACTACGCGAAGGATGCGGCACCCGGAACGTCAACGTCAACGTCAACGTCAAAGTCAACGTCAACGTCAACGTCAACGTCAAAGTCAAAGTCAAAGTCAAAGTCAAAGTCAAAGTCAAAGTCAAAGGCAAAGGCAAAGGCAAAGGCGAAGGCAAAGGCGAAGGCTGGACTGCGCGACGATGCGAACCGAAAGGCAAAGGCCTCAGGTCTGAAGACCTGAGCTACAGGGCTTCTCTGTTCGAATTTGGGAATGCATTCGCTCGCTCTTGGCGATATCATGCGCCCGCCGCCCAGCGGCACCGCTTCTCAACTCACTTCATGGAGCTCCATCGAATGAATCTCAGCCTTCCTTATAAATCGCTATTGGTTCTGGCCGCGCTGCTGATCGCTTCCGGCGCCGCCTTCGCCCAATCAGGGCAGATTTCTGTAACCGTCGACGCCACCAAGGCTCCCGAAAAGCTCGTCCGCACCATCGAGAGCATTCCCGTCAAGGCCGGCCCGCTCGCGCTCTACTACCCGAAATGGATTCCCGGCGAACATGGCCCCGACGGTCCCATCGTCAACCTCACCGGCCTGAAAATCATGGCGAACGGGAAACTGATCCCGTGGCAGCGCGATCTGCTCGACCTCTGGAAATTTCATGTCGACGTGCCGGCGGGCACGGACCACCTCGACGTGAGCTTCGATTACCTGGAGCCGACCGCGGGAGGTTTTGCGACGTCCGCGGCTTCCGCCACGGACAAGCTGCTCGTCATCGAGTGGAATCAGAACGTCCTCTATCCGTCCGGGCCGCGCTCGGATCAAATTTTCTTCAAGCCGACGCTGATTCTTCCCGACGGGTGGAAATTCGGCACGCCGCAGCATGTGGAGAGTCAATCGGGCAATCAGGTTTCCTTCGCTCCCATCTCGCTCGAGCGCTTGGTCGATTCACCGGTGATCACCGGCCAGTACTATCGCGCGGTGGACATCACGCCGGCGGGCGAGCCTATCCATCATGAGCTGGACATGGTCGCGGACAGCGAAATCGCGCTCGACATCAGCCCGGAGTTGACGAAGGAGATGACGAACCTGGTTGCGGAAGCCGGGAAACTTTTCGGCTCGCGGCATTATCACGAATACCACTTCCTTCTCACACTGAGCGATCACGTGGCGCACTTTGGCCTCGAACACAATGAGTGCAACGACAGCCGCTTGCCCGAGCGCGTCCTGCTGGGGCCGAATGCCGGGCTTTCTCTTGGCGGACTTCTGGCGCACGAGTACGCGCATTCGTGGAGCGGAAAATTCCGCCGGCCCGCGGATCTGACGACGCCCGATTTCGAAGTTCCCATGAAGACGGACCTGCTGTGGGACTACGAGGGCTTCACGGAATTTGCGGGTCCGCTTCTCGCGGCACGCAGCGGCCTGTGGACTCCGGAGGAATATCGCGCGAACCTCGCGAATATCGCGGCGGCTCTTGGGCCGGGCCGCCCGGGGCGAAGCTGGCGTCCGCTGGTCGATACGGCGGTGGGCCAGGAACTGGGCTTCGCGCGGGGCTGGGGGAACTGGCGACGCGGCACGGACTACTATGATGAAGGCGACCTGCTCTGGCTGACCGTCGCGACGATCATTCACGAGCAGAGTCACGGCCAGAAATCGCTCGAGGATTTCACGCACCTCTTCTACGGTGGACCGAATAATGGACCGGAAGTGAAGACCTACACTTTCGAGGACGTCGTCAAGGCCCTCAACTCCGTCGTGCCCTATGATTGGGCGGGCTTCCTCCGCGAGAAGGTGGACGCGATTGCTCCGAATCCGCCGCTTGGAGGGATCGAAAATGGGGGCTGGAAATTTGTGATGAATGACGAAGCGCCGCGTGAGCGAGGGCGACGCGGCGGTCCCGGCGATCAATACTCCATCGGTCTAAGCATCGGCGAAGACGGCACCGTGAACGACTCCATTTATGGCGGGCCCGCCTTCAAAGCGGGAATCACTCCCGGAATGAAAATCGTCGGCATCAATGGGCGCGTCTACACGCACGATTTGCTGGAGGATGCGATCAAGGCGTCGAAAGATAACTCGGGGCCTATCTCGCTACTCGTGGTGAACGACGATTACTACAAGACAGCCAACATCGACTATCACGGCGGGCCGCTGTATCCGCACCTCGAGCGTGACGAAAGCAAGCCGGACTACCTCGACGAGTTGGCGAAGCCGATCGCGGGCAATTGATGGCAGCGCTGCATCCCAATCGAGCACGAGCGCCCGCGCGGCGAAAGGAAAAATCGCGCCGCGTGGGGCTCGCGCGAGCGCTGTCGAAGCTGGGCTACTGCTCGCGGTCGCATGCGGTGGAATTGATTCGCGCGGGACGCGTCACGCTGAATGGCCGAGTGCAGCGCGATGCCGAAGCGGCCGTATCGCTGGTGCGGGACCGCATCGCGGTGGACGGAGCGGCGGTCACGGCGGCGGTGAAGGTCTACTGGATGCTGAATAAGCCGCGCGGCGTGGTCACCACGGCGTCCGACGAAAAAGGCCGCGAGACGGTTTACGCCTATCTCCCGGAAACGGCGGCGTGGCTCGCTCCCGTCGGGCGGCTCGACAAGGCCAGCGAAGGACTGCTGCTCCTGACGAATGATTCGGAGTGGGCCGCGCGAATCGCGGCACCGGAGACGCATCTCGAGAAAACCTATCACGTCCAGATCGCAGCGTTGCCGGATGCGGCGGTGCTGGAAAAAATCGTGCGCGGAGTCCGCGTCGAGAGCGGGGAAGTCGTGCGCGCGAAATCGGCCTCGATGCTTCGCACCGGGGAGAAGAACTCCTGGATCGCCATCGAACTCGACGAAGGGAAGAATCGGCAGATTCGCCGCATCTTCGACGCTCTTGGAATTGAAGTTCTGCGCCTGGTCCGCGTCGGTATCGGTCCATTGCAGCTTGGCGATCTGGCAAAAGGGAAGCATCGCGTTCTTGCGGCGGAAGAGATTCGCACGCTCGATTCGGCGATGCGGCCAGCGGAAAGGTCGAATTCACGTCATGCCATCTGAGGAGCAAATCGGATGAGAATCATCATTCTTCTTTTCGTGGGACTTCTATCGGCGGTGATTGCGAACGCGCAGGAAAATCCGATCGTCATCCACGCGGGAACCATGCTCGACGGCAAGGGAAACGTCTCGCACAACGTCGACATCGTGGTGCAAAGCGCGAAAATCGTGAGCGTCGAACCACACGCAAAGAAAGCCGCGGATTACGAGCTGACGCGTCTCACCGTGCTGCCGGGCTGGATCGACGTTCACGATCACATCACCTGGCACTTTGGCCCGAATGGCCGCGCCGAAGATAAGAGCGAGACGCCTTCGGAAGCCGCGCTTGCCGCGGCGTCAAATGCATGGGTGACGCTGCGAGCCGGCTTCACCACGATTCAAAGCCTGGGCTCGCGCGAAGATGTGCCCCTGCGCGCTGCGATCAATAGCGGCCGCTTGCCGGGCCCGCGCGTTCTTACGTCGATCGAGCAAATCACCGATCCGAAGCTTACGCCGGAGCAGCTTCGCGAAACGGTGCGGCGGCTGAAGGCCGAAGGCGCCGACGTGATCAAGATTTTCGCCTCGAAGAGCATTCGCGAAGGCGGCGTGCGCACGTTCGATGATGAGCAGCTCCGCGCCGTGTGTGGCGAGGCAACGGCGCAAGGTCTACGCAGCCTGGTGCACGCCTATCGCACGGCGGTGCGAGCCGCATCGGACGACGGCTGCACGGAAGCGGAGCACGGCGAATTCGCGACGGCCGACGACCTGCGCGATCTGGCCGCGCATGGGACGTACTTCGATCCGCAGGCGGGGCTCGTGATCCACAATTACCTCGACAACAAGGCGAAATTCCTCGGCATCGGCAATTACACCGAAGACGGATTCGCGAAGATGCAGGAGGTGCTGCCGACGATGCGCGATCTCTTCAAGATGGCCCTCGACACTCCGGGCCTGAAAATCGTGTTTGGCACGGACGCCGTGGCCGGAGCACACGGGCGCAACGCCGAAGAATTCCTCGATCGCGTCAGCGCCGGGCAGACTCCGATGGACGCGATGGTCTCCGCCAACTCGCGCGCAGCAGAATCGCTCAGGATGGGAAATGAGATTGGCTCGATTGCTCCCGGAATGCAGGCGGACATCATCGCGCTCGATGGCGATCCGCTGAAGGACATCACGGCTGTGCGGCGGGTGGTCTTCGTGATGAAGGGCGGGGTGATTTACCGCAACGATGCTCCGTCTCGATGACGGCGCGGACGCGGGGAACGCTTACGGGGTGGTCTGGCTTTCGGAGTAGTGGTGCCAGAGAGCGAAGCTCGTCAGCGCGAGCGCTCCGCCGGCGATAAGGAAGAAGAGCAGGCGGCGCCGTTTGCGGTGTCCCTGCACCGATTGAGGACCCTGGTCGTCCGAGGAATCTTCATCGACGACGACGCGGTAGGACTTGCCTTCCGCAATCGTGAAAAGCTCACCGTCGTTATCGAGGATCAGGTCGCCGTGCGCCGCGGTCACTACGATTTCATGCGCGTTCCGGATGCTCACTTGACCGCGCGTCGCGTTCGTCCCTGAACCGCGGAGTGTGCCCGCAGGCGTCTCGAGCTCGAACTGCGTCGGATCAGGCAGCGAGAAGCTTGCGGAACCTCGCGCCAGCGTGACGCTGGCGAGCCCCGCGTGCTCCTCGAGGCTCATCGAACTGGATGCACTCAGGTAAAGTTGGCCTGTTCCAAGGCGCAGCCTCAGCGTACCCTGGCCGTCGGTCTCGACGGCATCTCCGGCGTAGACAGTAGCCCCGGTGACGACCGCCGCTCCGTCCAGATGCGCGTGCTCGGCGTCCGCAACCGTCCCGAGCGGCCGATCGGTCGTGGCCATGGCCGGCAGGTCGCACAACCCCGCCGCCAGCACCACCACCATGCAGCGATACCCGAGTTTTGCCAGGCCTTTAGCCCTGTGCATGACCTGACTCTGTGCCCGCGCAACGCCGGCGTCAATGGGCGGTAGGTACAGGGTTGTCACAGTCGCAACAGCTTCGGCCAGGTCTCTTTGTAAGGCGCGTGTTTTCTATGAGATGCGAATGCCGGCTGAGCAGGCAAGTGATCGTCGAGCCGGCGGCAAAGTGACCGAGGCAGGACACATTGCCGCGGGGAGAGGGCTGGAAGAATGTCGCGCGTAAAGCAAGCGATACTGATCGTGGCCACTTTAATCGTGGCGGGAAGCATTCGTCCGATCGCTGGAGCGGGCGGCGAGAAGGTCTATAAGGGATACATCACGGATTCGCAGTGCGCGATGAACGTGCACTCGCTGAGCCAGTCACACAAGGAAATGCTGCAATCCAAAAGCGTCGGCACGACGCCTGCGGACTGCGTCTGGTACTGCGTGAAGCAGCGCGGCGGCCGCTTCGTGCTGCAGGAAAAGAGCCGGGTGTACAAGCTCGACGACCAGAACATTAGTCGGGAGATGTGCGCCAAGCGAGTTCGCGTAACAGGCGAACTCGACAAGCAAACCAACACGATTCACGTCCAAGAGATCCAGGTCATCAGCGAAGACGAATCGCGCATCGACTACTAAGCGGCTTCACTCCGGCCTGCCGCCATCAAGGGCGTCTCGACCACCTTCCCACGTTCGGGCGCCGGCTTATAATCCCCCGATTTTCCTGAAACACTTTCGCCGCTGATTGCGTATCCTTCTGGTGAGGGGAGGGCCCAATGGTGAAATTCCTGCTGTGGTGCATCCTGCTATTCCTGTGCTGGCCGCTTGCGCTTCTGGCCCTGATCCTTTATCCGATCGTGTGGCTCCTGCTGCTGCCGTTCCGAATCGTAGGGATCACGATTGACGGCGTGCTCGAGCTTTTCAAGGCGATCATCTTCCTGCCTGCCCGCGTGCTGCGAGGCCCTCGGCCGGCATAAACGCCTGCGCGAATCCCGCCCTATTTCCGCCGCTGAATTCTATTTGTGTTCGCTGACGACCGCGTCAAAGAAGGCGCCGAGGAGGTGTCGCATCTCGTCTTCGTCGAGAGACTTGGGATCGACGAGATGTTCGAGGAGAAGGGAAGTGGAAAGCGCGCCCAGGCCGGTGGATGCGGCAACTGCTGAAACCGGCAGCGAGCGGCCAAGCGAGCGCATGATCTTGCGCAGAATTCCGGCGCCGCAGGAGCGAAGATTCTGGCGGCGCGCCCGCAGACGGGCGTGCGCTTCGGGATGGCGAACGGCGTAGAGGCTGAACTCGAGAGAGAGCAAGGTGAAGCGGCGGTCCTTGGCATTCCGCGCGTAATAGTCGCGCAGGGCGCGAAGCATTTCCTGCGCGTCCTTGCAGCGCTCGAGAAGGGCATTGACGTGGGCCACGCGCTCGGCCACCCAATGCTCGAGAAGCGCGAAGAAGAGATCTTCCTTGTCTTCGAAATTGGCGTAGAAGGCGCCGCGCGTATAGCCGGCGCTGGCCGCGATGTCTTCCAGGCGCGCCGCGGCGAAGCCGTCGCGGGCGAAGATGCGTTCGGCGGCGGCCAGAAGCTTCTGGCGGGTTGCGGCCGTGCGTGCGCGCTGTCGCGAGCCGGAGCTCTTGCGCGCTGCAGACGCAGCCGCGGATCCTATCCTGCGAGGCTTATGCTTTACAATATACATACATGCATGTATATTATTATGCAGCCTGCTTCAGCGTGCAAGGACTTTCTCGATGGCTCCGGCCAGCGATGCAATCGCACTCGATCAGAGCGTTTGGCGCCCACGGTACAACCCCTGGCTCATCGCGCTGACGGTGACGCTCGCGACGTTCATGGAGGTGCTCGACACCTCCATTGCCAACATCGCGCTGCCGCACATGGCGGGCAGCTTCGGCGCGAGTCCCGAGGAATCCACGTGGGTGCTGACGAGCTACCTCGTGTCGAACGGTATCGTTCTGCCGGTGAGCGCGTGGCTGGCGACGCGGTATGGACGCAAGCGATTCTACATGTTCTGCGTCGCGCTGTTCGCGAGCAGCAGCTTCCTGTGCGGACTTGCGCCGACTCTCGGGATGCTGGTCCTGTTCCGGATTTTGCAGGGCGCGGGCGGCGGCGGATTGCAGCCGAGCGAGCAGGCCATCCTGGCGGATACGTTTCCTGCGTCGAAGCGCGGAATGGCCTTCGCGGTGTACGGGATGGCAGTGGTGGTGGCGCCGGCCATCGGACCCACGATCGGCGGATGGATCACCGACAACTACAGCTGGCGCTGGATCTTCTACATCAACGTACCCATCAGCATTCTCTCGCTGTATCTCACGCACCGGCTGGTCGAAGATCCGCCATACCTGAAGGTGGAGCGGGAAAAGCGGGCGGGGGTCAAGATCGACTACATCGGCTTGGGCCTCGTGTCGCTTGGCGTGGGCGCGCTGCAACTCGTGCTGGACAAGGGGCAGGAAAAAGATTGGTTCGATTCGCACCTGATCACAACGCTGCTGGTGGTGGCAGTGGTGGTGCTGGTGGTGTGGGTGATCTGGGAGTGGCGGCATCCGCATCCGATCGTCGAATTGAAGCTGCTGAAAAAGCGCAACTTCGCGACGGCCGTGTTTTTTATGTTCGTGCTTGGCATGGTGCTCTACGGGACGACGGTGCTGATTCCGCAGTATTTGCAGCTCTTGATGGGCTATCCGGCGGTGCTGGCGGGAGAGGCGCTGGCGGGCGGCGGATTCATCATGATGCTGACGATGCCCATATCGGGCGCACTCGTCTCGCGGTTTGACGCGCGCCGCGTGATGTGTGCCGGCTTCACGATCACCGCCGTAGCGCTGTTTTACATGTCGACGCGCCTGACGCTCGGCATGGATTTCATGACGGTCGAAATGCTGCGCATCTACCAGACGCTGGGCCTGGCGTTCATTTTCATTCCGTCGAACACGCTTTCGTATGTCGATATTCCGCGCGAGAAGAACAACCAGGTGTCGAGCATGATTAATTTCGTGCGAAACATCGGAGGGAGCATCGGGATCGCGCTGATCAGCACATTCATTACGCGCGCGGCGCAGACGCGGCAGAACTATCTGGCAGCGCACATGCAGAACGGCAATCCGCGATTCCGCCAGATGGTCGGCGGCATCGCGGCCACGCTGCAGTCGCAAGGGCTAAGCCCGGCGCAGGCGCTGCGGCAAGCCTATGCGCGAATCGGCGCGCTTTTGCAGCAGCAGGCTTCGGCGCTGGCCTATAAGGACGTGGTGTCGATTCTGGCAGTGATCATTGCGTGCCTGATTCCGATGGCATTCATCATGAAGCGTCCGCGAGGCGGCGCGACGGAAGCGCCGCCGGCGCACTAGCTGGAGCGGCCGCGGGCCTTGCCCAGTTTTTCATTCCTCTCGGCTTCTTCGAATAAATCCTGGTTGGCGTCGGCAGGGTAGGTGACCTGCGTTTCTCGCACGCGGGCAAACGGCGTGAGTGTGTGCAGCTTCGGCGCCGCGCTACTCACGATCTCGAGCACGTCGATTCCGCGGACCAGGAGCGCGTCGGCAACCAGTGAGCGGTGGCACCGCCAGGGAACGGCCTCCGAGCACATAAGCGCGCTCGGCTTTTCGGAGGCGAGCTCGATGGCGCGCGCGAGACCCTCGCCGAATTCTGGCGTCTGCATGTAATCGGCGAAACCGCGAAAACTGGCGTTGCGCCACGCCGCGTTGCGGGAATCGCGGAGCGGCTTGCGGAGGCCGCCCAACGCCTTAAGATGCACGTAGTCGATGCCGGCGGTGTGAAGCGAGGCGGCAAGCGTGTCCGTATTGAACTGCGGATTGTGGCGCGACTTGGGAATCGTGCGAATGTCAATCAGACGAGCAACGCCGTTCGCGCGTAGCAGCGCGATGAATTCATCGGACGAGCGGGTGGAGTGGCCGATCGTGAAAACTCGTAGACGCGGCTTTTTTGCTGACTCCGAATTGGCCATCGAGACATCATAATAATCGCCGGCGGGCGTCTCGAGAAATTTCCTTCTACGATGCCAGCGCCGCGGCGATAATGGACGAGTTCGATTTCGAGAGGCTGCGCTCATGTCGGAAGTAACCGCTCTCTTCTGGGACAACGGCGGCGTGATCCTCACCAACGGGTGGGACCGCGACGCGCGGAAGCGAGCGGTGGAGAAATTTCAGCTCGACATGGCGGAATTCGAAGACCGCCACGAGCTGGTCCTGAATGCCTTCGAGACAGGCGAGCTTTCGCTGGATGATTACCTGAAGCGGACGGTGTTCTATCGCCCGCGCAACTACACGCTGGATGACTTCAAGAAGTTCATGTTCGACCAATCGCAACCGATTCCGGAGTCGCTGGCTTTCTGCGGCGCGCTGGCGCGGTCGCGGAAATACATGATGGCGTCGTTGAACAACGAATCGCTCGAAATCAATGAGTACCGCATTCGGACCTTCGCGTTGCGGAATTACTTCGAGGCGTTTTTCAGCTCGTGCTATCTGGGAGTGCGCAAGCCGAACGCGGGAATTTATTCGCTGGTGCTGAAGATCACGCAGCGCGAGCCGGGCGAGTGCGTGCTGATTGACGACCGGGGCCTGAATCTCGAATGCGCGCGCGAATTGGGAATCCATACGATACAGTTCAAGAGCGTCAGCCAACTGCGCGATGACCTGGCGCGGCTTGGCGTAACCTCGGATGAAGCGGCTTCGAAGAACGATAAAGTTGGAATTGCGGGGAGGGATTGATATGGAACTGGGAATGATTGGCTTGGGGAAAATGGGCGGTTTCATGACGGAGCGACTGATTCGCGGCGGTCATCGCGTGGTGGGCTTCGACCGGGATGCGGGCGCGGTGCAGCGCGTAGTCGATAAAGGCGCGGCGGGCGCCGATTCGCTCGACAAAATGTTCGCGCAACTGAAGCCGCCGCGCGCCGTGTGGCTGATGGTCCCGGCGGGCGCGCCCGTGGATCAAACAATCGACTTGCTGCTGCCGCATCTTTCGCCGGGCGACACGATCATCGACGGCGGCAACTCCTACTATAAGGATTCCGTTCGCCGCGCGGCGGCGCTTGCGCCGAAGAAGATCAACTTCGTCGATTGCGGGACGAGCGGCGGCGTCTGGGGGCTGACGGAGGGCTACAGCATGATGGTCGGCGGCGATGCGGACGTGGTGAAGCGGCTCTCGCCGATTTTTCAGACTCTCGCGCCCGGACCGGACAAAGGCTGGGGGCGCGTGGGGCCCGCGGGTGCAGGGCATTACGTGAAGATGGTGCACAACGGAATCGAGTACGGAATCATGCAAGCGTATGCGGAAGGGTTGGATCTATTGCGGCACAAGAGCGAATTCGGCATCGACCTGCTGCAGGTGTCGAAGATCTGGCAATTCGGCAGCGTGATTCGTTCGTGGCTGCTGGATTTGACGGTGGACGCGCTGTCGAAGAATCCGGCGCTCGACGGCATCGCCGCCTACGTGACGGATTCGGGCGAAGGCCGGTGGACGGCGATCGAGGGCATCGACCTTGGAGTGCCGCTGCCCGTGATTACGGGCGCGCTCGACGCGCGCTTCCGTTCGCAGGATCCACAGCCGTTCGCGAACAAGCTGCTCGCGATGATGCGCCACGAGTTTGGCGGGCACGCCGTGAAGTCAGCAGGGAAGGACTGACGGCGCTAGCTCGAAGGCGCGTATAGCGCGAGCTGCCGGTCCAGTTCGGCTGCTGCGAAATCTCCTATGCAAATGAATATTCGCGTTTGCGACGATATCGACGCGGTGAGCCGCGCCGCGATGGACGAAACAATGGGAGCTCTGCGCGAGGCCGTCGAGCAGCGCGGCCGGTTCGCGATCGCGCTATCGGGCGGGCACACGCCGGCGAAGATGTACGCGCTATGGGCGTCGGAGCCGTATCGCAGCGAGACGCCGTGGGATCGGGCCCACCTTTTCTGGAGCGATGAGCGCTATGTGCCGCCGGACGACCCGCTAAGTAATTTCCGCATGACGCGCGAGGCTCTGATCTCGCGCGTGCCCATTCCAGCGGCCAACGTGCATGCGGTTCCGACGACGCTACCGACGCCGCAAGCAGCGGCAGACGCCTACGAGAAGGATCTGCGCAATTTCTTTGGCGCGAGCGCGCCGCAATTCGACGTGCAGCTCCTCGGCCTCGGACCGGAAGGGCACACCGCGTCGCTTTTCCCGGGATCGGCAGCGCTGGCGGAAAAAAACCGGTGGGTGCTGCCGGTCGAAGTAGACGCAACGCCGCCGCGGCGGCTGACTTTTACGCCGGTGGTGCTCAATCAGGGCCGGAAAACGATGTTTCTGGTCGCAGGGAAAGACAAGCGCGAGATTGTGTCGGCCCTGCGCAACGAGCCAGACGCGGCGGCCAGACAATATCCCGCGGCGCAGATTCGGCCAAACGGTGACGTTCTATGGCTCCTGGACCGGGCTGCCGCGGGCTGAAATCTCCGAAACCACTCGGTCCTTCGAGCGTCTAATGAACCACCACGGACGGGTGTGACTGCGAAGGGCGACTCCAGGGCGTTGCCGCTTGGCTTGCCTTTGGCGTCTGAAAATGGGGGAGCGGACGCTGCAATTCCGTGTAAAAATGATGGTTCGCCCCGAACAGGAAATGGGACTCCGACGGATGACACTCAAGAATTGGAAGCGGACTTCTGCGGCGCTGGGCGCCTTCGCGCTGCTCGCGTGCGCCAGCGGCTGCACGACGAACACGGCTGAGACCGCGCCGAACTTGGCGATCCCCGTCACCGTGGCGAAGGCGGCGCAGAAAACGGTGCCGATCGAGCTGAACGAGATTGGCTCGGCCGAGGCCTACAGCACGGTGTCGATCAAGGCGCAGGTCAACGCGGTGCTGGAGCAGGTGCACTTCGCGGCGGGCGCGTTCGTGAAGAAAGGCGACCTGCTGTTCACGCTGGACGCGCGGCCGTTTCAGGCGGCGCTCGACCAGGCGCGCGCGACTCTGGCGCATGACCAAGCGCAGGCCGAGCTGAGCCAGGTACAGGCGGAGCGGTACCAGAAGCTCTTCGAGGCGGGAGTCACTCCGAAGGAGCAGCTCGACCAGATGAAGACCACCGCCATCGCGGCCGAGGCTGCCGTGCAGGCCGACGAAGCCGCGGTCCAGGCCGCAAAGCTGCAGCTCGACTACTGCCAGATTTTCTCGCCCGTCGATGGCCGCACGGGCGCTGTTCAGGTATATCCCGGAAACGTGGTGAAGCAAAACGACGTGCCGATTCTGATTGTGATCAATCAGGTGACGCCGATTTACGTCGACTTTGCGATTCCCGAGCAATACCTGGGCGTCGTGAAGAAATACATGGCGGGAGGCCATTTGCGGGTTGACGCCACGCCTTACGGCGACACGGTTCCCGAGGTTGGTACGCTGACGTTCGTCGACAATTCGGTCGACAACACCACGGGCACGATCAAGCTGAAGGGGACGTTTCCCAATCCGGATCATCGCCTGTGGCCCGGGCAATTTTCGAACGTATCGCTGCGTCTTGCCGAGGAAGAGAACGCAATCGTGATTCCGTCGCAGGCCGTTCAGACCGGCCAATCCGGAGAATATGTCTATGTGGTGACGCCGCAATTGACGGCCGATGCGCGTCCTGTGAAGGTGGCGCGCACGATCGGCTCCGATTCCGTGATTTCGCAAGGCGTTTCCCCGGGCGAGGACGTCGTCACCGACGGCCAGCTTCGTTTGATTCCAGGAATCAAGGTTCAGGTTAAAGGCGCAACTTCCGCTCCTTGATCGCACTTCGATGAGTATCGCCGCAATCTTCATTCGCCGCCCGATCATGACGACTCTCGTCATGTCGGCGATCCTTCTCTTTGGCGTGCTCGGCTACCGCTCTCTCGCCGTCAGCGACTTGCCCAACGTCGACTACCCGACGATTCAAATCTCCGCCAGTCTTCCCGGCGCGAATCCGGACACGATGGCTTCGGCCATCGCTACTCCGCTCGAAAAGCAGTTCTCGACCATCGCCGGCATCGATTCGATGACGTCCACCAGTTCGCTCGGCTCCACTCAAATCACGCTGCAGTTCGATCTGAGCCGCAATATCGACGCCGCGGGCCAGGACGTGCAGGCCGCGATCGCTCGCGCGGCCCCGCAGCTCCCGCCGAACATGCCGACGCCGCCCACCTATCAGAAAGTGAATCCGGCGGACCAGCCCATCCTCTATCTCGCGATGGGCTCGCCCACGCAGCCGCTCTACGTGGTGGACCAGTACGCCGAAACGATGCTGGCGCAGCGCATCTCGATGGTGAAGGGCGTCGCGCAGGTGCAGGTCTATGGTTCGCAAAAATATGCGGTGCGAATCCAACTCGATCCCCAGGCGATGGCCACGCGCCAGATTGGGATCGACGACGTCTACACGGCGGTGCAGAACGCGAACGTGAACCTGCCCGTCGGAATTCTGAGCGGCAAAGAGCGCGCCTTCACGCTTCAGGCCAACGGCCAGTTGACGCGCGCGGCCCTCTACCGCCCGCTGATCGTGGCTTACCGCAACGGATCGCCGGTGCGGCTGGACGACCTCGGCAAGGTCTACGACAGCGTGCAGAACGATCGCGTCGCGAACTGGTGGAATAGCACGCGCTCGATTGTTCTCGCCGTCCAGCGGCAGCCCGGAACGAACACCGTGGAAGTGGTCGATGCCGTCAAGCAGCTTCTGCCGCAGTTCCGCGCGGTGATACCGCCGTCGATCGACATGCAGATTCTGTACGACCGGTCGGTGACGATTCGCGAATCCGTGAACGACGTGAAATTCACGCTGTTCCTCGCCGTCGTTCTCGTGGTTTTCGTCATCTTCATTTTCCTGCGCAACGTTTCCGCCACGTTGATCCCCAGCATCGCGCTGCCGATGTCCATCATCGGCACCTTTGCCGTGATGTATGAGCTGAACTACACGGTCGACAATTTATCGCTGATGGCGCTCACGCTATCCGTGGGCTTTGTGGTGGACGACGCCATCGTCATGCTCGAAAACATCGTCCGCCACATGGAGATGGGCAAAGGCGTGATGGAAGCGGCGCTGGCCGGCTCGAAGGAAATCGGGTTCACGATTATTTCGATGACCCTCTCGCTCGCCGCCGTGTTTATTCCCGTTCTCTTCATGAGCGGCATCATGGGCCGGCTCCTTCACGAATTTTCCGTCGTGATCATGGTTTCGATTCTCGTTTCGGGATTCGTCTCCTTGACGCTGACTCCCATGCTTTGCAGCCGCTTCCTGCGTTCGCATCATGGAGAGCAGCACGGACGAGTGTATGCGTCGCTCGAGAAATTCTTCGATCGCCTGCTCAACCGCTACGACGTAACCCTGCAATGGGCGCTTCGACATCGCGTTACCGTGATGGCGATTTCAGGCGTGATTCTGGCCATCACCGTGTGGCAGTTCATCGCCATTCCCAAGGATTTCCTGCCTCCGGCGGACGCTTCGGAAATTTTCATCTCCACCGAAGGCGCGCAGGGAATTTCGTTCGACGCGATGGAGCAGCACCAGGCCGAGCTCAACAAGATTGTGCTCGATGATCCCTATACCCACGACTTCTTCTCGAGCACTGGCGGCAGGTCGTCAAGCAATTCCGGCGTCATCTTCATTCACTTGAAGCAGCCCAACGACCGGCCGAAAGTTCCGAGCCCCACGATGCTGGCGCTCGAGCATAAGTTCGGGGGCGTGCCGCTGCTTGGCGGCGCGATTCACGGGATCGCTCCGCTCTTTGCTCATCACGCTTCCATCGACGACATCATTGATGAACTGCGGCCTAAATTTGCCACCATCACCGGCGTCAACGCCTACATGCAGAATTTGCCGCCGATTCAAGTGGGAGGCCAGCTCACGAAGAGCCAGTATCAGCTCACATTGCAAAGCCCGGACACCGCGGAACTCTACCGTACCGTTGGCAGCTTCCAAGCCAAGATGGCGCAGCTTCCGGGGCTCCGCGACGTCACCAGCGACCTGCTGAACAGCAATCCGCAAGTCGACGTTGAAATCGATCGCGACAAAGCTTCCGCACTTGGCGTCACCGCCGAACAGGTGGAGGACGCGCTCTACACTGCTTACGGCCAGCGGCAGATTTCCACGATTTATGCGCCGAACGACGAATACTGGGTCGTGATGGAGTTGGAAGACAAGTATCAGGCGGATCCCGCGGCGCTTTCGCTACTCTACATTCGGTCGAAGTCGGGAACGCTCGTGCCTCTGAACGCTGTCGCAAAGCTGGGCACGAACCTCGGGCCGCTCACCGTGAACCATCTCGGCCAGCTTCCGGCCGTGACCATCTCGTTCAATCTGGTTCCGAACTTTGCGATTGGCGACGCGGTGAACGAAGTCGAGAAGCTGGCGCACGATTCGCTCCCGTCTTCCGTCAGCACGCAGTTTCAGGGGACGGCCCACGCGTTCGAGGATTCGCTGACCGGCCTCGGAATCCTGCTGGTGATGGCGATTCTCGTGATTTATATCGTGCTCGGAATTCTCTACGAAAGCTTCATTCACCCGATCACGATTCTTTCGGGATTGCCTTCGGCGGCCTTCGGCGCGCTGCTCACGCTGCAGCTCTGCCACATGAGCCTCGACCTTTACGGCTTCGTGGGCGTGATCATGCTGATTGGCATCGTGAAGAAAAACGCGATCATGATGGTCGATTTCGCCATCGAGCGGGAACGCGAAGGCGGCAAGTCCGCGGCCGAAGCTATTTATGAAGGTTCGCTGATTCGCTTCCGTCCCATCATGATGACCACTATGGCCGCCCTGATGGGCACCGCGCCAATTGCGTTCGGAGTCGGTGCTGGCGCTGATTCGCGCCGGCCGCTGGGCCTCGCCGTTGTGGGCGGACTCGTATTTTCGCAACTGGTCACGCTGTACCTCACGCCCGTGTTCTACACCTACATGGATTCGTTCCAGACCTGGACCCAGCGGCGCTTTGGAAAACTGATCGGCAAGGAAGAGACTCGGCTGGCCTCCGCCGACTGATTTTTTCCCGCACCGTTTTGGTTCATCACCTTTCTTTCGCTGTACAAAATTTGCCCTCGTGTACTGGTCTCGACCTGTCGCCACGTACCATTGACCCTCCTTTCGCACGTACCTAGCATTGTTGATGACGCAGAACTTACGCGAATCCTGGCTCTCTCTTGCTCTGCGAGTTGCGGAGAGTGGAACGAAATGGCGTTTGCAGCAGACCTGCCGCGAGATATTCGAACAAGGCGTAAACGGCGCGGGCCCCGCATGAATTCGCGCGTGCCGGTGGCCATCGAATGGAACGGGCAGATTGGGCCGCTGCACTTCGAATCCGGCTTCACGCGCGTCGTCAATAACTACGGCTGCTTGCTCGTCAGTCCCTCGGAAATCGGCGAGATGCAGTCTCTGCGGATCACGAATCTGGCAACAAACAGAACCACGAAGGCGGTTGTCGTCTGGAAAGGGCCCCAGCGAAACGACGGCTGGGACCTGGGGGTTGAGTTGGTCTCACCGGAAATGGGTTTCTGGGGCGTTGAATTCTAGTTCGCGGGGTACAAAACCTTGAAAATTGAAAGTTTGAGGGTTCCGCCTGCACGAAGAAGTGAAACGCCGGCGAAGCAATCTTCCACTGCCGCCCGGCCGTTTGGACCTCCCATCAAAGCGGCGCCCAAGGCGCACGCTCCCATCGCCGCTCAGGAGCGCAGGCACACACAGCGGGTGATGCTGCGCATTCGAGCCAGCATCCATGTTGCGCTTCAGGGGAAGCAATCGACCCTCGAGGCCACGACGCTGAGCGTGAATGACCACGGCGCCGTCGTCGTAGTCGGCAGAAACCTGCCCGAGAATACGCCGCTGATTTTGGAGCATGGTCACACCAAGGAGAAGGTCGCCTGCAAGGTGGCGCGGCCTGCGCGGGAAATGGCGGAAGGATTTCAGATTCCGATCGAGTTCGATTCGCCCGCGCCGGATTTCTGGAAGATTGCGTTCCCGCCGTCCGATTGGCGCGCCGACGAAGTGTAGCGGCTGCAGGGAAGGGACGCGCCGGGCCTACCGGTGCATCCAAGGGAGCTGGTGTAAGTCCAGGTTTCCCCCGGACAAGATCACGCCTACTTTCTTGCCTTGCGCTTTGATCTTCCTCAGCAGAACCGGCCCTGCCGCCACGGCCCCCGAAGGCTCGACCACGATCTTCATGCGCTCCCACAGCAGGAGCATCGTCGAAATGATCTCTTCCTCAGTGACCAGTGAGATTTCATCCACGCGTTCGCGCAGAATCCCGAACGTCAGCGGACATAGCGACGCGCGCAGGCCGTCCGCGATTGTTTCCGTCTTTGCCACCGGCTCGATCTTGCCGGACGCCAGCGACCTCGACGTATCGTCGGCGTTTCGCGGTTCGCCGCCAATCACGCGAACTTCCGGCCGGAGGCTCTTTGTTGCGATGGCGGTGCCGCTCAGCAGCCCCCCGCCGCTCACGGGCGTGATTACGATGTCGAGGTCCGGAACCTGTTCGAGCAGCTCGATCGCGGCCGTTCCCTGTCCGGCGATAACGCGCTCATCGTTGTAGGGATGGAGCAAATGCCCGCCGGTTCGCTTCATCACCTCCGCGGCCGTCGCTTCGCGTGAAGCCATGTTGGGCTCGCACTCCGTGATTTGCCCGCCGTATGCCTGCACGGCCCGCTTCTTCGTGGCCGAAGAATTGGACGGCATGATCAGGAACGCGGGGATGCCTCGCCATCGCGCGGCCAGCGCCAGAGCCGCCGCGTGATTGCCCGACGACGGCGCCACCACTCCGTTCTTCGCCTCTTCATTGCTCAGGGAGAAAACTGCGTTCGTCGCCCCGCGAATCTTGAAGGAGCCCGTCTTCTGCAGATTTTCGCACTTGAAATAGATCTCGGCCCCCGCCATTTCATTCAGCGAGGACGACGTCAGCACCGGCGTGCGGTGAATGCGGGGCGCGATGCGGCTGTGCGCCTTGCGAATCGCGGCCAGATCAGGGCCAACGGCAATTTTTGTCTGTGTCGTCATGAGACTTTCCCTGGCGCATTATGGCACACCAGTTGACTTCATTGGCTCTACCGCGCATTAAAATCATTGACCCTCGCCGGGCCAAAATGTCACCCTCCCCCTAACCCCTTCCTGCAGTAATTCCGTCAACTCGTCGGCCTAGGAGAAGCCATGTCGAATCATGAACGCCGTGTGTCGCCACGCAAGCCATATGCGGCGCCGCTGAGATTCCGAGTCATCCAGAATGGAGCCAGCGCAGAGGATGCCAGTGTTCGTTTTGAGGCCGCGCCGCGCGCCGCAACCACGCACGCGCACTTCGGAACATCGGAAGGGGAGACCGTCAACTTCTCGGAGCGCGGTCTGTATTTTGTGTCTCGCTTGAACCTCAAGGTCGGCGAGGAGCTCGAGATGTATTTCACTCTGCCCGCCGAGCTTACGGGCCGAAGTTCAGAGCATATTCGCTGCAACGCGCGCGTCGTTCACGCCGAGTCAGTGCCGGGAAAACGTGGAGTCACCGGCGTGGGCGTCATCGTCGATCGATTCGAACCGCTCACCAGCGCTCGCAACTGGGCCAATTAGCGCTTTGGCGGCTGCGGAGGCGGCGGGCTACTTCTCGCCGGCGGGAACCGTAAACGTCACTTTCGCGGAGGTGGTGTTGTCGAACCGGTCCGACACCTGCACGGCAATGGTGTGCTCGCCGGGCGTCAGTTTGCTTAGTTGAATCTGATAGCTCTGCTTTGACGCATCCGAGAGCAGCCCGACCGGAAACAGCACCTGCCAATCGCTCGAATCGACGCTATATTCCGCGCTCTCCAGTGCGCCGGCAGCGCTGACGCCCTCGAACGTGACCGTCGCCGTCGGCGAATGCGATTCCGCACGCAAACTTTCGATTCGCGGCGGCGTATTCGCCACTTCGAAGCGGTCGCTCTCGCGTTGATCCGAAAGCGCCTGATCCACCGGATTCGAGGGCGAATCCGACGCAACGATCTTCAGGTAATACGCGCCGTCCGGCATCGTGGTCGTGTCCCACGAATAGTAGTGCTGCGTGATCTTGTCCTTCAGCAGGCGCCAGTTCTTCTCGCCTTCGCCGCGGTAGTAAATCGCGAAGATCAGGTCGTCGTCGTTGTCGTCGTGAGCGCCCCACAGAACGCTCTGGTAGCCCTTATCCTGGAATCCCTGCGGCGGAACGTCGACTTTCGATGGCTTCGGATTTGCCTCTGCTCCCGGCGGTGCGGGCGAAAACGCGCCGGCGTGCTGCGGCATCCGCAGCTGAACGTTCATCATCGCGCCCGGCCCAGACGGTTGCTGCGCAAAACCCTGCACTCGCACTCCCGGATCCTGCAGCGCAATGTCTTCGATCACAGGCGCCACGTTCTTCGGCTGATAAGCCAGGCTGACCCACGAGATGCTCGGCGCTCCGCCTCCGTCCGTGTCGAGAAACACCGCCTTCCATTGCGCGAAGCGCGCCGGAGGGCAATTCACCGACTCGCCGTCCGGGCTCTTGTACGGCCCCGCCCACGGACTCCAATTTTTCTCTGGGCTCGACGTGTTGCCCGACCGCACGTAAAACTCCACCTTGCCGCGCGCTCCTCCGTTTTCGCCCCACCAAATCACGCGTCCCCAGTGCGAAAAGATCTTTGCGTCGAACGTGTCGGATTCGAACGTTCCATTGCTCGCATAGCCCGGGCCCAGCGCGAACACTTTCCCCGGATTCGCAGTTGCCACGAACATCTTTCCGCCGGCTCCGGCCACAAGGCTCGTCACCTGCTCCGACGCGGACTTCGCGATGCTCGAATACACGTCGTTTCCTTCGAGCTCGATCACCGATCCCCTGTTGCCCGTGCCGAGAAGCAGCTTGCCCGCGGGCGAGAGCCCCGTTGCAAATACCAGATCCTCGCGCGAGGTCCACAGCGTCTGCGGCGATCCGTCCGGCGAAATCTTCACCACCTCCGCGCCGCCCGTTGCCGACGCGAAATACGTGAACGGCGCCATGATCGGCCCGCCCTGCGGCGATCCCTGGCTGATCGTGAAGGTGCCTCCGCCCTGGCCGCTCGCAATGCCCGCCTGCGCGGCCTGAGGCGTCATCTGCAAAGGTGTCACCGGCAGCATCGGCCGGTTCTTCTCCCCGATCGACGCGGCATACAAATTCCCAGCAGTGTCTTCGGAGAGGGAAGTCACTTCCTTCTTGCCCGTCTCGTAGATCACAAAAGACGTTCCAGCGGTGGGGACTTCTTCGCCGGCCTTGTGTTCCACATCCACGCGCAGAATCAGTCCGTTTGGCTCGGTCCCGATCAGCAGATCGCCCTTGGAGTCCATCGCCAGCGACCGCGCGTGCCGCTCGTCGCTCCGGTAGAAGACGCCGCCCTTGCCGCTCGGCGCCACCGCAAACACCTCGCCCTTGTCGCCCGTCCCTACGAACACGTCGCCGTCCTTGCCCACTACCACCGCCCAGATGTATTTCGTCTTTGGATCGAAGAAGACGCTCTTCTGCCCGCTCGGCGTCACCTTGTAGACCTTCCCGTCCGGCGACGTCGCCACGTAGAGATTGTCGTGCGCGTCGAACGCAATCGCTTGCGCGGCCAGCTCCGTCGACTCAAAGACCGTCGTCGTTTTTCCCGTTTCGTCGATCCGCACCACCTTCGCGTTCGGCCCGCCGGCGGCGTAGAGCCGCCCGCTCGCGTCGAGCTTTAGTTGCCAGATGTACGCCATGTTTGGATCGGAGAGCGCGTTGAACTGCGGCGCCGGCATCAGCCTTCCGTCGCTCCGGATGGCCACTCCGTTCGGCGTGCCCTTCTCGAAGTCCGAAGCGTCCGACTCGCGCCAATAGCGCGTGTGTTCCGCGCGCGCGACAAAGGGCATCGCCAGCCACGCCGCCACCACGCACACGAAACCGATTCGCAATTTCTTCACAACGGAGCTCCTTGGGATTGCTTCACTTCACCGTGATCGTCAGCGAGTGCTCGCCCGAAATCACCTGGTGCATCTCCACGGACCATTCGCCCGCGGTCGATTGCCATACCACTCGCGTGCTTCCGGGATTCTGCCGTTCGTTCAGCACGCTGATCTCCGAAACGGGCGCGTTCGGCATCTCCTTGTCTTCCACCAGCAGCGTGGGCGTCGGCTGCAGCAGCGTCGCGTACAGCCGGTCGTTGTGCCGCTCGCGGTTCACCAACTTGATCAGTTCCTCGAGGCCCGGCAATTGCCCCTGTGAGCTCGACGCCAGAAATTGCAAATTCCGGTTCACGGTCTCTGCGTCGCTGATCACCAGTTGCAGCGTGCCTCGCGCTACTTCCACCGGTATCGTGATCGGCATTTCCTGGATGAACGGCGCGCCTCGGTATGGACGCAACAGCACCTTCACCGCCACCCGCTCTCCCGGCTGCACTTCGCTCTTCTCGATCCACGCGTTATCAATCTTCGCCCAGCGCCGCTCGGAGAGGCTCGTCACGTGCAGCTTGATGTCCTCGATCTGCGGCACTTCATAAGGATTCGAATAGATTCGCTGAAACGCTCCTTGGACCGCCATCGCCACGAAGAACCCGCTTGGAATCGGCACATCCGTCGGCGCGAACAGGTCTTCCAGCTTCACCGGTGTGTGCCCCTTCACGTCGATCGACCCGTCCATCTGCAGCGTCGATCCCTCGCTATATGCCGGGCTTCCCACCACTCCGTTGTACGCCGCCATCGCCACCAGCAGCGGCGTCAGTTGCGGGCTCTCGATCACCTCGAAATGAAAATCCTTCTTCGCATCCGGCGTATCGAGCGAAACCTCCATCGGCACCATCGGCGGGCCCGCGCCTAGTTTCCCCGCGATCGCTGTCGTGCGATCCTGCGTCAGCGTCCCGATTACGCCTCCGGTATCGATGATCTTCGTCGAGGCCATCGACGAAGCCAGCGTCGTCAGTACGTGCGCTCGCGACATCGGCATCTGCACCGACCCGAACCCGAATACCGGGTGCCCGCACGCCATCACCTGATCGCCTATCACGGTGGTCACGGTGCAGCCCGTGCTTAGCGACAAATCCCCGCGAATCAGGTCGACGCCGAGCATGTCGCCCGGCTTGAGTTGCGCGTCTTCCGGCGAAGGTGGCGCAGTCCCGCCCGTCATCACCGCCATTCCCCATGTCGAAAGCTGCTTGTCGAATTGCGCCAGCGTCTGTGGATACATTCCCGACGCGATCAGCGGCGTCTCGATCGGCACCAGGAACTGTCCCGCGCCCGCGCTCGTAAATCGCTCGAAATTCTGTCCCAGCGGAATCCGCACCGCCGTCAAATCATTCCGAATCGCCTCGGCAGAGGGCTTCGACACAGGCGTCGCGGGCGGTGCCGGCATCTCCGCCGCCTTCTCCACGTCCATCATGTTCGCAATCGGAGTCACTCCTCCAATCGCCTCTTTCGTAAAGACGCCCATCCTCAACGACAGCGCGCCGGCCAGCTTTCCGTCGAAATACACCGGGCTTCCGCTCATTCCCGCCACCACGCCCGAATGCTCCGCGCGGTCGCCCAGCAATTGCACAAGGATTACGTCTTCCTTCGGGCCTAGCGCGTCTCTCATCACCCCGAGAACCACCAGATTGACCTTCTCGATCTGGTCGCCTTCATAAATCGTGTAGGCCACGCCCTTCATCCCGGGCTTGATGTCGCTCACCGGAATCGTTTGCGGGCCGTCGCTGGCGCGAAGAGGAAGGATCAAGCCAAGGACAATCACTGCAAGAAGTGCGGCAAAGGCTTTACGGAAGGTGGCTGGCATGGGTTGATATGATACGCGCGGAAATCAGTGAATCAAATAGGCCCCTCGTTTGCCCCATCGATAGTACGGCGCGCCAGTACGACGCCCCTGGTCCATCGACGGTACTAGATGCCCTCCAGCCGGCGTATGTTGCTCCCTCTCCAAAGGATACAGGATTAGACGCTAAAACTCGCCTTTCCGGCTACTCACTTTCTCTCGACAAGGGATTCCGCCGCCCCTCCGCCATTCGTGCTAGCATGCGCCCCCGAAGTGCCCGGCCCAAATCCGCAATAGGAGCCTTCAGGTGCCTGTCGGCCGACCCGTTTTCGGCGCGTTCACAACCTTCGCTCTGCTCGTGGCCGTTCTTCTCGCCGGTGCCTCTCCGGTTTGCGCCCAGGCCGTGGTGCCCACAAACAATCCTCCTTTCTACGGCCCTTACAACGCCATCTTCCTTCCCGATGGCGACGGCCTCATCAAGCACCTCGACGAGCACGACTCCGTCCTTCGCGCCGATTCCCCCTGGACTCTCTACTTTTGGATTCGCACGGACGACGCGTTCGTCGCGCCGACGCTGATCGCCGGAATCGGCGATCCCAAGGAGGAATATCCCCGCTACATCGCAGCCGGCCCTGACAAGCTCATCCTTTGGATCGGTCTCGATAACAGCATCGAATCTCGCGCCGATCTGCCGCCTGGCCGCTGGCACTTCCTGGCGGCCACATTCGACGGCTCCGAGTTTCATCTCTATGCCGACGGCGCGCCGCTCGCTTCTGGCAAGCTCGATCTTGGCAGCGTCAGCAGCGTCCTGCAGATGGCGCCGCCCAGATCGCCGCTCGAAAATAGCCGTCACTTTGGCGGCAAGATCGCGTCCCTCACCCTTCTTCGGCGCGCACTCGATGCGGATGAGATCAAGCACCTCAATCAGCAGCCGCCTAATTTCGATTTGATCGAATTTGAGGAAGGCACAAAATCCTGGCCCGTTCAGACGCGTGGCCAGGCCGGCTACCGCGCCCCGCAGGATCCCGACACGATGCCCGTCAGCAAGGCGCCGTTCTCGAAGCCCGTCGCCTGCCCTGTCCCGCGTTCGCGCGAAGCGCTTCAACCCGATGGCGAAAGCCGCTGGACCCTCGCCTCCGGCTGGACGCTCACTCCCGCACCCGAAGTCAAGTCAACCGGTGAGGAAGTTTCTCGCCCCGGCTTCGCTGCGAAAGATTGGTGGGCGGCCACCGTTCCCGGCACCGTCCTCACTACGATGGTTGATCGCGGCGTCTATCCCGATCCCGACTACGGCCTCAATAATCTCGCCATCCCCGAAACTCTGAACAAGCAGGACTACTGGTATCGCGTCGAATTCAAGGCGCCATCATCGCTTGCCGGTCGTCGCGCTCTCCTCACCTTTCAGGGCATCAACTATCGCGCGGACGTTTGGCTAAACGGTCATTCTCTCGGCACGATCAAGGGAGCTTTCATCCGCGGCGTCTTCGACGTGACCGGCATCCTCAAGCCGGGCCAGGCGAATGCTCTCGCCGTTCGCGTCGCTCCGCCGCCGCATCCCGGGATTCCCCAAGAGCAGTCCATCAAGGGTGGCCCCGGCGAAAACGGCGGTATCATGTGCCTCGACGGCCCAACGTTCGTCGCCACCGAAGGGTGGGACTGGATTCCCGCTATCCGCGACCGCGATACCGGAATCTGGCAGCCGGTCACGCTCGCCGTCGTCGGCAACGTCAAGATTGGCGACCCCCAAGTCGTCACCACCTTGCCGCTTCCCGATACGACCACTGCCGACGTCGCAATCACCGTGCCACTCGAAAATTCCTCCACTGCCGCCGTTCATGGAACTCTGCGCGCCTCGTTTGGCGATACCACCGTCGCCAAGGATGTGTCTCTGCCGCCCGGCGAAACCTCCGTCCGTCTTGCACCAGCCGATTTCCCCGAGCTTCGCGTCCAGCATCCGCGACTCTGGTGGCCCAATGGCTATGGCAAGCCCGATCTCTATCAGCTTCAGCTCACCTTCGACGAAAACGGCAAGGCCTCTGACGCGAAGCGCGTCCGCTTCGGCATTCGCGAGATCACCTACGAGCTCAGCCTCTTGGACGCTTCCGGTCATCTTCGTCGTGTCGAGTACTCGCCCGCCGAAGCCCGCATTCGCGGCTTCGACGCTCCCGTCGTCGACGTCTCCCATGACGGCATGCGCGAAATCCCGCCCAGCGACCCTCCTCCGCCGTGGTGGCCGGAAAAGTATCGCGACTCCTGGCGTTCCTGGGTCTCCTCGCTCAGTCCGGCTGCCGATTCTTCGCCCGCCATCAAGCCCGTCGCAGACACGCGCGCCGCGCCCTACCTCATCATCAAGGTCAACGGCGTTCGCATCGCCTGCCGCGGCGGCAATTGGGGCATGGACGATTCCCGCAAGCGCGTCTCCCGCGAGCGCCTGGAGCCTTACTTCCGTCTGCACCGCGACGCCAATCTCGACTTCATCCGCAATTGGGTTGGCCAGAACACCGAGGAGACCTTCTACGATCTCGCCGATGAATATGGCCTGCTCATCTGGAATGATTTCTGGGAGTCAACTCAGAACTACAATGTCGAAGCCGAGGATCCAGCGCTTTTCCTCGCCAATGCGCGCGACACCATCCTCCGCTTCCGCAATCATCCTTCGATCGCCGTGTGGTGTGGCCGCAATGAAGGCGTCCCGCAGCCGGTCATCAATCAGGGTCTCGCGAACCTGATTCGCAGTCTCGACGGCACCCGCTACTACTCGCCCAGCTCGAACCAGGTGAACCTCCAGAACAGCGGCCCGTACAGCTATCAGGATCCCGCTCTTTACTTCACCACGCTCAATCACGGCTTCTCTGTCGAGACGGGCACCGCTTCCATGTCCACTCTCGAAGCCTTCCGCGCCTCGGTTCCCGAGCCCGATCAGTGGCCCATCGACGACGTCTGGGCCTATCACGATTGGCATCAGAGCGGGAACGGCGACGTCGCTCCCTTCATGGCCCAAATCCAGGCGGAATTTGGCGCGCCCACCAGCCTCGAGGATTTCGAGCGCAAGGCGCAGATGCTCAACTACGTCGACCACCGCGCCATCTTTGAAGGGATGGATGCGCATCTCTGGGCGCCCAACAGCGGCCGCCTCCTCTGGATGACGCAGCCCGCTTGGCCCAGCAACATGTGGGAAATTTTCAGCCACGACTACGACACACAGGCCTCGTTCTACGCCGTGAAAAAAGCCTGCGAACCGGTGCACGTCCAGCTCGATCTTTCGAACTACGAAGTGGCAGTCGTCAATACGACGCGAGAGTCTCTGCAGGGCCTCAACGTGATCGCAAAAGTCTTTTCGCTTACCACCGACCATATCCTGAATCACGCCGAGCAGCGCGACGCTGCGGCTGACTCGGTGACAGACGGCTTCGCGCTCGATCTTGCGCCGCTGCTGAAAGACGGTATGGTGCTTGTGAAACTGGAATTGCGAAATAAGGCGGGCGAGGTGCTTTCGCAGAATCTCTACTGGCTCGGTGCGAAAGCTGCCGACTATCGAGTGTTGAATCGCTTGCCAAGCGCGACGCTGGAATTCAACGCCGTGTCGTCTCGCGATGGCGACACCGTTCGCGTCCGCGTCCGTGTCGCCAACACCGGCAAGTCACCGTCGCTTATGACCAAGCTCACGCTTCTCAACGCCGACGACGCCTCGCGCATCCTCCCCGCCTACTACAGCGACAACTACATCTCGCTCCTCGCCGGCGAAACTCGCGAAATCGATATCGAGTATCCAGCTTCCGCCGCTCACAACGCGGCGAACGCGAAATTATCCGTCCGTGGCTGGAACCTTGCCGCCGCCACCATTCCCATCTCCGCGCAAAACTCCGCCCGAGCCGATCTCCACTAGGGAATTCGCCGCGCGCTCTCATGCTACGATTGCCCGATGGCTAAGCAGGTCATTTCTCCTGGCGGGAGCGTCTCTGGCGTCGTCGAACTTCCCGGCGACAAATCCATTTCGCATCGCTACGCGATTCTCGCCGCGCTCGCCCAAGGCGCCAGTGAAATCTTCAACTACGCCTCCGCCGCCGACTGCCGCAGCACGCTCGAATGTCTTCGCCGCCTTGGCGTCCAGATCGACGCTGGCCGCGACCGCGTCCGCATCGCTGGCGCCGGTCTCGACGGCCTGAAAGCCTCGCGCCGCCCGCTCGACGCCGAAAATTCCGGTTCGACGATCCGCATGCTCTCCGGCGTTCTTGCCGGACAGCCTTTTGCCTCGACTCTCACCGGTGACGCTTCGCTTCGCCGCCGCCCGATGCGCCGCGTCATCGATCCCCTGCGCCAGATGGGCGCCGCCATCGCCACGCACGACGGCGACCGCGCCCCGCTCGAAATTCGCGGCGGCCGCCTCCTTGCCATCGACTACTCCACGCCCGTCCCCAGCGCCCAGGTGAAATCCGCAATTCTTTTCGCGGGCCTCTACGCCGACGGCGTCACCGCCGTCCGCGAATCCATTCGCACTCGCGACCACACTGAGCTCGCCCTTCGTGAATTTGGCGCCTCGCTCGACGTTTCGAAAGACGGCTCCGGCCCTCATCCGCTCTGGGTCGCGCGCATTCACCCGCGCCCGAAGCTCGCCGCGCGACAGCTCACCGTTCCCGGCGACCTTTCCGCCGCCGTCTTCATGATCGGCGCCGCGCTTGTTCTGCCCGATTCCACTCTCATGCTCCACACCGTCGGCCTGAATCCCACGCGCACGCGCGTCCTCGATTTTCTGATTTCGATCGGCGCCGAAATCAACATCGCTTCCATTCAGTCGCGCGACGGCGAGCTCATTGGCGACGTCGCCGTCCGCCACGCGACTCTCGAAGGCGGAACAATCGCCGGCCCGCAAGTCGCCGAAATGATCGACGAGCTTCCCATGCTCGCCGCCCTCGGTCCGTTCACGGAGAAGGGAATTGAAGTTCGCGACGCTCACGAACTTCGCGTCAAGGAAAGTGACCGCATCGCCGCGCTCGCAGCGGGACTTCGCGAAATGAACGCGCGCGTCGAGGAATTTCCCGATGGTCTGCGCGTCGAGGGCCGTTCCGCCGGCAAACTGCGCGGCGCTAAAGTCGATCCGCACGGCGATCATCGCATCGCCATGGCGCTCGCCGTTGCCGCCCTCGGCGCCGAGGGCGACACCACCATTCGCGACGCCGATTGCGCCGCCGTCTCGTTTCCCGAATTCTTCCGCACCCTCGCCCGCCTCCGCGGCGGCGAAGCCTAGCGCATTTTCCCGAGCTTCCTCACGCGCAGCAGCATTCCCGTCCCGGCACGCAAATTCAAATCTCCGCGCTTCGTCGCGAACACAATCTCGCCCTGCTCGTTCGTCCGCCCTGCATCGAGAATTTCCATCTTCCCAAACCCGTACGCCCCGCACGCATCCGTCGAGAAAAGCCACAGCGCCTGCGGCTGCTCGTCACCGTCCGCATCGCCCCGGCAATCACCATCCTCGTTTGCCTGCAGCCGCCCCACAACTCCATCCCACACCGGTTCGGCCACCACTGCGCCATGCCTCATCACGTGCCCGCCTCCGCGGTACACCACATCGCCGCCCACCTGTATCGTCGTGTATGCATTTTCCGGGGTGCCCCGGTCGGCTCCCCAAGCTGGAAGCCTCGCGTCCTGAATATCGAGCGGACCCGCTATCGCCCTCAGGCTCGTGCGTATCGGCATCGTCGTATGCGAAATAATCAGCTTGTCGATCTCGATCGAAATTCGCGCGCCCGCTCCCGCCGTCGCCGGCGCCACGGCCACTACGTGCCCCTCCACGTGCGCGCCTTCGCGAACTCGTCCGCCGTCGGGCAGCGGCACGTTCTGCATAATCCGCCCCTTGAATATCTGCCCGGCCTTCGCCTTCTTCGATGAAATGGAGTTATCGAGCCTTACAGGTAGGATGATTCCCGCCGGCAGCGTCTCGTTCTTCCATGTCTGGCCGAGCGCGCCGCCCATCGCTGCCAGCATAACCGCCGCAATCCACACCGCCAGTCGCATCGCCGTTCACATCCGCAACCAGCTTACAGCCTTCAGCTTCGTTTGTGCAGTGAGATGGTGCCGTAGCTCGTCGCGATCGTGATCTTCGGCCCGTGCGACCCGTATTTCCCCGCCAATTTCCCTACGTTCTCGTCGTTCGTCTGCTGCAAGCCGGACCCTTCGAACTCCGTCGACACATCGCCGCCCTTCGTCATCGCCGAAATCTCGAAACCCGATTCGCCCGGCAGCGTCAGTGACACCTCGCCCGAATCGTTCGTCACGTTCACCGCGTTCGTTGGCGGCTGTGCGAACCGGATCTTGATGTCCCCGTGCGAATCGACAATCTCCAACGGCCCCGCCACATTTTCGACGTCCATGTCCTTGTTGTGCGTCAGTAGCTTCACACCGCCCGCCACATCTGAAATTTCCAGGTCGCCCGAATCCATCTCCATACGCCCGGTCATCTTCACCAATGTCAAATCCGACCGCTGCGAAACGAAATGCGTAGTCTTCGCCACGTTCCTCACGCGAATCGGCCCGAAGAACTCTCCGTCGAGCGTCGCGTCGCCGCCCACATCCGACACATCAATCCCGTTTCCCCGTCCATTCACCCGGACGCTCCCCGCCACATTCGCCACGCGCAAATCGCCTTTCGCCATTCGCGCGTTCACGTCCGATGCCGTGTCGTGAATGTCGACGTCGCCGTCGCTCGTGCCCACATCCACCGCGCCGCCCAGTCCCGCGACGCTGATGTCCCCGTGCTCCGTCGTCGCCGTCACCTGAGCGCCCTTCGGCACCTCCACGTCCAGATTCACCGTCACCGCGCCGCCCTCGTCGCCAACGCCTGTCGGATGCACGCTGAACCCGTCGCTCGTCGCCTCGATCACCGCCTTCGTCGCGTCCATTCGCCGGTCCGCCGCGGATTCGCTCGAGTCCGCCGCCGACTTGTTCACCGTCACGCGTAGATCGCTCCCATCCCCCACGTGAACCGAAATGCTCCCGCGCGGCGTTTCGATCGTAATATGGCTTCCCGCCGCCACCTTCTGCGCCGGCAATTCGTCGCTGCGCGTGTACTTCTCCGCGAACGGATCGAACCGAAAATCGAAATTCGGATGCCGCTTCCGGATCCGGTCCGCCACTCCCAGCCCCGCCAGGCAGAAAATCACCAGGATCAGCAGCGCCGCCTCGCCTCCCGACAGCACCGTCGTCCGCTCGCCGCTTCGCCGCGCCGCCAGGTGATCGAACAGCTTCGCCAGCCCCCACAGGATGATCAGCACCGGCCAGAATCGCCAGATCAGCGTTCCCAGATGGAGCGATGGATCGAAGCGGAATATCAGAAAAAGCGTGCCGAGGAAGATTAAGAGGAGTCCCGAGAATATCGACCTGCGTTGTTGTGAGTTGCTCACACGTTCCTCAGGAACCGGTGTGGCCCTCGTTCGACACCAGCGACTGCGCCACCAGCACTCCGCCAATCACGATCAGCAGAATCGGCCACAAATCCCAGAACCCGTACCGCGAGTATTGACCCAGCAGAAACAGCGCGCCCACCGTGATGAGCACGATCGGCCCCAGCAGCCCGTGCACTCTGCACCGCCCGCATCGGCACACAGCCTTCTGTTCGTCGGCCATGATCTTCTACCTTCCCGCCAGCCGGTCTTTCAGCAGCCACGCGCCCAGCAGCACCAGCCCGATGGGCCATGCTCTCGCAAACCAGTCGCGCTCCAGCAGACCGAAATTTGCCAGCAGCAGCAACACGCCCAGCCCGATCAGCACGATGGCCCCAATCGGCTTGCGTCCCGGCCCCGTCATCAGGTCCGGCGGAGCCGCGGCGCCTTCGCCGCGTGCCTTAGCCACGCGATACGCGTCCATTGGCATGTAGAAACAGAACGCCACGAACGACACGATCACAAACGCTCGCAGCGAATCGCTGATGTCCGCCGCCATCGCCGCGATCAGCGACGCGAAAATCACCACGTGAATCAGCGCCTTGATGTATTCGCCGTTGTAAACCGCTCCCAGTCCCGGTATGAATCCCAGCGCCGCCGCCGTTCCGGCTCGCGAACTCCCCGGCGGAGGCACCGCCGCCGCTCCTGCTTGCGGTCCCGCCAGCATTCCCGCCAGGCAGGTTTCGCAGTAGAGCGCGCCGCGCACTTCGCGCGTGCATTCCGGACACAGCGGCTTCCCGCAGTTCCGGCAATACCCCGTTGCGTCCGTTTCCGTATGAACGGCGCATTTCATGGCTGGCTCCTGTCGGGCCCCAGCGGCAGGTTGCCCAGTATCAGGCTCGCGAAAACTTTGTCGCTTCGAGCTTCGCTGTGGCCCGGTTGCGTTTCGGATTTCTGTTGCGGATTCGGTTGCGGCTTCACCTCGGGCTGCTGCGGCGAAGGCGGTATCGCCTGCGGCGCCGGGCTCGGCTCCAGCCGTGACTGGATCTCGTACACCACGCGCAAATCGTTCACGAATTTCACTCCGCGCGCATACGTCAAATGCGCCTGCCGGTTCGCCGCGCGGAGCACGTCGGCCGGATTCAGGTTTGCCTTCCGCAATTTGTTCGGCGTCACGCCGCCCGCCTGCACCACGATCACGCAGCACGCCGCCACCGTCGCGATTCCCATCGCGAACCGCGGCTGCATCATCGCCGGCGCCCATGCAAACCAGCGCCGCCATCCTTCCTTGCTCGGCTTCGATCCCACCGTGGCGTCCAGAATCTTCGCCACTAGGTGCGGCGGCTGCTCCACCATCTCGAGCCCCCGCATCTCCTTCACCAGGCCGCTCACGCGCGAAACCAGCCCCGCGCACGTCGCGCACGTCTTCATGTGCGCCGCAAACGCCGCCGCCTCTGCCGGCTCCAGTGCCCTTTCCAGGTAATCGCTCAGCCGCTCTTCCGTTAGTGTGCAGTTCCAATCCATCTTCGTATCTCTAAACTCTCCCGCTGCCTATCAACCGCCTTTTAGGGGGTCGGAGCTTCAGCTCCGACATCAACTGCCGAAAAACGACACGGGGCTTTAGCCCCTGAAGCCATTCTCGGATCAGTGTCCTTCTCTGCGCCCTCCGCGTCTCTGCGGTGCATTGCTTTCAAACGTGCCCCCGTCACGACGGCTTCAGCCCCATTTCCTCCAAAATCCTTGCCAGCTCGATTCGCCCACGGTTGATTCTCGATTTTACCGTTCCTTCCGGCACTTGCAGCACGCTTCGAATCTCGTTGTATTCCAGGCTCTGCAAGTCCCGCAGGATCACCGCTTCGCGCAATTCCGGCGAAAGCCTCGCCAGCGCCCTCTGCAGTTGGCCGCTCAGTTCCGACGCCAGCGCCAGCTTGTCCGGCGTTCGTGCTGTCGAATGTTTCTCTTCCAGCTGCGGCATCGCGTCTTCGATCGAATCCGTCACGCGGTCGTGCTTCGTCCGCCGGTAGTGATCCACCAGCAGGTTGCGCGTCACGCTCGTCAGCCACGTCGGAAACGCGCCCGAATCCGGCCGGTAGCTTTGCAGCGTCCGGTAGATTCGCAGAAAAACCTCTTGGCTCAAGTCTTCCGCTTCCGTCGGGTTCCCCGTGAACCGGTAGCACAAATTGAAAACTCGCCTCGTGTGCCGCCGCACGAGCTCCGCCCAGGCCGGCCCATCGCCCCGGAGGCACTGCTGCACCAGTTGGGCGTCGGGCTCCAATCGTCATCATCCTCGCTCTGTGCATCCTTTTCGGCCTCACTTATGGAACGCAAAATGCTGCCGAAAAGTTCCCTTTGACGTTTTCCGCTGCGCGCCGCTGCAACTTGCCCCCAGCGCTGTCATCACGAGCACAAAGTGCCCAACCCTCGCTTCGGAAGGGCGGGGCTTCGGCCCCGCCGTCATGCTTTAAGAACGCGGGGCTTTAGCCCCTGAAGCCAGATACCGCATTTCTGTCTGGCACTTATGGGACGCCTTCATGTAATCCGAAACCACATCACCCTGAAACTGGTGGCGCGCATCTTATCCGGCCTCCCCACGCAATTACAAGCCTGCGGTGACGTCAACTTTCTCCAGTAACGCACCGAAAATTTGTCATCCCGAGCGGAGCGCCCCGACAGTTTTTCCGCGAAAATCGTGCCGTTTCGATTTTCGCGTCGGGGCGCGTAGTCGAGGGATCTCTCTTCGGAGCTGTCAAGAACCTCCCGCGCGCTCCGCTGCGGCGTCCGCGCCTCTGCCCTGCATTTTTCCGTCCTTTGCCTTTCGCCTTATCCGTGTTCATCTGTGTTCATCTGTGGTTCCAAAAGGTTTCGCTTGCCGTCGCTCTCGTTTTCTTTCACATACAATTTACACCCTATTGACGCCGCCTTCGCGTCGAGGCACCACAGTACCGCGCAACATCTTCGAGTTTCTCAGGAGGAAAAATTGGGAGTTGAGCAGGTTGGCTCCGAAATCGACTTTGAAGAGCTTCTCGCCTTTGCCGCCCTTCACGCAAACCGGAACAATCACCACCAACACGAATCTTCCGTATTTTCCGGGTCCGTCGCCGTCGGAGTAGCGGTGCCCGCGCAGCCAGACGCCAACGACTCCATCGCCGCGGTCCACCCGCTCTATCGCCTGGAATTTGAAAGGACTTACGCGCTGCCCGTCGAACGCGTGTGGTCCGCTGTCTCGGACGCAACCGAGCTCGCCGAGTGGATGAAGTATCCAGTTTCTCTCGACCCTCGCCTCGCCGGAATCGTCCGCGTCGATTTCGCTCCCGACGAACCCCTCGAAGGCATCATCTCCGTCTTCGACCCCCTCCGCTCTCTCGCCTTCACTTGGGGCGACTCCATTGTCCGCTGGGACCTAAAGCCCAGCGGTTCCTCTACTGTCCTTCGCCTCTCTCACGTTGGCGTGAGTCCCGAACTCGTCGTCGCTCTCGGTGCCGGCTGGCACGCCTTCCTCGACCAGCTCGAAGACCACCTCTCCTCTTCCTCCCATCCCGATCGCTACGTCGACCTCACCGAGCGCTACCACGCCGCCCTCCGCCCCCTCCTCGTCCACCCTTGATCTGCGATGACGAGAATGCTTGTCGACCCGGAGTCCCGCGCCTTCGTTCTCCTGGCGCGCAGCGACGCAGCGGAGGCTTGCCTGCCGCAGGCAGGCATCTCTCTCCCGCTCGTCGGTGTTATCAGCCTCCGCTCTAGCTAAGTTCTCTCGCCGTCCGTCGGCTCCGCCAATTTGGACTGCGGTAGCTTGCTACCGCTTTGAGTCTGCATCAGCGTCTAAGGAGACCACCGTTCGGCGAAGCTTGCTTCGCCGCTCACAACCCTTTGGAAATCTGAACTTTTCGAATTGCTCTTGCCCCTGCGTTCTCTTCCGCCTCTGGTTGTCTGCGGTTTGTCTCGTCTCCCTTTGAAATTTGAGATTCTTCCTCGGGGCGCGCCTTTCGCGCCCTTTGGAGTGCGGTAGCTTGCTACCGCTTTCCTCCTCGCTCAGCATTGAGGACACCACCACTCGGCGAAGCTTGCTTCGCCGCTCACAACCCTTTGGAAATCTGAACTTTTCGAATTGCTCTTGTCCCTGCGTTCTCTTCCGCCTCTGGTTGTCTGCGGTTTGTCTCGTCTCCCTTTGAAATTTGAGATTCTTCCTCGGGGCGCGCCTTTTGCGCCCTTTGGAGTGCGGTAGCTTGCTACCGCTTTCCTCCTCGCTCAGCATTGAGGACACCACCACTCGGCGAAGCTTGCTTCGCCGTCGCGCACTTCGTTCCGCCCGACCTGTCCTTTCAGCGCCTTTCGATTTTCGCGTCGTTTTCGTTCTTCGGGTGGAAGCCCGGGACTTTCAGTCCCGGGAGCACGACGCCTTTTGTCGTGCGAAAGAAGCCTGCAATGGAGCAATGGGCTTTAGCCCTGGGCTTCTGCCTCTCTGCGGTGACGTCGTTCTGGTTCTGAATTTTGTCCGTGCTCTCCGCCTCTGCGTCTCTGCGGTGCGTGCTTTCGTTCTTCCCAATCTCAAATTTCAAATGGCTTTGTTGATTTCCTCACGCAAAGGCGCGCCGCTGCCCATTTTCTCGGCACGACCTGCGAACTTTGTCATCCCGACCGGAGCGTCCCGACGCTTTTTCCCGCGAAAATCGCGTCTTTTCGATTTTCGCGTCGGGACGCGCAGTCGAGGCCTGCCTGCCGCAGGCAGGGATCTCTCTTCCAGCCTCTCGAAAACCGAGGATCTCAACAGAGCCATTTCAAATCTGAAATCGCTCTTGCCTTATCTGTGTTTATCTGTCCCTGCCCGCCGAAGGCGGGGTCATCTGTGGTTCCATACGCCTCTCGAATCCCTCGCACTCCAACACCGGCAGCCTCGGATACTTCGCAAACCTCGAATCTCTCGCCGACAGCTCGCACATCCAAAACTCCGACCCCCGATCCGACTCGATCCTCCGCCCATGAACGCATTCCGCGCACAGCCCCACCCGCAAATTCCTCGTCGCCTGGCTCATCCTGTTAGTTTACCTCCCCGCAGTGCGGGTACCCCCTAACTCCTTTGTTTCCGCCCCTCCCGCCGGAGTGGTAAATTCTTTCCTATTGACTTTTGTTTACGGATGTGCTAACATACGTTGTTTTTAGTTTCGGCGTCCCGTCTGACGCCTGGAGGAGCCCAACCATGGGTAGCGGCTGGAGGAGCCGACAGCCTAATCGCAACAGTCCAGAATTAGAAATCGAGCTAACTCGATGAAAACAAAGGACAAACAAATTTCTAATCGCAACAAGATCGCGGCCCTGGCGTCTACCGCCCGTTTTCGCGCCTTGCCTCCCTGCGTCCCTGCATCCTCGACCGTAGGGCCTCCGGTCCAACCTCCGTCCTTTCGGACATCTAGCCTCTCGCGTCGAACCTTTCTAATCGCGAAACGAAAGATTAGAAACTGCCCCAACTCCCGCCTTTTCAACACATTAGATTTTTCTAATCGCGAAAAATCGCACTTTCACCGCTTCGCGGCAACGGGGCTGTTCCTTGCTTCTCTGCCTCCTTGCATCCTTGCCTCCCTAATCTATACACCGAAGATTAGAAATCGCCGCAAGCCTCGACGAATCAGCCACTTGCATTTTTCTAATCTATACAGATCCCCGGTCCTTTTCTCGCGGTTTTGCGACTCCGCACCGCCTCTGCGGTGGACTCCGCCGTTCCTTTCCTTGCTTCGCTGCCTCCTTGCATCCTCGTCCCGAGCGACCAACGCGGGCCCAGGGATCTCTCGACCGACAAATTGCGAGCCTGGGGCGAAACTCCTGCGAACTTTAATCTACGGTACGGGGATTAAATTCTCTCGTAAGTCATTGAAAACAAAGGGCCGCGACCGTGCTTAATCTACGGTTCCGGGGCTCACCGCTCCCAAAAGCCGTCCGGTTATGCCCTTCCGTTCCGAGCCTCCCGGTCACAGGGTTTTATCTGCGTTCATCGTGCCTGCCTGCCGCCGGCAGGTTCATCTGTGGTTTCAAGCCGTTCTCCCGCCCTGCCACTGGCCGCGGCGGTCATTTCGCCCGGGCCGCCTCCTCCGCCTCGCCCGTCTCTGCCTCCTTGACGCACTCCGCGCCATCCTGTTACGGTGCCCTGCCCATGCAACGTTCCGCCCGAAGGTATCTACTCCTCCTGCTCGCGCTCGCCGCTCTGGCCTTCTTCCTCTACAAGTTCCGCAACTCGATTTCGATCCAGGGTTTTGCCTGGTCGATGGTGGCGCAGTCGATCCGCCAAGCCCGCTGGGAACTCCTTCTCCTCGCCCTCGTCACCATCTACTTCTGCTACCTCGTCCGGACGTTTCGATGGATGCGGTTCTCCCGAACGCTCGGCGAGACGAGTCTCTGGAACGTCTACTCCGGCACCCTGATTGGCTTCGCCTGCACCTTCCTCCTCGGCCGCGCCGGAGAGCCCGTTCGCCCCATCCTCATCGCGAAGAAGGACAACATTCCCGTAGCCTCCATGTTTGGCGTCTACGTTCTCGAGCGCGTCGCGGACATGGCCGCCACCGCCGTCCTCGCCGGGACCGCGCTCATACTCTTCGAGCGCCGCGGCCTGATGCCCGGCACCAGCGACACGATGATGACCGCTGCTCGCTCTGCCGGAGTAGCGCTTCTGGTCGTCCTCGTCGCCGCGATTGGCTTCCTCGTCTACTTCCGCTATCACGGCGCCGCCTGGCTCGTGCGACGCCTCGAAAATCCGAAGTGGCGCGCCGGCTGGCGCGAAAAAATCGCCGTCCTTCTCGAAGGCTTCAGCGACGGCCTGCAGGGCATTCGCACCTGGTCTGACCTCGGCGTCCTCATCTTCTACACCGCGCTCCACTGGATCTGCGTCGCGCTCGTTTACCTCTGGGTCGCTCAGGCATTCGGCGGGGAACTCGCTCAACTCACCTTCGCGGGCGCGCTCCTTGTCCTCGCTTTCACCATGGTCGGCTCGGCCGTGCAGCTTCCCGGCGTCGGTGGCGGCGCGCAGCTCGCCACGTTCCTTGTGCTTACGCTGTTCTTTGGAGTAGAAAAAGAGCCGGCCGCGACCATGGCCATCGTCGTTTGGCTCATCTCATTCGCCGGCAGTTGCCTTCTCGGATTGCCGCTGCTCTTCCGCGAAGGCTGGTCCATGGGTGAGCTGCGCCGCATGGCGCAGGCCGAAGAGCGCGCCGGCGAAGCCGCCTTGCTCGCCGAAGCCGAGCGCGGCGAGGGCCCGCTGTCGAAGTCATCCGGCAATTCTGGAGAACAAACTTCGTGAGATGCCCTTTCTGCGCGCACCTCGACGACAAAGTGATCGATTCGCGCGAAGCTCGCACCGGCGACCTGATTCGCCGCCGCCGCGAATGTCTCAAATGCTCGCGACGCTTCACCACCTACGAGCGCATCGACGAAATTCCCTACATGGTCATCAAGAAAGACGGCCGACGTGAGAAATTCGAGCGCCAGAAAATTTTGCAGGGGCTCCTCAAAGCGTGCGAAAAACGCCCCGTGCCCGTCATCAAGCTCGAAGCCATTGTCGACGAAGCGGAAGCTTACGTAAGCGAGGCCGCCGACCGCGAGCGCACCACCTCCGAAATCGGCGAGCTCCTCATGAAGTCGCTCAAGAAACTCGACAAAGTCGCCTACGTCCGCTTCGCCTCCGTCTACCTCGACTTCAAAGACGTAAAAGAATTCATGGACGAACTTAAAGGCCTCCTGAAAGACCGCGCAAAAAAATGAGCGGGCCGCAGGGAGGCTTCTTGAGCGGCGCGCTGCTACGCTTGCCAGACGCCGGCGGCGAATGTTTTGATCGTGCGGAAGCCGAGGTGTTCGTACAGCTGCACGGCGGGCCGGTTGATCGATGTCACCGTCAGCGACAGCGCTTCGTAGCCTTCGCGCCGCAGCGCCTGAATCGAGTGCTCCATCAGTTGCCGCCCCACGCCGTGGCCCTGGTGCCCGGGCATCACGCAGAGCTGCGTCGTGTGGCCCACTCCCTCAGCTACCGTCGACGTCAGCACCATCCCGATTGGTCGCTCGCCCGTTCCAGGCCGCACGATGAACGACGCCTCCGGCAGAAACTGCCCGCAGCCCGGCAGCAGCACGATGTTGCGCAGAAATTTCATCCCGCCCGCTTCGCTGCGGTACTGATCGTTGATTTCGCCGTCCACATGATTCGCGTACGAAAGCTGAATCAGCCGCGCAGCCGATTCGAACGCGCGGTCCGTCCACTGCTCGATGCGCAGTCCCGGCGAAAGAGGGCGGTCTTCGAGGTTGCCTTCATCCATCTTCAGCAGCATGAATTGGCGCGAGTGCAGCCGGAAGAATTTCGAAAGGAATTTGGGATCGAGTTCCGTGCCGAACGGCATCAACTGCGCTTCGATGCGCTGCAGGCGCGGCGTCACTTGCAGCGACGCCATCATCTCTCCCAGCAGCTTTTCCGTAATCGTCGCCTGCGCGTATTGCGACGATGCAAAAAGCCCGCCAATGAGCCCCTTGTGATCCTCCAGGACGTAGAACCCGTACCCAGCGGGATGGCCGTTCTCGAACGCCACGTAGCCACCCAGCGCGTGCGAGTCGATGAACCGCCGGATCAGCTCCACCGACGAGCGATAGTCCCAATGCAGCTCATCGCGCCAGCGCCGCGTCTCCTCGTCGAACAGAGCCTCGAGGGACCGGGACTGGACCTGCCGAAGGTCGAGAATTTGCATGGATTCGAGAATGCCCCGCCGCCAACCCATTATATCGTCCACCCCATCGAGAACCCAACCGGCGCCGATTGTCCGAACCGTAACGGGGGGCAACACGGGGAAGACGGATACTTGTGCTAACATCAAATTTGATGAAGAGCAGTTTCGGCGCTCTCACTTAACGGATGGCCGTCCTCTCCGAGCTACGCTATCCCACGACGCGGCTCGCCAAGCTTCTGTCAGGCCTCTTGGCGCTGGTCCTTTTTGCCATCGTTTCGGTGGCGACCATTTCCGGTTTCCTCCTTTACCAGATTCTGAAGCCTCCGCGAAACCCCGCGACGTTCGACCTGAGCGTCATGATGGGCCATCCCACCACCTTCTCGTTCACGCTTCCCGACGGCATGCAGCGCGAGGGCTGGTTTTTTCCCGGGTTGCGCAGCGCGCCAACGGTGGTGGTTTCGCACGGCTATACCTCGCAGCGCGCGGACGTCCTCACGCTGGTGACCGCGCTCCAGGAACACGAATACAACGTCTTTCTCTTCGACTACCTGGGCCACGGCACCACCCTCGGGGTCACGACGCTCGGCTACCGCGAGACGGGAGAACTGCGCGCGGCGATTCAGGCGCTTTCGATGCGCGACGATCTGGATCCGAAGCATTTCGGCCTCTGGGGCGTCGACATGGGAGGGTACGTTTCGCTCGAAGTCGCCAGCGCCGATTCGCGCATCAGCGCTTTTGTGGTCGACAACGCATACGACGATCCGAAGAACCTGGTCCAGATCGAAGTGAAGCGCTCCGGTCTCACCGCGCTTCCATTTGTGAGCCGCTTCTGCGACTTCGGTTTCGAGATGGTCGAATATCCGTTCCGCCATGAGCCGCCGGTTTCGATTCACCTTGGAACCACGCGGGGAGTTCCGAAGCTCTTTATCGAATCGGAAGATCGCCCGGCGCTCGCCGCGGACACCGGGCGAATCTACGTGAAGGCGCCCGACCCGAAGCTGCTGGTGCACGACCGGCTGAGCTACCGCGACATGCCGGACGACGACCGCAAGGCCTATGAAAATCAGGTGGTGAATTTTTTTCTGCAGTATATGCCGCCGACGGCCCGGTAGTAGCGTCCTCGCGAAATCTTGCCCGCTATTCTGATTTGCGCATCAATGCAGCGGCCGAGGCCGCGCCGGAATCGGCACGTAGACAATCCCCTGATGTGATGGCTCCAGCTCCCCGCGAAAATAGCCTTGCGACTTCAGTTTTTTTTGTCCCTGTGGCGTCGTCAGGACGAGCGCGGCATCGGGATCCTGCGGCGACCACTCCGGCACTTCGCGCTCGAGATAGAACGCCAGGCCATACTGCCACGCGCGCGGCAGTTCGTAGACAAAAAGCCGGTCGGGACGCAGATCGCCGCGCAGCATCGTGCCGGCGGTTCGCGCGGAGATGTAAGGATCGAGCCGCGGCAGAACGCGGAGTCCCGCAATTTCGACGATCACGCACACACTCGCCGCGCAGATCCACACCGCGGCTCGCCGGCGCGAAATTCCAAGCGCCGCCATCAGAAGTCCCGCAACGATTGCGACCATGCCGCATGCGACGATGGGTCCGTGGGCGGATTCAGCGGCGTCCTGCGGCAAGCGCCGCAGCCACACAAAATCGCCCGCAGCCAATGCAAACCACGTGAGCCCAAGAAAAATGAAAATCCATCGATCAGATGCCGAATCGCGCTCGATCAATCGCGCGACGCAAATCGCGACCACCAGCGCCAGCGCCGGAATTCCGGGAAGGATATATCCGGGAAGTTTCGACTCCGAAAAGCTGAAGAATAGAATCGGAAACAGCGCCCAACACGCGAAGAAAAATCCTGGCGACGCACTCCACGATTTCTCGCGCCACAGTCGCAATCCGTCGCGCGCCGCTGGAATCAGAAGAACGGTCCACGGCAAGATCGCCAGCAGCGTGATGGGAATGAAGAACCAGAACGGCTGACGATGCTGGAAGACGGGCGTGAGATAGCGCTCGAAATTGTGCTGAAAGATGAAAATCTGAATGAAGGCGGGATTGCGTAGCGCGCAGATCAGATACCACGGAACTGCAACAACGCAGAATGCAGCGATTCCATAGGGATGCAGCAAGCGAAACGCGGCGCCCCAGCGCTTTGTAGCAAGCGCCCAGAGTCCGATCGCGCCGCCTGCGAGGAGAATCGCTGCAGGACCTTTGGCGAGAACGCCGAGGCCGAGAAATGCCCCGAAGAGCAAAATTGCAGCGACATCGCCGCCCTGGTCGGTGGCGCGCTCGGACGGGAATTCCCTCAGCGCGCCAGCGCGCTGCAACACCGCAGCAGCGGCAGCCATAGCCAGAGTGATTGACGCCGCGAAGAGCATGTCCGGGGTTGCCGCGCGCGCGAATCCGACGGCGCCCACGCTCGCAGAAAAAATCAGCGGCGCGAGGAGCGGCGGGCTTAGCGGGCAATATTGCTCGACGCCGTAATGCTGCCACCCGAGCCATGCGATAGCGAGCGCGGCGACCAGAGCGGCAATCGCGGAAGGCATTCGCGCCGCCCACTCGACGGGAAGATGCAATCGAAAGCCGAGCGCGGCCGCCCAGTAGTAGAGGATCGGCTTCTCGAACCACGGGCTCCCATAAAGCCGTGGCGTGACCCAATCTCCTGTTTGCGCCATCGCGCGAGCGATCCACGCGTAGCGCGGCTCATCCGGGCCGACGAGGCCGACGGCGCCGAGCTGACCGAACAGGCAGACCAGCGCCGCGAGCGACACCGCTCCAGCTGCGATGTTTTTCCTGCGCCGCGGATCGATGGAGTCGCGCAATGCGCGACGAGTCTAACATTGCATTCGCGTGATTTTCAGTACGCGACGCGATTCACCTCGCCTCTGGCGTCCGGCTTCCGGGCTCGCGCATAATGGCACGCGATGCGAGATCGCCTGGAGTATCTGGCGGCGTGGACGGGCCTGAAATTATTGGGAATCTTGCCGAGACGGGCGGCGCGATTCGTGGGCGCGAGCTTCATCGCGGCGGCCTACCGGCTCCGGCGGCCGTTGCGCGACGCCGCGATGTTCAATCTGCGGCTGGCGTTTCCCGATTGGAGCGACGCGCAGCGTGCGCAGGTGGTTCGCGGCATGATCCGGCAGGTCGGCTGGATGGCGGGCGAATTCTCGCAGTTCCCGCGTTACACCCCGGAGCGAATCAAGAAGATCGTCACGATCGATGGGGAAAAGAATTTCGAGAACGCGGCGCGACGCGGCAAAGGCGTGCTTTTCCTCACGGGCCATATGAGCGCGTGGGAGCTTGCCCCCTTCGCGCACGCGCTGTACGGGCATCCGCTGCATTTTCTGGTTCGGCCGGTTGCGAATCGCCGCGTGGACGCGCTCATCAATCGCTACCGCTGCCTTTCGGGCAACCAGCCCATCGAAAAGAACCGCGCGGCGCGCGCGATGCTGAAAGTGCTCGGCGACGGCGGCACGGTGGGAATCTTGAGCGACCACAACACGTCGCTCGACGAAGGCGTGTTCGTGAATTTCTTTGGGATTTCCGCGTCGACCACTTCGGGCTTGGCGCGCATCGCGCTGCGGACCGGCGCGGCGGTAGTGCCGGGATTCCTTTGCTGGGATGAAGCGCTCGGGAGGTATCGTTTGCAATTCGGGCCGGCCGTCGAACTCATGCGCACGGGGGACGAAGACGCGGACGTTGGCGAGAACACGGCGCGATTCACGCGCGTCATCGAAGAGTACGTGCGCGCGCATCCGGACCAGTGGCTGTGGGCTCACAAGCGGTGGAAGACGCGGCCGCCGGGCGAGAAGTCAATTTATCCGTTTTGAGGTTCGCGCCGCGCGGCGCAGCGCGGAACGAGCCGACAATCTTTTGATCGAGAGGCACGCATGACTTGCACCGCTGCTGAACTCGCACAACGCCTCGGAGCAATGCTCACGGGCGATCCGAACGCGAAAATCACCGGAGTGGCCAGTCCGGAGCGCGCGCGGCCGGAAGATTTGATTTACGTCGATTCGCCGAAGCACGCGGATCGAGCAGGGAAGTCGGCGGCACGCTGCGCCGTGGCGGGGCAGGGAACGCAGCTTCCCGGCAAGACGGTGATCGAGGTGAAGAACGCGAAACTCGCGTTCGCGAAAGCCGCGACGCTGTTGCTCGCGAAGCCGCAAGCGTCTGCTGCGATTCACGCGACCGCCATTGTGCCGGCGAGCACGCGTGTGGCACCGGGAGTTTCCGTCGGGCCGTACGTGGTGATCGAGGAGGACGTCGAGATCGGGAAAGGATCGGTGATCGAGGTCTTTTGCTTTCTCGGAAGCGGAACGCGCATCGGTGAGAATTGCCGGTTGCATCCGCGCGTGACGTTGTATCCGGGCGCACGGCTGGGCAATCGCGTGGAAATTCATTCCGGCGCCGTGATTGGAGGAGACGGCTTCGGTTACGTTTTCGGCGAAGGGCGCTACTGGAAGTTTCCGCAAATCGGAAGTGTTGAAATCGGGGACGACGTAGAGATCGGGTGCGGCGCGACGATCGACCGCGGATCGCTCGATGCAACCCAGATCGGCACGGGCGTGAAGATCGACAACCTGGTTCACGTCGCACACAACGTGACGATCGGCGAGCACACTGTGATCGCCGCGCAAACGGGAATTTCCGGCAGCAGCAAGATTGGGAAGAACGTGGTCGTCGGCGGGCAGGTGGGCATCGCGGATCACTGCACTCTCGAGGATGGCGCCATCGTCGGCGCGCAGGCGGGAATCCCGACGAGCAAGATTATTCGAAGCGGACAGACGGTGTGGGGCACGCCCGCACGGCCACTCGAAAAATTCAAGGAGCAGTATGCCTGGTTCGCACGGCTGCCGGAATTGGGCGAGCGGCTGAGAAAGCTCGAGGAAGCGCAGCGGAAAAGCGGGAGCGAGTGAGCGCCAGTCCGATCCCGGCGCCGTTTCCCGGAAAGCTCGTGGTGGTGAGCGGGCAGTGCCGGAAAATCGGGAAGACGGCGCTGGTCGTCGATCTGATTCGAGCCCTTCGCGAATTCGAGTGGACCGCGATCAAGATCACTCCTCACGCGGAATCAGGCTGTCCGTTGAACGGCGCGGGGTGCGGGTGTGCTCCGCACGAACACACGTTTGCGATTCGCGAGGAAAAGGAAGCGTCCGACGCAAGCGACACGGCGCGATTCCTCGCGGGCGGTGCGCGCCGCGCGCTCTGGGTCGAGACGAAGAGCGGCAGGTTGGGAGATGCGCTTGCAGCGCTGGCCAAGACAATTCAGTCCGATCCGTTCGTGATCGTCGAGAGCAATGCGATTCTGGAGTTCTGGCGCCCGAATGTTTGCCTCATGGTTGTCGATCCGACGAAAGCGGAATTCAAGGAATCGAGCCGAACGGCGATGACGGTAGCTGACGCTTTCGTCTTACGTTCGCCGCGGGCGAAAGGGCAGCGTATGGAAAGCGCTGCCGGGAAGCCGGATCGACCGGAATTTGTGCACTCTTTGGGAGGTGTACTTCCGGGGGATATGCAATCTTTTATCAGGCAGCGCCTGGCACGGCTGGGTCATCCAATCTAGGGTCATAGATGGGGCAAGGGGCCCCTTTTGGAGTTGACCCCTATTGCAATCCAAAAGATAATAGGGTCGAGGCCGTAAGTGGTTGCAATTCCGGGGATTGGCAGGAGCAATCCCCACCGGAAGGGCTCAGACCTGGGCTCGAACGCGTATCCGGGAAGTTGCGGTGGGGCGCAGCCGGTACGTGAACTAATTTGAACTTAGGCACATTGTAGATTACCGGTTGGCGGTCCTGCGACGTTCCGGCGTGCCGTCGGGGCACATCTGTACCCCGTCGCAAAATGAGCCGGTGAGGGAGCAGGGGTGGTTTGGGGCCATCGAAGTCGATTTCTGAGGGATGAATGACACCAGAACTGAGGCTGAGAGTACAGGCTGACGCTGCGAGTTCAACCCACGCGACGGCAGTCGCACCGGCTCGAGACGTCCCAGCGGGAGCTGAAACGGCGGTTCAGCAAGCGGTGGAGCGCGCGACGCGCCACCTGCTGAGCGCCCAGAACCGGGAAGGCTATTGGTGGGCCGAGCTCGAAGCCGACACCACGCTCGAATCCGACTACATTCCCTATCTTTACGTCCTGGGACAGATCGATTCACCGAAGGTGCCCAAGCTGGCGAAGTATGTGCGCGACCGTCAGCTTCCCGACGGCGGCTGGAACATTTTTTACGGCGGCCCGGCGGAGCTGAACGCGACCGTGAAGGCCTATGTGGCGCTGCGTCTGGCGGGCGATTCGCAGGTGGCGCCGCACATGGAGTCAGCGCGGCGGAAGATTCATGAGCTGGGCGGCCTCGAAGCGACAAACTCCTACGTGCGTTTCTACCTGGCAATGGTTGGCGCGCTCGACTGGAGCTACGTGCCGGCGATTCTGCCCGAGCTGATGCTGTTGCCGGACTGGTTCCCGGTGAATCTCTACGAGATGTCGTCATGGACGCGCGGAATCGTGATTCCGATGGCGATTGTCTCGTCGCTACGGCCGAACTGGCGTCTGCCGGAAGGCATGAATTTCGACGAGCTGTTCAAGACGCCGGGCGCGAAGCCTGCGGCGTTCGTCTGGGACAAGCGGATTCTCTCCTGGAAGAATTTCTTTCTCGCGCTGGACCGAGCGTGCAAGCTCTACGATCGGCTGCCCTGGAATCCATCGCGCAAGACGGCGCTGGCGCGCGCGCGAAAGTGGATGTTGGAAAGGCTGGAGCGCAGCGAGGGCCTGGGCACGATTTATCCCGCGATGATGAATTCGATTTACGCGCTGCTGGCCGAGAACGGCGATGCGAGCGATCCCCTTACGGCGCGCGAGGTGCGGTTCCTCGAACGATACGAGATCGAAGAGCACGGGACGATTCGCGTTCAGCCTTGCATTTCGCCGGTGTGGGACACGGCGATCGCGATGGTGTCGCTGGAAGAAGCGGGAGTCGACCCGGCGCATCCGGGCCTGATTCGCGCAGAGCGATGGCTGGTGGAGAATCAGATTCTCGGGCCGGGCGATTGGCAGGTGAAGAATCGCGATGCCGAGCCTGGCGGCTGGGCGTTCGAATTTCGCAATGATTTCTATCCCGACGTGGACGACACCGCGTTTGTCCTGATGGCGCTGGGGCGCGTGGCCGAGCCCGAGCCGGAGCGCCTGCGCGCGTCGATCCGCCGCGGAGTCGAATGGCTGGTCAGCATGCAGAACAACGACGGCGGCTGGGGCGCGTTCGACCACGAAAACAATCTGCAATTCCTGAACAACATTCCGTTCGCGGACCACAACGCGATGCTCGATCCTTCGACCGCCGATGTGACCGCGCGCGTGGTGGAATGCCTGGGGCAAATGGGATGGCCGGCGACGCATCCGGCGGTGCAGCGGGCCTGCGCGTTCCTGCGGCACGACCAGACGGCGGACGGCTCGTGGTTCGGGCGCTGGGGAGTGAACTACGTTTATGGCACCAGCGGCGTGCTGCGCGCGCTCGAAACGATTGGGCTATCGAAGCAAGCGGAGGGGCTGCGCGCGGCCCAATGGCTGCGCTCCGTGCAGAATGGTGACGGCGGCTTCGGCGAATCGATTCTCTCGTACTACGATACCGCGATGAAGGCGAAAGGGCCGAGCACGGCGTCGCAAACGGCGTGGGGGCTCATCGGACTGCTCGCGGTGGCGGAGCCGAACGATCCGGCGATTGAGCGCGCCGTGGCGTGGCTCGTCGAGCACCAGAATCCCGACGGCTCCTGGGACGAGGATGAGTTTACGGGCACCGGATTTCCGTGCGTCTTCTACCTGAAATATCACCTGTACCGCAATTCGTTCCCGCTGTACGCATTGGCGCGGTACGACAACCTGATCAACGGCCGCAAGAAATTCGTCGGTGTGCAGATTCCTGCGGACGATGTCGAGCATCCAAACCAAACCGGGGGTAATGGATGAGGGTTCCTTTCAGCTTGACTGCAAGCATGACGGGCTATTTGGCCCGCAAGAGCATGAGCGGAGACAAGCGGTTTCCGCTGGTGATGATGCTCGAGCCGCTGCACGCGTGCAACCTCACGTGCACGGGCTGCGGGCGCATCCGCGAGTACAAGTCGACCATCAACGAAATACTAACCGTCGAGGAATGCCTGAAAGCCGTCGACGAGTGCGGCGCGCCGATTGTTTCGATCTGCGGCGGCGAGCCGATGATCTATCCCGAAATCGGCCGGCTGACGCGCGAAATCCTGGCGCGCAAGAAGCACATCTACCTCTGCACCAACGGCATGTTCATTCGCAAGCACCTGCGCGACTTCAAGCCGACGTCGCGATTCTTCTTTAACGTGCACCTGGACGGCCTCGAGAAGACGCACGATATCTGCGTGGAGCGCGACGGCGTGTTCCGCGAGGCGGTGGAAGGAATCAAGGCCGCGAAGGCCGCGGGCTTCCTGGTCACGTCGAACACGACCATCTACAAAGAAACGGACATCGAGGAGATCGCGGAGCTTTTCAAGTATCTGCAGACGATCGGCGTCGATGGCCACATGCTTTCGCCGGCGTATTCGTATGCGGCCGTGATGACCAAGGAAATCTTCATGTCGCGCGACGAAATTCGCGAGAAGTTCCAGCGCGCGAGCCAGCTTCTCGAGCGCTACAACATCGTCACGTCGCCAATCTATATGGAGTACCTGCGCGGCGAGCGCGAACTGATGTGCACCGCCTGGGGCAATCCCACCTACAACCCGCGCGGTTGGAAGGGGCCGTGCTACCTGATGACGGACGCCCACTATCCGACCTTCAAAGAGTTCATCGAGAACGTCGAGTGGGATAAGTACGGGCGCGGGCGCGATCCTCGCTGCGAGGACTGCATGGTTCACGCAGGCTACGAGGCGTCTGCCGTGATTGGCGGCAACAAGAAGCTCGGCGACACGTGGAAGATGCTCCACTGGACGATCTCGGGGAAGATGGGCGGGCTCTTGAAGACGAAGTCCGGCGACGCAGCCGACGGGCGCAGCGGTAATGGCCACAACGGCAACGGCCACGGTAATGGGAACGGGCACGGCCGGCTGAACCATCCGGCGCCGGTATCGCCGCAGCAGGACGAGGTTTTCCGCATTTTATGACCACCCTTGTCACGGGTGCCACCGGGTTCGTGGGAAGCCACGTCGCCCGGCAACTTGTCAGCGCAGGGCATTCGGTTCGAATCCTGATTCGTCCCAGCAGCAATACGAAGGTGCTTGACGGCCTTGCCGTCGAGCGTGTGGAAGGCGATCTGCGCGATGCGCTTTCGCTCGACCGCGCCATGAAGGGCGTTCGCCGCGTCTTTCACGTCGCCGCGGACTACCGCCTGTGGACGCGCGATCCCGCTGACATCTATCAGACAAACGTCGATGGCACACGCGCGCTGCTCGAAGCCGCCGGGCGTGCGGGAGTCGAGCGCGTGGTTTACACCAGTACGGTCGCGACGATCGCAGTGCCAACCGCGGACGGCAGCTTGCCGAACGAGACGACGCATGCGTCGCTTGAACAGATGACCGGTCATTACAAGCGCTCGAAGTTCCTCGCCGAATTAGAAGCGATCAAGGCCGCCGCGGCGGGCGTGCCCGTCGTGATCGTAAATCCCACGGCGCCGGTCGGCCCCGGCGATTGGAAGCCCACGCCCACGGGGCGAATCATCGTCGATTTCGTGAACGGCAGGATGCCGGCTTACGTTGATACGGGACTAAATGTCGTCGCGGTGGAGGATGTTGCTGCAGGTCATTTGCTGGCGGCGGAAAAGGGACGCATCGGCGAACGCTACATCCTCGGCGGGCGAAACATGACGCTGAAGGAAATTCTGGACGCACTCGCAAAAATCACGGGGCGCTCCGCGCCGCGCGTGAAAATGCCGCACGCTGTCGCCTTGGCCGCCGGTTACGCGGACGAGTGGTTCTCGCGCCTCACGGGCCGCGAGCCGCAGATTCCGGTCGAGGGAGTGAAGATGTCGCGGCACCGCATGTTCGTGGCCACCGACAAGGCCGAGCGCGAACTCGGCTACAAGTCCGGTTCCGCAGAAGCGGCGCTCGAACGCGCCGTACGCTGGTACGAAGAGCATGGATACGTGAGCGGCCGCGCAGCAGGCAAAGCCGTAGCGCGGGCCGTCGCGGCGTGAGGATCGCGTGAAGGTTCTCGTCACATTCGCGCTCGAAACCGAATTCGCTCCATGGCGGGCGATGCGGCGGTTCCGTCCGGCGAAGTGGGGGCAGGCGGAAGCATTCTTCGCGCAGATCGGCGCGGCGGAAGTGGGCGTCGTTCTCACGGGGGTCGGCCCGAAGCAGGCTGCAACGCGCGCTGCTCAGGTGATGCGAAGCGACTTTGATTCTGTCGGGCTCTGCATCTCTTCGGGACTTGCTGGTGCCGTGCGTCCGGCATACCAGATTGCACAGGTGCTTGCGGCCCGCACCATTCGGGCCGAGGACGCGCCCGAACGCGCCGAAGGCGGCACGTTGAAGAGCAGCGATGCGCTGCTTTCATTCGCCGAAGAATGCGGCGCTACGCCCGTGGGCCAGTTCTACAGCGCGAGCCGCGTCATTGGCCGGGCCGAGGAAAAGCAGCACATCGGCCACGTCGCCGACGCGGTCGAAATGGAAAGCTTTGAGATTTTGCGCGAAGCCGCTGCGGCCGGCATTCCCGCGATCGCGCTCCGCGCGATAAGCGATCTTTCGACCGAGAATCTCCCGCTCGACATGGGCGATTTGCTTAACAGCGAAGGCAAAGTGAGCATCCCCCGCGTCGTGGGCCAGGTGGCGCTGCATCCGACGGCGCTGCCGGACCTCGTCAAGCTTGGCCAGAACAGCAAGCGCGCGGCGGAGTCGCTGGCGCAATTCCTGGACCGGTACATCGCGACCGTTGCGGATCGCACGGCCGCTTTGGAGACTCGCACAACGGCAGCTACTTCATGAGCCAGGTTGCAGCCCAAATCGGGACGCACGACGCTCGCCGGACGCGCTCCGGCCTGATGCGCGCTGGAGTCTATCGCGGCAAGGGCCAGGTAGTCGTCGAATCCGTGCCAATCCCCGAAATTCGCGACGGCGAAGTGCTCTTCCGCGTGGCCGCCTGCGGAATTTGCGGCACCGACATCAAGAAAATCCATCACGGCTTCGTTCAGCCGCCGCAAATCCTCGGCCACGAACTTGCCGGCACAGTGGTGCAGGTGGGCCGCGGCGTCACGAAATTCAAACCCGGCGACCGCGTCGTCAGCTTCCATCACATCCCGTGCGGCAGTTGCTTCTATTGCGAGCGGAAGCTCTTCTCGCAGTGTCCCGGCTACAAGAAAGTCGGCCTCACCGCCGGGTTCGACCCCAACGGCGGCGGCTTTGCCGAATACGTGCGCGCGATGCCCTGGATCGTCGAGCGCGGCATGATGCACCTGCCGCCGGAGGCCACCTTTGAGGACGCCACCTTCGTCGAGCCCGTGAATACCTGCCTCAAAGCGGTGCGGAAAGCTCGCGTCGCGCCCGGCGAGAAGGTCCTCGTCATCGGCCAGGGCCCCATCGGAATGCTTCTGATGCTGCTGGCCCGCTACGAGGGCGCCGAGGTCTTCGCCAGCGACCCCATGCCCGGCCGCCGCGCGGCCAGCGAGCGCTTTGGCGCATCTAAGTGTTATGACCCAGCCGCGTGCCGCGTGCTCGATGAAATGCGGCGCCACACTGATGGAAGGGGTGCCGATGCGGTCCTGGTAGCGGTGCCCAACCCATCACTAGTCCCGGAGGCCCTCGCCCTCGCGCGACCCGGAGGCCGCGTGCTACTGTTTGCTCATAACGATCCGGTCATGCAATTGGGGTTCCCGGCGGCTGCTGTGGGGGTCGAAGAAAAGGAAATTCTCGGAAGCTATAGCGCTTCGGTGGAGGACCAGGCGGAGTCGGCGGATCTGGTTTTCAGCCGCCGCCTGCCGGTCAGAGAATTGATCTCCCATCGATTTCCGCTCGAACGAATCGCGGACGCGCTGGAGTTGGCCGCGCGCCCGGGGGATAATACGTTGAAAGTGGTGATAAATCACGAATGAGAACGGAACCGAACGGACACATGACGGCGGCTGTGCTGTACGGCCGTGAGGACATGAAAATCGAGCGGGTGGATATTCCATCCGTGGGCGACGACGAAGTGCTCGTCAAAGTCGAAGTCGCCCTCACCTGCGGCACAGACCTCAAGGTCTGGAAGCAGGGCTCGCATCCGCGGATGATTCATCCGCCCGCGCTCTTCGGCCACGAATTGGCCGGCGTCGTCGAGCTCAAAGGCGGCGCCGTCAATGGCGGAGTCCGCCCGGGCATGCGCGTCGTGCCGTCGAACTCTGCGCCCTGCAACGTTTGCATCTACTGCCGCAAGGGCCAGCCCAATCTTTGCGAGGATCTGCTCTTCAACAACGGCGCGTATGCCGAGTACATCCGCATCCCCGGCAGAATCGTTCGCCAGAACATGCTTGAGATCCCCGACCAGATTCCATTCGTCGACGCGGCCATGGTTGAGCCGCTTGCCTGCGTCCTGCGCGGCATTCATGAGACCGGCATTCAGCCGGGCGACACGGCCGTCGTCGTCGGCTGCGGGCCCATCGGCCTGAAATTCATCCGCATCCTTTCGAGCCGCCGCGTGCGCGTTATCGCACTAGGCAAGCGCAAGAGCCAGGTGCATGCCGCCGAACGCCTCGGCGCTATCGCCGCGTTCGACGTCTCCGAAATCGACAATCCGGTCAGCCTCGTTCGCCAGTTGACCGATGGCGCCCGCGGCGCCGACGCTGTGGTAGAAGCCGTCGGCTCGCCCGTCACGTGGCAGTGGGCTTTGCAGATGGTGCGCAAGGGCGGCACCGTGAATCTTTTCGGCGGCTGCCCGCGCGGAACGCAGGTGAATTTCGATCCGGCCGCGCTTCACTATTCCGAAATCACCATCAAGTCCACTTTCCATCACACGCCGCGGTTCATCCGCGAGGCGCTCGATACCATCGTGCGCGGCGAGATTCGCTCGAGCGACTTCATCACCGGCGAAGTGCCGCTGACCGAGTTGCCGCACGTCTTCGAGCACATGAAACACCGGAATGGCGAGCTGAAGACCGCTATCATTCCGTAAGGGCCGCAAGTGGCCCGGCCTTCGCGGCCGGTAGTCGCCGCCTGAATCCGGCGGATTTTTTCACCAAGCGCTTCCTCTCGTCGGAGGCGTGTATGCTGTTTGGCTCCGAGCGCGCATTTTTCGCGGCGTGCCGCGGCTCGTTCGAATTTTCATGCTGCCCACACCGGAACTGGAAATCGCAACAAAACTTCCCGCCGAGGGCTGTTCGCCCGAAGAGGCTCAGGCCTACACGCGCTGGCTCGCCACGCATCACTACGAGAATTTCAATGTCGTTTCCTGGCTGCTTCCGCGGCACCTGCACCAGCACTTTTACAACGTCTACTCCTATTGCCGCTGGGCGGATGATCTGGGCGACGAAGTGCCCGACCACGCTCGCGCCCTCGAATTGCTCTCCGCATGGGAGGATGAAGTCCGCCTCTGCTACTTTCCCGGTCGCGCGCCGTCGCATCCTGTTCTGATCGCGCTTCGCGAGACGATTCGCGAGAAGGACATTCCTCTCAAGCCGTTTGCCGACTTGCTGCGCGCCTTCCGTCAGGATCAGCGTGTGCAGCGCTACACCACGTGGGACGAGGTCATCGATTATTGCGTCTACTCGGCGAACCCCGTCGGCCGGCTCGTGCTTTACGTCTGTGGCTATCGCGACGAGGAGCGCCAGCGCCTCTCCGATTTCACCTGCACGGCGCTGCAGCTCGCGAACTTCTGGCAGGATGCTTCGCGCGATCTCGAGAAAGGCCGCATCTACATCCCGCTGGACGCGCTGGCCGCTCACGGCCTTTCGGAATCCGATATCGTCGAGCGCCGCTTCGACGCGCGCTACGTGGCGCTGATGAAGGATCTGATTGCGCGCACGCGTGAACTATTCGCCGCCGGTCTTCCGCTGGCGCAGAGCGTCGATGCGGGCTTGCGAATCGATATCGAGCTCTTCAGCCGCGGCGGCATGTTCATCCTCGATGCCATCGAGGATTGCGGCTACGACACGCTCCATCGCCGCCCCGTTCTCACGAAGACGCGGAAGTTTTCGCTCCTAGGCCGCGCGCTGGGCACCCGCATCGTCTCGCGCGCAGGTTCTGCAGTCGCACCCGAAACCTCGCCCGCGAGCCAATCGGCTGGCGCGTCAGCCGCCGGCTCCGACGACGAGCGGCTCCGCCCTTCCTACGCCGAGTGCAACCGCATTGCGCGCGCCGCGCACAGCAGCTTCTATCTCGCGTTCTTCGGCCTGCCGCGTCCCAAGCGCAACGCCCTTTGTGCCCTCTACGCCTTCAATCGCCTGGTCGACAATGTTTCCGACGAGCCCGGCGACATCGAATCGAAGCGTCGCGGCCTCGCTCGGTGGCGCGCCGCGCTCGACGAAATTGCCGCCGGCAACACCTCCGGCCACGCGATTCTTCCGGCCCTTGCGGACACGATTTCGCGCTTCTCGATTCCCGCGCGCTATTTCCACGACCTGATTCTCGGCGCCGAAATGGATTTGACGATCGACTCGTATCCCACATTCGATCGCCTCTCGGAATATTGCTATCGCGTTGCCGGAACCGTTGGCCTTACGTGCCTTCACGTCTTCGGCTTCCGCGATCCCAAAGCGCCGGATTTGGCCGAACGGCTTGGCCTCGCGTTCCAGCTCACGAATATCATTCGCGACGTGCGCGGCGATTTCGAAATAGGGCGCGTCTATCTCCCGCAGGAGGATCTCGACCGCTTCGCTTGCCGCCGCGAGGAATTGCGCGGACCGGTTACCCCGCAGTTGCGCGAGCTTCTCGCATTCGAGGCTGATCGCGCGTGGCGTTTCTACGAAGAGGGCGCGCCGCTCGTCGGCGAAGTGGATTCGGATAGCCGCGCCACTCTCGCGACTCTGGTTCGCACCTATAGCGGCTTGCTGGCGCGCATCGAAGAGCGCGGCTTCGATGTATTCTCGTCGCGCGTTTCCATGTCGGGCGCGGAAAAGCTCCAGTTTCTCCTCAAGGCTGGCGTGAGCGGATGGTGGAAAAAGGATGTCCTCGCAAAGCGTTCTGGTGATCGGCGGCGGCCTGGCGGGTCTGTCCTCCGCCGTCGCGCTGGCTGACGCCGGCTGGCGCGTTCGCTTGCTCGAGAAGCGTCCCCACCTGGGAGGGCGCGCCACCTCCTACACGCTGCCCGATGGCAGCGAAGTGGACAACTGCCAGCACGTCACGCTGGGCTGCTGCACGAATCTTTCCGACTTCTATCGCCGCGTTGGCGCTGAAGAAAAGATTCGCTTTTACGACCGGCTCTACTTCGTCGATGCGCATGGAGTTCGTTCCACCATCGAGGCCGCTCCTTTGCCTCCGCCGCTGCACATGATGCCTTCGTTCCTTTTGTTCGGCGCGCTCAGCTTCGCCGACAAGCGCTCCATTGCAGACGCGATGCTCGCCATCGCTCGCGCCGGAGGCCGCCCGGCGAACGCCGAAGGCGTTTCGATGCTCGATTGGCTCCGCCGCATGAAGCAGACGAACGGCGCGATCGAGCGCTTCTGGCGCGTCGTGCTGGTCAGCGCGCTCGATGAGGAACTCGCGAAGACAGACGCGCACTACGGCATTGACGTTTTCTGGAAGGCATTTCTTGGAAGCAAGACCGGTTACCGGGTCGGCATTCCTTCCGTGCCGCTCGCCGACCTTTACGAAGGGTGCCGCGATTCGGTGGTCAGCAAGGGAGGGGAAGTGCGCCAACGGTGCGGAGTGCGTCAGATCGAAGTGGAATCGGGAAGGTTCGAAGGTGCGGTGCTTGACGACGGCTCGGAAATCTCCGCCGACGCCTGCGTCCTCGCCGTCCCTCATGACGTGGCGCTGGCTCTGCTTCCGCCGCAGATGAGCGCGAGCGGCGCGACACTAGAGAACGTGCGGCGCATCGCTACCTCGCCCATCACCGGCGTGCACCTCTGGTTCGACCGCACGGTGATGACCGAGCCGTTCCTGACTTTGCTCGATCACACCACGCAATGGATATTCAACAAATCCCTGCTCGGCGCGGAAAATGAAACCAATGGCGCGCGCGCGCGTCAAATGGGCGGGACCGTTCAGGAGTCCGAAGCGGCCGGCCAATATCTGCAGCTCGTGATCAGCGCTTCCTACGATCTTGTGCCTCGTTCGCGCCAGGAAATCATCGATCTGTGCCGCCGGGAATTGCTCGACGTTCTGCCGGCCGCGGCCGAAGCGAAGCTGCTGAAGGCCACGGTGGTGAAGGAAGTGAACGCCACGTTCTCGCCCGAGCCGGGAGTGGATGCGTGGCGCCCGGGCCAGCAAACGCCGGTAAGGAATCTATTTCTTGCGGGCGACTGGACACAGACGGGCTGGCCTGCCACAATGGAAGGAGCGGTTCGCAGCGGGTACTTAGCTGCGGAGTCGTTGCTCGCCGATTTTGGTCAACCCCGCAAGTTTCTGCGTCCGGATTTGCCGATCGAGGGTTTCTGCAAATTTTGGGCCGAACGCGGAGAAGCAGTCCACCCTTAATGTTGTGCCGGCTGGAAGTTCGATGCGGGCGGCCAGAGCCGCAAGTCGATCTGAAGCAGATTTTCTTACGCGGTGTCCCCGCGGAGTGTTCGGTCCCTACTGGAAGAAAGAACGATGCCTGGATATCTTGGCGCAATTCTACTGTCGCGATTGAATCCATGTGTGCTGTTCTAACCGCCTGAACGGCGGGTGTGTGGAGGTTTTTCATGGAACGGAAGTACAGACAACGAGGTTATGAAGATCGCGACGGCCACGAGAAGAAGCGCGAGCGCACGGAGCGCCCGAGCGAGCCTCGTCCCAAGCAGGATATGCTCGGCCCGCGCACGCCGCGCATGGTCGCCACGGTTACGCGAGCGCGGTGCGTGAATTGCGGCGCGGCACTCGCGCCGGGTTTCAATCCGATGGGGCAGTGCCCCAAGTGCCACGCGGAGCTGCATTGCTGCAAGCAGTGCGTGCATTTCGACACCGGCAAGCAATTCGAATGCACGCAGCCGATTCCGGAGCGCATCGCGAAGAAGGACGCGAAGAACGACTGCACCTTCTTCGAATTTCGCATGACCGTCGAAAAGGATACGGCGCCGGTCACTTACGCGAGGAACACGCCCGAGCCCGTGAATTCCGGGCGCCCGATGGACGCGCGGCAGGCCTTCGAAGACCTCTTCAAGAAATAGCTCAGCGGCGTTCGTTGCTGTTTCGCGATTGCGCCATCCCCTGCGAATCAGAACCTCTTGTCGATAATCACCCTCTTTCTCCCATTGCCCAGAAAAGCTTCGGAGGATTTCTGCACCTTCATTTTGGCGGAAGCGGGAATAGTGTCGGCTCCTTAGCGGGTTCGTTGGCGATCGTGTCGAGCTGCGGGTAGTGGGTGCGCAGCGTGTCGGGCACTTTCACTTTTTCCTTCGTGAGCAGATGGATGAATTGCAGGGCGTTCACCGCGGCCTTGCCCTGAAAATGATTGTTCGCGACGACGAAGGTCACCTTCGTGTGCTTGGCGACGTCCTCGACGCGGTTGACCCAGGGCAGAAGTTCCTGCTCGCCGTAAAGATAGTTGTAGCGCTCGTGGCGCGGTGTTTCGGGATCGTCGCTGAACCACGTGTCGTAGCGCCGGCCGTGCAGGCGGAAATAGCCGATCGTGGATGTGGCCCGGTGGCCGGGCTTGATGGAGCGGCCGATCACGGGCTGATCGATGTTGCAGATTCCCACGCCGCGCTCGCGCAGAAGATCGTAGAAGCGCTGGTCAGACCAGGAGGCGTGCCGCACCTCGACGACGAGCGGATAGTCTCCAAAGGAATCGAGCAACTGCTTGAGGCGCGCGAGATTCTCGGAGGTCTGATGGAACGAGAAAGGGAATTGAAGGAGCACGGCGCCCAGGCGGCCCGCATCGCGAAGCACGTCGAATCCCAGGCGGACGGCTTTTTCGTCTTCCGCGGTGGCGCCAGTCTCGTGCGTGAATTTCTGCCAGAGCTTTGCGGTGAAAAGGAAGCGCGGATTCTGGGAGATTCGCTCGATCCATTGCAAGGCGAAATCAGGGCGCAGCGGGCTATAGAACGATGTGTTGATTTCGATCGTGTCGAAGAATTCCGCGAGGAATGTGGCTTCGTGAAAGCCGCGCGGGCGCGGAGCGGGGTACACGATGCCGCTCCAGTCGCTGTAGGACCATCCGGCGAGGCCGACGCGGACGTTGGCAGGCGCGGGTAGGTCTTCTTTCGGCTCCGGTTTAGGCGGCATGGACCGGGCAGGCAGCTCCTGCTTCGAGCGTATGACGGCGCTTGCGGCGAAGTCAACGCAGCGTCGCCCCATTCGGCGAGCGCAACCACGAAACGTGTTATCACGATTCTTCAACCTTAGTTGCAAGGTCCCATTCACGGAGCTATGCTGCAATTGTCCTCTCCATGCGGATGCCCCTCCGAAACCGGGTTTCAGTCTTACCGAGGTGGTCGAATGAAAATCAGCTACAGCAACGTCCATGCCGATTTGCGCAAGGAAATGGAAGGTGAGTCCGAGCGGCACGTCGAGAAACTGAAGCGCCTCCTGAAGCGATATTCCCCCGATCTGGTCCAATTGCACGGAAGCCTGGATCGCGCGCCGCGCAAGAGCGGCTTCGATTTGTCGCTGAACCTGGTTCTGCCCACGGGAACGCTGCACGCCACAGGCACAGGTCCTGACGTGCGAACGAGCGCGAAGGTCGCGTTCGCTGAAATCGAGGCGCAGGTGAAAAAGCACCAGCAAAAGCTGCGCAAGGATTACGTGTGGAAGCGCAAGCGTGGCCGCGCGGCGTTGAAACCGAGCGAGGTCGTGTCCGCGGACTGAAACGCTTGAGCTGATTCGTTTACGATTTCTTGCTGAGATAAAAGAGCCGGGAAAACCGCGCCGTCGTTTACAATCTCCCCCGCCGACGGCGCCATGAATCCTTCCGTTCAGCAGCAGCGGGCGGTGACGAACGCATCCGCCGAGGGTGTGCCACGACGGCGCTGGATGATTGCGTGGCTGCTCGGCTTCGGCGTGCTGGTGAACTATTTCGACCGGGTCAACGTCTCCGTCTCGCAGAGCGCGCTGCACGCCTCCTTCGGAATCACGACCATCGAATTCGGCTACCTGCTGAGCGCCTATAGCTGGACGTACGCGATGCTGCAGCTCCCCTCGGGATTGCTGCTCGACCGCTTCGGCGTGAAGCTGATTGGGCGAATCAGCACGTTTATCTGGAGCGCGGCCTGCTTTGGGTCCGCGCTGGCCCCGGGCGTGGGGAGCTTCTTCGCATCGCGCCTGCTTCTCGGCGTCGGCGAGGCGCCAACGTTTCCGGGCAGCGCGAAGGCAGTGGGCTACTGGTTTCCGGAACGCGAGCGAAGCCTGGCTACGGCGGCGTTCGACGGAGCCGCGAAGCTTGGTCCAGCGATTGGAGTGCCGCTGATCGGCTTCCTGCTGCTGCGCTTCGGCTGGCGCTGGAGCTTCGCGTTCACGGGATTCATCAGCTTCTTCTATTTCATCCTGTTCTATCTCTTTTATGAGAATCCGAGCGGCGACAAGCATCTGAGCGATGCGGAGCGCAAATTTATTTTCGCGGGCGGCGCGCACGTGGAAGGAGCGCGCGAGGAGCGAGCGCGAATTCCGCTGGGCTACATGCTCTCGAAGCGGAAGGTGTGGGGCCTGGTGCTCGGGTTTGGAGCGTACAACTACACGTTCTATCTGCTGCTGACGTGGCTGCCGAGCTACCTTTCGACGGGGTTGGGCGTCAACCTGGCGCAGTCGGTGCTGTACACCAGCGTGCCGTGGGCGGTGGGCACGATCACCGAAATGGTGATCGGCGGATGGCTGGTGAATGTGCTGATTCATCGCGGCTGGGACGCGAGCCGCGTGCGGCAGGCGGTGCTGGTGGGCGGCACGACGCTGGGCCTGGGAATTCTCGGCGCGGCGAGCGCGCGAACTCCGCAAACGGCGGTTTTCTGGATCAGCGTCTCGACGGCGGGGCTGTGCGCGGCGTCGGCGGTCGGATGGTCGATTCCTGCGCTGCTCGCGCCGGAGCGAGGCGTAGGGACGCTGGGCGGAATCATGAATTCGTGCAATCAGCTTGCGGCGATCGTTGCGCCGATCGTGACGGGGTATATCGCGGCGCGAACGCATTCGTTCGCGTGGGCGTTCGCGGCTGCGGCGATCGTGCTGGTGGCCGGCGTCGCGGCGTATATTTTTCTGCTGGGACGCATCGAGCCGATTCCCGATCCGGCGCAAGAAGCGGCTCATCCCTGATTGTGGCTCCGCTCTATTGGGCGGAGTACTCCTTCGTTTTCTGCGTGCGGGAATTGAAGACGGCGAAGCTGCCGCCGGGGTGCGCGATCAACTCGAGATAATTTCCGGCATCGGGACCATCGGGATTGGCGATGAACTCGGTGGGGGTGTTGTGGACCGTGCCGCCTTCCTCGGAGAAATGAAGCTGCCAAAGATCCTCGAGGCCGGGCGATTTGCGAATGATGTCAAGGACGGAGGTTGAGCCGCCCTTTTTCGCGCCGTTGTCCATGATGGCGACGCGTGGCGCGATTCCCCAGACGAGCGCAGGGCTGCTGCTCTGCTCCCATCCGTGGTGCGAGACGATGTAAATGTCGAAGTGTCCGAGCTTGTTGACCGGGCACATCAGCTGGACTTCCTCGTCGTGAGTCAAGTCGCCGAGATCGAGAATACGCAATTTGCCGAAGGTGATGACGGAGCCGAGAGAGCGGCGATTCTCGGTTTGATCCTCGGGATATTTCGGGAGATCGTTGCACGCCGAATTTTGGTCGCCCGCGCCGGGAAGGGGATCGGCGATGACGTTGCCGTCGGCGCTGACGACAGTGACCTGCATTCCCTCGATGGGGAGAACGTCACCGGGCTTGGGCACGATGTGCTTGTATTTTCCGGTGGCGAGGATTTCCTGATAGGCCTTCCAACCCTTTTCGGTGTCGGCGTCAGTGGTTTCCCGATTCTCACCGTGGTCGATGAAGGTGCCGACGGGAATCCGGGCGACGAGCTGAGGGACGCCGCCAACGTGGTCCACATGGAAGTGGGTGATGAGGACGTAGTCGATTTTGGTGAGGCCGGCCTTTTTGGCGACGGCCACGATACGGTTGGCGTCGCGGCCGTTATTGTCGGGCCAGCCGGTGTCGATAAGGAGGGACTGGCCGGCGGGCGTGACGAAGAGAGTGGACTGGCCACCTTCGACGTCGATGAAATAGATGCGGAGGTCCTTTGAAGCTTCCTGCGGCGCCGCAGAGAGTGGCGAGGCGAAGAGAATCAGCAGGAAAGTCGCGAGTGCGGCCAAGAAGAGCGATCCGAAGCGTCGTCCGGTGTTAGGTGTCATGGTAAGCCCCCAGGAACGGGGGGAATTATAGCGGAAGCACAGAAGGCAGAGGAAGAACTCCCGGGCGGAGGGGCGAAAGTGATGAAGTCGCGTTTTTTCGCGATTAGACACGGTGCCCGTCCTTTGTTTCCAATGACTTATGGGAGGTTCTAATAATTGGATTCGCGATTAGGACTGGCCACCGGGGGCGAAAGTGATGAAACCGGATTTTTTGGCGATTAGACAGGGTGCCGGTCCTTTGTTTTCTATGACTTACGAGCCGTTCTAATTCCCCAATTTGGCGATTAGAAATCGCGGAGGGGCGAAAGTGGCGAAATCGAAAGACTGAAGAGGGGGCCTTCGCTCGCGATGCTTGGCTCAGGACGAGGATCCTCATCGGATCCTCGTTTTTTGGCGATTAGAAAAAGTTAAGTTGCTGAGGGGGTAGGACTTAAGTTCGTTTCTAATTCCCCATTTGGCGATTAGAAATTGGGCGAGGCAAGGGAGCAAGGAGGCAGAGAGGCGAGGAGCGGACATGGTGTGCGATCGCCGATACATTCCAGCCTTAGCCTCCTCTGGCCCAATTTCGCCAACCAGAAAAACGTGAAATGGTAGCACGTGCTGGGGGCGGCTGTAAATTCGTAGAAATACGGATTGACAAGGCGAGAATAAGGCGAAGATGACCGCAAGTAGCTGAAAACAGAGGACCTTGTCTCGCCCTACAAAGAGTCAGCGACATTGCGGGCGAATTATCGAGATGTCGCGAACCGGTTTTCGGTTCTTGGCCCCGGCATGGCTCGTCGCCGCGGGAGTTAGGCCTGATCTTGTAGGTCCAAATCGAAGGGCAAAAACATCCCACCCTTGCAAAAGGCGCAAGGATGGGGCACCCGAAACTACCAAACCGAGAAGCGAAAGAAAACTGCGGGACGCCGACGGGAAGGTAGAAAATGCGTCCTTGAGGAGAGGCGAAGGAGAAGATCGCCGATTGGCAAGCCCTGCCTGGGGAACGGGTAGGATTGGCATTTCCGGGGCGGGAGGCGAAGGTTCAAGACAGGGCACTACTGGACCTATCTTGTGGGAATAAGGGTTTTGCTGTAGATGGAGTTTCAGGATGTCATGGTATGACCAACGGCTGAGCCGTATGCTGGCGATTTCATTTGCTCCGTCATCGACCCGCTCCGAAGTCGCGAGTAATTGAAGCTGGAGTGTAGGCGGACAAGCCGAGGTTGCCGCACCAGTTTTTCCAGCCCATGGCAGAGTCTGAAAGAAGCAGTGCGAAGAAGAAACGGGCGGACGAAGGTCCCACTCGCTCAGGATTACGGATCGGCCCCTCCTCTGATTCGATCGCCCCGGAGACAATCATGAAAAAAACGAATGGCCCCGCGGCCACAGCCGCGAAGGGCCCGACGAAAACAGCCGCCAGCAACAATGGAAACGGGACGGTGGGTCTGGAAGCGACTCCCGGCGACCTGAGCGCGATCCTTGCGGCACTGCAGACGATGCGAGACGGCGATTTCTCCGTGCGGCTTCCGGGTTCCTGGACAGGGCTTCCGGGAAAAGTGGCAGACACGTTCAACGAGATCGTTGCAGCGAATGAAAAGATGGCGCTGGAACTGAAGCGCGTTGGACAGGCGGTGGGAAAGGAAGGAAAGACGCGGGAACGGACGAAGTTCCACGAGTCGAGGGGATCGTGGGGCGAGATCGGGCTTTCGGTGAACACGCTGGTGGAGGACCTGCTGAGGCCGACGGCGGAGATGACGCGCGCGATTGCGGCCGTGGCACAGGGCAACTTGACGGAAACGGTGCAACTGGACGTGGACGGGAGGCCGCTGGAGGGAGCGTTCCTGAGGTCAGCAAACATCGTGAACACGATGATTCAGCAACTGGGCGTGTTCACGGCGGAAGTGACGCGCGTGGCGCGCGAAGTGGGAACGGAAGGAAAGCTGGGCGGGCAGGCACACGTACCGGGCGTGGCGGGAACGTGGAAGGACTTGACGGACAACGTGAACCTGATGGCGAGCAACCTGACGGGGCAGGTGAGAAACATCGCGGAAGTGGCGACGGCGGTGGCGAGCGGCGACCTTTCACGAAAGATCACGGTGGACGTGCGAGGCGAAATTCTGCAACTGAAGGAAGCCATCAACACGATGGTGGATCAGCTGCGGTCGTTTGCATCGGAAGTGACGCGCGTGGCGAGAGAAGTGGGAACGGAAGGGAAGCTGGGCGGGCAGGCCGTGGTGCCGGGCGTGGCGGGGACGTGGAAAGACTTGACGGACTCGGTGAACGCGATGGCGGGAAACCTGACGGGGCAGGTGAGAAACATCGCGGAAGTGACGACGGCAGTGGCGCGCGGCGACTTGTCGCGCAAGATCACGGTGGACGTGAAGGGCGAAATTCTGGAGCTGAAGGACACCATCAACACGATGGTGGACCAACTGCGGTCGTTCGCGTCGGAAGTGACGCGCGTGGCGCGCGAGGTGGGAACGGACGGGAAACTGGGCGGGCAGGCGGCAGTGCCGGGCGTGGCGGGCACGTGGAAGGACTTGACGGACTCAGTGAACTCGATGGCGAGCAACCTGACGGGCCAGGTGCGAAACATCGCGGAAGTTTCGACGGCGATTGCGAGCGGCGACCTTTCGAAGAAGATTACGGTGAACGTGAGCGGCGAAATCCTGCTGCTGAAAGACACGATCAATACGATGGTGGACCAGCTAAGGTCGTTCGCCGCCGAAGTGACGCGCGTGGCGAGAGAAGTGGGAACGGAAGGGCGGCTGGGCGGACAAGCGAACGTGCCGGGCGTGGCGGGAACGTGGAAGGACTTGACGGACTCGGTGAACTCGATGGCCGGGAACCTGACGGGGCAGGTGAGAAACATCGCCGAAGTGACGACGGCAGTGGCGGAAGGGGACCTCTCGAAAAAGATCACGGTGAATGTGAGCGGCGAGATTTTGCTGCTGAAGAACACGATCAACACGATGGTGGACCAACTGAACGCGTTCGCGGGCGAAGTGACGCGCGTGGCGAGGGAAGTGGGAACGGAAGGAAAGCTGGGCGGGCAAGCACTGGTGCCGGGCGTGGCGGGAACGTGGAAAGACTTGACGGATAACGTGAACTTCATGGCGAGCAACCTGACGGGCCAAGTCAGGAACATCGCGGAAGTGGCGACGGCAGTGGCGCGCGGCGACTTGTCGCGCAAGATCACGGTGGACGTGAAGGGCGAAATTCTGGAGCTGAAGGACACCATCAACACGATGGTGGACCAGCTGAGGGCGTTTGCATCGGAAGTGACGCGCGTGGCGCGCGAGGTGGGGACGGACGGAAAGCTGGGCGGCCAGGCGGCAGTGCCTGGCGTGGCAGGAACGTGGAAGGACTTGACGGACTCAGTGAACTCGATGGCGAGCAACCTGACGGGGCAGGTGAGAAACATCGCGGAAGTTTCGACGGCAATTGCGAGCGGGGACCTTTCGAAGAAGATTACGGTGAACGTGAGCGGCGAGATTTTGCTGCTGAAAGACACGATTAACACCATGGTGGACCAACTGCGGTCGTTCGCGTCGGAAGTGACACGCGTGGCGAGAGAAGTGGGAACGGAAGGGCGGCTTGGCGGGCAGGCGAACGTGCCGGGCGTGGCGGGAACGTGGAAGGACTTGACGGACTCGGTGAATTCGATGGCCGGGAACCTGACGGGGCAGGTGAGAAACATCGCGGAAGTGACGACGGCAGTGGCGCAGGGCGACCTTTCGCGAAAGATTACGGTGGACGTGAAGGGCGAGATTCTGGAGTTGAAGAACACGATCAACACGATGGTGGACCAACTGAACGCGTTCGCGGGCGAAGTGACGCGCGTGGCAAGAGAAGTGGGAACGGAAGGGAAGCTGGGCGGGCAGGCGGAAGTGCCGGGCGTGGCAGGGACGTGGAAGGACCTGACGGATAACGTCAACTTCATGGCGAGCAACCTGACGGGGCAAGTCAGGAACATCGCGGAAGTGGCGACGGCGATCGCGAACGGAGACCTTTCGAAGAAGATTACGGTGGACGTGCGCGGCGAGATTTTGCGGTTGAAAGAGACGCTGAATACGATGGTGGAACAGCTGCGGTCGTTCGCGGCGGAAGTGACGCGCGTGGCGCGCGAGGTGGGCAGCGAGGGGCGGCTGGGCGGACAGGCGAACGTGCCGGGCGTGGCGGGAACGTGGAAGGACTTGACGGACTCGGTGAACGCGATGGCCGGAAACCTGACGGGGCAGGTGAGAAACATCGCGGAAGTGACGACGGCGGTAGCGCGCGGCGATTTGTCGCGCAAGATTACGGTGGACGTGAAGGGCGAGATTCTGGAGCTGAAGAATACGATCAACACGATGGTGGACCAACTGAACGCGTTCGCGGCGGAAGTGACACGCGTGGCGAGGGAAGTAGGAACCGAAGGGAAGCTGGGCGGACAGGCGGAAGTGCCGGGCGTGGCGGGCACGTGGAAAGACTTGACGGACAACGTGAACGTGATGGCGGCAAACCTGACGGAGCAGGTGCGCGGCATCGTGAAAGTGGTGACCGCGGTAGCGACGGGCGACCTGACGCAGAAGCTTACCGTGAACGCGAAAGGCGAAGTTGCGGCGCTGGCCGAGACGATCAACAACATGACGGGAACGCTGGAGACGTTTGCGGACCAGGTGACAACGGTGGCGAGGGAAGTGGGAGTGGAAGGGCGGCTGGGCGGCCAGGCGAACGTGCCGGGCGCAGCGGGCACGTGGAAGGACTTGACGGGCAACGTGAACCTGCTGGCGGACAACCTGACGAACCAGGTGCGCGCGATCGCGGAAGTGGCGACGGCGGTGACGAAGGGCGACTTGACGCGGTCGATTCAGGTGGAAGCGAGCGGCGAAGTGGCGGAGCTGAAGGACAACATCAACACGATGATCGACAACCTGCGGTTGACGACGGACCGCAACAAAGAACAGGACTGGCTGAAGACGAACCTGGCGCGGTTCACGGGCATGCTGCAAGGGCAGCGCGACCTGGGGACGGTGGGACGGATGCTGCTTTCGGAGCTGGCGCCGCTGGTGAATGCGCACCAGGGCGTCATCTACCAGATGGAATTGGAAGAGTCGGGAAGACTGGTGCAGCTTTCGGTGTTCGCGGACGACGGCGAAGGCGGGCTGCCGAGGCACCTGGGAATGGGAGAGGGGCTTGTGGGCCAGTGCGCAGCGGAAAAGCGGCGCATGCTGATCACGGACTTGCCGCTGAACAGCGTGCCGATCCGGTCGGGGCTGTTCCAGGCGGTGCCGAGGAACGTGATTGTGCTTCCCGTACTGTTCGAGGACCGGGTGAAGGCGGTGATCGAGCTGGCGTCGCTGAGCGAATTCACGGCGTCACACCTGGCGTTTCTGGAGCAACTGACGGCGAGCATCGGCATCGTGCTGAACAGCATCGAGGCGACGATGCAGACGGAAGGCCTGCTGAAGCAATCGCAGCAACTGGCGACCGAACTCCAGACGCAGCAGAAGGAGCTGCAGCAGACGAACGAGCAACTGGCACTGAAGGCGCAGCAACTGGCGGAACAGAACGCGGAAGTGGAACGCAAGAACCAGGAAATCGAGCAGGCACGGCGCGCACTGGAGGACAAGGCGAAGGAGCTGGCGCTGACGTCGAAGTACAAATCGGAATTCCTGGCGAACATGTCGCACGAGCTGCGAACGCCGCTGAACAGCATCCTCGTGCTGGGGCAGCAACTGAGCGACAACCCGGACAAGAACCTGACCCCGAAGCAAGTGGAGTTCGCGCGAACGATTCACGGGGCGGGAACGGACCTGCTGAACCTGATCAGCGACATTTTGGACCTTTCGAAGATCGAGTCGGGGACAGTGTCGGTGGAAGCGGAGGAAGTGTTCTACGCGAGCCTGATGGAGATGGTGGCGCGGCCGTTCCGGCACGAAGCGGAGAACCGGAAGCTGGGCTTCGAGGTGCAGACGGATCCACAGCTTTCGCGGAGCCTAGTGACGGACTCGAAGCGGTTGCAACAGGTGCTGAAGAACCTGCTGTCGAACGCGTTCAAGTTCACGGAGCAGGGCGGAGTGCGGCTCTCGGTGTCTGTGGCAGAGAGCGGATGGAGCGAGGAGCACCCGATTCTGAATTCGGTGTCGTCGGTGGTGGCGTTCGAAGTGGCAGACACGGGAGTGGGAATTCCGATCGACAAGCAGAGAATTATTTTCGAGGCGTTCCAGCAGGCGGACGCGAGCACGAGCCGGAAGTACGGCGGGACGGGACTTGGATTGGCGATCAGCCGCGAGCTGGCGAGCTTACTTGGCGGCGAAATTCAACTGCGGAGCGCGCCGGGCAAAGGAAGCACGTTCACGCTGTATCTGCCGCAGACGTACGCGGGACCGTCGATAACCGCGGCTGGCGAGGGGGCGTCGTCGTGGGCGCCAACGGCGACGATGCAACTGAAGAACGCGCGCGTGGCAGAAACCCCGGTGGAGCGAGTGGAGGACGACCGGGAGATTCTGCATCCGGACGATTCGGTGGTGCTGATCGTGGAGGACGATCCGCACTACGCGCGCGTCCTATGCGACTTGGCGCACGACAAGGGGCTGAAGGTGCTGGTGGCGATGCGCGGGGCGGAAGCTCTGGCGCTGGCGCGCGAATATCATCCGGCGGCGATTTCGCTGGATGTGTTCCTGCCGGACATGCTCGGGTGGACGGTGCTGAACCACCTGAAACAGGATCCGGCGACGCGGCACATACCGGTGCAGATGCTGACGCTCGACGAGGACCGGCAGCACGGGCTGGCGCGCGGGGCGTTTTCGTTCCTGACGAAGCCGACGACGACGGAGGGGCTGGACGAGGCGTTCGAGAGAATCAAGACGTACTCGGCGCCGAGGCGGAAGAAGCTGCTGATCGTCGAAGACAATCCAGGGGAGCAGATGAGCGTGAAGGAGCTGCTGGATCACGACGACATCGACGTGCAGGTGACGTCAACGGGCGAAGAGGCGCTGGCGGCGGTGCGAGATCAGCAGGTGGATTGCGTGGTGCTGGATTTGAGGCTGCCGGACATGTCGGGGTTCGACGTGCTCGAGCAACTGCGCGACACGCCGGAGCTGCGCGATTTGCCGGTGGTGGTGTTCACGGGGAAGGAGCTCTCGCCGGAGGAGGATGCGCGGCTGCACTCGCTGGCGCGGAGCGTGGTGGTGAAGGGGGTGGAGTCGCCGGAGCGGCTGCTGGATGAGACGGCGCTGTTTCTGCATCGCGTGGTGTCGAATCTGCCGGCGGAAAAGCAGAGGATGCTGGACCGGCTGCATCAGTCGGACGAAGCGCTGGCGGGGAAGAAGGTGCTGGTGGTTGACGACGACGTGCGGAACATCTTCGCGCTGAGCAGCGTGCTGGAGCGGCGCGGGATGACGGTGTTGACGGCGGGAACGGGGCGGGAAGCGATTGCGACGCTGGAATCGACGCCGGATGTGGCGATCGTGCTGATGGACATCATGATGCCGGAAATGGACGGGTACCAGACGATGCAGGCGATCCGGCAGAACGTGTCGTTCCGGCGGCTGCCGATCATCGCGCTGACGGCGAAAGCGATGAAGGGCGACCGGGAGAAGTGCCTGGAGGCGGGAGCGTCGGAATATCTGGCAAAGCCGGTGAACACGGAGCAGCTGCTGTCGGCGCTGCGAATGTGGCTGCATCGATAGGGCGAGCGCGGGAGGCGGAGATGGAGATGGGTTCCGCGCAGAGGGAAAGGATGAGCGAAAAAGAGAGAGTCAACATATTGATGGTGGATGACCAGCCGGGGAAGCTGCTGAGCTATGAAGTGATCCTCGGCGAGCTGGACGAGAACCTGATCAAGGCGACGTCGGCGCGCGAGGCGCTGGAGCATCTGCTGAAGACGGATATTGCGGTGGTGCTGCTGGACGTGAGCATGCCGGAGATCGACGGGTTCGAGCTGGCGGAGATGATACGGCAGCATCCGCGATTTCAGTCGACGGCGATTCTGTTTATTTCGGCGGTGCACCTGACGGATCTGGACCGGCTGAAGGGGTACCAGCGGGGAGCAGTGGATTACATCTCGGTCCCGGTGAACCCGGAGCTGCTGCGCGCGAAGGTGAGCGTGTTCGCGGAGCTGCACCGGAAGGCGCAGCAACTCGAGCGGTTGAATGTTGAACTCGAGCAGCGCGTGGAGGAGCGGACGCTGGAATTGCAGGAGAGGCGGCGGGTGCTGGAAGAAACGCAGGAACGGCTGGTCATGGCGCAGAAGGCCGCTGTGTGCGGGACGTTCGACTGGGACGTGCAGAACGATGCGAATAGGTGGTCGGACGACCTGGCGGAGCTGTATGGGTTCAAGCCGGGGGAGTTCCCAGGGACCCATGACGCGTGGCTGGAGTGCGTTCTGCCGGAGGACCGCGACGCCGCGCTGGCGCCGCTGCGGGGCGTGGCGAAGGCGGAAAACTTCGAATCGGAATACCGGATTCAGCGGAGGGACAACGGCGAAGTGCGGTGGATCAATGCGCGGGGGCGGGTCACGCGCGATGCGGCAGGGCGAACGGTGAGGATTGTTGGGCTGAATATCGACACGACGCGGATGAAGCGGGCGGAAGAGGAATTGAAACGGGCACACGACGAGCTGGAAATGCGGGTGCAGGCTCGAACGGCAGAGTTACGAATCGCGGAGGAGAGCCTGCGGCGCCTTTCGGGATGGCTGATGCGGAGCCAGGACGAAGAGCGGCGGCGCATCGCGCGCGAACTGCACGACGGGCTGGGGCAGTACCTGGTGGCGGTGAAGATGAGCCTCGACGTGATCAGCCTGACGGGCGGAAGCAACGGGAGGTTGACGGAATGCCTGGCGGACGCGTCGAAACAGATTGAGAACGCGATTTCGGAGACGCGGACGCTCTCGCACCTACTGCATCCGCCGCTGCTCGACGAGATCGGGCTGGAATCGGCGCTGGTGTGGTACTCGGAGGGGTTCGCGAAGCGGAGCGGAATCGCAGTGGACGTGAATATTTCGCCGACGGTGGGACGGCTGGAGACCGAAGCGGAGACGGCGCTGTTTCGAGTGGTACAGGAGTGCCTGACGAACATTCACCGGCATTCGGGAAGCGCGACGGCGAGCGTCACGCTGGCGGATGACGAGGGGGAGATACGGCTGGAAGTGCGGGACGAAGGAAAGGGAATCCCGCCGTCGGTGACGATGGCCGCGGATGAGCTGGGGACCGCAACTCCCGGAATCGGATTGCAGGGAATCCGCGAGCGAGTGCGGCAACTACAGGGGCGCGTGGAGATTGTGTCGAACAACGGACGCGGGACGGCTGTGATTGTGGCGATCCCCAAGAGCTTTCAAGCGAAGGCAGCCGACGATCGTCTGCGACGGGACACGAAGGTGTCCGCCGCGAAGGACTAGAAGAGGGGGCGTTCAGCGAGCTGGCGAGCGGTCGCACGAATTTCCTCAGGTTTCCGACTTATCCCAGAAGGCTTGTGCCGTCCCTGAAGGGACTCAAGGACATTTATTTGTGTCGGGACCCGGCACTGCCGTGCCGGGCTACAGACTGTGCCGTCCCTGCGGGACTAGAAGCGTCTTCTAGATTCCGCGCTTTCGAAATCACCCTTAGGGGATGACTGCACTTGAACTGCGTGGGCGAACGCGATGGCGCCGAGAAGCATGATGGCGGGGTCGATGGGAAGGGCGTAGCGGGGCTCGACGACGGTGAGGTAGTAGGCGCAGGGAAATATGGCGACGCAGACGGCGAGCGGGAACCAATATGCGTTGCGGCGGCGGATGAGGACAATCACACCAACGAGCGCGCCGAAGGCGGCCAGGATGTTCACGACGAGCACGAAGCGGAACCAGAGCGAGCGGGCGCGGAAGAAGTCGCGAAGGGGATGGGGCGTGCCGCCGGACCAGAAGGCAAGGAAGCGGTGGCAGATGAGGTCCGCTTCGCGAGCCGGATGCGTCGAGATGTAGTCGAGGGCATCGCGGCGTTTTTGCGCCATGTATTGAATTTCTCCGAGATCAACGTATTGAGCGCGCTCGAGACTATCGTGAATCGGGTGCTGCCTGCCGAGCCAGAGATCGCGCGCCTCCGGATTATTTCCCACCCACAACTGAAGACCAAGAATCGAGCGAAGCGGAACGAAGGCGTGGAAGACTTTGTAGTTGCGGACGGTCCAGGGAACGCAGCAGAGAATTGCGACGAAGGCAGCGAGGGCGGGCTTCGCGAACCATTTTTCCTGCTGCTTGTAGAGGCGCCAGGCGAGCCACAGCAGGAAAAGAGGAAGCAGGGAAGAGAGAGTCGCGCTGGTCATCAGAGCGAGGCCCCAGAGAAGGCCGTAGGCGATCCATGCCAGCCCGCGGCGGGATTCGGAGAGCCAGAGCGTCATCCAGAGGATGGTGGCCGCGAGAAGCGCGCCGAGAGATGCATCCCACATGCTTTCGGCCGGAATCTGAAACGCGTTCGGGAAAACGGCCCAGAGCCACGCGGCGCCCGCAGCGACACCGATGCCGCCAATGCGTTTGCCGGCGTAATAGATGGGGATGCAGGCGAGCGTAGTGGCGAGGATATTGACGAAGGCTGCTGCGACGTACGATTGAAATTTGTAGATGCCGAAGATGCGGAAGATCGCGGCGAGGATAGCGGGGTAGACGGGCGTCATCCAGGCGGTGGGGCCGGTGTCGACGCGAAAGGGAGAGGCGAATCCGTGGCCGGTGACGAGGGACGCGGCGATGTTGCCGGACTCGAAGAGGAACGGAATGGTGGCGAGGGCTTGCGGGGGATTGTGGCTCTCGTAGTTCCAGAGAAACGCGAGACGAATGCCGAGCGCCACGACGAGGATGACGGCGAGCGAAGTCGCGAGGGCGCGAAGATGGCGCATCGGAGGAAGTGTGACACAAATGCCGGGAGCTGCGGCGGGCAAAACCCTTCTGGAACCACAGATGAACACAGATGAACACTGATAAAGAAACGGAAAAGAGAAAGGGGAAAAGAGAAAATGGGCGGTCAGTGGAGCAAGGATGATTTCGGGGTTGAGGCAGAGAGAGCAAGCGCAAGAAGGCGAACCACGGAGGGCACGGAGGAAAGGCGGAGGGCAGGGGGAAGGCGACGTGGCGAGCGGGTCTGTGTCGTCCCTGACGGGGAGGGAAGCAGATCCCTCGCCGCCGTTCGCCAGAGGCGGGCGACCGGCTAGGGATGACAAGTTTGGCGAGCGGCTACCGGTGAGATGAGTTTGAGTGGTCGCGGAGGGCGGCGCGGGCGGCGTAGTAGCCGCAGAGGCCGTGAACGCCGCCGCCGGGCGGAGTGGACGCGGAGCAGAGATAGATTTTCGGGGAGGGAGTGCGGTAGAGGCGCCATGTGGGGCGCAGGAAGAGTTGCGCGACGCCGGCTTCGCCGCCGGTGATGTCGCCGCCGACGAGATTTGGATTGTGAGACTCGAGCTCGGGGGTGAGCATCACGCTGCGTTTGAGGATGCGACGGGTGAAGCCGGGCGCGAAACGCTCGATCTGCTGCTCGATTCGCGAGGACATATCGAAAGACGAGCCATTCGGGACGTGACAGTAGGCCCAGGCGATGTGTTTTCCGGCAGGAGCGCGCGAAGGATCGAAGAGAGTGGGCTGGGCAAGGATGATATAGGGCCGCTCGGCGTGCTCGCCGCGCCAGGGAGCGCGTTCGGAGGCAGCGATTTCGTCGAAGGTGCCGGCGACGTGGACCGTGCCAGCGCGAGCGCAGGCTTCGGCTTTCCAGGGAATCGGGTCCTTGAGAGCCCAATCGACTTTGCAGACGCCGGGACCGTAGCGGTAAGCCGCGAGCTTGCGGCGGAAGGAATCGGGAAACGCGGAGCCGGCAATGCGAAGAAGCTGGCGCGGCGTGACGTCGCAAAGGACCATTTCGGAGGGGGGAAGCTCGTCGAGGGACTTGATGGGCTGGCCGGTGACGATTTCTCCGCCGAGCGAGCGGAAAAGCGAGGCGAGGGCGTTGGCGAGGTTTTGCGAGCCGCCGCGCGCGATTGGCCATCCGGCGACGTGGGCGATTGCGCCGAGGACGAGGCCGAAGGCGGCGCTGGGGATGCGTTCGAGGGGGAGGATCGAGTGGGCGGCGCAGCCGGCGAAGAGAGCACGAGCGCGTTCGCCGCGGAAGAGGCTGCGCGCGAGGCCGGAAGCGGAGCGCATCGCGCGGAGTCCGAAGAGAGCAGCGGCGATGGGATGGGCGGGCAGTCCGATGGGGCCGAGGAGGACGGGCTCGAGCTTGGGCCAATTGGAAGTGAGCGAACGGAAGAGTCGAGTGTATGCGGCGGCATCGTCGCCGAGGTTCAGCGCGGTGGCTTCGACGGAGCGCTCGAGAAGAACGGCGGAGCCGTCGTCGAGAGGATGCGCGAGGGGCGCGGATGGCTGAATCCACTCGAGGCCGTGCTTTTCGAGAGGGAGAGAACGAAGGAACGGAGAGCCGACGCCCATCGGGAGAACGGCGGAGCAGACGTCGTGGGTGAAGCCGGGGAGGGTGAGTTCGGCGGAGCGCGTGCCGCCACCTATGGTGTCCTGGCCTTCGATCAAAAGGACGGAGCGATTGGCCTGCGCGAGCGTGATCGCGGCGCCAAGGCCGTTGGGCCCGGAGCCGATGACGATGGCATCGTATTGGCGGGACGCGGGCATTCAGAGCTTCGCGGGGCGAGATGATAGCGCGTGAGGAGGCGGCGAAGCGAGAGCGCTAGGAGACGGCAACGGCTTCGGGCTCAGGTTTCAACGCGGGATCGGATGTGTGCAGGAACCAATTTTCGACGACGACGGTGCGAGCAAACCAGGGAGTGGCGAGAAGGAGGCGGCCAAGGGAACTCATCACGGCGGGCGGGAGGTTGCGGCCGACACGCGTGGACCATTCTTCCTGATTGCCGAAGCGGTCAGCGAGGCGCCGGCGATAGGGTTCGAGATTCTCGCGCGAATAGCGGGAGTTCGCGTCGACGATCGTTTGCGCGGCGAGCAGGCCGGATTCGATGGCGGGGCGAATGCCTTCGCCGCTCTGAGCATAGGCGAGGCCGGCAGAATCACCGATGAGAAGGACGCCGTCCGCAAGGATTTTGCGGTTGGTGCGGCCGTAGAGGAGATAGGCGTGGCCGAGAAGCTTGGAGCGAAGATCGAAGGAGATCCGGCGCGCGCTGTGGAGGAAGCGGACGAAATCGGCGACGTGAGCGCCGAGGTGATGAGGATCGAGGCGGCCGAGGCCGATGTTGAGGAAATTGCCCTTGCGGAAGCACCAGCCGTAGCCGCGAAGGTCGCGGCAGAAATAGAGCTCGGGAATTTCGCCGCGGACGGCGCAGGATTGCTGCTCGCGTGGCGTCATCTCGAATTCGGTTTCCTGCGCGGCGACGACGACATCGTCATGCAGCGCGGGATTGATGTGTCGGGCGACGGGGCAGAAATGGCCTCCGGCGCCGACGAGAACGCGGGCGCGAATGTGGCGGTTGACGAGCCAGAACTGGCCGACGCGTTCGAGCGAGGACAGAGGCTCGCCTTCGAACAGGCGAGCGCGCGAGCGGCGGAGGAGGTAGTCGTCAAATTCAACGCGGCGAATGCCGTAGCTGACCGGCTGCGGATAACGCGATTCGTTGACGCGGCCGGAGATGGCTCCGGTGAGAAATCCTGTGATGGGCTGAAGGGTGCGCGAGCGGGAGTAGTCGGAGAGGTCAAGCTCGAGTGAATCGATGACCTGAGGCGTGATCCAGCCGCCGCAGACTTTGTCGCGGGGGAAGGTTTGGCGGTCGAGGACTGCGACATTTACGCCCGCGCGCGCGAGCGCCCAGGCGCAGGACGAGCCGGAAGGGCCGCCGCCGACAATCAGCGCGTCGCAGTCATCCATTTGAGATCTTTCCTGGGCGCAGTTTTGTAAAGATGGTCGCGGGTCGCGGGAATCGAGCGGCACTCCGAGCGAGCGAAGAGTACCTGGAAAAGGTGCATGGTGCCTGCACGAAACGCGGCGAGCGAGCCGGCGAGGTAGAAGCGCCAGAGGCGGACAAACTCGGGACTGTACATGTCCGCAATGCGGTCCGCCGATTTTTCGAAACGCGAGAGCCAGTGTTCTAGGGTCCAGGCGTAGTGGATGCGGATGTCCTCGACGTCGAGGACGGAGACGTTGAGAGGCTCGAGCATTGCAAGGGCTTCGACGAGTGTGGGCGTATAGCCGCCCGGGAAAATGCGCTTGCGAATCCAAGCGTTGAGAGGCTGCGGCTGATTGCGGCCGATGAAGTGGAGGAAGCCCCGGCCGGTGTCCTTGAGGCAGCGGCCAATGACGCGCGAGAGTTCGGGGTAGTGGTCCCTGCCGACGTGCTCGAGCATGCCCACGGAGACGAAGGCGTCGTACTCGCCCGAGACGTTGCGGTAGTCGTCCTCGATGAATTCGATGCGATCCTCAAGACCGGCGAGCTGGGCCTGGCGGCGCGCGTAAGCGATCTGCTCGGCGGAAATATTGAAGGCCTTGACGTGAACACCGAAGTCGCGGGCCATGTGCAGGGCGAGAGAGCCCCATCCGCAGCCGGCCTCGACGACGGTTTCGCCGGGGCGCAAGCAGAGCTTGCGGCAGACGTGATTCATTTTGGCGATTTGGGCGTCTTCGAGAGTGGCGGAAGGATCGGGGAAATAGGCGCAGGTGTAGACGAGATTGGAGTCGAGCCAGAGCTTATAGAAGTCGACGCTCAGATCGTAGTGGCGATGAATATTGGAGCGGGAGCCGCGCAAGGAGTTGTCGTACATGCGGTCGAGGCGTCGCGAAAGGAGCCTGGAATAGAGTGCGCGCAAGCCGGTGCGACGAACGGAGCGGTAGACGGACTCGAAGATGGAAGGCAGATTGCCGCCATGGATCTGCACGCGGCCGTCGGTGTAGGCCTCGCCGAATTCGACATCGGGATTGAAGAGCAGGCGCGCCAGGGTGCGGCCATCCTGGATGACGACTGTAGCGACGGGAGCGCCGGAGGTGAAGCCTGCTTCGCCGCCTGTTGCAAGCTGAACGCGAATCCGGGCGGGAGCGACGTGATCACCGAGTTTTTGAAGGAGCCACTTCTCGATCAGGGACGACTTGAGAGGGTGAGCCATAGAAGTTGTCCTAGCAGAGAGATCACGGGATTTTACACTCAGACCGGGCAGAAACCAAAGCAGTGCCGAACCGAGGCCAACAGCGGCCCCGGCCGGCACATGCATCGGAGGAGAGTGCGGGACGCCCGGTCAGTAGGACTTGGCGCTGGAGCCGCCTGAGGTTCCATTCACTGACTGAACCATCTCGCGAGCAAGCTTGAGATGATCTTCGAGGGTGGGGGCGGTCTTGGCGGCGAAGTTCTTGATGTCCTGATTCGTGCCGTCCTTGGCTTCCATTTTGAACTCGGCGACGTCGTGCTGGTGGTCGCGGACCATATCGCGCGCGTAGGCGCGGTCAAAAGCGGCACCGTGGAGCTTCGCGAGGTTGTCGTAGACCATCTGGTCGTGCTTGTTGATCTCGGTCGGGAGCGTGATTTTGTCCTGCTCGGCGACGGTCTTTAGCTCGTCGTTCGCGGCCGTGTGATCCTCGACCATGCGCTTTCCGAAGTTTTTCACGTCCTGGTTGGCGCTGTTTTGCTCGGCGAGCTGGCCGAGTTTTACTTCGTCCATGTTGGCCTCGGCTGCCTTCTTCGCGAAAACGGTGTCGGAAACGGGCCTGGTTATGGCAGAGCGGTGGGTGGCGGTAGGACTGGTCGCGGTCTGCCTGGCACTATTGGTGCTGGCCAAAGCCGGGGTGCCAAGGAACGGAGCGAGTCCCGCGAGCGCTGTTATACAGATGAGAGATGCAATTTTCATATCTTCCTCCCCTTTTTCAAACGTAGGAGCGGCGAGGGTGAGGAGCAATCAGGTGATGACTGTAAGTGAAGGCCCGCGCTGCGGTAGGACGCGAGAGGCAAGTAAACGGGCCAGGGAGATACGGCGGGGTCCGAGAAAATCGGGAACGTACGAAAATTTGAACGAAACGCTTTGAGCAGGTGGATGCGTCTAAAGCCTAGACGCAGGTTAGGGGGAAGTTTGAAACTGCCGACGCGGCGGATTTGCGGGCAGGCTGTGCTCCTAACGGCAAGGAGAGATTTTTGATTCGCTGCAAACACTTATTGAGAGGAGTGCTCGTAGGAGTTTGCGCTCTGGCGATTGCGCTGGCATGCCATGTGGGCGTTGCGTTTGGCGCCGCACGAGGGCAGGCGCAAGGTTCGCAAGCGCAAAGCGGAACGGCGAAGGAGGTCGGCACGATCAAGGCGATCTCCGGGAACACGATTACGATGGCGACGGACGCGGGCGCCGAGTTCACGGTGCAGGTGGAGGAGGCGACGCGAATGGCGCGAGTGGAGCCGGGGCAGACGGATTTGAAGGGCGCGACCGCAATGCACCTAAGCGACCTGCAGGTGGGGGACCGGATACTGGCGCGCGGGCCGCTGAACGGCAAGACGATCGAGGCCGCGGTAATCATCGCGATGAAGCACGCGGACGTCGCGGCGAAACAGGAGCAGGAACGGCTCGATTGGCAGAAGCGGGGGATCGGCGGGCTGGTGAGCGCAGTGGATCCGACGAGCGGAACCATCACGATTACCGCAGGGCAGGGAACCACTAAGAAATCGGTGGCTATTCACACTACGAACGCGACGGTGTTCCGACGATACGCGCCGGATTCGGTGAAGTTCGACGAGGCGAAGCCGAGCTCGCTCGGGCAGGTGCGAGTGGGCGACCAGCTTCGCGCACGCGGGAACAAGAACGCGGATGGGACAGAGTTTGCGGCGGAAGAGGTGGTATCCGGCTCGTTCAGGAATATCGCGGGGACGATTTCGTCGGTGGACCCGGGAGCGGGAACGGTAACGGTGAGCGATTTGCTGACGAAGAAGCCGGTGGTAGTGAAGATCACGGCGGACTCGCAGGTACGGAAGCTGCCGGAACGGATGGCGCAGTTCATTGCGATTCGGCTGAAGGGCGGAGGTTCGGGCGCCGCTGGCAACGGCAGCGCAGCGCAGGGAGGGCAGGGCTCTGGAGCGCCGCGAGAAGGCGAGGCGCAGGCAGGAGGGCAGAGGGTCGGCGGCGGAAGGCCGGGAGGCTCGCCGGATTTTCAGCAGATTTTGAGCCGTATGCCGGCGGCGACGATTACGGATTTGCAAAAAGGCGACGCGGTGATGATCGTTTCGACTGAGAGTGGCGACTCGGGGGCGGTGACGGCGATTACGCTGCTTAGCGGGGTCGACCCGATCCTGCGAGCGTCTCCAAACGGACAGGCCATGATGCTGACACCATGGAGCCTCGGCGGTGGAGCAGCGGGGGACGACGCGGCAGGTGGTTCTCCGGAGTGAGTATTCATCCAGCCATAACGACAATTCTTCAAGTTCAGGAGAGAGAGTTGAAATTCAAGATTGTGGAGAAGATTAGCCGCGCGATGCTGGGGTTCATCTGCGTTCTTGCGCTCGGCGTTTCGGCCGCGGCTCAGAGCGATACGGGAACGATTCACGGGCAAGTGAAGGATCCGTCGGGGGCGGCCGTAGTGGGAGCGACGGTGCTGGTAACGAGTTCGTCCGGCGAGACGCTGACCGCAACGACGAATCATGACGGATTCTACGAGGTGAAGAATCTGGCGGCGGGCACGTACAAGGTTCAGGCGCTGGCGACCGGCTTCGCGATGTTCGAAAACGACGCCGTGCAGGTGGCGCAGGGACAGACGGCGAAGCTCGATATTCCGCTGGCGATCGAGGTGCAGCAACAGAAAGTGGTGGTGAACAGCCAGGCGGCCACGGTGGACGTGGCTCCGGAAAACAACGCGAGTTCAGTGGTGATTTCGGGCAAGGAGCTGGACGCACTATCGGACGATCCGGACGAACTGCAGAACGATTTACAGGCGCTGGCGGGGCCGTCGGCGGGGCCGAACGGCGGCCAGATGTACATCGACGGATTCACGGCGGGGCAGCTTCCACCGAAGTCGTCGATTCGAGAGATTCGAATCAATCAGAATCCGTTTTCGTCGGAGTACGACAAGCTGGGCTACGGACGAATCGAGATCTTCACGAAGCCTGGAACGGACCAGTGGCACGGTCAAGGCGATATGACCGGGAACGATTCGGGACTGAACACGAAGAACCCGTTTCTGGGCGACGAAGAGGAGCCGCCCTACTACTCGACGATGTACAGCGGGAGCCTGGGAGGTCCGCTGAGCAAGAAGGCGTCGATGTTCGTGAGCGCGCAGCGGCGCAACATTAACGACATCCAGGCGGTCGATGCCTTTCCGTTCGACCCGACGACGCAAGCATTTTCCGAGTTTCAGCAGGCGATTCCTGACAGCATGACGCGGACGAACATCAGCCCCCGCGTCGACTACCAGCTGGGGAAGAACGACACGTTCACCGGCCGCTATCAGTACTGGCGCAACAACGAAGAAAACCAGGGCATCGGCGCATTCACGCTGGCGAGCCAGGCGTTCAACGAGCTGGAGACCGAACAGACGGTGCAGGCAGGGGACACGCACGTGTTCGGCGCCAGCGTAGTGAACGAAACGCGGTTTCAGTTCGTGCACGATGTGACCAACCAGATGCCGCAGAGCACGCTGCCGACGGTGAACGTGGAAGGATTCTTCGACGGGGGCGGGAACAGCCAAGGCCAAGTCCTGGACGACGAGAACCGGTACGAATTTCAGAATTACACCTCGGTGGTGCACGGCGCGCACATGATCAAGTTCGGAGCGCGGCTGCGCGAAACGACCGACGCGAACAATTCGATGTCGCAGTTCAACAGCACGTACATTTTCAAGACAAGCGCGGCTTACCAGACGACGATCAACAACATCGCGGCGAACATGTCTCCAACGGCTAACGGAGGCGGCGCTTACGAATATACGGTCACGACTGGAATACCGAACGCATCCGTCTCCTTGTTCGACGCCGGGCTTTATATTGAAGACGACTGGCGCGTGCGGCCGAACATCACCTTGAGCGGAGGCCTTCGTTTCGAAACGCAGACGGATGTTCCCGATCATGCGGACTGGGCGCCGCGCGTGGCGCTGGCTTGGGGTCTGGCGAGAGGGAAAAATCCGGCCAAGACTGTGATTCGCGCCGGATGGGGCATGTTCTATGATCGGTTCCAGGACCAGTACTTGATCCAGGCGGAACATCTCAACGGAATCGCCCAGACCTCTTATGTCGTTTATTCGCCGACGTTCTTCGATCCGACGGCACCGGTGACCAGCCTGCCGGCCGGGAGCGCCCTGAGTACCGTGTACCGGGTGGCGCCGAACCTGCGGGCGCCCCAGACAATGCAGGCCGCGGTAAGCGTGGAGCGGCAGATCAACAAGGTGACGAATCTCGCGGTGACATACATGAACTCGCGAGGGATCCACCAGTTCTTCACAAACAACGTCAACGCGCCGGAGCCGGGGACGTTTCCTGACGATCCGATTTATCCGACGGGAGTGCCGGGAAACATTTTCCAATACGAGTCGGAAGGGATTTTCAAGCAGAACCAACTCATCGTGAACATGAACGTCCGCGCGGGCGCGAAGCTGATGCTCTTCGGATATTACACGCTGAATTATGCGAGCAGCGACGCGGCGGGCGCGAACACATTCCCGTCGAATCCATACAACGTGCTCGCGGATTACGGGCGCTCAGCCTTCGATACCCGGAACCGGGTGTTTTTCGGAGGAACCGTGGGACTGCCGTACGGATTCCGGCTGAGCCCGTTCATGATTGCAAGCTCGGGCAGCCCGTACAACGTGGTGCTGAGCCAGGACTTCGTGGGGTCAACGGTGCTGAACCAGCGGCCTGCACTGGCTACGAACCCGACGAATCCCAACCTGGTGGTGAATACTCCGCTGGGCAACTTCGATACGAATTTGTCGGATCTGGGGGCGGGCGAGACGATCATTCCGGTGAACGGTTTTACAGGGCCGCCGCACTTCAGCCTGAACCTGCGACTGAGCAAGGTGTTCGGCTTCGGCAAAGTTTCGGAAGGGCCGAACGGCGGGGGAGGCGGAGGCGATGGGCATTATCATGGGCGCGGTCCGGGCGGGCCATTCGGCGGCGGCGGCGGACCCATGATGGGAGCCGGCGGTTCAAACCACCGGTACAATCTGACGCTGAGCGTCCAGGCGCGAAATATCACGAACTACCTGAACCTGGCGCAGCCGAACGGGACGTTGCCGGTTCCGGATTTGTCGCTGTGCACTCCGAACAACTCATGCAGCATGGCTCCGCCGCTTTTCGGCGAATCGAATAGCCTCGCGCGCGGACCATTTTCATCGAACGGAGCGCCACGGCTGTTCTACCTGCAAGCGAGTTTTGCGTTCTAAGCGATGGCGCGAGCGAAGAAAAAGAAGAAGCCGCGATTGCGGGTCGCAAAGGAAGCGCGCCGAAGAGCGCGGCTTGGCATCGGACTGCCTCCCGCGGAACGCGTGATCATCGAGAGGCGCTTCAAGCCGCCAAAGCATAAGAAATCGATCGTGGATGAACAACTCGAGGAAATCTGAGCGAGAGGTTCCGACGGAACCTAGTTCTTGGAGCCTCAACCGGGTTTGTAGTCGGGGATTACTTCGCCGGGCTTGAAGAGGGAAGAAGCGGGCTTGCCCGTCGAGCGAGCTGCCACGGCGGTCATTTCCTCAAGATCGGACTTCGCGAAGCCAACCGCAGTTGCTTGAATCTTGCCGTCAGGCGCGATCAGGAAAACCGAGGGAACGTTGGTGAGGCCGTATTTGTTCGATGCCGGGTAGCCTCGATCGTCGACCAGAACCGGAAAGGTGAGGCCGAATTCGTTCATGAATTCGCGTGTGTCGCGCGGGCCGTCCTGCGAGATCCCCAGGAACGTGAAATTCTGACCGCCGAACATTTCATGCATGCGCTGGATAAAGGGAAGCGTGAACTGGCACGTGGGGCAGCTGACTTTGAAAAAAGTGGCGAGGACGGGGCCTTTCTTCAGCGCATCGGAGAGGGACGTGTGCTTGCCGCTTACGTCGTTCAGCGAAATTTCCGGCGCTGTCGTGCCGGGCTTTAGCGCAGCCATGTCGGAGCCCCTCCCCAAAACAGCCTCCTCAAAGAACGACTGTAAACCTGCACATCTATCCTAAACGATTGGATGCGACGCACGAATGCGCGATGCAGAGGGTGTTCCCAGAGGTTTACATGCTTGCGGGGGAAGGGGAAAGGGCGCGAGGGTTAGTGGATGTTGCGAGTTTTCCTGCTGACGTAGTCCATCAGCAGATACTGACCGAGAGTATAGGGAGTGGTGAAGTAGGCTTTGCCGCGGCAGAGTTCCGTGATTTTCTGCACGAAATGAACGAGGCTGTAGTCGCTGGACAGCATAAAGGTGTTGATCAGGATTCCGGCACGCTTGCACTTGGCGACTTCCTCCATTGTTTGGGTGACGACGAGGGGGTCGAGGCCGTAGGCGTTCTTGTAGATGCGGCCGTCTTCGAGGGTAAGCGCGGAGGGCTTGCCGTCGGTAATCATGACGATCTGGCGCATATCTTTCTTTTGGCGTGAAAGGATGCGCTGGGCGAGGCGGAGACCTTCGCGCGTGTTGGTGTAATACGGGCCAACCTGGACGCGAGCGAGCTTGCCGAGCGGAATTTCCTCGGCGCTGTCGTGGAAAAGGACGCAATGAAGCGAGTCGCCTGGATACTGCGTGCGGATCAGATGGGACAGCGCGAGCGCGACGCGCTTGGCGGGCGTGAAGCGGTCCTCGCCGTAGAGAATCATGCTGTGGCTGCAGTCGAGCATCAGGACCGTGGCGCAGGAGCTTTGATACTCGCACTGATGGACCATGAGATCGGGGTAGTCCAACTCGATAGGGATGCCGGCGCCGTTGCGCTGGACGGCGTTGAATAGCGTGGCGCTGATATCCATGTTCAACGTGTCGCCAAATTCGTAGGGCTTCGAGACTCCGCCGGATTCGACTCCCGTCGCTAGATCGCGCGTGTCGTGGCGGCCGAAGCTGCTCTTGCCGAGCGAGGCGAGCAGGTCCTTTAGAGTTTTGAAGCCGAGGAAATCAAGCGCCTTGTCCGTGATTTCGAATCGCGCTTCGACGCGCGGCTGTTCCTGGCCGACTTGCCCGCCGGGCGTTTCCGACGGCGGGGGCGTGACGCGCGCCTGCTGCTGCGTGACGTAGCCTTCTTCCTCCATGCGATGGATGAGCTGATCGATCAGGTCGCGCAATTCCTGGTTCTGCGAAATATCGGGATTCTGCAGCAACTGCTCCATCATTTCGGGAGGAACCAGATCGCCCTGCTGAAGGGCCCGGAGGATCGCTTCGCGGAGCGCTTCGAGGTACTGCTCGCGCGAGCGCTCCATATCGAGTTCGTAGACGCCATACTGGGAGTCGAAGCCGCTCTGAAGGAAGAAATCCGAGAGGCGGCTCATCAGCTCCTGCAGATCAACGTCGTCTGCGGCTTCGGGAGCGTATTTCGAATATCGAATGTACTTCACATGTGCCTCAATTCAGCTGAACTTCAATTGAACTGGCGGCGCGGCATCCTACCGCTCGAAGGATCGCGAGGATCGCGCGGCTCCGGCGTTTTCCGCGGCTCGGCATGGAAGCCGCGTTCTTCGCTGCGGCTGATTCGCTTCTGGGCCCAGAGGCCCTCGAGAATAAATTCGGCCGCGCTGGCCTGAACGGCAGAGTCATCCTTCGAACCGACGCCGAGGGCTTCGAGATGGTCGAATAGCCCCTGGATTTTCTTGAGCTGCGTGAGAAGTTCGCCGCTTGGGGAGTTTGCGGCGACTTTCAGTTCGCCGCCCATCTCAAACCACTGAACGATTGGCTGGAAATTCGTGTTGACGTAGTAGCGGCTGAATGTTTTGCCCACGGCGGCGCGAATCAGTTCGCGGGCGATGTTTTCCGCGCCGCGCACTTCGCCTTCGTACTCGAGCTCGAACTTGCCGGTCATCGCGGGAATCGCGGCATAGACGTCTGCGACGCGAGCGACGACCGCGGAGTCGCGGCTGCGCACCGCGCGCTGCTCGGCGCTGCTGAGAACATTTTCGAGCGCGCTGATGGGGAGGCGCTGGCTGACGCCCGAGCGGCGGTCGATGCGCTTGTCGTCGCGCGCCTGAAACGCGACTTCCTCCACAACTTCGCGAATGTAATCGGGGACTTCCACGCGGCGCTTGCTGTCGCGGCTGGTCCAGGATTCCTGCGAAGTGATGGACATTCCTTCGCTGATGGTGGCCGGATAATGAGTGCGGATTTCGGAGCCGATGCGGTCCTTGAGCGGGGTGATGATTTTGCCGCGTGCGGTGTAATCTTCGGGATTCGCTGTGAAAACGAGGAGGACGTCGAGCGCCATGCGAACCGGGTAGCCCTTAATCTGGACATCGCCTTCCTGCATGATGTTGAACAGGCCGACCTGAATTTTTCCGGCGAGGTCCGGCAATTCGTTGATGGCGAAGACACCGCGATTGGCGCGGGGCAGAAGGCCGTAATGGATCGTGAGCTCATCGGAAAGATTTTTTCCAGCGCGCGCGGCCTTGATGGGATCGACGTCACCGATCATGTCGGCGATGGTCACATCAGGCGTAGCCAGTTTTTCGACGTAGCGCTGTTCGCGCTTGAGCCAGGCGATCGGAGTCTGGTCGCCTTCAGAGGCAATCAGCTCGCGGCACGGCCGGCAAAGCGGCTGGTATGGATTGTCGTTGATCTCGCAGCCCGCGATCACAGGAATCTGCGGGTCCATGAATCCAACGAGCGCACGGAGAATGCGCGATTTCGCCTGGCCCCGAAGGCCGAGCAGGATGAAGTGATGGCGCGAGAGGATGGCGTTGATGATCTGCGGAACCACCGTGTCGTCGTAGCCGTGGACGCCGGGGAAGAGCGGCTCTCCCTTCTCCATTTTGCACAGGAGATTTTCGCGCAGCTCCTGACGCACCGTGCGCGTGGCAATGCGCTCCTCGGGCCATTGGCTCCGGCGAAGCTCCCCGAGATTTTTCGGATGTGAACTCATCGAGTCACCAACCCTCAGTGGAAGCGCGGCCGGCGGCACTCGCAGCCGCACACTCGCTCATTATAGTGGAATGGCGGACGCGCACCTAATTTGAAAGACAAATCGAAAGGATGCGCAAAATCCAAGCGGTGTTGGCCTGTTGCTCGAAAGATGCGGGAGATTGGAGGCTGCGTCGGGCGCTAATGAACGCCGTAGCCGTTTCCGCCGGCGCTTTGCCGCGCAACCTGGCGCTGAGCGAGGCGCGGGAGGAGCTCCTCGGCGTAGCGAAGCAGAAAATCGCGGCGGTCGCACTCCGAACGCATTTCGAGGAGGGCCTGGCGCTGCTTCAGATCGAGCGGGAGTCGTGACGCGAGCCTGTAGGCGAATCCGGCGGAATCTCGAGACTCATGCCGCGTCCAGACGTGGCCGAAGAGCAGGAGATGGCACTGCTGAAAGGCTTCCATCAGCGCCGATTGCTTGCCAGAGTCCTGCGGCGTGACGTCCTCGGAGAGGTAGTCGACGACGGCTTCGTAGAGATCGCGCTCTGTGAGCAGCTCAACGATGCGAAAGGCGGCGCGGCCTTCGGTGAGGATGTCCATCCGGCCGTCGGGGTACGTTTTCGAGACGCGAACGATTTCGGCGGTGCAGCCGACGGTGGCGATGGAGCGAGTCTCGGCGTAGACCATGCCAAATTCCGTTTTCGTTTCCAGGCAGCGGTTGACCATCGCCTTGTAGCGCGGCTCAAAGATGTGGAGCGGCAGCGGCATCCTCGGGAAGAGGACGATGTCCAGCGGAAACAGCGGAATGCGAGCGGGCCTCATTGTCGAATTGCAAACTCGATTCAGCGCAGCGAATTCAGAGTGGCCTGCATTTCGTCGCGAGCGTGCATGTCGCCCGCCTTTTGCGCCACTACGATTCCGTCTGAGAGCAGCTTGCGCGCTTCGTCCAACTGGCCAAGGCGCGTGAGAAGCTGGGCAAACTGAAAATAACCGGCCACATATTGAGGATTCATTTCGAGCAGCGCGCGGAAATGGGCTTCGGCGGCGCTGGTGTCGCCTTCCTTCGCGCATTCAAGGGCCAAGCCGTAGCGGGCGAAGGAATCGGCCGGTTTTCCGGTGACGAACTGCTCGAGCATCTCGCGGCGCGACTTCTGGGTTTGGGTCATGGGTCAGAAACACGTATTATAACGGGCCGGAGTGGGGCGGCAAAGGGATAGAAGAAGCCGAGGGCGAGGGACCGAGGGCGAATGGCGAAGACATCGAAGCCACATCCGAAGCAGCAACCGAGCGAAGCGCCGCCCAACCTGCCGGGGAAGCGGGCGAGCGTGTCGCGGTCGGAGATGGTCGAGGCGGTGCTGCCGAACGACGCGAATCCTCTGGGCAACATGCTGGGCGGACGCGTGATGCACCTGATCGACATCGCGGGGGCGCTGGCGGCTCACCGCCATTCGAACAGCCACGTGGTGACCGCGTCGGTGGATTATCTCGATTTTCGGTTTCCGATCCGCGTGGGCGAATTCATCGTGCTGAAGTCCAGCGTGAACCGCGTGTTCCACACGTCGATGGAAGTGGGCGTGAAGGTGTTCTCGGAGAATATCCTGACGGGCGAACGGAAGCACACGAGCAGTGCATACGTGACGTATGTGGCGATTGATTTGAAGGGCGAGCCGCACCTGGTGCCGCCCTTGATTTTGGAGACGGACGAGGATCGCCGAAGATATCGCGACGCGGGCGAGAGGCGGAGAGTGCGCCTTGCGATGCGGCACAAGAGGCCGCTATCAGAGGCGTAGCTGCTTGAGTCGTGGACCGCGAGAATTCCTGGGAACGAACTGCAACGAGCGACATTGGGGAGGAATCGTGAAGAAACTCTTTGCTGGTGTGCTTTCGGTTTTGCTGGTGGCTTTCGCGCTCGAGGCGCAGGCTCCCAAGCTGGAAGATGTGTACACGCAGCTCCGCATGGAAGAGACAAACAACTCCAAAATCATGTGGATCATTCACGAGATCGCGGATGTGTATGGGCCCCGCGAGACGGGTTCGCCGAATCTGAAGGCGGCCGACGACTGGGCGGTGAAGACGATGGCCTCGTGGGGGCTGACGAACACCCACCTGGAGCCGTGGACGTTTCAGCCGCCGAGCGCCGCGATGCCGGTGCCCGGGTGGGAGAACATGGAACTGTCGGTTGTCGCGGTCGCGCCATTCCATGGGCCGTTGTCGGTTGAGCCTCTGGCTTGGACGCCCAGCACGAAGGGCGACGTGACCGCGCAAGTTGTGATGATCGACCCGCCGGGAATGGTGCTGCCGCAAGGCGGATTTGCGTTCTTTGGCGGGCCGTCGCCGGAGGACAAGCCGTCCACAGGAATGGCGCCGCCAATGCCGGCTGCGGCCAAAGCGTCTCCTCCGCAGCAGCCGACCCAAGCGGAGCTGGATACTTATTTGAATTCAGTGAGAGATAAAGTTCGAGGGGCGGTCGTTCTTGTCGGGAAGCACGTGGAGGTGAAGGAGAATTTCAATCCTGCGCCGCTGCGGCGGCCGGACGATGAATGGAAGTCGCGGTTCGATCCCAAGAATCCGCGCAGCGGCTTCAATTTTCCCCGGCCGCCAGAATTGCCTAAGGGCCAGCTCTCGCGCCAGGAAGTGAGCCGCGAGGTAGATCAGTTTCTTGTCGATAACGGAGCTTTGGTCCGCATCAATGATGCGGGACGGGATCACGGCGTGATCGTGGCGCAGCAGAATGGGACGTACGATTGGACACGCGCGGTGCCGACTCTGGTGATGCGCAACGAAGATTATGGCCGGATTGCGCGGACGCTTGCGGACGGAACGGCGGTGACCCTACGCGTCAATATTCAGAACCGCGAATATCCCGAGGGCACGACCGTCTACAACGCGATCGGCGAAATTCCCGGCACGGACAAGAAAGATGAGATCGTGATGCTTGGCGGTCACTACGATTCATGGCACGACGCCACCGGCGCAACGGACAACGGCATCGGTTCGTCGATGATGCTGGAAGCAATTCGATTGATCGCGGTGGCAAACGTCCATCCGCGGCGGACGATTCGCGTGGCGCTCTGGAGCGGAGAAGAAGAGGGTCTTCTCGGTTCGCTGGCGTATGTGAAGCAGCATTTCGGTAGCGCTGAGGACCCGAAGCCGGAATTCGCGAAGCTCGACGCCTACTTCAACATCGACTCGGGAACTGGAAAGCCGCGGGGCGCGATGGTCTTCGGCCCGCCAGAAGCAGGGGACATGATTCGCGAGGCGCTGATGCCGTTCCAGGATTGGGGTTTTACGGGCGCTCTCGCGACAACCAGCCGGCGAACCGGCGGCACCGACAGCACTTCGTTTAACAACGCCGGATTGCCCGGGATCGGCCTGGCGCAGGACCCGTTCGACTACGGCTCGTTCACGCATCACACGAACCTCGATACCTACGAGCGCATTTACGAAGAGGACGTGCGCGAAGGGGCCGTCGAGATTGCTTCGGCGGTGTATGCCGTCGCCATGGCCGATCAGATGGTGCCGCGGTTCAACTCAGGAAACATGCCGAAACCGGTTCCGGAGCCTGGACCTGGAGCCGAAGCAACGACTCCTTACCACGTTCCTAGCGGGGGTGGCAGTCACTAGAGCGGTTGTAAATAGGTAGGTTACAGCGGACGCTGCAGGTAGGCGTTCACGGACTCAGCCGTTCGAAAGCCTTGCTCGACACATTTGCCGATGGCAGGGCCCTCGAGGTAATTGCCCGAGAAGAAGAGGCCCGGCGTGGCACGTTCGGCCTCGCGAACCGCCCCGACTAGGTGACCGTGCCCAAGATTGTATTGAGGCAACGCCCTTTGATATTTCCAAGCCTGCGAAGAAACCGGCGGCCCCGTGATGCCGAGGATTCGAGCATTTTCTTCGGTCGCAACGGCGGCAACTTCTGACTCAGTCTTTGCCACCATGTCGGGATCGGTGGCGCCGCCGAGGAAGCTCGTCATAGCCACGGAATCGTTCGGTGCGCGCCCAGGAAACAGGGAGGAGTTCCAGACGGTGCCCAGAGTGTGGAATTTCTCGCTGCGCGGGACCAGGAACCCGAATCCATCCGGCACCTGCGTGAACTGGTGGCTGTAGTATCCCGCCGCAACGACAGCGACCGGCGCATAAGCAATTCCGGAAAGCGCCTGCGCCAGGTCTGCTGACATCGCTCGGACCAGATGCGACGCCGTGTATGCCGGCGTGGCAAGCACGACGCCTCGCGCACGAATGGTCTCCGGGTGGCCGTCGCGGGTGAAGCGAACCTCGTAGCCTTCCTCGCCAAGTTGGCCCGTCCGATTTACGGCAGCGACGGAGACTCCCAAGCGAAGTTGTTCGCCGAGGTTATCTCCCAACGCGCGCATGAACGTCGCGAGGCCGCGTCGAAACGAACAAAGAGGAGGCGGTCCTTTGCGTGGCTGGTCCTTTGGCCGCGATTTCATAGCGCCGCGAAGCACGCTGCCAAATTGCCGTTCCCATTCATCGAGGGAAGGGAAGGCGGCGCGCAGGCTGAGCTTTTCAGGATCTCCGGCGTAGACGCCGGAGACAAAGGGCGAGACGAGATACTCGAGGATTTCGTGGCCGAATTTGCGCCGCACAAAGGCAGCGACCGATTCTTCCTCGCTGGGAGGCCGCGTCCGCCGGAAGGGTTCCGAGGCGAGCCGCCAACGGGAGCCGACACCGAGTAGCGAGGAGACGAGGAGTCCTTGCGGCGACATCGGAATCTGCTGCAGGGCGCCGTTTCGCAGAACGTATCTAGGTGCGCGAGGATTCGCCTGGAGCAGCTCGCCCTCGAGGCGGAGCGCGCGAATCAAATCAAGAAGAACATTCGTACCCTGAAAACTTTGCGGGCCCGATTCGAAGAGAAAGCCGTCCTTTTCGACGGTGCCGACGAGTCCGCCAGGGCGATCTCCCACCTCGAAAACTGTTGCGCTGATCCCGAGTTGTTTGAGCCGATAGGCACAGGACAGGCCGGAAATTCCCGCGCCGATGACGATTATCTCGTTGGGCTGGGGCATGCGTCGTCCATCACACGTTCGTCACAGCGTCTTCGAGAACAGAGGCCGCTTGTCCATCTGTTGGTCGCGCAGGTAGCGGTCAAACGGCATTGCCAGATTGCGAATGAAAATCCGCCCAAGCGCCGTGGCGCGAATTTCGTCCGGAGCAAGGGTGACGAGACCTTCCGCACGCTGCTCCTCGAGTTGCTCCAGTTCGGGAGCGAAGTATCCGTCGAAGGAAATTCCGAATTCGCGTTCAACTTCGGGTTTCGGAATCACCGTGTGGCACAGGAGGCGGCCAATCACGGCGCGGCGAATGCGGTCGTCGTTCGAAAGGCGATAGCCGCGCATCGTGGCGATGCCGCGCTCGGCGACAGCGCTTTCGTAAGCCGGGACCTCACGGCGATTCTGCGCGTAAGCGTCGCCGATGGAGCTGATCGCGCTGACGCCCATGCCGTAGAGGTCGGCGCCCGCCTTCGTTGTGTAGCCCTGAAAATTGCGGTGCAGCGTGCGATTGCGCTGCGCGACTGCAAGCTCGTCGTCGGGTTTTGCGAAGTGGTCCATGCCGATGTAGACGTAGCCCGCGTTCAGAAAACCTTCGAGACCCGCGCGGAAAATCCGAAACTTCTCCATGCCTTCGGGAAGATGAATTTCGAAGGAGCCTTGCTGTTTCTTCAACCACGGGACATGGGCGTAGCTGAACATGGCCACGCGATCGGGCGCGAGCGTAAGGGCTTGATCGATGGTGGCTCGAAAGCTGTCAGCGGTTTGATGCGGCAGGCCGTAGATCAAATCGACGTTGAGGCTTTGGAAGCCAAGCTCGCGGGCCGCGAGAATCAGGTCGCGCGTCATTTCATAGGGCTGGACGCGGTGAATCGTCTGCTGCACGCGCGCCTCGAAATCCTGGATGCCCATGCTGAGGCGGTTGAATCCGAGGCGGCGAAGAGTTTCGAGATGCTCGCGGGTCGTGACGCGAGGATCGATTTCGATTCCGATTTCGGCATCGGGAGCAAACGAGAATCGCTCGCGTGTGTGCTCGAAGAGGCTCTCCATTTGCGGCGGAGTGAGGTAGGTAGGCGTGCCGCCGCCCCAGTGGAATTGAATCACTTTGCGGTTCTTGGAGACTCGCTCACCCACGTGTTGAATCTCGCGCTTGAGCGTATCAAGGTAAGGAACGGCAACGCTCTTATCCTTCTGAATCGACACCGTGCACGCGCAGAAAAGGCACAGACTCTCGCAAAAAGGGATGTGCATGTAGAGCGAAACTGGTGTGCCGAGCTCGTTGGCTCTCGCAAAGCGCTCTTCGAGATCGCCGGGGCCAAAATCGTCCTTCCAGACGGGCGCCGTGGGATAGCTCGTGTAACGCGGACCGGGGCGATTGTATTTCTGCAGAAAGGCGTCGGAGATTTGGCCGATGTCCATGCGGTCAACCGGATTGGAGGTGCGCGCGTCCATCATTACCTGCTTTTCGCCATTCCGCTTCGCGCCGCCACCGGCGCATCTTGTCCCGTGCTGACGAACAGCCGCGCATTTTCGACCGGCGTGTTCGGCAGGATTCCGTGGCCAAGATTCAGAATATGGCCCAGGCCGCTAGTTTTCTCGACGGCTTCCAGCGCTGCACGCCGAATTTCATCCGGCTGCCCCAAAAGCACCGTGGAATCGACGTTGCCCTGCAGCGCGATGCGGTTGCCTAGCCGGGCGCGAGCCCACGCAAGATCCGTCTTCGAATCCACACTCAGAACGTCCGCGCCGCTCTTCGCCATCGCTCGGAGATGCGTCGCCGAACCCTTCGCGAAGAGAATCTTCGCCACGCTCGAATTCGCCAGCGCCTCGAAAATTCTGCGCGTCACAGGCTGCTCCAACGTCTCATATTGCTCGGCGCTCATCTCGCACGCCCACGTATCGAAGAGCTGCACAGCTGACGCCCCCGCCTCAATCTGCGCCCGCAGGTATGCCTGCGTCGCGCGCGCAATTCGCTCCATCAACTCGCCCACCATCTCCGGCTCGCTCGCCAGCATCCGCTTCGCTGTGGACACATCGCCGCGCGTCTGCCCCTCGATCATATAGCACGCCAGCGTCCACGGGGCCGCCGCGAACCCAATCACCGGCACATTCGCCCCGACGCTGCGGCAAATCGCGCGAATCGCGTCACCGACAAACTTCGTCTCGCGCTCCGGGTCGAATTCCCGCAGCCGCCGCACCGCCGTCGCATCCCGAATCGTGCCGCTCAGCACCGGCCCCGAGTCGGGCACATCGAGCCCCATGCCCATCGCCTCGGCCACCACCAGAATGTCCGAGAACACGATGATTGCGTCGACGCCAAGCACGCGAAACGGCTGAATCGACACTTCGGCCGCCAGCTCTGGCGTCTTGCAAATTTCCAGGAACGAATGCTTCGCGCGAACCGCCTGATACTCCGGCAAATACCGCCCGGCCTGCCGCATAATCCACACGGGCACGCGCTCCACCGGCTCGCACCTGCACGCGCGCAGGAACAGTTCCTTCCGGTTTTCGTGGCCCGCTGGCATTGTTCGGCTTATTGGTCATGATAGCAGAAGGCCCGTGGCCCCGCACCCCGCCGCGTCACAACCTTGCGTGACGCATCGCACGCCGCCCGCGCTTTGGGCGTATAATCCTTGTTTCCGGCAGAGGATCATCCTTTCATGGGCCATCAACTCGCCTATCTCACTCTGGGACTGTACGCCGCCAGCTTCGTCTGCTACGCCTGGATTTTGTACTCGCCGCAACTCTGGGTCGGGCGGTTCGCCACACTTCTGCTCGCGGCGGGCATCGCGGCCCAATATTTCGAGCTGCTCGCGCGCTCGCATTCGATTCACGCGATACCGTACGACGACCTCTACGGCTCGATGTCGCTCTTCGCCTGGCTTCTCGCTGTCACGTACCTCGGCCTTGAGCTTCTGCATCGCCAGCGCTCGGTGGGCGCATTCGTCACGCTACTGCTTGTGGTCTGGATGGTCTCCGTTGCGCTCTTCGTCCCGCGCGTGCCGCCGTCCATGCCATCCACGCGGGGCGCCGTGCCCGCGTTTCACGTCACCTTGAACACCTGGGCGTACTCCGCGTTCGCGCTTTCCTTTGTGCTTAGCGTGGTTTACATCGTGCAGGATTGGTTCCTGCGCTCGCGCAAATCCAGCGTCGCATTCTGGCGATTTCCTGCGCTGGACGTGCTCGACCGCATGGCGCGCAGCAGCGTTTATGTCGGGCTTATCGCGCTCGCGCTCGGGGTAAGCATGGGCCTCGTTTGGGAACACCGCCTCCGCGGCAGCTACTCCTGGGGCGATCCTAAAGTCATCGTGACGCTCGCGATCCTCGTCGTCTACGCCGCGTATCTGCTGCTCTCGCGCAGCGCGAAATGGCGCGGTCCGCGCGCGGCTGTTCTCTGCGCTGCAAATTTTCTGATTGTGCTTTTCAGCTATACGTTCGTCAACCTCTACCTCACGAGGTTTCACCGCTTCTTCTGATGACGACGACCTCCAACGCGGCTCGCGCGGGCATGGCACGAATCCAGGTGGCGCTGATCGGTTGCAATCACCGCACCGCTCCCGTCGAATTTCGCGAGCGCGTCGCCTTCACGCCCGAGCAGGCGCTGCATGCCGCGGACGAGTTGCGCCGTCAAGGGATTCTCGAGGAAGCCGTCGTACTCTCGACCTGCAATCGCAGCGAGCTTTACGGCGTGCCTTCAGACGTTGGGCCGAACGCCACCGATGCGATGGAAGTTTTCTTCACCTCGTTCCATCGCATTCCGCGCGAAGAATTGAACGGACGCCTATACCGTTCGGTTGGCCCCGAGGCGATTCGCCACCTGTTTCGCGTCGCAGCGGGCCTCGACTCGATGATGCTCGGGGAAGCGGAAATTCTCGGCCAGTTGCGAACGGCATACAACCAGGCGCTCGACCACGGCGCCACAGGCCCGGTGCTCAACAAGGCGTTTCAGGGCGCTCTCGAAGTAGGCAAGCGCGTTCGAGCGGAAACGGAAGTGGGCGCGCGACCGATGTCGGTCGCGCTGGCAGGAGTCCGACTCGCCGAACGCGTCTTCGGAAACCTCAAGGGCCGCACGGCTGTAATTCTCGGCGCGGGAGCTGTGGCCGATCAGGTTGTCGAGCACCTGCGCAATCGAGGCATCGGCACGATACGCGTCGTGAATCGCTCCCTCGATCGCGCGCAGGAACTGGCGCGGCGCGTCGGCGGCGAAGCGAGTGGGTGGGAATCGCTCGACTCAGTCCTCGCGCTCCCTGACGTTCTCGTCGCGTCGGTGGGAGGCTCCGCACCGGTGCTGACGCGCGAATCGCTCGACCGCGCAATTGCCGCTCGCGGCGGTCGGCCGATGTTCGTCGTGGACCTCGGCGTTCCGCGCAACGTCGCGCCGGATGCGGCGGGCCTCTACAACCTGTATCTCTACAACATCGATGACCTCGGCGAAATCGTCGAGCAGAACAAGAAGGCGCGCGAGGCTGAGATTCCGCGCGCGGAGGCGATCGTCAACGAGCACATCACGCGGTTCGAAGGCTGGCGGGCAGCTCTGGAGGCCGGTTCCATCGCCGACGATCTGCGCGAGGAATTTCACCGCCATCGCGAAATGCTTCTACGCGAAAAGCTCGCTGAAATGCCGGAAGTGTCGCCTGAGGAGCGCGCCCGCATCGCGCACATCACGGAAGAGCTGATCGAGCGCGTCCTGGATCAGCCTACCCAGCGGCTCCGGCAGAGCGGCGTCATGCGCGGGCGGCTCGGCGCTATCGAAGCGTTGCGCCATCTCTTCGGCATCGACGAAGAAAAATCACGCGGCGGCAAGCGCGGCCCCGAAGAAGACCAGAATTGAATCCGCTTCGAATCGCAACGCGCGGCAGCGCACTCGCCCTGTGGCAGGCAAATCGCGTCCGCGAGGCTGTCGAGCAGAGCGGCGCGAAGAGCGAAATCGTCATCGTCAAGACCACCGGCGACCATTTCGCCGGCGCTTCGCTTGAGCAAATCGGCGTTCAGGGTGTCTTTACCAAAGAGCTTGAGGAAGCGCTCTTTGCGGGCCGTGCGGACATCGCCGTTCACAGCATGAAGGACGTGCCCACCGAGTTTTCCTCCGCGTGCCGCATCCTCCCGCTTTTTCGCCGGGACGATCCCCGCGATGCGCTTATTTCGCGCGACGGCGCCACGCTGGAAAGCCTGCCGCGCAGCGCGCGGATTGGCACCAGCAGCCTGCGCCGCGCTTCGCAGTTGCGCGCGTTTCGTCCGGATTTCCAGATTTGCGAGATTCGCGGCAACGTCGACACGCGCTTGCGAAAAGTCGAAGCAGGCGAATGCGATGCCATCGTGCTCGCTAAGGCGGGCCTCGACCGCTTGGGATTCACCTCGCGAATCTCCGAGATTCTGTCGCCGGAGCGGATGATCTCAGCCGTCGGCCAGGGCGTACTCTGCGCGGAATACTGCGAGCGAAACGGCGACCTTACTCTGCCCATTGTTGAACCGCTGTCCGACCGGGAAACCGTACTTGCCGCAACTGCAGAGCGCGCGCTGCTGGCGGAGCTCCGGGGCGGATGCCGCGTACCGCTCGGCGCGTGGGCGCGATTCGAAGGAGGCGCGATGCGGCTCGACGCACGCGTTCTCTCGCCCGATGGAGCGGAATCGGTCTCGCGCAGTGGGGAGCAGCCCTGCGGATCCGTGACGGAAGCGATTCTATTTGGACGCGCGATTGCCAGGCAATTGATCGAGGCCGGCGCGGACCGGATTCTTCGCCTTGCCGGGCGCTCCGTTGGACAGCACTGATGGGCGCAGCCGATAACCCGCTGGCCGGGAAGCGAATCGTTCTTACGCGGGCGCCCGAACAAGCTGGAACCGTGCTCAATGAATTGCGGGGAAGCGGCGCGCAGGTGATTCTCCTCCCGTTCGTGGAATTCCGCCCGCCGGAAGACGTTGGCCCGTTTGATGCGGTGCTTTCGCGCCTCTCCGACTTCGACTGGGTGGTGTTCACCAGTCAGAACGCGGTTCGATTCTTCTGTAGGCGCCTGGCGGAAATGGGTCGCGAGTTCACGCAGCAGCCTTTGCCGCGGCCGAAGATTGCCGCGATTGGCGCGGCGACGCAGGAGGTGGCTGTCAGGGAAGGGCTAAGCGTCGATTTTGTCGCCGAGGATGCGCGCTCGGGCCGCGAGTTCGTTCTCGAATTCTCCGGCAATGTGCGCGGTAAGAAGATTCTTCTCCCTCAAAGCGACCAGGCGGCGCCGCATCTTGCCGAGGGCCTTCGCGAAGGCGGCGCAAGCGTTACGGCGGTTGTGGCCTACCGAACTTGTATGCCAGAATCTCTGGACGGCGAGGAACTGAATCGCATTCGCCGTGAGGGCGCGGACGCGTTCGTGTTCGCCAGCCCTTCGGCATTCAGAAATTTCGCGCGGACTGTAGGTTCCAGCGAGTTGAAGCGGTTAGCGGAGGCTTCAGCCTTCGTCGCCATCGGCCCAACCACCACACAGGCGATTCGCGACGCGGGCGCGGAGGTGAAAGTAGAGGCCGCGAGGCCCGGCTCGCGCGAAATCATGAAGGCAATGATCGACTATTTCTCCGCAAATTCGGGTAAGAAGGTTCGCTCTTGACTTTTCCCATCCATCGTCCGCGCCGTCTGCGTCGCACGGAAGGACTGCGAGGGCTGGTGCGCGAAACCCGCCTGAGCACGGCCGGGCTCGTCTATCCGATGTTCGTGTGCCCGGGCAGTAAGGTGCGCACGGAAGTCAGCTCGATGCCGGGAATCTTCCAGCAGTCGGTCGACCAGATTGTCGAGGAATGCCGCGAAGTTGCCGGGCTGGGCATCCCCGCCGTAATTCTTTTTGGCCTTCCCGAGCACAAAGACGAAACGGGTTCGGAAGCCGCTGCCGGGGACGGCGAGGTGCAGCGCGCGGTCGATGCAATTCGCAAGGCGAAGCTCGGGCTCGTCGTCATCACCGATGTTTGCCTCTGCGAATACACCAGCCACGGGCACTGCGGCGTCATCAAGGATGGCGAAGTAGCGAACGATCCGACCATCGCGATCCTCGCCGATGCTGCGCTCTCGCACGCGCGGGCGGGGGCGGATATCGTCGCGCCTTCGGACATGATGGACGGGCGCGTGGCCGCGATTCGCCGCAAGCTGGACGACAACAAGTTCGACGATGTCGCGATTCTTTCCTATGCCGCAAAATACTGCTCCGGCTTCTACGGTCCGTTTCGCGAGGCCGCGCAGTCGGCTCCGCAATTCGGCGATCGCCGCAGCTACCAGATGGACCCGGCCAACGCCCGCGAGGCGCTGCACGAAGTCGCGCTTGATCTGGAGGAAGGCGCGGACATGGTGATGGTTAAGCCCGCGTTGCCCAATCTCGACATTATTCAGCGCGTCCGCGAGCGATTCGATGTTCCAGTTGGCGCCTACAACGTGAGCGGCGAGTACGCGATGGTGAAGGCCGCGGCTCGCAACGGCTGGCTCGACGAAAAGCGCGTCGTGCTGGAAATTCTTACCGGGATCCAGCGGGCCGGCGCAAGCATCATCCTTACGTACCACGCGAAAGACGCTGCTCGCTGGCTTGAAGCCTGCTAGCGAAGGAGCGCGGCGTGTTTTCGATTCAAGGCTATGCCACTGAGCTACCGCACCGGAGAAGAGATAAGAAAGGGCGACCGGATAACTTATCATGGCGAGGAGGGCGAGATTGAACTCGTCGCAGATCCAGGGCTGGAGGACACTTCTTCTGACGAACATTGGTACGTTCGGGAGTACGGTGGCGGCATACTGATCCGAGAACCCAAAGCCTTTGGTCGCGTGTTTCTCAGAACGACGGACATAGGAGAGGATGAGGATTTGGTATTCGTTTCGCGCGCGATGCCCCAGACAGGTTGCTCGCCGCAGAACGGGTGATTCCACCGGATGGCCACTGGCACAACACGAAATCAGCCTGAAGCGCGCCCCCGCTCTGCGGAAACGTTCGCGCGAGCACAGAAGATTCTCGTTGGCGGCGTCGATAGCCCTGTCCGCGCGTTTCGCGCGGTCGGCGGCACGCCTCTCATCATCGACCGCGCGCAGGGTTCGCGGCTCTGGGACATCGATGGCCGCGAATATATCGATTACGTCTGCTCGTGGGGCGCGCTCATCCTCGGGCACGCGCATCCCGACGTAATCGCGGCGGTGGCGGACCAGGCCTCGCGCGGCACGAGCTACGGAATGACGTCGCCGCTCGAAATTGACCTCGCCGAGCAAATCGTTCGCGCGCTGCCGTCTATCGAGCGCATCCGCTTCGTCAGTTCCGGCACTGAAGCCACAATGTCGGCCATTCGCGCGGCCCGCGCCTTCACCAAGCGCGACCTCATCCTCAAATTCGACGGCGGGTATCACGGGCATTCGGACAGTTTTCTCGTCGAGGCCGGTTCGGGTCTTGCGACTCTTGGGATTTCATCCTCGCCCGGCGTTCCCGACGTCCTCGCGAAGCTCACTCTGAACGCGCCGTACAACGATCTGTCCGCCGTAGAGAAAATCTTTCGCGAACACGCAGGGAAGATTGCGGCGGCGATTGTCGAGCCGGTTGCCGCGAATATGGGCGTCGCGCCTCCGGTCACCGGATTCCTTGAAGGCCTGCGCGAAATCACGCGATGCGACGGCTCTCTTTTGATTTTCGATGAGGTCATCACGGGTTTTCGTGTGGCGCATGGCGGCTCGCAGCGGCTTTTCAAGATTCAACCGGACATGACCACGCTTGGGAAAATCATTGGCGGGGGATTGCCGGTGGCAGCGTACGGCGGACGGCGCGAGATCATGGAGATGGTTGCGCCGCTCGGTCCCGTGTATCAGGCCGGGACGCTTTCCGGGAATCCGTTGGCGATGCGCGCGGGCCTTGCGACTTTGCCGAAACTCGAAGCGTCCGAATTCTACGAAGCATTGAACGCGAAGACGCAGCGCTTGGCCGAAGGTCTACGGCGCGCGCTGGCTGAAAGCGGTGTTCCAGGGCAGGTCAACGTGGCGGGCTCGCTGCTCACACTGTTCTTTACGGCAGAACCCGTTCGCGATTACGCTGGCGCGAAGAAGTCCGACATCGCTCGCTTCGGGGCCTTCTTCCGCGCGATGCTCGACCGTGGAATTTTCCTGCCGCCGTCGCAGTTTGAGGCTTTCTTCCTTTCAGCCGCTCACACTGATGCGGATATCGACCGCACCATCGACGCGGCACGCGAATCGCTTCGAACTCTCTAGCCTCTATTTTGCGAAGTCGTTGTGGTCCACCACGCCGCCCTTCATCACGAATTTCACGTGCTCGAGCTGCTTGATGTCATCGAGCGGATTGCTCTCCACGGCGATAATGTCCGCGAATTTCCCCGGCTCGATCGCGCCGACGCGATCGGACCAGTCCATCAGCTCGGCCGCGTTGATGGTGGCTGCCTGAATCGCCGCGAGCGGTGACATTCCGAAGCGCGTCATGTATTCGAACTCGAACGCCTGCGTGCCGTGCGGGAACGGACCCGCGTCGGTGCCGAATGCGATCTTCACGCCCGCGGCGAGCGCTTTGCGAAAGCTTGGCTCGTGGAGGCTCGCGCGGCTCACTTTTCCGCCGCTCATTGCTTCGTCCTCGCGTCGCGTGTCTCCCTCATAGACGTAGAGAGTGGGCACGAACCAGAGTCCTTTCGCAACCATGTCGTGAATGGCTTGGTCATCCAGGTCGAGGCCGTGCTCGATCGAATCCACGCCGCCATTGATGCAGTTGTGGAGTCCTTCGCCGCCGTACGCGTGGCATGCCACCTTCACGCCTTCGCGATGAGCCTCATCCGTGATGGCGCGAACCTCATCGAGCGTGAAGGTGGGCTGGCTGAACATCTTGCCGTCAGCCGTGAAATGGAATTTGTGCGTGCCGTAAATCTTGATCCAGTCGGCGCCGTACTTGATCTGCTCGCGAACCGCCTTGCGGGCCTCCCACGGGCCATCGACGATTTGCACGCCCGAGGGAACGGGGACTTCGGGCGAATAGCCCTCGAGCGGGTAGCCGCCCGTAGTCGAAAGCGCACGCGTCACCACCTCGAGCCGCGGCCCGGGAATCAGTCCGCGGTTGATCGCATTACGAACGTCCACATCGCTGTACATCGCGCCCTCGGTTTCTAGATCGCGCATCGAGGTGAATCCAGCGTCTAGGTCGCGCTTCGCGTTCACGAGCGCCTCGATGGTGCGGTACTGCCAGGATTCTTTCAGCAGTTGCTCGTCGTATCGGCCGTTGTCTTCACCGGTCAAGAAGATGTGCTCGTGAGCGTCGATGAGGCCGGGGAGAACCGTCGCGTGGCTGAGGTCAACCACGATGGCGCCGGCGGGAAGATGCACCTCGGAAGCGGGCGCAACGCGATCGATCTTCTCTCCGCGGACGACGATTACCTGATCCGCGAGAATTTTGCCGGTGCGGACGTCGAGCAGGTGCCCGGCGCGCACGTATGTCTCCGGCGGGTCGCCGGCGAACGCTTGCGCGATGACGCCCCCGACTGCCAGCAGCGTGAGAAGAATTGCGCATCTAGTTCTGAGCATGGATTCCTCCTAAGAATTGCGAAGAGCGCGGCGATTCTACACCCAATACGGGTCAGGTTTCGCCGCGGTATCGAAAGGTAACGGCAGGCCCTCCAGCGGAAAATGATTTCCTCAGGAAGGCTCTCTGGCCCTGAAGTCGGCGCTAGGTACACCACCTAAGCTACTGAATATAAGGCACTTAGCTTTGGGCAAGGTTGGTACTAGCCGTGCTTTTTCACACTGTGGGTCTTGGGAGGCCCTCTCATGGTACTTGCGGTCGCGGCGATGTTTCTTCAGGTGTCGGTCTTTTCGCCGGCAGGGCCGGCTGTTACGTCGAACGTGGCGGCCGCGACGCCCTTGGTCGCAAACGCGGTGGCCGAGACCCCCGTGGTGGCGAAGGCCACTGTTCCGGCGAGCGCGCCAGCAACACCGGTGGCGAAGGCGGATAGTCCGAGTACCGATGCGGGCCGGAATCTGCCGAATGCTCCCGAGCCGAACGACGGCGGTTCGCGGGCGACAGTGAAGAACGTCTCGTACGACGGCGGCGATGCCAGCCAGAACGGGCAGTCGTTTTCGACCGTGCGCGTGCCCGAAATCAATCTACCGAAGGACGCCGAGATAACGTCGGCGGAGAGACTGCCGAAGCGGACATGGCTGATGCTGGCGGCGGTGCAACACGGCGCGGCGGCGTTTGACGCATATTCGACGCGGTATGCGGTAGGACATGGCGCGGTGGAGCAGGACCCGCTGATGAAGCCGTTCGCGAACTCGGGATCGATCTATGTGGTGTCGCAGGCGTGCCCGCTGGTGCTGGACTACGTGGCGCGGAAGATGCAGCGCAGCGAGAACGGGCTCGTCCGGAAGATGTGGTGGATGCCGCAGAGCGTGGCGACCGCAACGTACCTGTTTGCCGGCGTGCATAACATGCACGTGGCCAACGAGCCGTAAGGCGCTCAAGAGATTGGGTTTGCTGTACTCCCAGGCGGGAGGTGCGGGCACCCGGAGACTTTCTCTCCCCGGGTGCCTCTTTTTTTTGCGCTCTGGAAAAACGGCTCGTCCTGTACAGATTAGAAATTTGCAAGTGATTGAATCTACGTAGTTTAGAGCAATTTCTAATCTTCAAACGGAAGATTAGAAGGCGTGGAAGACACCCATTGGGAGATGATTTCGAGCCCAAAACGGGGAATTCGTGCGCTTAGGCGGCGCCCCGGGCCTTCTTCGGTGGGGCCGGTTTTGCGAGAGCCTTGCTGGTGTCCGTCTGGGCCAAAACGGTATGGCTCGACACAGAAAAGACGAAGTACCTGCCGGGAGACTTGGCCGCAAGCTCCTCCATTCGCTTCCTGGCGTTGGCCAGCCCAGAAACGGCTTCGATCCAGATGGCGTCCTTTTCAGTGGTACCTGAGAAAATATCGAAGCGGGGCTCTTGATCCATAGCGCGACTCTTGCTCTAGGATTCTTGGGAACCACACTATGGGCCGAGGATAGCGTTCTTGTCAAGATACACGTTCCGAGTATATCCGCGACGGTCCCGCGAAGGATTTTCGCGGCATTGAGGGCGAGCCGCCGACGACGCGGCGCGCGATTCTTCATCGCAAACTTCGCAGACTATGCGCCCCGGCTCGATTTCAACGCAGCCGAGCGTTCGTGCTCGAGGCGAGCGATCGTGGCGCGGAGCCAAATCCTCATCTTCTCTTCGACTTCCTGCTGATCGTCGTATCGGTAGGCCGAATCAAGCGTCTCGCCGGTCGCGTTCAACGGGATATGGCGACAGGGAATCGACGCGTCACGGTACTCGGGCGGGACCAACTGCATGAGAATGCAGTTGCCGCAGGGTTCAGGATGCTCCTTGGTGTCGTAGTTCATGCAGGTTGGAGAATCCTCGAAGACGAACCGCGGCCTCCAAGGCTCCCTTGGCGAGCGGCCATAGCCGCCCTTTTCGAGAAATTGCAGCTCGAATTTCAGTACTTCCAGCAGGTCTCGTTCATCCTTGCCCATGGTGACCTCCCTCGTACGCTCATAGTGCCGGAGCGGGCTAAAAAGTGCGGTGGTGGGTATCACAGACGCCTGTGACGCGGGTCACGTGGCAGGAACAAACAGGAAAAGGCCAGCCGAACCCCTGGTGCCGCGGCTGCGATTAGAGGCGCAACGCGGCGACGAGGAAGTCCGGATCCTCGCCCATGCGAACTACAAAGCCAAAGCGGTCCGCCAGGGCGCGCATGCCCTGATTCTCCGGCATGATGATGGCGATGATCTGGGAGAGGCGCTCGTCGCGGCCGAATTCGATGAGGCGACGAACGAGCTCAACGCCAAGCCCCTGCTTCTGCCACGCGTCGCTGACAAGGACAGCGATTTCGGCCTGGGAATCAGCGGGATTTTTCGTCAGGCGGCCGACGGCCAGAATGCTGTGCTCGCCAGTGCGAGGATCCGTGTAGTCGGCGACGAGCGCCATTTCGCGGTCGTAGTCGATAAAGCACTTCTGCAAGAGCCGGTCGTGAGCCACGCGGGCGCTGAGATTCTCCATGTGGAAGTAGCGGAGATAGACGGAGCGGTCGGAAAGCGTCTCGTGGAATTTGACCATCAACGGCTCGTCTTCCGGGCGGATCGGACGGATGGTGACCGGCGAGCCTGACTTCATGTTCCACTGACCGACATACTGGAGCGGATACGGACGAATGGCCGGGCGCGGCAGGTTTTGGGGTGGGGTTTGCGGATCGTGAAGAACGACGCGCGCGTCGAGAGCGAGGAGACGGTCTGGCGAAGCGAGAAGGGGATTGATATCGATTTCCTTGATCCATGGCTGCTCGACAACGAGGGTGCTGAAGCGAATAAGGACGCGCTTGAGTTCGTTGAGATCGACGGGTCGGCGGCCGCGAACGCCCTTGAGGGCCTTGAAGACTTTGGTTTGTTCGAGGAGGCGCTCAGCGAGCGTGGCGTTCAGAGGAGGAAGCGCGAGAGCGCGGTCGCGGTAGACCTCGACGAGCTGGCCGCCGGAACCGAAGAGAACGACGGGGCCGAACTGGGGATCGACGCTGCTGCCGAGAATCAGCTCGTAGCCGTCGAGGCGGGCCATGGGTTGAACGGTGACACCCTGAAATTGAGACGCGAGACCTTTTTCGCGCACGGCGAATTCAATTTCGCGATACGCCTTCGAAACGGCGGCGGGATCCGCCAGATTCAGTTTCACGCCACCCACGTCGGTCTTGTGCGTGATGGTCTCCGAATAGATTTTGAGGACGACCGGGAAGCCGAGTTCACGAGCGATGGAAACGGCCTCGGATTCGGATGCGGCAAGACGCGTGTCGACAGTTGGGATGCCGTAGGCAGCCAAGACCTGCTTGGATTCGACTTCCGTGAGCAAGGTGCGGCCGGTCTTGCGGACTTTTTCGAGAATGGCGGCGACTTTGTCGGCGGATTTATCGCCGGCATCGACCGCTTCGGCGAGGCTGGGAGTTTCGTAGAGGCCGCGGAGATTGTAGGTATAGCGCCACATGTAAGCGAAGGCGCGGGCGGCAGTGTCCGGATAGGAGAAGGTGGGGATGCCTGCTTCGTTGAGCTTGGCGACGCCTGCGGAGACGAGCTGGCCGCCCATCCAACTGGCGAGAACCGGTTGCCCGGTTCCCTTGGCAAAGGGCTTCAAGCTTTCGGCAACGAGAGCGGGATTCGTCATGCCCTGCGGGCAGAGGATGGCGAGGAGACCGTCGCTATTCGGATCGCGGACGGCAATTTCGAGGGCGCGGGAATACTCCGCAGGTCCAGCATCGCCGAGGATGTCGATGGGATTGGCGTGACTCCAGTGAGGCGAGAGGAATTCGCTGAGCGACTTGATGGTTGCATCGGAGACGGGCGCGAGTTCGCTGCCGTTGGCAATGAGCGAATCGGTGGCAAGGACGCCGGGACCGCCCGCGTTGGTGAGGATGGTCAGGCGCGGGCCCTTCGGACGCGGCTGACGCGCGAGAGTCTTGGCCATGTAGAAGAGGTCGCCGATATTCTGCACGCGAAGAACGCCGCAGCGGCGGAGCGCAGCGTCGAAGACTTCATCGCTGCCGGTAAGTGCGCCGGTATGGGAGCTTGCGGCGCGCGAGGCGGCTTCGGAGCGGCCGACTTTGATGACGATGATGGGCTTTTTCAGGGCGACCGCGCGAGCGGCGGAGAGGAAGGAGCGGGCGTCGCCGACGGATTCCATATAAAGAAGAATGCTTTGCGTGCTGGGATCTTCGCCGAAGTAGTCGATGAGGTCGCCCCAGCCCGCGTCGAGCATCGAGCCAGTGGATACGAGAGCGCTGAAGCCAACTTTTTCCTCCAGACTCCAGTCGAGGATGGCGGTTTCGAGGGCGCCGCTCTGGCTGAGGAAGGCAACATTGCCGGGGAAGGCCATGTCGTGGGCGAACGTGGCGTTCAGGCCGGAAAGCGGATTCATGATGCCGAGGCAGTTGGGTCCGATGAGGCGCATCTTTCCACGGCGCAACTGCTTGCGAATTTCGTCCTCGAGCTGCGTGCCTTCGGCCCCGCGCTCCTTGAATCCGGCGGAGATAACAACGGCGGAGCGAACGCCGGAATCGACGCATTCGCCGATGAGCGCCGGAACGGTGGGCGCGGGAGTGATGATGACGGCGAGGTCGAGCTTGTCCGGGATGGCGGCGACGTTCGGATACGAAGTGACGCCTAGAACCTGGTCGCGCTTGGGATTGACGGCATAGACCTTGCCGCGGAAGGCGGGATTCTGGAGATTGAGAAGAAGGGTGCGGCCGACGCTGGCCTCGCGATCGGTTGCGCCGATGACGGCAACGGAGCGCGGGGCGAACATGCATTCGAAGGTGGAGCGCTGATTCATTCTTCCGGACGGCACCGCAGGCTCGCCCGCCTGGAGTTCGCCGGCGGCACGAAGCCCCTCCCGTCCGATGGATTCTACCTGTAAATTGCTGGAAGCCGTTGTCATGTTCCTTCTCCCCGGTCAAAGTTTCATCGCGGCGCGAATCAACGGGGTTCGCGAAGCGCGTAGGAGCTGAGAACGCGCATGTAATTGACGCGTTCGAACGCGTTGGGATGCGGGGCGGAACGGCGGCTCATGCTGCCCTGCATCTGGCGAATGGATTCGTACTCGTGATCCTCCATCCAGCGGACCAGCTGATCCAAAACCGTTGTGACGTGGCCAATGCCTTGTTCAAGAAGCGCCGAAGTCATCATGGCGACGCTTGCTCCGGCCATCATCGACTTCAGGACGTCCTCGGCAGTGTGGACTCCGCCGGTGACGGCGAGATTCGCGCGGACGCGGCCGTAAAGAATGGCGATCCAGTGGAGACGCATGAGGAGTTCGTGGGAATCGCTGAGAGTGAGGCGGGGCACGACATCGAGCGCTTCGAGGTCAAACTCGGGCTGATAGAAGCGGTTGAAGAGAACGAGAGCGTCGGCACCGGCTTCGTCCATCCGGCGTGCGGCATAGGGAATCGAGGTGAAGAAGGGCGAAAGCTTGACAGCCACGGGAATCGAGACGCTGGATTTCACCTCGCTGACGATCTCGCAATACTCCTGCTCAACAAGAGAGCCGGGGACATCCGGATCCGCGGCGATGCCGTAGAGATTGAGCTCGATGGCGTCGGCGCCAGCCTGCTGCATCAGCGCGGCGTAGCGAAGCCAGCCGCTGAGCGAGACTCCATTGAGGCTGGCGATGACGGGGATCGAGAGGGCTTGCTTGGCACGACGGATCAGATCGAGATAGCCCTCGGGACCGAGATTATAGGTCCGCAGATCGGGAAGGTAATTGAGCGATTCCGCGAAACTCTCCTCGCCGAGAGAAAGGCTCGAATCAACGGTCTCGCTTTCGATGTCGAGCTGCTCCTCAAAGAGCGAAGGAAGGACCGCGGCGCCGATTCCAACATCTTCCATGCGACGGAGATTGGCGATGGACTCGCAGAGCGGCGAAGCCGACGCCACGATGGGAGAGCGGAGCTTGAGGCCGAGGTATTGCGTGCTGATGTCGATCATTGGTCCTCTCCTTTCTCCGGACTGGCAGCGACAGTTGCCGTTTGCCGCTCAGCGACCGGGGCGGCGTCCGGTGTTTCGGCATGGCCTGGCATTGCGGCGCGGTTTTCATATACGCGCCACTGCCGGTCGACGTCGTTTTGGGCGAGAGCGAGAAGCTCTTTAGCGGCCTCGGGATTGCTGCGAGCGAGCATCGTGTAGCGTCCTTCCTGATAGGCGTACTGCTTGAGCGGAATCTTGGGCGCCTTGGAATCGAGCTGGAAGGGATTCTTGCCTTCGCAGCGAAGATTCGGGTTGTAGCGGATGAGCGGCCAGTAGCCGGAGTTGACGGCGGCCTTCTGCTGCTCGAGGCCAAAGGCCATGTCGTAGCCGTGAGCGATGCAGTGGCTGTAGGCGATGATGAGCGACGGACCGTCGTGGGCCTCGGCTTCGAGGAAGGCCTTGACGGTGTGATTGTCGCTGCCGCCCATGGCGACGCGGGCGACGTAGACCGAGCCGTAGGCGATGGCTTCCATCGCGAGATCCTTCTTTGCGGCGTGCTTACCGCCTACGGCAAATTTTGCGACGGCGCCGCGAGGAGTGGCCTTGGAAGCCTGGCCGCCAGTGTTGGAGTAAACCTCAGTGTCGAGGACGAGGACGTTGACGTTCATGCCCGAGCCGAGGACGTGGTCGAGGCCGCCGAAACCAATGTCGTACGCCCAGCCGTCGCCGCCGACAAGCCAGACACTCTTTTTGACGAGGGCGTCGGCGACGGCAAGGAGATCGTGGGCCTCGGGTGTCTGGAGGCCAGCCAGTTTTTTCTTCAGTTCAGCCACGCGCTCGCGCTGCGACTGGATGTCGTGTTCGGCGGTCTGATTGGAGACGATCAGGCCAGTGACAAGATTTTCGCCGAGCTCTGGCGCCAAACGGTGGACGAGTTCGCGAGCATAGTCGGCGCGCTTATCGACGGCGAGGCGAAGGCCGAGGCCGAATTCCGCATTGTCTTCGAAGAGGGAATTGGACCAAGTGGGGCCGCGACCGTCGGCGTTGGTCGTATAAGGCGTCGTGGGCAGATTGCCGCCGTAGATCGAGGAGCATCCAGTGGCGTTCGCGATCAGGAGGCGATCGCCGAAGAGCTGCGTGAGCAGCTTGATATAGGGAGTTTCACCGCAGCCGGAGCATGCGCCGGAAAATTCGAAGAGAGGCTCGAGAAGCTGCGCGTCCTTCACCTGGCTGTGCGAGAGAAGCTCGCGGCTGAACTCCGGAAGAGACGTGAAGAAATTCCAGTTGGCGCTTTCGGGCTCGCGAAGCGGCGCCTGCGGGTGCATGTTGATGGCCTTGTGCTTCACGTCGCTCTTGCTCTTTGCCGGGCAGATTTCGACGCAGAGGCGGCAGCCGGTGCAATCCTCCGGCGAAACCTGGAGCGTATAGCGCATGGTTTCGAATTCGCGCCACCGAGGCTTCGCGGACTTGAAGGAAGCGGGGGCGCCAGCGAGAGCGGAGGAATCGTAGACCTTCGCTCGAATCACGGCGTGCGGGCAGACGAGAACACACTTGCCGCACTGGATGCAGAGGTCTTCGTCCCAAACGGGAATCTGCTGCGCGATGTTGCGCTTCTCCCACTTGGCGGTGCCGGTGGGGAAGGTGCCGTCGATCGGAAGCGCACTGACGGGGAGCTCGTCGCCGCGGCCGGCGATGATGGCGCCGAGAACGTCGCGCACGAAGGCCGGCGCCTGCGAGGGCACGGGCGGAAGAATGTCGAAGGCGCTGGTGACGCGGTCCGTGATGGCGACCTGATGCAGGTGGGCGAGAGCGCTATCGACGGCGGCGAAATTTTTCTGCACGACGGCGTCGCCGCGCTTGCCGTAGGTATCGCGAACGGCCTTCTTGATGGCTTCGATGGCTTGATCGCGCGGGAGCACGCCGCTGATGGCGAAGAAGCAAGTCTGCATGACGGTGTTGATGCGGGTACCCATGCCGGCTTCGCGGGCGACGGTGTAGGCGTCGATGACATAGAACTTCAGGCGCTTCTCGATGATGGTCTGCTGAACGCGGCGAGGGAGATGGTTCCAGACTTCGTCAGGGCCGAACGGTGAATTCAGGAGGAAGGTGGCGCCGTGCTCGGCGGCGGAAAGAACATCCATGCGATCGAGAAACTGGAACTGGTGGCAAGCAACGAAGCTGGCCTTGGTGATGAGATAGGAGGAGCGAATCGGATTCGGGCCAAAGCGGAGATGCGAGACGGTAACGGAGCCGGCCTTCTTCGAGTCGTAGACGAAATAACCCTGCGCGTGGTTGTCGGTATCCTGGCCGATGATCTTGATGGAATTTTTGTTGGCGCCGACGGTGCCGTCCGAGCCGAGGCCGTAGAAAAGGGCGCGAACGGTGCGGGGATCTTCGGTAAAGAAGGAGGGGTCGTAATTGAGGCTGGTGTGAGTAACGTCGTCGTTGATGCCGATGGTGAAGTGGTTTTTCGGCGCGGGCTTCTTGAGTTCGTCGAAGATGGCTTTGGCCATCGCGGGCGTGAATTCCTTCGAGGAGAGGCCATAGCGTCCGCCGATGACGCGCGGGCGGGGGCGGGAAGCGGGGGATTCGTCGAGAGCCGTGAGGACGTCGAGGTAGAGCGGCTCGCCGAGGCTGCCAGGCTCCTTGGTGCGGTCGAGGACGGCGAGCGAGGCGGCGGACTTGGGCAGCGCGTCGAGAAACGCTTCGGCGGCGAAGGGACGATACAGGCGGACTTTGAGGAGGCCGACTTTTTCGCCGCGGCGCATGAGCTCTTCGACGGTCTCCTCAACGGCCCCGGAGCCGGAGCCCATGATGACGATGACGCGGTCGGCGTCGGGTGCGCCGAGGTAGTCGAAGAGATGATAGCGACGGCCGATGCGAGAGGCGAAACGGTCCATCACGTCCTGAACGATGGTGGGGCAGGCGAGGTAGAAGGGATTGATGGATTCGCGGGCCTGGAAGAAGACGTCGGGATTCTGCGCGGTGCCGCGGAGGACGGGATGCTCGGGCGACATGGCGTGATTGCGATGGCGGAAGACTTGCGATTCGTCGATCAGCGCGCGGAGGTCGTCGTCGGTGAGCGAGAAGATTTTGTTCTCTTCGTGCGAGGTGCGGAAGCCGTCGAAGAAATGGAGGAAGGGGATGCGCGATTCGAGCGAGGCGGCTTCGGCGATGAGGGCGAAGTCGGAGGCTTCCTGAACGGAATTGGAGGCGAGCATGGCGAAACCGGTGGAGCGAGTGCCCATGACGTCGCTGTGATCACCGAAGATGGAGAGAGCGTGGGTGGCAATGGTGCGGGCGGCGACGTGGATGACGGCGGGAGTGAGTTCGCCTGCGATTTTGTACATGTTGGGGATCATGAGGAGCAGGCCTTGAGAGGCGGTGAATGTGGTGGCGAGCGCGCCGCCTTGGACGGCGCCGTGAAGGGCCCCGGCGGCGCCGCCTTCGCTTTGCATCTCGATGACCGTGGGGACGACGCCCCAGATGTTCTTGCGGCCTTCGGCGGCCCATTGATCGGCCCATTCTCCCATCGGCGAAGACGGGGTGATAGGGTAGATGGCGATGACTTCATTCAGGCGGTAGGCGACGGAGGCGGCGGCCTCGTTGCCATCGAGAATGACTGTGCGGTGCGTCACGTGACTCTCCTCGGGGGCCGGTGCCGGGCGGCGGCTGCGTTGAAGCTGCGTCGCGCCAAAGGAGTTATCGGCTGATGCGAGGACTTGGCGTCCCCGGTATCGGCTCCGAAGTGAGTGTGGCAAATCGGTCGAGGGCGGACTGTGATGTTGGTCACTAATGGCTGTGACGGGTTGCGCGGGAGATGTATCGCGATGGAACACACTGCGGCGTGGCGACCGATGGACGAGGTCCGTTCGGCGGACGAGCGGCGAGGGTCAAAAACGAGACGCCGCGGCTAGCCGGTTACGCGGCGCGCTGGTGCGGTGCGCGGACAATCTCCACCGAGCACGGCGCGTGACGGGCGACAGACTCGGCAACGCTGCCGAGCAGGAAGCGATGCGCGCCGGTGCGGTTGTGCGAGCCGAGGATGATCAGGTCAGCGTTCCATTCGGCGGCCGCGTCGATGATGGATTCGCGGATGTCGCCGTTCTTGAGCAAAGTGTCGGTCTTGAAGCCGACGGCGCGCAGCGTTTTTTCGGTCCTCGCGAGAAGGCGCTTGGCGTCATGGGCAAATGCCTCAAGTTCCGGCGCGTAGCCGGGAGCCATTTGCGGGGGCACGGAGGCGGCAATGGGCTCAAGAACGTGGAGGAGCCGCACTTCGGCCTGGTCCGGGCGAATTTGCTTGCAAATCGAGCGTACGATTTCGTCCGTGCTAGTTGATTCGTCAATTGCGATCAGGATTTTCATGACTTGTTCCTCCTTTATGCAACTCTTATGCAACTCGCGGCGGCCAGCGGAGAATCCAGATAACAAGAGCCGCGTAATAGACTCCGACGACGCCGAAAGAGATCAGGAACGTGCTCCAGCCCTTGTGAAGCCCGGCGAATTCGTGACGCCAACGGTTGGCGCAGCTCGCGATGAGCGCGAGAGACAACACGAGGGCGATGGCAGTGAGCAATCCGGTGGCAAAGAAGGCATTGCCAGGCTGGAATGCGGGAGAAACCTGCTCGGTAAGCCCTCGCGTGCCATCCCAAGCGGCGGTGAGGGTCAACCACGCGGCGGGGGCCACGATCCCCATCATGTACGCCCAACGATCCTCGAAGTAGAACAACATCAGCACAATCGCCAGATAAATCAGCGATTCGTAGAAGTGGATCAGGAAAAACTGCGCGTCAAAATGGCTGAGAAGCAGAAAGCACAGACCCAAGGCCAGTGCGAGACTTGCAATTCCGCGATGAACCATTTTCATTCCTCCTTTTCAGGTGGATCAGCGGCAGAGGCCCGGCACGAAAAGCAGCCGTTCGAACGCGGTCGCCTATTACACGAGCGCCGCCGGCACAACTCGTGCCGGGCCGCAAGCCAAAGCGAAAGGCAATTCGGCCAATCCCACGAGCGGCGACCGCCGTCCCGGAAATCGACTCGAGTTGCTCTGGGCCCTTCCACGGTCCGCTGAGCTCCTTTCGCAAGTTCACTGTGGCGCGGGCAGCAAGATAGCTCTAGGTCTCGCGTCACCAACCAACGTGATGAGTGTCACAAGCGGGCCGCAGACTGTTCGGAGAAAGGTGGTTTGCTCGGACCCCTCGGCGGAAAGTTGCGGTGGGCGATAAAAAAGGCGATCGCTCGCAGCCAACTTCGGCTACGAGCGATCGCCCCGAGGGAGCGTCACTGCAAGACAAAATGCACTTCCACGCGCATTTCAACTGAGATGGGCTCGCCATTGAGCTGCGTCGGCTGGTACTTCCACGTTGCCACCGTGCGAAGAGCCGCCGCCATCAGGAGGCCGGGGCCGCTGATGACGTGAGCTTGAACGACGTTTCCTTGCTCATCGATTACGGCATCGACCACCACAGTTCCTTCAATGTGCGCCTGCTTGGCGATCGTCGGATACTCCGGCGGTGGACCGTAGACCAGGCGTGGCGGTTTCAGGTCTCCTCCAATCCGAACAATCCTCTTCACGGGTGGGGGAGGGCCGACCTTCGCGACTGGATTTGCTCCTGTTCCACCAATGATGCCTCCCAGCACCCCTCCAACCTGGCCACCCGGAATCCCACCGGGAACGCCACCGACGATGCCGTCTGTGCCGGTGTCGGGCGGCAGCGGCTCTTCCTTGAGGATAGCCACTCTCTTTGGAATCACGGTGGGAGCCATCACACGACCGCCTGTCATCAACCGTTGAACGGTCCGGACGGTTCGCTGCACCGCGGGAGCGGCCGGCGGAGGCGGCGGTGCCGGCGGCGCGGGCGCGATCAGCCACGTGTTCTGGAAGGCCTTCAAATCCAGGGTCTGCGTGAAGTAGAGCGGTGCCACGACCAAAGCGGTCAGTACGACGATATGGACAACCAGCGAGAAGACCCATTCCAGGGGATTACGGTGCTTGTACTCGCAAGGCGACTCCAAGAGAGCCGCAATAAAAGTGTCGTCTTGCAGGACATGAGTTTCGCGCTCGACCTTTGGCGGTTTGTGGTTTCCCTTCGGCCTCAGGGCGACAGCCGGTAGTGTGTTGCTGACCATGACGCTCACCTCCTGACATCTCAAGTGGGGAGCGCCAACCGAGTGCTCCGATTGCGGGAGGCTTCCCACTCGTTCCCTCGTTCGACTCCCTTGTAGCACCTGCGGCCCGGCGCGCGCCGCGATGAGCGTCACCACGAGACGTGACACCGATCACCTGGGTCGGCGTGACGAGCGTCACACGCGCGTGTGTCGTGCATCATGGTCAACCAGGGAAGGACGGGTTCATATGGAGGTGTCGGAGGTGCGCCATGGCAACTACCGCTGTGAAGACGGCCGAGTTGATCAAACTACGGAACATCCTCTACCCCACGGATTTTTCGGAACCGTCCGAAATGGCCTTGCCGTTCGCAACGGCGCTTGCCCGGCGTTACGACGCGAGCCTTCATGTACTGAACGTGATCACGCCAAACGCCTTTGCCGCGAGCACGCCGGAACTGGCCGGAATGGCCCTCGATGCAGAACGGGAAATGGCATTCGAATCGCTGAGACAGCTTGAGTCACAACTCGCCGGGCTGCACCACGAAACAATCGTGGAGCGCGCACTGAGTGTTTGGGACGGCGTCGGCCAGGCCATCGAAGATTGCTCCGCAGATCTGATCGTTCTCGGAACTCACGGCCGGACGGGCGCGCAGCGGCTCCTGCTCGGGTCAGTCGCGGAGGAGGTGTTTCGCCGTTCGGAACGGCCGGTGCTGACGGTGGGTCCGAATGTGCGCACCAGTTGCCATAACGGCGGTCGATTTCATCGAATCCTCTTTGCGACGGATTACAGCCCAGCCTCGGCGGCCGCGGCGCCTTACGCTGTGTCGCTTGCCGAGAATAATGAGGCGCGCCTGCTGCTGCTACACGTAGCCCGAGTCGCGGAGACACGCAAGGCTGACCATGCACGCGAGGAGTCAGTGGCGGAAATGATTCACCGGCTCTACGACACTATTCCCGGCGAGGCAAAGCTTTCGATCCCGGCCGAAGTAGCGATTGCCTACGGGAAGCCGGCGGAGAAGATCATCGAAACCGCTGCTGAGCGGTCAGCAGACCTGATCGTCTTGGGAGTCCGGAGCGCGCGCGGGCACCTGGGCAGCGCAACGCATCTCGAACGACCAACGGCGCACGAGATCGTATCTCGCGCGATGTGCCCGGTTCTGACGGTGCGGGAATAGGACCTCCGGGAGCACGACTCGAAAAAGTCCCCAGGGGATAGGGAAGGCTAGGCTTGAGAAAGTTTTTCGAGGGCTATCCGGCTCGGGATGGTTACAGAGGCGCCCTTTACCTGGATGAGTTGCTTCTTCTTCAGGTCCGCGAAGGCGCGTGAGACGGTTTCGCGGGTGGCGCCAATCATTTGACCGATTTCTTCGTGGGTCAGCGTGAGGGCGAATTTCACCTGGTCTTTTCCGTTGGCGTGTTCGGCGGACTGTTCGAAGAGGAAGCGGGCCAGCTTTTCTCCCGCGGAGTGCGAGAGGCCGATCATGCGCATTTCACCGATGGCTGAATGGTACGTTTCGCCGAGCTGCTGGGCGACGCGGAGGGCCGCTTCGCCATTTTCGCGAAGGAACTTCAAGAACTCAGTGCGAGGGATGAAGTTCGCCTGGGTAGGCTCGATCACATCCGCGGTGAGTTCGTACGCTTTCCCGGTCACGGTGCCAGGCAGGCCAAGCACTTCCCCCGGCTCGGAGATTCTTGCGATGAGCGTTCGGCCATCGGCGGAAGTGGTCGAAAGCTTTACCTTGCCCGCGCACAGGATGAAGACGCCCCGGGCCGCCTGACCCTCGACGAACAGAGTGGCGCCCTTCGGATATACGGCCGCTGAGGTGATGGATGCGAGCTTTTGGACAGCCTGCGGCGAAAGATTGCAGAAGAGCCTGTCCTCGCGGTGGGGGCAGGCGATGCAGCTCTCGATGATCTCGAGTCCGTAGGGAGCACGCATGGCGTCGATTGCAGAAGTATACGCTCAACCCTTCGGTATGCAAACTCGGAGTCGAGCTGTGATGCAGGTCACTCCGCGGAGTGAGGCTTGTTACAGCTACAGGATTGAATCGCAGCTAAGAGTTGAAGCAGCGGCGTGAGTGCATGTGTCGCGAAGCTCACTTGGCCCGCGGCTCATGTCGCACTGGACCGTAACGAGCGTGATAGCGGCCCAGAAGGAGGATTCGAGATGGGAAACAATCATGAATACCGGGTGGACACGACGTGCTCGGGGCCGCGAAAGGGGATTATTCGCGCAGAGGGGATTTTGCCGTCGCTCTCGTTCAGCGCCCCTCCGGAGTTCCTGGGAGAGGCAGGCCATTGGACGCCGGAACATTTCCTGGTCGCGTCCGTGGCGAGCTGCTTCGTCAGCACGTTTTCGGGGATAGCGGAGCGATCGCGCTTCGAATTCGCATCATTTGACGTGGAAGCGGAAGGCGTGCTCAGCGACGAAGGCGGCGCCTGGCGTTTCACCCAGATCAAACTGTGGCCGAGCGTTTCGCTCCTTAAGGAAGCAGACCGCGAACGGGCCATTCGGCTATTGGAAAAGGCGGAAAAGTCATGCCTGATCGCGCGGTCCCTACAATGCGCGATCACGATGCAACCGAACGTGAAAGTCGAAGAGGAGCTGGTGGCGCCGACGGAGCCGACCGAGACCTGCCCGCGTGCAGCGGGGAAGGCGCCCGCGCACGTGGAGAATTTCTTTCACGGACGATGAAGGAGGCGGTAGGGCGGCCTTAATCGCGGGCGCCCAGTGAGTGCCATCACCGGTGGCGTGACGTGAGTCGCCGTGGAATCAACCTGCAGGCAGGAGCTGAGGTAGGTCCATATGACGAACCGAATCTGGATGGTTGCGACTCCGGGGAATCGCGTTGGACGTACGGCGGGAGCGGTTCGCGCGCCGTACGGACTGCAAATCGTTGAAAGCTGCTTGAATTGTGCGCATCGTGAGGAGCGCCTGTTCTGCAACTTGCCCCCGGCGGGGGTGCAAAGGCTGTCGGAGATCGTCGCTCCGTCGACGTACCCCAAGGGGGCGACACTGTTCGTCGAGGGGCAGGAGCCGCGGGGCGTGTTCATCCTCTGCAGTGGCAGAGTGAAGCTGTCGACCTCTTCGGCCGACGGCAAGACGCTGATCCTGCGCATTTCGGAGACGGGGGAAGTGCTCGGGCTGGCGGCGGCGGTGTGCGGCAAGCCGTACCAAGCCACGGCGGAGATCCTGGAGCCGTCGCAGGTGAACTTTATAAGCCGCAACGACTTTCTGAACTTCCTTCGCGAGTGCGGCGAAGCAACTCTGCGCGTCGCACAGCAACTCGGCGAAAACTACCACCACGCGCTGTCAGAAATGAAGACGATCGGCCTCTCGCATTCAGCGAGCGAGAAGCTAGCCCGCTTCCTGCTCGATTGGGGCGCCGAGCATGCCGATGGAAAAGGCGACCTTCGCGTCAAACTGACGCTCACCCACCAGGAGATCGCGCAGCTGATCGGCACATCGCGCGAAACGGTGACGCGCCTCTTCTCTGATTTCCGCCGGAAGCAGGTCATTCAAGTCAAAGGCTCCACGGTCGTTTTCCGCGACAAAGATGCCCTCCGGAAGTTCGTCGGCGAATAGAAGCATTCGGTCTCGCGCGGCTTCCATCTCCAGCACTTCGCGAACGCTCCACAAACAAATCGGGCCCGCAGCCGTTGGCGAAGTATGCCCGGTCGAAAGGACCGGCGTGTCGAAACCGCTAAACGCTTCGTTCAATCGCGCGGCTGCGGGCCCTGGCGGCGGAGTTCCAGTGAGGGTTCGACCTGGAGAAGCTTCACCGTCGAAGCTTTCCGGTGGAGCGTCCGTCCTAGCCATTCTCTGCAGGTCTTCGGACTTTGGGCGCCCTCTTCCCGTCTACCGTTCTCCTCTTTCTTCCGCACGTTTCCTCTTTTAACCCATTACACCGCGAAAAGCGGTGAGCGGGGGCACGATTGAGGGTGACGCGCGTTACGCCGGCGCGGCGCTGGTCCTCGATCACCAGGCTCATGAAACTCTTCGATAAAAGTGCTTGCACCCGCCAATATACTTATCGTAAAGTCTCGGCGAACGAATGAGATTCGAACCTCTTCGTTCCCCTTCCACCGGCCCTTCTGACAAACACGCACGTAGTGTGACCATCGTCACATCAAATCGTGACGGCGATCACAGCATCGACTCAATCCTATCCGCCAGTATGGCGGGCGATTACTTTGAACTCGCATGACCGCTTCTGGGGGTGACTATGAAGCACCGCTGGTTTGCGATTCTCCTGGTTGCCCTGGTGTGCGTATTCCTTGCCGAGTCCGTCGCGCTGGCACACGCACCGCAGGACACGGCCAAGAAATCGGCGCCGGAGGCCACTTCGAGCAGCGACGCGAAGGCCACAGGCTACGCCGGAGCAGAGCCGTGCAAGGCCTGCCATCCCGCAGAGTATAAAAGCTGGGCGGACTCGCCGCACTGGAAGACCACGCTCGACACGAAGGAAGATGCCTCACACAAGGGTTGCGAGTCGTGCCACGGCGACGCTACTTCCCACCTCTCGGATCCCACCGACACCTCGAAGCTGTTCCCGTTCGCGAAGGCGTCAGCGAAGGATGTGAACGCCCGCTGCTTGACCTGCCATGCGGGCGGCACGCAGCACATGAATGCTCTCAATTCCGAGCACTCGCAGAACGGAGTGAGTTGCACGTCGTGCCACTCGCCGCACCACGCCACTACAAAGGAGTACCTGCTGGTGAAGGCGCAGCCGGAGCTTTGCTACACGTGCCACCTCGCGAAGAAGGCGGAGTTCGCGATGCCGTTCCACCATCGCGTGAACGAGGGCCTGGTCCAGTGCAGCGACTGCCACAATGTACACGGCACGGTGGGGCCGAAGCAGGTGCGGACCTCCGCTACGCAGGATGCGGCGTGCTTCAAGTGCCACACGGATAAGCAGGGACCGTTCGTCTACGAGCATGCGCCCATCAAGACGGACGGCTGCGAGTCGTGCCACGTGGTTCACGGCGGGCCGAACGCGCACATGCTGAAGGTGAGCAACGTGAATCTGCTTTGCCTCCAGTGCCACACCACATCGAGCTTCAGCAGCGCGCCGGGAGCGCCGTCGTTCCACAACCAAGCGAGCTTCTTCCAGGCTTGTACGCTTTGCCACGTAGCCATCCACGGTTCGAATTTCAGTTCCACCTTTTTTAAGTGAGGCCGACGCCATGGAAACTTTGCGCCAGTCACTCGCGAGTGTGGGTCAGGGGAGCCGCTTGGCAGGTTCGGATGAGACGGCCGCTAGCGGAAGTGCTGTGAGGATGTGCCGGGCGGCGTGCGGGTTTGCGCTGCTGGTGGCGGCGGGCCTTGCGTTTATCGTTGCTCCCGCGGCGCGCGCGCAGTCGCAGGCGGCGTCCGACGACGGGCAGCAGGGCATGGAGTCCGGGAATTACAATGTGCAGCAGACCATCGAGTTCGGCTACCGGTGGAGCGGCATCAACGGGAACATGGACACGTATGATACCTTCGTGAATCTTGGGTCGGGATTCCGCCTGCTCGATTACACGCTGGACATGCGGTCGCTGAACCACCAGGGTATCTTCTTCGACGACCTGAATTTCAGCAACTTCGGATACGGCGGCGATCCGAACGACGTCTCGCGGCTGCACATCGACAAGAACAAATGGTACGACTTCCATATGTTGTTTCGCCGCGACAAGAATTTCTGGGACTATAACCTGCTCGCCAATCCGTTCAATCCTGCGGCGCTGAATCCAGGGGGATCGGCGACAACGGGCTGTATCGTCAGCCCGCCGACGTCGGCGAACCCAGGGCTTCCGGGATTCTGCTCGAACCCGGCCATCGCCGCGGCGAATTCGCCGCATGGCATGGACCTGGTGCGGCGAATGCAGGACTACGATCTGACTCTGCTGCCGCGATCGCGCGTGCGCTTCCGGGTGGGCTTCTCGCACTACCGCGACGAGGGGCCCGGCTTTTTCACTACGGACAGCGGGACGGTTCCGGACTTTCCAGAGAATTACAGCTACACCAGCAACGCGTGGCGCGCGGGCGTCGATTTCCGTATCTTGCCGCGCACGACCATTTCCTACGATCAGTTCCTGAACTACTTCAAGCAGGACAACAACGTGCTCGAATCGCCGGCGGCTACCCCGGGGCTGTACGGCTATCAGCTTGCGAACGGCACGCCCGTCGACATGGGAATCGTCTGGAGCACGCAGACGCCAGCCGAGGCTTTGCCCTGCGCCGCTCCGATTGCGAACAGCGCCACGACGCCAGCGACAGTCAACCCCGTGTGCAACGGCTTCCTCGGCTATAGTCAGGTTGGGCGCCCGCGCAACTTCATGCCGACCGAGCGGGTGCGGTTTCAATCCGACTACTTCGCGAAGTTCGAGATGTCGGGCGGGGTCGGCTACAGCAACTCCAACAACGTGATTCCCGACTACAACGAAATCTTGAACGGTTACACGACGCGCACGGCCACGCGCGAAAGCACGACGGGCGGCCCGGTGAAGACGACGCGAGTTTCCGTGAATGCAGATTGGACTGGCGTTTATGCGGTTACGGACAAGGTTCGCGTCGAGGATTCATTCCGCTACGACAATTGGCGGATTCCGGGGATGTGGGCCACGGCTGAGACGAATCTCTTCGGAGGCGCTGCCTCCGGCCAGGCCGGGCTGGCGCTTCCGTTGTCGCTCTTCACGGAAAGCTCGCCTTCAACCGGCACGGCATTTGCGAGTCTTTGCCCGGCGGCGCCCTACAACCAGGCCGGTTGCCCGTTGCACACTTCCAGTTCGGGCGCCGACGTCACGAACGAACTCAGCTACCAGTTCCTTGGCCAGAATTTGAAGTCGAATACGCTGCAGGTCGAGTACGACTTCGCGCCGCGCTGGACCGCCCGAATCGGATACCTCTACACCAACCGGGCGATCTCGGAGTTCAGCGCCACCTTCGATACGGGCGAGACGTACTTCCCGGGCGGTGCCACCGCCGCTGTCGGGAACGACTACCTCGCCGCGCGCGGAGATTGTGCACTGGTTGCGGGCGTCCTTCCCGCCGGCTGCGTGTTGAACGCGGACGGCTCCATCACCGAGGGTTCACCGTCGAATCCCGTCGCCGAGGCCGGGAATGATACGGCCCGCGATGTCACTACCATAAGCGAAAATTCATTGCTTTTCGGATTCACGGGACGCCCTGTGGATCAGCTCCGTATTACGGGAGACTTCTCCTTCGGATATAACGACGCGTCCTTCACGCGCATCGATCCGCGGCAGGTGCAGAGCTACAAGCTTCACGCCTCGTACGCCCCGAAGCCGTGGGCGTCGATCGACGGCTCCGTCGAGATTCACGAGAATCGCGACGATGTCTACCAGGTGGACAATCTCGAGCACGACCGGATGTACAGCGTCACGACCATGTTGATGCCAAGCCCGCGCCTCGCGGTCAGCTTCGGTTACAACTATTGGGACATGTACACGCAGGCGGACATCTGCTTCAACTACTCGATTACGTACACGAATCCAGCGCCGCCTCCGACGACTCTGCCGGTCAGCACCTCGCCGCCGGGAGTCGCCACCACGGCGTGCCCAATCTCCGGGGCCTCGGTGGGCGCTGCAGGGCTTGGCGCCCTCTCCACCTATTCGAGCAACGACCATTTCGCGCATGCGGATGTGATGTGGAAACCGGTGAAGCGCGTGACGGCCGCTCTGGGCTATGGCGGCAGTTTCGTTCGCGGCAACACGATCTTCCTCAATCCGCTCATGCCATCCGGCACGCTCGACTACAACTATCAGATGCCGTATGGTTCGCTGACCATCGACATCAGCAAGGGTTTCAGCTACAAGATGGCCTGGAACTACTACGGCTTCAATCAGATTGGGAATACGAGCCCATTCGGCCTCGCAGCGATTCCGCTGCAGGATTTCAACGGCAGCAACGCCACATTTTCGTTCCGCTATGCGTTCTGATCGGGTGTCGCGCTCAAATGGCAGTCGCGGAGCTTGCAACCGGGTGTAACATTTTCTGCGGACTCTCTTCTGGGGAGGGAAAGATGAAGCAAGTTGTCAGGCTCAGCACGGCGTTGCTATTCGTAACGGCTACTTTATTCCTTGCGGCTGCTCCCGCTCATGCTCAAGGCGGCGCCGCGCTTTTCAAGGCCAAGTGCGCCCCCTGCCACGGTGCAGACGGCAAGGGCGACACGTCCATGGGAAAAGTCTTGAAAGTTCGCGATCTCAGCTCGGAGGATGTGCAGAAGCAGACCGACGCCGAACTCACGAAGATCACCGAGGACGGCAAGAACAAGATGCCGGCGTACAAGGGCAAGCTCACGGACGACCAGATCAAGGATCTTGTCGCCTTTATCCGGACTCTGAAGAAGAAGTAGCGGTATCGTTCGCCGAATATGACTTCTTTCGAGCGGCTGCGCTCTTGGTTTCGCCCGGCGGCCTACCTGGGCCGCAACCCGCTTACGCTCGCGGGGGCTGTTCTAACCACAAGCTCCGCGTTCACTCTCATCGCGTTTTGGCTTTTCGACATCGCGATCGGCGGAACGATTCATCCGTACGTCGGCCTGATTTTCTTCCTCGTCCTTCCCGGAATATTCCTAATCGGCCTCATCCTCATGCCGATTGGCGCTCTGTTCCACCGCCTGAAGCTGGCGAGGGCAGGGCAGCTTCCTGCGTACTATCCTCAAGTGGATTTTTCGATGCCGTCGCTGCGACAGGCACTCGGTTGGGTGGCGGGGCTCACCGTAGCGAACATCATCATCTTCAGTGTGGGCACCTACCGCGGAGTCGAATACATGGACTCCGTCAGGTTCTGCGGGCAGACCTGCCACATCGTCATGCAGCCGGAGTTCACCGCCTACCAGAACTCCCCGCACCAGCGCGTCGCATGCGTCCAGTGCCACATCGGGCCGGGCGCTTCCTGGTTTGTGCGTTCCAAACTTTCCGGCTTGCACCAGGTTTACGCCGTCACCTTTCATACCTACGATCGCCCCATTCCCGTTCCAGTGGCAAACCTGCGCCCGGCGCGAGAAACGTGCGAGGCGTGCCACTGGCCCCAGATGTTCACGGGCAGCAAGCTTCTCGTGCTCAGAAAATTCTCCGACGACGAGAAGAACACGGAACTCACTACCGTTCTGCTCCTGAAAATCGGCGGCCGCACTTGGGAGGGCGGTTCGGGTATTCACGGCCATCATCTCGACGTGAAGGAACCATTCGAGTATGTGGCGCTCGATCATCAGCGCCAGAATATCGCGCAGGTGAGCTACACGGACGCGTCGGGCAAGCGGCTTGTCTTCACCCAGACCGATCCGAAGCCCACTAAGGCACAGCTAGCCGCCGGGGAACGGCGCGTTATGGACTGCATAGACTGCCACAATCGACCGACACACACGTTCCAGCTTCCGGAGCGGGCGGTGGACCAGGCGATGGCGCAGGGCGGCATCAGTCCCGATCTGCCCTACATCAAGAAGGAAGCTGTGGAAGTGCTGAAAGCCAAGTATCTGGACCGCGATACCGCCACGCGCGAAATCGCTGCGACCGTTGATGCCTTCTACAGCAAGTCCTACCCGGACATGTATCGCGATAAGCACGCACTCGTGGAAACCTCCATCAGCCAGGTTCAGGCCGTCTATCTGCGGAATATCTTTCCCGCGATGAACGTTACGTGGGGCACCTATCCGAACAATATCGGCCACATGGATTTCCCCGGCTGCTTCCGCTGCCACGACGGGACCCATTCGACTCCCGATGGCAGGACGATTCCGAACGACTGCGGCACCTGCCACACCATGCTCGCGATGGACGAGCAGAACCCGAAGGTTCTGACCGACTTGGGCATCAAGTAGTTCCGGGAGGCCCTTGGTGCTGAGCGATCGAATCGGTGGCGTCCGGCGGTGCGTGTTGCTCGCGGGAATCCTGTTTGTTTCGACGCCGCTCGTCCTTCGCGCGCAATCGAAACTCTCCGATTCGGATTGCCTTGCCTGCCATGGCCAGAAGGACTTGAAGTCATCGGCGGGCCGCAGCGTCTTCGTTGACGAAGCAAAACACAAGGCGAGTGCCCACGCGGTTCTGAGCTGTACCGACTGCCACGCAGATATCAAGCCATTTCCGCATCCCGCTCACATCGCAAGAGTGAACTGCGGCTCTTGCCATGCGGATGAGTCCGCCGATCTTCCCAAGAGCGTTCATTCGATTCTCGGCGGGGATACCTGCAAAGCGTGCCACGGCTCAGCACACGATCTTCAGCCGGCTGCTGTTCCGCAACTCTGCGCTTCGTGTCACGCCGATGAGGTCACCGGCTTTCTTTCTAGCGTCCACGGCCAAGCCGCCAAGAACGGGGATTCGCAAGCTCCGACGTGCCTCTCGTGTCACGGGTCGGTCCACAAGATACTGGCGGCCCAGGATCCAGCGTCCCCGGTGGCAAAAAGGAACCTTCCGGATACCTGTGCGTCGTGCCATTCGAACCCTGCCTTTCTGGCGAAACATCAGATTCCATTCGCCCACCCCGTCGAAGCCTACAAAATGAGCGTCCACGGCCGGGCGATCGCGGCCGGCAATTTGAACGCGGCCACTTGCTCGGATTGCCACGGCAGCCACGAGATTTTCCCGGCGCGTGATCCGCGCTCCAGGGTCAACCACTGGAATGTGCCGGCGACGTGTGGCACATGCCACACCCAGATCGCCGCCACATATTCCGCCAGCGTTCACGGCCAAGCGGTGGCTCGCGGCGCCACGGATGCGCCCGTATGCACCGATTGCCATGGCGAGCACATCATCCTCGCCCCCTCGGAGCCGGCCTCTCTTGTTAATCCAGCGCGCGTCTCCATGGCCACCTGCGGCCGCTGCCATGGCGATCAGAGGATCGATGCGCGCTACAGTTTGCCCGCCGATCGGGTGCCGACTTTTGCAGACAGTTACCATGGCCTGGCATCGCACGCCGGTTCGCAAACAGTTGCCAACTGCGCATCCTGCCACGGGGTCCACAACATCTTCCCGTCGAGCGATCCCCGTTCAACCGTAAATCCCGCGAACCTTGCCCACACCTGCGGCGCCTGCCACGCAGGGGCAGGTCAGCGCTTCGCTATAGGCCCCGTCCACGTTCTTCCGGAGACGCGCAGCGAGCATCCCGTTGTTCGCTTCATTCGCCATTTCTACTGGATACTAATTCCGCTCACCATCGGCTTCATGTTCCTGCATCAGTTCCTGGATTTCCTGCGCAAACTGCTCCGCAAGAAGCGCGTGATCACACCCGCCGAAGCAGCTTTTCGGCTGAATCCGCACTTCCGCCTGGCTCACGCCCTAACGCTGATCAGCTTTCCGGTCCTCGTTGTCACAGGATTCGCATTGAAGTTCCCGGATTCATGGTGGGCTCGTCCGTTCCTTCTCTGGGAAGGGCATTTCGCATTTCGTGGGACGCTGCATCGCATCGCAGCGGTCGTACTGCTGACGGCGCTCGGCTACCACATCGTGAATCTCATCGTCGACCGGCGCGCGGCGATGATTATTCGCCACATGGTTCCCCGAATCCGCGACTTTCGCGATCTTCAGGACATGTTCGCCTACAATCTCGGGTTTTCCGACGAGCGTCCCGTCTTCGGCGAATTCAGCTACGTTGAGAAGATGGAATATCTTGCCTACATGTGGGGAACAATCGTGATGGCGTTCACCGGTTTCATTCTCTGGTTCAATACGGTCGCGCTTCGCTATTTTCCAAAGTGGGTGCTCGATGCCTCCGCCGCGCTTCATTATTACGAGGCGATCCTGGCAACGTTCGCCATCCTCATCTGGCACATGTATTCGGTGGTGTTCGATCCCGACATCTATCCACTCGACCGCGTCCAGCTGGAGGTGACGCAGCCGCGCGAGCCCGAAAGCGGCGCTGCGCGTACCGTTCAACGTGCAACGAACGAAGGCGAATCGTCGGCGCCTCCTGCTTCTCTCGAAGCGACAGGCGCGACCGGCGAAGGCCCGGCTCCGTTGGACGTGAACCGAACCGCCGAGCCCCACGAAGAAGAATGAGGCTATTGCCGAGGTAAAACGGGCAGCCGCGCGCGACTGATAGAACTTGACCCTCCGAGAACGCAACAACTCAACGCGAAACTGCCCGTTTGATTAGTCAAGGCTTGATGGCCACCTTTATTACGCCGCCTTCACGTTTGCCAAACAGTTCGTATGCCTCCGTGATTCGGTCGAGCGGAAATTCGTGAGTGAGGAGGGGCGTAAGATCGAGCCTGCCGTGTCGAACGAGCTCCATGAGCCGCCGCATGCGTTCTTTTCCACCCGGGCAGAGTGTCGTGATGATTTTGTGGTCACCAAGCCCTGCGGCAAACGGCTCCAAGGGCACCGACAGCTTTCCAGAGTACACACCAAGGCTTGAAAGTGTGCCGCCGGCGCGAAGAACACGGAGCGCGCTCTCGAACGTTGCCTGCGTTCCCAAGGCCTCGATCGCGACATCGACGCCTTCACCGTGAGTGAGCCTTCTGATTTCCTCCACCGCGTCGACTTTCGCGTGGTTGATGACAATATCCGCCCCCATTTGCTTTGCCATTTTGGTTCGCGCAGGATCCGACTCGACGGCGATGATCCGGCTTGCGCCTTTGAGTTTTGCGCCAGCTGTAGCGCACAAGCCGATGGGGCCCTGGGCGAAAACGGCCACCGAGTCGCCAATCTGGACGTCAGCGCTTTCCGCCGCCGAGATTCCGGTCGACGCAATATCCGCCAACAACAGCACCTGTTCGTCTCGAAGCTCATCGGGAACCTTTGCGAGATTCGCCTGCGCGTGAGGGACCAGCAGGTACTCGGCTTGTGCGCCGTCGATGGTGTTTCCGAATCTCCACCCACCGATAGGACCGCCACACTGCGACAGATCACCCCTTAAGCAGGCGTTGCATTGTCCGCACGGCGTAATGGCTCCCACCAGGACACGATCGCCAAGTTCATAGCCCGTCACTCCAATTCCGAGTTCGTGAACCACCCCCACACACTCGTGGCCGATGGTTAGGCCTTTCTTGACCGGGTATTCACCCCTGAGGATGTGAAGATCGGTGCCGCAAATCGTGGTTAAGGTGACGCGAATGACCGCCTCGCCAGGGGCAGGCCGAGGAATCGGCACTTCCTCGATTGCGATATTGTTCCGTCCGCGGAACACCAGGGCCTTCATTGTTGTTGCAGCTACCTGTGGTTCTCCAGACGATCGTACAGCTGTCGTGGACATGGTCTCCTCCTTCCCAAGATGGTTCTACCAGCTGCAAGTGCGGAAGAATGTGTGCGTCGTCAAGCAAGTCGGTGACGGATGTCACAGGGGGGACAAGAAAGGAGGTGGCTACGACGAAGGTGGTTTCGCGGGCACGGGGGCGGCGACCTTGGCTATCCCTTGATTCGCTTCTCGACCCATTCCGCCGCGCGCTGTGCCACCTCCACCGCCGCGCCAATGTCGGAGACGGGCGCTATCGAGTCCGTATTCGCGAAGAACACCCGTTCCATCGCGCGGCTGGCCGCCGGGAGCGTGCGTGTGAAGTTGCCCGGCGTAGCCATGAACATGGGATGTCCCCGCCGGTAGAGCCGCACTTCGATGGGGTCCACCGCGAATTCCGGGAGTAACTTCTGGAAGTCAGCCAGGACAGTGGAGGCGATTTTGCGGCAACTGTCTTCGTGCAGAAGTTCCTTCCGTTGCGATATGGCCATCGGGGTGTAGAACGTCAGGATGTTGTTCTTTTGTCGGTACTGCGGCTGCTTAAGCGAGACCCAATCGGCAACGACAATGTCTGTGAAGCTCAAGCCGGGGCACCAGGTGTCGTAGGCTTTCTTGTAGACTGGCCGGTCGAAGATCATATTGATGACTGGGTACGGGCAATAGCGAATCGAGGTCATCGCGTCGTACTGGTCTTCGCGCAAATCGGACACGAGACGCGCGGTGATGAACTTTGGCGTGGCCATCACGACGAATTTCGCGGCGACCGTGCGAAGCTGGCCGTTCTGCATGAACGTGACGCGGACCTCGTCTTTGGCGGGTTCGACGCCAACGGTGGTTGCACCCGCCTGCATCTGGCCGGCGAATTTCTGGTGCAGCACTTCGGCGAGCTGTTGCGCGAGCGCGCCGTTTCCGCCGGGGAGCGTCACTCGCGGATCGGGATCGTCGCCCGCCATCTGGTGCAAATCCGAAGCGGCAACGAGCACGGACGTATCGGCTGCCTTCGCTCCCCAGTTGGAAGGGCCATATGCATCCCACCACGCCGTCACTTCTGGCGCGCAGTCGCGTAGATAATTGGTAAGCGGAATGCTATCAAGATGCGCCGCGTCCTTTTCCGGGTCGAGCGCGAGCATCTGCTTGCGGAATTTCTTGAAGCTTTCGCGAACGCTCGCGGGGTACGGAAGTTCATCGAGGCCGGTGCGCCACGTGTCAGCAATCCATTTGCCGCCGACGATGGTCGGGTCCGGCGAATCGATCGGGAGAGGATCGAGTCCCAATTCGCGAGCGAGGCGGTCGCTGGCTGTGTTCTTTTCGTCAAAAGCGGAGCCAGTGGCGAACGCCTGGCCTTCGTATGTTTCGAGGTAGGCGTTTCCGCCCCAGTGCGGTTCCTTTTCGAGCAGGAGAAAATCAAAGGAGCGGAGGAAATAGGCGGCGCTCATGCCGCTTACGCCGCCACCGACGATGACGACGTCGTGGCGTTCGGAGACAGGCGGGTGCTGGAAAACGTAGCCGTCGCGGACTTGATGGCAGATGTCGAAATGCTCGCCATCCACCTGCGGCGCCGCGATTTCTGCGGGGGATAGCGTCGAGAGGTCGATGGGGCATCCGGCGAGGACCGAGCCGGTGACGATGAATTTCAGGAAATCCCTGCGGGTCTCGCTCACGGTGCTTCTCCTTCGACGGTTGCGGCGAGCATCGGCCCGGCGGATTCTTCCTTCTCACCGGCGCGTGTGCGGAGGCGATACCAAACAAGAATCGTCGCAATCGAGAAGAGGAGAATGAGGGTCGAGACCGCGTTGATTTCGGGCGTCATCCCCTGGCGCAGGCGCGACCAGATCTCGAGCGGCAGCGTGTTCTCGCGACCGATCAGGAAAAAGCTGACCGCGATTTCGTCGAGCGAAAGAGTGAAGATCAAGAGCGCCGCCGCGATCAGCGATACGCGAAGTCCGGGAAGAGTGATGCGCCAGAAGGTGCGGAAATGATTTGCACCCAGGTCAAGTGAGGCTTCTTCCTGCGCGCGATCGAGCTTCTGAAGGCCGGCAAAGATTTCCGTGGTCGCAACCGAGATGAGAGCCGTGCCATGACCGAGAGTGATCGTCACGAGACTTAGCCTCATGCCAACGCCGACGAACAGCATGAGGAGGCTCAGGCCGGTGATTATGCCGGGAAGAATCAGAGGAAGAAGAACGAGGCGTCGGAAGACGGCTTTGCCGGGGAATTCGGTGCGGTCGAGAGCGAGCGCCGCCGGGAGGCCGAGTCCGAGAGCGATCGCTACCGCCAGGACGGCGACGATGAGGCTGTTGAGGACGGAATCCCAGAGAGCCGCATCGGCGAAGAGATCGCGATACCAGTGGAGCGTCCAGCCATGAGGCGGAAAGCCGCCGACGCCGGAGCCGTTGAACGAATAGACGATCAAAACGACGATGGGGAAATAGAGGAACGCGTAGACGAGCGCGGCGTAGGCGGTGAGGACGCGGGCGCGCGATGAGTGGGCGGGCGCGGTCACGATATTTTGAGCCTCCGTTCGAGGCGCTCCGTCGAGAAAAGGATTGTGACCACGAGGAGAAGCATGCAGAGCGAAATCGCAGCGCCAACCGGCCACTGAAACGCGGCGCCGAAGTCGCTGGCAATGATGTTGGCGATCATGATGCCGCTGCTGCCGCCGACGAGGAGCGGCGCGAGGAAGTCGCCGAAGGTCAGGACGAAGGCAAAGGTCGCCCCGGCAATCATCCCTGGCAGCGAAAGCGGAAGGATGACGCGGCGAAATGTAGCCCACGGCGACGCGCCGAGATCGTGAGAAGCCTCGATCAGGTTGCGGGGAACATGTTCGAGCGAGGCATAGATCGGAAGAAACGCAAACGGCGTGTAGATGTGCGTGAGGGTGAGGACAACGGCGAACGGGCTGTACAACAGGAACTCAACCGGGTGATTCGTGATGTGCAGGAACTGCAGAAGGCCGTTGAGGACGCCGTCGGTGCCGAGGATTGTCTTCCATGCGTAGCCGCGCACGAGGTAGCTGGCCCAGAGGGGAATAATCACAAGCTGATAGAGCAGGTCCTTCCGCTTCGCGGCATGGAAGGAAAGGTAGTAGGCGAGCGGATATCCGAGAGCGAGCGCGCAAGCCATGACGCAAAGCGCTATGCCGAGCGAGCGAAGCAGCACGGTTGCGTAGGTGGGATCCTGGACAAGCTTGACGTAGTTCTGGAGATTCCAGTTGTGGACGATTACCTGCGAAGGAGAAACGGACCAGAAGCTGTAGCAGAAGAGCGTGGTGTAAGGAATCAGCAGGAAGACCACGACCCAGAGCAACGGAGGAATCGTGACGGTTGCTTTGTAAGCGCGCGAATACATGCTCGTTCGTGTTCAGTCCTGAGCTGCGTCACGGACGCGAGTGGCGTCGGCCGCGTCGAACTCCAATTCCAGATCGCCGGTGAGCGGGCCGGGGCTTGGAATTCGCGCGCGAAGGATCAGTGAATTGCCGCAGTCGAGTTCGACGAGATCCATGGCGCCCCCGAACGTCTGATTGCGAACGCGCGCGCGAAACCGCGCGGCGGAGCCATCGGACACAGTTTGGGCCGAGGCGATGCGAATCCGCTCAGGGCGGACGGAGAAAGTCGCGCGGATCGAAGGTGCGTCGCAGCGCCACGCGATGGCGCCCGCGCGAGCCATTCCGTCGCGCACTTCGGCGTGCAGCAAGTTTGTCTGGCCGATGAACTGGGCTGCGTACGCCGTGTCGGGGCGAGCGTAAATTTCGCGCGGCGAAGCAACTTGTTCGAGAACGCCTTCTCGGAGCAGGGCGATGCGGTCGGAGAGTGCCATAGCTTCTTCCTGATCGTGGGTGACGAAAAGGAAGGTGATTCCCACCTCGCGCTGCAGCGACTTCAGCTCGATTTGCATCTGGCGGCGCAGGTTTGCATCGAGGGCCGAAAGGGGTTCGTCGAGCAAGAGCACGCGAGGCCGGTTGACGAGCGCGCGCGCCAGCGCCACGCGCTGCTGCTGGCCGCCGCTGAGACGCGCGGGCGCCGACTGCGCGAATTCATTCATCTTTACCATTTCGAGAGATTGCTTCACTCGCCCCGGGATTTCGCCTCGCTGCGCTCCCTGCGCACGCAGGCCGTATGCGACGTTCTCGAATACGGAGAGATGCGGGAAAAGGGCATAGCTCTGAAACACGGTGTTGACGGGGCGCCGATAGGCCGGCAGCGGATCGAGGCGCTCGCCGGTCATCCAGATTTCGCCGCTATCCAGTTGCTCGAAGCCGGCGATCAGCCGCAGAAGAGTAGTTTTGCCGGAACCGCTTTCACCGAGGATTGTAAGGAATTCGCCGGCGCCCACATCGAGGGAGATGCCTCGCAGGACAGACCGCCGACCGAAGCGCTTTTCGACTCCGCGAATCGAGAGCAACGCTTCCGGGCCGGAGGAGTGCGCACTCACGGGCGACTCAGGCGCAGCGAAACTCATCGCGCTGCTCCGGGACTGTGCGGAGAAAGCAGGATCACTGGGCGGCCTTCACAGCATTCCAGATGTCGTTGTACTTGTCCCGACGTGGAACCTGCTGCCAGAAATAAATGTGCGACATGTACGCGTCCACGTCGTCGAGGTGGAGAGACTTTTTCTGGTCGTCGGTCATGAATTGCGCGGCCTGCGGATTCGCAGGATCGTAGCCCGTGACGTCGGCCACGGCCTTCTGTGTCTTCGCCTCGATCATGTATTCGAGGAATTGCGTGGCGAGCTCCTTGTGGTCGCTCGCAGAGGTGATCATCAGGTGGTCGATCCAGCCGGTCGTGTTCTCCTTCGGAATCGTTTCGCCGATGGGGAAGCCAGCCTTGCGAAGCTGGTTCGTCATCAAAGGCCAGCCCATCGCGGCGACGATTTCGTGATTCTCGAAGAGATTGGTGAGCTCCCCGCCGGTGCTCCAAAATTTGCGGACGTTCGGCTTCAGCTCGAGCAGCTTCTTCTTCACGTTTTCGAGCTCAGCGTCACTCAGGTTATAGAGATGGCTCGGATCGGGCTTGTCGTAGCCCAGAAGCTGCGCAGCCATGTAAACGGTCGAGAGTTCGTCCCACGCCGAGATTTTTCCGCGCAGTTTCGGGTCCCACAGCACAGCCCAACTGTCGGGCGGCTTCGCGAAAGCCGTCGTGTCGTACAGCAGGGGATTGGGGCCCCACGTGAACGGCACTCCGTAGACATTTCCATTTACGCGGACGAGCGGCATCGACCGAAGTCTTTCGGAGAGTTGCGAATAGGAAGGAATCTTCGAAAGATCGAGAGGAGCGGCGAGCCCTGCGGACGCGATCATGGTGGCAACGTCGCTTGACGGCGAGATGACGTCGTAATTTCCGGCGCTGCCGCCACGCAGCTTGGCGACAAGCTCATCGCTCGAGCCCATATAGGACGCGCTGATTTTGCAGTGGTGCGACTCCTCGAAGGCCGTGACGTACGACGGATCGGCGTAACCCTCCCAGACGAGAAGGCTCAGCGTGGGAGTCTTTTCCCCGCAGCCGGCAACGGCCAGCAGCACGAGGGCAGAAGCGGCGATGAATCGAAGAACGCTTCTCATCTCACCTCTCATTCGGCGCCCATGCGCGGCACTTCCTCGCGAATGCTAGAACGTGGGCGGCGTATTGATCCAGAGAATATGCGCTTCCTGCTTGCCCGGGTTCGACCAGCGATGATGCGTGCTGCTTTCGAAATAGAAACTGTCGCCGGCCTCAAGGCGATGACGCTCGCCACCGTCCAGCTCGATTTCCAGGCAGCCGCGCAGGATGAACAGGAACTCCTCGCCCTCGTGCGCGTAGGATTCGCCGCTGCCGGCCGCTGGCGCGACGCGAAAGAGATGTGGCTCCATCACCGTGTCGCCCCACGCGAGCAGCTCCATCCTCACCCCGGGCCCCGCCTCGAGGACCTTACGCTGATCCGGACGCACGCGGCCCGGATTGGACTGCGAGGGATCGAAGAGCGAAAGAATGTTCATGCGATAGAAACGCGCGAGGCGGCGAAGAGTCGAGACGGATGCGCTCATGTGCCCGCGTTCGAGCGCGCTCAGGAATCCCACGGAAACGCCAGCGGCCTTCGCAACGCGCGCGAGAGAATAGCCGCGGACCAGGCGCAGTTTTCGCAGCCGTTCGCCGACTGGGCTCGCTTTCGAGCGGCGCGCCGCGTGTTTCAAAAGGCCTTGCGTTTTCAGCAGGTGCACGACCGCGGGAATATTCATTCCACGATTGCGGTGCAGAAACTGCGCGCGCTTCAGGAGCCGCACGTCGGCGTGCGTGTAGAGGCGATACTTCGTCCGCGTGCGCGTAGGGGAGACAAGCCCCAGATTCTCCCACGAGCGCAGGATCGATGCGGAGACTCCGACGATGCGAGCGACGTCGCTGATGCGCAGAAAGCCGTGGGTGCCTGAATTCTTTGCCAAGGTTTTGCGAATAGCTGCCATCACCAGTTTACGCTTGACAACCCCAGGGTCATCTTCTAAGGTTCCCGGATTATAGTAAGGTTGTTTTGCAGCCTGCAACCGAAAAGTCGGGTCGGCGTCGGGGGTGGCGCCAACTTTTCCAAAGGAGCGGCCATGAGCATGACGCGTTGGGGGCGCGTACTTTTGTGCGCGTGCGCAAGTGTGGTTGCGGCCGGCGCAGCCTGGGGGCAGACCACCGGCACGATTCGAGGCACTGCAAAGGACTCTTCAGGCGCGGTCGTGCCCGGCACGACCGTCACGGCGACGTTGACCGGAACGGACACGAGCCGCAGCGCTTCTGCCGACGCCAACGGCAGTTTCGAAATCCCGGAGCTTGCTATCGGCACATACATGGTGTCGGCGGAAGCAAAGGGCTTCAAGAAATTCGTCGCCCAAGGCGTGGTGGTGAGCATCGGCCACGTGACCGTGGTCGATGTCGCGTTGCAGGTCGGCGGCTCAACCGATACGGTCACCGTGGAAGCGAACGCCGTGCAGGTGGAAACCACGAGCACGCAGATCGGCGCGGTGATGACGGACACGTCCGTCCGCGAACTACCGCTCAGCACTCGCAACACCTATCAATTGCTGCAGCTACAGCCCGGCGTGCAATCGCAACTCGGCGCGGACCTCTTCTATGGCAGCGACAATCCGGGCGTCGTGTCGGTGAACGGAGGGCGCGGGCGCTCGAACAACTACATGGTGAACGGAGGTGATGGCAACGACATTTTCGTGAACGGTCCCGCGATTCAGCCGTCGCCAGACGCGATCGAGGAATTTCGAGTCATTACTAACACGTTCGATGCCGAATATGGGCGCAACTCCGGTTCCGTGGTGAACGTGGTGACGAAGTCCGGAACCAACAGCGTTCACGGCGACTTCTACGAATTCCTTCGCAACCAGGCGTTGAACACGCGCGGATATTTCGATCCGAGCGTGCCGGACTACAAACAGAATCAATTTGGCGCCACGCTCGGCGGGCCTATCAAGAAGGACCGCACCTTTATTTTTGGGTCCTATGAAGGCAATCGGCTGGTTCAGGGAATTCCGTCCGGCAGCGTCTTTTTGCCGACGGCCGACGAGGCGGCGGGGAATTTTGGCGATCCACTCGGAGGCACGCTGGTCGACGATAACTTCGCGAATGTCCTGAACTCGCGCCCGGGATGCGCATCGGCGGTGAGCGGTGAAGGCGGAGCGCCGATCGCGTCGGGCACGGACTACGCAGACATCTTTCCCAACGGAGTGGTGCCGACGCAATGCTTCGACCCAACCGCGGTCGCGCTCTACAACCAGTATGTGGCGCCGTACGGCACCGGCCAGATCGAGACGGACCCGGACAAGCATCAGCGCGCAGATCAATTCACGGTGCGTTTCGACCACAAGCTGACGCCCGCACAGCAATTCACCGCTTACTACTATTTTGACGACGACAACCACACCGAGCCTTTTGCTTTCTTCCAGGCGGCGGGCGCCAACGTCCCGGGTTTCGGTTCGCGGTTCAAGACGCGCACGCAGCAGTGGAACCTCAGCCATACGTGGACGCTGGGATCCGCGGCCGTGAATGAATTCCGCTTTAACTATTTCCGCGAAGGGCAGAGGACGCTGAATCATCCACTCTCCACGTTTCAAAGCGTGCAGGACAGTTGCGTGACCATTCCGGCGGCGAATTGCTTCTCGGACCCGTCCGATCCGTCCGCCGGCATTACGACGAACCTGCCGGGGCGAGTGGGCGTGCCGTACGTCGGCGTGGCCGGAGGATTCCAGATCGGCAACAACTCCGAGGGCGAGTTGCCGCAAGTGGGCAACACGTTCCAGTGGACGGACAACTTCACGAAGATCGTCGGGCAGCACACGTTGAAATTTGGAGTCGATGTCCGTCGGCAGCGCTTCGACCAATTCCTCTATTACAACGTCAGCGGGTTGTTCTCGTTTGACAACACGGCATCGGGTGACGCGCCTTCGGGAGATGATGCGTATCCGAGCTACTTCCTCGGCACGCCAGTGGGCTATTCGCAGGGCGCCGCTCAGGCCGAGAACGACCGCAACACGTCCTTGTACTTGTTCGCGCAGGATAGCTTCAAGCTGAAATCGAACCTGACGCTGAACTATGGAATTCGCTGGGAACTGAACACACCTTACTACGACACGGGCAATCGTCTGCAGACGTTCCGGCCAGGACAGGTCACTACGAAGTATCCGTGCTGGATTTATACGGCCGGCTCGGAAAACTCCGGATACAATCCGGGCGATTGCGGGCAAAACAGCGCACAGAATTCCGTCTTCCCGCTGGGTTTGGTTTTTCCGGGCGATCCGGGAGTGCCGCGCGGGTTGACATCCACCGACTACAAGTCGTTTGCGCCGCGCGTCGGCCTGGCGTGGACGCCGGGATGGACTGACGGTTGGCTGGCGAAATTGACGGGCGGGCCGGGGAAGTCGAGCATTCGCGCGGGATACGGCATCTTCTACAACCCGATTGAGCAGCTTGTGCTCGAGCAGTTCAGCGCGGAGCCGCCCTTCGGCGGAAGCTCGGCGTTGTCGAATAGCCTTTTCAATACGCCATTTATTGGGCAGGACGGCACGGTGAATCCGAACCCGTTCGCGGGCGTAATCAATCAGACGCCGCAGACGGCGTGCCCCGATCCGTCGGGACCGAACGGGTGCGTCGACTGGGCGTCATTCCGGCCGATTCTACTGTTCGGCGAATTCGCTCCGCACTTGAAGACGCAATACGCGGAGCAGTACAACCTGACGATCGAACGGCAGTTGACGCAGGACATGCTCTTCCGCATCGCGTTCGTCGGGACGCAGGCGCATCACCTGTTGGCATCGCACGACCTGAATTACGGGCACGCTGAGACTTGCCTGGAGCTGAACCAGATTCTGGGAGATGGAACCTGCGATATCTACAGTTCAGACAGCTCGTTCTTTGTTCCGCCTAACACTCCCATTCCGACCTATGTGCCGACGCCGGGCACCCCGGCAACATCGTGCACGGGCCTGTACCTTCCGTACAACGCCGGCTCCGGCGGGAATTGCATCACCGGGGATTCGGGACCGAATGGAATCACGCTGGTTGGCCTCCGTCAATACTCTTCGCCGAACTGCCAGCCGCTGACCGGAACCGGTTGCCCGGTTGACAGTGTTCCGGTGTTCAGCAATATCTTTGCGGAAGACACGATTGCGAATTCGAACTACAACGCGCTGCAAATCTCGCTCGACAAGAGCTACTCGCACGGGTTGCTCTTCGAGGCGTCGTACACGTTCAGCAAGGCGATCGACCAGGGCGCGACGTTCGAAAACGAACTCGATCCTCTGGACTTCAACTTCACGCGCGGTCTTTCGCTGCTGAGCGCAAAGCACCGGTTTGTCTTCAGCCCCGTCTGGCAGATTCCTGCGCCGGAGTACGGAGGCTTCGAGGGCAAAGTGGTCGACGGCTGGGGCGTTTCGGCGATTATCACGTACCAGAGCGGATTTCCCATTCGCGTCCAGGACGAAGATGATTCGGAGTTGATGAGCAGCATCTTCTTCGAAAGCGCGAACACACCGCAGATTCAGGGGCCCGTTCACTTTACGGATCCGAAGCAGCCGGGAAATTTCTTTTTCGACCCGACGAATTTCTGCGACGGAACCTACTCGGCCCCAGGTTCGACTTGCACACAGCCCCTCGGAACCTTTGGCAACACGCCGCACGCGCTCTGCTGCGGACCGGCCATCAGCAATACGGACCTGGTGATCTCGAAGAAGACGCGTATTAACGAGCGTTGGGATACCGAATTCCGCGCGGAGTTTTACAACGCGTGGAACCACACGCAGTTCGCGAATCCGGACGGAAACTTCAGCGATTCCACGTTCGGCGAGATTTTGAAGACTCGCGAGGATCCGCGTGTGATGCAGTTTGCATTGAAGTTCATGTTCTGAGCCGCGCGGCGAATCACATTTGTTGAAGCCGGGAAGGGCCTCCAAGACGTGGCTCTTCCTGGGCCGGCAAGAACCGGAGCGGATGGAACGGATGAAGATCGTTGTGCTGGGCGCGGGGCTGATGGGCCGCGCGGCGGTCTATGACCTCGGGCGGCAGCGGGATGTCCGCGGCATCGTGGTCGCGGATTTCGAATTCGAGCGTGCGAAAGAAGTGGCTCGCCGATTCGGCAACGCCAAGGCGCGAGCGGCATTTGCGGATGTCCGTGATACAAGGCGCCTTGCCCGGCTGCTTCGCGGCTGCAACGTCGTCGTGAATTGCACTCAGTACAACTGGAACCTTGATGTGATGCGCGCGGCGCTGGCCGCCCGAGTGAATTACCTCGATCTCGGCGGGCTCTACCACATGACTCGGCGGCAATTCGCTCTCGATCGCGACTTCCGGCGCCTGGGACTTTTGGCTATTCCCGGGATCGGCGGGGCCCCGGGCGTCACGAACGTGATGGCTTGTGCGCTCGCCGAGCCTTTGGAACGCGTCGATTCCATTCACGTCTACAACGCGGGAGCCGACCGCCAGAGGTACGATGGACCCGTGGCCTACACATTCTCGATAGCCACGATTCTGGATGAGCTGACCATTCCGCCGGTGCACTTCCTCAACGGCCGCTATGTGGAGAGACCGATCCTCTCTGAACCTGAATCGGCAACATTTGGTGATTCCATTGGACGAGTGGTTCTCAGGCATTCCATTCATTCCGAACTGGGGACGCTGGCGGAGAGCTTTCGCGGGCGCGGCGTGCGTGACGTATTCTTCAAGATCAACTATCCGCCGGAGCTCGTGAGCCTGGTGCGAAACCTCGACGACGCGGGACTCACGAGCCGCACTCCGGTCGCCGTCAATGGATTTAAGGTGCCGCCGCGGGAAGTTCTCCTCGCGCTGTTTCGAAAGAATGCGCCTTCGAAACCCGCACGCGACGTGGAGGCGCTTCGCGTCGTCGTGACTGGCCGCCGCAAGGACGCCAACGTTGCATCGGCAATGGAAATGTGGTCGCGTTACACCGTTCGGCCGGAGTTTTCGGCCGTGGCGCGCGACACGGGCTTTCCTGCCGCTATCGCGGCCGTCATGGTCGCTCGGGGCGAAATCAAGGGCCTCGGAGTGCAGGCGCCGGAGAAGGTCGTGCCTCCGGGATCGTTTTTCGCTCAATTGAGGAAGCGCGGATTCCGGTTCCGCGCCTGGAAAATGAGGGTGCCTCGCGCCGCGTAATTCGGTCGGTTGGCATTCGAGAAATTCATAAGATGGAGGGCATCATGCACGAAGCGCTTCAGAAGGAAATAGCGGCGTATGAAAAGCGGACGCCTCGCTCTCGCGATGCGCACAAGAGGGCGACAGCTCGCTTGCCGCTCGGCGTAGCCAGCAATTATCGCGCCTACGATCCCTATCCGCTCTTTGCGCGAGACGGCAACGGCGGCCACATCCACGATATCGACGGCAACGAATACATTGATTTCAATCTCTGCTTTGGAGCGCTGATGGCGGGGCACCGCCATCCCGCGGTCGTGAAGGCGGTGCAGGAAAGGCTCGGCACCGGCACTATGTTTGGCATGCCGCACGATCTCGAATGGGAGTTGGCGGAAGAGATTTGCAAGCGCTTCCCGGTAGAAATGGTTCGTTTTAGCAATAGCGGAACCGAATGCACCATGCACGCCGTTCGGCTGGCGCGCGCGGCCACGGGTCGCGACCGCATCATCAAAATGGAAGGCGGCTATCACGGCCTGCACGATTCCGCGCTCGTTTCCGTGAAGCCGAAGGCGAGTGAGGTCGGCGATCCGCGGTTTCCCGTGTCCGTTCCGGGCGGCGAAGGCGTCACGAAAGCGACTCTTCAGAACACGCTCGTGGCGCAGTTCAATGACGTGGAGGGTGTCGAGCGCCTCTTCGCCAAATATCCGGGAGAAATTGCGGCCATCATCGTTGAACCGATCATGATGAACGTCGGAATCCTGATGCCGGACCCTGGCTATCATAAGGCTCTGAGAGAAATTACGAAAAAGAATGGCGCGCTGCTGATTTTCGACGAGGTCAAGACCGGCGCGAAACTTGCCTACGGCGGGGCTTGCGAGTTCTTCAACGTCAAGCCGGACATCGTCTGCCTCGCGAAATCAATCGGCGGCGGGTTCTCGCTGGCCGCATTCGCCTCCACGCGCGAAGTGATGGGGTTGATCTCCGATCACCGCGTCTTCCACGGCGGGACGTACAACACGAATCCCATCGCGATGGCGGCTGGCCTCGCGACTTTCCGCGAGGTGCTGACGCCGGCGGCGTATCAGCACGTCACGCGATTGAACAAGCGGCTGACAGATGGGTACCAGAAGATCGTTGACGCGACTGGGATCGTTGCCTATACGGTCAGCGCTGGCGCCAACGGCGCCCTGATGTTTTTCCCGAAGCCGATTCGCAATTACCGCGATTGGCTCACCATCGAGAGCGACATCTGGCGCCACTACTGGTTTGGGATGACGAACCGCGGTGTGATTCCGCAGCCGTACTGGTGGGATGAGCAGTGGACCATTTCCGTGGCGCACACCGAGGCGGACATCGACCGACACCTTGCGGCCTTTGCCGAAATCGCCCCGGCCTTGGCCGCCGCGCAAAAAGAGCCGCATGTGGCATCGAGCGTCGCTCACTAGTCAGGGAGCCGTGTTCTGCCTGAGAATCACACTTCGCAAGATTCCGTCGCACACCTGAAGCGTGCACTCGGGCGCTGGGATCTTGTCGCGCTGTTCGTGGTTGCTGTCTTCAACCTCAATGTGGTTCCGAGCATCGCTGCGAATGGCGGCGTGACGGTATGGCTCTGGCTGATCGCTCTTGTTCTCTTTTTCTGGCCGCAGGGAATCGCCGTGATTGAGCTGGCGCACCGCTATCCCGGAGAGGGCGGCGTCTATCTCTGGGCGAAGCGGGAGTTCGGCGATTTCCACGGCTTCCTGTCGGGCTGGTGCTACTGGACCAACAATATGATGTACGTCCCCACAGTGACGCTGTACTTCGTGGGCGTTTCGGTTTTCGCGCTCGGGCCCGGGCACGAGGCCTTGGCGTCGAACCGCATCTTCGCCGTCGTCGCCTCCCTCGCGCTTTTCGGCGTTCTCGTAATTCTCAATATCCTCGGCCTGGGTGTCGGCAAGTGGATCAACAATCTCGGCGGCATCGGCACGGGCATCGCCGCTATCACGCTTGGCACACTGGGCGTGATCGTCTGGTCGCGCTTCGGCACGAATCTGACGATGGCCGATTTTCGCCTTCCCGCCAACACGCATTCGCTCTTCAATTCGTTCGGCGTCATCTGCTTCGGCTTGGTGGGCCTCGAGCTCGCCTCGGTGATGGGCGACGAAATCAAAGACCCGCAGAAAACGCTGCCCGGCGCGGTAGCGTGGGGCGGCATTCTTTCCGGCTTCCTGTACATCGCGACAACTCTGACCCTTCTCGTCGGCATCGGCAAGAACGACATCAACGTTCTCGAGGGCATCGTCCAGGCCGTCGCGCACATGGCCAACCGCATCGGCGCCGTGTGGATTATCGCTCCCTTCGCTGCGATGCTCAGCATTTCCATCGCGGGAATCGGATCGGCTTGGCTTGCCGGTTCGGCGCGCATTCCCTTTGTCGCGGGACTCGACTCCTATCTCCCCTCGTGGCTCGGCAAAGTTCATCCGCGCTACGGAACGCCCTACGTCGCGCTCATCGTCCACGCTGCTGTCTCGGCCATTCTTGTCCTTCTGAGCCTTTCCGGCGCGGGCGTCGAGGAAACTTTCCAGCGCCTGCTCTCGCTCGCCGTCGTCCTTCAACTGATTCCGTTCATTTACATTTTCGCCGCTCTTTTGCGCATCGCCATCCGCCCATCGGCGGGCCGCGGGCACTACAGCAGGCCGGTTCTCGTCCTCGCCGGCACGAGCGGTCTCGTCACAACCATCTTCGGCACCGTGCTCGCATTCTTTCCCGCGCAGCAAATAACTTCCGTCGCAGCCTACGAAGCCTGGATGTTCCTTGGCACTGCATCATTCATCGGACTCGCAGTATTCTTTTTCTACGTTTATGCTCGTCGCAAGCGGCGCGACGCACCGCTGCTCCCGCGCCCGGCCGCGTCGACTCGAGGGGACGCCTGATGAAGCGCTATTCGATGTACATCAACGGAGAGTTCGTCGCGAGCCATCGCGGCGCTTATTTCCCGGTCGTCGATCCTTCCACCGAGGAAATCATTGCTGAAGTTCCGGATTCGGGCGAGCAGGACGTCAACCGCGCCGTTGCCGCCGCAAAAGCCGCGTTCGATTCAGGCCCATGGCCGCAGACCACCGCCCAGGAGCGCGGCCGCATTCTTCTCCGCCTTGCCGAGCGCGTCCGCAAAGAGTCCGCAGCGCTCGCCGAACTCGAAGCGCGAAATTCCGGCAAGCCCATCGTCGAAGCCGAGTACGACATCGCGGACGTCGCCACCTGCTTCGAATATTACGGCGGCCTCGCGACGAAAATCCTCGGCCATGTGAATCCCGTTCCCGACAACGCCCTCAGTCTCTCGCTTCGCGAACCCATCGGCGTGGCTGGCCAGATCATTCCCTGGAATTATCCGCTGCTGATGGCTGCGTGGAAGCTGGCGCCCGCCATCGCCGCTGGCTGCACTTGCGTGCTGAAGCCAGCCGAGCAAACGCCGCTCACCGCGCTTGAATTCGCGCATTTCCTCGCGGACGCGGGCCTGCCGCCCGGCGTCGTCAACATCATCACTGGCTTCGGCGAGACGGCTGGCGCGCCCCTCGTGAAGCATCCCGACGTTAACAAGATCGCCTTCACCGGCAGCGCCGCGGTGGGCAAAGCCATCGTCAAGATGGCCGCGGACACCGTCAAGCGCGTCACGCTCGAGCTCGGCGGCAAGTCTCCAAACATTTTCTTCGCCGACGCCGATTTCAAAGCCGCGATCGATGGCGCGCTCTTCGGCGTCTTCATCAACCAGGGCGAAGTATGTTCCGCGGGCAGCCGCATCCTCGTCGAGAAGCCCATCTATTCGAAATTTGTCGACGCCATGGCCGCCAAGGCGAAGACGATTCGTCTCGGCCCGCCTCTCGAGCGCGAAACGAAAATGGGCCCGCTCGTCAGCAAAGAGCAGTTCGACCGCGTCCGCTCCTATCAGGAACTCGGCAAGAAGGAAGCGAAACTCGCTGCGGGCGGCGGGCGGGCCGCTAGCGCCTCGCGCGGCTACTACGTCGAGCCCACCATTTTCTACGACGTCGATAATTCTGCGCGCATCGCGCAGGAAGAAATCTTCGGCCCCGTCGCCACCGTGATTCCGTTTGCTTCCGAAGCCGACGCGATTCGCATCGCCAACGAAACTCCCTACGGCCTCGCGGCCGCCGTCTGGTCGCGTGACATCTTCAAGGCGTTTCGTGTCGTCAAGGCTTTGCGCGCCGGCATCGTGTGGGTGAATCACATGCAGCCGACATACGTCGAAGCGCCCTGGGGCGGCTACAAGCAATCCGGCTTCGGGCGCGAACTAGGGCCGTGGGGAATTGAGGAATATCTCGAAACGAAGCAGGTTCACATCAACCTAAACGAGCAACCCATCGGGTGGTACTGACATGCGAACGATCCAGTTGCGAACGTCCGTTCCCGGCCCCAAATCCGAAGCATTGATGCGCCGTCGCGCTGCCGCTGTGCCGCGCGGCGTTTATCACGCGACGCCGATTTTTGCTGCTCGGGCCGAAGGCGCGGTGCTCGAAGACGTCGACGGCAATCGCTTCATCGATTTTGCCGGCGGCATCGGCTGCCAGAATGCCGGCCATCGCGCGCCTCGCGTCATGGCTGCCGTCCGCGAGCAGATCGAATTGTTCCTCCACACGTGCTTCAGCGTCGCGCCTTACGAAAAATATGTCGCGCTCGCCGAAAAGCTGAACGCCATAACTCCCGGCAATTTCCCGAAGAAGACGATTCTCGTCAACAGCGGCGCCGAGGCCGTGGAAAACGCAATCAAAATCGCGCGCGCCTACACGCGCCGCCCTGCCGTCATCTGTTTCGAGGACGCGTTTCACGGCCGCACGATGCTCACCATGTCGCTCACCAGCAAGACGCATCCCTACAAGGCCGGCTTCGAGCCGTTTGCGGCGGACGTTTACCGCATTCCCTACGCGTACTGCTATCGCTGCTCCTACTCGATGCAATATCCCGCCTGCAATCTTTTCTGCGCGCGCCAGCTCGAAGATGCGTTCAAGCGTCTTGTTGCTGCCGAGTCTGTCGCCGCCGTGATTGCCGAACCGGTTCTTGGCGAGGGAGGCTTCGTCGCGCCTCCGGTCGAATTCTTTGGCATGATTCACGATATTTGCCGTCGCCACGAGATTCTCTTCGTCGCTGACGAAGTGCAAAGCGGTTTCGGGCGCACAGGCGCGATGTTTGCCAGCGAGCGCTACGGAATCACGCCGGACCTTCTCGTTTCGGCGAAATCCATCGGCGGCGGCATGCCTCTCGCTGCGGTCACGGGCCGCGCCGAAATCATGGACGTTCCCGGCATCGGCAGTCTCGGCGGCACCTTCGGCGGCAATCCGGTCGCTTGCGCTGCCGCTTTGGCTGCCATTGAAACTCTCGAGAAAGAAAACCTCTCCGCGCGAGCCGAAAAGCTCGGCCACCGCTTCGAAGAGCGCGCGCAGAGTTGGAAGCAGCGCTTTCCGATCGTCGGAGACGTCCGCGGCCTCGGTGCGATGCGCGCTATCGAATTTATTCGCTCGCACGAAACGCGCGAGCCCGCTAAGACGGAAGTCGAGCAGATCATCCATCACTGCCACCAGCATGGGCTCATCATCCTTTCTGCGGGCACCTACGGCAACGTCGTTCGGCTGCTCGTGCCGCTCGTCGTCACGGACGAGCAGTTCGAGGAGGGCATGGACGTCCTCGAAAGCGCTGTTGCCGCCGTTTCGGAATCGCGTCTCGAAGCCGCTCCTCGTCGAGCGTAGAATCGGAGAAGGCGCACTCACATGGCCACTGCGGCAAGACCTCCGTCTCGCGAGTGGGGCTTTTTCGTCGACGGCGTCTGGTCGCTCGACGGAGACGCACTCGAGATACGCTCTCCCTACGACTCATCCGTAGTCGGAACGATTCGACGTGCGTCCGCTTCTCATGCCGAAGCCGCAGTACGCGCCGCGCAGCGCGCGTTCGAAGTCACGCGCCGCATGCCCTCGTTCGAGCGTCAGCGCATCCTTCGCGCCATTTCTTCCGGCATAGAAGCGGCCCGCGAAGACTTTGCGCGCCTAATGGCCCTCGAAGCAGGGAAGCCGATTCGCACGGCGCGCGCGGAGGTTGATCGCGCGATTTTCACCTTTGCGGTTGCTTCCGAGGAAGCCACTCGTATCGGCGGCGAATGGCTCCCGCTCGATCTGCAGCCTTCGACTGCCGGCCGTGGCGGAATTGTTCGCCGGTTTCCTCTCGGGCCGATTCTCGGCATCACGCCGTTCAACTTTCCGCTCAATCTCGTTGCTCACAAGGTCGCACCCGCGATTGCCGCGGGGTGCACCATCATCTTGAAGCCTGCGCCGCAGACGCCACTTTGTTCGCTTCTTCTCGCCGAAATCACGGAAAAGGCGGGCTTGCCCGGCGGCGTGCTCAACGTGCTGCCGCTTTCGAATCCTGACGCGGAGCGGCTTGTCGCCGACGACCGCCTGAAGCTTCTGTCGTTCACCGGGAGCGGCCCGGTCGGATGGTCGCTGAAGTCAAAGGCGGGGAAGAAGAAGGTCATGCTCGAGCTCGGCGGGAACGCAGCCGTCATCGTTCATTCCGACGCGGACGTGCAGGACGCTGCGCGCAAATGCGTGCAAGGCGGCTTTTCGTATGCTGGTCAGAGCTGCATTTCCGTTCAGCGGATTCTTGTGCAGCGCGCTGTCGAATCTCAATTCGTCGACGCGCTCGTCGCGGGCGTGCGCCAATTGAAAGTGGGCGACCCGCTGGATGATGCTACCGACGTTGGCCCGATGATCAGCGAGGATGCGGCCCGTCGCGCTGCGTCTTGGATTGAAGAAGCGGTTGCGGGCGGCGCGAAGCTCCTCTGCGGCGGCAAGCGCAATGGCTCCGTCCTCGAGCCAGCCGTCTTGACCCACACGAAGCCCGAGATGAAGGTGAGCTGCCAGGAAGTTTTTGCGCCCGTGGTCGTCGTCGATCCCTACGACGACTTTGCGGATGCGATTGGCCGCGTCAACGATTCGCCCTATGGCTTGCAGGCCGGCGTTTTCACGCGCGACGCGAAGCTCCTCTTCAAGGCGTTCGACGAGCTCGAAGTCGGCGGCGTGATTGCCGGCGACATCTCTTCTTTTCGGATCGATCACATGCCCTATGGCGGCGTCAAGGATTCCGGTATGGGCCGCGAGGGCCTTCGCTACGCGATCGAAGAGATGACCGAGCCCCGCCTCCTCGTTCTGAATCTTCAGTGAGCGCCTTCTTCAGCTCCGCCCCCGCCTGCTCCTGAATTTCCTCTGCGCAACAGCGAAGCCAGGATCGCGATTGTCAGGATTCCTGCGATCACGCCGAGCGAGAGCGGCGTGGAAATGGGAAGCTGTTCGCTGAAGCCCATCTTGACGCCTACGAAGATCAGGATCATTGCTATCGCCTGATGCAGATAGCGGAAGCGCGGGAAAATGTCGGCTATCGCAAAATACAGCGCCCGCAATCCCAGGATCGCAAACACATTCGACGAAAACGCGATGAAGACGTTGCGCGTGATCGCCAGCACAGCCGGCACCGAATCGGAAGCGAACACGATGTCGATGCTTTCCAGCGCGATCAGTGCCAGGAACAGCGGCGTCGCTTTCCATCTGCCATCCTTGATCCAGAATCGGTCGCCGTCGTACCGCTCCGTGACCGGAAGAAATCTCTCCGCGATTCTCACCAGCCAGAGCCGTTCGGGCTGTGCCGCCGATTGGCGCCGGAGCAACATCTTCAGGCCGACGACCGCGAGGAATGCCCCGAACACATATGTCAACCAGTGAAACAGCGTGAGCAGTTCGACGCCAGCCACCACGAAGATAGCCCGGAGCGCCAGAGCGCCTGCGATTCCCCCGTAGAGCACCCTGTGCTGCGATTCCGCCGGCACACGGAAAGCCTGAAATATCAGGAGAAAGATGAACAGGTTGTCGACGCTCAGCGATTTCTCGACGACGTAGCCCGCGAGGAATTCCACGCTCGCTTTTCCGCCCAGCGCAAAGTACAGCCAGCCGTCAAAAGCGAGCGCCAGAAGGATCCATCCCGCGCTTTGAACGAGCGCGGCCCTCAGCTTTATCACCCGGTGCCGGAACGCCAGGAGGTCGGCCACCAGGGCGGCAGCCACGACGATTCCGAATACAACCCAGACGTAGAGCGGTGTCCCGTACATGTTTTTGCCGCGCGCGCGACGGTCGAGTGTATAACGCCTGCCGGGAAGACGCGAATCGGCGTTGGCCCGGTTGCCGCTGGCATTTCCGCGCGGGATAATGGGCAGTCCCCAGGGCTACCGAGATGCCGGACCGGTCTGCGAACCGGCACGCCGCCGCGTATTCCCGGCGGCTGCCGCTGACCCTGATTCGTTCGACAAGAGGCCAGCAGGAAAGAAACGATATCCGCCTCGGTATCACTACTATAAGAGGAGGGGTTCGCTTAGCTTTCGCAGGTGTGTCGCTCTTTCCAGTTAGGAGTTGCAGCTAGGAAGCCTATGCCGGATAATCGCGCAACTGCGGAGCGTAACATCGAGCCGACCCGGCCCGCACGATGAACTGTCCTCACTGCAGCACCGTCAATCCGGATTTCGCGGAGTCCTGCTCCCGCTGCGGCACGCCCATGCCCGTGGGCGACTCGGAGACCGTTGTCTTTACCGACGCCGGGGCGCTCAATCCCGGCAGCGATTTTGGACCGCGCTACCGCATCGAGTCCCTTCTTGGCCAGGGCGGAATGGGACGCGTCTACAAGGCCTATGACAAGGATTTGGACCGCGTCGTCGCCCTCAAAGTAGTGCGCCAGGGAGCGTTGAGCGAGTCGGATGCGCTCCGCCGCTTCAAGCAGGAACTTCTGCTTGCTAGCAAGATCTCGCACAAGAACATTCTCCGGATTCACGACATGGGCGAGGTTGGAGGCGTCAGGTTCATCACCATGGCCTATGTCGAAGGCCAGGATCTCCATCAGATCATCGCCGACAATCCCAAAATGCCGCTCGATCGCGTTCTCAACTTCGCGCGCCAGTTCGCGGAAGCGCTGGCGGCCGCTCACGCGGAGGGCGTGATTCATCGCGACCTGAAGCCACAGAACATCCTGGTCGGCAAGGGCGACCAGATATATATCTCCGATTTCGGCCTCGCGAAGTCGTTTGATGAAGGCGCCGTGGGCATGACTCGCTCGGGCGCGTTTCTCGGAACTCCGCGCTACATGTCTCCTGAGCAGGTCGAAGGCAAGCCCGCCGACCAGCGCAGCGATCTCTATGCCTACGGCCTGATCCTCTACGAAATGGTCACCGGCGACGTGCCGTTCACGGGCGAGTCGACGCTGAAGGTGATGTACCAGCGCGTCCAGGAAAAGGCGAAGAGCCCCAAGCTGGCCAACCCGGAGCTGCCCAACTGGCTTGTGCGCCTCATCCTTCATTGTCTCGAACGCGCTCCCGAAGCCCGCTATCAGAGCGCCTACGAGATACTCGCTGATCTGCAGGGAGCTAAGTCGGGAAGCGCCGTCACGCGCAGCGGGTCCCAGACCGTCGTTATTCAGATTCCCGAGTTCGCGCAGCGGCGTTGGACGTGGTGGGTTGCCGGTGCCGCGCTCGTGGTCGGTCTGTTTTTCGCGGTTCCCATCACTCGCCACCTGGTCTTTCGCTCGGCCGGTTCTACTTCCGTGGTTTCCGGCGTGCCACCGCTCTCGACCGGCAAATACATCGCTGTGTTGCCGTTTCGCGTCCTCGGCGACGACCAGTCGCTCGGCTTCGTCGCGGATGGCTTGAACGAAGCGCTCACTTCGAAGCTCTTCCAGTTCAAGCAGCTACATCTTGCTTCGGATTCGGATGTCGCAAAGGTTTCCACCAAGGACTCCTTGGAAAAGACAGCGCGCAACCTCGGGGTGAACATCGTAGTCAGCGGCCAGATTCAAGGTAGCAGTGACAAGATGCTCGTCATTGTCGATCTCCGAGATGTCGCCGACGGGAAGAGGCTCTGGAGCGGTCAGTTTCCCGGCGTTCCGAACGACTTGCTGACACTCGAGGATCAGATCTCGAATCAGTTGGTCTCGGCGCTCAATGTCAACGCCACCAGCGAGGAGCTTGCTCTTTCCACCTCTCATCCCACGGAAAACGTTGCGGCGTATGACCTTTATCTGCGCGGCCGCAACGTACTTCGCGGCCAGCAGGACGTGAAGAACGATCAGGCTGCGGCGGACCTGTTTGCGCAGGCCGTCGAGAAGGACCCGAAGTTCGCGCTGGCCTATTCCGGATTGGCGGATGCCAGCCTGGCGATCTACGCAGCGAAAAAGGACGCATTCTGGTCTCAGAGGGCGCTGTCGGCGGCTTTGCAGGCGCAACGCTTGAATGACAGCGCGGCGGAAGTTCACTTTTCGCTCGGTCGCGTCTATCAGGCAACTGGCAAGACCGCAGAGGCGATCTCGGAGCTCCAACGAGCCCTGAAGATCGAGCCGAACTCGGACGAAGGTTACCGCGAGCTCGGAGCAGCATACTTGGGCAGCAACCGCGCTAGCGACGCCCTGCAGGCTTTCCAGAAGGCCATCGACATCAATCCCTACTACTGGCTCAACTACAATGCGCTGGGCGGCGCTTACTATCAGACCGGTGACCTCGATAAGGCGCTCGCCGCATTCCGCAAGATCACCGAGATCGAGCCGGACAATTCGGCGGGCTATGACAACGTTGGCCTGATCCTCCTGCAGCAGGGAAAATACGAGGACAGCATTCCTCAGTTCCAGAAGTCCATCTCCCTCGCCGGCAGTAATGATTCGGCTTACTCGAACCTCGGAGACGCCTATTTCCAATTGAAGCGGTACAGCGATGCCGTCACAAATTTTGCCAAGGCCGTCGAGCTGAATCCAACGGACAACGTCAACATGGGCAATTTGGCAGACGCCTACCGTTGGTCAGGGCAGAAGGACAAGGCCGACGCAACCTACGACAAGGCCATCGAGCTGGCCTACAAGGACCTTCAGGTGAATCCGCGGAGCTCGGCGGCCATGGCTTCGCTGGCGCTCTACTACGCGAAGAAGGGGCAGTCGAAGCAGGCCCTGGACTTCATCGGACGCGCTCGGACAATCGATAAACAGAATGTGAATGTCACCTACGACGAAGTCGTCGTGGACACTCTGGCGAGCCGGCCCGATGACGCTCTAAAGGCGTTGCGGGAAGCGCTCCAAAAAGGGTACTCGTTCAAGGACGCCAAGAGCGACCCAGAGCTGGCAAGCTTGGAAAGCCGCCCGGGATTTGCTCAGCTGGAAAAGGAATTCGGAGGCGGTGCGAAGTAAGAAGCTGCGAAGTGAGAACTTGACCAGCCGATAGAGTTCGCCGGGTCCACACGCAAACGATTGTAGGAGTTAGACTTACGGGTCGGGCGAACGGCTCTTGGAGCCTTCGACTACCGAACGTCGAGGGCGCTTCGCCGCTTCAGGGAAAGCAAGCCAAGTCCGGCGACACCAAACAAAACGAACTGAAGAGCTGCCGGCTCAGGAGCTTGCGCATCCCACGGGGCTCCCGTCTGCCAGTTGCCGCCGTCAGCGCCGGGACCCAGAATAATCTGAACGTCACAACCGACGAGCACGCCGGGAACGTTCAGGGGGTCGGTCGAGGGCAGGCAATCGCCCGAATAGGGACCGTTGTTCGACGTCAGGGGAGCCTCAACATGGTCGAGGTCGCAATTGGGCGACGAAGGATTGCAGTAAGTAAGGAGCGTGTTCGAAAGGTTCACCAGGTTCTGAGTCGAGTCCGAATATTGAACACCCCAGAAGTTGAGGACGGTCTGACCCGAATCGTTCTTCGAGCAGCTGGAGTTCAGAAAGAGATTGGTGGAAAGGCTAATGCTATCGCAACTCGTTGAATCGTCGCCGATTAGCGTGAGGCTCGACCAGTTGAAGTTGGTCCCATTCTGGACGGTGCACGTTTCCGTGTCGGCTCCTGAATCGAAGGAGCAATACTGGTCGTTGGCAGGGCTGTCGATGCCGAAGCCGTCAGGCAGCAGGTCGAAGTTCGATGAGGTGACGACCGGCGTGCCGATGATCGGGGGGTTCTGGACTTTACCTTGGGGATCTCCGGCTGTGGAGTCCGCTCGGGCCGTCAGGGTGGACAACCCCAGACAGATGCCGGCGATTGCGAGTGCTGTTAATAGACGTCGAACCATCATAAGCGAATCCTCCACAAACCTACCCCGCGCATGTAATAGCACGCTGCCCTCCAAACTCCTACAGGAAACCACTGAGGTTAAGTCCTTTTGTTTCAAGGGCTCACCGTAGGCGGCTACAGTGTTCCAAATTGAGATGTGCAAGGATTTGCATACGGAGGGCACTTCGTAGGGCATTTCGTATCCCTTTGCCGATGTGTGGGTTACGGCCCAGATCGGGGCAGGGCGCGGAGCGGAATTGGAGCATTCGACAGGCTGGCGGAGTGGAGGCTGGGACTTCTCGCTAAGCATGGGGCTAGATGAATGCCGATCGAGATCGGAGCCCCCGGGGAACCGTAGATTAAGCATGGTGCCGGTCCTTTGTTTTCAACGACTTACGAGAGAAATTAATCCCCGTACCGTAGATTAAAGTTCGCTGGAGTTTCGCCGAGGGCTTGCGTCTTGATGGCGGAGGGATCCCTCGGCTCGCGTTGCTCGCTCGGGACGAGGATGCTCGTCGCATCCCGAATTCAATCCCCGAACCGTAGATTAGGACTGCAGTGGCGAGCGACGAGTGGCGAGTGGCCAGGAAGGGGACGAAATTTAGATGGCGCGATCTGAAGGACGAGTGACGAGCCAGGGGCGGGGTCGGGACCGAGATGAAAAAGGCCCGGAAGTTGTATAGATTAGAAATTCTCAAGTGACTGATTTCGCGGGAGTTGCGGCGATTTCTAATCTTCGGTGTATAGATTAGAAAGGGGAGAGAGGTCCCTCGACTCACGTTGTTCCCTCGGGACGCGGATGCCTTGTCGGATCGGCGATTAGAAAAACGTAAGGCGCTGAAAAGGCGCTGGTTACGGTGATTTCTAATCTTCAGGCGGAAGATTAGAGATGAAGAGAGGTCCCTCGGCTCCCGTTGGTCGCTCGGGACGAGGATGTCTTGTCGAATCCTCGTTTTCCGGCGATTAGAAAAATGTAAGGTGCTGAAAAGGCGCTGGTTAGCGGAGGTTCTAATTCCCCATTTGGCGATTAGAAATGCCAGCCCTGACGCGCGTTTCGAGATGCGCGACCCGGAAACCGAGTCAATCGCGCTGCGATCCTTCCCCCAACCGCGTCCCACGGGCGGCCTCCATTAGGCGGCGGACGTTACGCCAAAAGTAAAACCGAGGCATGTTAGCATACTTATAAACAAAAGTCAATGGGAAAGAATTTACCCATGGTCGAGGGGAGGAGGTAAAGGAGGCGGGGGGAGAGGCGCGGACGCGTGACGCAAGGGGCGTCCCGGTTTCACCGAGGACGCAAGGTAGGCGAACGGCGCGCGACTGTTACGCGGGGACTGAAGTCCCCGCCTCCTGTTTTGCACGTCGTTGGGGAGGCTGTAGCTGGCCCATATCCACAATTCTTGGGTCGGTGACAAGGCCGCGCTTCAGCGGATTCATATGCATGTGAAGTGTTGTTGACCGTAGCGGCGTTCCGGGTGGTGTCATCAGAGGGGACCCGAAAACTCAACGCAACATTAAAGGCATCTGCAACTGCAGCCCACCCTTTGCAAACCCCGCAAAGAGTGGGGCACCCGAAAAGTCAAAAGCGAAATTCAAAGGCAAAGGCCAAAACCCTAAACTGTGCGGCCTTCGGCTGAGGCAGGTCGTATCATCCGCGGCGGCCGAAAATTCAAAGCAACTGCGGAATCAAGGCTGGGCCACGCGGCAGGCTGAAACATTCAACGGCAACTCGGGAGTCAAGGCTCGGCGACCGGCTTGCGCGAGCGGGGCCGGTTAACGACGCGGGCGTTGATTGATGGGTGGCGGGGGCGGCGGAGGAGATTGCGCGGGTCGGCGGCGGCGGGTACTTTGTCGTTGAGGTGGCTCGCGACATGAAATTCGTGAAATGGGCACTTCTGTGGCTGGTGGCTGCGAGTTGGTGCATGGCTTGGGGCGTACGTGCGCAATCGAAGGGTTCTCAGGCGGACTTCAAGGGGTTTGTCACGGAATATGTGGCTGCGTTTGACGCGAAGGATGCGGTCCGCTTGCAGGCGCTTTACGATTCGAAGTCGCGGGCGTGCCTCGCCGGGGAGGACAAGGATTATTACGATTTCACGCTGCTGGTCATGTGGCGGGATCCGATCCCGGCGAACTACAAGTACACGGTCTCCGCGGTGGACGAAGGCAACTTGAGGGCGGTTGAGTCGTTCGGGTGGTTTCCGCGGAAGCCGGAACGCGAGCTGCACATTGATTACCAGCAAGGCGAAGATTCAGGGACGGTGATCGTCTACCTGGTGCAGGAAAACGGCCGGTGGTTCGCCGACCAGCCGTGCCCCACGGAAAAGACCGTGAAGGAGTTCCGGGATGACGCGCCGGCGCGGAAGGAGCGCGAGGCCCACTACAAGTCGATCGCTGATGGAATCCGGGAGCCGCTGCGGTCGCAACTCGTCGCCCTGCTTCGCGAGCATAAAACCGGGCAAGCGATTGAGCGGTACAAAGAAGCAAGCGGCCAGGACGGGCAAACCGCGATGCTCGTTGTGGATCAGCTCGCGCACGAGAAGAGGTAGTGACAGCGAATCGCGCAGGGAAAACCGAAAAGACAAAAGAGAAAGTGGGAAATGGGTGCTGAGCGGCGCGGGGAGTTCTCGAAATTGAGGGTTACGGCGCGCACCCTTTGCCAAAAGGCGGGCAAAGGATGCGGCACCCTGAACGTCAAGAACTGGGGACGATGAAGAAAACGGCGGGCGATGCGACGTCAGGCGGGGCGTTCGTCGGAGAAGTCGCGGTCGGGGGCGGGGCCGGAGGAGCGGGTGAGGAGGAAATAGATAGGGAGGCCGATGAGAACGATGGCGAGGCCGGGCCAGGTGGTGGCGGGGCGGTAGATGAAGAGCATGATCAGGACGGCGGCGGCGCCAAGGATGTAGAGGAAGGGCAGCCAGGGATAGCCGAAAGCGCGGTAGGGACGCTCGGCGTCGGGCCGCTTGATGCGCAGGCGGAAGACCGCGGAAATAGTGAGGATGTAAAAGATGAGCGCGGCCGAAATGATGTACTCGAGCAAGTTGCTGTAGAGATTGCCGTACGTTTTTGTGGCGGGGTCGTAGGTTCGCGGCAGCACGAGGAATGCAGCCCACAGGCCTTGCACGAGAAGCGAAACCGCAGGAACACGCGCTTTATTCAGCTGACCCACCGCACGAAAGAAAAGGCCGTCACGAGACATCGCGTAAAAGGTGCGCGCTCCCGCGAGCGTGAGCGCGTTCACGCAGCCGATGGTGGAGACGATGATGGCGGCGGCCATGAGCCCGGCGCCCATCGTAGGGAAGATGGCCCGGAGGGCGACCGTGGCGACGCGGTCGGCGGGCGCGTGCTGAATGGCGGCGAGCGGAAGCGTGACGAGATAGGCGACGTTGGCGAGGAAGTAGAGCACGATGACGGTGGTGGTGCCGATCGCGAGAGAAAGAGGAAGAGTGCGGCGCGGGTCTTTGACCTCGCCGGCGGCGAAGGTGATGTCGTGCCAGGAGTCGGCGGCGAAGAGGGAGCCGGTCTGCGCGACGCAGAGCGCGGCGAAGAGGCCGAAGGCGGTCATCGCAGTGAGGCCGCCGGAAATTGGAGTGACGCCGCGAGCGGTCCAGGCATGAGAGAAATTGTCGTGAACGGCGGCGGCGTTCCAGCCGAGCGTGAGGCCGAGGACGACGAGGCCGAGAAGGGCAGCGGTCTTGGCGACGGTGAAGACGTTCTGGACGAGCTTGCCGTATTCGAGGCCGCGGCTGTTCGTCCAGGTGAGGACGGCGATGAGAATGATGGCGACGAGCTGCGCGGTGGAGAGAGAGAAGGCGTAGCCGGTGGAGATGTGGAGCGGCGGGATGAGGTAGTGGTCCTCGGAAATGGAAGGGAAGAAGACGCCGGAAAAGCGCGCGAAGGCGATGGCGACGGCGGCGATGGTGCCGGTCTGGATGACGGTAACGAGCGTCCAGCCATACAGAAAGCCCCAGAGCGGAGAGAAGGCTTCGCGGAGATAGATGTACATGCCGCCGGCGTGAGGCATCATGGCGGCAAGCTCGCCGTAAGAAAGCGCGGCGGCGATGGTCAGAAAGCCGGCAAAGGCCCAGGCGACGAGGAGCCATCCAGCGCTGCCGATCTGGCGCGACATTTCCGCGGAAACGATGAAGATGCCCGAGCCGATCATGACTCCGACGACGACCATGACGGAATCGAAGAGGCCGAGGCCGCGAGCGAAAGTGGCGTGGCCGGGAGACGTGGCAGGCGGATTCGCCGATGAGGCCTGGGGAGAGGTGCTCATTGAGCGATGCCAATCTAGCGCATGAGGCGGGCAGAAGCCAATGGATTCCAGGAGGCGATGCGAGAGGTTATACTCCGCGGCATGAGACGACTCATTGAAAGGTTGCGGATTCACAAGAGCGCGGGGATTGTTGCGCTGGCGGTGATGGCGTGTTCGGTGTTTGCGTGGCATTTCTACGCCTACGGACAGAACAAGGCGGATTTCCCGGAGGGGTATGATGCGCCGAAGGCGGCGCCAAATTCGCACAAAGTGATTTTCGAGAACGCGCTGGTGCGCGTGCTCGAAGTGACGGTGCCTCCGGCTGGCACGACGGAGCCGATGCACCATCACCGGTGGCCGAGCTTCTTTTTGTCGTGGGATACGGGCGGCACGACGCCGCACGTTCGTTATCATCGAGGCGACGGGAGCGTGACGGATCAGCCGAGCCGGACCGAGCCGGAGCATCCGGGAGTGTGGCGAATTCAGTGGATGAAGCCGGAGCCAATGCACGCGATCGAGACGGTGGAAGATGCGCGAAGGGCGCCAGGGCCGCCGTTGCTGCGTGTCGAAATCAAGTGCCACCTGTAGGGACAAGAGCAATCAAGGACTGACCTCGCGGCGAAGATTTGGTATGCTTTTGTGGCTTCGCGTTCCAGGGAGAGGCCCTGGATGCGCGCCCTCCGTTCGACCTGGGCTCGGAGAGAGCCGCGATAAGAAAAATTAAATGGGAGGAGACCCATGCCTGCACAGACGTTTGATGAATTGAAAACCGCATTTCGAGGGGAGCTGATTCAGCCGGCGGACCCGGGATACGAGGCGGCACGCAAAGTCTACAACGGGATGATCAACAAGCGACCGCGGCTCATCGCGAGGTGCGTGGACGTGGCGGACGTGATCGCGGCGGTGAAATACGGCTCGAGCAACAACCTGCTGACGGCCATTCGAGGCGGCGGGCACAACGGCGCGGGGTTGGCGACCTGCGACGACGGCTTAGTGATCGACCTTTCGAGGATGAAGGGAGTTCGTGTGGATCCTGCGGGGAAGACGGTGCGCGCCGAGGGCGGATGCCTCTGGGGCGACGTAGACCATGCGACATGGCCGTTCGGCCTTGCCGTTCCGTGTGGTTTTGTGTCGACGACCGGCGTCGGCGGCTTGACGCTCGGCGGCGGTCTCGGCCATTTGACGCGCGGCTTCGGCCTGACCATTGACAACCTGCTTGCGGTGGACGTGGTGCTGGCCGACGGGAGCTTTGTGACCGCAAGTGAAAAAGAGAATGCAGACCTCTTCTGGGCGGTGCGAGGGGGCGGCGGGAATTTTGGTGTTGTGACCTCGTTCAAGTTTCGCGCTCACCCAGTCAAGGCTATTCACGCAGGGTTGACGTTCTGGCCGCTCGAACAGACCGTGGAAGTGATGAAGGCTTACCGCGAGTTCATTCTCAAAGCACCGGAAAACGTCAGCGGGTTTTTCGCCTTTCTTACGGTTCCGCCGGCGCCGATGTTCCCCGCAGAGCTTCACCTCATGAAAGTCTGCGGCATCATGTGGTGCTGCACCGGTCCGGCCAGCCAGGCCGAGGCGGCGACGAGGCCGATGCGCTCAGTGGGCAAGCCGATTTTCGACCACGTGGGCGAGATGCCTCTGCCAGTCGTCAATAGCTTGTTCGACGCGCTTTACCCCACGGGCTTGCAATGGTACTGGCGCGCCGACTTCGTGAAGGAGTTGAGCGACAAAGCCATCGCGCAGCATGCCGAGTACGGCGCAAAACTCCCCACGATGCACTCCACCATGCACCTCTATCCCATCGACGGTGCCGCGCACCGTGTAGGGAGGAACGACACGGCGTTCAGCTACCGGGATGCCAATTGGGCGCAAGTGATTGTGGGTGTGGACCCCGATCCCGCCAACAAGGACAAAATCACGAGTTGGTGCAAAGACTACTTTGAAGCTTTGCATCCGTACTCGGCCGGCGGCGCCTACATCAACATGATGATGGACGAAGGCCAGGAGCGCGTGCAGGCTTCCTTCCGCGACAACTACGCGCGCTTGGTGACGATAAAGAAAAAATACGACCCGAAGAACTTCTTCCGGGTGAATCAGAATATTCGGCCAAGCTAGCAACCGTTCGGATGAGGAAAAAAGGCGGAGCGAGGGTGGCGTTCCGCACCGCGGTTGGTGGTAGAATCGCGGCCAATCGCTCGAGGCGGAGCGCAGTATGCGTTTTCTCGCTTGCGGGCAGCGGCGAAACAGTGTATTGGAGTGCGTCGGCCGGCGGCTAGGCGGCCGAAAACACGATGCCAACCACTCTTGCTCTGCTGGCGGGGCCGCACCTGGTGAAGCTTGCGCCGGTCGACCTGATCATCATCGTTTTCTATTTCGCCTTCGTCCTGGCGATCGGTTTCTACCTCAAGGGAAAAGCGAAGACGGGCGAGGACTTCTTCCTCGCGGGACGCGAGATGACCGCGTGGGTGGCGGGGCTCGCGTTCGTGTCGGCGAACCTTGGGTCGCTGGAGCTGATGGGCTGGGCGGGGTCCGCGTATCAATACGGAATCCTGGCAGCGCACTGGTATTGGATCGGCGCCATTCCCGCGATGGTGTTTTTGGGATTGGTGATGATGCCGTTCTACTACATCTCAAAGACGCACTCGGTGCCGGGATATCTGCAACTGAGGTACGGGCCGGAGGCGAGCGGTCTGAGCGCCATCACGTTCGCGCTGATGACGATTTTGATGTCGGGCGTGAACATGTACGCGATGGCCGTGGTGATGAAGGTCGTGCTCGGGTGGGACATCAACTTCAGCATCTGGGTGTCGTCGTTGACGGTGGGAATTTACGTGGCGGCGGGCGGGCTGTTTTCAGCGATCTTCAATGAAGTGCTGCAGTTCTTTTTGATTTGGTTTGGCGCGCTGCTGATTCCGATTCTGGGGATGATGGAAACGGGCGGATGGAACGGAATGCTGGCGCGCATCCATGCAAATTTCCCGGGGCAGGACTTCACGCACATGTGGGCGCCGACGGCTTCGGCGGCGGCCAATCCGATGGGCATCAACTGGGTGGGAATCGTGTTCGGGCTGGCGTGCGTGCAGTCGATGGGCTACTGGACGACGGATTTCCTGGTGGTGCAGCGGGTTCTGTCCGCGAAGGATATTCGGTCGGCGAAGATGGCGCCGATTCTGGGCTCGTTCTTCAAGATGGCGGTGCCGCTGATCGTGATTCTGCCGGGGTTGCTGGCGCTGGCCGTGCTGCCGATGCACTTGTATCCCGCGAGCGCTCTGCAGGCGGGGCAGCACAGCTACAACGAAGTGCTGCCGCTAATGTTGGCGCGGTACTGCGGGCCCGGATTGCTGGGATTGGGCATCACGGCGCTGGTGGCCGGGTTTATGGCGGGAATGGCGGGGAACGTGAGCGCGTTCGCGACGGTGTGGACGTACGACATCTACCGGCCGTTCCTGAAAAAGAATGCGACGGATCAGCACTACGTGACGATGGGCCGATGGTGCACGCTGATCGGGCTGTTCGTGAGCATCGGGACGGCGTATGTGGTGATGCAGTTCGCGAGCATCATGGATTACGTGCAGGCGCTCTTCGGGATGTTCATCGCGCCGCTTTTCGGAACTGTGCTGCTAGGCATGCTGTGGAAGCGCGTGACTCGCGCCGCGGGATTCTGGGGATTGCTGGCGGGCGTGGTGTCGTCGGCGAGCATGTTCATCTTGATGAAGGTGAATCCCGATCGGTGGGTGCACGTGTTCGCGCTGTCGCCGCTGGCGAAGGGGCTGGCGCAGGACATGTTCCAGGCCCTGTGGTCGTGCGTGACGTGCATCGTGGTGACGGTGCTGGTGACGCTGGTGACGACGCCGAGGCCGGATCAGGAGCTGAGGGGGCTGGTGTACTCGCTTACCGAAGTGCCGCATGAAGAGCATGCGAGCATCTTCCACCGGCCGGCATTCTGGGGCGCGATCGCGCTGGTGCTGCTGGCGGTGCTGCAGATTATTTTCTGGTGAGACTTTATGAGCGAACACCACATCATTCCGGTCTGGTTTTTCGTGGGATTCATGTTCCTGTTCTACGGGCTGCTCATTCTGGGCAGCGGGATTGCGGAGTGGCCGCATCCGCCGTCGACGGTGCTGTCTGAGCTGCACGCTCCGGTATGGTGGGGCGCGCTGATGACGGCGCTGGGCGCGTTCTACTGCTACCACTTCTGGCCGGGGCGCGGCGAGAAGTAGGCCGGCCGGCAGGCGACAGCGCGGCCGTCGAAGCGTCGAAGCGCGGTTCGTTCACCCGCAAGAATCCATTTCGAAAGAGCGGCGTTCGTGGAGTGGTGTGAGTAACGGCGTCATTTTTGGCCGAATTGACAGCGCCTCGGGATGGGGCGTAGCCTGCTTGGAGCCCTGAAAACGTTTTCGGAGACTTGGCTAAGTGCGACGCGCGGAGCGCAGCGAGGCCTTCTCACCGTGAGCATTGCGACACGATTTCGCGCTCGCAAACTTTGGGAAGACTGACGGGATCGGGGACCGCGCCCACGGAACCGGAGACCTGAGAGAACTTCCGGCGAGCGGCAACACGGTCTACTGGAAGTTCAATCGCGGCGGACAAGAGGGCTGGAAAACGCCGAAGGCATTGACAAAGTCGACAGGGCATCCTCAGAATGTCGCCAGATTCTGAAAGGAACGAGCGCACAGCAGCCGCCGCGGGAGCCGGGAATCGCGGGGCTTTTGGGCGCCTGGAGAGCTGAGCTGTCTCGCAGGATCGAGAGAAATATTTTGAGCATTCACGAAGTCGCCAAGCGCGCGAGGGTCTCCATCGCCACGGTCTCGCGCACCATCAACGGCATCCCGACAGTGACGCCGCAGCTTTCACGGCGCGTCTGGAAGGTGATCGAGGAGCTTGGCTATTACCCGAACACGCAGGCGCGCGCGCTGGTCTCCGGCCGAAGCCGGACCTTCGGCTTGATCGTGTCCGAAATCACGAATCCGTTTTTCCCGGAAATCGTGCAGGGCTTCGAGGATATGGCCGTGCAGCACAACTACGAGGTGCTGCTGACCTCGACGGTGCACGACCCGAAGCGCATGGCGCTTTCGGTGCGGCGCATGATCGAGCGGCGCGTGGAGGGCGTGGCGATCGTCACGTTCGGCATGGAAGAGGCGCTGGCCGATGATCTGAAATCGCGCAACGTGCCGCTGGTCTTCATCGACGTGGGCCCGCCGCTGCCGCGCATCAGCAACATCCGCATCGATTACCTGCACGGATTGCGCCAGGCGGTTCAGCATCTGGCTGCGCTGAGGCACGAGCGCATCGGATTTATTTCCGGGCCGCTCACGTTGAAATCCGCGGTGGCCAGGCAGCGGGCATTTTCGCAGTCGATGGAGGAGATCGGCCTCGAGATCGAACCGAGATATTTGATCGAAGGCAACCACACGATGGAGGGCGGAATCGCCGCGATGCGGAAGCTGCTGGCGCTGCCGAAGAGGCCGACGGCCGTGATTTGCTCGAACGACATGACGGCCATGGGCGCGATGCGCGAGAGCTACGATCAGGGAGTGCACATCCCGCGAGATTTGTCCGTGATTGGATTCGACGACATCCGGCTGGCGCAATTCGTGCTTCCGCCGCTCACGTCGGTGAAGATGTCGCAACTGGAGATCGCGAGGCTGGCATTCAACGCATTGATGAACGACGTGCAGCGGAAGACTCCTTCCCCCACGGGAAGCGAGTACACGCTGCGAACTACACTGGTGCTGCGCCACTCGACCGCGATGGCGCCGAAAGGATCGGGAAGATCGAGAACCGAACGCTGAGGAGATGCATGCGCGCGAAATGTGCGTACGCGTGTCCCGGATTTCTGATTGACAGGGGAAAGCGCGTCCAGTAGGTTCTACTGTTCAGGAAAACGTTTGCTCGGTTTGCGGAGCCCGACCACCCCATGCTCTTGCAACGATTGCGCGAAGAGGTTCTGGAGGCGAATCTCGAACTCGTTCGCAAGGGCCTCGTCCTGTATACCTTCGGCAACGCGAGCGGAATCGCGCGCGAGCAGGGCCTGGTGGCCATCAAGCCCAGCGGCGTCCCGTATGAAAAACTTCGGCCCGGGGACATGGTGATCACACATCTAGACGGGAACATCGTCGATGGGAACTTGCGGCCCTCCTCGGACTTGCCCACTCACCTTTTGCTCTATCGCAATTTCCCGGAGATCGGCGGAGTGGCGCACACGCACTCCGAATACGCCACTTCCTGGGCGCAGGCAGGGCGGCCGATTCCGTGCCTGGGGACCACTCACGCAGATTATTTTCATGGTCCAGTGCCGGTGACGGACAGCCTGACGCCGAGCGAGATCGATTCGGAGTACGAGAAGAATACCGGCGTGGCGATTTGCCGCGCGTTCGAACATATCGACCCGTCAAGCATTCCGGCCGTGCTCGTGCGCGGGCACGGTCCGTTTGCGTGGGGGCCGGATGTGGCAACGGCGGCGCACAACGCCGTAATTCTGGAAGCGGTTGCGAGGATGGCCTACTTCACGTTCGCACTCACCAACGACGCTGAGCCCCTCGCGCAGGCTCTGCACGACAAGCATTTCCTTCGCAAACATGGCGCGAAGGCGTATTACGGGCAAACTGCCGGAAAGAAGTGAGCGGCTTCAGACGCAAATTGCCAGAACCTGGGGCGATGAATGGGAAACCATAACAAGAAAATGACGATGGGCCTGATCGTAGGCAACCGCGGATTCTTTCCGGGGCACCTGGCGGAAACAGGGCGCACGGAGATGATCCAGACGCTGCAGCAAAGCGGCATGGACGTGGTGGCCCTGGAGCTTTCGCAGAGCAAGTATGGCGCGGTGGAAACGTACGAAGAGGCGAAGCGGTGTGCGGCGCTCTTCCGCCAGAACGCCGAGCGAATCGACGGCGTGATCGTGACGCTGCCGAATTTCGGCGACGAGCGCGCGATCGCGGACACGCTGCGGCTCGCGGGGCTGCGCGTGCCCGTTCTGGTGCAGGCCACGCCGGATACGCCCTCGAAGATGACCATCTCGCACCGGCGCGACAGTTTCTGCGGAAAAATGTCGGCGTGCAACAACCTGAGGCAGTACGGGATTCCGTACTCACTGACGACCTCGCACACCGTCTCGCCGAGCTCGGAGGAATTCAAGAAGGACCTGGCATCGTTCGCGGCGACGTGCCGCATCGTCAAAGGGCTGCGAAATCTGCGGATCGGGAGCATCGGCGCGAGGCCGACGGCATTCAACACGGTGCGCTACAGCGAAAAGATCCTGGAGTCGCAGGGAATTTCCGTCGAGACGCTTGACCTTTCGGAAGTGCTGGGGCGAATCGGACGGATGAAAGATACAGACGCTGCCGCGCAGGCGAAGTTGAGCGCCATTCAAAAGTATGTGACGACCGCCGACGTGCCGCAGCCGGCACTGATAAAGATGGCCAAGCTCGGCGCGGTGATCGACGAGTGGATGCAGCAGACTCAGGTGACCATCAGCGCCGTGCAGTGCTGGACTTCGCTCGAAGAAAACCTTGGCGTGGTTCCGTGCACGGTGATGAGCATGATGAGCGACGATTTGATGTCGAGCGCGTGCGAGGTGGACATTTGCGGCGTGCTGGGAATGCACATTCTGCGGCTGGCGTCGGAGACGCCCAGCGCGCTGCTCGATTGGAATAACAATTACGGCGACAATCCAGACAAGGCCGTCTGCTTCCACTGCAGCAACCTGCCGAAGCATTTCTTCAAGAACACGCGGATGGATTTTCAGGCGATTATCGCCGGCACGGTCGGCAAGGAAAACACCTTCGGCACGTGCGTCGGCCAGGTGAAGGCGGGCGCGATGACGTTCGCGCGCGTTTCGACCGACGATACGGCCGGGCACGTGCGCGGCTACGTGGGCAGCGGGCGGTTCACGGATGATCCGCTCGAAACTTTCGGCGGCGCGGGCGTGGTGGAAATCCCGCACATGCAGAAGCTGCTGCACTACATCTGCGCGAACGGGTTCGAGCATCATGTGGCGGCGAATTTCTCGACGGTGGCGGGCGCGGTGCACGAGGCCACTACGCGGTACCTCGGCTGGGAAATGCACTGGCACGACCGGCACTGCTAGTTCGAGGCGGCAGTTCTAAGCAGCAATTCGGTTGATTCGGAGCGCCATCCTTCATGTCCATCGTTGCGGGCGTCGATTTCGGAACTCTCAGCGTGCGCGTGTCAATTGTGGACAGCGCGCGCGGGATGCTTGGTTCCGCGATCGCGGAATATCCGTTGCATCGCAAGCGCGAAGATCCGGAATACGCCACGCAATCGCATGAGGACCACATGCGTGCGCTCGCGGCGGCCACGCGCGAGGCTGTGAAGCAAGCCGGGATCAAGGGTGAGCAGGTAGAAGCGATAGCACTCGACACAACGGGCTCGTCGGTGATTCCCGTGGGCGCGGGAATGGCGCCGCTCGACGAGTATTACCTCTGGTGCGACCACCGCGCGAAGTCCGAAGCCGCGGAAATCACGGAGCTGGCGCATCGTGAAAAACTCGAAGCGATCGAGTGGTGCGGCGGCGTTTATTCCTCGGAGTGGGGATGGGCGAAGCTGCTCCACTGGCTGCGCCACAATCCCGCGAAGCGCGCGCAGTTCGCGAGTGCGTTTGAGCATTGCGACATGGTGGCGGCCACTCTGTGCGGCATCACGGACCCCGCGAAGGCAAAGCGCAGCGTCTGCGCGATGGGCCACAAGTGGATGTGGCATCCGGACCTCGGCGGCCTGCCTCCCGAGAAATTCCTGACGAAAGTGGATACGCTCCTCGCAGGCGTTCGCGAAAAGATGCAGGGGACGTATGAGACATCCGACAAGATTGCGGGCACGCTCGCGCCGTTCTGGGCTGAAAAGCTCGGTCTGCGCGCCGGCATTCCGATTCCGGTTGGCGCATTCGACGCACACTGGGACGCGATTGGCGCGGGCACGCAGGAAAAAGACATCGCGAACGTGGTCGGCACGTCCACCTGCATCATCGGCATTTCAAAGCAGGCGCAACTGGTGCCGGGCGTTTGCGGAGTGGTGAAGGGAAGCGTGCATCCGAAGTTCACGGGAATCGAAGCGGGGCTTTCGGCGACGGGCGACATCTTCAACGCGATCGCCACGCGCGCGGGCACGACGGTTGCCGAGCTGAGCGCGGGCCTGGAAGACTATCGCGCGGGACAAACCGGCTTGCTGCGTATGACGTGGGACAACGGCGACCGCACGGTGCTGGTGAACGCGAACCTGCGAGGCATCACGCTGGGCTGGAATCTGCAGCATACGGCGAAGGACGAATTGTTCGCGGCAATCGAAGGCACGGCGTTTCACACACGCGTGATTCTCGATCGCATGGCGGAGCACGGCACGAACATCGAGCGCGTGATCAATACAGGCGGGATTCCGCAGACGAACACGGTCCTGAATCAGATTTACGCGAACGTTCTCGGCCGGCCGGTGCTGGTGCCGAGCCGCAAGGTCACGAGCCTCGGCTCCGCTATTTTCGCGTTTCTCGCGGCAGGCACGTTCCGCACGATCGAAGAGGCGCAGAAACAGATTTGCCCGCCGCACACGGTATACAAGCCGGAGCCCGGCGCGCAGAAGGTGTACGACCAGCTGTATCCGCTCTACAAGCGGCTGTACTTCGATTTTGGCAAGCCGGCGCAGACGGCGTTTGGCGACGTGCTTCCGCGGTTGATCGAAATTTCGCAGAGCCAGATGTCCGCGGGCGCTGCGGCGGAAGAGTCAACGTCGCAATCCGCAAAAGTCTCATAATTCCTGCACCCGCGTTCCGCGCGGAACATCCATTACAATATGTCGATGCCTACAATTTCAGTGACTCAGATTGCGTGCGCCGCGCTGCTGTTCGATATGGACGGCGTGCTGATCGATTCGACGCCCGCGGTGGAGCGCGTGTGGCGAGGATGGGCAATCGAGCACGGATTCGATCCCGTGGAAGTGACGCGCGCGGCGCATGGGCGGCCGAGCTTGACGACCGTGCGGGAATATCTGAAGGGCGGCGACCCGCTCGCAGAGAATCGGGAAATCGAGCGGCGCGAAATCGAAGATACGGAAGGAATCGTCGCGCTGCCCGGCGCGATGGAATTGCTGACGTCGCTGCCGCAAGGGCGCTGGGCGATCGTCACGTCGTGCACGCGGCCGCTCGCTGAAGTGCGCCTGCGCGCCGCGGGATTGCCGAGGCCGGGCATAGTGATCACGTCGAGCGACGTGAAGAATGGGAAGCCCGCGCCGGAGCCGTACCTGAAGGCTGCTGAAGCGCTCGGATTCGCCGCGCGCGATTGCATCGTGGTGGAAGATGCGCCGGCCGGCGTGCAAGCGGGAAAGGCGGCAGGCGCGCGTGTGATTGGTCTATCGACCATCACCGACGATGCCGACCTGCGGGAGCACGGCGCCGACTGGACGGTGAAGAATTGTGCCGCCGTTTCGATAGCGACGCCGCCAGTGAAGGACGGAAAGCTGCTACTGGATTTGCGATTGGCTTCGGCTGCGGCGCCCGCGGTGCGCGGCGGAAGCGACAGAAAATTCTGAACCGGGGGCGCGGCATCACGGCAGGATGCAGCGCGTGAGTGGCTACGCTTTCGCGCGATGGAACGTTTCCTTTAGCGCGGGATACAGGCCGCGATACTCCGCGTAGCGGCGGTCCATGGTTGCCACGCGCCTTGGGTCGGCGTCAATGCGCTCGGCCACGCGCACAGCCGCGTCGCAAGCGCTTTCGACAGACGGCCACGCGCCGACGCCCACTCCCGCAAGCAATCCCGCGCCATACGCCGCACCCTCTTCCGCTTCCAGCACTTCGACGGGCATTCCGTATACGTCCGCCTGAATCTGGCGCCACAGCGGCGAGCGCGCGCCGCCCCCACCGACACGCATCGATTGCACCGGGAGCTGCAGCTCCTTGAAGATGGTCAGCGTGTCGCGCAGGCTGAAAGCCACGCCTTCGAGAATCGCGCGCACGATGTGACCGCGCGTGTGCTGTGCCGTCAGGCCGACGAGCGCGCCGCGCGCGTCGGGATCGAGATGCGGCGTGCGCTCGCCCATCAGGTAGGGCAGCCAGAGCAGGCCGTCCGCACCCGCGCTAGTTTTCGCGGCTTCCGCCGTCAGCTGACTGTACGAAACGGTCTGCGCGCCATCACCCGTGCGGCAGAGTTCATCGCGAAACCATCGCAGCGAATATCCGGCGGCCTGCGTCACACCCATCACGTGCCAGCGCCCCGGCACAGCGTGGCAAAATGTGTGGATGCGGCCCTTCGGGTCGAGCGTCGGGGCGCTGGTCGCCGCGAAAACCACTCCGGAAGTACCAATCGTCGCGCTCACGGCTCCCGGCCGCACGATTCCGATTCCCACCGCGCCCGCTGCCTGATCGCCCGCGCCGGCCACCACGGGAGTTCCTTCGCGCAAGCCCGTCGCGCGCGCGCCCTCGGCTGAAATGCCGCCCGTGATTTCCGGCGATTCGAAAACGCGCGGCAATTGCTCCGCGCGAATCCCGGACGCCTCCATCATCTCCTTCGACCAGCGCCGCCGCACCACGTCGAAGAGCAGCGTGCCCGAAGCGTCGGCCACGTCGCAGGCGCGCTCGCCGGTCAGCCGGAAGCGCGCGTAGTCCTTCGGCAACAGAATCGTTTCCGTGCGCGACCACACCTGAGGCTCGTGCTGCTGCACCCACCAGATTTTCGTCAGCGTGAAATTCGTCAGGGCGGGATTCGCGGTGAGCTCGATCAAGCGCTGCGCGCCGATTTTTGCCGTGATCGCGCGGCCTTGCTCTTCCGTGCGCTGGTCGCACCAGATGAGCGCGGGCCGCAGCACTTCGCCGGCGCTATCGAGCAGCACCATACCGTGCATCTGGCCAGTCAATCCGATTCCCGCGATTTCGTCGGCGCGCGTGCCCGTCTGCGCCAGGCATTCTTTCACCGCCGCGCACGTGGCGCGCCACCAGTCGCGCGGGTCCTGTTCGGCCCAGCCGATTTGCGGAGCCGAAATTGCGGCGTGCTCGCTGGTGGCTGATCCCGCGACGCGCCCGGCGCCGTCGAGCAACACGGCGCGCGTTCCGCCCGTGCCCACGTCAATTCCCAGAAGCTTCGTCATGCGGGAAATTATCTCATCCATGTAAAGAGGAAGCGGCCCTTCGAAGGCGGGTTCGCGACGGCGCTGCGTTCGCGGGCGGCAGGCTCGAGATTGAAGGAACGAGCGACGGGTGCGTCGTTTGCCTGCTACGCTCGCAATTTGCTAGGCTTCTAAAGCTTCCTCATGCGGAGAGGTGTCCGAGCGGTTTAAGGAGCACGCTTGGAAAGCGTGTGTAGGAGAAATCCTACCGTGGGTTCGAATCCCACCCTCTCCGCCATTCTCTTGAAGGCGCATCGGATCCATCGAACTGCACGCCGTCTCGGGCTTAGCGCGCGCCGGCCGTGACGGCTTTGCGCACGTGCCGCGCGCTTTCCACCTGCTCGAGGCCTTCGAGCAAATCCTCCACGAGATCGTCGGCGTTCTCACAGCCGGGCGACAGCCGCAGCAGCGTGTCCGAAAGACCCAGCTCCGCGCGCGCGTCCGCGGGAATGGACGCGTGCGTCATCGTCGCGGGATGGCAGACCAGCGCCTTCACTCCGCCCAGGCTTTCGCCCAGCGTGAAGTAGCGCCGCGACGACGCGAACGACACCACTTCATCGATCGTTCCATCCAGCTCGAACGACACCATGCCGCCGAATCCGCTCATTTGCCGCCGCGCGATTTCGTGGCCGGGATGATCCGGCAGGCCGGGGAAGTAGACGCGGCGCACAAGCGGCTGCCCATGCAACGCGTTCGCAATCGCGGACGCATTCTGTGCGTGCCGCTCCATGCGCAGCTCCATCGTCTTCAGGCCGCGCAGCGCCAGCCAACAATCAAACGGCGACGGCACGCCGCCCGTCGCGTTCTGCAGAAATTTGATCGGCTCGAAGACCACCGGATCCTTCGCCAGCGCCGCGCCCTGAATCGTATCCGAGTGGCCCGCGAGATACTTCGTCACGCTGTGGACCACAATGTCCGCGCCCAGCTCGAACGGCTGCTGGAAATACGGCGTAGCGAAAGTGTTGTCGACCACCACCAGCGCGCCGCGCTCGTGCGCCAATTCGGAAATTGCCGCGATGTCGCTGATCAGCAGCCGCGGATTCGTTGGGCTCTCGAGCCACACAAGGCGCGTCCGCGACGAAATCGCCGCATCCAGCGCCGCCGGGTCCGACGTATCGATCTGCCGGATGACGACGCCAATCGGACGGTACACCTTGTTCAGAATCCGGTACGTGCCGCCGTAGACGTCGAGCGGAATCACAATCTCATCGCCCGGCCGCAGGTACCCCTGCAGGACGGCGTTCTCCGCCGCCAGCCCCGACGAGAACGAGGCGGCATGGTTCACGCCTTCGAGCTCCGCCAGCACCGCTTCCAGGCGCTGCCGCGTAGGGTTATTCGTGCGCGAGTAGGAAAATCCCTTGTCGTGACCCGGCGCCTCCTGTTCGTACGTGGTCGTCTGGAAAATCGGCGCAATCAGCGATCCCGTCTCCGGCTCCGACGGTTGGCCCGCATGGATCGTCTTGGTGGCGAACTTCATTTTCGTGCTCCTTTCGCTCTCTCTCATCTCGTCTTCTGATCCCATTTGAGTCATGGTCCGTTGCTCGAAATCCGTTCCCTGAAACCCCTCCTCGAATCCCTACGGCGCGACGGCCAGGCTCGAAACCGAGTCGGCCCAGGTGCTGCCGGGTACTGTGCTGGCGATGCGGCTTACGTTCGCCTTTTCGTTGAGACTGCGAATCAGCAGCGGCAGGTTGTAGCGCGCGGCCGCCTCGATGGCCTTGCGCTGCACCAGGTCGCAGCCCTCTTCCGCCAGTTCGAGCGCGTGCTCGAAAGTGAGGAAGGGAACTGGCAGCGCATTCTGGTTGCGGTGCGGGTCGGCGGTGAAATATCCGGCGACGTCCTTGATCAGCTCGCAGCGCGTGGCGCGCAGGCCCACCGCCAGTAGCACTGCGGTCAGGTCCGACCCGCCGCGGCCAAGCGAAACGACCGCATGAAGCCCATTCGTCGCAAAAAATCCAGGCACCACGGCCACGCTGTGATTCGCCAGCACGGACGCGAGCCGGTTCGCGTCGAGCCGCACGCTCCCCGCCGACGTGTCGCGCCCTTCTCCGGGCAGGATGAGTCCCGCTTCGTGAATATTCAGTCCCGTCGCGTGTACGCCGAGCGCCTGCAAATGAAGCGTCAGCAGCGCCACGGAGCGAAGTTCGCCCGTCGACCACAGCAAGTCGAGCGCCGCTGCCCGCGGCGTTGGCGTAATTTTCGCCGCCAGTTCCTCGAGCGCGTCGGTGGTGCCTTCCTGCGCGGAAACCACCACAACCAGCCGTTCATCGGGCGATGTGCGATGGCGGCTACAGACAAACGCCGCGGCTCGCCGGTACGCGCGCGGGCTCGTCAGAATCGAGCCGCCAATCTTTATCACGGCAACAGATTCATTCAGGGGAGCGTCTTCATTCAGGGGAACGTGTTCCACTACTTCGGGCATGCCTTCCTCCCAAGTTGAAAATAAGCGTCGACGCCGCGCATCGGGAGTTCCGCATGTGGCGGTACTTCCCCATAGCGCAACGTAGCGCTGTGGACGTATACGCAAGCCGCAGTCGCGGTTCGCGAATCGTCTGAACTTCAGTTTGGGAGCTGAATCTTCAATGATCCCGGTTGGGACCAGTTGAGGATCTTATCTCTCCCCACTGGGCAGGACTTAGCACCTTGGCGATTGCACCAGGTTGCTGTGGCGTCGTCGGGCCTGTACCCTCGGCCACTCTGGATAAGCGCTGCCGGTTAAAGCAGCACCCGAAGATTAGCAAAACCGCGCGTGATGTCAAGCAGCGAGTTGCCGGTTTCGTGCCCTCACGCGAAACTCCGGCCCCGCTCCCGGGTTCTTCTTTTGAAGCATCCCGCGCCGAAGCGCGGTCATCTGTAGCTTTCTGGGTGTGATTTCCGCGAATCTTTAAATAGGAAATCAGTAGACACACGGAGGCGTAGTCGTTCAAATTAGAACAGGCAGGCAGGTGCATTTTCTGAGGGGGAAATAGGCGATGAAACGGGTAGTGTTTTTGGCTGCCGTATTCCTGCTGTTCTCGTTCAACACCCACGCCCAGGACAATTCCCAAACTTCTCCGCTCTTCTCGTCGCCGTTCGGCAACGCAGCGAGTCAGACCGAACCGCAGACGACCTTTTCCTTATCTTCGATATCGACGCCGCTCACGCTGACGCCTTCGCTCCACGCGGCGCAACCGGCTCAGCCCAGTTCCGCGGCGACCAGTCAGCCGGCCGACCCGCCGCAGGTCGTCTACGGCGTAAAGCCGGAATATGACTTTCAGGCCTATATCGGCTATACGTTCGTCCGGTTCTATGAAGTGCCCGGCACGGCCATCAACCTGAACGGCTTCAATTATTCGATCGTCTTTTACCCGGATTACTTCAAGGGGTGGATCGGCGCTGACGGAGAATTCGTGGCCGCTTTCGGTTCGCAGTTCAACGAGAATGCAAGGTTCCTGATGGGAATGGGCGGTGCGCGGTTTCGCTGGGCGCTTCCGCGGAACGCAGAGGTATGGGCCCACGCACTGGTCGGCGGAGCCCACTACACGCCTCAGACTCCGTACGGGAGCCAGTCAACACTCGGATACGAATTCGGCGGAGGCGTCGACATCAACACCCGGAATTCGCGATTCGCGTACCGCGTGAGCGCCGACGCGGAAGGCACGGACTACTTCGGTACTTACCAGTTCAGCCCGAAGGTCGCGGTCGGCATCGTCTACAAGTTCTAGACTGTAAGTTCCGAAACCGAGACGTTCCACATTCCGGCTTGGCGCCGAAAGCAATTGCGGCCTTCGGTCCGTGCGCCGCTCCTACAGCTTGTACCCAATCTTCCTGACGAACTCCCGCCGGTGACGGGTTTCCCCAGGGCCTTCCACTCCCTTCGGCGACGAGCCATCGACCACGCCCAGAACCGCGCGGCCCTGCTCCGTTTGGGCCACCACAACCTCCACCGGGTTCGCCGTCGCGCAGAAGATCGAACAAACCTCGAAACAGTCGCGCACGCGGCTCAGCAGATTGATGGGGTACGCGTCGCGAACCACGAGTACGAACGCGTGTCCCGCGCCCACCGCTTTCGCGTTCGCGATCGCTGCGTTGCGCAGCTCATCATCGTTCGACTCCACGCGAATCAGGCACGGGCCCGACGCTTCGCAGAACGCGATGCCGAACTTCGCGCCGGGTACGGTGTTTACAACCGTTTCGTACAGGTCTTCCGCAGTTTTTATAAAGTGTGCATGTCCCAGGATCAGGTTGGCTCCTTCGGGAATCTCCAGCCGGACAGACGTGAGTTCCATGTTTATCCCTCAATCGGTAAAAAGTTCCCACATTTGGAAGAGCGGCGGGAAAGGCGCCCGGCCAGTTTGCGGGAAACCCAATATTAACGGCACTTTCCGAGGATGCAAAGGAGTGCCACATTGGAATTTCGCGTGCTTAGCTAAATCGTATTGCCGAGTTCCGCATCTAACCTGTAGTGGCAAGGTGGACTTGGCGGCCATAGAAGGCAGACGGAAGGTAGAAGGCAGAGAGAGATGTTGATCAAGACAGTGCAGCAAGCCAAGCGCGCGATGAAGATCCTCCTGGGATTCACTCTGCTCGCGCTCGGCGTCATCATGATCGTCACTCCGGGACCCGGCTGGCTCGTGATTCTCCTCGGACTCGGTATTCTCGCCGCGGAGTTCGTTTGGGCGCGGCACCTTCTCGATAAGGTCCGCGAACAGGCAGACCGGCTGCGCCAGGCAGTGTTTGTCCGGCCGCCGGCCAACCACGCTTAGTCCCCTTCCTTCCGGGCGATTCGTCCGGCCCTCCTGATTTTCTTTCTTTCCGAACGCTCGTAACTTGTGGTCTCATGCCTCTGAATCTCGCGCGTTCGCATTCGACGGAGGCCGTCCGTGTCCGACCAAGCTGCAACCCGCTGGGCCAAGAAATGGGCTCTCATTACTGGAGCCAGCGCGGGAATCGGCTGGGAGCTTGCCAGGCAGTTGGCCGCTGGCGGGGCGAATCTGGTTCTCACCGCCCGCCGCGCTGACCGCCTCCAGAAGCTCGCCGCGGACCTGGCCTCCAAACACGGAATTCAGACGGAAGTCTTCACCGCAGACCTCACCCAGCCTGAAGCACCCGGCGAGATTCTGGCGTTCACCCACCAAAAGGGACTCGAAATCGAGCTGCTGGTGAACAACGCCGGATTTGGGGCGTTCGGCTTCATCCACGAAATCCCCGAACAGGTGCTCATGGACATGATTCAGGTGAACTGCGCGGCGGTGGTCCGTATGACTCGGCTCTTTGCGCCGGAGATGGTCGCCCGAAAGCACGGCGACATCCTGATCGTGGCTTCCACGGCGGCATTTCAGGCCGTACCCTTCAATTCGGCCTACGCGGCCACGAAGGCTTTCGACCTGCTCTTCGCCGAGGGCATTTCCGAGGAGCTTCGGCCGTTCGGTGTTCGTGTCTGTGCTTTGTGCCCCGGACCCACGACCACCGAGTTTCAGCAGGTGGCCCACCAGCCGGGCCGGGCATTCAAGGTGGCCGAGACCGCGGACAAAGTCGCCCGCGTCGGCCTGGAAGGCCTGGCGAAAGGGAAGAGCTATGTGATTTCGGGTCGTATGAACCGGCTCATGATGGAGGCCGAGCGCCTGGCGCCGCGCCGCTTCGTCGCCAAGATGGCCGCCCGCATGATGCGCCCCGACGAGACATAATCGACACACGCCATGTTCGAACGATTCACCGAGAAGGCCCGGCGCGTGATTTTCTTTGCTCGCTACGAGGCTAGCCAGTACGGCAGTCCGTACATCGAAACCGAGCATTTGCTCCTGGGCCTGCTGCGGGAAGACCCCCGGCTTGCGAGCCACGTTCTGCCTTCCGACGTGTTCCTCCAGTCGATTCGAGACGACGTCGAGGCATCCATCGAGGTTCGCGAGCGGATTTCGACATCGGTTGAAGTGCCGCTTACGGCTGAGTGCAAGCGGATCCTGAACTTCGCTTTCGAGGAAGCGAACCGGCTGGAGCACAAACACATCGATACCTGTCACCTTCTCCTCGGCATTCTCAAGGAAGAGAACTGTTTCGCCGCGTCTCTTCTCGCAAAGCATGGCGTCAACCTGAAGGACTTGCGCCCAAGAGTAGCGTCTACCAAGCCGTCGGAATATTCGCAGCGAGTTCGCCAGCCCGGTGAAGTTCCCATTGGTGCCACACTCGAACTGTTCACCAAAGCCTGGGGCGTGGGTGACGAAAAGAAGCTCGCCGCGCTTTTTGGGGACCGAGGCCAGCTTTGGGATGTCCGCGGCAAGCAGTGGACCACCCCGGCTCAAATCGAAAAGGGATTGGCTGCCCATTTCGAGTCTATGCCGCCGACAGGCCCGGCTCCCGAAGTCACTAACGTGAAATTCATCACGGGCGACGTATCCTTCGCCACCCTGATGTGGGAGCCTCCGCCCAAGGGTGAATCTCGCCCGCGAGCAGTTCGAATCTTTCTGGTCTTCCGGGACACTCGGTCACGATGGGTGATTGAATCTGCCGAACTTGCGATGCTCGAGCCCGGTTAGGCGAAACGCCCGGTGCGACGGACGATACCTCGCAGGCCCAGTGGCATCTAAGGCACCGGAGGACTGAGCACCAGCCGATGGGATGCCGCTTCTGCTATTATGGCCTTGCTGCACCCCCTTCCTGAAATATCAGTCCGATATACGCGCGCCAGGCCCCCTTCCGGCTTGTCGCGAGCAACGAAAAGCATCGGGCAGCGAACCTGCGCCTGAACGCGGCGTGGACGCCGCTTCGCCCGCAAACGGGAGGAACCTGTGCAACGACGTGCGCTTCTCGTCGACGACGAGCCGGAAGTCTGTGAGTTCATTCAAGGCATCCTGAATTCCAGCGGGATGGATGTCCTGAGCTCGACGGCCAGTTCGGATGCCGTGCCGCATCTCCAGAAAGAGAAGTTTTCGGTGATTCTGCTGGACTTCCGCATGCCCGCGCCGGATGGCCTTGAGTTGGCGCGGCAGGTGCGCTCCGGCGGAATCAACCAGATGACGCCCATCATCCTGGTGAGCGACGACCAGTCGACTTCGGCGGTGTCGAAGGGCTTTCAGGTGGGAGCCAGCTTTTTCCTCTACAAGCCGATCGACAAGGCACGGCTGCTGAAGCTGGTGAGCGCGATTCAGGGCTCGATCGAGCAGGAGAGGCGCCGGTTCCAGCGGATTTCGCTCCACTCCAGGGTCAAGCTTACCTTTGACAACGGCGAATTGGTCGGCGAAACCGAAGATGTGAGCCTGGGCGGGATGCTGGTGAAGGCTCCGAAGACCATTCCGATGGGCTCGCCGGTGCGGGTAAGCCTCTACATCGCGCCGGACGGGCGGCCGGTCGAGGGCTTCGGCTCCATCATGCGGGTGATGAGCGAAAACCGGATGGGAGTGCAACTGAGCCACATGACGGTGGCCGACAGCGGCCGGCTGCAAGATTTCCTGCTGCCGCTGATTCCGCCGGAGGCCGCGGTCCGCGATGTGTATGTCCGGCACTAGGAGGACATCCGGCAGCACTGTTGGGGTACCGGTACCACGTCGTTAGGCCTTCGCCACGGCGAAACCCACTAGGGGTTGACACTTTCTCAGGCTGATTGCTAGGTTGAAGGTCCCCTTCCCATCTTAATCTCAAGAGCGCCGCCAGGAGCCCCCTTCCAGGCGCGAGGGGACTGCTATGAAGCCATCCGATCGCCGCTTCACCAGCCGCGTGAGCGTTCGTGTGCCCGTGCGGATTCAAGTTCGCAAGTCCACCCTCCCGCCCGAGGAACGAGAGTCCGTAAATCTCTCGGAGAAGGGCATTTACTTCGTAACGGATATGCCGCTCAGTCCGGGAGCCGCGCTCGAACTCTTCTTCACGATGCCTCCGGAAATTACTGGCAGGGCGGCACCCACTGAGTGGAAGTGCATGGGGCATGTAGTCCATGCGGAACTGATCGGCGGAATGGCACAGCGGATCGGTGTCGGCGTGATGTTCGATTATTACGAGGAAATAGGAAGCACGGCTAAGAGCCCGCGCGTGCGGCAGTTAGCGGCTTCCTGACGGCCGCTGGGCAAGAATGGCAACCGCGCCCGCGAGAGCACGGCCGGAGCGCGTCCCCGCTCGAGGATGCGCCAGACGCGCGCCACGGGAGTGCCGACCCAGCCCGTCCGCAGACGACCGAATTTTTTTCATCTTTTTTCAGTTCCTGATCACAAATCGCGATTTCGTAACTCCAATTCTTCCTTTGCCTTGCAGACTTGAATCACACGTGTCAAGTTGCCACGCATGATAAAATAGCGTCAGTAGGAAGATGAGAGACTAGAGGCCACAAATCGGATGCTCCGGCGACCTTCCCATCCCAACCGCCGGGCACTCCCAGTTCAATTTCTAATCTATACACTGAAGATTAGAAATCGCCGCAAGCCTCGCAGAATCAGCCACTTACATTTTTCTAATCTATACAAATCCGGGGCCTTTTCTGGCGCTTATTTGCGTACGTCTGAACCTGCCGGCTGCGGGCTTCGCCTATCGATTCGATTTTGCGTTTGCCGCTGGTTCCGCAGCGCGGAAGAGAAGGTCGAACCAGGGCTGCCAAGTCTTGCCGTCGTCCAGAGAGGTAGCGGCGGTTTCGCGCACGCCGCCGTCCTCGGCTTTCCAGATCCCCCGGACGATCCGGTGCTTGTGGTCGGCGGTCAGGTCGGAGCCTTGAAGAACCATCTGGCCGGACTCGAACTTGCCTTCGATGGTCAGCAGACGGCCGTGGTTCGTGACCCAGGTCTGGTGCCAGACACCCCGGGTCGAGTCGAAAATCGTGAAGCTTTCGCCACGAGCGCCACTCGGATCCTGATACTGCTCATGCAGGACGCAACCGCCGAGGATGGAATCCACGCGAACGTGGGCGCTGACGATCTTGGGAGCGGCCACGTCGAAGACATCCCAGTTGCCAATCCAAAAATCGAACTGTCGATAGTCCGGAGCGGAGCAATACCCTGTCGACGAGGGAGCGGGAGCCTGCACGCGAGAAACGAGGCTAACCGGGAAAAGCGAAATGGCCAGAGCGATCAGCGCGATTTTCCAAGCGGCGCAAGTCATGGCGGTTTTCTCCCTGGAACTGAGCCGGGACACTTAGGACCGGCTCCGCCTCGATTCTTCACATGTCCGGAGGAAAATCAAAGACAAAGCGCTGGCGAGACGAAGTGCCGGCGTCTATCGAGCCGCAGTCGGGGATTAGGAAACCCGCCGGAGGAGCTTCTTCGGCGCGACGGCAAGGCCGGCGAAGCCCGCAGCAAGCAGCAGGAGGCTGGAAGGCTCGGGAGCGGTTGTGCCTCCGCTACCGCCGTTGCCCCCGTTTCCGCCATTTCCACCACCGGGCGTTTCGCCAAGGCCCATGAGCTCCAGCAGGAGTTCGTTGTTCTGGAGGACTTCCTCCCAAACGAGGCCATCGGAGGAGCCGGCCAGATCGAAGTTGAGCTGGGAAGCGTCCGAAATGTTGTTGATTGTGCCATTCAGGACGTCATAGGTCTCGCAGACACCGGTGATGTACTGGCAGGTAGCAAAGGGATCGAAACCCTCGCCGAAGGCGGCGTCGATGGTGCTGCCCGGCGTCAGAATCGCGTAGCCGTTGACGTCGAGTTGGCTGTAGTCGCCAGCCAGGTCGTCCGTCAAAATGAGCGACAACGCAGCACCGGCTTCCTGGAAGTAGTTTCCGTTGATCGTCAGGGTGCCGGGAGTGAAGGTTTGGGTGTTCCCCGGCGCGACGACCCAAGAGTTGTCCACGTCGCCGCTCAATCCCTGGATGGTGATGGTTCCGCTGCCGCTGAGCACGCTGCCGTAGCCGACGGTGACTTGTTCGGCCACGACGTTCACGGAATTGAGACGAAGGTTGCCGCCGTTGACGGCCTGGAGGGTGCTGAGGTCGTTGGGGTTCGTGACGTTGCCACCGAGCACGAGCGTGCCGTTGCTAGCGATGATGGCGCCGTTGTTCGCGACGGCGACGTTGATGCTGCCATTGCCCTGAATCGTGCCGTTGTTGACGAGAGTCGGGAGTATCAAAACCGAAATGGTCCCGCCGGTTTCCACTGTGTTGATGCCGTTCAGGGTGGCACCTGCGCCACCGCCGCTATCGAGGAAGATCGTGGAGTTGTTAGTGACGGTGCCTTTGATGCCGAGCGTGGAGCCGTCGGTGATGGTGACGGCGGTCGGAGCGCCGAGTCCGGAAGCAATCGGGTCCGGATTAATGGTCACGTTGTTGAGGGTGGCGTTGTCCTCCGCCGACAACATCGAGCCATAAGCGGATTGCGAGGGTACGTAGAATTCAGCCGTCATCTGCCCTCCGGTCACTTGACCGTGAAGGTCGAGAGTCGCGCCGAGGGTCATGATGATGTTGCCCGCAGTGTTGTTGACATTCGTGAGCGAAAGCGTTCCGACAGCGGTGTTTACTATGTCAAAACCGCCGCCGCCAGTCTGGGCTCCCGCAAGGATCGTCCCGTTGTTGGTGATGTCCGGTGCGATCGAGCCAATCCCGGAAAGGTAGTTATTGTTGATCAGCGTTCCGGTGCCGGTGATCGTGACACCGGACCCTCCGGAGCCAAGAGTGAGTCCTCCACCGGCTCCAGCGACAATCGTATTCGTTCCATCCATCTCGACAGAAGATCCGTCGGTAAGAGCGACGCCAACGAACCCCCCGCCAAATCCTCCACTGTCGCTGCCGATCGCGATTCCGTTGAAGACAGTGCCGTTCATTGCTGTGACCTGGCCGCCGACCGCGCCGCCGACAATCGAAGCGCCGTTGAGGGAAAGCGAGACGTTCGCGATCGTGTTGACATTAGTGAACGTTCCACCATCAACGGTGACCGCGCCGCTGACAGTCCCGTTTGTTACGCTGGAGTTGTTGAAGACCAAGCTGCCACTGCCAAGGCCGAGAACGCTCCCGGCATCCGACGCGATAGTCCCGTCGATGTTGTTTATCGTTGTCCCCGTCAAGACCAGCGGTGCATCGGGATTCGTGGCGAGGATTGCGCCGAGGTTGGTGATTGCAGGCAAACTGACGGTTCCGCTGCCGTAGATGAGTTCTCGGTTCACGAGGGATCCGGACCCATTCAGGTCGCCTTGGGAGAGCGGGAAAGTGTGTCCATCGAGAACCAGGACCTGCTCGTTCAGAAACATAGCGGTCGAGTTGCTCGAAGCGCCATTGAGAGTGAGGGTCCCGGCGACGACAACGCTAGGGATAACGCTGCCGAATCCGCCTTGGGGAGGCCCGTTGAATTCGGCGGTCCCATTGACAACGAGGTTCGAGGAGGAATCAAGGATAAGAGTGTCGCCGCCGTCGAGCGTGATGCTATTGATGTTGACGGGCGTGCCGAGAACGTTGAGGGTGACCGTGGAATTGATGAGTGTCTGGCCGTTGTCGATGTAGACGTTGCTGGTGGCGCCAGGGACACCGCCGGTCCAATTGTTGTCCGTCCAATTGCCGGCGTTGCCCTTCCAGATGGATTCCTGGGCGAAAGCGGCAGAAGCCGAGCACAACGCGAGCAACAGCAGGAAGGCGACGACAAACCAACGGGAAATGGCGGTGTCACGGGTCATGGAATTCTCCAGATAATGGCCGCAATCAAGCAAGGTGAGTCCTCGCAAAGCGAGCCGAACAACCGCGGGGGCGGCAATAGACAAGCTGGGCTCTCTTGTTAATGGAAGACAATTGCAAAACGGACAGACAGGGTCAATCACCGGCACCTATTTTCTAGCTAGCTGGGCAAGTACAAGAAAATAGGGCGGTTAGACTGCGTCATCATCACGGGGCCCCGACGGAAGGAAGAAGCTCAGACCGGGAAACGTGCGCCGTTTGCGCTGAAAGACGCGAACCGCCAAGCAAGGGCGCGAGCAGTTGCCCCGCGGTTAAAGCTGAGCGCTACTGGGGGCTGGTGCCGTCGGCCTGGCGCTCGGCGACGATCTTCCGGGCGTTCTGATAGAGGGCGCGAGCCTGGGGAATAAGCTCCTCGGCCTTATCGAGCTGAACGTCGTTCTGCAGCGCGACCTTGTAGCCCTCGTTCAGACCAAAGACGGTGGTGAAGACCTCGCGCTTAATCTGCCACTTCAGCCACGAGAGATTGTTCTCGATATCGCCGTTGGTGTACTTGATCTGATCCTGGTCGAGGTACTTGCGGAACTGGGCGATCACCGAGTCGTCGACGACCCAGTCCTTGGTGACGTCAGGCTTGCTCGAGAGATAGAAACGGGCGAAATCGCCGACGCTTTGCGGCAAGGGATAGAAGATGCCGCGAGCCATGAGCAACTGCTCGAAATCGTTGAGCTTGGGAGCGGCGACGGAATCGTCCGGAGTGATGCCGCCTCCGCCGAAGACCTGGCGTCCGGTGTCGGTGAGCTTGACTTCAGGCTGCTTGGGCGGCTTCGGATTGTAGTGATAGTCCCAAAGCGTGACGTTCTTGTAGTCGCGCTGGATAAGCCGGCCGCTGGGCGTGTAATAGCGCGCCGTGGTGAGCAGCATCGCTGTATCTTCGCTCAGCGGAATTTGCGTCTGTACCAAGCCCTTGCCGAAGGTGGTTTCGCCGACGATGAGGCCGCGGTCATGATCCTGAATTGCGCCCGAAACGATCTCCGAGGCCGAAGCGGTCTGGCCATTGACGAGAACGATGACCGGAACGTCGATGCCCTGATTGCCGTGAACCGCGTAGTAGCGGCGCTCGGGCGACTGGCGTCCCCGATGCGAGACGACAATCTCGTTCTTATCGAGGAACATGTCGGCCATGCCGACGGCCTGGTTCAGGAGGCCGCCGCCGTTGTTGCGCAGATCGATGATGAGGCCGTCCAGCTTCGGATAATCGAGCTCGCGGAGCGCTTCGGCCAGGTCGCTGTCGGTGGTCTCATTGAATGTGGAGACGCGGACGTAGCCGATTCCGGGCTTGACCATCGCGGAATATTCGACGGCGGGGCGGGGAATCTCGTCGCGCACGACGGTGACTTCGATGGGCTGAGCCCAGCCTTCGCGGCCCAGGGAGATGTGAACGGTGGTGCCCTTGGCGCCCTTGAGCATGTCGGCAACGTCGTTGACGCTGAGGCCGACGCAGGTCTTGCCGTCAACCTTGAGGATCACGTCGCCGGGACGAATGCCGGCCTTGAAGGCAGGCGTACCCACGAAAGGCGCGACGACAACGGTCTGATTCTCGCGCTGCGCGACCGTCATACCGACGCCGTAATACTTGCCTTCCTGATCCTCGCGGAACTTGGCCCACTCGCGGGGATCGAAGAAATTCGAGTGCGGGTCAAGAACGTGCAACATGCCGGGGATGGCGCCGTCGTAGATGACCTTATCGACGTCAACAGGGTCGGCGTAATTGCGCTCAACGACCGAGAGAACCGTGGAGAAATTCTTGACGGAGTCTTGCAGATCGCCGGAGCCGGCGGCAGTGGCGCGCACGGCGGGGCCGTATAGGCCTCCGAGGAGAGCCGAAGCTCCCAAGACCAGCGCCAAAAGGATGATTCCGCGACGTGATGCCTGTGGTTGTTCCATGCGACCTCGTAACGTCAGGGACAGCGAGAAGCTGCCCTGAACGATCAGTGTTGCCCCGAAATGCAGTATAGCATACCGGAGAGGGCCGGTTTGACACGCCTAAGCCCCTCTTCTATGATGCGAAAACAGCACGGAAGGAGCCTGTAGAAGGGCGAAAATGCTGAGCATCCCGCACCTGATCATCATCTTCACGGTGGCGCTCGTCGTCTTTGGTCCCGAAAAGCTGCCGGAACTGGCCCGGACCCTGGGCAAGGTGATGGCGGAGTTCCGGCGTGCGACCGGTGACCTGCGGTCGACTTTTGAAGACCATATACGCGACTTGGAGCGCGAAGCGGATATGCGGCGTATCGGAGGCGGATCGACTCCCACGCCGGGGCCGCCGACGAGCGCGGTGACAACCGAACCGGGTCTGCAACAGCCCGCGGGAACGGTCCCGACGAGCGCGCCGAGCTCGGCTGAACGAAGCGCGGCCCCAAGCGAATTGACACCTGCGGCGGCCGGGGAGCCGGCGATAACGGAAGCAGCCGTGACGAGCGCTGAAGCGCACGAGAAAACGAGTTCCTGAAACCCCAGACGATGTCGTCCACATCCCAGCCTGATCCCACGATTGCACAGCAGCCCGCGGAGGAAGAATCCGGGGCGCGCATGTCGTTTTTCGAGCACCTGGTGGAGCTGCGCAAGCGAATCATCCATTCGGTGCTGGCGATCGCCGCGGGGATGGTGGTGGGGTTCGCGGTGTCGAACCACGTGATCAACTTCGTTGTTCAGCCGATGCTGAAGGCGCTGCGGGAGCATCACCTGGAAGACAGGCTTTACTATCCAAGCCCGGCAACGCCCATCACGCTGTACATCAATCTGGGCTTCTACATCGGCATCGTCGTCGCAATGCCGTACGTGCTGTACCAGATATGGCTCTTTGTGGCGCCGGGGCTATACAAGCACGAGCGGAAGGCGGTGCTGGGATTCGTGGTGTCGTCGATGGGGCTGTTCCTGGCCGGAATGGCGTTCGGGTACTACATCATGCTGCCGCAGGTACTCAGCTTCCTGATCGGATTTGCGAATTACCTGCCGCTGAAGCCGCTGATCAGCATCAACGAGTATTTCGACTTCATACTCATCGTGCTGGTGGGGCTCGGCGTAATTTTCGAGTTGCCGGTGCTGATTTTCATTCTGTCGCTCTTTGGGATCGTGACGCCGAAATTCCTGTGGAAGAATTTCCGTTACGCGATGCTCATCATCACGATCGTGGCGGCCGTGGTGACGCCGACGCCCGACGCGACGACGATGCTGATCTTCATGGCGCCGATGGTGCTGTTGTATTTTGTGGGCGTGTTCGTGTCATACATGGTGCTGCGGAAGAAGAAGCAGCGGGCCTTAGCGGCGGGAGAGGCGCACTGACGTGAAAAGGGGCGGAAGTAGATGGGGATTGGGGGCGGCGATTTTCGCGGCATTTGTTCTGATGACTGCGGTGGCGTGCGGGCACGGAGATGCGGGCCACGCGGCGGCATCGGACCAAGTGGCCGGCGCTCCGGCAAATTCGACCGCGCAGGCCGCGGCGATGACTCCGCTGTTGGCGCAAGAGGATCAAGCGCCGCCTGCTTCGCAAACCGGAGGATTCGACGGGCAGAAGGCGTATGACTTCACGGCGAAGCTGGTGGCGTTCGGGCCGCGGCCGCCGGCATCGGACGCGATTCACCGGACGCAAGATTACATCTCGTCGGAGCTAAAGGGATTCGGCTGCAAGGTGGATACGGACGATTTTCACGCGTCGACCGCAATCGGCGAGCTGGCGATGAAGAACATCATCGCAAAGGTGCCGGGAACAGGGCAGGGAATCATCCTGCTGCTGACGCATTACGACACAGTGCGCATTCCGGAATTCGTGGGAGCGGATGACGCTGGGTCTTCGTCGGGACTGATGCTCGAAATGGCGCGGGTTTTGTGCGGTCAGAAGGAGAACGGGCCCAACGCGGTGTGGATCGCGTTTCTGGACGGCGAAGAGGCGCAAGAGGTGGTGAACGGGGTGGCGCAATGGAACGACTCGGACAGCCTGTTCGGGTCGCGCGAACTGGCGGCGAGGATGGATCTTTCTGGAGAACTGAAGCGTGTGAAGGCAGTGATGCTGGCCGACATGCTGGGTGCGAAGAATTTGGTCGTGCAGCAAGATCCGGGTTCGACGGCCTGGCTGAATACGCTGGTCTGGAAAACGGCGGCAAGGCTCGGATACACGAAGGAGTTCGTCGCCAAGTCAGACGGCGGGGTGGAAGATGACCACACGCCGTTTTTGAAGCGGGGCATTCCGGCGGTGGACATCACTCAGTTCCCGAATTATCCGTATTGGCATACGACCGGGGACACCATGGATAAACTCACGCCGAAGAGCCTGGCGATTTCGGGCCACGTGTTTCTGGCAACGATTGGCGAGCTGCAGCAGAAATTCCACTGAAGTTTCCCTGCCGACAATTTGAGAGACCAAGGAAGTCTCCGCGGAGAGGCTGGCGGGGCAGTGTGTTACATTTTGTGGCTCGAAGATGGCGACGATACGAGTGCGAAGCTCAGCCGGTGCGTACGAGGTGGTGTGTGCGCGCGGCGCGCTGCGGCGGGCGCGTCGGCTGATTGCGCGGCTTGGGGATTCCACGGGGACGTTTGTGGTGTCGTCGCCGCGCGTTTGGCGATTGTGGGGACGGGAGGTGGCGCGGGCGCTGGGAGTCAGCGCGAAGCGGGCGATTTTGTTCGACGACAGGGAGGCGGCGAAGCGGCTGGCGGCGACGGAGCGAATCGCGCGCGCGCTGGTGCGGGCGGGAGCCGACCGGCATTGCACGGTGGTGGCGGTGGGAGGCGGCGTGGTCGGCGACGTTGCTGGATTTGCGGCGGCGACTTATCTGCGAGGCGTGCGCGTAGTGCATGTGCCGACGACCCTGGTGGCGCAGGTGGACAGCGCGATCGGCGGGAAGACGGGCGTCGACCTGGCGGAGGGGAAGAACCTGGTGGGAGCGTTTCATCCGCCGGCGCTGGTGATTGCGGACCCAGAGATGCTGAGGACGTTGCCGCATCGCGAATATCGGTCGGGGCTGTACGAGGTGATCAAGTACGGCGCGATCGCGGACGCGAAGCTGTTCGAGTTTTTGGAGCGGCGAATGGATGCGGTGCTGCGGCGTGACCACGCAGCGCTCGATTGGATTATCCCGCGATGCATCGCGATCAAGGCGCGCGTGGTGAGCGAGGACGAGCGCGAAGCGGGGTTGAGGAAGATTCTGAATTTCGGGCACACGCTGGGACACGCGTTTGAGGCGGCGACAGGATACAAGCGATTTCTGCACGGAGAGGCGATCGCGTGGGGAATGATGGCGGCGGCCATGTTGGGCGTGGCGATGAATCGGACGAGCGAACGCGATGCCGGTAGGATGATGCGATTGATCGCGCGCGTGGGGCCGCTGCCGCCGATTGGCGCGATACGAGCGGCCGAGGTGCGCGCGTTGATCGCGGGAGACAAGAAGGCGCGAGGCGGGCGAGTGCGATGGGTGCTGGCGCGAAAAATTGGACGAGCGGAGTGGGACTTCGAAATTCCGTGGCCAGTCGTGCGGAGGACGTTCGAGGAGTTGCCGAAAATTGCAGCCGAGGCCTAGAACATTGGAGACGGCTGAGCGAAGTCCGCTGGCCACGGAGAGCACAGAGAAAGATCGAGCGCACGGAGAGCCTATTCGCGACAAAGATGAAGGCGGCGCCGCCAGAGGCGCGGCGGGAACGAGGCCGGAAGGCGTGCGCGACGAGCGCGAAGCGGCCGCGCGCGTGCAGGAGATGTTCACGCGGATTGCGCCGCGCTACGATTTCCTGAATCACCTGCTTTCGTTTTCACTCGACAACACGTGGCGGTGGCGGACGGCGAAGCGGTTCGAGAACATTTTGCGGAATCCGGCGGCGCGGATTCTGGATTTGTGCTGCGGGACGGGGGATCTGGCGTTCGCGTTCGATGGGCTGCGCGCAAAACTGCTGTGCTACGCGGCCGGGAACCGAGCGCCTCTCCTTGGAAGCGACTTCGTGCTGCCGATGCTTGAGCGCGCGAGGGCGAAAGCGGCGCGAGGCAAGAGGTGCGCGGAGTTTGCGGCAGCGGATGCGCTGAATCTGCCGTTTGCGGACGCAAGTTTCGATTTAGTGGCGTCGGCGTTCGGATTTCGGAACCTGGCGAATTACGAGCACGGGCTGCGCGAAATCGCGCGGGTGCTGCGGCCGGGCGGGGAAGTGGGGATCCTGGAATTTTCGGAGCCGGGAAGCGGGGCGATGGCGGGGCTCTTCCGATTTTACTTCCGGCAGATTTTGCCGCGGATCGGCGGCGCAATTTCGGGCAGCGGCGACGCATATTCGTATTTGCCGGCGTCGGTGGGGCGGTTTCCGGGGCCGGGGGAATTGGCGGCGCTGATGGAGCGGTGCGGATTCAGCGCGGCGCAGTTCGAGGCGTGGAATTTCGGGAGTGTGGTGCTGCACGCCGGGCGGCGAGTGTAAGCCGAGTGTGGCGCGGGCGACCAAACCCTTTTGGAACCACAGATGAACACAGATAAACACAGATGAGGCAGAAGCGATTTCAAATTTTAAATTTGAAATGTGAAAGAAAGATCAATCGAAAGGCAAAGCACAAGAGCAAAGGCGGGAGCTCGAAAGCCGCTCTCTTGTCGGGGCTAGTTTTCGAGGTTGAGGCTGCGGATTTTGTGGAGGAGCGTTTTGTAGGAGACGCCGAGCTTTTCGGCGGCGCGCGTTTTGTTCCATTTGGACTCGCGCAGCGCGTTCTGGATCTTGAACCGCTCGACGTGCACGACCGCGCGGTGCGCGACTTCGTCGAGCGGACCTTCCCACAGAAATTCCTCTTCGAGCATGCCACCCGGCAGTTCGGCGGCGGATGGCTTTGGCTCCGGAAGCTGGAGCGCGGCGCCGTCGATTTCAGAGCCATTTGCGAGAATGGCGGCGCGCTCGATCGTGTTCTGTAGCTCACGCACATTGCCGGGCCAGGGATACGTGCGAAGCCGGGCGCAGGCATCGGGCGTCAATGCGAGCGCTGGCTTGCGGAATTCGCGTTTGAAGCGCTCGAGAAAATGCTCGGCGAGGAGTAGCACGTCGTCGCCGCGGTCTCGGAGCGGCGGAATCGTGATGGGCACGGCGGAGATGCGGAAGAAGAGATCCTCGCGAAATGTTTTTTCGGCGATGGCCGCGCGCAGGTCCTTGTTGGTCGCGGTGAGGATGCGGACGTTCACGTCGATCTGCTGTGTGCCGCCGACGCGCTCGAAGCGCTTTTCCTCGAGGACGCGCAAAAGCTTGCTCTGAATTGCGAGCGGGAGTTCGCCGATTTCGTCGAGGAAGAGCGTACCCCGGTGGGCGAGTTCGAGTTTGCCGATTTTGCGATTACCTGCGCCTGTATAGGCGCCGCGCTCGTGGCCAAAGAGCTCGTTCTCGACGAGGCCTTCGGGAATCGCAGCGCAGTTGAGGGCGACGAAGGGAGCCTCGGCGCGCGGGCTGAGATGGTGAATCGCGCGCGCGAAGAGCTCCTTGCCGGTTCCGCTCTCGCCGAGAAGCAGGATGGTGGAATCGGTGGCGGCGACGCGCTGCGTGATTTGGCTCGCTTCCTTCATGGAGGGATGCTCGCCGACGATGCGCGGGAATCCGTAGCGCGCGGCGTATTCTTCGCGCAGGAGCAGATTTTCGCGAAGCAACTCCTGCTGGCGTGCGGCGCGTTCGAGCAGCAGTTTCAGGTGATCGAGATCGACGGGCTTCTGGATGAAGTCGAAAGCGCCTTCCTTCATCGCGGTGACTGCTTCCTCGACGGAACCGTAGGCGGTCACGAGGATGACAGGCAACGTGGGCTCGGCTCGGCGCGCTTCGCGAAGCACGTCGATGCCGGAGCTGCCAGGAAGCTTCAGATCGGAGAGAACGAGCAGGAAGCGGCGATTGCGGACTTTCTCGATCGCAGAGTTTCCGTCAGGAGCCTCTTCGACGAGGTAGCCGGCGCGTTCGAGCGCTTTGCGGAACATGGCCCGCAGCTCGGCTTTATCCTCGACGAGAAGAACGGGCTCCATTAGCGTGAGAGCTAGCGAGCCCAGCCGGGATCGCCGCCGGCCTTACGAAGTTCGTCCTCGGCATCCGAAATGGCCTGCTTATCGGCTTCGATCTGCTTTTTCTTGGCGTCGAGCTTGGCGAGCTTCTTGTTGTAGTCGGCGCCCATGGGCTGCTGGCTCATCTGGTCGGCAGTGGCCTTTTCGGGATCGCCGCCATAGAACTGCACCTGGTCGGTGGAAGCCTCGCGCTGAAGGACGTCGAGCTCGGCCTGGTCCTGGTCGAGCTTGTGGCGCAGCTCGGCAAACTTTGCGCGCCAGGCCTTTTCATCGTTGCCTGAGGACTGCGCTGCACCTTGTCCGGCAGGCTGCGCCCCGTTGGCGGACGCTTCACCCGAAGTGCTTTCCTCACCTACGGTCGAGATGCCGCCGGCGGCAGGCAGATTTTCGTTAGTGAAGACCTTGGCCGGCTTGGAATTGGGATTTTCCTTTTTCTGGGCGCGCGCCCTGCGGGCCGCTTCGGCGAGCGAATCCTGCGGCTTCGTTTGCGTCTGCGCCTGGGTAGACGACGCAGAGGATGAGGCCTGGCTTTGCGAGCCAGTATCTGACTGGCTCTGACGGCTCCATGCCGCCAGGGGAAGCAGGAGCACCGCCGCGGCGGAAATCAAGAGAAATCGACGCATAACTGGCCTCCTTCGAGAGCCTTGGGCACTCCCTAGTTTAGATGCGCCGCGGAGGCGAGACAATCGGAGCCGCGGGCGGTACCCCCGAAGGGTAAACGGGCGAAAGGCCAATGGATGACGCGCGATCCAGGATGCCGTGGGCGCAAGCTAGATGCGGACTTCCTGCGAGGGGAAGGATGCGGGCGACTGCTCCTGGCGCAGCGGCAGCCAGAGCAGAAATTCGGCGCCGCCTTCGGAGCGGTTGCGGGCTTCGATGCTGCCGCCGTGCTGCAACGCTACTTTTTGGACGACGGCGAGGCCGAGGCCGGTCCCTTCCGATTTTGTGGTGTAGAAGGGCAGGAAAATCTTGGGCAGGTCGTGCTCGGCGACGCCGGGACCATTGTCGGCAATGCAGATGCGCTGCCATTTGCGGCCGCCGAGATCTTCGATGGTTCCGGAGATGACGACGCGCGGCGCTTTGCCCGCATCGCGCGCGGCTTCGGCGCCGTTGCGAGCCAGATTGAGCAGCGCCTGGCGAATCAGCGCTTCGTCGCCGGGAAGTTCCTCGAAAGAGCCCTCGCAGGAAACTTCGCACTGAGGAATCACTTCGTGCAGTTCCTGCGCAACGCGCTCGACGAGCGGGCGCATCGGGACGGTTTCGTAAGAAATTTCGAGCGGCCTGGCGAAGCGGAGGAATTCCGTGACGACGTGGGTGAGCGCGCGCGTCTGGTCGAGGATGCGCTCGGCGGAATCACGCGTTTCGCCGGGCGTTGATTCGCTGCGAATCATCTGCGCGTAGCCGGAAATCGTGGCGAGAGCGTTTTTGAATTCGTGCGCGATGCCGGCGGACATCTCGCCGAGCGCCGCGAGATTTTCCTTCCAACGAATCTGCTTCTGCAGGGCGGTTAGCTCGGTAAGGTCGCTCATCAGGCAGAGCGCGCCGCTGATTTTGACGTCGGGTACGGGACCTTCGGAGCCGGCGCGAGCGAAGCTGCGCATCGTGCGATAGATGGGAGAAATCGTGACGCCGAGGCGGCGGACGCTGCCGTCGGGCGTGACGTGCTCGACCTCGCCGCGCTGAAAGGTCTGGCCTTCGCGGAGGCACGCGGCAAGCATCTGCGTGAGATCCGACTCGGCGCCAAGGATTTCCTTGTAGGAGCGATAGCGCAGCGGGCGAATCTGGAGCGCTTCCTCGGCGGCGGGGTTCGTGGAGCTGATCGCGCCGGTCGCGTTGACGAGCAGCAACCCGGTGGGCATGTTGCGCGTGACTTCCTCGGTGAGCCGCTCGGATTCCTGGGCGCGTTCCTGGGCGAGCAAGTGCAGGCGCGCAAGTTCCTTTTCCTGAGAGCGCAGCTTTTCGATCACTCCGTGAACGGACGCGGCCATGAAGGCGGAGGGATTTTCGACGTCGGGCTTCGGCTTGGACCAGTCGCCGCGCGGCGAAGAGGCTTCGCGCACGAACTTGCGAATGACGATGATCAGCGTGACGGCCACCGCGAGGAAAATGACGAGAAAGACGCCGGCCCACAACAGGCTGGGGGGCGGTGGAGCAGCGGAATGAAGAGCCTGCGGCGCGGTCAAGGAACGGCCTCTCTTGCGATCATCGCACGACCAGAAGGGATTGGTACCAGTTGATTAGGGGCGTGCCGAAAAAGACCACGAGCACGGCGGCCATCCCCAGAAATGTGCCGAAGGGCAATTCGTAGTCGGACTGCTTGCGGCGCGCGAGGATGAACGCGAGCCCGATAAGGCTCCCGAGCAAGGAACCGGCGAAGATCGTGAGGACCGTCCGCTTGGCGCCGAGAAATGCGCCTGCCATGAGCATCATTTTCACGTCGCCCAGGCCCATGCCTTCGCGGCGGCGGAGACGGAAATATGCCTCCGAGACCAGCCACAGAATGCCGCTGCCAACTGCGGCGCCAAGAAGCGCGTCGACGAACGAGAGCGCCGGGGCGGGCGGAGGAAACGCGAACAATTTGTTCGAGAGCCAAAGGGCGGTGCCATCGGTGGGCTGCGTGAAAAAGGAGATCGCGAGGCCGAGACCGAAGCCGGTGTAATTCACGACGTCTGGCAGGATGCGCTCGCGCAGGTCGGTGAAGACGAGGACGATCAGCAACGCCGAGAAGATCGCCCACTTCAGCGCTTCGGGCGTCAAGCCGAATCCGCGGTAGCAGAAGAAGAAAAGTACGCCGGTAAGCAGCTCGACCAGCGGATACATCGGCGAAATGCGCGTCTTGCACTTGCGGCACTTTCCGAGCAGGAGCAAATAGCTGATGACGGGAATATTGTCGAACGCGCGAATCGGAGTACGGCACTTCGGACAAGCGGACGCGGGCAGCACGATCGATTTGTGCTCGGGAATGCGGACGATGCAAACGTTCAGGAAGCTTCCGATGATTAGTCCGAAGAGGAAAACGAAGATGTCGATGAGCGTCGCCGGCGCCACTTTGTGAATGTGCCACATCGGTGCGGGGCTCTCAAGCAGCGGCGCGGCGACCGTGCCTGACTTCTAACGCGGCCGCGAGGCGTCGTGTGGGATAGAATGCGCCCGATGAGCGCTTCCCGAAGGGTGGAGGTTCAGCGCGCCGCGCTGGGAATTCGCGCGCATTCAGGGTGGGCAGCGATGGTGGCCGTAACTCACGAGGCCGGTGGCCTGCGCGTGCTCGACCGGCGCCGCATCGTCGTGATCGATGGCACCGGTCCGCGCGCGAAGCAGCCATACCATTTCGTTGAGCACCTGCCGCTCGACAAGGCTCGGGCGCACCTCGACCGGTGCGAGCAGACGGCGATTCGCCTGGCTGCGGCAGGATTGAAGGACACGGTGGACGCGCTGCGCGAATCGCGGCACGAGGTCGTTGGCTGCGCGATTCTGCAAGCGTCCGGCAGGGCGCTGCCGGAGCTGGCGCGGATTCTCGCTTCGCACGCGATGATTCATGCCGCCGAGGGAGAATTCTTCCGCAACGTCTTCGCGCAGGCATGCGAGCAGATGGGAATCGGCGTGGCGAAAATTCGCGAGAGGGAGCTGTTCGAGCGCGGATCTGCGGAACTGGAAATGGCGGCGGCGCGGCTGAAAGCGAAGGTAGCGGGCCTCGGCAAGGCGCTCGGTCCGCCGTGGACGCAGGATCAGAAAAGCGCCGCGCTGGCTGCGTGGCTGGTGTTGGGCGGGAAGAAACGCACGGCCTCATAGTGACGCGATGGCATCCTCGAGAGCCTGTGCGTGCACGCACACGATTTGCGTTTCAGGTTTTGTTCTGGATTCGCTCCGACTATAATCCGCCGAGTCTGACACCATCGTCGGGAGACCTCATGCAAACGAAAGTGACTGCGGTTGCTCGTGTGATGTTCTGCGCCGGACTGCTGGTTCTGGGAGGCCTTTCCGCGAAGGCGCAGACCGCGAAGGACGCGAAAGGCGCCGATTCATCGCCCGCGTACAAGAATCCCGACTTGACGCTCGAGAAGCGCGTCGACGATCTGGTGTCGCGGATGACGCTGCAGGAAGAAGCGTCGCAGATGGGCTACGCATCTCCAGCGATTCCGCGGCTCGGCATTCCCTATTACAACTGGTGGAGCGAGGGCCTGCATGGTTTCGGGCGGGCGGGCCGGGCGACGGTGTTTCCGCAGGCCATCGGCGCGGCTGCAACGTGGGACGAAGATCTGATTCGGAAGACCGCCACGGTGATTTCGACCGAAGGGCGCGCGAAATACGAAGAGGCGGTGGCGACGAATTACGTCGGCGCCAATCGCGGGCTGACGATCTGGTCGCCGAACATCAACATTTTTCGCGATCCCCGCTGGGGACGCGGGCAGGAAACGTACGGGGAAGATCCTTTTCTGACGGGGCGGTTGGGGACGGCGTTCGTCGAGGGCATCCAGGGGAACGATCCGCATTATCTGAGGGCGGTTTCGACGCCGAAGCATTTTGCGGTGCACAGCGCTTCGGAGCTGCTGCGGCACATCAACAATGTGGACGTCTCGCCGCATGATCTGGAGGATACGTACCTGCCGGCATTTCGCGAAACGGTGGTGGACGGCAAAGCGGATTCGGTGATGTGCGCGTATAGCGCGGTGGATGGCAAGCCCGCGTGCACGTCTGACATGCTGCTGAAGGATCACCTGCGTGACGCGTGGCATTTCCACGGCTACGTGGTTTCGGATTGCGGCGCCATCGCGGACATCTGGGACAACCATCATTACGCGCCGGACAATATTCACGGCATCGCGCTGGCCATCAAGGCTGGCACCGATATTTCGTGCGGGACTGAATACAACGACATTCCGCAGGCGGTGAAGGACGGGTTGCTGACCAAGGCGGAGGTCGACCGGGCGGTGAAGCGGCTATTTACCGCGCGATTTCGACTGGGAGTGTTCGATCCGCCGGATCGCGTGCCATACGCGCGCATTCCGCTGACGACAATCGATTCGCCCGAGCACGCCGCGTTGGCACTGCGGTCCGCGCGCGAGTCGATGGTGCTCCTGAAAAACGAGAATGGGACCCTGCCGCTGGGTTCAAGCGTGAAAACGCTTGCCGTGATCGGGCCGGAGGCGGATATCGTGTCGGCCCTGGAAGGGAATTACAACGGGACGCCGTCGCATCCGGTAACGCCCCTGCTGGGAATCGAACGGCAATTGGGGAAGCAGGCGACGATCGTCTACGCGCAGGGCTCGCAACTGGTGAACGAGCTGCCGATTCCGATCCCCGCGACGGAGCTGCGCCCTTCGCATCCGGATAACGATGCAGCGTCGCTCGGAGGCTTGACCGGCGAGTATTTCACGAATGCTGATTTTGCCGGCGCGCCCGCTGTGACGCGCACCGATCGCTCGATTGATTTCGATTGGTCGGGGCTCGATCCGATTCCCGGGCTGAAGAATGGCAAATTCTCGGTGCGCTGGACGGGAACGTTTACGCCGCCGGCACCGGGTGACTATCGTATCGGAGTGAACGTGGAAGGCTGCTATCCCTGCAAGGATTGGGATGACTTCAAGCTCTACCTCGACGGCAAGATGCTTGTGGAGCGGCCAACGACGCCGGAGCTGATGATTTCGATTCGCTTCGACGACGTCCGCGCGCATGAGATTCGCCTCGAGTACGCGCACCGCCGCGGAGATATGAATCGTAACCTCTCGTTCGGCGGCGACGTGGCGGGCATCGAGCTGGTGTGGGATGCGCCGGAGGAGGCGCTGCGAAATGAAGCAGTGGCAGCGGCGCAGGAAGCTGACGCGATTATCGCGTGCGTCGGACTCACGCGCGACCTCGAGCGCGAAGAGAACGAGTGGATGCGGCTCGGCATGGAGATTCCCGGCTTCTATGGCGGAGACCGCACGGACCTCGCGCTGCCGAGGCCGCAGCGCGAACTGCTGCACGCGCTGCGCGCCACGGGCAAGCCGGTGATTATCGTGCTGATGAGCGGCAGCGCGGTGGCTGTCGATACGAGCGAGGCCAGCGCGATTCTGGAGGCGTGGTATCCCGGCGAGGCCGGCGGCACCGCCATCGCGGAGACATTGGCCGGAGAAAACAATCCGGCGGGACGCCTGCCTGTGACGTTCTACAAATCGGTGGCCGATCTGCCGCCGTTCTACGACTACTCGATGAAGGACCGGACCTACCGGTATTTCACCGGGCAGCCGCTCTTTCCGTTCGGCTTCGGCCTGAGCTACACGCAGTTCGCGTACAGCGGTTTGAAGCTGTCGTCGCCGGAGCTGAAGGCGGGAGCAACGCTGGACGTCGATGCGGATGTGCAGAACACGGGCCAGCGTGACGGCGACGAAGTGGTGGAAGTGTATCTAACCTTTCCGAAGGCCGACTACACGCCGATTCGCGCGCTACGCGGATTCACGCGCGTGCATATTGCGGCGGGGCACGCGGAGCACGTTCACTTCACTCTGACGCCGCGCGACCTGAGCGAGGTAGACGAAGCCGGGGAGCGGCTGGTGGCGCCGGGCGAGTACACGATCTCCGTGGGCGGCGGACAGCCTGGATCTGGCGCGCCTACGGCTGAAGCGAAGTTTAGCGTGACGGGAAGCGCGACGCTGCCGAAATAGGTCGATTGTGTGCGTGTGCGGCGGAATGTAAACTGACGAGCTGCGATTCGCGCACATGCGCTGGCTCGAAAAGAAAATCCGCCGCTACGAGCACATGCGCTGGGCGCAAGAGCCCAACCGCCGCGTCCTTCCTTTTGCATGGGGACTCGAACACGTCGGCGGGAGCGCGACGGAAGCCAACCCGCGGGAATTCCTGAATCCATTTGTCGACGACACGCTCGCGCACAGCGACGAGTGGTTCGCAGTTACGTCCGCGAGCGATTACTCGCTCGATGAGAACGTCCTGACGTTCACGAGCCAGATCCAATCGCCGTGGGCCGCGAACAATCGCGTCCACGGACAATTTTTTCGCGCGAAGAGCAGCGGGCCCGCCGTCGTGGTGCTCGCGCAGTGGAATGCGCGCTGGGAAGAGCAGCAGGATATGTGCCGCTGGTTGAACCGTCTCGGAATCACGGCGGTGAAGATGAGCCTGCCGTATCACGACCGGCGCGCGATTCCGGATCATCCGCGCGGAGATCATCTGGTGGGGCCGAATGTCGGCTTGACGCTGCAAGCCAACCGGCAGGCGGTACTCGACGTGCGTCGCACGCTGATTTGGCTCGCGCAACAGGGTTACGACCGGCTCGGGATCGTCGGCACCAGCGTTGGCTCGTCGATTGCGTTCGTGACGATGTGCCATGAGCCGCTGCTGCGCGCCGGCGCTTTTCTGCACGTCGCCACATATTTTGGCGAAGTGGTGTCGAACGGCCTGACGACGATGAATGTCTGGGAGCCGTTGCAGACGAAGGTGTCCCACGACGAGTTGCGGCGCTTCTGGGCGCCCATCAGCCCTTTTCCGTACGTCCCGAGGCTGCGGGGAGCGGGGAAAAGGATTTTGGCGATTAGCGGGAGGTACGATCCGACGTTCTGGCCCGAGTTCACGAACGCTTTTCTTCAGGAAGTTCAGCGCGACGGATTGCGGATCGAAACGCTTTCATTGCCCTGCGGGCATTACTCGCTCGGCGTTGCGCCGTTCAAATACGCCGTGGGATACCGCTTCGGTACTTTCCTCTTTCAGGCGCTCGGGTAGCTAGGCGACTAGCGCGCTGAAGCTGCCGCCCGCGATCTTTGCGGTCACCGCTTCAATGTCGGGCGCGAGTGAGCGGTCGGAGTCGACGCGCTTCGAAATCGCTCGCACAATTTCGTAGGCTTTGCGAGCCTCGACGCCGGTCTGGAGCGGCGCGAGGAAATCGATTCCCTGGCAGGCCGCGAGAAGCTCAATCGCGAGAATGTTCCGCAGATTCGCGAGCATCGGGTGCAGGCGTCGAGCTCCAGCCATGCCCATCGAAACGTAATCCTCTTGGTTCGCGGACGTGGGAATCGAATCGACAGAATGAGGTATCGCCTGCGTCTTCATTTCGCTGGCGAGCGCGGCGGCCGCCACCTGTAAAATCATGAACCCCGAGTTGAGCCCCGCCTCGCGCACCAGAAACGCGGGAAGCTGGCTGGTTTGAGGATTGGTCATCTGCTCGATACGGCGTTCGGAGATTCCGCCGAGGGTCGCAAGCGCCACGGCGAGCTGGTCCGCGGCCATCGCGAGTGGCTGACCATGAAAATTCCCGCCGCTCAAGACTTCGCCGGAATCCGCGAAAACGAGAGGATTGTCCGTGGCGCTGTTGAGTTCGATTTCGATGGTAGCGCGCACCTGAGCGATTGCATCGCGCGCGGCGCCGTGGACCTGCGGCGCGCAGCGAAGGCTGTAGGGGTCCTGCACGCGCGGATCTTTTTCGGCGGAGCGGTGCGACTCGCGAATCTCGCTTCCGCGATTCAGCCGCTCGAGATTACGCGCAGCGGCGGCATGGCCGCGATAAGGGCGGACGCTCGCGATGCGCGCGTCGAAGGCCGCGGGACTGCCACGCAGCGCGTCGAGCGAAAGCGCCGCCGCAACGTCCGCGCTGTCGGCGGCAATTTCCGCGTCGCGGACGCCTATCGCAAGCAGCGCAAGCATGCCCTGCGTGCCATTCAGCAGCGCGAGCCCTTCCTTCGCTTCGAGCGCCAGCGGTGCGATTCCTGCGGCTCGCATGGCGTCGGCGCCGGAAAGCGCGCGGCCATCATAGATCGCGTGGCCTTCGCCGATAGCCACCTGCGCGAGGTGTGCCAGCGGCGCGAGGTCGCCCGAAGCGCCTACGGAGCCTTGCGAGGGAATCACGGGATGCACGCCGCGATTGAGCATCGCGCAGAACGTCTCCACGAGAACGGGCCGCACGCCAGAAAAGCCCTTGGCAATCGCATTCGCGCGCAGCACAAGCATCGCGCGCGTTTCCGGCTGGCTCAGCGGCGCGCCGACTCCGCACGCGTGGCTGCGCACCAGATTCACCTGCAACTGGCGAATCTGTTCGCGCGAAATTCGCACAGACGCCATTTTGCCGAAGCCGGTGTTGACGCCGTACGCTGCGGCATTCGAATCGATCATGCGTTCGACGACCGCTCGCGACGCATTCATCTTTTCGCGCGCAGCCTGGGCGAGTTCCACTTCGGCGCGCTCGAATGCAACGCGATGGAGCTGCTCGAGCGTCAAGCGCTCGCCATCAATCGGAATCTTTGCCATGGACGCCGTCCGGTTCGACCAAATCGAAATATTTTCGGTATTTGTCGGGAAGCGCCTTGGGCCTCCCGTTGCGATCGCAAATCACGTGCAGTGTTTCGCCCGTCGCGATCAATTCTCCGGACGCGGAGTTCAGAATTTCGTACGCGAAGCGCACGGTGCGCCGCTGTGCTTCAGCCACGCGCGTGCGGACCGTCAGCAAATCATCGAAGCGCGCCGGACGCTTGTATCGGCAGGACGCCTCCGCAACAACGATGAAGCTGTCGTCCTCGCTCTCCATTCGCTTGTATTCGAATCCGAGCCGCCTGCAGAGTTCGACGCGCCCCACCTCGAACCACGTGAAATAATTCCCGTGGTAGACCACGCCCATCTGGTCCGTCTCGGCGTATCGCACGCGAACTTGTGCTTCGGCGTAATCGCTCATCGGCATCCGTCAGTGGCCCGTCCAACGTGGCGGCCGCTTTTCGAGGAACGAAGAGAGCCCTTCGCGAAAATCCGCCGTCGAACGAATGTCGGCGTTCTCTCGAATCGCGACTTCGATCTCCGCGGCCAACGCAGATTCGTCCCGCTTCAGCAGCAGCCGCTTCGTTCGCGCGATGCTCGTGGGGCTTGATGCAAGGAGCATCGCCGCCAACTCCTGTGTTCGCGCCATCAGCGTTTCCGCTGGGACAAGCTCCGTAACCAGCCCCAGGCGCAACGCTTCAGGTGCGTCGATGATGCGGCCGCTGAGCAGCAGATCGCGCGCAGTTTTGTCGCCGACTTGCCGCCGCAGAAAGACGGAAACGAGCGCAGGGATGAATCCAATCTTTACTTCCGTGTATCCGAATTTCGCGTCAGGCACAGCGAGCGTAAAATCTGCCAGAGTCGCAATTCCGCAGCCGCCCGCGATCGCCGCGCCATTCACGGCCGAAATCACCGGTTTCGGGAACGTGTAGATGCGCGCAAACATCTTGGCCATTCGCCGCGAGTCCTCGATATTGGCGTGCTGCGGCTGTTCGGCGATGGCGCGCAGTCCGTCGAGGTCCATGCCGGCGCAGAACGCCTTGCCCGCCCCCGTCAGGATCACGACGCGCGCATCGCTTCCGTCGGCCGCGTCGAGCGCCGCGAGCAGGTCAGCAATCATCTGGCTCGAAATCGCGTTGCGCTTGTCCGGACGATTGAGCGTGATCGTTGCGACTCGCTCGGCGACCTCATATTGGAGTGTTTCGTAGCTCATGAATTCTCTCAGGCCATTCGCCCATGCTGCTCGAGCTGTGCGACCGGATGCGCGCTTAATTCGGTAACGCACCCTCGGAAGCGTGCGCGTATCGCTCGCGTAATTGGTGCGTCATGGCGCACGCGACTGCGAGCGACTTCGTGTCGATGCCGGTGGAAACTCCGCGCGCGGCCAGCGTTGTTAGCACTGCTTCGGTAGGGATGTTACCGACGAGGCTGTCTCCCGCGAAAGGGCATCCGCCGAGGCCCGTCAGGGCGCCGTCGAACCGCCGGCATCCCGCTTCATACGCCGCGAGCACCTTCTCCGCCGCTTGCTCCGGCCGGCTGTGCAGATGGACGCCAATCTCGATGCCGGCCACGCACTGCTGCGCCGAACGATACACCTCCGCGACAGCTTCAGGCGAAGCGGTTCCGACGGTGTCCGCGAGAGAGACCGTGCGCACGCCTATGTCCTTCAGCCACACGAGCGTCTCATCGACGATCTCTGGTCCCCACGGCTCATCGTACGGATTCCCAAACGCCATCGAGATGTAGATCACCAGCTTGCGCCTCGCGGCTTTTGTGTCACGCTGCAGTTTCTCGACAAGCGAGCGCGATTCGGCGCGCGACATGTTCGCATTGGCGCGTCGAAAATAGGCCGAGATGGAATAAGGATAGCCCACGGTTGTCACGCCGGGCGTCGCGAGCGCGCGCTCGAGGCCCTGCGCGTTCACCACAATGCCAATGATCTCGGGCGATTCGCCCGACGGCAACTTCGCCTTGCTCATCTCCTTCATCACGGCTTCGCTATCAGCCATCTGCGGCACGTGCTTCGGCGAAACGAAGCTCACCGCATCAATCCGCCGGAAACCGAGCGAGACGAGGCTCGTCAGGTACTTGATCTTTTCCTCCGCCGGAATGATTTGCCGCAGCCCCTGCCAGGCGTCGCGCGGGCATTCGATGATGCTAACCGTTGCCGTCATGTCGCCTTCGCTGAACGAGGTCCACCACGAGAAATCCCACCCCAATTAGAGCAGACAGCAGCGCAAAGACTGCGACTCCGCCAACAACCGGCGGAACGGGAGCCGCGACTGAGCCAGTTTCGTACGCCGATGCGACGTGGACGAATCGCCAAAGGAAGATCCACGCTGGGACCGCCACAAGAATGAAAACTATGCCCTTCGTTCTCATTACGTCTGCAAAACCCCCGTCTTGAACTCGGCCACGTTCGGGTTCAGAGCGGCCGCTTCCAGCGCCTCTATCAGCGCCTCGCGCGTGCGCGCCGGATCGATGATGGCGTCAACCCATAGCCGGGCAGCCGCATACCGCGGATCGGTCTGATGTTCGTAGGTTGCGCGAATCGATTCGTACAGTTCCTTCTTCTCCGCATCAGTCAACTTTTTGCCTTCGCGTTCGAGTTGCTTGATCTTGATTTCCACCAAGGTACCAGCCGCCGAATCGCCGCTCATCACCGCGTAGCGCGCCGTCGGCCATGCGAAAATGAAGCGCGGATCGTACGCTTTCCCGCACATCGCATAGTGTCCCGCGCCGAAGCTGCCGCCGCAAATCACGGCAATCTTCGGCACGACGCTGTTCGCCACCGCGTTCACCATTTTCGCGCCCGCGCGGATGATGCCGCTCCACTCTGCCTCTTTTCCCACCATGAAGCCGTTCACGTCATGCAGAAAGACCAGCGGGACGAGATTCTGATTGCAGTCCAGGATGAAGCGCGCGGCCTTGTCCGCCGCCTCGGTGTAAATCACGCCGCCAAATTCGACGCGCTTCTCTCCGGTTCCCGGCGCTGAGACAGTCACATGTTTTTTCTGGTTCGCGACAATTCCAACGGCCCAGCCTCCGATGCGCGCGTAGCCGCACAGCACCGTCTGTCCTGATTCCGCGCGATATTCCTCGAACTGGCTGGCGTCCACGATGCGCGCGATAATTTCGCGCATGTCGTATTGCTTCGACGCCTCCGACGAAAAGATTCCGTAGATCTCCTCAGCCTCGTATGCCGGGGCCTTCGCCTGCTTATGGTCGAACGGCGCCGCCTTCGGCCGGCCAATTTTGTCGACCAGGGCGCGAATGCGTTGGATGCACGCGGGGTCGTCCGCCTCGCGAAAATCGATGGTGCCGCTCACTTGCGCGTGCATCTTCGCGCCACCGAGTTCCTCCGCGGAAGTTTTCTGCCCGATGGCCGCTTGCACCAGCGCCGGACCCGCGAGAAACAGGCCGCTGCCTTCCGTCATAAGGATGTGGTCGCACATCACCGGCAGATACGCACCTCCCGCGACGCACATTCCCATGATCGCCGTAATTTGCGGGATGCCCATCGCGCTCATCACGGCATTGTTGCGGAAGACGCGCCCGAAATCATCCGTGTCGGGGAAGACGTCCTCTTGCAGCGGGAGAAAAACGCCGGCGGAATCGACCAGGTAAATCGTCGGGATGCGATTCTCGATCGAAATATTCTGTGCGCGGATCACCTTCTTCGCGGTCATCGGGAAAAACGCGCCGGCCTTCACGGTCGCGTCGTTCGCGATGATCATCACGCGCCGCCCGGAGACTTGCGCGAGACCGGTGACTGTCCCAGCGGCTGGAGCGCCGCCCCATTCCTCGTACATTTCGTATGCGGCGTAGAGGCCCAGCTCGAAGAATTCCGTCTTCGCGTCGATGAGTTTCGCGATGCGCTCGCGCGCGGTCAGCCGGCCCTTCTTGTGCTGCGATTCGATCGCCTTCGCGCCGCCGCCCTGGCGGATTCGTTCCTCTTCGTTCTTCAATTCCGTGAGCCGGTCGATCATCTGGCGGCTGTTTTTCTGGAAGCCGGGCGTTTTCGTATCCACGCCCGTTTCGATAATGGCTCGGCTCACTCCGCTCCTCTCCGCGATGGGCTCGACGCTCGCGTCAAGCCGCCTGCGCGAAACGCCGATTGTATCACCGGCCATTCATTTTGACTTCGGCGAGAGCTGCGATACAATCGCGTTCGCTTCGGGCGCTGCCGTTCTTGCTCTCGCGCTCGACGCCATCTCTCTTACGGAGGCGCCTATGCGCTGCTTACTGCCAGCCGGGAGCGGGTCCGCCTCCATCCTGCCGTAATCGCGCCGGATTCGGCGCTCGCTCATTATTTGCACCGCCCTTTGGATGGCCGCGCTACGCGTGCCGCCCAACAAGCTTCCCCACATCCGCGCCCGATGGCGCGCGAACCACAGGAGAAACGAAATGAAATTCTTGGATTTGGCACTGGCGCGGCGCCTCGAGATGGCCTCGGCCATGTCAGGCAAGAAATGCGCTGAAGGCGCGCAGAAGTTGCATCCTGAATTGAACGCAGCGGCAGAGGAGATTGCAGGCGGCATCGCGGTGTACGCGGGAGTCGATTCGCCTGTGACGCAGGCGCTTGGCGTCGGCTTGCACGGCAATGTGGACGACGCCGAGCTCGACCGGCTGGAGAACTTCTTCCGGTCGCGCAGCGCAGCTACCGCAATCGAACTCTGTCCGCTCGCAGGCCTTCCGCTCTACGAATCGCTCGCGAAGCGGGAATACCGCTTGGTTGAAGTCTCGAACGTTCTTTTTCGTGAATTGGCGCCTGCGGACGAGTTTCCATCGTTGCCGGGCGTCGTCGTCCGCGAAGTCGGCCCGGACAACGCGAAGCTCTTCATCGATACGGTCGCGAAGGGATTTGCGGAAGTCGCGCCGATTACACCCGCCCTGCTCGAGGTAATGGACGGTTTTGTTCACAGTGAGGGCCACCACGCGTTTCTTGCCTACGTCGACGGTACTGCGGCGGGCGGAGGCTCCGCCTTCACCTTCGATGGCGTCGCGGGAATGTTTGGCGCCAGCACTCTGCCCGAATTCCGCGGACGCGGCGTGCAGCAGGCGCTGCTCGCTGCGCGCCTCGGCTGGGCGGCAAAGCACGGCTGCGACCTCGCGAAGGGAATCACGCTGCCGGGCAGCGTCTCGCACCGCAATCACGAGCGCTTCGGCTTTCGCGTTTTCTACACGCGCACCAAGCTGATGCGAAATTAGTGCTGCGATTGCAAATGGGCTTTCGAAGGAGTAGATAGGCCGCAGGAGAGCTGTCGATGGACACGATAAACTCCGTCCCTGCGCCCAACACTGCGGCGCCGCGCCCGAGGAACTGGTTCGACAAGAACTGGAAGTGGTTTGTCCCGCTACTGGCGGGGGTTGGCCTGCTGGTACTGGGCTCCTTTGTGCTTGGCGTGTTCTCGCTCGTGAACTCGATGTTTCGCGACTCGTATCCGTACAAAGTCGCGATGGATCGGGCCAACGCGTCCGCGGAGGTGTCCGACAGGATCGGGAAGCCGTTCAAGGTGGGCTGGTTCACGAGCGGCTCAATCAATTACAGGGGACCCGAGGGCGACGCCGCGCTCAATATTCCGATCACGGGCTCCAAAGGCCGCGGAACGATCGTGGTTGTTGCCAAGCGGCACGCGAATCGCTGGACATTCGAGACGCTCGAGGTGGATGTGGAGGGCCAGGACAATCCCATCCCCCTGCTGGACCATGCTTCGCCCGCTTCGCGTCCGCCGTCAAGCGACAGCACGTGAAAATCGCGCGGCTATCGCAAGTAGCTCGTGGGCCGGCGCTGTCCTGCTGATGAGCCCGCATTCCTGAGCTTCGTGCGCGCCGAGCCTTCGGCCCGTCACGAACATTTCCATCGCGCGGCTTCGCCCGATGCGCCGCGCAAGCCGCTGGGTCCCGCCCCAGCCGGTCAAAATGCCAAGCGAGCCGCCCGGATGCGCGAAGAGAGCATCATCCGTCGCAACGCGCACATAGCACGCGAGCGCAAGATCCAGTCCGCCACCGAAACAATAGCCGCGAATTGCCGCGACCACGCGTCGGGAAGACCGTTCGATTGCGCGAAATGCGGCTTGCCCCTCGCGCGAAAACTCATGAGCCTGGCCCGGCGTCAGCCGCGCGAGCTCCCCGATTTCCGCGCCCGCTGCGAAGGCCGTCTTACTCCCGGTAATCACGCAGCCGCTGAATCCTCCCGCCGCGAGCCCCTCAATCTCGCGGCGCAATTCGCCGAGCACGCGACGCTCCAGCCGCGGGAATCCATCGTCGCTTTCGAGTGTGAGAATCAGGACGCCGTCATTCGGCGTCGCAAGCAGGCGGGTCGCCACTGTCTCAGATGTTACTGCTTCGCAGGCGACGAGGGCGTCGCGCCGCTGTCGGTCACGCTGAATGGGAAGATGCTCACGTTCTGCGTCCCCAGCATCACGGCGTATTCGCCCGGCGGCAGCGTTTGTTGCGGTTGAATCAGCCACACCATGTCTTCCGGCCTCGACACATCGACAGGAATAAGATCACTCTTCTCCGCCTCTTCCATCTTCACTCCGATGTGAATCTTGCCGCCGTCCAGCTCGCGCAAATTCTTCTTCGGGTGCAGCCTTACGATCACGGGATTTCCGGGTAATGAAGTGAAGTGGCAAATGCAAACGACGGGCCGCCCGGTCGCCACACTTGCCTGCGCGTGCAGACCTTCGTACTCAGAGATTATCTCCGCCGGCGCGGCCCCGTACGTGAACGTGGGCGCCAGCGCGTGCTTCACGCGGCTCTTCGTGGGCATCTCAGAGCGAATCGAAATCCAGTCGGTGCCGCGGATAAGGATTCCAGCGCGGTCTTTCGGATATTCAGCCGAAACGTTCGCTCCCCGCGAGGATGATTCCGGAATCCTGTCCTGCGGGAGAGCTCCAAGCGCCATCAAGAGAACTGCGAATCCGCAGACAAGCCACCGCGTGCCGGCCTTCATGGCATTCCTCCGCTAGCTTTATGTCACCGTGCAGGGCGCTGGACAAGCGGTTATTCAGGGGAAGGGCAATCGCGCTGCGACGGACTCAGTCGCCCTGCGGCGCGGCGCGAATTCTCTGGCGGATGAAATCGACGATCGCCTGCGTGGGTGTGCCGGGAAGAAAAATCTCGGCGATCCCGGCCTGCTTGAGCGCGGGAATGTCCGCCTCCGGAATGATTCCGCCGATCAGCACCGTCACGTCGTTCATCTTCTTTTCTCGCAGCAGTTCCATCAGCCGCGGGCAAAGGGTGTTGTGCGCGCCGGACAGAATCGAAAGCCCGATGACGTCCACGTCTTCCTGCGCCGCTGCGGACGCAATCATCTCCGGAGTCTGCCGCAGTCCCGTGTAAATCACCTCCATGCCGGCGTCACGCAGCGCGCGCGCAATTACCTTCGCTCCGCGGTCGTGCCCGTCGAGGCCCGGCTTCGCAATCAGCACGCGAATTTTCTTTTCTGGCATGGCGTTCCGCAACAAAACGAACGGGCAGGATACTTCAACTCGAGCCAAAAGCGTTAGCGCGTCGAAATTCCTAGTGCTCAGACGGAGGCCGGGCGATCAGAAAGCTCTCCAGCGCGTCATTGAATCCCTGGGGATCGTCGACGAACAGCGCGTGTCCCACGTTGTCCAGCAGTTCGAGCCGCGAGCCGGGAATCTTGCTGTGTTCCTCGATCAAGTCCGTGTCATACGGAGACTTTGCGCCGATGATCAGCGTCGGCTTGTCGAACTTCGCCAGTGCCGGCCAGTAGTTCGACGAATAGTATCCCGCGAGCAGCGCCACCGCGGAATTGGTGGGAACCCTCCGGGAAGCATCGATCACCCGCTTCAGATAATCCTCCGGCTGCGGCCGTCGGAAGCACAGATTGCGCACGAATCCGTCGGTCTGGGCGTCGCGATTCGTCAGAACGCCTTTGAGCATCCCCAGATCAGAATCGGTACCGGGCCGTCCTGCGTCTCCCATGCCGCCATCCACCAGTACGATGCCCGCCAGATCTTTTGTCCCGAATTGATCTACAAACGCACCCACTTCCGCCGTTGCCATCGACCACCCGACCAGCACCACCGGCGCGAGATGAAGCTGATCGATCACGGATTTGATGTCGCGGGCCATTTGGGCCGGATACAGCCCGTCGGCCGTTTGCGAGGATTCGCCCTGGCACCGCGGGTCCATCGCCACCACGTGATACTTCGGCGCGAAATGATCGATTTGCTTCTGCCAGATCCACGCCGGCATGGTCCAGCCGGGGACGAACAGAATCGTGAGCCCCTGCCGCACATTCGTCAGCGAAATCTGTCCCTGGCCCGTCGCTCCCGGCCCGGGGCCGGTCACCGCGAAATTTCCCGCCGTCTGCACGTGCCCCGTTTCGACGTAGTGGATTCTCGCCCCGTCCGACGCCTTGACGAATCCGCTCTTCTCCTTGCCGGCTGCCTGCGCGCAAATGGCGCCGACCACCGTTGCGCAAATTGAGATCGACATGAGAGCACTCGTTAGCGATCCGAGCTTCATGTGTGTTTCCGGCCTTTCTCTGCGTCCTCGGCGTCTCCGCGGTGAAGCATCATTCCGGATGATTGAGGACCAGCCGCCTAATCCCACTTCGGAGAACGACTGCATGGAAGTTTATGAGCAGTCCCAGAGTGCAGCCTGAAAGGCGCAGGTACGTTAGCAAAATTGCATCGTGGATTGGAGCCAAAGACTCCACCGCTTTGATTTCTACTACGACACGGTCGGCAACCAAAAGGTCGATTCGGTAGCCACAATCCAGATGCACATCCTTATACGCCAAGGGGATCGGCTTCTGGCGCGCGAACGGAATCTTGCGGATCACGAACTCACGGGCAAGGCATTCTTCATACGCTGACTCGAGCAGCCCGGGACCGAGCGTTCGATGTACCTCAATCGCTGCTCCGATGATCCCGTGGGTGAGTTGTACGTCGGTCATTCGTTTAGCAAAAGCTCAAGAAAGGCTTACCGCAGAGGCGCAGAGTACGCCGAGAGCCGCGGACTTACAAGGGAGGAACCTTCACGGAAGGGGGTCAAGAAGCCACAAATCCAGCCCTAGAAGTAAGCGGTCGTCTACGTGATGGCTACTTCCTCATACACCCCGAAGACGGCGCGCATCGCGTCGCAAATTTCGCCCAGCGTCGCGTACGCCTTCACTGCGTCGTAGAGGCGCGGCATCAGATTGTCGCTTCCCGCCGCGGCTTTGCGCAGCGCCGCGAGCCGGCGCTCCACCTCATCATTCGACCGTTCCGCGCGCAGCTTCCGCAGCCGCGCCGCCTGCCGCTCCGCCACGGTCTCGTCGATCTGCAGGATCTCGATGGGCTTTTCTTGCGCGACGTAATCGTTCACGCCAACGATGATCTTCTCTTTGCGATCCACTGCCATCTGGTAGCGGTACGACGCCTCCGCGATTTCCCGCTGCGGATATGCACGCTCGATCGCCGCCACCATGCCGCCCAGCGCGTCGATCTTCTCGATGTAATCCCACGCGCCGCGCTCCACTTCGTTCGTCAGCGCCTCGACGAAGTACGACCCGCCCAGCGGGTCGGCCGTATTCGTCACGCCGCTTTCGTGCGCGATGATCTGCTGCGTGCGCAGCGCGACCGTTGCCGCAAATTCCGTCGGCAGCGCCCACGCCTCGTCGAGCGAGTTCGTGTGCAGCGACTGCGTGCCGCCCATCACCGCCGCCAGCGCCTGCAGCGCCGTCCGCACCACGTTGTTGTACGGCTGCTGCGCCGTCAGCGAGCAGCCCGCCGTCTGCGTGTGGAATCGCAGCGCCCAAGAGCGCGCGCTCTTCGCGCCGAAGCGTTCACGCATCGTCTTGTACCAGATCCGTCGTGCCGCGCGGTATTTCGCGATCTCCTCGAAGAAATCGCTGTGCGCGTTGAAGAAAAACGAAAGCCGCGGCACAAAGTCATCGACGTCCAGGCCCCGCCGCATGCCCCATTCCACATATTCGATTCCGTCGCGCAGCGTGAACGCCAGCTCCTGAATCGCCGTCGAGCCCGCTTCGCGAATGTGATATCCGCTGATCGAGATCGAATTGAACTTCGGCGTGTGCTTGGCGCCGAACTCGAAGGTATCGATCACCAGCCGCATCGACGGCTCGGGCGGGTAGATGTACTCCTTCTGCGCGATGTATTCCTTCAGGATGTCGTTCTGCAGCGTGCCCGAAATCTTCTTCCAGTCGGCGCCCTGCTTTTCCGCCACGGCCAGGTACATCGCCCAGATGGCCGCCGCCGGCGAATTGATTGTCATCGACGTCGTCACGTCCGCCAGCGGAATCTTGTCGAACAGCACTTCCATGTCCGCCAGCGAACTGATCGCCACGCCGCACTTGCCGACCTCGCCCTCCGAGAGAGCGTGGTCCGAGTCGTATCCCATCAGCGTCGGCAGATCGAACGCCACCGACAACCCCGTCTGCCCCTGGGACAGCAAATACCGAAACCGCCGGTTCGTATCCTCCGCCGTGCCAAAGCCCGCGAACTGCCGCATCGTCCACAAGCGGCCGCGGTACATCGTGGAATGAATTCCTCGCGTATAGGGAGGCTGCCCTGGATAGCCCAGGTCGCGCTCGGGATCCCATCCTTCCAGGTCCGCGGGCGTGTAGAGCCGCCGGATGGGATAGCTCGAAACTGTGGTGAATTCGGGCGCGCGCTCAGGAGATTTCTCGAGCGTCGGCTTCAGCGTCTTTTCTTCCCACGCGCGCTCGGCTTCGGAGGGGTTGCGCCGCGATGCGGAAGATTCAGAAGTTGCTGCAGCGGCAGGACGAACCTTATTCTCGTGCCCGGTTTTCTGGATCATTGCAGAGACGCCTCCGCACGCGCGCGCCGATAGCTTCATTCTATGGCAAGGGAATGGGCCCGGCAACAAGCGCCCGCCGCTGCGCGGCCTGTTCCTAACGCTTCAGCGTGACGCCCGGCCCCAGAATCGCCACGAACGCTGCCGCAAGCGCGACGGCGCAAATCGTCGCGCCGTCGTCAGCGAGTCCGCTTCGCTGGTTATCCACCTGCCGCCGTTTCGTCCGCTATTTCTTGCCGGGAGTCCACGTATTCGCGGGGGCGGGCTCACCGTCCGCGTCCAGTGCGCCCGGAATATTCGGCGTCTTCGACGCCTTGCCCTTGAGGGCGTCTGCCACGGTGATGTTGTTTGCCTGGAGCGTGCGGCCCATCGCCTGATTGAACGCTATGCTCGCTTCGATCAGGTTGATACGCGACCGCAGCTCCACTCCTTCGGCCTGCGTCAAGTCGCGCGCTCTCTGCACCACCAGATAGCTCGTCGAGGCGCCCAGTTGATATCTTTTTTGCTCCGCGTCGAGCGTTTGCTGGGCTAGCTTCCGAGCCTCCTCTGACGCTGTCACCTGCGCACGGTCCTGCTCCAGCGCAACCTGCGCCTGCCGGACCGCCACGAAAATGTTGTTCTTCAGCTGCTGGTAGGTCACCTCTTCCTGCCGTTCGCTCAGCATCGCTCGCGCGTTATCAGCCTGTGCGGAGCGGTTCCGGATCGGCAGGCCTAGGGTAAGTCCACCGAAGTACGATGGATAGTTGGCGTTGATCATGCTGTTTAGAGCTGAGCCGAGCCCCGCCCGGTTCGCCTGGCTTGTTATGGCGAATGCCGTGGGGACCGACTCGTACAGCGCCGGCGGGCCCGTTACTGGGTTGCCGTTCACATCTACAACCGGCGAGTTCGGATCCGCCGCCCATGCCGTCGCCGCCTCAGTCAGGATGGTCGAGTTGTTCCCCGCGAGCCCGATGGCCTGGTACTCCCCGAACAGCGAGAGCGACGGAAGCAGGCCGTTGCGGGTCACCTTTACCTCGATCTTGTCGTTCACCAGCGTCAGCTCTGCCACCTTCATCTCCGGCCGATTTGCCCAAGCTTCAGCCATCAAGTCGGGCAGCGGCACGTTCTCCACCACGTCCGGCGTCTCGATCGCCGTAGTCGGCACGATCTCGATGTCCCTCAGGTTCGCCGCGAGCGGATCCTTCGTAATATCGGCCAGCAGTTTCGCTTGCTGCAGCAACCGGGCCGTCTGCGCCGCCACCAGGTTTCCCCGGTCCGTGGCGAGCTGGGATTGGGCGGTCAGGACGTCGAGCGGCGCCATCGTCCCGATTTCGAGCTGCTTCTTGTTGTCCTCATACAGCTTCTGCGAAACGCTCACCGCCTGCTGCTCTACCTTCACGCTCTCCAGGTCGTATACCAGTTCCCAATAGTCGTCCGAAGCGGTCGTGATATCCGTAATCACAGCCTGGCGGAATTGTGCGTCCGAGATTTTTATGCTGTTCTTCGCTTCGATGATGAACCGCGTCGCCGGAAGCCGGCAGCACCCCTGCAGCAACGGCTGCGAAATCGTGAACGTCAGCGTCGATTGCACCGCCGGATTGAACAGCACGCCGGGGGAGTTCGTTGACGACCGGTTGTTCTGCCACTGCAATTGCACGGCAGTGCCCGTGTGAAATCCCTCTGCGTACGTGACGTTGTAGTTCGCCGACTGGCCGCTGATGCTGAAGATGTCCTGTGCGCCGACACCCGACGTGAAAATGTTGTTCACCGGAATGTTCGACCGTCCCCAGTTCATTTGTGCCGTGATTTCCGGGTCGAATGACACGGCTGGCGGCAACCCGAGCACTACTTGCTGCGCGCTGGCCGGCTGCGGAATCCCGCCCGCCTCCGCCTTCAGCAGCTGCGTGTCGATAACCCATACAGCATATCGCTGCACTCGGATGTCGAGATTGTTTTCCAGCGCCAGCGCCACCGCATCATCCAGGCTCAGCGTCAACTTCCCGTCCTGGACCAGTTGATTCAGCTTCGGCGTATTCGTCAGCGTCGGCTGATCCACCTTCACTGGCGTGTACGGAGCAAAAATGTCGGGAAAGAAGGGCTGGCCCTTCCAGTATTTTCGCCCGAGATCGAGCTTCTTCGGGCTCGCCGGAGTGGCGGGCTGTGCCGCGGGCTGATTCGGCTGTTGGTCCTGCATTTGCGCCGGCGCCGCGTCCTGCGACTGCCCCTGTTGCGCCTGCGCAAACACCGGCGAAACAATCAGCGAGGCCGCCGTCCACAGAACCACCGCCACCTGCTTTAGACTTCGACTCATCGTATCCATCCTCTCCCCAGAAAAAGTCGCTGCTCTAAAGCGCAGCCTCCTGCACTCTGAGCGCGTCGAGAACTCCCAAAATGTGCGCGAACCGCTGGTAATACAAACGCGCGGAACCCTCAATTTGTTTCAGTAGGTCCAACTGTGTTGCACCGCAGCGGCCATGCGTATCCAGTTGAAAACGAACGGTTAAGGGTGAATTTGCACACCGGCACTGTTCGATTCCGGGCACTGCCGTGCGTATCCGAACAGAGCGGACACCGAGTCTACATCAGCCTGTAACCCTTCTCAATAACGCCCCGCTTATCGCCTCAGTTACGGCCTCCACCGGGCCCGAACCCGGGAAAACGCGCCGCTGCCCCGCCACCCCAACTTTTCCGCCTCGCCGTTTCCAGTTGCGTTAGACTCACCCGCGTGATCAGCGGCGCCCACGTCCTGCTTTACAGCAACGACCCCGAAGCCGACCGCGCCTTCTTCCGCGAGATCCTCAGCTTCCCGTTCGTCGACGTCGGTCACGGCTGGCTGATCTTCAAGCTGCCTCCGGCCGAGGTCGCCGTTCACCCGGCTGACACCCGCACCGGACAGCTTCACGCCGGGCATCACCTTCTCGGCGCCGTCCTTTACCTCATGTGCGACGACCTCCAGGCACAGATTCGACTCCTCAAGTCGAAGAACGTCTCCTGCACCGAGGTGGAAAAGGAGCCCTGGGGCATTCGGACCACGGTCAAACTTCCCAGCGGCGGCGAAATCGGCCTCTATCAGCCCACCCATCCAACCGCGCTCGGGCTCTGATCCCCATCAGCTGCGAAAGGGCCTCCGCACCCGTCACACGTCCTCCCTTCGTTGACACCCATTGCTCCCGGTTCTACCATGGCATGACACGCTAAATGCGGCTTCGATCCCTCTCCGTCCGCCGTTCTTTGCGATTTCTTCCGCACGACGGCTGTCTTTTCGCTCGGGTAGTCAGCCTTTTCCTTGTCGCGGTCGCCTGCCTCGCCCTGTTTTCGATCGCGGCCCGCTCGCAGGATCCCAGCCAGCTCAAGCCGCAGGGCTACGTCGACGATTTCGCCGGCATCCTCAGCGCCTCAGGCCGCGACCAGCTCACCGCGCTTTGCTCTGAAGTGGACCAAAAGGCTCACGCCCAAATCGCCGTCGTCACCGTGAAATCCCTCGGGGGCCGCGCCATTGAGGACTATTCGATCGACCTCGCCACTCGCTGGGGCGTCGGTCCCAAGCAGAAGGACCGCGGCATCCTGATTCTTCTCGCCGTCGACGACCACAAGGATCGCATCGAGGTCGGCTACGGCCTCGAAGGCATCCTCCCCGACGGAAAAGTCGGCAGCTTCGAGCGCGAAGCCGTTCCGCTGCTACGCGCCGGGAACTACGACTCCGCCCTGATGCTCATGACCCGCCGGGTCGCTGAGACAATCGCAGCCGACAGCCACGTCACTCTCAGCGAGCAGCCCCTCCCTCCCGAAGAATCAAATCCCCCGGCCAAAGAGACTGGCTCCTCGAACCACGACTTTACTGTCTTCGCGATCATCATTCTCCTGATCATTCTGTTTAGATTGATCGCGGCTGCTTTCCGAGGTGGCGGACGCCGGTCTCACTGGGGCGGCGGTGGTGGTTGGTGGATCGGGCCGATGCTCGGCGGCGGGTTCGGGGGGCGCGGTTGGGGTGGAGGCGGCTTCGGCGGAGGTTTCGGTGGCGGCGGAAGCAGCGGTGGTGGTTTTGGTGGTTTTGGCGGCGGCTCATTTGGTGGTGGCGGCGCGAGCGGAAGCTGGTAATCTCGTGCCTCGCGAAACACACAGCATGATCCCGGATAATTCCAACCCGCGAAGGATTTCCTGATGGAGCGCACGCTCGCGGAACTCGTCTCGCGGCTGAAAAAGGGCGCCGGGGGCAACCTCAAAGCCATCGTTCTCTACGGCTCCGCCGTGACGGGCGAATTCTCTTCCGGGCATTCCGATCTCAACGTCCTCTGCGTTGTCGAGCGCGCCGGCACTTCCGAGCTGGAAAACCTTCACGACGCCGCCGAATGGTGGATGGGGCAGGGAAATCCGCCGCCGCTGCTCTTCACCTTCGAGGAACTTCGCGCCTCAGCCGACGTCTTCGCCATCGAGATGGTCGACATGAAGCTCCGCCATCGCATGCTCCTTGGCGACGACTTCTTCGACCACTTCGAAATACCGCTCCGTCTTCACGCGCTCCAGCTCGAACGCGAGCTGCGTTCCCGCTGGTTGCGCCTCCGCGAAGCGGTTCTTGCCGCGCCGCTGAAGAAAAAGGCGCATCTCGCCATCATGGTCGCGTCCATTTCCACTTTTTGCGCGCTTTTTCGCCACGCGCTCTGGGCTCTCGGGAATCCCATGCCCGCTACGCGGCGAGAAGCCGTCAACGGTGTTGCTGCCCTCACCGGCGCGAATCCCTCCGCCTTTCACGCCATCCTCGATTTGCGGGAAGGGAAGATCAAGTCCCGGAAAATTGATATCGAAGAGACGCTTCATTCGTACCTGGAATTAGTAGAAGTCGTTACCAACGAAGTCGATCGCCGCCTCGGCGCGCAGTAGCCGCTGCCGTCGGCGTACATCGTTCTCGAATTGGAGGCTGTCGATGAAAGCTCTCGCCGTTTTTCTCGTGATCGTCCTCATTGTCGTCGGGATCTGCGGCGCAATGTACGTCAGCAGCCGCAACCGCATGGTCGCCTTGAACGAGCAGGTAAAGTCCAATTGGTCCGAGGTTGACGTCAACCTCCAACGCCGCGCCGACCTCATCCCCAACCTCGTCGAGACCGTCAAGGGCTACGCCGCTCACGAACAGACCGTTTTCGGCGACGTCGCTAATGCCCGCGCAGCCTTGCTCGGAGCGCAGACCCCCGAAAGCAAAATCGCCGCCAACAACCAGCTCGACGGCGCCATTGGCCGCCTGCTCGCTATCGTCGAAAATTATCCTCAACTCAAGGCGAACGAAGGTTTCCTTCGTCTTCAGGACGAGCTCGCTGGAACGGAAAATCGCATTGCCGTCGCCCGCAAGCGCTATAACGATTCGCTCCAGGCCTACAACACCTTCATCGGCCAATTTCCGAACAGCCTCTTCGCGGGCTGGGCCGGCTTCCAGCGCAACAACGCCTATTTCGAGGCCTCCGAAGCCTCTCGCGCCGTTCCCAAGGTTTCCTTCCCGGCCGCCAATCCAACTCCGGCGCCCGCGACACACTAGATGGCGAAGCATGGGCCCGCGCCCATTATTACAATTCGATGAATCCTCGCGTCCGCTCCTTGACCCGCCCCGCCTCGCGCGCTACGCTAATTCGAGGAGCTTGACTTCTCGGTCGCCTCTCGCGGCCGATCGACCTGAATGAAACAGACCGTTCGCATCGCCGGAGGCGTCAGCGAATTCTTCGGCACCCTCGACGAAAATCTGAAGCTCTTCGAATCCGCCCTGCACGTCACGACGCACCTGCACGATAGCGACGACCTGGAAATCGAAGGCGAGCCCGCTCAGGTCGAGCGCGCCGCCAAAATTGTCGGCGAGTACAATCAGCGCATTCGCGAAGGACGCATCCCCAATAGCCAGGAAGTGAAGGCTCTTCTTCGCGTCGCTACCGACGAGCAGCATCATCCCGCGCGCCTCCACGGCGCCTTTTCGCCGTCGCGCTCCCGCGCTCTCGGCAAAAAGAGCATCGTCCCCAAGAGCGCCAACCAGCGCAAATATCTCGAGGCCCTCGAAGCCTACGACATGGTTTTCGCCATCGGTCCCGGCGGCACCGGAAAAACGTATCTTGCCGTCGCCATGGCCGTTTCCGCGCTCCTCTCGAAGCAGGTCAACCGCATCATTCTCGCGCGTCCCGCTGTCGAAGCCGGCGAGCGCCTCGGTTTTCTTCCCGGCACGCTTCAGGAAAAAGTTGATCCTTACATGCGTCCGCTCTACGACGCGCTCCACGATCTTCTCGAAGCCGACAAGCTCGAAAGCTTCCTCGAAAAAGGCATCATCGAAGTCGCGCCGCTCGCCTTCATGCGCGGCCGTACTCTCAACGATTCCTTTGTCATCCTCGACGAAGCCCAGAACACCACCAGCGAGCAGATGAAAATGTTTCTCACGCGTCTCGGCTTCAATTCGAAGGCCGTTATCACCGGCGACATCACTCAGATCGATCTTCCCGAGTCCCGCCGCTCCGGCCTCGTCGAGGCCATCGACGTCGTCGGTAAAATCGAAGGCATCGCCTTCATCTATTTCGACGAGCACGACGTCGTCCGCCACACGCTCGTCCAGCAGATCATCAAGGCCTACGACGAGCGCCCCAACTCGCAGTCCGGTTCCAACCGCTCATCCGGCGCGAACGGCGGTTCCAGAGCCCCGGGCGCCTCAACTCCGTCCGAATGATCGCGTCAATGCCGCAGAATCTTGTTTTTCTGCTCCTGTGCTTTCTCCTTGGGATCTCCGTTCGTTTCCGCATCTCTGCAGCACGTTTGCCTTGCGCCGATTCCGTCAATCTCGAGGATGTCTTCTCCTCTACCTCCTCCACTTCCTTTGCCTCCTCACCATGATCCTCAATCAACAGCGCGCCGTTCGCATCCCGCTCGCGGACCTCAATCGCTTCCTCGCGCGCGCCCGCCGCGCTCTTCGCCTTCCGCCTGCGTCCGTCACCATTTGTCTAGTCACCGATTCGCAGATCGCTCGATGGAACCGCGCCTACCGTGGCAAAAACCGCCCAACCGATGTATTGTCATTCCCAACGGACGTGCGCAACCGCAATCGCAATCCGCGAATCCGCAGCCATCATCGCAGAGCTCGCCGGAAGGAGGTCTTTTCCTCTACCTCCTTTACTTCCTCTCCTTCCTCAACCTCCTATCTCGGCGATATCGCTATCGCCCCCGCCGTCGCTCGCCGCAACGCCCGCCGCTTCGGCCGCTCCCTCGCCGATGAACTCCGCATCCTCATCCTCCACGGCCTTCTCCATCTCCTCGGCTACGACCACGAGACCGATTCCGGCCAGATGGATCGCCGCGAACAGCGCCTTCGCCGCGCACTGGGGCTAGCCGCTGCATGAACCCAGACCTCAAGCTCCTCCTTTACACACTCGGGGTCCTGGCCATAACCGCCGGCCTTCCCATCTTTGCCTATCTAGATCGCGTCTACCGCGAGCTCGGTACCATCAATACCGGCCGCGTCCACGAACATCTCGAGACCTTCGAAGCCGAAATCGAGCCGCGCTTCAAGATGGACCGTCGCCGCCTCTCGCTCTCCTTCAATCTCATCGCGCGCCTCTGGCTCGTTCTGGTCGCCGCCTTCACCGCGCGCGGCGTCATCTTCTTCGCGCCCAACACCTGGCAAGCCGCCGCCGAAATGGTCGTATTCCTCGGCGCCGAAGTCGTCATCCTCATGCAGTTTCTTCCCGCCGTTCTTCTTGCCGGGGTTCGCGGCACCTGGATTTCGCCCTTCGTCCCGGTAATCCGCGCCTCTCTCTGGCTCGTCTATCCTCTCGAAGCGGTTCTCGAAGGCCTCGTCTCCATCCTTCATCTCTCCGAGGACGAGCCCGCCGCCCCCGCCGAGGAGCAATCCATCGAAGCCTTCGTCGACGCCGCCACCGAAGAGGGCATCATCCAGCAGGACGAAGCCCGCCTTTTCGAGCAGGTCGTCGAGTTTGGCGAAAAGCGCGTTCGCGACGTCATGACGCCGCGCCCCGACGTCGTCGCCATCAAAGCCTCCGCCACTCTCGAGGATCTCCGCGACCTCATCGTCGAAACCAAATTCTCGCGCGTCCCCGTCTACGAAAAATCCCTCGACGACGTCGTCGGCGTCGTCATGTCCCGCGACATGCTCGAAGTTCCCGACCGCGAAGCCGCCCACCGCACCGTTCGCGAGCTCATGCGCCCGGCGCTCTTCGTCCCCGAAACGAAATTCGGCTCCGAGCTCCTCAAGGAAATGCAGCGCAAAAGCCAGCAGATGGCCATTGTCATCGACGAATACGGCCTGATGGCAGGCGTCGTCACCATCGAGGATCTCGTCGAGGAAATCGTGGGCGAAATCGGCGAAGAGGATCGCCGCCCTGCTCCCGACGTCCTCCGCGAAGCCGGCGGCGCGATGGTTCTCCGTGGCAGCGTCCCCATCGACAAAATCAGCGAACTCTTCGGCGGCTCGCTCGAGTCCGCCGCGCGTCACGCCAACGCCACCACCATCGCCGGCCTCCTCAATTCGCTCGCGGGCCATGTCCCGCGCACCGGCGAAGTCATCGAATCCGACGGCCTTCGCTTCGAAGTCATCGAAGCCAATCAGCGCAAGGTCCTCCGCGTTCGCGCCCGCCGCGTCGCCGCCGGAGCCGCCTCCTCCGCCCGCACCGTCTAGCCTCGGCGTTTCCTTTTCAAATTTGAAATTTCAAATGGCTCTGTTGATTTCCTCATGCGAACGGGCGCCGCTGCCCATTCTCTCGCCACAACCTCCGAATCTTGTCATCCCGAGCGAAGCGTCCCGATGCTTTTTCTCCGCGAAAATCGGCCTTTTCGATTTTCGCGTCGGGGCGCGCAGTCGAGGGACCTCTCTTCACCCGTCACAATCCGAGGATGTCATCAGAGCCATTTGAAATTCTCTTATCTGTGTTCATCTGTGGTTCCACCGCCTTTCGCATCGCCGCCATTGAATCTCCCGCGAACTTGTGCCACCGTGTCCTCCAATCGTTCCGCGCGGGGGCCTTCGATGCGCACACGGCGCGCCGCCGTTATCATCTTCTTTCTTCTCGCCGCCCTTCCATCCACCGCCCAAATCGAAAATGGCGACCACATCATCGTCGGCACCGTTCGCGACAGCGCCTCCCACCAACCCGTCGCGGGCGCCCGCATCGAACTCGTCGTTGGCGGCGCCAAGCTCGCCGCGCCTCCCACTTCCTCCAACACGGAAGGGGAATTCGAGCTTTCTGCCCACAAGGGCGATTTTTTCGTGCACGCCGAAATGGCCGGCTACGTCACCGCTGAAGTAAAAGTCTCTGTCGGCCCCGCTCAGGAAACCGACGTCGAGATCGAGCTTCGCCGCGAAGCTCCCCGCGACTCCTCCGCTTCCGCGCCTCCCGAAGCCATCTCCGCCCACCAGCTCTCTGTCCCCGGCAAGGCCCGCGAATCCTTTGAGAAGGGCATGTCCCTCGTCGGCTCGAAGAAGGACTATTCCAGCGCCGCCTCCGAATTTCAGTCCGCTATCACCGCCTATCCCGCCTACTACGAGGCCTACGCCGAGCTCGGCGTCGCGCGTTATTACCTCGGCGACGCCCGCGCCGCCGAAGACGCCCTCCGCAAATCCGTCGCCCTCAGCGACGGAAAATATTCCTACGCGCTCCTCGATCTCGCCGAGTTGCTCAACAACACCGCTCGCTTCGGCGATGCCGAACCCGTCGCCCGTCAGGCCGTCGCGCTCGATGCGTCCGCCTCGCGCGCTTATTACGAACTCGCTCGCGCCCAGTTTGGCCTCAAGCGTCCCGTCGACGCCGAGCAAAGCGCCTCAAAGTGCCGCGACCTGAATCCCGATTACCCGCTCGTCTACCTCACCCTCGCGAACATCCACATCGCGCTGCGTAATTACGCTGCCGTCCTCATCGACCTCGACTCCTACCTCAAGCTCACCCCCGACGGCCCCACCAGCGACCAGGTCCGCCACACCCGCGCCCAGGTCGCCCGCACCCTCGACCGCTCCCAACCCCCGCCCGCCTCGACCCCACGCCAGTAGCATCTCGCCCCACAAATTTCTTGCAGCCTGCATGCCCCGGTGCGACACTCCCGCCAATCGGAGCTGACTCGGCATGCTCAGCATTTGGCTGCGAAGCTGGCGACGGAGTCCGCTGCTGACGGCGCAATTCGCCTTCACCATTGCCATCGGCATGGGTGCGGCGGCGGCGCTTGTCAGCCTCATGCTTGCCCTCGGCTATCAGCCGCTGCCATACCGCGACCCCAGCCGGCTGGTCGCAGTTTGGGCGCACGCCGAGCCAAGCTCGTCGCCTCTCGCCCTCTCTGGCCCGGACATCGCCGATTTCGCCGACGCAACTCACAACGTCTTCGACTCCCTCGGCGCTTTCACCTTCCCATCCATTTGGCTCGTTGATCGCAAGGGCAGCGCGAAAATCCTCGCCTGCTTCATCCAGCCAAGCCTCTTCGCCGACCTCGACATCCAGCCCGTCCTCGGCCGCGGCGTCCGTCTCGACGACCAGCCCATCGGTGCCGCCGCTTTTCCCGTCTGGATCAGCTACCGCCTCTGGCAGACCCGCTACAACGGCAGCGCCTCCGTCATCGGCACGACGGTGGGAGTCGCATCATCAGCCTCGGGCCAGGGCAAGATGCTCGCGCAAATCGTCGGCGTGCTTCCTGACGGAGTCAGCATCCCGCTCCCATTCCTCAAGAACGCCACCGATATCTGGTACCTCATGCCGCAGGACATCGCGGCGCGCCCCCGCCAAGGCGCCGCCTTCTTTGCAGTTGGCCGCCTCCGCCCCGGCACCACTCCGCAGCAAGCCCAAGCGGCCCTCACCTCCGTCGCCGAGCGCCTCGAGCAGCGCTACACCTTCGAACGCCGCAAGCGCCCCATCGTGCGCAGCCTCGAGGAAATCGCGCAAGGCCCCGCGCGCCAGACCATGGGTCTCCTCGCGCTCGGCGTCGGACTCGTTTTTCTCGTTGGCTGCGTGAATCTCGCCATCCTGATGGGCGTCGAGGGCCGTCGCCGCCGTCGTGACATTGCCATTCGCGCCGTTCTCGGCGCCAGCCGCTCGCGCCTCTGGTATGAAGTCGCGGCGGAAAAATGCCTGCTCACGCTGCTCTCGCTCGCGCTGGGAGTTGCCTTCGCCTTCGAGCTCCTCCGCATCCTCACGCAATTCATGCCCGCTGCCGGACTGGGTCCGTCCCTCCTGCATCCGCCGCCTTTGAACCTCGCCGTCCTCTTCGGCTTTGCCGCATTCGCCATTGCCGCCGCGCTCGTTTGGTCTGCGCTGCTCGTCGCTGCGGCGGGCGGCGCCGCGTGGTCGCGCACCCTCGCCGCTGCGGGCAGCGGACTCGGCTACACCGGCCTCAGCGACGCAACTCCCGGCGCCGGCCGCTGGCGCCTCGCCCTGATCGCGACGCAAGTCGGAACGGGAATCTGCCTTCTCGCTGCCGCAAATCTCGCGGCCCGCACCTACGCCGCCGCCTCCGTCGCGAATCTCGGGCCCGGGCCGAGCCGCACCGTCGTCCTCTCCATCGATCCGCGCGACAACTTCGTCCCCTCCGACGCGCAGGTCGTCGAATTCAACCAGCAAATCGTTTCTCGTCTGGAGCGACTTCCCGGCGCGCAAGCAGTCGCCCTCGCGGACCTCTTTCCGCCGCCGGGCTCTCCCGTCTCCTTCATCAAGCAGGGCGACACGTCCGGCGCCGAACGCGAAGCCACTCAGCCCGTGGCGGTTTCTCCCGGATATTTCCGTGCGCTCGGCATTCCGCTTCTCTTCGGCCGCTCCTTTGACGCCACCGACGTCACAGGTGCTGAGCCCGTCGCCGTCATCAGCCTCGACATGGCTCAGGCAAACTGGGCCCGGCCGGAGCAGGCCGTCGGTTCGCAGATCGCCTTCGGCTCGAAATTCGACCAGCGTTACAAAGTCGTCGGCGTCGCCGGGGATTTCACCGGCTACTGGTCGCAGCACCCGGTTCCGACCGTCTACTTGCCCCAGGCGCAAGCCGCCTACTTCTGCGGCGGCTCCGTGATTTTGCGAACGTCCGGTTCGGCGAACGCCGTTGCCGCGCTCGCCCCGCAGGCGCTCGACGCCATGCCGATCCCCGCCACAATTTCTTCCGTCTCGACCATTCAGTCGCTCTGGCGCGCCACTCTCACGCGTCCGCTCGCCCGCATGGCAGGCATGCTCCTTCTCGCGCTCCTCGGACTTTCGCTCAGCATCCAGGGCGTCTACGCCGTGGCCGCCGGAACCGTTGCCGCGCGCACGCATGAGCTTGCCGTGCGCTCCGTCTTCGGAGCGGTTCCCACAAGTTTGGTTTGGAGCGTAACGCGCGAGCTTGCCCTCGCGGTCTTGGTGGGCTCCGCCCTCGGCGTTGCAGGAGCGCTCGAGCTCCGCCCGCTTCTCGCCACTTGGCTCGGCCCATTGGCTGTCTGGCGCACCGAGCCAATCGCCGTCGCCGTCCTGCTCCTCGCCCTCGCCGCAGCTGTCGGCTGCTACATTCCCGCCCGCTCCGCCGCCCGCGCCAACCCCATCGACATCCTCCGCCAAGGCTGACTCTGCCCATACCTCATTTATTGGGCGATTTGTTGCGATTAGATTTTTACAGGTCCTTTCTTTTCTGTAGGTTAGGCGGATTTCTAATTCTGGACTGTTGCGATTAGGATTGGATGGGTTGGAGGCGGGCGTAGAACCGAGGCGGAGCGGAAGACAGGAGCCAGTGACGGGAGGCAAGGACGAACCCGCCACCTGCGAGCGGAGGGTCTGGGGATTATGGCAACCGAGAGCGCCAGAAAAGGCCCCGGATTTGTATAGATTAGAAAAATGTAAGCTGCTGATTCGCTGAGGGTTGCGGCGATTTCTAATCTTCAGTGTATAGATTAGAATTTTGGTGGAGAGCGCCCGGCGGTTGGGAGGAGAAGGTCGCCGGAGCATCCGATTTGGGCCTTTAGTCTCTCATTTTCCTTCCGCCACTATTTTATCATGCATGGCAACTTGACACGGGTGCTCCAAGTCTGCAAGCCATAGGGGAAATTGGAGTTACGAAATCGGGGTTCCTGAGCAGGAATCGAGCGAAATTGAAAAAAGATGGAAAAAGTTTCAGGGGGAAGCTGGGATGATCGGAAGAAGGCCGTCTGGCGAAAGGCGTGCCCACCACTCTAAAGCAGGGGAACGCTCTCAACTTGCGCCGCTTTCCGAAGGTCGGTATCCAGGGTTCCGAGGGGCAGCTGACGGCGATGAGCTAACTCCAAGTACGCTGCGTCATACGCGGTGAGGCCATGTTTTTCGCTCAGTGCCAGCACCGTCGTTGCCTGAGAAGCGGCAATCGCTGGCTCCGTCTCAATCGGCAAGCGTGCGAGCTCGTCCCAAAAGAGTGCCGGCTGATCTGCCTTGATGCGTTTTCTACGGGAGGCAACCAGGAGGCCATTCAGGATTTCAGCCGGCCAGTGCGCGGGGACTACGATTTGGTCGCCTTGGCGCAAACGCTCGAGAAGCCCATCGGTCCAACTGCTGGCCTCGTCCTCAAAGCACCAAGCCAAGGCCGCTGAGGCGTCCACGACGAAAATAGCCATCAGTACTTGTGGCCTTCGTGGATGAGGTCCTTCGTTCGAAGACCTGCGAGCTTGTTTCCCTTGCGCAACTCCAGGATTCGATCTATGGCGGCGCGAACCGACTGAAGACGCTGTTCGCCTGTGGCCTGAAGGGCCTGGCGCGCCAGGATTTCCTGCACATATACCTCGACCGAAACACCGTGCGCGCGAGCCTCTGCCGCCAACTTATCGGGAACTTTTATCGTGACTTCCATTCGTCTCATTATACGCCCTGTGGAGGCGATTCCGGGCCATTTGGCGTGGCGCCGCCAATGGCGTGAGCACTTCGCTGCTTGTACAGGTTCCTGCAGACCCTTAACATCTTTTCAAGGGCCTTCCAATCGCGAAGAGACGCCATTCGTCGCCTTCGCTCTTGCCCCCTCCGCCCGTAATCTGTTCTCATCTTTAGCTCGAAGGTCTTATCCCAAGGTGACGCACAATGGCCGCTGAAAAACCCTTTCATATGACGCCCGAGGAGTTCCGCCGCCGCGGCAAGCAGGCGGTCGACTGGATCGCCGACTATTACGAGCGGATCGAATCGCTCCCCGTCGTCTCCCGCGTCAAGCCCGGCGAAATCCGCGCCTCGCTTCCCAAATCCGCCCCGCAAGACGGCGAAACTTTCGATTCGATGCTCAAGGACGTCGAGACCCTGATCATGCCCGGCATCACGCACTGGCAATCGCCCAACTTCTTCGCCTACTTCCCGTCGAACAACTCGTTCCCTTCGATTCTGGGCGACATGCTCTCCTCCGGCCTCGGCGTACAAGGAATGCTCTGGGCCACCAGCCCCGCCTGCACCGAACTCGAAACTCACGTCCTCGACTGGCTCGTCGAAATGCTCGGCCTGCCGGAAAAATTCTCCTCGCGCGGCAGCGGCGGCGGCGTCCTGCAGGACACGGCTTCCAGCTCCACTCTCTGCGCCTTGCTGGCCGCCCGCGAGCGCGCCACGAATTACGCGTCGAACGAGCGCGGCTGCGACGGCCGCCTCGTCGCCTACACCTCCTCGCAAGCGCACTCCTCAATCGAGAAGGCCGTGAAAATTGCGGGCCTTGGCCGCGCGAATCTGCGCCTTATCGAGGCCGACGAAAAATTTGCGATGCGTCCCGAAGCGCTCGCGGCGCAAATCGACCGCGACCGCAAAGCCGGCCGCGTCCCGTGCTTTGTCTGTGCCACGGTTGGCACCACTTCCTCGAACGGCATCGATCCCGTCCGCGCCATCGCCAAAATTTGCGCCGAGCACGGCATTTGGCTTCACGTTGACGCCGCGATGTCTGGCACAGCGGCCCTCTGTCCCGAATTTCGCTGGATTCAGGATGGCGTCGAACTGGCTGACAGCTACTGCTTCAATCCGCACAAGTGGATGTTCACCAATTTCGATTGCGACTGCTTCTACGTCGCCGACCGCGCCGCGCTCATCAAGACTCTCAGCGTCCTTCCCGAATATCTCCGCAACAAGGCGACGGAATCGGGCGCCGTCTTCGATTATCGCGATTGGCACATCCCGCTCGGCCGCCGCTTCCGGTCGCTGAAGCTTTGGTTCGTGATTCGTCACTACGGCGTGACTGGCCTTCGCCATCATGTGAAGCGGCACATCGAGCTGGCCCAGCAATTTGCCGAGTGGGTGAAGCAGGATCCGGATTTCGAGCTGGCCGCGCCTGCGCCGCTGAATCTGGTCTGCTTCCGGCATCGCGCAGGCGACGCGGTCAACCAGGCAATCATGGACCGCCTAAACCAAAGCGGCGATCTCTACCTCACGCACACGCGGTTGAACGACAAGCTCACTCTGCGCATGGCCATCGGCCAGACGCAAACCGAGCTGCGCCACATCGAGCGCGCCTGGCGCCGCATCAAGGAAGAAGCCGCGACTGCGACGAAAGGATCAGGCACGTCGAAAGAGGGAAAAGCCGGAGGCGAGTCCGCAAAAGGAACGCCGAATGCGGCGAGCGGCTCATGAGGCGCCACGCCTCACGAGTGCTCAGTGCCGGTGGTGAAAAACGCGCCGCTTCACGTCCGGCCAGAATTCGTCGAACGCGTTGCTGCCCATCCGGCCAAGAAATCCCCAGCCGGTTCGATAAAGCGCGTGCGGCGTATCCGCTTCGCGCGCGGGACGCCACGCGTTTGAGATGAAATTGTTTCCGGTGATCGCCGCGTACCGCGCGTACGCGAGCTGAAAGCTTCCGTCGCGCCGCCGGGCGAAGAATGTCTGCCACACGACGTTCTTCACGCGGCCTCCGAAGCTTTCGTCCGGTTCGCGGAAGTACCGCGGATCTTCTCCCCACATCGCGCCGAGCTCCGCTTCCATCGCGTTGCTCAGCGCGACTCCAGCTTCGCGCGAGGCGAACCGCTTTCCGAATCCCGCCCACGTGCCGCGGTACTCCGGCGGCGTATCCCGCGCCGTCCCGAACGCCGCGACGAACACCCCGCCCCCGAGGTGCGCCGGCGCAAAAGTCTGATCCACGAACCACTCGATTCGCTGCCGGCCGGTGATGGGATGGTAGGGCGCCTCCTGGTTCTGCGCCGCTACCGGCGACGCCGGCTGCGCCGGGTCCTGCTGCGCGGACTGCGCGGCCGCGCCCGCGGCAAGCACCAGAAACGCTGCCGCCACCCAACCCAGCCGCCAGATTCTGATCGGACAGATCGTGGGCACCCAATTCGAGGAGACATCGCTCATCCATGGCCAGTGTGGCGGAGGTCAGGCATAAAGCGAATACAGTCAATCGCTTACGGGTCTGACGGGAGACTCTTGACGGGCCGCCCAGGGTACCCTGAGATTCGCGGCAGGGTCAAAATTGCTGTCAACATCCGCGCTCTACCTTCGTTATACCGTCGAACAAAGGAACGAATTGAAGATGGACGCCGTACCAAGGAGAGAAAGCATGATCAGCCGTTTGAAGAGGCCGCTTCGAATCCTGTTACTGCTGTTTGCCGTGCTGTTCGCGGTGCAGTTCGCATCGGCGCGTTCGCCGCTGCCGGCCCGCGCCAAGGCCGACGGAGCCGCAGCGCAGCAGGCGCCCGCGACTCAAAAGCCGCAGAAGGCCGCCGCCCCCGCGAAGGCTCAGGCTGAACCTGCGTCGCCCGGGCAGGCCGCTGACGAGGAACTGACGGATCCCAACGTCAGGGACGATCTCGACAACGTTCGACGCGCGCTCGAGCAGCAGGCCATTGAGCGCATGCGCTACGCCGGCACGCCAGGCTACGACTTCGGCCGGTTCATGAACGACGTCGCGCCGATGGTCGTTTTCATCGTTTTCGCGCTCGTGACCCTGTGGATTCTCCGCGTCGTGCTCGAAAACCGCCGGTGGAACAAGATGGTGAAGGTGCAAACCGAAACACACTCGAAGCTGCTCGACCGTTTCGGCTCGAGCCAGGAGATGCTTGCCTATATGCAATCGGAAGCTGGAAAGAAATTCCTCGAGTCGCCAATTTTCGAGGGGCAGCGGCAGCGCGTTTCAACGCTCCCGTTCGGCCGGATTCTCTGGTCGATCCAAATCGGCATCGTCGCCGCGTTCCTCGGCGCCGGCATGCTGATGCTGAGCGGAAAAGTCAGAACCGAAGACAGCATGGGGTTCACCATCCTCGGCACTCTGATTCTTACGCTCGGCGTTGGCTTCCTGGTCTCGGGAGGCGTATCGTATGTGCTCGCGAAGTACTTCGGCTTGCTCGAGAAGCCGCAGGCTGAATTGGCACGGTCCGAACGCGGTGCGTGACGACCGGAGCCGTGATTGCGCCACTCCGGAGTTCGCGGAACCAAGTTGATGCTGAAAGAATTCACATTCTCGGAAGCACAGCAGCTCGAACGCGCCGCCGGCGCGGTCGATGAGATCTTCCAGATGGACGAGCAGAGCTTCCGAGTGTTCTACGACCGCACGGCGCGCCCGCTCTGGTCGTACCTTTACCGGACATCCGGCAACGCGACTCTGGCCGACGATCTGGTGCAGGAGAGCTACTACCGCTTCCTCCGCGTGCGCTTCCCGGAAATGAATCAGGACTACATGAAGAATTATCTGTTCCGGATCGCGACGAACCTCCTGCGCGACCACTGGCGCCACGCCAAGGTCGATCCGCCTGCTCCCATTCCGGAGAAGGGAAGCAATCGCGAGCCGGCCGCCGTTGGCAGCACACATCAAGTCCACATGCAATCCGACGTGATGCAGGCGGTGCAGAGCCTGAAGCCGCGCGAGCGCGAGTTGCTGTGGCTGGCGTACGTCGAAGGATCGAGCCACCGCGAGATCGCCGAAGTAGTTGGCTTGCGCGAGCAGAGCATCCGCTCGCTGCTTTTCCGAGCGCGCAATAAACTGGCGACCGTGCTGCGGCGCCGCGGCCTGGCGACCGACGGAATGAAGGCGAATCCATGAAGCCGTTCGAGTGCGAAAAAGAATCGCTGGTGATCGAAGCCGCCCGGTCGGGCGCGTGGGACGCGGATCTGCGCGCGCACACGTCCGAATGCACGGCGTGCTCCGACGCAGCGCTTGCCGCGCAGGCCCTGAACGAAATGCGCGCCATCGATTTTGCCGAGTGCCACATTCCGGACGCCGGACTGATGTGGTGGAAGGCTCAGCTTCTTGCGAAGCGCGAGGCCGGCGAGCGCGCCACCGAGCCCATCGCTTTCGTCGAGCGCTTCGCTTACGCTTGCGGCCTGCTGACCTTCGCCGGCGCGTGCGTGTGGCAGTGGCACGCGATTCGCGCCTGGTTTTCTCTTCTGAAACTCGGCTCGCTGAATCTCGCTTCGCTGAATTCAGGCTGGCAGAGCTTTTATGACTCCGTCGCTGCCGTCTTCACTACCTCCGCGCAAAAGTCGAGTTCGCTTCCGAAATTCAGCCTCATGATCGCTCTCAGCGTCGGCGTTCTTCTTCTCTTCGTTGCGTTTGCCGCGTACTTCGCGCGCTCGGAAGAATAGGAAACCGCGCTTCGCCGCCGCGTCTGTCGTACAATTTCCGCATGGTTTTCAAGTCTGGTTTCGTCGGGATCGTGGGACGTCCGAATGCGGGCAAGTCGACGCTCGTCAACACGCTCGTCGGGCGCAAAGTGGCGATCGTCTCGCCGAAGCCGCAGACCACGCGCAATCGCATCCAGGGCATCCTGAATCGCGAGGACGCGCAGATTGTGCTCGTCGACACACCCGGAATTCACAAGCCCGGCTCCGCGCTGAACCGAATGATGATGGACGAACTTCAGCACGCGCTCGAGGGCCTCGATATTCTTTCTCTGATCGTCGATGCGTCAACGGACTTCGGTCCCGGCGACCGCTTTTCGCTCGAATGGGTGAAGCGCTTCCGCGGCCCCGTCTTCCTGCTGCTGAATAAGGTGGACCGCGTGAAGAAGCCCGCGCTTCTGCCGCTGATCGACCGCTACCGCCGCGAATTCGATTTCGCCGAAATCTTTCCCATTTCCGCCCTCACCGGCGAAGGCTGCTTCGATCTTACAAACGCGTGGCTGAAGCATCTGCCGGAGGCGCCCCCGTATTTTCCCGCCGACCAGTTCACGGACCAGCCCGAGCGTTTTCTGGCCGCCGAGCTGATTCGCGAAAAGGCGATTCTCGCGACGCGCGAAGAGGTGCCGCACGCGGTGGCCGTGCTGGTCGACAGCTTTGACGAAGAGCCGAACCTGATCCGCATCCGCGCCACGATTTACGTCGAGCGCGAAGGTCAGAAGGGAATCCTGATCGGCAAGCAGGGCGCGACGATCAAGAACATCGGCACGCAGGCGCGCAAGGAGCTGGAGGAAATTCTCGGCGTGAAGGTCTTTCTCGAAACGTTCGTGCGCGTCCAGCCGCGCTGGCGCGAAAATCCCGGCCTCGTGCGCCAGTTCGACTGGCACTACCAGCTCGAGCAGATGAGCGAGCGCCAGCAGGACCAAGCATCGGAATCGTGATCGATTGCCCGTGCCGGGCGCGAATCACTTCGTAATCAGGTCGTTCGAATTAATATGGTAGCCGTAGAGCTGCGCGCGGCCGCCGGTTATGTGCCACACGAACTGCTCGGTGCCGGAGCCCGGCGAGAACTTTGTGTCGTAGGCCAGTGTGACGGTCGCGCCCTCGCCGGCGAACCACGCAACTCTTTCGCCCTGAAGAGTCGAGTCGCGGACCATTCCGAGTTTTGTGTGGACTGCCTCCAGAAGCTTTGTGAAATCTGCTTCCGTCGTGGCGTTGTGCAGCTTCTCGTCTGAGGCTGTGTATAACGCCGAGTATTGCGCGAGATCGAGCTGCGAATGGAATTCCGTGACCGCGTCCTTCGCGAGCGCCAGATTCTGTTTTGCGCTGCCGCATGAGACGAGAAGCACTGCCGCCGCGATTACAAGTGCCGCTGACAATCGAGAGGAATGAGTTGCAGTCATAGATCACCCCAAGACCGAGGATCAACCCGAGAACCGCAGATTAAGTGCGTGAGTACGTATCTTCAATGGAAAAGGCTGCCCCGCGTGCGCGATGAGGCAAGGTCCGTCGACCAAATATTCGTATATGAGTGGGTCATTGTGCCGCCCCTGAAAGGGGCTCGTGGATCTATTGATCTTTCGCTTTTCCCACGGCTTACGCCGTGGGCCACAATCTGTCTCAACAGGAAGATTGCGCCGGCCGATCCGTGTCTGGCTGGCGCTTGGGACTCCACCGCAACGTTTCCTGCGGTTCTCTGCACGACTAACGCCGTTGGCGACAACCGGTCTGATGAGCCTCGGGAAGCAGGTGCGCGCTAAGCTTCAGTTCTTCGAGGGGGCGATGCCGAGGGAGCGCATCTTGCGATAGAGGTGGCTGCGTTCGAGGCCCAGTGCGTGCGCGGCGCGCGTCATGTTCCAGCGGTTTTCTTCGAGCTTGCGCAGGACGAATTCGCGTTCGTACGCCGCCCGCGCTTCCTGCAGGCTCTCGTACGGCTTCTGCGGGCTCTTCGAGGCGCCGCGGAAAAGCTCCGGCGGCAAATGGTGCGGCTCGACCCGCGAGGCAGGACACATAATCACGAGCCTCTCGACCAGATTCCGCAATTCGCGCACGTTTCCGGGCCACGGGTAGGACAGCAGCACTTCCATCGCTGGTGCGCTGAACTCCTTCGGCTTCTTCCCATATGCGGCGCAAAACTCGGCGAGGAAATTCGCGGCGAGAATCGGAATGTCTTCGGTGCGCTCGCGCAGCGCAGGCACGTAGAAGGGAATCACGTTCAGGCGGTAGAAAAGATCCTCACGGAAAAGGTTCCGGGCGATTTCCTCTTCGAGCTTCTTATTTGTCGCAGCAATCACGCGCACGTCGACGTTTACCGGCTGATTCGAGCCCAGCGGCTCAACGCGCTGTTCTTCTAGCACGCGAAGCACCTTGGACTGCGTTTTCAGGCTCATATCGCCCACTTCGTCGAGAAAAAGCGTGCCGCCGTTGGCCTTCTGGAATTTTCCGGTTTTGTCCTCGCTCGCCCCCGTGAAGCTGCCCTTGCGATGCCCGAACATCTCGGACTCGATGAGCTCCTCGGGAATCGCGGCGCAGTTCACTTCGACGAACGGCATCGTGTTTCGTCCGCTGCTGGCGTGAAGCGCGCGCGCCACCAGCTCCTTGCCCGTTCCGCTCTCGCCATAAATCAGCACGCGCCCGTTGGTCGGCGCCGTGAGCGCGATCTGCTGGCGCAGCGCCTTCATGGGGACGCTCACGCCCAGAATCTGATGCCGCTCTTCGAGCTCCGCGCGAAGCTGGCGATTTTCGGATTCCAGCCGCATGTAATCCAGCGCGTTGCGGAGGACCAGCGAGACTTTTTCGATCGAGAGCGGCTTTTCGATGAAGTCGAATGCGCCAAGCTTCGTTGCGCGCACGGCGGTTTCGATGTTGCCGTGGCCTGAGATCATGACGACCATCGGCGCGTCATCGTGGGATTGGATTTGCTCGAGCGCGGAGAGCCCGTCGAGCTTCGGAAGCCACACATCCATCAACACCAGGTCGAAATGGCGCTGCTCGACGAGCTCGAGGCATTCTTCCGCTGTCCCGGCCGCATGAACCTCGTAGCCTTCGTCGCGCAAGAGCGCGCCGAGCGAGTCCCGGATTCCGCCTTCGTCGTCTACGATCAGTATCGATGCTTGCATGCGAACGTAAACCTATGCCGCCGGAGTGCTTGCTTGCTGCGCGACCGGAACCTCGATCGCAGGAAATCGAATCACGAACTTCGAGCCCATGGGGACATTGTCTTCCACGCGAATGCTGCCGTTGTGCTCGGCCACGATGCGGCTCGCGATGGCGAGGCCGAGGCCGGTGCCACGGTCCTTGGTGGAAAAATGCGGCAGGAACAGCCGCTCCTTATCCTGCGGCGAAATCCCGCGGCCGCTGTCGGAGACTTCGATGATGACGGCGTCGTCGTCGGTCTCGGCGCGCGTCGCCAGAGTCAACTGACGGATCGCCGAGCCTTCCATCGCTTCGGCGGCATTGTCGATCAAATTCGCCAGCACGCGGCGCAGAAGTTCGGGATCGGCTTTTACGGGAGGCAGCGAAACCGCGAGATCGGTTCGCACCGTGATGCCCTCGAGCCGCCCATGGAACAATTCGAGCGCGCTCGCGACGATCGGATTCAGGTCGGCCGGCGCAAGGCGCGCGGAAGGGAACCGCGCGAACTGCGAAAATTCGTTGACCAGGGACTCGAGCGTCTGCACTTCGCGTTGCATCAGGCCCGCGCACTCCGCCGTCATCTTTTCGAATTCAGTGCGCTGCCCATCCGGCTTCGCGGCCGAACTGCGGTCGAGATAGCGCAGCAGCCGTTCGGCACTGAGCTGAATCGGCGTAAGCGGATTTTTGATTTCGTGCGCGATGCGCTGCGCCACTTCCTGCCACGCGGCGGCGCGCTGGGCGCGCAGCAAATCGGTGAGGTCGTCAACCACCACGATGAAGCCGGGATTCGAGCGGCGCGGCCCGAGCGAACTGACCGTCACCGCGGCGCGCACCAGCCGGCCGCCCGTGGCTACTTCGATTTCGCGCGACGCGGCTCCCATGCGCAGCGACCGGCGCATCAGGTGCAGGACTGTGCGCGCGGCCTCCTCGCCGAGCAGATCCTGAAGCGAGTGCGCGCTGCGGGCATATTCGCCCAGAATTGCCGCGACCGCCGAGTTCACGCGCGAAATGTTTCCAGAGGAGTCGAGCGAAACGACGCCGGTGGGAATATTTTCGAGAATCGTCTCCATCATCTTGCGGCGGCGCTCGCGCTCTTCGATGGCCTGCTCCAGGCTTTGCGTGAACTCGTTGATCTGGCGGCGGCCTTCGCCGAGCTGTTCTGTCATGCGATTGAACGAGCGCACGAGCGTGCCCAGCTCGTCCTGCGCCTGCGCCTCGATTTGGTGATCGAAATTGCCGCGGGAAATTTCGCGCGTCGCTTCGGCGAGCGCCTGAATCGGGATGGTGACTTGCTTCGAGAGAAACAGAGCCACCCACGTGGTCGTGAGAAGCAGCAGCGACGTGATCACGACGAAGGCGAGCAGAATGTCGCGCTTGTACGCGCGAAGGTCCTGCTTTTGCTGCGCGTAGGTTCCCATCTGCGCTTCGATCTGGTCATAGTGATCCAGGTAGTCTTTGGGAGCGAGCCGCCCCGCAACGAGGAAGCGCGTGCCGCAATCCGCGCGGCCGGCAAGATAGGTCGAGGACGGCCCCGACCAAATCTCCGAGCCGGAGGGAAGCGTGCGCGCCAGCTTCAGCGCGCTCTCGGCCTCGGTGGACGAAGGGTCGAGCGACGCCACTTTGCTGACGGCTCCCTGGCCCGATACGAACCACAAGGCATCCGCGCCGGGAGCGGCGTTCTTGAGAGCCTCGCTCGGTTTTGCGTCAGGGCGCAGCAAGTACTGGCATGCGGCCTGCGCTTCCTGCGAAAGTCGCGCGTGGCCGCGGCTCGACATCTCGTCAAGCAGCGCCTGGCTTTGCTCGTTCGCGATTTCGAGCGGGCGCGGAAACCATTGCGCGAGCGTGCGGTTCACGATCGCGTAGCCGAAGAAAAACATGAAGACCACAGGCAGTAGCGACACACCCATCGCGCCCGCCACCATCTTCACCTTGAATCGCGAGCCCATCTGCCCGCTGCGCCGCTCGGACCACAGGCGCACCAGGTATCGCAGCAGAACAAACGTCAGCACGATCAGCGCGATCGCCAAAACGGTCGACAGCGAAAAGAGAATGAGGAACGCGTTGTCTTGCTGCGGATGAAGCGGAATCTTCAGCGAGCCGAGCGTAAACACCGCCGCGGCGAGCATCGCGACGACTACGCCCACGACCGTGAGCCACAGTTGCCGCTTCCACTGCGACTGCCGCGGGGTCACCGGCCCTCCTCGAGATAACGCCCGAGCGGGCATTCACTGCACTTCGGCTCGTGCGACCGGCACCAGTTTTTTCCGGCAGCGACGATCAGAGCGTGAAATTCGTTGAAGCGCGCGGCATTTCCGGGAAACTGACGCTCGAAAAGCCAGCGGACGTCGTCATACTTTGCCTTGTCGCCGATCCAGCCGTGGCGCGCGAGCATGCGCTTCGTGTATGCGTCGACGACGAATACTTCGTGGCCGCCGCCGTAGAGGAGGATGGAATCGGCGGTCTCGGGGCCAATGCCAAAAACGTCGAGGAGCTGCTTGCGCAGGACGATCGTTGGCGTCGCGAACATTCGCGCGAGCGAGCCGCGATGATTACGCTGCAGAAATTCGCAGAAGGCCTTGAGCTTGCGCGCCTTCTGCCGGAAATAGCCGGATGGGCGAAGCAGCCGCTCGAGCCGGCGAATCGGGGCTGCAAGAATCGCGCGCGGCGACATCAGACGCGCGTCGCGTAGGTTCGCGATGGCCGCCTCGACGTTCTTCCAGGAGGTGTTTTGCGTGAGGATGGCGCCGACAATAATTTCAAACGGCGAATCGCCGGGCCACCAGTGCTGCGGGCCGAGTGCGGCGAAAAGCGAGTTGTAATATTCGTCGAGGGGAGGTTGTTGCGCCGCTGCGACTGGGGCGGGGTTCGCTGGGCGTTGGGCGGGTCGCGCTTTCGCGATGGCCGTCAGGCCGGGCTGAATGTGGGTCAAAGCCATTGGAAAAGCTAACGATAGCGGCAAGGCGCGGTGGCGTCAAGCCGTGGTGTTGTATGTTAGCCACACGACTGTGGCTGCGCTGCCGCGCTGTCGCGCCGAACGTGCGTGGCGCAGCACGCTCCGCCAGCGGCCGGCGCGAATTTCAGCCGCGCGTTCGCTCGAATTCCCGCATGAAGTTGACCAGCGCCTCGACCGCCTCTTGCGTCACGGCGTTGTAAAGCGACACTCGCATCCCGCCTACCGACCGGTGGCCTGCGATGCCCGCGATGCCCGCCGCCGCAGCCTCACCAACAAATCGCTTCTCGATCGCTTCATCGCCCCCGGCCACGCGGAACACGACGTTCATCCGCGACCGCGACGCCTTCTCGACCGGGCAGTGGTAGAACGAGCCCGCATCGAGCGCGTCGTAGAGCAGCTTCGCCTTCGCTTCGTTTTTCTTTTCGACCGCCGCCGCGCCGCCCTGCTTTTCCACCCATTCGAAGACGAGCCCGCAGACATAAACGGCGAAGGTGGGCGGCGTGTGGAAGAGCGAGCGCTCCTTGATTTCCGTGCGGTATTGCAGCAGGGAGGGCAGATTTTTGTCAGCGCGCTCGGCGAGGTCGCGACGGACAATCACCACGGTGGCGCCTGCGGGGCCAAGATTCTTCTGCGCGCCCGCGAAAATCAGGCCGAAGCGCCGCACGTCGAGCGCGCGCGAGAGAATGTCTGACGACATGTCCGCCGCCAGCGGCACCGCGCCGGTTTGCGGCATCGAGTGCCACTGCGTGCCCTCGATCGTGTTGTTCGTGCACATGTAGACGTAGGAGGCGTCCGGCGAGAGCGCGAGTTCATCCGCGCGCGGCACGCGGGTGAACTTCTCGGCTTCGGTCGACGCGGCGATGCGAAATGGCGTGCCCTTTTTCAGTTCCGCGATGGCTTTCGCCGTCCACATGCCCGTGTGCAGCACGTCCACCGGCTTCCCGGGGAGGCACAGGTTCATCGGCACCATCGAAAATTGCAGGCTGCCGCCACCCTGGAGGAAAAGCACGGCGTGCTCTTCAGGAATGGCCATCAGGCGCCGCAGCGTCTGCTCGGCGCGGTCGAGAATCTCCTCGAATTCGGGCGAGCGGTGGCTCATCTCCATCACGGACATGCCCGTGCCGCGATAATCGAGCAGCTCCTCGCGCACCCGTTCGAGGACGGAAAGCGGCAACATTCCCGGGCCGGCGTTGAAGTTAAGCGCTCGATGCAATTTCCTGGTCGTCGTGCTTGTTGAACTCACAGTCAGAAGGTTCCTCGCGAATGAATTTGTGCCGCTTGGACGAAACCGGCGTGCACGCTACAGATTAGCAGAACGGCCCGCGCCCGCGAAGCCGCGCCCAGCGTCCGCTTTCGCCACTCACCGGCTGCGTTGCGCATCCGCTGCGATGAAACGCCGGCCGCGAAGCGTTTCTCGCGCTTGCCTTGACCTCTCCAGCCGCAACCAGTAGACTGAATTTGATCCTCTGCTAGGCGGGAGTGACTGAATGTTATTGTCGCGGGACTACGTTGGCTACATGGCCAAGGAAGTAGTGAAGCGCCTCGTGGCCGGCAAAATGATCGAAACGAAGAGCGTCGAGAACCTGACGACGCAGGTGCGCCAGGTGATGGCCGACGAGATAACGATCGAAGACCGCCTGAACGAAGAGGTCCGCGAGATTCTTGCGAAGTACTCGGACGAGATGCGGCGCACGGGGGCGCAATATCAGGAGATGTACAAAAAAGTGAAAGGCCAGCTTGCGCGCGAAAGGAAGCTGATCCTCCGTTAGTATGCGACTGACCCGCGAAAAGACAGTCCGCCTCTCTCATCGCATCATCGATTTTCTCGTATCGAGTTCCGAAGTGGACTTCATCGAAGATCGCGACACGATTCGCCTGGAAATCGTCAACATCCTCACGTCGCTGCTGAAGGTCGAGGAGCAGGTGGACACGGACGTTCGCGCAAAGATCGCCTCGCAGAAGAAGGAAATTCTCGAGGGCAGCGAGGAGTGGGACATCCTCTACCGCAAGTATTACGCCGAAGCGTTGAAGCGGCTCGGCGTCGCCGAAGTTCACGCCCACCAGTAAAACTTTTCGCTCGCCCAGCTTTTCTATTCCGTAATCACGCGGTCCGCCCACTCGACAAGGCCTACGAAGATCGTCGGACTCCCGAACTTCGCGCCCCACTGATCCAGGTCCGCCTGCGTGACGCTGCGCGCCCGTGAACAAGCGCCGCAGGCGTAAATCTGGATGTGCCGCGCCACCACTTTCTCGAGCGTCTCGCTTAGCGCCGGCCATCCTACGGGTACGACGGCCGCCGCCTCGGATTTCCTCATCAATCCCACGGCCTCGCCCAGCAGAAAAATCTGCACGTCGTGGCCCGCCTCCGAGAGCGCCAGGCCGTGAAGAAACGGAAACGCAGCCTTCGTCGGGTCGTCCGAACCCCATGCGCTTTTCATCATGACGTTCAGCTTTTTCTTTTCCGGGGTTTGCGCTGCTGCGGCGCCAGCAGCCAGGAACGGGAGGGCGGCCAGCTGCGATAGAAAGCGTCGTCGCATGATTTTTTCTCCTAGATGTCGAAGACAAAATGTGCGCCAAGGATACTCTCCTTCGCGCTGGGCAGCCAGTTGCCGATTCGCGCACAACAAAAAAGGGCGCCCGAGTGTCGTCGAGCGCCCTTTCGGGTATTCGTATTGTGCGCGGCCGTTTGCTGCCGCGGTCGCAGTTACTGCTGCTGGTCGTCCGGCCGCTTCTTCAGAGTTGGACGGTCGCTATCCGGAGCCGTCGGATCGCCCGCCGCATCGCCACCCTTGTTGTTGCCGGTGCGCTTGCGCAGCGACGGCTTGTTCGGATTCTTATCCTTCAACTTCTGCCCGGACTCGATCATCTCGAGCCGACTTTTCACCGTGTCGAATTCGGAGGTCGAGACGATGTATTCGTCACGCGCCGGAAGAATCGTGGCGATTTCCTTCTGGATGGCCTCGACGCGGTCGGGCGTCGGCGGGTGGTCCGAGAAGACTTTCGGGATCGTGCCGGGCTGCTTCTTCTCGAGCGCCTCCACCTTTTCAAAGAAGGAGACGAACGCGTTCGGGTCGTATCCGGCCTTGTACATGTATTGCAGCCCGAGGTAGTCGGCCTGACGCTCTTCATCGCGCGTGAACTTCAGGAAGGTGAGCGGAATCATGAAGTTCATGCCCTGGTAGATGGCGTAGCCGGTCCAGGTGTAGGGGATGAAGATCATCGCGGGAATCATGGCGAGCTGCGTGATGTCGCCTTTGGTGGCCTGCTTCGTGCCGTGGCGCGCGCAAACGTGGGCGATTTCATGCGCCATCACGCCGGCCATTTCCGCTTCGGAGTCCGCGTGCAGAATCAGGCCGCTGTTGACGTAGAAAAATCCGCCGGGCAGCGCGAACGCGTTCACTACGTCCGAATCGATCACTTTGATGGTGAAGGGGACGCGCGCGTCCGAGTTTCGCACCAGGTTCTGGCCCACGCGGTTCACGTATTCGTTCACCACGGGGTCGTCGATGAATTTCGCGGAGCGGTCCACTTGCTGCGCCAGTTGCTTGCCCAGCGCGATTTCGTGTTCGAGTGAGTAGAAGTCGAGGCCCTTGCCGACATCGCGGTTCCCGATCGCGTTGACGTCTTCGATGCTGCCGGGCTTTACCTTCGGGTCCGTCTCCTGCGGCAGAGGAGGTTCGGCGGGAGGCTTCTGCACCTGGGTCTGCGAAGTTTGCTGCGCCGGCACCGTTGATGGTGTCTGCTGCGCGGTCGGCGCCTGCATTGGCGTCTGAGTCTGGCTGGGCTGCTGCGCGGTCTGTGGAATCGACTGGCCGAGCGCGATCTCCGGCATCGCCAGCAGGGAACTGGCCAGCATCATGGCCAGGCATTGCGCCGCGAAGGAATTCCTCATGTAGACCTCCCGAGGACCTTGTCCGGAGTATACACCTTTGGCAGGGTCCCCGCGCTGCTTCGTTGGATGGCATCGAGGTGAAAACAGTTATCTGGGGAGAAACGAGGCAAGGAGCCAGCGAAAAAGCTGGAAGCACAGATGAGCCCCCCTGCGGCGGGCAGGCCACTGCCTGCGGCAGGCAGGTACGATGAACGCGGATGAAATCTGAAAACACACCGTGAGGCCGCTGGACCAAAGTCGCCTCCGGAAGCGGTGAGTCCCGGGAACCGTAGATTAAGCATGGTCGCGGTCCTTTGTTTTCAACGAGTTACGAGAGAAATTAATCCCCGTACCGTAGATTAAAGTTCGCTGGAGTTTCGCTCTGGGCTCGCGTGTTGGCAGCGGAGAGATCCCTCGGCTCGCGTTGCTCGCTCGGGACGAGGATGACGAGGAACAGGACGGAGCCCACCGCAGAGGCGCAGAGGGGCGCGAAGAGGATTCGAAGGAGATCGACGAGCAAAACATAAAAAAAAGTGCCGGGGATCTGTATAGATTAGAAAAATGTAAGTGGCTGATTCGGCGGGAGTTGCGGCGATTTCTAATCTTCAGTGTATAGATTAGAAATGAGAGGTCCTTCGCTCGCGATGCTCCGCTCAGGACGAGGATCCTGATCGGATCCTCGATTAGAACTTGGGCGGAGAGCCCACGGTGGGAGGAAGGAGAAGATCGCCGGGGCATTCGATTTGTGCCTCTAGTCCCTCATTTTCCTACTGACACTGTTTTATCATGCGTGGCAACTTGACACGTGTGATTCAAGTCTGCAAGCGACAGGAAGGATTGGGTTTACGAAATCGCGATTCGTGAGCAGGATTTGAAAAAAGTTGAAAAAATCTTGGGTCCTCAAAGTCCGCAGCGGTTGGTGGGGAAATTACCAGACAGAAGACGTTGTCGCCGCGGAGCTCCGACCCACTAAAGGACAACGGAGCCAGCGAGACGCCGGCGGTACGAAAATCGATTCCCGAGACGGGTGTAAAGCCGCCGATCGGCAGGCCGCCTGCCGGACAGGATCGGCGCTCCCAAGCGCGACAGCGGGGCGACGGGCGTACGCAGATGGCGTTTGACCTTCGCGCTCGGAATTGGGTACTCTGCCGCCTCGGATCGTTGAAGCAGGCGGCGCGACCCAATCAACCCGATGAGATGCCTGTTCATAGCGTGTCTCCTCCTGTGCCCTGGAACTGCCTTCGCGCAGTCGTCTGAGAGGGAGCCTGTGGCAATCGCGGAGCTTGGGGCGGCCGGCTCCTGGAACGTCAAAGGCGGCGGAGCGAGTTTCGGTCCGACCGTGGCCGTTGAATTTACGCCGATCGAGCACTGGCTCGAGCTTGAGGCCGGAGTGACCCCGCTGTTCGCGCGACACTCGACGGAGTGGGATACGGACCTCTTGTTTAAGAAGCCCTGGACGCTCTCGAAAAAGGCGGAGTTCATGCTGGGAGTTGGGCCCGAATGGGTTCACGCGCGGAATCTTGGCGTGACGACGAATTCTGTAAGCGCTGAGGGCGCGGCGGATTTCATGTTTTGGCCCTTTGCCAAGCATCGATTTGGGTGGTACCTCGAACCGGCCTACGACTACAACTTTGGGCGGGGGCACGAACAATCGCTGGGCGTCAGCGGCGGCTTGCTGATTGCGATTCCCTGATTCGAGAAAGAATTGTTCCTGGGCTTCGCGGCTCCGGCATCACGAACCACACGACCGGGCGGGTGTCGCTGCGGACGTGCGTCCTATTCGGTACAAAGAACCGGGACGCAGAGAACGCGACGGTACGGTCTCGACATGAAACACCGCTTCGATGTCCTAAGGCGCAAACTCAGCGTGCCGTGAGAAAGCAGATCCCTGCCTGCGGCAGGCAGGCCTCACCGCCATCCGCGAAAGAGCGCGGCTGGGTTCGGGATGACAGACTCCGGAGAAATGCAAAAGCGCCGACCGGAAGACTCATCGCGCGTGACCCGCGGGATGAAGTGACGCTCGCAAGCGCGCTTCGCGGGAGACAGACGACCGCCCCCCCCCTTTGCGTCAAAACAAACGCTGGGATCGGGGCCGCGCCGCCGCCCGAGTCATTTGAGGTAGGTCTTGACGATTTCGATTACGTCCTCTGCAGCTTCCGACGCTGACTTTGAGTTCTGGGGCATGTGATTCCGAATGTGATCTTCGAGGAGCTCGCCCATCAGGCTGTTGATCGCTCCTCTAGCCGCCGCCAGGCGCTGAAGCACGTCCGCACATTGTTCGTCATCATTCAAACCGCGGAGCACACTCTCGAGTTGTCCGATCACCTTCTTGGTGCGGTTGACCAGGTCTAATTTTTCGCGCGATAAATGGGTCATTTTCTCTTGACTACCCTATGGGGGTATGGTATCCCGTTGAGGCATCGAACAAGAGCATCAGGAAGATAACCAAATGGAAGGACTGATTCAAGAGCCAGAACCCGGAGCGCCTCGGTGAGCTAGCGTAAGGCCGATTCCGCCGTCTCCCGCTCGCTCTCGAGGAAAAACATCAACCCGAGCGAGTGGCGATCTTCGTCGTCTCCGCAAAGATATCCACCGGGCAAGCCATTGAACGGGGGACCGTCTATCCTCGTTGAGGGGATGGGTGTCCTCAATCAGGTCGGCTCGCCGGAGCTATGGGAAGGACACTCATGAAAGAACGCAAGCGGGTCCAGTTGATTATTCTACTGCTGGCTTTTGTCGTCGCCGCGCCCTCCGCTTGGCCACAACAGGACGCCGTTCAAGAATGGAATCTCCACGGGCAGGTGACAGAGCTTCCACAAGGCGATCCCGGCTTTCCCGCAGCATACTCCGGCAAGAACAGCCTAAACAGCAAGGGCGAAATACAGGAAACTCTCAGCGCAGACCTGTTTGTAGGCGCTCACCTATGGCGTGGTGGGGAAATCTACGCCGATGCGCTGCTCTGGCAGGGCTACGGCCTTAGCCGCACGGAAGGTATCGAAGATTTTCCCAACGGTGATGCGTTCAAGAACGGCACTACGTATCCGCACTTCATGTTTGCGCACCTGTTTATCCGCGAAACCATCGGCTTAGGCGGCAAGAAAGAAGAAGTAGCCGATGGGCCTCTTTCACTCGCGGGCGAACGGGACATCTCACGTTTGACCCTCACCATCGGCCGATTCACCCCCATGGACATGTTCGACCACAACGCCTACGCGCAGGACGCGCACAGCCAATTTCTGAATTGGGCGATGCAGACCAATCTCGCGTGGGATTTCCCTTCCGACAGCGTGGGATACACCACGGGAATCGCTGCGGAGCTGAACCGGCCGCTATGGACGCTGCGTACCGGGTTCTTCCAAACGCCCGGCTCAAAGAATGGTTTCACCGCCGATGACTTGGTCCTCACTTTCCCTCACGCGGGCAGCAGTGGAAAATTCTTCGATTCGTGGGGTGCAGCCGCGGAATTCGAGCGCCGCTGCAACGCACACGCCCGTCCGGGGGCAGTGCGGTTCTTGGGGTGGGTGGATGAGGCCAACATGATTAGCTACCGGCAAGCCGCTACTCTACTTGAAGCCGACGGCCCGCAAGCGGATCTGTCGCCGGCGCGCGCCTATCGCCACAAATACGGCTTTGGCCTGAACGTGGAACAGAGTGTCACCAAGAATGTCGGTATTTTTTCGCGTCTCGGGTGGAACAACGGGCAAACTGAGGGATGGATGTACACCGACGCAAATTGGACCGCATCGCTCGGCGCGAGCGTCAGCGGCTCCGCATGGCACCATCCGAACCACAGCGCGGGGTTGGCATTCGTCACCAGCGGCGCGTCAGCGAGCGCTCAGAAATTCCTTGAGGCCGGGGGCTTGGACATAGTGGATGGGGACGGCGCCCTCACCTACGGGAGCGAGAAAGTGACGGAAGTCTATTACAGCGTCCCGGTGTGGGAGAATTTCTATGCGACTCCCGATTTCGAGTTCGTCCTTAATCCGGCATTCAACCGAAGCCGTGGCCCCGTGCCAGTCCTCGGTGTGAGGTTTCACTGGCAGTTCTGAGGGCGTGATTGCAGTGCTGGATGGGAGTCCTCCTCCTGTTAGGTCAACGAAGAGCCAAGAGAAAAAGCCAAGAGAAAAAGCCAAGACAAAAGCCTCAGGTCTGAAGACCTGAGCTACAGGATCTCCGCACGCGTGAGGAGGGCGGGGAACGCGGGGGCCCCGCCCTCCTGAACAAGCGGTCTTGAGATGGCGGTTAGTAGATGAGTTTCAGGGAGAATTGGATCTGGCGGGAGGTGCCGGCGGTTTTGCTGATTTCGCCGAAGCCGGAGCCGGTGAGGATGTTGGCGGGCAGGCCCATATCAACGATGTTGAAGAGGTTGAAGAACTCGGCGCGGAATTGCAGGTCGAGTCGCTCGGCGCCGCCGCTGCGGCGGCCGATGGGCGTGTCCTTGATGAGAGCGAAATCGAAATCGTAGAAGGCGGGGCCGCGGAAGGTGTTGCGGCCGAGGGTGCCGAAGACCCCCTGATTCGGGCCTGTGCCGCCGGCAACGTGGATGGGGATGTAGAAGAAGTCGGCGGCGTTGTCGGCTCCCTGACCGAAATAATCCTGGCGATTCTGGCGCGCGGTGGAAAGGTGCGGCGTGGCGATCTGATCGGGGCGGTCGACGCCCGCGGAGCCGTAGCCGGTCTGCTGGATGCCGGAATAAACGGTGAAGGGCAGGCCAGAGCTGATGCTGGAAATGCTGAGCAATTCCCACCCTGCGGTGACCTTGCGGCTGATCGGCGAGAGAAAATCGACCTTTTCGAGTTGCAGATCCTGAATCGCGCTGAGGCCGAAGCCGCGAGCGACGTCGAAGGCGGACGGGCCCTTTTCGGGATGAGTGTCGAAGGGATTCTGCGAAATGCCCGAGCTGACGGCGCCGGTGGAGCCGGTGCCGCCGATGATGTCACTGCTGTTGTCGAGCGACTTGCTCCAGGTGAAGCTGGCCTGGATTCCGGGGCCACGATGACCGACGGTGCCGGAAAGCGACGACTGCAACGAATGATACGTGGAGTGGGAGTCGGCGAAGATGACGTTCTCGACGCCGAAGCCGCCTATTACATCGCCGGAGCTATCAAACTGAGTGTAAGGAGCGAAACCGGGGCTCGCGCCAGCGTAGGCGTTCGGAAAGCCGAGGCGCGGAAGATGCTCGGCGGCGGTGCCGACGTAGTTGACGTCGGCGGTGAGGTTGCCGAGGAGTTTGCGTTCGAAGCCGGTGGTCCAGGTGTAGAGAGTGGCGTTGCCAAAGGAGCGGTCGATGCCGCTGAGACTGAGCGCGCTGACAATATGGCTCGGGGTGAGCGCGGCGAGATCCTGCTCGTAGCGATTGACGTCCATCACGGTGTTGGGTGGAACGTCCTTTGGATTGCCGGAAGCGTAGACGTCGACGCCGGCTGGCGTGTAGACGCGCGGAAGTTGCGCGGGAGTGATTTGGAAACCGTAGGCGAGCGGCGCGCCGGGCGCGGCCAGCGCGCGAGGATAGGCGACTAAGGGAGTGGAGCCGGTGAGGAAATTGTCCTGCCAGATGTTTGGCGGAATCACGGTGATGCCGGCGCCAGCGTGGAGGGAGAGATTGTCGGTGGCTTGCCATGAAGCCTGGACGCGAGGGCCGAAGCCGTTCCAATTGGTTTTATAGCCCGGCTGAGGATAGATGACGTACTCCTGCGTGCTGTTTTCGTTGAGGAAGCCGGCGGTGCGGTGAGCGCGCTCGGAGATGGGAGTGTAGAGTTCCCAGCGGAGGCCGTAGTCGAGAGTGAAGCGGCGAGTGATGCGCCAGGTGTCCTGCGCCCAGAGGCTGTAATTGTTGCGCGAGATGGCGGCAGGGCCGATGTGCGAGCCATTCGAGAAGTAGGGCGGCGCGACGGCCACGGAATAGAAGAAGGCGCTGCCGGAGAGAAATGCGGAGAGCGTATCGGGGAGGGGATCGCCGACGGCAACGTCGTGCATGCCGCTCTGCGAGGGGATGGCTTCTGTGGCGTAGGCGGTGCCGCCACCGAAGCTGTATTCGCCGTTGGGGCTGATGCCGAAATAGGTGGTGTCGCGATTGAGGCGCGCTTCGAAGCCGGCCTTGAAGGCGTGATTTCCGGCGGTGTAGGCGACGGTCTGGCGGCCATGGAAGAGATTGCCGTAGGCCTGCATCACGGAGCCGGCCGCGGAGTTGAAGGCTTCGTAGGTGCCGTCGCCAAACTTGGCGGCGGGATCGGCGTAATCGGGAGTGGGGAAGCCGGGCGTGGAGCGCTGGTAGCCGAGGAGAGATTCGAAAGTCCAGCGAGGCGAGGGCGTGCGCGTGTAGGCGATGACGAAGTTGCGCTGGCGATCGAGGTACTGGACGCCGAAGGCGGGATCGATGGCGGTCTGATCGGGATTGGTGGTGGGGCCGGTGAGATTGTCCATGGTGAAGCGGGCGAAGATTTGATCCTTGGGCGAGATGCGGTGGTCGATGCGGATGGAGAATTGGTCGGCGTTGGTGACGACTTTCGAGGCGGTGGCGTAGGTGCGCGCGCCGTAGGAGCCGGTGGGATTATTCGGCATGGGGTAGCGAGCGAGGATGGCGGCGATGCTCGCGGGGATGGGGACGTTGAGGGTGTCCGTGGAGCCATCGGGATAGGTGACGACGTCGATGCCGGCGCGTTCGTTGGCGGTGGGAACGGGCATGACTTGCGTGGTGCCGAGGACTTGGCGGAAACCCTGATACTCGACGAAATAGAAAGTGCGCTGGCGGCCGTCGTGGGCATGGGGGATGTAGACGGGGCCGCCGTTGGTGAATCCAAATTCGTTGCGGCGGAAGGGCGGAATGCGGCCCGGATACGCGGGGGTGGGATAGTCGAAATAGTTGCGCGCGTCGAAGGCGGAGTTACGGACGAACTCGAAGATGGAGCCGTGAAAGCCGCTGGCGCCAGAGCGCGTGATGATGTTGGTGAATCCGGATGCGCCGCGGCCGACTTCGGCGGGCATCCAGCCGGAGCTGGAGTTGATTTCCTGCACGGCGTCGACATTGAAATTTGAGAAGGTCGAGCCGCCCATTTCGGGATCGCTGATGTCGGCGCCGTCCATCGCGAAGGTGGCTTCGACGCCGCGCTGGCCGTTGATGGCGAACTGGGCGGTGAAGTTGGTGGCGCCGTTGATGTCGGTCATGGTGCCGGCGGCGAGGAGGAGGAGCGCGCTGAAGTCGCGCTTGTTGAGGGGAAGCTCGCTGACGGCCTGACTGGAAAGGGCTTCGCCTCCGGTGGCTTGGTCGGTCTTGACGGCGGCGACGGTGAGTTCATTTTGCGCGGAGATAACGAGAGCGACCGGGGGATTCGAGGCGGCGACGTCGATGGGGACGGCGTAGTCGACGGCGTGGCCGGAGACCTGGAGGGTGAGGCGGTAGGTCCCGGCGGCGAGCGAGAGATGGAAGCGGCCGGCGGAGTCGGTGATGGCCTCGGCGTGGCTGCGGGCGTCGGCGAGGCGGATGGTGGCACCGGAGATGGGCGCGCCGGAGGCGTTGCGCAGGGTGCCGCGCCAGATGGGGGCCGAGGACTGGGCACGACTTGGGAGCGGCGAGGCGAAGAGCGCGAGCAGCAAAGCCAAGGCTGGGTACGGGAGCCGGGGCAAGCGGGCGCGAGACGGCTCAAGGGTTCCGGGGCGAATGGGCATTGGAAGCGGCATAGAGTACAACAGCTTGGACGAAAAACATCGCGGCAAGTGGGCGGGGTGGCCGGAAAGGAATCTCTAGGGAACGGCGAGGGGATGGCAGGGGCGGCGTCTTATGTATTGGGCACACCTGTACTGAGGGGCTAGTGGGGGCGGGGAGGGTTCTTGTTAGGCTTGGATAGTCGCCTAGGCGAAGTCAGGCGAATCCAAGGAACAGCAGGCCAGGCGTTTGAGAAAAGCCCTATTGGGAGGGGTATCGATGCGCGCGTTGAACCGATTTTCCGTTGCGTTTGCTCTGGCGGGGGTCATCGCCGGAGCGGCGGCAACCCGGGCCCAGGCTCAGGCTCCGGCCGCAGCCACGGTGCCGGCTCAGGCGGGTGCTTCGTATGCGGCGCCGGTAATGACGGTGGAGCAGGCGATCGATCGCATCATCGCGCGCGAGCATGAAGAAATCGGGACGATTCGCCGCTACTCGCCGCTGGTGGAAACGTACATTCAAGACATGAAGGCCGATGCGGACATGGGCATCGTGCCGGTGAAGGACCATTACTTCCTCGGGCAGGCCAACCTCGGAAACGGAATCAACGACGATTCGATGCTCGACAAGAAGAAGAGAAAGGGAATCGGTGCGTTCAATCCGTTCGCGCATCTCGAGGAAAAGGATTCGTCGGCGCACGGATCGGAGGGATTCGTGCAGATGGTGTACGTCGACCCGAACGGATTCGACCGGGAGCACTACGAGTTCCGATATGTAGGGCGCGAATTTCTGGGCGAGGTGCGCTGCGCGGTGTTCGATATCACGCCGCTGCCAAAGACCGGCAAGAACCGGTTCAACGGGCGCATCTGGGCGGAGGATCAGGGATTCACGATCGTGCGATTCAACGGGATGTTCGAATCGGCGGGCGGCGAAGGGACAGGATTCAATCTGCATTTCGACAGCTGGCGGATGAACATGCAGCCGGATGTGTGGCTGCCGGCGTTCATCTACAGCCAGGAATCGGAGCTGAAGAACAACACGGGGACGGGAATTCGATTCAAGGCCCAGACGAGGCTGTGGGGGTACAACCTGGCGGATGCGAACCGGCCGCTCTCGTTCGCGCAGCCGGAAGCGCAGGCGGGGAAGCTGATCGGCGAGAACACCATCACCACGCCGCAGGATTATTCGCCGCTCGAAGCGGAGCGGCAGTGGCAGGAGCGGGCGGAATCGAATGTGCTGGACCGGCTGCAGAGGATAGGATTGCTGGCACCTCCGGGACAGGTGGAGAAGATTCTGGAGACGGTGGTGAACAACCTCGAGGTGACGAACAGCCTCGATATCGACGTGCACTGCCGGATTCTGCTGACGAGCACGCTCGAATCGTTTTCGATCGGCCACACGATCGTGATGAGCCGCGGGTTAATTGATGTGCTGCCGGATGAACCGAGCCTGGCGACGGCGCTGGCGCAGGAACTGGCGGCAATCATGATCACGAAGCCTTCGACGGACCAGTGGGGATTCAACGACACGACGAACGTGACGGCCTTCGAAGCGCTTTCGCGGTTTTCATTCAAGGCGACGCCAGCGGATGTGGACATGGCAAACAAGAAGGCCGTGGAGCTGCTGAAGAATTCGCCGTACAAGGACAAGCTGGGCGCTGCGGCGCTCTTCCTGAAGCAGCTTTCGGCGGAGGCTCCGGCGCTGCCGTCGCTGATTGATGCGCGGCTGGGCAACGGAGTGGCGATGAGTTCGGCGCTGGCGAGCTTGGGACCGGCGCTGCAGCCGGACAAGCTGGATCAGGTGGCGGCGCTGCCGCTGGGCGCGCGGCTGAAGCTCGATCCGTGGGACGATCACGTGGAGCTGATGAAGACGCGGCCGGTGGCGCTGAATTCGGCGCGCGAGAAGATGCCGTTCGAGGTGACGCCGTTCCTGCCGTTCCTGACGCGGTACCGCACGGCAAAGGCGGCGGGCGACAAGTCGAACGGACCGGCGCTGGCAAGCCGGCAGGGCACACCCGAATAAGCCATAAATCATCGGATTTTGCTCATTGAGGCGGCGCGGGCGACACTTTCCTGAGCAGCACGCGTCTAAGGCGGGCGGGGGTGTCCTCACAATGATGAGACGCGTATCGATTTTTGTGCTGTTGATGCTGGCGGTTCCTGCCTTTGCGCAAAACAAGAAGCCCATGACGCTGCGGGAAGTGCTGCTTGCGGAGCTGAAGTCGACGCATAACAGCGAGGAGTGGTTTGCTCCGGCGAATGTGGCGGTGAAGGGATTAACCGCGGAGCAGGCGAGCTGGACCGACGGCAAAGGGAATCATTCGGTCGGGCAACTTGCGTATCACCTCGCGTTTTGGGACCGGCGGAGCCTGGACAAGCTGACCGGGCAGACGTCGCCGAAGTATGACGGGAACAACGACGAGACGTTCGACAAGTTTGACGCAGCGAAATGGGATCAGACGGTGCGGGATTTGGACGATGTGATGAACCAGCTCGAGAAATGGGTGGAGACGGCGGATGAGAAAGCGCTGGCAGAGAACGCGCAGATGATAGCGCACATCAGCACGCACAACGCTTACCATGTGGGGCAGATTATTTATGTGAGAAAAGAGCAGGGTTCCTGGGACCCGAAGAACGGCGTGAAGTAGGCTTAGGTCACCTCGCGCTATGCGACGGGCGAGGCGGTTGTCTGGCGCCACTTGGGGAGATTCACTCCCATGACGATCAGCCAGAGGGTGAGAGCTATCTCGGCGAGTCCTGCCGCCGCGAGGAAGTTTCAGTAGCCCGCGATGGCGAGCGCGCCGGGGCCGGTGCTAACGTTCCCTAACGACAAGCTTTGGCGGTTTCATCAACAGATCGGTCAGGTGCACGCCATCGATTTCGAAGACGGTGCGCGAGGAGCGCTCGGGAGTCGGCGTCCGAAACGTAATCGTAGTTCCCGGGCAAAGTTTCCAAGAGTCGACGTCGCGGCTACCGGGTTCCTGAGTCGAGAACGAAATCTGGAACTGCGAAATCGGGTCGAGTCCAGGGTCGACACCGGACGCGTTGCCCCACTCTCCTTCCAGCGCATAGGCGGTAGCAGGAGGATTGCCTCCTTCGACTGGGCATGTTAGCGAATCCCTCTGGACCTGGGCTAGGAATGAGGGCCTTTTCAGAGGCGCAAGACACTGGGCGAAGTCGTTTGTTTGGACAACAGAACAAGTCCCAACTTGCGGAATAGACATCTCGCCCGAAGCGATCCGAACGGTACGCTGACTCTGGAGCTTGTATGAAGTCAGCGCCAGAGACACGCGGAGTTTCACCGGCGTGGATTTCGCGCGCTCGAAAGTCTTTCTATCCAATGAGAAAACGGCGTTGAAGGTGCCGGTGTATAGCCCCAGCGGCGAGAACTCCGACTGCCAGCGAGAATCTGCCCGGGATCCACCGGGCGCTTCGATCTCGACGACTATTCCCCGAACTGCGACCAGATCGGACGCGAGTCCGTCAACGTGCAGTGGAATCTCCAGGTTAACGAATTTCTTCCGAGGCCAGGCTGGTGCGGAGCCTTGGGGCGGCAGATTTTCGAACGTGAACCGCGCGAGAGGTTGCTGCCCATTTTGAGGAACGGGATAAGTGCGCTCGACGAGCAAGCGATAAGGTGCCGCGACGGAAACGACAAGCACGGCCAGGAAGAATGCGCCGATAGCAAGCCGCGATTGCATTGTTCGGCGCCGCGCGTACTGCCAAAAGATCACGAAGAGGCAGGTTCCAAGAAAGAAAAGAAAGATTACGCCACCAGGAAACCAGCCGCCCACCGACATCTCGCTATTGGGCAAGGAACTCGAAAGAGAACTGACGCAAGCGACGTAGAGGAGAACAACGAGAACCGCGAGCAGAAACTGTCCGATGCCGGAAGTTACGGCTGCCAGCGTTGCAACAGTGAAAAACGCGCCGAGGGTCATAATGGCCTGAATCTCGATGAGGCCTGCAATGTGCGGAAGAATCGCGAATCCGGCACGGTGAAGGAGAATTACATCCGCAACGAAATAGGGGACGTTAACAAACACGAAGACGAACAGAGTCTTGGACGTGAGGAGCTTCCACCATTCGTAGGGGCGCGTGACCCAGAATTGACGGTCACCGACCAGACTTTCATCCTGCACGCTGCGCACAATCAGCAGCCACCACGAGATGAACAGGAAACCCGGCAGGAAGTTCCAAAAGAGGTCCAGGAGGAAAGCCGTCTCCGACCCGAATCCGCGCTGAGGTCCCCAGTTGGCGGGTTCATGCCAGGCGAAAAGCGCGACGAGGATGAGGGAGGCGGCAATTTCGGGCCAGTGGCGGCGAACATCTTTGCGGAAGATGTGGAGGATCTGGCTCATGACTTCTCTTCCACCTTTGCAGGTTTCGTTCGGGCCATGGCGAGAAAGATGGCGCGGAGCGACATGGGCGTGAAAGCGACGTCGCGAACGGAACTGAATGTTTCGCGAATTTGCGCCGGCGCCCGATCCGGATCGAAGCGAGTTTCAACGAATCGGATTACGTTGGCGGATGAATTCACCTGCATCCACGTGGCGGGCAGTGCGGGCGGAAGCGGCATCGGGGAGTCGAACGTGAGTTCCACCTCGCGGAACCGCGCAGTCAGCGAAGACATCTCCTCTGAGAAGCGCAGGCGGCCATTATCGAGGTAGCCGACGTGACTGGCGAAGGTTTCGATCTCGGCCAAATCGTGCGAGGAAACAAAAACGGTCGACTGCGCGGCGAGTTCGAGCATGCCTTCAATCAGTTGGTCCCTGACGAGCGGATCGAGACCGCCGAAGGGCTCGTCCATGACAACAAGGGGCGGGCGATAGGCGAGAGAGCCGGCGAGCGCTGCTTTCATTCGCATTCCGCGCGAGAGCGCGCGCAGCGTACGGTCGAGCGGAAGTTCGAAGCTGCGGACGAGATCATTTTCGAGATCGCGGTCCCAAGTGGGATAGAACGGCCGGAGATACGCGAGAAAAGATTCGACCGTCATCCAGAGCGGTAGCTCCTGATTTTCCGAGATATAGCCAACGCGAGTGAAGAACCGGCCCGCGACCTTCGCGCTAGGGGTTCCGAGAACTTCGGCCGAGCCGGACGTGGCGCGGAAGATGTTCATGAGGATCTTGATGGCGGTGGTCTTGCCGGCGCCGTTTGGTCCGACGAGGGCGTAGATGGCGCCCTCGGGGACATCGAGGTTCAAGCCGTTCAAGGCTTCGACGCGGCGAAAGCGCTTGGTAAGGTTTTCGGTGCGAATCGCGCTGGAAGTCGTGTTCATCGCTTGCGGCCCCCTCGTTCGGATTCCGTATTTGGCGAGTTCTTGCTAAGGCGCTTCCAATGATCGGAAACGGAGGCAAGGAGATCATTAAACTCAATGCCGAGCCTCTTGGCTTCGACGACGAGCTCTTCGATTTCATCGCCGAGCAGCGCCGTGCGCTGGGAAGCAGTGGCGGCGGGAATCACGGCGACAACAGTCCCAACACCGGGGCGAGTTTCAAGTAACCCCGAAGAGAGGAGAGAGGAAACGACCTTGTGAGCGGTATTGGGATTGATTTTCAGGTCCTTGCTGAGATTGCGGACGGAGGGAAACGGATCTCCGGGGCGGATCCGGCCGGAGATGACGGCTTTGGTGGCGGCGTAGACAACCTGCTCATAAAGAGGCACGCCCGGGCGGAAGCGGATGCGGAAGGGAATCATCGCGTGTACTGTAGTGCGTAGTACGGTGAGTGTCAAGCAAGAGTATTACCGATGCCGATAACATGGGGCGCCGGGAGGCAGTGCTGGGGACGTCAAGACGTAGACGGAGTGCTGGCCGACGGAGACGGATCGGAGGGGGCGGAGCGGAGGAAGGCGGCGCTGGCTTCGGGAAGGGCGGTATTGATGAACATGCCGGAGCCGAGTTCGAAGCCCGCGATGCGCGTGACGCGGGGAATCACGCTGAGGTACCAGTGGTGGTAGCGGGAGCCGCGCGCTTCGCGGGGAACGGTGCGAACGGTGAGGTTGTAATCGGGATTGCCAAGGCCGAAACAGAGCTTGCGGAGAACGAGGCGAAGGATTTGGGAGAGAGCGGCAAGCTCTTCTTCAGTGGAGTCGCCGAAGTTCGCGCGATGGGTGGAGGGGAAAATCCAGAGGTGAAACGGATTGAGCGCCGCGAAGGGAAGGAAGGCGGCGAAATGGGAGTTGGAGGCGACGATGCGGGAGGCGTCGAGCAATTCGTCCGCGAGGAGGGCGCAGAAAATGCATTGGCCTTCGCGGTCGTAGAAGTTGAGCGCGTTCTCCATGCGCTCGCGGACCTGCGGCGGGATGATGGGCGTGCCGACGATCTGCGAGTGCGGATGCTGGAGCGATGTGCCGGCGCGTTCGCCGTGATTGCGGAAGAGGGTGGCGTGGGCGACACGAGGGTCGGCCGAGATTGCGTTGTAGCGACGATGATACGCGCGGATGACGAGATCGAAATCGGACGGCTCGAGCAAGGCGAGATGCCGATTGTGCGCGGGAGTTTCGATGATGACTTCGTGCAAGCCCGTACCGGAGATGATGCGTTTGAGGCCTTCCGTGCGGCGCGAGAGGGCCGCGTCGCGATTAAGGGCGGCGAATTTGTTGTAGACGACGCGAACGCGCCAGCGGCCATCGACGTCGAAGCGGTCGGTTTCCGGCGGGGTCTCGGATTCGTTGCCCGTGCAGAAGGGGCAGGTGGCGACATGGGCGGGCAGGTCGGCGGCAGCGTGGTCAGGCTGCGCGAACTGCTCGGGGCGCTTGGCGCGCTCGGTGGCGATGATGACCCACTCGCGAGTGATGATGTTGTAGCGGATTTCGGGCACGAGCGTTCTCCTGAAGAGTCGGCGCGGGCTTCGGATGCGAAGACAGCATTAGATTATGCCAAGTCGACGCGCGGCGGGCGAGGATTTGGCGCGACGGATGGAAACGGGCGGGACGGAATCAAACGGCGTTGCTATGACGAAGCGCAGCGGAGAGAGGGCATTGACGCTCGGGGGGATTCTGTCTAGAGTCGTAAAGTGCCCGCGAAAAAGATTCAAATTGGCCAGGTATGGAAGAAGGACGACAGCGGCGACACGTATCTGGTAACCAAGCTGTATAGTGAGGCGCTGGCTACTTTCGCCCTGCTGCGAAAGACAGGCGCCGAGAGCGAACCGCCGATCCGCGTGAAGGTTTCGCGGACGGGCGCGAACGCATCCATTCCAGGTTTTTCCTACACGCAAGAATCCGACGATTTTTAGCGGCGGCGTCTTGTGGACTCATCTCATAGGCCGTGGGCGGAGAGGTCTGCCCGCCGAGGGGCTTTGTGCCGTCCCCTGAAGGGGACTCAAAGATTTTGTTCGCTTTTTGACCCGGCACTTCCGTGCCGGGCTACAGATTGTTTCGTCCCTGCGGGACTCAGAAAATCCATATTATTTTGCCGATGAGTTCATTTCAGTCACCCGAATCAATTTGAGGCGGAGGCGGGCGTGCTGGTTTTGAGGACGAGCACGACGATGCGGCCGTCCGAGTGAAATTCGCCGCCGGTGGCGGTTTTGGCGGAGGTGAGCGCGCCGGGCGGCGTGACGTGATCGCGCTCGATGACAAACCCGGTGCCGGAAAGCGTGGCGTTGACGTACTCGCGCTCGCCGTCGATGGCGGGATCGATCTTGTGGGTGAGCCCGTTATTGCGCTGGTCGTGCTCGAAGCCGATATCATGCGTGGCCGCGATGCACCAGATGGGGCGGCCGTCGAGGTCGTAGGGCGACTTCCAGACGCGCAAGTGATTGCGCGACATGACGACGCGAACCGGCTCAGCGTGAGCGAAGCCGAAATCCTGGGCGCGGCCGAAGAGGAAAAGAGTGCTCATCGGCATGGTGAGGTAGTCCTTCTTCGCAATAGTGGCGAGGGCGCCTTCAAGCACGGTGCTCTGGACGGATTTGTCGACCTGCACCCAGCCTGCGGACGTGAATGCGTTGATGAGTTCGTCCTGCGTGCCCACGATGAGCAGGTTGACCATGTCGCCCGGATTGCCGTCGGGATCGTTCACGCGGCGCGGAATTTTCGCGAGAAGCGCGGGCGTGACGCCGGAGATGGATGAGTCAGCAGGACCGCCGGCGAGCGCCGCAGCCGCGCCGCTGAGGCCGGGATCGAGGACTTCGATTTTCACGTGGAAGCTTCCCCGCGCGGTAGACGCGTCCTTGAGGCTCTGATTGATGCCGAGGAAAAGGTGTCCGGCGACAGGGGCTGTGTATTCATTCGAGGCGCCGACAAGGAAAGGCTGCGCGGCATCGTCGAAGCCGAGGCGGCCGACAAGTGAGCCGTGGCCTGCCTCGGAGACGGTGTATTCGTGGAGTAGATCCTTCCAGCCGCGCGTGAGGCCGTCGGGGCCGAAGGTCTGAGGCGTTTGCGATTTTGCGGATTGCGATGCGGGATACGTGATTTGGCCGGTTGCGGTGATGCTGATCTTTTCGCCGGCGCGGAGGTCGATATTTGTGTCGAGCCACTGCTTCGAGGCGTCAATGTCGATTTCGTAGGATTTCTGCGTGCTATCGGAGGACTGTGGCGCCGCGATAGCGGATCCCGGGGCGCAGGTGAAAGCAAGCATGAGTGCCGAAACTGCGGGTGGTAGCAGCGTGATCTTCACGGTCGTTTCTCAAATCGAGCGCACTGGCATTTTGACGACGTCATCCACCTGAATGGTTTCCTTGGCGACGAAGGCCTCGGCATATTGGACGCCGATCATGCGGCCGTAGTGGCGCGCGAGGAGGTTCATGCGGGCTTCGAGTTCGTCGAGGGGTAAGAAGACTTTGGATTTGCGCGAAGACTTTGGCGGGCGGAACTGCGATGCGTAGGCAAGGATCGCGCTGCGGCGGCGTTCGTACTGCGCGGTGATGTCCACGGCAAAGGTGGGGGCGACGTTCGTCGAGTATGCGGCGGCGTAGATGATTTTGAAGGGGCGAAATGGCTGGCCGGGCAGTGGGTAGCTCTGGAGGCCGGCGATGAAGCAGGCTTCGTAGACGAGAGTGGCGGCGGTGTAGTGATCGGGGTGGCGTCCTTCCCAATAGGGAAGGATGACGGTGCGCGGCTGCAGCTCGCGAATGATCGCAGCGATCGTTTCCTTCTGGTCATCGCAGACGCGGAGATGGGCGTCGGGCAAGTCGGCATTGCGGCGAATCTTGACGCCGAGGATTTTCGCGGCGCGCGCGGCTTCGCGAGCGCGAATTTCCGGAGTGCCGCGCGTGCCCATTTCGCCCTGCGTAAGATCGAGGATGCCGGTGCGATAGCCGGCGTCGGACATTTTGAGAAGCGTGCCGCCGCAGGTGAGTTCGACGTCGTCGGGATGTGGCGCGATGGCGAGAAGGTCGAGTTTCATGACGATTCAAACTGTCACAGGAGGGCGGTTGGTTGCAAAGGCTAGGCCGTTCCCCAGATGTCGCCGAGAACGCGCTGGAAATTGGAGCCGAGAACTTTTTCGATGACGGAGGGGGGCTGGCCGCGCTTGGCGAGTTCGGCGGCGATGACTTCCATGTGGCCGGGGCCATTGAGATCGGGGACGTACGGGTAGCGATCTTCTCCCGGCGCGCCGATGCCGGCGGCTTTGCGGTGCGCGATGTCCTTGTCGAAGTCGGCTTTCTGCTGAGGCGTGAGGACGACTTTCTGGATGGAGCCGTCGGAACCGATTCCGACATGGTCGGCGCCGCAGACATTGATGGCGTGTATGAGATGTTCAAGGACGTGCTCGCGCGTGGGAACGGTGGGCGAAGCGACGAGGTAGGGCATGAGGTAGACGCCGAAGTAGCCGCCGCGGTCCGCGAGCGATTTGAGGATCTCGTCGGGCTTATTGCGCGGATGGGCGTAGACCGCAGCGCAGCCGGAATGCGTGATGAGCACGGGCTTGGCGGAGGCGGCGATGCCGTCCGAAGTGGTGCGATAGCCGCTGTGGCTAAGATCGACGGCGACGCCGAGCGCGTTCATTTTCTTGACGGCATCGTGGCCGGCGGGAGTGAGGCCGCCGTTGGCGGGCTCGAGGCAGCCGTCGCCCCATTGGCCGCGGCGATTGTAAGTGAGCTGCATGATGCGCACGCCGAAATTGCGGAACAGTTCGATACGCTCGGGCTTTTCCTCGAGGAAGCTCGATTCCTGGAAGCCGGGGAGGATGCCGATTTTGCCGTCGCGCTTCGCGCGCGCGATTTCGGAGTGGCGGCGAACGATGGTGAGCCAATCGGGGTGTGCGTCGACGAGCGCTTGCAAGGAGGACAGGTGTTCGACAGTGTCCTCGAAGCCGGGGACGGAGACGGTCCAATTGACGGCGGTGATGCCGGAGGAACGAACGGAGGCCATGGCTGCAGGGTCGGGGTCTTCTCCAGTGAAGAGGCCGCAGAGGGAATCGATGACGATCGCGTTCTTGTAGAGGTTAGCGATGACGGGAGGAATTTCATCAGCGGCGCGAGCGAGGAGATGCGGGGCGAGTGCGGCGGCGGCAAGCGCCTTAACGGCTGAAAGCTGAAATTCGCGGCGCGTGATGTGCATGACGATTCTCCTGTGAATTCTTTCGACTTCAGCGCACGAAACGGCGGAAGAAGCTGTCGGGCTTCCATTCCGGGCGGCCATTTGCGTCGGCGACCCGCAGGGCCAATTTTTCGAGGATGGCATTGAATTGCGCGGCGGCGGCCATGTCGACAGGCTGACTGAGATCGTCGGAAGGGGCATGGTAGCGCTCGGCGTACCAGGCCTTGAAGATTTTTTCCTCGGGCGTGCCGGGAATGTAGCCGAACTTGAAGGCGAGAGCCGGGACACCCTTCTTGATGAAGCTGTATTGGTCGCTGCGAATGAAGCGATTGTGCTCGGGCTCCTTATCGGCCTGCACCTGCACGCCGGCCTGCTCGCAGATGACGCGAATACCGTCGCCAAGAGTGGATTCGCCGAGGCCCTGAACTTCGAGATACTTCAGCGGGAACAGGGGAAGATACATGTCCATGTTGATGTCGGCGACGATGGGACCGGAGACGGTTGGGTGCGCGGCAAAATATTCGGAGCCGAGTTCGCCTTTTTCCTCGCCGGTGACGGAAAGAAAGAGGATGGAGCGCTTGGGCTTGGCGCCGGAGTTTTTCATGGCGCGGGCGATTTCGATGAGGGAGGCGTCGCCGGACGCGTCGTCCATCGCGCCATTGTAGATTTTGTCGCCATTCACGGGCGCGCCGATGCCGAGATGGTCGAGGTGCGCGCTGACGACGACATATTCGTTCTTGAGTTTCGGATCGCTGCCGGGGAGGACGCCGGCGATGTTTTCGGATTTCACTTTGGAGCGAGTCATGCCGAGGCGCGAGCGGATCTTCACGGCGAGCGGAAAATGAGGCAGCGGCTTATTCGCGTTAAGCGCGTCGAGAACCTCTGCAAATGTGTGGCCGCTTCCTGCGAAGAGCATCTCCGCATGCTGCGGATTGAAGGCGATGGAAACTTGCATTGGCGGGGCAACGTCCGGGCCGGGATCGGCAAGCTCCATGCGCGGCTGAAAGCGCGAGCCGGCGATGCGCGACCAGGGGACCTCCGCTGCTTTGGGATTGCCGATGGATATGGTGCCGATGACGCCGGCCTTGGCGAGAGCTCGTCGGCGCTCCTCGCCTGATTCGTAGTGCGCCTTGATGGGCCCGGGCATGTCCGCGGGGCCGCCAGTGACGAAGACGACGATTTTGCCTTTCACGTCGAGGCCGGCGAGATCGTCATAGTGCAATTCGGGAACGGTGAGACCGTAGCCGACGAAAACGACGCCGGCTTCGACGTGTTCGGCGGCGTGGGCGTTGACGCCGAGGAGGGCGTCTTCGCCCAGGTTGATGATCTGGACCTGGCCGTCGCGAATCAGATCAAGCGAGGAGTGAGCCTCGTCGATGCGGACGACGTTGAAGTCAATCGGCTGGCGATAGCCGTCGGTTCCGGCGGGCTCGAGGCCGGCTGCGCGGAATTGATCGGTCATGTAGGTGGCGGCCTTCTCGAAGCCGGGGCTGCCCGTGTCGCGGCCTTCGAGGCTGTCGTCCGCGAGATACTGCACGTGCAACCACCAAGCCTTGGCCAGGGCATTCCAATCGGGGCTCTGCATCAGCGCCAACGCGAGGCCGGGCACCAGGCAACCCAGAAGACAAATGAGGTGCTTCAAGCAGGATCCTCCGAACTTGTGCAGCCGTTCGTCCGCAGCACGGCGCGAACGAGGAGGCCGCAACATCGAGCGACGCAGTACTATACACCCCCGGCGCTCAGGCGAGCGACTGCGTCGGCTTGCGACGGCTAGGCCGGGCGTTGTATATAGCGGCCTGGGCGCGGGTCTCAGACGAATCCATCGAGGTCAGCGAGATTCATGCACGGGCGACGCGGCAAACGGGGAGAGATCAAATCAAAGTACGCGAAGTTCCGGCTGCGGATTGGGCGGTCAAAGATCAACGGCCTCGGCGTGTTCGCGATGGAGGACATTCCCGCGCGAAGGCGAGTGATCGAGTACACGGGGAAGCGGCTTACGCTGCTCCAGGCGATAGAGCTGAAGCCTTCGCAAGATAAATATCTGGTGCGGATTGGCATGCGTTGGCTGCTCGACGGCAGCAGGGGCGGCAGTGGGGCGGAGCGGATCAACCATTGCTGCGACCCGAACCTGAGCTGGAAACGATCGCGAGGACGTCTGGCGTTCTACAGCAGGCGGCGGATCCGAGAGGGGGAGGAGCTGACGGTTCGGTACGCGTATCCGAAGAAGTTGACGCGGATCCCCTGCCGGTGCGGGGCCGCAACGTGCAGCGGAACGTTGCGCTACCTGCTAGAGTAGCTGCCCGGCAGGATCGCGGGGTGAGTTGAATAATCCAACGTTCGTTGAGTAATTCAGCGATCCGCGGCTGGCTTTCGCTACGGCAAGTCCGCGTAAGTGACGGCTGGGGAAGGACCTAATAGCCGGGACGGGCGCTCTGGACATTGGCCCTCGCGTTGCATATAAGTCTGCATACCGGCCCAGGCGGGCCAACCTTACCGAGACGAAAGAGGAGGACCCCATGGCAGCGAAGAAGAGCAGGAAGCTTCGCAAGAGCAAGAAACTGGAGGCGACAAAGCCTCTGATGGCGAACAAGTACAAGTTCGTGTAGCAAGTCCGAGACCTAGGGGAGAGGCGGCGTCCAAAAGCTGCCTCTTCCCATTTGCTCCTCCGCATTCCTTCAGAGCGGGCTATTGCCTTCCAACCTTTGCTTCGAATTCTCCGCCGAAGATCAGTAGTGATCCCGAAACTAGACCTTGCTATGCCTGGCCCATCCCGGCGGAGTTAAGATACGCGGAGTGGCGACCGGGAGGACGCGAATGGCAGACGCACCATTGAAAGGGCAGGTTGCGCTGGTAACAGGCGGGGCGAAGCGCATCGGGCGAAGCATTGCGCTGCGGTTGGCGGCGGAGGGCGCGGACGTGGTGGTGAACTACATGTCGTCGAAGGAGGACGCAGACTCGGCCGTCCGAGAGATCGGGGCGTGGGGAAGGCGCGCCGTGGCGATTCAGGGAGACGTGGCGCAACGCGCGGACGTGCAGAAAATGTTCGCGACCGTCGAGCGGGAATTCGGGCGGCTGGATATTCTGGTGAACAATGCCGGAATGTTCTTTGCAGCGAAATTCGAGGAGCTGACCGAGGAACAGTGGGATCGCATCCTGAATACGAACCTGAAGTCGCAGTTCCTGTGCGCGCAGGCGGCGATTCCGATCATGAAGCGCCAAGGGCGCGGATGCATCGTGAACATTTCATCGCTCGGGGGAATTCTGGCGTGGCCGGCGTTCACGCACTACTGCGTTTCGAAGGCCGGCGTGATCATGCTGACTCGATGCCTCGCGCGCGGACTGGGGCCGGAGATTCGCGTGAACAGCGTGGCGCCGGGCACGATTCAGTTTCCGGATGAGGCGCCGGACGAGGATTACATCCAGCGCGTGCCGCTGCATCGCACAGGCAAGGGCGAGGACATTGCAGGCGCAGTGGCCTATCTAGCCACGGCCGATTTCGTGACCGGGCAGGTGATTGCGGTGGATGGCGGGCGGGCGCTGGTCTAGCGGCGACTGACGCAAGGATCCGCTAGATGCTTTGCGTTATGAGTGACAAAGACAGCTCGTCGCGGTCGCGCGTCATCTAGGGTGGAGTTTGCGGATCGTATGGCCACTCGTGACCGCACGAATGGCACTTCCAACCGAGCCGGGTAAGCGGGACCGGCAGACCCACGTAGAAATATGCGTAGACGAGCCGCTTGACCAGCTCGCGGAATGCAACATCCAACGATTGGCAGGCGGGGCAGCTGGGCTGGATATATTCGCCCACTCCTCCCACCATGAACTTTTCCGGACGTGGCTGATCGAGAAGCTGAACCGCGTCGTTCGCGTCCTCCTCTCTGACGCGGAGTTTCACGCCGCCAACTGCATTGGACCAGAACCAGTCCAACCGGACGATGTTCTCGTCGAATAGAAAGCACTGGATCCCACCGGAATCGAGGACGCTCCTCGCGAGCCACGCCTCGGGCAAGTCGCGAAAAACGCGGACGATGGGCAGTTGCGGACTGCGTTCGGGGTTCGCCACAGGTGCGGCAGGAGATGCCTCGGCGGATGCCTCAGCGATCGTTATGCTGAGACCGCGCCGCGAGATTTCGGCGCGCAGCTCGTCGCGAGCAACGTCCGTTAGGGAAGATGTGTCCTCAGCGAGATCTTGGAGTTCAACCTCGGTCATCTCCTGATAGCGCTGAGCGAGGCGCTCTCGCTCGCTGTCGGGAGGCGGCGGCATTCTGTGTGTTACGAGGTGACGGGATTGGGTTTCTCGGGGTCGATGCCGAGGTCCACGATGGCCTTGTCGATCACGGCGCGATCGAGCTTGCCCTGCAGGAAGAGTTCGTGCAGCGTCGCCAGCACGATAAACCGCGAATCCACCTCGAAGAATTCTCGAAGCGATGGACGGCCTTCACTGCGGCCAAAGCCGTCGGTGCCGAGCGAAGCAAGGCGGCGCGGCATCCACGGGCTGACCATGTGCGGCAAGGTCTTCAAGTAATCGGTAGCCGCGACGAGCACTCCGGGCGCATTCGCCATGCACTGCGACACGTACGGAACGCGCGGCTTTTCGCCGGGATGTAGGCGGTTCCAGCGCTCTGTCTCGATTCCATCGCTGTAGAGAGCCTTGTAACTCGTAACGCTCCAAACATCGGCGGAGACGCCGTAGTGCTGTTCGAGCTGTTCCTGGGCCGCGATGACTTCGTTGAGGATCGAGCCGCTGCCGAAGAGTTGCGCGCGCAGCTTTGATTTCGAGTTCGCTGCCGCGCGATAGCGGTACATGCCTCTCAGGATTCCCTCGGCGGCGCCTTCCGGCATGGGAGGCATCGCGTAGGGTTCGTTCATGAGGGTGATGTAGTAGAAGATATTTTCGCCGTCTTTGTACATGCGGCGGATGCCGTCCTGCAGGATGACCGCGATTTCGTATGCGAAAGCCGGATCGTAGGCGCGAAGATTCGGTACGGGCAGCGCGAGCACGTGGCTGTTGCCGTCCTGGTGCTGCAATCCTTCGCCCATCAGAGTGGTACGGCCGGAAGTGCCTCCAAGCAGGAATCCGCGCACGCGCATATCGGCGGCGGCCCAGATGAAGTCCGCGACGCGCTGGAATCCGAACATCGAGTAATAAATAAAGAAGGGAATCGTGTTGATTCCATGCGTGGCGTACGCGGTTCCGGCAGCGATGAACGACGCCATGGAGCCCGCTTCGGTGATTCCTTCCTCGAGAATCTGACCGTCTTTCGCTTCCTTGTAGTAGAGCAGCGTGTTGACGTCGACGGGCTCGTACTTCTGGCCAACGCTCGAGTAAATTCCCGCCGTGCGGAAGAGCGACTCCATGCCGAATGTGCGCGCCTCGTCCGGAACGATAGGGACAACGACCTTGCCGATTTCCTGGTCGCGCAGCATTTTGCGCAGCATCCCAACGAACGCCATGGTCGTGGAAACTTCGCGGTCTTCGCTGCCGCTGAGGAATTCCTTGAAGAGCTCATCGTGATCCGCGACGAGCGGTTGCGAGCGAACGCTGCGCTTCGGCGTGTATCCACCGAGCTCGGCGCGGCGCATGCGAAGATACTGAATTTCCTCGCTGTCCTCCGCCGGGCGGTAGAACGGGACGTCCGCAAGATCCTGTTCGCTGACGGGGATTTCGAACCGCGCGCGGAATTCGCGCAGCTCGTCCTCGTTGATCTTCTTCTGCTGGTGGGTGACGTTCTTGCCTTCGCCCGCTTCACCGAGGCCGTAGCCCTTGATCGTGCGCGCCAGGACGACGGTCGGCGAGCCTTTATGCTCGACGGCGGCTTTATATGCCGCATAGACTTTGCGCGGGTCGTGGCCGCCGAGGCGCAGGCGGCGCAATTGCTCGTCGGACATCGGCTCGACCAGCTTCAGCAGGCGTGGATCAGAACCGAAGAAGTGCTGTCGCACGTAATCGCCCGACGATACGACGAGCTTCTGGTACTCACCGTCAACCAGTTCGCCCATGCGCTTGACGAGCAACCCGTCCACGTCCTGCTCGAGAATCGGATCCCACTCGCTGCCCCATAGCACCTTGATCACATTCCAGCCGGCGCCGCGGAAGGCGGACTCCAATTCCTGAATGATCTGGCCGTTCCCGCGCACGGGACCGTCGAGGCGCTGCAGGTTGCAGTTCACGACGAAAATCAGATTGTCGAGCTTCTCGCGCGAAGCGAGCGTGATTGCGCCGAGCGATTCAGGCTCATCCGTTTCGCCGTCGCCGAGAAACGCCCAGACCTTCGCGTCCGTGGAGGGCTTGAGGCTCCGATTTTCGAGATAGCGATTGAAGCGCGCCTGGTAGATGGCCATCAGAGGGCTCAGGCCCATCGAGACGGTGGGGAACTCCCAGAAATTCGGCATCAGCCACGGATGGGGATAGGACGAAAGCCCTCCGCCGGGCTTCAGTTCGCGGCGGAAATTTTCGAGCTGCTCCGTGGAGAGGCGGCCTTCGAGAAATGCGCGCGCGTAAATGCCCGGCGAGGCGTGTCCCTGAAAATAGACGGTATCGCCCTCGAATTCCGCGGTGCGGGCGCGGAAAAAATGATTGAAGCCGACCTCGTAAAGGGTCGCCGCGGAAGCGTAAGTGGATATGTGGCCGCCGATATTGTGCTCGAGGCGGTTGGCGCGCACGACCATGGCGAGCGCGTTCCAGCGCACGATGCTCTTGATCTTGCGCTCGAGCGCCTGGTCGCCCGGAAAGTCGGGCTGAAGCCGCAGCGGAACCGTGTTTGCGTAGGGCGTGTTAGCGGAGAAGGGAAGATCGAGGCCGACGACTTCGGCATGTGCGCGAAGGCGTTCGAGAATTTCGAGCGCTACCTCGGGGCCGCTTGACTGGAGGACGGAGTCAAGCGACTCCAGCCACTCTTGAATTTCGACATCATCCAAACCTTGCAGGGAGGTCAGCGTTTTTTTGTCCATGGTCTCTTCGTATTTCCGGCGTACCGAACAGAGCACGGCGCGCGCGGGCGGCCGTGCAAAGATGTACGCAACACTCTAGAATACACTCAACGTCAACTCCGCGCATGCCAAAGGAGTGCGGTCGTGCAAATGGGCTTCGCAGGGCGGCCAGACCGTGTTAACCTCCCGCGCTTCGCTGGACTCGGCTTGCCGGGCGGGAGCGGTTTGCAGGACAGTGTCTCGTGGTGGAGGTTCTAGATGAATGACATGCGGACTACGCCGCCAGCCGGATCGGCTGAATTTGGGCCGGAGCGGCGGCGAACCCATCGCGTGCAGATCGCGATTCCCGTGATCGTGAAGGGGCAGGTGGGAAGCAAGGCAATCGACGAGCATACGAAGACGGTCGTGGTGAACGTCAACGGTTGCCTGGTTCGCATGAAAACAGGCGTCAGCAAGGGTTTGCAGCTCAGCTTGACCAATGCCGCGACCGACGAGACCGCGGATGTGCGCGTCAGCTATATCGGACGCAGCGAAGGCGGCTACACGGAAATTGGCCTTGGATTCGTGAATCCCTCCCCCAGGTTCTGGCGCATCAGCTTCCCACCCGACCAACTGAATCCGGACGAGCGAAAGCGCTTTGGCCCCGAGAAGTAGTTTTTCCCTTCGACTGAGCCTTTTTCCTGGATGACTTCTATGAGAGGCGAAGTGTGCCGTTCGCCAGGCGTTCGACGAGTTCCCGGTCGGCGGAAAGGAAGTTGAGATCCGGAAGCGCAGCGGGTTCCCGCCACGCGATCTGCTCGAATTCGAGGTTCTTGATCTGCGAGGCGTCCACGCTCGCGGCAAAGAAGACGAGCTCGATGGCCCGCGGCATTTCGTCGTACTTGTGCCGAACGCGATGAAGCTCGCGTCCGATACGGGCATCCACGCCCAGCTCTTCGAATAGTTCGCGCTTCAGCGCATTCTCGAGAGATTCTCCTGCCTGAACCTTGCCCCCGGGAAATTCCCACATCAATTCGAATTTGGAGCCGCGGCGCCGCTGGCAAGCAAGCAATTTCCCGTCGCACGCGATCAGGGCGGCCACTACGGTCAGCATCGCATTCATCCACGTTCCCCTGATTGCGAGTGAATCGCACGAAAGATCTCGTGCGCGCCCTGCATCAGGGGCGGCCCTGGTGTGTTGAGCAGTTCGTCGCGAATCACGACGATTCGCCGGTTCTTGACGGCGGGGATATTGCGAAACGCTTTGTCGGCGAGCATCCGCGCGGGATTCGCGCGGTTGCCGGTGGCAGTCCAGGCGAGAACAACGACGTCCGGCGCTGCGTGCGCGACCTGCTCGTCTGTAAGCCGCGTTCCCGCCGGTAAAGCAAAATCGCCCCCCGCCAGCTTGACGATCTCCGCTACCCATGGCGGCGAGCTGATTCTGGGATTGGGCCACGCCTCACAGTAGACACAAGGCCTGCGCCGCCGACGATTCCGCAAGGCGGCTCGCCGGATATTGTCGAAACTACGGTTCATCTTGGAGATGAGTTTTTCTCCGGCGGCCGCCCGATTCACGAGACTAGCAAGGGTTCGAATATTCCTTTCGATGTCGAGCAGCGACCGCGGGTTGAGGGCAAGGAAGTTTGCCGGCAGCGCAATCAGCTTGGCCACCGTTTCCGGCGCGAACGGGACAGAGCCGACCAGCATCGTCGGTCGCAGGCGCATCACGGCCTCGACCTCGAGCTTCCAGCAGTCGCCCACGCGAGGAAGCCTGCCAACGGGCGCAACGTCTTTGCACCACTTGCTGACGCCCACAAGGTCGTCCTGTCCGCCGATCGCGAAGAGAATCGAGGTGACGTCTGGCGCCAGTGAAACAATTCGCCGGCGTGTATTGGAGTCGCGGTGCATTTTCACGCCGATTCTACGCGGAGCGGCGCCGGAATTCATTCGCGAGCTTCGCCCGGAGCGGCGCTGCTTGACGCCGTCAGGACGGTCTGCCAAGATTCGCCCAGTTATCCCACCTTGCAGCAAGGAGGTTTCTATGCCCCTTTTTCTCACTCAGGTTGCATACACCCAGGAAGCCTGGCAGTCTCTGATTGGCAATCCGCAGAACCGAATCGACGCCATTCGCCCGGCGATCGAGAAGCTCGGCGGGAAAGTGATCAGCGGGTATTTTTGCTTCGGCGATTACGACATTGTCGCGATCACCGAGATGCCCGACAACGTTGCTGCCGCCGCTATCGCGATCGCCTTTGCAGCGGGCGGCGCATGCAAGAGCGTCAGGACCACTCCTTTGATGACCACGGCGGAGGGCATTGACGCGCTCAAGAAGGCCGCCGGTAGCGGGTACAAGCCGGTGAAGGCAGCTCGCGCAGCGGGCGGCCGCTAGACAGGTAGCTTATTCCCCCACGCAACGGGCTGCCGTCCGCTTGAGGGCAGCGTGTGCAACTTCTCGGCAGAAAATAGAAAAGGGCCGCGGGCTGAAGCAGCCCCCGGCCCTTTTCCGATATTGCTCAGGAGTACGGCTTACTCGTCCGCCTCGACCTTCTTCAGCGGAGGCTTCGGTATCTGCCAGATCAGGCCCGAATCGCTGGCAGCGTGCGGGAAGAACTGTGCCGACTTCTTGCCCGACGGCAACAGAACGATATCCGCGCGACGGTTGTAGGCATACCAATCGCCGGTCTTGTTTCGCATGCGGGCCTTCGGCGGAGCCTGCGGGTTGCTCGTCTCGAGATCCTTCACCGTGTCCTTAGGCATTGGACGATCCTTGCCGTAGGCCGCGGTTTCGATCTTGTCGGCCGAGATGCCCTGGTCGACCAGATACTGCTTAATCCGCTCGACGCGCCGTTCGCTCAGCTCCTGGTTGAACTCCTTGCCTCCGCGAACGTCGGCATAGGCTTCCACCGAGAGCTTCGCATCCGGATCGTATTCCAGGTACTTCTTGAACCCGGCGGAGAGGTCGGCGAGTTCCAACTGCTGGCTCTTCACCAGACCAACCTGCGGGTGCCGCTTGTCGGGATAGTCCGTCGGATAGAAGATGCTCTGCAAAGTAACCGTCGGAATCGGCTCGACCGAGCCAACGATGTGCAGTGCCGCGGTTTGCGTGGCGCTGCCGCCGCAGACGTTCGAGGCGTTCAAGGTGTAATTGGTGCTTTCGTCGATCGTGCGGGACGGCTGGCCTTCCGGAATCGGCGTCGTGTCCTTCGGTTCAGCCTTGATGCTCTGGCTTCCGCTGGGGTCCACCTTGCCGATCGGGTCGATCGAGACGTTGTCCGCATTCGAGGTCTGCCAGGTCAGCGTGGAGGAGTCCTGCGTGATCACCTTATCGCCGATCTTGCGATAGTGAACCTCGGCTGGATTCACGGAGATGCTGGCGTCGACCTTCGTGTTGACGTCAACCGTCCCGGTGCCCTTTACCACTCCGCCGGGACCGGTCGCAGTGAAGTCGTACGTAGTCGTCTGGTGCGGTGAAACGGACTGGCTTCCGCTGGGCTGTACGCCGCCAATCCCGCTGATGTTGGCGTCAACCGTTTCGGCCGACTGCCAGGTCAGGGTGGAAGTCTGCCCGCAGTTGATATTCGTTGGCGACGCGCTGAAAGTACCCGTGGCCGGGGCGACTACCACCTGGGCACTGGCCATTCCCGCTTTGAAACGCGGCAGGGAATTGCCCAGCTTCGAGCCGCGCTTCCAATCGACCGTCTTCTGCTGGCCGCCTGGAAGCTGGACGATCACCTTCTTGTTTGCCGCCACGGTCACGTCGCCCGACCATACCGTTTGACCCTTATGGGTTACGGTGATGTGGTGGGTGCCGGGGGGCAAAATGAGGTTCTGGTGCCAAATCCAGTCAAAGTTGAACTCGTCGACGTGCCCGACGAAATAGCCCGGGGTGGTCCCGTTGGCAAGGACTGCCGCGCGCGGATCCCCCTTCAATTCAACATCTCCCCAGGGACCCCCGCCTACGTTGCCGCCGTAGGCATCGAGCTTTACGTCGAGATCGGTGGTCTTGCCGCCGTCGATGTTGACGTCCTGAGTCTGGATCTTGTAGCCGTAGTTCACTACTACAACTGTATGTTTCCCAGGGCTGAGAGAAATCGTCTGATGCCCTTCACGAATGGCCTGCCCATCCACGAATACGTACGCCTGTTTGGGCGTCACCTTGATCTTCAGCTTTCCATCCTGAGCAAAAACGGCTGTGGCGCTAAGCACGAGCGTCATCAGGAGGGTGAAGAGGTATCCGAATCGTCGCATTGAATATCTCCTGAGAAATTCCTGTAGGCGGATTTGAAGTTCGGCCCCTCCGCGCCCTGACGGAGGAACCGAGGCTAGGACTCGATTAAAGTATCGTCCTAAACGTATGCCTGTCAACAACATTGAAACAAAAGGCGAAGGCGCCGCGCGGCTGTCGAGCGGTCGTCGCAACGCTTCCGGCAACACACATCAAGACTTATACTGGGGCCGATGTACACCGACGCAGCTTTGGATCACTTTCGTAACCCGCACAACGCCGGACACTTGTTAGATGCAACTGCGACCGTAGAGGTGTCCAACCCCGTTTGCGGAGATGTGCTCCGTCTCGCGGTGCGGGTCGCCGACAGCCGGATCGCTGAGGCTCGTTTCAAGGCGCAAGGCTGCGTAGCGGCTATTGCGTCTGGGTCTGCGCTAACGGATCTGATGGTGGGCAAATCATTGAACGAAGCGGGGGAGATAACGCCACAGCAGATTTCAGACGCGCTCGGGGGGCTGCCGCCGGCAACACTCCACGCGGCGCAGCTTTGTTGCGATGCTTTGGCTCAACTCTTGAAGAAGCTGGGCTGAACGGCCCGGCCTTATGCTTTGCCCCCGCTGCCCATCGCTTTCTTCAACGTTTCGGGGTCGTTCAGGTTGAGGATAACGCCTTCCTCTTCCGTTGGAACGTCGGCAATCTGCTGCTCGTATGCCCACACCACCTGCCGCGCTCCCACATCCGGAGAGGCGCCCAGAAGCTCGTCATAAAGAGACGCGCGAAAGATGACAGGGTGGCCCCGCTGGCCGTGGTACGACGGCAAGGCAATGGGTTTTCCGCTCTCGTCGAATTGCTTGATCAACTGGGCGACCAGGTTTGCCGAGACCAAAGGATGGTCCACCGGGCAGAGAATCATTCCCTCGGTGCCCGGGGGCAGGCTCCGAATCCCGGCCTGGATTGATGAGAGCTGACCCTGCTCCCAATCCGGGTTGACGATGATCCATGCCGGATCGACTCTCACCTTCGCACGAATCTCCTCCGCGCCCGCCCCGAGCACCACTCGCGTTACTCCCACGCGGGGATGCCGAGTTGCGTCCGCAAGGTATTCGACGAAACTCACTCCTCGAAACACGGCGAGCGCTTTCGGGGACCCCATCCTCCGGGATTCGCCTGCTGCGAGGATGACGCTGGCGAGCATCGTCAATCCGTGAAGAGGCCCGCGGCCTCTGAGAGTTTGATGGATTTGTGGGGCAGGTTCGGGGCATTGCGGCGGACTGCAATCAGCTCCGCCACGATGCTTACCGCGATTTCTTCGGGGGTAAGCGCGCCGATATCAAGGCCGACGGGCGCGTGTACGCGCTCGAACTTGTCCGGCGAAAATCCCTCTTTCTCGAGCGCTCTATATACCGAAAGCACCTTGCGCTTGCTTCCGATCATGCCAACGTAACGCGCGTCGGTGGTCACGGCCCATGCGAGGACGCGCATGTCGTCCTTGTGACCGCGCGTGACAATCACCAGATAGCTGGAAGAATTCGGTTGCAGCTTTTCGAAGGCCTCGCCGAACGACGTAAGAATCTCTGACGCCATCGGGAAGCGTTCGGCATTAGCGAAGGCTTCGCGATCGTCGACGATGCCAATCGCGAATCCGGCCTGGTGCGCCACGCGCGCAACTGCGGTTGAGACGTGCCCACCGCCAAAGATGTAGAGCGTCGGCTGGGGCAGAATCGGCTCCACGAATATCTCGAGCGTGCCGCCGCAAATCAGGCCCGCGTCGTATTGGGCGTCGTGATTCAGGTTGAATACCATCTTGCGCGGCTGCTCGCTTTCGATCACTTCCTTGGCGGCCGCCCAAGCTTCCGCCTCGACGCACCCCCCGCCAACCGTGCCCACGATCGTTCCATCGTCGCGCACCAGCATCCGCGAGCTCTCATAGCTCGGGATCGAGCCGTTCGTATGTACGATGGTTGCGAGCGCGCCGCGTTGGCCCGCCCGCCGCATCCGCACGATCTCTTCGAAAATGTCCATTTTCCGCAGCCTGACCTCAGGTTACGGCGCTCAGTCCAGTGTGTCAATAACGTGCCGAAACCATCGCCGCGTGATGCGCAGCTTCCTCGGCTCCGGGCGTGGTTGGCTTAGTTGACCTTGTGCCCTCGGAATCCAGATTTGGCCACGGCTTCTGGAATATCTTCCGGATGATCAATCAGATGTTCAGTGCCAATGCGAATGTCAAACGGGGCTCCGGCTATCTGACGATAGTCAGAAGGAAGAGGAGGCCCTCCCGGCGTGCCCGCCGGGGGAATCTGAGGCGGCAGCCGGAAAACATACATGCTGCCACCGCCCAGGGCTTCGCGCGGGTACCGCATGAGCCACGAGCAATTGTGGGCGTCGAGGATGAAATTCGCAGAAACCGCGACCCATTGCCCGCCATCGGACGCGACCGGCGTTTGGCAATTCCAAAGTTTCGACTGCGGGACAGCGGAGATGGTCTCGCCGATGACATACGCATCCAGATTGATCGTCTGAAGGCCGTGCTCTACTGCGAAGCTGCGCACCTCGGGCAGCGCTTGGCCCCAGTCCACGTTCGAGTCATTCATCAGCGCGTAAGCAGGCCTGCCGAAGCTCAGGGCATTCACGTAAGGGATGTAATAGGGATATGCCCGGACCGCCGTCACGAGGCAGCTGATAGCGAGCAGTGCCGCCACCACCTCCCAAGCGCGCGGTCCAAACGCTCCGTCGGCTCGCATCTTCTCGAGAATCCGAGGCAGAGGGGCGAGCAAAAGAGTCAGCAACACCATCGGAATCGTGAAGTGGCGAATACTGATGTCCAGCTTCCCTAGGACGCAGGCCAGAGTGAAGACAATCAGAGAAACCCACAACATCCGCCAGCGGGCGACCGAATCCTCAGGAATCGCCGCAGCGCCGGACCGGTTCCGATTTTTCCAGAGCCACGCTGCACCGAGCGCCTCCAGCAGCAGCCCTAGAAAGCCGAGCGGCGACTTCAGAGCAAACAAAACGGGAAAGTAGAACCAAACTCCGTGCGGATACGCGTGACCCAGAATGAAAGTCGGCCGGTTGGCGGTTAAGAGCACCAAATAAACGCCCTCTAGATAGAGTTTCGCCGGCATGAACAATCGTCGCAGGGCGGCTGCCGCAAAACCGCCCCCTATGCTTCCCCAGAAGTCGGGCGGTTGATTCCAGGAAAACACGAGATAGAAGGCATAGACGATCACCGCAGCCAGAAGGATTCCTCTCAAGGTCGCGCGCCACTGAAGCCCGCGCCACGCGCGTGCGTCTCTTCTCTCGCCCGGCTGGCCGGGCAGAGGGCGCCACAGCGTGCTAAGCGCAAACGCAAGAAAAGCGAAAAACAAAAGGCCTGCCGAAAACTTGGACAGTAACGCACCCGCAAGGCTCAACCCAAAGAGCCTCACATGGGGCCCGCTCGGATCGCGCCACACCTCGGCGAAGGTCCACAGCGCCAGAAGTGAAAATAGGGCGACGGGGATATCTGTCAGGACGAGCGGGCCGAATGCTAGGAATGTGGGCGTACTCGCGAATACCGCCAAACACAATATCCCGCCCCAGCCTCCGCCGATTCGCTTCGCGCACAGGTACACCGTCGCGGCCAGCACAAGAGTCAACAAGAGCATCGTGGCGCGGGCCCGCTCCAGCGTTTTGAGGGTATCGTTCCATCGCGTGAGCACGCGGTCGCCGAAGACTCCTTCAGCCATCTCGCCTGGAAATACTTGCTGACTGATCGTCCATTCGATGCTGGAGTAGTCCGCGTGCACTCCCGTTGCAGCGAGGGGCAAGGCCGCGATCATTTTTGCGAGAGGTGGATGCTCCAGATTCAGTCGGAGGTCCCGCTTTTGCAGATAACTCACACCTGCTCCGACGTGCACTACCTCGTCCATAGTCGCCGACTCGCGGCGAGCGGAACCGCCCGCGAGGATGGCCATCAGCAGAATGAGCGAGGCGGCCAAAGCGCCAAACGGCGCGTTGCCTCCGGGATCGGTCGCCTTCGTTGTGCCGCCAGATGCAAGGGTAGTTTCATGGTTCATGGTAGACGTCCTTCTCTGTCTGAGAGAAGTGGCGGGATTCTAGCTCATCCTGCAGGGCCTGTAGAATAAACCTTCCAGTTAAGCCGCCAGCCGCGCCGCTGGTTCGGATCGAATCCCGAAGCTTGACTCATTGACGATTCGCCTGCTAAGTCTCACTGCCGGGAGTTTCGAGGTCGCGATGAAAGCGGTGATTTTTTCAGAGCATGGCGGACCCGAGGTGTTGCGTTACGCGGACGTTCCCGAGCCATCGATCGGCGCAACCGACGTCCTCATCCGGGTTCGCGCTTGTGCCCTTAATCATCTGGACCTCTGGATTCGCGGAGGCATGCCCGGGGTGAAGATTCCGCTGCCCCGGATCCTCGGCAGCGATATTTCCGGCGAAGTGGCCGAGGTTGGCGCCAGCGTCACGCACGTTCGCGCCGGCGACCGCGTGCTGCTCAATCCCGGAATTTCCTGCGGCCATTGCGCGCACTGCCTGGCGGGTGACGACAATATGTGTCCGCAGTACACGCTCTTCGGCTACATGGTCGATGGCGGCTATGCGCAGTACGTTCGAGCTCCGAGCGCAAACGTGATTCCGATTCCCGCAGGGCTTTCGTTTGAGGAGGCTGCCGCTGTGCCGCTTGTTTTTCTCACTGCGTGGCACATGCTGATCACGCGCGCGAAGCTCAAGCCAGCCGAAGGCGTTCTCGTCCTCGGCGCCGGCAGCGGAGTCGGCAGCGCCGCGATTCAGATTGCCCGAGCTGCAGGTGCCCACGTGATTGCAACCGCGGGTTCCGAAGCAAAGTTGGCCAAGGCCAGGGAACTCGGCGCGCACGAAGTGATCGACCACTCGAAGCAGGACATTTCCGCCGAAGTGAAGCGGCTCACGAACCGCCGAGGCGTAGACGTGGTTTTCGAGCATGTGGGTCAGGCGACATGGGAGCAGAGCATGCGCAGCCTCGCCGTTGGCGGCAGGCTCGTCACCTGCGGCGCAACGACCGGCTACGAGGCCAAGATTGACATCCGCTTCCTCTTCACGCGGCAGTTTTCCATCCTCGGCTCGTTCATGGGCGGCAAGGCGGAACTCTACTCGGTGCTCGAATTATTTCGCCGCGGAGTCGCAAAGCCGGTTATCGACACTGTGCTTCCCCTTGAGCGCGCTGCAGACGCGCACAGGCGTCTCGAGAGCCGCGAGCAGTTCGGCAAGATTGTTCTGCAAATTTCGTGAGCCAAGGCAAGAGAGCCTGGGAAGGGAACTAACGCGCTGCCGGTGGGGCCAAGAGTTGCCCCACCTCCGGTTTGTCCATGTTTTCCGGCGTCGCCATCGTTGCGCCCGTATCGATCCGCTTCGGAACAGGGCGGCCCTGCAGGTGATCCACCAGCGTTTTCACCCCGAGTTCGCCCATCCGGAAAGGATCTTGCACCACGAGTCCTTGAATTTGCTTGTAGCGCATCGAATCCACGTACATGTCGCTCGCATCGAACCCAACCAGCACGATTTTTCCAGCGAGCTTCATCGTTTGCAGCGCCATCAGCATTCCGGCTGTCGACGATTCGTTTGGCGTGAATACTCCCTGCAGATTCGCTGCATATCGTGCCAGCAGCGCTTCCGCCGCGCGTTTTGCCGTGTCGCGCGTCGCTCCTGCATATTGGTCCGAAGAAATGATCGCAATCTCGGAATAGAGTTGGCGCAGCCGGTGGATGAATCCTTCTTCGCGCTCTTCCGTGCTGGCCGATCCCTGCTGATATCGAAGAACGAGAACCTTGCCCTTTCCGCTTAGAAGTTCGCCCATTCGCTCCGCGGCGAGCGCGCCGCCTTTTCGATTGTCGGTGGCAATGAAGCTGACGATATGTGTGCTGTCGAGCGCGGAATCCAGGATCACCGTCGGAATGCCGAGCTTTGCGGCCTCATCCACCGAGGGCACGAGGCTTCGATTGTCGAACGGCGCCAGCATCATTCCGTCGACGCCTTTCTTGACGAATCCGGCGACGATCTTCTTCTGTTCCTCGCGGTCATCCTCCCGCAAGGGGGCATTCCACGCCAAGTTTACCGTGATGCCGCGCTCGAGCAGTTCACGGACGGCCTTTTGGGCTCCCGCGTTCATAATTTTCCAATACTTATGAAGCGAACCCTGCGGGACTCCCGCAATGGTGAAGGCGGAGGCGCTCATGGCGTGTGTGCGTAATGGAACAGTCCACAGCGAAGTTAAGTTACGCCTCAGCGCTCTGTCAATGAATCGGCCGCGTGAGAATGCCCAGTTGCTAACGGCGACGCGCTCTCATCCTCCCCCCGTGCAGCTCGGAGCCCCAACCGAACTCAGGATGGAAGGCTCTTTGCAAATCGGGGCGGGTCCGTGCAAAAATAAACGAGGAGACACCGACACGATGGCCGTTGAAGTATCGAAGGGCGTCAGCCTCGAAAAGCCCGGTCAGGATGAGAACTTCCTGAAGGACCAGGGGATTCTGTTCGCGTCGCTGGACAAGGTCGTGAACTGGGCGCGCCGCAGTTCGATCTGGCCCATGTCTTTCGGCCTGGCCTGTTGCGCCATCGAAATGATGTCCATGGCTGCCTCCCGCTTCGACGTTGCGCGGTTCGGCGCCGAAGTATTTCGCGGATCGCCACGCCAGTCCGACCTGATGATCATCGCTGGCCGCGTCTCGCAGAAAATGGCGCCTGTCATCAAGCACCTCTATTCGCAGATGCCCGAGCCGAAATGGGTGATTTCGATGGGAGCCTGCGCCACGTCCGGCGGCGTCTTCAACAACTACGCGCTGGTCCAGGGTGTGAACCAGGTGATTCCCGTGGACGTCTACGTGCCCGGCTGCCCGCCGCGGCCCGAGGCCCTGCTCTACGCGATTATGCAGCTTCAGAAGAAGATCGATTCCGAGCGGGGAAGCTTCCTGCGGTCGTTGAATCTGCCGAGCTCGAAGAGCTAAGCGCTACGCTTCTGCCTTAACATTTTCCCCAGGGACTGTCACGCTCGCCGTCCCGCCGTCAAATTCCACTGTGCTGCCGGGTTCGGCTTGTTCGCGGCGCACATATCCCATTCCAATCGCGGTTCCCGCTGCGGGAGAGAAAGCCGCACTCGTCACGTGTCCTGCTTCGGTGCCGGCGGCTCGCAGCTTCGTCCCCGGAATCGGCGCGACCGTGGTCGAAAAGCGCAAATCGACGCGCCGTCGATTCACGTGCCCGCGGGACCTGACGCGCTCCACGATTTCCTGCCCGGTGTAGCAGCCCTTCGAAAAACTGATGTGCGTGTTTTCGAGTCCCGCCTCATGCGGAATCACGCTGTCGTTGAAGTCGAGCGGGAACCACGGAACGCCCGCCTGCAACCGCAGCGCGTTGAGCGCCTTCATTCCGATCGCCGCGCCGCCGAGCGCGTACACGCTTGCGTGCAGTGTCCGCCACAAGCGCCCCAGGTGCTCGCGATTCGCCAGGATCTCCGCGCCGGGCTCGCCGAAATGGCTCCGCCGTATCACCCGGCAGGGAACCCAATCGACCTTCACCTCGCGCGACGAAAACTCCGGCTGATTTTCGAGCGCTACTCCCGTCATTTGCGAAATGACGATTCCGGCGCGCGGACCCTCGATCGCAATCGTTCCCATGCGATCGGTCATGTCCTCCATCTTCACATCGTCCATGATGATGTACTTGTCGAGCGTCGCGTTCGTGCGCTGGCGCACCGAAGCATGCGACAGCAGGATCATCCGGTCTTTGAGCGCATATACTTCGAATTCGGCGAGAATATGTCCCTGCGGGTTCAGCAGCAGCGTGACCGTTCCTGTGCCCTCGTTCAGTGACTGCGTATTGTTCGTGACGATTGCGTTCAGGTAGCGCGCGCGGTCGGGTCCAGAGAGCGTGGTAATCGCGTGCCAATTCGTGTCGAAGAGCGCCACGCTGTCGCGTGCCGCCCGCCACTCCGAATTGAAGTCAGAAAAGCTTTCGGGCAGCACGCATCCGGAAAATTCTCCGAGAACGGCCTTCGCTGCCGCGTGTTCATCCAGAAGAGGACTTTTCATAAATGATATGGGCCCATGCTTCATGCTCATCTTAGCAGACATACTTTGGTCACAGAGGCCAGCGGAATCCGGAGAGTGCGTAATGTTCACACCTGTCCGCGTACCGCACGAGCAAGCGCCTTGCCTTCTCTGATATGACCGGAACTTCATACTTCTCGCCCGCAAATCCGCGGACGGCCTCGAGCGATTCGAACCACAGCATCGTCACGAACTCGGCCTCCTCCGGATGGTTCAGCCGCAGCAGGTGAAAACCCTTATACCCGCGCGACGCCAGTTCGCGCTCCACGTGCGGAAACAGCTCCTTCTGGAGGTAGGAATCGTATGCGTCCGCGTTCTCCCGCGACGTCCACCCCCGCCACATCCTGCAAATCATCGTCCGCCTCCTTGATCCTTCATTGGGCCGTCCCGCTTTTGCCGCCGGCCCTTCGTCCGCTGCTATACTCAAACCGATGCCTGCAGCCCTCATTCACGAAATCATCCCCGTAGGCCTGCTTCAGTGCAACTGCTCGATTTTGGGTGACCCGGAGACTCGCGAAGCCATCGTGATCGATCCCGGAGACGACGCCGACCGCATCCTTGAGATTCTCCGCAAGCACCGCCTCAATGTCCGCGCTATCGTCAGCACGCACACCCACATCGACCACGTCGGCGGCCTCGCCGCGCTTCATCGCGCCACGCGCGCGCCCGTGCTGATCCACGAGGCCGATCTCGAGCTGTACCGCCATCTCGACGAACAGGCCAATTGGCTCGGCGTTCCCACGCCGGAGATGATGTCGATTCAGGATTTCGTCGGGGAAGGGGACACGGTTCGCTGGGGAGATTTTTCAGCGCACGTTCTTCACACGCCAGGCCATACGCCAGGCAGCATCAGCCTCGTCGTGGACCGCGCCGATGCCACGGAGAACTCATCGGATGCTGTTGCGCGGCAAGCTAACGCGAAGGCGCGCGCTATTGTCGCGCCTCGCCTCATCGCCGGCGATACCCTGTTTCAGGGCAGCATCGGACGCACGGACCTCTGGGGCGGCTCCTACCCGCAAATCATCCGGTCCATTCGCGAGAAGCTCATCGTTCTGCCAGATGAAGTAGTTGTCTACCCAGGCCACGGGGATACCACCACCATCGGTGCCGAGCGCGAGTCGAACCCTTTTCTTCGCCCCTAACGCGCTTCGCAGTACGGCATCGCCTTCCAGCTACACCATCGTTGGACAGGAATTTGCCTCAAAGGACTGATCGCAGGCAGCGCGAAAGTTCTCGTACCACGTTTCGGTAAAGATTTCGACCAGGTATTCTACCGGTTTGCCCGCAATCTTGATTCCATGCGAGAAAACTTCGCCCTCCGTCACGACGCGAGTTCCACCCCCAGGGTCATCGTCGAACATCACCCACTGTGAGATCGTGACGCCCAGCGCGCGGTCAATCCAGCCGAGCCCGCGCCGAGGCTCGCAGAGAATAATAGTGTGGTCGATCACCACTTCCACGGGATACAGAATCTGAATGTCCAGTCGGCTCCCGACCTCCCAGGGATTCCCCTGGCCCCACTGCATCTCCCCATAAATGTTTGCGAACGACCGCCAATTCTCGACGTTTGTGTAAACCTCCCATGCCTGGCGCCGCCCGCACTTCGTCCTGACCGCGTACTTGAACTGGTGCATTACCGTACTTATCTCCTTCAAAAGCATTTGTCTTTTTAAGGGTCCCGGGTGATAATGAAGCGCTGTTAGTTATACAGTGTTTGTTGAACGATGTAAAGCATATTCTTCATCACGCCCGTTCGCCTCACCGGAGGCGCTATGCCAAAGAAGCGCGACGCAGCCATCGAATCTCATATCCTCAATGCTGCCTATAACTTACTGGAGAAGGGAGGGGAGGCGGCCTTGACGATGCGCGCCGTGGCCAAGGCTGCGGGTACCAGTACTCCCACGGTGTACCACCGCTTCAGGGACAAACGGGACCTGGCCGAGGCGGTTCGCCGGCGCGGAATCGAGAAAGTGGTCGCCTTTCTCACCCCGGCTCGAACCCCCGAGGAAACCTGCTCTCGCCTCCTCGAGTTCGCGGTGGCGAACCGAAATCTCTACCGTCTTATAACTGCCGACTGGGCGGTGCGGCTTGGGCGGAAGGACCCCAAGCCCTCATTCGACATCATCAAGGCGCGCCTGGCCGAACGTCTCGGTGGCTCTCCCGACGACCATTGGGATCTCGCCATGGCTTTGGGAGCCATCGTTCACGGAACGGCGAGCGTTCTTCTCGCCGAGGGGGTCGACGACGCGATCCGCGATCGCCTCCGCCAAACGTGCGCCGATGGCTGCGCGGCCTTGATTGAGCATGCCGAACATGCCCGCGCTGCTGTACGGAAATAGACGGGGGGCGTGGCCAAGACGAAACTCTCTGTTCTGCGTCTCAATTTAGGTATTCTTGGGCCCCGCAGCAATGGGTTGCGAACCGATACAAGCTTCGCGTGACTCATTGCTGCTCAAGAGAGGCATACCCCGTGACCGACGATCCGATCCCTTCTCAGCCAGAACCTCCCGCGCCGCCGCCCGGTACGCAGGCGCCGCTCGAAGAAAGCGTCTCAAAAGTTTTTGTCGGTCCAAATGGCATCCGCGCGTTCTGGCGGCTGCTCATCTTCATCGGCATTTTCTTGGCGCTGGTTGCCGGTGCCGGTCTTGTCGCCATGGCGCTGAACCACGGCAAGCCTCCGCAGCCTTCTTTCACTCCGCTTAGCACGACGGTCGGCGAAGGTTTGGGATTCGTGTTCGTCCTGCTCGCCGGTTGGATCATGTCGAGAATTGAGGGCCGCTCCGCTGGCGACTACGGCCTGCCTGCGCGCGAAGCCTTTCTAGGCAAGTTCTGGATTGGCGCGGTGATCGGCTTCGCGTCTCTTTCAGTTCTGCTTTTCGCCATGCGGCTTGCCCACGTCTTTTATTTCGGCACCATCGACCTTCACGGCGCGGCAATCGTGAAGTTCGCCATCCTCTGGGGAATCGCCTTCCTTTGTGTGGGCTTCCTGGAGGAATCTCTGTTTCGCGGCTATGCGCTCTTCACCCTCACGACCGGCATCACGTTCTGGCCTTCAGCCCTTATCGCTTCGCTCGTCTTCGGCTATGTGCACCACGGAAATCCCGGCGAGAGCTGGCTGGGGGCGTTTAACGCAGGCGCGGTCGGGTTTCTCTTCTGCCTGATGCTGCGGCGCACGGGCAATCTCTGGCTTCCGGTAGGTTTTCACGCCGCGTGGGATTGGGGTGAGTCCTATTTCTATGGCGTGGCGGATAGCGGCATCGTCTCACCCGGCCACCTCTTCAGCTCAAAGCTCGAATTGCAGCCGGCGTGGCTTTCGGGAGGCACCGTGGGGCCGGAAGGGAGCTGGCTCTGTCTCGCCCTCATCGTCATTCTCTGGATTATTTTCGCGATGGCGCTGCCGGAAGCGAAATATCCGGATCCAGCTGCGCTCGTGGGTCGCCGGCGCAGGGACGAGCCCCTGCCGTCGATATTGCCGCCGCAAACGTAGGGTCTGAAGCGTTACTCCTGCGCGTCTCGCTCCGCGCGCAAGCCTTCCATCACGCTTTGAATCAGCTCTTTGGCCTTCGTGATCTCACCGTTGATGATGCGAACATCCATCTTCGGCATCGTCGGATTGGACGTGCTGTGGCAGTAGACGTTGTGCTGTCCCACCAGCACGAGCGCGTTCGTCAGCAGGTCGAGCGTCACGGCCAGCTTGCCGCGATGCGGTCCCATCATCGTCTCGTAGTGTTCCAGTTCCTCGCGGTGCTCGTCGAATGCCGTCATGAAATCGCGCCTCCAGGCGCCTTAGGAAACGAAGCGGTAGCCCACGCCGCGCACCGTCAGCAGATGCCGCGGCTTCGCCGGATTCTCTTCCAGGTATCGCCGCAGTCTTACGACAAAATTGTCGATGGCGCGCGTGTCGGTGTCTTCGCGCAGGTCCCACACGTCTTCGAGAATCGATTTTCGCGAAACGGTGCGCCCCGCGTTTCGAATCAGGTGCCGCAGCAGCTTCGCTTCCATCAGCGTTAGCTGAATCGTGTTCTTCTTCGTTCGCAGCTCCAGCGCGCCGAAATCGATTGTCTTTCCGCCAAACGTGAAGACGTCTGGTTCTTTCGTTGCCCTGTTATCGCCCGCAGGTTTGCCGTTCGCCCGCCCGGCCTCGCCTTTGCGGAGCCACTCGCTGCGTCGCAGCAGCCCCTGCAGCCTCGCGAGGAAAATCGGCAATTGGAATGGCTTCGGCAAATAGTCGTCCGCGCCAGCTCCGAACCCCTCGAGGACGTCCTCCGGCCGGCCGCGCGCCGTGAGGATCAGCACCGGCACATAGTTCCGCGCCTTCCGCAGCGCGGACACCACCTCAAACCCATTCATCCCCGGCAGCATTACGTCCAGCACCACCGCGTCGAAGCCCGCGTCCGCGCCGGAAAGCCGCTGCACGGCGGTCTCGCCCTCGCCGACCACATCCACCGAATAGCCTTCGGCCTCGAGGTTGAAACGCAGCCCGTCCGCCAGATGTGCCTCGTCTTCGACCACTAGCACGCGGCTCACGCTGCGCTCCTCGGCAATTCGATCGTGATCGTCGTCCCGCGCAATTCTCCTCCACTCTCAGCGAAAACTTTTCCTCCATGTGCCCGCGCAATCGATCGCACGATGAAGAGTCCCAGCCCGGTTCCTTTTACCTGCGCCAGCGTCCTTCCCGGTACGCGATAGAATCTCTTGAAGATCCGCTTCAATTCATCCGGCGGAATTCCCACGCCGCGGTCGCGCACGCGCAACTGCACATTCTTCTCGTCCGCGATTCCCACCTCCACCGTCACCTTAACTTCCTCGCGCGAATACTTGATGGCGTTGTCCAATATGTTGGAAATCGCCGTGCGCAGCCCTTCCGGATCGCCCATCACCATCGGACGCGTTCCGTTCGCGAAGTCCTTGTACTCGAGCGCCTCCGCGTGTAACCGGTGCCGCGTCCGCGCCAGCTCCATGCATTCCTGCGCCAACGTGCCGAGATCCACGTCCGTGCGAATTTTTGCGCCCGCCCTGTTCGACACCTGCCCCGCCTTCAGCACCTGCTCCACCGTTCCCAGCAGGCGGTCCGTGTCGCCCAGCATCAGCTTGTAGAAATTCTGTCGCTGCGCTGGATCGACGTCGTGCCGCTGCAGCGTTTCCAGGTAGAGCCGGATGGACGCAATCGGCGTCTTCAGCTCGTGGGTCACGGCGTTGATGAAGCTGTCGTGCTGTTCGTTGCGCCGCAGTTCGCGCACCAGGAAGCCCGTATTCAGAATCATCCCCAGAATGATCGCCAGGAAGAAAATCACGCCCAGCACCAGCAAAATATCTTTTCGCCAGTTGAGGATGATCCATCCGACGTTCAGCGCCACCGCCAGCGCAACCAGGCACACACCGAGGACGATGAAGAACGCCATCGCTTTTCGCCGGCTGGTGATTCGCATCGCGCTTCTACTCGGGATTGTAGCGCGGTTCCGTGCCTTTTCCCGTTTCATCCAGCGAATCGCGCCGCACAACTGCAACCATCTGCGCGCCGCGACTCCGCGTCATTTCGTCCGCCCGATGAATCGTATTCGCCCGGTGAACGCCCGGTGCGAAATGCCGGTAAATTGCAGGAATGTCGGTGAGTCGATGTTGTTGTCCACCAGCAGCGGATTGTCCCTTCCCGTCACGTCGTTGAACCCTCCGCGGATCGCCCACTCGTAATGGAGGAAATGAAACTGCTTCTCAACGTGCACGTCCACCTGCACGAAATTCGGAAACCGCATGCTCGCCGGCACTCCCACTAACTCCTGCTCCTGGTTCACCACGCCGAACGGATATCCAGTGTGCCAGTCGAGCGTGTAGCCGAACGTGAATCCGCGCACCAGCGGCAACCATCCCCATCCCATCACGCGGTTCGGAGAATCCCATGGCAGCCGCCCCGCCAACTGCGGTCCCCACAGCGGATTATCCAACGTCGCGGCCAAATCCGTGTTCGTGCGCGCCCGAGACCACGTGTACGACAGCATCACGGGATACGTACCGCGGAACGTGTGACGTGCCGAAATCGTGACGCCGTCGAAATGATCCTGGCCCTGATTTTCGAGCAAGAAGGTACCGTCCGAGGGCACTCCATTCGCCCCCGGACTTCCTCCCGCATTCAGGTAATCGGAACCGTCCATTCCCCGCTTCTCGATGAATTCCGTCTTCAGGTAAACGGAGAAGGGAAGTTTCCGCTCGATTCCCGCGCTCCAGTTGAGCGACCTCGGCCTCACGAGCGCCGCAGGCGTCGCCTGAAATTCCGTCACCACCGGCGGCTCGATCGGCGTCACGCCGTCCGGCTCGTAGAATAGATCCTGCCGCTGCCCCGCGAGCGCCAGCCCGAGCAGCGACAAATCCACTCGGTCGTAGAACAGCCCGACTCCGGCCGACAGCTTTGTCTCTCCATCCTTCGTCAGCGCGAAGGTCGACGAAATCCGCGGCGACACGTTCGTCTTGCCAATCACGCTGTCGTGCTCGAACCGTAGCCCGGGCTCGACCAGCAACCGCCCCAACGGCGACCATCGATCCTGCACGTACCCCGCGACATCCGAATCATTCTCGGAAATATTCGGATTCTCCTGAAAGCTCACCGACCGCACCAGCAAGTTGCTGTTGGTCGCGTTGCAGCCCGGCGGCGTCGACGGCGCCGCGCACGTTTGAATCGTGAACGGCGCTCGCGCCACCATTTGGTCGTAATTCGTCCGCTCAAAATCCATCCCGACCTGGAATTGATGGTGCCCGTGCCAGTCGACGGGCGGCAGATAAAAATTCACCGGCACCTGATACCGCCGCGCCTGCGTCTGCGAACTCATATAGAAATTTCCCAGCGCGCTCCCCGGAATTTGCGTGTAAGGCTGATCCCCCAGCGGCAGGCTTGTCGCATTGAACTCGACGAAGCCGAAGCCCACGTCCAGCAGCGCCCCGTTTGTCCAGCTCATTTGGTCCTTCAGGTTGGCAACGTGCGCCGAGTTCAGATTCGTTGCGGTCGTGGAAAGCGGCTGGGTCAGGGAGAGTCCTCCATAATCGTCGTGCGACCGGTCTTCCACCACCGATCCGGTCAGCCGGTTGCCGGGAGTCAGATTCACCTGCACGCGCGTCAGATTGCTGAATCGCCAGAAATAATCGGTGTTCGCCTCGGCAGGCAGATTGTTATAGATGTTCTCGTCGAACTCGCCCTCCACCGCTTCGTAGAACCACGCCTTTCCTTTCTTGATGGGCCCGGAAAACGCAAGTCGCGGCGTCGAATTCTGGAATTGAAGCCCGTGGTACTGCTGCACCGATGGAATAAAATCCGTCGCGTAGAAGCGGAACCGGTCGTCGCCCATCGCTGTGTCCAGCGCCAGCACTCCCGCCGATCCGCGCCCGTATTGCACGGACGTCCGGCTGCCCTCCACGTCAATCGACCGCGCTGCGTCCGTGCTCACGCGCAATTGCAGCAAGCCCGTGGCCGGCTCCGAAATGTCGAAGCCGTCCAGCACATACAGCGTCTGGTTGCTCGCCGATCCGTTGACATGAATCTGACCGCGCAAATCCGGCAGCACGCCCGGCAGCAGGGGAAGGGCATTGCGAAGATCGCGCGTCGTCGTGTAGGGCAGCTCGAGAATTTCCGTGGCGTTCAGCGTCTGCTTCTGCGCCATTTGCGCCGGATCGATGCCTTCCGTCGACGCCTTTACTTCCACAGACTCCTTGAACTCTTGCATGTGATTCAGCCGCACCTCGATAGGCTGGCCTTCCTCGGCGTGAACCTCGGAAATCGTCAGCGCGTAGAATCCCTCCTTTTCCACCACTACTCGCAGCGTGCCCGCGCCCAGATTCGAAATGCTCAAGCGTCCCGCCGTGTCCGTAACGCCGCGAAGCGGCGCCGCCGCACCGCCTGGATACACGGTCACTCGGGCCTGATCGATAGGATTGCCGTTCTCGTCGCGAACGATTAGAAGCAGGTGGAATCGCGCGGCTGTGTTCGCGCGGGGCTGTGCCTGGATTTGCGGCTTTGCGGTCGCAGACTCGGGCGACCTGCTCGCCTGAGGTGCTTTTGCAGTTGTTCGATCGGATATAGCGCCCGCCGCCGCTCCTCGCGCCAGCAGGACGGTTGCAATCGCCAATGCTGCGCCGAAAAGCAGTCGGCGCGATTGCCGCGTCGCGCCCCTACGCAGCCGGCACCGGATGCCCGTGGCTCGACCGTCGCCACTCACGCGCTCCCCCGGCCTCTATTGTAGGCCAGAAGTTTCTGCGCGCTTCTACTCGTGCCTTAGCGCCACCATGGGATCCACTCTCATCGCCCTTCGAGCCGGAAGGAAGCACGCCGCGATCCCCACCACGAAGAGCACCGCAGTCACGGCCGCCAGCGTCACCGGATCAATCGGCCGCACGCCGAACAGCAAACTCTGCAGGAACCGCGTCACACCCACCGCTCCGGCGATTCCAATTGCCATTCCCAACAGCGTCACCGTGAGCCCTCGGCCCAGAATCAGCCGCATCACGGAACCCGGCTGCGCGCCGAGCGCCATCCGGATTCCCACCTCTCGCGTGCGCGTTGTCACCTCGTACGCCAGCAAGCCGTAGATCCCCGTGCACGCAAGTAGCAGCGCCAGCGCGCCGAAGAAACTCGAAAGCCTTGCGATCAAGCTCTCCTGAAAAAGCAGCGCGTCGATTTGCTTCGTCTCCGTCGTGATTTTGAAGATGGGCAGGTCCGAATCGTGCCGCGCCACAATCCGCCGCACCGCGGGCACCAGCGACTCCGGCGCGTACGCCGTTCGAATTTCGAAGTGGACGCCGCCTCCGTCCACCGGCACGTACAGCGTCGGCGCGACGTCCTTCCGCAAGCTGGAATACTTCGCGTCCGCCGCGACGCCGACTATCTCCCACGCCGGTCTCTGTTGCCCTCGCGTCGTGTCGCTGCTCGAACTTGCGCCAAGGCCATGCCGCAGCCTCATCCCCAGCGGCGTCTTAGTGCCGCAGAAAGTCCTCACGAACGCTTCGTTGACGATCACGGGCACAGGAGGCGCAACCGTTGCACCCCCATTCGCTCCCGGCGCTTTTGGCCCAGCGACAAAGTCCTGCGCCTCGAGCGTCCGGCCCATCACGAGCGGAATGTGCATCGTCGCGAAAAATCGCGGCCCCACCAACAGAAAATCGGCGTCGTCCGTTTTATCGCCCTGCCCGTCAATCGTGAAATCGCCCATCATGCTGTAGCCGCTTAGCAGCGCGTCCGACGAATAGCTCGCCGACGTCACTCCCGGCACCGCCGCGAATTCCGTCTGCAGGTTTCGGTACAAATCCTGGATCTGATCCGGCTTGTAGCCCGCTAGCGAAGGATCAATCGCGAAGAGCAACACATTCTGAGAATCGAAGCCCGGATCGACGGTCTTCAAATTGTGCAGCGTTCGCACCATCAGCCCCGCCCCGGCCAGCACTACCACCGCCAGCGCCACCTGCGCGACCACCAGCGAACTGCCCATCCCCAGCCGTCTCTCCGGCGCTCCCTGTGCGTGTGATGCCCCGCCCGGTGCCTCCTTCAACGCCGGCGTCAGGTCCATACGTGTTCCGCGCCACGCCGGAGCAAGCCCAAAGAAAATCCCGCTGAGCAGCGAGACCGCGATCGTGAACGCCAAAATCCGCGCGTCCGGCGTCACAGGAAACGGAAACGCCCCCTCCGATGACGACACCATCCGCGCGAACGCATGCACGCCCCAATACGCGAAGAGCACTCCCAGCGTGCCTCCGAAAAACGCCAGCAGCACGCTCTCGGTCATCAGTTGGCGGATGATCCGCGCCCGCGGCGCGCCCAGCGTCAGCCGCACAGCAATCTCGCGCCGTCTCGCGGCTGACCGCGCCAGCAGCAGCCCCGCCACATTCGCGCACGCGATCAGCAGAAGAATCCCCACCGCAAGCATCAGCAGGTAGAGCGGAGTCGTCACCGTGTCACGTCGGCCCGTCAGCCCCTCTTGCGCCGGAATCAGCGTGATGCCGGGATCAGCCGCGGCGTCCATCAACGGATGCGAGCCGTGCACCATTTCGTTCCGGAAAATCAGGCTCGCTTCCGCCTGCGCCTGTGCCGGCGACACGCCCGCCTTGATTCGCGCCATGATGGCCAGCCATGCGTTGCCCGCGTTCGCCACGTCGCGCGGATCGACGCCCGCAATACGTGGGTACGCCCACCGCGTAATCCACATATCCTGATCTTTGCCGGGAGAAAGCCGCGTGAATCGCGGCTCCGCGACCCCCACGATCGTCACCGGTACGCGGTTCAGCCGCACGATTCGCCCGATCGCGCTGCGGTCGCCGCCAAACGCGCTCTGCCAGTAGCCGTAGCTCAGCACCGCCACCGGCTCCGCCGATTGCGAATCGTCGCTCCGTTCAATCGTCCGCCCCAGCGCCGCTCCCACGCCCAGCGTCCGGAAATAATCCCCGGTAACGACCTCCGCGTCGGCCATCGTCGCCGTGCCGTTGCCGTTCATCTGCACCCGCATCGGCCCGGAAATCGCAAAAACGCCGTCAAACGTCTTCGCGTGCTCCTCGAATAAATCGAACATCGGCGACGAATAGAAGCAGCCCCACCGAAAATCCTTCGCATGACCACCGGCGCAGTCGCTGTAGAAATCGATCGAGTCATACCGCGGCCCTTTGTGCCCGTGCCATTGCAGCACCGCCAGTCCCTGCGGATCGCTCACCGGCAGCGCCTTCAGCATCACGGCGTCGAGCAACGAGAAGATCGCAGTGTTTGCACCGATGCCGAGGGCCAGCGTCACCACCGCGATCGCCGTGAACGCCGGCGACTTGCGCAGCATCCGCATCCCGTACCGCAAATCCTGCAGCAGCGAATCGAGCCATGCGCCCGCGCGCGCCTCGCGCACCCGCTCCTTCACCTGCTCGACTCCGCCCAGCTCGATGCGCGCCGCCCTTCGCGCCTCCTCCGCCTTCATCCCTTTGCGCATATTTTCCTCCGCCAGCATCTCCGCGTATCCGCGCACCTCCGCGTCCAGCTCCGCGTCGCGCTGCCTCCTCCGCGCAAAATTCCGAATCAGGCTCCTGATTCGCACCTCATCCGCTCCTACTCGTACCGCAGCGCCTGCATCGGATCGATTCTCGCCGCCCGCCATGCCGGCAGGCAGCTTGCCCCGAGCGCCGCTGCGAACAGCGCCACCACCACGCCCGCAAAAATCGCCGGATCGGTCGCGCTGATTCCGAACAGCAACGACCCGAGCAGCCGCGTAACGGCCACCGCCGCAGCGACTCCCGCGACGGATCCGATCAGCACCAGCTTGAGTCCTTGTCGCAGCACCAGCCGCACGGCGTCCCGCGGACGCGCCCCCAGCGCGAGCCTCAGTCCAATCTCCTTCGTCCGCACCACAACGCTCCTCGTCAGCAGCCCGTATAACCCCATGATCGTCAGCAGCAGTGCAACTCCAGCGAAGCATCCCGAAAGCGCCGTGAGCATTCGTTCCCGCCGCAGGTGCGTCTCCACCAGCCGGTCGAACGTGAACACCTCTGGCGCCGCCGCACCCGGCGCCACTCGCCGCGCCGCCTCGCGAATCGCGCCGGTCACCACTCCCGCGCTCGGCCCGCGCGCCACCACGAAAAATTCTGCGCTGATCTCGTCCTTCCTCGCGACGTCATACACCATCCGCGGCGCTTCCTCGCGCAACGACCGGAACCGCGCATCCGCCGCCACACCAATCACGCGATACGTCTCCTCCGGCCCCGCCTTCGTCTTCCCGTCATTGGCCGGATCACTTCCGCCCCCATATAGGAACCGCCCAACCGCCTCCTCACCCGGGAAAAAATATCGCGCCGCCGCCGCGCTCAGTATGCACACCTGCTGTCCCGCCACGTCGTCGCGCGAAAACGCGCGGCCCTCCAGAATCGGCGTGCCCATCGCCGCGAAATAATCCGGCGTAACCGTCTCCGGCCACAGCGACATGTCCGTGTGCACCACGCCGTTCGCGCCCAGTGAAAAATAATGTCCCGCGCTGAACCAGTCATGAATCGGAGGTGACGTCATCGCTGCCGCCGCCGTCACACCCGGCGTCTGCTCGATCGCCTCCACCATTTTTTTCGCATCTGTCGTCGACGCTTCAGCCGCCGGCTTCAGCGCGCTCAGGTCCACGTCCGCCATCACCGCTCCTTGCGGACGGAATCCCGCGTTGTCCACCAGCAGGTGCACGAACGAACCGCCCAGCACCACTGCCGCAGCGAGCAGCGTCACGCTCACGGCCACCTGTGCCGGCACAATCCATCCGCCCACGCCCTTCGAAAACGCCCCCGCCGATCCCTGCTTCATCCCCAGCATTGGCGAGACGCGGCTCGCGCGCATCGCCGGCCACACGCCCGCCGCGAGCGCCGAAAGCACGCTGACCGCCGCCGTGAATCCGATCACAGCCAGCTGCGGCGTGACATCGAGCGGCGGCGGTTGCCCAATCGCCGCGAGCATCGCCACCAGCGCCTTCGCTGCAATCCACCCAAGCGCTACTCCGGCCGCCAGTCCGCAAAACGCCAACATTCCTACTTCGCTCAGCACTTGCCGGAAAAGTCTTCGCCTCGGCGCCCCCAGCGCGCCACGCACTGCAAATTCGCGGAACCGGCTGCTTACGCGCGCCACCACCAGCAGCGCCGTATTCGCGCAGCACAGCAGCAGCAGCAACACCACCAGCACCTCGAGCGCAATCAGCGGCTTGCTGTACGCAATCCGCAGCGACGACCTTCCTCCGCGCCCGCTTTCCACACCCAGCCGAAATCGCGAAAAGAATCCCGCCAGAAAAATCCGCTTCGGATCGGCCTCCGCCCGCACAGCCGCTTCCGTCGCCTGCAAATTCGCCACAGCCGACGGTACTGTCTCGCCTGGCTTGAGCCGCCCGACCAGCGTCAGCCAGAAACTCCCGCCGTAATGCCGCATCGGCTTCGGCGCGTTCACCACTTCGTCGAACGCCAGCGGCAGCACGATATCCGCGCGCCGCCCCGCCACCACGCCGTCGAATCCTTCCGGCAGCACGCCGACGATCGTCACCGCCTTCCCGTGAATCGCGAGCGTGCGCCCCAGGACGTCCCGGCTCCCGCCAAAATGCTGCTTCCAATACTCATAGCTCAGCAGAGCCTGCCATCCGTTCGGACCACCTCCGGAAACGTCGTCCGCCTCGCCGAACGTGTGCCCGAAGAGCGGCTGCAGCTCGAGCACGCGAAAGCCGTTGCCCGAAACGAGCGCCGCCTGCGCCGTCGTCACCGTCCCGTTCTGCTCCACCGGCAAATCATCCGAACTCCACGCCAGCAAATCCTGGTTCACCGTCTCGTGCTTCCGCAGTGAATCGTAGACCGGCCCCGAAAGCCCCAGCTCCTGGTCTCCGCTGCGAAATGTGTACCGCACAAGCTGCTGCGGATTCGGCACCGGCAGGCTTTTCAGGATCACGGCATACGTCAGCGTGAAGATCGCGGCATTCGCGCCAATTCCGAGCGCCAGCGTCAGAATCGCCACCGCCGCGAATCCCGGTGACTTCCTCAGCATCCGCATCCCGTACCGCAAATCCTGCAGCATCGAATCGAGCCATGCACCCGCGCGCGCGTCCCGCACTTGCTCCTTCACCTGCTCGACTCCGCCCAGTTCGATTCGCGCCGCCCGCCGCGCTTCCTCCGGCTTCATCCCTTTTCGCATATTTTCCTCCGCAAGCATGTCGGCGTAGCCTCGCACTTCTGCGTCGAGTTCCGCATCCTGCGGTCCTCGCCGGACGAGATTGCGAACCATCTTTTTCAGGCGCAGCAACATGGGCCTCTACTCATAGCGCAAGGCTTTTGTCGGATCCACGCGCGACGCCCGCCACGCCGGCACGTAGCAGGCGGCGAGTGCGACGCATCCCAGCAGCGCGGCGGCTAGCATGAACGTGAACGGATCGTCGGGGCGCACGCCGTAGAGCATCCTCGCCAGAAAGTGCGTCGTGGCCAGCGCGCCTCCGACTCCGAGGCCCACCCCCAGCAGCGCGAGCGTTGCGCCCTCTCGCAGCGCCAGCCTGCGCACGGCGGATGAGCTTGCGCCGAGCGTCATGCGAATCCCGATTTCGTGTCGCCGCGAACTCATCGAGTACGCCATCACGCCGTAGATGCCCACCGCCGCGATCACCAGCGCGAGCATCGCGAATCCGCCAAGCAACACGGTTTGCAGACGCCGCGGCGCTAGCGAATCGGCCAGAACTCCGTCCATCGTCTGGATGCTTGCGATGGGCTGATCGGGATCGACCGCCCAAACCTGGTTTTCGATCGCTCCAACCAGCCGATTCGGATCGCCGGCCGTGCGAACGACGACATTGTGAAAAATCTCCGCGAACTGCGTGACCGGCCAATAAATCATGTTGCGAGGTAGTGCATCGAGGCCGCCGGATTTCACGTCGCCCACGATCCCGATAATCACGCCCTGTCGCGGCGGTCCCCAGTCCTTCATCGTGACGCGCTTGCCGAGCGGATCCTCGTTCGGCCAGTAACGACGCGCCATCGTGCTGTTGATCACCATCACGGCGGGGCTCGTCGCCGAATCAGTGGACGTGAACTCTCGGCCGCGCAGCAGCGGGATGCGCATGGTCCGGAAATAGTCGTCCGTAACCATGCAGATATCCGCGCTCGGCTCTTCGCCCAGCGTCGAATTTGGCCGCCCTTCGATTTCGAAATCGGTGCCGATCCCGCCCACGCCGGGAAGGCTGTTGATCGACCCTGCTGCTGTTACGCCAGGCAAAGCGCGGATGCGCGCCGCCATTTGTTCGAGCATCGGCCCGATCTGCGCGTCCGAGTGGCGCGTCGGCGAAATAAAGAGATTCATGGTCAGCACGTTTTGCGGGTCAAAGCCCAGCTCGACGTGCGATAGCCGCTCGAAGCTGTTCAGCAGCAGGCCGCCGCCCGCGAGCAGAACCAGCGCCAGTGCGATCTCCGCGACCACGAGAGCGCCACGCAGTCTCGACCGGCCGCGTCCAAGTGTTCCCTTCGCGCCCTCCTTCAGCGAATCGTTGGGATCGGAACGGGCAGCGGTGAGCGCGGGGATCAAGCCAAATAGAAGCGCCGAGGCAAGCGAGATTCCCAGCGTCGCCAGCAGCACGCGCGCGTCGAGCGTCACCTGGTCCAGGCGCGGAACATCCGGCGGCCCGAACCTCACGATCAACCGGAGGCAGACGCCCGCCACCGCCAGCCCGGCCGCGCCGCCCAGCGTGCCGAGCAACACACTTTCGGCGAGAAGCTGCCGCGCCAGACGCCCCGCCCTCGCGCCCAGCGCAGCGCGAACAGCAAATTCTCTACTGCGGCGCGAATTTCTCATCAGAATCACGTTCCCCACGTTCGCGCACGCAATAAGCAGCAGAAATCCCACCGCGCCCAGGAGCACCAGCAAAGCAGGCCGCACGGGAGCCACAATCCGCTCCTGCAACTCGCCCGCGGCCATTGCGAACCCCGGATCGACTCCCGGATTCTGCTCCGCGATGCTGCGTGCCCGCGCGTCCAGCTGCGCGCGAAGCTGCGGCAACGTTGCTCCCGCGCGAAGCCTCGCCACCACCTGCAGCAAGTGCGACCGCCGGTTGTTGCGTACCTTGCCCGCGGTGACGAGCGGCGTCCAGATTTCGGCGGATTCAGGGAACTGGAAGCCGGCTGGCATCACGCCAACCACCACGTGCGGCTCGTCGCTCACGTTCAGCGTCTTTCCGATCACGTCGGCCGCGCCTCCGAACCGCCGTTGCCAAAGCCCGAAGCCGATGACCACCACATTCTCTTTGCCCGGCAGGTCTTCGCCGGCAAGAAAGCCGCGGCCGATTTGAGGCGCGACCCCAAGCATCGAGAAAAACGCTGGCGAGACCATGGCGCCCAGCGCCTGCTCCGGCTCACCGTTGCCCGTGATGTTATACGTCCAGAAGCGGTAGGCGGCGATGCTCTCGATGTTCTCCGGTGGCGCGGCCGCGAGATCGACATAGTTCGCGTAGCTGAAGTTGATCGACCGGATATCAGGATGCGCTTCCTCGATCCGCACCAGGCGCGACGGCTGCGAATAGGGAAGGGGCCGTAACAGCACGGCGTTCACGACACTGAAGATCGCGGTGTTCGCTCCAATTCCGAGCGCCAACGTCACAATCGCCACCGCCGCAAATCCCGGTGACTTCCTCAACATCCGCAGCCCGTAGCGCAAATCCTGCAGCAGGGAATCGAGCCAAGCGCCGGCGCGAGCTTCGCGCACCTGCTCCTTCACCTGCTCGACTCCGCCCAGTTCGATTCGCGCCGTCCGCCGCGCCTCTTCCGGAGTCATGCCCTCGCGCATCTTCTGCTCCGCCAGCATCTCCGCGTACGCGCGCACTTCGGAATCCAGTTCCTCATCGCGCCGCCGCCTTCGCGTCAGGTTTTCGATCAGTGATCGCAGCCGCGTCAACATAGCCTCGCCTGGTTCGCCGCCCTCTTGCCATCGTGTCATGCCGAATCCCCGCTTCAGCGGGGTGAGGGATCTGCTTTCCTCGCCTCTCGCCGCGAACAACTCGCCACTGTCGTCGTCACTCGTACCGCAGCGCCACCATCGGATCCACTCTCGTCGCGCGCCGCGCCGGAATGTACCCCGCGGCCAACGCAACGAGCGTCAGCAGCAGAACTACGCTGCCAAATGTCAGAAAATCCGTCGCGCTGGTGCCATAGAGCAGCGCCTTCATCAGCCGTGTCAGCGCCAACGCCGCCACGATACCGACGGTCACTCCCACGAGCGTCAGCCGCGCCCCTTCGCCCATCACCAGCCGCAGCACATGCCACCTCCGCGCGCCGAGCGCAATGCGGATGCCGATCTCGTGCGTTCGCTGCGCTGCATTGTAGGCAATCAGACCATAGGTGCCCACGGCCGCGAGCACTAGGGCCATCGCCGCGAATAGCCCGAGTAGCAGCGCCGTGAAGCGTGACTGCGACACAGAATCCGACAGCAGTTGGTCCATCGTCGCGACTTCCGACATTGGCTCTTCCGGATCGAGTTCCCGCAGCTGCGTTCGTATCGCCGAAGTCAGCCCCATAGGGTCGGTCGACGTGCGAACCAGCATCGTCATGCCCGAGTAGACGAGCTCTGGATGCGGCCAGTAGACCTGCGGCTCGGGCGCCGTCCGCGGTCCCATTTCATGCGTGTTGCCGACGACCCCAATCACCTCCGAGGGATATTTGTCGTCGATTTCCGGGCCACGCATCGAGATGACGAGTTTCTGGCCGATTGGCTCGGCGCCCCGCAAGTACTGCCGCACGAATGCTTCATTCACCACCACCACGTGTCGCTCTTCCGCCAGCTCCGCCGCGTTGAACGTTCGCCCGGACCGCAACGGGATGCTCATCGTCGAAAAATAGTCCGGGCCCACCACTCTCACCGCCGCCACCGGCAGATCGGCTTCTGGCACTGGCGGTTGGCTGAGAATCCGAACCGACGTCGCCGCGCCAAGCCCCGAAAGCGGAGGGAAACTGTTCATCGTTACTGCGCTGACGCCCGGCAATCGCCTGACACGCGCCAGCAGATCCTGGAAAAACGCTAGCCGCGCCGGGTCCGTGCTGTACTTCTTGTTCGGCAGCGTCACTTTGAACGTCAGCAGATGATCCGCTCTGAATCCAGGGTCGACGTCGATCAACCGGACGAAGCTCCGGATCAGTAAGCCCGAGCCGACCAGCAGCACCACGGCCAGCGCGGTCTGCGCCACCACGAACGCGCTTCTCGCCGTTCGCCGGCGCTCTCCCGAGCTCGTTCCGCGGCCGCTCTCCTTCAGCGTTTCCGCAATTCCACCGCGCGCGGAAATGTAAGACGGCAGCACTCCGAAGAGCAGCGCCGAAAGCACCGTCACCGCCAACGCGAATGCCAGCACGCGCCAGTCGATAGGGATCGACTTCAGATTCAGCAGATTCGCAGGGCTCGCCGCCAGCAGAATATTCGTCCCCACGATCGCCAGTGCAATGCCAATTCCGCCGCCCACCAGCGCCAGCAGCCCGCTCTCCGTCAGCAGTTGACGCCCGATTCGCCATCGCCCCGCGCCGATCGCCGTTCGGATCGCCATCTCTCTTTCGCGCGCCGCCGCCCGCGCCAGCAGCAAGCTCGATACGTTCGCGCACGCGATCAGCAGCACAAACACCACCGCCCCAAACAGAATCAGCAGCGCCGGTCGCAGTTCGCCCGAAAGTTGATCGCTCAGCGGCACCACGTTCACGCCCCAATGGCCGTTGAAGTCCGGATACTGCCGCTCGAGTCGCGCAGCGATCGTGCTCATTTCCACCTGCGCTGCGCCCGCCGTTACGCCTGAATTCAGCCGCGCCACCACTGTCAGGAACCGGCCGATCTTTCGCGCCGCCCACCGCTCTGGAAATGCGAACGGGTACCACATCTGCGGCCGCGCGTTCGTCAGCGACCCGTCCTTGATGAACCAGTCGAAGCGCGCCGGCATCACTCCAACCACTGTTTGGCTCTGTCCATCGAGCACAACGGTCTTGCCCACGATGTTCGGGTCGCCGCCAAATCGTTCTTGCCAGAAGCCGTAGCTCAGCACCACGACGTTGTCATGCCCGCGCTGCGTGTTCTCCTTTGTAAAGCCGTTGCCGATCAGCGGCCTCACGCCCAGCACGTCAAAGAAATTTCCGGTCACACCCTGCGCGACGATTTCCTGGGGCTCGCCGTTTCCTGTCATTGTGTCGCGCTCGTCGAAGATAGCCGCCATCCCCGAAAAAACGTGGTTTTGCGCTTGCCAGTCCAGGAAGTCCGGCGGAGCAACCGTGTTATGCGGATTCACGTCTTGCGAGTTCTTCTCCCACACCATCACCAGTCCGTTCGGGTCGCCGTACGGCAGCGAGCGCAACAGGACCGCATCGATCACCGAGAAAATTCCGGTCGTCGCCCCGATGCCGAGCGCCAGCGTCAAAATCGTCACCGCCGCGAATCCAGGCGACCTCCGCAGCGTCCGCATCCCGTACCGGAGGTCCTGCAGCAGGGAATCGAGCCACGCGCCTGCGCGCGCCTCCCGCACCTGCTCTTTCACCTGCTCGACTCCGCCCAGCTCGAGTCGCGCCGCTCTCCGAGCCTCCTCGGGCTTCATCCCTTTGCGCATATTCTCCTCCGCCAGCATCTCCGCGTACCCGCGCACCTCGGAATCGAGCTCCTCATCGCGCCGCCGCCTTCGTGTCAGGTTTTCAATCAGTGATCGCAGCCGCGCCAACATTGCCTCACCTGGTTCGCCGCCCTCTCGTGGATCGTGTCATCCCCAATCCCCGCTCATGCATCATGTCATCCCGAATCCCCGCTTCAGCGGGGTGAGGGATCTGCTTTCCTTCTTTCTTTCTCACCCTCAGCGCTCGTCACTCTCTATGTGTGGAGTCTGTGCGAGAACCAGCGGTTCGCGTCAGGGCACGGCTTCCAGCCGTGCCGTAACCGCCGCAACTGAAGGCGGCTTCAGCCGCTGAGGGCGATTTGCGTTAGTTCTCACACGCACTCTGCACTCCCTATCCTTCCGCTTCCAGCGCGCGCGCAATCGCCAGCGATATCCTCGTCCACCGCTCGGTTTCCGATTCGAGCTGCCGCCGTCCCGCCTTCGTCAGCCGGTAATACTTCGCGCGCCGATTATTCTCCGATTCGCCCCACGACGCCGCCAGCCACCCTTCCTCTTCCATCCGGTGAAGGGCGGGAAACAGCGATCCCGGCTTCACCTGAAACGTGCCCCGGGTAATCTGCTCGATCCGACGCGAAATGCCGAGCCCGTGCATCTCGCCCGTCGCCAGCGATTTCAGGATCATCATGTCGAGTGTGCCCTGCAGAAGATTCGTTTGCTCGGAAGTCACGCGCTCTCCTATCGACCGTCTATATAGACGTTCGATAGGACATTACGTGAGCGTCCCCGGACATGTCAACCCCGTCCTGAGCTCCGCCTCATGCCTGCCGTTTTCGCGGGTAGGGGCACGGCATGCCGGGCCCGCGCCGGTGTCGCCGCACGCCCCAGCCGTCCAGCCAGCCTGCCGCAGGCAGGCCCATTTCTGCAAACCTGTCCAAATTAGGAAGCCAGCCGGCTTTCAAGAACAGAAATTAGGAGGGAACTACTTGTGGGGATCGAACGTGATCTTGATCTCGACCGTCGACGTCTTCTCGCCTGGCGCAAATTTCCACTGCGCCACCGCCTTCTGCGCCGCCGCTGCCAGGATCGGATTGCCGCCCAGGACTTCCGTTTCCTGTACCACGCCGTCCGCCTTCACCACCACCTTCAACTTCACCACGCCGCCAATCTCCATTCGCTTCAGCACGAACGGATACTCCGGCTCCACTTGCTTCAGGATTTTTCGTGATTCCTGCGCGCGCCCTGTCGGCGCCACCGCAAGAATAATGAGGAGGAACAGACCACCGCGCAGCAATTTGGTCAACACGTCGCAGCGTCGTCCCATCATGCCCCACTCAAAGCAATCGAGTGCTGATAAACGGACTACAGGTCCCCGGTGACTCATGGGGCTGCACGCGGCGGGCCACTGGCGCATTTCGGCACGCTCGCGCCGCGCGGCTCGCCAACATCGAACTCTAGCCTTATGTGATTGATTTACCGCGACTTGCACCAACGCCCGAATCCGCCGCCGCCCGCCTCGCGCCCCGCATCGCCCGCGTCCGTCTCAATGCCTGTCTCACCGCTGAGAAACCGCGCCCCAGCGCATTCCGGATTGAGACTCCCGCCTTTGCCTCAGCCTCGCGTCCCAACCAATTCTGGCTCGGCTTCCGCCGGCGCCGCCGGCTCCAACTCTCCGGGCCGCACGACGCGCACCGCTTCCGGCTCCTCATACCGCCGGTACCACACCGCCTCGCTCGCGCGCGTCCACAGCCGCGTCCCGAGCCCGAACAGCACAATCAGCTCGCCCGTCAAGAATCCCTTCCAGATCGACTCCGGCCTCAGCACCACCATCCATATATACAGCCCCGCCGCAAAGACCGCCCATCCCACCACATTGATTCGTAGGAAGAGCCAGAAGAGCCCCCCGAAATTCCGCCGTACCACCTTTGCCGCCATCCGCAGCGCCTTGTGCATTCGCCGCTCGTTCACCGCCACTGCAATCACCTGCGCCATGTCGAACCACAGCCGGATGCTCATCACCACAAACAAAATCACGGCCAGCGCGCCGCACGCGAACCACACGGACGCATACGGCGACACCGACACATCCTCGATGTGGTCGTAGATCTTCCCGGCGATTCCGCACAAGATCCCCACCGGAATCATCGCGATCGCGAAATAGAAAACCAGCCGCACAAACCGCCAGAAATGGCTCCCGCAGGCCTCGAAAAATCCCGCCGCGTCGAGTTGCAAATCATCCCAGTACGAAACCAGAATTCCGCCCGTCGCAAACAACATGAAAATCGCGAACAGCACGGTGGGCCACATCGCCAGCCCCGATCCTCCCCGCAGCGGTTGTTGCGGCAGTGAGCTCAGCTCCATTAGTGCCGTCACATCGAATCCGTGAACCAGCCGCCGCGCCGCTTCCGTGCTGTGATTCAGCGTCAACCCCGCATCGTCCGCCACGTTGTGCGTCAGGATGCTCACGCCCGCGAACGAAAACGCGAAGTTCACCACAAAAATCCACCAAAGGATTCGCTGCCGCTTCCACACCAGCCGCACGCCCGCCAGAAACGCGCCTCGCTTCTCTTCGCTGTCGTAGCTCATTCTCATCGCTCTGCGCCCGCCCTACGTCAGCCACGCCGCAATCTGCGAAATCCACTGCGTCGTGAACATCCACAGGCTCATCAACTTATGCGTCGCGCGGGTGTCCTTCTGGATCGTCTGTCCATTGTTGAAGTAATTCCGGTCGAGCATCACTTTCCGCTCGGGATCGATTTCCGCCGACGCCACCTTCGACGTCCGCTCGTATGTGTACCGGATCCACCGGTCGCGCCCGTCCCAATGCTCCGTCGCCGCGCTGCCGTCCTCGAACGTCGTCTTCACGTCCACCGGAAACACGAAATCGCCCAGCCTGTGAACCGTCACATACGTCCTGTAAATTTCCTTCCCCTGCGCCGCGCCTCGCTTCTCCTCTTCGTACCAGTTCACACGATCCGAATGCACGTCCGCGATTCCGTAATCCAGAATATTGGTCCCGTAGACCGTCTGGTCGAAATACCACCGCAGGTTCTGCCCCGAAACTTCCTCCAGCGTCTTCAGGAAATCCTCGCCCGTCGGATGCGTGAACCGGTAGCGCATGAAATACGTGTGCATCGCCTCGCGCATCTTTTCTTCGCCGATCATCTTCTCCAGCGTCAGCAGCACCGTCGTCGTCTTGCCGTAGTTCACCGCCCCATACGACGCGTTACCCTCGAACTCCCACGCGAACCGCGTCAGCGGGTCGTAATCCGGCACGCCCAGATAGTCTGTGCGTCGCAGTTCCGAGTCGCCCGCCTGCGCGAACGGGAAATTCATCATCGACGTTTTCTCGCCGTACAGCGAGTCCATCACCTTCACTTCCTCGTAGCTGTTGATCCCCTCGTCGAGCCACGCCTCCTCGAATTCGTTCGTCGCCACCATCCCGTACCAGTATTGGTGGCCGAATTCGTGTTCCAAGTCCACTTCCGGGACCAGCAAGCCCTTCGGCATCCACCACGTCGTTCCTGCCGTCACGAGCGTTGGATATTCCATTCCTCCCGCGTCCAATGCGCCGTGCGGCGGATCGACCACCGTGATCCGGTCGTAGGGATATGGGCCTATCCATTTGTCATAGTAGGCCAGCGTCCCCTTCAACGCGTGCAGGTAGCGCGGCGCCGACGCCATGTGTCCCGGCGCAACCAGTAGGTGAATCTTCACGGTCCCCGCGCTCCCCGTCCACGAATCTTCCACGTCTGTGAAGTGCGGGCTCGCCGTCCACGAAAAATCGTGCACGTCCTCCGACCGGTATTCCAGCGTCTTCGTCCCGTCCGAATTCTTCGCCGTCGAAACCAAGTCGCCCCCGGCTCCCACCACTTCGTCCTCCGGCAACGTCAGCTTCACGTCAAACGTCCCGAAGTCCGCAAAAAATTCCGTCGTCGCGTGGAACTGGTGGCAGTTCCACTGGTTCTTCCACCACACGCCCACCTTCGGGAACCACTGGCCAACCATATAGAAGTCGCGCTTGTACCCCGTCCGCTCCACCACTTCCGGCATCACGTCGTGGAACGTCATCCGGAACGTCACCGTCGCTCCCGGCGCCACCGCCTTCGGCAGTTTCACCTGGAAAACCGTCTTGTCTGCCGCGTTGTTGTCGTCCGGATGGATGAACTGCATCGCGCTCGTCAAATCGCCCATGCCGTTCACTTCGAGCCGGTCCACCGTGATCGAGCCGAAGTGTTTCGGATCCCATTCCGTCTCCGAACCGGTGCCGCGCGTCCCGTACAGCCGCACTTCCGTCATAAGCGTCGATTGCGGCTGAAACGCATTCAGATATAGGTGGAAGGGAAACGTTTGCTGCGGCTGCCCCGTTAGGTTCAGGTATGTCAGCGACTCGGTCGCCGTAATCGTATGCTTCGCCGGATCGAGCCGCGCATCAATCTGGTACGCCACCACTCGCGTCGATAGCGGTTTCTTCTCGGCATCCACATCCACCGCCATCCCTGCAGCATTTGGTTTTGGAGTGGAAGCCCGGGTCCCAGGGTCTGTACTTGCTGACCCTGCGATGACGAGGTCTTCAGTCCCGGGGAGCACCGCATTGTTTGCGTTGCGAAGCAGCCCGGCAGAATGAGCGTGGGCTTCAGCCCCGGGCCTTTCCGATTTCGCCGCCCCAACCCTTGCCGCCGCGGCCTTCGCCGCAATCCCCGGCGCGACCGCCAGAGCCACCGCGACTAACCCAATCACCATCCGCCAAGTCCGCATGCAGAGCCTGCCCCCAACGACCCCACCAAGCCGCACAGCATATTCCCGTCACTCGCTTTTCACAACCCAACTCAGCAACCTTCTTGCCGCCCGGGCATCGGTCAGGGCAAAGTATCTCTCCGCGCTGTGACCATAAATATGGTAGACTCTCCCCATGAGAACCACCGTTGACATTCCGGATCCGGTCTATCGCCGCTTGAAGAGCCGCGCTTCCAGAGAGGGAAGCTCCGCCAAGGAGCTGATCTTGCGTGGAGTTCAGCGGCTCCTGAAAGACCGCCCCCGCCGGTCGCGGCGCAGAGTGAAGCTCCCCATCATTCGTTCGAAGCGCCCCGGAACCCTCGATCTCAATAATGACAAGATCTTCGAGATTATTTCTTTTCCCTGATATCAACGTCTGGGTTGCTCTCACCTATGACGGCCATATTCACCACGCGCCCGCTCGCGAGTGGTTCGAGCGTTTGCCTGCCAGCACGCGCCTTTTCTTCTCTCGCTTCACGCAACTCGGCCTCCTTCGATTGCTCACTGCGGCTGCGGTCATGGGCGAGGATCGCGCAAAAAGCCAGCGGGAGGCTTGGAAGGCCTACGACCGCTGGCTTCAAGACGACCGCATTGAGTTCCTGGAAGAACCGGCTGGAGTCGAGGCCTACTTCCGCACTCTCACCCGCTCCCATCACGCCTCTCCAAAGGACTGGGCCGACTCCTATCTCGCCGCGTTCTGCCAGGCGTCGCGCTTGACCCTGGTCACCTTCGACCGCGCGTTTGGAGCCAAAGTAAAGGACGCCACTACGCTACAACCATAGCCGCGCCCTCCGTCAGGCCCTGACCGTCATAAGCCCACGGGTGATTTTTTTCTTCTTGAAGAGGAACACTTCCGCGCGCCTTACTCCGAGCGCAGGGCTTGGATTATGTCGACGCGGGCGGCGCGCGCCGCTGGCAGCATGGACGCGACCACGGCCGCGCCTAGCAGCACCAATGCAGAAAGCAGCACGGGCAGCACGCCGGGCATTTTCACGTCGGTGAAATAGCTACCCGCCAGACGCGCCGCCACGAAGCCGAATGCCGCGCCTGCCAACAGGCCTGCGCCGGCCATCGCCGCGCCTTCCGCGATCACAGTCCTCAGGATATTTTCTGGCTGCGATCCCAGCGCCATGCGAATGCCGAATTCACGCGTCCGCGCGCTCACTGAAAACGCGAGCACAGCGGCCACTCCCACCACCGCAATCAGCAGCGCCACTGCCGCGAATACGCCAAACACGAGGGAACTCAAGCGGTCTGGAGCCAGAACTTTGGCGCGCATGTCTTCGAGAGTGGCGGGATGCTCCACGGGTTCATCCGCGGACATCTGGCGAATGATTTTTGTCACCGGCGTGACCAGCGCGTAAGGATCGCCGCTCGTGTGGATGAAAAGGTGGCCGCCAAACATGGGAGAGTCCTCAAAAGTTCCATAAATGGTGACGGCGGGCTGCGGAACCACATGCAAGTCATCAATGTCGGCCACGACGCCGATAATGCGGTGTGGCCCTCTGAATCTCGTTTTTTCGGCATCCGTGCCCGAGAGGAACTCGAGCACGGGATCGGTCCAATAGACATGCTGGCCCACCGCATCGCCGGCAGGGAACATTCGGCGCGCAAGAGTCTCGCTCACCACGGCGACGGGCTCTCCCTTCTGGTCATCCAGGTCGTTGAAATCGCGGCCGTCGAGAATGGGAACGCCCAGCGCGGCGAAATATCCCGGAGAGATGGTGCGCCACAGAGCGCGAGGATCATCTTTGCCATGGACGTGGCCGTCCGCGGAAAATTGCAGCCCCACGCCGATGGTGTCGGCGTCGCGCCACGGCGCGATCGTGCTGAAAGCGGTGGTGCTCACGCCGGGCAGCGCGTCGATGCGGCGCATCGATTCTTTGTAGAAGTCGATCACTTGCTGAGGCGTCTTCCCATAAGAGAGCGCCGGAACGTCCACTGTGAGCACGTGGCGCGTGTCGAGGCCGGTTCGCGCCTGCTGCAGCGCAATCAGCGTAGTCACCAGCATGGTTGCGCCGGCCAGCAGTACGAACGACGCCGCGATTTGCGTCACCGCGAAGAGGCGCTGCCGGCGGCTGGTGCTGCTCGTGATGCGTACGCCGCCGCTCGCCAGATTCATCCCGTTCCCCGTAGTGGCCGAGGGCAGCCGGGGCACAAACGCCAAAATTACTGCGGCCACCACTGCGAGCACCGCTCCCACCCAAAGCATGCTGGAATCAACCGTCAAATCCAGGGCGCGAACGGAGAAACGCGACGCGTACCGCGCCAGCACGCTGACCAGCGGTTGCGCGATCAGCACGCCGAGCGCCGCGCCTGCGCCGCACAGGAGAAGACTTTCAGCCAGCAACATGCGTCGCAGTGCGCCGGAACTTGCGCCCAGCGCGGCGCGAACCGCGAGTTCGCCCTCGCGGCGAACCGTGCGCGCCAGAATCAGGTTCGCCACGTTCGAGCACGCGATGATGAAGACCAGGCCGGACGCCGCCAGCAGCACCAGCAGAATGGTCCGCGCGCCGGAAGTAATCTGGTCGCGCAGCATTCTCGTCTCGATGCGAAAGCCGCCGTTGTCCGGATACGCTTCCGGATGGTCTTTCTGCATCGTGGCGTAGACGGTGCGCAATTCGCTGCGCGCCTGCTCGAGAGTGGCGCCGGGCGCGAGCTTGCCGAAGAGTTCAGTCATCCGATGGACGCGCCCCGTCACCATCGTGGCCGAAAGATGGTGTGGGCTCGTGACGATGTTGGCGATGATTTCCGTGTCCGCGGGATAGGGAACGCACGGTTCGAGGACGCCGATCACCGTTGCGGAACGGTCGCCGATGCTGCTGAGCCGAACTGTCTTGCCGATGACGCTCGGATCTTTTTTGTAGACCGTCGACCAGAAGCGGTACGTCAGCACGATGGCGCCGGCCGCGGTGGGACCGTCGTCTTGCGGTCCAAGCAGGCGGCCCAGCACGGGATGGAGGCCCATCACATCGAAATAGGTGCCGCCTACCACGCCGCCTTGAACTTCGCGAGGCTCACCCAGTCCAATCATGGTGAAGCCAATCGTCGAGAAATCGCCGAACTCCGAGACAGAGTGAACGCTCGCTTCGAGATCCTTGATTTCCGGGACCGAGAATGTGGTGTTGTCGTCGCCCAGGCCTTGCGCGCTCTGCCGGATGTAGATCAGCCGGTTCTCGTCCCGGTTGACCAGCGGTTTCAGCAGCACGCCCCTCACCAGCGTGAAGATCGCCGCGTTCGCTCCGATTCCGAGCGCCAGCGTCAGGACCACGATCGTTGCTAGGCCCCTCGACCGCATCAGCGAGTGAAATGCAACTTTCAGGTCGCGAAGAAACGCCATGCTCTCGGCCCCCCTCTATTCTTGGCGCGGAAATCTCGAAACAGCTGCACCCCGCTTGCCAGGGTCAATGCGCACATCTTAAAACACTTATCGCGCGATGTCCGGCCGAAAATGCCCGCTTTCAGGATGCACCGTCGCAAATCCGGACACCGGCCGCAAGGAAGGCGGAGCCTGCCCGCGCCGCTCCACCGGCATCCTGCCGGCCTTCACCGATCAGGCCGTGTTTTGTGGGTCGCGCCTTCAGGCGCGACATCCGCCCTCGCGAACAAGACCGGGCTTCAGCCCCTGAAGCCATGTTCCCCCCTCTTCTGTCCAAGGCCCGTGTGGCACAGCCACTCTTGGCTGTGCGCTTTTTGAGCCCCTCCTGGATGTGCCTCCAAGTTCTATCAAGCAAATGCTTGACAACCCTGGTCTCGTTATCTAGCATGTGCTTGGTAGGGCATTCACAATCTGGCTTGTGTCGTTGGGAGGGGTTTATGAGGACTGCGCAGCAGAGATCGCAATCAATCGAAATGAAGAACGACATCGATGTGCTTCACCACCTCGGGATTATCAGCCGCAATATGGAAGCGGCCGTAAGGCAATACGAACAACTGGGTTTTCTTTTTACGCCGCTGACCATACCCAGAATCCAGTTGCGGGCCGGCGCGAATCCTGAGCCGATCGGGGCCGGAAACCGATGCGCAATATTCAGGAACAATTACCTGGAGGTGCTGGGGATCGTCGACGCGAGTCGTTGGGCCTCCATCACCCGTCAACAGCGCGGGCCCTTCGACCTGGATGAACCGCTTCAGCGATATGAGGGTCTGCACGTGTTGCATCTCGGAACGAACGACCTTGATCCAGTTCGTGACAGGTTGGCGAGAAGCGGTCTGCAGCCAACCGAAATCCGCCCGTTTCAACGCCTTGTGGATACGACGGACGGCCCAAAGATGATGAAGGCGAGAAGCCTCTCTTTTCCCCACGGCAGGAATCCCGAGGCGCTTGTGCAGATTGCTCAGCATGAGACGCCTGAGGTTGTTCTGCAACCTCGCTACATGAGTCATCCGAATGGCGCATTGTCGATCACGGAGGTCATCGTCTGCGTTCAGGACCCGGATGAAGTCGCAAAGAAATACGGACTCTATACCGATCAGCCCGTTCAACGAAGAGGGGCTCTGCGCGTTGTGGAGTTCGAGTTTTCACGAATCATAGTCGTCAGCCCGAACGACCTGCAGGAAGTTCTTCCTGGGCAGGTGCCGCCAACGGTTCCATTCCTGGCAGGTTTTACGGTGGCCTCGGACCTGGCCGTCACCGAACGGGCGCTGAAGGAGCGAGAAATAAACTTCCGGGTTCATGGCGGAAGGATTCTTGTGAATGCCGCCGATGGTTACGGAGCCGCCGTCCTTTTTGAGAGCGCAGACACGAAGTTACCGGTGGCATCTCACCGAATTTCGAGGACTGATCGATGAGACGTGCAAAACGAACAAAAGCCGGAACAACTGGTCGCGCCGGGTCGATAGGGGGCCGCATGCGGACAAGGCTCGACCCCAGTGTGCGGAGCCAAATGATCGTCGAAGCGGCATTCAAGGCTGTCGCGGAAGAGGGATTCGAAGGCTTGCGAACGCGAAACATTGCAACGCTCGTAGGAATCAACAGCGCAACGCTGCACCACTATTTCCCGACAAAAGAAGATCTCATCGCTGCCGTGGCGAGCCACCTGGAGCACCGGTTTCGGACAGAGAAATCACCACCGGCAGTCAAAGAGAGCGCTGTTGACGCGCTCGAGCGGCAGTTGAAAGACGCGACCTGGTACTACGTGGATCGGCCGGAGATGCTCGCCGTCTATCGCGAATTTGTTGGGCGGGCTCCCCGCGATACCGCGATTCGCAAACTCGTTCAGCAGCTGCATGACGGTTGGCTCGCCGGCGTTGTCGAGACGCTTACAAGAGGACGTAGTGACGGTGTATTTCGCGCAGATCTTGATGTGACGGCGGCCGCCGGAGTCATTCTGAGCACGGTTTGGGGCCTGATCGCCCACATCTTCTCCTCGAAGAAGGACTTTGATGCCGGCTTTCACGAGCTAACGAAGTGGCTTGTCACGGGGCGCTGAACCCGAGTCCGCGGCCGCGAGCCGCGTCCCTCGCGCCTCCGCTTGTCGCAAAAGGGCGCTGCCCCTCTGAAATCAACTGCCTTCACGTCTCCTTCGACTCGCCGCTCCGCCCGGCCACGGTCTCCTCCCGCCCGTGGGCACCGCCATTTTGGAGTGCGGTAGCTCGCTGCCGCTTTCGCCGCCGCGGTCCTGCCGAATATCCTAGCGGCATTCTGGTGGTAGTGCTCCAGCAGCACACCTAACGCGGTCGATGGCAGCTGTTCTGCGCGCCGCGTCCCTTTTCGGTTCTGGTTTTCGCAAAGGGGTTCGCGCCTCCGCCTGAAACCGAACCTACAGCCTCCGGGCCCAAAACTTTTTTTGTTTTTTTTCAATTCCTGATCACAAATCGCGATTTCGTAAACCTAGTTCTTTCTTTGACTTGCAGACCTGAAACACCCATGTCAAGTTGCCACGCATGATAAAATATTGTCAGAAGCAAAAATGGAAGACTAAGGCACAAATCGGATGCTCCGGAGAACTTCTCCTTCGAACCGCCGGAAGCTCTCCGCCCATTTTCGAATCGAGGATCCGACGAGGATCCTCGTTCTGAGCGGAGCAACGCGAGCGAAGGACCTCTCTTCATTTCTAATCTATACACTGAAGATTAGAAATCGCCGCAACCCCCGCCGAATCAGCAACTTGCGTTTTTCTAATCTATACAGATCCCGGGTCTTTTTTTCGCTGTTTTACGCCTCCGCGCCCTCTGCGCCTCTGCGGTGGACGCCTTCATTGGTTTCTTTTCCTCCCGCTCCGACCTGGGAGCCCAGGGCGAAATCCCAGCGAAGCTTAATCTACGGTAACGGGATTAAAATTTCTCGTAAGTCGTTGAAAACAAAGGACCGGCACTATGCTTAATCTACGGTTGCAGAGGGGCGCGCTCCCGACTAAAATTTCAATAGGAGCAGTCTGCGACGGCCTTCACGGGCCCCGCTCCTGCCCGGCCCGATCAGCCCAATGAGCCCGACCATCTTGCAGCAGAAGCGGCACCAGCAGATCCTCACGGACGTCGTCCGCGAGTACATCGAAACGGGGGAGCCCGTCTCCTCCCGCAGCATCGCGCGCCGCCACGCCGAGCCCCTCAGCCCCGCCACCGTCCGCAATGTCATGGCCGACCTCGAGGACGAAGGTTATCTCTATCAGCCGCACACCTCCGCCGGACGCGTCCCCACCGCCTCCGCCTACAAATTTTTCGTCGAGCAGGTCGCCAACCAGGCCACGGCTAGCCCGCAGGACCGCCAATGGATTCGCCGCGAACTCGAATCTGCCGACACGCCCGAAGCCATCATGGAACGCGCGAGCCACGTTCTCTCTGCTGTTTCGCGCGGCCTCGGAATTTTCATTTCGCCGCCGCTGGCTCGCAGCGTCGTCGAGCACATGCGCTTCCTTCTGCTCCCGGATAGCCGCATCCTCGTCGTCCTCATCACCGCAGGCGGCATGACGCGCGACAAAGTGGTTCGCACCGAGCGCTCGTTCCGCCAGGAAGATCTCGACCACATCGCCGAGCACCTCAATCGTCACTACAAGGGATGGACGCTCGAAGCCATGCGCACCGACTTGCGCAAGCAGGTCGAGCACGACCGCGAGCAGTACGGGCGCATCGCGGGCGACGCGCTCACGCTCTGCGATCCCGTCATGCAGGCGGACACCGCCGACCGCAAAATCTACGTCGAAGGCGCGGCGCAGATCGCAGCCTCCGCGGAATTCACCAATCAGGAGCAGTTGCGCGAACTTCTCTCCGCCATCGAGGAAAAAGATCGCCTCATCGCCTTGCTGAGCGGCTGCATCGAATCGCCTGAGCCGGTTCACGTCGAGCTGGGCGTGGAACAAATGTCCGCTGCGGGAAAGCATCTCGCTCTCGTCTCTTCCACCTACACATCCAAGGATCAATCGCAGGGAACTCTCGGAATTCTGGCGCCGATGCGCATGCATTACGAGCGCGTCATCACCGCCGTCGCATTCATGGCGCAATTTTTCTCCGACAACGAACAGTGGAGCTGACAATTGTCACCGCATAATCACGAACACAATAGACGCAAGGGAGATCGCGGCGCGGATTCCGACCTGATTTTCGAGGGCGGGCCGCGCGAAGCAAACGACTCCGATCCCGCCGGTGTGGGCGCGTCAAAGCAGGAAGCCGAAGCCTCTGTCGCCGAGCAGATTCAGAAGCTCCAGGCTGAGAAACAGGATTTGATGAACACGCTCGTCCGCCGCCAGGCCGATTTCGACAATTACCGCAAGCGCGTCGAAAAAGAACGCCAGGCCGAGCGGCATCGCGGCGTGGAATCAATCGTCGAGCATCTTCTTCCTGTTCTGGACGCGTTCGACCGCGCGCTCGAGGGCGACCACGCCTCCGCCGCCGTGGAATACCGCAAGGGCTTCGAGCTGATTCGCCGCCAATTGTGGGACACGCTCTCGAAGCAGGGATTGAAGCGCATCGATTCCGTGGGCAAGGAATTCGATCCGCATCAGCATCACGCCATCGAGCGCGTCGAAACCACCGAACACGCCGACGGCATGATCATCGGCGAACTTCAGCCGGGCTACATGTTCCACGACCGCGTGTTGCGCCCCGCGATGGTGCGCGTCGCCGCGCAGCCGGTATCGAAGTCCGCTAGAGAGAATTGAGATTGCAGTGCAGCCGGATGCGCACGCCGCGCATCCGATGAGGAGTTAAAGAGGAAAGAACTGAGGGCCAATGTCACCCAGCAAGCGGGATTACTATGAAATTCTCGGCGTCGCTCGCGACGCTTCCGCCGACCAGATCAAGTCGGCATATCGCAAGCTCGCGCTGAAGCATCACCCGGATCGCAATCCGGATAACAAGCATCAAGCCGAAGAAGCCTTCCGCGAAGCCTCGGAAGCCTACAGCGTCCTCTCCGACGCGCAGAAGCGCCAGGCCTACGATCGCTTCGGACACGCGGGCCTTGGCGGCCGCGGATTCGAGACGAATTTCGACGCTTCCGTCTTCCAGGATTTTCACGACATTCTCGGCGACCTTTTCGGCTTCGACGATATTTTTGGAGGCGGCAGCCGCCGCCGTGGTCGCGGCTCGCGAGGCCAGCGCGGCGCCGATCTGCGCTACGACCTCACGCTCACTTTCGATGAAGCTGCATCCGGCGTGAAGTCGCGCGTGCGAATTTCCCGCCACGAAGTCTGCGAGAGCTGCCAGGGCACGGGCGCGAAGCCCGGCACGGGCATGGTCACTTGCGAGACCTGCCGCGGCCGCGGGCAGCTCGCTTACCAGCAAGGATTCTTCTCCATCACGCGGACGTGCCCATCGTGCGGCGGCGCGGGCCAGGTGATTCGCGACGCTTGCGAAGCGTGCCGCGGCCAGGGCCGCCTCGAGCGCGAGCGCACCATCGAAGTTCCGGTCCCCGCGGGCGTCGAAACGGGAACGCGCCTGCGCATGGCCGGGCACGGCGAGCCGGGAAAAAACGGCGGCGCCGCGGGCGACCTCTACATCTTCCTCGAAGTGAAGGAGCACGCATTCTTCGAGCGGCGCGGCGCCGATCTCTACTGCACGATTCCAGTGAGCTTCTCTCAGGCGGCGCTCGGCGCGATGATTCGAATCCCCACGCTCCACGGCGAAGACGAACTCGAAATTCCGTCCGGCACGCAGTCCGGCCAAATTTTCAGGACCAAGGGCAAGGGCCTGCCCGATCCGCACGGCGGCAAGGGCGATCTCTACGTCACGATTCGCGTGGTCGTTCCGTCGAAACTTTCGCGCGAGCAAAAACGCGCGATCGAGCAGCTCGGCGAAAGCTTGAAAGTCGAAAACAAGCCGGCTGAACGCAGCTCGAGTTTCTTCGACAAAGTGAAAGACATTTTCGGATAGCGCCTCGGATTCCTCTACAATCGCTTCTGCCATGCGCAGAAGATTTTTCGTCGAAAACTTCGAAAGCGGTTCGGCGGCGCTTCACGGCGATGCCGCGGAGCATGTCGGCCGCGTCCTTCGCGCCGAAGCGGGCCAGCTCTACGAACTGAGCGACGGCCGCGAAGTGTGGCTCGCGCGCGTGCGCGAAGTCGCGCTGCCGAAGCGCGGCGAAAGCCGCATCGAGTTCGAGCTGCTCGAACGCATCGCCGCCTCGGAGCCGAGGCTGCGCGTGAGCGTGCTGCTCTCGATCGTGAAGTTCGACCGCTTCGAGTGGTGCATCGAGAAGGCCACCGAGTTGGGAGCAACAGAAATCATTCCGCTTGCTGCGACACGCAGCGAGAAGGCGCTCATCGCCGCGGCAGCGAAGCGCCGAGAGCGATGGGAGAAAATCGCGTTCGAGTCGGCGCAGCAATCGCGGCGCCTCAGGGCGCCCGCGATTGGCGCGATGGCGCGCGCGACGGATGCGTTCGCGGCAGCGAACGCATCCGTGAAGCTCATCCTTTCCGAACGCCCCGATTCGCCACCGATTCGCCAGACGCTCGAAGCCGCCGGCACGGACGTCAACTCGGCCGTGCTGGCGATTGGCCCCGAAGGCGGCTGGACCGACGAAGAGCTTGCCGCCGCTCGCACGGCCGGCTTCCGCGAGGCGTCGCTGGGCGAGACGATTCTTCGCACCGAGACTGCTGTGATCGCTGCGCTCTCCGTGCTCCGTTTCGCGCTCACGCCGTGAGCTGAGCCAGAAGGGTGAGTCTCAGCAGGGTGGCGCAAAGGTCCTCGCGCAGCGTCTTGGCGTGTGGGCGGCGGTCGTGATATAAATGTTGGGAGCGCAGGAATGTTGGACAACCCTCAACCGGGCTCGGGCAACTCCTCCGACAACACGCCTCTTCCTCAATTGCGCCGTGAGCTCCGCAGCTGGACGCGCGACCTCGCGGTGGCGCTAGGCCTTGCCCTCGTCATCATCATCTTTCTCTACCAGCCGGTGAAGGTGGAAGGCACGAGCATGGCTCCTCTGCTCTCGGACCAGGAGCGCATCTTCATCAACAAGTTCGTCTACCGCTTCGAGCCGATTGAGCGCGGGGACGTGGTCGTGTTCTGGTATCCGCTCGACCGGTCGAAGTCGTTCATCAAGCGCGTCGTCGGATTGCCGGGCGAAACAATTGAAATTCGCTCCGGACATCTGTATATCAACGGCAAGGAGCTGGCGGAGCCGTACGTTCCCGCAAGCTACCTCGACGCGTCGAAATATCCGCCGATGGTCATTCCGTCCGACGAATATTTCGTGATGGGCGATCACCGCGACAGCTCGAACGATTCGCGGGTGTTCGGGCCGGTGCCGCGGCAGTTCATCTACGGCAAGGCCGTATTCGCGTACTGGCCGATGGATCATTTCGGATCGTTGACGTCGACCGGAACGGTCAACGCAGCATCGAAATAAAAGGTCAATGAAAGGTCCTGGAGGACACACTGACGGAGTACCCCGAAGGTCGCGCGACCCTCGCGCTCGAAGACGGGCGGATCTTTAACGGCCGCGGGGCGGGCGCTCGCACCCGCCGAGGCGGCGAAGTTGTTTTCAATACCAGCCTCACTGGCTACCAGGAAGTTTTCACCGATCCAAGTTACTCCGGGCAAATCGTCTGCTTGACGTATCCGCACATCGGCAACGTGGGCGCGAATCCCGAGGACGAAGAAGCAGCGAAGCCGTACATCGAAGCGCTGATCGTCCGCGATTTTTCGCCCATCGCCTCGAACTGGCGTTCGAGCGAATCGGCGCAGGCGTACCTGGAGCGCTGCGGCGTTCCCGTGATTTGGGAGATCGATACGCGCGCGCTTGTGCTGCATCTGCGCAAGGTGGGCGCGCTGCGCGGAATCATTGCGACGGACGGCACGCCCGCGGAACAGCTGATCGCGGAGGCAAAGGCGCTGCCCACGATGGCGGGCCAGGAATTGGCGAGCCGCGTGACGTCGCCGAAGGTGTATGCGTGGTCGCAGTGCTCGATTGACCTTGCGGCGCCTCTCGTGGCGGCAGCGGCTGCTGGAGCAGCGAAGGGCGGCGCTTTGGGCGCGGCCCGAACGCAGCCAACGGCTGGCGTTCGTGAGGAAGCCGCGCGCCATCGCGTGGTCGCCTACGATTTCGGCATCAAGCGCAACATCCTGCGCCTGATGGTTGACCACGGCTGCGACGTGACTGTGGTCCCGGCGCAGACTCCCGCGGAAGACGTGCTGGCGCTGAAGCCGGATGGCGTGTTTCTCTCGAACGGGCCGGGCGATCCGGAGCCGATTGGCTATGCTATCGAAAATATTCGCAAGCTCGTCGGACGCGTGCCGATTTTCGGGATTTGCCTCGGCCACCAGCTTTGCGGACTGGCACTCGGCGGGCGGACGTTCAAGCTGAAGTTCGGGCACCACGGATCGAATCATCCCGTGAAGAATCTGCGCACGCAGAAGGTCGAAATCACGGCGCAGAACCACGGCTTTTGCGTCGACCCGGAGTCGCTGCCGTCCAGCGACGTGGAAGTGACGCACGTGAACCTGAACGACCACACGAACGAGGGGATGCGGCACAAGTCGCTGCCGCTCTTCAGCGTGCAGTATCATCCCGAGGCGTCGCCGGGTCCGCACGACGCGCGGTACCTCTTCGACGATTTCATCGCGATGATGCGCGAGGCAGGGAAGTGATGCGACTTGCCCGCATTTGTGATTTTTTGCGTCCACCGGTTCTAATGCCAGAAAGAGTCTCGGAAGGGCGGGGTTTCAACCCGGCCGGACTGAAGATTGAAAGGGACGGGCTTTAGCCCCTGAAGCGAAATGGCTCGACAAAAACATCGAGTTCAAGCTGGCGACTTCTCTTCGTCAGGGCACGGCTTCAGCCGTGCCGACTTGGAGTTGAAGGAGGGCGGCTTTAGCCGCTGAGGGATGGCGATCCCAAGCAGACACGTTTCATCGCCAGGAACGTACTTCGTTTCATCGCGAACGTGGGAGAACCGCGCGATCTTTCATACCGCTCCTCCTTGTGAGGTGTTTATTGCTTCTCTTCTGGGGTATCGCGATGCTGGCGGGTTCCAGCTCCACGCTTTTGTCATCATGCCGGATCATATTCATGTGTTGTTAACTCCGAGCGACGAAACGACTCTAGAGCGTTCGGTTCAGTTCATCAAAGGCGGGTCGGCGAAGCGAATTCGCGACCAATTGCTCTTTCGATTTCCGGTTTGGCAGCGAGGATTTAGCGACCATCGCGTTCGTGACGCCGCCGATTACAGCGCGCACTATGCGTACTTGCTCGAGAACCCAGTGAAAGCAGGACTTGTCATAGCCGCCGGGGACTACAAGTGGTCCTCTGCGAGCGGAAACTACCGGATGGATGAAGTCCCCCAGGGGTTAAAACCCCTGGCACGTGTCGCTACGATACGGCACGGCTGAAGCCGTGCCCTGACGGAGAGAAGAATTGAAACGAGCGCCCTCAGAGAGGAATCGAGGGGGTGCACTATAGACAAGATGCCGAAGCGAACTGACATTAAGAAGATTCTGATGGTGCTCTCGGTTGCGGCGGCAACGGCTGCATTCGCAGCGAAGGCCCTGCAGATCAAACTCGCGCACAATAGCGAACGCGAGCAACGCGAGAAGGCGGAACTCGAGCGGCTGCTTTCTTCTTATGACCTCAGCAAGTACACGTTCACGAACAAGGTGACCCTCGAGGACCGCGCGATCGCCCATGCATTTCCGGAGTTGACTCTGAATACGCGATTCGTCGACTCGGATGACGAATTGCTGTCGTCCTTTATCCACGAGCAGTTGCACTGGTATCTGCGCGACCACGATTTTCAGCAGCGGCGCGCGGTCCAGACGCTGCGAACGATGTATCCGCGAGTGCCGGTGGGAGACCCCGAGGGGGCGGACAGCGTCTACAGCACCTACGGGCACTTGGTGGATTGCTACCTGGAGATTCAGGCGGACAGGAAACTGATCGGGCGCGAGCGAACGTCCGCAGTGATCGCGGACAAGGGACACTACCTGTGGATTTACAGGACGATTCTTCAGGATGAAGACAAAATAGCGGCCGTTGTGCGAAGCGAGGGGCTGGAAATCAACTGATGCCGAAGCGAACTGACATCAAGAAGATTCTGATCATCGGCTCGGGGCCGATTGTGATCGGGCAGGCGTGCGAGTTCGACTACTCGGGGACACAGGCGTGCAAGGCTTTGCGAGCCGAGGGCTACGACGTGATTTTGGTCAACTCGAATCCGGCGACGATTATGACCGACCCAGAGATCGCGAACCGAACCTACATCGAACCGCTCTCGAAGGAATATCTCGAATCGATCATCGCTGCCGAGCGGCCGGACGCGCTGCTGCCGACCGTAGGCGGGCAAACGGGATTGAATTTGGCGGTTGAACTTGCGGAAGCGGGAATCCTCGATAAGTACGGCGTGAAGCTGATTGGCGCGCAACTTCGCGCCATCAAGATCGCGGAAGACCGGCTGCTGTTTAAGGACGCATGCCGCAAAATCGGCCTGGAAGTTCCGGCGTCGGAAGTGGTGAACGACGTCGCGTCGGCCGTGGCCATCGCCGACCAGATGGGGTACCCGATCGTGATTCGGCCGTCGTTCACGCTGGGCGGGACGGGCGGCTCGGTGGCGTACAACCACGAAGAATTCGTCGACGCGATCGCGCGCGCGCTGGATGCCAGCCCAGTGCGGCAGGCGCTGATCGAGGAATCCGTCCTCGGCTGGAAGGAATTCGAACTCGAAGTGATGCGCGATTTCCGCGACAACTTCGTGGTGATCTGCTCGATCGAGAATTTCGACCCAATGGGCATCCACACGGGAGATTCGATCACTGTGGCGCCCGCGCAGACCTTGACCGACAAGGAATACCAGCGCATGCGCGACGCGGCGGCGGCCATCATTCGCGAAGTGGGCGTCGAGACGGGCGGCTCGAATATCCAGTTCGCCGTCGACCCTGAAACGGGCCGCATGGTGGTGATCGAAATGAATCCGCGCGTTTCGCGCAGTTCGGCGCTGGCCAGCAAAGCGACGGGCTTCCCCATCGCAAAAATCGCGGCGAAGCTCGCGCTGGGAATGACGCTCGACGAGATTCCGAACGACATCACGCGCAAAACGCCGTCATGCTTCGAGCCAACCATCGACTACGTCGTCGCAAAAATTCCGAAGTGGCAATTCGAAAAATTTCCGGGCAGCGAAACGACGCTAACGACGCAGATGAAGTCGGTGGGCGAGGTGATGGCTATCGGGCGCACGTTCCAGGAAGCGCTCTGCAAGGGCATTCGCGCGCTCGAGCCGAGCACCGCGTGGCGGCCGCCCGCGGAAGTCACCACGGCTCTGCTGCGCCAGCGGCTCCACGTGCCGGGGCCGGATCGCATCCACTGGCTCTTTGAGGCGCTCGAGCGCGGCATGAGCGGCGAGGAAGTGTGCGAGCTGACCAAAATCGATCCGTGGTTCATCCGGCAGCTTCAGGAGATGGTGGCGCTCGACCGGCGCGTGGCGCGCGCGTCGCTGGAGGACATTTCGCGCGAACTGCTTCTCGAAGCGAAGCGCTCCGGCGCAAGCGACGAGGAGCTTGCGAAATTGTGGAACGCGACCGCGGCGGACGTGCGCGCGAAACGCCACGAACTGGGCGTGCGGCCCGTCTTCAAGCGCGTGGACACGTGCGCGGCGGAATTCGAATCGTTCACGCCATATCTTTACTCGACCTACGAAGAAGAAGACGAAGCAGAAGCGGTGGACCGCCCGAAGATCGTGATTCTCGGCAGCGGGCCCAGCCGGATCGGGCAGGGAATCGAATTCGATTATTGCTGCTGCCACGCGGCGCTGGCGTTGAAGGAAGACGGCTACGAAACGGTGATGGTGAACTGCAATCCGGAGACGGTATCGACGGACTACGACACGTCGGATCGGCTGTACTTCGAGCCGCTGACGCTGGAGGATGTGCTGGCGGTGCTCGACCGCGAGAAGCCAAAGGGCGTGATCGTGCAGTTCGGCGGGCAGACGCCGCTGAACCTGGCGCTCGCGCTGAAGCGCAATGGGGCGCAGATCGTGGGCACCGCGCCGGAATCGATTGACCTGGCGGAAGACCGGCGGCGGTTCGGGGAATTGCTCGAAGAGCTGAAGATTCCGCAGCCGCGCAACGCGACCGCGCTGGTGCCCGAAGATGCGGTGCACGCCGCAGCGGAAATCGGGCTGCCGGTGCTGGTGCGGCCGAGCTACGTGCTGGGCGGGCGCGCGATGGTGATCGCGTACGATTTGAAAACGGTGAACGAATATGTGACGCAGGCGGCGCTGATTGGCGGCGTGTCTGATCCGAAGCGACCGATCCTGATCGACAAGTTCCTAGAGGACGCGACCGAAGTGGACGTCGATGCGCTCGCGGACGGCGAGGATGTGGTGATAGCCGGAATCATGGAGCACATCGAAGAGGCGGGAATCCATTCCGGCGACTCCTCGTGCGTGATGCCTCCGGTGACGCTGAAGCCCGCGGTGCTCGAGAAGATTCGCGACTACACGGCGCGGTTGGCGAAGGCGTTGCACGTGGTGGGGCTGATGAATGTGCAGTACGCGATTCAGCGCGACACGGTGTATGTGCTGGAAGTGAATCCGCGCGCGTCGCGCACGGTGCCGTACGTCAGCAAGGCGACCGGCGTGCCGATCGCGAAAGTGGCGGCGCGGCTGATGACCGGGCGCAAGCTGCGCGACCTGAATCTGCCGGTGGTGCACGCGAACGGCGTGAAGGAGCTTTCGGTGCGCGACTTCTACGCGGTGAAGTCGCCGGTGTTCCCGTTCAGCAAATTCCGCGGCATCGACACGATTCTCGGGCCGGAAATGCGGTCGACGGGCGAGGTGATGGGAATTTCGTCGACGTTCGGCGTCGCGTTTGCGAAGGCGCAACTGGCGGCGGGGCAGCGGTTGCCACTCGAAGGGACGGTGTTCATCAGCGTGAGCGATCGCGACAAGCGGCACGTGGCGCCGCTGGTGCGGGAGTTGATGGCAGCCGGGCTGAAGATTATCGCGACGCGCGGGACCGCGGTGGCGCTGCACGAAAATGGAATCGAAGTGGACGCGGTGTACAAGGTGAATGAGGGCCGGCCGAACATCGTGGATCTGATCAAGACGCAGAAGGTGAGCCTCGTGATCAATACGCCGCTCGGCCGCGAATCGTTTTACGATGAGAAGTCGATTCGCCGCGCGGCCGTACGCTACAACGTGCCGTGCATCACGACTCTTTCGGCGGCGAACGCCGCGGCGCGTGGAATCCGGGCAATGCAGGGCCATGCTGTGGACGTTGCGCCATTGCAGGATTTGCACCGGCGGAAATCGGCAGCGGCGGCTCCGGCGCCTTCCGATCGCGGGTAAAGCCATGAAGAAACTTCAGGGAATCATTGCTCCGCTGACGACACCGTTCGATTCGGATGGCGCTGTGACGCTCGCGCGCTATCGCGACAACATCGCGCGGTACAACCGCACAGGCCTGGCGGGATACGCCATAAACGGCTCGACCAGCGAATCGGTGCTGCTGCTGTGGGAGGAAGTGTACCGGTTGTGGGAGACCGCCAAGGCCGCGGCGGCGCCGGAGAAAATCCTGATTGCGGGCACGGGCGCGGAATCCACCCGCGAGACAATCGAGCACACGAAGCGGGCGGCGGAACTGGGATTCGACGCGGCGCTGGTGCGCACGCCGAGTTTCTACAAGCCGGCTATCAACGACGATCTTCTTGCGGAACACTACATTCGCGTGGCGGACGCGGCGCGCATTCCCGTGCTGGTCTACTCCGTGCCGGTGTTCACGCACATCACGGTGGAGGCGCCGCTGATCGCGCGCGTGGGCTCGCATCCGAACATCATCGGCATCAAAGACAGCTCCGGCAGCGTGGAGGGCATCGCGAAAATCATCGAGGCGGCGCCGAAGGATTTTCAGGCGCTGGTGGGCTCGGCGGCGACGCTTTATGATTCGCTGCAACGCGGCGCGGTGGGCGCCGTGATTGCGATTGCGGACGCGCTGCCGGAGATTTGCGTCGAGATTTATGAGGCCCATCAGGCGGGCGATGCGGCGCGGGCGCGCGCCCTGCAGGAAAAGGTGATGGCGCCCTCGAAGATCCTCGGGCCGATGTACGGAATCGCGGGAATCAAGTACGCGATGGACCGGCTCGGCTACTATGGAGGCCCGCCGCGGCCGCCGCTGCTCCCCGTGGGCGAGCAGGGCCGGCGCGAAATCGACGCGATGCTGGCGTCGCTGATGCCGGAGTCCGCCGCGCATCGCTGAATTCCTTCCTTTGAATGCGCGGTGTGCGTAGGGCACCCTCCCAAGCCCAAAAAAAGAAGAAACGGACCGCGAGTCCGGCCATCTAATTGGGAAGCCAAAGTCATAAGACTACTATCGCGGAGTGGAACGGCTTGATGAGCTTCGCAATTTCCATCGAACGGTGTGGCAGAATCCCGCGAACGCAGCGCATGCGGTGCAGGGCTGGCTGTCGTTGCCGGTACTATGAGCCTTGTGTATGATTTCGACGATGGAGTCGCACTGCCTGCCGTTCCGCGAAATCCCCTCCACCACGAAGCTTTTCGCAACATTTCTTGACGAGTTCGAGCGCGTATCGGCGTACTACGCCCATCCGCCGAACGAGGACGGCATTCTCGCGGCGGCGCGCGAGATTCGGCTGGATGCGGAGACGCGGCGCGCGGTGGTCGAAGTATTGCGCGACCAGAATCGCAAGCTTGGCGCGGGCCCGGATGCGGAGCGAAATCTCGACAGGCTCGCGGCGGGCGCGGCGGCGATCGTCACGGGCCAGCAGGTGGGGCTCTTCACCGGGCCGGACTACAGCATCTTCAAGGCGCTGTGCGCCGCGCGGGCCGCGGAGCAGATCACGGCGCGAGGCGTCGATGCCGTGCCGATTTTCTGGCTGGCGACCGAGGATCACGACCTCGCGGAAGTAAATCACACATTCTGGAACACGCGTGCGGGCTTGGTGCGCCACGAATTGCCCGCGACGAACGACGCGACCGGGCGGCGCGTCGGCGAAGTGAAGTTGGGCGCGGCGATCGAGCCGATGGTCAAGCAGGCAGCGGCGAGCCTGGAGGGTTCATTCGCGGGCGGCGTTGCGCGAGCGCTGGAAGAGTCGTACACGGCGGGCGATAGCTACGGCTCGGCCTATGGCAAATTGATGGCGCGACTGCTGGCCGGGCGCGGAATCATATTCATCGATCCGCTCGATGGGCGGTTGCACCGGCTGGCCGCGCGCGTCTACCGGCAGGCGCTCGACGAGGCCGATTCGATTCGAGAAGCCGCGGAGGCGCGATCGAAGGAACTCGAACGCGGCGGCTTTCACGCGCAGGTGAAGGTAGCGCCGGGATCGACTCTGCTCTTCTACAACGTCGACGGAAAGCGCCAGCCGCTGCGCGTGCGCGACGGGAAGTTTACCGCGGGCGATGCGGAATTCAGCATCGAGGAACTTCGCGGCGCAATCGACTCCGACCCGCTCGCTTTCAGCGCGAGCGTGTTGTTGCGTCCCGTGATGCAGGATGCGCTGCTGCCCACGGCGGCGTACGTCGGCGGGCCCGCCGAAGTCGCATACATGGCGCAGGCGCAGGTGGTTTACCGGCGGATTCTTGGACGGATGCCCGCGATTTTGCCGCGCTCGAGCTTCACGCTCGTCGAGCCAACCGTGGCGCGTTTCCTGGGGAAGTATCACCTTGAATTTCAGGACGTTTTGCGCGGGCAGCAGCACGTCCGCGGTCAGATGGAGCAGAGATTTCTGCCCGATGTGCTCGCCCATCGGTTCGAGGCCGACGAGGAGAAGATTCGCGCGATCCTGAAGTCGTACACTGGGCCAATCGAGAAGCTCGATCAGAGCCTTCTCGGCGCGCTTCAGGGCGTCGAAGAAAAGATGCTGTACCAGTTCTCGAAGCTGAAGGAAAAGGTCGGCCGCGCCGAAAATTTCCGCACGGGCGTCATCGACGAGCACTTGCGTATCCTCTTCGACTCGCTCTATCCCAATCACGAATTGCAGGAGCGCAGCCTCAGCGCGCTGCCATTCATTGCAGCGCACGGCTCCGAGCTGCTCGACGAGCTGGCGCGGCTTTCCGCGATTCCGGGATCCGCCGACGGCGGCGATTGCGCCCGCCAGCACCACGTCCTTTTTCTGTGATTTGCGTCACGTTTGTCCCCGCTCCTCGTCGCTGTTTCGCGTCTCGCACGTCACAAAGAACCCTGCGCGGCGCCATGCTAGAATGTTCAGTCGGAAATCATCGATTCGAGCGCACGGAGGCTTTGCTATGAAGATCACCCCGGGAAAGCAAAAGGGTTTGCAGGCGGTATCCGACTCGCGCGGCGTGATCGCCGCTGCGGCGATGGATCAGCGCGGCTCGCTGAAGAGCGCGATCGCCAAGGAAAAGGGCATCGACAAGAAGGACGTTACGTCGAAGATGCTCGAGGAGTTCAAGACCGCGGTGGTGAAGGTCCTGACGCCGCACGCCAGCGCCATCCTGCTCGATCCCGAGTACGGCTTGCCGGCATCGCACGCGCGCTCGAAGAAGGCTGGCCTGCTGCTCGCGTACGAGAACAGCGGCTACGACAACACGCGCCCCGGACGCCTGCCGGACCTGCTTGACGTCTGGTCCGTGCGCCGCCTGGTAGCCGCCGGCGCGGATTGCATCAAGATTCTGCTCTACTACACGCCCTTCGACCCGAAAGAGACGAACGAAATCAAGCATGCGTGGGTGGAACGCATCGGCGGCGAATGCGCCGCGGCCGACGTGCCGTTTTTCCTCGAATTCGTGGGCTATGAGGAGAACGGCGACGAAAAGGGAATCGCGTTCGCGCGGAAAAAGCCCGAAATCGTCGCAAAGAGTATGGAGGAATTTTCGAAGCCGCAATACGGCGTCGATGTGCTGAAGGTAGAGGTTCCGGTAAACATGGCATTCGTCGCGGGCTCGAAGGCGTGTAAGGGCGAGTCCGCTTACTCGCGCGACGAGGCAAAGGAATATTTCCGCCGCGCGGCGGCCGTCGCGAAGAAGCCCTTCATTTATCTTTCCGCGGGCGTGAACAACGACGTCTTCGCCGAAACTCTGGAGCTTGCCTCCGAATCGGGCGTGAACTTTTCCGGCGTGCTGTGCGGCCGCGCTACGTGGAAAGAAGGCATTCCCGTGTACGCCAAGCAGGGCGTGAAGGCACTCGAGGATTGGCTTAGCGACCAGGGCGTGAAGAACATCAAGAATGTAAACGACCGGCTGAAGGCCGCGAAGCCGTGGTTCGCGTTTTACGGTGCGTCTTCGCCGGCGGCCCTGGTGGCTGACTAGCGCGTTCGCGCACTTCGTTCGCGCGCATCGGAATCGATTCCGATCCTGCATCCAGACCCGCAATGTCGACGCATACCGTCCATCTGCTCACGTCGCGCCGCACGGAACTGAAGAACGTCACCAGCGAAATCGAGAAGCTCGTTCGCGATTCGAAGTGTGAGAGCGGCATCTGCTACTTGTACGTGCCGCACACGACGGCGGGCGTGATCGTCAACGAAGGCTACGATCCCGACGTTGCGCGCGATATGGAAGGCGCGCTCGACCGGCTCGTGCCGGATAGCCCGCAGTTCCGCCATGGGGAAGGGAATTCCGATTCCCACATCAAGACGGCGCTCGTCGGCTCGTCCGAAACCGTGTGGATCGAAAACGGCCGCCTCGCCCTCGGCCGCTGGCAGCAGATTTTCTTCGCCGAGTTCGACGGCCCGCGCAGCCGCGAGCTGCACGTCAAAATCGTTCCCGATCCGTGACGTTGCGCCGGTGCGTTCCCATCAGTACACTCTTTCGGCTTTGTTAGGAGACTGAATGTCGCTTCTCGTCGTTGGTTCTGTCGCATTCGACGCCATCGAAACGCCCTTCGGCAAGATAGATCGTACGCTTGGCGGCGCGGCCAGCTACTTCGCGCTGGCGGCGAGCTATTTCGCCCCTGTGCGCGTGGTAGCGATTGTCGGCGAGGATTTCACCGAGAAGGAGCGCGCCGTCTTCCGCAACCGCCGGATCGATCTCACGGGCGTAGAGCGCGTGGCCGGCAAATCCTTTTTCTGGGCCGGGCGCTACAGCCAGAACCTCAACGAACGTACCACCCTCGCCACCGAATTGAACGTCTTCGCAAACTTCCGCCCCACGCTGCCGGACGTCTACTGCGACTCCTCCTTCATTTTCCTCGGCAATATCGATCCCACGCTCCAGCGCTCCGTGCTGTCGCAGGTCAAATGCAAGCCGAAGGTCGTGGGCCTCGACACCATGAATTACTGGATCGAGCGCACGCCGGCCGAGCTCCGCGACACGCTGAAGCACACGCAGATCCTGATGATCAACGACGATGAGACGCGCCAGCTCACCGGCGAGCACAATCTTCTCCGCGCCGCGAAGCACGTCTTCAAGATGGGCCCGCGCACGCTCGTCATCAAGCGCGGCGAGCACGGCGCCCTGATGGTTCACGACAAATTTATTTTCTCGGTTCCGGGATTCCCGCTCGAGGAAGTTCACGACCCCACCGGCGCGGGCGACAGCTTCGCGGGCGGCTTCATGGGCTACCTCGCCAAAGCCGGCCGCGTCAACGAGCAGACGCTGCGCAGCGCCATGGTCTACGGCTCGGTCCTCGGGAGCTTCGCCGTCGAGCGCTTCGGCGTCGAACGCCTCACCACCTTGAAGCTCGCCGAAATCACCCGCCGCGCGCGCCTCTTTTCGAAGCTCACTTCGTTCAAGCTGTAGCCGAATTTTCTTCAAACGTTTGCGCCGCCGTTCCATCACGGCAGTAGAATCAGTGTGTGCGCGGACTCTCCCAGCCGCCACGCGCGCAGAGGGAGATTCCTTATGTTTGTCGTTACAGGAGCAACAGGCAACACCGGCAGCACTATCGTGAAAATCCTGCATGCAAAAGGGCAGCCCGTCCGCGCCATTGGACGCAATGCCGAGCACTTGAAAACCGCCGCGCGCGGCGCCGAGCCGTTCGTCTGCGACATCACAGACGAAGCCGCCCTCGCGAAAGCCTTCGCGGGTGCCGGAGCGGTCTACGCGATGGTTCCTCCGGAGATGAACAGCTCAGACTATCTTGCTTACCAGGTCAAGGTCGCCAATTCCATCGCAGCCGCCATCGAAAAGACGGGCGTGAAGCGCATCGTCGCTCTCAGCAGCCTCGGAGCCGACAAGACCAGCGGTGCCGGTCCGGCCTCGGGCCTCCATCAATTCGAGCAGCGCCTCAACCGCATCCCCGGCGCAAACGTCCTTTGTCTCCGCGCCGGGTCCTTCATGGAAAACACCCTTCCGCAAATCGGGACCATCAAGCAGGCGGGCATGCTTGTGGGGCCGTACCGGGCTGACTTAAAGATGCCGATGATCGACGCCCGCGACATCGGCGCGGCAGCGGCCGAAGCTATGCTCAAGGGTGACTATCGCGGCCACGAAACTCGCGAACTGCTCGGCCAGCGCGACCTCACCATGGCGGAAGCCGCCGAAATTATCGGAAAATATATCGGCAAGCCCGACCTGAAGTACGTGCAAGCTCCGAATGATCAGGTTCGCGCGGCTCTCACGGGAATGGGCATGTCGCCGAATGTGGCGGATCTGCTACTCGAGATGGCGGGGGCCCTCAATTCGGGAAGCATGCGCGCGCTCGAAGCCCGCAACTCGCGAAACACCACTCCCACATCCTTCGAAACATTCGTCAAAGAGGAATTCGTTCCTCGTTATCAGGGCAAGTCAACGGCAGCCTGACGACGCCCCAACGCACGCAACCTCTCGCTCGCCCGCGACTCCATCGCATCTCCGTAGTAGAATCCGCGGCGAGCGGGAGGCTGCATGCTTCACGATCTGACTTCCTACATCGTTGGCCGTCTGGTGCTCGCCGCGATTCTCGGCGGCATTGTCGGTCTTGAGCGCGAGCTTCGCCACAAGCCCGCGGGCTTGCGCACGAATATGCTCATTTGTATCGGCTCCGCGCTCTTCACCATCATCTCGTACGAAATGGCCGCCCGCGTGGGCGGCGACCACACGCGCATCGCCGCCCAAATCATTCCGGGCATCGGCTTCATCGGCGCGGGCGTCGTGATTCGCGAGCGCGGCGCCGTGCTGGGCATCACCAGCGCGGCCACGATTTTCGTCATGGCCAGCATCGGCATGGCCGTTGGCGCGGACCTCATAGTCACCGCGATTTTCGCCACTCTCCTCCTGCTGGTCGCGCTCATTTTCCTCGGCGTCCTCGAGGATCGGCTTGGCTTTCATCGCCGCCTCACTAATTTCCGTCTCACGCTTCCGCCGGGCGCCGCCATCGACAGCGTTCACCGCCTCGTGCAGGAGTTGGGTCTTCAGCCGCGCCGCTGGCAAACGCATCGCGCCGACGACGGCCTCGCCGTCGAATTCGACACCGAGCTTACGCTGCCGCAGGAGCGCGACTTGATGTCGAAGCTCGCCTCCACGCATGCGCGCTGCGAATCCCGCGTCCTGGATTCGTAGACCACGCCGGGAGCGGCGCCGAGGCGAGCGCGGGCAGCTTCCGCCGGCGGTGGTCCGCCGGCCATCCGGCAACCATTTCCCCTATCCCCGAATCCGAGTTGACGTCCTGCGCACCGGGATGCTATGACTTCTCTTCTGCTTGCAGGGGGTTGTGCCGGTAGTGTTCCCTCGGTTCGCTTTCCCGGGCGCTCAAGTTCCGGGCAGCTTCGGGACCCAAGCACTCGTTCCAGGAGGAAGGGATTGACGCGTTTGCGGTGGGCTGCGCTCGCGGGACTGACTGCGATTCTCGTTCTCTTCGCCTCCTGCGGCGGAAGCACGACGCCCAATCCTACGCCGCTCATTTCGGGCCTCTTCCCGGATAGCACGCCCGCCACGCAAGTCGGTCCTCCGGCCTGCACCAGCGCCGCTGGGCTCACGGTCAACATTCAGGGCAGCAATTTCCTGACAACCTCCGTGGCGTATTGGAACGGCTCGCAGCGCGCCACCACCTACAATCAAAACAGCGGGCAACTGGCTATGACAGTGCTCGCGTGCGACATCGCTACGCCGGGGCAGAATTTCGTCACGGTCACTAACCCGGCTCCGGGCGGCGGCCCCACGCAAATTGCCGCCACCTTCACGGTGACGCAGCCTTCGAATCCGGCGCCCTCGATCAGTTCGCTTTCCCCGGCCAGCACTTCGGTCGGTGTGCTGCCGCCGGGCGGACTCCTGGCGATCAATGGCTCGACAGGTTCTGGGTCCACGTCGACCGCCTTTATCTCCAGCTCCGTCGTCGCCTTCAATGGCATCACGCGATCGAGCACGTTCGTCAGCTCCACGGAACTGCAAGTGGAAATGGTCGCGTCCGACGTGGCTGCGGCGGGCACCATCAACGTCAGCGTTTCGAATCCCGCGCCGGGTGGCGGCGTCTCCACGGCGCAATTTACGGTCACCGATCCGCAGAACAATGCTCGCCTGCTGCAGCTGGTTTCACTCAGCGCGATGGGAGGGCCTGCAAATGGCGTCAGCTCGTCGCCGGCCATGAGCGCCGACGGCCGGTATGTTGCGTTTGTTTCCTCCGCAACAAATCTCGTTCCCGTCGGCCGGTTGGGCCGCGTCTTTCTGCGCGACACGTGCCTCGGAGCTTCCGCCTGCTTCCCCGCGACGTATCCGGTGGATGTGACCCCGCAGGGCGGCGCGCCGAATGGTTCCGCTGTGGGCCGCATCAGCATGAGTGCCGACGGCCGCTTTGTCGCGTTTGCCTCGGCTGCGACGAACCTCACTACGCATGGCTCGGCGGCGTCTGCCAGCGGCACCAGCAACATTTTCGTACGCGACATGTGTCTCGGCGCGAGCGCTCCCTCCGGTTGCGTGCCGTCAACCATCGCGGCATCCGTGGGCGCGGACGGCGCCCTTGGTTCGCTCTCGAGCGCGTCTCCCTCGGTCAGCGCCGACGGCCGCTTCGTGGCGTTCGCGTCTCAGGCGACCAATCTTGTTCCGGGAGATTTGCCGCACGCATCCGCAATCTTCGTTCGCGACACCTGCCCGGGCGCGTCTTCCACGGACTGCATGCCTTCGACCATCGAGATTCCTGCAGGCGAGGAAGGGAAGTCGGCCTCGTGGCAGCAGCCTTCGATTTCCGCAAACGGCCGCTACGTCGCTTTCGCCGCTGCTACATCCGCTGCTGGCAGCGCCGCCAGCACGGGAATCGTTCTTGCGGATACGTGCCTCGGCGTGACCGCTCCGGCCGGCTGCGTCGCGAAGACCGTCGCCACAACTTCAGTGGGCGGCAGTGCCGCGGGCTCGAATCCTTCGGTCAGTGCCGACGGCCGCTTCATTGTCTTCGAGGCCGGGCAAGTCTTCCGGTACGACACTTGCCTCGGCTCAACGGCCGCCGCGACGTGCGTCCCGGGCCTTTCGACCTTGAGCGTCGACGAGTCGGGTGATGCCGCCAACGCCTCGAGCCATGCGTCGTTCATCAGCTCGTCCGGCCGCTTCGTGAGCTTCATCTCATCCGCCACGAATCTCGCGACGGGCTTCACGGGCGCCGCCTCGTACATCTTCGTTCGCGATACCTGCTTTGGCGCCACCGAAGCGTGCACGCCGCAAACGATCGCCGTTGCGCCCGCCGCAACCGATTCGAGCACCAACACATTCGCCGCGGTTCCTCTGACCGCCGACGGACGCTATGCCGCATTCCACTCGATTCGCCCGGCCACGACAGTCACCGCGAGCGGCCTGGGCGACGTCTTCCTCGCCGGTACCCCTCTCTCGCAGTAGTAGCCGCCGGCCGCCCGAGCCGCCACGTTTACTCTCAACCGTCCACATCGCCAGTGTGACCTTGTGTTCGCGGCGTGGAATTCTTATCCTCGACTGGCCAGATGCCTTCGCCTCTCAAGCCTCCCGCGCTGCGCCCCGGCGACGCAATCCGCATCGTTTCGCTCGCAACTCCCGTCGAGGAATCGCGCCTCGATGCAGGTTGCGCCGAACTGACGCGCCTCGGTTACGCGCCGAAGCTCGACCGCTCGCAAGTGCTCGCTCGCGATGGATTTTTCGCGGGATCGGCGTCGAGCCGATGGCTCGCCCTGAAGGCGGCTCTGGCGGAAAAGGATTCTGCCGCGATTTTTTGCGCGCGCGGCGGCTACGGCTCGAATTACATTCTCGACGAATTCGCGCCATCCGCGGCCGCGTCCCCGCGTCCCAAAATTCTCCTCGGCTACAGTGACATCACGTCGCTCCAGATTTTTCTCTGGCAGAAATTTCGTCACGTCACCTTTTACGGACCTATGGTGGCTTCGGGATTCGACCACGGTCCCGCCGCGCCGAAGGGTTACGACCGCGACTCGTTGATGCATGCGCTCGCCGAAATTCAGCGCGGGTGGACCATCGACCTTCGCGGCGAAGCTCTCAACTCAGGCGCCGCCGAAGGAACCTTGGTTGGCGGCTGCCTCACGTTGGTTCTCGCCACCCTTGGCACGCCGTGGGAGCTCGACACGACCGATTCGATCCTCCTTCTTGAGGATCGCGACATGAAGCCTTATCAGGTCGATCGCGCGCTGATGCACCTGAAACAGGCCGGCAAGCTGAAATCTGTTCGCGGAATTATTCTCGGGGATTTTCCCGGCCACGAAGCGCCGCCGGGCAGCGAAACCGTTCGCGACGTGGCCCGTCGAATCCTTTTGCCGCTGGAGCGCGGAGGTTCAAGCCCGCGCCCGATCGTCTTCGGCGCCGCCTTCGGCCACACGGAGCGTCCGATGCTGACGATTCCGCTCGGCGTTCGCGCCCGCTTAACGGCCGCAGCCGCTGCGCCGTCCGGAGGCCGCAGCCGCACGCAACTCGAAATTCTTGAGCCCGCCGTTGCATAGTCGCAGCGCGCAGGCCTCGAAAAAGTTGGCAGCACGCGAATCATGGCCGAATCATGACCGCCACTCAAAATAAGCCGCCCGTCGAGCACATCCATCTCCTCGGCATCGCCGGCGCCGCGATGGCGCCCGTTGCAGGGATGCTCAAGGAGCGCGGCTTCCACGTCACCGGCTCGGACACGGGAGTCTACCCGCCCGCGTCGACGCTGCTCGATTCGCTCGGCATTCCTTGGAACGAAGGCTATCGCCCCGAAAATCTCAAGCCCGCGCCGGACCTCGCCGTCATCGGTAACGCCATCTCGCGCGGCAATCCCGAGCTCGAGTACATCCTCGACGAAAAAATCCCGTACTGCTCGATGCCCCAGATACTCGAGCAGTACTTCATTCCCGGCCACACGTCCATCGTGGTCGCCGGCACGCACGGCAAGACCACCACCACCGCCATGCTCGCTTGGATTTTCTCCGTTGCGGGCCGCCGCCCCGATTTTCTCGTCGGCGGCGTGGTGCCCAATTTCAACGAGCGCAGCTACGGCCTCGGCGGCGGCGAGGAATTCATCATCGAGGGCGACGAGTACGACACGGCATTCTTCGACAAAGCGCCCAAATTTCTGCATTACCATCCGGACGAACTGATCCTCACCTCGCTCGAATTCGACCACGCCGATATCTATCCCGACCTCGCTTCCATCGCGGTTCAGTTTCGCCGCCTTGTCGGCCTCGTTCCGCGCCGTGGCCGCATTCTCATCTGGGGCGAGTCGCCCGAACTCAAAGATGTCGTCGCGAAAGCCTTTTGCCCGGTCGAAACTTTCGGACTCTCGCCCGATTGCGATTGGTATGCCGGCGACATTCTCTGGCAGGATGCCGCCACTGAATTTCGCGTCGCTTATCGCGGAAGGGAAGTCACTCGCATTCGCATGCCCCTTGCCGGAAAGCACAATGTACTCGATGCGCTCGCCGCCATCGCGCTCGCCTACGGTCGCGGCGTTGAATGCGACGCCGTCGAGCGTGCCTTCGCGACATTTCAGAGCGTCCGCCGCCGCATGGAGATCAAGGGCGAAGCTGCCGGCGTCCTCGTCGTCGAGGACTTCGCGCACCATCCCACGGCGATTCGCCTCACGCTCGAAGCCGCCCGCACGCGCTGGCCCGGCCGCCGCATCTGGGCCGCCATCGAGCCCCGCTCCAACACGATGCGCCGCAAATTCTTCGAAAGTCTTCTGCCGGACGCGCTCTCGCTGGCCGACGGCATCGTCATCGGCCCGGTCAATCGTCCGCAGCTTCTCTCCGACGACGACCGCTTCTCGCCCCAGGCGGTTGTCGACGCGCTCGTCCAGCGAGGCCGCACCGCGCAGGCCTTCGTCTCATCGGCGGAAATTCCCGACTATCTCGCCGGCAGCGTTCGCTCCGGCGATCTCGTTCTGGTCATGTCCAACGGCAGCTTCGACGGCCTCTGCGTAAAGCTGCTCGACAAGCTAAAATCCTCCGGGGTCCACAAATGACTTTTTTTGGCAGTCGCTCTCGTCTTGCCACATCACTCGCCACATCTTTCGTCGCGATTGCACTCCTCTTGACTGCGGCGTCCGCATCCGCGCGCATTCGCTACACAATCTCGCTCGCCTCGCCCGCCGAGCACCGCTTCCACGTTCGTGTCGTCCTGGAGGCTCGCCCGCATCAGTCCGAAGTTACGCTTGCCCTGCCCGCCTGGAATGCCCTCTACCAGATTCGCGATTTCAGCTATCGCGTCGAAGACGTTCGCGCCGAACAGCCCGGCATGGAAAATCCGAGGTTGCCCGTCACCGCGCTCGATAAGGACACTTGGCGCATCGTGATTGCTTCGGCCGCCCTGCCCGGCGCGCCGCGCGCCGCCGTCGTTGAGTACTCCGTTGGCTGGGACGATTCCGGCCCGTTCAACTCCCAGCTCAACGACCATCACGCCTTCATGAATCTCGCCGAAATTCTGATGTACGCCCCCGACCGTCGCTCCGAGGACGTCGAGGTTCAATTCGACCAGCTTCCCGCGAATTGGAAGCTGAGCGCCGAGCTTCCTTCCGGCCCCGACCCGAACTCATTCGTCGCGCCAAGCTACGATGAACTCGTCGACGCGCCCGTCGAAGCCGGCACTTTCGATCAATTCGAATTCGATAGCGGCGGCGCGCACTTCCGCGTCGTCGTCGATTCGCAAGACTGGAACAAGTCGCACCTCGAGGACTACCTTCGCCGCATCACCGCTTACGAGCTGCAGCTTATGGGCGGCCCGCCGTTCAAGGAGTACACATTCTTCTTCCACATCGGCTCCTATCTCGACGTGGGCGGCGGGGGCATGGAGCACGCCAACTGCACCGCAATTTCCGCCGGCTCCACGGAATCTGCCGCGAACGTTGCCGCTCACGAATTCTTTCATGTCTGGAACGTGAAGCGCATCCGCCCGCAGACCCTCGAGCCACTCGACTACTCGAAGGAGATGTACACGCGCGCCCTCTGGTTCGCCGAAGGCGTCACCAGCGCCTACTCCTCCTACACCCTAGAGCGCGTCGGCCTTTGGCCCAAGGACGAGTTCTATCGCGACCTCGAAACTCAGATCAACGAACTCGAGTCCCGCCCCGCGCACAAGTGGCAGAGCGCCGAGGAGTCCAGCCTCGACGCCTGGCTCGAAAAATACGACGCCTACAACTTTCCCGACCGCAGCATTTCGTACTACAACAAGGGCCAGATTCTCGGCGTCATGCTCGACCTCGCGATTCGCGACGCCACCGGCAATCGCAAATCTCTCGACGATGTCATGCGCCTCATGAACGATGAGTACGCGAAGCAGCACAAGTTCTACAACGATAGCGAAGGCGTTCGCGCCGCCGTCGAGCAGGTTACAGGCAAGAGCTTCGAGGATTTCTTCCGCCGCTACGTCGCAGGCGTTGACGAAATCCCGTACAACACCTTCCTCAACGCGGCTGGCCTCGACCTCAAGCTAGAGTCCGCAAAATCCGCCGATCTCGGTTTCTCGCTCGGGCGCGCCCCTGGTGGCGGTCTCTCCGTGCGCGACGTCGACCAGGGCAGCGCCGCCGCTTCCGCGGGCCTGCACGAGGGCGATGTCATCCTTCAGCTCGACGGGCACGACGTTCCGCGCGGCCGTCGCGGCTTTCTCCGCGATCTGCACCCCGGCGACACTTTGACTCTTCACGTCAATCGCGGGGGCCAGTTGCTCGACGTCTCCTATGTCCTCGGCTCGCGCGAGGAAGACCGCTATTCGCTCGCTGAAATTCCGAATCCTTCCGACCGCCAGCGCCGCATTCGCAATGGCTGGCTCCGCGGCACTACCGACTGAATGCTCGCCGCCGCGCAAACTCGATCTTCGCCCTGCTGCGCCACTCGCTGCCCATGATTCGCGCGCTCGTCATGTTTCTCTACTTCGGCCTGGCGCTTCTCTTTGTCATGCCGTGGTTCATTCTCTGGACCCTCCTCAGCGGAAATCCCAACCCCATGTACCGCATGGCCATGGCTGCCGTTCGCCTCGCGCCAAAGCTCGTCGGCGTCCGCGTGCGCGTTGAAGGACTGGAAAATATTCCGCCCGGCGTCTGCATCTTCGCCGCGAATCACATCTCGACCATAGATCCCCTCGCCTTCATACCTTCCATTCCGCGCCGCGTCGCCATTCTCGTGAAGAAAGAACTCTTCCGCGTCCCCTTCCTCGGCTCCGCCATGAGCCTCGCCGATTTCGTCTCCGTCGACCGCTCCGATCGCGAAGCCGCGGCTTCCAGCGTCGACCGCGCTGTCCTTCTCCTCAAGCAGGGTCGCTCCTTCGCCGTCTATCCCGAAGGTACGCGCAGCCCTGACGGCCGCTTGCGCCCGTTCAAAAAAGGCACATTCATCATGGCGATTCAGGCGGGCGTGCCGATTGTTCCAGTGTCAATCGTAGGTGCGCAGAAGCTGATGGAGAAGGGCGCGTTTGCAATTCGCCCGGGGGAAGTCCTCGTCCGTTTCGGCGCGCCCGCCGACTCTTCCAAATATACGCTCGACCAGCGTGGCGACCTTCTCGCCTACGTCCAATCCCTCGTCGCCGCCGGCCTTCCCCCCGACCAGCAGCCCGCCGCGTAAATTTCCGCTTCCACGCTTGCAATCACCCTCACGACGTTGTGGTTTGCTTCATCCGTCCGTCGTCTGCTCCACCTTCCATGTGCCCTACACACTCGTCGAAAAGAACCTGCGAATTGTCCTCCGAGGCGCAAGAGCCAGCCAAATGCAAATCGGTCATCGCAATCTTTCGACTGAGACAGAATGTGGCCCACGGCGTAAGCCGGATCCAAGTCGGCCAAGGCAATCTTCGGATTAAGACAGAATGTGGCCCACGGCGTAAGCCGTGGGAAAACAAAGGGCGATTGAATCTCCGAGCCCCTTCAGGGGCGACAGAGCTACGGCTCGAATCGCGGATCAGGCTCGATGCCGTGCTTGCGCAGCAGGGCCATAACCTCCTCGCGGTATGTCAGCTTCCGATGGTGCGCCTCCTGCGTTGCGATGTAATGTCTGACGCGTTCGACATTGGATTGGCTCACGCTAAACGCGGTGTAACCGGTCTGCCATCCAAAATCGCGCAGCGAGGGCGATCGCTCATGGATCCATCGCGAGGAGTTTGCTTTCACTTTCTCCATCGCATCGGCGATAGTCAGTTCCGACGGAAGAACAAAGAGCAGATGTGCATGATCCGCGACGCCGCCAACGGTCAGCGGCCCGGCGCCGAGGCGTTTAAGGATTCCCGCCATATAAGAAAAAAGATCGGGTCTCCATTCACGCGCGAGCCAGGGTCCACGATCCTTCGTGCCAAAAAGTGCGTGCACTAAAATATTCGTGTATGAGTGGCTCATTCTGTCGCCCCTGAAGGGGCTCATAGGCTCTGTTGTGCTTTCGCTTTCCCACGGCTCACGCCGTGGGCCACATTCCGGTGCAGACCGAGAATGACCCACCGGACGCTCACATCACGCCTCTATCCATTTACTTCATCCGAATTCCCCGCGTCGCTTTTTCTCTGCCGCAGTTGCTGAATCTCCGCGCGCAACTCCCGCACCTCGCGCTGCAGTGCCGGCAGCCCGTTGAACACCGCCACGGACTTCCGCCACGCTAGATTCGGCATCGCCGGATATCCCGAATAGATCGCGCCCGGCGGAACGTCCGTCGGCACGCCGCTTTGCGCGGTCAGAATCGCGCCGTCGCCGATTTCGAGATGTCCCGCCGCACCCACTTGTCCCGCGAGGATGCACTTGTTGCCTACGCGCGTCGTCCCGGCCAGCCCCACCTGCCCGCAGAGCAGCGTGTCCTCGCCCACCTTGCAGGCGTGGCCCACCTGCACCAAATTGTCAATTTTCGCGCCGCGCCCGATCGTCGTCTCGCCGATTGTCGCGCGATCGATCGCCGCATGCGCCTGAATCTCCACATCGTCGCCGATCACCGTGATTCCGGCCTGCCGCATCTTGTACCAGTGCCCGCTCGCGTCGCGCGCGAACCCAAATCCGTCGCTGCCCACCACGACGCCGTTTTGCAGCAGCACGCGGTTCCCAAGTCGGCATTCCTCGCGCACGCACGCATGCGAATGCGCGAAAAAGTCGTCGCCGATCCGGGCGTCTCGATAAATCGTCACGAAGCTGTGCAGCACCGCGCCGCGCCCGATGGTCACATTCTCATCGACGAAGCAGTACGGCCCGATGTGCGCGCCCTCGCCGATCTTCGCCGACTTCGCCACCACCGCCGTCGCGTGAACCCCCGGCTTGTACTCAGCCGCCGGATGGAAGAATTCGATCGCGCGCGCAAAATCCAAGTAAGGATTGGCAGACCGCAGCGCCGCCATGGGCACCGGCCCCTCGTCGCGCGCCACCAGGATCGCCGACGCCCGCGTCATCGCCAGCGCAGGTCTGTATTTCCGGTTGACGAGAAACGTCAGCTCCCCCTCCTGCGCCTCTTCAATTCCGGCGACTCCACGGATCTCCACGCCACCATCGCCTTCCACTTCGCAGCCCAGCTTCTTCGCGATCTCTTCGAGTTTCATCGCGCTTCTCCTCGATTTCTTCCGCCGAGCACTCTACAACATTCCCGCCAACCCGCGAACACGCGGTATCCTTGTCCGCTCATGCGCTTCGAACCTGGCGAAAGATGATCCGCCCCACAATATCGCGGCTGCTCACCTCGCTCGCCCTGATCGTTCTCGTCGCGCTCGCGCTTCGCCTCGCCTACGCATACTACGACGCGCACCAGATTCCGCTTCGTATCCTCGCCGAAGTTCCATTCCTCTACGAGCCGGGCCACATCGCCTTTTCCCTCGCCACCGGCCGCGGCTTCTCTTCGCCCTTCGGTCCCGACACCGGCCCCACTGCCTGGACCACTCCCATCTATCCCCTCATTCTCGCCGGCATCTTCGACATCTTCGGCACCTTCACCTTCCCCGCATACGTCGCCGCAATCTCGCTGAATATTCTTTTCTCGACTCTCACCTGTATGCCGATCTACTTCGCCGGCAAACGCATCGGCGGCCTCACGGTCGCATCCATCGCCGCGTGGCTCTGGGCGCTCTTTCCCAACGCCGTCATCATTCCTTCGCAATGGATTTGGGATACGTCGCTCTCGGGCCTCCTCGTCGCCCTCATTCTTTGGGCCACGCTCGCCTGGGCCGATTCCTCGCGCGCGTGGAAATGGTGCGCTTACGGTCTTCTGTGGGGCCTCACTCTGATGACCGACGCCACCCTTCTCGCCGGCCTCCCATTTCTTCTTGGTTGGATGGCGTGGCGCCTTCGTAAAGGTTCACCGGGCAACTGCCTGAAAAAGCCGCTCTTCGCCTGCGCCATGATCGTCCTCACCTGCATCCCGTGGACCGTCCGCAATTACCTCGCGTTCCACAGTTTCATTCCGCTTCGCACTGGCCTCGGGCTCCAGCTCTGGCTCGGCAACAACGACGCCTACCGCGACGCGTTTCCCGGCTGGCTCCATCCCATCGATAACGCTGCTGAACGCGAAAAGTACATCGCACAGGGCGAAGTCGCCTACATGGCCCAAAAGCGCCACGAGGCCATCTCCTGGATGTTCTCGCATCCGGGCAGGGAAGCGCATCTCTTCGCGCAGCGTTTCACCGGCACTTGGTTCGGCACCGCGCATCCCTTCGCCGATTTCCTTTGCTCGAAGACGCTCCTCCTGCGAACAATCTTCATCTCTGATTGGCTTGTGGTGATTGCCGCGCTGGTGGGAGCTGTACTCGTCTGCGTTCGCCGCGAGGGAAGGGGATTCGCCGTTCCGCTCACGGCGTTTCCAATCTTCTACCCGTTCGCCTTCTACTTCAGCCTCGCCCTCTTCCGTTACCGCTATCCCATCGACCCCGCCATCATTCTGCTCGCCGCCATCGCCTTCAGCGCGTTCAGTCCCGGAAGGCTATTCCCCGAAGAGCTTTGATTGCGCCGGGATCGGGCCGCGCGCTCGCGCTGCTGCCCCTTCGCGCGGGCCTCGTCGCGCCACGCCGACCACTCCCAGCACTTTCATTTCGGCCAGCGCCGACCGCGGCACGAAAAGCCTCAGCGTGTTGCCGTGCAAGTCCGGCGGCGTCAGTTGCACGCCCGCATTCAGCAAATCCAGCAAATCGTTCGCGACGATTCCCTCCATCGCGTCGTCATCTCGAAACGTCAGCCGCACCCAAAGGCCGTCGAGCTTCGGCCGGCTCAGAAACGTCTTCCGCTCCAGCTCGAAATCCGCGTCGAACTCGCGCACGAAATACACCGACTTCACGTCTTCCGTTCGCACCGCCCGATGTTCGCCGTCCGGCGTCAGCAGGTCGATGGTTTCCTCTCGTCCGATGGAACTCGCGTCGACGTACCCCTTCGCCGGCTTGCCTTCGAAAGGCAGGATGACCACCTTCTTATGTGTCGAGGTCGAGGCTGGGGCTCGGTTCTTCACGGGATCGCCATTCCTTGTGGTTGCGGGTGCCGCAACCCCCACTGATGTTACCGCGCCAGCCGCCGTGCGTGAACCGGGTTCCGCTCTCCATGCCAACGATCCGTCACTCACCGGCCGCGAACACTTCTCCTGCTGGCCAACACAATGTGCACTAAGCGCAGGTCTGGTGGCCGCTCGCTGCTGGCGGTCCGTGCATCGCAATGCCATAATGCCACGTCCCGCTCGAGCCGAGCCGGGACGCAAACATGGCGCCGATACTCTCCGTCCGGGATCTCACCATTCGTTTTGGGAGTCGTACCGTCATCGAACACCTGACCTTCACCGTTGATCGCGGCGATACTCTCGCGATCATCGGACCTAATGGCGCCGGCAAGACGGCCCTGCTCCGGGCCCTGCTGAGTTTGTTGCGATACGACGGCGTGATTGAGTGGGCTCCGGGAGTCAGAGTCGGCTACGTTCCCCAGAAAATCGCCGCGGATCGGCAACTGCCAATCCAGGCCACCGATCTGCTCGCGGCGAAGGCGCGCCTTCTCAAGCTCCCCGCCGGCGAGGTCCGGTCGCTCGCGGATAAGGTCGGCCTCACTCCCGACGTGCTGGGAACCAGCATCGGTCTGCTCTCAGGAGGGCAATTCCAGAAGGTATTGATTGCGTTCTCCCTGCTGGGAAATCCGAATGTGCTGCTCTTTGACGAGCCGATGTCCAGTCTCGACGAGCTCGCCGAGGGCCGCATTTACGAATTGCTCCGGGACCTGCAACGCGAGCGCCAGTTGACGCTTTTCTTGGTTTCCCACGACCTCAGCGTGGTCTACCAGTTCGCGACCAACGTCCTGTGTCTCAGCAAGTCAACAACCTGTTATGGTCCGCCCAGGAAAATCCTCACTCCCGAAACTCTCGAAGCTCTTTATTCGGCTCCGTTGAAGTTCTATCGCCATCATGACCATTCTCTTGGAGTGAAGAATGGCAAATCTGGGTGAAATCTATGGTTTTGTTCTGGCGCTTCTTTTCGCTGTGGCCGCCGGCTTGGTCGGCAGCTTCGCCTTGATGAAGCGAATGTTGTTGGCTGGCGACGTGATCTCGCACGTTGCTCTTCCCGGACTGGGCCTCGCTTTTCTGTTTGGTTTCAATCCACTGTTGGGCGGGGCTGCGACCCTGCTCCTGGGTACCCTGTTGATATGGCAGCTTCAAACCAAGACCAGGCTCGCCGCCGACGCCATGATCGGGGTCGTCTTCGCGGGCTCGGTGGCCGTTGGCGCGCTTCTGACCCCGCGCGACGACCTTGTGGAGGCGTTGTTCGGACGCTTTCAGGACCTTTCGCTCGCCGCGTTCTTGATCGGGGTCGCGGCAGTCCTGCTCATCGTCGTTTTTGTTCTCCGCTCGAGGAACGAACTGATTCTGGGCCTCTTTGCACCCGAGCTCGCCGCGGTCACGGGAGTAAAGCTTGATAGGTTGAACCTCCTCTTCCTCCTGGCGTTCAGCCTCACTGTTTTGGTGGGACTGCGCTTCCTCGGCGCGTTGCTCGCGGGGGCGCTAATCATCATCCCTGCAACCACGGCCCGACGGCTGGTTGGCGATCTGTCCCACTTCCTTATGGTCTCTTGTTTGGTCAGCCTCGTAGCAGTCGGGTGCGGTTTCGCTGTCACACACTATCTGCTGCCTGGATTCGCGCTCGGACCGGTCGTCGTCATCACCTCAACAGTTCTCTTTGCGTTGAGCCTGCTCAAGCCCGCCGCTCGCGCCTGAGTGCACACCCATCCGCCGCGGCTCCACTCTCGCTATTCTGTTCTTGCCCCGCCTAGACGTGCTGCGACTGGAACATCCAGAGATGCTTCTCGGCTCCCTTGATCACTCCGATCTCTAACTCCTTTACTTGTCCTGCCTCCGAGGTTTTCCTTGACTTTTGCCGTTCTCCGTGTTATAGTATTGCTTCCTTTAAATAATGATAATAATCGTTGTGTGCCCGCTCAACGGCGCGCCGGCACCAGACGTCTGCCCGCCCAGTGGGTGAGCCGACACACGATGCGTTGAAACGAAAGGAGATAGCGGCTCAATGGTGGCTCCGATTCAGTCCAGGGCCTCTAGCCTGTGGCCTCTGCGGTTTCTAATCTATACAGAGAATATTAGAAATCGCCGGAACTCCAATCGAATCAGCAACTTGGATTTTTCTAATCTATACAAAACCGGGGCCTTTTTTCTTATGTTTTGCTCCTCGATCGAATGCCCGGAAATCTCCTCAACCCGCCGGTCGCCAGTTATGCCCCGCTCGCGTCGCCTAATCTTCCGGTCGAAGATTAGAAATCGTCGCAAGCCCCGGCGAATCAGCAACTTGCATTTTTCTAATCGCGGATCCGACAAGGCATCCGCGTCCCGAGCGAACAACGTGAGGCGAGGGACCTCTCCCACCCTAATCTTCCGGTTGAAGATTAGAAATCGCCGCAAGTCCGGGCCAATCAGCAGCTTACGTTTTTCTAATCTGTACGGCCCTCCGGCGCTTTCCCGCCGCATCCCTCAGCCTCGAAATGATGTATGCTCCCGCCCGTCATCCTTAATCTCCGCTCTACGGGGGCGTTCATGCGGAAGTTGGCGGTTCTCATCGCGGTTCTCTTTGCAATCGTCACCGTTGGAACCGAGCCTGCCGAATCCCAGTCAAGCCAGGCCAGCGCTCAGGACCTCGAATCCCGCGCCAAGACGGTTCTCGCTCAGACCACCGGCACCCTCCAGGTCAAAGGCCTCGAAAAGCAGGTTCGAGTCCAGCGGGACCACTGGGGCGTTGCCCACATCTACGCCCAGAACGAGCACGACCTCTTCTTCGCACAGGGCTTCGTGGTCTCCCAGGACCGCCTCTTTCAGATGGAGCTATGGAAGCGCGCGGGCCAGGGGCGCCTCGCGGAAGTGCTTGGGCCTTCGGCCGTGCAGCGCGACGTCAACGCCCGGCTCCTGCAATATCGCGGTGACATGGACGCCGAATACAAAAGCTACGCCCCCGACACGAAGGAAATCCTCGAAGCGTTTACTGGAGGCATCAACGCCTACATCGCGGAACTGGCGAAAGACAATTGGAGCAAGCTCCCGATCGAATTTCAGGTTGCCGGATTCCATCCCGAGCCGTGGAAGCCCGAAGACTGCCTCAATCGCATGGCCGCATTCTCGATGACCGGAAATTCGAAGGAAGAGCTTGCCCTCGCGCAAGTCGAAGGGCTCGTCGGCCCGAAGAAGGCCGCGTCGCTCTTCGAACTCGATCCCCCGGTCCAGCCCACGCCAGCTCCCGGCGCGGATTTTGCCGGCTTCTCGCCGAAGCTCCTCGAAAACCTCGTCGGAAGCGACGTGCGCATCCAGTTCGGGCCGAAAGCCATCGAAGGCAGCAATAACTGGACGATTTCCGGCAAATGGACCGCCTCCGGCAAGCCGCTCCTCGCGAACGACCCACACCGCGTAATCGCCGAGCCCTCGCTCCGCTACATCGTCCATCTCGTCGCGCCCGGCTGGGACGTGATCGGCGCCGGTGAACCCGGCCTTCCTGGCGTCGCGGACGGCCACAATCAGAACATCGCCTGGGGCTTCACCATCTTCGGCCTCGATCAGCAGGACCTCTACATCGAAGAGCTGAATCCGCGGAACCCGAACGAGTACCGCACGGAAAAGGGGTGGGAGCCTTTCGAGGTCAAAACCGAAACGATTCCAGTCCGCGGCGCCGCGCCTGTCACCGTCGACCTGAAATGGACGCGCCACGGCCCCGTGCTCTGGTCCGACGGTAAACGCGCGCTGGCTCTACGCTGGGTCGGCGACGAGCCGGGCACCGCCGGCTATCTCGGTTCGCTCGCCCTCGACCGCGCGCAGAACTGGAACGAGTTCGAGAGCGCGATGGCGCGCTGGAAAGTTCCTTCTGAGAATATCGTCTACGCCGACCGCGAGGGAAATATCGGCGAGCATTCCACCGGCCTCGCGCCGCTGCGCAAAAACTGGAAGGGTTTGCTCCCGGTTCCCGGCGTGGGCGGCTACGAATGGGCCGGCTTCGTGCCGAACTCCGAGCTGCCACATTCCTACAACCCCGCGGCGGGATTCGTCGCCACGGCGAACCACAAAATGATTCCCGAGCACTATCCATATGCGGTGGGCTTCGAATGGGGCTCGCCCGAGCGCTACTTGCGAATCAAGGAAGTGATCGAGGGCGCACAGCACAGCGGGCATAAGCTGAGCATCGAGGACATGGAGAAACTGCAGAGTGACGTTGTCTCGCTCCCTGCCCGCAAGCTGCAAGAGCTCCTACGAGACGCAGCGGGCGCCAGCCCATCGCCTGCCGCCAAGCTTCTGCTCGATTGGAACTGTTCGGTGGATGCCGATTCCGCCGCCGCCGCGCTCTATGAACTCTGGGTCGAAGAAGTCGGCTCGGCAGTGTCGCAGGCGGAAATGCCGCAGGCTGCCCGCAATGCGGTCGGCGGTTCTCTGTCGCTCCCGGCGACCATTGCGGCGCTTTCGGGTCCGGATCCGGCGCTCGGCGGAGCCCGCGATAAGATTTTGCTCGACTCCCTGAGCCGCGCCGAGGCGAGACTTGACTCGCTCGAAGGCGGCGATTCGACGAAGTGGTCGTGGGGCAGGCTGCACACGGTGACCTTCCGGCATTCTCTCGATGAGATTGGCAACGACAAATCCGTCTTCGACCTCGGGCCCGTGCCGCGACCGGGCGACGGCTACACCGTGAACGCCACGGGATTCAGAAGGTCCTCCTTCGCGCAGGTTGCCGGCGCGAGCTACCGCGAAGTCTTCGACTTGAGCGATTGGGACAATTCCGCCGGCGTGAACGTGGCTGGGCAGAGCGGCCAGCCGGGCAGCCCGCACTACGGCGACTTGGTGAAACTCTGGAGCACCGGCCGCTATTTTCCACTCAGCTACTCCCGGGCCGCCGTGAACAAGCAGACCGCGAATGTGCTGGAGTTGACGCCGTGAGGAGCCGCCTTCGCCGGGGCGAAGAATGGATCTTCGAAGCCAGCCCGACGGTCGTGTTGCGGATGTTGAGGTTGAAACCTTCGACGATGTGAAGCCGAAGTATCCCGCGAGCGAGATCGTGGACGGCGCGGCCACCTCGTGTTCCTGAAGGCAGACGAGAAGGGAAGTGCTGAGCGGAGGCTTGGCGTTCGTGGCGAGGGAGTTGTAGAATCTGCTTAGTTTCTGGAGCAGTTGCTGTGTCCGTGATTGATCTATATTCGAAGCGAAAGAAGCGACAGGAGTCGCAAGGGCAAACCGAAGTCTATCGATACGACGCAATTCCCCAAGGCCTGCGAATCCAGATTGCGAAGATTTGGATGGCAGCTATTGGTTGTTGGCGTCGCAGCGACACTCCGTTCGTAACAACATCCCCGTCGTCCGAGTGGTGGGAATTCATCGAGAAGACCATCGCAAAAGAGAAGCAGGTTTGGCATCTTGGAGAACAGCACAGCGATCAGGCGACGCGCTGCATCCAGTACTTGATTACGACGGATACTGAAGGAGCTCTGGATATCATCGAGCTGTCGTTTAGAGCGCTCGATAGATGTATTCGCAAGTTTTCGCCTTCTATGCAAGAAATTGCTGGAATTTCGCAGTCTGCCGATGACGCGATCGAGGAACTGAACATTCGCTTTCGCGAACACGGAGTCGGATACCAGTACGTTGACGGCGACATTATTCGGGTGGATTCTCAATTAATCCACGCTGAGGTGGTGAAGCCTGCGCTTTCGCTCCTCAACAATGCTGGCTTCAGCGGTCCGAGCGATGAATTCATGCGCGCGTTCGACCACTACCGAAAGGGTGAGAAAAAGGACGCGATCGCTGACGCACTTAGCGCGCTTGAGAGCACGATGAAAGCTATTTGTGACTCTCGCGGATGGCGCTACGGACCAAAAGACACAGCGGCGCCGCTCATCGACGTTCTGCTCAAAAATGGATTGATACCACCACCGTTGTTGTCTCATTTCGGTGGACTGCGAGCAGCGCTGGAGTCTGGCTTGCCTGCCGTTGCTAATCCGAATCGTCATGGTCAAGGCTCAACCCCGATTGACGTCCCGGAACACTACGTCGCATACGCCCTGCATCTCGCGGCGTCAGACATTGTATTTCTGCTTCAGTGCCACAAGCATTTCAAATAGGGAATACCAGCGTCGCCGCGGGTTCTGGATGACTCGAGGCGTTAATCGAAACGGCCTGGACTTCACGATCAATTTGAGTATCATAGGCACCATGGAATTAAGTGCCGTTATCGTACAATCACCGCTGACGCTGTTTCTGGGGGCTGGCGCTTCGCAACCTCTTGGCAAGCCGACGATGCGGCCATTTGTGCAAGCATTGTTCGAGAATATGTCCAAGGCGAAGGATCAGCACCTTCCGTTATTTTCTCACCTAGCGGCGACATGTGAAAATGACTTAGAGAATATTCTTGGGGAGCTGGACGCGATTATCTCGTTGAAGTCTGCCCAATCGGCGTCGATGTTCTACAACGGTCGTTACCAGGAGATTGAAAGCTCCGTGGCCCGGGCATTACGGACAGCAATTGAGTATGCAGTCATTCAGCAGTATTCGGAGATTCCCCAGCCACAGTTGGTGGAGGTCTACGGGCCATTGTTCGAGTTGATCTTCTCTAAACTCGATTCGAGCAGGTACTGCTTGCCCATATTCACGACCAACTACGACACGGCTATTGAGGAGTTCTGCGAACTCTACGAGAACTATCACCTCGTCGATGGATTCAGGGCCACTGGTAGAGATTACGCATGGGATCCCGCTCAGTTTCATCGTTTTGCTATCGTCCCGAATAAGAGGAACATCGTTCTTTTCAAATTGCATGGCTCTGTGAATTGGACCTTTGTAAAAAGTAAAAATGCAATCCTACGCACACAACCCTTTCACCAGATGATCGACGCTGCCAAGTACCGGAACGTTCTAATTTATCCAGCAACTCATAAAGTCGCGACTGACGAACCGTTTTTCACGGCCTACGATTACTATGGAAGATGCTGCGAACACGCCGAGGTCCTGCTGACAATCGGATATTCATTTCGGGACTATGATGCGTTGGCTCGCTTGAGGAGCGCCATGTCGGTCAATCCGACCCTAAGAGTTGCGTTGCTAGCGCCGGATTGCAAAGAGGTGCTACAACGCCTCCCGATCGACCACCATAGAGAAATCCCGCTGGAACTTTTTTTTGGCAACAAGGCTACCGCCGCACAGTTCTCCGGGGCGATTTCTAAACTTCTGAGTTCGCTCACAAGTACCACGACGTCGACGTCACCCCGGATCGGCTAAACAAAGCGTCGATCAGGGAAACCGTCGCCGGGACTGGCCTTCCGCACGGAAATGCTGCCAAGGCGGCCGAGTGAAGGACCGACTCCTCGGTGCGATCCTTCTCGCCACGATCGTGTCCCCAAGCGTGAGCGGAACGACCATTAGCGCAGTCCTTGTGATAGACTCGCACTCGAAGATGCACCCATCCTCGAGGCTGTTCTAACCGCCGTTGCGACGACTCTTGCCAATCGTTCCGTCGGCGGTTCTGTGACCTTCTTAAAAAAACCTAGATTCTGTCGACGTGTTCAAGGACAGGCACGCGGAAAGCGGCTGAATCAAAACGCGGTCGAATATTGTATCTGCATGAAAGTTATGTTATTCTCTCCGTTAGTGGCCCGGTAAGATATTGAAGGCAAAAGACTTAGCGTCGGAGCGCCCGCCGATTGACCGTCAAAGGACAGATCCTGAAGTCGGCCTCCGTCATAGCCTTCGTCACCGCTATCAGCCGTATTTGCGGGTACTTACGGGACCAGCGGGTGGCCCTTCTTCTGGGCACCTCTCCCGCGGCCGACGCCTTCATCCTGGCCTTTCGCATCCCGAACCTCTTCCGCCGCATGGCGGGGGGAGGCGCGCTCTCGGCGTCGTTCATCCCGGTATTTACGGGCTACCTGCGCGACAAGCCTCGTTCCGAGGCGATGGCGTTTGCGCGGAGACTCTTTTGGATCATCGCGGCGGTGATGGCGGTGGTCGGGGCGCTGGGCTGCATCTTCTCGAAGCAGGTGGTTTTCATCTTCACGCTATTCGGCGGGAGCAACCTGCAGTGGAATCTGGCGGTTTTTCTGAACCGGATTATTTTCCCGGGCGTGCTGTTCGTAGGGCTCGCGGCGCTGGCAACGGGAATCCTGAACAGCTTTCAGATTTTCGGATTGCCGGCGGCGACGTCGGTGTTTTTCAACCTGACGGTGATTCTTTTCTCGTTCGGCTTCATCTACGGGCCGATCACGCGGTGGGCTCCGGCGAGTTACAAGACGCCGGCGGTGGCGCTGGCGGTGGGGGTCTTGGCCGGGACGGCGGTGCAATTCTTTGCGCAGGTTCCGCCGCTGGTGCGACGGGGGATGAATTTCAAACCCGAGGCGTCGATCAGCGACCCGGGAGTGCGGAAGGTGGGGCGGCTGCTGGGGCCGGCGGCGTTCGGAATGGGCGTCTACCAAATCAATTTTTTCATCGACACGATTTTTGCCACGTCGTCGCGGATGCCGACAGGCAGCGTAGCGTCGCTTTACATCGCGGACCGGGTGATGGAGCTGGTTCTGGGCAGCTATGCGATCGCGATGTCGACAGCGCTGCTGCCGATGATGTCGCATCAGGCGGCAGCGGGAAAATTCGGGGAGATGAAGAACGCGTTCGCGTTCTCGCTCCGGGTGGTATCGTTCATCACGATACCGGCGGCTGTGGGATTGATTCTATTGCGACGGCCTGTGATTCAGGTTCTCTTTCAACACGGGAAGTTCGTGGCGGAATCGACGGCGCTGACCGCCCACGCGCTGCTGTTCTACGCGCTTGGGCTTCCGGCATACGCCGGCATCAAGCTGATCACGCCGATGTACTACTCGACGCACGACACGGCGACGCCCGCGCGCGTCGGAGTGTACATCCTGGCGCTGAACGTGGCGCTGAACGCCTGCTTTCTCGTTTTTCTGTTCCGGTATCTGACGAATGGGACGCCCGCGCTGGCGAGTTCGATCGCGGCGTATTTCAATTTTCTGCTGCTGTTCGCCATCTTCCGGAAGAGGCATGGGCGACTGGGCGGCAAGGAGCTTGTGAGGTCCGTGGGGAAGATGGCGATCTGCGCTGCGGGAATGGCGGCGGCCTGCGTGGCGGGCTTGCGATACACGGGGCTGGAGAACATCGAGCGACTGGGTTCGCAGGCGGGCGTGCTGGCGGCGATGATTGCGATGGCCGTGGCGGTCTACTTCGGGCTCGCGCGGCTGCTGCGGTGCGAGGAGTTGCCGGAGTTCCTGCTGCTGCTGCGCAGGGGCGAACCGGCAGCGATCGCAGCGCCGGGAGTGGATGCCTGAACGTTTTTTGAATTGGGGGAAGCTGTGGGGCCGGAAATCGGAACGTTCCTGCATTACTTGCGCGTGGAGAAGGCCTTGTCGACGAACACGATGATGGCCTACAAGCGCGACATACGAAAGTTCGACGAGTTCATGTCCCAGCGCAAAGTGGGCCTGGTGGACGCGAGGCGGCGCGACGTGGTGGATTTTCTAGCGGGGCTTTACCAGCGCGGGCTCGACAGCCGGACGGTGGCGCGGCATCTGGTGACGATCCGGAATTTCTACCGGTTCTGCATCACTGAGGGATTGGTAAAGGAAGATCCGGCGTGCAGCATCGAATCGCCGAAGATTCGCAAGACGCTGCCGCATTTCCTGAGCATCCCGGAAGTGGAGCGGCTGCTCGCGGTGCCGGACACGGACACGGTGATGGGTTTGCGCGACCGCGCGATGATCGAGCTGATGTACTCGACGGGGCTGCGCGTTTCGGAGTTGTGCGGGCTGCGCGTCGGAGACATCCAGATGAACGGCGGCAGCCTGCGGTGCATCGGCAAAGGAAACAAGGAGCGGATCGTGCCGGTTGGCCGGAGGGCGCTCGACGCGATTCAGGATTACCTGCGTGATTCGCGGCCGAAGCTGATTCCAGAGAAGGGGTCGCCCTATCTGTTCTTGAACAAAAGGGGCGGCAAGATGGGCCGGATCATTTTCTGGCAGCTCTTGAGGGACTACGGGGTGAAGGCGGGGCTGCGGGAGTCGCTGAAGCCGCACATGCTGCGGCACAGCTTCGCGACGCACCTGCTGGACGGGGGAGCAGATCTTCGGTCCGTGCAAATGATGCTGGGCCACGCGGACATCACGACTACGCAGATTTATACGCACGTTGTAGAGGAACGGCTGAAACAGGTTTATAAGGCGCACCACCCGCGAGCCTGAGCGCACGCGAGGAATTGGAGGAGGTTCAGGACCTCATGCCCGACTACATGTTCTTGCTGGAAAGCCGACTATCTCCCGAGCAGAGGGCGGTGCTGGAGCGCGTGCAGGAACTTTCGCGCACGCAGGATGTGAATATTTATCTGACGGGCGGGGCCGTGCGCGACCTGATCTCTGGCCAGCCCATTCGCGACCTGGATTTCACGATCGAGGGAAATCCGACGCGCATGGTGGCGGAGCTGGTGAAGGGCGGCGCGCGCGTGACGCTCGAAAACGAGCGGCTGCGCCATTACGAGGTGATTTTCGCGGGCGACGTGGACGGCTCGATCGCGGCGGCGCGCGAGGATTACTACGAGCGCCCGGGAACGAAGCCGGAGTACCGCTTCTCGAGCATCATGGAGGACCTAAGGCGGCGCGATTTTTCGATCAACGCGATCGCGATTTCGCTGAACACACAGTCGCGCGGATTGCTGCTCGATCCCACGAACGGACTGGCCGATCTCGAAAAGCAGGAGGTTAGGGCGCTTTCGATCCACGCGTTCACGAACCAGCCGATCCGCTTGATGCGCATCCTGCGGTATTCGGCGCGCATGGGATTCAAGATGGAGTCGCGGACGCAGGAATGGTTCGAGCTGGCGATCGAGCGGGGCTTGCAGGAAAACCTGGACGGCGCGGCGGTGGGGAACGAGGTTCGCAGCGTGGCGCGGGAGGACAGCGCCGTCGACGCTCTGAAGGAATGGGAAAATCACAAGATGCTGGGCGCGATTCATCCGCAGCTCCAGCGGCGCAGGCCGGACTACGAGAGCCTGAACAAATTGTCGAAGGCGCGCGCGAATTTGAATGCGGCCGGGCTGCGTCCGCGGCTGCAGGTCGCGGTGATGTACTACATCCTGGGGAGGCTGAAGTCGCGCGAAGCAGCGGCTGCGATGCGGAACATGGAGTTCCGCTCGGCTGAGGTGGAGGCAATCACCAATTTGGTGCCCGAGGCGCAGAAGATCGTCAAGATGCTGAAGGGACGAAAGACAAACACGCCGAAGGACGCGTATTTTTATATCGCGTCGCTGCCGGTAGAGATGCTGGCGTTCATCGAAGTGGAGTTGCCGAACCCGAAGGCGCTCTCGAAGATCCGCAACTACCTGCAGAAATGGCGGCCGACGCGCCTGGCGCTGCCGGTGGCGGAGCTGGATTCGCTGGGAATTCCGCGCGGACCGAAATTCGACAAGATCCTCGAAGACCTGTTTGATGCGCAGCTTCGCGGGCGGGCGCGCGATCCGGAAAGCCGCACGAAGATGCTGCGGCAACTGGCGGGGATCAAGGACGAGCCGAAGAAGGTCGAGAAGGAAAAGAAGAAGCGGAAGGGAAAAGAAGCTCCTGCGAAACCGGGCGAGCACCAGGGGAAAGAAGCCGCTGCTGCGTTGGCCCCTGCGGCGGGCGCCCAAGGGAAGTCCCCGAGCGAAGCAAAGCACGCCGCGAAAGGCCACCATCCGGCGCCGAGCCAAGGCAAGAAGGCGGCGAAGCCGATGGCCGCAAAGGCAAAGGCGCGACCCGCGAAGAAGTCGCGCCGTTAAGAGGCGCCTGCAAAGCTCAGATCAAATTGCCGCAGCGTTCTAGCGGAAGCGGAAAATCAGGCCCAGATTCGCTTCGCCCTGCTCTGCGTGATTGGAGACGCCGATCAACTGCGGACCGAAGAACGGGTCGTAATATTCCTCGACCGCTGTGGTCGTCCGCGTCGGAGCCCAGCGCCCTTCCAATCGAAGCCCAACGTGACGCGTGAAGAAATATCGCGCTCCAATGCCGAGGTTGTAGGAGAAGCGATTGCTGAAGGGCAGATATCCGCCCGAATTGAAGTGAGTGAAGCCAAGACCTCCGACGACATACGGACGGATTTTGGCTGAGGGATCGCGGAAAGTGTAGCTGAAGCCCCACTGGTACAAGTCGACGTCGGCGCTGGTGAGATCGGAGCGCGTGTCAGTGATGAAATTGTGCTGGCCGAGCTCGGTGGGCTGGTGGTTGTACATGAACTCGAGCTGGAAGTTGGGGAAGCTCTGGAAGAGGGAGTAGTCGGCAATGATTCCGTAGTTGAGGCTGCTCTTTATCGTGAGATAGTCGACGTCGCTATTGAAGGCCGTGGTGGAATTGGCGAAATCAACGACGCCACCGAAGCGCGCACCGGCGAAGGGAGTAACTTCGAATTCGTGCTGGGCCTGAGCTCTTGAAACGCCCACAATCGAGAAGAGGAAAAGGAAGAGAACGATTCTGCGCCAAGCCATGAGGGTCTCCTTGAGCACTCTTTGGAGCCGGGCAACCGGGGCCGGGGACTCCGTAGATAAGATGCTTGCGAGGGGCAAACGGTTAGGGCGATTGTTCGTAGTTTTGCCGGGAGTGAACACCTAGGCGGGTGCGGATGGCGGCTCCCGTTTCTGGTAGAATGGATTGCGCATGGGGGCTTCGAACTTCGTACATCTGCATGTTCACACGGACTACTCTCTCCTCGATGGCGCCTGTGAAATCGGCGAGTTAACGACCGAAGCGGCGCGCCGAGGAATGCCCGCAGTCGCCGTGACGGATCACGGCAATCTCTTCGCAGCAGCCAACTTCTACAATCAGGCGACGATACACGGAGTGAAGCCGATTATCGGGTGCGAGGTGTACGTCGCGCCGGATAGCCACAAGAACCGGGGCAGCGACGCCGAGCGATCGAACCATCTGGTGCTGCTGTGCGAGAACGAGGAAGGCTACCGCAACCTGATCAAGCTGGTGTCCACGGGGTTCCTCGAAGGGTTCTACTACAAGCCGCGAATCGACCATGAGCTGCTGGCGCAGCACAGCAAGGGACTGATCGCGCTGTCGGCCTGCTTGCGGGGCGAAGTGGCGGACGCGCTCGTGGCGGAGAAGTACGATCAGGCGCGGGCGAACGCGTACCGGCTGCGCGACATCTTTGGGAAGGGCAATTTCTTCCTCGAGGTGCAGGACCAGGGGCTGGAGATCGACGGGAGAATCAATCGCGACCTGGTACGGCTATCGCGCGAGACCGGCATTCCGCTGGTTGCAACGAACGACTGCCATTACCTGACGCGGGCGGATTCACACGCGCAGGAAGTGCTGCTGTGCATTCAGACGGGCAAGACGATGTCCGACGGGCAGCGGATGAAGTTTGCGACCGACCAATTTTATTTCAAGACCGCGGAAGAGATGGCTCAGGTGTTTGGGGAACTGCCGGACGCGCTGCAGCGCACGGTGACGATCGCGGAGCGCTGTAACCTGAAAATCCAGCGCGTGAGCGATCCATTTCCCGAGTTCAAGGTTCCCGAGGGGCACACGACCGATTCGTATTTCGAGAAGGTGGCGCGGCAGGGATTCCAGTCGCGGCTGCCGCAATTGGAGCGGCTGGCGAAAGAGAATCGCTTGCGGCATCCGCTGACGGAGTACGAGAGCAGGCTCAGCGCCGAAATCGAGATGATCAAGAAGATGCGGTTCGCCGGATACTTCCTGATCGTCTGGGATTTCATTCACTACGCGCGAACGCAAGGAGTGCCGGTGGGGCCAGGACGCGGCTCGGCGGCGGGGAGCCTGGTGGGGTACTCGCTGCAAATTACGGACGTCGATCCGCTGCAATATGACCTGCTGTTCGAGCGTTTCCTGAATCCGGAACGAATCTCGATGCCGGATATCGATATCGACTTCTGCATGCGGCGGCGCGGCGAGGTGATCGATTACGTCCGCCACAAGTACGGCGACAAGAACGTGGCGCAGATCATCACTTTCGGCACGATGGCGGCGAAGGCGGTGTTGAAGGACGCGGGGCGCGCGCTCGACATGCCGTACGGGGAAGTGGACAAGATCGCGAAACTGGTGCCGAACCAACTGAACATCGAGTTGGAGGATGCGCTGAAGCAGTCGCCACAACTGGAATCGCTGCGACAGTCAGATGAGCGCGTGAAGGAACTGGTGGAAGTGGCGCTGCGGCTCGAAGGACTGGCGCGGCACGCGTCGACGCACGCCGCCGGCGTGGTGATTTCGCCGAGGCCGCTGACAGAAATCGTCCCGCTGTACAAGTCGAACAAGGATGAAATCACGACGCAGTACGACATGAATGCGCTGGAGCGCATCGGCCTGCTGAAAATGGATTTTCTGGGCCTGACGACGCTGACGGTGCTGACGGACGCGGAGCGAATGATCCAGCAAAACCGGGGCGTCGCGGTCGATCTTTCGACCCTGGCGCTCGACGATGCGGACACATACGCACTTTTCGCGCGCGGTGACACGACCGGCATCTTCCAGTTTGAGTCGCACGGCATGCGGGACATTTTGAAGCGGTACCAGCCGACGCGGCTCGAGGACCTGACGGCGCTGAACGCGCTGTACCGCCCCGGTCCCATCCAGGGCGGGATGATCGACGATTTTATTGCGCGGAAGCACGGGAAGAAAAAGGTTCGGTACGATCTGCCGGAACTGGCCGAGATTCTGGCGGAGACGTGGGGCGTGATCCTGTATCAAGAGCAGGTGATGCAGATCGCGAACCGGCTGGCAGGCTTCTCGCTTGGGGACGCGGACATTCTGCGGCGGGCGATGGGCAAGAAGAAGGTGGAAGAAATGGCGGCGCAGCGGGAAAAGTTCCTGGTGGGATGCAACGCGCGCAAGGTGCCGAAGGACAAGGCGGAAAAGATTTTCGATCTGATGGCGGAATTCGCCGGATACGGCTTCAACAAGTCGCACTCGTGTGCGTACGCGCTGCTGGCGTACCAGACCGCCTGGCTGAAGACGCACTATCCCGTGGAATTCATGGCCGCGATGCTCGGGTCAGAAACGGGCAACACCGACAAGGTGGTGAAGTACATCAACGAAGCGCGAGGGATGGGAATCACGGTGCTGCCGCCGGACGTAAACTCGAGCGACGTGGATTTCACGCCGGTCGGGGATCAGATCCGGTTCGGCCTGCGGGCGATCAAGAATGTCGGCGAGAACACGGTGAAGGGAATTCTGCAGGCGAGGGAATCGCTGGGGCGCTTCACGAGCTTTTTCCAGTTCTGCGAGACAGTGGACTCGCGGCTGCTGAACAAGCGCGTGCTGGAGAGCCTGGTGAAGGCGGGGGCGCTCGACGGATTGGGCGCGAATCGCGCGCAGATGATGGCGTCCATCGACAGCGGCATGGAGCGCGGGCAGAAGTTGCAGCGCGCGAAAGAAATCGGGCAGCACGGGCTGTTCGGCGGATTGGCGGCGGCTGCGGCTCCCGCACTTGAGCCGGAAATGCTGCCGGAATGCGCGGAGTGGCCGGAGCACGAGCTGCTTGCCGCGGAGTATTCGGTTCTCGGGTTTTACGTTTCAGGGCATCCGCTCGACAAGTATGCAGGACGGCTGCGGGACCTGAAGGCAGTGGAGCTCTCGTCGATTGAAGGGCGCAGAAACGGGGAAGAGCTGACGGTCGCGGGAATTATCGTGCAGTCGCGCCCGATGAGATCGCGGCGCGGGCAGCGGTGGGCGATTCTGACGCTGCAGGACCGCACGGGCGTGATCGAAGCGCTCACGTTTCCGGAGGCGTTCCAGAAGCTGGAGCCGATCCTGAAGGCAGCGACGCCGCTGCTGCTGAAAGCACGAGTGGCGGTGGAGGACGTGGGGACGCGGCTGATTGTTTCAGACGGGCGGACAATCGAGCAGATGATGGACTCGGCGCCGAACATGCTGCGCGTGCGAGTGAACAGGAATGCGCTCGATGCAGGCGTGCTTGACCGGCTCGGGGATCTCTTTTCCAGCCGGCCGGGCCGCTGCCGCATCGCGTTCGAGATTGTAAACGAGGATGGAAGCGAGGCAACGATCGAGGCGTCGAGCGCCGTTCGGGCGGATCCGGATTTGATCGCGCGCGTGCAGGAAATTTGCGGCGCGGATTCGGTAGCGGTGTTGCGATGAATGGCAAGAGGCGGCGTGCGGCACGGCAGCGGCTTCGTCGGATGCGCGAGCGCGCGAAAGAGCGAGAGGCTCTGACCGGGAAGGCTTCGGAAAAGGGCCATGGCGGCGCGGCACATGCGAAGGGCGCGAACGCTGGACGCGGCGTCCGGCATGAGGACGAGAAGGCGACGGAGAGACAGCCGATGCGAACGGACGATTCTGCGGCCGACGGTGGCGAGGTTCGCGAGCGCGACCGGCAGCGCCAGAGGCAGATTGACGCGCTCGAGCGCGACGTATTCGAGCTGAGCCGCCTGACGAATCCGACGGACTCGACGGCGGAAGACATCGAGCGGATTCGCCGCGAAGTGGATGAGCTGCGCCGCGAGTTCTATACGCATCTGGGATCGTGGCAGAGATTGCTGCTCGCCCGGCACGCGCAGCGTCCGTACACCGAAGACTACATCCGGCTGCTCTTCGATGACTTCAGCGAAATTCACGGGGACCGCGGATTTTCGGATGATCCGGCGCTGATTACGGGAATGGCGTGGTTCCGCGGCAAGCCGGTGATGATTGTCGGCTCGCAGAAGGGACGCGATACGAAACAGCGGCTGGCGAGAAACTTTGGCCAGGCCAAGCCCGAGGGATACCGGAAAGCGCTTCGGGCTATGCAGCTCGCGGCCAAGTTTAAGCGGCCGATTTTCGTTTTCGTCGATACGCCGGGGGCGTACCCGGGAGTCGATGCGGAGGAGCGCGGCCAGGCGGAAGCGATCGCGCACAATTTGCGCGAGATGTCGCGGCTTCCGGTGCCCATCATCGTCACGATTACCGGCGAAGGCGGATCGGGCGGCGCGCTGGCAGTTGCGGTGGGCGATCGCGTGTTCATGCTGGAGAATTCGGTTTACTCGGTGATCTCGCCGGAAGGCTGCGCGTCGATCATGTGGCGAGACGCCAGCAAAGCGGAAACGGCTGCGGAGGCTCTGAAAATCACCGCGAACGATCTGCTGGAACTGAAGTTGATTGACGAGATTGTGCCGGAGCCGGATGGCGGCGCTCACTGCGATCACGCGCGTTCCGCCGAGCTTCTGGAGCCAGTCCTTTCCCGCGCGCTGGCGGACCTCTCCGCCTTGTCCCCGCAAGAGCTGCTGGAACAGCGCTATCAGAAATTCCGCAACATGGGGCAATTCTTCCAGCAGTAGCGGCCGTATCCCGCTTTTCCGCGAGGGAACTTTGCGAAGCCGCGGCGCGTATCATGGAGTGAGGGCTTCGAAGAAGGAGGCGCCATGTACTGCGATAGCTGCGGCCATCAACTGAACGACGACGCGCAATTTTGTGTCGCGTGCGGGAAGCAATTGAGCCCGCCGCTCCCGCAAGCGCGCGCCGTGCCCGTACCGCCGGTGACAGCGTACGGCCGAGTGGCGCAGCACCTGAAAATTCTGGGCTCTCTCTGGCTCGTGTACGGATTGATGCGCCTGATGGAGATGTTCTGGATCGTTCTGATTGGCCGCAGATTTATTCCGTCGTTGGTCACGGACATTGTTTCCGGGGTTGGCGGGTTTCCGTCTGACTTTCCGATGGGCCGGCTCATTTCGGGCGGACTCGTGTTCGCGGGCTTCTGGGTGGGGGCGTTTGCGGTGCTGGAAATGGTGGCTGCTTGGGGACTTTTCGAGCGGCGTCCCTGGGCACGAATCCTGGCTCTGGTTCTAGGTTTCCTCGCGCTTCTGCGGTTTCCCTTCGGCACCGCATTGGGCATCTACACACTTTGGGTGCTGCTGCCGGGCATCTCTGGGCAGGAGTATGACCGGCTCGCTAGCGACCGGGCGGCTCTGACCTCCGCGCCAGCGATGCGGTGAAGCAGACCGAGAAGCCCATTCAAACGGACAAGCCTCGTGCGAGAATAGGGAGAGACGCCGAGGTGCGGGAATGCCGACCGAAATTTCAGCTGCAACGAATCGCAAAGGTCTGGGAACCCTTTGGATCCTCTATGCGTTGCTGCGGATCGCGGGCGCCGCGCTGCTGGTCGTGTTCAGCGCGACCGCGACCCTGATGGCAGGAGCTTTGCTGACGCGGGTTCCCGATCCGCTCACGATGATGAGCCTCTTCCACGTGCTTTACTGGATCGTGATCTGCCATTGCATCGTGTGCGCGCTCCTGGGTCTGTTTGCGGGAAGAGCGCTGCTTGCGGGCGACGGTTCGGCGCGCCGCCTCGCTGTCCTGGCTTCGCTGGTCTCCCTTCCGGAAATTCCGTTTGGCCTTGTATTGGGGACATACACGCTGTTCGCCTTCAGCTGTGCCTCCGTCGGCCGAATGTAGAGTGCGGCGTTCGCCCTCCTTCCGTCATTAGACATTGAACACGTTGCTCCGTTCTACTCGTTGCTGGTTTCGACTGGCTGCTTTAGCTTGAAGTTATGGGGGCAAGCCGCATGTCAGAGGCCGGGGCACCGTTGATGGACGAAATCTTCAGGCCGTACGAAAAGCTGGTCGAAATCACGATATTGGGCAAGACGTTCCTGGTGCCTGAAAGGAATTCGCTGCTGCGGGCGTTTCAGTTCATCAGCCCGGAGACGATTCCGTACGGACGGTTCTGCTGGAACCAGGAATGCCAGTATTGCAAGGTGAGCTGCCAGCTGGCGGACGACGATCAGGCCCGGCCGATATTGAGCTGCAAGTTCCTGGTTTCCGAGGGCATGAACATCTCGGAGATGGCGCCGGAGCTTGTGGGATGCCTGCGAAGCAAGCTCGGCCAGTAGAGAGTCCTGATTTTCTCCCGGACCTGATTTCCCGAACAGACGAATCGCGCGTTAGCGCGCGAAGCTTGCCATTTTTTCGCTTGTCGTGCGATTCTCCTCCCGGAGCGGACCGAGTATGCCCGTCTGTGAAGGCTGTGGAGCGCGTACCGATGAGGCGCACATCCAGCGAAGGGCGCAACGCCTGGAACTGGCGGCCAAGTTCCGTCCTATTTCTATTAAGGTTCTTTTCCTCGAGGGCGCTCCGCCGGCGCGGCTGGAAGACTATTTCTACCGGGCCGCGACGGACCGTTCGGTGCGCTCGGTTGCGGCGCGTTCGTACTTTGATGAGCTCGCAAAATGCGTCAGTGCGACTGGCAGCGGAGGAGAGGAGCAGGCGCTTCGAGAGTTTCAACGCCAACGTTTCTTTCTTACGTACGCGGTGGAGTGCCCTTTCGAGGAGCACGCGGACCCGCAGGCCACGCTTCGACGCTTTGCACCGACGGCGGTGAAGCACGTCCAGACGGATTGCATTCCTTCCTACATTGTTCCGCTCTCGGGATCGACGCGGGAACTGGTCCGGCTGTTCGGGCTGGTGGGTTGGGGAGACCGATTGATTCTCGACAAGGGCGGACCGTTCGAAGACCCGTATCTCGGCGACCCGCAAAAACAGGCGGCGCTCGGCACGGGCTATGGCGAGCGCATACGGCAATTGTTGGCTGCCCTACCATAGCGGGGAATAGCCTATCGATTGGTTAGTGTGAATACTTGCTAAGGGCAAGGGCTCCGTGCCATCCTTTCCGGCTCGGGAGGAGCTGGGATGCCGGTTTGTGATGGCTGCGGTGCGCGCGTGGACGATGCTCACATCCGCCAACGCATCGAGCGCCTGGAACTCGCGACGCGATTTCGGCCGATTCACATTCATCTGCTGCTGATGGACGCTGCGCCGCCCAGCCGGCCCGAAGACTTCTTCTATCGCGTCTCGCGCCCGTCCGCACGGTCCGTAGCCTCGCGCATGTACTTCACGGAGCTGGCAAAGCTGGTTGGAGTGAAGCCGGGGCGCGAGGGCCCTGAAGAGACAACGCTCGGGGAATTCCAGAAGCGCGGAATGTTTTTGACGTACGCGGTTGAATGCCCGGTCGAAGACTACAATGAATTGAGCGCGGCGGTTCGGCGGCTGGCGCCCACCGTCGTCAAACGCGTGCAGACGTCGTACCAGCCCAAGTACATCGCGCCGATCTCGCAGCCAACCCAGGAACTCGTCAAGCTCTTTCAGATGACGGGCCTGGGCGACCGACTTGTGCTCAACGAAGGCGCTCCGTTCGTCGATCCCTTCATCGGCGATCCGCAAAACCAGGCCGAATTCGGCACATCGCTGGGCGACCGTCTGCTGAGCGCGGTGGCCCAACTGCCATAGCCCGTCCCAGAGGGCATTTGTTCTGAGAGCCACGGCGTCGCGGCGCCAATGTGTTAGAATCTGCGGTACTCCAGCCAGCGAGTACCAGGAGTGCTGTATGAGAGCCCAAAGGAAATTCCTGATTGGGTCGGCGATTATCATCATCACGCTGATTTCGCTCGCCTACGTTGGGTTCACGCAGAGCAAGACCTACTACCACACGATTGCAGAGCTTTCCTCGCTTCAGGGACCGGCTCTTCACCAACGGATGCGCGTTTCGGGGAACGTGCAGAACGGCACGATTCGGCATGTGTCGGGCGGGATCGACTTCGTCCTTGTGGAGGAAGGGAAGGCGATGCCGGTTAGCTATGTGGGGACCGATCCATTGCCGGATACTTTCAAGGACGGCGCGCAGGCCCTGGTGGAGGGGAATCTGATGCCGGACGGGCACTTCGTCGCGCAGCAGGTGCAGGCGAAATGCGCTTCGAAGTACCAGGCCAGCCCGGGTACCGCTTCGGGAGCCCAGCCGCAGACCTCAGGAAGTCCTAGCGGAAGCGGGAGCTGAGGGAGCAAGCCTTGGATATTGCCGGCTCTTTTGCCCTGCTTCTCGCGTTCGTCGCTGCGATCTATGCGTTTGTAGCGGGGATCGCGGGAATCATCACGCGCCGCGCCTTGCTCAGGAAGAGCGCGCTGAACGCGGGGATGGCCGTCTTCTTTCTTATAACCTTCGCGGTAGGCTGCCTCGAATACTTCTTCTTCACCGACAATTTTTCGCTGGCATACGTGGCGGAGCACAGCAACCGGGCGCTGCCGGCGTTTTACAAATTCGCGGCGCTGTGGGCGGGGCAAGAAGGCTCGCTGCTCTGGTGGTCATGGCTGCTCTCGGTCTACGCGTTTCTGGTGCTGTTCATCAATCGGAGGAAGCATCCGGAGCTGATGCCGTATGTCGGTGTGGTAATCGCCGGAGTGCAGATCTTTTTTCTAACGCTCAATAATTTCGTCGCCAGCGCGTTCAACGTGCTGGGGACCACGGACGCGAACGGCGTTCTTCGCGTCGCGGCTCTCTCGGACGGACACGGCTTGACGCCGCTGCTCCAGTATCCCGAGATGGTGATTCATCCGCCGATGCTGTATCTCGGATACACAGGCTTCACCATCCCGTTCGCGTTTGCGCTGGCAGCGCTGCTCGGGCGCTATCCCGGCGAGAAATGGATTCACATCACGCGCCGCTGGACGATGATCGCGTGGTGCTTCCAGTCGGTGGGCATCCTGCTAGGCGCGCATTGGGCGTATGCGATGCTCGGCTGGGGCGGCTACTGGGAGTGGGACCCGGTGGAAAATGCGTCGCTGCTGCCGTGGATTGCCGCCACGGCTTTCCTGCATTCGGTGATGATGCAGGAAAAGCGCGGGATGATGAAGGTGTGGAACGTGTGGCTGGTGTTCGTCACCTTCATGTTGTGTATTCTGGGGACGCTGCTGACGCGGTCGGGGATCGTCAATTCGGTGCACGCCTTCGCGCAGTCGTCGATTGGAAGTTGGTTCGTTGCGTTCCTTGTGATCGTGCTGGTGGTCTGCTTTCTGGCGTACTGGAAAAACCGGGATTACCTGCGGAGCGATAATCAACTGGATTCGCTTGTTTCGCGCGAATCGAGCTTCCTGTTCAACAACCTGATTCTCCTCGCGGCCTGCTTCGCGGTCCTGTGGGGCACGCTCTTTCCGATTCTTTCGGAATGGGTGGTGGGAAGCAAAGTGAGCGTTGGCCCGCCGTTCTTCGACAAGGTCAACGTGCCGATTGCGTTGTTCCTGCTGTTTCTGACCGGCGTGGGTCCGCTGCTGGCGTGGCGCAAGACATCGCTCGACGCACTGGAGCGGAACTTCGCGTGGCCGCTCGCCGGAGGCGTACTTTCCGGCATCGTCGCCTTCGCACTGGGATTCCGACAGTTCTATCCGCTGATGTGCCTGATCCTTTCCGTGTTCGTGACTCTGACGATTTTCTCGGAGTTCTTTCGCGGAGCCCGGGTGGTCGCTGCGCGCGAGAACATCAACCTGCTGAGCGCCGTCGGCGAGCTGACGATGCGCAATACGCGCCGGTACGGCGGCTACATCATTCACTTCGGCATCGTTCTGATTTTCATCGGTATCACCGGCTCCGCTTTCAACAAGGATGCGCAGGCGGAACTTAGCGTGGGGCAGAGCCTCAGAATCGGTCCTTACACATTGCTGTGCCAGAATTTTGATTCAGTGGCCAACGACAACTACCAGTCGGCGCGCGCGACTCTCGAGGTCTTTCGCAACGGCAAATCCGAGATGATGCTTTACCCGGAGCGCCGTTTCTTCCCGGCAAGCGGCGAGACGGAAACGATTGTTGCGCTGCGCTCGTCGGCTCTCCGCGATTTGTATGTGGTTTATGCGGGCCGCAGTCCACAGGACGGCAATCCCGTAATCCATGCCTATCTGAATCCGCTGGTCAAATGGATTTGGTTTGGCGGAATCGTGGTTGTGTTGGGCACGGGGCTTGCTCTAATGCCCAACCGCCGGACGGCGCCCTTGCCCTCGCCCATTAAGGAGAAGTCGTGGGCCGATGCGGTGCCTGCAGCTGCTTCGCCGGCAGGTGTCGTGACGCGGGGAGCGAACGCTCATGATTAGCCGCCGGCACACCCTCGTCGCAGCGCTGTGCGCTCTCTTCGTCTGCTTTCCGTCGGCTACCCTGGCACAGCAGACGGCACAGGCCGCGCGAGCGAAGGCTCTCTCCATGAAGCTCAAGTGCATGTGCGGCGGCTGCAACGACGCGGTGGGCGGCTGCTACCATTCCGGCGGCACGTTTTCAGGCCCTTGCGACACCGCACTGGGAATGCTGAAGGAAATCAACCAGCGCATCGCGCGGAACGAGACAGATGACCAGATTCTGAAGGGTTTCGTTCAGGAGTATGGCCCCACGGTTTTGATCGACCCGCCCGCAAAGGGCTTCAACCTGACGGCGTGGGTCATGCCGGTCGTTGTGCCGATCATCGCGTTCGTAGGCGTCTGGGAAGTGGTGCGGCGATGGCGACACCACGCCCGGCTGGAGCCTGCGGCGCCGGCCGATGTGCCATCGGATCTGCTCGCGCGAGTTCAGCGCGATGTTGAGGGGAGCGACCGGTCATGAGCGGGGTTGATGTGACTGCTGCCTGCGTGCTGCTCTCCGCGGCTGCCATCATTTTCATTTTTGGAGTGAGGCTCGATTCCTCCGACGCTCAGCCGCATCGCACGAAGCTCGATCAGCTGATCGAGCGCCGCGACGCTATCTATGAGAACCTCCGTGATTTGCGGTTCGAGTTTCGCGCCGGAAAGTTCTCCGAGAAGGATTTCGAGGAGATCAAGCAATCGCTCGAAACAGAAGCAGCGCGGGTGCTGGCGGAGATGGACCGCGTAACCGGCGGCACTCCGACGCCCGCCACGCGTCAAGCCGCGGAACGAGGCCGTCGCGCATGAAACGGAGTCGCAAATTCGAAATTAAGCCAGCCGACGGCCTGCGATGGCTTTTCGCGGTCGCGTGTTTGGTGTTCGCCGCGTGGGGCGCCAACGCGGGAACCGTTTCGGGCACGGTGCGCAACGGCACCACCGGCAAAGTCGCGGCGGGTGTCGACGTCATCCTGATTCAGTTGCAGGGCGGAATGCAGCCCGTGGCGAACACGAAGACGGATTCCGAGGGCCGCTTTCACTTCGACAATCCGGGCCTGGGGCAGGCGCCGATGCTGATTCGCGCGGTCTATCGCGGGGTCAATTACCATGAGCCAGTTCCGCCTGGAAAAACGACCGCCGACGTGGAGGTCTTCGAGCCGACAGACAAGCCGGACGCCTTCGCTGTGACCGCTCACGCGATCGTCGTGCAGCCGAGCGCAACCGACCTGAGCGTAGGCGAGATCTACAACATCACGAACAATACGCAGCCGCCGAAGGCCTATTTCCGCGAGGATGGCTCCTTCCTTTTCTCGCTTCCTGACGGCGCACAGCTCGGCGACGTTTCGGCGCAGGGCGCTTCGGGCATGCCGGTGACGCAGGGAACCATCGACAAAGGCAAGAACGAGGAGGCGATCTCGTTTCCGTTCCGCCCGGGCGACAGCGGAGTGCGCATCTCCTACAAGCTGCCTTATTCCGGCAATCAAGCGCGCGTGCGCTTCGTCTCGCCGTACGCGTCCGATCGCCTCGCGATTTTCGCGCCGCCCGGCGTGCAGATCTCGGGCGATGGGCTCTCGCCCGCGGGTCAGGATCAGGGCTTTTCGGTGTACATGCGCGAATCGGTGGCGGCAAACACTCCCGTGACTGTCTCCATTGCGGGCGTGGGTTCGCCGGTTCAGTCCGGTCAATCCGGCATGCCCGGTGACGACTCGCAGAATTCCTCCGCGAACTCGCGGCTCGAACAAGGCGCCAATGGTGAGGCCGCCGCATCCGCGACGACGATGCCGGCTCGCCTCGACAGCCTGAAATGGGTCCTGGTTGGCGGCTTCGTGGCCATCTTCGCGCTGGGATTTGTGTATCTCTGGCGCCGTCCGCAACTCGCGGTTGCGCCCGCCGGTTCGGTTGCAATGGCTCCTGCTGCCGCGTCTGTCGCGCGGGCCACTGATTCGGCCGCACGAGTAATGCCGGCTGGCAGCGCATCGAGTGCTAGTGCCGTCGACGACGTGAAGCGCCAGGTCACCGGCAGCCTCGATGAAATGAAGGAAAAGCTTTTCCGGCTCGAGCTTCGCCACCAGGCGGGAACAATCGGCGATGCCGAATATGCCGCCGAACGCCAGCGCATCGAGCAACTCCTCCGCGATCTGGTGCGCGGCTGAGCGGTACTTCGTTGTCCGCCTCCCAGAGTGCGTCCGCCCCTATCGCTGGAAGCATCGCCGCCTCCCCTCGGCATTCTCTCGGTATTTCATTCAGTGGTGTCGAGCGGCGCTTCGGTTCCCTTGTCGCTCTTCGCGGAATTTCCCTCGATGTTCTTCCTGGTGAGTTTCTGGTTCTTCTCGGCCACAACGGGGCGGGGAAGACCACCCTCTTGCGAATCGCGGCGCTGCTGATGAATCCGTCGCGCGGGACCGTGCGGTTTCTCGGGTCAGCCTCCCGATCGAGGGATGCCGCCGCTTCGGGCGACAGCGTCTCTCCCGCGGCGGCAAAGCGGCTGCTTGGAATGGTCGGGCACTCGACTCTGTTGTACGACGACCTGACCGCGTCCGAGAACCTTACATTTTTTGCGCGGCTCTACGGCCTCGAGGATGTGAACGCGGCAGCGACGGCGGCCCTGGAGTCATGCGGGCTTGCTTCGCGCGCCGGCAGCGTCGTCCGCACGTTTTCTCGCGGCATGCGGCAGCGCCTCGCGATTGCTCGCGCCCTTTTGCACGGCTCGCGGCTGCTGCTTCTCGACGAGCCGGCAGCGGGGCTTGATCGCCAGGGCCTCGACTGGCTCAGCGAGACGCTGGCGCGCCTGAAGCGCGACGGCTGCACGATCATCATGAGCACGCACGCGCGCAACGAATCGCTCGATCTCGCGACGCGGGCCGTGGTTCTCTCAAGCGGACGCATCGAACAGGATTCCGGCCCCGGCGGCGACGTGCAGCCGCTGCTTGCAAGTCTGCGCGGTGAGGCGTGAACGCATGAGCACCTCTCGCGCCGCCGCTCTGATCCTCGCGAAGGAATTGCGGCTCGAGCTGCGTACCCGCGAACTGCTCAATGCCACCGTCATCTTCGCGCTCGTCGTCGTCGTGCTCTTTAGCTTTGCCTTCGATCCGACCGTGGCTGAGTCGCGCCGCTACGGCGCCGGTCTGCTCTGGATCGCATTTCTGTTCGCGGGGTCGCTGATGCTCCACCCATCGTTCGCGCGCGAACAATCGAATGACACGCTTGACGCGCTGCGGCTCGCGCCCATCTCGCCGTTTGCGATTCTCCTGGGCAAAATCCTGGCCAACTTTATTTTTCTTTTCGCCGCGGAGGTGATTCTCGTTCCGGTCTTCAGCGTCCTCTACAACGTGTCGCTTGCGGGCGTTGTGGGCCGCCTGGCTTTCGTGTTCGTGCTGGGCACGCTGGGACTCGTCGTCACGGGAACCGTCTTCTCGGCGATTTCCGCGCACGCCCGGATGCGCGAGTTGATGCTTCCGCTCCTGCTGCTTCCCATTCTCGCGCCGCTCTTGATTGCGGCCGTTTCGGCAACGTCGTCGCTCTTGAACGCGCCGGCAATCCTGGACGAGACCTGGGTTGCCTTCCTGGTGGCTTTCGACGTTGTCTTCTTTACCGCGTCTTGGCTTCTGGCGGACTTTCTGGTAGAGGAATAGGTCTTGGGCATGAAACTGCGCATTGTCTTTACGATCCTCGTCGCGGCGCTGGTGTGCTTTGCGGGATATGCCGCGCTCTTTATCGCACCCGACGAGCGCACGATGCACGAGGTTCAGCGCATCTTCTATTTCCACGTCGCCAGCTGGAGCGCCTGCTTCACCGCGTTCTTCGTCGCGTTCTGCGGCAATGTTGGGTACCTCGCCACTCGCAAGATCAATTGGGACTGGGTCGGCGTTGCCGGCGCGGAAGTCGGCGTCGCGGCCTGCTCGATCGGATTGATCACCGGCCCTCTTTGGGCCAAACCCGTGTGGGGAGTGTGGTGGACCTGGGACCCGCGCCTCACCACGACGTTCATTCTTTGGCTGCTCTACATCTCGTATTTGCTTCTGCGAGGGTTGCTCGAGGATCCGCAGCGCCGCGCGACGTTGTCCGCCGTCTTCGGGATCTTCGCGTTTCTCGACGTGCCGCTCGTTTACATGTCGAATCGTCTTTGGCGGACCCAGCATCCCGCACCCGTGATCTTCGGCGGAGAGAACTCGGGACTCGATCCCACGATGGGCAAGGTGCTTGGCTTGTGCATCGTTTCGCTGTTGTGCCTGACCATCCTGGTCCTCGCCGACCGCTACCGGCTGGAAAGCCTTCGCCATGAAGCGGATGAGCTCAAGCAGGAAGTAGAATCGCTGGCGTTCAATTCACAGCAGCAGTCTCCCAAGGTGCAATCGTGAAAAATTTCGGCAATTTGTTCGCGGCCTGGATGTTCGTCTGGGCGATATTCTTTGTCTATGAGTTTTCGATCGCCCGGCGCATCGCGGACGTGCGTAAGGAAATCGACGCCCTGAAGCAGCAGCTCCGCAAGGGCTAGGCGGCACGCTCTCGCCAGCCGCTGCCCGTCGCCGGAATCTTGGCTTCTTTGCCCGGCCGGGTTAACCTTGGTGCACGCGCATGCCGGCTTCCAAGCAAGTCGCGATTGTCCTTTTCCAGCTCGGCGGTCCCGATTCGCAAGCCGCCGTCGAGCCGTTTCTCTACAATCTCTTCTGCGATCCCGACATCATCAATTTCCCCGGGGCATTCCTGGCGCGCAAGGCCTTGGCCCGCATCATCTCGCATCGCCGCTCGAAAACGGTGCGCCAGCGCTACGCCGAAATTGGCGGGGGCTCGCCGATTCGGAGGCTCACGGAGATGCAGGGCGCGGCCCTCGAAGCCGTTCTGCGCCCGCACGTTTCGGCGCGCACGATCATCGCCATGCGCTACTGGCACCCCGATACGCAAGAGGCCATCGACGCCCTCGAAAGCGAGCCGTTCGATGAGTTGGTGCTCCTGCCTCTCTATCCTCACTATTCCTTTGCGACGACCGGCAGCAGCCTCAAGGAATGGAATCGTCTATTCCGCTCGCGCAGGCCCGCTCACGCCATCAATCAGTTTTTCGATCATCCGGACTACATCGCCGGCGTCGTGGAGCGCATCAATGGAGTGCTGAGCGAACTCCCGGATCCCGACGACGTTCATCTCGTCTTCAGCGCGCACGGTCTGCCGCTTGCCCTTGTCGAGAAGGGCGATCCCTATCCCAATCAGATCGAGACTACCGTCGCGCTGGTCCGCCAACTCGGCGGGTGGCGGAATCCGCATGTCTTGTGCTACCAAAGTCGCGTGGGCCCGCAGAAGTGGCTGCAGCCCTCGCTGACGGAAACGATCGACACCTTGGCGCGCGGCGGCAAAAAGAGGGTGCTGGTCGTGCCCATTTCCTTCGTCACCGAGCACATCGAAACGCTCCACGAAATCAATATCGAGGCTCGTGAGCAGGCTGAATCCGCGGGAATATCGGAATTTCACATGATGCCCGCGCTCAATGACTCGCCTCTCTTGATTCGCGCGCTTGCCGACCTTGTCCTGCGAGCCGTAGGGATGCGCGCCGGGGTGGCCTCGCTCGCCTCCTAGTTGCCGCCGGCTCAGCTGCTAGTGAGCCTTGTCACAACCCGCTCGTGATGAGTGTCACTTCCTTCTTGACACCGGAACGTCGCCGTCATATAAGGTCGCTCGTCGGCATTCATATTTTGTTTTGGTCTGATTGGTTTTTATTCTTTATAGGGCTCGAACGCACCAAGTAAACGGGGTCTATGGCCGATCAACCTGAAGGGAAGGGCACGGGCGCTTCGTCCGGGCCCGCCCCGGACGCCAAAGCGGTCGCCAAGGAAGTAAACACCAGCCGTCGCCGCATCATCTGGGCGTGTATCTGGGGCTATCTTGGCATCAACTTCCTGATGTTCCTCCGGTTTTTCTTTCCCCGGGCCCTCTACGAGCCGAATACCGTCTTTAATATTGGATATCCGGCGGATTTCAGCCTTGGCATCGACCAGCGCTTCCTAATGACCAATCGCGTCTGGGTAGTCCGCGAGCCGGACCGCATTTTCGTGATTTTTGCGCGGTGTACGCACCTCGGCTGCACGCCGGAGTGGAAGCCCGCGGAGAACAAGTTCAAGTGCCCGTGTCACGGCAGCGGCTACGACAGCGAGGGAGTGAATTTCGAAGGGCCGGCGCCGCGCCCCATGGACCGCGCGTTCGTGCAGCTTGACCCGACGGGCAAGATTGTCGTCGACACGAGCCGGTTGTTCATCGACGATCCACGCGCGGGCGTGAATCATTTTGGCGATACGGGCGCCTTTCTGAACGTTTAGGCGGGTTTGGTTCTGGAGATTCGATAAGCAGCTTTGTAGGGCGCGCAAGCGCGGGGTGTGAGTTCAATGCCGGAAGAGAACGGCGGCAACGGTCGCAAGACGGGCGTCATCGACAAGGTGCAGGAGTCGGCGGCAGCCCTGCGCGAGACGCTGAAGGAAAAGAGCAAGCAGCAGATCACCGAGCTGAAGGAGCCGGAGAAGACCCAGCTCTATCGCTCGATGTTCCGGGTGAAGCACGACGCCGAGCCGCGCAACCGCGCGCTCAGCGTCCTCTCCAACGTCTTCTTCCACCTGCATCCGGCGAAGGTCAATCGCGACGCCACGAAGTACAACTTCACGTGGGGCATGGGCGGCATCACCTTCTACCTGTTCATTGTTCTCACCTTCACCGGCGTCCTGCTCATGTTCTACTACCACCCGTCGAAGGTTCAGGCCTTCCGCGACATCCTGTATCTCGAAAACGACGTTCCCTTCGGCAAGCTTCTTCGCAACATGCACCGCTGGGCCGCGCACCTGATGATCATCGCCGTGTGGCTGCACATGTTCCGGGTCTTCATGACCGGTTCCTACAAGCGCCCGCGCGAATTCAATTGGTGTGTCGGCGTGCTCCTCATGGTGCTGACGATGTTGCTCTCGTTCACCGGCTACCTGCTGCCCGACGATCAGCTGGGCTTCTGGGCCGTCACCGTGGGAACGAACATGGCTCGCGCGACACCGCTGTTGGGGCATGAAGGGCCCTTCGGCGCCCAGCTAGGCATGACGCCATATAACGACGTCCGATTCGCGCTTCTTGGCGGGTCTATCGTCGACGCCAACGCTCTCCTGCGCGCCTATATCTGGCATTGCATCGCTATACCGCTTATCGCGGCCATTTTCATGGGCGTGCATTTCTGGCGGGTGAGGAAAGACGGCGGCATCTCCGGCCCCGCGCCGGTGATGCTTGACTCGGAAGTGAAGGAAGAACGCAGCCCGCGGCCGGTCATCCTGAAGCCGTCGGGTATGGATCAACACGGACGCTGAGGGTCGTCGATGGATTGGCATCAAATCTGGGAAATTGTCTCCGCGCCGGACAACGTTCCGATCGTTGCCTTGCTTTTCCTCGTCCCGTTCTATGTTTGGTACGCGCTGAAACAGGCGATCGAGAATGACCGGCTGATCGGAATGCTGGAAGCGGACGCCCAGGCCGCGAAAACTCGCTACCGCAAGACGCAGCCCTGGGATCCTTCCTGGGACCGCGAAGTTCATACGTGGCCCTACCTGATGCGCATGGAGTTTCTGGTCGCGATCATTGTCACCATCCTGCTGATGGTCTGGTCGCTGACTCTGAATGCGCCGCTCGAAGAGCCTTCGAATCCGAACGTCACCATGAATCCCGCGAAGGCCCCGTGGTATTTCCTCGGCCTTCAGGAAATGCTCGTCTACTTCGATCCGTGGATTGCCGGCGTCGTGATGCCCACGCTGATCATCATCGGCTTGATGGTGATTCCGTACATCGACGCGAATCCTCTCGGCAACGGCTACTACACCTACCACCAGCGCCGGTTCTCGATTATCACCTTTCTCGTGGGCTTCGTCGGCCTGTGGGTTGCAATGATTTTCATCGGCACGTTCATCCGCGGGCCGGGGTGGATGTGGTTCTCGTTAGGCAACACATGGGACGCGCAGGCGGTGCAGTACACCGTCAACCGCAACCTCGACCAGGTGGTTCCTTTCTCCTGGTTGCACATCAATGGGTCGCTCGTCGCGCATCTGCCCGGCGTGACGGCCACGTATGCGCCGATTCTCGCGCGCATTATCTTCGGGATCTTCCCGCTCGTTGCCTATTTCATTTTGGCGGCTCTCCTCGTTCACTGGATCTGCATGCGCACAGAATTCAGCCGCAAGATTTACAGGCGCATGAGCCTCGTCCAGTTGACGACCATGTACATCTTTCTGGTTCTCATGCTTTCGCTGCCCATCAAAATCCTGCTTCGCCTGCTGTTGAACGTCAAATACGTCTGGGTGACTCCATGGTTCAGCATCTGACGCTTGACGCGATGGAGGTTCCGGGTGCCTGAAATTCCACCTACGCCGCCGGCCTCGAAGCCGGACGACCCGATCACTTCGCGTTCGTTCACGTTCCCGCTGCTGATCGTGTCGCTGCTTCTGATGCTGACCGTGGCTTGGTCGTTCTACGATGAGGTCTACGGCCTGCGTCCCTGGCGCTCCTACCAACAGCACTTCGCCTCCGCCTACGCCGGCTACCTGCAGAAGCAGGTTACCGCGCAGAAGAAAGCGGAAGATGCAGTCTACTCCTCCTCCGATTACAAGAATCTTCGCGATACGGTTGACCGCCTCGAAAAAGAAGCTGCTCCCAAGGACGCCCAGATCGAAAAGCAGATCGCGCTTCTCGATAGCCAGCGCGCCGCCATGCTGGATTCCTATCAGGACGCCCGCGGCTATGTCGGCTCGCTGATCTACGATTACGAAGAAGTCCCGCCGAGCGACAAGGAGCTTCGCGCGAAGCGCATGAAGGCCGTCACTGACGCGCGCAAGAACCGCGGATACAAAGTCGACTGGCCCGTCTCCGAAGGCCAAACCGAGCAGCGCACGCTCTATTACGATGATCTGAACTCCACCTTCACGGATATTCTCGCCAAGCGCGCGGCCCTCGTCGCCGAGCGCGGCGTCATCGACAAAGCGGCCAAAGACGCTCGCACTGCCCTCACCACGTACCTCGCCGAAAAGCTGCCCGGCCTGAATTCCGCCACTCTCGAAGGTCTGCAGCACACCGCGCGCGATTGGGACGAAACTTTGCTTCAGATCAACGTCAATCCTCCCGGCGCCTCCATCAACTACCTCGGCGGCGCGGGACTCGTCGATCGCTGCCAGTCCTGCCACATTGGCATGTATCCCACTCTGGTGCCGCTGGGCATGACGTTGACCAAGGCCGACCTCGGCATGGCCAAGAGCCACGATGCGCCCTTCACCAGCCATCCGGTGCCTGAGCTTCTCCAGTATCACCCGCTCGAAAAATTTGGCTGCTCGCCCTGCCATGGCGGCAATGGACGCGCTCTCGACTCCGTCACTCGCGCGCACGGCCGCTATGAACATTGGCTCTGGCCGATGTATTACCGCGAAAATTTCGACGCTGGATGCCAGCAGTGCCACGCCTCCGACATGGTGACCGAAGACGCGCCTGTGCTGAACGAAGGCAAGCAGCTCTATCGCCAGCGCGGCTGCATCGGTTGCCACCGCTTCCAGGGCTTCGATAATCAGGACGAAGAGCTGATCAGCACCCGCCAGCAGATCATGCAGCTCGCGAGTCAGAAGGACGCCGACGAGCTCGAGATCCCGCGCCTCCAGAAGGCCGGCGACCAGGCGCCTGACAACGACACCGCCAACAAGCTCTACGCGCAGGCCACGAATCTCACGGTCGAAGTCAGCCGCCTCGACGCACAAAGCGAAACTCTCGAAGACCGCAGCCACGACCTCTTGCAGGAAATCAAGAAGGTCGGCCCTGACCTGAAAGAAGTGCGCCAGAAGATCCACAAGCAGTGGATTCCATACTGGCTCGAGAATACGCACACTTTCCGTCCAACCACCAAGATGCCGCAGTTCCGGCTCACGCACGATGAGGTGGAAAACATCTCCGCCTTCATTTGGCAGCAGGGAATTACGGGCCCGGCGCTCGACCATCAGCAGCCCGGCAACGCCGCGCACGGCAAGGTTCTGTTCGAATCGCGCGGCTGCCTCGCGTGCCACTCGATAGGCGAAGGCGCGCAGACGGTGGGCGGCACATTCGCCGCGAACCTCAGCCGCGTCGGCGAGAAGGACAACTACGATTACATCGTTCGCTGGGTCCACAATCCGCGCCAGCGCACCCGGCCCTATTGCCCGTATGAGAAGCGCGACCTGGGTCCCGAGGACTACGCCAAGCACAATCTGCCTTACGTCTTCGACCTCGATCACTCGCGCTGCCCCAACGACGGCCATGAACTCGTCGTCATGCAGCCCACCGTGATGCCGAATCTCCGCCTCACGATGGACGACGCGCGCGACATCGCTTCCTACCTGATGACTCAGAAGCGTCCAGACACCAGCTATCTCTCCTCGACAGTGAGCCCGGACAAAGATACGAGTTATCTGCGTGCCGACGTCAGCTACATGGACGATCCCAAGCGCGCCGCCGAAGGCAAGGAGCTCGTCCGCCACTACGGTTGCGCTGGCTGCCACGAAATCAGCGGCCTCGAGGACGAAGGCCGCATCGGCACTGAGTTGACGAACGAAGGTTCCAAGCCTATCGAGCGCCTCGACTTCGCCCGCTTCACCGAGGACGCCAAGCGCGGCATCCTCCCCGACGGCAAACCTTCACCTCGCGGTCAGTGGTACGACGCCAAGGGCTTCTTCGAGCAGAAGCTCATGAACCCGGCCATCTATGACACCGGCAAATATCATGCGAATCCGTTGGACGCCCTTCGCATGCCCAAGCCGAATCTCTATGGACCGGGCGATGTCGACGCCATCGTCACCATGCTCCTCGGCAGCACCGATCCCACTCTGCCGCCCGATTACATGTATAAGCCCTCCGATCGCCGCCGCTTCATCCAGGCGGGCTGGTGGATCGTCACCAAGTACAACTGCATCGGCTGCCACCAGATCGACGTCGGCCAAAAATCCATTCTGCAGACCCTGCCGTTCTATCAGGGTGAAAATAAGGCCAATCTTCCGCCTGTGCTGACCACCGAAGGCGCGCGCGTCAATCCCGAATGGCTGCGCCAGTTCCTCGCCAATCCGTCGCTCAGCACTACGGACACGAATCGCAACGGCGTGCGCCAGTATTTGCAGGTCCGCATGCCCACCTTCTATCTCTCGGACGACGAAATTCGCACTCTCGTGCTCTTCTTCAAGGCCATGTCGTCTCAGCCTGAGCAATTCATTCCGCCCAAGGTTGAGCCGCTCACGGATACGGAGCGCGCCATGGCCCGCAGCCTCTTCACGAGCCCCGCTGCGCCGTGCTTGAAATGCCACATGACCGGCAGCCCCGAGCACGATAAGAACGCGTCCGCGCCCAATTTCCTGCTCGCGCATGACCGCTTGCAGCCCGCCTGGGTGGGCCGCTGGATCACCGATCCCGCGAAGATCATCCCCGGCACGGCCATGCCTTCGGGCCTGTTCAAGCTCCAGGACGGCCACTGGGTGTTCGCCGGCCCTGAGCCTGCCTCGCTGCAGCAGTATCACGGCGACCAGGCGGACTTGCTCGTACGCTACATGTTCACTCTGACGCCGCAGGAACAGGGCGCGCTTGTCGGCCGCACTCCGAGCGGAGCGGGCGCGGCAAAATCCGGCGGCCAGTAGGCGCGTCGCGCGCTCGATGTCTTCGCGCAGAATGACGCTCGAAAGTCCTTTGGTCCTGCTACTATATTGTGTTTCTTGAAGGGAGGAATTGTTTCACCATGAAGACTAGGTTCTTGCAACTTGCGCTCGCGGCCCTTGTGGCCTTCGCCATCGTCGGCTGCGGCGGCAATAAGAGTAGTGAATCGGAACAGCCTGCGGCGCCCGCCGCCGGCGGAGCCACCGTCGACGCCACCACCGCCGGTTCTGTTTCCGGCACCGTCAAGCTCGATGGCAAGGCCCCTGCCATGCGGCCGATCAACATGAGCGCGGAGCCGTATTGCCAGAAGGCCAACTCCAAGCCCGTCATTCCGCCCGAAGTGGTCACCGGCGAAGACGGTTCGCTCGCCAACGTCGTCGTGTACGTCAAGGACGACATGAGCAAGTACACCTTCTCCACGCCGAGCCAGTCGGTTCCGCTCGCTCAGCAGGGCTGCATGTATGACCCGCACGTCATTGCTCTCATGGCGGGCCAGACCCTCGAAGTGAAGAACGACGACCAGACGACGCACAACATCCACCCGATGCCCAAGGACAACCGCGAGTGGAACAAGTCGCAGCCGCCCGGCGCCGCACCCATCGACGATAGCTTCGCGCGCGCAGAGCTCGCCATTCCGGTGAAGTGCAACGTCCATCCGTGGATGAAGAGCTACATCTTCGTCTTCAAGAATCCCTATTTCGCCGTCACCACCAAGGACGGCAAGTTCGATCTCTCGAATCTCCCGCCGGGCACATACACGATCGAGGCCTGGCAGGAAAAGTATGGCGTTCAGGATCAGCAGGTCACCATTGGCCCGAAGGAATCGAAGACCGTTTCGTTCACCTTCAAGGCCTCCGGAGCCTCGGGCGACTGAAGCTTGCGCTGGAAGCTGCTCCGGCTGTCACCCGCGGCTGCCTCCCGCCGCGGACCTGCGGTTGATATGATGAGTGTGCGCGTTCCGCGTGGGACGCGCACATTCGTGTCCTGAAACCAGAAAGTTTTGGAAGGGGCTTGCGTTCGGAATGTCCGGTACGGGTCGTCTTCGTGGTGTGCATCGTTTTGCGGTAGCTACATCTCTCTGCACCATTCTCCTGCTGATGGCGGGCGCGCTCGTCACCAGCAACGACGCGGCTGATTCCGTTCCGGATTGGCCGCTCGCCTACGGCAAGATCATTCCTCCTCTCATCGGCGGCATTCGCTATGAGTTCACTCATCGCGTAGTCGCCGGGCTGGTTGCTATTCTCACGCTGGTTCTCGCGATTTGGCTCGCGGCGATCGACAAGCGCCGTTGGGCCCGTCGCTTGGGCTGGACCGCTCTGGGCCTCGTCATCGCGCAGGCGCTCTTGGGCGCTCTCCGCGTTCTCGAAGGCCATCCGGCCATCACGGCTACCAGCCATGCGATCCTCGCCCAGTTATTCTTCGTCACGGTGGTCAGCCTCGCGCTTTTCACCAGCCAGTGGTGGCAGATTGAGACTCCGCCGGTTGATGATTCCGGCTCGCCCCCGCTTCGCCGTTTGGCCGTGTGGACCACCGCCGTCATCTTCGGCCAGTTGATTTTGGGCGCTGCCTTCCGCCACGGCGCATTCGGCATCGCGCCCCACATTGTCGGCGCTGGGGTTGTCGCCGTCATGGTCATCTGGACGGGCCGCGCGGCGAAGAAGCGCTTCGCTCGCGTGCCCGCGATTCGCCGCTCTGTTATCTGGCTTCACGCAACCTTTGGCACGCAGATTCTGCTCGGCGGCGCTGCCTACTGGGCGATCCTCGCTTCGCGCAACGATCCTCAGCCTGGCCTTACCTATGTGATCCTCTCCGTCGCGCACGTGCTGGTCGGTGCGCTTACGCTGGCCTCCAGCCTCGTGCTCACGCTGGTTTGCTACCATCTGATTCGCTCGGCTGAATCGCTGCCCGTCGCTTCGCCGGCCGTGCAGTCCGGGGCAGGAACGCGATGAGCGCCACTCGCGCCACCGTGATTCCCGCCGCGGGCAAGTGGTGGTCGTATATCGTCCTGATGAAGCCCGACGTCACTTTCCTCGTTGTCATCACCACTGTCGCCGGTTTCTACCTTGGCTCGCGCGGCGCGCTCGATTGGTTTCTTCTCGCGAATACGCTCTGTGCCACGATGCTCGTCGCCGGTGGCACCGCCGCTCTCAATCAGTACGTCGAGCGCGATATGGACGCCGTCATGCGCCGCACGGCTTCGCGGCCGCTGCCGACCGGGCAATTGCAGCCTCGCCAGGTCCTGGCCTTCGGAATCGGCTCCATCGTGATTGGAGGCTTCTGGCTTGCGCTTGAAGTGAATCTCATCGCCGCGGCCGTCGCCCTCGCCACCACGCTCCTCTACCTCGGCGCCTACACGCCGCTCAAGAAGCGCACTCCGCTCGCCACCGCTGTCGGCGCATTTCCCGGCGCCTTGCCGCCTCTCATCGGATGGGCCGCTGCCACCGGCTCGCTTTCGCTCGGAGGCTGGACGCTCTTCGCCATCCTCTTCTTCTGGCAATTTCCGCACTTCATGGCCATTGCCTGGATGTACCGCGAAGACTACGCCCGCGCGGGAATCAAAATGCTTCCCGTTGTCGATCCGAAGGGTGACGCCACGTTCGCACAGATCATTTGGACATCGGCGGTCCTTGTGCCCGCGAGCCTGCTGCCAGCTCTCGTCGGGATTGCCGGAATCCGATATTTCTTCGGCGCTCTGGTGCTCGGGATGATTCTCTTGCAGGTCGGCATCTGGGCCAATCGCACGCGCACGAACGTCCGCGCGAAGTGGCTGATGCACGCCACAGTCGCTCACATCCCGCTGCTGTTGATTTGGATGATCGCCGATAAGCTTGGAAGGTGACTCCGCTCTCTCGCGGAGCGGGCTTGAAATTTAGGTCGAGGAGGAATGGGGAATGAAGCCAAAAGGAAACTGGATCGAGCTCGCTGCAATCTCCGCGCTCTTTGTCCTGCTTTCCGTTTGGGGAGTGATCTGGGACATCACCAGCGGTCTTCTCGCTGGCGGCATTGATGGAATCATGCTGCTCTTCGTATGCCTGATGACCGCCGGAATCTTTTCGCTGATGCTCCTGGTTCAGTTGCAGGCCGCGGGCATCCTGCCGCAATTCGGTGGCGCGAAGACGGCCGCTGCGCCTGCCGCCGCAAAGGCGGCGCCTGCTACGGCCGCTGCAGCGAAGCCGCAGACCGAAGCTCAGCCGGCTGGCCCGGCCAAGTAAGGCGCCGCGCCCCGCGCTTCGATGTCAATCCTGCCACTCTCGGCGATCCCAGCTCTGAACGCGGTCTTGAACGGCACCTCGGCTGTCTTTCTCGTCGTTGGTTTCAGCTTCATCCTGCGTGGCAAGATCCTGCCCCACAAGATCTGCATGCTCAGCGCCTTCGTCTGCTCCTCCGTCTTCCTGATTTTCTACGTCTATTTTCACTTGCACGCGGGGATTATTCGCTTTAGCGGGCAGGGCTGGATTCGTCCGGTCTACTTCACGATTCTGATTTCGCACACCATCCTGGCGATCGTCGATGTCCCGCTGGTTCTCATCACTCTCACGTATGCGCTCAGCAGCCGTTTTGCGAAGCACCGCCGCATCGCCCGTTGGACGCTCCCGGTCTGGCTCTACGTTTCCATCACGGGCGTCATCGTCTACTGGCTTCTCTACATCGCCTATACGCCCATCGGGGCCCCTGTTTAGCCTGCGAGTGACACCAGTCACTCGCAGGGGTGACCCCCGTCATTTCTTGTTCCTGCTATTCGCATTACATAGAAGCTGCGTGTGGGTCTTATCCGGTCCACGCCCGGAAAGGAGGGTCGCACTATGACGCTGACCATCCTGATGGCTGTGTTCGTGGTTCTCGCGGCATGGGCGATTGCAACTTGGGCAATCTGGAAATGGGGCCCGGGCGAAAGAACCTGGGAGGTTTGGTGCCCGGTCTACAAGAAAGAGGCCAGGATCGTGGCAATACAGCGGGAAGCTGAGTTCGTTCCTTCGTATGCGGGCTTGCAGGTCTTTGACGTCAAGCGCTGCTCGCTGTTCAAGGACGGCGGGCCCGTCAATTGCCGCAAGGAATGTCTCGCGCGGCCGTAGAGGTTCTGAGGCCGTGCCCTTCGGTGAGGGCTAACGCCACCGGCTCGAGGTTTCGCGAGGCCCGGTTTCAGGTGTCTTGCTTAACCGCGCCGATGACGATGGCCGTGGCCGTGCCGGTGGTGATGGTGCGGGTGGCGCGGATGATGCGCGCGACGCACAGCCGCGGCCGGACCTGCCGTCGCGAGAATCGCAAACAATCCCAACAGCGCCGCGAACAGTCTCAAACGCCAGGACTTCATAGTCTCCTCCAGACATGTATGGAAGGGTGCCCTGATAATACACCCGCCGCGCAAAAAAGTTGCGCCTCTGGTCGCACCGCTCCCAACTCATAAACCACCGCTTGTCGTTCGGCGCTCGCCCCTGTAATCTTTTCCGCGCGTGCCGGAACAATCTCAACCCGAAGAGAAGAAGCCTCGCCCTCCCATGCCCACGAAGTGGACCTTCGCGATTCTCATCCTCGCGTTCCTCTTCGTCCTGATGCCCTTTCTCTTCTGGAACGCCACATGGTTCGGCCGCCCGCTCAACGACGATCAGATCGCACAAGCGCTTGCCGATTCTTCGCATCCTCGGGAAGTGCAGCACGCCCTTACGCAGATTGAGGCGCGCATCGAGTCCGGCGATCCGTCCGTCCGCCGCTGGTATCCGCAGCTCGTCGCCCTCGCGTCGAGTCCCGTCGATGAGCTGCGCGTCACGGACGCCTGGGTGATGGGACAGGACAACAAATCCGGCGAATTTCACGGCGCGCTCTTGAAGCTTCTCGCCGATCCGAATCCCATGGTTCAGCGCAACGCCGCGCTCTCGCTCGTTCGCTTTCGCGACGATTCCGGCCACGAGCAGATTCTCTCGATGTTGCGCCCCTACTTCCTTGATTCGGCGTTTGCCGGGAAGATTGAGACACGGCTCAAGCCCGGCGACGTCGTGAATCCCGGCACGCTCATCGCGCACATTCAATCGGGCACGCAAAGCAGTGAAGTGCGCGCCATGGTCCCGGGGACGCTCGAGCGCTGGGCCGTGCGCGATGGGGCGAATGTGGCGCAGAGCCAGCCCATCGCGATTCTCGCTCCGAGCGAAAGCATGGTTTGGGAAGCCTTGCGCGCGCTCTACCTGGTGGGCCGAGCCGATGATCTTCCGGATGTTGACCGATATGCGCGCGGAGTCGAAGGAATGTCGTCGCAGGTTGCGCAGCAGGCCCGCGCCACCGAACAGGCCATTCACTCGCGGCCTGCGTCTTAGGCCCCTGCCGCGCCGCCTTACCGCTCACTGATCCTTGTACTTCACCACCGCCTGCCCGTTCACGATCTGAATGTCGCTGATGTCATCCGGCAGCTTCATCTTTTCCCGCGCCGCCGGCGACGACATCAGCCTCTCCATCGCCGCGTTCAGCGCCGACTGTGGCAGCGGCAGCGATCCCAGTTTTCCCGCCACCGGCTCGAAATGCACGTAGCCGCCCTGCGTGCTCAAATGCCCATCGAGCTCCAGCGACAAGTCTTTCCCGTGAAAGTTGAACACCAGATACGTTTTCACCAGGTCGCCGTCCATGTCGACTCTCACGTCTCGCACGGACGATTGCACCTGCTCGATCGTCTGCGGATCGTTGGCGGTCAGCGCCGCCAGCGGATCGTTCGCATTCGCCGAATCAGGACTCGGATTCGAACCCACATCGGTCGCCGGCGCATCCGCGCTCGCTGAGGGCTGCGGCTGCTTGCCTGCGGCGATGCTGTCCTGAATCACCGAGTTCACTTCGGTCGGATTGAGTTGCACCTGGGTCGGCTGGCCCGCAGCCTTCGCCTGGTCGGCAGCGGCGATCTTCTGCTCCACGCGAGTGCTGGCCGTCTTGTCGTACGGAACGTTGGGCGGGGGAGATTTGTGCAGCACCAGAATGACGACGAAGATCAACGCGACGATGCTCGACCAGCTCAGAATCTTATAAGCGCGTGCGAAACCCGATGGATTCGGCATGATGGCTCCCGAATTCAGCTTAGCAACGTGCGGAGGGCGGGTCCGCTATGCCTGCTCTTCGCCGTGCCTAATCGTCCATGGGACGAAAGGACAGGCGAAAATTGCGATCCATTTTGCGAAAAAATGGCGATCTGGTGCGGATTTAGTAGGGCATCGCGCCGTATTTCGCTTCGAAATCGGCGAGGGGGACCATGTCGATGGCGTCCCACGGGCAGCCTTCGAGGAAGGAGCCATCCGGTCCCTTGCTGGTGCAAAGTTTGCAGCCGATGCAGAGCAGCGGATCGACGGTGATGTGGCCGAAGGGAGCGTGGTCGGGATCGGGAACCCAGAACATGCAATCGGCGACCGGGCAGTAGTCGACGCAGGCGGGCGAGCCGGAGCAGCCGGTGCACATTTCGTTGATTACGGCGACGATGTGCGGCTTGCGCTTGCGGCGCTTGGTTTCGCCCTGCGAGATCGGGTACGCCTTCTGGATCTCGCCGTTCACGAACTTTGCGACGTCAACGTCGAACTCAGACAAGGGCCCCTCCCGACTCGGGGAATTTCTCGCGTATTTTCTCCGCCCGGCACGGCGAAGTCAATCGCCCATGTTGCGTTTCAGGAATCATGCCGGCAGCCCCGGAACGCGAAGTACATGATATAGAGGTAGCAGATAGCCGGCAGGAAGAAGGCGTGGTGAATCCCAATCTTGTCGGCGACCACGCCTTGAAGCTCGGGAATGATTGCGCCGCCCACGATCGCGGCAACCAGGATGCCGGAACCTTCGCCGGTGAGCGGGCCGAGGCCGTCGATCGACAGCGTGAAGATGCTCGGGAACATGATCGAATTGAAGAAGCCCACTGCGATGATGCTCCACATCGCCACGTGGCCCAGCGTCAGCATCGAAGTGCAGACCAGCAGGCACGCCATGATCGCGCAGATGCCGAGCAGAGTGCCGGTGCGGATCTTCTGCAGCAGCGCTGACCCGATGAAACGCCCCACCATCGCTCCGCCCCAGTAAAACGAAACGTATCCCGCCGCCGCTTGCAGCGAGAGATTGCCAATATTTCCCTGGCTGAGGTAGTTGACCAGAAAACTTCCGATCGAAACTTCGGCGCCGACGTAAACGAAAATGCCGATGGCCCCGAGAATCAGGTGGCGATGCTTCCACACCGAGCCGTGGTCTCCGGCCGCGTCTCCCTTGTGCTCGGCCGACATGTCGGGGAGCTTGAACAGCGCCATTACGATTCCGAGCACGATCAGCGTCAGCGCGAAAACCAAATAGGGCACTTTCACCGAGGCCGCCTGCTCGATCCGGTAAGCATGGAGCGCCTGCGGATCCATGTGCGCAAGGACGTCCGCCGCCAGCGGCGCGCTGCTCAAAATCAGCAGGCCGCCGACTTTCGGCCCGATGGTGGTGCCCAGCGAATTGAAGGCCTGCGCGAGATTCAGGCGGCTCGAAGCAGTTTCCGGAGGGCCGAGGACGGCGACGTAGGGATTCGCGGACACCTGAAGAATCGTCATGCCCGCGGCGAGAACGATCAATGCCGTCAGAAAAAGCGGAAATGAGGGGACGCTGGCCGCGGGAATAAAGAGCAGCGCGCCCGCTCCCATCGTAAACAAGCCCGCCACCATGGCTTTTTTGTAGCCTGCCCACTCGATCAGCTTGCCCGAGGGAAACGCGAAGACGAAATACGCGGAGAAAAAACTGAACTGAATCAGCATGACCTCGGCGTAGTTCAGCGTGAAGATCGATTTCAAGTGGGGGATCAGAATGTCGTTGAGGACAGTGAGAAAGCCCCACATGAAAAAGAGCGTGGTCACCATCGTCATGGCGGCTTTGTTGGTCTGAGTCGCCGTTCCGACGGGCTTCGAGTCGCCTGCGCTGATCATTGCCATGTTGTCCTCACGAGAGGGCTCCAATGATAGCTTGCGTGAATTGTGCGGTTGAAGCGGTACCGCCAACGTCGCGGGTCAGGGATTCGCGTTCGCGATAGACCTTGTGGAGCGCGTTTTCGACCCGGCGCGCGGCTGCGGTCTCGTTGAGGTGGTCGAGCATCATGATGGAGCTCATGAGAAGCGCCGTGGGATTCGCGACGCCTTTTCCGGCAATGTCGGGCGCGGTGCCGTGGACGGCTTCGAAGATCGCGGCGTTTTCGCCAATGTTCCCGCTGGGAACCACGCCGAGGCCGCCAACGAGCCCCGCGGCGAGGTCGCTCATGATGTCGCCGTAAAGATTCGTGAGCAGCAGCACGTCAAACTGCGTGTGATCGAGGACCATCTGCATGCAGGCGTTGTCGATGATGAGTTCTTTGTACTGGATTTCGGAGTATTCCGGGGCGACCTTGCGGGCGGAGGTGAGGAAAAGGCCGTCGGAGAGCTTCATGATGTTGGCTTTGTGGATTGCGTGAATCTTTTTCCGGCCGTGCTTGCGGGCATATTCGAAGGCGAAGCGAGCGATGCGGGTGGAGGCGCGCTCCGTGATGATTTTCAGGCTTTCGACGACGCCGGGGACGACGGTGTGCTCGAGCCCGGCGTAAAGGTCTTCCGTGTTTTCGCGGATGATGACCAGATCGACGCCTTGATACCGCGCCTGGACGCCCTCGAGGTTCTTGACGGGGCGGAGGTTGGCGTAGAGGTCGAGGGCCTGGCGGAGGCCGACGTTGATGCTGGGCTTGCCGCCGGCAACTTCGGTGGTCATGGGGCCCTTGAGGGCGACTTTGTTGCGGCGGATGGAGTCGACGACGCCGGACTGCATGAAGTCGATGCCGCGGCGCTCGATTTCGGCGCGGGCGGGAATTTCCTCCCAGGTGATCGCAACTCCAGCAGCATCAAGGATTTGCTTCACGGCGTGGGAGACTTCCGGGCCGATCCCGTCGCCAGGAATGAGGGTGATGGTGTGGGGCATTTTTCAGTCGCTCATTGTATGGGAAGAGGGATGAGAAACCAAGGCAAAGGCTTGGAACCACAGATAAACACAGATGAACACGGATAAAACCGTTTCGCTGGATGGACTCGGGGACAAAGTGCAGGACCGGAGCGACTTCCGGAGAGGAGGAGGCCCGGGAACCGTAGATTAAGCATGGTGCCGGTCCTTTGTTTTCAACGAGTTACGGGGAAAATTAATCCCGTTACCGTAGATCAAAGTTCGGTGGAGTTTCGCTCTGGCCTCGCGGATTGGCAGGGGAGGGATCCCTCGACTCGCGATGCTCGCTCGGGACGAGGATGCTCGTTGCATCCTCGATTTGATCCCCGTACCGTGGACTAAGGGCCTCCGCACGGGAGAATGCAAGGATGCAAGGAAGCGGGGAGGCCGGGAGCGAGCCCGTTTGGCTTCAGGGGTTAAAACCCCTGAGGAAGAGGGCCCGGGTACGCCGGGGCTAAAGCCCCGGCCTCCTGAAAAGCCTCTTCGTGACGAGACTGGCTGCAACCGTAGATTAAGCATGGTGCCGGTCCTTTGTTTTCAAGGAGTTACGAGAGTTCTTAATCCCAGAACCGTAGATTAAGCCCGTCGACCCCGGGGCCGCGAAGCGCGACGAGGAACAGGACGGAGCCCACCGCAGAGGCGCAGAGGGAGAAGAAGAGGAAGGGTAATCCGACAAAAAAAAGGCCCAGGATTTGTATAGATTAGAAAAATGTAAGTCAGTGATTCGTCGAGAGTTACGACGATTTCTAATCTTCAGTGTATAGATTAGAAACGAGGTAGGGAGCTTCCGGCGCGTCGAAGGGGAGGGTCGCCGGAGCATTCGATTTTGGCCTTTAATCTCTCATTTTCGTCCTGACACTATTTTATCATGCGTGGCAACTTGACATGCGCGTTTCAGGTCTGCAAGCGATAGCGGAGATTGGGGTTACGAAATCGCGAATCGTGAGTAGAAATCGAAAAAAGTTTAAAAAAGTTGGGGCCATGGCAGGCGGGCGGACTCCGGAGAAAAGGGGTATCGGGGAGCGGCTCAAAGGGGGCAAACTGCGAGCTTCGCGCGGATTCATTTTACCCGGCACTCCGTTGCCCGGCGTGCGGGGCCACGGACGGTCGCGCCTCCGGCGCTGCCGGGACGGAAACGGGCCAGAGTAGATTTGCGTCCAAAGGCTAGCGGAGAGTAGCGGCGGAAGAAATTACCTCCTATAGTAAGGCCAAGCGAGAAATCCGATGGGTGCAAGCGTCTGCCGATCGCGTCGAATTTGGAGACTGCTGCTGTGCCTTGGCGCTTGCGTAACAGCGGCGGCGGGCGAATGGGGGACGCGAGCACAGGAGCAGAATTCACCGAACTCGCTGCGTGCGACGACGCGAACGGTGAACGTGAATGTGGTAGTGACGGATGCGCAGGGCAGGGTCGTCGTGAACCTTACGAAGGAGGATTTCACGGTTCTCGACGGGGGGCAACCGCAAAGGATCAGCTTCTTTCTTCCAATTGACAACGAACGTTCGGTGGCCGAGGTCACGCATGCGGCGCCAAATACCTACAGAAATTCGACGGGGACTTCACCCAGCGTCACGATTCTGCTATTCGACACCCTGAATTCCAAATGGACATCGCAAGGATACGGGCTGAATCGAGTGAGGGATTTTCTGCGGGGGGTGCGGCCGGAGGATCATATCGGAATTTACGTGTTAGGTGATGATCTGAAGCCGGTGCACGATTTCGATACGGACTCGTCGGACCTGGTTGCGGCGATCCACCGGTATGACGAGGAGCATGCGCGCGGAGCGGCGAAGCCGACCGCAGCGGAGGAGGAGAGCACGGGCGATAAGGCGCTCGACCGGTTCATTTCGGGGAAGGACAACCGGTATCCGTTCGAGCTGGACAGCGTGGGGACCGGCGCGTACAGAAAGGACAAGCTGGCGTTCGCAGGCCAGATGACGACGGCATCGCTCGAGGCTATCGCGAGGCAGCTCTCCAGCGTCCAGGGACGAAAAACGCTGATCTGGGTTACGGACAGTATCGGGGAGATGGGATATTTCCTGAACGACACGACGGACGAATTTCTCACGATCTGGAGGGGGCGGGCCGGGACGAACCTGCCTGGAGTGCCAAGCTGGGAGAATGGCGTTGATCTCGAACGGATGATCCGCACGATGAATGCGGCGGGAATCGCGGTGTACACGGTTGACGCGAGGGGACTGGAGGCGGAGCGCCTGGGATTGGGAAGCCGGCCAAACGAGGTGGGCGACCCGAGATCGGAAACGCCCCAGCCAAATGGCTCGATGATGGAAATCGCGCAGCGGACGGGCGGGCGCGCGTTTTTCAATCGCAACGACCTGGAGACAGGCGTGCGGCGGGCGCTGGACGATTCGCGGTTCACGTACGAGCTGGCCTACTCGCCGGACCACGGAAAGTGGAAGGGCGAGTGGAGGAAAATACAGGTGAAGGTGGACCGGCCGGGCGTGACGGTGCTGGCGCGGAATGGGTACTTCGCTCTGCCAGACCCGCAACCCGTGCCGGCAAAGGACCGGCTGGAATTTCTCAGCCAGATCGCGGCGAGCCCAATCGATTCGACGCAACTGCCGATGGCGGTGCACGTAGGGGTGTCGAACAACGCGAAGGAACCGGAGATGAATGCGACAGTCCACCTTGGGGCCGAAACGCTGGGCTCGTTGTTATCAGCGCAGGCGAACGGACATTTGGCGGGGCACTTCGAGATCGTGTTCATGCAGATCGGGGAAAGGAACAAACTGCTGGATGCGACGCAGAAGCAAGTCGACGCGGAGCTGAAGCCGGAGGAGTATGCGGCGGTGTCGCGCAGGGGATGGGAGCTACCGGTGCGGCTGTCGCTGAAGGCTGGAGCCATGATGCTGTGCGTGATCGTGCACGATGAAATCTCGGATGAGGTTGGCTCGGTGCGGATTCCGTTGGAGGCGTATGCAGCGATGGTAAGGATGCAAAAGAGGTAGACGAGGTAAACGAAGGTTTACGACAAAGGCTGCCGGATCCAAAGAGCAGATCCGGCGCTGCAGAACCTCCTCAACAGGGCTTCGCCGGTTTCGGGAGATTAGGGGTGGCGGTGGAGGACGTGCTGGGCGATGTCGGGCCAGAATTCGCGGAAGGTGTTGGTGAGGGCGTCGCGGCCGAGGGCGTAGGCGTATTTTGTGGAGAGGGCGCCGAGGGTGCGGTCGTGGCTGGGGTAATAGGAAATTGAAATTCCTTGCGCGACGGCGCGGCCGAGAAGCTCGGACGCGTTGAAACTATTGTGGCCGTGGTAATCGGGCGTGATGAGAATGCGCGAGGCGGCGTAAATGCCGCGTTTGAAGAAATTGCCGCTGCCTTTCGCGTAGAAGCGCTCGTCCTGATGGAAGACGCTGGGAAAGGCAAAGATGACGAGATAGTTGCCGTCCGTCTTGTCGACAAATCCGCGCCAGTAGTAGCGGCCGAATCCGGGGACGCCCTTGCCGAGGTCGGGATGCGCGTCGGTGCCTTCGGCGAGCATGGATGTGATGCCGACGAAGATGAAGGAAGAGTAGTCAAAGCTGTTCTCGGTGGCGATCTTGAAGCTCTGCTTCGGCGTGGGAGGGGGCGGGCGGGTTCCGGCGCTGACGGCGCGGAAATTCGGCATCACGCCGAGGATTCGCTTGGGCTGTTGGCCGGGCTGCGTCGCGGCAGGCTTCTGCTTTTTTCCGGAGCACTGCGCGGCGGGCGGTGCGGTTTGCTGCTGAGGCTGCGGCGGATTTTGAGACTGCGCTTGAGCCGGGTCCTGAGCGGGCGTGTCGTCGCAAACAGCATCGAGATCATCGAGAGCGGAAGGATCGGGAGCCGTAAGGCCGGAGATGGGGAGGTTTGTCGCGTCTATGCTTGGCACGTCTGCGACAGGAGCGGGAGGAAAGGCTGGAGGCGCGGGAGATTCCTGCGCGAAGGCGCGCGGCGCGCTCGCCGTGATTGCCATCGCCGCAACAAACAGCACAACCCACTGCGCAACGCCCAAGGACTTGCCCCTTTCGCGGACCCAATTCAACGACTTGGTGAGATGCAGAAAATCGTAACAGGTTTTCCCGCGGCGACCGCTACGTCGATTTAGGGAAGGTTCCTAATCGCGAGGCGAGGCGAGCTTGCCAGCGGAGGAGCGGCAGTGCCGGCGGCGATCTACTTCGGATTTGGAGCGGATTGCAGGCGCTCGACGAGTTTTTGCACGGCTGGCGCGGCGGGATCGTTCGGTTCGTCGTGGAGGAAGGATTGGAGAGCCTTGATCGCGTCGTCGCGACGGCCTAATTGGGCGAGCGCCTCGCCTTGGATCAGTTGCGCTTTGTTCGCCGAGCCGTTTCCGAGCTCAACGGCGGCCTGCGCGCTTTTCGCGGCTTTTTCCGGCTGGCCGGTACGCAAGTAGGCGTCGGCGAGGACCCATCGCGCGAGCCATTCCTTGCCGTCGAGCGTGGCGGCCTTTTCGAGGGGCGGAATCGCGGCGGCGTAATCCTTCTGCTGGTCGTGCAACTGGCCGAGCGCGACGAGGGCCTGGACGTGGTCAGGATCGATCGAGACGGCCTTTTCGAGATAAAGCTGCGCGTTCTTCAGATCCTTGCCCTTCTGATAGGCGGCGCCGAGGAGATAGCAGACCTGGGCGTTCTGCGGAGAATGCTTGCGCGCCTCGATGAATTCCTTTTGCGCTTCGTCGAATTTGCCGGACTGCATCGCGGCGAGGCCCTTCTGGACGTGCTCCTGGGTTTTGGGGTCGAGAGGCGGCTCGGGCGAGGGCTGCGAGTTTGTGCTTCCGGGAGCGGGGAGGGCGTGGAGGGTGACGTCGACTTCAACTCTTCCGGAGGCGGCGTTGTATTCGAAATCTTTCGTAGCGGTTTCGAAGCCGGCGGCCGTGACGGAGACGGTATAAGGGCCGTAGCCGGGCATGCCGGAGAGGATGGCGTCGCCGGAAACGGTGGTCATCACGGTGCCGAGCTGCATGCTCGAGCCACGCTGATAGAGAGTGACGAAGGCGGAGTGCTTGAAGGGCGTGTGGTCGGGGCCATAGACGTGGACGGTGATGTTGTCAACGGAGAGCAAGTCCTCGGGCTGGTGGACTTGCTGGGTTTGCGCGACGAGCGCGGGCGCGCAGAGTGCAAGGAGAATGGGGAGCAGAGCGCGATGCGGGCGTCGCATAACGCTAGTATTTTAGCGCGAACGCGCGGGGCATGGGGGCGGCGAGTGGCGAAGAGAATCGAAGGCCCGCCGGTGGATATGGCTGTATAATCCGGCGCGGTCAGGGTGGCGATGAGCGAGACGCAGACGAAAGCGGCGCACGAAGCGGCACCTGTGCCGGGACTCGCGCGGCGGCATTTTCTGTGCGTGGCGCTGGGAGTGGCGGCGCTGGCGAATGCGCTGGTGCCGGCATTGTATTTCTCCGAGACGCATCTGTTCGGACATACGGACGCGCGATATCGCGCGTTGATTGTGCTTGCGGTGCTGGTGGAATACGCGATGGTGTTTCTGGTGCTGGTGCTGCATGCGAACGTGGGGTTTGCGAGCGGATACGCGCTGACGACGGCGACGATTGTGACGCTCGGTTCGGCGGGACTCGCGTGGCTCGTAGTGGGGCCGGTCGGCTGGGACCGGAACGCGTTGTATGCGCAGATCGCGGTGCTGGCCGGGCTGGCGTTTGCGGTCCTATCGAATGCCGTTTTTCTGTTGGCGGCGATACGTTACACGAAGGCTGTGCATCCACGCCCGCATCTGGGCGGATTTGTCATCGGCATTGCTGCCTCTCTGATTCTGCTGCTGATCTACACGCGGGTTATTTCCTAGGGCCGGCGCGCCAGCGCGGCGCGGCGGTGTCCCGATCGGCTCGGTGATTTGAATCACTTCCGTTGGTCACTCGCGTCACATCGGCGCGGCGGGCAATCCACCACACTTGATGACAAAGGCAGAGAGAGAGGAGGCGCTGCAGTGCGCCGAGGCGACTCAATCTCTGAGGAGGTACCCGCCATGAGAGTGCGAGGAGGATCTCCGGTGATCGTAGCGGTGTTGCTGGGACTGGCGGGAGCGGGCGTTCTCTTACACGGGGCGGGCAACGAGATGGCCCAGGCTCAGATACCGGCTCAGAAGGCACCGGAAGAACAGTATCCAAAGCTGATTCGCTCGGTGGAAGGGCCGGATTTGTTCCGGGCGTATTGCGGGTCGTGCCACGGACTGGATGCGAAAGGGCATGGTCCTGCGGCGACCGCGTTGAAGGAGAAAGTGCCTGACCTGACGGTTTTGGCGCAGAACAACGGCGGGCGATTTCCAGAGAAGCAAGTGCGGAGCACGATCATGGGCGACGACGCGCTGCCTTCGCATGGATCGCGCGAAATGCCCGTATGGGGACCGATCTTTCATCAGGTGGAGTGGGACGTGGATCGCGGCAACGTGAGAGAAGAGAACCTGGTGAAGTACCTGGAATCGATTCAGTCGATTCGCGCCAAGGACGCACCGGCGAAGAAGGAGGAGGGAAATTCTCTTTCGGGAGAACAACTTTACCGGCGGAACTGCGCCGTTTGCCACGGAAATGATTTGAAAGGAATGGGGCCTGCACCGTATCCCTTCAAGGACGTGACGCCGGACCTGACGACACTGGCGAAGCGGAACGGCGGCGAATTTCCGGATGACTACTTCGAGGGCGTGATGAGGAACGGAGTCACGCTGCCGGCGCATGGCCCGGCGGAAATGCCGGTGTGGGGAGCGGAGTTCAGAGCAGAGGACCGGCTGGACGCGGGGCAGATGACGCTGCGGATCGAGAGGCTGAAGAATTATATCAAGTCGCTCCAGACGAAGTAGCAGAGGGAAGGGCCGGCTTTGGTGGCTGGCTGGAGCTGCGAACTTCGCAGAGATGGAGGTTAGGGTGGCGACGATACATCATGTTCGAGAAATGCACCCGAGACTAGGTGGACGAGCTTTCTTCCTGTGGGCCATCATTTTGCTGGCGCTGCTGCTGCTTTATGTCAACGTGGTGCATTAGTGCAGTGGTGGCGGGCGGATCTGAGGCAGGGCGCGCAGTGTGTGCTCACTGGCACGCTGCGTGGTGGTATGATTTGGCATCGGAGGGCCCTCGGGGGAACGTTCCGCTGAGTGGCGTATACGTTGCGGTGAAGGGATTGGGCGCAACCGAAAGGGAGTTGCGGAATCTGATATAATAGGTGTGAAGAGTGGCGCGCGGCGTAAGTGCCTGGTTGTAGACGCGCCGAGAGAGAAGCCAAAAGCCTGAGAGGCGGAGGATCGAGAATGGTTCAACTGAGTCCGGTGGCGGTAACGAAGGTGAAGGAAATTCTGTCGCAGCAGACGCCGGCGCCGGTAGGGCTGCGCGTGGCGGTGGTGGGCGGAGGCTGCTCGGGATTCAGCTACCACATGGCCTTCGAGAACAGCGTCAACGAGGGCAGCGACAACGTGTACGAGTTCGATGGCCTGAAGGTGATGGTCGACCAGATGAGCGAAATGTACCTCGACGGCGTGTCGATCGATTACATCGAGACGATCGAGGGATCGGGATTCAAGTTCAACAACCCGAACGTGAAGAGCACGTGCGGGTGCGGCAGCTCGTTCAGCGTATAACGGGAGCTGCTGAGGCGGGCCGCAGGGCGGCTCGCGATAACGGGAAAGGTCAGGGCGTCCGGAGAGAAATCGCCGGAGGCCCTTTCTTTTTGGGGTTTGGGCGGAGGCGCTGCGGGCCTACATCGCGCCTTCGTCAGCGGAGGGGCCGTAGGTGGACGGAACGGGAATGTTGTTGAGGCGCAGGTAGACGCCAAGCTGCGCGCGGTGGTGGATAAGGTGATTGAGGACCCACGAGCGCAGGCAGGCGATGCGGGGCATCGTGATCATCGCCTGGCCATTGTTGAGCAGCGACCAAGGCTTGTAGAGGTGGGCGTCCGTGGCGCCGGCGAGAGCGGCGCGAGATTCGGCGACATTCTTGTCGAAGACTTCGAGAAGTTCCTTGCGATTCTTGGGTTCGGGCGGCTGCGGAATCGGGACGCCGTTGGGCGCCATGTCGAGGCCGTCCTGCTTGATGGTCATGGTGGCCCATCCGGGGATGTTGGCAATGTGGCCGGCGAGCCAGCCGAAACTGCCGGACTTGGGATGAGGCTTCCAGGCGAGCTTGTCGTCGGGAACGCGCTCGAGGGTCTTGCGAGCGGTGGCCATTTCCTGGTCGAATTCGGGCAAAAGCGCTTCGCTGAGGGACATGAGGGATTCTCCTTCGAGAGATTTTGGGTGCCTAGCTGAGGAAGGGAGTATAGGCGAACAAAAAGCGAAACACAAGAGGCAACTTCCGTCCCGGAAACCGCCTTTCGGCTTAACGCTTGTCGGAGATTCTGGATGGGCACAGGCCCATTACTAGCAGGTATCCGGCGGCAGAGTCCTGGGTTACCCGTCTCGACTTTCGACTTACGATGAACGTAGGTAAGTCTGTGAGATTCCGACTAATCGCGGCGATTATGGTCGTTCTTGCTGGTGCTCACACAGCGCGGGCCCAGGCGACATTTCCGCCGGAAACAGACAATGCGGCGCTCCGTTATTGGCTTGCCTTGGCGGAGGTCCAGGAGCCGTCTGATGATGATGCCACACGGCGTTTGTTCGAAGAGACGATCACTGGACGGGTTGCGTGGGACGAAGCAAAACTTGGACCGATCTTGGATTCGAACCTCGGCGCGCTTCAAACCATGCAACGGGCCACGAAGCTTCCTGCATGCAATTGGGAATTCGATTACCGGAACGGAGTGCGATTCCCCCGTTGGTTCGGTGTCCGGGCGCGGCTGCTGTCCCGTTTGAATGAACTCCAAGGAATTCGCGAGATGGCGCATGGCGACTCGCGAACGGCCGTAGATACGTGGCTAGCTGGAGTTCACTTTGGGCAGGCTGTGTCGCGTAGCGGTCCAGTGATTGCAGCTCTTATCGCCCACGCAATAATTCTGGATAACCTGGACGTGCTTCGCGACAGCGCACGGCAGGGAAAATTGAGCGAAGAGCAGAAAGCGGAGCTGTCTGTTGTCGTGAAAGCGATGCCGGAGGATGGTTTCGATTGGGGCACGGCATGGGGTGTGGAATTCGCGATCGGAGATCAGTTTCTTCGACAGTCGCGAACGGAGGACAAGCCCGAACGCGATAAGAAGATTCGTGCCTACGAGGAATACATGCTGGCGGCGCAGGCCGTGCTGCGTGAGCCCCCGACTGAGGCAAAGTCCCGAATCGCTGACTTGGAGTCAAAGCTTCGTCGGCTTGGCGAGGCGGAACAGACGCTGACTCCAAGCCTTCGTGGAACCAATGAAGCACGAATCCAGCTGGCCACCGCCCATGAGGACCTGATGCAAGCGCTGTCCACGAAGTAGCGCAAGCCTCACAATTGGACGACCTACTGCCTCGTAAGTCTCCTCGCCGGGAACTGCCCCGCTACCATGGTGCGGCCCACAAACCTTCACGCGGGGCGGGGGAAACCGTAGTACGATGACGGGCTTATGCGACCAAAATATGGGGTGATTGCAGGGATTTTGATTGCGGCGTGCGCAGCCTGGGCTGCGAGCGGGGTGGCCGCGCGACAGTCTGTGGGGAACGGGTTCGTGGCGAAGGGCGACGGCGGGCAGGCGACGGTCGAGGCGAAGCTTCCGTTCACGCTGAAGCAGGTGGGGCGAAACGTGTGGGCGGCGATCGATTTGGACGGGCGTTCGGGAGCGAACGCCGGGTTCGTGGTTGGCGACGACGGCGTGGCCGTGATCGACACGTTCGAGCATGCCGAGGCGGCGCGGGCGTTGCTGGCGGAGATCCACAAGAAGACGAGCCTGCCGATCAAGTTCGTGATCAACACGCACTATCACATCGACCACGTGAGCGGGAACGGGGCGTTCGCGGAACTGGGAGCGGTGGTGATGGCGCAGCGGAACGTGCGCGCGTGGATTCATACGGAGAATATGAAGTTCTTCGGCTGGGACAAGGCGAAGCCGGACCAGAAGACGTGGGTCGAGGGACTGTTCGCACCGGAAGTGGTGTACGACACAGGCGTGACGGTGTACCTGGGCTCGCGCGAGCTCGACGTGAAGGTGTTTCCCGGCCACACGGGAGGCGACTCGGTGGTGAAGGTGCGGGACGAGAACGGCAACGATGTGGTGTTCTGCGGCGATTTGTTCTGGAGGCACTCGCTGCCGAACCTGATCGACGCGACGACCGCGCGGTGGGTGGAGACTCTCGACGAACTGCCGAAATGGGAGCCGCGAGAGGGAACTGTGTTCGTGCCGGGGCACGGAGACGTGGGGAACGCGCAGGACGTGGCGGCGTTTCGCGGATATTTGACGGATTTGCGCGCGATGGTGGCGGGGCCGGTGAAGGAAGGGAAGTCCGGCGACGCGCTGGTGGCGGCCGTGATGCCGGAACTGACACAGAAGTACGGCGACTGGGGAATCTTCAAGCATTTTGCGAATCGAAACATCCTGGATATGGCGGCGGAAATTCAGGGAACGAAGCGAGTGCCGCAGCCGGTCGCAGCACAGTAGAGACTCAAAGCCTGCCCAGCGGTATGATTCCGAGTGCATAGCGTGGCTATGAGATCGTGAGGGAATCGGCCATGAAGCCGAGAATTCGCGCGGTTGCGACTTGCGTTCTCGTGTTCGTTGCGTGCGGCGTAGTGTGGGCGCAGGGGCAGGGTCAAGGTCAAGGGCAAGGGCAGGGCCGGGGGCAGCAGGAAGAGCCGGCGTTCATCAAGCAGGGGCGCGAGTTGATGCGGGCGGGGAAGCTGGAGGATGCGCTGGCGCTCTACCGGCAGACGCTGCAAAGCTCGCCGGATTCGGAGCCAGCGAATTTGGCGGCGGGGACTGTGCTGGATTTGCTGGGGCGAGGCAAAGAGGCCCGCGAATATTTTCAGAAGGCCATCGACAAGGCGGACACGCCGGAACGGAAGGCGATGGCGGAGCGGTCGATGGCGATGTCGTACGCGTTTGAAGGCAATTGCGTGAAGACGCTCGAACACGAATCGCGCGTGCTCGAGTATTACTACAGCACGAAGAACTTCTACCAGCAGGGGGAGATCTCAGACGAGGGCGCGCGGGTGTGCATCGATTCGACGGACGACGTTCGCCATCAGTATTCGAGCGAAAGCCTGACTAACGCACAGGTGTGGTACAAGGCCGGATACGAGGCAGGACTGAAAGAGCCAGACATCAAGCCCGCTCGCGTGGATTTGTGGAATTTCCGGTGGGAGCACGCGGAGGCGCGTCTGTGGGCGCGGCGAGGAAACAAGGCGGAAGCGGAGAAGCACGTCGCGGCGGCGCAGGCGATTCTGGATAAGGGAAACATTCCCGAGCAGAAGGCTTTCTTCCCTTACTTGAAGGGCTATGTGGCGTTTTACGCCAGCGATTATCACGCCGCGCTCGAGGATTGGCTTCAGGCGAATCAGAACGATCCGTTCATCCAGTGCATGCTGGCGCGGACGTACGAAAAGCTGGGAGAAAAGGACAAGGCCATCGAGTATTACCGGAAGGCGGCAGGGGCTATCGCTCACAATCCTCCGGCGGCGTATGCGGTGCCGTACGCAAAAGGGAAACTGGCGGAAATGAAGGGTGCTTCGTAAGCCGGCCGTTCTGAGTACAATCAACTGCGCATGAAACGAATCGCGATACTGGGGTCGACGGGATCGATCGGGCGGCAATGCCTGAGCGTGGTGGACTCGCTGCAGGGATGGTTTGAAGTTGTGGCGATTGCGGCGGGATCCAACGTGGAGCTGGCGGCGGAGCAGGTGAAGCGGCACCGGCCCAGAGTCGTGTCCGTGGCGACGGAGGCTGGGGCGCGCGAATTGAAAGCCGCGCTGAAGGCGGGCCGCGCGGTCGGCGCGAGTGCAGCAGCCGCGACTGGCGTGGAGCCGGAGATTCTGTTCGGGGCGGAAGGAATCGAGCGAGTCGCGACGCATCCCGACGCAGAGACGGTGCTGTCGGCGGCAGTGGGTGTGGTGGGGTTGCCGGCGACGTACAAGGCGATCGAGCACGGCAAGAATATCGCGCTGGCAAACAAGGAAGTGCTGGTGGCGGCGGGTGAAGTGGTGATGGCGGCGGTGGAGCAGCACCGGGTGGCGCTGCTGCCGGTGGACAGCGAGCACAACGCGATTCATCAGTGCCTGCGCGCGGGCGAGAAGCGCGAAGTAAAGAGGCTGGTGCTGACGGCGTCTGGCGGGCCGTTTCGCAAGACGCCGATATCGAAGCTGGCGAAAGTGACGCCAAAGCAGGCGCTGGCGCATCCGAACTGGAAGATGGGGCAGCGGATTACGATCGATTCGGCGACGCTCATGAACAAGGGATTCGAGGTGATCGAGGCGCGCTGGCTTTTCGGGATGGAGCTCGACCGGATTCAGGTGGTGATTCATCCGCAGTCGACGATTCACTCGATGGTGGAATTCGTGGACGGCTCGATTCTGGCGCAACTGGGGCCGACGGATATGCGGATGCCGATTCAGTACGCGCTCACATATCCGGACCGGATTCCGTCGAATGGATGTGCGCTGGATTGGTCGACGCTGCGGGAATTGAACTTCGACGAGGTGCCGGCGAAGAAGTTTCCGTGCCTGGGGCTGGCGAAGGCGGCGCTTCGAGCAGGCGGGCCTCTGCCGTGCGCGCTGAATGCGGCGGATGAGGTGGCGGTGGCGGCGTTTCTGGAACGGCGGCTGCCGTTTCCAGGCATCGCGGCGACGATAGAGCGCGTCTTAGAACGGATGCCGCGGACGCAAATGCGGAAGATCGAGGACGTGCTGGCGGCAGATGAGGAGGCGCGGCGGCTGGCGCGCGAAGAGGTTGAGAGTTTTCGGCGGCGAAGGTAACTGCGGCGTGAATGGCATGGGGCGTTACGCAGTGTTGCGCAGCGGAACGTTGAGGGGAAACTGTAGGAAACGCCGGGCCCTGTGGAGTTGGGGACGCGGCAACATTCAGGGTACAATCGAACGAGAGAGATAGAATGTCGAGCTTTTCTAACTTCCTTTTTTCCCTGCTTGCGGGAGCCGTCGTTCTCGGAACCATGGTTCTGCTGCACGAGTGGGGGCATTTTGTGGCCGCCAAGCTTTGCAGCGTGCGGGTGGACGTTTTCTCGATAGGATTCGGCCCGCGGCTGTGGGGAGTGAAAAGGGGCGACACGGACTACCGGCTGAGCGCGCTGCCGCTGGGCGGTTACGTGCGCATGGCCGGAGATAATCCAGCAGAAGAGCGGACGGGCGAGCCGTACGAGTTTCTTTCGCGGCCGCGATGGCAGCGGTTCATCATCGCCGTGGCGGGGCCTGCCGCGAACATCGCCCTGACCTTCCTGATTTTCTGGGGAATCATCGTTACGGTGGGCTTGCCGATTGACCGGTACGAGCAGATGCCGGCTCAGGTGGCGGCGGTGCCGTCGACGATTGATCCGGCCGGCGTGCATGCGGGCGACCAGATTGTGGATGTCAACGGGACGCCGACGCCGACGTGGAACAAGGTGCTCACGGCGGTGACGAAGGCGGCTCCCGGAGACGTTCTTTCGATTGGCGTGCTGCGGGACGGGAAGGAAGTGAAGCTTGCCGTACCCGTGCCGAACGGACCAATCACAGCGGACGCGGTCGTGGGGTATCCCGCATTGCCGCCGGTAGCTGACGACATCCAACCCGGATTTCCGGCGGAAAAGGCCGGGATGAAAGCCGGCGATTTGATCGTGTCGATGAACGGGAAGCCGATCGTGACGTGGCCGCAATTGCCGGAAGCGATCCGCGGTTCGGATGGGCACACGATCCATTTTGTGGTGCGGCGCGATGGCAAGGACTTGCCCATCGACGTGACGCCGAAGCATACGATGAACCCGGACGGCGACATGGCGTGGATGATCGGCGCGGGTCCGAAGACGCAGGAGGCGTTCGAGCGCGAGAGCTTGGGCGACTCGATTCGCTACGCGGGCGCGCAGACGTGGCTGTACACGCGGCTGATTGGAGACATCGTCAAGCAACTGTTCCGCGGGAAGCTTTCGGTGCGCGATTTGGCCGGGCCCGTGGGAATCGTGCAGCTTTCGGGGCAGGCCGCGAAGCGCGGGCCGCTGACGCTGCTGCAATGGATGGCGTACATCAGCCTCGACCTGGGATTGCTGAACCTGCTGCCGATTCCGATCCTGGACGGGGGACACGTGCTGCTGCTGGCGATTGAAGGGAGCCTGCGGCGAGATTTGAGCGTGGCGGCAAAGGAACGGTTCGTGCAGGTTGGGCTGGTGTTCCTGCTCGGGGTCTTCGCGTTCGTGATGTACAGCGATATTTTGAGGCTGTTCCAGCACTAGAATACGGCGGCAATAGTTCTGCTATAATTCGGCCACAGAGCGATGTCGGCCACCTCTTCACACCGAGTTTCAACAGGCGAACGAATCAATGTTCACGAGCCTCCCGGCAGGCTGCAGCGGGAGCTTGGGACGCGCGGAATCCGGCTGACGCGGCAGCGGCGCGTACTGGTGCAGGTGATGGAGACGGCGCGGCGCCATCTGGACGCGGACGAAATTCTGGAGCGCGCGCAGAAAATCGACCCGAACATCACGAAGGTGACGGTCTACCGGACGATTGACCTGCTGAAGAAGGAAGGCTTGATCGACGAGCTGGACCTGCTGCACTTGCGCGGCGACCGGCACTTCTATGAGAGCCACGGGCCGAGAGATCACATCCACGTGGCCTGCATACGCTGCGGAAAAGTGCGCGAAGTGGAGAGCGAGCTGTACGAAGAGCTGAAGAAGCAGATTTCGCGCGACACGGGAATCGAAATCACGGTAAGCCGCACGGAAGTGGGCGGCGTGTGCGCCGAGTGCCGCCGCAAGACCGAGGCTGGCGCCTAGCCTGCGGATCATTCGCTTCAGGAATTCTGCTTTACGCTGGATCCCGCCGTTTGGAAATACTCCCTTACCTGTTTGATGTCCTTGAGGATTTGCTCGCGCAGCGCCTGCGGGCCCGGGAATTTCTGCTCGTCGCGAACGCGGACGCAGAAGCGGACCTCGATAGGTCCGCTCGTGCGATCCTCGCTGAAATCGAGGAGATGAGACTCAACCGTGGTGTGCGTGCCGTCGAAGGTGGGCCGCATGCCGACGTTCGTGGCGGCGCGATAGAGCTTTCCATCGAGGGTGACCTCGGTGGCGTACACGCCAAATTTCGGAAGCAGCTCCTGTTCCGTGGCGAGATTCAATGTGGGGACGACGAGCTTGCGTCCCTGGCCCGAGCCGGGACGAATTTCGCCTGCGAGCGCGTAGGGGCGGCCGAGGAGGCGCGCGGCAAAATCGACGCGGCCTTCTGAAACAGCCTGACGAATCGCGCTGCTGGAGACCAGTTGGCCGTCCAGAGAGAACGGCGGCACGATTCGGACCTCGAAGTCCCAGCGCTCGCCGAGGCGGCGAAGCAAGCTGATGTCGCCGGCATGGCGGTGACCGAAACGAAAATTTGTGCCGACGAGGACGGCGCGCGCGCGAAGAGTCTCGACGAGATAACGCTGGGCGAAATCTTCGGCGCTGACTTGCGAGAGCGCGCGGTCGAAGGGCAAGACAAGAACGGCGCGAATGCCGGCGGCATCGAAAGCGGCAATGCGCTGGTCGAGGGTCATCAAGAGAGGTGGGGCGAGTTCAGGGCGAAGGACGCGGGCCGGATGCGGATAAAAACTCAGGACCGAAGGCAGCAACGCCGTGGGATGCACCTCAGATTGACGGTGCGACGCGTATTCAACGACGCTACGCAAAATCTTCTGATGGCCCAAGTGAACGCCGTCGAAGTTGCCGATGGTGACGACGGCCCGATCGCCTGAATGGCCGACAAGCGACTTCCACTCCTCTGCTGAACGGGCGACAGCTGCGAGGATGGAAGTCTGCGGTTGCCAGGTTGCGACGCGATCGCCGTTCGGCATCAAATCTCCACTTCGAATTTCAGGCCGTCGTAGGAGAGCCGGACATTCTCCGGGAGCCTGGCGTTGGTTTGCGCGTGGCCGAGGTCGTGGCAAATGTGCGTGAACCAAGCGCACCGTGGCTTCAGATCCTCCACCAGCGCGAGCGATTGATCGACGTTCGAATGCATCGGGTGCGGTGTGTAACGAAGCGCGTCGAGAACCAGGTGGTCGAGGCCCCGCATCAGGTTCCTCGAAGTTTCAGGCACGGCGCTGAAATCCGTCAAGTAGGCGGCGTTTCCAAAGCGATATCCCAGCACTTCCTTCGGGCCATGCAGGGCGGGGATAGGAACGATGCGCAAGCCGAACAAGTCGAACGGGCCATTGATCGCGTGCATCTCGACCTGGGGAAGCGAACTGACGGTGGGCGAGGGATCGAAGATGTAGGCGAACTGGCGCCGCAGGGTTCCGAGGGTTTCCTCGGACGCATAAATCGGGATGGAGCCGCCCTGCTTGAGATTGTAGGGGCGAATGTCATCGAGGCCGAGGATGTGGTCGGCGTGCGCGTGCGTGTAGAGGACCGCGTCGAGGCGCTCGAGCTTGACGCGCATGGCCTGCGCGCGGAAGTCCGGCGTCGTGTCGATGACGACGTTGCGTCCGGAATATTCGAGAAGGACAGAGGGGCGGAGGCGCTTGTCCTTGGGATCCGTGGATTCGCACACGGCGCAGTGGCACCCCAGAGTGGGCACGCCCATCGAGGTGCCGGAGCCGAGGATGGTTAGTTGGAGGTTCGGCATGAATTTCTTGAGCTACAACGAACCGATTCGAGGGGAATCTCGAGGCGTCGGATCATTCGCTAAGGAAAGACGTCGAAGAATTTAGGGCTTTCCCTTTGCCTTCTTGTTCATGGCTTCGGCGGCGGCCTTGGAAACCTCGAGGAACGTGAGCTTGAGGCTGCCGAGGACTTCGACCAGAAGCTCGTCGTCTGCGGGCGCCAGATTGCCCTTCGTCTTGTCGCGGAGAGCATCGAGCATATCGATGACCTCGCGCGCGCCTTCGAGGTCGACGAAGGCCTGCCCGGTACGCGGATCGGCCATGCCGCCCAGCATCGCGGCAGCATTGCGCGTGAGGAAGTCGACCAGCATCTGAAAGCCGCGGGACGGCTCGGCCGCGGCATTGTCCGCGGATGCGCCGGCGGCCGGCGCGGCTGGAGACTGCGTTTTCGAGGCTGGCGTCTGCGAGGGCGCCTGTGCGGCCCGGCTCGCGGAATTCTTTGCTGCTTCCTCGTCGCGCTGTTGCTGCTCGACCACGTCGCGTCGGAGTTCGCCTTCCTGCGTGAAGAGGCGCCTGTCGACGACCTTGAATGTCTCTTCTTGCTTCGAATCAGCCACGATGTGACCTCGAAATAGCTGGCGCCAGGGAATCAGCGCGCTTTCGTGCGAGCCGGAGGGCGGCCGCGCAAGCTGGCAACGAACCACAAGTTTAGCACCCGAGTTCTGCCGCTCACAAGGAGCGCGGATGCGGTGTTGGGCGAGGTTTGGCAGGAGGGGGCGAAATGGCATCCTTGTCAATCGAGGCTGCCTACCGTACATTGTCGTGTTGCGAGGGAGCGGAGAGAACGGGCGTGTCAAAGCGTAAGGGGAAAGTTTCGGCACGCCGAAAGCCGCGTGGGCCAACGAGTCGAGGGAAACCGGCGGGGAGAGATCCCCAGATTCGCCTCACGGCGCGGGACAAGGCCGCAGGCGAATGGTTTGCGAAGCTGGTGGCGCTGCAGGCACGGCTGCGCGGGCCGGGCGGATGCCCGTGGGACGCGGAGCAGACACACGCGTCGCTACGCAAGTTTCTCGTTGAGGAAACATACGAAGCGCTTGACGCGATGGATTCCGAGGATCGAAGCAAATTCGCTTCGGAACTGGGCGATGTGCTGCTGCAGGTGATCTTTCACGGCATTCTTGCCGAGGAAGCGGGCGATTTCGCGATTTCCGACGTCATCGAATCAATTCACACGAAGATGGTCAGGCGGCATCCGCACGTGTTTGGAAAGGCGAGCGCGAAGAATTCAGCGGAAGTCTTGAAGAAATGGGAAGAACTGAAGACCGAAGAGCGAATCAAGGAGAAGGAAGCGGCGGGCGGCGAAGCGTCCGCGGAGACTGAGTCGGTGCTTGCGGGAGTTCCTCGCTCGCTGCCCGCGGTGCTCGAGGCGTATCAACTGACGCGACGGGCGTCACATGTCGGATTCGATTGGGAGACGCTGGGCGGAATCTGGGAAAAGCTCGATGAAGAGCGCGGCGAACTCGACGCCGCAATCGCCTCGGGGAATGCCAAGGCGAACCTGCTCGAAGAGGAAGTCGGCGACTTGCTTTTTGTCGGCGTGAACGCGGCACGGTTCCTCGGCGTCGATCCGGAGGTTGCTTTGCGCGCCGCAAACCGCAAATTCAAGGCGCGGTTCGAATGGATGGAAGCGGCGGCGCGGCGGGAAGGCCGGCGGTTTGCGGATTTGCCGCGCGAACGGATGGAAGAACTGTGGGAGGAATCGAAGGTGGCGGAAGGCTCGGCCGCGAGCTCAAGCGGGTCGAAAGGCAGGCGCGCCGGTGCCAGGTGAGATCGAAGTCCGGCGATGCACAACGGTCGAGGAGTACGCGCAATGCGTGGAGCTAGAGCGAATCGTGTGGGGCGTCGCGATCACCGTTCCGTCGGGAATGTTCGTGGTGGCGCAGCATACCGGCGGGCAGGTACTTGGCGCGTTTGAGGGCGGCAAACTTGTCGGATTCACGCTCGCCCTCATGGGGAAGCGGGGCAGCGAGGATTTTCTTCATTCGCACATGACGGCCGTCCTCGAGGATTACCGCGACAAAGGCGTAGGCCGCAGGCTGAAGCTTTTTCAGCGCCAGGATGCGTTGAAGCGAGGCATCCGTGTGGTCGAGTGGACATTCGATCCGCTGGAGCTCAAGAACGCGCATTTTAACCTGGTCCGGCTCGGCGCCGTAGCGCGACGCTTCATTCCGAATTGCTACGGGACGACCGACAGCCCGCTGCATTCCGGCTTGCCGACGGACCGGCTGGTGGCCGAATGGTGGCTGGACTCCGATCGCGTGAAGAATATTCTTGCGGACAATCCGCATCCGCCCCAGGATACTGCGGCGCGAATTTCGCTTCCGTCGAACCTTGGTGAGATCAAGGCGGCGGATCGCGACGTCGCGACGGTGATCCAGACGAGGGCGCGCGACCAGTTTCAGAAGCATTTTGCGCAGGGGCGCGTTGCGACGGCGGTCGAGAAGCACGACGCGTTGACCGATTACATTCTCGAGCCCGGCGACGCCATCGCGGGACTGGCGCTGCCGCCAAATCACAAGGAATGAAAACCCGGCTGTGAAGACAAGGGGAAAGGCTGCCGAAACGAAATGCGCTTGAAGCGTCTTACACTTCGCGAACTTCAAATGGAACTACTCGAGCCTTTCCAGACGAGCTTCGACACCTCGCAGGAACGGCGAATTTTCCTGATCGAAGCGGAAACGGACGGCGCCGTGGGGTGGGGCGAGTCGACGGCGGGCGAGGACCCGTACTATTCGTACGAGACGGTTGAGACGGCGTGGCATGTCATCCGCGACTTCATCTGGCCGGTACTGAAGGGAAGGGAACTGCAGAGCGCTTCCGAGGTTTGTGGCCTGCTGGGGCGAATCCGCGGGCACAACATGGCCAAGGGCGGCGTGGAGACGGCGCTTTGGGACGCGGAGGCGAAGCAAAAGGGAGTGCCGCTGGCGAAGCTGTTGAAGGGCACGCGCGAGGAAATCTCGTGCGGTGTCTCGATAGGGATTCAGCCCTCGATCGATGCGCTGCTGGCGAAAGTGGAAAAGGAGCTGGCGGCGGGCTATCAGCGGATCAAAATCAAAATCAAGCCGGGATATGAAATCGAGCCGGTGCGAGCGCTGCGCGAGCGCTTTCCGCGCATCCGCCTGATGGTCGACGCAAACTCCGCCTATTCGCTCGCGGACGCCCCCCTGCTGAAGCAGCTCGACGCGTACTACCTCATCATGATCGAGCAGCCGCTGGGATGGGACGACATCTACTCGCACGTCGCGCTGCAAAAACAACTCGAGACCCCGATCTGCCTGGACGAGTGCATTCACGACATCGAGCATGCGCGAGCGGCGATCGAAATCGGCGCGTGCCGGATCATCAACATCAAGCTCGGGCGCGTGGGCGGACACACGGCCGCGCGATGCATTCACGACCTGTGCGAATCGAAATCCGTGCCGGTATGGTGCGGAGGCATGCTCGAATCCGGAATTGGGCGTGCGCACAATATCGCGATGTCGTCGCTGTCGAATTTCTCGTTGCCGGGCGACGTGTCCGCGAGCCGGAGATATTGGGCGCAGGACATCATCGAGCCGGAGGTGGATGTCACGCCGCGCGGGACGATTCGCATTCCGTCCGCGCCTGGCATTGGGTACACACCCGTCATCGAGCGAATCGAATCGCTCACGCGCCGCCGCGAGGTCCTCGAGTAAATCTTGAGCGCGCCTTCCCCCGAACCTCTGCCGGCAACTCCCGAACGGCCTTCGCCGGCTCTTTTGGTTTTGGGACTTGCGGCGATGCTGGCGCTGTGGTCCGTGAATTACGTCGCGGGAAAAATTGCGCTCAGGCACCTAGGCCCCGCTACCCTCATATCGTTTCGCTTCCAGATTTCCGCACTGCTGATGCTGTCGATCTACTTCTCGCAGAAGCGCCGCCTCAAGCTGCGGAAAGGGGATCTTTGGACGTTCGCCTACCTCTCGGTGCTGGGCGTGGCAATGAATCAGGGCTTATTCACGCTCGGACTCAACTACACGACCTCGGCGCGTTCCTCGATCATCGTGGCGAGCGATCCGCTGCTCATTCTGGCGATGGCGCGGTTGCTGGGACTCGAATCGCTGACGCCCGGCAAGATCGTCGGGATGGTGATCGCGTTCGCGGGGATCATTGTCCTCGAGACCGAGCACGGAGGCTCGGCTCATTCCGCTTATCTGATGGGCGATTTATTGTCGCTCGGCGGCGCGCTGGGCTTTTCGACCTACGCCGTTCTGACGAAGCGAATCTCGCGCGAGTACGATCCGGTCTCTATGAATACCTTCAACTGCGTGGGCGCGGCAATTTTGTTTCTGCCGCTTGCGGTGAGGCAAGCCGTCCATCTCGATTGGAAGAGCGTGGGATGGGAGGGCTGGAGCGGAATGCTGTATATGGCGGTGTGCAGCTCGGTATTTGCCTACCTGATTTTCTACTGGCTGATCCGGCACATGGAGCCGTCGCGAGTCGCGACAGTGAACTATCTGCAGCCGATTCTGGTCGGGCTGCTCGCCTCGACGTTCATTGGAGAGCACCCTACGAAGCATCTGGTGGCCGGTGGGCTGCTGGTGCTGGGCGGTGTGTACCTTGCGGAACGGCACGCGATGGAGAACGTGTCGTGAGCGGCTCAGGCCGTGGCGGAGAAGCGCCGGGAGTTGGCGCCCGTCGCTGAGCTGTCAGAGCCATCCGTCGAAGCGCCGGAGCCTGGTTCTCCGGATGATTGGGCCTCAACGGGCGAGGTCTCGGCCGGCGTGGACGATTCCACGGCTCTAAGCGGGACGCGGACATTGACGGTGGTGCCTGCGCCGTTCGAGTCAATCTCGAAGTCGCCGCCAAGCTGATGCACGCGTTCGCGCATTCCAGACAGGCCAACGCCGAGGCTGGCGCGGGTACTGCGGAATTTCTGCAGGAGTTCCGGAGACATACCCTTGCCCGTGTCGCGGACGCTGAGGAACACCTGTTCCCGCGTCCGTGTTACATGCAGCCCAGCGTTCGCGCTTCCGGAATGGCGATGGATGTTCGTAAGGCATTCCTGAAGGACGCGGAAGAGCGCGATCTCAACCTCGTCCGGCATGCGGCCGAGATCGGCCGGAACATCGAAGTTGACGTCAATCTTGCTTCGCCGCGAGAAGCCCTCGACGTACCACTTGGCAGCCGAGACGAAGCCGAATTCGTCGAGAAGCGGTGGATGCAGAAGATACGAGAGAGTCCGCGTTTCGTCCAGACTCTGGCCGACGAGCGCGAGCGAAGCTTCGATGAGTTCCGCTGCGACCGGGGAGCACTCTCCCTGGGGCAGCGAACTAAGATGGTCGAGGTTCATTTTGGTGCTGACGAGCAATTGCCCGAGGCTATCGTGCAGCTCCCGCGCAATTCTGCGGCGCTCTTCATCCTGAACTCTCAGGAGGCGGCCGCTCAATAGCCGGACGGCCTCTTCGGCCTGTTGGCGGTTCCGCAATTCGGCGAGCAGTCGTGCCAATGCGGCGCAGAGAATCAGGATGGACACCGCGAACGACATCACCAGCACGCGGCGAACCCAGGAATAGGTGTTTTCGGAGATGGTCATCCGCTGGGCGAGGATGGCGCGCTCTTCGGAATCGGCGTCGTCGAGAGCCGCTCGAATCGGGCGCATCAGCTCGACGCCGGTCTTGGTGAACTGGCGCTGCTGCCCTTGCTCGCCGGCGCCCTTGCCTGCAAGCTCAACGGATTCCTGCAAGACGCCGAGGCGCTGTTCGATCAAGGGGCGGAGCGTCTTCAGCCGCTCCCGTTGGCTGGGATTGTCAGTCACCAGCATCCCGAGTTCCGCAATATCCTGCGGGATGTCGTCGACGGCGCGGTGGTAGTTCTCGAGCTGATCGGGTTCGCCAGCAACGACGTACGCCAGGCGTGATGCTTCTGCGGAGAGAAGGTCGGCACGCAACTCAATCAGGTGCGTTTCCACCTGCTGCGAATGTGAGACCCAGGCCTCGCTTGCGGCGTAACGCGCAGTTGTAAAGTCGGCCGCGATGGCCGTCGCCACCACCAACACGATTGCGAACGTGAACGTGACCCAAAGAGTGCGACCGGCGAACCGGCGCATCGCGCAACCTCCGGCCAGGAGACGTTGGCTGCCAGACCTGACTCTGAACTCAAGCTCAGTTAGGAAGGCTATCAAACGCACCAAGGAAGCGTCAACGGATAGACGTAACCCGCAGTAAATACAAGACTTACGGATTGCCCTTTTCTTGTACCTCAGGTCAGTTGTTGCAGGGCGGCACGGTCTCCATACTGAAGCGGAACATCGGCCGGGTGGTCCGCGCCGGGAGAATCCATGCGAAGACGCATTCCCCTCCTCATCGTGTTGCTGGTCGCCTGCCTCGAAGGGCGATGCGGCGGCACCGCGCCCGGCGGAACGGGAACGAATCCGGGAGGAGTTAGCGTGTCGGTGGCGCCTGCGTCCGCAAACGTTCGGGCCGGAGGCTCCCAGCAATTTACGGCGACCGTGAGCGGAAGCTCGAATACCGGAGTTACATGGAACGTGAACGGCGTCACGGGCGGCAGTTCGAGTACAGGTACGATCAGCGCGTCGGGGTTATACAGCGCTCCTGCAAGTGTTCCGAGTCCGAATACCGTCACCCTTGCAGCCGTTAGCGCGGCGGATTCCACCGCGAAATCTTCAAGCACGGTGACCTTGCAGAATCCCGTCCCTGCGCTGAACAGTGTTACGCCATCGACCTTCGCGAGCGGCTCGTTTTCCATCACGCTGAACGGGAGCCAATTCGTAAGCGGCGCGCAAGTGAAGTTTGCGGGCACCTCGATCGCGACCACGTTTGTGTCGTCGACCCAACTCACCGCGAGCGGCACCGCGTCTTCGGCGGGGACTTTTTCGGTTGCTGTGACGAACCCGAATCCGGGGAGCTCGTCTTCAAACGCAATGAATGTAACCGTGACTTCCTCGGGAGGCGGCGGAGGTGGGGGCGGCGGCGGTGGCCAAGCTGGAACTTGCAGCGGCATGACCGCGGGTCAAGGCGGCAGCCTGAACGGCTTCGTGCCGTTCCCGGCCGACAATCTTTGGAACAAGAACATCGCTAGCGCCTCGGTGGATCCGAGCTCCGCTTCCATCATCAATTTCATTGGGCCGACGGTGGCGGTGCACCCGGATTTTGGCTCAGGCCTGTACAACGGTTCGAGCATCGGGATTCCGTACATCGTCGTCGGATCCGCGCAAACCTTCGTCAACATCACTTTCACCGCGTACGGCAGCGACAGCGATCCGGGGCCCATGCCCGTCCCCGCGACTGCGCCCATCGAAGGGTACCCGGCGCCCGGAAATGGCGACCGGCACGTGCTGGTGCTCGACAACAGCAATTGCTGGCTCTACGAACTCTACAGTTCTTATCCGCAGAGCGATGGAAGCTGGAACGCGGCGTCCGCGGCGGTTTGGGATCTCACCGCCGACGAGCAGCGCCCGCTAACGTGGACATCCGCCGACGCGGCCGGCCTGCCGATTTTTCCTGGGCTGATTCGCTACGACGAAGTAGCCGCTGGCGCGATACATCACGCCATTCGATTCACGCTGCAGGACAGCCGCGCTGCGTTTACGCCGCCGGCGTCGCACTGGGCCGCGAACTCCACCAACTCGCTGGCCGCGCCCATGGGGATGAGGTTGAGGTTGAAGTCGAGCTTCAACATCTCCGGATTCTCGGCGGCGAACCAGGTGATCCTCCGCGCGCTGCAGCAGTACGGGATGATCATGGCCGACAATGGCTCGAACATGTACATCAGCGGCGCGCCGGACGACCGCTGGGACAACGACGACCTGCACAATCTGGGCAGCGTGACGGCATCGGATTTTGAAGTGGTTACAATGAACCCGGTCTACACGCAGACGAACTTGCCCCAGGGCTCCGCGCCGGTGATTACGAATTTCATCGGGGACCAATCAACCGTCAGCGCGGGAACGCAGGTAAATCTGAGCTGGAGCGCGACCGGCGCGTCTTATTTTGTAATTTCACCGCAGGTAGGCGCGGTTCGCGGCACCTCGGCGACCGTGACTCCCACACAGACCACGACATACACACTGTACGCGACGAACGAGTTTGGCCGCACCACCGCCACCTTTACAATAACGGTCCAGTGAGGCTCAAGCGCGCGCGTCACTCGTAGCGGAGCGCGACCATGGGATCGACGCGCATCGCCCGCCGCGCTGGCATGTAGCAGGCACACGCGGTAACCAACAGCATCAGCAGGGAGGTTCCCACCAAGGTTGCTGGATCCGTTGCTCTCACGCCGTACAAAATCGCTGGCTGTTGGTCTTTGATCCCGTACAGCACGCTCCCGAGCGCGTAAGCGAGCCACGTCGTCACAAGGAGGCCGGTCACGATGCCGGAGATCGCCATTCGCGCTCCCTGGCCGAGAATCAAACGCAGAACGTCCTCCCGTTTCGCTCCGAGCGCCAGACGAATGCCGATTTCATGCGTGCGCTGCGCAACCGAGTACGAAACGACGCCATACACTCCAATGGTCGCAATCAGCAGCGCCAAGCCGCCGAAAATTCCCAGCAAAATCGCGCGGAACCGCCAATCCGTCAGCGAAGCCGTAAGCTGCTGCTCCATCGGGCTGATTTCAGTCGGCGGATCGTTCGGGTCGAGTTTCAGCAATGCATCGCGAATTGCGCTGGCAGTCACGGTGCTGGCTAGGGTCGAGCGCACCAGAAAATATCCCGCCGAGTAGGCTGATTGCTCGACGGGTATGTACATTGTGGGCTCCGGAGGCTGATCAAGAGACATTTCGTGAATGTCAGCGACAATTCCAACCACTTCACGCGCGCTTGGTTCGGCATATTTCGGGCCCAGAGCGCGTCCGATCCAGATATGCGCGCCAATGGCATCGCCTTTCGGCCAGTAGGCATTGGCCATGGCCTGGTTGATGATCACCACCGGCTGGGAGTTTGCGTTGTCGGCATCCGAAAAGCTTCTGCCACGCACAAAAGGAATTCCGAGCGTACGGAAACATTGTGGGCTGATGCCGCGAATATCTGCTCCGAGAATCTCGTTTGGGTTTGTAGGACGTCCTTCGATATCGATGAGCGTGTCGCTTCCTTGGCGGAAGGGAACCTGGTCGATCATGGCGGCACTCTTGACTCCCGGTATCGCTTGCAACCGCTCGATCCCTTGCTTGACGAAAGCTCTCAGCTTGGCGGCCGAATCGTAGGGCCTCGGCGGCAAAACGTATGCGGCGGTCGTTACCTCGTTCGCGTCGAAACCCGGCTGGACGCGAACAAGCGATGCAAAACTTTCGAGCGTGACGCCCGCGCCGATCAGCAACACCACTGAGATCGCAATCTCGCCGATCGCCAAGCCCGCACGGAGGCGCCCGCTCTTGCCCGAACCGGCTCGCGGTCCTGATTCCTGCAGAGAAGCATTCACGTCCACGCGACCAGCGCCCAGCGCGGGCACGAGGCCAAAGATGATTCCGGTGGCCAGACTCAGCAGCAACGCGAAGCCGAGCACCGTGCCGTCGATCTGGTAGGCGCCGACGTGAGGCATCACGTTGTCGGTCGGCACAAGAGTGAGCATGGATCGGAAGGTTGCATAGCACGCCATCAAACCGAATACTCCACCCAAAAGCCCGAGCAACACGCTTTCGGTCAGGAGCTGCCGCGCGATGCGGCGGCGTCCGGCGCCCATAGCTACGCGAATGGCAATTTCGCGTTGACGCCCGGTGGAACGTGCGAGGCTCAAATTCGCCACGTTCGCGCAGGCGATCAGCAGCACGAGGCCAACTGCGCCAAGCAGCAACAGCGGTGCTGGGCCAGCCCAATCTCGGAGCAGGTCGCGTAGCGGCGTCAGTTGCACTCTTTCACCGGCGACAAACATTTTCGGGAACGCGGCCCGCAACTGCTGTAGGGGAGGTGTCAGCTTTGCGGCCGCTTGTTCCGGAGCCACGCCTCGCTTGAGCAGGCCGATAGCCAGCGTGCCAGAATTCGTCGGGTCCTGACTGGTGGCCGGGATCTGGATCGGGAAGAATATCTGTGCGCCTTGGAGCTCCGGAACCGGAAGTTGCAGACCGCGCGGCAGGATGCCCACAACTGCATAGCCTTCGCCATCGAGAGTGATCTCGCGGCCCATCGCAGCACGATCGCCGCCCAAGTGATTGCGCCAAAAATCATCGCTCACCAGGACCCCCTTCGGGCCACCGGCGCGGCCTTCTTCCGGACTGAAGTTGCGTCCCATCGCTGGCTGTATCCCAATTGCGGGGAGGAATTCCGACGAAACCAACGCGCTGTGGATGCGTTCGGGTTCGCCGGCGCCGGTAAAGCTCGCGTCTTCGCGCCAATGAATCACAGAAAGATGCTCGAACATGCTCGCCTGCGGTTGCCAAGCCAGGAATATGGGCATCGAAATGGATGCGCCTCCAAACTGGTTTCCGATTCGACGAACTAGATAAATCCGATCCGCATGCGGGAAGGGAAGCGGCCGCAGGAAGACCGCGTCGACGATGGAAAAAATCGCCGTGTTCGCGCCGATCCCGAGAGCAAGCGTCAAGACCGCGATCGCCGTGAACCCCGGACTTCGCCATAGCATCCGCAGCCCGTACCGCAGGTCCTGCCCGAGCGTCTCCAGAAACCCAATCGTGTTCATGCGATGGACCTCCTCGCGAATCCGCCGGGTATTCCCCAGCTTCCGTATCGCCGCGGAACGAGCCTCGTCCGGAGGCATCCCGCGCGTGATGTTCTGGTCGGTCTCGATCTGGATGTGCGCCTGAATCTCGCGAGAGAGTTCCTCGTCCTCATCGTGGCGGCGGAAAAATCGGCTCCAGCTCATTGGCGTCAATCCGTGGCGGGCCGCAAAACCCGGTTGATGGCGCGGACGAGTTGCTCCCACCGTCCGGTTTGCGCCGTCAGGCGATTGCGGCCGAGTTTCGTCAACCGGTAGTAGCGCGCCTTGCGGTTGTTTTCGGAGGTTCCCCAGAACGACGCGATCCATCCGCGCGCCTCCAGGCGATGCAGCGCGGGGTACAGCGACCCGTGCTCCACTTGCAAGACCTCTTCGGACCGCCGTTCGATCGCATACGCGATGGTGTGCCCGTGCGCCGGGCCGAGGATAAGCGTCTGCAGGATCAGCATGTCCAGCGTGCCTTGCAAAAGTTCGCCGTCGAGAGGAGGTGCACCGCGCTTTGGCATGCCCGGAATCCTACTCCCATAGATGATCTACTACAAGGACTGAATGAGCCTCTCTGTTGAGGGTCGGTCAAGGAAGGCCGCCCGCCAACTGGCGTAGAATGCCGCCGGTCGTCCGCCCGCTATGAGAAGACGTTCTAGTGGTGGGCGTCACTTGGCTGCCCGTGCGACGCCGGGCCTCATTCACAAAAATCCCTGCGCCCGCCACCGCCCAGTTGTCTTAGACTACGTGCGAACATGAGCATCAGTTCCGTAACCTCCGTCGTTCACGGCATCGCCCACCAGCTCTGCCCGCGCTGCCGCATCGGACGCATCTTCCGCTACTCGATCTTTCGCGGTTTTCCAGCGATGCGGGAGACGTGCCCGCTCTGCGGCTTGAAGTTTGAAAGGGAACAGGGCTACTTCGTGGGCGCCATGATCATCGACTACGCCGTGGGCCTGGCGATCGCCGCCGTGATTGGCTACGTCCTGTGGTATTTCACGCGATGGTCGGTGGAGAAGACCGCGATCGTCGCCTTCCTGATTTTCCTGCCGGCCACTCCCACCGTGGTGCGCTTTGGACGCGTCCTCTGGATATGGCTCGACCGCGCGCTCGATCCGGAAGATGAAGAAGAACAGGAATGAAAGGCCCGCAGGCGGCCGCCGGCGAATGCCAGACGGCGCCTGGATTTCAGGCTGCGCCCTGGCTTCGTTTCAGCTCGACGATCGGCGTAAACACGTGCCAGAAATCGCCGCGCAGGTCGGTGAATTCGATCCCGACTTTCTTTTTCCCGCGCCCGTTTGCCTTGACGTAGACGATCCGCGCCTCGCGCTCTTCGTTCGTCACTCGATTCACCAGCAGAATCTTCTGCCCGCGCTTCACGCGCGGCGCAAGCGGCAGCAATCCCCCATGGACATTCACCGCATGTGTTACCGTAGTCTCTCGAAACGGATGGTCCTCAGGCGTCCGCCCGTACACTTGAACAGGAATCGACAGCGGCAGGCGCTTGCAGCGGCGTTTTTCTACCATGTGCTCTCCCGTGGCTCTGATTGTTTGGCTCCACTTAAACTAAGCGCGAAAGCCGCCCGAAGCAATAGTACTCACTGAATTTTCACAATCTTCGCCGGTCGAAACTAGACCGAAGATTGAGGACGACCCGAACTCGGTGGGGCGACGAATGTACCGGATTGGGCTGTCTCTATTTGAGAATTTCGGGCCGCTGACGACAATCTGGATCCCTCAAGCACGCTGTAGAACCGCATGCCGCAACTGTAACAGCGGTAGACCCTTATACCCAGCAGATACAGAAGCCTTTCCAGGCGTCGGGGCCGCGACCGGCGGTACTTTCGATTATGACAATGCGGGCACTGGCGCTTTCGCAAGGAACCAAAGGCAGGAATGGACAGCATGGGAGCCCCCACAGCATCTTACGCTAGGGAGATGGAGCGCAATCCGCTATGGGGTGAACCCGGTAGAAAGCCTCAAGGGAATCATGTATTCGCGATTAGAAGCGCGGAAGGAGTCACTCGGCGTGTGAGTCGCTGACGCGCTCAATGCGCGCGCCCACTTTGCGCAGCTTCTCCTCGATGCGTTCGTAGCCGCGGTCGATGTGGTAGACGCGATCGATCCATGTCGTGTTTTCGGCGACAAGTCCCGCCAGCACAAGCCCCGCGCTCGCGCGTAAATCGGATGCCGTCACCGGAGCGCCGCTGAGCGGCGTGCGGCCGGTGACCACGGCGAGATTGCCGTCGACCAGAATGTTGGCGCCCATTCGCATCATTTCCGCCGCATGCAGGAAGCGATTTTCGAAAATCGTTTCGCGGATATGGGAAACTCCCTCGGCCTGCGTCGCCAGCGCCATGAACTGCGCCTGCATGTCCGTTGCGAAGCCCGGATATTCCTCGGTGATCACGTCTGCGCCTTTGATCTTGCCCGGCGCGCGGACGCGCAGCGTGCACGGCCCTTCGTTGCGAACTTCGACGCCGCACTCGTGCAGCTTTTCGAGAAGCGCGGTCAGATGCTTCGGCTCGCAGCACGTCAAGACGAGCTCGCCGCCCGTGATGGCTCCAGCGATCAGGAACGTCCCCGCCTCGATGCGGTCCGGGATGACGGCGTGAGTCGCCCCGTGAAGTTCGCTGACTCCGCGAACGCGAATCGTCGGAGTGCCCGCGCCTTCGATCTGCGCGCCCATCTTCACAAGCAATGCCGCAAGATCGGCGATCTCCGGCTCGAGGGCGGCATTTTCAAGCACCGTTTCTCCTTCCGCCAGAACAGCCGCCGTCAGGATGTTTTCTGTTCCAGTTACGGTGATCTTCGGGAAGCGAAATGTGGCGCCGCGCAGACGCTCGGCGCGCGCTTCCACGTAGCCGTGATCCACCGTCACCTGCGCCCCCAGTTTTTCGAGCGCCTGGATGTGCAAATCGATTGGCCGCGCGCCGATGGCACAGCCGCCCGGCAGGGAAACGCGCGCGTAGCCGAATCGCGCGACGAGCGGCCCCAGCGTCAGGACGGAAGCCCGCATCGTCTTCACCAGTTCGTACGGAGCTTCCGCGTGAGAAACCGTCTTCGCCTGAATCGTGAATTCGCTCGGTGGCAGATCGGGGCTCTCGACGCGGCAGCGCATGTGCGCCAGCAGCTTCGCCATCGTGATGATGTCGCGCACGTGCGGAATATTCTGCAGATGAACCGGCTCGGCCGTGAGCAGCGCCGCGGCCATCGCGGGCAGAGCCGCATTTTTGGCGCCGCTGATTTGTACGGTGCCTTCGAGAGGCCGTCCGCCCTGGATCTTGAATCGGTCCATGCTATTTGCTCCCGCGATTCGGCCGCGCGGGCGTCGCCGAGGCGGCCTTCAACGCCTGGCGCACGTCGCCGCGCGAGCGTCGCAGCAATTGCTTGGCGCGCGAAGCCGTGGTTCGCGCCTTCAGCATCACCAGCGCGAGCGGCAGATTGTGTCCCGCTTGACGCAGGGCGTGTTGCGCTGTAGACGCGGTGACACCCGCCGTTTCCTCGAGAATCCATTCGCTTCGTCGCCGCAACTTGTTATTCGTCCGCACCAGGTAAATCATCCGCCCTTCGTAAACCCTGCCGAGCCGCATCATCGATGCGGTAGAAAGCATGTTCAGCACCATCTTCTGCGCCGTGCCCGCCTTCATCCGCGTCGATCCCGCCAACACTTCCGCGCCCGTAAGCGGCGCAATCGCGATATGCGCGATGCGCGCCAGAGGCGAACGGGGATTCGACGTCAGCCCAATGGTTACCGCTCCGCGGCGCCGCGCGAATCGTAGCCCGCCAAGCACGTAAGGCGTCGTGCCGCTGGCGGCGATGCCCACAACAGCGTCCCGCCGCGCGAGCCCCGCGTGGGCCAAGTCTCTCGCGCCGTTGGCCGCCGAATCCTCCGCGCCTTCAACAGCGTGCAGCATCGCGCGCTTGCCGCCGGCAATCAGCGCCTGAACCATGCTCGGCGGCGTCCCAAACGTCGGCGGGCATTCCGCCGCATCCAGCACTGCGAGCCGCCCGCTGGTTCCCGCGCCGATATAAAAAAGCCTGCCTCCTGCTCGAAAGGCGCGCACGATTGCGTCTACCGCGCGCGCGATCTTCGGGAGTTCGCGCCGCACTGCCAGCGCCACGCGCGCGTCTTCACGGTTCAGGACGCGCAGAATCTCGAGCGAAGACTTTTCGTCGAGTCCGCGCGCGCGGGGATTCTTTTGTTCGGTTTTCAGATGCCTCAAAGTGACCCCGGCAGAACCGCAGAACCACCATCAATTATAACTTTTCGCTGGAAGAAGATTTTCGCGAGCGGCGAAGTTCGTAGCGTCCTTGTTACGAGGGAGTTATCGCCCCGGAGTCGCGGCCGGAACCAGGCCAAGCGCCTGGAAGACCGCGTCGTGAACCGCCGGCCGCACCTGGCGAATCTTCTCGTTCGCGCGCGTGGGATTCACGCGATTCGTCAGCAGAACCACGAAGAGGTCGCGCTCCGGGTCCACCCAAATCGACGTGCCCGTAAAGCCGGTATGCCCGAAGCCGGACGGCGAAAAGTCGTGCCCCGCGGAAGAGGGCTGGGTGACCACATCCCATCCAATGGCGCGAGCCGAGTTTCCAATGTCCTGGCGCGCGGTGAACTGCTGAATCGTCGCGCGATCCAGGATGCGGTGGTACGCGTAGATTCCGCCGTTCAGCATCATCTGCGCGAAGGCGGCGATGTCGCCCGCAGTCGAGAACAGGCCGGCGTGGCCCGCCACTCCGCCCATGGCCCACGAATTCTCGTCGTGAACCTCGCCGACGATCAGGCGCTTGCGGAAAGTCGCGTCGAATTCGGTCGGCGCGATTCGCGAACGCAGGCTGCGCGGCGGATTGAACATCGAATCCTTCATTCCGAGCGGATCGAAGATATTTTGCTTCGCGAAAACATCGAGCCTTTGTCCCGTGAGCCGCTGCACGATTTCGCCGAGCAGCATGAAGCCGAGGTCCGAGTATTCCACCTGCGTCCCAGGCTCGTGAACGAGCGGCTCCGAGAGCGCGCGATGAATGATGGCGTCGTAGCCCTTCGTGTCCTTGAAAAATTGGCGGATGCCCGGCAGCCCCGAATCATGAAGCATCAGGTTGCGAATGGTCACGCGCGCGCGCCATGTGGGATTCGGGTCCTTGTCGGCAGCCGCGGCCCACTCCGGTAAATAGCGCGAAACCGGCAAATCGAGACTCAGCCGCTTCTGCTGCACGAGCATCATCAGCGACGTAGTGGTGACCACCACCTTGGTCACCGAGGCCATGTCGTACATGGTGTTGGTGGTCACCGCCGGAGATTTCGCGTCGCGCGTCAGGTGCCCGAAGGGATGGATCGCCAACTGGTCATTCCAACCCACGGCCAGCACGCCGCCGGGAAAGGCATCGTCGGCCAAGGCTTTGTCGAGGACAGCGTAGACCGGTTTCAGTTTGTCACTCAAAGATGCCGAAGGCTGCAGCGTCATGGGACTCGCGGCGCTCTCCAGGCCGTCGCCGCGCTTCACCGTTCCCGGAACGGTTACCGGAATCTTGCCCACAAACGGAACCTGTCCGAAGAGCGCTCGGGCCGCGGCCTTTTGCGCCACGTCGTTCGTCGCGAATTCTGAAATCCACGTCTTCGCGTTCGGGAAGCGCTCGATGAGATATGGACTGCCGAACGCCAGCACAGCGGTCGGCTTTCCCGTGGCCAGCATCTGGTTCACGAAATTGCGTTCGTCGTCCGGAAAGCCCACGTTTCCTTTTCGGTCGGCGACGCGCACAAAAAGCGCCGCGATGGCCACGTCGTACGTGTCACGCGGCGGAAGCTTGAGCTGGCTCACGCCAAAATACTGCGTGTCCGCGCGCAGAGCCTTCAGCGAGTCGACGCGCCACCGAATTTCGGGCTCGAGCGTTTCTCCAGGGTACGGGTCGGGATCAGCCGAAAGCGAAACCAGCAGAACTCGCAGCGGCTTCGTCGAATCCACCGGAACCATTTTTTGCGAATCGCGCAACAACGTGACCCCTCGGTCGGCGATGGAGAGCGCCTCGTTCTGATATTCGGGCGTGGCGAAAACTTCGTTGATGCGAGGCACGTCGACGTAGCGATTCTTGTCGAGCCCGAGCCGCGCCTTTGCTTCGAGAATCCGCCGAACGGATTCGTCGATTCGCTTCATCGAAATGCGTCCCGACTCCACCGCGTCCTCGAGCCCCTTCATCGCGGCATCGGGGACGGGAGGCATCAGCAGAACATCCGCGCCTGCCTCCACGGCTCGCGCCGCCGCGTCGCCGGGCGCGTAGAGCGTGGTCACGCCGCCCATATCCATAGCGTCCGTAACAATCAATCCGCGAAACTTCATCTGGTCGCGCAGCAGGCCCGTCAAAATATTCTTCGAAAGAGTTGCCGGCACATTCGGATCCGGTTCGAAGGCCGGGACTGCAAGATGCCCCGGCATGATGGAATCGACTCCGGCCGCGATCGCGGCGCGGAAGGGCACCAGCTCCACGCTTTCGAGTTCGTTGCGGTCGCCCGGAACCACGGGCAGCGTCAGGTGCGAGTCCGTCGAGACGTCGCCGTGGCCCGGAAAATGTTTGGCGGTCGCCAGTGCGTCGTTGTCCTGCACGCCCCGCACGAAATTCGTCACATACTCCGCCACCGTTTGAGGATCTTCGCCAAACGACCGGATGTTGATGATCGGATTGTCGGGATTGTTGTTGACGTCGGATACCGGCGCGAATATCCACGTGACGCCGGCCGCGCGCGCTTCGCGCGCCGTCACTTTGCCTGACTCATACGCTAGGCGGGGATCACCGGTCGCGCCGATTGCCATCGCGGCAGGGAAATTCGTTCCTTCGTCGATGCGCTGCCCGGCGCCGGACTCGAAATCGGCTCCCACGAGAAGCGGAATCTTGGAGCGGCGCTGAAACTCGTTCGTGATCACCGCTGTGGGGTAGACCTGTGCGCGCTCGATCCCCAGCGGCCCGCGGATCGTTCCCAGGATGATGCCGCCGATGTGGTTGTCGTCGATCTCGCGGACCATCTCCTTATAGTCGGGGCTTTGCGTCGACGTGAAGACATCGAAGTAATAGATCATCATCATCTGGCCGAGCTTTTCGCGCAGCGTCATGCGCTTCAGCGTCTGCTCGACCCACGGCGAACCGGCGGCCGGCCGGGATTTTGTTTTTGGAGTTTTTTGTGCGCGGGCGGACAAGGTCATGAGAAGTGCAAGCGCTAACGCGAACCCTGCGAGTTTACGCATCGATTGTATCCCGAAGGTTCCATGTTGACGCTTCCATTCCGCGGCTGTATATAACACACGGTTTCATGCGGCACAACCCAACGCCTGCGCGCCTGTTTCTTTTCCTGAGTATCATCCTGATTTCTTTGAAGCTCCTTTGCGTGTGTCCGTTGTGCGGGGGCGTCGCCACTGTCGCGGCGGCGGCGCGCGATTCCGGCACGGAGCATACGAAGACGGGCATCGACGTCCTCGAAGCGGAGGGATTTGCTCCGCTGAAAGGGAAGCGCGTCGGCTTGATCACGAATTACACGGGAGTCGATTCCGAGGGGCGCCGCACAATCGACGTTCTCGCGCACGCGCCGGGAGTGAAACTCGTGGCGCTGTTCAGTCCCGAGCACGGAATGGCGGGCAAGATGGACGAGACCGTGGCGAATTCCACTGATCCAGCCACCGGCCTCCCGATTTACAGCTTGTACGGCGAAACGCGGCGGCCCACCGCCGCGATGTTCGCGAATCTCGACGCGCTGGTCTACGACATTCAGGATGCGGGCGTGCGCTTCTACACCTATGTGACCACGATGGGCTATTGCATGGAACAGGCCGCGAAGCAGCATATCGAATTTTTCGTGCTCGACCGGCCCGACATCATGGGTGGCGACGTGATCGAGGGGCCCATGCTCGATCCAGACAAGCTTTCTTTCGTTGCGTACTTTCCGCTGCCCGTGCGGTTCGCGATGACGCTCGGCGAGCTGGCCCGGATGTTCAACGCGGAAAACAAGATCGGCGCAGACCTCCATGTGGTCGCGATGCAGAACTGGCACCGCAGCGAAACGTACGACGAAACGGGCCTCGCCTGGATTGCTCCTTCGCCGAATTTGCGCACGCTGCGCGCGTCCTTCTTGTATCCGGGAATCGAGATTCTCCAGGCGGGAGGGGTATCGGTCGGCCGGGGGACAGACGCGCCCTTCGAGCGGTTTGGAGCGCCGTGGATTCACGGGGAGGAACTGGTAAGGGAGCTGAATCGGCGAAAGATACCGGGATTGAAGGTTGAGGCGGCGGAGTTCACGCCCGACTCGGCGCTGTACAAGGGCGAGCGGTGCGAGGGCGTGCACCTGACGGTGACCAACCGAAAGGCGTTCCGGTCGATGCTGATGGGGCTCGAGATCGTCGAGGCCCTGCAGAAGCTGTATCCGCAGAACTTCCAGACCGCCAAGATCATCGAGCTCCTTGGGTCGCAAAGCACGGTCGAGCAGCTCGAGCATGGAGACGACCCGCGGGCCATCGAGGCGGGCTGGTCAGCCGGCCTCGAGAAGTTCGAAACCATGCGCCGAAAGTACCTTCTCTACCACTGAGCAGAACCCCTGGGAGCGCCGATCTCCCGATCGGCGCCTTTTCTTTGCCGCCGCGCTCTCTCCGTTCTGGTTCGAACGCGGGTGCCCCGGTTCGCGCACGGCAAGGCCGCCCCGTGCCAATTCGCCATTCTCTCTTCGAGAGACACGGGAGGCCGCAAAAAATAATTCAGATCCGCGATACGCCGGCGCTGCGTCCGCATCTGCCGTCGAATCAGCAACTTAATCTGTTTTTCCCTCCATTTTCGCCTTGTCAATCCGTATTTCTACGAATTTACGTCCGCCCCCGCGCCGTGCTACCATTTCCCGTTTTTCCGTCGCGCGAATTTCGCGCAGAGGGAGGCTACGGCTGGAATGTATCGTCGATCGCATACCGGGTCTCGCTCCTTGCCTCGTCCGTTTCTAATCGCCAAATGGGGAATTAGAAACGAACCTAAACCCCATCCTCTCAACAACTTACTTTTTTCTAATCGCCAAAAAACAGCGATTTCATCGCTTTCGCCCCTGCCGCCATTTCTAATCGCGAATCCAATTATTAGAATCCCTCGTAAGTTATTGAAAACAAAGGACGGGCACTCTGTCTAATCGCGAAAAAAGGCGATTTTTATCACTTTCGCCCCTGCTCGGTTCTCGAGGCCAGCGATCGGCCGTTCGGGGGGCGACCCGAATGGACAGCGAGGTCAGGCTCCTCTACCATCGAGCCGGAACGGAGCGGACAAGTGGCGCGACCGAAGGCGTGGCTGGCATGGAGCAGCGGGAAGGACAGCGCGTGGGCGCTGCATAAAATCCGGGAGAGCGGCCAGCTGGAGGTTGTGGCGCTACTGACCACGGTGAACAGCGTCTACGGGCGGGTGGCGATGCACGCGGTGAGAGAAGAGCTTCTGGAGATGCAGGCGGAGGCCGCGAGCCTGCCGCTGGTGAAGGTGCCGATCCCGTCGCCGTGCTCCAACGAGATTTACGAGCAGGCTATGAGCGAAGCGATGGCGCGGGCGCGAGCGGAGGGCGTACGGCACGTGATTTTCGGCGACCTGTTTCTCGAAGACATTCGCGCGTACCGCGAGAAAAATCTGGCCGCGTGCGGAATGACGCCTGTGTTTCCGCTGTGGGGAAGGGATACGGCCCGGCTCGCCGAGGAGATGCTGGCTGGCGGGCTCTCGGCATTTCTGACGTGTGTCGATCCACGAAAGCTGGACGCTAAATTCGCGGGCCGGAGATTCGATGCAGATCTGCTGCGCGAGTTGCCGAAGACGGTCGATCCATGCGGTGAGAACGGAGAATTCCACAGCTTAGCGAATGCCGGTCCGATGTTCGCGCGAGAAATTCCCGTGCGGCGCGGCGAAATCGTCGAGCGCGACGGTTTCATCTTCGCGGACATTTTGCCGGGCGCGGCGCGCGGCCGGTCTGGGATAAGCTGACGCGCATCCGAGTCCGCTCGTTGCCTGCTCCGGCAACGGGAGTTCTTGCCCGGGAAGCGCGAGGAGGTGTTCGCATGGAAGCGAGGATCGCGTTCCGCATGGTAGCCATGGTGATTGCCGGTCTCTGGCTTGGCTGCATCACTCCTCCGGGCACCACAGGAACGCCGGCAAAAAAGGAGAGCGCTGCGGAACAAACCGCCAACGGAGCGCCGCCTGATGCACACGCGCTGCTCGCCAGGGCGAGAGATGTGATGGGACTTGAAAAGACGGCGGACAAGATTCTGCACGTGAAAATCTCAGGAGCAACATTTCAAAATTACGAATCCGACCGCACGTATCCGCCGTTCTTTTCCTATTTCGCGCGGGTGGAGACGTGGTTCGACCCGAAGACCGGCACAGTACGCACCGATAGCCAAACGGCGTTTGCGGGCGGAGAAGGTCCCGTATCGACGACCTTCAGCTCGGCCGACGAGACGGTGATCCTCGCGAACGGCAAGGCCATTCCGGTGCCAAAGCGATCGCTGCAAATGCGGAATCTGGCGGCGTGGGCGGTGATCGCGGATTGGATGGCGGCCTCTGACGTGAAGTTCAGCGGACGAGAGGAATATCGGGATTATCTTCGCGCGGTGTTGACGCGCAACACGCAGGACGGCGAGCAGCGACTCTTCCTCGATGAGAAAACAGGATTTCCGGTGAAGCTAGAACTCACCGAACCGCACTACCTGTGGGGACAGAGGCGCGTGGAGTACTTGTATTCGAACTGGTCGCTGTTCGATGGAGGAGTCGTCGCGCCGGGTTCTGCATTCCGGCTGGCGGACGGCGAGGCGGAGATATCCGAGATCGTGACCCTTGCAGAGCCAATGGATCGCGGCAAAGCTCCTGACATGGCGATGCCGCAGTCTGACGCCAAGCCCGAGGTATTACCGGCATTCCTGCGCCCCGTGGAACCGAAAGCGATTCGAGTGAGCGAGAACACGTACGTGCTGTCGAACCCAGGCTACAACGAGATTGTGACGCTCGCGGGAAACGATTTGTATGTTCTCGACGCGACTCAAGGCGACGACCGGGCCCGGCAGGACGCGGATTTGATACGCAAGCTCTTCCCGGGAGAGCATCGCGTCTATTTGGTAGTCACGGACCTGGCGTGGCCGCATGTGGCGGGAGTGCGATATTGGGTGGCGCAGGGCGCCACGGTGATTGCGCATCGCGCCGCGGAGCCGTTTCTGCGGAAGGTGGTCGAACGGAGGTGGACTCTCGCGCCGGATACGCTCGAGCGGTCCCGTGCGTCGGCGCAATTCAGGTTTGTGGGCGTCGACAAAGCGTACGCGACAGCGAATGGGAAGGTGAAGGTGTATCCCATCGACGGAATCGGAAGCGAAGTGGCGATGATGGTGTACCTGCCCGAGAGTCATTTCTTGTGGGCGTCGGATTATATACAGACGGTGAAAGAGCCCACGGAGTACGCCAATGAAGTCCGGGAGGCGGTTCGGCGGAATGAAATCTCGCCTGAAAATGTTGCGGCGGAACACTTGCCGATCACTCCGTGGAGCGTGGTGGAGGGGCTTGCGTCGAAGTGATGGTTGCAGAGGAGAGCGGAACTTGGGAATCGTGGTTGCCATACGACCAGACGAAGCGACAGTAGCCTCGGTGGGGATAAGCTGACGCTGATGCGAATCTGCTCTTTACTCCCTTCGGCAACGGAGATTCTTTTCGCGCTGGGACTGGGCGACTCCGTGATGGGAGTAACGCACGAGTGCGATTATCCGGAGGAAGCTGCGCAAAAGCCTCCGCTGATTCGCCCGCGCGTTGATCCGCACGCGCCGCCGGCGGAGCTGGACCGGCAGGTGAGGGAGATCGTGGCGCGCGGCGAAAGCATTTACGCGGTGGACGGCGAGCTGCTGCGGTCGATTTCGCCGGACCTGATCGTGACGCAGGACCTTTGCCACGTGTGTGCCGCTTCGCCGGACGATCTGGCGACGGCGCTGACGCGTTTTGCGAAAATGCCGCGAGTGCTCTCGCTGACGCCGCATTCGCTGAGCGACGTCTGGGACGACATCCGGCGAGTCGGCGACGCGACGGGCCGGAAGCGCGACGCGCAGGCGCTGGCAGTGACGCTCGAACAGCGCGTGGCAACGATCGAGATGGGAGCGGCGCAATCGGCCACGCGTCCGCGCGTACTGTGCCTCGAGTGGCTCGATCCCTACTATGTCGGCGGCCACTGGGTGCCGGAAATGGTGGCGAAGGCGGGCGGGGAAGATGTGCTGGGGCGCGCGGGCGAGCCGTCCTTTCGAGTGGGCGCGGAGCAGATTGCAGACTCGGGCGCGGAAGTGATCATCATCATGCCGTGCGGGTACACACTGGCGCGGGCGCACGCCGAGGCACGCGCTGCGAAGTTCCCGGATAGCTGGAACGCGCTACCCGCGATTCGCGAGAGGCGGGTCTACGCCGTGGACGCGAATGGATACTTCTCGCGGTCGGGACCGCGGCTCGCGAGCGGAGTGCGAATCCTGGCGGAAATACTCCATCCGGATCTGTTCGAAGCGAGCGAGCACGGCAGGTTCGAACGCTTGTAACGGCCCCACAAGGCGCTGCCGGTTACTTTTTCCACGACCTGTTCGCGAGTACTATTGACGCCGCGCAGTGGAATATAGGATTCCTATATTCATGATGAAGAAGCGAATCCGGGCAAAGATCGCGAGGGGCAGCGCCGAGCTGGCGATTCTCTCGCTGCTGTCGCACCAGCCGCTCTACGGCTTCGAGATTGCGAAGCGCATCGAGGAGGAATCGGGCGGGGCGCTGCGGTTCAACCTCGCGTCGCTGTATCCGATGCTGTACGAACTCGAGAAGCGCGGATGGATCAAGGGCCGATGGGAGCAGAACCGCGCGGGGCGCGATCGCCGCTACTATTGCCTGACGCCGGCGGGGAAGAAGCAACTCGCGCCGCTGCGGCGGGAGTGGCGCTCGTTCTTCCGGGCGCTCGACCGGCTGGCGGAGGTGTCGCGTGCGTGATTGGCGAAGATTGGTGGCCGAGAGGCTCGACCGGACGGACCTGCCAACCTCGCAGAAGGACGAAGTGGCGACCGAACTGGCCGGGCATCTCGAGGATGTTTGCGAGAGCCGGTGCCGGGAAGGTAGTTCGGAGGACGAGGCGGTGGCGGTGGCATTGAACGAAGTGGTGAATTGGCACGACCTGGGGCGGCGAATCGCAAAGGCGAAACGGAAGGAGACGACGATGAACGATCGGACGAGAAAATTCTGGATGCCGGGATTCGCGAGCCTGGGATCCGCGGTGATCTTTCAGGCCGCTGTGGCTTACTTGAGCTACAGGCCTGGGGCGATACTTCATTCGAGCAGCGCGAGGTGGGCGTATGCGGCTTGGCTGGTCGCGCAGGTAGCGTGCGGTGCGATCGGAGCCTATTTGTCGCGACGAGCGGGAGGGCAGCGGCTCGCGCGCATCGGTGCGGCGCTGACAACGTCCACAGTGCTGATGACCGTGATGGTGATTGTGGGCGCATTCAATTTGCTTATGTACGCCACGGGAATCTGGCCGAACCACGGGGTTGGGATGCAGGTATTTGGGCGCGATCTCGGAATCGTCGTGATGATTCCTGCAATCGCTCTCTTGGTGGGCGCGGCGCCTTTTCTTCCAGAGAGGAAAGGCGCAATCGGAAATTAAGTGACAAAAGCCCACGACGAACCGAAGCGATTCGTCGTGGGCGATATTTCGAAGCGTGTGGGCGCGATTCGACCGTCTATGAGCTTGCGAGCTAGGCTCCAGCCCCCGTAGCGGCAGGACGGAATGGTTCGTCGAAGCTGCCGCCGTAAATCGCAGGAACCTTCGCTCCCATCGGGCGCAGATAGGTGGCGAGCTGGCCGCGATGATGGATGCAGTGATTGTTGAGGAACGAAAGATAGATTACCGCGGGGAAGTTGAAGACGCCGGCGAAATTGAGGGGCGTGAGTAGCTGCTGCGGCGTGAGGCCGGCAACGCGTCCCGCGGCGCGCTGGAAATTCTTGTCGTACCAGTCGACAAGCTCGGCGACATTCTTGGGCTTCGTTTCAGGCGCGGTCATATTGAACTTCAGGTCGGCAATTCCCTCGAGGAATTGAACATCCGTGTTGGCAATGTGCCAGCCGAGTTCCCAGGCGCTGCGGGCGTTGGGATCGGGGCGGAAGTCCGACTTGGCGTCGGGAATGGCGGCAAGGACTTTCTTGGTGATTTCGAATTCGCGAAGGATGCCATCGAGCATCATGGAGCGATATCCCGCGGCAAACTCAGGCGTCAAAGCTGGTTGTTCCGGCATGGTTTTCTCCCTCTGGAAGGTTCGTCGAGCGCGGCGTGGGGTCCGCGTTGACGTGGACAGGCATTCTACACCGGGATAAGGCCGGAGCAAGCCAGGTTGAGCAGGTTAAGCGCCGCAGAGGAGCGAGTCGACCGGATACTTCCGAAAAATGCGGTCGGTAGTGAGTAGGGTCATCCCCTCCATGGCGGCCTGTGCGACGAGAAGTCGGTCGAACGGGTCGTGGTGAGGGTACGGCAATGCGGCCACGGCGAGGGCGTGGCGTTGTGTGATATCCAAAGGATGCGCGTCGAGTTTCAAGAGACTGGCGGAGACCCATCGTGCCGGGATATCGGGAATCTCGAGCTTTCCGAAGGCGTACTTGATGGCGATTTCCCAAGCGCTAGCTGCCGACAGGAACAATGGAGCTGAACCACTGGATAGCAGCCTCTGTGCGCGCGGAGTCAGCCGGTCGGGAGCTAGCGCAGCCGCCAGAAACACACTCGTGTCCAACAAGTAGGGCATTATTAGCGCTTCTTCTGCTTAGCCCTGCGCTTGGGCGGCCCACCGAAGAAACCTGCCAGAATGTGAGGGGGCAGGGGGGCATCGAAGTCATCAGCGATTCGACCCCGTCCACTATCGAATCCCAGCTGGCGCTTGCCACGCTTGGTGCGAACGGGAATCAGGCGAGCGACCGGAACGCCGCGGTTGGCGATCGTGATCTCCTCGCCAGCGGCGACACGCTGGAGGAGCTTCGAGAATGTCGTTTTCGCTTCGTGGATGTTCACCGGGGGCATTTAGGAGCCTCCTGCAATTCACATGTAGTCTAGTCCTATAGACTAAGTCCTGTCAATTACTTGGATGGTGGCGGGTTCAGAGGAAGGAAGACGCGGAAGCGGGCGCCGCCGGAGGAGCCGGGCTCGAAGCGAATGGAACCGCGATGGTCGTCGACAAACTTCGCGACGATGGCGAGGCCAAGACCGACGCCGTCGGGCTTCGAGGTGAAGAAGGGATTGAAGATTTGCTCGCGAAGCTCGGGGGGAACGCCGGGGCCGGTATCTTCGACGACGACGCAAACGCCATCCACGCCGCCGACAGAATCGGGAGAGATGGCGAGGCGGAGAAGGCGTTCACGCGCGGGAGAAGAGTCCCGCTGGGCGGCCATGGCTTGAAAGGCGTTGAGAATCAAATTCACGAAGATGCGGTCGCAGAGCTGCGGGTCGGCGTGAATTTCGGGCAGGTTCGGGGCGTACGCCCGTTCGACCTTGACATCCGCGTTGGGGAGTTGGTTCTGGACGGATTCGAGAGCGCGGTCGACGATCTGCGCGATTTGGACGGGTTGCAGATCGACTCGCTGTGGGCGCGCGAAATCGAGGAAGCGCGCGACGAGGGCATTGAGGCGGTTCACTTCGGAGGAAATGTAGCCGGCGAGCTCAGCATTCAGAGGCTGCGAGGGCTGGAGTTTCTGGGCGAGCATTTCGGCGGAGCCTTTGATGACGCCGAGCGGATTGCGAATTTCGTGCGCGAGTCCGGCGGAAAGCTGGCCTAGAGCGGCGAGGCGTTCGGCGCGGCGAGCTTCGGCCTCCGCGCGTTGGAGCTGGCGATTGCTTTCCTCGAGCGCGACGAGGAGCTGCTGGGACTTGCGGACCTGATTCCGATTTTCGACGGCGAAGCGATTGACGAGAAGCGCGGCGATATAGAAGAACAGGATGCGCAGGGCGAGATAGGTGGCGCCCTCCGCGGTGATTTCGTTTTCGGGCAGGCCGAGCGCGGGGATGAGGAGAGAGCAGTAAGCAAGAGAAGTGATCGTTGTCCATACGAAAGTGGCGATCGTGCCGAACTCCATCGCGGCCGTGATGACGGGGAGGTAGTAGATGGGGTAGTAGGCGCTGTTGATGGCCATGTCGCCGGTGTGGTCGAGCAGGAGGGTGCACAACAGAATCTTAAGAAGGACGCTGTAACTCGGGCCGCGCGACGGCAGCAACTCAATCAGCTTGCCTTCGAAGAGCTGCAGGATGGCGATGGCGAGGAGGATGATCTGCTTGTGGATTTCGTCGACCGGCGGAAGGACGGCCAAACCAGCAAGAAGAAGAATCCAGACGAGATCGATCCATTTGGCGCTCGAGCGTGTGCGCTGGGGCATGGCGAAGGTGCGGCCTCGGCGAAGCATGAAGAATCTAACACGACCGCGAGGAGATTGGTTTTGCGGAGGCGCGAAGGATTGCGAAGGGCGGAGGCCGGGCGGGGCAGCGCGTTTTCAAGTGGAACAGGGAAGCGGAGGCGCTTAGAATCTCGGCCCATCGGCAGGGCGGAAGGGGCGTGAGGAGTATTCATGGCCATTGAGCCTGAAAGTGCAACGGCGGAAGCGATGGTCGCAGGCGAACGCGAAACGGTAGCGAATTCGAGTGCGACGGCACCGAAGTGGAGTGCGGCGAAGCGCGTGGCGTTTCGGTTCTGTTTCATTTATTTCATTTTGTATGGCCTGAGCAACCAGATTCTGGGCGGCCTCGTGATGATCCCGAAAGTGGACATTCCGGATCCCGGGACGCTGTGGCCATTGCGCCCGATGACATTCTGGGTGGCGAAACATGTGTTTCGCGTCACGCGCGAGCTGGTCTACACGGGAAGCGGAAGCGGCGACAAGACGTTCGATTGGGTGATGACGTTCAGCCTGCTGGTGATTGCGGTGATCGGGACACTGGTGTGGTCGGTGCTCGACCGGCGGCGCGAGAACTACGCGAAGATGTACAAGTGGTTCCGGGTGTTCGTGCGGTTCATGCTCGCGTCGGAAATGTTTCTGTACGGCTTCGACAAACTGATTCCGCTACAGATGCCGTTTCCATTTTTGACGAAGCTGCTCGAGCCATACGGCAATTTTTCTCCCATGGCCGTGCTGTGGTACTCGATTGGGGCTTCGACGGCCTACGAGATTTTTGCGGGATGCGCGGAGGTGCTGGGCGGCGTCCTGCTACTGGCGCCGCGAACGGCGACGCTGGGCGCTCTGGTGTGCCTGGCGGACTTGATTCAGGTGTTCATGCTGAACATGACGTACGACGTGCCGGTGAAACTCTTTTCGTTCCACCTGATTCTGCTGGCGGTGTTTCTGCTGGCGCCGGACTTGGGGCGGCTGGCGGATTTCTTTCTGCGAGCGCGGCCTGCGGCGGCGAGCGCGGAGCCGAAGCTTTTCCGTACAGCGCGCTCGAACCGAATCGCGGTGGCGGCGCAGATCGTATTCGGCGTGTACCTGATCGGGATGAACCTCTATCAGGCCAAAGACGCCTGGCACGAATATGGCGGCGGGCGGCAGAAGTCCGCGCTGTACGGAATATGGGAGGTGCAGCAGATGTCGATCGACGGAAAGGAGCGTCCCGCGCTGCTGGACGACAAAGATCGGTGGCGGCGCCTGGTGTTCGATTTTGTCAAGGGAGTGAGCCTCGAGCATATGGACGAAACGTTCGCCGGCTATGGGGCGGCGATAGACGAGAAGGCGAAGAGCCTGGAACTCACCAGCCCAAAGGACAAGAAATGGAAGGCGACGTTCACGTTTGAGCGCCCGGCTGCGGACGAACTCGTGCTGAACGGCGCGATGGACGGACACCAGATTCACGCACAACTGAAACTGTTTGACCGGAACCAGTTCACGCTGGTAAACCGCGGATTCCACTGGATCAACGAATATCCGTTTCAGCGGTAGGCTCGATGCGTCGCGCCTTGGTTTCCTTCGGCGGCTGCGACCCGGCGTTGGCTTCCGCCTGCGTTTCCACGGTGCGATCTTCCCAAAAACAAAAAAGGCCGTTCGGCGAGCCGTTGCCCGCAGGATCAGGCAGGATGCTGGCTAAAGGACAGCACGTTACCGTCGGGATCCTTGAACCACGCGACCCGTGCGCCGCCAGGGGCATTCCAGATTCCGGTCTTCTGGTCTTCGACGAAGGGATATTTTTCGGTGGCGACGCCTCTGGAGGTGAGCCAGGAAACCGCCTTTTCGATATCGGGAACCTCCCAGCCGAGAACGGTGCCCTGCAGCGGTTTGAAGTTGGCAGCCTTGGAGATTCGAATCATGTGGCCACCGACTCGAAGGGCCAGCGCGAACTGGTCGAGGCTGAGAAATTCGAAGCCGAGCTTACGCTCGTAAAAATCACGGGCCTTGTCGTAGTCGGTGGTGACGAGGAACCCGACGAGCTTGGCAGAATCGAACATGACCGCCTCCTTGAGTTGACGCGGGCCAAAAAATTACACCAGTGTGCGATGGCTGCCGCGGCATCGCGACAACAAGCATCGCAACCATAGCACACCAGAGTGGTTAGAATTCCTTGCTGAATTCCTGCGCGACTACCTGGCGCATCTGGTCGGTATTCTGAATGCAGTCGGATTTTCTGCCCGGGCAAATGCGAGGCGCATTCCAGCCACTCCAATTATTCTCGAGTCCGAAAGATCCTGGATAGAATTCGATGCCAGCAGCCTCTCCGCTCTTGACGAGGCCGAGGTCGATATCGAGGCCTTGCCGCAGGAAATCGAGTTCCTGCTGCGCCGTGCAGGGCTGGCCGTGCCTGGAGCACGGCAGATAGCTGATGCGATCGTAGGCATAGACGCCCAGGATCACCTTTGCGTTGGGAAAGATCGCCTTCACCTGTCTGACGTAATCCGCGATGTGCGGCGTGTCGGTGCGGTAATGCAGGTAGAAGTGGATGTAATCGACGTCCGCGCGCAGGTGCGCGGGAAAATCTTCATCGCTCACGTACGGCGATTGAAGCTCGTCCTCGTAGAGCGTCAGCCCGAAGCCGAGATTCGGATTCACTTTGGTGCCTGCGATCGTCTCCCCCAGGATCGATTGCGGATTCTGCGCGCCGCCGCGAAAAAGGCGCTCGTACTGCGTGACGAAATCGTCGATTCCCACTCCAGCGAGCGCCGATTCGTGAAGGCTGAGTTGGCCGTACTGTGCACCGTAGGAAGGCGACGTGTCGGCCTTCAACAGGACCGAGAGGAAGACTTTCCTGTGGTCCTTCGCCGTGGCTCTTACTTCCTTCATGCAACTGGCGGGAGTGTCGGAGCAGCCGATGCGAATCGCGGAGACGTGCAGCTTCTGGTCCCATTCCGGCGTATTCGGCCCCCATGTGATTATGAGCGGTGAAGGGGCGGAGGCGCGCGCGTGAAGCGCGAGTCCGCTGACCAGCGAAATCCCGCCGACGAAGGCTAGCAGCACCATCGGGAAGCAGCCTGCGAGCGTTTGGCGCGAGTTCATGACGGCGGAACCTCAGGAAGGCCCATTCGAATGGAGTACGGACATATGTTTCCGCACACAGCAAGCATGCCCGCTCGCGCCCCCTTCGAAGAATACCGTGAATTGTGCACCCGCATGCGAGATTCGCTGTAGGACGGAAGCGGCGGAGGGCGAGCGCCCCGCGGCCGGCGTTTCGAGGCTATAATCGGCGCGTGATTTCATTGTGAGGGAACTATGGACGCGAAAGCGGGCGCGAAGGAAAAATTCCGGACGATCGAGAAGGATCTACTCGCGCTGAGCCACCGGATTCACGCAAATCCGGAACTCGGCTTCGAAGAGGAGAAGGCTTGCGGATGGCTGGCGGACGCGCTCGACGGCGCGGGCTTTCACGTGCAGCGCGGCGTGTGCGGTATCGAAACGGCGTTTACCGCTACGGCCGGAAAAGGGCCGCTGCAGATCGGCATCTGCGCGGAATATGACTGCCTGCCGGAGATCGGCCACGCGTGCGGGCACAACATGATTGCCGCGATGGCTCTCGGCGCGGGGATCGCGGCGGCGAAGGTGGCGGATGATGTGGGGCTGAAGGTCACCGTCTTCGGCACGCCTGCTGAGGAAGTGGGCAACGCGAGTGGCAAGATCCGCATGCTCGAGGGGCATGCGTTCGACGGCGTGCACGCCGCAATGATGGTGCATCCCACGCCGGTCGAGATGCTCGAAGGGCATCTGATTGCCGCGTCGATGTTCGACGTGCACTACACGGGCAAAGAGGCGCACGCGTCGGCGTTTCCGGAGCAGGGAATCAACGCGGCGGATGCGCTGACGGTGGCGCAGGTTGCGATTGGCCTGCTGCGGCAGCATATCCATCAGACGGATCGCGTGCATGGAATTACAACGCACGGCGGCGACGCGCCTAATGTGGTTCCCGCACATACATCGGCGCGATATTTGGTTCGCGCGGAGAATCTGAAGGAGCTGGAAGAAGTCCGCGCGAAGGTATACCGGTGCTTCGAAGCGGGCGCGATCGCGACGGGATCGAAGCTCGAAATTCGCGGAGGCGACAAGCCGTATGCGGATGTGAAGTACGACCATGAAATCAGTCTGCTCTATCAGCGGAATGCGGAAGCGCTGGGCCGCAAATTCCCGGACCTCGGGCCGATGGCGCAACGGATTACTGCCTCCACGGACATGGGCAACGTCTCGCACGTGATTCCGTCGATCCATCCTGGAATCGGAATCAATTCCTTGCCGGCGAGCAATCACCAGCCGGAGTTCACGGCGCATTGCGTGAAAGCGGATGCCGACAAGGCGGTGCTCGATGGCGGCCTCGCGATGGCGTGGACGACGATCGACATCGCGCAGAACCCCGCGCTGCGAGCGCGGCTGATGCAACGTACGCAGTCCGTCTAGCTTCCTACTAGACACAAGAGCGGGCTTGTCCCGGGAGCTACACCTTTATGACAAATCTGCGGCGGGACCTGCGGTACGCGGCGCGAATGATCGCGAAGACGCCGGGCCTTTCGGTGATCATCGTCGTGACGCTGGCGCTGGGGATCGGCGCGACCACAGTTGTCTTCAGCATCGCGAATACTTTGATGCTCCGCCCGCTGCCCGTTCCGCACGCATCGCGGATTGTGGCGGTCGGATTCCAGCAGCAGGGGAATCCCATCGGTCTCGGCAGCCTTTCGTATGAGGAGTGGAGCGATTTTCAGTCGCAGGGCAGCGGCGTTTTCGCGTCGCTGTTCGGGAACATGGGACGCATGTCCGGCTTCGCTCTGGAAGGTCATGCGGCGGAGCAGGTGCTGTCCAATTATGTGACTGGGAATTTCTTCGAGGGGCTGGGCGTCGAGCCCGCGCTGGGACGGTTGTTTGCTCCGGGAGAAGGCGAGCAGATTGGCGCTCCGCGCACGGCGGTGCTCAGCTACGCGTTTTGGCAATCGCATCTCGGCGGCGATCCGAGCGTGGTGGGCCGGCAGGCGCTGGTCAACGGAAAACCCACGGAGATCATCGGCGTCGCGCCCAAGGGATTCCACGGCGCGTTGCCGGCGCTGGTTGATGTTCAGCTGTATCTTCCGCTCAGTATCGTCGCGGAAGACCAGGCCGCCGCCCCCGGCGCTTATCAGAATGGAAACCTCTTCACGAATCGCACCGATCGAGAGCTTTCCGTGCTTGGCATGTTGAAGCCGGATGTCAGCGTGACCCAGGCGGAGAGCGCGGCACGCCTGATTCAGGGCCGGCTTGCCACTCAATTTTCGAAGGACGAGAAGGGACTGGCAATCGAAGTCCTTCGTGCTCCGAGCGGAATTCCCGAAAGCGGCATTCTGCGGTTGATCGCGGTGTTGTTTGTCGGCCTCTCCGTGATGGTGCTGCTCCTTGCGTGCATGAACGTAGCGAATCTGCTGGCTGCGCGAGCGACGACGCGGCAACAAGAGATGGCCATCCGCGCGGCGTTGGGCTCACCGCGCGGGCGCATGATGCGCCAGATGCTCACCGAGCCCGTGATGCTCGCGCTGGTCGGCGCGGCTGCAGGCATGCTTGCGGCGAAGTGGATTACGGCCGTTATCTTCGCGCTGCCGGCCTGGGCGAAGCAGAGAGCCGACTTCGTGATCCTCCAATTCAAATTTGATTGGCGCGTATTCCTGGTGGCGTTTGGAGGCGCCATCCTGGGCGGAATCATCGCGGGGATGTGGCCGGCGATTCGCGCCGGCAGAGCGAATCTGAGTCTCGTGCTGCAAGGCGGCGGCCGCAGCGATTCAGGCGGAGCGGAGCGGGGCCGGCTGCGCAGCATACTCGTGGTGGCGCAAGTGGCCGGGTCCCTTGTGCTGCTGATCGCCGCGGGATTTTTCATCCAGACCTTGCGGCGGGCGCAGGATGCCTATCTTGGGTTTGACCCGAGTCATATTGTCGTCTGCACTATGGATCCGCACGAAATCGCGTACGACCAGACGCGCACTACGCAATTTTACAAAGAGCTGAAGGACCGCGTCTCCGGCCTGCCCGGTGTGCAATCAGTGAGCCTGTCGTTTGGGTTTCCGCTGATGGGAATCGAATACGGGACCAGCGTCTTCGTGGAAAATCGCGTGATTCCTCCGGGCCAGCAGCCTCCCTTCATCATGCACAACGTGGTGGGCCCGGATTATTTCTCGAACCTGCGCATACCGCTGCTTCAGGGGCGAGCCTTCACGGAATCCGACGATGATCACGCGCCGCGCGTCGCCGTGATCAACCAAACCATGGCGCGGCAGCTCTGGCCGGGCGAGAATCCAATCGGCAAACACTTCCGGACGGAGAAGGACACAAATCCGCTGATCGAGGTCGTCGGCCTGGTGGGTGACGGCAAGTATCAGAACATTATGGAGGACCCGCAACCCTGGTTCTACATCCCGCTGAACCAGGAATTTCAGTCGCTGCGCGCGATCGTGGTGCGGTCTTCCGTTCCTCCGGACAGCCTGATTTCGGAGGTGGAGCACGAAATTCGCACCCTGGCTCCGGGCATGCCGCTTTTCAATAGCGCCAGCGGAGAGCAGGTGCTGGATCAGGCCGAGTTTGTCTGCCGGCTGGGCGTTTACCTCGCGGGAGGCATGGGCCTGCTGGGCCTGTTCATCGCGGTGGTGGGCGTCTACGGAGTCGTATCGTACTCGGCCTTGCAGCGGACGCGCGAAGTCGGGATTCGCGTGGCACTGGGCGCGATGCCGGGGGACGTCCTGAAATTGATCCTGCGCCACGGACTGACTCTGATTGGTGCGGGAGTGGCGGCGGGCGTGATTGTGGGATTGGTGGTGACGCGCGCGATCAGCCACATCTTCCACGGCGGTACGGGCGTAGTCGTGTTCGTGGTAGCGGCGCTGCTGCTTACCGCGACGGGATTCGTGGCGTGCTACGTCCCCGCGCGGCGGGCGATGGGCCTGGATCCGCTGGCAGCACTGCGCCACGAGTAACGAGTGTTATGCTGTCGAGTCGGTCACCACTTCGAGCCGAATCCTTGCTGACGGTGGAAGTGGACAAGAGGGTGATGTAAGATAAGTTGAATGGCGACCCGAATCAAAGCTCCGTTCGCAACCGCGCAGAAAACTGCAAAGGTGCTAGGCGTATCCAAGTCTCGGTTCAAGCTACTTGAGAGCCTCGCCGATGGGAACACGATTTTCTACGTGAAGGCGCCGCGAAAAACTGACATCGCAAGAAGCCGTGCCTCTTCCTCGAGAGGCTCAGTCAAGTCTGCGCATCCCACCTCCGCAAAGTCCTGGGCCAAGCTAGCCGTGAGAAGTCGAAAGCGGAAGGCGAAGTCGGTCAAAGGGCACTCGGGTGCCAAAGCCTGAAGCGGAAGTCTTTCTTAACATCCCCTATGACGCGAAGTTCGAGCGGCTCTTCCGGGCCTATATCTGCGGCACAAGCGCGTTCGGACTCGTCCCGCGAGCGACGCTCGAAATCCCGGGCGGTGCCCGCCGCCTGGACCGCATTCTGGAGCTCATCAAATCGTGCCAGTTTGCGATCCATGATCTCTCGCGGGTCGAACTCGACAGGACGCCACCGTGCACGCCACGATTCAATATGCCGTTTGAGCTCGGACTCTCCGTCGCCCACGAAAGAGTTTCGAAAAGGGGAAGACACGAGTGGTTTGTCTGCGAATCCCAGAATTTCCGGTTGGCCAAGTCTCTGAGTGATTTAAACGGTACCGACCCATACATTCACGGAGGTACCCTGAACGGGTTATTCGCCCAGCTGCGCAACATGTTCGTGCGCAGAGATCGTCAGCCGTCGATTCAGCAGATGTGGACAATCTATCGTGAGATGTCCCGCACGCTCCCCCTCATTTTGCACGAGGCTGGACAGGCTCCCTTGTATTCGGCGCGTGTCTTTAAGGATCTCTGCGTGCTGGCCAGTGCCTCTGCGGATCGAGTCGTCGTCTGAGAAAGATGGCGCGCCCGGAGAGGCTCGAACTCCCGACCTTCTGCTTCGTAGGCAGACGCTCTATCCAACTGAGCTACGGGCGCACCGTGAGGGAACGCAATAAGTCTACGATGCGCGCGGCATTTTCCGCAACGGGCAAGTGGCGAAGCCGCTCAACGCACGAGCCTGAAAACCGCTAGCGGCCGCGGGGAAGAGCCGTTTCGAGCGCGGTGTCGATGGTGGGCTCTGAAATCAGGTCGAGCGGCAGGAGCGAGCGCACGGCCAGCTCGAGTTCGCGCGCAGTTGCGGCTTCCTGCGGATAGCTAAAGATTTTCACCGCTGACGAGAAGCGGTTCGCGGCGCCCGCGGCGTCGTGCAAGCCTTCCTGCAAGCGCGCTGCAAACGCGTGCGCTTCCTTGGAATCCATTCGCGGCAGGACCACGCCCAGCACGTCCGCACTGAAGCGATAGAGCGAATCCTCGCGGCGAAGCTTGCGGCTGACGGCCTTGGCAGCGTCGCCATAGGCTGCCGTGATTTCCGCTTCGTCCACCACGCTCACGGCCGGAGCCAGCGAAATTACGAACACGGAGAAGGAATCGGAGACGCGCGTCGCGCGACGGCACTCCATCACCAGGCGATCCTGAAATTGGTTGAACGCGGGCAGCGCGCTGAGAAATTCGCGGCCTGCCTGTTGGCGAAGCTCGGCATAGCGCTTGTGCTGCGTTTCAATTTGGCGCCGCAACCGGCAGGAGGTGCGGTAGCGCTCCCACAGATAGCCCACCAGCAAGACATAAAGGCAGCAGAATCCGAAAAAGCAGACCTTGGCGGTAGAGCCAACCAGCACCGCTGTGCCCGAGAAGATGACTGGGTAGGCTAGTACCGCGAAGCCGGCAGCCGATACCAGCATGCTGACAATTGCCAGAACGAAGAGCTGCAACTCCCGTCGATCGAGGTTTTTTTCCGGTGCTTCTGAAATACCCATGCCCGTGACTCCCTGGACCCCAAGACGCCGAAGCCACCCGCGCACCCGCTAGCCCGGGCTCATCCGCTGGAATTACCTAGACTTAGCAGGATTCAGCGGCCTCCAAAGGTTGCCCCAGGAAGGATGCCGAAAGCGCCTCGGGAAGCTTCTTGCTTATGATACCAAGCAAGACTTGGAAAATTCGGCCGTTCGACGCGCCTTGTGATGGACTTGGTAAGGGTACGATTCGCGGCTCGGGAACGGAGGTGCCGGTTCGCGGTCTTGCGTCGTCACGCCAACGGTTCGAGAGAGCACAAACGGCCGAAGGGGAAGTTGTCGCCGTTCGGATGGGCACTGGTGGCGGTCGCCTTCGGCACCGCCGTGGCGTGGGTAATTGCGGTGTTTCTCGGGTCCTGAACGCTGCCCGTAGAGGGGCGGCAATTTCGCCGAGCGGGCGATAGGGGTCATCTTGAGTCAGGATTACGCACGAAAACAGCCGGACGCAGGCGCACGTTTTGCCGAGCGCCGCTCCGCGCCCCGGTTTCCCATGGTGGCGGATGCCATCATCATCGAACCGCTGACGCAGACGCGGCTCTCGGGCCGCACCGCGGAAATCAGCGCGGGCGGCTGCTATGTGGATGCGCTAAATCCCCTGCCGGCACGCAGCGTAGTGCAAATCAGCATCGTTCGCGGCGGCGGTGTCTTTGGCACGTGGGGACGCATTGTCTACGTCCACGAGGGGATCGGGATGGGCGTCGCGTTCTTCAACACGCCGCCCGACCAAGCCGAGATCTTGCGGTCCTGGATCGCCGAACTAAGCGCCTGAAGCTTTCGGCTTTGCCCTGGGGCGGGTAGCCAGCTCGCGGACCCCATTCGAGGTCAGGTTGTTCTTCGCGCGCAGATCCAAAACCTCCTGCACGGTCAAGATCTGGTCCTCGACTTGGATCAAGGTACCCTTCGAAGTAGCGAAGGGCCCTTTGAATTGGAGACCCGCCTTATGGAGTGCCGCCACTGCGTCGGCGACTGGATCGGATGGCGGGCCCGGGTCACGTGGGCGCATGTTGCACTCCGTCGCCGATCACTGTCTCAGGAACCAAGCGCGCATGTGTTGTCGCTCCAATCTTGCTTACTGTACTAAGCAGACTCGAACACCTTGGGCTGCCGAAGCCCTCCTATTGCTTGCCTTGCCGGAATACAGGATTTCCCGTATTGGTAGGTCAGGCGGCAAATCAAATAATGACCGCGGACAACGGCATCCGAACCGGCCGGCTCGCCGCCGGGAAAGTGGCACATGACCATGAGCGTTACTCCACTGGGCGCAACCGCACCCGTCTTAGATTCCTCGGAAGCTCTGCATTCGGGTCACGTAGTCCAGTTCTACACGGATGAGCGGTTCGTGATGGATAGCCTCGCGGACTTTCTTGGATCCGCGCTTTCCTCTGGGGATTCCGCGATCGTGATTGCCACGCGCGAGCATCTGGAGGGAATCGCGCAGCGCCTGGACCGGCAGGCGCGGCTTGACTTCGTTCGCGCTTTGGAAGAAGGGCGCTATTTCGCTCTCGACGCAGAGGAAATGCTGGCGAAGTTCATGGACGGCGATCTGCCGGATGCGGACCGCTTCCAGGGAATTGCCGGAGACCTGGTCGAGCGGGCGCGAGACGCGGCTCTCAGTCCCGAACGGCATGTCGTGGCCTTCGGCGAAATGGTTGCAGTGCTATGGGAACAAGGACATCGCCACGCCGCGATTTGCTTGGAGGAACTGTGGAACGGCTTGGCGCAAACGCATCTATTTTCCCTGCGTTGCGCCTACCCGATCGGCTGCTTTTCGCGCAGCGAGGACGCCGAGGATTTTGCGCGCGTCTGCGGCACACACTCCACCGTGATTCCCGAAGAGAGCTACACGGCGCTGGCAAGCGAGGAGGAACGTCTGCGTTCCGTCTCCCGGCTGCAACAGAGCGAGCGAGCCCTTGCGTCCGCGACCGAAACGCGCGTGGAGCTGATGCAGAAGATCGAAGAGCACCAACGCTCTGAAGCGCAACTCTCAAAACTCTCCGCGCGGCTGATGCGGGTTCAGGATGAGGAGCGACGGTCCGTTGCGCGGGAACTGCACGAAAGCATCGGGCAGGATCTGATCGCTCTGCAAATGAATTTGCAGACACTGGAATCCGAGGACTCCAGATCCGAACGCAATCAGCTCTTCGCGGAGGCGAAGGCCACGATTTCGCAATGCGTCGGCCAGCTTCGGCTGCTCTCTTACGTACTGCATCCTCCTCTTCTGGATGAAGTCGGGCTGGTCGCGGCGCTTTCGTGGTACGCGCGCGGGTTTTCGCACCGAAGCGCGATTCAGGTGGAGCTCGACCTTCCCACGCAGCGGGTAAGCCTCGGCAGCCGCGTCGAGTTGGCGCTCTTCCGAATCGTCCAGGAGTCGCTCAGCAACGTGCACCGCCATTCCGGCAGCCGCACTGCGGGGGTGCGTCTCATCGTTAGCGACACCGAAGCAATGATCGAAGTCACCGACCGCGGCCGAGGATTCACCCGCGGGGTTCCGGGCGGGCATTCCACGAACGCCGACGGTCTTGGATTGAGCAGCATGCGCAGCCGCCTCGAAGACCTGGGTGGCACGCTCGACGTTGAATCGAGCAGTGCGGGTGTTCTGCTTCGCGCAACGATTCCGCTGAGTCAAGTTCCTCTTCCCAACTAGCGATTGATCTGCAGCCGGCGCGCCGTTTTACCTGACGGGCAAACTGACTGACACGAAGGCAGCCGTACCCTCAGGGTTACGTCTCTCTGCTATAATGCGCGCCAATCGGAGAAAGTGAATGAGGCTTCGCTTCGTCTTGGGGCTGATTCTCGCGGGCGGGTGTGTGCTCGTTTTGGCGCAGGTTTCGCTCGCGCAGGAGGTGGTGCTGCTGCCGTACGCGGGGCCCATCAGCCCGGCGAGCGCGGAATATCTAACGCGCGGCATCGCCGAGGCGGACGCGCAAAAGGCCGCCGCGGTGCTCATCGAGCTCGATACGCCCGGCGGGCTTGATTCCTCGATGCGGCAAATCGTCCAAGTGGAGATGAACTCGCCGGTGCCGGTGGTCGTATTCGTAGCGCCGGCTGGCGCGCGGGCTGCGTCCGCAGGCTGCATCATCGCACTCGGCGCAGACGTGATCGCGATGGCTCCGGGAACAAACATCGGCGCGGCGCATCCCGTGTACGCCTCCGGCGGCGCAGTGTCAGAGAAAATCGTCAACGACGCGGCGGCATACGCCCGCTCGTTGGCGAGCGTGCACGGACGAAATGTCGAGTGGGCGGAGCGCGCCGTCCGCGAGAGCGTCTCGGCATCGCCGCAAGAGGCGGTGCAACTTCACGTGGCCGACCTGACCCCGAGCGATCTGCCGCATCTGCTGGCGGCGCTCAACGGGCGCACGATTCGTCGCGCAAACGGGGAAGAGACGCTCGCGCTGGCCAGTCCGCATGTCGATACCCTGGAAATGGACGCGCGCGAAAAGTTCCTCGGCGTCCTCACCAATCCCACCGTGGCCTATCTTCTACTTCTGCTCGGCGTTCTGGCGATCGTTGTGGAAATATTCGCGCCGCACGGTTTCGTGACCGGGACGATCGGCTTTGTGGCGTTCGTGCTGGCCTTGGTGGGGCTGATGGACCTGCCAGTGCAGGTCGTTGGGCTGGCGCTGCTTCTGCTCGGGATGGTGCTGCTCGGCCTGGAGCTGAAGATTACGTCGCATGGCGCGCTGTCGCTAGGCGGCCTGGTGGCGTTCGTATTTGGTTCGGTCCTGATGCTGCCGAGGATTCCGGGCTACCGGATTTCGCCATTCGCGATTGGCACGGCCGTGCTGCTCTGGGCGCTGATGATCGGCGTGGTGGTGCGGAAGGTGGTGGCCTCGCGGCACCAGCCTGTGCTGATGGGTGTGCAGCGAATGTCGGGCAGCATGGGCGTGGCGAAGACTGAAATTGCGCCGCGCGGCGTGGTGTTGATCAATGGCGAAGATTGGAATGCTCTGGCGGACGCGTCGCCAATTGCAAAGGGCGACCGCGTGACGGTGGTGTCCGTCGAGGGATTGACCCTGCACGTGCGAAAGTCGGCGTAAGGCAGATGAATGCTCGAAGCCTTGCTGACCATCTTGGTGATCGTGCTCATCTCGTCCGTCCGGTTTGCCCGACGAGACGAGCGGATTGTGGTGATGCGACTTGGGAGCGTCATCGGCGCGAGAGGCCCGGGATTGGTGTTCGTGATTCCGCCGATCGAAAAGGCGATTCGGGTCAAGCTGAGTGGAGAATCGGTTGAACTCGACGGACGGAGCTTCGAAACGGCCGATGGACGAGAGGTTCGATATAGCGGCGAGGTCCAGTGGAAGGTGTTAGACCCTGTCAAGAGCGTGATGCAGATCCAAGCTATCCCGCAGACAGTGCAGGAGTTTGCGGCGGAGTGTTTAACGGGCGCAACGAAGTGCGTTCCGTACAGCGATGTGGGGTTCCGGAAAAGGGAATTCGAAGAGCAGCTAGCAGAGTTCTTGCGGAAGAAATGTGGCCCGTGCGGACTTGAGCTGATGAAGTGCACGATCACCGGCGTCGAGCCGGTCACGCCGTAAGGCGGCGCGAAGGGAGAATAGCAAAAATGGATCTGGCGACGGTGGGAGTCGTTCTGCTCGGAATCGTGATCATCATGTTTTTCTTTGTGCTGATGAACATGATCCGCGTTGTGCGCGAGTACGAGCGGCTGGTGGTGTTCCGCTTCGGCCGGTGCATGGGGCAGAAAGGGCCCGGAATCATTTTCCTGATTCCGATTGTGGACGTAGCCAATCGCGTCGACCTGCGGGAGCAGTACCTCGAAGTGCCTCGGCAGACGTGCATCACGAAGGACAACGCGTCGATCTCGATCGATTTTCTCGTCTACTGGAAGGTGACCGACCCGGTTCAGAGCGTCGTGCAGGTGCAGGATTTCGGTGGCGCGACGCGCGGAATCGCGATGACCACGCTGCGCGCGGTAGTCGGCGATATTCCGCTCGACGACGTGCTGGCGAAACGCGAGGAGATTAACAGCGTCCTCCGCGGAAAGCTCGACGAGGTGACGGAACGCTGGGGCGGCAAAGTGACCTCCGTAGAGATTCGCGAAATCGATCCGCCGAAGGACGTGCAGGACGCGATGACGAAGCAGATGAGCGCGGAGCGCAGCCGCCGCGCGATGGTGACTGCTGCAGAAGGCGACCGCACGGCCAAAATCACGGTCGCGGACGGCGAAAGGCAGTCGGCGATTCTGAAGGCGGAGGGCGACAAGCAGTCCGCCATCCTGCGCGCCGAGGGCTACGCTCTCGCCCTCGACAAAATTTTCGAGATTGCGAAGACGCTCGACGGGAACACGATGAGCCTGCAATACCTCGACACACTGAAGACCTTGGGCGCGAGCCCTTCGGCGAAGTTCATCTTTCCCATGGAGTTCGCGAGTTTCCTGAAGCCGTTCGTCAATTCGTCGGCGCAGAGCGCACCCTCAACGCCCCAGAAGTAGCGCGGCTCAAAAAGGTGACCCGCATCACATCCAAAGGTCGCCGGGATCACCACGGAAAGTGTCCGTTCGCGATATAAATGAGCTTCCTACGAAGACGCTCGATCGAGAGATCTTCGGGAGGCCACCATGAGCGAGCGGGAGCAGCGATACCTGGGAGTGGAATGCCAGAATTGCGGGGAGCCGATTCCAGTGCCGGCTCGGCTGATGAACCGCCAGATCATTGTGGCGGACGACGACTCCAATCCATTGGGGCGATACGTTTCGACGCTGTTCAATTTGCGTTGTAAGGCGTGCCTCGCGGAGCATTTCTACGACGCCAGCGAGATTTCCGAGATGGAGCGTAGGCCACAACCTTTCTCGCGATTTCACTCCGATCATTCGATTCCGCGCCGGAGTCTCCACCACCCGGCCGCGCCGCGCTCCTAAGCGGCACGGGCAACAGCTTCGCTACGCAGCCGCCCCATCTGCAAGCGCTACCAGAGTGGCGCTCTATTGCGGCGTATCGAGCGGGTGCGTGGATCTCTCGAAGAATTCCTTCTGCAATTTCAGGCTTTCCTGATCGGCCTTGACCGCTTTAATCGCGGTGACGAGCTCGTCGGTCCACGTCTCCATGTCGAATTCTCCGAGCTGCTTGTTCGCGTGCGAGGCGTCTCCCGCATAGTGGTTCGGGAAGCGCGCGTACCACCAGATTCCCGTGTAAAGCGACGACGGAAGATTCAGCCGATGCTGATCGGCGCCCGATTCGGCGTTGGCTCGGTCCATGTGCACGGCATTGGGTGCGGAGATCATCACGTGCGACGTTTCCGCCTCGCCTGCGTGCATGTCGTGCGGCGAGACAAGCGCGGGGCGGCCGGCGCGGTCGAGATCGGCGAGGCCGAAGACGTAGACGACGTAATCATGGGGTGATTCGAGTTGCGCCTGCGCGAAGAAAGGCAGCAGATACTCGTTTCCTCCGTGGCCGTTCGCAATGATGATTTTCTTGCAGCCGTTGCGCGCCATCTCGTCTGTGGTGGCCTGCAAAAGTTCAAGCTGGAGCTTCGCGTCGTAGGCGATGGTGCCAGGTTGGTGTCGCGCTTCGAAGATCTGGCCGAAATAATAGTCCGGAAAGACAACGGCGTATTCCTTGTTGGCGGCGTTGATGGAGACGTAGCGAATGTTGAGCAGGTCGGTGCCGAGCGGCAACTGCTCGCCATGTTTTTCGAGGATCCCGAAGGGAAGAAGGCAGGTGCCCTGCGATTGCTGGATGGCCTTGATGAAATCTTCAGCGGTAAGCAACTCCCACTGAACGGGTAGGAGAGCGGGCGAGGATTGCGCGCGTGAAGCAGGAACCACAAGCGGCGCGGCTAGCGCAACGAGAAGAATGGCGAAGGCGCGGCGGATGCGGCGCGGCGACGCGAGGCGTTGCATGGAGCCTCCTTGGATGACGGCGATGATTTGCGCGCACATCGTATTACACGCGTGACGCCGAGAAAAGGCTCGTGCCGAGGCGCCAGGCGCCGGGACCAGCGCTGGCTACTTGCGATGATGGCCGGCTCGGCGCTTCTTGTCGTATCGGCTGAGAGCGGTTTCGATGATGGGATATGCGTCGGCGGCGGGAAGAATGTCGTCGACTTCCACCTTTTTTCCTTCGAGCTGCTTGTAGTCCTGAAAGAAGCGCCGAACCATCGTCAGCTTATGCGCAGGCAACTCGGCGGCTTCGTGGTATTCGGCGTACTCAGGATCAGCGACGGCGACCGCGATGATCTTGTGGTCCTTGATGCCGCCATCAATCATGGTCATCAAGCCGATGGTGCGGGCGTACATGATAGTGAGAGGCACCACGGCTTCCTGGCACAGCACGAGAACGTCGAGCGGGTCGTCGTCCTCCGCCAACGACTGCGGAATGAAGCCGTAGTTCGCGGGATAGTAGACCGCCGAGTAGAGGACGCGGTCCATCTTGATCAGGCCGGTGCCCTTGTCGAGCTCGTACTTCACGCTCGAGCCGAGCGGAATCTCGATGACGGCGCTGAATTCCTTGGGAACGTGCTCGCCGGGGCTCAGGTCGTGCCAGGGATTGTTCATCGACGCCTCATATCGCTAGCTACTGATTCTAGCGGACATGGGCAACTGAAAAACAGGGCTGAGGGAACTCCAATCAGGCTTCGGTGTCAAAAACAAACAGTGGCCTTGAAAAGATCTCGGGTACGGACAGTCGCCAAGCGGATTGTGGTTGTACTAGCGGCTTTCGTTGCGATCACAGTCGCCGCATACTTGTGCTTTCGACCTGATCCGGCTAGAGCCGACGCCGAGCAGTATGAAGTCTATTCCGCATTTCTCACGCAGGGGCTCACGGGGGAATCGCACTCCCTTGGAAGCAGCCAGGGTGTGGTTGTGATACTAAACCGAACCGGCGCTGGCACCTTTGCGGGAAGGGGTACGTTCGCTGAGCGCAGTTTCTTGTTGCAAAGTTTCATTCTTGAGCGGTCTCGGCTTTCTCTTTCGTTTGGGTGGCCAGCTGTGAGCTTCTTGGTTTCGAACCTGCATTTCGAACTACTTCAATCGAGATTTAGGATTCCTGCGAGGTGCGTCCTCGCAACGGAAGCCGATCTGCCGGAAGCTTGGGGCGGTGGCGCCCATTCCTACTATGAAAAGTTCCCTCACAGCTATGGCTACCAAACCTTCTCCCGCGTTGGGTTCAACCGCGACTTCAGCGAAGCGGTCTTTTACACGGAGCACCTTTGCGGGCTGTGCGGCGAAGGTGAGTATGTGTTTATGCGCAAGGTGAACGGGGAATGGCGAATCACATCGGAGGCTAGTACCTGGGTATCATGAACCGCCCCTAATTGGCTGGTTCGTGAGCACCACTTTACCGCCCTGTCGCGCGAAGATGAAGACCCGGCTGTGGTCGACGTGAGCGAGCGCAGGATCAGCCAGAAAATCCTCGCTGAAGAGGAAAACTCGGCTCGGGCCGTCCCACAGGCGTGTGAACGAGGCGTCATCCTCGAAGATCTGCGGCGCGCCCGGAAAGAAGGAGCCGAACCAGAGATTGCCGTCGCGTCCGTTCAGGACGTGAAGCTCGATTCCCGTGTAGTAGTTCAGCGTCGAACCCCATTCGTATTTCCCGTTGATGACGATGGTGTCGCCCGGTTGGTACGCGCGCCCGATCTCCAGCGCGATGCGCTTCGAGGACAATTCCGGCGAGAAAATCACCAGGCCGTCGTGCACGCAGAAGAGCACCACGATCATCATCGCGGCGAGCGCGAGATTCGCGGCGAACGCGCGTCCGCGCCGCCGGAAGATCCAGTTGAGCAAACTCCCCGCGAGCAGGCCGATTCCGACGAGCCACAGCGGCCGGCGAAACAGGCCGAAGGATTCGAGCGTGAGGTCGCCCATGTGGCCCAGCGAAAGTTTGTACTCGCCGGGATGCGGCGTCAGGACGGTGCCGATATCGGTACCCGGCGGAAACGAGTGCGTCTTCGCGAGGACGGTCATTGCGGCGGCGAATCCGAGGACCCCGACGACCAGCAGAGCCGCAGCGGCGATTCGTCCGGCGCGTCGCTCGCGGCTGGCGGCGGGCGATTCGCTCTCGCGCGCAAGCCAGCCTCCCGTCAGCAGCGCGAGAGCCGGAAGCACGGGCAGCGAGTAATACTCCTGTCGCGTCGAGAAGCTGAAGAAAAGCATGATGGCCGCGGCCCAGATTCCGCAAAAGAGATTCGCGCGGGCGCGCGCGTCGAGGCGCTCGCGCCAGTCGCGGAAGCGGCGCGGAATTTCGCCGAGCGCCGGAAACATGTACACGAACCATGGAATCAGCCACGCAAGCAGCAGCGCCCAGAAGACGAGCAGCGGCACCTTATCGTAATCGCGCGGGATGCGCTTATTCAGGTAGCGCAGGAACTGCTCGTTGACGAAGTAGAACCAGAGGAAACCCTTTTCGGGGCCGGTAGGCTGGGCGGGACTGCGAATTGCAGCGAGAATGTGCCAGGGCGCGGCAACCGCCAGAAAAATGAGCGTGCTCGAAACAAGATGGAACTTCAGGATTTTGCGCAGTCCGCCGGTGAGCAGCAGAAACGCGCCGATGATCAGGCCCGGAAAAACGATGCCGATCAGGCTCTTCGTCAGGACGTTGAGTGCGATCGTGACAGCGACGCCCCAGCAAAGCCAGCGTGAGGGTCGCTCCTGCTCGTAGGCGATCAGGAAAAAATAGAGGCCGAGCGTGAGCCACATGGCAACGAGAACGTCGGGAATCAGGAAGCGCGTGTAGACAAAGATGCCGGGTGCGGTGACGAGAATCAGCGCGGCATAAAATCCGGCCTCGACTCCGTGATAACGGCGGCCGAAAATGAACGCGCACCACGCGAGCCCAAGTACGCCGAGCGCGAGCGGCAGTCGCGTCTGCCATTCGCCGACGCCGAAAAGCTTGTAGCTCGTCGCGACGGTCCAATACATCAGCGGCGCCTTTTCGAGATAGCGGATGCCGTTGATGTAGAGCGTCACCCAGTTGTGATTCAGGACCATCTCGCGCGCGGCCTCGGCGTGAATCGAGTCGGCGTCGTCGAGCAGGCCAGGCTGCGCCAACGCTGGAATGTAAATCAGCAGCCACACCACCGCTACGATCGCGAACGCAGGCGCAGAAGCGAGGAAACGCGACGCGCGCGGAGTGCTGGCCGCAGCGTTGGGAGCGGAATTTGTCGTGGCGGTCATCTCCGGGCGCTCATCGCAGGTGGCACACGCGCAGAGTGGGATTCGAGTATGGGCAATCGAGCCCCGTGCTCGGAGTTTCACCGATGGGCTGGTCTAGCACGAACCATGTCACGCCCCAATCGCGGCGCAACCGCTCGAAGTCCGCGAGCTGAAAATGTTCCCATCCGCGCTGCGCAGCCATCTGCGCCTCCCAGTGCTCGGCCAGCGGAAGATCGGGAAACATTGTGAGCGCGCCTGCGTCCTTCACGGCGTCGGCGAGCATACTGCGTTCCGCGAGCGCGCGAAAGCCGTGTTCGTCCTCACCGGGCAATGCCATGTGATTTGGGTTCAGCGCAAAGATCGCGTCCCGCGGCGTGTTCGTGCGAATCCAGGCGAAGGCGCGCAGCCAGTCATTCTGCGGGACGGCGCCGGGCCATTCTATGTGTGGCGAAGCGGGGAAGGTCTGAATCTGCGCGTACGTCATGCCCGCGCAAAGCGGAACGAACAACACGAGCCAGCGCCACACGTGATTTTTTAGCACGGCCTCCGCGAGAAAGCCGCCGATCAGCACAAACAACAAAACGTAGACAATCTGCAGGCTCCGCATCGGCTGATAGCGCGTGAGCGCGAGCAGCCGCGGCGGAACCGTCATCACAAGTCCAAGCACGAAGTAGACCGCCTGATAGATCAGCAGCGCACGGCACAGCAGCTCCGCGGTACGCATGCCGTGCTTCCGCGCTATCTGAGCGAACCACCACACCAACAAAAATGGCGCGACGATGCCAAGCCACTCGTACCAATGCCAGCGCAGCAGAAAGAAGTACGGCCGCATTTGAATGATTTGGCGATAGGCGGGCGACGGTTCATGGAAGGAAACGCCCAGCGGCAGTAAGATCGCCGCGGAAGCGACCGCGGTGGACGCCTGCGCTGTTGCCTCAATGTCCTCGGGTCCCCAACGGCCCCAGATATCGCGCAGCAAGATGACCACGGCGATCAGCGAAAGTCCGAAGACGGCCATCAGCGGATGGATGACAGCGGCGAACGCGATCCACAGGGCCGGCGTCAGGTATTTGCGCTTCAGCACGCCCGCAATCGCAAACAACGACGCAAACAGCGCAATCGACCGCGGGTTCAGATACTCATCCATGATGTAAAGCGCTGTGCCAGCCACCGGAATCGTGAGAAGAGCGGCCACAAGCGCGACGCCGCCCCACCGCGCCGCCCTCGATTCGAAACACAGGCTCGCGATCTGCCAGCAGCCAAGCAGGACGAGGAACATCGTCAACAGGTGCCACGCGAGCATCACAGCGTCGAGCGAAAGATGCGTCACGCGAACCGAATCGGCGATCAGGATTGGATAGAGCGTCAGTCGCGCGTGCGATTCGAAAAACTCCGCCCCAAACGGGAACGACGCCGGGTTCAGCGTCTTGATGATTCCGGGCACGTAAATTTCAGCGTCTTCGACTCCCGGATGATAGCCTGCGACCGCGAACGCCGCCGCTGTAAGCAGCAGGAGAAAAAGAACGTTCCTCCAGTTCAATTTCAAATGAGGACTCCGCCGGAACGTCTCTGCAGGAAACGAAGCGAGGCCCTGCGCGTGGCGATGGCGCTCAGTGGGCGCGTTCTCCGGAAGGCTCTCCGGCGAGGGCCGAGTCCGCCAGTTCCGCGGGTGCGTCGCCGAGCTTTCGCCCTTTGGGATCGAGAAAGCGGAAGCGGGCCAGGTGCGCTCGTTGCAGAGCAGGGCTCATCGCCGCGCGCAGCACTCCAAATCCATATTTCACGCTGCGCCCGAAGCGGATCGACGACGCTTCGTCAAAATACTTCGTCGGGCACGAAATCTCTCCCACTCGATACCCGAAATGCAGAATCTGCACCAGCATCTCGTTGTCAAACACGAAGTCGTCCGAATTTTCCACCAGCGGTAGCGCCTCCAGAACCTGCCGGCTGAATCCGCGAAATCCCGTGTGATATTCAGAGAGCTTGGCGTCGAGCATCAGATTTTCGAATGCCGTGAGGAAGCGGTTCGCCAGATATTTATAGCGCGGCATCCCCCCGCGTAGCGCGCCGCCGCCGAGAATGCGCGAGCCCAGCACTACATCGTACACGCCCGACGCAATCATGCCCGCCATCGCGGCCACCAGCGTCGGCTTGTACTGATAGTCGGGATGGACCATCACGATGATGTCGGCGCCGCTCGCCAGGGCCTCCCGGTAGCAAGTCTTCTGATTGCGCCCGTAGCCGTAATTGCGGTCGTGGACTAGCACGCGCAAGCCCAGGTCGCGCGCGACGCGAACCGTCTCGTCGCTGCTGTGGTCGTCAACCAGAATTTTCGTGTCGACGATCGACGGAAGCTCGCGAACGGTCGCTTCCACCGTTTTCGCCGCGTTGTACGCCGGCATCACCACTGCGACGCGCTTTGATTCAATCATCGGTTCGTTTGCCGCGCGCCCGACATTCCTGCCCGCCGCGCCACCTGAATTTTAGCATCACGCGCGGCGCAAATTGCGTATGATTCAGAGCGGCTTGCGGGCGTTGCCAGCTCGTCGCCCGCATAGGCGCGCTTGCGCCGGTACATCTTCGAGAGGACGGACGCGAACTCATGAGAATTGTGCACTCCTGGCGGAAATTGGCAATCGGCTTTTCGGCGGTTGGAATCTGCGCCCTCGGGGCCTTTTCGCAGCCCTCAACGCACTCCGCGCGAGCTGCGTCGCGTGCATCTTCTACGTCGCGCGCAATTGCCGTCGCGCCGCAATCGCAAACACAAGCAGCCACGCAGCAGCCCGCCGAAAAGAAAGTGACGACGGCGAGCGAAGCTTACATGAATGTTCAGGTGTTGACGGATATTCCCTCCGACCAGCTTATCCCGGCGATGCGCTACATCACGGCCGCTCTCGGTGTTGAATGCAACTTCTGCCACGACACGAAAGATTTCTCAAGCGACGACAAGCCGCAGAAAACCACCGCGCGCAACATGATGAAAATGATGTTCGCGATCGACAAGGATAATTTCAACGGCCGCCGCGAAGTCACCTGCTACACCTGCCATCACGGCGTGTCGAAGGCTGCGAACATGCCGGTAGCCCTGGCCGTCGCACCGCCAAATGAACCAGGCGGAGCGATGCCCTCGGCCGAACACGGCCCTGCCGGTGCTCCGCCTTCCGCCGCTCCCAATGCGGCTCCGGCTCCGGGCGCGATGCCGGCCGTCGACGAGATTCTCGCAAAGTACGCAACCGCGCTCGGCGGCGACGCCGCGATTCAGAAAATCACTTCGCTGAGCGCAAAGGGCACGATGGAGCTTCCCTCGCGCGGCATGAAGGCTGAAGTCGAGATGCTCCGCGCTGCGCCGGACAAAGCCGTCTCCACCGTCCGCTTGCCCATGGGCGAAATGGGCCAGGGATACGACGGTTCCACAGCTTGGCAGTCCCGCCCCGGCCGCGGCGCGGAAACTCTGGAGGGCGACGAACTCGTCCGCGCGAAGCGCTGGGCCTCGTTCATCCCGGGCCTCGACATCAAGAAGGATTTCAGTCGCGCGCAGGTTCTCGGCATCGAGAAAATCGGAGACCGCGACGCGTATCGCGTCGTCGCCTTCCGTTCGGGCGGCGGTTCGGTGCGCTTCTATTTCGACAAGGATTCCGGTCTGCTCCTTCGCGTTTCGGAGAGAATCGAGAGTCCGCTTGGCGCGTTGCCGCAGGATACGGACTACTCCGATTACCGCGACGTGGACGGCGTGAAAGTCCCGTTTGCAATCACAGTCGCGCACGCCGACGGCCCGACCATCTACAAGTGGGATACGATTCAGGCAAACGTGCCGGTGGACGACAGCCGCTTTGCGAAGCCGGCAGGGAAGCCTGCGAAGTAGGGAACTGCGCGCCGAACGCAACACACGCCAAGCAACGAACGCTCAGCACACGAGAGCCTGCAGGGAAATTAGTGGTGGGGATTTGCCTGCGACTGCACCTGCGCCGCGGCAGCAGCGGGGGCTGGAGCCGTCGCCGCTGGCGCCACCAGCAGGGGGCCGCCGCACGCGGCCTGCACCTGCGCTGCAAGCGCGTCGGTTAGGGTCGCGCCTTTGCGCGATGCCGTCGAGCACACCTGCGACGCCGTCAGTCCCATCGCCCCGCGCAGATCCACTCCGTCCAGATTCGCGCCGCTGATGTCCGCGCCGTTCAGCACCGTATCCGAAAACTGAGCGCCCCGGAAGTCCGCGCCTCGCAAATCCGCGTCGATAAAAATCGTCGAGCCAAGCTGCGCGTTCTGCAGATTCGCCCCCGAAAGCTTGGCAGACCAGAGATATGTCTGTTGCAGGTCCGCATGATCCAGATTCGCGGCGTTCAAGTACGCCGAGCGAACGTCCGCCTTCTCCAGGTTCGCGCGCTCCATCGACGCCGTCGTCAGCCGTGCTCCATACAGGCTCGCGCGCTGCAACTGCGCGTCGATCAGAATTGCGTTCGCCATCGAGCAATACGAAAGATTTGAATCGCGCAAGTCTGCGCGGTCCAGGTTCGCGCCGTCGAGCGTGCTGCGGTCCAGATTGGCGTGATTCAGCAGCGCGCGATCCATGATCGCGTAGCGCCACTTCGATTGGCCCATGTCGGCGCCGCGAAAATCCGCATCCGACAAAAACGCCCCCTCGAAATTCGCCTGCCACAGGTGCGCGTTCACCAGGAAGATGCCATAGGCCTGCGCGTAGCGCATGCTGCGATTGTTCAATCGCGCGCCATGCACCTGTGCGATCTGCTCGTCAGTTCCGGTCCAATTCGCGGGCCGCGTTGAAAGCGACGCTTCGGTCAGGTCCGCATACGGATCGTAGCCGATCGACCAGAAAACCGTCGGCGCCCAGCGCCGGATGTCTTCAGAGCCGAATTGCGGCGCGCGCGCTCGATCGTGCGGTGCGCCCTGCGTTGTGCCAATCGCGAGAATTGTGAGAACCACTCCAAAGCCGATCGCCAGCGATAGCGGATTCACGTCGCGCAGTTTCGATACCCACTGCCATCTATGCTTCCCTTCGAGCGACCATCGCTCCTGTGGGCGGCCGACCTTCGTCGTCGAGTACAGCGCCACTCCGGCCGCGATCACGAGCAGAAATTCGTGCAACATCGTGCCGTGCAGGTCCTGGACGGTCAGGTACCGCGCCCAGAAGAGGAGCAGCGTGGCCGGCGCCACCCAGTAAGCCAGCAGCATTGCCAGCGCGCGCTCGATGATTCGCGTCGACGCCGCCTCCCGGTTCATCCAGCGAAAATGCGCGCGCAGCAAGCCCGTCACGATGCGGGGCCCGCCCTGCCCGATCTCGCGCCCATCAGGAAAGATCCCTGGAAGTTCGAGCGCGGCGTCCCACAACCTCTGCAAATGAAAATGCAGCACGAGGTAGACGATGAACAGCACCACCGGCGCGATCAGGTAGATTTGTCCCGCGGGCAGCGCCGAGCTTGCTGCGCGCGAACGCAGAAACGGCAGAATCGACGAGTCTGTCAGCAGTTGCGTGTCGTGCGTCATCCAGATCATCAGAGCCGACACTCCGCTGATCGCCATCGTGGCGCCGAAAAACCTCTTCGCCGCTTGCGACGCACGTTCGAATTCCGGGCGCGCTTCGAAGTGCGCCACCTGCTCGGGCAGCGAAGCATCCCGCAAGTTCGCGCCGGCCAGTTGACGCGGCACCAGGCCCATCGCCGTATCCAGCGACGCGCCTTCGAGGTTGGCGCCTTCCAGGTTCGCGCCCACCAGGCACGACTCCTGCAAGTCCGCGCGCACCAGGCACGCATCGCGCAAATCCGCCAGCAGCAGGTCCGCGCTCTTCAAGTTCGCGTCCTGCAAATCCGCGTAGCGCAGGTTGACGCCGATCATCTCCGCGCCTTCCAGCGCCGCTCCCGCAAAATTCGCTTTGTTCCCGTTGACGCCGCGCGTTTCCACCCATTCCTTGTGCGCGGCAAGCCGCTCCTCGAACGCCCAGTCGCTCGCAGCGAGTGGAATCGTCGGTGCCGCGTGCGAGTCAGCAGAACCGGAATTGGCAGGCGTCGCGGATGCGATTGCGACTGCTTCGGCATTCGCTGGCGCTTCCACTGTCGCGGCCTCATTTATGGCGCTGGCTGCAAGCTCGATTCCGGCGAGTTCGAGGTCGGAAGGCGGGCCCAGCTCGAGCGTGATGGTCCCTATCGTCACCGGCTCGGCGGCTTCGGCATCGGTGGTTGGCGGAGGAGGCGCGTGCGTTTCATTCGCTGGCTTTGTGTCGGATTGCACGGCCGTCGGCGTCGCGCCAACGGCAGTTCCGTTTGCTCCGGCAGGCACCGCAGGAGCGTCCTCGCTGAACAAATCCGCCAGTGCGTCGGCGGCGGACGGCAAGTCCTCGGCCAAGACCATGCCTTCGGGAGCCTCCGACGCGCGTTTCTCCACAATCTCCTCGCGCTCTTGGCGCTCCTCGGCAGGCACAGTTGTGCTCTCCACTTCCTCTTCAGGAAGGGAAGGACGAAACAAAGTCATTAGATAATTCCTTTTTCCCAAGTCTGTTCGCCGAACCCGCGCCCACCGCGCGCCGACACTTACGCCAATCCTCTTTGCGTGCCGGTTCCAATATTCTAGCCCTGGCAATGCTACCGCGAAGTTTGCCGTTCAACTGCCTGTCCAACAGTGCAACAGGTGTACAGCTGTTCACGCGATATAAGGGTGCGCTGCGCCTGCCCGGCTTGCACCACTAGGCCCCGAAGGCCGTCCCTGCTACACTCGCGGCGTTACGAGGCAGGTGATGGCGACCACCACTCAAAATGCGGCTTCCGCCGCCGCTTCCACGCTTTCAGGCACGAAGCCCGCCGCCGAACGCCTCCAGTCACTCGATATTTTCCGCGGCTTGACCATCGCCGGGATGATTATCGTCAATAACAACGGCGATTGGACCGCCGCCTATTGGCCGCTAAAGCACTCCGACTGGAACGGTTGGACGCCCACCGACCTCGTCTTCCCGTTCTTCCTCTTTATCGTCGGCGTTTCGATGGTCTACTCGTTTCGTTCGAGGCTGGCGCGCGGCGAATCGCGCAGCGCCATCTTCATTCATGCGGCGAAGCGCGCTGCCATCCTCTTCGCCATCGGCGTCTTCATCATCAATAGCTTCCCGAATCACTACGAGCTTGCGCACATCCGCGTCGAGGGAGTCCTGCAGCGCATCGCGATCTGCTACCTGACCGCCGCGATCTTCGTGCTCTGGTCCGGCGTGCGTGGCCAAGTCACCGTCACCGCGATTTGCCTCGTCGGCTACTGGATTCTGATGCGCTACGTTCCCGTGCCCGGCTTCGGAGTTCCCACGCACAATATTCCGCTGCTCGATCCGGATCGCAATCTCGCTGCCTGGCTCGACCGCAAGGCGTTGATGGGTCACTTGTACGAGGGCACTCGCGATCCCGAAGGTATCCTCAGCACGATCCCGGCGATCGCAAGCTGCCTCCTCGGCGTACTGACCGGCGAATGGCTCCGCTCCGAACGCACACAGCGCGCGAAAGCCCTCGGAATGCTCGTCTTCGGCATCATTGGCCTGGCCGCGGGCAAATTCTTCAACATCTGGTTCCCGATCAACAAGAAGCTCTGGACCAGCTCCTTCGTTCTCTTCACCGCCGGCTTCGCCCTGGTTCTTCTCGCGTTGTGCTACTGGCTGCTCGACGTTCGCAAGCTCCGCGGCCGTTGGACGATGCCCGCGATGGTTCTCGGCATGAACGCGATTGCCGCATACGTCCTTTCTGAAATGCTCGCGGCTGGCCTCGGCTCATGGACCATGCACACCGCGCATGGCCAGGAATCGCTCCAGGGTGCGATCTACCATGCGATTTTTTCGCCGATTGGCTCGCCGCCCAGCGCCAACGCTTCTTTGGCGTTCTCGATTGCTTTCCTCATCGTTTGCTGGATTCCCATGTGGATCCTCTATCGCAAGCGCATCTTCTTGAAGATTTGATTCGCCGCGTCTTTACCGCCGGTCCCTGCGCCTTTTCGTCCCAACTTCCGCGATCTTTCAGGTAACCTTCAGGTGCAATGCGTAAAACGCTCACGTCGGATTCTTTAGGCAGGAGGCGGTCGATGCGTAGACTCTCATTCAGAAATATTCCGGCCTATCTTGGTCTCGCGGCGCTCGTCGCCGGAGCGCTCGTGATCGGCGCCGCAACCGCAGTGGCACAATCGGGCAGCTCCGGATACCACGTCGCGAACAAATACAAGCTCGGCGGCGACGGTGGCTGGGATTACCTCGCCATCGATTCGCCCAAGCATCGGCTCTTCATTTCCCGCGGCAACCGCCTGATGGTCGTCGACACGGAGAACGGCAAGCTGATCGCCGAGATTCCCGGCCTCGGCCGTTCGCATGGAATCGCGCTCGCGCCCGAATTCAACAAGGGCTACGCGAGCGATGGCGCGGGCTCGGTGCTCGTCTTCGACTACACCACTCTGAAGACCCTCGATACTCTGAAGACCGACAAGGATTGCGACGGCATCATCTACGATCCCGGAACCAAGCGCGTCTTCACCATGAACGGCGACGCCGGCACTTCCACCGCGATCGACGCCGCCACCGCGAAAGTCCTTGGCTCGATCGACCTCGGCGGCAAGCCAGAATTCGCAGCCGCGGACGGCAAGGGCCATGTTTTCGCCAATCTCGAAGACAAAAGTGAAATGGACAAGATCAATTCGCGCACGCTGAAGGTCGAGGAAACCTGGCCGCTCGCTCCGTGCGAGTCTCCCTCGGGATTGGCCATCGACGCCGCTCACGAGCGCCTCTTCGTCGGCTGTCACAACAAGCTCATGGCCATGGTCGATGGCGATTCCGGCAAAGTCCTCGGTACCGTGCCCATCGGGCAGGGCGTCGACGCCAACCGCTTCGATCCCGGCACCGGCTACGCGTTTGCTTCCTGCGGTGATGGCACCATCACCGTCGCGCACGAAGATTCGCCAGACAAACTCTCCCCCGTCGACATGATCCAGACGCAGCGCGGCGCTCGCACGATGGGCCTCGATCTCTCGACGCACACGCTTTACACCGTCACCGCCGAGTTCGGCCCGATGCCCGCGCCCACCGCCGAGCATCCGCGGCCGCGCCCGCCAATTCTGCCGGACACGTTCACTCTCTTGGTCCTTACGCGCTAGCGCCGCCGGCAATCGCGTTCGCTTGCCGAGCGCCTCCTCCGATGGTAGATTCCGCTCGCGGCGGTTTCTCCCGGAGGCCTGCCTTGTACGACGCTATCGTCGTGGGCGCGCGCTGCGCTGGCTCACCCACCGCCATGCTTCTGGCTCGCAAAGGTTATCGCGTCCTGCTTCTCGACCGTTGCTCCTTCCCCAGCGACATAATGTCCACGCACTATATTCACCCGCCCGGTGTCCTGCAGCTCAAGCGCTGGGGATTGCTCGACGCCCTCGTCGCCTCCGGCTGCCCGCCGATTCGGCAGATTCTCTTCGACGTCGGCTCGGTCTCATTTCGCGGCTTTGCCGTCTGCCCCGCGGGGGTGGATGCCGGCTTCGCGCCCCGCCGCACGATCCTCGACAAAATTCTCGTCGACGCCGCAGTCGAAGCCAGCGCCGAGCTGCGCGAGAACTTTTCAGTTCGAGAAATTGTATTCGATGGCGATCGCGTCGTCGGCGTTACAGGTCGCGACGCGGGCGGTAGCATCGTCACGGAAAAGGCCCACGTCGTCATCGGCGCCGACGGAGTCCATTCCTTCGTCGCTCGCTCCGTTAAGGCGCCGGAATACGAAGTGCGCCCGGCTCCCGGCTGCGCCTACTACAGCTATTGGACTGGCGTCTCGCGCGGCGAATTCGAATGGTATCCGCGCGAGGATCACGGCCGCATGATTGGCATGATCCCCACGCACGGCGATGCGATGGCCGTTTTTGTGATGGCTCGCAATCAGGATTTCGCCGAGTACCGCTCGGACATCGAAGGCTTCCACATGCGCTCGCTCGAGCTCGTTTCCGGCCTCGCTGAACGCGTGCGCGCCGGCAAACGCGAGGAGCGCTTCGTCGGTCAAGGCGATCTGCCCAGCTTCTTCCGCCGGCCGTTCGGCCCAGGCTGGGCTCTGGTTGGCGACGCCGCCTACCACAAGGATCCGATCACAGGGCAGGGAATTGCCGACGCTTTTCGCGACGCCGAGCTTCTGGCCAACGCGCTCGACACAGCCTTCGCGGGTCAGCTGCCTTTCGACGCTGCCCTCGGTGCATACGAAAAGAAGCGCAACGAGGCCGTCATGCCGATGTACGATTGGACCTACCAGCTCGCCACTCTCGCGCCGCCGACGCCCGAATTTCGGATGTTCATCGCCGCCGTCTCGCGCAACCCGCACGAGATCCAGCAGCTCTTCGGCGCCTTCGCGGGCACCGTCTCCATCCCCAAATTCTTTTCGCCGGAGAATATGCAGCGCATCGTCGCCGAAGGCCAATCCGCCGCCGGCGCGTGACGCCTCGCCGCCGCTCCTCTCGCGTCTCGATTCGGCGCAAGCGCTGGCTCCGTTTTAAACTATCCGCTCGCTTTGGAGGGGCACGTGGCGCACTCTCATAACTGGCTCGCATCCCGCCTGACTCGCGACTGGCTCATCCACTCCGTCCGCAGCGCCGTCGCCGCCGCGGTCTCGCTTCTCATCGCTCGCGCCTTTCGCCTCCCGGAAAGCTACTGGGCTCCGCTGACCACCATCGTCGTCATGCAGTCCACTCTCGGCGCCGCGTGGACCCCTTCTGTGCAGCGTTTCCTTGGAACCGCGCTCGGCGCGGCCTTCGGCGACGTTGTTGCCACCTATCTGCCTTCGAACGTCCTCGTCTTCACTGTGGGGATTTTCGTTCTCGGTTTGATCTGCGCGCTTCTGGGGCTCGACCGCAGCGCCTATCGCTTCTCAGGTATCACGCTCGCGATTGTCCTGCTCGTCGCGCACAACCGCACACCGTGGATCGTCGCGCTGCACAGGTTCTTCGAAGTTTCCGTAGGTATCATCGTGGGCCTCGCCATTAGCGCTCTTTGGCCCCAAAAGCCCTCAGCTGCGCCAGTCGCTGCCCCGGCGGCCGTCCCACCGGCCGCGCCGCAAAATTAGCCGCGCCGTCGCGCCTACTGCCGAGTGGCCCACGCCATTCCGTCGGGCTCGTTGCCCACATCGATTCGCCCGACAATCTCCAGCGTCTTCAAGTCGATCACCGCGATCAAATTGTCCGGGCTCGCCGCCACAAACGCGCGCGTGCCGTCCGGCTGCATCAAAATCCCGGCCGCGCCCCGCCCCACTTTGATCCGCTTCAATAATTCGCGGCTGCTTGCGTCGAACACCGTCACATTCCCGTCTCCCAGCGATGCCACAAGCACGCGTTTCCCATCGTGCGTGAACTTCAGCCGGTTCGCGCCTTTCACATTCGCCTCGAGCGTCTGCGTCACTTTCCTGCTCGCCACATCCACAATCGAAATCGTCCCGTCGCCCGCATTCGCCACCCACATCTCTTTCCCGTCCGGCGCCACGTCGAATCCCTCCGACCCCCGTCCCACTGGAACGACGGTTTCAGTCCAGTCCATTCTTGTTCCGCCACCGGGGCCCGCGGGAACTGAAACTCTCTGGATGATGCTCATCGTCCCCGAGCTCACGTTCGACGTGAAAATCGTCGCCAAATCCTTCGACACGTCCACCATGTGCGTCCGGTTTTGCCCCGTCCCCAGAATCCAGTCCACTTTTTGCGTCGCCGGATCGTACGTCCCGATCACTTTGTTCGTTTCGGCCGTGAAGTAAAGCTTCCCGCCCGCGAACGCCAGCCCGTGCGGCCCGTGCAGCACGCCCAGGTCGATCGCCGGCAGCGGCTTCTGCGCCGTCAAATCAATCACCGAAATCGTGTTGTACGCCCCGCCGCCATAGTTCGAAACGAACGCCAGCTTCCCATCCGCCGACGCGATCACCTCATGCGGGTCCGGCCCGCACGGCACTTTCGCCACCACCTTCAGCGTCGCCGGATCGACAATCGCCATCGTCCGGTCGCGCTTCGCCAGCGCCAGCAGCGACTCCTTCGGTGTCTCCTGCGCCCACGCGCCCGCCGCCGCGCACATCAGCACAATTACGAACAGGATCGCTTGCCTCATCGCTCCTCCTCCAAACTGTCGAAAGGTCATCCTGAGTCTCGCAGGGACGACACAAACTGTCGCCCGGGACGGCAGTCCCGGGTGGCAAAGACAAGCGGAAATATCTTTGAGTCCCTTCAGGGACGGCACAAGATGCCAGCGATTCATACTCGCCCTGCGCATACTCACCGCGCCGTCTGCAAACACTAGTGCTGCATCTGCACGCGCGCCGCGATCCATGCGATCAGCAGAATCACGCCGATGATCGCGATCACCGCCCAACCAATCGCAGACCGCGTCCGCGCCGCCCGCCGGTCCGCCTTCGCCTCGTTGAGCCGAGTCACCAGCATCTCATCGCTGTATTCCGCGATGGACGCCACATATTTCGTCTCGAATATCGACTTCACCACGCTGAACGCAATGCCCGCCGCCACGAGTCCCACAATCAGCGCCACAGCCATGCTCAGTTTCGCAATCGCGAAGAACGCCACGCCACCCACAATGAACGCCGCTGGATACGCCCGATCCTCCACCTTCTTCCGCATCTCCTTCGTCAACTCGTCGACGAACACGATTCGGTCCGTCTCGGAGAGCCTTCCCACGCTCACCGCCGCAGCTGCTGCTGGCGCACTTGCGCTCGCGGCCGGTCTCGCCGCAATCGATTCCGCAGCTGGCGGGCGTACCACGGCCTGCGCCTGAGGAGCCGCCGCCATCGGCTGCGCCCCAGGAGCCGCAGCAACAGCAGCCGCCGGTGCCACGGCTGCCGCGGTGCCCGAATCCCCGAACAGCTCGCTGATCGGCCGCACCGCCGCAAACTCCGCGTACTCGCTCAGCGGACGCCACGGCCCCTGCGTGCTCTGGCTCGCCTCCTCCTGAATCCGTATCCGCCCCGCGTCAATCAGGCTCCGCAGTTGCGCCTCGCTCGCCGGCCCGTGCACCACTCCGTTCTTTCGCACATACCATTGTGTCTGCGTGTCGCTCACGGATGCTCCTGCCGTGTCACGTTGCTCACCACGCCCTTCGGCCGCGAAAAACATTCGCCCAGCAGCAGCGCGCCCAGCATTGCAACGCCAAGTCCTCGCGCCACCCGCATCCCCCGCATTCCTCGTTCCTCCGTCGCTCTCTTAGTCGCACGCCATCGTTGTAGCGCCGCTGTACCCGCAATTCGTCGGCGTCACCGCGCAAGCGCCGCTCTGTACCTGGAATGCAGTCTCGACCGGCACTTGGTGGCACACCGGCGTCGGCGCCGAACTCGTCGACGATCCGCCGCCCCATCCGCCGCTCGTGTCGCTGGTCATCGTGCTTCCCGAGAACCCGTCTGACGGCGCCGACGACGTCGCCGCGCCGCTGCTTCCGTGGCTGCTGAAGAGCGCCGAAAGCAGCAGCAGCCCGCCTCCGATTACGACCGCCGGTCCCACCCACGAATTATCCGACCGTCCCGTTCCTCGTGGCGGCGCCGACTGCTGCGCCGAGTAGCTATCTGGCGTATCCGGCATCATCGACACCATCTTTTTCCCCAGGTCCGCAATCTGCGGATTCGGATCGCTCGCCGCCTGCGCATATAGTTGCTTCGCTCTCACGAAGTCTTGCTGCACGCCCCACCCGTTGTCGTAGAGCTGCCCAAGCCACAGCAGCGAATAGCCGTCGCCGTGCTGGACCCCGCGCCCGAACCAGTATGCCGCCTGCTGATAATCCTGCGTTCCGCCGCCCAGCCCATTCATGTACCCGTACCCCAGGCTCCCCTCCGCCGGACCGTACTGCTGATCCGCCGCCTTCCGAAACCACTGCATCGCCGCCCCTTCATCCCACTGAATTCCCGAGCCCGTCCGCAGGTGCATTCCCAGTTCGTACATCGCAAACACATCCTGTTGTCCCGCCGCTTTCTCGTACCACTGCACCGCCGTCGTGGGGTTGTGCTCGATTCCCTCGCCGAATTCCGAAAGCAGCGCGAGTCCATCCTCCGCCATCGGGAGTCCCGCCTGCGCCGCCGGCGTAAACCACGCCAAAGCCGCCGTGTCGCTCCGCTGCGTGCCCTCACCCAGGTAGAACATGTCTCCGAGTTCAGCCTCCGCCTTCGTGTGCCCCTGCTTTGCGGCTTTGTAGAACCACTGCGCCGCTGCGTTCGCGTCCGGCGGGACGCCGTGCGCGTACCGGTAGATCATGCCCACTCGATATGCCGCGTCTGTATCTCCCGCGTTCGCAGCCTGCGTGTAGAGCTGCAGCGCCATCTGTAGGTTCCGCGGGACCCCCTGTCCGCTCGAATACAGCCAGCCGAGCCAGTGCGCCCCGTCGGCCGACCCGCTTTGCGCGCCCTTCTGAAACCATGCCGCCGCTGCCGCGTAGTTCGGAGGTTGGCCCTTCACATACAACGCGCCCAGTTGCGCGTATCCGTCCGGATAGCCTCCGTCGCCCGCCGCCTTGTACCATTTCGCCGCCTCGTCGGGATTCACTTCCACCGCCTGCCCATCCGAATAGAAAACGCCCAGATCGTAATACGCCACGGGCAGCCCGGTTTTCGCCGCCTGCTGGAACCACGCGAGTCCCGTCTGCGCATTCTTCTCGACGCCCTCGCCCGTCATGCACAGGATTCCCAGGTCCGCCATCGCCACTGGAAACCCCGCCTGTGCCGCCGCGATGATTTGCTGCGCGCCCTCCTGCGCGCGGTTTGCCACCTGCAGTACGTGGCCGTAGAGATACTGGTATCGCGGACGCACCGGCTGTGCCGCCGCCGCTTCCTGGCACACAGCAAGCGCTGAGGCCGTGTCGATATCATCGTCGTCCACGCCATTTCCAACCTTCTCCGGATCGTACGGCGGGTCCGCCAGCATGTCGCATCGTTGCGCGGTGGGATCGTTCTGCGATGGCGCAAAAGCGCTGCTAGCACCCTGCTGAGGCGGAGCTGGCTCGGGCGAGCCGTGTCGGCAGGCTTCCGCCGACGCAAGGAGCGGCGCCTGCATCACCAGCGCGAACGCCGTCAGAATCGAAAAGATCGAACGGAGAAACAGCCGGAAGGGAATTGGTCGGGAGATTCCCATTGCGAGCACCTCATTTGGGTTTTATCGCCGCGGATGCTAGCACAACTCGCGGCCCTCATCCCCTCGGATTTGAAAAATTTACATCCGCCCGCCGCCATTGCCTGCGTGCGCTAAGATATTCCGCTGATGCAAGCCACAATTGGCCCCGCTGTCGCTGCCGCTCGCAATTCTCTCCGCCTGGGACGCGCCAGAATTCTCGTCGCCCTTCTCGCGCTCTCCTTCGCCGGCTGTAGCGTCTACGCTCGCAAGCTCTCCGTTCAGGATCCCCAAGTCCGCACGCTTCTCGACGCCGCCCTCGAATTCGACCGGACCCAGTACGGCTTCTCGCCGCTGCCTTCCGTCGGCGAGGTCTATCTCGAATCCAATCCTCGCCCCGGCGCCGGATATGACGCGATGCTTCATCTCTACGGCCGCACGCGCCGCACCATCGCGTTTCGTCTCGTCGATGGACGCTACAAATGGATTGGCGAGCAGGAAATCTTTCGCAACACAGAAACCTATCAGGGTCCCAACGGCACCGCCGACGAACAGATCGTCCTCACCTACGAGATCGAGCATCTCACCGGCGCTCCGCTCAATCGCCTCGACGTGCAATACATGGGCGACGACCCTCGCCTCGCGGCAAAGCGCAACCTCACCCTCGCCCTCGTCAAACCCATCCTCAAGCAATGGGGCTACTGAACCCGCACTGATTCTGCTCCACGCCGTTCCGGCGGCATCGCGCCCTTCGGCTCCGAGTTGATCCACAATCTCCCATCACCCTCAAGCCTCGCCGTTTTGGAGTGCGGCAGCTTGCTGCCGCTTTGCCGGGCATTCGCGGCCGAGGCAATAGACACTCGGCGAAGCTTGCTTCGCCGCCTCCTTCAGTTGCCGTCGGTTCTGTAGCGCCGCGTGACGCCGTTCGCGGCCCGGCAGTCTTGGCTTGTAGCTCAGGTCTTCAGACCTGAGGCTTTTGTCTTGCCTTGCCCGCTCGACGCTGACTAGCCGCCTCACTCTCTCGATTGAGTCAAGATTATGGCCCGCAACTTGAGCCGCAGGAAAAGATGCCAGCCAGGAGCTCCGAGCCCCTTTTCAGGGGAGACAGAGTCACTTCGGTGCTTACACAGGCATCTCCGCCGCCGCGAAGTTTGTCATCTCGACCGAAGTCCCGCCCCTTTCTCTTCCCCGCGCGCAGCGCGGGCGCGGGACGCAGCGGAGGGACCTCTCTTCCGCTTTCGGGGAAGGCACAAAAAGCATCCCTTTAGACCCGGGCCTTGACATCGGCGGCCGCTAAACGTACATTTGTATGCGACTAACGTACATTGGAGGCTCCGATGCCCCGAACTTCTATCGCCGTGAAAAAAGTCTCGGCAACCGTCCTTCGAGATAAGCTCAAGGCCTGCCTGAAAGAGGCGACCGCGAACCGCGTTGTCTTGGTTGAGAATCGTCGCCAGCCGCCCAAGTATCTGGTCGACAAGGAATTTTTGGATTCTCTCATGAACGAGCGTGACTCCATTCTCGCCACGCTCGAGGTCCTCGCCGACCGGGAACTTACAGATCGCTTGCTCACCCTCTCGGAAACCATCGACCAGGACGTCGCGGCGGGCCGGCTCCTTACGACGAAAGCCGTCTTTGGCAAATGAGCAAGGGGCGAAAGCACCCGTCTGCCCCTGCGCCAGCTCTGAAGGAACATCGCTCCAAACCTGTGTTCGAGCTTAGGTACACCGCAGACGCGGCCGCCGATATCAAAGCCCTCGACGGCAGCATCCGCAACCAACTCCGAAAGGTTCTGGAGAAAAAGCTTGTGGCCGACCCTGAAGGTTACGGCTTGCCCTTGCGAGGTTCGCTCTCGGGATATTGGAAGCACCAATTCGGCAACCATCGCGTCGTTTACCGAATTTACGCGCAACTCGGCTTTGTGGTCATATGCAGCGTTGGCGTTCGAAAGCAGGGAGATGCGCAGGATATCTATCGACAACTCGAATCCCTCGCCAAGACGGGCCGCCTCGCGGAACAACTGGCCGCCGTCCTCAGGAACCTCCTGCCCCCAAAGAAGTAGGCTTCTTTACACTTGATCGCTGGTCGCGTCCTCTGGTGTCCTCCGCGTCTCTGCGGTAGCAGAAGACGATACCCCAAATTGCCCTGCGCACACCTCCCGCCGCTCCGCCTTGCCTTTTCCCGCATCGATGGGGTAAGAAAGAAGCGTCATGCATTCGCCGCGCGAATCGGCTCGCACCTTACTGCTTTCAATACCAAGCAAGCCCCTCTCGATTCCTTCCGCATTCCTGCCCGTAACCCGATTCTTTTCTTCGCCTGCTTTGTTTACCAAGCAAGTCGCTCCTCGCCACGCGACACAACTCCCTTTATGCTATGAACTACGATGGGGGAATTGTGAAGTGGATCGTGCCGCTCTGAACCTGGGGCAGGGAACAAGATCGAGGCGCTACTCGCCACTCTCTCTTCGCCGCCGCCTTTTAGGGGGTCGGAGCTTCAGCTCCGACATGAACGTCACCGTCCGGTCAGGGGTTTTAACCCCTGAGGACAGCCATCGAATTTCTAATCGCCCAATCAGGGAATTAGAACTCCTCGTAAGTTATAGAAAGCAAAGGACCGGCGCCCAGTCTAATCGCCCAGAAACGCCGTTTCGTCACCGCGCCCTCGCCAGCCGTCTGATACCGTCTTCCTCTGGAGTTCTAATCGCGAAAAGAAAGATTAGAAATTCAGCTAATTCCCTCCTTTTCAGCAACTTACATTTTTCTAATCGCGAAAAAAGCTACTCTCATCACTTTCGGCTCGCCATCCTTTTTGCCGCCTTCCAGCCGCGCGGCCTGGCGAAACTCCAGCGAACTTTAATCTACGGTAACGGGATTAATTCCTCTCGTAAGTTGTTGAAAACAAAGGATCGAGCCCATGCTTAATCTACGGTTGCACAGGCTCACCAGCCGTTCTTATCTGTGTTTATCTGTGTTCATCTGTGGTTCCACGGTTTGGTCTCGCCAGCGGCAACTCGCCGCCGTTGCTCTCAGGAGCCTCTCGTGAAGCGTCCTTCAAAGCCCGGCCGAAAGTCCGGCAAATCCGTCCGCGCATCTGCGCCAGGCTCTCGCGCCAAGCTGGCCACGGCCGCCAAACCCGTCCCCGTTCGCGTCGACTCCCGCACCGAATCCGACAGCATGGGCAAGATCAAAGTCCCCAACGACCGCTACTGGGGCGCCCAGACCGCACGCTCGCTGATTCACTTCGACATCGGCCGCGACACGATGCCGCCTGAGCTGATTCGTGCCTTCGGCATCCTCAAGAAAGCCGCGGCGCTCGTCAACCGCGACCTCGGCAAGCTGCCTCCCGACAAAGCCAAGCTCATCGTTCAGGCCGCAGACGAAGTGATCCGCGGCAAGCTCGACGACCAATTTCCTCTCCACATCTGGCAGACCGGCAGCGGCACCCAGACCAACATGAACGCCAACGAGGTGATTTCGAACCGTGCCATCGAAATTGCCGGCGGCGTGATGGGAAGCAAGAAGCCGATTCATCCGAACGACGACGTCAACAAGTCGCAATCCTCCAACGACACGTTTCCCACGGCCATGCACATTGCCGCCGCGTCGCGCGTCGCTGAAGCCCTGATTCCCGCAGTCGAAAAACTGCGCGACGCAATCGACGCGAAAGCCCGCGAATTTGCTGGCGTCGTGAAAATTGGCCGCACGCACCTGATGGACGCCACGCCGCTCACCGTCGGCCAGGAAATGTCCGGCTGGGCCAGCATGCTCGACCGCGACGTCGACCGCATCAAGATGACTCTCCCCGGCCTCTATGACCTCGCCATCGGAGGCACGGCCGTCGGCACCGGCCTCAACGCTCCCGCCGATTTCGGCGAACGCGCCGCCGCTAAAATCTCCGAGCTCACCGGCCTGCCCTTCACCTCGCATCCCAACAAATTCGCCGCGCTTTCCGCGCACGACGAAATTGTCTTCGCCAGCGGCGCGCTGAAAACTCTCGCCGCCTCGCTGATGAAAATTGCGAACGACATTCGTCTCCTCGGCTCCGGCCCCCGCGCAGGCTTCGCCGAACTGATTCTTCCGGAAAATGAGCCCGGTTCTTCGATCATGCCCGGCAAGGTGAATCCCACGCAGTCCGAAGCGATGACGATGGTCGCCGTTCAGGTGATGGGCAACGATGCCGCCATCGGATTCGCCGGCTCGCAAGGAAATCTCGAGCTCAACGTCTTCAAGCCCGTCATCATTTTCAATTTCCTTAACTCCGTCCGGCTCCTCACCGATGCGTCCCGCTCGTTCACCGAGCACTGTGTCGCCGGCATGACCATCAACCTGCCGCGCATCGAAGAGAACGTCCGAAATTCCCTGATGCTCGTCACCGCGCTCACGCCGAAGATCGGCTACGACAAGGCCGCGCAAATCGCCCACAAGGCTCATCACGAACATCTCAGCCTCCGCGAATCCGCCCTCAAGCTCGGCTATCTCTCCGAGGACGAATTCGACGACATCGTCCGCCCCGAAAAAATGACTCACCCCTGAGTTTCCTTGTGACTACAAACAGGCGGGCACACCTCGCAACCGGAGAGGCGGCTGGAAGTGTCAGCGAACGAGGAAATTTAGGGCAGTGCCTTCGTCGAAAGAACCTCGGGGCCGGACTTGGTGTAGCCGAAGCGCAGGAGCCATTCGCTCGCAACGTTTGTGCCGTTCGCTTTCGCCGGCGCGAACTTCCACTCGCGCGCGGCTGCGAGCGACAGGTTCGCAAAGTAGCGGCTCGGCCCCGCAGAATCCAACGTGGCAGCGATTACGTTCCCCGCCGCGTCGACGCTCACTTTCACGCCGACGCGCACCGTTCCCGAAATCGTGTTGCTCGATTTTTGCGGGACCGTGGGCAGCACCCGATGAAGCACTTCTCCCGGCACGGCCGCAGCAACCGTGGGCTGAGTCTCGGTCCTCACGACTGGCGGAGCAGGGGACGGCGCGGCAGCGGTGGCGCGGCTCGGAACTGCTTCCGCGGCGCGTTCAACCGGCGGAGCCTTGACCGGTTCGATGTGCTTCGCAATCGCAGCGGGTGCGACTTTGGCAGGTTCGACATGCTTCGAAATCGCAGGGCGCTTTTCAGGCTCCGCAGGTCTTGGCGCGGGAGTCTCGGCGCGTGTCGGCTCGACCGGCTGTACGGGCGCTGGCGCGGCGTCCGCAGTCGCGCGAGCGACATCGGACTTGCTGCCCAGAATCTTGCCGCCCGCGACGATTGCCACAATCACGAGCGCAGCGGCCGCGATTCCGATGCTGTAGCGACGAATCGCGGTGCTATCCACAGGAATCGCTTTCTTCGCCGGCGCGCTTACGGCCGGAGCAGGCTCGATCGTCGCGGGAAGATGCGCGGCGACGTCGGCAACCGTCCAGCGGTTCTTCGGCTCGCGCCGCAGACAATGTCGCGCGATGTCCGCAAACGGAGCTGGCATGGTCTCCGGGAGGATTGGATCTTTGCGCTCCGCTGGATCCCACTCGGGAAGCCGCTGCGTCAGAATTTCGACGAGCGTCATGCCCAGGGCCCAGACGTCCCCCGCAGGCGAGAGGCCGCTGCGCGCGCCTTCCGGTGCGTCGTATGGGCTCGCAACACCCTGCGTCTCGATCGATTCGCCGAGGCGGCAAATCGAATCGCTCGAAAGCTTCAGCTCTTCGCCCACGGCCATGATGTTCGACGGGCGAACGCGGCCATGAACAAAGCCGCGGCTATGCATGTAGGCGAGCGCGTCGAGGACGGGCACCAGCATGTCGCGCGCTTCGGCTGGAGTCAGCGCGCGTTCGGGAAGAATCTCGGCGAGGTTTTCATCCGCGCGCTCCATCACGGCGTAGAGCCTGGCGGTGTTCTCCACTTCGCAGCGGCCCATGTCAAAAATCTTCAGAAGGTGAGAATGCGAAATGTTTGCGGCGAGCCGCCAGTGCGAAAGCTGCAGCTCGGCGTTTCCGGCGCGCGCGGGAATCAGCTTGATGGCGGCCTCATGGCGCTTTATGCCGCCGCACTCCGTCAGGAAGACGGCTCCGTGGTCCGAGCCGCCGAGATACTGCCGCAGCTCGAATTTCCCGTCGACTACTTCACCTTGGAGAAAGCTCTGGGTTTGGGTCGCCATCGTAATCCCCCCTGCGAAACGCGCCGCTCCGCGCCATCCGGCATTCTGCTATTCAGCGGCGGACGCGTGGCCGCAGCGCCGGCCGGAAATGATGCGCCGGCGAAGATGCGGCCTTGGGGCTGGGTGCTGCCAAGACGATCAGCAATCGTTCGCGGCGCTCAGGGCCGCTTCAGCTGCTCGATCATAGTCCGTCTAAGGGGCGCGAAAAGCAAAGTACTCTTTGCTCAAAAGAATACTGTACCTCCGACGGGTCGATGCACGGCGGAGAGAGGCAGGGTACTGGGAGGAAATTCCAAGCGTGGGCGAACGGCTTCCTCACGCTACGCCGCGCGGCGGCGCGACTCCTGCCCGGATCGCAGATCGTGCGAGGATTCCTTCTGGCGTTCGCTTGTTTGCAGCGTATTGGTTGCGAGATCTTCCTTTTCGCCGAGCTGGGATTCTTCATTCTGTCTTATTTCGCGGCGAAAACTCAGCGCGACTAGAAGGACCACGGCGACGACGCAGTACACGACCGCTCCCACCATGATGGCGTGCATAACTCCCTCCATTCCGCCGTGTAGCGGCTCGAACCTACAGCTCAGGGTGCGGCTCGATCAGGTAGTTCTTGAGCCGCAGGTCAGGCTGAACCTTCTGGCGCGGGTGGCGCGCGACCTTTGTCCTCTTTCTTTTGTTGGTTCCCTTGCGCATTTGAAGTACCTCCCCGTGGCTCTATTTCGCCACGTTCGGAGCGTGGTGCCGATGAAAAGCTCGCTGAACTCCGATCTCAAAGTGATGCCAAGCAGACGCCAGCGAGCGCGCGGCTGCGTGCATTCTGGCGATGGCGGCGTCGGCTCCGGATTCGCCGAGCGATCCAACGAGGTACAGCGCTGCGGCGAACGCTGCGAGAAACGCAAACAACGCCGCGAAGATCAATTCCGCCGCGAGAAGCGCTCGCACGGGGTAGAGCTGCAGAACCAAAAGAAAGGCAACCACCAGCAGCAGCCCCAAGATTTCACCACCCCGATTAGCCCCAAGAGCGGTCCTACGCCTAGTCTTCATTTCCTTCCCCAATTCTCATTTTTACCTTGTCATACGAAAGCAACGGTGATGCAGATCACATTTGAAGGTGACGGCGAAACGGAAAGCTCGAGCCCAAGATTTGGCGTCGGTCGAGGGGCTGTAAATACTTTGGAAACAGAGGTACAGCGAAAGGCTTTCGAAGTTTCGCCTCCGCGCTACCATCGAGAGCTGCTTGACGAGTTCAGCGCAACTTTGGCTCGTCAATCGTGTTTGTGGGTCCTGGGATCCAATTCGGCTCCGAGCCGACTCTCGGAACAGGGAGGAATCTTCATGAGGCATTCAGTAATCGGCTTCTTCGCGGTCGCAATTCTCGTTCTCGCATTGACGTTTCCTGCCGGCGCTCCGGTAGCGATGGCGGCGCACAACACGACTGCCGCAGCGGCTCAGCCGGCGCCCGCGCCGCATGCCGCTGCCAACGCAGTTCCGGCGCCGCACCCCGAAATTCGAGCAGCCATCGACTCCTTGCGCAACGCGCGCGCGCATCTCGAGCACGCCGCCCATGATTTTGGCGGGCATCGCGTGGAAGCCATCAAGGCTATCGATGGGGCGATCGAGCAACTCCAGATCTGTATGAAGTACGACCGGTAGTTCGTAGCAACTTTCGGGAAGAATTCTTGAAGCGGCGTCCCGCGCGGATGCGGGATGCCGCTTCTGTTTTTGCGGCGTTTTCCTTCAGCAGAGAAGCGTGTTACTGCGGCAGCGGCGCTCCGGGTTGAGGGGCCGGTTTCCCGGCGAGCACATCCTTCACTACCTGCTCGGCGAGCTTGCGGCTGATCGGGCACGACGTATCGTTCATCCGGCATTGCGCCAGCGTGAGCCCGCAGCCGCAACTGCACGTTTCCGAATTCAAGCGCTTGAGCGCGGCCTTTTTCTGTTCGGCATTCAGGCCCTTGAAATCGACGCCGGGAAGCTCGGTGGCCAGCGCGACGTTCTTCAGGAATATCTGCCCCGTGTCCTCAAACGTCTCGACCCGCGCGTTGACCGGCAGACCGAGCAGCGCCCGGATTTCCGTCTCATAGGTATCGATCGAAAACAGGCCAACGTGCTTCTGCACGACGCGGCCAGCGGGATTGATCACGAAGGAGGTCGGGAGCGCCGGCACGCCGCCATACTCGCGAACGATCTCGGGGCTCCACATCACTACCGGATAATTCATGCCCTCTTCCTTCACGAACGCTTTCACATCATCCACGGAGCCGTCGTCCATGGAGACGCCGATGACCTGGAGGCGGTCCTTGTAGCGGCTCGCGAGCTCGATCATTTCCGGGATCTCTTCGCGGCAGGGCGGGCACCAGGTGGCCCAGAAATTCAGCAGGACAACTTTTCCATGCCACTCCGCCGTGGAGATGACGTTGCCGTCGATGTCGGCCACAAGAAACGGCGGAGCCGCGATGGGGTTGCTGGCAAAGCGAACGACGCGCGCATCAGGATCGTCGCTCAATGCTCGTGGAGCGGGCGCCTCCGCTCGGGCAGCCGCTGCCACGGGAGCAGGCTCCGCGAAGTGGCGCGCATGCACTGCGGTGATCCCGATCAGGATGCCGGTGAGTCCAACGGCGGCGACGAGAAGAATCGCGATGAAGTATTTTGTCATTTTCTTCGGTGCGGACTCCATTATGCGGCAGAGGACGTTTCTGCACAATCGGGGTCGAGGGAAGGCGAGGAAGAGTTAACGGGGGAGATGGAGCGAGGTGCCGGGTACCAAGCCGGGATTCGATTCCCGATTTGGTCTTCTGGGTACCGGGCCCAGGCGGCAGAGTACTACCGCTAAGTGACTGAAATCACGAGCACAACGCGAATTTGGCGGAGCAAATTCAAATGGACCGTGGCTTGCAAAGAAGCGTGCGTGGGTCGCGCTTCCAACGATCGGTATCGTCAGTGAACGGGGAGGAAGGGGCCCTTTCACAGATGACGCAGATCGTTCCCACCTGCCTCTGAGAGGGAAGCTAGGATGGATGACCCCATGGTCCGGTCACGCCTAGGCCGGGCCACGGAAGCGCGGCCTTTGGGGGGTTCCTGATCCCAAGCAGGAACCCCCTCCTTTTTCTCCTCCGGACCGATCAGCGATCCCGCAAGCGGATCGCTGTGTCCACTCTCGACGCGGACTCGCGATAGTTCTCGCGCCTGGCCCTTCCAAACCCCTATTCACGAGATGCGTATCCCGATGTCTCCGCAGAAAGAAGTGCGAAGTGTGCCGCCTGGTTACTAAGCGGCGGGGAGGCGGCGGAGCACGGGGATGCGCGCTTCGCGAAGAACGTGCTCGACGACGGATTCGCGCAGCCGCGAAGCGTCGTAATCGAAGTGGAGATGATTCGTCTTGTCGTCGAAGCGGAAATTCTGGAGGCCGTAGGTGTTCGCGAATTGGCCAAGCGCGCGAAACTGCTCGGTCTTCAGCGGTTCCTGGAGTTCGTAGGTGACGGTCATGAATGTCATGAGCGCTATTGTATCAGCAGACGCGAATTTCGCTTCTAAGCGCGGTCGAGGTCGAGGTGCCGCAGGCGCAGCGCGTTGGCGATGACGGAAACGGAGCTGAATGTCATGGCCGCGCTCGCGATGATCGGGCTGAGCAACAGGCCGAAGAACGGATAGAGAACGCCAGCGGCGACGGGGACGCCGATGGCGTTGTAGACGAAAGCGAAGAAAAGATTCTGACGAATATTGCGCATCGTGCCGCGGCTGAGCGCCCGCGCCCGCGCGATTCCGCGCAAGTCGCCCCGAAGGAGCGTGATGCCCGCGCTTTCCATGGCAACGTCCGTGCCGGTGGCCATGGCGATGCCGACGTCGGCTTGCGCGAGCGCAGGCGCGTCGTTCACTCCGTCACCAGCCATTGCGACCGTGTGGCCTTCCTGCTGTAGCCGCTTGACGATTTCCGCTTTCTGTTCGGGAAGTACTCCCGCCTCGACGCGTCCAATCTCGAGCTTGCGCGCGACGGCCTGGGCAGTGGCGGGGCTGTCGCCGGTCAGCATGACGATGTGAATGCCGAGCCGATGAAGCTGCGCGATGGCTTGGGGGGTAGTGGGCTTTACGGGGTCCGCTACGCTGATTGCGCCGATTGCCTTGCCGTTTTCGGCGACGAACACAACACTTTCGCCATTCGATTCGAGTGCTTTAGCGCGGGAATCAACTTCGCCGACCGGGATGCCGATTTCCGCGAAGAGCGCGCGATTGCCGAGTGCCGCGGAGCGGCCAGCGACCTTGCCCGTGATTCCTTTGCCAGCGCGATAGCGGAACTCGGAGAGATCGGCAGGAGCAATATTCCGTTCCTTTGCCGCCGCGAGAATTGCGGAGGCCAGCGGATGCTCGCTGGAGCGTTCGAGGGTGGCGGCGACGCGAAGAATATCTGCGCCATCGCCGCCTGCGGTCGAAATTACAGACATGACGCGAGGGCGGCCCTCCGTGAGGGTGCCGGTCTTATCGACGACGAGCGTATCGACCTTCTCGAGAATTTCGAGAGCCTCGGCATTTTTTACGAGCACGCCGGCGAGCGCGCCGCGTCCCGTGCCGACCATGATGGCCATGGGGGTGGCGAGGCCGAGGGCGCAGGGGCAGGCGATGATGAGCACGGCGACGGCGTTGAGCAGCGCATGCGCCATCCTCGGCGAAGGGCCGAGCACGCCCCAGGCGATGAATGTGAGAATCGCCGCAAGCACGACGGCGGGAACAAAGTAGCCGGACACGCGGTCGGCGAGTTGCTGGACGGGCGCACGGCTGCGCTGCGCCTGGCTGACCATGCGCACGATCTGGGCGAGAAGCGTTTCGCTGCCGACGCGGTCGGCGCGCATCACGAAGGTGCCGGTGCCGTTGATAGTGCCGCCGACGACGCGCGCGCCATCGGATTTTTCGACGGGCAGGGCTTCGCCGGTGACGAGAGACTCGTCGATGGAACTCGCGCCGTCGGTGACGACGCCGTCGACGGGGACCTTTTCGCCGGGCCGGACGCGGAGAGTGTCGCCTACTTCGACATGCTCGAGCGGGACGTCGAGCTCGGTGCCGTCGCCTCGGATGAGACGGGCGGTTCGAGGCGAGAGCTTAAGGAGCGACCGAATCGCAGACGAGGTGCGGCTTCGAGCGCGCAACTCGAGGACTTGGCCGAGGAGTACAAGCGTGGTGATTGCGGCGGCTGCTTCGAAATAGACCGGGACCTCGCCATTCATGCCGCGAAACGACGCGGGGAAGATGCCGGGGAAGAGAACTGCAAAGAGGCTGTAGAGATAGGCCGTCCCAGTGCCGAGCGCGATGAGCGTGAACATGTTGGGGCTGCGGTTTTCGATGGAGGCCCAGCCGCGCTGGAAGAACGGAAAGCCACCCCAGAGGACAACGGGGGACGCGAGGACGAGCTCGAGCCAGCCCAAGGCGTGGGGAGAGAGCCAGTGCTGGACGGGGCGGCCGGGAATCAGGTCAGACATGCCGAGAATGAGGATCGGGACGGTAAGAATGAGGCTGGCCCAGAAGCGTCGCGACATCGAGGTAAGCTCGGGATTTTCCTCCTCGACTAGGGCGGTGCGTGGTTCGAGGGCCATTCCGCAGATCGGGCAAGAGCCGGGCGCTGGGCGGACGATCTCCGGGTGCATGGGGCAGGTGTATTCGACTTTAGTGACGGGGGCGCCGGGAATCTCAGGCTCGAGGGCCATGCCGCACCTGGGGCAGGCGCCAGGGCGGGCCTCGCGGACTTCGGGGTCCATCGGGCAGACATAGGTGGATTTTTTGGGCGCTGGCGCGGAGGCGGGAGCTGCGGCGTGCGCACCGGCAGCGTGAACGTGCGATTCGTGCCGCGCGTGTGCTGCCGCGGGAGGCTGAGGCGCGGTCCTGGCGGGCGCTGAGGCAGCGGGGGCGATGCCGCCGAGTTGAACGATTACACCGTGGGCCGGTGCGGGGCGGGGAAGCGCTGGATTGAGATACCTCGCTGGATCGGCCTGAAATTTGGTGGCGCAGCCGGGGCAGCAGAAGTAGTAGGTCTTGCCCTTGTGCTCGGTGGTGGCCTTGGCGCGGACCGGGTCAACAGTCATTCCGCAAACTGGGTCACGTTCCATGGGTCAGCTCGCGTGGCGATAGATGAGTTTGAGGAGTTCGTCGTACATGGCTTCGGCCTGGCGCGGCGTGCCCTTGCGAATGGCTTCGGCAGCGCAATGGCGGAGATGGTTGCGCATCAGGGCGCGTCCAACGGCGCCGAGGGCCTGCTGAACAGACGAGACCTGGACGAGGATGTCGGCGCAGTAGCGGTCCTCGGCGACCATGTTCTGGAGGCCGCGGACTTGGCCTTCGATGCGGCGAAGGCGCTTCAGGTTGGCGGTTTTAATCTGCGGGTCGACGCCCATGGCCTTCCGGTCGCGCTTGGGGTCGCGAGTTTCGCATCCACATGCTGCAGTGGATTTGTTGCGGTGTGTGGCTGACATCCCCTATACCCCCTATGGGTATATCAGGATAGCACCGGGGTATGCGGCGTGTCAAATCGGGGAATGCCGTGAGAGCGGGGCGGAAGTTTCGAGAGGTGGGGCAGCTTGGAGAAGCTACTTGGCTTTCAGGATGGAGTCAAAGTAGGCGGTCATGTCGGTGCTGGTCCAATCCTGCGGACCGACGAGCTTTCGGTCGATGCGGCCCTGACGGTCGATGATGTAAGTATCCGGGTACATCGTGGTGCCGTAGGAGAGCGGGATCTGCTTGGAGGCATCACGGTAGGTCGGGAAAGAGATGTTGTATTTCTTCACGAAGGCGTCGATGGCGGCCTGGTCGTCGTCCACGCTGACGCCGAGGACCATTCCGCCGCGCGGCTGAATTTCCTGCTGGAGGGCGTTGAGGGAGGGCGTCTCGTCGACGCAGGGCGGGCACCAGGTGGCCCAGAAATTCAGGACGACGACGCGCCCGCGAAGATCGGCGAGGCGCGTGGGCTTGCCGTCGAGCGTGAAGGCGAAGTCCTTGGCGGGAGTGCCGTGGAGGCTGGGTTCGCCCTGGCGATAGTCGGGATGAGCGAAGAGAGCAAGCAGGCCGGCGACGAAGACGAGGACCACGCCCGTCTTGATGTTCCGTTTTAATCTGGCGTCCAAGAACCCTATAATAAATGCATCGGTGAATCGAAAGCGAGCGATTTGCAGGCAGTCCCGACAGGACCCTTGACCTTGGTTTCCGCCATCATTCCCGCGCGCAATGAGGAGGCGTCGATTGCGAGGGCGGTGGAGTCCGTGGCGGCGCAGGCGGAGGTGGGGGAAGTGATCGTCGTGAACGACCAGTCGACGGACCGGACGGCGGAGATTCTGGCGGAGCTGGGGCTGCGGATTCCGAAGCTGCGGGTGCTTGAGACGGAAACGCTGCCGGCTGGCTGGACGGGCAAGAATTATGCGCTGTCGGTGGGAGCTACGGCAGCGAGGGGCGATTGGCTGCTGTTTACGGACGCGGATACGTATCACTTGCCGGGCTCGACGGCGCGGGCATTGGCGGATGCGACTGAGCACCAGGCGGCGCTGGTCTCGTATTCGCCGGAGCAGGAGATGGAGACATTCTGGGAGCGGGCGCTGATTCCGGTGGTCTATTGCCGGTTGGCGGCGAAATATTCGTACGCGCGAGTGAATGATCCGAAGCGACCGGACGCTGCGGCGAACGGGCAGTTCATCTTGATTCGTCGCAGCGCGTATGGGGCGGTGGGAGGGCATCGTGCAGTTGCGGCAGAAGTGCTGGAAGACGTGGCGCTCGCACGGCGGGTGAAAGAGGCGGGATATGGGATTTATTTCACGGCGCGGCCGGGAGTGGTGCGGACGCGGATGTACCGGTCGTTTCGCGCGCTGTGGGAGGGCTGGACCAAGAATCTGTACCAGCTGATGGGAGCGAGCCGTGGCTCGATGCTGAAGGAGATTTTGCGCGGGCCGGTGGTTATGCTGATTCTGCTAGGTCCGCTGTTTGTGTATGGGCTCGGACGCGGCGCCTGGGGATGGCCGGCAGGCGGCGCGGTGGCGCTCCTGGCGCTGGCGCATTTGAAATATGCTGCCGAGCTGCACGGGAATCTTTTGCCGGTTTCGCTGATCCAATACTATGTCCCGGGATTGTGTCTGTATTGGGCGGCCTTGGTTGCGTCGTGGTGGAAGACCACGCACGGGTCGGTAATGTGGAAGGGCCGGGTATATCCGGCGAAGGCGTCGCAGCGGGCGAGCTAGGCGAGGCGGCGAGGAAGAGTTCGAGAGTCGAGATGGTTCGAATCACGCGAAAAGTCGAGTTCTCGGCGGCGCACTTTTATCACAATCCGAATTTCTCCGGCGAGGAGAACCGGCGGGTCTTTGGCAAGTGCAACAATCCGCACGGACACGGGCACAACTACACGCTGGAAGTGACGGTGGCGGGCGAGCCGGACCCGGAAACGGGAATGGTGCTCGACTTGAAGGAGCTGAAGGACATTCTGCAACGGGAGATCGTCGAGCGGATGGATCACCGGCACCTGAACTACGAAGTCCCGGAGTTAGCGGGGAAGATTCCGACGTGCGAGAACATTGCCGCGGTGATCTGGCACCTGTTGGAGCCGAAAATTCGGCAGGGAAAACTCGATCGCGTGCGGCTGTACGAATCAGCGGATCTTTTTGCGGAATGCAGTGCGGACGAAGCTTCGTCGAACGGGCATGGCGGCGCGGGAGGGCGGTCGTGAAGACTTCGCTCTCGCGGCGGTACCGATTCGCGGCGTCGCACCGGCTGCACAGCGAAAAACTGAGCGCCGAGGAGAACCGGCGGCTTTACGGCAAGTGCAACAGTCCGTACGGGCACGGACACAATTACGTGGTTGAAGTGACGCTGACGGGACCAGTGGACCCGGAGACGGGAATGATTGCAAATCTAGGGGAGCTGGACCCGTTCGTCGAGTTCGAGGTGATCGAGACGTTCGACCACAAGTACCTGAACGAGGAAGTGCCGGAATTTCAGAAGCGCGTACCCACAACGGAGAATTTGGCGCGCGAGATTTTTCGGCGGCTGGAGCGTTTTCCCGCCGCGCGGCTCGAGCGGGTGAGGATCGAAGAAACAAGCAAGAACAGTTTTGAATATGCCGGTGAGGGAGCGGGGAAGTAAGTGCGGCCAAGGAAGGACGGAACAGTGATGGGCGAAACGACTGAAATCATCCTGCCGGAAACGGCGGGTTCGGAAAGCATTGCAGACCTGGTTCGGAAGATGCTGGTGCAGATCGGCGAGGACCCGAACCGCGAGGGCCTGCGGCGGACGCCGGAGCGATTCGAGAAGGCGCTGAGGTTCCTGACCAGCGGCTACAGACAGGATCCGGACAAGCTACTGAACGGCGCGATGTTCAGCGTCTGCTATGACGAGATGGTGGTGGTGCGGGATATTGAGGTGTACAGCCTGTGCGAGCACCACCTGCTGCCGTTCTTCGGGAAGTGCCATGTGGCGTACATTCCAAGCAAGAAGGTGGTGGGGCTGAGCAAGATCGCGCGGCTGGTGAACATGTATGCGCGGCGGCTGCAGATTCAGGAGCGGTTGACGAGCCAGATCGCGAAGGCTCTCCAGGAAAAGCTGAGTCCGCAGGGGGTCGGCGTAATCGTGGAGGCGCGGCATCTGTGCATGGTAATGCGGGGTGTGGAAAAACAGCATTCGACAGCGACCACCAGCGCGATGCTGGGCGTCTTCCGAGAGAACAAGCAGACGCGGGACGAATTCCTGTCGCTGGTCCACGGCGGTAAATCCTGATTTTTCATCGATCGAGCGATAAGGCCCTGAAATCCAGGCGCGGAGAGCCGGAGCGGCCTTCGAGCCGTAAGGGAGAATACAGGAATTTCCTTTGCACGCTCCTCCCACTGTGCTAGCATTTTTAGTGTCTAGAAGAGACGAGAAAGAGTGGATAGGGACGGCGTTTTAAAGGGGGAGGGGGAAGTTGATGGAAGCCAAAGCGGAAGTAATCGAGCAGTTCCGGACGCACACGAAGGATACGGGCTCTCCGGAAGTGCAGATTGCGTTGTTGAGCGAACGAATCAACTACCTCACGACCCACCTGAAGGTTCACGCAAAGGATCATGCCTCGCGACGCGGATTGATCATGATGGTCAACAAGCGCCGCCGGTTGCTGGACTATCTGAATCGCCGGGACCCGGATCGGTATCGCGAGATTGTCGAACGACTCAGCTTGCGCAAGTAGCGCGGATGTCCTAGAACGCCGCGCGGCCCGCGCTCTCCCCAACCGCACAAATCAAATGAGTTTCGGCGCCGGTGTGTTCGCGCCGCAGTGCGGCACGGGATTCCAGCTTGGGTAGTTTGCCGCTTCGCTTCCCCTCGTTTTCTTCTTTGGCGGATTTCCCGAGGATAAAATCTCGCATCTGAAGACGAGTCCCGTGAAAGGGACCAAAGGAACCAACTGATGTTTGAAAAAGTGAGTATCAACATAGGCGGGCGCGAACTGACGCTGGAGACGGGCAAGATGGCCCGGCAGGCGCATGGAGCGGTCGTGGCGCGGTACGGCGACACGGTGGTGCTGTCGACCGCCTGCATGGACAACAAAGCGACCGAGAAGGATTTTCTGCCGCTGACGGTGGACTACCGCGAGTACACGTACTCCGCCGGAAAGATTCCGGGAGGATTCTTCAAGCGCGAAGGCAGGCCATCTGAGCGCGAAATCCTGACCTCGCGGCTGATCGACCGTCCGCTGCGGCCCCTGTTTCCGGAGGGCTGGTCGACCGAAACGCAAGTGGTGGCGATGGTCCTTTCCGCCGACAGCGAGAACGATCCGGATGTGATCGGAGTGACGGCGGCGTCGGCGGCGCTTTCGATTTCGAAGATTCCGTTTGCGAATCCGATCGCATGCGTGCGGGTGGGATTGATCGACGGCAAACTGACCGTGAATCCGACGGTGGCGGAGCAGAAGACCAGCCTGCTGAATATCGTGGTGGCGGGGTCGGAGCAGGCCATCGTGATGGTGGAGTCGGGCGCGCTGGAAGTCTCCGAGGAGACTGTAGCGGACGCGCTGGAGTTCGGGCACGCTGAAATCCGAAAGATTGTGGCTGCGATCAAGGACCTGCAGGCTCGCGTGAAGCAGGAGAAGGTCGCGGTTGCTCCGCCGGCGTTTGACGAAGCGCTGTACGCGGACATCACGAAGAAGTACGGTGAGCGGCTGCGCGACGCGCTCGACACCGCGAAGCATCCGAAGCTCGAAAGCTACGGCCTGGTGGATGGCATCCTGAAGGAAATTCTCGAAGCCATTCCCGAAGACGACGAAGAAAAGCGCAAGCTGGCGCACCGGGCGTTTGAGCGGCTGCGGGAGCGGATCTTCCGCGACGACATGCTGGTCCGCCGGCGGCGTCCGGACGCGCGCGCGTTCGACCAGATCCGGCAGATCACCTGCGAAGTCGGCGTGCTGCCACGCGTGCATGGCTCGGCGCTCTTCACGCGAGGCGAGACGCAGTCGCTGGCGACGGCCACGCTGGGTACGAAGGAAGACATGCAGCGGCTCGACCTGCTGTTCGAGGAAGAGGCGTTCAAGCGCTTCATGTTGCACTATAACTTCCCGCCGTTCTCGGTGGGCGAAGTGAAGTTCCTGCGCGGGCCCGGACGGCGCGAAATCGGACACGGGGCGTTGGCCGAGCGGGCGCTGACGAATCTTCTGCCGCCCGACACGGATTTCCCGTATGCGGTTCGCGTGGTATCGGACATCCTGGAATCGAACGGCTCGTCTTCGATGGCGACGGTGTGCGGGGGATCGCTCGCGCTGATGGATGCAGGCGTGCCGCTGAAGTCGCCGTGCGCCGGCATCGCGATGGGATTGGTCGTGGAAGACGAGAAGTACGCCATCCTGACCGACATCGCGGGAGCCGAGGACCATTACGGCGACATGGATTTCAAGGTTGCGGGAACGCGGCAGGGAATCACGGCGCTGCAGATGGATATCAAGGTGACCGGCGTCAGCATCGCGATGATGCGCGAGGCGCTGGCGCAGGCGAAGAAGGCGCGGCTCGAGATTCTGGACACGATGGACAAGACTCTCTCCGCCGCTCGGCCGGAGATTTCGACGTACGCTCCGCATCTCTATCAACTCAGCATTCCCACGGACAAGATTCGCGACCTGATCGGGCCGGGCGGAAAGAAGATTCGGTCGATCATTGACGCGACGGGCGTGAAGATCGACGTGATGGACGACGGCAAGGTGCATGTCTTCGCGAACAACGGCACGTCGGCGGACGAGGCACTGAAGATGATTCGCGACGTAACGGCCACAGCCGAGATTGGGAAGACGTATCTCGGCAAAGTGGTGCGCATCGCGGAGTTTGGCGCGTTCGTCGAGATTTTCCCGGGCACCGACGGCTTGCTGCACATCAGCGAAATCGCGGAGCAGCGAATCCGGTCGGTGCGCGACGAGCTCAAGGAAGGCGACCAGATATTGGTCAAGGTGCTCGCGATTGAGGGCAATAAAATCCGGCTTAGCCGCAAGGCTGTCCTCCGTGAGCAGCGGGACAAGCAGCAGCACGCGCCGCAGCAGAAGCACGAAGCGGCGGGATAAGGCTGTCGCCAGAGCCGTGGCTGCCTGCAAGGGCGGCCAGCGGGACTTTTGAGATGTCGGGGAGGCCGAGCAGGCCTCCCCTTATTTTTTCACCTCCTTTTAGGATCTGCGACAAACCGGAAGCAACCGATGACGTCGCACAGACGCGGCTATTACTCCTAGAACGCTGCTGCGGCGCCGGTGCGCCTACGAGGCGACGGGAATACCGATCGAAGTGCGGTCAGGTTTTTCCCTAGGGCGGATTCCGCGGGGGTATGTAAGAAAGCTCAGGCGCGAGGGCTTTCTTTCTAAGCTGAATGGAATCGCGGAAATGGTCGCCTTGCCGTATGGGCGAAGGCCAGAGCGTTCGCTAGCCTGAAATCATGGAAAAGCGAGGGAACGACCTAACGGGCCTATTCGCGCACGTATTTTTGTTTCGTTGCGCCTCATGCGGTTTGCCGATGGCAAAATCCATGGCGTCGCGCACCGGCAATCTAGAGGAAACGGATGGCAGTTCCTTTCATATCGACTGCGCGTGCGGAGAGTCGGCGACTCTGCTGGGGCTTCACGCGCTGAAGCACTGGGTGGAGACTTGGCCGGCTCGATGGACGCGCGAGGATCGCCGCTGGGAGATGCAGCAAGGCTGACCGGGATCGAATGTGTGCAGCGTACCTACAGCACTCGCGGTATAGCGCGGGCGCAGAACCCTGTGGTAGCGTTTACGTACTGTGCCGGTTCGAGTGACGCGCATTTTGATTGCGGATGACCATGAAGTCATGCGGCGGGGCGTGCGGTCTCTTCTCGAGGCAAAGCCCGAATGGGAGATTTGCGGTGAGGCTGCGGACGGTCGTGAGGCGGTGGCGCAGGTGGTGGCGCTGAAGCCGGACCTTGTAGTGCTGGACCTCACCATGCCAGTGCTCAACGGGCTCCACGCGGCAAAGGAAATCCGGCGCATCTCTCCGAGCACGAAGATCGTAATCTTCACGCTGCACGACTCCGCGCACGTGGCTACAGAAGCCCGAGGAGCGGGAGCTGACGCGGTCGTGGTGAAGTCGGCGTCCGCGGAACGCCTGGTCGAAACCATCGAACGGCTGGTCGCGCAACCTGCGGTCGATGAAGTTTCAGTTGTGCGAACCGGCGGGGCTAGACAGAATTCTCGCTAAGTTCAAGTGTTACTTGAATTGTTGTGCGCTGTGCCTGCGGACGCGCATGTTACTCCTCGAGGAGAACTTTCAGAGTCGTCAGGGCGACAGTGAAGAATCACTTTCGGTCGCGAGTGGTTTCGTATTCCTTTGCGAGGTGCTTCGGCGCGACGTTGCGCCAAGCGAGCGCGATGGCGCAGAAGACGTCCGACTCCTTTGCGGACTTTAGCACAACGTTGGTGGCACCTTGGCGTCCCCAAGCGCCTTTGGCGGGAATGAAAGCCTTCGGGTCCATCTCATAGAAGTGAGCCTGATCGGCGGGCTTGAGCTTGACCATGGCCCAACCGGCGCTAGGGTAGCCGAGCGTTGCGAAGATCTTGCCGCCGACGCGGAAGTCGGGATGGTTCATGTGAGAGCGCTCTTCAGTAGCGGGGAGCGCGAGGGCCAGGTGGCGAAATTTGGCGGCGGTCATCGAGTGCCTCCTCACAACGACAGCCTTACTATTACGTGAAAACTTCTGACTGCGCTAGCGTCTTGCGCGAGGCCGACGGCGGGCATACACTGCGCCGGTTTACGGTGTGGCGACTCGCACAGTACGGGGCCGTGGTTGCGGTGCTCTCCGCGACCGTGCTCGGGGCGCGGCCCCAAGCGACGTCGCAAGAGGCGTCCACGGTTAGCCTTCCGTTCTTCGTGACAGACGCAAAGGGCAACCCGATCAGGGACGTGGTCGCGACCGATATCTCTATCCTCGACGACAAGCAGCCACCGCAGTCCCCGCCTTCGATTAGCACAGGCAAAGAGTTGCCGCTGGAAATTGCGGCCGTGATCGACGACAGCGGCTCGATGCTGTTCAACAAATCGTTTACGGCTACCGTGAAGGAACTGCGTGTGCAGTTGCCCCTAGTGCTCGAGGGGGATCAGGATAGGATTGTTATCGTGGCTTTTTCAAATGAGCCGACGGCGACAGATTTCATGGATCGGAGTCAATTCTCGAAGTTCTGGATTTACGTGAATCCTTACGGTCCCAGTGCCTTCTATGATGCGGTCGTTCTGGCGTGCAAACGATTGAGCGCTGGAAGTGAGAAACGAGCCCGACGGGTCGTCTTGGCGGTGACGGACGCCGACCATGATGCGAGCCGGGCCACGCCAGAGGCGGCCATTCGAAGCCTTCAGGACGCGAGAGTTTGCCTGTTTGTGATTGAGACAGCAAAGGAACCGAGCTCAAAGGCCGGCCGGCATGGGCATGAGGTGTGCGAGAAACTCGCGGAGAACGCGGGCGGGTTCACTTACGGTGAGCGTCCAGAAGCGGTGCCCGATGTTTTTGCTTCGATTCGGCAAGCGATCGATTCGATGCATATCGCGACGTATGTCGCGCCGCAGCCTGACAAGAAGGGACGCCATGCCGTCGTGATCAAGGCTCCGGCACACAGGGATTGGCGGGTGCACGTGACGAAGGCCTACGAGGTTGAGTAGGAATTTGAACGGAGAAATGCGGCGGACATGGTCACAGCGAAGCGGATTGCGGTGATACCGGGAGACGGGATCGGGAAGGAAGTGATTCCCGAGGCGGTGAAGGTGCTGCGCGCGGCTGCTGCGGCGGGCGGACGTGAAGTAGAACTTACGGATTTCGATTGGGGCGCGGACCGGTTCTTGCGCGACGGGACGACGCTGCCGTCTGACGCGGTGGAAATGTTCGAGAAACACTTTAACGCGATTTTGCTTGGAGCGATGGGCGACGCGCGCGTCCCGACGAACCAGCATGCCGCGGACATCTTACTGGGCTTGAGGTTCAAGCTCGACCTTTACGTGAACGCGCGGCCGTGCGTGCTGTTCGACAAGCGATTCACGCCGCTCAAGGACCGCAGCGAAAAGGATGTGAACTTCATCGTCTTTCGCGAGAACACGGAAGGGCTCTATGTCGGAATGGGAGGATTCTTCCGGAAGGGCGCGGCGGAAGAGATTGCGGTGCAGGAGGATGTGAACACGCGGAAAGGAGTGGAGCGGATCATCCGGTACGCGTTTGAGTACGCGCGCACGCGCGGGCTGAAGCGGGTCTGCATGAGCGACAAGTCGAATGCGCTGACCTACGGGCACGATTTGTGGCAGCGCGTTTTCAAGCTTGTTCGCGGCGAGTATCCGGAGATTCAGGCAAGCCACCAATATATCGACAACCTTCTGCTGCAGATGGTGCGAGATCCTTCGCAATTCGAGGTGATCGTGACGTGCAATTTGTTCGGCGATATTGCGAGCGACGTTGGCGCGGGGCTGGCGGGAGGGCTCGGGCTGGCTCCCTCGGGGAACATTCATCCCGGGAAGGTATCGCTATTCGAGCCGGTGCACGGCTCTGCGCCGAACATTGCGGGCAAGAATATTGCGAATCCGATGGGAGCAATCCTAGCGGCGGGCATGATGTTCGAGCACTTTGGATGGACGGCGGAGGCGAAGGCGATAGAGGGTGCCGTTAGGACGGCGTTGCGGGAGGGTAAGACGCCCGCGGAGCTGGGAGGAACTCTGGGGACGCGCGAGGTGGGAGATTTTGTCGCGGAGACGGTGACGCGAACGGGAGTTCGGAGCTCGTGACATATGAAGTAGCACTTTAACTGTAGCGAGCGGATTTCTCCCGCGGGGTTTTGAGTCGCGCTTACGGCCCGCCTCGGTGACGGAATTTTTGAGGTGTGCGGCTTCTCTTCAAGTAATTTATCGCTCACAAATTCTGAATCTGAAGCGCTACTCGAAGAGTCGACGTGTCGACACGACGAGCCGGTCAAGGTGTAAAGAATCACTTCACACTTACGCTTGGCTGCCCAGTTAGCCCGTGCCGCCCTCTAGTCTTTCTTTACCGACGGGTCGGCCTGGCTGACGCTGCCGGGAATGAGGTTCGTCTTCAGCGTGAACTTCTGATTGGGACGCAGGTTGAGCTCGGTGGTGAAGTCCTGGTAACCGACGAGTGCAATCTTGATCTGATGCTTACCAGGGTTGACAAGCATAGCGCGGCCGAGACCGCCGAATTCGTGCACAGTTCCGACGAAGGCGCCATCAAGGAAAACCGCAGCGCGGTCCGGTTCGACCTTGAGCTTTACCTCAGCGGTGACCTCCGAGTAATGGATGCGAGGGTCGGGCTCGAGCTTGACCTGGAGATCCTGCGACTGGCCGGGCTGGACGGTAATCTTCTGGGTCCAATCGAGACAGCCCGATTGGCGAAACGTGATTTCGTGCTCGCCGGGAAGAAGCAGGACCTTCTTGTTGCCCTTGAGCTCATCGATGTAGCCGACATATTGGCCGTCGATCCAGACGCCGGCGGACCTCTCAGTCTTCGTGGCGGGGATGAAATGGACCTCGCCCATTACCTTGTTGTCAGCGCGAGCCGCCGCGGGTAGAAGCGTGACGGCCAGAAGCATCGATGCAAGAACGCAAATGCGAATAGGGAAGTTGCTTTTCACACGACTCCTCAAAGTGGACTTCAGCTAATTGTCTGCTGCCTCTCTATTCGATTCGCGGCGCACCAGACTCGTTGCGTGGAAAATCGAAGCTTCAGCCATAATAGACGGCCGAGCGCCGCGGAGACCGCAGACTGAAAGCGATGATTGCGCCGAGTGCGAACCCTCCTACGTGAGCCCACCAAGCGACCCCTCCCGTGTTGACGGCTCCGAGCGAGCCGAGGCCGCTGATGAATTGGATGATGAACCAGAGGCCGATGAAGATGAGCGCGGGAATGCGGGCGAGGAAAAAGATAATGAAGAGGGGAACGAGCGTCAGGATGCGCGACCCAGGAAAGAAGACAGCGTAAGCCCCGAGGACACCGGAAATCGCCCCGCTAGCTCCGATCGACGGGATATGCGAGCCCCAGGAGAAAGCGACCTGCGAGACTCCCGAGCCCAAACCGCAGACGAGGTAGAAAAGAAGGTAGGGCAGCGGTCCGAGATGGTCCTCGACATTCGCGCCAAAGATCCAGAGGAACCACATGTTCCCAATGATGTGCATCCACCCGCCGTGGAGAAACATGCAGGTGAAGAGCGGAATGAAGGCCTGGGCGATCGTGACGTGATGCGCGCCTGAGAGGGCGTATTGGATTCGAATGGGGACCAGGCCGTAGGTGTTCGTGAGCGCGTCGAGCATTCGCGGCGAGAGAGAGATTTCGTGAATGAAGACGGCGATGTTCGCCGCGATGATGAAGAGAGTCATGAACGGAGTGGAGCGGCGCGGGGTCAGATCCTTCAGCGGGATCACTTGGAGGCTCCAGACGTCGCGGCGCGCGCCGCTTCAAGTAACTCTTTCGCTTCGAATGCCGGCTCCGACCGAGCGGCGAGCCGGCGAAAAGCGGCGATATCGTCGAGACTGCGAATTCCGCCACGAGCGCCGAGTGCTTCGCAATTGAGCGCGGCCGCGGCGCAACTAAATTCAAGTATTTCTTCAAGCGGCCAGTGGTTCACGAGGCCGAAGACAAAGCCGCCGTGAAAGACGTCTCCTGCGCCCGTAGTATCCACTGCATTGACGCGAAAGCCGGGGCAGAGGGCGAACCGCGAACCATCCCACATGAGAACCCCCAGTCGGCCGAGAGTGGCGCCGGCCATGCGGCACTTGAACTGGGCGCAAATCTGAGGGAGGGACTTGAGAAGGCTCTTCTCGCCGGTGAGGCGCTCGGGGAAATCTTTCGAAGTGATGGGGAAATCGACAAATTGAAGTAATGCTTCAACTCCGGGGTAGCGATTGTCGAAATCGGCGACGACCTGGATGTGGTTTTCGCGTCCCCAGAGGGCGGCTTGCGCGGCGGCCGCAGTATCATGGCCATCAACGAGAAGGGCGTACGCTCCCGTGATCCACTCGCGATGAAGGTCGTTCGGCTGAAGTGCGACGCGCGGCTCACGCTTCCACAGGACGGTGCGCTCGCCGGAGGGTTCGTCGACGAGGATGAAAGAGGTTTGGCTCGAGCAGTTGGCTGTAATGATCCAATGCGCTTCGACGCCTTCGCGCCGCATTTCGTCCACTTGGAATCTGCCGGCATCGTCGTCGCCGATCTTGCCGACGTAACGAGTGGACAGTCCCCACCGCCGGCAGGCAACCATGGCGCTAGCAACCTGGCCGCCGGCCTTGATTTCCGAAGAAATCACTTCAACTTTGCTGTCGACGGTAGGGAAGCGCGGCAGACGAATGACAGTGTCGGTGGCGTTTAGGCCGACGCCGACAACGGGCGTCTTCGAGTTGGGCGAACTGAGAGACATAACGGCGAACACTCTAGCCGCGGCGAGAAGTTTGCGCAACGTAGTTTGGCGCCCAGAGAGAATTGTGAAGCGAGCAATTCGATTGCGCGAGTGCGGTGGCTATGGTACAAAAATTTGTTTTGGTGCGCGCGCGTTGCGCAGGCCGTGACGATGGTCACGGCATTTGAATGCGGTGCGCGGTAGAAACGCGCGTCGGCGCGCCGACAGTTCAAATGCCGCTTCACGAATCCGAGGCAATTGTCCTGCAGGGCTATCCGCTGGGGGAGTCAGACCGGCTGATCAGCTTTCTTTCGCGGACGATGGGGCGGATGAGGGGAGTCGCAGCAGGAGCGCGGCGCCCGAAAAGCCGCTTTGGTTCGACACTGGAGCGCCTTTCGCATGTTCGGATATGGTTCTTCGAGCGGGAGACGCGCGACCTGGTTCGCATCAATCAGTGCGAGATGATTGAGTCGTTTCTCGACGCGTTTGGAGACTACGCATCGAGCATCGCGCTTTCACTTTTCAGCGAGATAACGCAAGCGGTGCTGCCCGACAAGGAGGCAGCCGACGCAAATTTCCGGCTGGTGCTCCTGTGCGCACAGACCGTAAAGCGGATGCGGAAGCCGGAGCCGGCTCTGGCGTACTTCACGTTCTGGACTGTGCGGCTAGGTGGATGGCTTCCGGCGATGGATGCGTGCTCGCGGTGCGGCAGGAAGCTCGCGGATGAAGGCGCGGGGCACCCGGCATATTTTTCGGCCAGCGGCTCGGGGATGGTGTGCGGGAACTGCAGGCGACCGGGAATGCGGGTGATCTCCGCAGCAGGACGGCTGGCCGCGAAGCAAATGCTCGCGCAGCGGCTCGACCGGCTGGGCGAGGACACGATTTCTGCAGCTGCGGCGAGGGAAGTGACGGACGTTATGCTCGATGTGATCGAGTACCAGATCGATCGGAAGCTCGCTTCGCGCGAACTATTGGAGACGGCGTGAAGAACGCAAAGAAATCCAAAGAGGATCACAAGAGTGCGGGCGCGACGCCTCGCGGGTTGAGCTTTCAGGATCTTCTACTAACACTTGAACATTTCTGGGCGGACCGCGACTGCATTTTGCAGCAGCCGTACGATGTGGAGGTTGGCGCCGGGACGATGCACCCGGAGACGTTCCTGCGCGTGCTTGGGCCGGAGCCGTATCGAGTGGTGTACGCGCAGCCGAGCCGGCGTCCTGCGGATGGCCGGTACGGCGAGAATCCGAATCGACTGTACAAGCACACGCAGCTTCAAGTGATACTCAAGCCGTCGCCTGCCGACATTCAAAGTCTTTATTTAAGAAGCTTGGAGGCGGTGGGGATTAACTTGAAGGAGCATGACGTACGCTTCGAGGAAGATAACTGGGAGTCGCCGACGCTGGGTGCATGGGGCATCGGATGGCAAGTCCTGCTGGACGGACTTGAGATCACGCAGTTTACGTATTTTCAGCAATGCGGAGGAGTGGACCTGGATCCGATTTCAGTCGAACTGACCTACGGCCTGGATCGCATCGCCGCATACCTGCAGGGCGTGGACAATGTGTTCGATGTGCGGTGGTCCAAGACGATGACCTACGCGCAGGTGAGACTGGCGGAGGAGGAGCAGTTCTCGGCCTACAGTTTCGACCATGCGGATGCGGTGGCGACGCGGAAGCAGTTCGATCTGAATGAGGCGGAGGCGGCGAGGCTGCTCGCGGCGTTTGGCAAGCTAAAGGGCGGTGCGCGGCGGAGATTCCCGATTCTCCAGGCTTACGACCTGTGCCTGAAGTGCTCGCACCTATTCAATCTGCTCGACGCGCGCGGGGCGATTTCCGTGACGGAGCGAGCCGCGATGATCGGCCGCGTGCGGAAACTGGCGACGCAGGTGGCTCGCGCGTGGCTGGAGCAGCGCGCCACCTTGAGCGAGAACCCGGTTGAGGTGCTCGCGTGAAAGCGAAAAGGAGTTCGAGGACAGTGGTCGCGGCGAACCGTGCGGAGGCGAAGGGCGAGGTTTATGGGGACCTGCTGTTCGAAATTGGCTGCGAGGAAATTCCTGCGGGGATGATCGCCCGAGCGGCAGGCGAACTGAAGGCGATTCTTGAGCGGCATTTGGCGACACATGCGCTGATTGAAGAAGGGACGCCGACTGCGTCCGTCGAGACTTTCGGGGCTGCGCGAAGGCTGACGGCGATTGCGCGCAAGGTACGGCTCAGGCAAGAGGATGTAACGCGGGAGGTGATGGGCCCTCCGAAGTCGGTAGCATTCGACAGTGTGGGGGAGCCAACGCGCGCGGCAGAGAGTTTCGCAGCAAAGCAGGGAGTTCCGCTTTCGAAACTGAACATTGTGGCCACGTCGAAGGGGGAGTACGTGGCGGTGGTCCAGGTGATTGCGGGGAAGCCGGCGACGCAGATTTTGGCGGAGGTCCTGCCGCAGGCGATTCATGAGATTTCGTGGCCTCGTTCGATGTACTGGACAGGAGCCAATGGCCCGCGATTCATTCGCCCGATTCGCTGGATCGTGGCACTGCTGGATGGCAAGGTTGTGCCATTCTCATTCGCGGGAGTCGCGGCAGGCAATCGAACGCGGGGCCACCGGTTTCTTGGAAAGGAAAACGTGCCACTGAACGGCCCGGAGGATTATGAGCAAAAGTTAAAGCAAAACTTTATCTTGTGCCGGCCGGAGACGCGACGTGCGAAGATCGAAAATGAGATTCGATCCGTGGCAGCGCGCAAGGCGCTGCGCGCCCACGAAGATGCTGGGCTGCTAAACCTTGTGACCTATCTCAATGAATACCCGACCGTGATTACGGGGGATTTCGACTCTGCGTTCCTCGAGCTACCGGACGAAATTCTGATCACTGTGATGCGCGATCATCAGAAGTACTTCGGGCTTGAGTCAAAGGGCGGGGAGTTGGCGCCGCACTTCCTCGCCGTGATCAACCTTGCAAGCGATCCCAAAGGGTTGGTCCGCCGAGGCCACGAGCGGGTGTTGCGCGCGCGATTTGCGGATGCGAAGTTCTTCTGGCACACGGACCAGAAAACAAAGCTCGGCGACTACCTGCCGAAGCTGTCGGCCGTGACCTACGAGTCACGGCTCGGAAGCTACCGCGACAAAGTCGAGCGAATGCGGTCGCTCGCGCGCTGGCTGGCGGAACAGTGGTTCAGCGGCGGCGTGACGGAAGCGGACGTCGCGGGTTCGGACCGAGCCGCGGAGCTGGCTAAATGCGACCTCGTCACGGAGATGGTGCGCGAGTTCACGGAGCTGCAAGGTGTGGTTGGGGGTCTTTACGCGCGGTCACAGGGCGAGCCGGACGAAATTGCGTGGGCGGTATACGATCATTACAAACCCCTCGGGCTGGATGATCCGATTCCGCGGAATTTGACGGGATGCGCCGTTGCGTTGGCGGATAAACTCGATTCGCTGGTGGCGTGCTTCGCCGTTGGCGCGATTCCGACTGGATCGAGCGACCCCTTTGCGTTGCGGCGAGCTGCGCTGGGAATCGTGAAGATCACGCTCGAGCGCAAGCTTCCGCTCTCACTCTCCGCGGCCATTTCAGCTGCGGCGCGCTCGCTGAAAGAGCATCCGCCGAAGGTCGAGGCCACGGACGGCGTGCAAAAGCAAGTGCTGGATTTTCTGCACGAGCGCGCGCGTTACATCTTGCGAGAGCGCCGGGGCTTCGCATATGACGAGATCAATGCGGCGTTCGCCGCCGGCGCGGACGACTTGGTCGATGCGGCGGAGCGCGTGGAGGCCCTTCAGGCAATTCGCAATACACGGAATTTCCCGCCGCTGGCGGCAGCCTTCAAACGCATCCGCAATATTTTGGAGAAGTCTGCGGGGGCAAAGGACAAGGGGCAGGGGGCCGTGCGGCAAGAGCTGCTGAAGGAGGCGGCCGAGTTGCAATTGCAGACCGCCGCGCAAAGGATCGGCGAGGAGGCGACCCGGCGGCGGAAAGAAAGGAAGTACCGGCAGGCTCTTGAGAAGATCTCGGAGCTGAGGCCGGCAGTTGACTTCTTCTTCGACAAGGTTCTAGTGATGCATGAAGATGAGGAGATTCGACGGAACCGGATTGCGTTGCTCGGCAATTTGCTTAAGGAGTTTTCGACGATCGCCGATTTTTCAGAGTTGGGCGCAGAGGATTCAAAGGATGCGCCGCGGGCAACGGCGCGCGCCTGAGAGGCGACTGAAGTGGAACTTGAACACGAGGTCTGCGAAAGATGGAAGAATTAAGTGACGCTTGCAGTGCCGGAGCGCCGACAACACAAGTTTCAAGCGGCATCTGAAGTCCATTCTTAGAGGAGAGACATGAAATACGTTTATTTCTTTGGCGCGGGGAAGGCTGACGGCACCGGCGACATGAAGGACCTGCTGGGCGGAAAGGGGGCGGGTCTGGCCGAGATGACGCGCATTGGATTGCCCGTTCCGGCTGGCTTCACGATCACGACCGAGGCATGCGACTACTACTTCAAGCACGGCAAGAAGTATCCGAAGGAACTGCGGGCCGAAGTTGCCAAGCATCTGACGCATCTGGAAAAGCTCACCGGAAAGAAGCTCGGCGACGCGAAGGATCCGCTGCTGGTCAGCGTGCGATCCGGCTCGGCGAGATCGATGCCCGGCATGATGGAGACGATTCTGAATCTGGGGCTGAACAACAAATCCGTCGACGGCCTCGCCAAGGCCACAAAGAACGAACGGTTTGCCTATGACGCGTACCGCCGTTTCGTACAGATGTATTCGAGCGTTGTGATCGGGCTGCCAAAGGAAGAACTCGAGGCAAGGCTTCGCGCAATGAAGAACAAGCGCGGCGTCAAGGACGATACGCAGGTTCCGGCGGAGGGCTGGCGTGAGCTGCTTGGCGATTACAAGGCCTACTTCAAACAGAAGACAGGGAAGGATTTCCCCGAGGATCCGGTCGAGCAGATGTGGGGCGCCATTGGCGCCGTGTTCGAATCATGGATGGGCGAGAAGGCGGTGACGTACCGCCGGGTAGAGAAGATCACCGGACTGCTGGGAACGGCAGTGAACGTGGTGCAGATGGTATTCGGAAACACGGGCGACACCTCGGGCACGGGCGTGTGTTTCACGCGCGATCCCAGTACGGGCGAGAAGACCTTCTTCGGCGACTTCCTGCTGAACGCACAGGGCGAGGACGTCGTGGCTGGGATCCGTACGCCGATGCATCTGAGCGAATTGAAATCACGGATGCCGAAGGTTTACGAGCAACTGGAGAAAGTGCGGCAGCGTCTCGAAAAGCACTACCGCGACATGCAGGATATGGAGTTCACGGTCGAGAACGGAAAGCTGTACATGCTGCAAACGCGAACCGGCAAGAGGTCGCCCAGCGCCGCCTTCCGTATTGCAGTGGACATGGCGAATGAGAAGCTGATTCCAGTTGAAGAAGCACTTGAACGTATCAAGCCGGAAGACATCGAGCGGCTCTTCTATCCGGTGCTCGACCCGAAGCTGCAGCGGAAGGAATTGGCCGGGCGGAAATTCGCGGAGGGGATCAACGCGGTGCCGGGCGCCGCGGTCGGCAAGGCAGTCTTCACCGCCGAAGAGGCGGAGCATTGGGCCGAGCGAGGCGAGAAGGTGATTCTGGTCCGGCGCGAGACGAGCCCCGAAGACGTAGGCGGGATGTACGTCGCGCAGGGAATTCTGACAGCGACGGGCGGCAAGACGAGCCACGCGGCGGTAGTGGCGCGAGGCTGGGGCAAGTGCTGCATCGTTGGGGCTGAGAAGATCGACATCGACGCGGACGCAAAGAAGATGAGCTCGAACGGGCACGTGGTGCGCGAAGGCGACTGGATCACGCTCGACGGTGGGGACGGCAGCGTCTATTCGGGCGAGATTGACCTGGCCCGTCCGGAACCGCCCAAGGCCTACGAAACATTGATGAAGTGGGCGGATAAGACGAGGACTCTAGGCGTGCGGACCAACGCGGACACCCCGCAGGACGCTCGCGTGGCCCGCGGCATGGGCGCGGAGGGCATTGGCCTCTGCCGCACCGAACACATGTTCTTCAAGGATTTCGACCAGCCTGAAAAGAGCGCCGAGCGCCAGCGAGCCATTCAAGAAATGATTCTGGCCGACACAGTCGACGCCCGGAAGAAGGCGTTGGCCAAGCTTTTGCCCTTCCAGCGGCGCGACTTCATCGGTATTTTCGAGGCGATGAATGGCCTCCCGGTCACCATCCGGCTCATCGATCCGCCGCTCCATGAATTCGTTCCGCACGATCCGGCGAAGCAGGCGGAACTCGCCGCGAAGATCGGCATCTCCCCCGAGGCTGTTGCGCGGCGCGTCGAGCAACTCCATGAAGCGAATCCGATGCTCGGCCACCGGGGCTGCCGGTTGGCAATCACGTTCCCGGAGATTCTGGAGATGCAAGTGCGCGCGATCATCGAGGCGGCCATCGATTGCCAGAAGCGCGGAATTAAAGTATTACCTGAAATCATGCATCCGCTCACGCTTGATAAGAAAGAGTTGGAGATTCTCGAAACGGAAACGCGCAAGGTGGCCGACGAGATTATTTCGCAAGCTAAAGTGAAACTTGAATATCTCGTCGGCACCATGATCGAGCTGCCGCGCGCGGCACTGCTCGCAGGGCAGATTGCGGAGGTTGCCGAATTTTTCTCCTTTGGCACGAACGACCTCACGCAGACCACGATGGGCCTCTCGCGCGACGATGCGGGACGCTTCCTGCCCGAGTATGTCGACGAGCGCAAGGCCGCCATCTTCAAGGCCGACCCCTTCCAGACGTTGGATATTGAAGGCGTGGGCATGCTCATCAAGTGGGCCATCGAGCATGGACGCAAGACCCGGCCGAAGTTGAAAGTGGGGATTTGCGGCGAGCACGGCGGTGACGGCGACAGCGTGAAGTTCTGCCACCAGGTGGGAATGAACTACGTCAGCGCTTCGCCCTTCCGAGTGCCGATTGCGAGGTTGGCCGCGGCGCAGGCGGTAATCGAGCAGAAGAAGAAGGGCAAAAAGAAGTAGCCGAGGCCGGAGACGCGCCGTCCGAGTCGCGAACTTGGGGCGGCGCGCCAGCATCCGGGCCCATCCTGACCATACGTGGAGGCCGCGATTTGACGCCCAGCAAACGGCCACTCATCATCGGGATTTGCGGCGGGACAGGTTCGGGCAAGACCACGATCACCCGGCGGATCATCGAAGCGCTCTCGGCGGAGAGCGTCACGATCCTTCAGCAGGACAACTACTACAAGGACTATCCGCAGCTCTCCTACGAAGAGCGAGTGCGCGTCAACTTCGACCATCCCGATTCGATGGACACGCCGCTCATGGCCGAACACGTTCGAAACCTGCGCGCCGGCGAGGCGATCGAAGCGCCTCGCTACGACTTCGCGAACTTCCAGCGGCATAAGGAGACGGTGTGCGTCGAGCCTCGCGCAGCGATTATCATTGAGGGCATTCTGATTTTTGAAAGTCGAGCGCTGCGTTCGCTGATGGACATCAAGATCTTCGTCGATACGGATGCCGACCTGAGATTCATTCGCCGGCTGCTCCGCGATATCGGCGAGCGCGGACGCACGATGGAAATGGTGGTCGATCAGTACCTCACAACAGTGAGGCCGATGCACATGGAATTCGTGGAGCCGTCGCGGCGCTTTGCGGACGTAATTATTCCCGAGGGCGGCCACAATGAAGTGGGGATCGACCTGGTGATTCAGAAGATCAAGTCGCTCGTTCCGCCCGAATGAGATGAATTTCGAGGGGCGCAGGCGAGCGGAGATGACAACGCCGCGACTGCGTGATACCGTGAACGCCGCGTCGGGCCCGGCGATGGGCTTGGGGATGTGAGTTCCAGGGCGAGCCGAGAGTTTCCCGGGGCGCCGAACGCACGCGAGGAAAGAAATGTCCGACAATCAAATGTTCGAGCAGAAGAGCGTTTTGATCATTCGCGTCCCGGTATCGGAAGACGGCTACGCGTCGATTTATTTTTCGAGCGCGGACGGCCGCCTGATGACCGAGCGCGAGTGGTGGAACCTGAAGCAGGTGGTCGAGCTGGCGAGCAAGGCGTTCGTGAAGCCCGAGGCCAAAACACAAGCGGCTGGCGCGTAGGCGCAGCAGGCAGCGGTGGATGGCCCGCGACCTGTTGTTTCGGGCGGGTGATGTGATAGGCTGCGCGGCCAACGAGTCGCGGGCGTAAAGCCTGCGACGGGGCGAGGTCTTTCCATGACGGAAAATCAGCGTGGCGTAGGCGTCGCGATTCAGCTGGTGTGGATCATCGCGGGGCTGTTGGTGGCCGTGGCGGCGGGCTACCACATCATGCACGAGGCGCGCCAGTCGAATGTGGAGTTCACCACTCCATTCCAGGCCGTGCTGCTCGCAAACGGCTCCGTTTATTTCGGCCACTTGCAGCAATATGGATCCAGCCATCCGGTGCTGACGGACGTCTACTACATCGTGTCGCAGACGAATCCGGAGACGAAGCAGACAAATAACGTTCTCGTCAAGCGCGGGAAGGAATTACACGCCCCAGACCGCATGTATCTGAACCCGAGCCAGATTCTTTTCGTCGAGCCGGTTGGCACGAATTCAAAGGTCGCACAGTTGATCCAACAGGCCGCGCAATAGCAACTTTGCTCCGCCGATCGAAGCCTTTCGGGGCCGACACGCCTATGAGAATCGGCAAGAAAATCCTGGCGATTACGATGTCCATCGCGGTGGCCGCCTTGTGTCTGCCGGCACAGTCGCCCGCGCGCCAACCGGACCAGCGCGCGATGGCCGATCGCGTCCGGCAGGAGTTCCTGCACGCGTGGACCGGCTACAAGCAATACGCGTGGGGTCACGATGAGCTTCGGCCCCTGAGCAAGACTTACCACGATTGGTACGGCGTCTCCCTCTACATGACGCCGGTGGACGCGCTCGACACAATGGTCCTCATGGGGTTGAAGGAGCAGGCGGATGAGGATCGCGCGCTAATCGATACGAAGCTCTCCTTCGATCAGGATATTTACGTCAAGAACTTCGAAATTACGATTCGAATGCTTGGCGGGTTGCTGAGCAGCTACGAGCTCACCGGCGACAAGCGGTTGCTGGCGCTGGCCGAGGATCTGGGCCGCCGGCTGCTGCCGGTGTTCAATTCTCCAACCGGCATGCCGTATGTCGAAGTGAATCTTCGGACGGGCGCGGTGCGCGGCGATGAGACGAATCCCGCAGAAGTGGGAACGCTTCTGCTTGAATTTGGGACACTGAGCAAACTGACCGGCAACCAGGTTTATTTCGAGAAGGCCAAGCGAGCGCTGCTGGAGCTGTACAAGCGCCGCTCGAAGATCGGCCTGGTCGGTGACGGGATCAACGTGAAGACAGGCGAGTGGACGGGCACAGACAGCAGCGTGAGCGGCGGAATCGATTCCTATTACGAATATCTCCTGAAGGGATGGCTGCTCTTCGGTGACAAGGACTGCGAGCGCATGTGGAAGACGAGCATCGAAGCGCTGAACCGATACGTTGCGGACGATGCGCCGACGGGCCTGTGGTATGGGCACGTCGACATGAACACGGGCAAGCGTACGGAGACATATTTCGGCGCGCTGGACGCGTTCTTTCCCGGCGAGCTTGCGCTTTCGGGCGATCGCGATCGCGCCAGGCGGCTCGAAGAATCCTGCTACAAGATGTGGACCACCTTCGGCATCGAGCCGGAGGTGATCGATTATTCGTCGATGAAGGCCGTCGCCGGAGGATATCCGCTGAGGCCGGAGATCATCGAGTCGGCATACTACCTGCACCACTTTACGAACGATTCGCGCTACCTGGAAATGGGCCGCACGTTTTTCGATAGCCTGGTCAAGTACTGCCGCACGGATGTGGCGTATGCGGCGCTGAGCGACGTCCGAACCAAGAAGCAAACGGACGACATGGAGAGCTTCTTCCTTGCGGAGACAATGAAGTATCTCTACCTGATCTATGCGCCGCGCGACACGGTCGATTTATCGCATCAGGTCTTCAACACAGAGGCGCACCCGCTGCGGAAGCAATAGCCGCTCGGTGGTCTCGGGGGCAGCGGCGGGCTATCTGCGGCTGTATAATCGATGCGGCGATGAGTCTCGGCATCTACATCCAGGTTCCTTTCTGCCAGACGAAGTGCACCTACTGCAATTTCCATACGGGTGTCGTCGCGCGGGAGCGCTATGCGCCCTACGCCGCGGCCGTGTGTCGAGAGATTTCAGACGGGCCCCGACTCACGGCTGAGAAGGCGCGCCTCCAGGCCGACACCGTCTACTTCGGCGGCGGCACACCGAGCCTCCTTGAGCCTGCCGCGCTGGGACAGATCATCGACGCGCTGCGGGTGCGGTTCGACTTGCAGGCGAATTCCGAAATCACACTGGAAGCTGATCCCGAGACCATCACTCCGGCGAAGGCGGCCGAGTGGCGCGGTGCCGGATTCAGCCGCATCAGCTTGGGTGTGCAGTCGTTCAACGATCGCGAGCTTCAGGCCGCCGGGCGCATGCACCGGCGTGCGGACATAAGTGCTGCGGCCGGCGCGCTTCGCGGCGTGGGTCTTGCGAACATCAGCATGGACCTGATCGCGGGATTGCCGCACCAAACGCGAGCCACATGGGACGAATCGCTCACCGCACTGATCGCGCTGCGGCCCGCACACGTTTCCGTCTACATGCTCGAAATCGACGAAGGCAGCCGATTGGGGAAGGAGGCGCTGGCGGGCGGCACTCGCTACAGCGCAGCCGCTATTCCCGAAGACGACGCGATCGCCGACTTTTACGAAACCGCGTCCGCGCGATTTGACGCCGCCGGCTATGAGCATTACGAAATTTCAAATTGGGCGCTCCCCGGCGCCCGTTCGCGGCACAATCTGAAATACTGGCGCCGCGAGCCGTATCTCGGCTTCGGTGCGGGAGCGCATTCTTTCGACGGTTCCACGCGTTGGGCCAATGTTCACGATGCGGCGAGCTACGTTCATTGCATCGAGGGAGGGGTAAGCCCGCGCGAGCAGGTCGAGCCGGTCACGAATGCGCAAGCGCTCGACGAGGAATTCTTCCTCGGGCTACGGCAGCTCGAGGGAATCGATCTGGCGCGCATCGAAGGCGTCCACGGCCAAAACGGGCAGAGCGGTCGCCTCGCGGCGCTTCGCGAGAGGCTCGCGGAAATGGCCTTGGAAAATTTGGTTCAACTCGATGGCACCCGCGTGCGCCTTTCACCCGATCGGCTGACCGTTTCGAATGAAGTCTTCGTGCGATTGCTCGACTAGGCTTACACGTTCTTCTGCTTCACCTCACGCGTTTCTTGACGGTATGATGATGCCGCTTTCGGAGAACCCTATCTATGCCCGCTGATGCCATCGTAGATCTTCGCAGCGATACCGTTACAAAACCCACCCCTGCCATGCGCCGTGCGATGGCAGAGGCCGAAGTGGGCGACGATGTTTATGCGGAGGACCCCACGGTCAACCGCCTGCAGGAACGCTCGGCAGAAATCTTCGATCGCGAGGCCGCGCTCTTCGTGCCAAGCGGCTCGATGGGCAACCTGCTGGCCATCAAGACTCTGGCGCGCCCGACAAGCGAAGTGATCTGCGAGTCGCGATCGCACGTGAACCTCTACGAGCTGGCTTCGATGTCCGCGATTGCCGGCTGCATGCCGCGTACCACTCCTGCGCCGGTGGGAATTCTGACCTGGGACCTAATCGAGCCGCTGATTCGCGAAAAGATTTACTACGATTCGCAGACGGCGCTGGTGGCGCTCGAGAATTCGCACAACATGCATGGCGGCACTGTTTATCCGAAGGATGTTGCAGACAATATCTGCGACAAGGCGCATGCGGCGGGTTTGGCGGTACATCTTGATGGCGCGCGCGTCTTCAATGCGTCCGTAGCCCTGGGGCGCGGCGTGGCCGACATCACGCGGAAGTTCGATTCAGTAATGTTTTGCCTCTCGAAAGGCCTGGGTGCTCCGGTTGGCTCGATGCTGCTGGGGTCCCGCGACTTCATCGCGGAGGCGCGCATCGGACGCAAGTTGCTGGGAGGCGGAATGCGGCAAGCGGGCGTCTTGGCGGCGGCAGGCCTGATTGCGCTGGAAGAAACGCCAAAGATTCTGCATGTCGACCACGAGAATGCGCGGCGCCTGGCGGAAGGGCTGGCGCAAATCCGAGGTATTTCGATCGATCCCAAGAAAGTGGCCACGAACATCGTGATCTTCGATTGCAGCGCCACGGGGCGCACCGGCGAAGAACTTGCGGCTGAGCTCGAAAAGCGCGCCATCCGCTGCCTGCACGTCGATAAGTTCGCTGTCCGCATGGTGACGCACTACGACGTTGACAGAGCAGGAATCGACCGCGCCCTCGCGGCGGTTGCTGCGGTCGTGGCGGCCGGCATGCCCGCAGCGGCCAGGACGTCTTGAAGTGGCGCTGGCCCGCCGGATCGTTGCCTGGATCATCGCGCTCCTACTGGCTTTGTACGTCGTCGGCACTTTTCGTTTGGGGATTGCTCTGGTCCGCTCCCACGGTGGCGGTCAACCTCTCTCTGCCGTGATCGCCGGACTCTATGTTCGGTTTCTCGTTATGGGGATATTGCTCATCGTGCTCGTGCGCGTCGGTAAGGTTTCGTCGGCACCTCCAGACGAGTCGGCAAAGGCCGCCGGGCAGGATCCGCGCGTGCTGAAGTAGGACGCGGATTTCGCGGGAACTGCAGCGGCGTGATATACATAGTTCCAGTGGTGCGAACTTGATGCTTTTGGGCGAGGCCTTGTGGAATTTTCGCTGACCGACGAACAACAACAGCTTCGCCGCACCGTTCGCGAGTTCGCGGAGGGCGAAATCGCCCCGCACGTGATGGAGTGGGACGAGGTTTCCCACTTCCCGTCGGAAATCGTCCCCAAACTCGCGGAGATGGGATTCCTCGGCGTCGTCTTCCCGGAAAAATACGGCGGCGCAGGGATGGGATACGTCGAGTACGCCATCATCATCGAAGAGCTCTCGCGAGTCGACGGCTCGGTGGGCATCATCGTCGCGGCGCACAATTCGCTTTGCACGAATCACATCTATAAGTTCGGCACCGAAGCGCAGAAGCAGAAATACGTGGTACCGCTCGCGCAGGGGAAGCAGTTGGGCTGCTGGTCGCTGACTGAGCCGGAAGCTGGATCGGACGCAGGCGGCACTCGCACCGTAGCAACGAAGAAGGACGGCAGCTGGGTGCTCAATGGCTCGAAGACCTTCACGACGAACGGCCATTACGCCGACGTCTGCGTCGGGATGGCCGTCACGGACGCAGCGAAGAAAAGCCATGGCATTTCGGCGTTCATCATTGAAAAGGGAACCGCCGGCTTTCGCCCCGGGAAGAAAGAGAACAAGCTCGGTTTGCGGGCCAGCGACACGAGCGAGGTGATCTTCACGGACTGCCGCATCCCCTCGGAAAATCTCCTGGGAGCCGAAGGCGAAGGATTCGTCAACAGCTTGCAAATCCTCGACGGCGGCCGCATCTCGATTGCTTCGCTCGGCCTCGGAATGGCGCAAGGCGCCTACGAATGTTCCCTTCGATACGCGAAGCAACGAAAGCAATTCGGCAAGCCAATCGCCGATTTTCAGGCCATCCAGTTCAAGCTCGCCGACATGGCAACGCAGATTGAAGCCGCGCGGCTGCTTACGTATCAGGCAGCGTGGCTCGCCGACCAGGCCATCGCCGCCGGCAACAGCGACGCGCGCATCACACGCGAATCGAGCATGGCGAAGCTCTATGCCGGGGAAGTGGCCGTCCGCGTCGCCAACGAGGCCGTGCAGATTCACGGCGGCTACGGCTTCATCAAGGATTATCCCGCGGAGAAGTTTTACCGCGACGTGAAGCTGTGCACCATCGGTGAAGGCACCAGCGAAATTCAACGACTCGTGATCGCGCGCCAGCTTCTGGGGAAGCGCTAATGCTGTCTCGCCGGTTTCTCGCGTCCATATTCTCTTCCGTCGCTTCGACCCTCTGAATGGCCGCCAACCCCGAAAAATGGGTCTCGGAAATCCGCGCAGGAGACGTTCGCGCCATTTCACGCGCCGTTTCCGCGATTGAGAATCGCGCGCCCGAGTCGGAGCAGATTCTGCGCGAACTCTTCCCGCATACGGGCCATGCGTACCGCGTCGGCATCACCGGCGCCCCCGGGACCGGCAAAAGCACTCTCGTAGACCGCCTCGCGAGCCACTATCGCGGCCAGCACAAGACGGTCGGCATCATCGCGGTTGATCCGTCGAGCCCCTTCACTGGCGGCGCGATTCTGGGTGACCGCATTCGCATGCAGGGCCACGCCACCGATTCTGGCATCTTCATTCGCTCGATGGCGACTCGCGGCTATCTCGGCGGCCTCGCGCAAGCTACGGGAGACGTTGCATTGCTCCTCGACGCTGCGGGCAAACAAATGGTACTGGTCGAAACGGTGGGAGTAGGGCAGGGCGAAATCGAAATCGTGCGCCTGGCGGACTGCACGCTCGTCGTTCTGATGCCCGGCATGGGAGACGACGTCCAGAGCCTGAAGGCGGGCCTGATGGAAATTGGCGACATTTTCGTCCTCAACAAGTCCGATCGTGAGGGCGCCGGCCGGTTCGAGCAGCAGCTTCGTGCCATCCTTCAGCTTGTTCCCGAGCGGGACGGCTGGAAGCCGCCCGTCGTCCGCACCGTGGCGACGGAGAATAAAGGTGTCGCCGAGCTTGCCGCTGAAATCGAGCGGTTCCGCAATCACTTCGCGCACGCGCCCGGGCGAACTTCTCGCGAGCTGACCTACTGGAAGGAGTGGCTGTTGCGTCTGCTGCAGGCGCGTCTAATGGAACGCGCGGTTGGCAATCAATTCACCGAGGCGCAATTCGAAAAGCTCGCCGGCGAAGTTGCCGAGCGCAAGAAGGATCCCTATGCAGCGGTGAACGAAATTCTGTCGCGCTCGGGAATGCATTGAAAAAGCGGTCCGAAGCGAAAGGCCGGCGCATGCAAGGCATTCCGGGCTCGTCCTGAGGGGCGTCCCCCCTTATAATTGACGGACACAAATGAAGCTCGGCGATCTTGAATTCCACATTCTGTGTGACGGCTACGTCCACCTCGACGGTGGCGCGATGTTCGGCGTCATTCCCAAAACCATGTGGGAGAAAAAGGCGCCACCCGATTCGCGAAACCGTATAAAGCTCGCCATGAACTGCCTGCTCGTCTTCGCCGGCGGGAAGCGCATCCTGATCGAAACCGGCGCTGGCGACAAGTGGACGCCGAAGCTGCGCGACATCTATAACCTCGAAGGTCCTCGCCTTGTTGACCGCCTGCGCGATCATGGCCTTCAGGCACACGACGTCGACGTCGTAATCAACACGCACCTGCACTTCGATCATTGCGGCGGGAACACGCGTGTGCAGGGCGACAAGGTGGTGGCAACTTTTCCCTGCGCCCGCTACGTGACCCAGCGCGGCGAGTTCGAACACGCCATGCATCCCACCGAGCGCGACCGCGCCAGCTACTTCCCTGAAAACTATGTACCGCTCAAGGAGGCGTGCAAGCTCTCGCTTCTCGAGGGCGACCGCGTGATTGCTGCGGGAGTCGAGCTCATCCGCGTCCCAGGCCACACGGCCAACATGCAGTGCGTCAAGCTCAGCGGCGGCGGCAAGACGGCCTTCTTCTTTGCCGACTTGATTCCGACCGTCGCGCATCTGCCGCTCCCGTGGATCATGGGCTTCGATCTGTTTCCCATGACCACGCTCGAAAATAAGAAGCGCTGGATTCCGCACGTCGCGTCCGAGGGATCGCTTGCGCTCTTCGCGCATGATCCGAACGTGCCGGCCGGCTACCTGCGCCAGCGGGACGACAAGTGGGAAGTCGAGCCGGCGACGGTTGACTGACCGTTACAGTCGAGCTCTCCACAGAGGGACCGAATCGAAATGACAAAAGCAAAATCAGCCCGAAAGAAGTCGCGCTCCGAAACCGCTCCTGTGAAGGTCGGCATCATCGGTGGCAGCGGCCTCTATTCCATGTCCGGGCTCACGGATACGCGCGAGGTTCGCGTCAAGACGCCCTTCGGCGATCCGTCCGATGCCATCGTCATCGGTACGCTCGAAGGGCGCCGCGTCGCCTTCCTTGCCCGGCACGGCCGCGGCCACCGCATTTCGCCCAGCGACATCAACTACCGCGCGAACATCTGTGCCATGAAAATGCTGGGAGTCGAGCGCGTCATATCCGTCAGCGCAGTCGGTTCTCTTCGCGACGATCTTCCGCCGCTCGATTTCCTGGTTCCCGACCAGTTCTTCGACCGCACGCGCCTCCGCATCGCCACATTCTTCGGCGACGGCATCGTCGCGCACGTCGGCTTCGATAAGCCAACCTGCACCCATCTCTCGGCGCATTTGGCCGATGCGTGCGAGCGCGCCGGAGTCCGCGTCCATCGCGGCGGCACCTACGTCTGCATGGAAGGGCCGCAGTTTTCGACGCTCGCTGAGTCGCACACCTACCGCCAGCTTCGCTTCGACGTGATCGGCATGACGAATCTGACGGAAGCGAAGCTCGCGCGGGAGGCTGAGCTGTGCTACGCCACGTTCGCCATGATCACCGATTACGATTGCTGGCATCCGCAGCACGACGCGGTGACGCTCAACGAAATCATCGGCAATCTCGGGAAGAACGCCGACAACGCGCAGCGCGCCATTCGCGAAGTGGTCCGTGGCCTTGGCGACGACCGCTCCTGCAAATGCGGCTCGGCGCTCGCGCATGCGATCATCACCGACCGCAAATTAATCCCCGCCGCGACGAAGCGGCGCCTCGCGCCTATCATCGGCAAATACATTTCCTGACTCGATCCGCTTCGGAGCGGTCCAGCACGCGAGGCTACTTCTGCTGCTCCTGCAGCCGCGCCAAGTCGAGAAAATCGAAGTCGCCCGCCGGCGGTAGCACCACGTTCGTCAGCCGCTTTCGCCGGACGCACACATTGTCGACATACCACAAATTGACGAACGGCTCATCGACCGCCACAATCTTCTGAATCTGCGAGAGCAGCACTTTCCGTTTTTCGCGGTCCATCTCCACGCGCGCTTGGTCGAGCAGGGCATCCAGCTGGGGATTCCGGTAGTGCCCGCGGTTCGCGCCGTTCGGCGGCATTTTCTTCGAGCTGAAAACGTACTCGAAAATATCCGGGTCGTTGTTCCCGCCCACAAGCCGGAGCGTATAGAGCTGGAAGCTGCCGTGCGTGATATCCGAATAGAACGTCGCAAATTCGAGCGACCGCAAATCCAGCGCGATCCCCACGCGTTTCCATTCGTCCGCCAGCGCCTCGGCCAGGAGACGCGTCGACTGGTCTGTGGAGGTCTTCAGCGTAATGTGAAACCGCATGCCGTCCGGCCCTCGCGGAAAGCCCGCCGCATCCAGCAGCTTTTCCGCCTGCGCTGGGTTGTAATCGTATTGCTGGACATTCGATTCATATGCCCAGTGATTCGCGGGCAGCAGGCTCGTTGCGGGAATCGCCATTCCGCGCAGCAGGTTCTGGATCAGCGTTTGCCGGTCGGTCGCGTACGCCAGCGCCTGGCGCACTTCGCGGTGCGCCAGAATCGGATCGTCGAAATTGCACGCGATGTACGCGAGCGTTGTGCCGGCCTGATCCTCGATCGCCACGTCGGGATCATTGTCGAAACTCATCACCATGTCGGGAGTCAGTGAGTTCATCGTCACGTCGCCGCTCCCTTTTCGGATCTCGAGCGCGCGCACGATCGCGTCCGGAACGATTCGAAAGCGCACACGGGGGATGTCCGCCGTCCCTCCGAAGTAATCCGGACTGCGCTCGAGAAGAATGTCCTCATCCGTCGTTGCGCTCACGAACTTGAATGGGCCTGTCCCGATGGGATGCTGTGCGAAATCGGAGCCCGCTCCCTGTGGAACGATTCCGATTCCCGGCTTCGTCAAGTCCCATAGGAACGAAGCGTACGGCTCGTGCAAATGAAAGATCACGGTCACGGAATCGGGCGTCTCGATCGAGTGGATAATGCGAAACGAACCGGCTTTCGCCGTTTTCACCGCGCCCGAAAGGATCGATTCGAACGTGTACTTCACGTCGGCGGACGTCAGCGGCCGCCCGTCGTGGAACTTCACGTTCGGATGCAGATGGAAGATGTATGTCGTCGGATTCGGCGTCTCCCACTTTTGCGCCAGGTCCGGAACGATGTTGAGCCGCTGGTCGTGGGCCACGAGGCTGTCGAAGATCAGCCCGTCGATGTGTTCCGAAAATGCGTCGACGCCGATTCGTGGATCGAGATTTGTCGGCGACGCTTCGATCAGGAAGTTTACCGTGCCCGGCTCACCCGGACTCGCGCCGCGACGGCATCCCCCCGCCGCGAATACGCAGACAACCACTGCCAACCAGAGGGAGAACTCCCTCGCAAGACGACGGCTGGGCTGGATGAGTTTTTGCGTCATTGATTTTTTGGGTTTACCGCGAGCTTCATGGTTGGTGCGCGGCGCCCGCAGGTCGCGATCGAGCGAGCTTGCCCATCACCACGGGATGCTTCGCGCCTGTCGCCGAAGGAAGGTTGTTCGCGCGCCCGTGATAGGCCTCATAAGCAAGGACGGCGAAGGCGAAAGCTTCCTTAGCCTCGGCCGTCACCCCGAATTGAGCCGCGGGAATGATTTCGATTCCCGGCAACGCAGCGGCAAGCTGCGCCATCATTAGCGGATTCTTCGCTCCGCCTCCGGCCACGATAAGCTCATCGATCTTCGTCCGCGGCAAAATAAACCGGCGAAAAGCATCGGCAATCGAAAGGGAAGTGAAGACTGTCGCCGTGCGCGCCATGTCGGCTGGCTTCGCGCGCCGCTTCTTGCCCCAGGCGATCAGCTTCTCCGCGTACGCGGCGCCGAACTGTTCGCGGCCGGCGGTCTTCGGCGGCTTCTTGTGCAGATACGGTTCGCGCATCAGGCGTTCGAGCAAGGGATGAATTGTGTGGCCTCCAAGCGAGAACTTCGCGTCGCGGTCAAATTCCGTGCGTCCGCGACTCGATGATTCCATCAGGGCGTCGACGATCATGTTCCCTGGGCCCGTGTCGAACGCAAAGACCTCGCGCGGCTGCGCGCCTGCCGGAATCACCGTCACGTTCGCGATCCCTCCAATATTCAGTGCTACGCGGCCCGTCGTTTCGCTGCGATACAGCAAATAATCGATAAACGGCACCAGCGGTGCCCCCTGTCCCCCCGCGGCCATGTCCCCAGGACGGAAATCAGCAATGGTTGCGACGCCGGTGCGCTCCGCGATCACGCTCGGCTCGCCAATCTGCAGTGTCGACGCAACCGACGCCCCCAGAAACTTGGATGCCGCGCCCTGGTGATAAATCGTCTGGCCGTGCGATCCGATCAGGTCGATTTGCGCGGGAGGAACATGCCAGCTCTTGCAAGCCGCGATAGCCGCGCGCGCAAATTCTTCTCCCAGCAGGAAATTCAACTGGCTGATTTCAGCGGCAGTGGTCGCGCGCCCGTTTGCGATCGCCAGGATGGTTTCACGCAGGCGCGGTGCAAATCGTGCGTGATGGTGGCCTTCGAGCACCGCCGAGAGCGCCGGAGGCGCGCCTTCGATGCGCACCAGGGCCGCGTCGATTCCATCGGCCGACGTTCCCGACATCAATCCAATCACTCGCATCGGATGCGCCTCGGCGTGGTGGCTCTCATTTGAGCTGTTTTTGAAGTGCGGCGAGCAGATTGAGCGCCTCGAGCGGCGTCAGCTTGTCGAGGTCGGCTGCGCGAAGCGCGCTGAGGACCGACTCGTCGATCGCGGTGAAACTGGCTTGCTGCGCGGCCGGAGGCACAGCACCCGGCGACAGCTCTTCCGTGAGCTTCTCTTCGCTTTGCTCGTGGTACCGAAGAATCTCGCGTGCTCGAACGATCACGTCGTTGGGCAAGCCTGCCAGGCGTGCGACTTCGATGCCGTAACTTTTGTCGGCGCTGCCGGGCTCGACGCGGCGCAGGAAGACGATCTCGCTGCCCGCCTCGCGGACCGAAACGTGCACATTCTTCACACCCGGCAGCATCTGCTCCAGTTCCGTCAACTCGTGATAGTGCGTGGCGAAGAGCGTGCGCGGCCGCGCCCCTCCATGGAGCGATTCCACCACCGCCCAGGCGATGGACAGGCCGTCAAACGTTGCTGTTCCGCGGCCGACCTCGTCGAGGAGCACAAGGCTCGCCGGCGTCGCCGTATTCAAGATTGCCGCCACCTCATTCATTTCGACCAGAAACGTCGAGCGCCCGCGTGCGAGATTGTCCGATGCGCCGATACGCGTGAAGATCCGATCGAGCACCGGCAATTTCGCCTGCGCCGCTGGAACGAACGAGCCCATCTGAGCGAGGATCGAGATTAAGGCCGCCTGACGCAAATACGTGGATTTGCCGCCCATGTTCGGCCCGGTGATGATGAGCAGGAACTGCGACTCATCATCGAGGTAAAGGTCGTTCGGCACGAATCGTTCGCCGCGCTCTTCGACAAGCTTTTCGATCACGGGATGACGCCCGCCCGCGATCATGAGCGTGCCGCGGCGTCCGTCGTGCGTCTCAGTGAATTCGGGGCGGACGAAATTGCGGCCCGCGGCGGTGCATGCGAAATTCGCCAGGACGTCGAGCTGCGCGATAGCGTTTGCGGTTCGCCGCAGGCGCCCGGCTTCTCGCGCAATGGCTTCCCGAATTTCGAGAAAGAGCCTACGCTCGATTTCGAGCACGCGCTCTTCCGCGGAGAGCACCTTGCGCTCGTATTCCTTCAACTCGGGAGCCGTGAACCGCTCCGCGTTGACCAGAGTCTGCTTGCGCTCGTAGTCCGCAGGTGCGAGGTGCAGGTTGGCCTTCGAAATCTCGATGTAGTAGCCGAAAACCTGGTTATACCGAATCTTCAGGGATGCGATTCCGGTCCGCTTGCGCTCGCGCTCTTCCATCGACGCGATAATCTGTCGCCCCTGCTTCATGATGTCGCGAAGCTCGTCCAGCTCGGCGTGGAAGCCGCGGCGAATCACGCCGGGCTCATTCAGGACCGCCGGAGGCTCATCGGCGATGCCGCGCGAGATCAGGTCGCGGACGTCGGCGAGGTCGTCCATCTGCTCGCGGAGCTCACCGAGGCGAGCGGCAGACTTCGCGGAAGGCTCCGCAGCCAGGTGTGTTTTCACCGCCGGAATCTTTGCGAGCGAGCCACCGAGAGCGAGCAAATCGCGCGGCGTCGCGATTCCCAGGGTCACGCGGCTGTTCAATCGTTCGAGGTCGAGGATGGCTTCGAGTTCCTTGCGGATCTCCTCGCGCGCCACGGTGCGGGATTTAAGCTCGGCCACAGCCGTCAGTCTCGCTTCGATTTCGGCGAGCGAAATCTCCGGCCTCAGAATCCACGACCGCAGCAGCCGCGCTCCCATTCCCGTCGCGGTTTCGTCGATGGCGCGGAGCAACGTGGCCGAGTCATCGTCTCCGGCGGCGGGTTCGACCAGCTCGAGGTTCCGCGCGGTCACGGAATCGAGGATCATCGCGTCCTGCTGGTGGTAGTAGACGATGCGATCGAGGTGCTCGAGGCCCGCGCCCTCCGGCCGCAGGGATGGCACCGCCGAAGTATCCTCGGGCTTGTGCGCCTTGATGGCGGAAGTTTCGCGGAGGTAATGGACGATCGCGCCCGCCGCCGCGGTAGCCTGAGCGCGCCCGTCGAGGCCGAATCCTTCCAGGGCGGCTACGCGGAATTGCCCTTCGAGAAGGCGCGCCGCGTACTGCGGCTCGAAAATCCAGTCGTCGAGACGTGTTTCCACGGCGCCCGTTGCGTCCACCGCGACAGGCGCAGCGGAGGCAAAAAGCGATGCCGGCTGCGGCACTAGAATTTCGCGCGGGCGGAGAATCCCCAGTTCGTCGCGCAGCCGGGCTTCGGCCTTCTCGCCCGAGAATTCGGTAGCCCGAAAGTCGCCAGTGGACAGGTCCACGTAGGCCAGGCCGATCACTTCCTCGCTCCGCCCGCCGCCGCGCGACGGCGCTGGAGCAGGTGCATCATCGATCGAGCCACCCGCCGTCGCAGACCCGAAGCCGGTAGCGCGGGCCGCTCGCGCCTGCTTCTTCATCTGTCCCGATGCGGCAAGGCCGCGGGCGACGGCTGCGAGAAAATTGTTTTCCTTCATCCCGACGAGAGAACTGCCGGTCGCGGTGCCCGGCGTCAGCACGCGAATCACTTCCCGGCGTACGATTTTCTTGCCCGGTCCGGGTTCCTCCATCTGTTCGCAGATCGCGACCTTGTGGCCGGCGCGAATGAGGCGCGCGATGTAGTTTTCGGCGGCGTGGTAGGGGACGCCGCACATGGGCACTGCCTGGTCCTTTTCCTTGTTTCGGGAGGTCAGCGTGATCTGCAGAACGCGGGAGGCGAGGACAGCGTCATCGTAGAAAAGCTCGTAGAAATCGCCGAGACGGAAAAGGAGCAGCGCGCCAGGATGCTGTTTTTTCGCGGCGTGATACTGCCGCATCAGTGGAGTCGTAGGTTCCGTCATGAGCTGCGGGCCGGGTTCGGCAGGGAAGCGATTATGCTGGCTCGGGCTAAGTATCGCAATAGCCTCGCGGGTGCGGCTCGCGGAAGGAGGGTCCATGGGAAGGTCAGCTATACTCGTCGGGTGGACCGGATCGGAAGGACAAATCGCGAGATCGAGATCAAGGTGCGGGTGAGCGACCTGCCTGAGATGCTGCGGCGGCTCGGTCGGATGGGTGGGGCGCGGCATCCGCGCGTCTTCGAGCAGAACTTCCTCTACGATACGCCGGGAGCCGATTTTCGCCGGCGCGGCAGGCTTCTTCGGGTCCGCCTCGAACGCTTGCCAAGCGGAGCGGTCCGCGGGCTGCTGACCTACAAAGCGCCGCCAAGCGGGAAGCCTCGCAAAGCGCAACGATACAAGGAGCGGATCGAGAGGGAAGTCGCCCTCAGAGACCCGAGGCGGGCGGACGGCCTGTTGAGGGCTGCGGGTTTTCGCCCCGGGTTTTGCTACGAGAAGTACCGCACCAGTTTCCGGCTGCCGGGGCTGCACCTCGACCTGGACGAGACACCGGTGGGCATCTTCCTCGAAGTGGAGGGGCGACCGGGGGCAATCGAGCGGGCGGCGCGAGCGCTGGGGTACACGCCGCGGGACTTCATGCGCGGGACATATTGGGACCTCTACGCTGCCGATTGCCGCCGCAGGGGACGCGAGCCCAAAAATATGCTCTTCCCGCGAAAAAAATCTTCGCGAAGTGCAGTCTTCGCTTGACAAAGTCTTTATCTCCTTTTAACTAGATGTCGATATTGAATTTGTGCGAAATGGAGCTTCGGACCAATTCGGAACCCGGGGACAAGCCCAGCGGCTTGCGTCCGGATTCGACTTTTGCCTTGCGTGGCTGTTCCCGTTCGGTAGCGGCTGGTTCGCGGGTGCCCGTTGCGTTTGGGACGGACCGCGCCATGCCCGCGTGGGCGTTTGGGGACAGGGAGGCAAGGCCCGGCCTGAAATAGAGCGGGATGCTGTTCCCCGCCCGTGGCCGGAGTTCTGCGGCCCGGGCTTTTTTTTTGCATTGAGGAGCACCTTATGCTGCATGCCACAGAAATCCTGGGCGCCGAGACGTACGATTCGCTCGGCAACTTTGTCGGCCGGGTGAAGGAGATGTTCATCGTCCCGGCGGAGCAGCCGGGGCGCGTGGCCCGGTTGCTGCTGGGGAGGGGGCGATACCGGCCGCTCGTGGCGCGGTATGACCAGATCGGGTCGGTGGCGCCAGGGCGCATCCAGTTGACCACCGATGAGTCGGCCCTGGAGCTGTACCACCCGAACGAGGCGTGGCTTGCGATGCAGAAGGACCTGCTCGACCAGCAGATCATCGACACGCACGGGCGAAAGGTGGTCCGCGTGAACGATGTGGACATCGCCGACCAGCGGCAGAACGGGAACACGGAGCTGCGGCTGGCGAACGTAGATGTGGGCCTGCCCGGAGCGGTGCGGAGGTTGCTGCAGGGAGTGATTCCACCCATGGCGATCCGGCGAATCCAGGAGAAGCTTCCGCCGCGAAAGATCCGGTGGGAGTTCGTGAACCTGATCGAGCCGGACCCGCTGCGGCGCGTGAAACTGCGAATCTCGAGCCAGAAGCTTGAGGCGCTGCACCCGGCCGACATTGCGGACCTGATGGAAGAGCTGTCGCCGGTGGAGCGGCAGTCGATCATCGACTCGCTCGATGAGGAAGTGGCGGCCGAGACGCTGGCGGAACTCGACAAGCGGCTCCAGACGCAGGTGGTGGAGAAGCTCGATCCGGAGAAGGCGGCGGACATCATCGAAGAGATGAACCCCGACGAGGCGGCTGACTTGATCGCGAGCCTGCCGCCGGAGACGTCGCAGGAAGTGCTGCACGAGATGGATCATCGCGAAGCGGAGCAAGTGGAGGGCTTGCTGCAGTTCGGCGAGAACACCGCGGGCGGAATGATGACCACGGAGATTGTGGCTGTAGGCGAAGACGCGACGCGCGGCGAAGTGGTGGATTACATCCGGTTCCACGAGATTGCGACGGACCAGCTCGACAACATCGTGCTGATAGACCGCGACGCAGCGCTGGTGGGAACGGTGCCGATCGCGCGGCTGCTGCTGGCGAGTTCGGACCAGCGGATGATCGAGCTGGCGTCGGAGCCGAAGCTTTCGGTGTTGCCGGACACGCACGACAAGGAAGTGTTCGAGCTGTTCGACAAGTACAATCTGCGGAGCCTGACGGTGGTGGGGCCGGACAACCGTCCAATCGGGGCGATAACGGTGGACGACGTTGTGAGCCACATGAACGCGAAGTTGTGAAGGGCGAAGGGACGATTGTCGGGATTGGAATTTGCGGTCCAGATTTGAAATGACGACGCGAGACACAATTTCGGGAAAGCTCTCGACGCTGAAGACGCGCGGCGAGGATTTTGGCCGACGCACGCGCTCGTTCCGGCGGCGGCTGGCGGTGTTTCTCGCGGTGGTGGGGCCGGGGCTGATCACGTCGAACGTGGATAACGACGCGGGCGGAATCAGCACGTATTCGCAGGCGGGAGCGCAATTCGGGTATGCGCTGCTGTGGTCGCTGATTCCGATGACGATCGCACTGTACGTGAGCGAAGAAATGTGCGCGCGGATGGGCGTGGTGACGGGCAAGGGGCTTTCGGACCTGATTCGCGAGGAGTTCGGATTCCGGTCGACGTTTTTCGTGATGCTGGCGGCGCTGGCGGTGGACCTGTTCAACACGGTGGCGGAATTTTCGGGCGTGGCGGAAGCCAGCGAAGTGATGCACGTGAGCAAATACATTTCCGTGCCGCTGGCGGCGATTGCGGTATGGCTCCTGGTGGTGTACGGCACGTACCGGGCGGTGGAGAAGATATTCCTGGTAGCGTGCGGGTTTTATCTCTCTTATGTAGCGTCGGCCATTCTCGCGAAGCCGGACTGGCTCTACGCCGCGAAGCAGATGGTGGTGCCGCCGATTCACATGAGCACACCGTATCTGGTGATGCTGATCGGGCTTGTGGGAACGACGATCGCCCCGTGGCAATTCTTCTATTTGCAGGCGGGTTTCGTCGAAAAGCGCGTGGGGCCGCGGCAGTACAAGCACGCGCGGTGGGACGTGCTGGTGGGCAGCATCTCGTGCATGGTGATCGTGTTTTTCATCATCGTGTGCTGCGCGGCCACGCTTCACTCGCACGGACTCACGAGCATCACGTCCGCGAAGGATGCGGCAGTGGCGCTCGGACCGCTGGCCGGGCGCTGGGCGGGCCTGCTGTTTGCGTTCGGGCTGCTGAACGCGTCGCTGTTCGCGGCATCGATCCTGCCGCTTTCGACGGCGCACGTGATCTGCGAGGGGCTGGGGTTCGAGGCGGGGCTCGACCGGAAATTCAAGGAGGCGCCGGCCTTCTACTCGCTGTACACGCTGCTGATCGTGGTGGGAGCGGGCATCGTGCTTCTGCCGAAGGCGCCGCTGTGGAAAATTCTGATTTATTCGCAGGTGGGCAACGGCGTGTGGCTGCCGATCGTGCTGATCTTCATTTTGCTGCTGGTGAATCGGAAGGATTTGATGGGGGAGCATACGAACACGCTGGGATTCAACCTGGTGGCGTGGGCGTCGAGCATCATCATGATTATCCTGACCCTCATTCTGATGTACACAGCCATTGCGGAGCCTGGGAGCGCAGGACTTTCCGGGGCGCTGTGGCACTTCCATTTTTTGTAACCCCTCAAAAAGCCGCAGGCCGCGAAATCGCGTTTTTTGGCGATTAGACCGGGTGCCGATCCTTTGTTTTCTACGACTTACGAGGGGTTCTAATATCCCATATTGGCGATTAAAAAAATCATAGGCGGGAGGCAAGGAGGGGCGGGCCAAGGGGAACCGGTCAAGCGGCGGGCCTGGAGAGCTGCCAGGAGGGCGAGCGCGAGACCCATTGGATAGTTCAGAGGGCGCGCTAAATGTGGGCCAATAAGCCATGGGAAACGGTAGCAGAAATTGAGGAGCTTGTCTGTCCGTAGAAATACGGATTGACAGGGGTTTGTGGAAAAGTCGGGAACCGTGGGGGTGCGAGGAGGACGCCCATCTCTGTATGACGAAGCTGGGCGCCCTCCTCGCGGAGGTGGCTTAATCGGTCATGTCGAGCGGCTTAAAGATGGCCTCCTGAAGCGGCCCGATGGTCTTACAGGTGGTGCCGAGGAGCGAGTCGAGATCCTGTTGGCGGCGCAAGAGGTCGCCAAAGGAGCGAATCGTCGACGTGACGACGGGGTCCGGCACGGTGATCGTGTTCGGAGACGTCAGGGTTCCGTTCCCCAAGAGGAAGAGGGATAGCTGGGCCACCGTGCCAGCGGCTCGCGGGTGGATTTGGAGAAAAGGAGTTTGAGTTTCGCCGCCGTGGCAGCCGTTGCAGGTGTTCACGGAGAACTGCTGACGGGCGTCGTTGGAAGCGGCCGCAGGGGTTCCGTTCCAGAAAACGGTCGGCGGACCATTTGGAGCGTTGGCGCCGAGAAAGGGGCTGGTGCCCGGAAAATCGTCCGGCACGACGAAGGTGCCGGCCAGAATCGCCGACTGATTAGCGTTGATGTAGTTGGTCAGCGTCGAGCCGCCATTGAAAGAGGGAGCGGGGGTCTGCTTCACGGTTGCCTCGTCGAACTCGTGCGTTGAGGCATCGAGATGAAATTCGCGTAGCTCCCATGGAAAGGCCAGAGCCACCTCATCTGTTCGCAACTGGTCGAGAGCGCTGCCGTTCGGCTTGGCTGGGTTGGCGTTAGGGCCGGCAAAGACGTCGGTGATGTTCTGGAGCGCGGTGTTGAAGGCCGGCGTTCCGAGGACGATGGAACCGAGGGCATGCCACTGCTGGGCCCACGCATGGATCGCCGCGCATCCGGATTTAGGAACGCCGTACTCCAGGATCACGGTGAACTGCGGCAGGCTGGAGCAGGTGTTGGGATCGAGCACGCCGAAGACGAAACGTCCCTCGCCAGCGCTCCCGCCGCCATAGAAGACATTCTGGCGGAGGTCGATGCGGTTGACGATGGCGAGAAGGCGCATCGGCGCCTGGCTGAGGTCGAGTTCGCCGGAGCCGGTGCGCTTCCAGGTGCTGAGAAGCAGGTTATTGATGCCGGTGGACCGATTGGGAACAACGAAGGAGTTCACGGTCTGGTCGGCGGTCCACAGCTTAAGCCAATCCTCGACCATCTTTGCGGGATCAACGGTGCCATTGGCCATGTCGGTCATCAGTTTGCCGAAGGTCCACGCGCCCATCGGACTACCCGCGCCGGTGCAGGGATCGAAAGTGCGAGTGGGATCTTCGACGACGCTGAGGTCTGTAATCATGAGTTCGCGACTGGGGTCGACGGTGATAGGCACGCCCCCGAGGACGCCAATGGGAATGCGGAAGGGGCGCTTGAGGCGCACGGCTTCTTTGATCGCGGCCGGCTCGATGAATTGAACCTGCTGGAGGCCGACCATGGCACGCCCGGTGAAGACGGGAATCATGGCGCCGCGGCGCGCGAGATCCTTTCGCCGCTGTTGCTCTTGGGCGAAGGCCTCGAAGTCAAAAGAGGTTTCGGCTTGGAAGCGGCCTTCGCCGATGGAACGAGCCTTGAGCTGTTCGAGCCGCCGGCCCGCTTCCGCAGGTAACTTGGCGCCTGTCTGGAGTTGAAGAACGATTTTGGCCTTGCCTTCGCCCATGGGGGTTATCTCCAAGGACTCGACCGGCGATGGAAATGCGGTGACGGAGACCTTAGGCATTTGACGAACAATCGGGGAAACCTGCTCTTTCTGCCCGCCAGGTGATTGAGCGATTGATGCTGCCGGTGTGATCGCGAGCAGCAGCACCGAGCCGATGATGATCCGAGGGATGGGTTGAGAGTGGGACATAGAGTCCTCCTTTGAGGGATAGTGATGAAGGGCCGGAGAACGTATCAAGGAAAGTACGTTCCCGCATATGAACTGACTGACGGGAAGCTGATCGGAGTCGAGGAGCGGGTATTTCAAGGCACAGAACGACGCGGAGCCCGAACTATCGACCCGGGCGGACTGTGTGTGTTGGGCTATATGCGGTTTATGGTGCCGCGGCACTTGGGGGAGCCGCAGTGGCAGGGAATCTTCTCGAAGTCCTTGGGGAAACGGTAGTCGAGAGTAAGTTCCTGGCCGGGCTGGATGGCGCGGCGGCTGAAGAAATAAATGTGACCTCGATGGCGACGGGCGTAGAGGTTCGGGTCGCAGCTGTGATTGATGAGTTCCGCGCCGCTGCCGCCCACGGAGGCGTCCACCTCCCAGTTCTTGCTAAGGCGAAAGAAATAGACGGGCTTCGGGCGCCCAGGCGTCCAGAACTTCCTGAGACGCTCGAGGGCAACTTTGTAAGTGATGCGCTCGCCGGTGTATTCGATGACTTTTTCGTAGCGGGGAATGGGTTCAGCGGCGAAGACGCCGAAACGGTGAATCCGCGAACGCCGGATGAGGAGCCGGAAACGGGAAGCACGAGGACTGACCCGGCGTCCGATGGAGAGTGAATTTCGTTTACGTCGCATGGCGTTGATGAGACGAAGAGGCGCCTCGCGTGGATAGCGAGGCTCCTCGTTGATGGCCGCTAGCGCCAGGACGTCAGTAGTGGACGGTTCCTTCTTTCGGTTGCGGAGCGTCCAGGGAAACCCTCGAGCGGCGCTAGATGTGCTTTCCGGTCGCCACCTGGTTGACGAGGGTCGGAGACGACTGATCCACCACCTTATGGATCGTGACGAGCGGCTTGGTAGGTTCGAGCTTCTTGGACTTGCGCAAACGCTTGGTAGCTTTCCTGGCTTTCATCGATTTCCTCCTTGATTGGCGCCCCGCGGAGACCGCGAGGCGCCCTCGGCAGCGCCGGCGAGCGGCACGCCGTTCGCTACAGGGTCGGCGATGTCTTGTCCAGGACCTTGGTGATCGAGAGGTTACTGAAATCGGCTTTTCCGGACTTGAGCGGCTTCGTAGCTTCGAGCTTCTTGGACTTGCGCAAATGCTTGGTGGCTTTCCTGGCTTTCATCTCGGTTCCTCCTGGGTGGCCCTTTCGGGGCAACGACGGTTTATATGCAGGTAGGTCGCCAATGTCAATCGGCGTGGAGACGGAAGCTATGTGCTGCGGAATCAAGCAGATTAGCGGGGACGCCAGGCCCATGGGCTGGCCGAAATATTGAAAAAGTGAGGGCGATGTTGAGTTTTTAAGCACGGGGCGGCCAGTGGCATTGGAAATTGAAAGGAGTTCAAAGGTGGAAAGGGGCGCGGGGAGAAAGCGGGGACATGGACTCGGGTGGCGCCGCAAGGCCTTTTGGCTGAGCTAAAGAAAAAGGCAAAACCGAAATGCGAAAAAGCCTCAGGTCTGAAGACCTGAGCTACAGGGGCTGAAGCCACGCCGAGCGGCGGCCGTTTTATTCGCAGCGGAGAGCGGTGATTGGGTCGATGCGGGAGGCGCGGCGAGCAGGGAGGTAGCCGGCGAAGAACGCGACGAGGAGCAGCAGAAGCGAGATGGCGGCGATGGTGGCGGGGTCGTTGGGAGAGATGCCGAAGAGCATACTGCCGACGAGGCGCGCGGCAGCCAGGGCGCAAGGAATTCCGAGAGCAATCCCCAGGAAAACCAGAAAGAGCGATTCGCGAAGGACCAGTCTGAGAACGGCGCCGGGCTGCGCTCCGAGAGCAACGCGAATACCGATTTCGCGGGTGCGCCGGGTGACGGCATAGGACATGAGGCCGTAGAGGCCGATCGAGGCGAGAAGCAGCGCGAGCGCAGCGAAGAAGCTGGAGAGTGCGGCAATGACGCGCTCTTCGACGAGGGTGCCGTCCATCACTTGAGCGACGGTGCGCGCGCCGAGGACGTATTCGCGGCCGAGCGAATCGACGGCGCTCGCAACGGTGCGGCCGAGAACGTCGGGCGGCTGGGCGCTGCGGACGAAGAGATAGAGACGGTCCCAGCGAATCCAGTCGGGATGCTGAAGGGCGGGAATGTAGACGAGGGGAGAGGCGGAGCTGCGCAGGTCGAAGATGCGCGCGTCGGCGGTGATGCCGACGACTTCGAGGTCCTGAAACTCGGGCATGAAGCCGACGCGAATGTGGCGGCCGATGGCGCGGCCTTTGGGAAAGAGGCTGTTCGCAAGGCTGGTGCTAATGATGGCGACGTTGGGTTCGGTGGTGTCGTCGGTCCAAAGGAGGCCGCGACCGCGGAGAAGAGGAATGCCGACGGTATCGAGGAAGGTGGGGAAGACGGTGATGTCGTGGGTCATGATTTTAACGCTGGAGGCGGCGTCGGCACCGGTTTCGGAGACGGTCTGAGGGAATCCCTGTTCGCTGGGAATGGGATAGTCGGAGAGGCTGAGGGAGTGGACGCCGGGGAGCGCGGAGACAAGGTCGTTCAACTGACGGCGATAGCTGATCGCGTCGAAGTTGCGCGGCGTGCCAGGGCGGGCTGCGAGGGTGACTTCGAGGACGCTTTCGCGCGAGAAGCCGGTATCGACGGAGCGGAGGCCTTCGAACGTGCGCAGCAGCAGGCCGGCGCCGAGAAGAAGGATGAGCGAGAGAGCGACCTGGATGACGATGAGCAGCTTGCTGAGACGACTGGCTCCGCCAGCGAGGCTGCGTGAATTCTGGCGAAGGACGACGGCGGGGTCTTGCCGGGAATAGCGCCAGGCAGGGGCGAGGCCAAAGAGAATCCCCGTGATCGCGGCAATGCCGAAGGTGACCGCAAGAACGCGGAGGTCGGGATTGAGGTTGAGCACCACGGGCGTGAAGTACTGGCGGGTCATCAGGCGAACGAGCAGGCGGCTGCCCCAGTAGGCGAAGCCGAGGCCGACGGCGGCGCCGATAAACGAGAGCGTGAGAGTCTCGCGGAGGACTTGGCGGGCGAGAGTCCAACGGCTGGCCCCGAGGGCGACGCGGACGCCCATCTCCTGACTGTGGGAAGCGGCGCGGGCGAGCATGAGGTTGGCGAGATTGGCGCAGGCGACGAGGAGAATCAGACCGACGACTCCCATCAGGAAGTAGAGCGGGCGCGTAAATTCGGCGCGGAGGTCGGCGGCAATGCCTTTCGCGGCGGGGGAAACGTCGAGGCCCATTGCGAAGAAGGTGTCGCGGCGAAGGCCGGGGGTTTGAGTGGGCGAGGTGGCGGCGAGGACTTCGGGCCAGAAAGATTGGAGCTGCGCGCGGGCCTGGTCGAGGGTGAGGTGGTCCTTGAGGCGGCCGGTGGCGGCGATCCAGAGGAGAGAGCGGTCGCTCATGATTTTGGAGGGATCGGCCCATGCCATGTGTTCGGCAGTGATGGGAATGGTGACGTCGGGAGGCTCGCCGGTGGTCATGCCGGTAAACCATTTGCGAGTGACGCCGACGATAGTGAAGGGCTGGCCCTCGATGAGGATCTGGTCGCCGATGACGTTGGGTGAGCCGGCGAAGCGTGCTTTCCAGTACTGGTAGCCAATGACGGCGACGGGAAGGGCGGCGCCGGGCGTGGCATCGTCGGGAGCGATGAGCCGGCCGAGGTAGGGAGTGACGCCCAGTTCGGAGTAGTAGTTTCCGGTGACGCCGAGGACGTTGGCCTGGGAGAGCGAGCCATTAATTTCGACATTCGAGGCGTCGTTGCGGCTCCAGCCAAAGAGGCCGGAGAAGACGCGCTGGCCGCGCTCGAGTTCCTGGAACATCGGAAACGAGAAGGGAATCTTGTTGCCGGCGCGGAGGGCGGAGAGTTCGACGAGGCGCTCGGGCTCGCGGACGGGGAGGTCGCGAAGGAGCAGAGCGTTGACGAGGGTGAAGATAGCGGTGTTCGCGCCAATGCCGAGAGCGAGCGAGACGATGGCGACAAGCGAAAAGGCGGGATTGCGGACGAGCGAGCGAATCGTGCGGCGCAGATTGGACTGGATGGTGGCCACGCCCCTCAGCTCAGAAAAATGATCGCCAGCAACGAACAATTTAGATTTACGCGAAACGAGACGGCGTTTCAAGGCGGAATACGCCGTGCGGCGCAAGCGTGAAGAGGCCGAACAGGAAAAGCGCAATTGACTTCCGGCGAGGCGGGCCTTAGGCTCCCGCACGAAATTGATTTTCGCCGGGGCGACCAGCACCTCTGGCGGTGCCATTGATTGGGGGAGAGGATGAGGAAGAGCTTGATTGTTGCAATCGTAAGCTTGCTCGGGGCGTTGGCGGCGTTTGCCGCGACGGCGCCGAAGGTGGTGTACGTCAAGTGCGGGAAGCTGATTTACGACGCGGAGAAGCCGCCGATTTCGCCGGCGGCCGTGGTGATCACGGACGGGAAAGTGACGGCGGTTGGCTCGGATGTGCCGGTACCGGAAGGAGCGGAGCAGATTGATCTTTCGCGCTACACCGTGATGCCGGGATTCGTGGACGCGCACATCCATATTTGGTCGGGCGCGTTTGGGAAGCAGCCGTCGACGCCGCTGGCGGTACTGCGAGGGTCCAAGGCGATGAGCTATGCGCTCTCGTCGGGCGTAGTGGGCGCGCGGGTTCTGGGCACCGAAGGCTTCATTGACGTCGCGCTGAAGGATGCTATCGAAGAGGGGACGATTCCCGGGCCGCACCTGGTTCCGGCGGCGCACGCTATCACGATTCCGGGCGGGCACGGCGACTTTTTCCCGGCGCCGCCTTTTCTGCCAATGGACGATTTCTATACGCCGATGAACGGCTTCGTCAATTCGCCCGAGGACGCTGAGAAAGCGGTGCACTTGCAGATCAAGTACGGCGCGCGCGTGATCAAGGTGCTGGCGTCGGGCGGAGTGCTTTCGCCGCTCGATTCGCCGACGGCAGAGCAGGTGTCGCCGGAGGAGTTGCGCGTGATCGTCGAACAGGCGCACATGGACCACCTGAAGGTGGCGGCGCATGCGGAGAACATCCGGAGCATCATGGACGCGCTCAATGCTGGCGTGGACTCGATCGAACATGGCTCGGAGCTGAACGACGAGGCTGTGAACTTCATCAAGAGCCACCACGTGGTGCTGGTGCCGACCGTCTATGTGGTGGATAACAGCGTGATTGCGGGCGAAAAGGAGCACATGCCGGATTACGTGATGCAGAAGGTGCGGGCGCTGGCGAAGACTCATTTCCCAAGCTTCCAACTGGCGGTGCGGTTGGGCGTGACGATTGCGGCGGGATCGGACCAATCCTACGGGCCGGGAAGTGGAACAGTGCGCCAGGAGATGATCACGGAGGTGAAGTACGGGATGACGCCGCAGCAGGCGCTCATCGCCGGGACGAGGACCAGCGCGGCGCTGCTGGGCTTGGATCAGCTGGGCACGGTGGAAGTCGGCAAGGAAGGCGATCTGGTGGCTGTCGAGGGGGACCCGCTGAGCGACATTCACGCGCTCGAGAAGGTGAGGGCGGTGATTTTCGAGGGGAGGTCGGTGGAGCCCGCGAATCGGCCGTGAGGGCGGCGCACAGCCGCGTGCGGGACCAGGCGGTAGCGAAGAGACAAGGCTAGGAGCGGTGCGGTGACCGTTGGTTGCATCGCGACGAGCGCGGTGGTAAGTAGTTGTCATGGGGACGTTGCACGAGTGGATCTGGGTGTTGGTCAGTGGAGGCCTGTTTGGCGGGGGGATGCTCGCGTGGGAGGTGGTGAGCCGGAGCGATAGCGGTCGCCGACCGACGTTCTCGTGGCCAATGATTTTAGCGTGGGCTCTAGGGGGACTCTTCTTCGGCGTTGGCGTAACTTTTCGTTGGCGAGCGCTCCACTGGCCGCTGGTCGCGATCACGCTGGGAAGTCTTGGACTGGGCGCTGCCCTGGCCAGGTTTGAGAGACGGAAAGCAAAACCGGCAGATTCAACACTGTGCTGAGGCCGGGTGGTTGGAGCGGAACTGAATCCGGCGTTTCCAATAGTAGAGCGAAAAGGTGAGGGCGGTGATTTTCGAGGGGAGGTCGGTTGAGCCTGCCAACCGGCCGTGAGCGAGTGGCGGCGCGGCTATTCCGGTATTGCTTCCGTGGCTTCGAGTTTCGGTGCGGGCAAAGCTCGCGCGCGAACGCTGCCAATGAGGAGCGCGATGTTAGTGAGCAGGATGATGGCGAACGCCAGCGATGGCAGGAACGCGAACGCCGAGCCTCGCACTTCGAGGACCTGAATCCCCAGGACAGCCGTGATCAGGCCGCGCGGCACAAACCAGACCATCAGCTCACGCTCGAGGCCCGAGAAATCGCGCCATACAAGCCGGCCCGCCTGCACGGCGACCGCGCGGGCGACCAAAATTGCGGCGAAACAGAGCAGGGCGAGCCGCAGGTTGCTGCGCAGCCCCGCGTAGTCAACCAGCATGCCGAGGAGCACAAAGAAAAACGTACGCAGCAGGAACGCCAATTCGCCGTGGAAGGTCAGCATTTGAGACTGGCGGCGGTCATCGGGCGAGTGGCCGCTCGCATCTTTCAAAGGCATTTCGTTGAACCAATCGGCGCCGAGGGCTTCATCGAGATGAAGGCGTTTGCGAATCGCGGTGAAATTGCTGAGCGTAAGGCCGAAGACCAGAACTGATACGAGTTCGTTGCCTTTGAGAAAATGCACGCCCGAATAGACGAGCAGGACGGCAGCGAACGTCAGGACGTGCCAGAAGCGCTCTTCCGAAAGAATAGGAAGCAGGTAGGACCAGAGCATCCCCGCGAGTACGCCGCAGGCCACGGCCAAGATGATGCTCGATCCGAGCGACCAAGCGACGGCCTTCGCGTCGGCGCGCCCGCCCGCAGCGATATCCAGCAAGGTGGTGACCGCGAGCACGGCAAGCGCGTCGCCCAGTGAGGCCTCCACGAGCAATGTGACCTTCACTTCCCGGCGCAAATCCACCTGCTGCAGAACGGGAAAGAGGATTGAGCTGCTGATGCAGCCGAGGACCGCGCCAACGATGAGCGCGTTGAGCCAAGGGAAGTGCAAGGCGAAGCGGCACGCAGCCGCGACGCCTGCCATGGAAAGCACGTAGCTGAACAGCGCGAGAAAGAAGCCGGGGCCGAAGTGCCGGATCTCGCGCAGTTTCATGTCGAGACCGCCCTCAAAGAGAATCAGAATCAACGCGAGCGTGCCGAAGCCGTGCGTCGCGCCGCGAAAAATATCCGGATTCACCCAGTGGAACACCGGGCCAATCAGGACGCCGGTGGCCATCAGGATGATGACATCAGGGACGCGCGTGAAGCGGACCAGGCGGTTAGCGATGAAGGCGAGGACGAGAAGACCGCCGAGGACAGCGAAGAAGAGGGTCAGGTCCATGAGATTGTCCGGCTGGGACGAAGATGATGGAGGAAATCCGCGCCGCGCGCAACGAAAAGTGGCGCAGGGGGGAACCCAGCGGATTCCGTAGCGAACCTAGCGGAACTGAAACCGGCGCTTCCAATAATAGAGCGAACAGCAGAGCCAGAAGAAAGGGAGCGCAGTTTCGCCGACGGCGACTCCGGTGAAGTACGCGTTAGGGAAATGTGCGAGGGCGACGCGAATCTGTGACGCGGCGAACAAGACCGCCAAGGCGAACGTCGCGTAAACGATCGGAAGCGCGAATTTTCTTTTTAGCAAGAGGCCGATTCCCAGCGGCAGACCGATTAGGCCAATGAGCAAAGTGAGGGCGCGGACGTATCGGGAGAGCTCTGGATTATGGTGGTGGAGAATCGTCGGGACGATTGGCAAAAGCGACCAGGGAATCTGAATGGCGCCGTGGAAGTAGCCCCAGCGGTAGGGAAGCGCTTGCGACTCGGCAGCGATGCGCTCAGCCATTCTGGCTACGCTGTGACTACTTTGAGTATCCAAATTGGGCTCGCTAGTGTGGTTGCTGTGTTTGTTGAAGCTTGGCCGGTTGTTCGCCGAGTGCCTTCTGGTTCCCGCACTTCGAGAGATCTGCGAGAGCGTCAATCAATTTCGAGAGGTCGGCTGTGGATAGTTCCTTCATCTCGGCCGTTTTAATCTCTCCTCCAGCGGGAATGATAGCTCCGTTCAGACCGTGGCTAATGTCCACATAACGGTCTCCAGCGAGGCCCGCGGTCTGCAGCGAGACGACTGAATCTTGACGGATCAGATCCTGGTAGCGCTTCTGGATTTGCAAGGTGACCAGAATCTGATGACCGGGGTTTCGTGGATCGTTTGCAAGCTCTAGGTGACTCACTTTCCCGACGGGCATGCCAGTTAATGTAACATCTGCACCTCTCTGCAACCGTGAAGCATCGGGAAGAAACGCGTGGATCTCGTACTTGGGTTCGAAGACTCTCTTCGACCATGAGTAGAGACCGAGACAAAGCAGGGGAATCGTGCACAGGGTCAGAAGGAGCTTCAGGAGCCGATTCGAGATGCGGATTGTGATCTCAGCCACTGACTGGACCTTGTACTGCCCGACATAGAATCACACTTGGGAGGTGAGCACAACCCTGGAGCGTCTTGCACGGCGGCGGGAGCGGGTTGCGCGGTGCGGAGGCGTGTGCTACTTTCGCTGGCCGGGCAAACCTTGAGCAATTTTCCGGAAGAATCCAAGTGAAGGCGGGCGAACTACTGAAGGGCGTGAACCGCGAGGAAGCGGCGCTGCTGGCGAAGCTCGACGTGAAACGGCTGCCGCAGCACCTGGCCGTGATCATGGACGGGAACGGGCGGTGGGCGGAGCGGCGTCATCTGCCGCGCGTGGCAGGGCACCGCGCGGGAGTGAAGGCGGCGCGAGAAGTGATCGAAACGTGCAGCCGGCTGAACGTGCCGTGCCTGACGCTCTATGCGTTTTCGCTGGAAAACTGGCGGCGACCGCAGGCGGAAGTGGATTTTCTGATGCGGTTGCTGCGCGAATACCTGAAGAGGGAACTCCCCGAAATTCACAAGAACAATATCCGGCTGCTCGTGATCGGAAGATCCGGGCAGCTTCCGGAAGGCGTGCGAAAAGACATCCAGGAAGCAATGCAGCTGACAGCGCGCAACACCGGCATGAAGCTGGTGGTGGCGTTGAACTACGGCGGACGCGCGGAGCTGGTGGATGCGTTCAACACGATGCTGGACCACGTGCGGGCGAACGGGCTTTCGGCATTTCGCGCGGACGAGCAGACGATTTCGGAGCATCTCTACACGGCGGGACTACCGGATCCGGATCTGCTGATTCGGACGAGTGGCGAAATGCGCGTGAGCAATTTTCTGCTTTGGCAGATCGCGTATGCGGAGATTTACGTGACGGAGACGCTGTGGCCGGATTTTTCGCGGGCGCGGCTGCTGGAAGCGCTGGTGGATTATCAGCAGCGCGAGCGGCGGTACGGCGGGCTGGGAACGCGGAGGAAGGCGGCGCCGGCGTCCACGGGCGGCGAGGGCTAACGGCGGATGGGCCTGCGCATCGTCACGGGAGTAATCCTGATTGCGGTGGTGGTCGCGCTGGTGTGGTGGGGGCCGGCGTGGCTGCTGGGGGCGATTGCGGCACTGATTGCAATTCTTGGCATGGTGGAGTTTTTCTCGCTGGGCGAGCGGGTAGGGCTTCGCGGCTTCCGGATATGGACCCTGGTGTGCGCGGCCGGAATTTTCTACGCGCAGTACGCGGCGGGAATGGTCGAGACGCACTCGGGACTCGGTTTCGTGCTGATGCGGAATGCCGGCGCGCAGCTTTCCATTGAACTGGTGCTGCTGATTTTTCTTTTTGGCGCTGTGGGAATCGGGTTGGCGACGAAGCGGCCGCTGCAGGACGTGCTGCCGGCGATTTCGATCAGCTCGGCGGGGCTGCTGTTCGTGGCGCTGCCGTTCAGCTATCTGGTGCGCATCAACGAACTCGACCGCGTGGGGCGCGAACTGATTTTGTTCACGCTGGCGCTGATCTGGGCGGGAGACACGCTAGCGTATTTCGTGGGGAAGTTCATGGGGCGAGTGCCGATGGCGCCGGCGCTGAGCCCGAAAAAAACGTGGGAAGGCGCGGTGGCGAACGTGGTGGCGTCGCTGCTGGTGGCGCTGGCAGCGTCACGATGGATGGACGTGGATCTGACGACGCTGTTGATCATCGCGGCGGCGGCCAATATCGCGGGACAAATGGGCGACCTGATCGAGTCGGCGTACAAGCGCGGCGCCAACGTGAAGGACTCAGGCACAATCGTCCCGGGGCACGGCGGCGTCCTGGACCGGATCGACAGCCTGATCCTGGCAGCGCCCGTTGTATGGACTCTGTATACGTGGCTGGCCGCGCGATAGGGCCCTGCAATCGTGGCTCGTACGACCTTGCAGGACGAAGCCAAAACCACTGCCTCAGGGGTTAAAACCCCTAGCGAGAGGGCGGCTGTTATGTCGGAGCTGAAGCTCCGACCCCCTAAAATCGCGCACGCGCTTCCGGTAACTCTAGAGGTCAGTTCCGCATTTAGTTGCCGGGACCCGGAGGATACGCAGGCAGGTCCGGCGGCCGCGGCGGAAGCTTCTTCGGATTCGCCTCGATTTCCTTCATTACCACTTCTATCGCTTTTTCGAGCTGCGGATCGTGGCCGTCGTGGAGCTTGTCGGGCGTGTTGTCGATGACGATATCTGGCTCGACGCCGTGGTTTTCGATGAGCCACTGGCTATCGAGGCCGTAGAGCGAGAATTCGGGCCGCGTAACGTAGCCGCCATCCATCAGTGGAATCTCGCCGCGAATTCCACGAACGCCGCCCCACGTGCGCATGCCGATCACGGGGCCAAGCTTGTAGTGCTTGAAGAAATAGGTGAAGAAGTCTCCGTCGGAAGCGGCGTACTCATTGGTGACGCAGACCATCGGGCCGTAGAAGACGTTGGGCGGTTCGGTGGTGCTTTCGAAGTTGCGCGCGGATTCCATTCCGGCGAGGACGCGGCGAAGGCGCTCGAAGATGAGCTGGTCCACGAAGCCGCCGCCGTTGTACCGGACGTCAAAGATGATTCCTTGCTTGCGAATCTGCGGGAGATACTGCTTCACAAATTCGTTCAAGCCGCTCGCGCCCATGTCCGGCAGGTAGACGTAGCCGACCTTGCCGTCGGTGGCGCGGGAGACCTTTTCGCGATTCGAATCGATCCAGTCGAGTTCGTGGAGCTTGAATTCGCTGGAGATGGGCTTGACGACAACCTGACGCGCGCCCTCGTCGGACGGCTTCGAGTTAATCGTGAGCGTAACGTTGTTGCCGGCGGTGTTGACGAAGGCTTCGTAGGGATTCTCCGGAACGCGGAGCGGCTGGCCGTTGACGGCGAGGATGTAATCGCCCTCCTTCACGTTTACGCCAGGCTCCGTGAGAGGGGAGCGCAGCGCGTTGTCCCAGTTTTCGCCGGGATAGATTTTCTTGAGGCGATAGTAGCCGCTCGCGGAGTCAGCCTCGAAATCGGCGCCGAGATGGCCCAGATTTACGGGATGCAGATCCGGGTAGTCGCCGCCGCCGACATAGGTGTGGGAGTTGGAGAGTTCGCCCACGAATTCGCCGAGAATGTAGTTCAGGTCATAGCGGTCGGCGACATAGGGGAGCAACTGGGCGTACTTATCGCGCTCCTTGGCCCAATCGACGCCGTTCATCGAGGCTTCGAAGAAGTAGTCGCGCTCCTGGCGGTAAACCTCGTAGAACATCTCCTTCCACTCGGCGCGGGGATCGACTTCCGCCTGCATGCCGCTGAGGGAAAGGGCGCCGTCACCAACATGGTGCGGGGCGCCGGCGGGCGTTGCGTCGACGATGCCGTAAGTGGCGCCGTCGGAGCCCCCCGGGCCGGAGTAAAGGAGCTTCTTGCCGTCGAACGAGAGCGCGTAGGAGGTTGCTCCGGCGACAAGGATGGAGTCCTTGCGTTCCTTCATGTCGAAAATGTGGATGGCAAAGGATTCGCCGGCAAGCGGGCCAGAGAGGCCAAAGATCGGCGCGGTGATGTAGAAGACGTAACCCTTCGTCGCGCCAACGTTGCCCATGTTCTCGGCAGGCATCGGGAGGGCGACGACGCGATTCTGGATGCCGTCGAGGTCGATGCGGAAGGCTTCCTTTTTCTCTTCGGATTTCTTTTCCTCTGACTTCTTCTCTTCGGGCTTCTTTTCTTCTTTCTTGGCTTCCTTCGACTTCGCCTTCTTGCCCTCCTCGGGCTTCATTTCCACGGAAGGCGGAGGCTCCTTCTTTTCATCCGGATTGGCCTTCTTCACTTCGGTTTCATCGCTCTGCGGCGCGAAGGGCGAGGGCTCGTCGGCGCGGAGCGTGACGACGTATACGCGGAACGCCTTGGGATTCGCGAATTCGAAGTCGAAGACGCCGAGTACTTCGTTGAAATCGCGCGCGGACGCGAAGTAGAGATACTTGCCGTCGGGATCGAAGACAGGATTGACGCTGGCGGTGAAATCGGTGGTCACCGGCGTGATTTTCTTGTCTTCGAGCGAGTAGAGGTAGATGACCTGATTGCCATTGGCCGATGACTTCGCGTAGGCGACCCACTTGCTGTCAGGCGACCAGTTGTAGTCGGTCAAGTCCGAATAGTGGCCCTGGTCGATGAGCACGGGCTTTTTCTCGTCGATATCGACGTAAAAGAGGCGCACCGACTTGTCGGCGAAGAGCAGCTTCTTGCTGTCTGGCGACCATGTGGGCTGCAGGCGGTGCATGGTGCCATCGGTGGTGACGCGGACTTCCTTGCCCATGCCGTCCTGCGGCGCGAGGTAGATTTCCTCTTCGCCGGTGCGGTCGGAGAGATAGGCGACCCACTTGCCGTCGGGCGACCACGCAACGTTCTCCTCGCGGATTCCTGCTGTACGAGTCAGCTCGCGAATGCTGCCTTCCTTGGCGGGGACGGTGAAGACGTCGCCGCGAGCGCTGAAGGCGGCGCGCTTGCCGTCGGGCGAAATATCGAATGACGTGATGAGCTTGCTGGTGCTGGTCCAGCGCTTGCGGGCCTGATCCGTGTCGCCGGGAAGGTAGACGGTGACCTTCTTCGCCTGCTCATCGGCCAGATCCATTTTGTAGAGATAGCCGCCGTTCTCGAAGACGATGGCATCAGGACCCAGGCTCGGCCAGTTCACGTCAAATTCCGTAAAGTGCGTGAGCTGGCGGATCTGCTTGCTCTTCATGTCGTACGCGAAGAGGTTCATGCGGTGGTCGGGACCCTGGTCGGAATCGAAATAGATCGTGTCGCCGTGCCACATCGGAAAGGTGTCCGTGCCCTTGTAGTCGGGATCGATTTCGTCGTAGTGGTTCGTCTTGAAATTGTAGAGGGAGATTCTCTGAGCCATGCCGCCGGTGTAGCGCTTCCACGTGCGGAAGTTGCGGAAGATGCGGTTGTAGGCGATTTCGCTTCCGTCGGGCGAAAAGGAGGTGAGGCCGCCCTTGAAGACAGGCAGACGCGCGGGCAGGCCGCCGTCCTCGGAGATGGTGTAGAGCTGGGGGAACCAGTCGTTGAACGTGTCGCGGCGCGAAAGGAAGAGGATGCTCTTGGCGTCGGGCATCCAGTTGATGACTTCGCTCTCCATGCCCATGCGTTCGGGAAGCTCGACGGGAGGATTCTGGAACGTGAGCTGCTTGGGCTGGCCGCCTTCGGAGGGAATGACGTAGACGTTCGGATTCCCGTCATATTCGCCCGTGAAGGCGATGCGCGAACCGTCGGGAGAAAATTTCGGGAAGAGTTCGAGGCCCGGATCGGTGGTGATGCGCCGCGCGATGCCGCCGCTCGAAGGCACCAGCCACAAATCGCCCGCGTAGCTGAAGACGATGCGGTCCTTGTAGACGTCAGGGAAGCGCAGCAGGCGCCCTTCCTGCATCTCCGATTCCTGCGATCCCATGATCGCCGTGCACGCCGCAACCGCGAGGCAGATGAACAGGATATTCCGAAGCACTTTCATGCTCTTCCTCCGAAGAATTTGCGTGTGTTTTTGAACTGGTTGCAGACTTACCTGCGGCCGCGGGCTCCAGCGGCTCCAGATGTGGCTCTCGCGCCTACTGCGCTGCGGCTGAAGTCATGAGCCGCGGCCCCCAACCCACCCTTCCGCCCCGCGAGAGTATACACCTATCGGCGCTGCGACGGACATAGTCGGTCGCGCGAAGATGCGCGGGTTCTGAGCTATTCGCGACGGGGAGAGGCGATGTTCTTGTAGACGACGCCGCCCTTCATCACGAACGCGACGCGGCGCACGGCGGTGATGTCGTCGAGCGGGTTGCCGTCGAGCGCGATGATGTCCGCCTGCAAGCCCGGCGCGATCGAGCCGATCTGATCGGCCATGCGAATCGCTTCGGCGCTGAGCGAATTGGCGGAGACCATGGCGGCCATCGGGTCCATGCCGCAGTCGCGGACGCGATGAATGAAGTCTTCGGCGTTGCGACCGTGCGCGCCGGCTACGGCGTCCGTGCCGTAGACAATCTTCAGTCCCGGAATGCGCAGCGCGCGGCGCAGAAATTCCTGATGCGCCGGGATCAAGCCAGACATCGCGGCAAAACCCTCTTCTGTGTAATAAGGCGGCGCGAGGTAGCGGTCCTTGTATTCGAGGTACGTTTGAAGCAGCAGGCCCGCTTGGGGATCGAGATAGGTGCCGCGCTTCGCCATCAACTTCAAGTCGTCGTCGCTCGCGCCAAGGCCGTGCTCGATCTCCGTGCAACCCGCGAGAGTGGCGGCGTGCACCGCGTCGCGATAGGCGTGGACCAGCGAGCGCAAGCCCTGCTTGCGCGCTTCGTCGCACGCGGCGTCGAGCTGCTCCTGCGACATCGTCATCGGGCCGCGCGTCATGCCACCCGAGGCGTAAATCTTAATGAGGTCCGCACCTGCCGCCTTCTGCTTACGGACGAACTCGCGGATCTCGTCGGGCGTGCCGGTTTGCTCGCCACGGCCAAAGAGCGGCTCGATCGCCGTGAGAATTCGAGGCCCGGGAATCTCACCCTTTGCGATTGCGTCGCGGAGCGGGACATCGGCGGGCGAGCCTACGCTTTGCACGGTGGTGAACCCGGCCATTAGCGTCTCCCAGGCATTCGCTGCGGCTGCGTAGGTGGCGAAGGCCGTGGTACCGCCCTGGCCCGCATTTTTTCCGTCGGCGCCGAAAATCCACGTGATGTGAACGTGCGCGTCAATCCAGCCGGGGAGGACAGTCAGGCAGCGCAGGTCGTAATCGACAGGGCTTGCGTTCGGGTCGATGGCTACGATCTTTCCGTCTTCAACGACGATGCGGGTATCGCGCAGCACGCCGCCCTTGCCGTCGAGCAGAATGCCGGCCGCAATCACGATGCGCTTGCCGGGCGCAACAGTTTGTCCCCAAGCGGAATGCACTTGAGCCCAAACGCCGAGAACGCCAAGAACACCGAGAACGATTTTCGATGCCGCCGCCAATTCTCCTCCAGTCCTGCCCCAAGGCGCGGCTCATTCTGCCACATTCTCGGTGACAATCGGCGTAGCGGCGGACTTGCAGACAACTCCGCCTCACGCAGGCGGCATCTTGTCGTCATTCGTCCAGGAGTGTGCTATGTGCTCCCTGAACGGAGGCCAACGGACGTGATTCGGTTGAGTACGCACCTTGAATTCAACGGACAATGCGCCGCGGCGTTGCGGTTCTACGAAAGGGTTCTGGGCGGGAAGATTCGCTTCATGATGACCTACGGTGAATCGCCCATCGCGGCTCAGACGCCGTCCGAATGGCTGGAAAAGATCATCCACGCCACCTTTGTTCTAGGCGACCGTACGCTGAGCGCAACGGATTCCTGGCGTGAGGATTTTCGCAAGGCCCAAGGCTTCGCGGTGACGCTCGACATCGACGATGCGGAGGAAGCCGACCGCGTTTTTGCGGCGCTTTCTGAGAGCGCGTCAATCGGAATGCCGATCCAGGAAACATTCTGGGCGCAGCGCTTCGGCATGCTGGTCGATCAATTCGGCATACCTTGGATGATCAACTGCAGCAAACCCACTTGATGCGTTCTGCGCTTACCGCGGCCGGGATGGTGTGGCGGGCGGTACGCCGAAGGTGCCCGGAACGACTTCAAGGAACGTCCGCTGCTCCCGCAGGATGATGCGCTTCGTCTGCGCCATCGAGAAATTCGCCCGCGCTTCGGGGTCCGTTTTCAGACGGGCCCGGTAGGCTTCGTACGACGCGAGGCTGTCGAAGGCAATTAATCCCCATGCGACGTCGTTCGTCCCTTCGTCCGGCAGGAAGTAGCCGACGAGATGTCCGCCGCATCGAGGAATGATCTTCGCCCAGTTCTCGGCATATTTGCGGAAGTCTTCCTTCTGGAAGGGATCAATCTGGTAGCGAATAAAGCAGGTGACGGTCATCGTGCTCCTCTCAGTGCTCTCCGCGACGACCCAATCGCCGCCGCTTGAGCCTAGCGCCGCTCCCATGCCCGCAAGCAGCGCCATCGCATCGCGGCGACTGATCGGCGGGGCCGGGAACGCCTTAGGATTCATGGCCGGCAGTGTGCTGGTTGCGCGGCATGGACACTTCGGCTATCATCGAAGTATGGATGTCGAGTCGACGGACGCGAAGGTTTCCTCCATCGCCGCGGCAATTGGCGAGCCCGCGCGCGCACGTATGCTCTACTGCCTGATCGACGGGCGCGCGCGAACCAGCACGGAGTTGGCGGTCGTGGCCGAGGTGAGCCCTTCAACCGCGAGCGCGCACCTGAGTCGCCTGACAGAGGAGAGGCTGGTAAGAGTGTTGCCGCAAGGAAAGCACCGCTACTACAGCCTCGAGGGCGCGAGTGTTGCGAACGCGCTTGAAGCGCTCAGCGTCGTGGCCGGTGGATCGCGAGCGGCATTCGTCCCGAACACGCCAAGCCGTCTGCGCGCTGCAAGGACCTGCTACGACCATATTGCAGGCACGCTGGGCGTGTTGCTCCACGATCGCTTCCAGGCGATGGGATGGCTGTCATCCGCAACGAGTGGCGTTGCGTATGACCTCACGCCGCGAGGCACGAAGGCATTTGAAGCTTTCGGCGTCGACATCGAGGGGGCGAAAAGGCTGCGGCGGCGCTTTGCGTATGCCTGTGTCGACTGGAGCGAGCGGAGGCCGCATGTGGGCGGCGCCGTGGGTGCTGCGCTGCTCGACGTGACGCTCAGACGAAGATGGGTAGTGCGAGATCTTGATAGCCGCGCGCTGGAAGTGACGCGGCTGGGCAAGCGCGAAATGTCAGCCCGCTTCGGTCTCGACTCGTGACGCTGAGGCGGAGCATTGAAAACAGCTACGGCCCCCCGTATCCTAGGTAGTCCCGATGAAGATTGCCCTCGCGCAGTTCAATCCGACAATCGGCGATTTCGAAGGCAACGTGGCGCGCATTCGCGAGTTGGCTAGCGAAGCTAAGGCTGGCGGCGCGGATCTGGCTCTTTTTTCAGAGCTTTGCCTTTGCGGATACCCACCGCAGGATCTGGTCGAGCGGCCGGCGTTTGCGGCGCGCAACCAAACGGAACTCGCCAAGCTCGCGAAGCTGATTCCGCTGCCGTCGCTTGTCGGCTATGTGGGCAAGGCGCAGGACGACACAGGCAAGCCCGTAGCGAATTGCGCCGCGCTGATTGCGGACGGCCGCATCCTTTTCGAGCAGCGCAAGATGCTGCTGCCGACTTACGACGTCTTCGATGAGTCGCGCTATTTTCAGCCGGCGCACACGCAGCACGTGTTTCCGTTCAAGGCCGCGAAGCTGGGCGTAACGATTTGCGAAGACGCCTGGAACGACAAGAATTTCTGGCCGCAACGGCTGTATGACCGTGATCCGATCACGGAGCTAACCGGGAAGGGAAGCGACCTGCTGCTGAACCTCTCATCCTCTCCCTACACGCTCGATAAACGTGGCCTGCGGCACGACATGCTCCGAGCGATAGCGGTCGAGCAGAAAGTGCCGGTGGTTTATGTGAACCAGGTAGGCGGAAACGACAGTCTGATTTTCGATGGCTCGAGCATCGCGTTCATGCCGGACGGCCGCGTAGGCGCCTTGGCGAAGTCGTTCGAAGAGGACATGGTCTTCTTCGATACGACGACCGGCCAGGGAGACATTCGGTGCCAGCCCCAGAACGAGCTGGAGGCTGCGTATCTGGCGCTGGTGATTGGCACGCGCGACTACGTGCGCAAGTGCGGATTCCGCAAGGTCGTTATCGGCTTGAGCGGCGGAATCGATTCCGCGCTTGTGGCCACAATTGCTGCGGATGCGCTCGGGCGCGAAAACGTGCTCGGCGTAAGCATGCCGGGGCCTTATTCCTCGGAGGGCAGTCGCAACGACGCGCGGAAGCTGGCCGAGAATCTCGGAATCGAATTCTTGTCGTTGCCGATCGGCGGAACGTTTCAGAGTTATCGCGACACGCTGGCGGCGCCGTTCGGCAAACGTGCTTCGGATGTGACCGAGGAAAATCTACAAGCCCGCATCCGCGGCAACCTGCTGATGGCCCTCTCGAATAAGTTCGGCTCGCTGGTGTTGAGCACCGGCAATAAATCCGAAATGGCGGTGGGCTACTGCACGCTGTACGGCGATATGGCTGGCGGACTGGCCGTAATTTCCGATGTGCCGAAGACGATGGTCTACGAGCTCGCCGCCTTTGTGAACCGTAAGGGCGAGCGCATCCCGGCTGGCACGATCAGCAAGCCGCCGTCTGCCGAGCTTCGTCCGAATCAGAAGGACCAGGACACGCTGCCGCCGTATGAAGTGCTCGACCGCATTCTCAAGGCGTATGTCGAGGACCTGCGCAGTCCGGAGGAGATCGCCGATCTCCTCGGCTATCCGATTCAGTTGGTGCGCTCGGTTGCGTTGCTGGTCGACGGCAGCGAGTACAAGCGCAAGCAAGCGCCTCCCGGACTGAAAGTTACGTCGAAAGCCTTTAGCGTCGGTCGCCGCTTTCCGATCGCGCAGAAGCTCACCACCTGAATCGCGTAGAGTCCGGGTCAGTCCCCCGGCAATTGATTTCCCTTAAGCTATTCGGCCGAGGAGTCCGGGTCGGATTGTTCTGAGGCGGCTAGTACCGCGGTTTGCCTGAGGCTGCCAACGTGTCGAAACGCGCGGTGTAAGTCTCGTGTTCGTTGTGCCCCGCGCAGATCGAGTTCAGACAATGTGACGTTGCGTGAGTTCGGTCCCACGTCAAGTCCTTTGCGACATTCGCTTACCCGCGGTTGCGTCGGCGATGAACCGGCACGTCGGCGTCGCGCAAAATGGGGAAGCCGAGGGAAGCGTGGAATTGCACTGCGAGTGGGGAGAATCCCGCGACTGGGTCCCAGCCTATTTCCTTTTAGCTCCGACGAGATGGTGCGCTTCCTGTTCATTCGCCTGCAGATATGGTTTATATTCATCGAGCAAACGACTCAGGAGGCGGATTCATGCGGCGTTGGTGCTTAATCGCAGTCTGTGTAGTCTTATGGGCAGCGCCCCAGTGTCGGGCACAGGCGGCCTCTTCGGGGGCTGGCGGTCAGGACCAAATCATCGGGTCCGCCGAAGCGTTTATTCGGAATCTCTTTACTTGGGGCCCGGAATATAATCTGAAGCTCGGTCCACTGGCACCCTCTCCCGCAGCCGGTTTCTACACCCTACCCATCGAGGTCACGATCAACGGCCAGAGCGAGAAGGGGACGTTTTACGTCAGCAAGGACGGCAAGACGTTCATTCGAGGGGAGATGTTCGACATGGCGGCGGATCCGTTCGCAGCAGCGCGCGCCAAGCTTCATATCGAAGGTAATCCTTCCAAGGGGCCGGCGGATGCGAGGGTTACCATCGTCGAGTTCAGCGATTTTGAGTGCCCTCATTGCCGCGAGGTGCACACGCTTTTGCACTCAGTCGAAGAACACTATCCGGAGGTGCGCGTTGTGTATAAGGACTTCCCACTCACGCAGATCCATCCCTGGGCCGAAACTGCGGCGATCGGAGGCCGCTGCGCCTACGACCAGTCTCCCGCGGCGTTCTGGAAGGTCCACGACTTGATTTTCGACAATCAGGACGTATTGTCGGCGGACAACATCTGGGACCAGCTCGTGAACTTTGCGGGGCAGACGGGGCTCGATACGAATGCCTTTAAGGTTTGCATGGCGTCGCCCGACGCCAAGAAGGCTGTCGATGAGAATCGCGATCAAGGGCTGGCGCTGAACGTGAATAGCACCCCGACGCTTTTCATCAACGGCCGGACGCTAGCCGGCGGCGACCTGAAGACCATCGAGCAGTTCATCGATTTTGAGCTGCACCGAAAATGAAGTCGCATTCTTGCGGCGGCCACGTACGTAATCGCCGCCCGCGTTTGAGCGTCCGTAGAATTTCGTCCGCGTTCTCGTTGGTCGTCGTAGTTCGAGGTGCTGTTTCCCGGATGAGTGAGTTTTGGTGGGCCCAGACGGGAAGGTTTTTGTGGGCCATTGAGGTGCCGCCGCGCGGATCGTCGTTTCTCCTCTGATCCGTCTAGGCAGGAACCTGCTTGTCCGATCGCGTCGCAAGCTTTTCATTCAGTGGAGCGTAGCCTCTCGTCGACTGAGGACCTGCGTTCCGGTCATGCCTCGCTGAGTTGCAGCTCCCCTCCGCTCAACGGATTTGCTTCTCGGTTCCACGTCGCGTGACGGAGCTTGCGACGACTTCGACTGAGGGGGCCTACCCATCTTAGTCGCAGGTTAGCCCCGACGCCTCGCCGAATCGCAGTCGTCACTCGGTTGCTGACTGTGACCCGCTCTGGCCCGAACCCGGGCCGATCACCATGAACGCGAAGCGTATCTAGCGGTTTGCGCCCCTGCTGTCGTCGATCAGCGGCGCCCGTCGCTCCCGCAATCACCATCCTCCCGGTGATCGTTCTCACGCTGAATAGCAACAGGCACGGCACCGCTTTTCTCCGATTGGGATGATCGTTTGCCTCAGGGTGAGGCAGGGCGATTCCTTCGAGTTTTTCTTCGAGATCAGCCAGGCGGCTTTTGGCCGACCGCCCGCTCCTCGATTCTCTGCCGTGGCGTTGCCCGACGTGGCCCTCGCCCCTCGCCTAGCCATCTCGCGACCCCAGTACCGCGCGCGCGTCTTTCTAAGGTCCACCAATTCCGCATCACGACTGTCCGTGCGCCCACCTCCTCTCCACGCGTAGGGCCGCCCTCCGCGCCTGCATATTTATGTTCTAGGAGGGTAGTTGTGATGGTGCGGGGAAGCTCAGAGCGAAAGTCAGGGGAGGGAGTGGCGGAAGCCGCGGAATCGGTTCGAGGCATCCGCCTCGGGGAAGGACGGTCTGGGGATGATGCGGCCTCTGTGGTGAGGTCGTCGCCGAGGCGGGGTGGGCAATTCAGACGGGCGGGCGAGGCTTAGCTGCAGAGCGCTCGCGAAAAGGATGCGATACGGCAGGGTGCTGGAGCCAAAGGACCACCATGAATATTTCTGGAGTTGTGCCAACCACATCGATTGCGACATCTCGGTCCGGACGGCGAAGACTCCGGTGCTGGGCGGACAAGAACTCTGCGGTCGAGACTGCACGGGCGGACGACGTTCGACCTCGGAATGGCGCGGCGGCCGAACGGATTAGAGATGGTCGAGCGCGTCTGAAGTTGTCCAACCAGGCCGGTACGCACGGTGGCGCTTCGTTCGCCGGGAGCCGCGGCGGGTTGACCGATGCATTGATCGGAATCCTCGACGACTGCCGACATTCGCAGCGGTTGTCGAGCGCAACCGAGCAAGCCGGTCGGCAGCTCCCCCGAGGAAGCCTCCTGGAGCTCCCCGGAGCGGGACTTGAGAACCCAGTTCGCCAGACGCTGATCTCGTTCGACTCGAAGCCATTCGTCGAGGAGGTCACCCACGTCCCGTCGGAGATTAGCGGCTCGGTTAAGGCGCGAAAGGAAAAGCGATTCAACGGAATTTTGCGAACACGTAACCAGATACTCGAGAGGCGGCTGGGAGACGCCCATGAGTGTGCCCCCGTCTACTGTGGCCCCGATGGAAAAGGGGAGTCAAAGCTACGGGACCCTATCAGGAGCGAAAGGCGGGTCAATAGAACGCGAGTCGCAGTACCGGGCTGGAAGCAAATTTCGAAAGCCGCTGATTCCAGGAGGAGCTAATGAACGTCGCCGCGAGGTTTCAGGGAATGACAGCAGCAGGAAACGACGCGACACCTCGGTGGACACTTCCGGGCCGCGAACCGAAGCAACACGCCGAGAGGCATGGCCAGCCGGTCCGTTGGTGGATTGTCCGTCTCGTACGCAACCTTTCGTACCGAGTGCGTCTTGCTGCGACCGCTCCGACCCTCGAACAAGTCGAGACGAGAGAGCTGGAGCTTAGAAACCAGCGGTCTCTCCAACTTGCCGAGGAGTATTCGCGAGGCTACATGGCGGGTTGGCAAGAATGCTTTGAAACGTGCCTCGAAACCGTCGAAGACGAGATCGCTCAGGCCGATGACCTGTGGAATCTCGGCCGAAGCTTGACGGGTTCGGTCCGCAAAGACAACTGAAGCTCCAAGGCAATGCGAGGTGTCCGATGAAAGCATCCGAAGTCTTCGATGTCTGTCATGCCCGGTATCGCGGTTTGCGAGACTTGCTTCACGAAGCGACGGGACAAGTTCGCTCGGTTGATCTCGAGCTGCCGTCGTCGGGCTACCAGTGGCGGCCGGATCGGACGCGTGCGTGCGAATACGTTGCAGACTTCGAGCGTATCGGGCGGGACGCATTGCGACGCCCGGAATGGAGAGGGCGCCTTAAGCTTTTCGAAGCCTATTTTCTCGGCGGCATGGAGTATCGGCGGGCAATTGGGACCGTGGGCGTTGCCGAGGGAACCTTCGACTATTGGTTCCAAGAAGTGAAACGTGCTGTCGGAGCAGCGTATTCCCGAACTGGGCTCTTTCCACCGGGCCAATATTTTCGGCCGTTACAGAAACCCTGAAAGAGCCTGAAGTTAGCGGCTTTTCTTTCCTCCAAAGAGCCGGCGAATCAGCGGAAAGCCCGGTGTAAAGGGCATTGACAACACATTCTTGAGAAGTTCCGAGCGACGCTCGAATCGCTCGTTGATGATGTCTGACGTCTCCTGCTTGGCCGCGACGACAGCCGAGATGTATTTCAGAAAATCGACCCCGCACTTTTCGCAGGTACCGCCATGGCGCTGCTCGTGATGACACGACGGGCATTCGTACCGGAGAGTTGCATGGCACCGGGGACAAAAGCGCGCAATATCGCGCGCTTCGCTGTTGCATCGTGGACACTTCACATGTGAATTGTAGCGAGGAACCGCCTGGGTCGGTGCTCCTGCGCGAGGCGGTGCGCCCAGGTTGTCAACCCGGGCCTCGAAGAGCAGCTAGAGCTCCTCTTAAGAGGAGTTCCTACTTGCCAAGCCGAAAGGGCCAGAACCCTGGGCCACTCGAGTCGGGACCCTGGCGACGGTCGCTTCTCTTTGAGGCGCGGACTCCGGGTTTTCGGCTCGGGTCCGCAGGCCGCGCCGGCGCTGAATTCAGCTTTGCTGCTTGAAGAGGAGCCAACAGGCGGACGATGTGGGAAAGGCGCTCTTGCTTGTACGGCTTTGCCATGCAGACGATGGCGCCGAGGGAGTGCGCGCTCGAGTAGTCGCTCGGATAAGCAGAGCTCGTCGTAAGCACGACGGGGACGCGCTGCAACCGCGGAGTGCCCTTCACGTGGGCACACAACGCGTAGCCGGGCAGATCATCCCCCTCAATCTCCGCGATCACGAGTGCGGGCGTGAACACGTTGAGTACTTCTCGCGCGTCGGCGGGATTGTTCACGGCGATCACGTCGTAGCCCTCGGACATGAGGTGAGCCTTTAGGGTCTCCCGCACGCAAGGGTCGGAATCCATCGCGACGACCAACGGGGGTTTGGGATCAGTCTGACCACCGCCCGTACCGTTCTGCTGGCCATTGAGCTTTCGGCCACCAGAGTCGACGAGCTCACCGATGCCTGTCGGTCCCAGAGCGAGCGCAACGGCGCGACGGCCATCCGGCATTTCGAATACCCGCGCCACTCGGCCACGCTGCTCAGCATGGATGGCGGTCGGCGTCTTGCTGTAAGGGAAGGTAACCATGACTTCCATCCCTCGACAATAGGTAGGACGCGAGGTAACGAATAGGAGGCCACCACGGGAGACGTCAATGGTGGTCGAGATTTCGTCCGGTCCGGCGTTGGTGAGGTCTACATTCCGAACGCGGAGTGGTGCGGAGATCAACACACGGCGCCGACGTCGACGGTCCGCACTTGGGTTCTGCCCCCTGGTTTCGGGCGCTCGGCCCGGGGCTTTCTCGGCAAAATCCTGATTTCCCTCATGCCCCAGTGGCATCGCGGGAGTGATTTCGTCTGGCATGCCCAGAGGCGGATTTGCTGCCAGGTCGTCGTTCGAAAAGGGACAGATGGGGTCGCCCATGCTTAAGATGTCCTTAATGTAAATTAGCCACCGAAAGGGCAGTCTAGGGTGCGGGGGCGGGGACCGCACTAGAAGGGAAGTTACATTTTGCGAGTACTTCAGTCAGTAGGACCAACGGTACTTCAGTACTGGGCCCCTACGGCATTCAGAATCTGAAAGAGATACCGGCGTAAGGCTCCTTCAGGTTCGCCCGAGCGTTCGAAAATTGACCGGCTTGGTTGAAGTCTGGTGCGACAAAAACGAGCCCGCGGTAACCGGCACGCAGGGAGAAGTGCCAAAAGGCCTTAAAATCGAACCCGCCACCGTAGAGAAAGGCTGCACGGTCCTGAGTGAATGGGCCGCCAATTGAGCCGGACGAGATCGGCGACCAGAAGATCCCTCCCGTTCCCGCTTCGGCGAAGGGCCGCAGCCGCCCATTCCTGAAGCTGCCGAACTTGTACACGAAGGCCATGCTGACCTCTTGGGCGGTGGCCTGAGTCCACGAATCGATTACGCCGCCCACGCCGGCGTAAAACTGGGTGTAGCGAGTACGGGAGTAGTTGACTTCGATTGCTCCCCAATCATTGAAGTGATAGCGATAGTTCGCGAGGAGTCCGCCGGAATACGTTGAACTGTCGGTGACGTTCTGGCCGCTCGCGGTGCCCTGGTAGAAGCCCGTAAATGCACCTGCCACTTCGGAGCGGCCGTTCTGGGCACGCGCGGGCCAGGAGGCGAACAAGACAACGGCGAGCAGTAGAGCCAGTCGAATTCTCATGATCCTGCGGATCTCCTCGTTATCAGTTTATGGAGCGATTTTGAGCTGATTTTGGCAAAGACCATCCTACAGTTTGCAATTCGATTTACCTGGTCCGTAAAACCCAAGCCAGAGCCTCGACTGGGCCGGAACAGTCTACAGGAGGAAAGTGTTCCGCGATAGCGTTCGATGAACCGGGACGACCTCAGGTTGCCAGGTTTCGGGGCGGGCTCGTTTGCCAAACGGAGCTCGTAGAATTTGCACTAGGAGCCTGTATCTGCTAGAATACGCGGGCGTTTGTTGCTCTTGAGTTCCTTTTGACACGTGCAATGAGGCTGTCGGGCAACCCGCCCGTCGGCCTTTTTTTGTGACGGGGAGAGGCGAACCAAAGCGCAAATAGCTTTCAAGGCGGACTCCCAGCTGATCTGCTTAAAGTCCGTCCTATGAATGAATTAGGAGTAACAGAAGTGAGTAGAGAGCAAGGTACAGTCAAGTGGTTCAACGCGGCAAAGGGCTATGGCTTCATCCAGCGCCAGTCCGGTGAGGATGTCTTTGTGCACTTTTCAGCGATTCAGTCTGATGGGTACAAGACTCTGAACGAAGGACAGGCGGTTGAGTTCGAGGTGAAGCAGGGTCCGAAAGGCCTCCAAGCCGAGCGTGTAACAAGCCTCTAACCCCCGTTCTGTTTTTCGGTCAACAGCTGAATCCAAGGGGCGGCGCCAAAACCGCCCCTTGATAAGCTGCACAAGCAAAGGGCCGCGCAGGGAGCTTCGCTCTTTCGCACTGATCCAAGGAGGGTGCTGTGCAGGTACTAACAGAAGGCCAGACCATCCGTCACGAGCAGTACGGAATTGGAACCGTCACCGAGTCGAACCCCGAAAGAACAACGATTGAGTTCCACAACCATGGCCTGAAGAAGTTCGTGACGTCCATTTGGACTGCTGAAGTAATCGGTGACGCTTCGAACGATCGTCCCGTGCGCCGCAGGGGTCGACGCAAGACCGTAAAAGCCTAGGTCTTGCCCTTAAGGCGTTTCAATCCTCTTTGGGAAGGCTCCGCCTCACGCTTCGACCAGGTTAGTTCGGATTGCGAACCGAACGAGATCGCTGAAGCTCGCGAAATTCATTTTGTGCATGATGTGGTTGCGATGGCTCTCGATGGTGCGGACGGAAACGCCAAGAGCCGCTGCAACCTGTTTGTTGCTGTTCCCCTCAGCCAGGGCTCTGACGACTTCAACTTCCCGCGAGGTGAGTCGCAGGCAGGGGTCGTTAAGGTCGCAGTGGGCATCAGGGCGGTCCCTGTCAACGAACGTCTCCATCATCGAGGCCGCCAGTTGACTCGTAAAGAAGGGCTCATTGTGCCGTACGTGGTCGATCGCTGAGAGTAATTCGCTTTCGGCGTCCGATTTCAGCATATAGCCCAAGGCTCCGGCGCGGAAAGCCTCGCGAGCGAGTTCTTCCGAAAAGTGCATAGAAAGAATTAGAACCTGGGTCTCCGGCACTTCTTCGCGAATCACTCGGGTAGCCTCGAGACCATTCATTTCCGGCATCGTTAGATCGAGAATCACAAGGTCGGGCTTCTCCTTCTTGGTGCACTCGACCGCCTCCATGCCGGTCGAGGCCTCAGAGCACACCTCGAGACCAGGCTGCTTCTGGACCAGCATGCGAATACCCAGGCGGGCAACGGTGTGATCATCTGCGATTAGAACGCGGTAAGGCTTGGTTGCGGGTGTCTTCATTTTTGGATCCGCCTCTCTCAGCGAACGCTACGAACCAGCGCTCATTGCTAGTCGCTGTCTTCTTCGTCTCTCCCGAACGCGAGACCGTGGCCGGAAGCCAAACCGCAGACAGGCAGGCCGACGTGCACCGTGGTTCCGCGTCCGGGCGTAGTACGGATTTCAAACGAACCGTTCAGCTGGTGAACGCGCTCACGCATGCCGGCGATACCGACACCGAGTGGCTGCTGCACGCCGCTACCGTTCGATGGCTGGGCGATTCCGCAACCCGTATCCTGCACTTCCACTCGAACGTTCTCGCAGTCTCGAGTAAGACGAATGAAGGCGTCACGGCTGCCCGAATATCGGTGAACGTTGGTTAACGCTTCCTGGATGACTCGAAAGAGTGTGAGTTCGACTTCCTGAGGCAACCGGCCAAACGCTTCAGGGGCATCGACGGTCACCGAAATCTTGCTGCGTTCCGAAAAGCCTTTGGCGTACCACCGTAGAGCCGAAGCCAAGCCGGCCTCATCGAGCATGGGAGGATGCATCAGATAGGAGACAGTCCGAACCTCGCGAACCGCCTCTTCGGTCAGCTCAAAGCAAGTGTGAAGCAGGGAAGCGGCAAGAACATTTCGTTTCGGCAGTGCGTCGCGAAGGTTGCCGAGTGTCATTTTAAGAGCGGCCAGGCTCTGGCCGGCGGATTCGTGTAACTCCCGCGCCATCTGTCGTCGCTCTTCGTCCCGAGCGCGGAGCAGCTGCCGAGAGAGCGCGTGAAGCTCATTCTCGATGCGTACCTGATCTGTGATGTCCTGCACGACACCTATAAGGCGCGCCGCCTTCCCGTCAGATCCGCGTATGGGCACGCCGCGGGTTCGATGAATCCGCCACTTTCCGTTGGGGAGCCGACAGCGCGCGATGTACTCGAACTCCTTGCATTCCCGAATGGCCGCCTCGACGATGTCACGAACGCGGCCACGATCATGCGAGTGCAAGCCCTCCCAGGGAGCGGAAGAGGTCCTTGGGTCAGAGACGGAATTATCGAAGAGAGAACGGAATTCGCCCGAGACCACATGCCCTGTGGCGGCGTCGAGTTCCCAGCTGCCGAGATTGGCAATGCGGGCAGCTTGCGCGAGTACGGCTTCGTGTCTCCGAAGGCGCTCTTCGTCTCTTCTTCTCTCAGTGATGTCCCGGATGATTCCGACGAATTGCAACGGCGTGTCCGGCCCGGAGGTCAAGGGAATCGCACGGGCCTGCAGAAGCTGGGATTCACGATTGGGAAAGGTGTACGAGAATTCCTGTTCGATGACCCGCGGTGCGCCTTTTTCTGGGCCGAGGCCCACTGAGGCGTCGTAACACGAGCCAGCTACGTTCCAAACCAGTTGGCTCACAGCCACCTTTTCACCCGGGCCGACGCGCAAGGCACCGTAGAGATGGTCCGAAAACGTGAGATCGCCGGTGCTCAGATCAACTTGCCATGTCCCGACTTCCGCAATCTCCTCTGCGAGAGCCAATAGGCTGTCGGTTTGGCCGAGCATTGTGTCAATTCTTCGAGGGGTCGTAGTGTCGTGCAGCAAGACCGAGAAATGGTCGGAACCCAGACTCGCGGCAAAGCACGTCACCAGAACAGAAAACCACCTCGAGCCGCGGCAAGTGTCGATTCGGCACCCAAATTCCTGCATCTTGTGTTGTTGACGCGCGGCCTCGAACGACCGGTCGAGTAGCGGATGAACCTCGGGTCCCAACAAGCTCTTCATGGAATGGCCGACAAACGCCTCCCGAACGCAGTCGGGCAGCGGGGCACCCGGCGAATAGATGTACTGGATCGCTCCATCGGGGCGAACAGCAAAGCCAACCGTTTGATGCAAACGCAGCAGGGACTCCAATGCGGCCGCGGCGCCTCCATGTTGTAGAGAACCGTTCGATCGTGAACGCAGCTCTTCTCCGGCTTTATAGATGGAAGAGCGCGACTTGAGCCGGTGCGCCTTCGTGGAAATGCCGCGCGCGTTCGAGTCGCAACTGTGAGAGGTCATGAGAGCCTACCGGGCCGGCCTAAGGTCGCACCCCAAAACGGCGAACTTGCCCCGGGGAAGGTACGTGGCAAAGAGCCCGATCTTCGTGCCACGCCCCAAAACCGCCCGGGACACTACTACCAGGTAATTGCGGTGTCAAGTATTATGACTTCAATTCTGAAGCTGCAGTCCGCGGTATATGCCGGGCTCTGCGGGTTCTACTGCGTAGCAAAGCCCACATTCATACGTACTAGCCGCAGCCGTTGACCGGTGGTCTTACGCAGCAGCGAAGCCGAGCAGGACCGTAACCTTGCGAATTGCAAAGCTTTTCGAGAGAGGACTACATTCGTGGCCGGAGCTGGAAGGGAAGGTTGCAGTCTGTTTTCTAAACTGCGAGGCCGCGGTTCTCTTGAAGCCCTCTAACGAGCCCGCGGCCTCAATTTGCCGCTTCACCTCTCACACCTGGATCAGCGCTTGCCTGTGGTCGCGCCTATTGGAATCCTTCCTCGTGCCGAACTAAGTCGCGGGTGCGCTTCGGCCGCGGGTTCGCAACGCGATGACGACGCCCACAAAGATCGAAGCGGCACTTGCCAGTTGTGCATTTGTCAGGCCTAGCACCGAGCGCGGGTTGATGCGAATGAACTCGACCAAAAACCGTGCGGCGCCCGTGAGAATCAAGTATGCCGCGAATACGGTTCCGGTTGGCAGAGACCTTCGCGACGACTCCATCTCTGAGGACTGCGTCCTGAGTTGCCCCTTGCCCATGCGCCAGAGGAACCACGCGATCAGGCAGGCTCCGAGGAATTCATAGAGGGGTGTGGGATGGACGCGCTGGGTGGTGGGCACGACTCCGTTCGGAAAGCTCATGCCCCAGGGCAGGGAGGTGGGAATGCCATAGTCGCCGTCCCCAGCCAGCAGGCACCCGATACGGCCGACGCCGTAGCCCAGAGCTGCGGCCGGCGAGCCTGCGTCGAGCATCTCCAGGAGGGGAATGTCATTTCGCCAGGCAAGCCAGACGAAAACAGCAACTCCGGCGATGAGCCCGCCAAACCAGGCGAACCCATATTGACTGAAGATTTCGGCAAAAGGGTGAGCGAGCAGGTCCTGGGGGCTCTGGAGAACGTGATAGAGCTTCGCTCCGATAATTCCGGCGAGGCTTGGGACGGCGATGAACGTTTCAGCGAGCCCTGACTTCTTGCCCGCGATGCCTCGACGCGCGAGGTCTGCGCGCAAGACGTAGAAAGCCGCGACCATCGCGCTCGCGACCATGAGCCCGAAGGTCGGAATCGTGAAACGCCAAACGTGAAGGAAGGGAATCACCGCGCGCCAGTATAGCGAATTCCACTGAGGGACGGGCGAGGTGGAACCGGTGCATTGCTATTCGCATCTAACAGCGTAGAATGCGGCAAGGATTGCCCTCGGTCGTCCCCCAGGATTGGAGGGCTCGTATGACGCGTTTGTCCCACCGCACGTTCGCGGCCTGCGCCACGCTCGCTTTCGCAAGCATTTGGATCGTTTTGACACCCGCGTTCGCCCAGCGAGGCAGTAGCGCGAGTCATGTTAGTTCGGGAGCGAGTCACTTCGGCGGAAGCCCTTCAGGGAGTCGCAGAAGTTTCGTGGCCAATTCAGGCGGATCGAGGGGTGCGTCGAGTCCGGGGTTTGGCGTTGCGAGCCGCTCCGCGACCGCCGGAGTTGAGAGGGCTAGCTCGAATTCTCGGGCTGCTTCAGGACTGCCGGCAGGTTCGGCGATCATGCCGAAGACGGACCCAAGGAGCGCTCAACCAACCCTCTTTCAGGCGGCCCCACGTCACGTGACCATCGGATTTCCGCCACGGTCAGCATCCGATTCGTCCGCGCGGTCGCTGATCTCACCAGGCGGACGCCAGACGATCTGGGGTGACGGCGATGTTGTTTGGAAGGGCTCAACGCAGAGGACTGCCGCAAGGCCGTCCAAGAGCCTCACGGTTATAAGCGCGGAGGGACATCCGCTCCCCCGCGGAGGCTTAAAGGTTCTGGGGCAGTCCCAAAACTGGCGGCGCCGGAACAGGCACGGCGGCTCCGGCTCATTTGCCTTTTTCGGTTTTGGGTATCCTTTCCTCGGCTTGGGATTTGCGCTGAACTGCGTTCCCTCAGATGACTGGCTTGCAGGCCTCGACTGCGAGAATCTCGGGTATTGGGGCGGCTATTCGATGTCAGAGCCGCAGACTAATAACGCGGGTGGCGGCGACAACGAACAGGAATCGGCCGAGTCGACCATTTCAACGTATCTGCCGGCGCCTGAAGCCGCGCCCGAGAGTCGGCAGCCGCCAGCGCCTTTGACAATGCTGTGCCTCAGGGACGGTACAACGTACGCGGTTAGAACCTATTGGTTGGCCAGCGGCAGGTTGAACTACGTTGCGTCCTACGGTGGACAGAACTCGATTGACATGCAGAACGTGGACCTGCAGGCCACGGTCGATCTCAATGCTCAGCGAGGTGTGGATTTTACGTTAAGGCCAGGATCCGAATCAATTCCGCCCGATCAGCAGCCGCAGGAGCCGAAATAAGGCGTCACGGCGCAAAAATGGGTGTAACCTGTCGGTTGGGGAATCCGTCCGACAAAGCAGAAGTCGGCGTCAGGTCTTCCGAAAGGAGGCCTTATGACTCAGCCGAAACCACAGGGCTCAGGAAGCTGCAAATCGAGTCTCCACTCTAAGGCAGGATCTCTGAGGTTTGTTCGAATCTCGGCGACTGCGTGCGCAGCCGCGATTCTCTTCCTTGCGCCCATCCCTTCTTTTGCGCAACGAGGAGGAGGCGGTGGTGGGGGCGGCGCCTCTCACGGATCGTCGGGCGGCGGTGGTGGCCACTTCGGAGGGAGAGCCAGTTCTGGCGGCGGAGCGCACTGGAGTGGCGGGGGCAGCGCAAGGAGCGCTCCCTCAAACGGCGGAGCCAGGAGTTCGGGCGGGCGCGTCGTAAGGGGTGGTAGCTCGGGTCGAAGCTCGGGCGGTTCGCGTACGGTGACTACACCCGGACCTGCGCGCGCCGAGGCTGCTGGAAGGCAATCAGGATTCGGCGCTTCGTTGCTTCGCTTTTTTGGTTTTTCGCATGCGTCTCCCAGTCAGGCGGCGCCGGCTCGGCCTGACGAGGTAGCGGTCAGCAGAGCCGCCGCCACGGCCAGTTTGCCGCCGACCTTCAGTCGCATTCAGCTCGCTCCCAATCCCGCTTTCAGCCGTACGACCGTTGTGCGGGCGTCGTCGGCAAGCTTTGCTGCTAGGCCGACGGTGAGTGCGCCGCCGCGGCCAATCTGGCCGCACCCGCGGCGTTTCTACCCGTTCCCCTACGGCGGGTATGGCGGGTTTGGGTATGGCTTCTATCCGGGTTGGGGGCTCGGTTTTGGATTCCCGTTCTTTGGGCTCGGCTACTGGGATTGGGGATACTCGTACTCGACGAACTCAAACCTGCCGCCACAGGCGTCTCAGCCGACCATGATTTTGTATCTGACGGACGGCTCAGCGTACGAGGTGACCGACTATTGGGTCACGGGCGACACGTTGAATTATGTGACCGACGGCGGCAAGCGGGGCGCCATCAGTCTGAGAGACCTGGACTTGCGGCGAACCATCGATGCGAACGCCCGGCTTGGTATGAAATTCTCGCTCGATCGCACGGCGCGAGGAAGACCGCTCGATCGAATCGAGCCATCGACGCAGAACACGCCTCCGCCGCAGCCGTAGAGCGGCAAAGAGTGGGATTTTTCGCCGAAAAGCCGGCGGGCGACCCAGATCTCCCTTGGACGACTTTCACTTAGTAAAAAAAGTACTTGCATTTTATTTTGAGTTGCTGTATAATACCTTTCGTTATCCTCGAATTGTGACCAATCGCAAGTAGCAAAGCCACTTAGCAAAAAACCAGAAAAACCCAATTGAGCCCCAGTTTGTCGTTTTGCATTGCCGCCATGCTCGCCAGAGCATGACCCCTATGGAGGCGATATGCCGAATTACAACGCACAAGTGCCGCCGTACTCGATATTTGCGGGTGACGTTGCCCTTGCCTTTAACAGCGAGGCGCCTGGCGCAGGCCAGGCAAGCCAGCAGTTCGCCCTGCCCAGCTATGCCGGCTTTCCGGAGAACGGCCGAACGGTTCGCTGGCAGACCATCTTCGGATCTGCCCCGTCCGCTATCAGCGTAGTGCTTCAAACCGCGTTGAGTGACTCGGATTCCCAGTACGCGACAATCGACACATCCACGGCGACGGCCGGGGAAGCGCGGACCGTCACGGGCGTACGGGGTAACTTCGTCCGAGCCAAGGTGAACTCGATCACGGGAGGCAGCGGAGTCAGCGTCCAGATCCTTGGATAGCGTTCTTCCTCAGTCCGCAAGCGATTGGCCTGTCCCGGGCCAGAAGGGGGATTGGCATGCCGATCAGCAAGAAGCCGGATTCCGATTCAGAAGCAAAGGAAGCTGCCGCCAAAGTTGAAGAAGCGCGGGTTGCCACGACTGAGCTTGCGTTTACCGAAGATCAGGCTGCGAAATGCGCCAAACCTGCGGAAAAACATAACCAGCTGGGGCCGCTGGGAACTGTGCAGGCCACTCCGGAGGTCGAGGTCATGGGCCCTGCTCAGCGCGAGAGAGTGCGGCTCGGCGAAGCCTTGCGAAAGCAGGGAATCGATGAGCACGCGGTGGCTGCAACGTACGCAGATGTCGTCGAGAAGCTGCTCGGGAAAACCCATGAAAGCGACAACGTTGAAAAGCTGCTGGTCGACATTCTGAAGGAATGCAGCAAACACCTCGAGGAAGACGCGAAGGCGGTCGGGAGCAGTCCAGTACGCGTGACGCTGGTTCACAACGTGGCGCGGCCTCAGCGGAATTCTCTCCCGGCGGAGGCGCAGCCCGCTCCGGCAAAGGATCCACCGCCGAACGCCGAGCCCGTCGGGCAGTAGACCCACAGCACGATTGAAGCTTACCGCGGCGGGGGTACCTTTCTAGCGTGGCAACGACAGTCACTTCTGGCGTCGAACGCTGGGCTGCGGACGCACAGTCCGGAGAAGAGCCGCGAGGCAATTCCGAGAGGGATATCCGGATATTCCTCGGGTACGAACCCTTTCCCCGGCAGAATCTTTTTCATGGTTCATCGGCAAAGTACCGGCTGTTCGGCGGCGCTGCCGGGCCGGGGAAGTCGAAGGCGCTGCTGATGGAGGCGATCCTTCAGGCGGACGCACACGCGGGCGCGAATACGCTGGTACTTCGCCGAACCTTCCCGGAGCTCGAGCAATCGCTTCTTCTCTACTTTCGGCGCGACGTTCCGCGGGAACTGTACAAGTCGTTTCATGAGTCGAAGCACCTGGTCACGTTGTGGAACGGTTCGACGATACGGTTCGGGTACTGCCAGGCGGAGTCGGACGTCTATCAGTATCAGGGAGCGGAATTTCTCTTCATCGGCATCGATGAGTTGACGCTGTTCACGCTGCGGCAGTGGCAGTTCCTGACAAGCCGCAACCGCTGCCCGATTCCCGGCACGTACCCCTGCATGGCGGGAGCGACGAACCCAGGAAACATCGGACACGCGTGGGTGAAGTCGCTATGGATCGACAAGAAGCCCGCCAGCGGAATGGAACAACCGGATGAGTACGACGCGGCCGATTACGATTTTATTCCAGCCCGTGTGACCGACAACCCGATCTATGCGAGCGACGAGAATTACGTCAAGACGCTGCGGGCTCTTCCGTCGCATCTGCGCCGCGCCTTCCTGGATGGCGATTGGGAAGTGTTTGCTGGGCAGTATTTCGACAAATTCGACGCGGCATCCCACGTTCTCAGGCCCGAAACCATCGACTGGCGGCCCTGGTGGCCGCGATGGATCTCGGTCGACTGGGGGTTCGAGCACCCCGCGGCCACCTACTGGCACGCGGTAGCCCCTACAGGGGCGGTTGGTTCGGCCGGATCTGATGAGAGCCCGCGGCGCGTGATCACGTACCGCGAGTTCGTCACGCGGCGAACGGCTCCGCGCGAACTTGCGCGCGAAATCATCGCGCGCAGTGTTTCGTCAGCCGGCGGGCCTGCGGAGCGCGAGAAAATCGATGCTGTGTATCTTTCGCCGGACGCGTTCGCGCGGCGGACGGACGAAGCATCGATCGCGGAACAGATGGGCGATGTCTTCGCGGAGGCAGGTTTTCCGCGACCGATTCCGGCGGATGATGACCGGGTGGGCGGCTGGATGCTGATGTACCAAATGCTGGACGCAAACGAGTGGCTGCTGACGGAGAACTGTATCGAACTGATTCGGACGCTGCCGACGTTGATCCGGGATGTAGCCCGCATTGAAGACGTCGAGAAGATGGACGGCGATGATCCGGCCGACGCGGCGCGGTACGGGCTGAAGTCCCGCTACGGGGTTCGGCGCAGCTCACACCAGAATGCGCCGCTCGAGCAACGACTAGCCGAGCGGGTGACGTCGGCAGACCCGACTGTACGGGCCATCCAGGCACGCAAAGCACAGATCGAGGAGTCCCGTCGCGGGCAACCGGTCTCGTTCCGGCGGCACCGTCCTCGCGGGTGAAGGTGCAAAGTCCAGTATCGCCACTTAGGGGGAATCTTGAGGGCCCAAGTCAAAACGCTGTGGCAGACCATCACACGTACACGCTACACGCGATCGCTCGAAGCAGAAGTTGCGCGGTTGAGGGACGAGAATAAGGCGCTGCTGAACTCGATCCTTGGAGTGGCGGGTATTCCGCCGATTCTCGTGAGCGAGCCAACGGATACGGCGAGGCCGACTTCGAATTCTGCCCAGCTAAACGCACGAGCGGGGGCGTCAAGCGTCGCGCCTCTCCGACGGCGTTCCTGGCAGCAGATCAATCGGATGCTGGAGATTCATTCGGCGCGAAAGGCGGACGAGAACCAACCCAATGATGCTCCCGCGGTACGAACTGCAAATCAATAGTTGAGCGGGTCGTTGGATCAGGTGTCAGCTGAATACGGAGGAGCTATGCCATTCATTCAAGGGCGTTACCATATCAATCCCGTCGCAGGACAGGCGCTCGAGGCGGCGAGGCAACTGGAAGAGGCCCTGCTCGAGCAGCTTCAGGAGGAACCAGATAAGGGGAGTGCGCAGGGAGACCCCTTGTCGGGATCCGGCCAGGCTGAAGGGCAAGGGCCCATCCACAGGGTCGAGATCGAAGCGTTTCAAGCTGTGCCATCTCACTCCGGGCGCGCCGTGAAGAAATTCGCGGCCAAGGTTCACCGCGCTGCACCGGCCAGCTCGTCATCGACCCAGCCGCCGCAGCAATCGTCGACGCATGTTTTCCAGGATCCCAACGAGCTGGTTGACTTCCTACAGCAAGAGTTTTCCAAGGACTGCGGGAAGTAAAGTTCGGGAGGTCCTGTTGCTCTCGATCTGAGTTCAGGCCTCTTTGCGGAATCCCTGTTTGCTACAATTTGAATCCTCAGGGCAGGGAACGTGAGCATTTGGGGAACGCCAAGCGGTCGCGTGCGCCGGTGGGGCCGGCGAAGGCACTTCCGCGTCCCTGTGCCGCTGTACGCTCGGCTGGCGATCTTGGCAGCGTCAGTTGCGGTCGGGGGGGCGCTCGCATGGCACACGGCGGAGGTCGCGTTGCGGCCGCGATCGTCCGACGGAAGCCACAACGCCGGTGCCGCCGGCTCCGCAGCGGCAACTCCCTCCCAGCCTCCATGGCAACGCGACGCACTGGACTCCATGGAGGATGGCATTCGCAGCGCAACGGCGGGAAACATTACGGCTGCAGAGGTCGCAGTCGATCGGGCGGGCTCTGTGATCGAGGCGGCGCGAGTCCAGATGCAGCCGGTGGACGCGGACTTTTTTGAAATCGCCAATTCGAAGTTGGATCTGGTTTTAAGGCAGAATCCTGATAACAGTCGGCTGCTCGAGCACGTCACGATGGCGCGGGTGAACCTGGCCCAGTTGCGCTCAGCGGCCGAGGGCGCTCACGGGTCGGGCGCGAGTTCGCAAACCTCGTCAGCCACTCCTACGGCCGGGGCGGCGGAGGACACAGAGCCCGTCGCAGCTGCACCTGGTTCGTCATCAAGTGCCTCGGGCGCACGCAAAATAACCATCGCTGCGCCCAAAGAGATTGAGGCGAATCATATCCTCGAGCCGCAGACGCTCGGCGGCGACACGATCGACGCAACGCTCATGCCGGACACCGCGGAAATTCTTCTGCCGCCTTCGTCGCGGCTCTTTGTAGACAACGTTCGCGTCGAAGATCTGACACTCGAGGGAGCATCCCAGACTCTCGACGGAATTCATTGGAAGAATGTGATCTTCATTGGTACGCGGCTACGTTACGAAGGCGGAGAGCTGGACCTTCGGAACGTTCGGTTCATCCGTTGTACTTTTGGGCTAACCACCGACGAACGCGGCGCGAGACTGGCCAACGCCATCGCGCTGGGCCAAACTTCAATCGTCATCAATTAGCTCGTAGTTTCCGAAACAAAACTTAAACACCCTTCGATCTCGGTCTTGCGGCCTGGTCTCTTTGTGTCTCCTTCCTCGCCGGCACGACCGTTCAGAGAGGCTCGCATGTCCACAGACAAAAACTATGCCGCAGCCAATCCGGCGGTTGTGCCGGTCGAAGGGCCAGAGCGACTGGGGAGTGAGGTTCAGTCTACTGGGGGCGCAGCGGGGGATCGTCGAATTTCGCCCGCGGGTGATTCGCGCGTTTCGCCTGCTCGCCCCAACCCCTCGCTGGATTCCACGACCGACAGCCAAAACGGTTTGAACAACGAACAGCTTCCGGAGAGGCTGCAAGAAGCGCTGCGGCGCCTCGTGCTTCAGTATTCGACGGAGTCGGAGGCGACGCGGCGGCAGGAAATCCGGCGAATCAAGCAGGCGCATCAATTTTGGCGCGGGCTCCAGTATCTCTGGTGGAGCGAGCGAGATCAGAACTGGCATCTCCCGTTCGAGCAGAAGTTGATGGACAACTCATCGCTCGAGGACCTGCCGCGCTACGAGTTCGTCACGAATATTTATCAGGCGTTCGGGCTCTCGCTCATTTCCGTTCTTTCGCAGGACGTGCCGCGAGTGCGCTTCTTTCCGGCATCGGCCCAGGCGGAAGAGGACATCGCTGCGGCCAAGGCGGCGACGGAGGTTGCCGGGCTGGTCGAGCGAAACAATCGAGTGGGAAACCTGATCGTCGAGGAAGCGTTCAATCTGTGGACGGACGGAAAGGTCGGCGCATACGTTCGCTACGTCGTGGACGGGCAGCGGTTCGGATTTCATCCGGAGACTGAGGTCGGCGTCAGGGAAGTCAAGGTTGGAAGCGATGCGTATGTGTGCCCCGAATGCGGGGCGCAGACGGAACCATCTGCTGCGCCGGCGGAGTCGTCCGGCAATTCAGTTGGGAAGCAGAGCGGCCCGACAGGCTCGGACGCTATTTCGCAGAACGCAAAGCGGGATAACCTGTCTTGTTCACAATGTGGGGCGCTGCTGACAGAGGAGGACTTTGTCGCAGCTGAGACGATCACCGTTCCGGCGGCGCAGACCAGGTTGCGAGTTGCGAACGGCCAGGAAGTAATCACGATGGTCGGAGGACTGGAGCTCAAGACTCCCCCGTGGGCCAACGAGATGCACGAATACCCGTACCTTCAGTGGAATATGGAGGTGCATCAGGCACGTCTTCGCGCCGCGTATCCCCACGCGGCCGACAAGATCGGCGCTCCGGTAGCCACGGGAGCCCAAGAATACGAACGGTTGGCGCGGCTGGCGCAATCGCAGGGCGGTCCGCTGACGGAAGGCGGGGACTTCAACATCAACTTGATCACGTTTCAGCGCACGTGGCTGCGGCCGTGGGCGTTCTTTGCGCTCGAAGACAAGTCGCTTCGCGATGAGCTGCTCGCGCTGTTTCCGGACGGCGCCTATGTGGCGTTTGCTGGAGACGCCTATTGCGAGTCGCGCAACGAAAACATGGATGATCATTGGCGCGTGCTCCACGCTCTACCGGGCGACGGTTCAAGCGGGCGCCCAGCACTCGGCGACGCGCTGATCAGCGTGCAAGAACGCTTCAACACGCTTTCGAATCTGCAGATGGAAACGTACGAGTACGGGATCCCGCCGATCTACGCGGACAGCGAGGTCCTCGATTTCGACTCGCTACAGAATCAAACGGCGGAGCCGGGCGCGCATTACCCCGCGCGGGCAAAACCGGGGCAATCACTGGCGTCCGGGTTCTTCCAGCCCGAGCCCGCGGAGGTGCCTCCCGATCTCGCGCAGCACGCCGCGGCGTTGATGGGCCCCGTCGCACAATTCCTCACGGGCGCGTTTCCCGCGCTGTTCGGGGGCGCGATGGCCAACAACGATACGGCTGCAGGCTATGCGATGGCCCGCGACCAGGCGATGGGTCGCATCGGGCTCGTGTGGCGGCGAATGAAGTTCTTTCATTCGGACCTGATGCTGCTGGCCGTCGACTGCTTCCGTAAGAACCGCCCGCAGGATGTGGAAGTGACGTTGCTTGGAGCCGGATCGGCGTTCGAGTCGAAATGGATTCGGCTAGCGGACTTGAAGGGAAACCTCTTCAGCTATCCGGAAACGGACGAGCAGTATCCGACCCTGTGGTCACAGCAACGAGCGGTGCTGCTGCAACTGATGACGAATCCAGATCCTCAAATCCAGTCGGTGCTGGCGCATCCGGAAAACATGGCGCTGGTCAAGAGGCTCGTCGGGCTCGAGGAACTGGTGATTCCCAACGAGGAGTCGCGAACGAAACAGTATCGCGAGATCGCGCAACTTGTGGGGGAATCGCCGATCGTGAAGCGTCACGATGCGAGCGGCGTGGAGGTGATGCTGCCAACTATTTTGCCGGATGAGTTCGCGGATAACCACGCTGTGGAGCTAGATATTTGCCTGCGGTGGTTTTCGTCGGACGCCGGGCAAGTGGCGAAGATCGAGGCGCCGGCAGGATACGCGAACGTCCGCGCGCACGCGCTATTTCACCGCGACTACCTGCGCAAACAGCAAGCAGGCCAAGCCTCGTCGGCCTAGCCTGCGGAATCAATCGGGGATGCGGTCGATGCGTCGGTCAGAATGATCGTTCGATGGCGCTGCCTTGAACGCGCGTGCCGTAGACGCTCTTCTGCGTTTTCGGCGGAGCCACGAGCCTCACGACATGGAGGAGCCGTTCCGGTTTGAACGGCTTCGCCATGCAGACGACCGCGCCGAGCTGATGGCTTGCTGAATAGTCCGCCGGCTGGGCCGAGCGGGTCATCAGGATTACCGGCACGTGTTGTAGTCGCTCGTTGCGCTTGATAATCAGGCACAGATCGTGGCCGCTCATGTCGTCGCCTTCCACTTCGGCGAGGAAGACCGACGGGATCGTTGTCTTCAGGACTTCGAGAGCGGCGCGGGCAGTGGGCACGACGATCACGTTGTACCCATCCTGCTGAAGGAGGTTACGCATCGTATCGGCCGCACGCTGATCCGATTCAACTGCGAGCACGGTAGTCGCCTGCTTTTCCCTAGCCGACGAATCCTCGGCCCCTGCCATCGAGGGGTCTGACGCTGCTTCTTTGGCTACGCTTTTGGCGGCTTGAAACTGGACGGCGACGGCGAGTAAACCAGCACCATAGTCGCTTGCACGGACGACTTCGGCATTCTGTGGCTGATTCAATGCCGAAGCGGCAGGCGAATAGGGGAAGGTCACCTGGAGGAGCTGGCCCTTCGAATAATTGGTGCGTTTCGCGATAAAGAGCAGGCCATCGCGCGAAACGTCGATGCTGGAGCACACTTCTTCAAAGGATTCGGCCACGCTCTCCACGCGAACGTGAACTTGTGCTGAGATTTTGGCGCGCTTGCGGCGGCGGCGTTCCACTCCATCGGGGCCGGAGCGGCGGGACGTAGATGCAATCGTAGACGTACTCACTTCCGCTTCTGCGGAAGCTACTGTTGTCGTCGTGCTCATTCAACACCTCAGTTTTTTCTGCGGGTGGTCCCAAGGGGAACTGCTGTTTGCGATTTCCCCGCTGTAACGGCAGTTTCTCAGTTGGGTGAAGAAATGGGGAATAGTACGTTGGTTTCAATTTGAGATGACTTTCGGGGCCCAGGCGCCTCCGAAATCGTTCGGCTGATTCGACCAGGCGCTGGATTAGCGGTCGTCGTGTAACGGCTTGGAATTCCTGCATTTTGTGGCGGTTTGGAGGGAAGGGAAGTGTCAACAGCACTTGAAAACGCACAGGTAGCTCCTGCGGGACGGTCTGGCGGCGAAACTCGTTCCAGCAGAGCTTCCGCCAGGTCGGGCAAGCCCTCTTCGACGGGCTCAAATGCGCCAAGCTCACCCGCTCCAGCAACGAAGTCGCGCAGTGCCAGCGACGATGAAATTCTCGGGCTGGGAGGCGACCAAGTCGCTCGACCACAGCCGGGCGATCAGATCGAATTTGATTGGGATAGTCCGCTCGAGGATGAATCCAATAGGGCCTCAGGCGAGGAGGAAACGGCGGTGGGCGAAGCTGCTGAACCGTCGCAGATGCAGGCAGCTCTTGAGTCCAACCCCGAGCTGCGGCAAGCCTGGGAAGATGCAAAGGCGTACCGAGAAACATTCGCGACGCCCGAACAGGCGCAGACTGCAAGCGCCCTGGTGGCGGATCTGCAAGCCCTCGACGCGCTCTTTTTCTCCGGCCGGCGCGAAGACCACGCGACGCTTGCGCAGAAAATAGCGATGCTCGACCCGGTGGCGTTCAAGTCTCTCGCACAAGCGATGGGAGAGATAGCCGCCGGTACGGTCCGCCCTGCGGCCCATGCTGACTCAGGCGCGAAGGATGCGAGTGGTTCTGAGCCGGCAGCGTCGAGCCGGGCAGCGAGCATCGGCCAAGAACATCACGACCAAGCGGCAGCTCGAGCTGCCGCTGCGTCCGACCTGGCGGGCACGTCACCGGAGTTTCTGCAAGCGGCAAATGCCGCCGCTGTTGAGAGCGTGCTTGGTGCGATCAATTCGCAAGTTCAACGACTGCTGCCGGAAGAAGTCCCGACGGCCGCCCGGAACAGGGTGGTTGGTGAGATCTACAGGGAACTCGACCGCAGTCTGAGCACAAACCGCGAATTCGCCCGGCAGATGCGCGAGGCGGTTACTTCAGGAAGCCGGGATGCGGAGCATCAGCAGGCCATCGTCTCGCTGGTTACGGGCCGAGCCCGGCAAGCGCTTCCCGCGATCGCGAAAAAAGTGCTCAACGAATGGACTTCCACAATAGTCGCTGCCAACCATGAGCGCCGCGCACGCCAGCGGGTGGCCGAACGGCGCGTCGATATTGTCGGCTCGGGCCGAAGCGGAAGCGATGGGCATCGTACGATGACCCCGCACGACATCGACTATGCGCGAATGTCCGACGCCGACATACTGAACCTGTAGACGAGCTTTGGGCGCAGCGTGCAGCACCGAGCCGCGGTTCTTTCCATCGATCGTTCGATGCTTCAGAGATGGCTTCGGCCCGTCGAACTCTTGTAACTCTGGATCGCCTGCGCGACGTCCTGGACGAAGGATGTCAACTGAGCCGGCGACACACCGGGAGGCAGCTTTATCGTGCCGGCCATTAGAAAGCTGGAGATGGCGTTCGACAAGCGAGTGTTTACGTCGGTCCAGTTGACGCTTCCGTTGGAAGTTGCCGTCACAAGATACGAATCGATGAGCCGCATGCCGATGCCGGGCGTCAACAGCTCCATGTATCCCTCGTTGTCGTTCATGGCGGCCACGATGTCGCTCGAAAACCATTCGAGATCCTGGAGAGTGGTGCCAGCGGGGGCGCCAACCAGATGATTCTGGGCGGCCGCGGATACGATTTGACTGATTGCCGTTTGCTGGGCTGAGAGGTTCGGTGTGCCGTCCGCATTCGCAGGCGGCATGGCGTCCGCAACCGCGCTCGCCAGGCCCACCAGTACCAAATAAGTGTGATGGGTTTGGAGGATGCCTGAAACGGCGACCCCGTAGGCTTCAAACTGGCTAACCGTCATTCCGTGACGAACGGTAGTCAGGTTAGTGGCGAGCGCGTTCCGGACAAAGCATTCTACAGCAGCGGTCTGATTCGCCGCACATTGCTCGCGTGCCGCGCGAGTGGCGACGGCACAAAGAAGTATGGATGCAACACCTAAAACGAGTTTTCTCAGGCCCATTGGATACACCCCCAGAATTGTAGTTTGTAAGGACGCGCATCCGCGAGGACCGGGTGGGAGGAATACGCTTCAGTGCCCGAATGCGCTGCGATAGTCCGATAATGCGGACCCCTCGCCAACTGTCCTAGAGAGCAGTAAACGGGCATGTCTCGTACAGGCGCCAACCTCAACCCATTCGTCGCCAGTTGCGAGGGCGGATTTCGAACCACTTTCAACCGTCCGTGAAGGACACCTGCACAAACATCGCGCTCCTGTTACCGAGCGCGAGATTCTGTCTTCGAACTCAAGGGAGAACCAACCAACATGGCACAGATGCAGAACGCACAGTCGGTCGCGTTACAGCTTGAAAAGGTTCGCGACAAGCTTCCTCTTTTGTACGAGCGCGACGACATCCTGCTGACAATGATCCAGCAGCGGGGGGATGTCGAGCGCGTCAGCTCGCGCAACATGCGCCTTCCCCTGCAGATCCGTCCGGGAGGCAAGGCCGGGCTCGCCAATATGGACGGCGGCGACCTGGGCCGCGGCTCCGGAACGATTTACGACGTGGCGCAAGTCACGCCGGTGTTCTTCCGCCACGCGGTGGAGATCACGAAGCTGGTGGAGTATGCGAGCAACGCACCCGAAAAGGCCGTTGAAAACGCCGCCAAGCGTGAAGTGAAGAACGCGATGGCGCAGTTCCGCTCGTTCCTGGACAAGGTGATGCAGACCAACGGAAACGGCGTGCTCGGCACCATCGGGTCCATCACGACGTCAGGGCTTCCCTCAGGAGTCGCCGCGCAGTTTACGATGGCGAAGCCGCCGGGGGCGCAGCTCTTCTACTTCAACCAGACCGTGCAGGTCTACGATTCCACGCTCACGACGAATCGCGGCTCCGCGAACGTCCTTCTTGTCGATCCCTTCAACTCGCTCATTCAGGTGGATGCGTTGCCGAGCGGCACGACCGCGAACGATGTTGTGGTCCACGACGGCCTCACGGGGGCGCAGCCCACATCGCTGTTCGGAATCCTCTATCACCAATCGAACGCCACAACCGGAACGTGGTTGAACCTGAACCGCGCAACCTATCCCGTCGAGCTTGCGACGCCAGCCGTCAACGGAAACAACTCCGCGCTGACGCCCGGCGCCGTGCGGCTCGCGATCAACAAAGTGCGAAAGTCGTTGGGCTCGAACCAGATCTCGAAACTGATCGCCTACACGTCGCTCGAACAGGAGCATCAGTGGGAGCAGTTGGGCGTCACGATTTCGCAGATCATCAAAGAGGGGGCGGGAGGCCGTGCCAGCGATCTCGACTTGCTGTTCACCGGCGACAAGTCCATGGCCGGTGTACCGATCAAGTCGAGCATCAACGCAAACTCGACCCGCGTCGATTTCCTCGACCTCTCTCACTGGGGACGAGCCGTGATGCAGGACATCGATTTCTATGATGTCGGCGGCCAGACTGTTTTCCCGATTTACGGAGCAAGTGGGGGCCTCGCGTCGGCCTACATCTTCTACTTCGTAACGGGCTTCCAGGTCTGGAACGATTCGCCTCGCTCCGGCGCTTACATCAACAACCTGGCGATTCCGTCAGGCTACTAGGGCTGCGCTCTAAGCCTCCTGCTGACCAAAAGAGGGGTGGAGAGACCTCGTATCTCTCCACCCACCCTCCGCTCATTAGCCAACGCTGCGAGCACAGGGACTGAATGATTCAAGTTACACGCGAGACGCACGAGACTCCGCCCGAAGTCGCGCGGCGCATGGCTTCCGCCGGCGGTCTGAACCGGTTTGACGAGCCGCATTTCCGCGTTGTGTGGGGTGGCTCGCGCCTCACGCTGATCGGTGGGCGATGGACCGATCGCGATCCGCATGGGAACGTTATCCGCGAAGTCATCGAGCTGCGCCATGTGCCGAAATACTTGCCCATAAATCGATGGCATATCGAGCGGTGGATGCCGCCGGAGACTTACGGTTCGCCGGACCGTTGGTACGCGCAGACGATCGAGATTGAAGACGGGATTCGTATCCCGGCGCTTGGGCCGTATCCCTCGCGCGGCGAGTACGAACACTGTTTCACTCTCGAAAATGGGCGCGGCGAGTTCGTTCCGCTAACTCCCACCGCATGCGACTGGATTGTTCGAGCGATTCGTTGGGCTCGCCTGCAACCGGCCACGGCTTCGCGGGCTGCGATTAGGCAGCGCGAGGCTCGCGAAGAGCGCAACTGGGATCAACGGGCCAGCGACTTGCTGGACGACCTCATGTGAAGTGAAAAGCCCGGATTCAACAGCATGTCCGAGCAACCAGCAAGCCTACTTTCGACTCCGCGAGAATAAACCTGAAAGGACCATCGTTTCGATATGACCATGACTCAAACAGCCGGACGCCGCGACATCCTCCTCGAGACTCAATCAAAAGGAGACGTGGCCGCGACGGTCTCGATTGCTTCGATTTCACAGCAAGACTGGTATATCTCGCGTACGCACGGCGTTTATCACATCCCGGCCTGCCCGAAGGGCGAGCCGTACGCGTTGCTCCTGATTACCTCCCGCGGAGATGCGCTCGACCTGGGCGACAACCGTCGATTTCCGTTCACCATTTCGGCGCGGGAAATCGCGGATGACCTCCTCCAGGACCTTCAGGATCACGGCACCTTCGTTTGCGCAGGAGCGCGTCCGACTTCCGAGGAACTTGCGGCGGCGACCGCGCGCCGCGACAGCTTTTACCAGCGTCTCGTCGGCGAGGGCGACACGATGTGGGCGCGTGGTCATTCCTTCCGCGAGATTTCGGATTTGCACCGAAGAGCCGCGATTGCGCTCGGGATCGAGCGCGAGTGGGCGTACGTTCCGGCACGAATGGTGGATTGCCCTGCGTGCGGCGAGAAGGTCAAGCCCGGCGTTGCGGTATGCAGGCATTGCCGCGCGATCCTGGATCCGGAGAAGGCCGCCGCACACGGCCTGTGCAGTCCGAAGGCGGATGGCGCGCCCGGGTCAAAGTCTCCGAGCGGTGCGCCGGAAAGAGATTCCAATCACAACGACAACAAGAATTCACAAGTATTGGCGGCTGCGCGGCCACCGGCACGAAGTTAGCGCGTCCATTCCGTGGCGAGCGACAACCGAGCTCGATCCTCGCGGCTCTAAGACTGATGGAACAGCCCGCGGGCGTTGTACGATGCGAAAGGCTCAGGTCTTTGGTGTCTAGCGCGGTCAAGCGATGCCAGCGGCCGAATTCGGTTGTCGAGAGTGTCGAAGAGGAAGAACGATGAAGAACGTCGCCATGAAATGGTTCTTGGTGCGAACGCTATGCCTTGTGGCGCTCGGCGCTGCGATCGTAGTGGAAGTGCCGACCGTGTGGGCGCAGGGATCCCGCAAAGACGACATTGTCCTCAGCAGCTCAGGGCATCCGATACCCGGAGCGATGGTCAGAGTCTGTCAGGCAGGCGCGACGGGAACACCATGCTCTCCGCTCGCAACCGTATATACCGACGCCACGTTGACGGCCGCGGCGGCGAATCCGTTCCAAAGCGACGGCATCGGGAACTACCACTTCTACGCGCCAGCGGGCCGTTACGTGATTCAAATTTCAGGGCCTGGCATCACGGGAACAAGGGTGTATCCGGACGTGATTCTCGCGCCGGACGTCTCTTCGTCGGGGTCAGGCAACGACATTTCGGCATTCGGCCTCACGCTCGGCGGGAATCTAAGCGTCGCGGGGAACGCGACGATCAACGGGACGCTAACAACGGCGAACTTCAATCCGGGTGTATTCACTCCATCTTCATTGAGCGTGTCGGGTAGCGAGACGGTGGCTGGGCCGCGGCCTCGAACGGATGTCACGGGATTCGGGGCCAAGGGCGATGGCCTAACAGACGATACGGCCGCGATCCAGGCGGCGATCAATACCGTTTGTGCGGAGGACGTCAACCACAAGTCGACTCTTTTCTTTCCGCCCGGAAACTATATCGTCTCGCAGCCGCAGTCGCCTTCGACCAGCCCCGTATTCACCGGCTTTTGCAGCGGCCTGGTTATGGAAGGCTCGGGATCCAACGCCAATCTCCAATTCGGCACCGCTCCCATGAGCCGGATCACGGTGCGTGCGGGGAGCAGTCCGAATGCTTCCGCAGTGTTTGCACCCGCAGGCGCGAATGGAATCGCTTTCAAGAACATCGAAATCGCGGGATACAACCAGGCGGTTTACCTGATCGGTGGCAATGGAGTCACCTTCAACAACACCTGCCTGACCAGCAGCGCCACTTCCATGGCGGACAATGTGCCGCTCAAGATGTCGCAGGTAATTCAAGTAACGTGGAATGGCGGCTGCATTCAGGCGCCCGATGGCAGCCACGACGACGTCTTGATCATCGGCGCCGACACCGGCGGGACCGAGACCCAGCCGGCCGGCCTGATTTTCTTCAACGGCAGCGGCGGAAACTTCTGGATTGGCGACGGCGTGCATTACGACCAGCGCGTGAACACCTGCTGCTCCGGGCCCGGAAATTTCCACTTCTGGAACATCCTCGTCGAGGATGCCACAGCGCCGATCTTTCGCGTGACGAATTCAACGGGCAATCCAGGCAACCAGGCGATGCCGGGAATGCACGAGCTGGATTTCCAGAACTTCGAGGCGTCCGACGGCTCTCCAAACGTTCCGATGGTGAATTTCAACTCCAGCGGCTCACTCTTGTCGGGCGTTCAGATCAAGAACTTCAACGGTGGCGGCGGAGGATATGCCATCGAGATGCAGGCGGGCACTTTGCAAAACTGCAGCGTGGCGGGCGGCGCAGTGCGCGTCCTGGATGGGAGCGGGAATCCTGCGGGCGATTGCATTCAACAGAACAACTCGGGATTGGATTTCATCGCGAATACGGGAAACACGGACCGCCTGCGAGCGGATATCAGCGCTGCGAACGATGGAACCGCGATCCGAGCGACAGCGGCCGGCAATCCGTTCGCGTCGCTCGCCGTCGATCCGGCGCAAGGAGTTCTCTTCAGCGACGGCACCAGCTACGGATACAACGCGCAGGTCTACCAATCGACGAAAGAGGCCCTCGACATCGGGTTCGCGAGCACGCTGCCGCCGACCGGTGTGACCGGTACGGCGACGACGGGCGGCACCCTCGCGGCGGGAACCTACTACTATTTCGTACGCAGCACCACAAGCTCGGCGTGTTCGACCACTATGTCGGCGCCATCCGTTATTTCGAACGGCGTTGCACTGAGCGGATCGAATAATGCGGTGAGCCTGACGTGGACGGCTCCGCCCGCAGGGGCAGCGTCCGCAGCCGGGTACTGCATCTTCCGCTCGACGCAACCGACGAACTACAGCAACCAGGCGCAGTACCCGTCGGTTTTTGTTTCCGGCGCTTCGACGACGAGTTATACGGATCTCGGCACTGGGTTCGGTTGCTGCAACCTTTACGCGCCCTATAACGTGATGCAGTCCGCGCACCGGTTCACTCCGACGTCGCTCGGCGTAAACACAACGAATCCCCAATTCAATCTGGATGTAAACGGCACGGCGGCCGTGAATTCGCTGAACGGCGTCGCAAAAGCGGAGCGGTTCACCGGTTCGGATGCAGTCGCCAAGATCAACGCCTGCTTAACAGCGGCTGCGAGCACCTCTGGACTGTGCGATGCCCGCGGTCTGGCCGGGACATTCACAGCGTCCTCGCACATATCGGTTCCGGCAGGGACAACATTGCTGTGGGGCCCGGCGCAGCTTACGGTGAATGACACTACAACGAAGGACGCAATCGAGCTGATGGGCGACGGGGCCTCAGTAATTGGATATCAGGAGACGGGGCAGGGAACTGTGCCGCGACCCGATACTTCGGGTTACATCGCATGCGGAATCGCAGGTTGCACGACGGTCGACAACCCGAACTCGGCTACGCGCAACGTCGACTGGATCCACATTCACGGGATGTACCTCCTCGCGAACGGTGCAAGCTCGACTGTGCTGAATCTGACGAGCGTGGGACACGCGGACATCGAAAACAACCGATTCATCCTCGGAAGCGGCGGCGGGTCGTATGGAATTTACGGAAACACGTCGACAGGCAATCAGGATTCGACCAACTCTCTGATCAAGCACAACGAATTCGATCCGGAATCGCAGAACGACACCTGCGCCTATCTGGCCGGCGTCTTCAACTCGCTCGTCTTCGAGCAAAACTCGTGTTACCTGCCTGCCGCAAACACGGGAACACAGGGGTTCGTGCTGGCGAAGGACACAAACGGGAATTATCCGGACAACGACGAGTTCTACGGCAACGATTGCGAAGCGGCGACCACCTCGTTCGGCCAAGTGTGCTTCAACATCATGGGTGCGCAGAGCATCGTCATCGGGCCGAACAATCGCTGCGAGAATGTCTACAACTGCTTCGAGTTTCCCGCGGACGGCTCAGCCGTGGGCATTCACCTGCTGGACCCGTACATCTCGCTTTCGGCGAACACGGTGATAAAGCCAAATGAGCCGGCGGCGGCGATGCTCGCGATCGACAACAACGGCCACAACTGGCAGCCCTCGATGCATTTCGGCATGAACGATCTTGCGGGAGCAAATGTTCTCGGGAACGCCGGATTTGAAGGCTGGCAGAATGCGACGACGCTCTTCTATTGGGGCGGCGTGAGCGGGACCAGCATTAACCAGGGTGGTAGCGGAATCTATGCGCAGGAAACGAGCGCAGGGGCAAATCCGGCGGCTGATTCCTACACGCAAGGAACTTACAACGTTCGCGTCGGCGACGGCGCCACCGCAGGTCTCGGTCTGAATTCCGCATGCATTCAGGTGGACTCGACGCTCGAATACACCTTGATGTTCCGCGTTGCATCCGGGTCCACATCCGATACTTTCAGGCCGGGATTCCGATTCTATTCGGATCCGAACTGCACAGAAGCAAACAAGATCACGAACGTCGCAACGAACGCCCGCGTTCTCTCACCGGCCAACTATGCAGGCGTTTCAACTCTGGCCGGCACCGGAGCGAACTGGCAGTCTACCAACGCCTCGCTGACCTACAACAATGGAATTACCTGCAACTGCAGCGTGACGGGGGCGGACTGGCAGGTCGCGACCGCAAACGCCTGGACGGCCAGCCGCAATTTCGGGATCACGTTTCGGGTGCCGAACGCCTACAGCAATGCGAGCACGATTGCCCACTCCATGCGCGCCTTTCTGCTGGAGAACACGGCTGCGGCGAACAACTACGTCTACTTTGACGATGTCGTTCTCGGGCAAGGCCCCGTGTCACCTGATTTGCGGGCCGCACCGCTGGCCGACAGCGGCAGTGGCGGGACTGTGAATGGCTACGCCAGCTACAACTTCAGCGGCAATGTAACGCTGCAAGCTAACACCGGTTTCGGCGGCACGCTCACCCACAACAACACAGCGAATCGCACGTATACCTTTCCAGACTCTTCGGGAACGGTCGCACTGCAGACGCCGCTTGCTTCGTGGGGATTACAGCATTCGGGATCGGCTCAATCCTTTTCGTCGAACGCGGTGAAAGTCTGGGGAATCATCATTCCCTATGGTGTCAGCTTCAGCCACCTCGATTACAGCGTTTCGACGTTGGATTCCAACTCATCGGACAACTATGACGTTGGGTTGTACGGGCCGTGCGCGGTGAATACTGCAAGCTGCCCTCTCGTGGCACACATTGGCGCGCAGAACCTGAGTTCGACGGGCTACAAGCAGACCAGCGTCAGTTCAGGAACGATTCAACCCGGCCTGTACTGGATCGCGATCACCGGCAACGCCACGACCGCGCAAGTTGCCACGACGTCCGTGAGCGAATGGACCGCATGCCCGTCAACAAACTCGACCACTACATCGACCGGGGGCGCCCTCCCCTCAACAATCGCCACGCCAAACTGCTCTGCTCCTCAGTGGACCGGAGGCGCCGTCGTTGGTATTGGTCTCGAGTGATCCGCAGTTTCTGAACTCATCTGCGCAATTTCTTCCCGAGCTAAATCAACCCGCAACCAGGCCGAGCAGCACGTTCAATTGTCGCGGTTCGCCAAGGGAGGTTTCAATGCCTGTTGTACCGACAACCGGATACGCTCAGACAGAAGAGGCCCTGACCCTGGCGCGCGCTCTAATGAACGATACCGCCGGGACCGTGTTCACAGACGCGCTGCTCATGCCTCTGCTGAACTCCGCGTACCGAGGATTGCAGCGCGAACTGGCCGAGAACGGCGTCAGTGTCCTCATCGAACAGCAGGACTTGGATCTCGAGCTCGATCCTGACACCGGAATCACGAGCACGGAGATCAGTGATGCTTCGAGTCCGCAGCTGCCGTCCGATTGCCTGATGCCGCACATGTTGTGGGAGCGGGCGACGCCAAACACCTCCGATGTGTTCGTGCCAATGGAAAAGTTCATGAGCGGCGGAAGCATGCTGAATCTGCAGCCGTCGTCGTACCTTCGGTTGTGGGAATGGCGCGAGGACAAGATCAATCTGATCGGCGCGACGCAGGCAATCACAGTTCGCATCCGCTACGAGAAGGTCCTGCCGGAGCTGACCCTTGGGACTGACCCGATTCAGATCCGAGCCGCTACCGACCCGCTGGCCTTTGCCACGGCCGCGCTGGCAGCACGATCTCGCGGGGCGCGGGCACTCGCGCAGGACTTGCTTGGCACCGCGCAGATGGCCACGGAGAATCTGATCGAGCGGTACGTGCGTCCGGAGCAAACGAAGGGACGGCGGCGACGGCCTTACGGGTTCCACCGCCGTGTAATTTACCTGTAAGAATTAGCGGGCGACGACGTCGAGAATAACCGTGGTTCCGCGGCCGGCGTTTTGCGCCCCGCCCTGAATCACGAGGTTCGTTATGCCTGCCGGAGTATTGAGGGTTGCGGGCACGCTGTGTCTCTTGCAACCGGCCAGAAGGCCTGCGGCGCAAACAGATAAAAGCATCAGCGTCCAGAGAACTGGGCGAAGCGCTGTCCGCCGCTTGGAGAGCAGCAAGAGGCCAAGTATGATGATCAGAACCAGAAATGAGATCGTCGCCAGCGAGGCATTGGAGATTCCTTCGCCTCCGGCGCTGAGATTGTTCGTTCCGCCGGTGACTGACAACGGAGCGAACGCCCCGGAACTGCCCATAATGCCGTTATAGGTGGTGGCGATCGTGATCGAGAAGGTCGCAGTTGTTCCTGGGGTGACGGTGACGGTGGCCGGGTTCTGCGTACATGTGCTCAATGAAGGGATGTTCGACGGGCAGACGATTGTGACGTCGCCACCAAAGACGCTATCCGGAACGATATTGAAGTTGAAGGTCACCACGCCGCCCTGAATTACGGACTGCTCCTGCGGGCTGCCGTTGAGGGCGAGCTGATAATCGTCGCCCGTGCCGGTGACGTCAGAGGTTGCTGAATCGCCCTGCGAGTCAGTGACGGAAAGGCTTGCGGCGCGCGCTCCCGTCGTAGTGGGAGCGAAATCAACAGAGACCGTGCACGTAGCCCCAGCGTTGAGCGACGTTCCGCAATTGTTGCCGGCAGTTTGAAAATCGCTCGGATTAGCGCCAGTGAACGAGATCGTGAGGCCAGAGACCGCGGCCGAAGAATTGTTTGTGATCGTGAACGCCTGCGTGGGCGTAGAGCCGCCAGTTGGTTGATCGCAGAAGTTGAAGGGCGCCGTCGCGGGGCAGACGCGGGGCGAGGGCGGAGGCGGCAGGGCGGCAGGTGCGGTAATCGTCAGATTGCTCGGATCCTGGCCCACGTCCTCGAATTCAATCACCTGCTGCGCGCCCTGTTCCGCGACGTACAAGTTGCCGCGCGCGTCAAAGGCCATCTCGCCGGGAGACTTGAGCCCACTGGCCAAGGTGGTAACTGCTGAGGATTGGGCATCGACGCGAAGGATGCGCCCTGAATTCGCATCCGCCACGAATAGATTGCCTGCACCATCGACTGCGATGCCTGCGGGGCAAATGCTCGTTGAGTCAGTTGAGGCTGTCGCGTTAGTAGCGCAGGCCGATGCGTCGTGCGATGCGTTGGTTTGCGGCGCAAGTCCCGGAACCGGCCGGATCTCCCGAGTTTGGGTATTGATTGAAAAAACGGAACCGCTTTCCGGCGAAGCGACAAAAAGCGTGCGGCCGTCGACGGTGAGCGCAATGCTCGCGGGGGAAGCAACGTGCGCCAGCACGCTTAGAGAGTAGCTCTGCGCCGAGGCATCGGTCGCGAAGGGAAGGACGCTGATTGTCCCGGCTGTGTGATCGGCGATGTAGAGCGTTCCCGCGCGGTCAATCGCCACGCCAAGCGGGTCCGACAAAGTGACGCTCTGCTTGGGCGCCCAGCGGCCTGCGACGCTTCGCACGATACCGGGCTCGCTGGAATCAGGGCCGCCGATGCGCCGAATCGTCGAATTTAGCGAGTCCGCGATGAAGAGCGAGCCGTCGGCCGCGATTGCGATTCCGCTGCGCGAGAGAAGAGAATTCAAAGCGAGATTGAATTGCGCATCGAGCCCGTTGCCGCCGTCGCCAAGCGAACCAGCCGTTCCGGTTCCCGCGACGACAGCGAGCCGGGTGGTCGACGATGCCGATCCAGGCTTGGAAGCGAGGGCTGCGACGCCTGTGAGCGTGAAGATCCGGTTCGGGGCGGCGGCCGTCGAAATGTAGATGTTTCCCCGTGAATCGAGGGCCAAGGCGCGAACTGCGACGCCCTGGGCGAGTATGACCGGCGAGCGCTGTCCGGAGGGGGCGGCGGTCGCAGAAGAGTCTTGAGCGCGCGTCAGTAAGGCGAGTACGACAGCCGCCGACAGAGCCACCGCGCAAACCATCAGCAATCGCCGCACTCACGTCTCCTTGTATTTCGACGCTTTGGATTCACACCAGGGCATTGGGGTTGCGCGTACTAGCCCGGAGAATCCGACATCATAGCAGCCGCAACACTCTTGTTTCAAAGCGAATTCGCGCATCCCTCCGCGGGCTGCGCCTAGACCACAGACGTTCCGGAGGAAAAATGGCACTTACATTTACGCTCTCTGATACATGGGACGACGGCAAGCGGGTCCACGTTAGCGGTAGTGTTGCCGCGTCGGGAAGCTACACGGCCAGCGGCGACACGCTCGATCTTTCTCAGAGTCCCGTCATCGCGTCCACGCAGGCTCCGATTCCAGGGACTGCCTGGATGGAAGGCCTCGCAGGCTACGATTACGTGTTCTATCCGGGAAGCGGCCTCAACAACGGGAAAGTGAAAATCTTCCAGCAAGGCACGAGCGCCGGCGCTTTTCCGGAGCTCGCGGCCGGATCGTATCCCTCAGCGATTACGAGCGACACGATTAGCTTCTACGGAATCTTCAAGAAGCTCCAGTAAGGCAGGTATGCCTTGGGTTGAGTGTCCACCGCGAGTGAACCATGTCGATTGAATCTTTTTCGCCACTTCCGCTGAATACTTTCGGCTCCTGGGCGACTCTCCCCGATCCCTCGGACGTGCCGCCCGGGATGTCGCCGAGTCTTGCCGATGTGGAGTTCTTCCCGGGCGGAGTGCGCACGCGTCCGGGCCTCCTATCGCAATATCCAGTTCTCGCGGGTCAGCCGCAGATCAACGGGCTGAAGACGTACGCGACATCGAGCCTGGTCCAGCGGCTGCTCGCCCTCGATTCGCTCGGGAATCTCTACAAGGAGACCTCGCCGGGCGTGCTGTCGCTTGCCGCGTCGGTGGTGGCACCGAACATGTTCTTTGCGTCGACCACGCATTTCGGCCGCGAGTACATGGCCTTTTCCGACGGCCTCATCGGCCAGGATCTGCCCCGTCAGTATGACGACTCGAATCTGGACCGAGTGACTCAAATCGGGCCGGCCGAGGGCCCGAGTGTCGCGGACTCCACAACGGCGGGAAGCATTTCACCCGGCGCGCATCAGTGCTCCGTGGTCTTCGTTACCCGCCAGGGATATTGGACGGCGCCGTCGCCGCCCGTGTCTTGGACGGCGGCAGGGAATTTCAAAGTCAGCGTGACAAACATCCCTACGGGCCCGTCGAATGTCGTGCAGCGGCTACTTGTTTTCACGGCGGCAGGAGGCGCGAGCTTCTATCACGTTCCCGCAACGATGGTGATCGATGACAACACGACAACATCCGCGACGGTCGATTTTTCAGACACGATCCTGCTCTCCGGCACAAGCATGGATTATCTCTTCGGGCAGATCGAGCTGCCGGAGCAGCTTGGCGTGGTGGACTATGCCGAGCGCCTCTTTTGGTGGGGCGAGCGCGCCAGCATGGACAATTGGCGGAATCTGAGTTTCGACGGCGGCTGGGACGCATCGGGGAACGGGCGGCCGCTCGGATGGCAACTCGATCCGACGTTCGGCGGCGGCGCGGGCCGGGAGCCCTCCGATGTGGTCTGGGGCGACGCGTTTCGCATCACCGCCGATGGATCGACCGTGGTGCGCGGATTGATCTCTCAGGGCGCGATCACGGACGGCTCGGGCGACCCGCTTTGCCAGATCAATACGGATTATTCGGTGCGCGCGCGCATCAAGCGCTCGTCCAACCTATCGGCCGGCACACTTCGAATCAACGCCTTTAGTCCGACACAGGGGCAGATCGGGACAGGCCTCGCCATCAGTGTGGTGCAGACGACCACCTCCTACCAAGAGTTCACTGCCGACCTCTTCGGTCAGCAGACGACTCTGCCTTCCGACTTGACACTTCGGGTCTACGCCGACGGAACGCCCGCGCCGAGCGGCTCGTGGTTCCTGCTCGACAACATTGAAGTATTCGAGACGAATTCACCGCAGAACGCGTCGCTGGTGCGGGCATCGGCGAGTGAACAGCCCGAGAGTTACGACGGCGTTAGCGGGATCATGGAGATCGCGCTGAACAACGGGCAAGCAATTCGCGCCGCCTTTACTCTCCGCAACAACCTCTATTTCGTCAAAGAGCGCAGCATGTACGTGACGGCGACGGACGGCGTCAATGAGCCGGCGTTGTGGGCTGTCGAGGAGGTCTCCAACAAAGTTGGCACACCCTCGGCGCACGGTGTGGGATTTGGCGAGGAATGGGTGGTTATCGCCGGGCGTTCGGGGCTGTATTTCTTCGACGGCGGCGAACCGACGAAACTTTCGCAGGAGATTCAGCCTACGTGGGATGCAATCAACTGGGCGGCCGGGCAGAACCTCTGGGTGCAGGTCGATACCCAGAACAAGCGCATCCTGGTCGGAGTTCCAATGGGAAGCGCCACTCAGCCGAATCAAGTGCTCGTCCTCGACTACACCGGAGGATTTCAGGATCCGCTCGCACAGATGCCCGCATCGTTCGAGCGCTCGCGCAAATGGGCGCCGTGGATGATTGCCGCCAATTCCTGCGGTCTTATCGAGCGAGCCACCGGCGTTGCGGAGATCTTCTTTGGTTCGAACAACTCGAGCGGAAAGATCTACGGGCTCACTCGCGGTCAATACTCGGACGATGGCGCGGCAATCAATTCGTACTACAGAACGGCGTACTTGGCCACTACGGCCCTGGCGGGACGAAACCTCTTTGGCTACCTGACCGGATATGTCCAGGGAGCCGGTACGCTGGCACTCTCAGCGTTCTCACCTGACAACCTCACGCAAACGCAGCTCGGGTCGTGGACGCTTGCATCTCCGTCGTCGCGCGACATGGAGCAATTCACGAACGTTCTCGCCGAACGCACGGCCTACCAGTTCGGAACGAATGCTGTTGGCTCGTGGTTCTCAATGACAAAGCTTGTGCCTTGGGCCAAGCCCGATCCCTTCGCGATCGTGCGTGGCACCAACTAAGCCGCAACCCTGGAATGTCCCGGTGAGTTTATGCTGAATATTCCTCAAATTGAGGCGCTACGCCGCACGAATCCGCAGTTGTATGAGGCCCTCAAGCGGTTGTCCGAAGCTTCGCTCGGGCCGAACCAAGGCTGGAGCATCGACAACCAAATCACCGACGGTACGAACTATGCGCGCGTTACCGCCGGTGCGCTCACAGAAGGGAAGGTCGACCCATCCAAGTCGGGCGTACTGGCCACGGGCTCTGTGCCGCCGACATGGTCCGGAGCCTTCACGTACGGGTCCACAACATCGAGCATCACGTGGTCCTGGGCTGGACTAACAATTTGCCGTGCTGACGGCACGCAAACGCCAATTCCGAACGGCTCGCTCGCGATTAGCGGTCTCTCGCCCGGCACGACCTACTACTTTTATCCGTTCTGGAACGAGAGCTCATCCGGTCTCGGGTGGGTAGCGGGCGGGGCAGGGAGCCCGGCGAATGCGCTCACGGCCAAGACAAATCCCGCGGCACAACAGCAGGCGTTGCAAGGGCGCATTCCACTCTCACAAGGGGCGATGATGGCGGCCACCACAACGAGCGGCACAGGTGGTGGATCAGGCGGCGGCAGCGGAAGCTGCCTGCGGAGGGGCACGTTGGTTCTGACGCGCGAGCGCGGCAGCGTTCCGATCGAGAGCTGCTGCGTCAGCGAGCATCTGCGTTGCCCGAACCCGGGCGGGGGAGAAGGATGGACGCGCATTGTACGGCTGCAGCTTCGCGAGGCCGACACTTTCATCCGCCTCCATTTTTCGAATGCCGAATCGCTGGACGTGACGCCCCACCACATCTTCACCCTGGCCGACGGCTCGCCGATGCGGGCCGAGCGGCTGTGCCTTTCGGACATTCTGATCAGCCGCTACGGCCATGTGACTCTGAAGCGGATCGAGAGCGTTCTCGAAGAGAGTCAAAAGGTGAGTATTACCTGCGAGCCGACGGCTCAGTTCTACGCGGGCCGATTCGCGGCGAGCATCCTGACGCACAACTATACGTTCACTTCGTAATCGAGAGGGCGTGCCGGAATGAACGGAAAACGGTACTACATCACGACGCTCGAGTCCTGGCAGCGACGAGCAGGAAGGTTCACGAATTCGCACTGGTTGGCTCTTTCGGCGGCCGATGCCGGCATGGGGCAGGGAACTAGCGCTTCCAGCAGCGTGAGCTGCGAGGAGCGGCTCAGCGCGGGTACGAACGGCGCGATTGTGGTGCTGGTGGAGGGCGATGAGGGCGTTCACCTCGATCTCGAGGATGACCCGGCGTTCGAGCCTCTGCCGCATCCGCTGTCGCAGAAGGAAATCTCAGAGTCCGCGCACGTGGCGTTCGCCCCATTGGGTGTGCGGTCAGGCTCCACTGCCTTCGAGGCTACGGAGGTCCTGGGCAAGTTCCACCCTCTCCTGCGCCACCGCGTGTTTTGAGCTGCAATCGTGACGAGCCCCCGGTGATTCGCCTGTATCAAGAGAGCGACCTGGCCGAGTTGCGCCGGATGCACGCACAACAAGGCTTTGATTACGAGTTTCCTGACATCGCCGACCCGATCTTCTTGTCGAAGCTCGTCGTCGAGGATGAACGTGGAAACATAGTGATGGCGTCGCTCGCTCGGATCACGTGCGAGATGTACTTGCTGACTGATCCGGCCGCTGGCACGCCGCGCGAGCGATATGCGCGGCTGCTCGCATTGCACGAGGCGGGCGAACGCGATTTGCTCCAGCGCGGGCTTGAGGACGCGCATGCCTGGCTTCCGCCGGTAATTGCTAAAAGATTCGGTCGGCGGCTCGCAAGTCTTGGATGGGTGCGCGATGACGCCTGGACGCCTTACTGCCGGCGCTTGTCGCTCAAGTAGATGACCCAGACCTTGAGACAGGAAGATCCAGATCCCTTGAGGAGGTGCAGATGTCACGCGCAGCACAGAGCACGACCCGGGCGCTGACGGACCAGCAGCTCGCGCAGCAAAACCAGCTCATCTCGCAAGCGAACCAGCAGGGAAGTCAGGACCGCTCTCTGCTGATGCCGACGATTCAGAGCTTGCTCACGAATCCGGGCTACACTCCGGCGCAGCAATCGGCCATCACGCAGCAGAGCCTGGGAGCCGCCAACACGGCGTATGACGCGCTTCGCCAGCGCGCGGCAAATCGCGTGGCCGCGACAAACAACGCCGCGGGGTACGGAGATCTTCTCGCTCAAGTCGGGAGGCAGCAGGCTCAAACGGACGCCAGCCAGGCGCAACAGAACCAGATTGCATTCGCGAACCGCCAACTTCAGGATCAGCTTGCCGGACTCAACGCTCTCGGCCAAACCTACGGCGTAGATACGAATCTTCTGGGGCGCGCCATGGGCGTGCCGTCGGAACTGCTCGGCGTGCGCCAGCGCGCTTCCGGCGGCTCTTCGACCGCGGGGCTCGGCAGCCTCTTCGGCTTGGGCTCCGGCATTGCGTCGCTGTTCGGATGAGATGAGCGGTTGGCTGTTCCTCGGTTGAATACGATCCATCCTATGGCGGAGCGCATGGAAAAATTCCTGGATCCGTATTGGGTATCGATTGCATTCAGTGTGCTCGTTCAGCTTGTGTTGTTCCTGCGCTGGCTGTACAGGCGCATCCGAAATGACGAGCTGACGCACGCTTTCGTTCACGATATGGCGACGAATCACCTGCCGCACATCTACGAGCTCCTCGTGAAGCTCTGCGAAAGCCAGGGGATGAAGGTTCACTCTCAGCCGCCGATACGCTGGGCCGACCTGGGAAATCTACGCCGACGCTAATTCAGCTGAAGGCGCAGCGCACGACTCGTCCCTCAACATGACGCCTGAACTCGTATCGCTTGCTCACGCACTGGCCACTCAGAACCACCTGGATGGGGCCCTCGTCTGCGCGGTCGTGGAGCAGGAGTCTTCGTGGGATCCGCACGCGATGAGGTATGAGCCGTCATTTCGTTCGCGGTATGTGGCCCCGCTTCATTTGCCGCCGACGGAAGAAGTGGCGCGGTCAATTTCCTGGGGACTGATGCAGGTCATGGGACAAGTCGCGCGCGAACACGGATTCACCGGCAAATTCCTGAGCGCACTGTGCGAACCGGAAGCAGGTCTGATGATTGGTTGTGCCGTGCTTGCCGCCAAGCTCGGCCGCGTTTCGGGAGACGTAGCTGCCGGGCTCGCACTGTGGAACGGCGGCGCCAACCCTGAGTATGCCGGTCAGGTTCTCGGAAGAGTCGCTAAGTATCGCACCACGTAGCCGAGGGACAATGCTCAAACCCGCCATATTGCTTGCGTGTCTGTGTGTCGTTACAGGATGCGCGTTCGGCCAGGGATCGCAGCGGCAATCTGTCGCGGTCTCGCTGCAGGGAACTCCCATTCCCGGCGCGAGCGTGTGGGCCTGCCAGAGCGGCTCGACGCCGAGTTACTCCACGACTCCGCCGTGCGCCCTCGCCAGCATCTACTCAGACCCATCGCTCGGCTCGCAGTATCTGATCGCACAGCCGCTGATTTCGGATGGCTTGGGAAATTTCACGTACTACGCGCCCGCGGGCACATACGTCGAGGTGATCACGGGATCGAATACGACCGGATACAGCTCGACGATCGTTTTGCCTTGTGCGCCAAACTCGACCGCGTCAGGATGTTCGGGCGGAGCAGGGAATCCGGCCGGCAGCGATACACAGCTTCAGATCAACAGTCACAGCCAATTCGGAGCTGTAAGCGGCCTCGCCGTCGACAGCAGCACCACTCCAACCGTTGTTACGATACCGTTCAGCGAAGCCGTCAAAGGACCGCGGCCCTGGGTGGACGCGACGGCATACGGCGCGGACCCGACTGGTGCCACCGACTCCACGAGCGCCATCACCGGTGCCGCCGCGGCGGCTTGCAGCGCGGGTTCCACCCTTTATGTTCCGCCGGGCACCTACAGTTTGACGCAACCTCAGTAGCCTTCCACGTCCAGCGTGATCCCAATCCCATGCGCGCACATTCACGTCACGGCGCTCGGCGATCAAGGCACGGCGCAGTCGGAGCAGCCGCCTCAGGCAAAACTCGTGGTCGCGAATGTCGGCTCGAATCCAAATGCCGCGCCGGTCTTCGGCTTCAAGTACCCGACAAATTCCGGTGGAATCACAATCGACAATTTGCAAGTATCTGGCTTCAACCAGGCCCTCTCGTTCTACGCGGAAACTGACGTCAGCCTGAATAACGTATGCGCTACGGCGCAATCGACGGGCCTGACCGATAACACTCCGCTTAAGGTCACGAATGTCACTTCATTCCGGATGACCGGCGGCTGTTTGAACAGCGGCACAGCGCTGTTGCCGATAGCCCTTTTCACTGGAGAAGCGTCCCTCGGATCGGAGCCTCCACTGGTGGGCTTTGTGGAGATGGAGCACGTGCGCGGCAGCGGCGGGAATTTTCAATACATCCAGCGCGTCAACACGTCCGGAGCGGGCCCCGGTACGTTTGTATTCAACGACGTCACTCCTTCCGGAAGCACGACAGACTTTCTCGCCATCACGAACGCGACCGGGAACATGGGCCAGACCGCTATGCCGCAGTTCGGCCCGGTTTTTGTTCTGAACAGTTCGTTGCCCGGCGCGACGGGTTCGGGCGCAGTCATCAATTTCAATTCTTCTGGGTCCAAGCTGGTCGGCGTTCATATCTACGATTCCTTAGCGAGCGCGCAAACAACGCCGCTCGTAGCCGTTCGGATGACGGGCGGGTCGTTGCAGGATTGCGAGGTGCATGGGGCGGTTGGAAGTATCGTGGAGGATGGCGCCGGCAATGTGGTCGGGTCTTGCAATCTCGAGACTGCCGGCGGCACCGACTATCTGGCTGACGGCACAATTTCCTCGGCATCCCGGCTTCGCAGCGAGATCACAACCGGACTGAATCCAACACCGAACCTGCGGTTCTACATCAGCCCCAATTCACGAGCTTCGTATGGTGTCGATGCGGGGCAGGGATTTCTGTTCAACGATGGAGCCACCAACGGGTTCAACGCGTCGCTGGCAGAAACGGTGAAGGGAAGCGTCGACCTCCAATTCGCCAACCTACTGCCGCCGACGAACGTCACCGCGAGCGCGACGACTGGCGGTTCTCTTTCACCGGGCACCTACTATCCCTTCGTCGCAACGGCCAGCAGCGGCAGCTGCGCGACTACGTCGGCTCCGAGCCTCCCCGGCTTGCCGGTAACGCTGAGCGGCTCCAACAACGCAATCACGGTGACGTGGACGCCCGCTCCGCCATCCGTCGCGACGATCAGCGGATACTGCGTGGCAATTGCTTCGAGCGCCGCGAACGCAGGTTCGGGATCGAGTTACGCCAGCGCGTTCGTGTCGGGATCGGGCACAACGAGTGCGACTCTGACTGCGGCAGCTGGTTCGATGCAATTTCCGATGGCGAACGCGATGAGCCCGTTGCATCGCTTCACTCCCACGGGACTGAATCTAGCTGGCGGCCTGAACTTCTTCTCGGACACAGGTGCTGCAAACGCATATGTCGTAACGACATCCCCTTCGCTGGCCGCGCTACCCTTAGGCGCGACGTTCACCTTTCAGGCAGCGCATGCGAATACAGGCGCGGCGACGCTCAACGTCGATGGCACTGGCGCAACGACCATCAAGAAGAACGGAGGTACCGGCAGCAGCGTTGGTGCGGACTTGGCCGCCGCGGATATCGCGACGGGCCAACTGGTCACTGTCATGTTCGATGGGACGAACTTCCAGATGCAAAGTACCCTGGGCAACTCATCAGGGGGAGGTGGCGGCGGGGGCGGGATGAACACAGCGGGGTCGAATGCGGCGTCCACAGCGGTGAGCGCGAGTTGGGTGCCGGGAACGATCAATAGCTACGACTTGGGGACGAACGCGCTGCCGTGGCGCAACGTATACATCGGGACCGTGGCGAACCATGCGGTGGAGTTGGACGCGAGCCTGCTGACAGGGAACCGGGATCAGAAATTCCCGGATGAGGCGGGCACGTTCATGATGAACACGGACGCGCTTGGGTGCGCGCAGATGCCGGCGCTGACGGGCGATGCCACAAACTCGGCCGGATCGTGCGCAACCACGGTGGGGAAGATTCAGGGGACGCCGGTATCGGCGACGCCGCCGGTGGCGAATCAGATCCTCGTGGACATCGCGGGGACTTGGACGCCGGAAAGCCCGCAGCAAGGCGAGGACGTGCAGACCGGAACGACGTACACGATTCCGAATACGGATGGCGGGTACGTGGTGACGCAGACGAACGCCGGATCGATCACGGACACGGTGCCGGACGGGACCGACAGCGGCTTCGGGCAAGGCTTCTTCTTCGTGATCTTCAACGGCAACGCGCCCAGCGGAAGCCAAATCACGGTGAACCGGGAGACGAGCGGGCAATTCAGCTTCAACGGCGCGCTGGTGAACACGTTCTATGTGGCACCGCAGCAGCATGCCTATCTCTACTGCTACGACGGGACGAACTGGCGAGTGTTCCTGCAGGGAACCGGCGTGAGCGGAGTGCTCTTCTCGAAGGACTATGCAAGCCAATCGGGAAGCCTGGGCTCGGTGACGATGTACACGGCGCCGGCGAATGGCACGTATCGCTTCTCGACGCCGATCGCGTGCGATTCAGCGACGGCGACGACGGTGGTGGTGACGCTGGCGTATACGGACACTTCGAGCACGAGCCAAACGCTCGCGTCAGGCACGGTGACGTGCACGAGCTTGGGGAGCTCGAGCGTGGGAAGTTTCTCGACGATGATCCGCGTGAAGAGCGGATCGACGATCTCGTTCACCACGACGGCGGTGGGCTCGACGTACGACATCAGCCCGGTACTGGAGGGCGTGTGGTAGCCAACAAAGGTCAACGAGATAAAAAGCGCCGGACGAGGAAGCGTTCTATCCCAGCCGTTGGAGAAGGCGCTCGTATCGCTGAAAATATTATGAAGCTAAGACGGATGTTGTTTCCTGAATCCGTTGACCGTGCCGGTCGTGCCGCAAAGCGTCAAGTTAACCGCCAAGGCTCGCGGCGTAGGCGTACTCGCTCTTGCATATTTTGCCCGAGCCGGTGAGGGGAGCGAAGGGAGTGACGATGAGGATGGTGCGGTATTTGCCGCTGGTGCTGCTGGCACTGATGTGCTGCGCGCGGCCGGCGAAGGCTTCGTGCGGGGTGATAACGCCTTACACGAACGGGTCGATTAGCGGAACGGCCTATGTGGCCGCCACGGCAAACTACTCGGATGTGAGTTCCTGCGCGGCGACCGAGCAGGCGGCCAAGGCGTGCAACGATCTGCTGGTGATTCCGGCGGGAAGCGCCTCATGGGGCACGTCGCAACTCAGCCTGAGTCCTAAAACGGGATGCGCCAGCCTGGTCCCTTCTCTGACGCTGCAGGGCGCGACGGTGTGCAACGGGACGCCGGGAGTGCAGATCACAAGCTGCACCGACAACACGAACATCACGATCGGGAAGGACGAAGGCATCATTTTCACCGGATGCAATTCGACGGCCTTCTGCGTATTCACGGGGATCACGATCACGGCCGGCACGGCGCCAAGCCACGCCCTGCTGGAAATGGACGGGACTTTCGGCCAGCAAAGTTTCCGGGCTCACCATTTCCACATCAAGAACACTTCGATTTCAGGAGGCGTGGCAACTGCCTTCAACGACGGCTATGGCCTCGTCGACCATTACTTGTTCGACGAGACTTCCACCACGCCGATGACGCCGGTCAACGTGGGCGGAGACTTCCCGAGCCACGGCTATCGAAATTGGCAGGACACTTCGGGCTTTGGAACGGCGAACAGCATTTTCGTGGAGGACTCGCTTTCCAACCAGGTGAAGGCGGGATCGGAAGGATTCTACGACGGCTATTTCGGCTGCCGCATCACGATTCGCTACACGACGATCAACGGAAACCAAATTGGAGGAGGGCACGGCACGGACAGCGGCGGATATCGCGGCTGCGTGATGGGCGAGTTTTACCACCTCACGGTGAGCAACAGCACGGGCACGGCGGAGCTGCTGTTTAACACGCGCAGTGGCGCCTACATGGTTCACGACACGACGATCGGCGGGACCACGGCCTACAGCGGCATCGACCTGCAGTACTACCGGATTTCGGAATGCATCAACGCGGAAGCGCAGTTGTGGGGCTGCGCCGTGCTCACAAGCCCGGGCATCAACTGGACTCCCTATAATTCCGTCATCACCAACGATCAGGCTGCTTACAACGTGGCGAACGCCCCGAACTGGGCGGCGAGCCACTCTTACGCAGCGGGCGCCATCATCTCGCCCACATCGGGGAACGCCGGGAACGGCTCGCCGTATGGAGGGTATGTCTTTTACACGGTGTCGGGCGGCACCAGCGGCGGCTCGGCTCCCACCTGGACGCAAACGGTGGGAAACACGGTCACGGATGGAACCGTGACCTGGAAGAACCTAGGCGGAGGCGGCGCGGCCTCGCTCTCATCGGGCTGCGGGTTCGATCCTTCCAACCCTGACAACACGGGCTCGACCAGCGGCTACTCCCGCTGCTTCGATGCGAATGGCGGAACGTATCCGTACCGAGATCAGCCTGGGCGCGCCGGCCAGCAAGTACTCCTAGGCAACTGGCAATGGAACAATTCGCACACGGGTTCGCAGACTTCCGCTGGCTACACACTCCACACCGACCCCGCGACCTCAACCATCATCGTTTCGGGAACGGACTATACGAACGGCTCCGCGCCTCCGGGCTACACGCCGTACACGTATCCGCATCCGCTGCAGGGCGCCGTGGCGCGGCCGCCCATCCCCCCGCTGAATTTGACTATCATCGCCAGCCTCTCAGGATTCGACGGCTCCGTGCATTTAGCGCAATAAACGCACAACAGCATCTGCCAGAAGAATGCATGCCTAAGAAATAGGAGGGTTTGAATGAGCAGATTCAAGGCGGCAACGCACGTGTTGGCGGCTGGGCTTGGCGCAGTCGTGGCGTTTCTGGTTTCACCAGCTGGGCAAGCCTTGGTAGGACAATATCGTTGGGCAGCCATTGCCTCGGCCGCGATTTTGACGGCGGCGGGCGTGTACCACGCCCCAGCAACGAAGTAGCGACATGGAGCGGTTCACTCGGCGCAGGCTGATGGACGGGATTCTCGCGACGGTGGCGATGCTGTTCGGAGCGGTATCGCGTGCCGAGCGGGACGGTGGCGACGGCCTGGTGGGGAAAGTGGTTAAGGCAGACTCCGTTGCAGGAACGGCTGAGGTAGTGCTGAGCGTGATGCCGCGAGAGACGCGGTTTGCGCTCGAGGGGGATGTGCGGGGGTTGAGCGAAGGGGATTTCTTCACGTTTCACATTCGCAAGAACGCGGTGATGTGGAAGGGGCGCGAGATCCACATCCGCCGCGTCGAATTCGTTCCGTAATTCAAACAGGGGGAGAAAAGATGAGAATCCAAAAGGCGGCTCTCGCCGTGGCGGTGATGGTGTGTTTAGGGCTTGCGGGATGCAACGCATATCAGACGGCGCAGAAAGCGCACGATATCGTCGCAGCCGCCGTGGCCGTGGCCCAGGCGGACTTACCGAGCTTGCAGGCGGCGGGGGTGTTCAATGCGAGCGAGGCGCAAACCGTGACAAACTATCTGACGTTGGCCACGAACTTGAACAATCAGTACGAGAGTTGCCTGACAAGTGCGAACACCACCGCGCTCAACAAGAAGTCGAAATTTCTCGGGTGCCTGACGACGTTCTCAGCGGAATTGTCGGATCCGAAGGAACTGGCATTGTTGCGCGTGATGAATCCGAAAGCCCAGCAACAGGTCCAGCTCTGGATCACCACCGTAAGCGTGGGTATCTCGAGCGTGATCGCGGCCCTCGGCGGTCAGGCTGAGCCTTCACCGCAAGTGGTCGCAGGCCCGGTGACGAGCAACTCCTTCGGTGCCTCTCAGGAGATAAGTCGGGCGCGAGAACAACTCTACTGAGGCCGGGTCTCGCGCGGACGGAAACCATGCTGCGCTGCTCGAGATATGGCGATAGAGTCCGAAAGCATCCCCCTCGTGGCACTAGCTAACGGAATTGGGCAGGCACACGCCTGCGAGTGAAATAGCAGGGAATTTGAAACCCGCGGATGCATCCCTCAGCGCCGCCGACCTCCTTTCGTCCAGGAAAGCCTTGGGAGATCGTATCCCCCGGATTGATTGACGGAATAACCCAAGAAGGCGAGCGGAAGCGAGCAAAAGTCGATGGGGGAGCGAGGGCGATCCGCCGCATGATCTCCCAACGGGTGAGATTGTCTTTGTGAGAGTTGCTCCGCGCCAAGTTGAAGTAGAGCTGGTAGGTGTGAGCCTTGGCCAGAAATTAGCCACCACTGGAGAAGTCTTTCAGGTCGACGAACTCATCTTCGACGTGGCGGTGCACAGCTTCCACATCACTCTGATAGGTGTGCGCTGACGGTGGAATGCGCACGTGCTGGCTGCCGCGCAACGCAGCAGGGCATGGGCTTGATGCCGAACTGGCGGGCCGACTACACCAAGCGCAGGCGATGGCTACAGGCGTCTTTCGTTTCACGAATCAGGTCGAAATAACGAGCCACACGGTCCCCATGAGGGCCCGATCTTAACGGTCCGGAACGCCTGCCCCCTCCCCTTCCGCTGCCACGTTCAGCTTGCTGAACAGCTGCGGGCTCATACACCTCAATTTCTGCAAGGGGATACGGATGTGAGTAGGCTGCCGGCCCCTTTTTGTCTTGACACAGCGGCCGTCAAAGGGGTATCGATAGACGCCGCTAATGCATATTATGTTGCGGTTCTAGGAGGGCGGGCTTGCGGTAGATTAGGGCGTTGATGTCGTAAGGGGCGAGTTCGAGGCTGTGGCCGTGGGTGATGGCGTCGGTTGGGCAGGATTCCACGCAGTAACCGCAGAAGATACAACGGGAATAGTCGATATTGTAGACCTTGGCGTAGCGCTCGCCCGCTGAGAGGCGAGTCTCCTGGGTGTTATCGGCGGCCTCAATATAGATGCAGTTCGCCGGGCATGCGGCGGCGCAGAGGAAGCACGCAACGCACTTCTCGAGTCCGTTCTCGTCTCGTTGGAGCACGTGGATGCCGCGGTAGCGCGGTTGGACGGTCGGAGGGGCGTCTGGGAAGCTCTCGGTGGTGGTCTTGCGGAAGAGCGTTTTGAGGGTGACGCTAAAGCCTTTATAGAGCGTGACGAAGGTTTCGCCGACTTCCTGAATGATCGATGGCATCGAACGCCACTTTAGCAAAGTCGACGGCGGCACGCAAATCGGATGGGAATTTTACCCCATAGGGCGAGTTTGGTCAGATTAGGAGTGGGCTCGTCCTTTGTTTTCTGCGACTTACGTCAAATCCTAATCTTCAGGCGGAAGATTAGGATTGCTGGGAATCCTGCGATGCCTCCAATGTAACAGAGCAAGAGGGGACTCGCCTGTAAAGCGCAGAGCATAAAGGCGTTACTCGCCCGGAGGAGCTACCGGCGGGGCTTCCTTGATGCGGCCCTCCCCCGTCATCGCCGAGATGATTTCCTTGCCGTGGAACCGGCCGTTTTCGATGAAGATGTCTGAAGTTCTCATGCCCCCTACAACCACCCCAGCAACGTAGATCCCGGGGACGTTGGTCTCCAGAGTTTCGGGATTCACGAAGGGGCGGCGGGTTTCCGGATCGAGCTGAATTCCCTGCCGCTCAAGAAAGCCGAAATCAGGGTGATACCCGGTCATGGCAAAGACCTGCGCGGCAAGAAGGATCCTCTCTTCCGAATTGCGGACAAAGACCTTACCGGGCTCGAAGCGGGTGACGTGGGTATTGAAGAGTGCCTTCACTTCACCTGCCCGGATGCGGTTCTCGATATCCGGTTTGACCCAGTATTTGAGGCTCTTGCCCATCTCCGGGCCGCGATGGACCAGTGTGACGCGGGCGCCGGAGCGGAAGAGGTCGAGAGCAGCCTCCGCAGCTGAGTTCTTGCCACCGATCACGACCACATCCTGGTTCCAATACGGATGTGGGTCAGTGAAATAGTGCGAAACGTACGGCAAATCCTCTCCGGGGATACCGAGGGGATTGGGTCGGTCGTAATACCCGGTCGCAATGATGATTTTGCGTGCGTAAAAGTCGGTACGGAGATGTCCGTGCGATTCCTTCGTGTGAACTACGAAGTCTCGGTCGTGGCCGTCCATACTTTCCACAATGTGGTAAAGACGGGTGTCGATGGCATAGTGGTCGACGGCGCGCCGATAGTATTTGAGGGCCTCGACGCGGGTCGGCTTGCCGCCAGCGGTAGTCATCGGCAGGTCGCCGATTTCCATGCGCTCAGGAGTGGTGAAAAAGAGCATGTTGACCGGGTAGTGGTAGAGCGAATTGCAGAGGCAGCCTTTGTCGATGACGAGCGGGCGGAGGCCGGCGCGCTTGGCCTCGATTGCGCAGGCAAGCCCGGTGGGGCCGGCACCGATGCATATGACGTCGTAGAGGGGTTCGTGGGCCATAGTCCGAGGCGAAATGATACCTCACGATTGGATGCGCGGGGCGAAGTTTGGAAGCGGCCGGAGTTGTTGGCAAGGCCGGTGTAAAATCGCAGGGGCAATGATTCTCATCGTTCTATCCACTCGGCTGGCAGAAGGGAAATCGTGAGAGCAATTCCCTGCCCCATGATTGCGGCGATTGCGGCGGCGGTACTTTTCGGGTTTGTCTGCCCGGCACCGACTGCGGGCGGGCGAGCGATTGAACGAGAGGGGGTGCAGCAAGGCTCCGACAGCAAGAGGACATCCACGAACGTGGATATTCCCGTGGGAACGACGATTTGCACCGAACTGACGAAGGCGGTCGACGCGAAGAGAGCGCACGTCGGCGACGAGGTGATTGCGCGTGTGACGCTGCCGATGGTGGTGCATGGACAGGTGCTGCTCGCAGAAGGCGCGAAGGTCTTCGGCCGTGTGACCGAGGCAACGGCGAGGGCAGATGATGAGCCGCAATCGCACCTCGCTATGGTTTTCGATCGCGCGACGCTGAAGAACGGCAAGGAGATTCATCTGCGGCTCACCGTACAAGGGGTAGGGCTCGGAGCCGCGCAAGAAGAGTTGCTTGCCGAGGCGCGCGGAGACAACGCCAAGCCTGGGCGCGCGTCGTCAGGTTTGCCGGGCGCCTTTCCGCCACGCCCTGAGAAGCCGGCTGCGGATGTACCGCCGCTGCTGGACGCGGGTAGCCGCGGTGCGATCGGATTTCCGGACTACGATTTCACCGAATCGAAGGACGCGGAAAAAGGCTCGCTGATCGCGTCGACGAAGAAGGACGTGAAGCTAGATTCGGGGACGCAGGTGATACTGCGAGTGCTGACGGCGAAACCTTAGGCGCGACGCTCTGCGCGGCTACATTCCTTCGGCCTTCGACTCTCGACGAGAATCAATGGCGAGAGCGGTGATCGCGTCGGCGTGCGTGGCGCGACAGGCACGCGGCACTTGGGTGTAGAATGCCGGGAGCGCGGTAAATCGCCGTGCGCCTCCCAGTCCGCTCGGCCTCCTGACGAAAGGCATCGCCGTGAGAGCACTTCCCTTCTCGCTTCTGATGGGAGCGCTGCTCGCTACCCTCATGTGGGGCGCCCGTGCGCCTCTGCGGCCCACACCCTTTCAAGAACAAGCGGCACAGAAGGCTGAGGAAGGCGGAGAAGCAGCGGCCGGCGATGAATTGCCGGCGGGGACGACGATCTGCGCGGAGCTGGCGAAGCCCGTGAATGCGAAGAAGGCGCACGTTGGCGACGAGGTGGTGGCGCGCGTGACGCTGCCGGTGCTGGAGCGTGGACACGTGCTGCTGGCGAACGGCGCGAAGATCGTCGGGCACGTCACGGAGGTGATGGCGCGGTCGCGCCGGAATCCGACGTCGCGGCTGGGGATTCTGTTCGATCACGCGGAACTGAAGGATGGGACGGTGATTCCCATGTCACTGACGGTGCAAGCGATCGGGCTGAGCACGCTGGCGGCGGCTGTGCGGGCGAACATGGATCAGGACGACCCGGACGCGCCAGAACCCAACCGGCAAACGACCCCTCCCCCGATATCGGGGCGGCGCGGCGTGCCGCAGGTGCCAGCACCGCAACCTCCGGAGCCGGTCGCAGCGGAATCGGCGGCGACCGATTATCCGGCGCTGGACGTGGGGAGCCACGGGATGATCGGGCTGCCGGATTTGTCGTTGGCGGAGTCGTCGAAGACCGCGGCGGGCTCGGTGGTGACGTCGACGAAAAAAACCGTGAAGCTGGATAGCCTGACGCAGTTCGTGCTGCGTGTCGTGGCACCGTAGGCATATCGCGAACGGATGCAGTACAGCGCGCTGGCTTTGTTTCGGCCCCACCCGTAGCACCCATTCTTGCTATCCTGTTCGTGTATGGACCTTACGCACGAGCAGGCCGAAGTGCTCGAACGACTGCAATCGCGCGGCTTCCGGCTGGTTTCTTTCCCGATGTTTGCCAATTACGTTGGAGTGCGCAAAGGCTACTGCGTGGCGCTGCTGGCGCCTCTCGAAAAAGGCACCTTCAAGATCTTCGGGACACCCACCTGCATGGTTGGGGAGAATCCCGGCGCCCGCGTCTCCCACAAAGACGGCGAATGGTTCGTGTGGAAGAAAGATCGGCTCGAAGCGACTCCCGAACTCGTCTCCGATCTCGAGCGTTTCTCCGCAGAGCTTGCGGACGCACTCCTGCCGACGTCCTAAAACCAAGCCTTCGCAAGGTATTCGCCCTTTCCTCATAGGACTCAAGAGCCCTCGCCTAGTACTAACCTGATATACGCTGCCGAGTAAGCTGAAGCCTCACCTCAACCTGACAATTCTTCGCGCGCGCAATGGACCAAGGGGAGGGCCTCATGAGCCGAAGCAGCCTAATACTGCGGCAAGTTTTTGCACTCTTGTTGTGTCTTGGAGTCGCGGGACTGACGCACGCCAGAGCGGCGGGAACGATCGAGCCGCTTTCATCGAGCCGACTTCTGGCCCTGGTGGCGGGCAATGCCCTGCCCGAGACGGTGGTGGCCGAGATCCAGCGCGACGGGCTGGCATTCCGGCCAGACGACGCCTATGCAGCGCTACTGAAAACGACGGGCGCGGACGACAGCTTGATTGCGGTGGTGCGGTCGGCAAGGAGCACGTCGCCGGAGAACGCCGAGGCAGGCCCGGGCAAGGATCTGCTGGGAAACCTGGCGAACGCCGGCGCCATGCTGAAGAAGAAGCAGTATGACCAAGCGGCGGCCGAATTGACGACGGCGGTAACTGCCGGCTTCAACGGTCCTGAAGCTGGCTTCGTGATGGGCGAGGTACTGCGGCAGAAGCAGGAGTGGGAAAAGGCTCAAGCGGTCTATGAGAAAGTGCTCGACGAAGATCCGAACTTTTCCGAAGCACATACGAAGCTAAGCTTTCTCTTTTACCAGAAGCAGGACGGAGAGAGCGCGTTGCGGGAAGCGAAGGAGGCGCTGGCGCGGACTCCCAACGACGCGGAAGCGCACAAGAACGCGGGACTAGCCCTGGAGGTTCTGCAAAAGTGGGACGCGTCGGAGGCCGAATACCGCGAAGCGCTGCGTATCAAGCCGGTGTACGGAAGCGTTGAAGTGGATTTGGGCCTTCTCTACATGGACGAGGGCGCGCTGGACAAGTGCATCCCACAACTGCAAAAAGCGATAGCCATGATGCCACCCGACGCTGCTTTGACGTACAACCTTGGATACGCGTACGACCAGAAGCAGGATCTGCAGTCGGCCATTCGGGAGTATCGCGACGCGATCCGAATCGATCCGTCGGCGTACCCGCCGAAACAGAACCTGGGCCGCGACCTGATGCAGCTGGGCCAGTACGCGGAGGCAGTGAAGGATTTTCGTGAGATGGAATCGATCTTTCCGGCTGCGCAGCTTTGCCACGACTGCCTGGCGGAGGCACTCTTCAGCACATGGGATCTGGAAGGCGCCGAGAAAGAGTGGCGATTGTCGGAGCAACTCGATCCCTCAGATGCCCGCCCGCATTTAGGGATTGGATCGATTCGCGAGACGCAGAAGAAATACGACGAGGCGCTGAAGGAATACGAAACCGCGGCACAGATGGATCCGACTCTAAGCGACACCTACGCGGGCGCCGGACGCGTGCTGCTGATGACAAAAAACTACGCGGACGCGGCGACGATGCTGAAGCAGGGCGAGACGATACGGCCCGACAGCGCGACGATCCACGACCTGCTGGGACAGGCACTGCAAGGCACGCACGACTATGCCGCCGCAATCCAGCAGTTCCAACAGGCGATCGAGCTGGACGCGAAGAATGTCCAGATCATGATACGACTCGCGGGCGCGTATGAGGCGAAGGGCGATTGGGCGGAGTCGCTGGCGGAATACCGCAAGGCATCGCTGATGGACGCGGGAATCGATTTGCGGACCAAAGTCGTGCGCGCAGACGACCCAGATCCGGAGAAGCAGTATGAGGCGGCGCAAAAGCGGTGGGATATGAGGCTGGCGGCGATAAAGGCGGCGGGCAAGTCGTCGCAAGCGATGGCACTGACAGCGAAGCTCAACGCGCTGGAAGCGGCACCGAACCTCTCGCAGCAACTCGACGCGGCGATCCAGACGGGCCGGAAGGCGGATCAGAAGCGGGACTTCCCTGGAGCGCTGGAGGACTTCAAGCACGCGGTGGCGCTGGCGGAGAAGATGCAGCCGCACGATCAGCGGCTGCTGACCGCGCTCGACGGAGAGGGCAGCAACGCGCTGGGACAGGACATGGCTGCGGCGCAGGCGGCATTTGAGCGCGAGTATCAGGCCGCCACGGAGATGTACGGAGTGCAATCGACGGCGGCAGCCGCGGCCCTGCAATCGCTGGCGCAGGCGGCTGTGTTGCGGCACGACTTCGCGACCGGCGAGAAATACCTCTTTCAGGCAGTTGACATCAACGAGAAGGTGTTTGGCGAGAGCAGTGACCGCACGGCCGAGAGTCTGGTGGTCGCGGCGGACCTGTTGGTCTACGAAAACCAGTTTGCTAAGGCGGAGCCGTACTTGTTGAGGGCGGTTCACATCGACGAAGGGCTGTACGGGAAGGACGGCATCGATATGGCGCGGCCGCTGGCGAGCCTGTGCAACCTCTACGACAAATGGGACAAACCAGCCAAGGCCGAGCCATGCTACGAGAACGTGCTCACCGTGCTCCAAAAACAGTATGGAAACGATAATCCGGTGATCGTCGGCGTGCTGATAAGCGATGCGAAAGCGCTGCGCGAGATCGGCCGCGCGGCGGACGCAGAGAAGGTGGACGCGAGGGCGGCATCGATTCGGGCAGCGACGATGCAGCCGAACTGAGGAGTGGGACGACGGGCCGAAGCGACAAGGTGGGGTCGAAGGCGGCGTTCGTGCCGCCGGAGCCGATGGGCGCACAGGGCCCCCGCGGATGGGAGCACCTCCCTAGATGGGTAAAGATTGCGCTCCTAATCACAGAAATTGCGATCGGAGCCTTCGCGATTTGGTTCTGGTGGCGTCGCTAGCGGCAGCGATGCAGACGAACTAACAGGTCGAATCCGCTTTTCGGCGAGTCCTCAGGTGCTGAAGCCTCCATCATTTTTTCGCACTTGAATGTCGGAGCTGAAGCCGTCTCTGCCGACAGGCAGGCTCCGACCCCCTAAACACCACCGTCCAACGGGGCGCCTGCGGAGAGGTTGCGGTCTACCTTCAGGCGGCGGAGGTGGCGGAGAAGGCTCCCGAATCAATCTCGCGGAGCGCGGCGCGGAGCGCGGCCGAGAGCTCTTCCCTGCTGACGTGGCTCTTGCGGAAGCGCACGCGAACCTGAAATGAATCGTCGGCAGCCTTGTAGTCGAAGACGTACGGCTGCGGACGCGGCGTGATGGTGGATTCTTCCTGGCGTGCGCGGCGGGCTTCATCGCGCGTCATGCCGCCCTGCGAGATGCGATGCACCATCTCGTGCATCTTCTTTTCGCTAGCCTGGCGAGCGACCTGAAGCAGCAGCGACTTCGTAACGATTCCGTTCTCAACGCAGGCGCGGCGAACGTCGTCGGGAATGACGCGCAGAGACATCGTCTCGGTGACGGACGAGCGGGCACGGCCGATTTTCTTCGCAATGTCGTCGTGCGTGTAATCGAACTGGTCCGCGAGGCGCTGGAGGCCGTCGGCTTCTTCGAAGGCGGTCAGGTCCTTGCGCTGAAGATTTTCAATGAGAGCTAGCTCGAGAGTTTCTGCATCGTCGGCAATTTTTTCGATGCAGGGCAGTTCGTGCAGGCCCGCGGCTTTCGAGGCGTGGTAGCGGCGCTCGCCGGAGATGATGTAGTAGGTGTCGTCGCGAGGGACGTAACGAACGAGGAGCGGTTCGAGGACACCCTTCTCGCGGATGGAGTCCGCGAGCTCGCGAACATCGCCGATATTCTTGCGGGGCTGATCGGGATTGGGACGAATCTTGTCGATCGGGATCATGCGCCCGACAGACGCTCCGCTAAAACTGGTCAGCGTCTCAACATAATGCGCGTCATGCCGCATCTTGAGAGTGACGGGCAACCCGATCCTCTTGGACACGTTGTAATACCTCCTGGGCAAGCTTCTTGTACTCTTCTGCGCCGGAAGATTTCGGCGCGTACGAAAAAACCGTTTCCTTGTATGCCGGACTCTCTTCGAGCCGGACATTCTTGCTGATGCGCGTTTTGAAAAGCGCGTTGCCGAAGACGGCGCGAATCTGCTCGTGCGTGTCGCGCGAGATGTTGGTGCGCTTGTCGAAAAGCGTAATGACCACGCCCAGGACTTTCAGGTCTGGATTGGGACGCGCACGGATGCGGGCATAGGTCTCGAGAAGATCGTCGGTGCCCTCGATGGCGAAGTAAGCGGCCTGGATGGGCACGAGCAGGTGCGTGGAGGCAACGAGCGCGTTGACGGTGAGAATGCCGAGCGCCGGCGGCGTATCGATGACGACGAATTCGAAATCCTTCAGAATCGGCGTGAGCGAGTCCTTGAGTTTGAACGGTGCGTCGAACTGGCCCGCGAGCTGCTGCTCGAGACGCGCGAGCGCGAGGCGGGCCGGCGCAACGAAGAGATTTTCGTCCTTGGTGGGACGGATGATCTTCGCCATCTCGACGGAGCGGTCGGCGAAGACGTCGTACATCGTCGACTGAATTTCCTTCGCGTCAAAGAAGGCGATGGTGGCGTTGGATTGCGGGTCGAGGTCGATAAGGAGAGTCTTGCGCTTCTTGAGCGCGATCGCGGCAGCGAGATTGATGGACGTGGTGGTCTTACCGACGCCGCCCTTTTGGTTGGCAACTGACAGGACGCAGGTCAATCGACGGCCCTCGCTCCCTTGCGGCAACCGGAGGGCCATATGTGGCCCCTCGGGGCCGGAGTCCTACTACAAGTAGGCACACTCTACCTACGGAACGGCTTTGACTGCAAGGGAAAAATGCGAGAAGGGCCGAGAAAGCTGGGCCGTTTCGGAGTGAAACGACTTCCTCCAGAGCCGCAGCTTTTGCGGTCTCGCGGAATCCTCGACAGCCACTTCCCTTCCCTTGCGGTGTTCGTCTAGCCCCGGGGCTACTGCTCCGGGTGAGGATGGATTCTACTCCCGTGGCGCGACGACCGCGCGATGTTGCGACGGCTGTGCGCGGAGAGTCAATGCGGGGAAGGCTGTAGTGACGCTGCGGAGGCGTCGCGGTGCGGCCATCAAGGCGGGCCCACCGCGCCACCGTGCTATGCTGGCGCGGCATGGACGCTGCAGAGCAGGCTCAGGACCGACAGTTCATGGAAGCGGCGCTCGCGGAGGCACGGGCAGCGGCCGAGAGAGGCGAAGTGCCGGTCGGCGCGGTCCTGGTGATCGACGGGGAAATCGTTGCGCGAGCTGGAAATCGAACGATCGCAGACTGCGATCCAACCGCACATGCGGAAATCGTAGCGCTGCGCGCGGCGTCGACATGCACCGGGAACTACCGGCTTCTGGGAGCGACGATGTACGTGACGATCGAGCCGTGCGCGATGTGCGCCGGCGCAATGATTCAGGCGCGGGTCGAACGGTTGGTGTATGGCGCGAACGATCTGAAGGGCGGCGCGGTGAAGTCTGGAGTGGCGGTGTTTGACCATCCGCAGATCAATCATCGCGTGGCGGTGACTGCGGGAGTGATGGCGGAGGAAGCAACCGTGGTGCTGCGGGACTTCTTCGCGGCGCGGCGGTGACCTGAGATTATATTATTTTTTCTTCTTGATCGATCCCTTGTCCGGCTTCTCCGAAGATTTCGATTCGGCGGGTTTTTCAGCGGGCTTCGAGGCACCGTCGCCCGAGGTTTCGCTGGACGGCGGCGCGGAAGTTTTGTGGGCGTAGTCGGTGACGTACCAGCCGCTGCCCTTAAATTGAATCGCGGAGGGAGCAAGCTGCCGCTCGGCTTTGGCGCCGCATTTCGGGCACTTCTTCACCTCCGACGCGGAAAAGCTTTCAATTTTTTCGAAGCGGTGGCCGCACTTCACGCACTTGTATTCGTATAGGGGCAAGCGACCTGTCCTCCAGCCGTAAAAAGAAATTCTAGCACGAGAGCGCTCCCAGCGCAGGGCCACGGCATGGCGCGCGCAGGCCGTATGCTAGACTGCGAACGACGAATATGGCAAAGAGTGCGAATCCCGATTCCGCCGCAGGGTGCCTCTACGTAGTGGCGACGCCCATTGGCAACCTCGAAGACATTTCCATGCGCGCTCTGCGCATCCTGAAGGAAGCCGACGTTATCGCCTGCGAAGACACAAGGCAGACGCTGAAGTTGCTGAATCACTTCGACATCCAGAAGCGGTTGGTGAGCTACCACGAACACAATGAAATCACGCGCGCTGCGGAACTGGTGATCGAACTCGAGCAGGGCGCAAAGATCGCGCTAGTGAGCGACGCGGGGACGCCGGCGATTTCTGATCCGGGCCATCGGTTGGTGAGCCTGAGTCTGCGGCATGGAATCAAGGTCGTGCCGGTACCGGGCGCGTCAGCCTTTGTGGCGGCGCTGGCGGCGTCAGGGATGCCGATTGAAGAGTTTTCGTTTATCGGGTTCCTGCCGTCGAAGCAATCCGAGCGCCGGAAGGCGTTGCGCACGCTGGCGGAAGAGCCACGCACGCTCGTCCTCTACGAGGCGCCGCATCGGCTGCTCGATTCGCTGGAAGATGCGCTCGAGATTCTGGGCAACCGGCCCGCGGTGGTGGCCCGCGAAGTGACGAAGATCTACGAAGAGTTCCAGCGCGATCATCTGGAAGGCCTGGTCGCAGCGGTAAGGAAGAAACCGCCGCGAGGCGAAATCACGATACTGATTGGGCCAGCGGACGGCCAACCGCTCCATGCCGATGGCGCTGAGGGCGCGAGCCGAGTGCCGCTCTCGCATCGCGTGGAAGAGATCATGCGCGAAAACAGCGCGGACCGGAAGGCGGCGCTGAAGCAGGCCGCGCGAGAGCGCGGGCTGACACGACGCGAGGCATACAAGCAACTGCTGGTGACGCGCGACGAATAGCGGCGAAGGTCAGCCGGGCTGTGAAGCGGCGGCGTTGGCGAAGAAGACGTCGACGCGATCGAGAATTTCGGTGGCGCTCTGCGAATGGTGCACGGCGTGGCGAAGCTCGGCGCCATTTCGGACTCCGTGAGTGAAGAGGCTGGCGAACTGCTTCATCTTCCCGACAGCGTCGGGCATTTCGGCGTCCATCAGGCTGCGAAAATATCCTGCAAGAAGATGGTAGCGATCGGATTCGGTCGGCTCGGTGTAGCGGCCCGTGGCGACATAGTCCGCGATCTGGCGGAAGATCCAGGGATTCGATGAAGCGGCGCGTCCGATCATCACGGCGTCACAGCCTGTGTCACGAACCATGCGGACCGCGTCCTGCGGGGTGACAATGTCGCCGTTCCCGATGACCGGAATCCGCACAGCCCCCTTCACATCGCGAATCAGGCTCCAGTCGGCCTTGCCGCTATAACCCTGCATGCGCGTGCGCGGATGGATGGCGAGAGCCTCGATGCCAACTTGTTCTGCCATGCGAGCGACGTCGACCGCGACGATGTTCTTTTCGTCCCAGCCCGCGCGAATCTTGATGGTGAGGGGGATGCGGACGGCAGCGCGAATGGCCCGCAAGAGCTTTTCAAGTTGCGGCAGGTCGCGAAGAAGGCCAGAGCCGCCGCACTTGACGACTTTCTTGACCGGGCAGCCGAGATTGATGTCGACATGGTCGAAGCCGAGGTCTTCGATAAGCGAAGCGGCCGAGGCCATGACATCCGGGTCGGCGCCGAAGATCTGCGCGGCGATCGGATGCTCGTCCTGATCGAAATAAAGGTAGCGCAGCGTGCGGGCCGAATTGCGCGTGAGGCCTTCGGCGCTTGTGAACTCAGTCATGATGAGGCCGCAAGAGCCGAGGGAGCGAATCACGCGGCGAAAAACCGTGTCGGTGACGCCGGCCATCGGCGCGAGAATCGTTGCCGGGCGAATTGCTACGTCGCGAATCTTGAGTTGAGCGGGAAGCATGTCCGTTGCGGTACCTACAATAGTGTATCGTCGATCCGCTCGGCGGCGTCGGGTTCGTTGGAGGATGTGCTGGCGGCAGTAGGCGCGGCCGAGGCAAAGCGGTGCGAGGTAACGACTGCAGAGCTGTCGCCTCCGCCGGTGGCTGCTGCCGCCACGGCTGCGAATGCGCGAGGCTGCTGAACGTGCGATGACGCTCCGAGCTGCGCAAGAAGAGCCTCGCGCGAACCGTCGAAGAAATTCTCGATAACCTGCCCAAGAGCTTGCGTGCGGGCCTCTTCCGCTGTGAGATTCGCGCGGTAGATGTAGGCGCGTCCGCTCTTGCGGCGCTCAACGATGCCTTTGCGCGCGAGCCGGTCCATGATGGTCATTATCGTGGTGTAAGCGCGCGGGCGGCGAGGAGCGAGGCGGTCGCGAATGTCGCGGACAGTGCCTTCGCCCAAGGGCCAAAGCATGTTCATGCAGTCGAGTTCGAGCGGCGCGAGATCGAGAACGGAACGGCGCGGGCTGGGCCGCTTCTTCGGGGCCGCTTCGGTGGAATTCGTGACGAGTTCGCTCATGTGGCCGTTCCTTACACCTTTCGCGCAGCTTCGGCGCTTTCCGGTTTGGGTGCGCCGGTCGATTCGGGACTTTGTGGCGACTTTGCGCGCGGAACGCCGTGTTCCTCAAGATATTTCTCCGCGCGAAGCAAGGCCCGGCGCAGAGAGGGATTACGCTGGCTCCAGCCATCCGGGGCGCAGGTGGAATCGAGCGTGGCGCGAATCGCGCCCATTTTCGAATCGAGATCGTCCAGATAATGCAAAGCCACCGCCTCCCGCGTTTGAGGCAACGACGGCGACCCGAATTCGTGAGAGCCGTGGTGGCTCAGCATCAAGTGTTCGACGATAACAGCGAGGGCTGGCGGAAATCCCGGAATAGCCTTCATTCTGTCGCGAACCATTCCAGTGCCGAGCATGATGTGGCCGAGCAGGCGGCCCTCGGTCGTGTAATCGATTTCGCGGGCGTATCTCAGTTCGTCGAGCTTCCCGATGTCGTGAACGACGACGCCAGTCAGCAGCAGGTCGGGATCGAGTTCAGGATAGTGCGCGCTGATATCCGCAGCCAAGCCGACGAGGCTGACGACGTGCTCAAGCAAGCCTCCGATAAAGGCGTGGTGCATGGTCATCGCGGCAGGAGCGCGCTTCAGGCGCGGAGCGATGTTCGGGTCGTCGACGATATTCCCGAGCAGCTGTTTGAGCCACGGATTCTGCATCGCGGCAATCGCGGAGCGAAGAGTGGAATACAGAACCTCGACATCGTACTTCGTGTGCGGGAGAAAATCGGCGAGATCGTAGGAGTTCTCCGCGACGGGAACGATCTGCTCAAGGGCCATTTCGAGGCGGCCATTGTAAAGCTTGGTGCGGGCGCGTACCTGAACCACGTCACCAGCTTCAAAAGTGCCGGCCAGCTCGGAAAAGTTCTCCCACATTTTCGCGGAAATCGAGCCGGTGCGATCCCCCAGCTCGAGTTGCAGCCACGACGAGCCGTTGCGGGACGAAGTGCGGATTTCTTTTTCACACACGAGGAACTGAGAGAGGACAGCCTGACCGTCGGTAAGGTCCGCTACAAAGCGCGGCTTCATGAACCGTTGACTTTCGGCAAGGACAGCTTCTTCTTCGATTTCTTCGTGGCGGCGTCGGGCGTCGGCGACACTTCCTGGATGGCGCCGGTCCCCGGTATCGCGGCCGTATCTGTGTAGCCAGGCTTCACCATTACGTAGCTTTCCTCGCGAAGCTGCGCGAGGTAATCGCGCATCGCGGGCTCCATCTTCTGCATGTAGAGCTTGTTCTCAATCTGGGTCTGAACCTTCTCGAGGGGCTGCTGCCCGGCGGCGAAGCGGTCCATGACCTTCAGAACTTCGAATCCTGTCTTCGTCTGAATCACGTCGGTGATCTGGCCCTTGTTCAGCCCGAAAACCGCGTCCTCGAGCCGCTTGTCCAACTGGCCACGCTGGAATGTGCCTAGAGCTCCGCCGTCCTTTGCGGTGCTCCCTTCGGAATATCGCTGAGCCAGCAATGAAAAATCCTCGCCTTTCACAAGCCGACCGTGAAGGTCGTCCGCCTTGCGCTGAACCGCCGCCGTTTCCTCGGGGCTCAAGCCCTCCGTGCTCAGGAAGATTTCAGAGAGTACGACTTGCTCGGGCAAGTTGAACTCGGCCTTGTGCTCCTCGTAGAACTGCTTTACTTGGTCCGCCGGAATGTCCATGTGGCCGGCGACTTCGCGGCGAATCACTTCGTCAGTGAGGAGCTTGTTGCGGATCTGAGTTTTCAGGTCTTCCCAAGCCATGCCCGATTCTTCGACCTTCTTCTCGAGGGCTTCCATCGTCGGGAGGCCGTTGTCTTTGCGGATGTCGTCGAGCTTCTTGATCACGTCATTCTCGACGCTGATGTCCATGTCCTTGGCGCGCTCGACCAGCAGGGCGCTGTCAATCAGTCCGCGCAGCAGGTCCTTCTGCTGCGCCTTGTACTCCGCATCGATCTTGTCCGGCGTGCAGCCCTGGCACTCCTGCGCAACCTCTTGTTGAAGTGACTGCTCGGCCTTCTCATAGTCGGAGAGCGTGATGATTTCGTTGTTCACGCGGGCGACGATGGCCTCGACGACGGTGCCCTTGGTCTGGGCAAAGGCCGCTATCGTGACGGTGAGGCAGATTGCGGCGCTCGATGTCGAGAGAGTGATGAACTGCAGGCTTTTGAGTCTCATAGTAGCGTTCGCTCCGGATTCTATCCCTACGATTGTAGTTGCATCAATACGTTTCTAAGTGCCGCCATTACTCCGCCCTGGAATCCCCTCCAATCGAGCCACAGCACGCCACTAGGATCGAGGCGCATATCCCGGCGCTTGCGAATCAGCTTGACCAGGCGCTCGGGGCCAAGAGGAGTGTCATCGTAGAACTTGATGGCGACCTGGTCTCCGCGGCGGTCCACGGAGGCGACGAGCAGCTTTTCGGCCATGGCCTTGAGGACGGCATATTCGAGAAGGCTCTCTACAGCGGACGGTGGCGGCCCGAACCGATCCTCAAGTTCGCGGCGAACTTCGTTCCGCTCCCCTTCCGAGGTGACACCGGCAATCCGTTTGTAGATGCGCAGCCTCAAGTTCTCGCTCTCGATGTACTCAGGTGGGATGCGGATTTCCTGTCCAAGGTTGAGCGTGGCCCGGCGTTCTGGCGTGACCGCGTCGCCGCGGCGCTCCGCGACGGCGCGCTCCATCATCTGGCAATACATGTCGAAACCGACGGCCTCAATGTGGCCATGCTGTTCGCGACCCAGGAGATTGCCGGCGCCGCGCAGCTCCAAATCGAGGGCTGCGATGCGGAAACCGGCGCCCAAGTCGCTGAATTCCTTCAAGGCGGCGAGGCGCTGGCGGGCGATGGGCGTGAGCGAGACGCCGGGCGGCACGAGGAGATACGCATAGGCGCGCTGGTTCGACCGGCCGACGCGGCCGCGAAGCTGGTACAGCTCGGAGAGGCCCATGCGGTCGGCGCGGTTAATGATGATCGTATTCGCGCGGGGAATGTCGAGGCCGTTCTCGATGATCGTGGTGGAGACGAGCACATCGGCTTCGTCCCGCACGAACTTGAGCATGACTTTTTCCAATTCCGTCTCGCGCATCTGGCCGTGACCTACCACGATCCGCGCCTTCGGGACCAGTCGCTTGACAAGAGAGGCGATCGAAGCAATGGACTCGACGCGGTTGTGAACCAGGAAAACCTGGCCGTCGCGCTCCATCTCCTCCTGAATGACGCGCTGAATCAGCGTCTCGCTGAAAGGCGCCACGGTGGTCTGGATGGCGAGACGGTCCTTGGGCGGCGTCTCGATCACGCTCATGTCGCGAAGGCCGACGAGCGACATGTGAAGCGTGCGAGGAATCGGCGTGGCGGACATGGTGAGCACGTCCACGTTCTTGCGGATTTCTTTCAGGCGTTCTTTGTGGGCGACGCCGAAGCGCTGCTCTTCATCGACAACGAGAAGGCCGAGATCGTGAAACTTGACGTCGCGCGACAAGATGCGATGCGTGCCAACGACCACATCGACCTTTCCTGCTTCGAGCTCTTCGAGGGTCTTCTTCTGCTCCTTCTCGCTGCGGAAGCGGCTCAGCATCTCGATACGAATCGGAAATGCGGCAAAGCGGCGCCGAAAGGTTTCGTAATGTTGAAATGCGAGGACCGTGGTGGGCGCCAGAAGGGCGACCTGCTTCGAATCGGCTAGGGACTTGAACGCTGCCCGCATCGCAACTTCGGTCTTGCCGTAGCCAACGTCGCCGCAGAGGAGCCGGTCCATCGGGAGCGGCGACTCCATATCGCGCTTGACGTCGTCGATGGCGCGCTGCTGGTCGGGCGTTTCCTCAAATTCGAAGGCGTCTTCGAATTCGCGCTGCCAGTTTGAATCCACGGGAAATGAGTGGCCGGGAGTGGTCTTGCGCTCCGCGTAGAGCGCGAGAAGCTGGTCGGCCATGTCGCTAACGGACTTCCGCACACGCGTTTTGCGCGCCTCCCAAACGCCGGCGCCCAGCTTGTCCAGAGTCGGCTTGGCTCCCCCTAGAGACTGATACTTCTGCACGAGATCAAGGCGCGCGAGCGGAACATAGAGCTTCGCGTCGTCGGCGTAGCGCAGCAGCATGAATTCGCCGCCAGCTCCTTCGACCGACACCTGGCGCAGGCCGTCAAACTGGCCGATGCCGTGGTCGACGTGGACGATGTAGTCCCCCGGCTTGAGATCCGAAAAGTCGCTGAAGAAAGTGGCCGTCTTGGGTCGCGAGCGCGGGCGCTGCGGAGGCGGCAGCGACTCGAAGACGTCGGCGTTGCCGTAGATCGAGAGATTCGCATCTTGGAAGACGACGCCTTCGGCGAGAGGAGCCTTCACGAGTACGACAGCGGGTACGCTGCCGCCGCTTCCCTCTTCGGCGAGGCGCGTCACGGTGACATTTTCTTCGAGTTCGCCAATGCGATACGGCACTTCGTACTCGTGGCAGATATCGGCGAAGCGCTCGAGTTCACCGGTGCTGGCCGCGGAGATCATCACGTGCTCGCCGGCGCTGACGCGGCCCTTCACTTCAGCCATGAAGGCCGCGACGTTGCCGTGATAGCGAGTGGTTGGCTGCGTGCGGAGGGCGTCTGCGGGCAGAACAGGAGTCGCGGCGCCAGCGGCGCGTGCAGCCTGGGAACTTCCCTCCTCGCGAAGCTCCAGATGCTCGAGTCCAAGGCGCGGAACAAGCTGCTGCGCGAGCGCCCATTCTTCCTCATCGAAGACGTAGCGCCCGGGCGGTTCCGCAAGCGGATCCTCCGCGGCGTCGAAGGCTTCACCAAGCGCTGCGCGATATTTCGCGACTGCGGGTTCGAGCAGGCCAGGTTCGTCTTCGATCAGCACGGGCTCCGGGACAAGGTCGAAGAGGGTGGATTTTCGCTCGTCGCCAAGGAAGTGGCGGAATTCCCAGCCAGGAACAAATCCAGCAAGCTCCGATTCATCCTCGGGATCGGAAGGCCCCGCGACAGCGTGGCGACTGCGCTCCATCACCTCGGCGAGGCGGGGAAACTCGGTGAGAGGCATCAGAGTGGCGCGCTCGACGGGGTTCGTAGAGCGCTGAGTGTTCGGATCGAAGGCGCGAATCGACTCGATGGTGTCGCCTAGCAGTTCGACGCGAACAGGCTGCCGCGCCTCGGGCGAAAAGATATCGACGATTCCGCCGCGCACGGCATATTGCCCGGGCATCTCGCAGGTGATCTGCTTGTCGTAGCCTGCACTGGAGAGAAAGCCGAGGAGTTCCTCGAGTGGGATCGCTTGGTCGCGCTCGATCGTTTGCGCCAGGCGGCGATAGAAATCGCGCTCGCGCATGCGCCACAAAGCGGCCTGTACGGGCGCGATGAGAATGTCCGTTTCAGATGAGGCAAAACGCCAGAGCGCGACCGCGCGGTCTTCCGAGATTTCCGCGTGGGGCGAACGACCTTCATACGGCAGTACGTCGTACGCCGGGAGGACGATCACGCGATCGCCCGGCTTCGCAGCGATGGCGCGGTAGAACCAGCGCACCGGTTCCACGATGGCTTCGGCGCGCTGGTTGGAATCGACCAGCACGATCGACGGACGCCCAAGAGCCGCGGCGACGAGCGGTGCAACGATGGCTCTAGCCGAGTCGGTTAGTCCGCTGATCTGCACAGAGCCGGTCCCGCGGCGCAGGGTTTCGAGGGCCCCCTCGATTGCCGGCCTTCTACGGATGGCCGCGAGAAGCTCAGATACCAAAGACAGAATCATGCGCGAAGCTGCTTGATGCGGTCGATAAGACGCACCGTCGAGTGGCCCGGCTCAATCGGGATGCGGACGACGTCCGTGCGGGAAGTCTTCGAGGCCGCCGCAGTCAGCGAACCGGAAGACGAGGGCTGGGAACCTTCGATCAGCACCTCGGGTTGGAGCCGCGAGATCAAGGCGGGCAGACCGTCAGAGGAGCATTCGACAACGAAATCCACTGCGGCCACCGCGGCGAGCACCTCGGCACGTTCGTTCGATGGATACACCGGCCGCTCTCCCCTTCCCGGCAAAGAAATGGACCTCGCGCGGACGCTCGCGTCATCGAGTACGGCGACGACCATGATATGGCCATAGGAGCGCGCTTGTTCGAGCAGCCGGACGTGTCCCGGGTGCAGCAGGTCGAAGGATCCGGAGGCCAAGACGACGCGGCGTCCTCCTTCCCGCCAGCCAGCCCTTCTCGAAATCAGATGATTCTCTGAGATAACTTGACCCAAGCGTGCGTCCTCAGTTCGGATGTAGGCGCGGAAACGATCGAATGATTTTACCACGCGAGTTTCGATTATGCGGAAGCGCGGGCGCGAAGCTCCAGGCGGCCGCTTCCCTTGCGACGTGCCCGATGCGATACGCGTATTGACGAACGGCCAGGCTGCGCCCAGCCGGTTCGGTGCTATACTCACGGCCTGTTTGGCAGTGATTATCTCCCACTGATTGATTCTGCGGATGCGTGATATTTCGATTGTCGGCGGCGGTCCGGCTGGCGCGCTGTGCGGAGAACGCCTGGCGAAGGCCGGCTTCCATGTAACCATTTTCGACGAGCGCCTGGCGTGGGAAAAGCCCTGCGGCGGCGGGCTGACCCACAAAGCCATCGAGGCATACCCGTTTCTTCTCGATGCACCCCACCCCAAAAAGATCATCCATACCGCAGAGCTGATTTCGAGCCGCGGACATCGCGCGCGATTCGAGATGAGCCATCCCATCGTCATCTATGCGCGCAAAGTGCTGAATGGATTGTTGCTCGACCGGGCGGTGGCGGCTGGCTGCCAGACTGTGTGCTCCCGGGTAACGTCCGTGAAGACCGACTCGGAATCGGTCGAATTGACGGCCTCCGGCGAAACGCGCTCTTCGGATTTTGTGGTTCTCGCCGCCGGCGCTCGCAACCAGATTTTTCCCGAGACGACTGCGCTGCGTGCGCCCGATCTTGAGGTTACGCTCGGCTATTTCATCCCCACCGAGGAAGACATCATCAAAGTGAAGTTTCTTCGGCAGTTCGAGGGATACCTGTGGTCTTTTCCCCGGGCCGACCATCTTTCTGTGGGGATTTGCGCGCGCATGGGGCAGAGTTCCAGCCAGCAGCTTCGCCGGCACCTCGATGAATTCATCGAGCAGGAGCACATCCCGATGCAGGGTGCGCAGCTCTACAGCCACGTTCTGCCATCGCCTCAGGCGCAAACAATCCGCGGCCGGCGCATCGTGGGAAGGAATTGGGGAATGGCCGGTGACGCTGCCGCGTGTGTGGATCCGATAACGGGCGAGGGGCTGTATTACGCGCTTCGGTCGGGGGACCTGCTCGCGCAGGCGCTGATTGAGGGCCAGCCCCACACCTACCCGGAACGATTGCGCGCAGCCTTCTCGTCCGATTTGGAGTTTGCCTCGAACATCGCCCGCAAGGTATTTCGCGGGAATTTTCTGGGCGGCGCGATCACCACCCGAATGGTTCAACTGCTGAATTACTCTCCGGCGTTTCGGGACTTGATCCGCGACGTCTTCAGCGGCTCGCAGGACTACCGAAGCCTGAAGCGGAGACTGTGGAATCAGCTGGGCATTACGCTCTCGGAGATCACACGCCACTTCGTGAGCCCCCGGCCGCTTGCAACCTCGCGGTCGGCGGAGAGTCGCGAGGCCTCGCGATAAGCCTCACTCCGGCACAACAGGAACAGGGCTATATCCGCCTACTGTTGAGGGAAACTGGGAGGGCGTGCTAACCTTCGTTCAGTCCATCGAGGCTGGAGTGGCGGAACTGGCAGACGCGCGAGACTCAAAATCTCGTGGTGCTTAGCACCGTGTGGGTTCAATTCCCTCCTCCAGCACCAATCCTCATAACGCAGGTTTGATCTCCATGCCGGAGTTGTGTGTTTATCTTCGGGGCGAAGACTTTGCGAAGGCGAGGACGCTGGGTTCTAACGGCTCTGGCTGGCCGAGGCATACGCCAGGTTGGCGTTGAGGCGCTGATCCAGAATCGCGGCCGCGTATCGCGAGCAAGTAACCGACTCGCCTTTGGCCCACTCAGCAACCTGCGGGAATGCCTTTGAGCAGGCCCCGCTTACGGCGCGAAGCAGGCGGTAGTAGACGCGAACCTCTTTGAGCCACACGTTTCCGTCGGCCGGGTTGAGCTGCTCGGAGGTGCGCGCCAGCATCTCGAAATCATCGGCACCGATGGTATCCCCGCATAGGCCTGTGGCGGTCTGCAGGCTCTCGGAAATTGGCTGCTGTGCCACAGTGACCCAGATGGACCTCCACTGCGAAATCGCAAACTGAATCAGGGCTGCGATTGAAGTCACGAGAATGAGCGCGGCCATCATTTGCTTGTCGTATTACAAGTTTGGTCACTTCGTCCGCGGACCACAATGGGAAGGTAGTACTATCAATGAGGGTCCAGCTTCCCACCCGACAACGCAACCTGAGCCATTTTGGGAAAGCGGAAAGCGCTGCGAACTGTATTCGGAGATTAGCCTAGGTGGATAAGCCCGAACAGAGTGCCCGCGAGCACGACCTGCCCGTGCGCTTGGAGGAATACCGTGCCAAGCTCGCCAAGCTCCAGCGCCGCGAGTGGTGGATATGGTGCACTTCCCTGGCGATCATGTTCTCGCTCACTGCGGGCGTGGCGTCGTTGTCCTTCCCTGCGCTGGTGCAAGACAAGAAAGTTCTCGAGTCGGTGCTCGGGCTGAGCACGCTCATCGTGCTCTTTGGCTGTTATTTGACGTATGAGAAATTTCTCATCAATCGTCTGCGTCTGGACCTCGCGCAGAACCAATCGAATTCGGCTTTGTGGCGTGACTTGGCTCTGATCGATCCGCTCACGGGCCTGTTCAACCGGCGGTACGCGGAAAAACGTCTTCGCGAAGAAATTTCGCGCTCCCAGCGCAAAGGCTACCCACTCACTTTGGTGATGTTTGATCTGAACGACTTCAAGCAGATCAACGACAAACACGGTCACGCGGCAGGCGACCTCGTTCTAAAGACCTTTGCGGGATGCTTGGCGAAAGCAGTTCGCGAGGCGGATCTCGCCGCCCGGCTCGGAGGAGACGAATTCCTGATGCTCCTCACCGAATGCGACTCGGTTCAGGCCCAGGTGATCCTGCAACGGCTCAGGCCGCCCGACGTAAGCTTGAACGGGCATGCGGTTCCTATCAGGTTCGCCGTCGGATGGAAGCAGTATCAGCGTGGCGAGCAGCTTCAGGAAGTTCTAAACGAGGCCGATAAGGCTCTGTATCAGAATAAGCAAGCCAGCAAAGCGTTGGCGCTTGAACAAGTAAAATGAGCCGGCCCCGCGGTGCGGCTTTGCACGGGAAGGAAGCGAATGCCACAGGCAGCTCAAAGACGAAGTGAGCGCCTCCTCTTGGACGTGCCAATCGTGATTCGCAGCCAGGATCCGGCGGGCCGAACGTTCAGCGAGGAGACCTTTACAGTGACCGTCAGCGCGCATGGCGCCCTCGTGATGCTTGAGGCGAGAGTAGCGCTCGGGCAGAAAATAGTCGTCTCTAATCCCAAGAATTGGGATGAGCGCGAGGCCCGAGTCGCGTTCCTGGGGCAGCCGCACGCTGGCTTGGCGCAGGTTGCATTTGAATTCAGTCGGCCCGCGCCCGAATTCTGGTCGCTTGACACTTGCCCGGCTAGCTGGGGCTGTCCGCCGGCTACTCGGTGACAGCCGGCGATTCTAGTAGGTTGGATTGAAACTGCGGATCGCGGCCTGTTCGTCAGGATAATCCGGAAACACTTGATGCAGATTCGTGAGGCGCAGTACCTCCTGCGCCCGGGGACTCAAGTCAACAGCTTTCAATTCCGCATTGTTCTTTCGTGCTGTGTAGAGTCCGCGCACGAGCTGGCCCAGGCCCGAACTGTCGAGGTAGGAAACCTCACGGAAGTTCAGCAGCACACGACGCCTGCCATCACGAAACAAATCGAGCAGGAGTTCGTGCACCGCCTCTCCTTCAATCAGCGTAAACCGGCCCCGGACATCCACGATCGTTATATCGCCAAGTTGTCGAGTGCTCGCACTAAAAGCCAAAAAGGGTCCTCCCAGGGCCGACTGCGAAGTATTCTACAACAAGCGGGTGGAGGAATCGGGGCTGCGGCAACTATGGTTCGAATGGGGTACTTAATTGCGGCTGTAACTGTTCAAATCCTCATATAGGTGTCGTGCCGGAGAGCTCGGAAAGCCATGAATCCAGCACCTTCATTTGTTCCGGCGAAGGATCCACGAACGCCACTCCCATGCCCATTCCGGCCTGCGCGTAGATGACGCGGCCCGCCGTCGAGAAGGTTCCCTGGTCCCGCGACACCTGGAGTTCAATCAAAGTCCCGACGGGCAGTGGATTGAGCAGATCCACGTAACAGCCTTTGCGGCTGATCTCCGAGACGCGACCTGAAACGCGCATGTCGCTGATCGGCTCGGAAACATCAACCGCTGCAATGAATTCGTACCTGGGCGTGGTGCGCTTTTCGCGATAACTGGATGACGGGTTCTGTGACTCGGATGAGCTGTTCACGAACGCGATCTCCTGCTCCCCAAGGGTCGCACGTGCTACTCACAAAACGCCAGCATCGGCCGGTCGTATGATGCGAAAAGCAAACCCCCGGACCATGCACTGCTTCTCCCGGAACTTAGAGTCCCGCCTTTCAACTCCTCGATATATCACAGTGTAAACCGGCGTGTCCGCGTGTCTCCCCGCACGCAACCCACTTTCGAAACGCTGCGAGGCCGAAGCGTTCTTGGACGCGCGCTTCGTCCCGAGATCGACCGAACGTTTGCTGACTGCCACCCGTTTCGGCCTGAAACCGATGCTCCAGCGCACTCCGAGCGATTTCTCGACCGAAGAGAGGCGGACTCGAAAAAAAGGCAAATTGCTTCCTATTGCAAGCAAGGGCCGCAAACCGAGTCTGAATTCTTCACTTTGAGCCCTAGGGCGGCCGGGATGGCAGCCCTACGGAAGAGTGCACGCAGCGAAGGAAAGGGGTTGATTCGATCCACCGAAAGCTCTAATCTTTGTCGCGACACGGGGCGCCATCGGAGTTCCAAATCGGGACACTCCCAAAAACCACTATGGGACTGCCGCTACGGCCAGGCGAACAGCTACGGGAGCTCCGCAATCGACTGGGTGTAACTACCCGCGAGGTTGAGGAATTCAGCCGTAAGATCTCCGACGATTTTGGCAACGAAGAGTACTACATCTCGAACGCCTGGCTCACCCAGCTGGAGAACAAGAACTCCATTCCTAGCATTTACAAGCTCTTTAGCCTCAGCGTCATATATCGAACCAGGTTCGTCGACCTTCTGGAGGTTTTCGGGGTCAGCCTGGACGCCAGCGCCCGCTACCAGACGTCTCTTCCGCTCCAAAACACTCATCTTGCGTCGCTTGATGCTCCGGATCCTGCCCGGGCGGTCACTTTCCCAGTTCGCTTCGACAAGAATTTCAGCCTGGACAGGACGAGCTTGATCGCCCGCATGGTCGAGGTTTGGGGTGAGGTCCCGATCGCCCTCATCCAGAAGCTGGATGTCCGCCACTGCCAATACGGCTATATCGGAATGCAGGACTATACGATGTACCCCCTACTTAGGCCGGGTTCGTTCGTCCAAATTGACAGCCGCGCCAGCCGAAGCCCCGCTTCCGATTGGCGGACGGAATTCGATCGGCCTATCTATTTCGTGGAGCTTCGCGACGGGTACGCCTGCGCCTGGTGCGAAATGCGCGGTTCCCAGATCACATTGATTCCACACCCTTTATCTGCATGCAGCATCCGGCAGTTTGCGTATCCCGATGAGGCAGAAATCGTGGGGCAGGTTACCGCGGTTGCTATGCGGCTTGTTTCGAATGGCGAGGAGAACGGAGACGCTCCTCCGCGATTGCCAAAGCGATCCTGAAGTTTGAGAACAGGAATTCGGCCGAAAAAGCGTCAACCCCGACTGGGACGGCCACACGGTAGGGCTGCAGACTCTTCCAAACCGATATAAATTCCCTTGGATGATTCTGCGAGGCCATGTAGGCCTCCATTTCGCCCACCAGCTGTTCAACTGACAAGGAAACCAAGGCTTGGAATGCCTCACGGTGGCAGTTGGCGAGAGCCTCGCAAGCGGCTTCCGAGGAGAACGACGCGCTCAGACCATCGTGGTAGTACATGCCGGTGTTGTAGTCCCGCGTGGACGCCAGGTAGACGAACCGGTCCAATTGCCGCGGAATCGACGATAGAGTCCGCTGCCGCAGGTCTTCGGCCGCCTTCAGGACATCGACGCGCTGAACGCTCACAGACATAACTCCCTACACCGCCGATTCGCTTCCTGCGGAGCCTCGGCCCAACGAACTTGCATCCCCGGAAGCGAGGAAAGCCAGCGAACGCTCCGAAATCGTACAGACGCTTTCGGCCACGGAAATGGCGCTCGCTACCAACCGAGGTCCGGCGTACGGACCATTGAGATAGAACACGGCTTCGAGGGTCCTGCACAGCACCAACAGCGATGCAAAACTAAAGGCCAGGCCGACCTCAGCCCGGACATTCAGGCCTGCGTACGATCGCGAGTGGCCTGAATGGAACCCCTTCAGACTCAGTACGTTACTCCGAAGCTGGCGGATCCAAATGAGAGCCAGCCGCTGCCTCTCCTCCAGGAAGAGGTCTTGAACCTGCCTTCCTGCGGAAGACGTCACAAAATCAAGATCGCGCCGATCGAACACACGGCCGACAATCTCCGGGGGAAGAAGACCCGCCTGAAGAGAATTCAGTGCTTGCCGCGCCTCAAGAAGCGCGACTGCTCCCCCTTCCGCTCGCGGATCCTTGCGTCGCGCGACTAAGTAAGTCAGGAGGAGCAGCGCTAGACCGAGCGCGATGAAGAGGAAGAATGCCACTAGCGGCGCCCCACCTTCTCGAGCTGAGCTCGTGCGGCCTCAAGTGACCTTCGTGTCTCTTCAGCCAGCGACCCATAATCGGGCGGCGCCACTTGAGGGGGGGCCGGCATCGAAACGGGACTGTAAGCCCAGAGAGCCACTGTCCACGCTACCAGCGCACCGAGATAGGAGAACGCACGAATCCACGAGAACAAAGCGTGAAAAGGCAAACCCAAACGAGAACGCGCGGCTTGAGCCATGACGTCAATCGCCACGTAAGCCCCATAACCTAACGCGATCCCCTTGAGATTCCGCGTCAAGGGTACGCCGTAGTGCCAAACCAGCACGAGGAAGCCAGCCAAAAGGACAGCCTCCGCCGTGCGCAAATTCCGTTCCACCTCGATGTCCGTAAGAAACGACGACGTGTGCCGTTCCACAACCCATTGGAGCCAGGTGAAAGCCACGATGGCGCAGAAAACGACCAGCGCTCCATTTCTCGATATTTTCCTCGGACCGGGGTAGGCGCCGAGCCCCTTCTCAAATATCTCGAGCATCACACAATAACCCGCCAAGACGCCGGCGAATTCGAAGGTCCAGAACCAGCCAGGGTAATGCGCCGGCCACTTTCTGTAAACCAGGTAACTTGAAAGAGAACCCAGCCAGACGCAGAAAAGGTAAGCCCCGAAGAAGGGATATTGGCGAAGCACGCCGTTCCAAGCCGCTCGAACCAAAATGAGCAGTTCCAGCGCCAGGCCCGTCCACCAGAGGACAAGTGTCAACATGTTAGCTGGCTGATTAGCCGGACCGGATGCTAGCACAAGACAAAAGGGGGAGAAGAAGCTTTTTCTCCCCCTGATACGATAAACTCACAACTGATTTCGACTAGCCGTGCATCGGCATCGGCAGCGGCGTGGGACCGGTGCCGTCCGCCAGGTAGGTGGGCGTCGCATTCTTTACAACATGAACGCTTACCGGCACCGCAAGTGTCGCAAATACAGCAAGTAACAGCCAAGCCGCGATCTTTTTCATAGTTGTTCTCCTCAGATTTTTTGTGGGCCCCGAAGCCCGTGGCACTGTAGTGGAAGGACCAAAATTGGCGGGAACAATCTGAGTCTTGCTCGGTAAAGTAAGCAGAACGCTTTCACTCAGCGGTGAATACTAAGCAGGGCTCGCGCAGACTTCGTCCCCCACGTTCCCTCGTTCGGACTCCCTAGATGCGCCCGTCTTCTCAGAGGCGTTGCAAACTCGCTCGACACAGGCCTCGTAACCCGGGATAACCAACTGGGAACTCTGCGGACAATACGGCTGGCATACGGAAGAAATCCGCGATATCAAGGACAGAGGCACGGACCCTTGCAAGCCCCTATGGCAGAAGCCACGGTTGATGTGTCCCAAAACGGTGCGGTAGACGCCAGCGCGGTCAAGGACCGCTTTCGGAGACTCGACCGCCGTCAGTGGTGGCTCTGGTCCTTCACGGTGCTTGTTGTGCTGCTACTCACGATCGCCGTCGCGTCGTTTGCCTTCCCCGCGATGCTGAGCACCGATCAGCAAACCTATTCTTTCTATCTCAACCAGGCCGTTCGCGCGCTGATTGGCATCGTCCTTATCTTCAGCGTCTATGTCGTCTATCAGCAGTACGAAATCATTCGCATGCGGAACCAGATTGCTGAGCAGATCGAATCGCTCAACAAGGTCGAAAGCCTTGCTACCGAGGTGTACAAGCTCGCCGCGCTCGATCAGCTCACCGGTCTCTACAATCGCCGTTCGGGGGAGCAGCGCCTAACGGAAGAGATGAGCCGGGCCGTGCGTCACGGCCGCCCTCTGACACTTCTTCTGCTTGATGTCGACAACCTGAAGCACATTAACGATCGCCTCGGACATACCGCCGGCGACCTTCTCCTGAAGCAGTTTGCCGAGCGTCTCCAGCGTGCCATTCGCGGGTCGGATCTCGCGGCGCGGCTCGGCGGCGACGAATTCATGGTCCTTCTGCCGGAATGCCGAGCTGAGGAAGTGCGTCACGTCCTGCTTCGGCTGGAACATCTCCAAGTCAAGTATGATGGTGAGACCATCGACTGCCAGTTCTCGCGCGGCTGGACTGACTTCCGGCCGGGTGAAACTGCAACGGAGCTTTTGAAGCGCGCCGACGAAGCCCTCTACGCCGACAAGCGCGCCGGCAAGATGCGCATCAGCAAGATGTCGCATCTTCCGTTGCCTCAGTCGGTCGTGTAACCCTCGTCAGCAAATTCTTTCCATACGAAATTGTTCTTCTGAGGAACATTTCGCCCAAAATCCGCTTGCGCGCCGTGGGGGTAATTCGTAGGATACCCTCGTCTTGTCGGAAAAGGCACCATGCCTAAAGAAAAGCCCAAGGTCAACATCGGCGAAGTAATTCGATCCTACCGCAGCGACCGCGGCCTGTCGCAGGGCGACATCGAACGGCGCACCGGCCTCCTGCGCTGCTATTTGTCGCGCGTCGAGAACGGCCACACCGTTCCCTCGCTCGAAACTCTCGCGAAGATCGCCGAGGCGATGGAGATCAGCCTCGCCGACTTCTTCCCCGGGAGCGATACGCCTCAGGATCGCGAGACTCGTAAAGTGCTCGGCGAGCTCTCCGAAGAGGAGATCCGCTTCCTGGCTGAAATCAAGAAATATTCAACGACTCTTTCGGACGATGATAAAAAACTCGTCCTGGCCATGATCCGCAAGATGGCGACCATCGTCCCACCTCCCCGCGGCACGAAGTCCGCGGCAAGCGCTCGCCGCCCCGAATTTTGAGAATTCGCTATCTCTAGGCCTGAAGACGTGATCTCTTTGGCCCGATACTCGACTCAAATCCTGCCAAAAGCGGTGTTCCTGTGACGTCCAGCTCAAAGCGCGGAGCGCTGCTTGTTGCCTGCGCCGTGTTGCTCGTGTGCAGAGCTGTTGGCGGACAAACGCTGGAACAGGTTTGGACACACAATTTTCCGAAACCTCTTTCGTGGTACGTTCGAACCTCTGCCGGCATTCTCATCGTCAGGTCCGGCAAGGAGCTGGCGGCGATAGACGGCGCAACCGGGTCCCTCCTGTGGTCCCTTCCAACCGTTGATATTTCGACCTTCCTTTCTGGCCCCGAGGAGTACGAACGCGCGTTCAACGTCCTGGAGGTACCCTTAACCGGCGTTCTCTTGCTGAACCGCGCGGTCTTGCCCGGCGAATCGAAGGGGCGCCTTATCGCCCTCAACCTTCTGACCGGAGAAAAACTCTGGGATCAGCCCCAGGTCGACGTCCTGATGACAGCCGTTCCCTTGTATGGCAGCCGCGATGTTGTTGTCGTCTCTACGAGGCTGCAGAAGAAAGTCATGGCAGCGGAGATCGCCGCTTCCGCAGCCAGTCGGATACCAATCACAATTCCTCCTTTCCGTTATGAATTCGAAAGGCTCGATTTGGCGACCGGCAAGGTTGAATGGACTTATGAATACCCGCACATCTTTATTCCGGGATCGGTCGCAGTCCAGGCGGTTGGCAATCATCTCTTTCTGTACTACAACAATCGCCTTCTGGGCTGCATCGACCTCGAGACCGGCAAGCAATTGTGGGAGGACAGCTCCAAGTTGATCAGCGGCCAGGCGCTTCCATTGCCGCTCTCTATTGCCGATGGCAAGCTAATTTACAGTTCGAGCGACGTGAAGGATGTCGACCCGTCGAACGGAAAGCCCGCTTGGACGATCGCAAAGCTCGGCAAGGCTACAGGGCTCTCGCTTGAGCAGAACCTGTTCGTCGCACTTGGCGGGCACAATATCGTCGCCGTTGACGCGGCAACCGGGGCAGAGCGCTGGCGCCGAAGAACCTATGGTCACACGACAAACTTGCTCTGGAATCAGGCGTCAGATTCGTTGGTGTTTGTGGATGGGAAGGGTCTCCATTCCGTTGACCGCACCACCGGGAAGCCTCGACTCGATGCACGTCTGATCGGGCTCAAACACGAAGGCATAGAGTACCCCAACTTCATCTCCCTCGCTTCCCCAGACGTCGTAGTGATGATTGCAACGGACCGGCTCTCCGCATACAGCCTGAAGACTGGGGCAAAGCTTTTTGCAGAAGGCAAGCTGGTCGGCTTCTATCCGTCCGTCGCCTACCTTGATCATTGGCCGATCCCGATCGACGGCGAGGACCTGGTCCATACGGTCCCGGCGCCAAGCAGCGAAGCCCAGTGGGACATCGTTCGCAAGAGCTCGCTTCTTCCCGCCAGCATCCTCCACCGAGTCGAAGCGAATTTGAGTGACTCGCAGGGTTTTGGGGACGCCTATGAAACGGAACTGGAGACTGGCGAGCGAAGAGTCTGGTGGATTGATCCGCAAACCGGTAGTCGCCAAGCGATTGGTGTCGCAGACGAGCATCACGACGTCAGCACCCCGCTGGGAATGATATTCGCGGTCGATGGCAGCCGCATCTGGGGCGCCAAGATCGTCCCCACGGGATCAAGCGCGTCGCAATAGCGGCAACTTGGTTCACCGCGCGCGGGCGCCAATCATGGCAAATCAGGTTACAATAGTTGCTTGTGACACATTCTCGTCACAAAACGGTTGGCGTTAAGGTCGGCAAAATTCTGGTCGGCGGCGGTGCGCCGGTCGTCGTTCAGTCCATGACGAACACTGACACCGTCGACGTCGCCACCACTACGCAGCAGTGCCTCGAACTGGCTCAGGCAGGCTCGGAACTCGTTCGTGTCACCGTGAACGTCCCTGAAGCAGCCGCCGCTGTCCCCGAAATCAAGAAGCGCCTTCTCGACGCGGGCTGCGACGTGCCCATCATCGGCGACTTCCATTACAACGGCCACGTACTCCTGACCAAGTACCCCGATTGCGCCGTAGCGCTCGACAAATACCGCATCAATCCCGGCAATGTCGGCCACGGCCAGCGTCGCGACGAACAGTTCTCCACCATTTGCAAGGTTGCCCGCGACAACGACAAGCCCGTGCGCATCGGCGTGAACGGCGGCTCGCTCAATCAGGAACTTGTCATGCGCAAGATGCAGGAGAACACCGACCGCGACCTCGGCAAGACGTCCGAGGAAATCATCAACGAGTGCATGGTTCTTTCCGCTCTCGAATCGACCGACCTCGCGCTCGAGTGTGGTCTGCGCAAGGATCAGATCATCATTTCGTGCAAGGTTTCGCGACCGTCCGACCTTCTCGAAATCTATCGCGACCTCGCTCGCAAGACCGATCAGCCTTTGCACCTCGGCCTCACCGAAGCCGGAATGGGTGCGAAAGGGCTCGTGTGGTCCGCCGCTTCAATGGGAATTCTGCTCGGCGAAGGCATTGGCGATACGATTCGCATTTCGCTCACGCCGCGCCCGGGCGGCGATCGGCGCGAAGAGGTTTACGCCGCGTGCGAATTGCTGCAGTCTCTGGGGCTGCGCACGTTCGCTCCCAGCGTGACGGCCTGCCCGGGCTGTGGCCGCACCACGAGCACCACCTTTCAAGAGCTTGCGGAAAGCATTCAGGGCTACATCCGCGACAAAATGCCCGAGTGGAAGAGCCAGTACGAAGGCGTGGAGGAGTTAAAGCTCGCAGTCATGGGTTGTATCGTCAACGGGCCCGGCGAATCGAAAGCCGCGAATATTGGCATCAGCCTGCCCGGAACCGGCGAAGCACCGCGCTGCCCAGTCTACATCGATGGCCAGAAGTTCACGACGCTCGAGGGAACGTACGACGAGCTTTCCGTCGCGTTCCGCACCCTGCTCAACGACTACGTCTCGACGAAATACCATAAGCGCGACACTCCCCTGCCCGTCCCCGGCCCCTCGCACTCCGCCGTTGCAGCAAAATCTCCGCTCCGCGTCATCGCCTAGCTCGTCGTATCAGACAACGCGTCATACGCAACACTGCCTGGCTGACTCGCCGCAAAATTCGTGTTCTGCGGTAGACTCGGCCCAGATTATTCTGTGGCCGATAATGGCTTCCCTCATTTCACAATTGAGCTCGCGTCATGCCGGGTGAGGCGCCTGTAGCCCAAGCACCATCCGTGGAGGACGCTCCCAGCTTCCCGCGCGAACCGCAGAAGTGGCGCCTCGGCTTCTGGAGCCTGATCGTCACGCAGTTCCAGAACGCCTTCAACGACAACGCGCTGAAATTCCTCGTCATTTACATCATCGTCGGGATGAGTTTCACCACGCGCCAGCGCGACTTTCTCGTCGGCGTGGTCGTGAGCGGACTATTCGCCATCCCCTTCATCCTCTTTTCGATGACTGGCGGCTACTTTGCCGACCGTTACAGCAAACGCAGCGTCGTGATCGGAACGAAATTGATGGAAGTCTGCGTAATGCTCTTTGCGATTGCGAGCTTTGCGCTTCACAGCCTTCCGCTCGAGTGCGCCAGCGTGTTCTTGATCAGCACCCAGTCCGCCGTGTTCGGGCCATCGAAATATGGCCTGCTGCCTGAGGTGCTGCCGGAAAAGCGGCTCTCCTGGGGCAACGGCATATTGGAACTCGGGACATTCCTGGGAAGCATTGCAGCCGTAATGGCGAGCGGCTACCTGGCAGAGCGCTTCCGTGGCCGGGAAGTCATTGCGGCGATTATGTTCCTTGGCTGCACGGCTGTTGGCCTCACAACCAGCCTGGGCATCACGCGCGTTCCCGCCGCCGACCCAAGCCGCAAGTTTCCCTGGAATCCGTTTGCGGACATTGGTGCTCAATTCCGAATCGTGCGTTCCGACCGTGTGCTCTCTTGGGCCGTTCTCGGGAATACCTACCTCTGGTTCCTCGCCGCGCTCCTGCAACTCACGATCGTTATTTTCGGGCGGTTCGTCCTGCAGGTGGATGACACCCATATCAGTTACTTGCAGATTGCGCTTTCGATTGGCATCGGACTCGGAAGCCTCGCGGCCGGGTACCTCTCGGGTGGAAAGATCGAATACGGACTGATTCCGCTCGGCGCGATCGGCATGACTCTCTTCGGCGGCCTCTTGTATCCCTATGGCCACTCGCTGAGGTCTTCCGCAATTTTGTTGACGCTGCTCGGTTTCTTCGGCGGCTTCTTCGCCGTGCCGCTTAACGCCCTCATCCAGCACCGCCCTCGTCGTGAGCATAAGGGAGGCGTCCTGGCGCTCTCCAATTTCCTGTCGTTCGTGGGCGTGCTTCTCGCCGGCCTCAGCTATCCGCTCTATTCACGCGTGCTGCACCAAAACGCGCGGGGGATCTTTCTCGACGGAGCGATTTTGACGCTGCTCGCGACGGCCTACTCCATATATCTCCTCCCCGATTCCCTGCTTCGCTTGATTCTCTGGATGCTCACGCATTCGCTCTACCGTATCCGCGTCGAAGGCCGCGACAACATTCCCGAAACAGGCGGCGCCCTGTTCGTCTCAAACCACATGTCCCTCATCGATGCCGCCCTGCTCATCGCATCCACAGACCGGCCCATCCGGTTCATCATGTTCAAGGGCATCTACGATCTGCCCTACATCAAGCCCTTCGCCAAAATGATTCGCGCCATTCCGATTTCCTCGGAGCTTCGTCCTCGCGAGATGCTGCAGTCGCTGCGCGAGGCTTCGAACGCGATTCGCGAAGGCGAAGTTGTCTGCATCTTCGCCGAGGGACAGATCACGCGCATCGGCCAGTTGCTGCCGTTCCGCCGCGGGTTCGAGCGCATCATGAAGGGCAGCGACGCGCCCATCGTCCCGGTAAATCTCGACGGCGTCTGGGGCAGCATCTTCAGCTTCGAGCGCGGGCGTTTCCTCTGGAAAGTGCCCCGCTCGATTCCCTACCCGGTCACCGTCAGCTTCGGCAAGCCGATGCCGCCCACCTCGACACCCTTTGAAGTTCGCCGCGCGGTGCAAGACCTGCAGTCCGAAGCGTACCGCCATCACAAGAATCGCCTTCGCACGCTGCATCGCAGCTTCGTCAACACCGCGCACCGCCATCCATTCCGCTTTGCGATGGGAGACAAGCGGCGCCCGCGCATGAAGTGGGGCGGCGCGCTGCTCGCGTCGATTCTTCTTGCGCGGCGATTGCGAAGCGTCTGGGCCGGACAGGAGATGGTCGGCATTCTGCTTCCGCCCTCCGTTCCAGGCGCGCTGGTCAACTACGCGGCCACCCTCTCCGGCAAGATTCCCGTCAACTTGAACTACACGGCATCGAATGAGACCCTCGCGTCCTGCGCCGACCAATGCAATCTTCAGACCGTCATAACAACGAAGCTTCTGCTCGAGAAGATTCCTCTGCAGGTGCCCGGCAAAACCATCTTCCTCGAAGAAGCCGCTGCCTCACCGCGCCTCGGCGAGAAGCTGATGGCTTTGCTTCTGTGGTTTCTGCCTGGATGGTGGCTCGAGCGCTCCTTATCTGCCGGCCGGCCGCGCACGCTCGACGATCTCGCCACCGTAATCTTCTCCAGCGGCAGCACCGGCGAGCCCAAAGGCGTGATGCTCACGCACTACAATATCGCCTCCAATATCGAGCAGGTCGCGCAGACCTTCATGCTCGACCGCCGGGACTGCCTCCTTGGCGTCCTTCCGTTTTTTCATTCCTTCGGCTTCACCGTCACGCTGTGGATGCCAGCCGTGCTTGGCGTTGCCGTCGCTTATCATCCCAGTCCTCTCGACCTCACGGCAGTTAGCGAACTCGTCCGCGATTACCGAGTCACTTTCCTCCTCGCCACGCCGACTTTTCTTCAGGCCTATATGCGCCGCTGCTCTCCGGAAGATTTCGGCAGCCTTCAATATGTCGTTGTGGGCGCCGAAAAACTTCCCGACCGCGTGGCCCTGGCCTTCGAAGACCGCTTCGGCATTCGCCCGCTCGAAGGCTACGGCGCCACGGAATGCTCGCCCGTCGTCGCCGTCAATACGCGCGACTTCCGCGCTCCCGGCTTTCGTCAGGTGGGTGCGAAGCGAGGCCATATCGGCCATCCGCTCCCCGGCATCAGCATTCGTATCGTGGATCCCGAAACCGGCCAGCCTGTTCCGGGCGGGACCCCGGGCCTCCTGCTCGTTCGCGGGCCCAACGTAATGAAAGGCTATCTCGGCCGCCCTGACAAGACCGCCGAGGTGCTGCGTGACGGCTGGTACGTCACCGGCGACATCGCCGCCGAGGACGACGACGGCTTCCTCACCATCACCGATCGCCTCAGCCGCTTCAGCAAGATTGGCGGCGAGATGGTTCCCCATATCAAGGTCGAAGAGAAGCTGCAGGATCTTGCCGGTGCCGCCGAACAGCGCTTCGTCGTTACCGGCGTCCCCGACGGAAAGAAGGGCGAGCGCCTCGTAGTTCTGCACACGCTCTCGCCCGAAGAGATCAAATCGACTCTCGAGCACCTGCCCGAAGCCGGCTTGCCGAATCTATGGACGCCGCGCCCGAACCAGTTCTTCCACGTCGATGAACTGCCGCACCTCGGCACCGGCAAGCTCGACCTTCGCCGCATCCGCGACATCGCGCTTGATTTTTCGCCCTCCGACCCGACTGCCTAGCTAAGTCCTTTGAATTCAAGGGCCGCACGCGGTCGGATCGTCTCCCGCTGCAAAGGCTCAGGCCGCAAAATTCCCCGTTCAACCTCTTCTGTTCCCCGTTCGCCGTAACATTTTCCCCATTCGCTGGTTTACGCTTGTGTGCGCCACCTGCATCAGGCATCATGGGCGCGCTGGAGAACATTTGGCATGGCACTTAGCGACATTCACAACTCGTTGCGAAGGCTGGCGGCGGTGACGCTGCTCCGGGATTGCGTCCAAATGGGCTTCGGTCCCGCGAAGTAGTTCTCTCTACTGTCCAGCTTTTCGCCAACAACCCAACGAATGCGCATCTGTGCGGCCGCGAACGTACTGGCTGACCTTCGCTGATTGAAGTTTCGCTCCGTTCGTCGCGGGCCGCAGATCGTTGCGCGTCACCGAAGCGCCCTTCGAGGCGTTTCTAGAAAGGGCTGGCCTTCCGTGGCCATCTACGTCAGAAACGGCACGCCGATACATGGACCTTCGCTCTGCGAGACCTGCGTCAACGCGCATATTGCGAAGGGATACCGGGCAAGCGAGGAACTCGTCATGTGCGACGCGTATTACCCGATGCAGCCCGTGAGGTTCGAAGTCCGCGAGTGCACCCACTATGCCGATAGGACGCGCCAGAATCTCGACGCCATGAAGAAGATCGCGTTGGTCATCCGGACCGCGGATCCCAAGCGCGTCGCCGGCTTCGTCGCCGCGAACGAGGGCGCGGAAGACGAAGACGGAATTGAGCTGATCTTCAGCGACGAAAGCTGATGCTTCGTGTCGGTCGGCTCAAAATCGCTGGAGTCGAGTCGCACTTGCTTTCGCCCATGCCCAGGCCTTGTCGAGTAACAGCAGGTTCGTGCTCCGCGACGCAGTCACGCTAGCTAGTCGCGGGCTCGAGCCTGCCTCGGCAAGGCGCCGGTGTTGATTCCAAGATTGAATTGCGAGCACATCGCTCGCGGAAAGGAGTTCCTCGGATGGTCACTTTGAAGATTCCTCCAGGGCCGCGATTCGCTCCGCGAGCGGCGTCTCCGGCGCCGGAGCCCATTCCGCTTTCTGAATCTGTTCCCGCTCCGGTCGCGCTGTGCGAGAGCTGCGCCTACGCGCGAATCATCCGCGGTCTGCGTCCGGGCGATGAGCTCATCTCGTGCGGCTACGCGTTTCCGCCGCTCGTAATTCCGTTCGTCGTCACGGAATGCACCGACTATGTCTTTAAGCCGGATGCTAGCTGGCGCCATCGGCAAGGGATTCTTGTAAGCCTGCGCACCGTTGCCGTGGTCGGCGATGAAACCTCCACCAAGCCAGTCGTTGAACCCGAGCCGGTGCCCTCCTCCCCGCGGCTCGGGTTCGGCGCTGCCGATCCGGTCCTCTAAAAGACTCCCAGCTTGATTCGCAGGAACTTCTTCGGATTCTGCCGAAAATCCTTGATTAGCAACCGCATGTCGCCGCTCAGCCCGGTCAGATTGTCGTAGAGCGCCGGGTCGCTGAACATCTTGCCCAGCGTTCCCTGATTCGAATTGAGTTTCGCCGTCGCGTCGCGCACATTTGCCGAGGCGTCGCGCAGATTGTTGTACGCCGTGTCGTCCGTCGCCAGTTTTCCGAGCGTTCCCTTTCCAGCTCGGATGTCAGTGAACACCGCATTGCCCTTTTCCGTGATGCCCTTCACGTTCTCTGCAATCGTCGGATCGTAGATCAGCTTGCCCATCGTCCCCTTCTGATCGCGGACCGCCCCCATCACGTCGTCTACCTTGCCCACCACGCTGCTCACGCGGTTGTACAGCTCGTCGGAGGCCACCAGTTTACCCACGCTCCCGTTACCTCCCTGGATCGACGTGATCATCGCCTCGATCTTCGCGGCGCTTCCGTTCAAGTGGTTGTAGAACGACGGATCGTTCATGAACTTTCCGATCGTCCCTTCCCCGCGATTCACCTTTTGCACGATTTCGTTCAGTTGTGTCGAGAGCACCTGCAGGTTCTGCGCCACATCGGCACCGCGCTCCACCACGTCCTTGATCTCCGGCACCTCGGCGCCTGGCACGATGCCGTTCTTCGGGATCACCCCTCCCGTCACGCCCCGCGTGATATCGACGTAGCGGTTCCCCAGTAGCCCTTCGGTGACCAGGCTCGCCGTCGAATCCGTCCGAATCTGGTCCTGGTATTTCTTGTCGATTCGCAGCACGATCGTGATGTTGTGCAGCTTGTCCTGCGGGTGTGGCGTCAGACTAATCGACTCGACGTTTCCCACGGCCAGCCCGTCCAATGTCACCGGCGCTCCGTTTTGCAGGCTTTGCACTTCCGGCAGATACGTTGTCAGCCGGTACTTCGGCACCCACGGTCCGCGCGTTCCCGTCACGTAGAACAATCCGACGGCCAGGATTACCAGGGCCGCGAGAACGAACAACCCCACGCGCAGTTCCGCCCAGGTCAGTTTGCGTTGCGCCATTGTCCTGCCTCCTCAGTGAGTCTTTGCATCCCTTACTCCGCAGCAGCGAGAAACTTCTTCAGATACGTATCGGATGAACTCAGCACGTCGTCCGCTGCCCCCTCGAAATAGACTTCGCCGTTTCGGAGCACCAGGATATTCGTCGGCGGAGCTTCGCTTCGCGCTCCATTGCGCCCCAGCGGCACCACGCGGCCCTGTTCCTTGTCGAACCGGAAATTTGCCAGCCCGAATGCATCCTGCACGCGATGGGTCGCCAGCACCGCCGTCACGCCTTCCAGATCGCGCTCGCGCATGATTAGCGTGATGATCGTTTGCGAGGTCACCGGATCGAGTCCCGCCGTCGGCGAGTCGTACAGCACGATGTGCGGCTCGTTCACAAGCGCCCGCGCGATGGAAACGCGCCTCCGCATTCCTCCCGACAGCTCGGCAGGATACTTGTCGTATGTGCTCTCGAGTTCCACGAATTTCAGCGCCTGCCGCACGCGTTCTTCTATCTGCGTCTCCGGTACTTTCTCCTCCCGCATGCGGAACGACACATTCTCGGCCACCGTCAGCGAGTCAAACAGCGCGCCTTCCTGAAACACGAATCCCAGGTGCCTGCGGAAATCGAGCAACTCCTTCTCGGCCATTTGCCCAACGTCGTGGCCCATCACCCACACGCGGCCGCTATCCGGACGCAGGAGTCCCGCCGCCAGTTTCATCAGCACGGTCTTTCCGGATCCGCTCACTCCCAGCAGTACCTTCGTCTCGCCGGGTAACACGTCGAAGGAAACGCCTCGCAGGACGTCGCCCTCGTCGAAGGCGACGCGCACGTCTTTGAAGGAAATCAGGGGTTCGCCCGGAAGCGGTTCACGCATCGTCAGCACCGTGTCGGGCGGACGAAAGCTTCATCGTGCGATTATAGATGCAAACGCCTTCGATTCGGAGTTGAGCTTTATATCCGCTCGGGACCGTGCCCCTCTACCCCAAACCGAAGATCGAAAGGAACACGCGAGTAAGGAAGAGATCCACGACGATGACGACGAGCGAGGAAACCACTACGGCGGACGTCGTTGCCCGCCCGACTCCCTGCGTTCCGCCTCGCACGCGGAAGCCCTGGTAGCACCCGACCGTTGCGATGATTACCGCAAACACCACCGGCTTCGCCATTCCCATCACCAGGTCGCCAAACACCAGCGCGTCGATCGCTCGCGTCCAGAATTGCACGGCGCCGACCCGCAGCGTGAAGTACGAGACGATGAATCCGCCCACCAATCCGATGAAATCCGCCGTTGCAACCAGCAGCGGCAGCACGAACACCATCGCAACGACGCGCGGCGTCATCAGCTTCCGAATCGGGTCCGTCCCGAGCGCGCGCATCGCATCCACTTGCTCGGTCACCACCATCGAGCCCAGTTCAGACGCAATTCCCGACGCGTTGCGTCCCGCAACCAGCAGCGCCGTGATCGTCGGCCCCAACTCCCTTACCAGTGCCAGCGAAACAACGTCGCCCGTCAGTGCCGTCATCCCGAATCGCGAAAACTGCGACGCCGTATTCAGCACCATCACACCGCCGATGAAAAGCGCCGCGATCAGAACGATCGGAAGCGAGCCGACGCCGATCAGGTCCATCTGCTCGACAGCGTCGGCCCAATACTGCGGTGGCGTGAAGATGTCTGCGATCGACTCAACGGAAAGCAGGACGTAGTCCTGAAGAGCATACACATGCCGCTTCAGTGCCTCCCCGAGCACGGAAGGGACAGACGGATTCTCGGTTGCCTCGAGCATCGTGGCTGCCCGCACCCCCGCGCGGACGAGTCCTCGCAAGCGTAGCGTTCGCCGCCCATCGCGTCAAGCGACCGAAAGGCGGGAACTCGCCGACTCCCGCGCTTTACGCTTCGCGGCTCCTCCGCTACAATCGTGCGTTTATTCGCCTCGATGGGACGCGACTGAGCATGCTGCGATTCGTCACCGCCGGAGAATCTCACGGCCAGGCCCTCATTACATGGGTCTCCGGCCTGCCCGCTGGTCTGCCCGTCGATCTCGAATTTGTCGGCCGCGAGCTGCATCGCCGCCAGCTCGGCTACGGCCGCGGTGGCCGCCAGCGCATCGAGAAGGATCGCCCCGACGTCCTCGCCGGCGTTCGCCACGGCAAAACCATCGGCGCTCCCATCGCTCTCCGCATCGAAAATCGCGACTGGCCGAATTGGGAGAAGGCTCTCCCCGTCGAGGATACCGAGGGCGCCGACGATCTCCAGCGCGTTCTCACCGCCCCGCGACCCGGCCACGCCGATCTCGCCGGTGCGCAGAAATTCAATTTTCACGACGCTCGCTACGTCCTCGAGCGTGCCTCCGCGCGTGAAACTGCCGCTCGTGTTGCAGCCGGCGCCTTTGCAAAGCTCCTTCTTCATCAGTTCGGCATCTCTGTGCTCAGCCACACGATCGCCGTCGGCAATGCGCGCCTCGATCGCACGGCTACCTGGGAGGAAATCGAAGCCGCCTGCGAGAATCTCGAATCGCCCTTTCGTTGTATCGACATTCTCGCCAGCAATAGAATGAAGGCAGAGGTCGACGACGTGCTTCGCGCAGGCGATTCCGTTGGCGGCATTTTCGAAGTCGTCGCGCACGGCGTCCCGCCGGGCCTCGGCAGCCACGCACAGTGGGACGAAAAGCTCGACGCGAAGATCGCGCGCGCCGTCATGTCAATCCAGGCTGTCAAGGCCGTCGAAATCGGCACCGGCGTCGCCAACGCCACGAGCTATGGCTCAAGCGTCCAAGACGAAATCCGCTATGATGCCTCGCGCAAGCGCTTTCAGCGTTCCTCGAATCGTGCAGGCGGACTCGAAGGCGGCATCACGAATGGCGAGGACGTCGTCGTGCGCGGCTATCTAAAGCCAATCTCCACGCTTCGCCGGCCGTTGCTCACCGCCGACCTGAACACCAAGGAAGCCGTGAAAGCGGCCTACGAGCGCTCCGACGTCTGCGTAGTTCCCGCCGGCGGAGTCATCGGCGAGGCCATGGTAGCTTTCGAGCTGGCTGCCGCCTTTCTCGAAAAATTCGGCGGCGACTCGCTCGACGAAACACGCCGCAATTTCGAGGGCTATCAGCGCCAACTGGATGCCTTCTGATGCGCCAACACCATTCCTCTAACGCGACGGAGACAAATGATTCACCCGATCGTTAAGCTGGGCGACCCCGTCCTTGAAACTTCGACGAAGCGCGTCGAGAAATTCGACGCCGAGCTTCAGACTCTCGTCGCAGACATGTTCGAATCCATGTATGCGGCGCAAGGCGTCGGCCTTGCCGCGCCGCAGATTGGCATCGGCCTGCGCCTCGCCGTCATCGACGTCACCAACGGCAAGAACCCCGAAGCGAAGATCGTCTGCGCTAATCCCGAAATCGTTCATGCAGAAGGCGAGCAGCGCGAAGAGGAGGGCTGCCTTTCCATTCCCGGCTTTCGCGGATACGTGGGTCGTCCCCTCTATGTCACTGTCCGCGCGCAGGACGCATCCGGCACGCAGTTCGAGATGCGCGGCGAAGGTCTTCTCGCCCGCGCCTTCTGCCATGAGATCGACCACCTCAATGGCACGCTGTTCTTGAGCCACCTGAGCATGCTCAAGCGCGACCTCATCAAGCGCAAAGTCCGCAAACTCAAAAAAGCCGGCCAGTGGTAGGTGACCCGTGCCGCTCCGCATCGTCTTCTGCGGCACTCCCGAGTTTGCCCTCCCTTCGCTGCGCCATCTCATGTCGCAGCGCGATTTCGCGGTCGAAGGCGTCATCACGCAGCCCGATCGTCCTCGCGGGCGCGGCCGAGCCGTCTCCAGCTCTCCCGTAAAGGACGCCGCCCTCGACGCAGGCATTTCGGTCTATCAGCCTGAAAAAATCCGCTCCGAATCCGCCCTGAATTATTTCAAGCGCGTCGCTCCGGACGTGGTCGTCATCATCGCTTACGGCCAGATCGTTCCGCCGTCGCTCCTCGAAATCCCGCGCCTGGGTTGGGTCAATCTCCATGCTTCCCTGCTCCCGAAATACCGCGGCGCTGCTCCCATCAATTGGGCCATCGCCAACGGCGAGCCGCGCACCGGCGTCACCACCATGCAGGTGAATGCAGGCCTCGATACCGGGCCGATCCTTCTGAAACGTGAAGTCGGAATTGGCCCTGACGAAACCGCTACCGAACTCAGCGCCCGCCTTGCCGAGATCGGTGCGCCTCTTGTTGCCGAGACGCTGCGCCGGCTCGACGCCCGCGAAATCAATCCAGAGCCGCAGGACGATTCCCAAGCCACACTCGCTCCAATCCTGAAGAAGGAAAACGGCCGTATCGACTGGTCCCAGCCCGCCGCTACTATCTACAATCGCATTCGCGCCTTCCAGCCTTGGCCCGGCGCTTTCACGTCGTTTCGCGGCAAAAGCTGCCACATCTGGGGACGCCCCACGCTCGACGCGAGCGTGGTCGCTGCGCCCGGTACCCTTCTCCAGTTCGGAAACCAGGAAATCGCCGTCGCCTGCGGCAACGGCACTGCCCTGCATCTCGAATTCATCCAGCTCGAAGGACGCAAGCGCGTCACCGTCCGCGAATTCCTGATCGGCGCCCGCCTCACCCCCGCCGACCGCTTCGCCTGATTCCACTCAAAGCTTCCAATCGCACACTTCCCAGGATCTGCCGCTCCGCCGCGCCCCTTTTGCCGCTTTCGCCTTTCCCCATACCTTCTCTCCTTGACTTTCCCTCTCCCACCCGTTAAATGAGTACCCAGTTTAGAAATATCGCACTCGATATGGGAGGAGCCGTGCCGTCCCATCCCCGGCTGTTTCTCTTCTCGCTGCTTTTCGCTTTTTGCGTAACCCCTTTGTCTCGCGCACAGAATCCGCCGTCTCCCAATTCCGATCCTACCTATCAGCAGCTTCGCAATCTCACGCTCGGCAACGAAGCCGTCTCCGTCACCGGCTACAACCTCCGCCGCGATGCCGCAACCTTCCATCTCAAGTCGGGCGCGGTCTGCTTCGTGCCTCCCGTCAACGGCAAAGTCACCGGCGCTGTCTTCATCGGCGATGGCAGCATGTCCCTCGACCCGCCTACCGCTGACGAACGTCGCAGCCTCAAGCTCCTCACCAAATCCGACGAATTCAACGAGACTTTCCAGCGCCTCGTTCTCCGCTTCACCGATTCCACGTATGACGAACTGAAGAAAGCCGGTACGCCCGCGCAAACCACGTGCGATGCCGGTCCCCTCAAGGATAGTCAGAACGTTACGCGCCACAGGCTCCACTACAATCTCGAAGGGCGAATCCTCGAAGATGTTCTTCGACCCGAATCTGGCGGCCTTTTCTTCGCCTTTGTTCACGGTAGACACTATGACGACAAGCTCCTTTACGTGATCGATCCCGACGGTGCGCCGGACACCGCTCCCGAGCAAATCCAGCTCAGCACCTACGACGAAAACAAGGAAGGAATCTGGGCCTCCTTCAACATGTCCCGCGAATACAGGCTCTCTCTTGAAGCTGCCGCCTTCCCCGTCTCGCGCATTCACATCCAGGAACAGGACCTCGATACCACGATCGAGGGCAGCGCCCGCCTGTCAGCGAAAGCTAAAACCACCTTCGTGCCTGTTTCGAAGGACACTCGCGTTGTCCCTTTTGACCTCTTCCATACCTTGCGCGTGCAAAGCGTGCTCGGACCGGACGGTCAGCCGCTCGCCTTCATTCAGGAAGACAAGAACGACGACCCGGATTTCTTTGTCGTCTTCCCCAAGCCCCTCGCGCCCGGCGAAAAATTCAGCATTACAACCAGCTACGAGGGCAAGGAGGCGGTCATTAATACGGGCAATGGCAACTACTACCCGGTTGCCCGTGACGACTGGTATCCGGCCAGCCAGGGTGCCAGCCTGGGAGACTATTCCAGTTTCGACATGATCTTCCGCATCCCAAAGGGAATGAAGATGGCTGCCTCCGGCAGCTTGATCAGCGAGAAGGACGAGGGCGGCCACGACGTCACGGAATGGAAGAGCGACACCACTCAACCCTTGGCGGGTTTTCAGTTTGGCCGCATGAAGGAACAGGAGGCGAAACTCTCCTCTCCCGATTTCCTCGTGGCAACCTACGCGAATGAAGCGCCTCCGGACGGATACAGCGAAATGACCGGCGGCACGATGGGCAACCTCAGCACGACAAGCATGATGAAGGAGCCCCTGCAAGAAGCCCAGATTGCTATTCAGCTTTACACCAGCTACTTTGGGCCGCTTCCGTTCAAGCGTCTCTCCATAACGCAGCAGACGGCGTGCAACTACGGTCAGTCATGGCCCGATCTCGTGTGGCTCCCCATCTGTTCCTTCTATGACACCACGGTGCGCCATCAGCTCGGCCTGGATTGGGCCGATAACGGATATTGGGACGTCGTCGCTCCTCATGAAGTGGCGCACCAATGGTGGGGCCAGCTTGTCGGCTTCGGTTCCTATCGCGACCAGTGGATGAGCGAAGGCTTCGCGGATTTCTCCGCGTCCCTGTTTCTTCAGGCCGCTTACGGAAAAGAGAGCGCCAAAAAGTATGCGAAATTCTGGAACGATGAACACAAACTCATCATCCAGAAAAATCAGTTTGGTTTTCGCCCCATCGATGTTGGCCCGGTGACCATGGGCTATCGCCTCGACAACAGCAAGACCGGATTCAGCATCGGCCGCTCTCTGATCTATCCGAAGGGCGCTTACATCCTTCAGATGGTCCGCATGATGATGTGGAATGGTCAGACGGGCGACAAGAACTTCAAGGAAATGATGCAGGACTTCGTCAAGACTTACGCCGGCCGCGCCGCCACCACCGAGGACTTCAAGGCCATTCTCGAAAAACACATGACGGCTGATATGAACGCCGCCGGCAACGGGAAAATGGACTGGTTCTTCAACGAGTATGTCTACGGGACAGCCCTTCCCTCGTACTCCTTCACGGCCACCTTCGACAAGAACCCAGCCGGCGAAGTCGTCTTCCATTACAACCTCGTCCAGTCCGGCGTCGACGACAGTTTCATCATGCCCGTTCCCGTCTACTTTGAATTGCCCGATGGCCGCACGATTCAGCTCGGCCGCATTCGCATCAAGGGCAACTCCACCGCCGAGGGCAAAGTCGCGCTCAAGGGCATGAAGGATCCTCCGAAGCGCGCCCTGATCAACTACAACAACGACGTCCTCGCCGCCAACTGACGACCAATGCGGCGCGCTTCGATTCTTCTTGTTGCCCTGGCAGGACTTTGCCTGAAGGCGGCCGCTCAAGCGCCTGCCGCTCCCAACTCCGACCCCACCTACCTGCAACTTCGAAACCTCACCCTCGGCAGCGAAGCCGTGTCCCTAACGGGCTACGACCTCCGCCGTGATGCCGCCACATTTCACCTCAAATCCGGCACCGTCTGCTTCGTCCCTCCCGTCAACGGCAAAGTTACCGGCGCCGTCTTCGTCGGCGAAGGCAGCATGTCCCTCGACCCGCCGACCCGCGATGAACAGCGCAGTTTGAAACTCCTCACGAAGTCCGACGAATTCAACGAGACCTTCCAGCATCTCGTCCTACGCTTCACCGACTCCACCTACGACGACCTGAAGAAAGCCGGAACACCCTCCCAAGCCTCCTGCGATTCCGGCCTCCTCAAAGACAGTCAGAATGCCACGCGACACAAGCTCCACCGAAACCTCGAAGCCCGCATTCTCGAGGATCTACTCCGCAGCGATCCGGGCGGACTCTTCGTCGCCTTTATTCACGGCCAACACTATGACGACAAGCTGCTCTACATCATCGACCCGAACGGTGCTCCCAACGTCAGCCCGGAGCAGGTCGAGCTCACAACCTACGGCATTACAAACCCCGGCATCTGGACCGCCTTTTCCTTTTCGCGCGACTACGCCGCAACATTGGGCGCAGCCGCCGCTCCCGTCTCCCGAACCAACATTCAGAGTCAGAACCTCGACGTCACCGTCGAAGGCAATGCCTACCTTTCTGGCAAGGCGGAAACAAAGTTCGCTTTGCTCGGTCAGCCGTCCCGAGCGATTCCGTTTAATCTTTTCCGTTCTCTCCGAGTTCGCAGCGTCGTCGGGCCCGACGGCCAGCCCCTTTCGTTCATCCAGGAGGATAAGGACGACGACCCGGACTTTTACATCATCACTTCGAAGCCGCTTGCCCAAGGACAGACCTACGCCATCACCACCGAGTATGGCGGCAAGGACGCCGTTACAAATGAAGGCAATGGCAACTACTATCCCGTCGCTCGAGTCGACTGGTACCCCAATGATGCTGACGCTCCGTTTGCGCAGCAGTGCGCCTTCGACATGATCTTCCGCATCCCCAAAGGCATGCGGATGGCCGCCTCGGGCAACTTGGTCAGCGACAAGGAAGTCGGCAATCAAGATGTCAGCGAGTGGAAGAGCGACGCTCCCCAATCGATCGCCGGCTTTCAATTTGGCCGTATGAAAGTGGAGCAGGCCTCTCTTACGTCTCCTGCCTATCTCGTCGCCACGTACGCGAACGAAGAGCCGCCCGACTGGGCGTACAACGCCGTCGGAGCAAACGGTTCCCGCGTCAGCACGGTTGCGGTGATGAAGGAACCTCTTTCCGAGGCTCAATTTGCAATTCGCCTGTACTCCGATTACTTTGGCCCGCTCCCCTTCAAGCGCCTTTCGCTCACGCAGCAGACGGCCTGCGATTACGGCCAATCGTGGCCGGAACTTGTCTGGCTTCCTATCTGCTCCTTTTATGCGCGCGAAGGACCTCTCGGCGAAAGAACCTTGCGAGGCACGTTTGTCGTGGACGCATCGAGAGCCTCCCGCGGATATTGGGTCGTGGTTACGCCGCACGAAGTCGCTCATCAATGGTGGGGTGATTATGTCGAATTCGATTCTTATCGCGACCGTTGGCTCGGCGAGGGGCTGGCTGATTTCTCCGCCTCCCTGTTTCTCGAGAGCGCCTACGAGGACAAAGCTCGCTGGCTCTACCCGAAATTCTGGGATGACGAGCGCCGCTCGATCGTCGAACGAAACAACTATGGCTTTCGTGCCATCGATGTCGGTCCCGTTACGATGGGCTACCGACTCAACAACGGCAAGGCGGGTTTCGACGTCGATCGCGAACTCATCTACGCCAAAGGGGCCTACATTTTCCAGATGCTTCGCCAGATGATGTGGAGCCCTCAGTCTCAGGACGAGAATTTCAAAAATATGATGCGCGACTTCGTCAAGACCTACGGCGAGCGCACAGCCACCACCGCGGATCTCCAGTCTATGGTCGAAAAGCACATGACTCCCGACATGAACGTCGGCGGCAACGGCAAGATGGATTGGTTTTTCGACGAATACGTCTACGGCACCGCCCTGCCCGCTTATCAGTTCAACGCCGGTTTCAGCAAAGGGCCCTCGGGCGAGGTCGTAATGACCTACACCCTCGCCCAATCCGGCGTCGATTCCAATTTCGCTATGCTCATTCCCATTTATCTCGAGCTTGCCGACGGCCGCACCGTGTTCCTCGGTCGCGTAGTTCGTCGCGGCAATGCCACCGGCCAGGGCAAAATCACACTCAAAGGCGTCACCACCCCTCCCAAACGCGCTCTCATCAACTATAACTACGACGTCCTCGCCGCCAACTGATTCCAACGCATCGCGCGAACGCGAATCGTGGCTCGGAAGGCCGGATCGTTCCCAGTGTCAAAACAAAAGCTCTGCGGGCGAGACGGACGAGTCCATCACTAGCTGAGCTAGTCCCGGGAATGGCGGCGTCCGAGGTACATCGAGTCCCGCAGGGACGAAACAAACTGTAGCCCGGCACGGAAGTGCCGGGTGAAAGAGCAAAAATGTTTGAGTCCCCTTCAGGGGACGACACAAATCCCGCGGCCCTACGAGGCCCTTGCCTAAGAAATCCTGTTTCGCCCCTTACTTTCCCGTCGCGCCGAAAAACACATTTTGCCCCGACCTCATGTCGTGCCCATAACTGAACACCACCTCGATCGTATCCAGCACGCGCACCTTCACCTGCGCGCCCGGGTCCCACAGCCATCCGCCCGACCCGAACAGCCCTGAAGGGTCCGCGATCTTCCCCGCATCGAGCAGCGGCCCAACGCGCACTTGAAAAAACGCCCCGTGATACACGATCTTGTCCTGTTCCCAATTCCACAGGACGTAATCCCGCCCCATCGGCGAATTCCCTTTTCTTCCATCGTGCGTCGTCGAAATTCCGCGCAGCCACAAGTCATTGTCATCCCGCTCCACACCCAGCGTGAACAAGTCATCCAGCGGCACTCGCCCGCCCGTTCCGCCCGCGCGTAGCGAAGTCCTCATCTCGTAGTCATCGCCCTGTTCCTGCGGCAGCCAACGGAGTTCCAGCGCTCCCGTTCCAATCGCGTACGTGCTCAGCGGCGCCGCGAAAAATCGTCCGACCGTACCGCTCGCGCCCGCATCCAGGCTCAATCGCCGGTCCGGCAGCCACAGCAGCCGGTAATTCGTCGACGCCCTCAGCTCCAGCGAATTCCCATCCGTGAAAAACGGCGCCGCCTGCGTTTCCAAGCCCGTCTGATTCCGAAAGCTGCGCCTCGCAAACGCCGCGCCCGTCTCCCAGCTCCACCGTCCGCTCTCGATCGACCGAATCCCGGCTCCCGCCTCGATCTTCCTCAGTTTCAAATCCGTAATCGGTGCCGACGCCCCCGCAAAACTCTCGCTGATATTCCAGTTCTCGTCTCGTCCGTCCACCCAAGCGCGCGCCCGCCACCGCGGATCGCCCCCCACGGGTGCCGACACCTCCGCGAACGCCCGCTCCTTCTGCGGATCAAATCGCAGCAGCCCGTCGAAATTCACCGCCCTATGCCGCGCATTGTCGTACTCGGGATAGACCGTTTCGTACGGCAGCCCGCGCAGCATCGAAAGCGCCGCCAGCCATTTGTTTCCGCCGAATCCGTTGCGCTCCACCGAATGAAAAATCGCGTCAAACGAATTCTCCGCGCCGCCCTCCACCGGCTTCAGCTCCCATCGGTGGAACGCGAAAATCCCCAGCCCATCCAGCCGCGCCTCCGTCGTTTCGAAGTCCCGCAGCTCGAGCGTCGATAGCGGCGCAAACGCAATCGCCCGGTCCAACAACTCCGCATTCACCTGAGGCTCTGGCTCTTCTTTCACCTCGTTCACGCGTGGCAGCCCCGCGCGATTCCAGTATTCGAGCGCCGCCTCCAGATTCCCCCGCAGAAAATAGATCGACGCCAGAAAATTCAGCGCGTACGCATCCTTCGGAGCGAGTCGCAGCGCTCGCCGCAATTCCCGCTCCGCCGCCGCAAAGTCCTTCAGCTTGTACGCCACGCCCGCCAGTTCCACGGGAAACCGCTCGTCCTCCGGGGCCTTTCGTTCTCCCGTCGCAAGCGCGACTCGCGCTTCGCTCCATCGCTGCAATTTCGCCAGCGCCATCCCACGATAGAAATCCTCATCCGCCGCCGCGCCCTCTCCTTCCGCCGTCGCGCGCACCACTTCTTCCCATTCCCCCGCGTCGTAGAGTTTCTTGATTTCGTCCGTCCGTGCGGAACTCGCCTGCGAGGAACTTCCTTGCCCTGAGGAACCGCTCTGCGCTGTCGCTGCCGCAACCTCACCGGCAACCGCCGCATCCGTCGTCGCCACCCGAGTCGCCGCCGCATGCGCCGCAGCCGCCAGGCTCAGCGCCACAACCGCCGCGATCACTGGCCCTTCTGCGGCACCGCCAGCAAAGTCCAATTCTGCGTGGCGGCCCATTCCTTCTCGAACTCGGCCCGGTCCACCTTCAACAGCTTCCGCCGCGCCGGGTCGTTCACGAACAGCCAGCCTTTCTCCCAATCCATCCCCGCCACCACCACGTAGTGCAACGGATCATGCGGTCCTTCCGGCGCCAATCCCACGATCAGCGGCCGCCCCTTCCGCAGGTTCTCCTTCAAATCATTCCACGCACCGTGAATCGCAAATGCCCGGTACCCCGCCGCCTCGAAATACTTCGTCATCGCCGACGCGAAAATCCCGCTCGCCTGCTTCGAGTAGAGCGCCTCCTGAATCGCCGCCACGTCCGCACGCGGCGAATGCGGCTGCGCCAAATCGTGCTCCCAATACTGCATCACCATCGCGATCGACGCCGCCCCGCACCCGTTCTTCGGCTGCGCCACGAACGGCACATCCAGGCACACTCCCGATAAATCGGCCGCCATTGCGCAGGCCGCGGCCAGCAGCCACAGCACTGCGCAACGGCGGCTTCTCACGCGCATCTTCCGTCCCGCTTCTTCCTGGTCTTGCTAGTGGTAAACAATGATGAGGACGATCACCGCCGTCGCCAGTGCAATCACGATGTAGGTGAGGTCCTGGTTTGAGAGCGACCCGGCCGCAAAATCGGCCTGCGCCTTGTCCGCACGCGCCGCAAGCCGAGCCAGTTCCGCGTCGCTTAGCAGCGGCACGCCCTTCTGCACGGCTTTGTAATCCACATTCGCCGCTTGCAGCGCCTTCCGCGCTTCCGGAGTCGAAAGGAACGATTCGAGTTTCGCCTCCCGGCTTTGCCGCGTTTGCGCCGCCTGCGTTACATCCTTTTGGAGATCGGCCTGCGTCACCACGTGGTCTTGCGCCCGAGCCGGCTGCGGTGCGAACGCCGCAAGCGTCAACACCAAACCGAACAACAGGAGTGAGTAGCGTCTAGTTCGAGAGATCATTCGGTCTCCTTCAGGTGGGTGGGCATTTCAATTATCCCGGATTCCGCCGCGGCGTACAAGCATAGTGCCGCCGCGCGGTTCAGCGACTGCCCCTTTGCGCCGTCCGCCTCTCCGCTCCGCCGTCAAACAGCCACAACAATCACGATGATCACGATCACCGCGATCAGGACGATTAGCAGCTCCGGAGCCGTGATCGCCCCGGCGGCGAAATTCGCCTGCGCCTTGTCCGCGCGCGCCGCAAGTTGCGCCACTTCCGCGTCGCTCAGCGTCGAAATTCCCTTCTGCACCGTGGCGTAGTCGACGTTCGCCTGCCGCATCGCCTCGCGTCCCTGCGGCGTCAACAGCACCTTCTCGAGCCGCGCCTCATTCAGCTGGCGCGCACTCGCGGCCTTCGCCACCTCCTTCTCCAAATCCGTCGGGCTCACAATGTGGTCCTGCGTCTGTGCGGCCCTTGTCTGTGCGAATATCATTTCCGGCGTCCCCATCACCGCCAGCGCGATGACGAGAACGCTCATGAACATCGATGCGATCACCTTCCTCATGATTGGGCTCCTAGCGGGCTGGGCATTTTCAATTATCGCCATGCGCAAAAATCAATCGCAAGCAAACTCGGCTCTCTCAGGTTTTTTAGGATCGGAAATAAGGCTCTGCCAGCGCTCTTGCAGGAGATTCTGCTCATTCCGCCTCTCCCCGCCCCGCCCGTCACGCTAGGCCCTGCGCCGGAGGTATGCTTTCATTGTCCCGTGGACATTTCTCCCGCCCGCCTCATCGCCTTCGAAGCCCTTCGCCGCGTCGAAGCCGAAGGCGCCTACGCCTCTGACGTTCTCCACGCCGCGCTCACCCCCGCCGTGAAGCCCGCGGACGCCGCGCTCGCCACCGAACTCACCCTCGGAGTCCTCCGCCAGCGCCGCCTCCTCGATTCCCTGCTCGAGCCTCATCTCAAAAAGCCCATCGCGAAGCTCGACCTCGCCGTCGCGCTCGCCCTCCGCCTCGGCCTCTACCAGCTCCACTTCCTCCAACGCATCCCTTCCCGCGCTGCCGTCAACGACTCCGTCAACCTCGTCAAGCGCGCCCGCAAATCCTCCGCCGCGCCTCTCGTCAACGCCATCCTCCGCCGCCTCGCCGCGCAAGCCAGTTCGTCAGGGCACGGCTTCAGCCGTGCCGTTAGCCCAGCCGAGTCTTCGCGGCTTCAGCCGCTGAGGGATCCGGCCGGTTCCTCCGTCGAGCGCCTCGCCGTCGCGCACTCTCATCCCACTTGGCTCGTCGAACGCTGGCTGGTCCGCCTCGACGAGCCTCGCACCCTGCCCCTCCTCGACGCCGATAATCGCGCCCCGCGCCTCGTCCTCGCGCTCCACGATCCCGCCGCGCGCGACGCCATCCGCGCCGAACTCGAAAAATCCGGCCTCCGCGTCGAGCCCGGCGCCCTCCTCAACTTCGCTCTCGCCGTCAGCGGCGGCAGCCCGATTCGCACCGACGCATTCCACCGCGGCGCCATCTCCGTTCAGGACGAAGCCTCGCAAATCATTCCTCTCCTCCTCGACGTCCGCCCCGGTCACCGCGTGCTCGACCTCTGCGCCGCTCCCGGCGGCAAGACGTCTCCGCTCGTTCGCGCCGCCGGCAACTCCGGCCTCGTCATCGCCGCCGACCGCCACGCCCATCGCCTCCGCGCCATGCGTGCTCAATTCGAGCGCCTCCATCTCTCGCCGGTGCATCTCCTCGAACTCGACGCCACGCAACCGCTTCCGTTCCCCGCGCGCTTCGATCGCATCCTCGTCGACGCCCCTTGCTCCGGCACCGGCACGCTCGCGCGCCATCCCGAAATCCGCTGGCGCCTGCAGCCGGAACAGCTCGCCGAATTTCACCGCCTCCAGGTCGCCATCCTCTCATCCGCCCTCGACGCTCTCGCTCCCGGAGGCCGCCTCGTCTATTCCACCTGCTCCCTCGAGCCCGAAGAAAACGAATCCGTCATCGCCGAAGTCCTCGCCTCTCGCTCCCACAACGCCCAGGCGCCACGCGCACAGGGCTCTTTAGGGGGTCGGAGCTTGCCTGTCGGCAGACAGGGCTTTAGCTCCGACATTGCTGCTGCAGAAAAAGTGTCAGGGGCTTCAGCCCCTGAAGCCAGTGGGCCTCACCTCCTCCCCGCCTCCGACTCCGCCTCCATCCTCGCCCCTCATCTCGCGCCCGGCCTCGACCCGCTCTCCTTCTTCGACTCCTCCGGCTTCTTCCGCACCCTCCCCGGCACGCACCCCTCCGACGGCTTCTTCGCCGCGATCCTCTCCCTCCCCCGCTAGCCCTCTCTGCGACCTCGGCGTCTCTGCGGTAGGCTTTCTCCGTAGACTCCTTCTTCCCTCCGTGACCTCTGTGGTTAAGCTTTTCAAATCGCTTTGTTGATGTCCCCGTGCAAACGCGCGCGGGCGCCCATTTTCTCGGACAACTCCGAATCCTGTCATCCCGAGCGAAGAGTCCCGACGCTTTTTCTCCGCGAAAATCGCGCCTTTCGATTTTCGCGTCGGGACGCGCAGTCGAGGGATCCCTCTTCCATCCTGTCGCAAACCGAGGATGTCAACAGAGCGTTTTCAAATTCCCAATCCCCTTTTCTTCATCAGCGTTTATCTGTGCCTGTCGCGCCGCAGGCGGATTCATCTGTGGTTCCACACGCTGTTTCTTCTCCGTTGACAACCCTCCGCCCCACAGCTACAACCTTCCCGCGTCGCCACCGGAGGCCCTCGATGCGCATTCATCGGATCGCCCTCGTCTTTCTCGCGCTTCTTCCCACCGCCGCTCGCGCCCAAACTCCCTCCTACGTCTCCTACACCGATCCTTACGAGCACGCCTTCACCGTCGAAGTCCCCCAGGGCTGGACCATCAAAGGCGGTCTCTTTCGCATTGGCTATTCCGACGTTCGCCCCATGGTCGACATCGTTTCACCCGACGCTCGCACCGAAATCCGTCTCGGCGACGTTGCGATTCCCACTTACGCCGCGCCCACTCCGTATCACCCCGCAGGCGGTACCGTCGATCTCGGCGCGCAGGCTCAGATGACCAGCGCGAACTACCACACCGGCCAGCAATTCGCCACCATCTACGCCCAAACTCATTTCATCCGCGCCTGCCAGCGGCTCGATCCGCAGCCCAGCGAAGGCGAACCCCCTCTCAAGGATCCCGCGCCACAAAGCGCCAACCTGCGCCAATCCACCACCGGCCAGGTCACCTACAAATGCAGCAGCGCCGCCGGCGAGCGCACCGCCTATGCCTACGCGCGCACCAACGACATGTCCACTCTCTGGCAGGTCGGCACGCTCGTCAGTTTCCTCGCGCCGCCCGATCGCGTCGCCGCGGCGCGCGCAATTCTCCTGCACGCCTCCGAGACGTTTCATCTCGATCCGCAATGGGTTGAAAAGCAAAAGCAGGAAGACGCCTACGGTTTGCAGTATCAGCGGATGCGCCAGCAGCAGCGCCTTCAGGCCCTCGGCCGGCAGGTCCAGCAGTTCGAGCAGCAGATGCAGGCGATGCGCAATCAGGTCAGCGCATTCGAGCGCGGCCAGGCCCAGCGCCAGGCTCAATTCGAAAAATTCGATCAGGCGCTTCGCGGCGTCACGCCCACCATCGACCCGCTCGGCAACGAGCGCGAAGTCTGGACCGGCCCCTACGCGAACTACTACCGCAACGGCCTAGGCGTCGTCGTCAACTCACCCACCAATCCCGGCGCGGGCTGGACCCAGCTCAAACCCGAAAACTGACGACTCACAGCGCGGTCCGGGCCCGCTTCTCCAGGGGTCAACCGTCGACTGTGAAGCGTTGAGGTCACGAGCTGCGGTCCTCACCAACTTTTTCCATCTTTTTTCGCTTTTCCTCGATTCCTGACCACAAATCGCGATTTCGTAACTCTAATCTTCTCTGCGGGTTGCAAGCTTGAATCACACGTGTCAAGTTGCCGCGCATGATAAAATATTGGTAGTAGGAAAATGAAAGACTAAGACCGAATGCGAACGCTCCGGCGACCTTCCCCTCCCAACCTGAAGGAGCTTCCCGCTTCGTTTCTAATCTATACAGCGAATATTAGAAATCCCCGTAACCACCGCAGAACCAACCACTTGCACTTTTCTAATCTATACAAATCCGGGGCCTTTTCGCCGTCCAGATTGGGCGATCCACTTTCCGCCTCCGTGCCCGGGCGCATCCTTGCCTCGCCCCTCAGCCGTTCATCAGTGCCTGCACGCCGTGGCGGGTTCATCTGTGGTTTCAAGGACTTGACCCATCGGCCACCGATGGCGAAAGCGCAGCGAACTTTAATCTACGGTACGGGGATTAATTTCTCTCGTAACTTGTTGAAAACAAAGGACCGGCACCGCGCTTAATCTACGGTTACACTGGGGGCGCTTCTAACGGGAGCGGAAATGGCGATGACTTTCCGAGAACGTCTCGAATGGGCAGCCCGCATCGCGCTCATGGCCTTCATCCTGGCCTCGGTCGCCTTCCTTAGCGCCCTCACAGCCATCCGCTTTGCTATCCAGGGCCGCGAAGTCTCCATGCCCAACGTCGTCGGCATGAAGGCCATCGCCGCTCAGCAGACCCTCCAGGGCCGCGGCGTGGGAATGCGGGTCGACGACCACATCTACAGCGCCCTTCCGGTCGACACCGTCGCCCGCCAGAGCCCGCCCGCCAATATCCGAGTCAAAATCGGCCAGTTCGCTCACGTCGTCCTCAGCCTCGGACCGCAGACCGCGACGATTCCCAAGCTCGAGGACGCGACACTGCGCTCGGCTCGCATCGAGCTGCTCCGCACCGGCTTGCAGGTCGGCGAGATTTCAAGTGCCTACCTTCCCGGCTGGGGCACGAACGAAGTCATCCAACAGGATCCCGCGCCGGGCTCGACCGACAACGCCAGCCCCCACGTCGACCTTCTCGTCTCTCTTGGCGCACGCCCGCCGGCTTACATGATGCCCGGACTCGCCGGCCTCCAGCTCGGCGACGCCGAGGCCAAGCTTCGCAACGCGGGGCTCAAGGTCACCAAGCTCACTCTGACACCCTCCTCCGGCGCGCTCCACGGCAGCATCCTCAGCCAGTCGCCGGTCCGCGGCCAGCGCGTCGACGCCGACTCCACCATCGAATTGCAGGTTGCCGAATGAACTCGAATCCGTACCTGGACACGCCACAAGTCACGGTGTCATCCCGAACCCAGCCGCGACGTTCGCGGATGGGGGTGAGGGATCTGCTTTTCGGATCTCTCAGCCCTCTCAGCGTTTCTGGGGTTCGCCATCTCGGTTCTGCTTCTGGATATTCGCTCTGGACTGAAATAGAATCTCTGAGACCCTCATGACCTACGCGAGAATCGAAATCGCGCCTTCCATCCTTGCCTCGGATTTCGCGCGTCTCGCTGACGAAGTCCGCAAAGTCGAGGAGGGTGGCGCCGACGTGCTTCACGTCGACGTCATGGACGGCCACTTCGTACCAAATATCTCGCTCGGCATCCCGGTGGTCGCCTCCCTGCGCAAGGCAACCCGTCTCCCACTTGACGTGCATCTGATGATCGAGCGGCCCGAAGAATACATCGAGGACTTCATCCGAGCAGGCGCCGACCGCGTCCTGGTGCATCAGGAAGCCACGGCGCACCTGGATCGTGCCTTGGAAATGATTCGCGAAAACGGAGCGCAGGCCGGCGCTGCAATCAACCCCGCGACGCCTGTGGTCATGCTCTCCGACGTGCTCGATAAGCTCGATACCGTCCTGGTGATGTCCGTGAATCCCGGCTTCGGCGGACAGAAATTCATCCGGAACGCGATCGAGAAAATTCGCCAGCTCAACCAATGGCGGGCGCGCTATAATGCGGCCTTCCGGATCGAAGTGGATGGGGGAGTCGATCTGGAAAACGCGGCCGAGTTAGCCCAGGCCGGAACCAATACCTTCGTTGCGGGGACTTCGATCTTCCACACGCCCGATCCAGCCGCGGCGGCGCGCCAAATGCGCAAGCTCGCGACCGAAGCCCTGAGCCAACGGGTCTAAGGGAATGAAATTGCAGACCCTTAGAGAAAAAAGAGCGAGGACCATGGCTGGAATTCCCAAAGTAGTTCGCGGCTTCTCGACTGCACTCTTCTGCGCGCTTGTTGCGGGCGCCTTCTGTGCTCCCGCGCGCGGCCAGACCGTCCAGGCGCAAACCGGTTCGAGTGGTCAGAGCCAGCAGCCGGCTCAGGCTCAACCGGAGACTCCGCCGAAGGATCAGCCAAAGAAAGACGACTCGAAAAAGGCCAAGCCGCAGGAAACTCACGAAAAGAAAATCAAGGTTCACGTCGTCAAGGAAGACACAAAGAAAAAGAAAAAGGCGGCCGACGACGGCGTAGACACCAGCCAGTCCGCCGAGCCGGACAAGGTGCTCTACGAGCGCGCGATGTTCGACGTGAGAAAAGGCAAATTCACCGAGGCGCGCCTCACCCTCCAGGCTCTTATCAACACGTATCCCGACAGCGAGTATCTGGCCAAGGCCAAGCTCGGCGTCGCGGATTCCTACTACAAAGAAGGCGGCACTTCGAACCTGACTCAGGCTATCGACGAATATAAGAACTTCATCATCTTTTTTCCGTTCCTCGACGAAGCGGCTTACGCCCAGATGCAGATCGGGCTGGGCCATTTTCACATGATGGAAAAGCCGGACCGCGACACGACGCAGGCCATCGAGGCGGAGCAAGAATTCCAGACCTTTCTGCTGAAGTATCCGCAAAGCCCGCTGATTCCGAAGGCGGAGCAGTATCTCCGCGACGTGCAGGAAGTCCTCGCGGACGGGGAGTACAAGATCGCGCGCTTCTACTATGTGAAGCGCGACTTCCCGGCATCCGCGGCGCGGCTGATCGAACTCAGCGAGCGGTATCCGCTCTACAGCCAGAGCGATGAAGCCCTCTGGATGCTCGGCGACATCTACTCGCTCGCGAAGCAGCGCTCTCCCAACGAGGACGAGAAGAACCATTGGGCGGATCTGGCGGGAAAGTGCTACACCCGCATCGTCCAGGAATACCCCGCGTCGCATCTCGCGAGTCAGGCGAAAGACCGCCTCAAGACCCTGGGCATGAGCATTCCTCCGGCGGATCCGGACGCTTTCGCGCGCATGCAGAAGCAGCAAAAGTTCGAGAAGGAGCACCACCAGATGGCCGTTCTCCGCTTCCCGCTGGGGATGCTGAAGAGTGGGCCTACCTTCCAGAGCGCTGCCGGCTCCGGCACTCCGAACCTGCAACCTCCTGACGATGCGATTTCCGCCCGCGATGTCCTGAAGCAAGGCGCCGAGGGGCCGGACTTCACGGGTCAGCGGAAGCCCGCTGACAACGAGGACCAGGGCCCTTCCGATGCGGGAACGCCGGTCGAAGCCGCTCCTGGCACTCCTGTCTCGAGTCCTTCTGGAACCGGAGTGGGCGTCCAGATCATTACGCCTCCGGCAGACAATGCGACGCCGCCGGGCACGAATCCGGCAACGCCCGCAGGAGACAACGTGACGGCGCCTGGCGCCAACACGGCGACGCCTCCGAGCGTTACGGGCGGCGATGCGCCGATGAATCCTGCGACGCCTTCGTCAGTCCCGGCGGCAAATCCGCCGACGGCAACGGGGACCGCTCCGGCGCAGCCCCCCGCGGAAAACGCGGCGCCCGCGGCGGTTCAAGGTGGAACTCCGGATCCGGCTGCCACCCCGGCGGCCCAGACCGGCCAATCCACCTCGCAGACCCCTCCGCAGGCGGCCAATTCCAAGGATCAGACGCCCGACAAGGCCGACAAGGCGGACTCCAAGACCGAATCCACCAGCAAGAAGAAAAAGGGCCTGAAAAAGCTCATTCCCTGGTAATCGGGGCTGTTAACGCCCTGCTAACATCTGCGGCACTCCTGTCCTTCGACTTTATTGACGCCCCCTACCGGGGGTGTTAGCAATAGAAGAGTGAAACGGGCCCTCCGCGCCATTGTGTCGTAGCGCGTCCCGGGGCGAGTCCGAAGAAGCGGGATTTGCGATGCAAATCCTGAGATGTGACGAGGAAACCAGTGCCACGAATTCTAGTTGCTGACGACAATACGAACATCCAAAAGATGGTCGCGCTCGCATTCGAGGAGCGCGGCATCGACGTCGTTTCCGTCGGCAACGGCGAAGCGGCCGTTCGTCGCATTCCCGATTTGAGTCCCGATTTGGTTTTGGCCGACGTTTTCATGCCCGTGCGCAACGGGTATGAGGTGTGCGAGTTCGTCAAGAAGGACGAGCGCTTCTCGCATGTGCCTGTGATCTTGCTGGTAGGGGCTTTCGACCCGCTGGACGAAAAAGAGGCGCGTCGAGTGGGTGCGGACGGCGTCCTGAAAAAGCCCTTTGTACCGCCCGATCCGCTGATCGCGATGGTGACATCGGCGCTCGAGAAGAATCCCAAGGTTGCAGCCGAAATGGCCAAGGCCAAAGAGGCCGCCGCAGCGCCTCCGCCTGAGCCGATTGCTCCCGTTCTGGAAGCTCCTGCGCGAATGGAACCGAAGCCGCTTCCCGAATTCCCCGAGCCCACTGCCGAGGAAGCCGCGCAGATCTATGGCTTCGGCAAAGGCGTGCGCAACATCGGCGACGAAGAGGAGGAAGCCTCCGAGAAGGAGGCGGCAGCACCGAAGGCACCGAAGGCTACGTCGAAAAAGAAGCACCGCGATGAGGAAGAGGAAGAAGAGGACGGAGAGGCGCTGACCGCGCACGATTGGCGGCGAACGGCCAACGACTTTGAGGTTCCAGAAGAGCCCGGCGGCCGACTCGCATTCTCCTCCGACGAGGATTTCAATCCTATTTCCTTCCCTTCAGAGCGCGACGTACCTCCAAAGCATGTCGTCGCCGAAGACGAGGAGACCCCTGCTCAGCCCATCTCCGCAGCTCCGGAGCCCGAACCTGAGGCTGCACCGCGAGCCGCTGAGCCAGCAGTCGCATCGACAGCGCCGGAAGTTCCGGCGGTAATTCCCCCGCCGATTCCCGCGCCTGTGGCAACCGAAGGTGCTCTCACTGCTGAGAAAATTGCGGAAGCAGTCTCGACACAGAAACCGGAGATTCCGCCTCCGCCGAAGCCGAAATCGGGGTGGCTGGACATGATGTCGTCTCCGACGGAGTACTCCGACGGAGGCTGGCTATCCACCATCTTCGGCCGACGCAAGTCTGAGAAGCACGAAGAGACCGCACTGGACCAGCCCGAGTCCATTGCACAGGAATCGTCGAGTCCGGTGAACCGGGAGCCGGTCCACTCTGAGCCGCAGGCGGAACCCGAGCCCGAACCGCTGGCACAGAGCGCGCCGGTGGAATCCGCGCAGCCTGAACCCGAGGCGGAAGCAGTCGCGCAGCCGATTCCGAGTGCGGAGTCGTGGTTTGCCCCGCCGCCGCAGCCGCTGCTCCAGGAGTCGTCCGAGCCGAAGTTTCCGCTTTCGCCTTCAGCGACATCGGACCTCGCCGGCGAACTCGTTGCGGAACCGATGGAAGTTTCCGGCGCGACGAGGGACCCGGAACTCGAGGAGCCCGTGGCCGCGCACGTCACACCCGAGCCGCTCCTTACTCAAGACGACGAACCAAGTGAGCCCTCGCGGTTCAGCGGAGCCCATGAGGAGCCAGCACCCCTGCACTCGTTCTTCGCGCCCAATTCCGGAGACCCGACAGTTCACGAGCTGCCGGTGGATGAGCCGGAACTCGAGGAAATGCACGCGTCGATTTTCGCTCCGGTCGAGGAACCGGCTCCTGTCGCGTCCCATGAACGAATCCCGACCGCTCCTCCGCCGAATCGCGAAGCGCTTGCCGACATTCCGTTTTTGATGCCGCCGCCCCCATCTCCGCTCGAGTCGAAGTCAGGCTCGCAGAACGGTTCCGCGCAATCCGTTGATGCGGTGGTGGCAAAGGTTCTCGAAAAGCTCGAGCCGCAGCTTCACCAACTGCTTTCCCAAGGCGTGCTCAGGCCGCTGGTAGAGAATCTCCTGCAACAGGAACTCGAGAAGAAGGAAAAGTAGGCCTTTTCCGGGATTCGTTGGGCCGCCTCAAGCATTCTGAACCGCAAGCCCACGGCGTATTGCCGCCTCAAGCGTATCGATGTTTATATCCTTTAGAGCTCCAAACCGAATGCAATATCCGGTTACGCTCGCCTTGCCTAGTTTTTTTCCGTACGTTTTGGCCAAGTACTTCTTATCTTTGAGGCCAAGGATGTAGACAGAGATTCCGGTTTTGTTTCCGCTCACGCCAATTTGAAAAGACTCCCTGCTTTTTCCATTGGCATATTTTATTGTGTGAGATCCATATCCAATCGTGGGGTTGGAAACAGTATGATTTTTGCTGTCTTTCCCATCGAAGAACCATAATTTGCATTTCGGTGACGCTTGAAGCGTGAGCCGGTGCAACTCTTGCATGTCGCCGCGTTTTGGCTCAGGCTGGCTCGTAATATACTTCTTGATTTGTTCTTGTACGTTCATCTGCTCTGCTCCCCCGGCTCCGCGCACGGGATTATACAGCGTTTGACTGAGCGCAATTGACGCCCCGCGCGCCCGCCCCGTATATTGGGTGTTTCACCCTGTCGCAAAATTCACAAGCTTAGGACCCGATGCCCCGAGAGATACCGAAGGCGTACGAACCGCAGGAGATCGAACAGCGCTGGGCGAAGGCCTGGTTTGAAGAGAAGCTTTTCCGCCCAGAGAATTCGCTGGGAGGCCCGCGCTTTTCGATTGCCCTGCCCCCGCCGAACGTGACCGGCTCAATTCATATCGGCCACATGCTGGAGCACACGCAGATCGACATGCTCGTGCGATGGCGCCGCATGAACGGTTACCGGACCCTGTGGCTGCCGGGCATGGACCACGCGGGAATCGGAACGCAGTTCGTGGTGGAGCGAATGCTGGCGAAGGAGGGAATCAAACGGCAGGACATCGGCCGCGAGGAATTCGAGCGCCGCATCTGGAAGTGGAAGGAAGAGAGCGGCGGAATGATCAAGCAGCAGATGATCCGCCTGGGCGCGTCGTGCGACTGGACGCGGGAGCGCTTCACCCTGGAGCCAGCGCTCTACCGCGCCGTGCTGCACGCGTTCCTGCGGCTGTATCGCGAGGGGCTGATCTACCGCGGCCGGTACATGGTGAACTGGTGCCCGCGGTGCCAGACGGCGATCAGCGACCTGGAAGTGGTGCACAACGAACGTGTGGGCGAAATCTGGAACATCCGATATCCGCTCGCAGGCTCACAGGAATCGTTGGTGGTGGCTACGACTCGGCCCGAGACCATGCTGGGCGACAGTGCTGTGGCGGTGAATCCCCACGATGAGCGATACCGGCGGTATGTCGGCAAGAAGGTTGTGCTGCCGCTGATGAACCGCGAGATTCCTGTGATTGCGGACGCGTACGTGGACCGCGAGTTCGGTACCGGCGTCGTCAAAATCACTCCCGCGCACGATCCGAACGATTTCGAGGTCGGCAAGAGGCACAACCTGCAGGAAATAGACGTGATGACCGACGACGGCCACATGAACGAGGCTGCCGGGAAGTACGCCGGACTCGAACGGTTTGCCGCGCGAGGCCGCATCGTCGAGGACCTGAAGGCGCTTGGGCTGATCGAATCGGTGAAGGAGCACATGCACGCCGTCGGAACGTGCGACCGGTGCAAGTCGATCGTGGAGCCGCGCATTTCGACGCAGTGGTTCATGAAGATGAAGCCGCTGGCGGAGCCGGCGGAGCAAGTGGTGCGGGATGCGCTGATCGAAGTGGTGCCGGAAAATCAACGGACGATTCTGCTGAACTGGCTCGACAACATCCGCGACTGGTGCATTTCGCGGCAACTGTGGTGGGGCCACCGGATTCCCATCTGGCATTGCGCGAATTGCAAGGAGATGGTGCCGGCGCGCGATTCGGAAGTGGAAATCGTCGACGGGCACGCGCGCGCGGCGAGCGTTCCGACGACGTGCCCGAAATGCGGCGGAGCGAAGCTGACCCAGGATCCCGACGTGCTCGACACGTGGTTCAGCTCGGGGCTATGGCCGTTTTCGACGCTTGGCTGGCCGGACGATACCCAGGACTTGCGTGACTTCTATCCAACGAGCCTGCTTATCAGCGGTTACGACATCCTCTTTTTCTGGGATGCGCGGATGATCATGATGGGCATGCACCTGATGAGCGGGCCGAACGTGTTGGTCGGCGACGTTGGGCAGCGAATTCCCTTCCGGCGGCTGTATCTGCATTCGCTGGTGCGGACGGCGGAAGGCGCGAAGATGTCGAAGACGAAGGGGACAGGCGTCGATCCGCTGCAACTGACCGAGCAGCACGGGACGGACGCGCTGCGCTACATGCTGGCGAGCATGGCGGCGCCGGGCACGGACATCGTCCTGAGCGAGGACCGGATTTTGGGGGCGCGTGCCTTCGCAAACAAGATCTGGAACGCGGCGCGATTCCTCTTCGTGAACCTGGAGAAGATCGAGACGCAGGGCGTCATGCTGGAATCGTTGGCGTCTCCCGAAGTGCGCGAGCGGGCGCCTTACGGGCTGCGCGAGGGCGGCTCTCTGGCGGATCGCTGGCTGTACTCACGGCTTTCGGCCGTGACTGTGCAGGTGAACCAGGCGCTCGAGGATTTCCGGTTCCACGAGGCGTGCCAGACGATCTACCACTTCTTCTGGGGAGATTTCTGCGACTGGTATATCGAGTGGGTGAAGCCGGAGCTTGGCGCGGCGGACAAGAATGACGCGATCACGGCGTGGCGCAATATTTTCGCGGCGTTTGACGCCGCCCTCCGCTTGTTGCATCCAGTGATGCCTTTCCTGACCGAAGAGCTGTGGCACCGGCTGCCGCAGCATCCCAACGCAAAAACGATCGCGTTCGAGAACTATCCGGCGCCCCAATATCATTGGAACGACGCGGAGTCTGAGCAAAATATGGCGCTGCTGCAGGAGATCATCATCGCGGCGCGGAACATGCGGGCGGAGATGAAGCTCGATCCGAAGCGGAAGGTCGCCGCTGAGTTGTCGAGCCAGGAACCGAAGGTGCGGGCGCTGGTGGAAGGCAACCTGGATCCTGTGCTGAGACTGGCAAATCTTTCGGGCTTGCAGATTTCGTCGCAGCGGCTCGACGGGGCGGGAGCGGCGATCCGGTCGACGGCGCGATTCGATTTGCGAATCGCATACGGCGAGACGGTCGATAAGCCGGCGGAAATCGCGCGGCTGAGGAAGGAAATCGAGCGGCTCGACAAGGATATCGAATCGAAAGAGAAGCGGCTCGCCGATGAGACGTTCCGCAGCAAAGCGCCGAAGGAGATCGTCGCGGCGATGGAAACAACGCTTGGGCGGCGCAAAGCTGAACTCGCGAAAATGCGTGATCGCTTGAGCGAGCTCGAGCGCTAAGCCGGACGCCCTGTTTTGACGACGACTTGTTGTGAGAAGTTTCCGCTAGGAGCCCATTACAAGCACGACTTTGCCCATCGAGCCTGCGGCCACCCGGCGGTAGGCTTCGGGCGCGCGACTGAGCGGGTAAAGCTGTGCGACTTTCGGGGGCTGGAGCGCGCCGGATTCAAACAGAGGCGCGAGGCCGTTCAATATGCCGGCGCAGCGGGCGGCGTCGAATTTCTGCGTGTCGAGGCCGAGCAGCGCGGATTGGTTTTTGTAGAAGCCGAGAAGGTCGATGGGAGCGTCCTTTCCGCCTACGACGGAATAGACGACCTGGCGGCCTCCGAGGCCCAGCGACGCCTGAAGCGGCGCAAAGACACTGGCGCCGATGCCGTTGAGCGCGACATCCGCTCCCTTCCCTTCTGTTGCGTCGCGCACGACCGCCTCGAGATTCGCCTGATCAGACTGAGCTACCGCGTGCACGCTTGGCATACCGCCGACCCAGCGCTGTCCCGCGTCCCTCACAAGCGCGATCACGCTAGCGCCCTTTGCGTTCGCGATTTGAATCGCGGCCTGGCCCACGGCTCCGGCGGCTCCCGCAACGACGAGCCAATCACCGCGCTTCAGTCCTCCGAGTTGAACGGCGGCGGAAAAAGCCGTGATGAAGGGAACGCCCACGGCGGCGGCCTCTTCAGGCTTGAGATTCCCTGGCCGCCGCGCAATCGCTTCGCGCGGCAACGCGATGTACTCGGCGTGCGTTCCGTCGCGCGAAACTCCGAGATCGCCACCCGTGCCCCAAACTTCGGCACCAACGAGTTCGGCGGGGCCGTCGACGACCGTGCCAGAGAAATCGCGGCCCACAACGCGCGGCAACACCGAGTCGGGGAAACGACCGACGATGCTGCCAACGTCGCTCGGATTGATGCCGGCGGCCTCGATTTTCACCAGCACTTCACCAGCGCGAAGCGACGGAACCGGAATCTCGGACACCTTCACGTCGTCGACGGGACCGTGCTGCTGGATGTAGACAGCCTTCATGAGCCTCCCCTGGAAAAATTCGAGCTGAGATTCGAGCGGATGATCCCGGCTTCGCGTGCAGCGTCATTAGTCTATCGCATCGCGGCTCGATTGCATCGGGGCCTGCGGGCGACGGGCTGCGCTTGTGGCGCTGGCGGCGGTCGAGTATCCTGCAAGTTCGTCCATGGCCAAGAAGCGACCAAGCATGCTGCCGGGCACCACCGACAGGCGCATCGATGCACTGCTGGCATTGCTGGCGGAAAACGCGACGATCGTGATCAGCGGCGCGAAGATTGCGAAGGAAATCGGCGTTTCGCGACAGGCGGTGTGGAGGTGGATTCAGACGCTGCGCGATTTAGGCGTGGAGGTGAAGGGGCATCCGCGGACGGGCTATCACATCGAGCGGACGCCGGATATCCTGCTGCCGCAACTGCTGAGCCACAGGCTTTACGGGACGCCGTTTGCGCGGCGGATCTTCCATTTCTTCAAAATAGATTCGACAAACCTGGCGGCATTGCATCTCGGAGAACAGGGTGAGCCTCACGGGACGCTGGTGCTGGCCGAAGAGCAGACAGCCGGGCGGGCACGGGCGGGGCGGTCGTGGACATCTGAGAAGTCGGCGGGAATTATTTGCTCGGTGCTGCTGAGGCCTCCCATTTCGCCGGCTCAGACGCCCTTGCTTACGATTGTGGCCGGCCTGGCGGCGCGCGAGGCGGCGGCGGAAGAGCTTGATTCGGTCCCGGACATCCGCTGGCCAAACGACCTGATGGTGCATGGGAAGAAGTTTTGCGGGATTCTGACTGAGATGTATGCGGAGCCGGATCGCGTGCACTATGCGGTGGTGGGAATCGGGATGAACGTCAACCAGGCGAAGATGCCTACGGAGCTCGCGGACATCGCGACGTCGCTGCGAATCGAAACCGGGAAGAACCATTCGCGGCTGGACGTGCTGGTGCGGTTGCTGCGCTACCTCGACCGCTACTACAATCAGTTCATCAGCGAAGGGCCCGAACCGATCCTGCGGCGCTTTTCGGAAGTGTCGAGCTATTTTCAGGGTAAGCGCGTGCGGATCGCAGCGAGCAGAGAGACATTTACCGGCACCACCGCGGGACTGGAGCCCAGCGGCGCGTTGCGCGTGACGCGCGACGACGGGCAAGGCATCGAGACCGTGCTCTCGGCGGATGTAGGAGAAATTGCGTGATGCTTTTGACGCTGGACGTGGGAAATACGAACACGGTTGTGGGAGTGTTTCGCGGCGAGGAGCTGATCGCTCACTGGCGGTTGACGACCGCGCGAGACCAGACCGTCGATGAATACGGCATTCTCACGCGCAATCTCTTCACGCTGGCGGGGCTGAACCCCAAGGAAACCAGCGGCGTGATCATCAGCTCGGTGGTTCCTCCGCTCAACTGGACTCTCGCGGAAATGTCGCGCGACTATTTCAAGCAGAAGCCTCTTTTCATCGAGCCAGGCGTGAAGACGGGCATGTCCGTGCTCGTCGATAATCCGCTCGAAGTGGGCGCGGATCGCATCGTGAACGGCGTGGCGGCGTTTCAGATGTACGGCGGCCCGGTGATTGTGGTGGATTTCGGGACGGCGATCACGTTCGATGCGATTTCCGCGCGGTGCGAATATCTGGGCGGCGCGATTGCGCCGGGGCTCGGGATTGCGTCGGAGGCGCTGTTTGCGCGGGCGGCGCGCCTTCCGCGGGTGGAGATTCGCGATCCAGGCAAAGTGATCGGCACCAACACCGTCGCGCACATGCAATCGGGCCTGTATTACGGGACGATTGACATGGTGGATGGAATGTTGGCGCGCATGAAGAAGGAACTGGGCGGCGACGTGAAGGTGATTGCGACGGGCGGGCAAGCAGGCTTGATCGCGCGCGGGTCGAAGCACATCCAGCGCACGGACGAATTTCTGACGCTGCACGGTCTGCGCATCATCTGGGAACACAACCAGGGCGAGAAGGGGCGTCCGCAGAAGAAGGCCGCGCCAGCGCGGCCGCGGCCGGCGTCATAGGCGGTTCTTCCCTCCCCTGGCTCATGGAATCCTTCAACTACTTCAACTATTTCACGGAGATCGAGGATTATTTCTGGCGCAAGCGGGGCGCGCATCTGTTGGTATCGCCTCTCGATTGGGCGATCGTGGAGACGTGGCAGAAGGCGGGGATTCCGCTGGCGGCGGTGCTCAAGGGCATTGACCGGGCGTTCGAGAGCTGGAGCCGTTCGCGACGGGCGGCTGGGGGGCGGCAGTTGAAGAGCCTCGCGTATTGCGTCGACGCAGTGCTCGACGCGGCGGCGGAGGCGCAAGAGGCTGCGGCGGGCAGCGGGCCGGAGATTGCGACCTCGCGAGAGCGCGGGGCGAGTGAGCCTTTCTCTCGCGACGAGCTGCGCGGATATTTCGAGCGGAATTCGCAGCGCCTGCGGCGCGCCGCGGAAAGGCAGCGCGGGGCGCATCCCGCCCTGGCACCGCGGATCGAGGAGATCGCGGAGAAGCTCGATAAGCTCGCGCTGATCTTCGATTCGCCGCGGCCGATCGATCTTGAGGACATGGAGCGCAGCCTGACGGTGCTCGAGGAGAAGTTGGCCGCGGCGCTCGCCGTCGATGCGGACGAAGACGAGATGCTCGCGATCCGGAGAGAAATGGATCGCTCGCTGGCTCCGCACCGGCGTAGAATGTCGGCCGAGCAACTGGCGCAGCTCGAGCGGCAGTACACGCAGAAGAGGATGTTCGAGTTTTTCGATGTGCCGCGGCTGAGCCTGTTCTACCTAACGTAGAGCTGTTGTCTGACTAAAATGCGCCAACGCAAGCCCGCCTTTCGGTCCTCGGCAAATCAGCAGATGGGCCCTCCTCCAATCGGTCGCGGTACGTCCCCGGAAGTCGGCACGTTCGATGTGACCATTCAAAAGCTGATCTATGGCGGGGAGGGATTGGCGCACCATGAGGGCGCGACGGTGTTCGTCCCCTACGTGCTGCCGGCCGAACAGGTGACCGTCGAGCCTATCGAGCAGAAGAAGAAATTTGTGCGTGCGCGGTTGGAGCGAGTTGTGCAGGCGTCGCCGGAGCGCGTCGCGCCTGAATGCCGCCATTTTGGTGTTTGCGGCGGCTGCGATTACCAGCACATGGCGTATGAGAGGCAGGTTCAGTTCAAGTCGGAGATTCTGCGCGAGACGCTGAGGCGCATCGGGAAGATCGAGTGGACCGGCGACATCAAAGCGCACACTTCGGAGGCTTGGCGCTACCGCAACCGCGCGCAGTGGAAGGTGCGGCCGGTGGGTGCGCCTGGAGAGCGCACAAGTGACGCTTCTGCTGAGACTCGCCTTGGCATCGGCTATTTTCGTGCGAACTCGAGCGCGCTGTGCGCTGTCGAGGAATGCCCCATTCTGGCGCCTGCGCTGCTGAAGACTTTTCTTGCTCTGCGCGATGCTCTAGCGGCCGGCGAGCTTCCGCGCGAATTGCGGGAGATAGAGGCGTTCACCGCAGACGGGCCTGGCGGCGAGGCACGCGTGTCGTTGACGGCGACGTTTGCCGTTATGCCGCCTTCAGGCGGAGAACTTGGCGGCAAGATTCGCGCCATGTTGCCGCAGGTTGAGAGCCTGCTTTTCCACGATCCGGGCCACGACCGAATGCAGCTTTTTGGCCCCGGCTTCATTGAGTGCGAGGCGGGCGGGCACAAGTATCGCGTTGGGCACTTTTCATTTTTCCAGGTGAACCACTCTCTCACCCCGGAGCTGATGCATGCCGCGGTGGAATCCGACGGTGGCGAGTTCGCGCTGGACCTGTTCGCGGGTGTCGGCCTTTTCTCCGTGCCCCTCGCGAAGAGCTTTCGGCGCGTGATCGCGGTCGAGTCCAATCCGGCAGCTGTACGCGATCTTGAATCGAATGCCGCCGGTGCGCCAATTGAAATCCGGTGTGCCGAAGTCGAGGGATTTCTCGATCGGTTGAAGGACAAGCCTGATTTTGTGGTTCTCGATCCGCCACGCGCGGGGCTTTCGCCAGGCGCCGCCGAACGGCTCGCACAAATCGCGCCGCAGCACATTACATACGTGTCATGCGAACCGCCGACGTTGGCTCGGGATCTGGGGATTCTGCGGGCCCGCGGATACGAAATCTCGGACGTGCACCTCTTCGACCTGTTTCCGCAAACATTCCACATGGAAACGGTCGTGCGGCTGAGTCGCGCCTGATGCGATTACCAGTGTTGTGGCTTGCTGCGGCATTTGCTGCGGGAATCGTCGCGAGCCACGCAGTAGGATTCCCGCTGGCCGCGTGGCTTGCGATCGCCCTCGTCTTTCTTGCCCTCGGAGCAATCCTTGTTTCGCGAATCCGGCTCACGCTTGCGTGGACAAGCGCCCTTCTCGCCTGGATTGCTCTGGGCGGCTTCGCATCTGCAGTCGAACGGGCCAGCGTACCAGCGAATCACGTTTTAAGGCTCATTGCGGCAGGCCAGATTGACTTGAGTGAGCCACTGCGCTGGTACGGCCGGCTCCGAGAGGATCCCCTGTCTTTGCCGTGGGGAACGAGATTCGAGATCGATCTCGAGCAAGTTGAAATTGCGGGAAGCAAAGTTCCGGTCAGTGGCGGCCTGAGGGCGAATTGCTATGCCGCTCCGGGATCTGCCGAGCAGCCGCCGGTCGCGCGTGCTGGAGACCGCGTCGAGGCACTGCTGCGCGCTCGCCAACCTCGAAACTTTCTCGATCCCGGCGTGCCGGATGTGCGAGGCGCTCTGGCGCGCGAGCGGATCGACATTGTTGGCTCGTTACGCGACCCGCAGTTGCTGCGCGTCACGGATCACCCTCCGCTGACCCTGGGCTACCGGCTGGCACGTGTGCGCGGCGATCTCCTAGAGCGGCTGAACAAGTTGCTTGCAGGCGACCGGCAACGCACGGCAATCCTGCGCGCGATGCTCCTTGGTGACCGCAGTTTCGTAGACTCGAGCATTGTCGAGCCATTTCAGAAGACGGGCGCCTATCATGTGCTGGTCGTAGCCGGGCTGCACGTCGGCGCTCTCGCCCTTTTTGTTTTTTGGCTCTGCCGGCGGCTGCGCCTCCCGCTCGTCGCAACAAGCATCGTTACAATCCTCGCTCTGGCCGCCTATGTGGGCGTGGTTCAGGATCGTCCGCCCATTTTTCGCGCCGCGCTGATGGCGGCATTCTATCTGCTGGCGAGGCCGCTCTTTCGGCGGATCGACCTGCTGAACACAATCGCTCTCGCAGCGCTCGCCCTGCTGGTCTGGAGGCCGTCGAACGCTTCCGATTCCAGTTTTCAGCTCTCCTTCCTGGCGGCGGGAGTGATCGCGGGCCTTGCGCTTCCATGGATCGATAGGACGAGCGAGCCATATCGCGCAGGATTGGTTCACTTAGGCGATGCCACCCGCGACTCGGCCCATCCTCCCCGCGTTGCTCAGTTCCGAATCGAGATGCGCGCAGCGGCTCAATGGCTCGCGGCGCGTCTTCCCAGGCCATTCCAACCACATGCCGCGAAAGGATTGGTCGTGCCCGTGCGACTTGGCCTGCGGCTATGGGATATCGTGTTGCTCTCGGCCTTCATTCAGTGGGGAATGATGCCGGTCCTCGCGCAGTCTTTTCACCGCGTAACGCTGGCCGGTCCGCTCAGCAACATTCCAGCGGTCGTTTTGACGGGCTTGATCGTTCCGCTGGGATTCGTCACCCTGGCCGCGACGTTCGTATGGCTGCGGCTCGCCCTCTTTCTGTCAAAGGTTCTCGCGATTGCTGCTGGACTGCTCCTCTCGTCGGTCGAGTGGTTCAGCCGATGGCCGAGAGTCTCCTATCGCATCCCCGGTCCACCAACATGGCTGTTCATCGCTTTCTTCGCCGCGCTTATTTGGCTCGCGGCCTCTTCACGCAGCGAGGCGCGGCGCCAAACCGGTCGGACTGCGCGGCGGCAGCTTTTCCCCATGGTTCGCCGAGTCGAATGGATTGCGTCCGCCGCTGTCGCCGCTTTAACCCTTCTGGTGGCCACCCATCCGTTCGCACCCGATTTGAAGCGCGGCGACCTCGAGGTGACCGTTCTGGATGTAGGCCAAGGCGACTCGATTTTCACCGCCTATCCGGATGGCCGGACGATGCTGATCGACGGCGGCGGAATCGCTAGGGTCGAATCATTCGATGGATCCCGGTCCGGACCGGACATCGGAGAGGAAGTGGTCTCGCCATATCTCTGGACGCGAGGCCTCAAACATATTGATGTGGTCGCGCTGACGCACGCGCATCACGATCATCTCGACGGCCTGTACAGCGTGCTGCAGAACTTCTCGGTGGGCCAACTGTGGATCGGCCGCGACGAGGAGACCCCTGCCTTCAGAAGGCTCATTTCCGAGGCCCGTTCCCTTCACGTTGCGGTAGTGCACGAGACCAGCGGCAGGCGGTTCGCCTGGGCCGACGTCGACGGCGAAGTCTTGTGGCCGAGTGACGCGACGCCAACTTCAGAGGCTGCCAACGATGACTCCCTCGTCCTTCGCCTCACGGACGGCGGCATTCATTTCCTGCTTTCAGGCGACATCCAGCAGAAAGTCGAGGACCAGCTCGTCGTCGACCATGCGACTCTTGCGGCGGACTTCCTTAAAGTTCCGCACCACGGAAGCAAAACATCATCGACGCAACTGTTTCTCGACGCAGTCAAGCCAAAGGTCGCCGTCGTGTCCGCCGGTGAAGGAAATCCATTCGGGCACCCAAACGCCGAAGTGGTCGCCCGATACTCGCAAATGGGCGTACGCTTCTTCCGAACGGATCGCGACGGAGCGGTCACGGCACTGACAAACGGCCACACGCTCGAGGTGCAGTCGTTCGCGCAAACTCATCCTGATTGAAAAATTATTCGCCTTCGGCTGATGGTGGGGCGTGCCGGCCGCGGCGGAACGATTCAATGATCCGGCGCGCCTCTTCGACCTGCGATTCGAGGGCGTAGACTTCGGTGCCGTGTGTGCCTTCCGGTGGGTCTCTTAGCGGAAACGGATCGGCGGTGCCGGGAGCGGGCGAAAGAATTCCATTGCTTTCGAGCAATTGCCGAATTACGACCGCCTCGGTCCAAGTGTCGGCCGTGTGCACGTTCACGACGCGATCTTCGCGGCCTTCTTTGTGATGTTCCGCCATAGCTGCACTTCAAAAATACCACACCCAAAACCGGGAACGATGCCCCTAAGCCCCCATTTCCGATTTGAATCTTACGAATTAAGTTTATGTGCGCTTGAAAGCCTTGATTCATGCGGGTTCCAGCATGTCTGAGATGGCGAGCGCCAACACGCGGCGGCTGTTTGGCCAGTTGCTGCAGCGGATGGATGCCCTGCCTGTGCCGAGTGGGTAGCACGCCGACTACGGTTGCGGAATCTGCGGTCCAGGAGAAAGGGCTGGAGCGGTGTCTGAGAGATCGGTTACGTGGCAGCAATTCTGACTCGATGGAGGGCATAAGAGAGTCATCGAAACCCTGCAATCTCGCCCAAGGGCCTGGTCCGGCAACGAGTTTGTGGTGAACGAGAACAGAAGGGGTGTATCATCCGCGACAGTCGATGCCCAAATCGGAAATTCTGGTATAAACCCCGGTTATCCCGCTGGAAGAGGTGTTCTCATCATGACATCAAGGCGGCAGTTCCTCCTAGGGCTGGGCTCCGGCGTGATCATGGGTGGCGGCAGCGTCTCAGCCTGGCAGAAGCTGAGGCCCGCAGCAGCCGCGACGCCGGCTTCTTTCGCCATTGATCCGAACACGATCAGACGCCGCGGCGTCGGGTTCCGCGGCTACGACCCGCGGCGTGCATCCCCAGGCTTCACGCTGTTCGCGCCTTTGACTGGAGCGGGCATGGTGTACCTGATAGACATTCAAGGGAACGTGATGCACTCCTGGAAGATGCCTTATCCGCCCGGCAACTACGGCTACCTCACTGAGAACGGAACGCTCTTCTACAACGGTCAAATCCCGAATGACAGCTTCATAGGGAAGTCGCCGTTCATGGGCGGCGCCGCCATGGAGGCAGACTGGAACGGCAAGATCCTGTGGGAGATCAAGGAGCCCGACCATCATCATGATGGGCGGCTGCTGCGCAACGGCAACGTGCTATTGCTGTGCTCCTCCGAGCTTCCGGCCGCTATCGCCAAACGGGTGAAAGGCGGCTTGGCCGGGACCGAGCACGACGGCGGCAAGATCAACAGCGACTATCTGGTGGAGAGAACCAAGGATGGCGAGACGGTCTGGGAATGGCGCGCCTGGGAGCATATGGAGCCGGACGCGTACCCGATCACCTCCCCAAACGACACTCGCTCGGAATGGACACATGGTAACGGGATAGCCGAACTGCCGGACGGCAACATCCTGCTGAGCTTCCGCAACATTTCGACGGTTGTGCGGATTAACCGCCAGAGCGGCACCATTGACTGGAAGTTGGGCCCGCCGCCGCTATCCGGCCAGCATGCACCCACACCGCTTCCAAACGGGAACATTCTCCTGTTCGACAACGGGCCATTCCGCGTTGATACCGGTGCCCCCCAACCTTTTTCTCGTGTCCTCGAAATCAACCCCAACACCAAGGAGATTGTGTGGAAATATCAGGACGGTACGGCCCGCGGCAGTAATGCCTTCTTCTTCAGCAGCTACATCTCGAACGCGCAGCGTCTGCCCAACGGCAACACGTTAATCAACGAAGGAGCTTATGGGAGGTTCTTCGAAGTAACCACCGACGGGGACGTAGTATGGGAATACGTGAACCCGAACTTTGGCCCTGCAACGGCTGCGCCCAAGGGTCAGACCAACAACGTTTTTCGAGCTTACCGGTACAGTGCAGATGTGATTGCAGCAGCTAAGAAGACGGCGTGATCCATGGCGCGTGGGCGCGCGTTCGCGGCAAGGCAAGCCTCTACCGCTGCGTCCGTCTAACGGCCTCTCCGAGACTTCCTCGGCATCCTCGCACGGCGGCCCTCGCCTGACCAGCTCGCGCGCAAAAAGTCGCGGTTGATCGCTAAACATGCAGGTTTAGTGGGCTGCTCAAGTGTGGTGAGCGGAGGGAGTCTCGTTATTGCTGACTCACACCGGCCCGGCGGGCAGCATCGGAAATATGGGCTAAGTACTATTGCGGTGGTTAGAACGGGAGTTCATAATGTTTTCAGTCACCACCCACGGGCCCATTCATGGAAACGAACCGCGAAGGCACCTGCCCGCCGACCCAGGAACAGATTGACGAGGAGAGCAGACGCATCCGCCGTCTTCGGATTCTGGTTCATCTGACGCTGGATACAATTGCGGGAGGGGACCTGTCGGCGGAAGAGGCGGCCGGAATGGTAGCCGCTACGCGCCGCGTCGCGCTCGAGATGTTTCCTGGGAAAGAGCGCGCCTTCGACCTGATCTACAAGCCCCAGTTTCAGCGCGTGATGCACGCGGTCTACAGGTTGCAATAGCTCCGCTATAGTCAGTAGCCATGCTTCGTCCGAATCCACATCCGCAGCCAAAGCATAGCCAGGCCAAGTAGCGTTCCGATGAGCGCCTTGTACTCGCGGTTGCGCAAGTACTGCGGCCAGGAAAAGCCTTCCCTGGGGGTGTCGCTCGCGGCTGCCTGAGAAGTGTCAGGCCCTCGCGGGAAAAAGAGCGGCACCCGCGCCGCATAGTCATCGAAGGATGCGCCGAACCGGAGGCGAAGATCATCCTCTTCGTTTTTCATGACCGCGTAATAGAACGTGGCGAAATACGCCGCCACAAGCGCGCCCGCAATCCACGAGCGGCCAGCCACAATGAAGCCCAAAGCCAATAGCGAACTGCCAAGATAGAGAGGGTTTCGTGTGCATGCATACGGGCCGGTTGTGGCAAGTTCCTGGTCCTTGCGAAGGTGCCCGGCGGCGATTGCACGGACGAGCAGCCCGAAGGCCGCCACGATTCCACCGTAAAAGATCATGTGACGCGTGGGCCGGGCCAGCAGCCAGTACAGAATGCCGACCGGATAGCCGGCGCGGACGCGCCATCGCATCCAGAATTTGCGCTGGCTCACGCGCGGAGCCCCATACGGCGTTCGACGGCTCTCACCACCTGATCGACGGTAATCGACAACATGGCAGGCGAGTAGGATGCCTCACGACGGTAAGTCGTTACGCTTGCGCTTGGATTCCTCACCACAACGTCGTCCTTACTGTACGGACCATTCCGCGAGGGATCCGTGGGGCCGTAGAGGCCCACAACCGGCGTCCCCAGCGCCGACGCCAAATGGAGAGGGCCCGTGTCTGCGGAAACCACAAACTTCGCTCGCCGCATCAGCGATATCAGCGGCCCAAGCCCCAGGGGAATTGCGACAGGCGGCGAGTTTCTCGCGCCGAAGATGGCGAGGCGCGCGAGATTTTCTTCGCCCGGGCCGTACGTGATCACGCCACGCCAGCCGAACCTTTCCACCAAGATGCGGTTCACTTCTCCGTAGCGCGCTGCGGGCCAGCATTTCGAGAGCCAGCCTCCGCCCGGGTTCAACACAAAAAAATCCTTGATCCCCTTTGCAGCAAGCTCCCTCTCGGCTCGGTCCTCATCGTCCGGATCGATCGTGAGCGGAAAACGCGCTTGCCCGGCGCGCGCTCCGGCTGAGGCTACAAGCGTGAGGTTGTGGTCCACCTTATGGGGCCCGCGTGGATTCAACCGCTCAGTGTAGAGAAGGGCTGCCAGACCCTCCCGCGCATAACTGCTCTTGAATCCGATCCTTCGCGGCGCTTTCGAGGTGAACGCAAGCAGCGCCGATTTGTACAGCGCCTGAAAATCGATCGCGCAGGTGTATGCCGCAGAACGCAGCTTCGCGGTCGTTCCTGCCGGCCTGCCCCGGTCCAATCCTACAACCTCCGTGATGTCCGGATTGTCTTTCAGCAGGCGCGACCACTTGGTGTCGATCACCCAGTCGATCCGCGCCCCGGGGAATGCCGCGCGAAGGGCGCTGGCCGATGGAAGCGCGTGGATCACGTCGCCCATCGAGCCGAGCCTTACCAGCAGAAAGCGTGGGTCATCCATGGGACTGTCCACGGACGCGCGCGATGATGTCTCGTGTCGAATGGTCCTTTGCGTCCCCGCAAATCGCGATACGGATCCCGAGTTCCTTCGCGAAGTCCCGCTCGGGGACCGTTTCCAACGTGTAGTCCGTGCCCTTGGCGTGAACGTCCGGGCGAAATTCGCGCAGCAAGGGAGCGACGTCCGCCTCGTCGAAGATAACAACGTAATCGACGGCGGCCAGCGCGGCGATGAGCGCGGCGCGCGCCCGCTCGGTCATGATGGGACGGCCTTCGCCCTTCAGGCGGCGCGTGCTCGAATCCGAATTGACGGCGACGATGAGAATGTCGCCTTCGCCTCTCGCAGCCTGCAGGTAGCGCACGTGCCCCACGTGCAGCAGGTCGAAGACACCGTTCGCGAACACGATCTTGCGGCCTGAGCGGCGATGCTCATCGAGAACATCGTGAAGGCCCTGACGGGAGAGGATTTTCTCGCGCGTGTCCATTTTGCCGCCCGCGGCTTCCGCCGTTCAACGCTCGGCCGTAGCTTCCCGGCGCAAAACGCGCTCGAGTTCCGCGCGAGTCACGGTTGCCGTGCGCGGCTTCATCACCACAATTCCGCCTGCGTAGTTTGCCAAGTGGGCCGCTTCGAGGTAAGAGGCTCCAGCCGCGAGGGCGAGCGTGAACACTGCGATCACAGTGTCGCCGGCGCCCGTAACGTCCACCGGTGTGTCCGACCCGTGAATCGGAATGTGCCGAGGAGGCCTTGGCGCGCTGCCCGCCGTGGGGCGCTCGAACAAGGCCAGCCCATCCTTCCCTCGTGTCACCACCAAGGCCTCGAGGCCAACATCTTTCAGCGCGCGAGCGCCCAGATCATCGAGCACGCCAAGGTTCGTCCCGACACGCGTCTGGTAGGCGGCCTCGATCTCTGCCTCGTTCGGAGTCGCCGCGGTAATTCCAGCGCCGCGAAAATCCAGCAGCCGGTAACGCGAATCGAGGGTCATCCGTTTCGGCGAGAGCTTCCGCACGAGGGAAGGCGCCGCCGCACCAAATCCGTAATCCGACACGAGGAGGGCATCCGCCCGTGACGCAGCCCGGCGGGCGCTGCGTTCAATCGCGCGTTCGACGGTGTCCGGCAGAACGCCGCTTGTTTCGCGGTCTACCCGCAGAACTTGCTGCTCGGTGGTGTGCGTCCAACCCGCGAGATAGCGCGTCTTCGTGTTTGTCACGCCGCCGCGGACCCGGGAGATGCCGTCGAGGGGCATCCGCTTTGCGCGAAAGAACTCAATGAGCTTGCGGCCGCCCTCATCGTCGCCGACGGCTCCGACCGGCACCGCCCGCGCACCCAAATCGGCGACGTTGTTGGCTGCGTTGGCTGCTCCGCCCGGATAGTAGTCGCTACGCCGGTGACGCAAAATCAGAACGGGAGCTTCGCGCGAGACGCGCGAAATTTCCCCGGACACGAACTCATCCAGCACGAAATCGCCAAGCACGCAGATTGTTTGCCGTGGAAATGCGGCGACGATGTCGAGCAGCCGCGTCAGATCGACGCTCGCATCGCCCCCACCGCGGCTGGTGGCGCGCGGCCCTCGCTTGCCTGGTTGTCGACTCGAAGTCACGCCTTCACCCGCAGGAAATTGACTGGATCGTCCGACCGCAAAGTATCACAGCCCCATCACGGGCACCAACGCGCACGCCCTTCATTCAGGTCCTCGCGGATGCGGAGCCGCTCGCTGCTTTTGACAAGATGGCGCGCCAGAACTCGTCCGCTTGGTCCACCTGCATTGAGATGCGGCAATAGCGAATCGCAAACGTTCCCCACTCTTCGGGCTTCAGATTGAAAATGTCTTTCTCCGTGCAGATCAATTGGTCCGCGCGCGCGTCACTCGCGGCGCGAATCACTCGAGCCACGTCGTCTGCCGTGTATCGATGATGGTCCGGAAAGAATCGGTGGTCCACAACTTCGATTCCCCACGTGCGGAGGTCAGCCAGAAACGCGCCCGGATTCCCGATGCCGCAAAAGGCGAAGTACCGAGTCGGGCGCTCGACGGGAATTTGGCTTCTTGAAGCGCCCGGACGGAGCGTGATGATTTCTTCCAGTTTCGGCCGCGCATAGAAAATTGGTGCGTTGCTATGCCGCCGAACCGCTGTTTCAAGGGCTGGCGAGCTCTCCGACCTGGTAATCACGACGAAATCTGCACGCGAGAGCGCGCTCCGTGGTTCGCGCAACCGGCCCGCCGGCAGCAGGTGACCTCCGCCGAACGGATTCGACGCGTCCACGAGCACGATGTCCACGTTCCTCTCCAACTGCAGATGTTGAAAGCCATCGTCGAGGACAAACCACTCGACTCCTTTCGCGCTCAATCTCTGGCCAGCCGCAAGCCGGTCCGCTCCCACGCCCAATGCGACGGCATCCCCCAATCTCGCCTTGAGAAGGCGCACTTCATCACTCGACGGCTCTCCACCCGGAAGCTCCTCACCGCGACCGCGATATCCTCGCGTCAATATTCCTACTCGCTTCCCTTCCGTAAGCAGGCGCGACGCGATCCAGGCCACCATCGGCGTTTTGCCTGTGCCCCCAACTGTGAGATTGCCGACGCTGATGACTTTCCCTTCCAACCGCCGTCGCCGGAGCACTCCTGACTGATACATTCCGGCGCGAAGGCGAGCGATCGCGCCGTACGGGACCGAAAGAGGCCACAGAAGCGACTGAGCAAAGTTCAAGAGAGTGGCGCCTCGTCTTCGAGAAACGGCGCGAGTCGCTCGATGCACCGCTGCGTCGCTCCCCGGTTGCGTTCCGCCAGAAGTCGTGCGGCATTCCCCATCTTCTCGCGCAGGGCAGGATCCTCGATCATTTGCATCCAGACTTTTCCAAGCTGCGCGCCGCTCCCTACCTGGACGGCAGCTCGGGCGGCGAGAAACTGCTCCGACATTTGTTGGAAATTCTCCATCGATGGACCGAAGACCGGAGGCCGGCCGAACCATGCAGGTTCCAGGATATTGTGTCCGCCGACAGAAACCAGCGAACCGCCAACGAACGCGGCATCGGCAAGAGCATAGAGTCCGCCAAGCTCACCGATTGAGTCGAGAAGGATGGCGTCGGCTTGCTCGTCGAGAGGCTCCCTCAGGTCGATGTGGCTGCGTCGAACCAGATTCCAGCCGCCTTCTTCGACGATCGCGGCCGCACCATCGAACCGATCCGGTTTACGCGGTGCAAGGATCAAGAGAGCGCGGCGCCAGCGCCTCTGCACAAGATCGTAAGCGGCAAGAACAGCCTCCTCTTCCTGCCCGGCAACGCTTCCGGCGACGAGGACCGGCCACCGCTCCTGTTCCTGAATTTGCGCCTTCAGCCAGTTGCCAAGTTCGCTTTGCCCCGGCGGCTCGGCGTCATATTTAAGATTTCCAACCGCGACGATACGCTCCTCCGCCGCACCCATGTCGCGCAGTCGATCTCCGTCTTCAGGAGTTTGCGTGAGGAATAAATCCGCATCTGCGAGAACGCGCCGATAGAAATCGCCGACCAAGAAGCTCCAGGTCTGGTACCGATGGAAGGACCGCGCAGAAATCCGGGCATTCGCAAAAACGACAGGGATGCCGCGCCGCTTTGCCTCGCGCAGGAAATTCGGCCAGATCTCCGTCTCCATCACGATTACCAGCCCGGGATCAACCGCCTCCAACGCTCGCCGAACTGAGGTAACCGAATCCAGGGGAAAGTAGAAGACGCCATCGGCGCACCGCAAGCGCTCCTGGGCGAGTCGCTGTCCCGTTTCAGTCGTCGTCGAAACGTAGATGGACCGATCAGGGTGACGCTGCCTGAGCCCGACCACAAGGGGCTTCGCCGCGAGTACTTCGCCTACCGAAACGGCGTGAACCCAAATCGCACGCTGCGCCGCCTTCCGCGGGATCGACTCCCGCGACAGCCGGCCCATGCGCTCGAGAACAGCGCGCGACGTCTCCCCACGCCGCCACCCGCGCACAACGTAATACGGCACGAGGACAACCACGCTGAGTGTCGTCAGGATGCGATAAAGGAAGTACATGCAAAGGGAGACGGCGGCGCGTCAAAACAACTTCCGCACGCGCAGCCCCGGTATTATAGTGGCAGCGGTCTCAAACACACACAACTTCGGCTGCTCGATTCGCATCGGAGGAAACAAGCGCATGCGAACCTTCGCCCTGATGGCCGTGCTGCTCCTGAGTGCGTCTGCCATCCATTCCCAGGCGAACACCCCGCCCGCTGAAGCGTCAAAGGCCGCGCAAGCACCGCTTCCCCAAGACAAGCACGAGGGACTGACAATCTCCGTCGACCCCTACATGAACTCCGACCGGGCCAAAGAAAAGTTCGGGAAGGCCGCCAATCCCATTCCTGCGGGAATCCTTCCCGTGGAAATCTTTCTCGCCAACGATACGCCGCATCCGCTTCGAGTCGATCTGGAAACCGTCCAGCTTGAAGTCGAGCTCGAACGCGGCAAGCAGGAGCTCGATTGGCTGTCCATCCGCCGCGTGGCCACGCTCATCGTGCATCCCGGCGGAACGCCCTCGGCCCCCAGCGAACGCCGCTTCCCAGTGGGCATTCCCATGCCCAGCAAAGACAAAAAGGTCGACAAGATCGCCACCGATTTGCGCCCGTTTGTGCTCGATTCGGACGTGATTCCGCCCCTCGGCCGAGCGCACGGCTTTCTCTTCTTCAATGTCGACCATAACTTTGAAGCGGCCCTCACTTCGAGCCTTTATGTCCCCGACGTCCTGATTCTTCCCGACAAGACGCCGCTGATGTTTTTCGAAGTTCCGCTCGCTCGAAAACCCTGATTCCGTGGGCCTCCTCGCGGCCTCTTTCCTTGACGAACCCCCCGATTCCTGCTACAAAATTTGAGCTTTGTTCCGTAGCTTCTCGCTCTTGTGCCGGCAAGGCGCTCCCCCGACGACGTGACGACGATCTCGGAAAACACGTGTGGGGCCAGAGCACGCGCGAGGCTGCAAACTGACGCAGGGCCATTCACTGGAGGATTTTCGATGTCCACGGGGCTAGAAATCTGCCGCACCAGCCTGCGCCGTTTTGCGAGCGCGGCTGCCGGCGGCTTCCTTTTGACGCTGTTTTTCTCCGCGATTCTTCGCGCGCAAGAGCCCGCCCCTGTCTCGACTGCCCCCGGTGCGCCGAGCGGCGAAGCCAATCTGAAGCTTCCGGATCTCAGCACCGTAAAATTTCTCGGTATCGACGGTCACACGCTGCTTCTCTTCGGAATCGCCTTCTGCGTTTTCGGGTTGATTTTCGGGCTCGTCATCTATAGCCGGCTGAAAAACCTCCCGGTGCATCACGCGATGCGCGAGATTTCCGAACTCATCTACGAAACCTGCAAAACGTATCTCGTCACGCAGGGCAAGTTCCTCTTCCTCCTGTGGATTTTTATCGCGGCCATCATTCTCCTGTACTTTGGGGTCTTGCTTCATTATGAGGCGGCGCGCGTCATCATTATTCTTGCCTTCAGCGTCGTCGGAATTGCCGGGAGCTATGGCGTCGCGTGGTTCGGCATTCGCGTGAACACATTCGCAAATTCCCGCACAGCCTTTGCGAGCCTGGGCGGCAAGCCATATCCGATTTACCGCATTCCGCTCTCCGCGGGCATGAGCATCGGCATGATGCTGATCAGCGTCGAGCTCCTGATGATGCTGTTCATCCTGCTTTTCGTTCCCGGCGACTATGCGGGACCGTGTTTCATCGGATTTGCCATCGGCGAATCGCTCGGCGCGGCTGCTCTGCGAATTGCAGGGGGAATCTTTACGAAGATCGCCGACATCGGCTCCGACCTGATGAAGATCGTCTTCAAGATCAAGGAAGACGACGCGCGCAATCCCGGCGTCATCGCCGATTGCACCGGCGACAACGCTGGCGACTCGGTTGGTCCCACGGCGGACGGCTTCGAGACTTATGGCGTCACGGGAGTGGCGTTGATCACGTTCATCCTGCTCGGCGTCAATCAGCCGGCCGTCCAGGTTCAACTCCTGGTTTGGATTTTCGTAATGCGCATCGCCATGCTCGTGGCGGCGGCCACCGCGTATTTCGTCAACGGGGCCATTGCCAAAGCCAAGTACAGCAATGCCGACCAAATGAATTTCGAGGCTCCCCTTACCTCCCTGGTCTGGATCACTTCGATCGTGTCGATCGCCCTCACCTACGTGATCTCTTACTTCATCATTCCCGACCTCGCAGGCGACGCATCCCAGTGGTGGAAGTTGGCGACGATTATTTCCTGCGGAACGCTCGCGGGCGCCGTGATTCCCGAGCTTGTGAAGGTTTTCACTTCCGTCGAGTCGCGGCATGTCCGCGAGGTAGTCAGCTCCGCGGAAGAAGGTGGCGCGTCTCTGGGAATTCTTTCGGGCTTTGTCGCCGGGAATTTCTCAGCCTACTACCTGGGCGGCGCAATGGTGATCTTGATGTCTGTCGGATACCTCGTCAGCAATATGGGTCTGAGCAACGTGATGATCGCCGCGCCGGTGTTTGCGTTCGGGCTCGTGGCCTTCGGCTTTCTCGGGATGGGGCCGGTGACAATCGCCGTCGACTCCTATGGGCCCGTCACGGACAACGCGCAGTCCGTTTACGAGCTTTCGCTCATCGAGCAGGTTCCCAACATCTCCCAGGAGCTCAAGCGCGATTACAACATTGACGTGCGCTTCGACCGCGCCAAAGACTTGCTCGAGGCAAACGACGGCGCCGGCAACACCTTCAAGGCGACGGCGAAGCCCGTGCTCATCGGCACTGCCGTGGTGGGCGCCACGACCATGATTTTCTCCATCATCATGGCTTTGACCAACGGGATCACGCAAAACGTCGGCAAGCTATCTCTCCTACATGCTCCGTTCTTCCTTGGCCTCGTGACCGGCGGAGCCATGATCTATTGGTTCACGGGAGCCTCGACCCAGGCAGTCACCACCGGCGCCTATCGCGCTGTGGAGTTCATCAAGGCAAATATCAAGCTCGAGGGCGTTGAGAAGGCCTCGGTCGCGGACAGCAAGAAAGTGGTGGCGATTTGCACCCAATATGCACAGAAAGGAATGCTTAACATCTTCATCGCAGTCTTTTTCGCGACCCTGGCCTTTTCGTTCGTCGAACCGTTCTTCTTCATCGGCTACCTGATTTCGATCGCCATCTTCGGACTCTACCAGGCTATCTTCATGGCTGACGCTGGCGCCGCGTGGGACAATGCCAAAAAGATCGTGGAAGTCGAACTGAAGCAGAAAGGCACCGAGTTGCACGCCGCTACAGTCGTTGGAGACACCGTCGGCGATCCTTTCAAGGACACCTCTTCCGTCGCCCTGAATCCCGTCATCAAGTTTACGACCCTTTTCGGCCTGCTCGCGGTCGAGCTTGCTGTCGAACTAGGGTCCAAGAATGCGCCGCTCACCCACATTCTTGCTGGCGCTTTCTTCCTGGTTTCCTTCTTCTTTGTGTACCGCTCGTTCTACGGAATGCGGATCAAGGGTTCGTCCTGAGCCACCTCGTGTCCCTCTGGCGACTCACTTTGAAACTGGATAAGGCGCGGCGGTACCAGCGCGACCCATGCAAGCCTGCGCGTGTCGCATCGTGAAACAATCGTTGATATCTAGCGGTTTACACGCTGCTGGGTCTGTACTATAGTTCGTCGCGGTTAGAACCCTGCCAGCCCGGCGCAGGGCTCTCCTGCTATTTTCCAGGGGGAGGAAATTTTATGTGGCGTAAGCCTACCGAGGCGAAGCCTTCTTCGAAAGCGCCCAGCATGCCCGCGCCTGTTCCGGCGAAATCGCAGGATCAGCCGCCCGCGACGGCGGCAGCATCTCCAGTGGCGACGGTCGCCGCTTCAGCTCCAGTTCCAGTTAGTGCGCCGCCGGCTGCCCCGGCCGCGTCGACTGCACCCGCAGCGCCAGCAGCGATCTCGGGTGGCTCATCGACGATCAGCCGCGGTCTGAAGATCCGTGGCGAGATTACAGGCGCGTCCGATCTCCTGGTGGAGGGTGAAACCCAAGGGAAGATTCGAATAACGAACGGGCGTGTCACGATCGGCGAAAACGGCCGCGTGAACGCCGACATCGACGCACGCGAAATCGTCGTCAACGGCACGGTTCAGGGAAATCTGAAGGCGTCGGACACGGTCCGTTTGGGACCGAATAGTCAGGTGGAAGGCAGCATTCTTACGCGCCGTATCGGAATCGACGACGGTGCGCGACTGCGCGGCAACGTGGAGATGACTCGCGCTGGCGATGCCGGCCAATCTACCGAGCCCGAGCCGGTCGTGGCAACTGCGGCAGCCCGCGCTGCCTCTGCCAGCGGCACGGAGGAATAGCGGCTAGCCCATGAACTGGACGGCAAAAGCTCGGATTGGAGCGGTGCCGGTGACGGCGCGTGCCAAGCCCGGCCCGACTCAATCTGTCACCCCCAGAGCGAACGTCCGGGTCTCGAACGGAATGAAGGAGTTCCTCTGGTTGATCAGCGACGTCGAACGTGGCTGCGTGTTGGATCTGGGCCCCGTTTGGCAGTCGACGATCAACTTCTTCATCGAGCGCGGCTATCGCGTCTCGACCGAAGATTTACTCCGGGCGTGGAAGGATTTTCTCACCACCGAGGAGGAAAGGTTGCGGCGGGCGCCCGTCGGAGCGAATGGTGAACGAGTTTCGCAGGCCGCTCTCGCCGATAAGTTCCTCGAAACGGCCCTGCAATACCCCGAGGAGAGTTATCACGGCGTTTTGGCGTGGGATCTTTTTGACTATCTCGACGCTGAGGTGATGACTCGCGTCATGGCCCGGATTTACCGCATCCTTCGCCCGGGCGGCGCGGTGCTAGGGTTGTTTCACAGCCGAACGCCCGACCGGTTTCACCGCTACCGCCTCGTCGACAGCCAGTCGATCGAGTTGCTGCCCGCTCCCACACTCGCCGTCCACTCCCGCGTCTTCCAGAATCGCGAGATCCTCGACAGCTTCGGGCAATTCCGCACATCAAAGACCTTCGTCGGCCGCGATCAGATCCGCGAAGGACTCTTCCTGAAGTAGGCGCATCCGGCCAGTCCTTCTGAGAAGAGCCCTCCGCTCAAAACCTGCTAATCGTCTGAAGCGGCTGCCTTCGCCCGATTGTCTGCACGAACCAGCGGAACGTCCACCGCATGCTCCGCCAGGAACCACACTTGCAGCTCATTGGTGCGGATCACGTCGCTGACGAGCAGATCGTTCGTGCCGTCGTCCTCATCTTCGGTGGCCTGTTTGGCCATCGCGCGCGCCTCCTTCAGCACGATTTCGTGTGCTTCCAGCAAGCGCGAGATCTGCGCGGGGACTTCCTCTCGGCCGCGGGGCGGCCGGGGAATGATCGTTGTCTCGGCGATGTCCGCAGCCATCGCAAGGCTGATCGCCCCGAGGCTTTGAATTCTCTCGGCAATCGTGTCGACCAGCTCGTTCTGCTCCCCGTAGTGCTTGTCGAAAAGGAGGTGCAGTTGGTAGAACGTATGCCCCGCGACCTGCCAGTGATGCTTCTTGTACAAGTCCCGCAAAGTCATCGTGTCGGCCAGAATCTGGTTCAGATTCTCGGCGCTCGCCGCGCAAACCTTCTCGTCGAGCGCTATAGGAAGCTTCGCGACCTTGCCGTACGCCTGAATCTCCCTGCCCGTTTGGTGTACGAGTGGCTTGGCCCGCTCTGTGCCGGACTCAAGCTGCTGATAGCTGGGACCTCGCTTTTCCGCCTTGGATGCCATGGTATACCTCCGTCTCGTTTGATGCTCCTGCCCTTCGAGCGTTTCATCGGCCGTCAAAATTGCCCCGCTCGAAGGGCAGGATCCGCATCGAACGCCATCCCGCGGCTACCAGACGAACGCCCCTTATGCCGTCGCGCTCGCCGTGCCTTTGAAGAAGGCCAGCAGGTCGGCGTTGATTATGTCTGCGTGCGTTGTCGGCATTCCGTGTGGAAGGCCGGAGTAGACCTTGAGGGTTGCGTGCTTGAGCAGCTTCGCGGCCGCCGGCCCCGCAGCGGCAATCGGCACGATCTGATCGTCTTCGCTGTGCAACACCAGCACAGGAATGTCGATCTTCTTGAGGTCCTCGGTGAGATCGGTCTCCGAGAAAACTTTGATGCAGTCATAGTGGGCCTTCACGCTTCCCACCATGCCCTGCAGCCACCAGTGCTCTCGGATGCCCTCGGAAATCTTGGCGCCCGGCCGGTTGTAGCCGTAAAACGGCAGCGTGATATCGATGTAGAACTGCGGCCGATTAGCCGCGAGCGCGTTTCGGAGTCCGTCGAAGACTTCGATAGGCGAGCCAAGCGGATTCTTGTCCGTCTTCAACATGAGCGGCGTGATGGCGCTGATGAGCGCCGCCTTCGCGACACGCTTCGTGCCGTGGCGGCCCAGGTAGCGAGCCACTTCACCGCCGCCGGTCGAATGCCCCACCATGATCGCGTTCTTCAGGTCGAGTTTCTCGAATAGAGCGGCGAGATCGTCCGCGTAGGTGTCCATATCGTTGCCGTCCCACGTCTGGTCGGAGCGGCCGTGGCCCCGTCGGTCGTGCGCAATGACTCGATAGCCCAACTGGCCGAAATAAAGCATCTGACCGTCCCAGTCATCCGCGCTGAGCGGCCAGCCATGCGAAAACACGATCGGCTGTCCCGTTCCCCAGTCCTTGTAAAAAATCTGCGTCCCGTCTTTGGTCGTGATTGTCGGCATGTGATGCTCTCCTTTGAGGCTTTCTCTGACCATCTGAACCCGCTCTTTGTCTCGAAAACGCGTTGCGCGTTGAGGTGAGACCTTCGGTGTAGATACTGCTTACGGCAGGGCAAAACTGTCAAACGGCCGGCCTGGATCGACCGTGGGACGCATTTTACACCCGGAAGTACGGCCCAACTCCCAATCTTTTCGTTACGCCAATCCGCCCGGTCTCCGGTCCGCCTCGCCTTGCCTGAAATCCTCACGCGTACAAATGTCCAAGCAACAGCAAGAGATTCATCTTCTCCGGAGGTTAGACGGAGAGTTTGCCGGAAGGTGGCGTGAAAAAAGCAGTGGTTCGAACGTCGTTGTGGCGCAACTCCCACGCCGCGACGATCAGCCCGACGACCTCATGCGTAAAAATCTTGAGGCCCTGCCGCGTGCGCCACCAGTCGTCCGGATTGTATTCCGAGTCAGGAGCTGCGATGACGCGAAGGTCGGTCCCGGCAGGAAGAGTGCGCGAGCAAATGTAATCCGCCCGGCGCGTGTGATAGTTCGACGTAACAATCAGGATGTGTCTCCAGCCCCGCGACGTAAATAGCTGCGCGAGCGCCTCGCATTCCTCGCGCGTATCCGTTGCATGCTGCGGAAACGCGACGATGGCGCTCGCCGGCACTCCTCGGGCAATTAGGTCGCGCTGCTCGAGCTCGGCGACGCTGGCATACGGCCGCAAATAGCGGCCGCTTGCCACCACGCGCGGCGCCCATCCCGTCTTCATCAGTTCCGCCGCCCGAGTGGCGCGGTCGGCCGCATAGTTGTCGTCGCTAAGAATCACGATCGCATCCGACGCCCGCGGCGAATCGTTCTCGACGATCAGGCCGCCCACAAACCGAAGAATGGGATTGCGCGCCAGATACAAAACGAACACCAGCAAAACCAGAAAGAACAAGAACAGAAATCGCGAGATGATGCCGCCACGTTCAGAGCTGGCGCAGCGCCGGAAGGAAAGCAGGCCGCCCATCACTTGTTCGGGTCGAGCTGACGCAGTTTTTCCGCCGCCTGCTCGGGAAGAGTGCCGTTGAAGTAGGTTTCCTTGATGCTGTAGGACTTGCTTCGTTGCTCCACGATTGGCAGAACCTCGATGTGCCAGTGATAGTCTCCCGCGATCGTCCGCCAGTATTCACTCAACTCGCCTTTGGTCTGGAGCGTATTGGGCGCGGTGTGCACTACCAGGTGATAGTTGGGCGTGATCTGAAGAATCCGGCGCAGCGTGCGGCCGATCAGGGTCGCGAGATGGCGGCGATTCTCCCCTGGCGCGGGCGATTCGAACTGGTGGCCATGAGGGCGCGCCATGAACCAAACTTCGAAAGGCACGCGCGATGCGTACGGCGCGAAGGCATAGTATTCGCCCGCTGTATCGACGATCCGCTGCGCCTGCTTGATTTCCTGCCTCAGAATGTCGCAGAAAACGCACCGCTCGCGCTGCCGGTACCATTCGCGCGCTGAACGCAGCTCATAGAGAACGCGGCGCGGCACAAACGTCGTCGCCGTAATTTGCGAGTGCGCGTGAGGCCATTCTTCTCCCGCTGCCGCTCCCTGATTCTTGAACACCGCCACATACTTGAACCGCGCATCCCGCTTCAGATCCGCAATCCGCTGCGCGTAGGCCTCCAACACCCGCTCGATCTCCTCGTCGCTCATTTGCGAGAACGCCCGCGAATGATCTCGCGTCTCCACCACGATCTCGTGCGCCCCAATCGACTCCATCCGGTCGTAAATGCCTTCCGCGCTTCGCCCCGGATCGCCTTCGATTCGGTACAGGGGACGAAAATGAGGATAGACCCGCACCTGCCAGGGCCCCTGCGCCGGTATCGCCAGAAGCTCGCGCGTCTCGAGCCGATTCTCCGGACACAGCGGACACGGATCCGGCCGGACCTTCTCGCGTTCGGGATGCCCCACGACCACCCAGCTGCGCGTAATCGGGTCTTTGCGAAGTTGCATTCGTCTCCTTCGAAAAAATCCTACCGTGTCATCTTAACTGAATTGGTCCGGCGACGAGAACAGTCAACGCAGAAGAATATTCCAGCGAGAAACAGTAGGACCGCACTTTCAGCGGGTGTAATGCGTGGGTGTCGGACCGACCTCAAGACGGTGCCGATCCCAAATCGCCCCCTCGCGGCTATAGCTGGCAAGCTCGAAGTCCTGCGTGAGCTCGAGGCAATCCGTCGGGCAGGCGTCCTCGCAGAGCCCGCAGAACATGCAGCGCGAAGTGTCGTAGGTAAACGTCGTGAGCACCTTGCGGCGCGTGGCGTCGTCGCGAAGCCAGCCCACCACAATCAGGTTCTCCGGGCACGCAAGCGCGCACAGGTTGCACGCGATGCAAAGCGACTCGCCCGTCTCAGGGTTGATGTTCAGCCGCGGTGCCCCTCGATAGCGCTCGGCCACCATCGGCCGCTCCAGCGGATACTGCTCCGTGTAGATATTCTTCGGGGCTTGATAACGGAACGTCAGCCACATCCCCTTCAGGAGATCGATCATCAGGACGCGGCGCAGGGCTTCTCTCATCGCGGTGTAGTGTGACTTCCCCGCCCCGGAATTGTCAAGCCTCGCAGAGATCATCCATTTCTACGCCGACTGGCCCGCTCGCATCGAATGTGCCATATTTTCGCCTTCCGCCTCTGGAGGTGCCCTGTGGAATTTCGCTTCGCGACGGAATCCGACGCGGAATCGATCGCGCGAGTGCCACTTCATCGAGATCTCGAAACCGCTAAGATAGTCCGCGGCACGCGGGCCTTCCCTAGAACCAGGTCTTCGCGCGGTATTGCCGGTATGCTTCGCCGAATTTGTCTTCCAGGACCCGAGCTTCCTTCTTTGCCCTCATGATCTGCATCGGAATCAACACCAGCAACAGCAAAAGAAGAACGGGCTGCCCCAGCCATAGAAACACGCCCGCGAAGAAAATCGTCCCGAACACGTACACCGGATTCCGGATCTTCGAATAGATACCGCGCGTGACCAATTCCGTGGCTTTCGCTTGGATCGAAAACGACTTGCCCAGCTGAACGCGTGCTGTCGCCCACCCTATGAACCCGCCGGCAACCATCACCGCGCCCACGATCCGCATCGGTGTCCACGGAACGAAACACTGCGCCCAGAACATCCACGCAATCACGGCGGCGATCAGCGCAATCGTCAGCATCGTGCCGATCTGCTTCCTCATCGTCAGGCGAACCTCAACACTGGCTCGTGCTCTACCGGGAAATTCACCGAATTGGCGATAAAGCACTTCGCATGCGCTTCGCGATGCAGCGCGCGCGCTTTGTCCAGATCGGTCCCCGCCGCCAGAGTCACCTCGGGCCTCAAAACCACGCGACGGAAGTGCCCGCCGCCATCCGCAGCCTCCTCCATTTCGCCTTCTGCCCGATCCACGTACCCTACAACCACGACGCCTGCCATCGCGCACAGATGCAGATACCACAGCTTATGACACGCGGAGAGCGAGGCCACCAGCAGCTCTTCGGGATTCCATCGCGCCGGGTCGCCTCGAAAGCTCGGATCAGAACTTCCCGGAATCACCGGCTTCGCGCTTCCCTCCACGGAAATCTCGTGCCGCCGTTCGTAAGCTTTGTATCCGGAAGTGCCGGTCCCCGTGTTGCCGGTCCATTCGACCTTCACCGTGTAGCGGTGGATTTTCGACATTCCATTCCCCTTAGCCTTAGCCCCTGTAAGAATGCTCGCAAAGGAGCGTTATACCACGAGGCCGCATCTTGCCTTCGCCCGCAGAGAGTCTCTACCCGCTCGCGTCCGCAATGTGAGAATGCTACACTGGGCCGCTCTTTCGAGCGCCGCGCCTGAATGGCCACGACACCACCACTCGAAAATCCACCCGCTCCCGTGCAGCTGTCACCTTCCGCTCAGCGCCTTCGCGCCGTCGCGCCCGTCTGGCACACTGTACTCTTCATTGTCCTCACCTTGGGCCTCACCGCCGTTCAAGCCCGCCAGCAGCCCAACTTGAATACGGTGAATCTGCCCAGCCGCGCGCCGCTCTACTTCGTGATGATCGTCTTCGAGTTCTTCATGCTCGGCTATGTTTGGATCGGCTTGCGCCTCGCCCGAGTGCCCATCCGCGACATCGTCGGCGGGCGATGGCAGCGCGCTCAGGATTTCTGGCGCGACGTTGGGATCGCGGCGGCCTTCTGGTGCGTCGTCGTGGGAATGCTCTTCACCATGAGCCTCATGCTCGGGAAAAATCCCGAAGGGACCGAAGCTATCAAGGCGTTGCTGCCACGAACACCTCTGGACATGGTCGCCTGGGTCTGCCTCTCGGTTTCGGCGGGGTTCTGCGAAGAGATTGTATTTCGCGGCTACCTACAGCGCCAATTTCTGGCACTCGCAAAGCGCGACGAACTGGCCGTGGTGCTCCAGGCTCTCGTCTTCGGTTGTGCGCATCTCTATCAGGGATGGAAGGGCGCGATCACCATCACCGTATACGGAGCGCTTTTCGGGGCACTCGCCGCTTGGCGAAAGAGCCTGCGTCCCGGAATGATGCAGCACGCCGCGCAAGATACGGTTTCAGGTTTGCTTGGAAGTTTTGCGCTGCGGCATCACTACTTCTGAAGGTGAGAACCATCGGGGCTGCTTGCCCCGGGGTTTCTCACATCTTGTAGCGGCCCAAATCCTCATCGTTCAGATTCTCGAGCCACTTGCGAAGCTCTTCATTCGAGCTCTTCTCGGAAATCACGTTAGCCATCTTCGAATTCTTCAGGACTTCATCCTCCACGAAGATCGGGCAGTCAAGCCGCAACGCAAGCGCCAGCGCGTCACTCGGCCTCGAATCCATCGACATCATCTGCCCTTCGCGCTCCATCCAGATCAGCGCGTAGAACGTGTCGTCCTTCAAATCCGAAACCACCACCTTCTGCACATGCACGTTCAGACCCGTGAGCATATTCTTCAGCAGGTCGTGCGTCATCGGACGAGGTGTTTGAACCTTTTCGATCTCGAGCGCGATCGCATTGGCCTCATAAATCCCCACCCAGATCGGCAGGATTCCCGCGCCTTGCGTTTCCTTCAGGACTACCACCGGCATGTTGGTCACCGGATCCATCATCAAGCCTCGAATCTTGACTTCGAGTTCCATGGCGGCCTCCGGCGTGCCCATCCTACGCCGGTTCGACGTGTTCGCCCACCAGGCTGTTCGGCCCGGCGCGCGTCACGCGAACCTGCGCGTATTCTCCCAAAATGTTTTCACGGCTTGAAGTGAAATTTAATACACGGTTGCTGGTACTTCTACCGCTCCATTGTCCTCGTGCGGCATGGCGCCCGTCGATCAGTACCTCAAAGGTTTCCCCGATGAACCGCGCGTTGCGCTGGATCTGAATCTGCCGCTGGTATTCCTGCAACTCAGCCAGCCGTGCACTCTTCTCTTCCTCCGGAATCGCATCGGCGAAATTCGCGGCCGACGTATTCGGGCGCGGCGAGTACTTGAACGCAAACACGCCGTCATACTGCGCCTCGTCAAGCAACGTGAGCGTCTCCTCGAAGTCCTCCCGCGTCTCTCCCGGAAATCCTATGATGACGTCAGACGTCACGCTGATCGGCCGCCGCGCAGCGCGAATCCACGAAATCTTTTCGAGATACTCCTCGCGCGTGTATGTCCGAAGCATCGCTCTCAGGATTCGTGTCGATCCCGACTGCACGGGCAGATGGATGTGGTCGCAGAGCGCCGGAATCTCGTCAATTGTCTCCACGATCTCGCGGTGAAAATCGTTAGGATGCGACGTCGTGAACCGCACACGCCGGATTCCCTTCACCTCCGCCACCGCACGCAGCAGCCCCGCAAAATTCAGGCCGCGCGGCGACGGATCGCGATACGAATTCACCGTCTGTCCCAGCAGTTGAATCTCCGTGTACCCCGCATCCGCCAGCCGCCGCACTTCCGATAAAACAGAAGCGCTTGAACGGCTCCGCTCCGGCCCCCGCGTATGCGGGACCACGCAATACGAGCAGGCGTAATCGCAACCTTCGATGATCGTCAGATACGCGCGAAACGGGTTGTCGCGCCGCGTGATTTCGGTCTCGAACGTTTCCTCCGTGTCCAGGTCGAGCCCCGTGACACGTCTTCCGCCCGCCTCGATCTGCTGCACCAGTTCCGGCAACTTTCGGTAGCTCGCCGACCCGCACACCAAACTCACCCACGGCGCCCGCTCGAAAATCTCCTCGCCTTCCTGTTGCGCAACGCAGCCAAGGACGCCGATCACCTTCTCGTTCGCCTTCGCCGCGAACTTGAAATCCGCTAGCCGCGAAAACACCTTCTGCGCGGCCTTCTCGCGAATGCTGCAGGTGTTGTACAGCAGCAGATCGGCCTGCGCCGCGCTGTCCACAGAACGGTAGCCCCGTCCCAACAACACGCCCGCAACCTTCTCGGAGTCATGTGCGTTCATCTGGCACCCGAACGTCTCAATGTAGAAGGACTTGCCATCGCCAGCCTGAAGCGGCGCCGCACACGCAGTTTCCGCGGCCTGTCGCTCGACAGATGAAGCCTGCGCTAGGCTCTGCTCCGCTGTCGTCGCAGACCTCGGCCGCAGCGAATCGATTCCGATATCGAAAGTCTTGCTCATGGATTAAACCGCATTCTAGCACAGGCCCACGTCTGGCATCGCAGAGCCCTCTTCAAGCGACAAAGGCTCTCTCTTGCCCGCAAACTGCGATACACTCGCCCTTCTCGAGGAGGCATCCCGGCATGAAAGGCTCAGCGAAGGTCATCGACGAACTCAACAAGGCGCTGCGCGAAGAACTCACCGCTATCAACCAGTATTTTCTCCACGCCGAAATGTGCGAGAACTGGGGCTACGAAAAGCTTTCGGAATACATCAAGAAGCAGTCAATCGGCGAGATGAAGCACGCCGAAGCCCTCCTCGAGCGCATCCTCTTTCTCGACGGCGTGCCCACCATGAAGCCTCTCGACCTCACCATCGGCAAGAACGTGCAGGACATGCTCCAGAGCGATCTCGATCTTGAGCTGGGCGCCGTAAAGGAGTACAACGCCGCCGTTCAAGTCGCTGTCGCGGAGAAGGACAATGGCTCGCGCGACCTTTTCGTCACGCTCCTAAAAGACGAAGAGGACCACGTTGACTGGCTCGAAGCGCAGGTCCACCAGATCAAGGAACTCGGCTACGAGCGATACCTCTCCATGCAGATGGGCGAAGAGGAAGAAGAGTAGCTACATCGTCAGCAGCGCCGCCATCAGGTCGACGCCGTCCCACAAGTTCTGAATCCGCAGATTCTCGTTGAAGCTGTGCTGATTGTCGTCGTGGTTCGCAATCGGAACGATGATCGTGTGCGTGCCCAGCGTTCGCTCGATCATGTCGAGCGGGACGCTCCCTCCCATGATCGGTATCTTCACTACCGGCCCGCGGGCGCTCTCGGCCGTTCGAATCACTTCCTGAGAGATCGGCAGGTCCATCGGCGTCCGCACCGAATTGTACCCGCCCGGCTCGATCACTACTCGCGCCACCTTCGCGTGGCTCGTGCGTTCTTCCTCAGTAGGTTCATGATCGACGACAAAAAATCCCTGCTTCCGAACGTGCTCGATCAGCCGCTCTGCCGTCTTGTCGGCGTCCATGCCTTTCACCAGCCGCATGTCGATGCTCGCCGTCGCGGTCGCTGGAACCACATTCGATGCCTGCGCGCCAACGTGCCCGCTCGCCATCCCGCGGATATTCAGCGACGGCATCGTGATGAGCTCCGCCAGCGTCTTCGGCGCGCCCTCCGTCGAGCCCAGCCAGAATTCCTTCATCAGTTGCGCGTCCACCTTCGGCGCCTCCGCCAGCGCCCGCTTCTCCGTTTCGCTCAGTGGCTCGATTCCGTCGTAGAAATGATCGATCAGCACGTGCCCCTGCTCGTCCTTCATCGACGCCAGCAAGTGCGCCAGCATCATTGCCGGATTCGGCGCCCAATTTCCGTAGTGTCCGCTGTGCAGCTCCACGCGCGGCCCGTAAACCGTGATCTCCACCTCCGCGATCCCGCGCGCTCCAAATGCAATCGACTGTTGCCTCGTCTGGCTTACTGGTCCGTCGCAGATCAGCCACACGTCGCCGGCGAACAGATCCTTGTTGGCCGCCAGAATCTTCTCGAGGTTGATCGAGCCTGCTTCTTCTTCGCCTTCGAACACAAACTTGATGTTCGACTTCGTCTTCAGCCCCGCCGCGCGTATCGCATCCAGCGCCGTCATCATCGCTTCGATCGGAGCTTTGTCGTCGCCCGCCGCGCGCGCGTAAATCCGCCATTCGGAATTGATGGCCGAGCCCTCTGCCGGAAGCGAAATCACTTTGCCGCCTTCCTCCACTCGACCGTCGCGCAGCGTCGGCGTGAACGGCGCCGTTGCCCACTGCTTCGGATCCACCGGCTGCCCGTCATAGTGCGCATAGAAAACAATCGTTCTCGTCGCGCCCGGCGTCCGAATCTCACCAAACACCACGGGGTTGGCCCCTGGCACCGACACCAGCCGCGCCTCGATTCCCCTCTTCCTCATCATCTCTGCGATCGCTTCCGCGTTCCGCTGAATGTTGGCGCGATCCGCGGAGACGTCAGGGATCGAAAGCAGTGAGACAAACTCCTCCACGATCTGCCGCTCGTGGCCCTGGCGCCATTGGTGCGCCGCGCGCGACGCCGGATTCTCCTGCGCCAGCACCGGCAATGCGCACGCGACCACAAAAATCAACGCGACAGCGCGCCTCATGCAACCACCTCCACATTTCAGCCGAATTCTGCGACTCATCCTGCGAAGCACCTAATTGAGTTTCGGAAGCTTGTCGAGAAACTCATACCTCGCCCGGTGCGTGTCCGGCTGGGCATGCGAGTCGAAATCCAGATGCATCACCTGAAAATGATCCTCTGCGATGCTCGCGGGCCACTTCGGCAGGCCCGGCCCGTTGGGATCGCCTGTCTTCGCGAAGTTCGTCCAGTACGTCGACATCAGGTCCGACAGCTTCTCATCGCCTGGCCGCCACGGCAGGTTCTTCGACGGCAGCGCCTCGAATACGAACTCAATCTCTGACGAGTGATACGCTCCGTGCGTCGGCTCGCCCGCGGGCTGCGGCGGTGGATCATCAAATTCGTACCGGTAGACCTTCGCGTGCCCCGTCGTCCGCTGCATTTCAATCCATTTCCATGTGCCGAACGCGATGAACTTATCCCCCGAATAATCCTGCGCCGACCGAATCGCCTCGGCCTCCGTTGCACCGGGATACAATTTCAGGAATTCGGCTGCGTTCTCGCCAAAAAGCTCATGCGCGCGCTTCTCATAATTCTCGGGCGTCGGTTGCAGCTTCTCGAAGAACCCGAGAAAACTACCCTCATCCCGGTTCCAGCCCGCAAGAAGCCGAACGTGAGCCTGTTCGCCTGCCTCGTAGATCGCATGCGGATCCTTCGGGAAAAAATAGCCGTCGATGTTGGGCCAGAATCTCGTAATGTCCTGCTTTGCTGCGGCCGCCAGCAGATCGCTCGCCGGTTTGGCCCGCAACTCCGCCAGCGAATGCGCTCCGATGGATTCCGCAAATTTCTGCCCGTCCGCCTCGAACTCCGGGAGCGCTTTTGGCCGCTCGCCCTTTCCCACGATCGCTCCGCTTTCGCCGATCGCGCGCTCGAAAAGGCCCCGCGAAAGTGGCGACGCCATCAGCGCGCTCACAGAAAATGACCCCGCCGATTCGCCGAAAATCGTCACTTTGTCCGCGTCGCCTCCGAACTCCTTGATATTCCTGTGCACCCATTCGAGCGCCGCCACTTGATCCAGCAGCCCGTAGTTCCCGGCTGCGTTGTGTCCTGACTCCGCAGCCAGCCCCGCATACGCAAAAAATCCGAAAATCCCCAGCCGGTAATTCATGCTGACCACCACCACGCCCTTCTTCGCCAGCACTTCCCCGTCTTGCCGCGGCTCTGATGTCGCCCCTGCCGCGAAGCCGCCGCCGTACACCCAAACCATCACCGGCAGATTTTCTCCGGCCGATTTCGCCGGCGTCCACACATTCAGGTACAGGCAATCCTCGCTCGGCCCGTCGTCGCGAAAAACCATGTCGCTGAAAACATGCCCCTGCATGCATCGCGCGCCGAACTCCGTCGTTTTCTTCACCCCCTCCCAATTCTCGACGGGCTGCGGCGCCTTCCAGCGAAGCTCACCCACGGGAGGCGCCGCGTAGGGTATCCCCTCGAAGATTCGAACCTTCCCGTCCGCGCTCGTTTTTCCTTCAATTGTTCCCGTCGCGATGCGTACCTGATTCGCCGGATGCGTGCTGGAACCAAGCAACGCCAACGCCGCTACGGCTATCCAATACTTCGAATGATTGCTAAGCATGGTGCTCTCCTCGACAGCCTCTTCGAAATTCGCTTTTCTTCGTTGCTCACCTGTTGCCAGGCGAAGCCGGAGTCTAACCGCCTCAACGAGGCCTGTCGAGAGTCCGTTCGAAATAGTGGCCGCGCGCACACCGTGCGTCTGATTAGGCCTTGAATCTGCCTCTTGCTGTGCTACGTTTGAATTTGGGGTGCAGTGGAATCTTTCTCTGGGGGAGATGCAATTTTAGACTTGGCTCTGATTCTCTTCGCTAACCCTCTCACGCTTCTCGAACAAACGAGTTGGGTGGCTCGCGGTGTCCTTATCCTTCTCCTGATTCTGTCGGTTTTTTCGTGGGCCATCATCCTTCAGAAGTCGGCCCAGATCGGCAGCGTCGAATCACAAACCAAACGCTTCCTTCAAATGTTCCGCTCGGGCGCTCTTCCCGATCCTCGCACGCTTCGAGCCGGTGCCGGCACCACACCTCTCGTCAACGTCTACGAAGCCGGCTATCGCGAACTCGAAGCCCAGATGGGCGTCGCGAATCCTCGCGGTGGCGGCGGCACGGCGGTGCGCACTCTTAAGAACGCCAACGCTGTCGGCGTCGAGATGCAGATCGCGGCCGCAGACGAAGTTCGCCGTCTCGAAAAGGGCATGTCCTGGCTCGCCACCACCGGTTCCGTTTCGCCGTTCATCGGCCTCTTCGGCACCGTGTGGGGCGTGATGGACGCCTTCTCCGGCCTCGGCGACGCCGGCACTGCCAGCCTTCGCGCCGTCGCGCCGGGCATTGCCGAAGCGCTCATCACCACGGCCGCCGGCCTCTTCGCCGCTATTCCCGCGGTCATCGCCTATAACCACTATCTTCGCGGCATTCGCGGCGTCGCGACCCGCATGGATAATTTCGCCGCCGAATTCGTCGCGAAAATCGAAACCTTGTACACCTCTTAGTCGCTATGCCTCAACTTCAACGCGATACCGGCACCTCGCTATCCGAGATAAACATGGTGCCTTTCATCGACGTGGTTCTCGTTCTCCTGATCATCTTCATGATCACGGCTCCGATCCTTCAGTCGGGCATCGAAGTCGACGTCCCGAAGACGAAGACCGTAAAGGAGCTCACCGAAGTTCGCATGGTCGTCACCATCGATCGCGCGCAGAAGGTCTACTTGAACGACAAGCCAATTAACATCCACGACCTCGGCCCGCAAGTCCTCGCGCAATCACACAACCCGAAAACCCGCGCGGTTTATGTCCGCTGTGACGAGACCGTGCCTTTCGGAAGCTGGGCCACCGTCGTCGACGCTTTGCGCCAGTCCGGAATACAGAACATCAGCGTCGTGACCCAGCCTTTGTCGGAGCGCTCCCAATAGCGAAATGACTGCAATCGCCGCAGACCGACCCGCGCCGAGCCTCAAAGGGCCTTTCTATCTTTCTCTGGCTATGCACGGGGCCCTCATCGGGTTGATGGTCTTCTCCGCCTACTTCTCTAACCGCGGAGAAAGTTGGGGCGGGCCCGGTGGCGCCGTCAGTGTCGGACTCGTCGGCAGCGTTCCTGCCATTCCCCTGCCTCGTCCGGAAGTCGTCACGCCGAATCGCGTTGTCGATGAGACCAAGGGCCTGTACAAGACCGAGCCGCCACCCGAGATCAAGACGCCGCCTTCCCCGGACGTCGTCCCGATTCCGAAGTTCAAGCTCAAGCCGCCTCCGCCCAAATACGTCACGCGCCCGTCGAAGGTCCTCGAGAATCCAACGCCGCCTCCACCCAATGCCGTCCCGTACGGTGGCGGCGGAGCGCCGAACGTCCCCTACACATCCTTCGCCATGGGCCAGGGTAGCGCGACGCAAGGTGGCTTGGGATTCAACGGAGCCGGCGGCGGCGATTTTGGCTCGCGCTTCCCGTGGTACGTGCAGGCCGTGCAGCGCCGCGTAAGCGGCAACTGGCTTCAATCAACCATCGATCCCAGCGTGAGCGTCGCGCCCCGCGTGATTGCGACGTTCGACATCTTGCGGGATGGCACCATCACCAATATTCAAATCACGCGTTCCAGCGGGAACTACTCCGTTGATAGTTCCGCGATTCGCGCGATTCAAAGTTCGAGCCCGGTGAATCCCCTTCCCGGCGGCTATTCGGGCTCGCGCGTTGGAGTTGAGTTTTGGTTTGATTTTCACCGATGAGGAATCGAACCATGCATGGACTTTTGTACATTTGCACTTCATTCTTAGAAGGCGCTAACTGATGAAACTAAAGGTTCTACTTCTTTCGATCGTCTGTTTCGTGATTTTCGGCGTCGGAGCCGCTTCCGCCGCCGCCCAGGATTGGTTCCAGACCGGCACGGGCCTCGGCGTTTCCAAGGCAAAAGTCGCGGTTCCCGATTTTCCCACGCGCGCCGCTTCCGATCAGCAATTCGAAAAAACCTTTCACGATGTCGTCTGGTCTGATCTCCAGTTTTCAGGCATCCTCGATCTCGTCAGTCCCAGCTTCTATCCCAAGGAAACTCCCGGCCAGCCAAGCGAGCTGCACGCGCAGGATTGGTCCCAGGCGCCTGCCAGCGCTTACATGGTCGCTTACGGCACGCTCGGCGCTGACGGTTCCACGCTCTCGTTCTCTGGCTACCTCTCTGATGTGAGCAATCCTTCTGCGCCATTGGCCCTGCAGAAAATCTACCGCGGCGCGGCCACCGATGAAGATGCGCGACGCCTTGCTCACCAGTTTGCCGACGACATCGTTTCCCGCCTCAGCGGCGGCCTGCCCGGCATCGCGCAGACCGAAATCGCTTACGTCAGCAATCGCAGCGGCAACAAGGAAATCTGGGAGATGGACTACGATGGCGCCGACGCTCATCAGTTGACCCACCTCCACTCCATCGCCCTCACGCCGCGCTGGTCTCCTGACGCCTCTCGCATCGCCTTCACCTGCTACGAGCCCAATCGCAGCGGCGTCACCTCCGCCCAGATCTGCATCTATTCCACGGCTTCCAGCCATCTGATCTCTTTTCCGCGCTTCCGCGGCACCAATAGTTCTCCGGCCTGGTCGCCCGACGGTTCACAGATCGCCTTCATGTCCAGCCAGAACGGCAATCCCGACCTTTACATCATCGGCGCCGACGGGTCGCATCTCCATCGCATCACCTTTGCCGCCGGCGTCAACACTTCCCCGGCCTGGAATCCCAAGACCGGCAAGGAAATGGTTTTCGTCAGCGATCGCGGCGGCGACGGCGTCCCCGTCCTCTACCAAATGAACTCCGACGGCACGAACGTCGCCCGTATCAACCTTCCCGACATGGGTTACGTGATCGACCCGGCGTGGTCACCAAATGGACAATTGATTGCATTCAGTTGGCGACGTCCGAGTGGGAATTACGATATTTATGTGATGGACATTGTGAGCCACCAGCTCGTTGAGCTCACCAAGGACGAGGGTCGCAACGAAAGGCCGAGCTGGGCGCCGGACGGCCGTCATATCGTTTTCGAGTCCTCGCGCACGGGCACGACGCAGATCTGGTCGATGCTGGCCGATGGCAGCCAGCCTCGCCAGCTCACGTTCAACGGTCAGAATGAATCGCCGAACTGGTCGCCTCGCTAGCGGCCGCTCCCGGCCCGGCGAATTTGGCTTTCGTTTTGTTGCGTTTCAATTTTGTGACGCCGCTTTCGCCGCGTACCGGCGAAGCGGAATTGCAAAGCTGTAGCTTTACGGGCCCTTTTTGTGGGTAGCTGTCTGACTCATATAAAGTCGCCGCTTTTTTCGGCGGCGATCTTTGTTCCTTAATTCGGGTTCAAGCTGTGCACCAAAATTTTGTTTCGGCGTAATTCGCTAAGCCCTCGCGAATCGCCGAAGGGAGGCAAGGAATGCAGTTTAAAGGCAGTCGCAGCTCCGTGTTCCTGCTCGGCGTCATCACCCTCACGGTGTTCGCCGGCGCTTGCAAACATCACGTCGCGGCGCCGCCGCCCGCGGCCGCTCCGGCGCCACCGCCGGCTAAGCCGACGGTTACTCTCAATGCCTCGCCGACGTCCGTGAACAGCGGCCAGACCGTTACGCTGTCATGGTCCTCGACGAATGCCACCGATCTCGACATTCAACCCGGCGTTGGCAAAGTCTCGCCTGAAGGCTCGACTCCCGTCACGCCGACCCAGTCCACCGACTACACCATTACGGCCAGTGGCCCCGGCGGCAGCTCCACGGCCACGGCCCATGTGGATGTCAACGCCGCTGCGCCGCCCGAGCAGCCTTCGCCGGCGCCAGACGTTACTGCCCTGTTCTCGCAGAACGTCCGCGACGCGTTCTTCGACCTCGACAAGTCCGACATTCGTGCCGATGCGCGTGACGCCTTGACCAAGGACGCGGAATTCCTCCGCTCCTACCCGAGCGTCCGCATTTCCCTCGAAGGTCATTGCGACGAGCGAGGCTCCACCGAATACAACCTCGGCCTGGGTCAGCGCCGCGCCGATGCCGCGAAGAATTACCTCATCTCTCTCGGCATCTCGGCCGACCGCATCACCACGGTCAGTTGGGGCAAAGAGCGTCCCTTCTGCACCGAACACAACGAAGAGTGCTGGCAGCAGAACCGCCGCGCCCACTTCGTAATGGCCAAGTAAGCTCTACTCGGACTCGCGAAGCGGCGGCTGCCCAGGCCGCCGCTTCCTTGTTCCGCGCGCTCCACGGAGGTCCGCAATGCGGCGAATTTCGCTCCTCGTTCTAATCCTTCTCGGAGTGCCTGCCGCCGCCTCCGCCCAGGCCGCTTCCTCTGATTCTCAAACGCTTCAGCAATTACTGACCGAAGTCCGCGAGCTTCGCCAGGATCTGCACGCTTCGCTGGCCAGGGTCGAACGTGCCCAGATTCTCCTCTCTCGGCTTCAGACTCAGCAGGCGGCCGTCAGCCGCGCATCGCAGCGCCTCGACGACGCACGCTCGAAGCTCGCCGATCTTCAGAACAACGAGAAGCGCGTCGCTTCCAACATCGCTCGCATTCAGGATCTCCAGACTAGCGAGCAGGACCCCGCGCGCCTCAAGGAACTCCAGACCATGCTCGACCAGCTCAAGCGCGAATCCGAGCTTTTTTCTGGCGAAGAGCAACAGCGCCAGGCGACCGAACTCGACGCAGAGCAGCAGTTGCGGCTCGAGCAGGATAAGCTCGCCACTCTCGAGAGCCAGTTGGACGACCTCGTCCGCAGCCTCGCCGATGTCGGCCAGGAATCAAGCCATGTGCCACGATGATGCCGCCGCTCTCGGCATCCCGCGCGCAGCGTGTCATAATGCAGTAGATGTCTCGATTGGAATTCTTCCGAACGCGCTTTCGCCCGGTACTCAGCCCCCTCCGAAAGTGCTTCGGCATCTCACGTCGGGTTTCAGGGTTTGCGCTTGCAAACCTGGCCGAAAAGGAGGCACCCCTTTGCGTAACTCTTGGGCAGTGCTCGGACTTGTGACGTTATTCGTTGGCGCGCTTGCTGGAGCGATGCTTGCCCCTCAGCCCGCGAGCGCCGTCAATAGAGACATGGTCCAGCTGCAGGAGCAGGTCGCCCAGCTTCTGCAGGGCCAGCAGGACCTTCGCAGCGCCGTCGACACCAACAACGCTTCGCTGAGGACCCTCGTTCAGCAGCAGGTCGATTCCGTGAACCACCTCGCCACGCAAATGAATTCGCTCGAAACGGCGATTCAGCAGGTGCAGGCGAATAGCGGCTCGCGCATCGATACTGTCGCCCAGCAGACGCAGGGCCTCTCGGATAATCTTCAGGATGTTCAGGCTCGCATCGGCAAGCTCGCTCAGCAGCTCTCCGACATGCAGAACCTCATGCAGAGCATCGATTCCAAGGTCTCCGGCGGCGCAACTCCATCCGGCGGCACGATGTCCAACCCCGGCGCGGCCCCCGGCCCCGGCGGCTCCAGTTCCGCGAATCCGCCCGCTGGCGGTGGTGCCCCAGGCGCTCCTATGGCCCCTATCTCCGCCGACACCCTCTATCAGAATGCGTTACGCGACTACAACACGGGCAATTACAGCCTCGCGCACCAGGAATTCTCCGACTACATCAAGAATTTCCCGAGCAACGACTTGGCCTCGAACGCTGAGTTTTATCTCGGTGAAATTTCCTATTCGCAGGGCAGCTACAAGGACGCCATCACCGCCTACGATAACGTGCTCACCAACTATCCGCACAGCTTCAAACAGTCTGACTCGCTCCTCAAGAAAGCCATGGCCGAACAGGAGCTCGGCCAGAAGGCTGCTGCCATTCGCGATTATCGCGAGGTCGAGCGCCGCTTTCCCGGCTCCGACGCCTCCCGCCGGGCCCAGGCTCGCCTCCATGAACTCGGCGCATCACCCCATTCGACGCGCTGAGCCCGCGCGCCCAGCCCCGGCGGCTCACGCTCGCAAATAGTCCGCCTGCCAGTTCTGAACCATCTTCTTGATGGCCGCCCGGTCCGTCAGCTTCTCATCCAGCACTTTTCTCGCTAGCTCCGGCAATTCCCTATCGCTCGCAAACCGCAGCGCCACCAGTTGCCCCGCCGAGAATTCCCCGATTCGCCCTCGCATGTCGCTCGGCAGCACGCTCTGCATCCTCAGCCTCATCTCCAGTCGGATCACCCGGTCCTGCACCGTCAGCGCCATCAGCCGTAGCGAAACCGCCGCTCCTGCGAGCGCCAGCGCCACCAGCATCTCCTCCACCGATTGCCACGAGAAAAATCGCACGCAGCGGTAAATGGCCCACAGCACGTTCAGCCCGAACACGGGCAGCACGAACAAATGAAACAGCGGCACGATCTTTACGTGGTTCTGGTAACTCTGAGGCTTTTCCATTGTCTCCCCCGCCCGCGCAATCTCACATCACGCCGCGGCATTCTATCAGACCGTCCCCGCCGCTTCGCCCACGCGGCCCGCTCCCGCCTTGCCTTTCGCTTTTCGCGCCGCGCCACTTCGGCTATACTCCCCGCATATGGTCAACAAAGTGATCCTCGTCGGGCGCCTCGGTCGCGATCCCGAAACTCGTTACACCTCCAGCGGTCAAGCCGTGTGCAACTTCACCATGGCCACCGATGAAACCTACAAGAGCCGCACGGGCGAGCGCCAGAAGCGCACGGAATGGCACAGAATCGTCATGTGGGGCAAGCTTGCCGAAATCGGCCAGCAATACTTGAAAAAAGGAATGATGGTTTACATCGAGGGTCGACTGCAAACTCGCCAGTGGGACGACAAACGTGACGGTTCGAAAAAGACTAGCACGGACATTGTTGCCGATCAGATGAAAATGCTCACGCCGCGTGGCGAAGGTGCGGCTGTCGGCGCCGCAGCGGGTCCGAGTGGCGGGACGACGCGCCCCCATGACGAGTTCGAGTCCGGCCCCCTGCCCGACGAATCCTCCGCCGCGCCCGGCCCGGAAATCTCCGACGAGGACATTCCCTTCTAGGGTCTTCGCTCGGCCGCCCCGGCGTCGCCAAAAACTCAGGCAACCCCTCCGTCTTCGTACAGACTCAACTGTATTGTCCTCGCGCGCATGCCGCCGTCATGCTGGTGACAGCGCGCCTTCGCCCGCTATGTGCGCTCTACCAAGCTTCGCAAACGAATCCCGCCCTAATCCCTTGGCGTTCCCGTTCGTTCTGTTTGCGGCCACGCTGATGCTGCTCCCTTCCTCCCTCGCCGCCGCGCCGCCCGCTTCTCAACCCGAGGACGCAAACCAACTCGCCCGCGAAGTCGTCTGGAACGAACTCCACGCTCAGCGCACCGACCACAGCTACTGGCGCTATCACGAAACTCGCGTCGAAAACGGACGCCGCGAGCTCCTCGACGTCTTCCAGACGCGCGATGGCGAAATTCATCGCCTGCTCGCCGTCGACGGCCATCCGCTCACTCAAAACCAGATCGCCGCGGAAAACTCGCGAATCGAAAACCTCCTCTCCGATCCCTCCAAGGTCGCCGACGCCACAAAAAAACGCCAGGACGACATCCGCCAGGAGCAAACTCTCCTCAAAATGCTTCCTGACGCCTTCATCTTTCACTGGGCCGGTCAGGATGGCGACACCGTCAAGCTTCGCTTCGTCCCCAATCCTGCCTTCCACCCCACGAGTCATGCGTCCGAGGTTTTTCATCACATGGAAGGCTTCATGCTCGTTGACGCCCGCATGAAGCGCCTTGTCGAAATCGACGGCCGCCTCACCACTCGCGTCAACTTCTTCGGCGGCATCCTCGGCCACCTCGACGCTGGCGGCACCTTTTGCGTCAAGCAGCGCGACGTCGGTGGCGGCCACTGGGACACCACTCTTCTCGATGTCCACATGGACGGTCGCGCGCTCTTCTTCAAGACCATCGCCGTCCGCGAGAACGAGACCTACTCCGGCTACCATCGCGTCTCCGGTGACACCACCCTTCGCGAGGCGGCTCAGTTCCTCCAGCACGACTCCGCCGGCTGATCTCGGCCCGCGCCCCCTCACACCTCATCCCTAATCGATTCCCCTTGATTACTGACAGGACTCCTTGTACCCTCCCTGTCAGTTACTAAGGGGACTCCATCTTGACCAAACCCGTCGACCTCGTTCAGGGCACGCTCGACATGCTGATCCTCAAAATTGTCGCGCTCGAGCCTGCCCATGGATGGGCCATCGCTCAGCGCATTCGCCAGGTCTCGAAGAATGTGTTGCAGGTCAACCAGGGCGCGCTGTATCCCGCTCTCCATCGCCTCGAGCAGCAGGCCTGGATCAAGGCCGAGTGGGGCGAATCCGAAAACAATCGCCGCGCGAAATACTATTCACTTACCAAGGCCGGCCGGAAGTACCTCGAGGAAGAGCACGCGAACTGGGAGCGCCTCTCCACCGCCATCGGAACGGTGATGAACATTGCTTGACCGCGTCTCACTCTCGAACCGTCCCGGCTTCGCTGGCGTCCTGCATTCATGCCGCCGCGCCGCACCAATGCAACCATGCGACTGACCGCCAAATTCCGCCTCCGCCTTCGTTCCCTTTTCCACCGCGACGCCGTCGACGGCGAACTCGATTCCGAGCTTCGCTTCCATCTCGAGCACCAGATCGCCGAAAACATCCGCGCCGGAATGTCACCCGGCCAGGCCCGCGCCGCCGCTCTCCGCGAGTTTGGCGGCGTCGATCAAGTCCGTGAGGAGTGCAGCGACATGCGCAACGTGAATTGGTTCCACGATTTCGCCCAGGATCTTCGCTACGGCCTCCGCGTCCTCCGCAAATCTCCCGGGTTCACGGCCATTGCGATCCTCACGCTCGCTCTCGGCATCGGCGCCAACACCGCCATCTTCAGCATGGTGAGCGGCGCTCTCATGCGCGCTCTCCCTGTCGCCGACGCGCCAAGCCTCGTCCTCCTCACATGGACCTCTCACCACTCCCCCAAGCACTTGAGTTGGAGTTCCTACGGCGATTGCCAGAACGAGGAATCCCCCGCCACGGTCGGCTGCGCCTTCTCGCAGCCCATGTTCAATGACGTTCGCACCCGCACCAGCGTCTTCTCCGGCATGGCCGCCTTCGCCCGCGGCGATGGCGCCGATCTCAGCGGCAATGGCGACGCCACCCGAATCGACAGCCCCGCCTACGTCTCCGGCGACTTCTTCCAAACTCTCGGAATCCATCCTTTCGCCGGCCGCCTCATTTCCTCCGCCGACGACGCCGTCACCGCCTCTCCCGTCTGCGTCCTCAGCTACAACTACTGGCGCTCCAATTTCGGCGGCTCGCCCTCCGCCATAGGGAAGACCATCTCTCTCAACAAGTCTCCCTTCACCATCATCGGCATCGTCGAACCCAAATTTGACGCCCTCTCTCCCGGCAACACCGCCGAAATCTGGCTCCCGCTCGCTGACGCCCGTCGCGTCGAACTTCCCTGGGACAATCGCGACGTTGACTTCAACGACTGGTGGCTCGTCGTTCTCGGCCGCCTCAAGCCCGGCGTCTCGCGCCTGCAGGCTCAGGCCGCCGTCAGCACTCTGTTCCACAACGAAGTCCTCAACAATCCGCGCGTGCCAATGCTGACGCCGGAGGACAATCCCGCCGTCACTCTCCTCCCCGCGCAGGACGGACTCACCGGCTACACCACCGATCTCTCCAAGCTGCTTTACGTCCTCATGCTCGCGGTCGGAGTAGTTCTTCTCATCGCGTGCGCCAATGTCGCGGGCCTGCTGCTCTCGCGCGCCGCTGCGCGACACAAGGAAATCGCTCTTCGCTTCGCCCTCGGCGCTCGTCGCGGACGCATCGTCCGCCAGTTGCTCACGGAAAGCTTGTTGCTCTCCGTCGCAGGCGGCCTGCTCGGCCTCCTGTTCGCCCGATGGGCGACCACCGCCATGATCTCGTTCGTCAGCGCCAACGTTGACGGCGCCGTCTTCACTCCCGTCCTCGACCTCCGCGTTCTCACCTTCACCGCCGCCGTTTCCATCCTCACTGGAGTTCTCTTCGGCCTCGCTCCGGCCCTTCGCGGCATGCGCATCGACCTCACTCCCGCGCTCAAAGAAGGCAGCGGCGCCGCCCCTCAAGCTCATCGCTCGGGCCGCTGGTTCACCACCGCCAACGCCCTTGTCGTTGCGCAGGTCGGCCTCACCGTCGTGGTTCTTGCCGCCGCCGGCCTGCTCGTTCGCACGCTTCAGAATCTCAAATCCGTCGATCCCGGCTTCGATACCCGCAACATTCTTACGTTCCGCGTCGATCCCACTCTCAGCGACTACAAGCGCGCCGAAGTCGACACGTTCTACCGCGACCTGCAAACGCGCCTCTCGGCGATCCCCGGCGTGCTCAATGTCACTTATTCCTTCCGTCCGCTTCTCGCCGGCGGTCTCTGGAGCACCTCCTTTTCGCTTCAGGGTCACCCCCCGGATCAGCTCTTCGATGCGGACATGATGACCGTCGGCTCCGGCTTCTTCGATACGATGCGCATCCCGCTCCGCCTCGGCCGTCAGTTCACTTCCCAGGATTTCGACCAGGCCGCCCGCGTCGCCGAAACTCTCGCACAGGAAGATGAACGCATCGCCGCGGGGCTCAAGTCTCCCGGCTCTTCCGTCCTCGACCAAAACAAAGCCGCTGCAGCCGATCTCTCGCCGACGCCTGCTGTCGTCAACGAAGCCTTCGTCAAGCAGTACTTCCCCAATCAAAATCCTCTCGGCCTGCGCTTCGGCAGCCATCCGGCCACTCCGGATGATCCTCGCGTCAATCCCGGCTGGGAAATCGAAGGCGTCGTCGGCAATGCCCGCTACAATTCGCTCCGCCGCGATCCGCACCCAACCATCTATACCCCCTCCTCCGGACGCGCCGCCTCGTTCGAGATGCGCACCGCGCTCGATCCCGCCTCCTTCGTTCCGCAGGTCCGCAGCATCGTCGGCCAGATGGACCGTAACCTCCCCGTTTTTCGCATCCTCACGGAATCTCAGCAGATCGATCGCCGCCTCTTCGCGGAGCGCTTCATCGCCCGCCTCTCCAGCTTCTTCGGTCTCCTCGCCCTCACCCTCGCCTGCATCGGCCTTTACGGCCTGCTCTCTTACGAAGTCTCTCGCCGCACGCGTGAAATCGGAATTCGCATGGCCCTCGGCGCTCGCGCGGCCGATGTTCTCCGCTTGGTCATTGGTCAGGGCATCGCTCTTGCCGCCGTCGGTGCCCTCGTCGGCATCGCGATCGCGCTAGGCATCACCCGCTTCCTCAGTTCCCTGCTCTATAACGTCAAGGCCGCCGACCCGCTCACCTTCGCCGCCGTCGCCCTTCTGCTCGCCGCCGTGGCCGCGTTGGCCTGCTACATCCCCGCGCGCCGCGCCACCCGTGTCGATCCCCTCATCGCCCTCCGCTACGAATAGGCAGTCCCCCACCCGGGCCGCCGACCCAGCCCTGGAGTGGCAAATTCTTTCCTATTGACTTGTGTTTACGAATGTGCTAACATGTGTCGTTTCATTTTGGGCGTCCCATCTGACGCCCGGAGGAGTCCGTCCATGGGGGAATCGAAAGCCTAATCGCAACAGTCCATTATTAGAAACCGAGCTAACTCGATGAAAACAAAGGACAAACAAATTTCTAATCGCAACAAGATCGAGGGCTTGGCGTCTACCGACGGTCTTCGCCCCTTGCCTCTCTGCCTCCTTACATCCTTGCCTCATCGGACCTCCGCGCTCTCAGCGAGACTCCGGCGGGGCTTAATCCACGGTACGGGGATTAAAACGAGGATGCGACGAGCATCCTCGTCCCGAGCGAGCAACGCGAGCCGAGGGACCCCTCCGCCGCCAATGCGCGAGCACAGAGCGAAACTCCAGCGAACTTTAATCTACGGTACGGGGATTAAAAACTCTCGTAACCCGTTGAAAACAAAGGACCGGGGTCATGCTTAATCTACGGTTGCAGCCAGTCTCGTCACGAAGAGGCTTTTCAGGAGGCCGGGGCTTTAGCCCCGGCGTACGCGGGCCCTCTTCCTCAGGGGTTTTAACCCCTGAAGCCAAACGGGCTCGCTCCCTGCCTCCCCGCTTCCTTTCATCCTTGCGTCCTCCCATGCGGAGGCCCTTAGTCCGCGGTTCCGGGGTTAAAACAAGGGTGCGACGAGCATCCTCGTCCCGAGCAAGCATCGCGAGCCGAGGGATCCCTCCCCTGCCGATACGCGATCCCAGAGCGAAATCCCAGCGAACCATAATCTACGGTAACGGGATTAAAATCTCTCGTAAGTCGTTGAAAACAAAGGACCGGCACCATGCTTAATCTACGGTTCCCGGGGCTCACCGCTCCGAAAAGCCGTACGGTTATGCCTTCCGTTCCGAGCCCCCCGGCCACAGGGTTTTATCTGCGTTCATCGTGCCTGCCTGCCGCAGGCAGGTTCATCTGTGGTTCCAATGGTTCGCTCTCGCTCCCGATTGGCGCTCCCCCGCCCAAATTGTTACAATGCCCGATGGCGCGGGCCTCGTTTCCGCCGCCCGTGTACACTCGAATCCCGTCCCGGCCTTCCGGGACCCGGATAGATAGAGACCATGCCGCCTCGCACACTCTTTGAAAAAATCTGGCAAGCCCACCTCGTCCACGACGAGCCGGGCCAGCCTTCGCTGATCTATATCGATCGCCACCTGATCCACGAAGGCACTTCCCCGCAGGCTTTTGCCGGCATCAAGGCCGCCGGGCGCACCGTCCGCCGCCCTGAGCTCACCTTCGCCGCCATGGACCACTCCGTCTCGACCAAGAATCGCGACCTTCCTGTCCTCGATCCCGACGCCGCCGGCCAGTTCGAAGCGCTCGCCCGCAATTGCCAGGAATATGGCGTCAACCTCTTCGACATGCACAGCCGCAATCAGGGCATCGTGCACGTCATCGGCCCCGAGCTCGGCATCACGCAGCCCGGCTTCACCATCGTCTGCGGCGACAGCCATACCTCCACTCACGGAGCCTTCGGCGCCCTCGCCTTCGGCATCGGCACCAGCGAAATCGAGCATGTCCTCGCCACGCAGTGCCTCTCGCAATTCAAATCCAAGACCATGAAGATCGACGTCGAGGGCAAGCGCCCGCGCGGCGTCACCGCCAAGGACATCATCCTCGCCATCATCGGCAAAATCGGAATCGCCGGTGGCAACGGCCACGTGGTCGAATACACCGGCGAAGCCGTTCGCGGCCTTTCCATGGAAGGCCGCATGACCATGTGCAACATGTCCATCGAAGGCGGCGCGCGCGCCGGAATGGTCGCGCCGGATGAAACCACCTTCGCCTACATGGAGGGCCGCCCCTTCGTTCCGCGCGGCAAGGATTTTCAGGTCGCCGTCGATTACTGGAAGTCGCTCTGCACCGATCCCGGCGCGAAATACGACGACACAATTACTCTCCGCGGCGCCGATCTCGCGCCCATGGTCACCTGGGGCACGAATCCGGGCATGGTCACGCAGGTCACGAATCGCGTACCCGACCCGCATTCCTTCACCGATCCCGTCGATCAGAAAGCCGCCGAGCGCGCCCTCGAGTACATGGCTCTCCAGCCGGGTACTCGCATCGAGGACATTCCCGTCGACCGCGTTTTCATCGGCTCCTGCACCAATTCGCGCATCGAAGATTTGCGCGCTGCCGCGAAGGTTGTCGCCGGAAAACACGTCGCCAAGTCGCTCAAGCAAGCTCTGGTCGTTCCGGGCTCGCGCCGCGTGAAGGTCGAAGCGGAAGAGGAAGGCCTCGACAAGATTTTCCAGGCGGCAGGCTTCGAATGGCGCGACGCCGGTTGCAGCATGTGCATCGGGATGAACGACGACGTGCTTCCCTCCGGCGAGCGTTCGGCCAGCACCTCAAACCGGAATTTCGAAGGCCGCCAGGGTAAGGGCAGCCGCACGCATCTGGTCAGCCCGCTGATGGCCGCAGCTGCCGCCATCGAAGGCCACTTCGTGGATATCCGCAACTGGAACGTGGACGGAGCCGAATGATACGCTGCGATCGTGGCATCTTGGTTTAGGGTGGAAGCCCGGGCGTTCAGGCCCGGGACAAGGCGCTCATGTTTGAACGGCTTTAGCCCTGGGATTTGCGGTTCGAATCGAGGACGGACAAAAAATGGAATCCTTCATCAAACATACGGGGCTGGTTGCGCCGCTCGATCGCGTGAATGTCGATACGGACCAGATGGTCCCCAAGCAATTTCTGAAGCTGCAAACACGCCAGGGCTACGGCCGCGTCCTTTTTTATGACTGGCGCTATCTTCCCGGCGAAAAGCCGAATCCCGACTTTGTGCTCAACGCGCCGCGCTACAAGGGCGCCAGCGTCATTCTGGCGCGCGCCAACTTCGGCTGCGGATCGAGCCGCGAACACGCCCCGTGGGCCATTCTCGATTACGGCTTTCGCGCCATCCTCGCTCCGAGCTACGCCGACATCTTCTACAACAATTGCTTCAAGAACGGCATTCTGCCCGTCACTCTCAGCAACGAGCAGATGGACGAGCTTTTCCGCCGCACCGAGAAAACTCCCGGCTACAAAGTCACAGTCGACCTCGAAACGCAAACTGTGACGGACCTGCCCACCGTGGCGGGCGACCAGGCCCTGAAATATTCCTTTACCATCGATCCCTTCCGCCGCGATTGCCTGCTGAAGGGCCTCGACGACATCGGCCTCACTCTCGTCCACGAAAAAGAAATTTCAGCCTTCGAGAAAAAGGGCGTGCAGACGCCGCACATGTACCAGCCCGTCGACGTGAAATTCCACCACGAAACCACACCGCAGAAAAACTAGGAGCGAATCCAGCGAACAATTATTCGTAGCGCAGCGCGACCATCGGGTCCACGCGAAGCGCTCTGCGTGCGGGCAAATAGCACGCCAGCAACGCGATGAGCGCCAGCAGCACAGCAACGCCGCCGAACGTGATCGGGTCGTACGCGCGAACCCCGTAGAGCAGGCTGGACATCAGTTGCGTGATCCCGAGCGCCGCGACGACTCCCACGCCAACTCCAACAGCCACAAGACGGAGTCCATGCGCGAGAACGAGGCGCAGGACATCTCCTTGCTGCGCGCCCAGCGCAACGCGCACGCCGATTTCGCGCGTGCGTTGCGAAACGGAATAGGAAATGAGCCCGTAGAGTCCCATGGCCGCCAGAAGCAATGCGAGGCCCGCGAAGCAGCCAATCAGGTACGAGGGATATCGGCGCAAGAAGACCGAAGGCGATTGGTCGATGATCTGGTCCATGGTCAACGGCTGAATGGCGAAAAGCTGCGGGTCTATCTGCGTCAGCGTCTGCCGCACCTGGCCGAGCGCTGCGACAGGATTCGCGGCGGTGCGCACGACGAAGCTGATGTAACTGTTGGCGTCCTGGCCGGAAGGCAGAAAGAGCGCAGGCTCGTCGGCGCTATCGAGTTGCGCGTCCGCAATGTTTCCAACGACGCCAACAATTTCGCGATAGGGCTGCGTAGCCGACAGCGTGAATTTGAAGCGCTTGCCGATGGCATTCTGGCCGTTCAAGTAGCGCTTGACCCAAGCTTGGTTGACGATGGCGTGTTTCGGCGCCGTATCCGAATCGGCGGCATCATCGAAGAAGCGGCCCGCAATCAGCGGAATCTTCAGCGCGGAAAAATACCCGGGCGAAACGTCGCGAATCGCGGATTCATTTTCGTGGCCGGGCTGGACCACTTCGCCTTCGACTACGAACCGAACCGAGTTTCCGCCGCCCGTCAGCGGAACGATGCTCGTATCACCAACGCCGGCAATGCCCGGAGCGGCAGCAAGGCGGGTGCGAAATTCATGTTCGAAGCGGACCGAGTCGGGGTCCTTGGGATAGGAGTTGCTGGGAAGGTTGACGGAGAACGTGAGCACATTGCTCGTATCAAATCCGGGATTGCGATGCAGGAGCGCAACAAGGCTTCGCACCACGAGTCCCGCGCCCGCGAGCAGCACCAGTGAGAAGGCGATCTCCGAGACGACCAGAACGTCGCGCATACGGCTGTGAACGCCAACCGAGGTGCGCGTTTCTTCCTTGAGCGCGTCGCCAACTTTCTCATGCGAAGCCTGAAAAGCGGGTGCAAGGCCAAAGAGGATTCCTGTGAGCACCGCGATGCCGAAGAGAAATGCGAGGACGGCGGCATTGGGATGCATATCCTGCAGGAAAGGCATGGAGGACGCGAGCTGCTCCGGAATCGCGGCGATCAGGGCCGCCGTGCCCCATTTCGCCACAAGGATCCCCAACGCTCCGCCCGCGAGCGAAAGAATCAGGCTCTCCGTGAGCATCTGCGAAATCAGCCGGCGGCGGCTTGCGCCAAGAGCCACGCGAACCGCGAATTCGCGTCGACGGCCACTTGCTCGAACCATCAGAAGGTTCGCGACGTTCGCGCACGCGATCAGCAGCACAAAGCCAACAGCGCCGAAGAGAATCCACAGAAGCCCCTGGATCTGCCCGACGATTCGTTCACGCAACGGAATCATCTGTACCTGAATTGCGGCATTGGCCTGCGGGTAGGCGGCCGCAAGCCGGGCGGTGATGGCATCCATCTCGGCGCGCGCTTGCTTCGGAGTGACGCCGGGAGCGAGGCGGCCAAACGCGGGCATCCAGCGCAGGCTGCGGCGCGTGGCCATGTCCTTCGGGATATGAAGCGGCACCCAGACGTCCGCTTTCCCAGCCGGCGCGAACTGGAACTCGCGAGGCAGGACGCCGATGATCGATACGCTGCTGCCATCGAGCTGAATGGAGCGGCCAACGACGTGGGGATCGCTGCCAAAGTGCGTGCGCCAGAAACCGTAAGTGAGCAAAGCCACTCTTGGAGACGCGGTGTCGTCTGTCGAAAGGATCACTTCATCGCCAGGAGCGAAATCCCGTCCGAAAATGGGTCGGACGCCGAGCGTCGAGAAGAAGTTCGTGGTTGCCTGAGCGCCCTGAAGAATTTCCGGCTCGCCCGCGCCGCGAAATACGAAGCCGTCGCCGTTGAATCCGGCGATGGAGGAGAACGACTTGGCTTGCTGCTGCCAGTCGAGAAAGTCAGGGTAAGCGACATTCCAATACTTCTCGGAAGCGTCGCGCACTTCCCCGAGTGTGATCAGCCGGCTGGGCTGCGAATAGGGGAGCTGCCGCAGCAGGGCGGCGTAAACGACGGAAAAGATTCCAGTGTTTGCGCCGATGCCCAGCGCCAGGGTGAGAATGGCGATGGCGGCAAATCCCGGCGACCGGGCGAGAATCCGGAGACCGTACTTGAGGTCTTTCCAAATCGTTTGCACGGGCACACCTCCAGAAGTGCTGTGAAGTATGCAAGTGTGCGTCCGAAGGGCGAATGTGCCAAGTGCCTGGGTATAAGGAGGTTAGCGCCCGTGCGAGCGGCGGCGCTGCAATGTGGTTGTTCGGGCGCGAGAGAGCGTGTCGCGGAACCGGACAGCGATTCCCTTCGATACCTTGACTCGCGCGCGGGCAATGGGCGGCGTTGACCCCGCTGCCGTCTCGCGCTAAGTTGGAGCCCGATTTGTAGAAAGGTATGGCAAAGACTCGCGGTCAGATATTGGAGGAGCGACAGCGGCTCAGGGCCGCGTACGGTCAGTTGTACCAGGATCTAGCCGACCTGTTATTTCGTTTGGACCCTATCGGAATTAATTTCGAGAATAATTCCGATGAATATGAGCCCGAGGTGGGCACGATCCTGCCTCGATTGCAAGCCTGCCAATCCGAGGAGGACGCGCTGAATGTTGTGCACGAGGAGTTTGTCCGATGGTTTGACGCCGCCACCGCTGGAACCAAAGGGCACTACAGAAAAATCGGCACCGAAGTTTGGGAACTCTGGACGAAGAGCGTGAAGGATAAAGGGTCTCAAAGAGAGGGCCATGGAAAATAAAGAAATCGCGAAGATCCTGCGGGAGACGGCGCAACTGCTCGAAATTGACGGCGCCATCATCGGGCGCTACCGCAGCTACGAAAAAGCCGCCGAGCTGCTCTACAGCCTTCACGAGCGCGTTGAGGAACTGGCCAAGGATCCCAAGAAACTCATGGAGCTGCCCGGAATCGGCAAGGGCATGGCCGAGCACATCGACGAAATCCTGAAGACCGGCGACTACGAGCTCCGCAAAAAGCTTCTTAAAAAATATCCGCCCACTCTGCTCGACGTGATGCAGTTGCAGGGGCTCGGTCCCAAAAAGGTCGCGATCCTCTGGAAGAAATTTAAGGCCGGCACCGTGGAAGATGTCGAGAGACTCGCCCGCGAAGAAAAACTTCGCGACATTCCCGGCTTCGGCGAAAAGACCGAGCAGAACATCCTTAAAGCCGCCGCGTTCTTCAAGAAATCCACCGGCCGCTTCCGGCTGGACCAAGCCTCCGACGAAGCCGACCGCATGTCCGCCTACATTCACGAAGCGGGCGACGCCGTCGAATCCGTGACTGCCGCAGGCTCCTTCCGCCGCGGCCGCGAAACGATCGGCGACCTCGACCTGCTGGTCACCATGCGGCCGGGCCGCGACAAGCAGAAGGACGTGGATGCCGTCGCGGAACACATCCTGAAATATCCGCGCATCGAACAGCAGCTCGCGCACGGAGAAAATAAAGTCAGCATCCTGCTCGAAAGCGGCATGCAGGTCGACGTCCGGCTCCTCGACAAAAACAGCTTCGGCGCTGCCCTTCTCTACTTCACGGGCTCGAAGGAACACAACGTGGTCCTCCGCGGCCGCGCCAACGACATGGGCTGGACGCTCAACGAGTACGCCTTGACCACCCTCAAAGGCGGCCGCAACGTCGCGAGCAAGACGGAGGCGGACATCTACGCCAAACTGAAACTCGCCTACATCGAGCCCGAGCTGCGGGAAAACACCGGCGAAATCGAAGCCGCCGAAAACGGAACTCTGCCCAAGCTTCTCGAGCTTCGCGATATGCGCGGCGACCTGCAGATGCACACCACGGCGTCCGATGGCCGCAATTCCATCGAGGAAATGGGCGAGGCTGCCAGAGACCTGGGCTATGACTACATCGCGCTGACCGATCACTCCAAAGCGGTCACCGTCGCAAATGGCATGGACGAAAAGCGCACCCTCGAACAGATCAAGAAGATTCGCGCCGCGCAACAGCGGGTCTCCGGCATTCACCTTCTCGCGGGAATCGAGTGCGACATCCTGAAGGACGGGAAGATGGACCTCGACAACGAAGTTCTCGCGCAGCTCGACGTGGTGGTCGCGTCCGTCCACTCCTACATGAACCTGACGCGTGCCGAAATGACGGACCGGATTCTCGCCGCCATCGAGAACCCTTACACGCAAATCATCGCGCACCCTACCGGCCGCCTGGTGATGCGCCGCGAGCCTTTTGATTACGATATGGAGAGGGTTCTCGACGCTGCGAAAAAGTACGGCGTCGCGATGGAGTGCAACGCCTATCCCGACCGCCTCGACCTGAAGGATTCGCACCTGCGCATGGCCAAGCAGCGCGGCGTGAAAATCGTGATCTCCACGGACTCGCACGCCACCAAGCATCTCGCCTTCATGAAGTACGGCGTCATCACCGCGCGGCGCGGCTGGATCGAGAAGAAGGACGTCATCAATGCCCTGCCGCTCGCCGAGCTGAAGGCCGCCCTGCGCGCCAAGCCCGGCGCCGCCAAGGCCGCCAAGAAATGAGCGCACGCAATGGGCACTTTCGAGGCGCGCGAACGGAACATTTTCACGGGGCACCTCGTACCTATCTTCGAAAGCCGGGTGTGGCCGGGAGTGTGGCCGCACCGGCCAAACGCCGCCAACATCACCCAGAGCGCGGCGACGAATTGGAGACGAACCGATGAGACGAGCAATCTGGCTGGGAGCGGGCATCCTGCTCTGTTCGGCGATTATTGCTTCGGCGGCGCCCTCGGCGCGCGCAGACGAATGGTCCAAGAATTATTCGATCAGCGGCCGCGCCAATCTGCACGTGACCACCGACGACGGCGACGTCAGCATCACCTCCGCCGATCAGAAGGACATCTCGGCGCACGTCACCACCACCGGCTACAAGATCGGCCCTCACGATGTGACCATCGAAGAAAGCCAGTCGGGCGACAGCGTGACGATTCAAGTCCGCATGCCGCATTTCAATTGGAGCTTCTGGGGAGGAGGACACGGCTCCGTCCACGTTGATCTTCGCGTTCCCCGCAGTCTGGACCTCGACGTCTCAACCGGCGACGGCAGCGTGACCGCTCAGCCCGTAGCGGGCCAGATTCGCATCACCACCGGCGACGGCAACATCACCGCCGATGGAACCAAGGGCGACATCTACATGCACTCCGGCGACGGCCACATTCAGGCGCAAAATCTCGACGGCAATCTCCGCGTGGATACCGGCGACGGCCACGTTACAGTGAGCGGCCGGTTCGATTCGCTCGACCTGAAAACCGGCGACGGCAATATCGAGGCCTCCGCGATCAATGGCTCGAAGGTGGCGAACGGCTGGAGCCTGCATTCCGGCGACGGCCACATCGACCTGCGCGTCCCCGGCGATCTGAGCGCCGATCTGGATGCGCACACTGGTGATGGAAGCATTACGCTGGACGTCCCCGTGACCGTGGCGGGTTCGCTCAGCCACTCCACCGTCCGCGGCAAGATGAATGGCGGCGGCGGAACGCTGCGCATCACGTCCGGCGACGGCTCGATTCACGTCGAGAAGATTTAGCTGTGGAAAAGATTAGCTGCGATAACCGGCTCTAAAAAGAAGTCCCGGGCCTGTTGGGGGTAGACAGGCCCGGGGTGGGGGTTGAGGGAAGAAGCGGGGCCGGGAACTTTTGCGAAATCCTCTTAGTAATTCCAGCGTCTCAACATCAACGCCGTTCGAAATGCCAGCTGAACCATAATTACCATCGCGGTTTCGCGAATGGTCCGAACGGTCTCGCGCAAGCCGCTTTTTGATGCCGGCGAACTCGGCGTTGGGGAAGCCGCCCGCGAGCTCCAGTTTCGGGTTGCAATTGCTGCCATGGGTTCTCTCGCCGCCCGGCTTAGTTCACCACGTAAACCGGGTTATCGTGCTCCACTGCCGTAACCATGGACTTGAAAATGTCGACGTCCCAGCTATCCGCGATGCGCAACCGAACCGCGTCTTCTGTTTCAGAGATCAGCCTGCCGCGCAGGGGAACTCGAATATTCCCTGCCAGGATCCGGAGAACCACCGGCTGCCCCATCCACACCTCATACCCGCCTTCCATCGGTTGCTCCTCAGCAAAGAATGGCTTCGTCGAACAACCTCATTCTCGGGAATGGGGTCATACCGGGAAATGGTACAGGCGGCTAGAATCGGTAGGAGCGAAGTACTACTCGATTTTCGGTCGTCCGCAAGGGGCTAGTGAACCCGAATTGGGAGGCCCGCGCCCGCCCCATTCTGATATGCTGTTCAGGCTCCGAAGTGCATAAGGACGGCTGAAACGTGCTCGAATCGCTGAGGCACCTACTCTCGCAACTCTATGATGTTAGAGGACTTATCGAGTGGGGCGGGACTGCGCTCGTGTGTTTGGTGGTCTTCGTCGAAACGGGCATGTTTGTCGGGTTCTTCCTGCCGGGGGATTCCCTGCTCGTGACGGCGGGCGTATTTGCTGGTGCGGGACGGCTCAGTGTGGCGATGCTGCTGACGCTGGTTACGCTATGCGCGATCCTCGGCGACCAGCTCGGCTACCTGATCGGCCGCAAGGCAGGCGCGAACCTTTACAAGCGCGACGACTCGCGCTTTTTCAAGAAACGACACCTGAAGCGGGCCCACGAATTCTACGAGCAGTACGGCGGGAAGACGATCATCCTCGCGCGATTCGTGCCTATTATCCGGACGTTCTGCCCGCCGGTCGCCGGCGCCGCCCGAATGAACTATGCGCATTACCTGGGCTTCGACATCCTCGGCGGCTTTCTATGGGTCTGGAGCATGATTCTGGTGGGCTACACGCTGGGGCGCTCCGTGCCAAATATCGACAAGCGCATCCACTACGTCATCGCGGTCGTAATCGTCGTATCTCTGCTGCCGGCTGCTTACCATGCCTGGAAAGCGCGCCCGCGCAAGGGCGCTCCCTCGGTAAACGGGGCCGGGCCCGAGTAGGAGCCGCTACTTTCCGGCGGCAAACCGAAGCGACCTCACTCTGAAAACTTCTTGCTGGGCGTGGCCTGCTTTTCGCGCTGCAACTCGATGATGTCGGCGTCCGTCTCGTCGCTGCCGAGCAGCCAGTGCGCGAAGAAGTCGCCGCGCCGCGCGATCACGTACGTGTTGATCGGCATGTAGCTGTGGCGCATCCCGGGAAAGACGAGCATCTCGAAGCGCTTGTTCGCCTTGATCAACGCGTTGGCTACGCGCATGGTGTTCACCATGCTCACGTTGTTGTCCATGTCGCCCGTGGTGAGCATCAGGTGGCCGCGCAGGTTCTTCGCGATCTCTGAATTCTTGTCGATCGCGTAGATGAATTTCTCCGTGCCGTTCTTTTCCGTCTCCTCGCGCACGCCGTGGTACTTCTCGCTCCAGAAATGGTTGTAGACGTTGTTGTCGTGATTCCCCGATTCGGACCACGCCGCCTTGAAGAATCCGGGATATTGCAGCAGGGCCGCCGTGGACATGAAGCCGCCGCCCGAGTGTCCCCAGATGCCGACGCGCGTGAGGTCGATGTACGGATGCATGGCCGCGAGTTCTTCGGCTGCGTCCTTCTTGTCCGCGAGGCCGTAGTCGCGCAGGTTGCCGTAGCCGTAGCTGTCGTACCACTTGTCGCGCTGCGGGCTGCCGCCGCGATTCCCTACTTCGATCACGATGAAGCCGAGCTGCGCCAAAGGAATGTTGGGACTCTTGGGCGTGAACGTCTTGTTCACCGATTCAGTCTGCGGGCCGGGATAGACATATTCGATGAGCGGATACTTTCGATTGGCATTGAAGTCGAACGGCTTGTACATCACGCCGTAGAGATCCGTGATGCCGTCGTCCGCCTTCACGTGAAATGTTTCAGGATACTGGAAGCCTGCGGCGAGCAACTGCCTCACGTCCGTCGTCTCGAGATCGGACAACTGCGTTCCCTGGTCGTCGAGCAGCACCGATTTAGGCGCCGTATCGACACGCGAGTACGTGTCGACGAAAGACCTGCCGGAATCCGGCGCGCTCGGGGCGTGCGAGAAATTTCCCGGCGTGAGGAGCTTAAGGCCGGTGCCGTCGAGCCCGGTGCGATAGAGGTGCGTGTAGTAGGGATCCTCGCCCGCTTCGCGGCCGTTCGCGGTGAAATACATCACGCGCGCCTTTTCGTCGATCGAGATGATTTCATCAGCCATATACTCGCCGGACGTAATTTGATTCTTCAGCTTGCCGTCGCCGCCGTAAAGATAGTAGTGGCCCCAGCCGTCGCGCTCCGACCACCATATGAGTTCGGCGCCGTTCGCAATCGAGCGCAGCGGCCGCGTATCCATCCAGACGTTTGAGCGCTCTTCGATCAGAGTCTTCGGCGTGCCGGTGGAAGTGTCCGCGACGCAAACGTCGATGCGGCGAAAATCGCGGCTGCCGGCCGTGAAGTAGAGTTTGTCCGACGTCTCTGCCAGCCAGCGGTTCATCGGCTGAACCAGCATGCTGGGGCCTTCCTGATCCTCCTGCTGCTCGCGGACGTCCTCGCGGTCGCGCTCGCGCATCGGCGCATTCTCGATTTGAAGGTACTGGCCTGAGAAGTTCCTCGTCGGCACGATGAGGCGCTGCTTCGACGCCACGTCGAAAATCTCGATCTGCTGGATGGTGACATTGTCCTCGCCCGGCAGTTCGTACTTGTAGGTCTCCAGGGTGGGGCGCGGGTTCGCGAGCGAATGAATCACCCAATAGTCGGCAACCTTGCGGTCGTCGTCGCGGATCAGCGCGAACTTCTTCGAATCCTGCGACCAGTGAATCATCACGGGCGGCACACGTATGCCCGCTTTGTTCGTGTCGCCCTTGTCTTCCTTCTTCACCACCTCTTCCTGCTCCGGAAGAATAGTGCGCGCGTAGCTGAATCGGTCGATGCCATCGGTGGTGAGCTGGGTCTCGACGACGCTCGTGTCGCCCGCCTTCTTGGCGGCCTTGGCGTAGTTGTCGCCGTCCATCATGTAGAGATTCTGGCCGCGCGCGAAGATGACGGTCTTGGCGTCGGGCGAGATCGAGGCCCATTTCGGCCGCTTTGGGGGCGCGTCGAAATTGTCCAGGCGCTTCAGGCTGGCCGTTGCGAGGTCATATTCGAAGTAGATCGTGCGCGTGTTGTGCGGCTTTTCGCCGGCTTTTTCGTCGTCCGCGTTCTCCTCGTCTTCCTTCTTCTGATTCTGCGCGTCGGTCTGCTCCGCCTGGTTCTGGTTCGTCTGATTTGCCTCGCTGATATCCTCCTGGCTCTTTTCGCGCTTGGGCTCGTTCGGGACGACCGCGTCTTTCCGAATCTCCACGTCGAAGCGCATCTTCGTATCGTGGTCGAGAAGGCGGAGGTGCTTCACGGGCAGGTGCTGCGCGTCGTACGGGAAATTCGTGAGCGTCGAGAGCGACGCCGCGATTTTGGCGTTGTCCCATAGCGGCGTCTTCACGCGCTTCAGCGGATCGACGACCCAGTAGCGCGCGCCGTCCGTGGTTTCGTAGCGGTACCAGAAACGGTCGGAAGTCTCGAACCAATGCGGCGTGACGGAAGTATCGAAGACGAGCTTGCTGATGCGGTCGGGCATGAAGCGCGACGCCAATTCATAATTGGCGCGAACGGGCGGCGCGGCTTCTCTCTCCTGCGACGCGCCGGGCGGGGGCGCAGCAGCGCCGCTCTGCGTGTGGCCATAGAGACTCGCGCCAAGAAGAAATAGGCCGACCAGCAGCGCCATGCAGCCGAATGGCAACCGCAAGCCGCGCTCAACCGCACAGGTGCGATGATTGCGAAGTTTCATGCGCTACTCTCCCCCTCGTTTATGTCCGATGGACGCCGCCAAAGACCGCACATAATAAACCAGATGAGGCCGCGCCGCAGCCTTCGCGCAGTTCCAGCTGCTGCCCGGCGCCGGCCGTCGAGTCATCCGATGGCCGGGAATCACGAGCCATATTTCTCGTAGAACTTGTTGGTGAAGAGCCCGAGGGGATCGAATTTCCTCTTGGCGGCAAAGAAGTCGTCGATACCCGGATAGGACTTGCGGAGCTGCTCGGGCGAATAGAAAAGCTGATATGGGAGGTAGTAGGTTCCGCCCGCCTGCTCGGCGGCGTCGATCAGGTCGGAGGTCGTCTTCTCGAGAATGTTGTTGTCCCGCTGATTGAACTTCACATTGAAATAGAGCACGAAGCCGAACATGTCGTCGCGGGCGTACGGAAGCGCGGTGATTTCGTCCTTGTGGACCGTGCGGATCGTGACGTTCAGCAGATTCGCCCGATTGCGCTCGACGACGTCGCGCAGGCCGTCAACGAACTGCGGCATGCGGTCGTAGGGAACGAAGTACTCCTGCAGAATGTCCGTATCGCGCAGACGATTTTCGAGATAGCCCATATTGTCGTACATGCCTTCGTTGCGAGAGATGAGGCATTCACTCTTGCCGTCCATCGCCTGATTGCGCGTGACGCACGCTTCGAGGCGCGGCGCAAAATTCTTTTCGAGCTCCCAGCGGAACCAGCGGCCGATGTCGCCCGTCTTCGAGAAATTGATTACGAACCGCTCGAACGCTTCGTGCCGGTCCGGAACGAGCGCCGGGAGCGGACGATCGAATGGCGCCCTGCGATAGATGTGCACGGCCGTCTCGCGCAGGAACGAGCCCGGCGACACCGAAAGACGCCCGAACGTGAGCCCGACGGCGCCGTTCCCTTCGATGTCGGCGCGGTAATACTTCGGATAGTCGCGGTAATCCATGTAGACCGTTTCACGCGAATACATCTCGTTTGGGACGATGTCGAGATCCGCGTCGAGAATCACGCCAAAGAGGCCGTATCCGCCCAGGACATGCCGAAACAGCTCGGCGTTCTCCGTAGGGCTGGCAGTGACGATATCTCCGTTGCTCAGCATCACGCGGAGCGAGCCCACCGTCGGCGCCACCGGGCCGGGCACAGGATCGATCCCGTGCGCGTTCACGCTGAGGGTTCCGCCGACGCTGAAGATGTTGATTGACTGCATCGCCTTGACGGCGAGCCCCTGCTTGTCGAGTAGTTCCTGAAGCTGCCACCATCGCGCGCCGCTCTGAATATTCACGCGCATGTTGGAATTGTCGACCGTGATGCGATTAAAGTCATGCAAGTCGAGCACGATGCCGCCGTGCGTAAACGTCTGGCCGCCCATGCTGTGCTGCTGACCTGCGCAGGTGACTTTCAGTCCATTGGCGCGCGCGAATTGCAACGTTTTGCGGACGTCGTCCTCGCTCTTGATATGGACGATCCCGAAAATGGCGGTCTTATTCAGGTGGCTCGCGTCGTTCGTGAAGCCGCCGCGCTGCTCGAACGGGATGCCTTCGGCGCTCGCCGTGGCCGTGAGCTCCACCGGCTTTTCCTGGTCGGGAGCCTCGGGAAAAACGAAGTCGCTTTCCTTGGGCTTGTTAGGAGCGGCGGAATAATCGAAGATTTTTTTGGCGCCCGCGATGACGAATGCCACCACGGCCAGAGCGAGCGCGAGCACCCACGACTTCCGGCGGCGCAAGAATCTCCCCATTCCCGGCCGCGCTTGCGGCCGAAGAAACTTCTTGTACGAATACCTGTGTTGTTGCACATTACCCGCACCAAGCCACCATGCCAAGACAATTCAGCGCGATTCAGAAGTGCGCGTTCGGCTTCGCGGCGCTTTTCCTCGGGGTCTACCTGCTCGACTACGTGCCGGGAGTGATGGACGCGAACGGGCTGATGTTCGGCCTGTTTCATATGAGCCGCATCATCGACCTGGGACACCTGGGAGCAGGCACGCTCATGTTGATCGGCGCGCTGATTTCCGCGAGCGCCGCGCGCGTATGCTTCTGGCTGCTGGGGATCTGGTACACGATCGACGTGTTCACCTATTTCTTCGGGCATCTGCACGCGTTAAGTCTGAAGACGAATATTCTCGTCAACATGCCGCACATCCTGATTTTCGTGGCCGCCTATTGGATCGCGCTCACCGTGAGTAAGCCGAAGGCTTCGACCCCTTGAAGCCGCGCGTTTGGCTGCGCCGTGTCCTGAAACTTTTCCTGGCATTCTTTGCGGCACTCTTCCTGCTGATCGGCATCGAAATCGTCGCTTCGTGGAACTGCAACCTGCGCGGCCAGATTCACGATCCGGTCCCGCAGCCGAGCGATCGCAAAGCCGCCACCGCGGGCATTAACGATTACTCGCGACCCGAGGACGACACCTACCTTGGCTATCCCGAGTGGTACATCGTCTGGAGCTATCAGGAGAAGGCCGACCACCAGCGATCCCATCTGCCGAGCGGGTTTCCCTACTTCGGCGCCGTCCGCCAGTACTGGCAAAGCTACTGCTGCATTTCGCGCCTGATGCGCGGCCGGTATCCCTTCAACGGCGGCGAGCAGGTGATGCTCGTTGTTATCGGCACCAGTTTTTCAGCGGAGTACATCCTGAAGGGCCTGTATGAGAAGACGATTGGGCGGCTCAGCGAATGGACCAGCGGCGGCCAGCCGGTCGCGGAAGACGAATACGCGTACCAGGTGGCACGGCAATATGCGGACTTCGTTCACATCCGCCCGTTCTACGAATTCCATTTCGCCCGCCACGTGGCCGGCCTGTGGCAACAAACGCCGCTGTGGGGCTCACATTGGCTGCGCAAATGGGAGCGCAAGAGCTTTCTCACGCTGGACTACACGATTGAGGCGTTCTACTGCTGGCTGATCGAGAAAGCCACTCATGCGTCCTATGGATACGAGCCCGCGGACACCTTCGCGTGGATCGACAAGACGAACGAATCGATCTTCGAGCAACTACCGCGCATGAAAAAGGTCAAGCAGGTCGGGCCCGAGGCGTTTATCGCAGACATTCCGCGATATCAGGAGTTCACCGGCATCGCCGAAGCGCTGGCGGCGCGCGACGTGGAATTCGTCGAGATTGCCGGGAATTCGCAGATCACGCTGTCGGTGCTCGCGACGTCGGGATGGAAATACGATGATTCAAACGCGCGGCTGCTCTTCGATTCACCAATTCTCACCGAGCCGGGCCGCAAGCGCGTCGTTCTGGGATGCGACGTCTCATCGCTAAGCGGCGTGCTCAACACTCTGGCTGCAGAAAAAGCCCCCGTCACAGTCGAACACGTTTACGACTATTGATTCGGCTGCCGGTTCAGTAGCTGCTTCAGTTGCTCATTCAGTTCCTGATTTGTTCGTTGGGCGGCCCGCCGGGCCGGCTGACGACTCGGTGGCCGGCTGATCTGCCGGTTCGGCTGTGAAGGCTGCGGTTGGGGCGCTTCCAGACTCAATTCCTGCGCGGCTTCCTGATTGGGCCGCGGCAGGTGCTGCGAGATCGAAAGCAGATTGCCGTCCGGATCCTTGAACCATGCCACTTTGTCTCCGTTAGGCGCGGTCCAGATCGCATTCCTGTCCTGCGGCATGGGATCGTAGTTCTCGAACCGCACGCCGCGCCGCTTCAGTTCCAGCACGGCGCTGGTGATGTCCGGAACCTCCCAGCCCATCACCGTATATTGCGGCGCGATAAACTGCCCGACCTGAAGTTTCCCTACTCGCAGCATGGTTCCGTGCGCGTCGAACACCAACGCGAAGCCATCGTCGTGAAGAAAGTTGAATCCCAGCTGATCCTGATAAAAATGCCTGGCCAGCTTGGGGCTCGTGGTAACGACGAACGCAACGACCTGTTTTAGTTCAAGCATAAGGGCCTCCCGACGTGCGAATCCTGAAAGCAATAAAACCGAGACGTAACGCGAGGACTGGAACGGCTGTGCGAGGAAGCGCCGGGAGCAACGAGATACAGGGCGAACCTGAGGCGGTCGGTGGAAAAACAAAACGGGGAGCCTGGCAGCTCCCCGTTTTGCTCAGTTCTCAAGCCGCGGCGCAGCTGAAAGCTTACCCGCGGTGCGCACCGCAAAAGCGGTGTGTAATCGGCTTTACTGCCTTTTCTTCTAGGCCCGGTGGAGTCATACCTCCCTTTCCGTGCACTAGCAGATTCAATTCCCCTTGTACGTCCGTGCGGGGAGCAATGCAAGAGAAAATTTTGCGGCTCAAAACTTCCCGGATCTGTCGGTTCCTCATCCCAACGTCGCGCCACAATCACGAGTCGGCCTCCCGCGAGGCAAGCAAAGACACGTTAGTAGCACAAACGCGGGCGCTGTGGTTGCCGCCGCAGATTTGCTTACAATACCGAGCAGGCTGATGCGAAAGCCCCCAAAACGAGAGGGATTTTGCGCGAATCCTTCAGGACTTAACGAGGTTGAGGAACTGCCGCGGGTCGTTGGAGAAGCCGGGGAAGACGGCGTCAAGCTTCCCGTCGCCGAGATGTTTCGTAATAATTTCGCCCAGCACGCTGCGATAGTCGGTCGTCACCGCCAGGTCGCGGCCGTCGTGAAGCTGTCCTTCGCTCAAGCCAGGCCACCGGCTGTAGACGTGCCCGCCCTTCACATCGCCGCCCATCACGAACATGCAGTTCGCGTGGCCGTGGTCCGTGCCGCGATTGCCGTTTTCGTGCGCCGTGCGGCCGAACTCCGACATGCTCACGAAAACGACGTCGCTCATACGATCGCCCATGTCCTGATGGAACGCGGCGAGGCCCTGCCCCAGATCGCGAAGCAGACTCGAGAGCTGCCCCTGCACGCCGCCTTCGTTGACGTGATGGTCCCAGCCACCGCTATCGAGGAACGCGACTTCGAGACCCACGTCCGCCTTGAACAGCTCGGCAATTTCCATCAAGCTCTGCCCGAAGCGTCCCTTGGGATATTCCGCGCCGTTCTCCGGCTGGTAGGAATCGGGATCGATCTTCTTGAGCTGCTCGATCGCCTCGAATGTCTCGTGGCCCACTCCGCGCAGCGCCTCGTCGACGGTCTGCGCGTACATCGCTTCGAATCCGCCTTCCGTGGTCTGCGGCGGGCCGTACATCTTGAACTGCTTCAAGTCCGGAATCGCCACGGCGGGCGCGCTTCCCTGCAACGTGCGCGGCAGGTACGGACCGAACGCCACGGCGCGGAACGGCGACGCTTTGTCTTCCGGCATCGACTGCACCGCGCGATTCAGCCAGCCGTCGTCGGTGGCCTTCACGCCCGGCGTGCCGGATTCCATGTAATCTTGCGCGTCGAAATGGGAACGCGTTGGATCGGGCGAGCCCACGGCCTGCACGATGGCAAGCTGTCCATTGTGAAAGAGCGGAACAAGAGGCGCCAGGCTGGGATGCAGGCCAAAGAAGCCGTCAAGATCCAGCGCCGCATCGGCGCCTCCGCTGCGCGGCTGCGGAATCGCGATCGTCGGCCGAAGTGAATAGTAGTTCGGCTCCGCAAATGGCACGACCACATTGAGGCCGTCCATCGCGCCCCGCTGGAACAGCACGACCATCTTCTTCTTCCCGCCGCCGGTCGTCTCCGCCACTGCGCGCTGCAGAAACGACGGCAGCGATGCCATCCCCAGCATCGCGATGCCGCCCGACTTGATGAAATAGCGCCGTGAAATTTTCATGGTCTGACTCCGCCTGCCTGACTCTACCTGCCCACCTCTGCCTACCGGCGCTGAAACTCAGGCGTCCCGAGAACGAGCCCGGCGATCAGGCCTTCGTTCACCTGCTTCACTGGATCGTCGAGCCTCGCCTGCAGAACTTGTGGATCGCTCAGGCGCGCCTCGAGAGTCTTCTTCGTCGAATCGGCCACCTGATCGTCGAGAAAGATATCGAGCGATCGCGAAAGAGCCGCGTTCGGGTCCGTGGCCGCGGCATCGCCGAACATCGCCTTCAGGTCGACCTCCGCGCCGCCCATATGATCGCTCGCGAACGCCAGGGCAAAGTTCAGCCGGTTCAGCAGCGCGCCCGAGTTCACCCACGTCTCGGCCTTGTCCGAATAGCCCGTCGGCGGCTGGCACTGGTACAGCGGCTCGCCCATTCGCCCCACCCACTGCACAAGAGGCAACGTCACTTCCACGTCGCCATTCAGCGCGCGCGCCGTGCTCGCCACAAGCTCGAACGGCGTCTTCACCTTCGCGCGATAGGCTTCCTTCGACCAGAACTCCGGCGAATAAATCATAGTGTGTAGCACCGAGCGAATGTCGCCTCCGCTCGATTCGAACTCCGTTGCCATCCGGTCGACAAGCGCCTGCGGCGGATTGTCCGAAACAAAGTGTCGCGCCAGCTGCGTGGAAATGAACTGAGCCGTGTGCGGATCGTTCGCCAGCATCTTTAGTGCTTCTTCGCCGTCCTTCATGCCGCCGTAGTTGAAGGTGCGGCCCATCACGATCTTCTTGCCCTGCGCGTGAATCCGCTCGTCGAAGAAGAATTCCGGGTCCTTGCGCGGCTCGTGGACCGTCCAGCCCGTCAGGCACCGCGCCATTTCGATTACGTCCTGCTGCGTGTAGCCCGCGTCCACCCCCACCGTGTGCAGCTCCATCACTTCGCGGCCGTAGTTCTCATTCAGGCCTCGGTCCTGCTTCTTTTGAGGCTGGTTCGGCCGCTGCATCGGGAATCCGGGAGGCGGGCCCGGCGGCATCTCGCCGAACACCCCGTAGTAGCGCCGGCGCCGCATCATCATTTCCCGCTGCATCCGCTGAAACGCCACCGGATCGGCGCTAAGCCAGTTATCCAGATAAAAGAGCATCGCCGGACTCTTCGCCGTGGCGATCAGCAAATCCTGAAATTTCCCCATCGTGTGCGGGCGAATCGTGTCGCGCACATACGCGGCCAGAAGCCACCGGTCGGCGCCTTTGCCGGCGAACACGTTGAAGTGGTTGAACCAGAAATCCTCCATCACCGCTTCGAGCTGCCGCTCGCTGTAAATCGCCCGATCGAGCTTCGCCATCGCGAGTTCGGCCGTGATTCGTCCCGGCCCCTGCATGCGTGCGAGCTGGACGTTGGCCTTGTCGAAATTCTCGTTGCCGGTGGGTAGCATCTGCGCGACGGAGTCCTGCCGCTTCTCCGCCATCTGCTGCTGATACTCCTCTTTCGTCATGCCTTCTTTCTTCGCGGCCTGGCCGGGCGGCGGGAAATCGTCGAGGAGCTTCTTCGACGACATCGTCAGCGTGGGATAACGCGAAAGACGCTGATCGAGCGCCGAATCGTCAATGGACTTGGGATCAAGCTGACGGTCAAGCCACTTGGCGAGGCCCATCTGACGGATTCGCTCGACGTCGCCCGGTCGCGGGCCGTAGGCCAGCCGGTTTAGCGCATGGAGGATTGCTTCATCCTCGGTAAGCTCCGTGATCGGGAGGCTGCCCTTGAATTTCTTGTCGAGCGCTGTTTTTGGCGGCGCCTTCGTGGCTCCGTTATTGGCCGTTGCCGCGGGCGCGCCGAAGCCCAGAATGATGGCAAGAGTTGCGGTGAGAGTGACGGCCAGAAACGCCGCGCCCGCAGCGTCGATTCGGTGTGCGCCCCAAGGACCGCCGCGTCCGCGCTTCGGGGCCCGCAAAAATTGGGTTTTGCGCGATGCGCTGGAGGCCCTCATGGCTATCGCCCCAGTTTAACCCCAGGCATTCCAAAAAGTTGCGTGGTAAGCGAAGGAGTTAATCCAAGGTCACACCCAGCGACCATGTCTCCAGACGACTATGCCTTCAGGCGAAGCAGCAGATTCCTGAGCCGCTGCTCGTTTGCATCCGAAATCTCGGTGATCTCTACTCCGACACCATTTTCCGCCACATGACGCACGGTGCACTTGGCCTCGAAGGAGTCGCTGGGATCATCCAGCTGGAGGTGCAGCACGGTTCCGAACGAATACGTGTTCTTCGTGCGGATGAACATGCCGCCCAGGCCAATCACGCTGACGGTACCCTGGAGATGTGCCCCGCCACTGTTCGCCGTCGCCCGCATGTTGTAACCGGCCGGCACCAGAATTCGCTGGTGGCGGCGCAGATCAGGCTTGTCCATGTGTGTGCGCCTCAGTTCAGCGCGCTGCACGAAAGCCGTCGAGCGTCCAGGAATCCTGCGCTTCGTCATGGCGGAGTACGTAGTAATTGCCGTCGTCAGCGCGGACCCTGAAGTAGCTTGCATCGGGGGAGTACCACCGGCCGTCCAGCTCGTTCACTTCAAACTGCCTCCCCCGGAAAACAAACCGAAGGGGCCGTTCGTCAGCACGGTGCCCCGCGTAACATTCGACGCGCATTTCGTTCATCGCGCCTCCGCGGGGCGGAAGGGGGTCCGCCGCAGAAGAAGTTCTACAACGCCATCTTAGCAGCTTGGCATGCGCCCGCAACGGGCGCTTTTTGGAGTGAGTTCCTTATCGGCTACGGCTGATGACCTGGTGACTCAAAATGGCGCGTTCCTCACCGCGCGCCTCGCGGTCCTCGGCGTTGTATGCCGCGCCGAAAAGCACGATCATGGCAGTCAGGTACATCCACAGCAGCAACCCGATCGCGGCGGCCAGCCCGCCGTAAACCACGTTATACGGCACGCGGCGCACGTAGAAGCCAAAGATCACATCCGCGAGCCACCAGAGAATCGTTGCCATCGCTGCGCCGGGAAACACTGCAGCGACGCCCGCGTGTCCCGGCCGGCCGATGCGGTAAAGCGCCACCAGCACAATCATCGCCAGCACAAATACCACGCCGGCGTACCCAAGAATCGCAAGGTCGTGCACGATATAGTTCGGCGCGCCCGTCCGTTGCGTCAGCCACGCGCGCGTCGATTTGCCGAAAATGGTGAGCGTGAGTACGGCCAGCGCCGGAATGATGGTCACGCACAGCAGAAGCAGCGCCCGCAAGTGTCGGCGCCAGTATCCCGCGGTTATCAGGTCGCCTTCGACCATACGAAACCCTTCGATGAACCCCACCATCACCTGCGATCCCGCGATCAGCGTGCCCCCGAGGCCGAGAAGGATCCATCGCACCGGATGCGTGCCGCGCCGGAGAAAGTAGTCGGAGACGACTTGCGTGCTGCTCGCCGGCAGGATCAGGTTCAGGCGGTCTGGAATTTCCCGAATCGCGTCGTGAAGTGACGGAATGCCCGTCACCAGCCCCAGCGCCACCAGAAGAATCGGGAAAAATGCGAGGAACATGTTGAACGCAATCGCCTGACCAAGGGTCACGCAGTCGGGAAAAATTCGCCCGAGGCTGCGAAACATGGTTCTGGTCATGCGCGCCATAGCTGGTGTGGTCGGCTTTTGGACGTGCCGTTCACCCGTGTGGTCACAATTTTTTCATCCGCACGCGTTCACTTCGTGGAGCGGATTATACGGGACTTCCCTCCCCTGCGCGACCTTGCCGTACGCCTTCGGGTCCCTTGCCCCCGGCGCTCCCGGCGCCCGTTGCGCGGCCGATTTGGCCGCACCCGAGGCCAGTCACACCCTCCGCTTCGCTTGCCGCCTCTCCTGCCGCACGGTAAACTCCTCCCGGATTCGCAAGCAGGAGGCGCCCTACAGCCCCATGACCACCACACCCAAAATGACGGAAAGCCGCAGCGACGAGATCGTCCGCAAGCACAAGGAATTCATCTGGCCCGCGGTGACGAACTACTTCCAGAAGCCGCTCGTCGCCGATCACGCCTCGATGCAATATCTCTGGGACATCGAAGGCAACAAGTATCTCGATTTCTTCGGCGGCATCGTCACCATCGGCGTCGGCCACTGCAATCCCAAGGTCACGTCGAAAATCAAGGCGCAAGTCGACAAGCTGCAGCACACCTCGACGCTTTTCCCCAACGAGCACATCGTCGCCCTCGCGGAAAAGCTGGCGCAAATCACTCCGGGCAAGCTTCAGAAGAGCTTCTTCACCAGCTCCGGCACCGAAGCCAACGAAGCCGCCATCCTCCTCGCGCGCATGGTGGGGCAAAGCTATGACGTTGTCGCGCTCCGCCACGCCTACGCCGGCAGCTCGATGCTCGCGAAGAGCGTCACCGCGCAAGCGCCCTGGCGCAAGAGCGGCGTCATCAGCGTCGGGATGGCCCATGCCGTGAACCCCTACTGCTACCGCTGCCCGCTGCATCTGACATATCCCGATTGCGGCGTTGCCTGCGCGAACGATGTCGAAAGCGTCATTCAGACCACCACCAGCGGCTCGATCTCAGCCTTCATCGCCGAGCCGATTCAGGGCGTCGGTGGCTTCATCACGCCCCCGCCGGAATACTTCAAGATTGTCTACCGCATCGTGAAGAATTACGGCGGCCTCTTCATCTCCGACGAAGTACAAACCGCCTGGGGCCGCACCGGCAAGAAATGGTTCGGGATCGAGCAGTGGGAAGTCACGCCCGACATCATCACGTCGGCAAAAAGCCTGGGCAACGGCGTGCCCGTCGGCCTGACGATCACCACCGCTGAGCTCGCCGACAAATTCCAGGGCCTCACGATTTCCACCTTCGGCGGCAATCCCGTCACCTCTGTCGCCGCGCGCGCCGTGATCGAAGTCATCGAAGAGGAAAATCTCCGCGAGAACACCTTCGTGGTCGGAGGCTACTTCCGCAAGCGCCTCGAAGAGCTGCAGGAGAAATATCCGCTCATCGGCGAAGTGCGCGGCATGGGCATGATGCAGGCCCTCGAATTGGTGAAGGACCGCGCAACAAAAGAGCCGGCTCCCGCGGAAACCACGCAGGTCCTCGAGGGCGCGCGCCGCAACGGCCTCCTCATCGGCAAAGGCGGCCTCTACGGCAACGTCATCCGCATGGCGCCTCCCATGAACATCTCGAAAGCCGACGTCGACGAGGGCATCCGCCTCCTCGATAAAACCTTCAGCGAGGTGAAAACGTAGAAGTGTTCAATAGCGAGTCGCGGAGCGTACCCACACCGCGTTACCTTTCGATGCCTTGGCGCATCGTCGGCGCTGCCTTCTTTGGATTATTGGCGGCTGTCTGCGGATGGCTCGGTCTCTCCTTGATTCGCCAGAGTCATTGGACCCGCGGAGCCTTGGGGTTTCTGCTTTTCGCGGTCCTGTTCATAACTGCGTACGAAATCGCAAGAAAGGCGACCCTTACCCCAACTATATGTTGGGCCTGGCTCACCGTCGTACTGGCTAAAATCGCGATGGACGTGTATCGCGCCCTTTACCGTGCACCCGGGTTCGAGGCGTGGTTCCAGGTCGTTCTAGACCCGGTGTTCATAATTCTTGTTGTCGGCTTCTTACGGGGATCGATACGCGCCAAGAAAGCCAGCTTGCAAGAAAGAGGAGGGTGACAGTGATCGTTACAGAGGCTACGGCGGGCACGATTCTCTGCAGAAATTACGTCAACGGACACTGGGCTGAATCCAAGTCCCAGAAGATCGTCGAGCGCCGCAATCCCGCGAACACCGACGATCTTGTCGCGCGCATCCCGCTCTCGACGCGCCAGGAAACCAAGGAAGCCATCATCGCGGGCAAGTCCGCCCTGCCTGCCTGGCGTGACACGCCCGCTCCCGCCCGCGGCAACATTCTCTTCAAGGCCACGCGCCTGATGCAGGACCAAAAGGACGACCTCGCGCGCCTTCTCACCCGTGAGGAAGGCAAAGCGCTGAAGGATTCCCTCGGCGAAGTCCAGCGCGCCATCAACATCCTCGAGTTTATGGCCGGCGAAGCCCGCCGCCTCACCGGCGAAACCCTACCCAGCGAGCTGCCCAAGAATTTCTCCTACACGATTCGCCAGCCGCTCGGCGTCGTTGGCATAATCACGCCCTGGAACTTTCCCGTTGCGATTCCCGTTTGGAAAATCGCCCCCGCGCTCGTCTGCGGCAACACCGTCGTCTTCAAGCCCGCCACGCTCACGCCCCTTACCGCCATGCGCATCGTCGAAATCTTCGAGCAGGCCGGCCTGCCCGCCGGTGTCCTGAATCTCGTGATGGGCTCTGGAAAGGAGACCGGCGACGAGCTCGTCCAGAATCCGCACGTCCACGGCCTTTCGTTCACCGGCTCCAACGAAGTCGGCAGCCAGCTCTACGCCTCGGGCGCGCTCTGCATGAAGAAGTGCCAGTGCGAAATGGGTGGGAAGAATCCAATCATCATTCTCTCCGATGCCGACCTGCAGCTTGCCATGGAGTCCGCGCTCTTTGGCGCCTTCGCGTCCACCGGCCAGCGCTGCACCGCCACCAGCCGCGTCATCATCGAGGAAAGCATCGCCGACCGCTGGGTCGCGATGCTCGTCGACCGGGCGAAAAAGTTCACCGTCGGCGACGGCCTCGAGCCCGGCATCGAAATGGGCCCGTCCGTCGACGAAAGCCAGATGAACACCGTGCTCCACTTCATCGACGTCGGCAAGAAAGAAGCCGAACTCAAGTGCGGCGGCGAACGCCTCACCGGCCCGCGCTACGATAAAGGCTGGTTCGTCGCTCCTACCGTTTTCGACCACGTACGCGCCGACAGCGCCATCGCGCAGGAGGAAATCTTCGGCCCCGTCCTCAGCGTCATCCGCGTCAAGAATTTCGACGAGGCCCTCGACGTCGCCAATTCAGTTCGCTACGGCCTTACCAGCTCCATCTACACCACCGACTCGAACAAAATTTTCGAGTTCATTGACAAAGTCGAAGCCGGGATGGCCCACGTGAACTCGCCCACCGTCGGCGGCGAAGCCCACGTCCCCTTCGGCGGCACCAAGGGCACCAGCGTTGGCCCCAAGGAAGTCGGCCGCAGTGCCCTCGATTTTTACAGCGAGCTGAAGATCGTCTATATCGACTACACCGGCCGCAAGCGCGAATCCTCGATCTATTAGCCGCGTTTCCCCCTGCCAATCATCTTCCGCATCAAATTCCCGTAGAATAGAACCGGGAAGATGCTGAACAGGCTGGCGCAAAGTTCGCTCGCTCGACTGCTGGTGTGCATGCTTTCAGTGTGCGCCTGCACACTTGGCGTTCTGCCTTCGTTGGCAATCGCAAGTGAGGGACATATCCGCTGGAAGCCCGTCGAGCTGGCCCGGCTCCAGCTGGATGGCAAGACGCCGCTCGCCTGGAATGTCTTCCAGCCCGACAAAAAGAAGCAATCGAACCTAGTCCTCGTGCTCCTCGGGCACCGCTACTTGGCGCTCGATTTCAAGGCGAAACAGGTCTATTTGGTCATGCCGGCGGACCTTCGTGCGGACGGCAAGAATTTTGAAAGCGATGATCTGATGCAGCCTTCGCGCCTGATTCCAACCACGGATTGGGTCGTGCGCGACGTGGGGCCGGCCGAACAGATCAGGATGACGCTCGGCGATTACAAGCGCGTCATGGAAGTCCAGCTGCCGCACATGCCCGACCTTCGCGGCCTCTACTGACGCTCCGCATCTGCCTCGCCGACCGCGCCCACCGCGTCGCCGCTCGTGTCGACCTTCACCGGCACGGCCTTCTGCTTCACGTCATTCAGCCCGCGCCACAGCAGCCACAGCATCACGCCGATCATCCCCATCCACCCAATGAACCGCATCGCACCGGCGATCTGCGTGTCGTGCTCCAGCACGCCGAATCTCGAAAACAAATAATTCCAGTCGTGGATCACGTACTCCGCATCGCCCACCGTCAGCAGCGGCAAATCCTGTGCGCGCGCGTCGGCCATGTACGTGGCAACGGGAAGGAACTGCTCGAAGAAGAAAAACAGGCAGAACGCCACTCCCTGCGCTTGCCTCTGGAACACGAAATACGTCGCTAGCGCAAACGGAACGAACAGTTGCAAGAATGTCCCGCCCGCCACGCTCACCGTCGTCCCGAAAAATCGGAACAGCAGATGCCCGCCTTCGTGAATCGGCACGAAGACGCCGTCCATCAGCAGCAGGATTCCGCTTCCCCGCGCCTCCTGATAGAGAAACAGGCTGAAGAAAATCAGCCACGCCGCCAGGGCGACGCGCGGTACCGGCCTCCAGTCCTCTTCGAGCGCTTCCAGGAACGGCAACCGCTCCGTCCACGCCTCGGGCAACCGCACCGTGTCACTCCCTCCCGCGCGTCGCGACGCGCATCATCGCATCGACACGCCCGCCACCCACGGAATCCCCACCAGCCCGCCTTCCACCTTCACTGTTACCTCTTCCCCCGCGCTGAATCGGTCGTAATCGCTCCGGCTCACAGGCACTCGCTCCACCTCGTGCCCTTCGCGCCACGACGTTACCACCAGCCGGTGCGTCGGCACCGGCCCCGCCATCGCAAATTTCCCGACGATCCGCACCTCTTCGATGTGCGGTCTCGACCCGTCGAGCGCCCCATTCGCGAGCAGCAGCGCCGCCAGCAGCCACGGAATCGGAATCAGCCCGTAGTAGACGCGCTTCATCGCCTCCACTTCCGCGTGGCGCAGCGCCAGCCGCTCCACCCAAATCGCCAGCCCCAGCGTCAGAAAAAACAGCACGCCGATGAAAATCAAAATTCCGTCCAGCTCCAACGCCGGATACCGGTTGCTCGCCACCACGAACGCAATCGCGCCCACCAGGAACACCGCCGTGCGGTTCAGCAGCTTCCGCCGCAGCGCGAACTCCGCCGCCGACGATCCCAGCCCGCACTGCTCGCACACGTCCGCGTCGCGCTCCGCTCCACAGTTCAGGCACCGAGTCATCGCACGTCACTCTCCCACGAACTTAGACACCGCGTCCCGCCCAAATGGCTGTCGTATAATTCTCGGGTGACCGCCACCTTGCAGCAATTCTTCCTCAAGCAGAAGCTCGCCATTCGTGCGCGCACCGAGGAAGTCTTCGCGCTGCTCCGTCCCGAGCACATGGCCTGGCGCCCCGCCGAAGGCGCCCTCAGCATCGGCGAAATGCTTCGCCATCTTTGGACCTCCGAAGAAGGCGTCCGCCGCGTCGCGCTCGATTCGAATTTCGCCTACTATGAAGTCCGCATTCCACAGGGCCTTGCCCCCATCGTCGGCACGCCTCAATCGCTCGCCGACGAACTCGCAAACATCCGCCGCGTCCACCGCGAGACTCTCGATGCCGTTGCCGCCGCGCCTCTCGATCTATTCGACGTCGAGCGCGCCAACTCCGCCCTCGGCTTTCGCCGCAAGGTCAGCGTCATCCTCTTCGGGATCAACGAGCACGAAATCCATCACCGCGCTCAGCTCATGACGTTTCTACGCATCTTCGGCACTCCCGCTCCCGAACCCTTCAAGCGCCCCGCAAAATAGCTCGCGCCCCGCCGCAACTCGCCAGTTCGTACCGAACGCCCCGGCCATTTTGGAGTGCGGTAGCTTGCTACCGCTTTGCCGCCAAGCTCGATTTGAGCGCGCGGCCATTCGGCGAAGCTTGCTTCGCCGGCTCGCAGGTTTCGCCTCTCTTTGAAATCTAAAATGGCTCTGTTGATTTCCTCATGCAAAGGCGCGCCGCTGCCCATTTTCTCGGCACGACCTGCGAATTTTGTCATCCCGAGCGGAGCGTCCCGACGCTTTTTCCCGCGAAAATCGCGCCTTTTCGATTTTCGCGTCGGGACGCGCAGCCGAGGGATCTCTCTTCCAGCCTCTCGAAAACCGAGGATCTCAACAGAGCCATTTCAATTCTGAAATGTGCTTTAACGCCACCCTCAGCGCACTTCCCTCACACTCTCCGGCTGCGTCGCACCCGCTCCTCCGTAGCGCTCACCGCCTCCGCCATTTTGGAGTGCGGTAGCTTGCTACCGCCTTTCCGCCAAGCTCGATTTGAGGGCCGGCCATTCGGCGAAGCTTGCTTCGCCGTCTCGGAGTTCGCACCGCCTCGGCCGTGCTTTGAAATCTGAAATTTCAAATTTCAAATCCGATTTTGACGCTCCACTCCTATCGCACTTCCCTCACACTCGCCGGCTGCGTATCCAGGCACACGATATTTTCGTCGCGCCCGTTCGTAATCAGCCCGCAATCAATCTCCTGCGCGCTCCGGATCGCCGCTTCCGGCGTCGCTCCCTTCGCCGTCGAGCAGTGCGTCTGTCCCCTGAACGTCATGCACACCTCATATTCCTTCTGCGACTGCTGAAACGTGAAGTACACCAGCAGCGCCACGAACGCCACCGCGCCCAGCGCAATCCATCGCGTCTGATTTCCCTTTGCCATGAACCCTCGCCGCTCCGCGTCCCAACCTGCGTGCTACGCTCCGCGTTTCCCTTCCATGCGCCTCTTCAGCTCCTGTTGAATATATCTCTTCGTGTGCGGCGCCAGCGTTTCCAGCAGCCCCACGTCCTTCAAATCCCGCAGCGTGATGTTCGGCAGGAATGCCATCACTCGCCCCGCCGGCGTGTGCTTGTTTCGAATCAGCGCCACGCGCACATTGTACTGCGTCGACCATTTCGGATGCTGCGCGATCGCCACCACCACTCGCTCCGGCACAGACGCCTTCGCCAGCACCTTCAGAATCTGGCTCTCGCTCAGGAACGCGTTGTCCAGCGCCAGCTTCACCGCCTGCGGATGCCCTTCCGCCAGCACCGCTCCCGCCACGCGCGACGGCCCTCGCCGCGCCAGCGTCAGTTTCTCGCCCACCGGCACGTGCGGCACACGCATGATGATGATCTCCTCTGCGATCCGCCGGATGTCCGCTGGAGCCGAAGGCAGCAGGCTCAGCCGCACCAAATTGAAAAGGTAAAGTTGTCGCACCAGCGCCAGCGCAATTCGCTTCGGCGTTCGCGGATGCCTCGCCAGCCGCAGCCGTACGGCCTCGCGCGAAATCCATTTGCGCTGTTCCGCCACGGCGCTCAGCACGTTCGCCGTCAGGTCCAATCGATCGAGGAGTTGTGTTACGTGGCCTTCTTCGAGGTTTGGATTTTCCAGCAACGTCAGCAGGACGCCTTCATCGGCGTCGTGAATCAGCAGCTTCAGCTCGTCTGCGGGCGCCGTCCGCGCTGCTCCCGCTCGCTCGTTCGCGTTATTCCCGGCGCCGTCAGCCTGCGTCTCATCCGATCGAGGCGGCATTTCCCTTTGCCCGCACGGCAACGCGAACCGCTGCCTCCGCCGGGCTGATCTCCGCTTTCACCGGGCGCCATTTCGGAAGCAGGTCCGTCAGCGCGGTATCAATCGCCGAATCAAAAAATCGCGACCGTCCGTTCTCCCCGCCCACCTTGGCGATCCGCACCTCGCGGTCGCGCCCGCCCAGCTTCTCCGCCACCGCCGCGGCCAGCGACGCCAGCGACGCCGCCCCCGTCGCCAGAATTTCCCGCGACACCGCGTCGCCCTCATCCGCGAGTTGCGCCACCAGAGGAAACACTCTCGGGAATACATCGTCCGCATTTTTCGTCACCGCGTCCGTCAGCGTGTCCCACTCGCGCATCTGCAACGTCTCGAGCAGCCGCCCGCTCAACGCCGTCGCTGGTCCGCGCCCCTCGTCGGCCAGCACTACGGCCTGCACCGCTCGCCGCCCCACATCGAATCCGCTGCCTTCGTCGCTGAACCACGGCCCGCGTCCGCCCGCTCGCGCGCGCCGTCCTTGCGCGTCGCGTCCGAACGCCGCCGAGCCCGTTCCCGCAATCAGAATGATTCCTTCGCCCGTTCCAAACGCGGCCTCGTACGCAATTTCCTGGTCCGTCGTCACTTCAATCTCGGCGTTCGGGAAGCTCCGCTCGAAAAACGCCGTCACACGCCGCGCCACTCCCGGCCTCGAGGCTCCGCCCAACCCTGCGCAAATCCCTCGAACGTGGCTCGACGTGATCTTCATCCGCCCCAGCACCACGTCCGCCGCCTCGCTCAGGTTGAACCACGCCTTCGTGTAGCCCGCGCGCAGCGGATTTGAAGGTCCCGACGTCGCCCGCACCAGCACCTTCCCGTCCGCGCCCGCCACCACGCACTCCGTCTTCGTCCCGCCGCCGTCAAATCCCAGAAAGTATGTCGCGTCCGCCTTGGAAACGTTTTCGCTCATCGCCTCGCCTTACTTGACTGGTCTGGCCTCGACGATTTCCTGATTCGAGCCGACTTCTTCCTCTCATTTTCATCGTACGGCCGCCGAACTTTGTCATCCCGACCGAAGTCCCGCGTCTTTGCTTTTCCCGCGCGCAGCGCGGGCGCGGGACGTAGTGGAGGGACCTCTCTTCAAGCCTGCCGAAAGTAGCGGCTGCCTCAAAACCAGATGCGTTGTTGACACCCTCGCAATTGCGCCGTTACCATCGCGCGGCTTCCGGCTCCACTCAATGCAAATTGACCGCATCGACTTCGCCATCCTCATCCTGTATCTCGTGGGCATCACTCTCTTCGGTGCCCGCTTCCGCAAGGGACAAAGGGACGTCCGCGACTACTTCCTCGGCGGCCGCACCGCCCCGTGGTGGGCGATCGCATGCTCCATCGTCGCCACGGAAACCTCCACCCTCACCATCATTGGCACGCCCGGAATTGCTTACGGCGGAAATCTCGGATTCTTGCAACTCGTGCTGGGTTATCTGGTCGCCCGCGTAATTCTTTGCGTGGTCCTTATCCCGCAGTACTTCCAGGGCGAATTTTACACGGCTTATCAGCTCTTGGAAAGGCGCTTCGGCCGGCGCATGAAGACCTCCGCGGCCGCCGTTTTCGTCGGCACTCGCGCCCTTGCGGAGGGCGTCCGCATCGCCGCCATCGGCAAAGTCGTCAGCGTCGCCTTCGGCACCGGCGAGCGCGTCTCCATCTTCATCATCACCGTCCTCACGCTCTTCTACACGTTCGAAGGTGGCATGCGCGCCGTCATCTGGACCGACGTCATCCAGTTCGTGATTTATCTCACCGGCTCCGTCATCGCCTTCTTTCTGCTACTCCACAAAATTCCCGGCGGCTGGCCCACCGTCGCTCATGTCGCTGCTGCTTCCGGCGGCAAACTCTCCATCTTCAATTTCTCTCTCAGCCTCACGCAGAGCTACACGTTCTGGTCCGGCCTGATTGGCGGCACTTTCCTCACCATGGCCAGCCACGGCACCGACCAAACCATGGTCCAGCGCCTCCTTGCCGCCCGCAACGAACGCGACAGCAAGACCGCCCTCCTCACCAGCGGCGTCATCATCCTCTTCCAATTCGCGCTTTTCCTCGTGATCGGCGTCATGCTCTTCGTCTACATCGCGCACATGGGCGCCGCCCTCCCCACCGCCGATCCCGACCGCATCTTCCCCGAATTCATCGTCCGCCAGATGCCCGTCGGCATCGCCGGACTTGTCCTCGCCTCTATCTTTGCAATCGCCATGTCCAACGCCAGCGGCTCGTTGAACTCCCTCGCCTCCTCCAGCATCATGGACCTCGGTCGCGCGCGCAAAGACGCCGGCACGCAATCCAGCGCTGGCGTCCTTGGCCGCTCGCGTCGAATGACGCTCCTCTGGGGCGTCGTCCTCGGCGTCTTGGGACTGATTCGCTGGGGCCCGGTTCTCGTCGCGGGATTGACCATCGCCTCGATCACCTACGGCGCGACGCTCGGCGTCTTCCTCCTCGGCACGTGGAATCGCCGCGCGAACGAACGCGGCGCGCTCATCGGCTTTCTCGCGGGTCTCTGCGTCATGATTGCCGTAAAGCTGTTCAACTCCCCTCTCGCCTGGACTTGGTACGTCCTCGCCGGAACCGTCGTCACGTTTGCTGTCGGCTCACTCGCCAGCGTCTTCGCCAGCCCCACGTCGCAAAAGGCTGATACACTGCCCCTCGCCTGACTCTCCGAGAGGACGCGCCATCGCCAACTCCGCACCTTCGAAGCAGCCGGTCGGCCTGATTCGCGGCCTCAGCGGCTGGGCTGCCGCCGCCATCGTCATTGGCACGATGATTGGCACCGGCATCTTCATTGTTCCCGCCGACATGGCCCGCACCGCCGGTTCTGTTTCGATGGTCGCCCTCGTGTGGATCGTCGGCGGCGTGCTTTCTCTCTTCGGCGCGCTCGCTGCCGCCGAGCTTGGCGCGGCTCTCCCTGAAGCGGGCGGCACCTACGCCTATTTGAATCACGGCTTTGGCCCTGCCTGGGGATTCATCTTCGGCTGGATGTACTCGATTCTCGGCGCACCCACTTCCATCGCGACCATCTCCGCCGGATTCATGCGTTTTGTCAGCTTCCTCTTCCCCGCTGTCGCCACGCCCATCTTCGTCTGGCACTTCTCGCTGCCCTTCATCAATCATCCGTACACCTTCGCATTCACGTGGGCGCAGCCCGGCGCCGCGGCCGCCATCGCCGTCGTCACCTTCATTAACTGTCTCGGTGTTCGCCTAGGAGGCCGCGTTCAGGTCGTCCTGACCATCATTAAGATCGCCGCTATCGTCGCCGTGATCGGGATCGGCTTCTTCCTGGGGCACGGCAGCACCGCCAATTTCCATTCCGCCGCGTCCGGCATCTCCGCCGCGGGCCTCTCCGGATTTCTCACTGCGATGGTCGCCGCTCTCTGGGCCTACGACGGCTGGATCAACCTCACTTTTGTCGGCTCCGAAGTAAAAAACCCGGAGCGCAATATCCCGCTCGCGCTTCTCGGCGGCGTCGCCCTCGTCTGCGCGCTCTACGTCGCCATGAGCGCTGCCTGCTTCTTCGTCCTGCCCTTCTCCAAGGTCATCGCCTCTCGGGTCATCGCTTCCGACGTTATCGCGCGCGCCACCGGAGCCAGCGCCGCCAATTGGCTCACGATCGCGATGATCGTCTGCGCCCTGGGCACTCTCAATTCGTCCATCCTCACCAACGCGCGCGTTGACTACGCTCTCGCTCGCGACGGCCTTTTCTTCCGCATCGTTCGCGGCGTCCATCCGCGCTTTCGCACTCCCGTCCGCGCCCTCATCTTTCAGGCCATCATCGCCTCGCTGCTCGCCCTCAGCGGAACCTTCGAAGACCTTTTCTCGCTGTACGTCTTCACCGTGTGGATCTTCTATGCTCTTCAGACCATCGCTGTCTTCCGCCTTCGCTCCACTCAACCGAATCTTCCGCGGCCATATCGCACCTGGGGCTATCCCGTCGTCCCCGCCATTTTCATCCTCGGCGCTCTCGCCCTCACCGTAAACACCTGCATCCAGCGCCCGCTCCCCTCCGCCATGGGCCTCGTCGTGATGTTCTCCGGCCTCTTCTTCTACCGCCACTGGCGCGCTCACCCCACTCCCGCCGAAACCCCGACCGAATGATTGCGCTTGCTGCCCGCCGCAGGCAGGGTTCCAACGCTTTTGTTTTTCTCTGCGTTCTCTGTGTCTCTGCGGTGGTTTCTTTTTGAATTTCAAATCGTTTTGTCTTAACAGTGTTTATCTGTGTTCATCTGTGGTTCCAAAAAGGGTTTTGCCTTTTTTCCACAGCCTCGGTCCTCTTGCGGCCCGTGGTACAATAACCATTGGAGGCTTCGTGGGAGGCTGAATGGCCAATCGTGACGCCCGAAAGGGCATCCGGCCCGGCACCCCAACCCTCTCTCGCCCGCAATTTCTAATCGCGAAATTGAATATTAGAACTCCCGCTAACCCCTGGCCTTTCAATGGCTTAACTTTTTCTAATCGCGAAAAAACGCCGTTTTGTCACGCGCAGTTTTTCTTCGCCTCCCATTCGCTCCCGGGGCCCGCCCGATGACCCCGGAAAAGCCCTCCATCCTCCTCGTCGAGGACGAAGCCAAGATGCGCCGTCTCCTCGAACTCCAGCTCGGCGACGAGGGCTTTATGGCCCAGACCGCGCCCGACGCCGAAACCGGCCTCCAAATGCTCGGCAAGCAGCCCTACGACCTGGTCGTCACCGACTTCAAGCTTCCCGGCATGAGCGGCCTCGAATTTCTGCAAGCCGTCCGTGCTTCGAACGCCAGCGTCCCCATCATCATGATGACCGCCTACGGCACCGTCGAATCCGCCGTCGAGGCCATGAAAAAAGGCGCCAACGATTACGTCCTCAAGCCCTTCTCCCTCGCAGAACTCGTCCTCGTAATTCGCAAGGAACTCGATTCCAAGCGCCTCCGCGAAGAGAACCGCTCCCTCCGCGAAGCCCTCGGCGTGAAATACAAGTACGACAACATCGTCGCCACCAGCGAAAAGATGCAAGCCGTTCTCGCCCTCGTCGAACGCGTCGCCCCCACGAACGCCACGGTTCTCGTCGGCGGCGAAAGCGGCGTCGGCAAAGATCTCGTCGCTCGCGCCATTCATCAGCACTCGCAGCGCGCCTCCGGCCCATTCGTCAAAATCAACAGCACAGCCATCCCCGAGAATCTTCTCGAAAGCGAACTCTTCGGCTACGAAAAGGGAGCCTTCTCCGGCGCCACTTCCAGCAAGCCCGGCAAATTCGAGCTCGCCGATAAAGGCACACTCTTCCTCGACGAAATCGGCGACGTTCCCGCCGCCACGCAAGTCAAGCTCCTCCGTGTCCTTCAGGAGCGCGAATTCGAGCGCCTCGGCGGCACCAAAACGCTGAAAGTGGACGTCCGCCTCATCGCCGCCACCAATCGCGATCTCCGCGCCGCCCTCGAGGAAGGTACATTTCGCGAGGATCTCTACTACCGCCTCAACGTCGTCGCCATCGACATCCCGCCGCTTCGGGACCACAAGGAGGACATTCCGCCTCTCGTCAACTTCTTCCTCCGCAAGTACGCAGCTGAAATGAACAAACCGGTCCAGGCCATCACTCCCGAAGCGATGCGCGCGCTCATGGACTTTCACTGGCCCGGCAACATCCGCGAACTCGAAAACGTCATTCAGCGTGCCGTCACGCTTTCCACCGGCGTAGCCATCGGCGCCACCGACATCGATATCGACCGCCCAATCGCCCGCCCCGGTGCCGCCGCCTCGTCCACGCTGCTACCCCCTGGCATGACACTCGATCAGTGGGAAGAAGAAGCGATCCGCGAAGCTCTTCGCCAAGCCAACGGCAATAAGAGCCAGGCCGCCCGCACACTCGGCCTCTCTCGCAACGCGCTCCGTTACCGCCTCTCGAAAATGGGTGTTCCCGACCCCGTTGAGGGCGAATCATGACCGCTCTCCCCAGCCTTCGCGGCTGGTGGCTGAAAACCACCACCTTCGCTTCAAATCCACCGGACCCGCGAAACCGACGCGACATCCGTGACGGCCTAAACAGCCTCCTATCTTATTGCCCGGTAAGCACTTACGACACATCTGCCGCGCCGAATCGATTTGGCACCCTCCGTGCCCTACTGCCAGTGGATTCCTGGCAAGTAGGCCAGGAGGTGATCTCATGAAAAAGCTTCTAGCAGTTCTGGCGGTCCTCCTGATGTTCGGGATGACGGCGTCCGTTGCTGCCGCTCAGGACTCCGACGTGGCGCCTGCGCCCCCGGACCAGCCGCAAACGACGCCCTCGTCTGATTCGGACCAGCCTGCGCAGAACCAGCCCGGCGTTGCCCGCGTCAGCTTCATCCACGGCAGCGTCTCGATGCAGCGCGGCGACAACACCGATTGGACCGCCGTCACGCTCAACACGCCCATCATGCCCGGTGACCGTGTTTCCACCGGGCCCGACGGCGCGAAGGGTGAACTTCAACTCGACTGGGCCGACATCCTCCGCCTCTCGAATAACGCCGCCGCGAAAATCGTCAGCCTCGACCAGAGCAATATTCATGTTCAAGTCGGGCAGGGCCTCGTCACCTACGCTGTCCTGAACGGCGCGCAGGCCGCTACCGAGATCGATACGCCCAACGCCGCGGTTCATCCGAATGGCCAGGGCGAATACCGCATCACGGTGAATTCTGACGGCGAAACTGTCGCCATCGTCCGCTCGGGTTCGATGGAAGTGTCGACTCCCCAAGGCAGCACTCACGTCGACCAGGGCCAGATGATCACCGTTCAGGGCACCGACAATCCGCAGTACAAGATCGATCCCGCGTCCGGCACGGACGCTTGGGACTCGTGGAACAACGATCGCGATAATGTCATCGCCCAAGCCGAACAATCAAAGCATCTCGACCGCTACTACGTCGGCTCGCAGGACCTCGACTCATACGGCCACTGGACTGACGTTCCTGACTACGGCCAGGTTTGGGTTCCTTCGGTGGACTCCGACTGGGCGCCCTATCGCGCTGGTCGCTGGGTCTACGAGCCTTACTACGGTTGGACTTGGGTTTCCTATGAGCCTTGGGGCTGGGCGCCTTATCACTATGGTCGCTGGTTCGTTTATGGCGGCAACTGGGCTTGGTGGCCTGGACCGGTTTACGGCTATCCTGGCTACTATCCTGTCTGGTCACCAGCCTATGTCTCGTTCTTCGGCTGGGGCGGCGGTGGCTTCGGCTTCGGAGTCGGATTTGGCCTCGGGTTCGGTTGGGGCCATGTTGGCTGGCTCCCCTGCGGACCGGGTGACTGGTATCACCCGTGGTGGGGCCGTTGGGGCGGCAGGTACAACGCCGTTGCCTTCGACCGGATCAACACCTTCCACGACGGATTCCGTCCGCTCGGACGCGAAGGCTGGCACCAGTATTCGAACTTCAATGGTGCCTTCCGCAACGACCGGATTCGCGGCGGCATCAGCTCGATGGACGGCCACAACTTCGGTCGCGAAGCGGTCTCGATGCACCAGGATCGGATCAGCGAGTCCACTCTCCGCGGCGCGAGGATGAGCACCGGCAGAATGCCGGTTCAGCCGGGCCGCGAAAGCTATAGCGCGACCAATCGTCGCGCCGATCCGGCTTCGTTCCGCAACGCACCTTCGAGCTCGCAGCACTTCTTCAGCGGAGCTCGCCAGAGCGGAACCTTCGCTCGCGGCACGGAAGGCTTCAATTCGCGTCCAACGGGTACCGCTCGCGCGGCTCAGAGTTTCGGCGCGAACCGCGGCAACGGTGCAATTACGTCGTCGCGGCCTGGATGGCGAACCTTCACTCCGCCGAACTCGTCGAATTCGCGCGGCTTGAACAATTCGCCGAACAATGGCAACCGTGGCTCGTTCAATCAGCCGAACAACGGGCGTGGCTCATTCAATTCGCCCAACGGCGGCAATCGCCCCGCGGCGAATCAGGGCGGCTGGCAGCACTTCAATCAGCCCTCGCCGAACTCGCGAGGTTCGTACAACAGCCGGCCGTCGCTGAACATGCGACAGCCGATCGTCACGCAGCGAAACAATGGCTACGGTTCAGCCGGTCGCGGCTACAACTACAACGCGCCACGTTCCTACAGCCAGCCACGCAGCTACTCCCAGCCTCGCATGGAGAGCACGCCGCGTTCATACAGTGCGCCGCGTTCATACAGTGCGCCCCGAAGCTATAGTGCTCCTCGTAGCTATAGCGCGCCGCGCAGCTCCGGTGGCGGCAGCTTCCATGGCGGAGGCGGTGGTTCGCGTGGTGGTGGCGGTTCCCGCGGTGGTGGCGGTTCTCACGGTGGCGGTGGCCACGGCCACGGCCGCTGATGCAAGACGGTTCCCTAACCACGGCCCCGAGAGAATCGGGGCCGTGGCGTGTAAGGGCGCAGCAAAGGAATTCTTGATTCATGATATTCGTCGTCAGTAGCGGATGCGATCGCGTTTCGAAACAAAAAGCTCTGCCGAGTGTTTTATCAGTGGAGCGAAGCGATGGACCTGTACATTGTAGTTTGGCAGACATGGTTCATGGCAGTCAGTTGGCTGGAACGGGTAGCTGTGCTATCTAAGGACTGGTTCGCGAAAGGAGCCCGCCCATGAAAACGGCCAAGTCGCTCTTCCTAGGTTTCCTTCTTGTTGCCGCGCTGGCGACCATTCTCCCGGCGGCCGCGTCGGCTCAGTCGCAGCCCGATCAGCCGCCACCCGATCAGTCGCAAGTCGATCAGTCGCAGCCGCAGGTTGATCCTCCCGGACGCGTGGCGCGCCTGAATTACAGCGAGGGTTCCATCTCCTATCAGGTTTCCGGCGACACCGACTGGGTGCAGGCGGATCCAAACCGCCCGCTCACCACGGGCGACAATCTCTGGTCCGACAAAGATTCCCGCGGCGAAGTTCATATCGGAAGCACGGCGATTCGGCTTTCGAGCGAGACCGGCATCTCGTTCCTCAACGTCGACGACCGCACCGCTCAGATTCAACTCGCGCAGGGCGACATCGAAGTTCATCTTCGCGACCTCGAGGCCGGCGATGCCTGGGAGATCGATACTCCCAATCTCGCGTTCACCTTGACGCGCGCCGGTGAATACCGCATCTCCACCGATCCCAAGTCGAACACGACGACGATTATCGTCCGTGAAGGCGAAGGCTCTGTGACGGGCGGTGGCGACTCCTACGACCTGACTGCAGGCCAGGAGTACACGTTCGGGGGAACGGATCAACTCGCGTACAACGCACAGCCGGCTCCCGATTACGACGATTTCTCGAATTGGTGCCAATCGCGCGACCAGGTCGAAAATCAATCCCAATCCGCGCAGTACGTTTCGCGCGATGTCGACGGCTACTATGACCTCGACCGCAACGGCACGTGGTCGGAAGTCCCCGATTACGGCGAAGTCTGGATCCCGCAAAATGTCCAAGCGGACTGGGTTCCCTACCATGTTGGCCACTGGGTCTGGATTGCTCCGTGGGGCTGGACGTGGGTTGACGCCGAGCCGTGGGGCTGGGCTCCCTTCCACTACGGCCGCTGGGTTCTTGTGGGCGCGCACTGGGGCTGGGTGCCTGGACCTCGCGTCGTGCGCCCGGTCTACGCGCCTGCGCTCGTCGGCTTTGTCGGCGGTCCCGGCTTCGGCCTGTCCGTTTCGTTCGGTGGAGGATTCGCCGGCGTTGCATGGTTCCCGCTGGGTCCGCGTGACGTTTTCGTGCCGGGGTATCGCTGCAGCGAGCGCTACGTTCAGTACGTGAACGTCACAAACACGCGCGTCGTGAACGTGACGGAAGTGACGCGGGTGTACAACACGAGAATCGTGAATCGCTCAGAAGTCGTGAACCACTACACCTACGAGAACAACTCGCGAGCGATCACCGCCGTGTCGCGCGAGACGTTTGTCGGCGCTCGGCCCGTGCAGGGAGCGGCCGTCCGCGTAAACGAGGAGCAGATTCGCAACGTGCGCGTCTCGGAGAGCGCGCCGTTGACTCCAACCAGGGCCAGCTACGTCTCCTCGACCGCACGCGTCGCTGTCGCCCGGCCGTCTGTGCCGCTCGCCAGCCGCCCCGTGGTTGCGCGCTTGAATCCCGCCACGCCTGTCAACCGCCGCGTTCCCGAATATACGAACGACAGCCACGGGTTCAATCAGCCACCGAACCGCGCGACGGGAAACACCGGAGGAGCGCAGCAGAACAACGGCTTCAGGCCTTTCACGCCTCCTTCGAACACGAACCGGCCGAACACCAACACGAACACGCCCGGCGGCAATCCAAACGTCAACCACGTTCAGGAGAATCGGACGAATCCTAATGTGAATCGCCCGAACGGCTCTTCGTCGGCTGAGAACGAGTCGCGGCCGGCGGTTCGGTATACGCCGCCCGTCAAGGCGAATGATCGGAACTACGACGTTCATCCGCCGCTCAATCACCCGAAGCCTCCTCCGAAGAGCGAGTCGAAGCCGTCAAAGCCGTCCAAACCGGACAAGCCCCACTCGGGCCGGTAGCGGCGCCTAATTGGCAATGTGCCCGCGGCGAAGCGATCCTTCGCCGCGGGTTCTGCTTCTCGTTCTGCTCCAGCCACGGCCGATACGCCCTGGGTAACTCGTTGAGAACGTGCCGGGAAGTTCCCTACAAAAAATAATAGGCAAGGGTTATTGTGGTTGGGACGAAGTTCGATTCAGGTGGGGCGTGCTTTGTCCATTCTTCTTTGTTTTGTTCACTTTACGGGCGCTCGCGCAATGACAAAGAATGGCGATGAAAGTGCCTGCTATCAAGTGACAGACTTAAAGTCCTAGGTGCGCCTGGGGTGTGCAATTTAGGCGCGTCGAGCAGTTATGTGGGTGTAGTTCAATCTGAAAAAACTGAGGTGTGTATGCGACCGAATGCAGTCCAGCCCGCAGCTGGTCTTTCCCGCTCTGTTCTGCCCAAGCTTCTGGCTCAGGTGATGGCCGTGATCTTCGCCCTGCTCGCGCTGACCGCTACGCGCGCGTCGGCCCAGGCCACATCGGGCGTAACCGGCGTGGTCACGGACCCTTCCGGCGCCGTCGTCGTGGGCGCCGACGTAACGCTGACGAATCCCGCTACCGGCTACCAAGCCGCGACAAAGACGAACGATCAGGGAATCTATCAGTTCCTTCTCGTTCCTCCCGGCAACGGCTATCAGCTGACCTTCAGCGCAGCGAATTTCCGCAAGCTCACGATCGCGGATGTAGCGCTCGGCGTCAGCGTAACGGAAACAAAGGACGCGCAATTGCAGGTCGGCGAACAGATGCAGCAGGTCGAGGTTACAGCGCAAGGTGAAGGAAGCATCAACACGGAGGACACCAGCATTGGCAACGTGATTCAACCCAACCAAGTCCAACAGTTGCCGATTCAGTTTCGCTTGAACGCGAGCGCAATTTTAACCTTGCAGCCCGGCGTGCAATCGGAAGGCGGAACGAACCAGTACGGGTCCGTCACGGGTTCCCGTGCCGACCAACAGACGATTACCGTCGACGGTCTGGATGTCACCGATGAAGTCGGCGGCTTCGCGTTCGACACTATCGGTGCCGCCCCTGTCGATTCGATCCAGGAAGTCCGCACCATCGTCGGGAGCGCCGATAGCTCCTACGGCCGCACCGCGGGCGCACAAGTGGACCTATCGACAAAGCCAGGGACGAACGAATTCCACGGGTCCGTCCGCGAATATAACCGCAACACGGATTTTGCAGCCAACAATTACTTCAACAACCTGTCCGGAATCGATCGCCCCGCGCTCATCCGCAACCAGTTCGGCGGAGACCTCGGCGGCCCTATACAGAAAAATAAGCTCTTCTTCTTCTTTAGTTATGATGGCCTTCGAGCAACTCAACCGCAACAGGAGCATCGCAATGTGCCGGTCGACGCGGTTCGGGCAGGCGGCCTAAACTACATTCACTCGGGCAACGATAGCTCGGGCAACCCGTGCACCGGGTCATCGCGCCTCAACACTGATCCCACTTGCATCACGACACTTGACGCCTCTCAGGTAAAAGCCATGGACCCGGCGGATATTGGGGCTGACCCGGGCCTTCTAAGCCTTTTTGGCAGCCGCTATCCCGAGCCAAACGCCCCGGGTGGCGGAGACGGAGTCAACTCGGAAGGATTCATCTTCAACGCGCCGTTCAAAACGAGGGACAATACGTTTATTGGCCGCCTCGACTACAACCTCAGTGCCAAGCACCAGATTTTTGCGCGCGGCACATGGGACCGCGACAACGGAGACGAATCCGCACAGCAGTTCCCGGGCGATCCGGAGGCGCTCACCAGCTTCATCGGCCACAACAGGTCCTTTGTTGTCGGCTACACCTACGACATTTCCGGTACCATGGCGAACAAGATTTACGCCGGGCTGACTCGCAGCGTGGAATTCTTCCCGGCGGACTATGCCCCGACGGCTCCGAATAATTTCGGCTTCGGATATTACACCGGCTTTAGCTCGCCTTACGGCGGCTTCGGCAGCCAGGGACGCAGCGTCGGCGTTCCCGAAATTCGCGACGAGTTCATCTGGCAGAAGGGCCATCACAATCTCGACTTCGGAGGAGACATCCGCCTGGTCCGCTACTACTCGGAGCTTGGGAACAGTATCAATTTCCTGACGATTGGCCTCGGCCCGAATTTCCAACAGTTGAATTCTAGCCTGCGGCCCTCGGACATCAACGCCGACCACGGAGCTCAGAACGAGTGGGATGGAACGTTCACCTCGATTCTCGGAAGTTACAGCGCTGCCAGCACTAATTTCTACTACGACACGCAAGGCAACCCTTTGGCCCTCGGTTCGGATGCGATTCGAAACTACGTATCCAATGAAGCCGAGCTCTATGCCCAGGATACCTGGCACATCTCGTCGGGTCTCACTTTTTCTTACGGCCTGCGCTGGGTGTACCACGGCGTTCCCTATGAACAGAATGGCTTTGAGTCCACCGGCAATTTGAGCGAGCAGGAACTCTTTGCCCCACGGGTTGCCAACGCTTTGGCGGGAGTCAACGGAAATGCCGCCGCCCCGATTATGTCCATTAACCTTGCAGGCCCGGCCAATCACGCTCCCGGCTATTACAATCCTGACTACCGGGATTTCGCTCCGCGGGTCGGTTTGGCATACTCGCCATCATTCACGAGCGGTTTTCTCGGGCGGCTCTTTGGCGACCGCAAGAGCAGCCTCCGTGTCGGCGCCGGCATCGGATACGACCGCGTGATGAATACACTCGAATTCGAGCTCGACCAGTTCAATTACCTGTTCAGCTCAATCGGAGTTCCTTTGGAATTCGGTACGGGATCGTCGGCTCACGATGCCTTGGCGAATGACCCCCGATTCACGTCACTATCGTCCGCCCCGGCCCCAGCCGCGACTCCTATCACCCACCCTTACACGCCCAACGTCGACTCGATGGGCAATCCGATTGGACTCGCCGAACTGGGTGGCTTCCCGGGTTTCTTCAACTTCGATCCGAAACTAAGATCGCCCTATTCGATTACCGCATCCCTGGGTTTCCAGCGCGAACTCCCGGGCAACTTCTTCTTTGAGGTCGATTATTTTGGCCGCTTCGGGCGGCGGCTCGCAGGAATTGGCGATGCGGCTCAACAGCTCAACTTTAAGGATCCGACGTCCAGCCAATTCCTAAACGACGCTTTTGGCGCAGTGCAGACCGAACTACAGGCCGGAGTTTCACCATACGCGGTAACGTCTCAACCTTGGTTCGAGAACCAAATGGGCCCTGCAGCGCAACAAAACCCATATGGCCCTACCTGCCAGGATGTACTCGAGGCATACTACGGGCCGGGACCAAACGTAAACTGCACGCAAGCGGCGGCGGTCTTCGATTACGGCCTTATTCCGTACGGCGACCTTTCAAGCACCGACCTCGTGCTCTCGGAACTTGGCCTACTCAATCCGAACACGGGGCTTCTCGCTCAGACAGGGTCTGCGGGTTACATCGGAAATTTTTCCGCTTCGAGCTACAATTCCCTCATCCTCGTTCTTCGCAAGAGGCTTTCGAACAATCTTCAGTTCGACTTCGATTACACTCTCGCGCATTCGATCGACAACGTGTCGGACGTAAACAACAGCTTCGTGGACTTCCAGTACTCGGCAAACGGCCTGATATGCGACCTTCGCAATCTGCGCACCTGCCGCGCGAGCTCTGACTTCGATGCACGGCACACGATCACCGCGAACTACATCTACACGCTGCCCGTAGGCAGGGGCCAACGGTTTCTGGGTAACGCTCCTAAATGGCTCGATGCAATTGTGGGCGGATGGGGGAACTCGGGAATCGTCGCCTGGCATTCCGGTTTTCCCGTAAACACGGGTACCGACACTTTTCCCATCGATTTCACGATGAGCGCTCCGGCCGTTTACGTGGGTCCGGCGTCCAACATCAAGCAACACATCACGACCGACACGACCACTCAAACGGTGCAGTTCTTCGCGAGCCAGACCGATGCCGTGGCCGCGTTCACCTATCCATTCGGTGGAGGCACGGGAAATCGCAATTTCCTGCGTGGGCCGAACTTCTCCAACGTCGATATGGGGATATTCAAGAACTTCACGATGCCATGGTCCGATGGGCAGAGGCTCCAATTTCGCGCAGACGCGTTCAACGTCTTCAACAACGTGAGCTTTGCGCCTCCTGGGGCTGATATCAACACCAACTTTGGAATTATCACATCTCAGGAGAACTCTCCGCGTGTCCTGCAGCTGGCGCTTCGGTATCAGTTCTAGCAGCGGACAGCACAACAAGGTCCAGCATTGCGGGCTCCGAAGTTTGGAGCCCGCTTTTCTTTTGCGGCGCAGATTCTGTGGGGTTGGACCGATGCGCGTGCTCTTCTGAGCCTCACTAGTGCCTCCACGAATTGGCGCGTTGGCCCCTGGGCGTGAGGCTGCGCGGAGGCTTTGGCGCTGCTGCGGGTACCTTGCGAGTGGCTATGGACGCGGAGGATTCTGCGGCGTGGGTGGCGTCGTTGCGGGAGCGGCTGCGTTGGGCGCCGGAGTGGCTTGCTGTAGCGCCAGATATGACCGCCCGAACGCGGCCTGATCCGTTCCCGCGCCGATCACGACGGCCTGAATCGCATAACGGCCGGTGGGCAGCTTCGAAAGCGGCAGGCTGATGCGGAATGACGCCGTATGCGCGCTCGCGTTGATTTCCGTGGGCGCGAGCAGCGGAGTCGCGTTGATCTGCAACCCCTTCCGGAAGAATATCAATCCCGCGCGCAGTGTGTTGGGATCGAACGACGCTCCCTTCTCCGGGTAGTATGCCTGGAAGAAAATGTAGAGCGTCTGCTGTTGTGTGAAGTAGCGCGTAACGCTCGGCACGATGGTTTCGCCATTCACGTCAAGCGGCGACGCGGTGAGCCTCGCCTTCAACCCCTCCGTCTTCGTCTGCACTTCGGGCGATTTCGCCGCGGGCACGATCTGGCTCGAGAGCAGCACCGAGCTGAGCGCCAATTTCTCGGGCGACGCCGGCGGCACAACGATATCCTGCTCGAACGTGCCGATTTTTCCCGACTCGTTCTCGCGCGCCACAAATTTCAGATGGTACGTTCCCGGCGCGAGCACCACCCCGCCCTGATACTGCAAATTCGCCTGGCTGATCTGCTGGTAACGCTCCGGATCGAGATTCACCGTGATGGTGTCGCGAAGCTGCGCCACCGCGAACTGGCTCGAACCTGCGCGAACTTCCGCCGCGAAATCGAATTCCGCCTCGCGCTTGCCGTGCTTCTCGGCCCAATCGAGAGCCGTCGCTGAAAGTTTCGCGTCTATTGGCACGTACGCCTGCCCGCCGCTGAGCCGGAAGATCGCAGTTTCGACGGCAATCGGCAGCTCGACAATCGGATCCTCGGAGTGGATCGCGTCCGCGAGCTGCTGGTCGCGGTCCGCGCGCTCGAGATGCTGGAAGTCGCGCGGCGCGTAGTAGCCGTTGCGAAAACGCACGTGCGCTCCCGGCACGGTCACCTTCACATGGACGCTGCGCCAGCTTCCGTCGTGCTTCACATTCGAGCCCAGGTAGTAGCCAATCAAGTAGTAGCCCGTGTTGTCCTGCTGAATCTTCGGGAACGCGTCGCTCAGGTCGCCGAGATCGAAGAACGTCTTTCCACCGGTGTCCGTCGAGAGGGTGGCCAGCGTGTCGCGCGAATCCTGCCGCTGATCCGTCTGATGAAACACGGCTGCGCCGCTAAAAAGAGACGTGCCCGTCGCGGAGTCCGTGGTGGCATCGCCGCCGGGAGGAGCGGTGTAGAGCCCGCGCGCATCGATGGAATAGATGGAAACGTCGGCGCGATTGGCCGCGTCCGTGGCCGCGCGCAACTCCGTTCGATTCTCCTCGCCGGTCTGCGTCACGCCGCTCGTGAACTCGATGATCGCCTTGCGCCCCGGAATGTCCGCAAGGACGTTCGCCAGTCCCTCGACCGCCGCCAGCTTCTGGTCCGTGTTGAAGACGTTGAATTCCGTCTCGTCCGGTGTGTACGCCGCGCCCGTGTAGCCCTGGACGTCGTATTCGCCTTCTTGCGCAGCCGCGTACAAGCCCGACGCAAGATCGGCCGAAACGCCAGGCGTTAGATGGTCGATTGCTTTCTGCAATTTGGCGCGATCGTTCGTGAAGTCCGCCCAAACGGAAAGCTTCGAACTGTATACAACCACCGCCACCAGGTCGGCGGGGCTCATCTGTTTCTCGATGAATTTCTTCGCGCCGTCGCGCGCCCGCAGCATGTCATCGTCGCCCATCGACGTGAGATCGAAGAAGAGCACCAGCATGCGGCGGTCGCGCACCTGATTCGTGATCGTCTCCTCTGGAATTGGCGTCGGGCTGTCGATCGGCACAACAATCGGCTTCGCCTCGCTGTTCGCTGCGCCCGCAGTGTCGATGGCTTCGATGTCCTCGTATGTGAAGAACGTCACGTTCTGCGACTTGCCGTTGTCCGTCACGACGAACTGCTCCGGCTTCAGCCCTTTGATCGGCTTGCCGGAATGGTCGGTCACTTCGACGTCGATGCGCACCAAATCCGATGTGGACCGCAATGGCACTGAGCGCCGTTGCTTTGCAGCAGCGGATTGCCGGGGCGCTGACGGCGCGGGCACCAGAGCGGGCGTGCCCTGCTGTTGCGTCTGCGCGCTTTGCCCGCCCGCCGCTTGAGATGCAGCCTGTTGCTGCGCCTGTGACTGCCCATCCGCAGCGCAAAGCGGCGCCATCACCAGCAGCATCGCCGGCACCCAACTCAGCATTTCGTTAATCGCGCGTCTCATCAGAAATTAAACCGTAGCATCACATCCATCGACCGCATCGCGCCCGCGCTGGTCACCTGCCCAAACAGCGGCGATCCCACCGTGGTGGCGATCCCACTGAAGCTCGGCGTGTTCGTCAGGTTCTGCACTTCCCAGCGCGCCATCACACTATGCTGGCGCTCGCGCGGCCCGAACCGGAACGACTTCGCCAGCGAGAAATTCCAACTGAAGCTGCATGGCCCTTCGATCGCCCCGCGCCGCTCATCGCCGTAGGTTCCCGTCGCAGGCACGGCAAAGGCGCTCGTATTGAAGAAGTCGAGCACTCCGCCGCCGCACACTCCCACATTCGGATTGCCCACCTGTTCGGCGCGCTCTGAAAAATTCGCGCCGGTGCCCGAATTATTGGATGCACCGCCGCCAAGATACGCTGTGAAAGGCGACCCCGTGTGCCACGTAATCATGTTCATCAGCCGCCAGTCGCCGAAGACGTGGTTCTCCCATCCGTGCGAGGCAAAACGGTGGCGCTCCCCGAACGGTAGCTCCCACATCGACATGAGGCGCACTTGGTGCCGCATGTCGAACGACGAAAGCCCCCATTCGGCGCCGTAATTCCCATCCTGCTGCACCACAATCGGCGAGCCGCCGCCGATCGAACTCGCGTTGTCGAGCGACTTCGCATAGGTGTAGAAAGCCTGGAGCATGATGCCGTGCGTGAACCGGTGCACCAGCCGCACCTGCAATGCGTTGTACAGGGAATTCGCGCCTGACTGGTCGTAGTCGAAAGCCGTCGCGTACGGAATCTCGAGGTTCGATTGCGTCTCAAGAGGATTGGTTCCGAGCGGCGCGCGATTTGGCGCACGGAAAAGGTCGAGGTCCGTTCCTTTCGTCCCCGTGTATGTCAACGTCAGAATCCAGTTCGGCCGCAAATCCGTTTCCGTCGAGAGCATCCAGATTTGCGCGTACCCGTCTCGATAGAATGGGTCGACGCCCGCCGTGTTCAGAATTGTCAGGCCGTTCGTCGACGTGCTCGCCGGAAATCCGTTCTGCAGCGTCAGCAGCTGCGACGCCGACGTGTACAGGTTGTCCGACTCGGCAAAGGGCGGCTGGTAGGCCAGGTAGTTCTGCGCCAGCGTCGTATACACGGAATCGTTGTAGAAAATCGAGTAGCCGCCGCGCACGACGGTTCGCGGCTTGATGGGAGGCACCCATGCGAATCCGATCCGCGGCGCGAAATTCGTGTAGTCGCCGTGAATCAGCGCGCGAGGATAAGTTCCGTTGAAGGTCCCCATCTGACCCGGCGTCACAACGTCCACGGCAGTAGCCGTCGCGTTCAAGTCGAGATTCGCAATGTGGTCGTAAAGCTCGACGGGCGGCGTCACCGCGCTGTATCGCAGCCCGAAAAGCAGGGTGAATTTCTTCGTCACGCGCCAATCGTCCTGCCCGTATGTGATGAACTCCCAGTTCCGAAAGTACGAATTGGCGTCGCCGGTCCGCAGTTGCGTGTTGTACGGCAAGCCGAGCAGGAAATCCGCGAACTCGTAATAGGGCTCGGTCGTCGCGTCTTCCAGAGGCCGTCCGGTCGAATCAACCTGGCTTGTCATCTGCCCCGTGAAGAGGAACCGGCCGCGCGGGTCCGGATCCGCCGCTGTATTCAACTGGATTCGCCGGATCTCACCGCCGAACTTCACCGTGTGCGAACCGTGCACCCACGTCCAACCGTCCATGAATCGGAGCGTCTGATTGCGCACGAGCGATGGCACCGGATCATTCAGGCTGCCGAGGCTGCTGAACGAAATTTCTGGAATGCCGTAATTGATCGGATCGGTCGAGACGCCCTCGATTCCCAGGTCGCCCGCGACGTTGTTCACGTACGAGTTGTCGCTCAGCAACTGCACGCGGCTGCGGCTCCAGTTGAAGCTGGTCGATTCCACCATTGTCGGCGACCAGTTGTGGTTCAGCGCCACGTTCACACTCTGGCTCAGCGTCGAGTTGTGCCCTGCAATCGACGCGAATGTTCCCAGCGTGTCCGAGCGCGCCGAATTGACGTTGTACCCGGCGTTCAGGCTCAATTTCGAATTGATGGTGTGCAGCAAATGAAAATTCACCGTGTCCGAGTTCTGCGGAGTCGTTGCTTGCAGCAGGTAGTTGTAGGTCTGCCCTTGCGCCCCCGCGGTCGGCGCGATGTTCGGCAGCGGGATGAAAGCCAGTAAGCCGCTGGCGGCACTGTTGATGGCTGGGACCTGGCAGCCGTTTCCCAGCACCGTCTTCGGGCTCGAGGGGTCCGAGAGATTCGACATTGGGTCGTACAGTGTGAACCCGTTTCCGACGTTGCAGAAATTTCCGCTGCGTTCATCCGACGTGGGAACCAGCGAAAACGTATCGACGCCGTTCTTCACCAGTTGGTGCTGATAGTTGAGGAAAAAATATGTCTTGTCGCTTCCGTCGTAGACGTGCGGAATCTTGAACGGCCCGCCAAGATTTGCGCCGAAGCGCTCGTTGTAGTTCGCGACCTTCGGGAAGTCCTCGCCCGTGATCGAATACGGCTTCGCATTCAGCGCCGAATTTGCGTACTGATCATAGAAACTGAACCGGACGCGATTGATCGCCTGCCGCGCCAGCCTGCTGCGGCCGGCGAAGATTCCGCCGCCACCGCCTGGCCCGCCTGGCCCGCCGCGCATTCCCGGACCGCCACCTGCAAAACCTCGCCCTCCTCCGCCACCTGGACCTCCGCCGCCAGGGCCTCCGGGGCCTCCAAAACCGCCTGGCCCTCCGCCCGGTCCGCCGAATCCACCGCCGCCTCCGGGTCCACCCGGCGCGCCGGGAGCCAACTCGCCGGGTCCGCCAAAGCCGCCCGGTCCAAATCCACCGGGACCTCCAAATCCGCCCGGCCCGTTCATGGCCATCCCTTGACCCACGGTCCCTTGCAGCAAGAATGAATTCGCCGAGGCGCTCGCGGCGTTTTCAGTCGAAACCGCAGCCGTCAGGTTCTCGCCTCCATTCGCTTGCCCGAGGCTCTCGTTCTCCTGGCCTCCGGCCCCGGCACCCGTCAAATCCGTCTGCTGGAACGTGCTCGACATCCCCTGCTGAATCGCGTTCGTCACTCCCGGTGGCAATTGCCCCATGCCGCCTCGGCGTCGCCCGCCATATCCGCCCTGGCCGCCCTGACCCTGGCCGCGCTGAGCGTTTGCGGAGTTGTTGGCTTGCTGCGTGCCGGTAGGCCGTGCATTCGTCGGACTCGCCGCATTGGCATTCTGTGCTCCGCTTGCAGCTCGAGTCGCCGGTTTTTCAGCGGGCGGCGCCGCCAATTCTGCGAGCGTCGCTACATTCAGCACCACCGGAATCGGACCCGCCGGCACAATCGGCAGCTTCACATCGATACTCGCTGCCTTGAACCCGATCTGGTTCACTTCAATGTGGTAATAGCCCTGCGGAAGCTGCGGGAAGACGAACTTCCCCGCCTCATCCGTCCAGCTGAGCCAAACTTTGTGTGTGTCCGTGTTCGTGATTCGGACGGTTGCGCCCGGCACCGGAACTCCGCCTGCCGTTTGCACCTGTCCGGTGGTGTTTGCCACCGTCTCTTCAGGAGCGCTCGCTTCCCCGCTTTGCGCTCCCGTTGTCTGTGAAGTTGATTGCGAGGCTGAGTGCGAGGATTGCTCTTGCGATCTTGTGGCTGCGGCCGTCGCGGTCGCCGTGCGCTCCGCCCAGCTTGCGTTCGGCGCCGTCAACAGCAACAGCGCCGCAATCGATGTTAGGGCCCGTCGAAGCATCGGAAGACTCACGCATCTCCTATCGCTCATCTCTTCGTGTGGTCGAGCTCCCGCTGCCCGCCCGGCCTGCCGCGAGTGCGTCCTGGCGTCCGCGCTTACGTTCACGCCCGCACCTTCGGCAGACCGGTTCAACGAACGCCTTTACTGGCTGCTGCTACCGCTGTCCGCTTTGCCCGGGTCGTACACCTGCTTGTACGTTACCGGCTGGTTGAATCGCTGATTCTCTATCTTCGACGTCACGATGAGCTGCTTGCCGTCCGGCGAAAGCTCAAACGTCCGCGTGGTCGTGCCGCCGCCGAATCCATGGCTCGTCGCGATCAGCTGACTTCCCTGCCACTGCGCCTCGGCCGGCGGAAAACTCCGTCCCATGCCGCCGCTGTTATCGTCAGTGGATTGCGCCTGCTTCTCGGTCGTCGCGAGCAGTCGCCCCGTGGCGCCGTTCACCTTCACGCCCGCGTCCGTCTGTTCGATGGTGAGCTGCTGCCACTCCGCCATCATGCCGCCTCCGCCACCGGGCCCGCGTCCAGGACGTCGCATGCCGCGCCCGCCTCCCATCCCGCCGCCACCCTGTTCGCTGCCGCCCTGTTCGCTGCCGCCGCCACTGTTGCCCATCGCTTCGCGCATCTTCGCGCGCGGGTCGTCACTCTGGTCCTGGTTTAGCTTCCACGTTCCCGCCAGATTCGGCTTCGCCGCTTGAGCCGTCGATTGCCCGGCTGGCTGAGCCGCCGGCTGGCTTTGCTGCGCCGCAGAACCTTGCCCGGAACCTCCGCCCGTCGCCTGCGCCCGCGCGCTCGGCGCGGGAAGCATGAAAAGAGCTGCCGCGCACGCCGCCGTTACCAGACTCGGACAAATCCTTCTCACCAACATCATCATTCCCTTTTTCACCTTCGTAACCTCCTGGTTCAATACCTCTCCATCTGAGACGCTGCCGGGCCAGGTTTCGGTACACCAGGTTATTCCGTCCATAGAGCCGCGAAGTTCCCGGAACCTGCCTTCCCGCTTCCTTTGCCAGGTCTCCCGTCTCCTGTATCATTTGTATTCAAATGCAAGACGCCTCCGCACAAGTCGCCCGCGTGAGTCAAATGCGCCTCGCCGTCATCGGCGCAGGGAAAATGGGCGGCATCTTGATTGACGGCTTTCTGAAGCACAATCTGCTTCCGCCCGCTAACATTCTCGCCACGGTGCAGCATACCGAGGCCGGCCGCAAGGGCGCGCTCCCCGCATCCGTCGCTCTCAGCTCCGATAATCGCGCCGCTGCCCGCGCCGCCGACTTGATTCTGCTCTGCGTCAAGCCTCAGGTGGTCGGCCAGATTCTCGAGGAAATCCGTCCGGACGTGACTCCACAGAAAATCGTCGTGTCCATCGCCGCTTCCGTCCCCACTGAATATATGGAAAAGCGCCTCGCCGCCGACATTCCCGTGATCCGCGCGATGCCCAACACGCCTTCGATGATCGGCGCCGGAATCACGGCTATCGCCAAAGGCAAGTTCGCGTCGCCGGCGCACCTCGACCTCGTCCGCACCCTCTTCGATTCGGTCGGCGCCACCGTGGTTGTCGACGAGAAAAATATGGACGCGGTCACCGGCCTTTCCGGCAGCGGTCCCGCCTTCATGTACATCATTCTTGAATCACTCGCGGAAGGCGGCGTGAAGATGGGTCTCTCGCGCGAGCTCGCCACGCTGCTCGCGGCGCAGACTGCCCTCGGCGCGGCGAAGATGGTCCTCGAAACCGGCCATCACCCCGCGCTTCTGAAGGACACCGTCACCACACCCGCCGGTTGCACCATCGACGGCATTCTGGAACTGGAAGAGGGCGGACTACGTGTCACGCTGATTAAGGCCATCGTCAAGGCCTCGCAGCGCGCCCGCGAGCTTCTTTTCACCGACAAGTAGCTCGCGAAACCCTCCGGGCGGCTCCGGCGCCGGTTACGTCCCTGGCAAGCTTCGCAGAAAATCTTTCACGATTGCCGCTGTCTCCACCGGCTTCGCCAGCAAAATAAAGTGCGGCCCGTCCACATCCACGGCTCGCACCTTTCGCCCGCGTGTTCGAACGTCGTCGCCCGCTCGATTCGGCACCACCCCGTCGCGCCGCGCTCGCAAATCCAGAATCGGCACATCGATCTGCGCAAGCTCGTTGGTCAAATCGACGCGCAGCAATTCCCCGATGCGCGCTCGCAGCACGCTCTTCGCCACGCGGTCGCGCGCGTCGGTCAGCTTCGCTCGCACCGCGTCTGACACCTTTGCCGGGGCAAAGATATCGCGCACGAGCGACACGATCGGCCCCGTCACCGGCACATATGGCGCTGCCCTGCGGAGTTTCCGCAGCACGGCTCGCGGATATTTCGCGAACGTGCAGCACAGAATCAAGCCCACCAGTCCCGGCGGCCGCGAGGCCGCAATCGAAATCGCCAGCGGCCCGCCGAACGATTCGCCCAGCAGCACGAACGGCCGCTTCGCCGGAAGAACCGCTCGGGCAAGCTCCTCGAGCTGCACGTAGCTCCGAAACTCCTGGCACGGGTATGCCACCACGATCGTTTCGATCCCCGGGCCCAGCGCCGCGATAAAATCGGCAAACAGCAAGCCCGTGCCGTCAAGCCCCGGCAGCAACACCAAGGTGCTCATACTCACATTTTAGCGATGTTCGAGGAGTCCCAACCGGCCGAATCGAAATTCACAAGTGCGATGCAGGTGCAGCCGCCGCTTCGATATGACCCACCGCATGAATCTCCACCTGCACCGTATCGTTCACGCGCAGAAGAAATGCGTTCGCGTTCTTCAATCCCCACTTGGTGTAAGGCACGCCGAAATGCGTCGTTGCGCGTACTTCCCCGCTTTTGCCGCTCTCCACTGAAAAGGTCAGCGTCATCGGATGATCCTGCCCATGCAACCGCAGCACGCCGTCCACGTCGACCCGCGCCGTACCTTGCTGCGGCATTGCCCCCTTCACGCGCGTCGGCGAAAACAAAATGTCCGGATATTTCGGGCTCTCCAGAATCTCGTTATGCATCTTTTTGTCCCGGGTGTCGTTCCCGCTCTCGCCGCTCGCGGCATCTACACCAATTTCCCCGCTCGCCTGCCCCGTGGACGCGTCCCACCGCATCCGCCCGTTCTTCAAATGAAATGTCCCGTGCACCATGTGCAGCGTGCTGTCCACGCTGAACGCGATCGTCGTCTGCGCCGGATCGAATACCACGCTCGTCTCCTGTGCACGCGCCGCGCCGCAGCAGCATAGCAGCGCCAAGACCAGCGCAACTGTCACCGCCACACGCGAGCGCGCTCGCATCCAGTTCTGCTCCTGCGTCCGCCCTCGCTTTGCTCTGCCGCGCCTCATGCCCAAAGAACCCGCCAGCCCAGATTCATCACCTCAGCCGCATTCAACTCGCCGCCGCTGCCCTCCTGCGCATGCGCCGCCAGCATTCTTGCAAATATCTCGGGACGCTTCGCAAATAGCCGCAGCACCCTCCTTTTCACCCACGCGCGCGAATCCATCAGCAGCAGGAGCCTCGTCATTCGCACGGCGTTCGCCGTGATCCGCTCGTGCGCCGTGGCGTACGACGCCAGGTCCTCGCGCGACAGCGCCTCTCCCAGCGCCACCGCCTCCTCGAATGCCAGGCTCAGCCCCTGCCCCGCGATTCCGTCCAAGGCGCACGATGCGTCTCCCACAAGCGCCGTGCGTCCGCGCACCACCTTTCGCGCCTGTCGCAGGATGCTTGCTGCACCAGTCTCCTCCGTCAGCGCTCTGGCTCCCTCAAGCCTCTTCACAATCTCGGGAAATTCCCGCAGCGCGCCTCCGATTCGCACGCGCGGATCGCTCGTCAGCAGCACCACGCAGATCTCTTTCGCGCCAGTCGGCGTCAGGAACATCTGGCATCGCTCGCCCCAGTGCACTTCCACTCGATCGCTCCACGGCGCAATCTCGTAGTGCCGCCGGAACCCGAAGCGCAAACGGCCTCGCTGCCGCATGTCGATCCCCGCGCTGCGCCGCACCATCGAATTCTGCCCATCTGCGCCAATCAGCCAGCGAAACGATACGCGCTCGCCGTCCACCTCCACACAATCCGCGCGTATCGCCGAGATTCGCGCGCCCCACACGAATCGCACGCCTGCCGCCGTCGCGCGCTCTGTCAGCAACGAATGCAACACTGTGCGGCGCAAACCATACGCCTCTCCATTCGGAAACGCAGCCTCCGCGCACACCCCGCCGCCGCAAAAGCGAACTCCCTTGAATGGAATCGCAGCTCCAGGAGGAATCTCTACGCCTAGCTCCCACAGCGACGCCACGCCGCCGGGCAGCAGCCCTTCACCGCATGTTTTGTCGATTGGAGGTTTGCGACTCTCGAAAACGGTGACTCGAAAACCCTTCAGCCGAGCCGCGATGGCCGTTGCGATTCCAGCGGGTCCCGCGCCAACGACGACAACATCCGGCTGCATGAACCCCGCTTTCTTCGCTCGGTCACCATCGCAATAGGACCAGTTCCGAGCAGAACCCGGGCCCCATCGCAGCGAGAATGCTCAGTGCGCCCGGTTCGGGCCGCCGGTGCATGTACACATCCTCCAGCACCAGCAGCACCGACGTCGACGAAATGTTGCCCACTTTCCGCAGGCAGTTCCACGACGCTTCCAGGTCTTTCGCCGTGATGTTCAGCGCCGTCGCGGTCGCTTCCAGCACCTTCGGGCCGCCGGTATGCATCACCCAGCTAGTGATGTCGCTTCGCTTCAGCTTTTGCTCGCCGAGGAACTCGTCGACATCGTGCCCCAGGTGCTTCACCACGGTATCCGGAACTTCCGGTGACAGTACGATGCGGAAGCCCTTCTCGCAGATGTCCCAGCCCATCACCCGCTCTGTGTTGGGATAGAAGATCGACTTCGTCGCCAGAATTTCCGGCCCCTTCGATTCCATCTCCGACCCCACCACGATCGTCGCCGCCGCTCCATCGCCGAAAAGAAGTGCCGAGATCAGGTGCGCCATCGAGAGGTCATCGCGCTGCAGCGTAAGCGAGCACAATTCAATCGAAAGCAGCGCCGCCGCCTGATCCTTGTATCCGTGAACGTAATCGGCCGCGCGCGAAATTCCTGCCGCTCCCGCCACGCATCCCAGGCCGAAAATCGGAATGCGCTTGATGTTCGGCGAAAGCCCCATGCGATTCACCAGCCGCGCATCGATCGACGGCGCCGCGATTCCCGTCACAGACGTCACGAAAATCGCGCTCAAATCCTCCGGCTCCAGCCCCGCTCGCGCCAACGCCCGGCACAGCGCCTTCTCGCCCAGGTCCAGGCTGTGCTTGATCCAGCAGTTGTTCGCCTGGCCCCAGGTGTTCATCTGCTCGTAGAACTCGATCTTCTCGACGGTGAACCGCCCGTCCACCTTCATGCTGTCATCCAGCCGGTCGAGAATGTCGGGATTCGGCAAGCGGTGCCGCCAATCGTTCTTCAGCGCTTCCGTCAACAACTCTTGCTTGTAGTAGTTCTCAGGAAAGGCACTCGCGACGCTCGCGATTCTCATCCACGTGCTCCTTGGGCACACTCGCCGGGCATCTCAGCTAATTATGACAGAGTACGACGCACACCCGTATCCGGGCATTGCTCCCCGAGGCGCCGACCCCTTTGCCCCCATCGACCCCATCCGGGCAGCCCGGGACGCGCAAACTTACCCTTTCTCGGCCAAAGGTTCAATCTTTTGTTGAGGTTTTTGTTCAGCTGCTGCGCAAGGCCTCGATCGGGTTGATGCTCGAAGCGCGCCGTGCCGGAATGTATCCCGAAGCCGCCGCCACCACCAGCAGCGCCGCAGCCACTCCGAGGTACGTCGGCAAATCCCACGGCGAAGTGGCAAACAGCAGCGACGCAATGGCTTTGGCCGTCGCGAGCGCCACCATCGTCCCCAGCGCCATGCCCGCCAGCGCCAGCCGCAGCGTGCTTGCCAGCACGTCGCGCCGCACGCGGCCGGCGCTTGCCCCGAGCGCCATCCGTATCCCGATCTCCGGCCTTCGCCGCGTCACCGAATAGGAGATCACGCCATAGATTCCGAGCGCCGCCAGCAGCAGGCCCAGGCTCGCGAACGCCGTCACCAGCAGCATGAAGAAACGCCGCGGCGATTCAGCGCGGTCCACGATTGTCCGTATGGGACGAAACTCCGCCGCCGGCTGCGTTGGATTCAACTTGCGAAGAGCCTCCATCACGCTGCCTGCAAGCGCTGACGGAGGCAGGCCCGTGCGGATCACCAGTTGCGCGCCCTCCGGCCCCTGCTGCATCGCCGGATAATAGATCTGCGCGCCGCCTCCCGTCTCCACATTCTCTTCGTGGACATCATCAACCACGCCTACCACCCGATCTTCTTCTTTGCCTCGCATCAGGATCTGGCCCACCGCCTCCTCCTTCGGCCAGTAGAGACGCGCCGCCGACGCATTGATCAGCACGACTCTCTCGCTGTTCGGCCCGTCGGCCCAGGTGAAATCGCGTCCACGCAGCTTCATCCCCATCGCGCGGACGAATCCCGGCGTCACCACATAAACCAGCGGCTCCGGCAATTCACCTCGTCGAAACGTCTTTCCTTTTGGCTCAGGCGCGTCCCACGACCGGTTCGGTCCCAGCGGAAGGTAATCCGCGATGCCCGCAGCCTCGACGCCCGGCAACGCGCTCACTCGCTCAATAATCTGCTGGAAGATTGCCCCGCGTTTCGCCTCGCTAGCCTCGTTCGAGGCTGCGCTGTCGTCATAAGCGATCTTCACCGCCGCTGCGTGGTCCGGCTGAAAGCCCAGGTCGATGTCGAGAACCCTTAGGAAACTCCGCAGCAGCAACCCCGCGCTAACCAGTAGCACGCACGCCAGCCCAACCTCCGATATCACCAGCACGGCCCGCACGCGCTCGTGTTTCCGCCCCAGTCCCGCGCCTGCGCCGGAATCCTTCAGTACCTCCTGGATGTTCCCGCTGGCCATCCTCAGCCCTGGAAGCAGCCCGAAGATCATCGCCGTGAAGATCGCCATTAAGACGGTCCACCCGAGCGCCTGTCCGTCGATTCGCAAGCTCCCGATCAGCGGCAGCGCTACCGATCCCTGATGCGCCAGCCACTCCACCAGAACAAAAGCCAGTCCCACGCCAACGATTGCGCCCGCTCCCGACAGCATTAAGCTTTCCATCAAAAGCTGCCGCACGATGCGTCCCCGGCTCGCCCCCAGCGCCCCGCGCACTGCAAACTCCTTCGCCCGCGCCGCCGCTCGCGCCAGCAGCAGGTTCGAGAGGTTCACTCCCGCGATCAGCAGGATCGCGCCCACAGCGCACCACAGCGCAATCAGCGAACGCCGCAGCTTGCCCGTGACGTAGTCCTTCAGCGGCACGGGAATCAGTTGCCCCTTATAGCGTCCGAGTGAGTCCGGATATTTCGTGTTGAAATAGAGATTCGGCGCCACGCGCTTCGCGTCATCTAGCGCTTGCGCCACGCTGACGCCGGGCTTCATCCGCGCGAAAAGCGTGACGATGTTGCCCCAATCACGCTCCAGATTCAGGTCGAGCGGCGTGAACAGGTCCACCTTCTCGCCCGGCGAAAACACTGCGCCAAAATCGAAGCTGGCCGGCAGCACGCCCACGACCGTTATCGACTTTCCGTTCAGCTCGATGCTCTTCCCCACAATCGCTGGATCGGCCGCGAACTGCCGCCGCCAGTACGCGTCCGTTAGCAGAGCTACCGGATGCGGTCCGCCGCGAACCTCGTCTTCCGTGAACAGCCTCCCCATCTTGGGCGCCACGCCCAGAACTTGGAAAAAGTTGCCGATAACTTCGATTCCCGTCGCGGACTCCGGCTCGCCGCGGCCCGTCAGCTGCAGGTTGTCCGGCGTGGTGAACGCCTCGTACCCGCTCACATCCTGATACACGCGGCTCTGCGCTCGAAATTCCTCGTACGCGTCGGCGGTGTACGTCGCGCACGAAAGACCGCACTTCGTCGGCGGCGGCGCGATCCACACCAGTTGCTCCGAGTTGGGAAACGCGAGCGGCCGCAGCAGCAGCGTGTTCACCACGCTGAACACCGCCGTGTTCGCTCCGATCGCCAGCGCCAGGATCAGGATCGACACCGCCGCAAAAGCCGGGTCGCGCACCAGCGTCCTGCACGTATGCCGCACGTCTTGCACTGAATCCGTCCAGTAGTCCGTCAGCCGCTTTCGCCGCTCCATTTCCTCTCCCATCGTTACGCCCGCCTGTTGCACCGCGCGCAGGTCGCCGAATTGCCGTTCGGCCTCTCGCCGGGCGTCTTCCGGACTCCACCCCTGCGCGACGAGGTCATCGATTTTCGCCTCGAGATGAAACCGCAGCTCATCCTTCACGTCCGCGGCCGGATCCGGTCCCGCCATTCGCGCGTATCGCCGCCAGAGTGGACTCCGCGTCATCCAATCTCCTCCGCCACCGGAGGCCGCGTCGCATCCAGGACCTTTGCCACCGCCGCGGCATATGCCTCCCACGTCTTCATTTCATGACGCAGTTGTCGCCGCCCCGCGGCCGTCAGCCGGTAGAATTTCGCCTTGCGATTGTTCCCGGAAAGCCCCCACTCGGAATCGAGCAGTCCCTTGCTTTCGAGTCGCCACAGTGCCGGATAGAGGGTCCCCTCTTCGACCAGCAGCGCGTCGTCGCTCTGCCGCCGAATCAGGCTCGTGATCGCGTACCCATGCAGCGGGCCCCACACCAGCGCCTTCAGGATCAACACATCCAGTGTCCCTCGAAATAATTCCAGTTTGGCGTCGTCCATCCGCTCCCCTTGTATTCCAAGGGAAGCAGTCTGCCACGCATCCCCTAGAAACACAAGGGCAACCCGCCGTCAGTCCACCGGAGTCGCTCTTTGCGGGCTTCACCAAAAGGACCGCGACCCACCCGCCTCGCTGCCCGACTGAAGGAAACTCCCTCTGGAAACTTTCTGATCCCGCGCTATACTCGCATCATGCGACATCTCGTCGATATCGGCAACCCTGCCGAGAAGGAGGTGATCCAGTGAGGTTCGGTTTACCTTGACGCAGTAGAGGAGGCGCCTGTGAGCTTACCCGGGCGCCTCTCTCCTTTTTTCCGTGTTCTTCCCCGTCCTCCCCGTCTCTTTTCCGCGGTCGACTATTCGTATCTCAACGCAACCATCGGATCTACTTTCATCGCCCGCCGCGCGGGGATATAGCACGCGAAGAGCGCGACCAGCATCAGCAGAATCGCGACTCCCGCGAACGTCGCAGGATCGTCGGCGGGAATTCCGTAGAGCATCGCGGACATGAAACGAGTGAGGCCCATCGCTCCGGCAATTCCAATAGCCGCGCCGATGAGCGCGAGCAACATTCCCTGACCGATGACGAGGCGCAAGAGATCGCCATGGTGCGCACCGAGGGCCATGCGAATGCCGAGTTCACGGGTGCGGCGCGCGACTTCGTAGGAGAGCAGACCATACAGGCCGATGCAGGCGAGCACAAGGGCAAGGGCCCCGAAGCAACTGGACAGCCGGGACATGAGACGTTCCTGAAAGAGGATTTGGTCGATCTGTTCGGTCTGGGTGCGCACGTCGGTGAGCGGCAGATTGTCACCCGCCTGCGAAACGATTTCGCGGACGTTTTTCACCAGAGCGGTAGGATTCGCAGCGCTGCGCAATTCGAAATGCGCGCTGTTGCTGACAAGCGGCAAAAATAGGATGGGTGCCGTTTTTCTGCGCAATTGGGCGTACTTTGTGTCGCCTGCGACGCCGACGATGGTGTAGCCGGGTCCGGGATTTGGAATGTCATCGCGGTCGGCGTCGCCCAGGTGCAAGCCCATCGGATTTTTGTCTGCCAGGTATTTACGCGCGAAAGACTCGTTGATGACGACCGGAACAGCCGCGGAATGAGAGTAGGCCTCATCGAGCGCTGTGGGTGAGGTAGATGCGGACGGCGACGGATTTGCCTTTGTCACAGCCGCTTCCCGGGTTTTCTCTGCGGCATTGGTCGCAGCCGCTGCCGCAAAATCAGCCGACGAGAACGCGCGGCCCGCGAGAATGGGAATGCGCATGGTGGGGAAGAAATTGAGGCCGACGCGAAGCTCGCCGGTGTTGGCGTACTCCTTTGGCGCCGCTCCATCAACGTGGACGTCGCCAGCGGACCAGCCGCCATCCAGGAGCGCGTCTTCGGAATAGCTCACGGAGCTGACTCCGGGAAGGACGGCGAAGCGCTGCTGCAAATTGGCGTAAAGCTGCTGCGTTTGCTCATCGGTGTAACCGGCGATCGTCGGATCGACCCCGAAGAGCAGGACATTCTGCGCGTCGAAGCCGGGATTGATGCTGCGAAGATTGCGCAGGGTGCGGACGAGAAGTCCGGCGCCGACGAGGACGATCATCGAAAGGGCCACTTGCCCGACGACGAGGGCGTCGCCAAGACGAACCCGACGGCCGGCGGGCACCACCATACCTTCGAGAGAAGAGGCGCTCTCTTTTAAGGATGGCGTCAAATCAACGCGCGAGCTGCGTAGCGCGGGCGCGAGGCCAAAGAGAATTCCGGTGAGAAATGTGATGACCACGGTGAAGAGGAGCGTGCGCCAGTCGAGCGCGACAGTGAAGGAAAAGGGCTGGCCGGAGCCGTTGGAAAGCAGGTTGGTAATCGCGCGGACGCCCCAGACGGCGACGAGAACCCCTAGCGTGCCTCCGGCGACGGCGAGCAGAACGCTTTCGGTAAGAAGCTGGCGAATGATACGCCTGCGGCCGGCTCCGAGCGCGAGACGAACGGCGATTTCCTTTTGGCGGGAGGCGGAGCGCGCCAGCGTGAGTCCGGCGACGTTAGCGCAGGCGATCAGCAGAATGAAGGCGACGATGGTCATGGTCACGTAGAGCGGAGGCGCGATCTCGCTGGTTTCCCCATTGAGCGCCGAACGCAGCGGACGAAGCGTGATGATGGGAGCGTCTTCGGCTTTGGAGAGCGGCGAGGCGCCGTGAAGCACTTCGTTGCGGAAAATTCTGGTGGCGGCGGCTTGCGCCTGGCCCACGGAAGCGCCCGGCTGGAGACGGCCGATAATCACGGCCCACCAGTTGGCGGGGTCTCCGACACGGTCCTGGTTGTGCCACCACTCGCCGCGGACGGTGTCAGCGATCGAGAACGGCATGAACAAATCGAGGGGCTTGCCGGGCGTGAGATTGGTGAAGTGCGGGTCAGCCACGCCGACGATCGTGACGGTCGTGTTATCGAGTCGCACGGTTCGGCCGACGACTGATGGAGCGGCTCCGAAAGCGCGAACCCAATAGGGGTAACCTAAAACGATGACGGGCGGCGCAGAGGGCGAGTCATCGGGGAGAGCCAGAGGGCGGCCGAGAATCGTGTTGACGCCCAGAGTTGAGAAAAAATCGCCGGAAACATAGAGCCCGCGGACGATGCTGGCGGCGCCGTTGCCGCTGAGGTCGACGTCTAGCGGGCCGGCGAAAGCGGCCGTGCCGGAGAAAACGCCGGCTTGCGCGCGGACAGTCTTGTAAAACGGTACCGAAAATGAGCAGTCGCCGATTCCAGTTTCATCCGTGCAGTCGCCATAGTCGCTATGGCCGTGAAGTTTCGGGTTTGCACGGGCCCTCCATCTGAAAACCACGAGTTGTTGCGCGTCCTTTACCGGTATGGGGCGCAAGAGAACAGCGTCGAGGAAGCTGAAGATGGCGGTGTTGGCGCCAATGCCGAGAGCGAGCGTGAGGATGGCGACGGCGGCGAAGCCCGGCGCTTTGCGCAGCACGCGAAGGGCGTAATGCAAGTCCTGCCAGAGCAAATCAAGAAACATCTGCGCGTCCGCCTCGATCACGCGCTCTTTCATGGCGGCCCGGCTGCCAAATCGCAGCACTGCCTGACGCCGCGCCTCCTCCGGCGACATCCCGGCCGCTATGTTGTCCGCCGTGCGCATCTCAATATGCGACCGCAGCTCCGCCTCGATCTCTTCATCCAGCTTTGACCGCCGAAACAGATTCGCGATTCGCCGAAGAATGGACATGGCTCACCCCTGCGCGTACCGCAACACCGCGCGCACGCCTTTCACCACCTGTTCGAAACTTTCTTCGGCCTTGCGCAATTCCTTCTGGCCTGCAGCCGTCAGCCGGTAGTATTTCGCTTTGCGATTCGTGTCCGTGAGTTTCCATTCCGAGTGAACCCATCCGCTCTGCTCCATCCGGTGCAACGCGGGATAGAGCGAACCCTCCTCCACCGACAACAGCTCGTCCGACGCCCGCTGGATGTGCAGCACGATTCCGTAACCGTGCAGCTCCCCCATCTGCGAAAGCGTTTTTAGCGTCAGCAGATCCAGGCTTCCCTGAAGATCGTTTCCCGCCATTTCCGCCACCCCTAGACAACTTAGCCTGACAAACAATTACCCCTAGAATGCTAGGTATGTCAAGGACATTCTCGCCCTGCCGCCCGAGCCCTCTGCGTCCCGTGTGCCTTTTACCGGCAAGGACGCAGGTCCGGAGCGACACTGGCTCCGCTCCGGAGCAGGTCTCTCGCGCTGCCTCGCACTCTGATCGGCGCGGAGCCACTCCCGCCCCAATGTTTTTTTCATCTTTTTTCATTTTTCCTCGATTCCTGACCACAAACCGCGATTTCGTAACTCCAATTGTTCCCGTGCCTTGCAGACCTGGATCACACGTGTCAAGTTGCCACGCATGATAAAATAGTGTCAGTAGGAAAATGAGAGATTAGAGGCACAAATCGGATGCTCCGGCGACCTTCTCCTCCCAACCGTCGGACGCTCTCCACCAAAATTCTAATCTATACACTGAAGATTAGAAATCGCCGCAACCCTCAGCGAATCAGCAGCTTACATTTTTCTAATCTATACAAATCCGGGGCCTTTTCTGGCACTTCTTACGGCTCGCTTCCCTTGTCACGCCTCCGCCGTTGTAACCTTTTCACCCATCGCCGCAAAACGTCACGGCGGCAAACTCCTTCCTTTTCAATGTCTTCCGGTGGCGACAACTGTCTACTTCCCCTGACAGCCGCATTCTGCCTCATGCGACCTAATCCCTTTGCTGTCATCAAAATACATAGCGGCACCGATTGGAACGCCTCGTGCCAATTGCTAGTCTCGAGGCAGACATATGATCTCCTTGATTCTGGTCGGCATCGTCGCAGTGCTCGCGTTCCTGTGCCTCTCGATCGTCCTTCCGGAGATCAAGAGCGGGAAATAGCCTCCTTCTTTTCGCTCCGCTCCCCGCAAATCCAATTCTCGCGCCTTCTCCGCCCGCTTCGCCGCCTTGCAAAACACCTTCGCATGCCCCATCATGTTTGGCTTTGGTTCCGACCGGCGCGTCGACTGGGGTTGCGCGCCCTTCTTCTTCATCTTCAGGGGGAAATGGAATGCGAAGGCCTGTAACTATTGCTCCGCCCAAGGGCAGGCTCGGCGTGCTGACGCCCGGTATGGGCGCCGTCAGCACCACCTTGATGGCCGGCGTCGAACTCGTACGTCAGAACGCCGCGGTGCCCGTCGGCTCTCTCACTCAAATGGGCACGATTCGCCTCGGCAAGCGCACCGAATCTCGCGCCCCAAAAATCAAGGACTTCGTTCCTATCGCGAAGCTCAGTGACCTCGTCTTCGGCGGCTGGGACGTCTACTCTGACAACGCCTACGAAGCAGCCACAAAGGCTGGCGTTCTCGAATCCCGCGATCTCGACAGGGTTCAGAAATTCCTGAAAAGCATCCAGCCCATGAAGGCCGCCTTCGACCAGAACTACGTCAAGAACCTCCACGGCCCCAACGTCAAAAAAGCGAAGACGAAGCTCGATCTCGCCGAACAAATTCGCGAGGACATCCAGCAATTCAAGAAAAAGAACAGGTGCGACCGCCTCGTCATGGTCTGGTGCGGTTCTACCGAAGTTTTTATGAAGCCCGAAGAGGCTCACAAGGACATCGCCACCTTTGAGAAGGCGATGAAGACCAACCACCCGGCCATCGCGCCTTCGATGCTCTACGCCTACGCCGCCATCAGCGAAGGCGTCCCCTTCGCCAACGGCGCGCCTAACCTTACCGTCGACATTCCCGCTCTCCAGGAATTCGCGAAATCGAAGCACGTCCCCATCGGCGGCAAGGACTTCAAGACCGGCCAGACGCTGATGAAAACGATTCTCTCGCCCGGCTTCAAGGCGCGCATGCTCGGCGTCACCGGTTGGTTCTCCACCAATATTCTCGGCAATCGCGACGGCGAAGTTCTCGACGATCCCGGCTCATTCAAAACGAAGGAAGAATCAAAGCTCGGCGCCCTCGAATACATTTTCCAGCCGAAGCTTTATCCCGAGCTCTACGGGAAGTTCTATCACAAGGTCCGCATCAACTATTACCCGCCGCGCGGCGACAACAAGGAAGGCTGGGACAACATCGACATCTTCGGCTGGCTCGGCTATCCGATGCAGATCAAGGTCGACTTCCTCTGCCGCGATTCGATTCTCGCGGCGCCCATCGTGCTCGACCTCGCGCTTTTCTTCGATCTCGCGAATCGCGCCGGCATGCGCGGCATTCAGGAGTGGCTCAGCTTCTACTTCAAGTCGCCGATGTGCGCGCCGGAACTTTATCCCGAGCACGATCTCTTCATTCAGCTGATGAAGCTGAAAAACACACTGCGCTGGATGATGGGTGAGGAGCTGATCACGCACCTCGGCGCCGAATATTACGACTGAATCGGCGCGATTCGCGCGGAGTAATTTTTAGCGCTTCTCGCTTGACGCGATGTGCGATTCGCTTCGGCGCAATTGTCAACGCGATCCGCCAGCGCGATTTTCCTCGCGCCATTCCTTCAGCGCGCCGCCTATTTTGAAGAGCCAATCTCCTGCAGCAATTCGCGCACCGCGGCGTCGAGCTGCGAATCGCGCCCGCTGAGCTCTTCGCCCACCGGCCGCGTCACCGCAATGTCCACCGGACGCGGATGCATCTCCATCGGCTCGCCTTCCGCCGTCGTGATCCGGATCTCCGGCAGCCGCACGATCGATCCGTCGATCAGTTGCGTTCCGCTGGTGTAGATGATCCATCCTGCGGTCGGCTCGCCCACCACCTTGCCCAAGTGCAGCGCGCGATAGCCTTCCGTGAAATCCTCGGCATCCGAAAGCGATTCCCGATTCGTCAGCAGAATCGTAGGACGTCCCAGCGCGCGCTGCCCCAGCAACGGCCGCGCCTCCGCGCGCGGCAATCCACGCGGCGTCATCTCCAAATAGTTTCGCCGCGCCAGCACGTCGATCGCGTAGACGTTGACGAATCCGCCGTTGTTCCCCCGCACGTCCACCACCACGCCTTCCCTGCCCTCGTTCTGCGAATCCAGATCCATGTACAGCCGCTCGAGCGACGCCGACGACATGTCCTCCATGTGCACGTAGCCCAGTTTGCCGCCGCTGATCTTCTCGACGTACGCGCGTTCCTGATCCACCCATTGCCGGTAGACCAAGTCGCCCTCGCTCTGAATCGGCCGCACCACAACTTCGCTGTCCTTCTCTCGTGCCAGCTTCAGCACCACGCGACGCCCGATCTTGTTTTCGAGCAGTTCGTCGAAATTGGTGTGCGCGCCAATCGCTACGCCGTCGACCGCCTCGATCTCGTCGCCCGCTTTGATCCCCGCAATCGCCGCCGGCCCGAGCGGCACAACCTCGGTGACGCGCAGCTTCCCCGAACTTTCATACGCTGCCTGATCGAAGCGGACGCCAATGTGCCCATCGCTGTGCTCCGGGTGGATGGCCCCCGAGCGAAATCCCGAATGCGACGAATTCAGCTCGCCAACCATCAGGTTCATCAGTTGCCCAACCTCTTCCGGCGTGCGCGACTCGGCCACCAGCGGCTCATATTCGTCGTGTACCCGGTTCCAGTCGACGCCGTTGAACTTCGAGTCGAAGAAGTTGTCGCGAAGGTACGTCCACGCCTCCTTGAACACCTCCATTTTTTCCTGCGCGAAATTCACGTCCATCTCGGCGGACACGGCAAGCGGCTTTACTTGGCGCGACTCGATCGCAATCGAATGAATCCGGCCACCTTCGAGATAGAAGACTTCCTTGCTGTCAGGCGTGAATTGCGCATCGGACTTGAATCCCGGCGTTGAGGTGAGCTGGCGCGCGACGGCCGGTTCCTTGCTCAGCTCGTCAAGCGAATAGGTGTAGAGATTCACCTGATCGCCGACGCGTGCGCGCAACAGCAAGACTTTGCCATCAGGGCTGATTACCGGTTCCACCGCATCGAGGCCGGTGTTGACGAGCGTCAAGCGGTCCCGGATCCCCTCGAAATCGATCACCACAGGCTTCGCTGGCTTCTTCTCCTCCGCAGGCTTCTTCTCCTCAGTCCCCTTTTTGTCGCTTTCTGTTTTCTGCTCTGCCGGCTTTGTTTCTTCCTTCGCCGGAGACGGCTTCACTTCTGGCTTCGTTTCTTCCTTGAAGAGATCCCGGAACTCGTCTTCATGGAATTTCGGCGCATGCGGCACCAGGTCGATTCGCGCAATCTGATGCGGCTCGGTTCGCTGGCTCGTATCAAAGAGCAGGTATGTGCCGTCGGCGCTCCAGGCGACGCTTCCGCTCTGCGTATTTGCCAGAAAACTGACCGGCTTCGATTCGCCGCCGGCCGCGGGCACCACGCTCACGTTGCGATAGAGCCGCGCGTCATACGAGGCATACGCAATCCACTTGTTGTCGGGAGACCACGCGAACGAATTCCGGTCCAGCTCCGGCTCGCGATCGAAATATCCGGTTGCAAGCACGCGTTCATTCTTGCCATCCGCGTCTATAGCGCAAAGCTGATGACCATCCCGAAGGAACGCGATCGTTTTGCCATCCGGCGACGGAATCGGCGACGCGTCTTCACCGCCGCTCGTGAGCCGCGTTTCCTTGTTGTCGCCGAAGTCGTACGCAAAGATGTGCGTCGCGCCGTCGCGGTCCGACTCGTACACGATGTGGCGGCTATCCGGCAGCCACGCCACCCTCGATTCCTCCTGAGGCGTGTTCGTGACGCGAAACGCTTCTCCGCCATCCTTCGCCGACGCCGCAAAAACTTCCCCATGCACTACGAACGCCACTTTCTTTCCGTCCGGCGAGAGCGCCAATTCGGAGAAATCGTCGCCGTACTTCTCGTGCGTCACCGCCGGACCTTCCTGTGCTCCGCGCAGCGCAATTTCCACCGGCTCCGCCTTGCCGCTCGCGACGTCGAGCTTCCACACACGGAAATTTCGCTGAAACACAATCGAGCGCCCGTCATAGGAAATCTCCGGCCACACAAGGCGTCCATCGCCGAACGACGTCACCTTCTCCGGCTTCCCGCCTGTCTCCTTCACCCAGATGTTCGCCGCGCCGCCGCGGTCGGAGACGTAATAGATCTTGCGTCCGTCCGCGCTCCACATCGGCCACAACTCTTTTGCGTCGCCGCCCTCGCCGAATTCTTCATAGGTTGGCGGGTTCGCGTCGTGCATCAGCCACACTTCCGATTCGTCCAGGTGGCTGTGCCCCTTCCGCCACCATTGCTCGGAGACAATGCCTCTCGCCGTGAACGCCAGCGTCTTGCCGTCGGGCGACGGCGCCGCGAAATATTCGTTCACGTAAACTTCGGACGTCACCGGCATGGGAGTGCCGCCGTCGGCGCTGACGCGATAGACATCGTGGTCGTACGAGACATTGTGCGAGCCGTTCGAGAAGTAGATCCAGCGGCCATCGCGCGACCACGCGTCCAGCCCGTCCGCGGCATCGTCGAACGTGATGCGCTTTAAGTCTCCCGTCGCGAACGTGAGCACGTAGATGTCGCCGTTTCCGGTACGCGTCGAAACGAATGCCAGCCGCTTGCCGTCCGGCGAATAGAGCGGACGCGATTCGCTTGCCGCCCGCGCCACGAGAAGATGTGCGTCACCGCCCGCGGCGGGCACGGCCCAAATTGCACCGCCGGAAACGAATGCAATCTCCGAATTGTCAGGTGAAATGGAAGGCTGCGTGAGGTAAGGCAGCGTGGACTGCGAGCCGGCCGGAACGGCCAGGATCATCACAAGAATTGCGGCACAAGCGACACAAACAGTTGTCTTGAGCATGCTCACTCCCGGGAGACGCTTCCCGCCCCGGGAGGCCGCCTCGCGCGCGAAATTACATGACGGTTTGGATGAGGTGTCAAGCCACATCCTGCGGCGCGCAACGAGGCGGCCCGCATTTCACTCCACTGCCGTGGCCTGGACGGCTCGAATCTATTGCGGCTTCGATTCCATCGGTTTAGCGGCAGCGGCAGCGCGGGTCACTTTGCCGGTCATGCCTTCCTGGATCGAGGGTTCGCTGTCGCCTGCGCCCATGGTCCATTCGTAGCCGTTCCTCGACACGCCCTTCATCACGTATTTGGAGTACATCGTCTTCCCGCCCATGAATCCTTTGCCGTTCCATGTCCACGTGTCGCCATCGAAGGTGCCGGTGGATTCGCCCACATCTCCACCGCTGTCGACCTCATGATAGTGGTACATCTTGTCGCTCGGGTCGTAGTACATCAGCGCGGTGACGGTGCCCTTCATTCCGCCCATGTCCGATGTTCCAGTGCACAGGAGCCCGAAGCCGCCAGCCGTCCAGCGGCAATCCTCGGTCCCTGACATCTTCATTGCATTTGGACCCATAACGCCGGGCTTCGCCTCGCCATCCGAATTGAAGTGGCCGACGAACACGCCCATTTTCTTCACTTCGGGGCCGGGCTTGGGAGCCTGCATCGTCTGTGCTTGAACGACGCCGGCAAGCAGCAAACAGGCAAACGCGGATACAAACAAGGTTGCGCGGGAACGCATGTAATTGTCCTCCATTTGAAAGATTCAGGCGGTCAAACTTGAGGGGATGATAGCACAGGCGGCGCTCGAACGCGGCTTCTTGATGAATACCTTCAAATGCGTCAAGCGGGGCGCTGACGTTGGTAACTCGCGCCCCTCGCCTCACGCGCGATTCCTCTCAGCTGTGGCCGCTGGTCTGTACGCCCGTAATATAAACCTCTTTCAGCGTGATTTGCAGGAGAGGCTTTTGGCTTTCCAGCTTCTTGGCTTTTTTCAGGCCCCTTGTGTCCTTCTTCTGTTTCTTGGCTTTCATATTTTTCTCCTGAATACATCATCCTGCAAAGCAATCGTCGTGCCATCTTTGTTCGGGCCCCGTCCGGCTGTCAAGTCGTGTGTTTTCAACCGAAGTTCCCGCCCAAGCCGGCCGCTCTTCGCCAGGATGCGTTGAGTTTGTCAACCTACGCTGAAAAAGTCAGCGTCGGACCGTGAGCGCTTGCCCTTCTTCAATCGCCGGACTCGACCAGCCGGTCCGCGTTGCGCAGGTCGGGAAACCACCACGCCCAGAGCGCGGTCGCCACAATCGCTCCGATGCCGCCCAGAATCACGGCCGGCACCGCGCCCAGCCACTGCGCCGTGACTCCGGATTCGAACTCGCCGAGCTCGTTCGAAGCGCCAATAAAGACCATATCGACCGCGTTCACGCGGCCCCGCATTTCGTCCGGCGTTTTCACTTGCACGAGAGTTCCGCGAATCACCACGCTCACCATGTCCGTGGCGCCCACGAAGATCAGCGACAGCACCGAAAGCGCGAGGCTGCGCGACAGGCCAAAGATCACCGTCGCGGCGCCGAATCCGGCGACGCACCAAAGCATCGAAAGCCCCGCGCGCCTGCGCAGCGGACGGTACGCCAGCAGAATCGCCATCGCCGCTGCGCCGACTCCCGGCGCGCTTCTCAGGATGCCGAGGCCCCAGGGTCCCGTGCGCAGAATCTCGCGTGCGTAGACGGGCAGCAGCGCTACCGCGCCTCCGAGCAGCACCGCAACAAGGTCGAGCGAGATCGAACCGAGAATCACCTTCTCGCGGCGGATGTATCGCAGGCCCGCAAGTACCGTCACCCAGCTCACCGGCTCGCGAGGTGGCGCGCCTCGGCCGGTCCGGATTCCGAGCGTGGTAACGCCCGCGGTGATCGCCCCAGCCAGCGCCGTTGCGTAGACCGTGGACGGCCCGCGAAACGCGGCGTAAATCACTCCGCCGAGCGCTGGTCCGAGGATGCTGGCCGTCTGAAAGATGCTGGCGTGCCACGCCACGGCGCTCGGGAAAATCTCCTGTGGGACAAGCTGCGGCAGAATCGCGCGGCTCACGGGCCCGGCGAACGAGCGCACCACTCCGAGAAGCGTCAGCACGGCATAAATCGTGTAGACGCGCTCCGTGCCGCTGATTCCGATCGAAAGCAGCAGCGCCGAACAGATGGCATAGGCGGCGTAACACACAGTCAGAAGCTTGCGGCGGTCGAAACGGTCGGCGGCGTGACCGGAGACGAGAAACAGCACGACGCCCGGCAAAAACTGAACCAGCCCCGTGATGCCAAGTGCCAGGGGCTTCCGCGTGATTTCGTAAACCTGCCATCCCACGGCGACCGACTGCATCTCGAGCGCAACGACAATCAGAAATCGGGCCAGCTCGTAATTGCGAAACGAGGGGAACGTGAAAACGAGCCGACCAGGACTAGTGACACTTGCCGAAGCAGACATTAAATCGGCGCCTTAATTGGCCAAGGAGACGATCTACCTAAGCCAGACGATCGGCCACCCAGGCAAGCCTGACGCTCACATTTTCGCAGATCTTTGACGAAGAGCACTGGCCCGGTTGAGCAACCTGTATGCCCATCGATTGAGAGAAAGCCTTGAAATCCTCAAACCCGCTTCTCTTCGAACTGAAAGAGTGAACGAGCATCATGGCGTGGCGGCAGCAGTACCGTTGTGCCTCATAGATCGCTGAAGCCGTGCGATGCAACAACTGGTAACGCAGCGAACCTGCTTTCAATTCGTCCAGCCGAAGGGTCTTGCAAAGACCGTCGAGCCTTCGCTGTTTACCGCTGGAGTCCTTCCACTCGTCCACAAACGGTCCGAAGGACTCCTCGCCCTTCCCCTCCACGGCAAGAATACCGATTTGGTTGCCGAGGCGCGTCAGAATCATTAAGTCCGTCTGGCTATTTCGCCCGGCTGTGCCGAGCTCGACCTCTCGCTCGAAGAACCCATCAATCAGTTCCGCTGCCTCATAGTCTGCGACGCTGGCTAGGACGGCCTTAACCGCCGGGGGGAACCCGCCATTCGCTCTATACCAAGAGTCGGCGAGCGCCTTGGCGGAGTACCCCTGCTTCCAATGGGTCTCCTTTGCCAAGTGCCGTCTGACGTCTTCTGGCTCGAGCAGAGGAACGTGAAGGTGCCGAATCATCTAGTGGCATCCGAGATGACAAAAGTGCCCGGCTTCGACAATCCATAAGCCCGGCGCAGTTTCGCGCTCTAAAACTGGTTCCAGAGATACTGGTTGTAGACCTCGTGGTGGTACTGCACTTCGGGAGCTTTGACGAAAGTGCCGAGCGAGCGCGGGCACCGGTCCGCGGACGCCTGCTTGAGGTCGCCATAGCGGCCCTTGACGTCCTCGCCGAGAATCTTCGTCATCCAAGCGGCGTTGCGGAAATTCTCGAGCGCCGTGTAGATATTGTCCGGCAGATAACGCTCCGCCTGACGCAGATTCTTGATCTTCGACGTCTCGCCTTCAATGCCCGTGCGGAAAATGGAGTACATCACGAGATACGGATTCGAGTCCGGCGCCACCGAGCGAAACTCGACGCGCATGCTGCGTTCGTTGCCAATCGGAATGCGGATCATCGCACCACGGTCGACGGCCGAAGCCTTCAACTGATTCGGCGCCTCAAAGTGCGGGTCGAGACGGCGATACGCGTTCACGCTCGAGTTCATCGCCAGGCAAATGTCGTTCCCGTGCGTAAGAATGCGGTCGACGAACGCCCAGCCGAACTTGCTGAGCTTTTCTTCGCCCTTCGGGTCCCAGAACAGGTTTTTGCCCTTCTTGCTGATCGAAAGGTTGGTGTGCATGCCGCTGCCGTTCACGCCTACGACGGGCTTGGGCAGGAACGACGCGGTTAGGCCCATATTTGTGGCCACCTGCCGGCAGATTAGCTTGTAGAGCTGAATCTGGTCGGCTGCGCCAACCACTTCGCCATAACCGTAGTTGATTTCGAATTGCGACGGCGCAACTTCCGGATGGTCCTTCTCATTCTGGAAGCCCATCGAGCGCTGCACTTCGGCGGTCGTGTCAATGAACGCGCGCAGCGGATCGCCGGGCAGCGAATGGTAATAGCCGCCCGTGTTCACGTATTCGAACTTCGCCGTTTCGTGGAAGTGCCGCTCGGCGTCCGCGCCCTTGAAGAGAAATCCTTCGATTTCGTTCGCCGCGTTGAGCGTGTACTCCTCGTCCTTGTAGAGCTTGTTGGCATAGCCCTTCAGCAGGCCGCGAATATCCGCGCCGTAGGGCGTGCCGTCCTTGTCGATCACTTCACCGAAGACGAGAACTTTTCCCGGGCCGAAAACGTCGGAGGGCGCCCAGTAGAAGGAGCCCCAGTCCATCATCAGGCGCAGGTCGCTTTCGCGTTGCGCGGTGAAGCCGCGGATCGAGGAGCCGTCGAAGGTCAGGTTGTCGAAGCTCTTGACCAGGAATTTCTTGTCGTAGTCGAGCATGTGCAGGCGGCCTTCGAGGTCGCTGAACAGCACGGTGACGGCCTTGATGCGCTTTTCGTCGGTGAGGTACTTCAGGCGATCGTCCTGAATCTTGTGGGGGGCAAGGCGATCGGTGCGCTGTTTCTTTGCCTTGAGGTTCAGCTCTTCGAGTTCATCGTACGAAAGTGCCAAAAAATTACGAAGTTCGGTAGCCATGCATCTCCTCGAGTTGCGCGCGCGTCAACTCTGCTGCGAGATTTCGAGCTCCCGTTCGGGAAGTTCGAGGCGTAAGGGTATCGTGCGCAATTCGAGTTCGTCAAATCCAAAAAGGACGCGGCCGGATAAAGGACTTCGATGCAACCGATAAATGAAACCTGCAGTGACCGGCCGGTTCCGTGCGCGGTTCAAGCCGGACGCACGGAGCCCACGACGGCAGCGAAGTCCTTGTCGCCAAGGCCGGCAGCGATGGCGTTCTCGAAAACCCTCTCCGCGGAGGCGCCGGTGCCCAGGCTAAGGCCTCGGCGCGCCGCTTCAGCCCGCGCGTAGCGAATGTCCTTCGCCATCAGCCGCAAAAAGAAATTCGGCGCCAGATCTCCCGTCGTTACGCGAGCGGCGAGAGTCTTGATCAGCGGGCTGCCCGGAGCGCCGTTCGTGAGGACGCTGAGAGCCTTATCGCGATTGATGCCGCCGGCGTCGATCAGAGCCGTGGCTTCCGCAAGCGACGCGGCTTGAACGCCGCAGAGAAAATTGTTGACGAGCTTCAGCAGCGCCCCGCTGCCCGTCGCGCCCACGTGCACGATATCGCGGCTCATCACGGTGAGCACCGGACGCGCGATCGCCAGCGCTTCCGCCGAGCCGCCGACGAGGAACAGCAATTCTCCGCGTGCTGCGTGCGGCTTCGTGCCGGTGACGGGAGCGTCGAGCAGCTCGCAGCCAAGCGACCTGGCTGAGGCGGCGAGTTCGCAGACCCAGCCGACCGAAAGAGTGCTCGACGCAACGAGCACGGTTCCCGGCGCGGCTCCGGCTAGCGCGCCGTCTTCGCCCAGCCACACTTCGCGGGAGGCTGCGTCGTCCGCAAGCATGCTGACGACGACGTCCGCTCGCGCGGCGGCTTCGCGGGGAGTGGACGCCACGAAAGCACCCCGGCGCCCGAAGGGTTCAGCTTTCTCGCGGTGGCGATTGTAGACCGCTAGCGGAAAGCCGGTGGCGAGAACGCGGCCGGCCATTCCCGTTCCCATGATTCCAAGTCCCATGATTGCGACGCGTGGTTTCAACATGTGCGCTCACTTTGAAGGGATGATTCGATTGCGACATGCGCCGCGCAGCCGGAGGGAGGAAGCGAGGAGCCCGCTCCCCCATTGCGGGCCCCTGCGGTGATTCCGCGAACGCTTACTCGTCCGCGGCCCGTGACTTCGCTTCTTCGGGCCGCATCGTGAGCGCCAGCACGTGCCGTTTCCATCCGGTGGCAGCGAGGTGCTTGGGCACCCGCCTGTACAGTCCGGAATTCAAAACATCGCCGAGATGAACCACGGCTTCGTCGACGATTTGCTCCACTTCTTTTGCGGTAGGCAGAAGTCCGGCGGTCCGCCGGAGCAGTTCCGCGTGGAACTCCTCGGCGGTGCGGCGTTCAGCCAGAATCAAACAACTGAACGCCCACCAGAATTGCGCCTCCAGATGGTCTCGTTCTCCTTCCATGACTGCCTCCATTACGAGTCTCTGTTCTCAATGCTGTGCCTGTCAGCATCAGCACACTTCGAGACCGCGATGAAGGAGGCTATGTTCGACGGAGAGAATGAAGGGTGAGCAGGTCGCGCCGGCCCGGGCGGTGCGGGTCGAATGCAGAGCGCGCAGACAGAAAAGCCGCCGGTTGAGTGCCGGCGAAGACCACCGGCGCGGCTTTCTGGGCGTCGGGGGAGGAAGCGGGTTCCGAGGCGGCGGCGCTGACGGCAATCAAAATCGTAAAATCGTTCGAAACGTCGTCGGTGAGCCTGGATAGCTCCGGAATTTCAAGGCAAGCGAGGCAAAGAAAAAGAAGTCCCGCGAGAAGCCAGATGTAGGAGCCGTTATACCGTCGGATCATCAGGAAGAGCCCGCGCTGCGCGACACATCAGGGATACAAGAGCCATAGGCTCAAGTCAATAGAGATCGTCAAGTTTCGCGGGAGCGCGGCGCCGGATCTTCGAGTCATTTTTTGGTGTAAACGAACTTCATCTGCGCATCTCCCATCGGGCCGGAAAAAGCGCGCAGGGCAGTAAGAGTCGAACCATCGGCGGAGAGGGTGTATGTCGTCACGAGCGTCGCGGTGTCGCCCTGCGCGCTGACCTGCGTGTTGACGACAAGCGAGGCGCCGTCCCAATGAGCGGTGGTCTTCGCATCGTTGCCCATGACCGTCGAGTTGGAGACTGTCTTTCCGTCGGTGGTGAGATCCAAAGTGAGTTCGGAGCCGCCCATCGGCCCGCCGGTCTGCTTGATGTGGATCGTGACGGAAGAATCCTTGTCGTCGATGGTTTCGGTACGGCTGTCCGGCGGGGGCATGGGGCCGAAGTCGCTCTTCGCGGCGTCGAGGACCCAGGTGCCGCTCAGATTGGCATGCGCGGCGGAACCGGAATCGGCAGCGACGGCCAATCCCGCAGGAGCCGAGGGGACTGCGGCTGGAGCGGCGGTCGCAGCCGGTGCGGATGCGGGCGAAGCCGCCATGGGAGTAAGAGACGATGCCGACGGAGTCGAAGCTGTAGCAGCAGGAGAGGAGGCAGCAGGAGCGGCGGCTGGAGAATCGCTCGCGGAGGCAGTAGCGGAAGTTGCAGGCGCAGCGGAAGCGTCCTGCTTCTCGAAGACGAAGGTGCGAGTGGCGTCGCCCATGGCGCTGGTGTAGTTGGAGTCGACGGTGAGGACTTTGCCGTCGTCGGAGAGCGAGTAGCGGCTGGCGCCGGTGACGGGCTCGTTGCCGTAAGTCAACTTCTGGTTGACGATCAGCGCGCTGCCGTCCCAGGAGGCCGCGACGCTTTGCATCGTGACTTCCGTGCCGGGGTGCGCCCAGGCGGAATCGGCGGGAATGTCGATTTCGCTGCCGTCGAGAACAAGCATCATGTCGTATTGAATCTTGCCCTCGTCGTTCGCGACCGCGACGCTGACTTTCATGGTCTTGTCGGTCTGGTCGATGATTTCTGTCTCAGCGCTGGGGCCCGGGACGGGACCGAAATCGCTCTTATCAACGTTGAGCTTCCAGGTGCCGCTGAAATTCGGCTTGCTTTGCCCGAAAGCCGCCAATGTGAGAGCCGCGAACGCCAGTGCGGCAACAACTGCCTTTCGACGCATGTCCCCTCCTCCGATACTTCGCCCTGGAAGCATGTACGTTCGGAGGAGAGAGTTTATATCAGGTTGAGGCATCGGCGTCATCGGTAGTCCGGCAAGGTGATCTTGTCGGCGAGGTCGCGGCCGACGAAATAGTCGGCGATCCAGTTCACCGAGAGCAGGTTGAATACCTGGTTGCGCAGAAACATCGAAAGGCGCGACTTCGGCGCGAACGCGCCGGCGATGCCGATGGCAGCGTCCTGCTTCTTGAGAACGAAGGGGCCGAAGAGATTCTGGTAGCGCGCGAATGCGGCGGCGTAATCGCCGTTGGCGCGGTGAAGTTCACCGGCGAGAATGTAGGCGGCGACCATGGCGAGGCTGGTGCCTTGTCCAGCCAGCAGCGAGACGCAAGAGGCAGCGTCGCCGAGAAGAGTGACGCGACCGCGCGACCAGAGACCGTCGGCAGGCGACATGCGAATCTGGCTGACGCGATCCGAGTAGAAGAATTTGCAGCTATCCAGCGCGGCAAGAATTTGCGGGCATTCCCAGCCGCTGTTTCCGAATCGCCGGCGCAGGAGCGCCTTCGCGGACTCGGTGTCGCTGACGGAGTTCTTCTCCGGATCGGAGAACGTGAAAATGAACATGGTGCGATCGCCGCGCATCGCGAAGCGTCCCACCTGCTGCCCCACTTCCGTGTACATCACATAGTTCAATTCATCGCGGGGGCGGTAGCCGTCCACTTCGAAGGCGGCGACCCTGTAGCCGAGAAATTTTTCAAAGCGGTCTTCCGGGCCGAAGACGAGTTCGCGAACGCGGGAATGCAGACCGTCCGCGCCGACGACCAGATCGAAATCGCGAACCAAGCCGCTCTTGAATGCGACGCGAACAGATTTTTCATTTTGGTGAATCGTTTCGATGCTGTCGCCGAAGATAGCCTCGGCCTTGTCCGCGATGGCGGCGAAGATGGAGGCGGCGAGCTCGCCGCGCGGAAGGCTGATGAACCGGCCGGCCGTCATGCGGTCGAAGGCTTTGACTCCAAATCCCGCGATGCGCTTTCCGGCTGCGTTCACAACTTTCACTTCAGTGACTTTGTAGCCCTTGCGCTGCAATTCCGGCGAGAGGCCCATGCGATGGGCCACGTCGAAGCCGGCGCCCCAGAAATCGATAATGTAGCCGCCGGTGCGGAAGTGCGGCGCGACTTCCACGATGGTCGGCTCAAAACCATATTGCAGAAGCCAAAAGGCCAGAGCCGGTCCTGCAATTCCCGCGCCTGAAATTAGAATCCTCATGTCAATTAAACGACCGAATGCCGCACCTCACTTTCCTAGCATTTCGGCGATCTCTTTCGAGTTCGCCGCTTCTTTCGTGAATCCGAAGGTCCCTTTTTCCCGCATCTCGCGCGCCGCACGGAGAAAGCCGCCTATCGCCGCGCGGTAGAGCGCGCCGCCCACGCTGATGCGCCGCACGCCCATCGCGGAAAGGCCGGCGAGGCTAAATGGCATGCCCGCAATGCCCATCAGAACATTCACGGGGCGGTCGACTGATTTCAGGACTGTCGCAATTTCGTCTTTGGTGGTGAGGCCGGGAGCGTAGAGAACATCAGCGCCGGCTTCCTGATAGGCCTGGAGGCGAGCGATCGTGTCCTTCAGGTCAGGGCGGCCGTGGAGATAATTTTCGGCGCGCGCGGTGAGCGTGAATGGAAATGGCAGCGAGCGAGCCGTTTCGGCGGCGGCGCGAACGCGCTCGGTGGCGAGGCCAAGATCGTAGATTCGGCCGTTCCCGGAACCGCCCCAATCCTCGATGGAGCCCCCGGCTACACCCGCGTCGGCCGCCAGGCGAATCGTCTCGGCGGCAGTTTCGGGGGCGTCGCCGTAGCCGTTTTCGAGGTCGGCGCTGACAGGCAGATGGGTGGCGGAGGCGAGAGAAGCGACGTGCTTCATCATGTTCTCGCGGCTGACTTTACCGTCGACAGTGCCGGCCGAATACGCATAGCCCGAACTCGTGGTAGCCAGGGCTTCGAACCCGAGGTGCGCCAACATTCGAGCGGAGCCGATATCCCAAGGATTGGGGATGATGAACGCGCAATCGCGCTGGTGGAGCGCCCGAAAGGCTTTTCCCTTCTCTGCTTGCGTCAGCATGCGGTTGCGTCCTCCAACTGCCTCTTCTTCCACCGTAACAAAGGGCTTGGCAGCGAGGCAAGGATACAAGGAGGCATGGAAGCAAGGAGAGACTTCGCAGGGCCGAGAGGAAATCGGATTTTTTCGCGATTAGAAAAATGCAAGGCGCTGAAAAGGCGGGAGTTAGCGGAGTTTCTAATATTCGATTTCGCGATTAGAAATCTAGAGGATCGAGATTGGATGTCAGGGATTCGAACGCACGGGCTGGCCGTAGCCGCGGGGTGACGAAATGGCGATTTTTGGCGATTAGAAATTTTTATGTTGCTCATTTTGTTGGGCTTAGGTCCGTTTCTAATTCCCCATTTTGGCGATTAGAAATGGAGAGGTTATGGTCTCGGCCCGACCTTGTGTTGGGGATCGATAGCGTCACCAGTGGCGCCTCCTCCAGAAGGCATTTTCAGCAAACTGAAAAACGGAGAACGGTAGCACGTTTTGGGAGCGGCTGTAAATTCGTAGAAATACGGATTGACAAGGCGAAGGTATAGCGAAACTGTGGCAAGCCGTTGAATCTACAGGGGATGGGACGGCGAAGCAAGCTTCGCCGAATGGGGGCTGACTCTAACGTTGGATTTGTGAGAAAGCGGCAGCGAGCTGCCGCACTCCAAAGAAGGGCTGGCTGAAGCCCGCGCTTCCGGGACCAACGGCGGACTAGGGGAGTGAGGTGATAGCGAGAGAAGTTGCGAGCCGGAAGTGACGGGTGGAGGCGGCGAAGCGAGCTTCGCCGAGTGGTGGCTGCCTCGAGCGTTGGGTTTGTGAGAAAGCGGCAGCGAGCTGCCGCACTCCAAAGAAGGGCTGGCTGAAGCCCGCCCTTCCGGAACCAACGGCGGACTAGGAGAGTGAGGTGATACCGAGAGAAGTTGCGAGCCGGAAGTGACGGGTGGGGCGGCGAAGCGAGCTTCGCCGAATGGTGGCTGCCTCGGGCGTTGGATTTGTGAGA